>JAESFH010000001.1_pt1:7500-3959288 | contig 3959288 bp, 3845 predicted proteins | sample 9269381 | NCBI WGS metagenome assembly JAESFH01 (sample SAMN14504062, study PRJNA617094) | algae metagenome | isolation source: Aphanothece sp. CMT-3BRIN-NPC111 and co-occurring heterotrophs from well... | place: USA: Clark Mountains Wilderness, California | collected 2010-04-18
TCCGCCTCGGCCTCGACCTCGGAGATCTTGGACTTCACGAGGTCTCCGATGGAGATGATGCCCACAAGCCGCTCAGATTTGCAGACCGGCAGGTGGCGGATCCGGCGGTCGGTCATGCGCCCGAGCAGGTTGTCCACGGTCTCGCCCGGCTCGGCGTACACGACGTCGCGCGTCATGCAGGTGGAAACCGGCTGGCTGAGCGCCTCAGCGCCGCCCTCGGAGACAATGCGGACGATGTCGCGCTCCGAGACGATGCCGGCGACGCGGTCGCCATCGAGCACCACGAGCGCGCCGATCCGGCGGCTGTTCAGCAGCTTCGCCACCTCCCCGACGGTCTCCTCTGGCCTGGCGGTGAACACCAGGTCGCCTTTGGACCTTAGGATCTGCGACACCAGCATGCAGCGTGCCTCCCGTTTCCTCGGAGAACAACGTCCGCCCAAACCGGCGGGAGATCAATGCACGCGCGCGTGAAGCCGCACGGTCACCGCCGGGCCAGCCAGCCGAATGGTCCGATCAACAGGACACCGGCGGCGAAGCCCGCCAGGTGCGCCTCCCACCCCACCGCCCCATCGCCTGCTCCCGGCACCAGCGCGGCGCCGACCAGCGCCATGATGAGGTTCACGATCACCCAAGCCGCGCCCATCCCGAGCACCGGCCGAGACAGGATTGGCCCCACCTGGCCGTAGCCCGCGATCAGCCGGGCGGCCGCCCCCATCAGGCCGGACGCCGCGCCAGAGGCGCCGATCAGCGCCACGGCCTGCCCCGGATGGACGGCGGCGAATCCCAGCGCCGCCAGCGCTCCGGAGGCGAGGTAGAAGCCGTAGAACAACAGCGCGCCCCCGAGCCGGAGGCCGAAGAACCGCGCGACCGGTGTCCCGAAGGCGAGGATGAAGGCCGCGTTCATCAGGGCGTGCGCCCAACCGCCGTGGACGAACTGCGAGGAGAAGAGCGTCCACCAGCGGCCGGTCCCGAGCGCGTCAGGGGTGAAGGCGAAGGCTGCGGCCACCACGTTCAGGTCCGCCAAGCTCTGCAAGGCGAAGCCGCCGACGATCGCGCCCACCAGCACGAGGACAGGCCAGGCGCCCTTGTTGAACATAGGCTCATGCGTGCGCGGGCCGGAGTCGGGGCCTGGCGTGTGGCGCGGCCCCTCGGCCGAACCCTGGAAGTAAGAAGCGGTCATCGCGCTCACATGTAGGAGCTCTTTGCGGCGGGCGCGATGGCGCCTTGATCCGGCCTTGCCCGCGCCCTCCGGTTCCCCGAAGGTGCCGCGCTCCAATGAACGCCTCCAGACGACACGCCTCCAGGACCCCTCGATGATCCGTCCCCTGCGCGCGAGCGTTGCGCTCGCCGCCGTGCTGGCCCTTACCCTGCCCGCCTTCGCCCTCTCTGCCTCGGCTCAGGTCCAGCCGCCCAACCCCGCGGCCGCCGGCCCGTTGAAGCTCGCGCCTGGCGAGTGGCCGCAGTCCAGGTCGGATCTTAAGGCGGACCCGGCCATCCGCTTCGGCGCCCTGCCGAACGGCATGCGTTACGCGATCCGGCGCCAGACGATCCCCCCGAAGCAGGCGGCGATCCGGCTGTGGTTCGACGCCGGCTCGCTCATGGAGACCGAGCAGCAGCTCGGCCTCGCCCACTTCCTCGAGCACATGGCCTTCAACGGCTCCAGGGGCGTCAAGGAAGGGGAGATGATCAAGATCCTGGAGCGGCTGGGCCTGGCGTTCGGCGCTGACACCAACGCCTCCACCAGCTTCGACGAGACCGTCTACAAGCTCGACCTGCCGCGCACCGACGACGAGATGGTGGACACCTCGCTGATGCTCATGCGGGAAGCTGCGGGCAACCTGACCATCGACCAGGCCGCCGTCGATCGCGAGCGCGGGATCGTGCTGTCGGAGGAGCGCGCGCGAGACACGCCAGCCTACCGGATCTTCAAGGAGCGGTTCGACTTCCTGATGCCCGGCCAACGCGCCCCCACGCGCTACCCGATCGGCGACGTGCGGGTGCTGAAGACCGCCCCGGCCGCCCAGCTGCAGGACTATTACCGCCGCTGGTACCGCCCGGAGCGGGCGGTTCTCGTCGTCGTGGGCGACTTCGACCCGGCGGCCATGGAAGCCAAGATCAAGGCCCGCTTCTCCGACTGGAGCGCCGAAGGGCCGGCGGGCGTGGAGCCGGACCTCGGCGCGGTGCGCCCCCGGAGGACCGAGGCCAAGGTGGTGGTCGAGCCCGGCGCCTCGCTCAACATGCAGGTCTCCTGGGTCTCGCCGCCAGACCTCAGGCCCGACACCGCCGCCACCCGCCGCGACGACCTGGTGGAGCGTCTGGGCTTTGCCGTCCTGAACCGGCGCTTCTCCGCGCTGGCGCGCGCGGCCGATCCGCCGTTCATCGCGGCCGGGGCCTACTCCGGCGATACGCTGCAGAGCCAGGAGGCCACGACGGTGGCGGTGACCGCCGAACCCACGCGCTGGCGCCAGGCCCTGGCCGCCGTCGAGCGCGAGCAGCGACGGGCCGTACAGTTCGGTGTCCGGCAGGACGAGCTGGACCGGGAGATCGAGGAGACCCGGGCGGCGCTCAAGTCGGCGGTGGCTGGCGCCGCGACCCGCCGCCCGGCCGAGCTGGCCGGAGAGATCACCGGCTCCCTGCAGGAGAACTTGGTGGTGACGAGTCCGGCCGACGACCTCGCCCTGTTCGAAGCCTCCGTGAAGGGCCTCAGCGCCGACGAGGTTTCCGCCGCCTTGAAGGCTGCCTTCCAGGGCGGCGGTCCGCTGGTGTTTGTCGCCACTCCGCGGCCAATCGAGGGCGGGGAGAAGACGGTGCTCGCGGAGCTCGAAAGCGCCCGCAGGCTGGCCATAAGCCCGCCGACCGCCCCGTCGCAGGTGGCGTGGCCCTACGAGAGCTTCGGCGCGCCGGGCAAGGTGGCGGAGCGGCGCGATGCGACCGACCTCGGCGCGACGTTCATCCGGTTCGAGAACGGCGTGCGCCTGACGGTGAAGCCCACCAGCTTCCGTGACGACGAGGTGTTGGTGCGGGTGAACGTCGGGGACGGCTTCCTCGACCTGCCAAAGAACCGGCAGAGCATGTCCTGGGCGTCGAGCGCCTTCATCGAGGGCGGGCTGAAGCGGATCAGCAACGAGGACATGGAGCGCGTTCTGGCCTCAAAGGTCTACGGCGCTCGCTTCTCGATTACGGACGACGCCTTCGTGCTGTCGGGGGGCACCCGCCCCGACGACCTCTCGACTCAGTTGCAGGTTCTGGCGGCCTACGTCGTCGAGCCGGGTTGGCGGCCGGAAGCCTTCCAGCGCTTGAAGACCGCGGGCAAGACCATCCACGACCAGTACGAGGCGACCGATTCCGGCGTGCTCCAGCGCGATCTCGGCGGCCTGCTGCACGGAGGCGACCCGCGCTGGACCTTCCCGACTCGGGAGGAGATCGCCAATGCGGCTCTCAGCGACCTGAAGGCGCAGGTGCAGCCGCACCTCGACGGCGACCCCATCGAGGTGGTCATCGTCGGCGACACCACCGTGGACAAGGCCATCGACGCGGTGTCGCGGACCTTCGGCGCCCTGCCGAAGCGCCCGGATCCGGCGCCGGTTCCGGCTGACCAGCGGCAGGTCGCATTCCCGGCCGCGACCAAGGACCCCGTGGTGCTTACCCACAAGGGCCGCGCGGACCAGTCGATCGGCTATCTGGGCTGGCCGACCACCGACCTTTGGGCCAATCCGCAGCAGGCGCGGGAGATCGCCATGCTGGGAGAGGTGATGCGCCTGCGCCTCACTGAGGAGCTGCGCGAGGCGCAGGGGGCGACCTACTCGCCCTCGCTCGGGTACAACAGCAGCCTGGTGTGGACTGGCTGGGGCTACATCGCCGCGTCAGTTGAGGTGCCGCCCGAGAAGCTGCCGGAGTTCTTCGCCGACGTGCAGAAGATCGCCGCGAACCTGAAGGCCAAGCCGATCACCCAGGACGAGCTCGACCGGGCCAAGAAGCCGCGGATCGAGGGCTTCCAGCGGGCGCGAGTGACCAACCAGTATTGGCTGGCCCAGCTCTCCGGCGGACAGGCGGACCCGCGCCGGCTCGACCTGATCCGCGAGCTGATCCCCGGCGCCCAGAAGGTCACCGCTGCTGACGTCCAGCGGGCGGCGCAGAGCTTCCTGCGGGAGGAAAAAGCCTACAAGCTGGTGGTCCGGCAGCAGGGACCGCAGATCGCGGGCGCCAAAGCTGTCGGGGCCGCTGCCAAATAGGCGCCTGTGCCAGCCCGGCACACCGCAGGGCTGGCGCCGATCTTCCTGCAAGCTCCGTGCGGCCAGCCCCGGCCGCGCTGAGCGCCGCACCATGTTCCATTCCAACACGGAACGCATGATCGCCTACTGGACCGCGCGGGCCGCGGACGGCCGTGCGCCGTCGCGCGCCAGCGTCCAGCCGGCGGACTTCCGCCAACTGATGCCGCAGGTGTTCATCCTCGGGCGCGAGGGACGTGGCCAGTATCCCATTCGGCTGGCGGGCGGCTTTGTCGGCGACCTGCACCGGCAGGATCTGCGCGGGGTGAATGCGCTGACCCTCTGGAGCGAGCACGATCGCTTGCGCCTGCAGACCGCCCTGGAGGAGCTCCGCGCGCGGCCCGAGCCCCTCGTGGCCACCGCCGAGGTCCTGACCGACGGCGCCAGCCTGCCCCTTGAAGTCCTGTTCGCCCCCCTCGTTGCGCACGACGGCGGGCCGGACCGCTTCCTCGGCCTTTATCAGCCCCTTTCGATGGTGGCCCGCCTCATGGGTCGCCCCGCACTCCAGCTTTCCATCCGCCGCCTCCGCCGACCGGGCGCAGCCAACGAGGAAGCTCCTCGGGTCCGGCTGGCCGCCGTCGGCGGTCGCCAGGTGGCCTGAGCGCGGCCGACACGAGTTGACGTCATCCTGGTCCGTTCAGGCCGGGGTCCATGGCTGCAAGGTCTCTCCAGGGCGAGCCCCGCCTCTTGCAGCCATGGGTGGTCCCCCAAGCCACGGCGTCTCTTTTCTTGGTCGCCCTCAGGCGGCCTGCGCCTCGTCGCCGTAGACGGGCGCATCCTCCGCCGGAAGGTAGGGGCGGCCGCGGAGCACGTCGGAGATCTTCTCGGCGATCATGATCGTGGGCGCATTGGTGTTGCCGCCCACGAGGGTCGGCATCACAGAAGCGTCGATCACGCGCAGGCCCTGCAGCCCCTGCACCCGGCACTCCGCGTCAACCACGGCCAGCGGGTCGCCCAACGCCCCCATGCGGCAGGTGCCCACCGGGTGGTAGATGGTCTCGGCCGCGCTTCGAATCCACGCGTCGATCTCGGCGTCGGTCTTCACGTCGGCGCCCGGGGAGTATTCGGCGCCGCGATAGGGGTCGAGCGCAGATTGGGCGGCCACCTCACGCATCATCTTCACGCCCTCGCGGATCGCGCGGCGGTCCTCCTCGGCGGAGAGGTAGTTGGCGAAGATCGCCGGATCGGCGAGCGGGTCGGCGCTCCTCAACCCCACCCGGCCGCGGCTCTCGGGCCGCAGCTGGCAGACGTGGAAGGTGAACCCGTCCTTGGCCACCGACACCTTGCCGTGGTCCTGCATGATGGCGAGCACGGTGTGGATCTGCAGGTCCGGCCGGTCCAGATCGGGGCGCGAGCGCAGGAAGGCGCCGCTCTCGAGGAAATTCTGGCGGCCGATCCCCTTGCCGAACAGCATGTAAGAGAGGCCGACGCCCAGCGTCTTCACCAAGCCCTTGCGCATGGAATAGACGGTGATGGGCTGAGGGCATTCCCAGCTCAGGCAGACGTCCAGGTGATCCTGCAGATTGGAGCCGACGCCTTTCAACTCGTGCACCACCTTGATTCCGTGACGGCTCAGCTCTTCCCCGTCGCCCACCCCTGAAAGTTGCAGGATGTGCGGCGACTGAACCGCGCCGGCCGAGAGCAGCACCTCGGCCTCGGCGCGGATGATGCGGGCCGGCTTCTTGCCTTCGATCACCTCGACGCCGACGGCGCGGCCGTTCTCGATCACGATCCGGGTCGTGCGGGTGTTCGTCAGGCAGGTGAGATTCGGGCGCTTAAGCGCCGGATGCAGGTAGCCGCGCGCGGCGCTCCACCGCTGCCCGTCGTCGATGGTCAGTTGGTAGGGGCCGAAGCCTTCCTGCTGGAACCCGTTGAAGTCGCTGGTCAGGGGATAGCCGGCCTGCCGCCCCGCCTCGATGCTGGCGCGATAGATCGGGTTGGGCGAAGCGGCCCGGGAGACGCGCAGGGGACCGCCGTCGCCATGCCACGTGTCAGCCCCGCCCTCGAATGTCTCCGAGCGTTTGAAGTAGGGCAGCACATCGGCGTAGCCCCAGCCGGGCAGGCCCATCTGACGCCACTGGTCGTAATCCCGAGCGTGACCGCGGATGTAGATCATGCCGTTGATCGAGGACGAGCCGCCCCAGCCCTTTCCGCGCGGCCACCAGAGGCGGCGGTCGTTGAGGTGCGGCTCCGGCTCCGTCCAAAAGCCCCAGTTGAACGGGCCCTGCTTGCCGATCAGCCCACCGACGCCTGCCGGCATCTTCACCAGGATCGAGGCGTCCTTGCCGCCGGCCTCGATGAGAAGCACGCGGGTTGCGGGGTCCTCTGTCAGGCGGCTCGCCAGCACGCAGCCGGCCGATCCTGCGCCGATGATGATGTAGTCGTAGCGCTCCACGGCGTCCGCTCCCCTGTATTTGCGGCGAAGGTGACGCAGGCGTCACCTTTAGGCAAGGGCGCCGCAGGGGCGCCTACATCATCCCGAGGTAGAGGATCGCCAGGCCGAAGAGCGTCAGCGCGAAGGTGCAGAACCACAGCAGGACCCAGGTCCGCCAGGCGGCCGAGAACCAGTTGAGGCCGTAGGCGCCCTTCAGCTGGAAATACATGTGCGCCGGCGCGGCGAGCGGGGCGACGGTCCAGGCCAGCACGGCGGTCCAGTCCGAGATGCGCGTCGCGATGATCACGGCCATGGTGAGGATGGACATGAAGGTCAGGGAATAGAGCACGAAGACGCCGTGGTCGTAGAGCGTGAAGCCCCGCTTCCAAAGGAACAGCAGGGCCACGAACGGGATCGAGATGGGCACCAGCAAGAAGGAAAATTTGTAGAAGGACTGCTGCAGCTTGTAGATCGCCAGCTCTGGATTCTGCAGCTTCTTGAGGATCTTCTTCTCGAGCTTCTCGCTACCGAGGTTGAGGTCGACGTCGCCGGAGCGGGCGCGCTCCGCCAGTTCGGCCTGCCAGTCGTAACGCGTGCTCCCGGTCTTCTCGATCACCGTCTCGGGCGTGGCCATCCGTACGTTGCCGACCAGCTTGCTCACCTCGTCGATGCCCGCCTGCGCCTTGTCGACCCGCGCCTGCGCGGCGGCCTTCTCCTCGGGCGCGGCGCGCGCCAGCGCCTGCTCGGCGAAGGCAAGTTCGCTGGACCGCCGAGCGAGTTCGGCGCCGGCGCTGAGCTGTTGGCCGGTCGCAGAATTGGCGGGCGCCCCGGGCATGTAGCTCAGGCCCATGAACATGACGAAGATGGTGAACAGGAACATGGCCAGCGGCGAGACGTAGCGGGCCCGCTTACCCTGCACCCACTCCCGGGTCAGCCGGCCTGGACGCCACATGAGCAGCGGCAAGGTCCGCCAGACCCGCCCGTCGAAGTGCATGACCCCGTGCAGCACCTCTTCGCCCAGATGCAGCAGCGAGCGATGCACATGGGCCGGCTGGCCGCAGTTCGAACAGAACCGGCCGGTCACCTCCGCGCCGCAGTCGGCGCACAGATGGCGGGGCTCTCCTGCCTTGCCGGTTGGCGTCTCGATGACGCCGCTGACCAGTCCAGCCGTCGCCGCCGCGCCCACCGCCTCCACATCGACCATGTCACGCCCCCGCAACTGAGGGAGGTATGTGACCAGATTAGTTCCGGCGGGCAAGCCGACGTCACGGCGTCAGCTGAACACCGCCGCCGCATCCCCCAGGCCGTGGGTGGCATATCGGTTCGGCCCGGTGCGCCCTGACAGGAAGCCCATCACCACCAGCCCAGCGAGCGACAACAGCAGGCTGACCAAGCCGAGGATTGCGCCCATCCCTGTTTCAAGCGGCGCTAGCTCAGGCAAGAGCGCGGGAAGGCCCACGAACCCCAGCGCCCACCAACCCGTGAGGCCGCGATCGTGCAGCCGCCGCACCTGGACAGCCAAGCCGATCCAAAGGAGTGGAACGAGTAGGAGAAGCAGCCCCCATCCCAGCGGGGTGATCTCGATGCCTACGTACCCTGCGCCGAGCAGGATGAGACCGCCTAAGGCCGTCGTGACCAAGGACCATATCCAGAACTCGAGGCGCGGCGCGGTCCCGCGAAAACTGAACAGGCGGTTGTTGTTCATCATCGTCCCTTCCATTCCGGCTTGCGCTTCTGCGCGAACGCCATGGGACCTTCGACGAAGTCCTCGGACCTGAACAGGGCCGCGACCGCCGGATACTTGTTCTGCCCGCGGATCGCCATCTCCAGCGTCGGCTCGTCCAGGCCGCGGTAGACGGCCTCCTTGGAAGCGCGCACCGACATGGGCGACAGCTCCGCAATCATCGCCGCCCACTCCCGCGTCACGCGGAGCAGGTCCCGCGGGGCGGTCACCTCGTTGACGAAGCCGAGCTCCCTGCCCTCTGCCGCGGACACCCGGCGGCCGGTGAGGATCATGCCCATCGCGCGCTTCGTCCCTATGGCGCGTGGCAGGCGGTGCAGGCCCCCGGCCAGGGCCGCGAGCCCCACGCGCGGCTCCGGCAGCGCGAAAGTCGCGGCTTCCGAGGCGATAACGATGTCGCACGCGAGCGCGATCTCGAACCCACCCCCCATGGCGACGCCATTCACGGCGGCGATCAGCGGCTTGGTCAGGTCGAAGCGCGAAGTGAGCCCGGCGAAGCCTGAAGGCGGGCTCCTCATCTCGCCCCCCGACGCCTGGTGCTTCAGGTCGTTGCCGGCGGAGAAGGCGCGGTCGCCGGCGCCTGTGACGATGCCGACCCACTGCTCCGGATCGGCCGCGAACGCGTCGAACGCCTCGTGCAGCTCGAAGTGCGCCGGCGAGTGCAGCGCGTTCATGACGTCGGGTCGATTGAGGATGAAGGTGGTGACCGGGCCGTCCCGCTCCACCTTGATGAACTCATAGGCCATGGCGCCCTCCGCTCTCTCTTTATAGGGAGAGGCTCGTCGGGCGCCGTCGCGTCCGTCAACAGCCAAGGAGCGCCGTCATGAGCGAGGACCCTGACGACTTGGAAGGCGGCGGCTACGACGTCGAGGACTGGTCGCGCCTGAAGCCGTTCGCCGGCCGCGTCGCCACCCTGGAGGACGTGCAGGGCCACGCCGCAGTCTTCGCGCTCGGCGAGACCTCCGGCGCCCGGACGATCGAAATGGAGTTGCCGCAGCCCGTGATCTGGTGGAGCGACGACGAGGGCGAACAGGCTGCCGTCGCGATCCAGGCCGAGGCGCACGAGACCGAAGAGGGCGAGACCATGGAGGTGGTGGGCCTGATCCTTCCGGACGGAGCGGGCGCTGTCGCCCTGCTCGACGATGTGGATCTGGTGGACGAGAGCGACCCCGTCTGGCGCCGTCTCGTCACCGACGTGATCGGGGACGAGACAGGGGAAGACTGAGCCCCCACCTTCTCGCGGGCAAGGGCGACCTCAAACCGCCCGCAACTCGCGCCGGTAGCGCTGCCAGTTCTCCACATAATGCGCCGACCCCATGGCGATCATCATCGCCTGCTGGTCCGTGAGTTCGCGGACCACCTTGCCAGGCGCGCCCATGACCAGCGAGTTGTCCGGGATCTCCTTGCCCTCGGTGATCAGGCAGTTGGCGCCGATGAGGCAGTTCTTCCCGATCTTCACGCCGTTCAGGACGATGGAGCCGATCCCGACCAGGGAGTTGTCGCCGATGGTGCAGCCATGCAGCATCACGAGGTGGCCGATCGTGACGTTCGCCCCGATGGTGAGCGGCGAGCCGCTGTCGGTGTGCAGTACGCTCCCGTCCTGCACGTTCGATCCCTCGCCGATGATGATCGGGTCGTTGTCGCCGCGCAGGGTTGCGCCCCACCAGACGGACGCGTTCTTCTTGAGAATCACGTTGCCGATCACCGCCGCATTGGGCGCGATCCAGTATTCGTCATCGTTTGGTAATTCAGGCGTCACATTGCCCAAGTTGTAGACAGCCATCCCCTCGCCTCGATGCTTGCGACAATCCGTCGGTTTAACGGTTCAGAAACCACGCTAGCATCATTCTAGTCGGGCCGATTCGAGGGGGCGATAGCCAACTTGAGTCGCCGCGGGCCGAGCACCGGTCCCGTGTCTCGCGCTGGACGGAGTTGATGGCGCTGAGTTGGTCGCACCCTCGGGCGGTTCCGCCCGGATCCGGACCAGAAGGCGGGCCGCCCGGCCCCGCACGACGCCGTCGCTTCCATTCCTCTTCCACGTTGTCCAAGGGCGCTCCCACACAGGGACGCCCTTTTTTCATGCCCCACTGGAGGCCTTGATGAGCAAGCGAGCCCTGAAGCGACAACTGCGCGAAGGCGCGTTCGACGCCGGTCAGTTCGAGGGCGATGATAAGGTTCGCCGGCTGCCGCTCGACCGCGGTTGGTCGCCGCTCGGCCATGGTAGCGGGCCCGGGCACGCCCATTCGCACTCCAACGACGATCGCGAGCAGGGCTACCTGAAGACGATCAAGGCCAAGTCTCCGGGCCAGGAACAACTGATCAAGGCCATCGACGAGAAGAACCTGGTCATGGCGCTTGGTCCTGCCGGCACCGGGAAGACCTACCTCGCTATCGCCAAGGCCGTCGAGGCCCTCGAGAGCGGCCGCGTGGGCCGCATCGTGCTTTCCCGCCCTGCCGTCGAGGCCGGGGAGTCGATCGGCTTCCTGCCCGGCGACGCCGAGGACAAGCTCGCCCCGTACCTGCGGCCCCTCTACGACGCCCTCTCCGACCGTCTTTCCATGAAGCGGGTGCGCGGGCTGATGGCGGAAGGCGCCATCGAGATCGCGCCCGTGGGCTTCATGCGCGGCCGCACCCTGAACAACGCCTTCGTGGTCATCGATGAGGCGCAGAACTGCACCTATGTGCAGTTGAAAATGCTGCTCACCCGCCTTGGTTGGCACTCCACCATGGTTGTCACTGGCGACCCCAACCAGTCCGACCTGCTGCCGGAACTGTCCGGCCTCGGCCCTGTGGCGACGAAGCTGGAGGAAGTCCCGAACATCGCCGTCGTCCGCCTGGCCGACCGCGACATCGTCCGCCACCCGCTGGTCGCCGAGATGCTGGGCGTCCTCTAGTCCTCAGGAACCTCGCCTCCGCCCCGACGCTTCTCGGGGCGGAGGCGAGCATGAGCACCGACAACACTCCCCACCTGAACCGCCAGGCCGGCGTCGAACTGGCCGGCGACGCCACCGAGAGCGGCCAGGTCGCGCACGGCAGCCGTCGCGAGGACGTCCACTACGAGCCCTCTCCCGACCATCTGGTCAGCATCCGTCACAACGAGAAGCCGGACCACCCGCTGGCGCCGGAGCTCGCGGAGCCACGGACCTACGATGGCCCTGCCGAGGCGGGGCCGCCCATTGAGGACGTGGCCGTCGCGGCTCAGAGCCCGTCCGTCTGGGACGCGCGTCCGCCCGAGGACGACGAACCGCGCAGCGGCAATCCGACCGGGCACTAGGCGGTTCGGCGGCTTGCCGAGCGCGCACGACGCGTCTTATGGGACGCCATGGAAACGACGCCGTTCCGCCGGGCCGTCGAGGCGCACCGCGCCGGTCGGCTGGACGAGGCTGAGACCGCCTACCGGGCAGCTTTGAAAGCAGGCGAGCAGCCCGGTCCGGCCGCGTACAACCTCGGTAACATCCTGAACCAGCGTTTCCGGTTCGAAGAGGCCCTTGAGCACCTGCGCCTTGCGCTACGCCTGCAGCCCGAAGGCCCGAACTCGCTGTCGGCCATGGGCCGCGCCTTCCTCGGCCTGCATGACCCCATCAGCGCGGAAGCGGCGCTGCGTCGATCGCTGGAGCTGGACCCCGGGAACGACCTCGTCAGGATGCGGCTGAGCTGGTCTCTCCTCATGCAGGGGCGCTACCTGGAAGCCTGGCCGTTCTGGGAGCATCGACCGTCTCGACTGGACAACCGGATCCTGCGGGCTCGCTTCCCGGAGTGGCGCGGAGAGCCGCTGCGAGGGCGCTCGATCCTGGTCTGGGGCGAGCAGGGCCTGGGCGACGAGATCCAGGCCGCCCGGTTTTTACCCTGGCTGCGGGAGCACGGCCCCCGGCGCATCACGCTGGCGTCCTTGAGCGCGAACGTCCGGGTGCTGGCCCAGACCGGCGCTGACCAGGTGGTCTCCCGCGAAGGCCCGGTGTCGGGCGCCGGGTTCGACTTCTGGGTGCTGATCTGGTCGCTCCCGGGACGTTTGGGGGTGACCTACGACACCGTCCCGGGCGCGCCCTACCTGCGTCCGCCGAACGTGGTGCGCACCGGCGGCGTGGGCTTTGCGTGGGCCGGCAATCCGGCCAACCCGAACGATCTCGAGCGCTCCGTTCCCCCAGAGCAGCGCGGCCCTCCAATTCCGCGCGGGGTCGAGCTCAGGCCAGCGGGAGACATGCTGGACAGCCTGGAGCGTATCGCGGCGCTCGACGAGGTCGTGGCGGTGGACACCTCCTGGGCCCACCTGGCCGGCGCCATGGGCCTCCCGGTGCGGCTGCTGCTGTCGCACGCCGGGCAGGACTGGCGGTGGATGCCTCCGGGAGACTCCTCGCCCTGGTATCCGAGCGCCAGGATCTACCGGCAGCCGACGCCCGGGGAATGGGGAAGCGTGCTGACGAGGCTGCGCCAGGATCTGGCGGCGCCTTCCCGCGGGTGAGGACCCGGCAGCCCTAGTCGCAGGGCGCGGTCTCTCCGGTGGTGAGGTCGATGCGAAAGCACTGCCGCTCGCCGGTCTCGCAGTCCTCCACGAAGAGGGCCACTTCGTCGTCGGCGTCAGGCGCGGGATGGCAGTCCTCGAGGTAGTGCAGCGCGGCGTCTTCGAAGCTCACGCCGTCGACCCGGTGTCCTCGCGAGGGCGCCTCAGCGACGCCGTGAACGGTGAACCGGCGGGCGGCCTGGACCAGATCAGTGCTCATGCGGGTCTCCTTCGCGAGATCAACGCAGCAGCCGCGAAAAGGATTCACCCGCGGCGCCTCGCTTTGCGCCCACTCGGAGGGGCGTCAATAACCACGGACGCAACTCGAAGGTTCCCAACGCTCTGACATTTCTCTTTTAAGGTCAGGCTTGGGCGCCTGACGCGCGAAAACCTTTCAGGCGCGGTTCATGTCCTTTGAGCCACAGCAACATACGCAACGCTCAAACGGCTACGGCCACGCTGAACCAATAGCCTGTTTTGAGTGTTCTTGCGCGCGGATCAGTGGAGCTGGTGGATGACCTATTACAACTCGCGCGGTGTCGCGATGCCCGAGAGCGCGCCTGAGCAGGCGCGGATCGCCGGCACCTCTGCGGGTAATGAAACGATCAACGCGCCGGCTGGCCACTCCTCGCTTTCGGGCGAAGGCGGCGGCGACCTGCTGATCGGCAACAACATGGACAACCGCCACTGGATCACCCACCCGACGGATCGGGTGGTTGAGCAGGCCGGCGGGGGCGTCGACACCATGATCGGCTGGACGTCGCTGAAGCTCGCCGACCATGTCGAGAACCTGCAGGTCAACGGCAACCTCAACTATGCCGTCGGCAACAACCTCGGCAATCTGATCATCGTCGACGACAACACCCACTTCGTGTGGGGCGCTGGCGGCGACGACGTGTTGGTTGGCGCCGCGATCCAGAAGACCACGTTCATGGTCCGCGCCGGCGAAGGCTCGGACGTCATCTACAACTGGAACGGCAACAGCCAGCTGCAGCTCTGGAACTACGGCTTCAAGACCGCGGCCGATATCAAGGCGGCGATGAGCCAGCAGGGCGCCGACGTGGTCCTGAAGCTCAGCGCAAGCGAGACCCTGACCTTCCGGGACGAGACGCTATCCAGCTTCCAGGACCGCCAGTTCCTGCTGCCCCTCGACACCTCCAAGCTCGGCGGCCTGACGTTCAGCGACGAGTTCGACACCCTGAAGGTCTACGACCACTCGCTGCAAACCGGGCAGTGGCGCTCCGACTTCGGGGGCAACCTGCGCGACGAGTGGGCCTACACCCTCACCTCGAACGGCGAGCGCCAGGTCTATACGACCGACAGGTTCTACGGCCAGGGCGAGCGGCAGTTCGACAACTATACCCCGCTGTCGGTGAACAACGGCCTGCTGACGATCAAGGCCGAGCGGCTGGCCGACTCCGATCGGGAGGCGGCCTGGGGCCGCGAGTATTCCTCGGGGATGCTCAACACCTACGGCCTCTACGAGCAGAAGTACGGCTACTTCGAGATGCGCGCGGAACTACCCACGGCGGTGGGCGCGTGGCCGGCGTTCTGGATGATCCCGTTCCCCTATGTGGCCCAGGTCGAGGCCGACATCATGGAGGGCCTGGCGCTCACGCCCTACGTGGACTACCGCCGCGCCTGGGGCGGATCCGAGAACCTCTACGACAACGGCTACAAGGTCGATCCGTCGGGCATGCACACGTACGGCATGCTGTGGACGCCCAGCGACGTGATCTTCTACTTCGACGGCGTGGCGGTGATGCAGGCGCCGACCCCGGCCAACTGGACCGAGCCCATGGCCATGATCGTCAACATGGCGGTCGGCGGCTGGGGCGGCGAGCCGAACTCCCTCCAGTTCCCGGCCGAGATGAAGGTCGACTACATCCGCGCCTATAACCTGGCCGACAACTCGGCGGTCATCGAGCGCGGCACGCCCGAGGTGCCTGCGGCGACCCTGCGCAACGACGGCGCCCTCACCACCGGTGCGGTGAACACCCCGGTGGCCTTCGAAGGCTCGGGCCAGGCGGTCACCACGTCCAAGATCGCGATCTACGACGCCAAGCCCACCACCTTGCCGCCCGGGCAGACCTTCGTCGTCTGGGAGGAGGCCGGCGCCGTGTTCGGCGCGGTCTCCAACGGCTCGACCCTGGGCAAGGCCACCGCGCTGATGGCCGGCGATTCCCGCGTCTTCACGGGATCGGGCACCTGGCTGACCGACGGCAAGGTCGCGCTCGGCTACATGATCCCCGGCGACTCCGGCCAGGACGCCTGGGTGATGGTGTTCAACACCAGCAACAACACCTTCACCAAGCACGAGCTCGGCAGGTCCACGGGCGACATCGACATCATCGCCACCAAGAGCGGCGGCTTCGCCGCATCCTGGGACGGTATCGACGGCAAGGTGTACGGCCGCGCGTTCGACGCCTTCGCCTATGACGGCAAGGGTTGGTACGGCCCCACCCGCGAGGTGGCCGGCGACTTCACCGGCGTGACGGCGAACGGCGAGATCATCTCCACCGTCGGCGGCCAGCAGCAGCTCTACGACGTCATCAACCCGCCGCGCGGGATCAACGCTGTGGTCTCCGTCGGTCCGATGGCCGGCGTCACTCACAACGAGGGCAACAGCGCCGCCCAGCTCTACACCTTCACGGTCATCCGCGACTGGGACCAGAGCGAGAAGGTCACGGTCGGCTGGCAAGTGCGCGGCCAGGGGGCCAATCCCACCGACGCCCTGGACTTCCAGGGCGGGGTCCTGCCGTCGGGCACGGTCACCTTCGAAATCAACCAGACGACCGCTTTCATCCAGGTCTGGGTGCAGGGCGATAATTTCCAGGAGAACAACGAGGAGTTCCTCGTCACCCTGGTGAACCCGGTCGGCGCCAAGCTCGGCCAGGCCACGGCGACGGGCTTCGTCACCAACGACGATACCGGCGGCGGCCCGCCGCCGACCACCCCGCAGGTCTCGTTCACGACCAGCACGGTGACCCTCGCGGAGGGGAACACCGGCGCAACGAGCTTCAACTACACCGTCACACGCACGGGCTCGACTACCGCTTCTTCGACCGTGAACTGGTCGGTCAGCGGCTCCGGCGCCAACCCCGCGGCCGCGGCGGACTTCACCGGCAACGCCCTGCCGTCCGGGACCCTCGTCTTCGCTGCGGGCGAGACGACCAAGACCATCAGCGTGCAGGTGGCCGGCGACACCGCGGTGGAAGCCAACGAGGGCTTCACCGTCACCCTCTCTGCGGGGAGTGGCGCCACGGTCGGGACGGCCACGGCGTCGGGGGTGATCACCAACGATGACGGAACCGGCGGCGGCGGCTCGGGCCAGGTCTACAACTCGCCGGGCCCAGGCTCGACGGTGACCGCCGGTGCGGGCAACGACACCATCAACGCCAGCCAGGGAGCGGATGTGCTCACGGGCGGCGCCGGCGCCGACAAGTTCGCGTTCGCCGCCCTGCCTTGGAACGCCGGCCGGATCACCGACTTCGTGGTCGGCACGGACCGGCTAGACCTCTCGGGCATCTTCCAGGCCAGCGGCTATACCGGGTCCGACCCGATCGCCGACAATCGCATGCGGCTGGAGAGCGACGGTTCGGGCGGCACCAAGGTGTTCTTCGACCGCGACGCACCGAACACCGGCGACTGGCCGTTCCAGGTCACGACCCTGCAGGGCGTCAGCCCGGCGGGCCTGACGTGGGCGCAGCTCTCGGGCGGCGGCACGGGCAACCCGCCTCCGACCGGCTCGCAGCTGGCCTTCGCAGCGAACTCCGTCACCGCGGCAGAGGGCAACAGCGGCTCCACCGCGTTCTCGTTCATCGTGAACCGGACCGGCGCCACGACCGGGACCTCGACGGTGAACTGGGGCGTGACCGGCTCCGGCTCCAACCCGGCGGCGGCCACTGACTTCACGGGCGGAGCACTCCCCAGCGGGGTGCTCACCTTCGCCGCCGGCGAGACCAGCAAGACGATCACGGTCAACGTCGCCGGCGACACCGTCGTGGAGGCGAACGAGAGCTTCTCCGTCACCCTGTCCGGCGCGTCCTCGGGCACGACGCTCGGCGCCGCCACGGCCACGGGCACGATCACCAATGACGATGGCGCACAGCCCACGGGCCCAGGAACCGTCGTCGTGTTCGCCGGCCAGTCGAACGCCGGCGGCGCGTACATGGACCGCTCGACGCTCGTCTCGCAGTGGCAGCCCGATCCGCTCACCCTGATCTGGGACGCCTCCGCTAAGACCTGGGTCCAGATGGATCCCGGTCGCAACACCGGCTACGGCAACCTGCCGGAGTCGTGGGCGGCCGAGGTTCAGTTCGCGCTCGACTTCCGGGCTGACCATCCGGGCGAAGTTCTTCGCATCGTGAAGATCGCCTGGGGCGGCACCCAGATCGACGACGGCGCGGCGGTGGAAGACTGGTCTCCGGCCAGCACCGGCGAGCTCTTCGACAAGGCTGCGGGCATCATCTCGGACGCTTCCTCCAGCCTCGGTGGCCACCGCCCCGTGGCTGTGTTCTGGGGCCAGGGCGAGGAGGACGCGAACTATCCCGCCACCTCGGCGGAGTACGCGCAGAATCTGAGCGGCCTGTTCCAGGCCATGCGGGAGGAGTGGCTGCACGACAGCGACGGCCGCATCGGCTTCTTCCGGATCACCACCTCCCCGCCCTACTCGGGCCAGGTGCGCGCCGCCCAGGCCAGCGTCGATCAGGCTGACCCGTACTCGGTCAGCTACGATGCGGGGTCCCTGCCGGTGCAGTCGGACGGCGTCCACTTCACGGCGCCGGCCCACGTGGCCATCGGCCATGCCTATTTCGACATGTACGAGAGCTGGCGCGCCAACGGCGAGCTCGCGCCGAACACGCCTCCGCCTGGCGGCGGCTCCGGCGGGCAGGTCTACAACTCCCCGGGCCCGGGCTCGACGGTGGTGGCGGGCTCCGGCAACGACACCATCAACGCCAGCCAGGGCTCGGACGTGCTCACTGGCGGAGCAGGCGCGGACAAATTCACCTGGGCCAAGGAGCCGTGGTCGCCGGCCACCGTCACGGACATGGTCGTCGGCACGGACAAGCTGGACCTCTCCGCGCTGTTCCAGAGCGCCGGCTATACGGGCTCCGACCCGGTGGCTGACAAGTACATCACCCTGACGGCGCAGGGCTCCGACACCCTGGTGCTGTTTGACCGTGACGGCACGGGTACGGCCCAGCAGTGGCCGAACTACATCATCAAGCTGCAAGGCGTCTCGGGCGCCACCTGGTCCCAGCTCTCGGGCAGCGGCGGCACGACCAACCCGCCTCCGCCGACCGGCTCGCAGCTGGCGTTCACCACCACGACGCTCAGCCTGCCGGAAGGCAACGCAGGGTCCACCGCCTTCAGCTTCACCGTCACCCGCACGGGGTCTACGACGGCGAACTCGACGGTGAACTGGACGACGGCGGGCTCTGGCGCCAACCCGGCGTCGGCCGCCGACTTCGTGGGCGGCGCCCTGCCCTCTGGCACGCTGACCTTCGCGGCCGGCGAGACCTCAAAGACCATCACCGTCAACGTGGCGGGCGACACGGCTGTGGAGGTCAACGAGGCGTTCACGGTGACGCTCTCCGGCGCCTCGTCGGGCACAACGCTCGGCGCTGCGACGGCCACGGGCACGATCACCAACGACGACGGCACGACCAACCCGCCGCCCACCGGCTCGGGCCAGGTCTACAACTCGCCGGGTCCGGGCTCGACGGTCACCGCCGGCGCGGGCAACGACACCATCAACGCCAGCCAGGGCTCGGACGTGCTGACCGGCGGCGCAGGCGCCGACAAGTTCGCGTGGGCCAAGGAACCGTGGTCGCCGGCCACCGTCACCGATTTTGTGGTGGGGACCGACAAGCTCGACCTGTCGGCGCTGTTCCAAACCAGTGGCTACACCGGCTCGGATCCCGTGGCGGACAAGTACATCTCCCTGCTCGCCCAGGGCTCCGACACGCTGGTGCTGTTTGACCGTGACAGCACGGCCACCGGGCAGCAGTGGGCGAACTACATCATCAAGCTGCAGGGGGTGTCCGGCGCCACGTGGGCCCAGCTCTCCGGCTCCGGCGGCACGACCAACCCGCCGCCGCCGCCGCCCACCGGCTCGCAGCTCGCCTTCACGACGACCTCGCTCAGCCTGGCGGAGGGGAACACCGGCTCGACCGCATTCAGCTTCACGGTGACGCGTACGGGCGCCACGACCGGCACGTCGACGGTGAACTGGACGACGGCCGGCTCAGGATCCAACGCCGCCAGCGGGACGGACTTCACCGGCGGGACCCTGCCCGGCGGGACGCTGACCTTCGCGGCCGGCGAGACCACCAAGACGATCGTCGTCAACGTGGCCGGCGACACCACCGTGGAGCCCACCGAGGCCTTCACCGTCACCCTCTCCGGGGCTTCCTCGGGAACGACGCTCGGCACGGCCACCGCGACGGGCACGATCACCAACGACGACGGCTCCACGCCGCCGCCGACGGGGTCGGGCCAGGTGATCAATTCGAGCAAGTACGGCGACACCCTGACCGGCGGGACGGGCGCCGACACGCTGAACGCCGGCCAGGGCCCGGACCAGCTGACCGGCAACGGCGGCGCAGATCGGTTCGTGTTCGCCGACGCGCCGTGGAACGCGGGCAAGGTCACCGACTTCACCCCGGGAACCGACAAGATCGACCTGCGCGGGATCTTCGACGACGCCGGCTACACCGGCACGGACCCGATCCGGGACGGCTGGCTGAAGCTCACGCCCGGCAACGGCGGGACGCAGGTGATCGTCGACATGGATGGACCGAACGCTAGCGGCCAGTGGCCGACGACGATCACCACCCTGGTGGGCGTCACGCCGAGCCAGCTCGGCTCGGCGGACTGGATCGTCCAGTAGTCCGGGTCAGGCGGCCGCGTAGACCCGCGGCCGCATTGGCTTCACCCGCACCGGCGTCCCGGGGCTGACGCCCTGGGGCATGGTCGGCCCGTGGGCCTGCAGCTCGAAGACCTCGCTGGCGATGACGCACTCGATGCGCACGTCCGGACCGCGTTGGGCGACGGCGCGCACGTCGGCGAGCAGCCCCTGGCCATCCGCCGGGGCGAAGGCCACCTCGTCCGGGCGGAAGAACACCTCCACCGGGCCTTCCTGGGCGCCGGCGGGGGCGTCGGTCTCCCAGCCGTCCACGTGCAGCCGGCCGGCGGCGACCTGCCCCGGAAGACGGCAGGCTGCACCCAGGAAGTCGTAGACGAACGGCGTCGCCGGGTTCTCGTAGACCTCGTTGGGGGTGCCGAGTTGCACCAGCTCGCCGTCCTTGAGGATCGCTACGCGGTCGGCGAGGTCGAGCGCCTCCTCCTGGTCGTGGGTCACGAAGACGGTGGTGACGCCGGTGCGCTCGTGCAGCTCGCGGAGCCAGCGGCGCAGTTCGCGGCGCACCTGGGCGTCCAGCGCGCCGAACGGCTCGTCGAGCAGCAGCATGCGGGGCTCGATGGCGAGCGCGCGGGCCAGCGCCACCCGCTGCCGCTGGCCGCCCGAGAGCTGGGCCGGGAAGCGCTTCTCGAGGCCCTCCAGCTGGACCAAGCCCAGGAGGTCGCGGACCCGGTCCGCCACCTCGCTCTTGGAGGGCCGCTCGGCCCGTGGGCGCACCGTCAGGCCGAACGCGATGTTCTGGGCCACCGTCATGTGGCGGAAGAGGGCATAGTGCTGGAACACCATGCCGACGCGCCGCTTGCGGACCGGCAGGGAGAGGAAGTCCTCTCCGCCGAACCGGACCTCGCCCGCGTCCGGGCTCTCCAGCCCGGCCAGCACGCGCAGCAGGGTGGTCTTGCCCGAACCCGATGGCCCCAGCAGCGCCAGGAACTCCTTGTCGCGGGCCTGCAGCGAAACGCCCTTCAGGGCCGGAAACCGCCCGAAGGACTTGTGGACGCCGCGGATCTCGAGCGACAGGGCGCTAGTGTCGGCGGCTGGCTGAAAGTTCACCGGAGTATCGCCATTCGAGGACGGTCTTGAGGACCAGGGTGACGAGCCCGAGACTGGCCAGGAGGCTGGCCGCCGCGAAGGCGCCGACGAAGTCATAGTCATTGTAGAGCACCTCGACGTGCAGCGGGAGCGTTGTCGTCAGCCCACGGATGTGGCCGGAGACGACGGAGACGGCGCCGAATTCGCCCATCGCCCGCGCATTGCAGAGCAGGACGCCATAGAGCAGCGCCCACTTAATGTTCGGCAGGGTGATCCGCCGGAAGGTGGTGAAGCCGCCGGCCCCAAGCGTCAGCGCCGCCGCCTCCTCGTCCGACCCTTGGTCCTGCATCAGCGGGATCAGTTCTCGCGCGACGAACGGCAGCGTCACCAGCACGGTGGCCAGCACCAGCCCCGTGGTGGCGAAGATGATCTTGATGTCGTGCTGGATGAGGTAGTCGCCGAACCAGCCCTGGGCCCCGAACAGCAGCACCCAGACCAACCCCGACACCACTGGCGAGATCGAGAACGGCAAGTCGATCAGGGTCAGCAGGAAGCTCTTGCCGCGGAACTCGAACTTGGTCACCGCCCAGGCCGCCGCCACCCCGAAGACGGCGTTGAGCGGCACGGAAATCGCCGCGACCGTCAGCGTGAGCCTGATGGCGGCCAGCGCGTCGGGCTCGCGGATCGCCTCGAGGTAGGAGCCCACCCCCTTGGACAGGGCGTCATGGAACACCGTGAAGAGCGGCAGCAGCACAAGCACCGCCATCACCGTCACGGAGGCGAGCACGAACAGGGGCGCAAGGCCCGGGAGGCGCACGCCGCTGGTGGTCTGGGCTGCGCTCATCGCCGCCCCCTGCCCGCCAGGAAGACCTGAGCCGTATTGATCACGATCAGGGCGCCGAACGAGATCAGCACCATCGCCAGGCCCACCGCCGCAGCGCCGGCATAGTCGTACTGCTCGAGCTTGATGACGATGAGCAACGGCGCGATCTCGGTCTTCATGGGCATGTTGCCGGCGATGAAGACCACCGAGCCGTACTCGCCCACGGCGCGGGCGAAGGCCAGGCTCACGCCGCTGATCATCGCCGGCATGACCGCGGGAAGGATCACGCGAACCGCCCGCTGCAAGTCGGTGGCGCCCAGGGTCTGGGCCGCCTCCTCCACCTCACGATCGAGATCTTGCAACACCGGCTGCAGGGCTCGGACCACGAACGGCAGACCGATGAACACCAGGGCGATGAAGATGCCGATGGGCGAGTAGGCCGTCTTGATCCCGACCTTGGCGAACAGCGCTCCCAGCGGACCGTTGGGAGCGTAGATCGCCGTGAGCGCGATGCCTGCGACCGCAGTCGGCAAGGCGAACGGCAGGTCGACGAGGGCGTCCAGCAGGCGCCGGCCCGGGAAGTTGTAGCGGGTGAGCGTCCAGGCGATCAGCAGGCCCAGCGGCGCGTTCACCAGGGCAGCCGCGGCTGAGAGGCCGAAGGAGAGCTTCAGCGCAGCGGCGACCCTGGGCTCGGTGAGCGAGGCCCAGACGCCCGCTACGCCAAGCTCCCACGGGCGTATCGCCAGCGCGATCAGCGGCAGGACGACGATCGCGCCCAGGTAGGCGAGCGTGATCCCCATGGCCAGCGGGAAGCCGGGCAGGATCGACGGCTCGACCAGCCTGGACAGGCGGAAACGGCCCAGGACCTTGTGCGGTCCCCGGCCGGGATCGAAGACGCTGGGGATGGCCAGGGGTTCGGTCACGTCGCGCCTTGGGCGGGCTTGTAGATCTGGTCGAACACCCCGCCGTCCGAGAAGTGGGCCGCGTGCGCCTTGGCCCAGCCGCCGAACGGCTGGTCAATGGTGACGAGCGGGATCTGCTTGAAGCCGGCGCCGTGGCGGGCGAGCGCCGCCGGGTCGCGCGGGCGGAAGTGGTGCTTGCCGATGATGTCCTGGGCCACGGGCGTGTAGAGAAATTCGAGATAGGCCTGGGCCGCGGCGCGGACGCCTTTACGATCGACGTTGGCGTCCAGCATGGCCACCGGCGGCTCCGCCAGGATCGAGCTGGACGGATAGACGATGTCGAAGTTCGGACCGAACTCGTCCAGCGTCAGGAAGGCCTCGTTCTCCCACGACAGCAGGACATCGCCCATGCCACGCTGGGCGAAGGTGGTGGTCGACCCGCGTGCGCCCGTGTCGAGCACCGGCACGTTGCGATAGAGCCGTCCGACGTAGTCCCGCGCCGCCGCGTCCCCGCCATGGCTCAGTCCGTAAGCGTACGCCGCGAGATAGGCCCAGCGCGCCCCGCCCGAGGTCTTGGGGTTGGACGCGATCACGCCGATGCCCGGCTTGATCAGGTCCGGCCAGTCGCGGATCGCCTTCGGATTGCCCTTGCGGACCAGGAAGATGATCGTCGAGGTATATGGCGCCGAGTTGTTGGGCAGCCGGGTCTGCCAGTTGGCCGGCAGCAGCTTGGCGCGGTTGGCGATCTCGTCGATGTCGCCGCCCAGCGCCAGGGTCACCACGTCCGCCTGCAGGCCGTCGATCACCGCCCGCGCCTGCTTGCCGGACCCGCCGTGGCTCTGCTCGATCTCGATCGTCTGCCCGGCGTGCTTCTGGGACCAGTCGCTGGCGAAGGCCGCATTGATCTCCTTGTAGAGCTCGCGGGTCGGGTCGTAGCTGACGTTGAGCAGCTTCAGGCGGCCGCCACCGCCGGAGCCGCCGCCGCCCGGGGAGCAGGCGGCCGCCAGGCCTGCAGCGCCGGCCGCCAAAAGGGCTCGTCTCGAAAAAGGGCTGGTCATGGTCCTGTCCTCAACCGCGCTTCTACTCGCAATCCCGAGCCCGCCACTCGGAATAACCGTGGAAGCGGGCCGAGATTTTCTAAGCTCCAGCTCTTTCGCGTCGCTCGCAATCGTCCATCAGGCCGGTCGGTAGATCCGGTCGAACACCCCGCCGTCGGCGAAGTGCGTGGCCTGCGCCCTCTTCCAGCCGCCGAACGTGTCGTCGATGGTGACGAGCGGAAGCTGCCGAAACTTGGACCGGTACTTGCCCAGCGCCTCGGCGTTGCGGGGACGGAAGTGGTGCTTGCCGATCAGGTCCTGGGCCAGCGGACTGTAGAGGAAGTTGAGGTAGCCCTCGGCCTGCACCCGCGTCTTGTGGCGATCGACGTTGCGATCGACCACCGCCACCGGCGGCTCAGCCAGGATCGACACCGATGGGTAGACGATCTCGAAGTTCGGGCCGAACTCCTCGAGCGTCAGGTAGGCCTCGTTCTCCCAGGCCAGCAGCACGTCGCCGAGACGGCGCTGGGCGAAGGTGGTGGTGGAGCCCCGCGCGCCGGTGTCCAGCACCGGGACGTTCCTGAAGAGCTTCTGCAGATAGGCCTGCGCCGTGGCCGGCGAGCCGCCCGGCTGGCGAAGCGCCCAGGCCCAGGCCGCCAGGTAGTTCCAGCGCGCCCCGCCGGAGGTCTTCGGGTTCGGCGTGATCACCTGGACGCCCGGCTTGATGAGGTCCCCCCAGTCACGGATCTTCCAGGGGTTCCCCTTCCGCGTCACGAAGACGATCGTCGAGGTGTAGGGCGTCGAATTGTTCGGCAACCGGCTCTGCCAGTTGCCCGGCAGGAGCTTCGCCCGGGCGGAGATCTCGTCGATATCGGCCCCGAGCGCCAGGGTCACCACGTCGGCCTGCAGGCCGTCGATGACCGAGCGGGCCTGACGGCCGGAACCGCCATGGCTCTGCTGGATGTCCAGCGTTTGCCCCGTGCGGCTCTTCCAGTACCTGGCGAACTCCGCGTTGATCGCCTTGTAGAGCTCGCGCGTCGGGTCGTAGCTGACGTTGAGCAGCTTGATCGGCTTGCCCGCCTGGGCCGAGGCCTCGCCGCCGAGGGCGAGGGTCGTGGCGGCGCCGGCGCCGGCGGCCAGCAGGCCGCGGCGAGAGAGGGAATGGCTCATCGGAGTTCCTTCGAGAGCAGTGGGTCAGAAGGCGTACTGGGTGCGGAAGGACCAGATGTTCAGGTCCTGCCCGATCTGGGCGCCGGCCGGCGGGGTGAGCACGCCGGCCCCGAAGACCGTGCCGCCCGGCGAGATGCGGTCCACCTCAACCCGCTGGTAGTCGGCCAGGAAGCGCACGACGGCGTTGGGGTACCAGTTCAGCCCAAGCGTCAGAATCTTCTGCTCGCCGCCACGGATCGTTTCGGCGGCGGTATCGCCGGCGTAGTCGAGATCCAGGACCGAGTAGCGGGCGGCCAGTTCCCAGACGCCCCAGTCACCGGTCTTGAGGTTGAAGGGCTTCTCACCGCGCGGCGAGTCGAACCCGCCGTTGGTCGCATTGTAGCGGCGCGCTTCTCCAGTGATCGTCCAGGCGCCCTGCACGTACCAGCCCGAGAAGTCGGGGTTTTCCAGCGCGCTCGCGCGGCGGTCGACGTCGATCCAGAAATGCTCGGCCTGCAGCGACAGGTTCTTCTGCTGCCATCCGAGTTCCAGGCCGAGCGCGGTGACGCCGTCGGCGTCGATGTTGCCGGTGTCCACCAGGCGGGTTGGATCCACGCGAAGCTCCGGCCGCTCCCGAAGGCGAATGGTGGTGGCCGCGCCGGCCGGTGCGATATCGGGGCCGCCGGCCGCCGGATTGATGATCAGGTTGGCGTTGGCGCCCACGTGCAGCAGCGAGGTCTCGCCCTTCAGCGGCACGTAGGAGACGCGGCCGACGAAGCCCAGTTGCTCATCGTAGGTCTGGGTTCCGATCAGGTTTCCGGTCACCGCGCCCATGGCGGTCCAGCGATCGCCGCCGGCATAGATCGCCGCCGCCGTCCGGCCGTCGCCGCCGGCCAGGCCGCGGACCAGTTCGGCCACCGCCGCGCGCTCCGGGAACAGTGAGGCCGTGTTCGAGGTGGCGTCTTCGAAGCCGGTAGTGGGCGGGAAAGCGCCGATCCGGAAGCGGTACGGTTTGATCCCCGCGTACTCGACGTAGAGAGCGCTGATCCGGCCGGCCTCCTCCGTGCCCGACCCGCCGAAGTCGAACAGGAAGTTGTAGTTCCAGTCGCCGAACGCCTTGCCTTCGATGCCGAGGCGGGCGCGGCGGAAGTTGGCTCCGTCCGAGAGGTCGCGGGCCCGGTCGGCCTCGGTGGCGTCGCCGAACGACCCGCGGCGGAAGTCTGTGGCCAGCGGCCCGGGGCTGCGCTGGTCGTAGTGGGCTGCGTCAAGCTGGGCAACGCCCCGGAACGACGCCGTGAAGCGGCCGTCGCCCGACGCGATCGTCGGCCGGCCGTTGGGGACGGAGACCACGTTGGCCTCCACCTGCTCCCGGATCGCCTGGTCGCCGGCGGCGGTCTGCGCCTTGAGGTCGGCGATCTGCTCCTGCAACTCGCGGTTCTGCTGCTCGAGGGCGTCGAGCCGCGCCGACAGCGAGAGCGCCTGCTCCTGGCTGATGCCGCCGCCCACGGTGGGGGCGGTCGACACCGGCTGCGCGAAGGCCAAGGTCGAGACGCTGCAGAGGAGGCCCGCCAGCGCGGCGGCCCCGATGTGTCTGGTCGCAGTCATGTAAACCCCCTGTCCTGCAAGCGTGGCGAAGCTAGCTCCGCTTATTCCTAGCAGGCGAGTGGGATTAAACTACCGAGGACCAGAGATTTTCTGATGCCTTCGACGTCACTCCGCGGCGAGCAGCGCCCGGCCGGCGGTGAGCGAGGTCTTGGCGGCCAGTTCTGACTTGGCCTGCTCGTACTCCCTGGCGAGCCTGGCCACGAACTCGCCGGCCGTGGCCACGTCCTTCACCGCGCCGATCCCCTGCCCGCAGCCCCAGATGTCGCGCCACGCCTTGGCCTTCTGGTTGCCGCCTGAGCCGAAGTTCATCCGCGACGGATCGGACTCCGGAAGATCGTCCGGGTCCAGGCCGGCCGCGATGATCGACGGCCTCAGGTAGTTGCCGTGCACGCCGGTGAAGAGGTTCGAATAGACAATGTCGTCGCCCGAGGACTGCACGATCATGTCCTTGTAGGCGGCGTCGGCGTTGGCCTCCTGCGTCGCGATGAATGCGGAGCCGATGTAGGCCAGGTCCGCGCCCATGGCCTGGGCGCCCAGGACCGCATGTCCGTTGGCGATTGAGCCGGACAGCGCGATCGGTCCGTCGAACCACTCCCGGATCTCCTGCACCAAGGCGAAGGGCGACAGCTGGCCCGCGTGGCCCCCCGCGCCCGCCGCCACCGTAATCAGGCCGTCAGCCCCCTTCTCCACCGCCTTCCGAGCGAAGCGGTTGTTGATCACGTCGTGCAGCACCACCCCGCCGTAGGAGTGCACAGCGGCGTTCACGTCCTCCCGCGCCCCCAACGACGTGATCACGACCGGCGCCTTCCACTTGGTGGACATCTCGATGTCGTGCTCGAGCCGATCATTGGTCTTGTGGACGATGTGGTTGACCGCGAACGGGGCGGAGGGCGTGTCGGGGTGGTCCCGGTCCCAGGCCGCCAGTTCCTCCGTGATCCGGTGCAGCCACTCGTCGAGCAGGCTGGCGGGACGGGCGTTCAGGGCCGGGAAAGAGCCCACGATGCCGGCCTTGCACTGGGCGATCACCAGGTCCGGGCCGGAGATGATGAACAGCGGAGAGCCGATCACCGGCAGTCGGAGGCGGTCGCGGAGCACGGGAGGCAGGGCCATGGCGGATCCTTGTGCGGCAGTCTGATTTACAGCGTACGCAAATATTGGGTCGGCCGGCAAGCGTCCAGGCCTGCCGCAGCGTCGGGCAAGTCAGATCTTCGGCGAGCGGGGCGGCGGGCGGACCTGCGGACGACGCACCGGCGTCGGCGGCCGGGCAGGCCGCTCCTCCATCTGGCGGGTCCATTTGTCGAGCAGCCGGCCCGCCGTGTCGCGGCCCCCGATGCCGAAGGCCAGGGCCGCGGCGACCGCGGCGGAGCCCAGCACGAGGCCGAACGCCAGGATCACGATCTCGTCGGCGATGCCCATGAAACGGAGGCCCATGGCCGTCGCCAGCGCGATCGTCGCCCAGCGCACGATGGTCGAGGCGAAGTGATCCGCACCGTTGGTCGAGCGGTCCAGCAGGTTGGCCAGGAAGTTGCCGATCAGCACGCCCAGCGTGATGATCACTCCGCCGAACAGGACGTGGCCGCCCAGCTCCAGCACTTCGCTCAGCATCACCGCCACGGCGGCGAAGGCCAGCAGGCGGGCCGCCTCCACGGCCGAGAACAGCATGATCGCGACCAGCGCCAGGCGCGCCACGATCTTCGAAGGCGTAATACCGCCTACGGGCGGGGCCTCAGGGGCGTCGGCCGGATCGGCGGCCGACGGGCCGCCGATGCCGAGCGCCTGCAGGCTGCGGTCGAAGCCCAAGGACGGCAGCACCTGCTCGATGAGCCCGGCCACCCAGCGGCCGATCAGGAAGGCGATGGCAAGCACGATGGCGGCCGCGATCAGCCGGGGCAGCGCGTCGAGGACGGTGGTCAGCACCGCCACGGCCGGATCGGAGATCGCGCGGATGCCAAGCTGCTGCAGCGCGGCGATCGTCACCGGGATGATGATCAGCACATACACCAGCGTACCGAAGGTCCGCGCCAGGCCGGAGGCGCCGGTCAGCTTCGAGAGGCCGGCCTTTTCGAGCCAGCTGTCCACATGGGCGACGTTGAGCGCGGCGTCCACGACCCGGCGGGCGAGGGTCGCCACCACCAGGCCGACCACGAAAATGACGATGGCCCCGATCAGGTTCGGGACGAAGGCCATCACCTCATTAAGCAGGCCGTTCAGCGGCGTGACGATTTCGGTAAGGCCGACGATCGAGAGCGCACCGACCACGCCGATCAGCAGCACCAGCCAGTAGCCGAGCTGGCCCAGCTGGTAGCCGGTGGTCTCCTTGGGCGGAACACCCTCGTTGTGGGTCGTCATCCCCGGCGCGCGGTCAATCAGACGGGCGACGCCCCACTGCACGCCCTTGGCGATGAAGTGAGACACCACCAGAACGGCGATGGCGGCCAGCAGCGCCGGCCCCCACTCCCAGGCGATGTTGCGGATGTAGGTGTAGTCCAGCGTCGGCATGGGGCCCCCCGGATTCGCTCACTGAGACCTAACCTGTAGCAGGCGATTCCGTTTGTGGAGGCGCCCTTGCGTGAACTTGACGCCTCCGCGCCTTCCGGCCCATCTCCCCGCATGTTCGAACCCAGTCTTTTCCCGCCCGCGACGGAGGACGCCTGGCGCGCCCTCGTGGCCAAGACGCTGGGGGAGACGCCGTTCTCCACCCTCGAGAAGACTACGGTCGAGGGGCTGGCCATCGCCCCCCTCTACCCGCAGGCCGAAGCGCCTGCCGGCTTCCCGCTTCGCCCAATGGGCCACGAACGCCCATGGGATGTCCGCGCGCTCACTGCTCACCCCGACCCGGTCCGCGCCAATGCCGAGGTCCTGGCGGACCTGGAAGGCGGCGCCGCCTCCGTCATTCTCCGCATCGATCCCACAGGCCAGGCCGGCGTCGCGGTCGGCTCGGCGGACCGCCTTGGGCGCGCGCTGCAGGGCGTCATCCTCGAACTCGCGCCGGTCGCCCTGGATGCGCGCTTCCTGGGGCCGAAGGCTGCCGACTGGCTGGGCAGCGTCGCCAAGGCCTCGCCGGGGGCGAAGCTGCACTTCCACATGGATCCGCTCAGCGCGTTTGCCGAGGCCGGCGCCAGTCCCGGCCCGGTGGAAAGTCACCTGGTCAGCGCCGCCACCGTCGGCAGGCGACTGGCCGAGACCTACCCGCAGGCCCAGCTGTTTCTGGCATCCGGCCGGGTGGTGCACGAGGCCGGCGGCGGCGAAGCCCTGGAGGTCGCCTTCGCAGGCGCGGCGGCCCTGGCCTACGCCAAGGCGCTGGTCCGGGCGGGCGTCACGACGGGGGAGGCGTTCGCGCGCATCACCCTGGGCCTCTCCGCCGACACGGACCACTTCCTGACGATCGCCAAGCTGCGTGCCGCGCGGGCCGTCTTCGCGCGGATCGCCACCGCCTGCGGAGCCGACGCCGCCGCGCGGATCGAGGCCCGCTCATCCCGCCGGATGCTCGCGGCCGGCGACGCCTGGACCAACATGATCCGACTGACCGCCGCCGGGGTCGGTGCAGCGGTCGGCGGCGCGGACGCCGTGGTGCTGGGAAACTTCACCGACGCCAACGGCCTGCCGACCGCCTTCGCCCGTCGGCAAAGCCGCAACACCCAGCTGGTCCTGATGGAGGAGGCGCACCTCGGCCGCGTCGCCGACCCCGCCGCCGGGTCCGGCTATGTGGAGGCGCTTACCGACCAGATTGCTCGCGCCGCTTGGGCCAAGCTGCAAGAGATCGAGGCCGCCGGCGGGATCATCGCCGCCCTGGATTCCGGCCTCGTCGCCCGGCAGGTGGACGCCGCGAACGCCGCACGCCCGGCCCCGAAGCTGGTAGGCGTCAACGCGTTCCCGCCCGACAAGGAGAGCCCGGTCGAGGTGGAGCGCGCCGAGCCCAGGCCCGTCGAAGCGCCGTCGGCCCAGCTGCCCGGACCCGAGGGCCGCTGCCCCGCGCTGAAGCCCATCCGCCTGGCGGAGGCCTTCGAGCGATGATCTGCGATTTCCCGCTATCCTTCTCGCCTCGCGGGAGACGAGCGCACGGGGAGACCCCATGAGCACCTTCCCCGATTTCGCGACCCTGCCGTTCGACGATGGCGCGCCCGCGCCGGATACGGCCGTGGGCGGCCCCTGGTTGACGCCTGAAGGCATCGCGGTGAAGCCCGCCTACGGTCCGGCCGACCTGGACGGCCTGGAAACTGCGCCCGGCTACCCCGGCCTGGCGCCGTTCCTGCGGGGCCCCTACCCCACCATGTACCTCACCAATCCGTGGACGATCCGCCAGTACGCGGGCTTCTCCACGGCCGAGGACTCCAACGCCTTCTATCGGCGCAACCTTGCGGCGGGTCAGATGGGCCTCTCGGTGGCCTTCGACCTGGCCACGCACCGCGGCTATGACAGCGACCATCCGCGGGTGAAGGGCGACGTCGGCATGGCCGGCGTAGCCATCGACTCCATCCTCGACATGCGCACCCTGTTCGACGGCATCCCGCTCGACAAGATGAGCGTGTCGATGACCATGAACGGCGCGGTCCTGCCGATCCTGGCGCTCTACATCGTGGCCGGCGAGGAACAGGGCGTGCCGCACGCCAAGCTGTCGGGCACGATCCAGAACGACATCCTGAAGGAGTTCCTGGTCCGGAACACTTACATCTACCCGCCCGCGCCCTCGATGCGGATCATCTCGGACATCTTCGCCTACACCAGCGCGGAGATGCCCAGGTTCAACTCGATCTCGATCAGCGGCTATCACATCCAGGAAGCGGGAGCGACGCTCGACCTGGAGCTCGCCTACACCCTCGCCGACGGCGTCGAGTACGTGCGCGCCGGGGTCGCCGCGGGGATGACCGTGGATCAGTTCGCGCCGCGCCTGTCGTTCTTCTGGAACGCCGGCATGAACGCCTTCATGGAGATCGCCAAGCAACGGGCTGGCCGGCTGCTCTGGGCGAAGCTGATGAAGGAGCACTTCGACCCGAAGGACGCCCGCTCGCTCAGCCTGCGCGCCCACACCCAGACCTCAGGCTGGTCGCTCGCCGCGCGCGACGTGTTCAACAATGTGCCCCGCACGGTCATCGAGGCGCTGGCGGCCACAGGGGGGCAGACCCAGAGCCTGCACACCAACAGCCTCGACGAGGCCCTGGCGCTGCCGACGGACTTTTCGGCCCGTATCGCGCGCAACACCCAGCTGTTCATCCAGCTGGAAAGCGGCCAGACCCGCGTGATCGACCCCTGGGGCGGCAGCTACTACGTCGAGCGGTTGACGGCCGACCTGGCCGCCCGCGCGCTGCAGCACATCGCCGAGGTCGAAGCCTTGGGCGGCATGACCCGGGCGATCGAGGACGGCCTGCCGAAACGCCGGATCGAGGAGGCCTCCGCCCGCACGCAGGCGCGGATCGACGCCGGTCTGCAGTCGGTGGTGGGCGTGAACCGCTACCGGCCTGAGACCGCGGACGAGATCCCGGTGCTGAAGGTCGACAATACCGCGGTGCGCGAACGCCAACTCGAGAAGCTGCAGCGCCTCCGCGCGGAGCGCGATCCCGAAGCTGTGCGCCAGGCGCTTGAAGCGCTGACCAACGGCGCGGCCGGCGGCGCCAACCTCCTGGAATTGTCGGTGAACGCCGCCCGCGCCAAGGCCACGGTCGGTGAGATCTCCGACGCCCTGGAGAAGGTGTTCGACCGCCACAAGGCGCGCGCCGACGCCGTGAAGGGCGTCTACCTGCGTGAGTCGGGCGAGACGCCGGCCGCGCAGCGCGCCAAGGCGATGGTCGAGGGGTTCACCCAGGCCGACGGCAAGAAGCCCCGCATCCTGGTGGCCAAGATGGGCCAGGACGGCCACGACCGCGGCCAGAAGGTGATCGCCTCGGGCTTCGTCGACCTCGGGTTCGAGGTGGACATCGGCGACCTCTTCCAGACCCCGGCCGAGACCGCCGCCCAGGCGGTGAAGGATGGGGTACACGCGGTGGGCGCCAGCTCACTCGCCGCCGGCCACCTGACCCTGGTTCCGGAGCTGAAGTCGGAACTGGCGAGGCTCGGGCGCCCCGACATCCTGGTGGTGGTGGGCGGCGTGATCCCGCCGGAGGACTTCAAGGCGCTGGAGGAGATGGGCGTCGCCGCCATCTTCACGCCGGGCACGGTAGTGCCGGAAGCCGCCATCACCGTCCTGGAGCGCCTCAACGAGCGCCTCGGCTACGCTCAGGAGCAGGCGGCGCAATAGAACCTCCTCTCCTTCCTGGCGGGCAAAAGAAAAGGGCCCCGGGAGCGATCCCGGGGCCCTCTGTCGTTTCAGCTCGCGCCAGGCCTAGCCCAGCGGCGTGTTCTCGTTCGGGCCGTCGGCCTGACGGCGGCGCTGCGGCAGCATGGCGGCGGCCGCCTTCAGCTCGGCGCGATCGATGTTGCCGTCCTTCGAAGTGTCGATGCGTTCGAAGAACGGGCTGATCATCTTGCCCATCTGGCCACGCAGCTCAGCCTTCTGCAGCCGGCCGTCCAGGTTGTCGTCCATCATCCCGAACATCCGCGTCTCAGCGAAGCGGGCGTCGGAGTCGATCTGCTGGTCGGCCGTCTCGTCCATCCAGCGGAAGCTCACGGAGGTGAACAGCATCTCCTCGTGGCTTTGCTCGCCCCAGGTCACCTTGATCGACGGATCCGGATTGGACGGGTTCTGCTTCGAGTTGTCGTAGACGTAGTTGGCGATCAGCTTCGAACCGGCCGGGATCTTCACCGGCTCCGCGAAGGTATAAGCCCGCTGCCAGTTGAAGTCGTAGCGCGGCAGGGTCAGCAGGAGCTTCTTCTTGCCGTCCGGGTACTGGATCCACAGGTCGTTGGAATAGGCCCGGTAGTGGGCGTGCGGGAAGGCCGAGTAGAGCAGCGCGTCCTTCGGGAACTCGACGTAGGCGACTTCCTTGTGGCGCGCCGTGTTCGGCTGGATCTCGATGCTGGTGTCGATGACCACCACGCTGCGCATCATGTACTTGGGCTTGGTGTCGCGGAAGTAGACGCCGATCTGCGACTTATCCACCGCCTCCTTGCCGTAGGGCGTGTAGTGCATCTGGTAACCCACGGCCCCGCCGGCCGGCAGGTAGGTGCCCACGTCGCCGTCGAACACGTTGGACTCCGCGCCCACCGCATAGCCGCCAACCGAGCCGCGCCAGTTGGTCTCCGAGGAGACGCCGTTCTTGGGCGCTTCCTTCATCCAGCCGGTCAGCACGTGGTGCACGGCGCGCCGGTCGCCCGGCTTCACCGTCGTGGCGCGGATCCACTTGCCTTCGGTCAGGGTGTTGAGCGTGAACGGCCGCTGGTAGTCGACGATGCCGGAGGCAGGCACCTTGTAGGCCGGGATGTCCAGGATCAGGTCCGGCTTGCCCAGGGGCCACTCGACCGCGACGATCTTCTTGGCGGCGAGCGGGTCGGCGCCTTCGCCGCGCGGCGCGCCGGCCTCGATCCAGTGGACCAGCGTCTTGATCTCGGCTGCCGACATGTTCTTGTTGTCCGAGAACTTCGACACGTGCGGATCGGCGTTGTAGGGCGGCATCCGGTCGGTGCGCAGCACCTCGCGGATCATCGGCGCAAAGCCCTTCACCATGTCGTAGTTGCTCATCGCGAAGGGGCCGATGCCGCCTTCCGAGTGGCAGGCGACGCAGTTGCGCTCGAGGATCGGCGCGACCTCGTGGACATAGGAGATCTTGGCGAACTGCGCCTGGCGGGCGCGCTCGGGGAACGCCACCGTCATGCCCTTGCTCATGCCGGCGGTCTGCAGCCGCTGGCCGGCCAGCGCGGCCTGCACGGCGGCTTCCGCGTCGGCGGCCGCGCCGCGGTAGGTGATCGTCCAGGTTTTCGGATCGACGATGTAGAGCTCGGCCGAGCGGGTGACGCCCAGCTGCTCGCCGACCAGCTGGTTGACGTCCATCAGGACGGGCAGCTGGAGGTTCTGGGCGACGATCGCCTCGCGGCTGTCCTTCAGGTTCGAGTTCACCAGCAGGACCTCGACGCCCTGGGCCGCGTAGCGGTTCTTCAGGGCTGTTAGCGCCGGGGCAAGGCGGCGGATCTCGGGATCGCCATTGGCGTGGCTGACCAGCACGATCGCCTTGGCGCCGGCCAGGCGGAAGAGCTCGTGCGCCTCGAAGTTCTGGTCGACCAGCATGAAGTTGTCGACCTGGGCCGACGCGGCCGCCGCCACCGGCGAGCCCTGCGCCAGCGCATTGGGCGCGGCGGCGTTGTCGGTGGTGCAGCTGGCGATCAGCGCGGTCGAGGCCAGCAGGCCCAGGATCCCGAGGCGGGCGTTGGTCATGGTCGTTCCCTCTGTGCGGCGGGCGCGGTCTTGGACGCCGCCTCCGCTGCTTGAATGTGCGGTATGCTTGTTACACGAAAATTGCGGCTTCTGCACTGCAGCAGAACGGCGCCGGGCCGCTAAGAACAGCCTTCGATCCGCTGGATCGTCTCATCGCCCGCGTGGATGATCTCCACCACGCCCGAGGGGTTCGTCTCGTACCGCAGGCCGCGCTTGCCGTTGACGGTCCAGGCGGTGAGGTAGAGCGCCTCCGGCCCGTCGTAGGCGTGGGCCTCCACCTGCAGAGCCGGGCCGTGGGCGGCCTTCACCTGGGTGACGGTCGCGCCGACGCCAAGATTGTCTTCGGTGCGCAGGGAGGACGCGCCGTGCACGCTGATCCGGCTCAGCCTGCCGTCGTCGAACATCGCCCAGGCGTCGCGGTGACCAAGGAGCTCGAACTGCTCGCACGGCTCAGAGGGCCCCTCGCCGACATTGTCGATCCCGCCGGCCGCCACGACCTCCGCCAGCGTCATGCCGATCTTCAGCGGGCCCAGGCCGTCCGGGGTCAGCACTGCCGGCGCCGCGGCGGGCTTTGCGGCTGGCGGCGGTGCGACGGGCCGGGCTGAAGGCGCCGGCGTCACTGGCTCTTGCGCCGGAGCGGGCGGAGCGCGCTCGCATCCCGCCAGAAGCATCGCCGCGGCCAGCACCGACGAGAGCGCCCGGCGCAAGCTCACGATCCCTCCTCCGCATCCGGCGGCAGCCTGGGCTGATAGGCCAGTCCGTCGTCGAGGGTCTCAAGCGTCGGGACCACCTGCCGCGGCAGGCTGGTCCAGCGCACCCGGTCTGGCGTCTCGTCGGCGCTCGAGCCCCTGGTGATCTTCGCCTTGCCCGTCAGGAAATTGACGCTCAGCTGCTCCGTCTCCCCGCTGTTGCGCTGCAGGTGGTCTCGGTCGAAGCCGATCAGCCGGAAGGCGCGCCCGTCCCAGCGGAAGGCGAAGGCGTTGGTGTAGGTCCCCCAGCTCCCGGCGCTGCGCCAGGAGCCGAGCCGCAGCCGGACCACCCCGTCTCGGATGGCGAGCCCCCCGTTCGCCAGCGGATCGTCCATGTAGGGATCCTCCTGGCGCGCGATCGCCGCCGGATTCGCCAGTTGCAGGGCGTAGCCGGACCCCCGCGCGAAAGCGACCAGCAGCAGGCGCGGGTTGCTGTCCAGCGGAGCGCGATCCGGGCCCACCCGCACCCGGCACTTCTTGTCGGCTCCCTTCAGCACCGCCACGAGGTCGGCCCGGCCGTCGCCGTCGAGATCTCCGGACAGCGACCGCTCCACGTTCCAGCCTGGCGGGGCGAACCCTTTGGCGGAGACCGCGACGGCGGGGAGTTTCGGGATCGACGCCGGCGGGACCAGGCGTTCCTCGTCTTCGCTCGCGGGCCCGGCGACGGCCAGGCAGATCGCGCCCGCCACGGCGGCCACCAACGCCACGCTCAGTCCGCCGCCTTGGGGAAGGCCGGCAGCTTGGCGACGTCGCGGTCATCGTGCTGGATGACCAACGTCGCACCCAGATTGCGGGCGAGGGCGCGGATCCGGTCCATGGAGGCCAGCGACCGGGCGCGGTCGACGTTGAATGACGGCACGCCGTCGGTCTCCAGGTTCTCCCGAAAGTGGGCTACGTCGCCGGAGAGCAGCACCGGTCCCGTGCGATCCAGCTTGACCAGCAGGCCGTGATGGCCGGGCGTGTGGCCGGGCAGGTCGAGCATCACCACCCGTCCGTCGCCGAACACGTCCTTGTCGCCGCGTACCGCCTCGATGGCTCCCTTTCCGCCGGCCAGCCAGGACGCGAGCGGCTTGGCGCGCTCGCCGGCGTCGGGCTGGCGCAGGCGCGCCAGGTCGTCCTCGCCGATCAGCAGCCGGGCGTGGGCGAAGTCCTGCGCCTGGCCGACGTGGTCGAAGTGATAGTGGCTGATGCCGACCCGCTGCACCTGCTCCGGCTTTACCCCCACCTGCGCGAGCTGGTCGGTGATCGAGGTGCGCAGGCTCGCGCCCTCCGTCTTGCCCCGCGTCAGCGGCTTGCCGAGGTCGGAGCGCGGCAGGCCGGTGTCCCAGAGCATGTAGTTCGCGCCGTGGCGGATGAGGTAGCAACTAGCTGTGAACTGTCGCGACTGACCCACGTAGGCGCGGGTGTCGGAGTACTCGTCCAGGTCGGCGACCCAGATGCTTCCGCAGTCCAGCCGCCAGAGCTGGACAGGCGCGGGCGCTGCGGCGGCGGTCAGGAACACGGAGGCGAGTAGCAGGGCCGCGGCTGGAAGTGCGAGCCGCATCGTTCTCTATCCACCGCGGCTGAGTTCGAAGAGCCCAAGGTCCACCTGGTCGTCCAGGCTTTGGGCCACCAGCACGCGGCCGTCGGGCGAAAGCCCCAGGGAGCCGGCCGACATCGGCGCGTCGGCGAGCTTCCGCGCCGGCCCGGACCAGGGATGCAGCCAGACCGCCGGCGGCTGCTCGCGGCGGGCCGTCAGCACATAGATGCCGTCCCGCCCGACCGCCCAGGTGTCGTTCCCCTGCAGCCGAACGCTCGGCGCGCCGCCGGACAGTGCGGCCACGGCGTCGCTCCCGAAGGGGACGCCGAACAGCCGCCCGTCCGGGGAGGCCCTGAGGCTGCGCCAGCCCGCCCCGCCCGGCGCCGGACGGGGCTTCGCCTCTCCGGCCAGGGCGAGCTCCATCAGCCGGTAGCCGGCCGCCGTGCGCTCCAGGTAGTAGAGCCGGTCGCCGCGTGGGCCCCACACCGGCTCCAGCTTGTCGAGCCCGTCCCGGGTGACGCTGCGCAGGCGCGACCCGTCGCGGCCCACCGTGTAGATGTCCGAGCGCCGGCCCTTCACGGCGACGAAGGCCAGGCTCTGCCCGTCCGGGGACCAGGATGGCGCGGTCAGATAGCTGCCGACGATCGATGTAAGCCGCACCGACTGGCCGTCGGGCCGCGTGACCCAGAGCTCCGGCGCGCCGTTGCGGCTCGACACATAGGCCACCGCTCCGTCGGCCGCAGCTTCGGGGTCCCAATCGTTGCCGGCGTCCGTCGTCACTGGCGTCAGCCGGCCGTCGGTCCCCAGCCAGGCGATGTTGGTGCGGCCGCGCGGGACTTCGACGGCCAGCCGGTTCTGGCGGTCGACGGACATCCGGCTGAAGGTGATCTGGCCCAGGCCCAGGCTGATCCGCTTCGGCGGCTGGCTCGTGCGGGTGTCGACAGTCCAGAGCCCGAACTCGCCGCCGCGGTTCGAGGAATAGAAGATGTGGCGGCTGTCGGACGACCACACGTAGCCCGCGGCCTTCCAGCCGTCTGTGGTCAACGCCCGCTCGCGGCCGGTGCCCACGTCCTTCAGGAACAGGTCGTCGGCGCCGTGCATCAGGCTGCGCCGGAATACGATATGGCGGCCGTCGGGCGAGACCGCCGGATCGGAGTCGCCCAGCGTCGCCGCATCCGTCGTCGTGAGGTCCCGTGACGCGCCGGTGCGGACGTCGATGCTCCGAAGCCGCCAGAGCTCGTGCCGCCCCGGTCGGTCGCCGATCACCACCGTCTGGTCGTTCAGCCAGCTCACCCGCGTGTAGGTCGCCTGCTGGCAGCGCGCCACCGCCCGCTCAGGCCCGATTGGCGCCGCCACGACCATGACGGTGCAGGGACCATCGGCCGGCGCGCGGATGAAGGCGATGCGGTCGCCCCGTGGCGACCATGCCGCGCTGATGTCGTCATCGGGATGGCTCGTGATCCGGACCGGCGTGCCCTGCTCGACGCTGCGGATATAGAGGTCGCGCCGCACCGAAGCGTCGGGTCGCTGGCTGTAGACGATCTGCTCGCCGCTGGGCGACAGCGCCGGATGGGTCTCCAACCCCTGCTCGGCGGTGAGGGGATGATAGGCCTGTGCGCGCCAGTCCACCGGCCGTGGCAGGGCGAAGGCGACCGCGGCGGCGGCCGCGGCTATCCCCAGCAGCACGCCGACGATCAGGGGCCGGGACCCCGCCGGGCGCGACGCCTCGGCAGCCGGGGCGGCGTCGGCGGTCACCGCGGCCGGCAGGGCGACGCGATGCACCTCGGCGCTGGCCTGCAGCCGATAGCCGACGGTCGGAATAGTCTCGAGGCGGATGCGCGGATTGGCGGAGAGCGCCTTGCGCAGCTGCGCCACGCAGCGGTTCAGCGCCCCCTCCGTGACGATACGTCCGCCCCAGCAAAGGTCGATCAGCTCGTCGCGGCTGACCGGCTGGCCGCGCGACCGGTGGAGGGCCACCAGCACCTTCATCACCCGTGGCTCCAGGCCGGTGATGGCGCCGCTGGTTTCGACCTCGAGGGCGGCGGGACGCACCTGGGTGCCCGACAGGCTGAAGGGCAGCTCGCGCGCGAGGTTCAGGCCCGGCCAGCCGAGCGCCACGTGCTCGTTCATCGCGAAACCATCACGAATAAATCACGCCCGCTGCCACGCCGTCCCGGGCGCAATCTCCGACAGATCACCGCGTCTGAACAGCCAAGTTCCGCGGGGTTACAGCAATGTCACGTTATCGGTTCGTCCTGCTCGCGAGCGTATTCACCGCCGCGCCGGCCGCAGCGCAGGAAAGCGCCGTCCGGAGCGCCGCCGACGCGTTCGGCGAACGCGTCGGGATCGAGCAGCTCGGCCTCTACTCCGAGGGCCAGGTGCGGGGCTTCGACCTGCAGGCCTCGGGCGCCTACCGGATCGACGACGCCTACTTCGCTCGGGCCTCCCCGCTCAACGATCCCGTGCTGGCCGGCGTCGGCGTGCGCGTCGGCGTGAACGCCGCCCGCCTGGCCTACCCTGCGCCGTCCGGCGTCGTGAACTACCGCCTGCGTGCGCCGGCGGCGCGGAACTTCCTGAGCGTCGGCGCGGGTCTGCGCGATTATGAAACCCAGACCATCGAGATCAACGGATCGTGGTCCAGCCCGGACCGGCGGCTTGGGCTCGCCGGCGGGGTAGTCTGGCGACCGGAAGCCAACTGGGGTCCCGGCACGAGCGGCAAGGCTTTGGACGCGGGCCTGGTGGGTCAATGGCGGATGTCGGAAGGCCAGACCCTGCGCGCCTTCGCAGCCTTCTACGACCGCGACTACGACGGCGACTACGCCATGAAGGCCGCCGAGCGCGGCCTGCCGCCCGATCCGCGGCCGTCCAACAACTATTCACCGGAGTGGGCGACGGTGGCCGCCACCAACACCAACCTGGGGCTTCTATACGACGCCGAGTTCGCCGGCTGGTCGGTGGATCTCTCGGCGTTCCGGTCGATCTACGACATCGACCGCACGGACTTCACCCTGCTCTCGGCGGAGCGCGACGGCGACGCCTTCGCCACCCTTTTCCTCAGCCCCGGCAAGACCAATCTCTCGGACTCGGCCGAGGCCCGGGTCAGCCGTGTGTTCCAGGGCGGCGAGTTCAGCCACCTCGTCAGCGGCTCGGTCCGCGCCCGTCGGAGCGAGGTGGACCTGGCCACCACCGTCGCCGTGCCCATCGGCGCTCTCCATCTCAGCGGTGATCCGCCCGCCTCGGTGGAACCGGCATGGAGCGGCGCACGCGGCCGCGACCGCGTGGACCAGGTGACCGCCTCCGCGGGCTACGGCCTCGCCTGGGGCGACCGGCTGCAGCTGCGCCTGGGCGCCCACCGCACGCGCTATGAGAAGGCGGTGCGCACCCTAGCCGGCGCCGAGACCGAAGGCACGGACGAGACCACCCTCTGGAACGCATCGGCCGTGGTCAGCCTGACGCCGCGCACCAGCCTGTTCGGCAGCTGGGTGACCGGACTGGAGGAGACGGGCTTTGCACCCCAGACCGCCACCAACCGCAACACGGTGCTCGATCCGGTGGAGGCGGAGCAGTTCGAGTTCGGAGTCCGCCACGGCGTGACCGAAGGCCTGACCTTCATCGGGGCCGTGTTCGACGTCTCAAAGCCCACCACAGGCTTCCGGGCCGACGGCTCCTTCGGCCACGTGGGCCAGGTGACGCACCGCGGGGTCGAGGCCTCCATGGCCGGCCGGCTGGACGCCCGCACCAGCGTCGTCGTGGGAGCGGTGGCCTTCCAGCCGAAGGTGACCGGCCCGCTTGTGGATGCAGGCGTCGTCGGCCCGCGCTCGCCCGGCCTGTCGCCGGTCGTCGCCAACGCCAGCGTGGAGCGGCAGCTCTCCGATGGCTGGTCCGTCGACGCCCAGCTCACCTGGAACAGCGAGCGCTGGGCCGACACGAAGAACACCTTCAAGACGCCGGACGTGACCCTTCTGAACCTGGGTGCGCGGCGAAGCTTCACCCTGGCCGCGCGCCCGGCGCAGTTGCGCATCCTGGCGTCGAACATCACCGGGGAAAACGGGTACTGGGCCTCGCCGTCCAACCAGCTCTGGCCAATCGCGCCGCGCACCGTCCGCGCGATGCTGACGGTGACCTTCGGAGGCTAGGCGGCGGAGGCGGCGCGCGACTGTGCGTCGGCGGCGACCTGGACGGCCACCTCCATGCCGAGGAAGTCGTCCGCCGCGCCCGACCATCGGCCCTGCAGCGGCAGCGCCTGCACGGGGCTGGCGACCGCGGCCACCCGGATCAGGTCGGCGCCGCCCACGGTCCCGTTGGTCGGGTCGAAGTCCACCCAGCCGCAGCCGGGCACACGGGCGCGCACCCAGGCATGCGTATGGCCAGCCGCCCTCGGCGAGCGCGCCGCCGCGCTGTAGAGGTAGCCTGATACGAACCGTGAGGGCACGCCCAGGCTGCGCACGGCGGCCATCATCAGGACGGCGAAATCCCGGCAGCTGCCGCCGCCGCCCTCGAGCGTCTCCTCGGGCGTGCGCGGGCCGCCCTGCAGGCGGACGCCGTACTTCAGGTCAGCGTGGATGGCCTGGCTCATCTCGGTGAGCACCGGCAGCAGCAGCGAGCGGCCGGTCCGGCTTAGAAAGCGGGTCGCCCACTGCGCAGCCGCCCCGTCGGCCCGGCGGGCCGCGGTGTCGACGATGGCGTCGCAAATCAGCTTGTTCGCCGCGGCTGGACGATGGTCCACGGTGACCTGGCTCTCGAACACCAGCCGGTCGGCCGCGGCATTGAATCTCGCCAGGCTCAGGTGTCCGCCGTGCAGGTCTTGATCGTGCCGCAGCTCGGCCGGTTCGGGAGAGATCCGCAGGTTCGCGTCCAGGACGCGCTGGTCGTCAGCCTCCAGGGGCCGGAACATCATCCGGTGCTCACCGAAGGCCACTGGCCTGCGGTAGCGGTACTCAGTCAGGTGGCGGATCGAGACGACCGGCATCCGACGATGGTTCAGGCGATTCCAACCCAACGTCCATGCAGCGGGGCTGTGCATGGGGGCCGCGGATCGGCTATCGGTGCGCCCTCTTCGGAGGGGAACCATCATGACGTCCGTCGTCCATGTCCTGAACGGCCCGAACCTGAACCTGCTCGGACAGCGCGAGCCCGAGGTCTATGGCAGCGAAACCCTGGCCGACCTGGAGGCTCGTTGCGCCGCGCTTGCCGAGCGGGAGGGCTTCGACCTGGTGTTCCGGCAGACGAACGCCGAGCATGAGCTGGTGGGCTGGATCCAGGAGGCGCGCCGCTCGGCGGGCGTCGTGATCAACCCTGCAGGCTTCAGCTACAACTCGGTGCCCGTGCTCGACGCGCTCAAGATGTGCGAATGCCCCGTGGTGGAGGTGCACATCTCCAACATCCACAAGCGGGCCCAGACCGAGGCGATGTGGCGCGGCGAAAGCCTGATGAGCCCGGCGGCCGACGGCGTGATCGCCGGCCTCGGCCTGCATGGCTATGAGCTTGCCCTCCAGTACGTGGCGCGACGCCTGAAGAGCCGATGATCCTCACCCTCTCCTGCCCCGACCGCACGGGCATCGTCGCTCGCGTGGCCGCCCTGCTCTACGAACGCGGGGCCAACATCGTCGACGCGCAGCAGTACGACGACGTCGAGACCGGCCGCTTCTTCATGCGCGTGGTCTTCGACCTCGCCGCCGGAGACGAGCTCGAGGGCCTGCGCACAGCGTTCGCCGAGCTCGCCGCGAGCCTCTCTATGGATTGGACCGTGCGGGACCCGAAGCAGCGCCGCCGGGTGATGATCCTCGCCTCTCAGACGGACCATTGCCTGGCCGATCTGATCTGGCGCTGGCGCCAGGGCGAACTGCCGATGGACATCTCCGCGGTGGTCTCGAACCATCCCGCTTCGACCTTCCCGCACACCGATCTCAAGGGCATCGCCTTCCACCACCTTCCGGTGACGGCGGACACGAAGGCCAGGCAGGAAGCTCAGCTCTGGAAGCTCATTCAGGAGACCCGCACCGACCTGGTCATCCTGGCCCGCTACATGCAGGTGCTGTCCGACGAGCTCTCGGCCAGGCTCGCCGGCCGCTGCATCAACATCCACCACTCGTTCCTGCCGGGCTTCAAGGGCGCACGCCCCTACCACCAGGCGCACGCCCGTGGCGTGAAGCTGATCGGGGCGACCGCGCACTACGTCACCGCAGACCTGGACGAAGGTCCGATCATCGAACAGGACGTGGAGCGTATCAGTCACCGTGACACCCCCGCGGCCCTGGTTCGCAAGGGCCGGGACATCGAGCGTCGCGTGCTGGCCCGCGCCGTCCGCTGGACGCTGGAGGACCGCGTGCTCCTCAACGGTCGCAAGACGGTGGTCTTCACGGACTAGCCGGGTCCCGCCAGGACGTTTGAGGCGCCGGCGAGGCGCGGTCCTACGCCGGACGGGCGCGGACGTTGCCGGGCGGCTCGCTGAGGAACTGCTCCAGCCGGCCCAGCCGCGCATTGCACGCAGGGCAGCGCACCACCGCGTCGGGCGCGGCGCCCCGAGGCAACTCGATCCGCGCGCCGCACGGCTTGCACTTCCAGCCTCCCGACCCGGTTGTCTGTGCCGGACCAACCTCCGGCGCAGGCGGCTGCGGCGGCGCGACAGGCCGCTTGAGCGATAGGATTGGGCGGCGCGGTGCGTCGGCCATTGTGGCGGGTCCCTCAGTCGCGCTGCGAGATGCCAGCCTCGGCGCGGCGCGGCAAGCGCTCTCGTCCGGGCCGCTTCAGAGTGGCGGGCCGCGCATCCGGATCGCATAGGCTCGATGCTCTTCGCAGGCCGCGAGCACGATCGCCGTGCTGCCCTCCCGCAGGGCCGAGACCGGCGAGTTCCAGCCCAGCGCCGGGTGCGGCGCGACCAGGAATCCGTAGACCAGCCAGGGATCGCCGCCCAAGCGTCGCGAGATCCGCGCCAGGCCCGGCAGCCGTCCGCGCTCCGAGGTTAGCTGCCACATGGGATAGCGGGGCCCGGCTTCGGCGTCCGGCAGCTCGAGAACCTCGCCGGCGTCCACGGCCCGGCGCAGCTCCCCAGCCGCGAGGCCGGCCATCAGCGCGAACTCGTCGGCTCCCAGCATGTCGGGCGCGCTCAGGATCTCGCGGACCAGTCGAGAGCCCGAGCTGGTGGTCGGCGGGGCGGCCGACAGGAGTGCATCGGGCATCCACCGCAAGTCGAAGGCTCCATCCCCGTCGCGGGGCCGGGTGGGCCTCGCCTGCCGGTATCCTGCACGTACCCGGCGGCGCGCGAGATGACCTGCGTCACACGCCAGACTGAGCGGCCGCCTTGACCGGCATCCGGCCTGATCTACGCTGTCAAACGGGGGAGCGTGACGAAAAGCGCCACTAAAAAATGACCGGACAAACGGCGGGCGCCTCCCCGGGCTCCCGCCTAGGGGGACGTTTCACATGCCGATGCTCAATGCCTGCCTGGCTGAGATCAACAGCCGCTTTCACGCCGACCGGGTCGGCGAATTCGCGAAGAACGCCGAGGCCTTCGCGCCCGGCAATCGCCTGGATGCAGCTTCGCTGATCGGAGAGGAGTCAGAGCTGCGGCGGCCGCTCGAGCGCTTCCTGAAGACCGTGCCCGCCACGCACCACGAGGCGATCCGTGGCGCGATCCACAACGCACTGACCAGCGCCCCGCAGCGGCATGTCACCCTGGCCTGGGCGCCGGGCTACGACCACGAGCTCACGCTCTGGGACGCGCCATGCGGCATCACCGTGCTGATCCGCAGCCGCTACCCGTCTGACGAAGACTTCAACCGCGGCGACTGACCCTAGGCGGTCGCCTCCTCCGCGCGCGACAGGCCGGCGAGCCACAGCCCTTCCAGCAGGCGCAGGCGATCGGCCTGGTGGGCGTAGCTCTGCAGGCGTGGCTGGGCGCGGAGAATCCGGGCGACGAGATCCGGTTCGACCCAGGTCTCCAACTCCTGACGGCGACCCAGCCTGGCCAGGCTGGCCGCCAGCACGACGGCGGCGCCGCGGTAGTTCCGCGCCACCGCCGCCTGCGCCTGGCCGGCGGCGGCCTCGTAGTCCTCGGCGTGGTAGTGCGCCAGCGCCAGGGCGCCCAGCAAAACGCCCAGCTGGGGATCGTACGGACTTCGCCTCAGGCCGCGCTGGATCGGGGCGATCCCCTCCGCTGCGCGGCCGCAATAGGTCAGCACCTGCCCCAGCCGAACGTGGGCGTAGGCGAAGTTCTGGTTCAACGCCACGGCCTTGCGGGCCGCGTCCAGCGCCTCGTCGTGGCGGTTCAGGTAGAGCGCCGCTCCCGAGAGCGCGTAGTAGGCGATGGCGTCGCGGGCATCGAGGGCGATCGCCGTCTGCGCCGCCTCGTGGGCCTCCTGCAGGTCCTCGCCGGGCTTGCGCGACCAGCCGTAGACTGCGCCGCCGTAGAGGATCCGCGCCAGGCCGATGTGCCCGAGCGGCAGCTCCGCGTCGCGGGCGATCGCCTCGCGGAAGTACCTGAGCGCCTCCTGGTAGCCTTCCAGCGACACCTTGTTCAGGTGCCACATGCCGCGCTGGAAGCAGTCCAGGGCGCTGTAGTCGTGCAGGTTCTTGCGGCCGACCCGGACCCCTTCGCGGTCGAGCATCGCAGGCGCGATCGCGCCCACCACCTGCTCCACGATCTCGTCCTGCAGGGCCAGGATGTCGGTCAGGTCACCGTCTACGCTGTCGGCCCACAGATGGCTGGCGGTGGACGCCTCGATCAGCTGGGCGTTGATCCGCACGCGAGCGCCGCTTTTGCGCACGCTGCCCTCCAGCAGATAGCGGACGCCGAGTTCCTGGCCGATCCGCTTCAGGTCCACCTCGCGGGTCCTGAATGCGAAGCTGGAATCCCGCGCGATCACGAAGAACCAGCGCCACCGTGACAGGGCGATGATCAGGTCCTCGCTGATCGCGTCGGCGAAGTACTCCTGGCCCGGGTCGCCGCTCATGTTGCGGAACGGCAGGACCGCGATCGACGGCTTGTTTGGCAGGGCCAGCCGGGGCGGGTCGGCCCGCGTATGGCCCTCGCGGTGGACCCGATAGACCCGCACCGGCCGCGGGATGTTCTTGAGCTGCTGCTCGCCCATGTCCTCGAAGCCGATGTCGAGGCGGCCGTGCGTGTCCTCCTGCACCCGCGCCGAGACGCAGATCCCGCCGGGCTCGGCCAGGGCTTCGAGGCGCGAGGCGATGTTCACCCCGTCCCCCAGCAGGTCGGGTCCCTGGATCACCACGTCGGCGCAATGCACGCCGATGCGGAACTGCATGGGCCTGGCCTCGGGCGCGGCCGCGGCGCGCTCGGCCAGGGTGGCCTGGATGGTCACCGCGCACTGCAGCGCGTTGACCACGCTCTCAAAGGCCAGCAGCACGCCGTCCCCGGCAGTCTTGAAGATGCGGCCATCGTGCGTCCCCACGCACGGCTCGATGACCTCGTGCAGCAGCTGCGAGAACGCAGCCAGCGTCGCCTCCTCGTCGAGCGCGACGAGGCGGCTGTAGCCCGCCACGTCGGCGGCCACGATAGCGGTCAGGCGTCGCTCGACCTTGCGACTGGACACGTCACTCTCCCCGGCGCCACCTTATCCCGGCGGCTCTCCCGCGCCAAACGCCGCGGACCGCCGCTATGCGGAAGCTTGCGGCCCAGCGCAAGGGCCACCGCTGGTTGCACGGCCATGAAGGGGTGGTGCGGGCGGCCGGGGTCGAACCGGCACGGGCCTTGCGGCCCTACGGATTTTAAGTCCGGTGCGTCTACCAGTTTCGCCACGCCCGCGTGGGCCGCTATCTAGCCGCCTGCCCCGGCCCCCGCCAAGCCGCCAAGCTGCCGTGTCCGCGCTCAGCCCATGGTGACGTCGAGGAACATCATCGCCACCAGGCCTACCATCAGCGCCGCGGTGCTCAGCCCCTGGCGGTTCTCGCGGTGCGTCTCGGGGATGATCTCCGAGCTCACCACCCAGATCATCGCCCCGGCCGCGAAGCCCAGTCCCCAGGGCAGCAGCTCGGAGGCGAAGGACACCGCCGCCAGCCCCAACCCGGCGGCGACCGGCTCCACCAGCCCGGTGAACAGCGCCAGCCCGACCGCGAACCTCCGGCTGTAGAAGCCGGACAGCGAGGCCGCGACCGCCAGCCCCTCGGGCATGTTCTGCAGGCCGATGCCCAGCGCCATGGAGGCGCCCTTCTCGACGCTGGCCCCGTAGCTCACGCCCACCGCCAGGCCCTCGGGCACGTTGTGCAGGGTGATGGCGATCACGAACAGCCAGATGCGCCCGAGCTCCGGCGCCGATGCCCCATGGTGGCCGGCCAGGAAGTGTTCGTGCGGCGCAAGCGCGTTCAAGACGTGCAGGGCCCCCGCGCCCAGCAGCACGGCGGCCACCACCAGCAGCGCGCCACGGACCTCGCTACCCGTCGTCACCTGCGCGGCCTCCAGCGCCGGCAGCAGCAGGGAGAAGAACGAGGCGGCCAGCATCACCCCCGCGGCGAACGCCAGGAACACGTCCTGGGTCCGATCCGACAGGCGCCGGACCAGCAGCAGGGGCAAGGCGCCCACGCCCGTGGCGACGCCGGCGATCAGGCTGGCCAGGACGCCGGTGGCTATGAGGCTCACGGATTCTCCAGGATGGCGGGCGGGTCCTACCGGACGCGCGCCGCCACCCTAGGTTCCCGGAACCGGAAGGGAAACGTCAGACCCGCTCGATGATGATCGCCGGCGCCATGCCGCCGGCGGCGCACATCGTCACCAGCCCGCGCTTCAGGTCGCGGCGCTCGAGTTCGTCGACCATGGTGCCGATCAGGATCGAGCCCGTGGCGCCGATCGGATGGCCCAGCGCCATGGCGCCGCCGTTCACATTGACCTTCTCGCGGTCGAGCCCCAGGTCGCGGATGAACTTCTCAGCCACGACGGCGAACGCCTCGTTGATCTCCCACAGGTCGATGTCGTCGGGCGTCAGCCCCGCCTTCTTCAGCACCTTGTGGGCCGCCGGAACCGGCGCATTGAGCATCAGGGTCGGGCTGTCGCCGACGTTGGCCATGGCCACCACCCGCGCCCGCGGCTTCAGCCCGTTGCGGGCGGCGTACTCCGGCGAGGCCAGCAGCACGGCCGCCGCGCCGTCGACCACGCCCGACGAGTTCCCGGCGTGGTGGAAGTGCTGGATCTTCAGGTCCGGATAGACCCGGTTGATCAGCCCGGCCAGCGTCGTGCCCTGGTTGTCGAGCGGCACATTGGCCATCGCCTCGAAGGACGGCTTCAGCGCCGCCAGCCCCTCACGCGTGGTCTGCGGCCGCGGAAACTCCTCGCGGTCCAGCGCGACGGTCCCGTCCTCGTGATAGACGGCCACGATGGAGCGGTCGAAGCGGCCCTCGCGGATCGCTTGGTCGGCGCGCTGCTGGCTCACGTAGGCCAGCTCGTCCAAAGCCTCGCGGGAGATGCCCTCCAGGGTCGCGATGGCGTCGGCGCAGACGCCCTGGTGCGACTGCGGGTGCCGGGCGCGCAGCCGGGCGTTGCCGCTGTCGATCAAGGCGGGGCCGCCGTCCGGACCGGTCGGGCTGGCGGTGGCGGCCGTATAGCTCATCATCTCGGTGCCGCCGGCGATCACCAGGTCTTCCATGCCGGACATGATCTGCGCCGCCGCCAGGTTCACCGCCGTGATGCCCGAGCCGCAGAACCGGTCCAGGGTTACCCCTGAGGCGCGGGTGTCGTAGCCGGCGTCCAGCGCCGCCATCCGGCCCATGTCGCCGCCCTGCTTGCCGCGCTGGGACGAGGTGCCCCAGATGATGTCGTCGACCTCCTCGGTCTTCAGGTCGTTGCGCTCGGCGATCGCCTTGAGGACAGTGGCGGCCAGATGCTGCGGGTGGTGGTCGGCCAGCGCCCCCTTACCCACCTTGCCGATGCCCCGGGGCGTGCGCGCGGCGTCGATGATCAGGGCTTCAGGCATGGCGCTTCCTCGGTGTGATGCTGGATCGTTGGGCGGACCCTGCCGCCCCGACGCAACGTCAGTCCAGCGCCGGATCGCGCCCTAGGTCAGCATAGCCCCGCGGCTGGCCATCGACCGGCCGACGGCGTCGAACAGACCGGCCATCTGCACCGGCTTGTGCAATAGGTCGTCCGCGCCGGCGGCCAGGGCCTGCTCGCGGATGCCGCGCGCGTCGTCGGCGGTCACCACGATGATCGGCAGCCTGGCCTTGGCGTCCGTACGCGCCCGGATGCAGCGGATGGCCTCCAGCCCGTCCATGCCGGGCATGCGCAGGTCCATCAGGATCAGGTCGTAGTCGTGCGCCTCGATCATCGCGAGACCGGGCTCCGCGCCTTCGGCCTCGGCCGTCTCGACGCCGCTGGCCTGCAGCATGCCCTTCACCACCGCCCGGTTCATGGCGGTGTCGTCGACGATCAAGACCCGCACGAACGTTCCTCCCCTATTCTTGCTTTTCTTGGGATCAGCCTAGTTCTCAGGCACTTACGGACCCCTAACGCCCAATCATGCAGCAGCCAGCGCGGGCCGCGGCTCGCGGGGCGCGCCGCAGAGCGCCTCGAGTTCGGCCACCAGGTCGCCGGCGCTGATCGGCTTTCGCACAACGCGCTCGGCGCCGGCCTGCAGCAGGCCGGCCACATCCTCGGCCGCGCCGCCCCACAGCACGCTGAGCCGGGCCTGGCCGGCCGCCACGGCCAACCGAGCCAGCCCGGCCGTGGCGTCGGTGTCGGCCTGCGCAAGCGTGCCGCCCTCGGCCAGCACCAGGTCGAAACCTCTCGTCTTCAGCGCGTCGAGCGCGGCGTCGGCCGAGCCCACGACCTCCAGCCGCGCAACCTGCGGCGAGAGCGCCGCCTTCAACATGCCTTGGGCGAGCGGATTGGCCTCCACCAGCAGCAGGGCGACTGCGCCCAGGCCGGCGGCTTCCGCAGCCGGCTGCCGCCCCTCCGCGCGCCGCAGCGGCAGCCGGACGGTGAACGCCGAGCCTTCGCCCAGGGTGCTCCGCACCGACAGGTCGCCGCCCATGGCCGCCGCCAACTGACGGGAGATCGCCAGGCCCAGGCCCGTGCCGCCGTACTTGCGCGTGACGCTGCCGTCCACCTGGCGGAAGGACTCGAAGATCTCGTCCAGCTTGTCGGGCGGGATCCCGATCCCGCTGTCGACCACCTCCAGCACCAGGGTCTCGCGCCCACGACGGCCCTCGACACGGGCGGCGAGCCTCACCTGCCCGACGTCCGAGAACTTGATGGCGTTGGACATCAGGTTGAAGACGATCTGGCGCAGGCGCGTGATGTCCTCGGTGATCCAGGCTGGCGTATCGCCGCGGTCCAGGTGCAGCGCGAGGCCTTTCTCGCCCGCCTTGGCCGACCAGAGCTGGTTGGCGTCCTCGAGCAGCTTGTGCAGGTCCATTTCCACCGGACAGATGACCAGGCGGCCGTTCTCGATCTTGGCCACGTCGAGGATATCGTCGACGAGCGCCAGCATGGTCTCCCCGGCGCCTTGCACCACGGCCACCTTCTGGCGAACGGCGGGCTCGAGGCGGGCATCGGCCAGTATCACCTGGGTCATGCCGAGGATCCCGTTCAGCGGGGTGCGGATCTCGTGGCTGGTCGAGGCGAGGAACTCGGTCCTGGCCTTCAGCGCCTTGTCGAGGGCCGCGTTCGAGGCGCGCAGCTTCTTGTTCGCCGCGCGGATCTTGTTGCGGCTCTGGCGCATGTGCTCGGCCAGTTGCAGCAGGTGCGCTTCGCGCGCCTCCACTACGGCGTGGGCGCGACGCTTGAGCTCGGATCGCACGGCCCAGATCAGCACCAGCGCCTGCCCGAGCAGGATCGGGGCGACATCGAGTGTGACGGGCGCCACCGCCTGGAGCAGCAGCGGCAGGACCAGCGCGCCGACACCGATGCCTAGATGGGCCAGCAACAGGCGGCGCAGCGAGAGCGCGCCTCGGCTGGGGCGAAGGGGCACGACGATCGCCAGCGCCAGCAACAGCACCGCGTAAGGGTGCAGCCGTTTGAGGTCGCGGCCGGCGCGCACGCTTTCGTAGGCGAGCGCGTGGACGAAGACGCCCGGCAGGGTTCCGAAGCGGGGCGTGGCGAACTCGTCCCCAAGCTCGAGGGCGGTGGCCCCGATCAGCACGGCGCGGCCGCGCACCATCCCGGGGTCGAACCGGCCGTCGTGGACGTCGTCAAAGCTGAGCTTCGGGACATTTTCCACCCGGATCCCGTAGTCGAGGAAGAAGCTGCCCGTTTCGCCGGGCGGGGCTCCGGCCAGCAGCGCCCCGATGGATGGGCGGTGGCCGCCAGGCGCCTCGAAACCGTAGGCATAGCGCCGGACTTTCCCGTCGCTGTCCACGGGCACGTTCACGCTGGCCAGCACCGCCTCGGCGGCGACCCCAGCCAGCGGCGAACTCTCCAGGAGTTCGCTGCCGGCCCCACGCGAGCGACGCTGTACGAAGGTCGGCAGCACCACGGAGCCGGGCTGCGACTCCACGGCCTCCTCCAGTCGCCGGTCGGCGTCGGGGGATGACGGCGCGCTGAAGTCCACGTCGAAGGCGACCACCTGCGCGCCCGCGGCCTGCAGGTTCTCGATGGCTGTGGCGTAGCGGTCCCGCGTCCACGGCCACTGCCCTGCGGCGCGGACGCTCGCGGTATCGATCTCGACGACTGTCAGGCCGGCGCTCGCGGGCCGCTGCAGCAGCCGGAAGCGCAACCCCGCGAGGCTGTCGTCCAAGGGCTGGAGAGCGCCGCTCGCGACGGCCGCGATGAGCATAGCCATGATCGCGGCTAGGCCGGCCCCGCGCTTGGCGAAGCCGGCCCACCGTCCGGAGCCGGACGAGGTCTCAGTCGCAGGCTTGGTCCAGGGCCACCGCATCAGGCGCCGGCGCCGCCTTTGCCCTTGCCGTTCCCATTGCCGTTACCGACGCCAGGATCAGCGGGCGGGGTCGGGGGAGCGCCGCCATTGCCATTGCCGTTGCCGCTGCCGCTGCCATTGCCGGCGCCCGGATCAGTGGGCTGGGTCGGGGGAGCGCCGCCGTTGCCATTACCGTTGCCGTTGCCCCCGGCGCCGGCGCCGGGATGGGCAGGCTGTGTCGGAGGAGCGCCGCCATTGCCGGAGCCGTTCCCAACTCCGGGATCGGCAGCGGGAACCGGGGGCGCGCCGCTGTTGCCCGGACCGGCGCCGTTGCCATTGCCGGCCTGGTTGCCCGGATCGCCGACCTGACCTGGCGGCGTGCCGCCATTGCCGACACCGTTGCCATTGCCATCGCCATTGCCGGCCGGTGTGGCGGGATCCGCGGCGTGACCGGGCGGCGTGCCGCCGCCGACGACGCCGTTGCCGTTGCCGTTGCCGTTGCCGGGCGCAGAGCCGGGATCGGCGGCATGGCCCGGCGGCGTGCCGCCATTGCCCACACCGTTGCCGTTGCCGTTGCCGTTGCCGTTGCCGGCCGGAGCGATGGGATCAGCCGCTTGGCCGGGCGGCGTCCCGCCCGCGCCGTTGCCGTTGCCGTTGCCGTGCGCGTTGCCGTTGGCGTTTCCGGCTCCGTTGGTCGGATTGGCGGCGTGCCCAGGGGGCGTGCCGCCGTTGCCGACGCCGTTGCTGGCCCCGTTTCCGCCGGGCCCGCCAGGCTGGGCAGTCTGGCCAGGAGGCGTCCCGCCATGCCCGTTGCCGTGGCCATTGCCATTGCCGGGGCCATTGCCGGGGGCCGTGGTCGGGGGCGCCGGATCCGGCTGGCCGCCCTGGTCAGGCGGAGTATCGACCGCGCCGTCGCTCGCGCCCGCGCCCGCGCCACCTGCGCTGCCGGTCGTGGCGCCATTTCCGTTTTGTGCGGGGGCTACGACTGGTGGCGGCGACGGGGCGACACCGATGTCGGTGCTGGGGCCGGCGCCGCCTGGAGCTGCGGTGGCGGGCTGCGGCGCCGGCGTCTGCGGCGCGGGGGTCTGCGGCGCGGGGGTCTGCGGCTGCGTCGTTTGCGGCTGAGGCGCGGGCGTCTGCGGCGTCGTGACGGCCGGGCTGGTCGCCTCGGCGGCAGGCCCACGCGGCTGCGCTGTCTCGACCTGCGCGAGGCGGACGGTGGCAGATTCCGAGGCGCCTGGCGCGGCGGCCTGCGGCTGGGCGGCAGCCGGCGCGGCCGCAGGACTGAGCATGGCGGTCGGCGCGGCCTGCACGAGGCCGTCCGACACCGCGGCGTAGTTCAAGGGCTCGGCCTTGGCGGCCGCTTCCGGCGCGGGCTGGGCCGATGGCGTGGTCTTGCTGACCGCGCTAGGCGCCTCGCGCGTCACGGTGGCCGTTGCGCCGGCCGGGATGTCGGAACCCGCGCCGCCGGTCGAGGGGCGCACCTCCACGAGGCCCTCGGCCACGTGCACCGTGTCGGACAGCGGTCCGACGTTCACTGTGAAGGTCGTGCCTTTCACGATGGCGGCCAACAGCGGGGTGTCCACCCGGAAGTGCTTCGACGGCTGCTTGTCCACCTGGAAGAGGATCGAGCCCAGGTCCTGGACGATGCGCACCATCCCCGGTTGGGTCTCAGGCGCGACGGTCATCCGGCTGTTCGCGCCAAGCACGATCTTCTGCGCGCCGTTGAACAGAGCCGCGCGGCCGCCAGCCGCGGTCGTCACGTTGCTGCCCACGGGCAGGATCTGGTTGGCCACTGCGGGCGCGGGCGCCCGGCCGGGCGCTGCGACGCGGACCGTCCCGCTGACCTCCACAAGCTTCCAGTCAGCGGCCAGGGCAGCGCTGGCGCCGAAGACCAAAGCCGAGGTGAAGACGGCCGAAACCGCGAAGCGAAGAGGACGCATAAATAAGTCCGTCTATGGCGACCGAATACACGGTCTTCGTGCGAATGCTCCTCTCCATTCTCACAGTCACGGCTAACACCTTGCTAATGGTTGCATATTTTTCTCTTGGTTAGTTACCCGTTCATCTCGAACATGCACAATTCTAACGTAAGGATTACATTTACCATGGTGATCAGGTGGCGCGGGCGCTGAGGGAATCGAGCGGGACGATAGGCGTTGCGCCCTCGCGCCTGGCGATCGCTTTCGGTCTTGCCTTGGCCGCCGGTTCCGTCTCCGGCGCCAAGGCGGAGCCCGCACAGCCGCGGGCCTGTGACAGCCGCGTCGAGCCCTGCTTCGTGCTGATGGCCCTGACCATCGATGGCGTCACCGCCTATCCGCTGAAGTCTCTGGCGCCGCTCTATGCCGACGATCTGACCCGCGAGGTCTCCATCACCGACCTCGCGCGCATCGCGCAGGCGGTGACGGACCGGTACCGGGCCGACGGCTACTTCCTGGCCCGCGCGGTGGTCCCGGAACAGACCGGCCCCGAAGGGATGGCGCGGATCGTCGTCTACGAAGGCCACGTCAGCGACCTGCAGGTGACCGGGCCGGCGGGGCCGGCCGTCGCAGCCCTGCTCACCGGCATCACCGAGGCCCGGCCGGTTCGCCTCGCAGACCTCGACCGGCGGCTCACCCTTGCAACCGACCGCCCCGGCCTCAAGCTCAAGACGCACCTCGAGCCCGTGCTGGACGATCCGGCGCAACATCGCCTCGTCGTCCAGGCAGACCGCCAGGCTGTCACCGGCAGCCTCTATGCCGACAACCGGGGCACGGAGTCCGCCGGACCATGGCAGACCTATGGCCGGCTGGCGGCCAACTCCGCCTTGCTGGCCGGCGACCAGCTTGCGGCCTCCGTCCTGACGGTCCCTGAGGACCCGAAGGAGTTCAGCCAGGGAGAGCTGTCCTACCTCTACCCCCTCGGGACGGGCGGAACCCTCGGTCTGAGAGCCTCCGCCGCCCACGCCAGGGACGCCTCCGCCAATCTCGGCGCGGTCGTCGGAAATCAGAATCGCGCCGCCAGCCTGCGCCTCTCCCATCCCTTCTCGCGCGGCCGCAAGCACGCCGTCTGGGGCGCCCTCGCCTTCGACGCCAGCCAGGTGAAGCAAGACTGGGGCGCGGTGGGCGGCTACGAGGACAACCTGCGTGTGCTGCGCGCTTCGGTGTTCGCGACCCGTCAGGCCGAGGGCCGCACGACCACCGGTTTCGTTCAGCTGTCCCGCGGACTGGACGTGCTAGGCGCCACCGATGCGCCCGGCCGCAGCCGCTCCCGCTGGGACGCCGACGGCCAGTTCTGGAAGCTCAACGTGCACAGTTCGCACTACCGGGACCTCGGCCGCCGGGCGGGAATCCACGTCCAGGCGGACGCCCAGTGGTCGCCCGACCCGCTTCTGGCTTCGGAGGAGTTCGCGGCCGGCGCCCTTCCCTATGGCCGCGCCTACAACTACGCGGAGATCGCCGGCGAGAAGGGCGCAGGCGCCCTGGCGGAACTCCGCTACGGCTTCGATCCCGCCGGCCCGGCGCTGAGCTTCTTCCAGCTCTACGCCTTCGCTGACGCGGCCAAGGTCTGGCGCAAGGACGCCTCGCCCGGCTTCGAGAGCGCCGCTCTCGCATCGGCGGGCGTGGGGACCCGCCTCACCTTCGGGCGCCGCGCAACGGTGAGGGTCGAGGCGGCCCGTCCGCTTACGCGCATCCCTTACGTCACCCGCGACAAGGACTGGCGCGCCTCGGTCTCGCTGACCGCAGGCTTCTGACTTACCCCGCCGTCGGCCGGAACCGCGCCACGAGGTCGTAGGCCTCGCCCGGGAAGGTCAGGCGCACGTGGGTGATGCGGTCTGGGCCGCGCCACGTGCGCCGCTCCAGCACCAGGCAGGCCGACGTCGGCGCGATGGACAGCAGCCGGGCCGCAGCCGGCGCAGGGTTGGCGGCGCTGATCCGGTGCTCGGCTTCCGTCCAGGCGATGTGCGCGAGCAGCCAGCCGCCAGGCGGGGTCTGCGCAAAGTCGATAGTTTCGGCCTCCGGGGCGGCGGCGAGGTTGATCAGCCGCTCTTCCAGCGCGAACGGCGCGCCCGCGGCCCGGTGTAGGCAGCTGAGCGCCAGCACCTGCGCGCCATCGTCGAGGCCCAGCGCCGCCCGGTCCTCGTCCGCCGATCGGCGAACCGCTCGTCCCAGCAGTTCGTAGCCGTAGGCGTCTCCACGGCCGGTCACCTCGGCGGCGATATCGGGGATGTCCAGGACGGCGGAGTGGATCCGTGGCCGGGCCACGAAGGAACCGGCTCTCCGGCGCCGGACGATCAGGCCGCTTTCCGCCAGCGGCGCCAGCGCCTTGTTCACGGTCATGCGGGAACAGCCGTACTGCGCCATCAACTCGTGCTCGGCCGGCACCCGGGCGCCGGGGGGCCACTCGCCGGACAGGATCCGCTCGGAGATCTCGCTGCGGATGCGCTGGTGCAGCGCGCCGTCGCGCGGGCTCACGCCAGCAGCCGCCTGAGCGCGGCGCCATAGCGCGCCTCGACCGCCTCGCGTGCCCGGTGCCGGCCGGACTGCACCACATGCTCCCCCTGTCGCCAGACCTCGGTGATCGCGCCCGCGCCTGCCGCGAAGACCCAGCTGTCGAGCCACCGATCGCCCTCGCGCCCCAGCATGTCCGGATGGTTCAGGTCGAGAGCCACCAGGTCCGCCCGCCCGCCTTCCGCGAGCCCCGCCGCCTCGGGCGCGCCCAGCGCCTGCCCGCCGCCGGCCAGCGCGCGGCGATAGAGCTCCGCGCCCGTGGAGCGGCCGGCCGCGGTCGCCAGCACGTTTCGCGCCCGGCCGCTCAGCCGCTGGGAATACTCGAGCACACGCAGTTCCTCAGCCGCGTCGATACGCACATTCGAATCCGAGCCCACGCCGAACCGGCCGCCGACCTGCAGGTAGTCCGCGCCCGGAAAGATGCCATCGCCGAGGTTCGCCTCGGTGATCGGGCAGAGCCCCGCGACGGCTCCGCTCTGCGCCAGCCTGCGAGTCTCCTCGGGTGTCATGTGCGTGGCGTGAACCAGGCACCAGCGCGCGTCCACGGCCGCGCGGTCCAGCAGCCAGTCGACGGGCCGTGCGCCGGACCAGGCGAGGCAGGCCTCCACCTCCCGCACCTGCTCGGCGACGTGGATGTGCACCGGCCCCGGGTGGGCGACGACGGCGCCCAACTCCTCCTCGGTGACCGCCCTGAGGCTGTGCGGCGCCACGCCCACCACGGCGTCGCCCAGCGGCCGTACGGCGGCTCGAGCGGCCTCCAGCAGCCGGCCATAGCCGTCGACATCGTGGACGAACCGCGCCTGGGCGGCGCTGGGCGGCTCGCCGCCGAAGCCGCCATGGGCGTAGAACACCGGCAGCAGGGTCAGGCCGATCCCCGTGGCCTGCGCCGCCGCGGCGATCCGGGCCGACATCTCGGCCGGATCCGCGAACGCGCGCCCGCCGGTGTCGTGGTGGACGTAATGGAACTCGCCCACCCGGGTAAAACCGCGCTCCAGCATCTCCACGAACGCCATGGCCGCCACGGCCTCGAGCTCCTCCGGCCCGAGCCGTTCCACGAACCGGTACATGAGCTCTCGCCAGGTCCAGAAGCTGTCGCCCGACGGTCCGCGCACCTCCGTGAGCCCGGCCATCGCGCGCTGGAAGGCATGGCTGTGCAGGTTCGGCAGGCCGGGCAGGGCGATCCTGTGCCGCGAGGCTCCCCCCGGCTCGGCGCCGGTCTCCAGCCGCACGATCCGCCCCTCGGCGATCTCGACCCGCACCCCGCGCGCCCAGCCCGCCTGGGTCAGCGCATGTTCGAACCACAGCGTCATTGCTTATGTCTATACAATTGGAGCCGCCCGGCCTAGGGTTTCCGCCTCAGCTTGCAGGAGGACAGGGTGCGCTGCGACCGCGTCTGGCGTAACGCCCGACTGGCCACCATGGCCCCCGGCCTGCCCGGCCTCGGGGTCGTCGAGGATGGCCTTGTCGCCGCCCGCGACGGCCGCATCCTCTACGCCGGCCCCGCCGCCGACGCCCCGCCCCTCGACGGCCCTAGCCTCGACTGCGACGGCCGCTGGATCACCCCCGGTCTCATCGACTGCCACACCCACCTGGTCCACGCCGGCGACCGCGCCCACGAGTTCGAACAGCGCCTGGCCGGCATGAGCTACGAAGAAGTCGCCCGCGCCGGCGGCGGCATCGTCTCCACCGTCCGCGCCACCCGCCAGGCCAGCGAGGCCGAGCTCGTGGCCGCGACCCTCCCCCGCCTGGACGCCCTGCTGGCCGAAGGCGTCACCACCGTCGAGGTCAAGTCCGGCTACGGCCTCTCGACCGAGCACGAGCTCAAGCAACTCCGCGCCGCCCGCGCCCTGGCCGACGCCCGCCCCGTCCGCATCGCCACGACCTTCCTCGGCGCCCACGCCCTGCCGCCCGAGTTCGCCGGGGACCCCGACGGCTACATCGACCTCGTCTGCCGCGAGATGCTGCCTGCCGCCGCCGCGGCCGGCCTGGCTGACGCCGTCGACGCCTTCTGCGAAGGGATCGGCTTCACCCCCGCCCAGACCCGCCGCGTGTTCGAAGCGGCCCGCGCCCACGGCCTGCCCGTCAAGCTCCACGCCGAACAGCTCTCCAACCTGAACGGCGCTGCGCTGGCCGCCGAGTTCCACGGCCTTTCCGCCGACCACCTGGAGCACCTGGACGACGCTGGCGTCGCGGCCATGCGCCGGGCCGGAATGGCCGCCGTCCTGCTACCCGGCGCCTTCTACTTCCTGCGGGACACCCGCCTGCCGCCCATCCAGGCCCTGCGCGCCGCCGGCCTGCCCATCGCCATCGCCACCGACTGCAATCCCGGCACCTCTCCGCTCACCTCGATCCTGCTCGTCCTCAACATGGGCGCGACCCTGTTCCGGCTGACCGTCGAGGAGTGCCTGCTGGGCGTCACCCGCCACGCCGCCCAGGCCTTGGGCCTCGGCTCCGAGCTCGGCGCGCTCGAGGCCGGGAAGGCCTGCGACCTGGCCATCTGGGACGTCGAGCGGCCGGCCGAACTCGTCTACCGCATGGGGTTCAACCCGCTCCATGCCCGCGTCTGGAGGGGTCAGTGAACGAGGTGATGCTACAGCCAGGCGACGTCAGCCTGGCCCAGTGGCGGGAGGTCTATCGCGGCGCGCCGGTACGCCTGCCAGAGAGCTGCCACGCCGTCGTGGCCGAGAGCGCCGCAGCGATCGACCGGATCCTGGCCAAGGGCGCGCCGGTGTACGGGATCAACACCGGGTTCGGGAAGCTGGCCGGCATCAGCATCGCCCCCGACCACCTCGAGACTCTCCAGCGCAACATCGTCCTCAGCCACGCCGCGGGGACGGGCGATCCTTCCCCTACCGCCGTCGTGCGCCTGATGCTGGCGTTGAAGGTCACGAGCCTGGCCCAGGGCGCGTCCGGCGTTCGTGTCCGAACGGTGGAGATGCTCGAGCGGATGCTGTCCCGCGGACAGACGCCGGTGATCCCCAGCCAGGGTTCCGTAGGCGCCTCCGGCGACCTCGCCCCGCTCGCCCACATGGCCGCAGCGATGATCGGTGTCGGAGAGATCGAGGTCGACGGCCGGCGTCTCCCCGCCGGCGAAGCGCTCGCCGCCGCCGGCCTGTCGCCCCTGGTCCTGGGCCCCAAGGAAGGCCTGGCCCTCCTCAACGGGACCCAGTTCTCGACGGCCAACGCCCTGGCCGGGCTGTTCGAGGCCGAGCGCCTGTTCCAGTCCGCCCTGGTCACCGGCGCCCTGGCGACTGAAGCGGCCAAGGGCTCCGACACCCCGTTCGATCCGCGCATCCATGAACTGCGCCGCCAGCCCGGTCAGATCGAGACCGCCCGGGCGCTGCGCGAGCTGATGACCGGCTCGGCTATCCGCGCGTCCCACCTCAAGGACGACGAGCGAGTGCAGGATCCCTACTGCCTGCGATGCCAGCCGCAGGTGATGGGCGCGGTGCTGGACGTGCTGCGCCAGGCCGCCGCCACGCTCGAGCGCGAGGCCAACGGCGTGACGGACAACCCGCTGATCTTCCCCGAGACCTCGGAAGCGCTGTCCGGCGGCAACTTCCACGCCGAGCCTGTGGCCTTCGCCGCCGACATCATCGCGCTGGCGGTGTGCGAGATCGGCTCCCTGGCCGAGCGGCGGATCGCCATGCTGGTGGACCCAGCGCTGTCCGGCCTCCCCGCCTTCCTGACGCCGAAGCCAGGCCTCAACTCCGGCTTCATGATCCCCCAGGTCACCGCCGCCGCGCTGGTCTCCGAGAACAAGCAGCGGGCCCATCCCGCGAGCGTCGATTCGATCCCGACGTCGGCCAATCAGGAGGACCACGTCTCCATGGCGGCGCACGCGGCGACGCGGCTGCTGCCGATGGTCCGCAACGCCACCGCAGTCATCGGCATCGAGCTTCTGGCCGCCGCCCAGGGCTGCGACTTCCACGCGCCGCTCGCCTCCAGCGGGGCGCTCGAACGGGTGCGCGCAGCGTTGCGCGGCTGGGTGCCGACCCTGGAGCACGATCGGCACATGGCGCCCGACATCGAGGCCGCCAACGATCTTGTTCGCAGCGGCGGCGTGATGGCCGCCGCGGGCCTGCCCCTGCCGGGGATTGCCTGATGGACTGGCTCGAGATCCAGCGCGGCGACGCGCCACTGGTGATCAGCTTTCCCCACACCGGGGTCGAGATCCCGCCGGACATGGAGGCGAAACTCGTCTGCCCATGGCTGGCCCGGAAGGACGCCGACTGGTGGATCCATGAGCTGTACGCCTTCGCACGCGAGATGGGCGCAACCCTCGTCCGCACGGCCGTCTCGCGCTCCGTCATTGACGTGAACCGCGATCCCTCGGGCGTCTCGCTCTACCCCGGCCAGGCGACGACGGAGCTCTGCCCCACCACCACCTTCGATGGCGAGCCGCTCTACAAAGCGGGCCAGGAGCCGGACTCCGCGGAGATCGACAGGCGCCGCAGGACCTACTTCGAACCCTACCATGCCGCGCTCGGCGCCGAGCTCGAGCGGCTGCGGGCGCTCCACAGCAAGGTCGTCCTCTACGACGCGCACGCGATCCGCTCGCGCATCCCGCGCCTGTTCGACGGCGAGCTGCCCAACTTCAACATCGGCACCAACTCCGGCAAGAGCTGCGCGTCAGAGCTCGCCGACGCTGTCGAGGCGATCTGCGAGGCCTCGGACTTCAGCAACGTCACGAACGGCCGCTTCAAGGGCGGCTGGACCACCCGCCACTACGGTCGGCCTGGGGCTGACATTCATGCGATCCAGATGGAGCTCGCCTGCCGCGGCTACATGGACGATCCCGCGGAGCCCCCGACCGTCGAAACCTGGCCCAAGCCCTACGATCCGGCGCGCGCCACCTTCATGCGCCGCGTGCTCGAAGACGTGCTCACCGCCTGCCTGGACTTCGCCCGCTCATGACCCGCCACGATCCCTCCCGCGTCATCCGTCCCACCACCGGGCCGGAGCTGTCCTGCAAGTCCTGGCTCACCGAAGCGCCGCTGCGGATGCTGATGAACAACCTGCATCCGGACGTCGCCGAGCGGCCGGAGGACCTGGTGGTCTATGGCGGTATCGGTCGCGCCGCCCGCGACTGGGAGAGTTTCGACCGCATCGTCGAGACCCTGCGGCGGCTGGGCGACGACGAGACCCTGCTGGTGCAGTCGGGCAAGCCGGTGGGGGTGTTCCGCACTCATGTCGATGCGCCGCGGGTGCTGATCGCCAACTCCAACCTGGTGCCGCGCTGGGCCAACTGGGACCACTTCAACGAGCTCGATCGCAAGGGCCTGGCCATGTACGGCCAGATGACCGCCGGCTCCTGGATCTACATCGGTGCGCAGGGGATCGTGCAGGGCACCTACGAAACCTTCGTCGAGATGGGCCGCCAGCACTACGGCGGCGACCTCTCCGGAAAATGGCTGCTGACGGCGGGGCTGGGCGGCATGGGCGCGGCCCAACCGCTTGCCGCGGTGATGGCCGGAGCCTCGTGCCTGGCGGTCGAGTGCCAGCCCAGCCGCATCGAGATGCGCCTGCGCACCGGCTACCTCGACCAGGCCGTCGAAAGCCTGGATCAGGCCCTGGAACTCATCGCCCGGTCCTGCCGCGAGAAGACGCCGGTCTCGGTTGGACTGCTGGGCAACGCCTGCGAGGTGCTACCCGAGATCCTGGCCCGCGGCGTGAACCCTGACCTGCTCACCGACCAGACCTCGGCGCACGATCCGGTCAACGGCTACCTGCCGAAAGGGTGGACGCTGGAGCGCTGGGCGGCAATGCGCGACCAGGATCCGAAGCAGGTGGAGGAGGCCGCCCGCGCCTCTATGGCCGAGCACGTGCGAGCGATGCTCGAATTCCGCCGGCGCGGCGTGCCGACCGTCGACTACGGCAACAACATCCGCCAGGTGGCCAAGGACGCCGGGGTTGCCGACGCCTTCTCCTTTCCGGGCTTCGTGCCGGCCTACATACGCCCGCTGTTCTGCCGCGGCGTCGGTCCGTTCCGCTGGGTCGCCCTCTCGGGAGATCCGGAGGACATCTACCGCACAGACGCCAAGGTGAAGGAACTGATCCCCGACGATCCGCACCTGCACAACTGGCTCGAGATGGCCGGCCAGCGGATCAGGTTCCAGGGCCTGCCCGCCCGCATCTGCTGGGTCGGCCTCGGCGACCGCCACCGACTGGGCCTCGCCTTCAACGAGATGGTTGCGAGCGGCGAGCTGAAGGCGCCCGTCGTCATCGGCCGCGACCACCTGGACTCGGGATCGGTGGCCTCGCCCAACCGCGAGACGGAGGCCATGCGCGACGGCTCGGACGCCGTGTCCGATTGGCCGCTGCTGAACGCGCTGCTCAACACCGCCTCCGGAGCCACCTGGGTCAGCCTTCACCACGGCGGCGGCGTCGGCATGGGCTACTCCCAACACGCGGGCATGGTCGTCGTCTGCGATGGGACCGAAGCGGCCGCCCGGCGGATAGAACGCGTCCTGTGGAACGACCCGGCGTCTGGCGTGATGCGCCACGCCGACGCCGGCTACCCGGAAGCGATCGCCTGCGCCCGCGAGAAGGGTCTCGATCTGCCAGGCATTCTCGGCTGATGCGATTGCTGCGCGCCGTCGACCGGATCGCCACCCCATGGAAGAATGGCGGAGGCGTCACCTGCGAGATCCTCGCCTGGCCCGAAGGCGCGGGGTTTGAGGACTTCGACTGGCGCGTCAGCATGGCGGAGGTGGCTGCCAGCGGGCCGTTCTCCCGATTTGCCGAGGTCGACCGCGTCCTCGTCGTGCTCGATGGGCGGTTACGGCTGACGGTCGAGGGCCTGCCTTCCTTCGACTTGTCGCTCGACAGCCCACCGGCGGCCTTCCCCGGTGATGCGCCGGCCTACGCCGAGCTGCTGGAGGGCCCGGTGCTGGACCTCAACCTGATGACCCGCCGCGGTCGGGCGCTCGCGCGACTGGAACGGCTCGATCATGGGCAGCTCGAGGGTGGTCCGGCGCTGGCGATAGCGCTCGAGGCGGGGACGGTCGGCGCCGTGGCGCTCAGCGTGCACGACGCTGTGCTGCTGAAGGTCGGTGATCGCCCTCAGCAGATCGCCGGGTCGTTGCTTGTGGCGCGGTTCGCCTAGAACCAGGCCCGCACGCCGACCACGAACCGGGTGTCCTCGACCCCTTCGCCGGCCGCTCGCGCGAAGTCTGCCGTGTCCCCGCACTTGCGCTCCCAGTTGACACCCACGTAGGGCGCGAAGGTCTGGCGCACCGCATACCGAAGGCGGAGGCCCAGTTCGAGGTCGCGAACGCCGGCCCCCTCGCCCAGCACACGATCGGCGGAGGCCGCGAGGTTCAGCTCCGCTCGCGGCTCCAGGATCAGTTTCTGGGTCAGGCGGAAATCGTAGGAGCCTTCCAGCCGGGCGGAGAGGTCGCCCTTGTTCGACAGGAACAGCGCGCCCTCCACCTCGAACCAGTAGGGCGCGACTCCCTCAACGGCGAGGGTCGCGTAGGTCCGGCGCGGGCGGGGCTCGAAATCCTGGCGGACACCGGCGTTCAGGTTGAAGTAGGGGCCGATCGCGCGGGTGTAGAGCGCCTGGACCTCGGCCTCGTGCAGGTGGTCGTCCTCGCCCTCCCCTTCGGTCTTGAACGTGAACCGGTTGATGTCCCCGCCATAGGACGCCGCGCCTTCCCAAGCGAACGCGTCGCCGTCGTCGGACGGTCGCAACTCCAAGGTCTCCAGCATCAGCTTGGACCAACGGATGTCGCCGTGCTCGTGCCGCAACTGGGCCCGGGCGGCGGCCATCTCGGCGGCCGGATAGACTCGATCGGCTGCGTGGTCCGTGGGCGCCGGCGGCGCGGGCTCGGAGCCGACCGCAGCCGGCCCCATGTTGTGGCCGGCGTGGGGATCCGCGGGCTTGGCCGGCATGGCGTGCCCGGCATGCGGATCGGCGGGCGTCGAGGCTGGGGGCGGGGCAGCCATGTTGTGGCCCGCGTGCGGATCGGCTGCCAGCGGCGGGGGCGCAGGCATGTTGTGCCCGGCGTGCGGGTCCTGGGCCAACGCCGGCGCCGCGAAGGCGAGCGGCGCGGCGGCCGCGATCAGCAGGCGCTTCATGCGGCGGCTCCGTCCAGCGGGCGCACGGTGACCACGCGGAACATGCCCGCGTGCATGTGCAACAGCATATGGCAGTGGAACGCCCAATCGCCGGGTGCGTCGGCGACGAGGTCGAAGCTGGCCTTCCCGCCCGGCAGCACATTGATCGTGTGCTTCAGCGGCTGGTGGTCACCATGGCCGTTCACCAGGCTCATGAAGTGGCCGTGCAGGTGGATGGGGTGCGCCATCATGGTGTCGTTCACCAGGGTCACCCGCACCTTTTCGTTCAGCGCGAACGGGATCGGCTTGGTGTTCTCTGAATACTTCTCCCCGTCGAAGCCCCAGATGAACCGCTCCATGTTGCCGGTCAGGTGGATGTCCAAAGACCGGCTCGGCGGCCGGCTGTCGGGGTTCGGCTGCGTCGCTTCCAGGTCGGCGTAGGTGAGGACCTTGTGCGGGACCTGCTCCAACCCTGTGGGGCGGTCCGCCACCCGGTCCTGCGGCATCGGCGAGATCATCTGCACGCCGGGCGTAAGTTTCACCTGCGGCGCGTTCTCCGGATCGCGCATGCCCATCGAGCCGTGGTCCATCTGGTGGCCCGGGTGGCCGCCGGCCATGCCCATGTCCTTCATGGTTAGGATGGGGCGCTCACGGAGCGGCGGCGCCTGCGCCTTGAGGCCGGCGCGGGGCGCGAGGGTGGCCCGCGCCAGGCCCGAGCGGTCGGAGGCCTCGGCCACGAGGGCGTAGGCCCGGTCCTCGGTGGGCTGGACGATGACGTCGTAGGTCTCGGCGTTGGCGATCTGGAATTCGTCCACCTCGACGGGCCTCACGGGCATGCCGTCAGCCTGCACCACCGTCATCCTCACGCCAGGGATGCGGACGTTGAACATGGTCATGGCCGCGGCGTTGACGACCCGCAGCCGCACCCGCTCACCTGGCCGGAAGAGCGCGGTCCAATTGCTCTCCGGTCCGTGGCCGTTGACGAGATAGGTGTAAGTCGCCCCCGTCACGTCGGCGATGTCGGTGGGGTCCATCCGCATCTTCGCCCATTCCACGCGATCCTTCAGCGGCTGGTCCTGGCCGGCCAGCAGGCCTGCGACGGTCTGCTTGCGCTCGTTGAAGAAGCCGGGCTGTTGCTTCAGCCGCACAAGCAGCTGATGCGGGTGCATGAAGCTGTAGTCCGACAGCACGACCACGTGCTCGCGGTCGTAGGGGGCGGGCTCGACGCCGGCCGGATCGATGACCATTGGCGCGTAGTGACCGAGCAGCTCCTGCAGGCCCGAGTGCGAATGGTACCAGTAGGTCCCCGCGTGCTTCACCGGGAATGCGTAGGTGAAGGTCTGGCCAGGCTTGATCCCCGGGAAGCTGACGCCCGGCACGCCGTCCATCTGGAACGGAAGCAACAGGCCGTGCCAGTGGATCGAGGTGTCCTCATCCAGCGTGTTGGTGACGCTGACACGGACGTTCTGCCCCTCCTTCAGCCGGATCAGCGGCCCCGGGACGGTCCCATTGATGGCGATCGCGTGACCCTTGCGCCCGTCCACCTGAAACGGCGCGTGGCCGATGGAGAGCTTGATCTCCTCGCCCTCGAGCGCGGTCGGCCGCGGCGAGAGACCGGGGGTCTGGCTGTGCGCCCAGCTGGGCAGCAGGCTGCCCAGCCCGAGGCCGACGCCGCCGCGAAGCAGCTGGCGGCGGTGGAGATGTGAATGACCTTCTGCCATGCGGACACGCAGACTCCTGAAACGGAGGGCGCTCATAGGGCTTCCCACCGTGGGAAGGTCAAGGGCGGATCTGGGGCCGTCGGTTGCGCCGTCGGCGCATCGCCGTAGAGGTACGTCGATCGCAAAGGGGTGCGGATGCTTCGCTGGTCGACACGGATCCACAAATGGCTGGCGCTGATCATTGGCCTGCAGGTCCTGGGCTGGGTGCTCGGCGGCCTCGTGATGACCGCGATCCCCATAGAGCGGGTGCGCAGCGAACACCGCTTCGCCCCCTTCCAGCCGCTGCCGCTCCCGACCGTCGGGGTCCTGGACCAGGCCGCCGCCGCCCGCGCCGCCGGGCTCGAGGCGGTGGAGGCGACGCTGAAGACCACCCTGCGCGGCGCCGTGTGGATACTGAAGGACGCCGAGGGCGAGCCGCACGTCGTCGACGCCGTGACGGGTCGGCCCATGAGCCCTCTGCCGGAGGGCGAGGCGCGCCAACTGGCCGGGGCCATGTACCAGGGGGAAGGCCGCCCTGTGGCCGTCCGATGGTTCAAGTCGGCGCCGCACGAGACCGGCCTGGAGGGGCCGCTCTGGCGCGTGGACTTCGACGACGCCGAGCGCACCAGCTTTTACCTCTCGCCGGAGACGGGCGAGGTGGTCAGCCGTCGTTCCAACGTCTGGCGGCTCTACGACCTGTTCTGGCGCATCCACATTCTCGACTTCGAGACGGGTGGGGACTTCAACAACCCGCTGGTCATCGCGGCCGCGGCGCTCACCCTGCCAGTGGTCGTCTCCGGCCTGATCCTGCTGTGGATCCGTCTGGCCCGCGACCTGAAGGGGGTGAGAGCCCGACGCGGCCGCAGCGCGGGGGAAGATTCAATTCCGGGAGGGCCTTGACCCTCCCATCATGGGAAGGTCCATCTGGGTGCGGCATCACCAGACCGGGTGGAGACCGACCATGTCTAAGAGCTGCTGCCACCATGACCACGACCCCGCCCCCGCAGTGGGGGTGAAGGACCCGGTCTGCGGCATGACCGTCGACCCGCACGCCACGCCGCACCGCGCAGAGCACAACGGGCAGCCCTACTATTTCTGCTCGGGCGGCTGCCGCACAAAGTTCGTGGCCGAGCCGGAACGCTACCTCTCGCCCGAGAGGGTCCAGGCGCCGCCCGCCCCCGCTGGAACCATCTACACGTGCCCCATGCACCCGGAGGTCCGGCAGGTCGGGCCCGGCGCCTGCCCGATCTGCGGCATGGCCCTTGAGCCGGACCTGGTCACGGCCGACAGCGGCCCGAACCAGGAGCTGGTCGACTTTACCCGCCGCTTCTGGGTTGGCCTGGTGTTCACTTTGCCAGTGTTCGCGCTGGAGATGGGCGGGCACCTGAGCGGCATCGACACCAGGCTGGGCGTGCAGGCCTCCGCCTGGATCCAGCTCGCTCTGGCAACGCCGGTCGTGCTGTGGTCCGGCTGGCCCTTCTTCGAGCGCGGCTGGCGATCGCTGGTCACGCGCAACCTCAACATGTTTACCCTGATCGCGTTGGGGACCGGCGTGGCCTGGGCGTACAGCGTCGTCGCCACTCTTGCGCCGGGGATCTTCCCCGCCGCCTTCCGCGGCCACGACGGCACGGTGTCCATCTATTTCGAGGCCGCGGCGGTGATAACCGTGCTGGTCCTGCTGGGTCAGCGCTTGGAGCTCCGCGCCCGCGAACGAACCTCAGGCGCGATCAAGGCCCTGCTCGGCCTTGCGCCCAAGACCGCCCGCCGGGTCCGCGACGACGGGTCCGACGAGGAGGTGACCCTGGACCTGATCGCGGTGGGCGACCGCCTGCGTGTGCGGCCCGGCGAGAAGATCCCGGTGGACGGCGAGCTGCTGGAAGGCCGCGCCTCGATCGACGACTCCATGGTCACCGGCGAGTCCATGCCTGTGAGCAAGGCGCCCGGCGACAGGGTGGTCGGCGGGGCGATCAACAAGACTGGCTCCTTCGTCATGCAGGCCCAGAACGTGGGCGCAGACACCCTGCTGGCCCGGATCGTCCAGATGGTTGCGCAGGCGCAGCGCAGCCGGGCGCCGATCCAGCGGATGGCGGACCGCGTCTCGGGTTGGTTTGTGCCCGCCGTGATGGCGGTCGCCGCCCTGGCCTTCGTTGCCTGGGCATCCTGGGGGCCGGAACCCGCCTACGCCTTCGCCCTGGTGGCGGCGGTGTCCGTGCTGATCATCGCCTGCCCGTGTGCGTTGGGCCTGGCCACGCCGATCTCGATCATGGTGGGCGTCGGGCGCGGCGCGCAGGCCGGCGTGCTGATCAAGAACGCCGAGGCCCTCGAACGGCTGGAAACCATCGACACCCTGGTGGTCGACAAGACCGGAACGCTGACCGAGGGGCGCCCCGCGCTCACCGCCATCCGGCCCGTGGCCAGCTTCCATGAGGCCGATGTGCTGCGGCTCGCGGCCAGCCTGGAGCGCGGCAGCGAGCACCCGCTGGGCGACGCCATCGTACGCGCTGCAATGGACCGAGGGATCTTGCTGGCGGAGCCGAGGACGTTCGACTCGCCCGTGGGCAAGGGGGTGCTGGGACAGGTGGACGGCCGGCAAGTGGTGCTTGGCTCCGGCAAGTTCCTCAAGGAGCAGGGCGTGGACACCGGAGCCTTGGAGGCCGAGGCCGAGCAGTTCCGCGGGGACGGGGCCACGGCCATCTTCATGGCCGTGGACGGCGAGGCCGCCGCGGTGCTGGCCATCGCCGATCCCATCAAGGCGAGCACGCCCGAGGCGGTGCGCCTGCTGAAGGCCGACGGCGTGCGGCTCGTGATGATGACCGGCGACAATCGCACCACGGCGCTGGCCGTGGCTCGGCGGCTCGGCATCGACGAGGTCGAGGCCGAGGTGCTTCCGCAGGATAAGGCCGCGGTGGTCGAGAAGTTCAGGGGCGAAGGCCGCCGCGTGGCGATGGCCGGTGACGGCGTCAACGACGCTCCCGCCCTGGCCGCGGCCGACGTGGGGATCGCCATGGGAACCGGCGCGGACGTGGCCATCGAGACCGCTGGGGTCACCCTGCTGCGCGGCGACCTGCAGGGCATCGTGAAAGCGCGGCGGCTGTCGCGCGCGGTCATGCGCAACATCCGCCAGAACCTGTTCTTCGCCTTCGTATACAACGCCGCGGGTGTGCCCATCGCGGCAGGCCTGCTCTACCCGGTGTTCGGCTGGCTCCTGTCGCCGCCGATCGCGGCCGCGGCGATGGCGCTGTCCAGCGTCAGCGTGGTGGGCAATGCGCTGCGCCTTCGCGCCGTGAAACTCTAGGAGACCCGTCATGAACATCGGACAGGCGGCCCGCGCCACCGGGGTCACGGCCAAGATGATCCGCTACTACGACGAGATCGGCCTCGTTCGTCCCTCGGCGCGGACGGAGTCCAACTACCGCGAGTACGACGAGCGGCAGGTCAACGAGCTGAAGTTCATCAGGCGGGCGCGGGCGCTGGGCTTCTCGATGGAGGAGATCACCCGCCTGCTCTCCCTATGGCGCGACCGGGATCGGCCGAGCCGCGAGGTCAAGGCCATCGCCGACAAGCACATCGCCGACCTGGAGGCGCGCATCGCCGAGATGCAGGCCATGGCCGAGACGCTGCGCCACCTCTCGCACTGCTGCGCCGGCGACGACCGGCCGGACTGTCCGATCCTGGCCGATCTCACCCAAGGCGCCGCGCCGACGGAGCCTCTTCCGAAAGCCAGGCGCGTCTGACCGCGAGCGCGGCCGCCTCGGCCGCCGCCTCGCCCTCGTCACGCTGGATCTCCGCCAGCCGCTCGAGCACTCGCAGCAGCACGGCGGCTTCTTCCTCGGTGGCGCCGCCGCTTGCGAGCACGAGGGCGCGCAGGTGTCGCAGCACGCCCGCGCAGAGCGGGTCTTCCGGTTGTTCTCTCACCGCGGGACCATAGCCCTGACTGACCCATCGCGCGCAGGCCGGTAGCCTAAACTGGGTCCTGCCCGGGTCAGCCGGCGGTCAGTTCCAGCCCCTTCAGATCACCCTCCGCGCGCCAGTCGGCAAGCACCTTGGCGAAGGCCACCGGCCCGGCCCCGTAGGAGCTGTTCTTGGCGGTCATCGCCTCGGGCCTGCCCTCGTTGTTGTAGTAGCCGGGCGTGCACTCCTTGAGGAACTGCTCGCGCAGCACCGCCAGCTTGACGATGGTCTCGACCCAGGCGTCCTCCGCCTCCTGGCTGGGCTCCACCGTCCGCGCCTGCCGCTCGGTGGCCGCCTTGAGGATGTAGGCGATGTGCTTCGACTGCTCGTTGATCATGTGCGGGAAGTTGGCCGAGAAGCCCGACTGCACGTTCGAGATCACGAAGCAGTTTGGGAAACCGCGGCTGGTCAGGCCGTGCAAGGTCTCGGCCCCGTTCTTCCATTTATCCGTAAGGGTGAGCCCGCCCCGGCCGTAGAGCTCGTAACCGGACCGGCGCGTGTACTCCGTGCCGACCTCGAAGCCGGTGGCGTAGATCAGGCAGTCCAGCTTGTACTCGCGGCCTGCGACGACCACGCCGGTCTCGGTGATCCGCTCGACCCCCCGTCCCTGGGTGTCCACCAGGGTGACGTTCTCGCGGTTGAAGGTCGGCAGGTAGTCGTCGTGGAAGCACGGCCGCTTGCAGAACTGGTTGTACCAGGGCTTCAGGGCCTCGGCCGTGGCTGCGTCCTGCACCACCTGGTCCACCCGCGCCCGGACCTGTTCCATCTTCTTGAAGTCAGCGAGTTGCATCAGCGCGCCCGGATTGTCGACGGGCTCCCCGGCCATGGCCTTCTTGCGCGCCAGCAGCAGGATGTTGCCGATGATGTCGGTCCAGCCGTCGTTCACCAGGTCCCTGTCGGCGAAGCCGCCCGAAACCAGGGTGTTGAAGTTGTCCATCCGGTCCTGTTGCCAGCCGGGCTCAAGGCTCCCCGCCCAGTCCGGATCTGTCGGCCGGTTGTTGCGCACGTCGATGGACGATGGCGTCCGCTGGAAGACGTACAGCTGCTTCGACCATTGGCCGAGGTGCGGGATGCATTGCACGGCGGTGGCGCCGGTGCCGATGATGCCCACGACCTTATCCTGAAGGCCGGTGAGGCCGCCGTCTGCGTCGCCGCCCGTGTAGGCGTAGTCCCACCGGCTGGTGTGGAAGGAGTGCCCCTTGAAGCTCTCCACGCCCGGGATGCCCGGCAGCTTCGGCCTGTGGAGCGGGCCGTTGGCCATCACCACGAAGCGGGCCTGCATCGCGTCGCCGCGATTGGTCTTCACGATCCAGTGGGACGCGCTCTCGTCCCAGCGCATCTCGGTGACCTCGGTCTGGAAACAGGCGTTGCGGTAGAGGTCGAAGTGCCGGCCGATTGCGCGGCTGTGCTCCAGGATTTCCGGCGCGCGAGAGTACTTCTCCCGCGGCACGTAGCCGATCTCCTCCAGGAGCGGCAGGTAGATGTAGCTCTCGATATCGCAGGCCGCGCCGGGGTAGCGGTTCCAGTACCAGGTGCCGCCGAAGTCGCCGCCCTTCTCGATGATGCGGATGTCCTTGACCCCGGCTTCGCGCAGCCGGGCCGCGGACAGCAGGCCCCCGAAGCCGCCGCCGACCACCACCACCTCGACCTCGTCGGTCAGCGGCGCACGGTCGAAACCCGGCTCCACGTACGGGTCGTCCAGGTAGTGGGCGAACTCACCCGCGATCTCGACGTACTGCTCGCTGCCGTCCTGCCGCAGGCGCCGGTCCCGCTCGGCCCGGTATTTCTGCTTCAGCGCTTCCGGGTCGAAGCCGAGTTCATCGGCCTGGCGGTCCAGCGTGTCCGACATCGCGTCCTCCCGGCCGTCTTGTCCGCGGCCACGCACCCATCAGGCCGCATTTCCGCGGCGGGAGGCAACCGTCTTCCGCCCCTGGGCATACCGAAAGCTCGACAGCGCCGAATTGACCAGCGTATCAATTTCACATGTCTCTGTTCCGAACCGCCGCCCTCGCCCTCGTCGCCGCCCTGGTGGCCGGCGCCGCATCCGCCCAAGCCTACAAGGCCCCGCGGAACGCCTTCGGCCAGCCCGACCTGCAGGGGGTGTGGACGAACGCCGCGATCACCGGCCTGGAGCGTCCGGCGATGTTCAAGTCGCTGACCATCAGCGAGGCCGAGGCCAAGGCGTTCGAAGCCCGGCGTGCGGCAATGCGGGCGGCGCAGGACAAGCCGTCAGACCCGAACGCCGGCGCCCCGCCGGTGGCCAATGACCCAGGCGGCTACAACGCCGCCTGGACGGACCCCGGCACGACCCTCGGCCGCATCGCTGGTGAGGTGCGCACGTCCTGGATCGTCGAGCCTGCGGACGGCAAGCTGCCCTACAGCGCGGAGGGCAAGCGCCTGCTCGAACAAACCCTGAGCAAGGCCCGCAATTCGTTCGACGGGCCCGAGAGCCGGCCGCTGGGCGAGCGCTGCATCCTGGGCTTCGGCTCCACCGCCGGCCCCCCGATGCTGAACGTGCTCTACAACAACCACTACGAGTTCGTGCAGACCAAGGACCAGGTCGCCATCGTGGTGGAGATGAACCACGACACGCGGTTGATCCGGATGAATGACCGCAAGCACCTGCCCGGTCACATCCGACCCTGGATGGGCGATTCCGTCGGCTGGTGGGAGGGCGACACGCTCGTCGTCGAGACCACCAACTTCAATCCGGGCGAGGTCCTGCGTCCGTATTTCGCGGCCACCATCTTCATCTCCGAAGACGCCAAGGTGACCGAGCGGTTCACCCGCATCTCCGCCGACCAGATCCTCTACGAGTTCACCGTCGACGACCCGAAGGTGTTCACCCAGCCCTGGAAGGCCCAAATGCCGCTCAACGCCGCCAAGGGCCCAGTCTACGAATACGCCTGCCACGAAGGGAACTACTCCCTTCCGGGCATCCTGGCCGGCGCCCGGCTCGCCGAGAAGGAAGGCCGCGCGCCGGAGACGGTGGACCTGACGGAGTAGGTCCGTCGTTCGCAAGCGCTCAAGCCTGTCGTCCGGCCCCGGCGGGCGGCTGTCCGGGATGATGAGTTGGGGGACAGCGTGAGCTCGTTCGGCACGTACGACTACGTCATCGTCGGCGCGGGCTCCGCGGGTTGCCTGCTGGCCAACCGATTGTCGGCGGATCCACGCAATCGCGTGCTGCTGCTGGAGGCCGGCGGCAAGGACGACTGGGTCTGGTTCCACATTCCGGTGGGTTACCTGTTCGCCATCGGCAATCCGCGGGCCGACTGGATGTTCTCCACCGAAGCCGAGGCGGGGCTGGGCGGCCGGGCGCTGGCCTATCCGCGCGGCAAGGTGATCGGCGGCTCGTCGGCCATCAACGCCATGATCTACATGCGCGGCCAGGCGGCGGACTACGACGGTTGGCGCCAGCTCGGCCTGCCCGGCTGGGGCTGGGACGATGTGTTGCCGGCCTTCCTGCGACATGAGGACCACATCGACGCCGCCGACGCCTTCCACGCCCAGGGCGGGGAGTGGCGGGTGGAGCACCCGCGCGTGCGCTGGGAGATCCTTGACGCGGTGCGCGAGGCCGCCGCGAGCCTGGGCCTTCCGAAGATCCCCGACTTCAACACCGGAGACAACGAGGGCTCCTCCTACTTCCAGGTGAACCAGAAGCGCGGCCGCCGCTGGAGCGCGGCGCGCGGCTTCCTCAAACCCGTCCTGTCGCGTCCCAACCTGCGGCTGGAGACAGGCGTCGAGGTCGAGCGCGTTACCTTCGAGGGCCGCCGCGCCGCTGGAGTCCTGTTCCGCAAGGGCGGGCAGCAGTTCGAGGCGCGGGCCTCCGCCGAAGTCGTCCTGTCGGCCGGCGCTGTGGGCAGCCCGAAGATCCTGGAGCTGTCGGGTGTCGGCGCCGGCCAGCGTCTCCAGAACTTGGGCGTGCCGGTCGTCCACGACGCACCAGGGGTCGGCGAGAACCTGCAGGACCACCTCCAGCTCCGCCCGGTGTTCAAGGTCAGCGGCGTGAAGACGCTGAACACCGAGTACGCCAACCTGCTGAAGCGCGCCCTGATGGGCATCGAGTATGTCGCACGCGGCCGGGGCCCGTTGACCATGGCGCCGTCGCAGGTGGGCCTCTTCGCCAGGAGTTCCCCGCGCTACGCCACGGCGAACCTGGAGTTCCACTTCCAGCCGCTGTCGCTCGACAAATGGGGCGACGGGCTGCACCCGTTCGGCGCCTTTACCTCCAGCGTCTGCAACCTGCGCCCGACCAGCCGCGGCTCGGTCCATGCGGCGAGCCCGGATCCCGCCGCTCCGCCGCGGATTGCGCCCAACTACCTCGCCACGGACGAGGACCGCGAAGTCGCCTGCGAGGCGCTGCGCCTGGCCCGCCGCATCGCCGCCCAGCCGGCGCTGGCGAAGTTCCGGCCAGAGGAGTTCCGGCCGGGCCCGCACCTGACCAGCGACGAGGATCTGCGCGCGGCGGCGGCCGACATCGGCACCACCATCTTCCACCCGGCCGGGACGGCGGCTATGGGGCCTGACGGCGATCCGATGGCGGTGCTGGACGCCCGGTTACGGGTGCGCGGCGTCGAGGGCCTGCGGGTGATCGATGCCTCGGCCATGCCGCGGATCGTCAGCGGCAACACGAATTCACCGACCCTGATGATCGCCGAGAAAGGCGCGGCGATGGTTCTGGAGGACGGCCGCTAGGCGCGGCCTGAGCCGTTGGACTTCCGATCACTGCATGACCGCTGCTGGCGATCATGCTGTGTAGTCAGCGAAGCAACCGAGTGTCAGACCTCGACTTCGGCGGCCTTCTCCACACCGGCCGCACTCAACGCCGCGATCAGTTCGCCCACCACCGACGCCAGCGCCGCCGGATCGCGGCCGCGCAGCACCAGGTTGGAACCATAGCCGTCCGGTCCGAAGAACGGATAGCTGCCGAGCGACATGTCTGGATGCGCCCGGGCCACGGCCTCGAGCGGCGCGGCGATCTGGCCTTCGCCGGAGCCCTCCACCCGCACCGTCCGCGAGACCGTCACCTGACCGCCCTTCAGGCGGGGCCCCACGTCCTCCAGCATGCCGCGCATGATCTGCGGCACGCCGGCCAGGACGAAGACGTTGCCGATGGTGAACCCTGGCGGGCCCTGCACCGGGTTCTTCACCAGTTCGCCGCCGACAGGCACTCGAGCCATCCGGCGCCGCGCGGCGTTCAGCTGGTCACCCCATCGGGCCTCCATCATGGCGAGGATCTCGGGGTGCTCGACGAGCGCCACCCCGAAGGCCACGGCGACCGCGTCGGCGGTGATGTCATCGTGCGTCGGCCCGATGCCCCCCGTGGTGATCACGTAGTCGTAGCGGGTGCGCAGGGCGTTCAGCGCCGCCACGATCTCCGCCTCGACGTCGGGCACAGTCCGGGCTTCGGCCAGGTCGACCCCGTGGACGGCCAGATAGCGGGCGATGTCGCGCAGGTTTGTGTCCTGCGTCCGCCCCGAAAGGATCTCGTCGCCGATGATCAGCACGCCGGCGGTCACGCGGCCCTGGGGGTCGTCGGACATGGAAGCTCCCGTCATCCCTGAAACCTGAGCGCCCGCATCTTCCCGGATGCTGGCGCCCCGCAAGGGCCATCGACTTAAGCGCAGGACGCTCAGCTGCATAGGGCCGTGCAGGACCATCGGCGTTCGCCTATCTAGGCCCGCCATGGACTTTTCCGCCCCCCTCCTCCGCGGTTCGCTCGTCTCGCGCTACAAGCGCTTCTTCGCCGACGTGGTTCTGGAGGACGGGACGCCGGTTACGGCCCACTGCCCAAACCCGGGCGCCATGCTCGGCCTGAACACGCCCGGCCTGCCCTGTTTCCTCTCCACCTCGGATGATCCCAAGCGCAAGCTGCGCCACACCCTCGAGCTGGTGGAGGCGGACGGGGGCCTGGTCGGGATCAACACCCTGCACCCGAACCGGCTGGTGGCCGAGGCCCTCGCGGTCGCCGCCATCCCGGAGCTCACCGGGTACTCCAGCCATCGCCGGGAGGTGAAGTACGGGGTGAACTCCCGCGTGGACTTCCTGCTGGAGGCCCCTGGCCGGCGCCGCGCCTGGGTCGAGGTGAAGAACGTCCACCTGCTGCGCGAGCCGGGGTTGGCGGAATTCCCGGACTGCGTCGCCGCGCGCTCGACCAAGCACCTGCGCGAGCTCGCCAACGTCGCGGCCGAGGGGGACCGGGCAGTGGTGCTGTTCGTCGTCCAGCGGACCGACTGCCACCGCTTCTCGCCGGCCGCAGATTGCGATCCGAAGTTCGCCGCGGCCCTGTCGGAAGTGGCGCAACAGGGTGTCGAGGTCCTGGTCTACGGCTGCGAGATCAGCCCGCAGGCGGTGCGGATCGGCGGCCCCATGCCCTGGGCCGGGGCCCCCCGCACGACAGCGTGATCAAGGCGTGGCGGATCGCGGTTCTCTCCGGCGTGTTTGCCCGGCCGGAGGTTGCTTATGGACCGTGTTTTCCGGGCGCTCGCCCTCTCATCAATGATCCTGTTCCCGGCGGCCGGCGCAGCCGCCGCGGCGGACACCCAAGCCGCACCGGGCGCCGCCGAGGCCCAGGAGCTGAAGGGCACAGTCGGCCTCTGCGTCCGCTGGGGCGCAGATCCCACACGGGTCGCCGAGGTGGTGGTTGTCCAGCCGTCGGGCGACGCGCGGGTGGACGCCATGGCCTCCGCCACGCTTAAGACCATGCCCTTCCCCAGACCGGACGGAGACAGCGGCAGCTGGCGGGCCATGAGCATGGGCATCGGCGGCGCCGAGCCTCTGGCCAAGGCGCCCAGCTGCGACGGCCTTTCGTCGGTGGTCGACGAGCCGCTGTTCACGCGCCCGTTGCCCCGGAACATGGTGGCCTGACGCCGCCGACGTTGAACTTCGGACAAGGGATTGCGACATAGGGTGTGCGGGCGGCCGCTTCGCCGTCTGCCAGCCCCTTCCCGAGCGTCCCATGACCGACACCCTCGACGGCGAATATCGCACCGGCCAGATCAAGATCCATTCGCCCGAGGACTTCGAGGGCATGCGCCGCGCGGGCAAGCTGGCCGCCGCGTGCCTGGATATGCTGACGCCGCACGTCGTGCCCGGCGTCGTGACCGAGAAGCTCGACGACCTGGCCCGCGAGTTCATCCTGGACCACGACGCGATCCCGGCCTGCCTGGGCTACCGCGGCTACAGCAAGACGACCTGCATCAGCCCGAACCATATCGTCTGCCACGGCATCCCCGGCGAGCGGATCCTGCGCGAGGGCGACATCGTCAACATCGACGTCACCGTCATCGTCGATGGCTGGCACGGCGACACCAGCCGGATGTACGGCGTCGGCGAAGTCGCACCGCGCGCCAAGCGGCTGATCGACGTGACCTACGAAGCCATCGAGCGCGGCCTCGCGGCCGTTAAGCCAGGCGCCCGGACCGGCGACATCGGCCACGCCATTCAGACCTATGTGGAGAGCATGCGCTGCTCCGTGGTCCGCGACTTCTGCGGCCATGGGGTCGGCAAGGTTTTCCACGACGCGCCGAACATCCTGCACTTCGGCCAGAAGGGCACGGGCGAGCTGCTGCGCCCGGGCATGTTCTTCACGATCGAGCCGATGGTGAACCTCGGCAAGCACCCGGTGAAGCTGCTGGCGGATGGCTGGACGGCCGTAACCCGGGACAAGTCGCTGTCCGCGCAATGCGAACACTCGGTCGGCGTCACCGACACGGGCGTCGAGATCTTCACGGGCTCGCCGGCGGGCATCTTCAAGCCCCCGGTCCAGAGCGCCTGATCCCTCGTGCCCGAGCGGGGGTAACACCCTGCGCTTGAACGTTACGCTTCGCTAACTTGCCAGGGCGCGGGCAAGCGTAGCAGCTTCCCCTCAACGAGGGGTGGTGATCCAATGCTTTCCATCAAGAATCTGACGCACGTCTATGCCAACGGCACGCGGGCGCTGGACGGGGTCGACCTGGAGGTCGGCACAGGGATGTTCGGCCTGCTGGGGCCCAACGGGGCCGGCAAGTCGACGCTGATGCGCTCGATCGCCACCCTGCAGACGCCGTCGAGCGGCGAGATCCGGTTTGGCGAGATCGACGTGGTGGCGCAGCCGGAGAAGCTCCGCCGCACCCTGGGCTACCTGCCGCAGGACTTCGGCGTCTACCCGCGCGTGAACGCCTACGACATGCTCGACCACATGGCCGTCCTGAAGGGGATCGCCGGGACCCGCGAGCGCAAGGAGACGGTCGAGGCGCTGCTGCAGCAGGTGAACCTCTGGGACGTGCGCAAGAAGGCGGTGGCGGGCTATTCCGGCGGCATGCGGCAGCGGTTCGGCATCGCCCAGGCGCTGATCGGGCGGCCGCAGCTGATCATCGTCGACGAGCCCACCGCCGGCCTCGACCCCGAAGAGCGCAACCGCTTCCTGAACCTGCTCGCCGAGATCGGCGAGAACGTGGTGGTCATCCTGTCGACCCACATCGTCGAGGACGTGGCCGACCTCTGCCCCCGCATGGCCATCCTGGCGGGCGGCAGGATCCTCCGTGAAGGCGCCCCCGGCCAACTGATGGCCGACCTCGCCGGCCGCATCTGGACCAAGACCATCGACCGTCAGGAACTGGACGCCATGCGCGCCCGGCACGAGGTGATCTCCACCCGGCTGTCGGCGGGGCGGACCGTGGTGCACGTGCTCGCCGACCAGCAGCCGGAGGCCGGGTTCACCCCCGTGACCGGCGGGCTCGAGGACGTCTACTTCTCCACCCTCGCCGCCTCGCGGCGCGCGGCCTGAGCGAAGGACGCGCCCCATGTTCGGTAAGATCGCGGCCTTCGAGCTGCGCTACCAGACCCGCCAGCCGATCTTCTGGATCGCCGGCCTGATCTTCTTCCTGCTGGTGTTCGGCTCGATCACCATCGACCAGATCCAGATCGGCTCCGGCGGGAACATCCACAAGAACTCGCCGGTGGCGATCGCGGCGATCACCCTGAACATGTTGATCTTCTACATGTTCGCGGCGACGGCCTTCGTGGCCAACGTCGTGATCCGCGACGACGAGACCGGTTACGGCCCGATCATCCGCTCCACCCGGGTGCGCAAGTTCGACTACCTGTTCGGCCGCTTCACCGGCGCTTTCGCCGCCGTGGCGCTGGGCTTCCTGTTCGTGCCTCTGGGCGTCCTCGCCGGCTCGTTGGCGCCTTGGGTCGATCCGGAGACGCTGGGGCCGAACAACCCCGCCTTCTACCTGTTCGCCTACTTCTGGCTGGCCCTGCCGGCCCTGTTCCTGGTCTCGGCGATCTTCTTCTCCCTGGCCACGGCCACCCGGTCGATGATGGCCACCTACGTGGGCGTCGCCGCCTTCCTGATCCTGTACCTGGTGATGATCGGCTTGGTGCGCGATCCCGAACGCCGGGAGCTGGCCGCCTTCGTCGAGCCCTTCGGGGCCGCCGCCTTCAGCCTGACCACCCGCTACTTCACTGCGGCGGAGTCCAACACGACCCTGCCCGCCATCGAGGGCGCCCTGCTCTACAACCGGCTGATCTGGACGGGGGTCGCCTTCGCCTTCCTTGGCCTTGCCTACGCGCGCTTCCGCTTCGAGACCAAGGGCAAGAAGGCCAGCCGCCTCGAGAAGCTCCGCGGCCGGGACGAGGCCGAGGCGCCGGCGCCGCGCACCACGCCGCTGCCCGCCCCGGCCTTCGGGTTCGCGACCGCCCGGGCCCAGCTCGCCAAGCGCACCCGCTTCGAGATGGGCCAGGTGTTCAAGAGCCCGGCCTTCGTCGTGCTCCTGCTGCTCGGCCTGCTGAACGCCTGCGCCGGCCTGATCTTCGGCGCCGAGACGGGCGGGACCGACCTCTATCCCGTGACCCGGTGGGTGATCACGACGCTCAACGGCGCCTTCACCTTCATCGTCATGATCATCGCCATCTACTATGCCGGCGAACTGGTCTGGCGCGAGCGCGAGCGCAAGACGCACGAGATTGTGGACGCCACCGCCGTGCCCGACTGGGCCTTTGTGGTCCCCAAGACTCTGGCGCTCATCCTGGTGCTGATCGCCACCCTGTTCGTCAGCGCCGTGGCCGGTGTGCTCGTCCAGCTGTTCAAGGGCTTCGCGGACGTCCAGCTCGGGAAGTACCTGCTCTGGTACCTCCTGCCGAACGCCGTGGACTGGACCCTGCTGGCGATCCTTGCGGTGTTCCTGCAATCCATCGCCCCCCACAAGTTCGTGGGCTGGGGCCTGATGTTGCTCTACGTGATTGCGACGATCACGCTGGGCAACCTCGGCTTCGAGCACAACCTCTACACCTACGGCGGCGTGCCCGAGACCCCGCTCTCCGACATCAACGGCCAGGGAGACTTCGCCCGCGCCGCGGCTTGGTTCAGGGCCTACTGGATGGCCTTCGCCACGATCCTGCTGGTCCTCTCCTATGGCCTCTGGCGGCGGGGGACGGAGACGCGCCTCGCACCCCGTCTGAAGCGTCTGCCCCGGCGACTGGTCGGTCCCGCGGGAGCGCTGGGCGCGTTTGCGCTGGTGGCCTTCGGCGGGCTGGGCGGCTGGATCTACATCAACACGAACGTCTGGAACGAGTACCGGACGGGCATCGACCAGGAGAAGTGGCAGGCCGCCTATGAGAAGCAGTTCCTGAAGTACGAGAAGACGCCGCAGCCGTCGGTGACGGATGTCGTGCTCGACCTCGACCTGGATCCGCACGCGCCGCGCCTGGTCACCCGCGGCAGCTACCGGCTGATCAACGACGGGACGACGCCGCTCGCCGCGCTGCACCTGCGCCTGGCCCGCGACACCGAGGCCCGGAAACTCACCCTGTCCATCCCCGCGCGGCTCACGACGTTCGAGGAGTTCGGCTACCGCATCTTCACCTTCGACCAGCCGCTGCAGCCCGGACAGACCGCCATGCTGTCGTTCGAGACGGTCATGCAGCAGAAGGGCTTCAAGAACCGCCGCAACACCACCCGCCTGGTGGACAACGGCACGTTCGTGAACAACTTCGAGTTTGCGCCCGTCGTCGGGATGGACCGCAACGAGGTGCTCCAGGACCGCGCCAAGCGCCGCAAGTACGGCCTGCCGGCCGAGCTGCGCCCGCCGAAGCTCGAGGACCGCTGGGCGCAGGCCCGCAACTACCTCGCCAATGGCGACTGGGTGAACGCCGACATCACCGTCACCACCGTGGCTGACCAGACGCCGGTGGCTCCCGGCTACCGGATGTCGGATGTGACCCGGAATGGCCGCCGCACCATCCGCTACGTGACGGACGCCCCGATCCAGCACTTCTTCTCGGTGCAGTCGGCGCGCTACGCCGTGCGCAAGGTCGATCACAAGGGCGTGGAGCTGGCGATCTACTACGACGCCCAGCATCCCTGGAACGTCGACAAGATGGTCCGGGCCCTGCAGACCGGCCTCGACTATTACCAGGCGGAGTTCAGCCCCTACCAGTTCCGCCAGGCGCGGATCCTGGAGTTCCCGGGCTACGAAAGCTTCGCCCAGGCGTTCGCCAACACCATGCCCTACTCCGAGGGCATCGGCTTCATCGCCGACACACGCGATCCCGAGAAGATCGACTTCGTCACCTACGTGACGGCGCACGAGCTCGGCCACCAGTGGTGGGCCCACCAGGTCATCGGCGCCGATATGCAGGGCGCGACGGTCCTGTCCGAAACGCTGGCCTCCTACTCGGCGCTGAAAGTCATGGAGAAGACCTACGGCTCCGATGGCATCCGCCGCTTCCTGAAGGTCGAGCTGGATCGCTACCTCCGCAGCCGCGGCGGCGAAGTGATCGAGGAGCTGCCGCTCGTGCGCGTCGAGAACCAGCCCTACATCCACTACCAGAAGGGGGGCCTGGTCATGTACCTGCTGGCCGACCGGATCGGCGAGGCCAAGGTGAACGCCGCGCTCCGTACGCTGCTGCAGCAGTACGCCTTCAAGAGCGCGCCCTATCCACGGTCGCAGGACCTCGTCGACGCCCTGCGCGCCCAGGCGGGTCCGGACCCGGTGGCCCAGCGGCTGATCACGGATCTCTTCGAAAAGATCACGGTCTACGATCTGAAGACCCGGACGGCCGCGGTGAAGCGGCGCCCCGACGGGCGCTACGACGTCACGCTTACAGTCGAGGCGAAGAAGGTCTACGCCGACGGCCAGGGCAAGGAGACTCCCGCGGCGATGCAGGGGGAAGTCTTCGATGTGGGGGTGTTCACCGCCGAGCCCGGCCGGAAGGGCTTCTCGTCCAAGGACGTGGCCTACTTCCGCACCCATCCGTTCCGCTCGGGGACGCAGACCCTAACGCTGACCGTGGACAAGGCGCCACGGTACGCAGGCGTCGATCCCTACAACAAACAGATCGACCGCAACTCGGACGACAACGCCATCCGTGTGAGCGGGATCTGAGCGCCCGCCTGCTCCCGCGGCGGGGGGAAGCAGGCGGGGCCTTGCCAAACCGGAACGGATGCGGAACATTGTTCCGCCATGAACCGCCATCCCGCCGTCGAGGACGCCGCAGCGCCAGAGCTCTGGGCCGCTGCCCCGCCCACGCTCCAGCCGCACTATCACGGCCACCGCGAGCGTCTCCGGGAGCGCGCTTTGGCGGGAGGCATGGCGGCGCTTCCCGACTACGAGGTCCTCGAACTGTTCCTCTTCCGGTCGATCCCCAAGAAGGACGTCAAGCCGCTGGCCAAACAGCTGCTCGCCCGCTTCGGGTCACTCGCCGGCGTCCTGGGCGCTACGCCCGAGGAGCTGAAGACGGTGAAGGGGGTGGGCCAGGCAGTGGCGCTCGACCTCAAGCTGCTGCACGAGGCTGCGCTTCGCGCCGGCCGGGACGCCATCGGGCGGCGCCCGGTCATCTCGTCGTGGTCCGCGCTACTGGCCTACGTGAAAACCGCCCTCGCCCATGAGGCCCGTGAGCAGTTCCGGGTGCTGTTCCTGGACAAGAAGAACCAGCTGATCGCCGATGAGGTGATGAACCGCGGCACGGTGGACCACGCGCCCGTCTACCCGCGCGAGGTGGTGCGCCGAGCCCTCGAGCTCTCGGCCAGCGCGATGATCCTGGTGCACAACCATCCATCGGGCGACCCGACCCCCTCCGGCCCGGACGTCGACATGACCCGGCAGGTTATCGAGGCCGCCCGCCCACTGCGGGTCTCCGTCCACGACCACCTCGTAGTGGGCCGCCATGGCGTCGCGAGCCTCCGCGCGCTTGGGCTGATGTAAACCAGGCCCTTCAGGCGGCGCAGCTGGCAAACCTGCGCTCGCCCGCTTCGCTACGCCGAACCTGCAAAATCTGGCCCGCAAGTTGCTCCGGGCGCAGCTGTGCTATAGGCGCGTCCCCTGGCGAACCAGGGGATGCTTCGGGACAAGGACGCCAGTGACCATTCGTCTGAACCTGTTCGTCATCGCGCTCGCGGCCGGCTTCGGCGTCGCGGGCCAGGCTGCGGCCCAGACGTCTCAGTCGGCGACCGGCAGCATCACGGTCATGCAGCCGGTGCTGAACGTCACCAAGACGGCTGACCTGTCGTTCGGCGCGGTGGTTCGGCCCACCAGCGGGGCCGGGACGATCTCGATCGACGCCAACACCGGCACGGTGACCGCGAGCAACCTCGCCCAGGCCAGCGGCAACACCACGAGCCGCGCGGCCTTTACGGTCGACGGCCAGGCGAACGCCAACATCCAGGTGACCTACCCCTCGAGCATCAACCTGCTTCGATCGGGCGGCTCCGAGACGCTGACGGTCAACCTGACCTCCACCATGGGCGGCGGCCAGATCGCCGCGAACGGCGCGGTGAGCTTCCACATCGGCGGCCAGGTGACGCTCGCTTCCAGCACGGTCGCCGGCGCCTATTCGAACAGCTTCACCGTGACGGTGGCCTACAACTAGGCCGGCCCCCCGCCCCTTGCCGGGCCGGCGCAGAGCACCCTACGGTCCCGCCGAGCCCAAGTAGCAGGATCTCCATGCGCCTCGACCGCCGCGAACTCCTTCTCTCCGCCGGGGCCACCGCCCTGCTCCCGGCCGCCTCCGCGGCGCAGGCGCAGGTCACCCAGGTTCCGGCCCCGCCGGACACGCCCGACCGCGCCCTGATGCGCCAGATGGACGACCTGGCCGAGCGCATGCTGATCAGGAATCCCGAACAGGCGACCAGCCTGGGTCTCGACCGGGACGCGCGCGCCGGCCTCAAAGGCCAGCTCTCCCTGGCCTCCTGGGCCAGTGTCATCGACGACCGCCAGTTCTGCGCCGCGAAGCTCAAGGAATTCGGGGCGATCCCTGATGCCGGGCTGACAGCCGAGGCCCGGCTGCACAAGGCGGTCGTGACCTACGCGCTCCAGCTGGGCGCCGACGCTGCGCCCTTCTCCTACGGGGACAACACCCTGGCCTCGGCCATGAGCGAGAGCTCTACGCCCTACGTGGTCAGCCAGCAGGACGGCGCCTATTCTTCCGTTCCGGAGTTCCTCGACAGCCAGCACGCGATCCTCACCGAGGACGACGCGGACGACTACCTCTCGCGACTGCACGCCATGGCCGGGGTGCTGGGGGACGAAACGGCGCGGATCGAAAAGGACGCCGATCAGGGGGTGATTCCCCCTGACTTCATCCTCGCCAACATCCTGGGCCAGCAGCAAGCCCTCCTGAGCGTGCCGGCGGCCAGGTCGCGACTGGTGACCTCGCTCGCCCGACGCGCACGGGAGAAGCGCCTGCCCACCGATCTGGAGTCGCGCGCCACGTCTTTGGTCGAGAGCGAGGTCTACCCCGCGCTCGCCCGCCAGCATGCCGCGCTGAAGGCGCTGGTTCCCCGCGCCGGTCATGAGGCGGGCGTCTGGCGGCTGCCGGAGGGCGAGGCCTACTACCGCTGGTGCCTGCGCGAAGGCACCTCCACGTCGCTTTCGGCCGAACAGGTCCACCAGATGGGCCTCGAGCAAAGCCGAGCGATCGAGTCCCGCATGGACGGCCTGCTCACGGCCCAGGGCCTCACACAGGGAACGGTGGGCGAGCGCATGAGCGCCCTCGGCCGCGATCCGAAGCACCTGTTCCCGGACACCGACGCCGGGCGGGCGCAGATCCTCGATTACCTGAACGGCGTGATCGCCGGTGTGCGGCCGAAGCTCTCGAAGGCTTTCACGGTCAAGCTCAAGGCGCCGATCCAGGTAAAGCGCGTGCCAGTGGAGATCCAGGACGGCGCCGGCCAGGGCTACATGAACTTCGGCTCGCTCGATGGAGCGAGGCCCTCGATCTACTACATTAACCTCAAGACCACCTCGAACTGGCCGAAGTTCACCCTGCCCACCCTCACCTTCCACGAGGGGGTGCCGGGCCACGCCTGGCAGGGCGCCTATCTCACCGAAAGCGGCGCCCTGCCCCTGATCCGTATCCTGTTGTCGGGCATCAACGCCTATGTGGAGGGCTACGCCCTCTATGCCGAGCAGCTTGCCGATGAGATCGGCATGTACGATGCGGACTGGGCCGGACGGCTAGGCTACCTGCAGGCCCAGCGCTTCCGCGCCGTTCGCCTGGTGGTCGACACCGGCCTGCACGCCAAGCGCTGGAGCCGCGAGCAGGCCATCCAATGGGCGGTGGACAATTCCGGACGCGCGCGGGACGCCATGACCAGCGAGATCGATCGCTATTGCGCCACGCCCGGCCAGGCCTGCGGCTACAAGATCGGGCACAGCGAGATCAACCGGATGCGGGACAAGGCCAGGACCGCGCTCGGCCCACGCTTCGATGTCCGCCGCTTCAACGACCTCCTGCTACACACCGGCGCCGTTCCCATGAGCGTGCTGGACCAGGTGGTCGACGGCTGGGTGCGCGCCGGCGGCCAGCGCGCCTAGCCCCTCTCCCTCACGGGAGAGGGCTCATGGCATCGCTTCCCTCGGGATGATCGCGCCGGGGTGGCCCACGACCACCGCCGCCAGCCGGCGTCCCGCTTTCACCGCCTCAGCCGCGCTCGCGCCCGCCAGCCGCGCTGCCAGGTAGCCGCCGTTGAAGCTGTCTCCGGCGCCCGTGGTGTCCACCACCTTGTCGGCTCCGGGTCCGGCCGGCAGCACTTCGACCTGGCCGCCCGAATGGATCGCCACCGTGCGGTCCTCCTCGCGGCGGATAACCTCGCCGCCGTGCGCAGCCCAGGACTCCGCCACCGCCTCGGCGGCCGTTCCGCACAGCGTCTCGGCGTCGGGTCCGCTCACCGAGACGTAGCGGCAGAACGGCAAGACGGCCTCGGCTGCGGCGCGGGCCTGATCGGCGCTCGCCCAGAGCCTCGGGCGGTAGTTCGGGTCGAATCCCACCGCCACGCCCCGCGCGTGGGCGTCGGCGAGCAGCTCGGCCAGCGCCGCGCGGCCCGCCTCGCCGGCCACCGCCAGGCTGACGCCGGACAGGAACACCAGCTCGGCGTCACGCATCGCCGCGCGCAGCCCGTCCGGGTCGACGCGGCCAAAGTACTCGCGAACCGCCGCCTCCCCGCGCCAGTAGAAGAACCGCCGCTCCCCCGCCTCGTCGCGTTCGATCGCATAGAGGCCGGGCAGCCGGCCTTCGATCCCCAGCGTCAGGTCCTCGTCGATGCCCTCCTGGGCCATCAGAGAACGGATGGCCCCGCTGAACGGATCGTCGGTTCCCACAGCTGTGGCATAGGCCACTCGGCGCCCGAGGCGCGCGAGGTAGACCGCGGTATTGAAGGTGTCCCCGGCATAGGCGATGCGGCCTGCGCCGCCTGCCCCCAGGCTCAGTTCCACCATGCATTCGCCAAGCGCGATGATCCGGCTCATGCGGCCCCGCTTCCCACAAAGTCGCAAACGCCGCTAGCCTGTTCCCATGTCCGTCGAAATCGGTGTCATCGAAGGCTTCTTCGGCCGTCCCTGGAGCTGGGAGGAGCGGACCGCAAACGTCCGCTTCCTGGGGCCGCGGGGCTATGGCTTCTGGCTCTATGCGCCGAAGGCCGATCCCTGGCTGCGCCGGCGCTGGCGTGAGCCCTATCCCGACGCCGAGCTGAAGGCGCTGCGCGACTTTGGCGCGGCCTGCCGTGACGTCGACGTGCGGTTCGGCGTGGGCCTGACCCCCTTCGAGCTGCACTTCGGCTTCGACACCAATGCGAAGGTCGCCCTTAGCGCGAAGCTCGCTCAGCTCGACGACGCCGGGGTCGAGGACCTGGCCATCCTGTTCGATGACATGAAGGGGGATACGCCCGAGCTCGCCGCACGGCAGGCCGAGATCGTCCACTGGATCGGCCCCCGGACCAAGGCGTCGCGGCTGATCATGTGCCCCAGCTACTACACCGACGACCCCGTGCTCGACCGGGTATTCGGGCAGCGTCCCGCCAACTACCTCGAGGATCTCGGCCGGCTGCTCGAGCCTGTAGTGCACGTGATGTGGACGGGCGAGGAGGTCTGCAGCCTGGAGTACAGCGCGGGGCACCTGGAACGCGTCGGCCACCAGCTCCGCCGCCGGCCCTTTCTGTGGGACAACTATCCGGTCAACGATGGACCGCGGATGAGCCAGCGCCTGCACGTGCGCGGCTTTACCGGCCGGCCGGGCTCCCTGGCCGACCACCTCTCGGCGCACGCGGTGAACCCTGCGTCGCAGCCGGTGCTGAGCCGCATCCCGATGCTGACCCTGGTGGAGAGCTACGCGCGCAGCGAGGGCTACCAGTACCTGGCCGCGTTCCGGCGCGCCGCAGCCGAGGTGCTGGGGGGTCCGCTTGCGCAGCGCGTGCTGGCCGACGTCATGACCCTGCAGGACACAGGCCTGGACCGCCTCGCCGAACGCAAGGCTGCCCTGGTGGAGCGCTACTCGGCGTTCGATCATCCCGGCGCCCGGGAGATCGTGGACTGGCTCCAGGGCGGCTACGCCATCACGGGCGAGGAACTCCAGACCCAGTAGGCGGCCCCGCCGCTCTCAGGTCCAGCGCAGCGCCCGGCGCACGTCGGCGATGCTCTCCTGCCGCGCTGCGCGCGCCGCGCCGTCGCGCGTGAGCTCGTCCAGCCGACGCTCAGCCTCCGAGCCGTAGCGGGCGCGCAGTCGGCGGGCTTCCTCTTCTGCAGCTTCGGCGGCCTGCAGGGCCCGCAGCCAATACTCGCTCATCGGAACACCTCCCTGAACAGCCTGCGAAGGTTAACGCCTCGCTTACGGTCCCGCACGGAGAACCGACGGCGGAGATATCAAACGGCCGTGAGCCAGCGGCAGCTTAGCGCCAGAAAACGCCTGTCACTTTCCGCTTGCGTCCCCGGCGACGAACGAACTACAGTTATTACGCAACTAGTTAGTTTGCAGCGTTCTCGCCGTCCGGCACGCGGCCGCGGGCTTGATTAGCCCCAGCCCCGCGGCTCCCCCACTCCCCCAAGTGCGCGTGGTCGGGCGGCGAGGACTTCACCTTCAAAGTGCTCGCGCCGCCATGTCAGATACATTTGCCCGCACCCGCTACCAGATCCGCTGGCGCAAAGCCGCCGAACTGATCGCCGTCTCCGCCTCCGCCCTGGCGCTGGTGAGCCTGCTCTTCTAGCGATCCGGATCCTTCGACGGCCGCCATCCCTTGCCGGGTTCCGGCATGCCGCCTTTCGGCCGCCTCGACTTCAGGTCGAAGGTGTCGCCCTCGGTCAGGACGTGCAGCCGCACCTCGTGCATGGACAAGGCATAGTCGGCCTCGGCCTCGGCGACGTTGGAGTGTGTCACCACGGCGCCGTCCACGATGTAGACGGCCGCGCGGCCGATCACCCGCATCCGCTCGCCCTCGATGATCACCGCGGTGTCCTCGTCGATGCCGACCCCCAGCACCCGGGGATTGTGCGCAACGGCGCCGAGCAGCCGCCCGATCCGGCCGCGCTCCGCGAAGTGCTGGTCGATGATCATGTCGCGGACCAGTCCTAGGCCCGGGGCCATGTGCAGGTCGCCGATTCGGTAGGATTCCTGGCTGGGGCCGCGGACCAGCATGGTCTCGCTCATCATGGAGGCCCCGGCTGAGGTCCCGGCGACCACCCCCCCGCGTTCCAGCATATTCCGGACCCGCACTTCGATCGGACTGTCGCCGATCTGGCTCGAGATCCGCAGCTGGTCCCCGCCCGTGAAGAACACCCCCGCGGCGTCATCGAACAACGCGAGCTTCTCCGGGTCGTTGGTCTCGTGCCGCTCGTTGACATAGAGCTCGCGCAGCTCGACCCCGAGGTCGGCGAACCCCTTCTCGTACATCTCAAGATAGCCTTCGGGCTCGTGGCTGGCCACGGTGGCCAGCACCAGAGGGCCGCCGTTCAGGCGCTCAGCGACCTCCTTGAGGATGATCCGCCCGCCTTCCTTGTCCTCGTGACCGCCAATGGCGATCAGCGATCCGCGCTCGCTCATCATCGTCCCTTCTGGTGTAGCAGGCCAACGCCCAGCCCCGCCGGGAGGCTCCACGCCTCAGGCGTGCGGTCGCGCGTCCCCGTTCGCTCCGGCGGCGCGCCGGCGGATCGGCTCGGGAAGCTCCCGCGTCAGCTGCGGCAGGGGCGTCTCGACGGAGCCTCGACGGGCTGTCGGCCGGAACGACAGTACGCTGCGCCACACGTCCTCGACCTCCGTCAGGGTGAGCACAACCAGATCGCCCGGCCTCGCCAGCCCCATGGCGGTCTCCGCCGCGTGGATTTCGTCGGAGACGCGGTGGATCCGGTGCTCGCTGGCGCCGCCCCGCTTGGCGCCCTCCACCAGCAACTCGATGATCTCGCCCGGCCGGCGGCCCCGGCGGCTGGGATCCTCGCGGAACACCAGCTCGTCGAAGGTCAGCGCCGCCACCTCGCCCATCTCACGGATGTCATCGTCGCGGCGGTCGCCGGGGATGCTGATCATTCCGATCTGCCGCGGGTACATGGGCCGCAGCTTGGTCAGCAGGTCGCGCAGGGCGATCAGGCCCGCGGCGTTGTGGGCGTAGTCGGCGATCACCCGGAAGCCATGACCGTCGAAGACGTTGAGCCGGCCGGGGTTCTGCTCGAAGGCGGTGCCAAAGGTCGCCAGCGCAAGCCGCACGAAGTGCAGGTCCATGCCGTGCCCGATCGCCATGGCCGCGGCGGTCATCGCGTTCTGGACGTTGAATTCCGCAAGCCCACCCAGGGTCGCGGGAATCTCCGCAGAGCGCATCAGCAGGCGTCGGCGGCCGTCCTGGTGCAGGACCAGCTCCCCGCCGCCGCTGTCCCGCTCCCGCACGATGGCCAGGCCCCCCTCTTGGATATGCTCGCGGAGGAAGCGCGGCATCTCGTCTCCGCCCTTCAGGGAGAAGAACCCGATGCGGCCTCCGGCGCGACGGCGCATCCGCGCCGTCAGCACATCGTCGGCGTTGAGGATGCTGACCCCGCGGCTGGAGACGTTCTCGACCACCACCGACTTCACCCAGGCGAGGTCCTGGACCGTGTTGATGCCCTTCATCCCAAGGTGATCCGGCTGGACGTTCGTCACGGCCCCCACATCGCAGCGGTCAAAGGCGAGGCCTTCCCGCAGCAAGCCGCCTCGGGCGACTTCGAACACCGCGGCCTCGACGATCGGGTCGTGCAGCACCATGCGGGCGCTCTTCGGGCCCGAGGCGTCGGCCTTCAGCACCTGCTCGGAGTTGACGTAGACACCCGAAGTGTTGGTCAGCCCGACGGTCAGCCCGCTCTGGCGCAGGATATGCGCGAGCATGCGGCCGGTGGTCGATTTCCCGTTAGTTCCGGTCACAGCGAAGATCGGGATCCGCCCCGTCTCGCCTTCCGGGAACAGCATCCGGATCACCGCGGGGGCGACCGGGCGGGGCTTTCCGACGGTCGGCTGCAGGTGCATGCGGAAGCCGGGCGCGGCGTTCACCTCGACGATGCCGCCGCCCGCCTCGCGCGCCGACTTGGAGATGTCGGGGCTGATGAAGTCGATGCCGGCGATGTCCAGGCCGAGGCTCAGGGCGGCGCGGATGGCGATGCAGGCGTTGTCCGGATGGATCTCATCCGTGCGGTCCACGGCCGTGCCGCCGGTCGACAGGTTGGCCGTCCCGCGCAGGAGGACCGTCTCCCCCGCCGCTGGCACGCTGTCCAGGCTGAGCCCGTTCGTCTTGAGGAGCAGCCGGACCTGCTCGTCGATCTTGATCTTGGTGAGGACCTGCTCGTGCCCCTCGCCACGGCGGGGGTCCCGGTTCACCGCCTCGACGAGTTCCGAGATCGTGCTCCGGCCGTCACCGACCACATGGGCCGGGATCCGCTCCGCCACCGCCACCAACTCGCCGCCCACCACCAGCAGGCGGTGGTCGTTGCCCTGGAAGTGCTGTTCCACGACGACCCGGCGGCTGTGCTCGGCCGCCACCGCGAAGGCGCGCCGGATTGCGTCGGGATCCGTCAGGTTGGTGGTCACGCCTCGGCCGTGGTTGCCGTCCAGCGGTTTCACCACCACCGGCCCCTTCAGCCGCGCCGCCTCGCGCACCGCGTCGTCGGCGGATCGCACCACCTCGCCTTCCGGCACCGGGACTCCGGCCTTCGACAGCAGGGTCTTGGTCAGGTCCTTGTCGGACGCAGTCTCCACCCCGATGAACGAGGTGCGGCCGGTGATGCTGGCGCGAATCCGCTGCTGGCGCTTCCCCCAGCCCAGCTGCACGAGGCTCTGCTCGTCCAGGCGCATGACCGGGATGCCGCGGCGGCGGGCCTCGGCGACGATCGAGCCGGTGGTGGGCCCGAGTCCGGTCCGCCGCTCCAGCTTCCGCAGCTGCTCCAGCGCGGGCTGCAGGGCGAAGGGCTGCGGGGTGTCTCCACGATGCAGCACATCAAGGCCGCGCACGCCCTGCAGCTCGCGCGGCAGGATGGAATCCACCAGCTCCAGCGCGAGCCGGCCCGCCAGCAGGCCCGGCTGCTCTTCGAGATACTCGAAAAGGACGTTGTAGACGCCGGGCTGGCCCTTCACGGACCGGGTCTTGCCCTTGGTGACCGGAATGGCTGCCAGCGACTGCAGCTCGATCGCTACGTGTTCGACCACGTGACCCAGCCAGGTGCCCTCGTGCAGACGTTCCACGAATCCGCCCGCGTGCCCGCGGCTGCAGGCGTGGTTGTGCAGCGTCGGCAGCATCTCCAGCAGGCGATCCACGAAGCCGTCCAGAGTGTTCGACGGATGCGCCTCCAGCGCCCCGAGATCCAGCTGGAAGCGGATCATCGGGATGTCGCCGAACAGGTGTGGTCCGCGGTAGACCGCGCGTTCAATGACCCGCATGGGTCCTGCGGGTTGGGCGTTCTCGTTAGAAGTGCTCAAGAAATCCCCCGGTGTTCAACTACGTACCCAATGGCCGAGCCTTGGCTGCGTTCCTTTTGTAATCAAAGGATAATCCCGAGCGGTGCTACCGACGGTGGTGCGGAACCCACTCCCGGTTCGGCGGTTTTCCCACCTGAGCCGTCGCTAAACGCGGCTCGTATTTCGGCAAGTGCGCAGGCTTACGCGTGGCGAACGCGCGGGAGCCCGTTTCCGCGACCCCAGGAACCAAGCTCCGCTTCCGGGGTTTTCTGCATCAAGGTCAATCGGGAGACGCCAAGACAATGACTCGTGGAATTTTGCTGGCCGCAGCCGCCGTCGCCGCCATGTCGCTGGCCGCCTGCCAGAAGAGCAACGAAACCGCCGAGGGCGCCGCGGCCAGCGCTGGCGGCCAAACCCCCGCCGTCAACGCCGCCCAGGACGCTGTGGGCGCGGCCGTCGGTCAGGTGTCCGCCGCCACCGCGGGCGCCAACACCCTGCAAGGCTACGTCATGAACGCCGCCATGGGCGACATGTATGAAGTCCAGGCCGCCCAGATCGCCCAGCAGAAGGGCAAGTCGGCCGACGTGAAGTCGCTCGCCAAGATGATCCAGACGGATCACACGGCCGCGATGAACGAGATGAAGCCGATGGTCACGGCCGCCGGCCAAACGCCGCCGGCCGCGCTCGACCAGCGTCGCCAGGGCATGATCGACAACCTCAACGCCGCCCCGGCCGACCAGTTCGACAAGGTCTACCTGGCCCAGCAGGTCGCGGCGCACGAAGAGGCGCTCACCCTGCACCGCGGCTACGCCGAGAACGGCGACAACGCCCAGCTGAAGGCTCACGCCGCCAAGGTCACGCCGAAGATCCAGGCTCACCTGGAGCGGGCCCAGCAGCTCAACCAGCAGGCCGGCGGCGGTCAGTAGATCGCCTCCCCTTCTCTGCTGAACCAACGCAGGCGGCCGCCCCTTCCGGGGCGGCCGTTTTCGTTAGCGGGGTTCGCCGCCGCTGTTGCCGTAGCCGGCCTGGGACGGTCCCGTGGAGTTCTCGCCCCCGGTGCTCATGCCCTGATTGTTGTCCGCCACGGTCTGCTGGTCGCCCGCGGACGTGCCGCCGGTCCCGGCCGAGCCCAGGTGGGCGTCGCCGCCGCCGCCGTGGCCCGCGGACGAGGCGCCGGTCGAACCGGAAGAGCCCGAAGCCCCGCCCGTATCACCCGAGGCGAGCGGCCCAGTGGACTGGCCATAGCCGGTCTCGTCCTTGTCCAGGTCGCCCGAGGCTGAGCCCTCCTGGCCAGAGCCGAAGCTGCGGTCCTCGCCGCCCGAGCCGGGCAGGGATCCGCCGTTGGTGAGGCTGCCTTCGACCTGGTCGCCGCTCGGCCGGTCGGTCTGGTTCTGGCCCTGGTTCTGCTGCTGGTTCATCGCGTCCTCCTGTTGGTCCAGGGCCAACCGCACCCGGCCCACGTGGGTTCCGGACGGCGCGTGGAACGCGGCATGCGACCGGCCGGCGGAGACCCGCCGGCCGGTCGGCTGACTACTGCTGCTTGAGCGACGGGTTGTCGGTGGACGGCGCGCCCACCACGCCCGGTGAGGCGCCGGCGGTGCCAACGCTCGGGGTGGGAGCCACGACAGGCGCGGAGCCGTCAGCCGGCACCGTGCCCGTGGCGCCCGCATCCGGGGCGGTCATGGTCATGTTATCGCTCTTCGGCTGGGAAGTGTCGGGCATCGCGGCGCCCACCTCGGAGTTCTGCGGCGCGGTGCCGGTCGGCCGGTCACAGGCGGCCAGCGAAAGGGCCGCGAGCGTGGCGGCGGCAAGCATGATCCTCATCGGACGGTCTCTCCCTGAAAGGTGAATCGCAGCCTCAACGCCCGACCGCGGCTATGGGTCCTAGGTCTTCGTCTTCAGCTCCACCTTCTCGGCGATGCGCGGCCGCAGGATCATGCGCTTCTGCATGGCGATCTCGTCCGGCAGCACCCACTGCAGGATGGGGTCGTAGCGGTAGCTTACGTCCGCCACGATCACGCTCTGGTTTTCCTGCAGCTTGTAGGTCCCCAGGCTGTTGGCCGGCGCACTGCCCGCATAGGTCCCTTTCTGCTCCGCCCATTCCACCGCGACCTTGCCCTTGTCGTCCGCCACGAAGCTGGAGACCCGCACGCCGAGGGTCTCTGCCGGCAAGGGTGCGAGCATCAGGTCAGCGGCCCGGAAGATGTCGGTCAGTCGGGCCGCGTCCACCTCGCGGTTCTGGGCCACGATGTCGGCCACAGTCGAGGCCGCGCGGGTCACCCTGCGATGCGCCTCCACCATCTGGGCCACTTCCACCGAGCCCAGCAGCATGAGCAGCATGGCGGGCAGCACGATGGCGAACTCCGCCATCACCGCGCCGCTCTCGGCCCGCGCCAGCCTGGCCAGCCTCCGCCTCAACGGTAGGGCTCGTTCTGGAATGCGACCCGGCCAACGATCTGCACGTTCACGCCGTCCACCCGCTCGAAGGCGCCCTCGGCGAACGGCACGGCCATCGGCCACTTATAGGTCGCGGTCACAACGACGACCTGCTGCGGTCCGCCCGGGTTGAAGCCGCCGTCCGAGGTCAGGTCATCGTGCCCGTCGCTGCCCACCACGCCGGCGGCCTCGGAGAACCGGCCCATGGCGCGCACGTCCACCGCAAGCCGGCTCATGCAGCTTGCCGTATCGTCCGTCATGCGCGCGCAGATCCGTTGCTTGAACTCTGCCGCGCTGGTCGGTCCGTCGGCCTGCCCGGTGCGGATCTGTCGCGACGCGCCCGACAGGGCGGCGTTGAAGTCGGCGGAGACCATGCCGAGGATGCCGACCTGCACGATGCCGATCAACAGCATGAAGAAGGCAGGCGCCGTCAGCAGGAACTCGACCATGGCCGCGCCACGTTCGTCGGCGGCCAGCCGCCCTGCCCACCCTCTGGTATCGCCCCGCGCCATCAAGCTTGGCACTTTCATCCACCCCATGACTTATAAGGAAAGATCAGTGGCTTAGCTTGGTTCCATACAAGCTTGGCAAGAAGGCGGATCAAGCGCATTTTGATCGGGGCGGGGACGAATGTCAGGCATGGTTGAGGCGCTCCGCCGGCTGGGGCAGGACCGCTCGGGCGGCGTCGCGGTGATGCTGGCGCTCTCGCTCATTCCGCTGAGCATCGCCGCGCTCGGCGCGGTGGACCTTCAGCGGGCGATGTCCACAAAGTCGCAACTGCAGGACGCCCTGGACGCCGCCACCCTGGCCGGCGCCCGGGAGCCGACCGACAAACTGGCGGACATCCGCAAGGTCGCCGCCGCCTCCTTCGCACAGAACAGCCTTGAGGCGCCGTACACCGTCACCGCCGGGCCGGTGTTCGGCCTGACTGAGAACAACCGCGTCGTCACCGGAGACGCCAGCGCCAGCGTCGACACCCTGCTGGCCCAGCTGCTGCTGGGCGGCAAGGACCTGGTGGTGGACGCCCACGCCGAGGTCCGCCGTGCGGGCGCGAACCTGGAGGTGGCGCTCGTGCTCGACGTCACCGGCTCGATGAACCAGCCGTCGACGAAGATGGCGGCCTTGAAGGCCGCGGCGACCGAGCTCGTGGACATCGTGGTTTCGGACCAGCAGACGCCGTTCTTCTCCAAGATCGCCCTGGTGCCGTACTCCAATGCCGTGAACCCGGGCCCGGCCAACGCCGCAGCCCTGCGCGGCGCACTGAAAGCGGGGGTGGCCAAGCTCGAGGGCACAGGGAGTGATAAGAAGGAGATCGAGGCCGGCTACCTCAAGATCGAGTTCCCGGCAGTGGGCGAGATCCTCCCCGTAACCTTCGAGGCGACCTCCTGTGTCACGGAGCGCACCGGCAAGCACGAGTACGACGACGCCAGCTACAAGACCGCCTTCGTCGGCCGCCACTACGCCCCAGCCTCGCGAAAGAGCGACTGCCTGGACGAGCAGATCATGCCGATGACCTCGGACAAGGCGGCGCTCAAGAAGCGCATCGAAGGTTTCACGCCGCAGGGGTCCACCGCGGGCCACATCGGGCTGGCGTGGGGCTGGTACATGATCTCGCCCAACTGGGCCGACCTCTGGACGGGCCAAGGCAAGGCGCAGCCCTATAAGACGCGCGACCTCGTGAAGGTCGTCGTGCTGATGACCGATGGCGAGTTCAACACCATCTACCGCCACGGTGTCGTGGCGAGGGACTCGCTCCGCGGAAGCCCGTCCCCCAAGATCAACGAGGACTCCGACAACGGAGCGCCCAAAAACCAGGCCCTGAAGCTCTGCGAGAACATGAAGAAGGAGGACGTGGTGGTCTACACCGTGGGCTTCCAGCTCACCGAGCCGAACGCCATCGAGATCATGAACACCTGCGCCACCAGCGCCGAGCACGCCTATCTGCCGGACACCGGCGTCGAGCTGAAATCCGCCTTCGCCGCAATTGGCCACGACATCGCCCGGCTGCACATCTCCCGCTAGGCGCGGGTCAGCAGCTCCACGGCGGCCCAGGTCCAGCCGGCCAGGGCGATGCTGACGCCATACGGCATCCGCCGCCGGGCGCCCGCAGGGCCGGCGGGCGTCGCCAGCCGCCGGGCGGCCAGGGTGACCAGGGCCTGGACCCCGCCCGCGAGTCCCAGCGCCATGACGAAGACCGGCAGCGTCCCGAAGGGCATCCAGAGTGCGGCGGCGGCCAACAGCTTCACGTCGCCGCCGCCCATGGCGCGGATCACGTAGAGACTGAGCACCACGATGGTGACCGCCAGGAACGAGCCGCCGCGGGAGACCCATTCGTCAGAACTCTGAGGGAAGGCCAGCACCAGCGCGCCTACGGCGAGGGCTGCGCAGATCCAGTTCGGGATACGATAGCTGCGCAGGTCCGTGACCGCGGCCGCCCCGAGGAGGCCGCAGAAAACGCTGAGGGCGAGGAGGAGCACGCCGCCGCCCTCAGCTCATCAAGCCCCGCAGGAAACGGATGGCGATCGGCACGAAGATCACCCCCGTCATCGCGGGGAAGATGAACAGCACCAGGGGGAAGGCCATCTTCACCGGCAGCTCGGCGGCCTTGCGCTCGGCGTCCAGGTAGCGGGTCTTGCGCATCTCCTCGGCAAACACCCGCAGGGTGTCGCCCAGGCTCGCGCCCACCGCCTCCGACTGGATGATCATCGTGGTGAGCGACTTGACCTCTTCGCCGGGGATCCGTTGTGAGAGTCGGGTCAGCGCCTCGGCCCGGCTGGCGCCGGCCTGCATTTCCGAGAGCATGATCGCGAACTGCTCGGTCAGCACGGGGTGCAGGTCGCGGAACTCGGCCTCGACCCGCTGCATGGCGGCGCTGAGCGTCGCGCCGGCCTCGAGGCTGACGACCATCAGGTCGATCGCGTCGGGTAGCCCGAGGTACATGGCCTTGCCCCGATCCGCGATCCGTGAGGAGAGCACGAAGTTTGGAATGAACAGGCCGATGTAGGCGCCGAGCATCAGGGCGAAGAGCGCGCCGATGGCGCCGCCGAGGTCGAGCATCAGCACGACCACGATCGCCAGCACGCCCAGGCCTAGCGCGGCGGCCACGCGGATGCCGAAGAACACCTCGGCCGCACGGTCGGCATAGAAGCCTGCCTGCACCAGGCGCAGCCGCAGCGACGCCCGGGCCTCGTTCTCCAGACCGCCCTTCCCCGCCGCCTCGCCCCAGCGCATCAGCGTGCTGACCAGCGCGGGCGCCATGTCGGCCAGCGCGCCTCGCCCGCCGCTCGGGTCGCCGGCAGAAAGCGCCGCCAGCCGCGTGTTGAACGCGCGGTCCCCGCTGAGCAGGGCCGCCGCTCCGGCCCCCAGGGCGAGGACCGCGAGCGCGGTGGTGAGGAAGATGATCAGCTCGGCCATCGCGTCCTCAGATCTTGAAGTTGATCATGCGCCAGATCATCAGGGCGCCGATCGCCCAGAGCACCGGCGGACCACACATCATGGGCCAGAACAGCGGATCGCCCGCGACCTCGCCGTAGTACTCGGGCGCGATCAGCATCAGGATCCCCACCACGGCGGCGGGCAGGCCCGAGACCACCCAGAACGACAGGCGGCCCTCGGCCGAGATCGCCGCCACCCGCTTCCTGAGCTGGGCCTTGGAGCGCATCGCCTCGCCCAGGTTCAGCAGCACCTCGGCGACATTGCCGCCGGTTTCCCGCGTCACCTCGAGGGAGGCCGCGAACATCCGCAGCTCGGCGATCGGAAACCGCTGCAGCAGGTTGCGGAGCGCGCTGTCGCGGTCGAGGCCATAGTTCATTTCGGCGACCACCACCGACAGCTCCGGGCCCATCGGCTCCGGCATCTGGCGCGCGGCGACCGCCATGGACGTCGTCACCGGATGGCCCGCCTGGAGGCTCCGGGCCATCATGTCGACGGCCTGCGGCATCTGCTGAGCGAACAGCCGCTGCCGGCGGTTCGCCAGGAAGGAGATCAGCAGCAAGGGGCTGGCGAGCCCGCCCCACGCGGAGGCGAACAGGGCGACCAGCGGCGGAGCGCCGACCACCGAGAGCGTGATCAGCAGCATGCCGAAGCCGGCCAGCGAGCCCAGCACCACCTGGGTGGGCGTGAACGGCGCGCGCGCCGCCAGCAACTTTCGGCGCAGCTTCGGGATCCGGGCGTCGATGAACTGGGCCAGCGGCCCGCTGTCGACCTTTTCCTGGACGGCCGGCTCCGCCTCCGGCGCGGTCGGGGCCCTCCCCAGCCGCCGCTCGATCAGCCTCGCCTCGCCGCCGAAGCTCTGCAGGGTCAGCCAACCGCCGTAGAGCGCCGCCGCAATGGCCAGGGAGACCGCCAGGAAGGCGACCACGATCATCCGAACATCCCCTCCGGAAGCATCACGCCCATCGCCTTGAAGGTGTCGAGGAAGCCCGGCCGCAGACCGGTCCAGACGAACCGTCCCTGCACCTTGCCCAGCTCGTCCAACCCGGTCTGCTCGAAGCGGAAGATCTCCTGCATGACGATCACCTCGCCTTCCATGCCGTCGATCTCGGAGACGCTGACCACGCGCCGGGAGCCGTCGGAGAAGCGCTTCACCTGCACCACCACGTCGATGGCGCTGGCGATCTGCGACCGCACCGCCCGGGCCGGCAGGTCGAGCCCGGCCATGCTGATCATCTGCTCGACACGCGCCAGGGCGTCGCGCGGGGTGTTGGCGTGCACGGTGGTCATCGAGCCGTCGTGGCCGGTGTTCATGGCCTGCAGCATGTCGAAGGCCTCGCCGGCACGGACCTCGCCCACGATGATCCGGTCGGGCCGCATGCGCAGCGCGTTGCGCACCAGCTCGCGCTGGGTGATTTCCCCCCGACCCTCGATGTTCGGCGGCCGCGTCTCCATCCGCACGACGTGCCGCTTCTGCAGCTGCAGTTCCGCGGCGTCCTCGATGGTGACCACCCGCTCGCGCGCGCCGATGCCCTGGGACATGGCGTTCATCAGGGTGGTCTTGCCGGTCCCGGTGCCGCCCGAGATCAGGATGTTCAGCCGGCAGGCGACGATCCCCGTCAGGATCGCGCCGCAGGCCTCGTCGACGGTGCCGTTCGCGACCAGCCGGTCCATGCTGTACGGGATGCGCGAGAACCGCCGGATCGAAAGCAGGGCCCCATCCACGCCGACCGGGGGCACCACGGCGTTGATCCGGCTGCCGTCGGGCAGACGGGCGTCCACCATGGGCTGGCTCTCGTCGATGCGCCGGCCGACCTTGTCGACGATGCGCTCGATCACGCGGATCAGGTGCTGTTCGTCGGCGAAGCGGATCGCCGTCAGCTCCATCTGGCCGAACTTCTCGACGTAGACCTCGCGGTGGGTGTTCACGAGGATGTCCGACACGTCCGGGTCCTGCAGCAGCGGCTCCAGCGGGCCAAAGCCCAGCAGCTCGTGCATCAGGTCGTCGATCAGCCGGTGCGACTCGTCGGTGTTGAGCGGCAGGCCGTCTTCCTTGAGGATGGCGGCGACCAGGTCAGAGACTTCGTGGCGCACCTGCTCCGGGGCCCGCAGGTTCAGGGCGGAGAGGTTCATCCGCTCGATCAGCTGCCGGTGAATCCGCGTCTTCAGCTCGAAATAGTGATCGTCGCGGGCGGCCAGGCCGAACGGCTCGGACTCGAACGTGCGTGTCTCCACCGTGTCCAGGCGGGACCGGGCGGCGGGCGCGACGGAGGCGGCGGCGAACGAGAGCCTCATGCCGCAATCTCGGTGAAGGCCAGCCCGGCGCTCAGCGACTCCAGGCGCCCGTCGAGCTTCGCCGCGGCCGGGCGGAAGTCCTTGGCCAGCTTCGAATTGGCGAAGGCATCCACCACCAGTTGCCCGCGATCGGCGGCCTTCAGGGCGATCGGGTCGAAGCTCAGCGCCGCGTCCACGCCCATCTCCAGGCTCTTGCCGATGCGGCCAGGCTTCTCGAAGGCGTCGATCACCCCCGCGAGTTTGTTGAGCACCAGGAACACCGGCCGCTGCACGCCGGCTTCGCCCAGCGCGTCCAGCACCCGCCGCGCGCCCAGCGCCCCGGGCACCGTCGGCGTGGTCACCAGCACCACCACGTCCGAGCGCTGCAGGACAGGGAAGGTCCAGTCGGTCCACGACGCCGGCAGGTCGATGATCGTCCGCTCGAACGTCGCCGTGGCGTGCTCGATGAGATCGACGGCGAAGTCACCGCTGATCGCGTCCAGCGGCACGACCGACGACGGCGCGGCCAGCAGCTTCAGGCCGCTGGCATGCTCGGTCATCACGCTCTCCACGAAGCGCGCGTCGACGCGCTCCTGCGCCCGCAGCACGTCGACGATGGTGCTCCGGGGCGTGAGATCCAGCGCCAGGGCCGCATCGCCGAACTGCAGGTCCAGGTCGAGAACCGCCGCGCTGCGCGCCGGCCGGCCGCGCTTGGCGTCGCCTTGCGCGAAGAGGGCCGCGAGGTTCAGCGCAACGGTCGTGGCCCCCGCCCCGCCGCAGCCCTTCACGATCGAGATCACGCCGCCGTTCATGGCGCCCAGGGCGGGGCCCGTCTCCATCACTTCGCGGAGGCTGGCGCGGACGATGTCGCCGGTGAACGGCCCCGTGAGCACGTCGGCCGCGCCGGCCCGGAACAGGTGCCGGACCTGCTCGCCGGTGGCGCCGCGCGCCGCCGCCAGGACCTGCCGCTCGCGAGCGCTGAACGCCAGCCGCTGGAAGCGATCGATCCCGTCCGGTGAGGCTGCGTCCACCTCGATGATCACCGCCGCGGCCGTGTTGGTCTTGCCGGAGAGGCTACGCACGCCCTCGCTGCGGGCGATCTCGAGGCTGAGGTTGCGCAGGCCGCGGATCGCGCCGCCCACGGCGCCGATCAGTTCGGCGTCGGAGCCCACGACGAGGACATGGCGGTCGGTCTTCATGGTGTGTCTCCTGTGGGAAGCTCTGGACTACTTCTGCAGCCCGCCGCCTTGGTCGCCGCCGCCTGTCTCCGCGGCGATGTCCGAGGTGGCCGACTGCGGCGGTTGCTTGACCTCGCCTCGCTCGTAGCGGCGGATCGCCTCCACCCCGCGCGCGCCGGAGCTTTCGGCCGGCGTGTCTGAGTCCGCAGCGGGCGGCACGATCTGGCTGTCCATGCTCGCGACCGCCCGGCCGAAGTCCGGGGGCGCCTCGTCCATGGCGGCCGTGCAGGCGGTCAGCGAAAGAGCGGAGAGGGCTGCGCCCAGCGCAAGGTGACGGCGGCTCATCGGCGGGCTCCCACAGGGGCGGCCGCCGGCGCGGCCTTGGGTCGATCGGTGACGCCCAGCATCAGCAGGTCAGCCGCGTTGGACGCGCCGCGGACGTCGGTCGGCAGCAGCAGGTTGCGGCGGTCGGTCGGCTTGGCCAGGTGGGCCGTCACGATGATCACCACCTCCGTGTCGTTCTTCTGGAAGCCGGTCGACCGGAAGAGGGGCCCAAAGATCGGGAGGTTGGCAGCGCCCGGGATGCCCCGCAGGTTGTCCGAGAACTCGCGCCGGATCAGCCCCGCGATCGCGAAGCTCTGGCCATTCTTGAGTTCTACCGTCGTCTTCGCCCGGCGCGTCGTGATGCCAGGGATGCGGAAGCCCTGGAACTGCACGCTGTTCTCTCGGTCCAGTGCGCTCACCTCAGGCGAAACCAGGAGGTTGATCGTGTCGCCGTACACGGTGGGGGTGAAGCCGACGCTGACCCCGTACTGCTTGTACTCGACGGTGATAATCGCCTCTCCAACACCCTGCATCTGCGGCACCGGTATGGGGAACTCGCCGCCAGCGAAGAACGTCGCGGTCTCCCCCGACAGGGCGGTGAGCTGCGGCTCCGCGAGGGTCGAGGCGAAACCCTTGCGCTCCAACGCCTCGAACAACCCGCGCAGTTCGAAATTGGTGCCGATTGCGGTGGCGCCCAGCAAGTTCACCAAGGCGTCCGGACTTAGGACGGTGTTGGGCAGTTGCCAGACGGTTGTGTCGCTCCAGGCGCCGGTCACCTGAGTGAAACCGAGCTGGCGAAGCGCCGTGCGCTGCACCTCGGCCACGTGCACCGAGATCATTACCTGCTCGGGCCCGCGCACCGCCATCAGGTTCACCACCTTCTCAGGGGCATAGTGCTCGGCGAGTGAGATCGCGCGGGCGGCCACTGCCGACGAGGAGACGGTGCCTGACAGCACCAGCCCGTCGCCCTGAGCCGATACCAGGATGTCCTCGCCAGGCATGGTCTGGGCCAGGCCGCGCTGCATGCTTTCCACGTCGTAGCCGACGCGCAGGTCCATGGCCGCGATCGGACGCGCGCTGTCGCCGGCCGGCAGCACCGTCAGGCTGCTCGCTCCGGCGGCCTTGCCCAGCACGTAGATGGTGCGGTCGCTCAGCGGCACCACGTCGGCCACCTTGGGGTCGCCGACCATCACCCGGCCGATCGTCTGGTTGAACCGCAGGATCTTGGAGCCGCCGATGGGCAGCGCCAGTTGTCCGCCGTAGCCAGAGGCGTCGGCGGTCACGCTGCGGACCGCGCTCTCGCCGGCCGGGGCCTTGGCTTTTACGCCCCGTTGCGCCTGCGCCGGGCCGGCGGCGAGCGCCACGGCGGCTGCGCACGCGAGCATCAGCGCGCCGCGTAGGGGCGCTGGTCGCCGTGCACGTTCCTGGATCTGCATTGGTCTTTTCCCCCTAGGTCTTTGATGTGCCGGCGGGCCCCCCGCGCGGCCCGCTATTCCCGGCGCACCGACACCCGGGTGGGCTCTGCGGCGCGGTAGATCTGGACGCTGGGCCCGCTCGGTCCGCCGCGCGCCGCTCGAACCACGCGAGCCCGCGCCGGTGCGGGCGCGCTGCCCGTTCCGCCGAGCCGCAGGTCGGCCGTGCGGATGGTGCGCGCCGACGCCGCGCCGGCGCTGGCCAGCGGATCGGAAGCGCTGCGCAGCGCCAGCGACAGCGTTCCCACCTGCCCGGCCAGGGCGAGCTTCTGCGCCTGGTCCGGCGTGACTTCGACCGTCGCGGCCTTGGCCACGATGGGATCGTTCTTGTCGTCGCTGGCCACCTGGTCGACGGCGAGCACGCGCACGCTCTCCAGCAGGGTGTCCGAGCGCATGATGGCGGTCTGGCCTTCGACCTGGCCGGTCTTCTCCTCGCGGGTGACGATCACGTCCACGAAGTCGCCCGGCAGGACGAACCCGGCCACGCCGGTGGCGTCGTCCACCCGGATGGTGGTGGCGCGCATGCCCGCGCGGATCACGCCGGACAGGGTCGCGCGGCCGCCGGGTCCGGAGACCCGATTGGGCAGGATCGGTTCGTTGGCGGCGATCGGGGCCAGTGCCAGCCGCGTCTCGCCCTGGGTCAGCTCGGCCACCGAGCGAAAGGCCCCTGGCGGGGTCGCGCCCCATGGCCAGGGCTGTTCCTTCAGCAGGTCCGGGCTGAGCCTTTCGCCAAAGGCGATCGGCCGCGCAGCGACCACAACGGTCGTGCGCGGCCCGACCACGGTTGCGGGGGCGGGCGCGGCGTTGGCGCCGCTGAAGCTTCTCAGGCTCCAGACGGCGACGCCGCCCAACAGCAATGACAACGCCAGGAGAACCAAGCCGACGCGACGCATTGTGATGTCCCCCGCGATTTCGTGAAGTTACTTGGCGTTCTTGATGCCGTTGCCGATCTCGGTGAACTTGGCGCCGAGCACACCGCGGAAGGCGAGCAGGGCAGCGACGCTGCCGACCACCAGCACCCCGACCAACAGGGCGTACTCGATCATCGCCGCGCCTTCTTCATCTTGGCGAAGCTCTTCAATGAAGGTCTTGAACTGCCCGATCTTCGTCTGGGCGAAAGCGTAGGTTTTCAGCATCGGAAGGTCCTCAGGTCTGTGCCGTGACCCATGGCCGGCGGCCTCAGCGGGTCGCCACAATGAACCAACCTTAACCGAAGCGGTTCCCGCTATGGCCGAGCTAAAATATGATCAATTTCAGTGGACTACCGGTCAAGCTGTTGAATTGCCTGACTTCTTTTCGCCACAAAGTGGCCATAAAAAATTGAGGAGGCGGGAACAATCAGGCGAAAAAGCTTAACTAATCGGGGGAAACCAGGTCGGCTGGCCGACAGTAACGTGGATCGCGCCGACCCCTGCCCGCACCGTCTTCGACGTTCCGAAGGTCAGCTCGCTTGTAGTCGGACGCTCACCTATGGAGCGGTCCCTGTTCCGCAGTAAGGTCCCGCAGGCGCGTCACTGTATTCCAGTTCCGCGCCGTCCCCTTCGAAGCCTCGGTCCGGCCACCGGCCAGCTTCGAGCGGCCTGCGCCTTCCGGATAGGCGATGTAGAGGCACCGCGGGCCGCGGGCGATCCGCTCGCCGAGCGTGGCTAGGCGCTCGAGGGCGGAGAGATCCTGTGGCGGGTCGCCGGCCAGGAACACGGCCATCAACCGGCTCGGCTGTTCGCGGGCGAAGTCGGCGAAAGGATTGGCGGCCATCACCTGGACCAGCTCGGCATGGTCACGCACGAAGACGTCAGTGCGAAATCCGAGATCCGTGGCCAGCGCCGCCTGCAACGCCCGCTCCACCTGCGCGGCCGGCTCGGCGGTCCCGAACACCGCGTTGCCGCTGGCCAGCAAGGTTTCCGGAGCCTCGTACCCGAGGCCGGCGCGGAGCCGCCGCAGGTCGGCCATCAGCAGCTTGCCCCCGCCGACGTTCACCGCCCGAAGCAGGGCCGCCACGCGCCTCATGCCCGGGCGTCCCGCTCCCATTCCAAGAATTCCGGCTGCTCCAGCAGCCGCGCCGCGTACTGCCCGCACGCCCCGGCGTCGCCGAAGTCCGACAGCCGCACGCCGTAGGTGCGCAGCCGCGTCGCCACCGGCGTGAAGAAAGCGTCGGCGATCGACCACTCCCCCGCCAGGAAGGGCCCGCCGAACTGCTGCAGCATGCCGCTCCACAGGGCCACGATCCGCCGGAGGTCCTTGTGCGTCGCCTCCGAGAGCTCCGCCACGCGCGGCGTGGCGGTCAGGTCCATCGGGCATTCCCCGCGCAGGGAGGCGAATCCCGAGTGCATCTCGCAGGCCGCCGAGCGGGCCAGCGCCCTCGCCGCGGCATCAGCGGGCCACAGGCGTGCATCGGGGAACCGTTCGGCCAGGAACTCGCAGATCGCCAGCGAATCCACGATCACCAAGCCGTCCGCCTTCAGCGCCGGCACCAGGCCGCTGGGGGAGTGCGGCCGGATCTCGGCCTCCGTCTGGTGATCGGCCTGGCGGAGCGCGATCAGGGTCTCCGTGAACGGCGCGCCGGCCCGCTTCGCCGCCAACCAGGGGCGCAAGGACCACGTCGACCACTTCTTCGTGCCGATCACCAACTCCACGGCCTGTCCTCCATACCCGCGTTCGGAAGCCACCTATTGCCGAACCCGCGGGCCTCCCGTCTAGTGTCGGCAACAAGAACGACAGCAGGGTAGGACGCTTAGGATGCCGGACCAGAATTCTGGCCCCGCCGAGGCTTTGCGCGACCGCGTCGCCCGCCCCTGCTCCCCCGCGATTTCAAACCGCCCGGAGCCCATTAGGCCATGACCTCCACCGCCAACCCGGATGTAGAGCCCCACGTCCCGCCGGCGGGCGCCGCCGCGCCGGCCGTGCCCTTCAGCAAGGGCTATACCCGTTACGCCATGTGGCTGCTGCTGGGCATCTATGTGATCAACTTCCTCGACCGGCAGGTGATCAACATCCTGGCGGAACCGATCAAGGAGGACCTGAAGCTCGCCGACTGGCAGCTGGGCCTGATGAGCGGACTGGCCTTCGCGGTCTTCTACACCGTCCTGGGCATCCCGATCGCGCGCATGGCCGAGCGCAAGAACCGGGCCGTGATCATCGGCACGTCGGTAGCGGTGTGGAGCGGCTTCACGGCGCTCTGCGCCACGGCCGGCAATTTCTGGCAGCTGGTCGCCTACCGCATCGGGGTCGGGGTCGGCGAGGCCGGCTGCACGCCACCCGCCCACTCCCTGATCGTCGACTACGTGCCGCGGGAGAAGCGCGCCTCGGCGCTCGCGTTCTACTCCATGGGCACGCCCATCGGGTCCCTGATCGGCCTGATCATGGGCGGGATGATCGCCGACGCCTACGGCTGGCGCGCCGCCTTCCTGATCGCCGGCGTGCCCGGCCTGCTGTTCGCCGCGCTCGCCGTCTTCACCCTGAAGGAGCCGCGGAAGATCATGGCGCAGCACGCCGCGCAGGTGACGGCGAACATGGCGTCGTTCAGCGACACCGTGCGCTACCTGTCGAAGCGCAACACCTTCTGGTTCATCGCTTTCGCGGCGGCGACGAAAGCCTTCATCGGCTACGGCCACGCCCCGTTCACCGCGTCCTTCTTCATGCGCAACCACACGGCGGAAATCGCCCAGCTGGCGGACTTCTGGGGCAATATCCTCGGCATCAACCTCGGCCCGATCGGCTTCATCGGTCTCGCACTGGGCGTCATCAGCGGCGCCGCCGGTACGCTCGGCGCCTGGCTGGGCGGCGTTATCGCCGACAAGTTCGGCAAGAACGACCTGCGCGCCTACATGGTCACGCCGGCCATTGCCAGCCTGATCACCATTCCGGTCTACATCACCGCCGTGACCATCGACTCCGCTGGCGTCGCGCTCTGCATCCTGGCGATCAACGCCTTCCTGGGCACGCTGTGGTACGGGCCAGTCTACGGCACCGGTCAGTCGGTGGTTCCGCCGCACATGCGGGCGACCGCGGCGGCTCTGCTGCTGTTCATCATCAACCTGGTGGGCCTGGGCCTCGGGCCGCTGGCCGTGGGGATCATCTCGGACGTGGCGGCCAACAGCTTCTTGTCCGCCGACGGCCTCAGCGTCGCCGCCTGCAAGACCGCCGTCGGCGCCGCCAAGGCCACCTGCGCGGCCGGCGTCGCCGAGGGTGTCCGCTGGGCGCTGATCATCTCCACCCTGCTGGGGCTGGTCGCCTTCGTCTGCTTCTGGATGGCCCGGAAGACCATCCGCGAGGACACCATCAGCTAGGCAGCGCCTCGCGCCAGGGCGCGGAATCCCAGCCGGGATACCGCGCCTCGGTCCGGCCGATGGTGATCTCCGTCCAGAACGGATGCCCCGGCCGCGGCACGCCGAAGCAGGCCAACTGCTCGGGCGTCGCGTGGTCGAAGATCCGCGCCCACGGCCGGGTGTGGTGGAAGGCCCAGGCGTGGAAGGCGATCGCCTCGTCGCCGGCCCGCTTGAAGCAGGTGGTTACGGTGTAGCGGTGGCCGCCCGGCGCCGTCAGGTTCGTGCCCCGGTGATAGATGTCGATACCGTAGGGAAAGATGCTGCCCGCGGTCGACGCCGTCGAGCGGGCCAGCGGGGCCATCCGGCGGTTGAAGTCGGCGTGGACCGCCCCGTCACGGTTCACGGTGGCCTCCGGCGGGACGATCGGGTCGCTGTCGGGCCGCACCACGTAATGGGTCGGCCCGTGCGCCTCGGTGACATCGGTGAAGTAGCACATGATCGTCACCGAGTTCCGCCGCGCGTCTTCCGACGGCGCCGTGAGCGTGTGGTTGACGTAGTCGCAGTGGAACGGCTGGTCGTAGTCGGCGGCGCCGGTGTGCTTGGCCCACGCCTGGCACTGGTAGATGTGCACCTCGTCGGTCTCGAGGGCGTCCCTGGCGAAGGCGATCAGCGACGGGTGCAGGCCCACCAGGTTCAGCGCCGGCGAGCAGTCGAAGGGGATCGACTGGATGCCCCGGAACTGCTCGGCGTTGAACGCCCCCACCTCGCCCGGCCGCTTCCGGACCATCGGCGCATCCGCCGCCGCTTGGCGGCCGAACACCTTGTCGAAGTCGGCGACCACGGCTGCGACCTCCTCGGCCGTGAAGAAATCGGGGATCACCAGGCCGCCGTCGCGGCGCCAGGCGGTCACATGCTCGGGCGTGTGGCGTATGCGCATGAGCGCAAGGCTAGCGCCGACTGCCGGCTATGTCGCCAATCGCGGCGCCCTGCCCTTCCGTCAGGCCCCCCTATCCAGGGGGCCGGTTTTGCACCTAACCTCGGCGGCAAGGACGCAAGGACCCGTCGCCTTCCGGAGCGGCGCGGCGCAAGGGAGCCAACGCCGATGAGCGCCGCCAACGAGCAGGGCTCCGCCCCCGCCTACACCGACAGCTACAAGGGCACGGTCCTGGCGTTGCTGGTCCTGGCCTACACCTTCAACTTCATCGACCGGACGATCATCTCGACCATCGGTCAGGCCATCAAGGAGGACCTGAAGCTCACCGACGCCCAGCTGGGCTGGTTGGGCGGCCTGTCCTTCGCCCTGCTCTACACGGCCCTGGGCATCCCCATCGCCCGCATGGCCGAGCGCAAGAGCCGGGTGAACATCATCTCCATCGCCATCGTGGTCTGGTCGGCCTTCACCGCGCTCTGCGGGTTCGCCACCAGCTACGTGATGCTGCTGCTCTGCCGGGTCGGCGTGGGGGTCGGCGAGGCCGGCCTCTCGCCGCCTGCCCACTCCCTGATCAGCGACTACTTCGAGCCCAAGAAGCGGGCGACCGCGCTGTCCATCTACTCCCTGGGCATCCCGTTCGGCACCATGTTCGGGGCCATCGCCGGCGGCTGGATCGCCCAGAACGTCTCATGGCAGGCGGCCTTCATGCTGGTGGGCCTGCCGGGCATCGCCGTGGCGATCGCGATCAAGCTGCTGGTCAAGGAGCCGCCGCGCGGCTGGAGCGATCGGCAGCTGGCCGCCGCCGCCACCGGCGTCGCGCCCGATGAGACTCCCGGCGCCCTGGGCCGCGAGGCCTCGGTGGCCGGCGCGCCCGACAGCGCGCCTGCCCGGCCGCTGCCGACCGCCGACGAGAAGCCGCCCGGCATGATGATCGTGGCCAAGCGGCTGTTCGGCTCCTGGGGCATGTTCCACATGGTGGCCGGCATCACCATGGCCAGCTTCGCGGGCTACGGCACCGGCCAGTACGTGCCGCCCTACTTCATTCGCGAGTTCGGCCTGGGGCTGGCGGTAGTCGGCTTGGCCGTCGGCCTGATCGCCGGGATTTCCAACGGCCTCGGCACCATCCTGGGCGGCCTGCTCACCGACTGGGCCTCGAAGCGCAACCCGCGCTGGTACGCCCTGGTCCCGGCCATCGGCCTGATCGCCGCCACGCCCATCTACATCTTCGCCTACACGCGGGAGAGCTATCAGCTCGCCTGGGCGATCCTGCTGATCCCCGGCATCCTGCACTACACCTATTTGGGGCCCACCTTCGGCGTGGTGCAGAACGCCATGGACGTGCGTATGCGCGCCACGGCGGTCGCCCTGCTGTTCTTCGTCCTGAACCTGATCGCCCTCGGCTTCGGGCCGCCCTTCACCGGCTGGTGCATCGACCTCTTCGCGCAGCAGGCCTGGATGGACGCCGGCGGTATCGGCGAGTTCAACGCGGCCTGCCCTGGAGGGATCGGACCGGAAGGCGGCGGCGCTACGGCCGACGCCGCCTGCAAGGCCGCCATGGCCCAGGGCACCCGCTACGGTATCGTCTCCAACCTGCTGATCTACGCCTGGGCCGGCGTCCACTACCTGCTGGCCGCCATCACCCTGCCGAAGGACATCGCTCGGGCGAAGGCCGCCCAGGCGGCGGCGTGATCGCCCGCCAGACGCGCTGGCAGGCGGTGGCCACGGGGACGACGATGCGAGAGGCGCTGGTCGGTTTCTGCAGGCATGGGGCGCCCGGTCAGATCAACCGCCGCCCTGGCGGTTCCCGCGGGCGGCGCTCAGTCGTCGTTGTCCCCGACCAGCATCGACACGCGCTCCATCAACTCGCCGGGGCTGAAAGGCTTGGGGATGAAGAGCGCGCCCGTGACGCCGTTGACCTTGAACGAGGATTCCGAGGTCTGACCGCTCACATAGATGATCGGCAGCGCGGGATCGATCGTGCGTGCGAACCGCGCCACGTCATAGCCGGTGGTGCCCGAGCCGAGGTTCACATCCACGATCATGCAGGCGAAGCCCCGATGCGCGCGCAACGCATCGTAGGCTTCCTTGTCCGTCTGGACACAGCAAGGCTCGAACCCCTCGCCCTCGAGCGTCTCGCTCAGCAGCTCGCAAATCATCCGCTCGTCCTCGACCACGAGAACGGCGGGTGCGCGGCTGGGGTTTGGGGCTATCTCTGACATCGACCTTGGTACCGGCCAAAAAGCAACAACTCGCCCCCGAGTTAGGTTCCCGACAGAGCGGCGAACCCGCCTAGTGCGCACACCTGCTCCAGCGTTGGGTCTACGGCCGACTCGATCGCCGCTCAAGCTTCCTTTGGACGCATTGTCGCAAAACACTGATCACTTATCTCGGCGTCCGTTGGGAGACGGACGAGCCACGATGACAGCCTATCGCGTGTACAAGCTGAACCCGGCCGGCCGGATTGTCTCGGGCGAGTGGATCGAGGCGGCGGACGAACGTACCGCGCGTATCATGGCTCACGCGATGTGCGACGAAGGCACCCCAACCGTGGAACTCTGGCGAGGCGCTCAACGGATCACGGTGCTCCCTTGCGAGCAGGATAACGCCGCCTGACGGCTCCAAACGTTGTGCAGGGGCGTGGGTCACGCTCCACGCATCGGCTCCGCCCCGCCCGGGTACGCCACCACCGACCCCACCAGACGGCCGCTGCGGTCGTGAACCAGCACCTCCGCCTCCTCGCCGAGGCGGGCCAGCAGGAGCGCCAGGCCCCTGGCCTTGCGTTCGGCCTGGGCGCCGGCGCGGAACAGCAGCGGCATGCCGCTCAACTCGCATTCAACGAGCCAGCCGCCGGGGGCGGGCAACACCCGCACCGTCCGCATCACGCCACCGTCCGGGCTGCCGTCACTGACGGCCGTACGAAGTCGGTCACCAGCCCGTCGATGCGCTTGGCGTTGTGCTGGCGGCGATAGGGGGCGGGACCCTTCGAAAACGCATTCACCCGTGCTCCCGGCGCGCAGAACTGCTTGGACAAATTCACACCTCCCTAGACTGGGCCTGAGGTCGAGCCCCCGGTCCCGGGTCCGCCCTGGCGGCCGCTGCGCGGCGCATTGGAGACCGGGCAAACGAGGGGGGCGGACGCTCGTTCCTGATCTTTCACAGATGATAAGCAGTTGAATCTGCAAACTAACTGCTCAGCAGAACTCACCGCAAAGTGTACGCTTACAAACGTAGGTGTGGGGAACGGCTCCTCGGCCGCGCCAGGAGGCCTGATGGCGGCTCCGAGCGGCTGCAGGGCCTGGGCGACGGATCCCCGGCCCTCATCCTTTTTGCCTGCGGAATTTGACTTTCCGGGGCGCCGCCCGGATACCCGGCGCCATGATTTCCCGCTACGCCCGCCCCGAGGCCGCCCGCATCTGGGACCCCCAGACGCGCTTCAAGATCATGTTCGAGATCGAGGCCCACGCCGCCGACAAGATGGCCGAACTGGGGGTCATCCCCGTCGAGGCCGCGCGCGTGATCTGGGACAAGGGCCGGGACGCGGTGTGGGACGCCGACCGCATCGACGCCATCGAGCGGGAAGTGAAGCACGATGTCATCGCCTTCCTCACCCATGTGACCGAGGTCGTCGGACCCGAGGCCCGGTTCCTGCACCAGGGGATGACCAGCTCGGACGTCAACGACACCACGCTGGCGGTGCAGCTCAGCCGCGCCACGGACCTGCTGATCGAGGACGTGGACCTGGTGCTGGCCGCGCTGAAGCGGCGGGCCATGGAGCACAAGCTCACCCCCACGGTCGGCCGCAGCCACGCCATCCACGCCGAGCCCACCACCTTCGGCCTCAAGCTCGCCGGCCACTACGCCGAATTCCAGCGCGCCAAGGAGCGTCTGGCCATGGCGAAGTTCGAGATCGCCACCTGCGCGATCTCGGGCGCGGTCGGCACCTTCGCCAACGTGTCGCCGGAGGTGGAGGCCTACGTCGCCGAGCAGATGGGCCTGGCCGTGGAGCCCGTCTCCACCCAGGTGATCCCGCGCGACCGGCACGCGGCCTATTTCGCGGCGCTCGCGGTGGTGGCCTCGTCCATCGAGCGGCTGGCGGTCGAAATCCGCCACCTGCAGCGCACGGAGGTGCTCGAGGCCGAGGAGCCGTTCGACCCTGGCCAGAAGGGCTCCAGCGCCATGCCGCACAAGCGCAACCCGATCCTGACCGAGAACCTGACCGGCCTCGCCCGCCTGGTCCGCTCGGCGGTTGTGCCGGCGATGGAGAACGTGGCGCTCTGGCACGAGCGCGACATCAGCCACTCCTCGGTCGAGCGCGCCATCTGCCCGGACGCCACCGTCCACCTGGACTTCGCCCTGCGCCGCCTGGCCGGGGTGATCGAGCGGCTGGTGATCTACCCTGAGAACATGGCCAGGAACCTGGATCGGCTCGGCGGCCTGGTCCACTCCCAGCGCGTCCTGCTGGCGCTGACCCAGAAGGGCCTCAGCCGGGAGGCGAGCTACGCCGCCGTCCAGCGCAACGCCATGAAGGTCTGGCGCGGCGAGGGCAATTTCCTCGACTTCCTGGACGCCGATCCCGAGGTGACCCTCAGCCGGGAGGAACTCTCCGAGTTCTTCGACCTCGGCTATCACTTCAAGAACGTCGACCGGATCTTCGCCCGCGTCTTCGGCGAGCAACCCTAGCGCCGTCCAGAAGTTTCCGCTTAGCTGGTGCGGGGCGTTCGGCCTGAGGACCGAATGCGGAGAGTGACCCTGGGCGAGCGGTTGCGGCCACAGCACGACTTCCTGCTGGGTGGTGGTGAAATCGGCAGGCGCCTGCGGGCGCATGACTGGTCGCGCTCGCCCCTTGGGCCGCCGCAGAGCTGGCCGCAGTCGCTCCGGACCGCCGTCTCCATCCTTCTGAACTCCGGCCATCCGATGTTCGTGGCCTGGGGACCGGAACTCGGCTTCCTCTACAATGACGCCTACGCGCCGATCCTCGGGGCCAAGCACCCCGACGCCCTCGGCCGTCCCTTTGCCCAGGTCTGGGACGAGATCTGGGACGACCTCCTGCCCCTGGTGCAGACCGCCCTCTCCGGCGAACCCACCTGGCGCGAGGACATGCACCTCGTGATGCACCGGAACGGCTATCCGGAGGATACCTGGTACACCTTCTCCTACAGTCCGATCCGTGACGAGACCGGCGGCGTCGCCGGCATGTTCTGCGCCTGCACGGAAACCACGGAGAAGGTGCTGGCCGAGCGCCGCCTCAAGCTTCAGCTCGGCATCGCCGAGCGCCTGCGGCCGCTGAGCGACCCGAAGCAGATCAAGTCGGCCGCGACCGAACTGCTGGGCCAGGCGCTCGGCGCGGGCCGGGTGGGCTACGCGGAGATGGAGCCGGACGAGACCTGGCTGACCATCGGCGACGACTGGGCGCAGGGCGCGATGTCCAACTTCGCCGGCCGCTATCGCCTGGAAGACTTCGGCCCTGGCCTGGCCGAGACGCTGCGCGCCGGCCGCGTTCTGCGGATCGACGATGTGGCCAGGGACCCGATCACCGCCGCGCACGCGGCGAACTTCCGCGCGATCGGCGTCGGCGCCGCGCTGGCGATTCCGCTCGTGAAGGGCGGCCGCCTGGCGGCGCTCCTTGTCGTCCACATGCCGAGCCCGCGCGTCTGGACCGACGATGACCAGGTCATCGCTCAGGAGGTCGTGGAGCGGACCTGGAGCGCGGTGCAGCGGGCCCGGGCCGAGACCCGGCTGCGCGAAAACGAGGAACGGTTGCGCCTCGTGCAGGCGGCCGGCCAGGTGGGTTCGTTCGACTGGGACGTGGTCACGGGCGCCATCCACCGCTCGCCCGAATACCTCCACCTGCAGGGACTCCCGCCCGACAGCGGCCCGGTCGGGGCATACAGCGACGACTGGCTGGCGCGGGTTCATCCCGAGGACCGCGATCGCGTGTGGGCCGCTTTTCAGGAGGATCGCGACCGGGGAGGCGCGTTCGACCGCGAGTATCGCATCGTCCGTCCCTCGGACGGCCAGGTCCGCTGGATCCACAATCGAGGGCGGATCGACACCGACGCAGAGGGCCGCCCCGTGCGCCTGCTCTCCATCCAGACGGACATCACCGAACGCAAGCGCGACGAAGCCCGCCACCGGCTGCTGATCAACGAGCTGAACCACCGGGTGAAGAACACGCTGGCGACGATCCAGTCGATCGCCGGCCAGACGATGCGCAACGCGCCGTCCCTACCGCAGGCCCGGGCCGACTTCGAAGATCGGCTGCTTGCGCTCTCCCGGACCCACGACATCCTGACCCGGCGGACCTGGGAAGGCGCCGGCGTGGCGGAAATCGTCGCCGGCGCCGTGCAGCCCTACGGCGACGGTCGCTTCGAGGTGGACGGTCCCAACCTGAACCTGCCGCCCCAAACCGCCCTGTCCATCGCCATGGCCCTGCACGAGCTGGCCACCAACGCGGCCAAGTACGGCGCCCTCTCCGTCCCGGAAGGTCGCGTGGATCTGCACTGGTCCTACGCAGACCGCGTCCTCAGGCTCACCTGGCGCGAGTGCGACGGGCCCGCCGTGTCGCCGCCGAGCCGCCGCGGCTTCGGCAGCCGGCTGATCGAGCGCAGTCTTGCCGGCGAGCTGGGCGGCGAGGTCGAGCTGACCTTCGCCCCGAAGGGCGTCGTCTGCACCATGGCCGCGCCGCTGCCCGACGATCACTTCGACGGGTAGCGGCGGCTTGACCGCCCTCGCGTAACCCCGCGTCAGCTCGCGCAAAGGGAGGACGTCACATGGACATGCAAGCGACCCTGGCGGCCCAGAAAGCCGCCCACCTGCGCGACGGCGCGCCGACGGCCGAGCAGCGCATCGAGCGGATCGATCGCTGCATTCGCCTGCTGGCGGAAAACCGCACCGCGATCGAGGACGCGCTGAACGCCGACTTCGGCTCCCGCTCGCGCGAGGCCACCGCCTTCACCGACATCGCCGGCTCCATTGGACCGTTGAAGCACGCCAAGGAGAACCTGCGGCGCTGGATGAAGCCCGAGAAACGCAAGACCACGCCGGCCATCCTCGGCCTGTTCGGCGCCACGGCCGAGGTCCGCTACCAGCCTAAGGGGGTGGTGGGCGTGATCAGCCCCTGGAACTTCCCGGTGAACCTGACCTTCGCGCCGCTGGCCGGCATCCTGGCGGCCGGCAACCGGGCCATGATCAAGCCGTCGGAATACACGCCCGCCACCTCCGACCTCCTGAAGCGGATGTTCGCCGGCGCGTTCTCGGAGGAGGAGATCGCCGTGGTCACCGGCGGGCCTGAGATCGGCGAGGCCTTCGCCCACCTGCCTTTCGACCACCTGATCTTCACCGGCGCCACGGGCGTCGCGCGGCACGTGATGCGGGCGGCGGCCGAGAACCTCGTGCCCGTCACGCTTGAACTTGGGGGCAAGAGCCCGGTGATCCTGGGGCGCTCCGCCGACCTGGCGGTGGCGGCCGCTCGGGTCATGAACGGCAAGACTCTGAACGCCGGCCAGATCTGCCTCGCGCCCGACTACGTGCTGGCGCCGCACGATCAGGTGGAGGGCTTCGTGCAGGCGGCGCGGGCGTCCGTGGCGAAGATGTTCCCCACCATCAAGGACAACCCCGACTACACCGCCATCGTCGCTCAGCGGCACTACGACCGGATCAAGGGCTACGTCGACGACGCCCGGGACAAGGGCGCCACCGTCGTCGAGCTGAAGCCGGAGCACGAGGATCTGTCCCAGCAGGAGCACCGCAAGATCGCGCCCACCCTGATCCTCGAGCCCACCGACGACATGAAGGTCATGCAGGAGGAGATCTTCGGGCCCGTCCTGCCGGTGAAGAGCTACCGCACCATCGACGAGGCGATCGGCTACGTGAACAGCCGGGACCGGCCGCTCGGGCTCTACTATTTCGGGGCCGACGCCGCCGAGCAGGAGAAGGTGCTGTCCTCGACCACGCCCGGCGGCGTCACCGTCAACGACGTGATCATGCACGTGGCGCAGGAGGAGCTGCCGTTCGGCGGCGTGGGCCCGTCAGGCATGGGCAGCTATCACGGGCATGACGGCTTCCGGGAGTTCAGCCACCGCAAGGCGGTGTTCAGCCAGATCCGCAAGGACATTGGCCCGCTGCAGGCGCTTCGCCCTCCGTACGGACCCGGGATCCGCAAGTACCTGGACGGCGCGATCAAGGCGTAGAGGTGGCGCGAGCGGCGCGCCGGGGGGTCAGGACTCGGTGCGCACGTTCTCGCGGGCCTGGGCGAGCAGCTCGGCCATCTTCATGCGGACTTCGCCTTCGGAGACGCTGACGCCCGAGCCCTTCAGGTCCTCGAACACCTTGCGCAGGACGTCTTCCTCGCCGGGCTGCTCGAAGTCCGACTTCACCACCGCCTTGGCGTACTCGTCGACGTGCTGCGCTTGCAGGCCCATCAGGCCGGCGGCCCACTGGCCCAGCGCGCGGTTGCGCCGCGCCATGGCCTTGAACTCCTGCTCCTGATCGAGCGCGAATTTCCTCTCGAAACCCCGTTCACGATCGTCGAAGGTGGTCATGTGTTCCCCGGTAGCCGTTCGAGCGGGCGACCACATATCCCGTGAGGACCGTGGCCGCAATCGAAAGCGGGGGTGTGTCCCCACGTTTGCGTGGGCGGCCGGCATCCGCTAATTTCCAGCCGCCTTTATTGAGCGAGAGACCGAGTCGGACCCGCGCGCGCAGGGATCAGCCGCGCGCGTTTTTCGTTCCGCCGACTGGTAAACGCCTTGCTTGGGAGAGGGCTTGAGATGACCCGCCGTAAGAAGATCTACGAGGGCAAGGCCAAGATCCTCTACGAAGGTCCCGAGCCTGGCACCCTGATCCAGTACTTCAAGGACGACACCACCGCATTCGACGCGACCAAGAAGGCCGTGCTCGAAGGCAAGGGCGTGATCAACAACCGCATCAGTGAGTACATCATGACGCGGTTGAACTCGATCGGCGTCCAGAACCACTTCATCAAGCGGCTGAACCTGCGTGAGCAGCTGATCCGGGAAGTGGAGATCATTCCGCTGGAAGTGGTGTGCCGTAACGTGGCCGCCGGATCTCTGTCCAAGCGCTTCGGCCTGCCCGAGGGTCAGGCCCTGCCCCGCTCGATCATCGAGTTCTACCTGAAGGACGACAAGCTCCACGACCCCATGGTCGCCGAGGAGCACATCACCGCCTTCAACTGGGCCTCGACCCAGGAGATCGACGACATGATGGCGCTCACCCTCCGGGTGAACGACTTCCTGACCGGCATGTTCGGGGCGGTCGGCATCACGCTCGTGGACTTCAAGATCGAGTTCGGCCGCATCTGGGAGAACGACTTCGCCCGGATCATCTTGGCCGACGAGATCAGCCCTGACAGTTGCCGCCTCTGGGACAGCCAGACGAACGAGAAGCTGGACAAAGACCGGTTCCGCCGTGACCTCGGCAACGTCATCGAGAGCTACACCGAGGTTGCGCGCCGGCTCGGGATCATGAAGGAGATGCCCACCGTGATTCAGGGGGGTCTCCACTAGTGCGCGCCAAGGTTCACGTCTTCCTGAAGCCCGGCGTCCTGGACGTGCAGGGCAAGGCCGTCGAGCAGGCCCTGCATGGCCTCGGCTGGCCGGGCGTCGAGCATGTCCGGGTCGGCCGGACCATCGAGTTTGACCTGCAGGGCTCCGACCCCGCCGCCGCCGAGGCCGAGGTCAAGGCGATGTGCGAGAAGCTGCTCGCCAACACGGTGATCGAAAGCTACCGCGTGGAGGTGGCGTGAGGGCCTCCGCCCTCGCCCTCCTCCCCATCCTCACCCTCAGTGCGTGCGCAGAACGCCAGGCCCCGCCGCCTGCGCCCTTGGCGCTCGACTGCGGCAAGACCTTCGAGGCGCTCTCGGCCGCCGTCACGGCTCAGCCGCTCACCAAGGCGCCGGGCGATCCGGCCGAGCCCTACGACTACTACTCCAGCCTGGACGGCAAGGCCTCGTACCTCCTCACCCGCCCCGGCGCCCCCGGCCATCCTGCGATCATGATGCAGCAGGTGAAGGGCTCCGACGTGCTCACCACCGGATGCCCGTACGGCGACAAGCTTGGCTATGAGCAGCTGCATGCCTACCTCGACGGTCTGAAGTCGTGGAGGCGCCAGTGACCGGATACCATCTCGCCCAGATCAACGTCGGGCGCCTGCGGGCGCACATCGACGACCCGTTGATCAAGGACTTCAAGGACAACCTCGACCGCATCAACGCTATCGCCGACCAGGCCCCGGGTTTCGTCTGGCGTCTGGTGGGCGAGGGCAACAACGCCACCGACATCCAGCCCGACGCCGACGATCCGCTGTTCGCAGTCAACATGAGCCTGTGGGAGAGCGCCCAGAGCCTGGGCGCCTTCGTCTATCGCACCGACCACCTGCCGATCATGCGCCGCCGCGCCGAGTGGTTCGAGAAGATGGAGCTCTTCATGTGCCTGTGGTGGGTCCCAAAAGGCCACATTCCCGGTGTAGAGGAGGGTCTGGCGCGGCTCGAGACGCTGCGCCGCCGGGGGGCCTCGGCCGAGGCCTTCACCTTCAAAGAGATCTTCCCCGCGCCGGACGCCCGCGAGGCTCCGCCGCCAGTCCTGGATGAGTGTGCATGAAAGCCGCCGTCGTCGTCTTCCCGGGGTCCAACTGCGACCGTGACTGCAAGGTGGCCATCGAGCGCTCCACCGGCGCCGAGGTCTCCATGGTCTGGCACGGGGACACCGAACTGCCGAAGGGCCTGGACCTGATCGTCCTGCCGGGCGGCTTCTCCTATGGGGACTACCTGCGCTGCGGGGCCATGGCCGCCCTGTCGCCGATCATGCCCGAGGTGAAGGCCGCCGCCGAGCGCGGCGTGGCCACCGTCGGCATCTGCAACGGCTTCCAGATCCTCTGCGAGGTCGGCCTGCTGCCCGGCGCCCTGCTGCGCAACGAGGGGCTGAAATACGTCTGCAAGCCGATCGAGCTCGAGGTCACCAACGCCCAGACGCGGTTCACCGCCGGCTACCAGGGCCGTCGCCAGGTGGCGATGACGGTGGGCAACGGCGAGGGCAACTTCTTCGCGGACGACGCCACCCTCGACCGCGTGGAAGGCGAAGGCCAGGTTGTGTTCCGCTACCTGAACAATCCGAACGGCTCGGCTCGCGACATCGCCGGCATCGTCAACCGGCAGGGCAATGTGCTGGGCATGATGCCCCACCCGGACCGCGCCTTCGAGGCCGAGCTCGGCTCCGCCGACGGCGCCATCCTGTTCCAGAGCGCGCTCGCCAGCGCCTAAGGCCCGGGCGTCAGCCGCCGACCGGTCCCTTCCCAGGATCAAGGCTCGCCGGCAGCCGTGGATCCTCGGGGTCGATCCACTCCAGATCCGTCTGGGTCGACCTTTCCTGCGGGATGCAGAGCATGTTGATCGACTTGTAGTCCGCGTTGAAGACCACGCTGCGGGAACCCTTGAAGTTGTCCGCTACCGCCATCCGCGGCGTGTGCCAGTACATGCGGTACTCGTTCCGGCTGACCAGGCGAATGAGCTCGCGCTGCCGCTCGGGGCGATCGTTTTCCACATAGAGGATGGGCCGGTGGCGGGCGATCGTCTCGGCCGCGCCGATCAGCACTTCGGCCTCGAAGCCTTCTACATCGGCCTTGATCAGCCCGCACCCCGGAAGCTCAAGGTCGTCAAGGCGCACCACCGCCACGGACTGTCCTTCGGTCCCCCGCGACTGGAGGGAAATGGCCCCAAAATTCTCGCGTGCGGTGTAGTCGAGCGGCGGGATCACGGCCTGCCCTGCCTCGGCTCCGCACGCTTGCGGCAGCGCCACGACGTTGTCGATGTCGTTCAGCGCGAGGTTCGCACAGAGAACCTGAAACACCCGCCGCTGGGGCTCGAAGGCGTAGAGCACGCCAGGCCGGCAGGCCCGCGCAAGCGGCAGGGTCAGGGCGCCGATGTTTGCGCCGACCTCCACCACGGTCATTCCCGGCTTAGCGATTTGCTGGAGGAGCCTGGCCTCTGCCGGGCTGAACTCGCCGTACGCTTCCAGGCAGACTGTCAGGAAACGATCCTGCGGAAACGCCAGCATGGTGCCGTGCCGGGTCTCGAGCGTCTTCAGAAGAGCGGGGGCCATGCCGATCTTTGGCCCGAAACGCCAGCACCGCGCAAACCACAAGCGTGCGCGCCTTGCGCACCGGAGCGGGGCCAGCCAACAGGATAGCGGGATGAGCCGAATCCTCTACCTGCTGCTTTCGAACGGAGGGATCACGGGCGGCCAGAAGATGGTTCTGCGCCACGTGGAGACCTTGCGCGAGTTGGGGTTCGACGCGGCGTGCCTGCTCGGTGCGGGGAGCATTCCCCCCGCCGGCGTCCAGCATTCGGCGCCCTTGCTGCCGCCCGGGCCACCCGCGCCTGACGACGTCATAGTGATCGGAGACGACGCGGTGCAGGCCCTCAGGTTCAACATCGGTCGCCCGGAGCGGTGCGTGGTCTTTGCTCAGGGCGGCTATACGCTTGCCGCGCTTGGGGCCGATGTCCTCGATCAACACCCCGCGGACCGGTTCCCGGCCATCATCACCGTGGGCGAGACCACCGCCGCTCGCACCCGGCGGCTGTTTCCCGCGGCTCGCGTCGAGATCATCCCGTGCTTCGCCGACGAGCGGGTGTTCAGGCCGCGCGGTGCGAAGCGCGGGGCCATCACGCACATGCCCGCCAAGCGGCGCTTCGAGGCTGCGGCCATCAGGGGTCTGTTCCAGCGCGTCCACCGCCGCCACGCCGGTGTCGCATGGTTGCCGCTGGAGGGGGTGAACGAGGAGCAGGTGGCGACGGCATTCGCCGGCTCGACCATCCACCTGAGTCTCGCCCGACATGAGTCGGTGGGGATCACCACGCTTGAGGCCATGGCTTCGGGCTGCGTCTGCGCAGGCTTCCTGGGCGGAGGCGGCGAGCAATACGGCTCCAGCGAGAACGGCTTCTGGGCGCCGGACGACGACTGTGAGGCGGCCGCCGACGCGCTCGCCCGCGCTGCAGATCTCGCCGCCGCCGGCGGTCCTGCGCTCCATCGGGTGACAGAGGCAGCCCGCGCCACGGCGGCTCGATGGTCCTACGCCCGGTTTCGCGAGCGGCTCGAGGAGGTGTGGATGCGGCTTGCCCCTGAGGCGCGCACCATTTCCGGCCTGCGCGGCTGACTTCGCAGGCGCCTTTCCTCTCAGGCTTCGGGCTCTATGGTCAGAGCTCCACCGGAACGGATCCGCTGATGCTCCTCAATCTCCTCCGTAGCGGCGCCGTCTGCGCCGCACTGGCCCTGCCCACAATGCTCTGGGCCCAAACGCCGCCCATGACGCCGGATATCCCGGCGACCTTCCGCGCGCCCAGCGACCGCTTCGACTACGAGAAGCGGGTGGTGATGATCCCCATGCGCGACGGGGTGAAGCTCTACACCGTGATGATCGTGCCCAAGGGCGCGAAGAACGCGCCGATCCTGCTCACGCGGACGCCCTACAACGCCAAGAAGTCGGCGGAGCGGAACGTCTCGCCGCAGGCCGCCGCCACCGGCAGCCAGATGGACGAGGCCTTCCTCGCAGACGGCTACATCCGGGCCTACCAGGACGTCCGTGGCAAGTACGGCTCCGAGGGCGACTACGTCCTCACCCGCCCGGTGCGGGGCCCGCTGAACCCCACGGCTGTCGATCACGCCACCGACGCCTACGACACCATCGAGTGGCTGGCCAAGAACGTGCCGGAGACCAACGGCCGGGTGGGCATGATCGGCTCGTCCTATCCGGGCTTCACCGCGGCCATGGCCCTCACCGACCCGCACCCGGCGCTCAAGGCGTCCGTGCCGCAGAGCCCGATGGTCGATGGATGGAGGGGCGACGACTGGTTCCAGAACGGGGCCTTCCGCCAGACCATGCTGGGCTGGTTCGCCAGCCAGATGACGGCGAAGGGGCTGGGCGACGGGATCGCCAAGGAGGCCCTGGACGACTACGACAACTTCCTGCGCGCGGGCTCCGCGGGCGAGTTCGCCCGGCGGCACGGCCTCGACCAGATCCCCGCCTTCCGCAAGATGACCGAGCATCCGGCCTACGACGTCTTCTGGCAGGAGCAGGCGCTGGACAAGATCCTCGCCAACCGCCCGCTGAAGGTCCCCACCTTGTGGGTCGGCGCGCTGTTCGACCAGGAAGACATCTACGGCGCGCTGCACGCCTACAAGGCGACGGAGGCCAAGGACGCCGCCAATGACATGAACTTCCTGGCGCTGGGGCCCTGGCGGCACTCGGGCGTGAACTACGAGCAGCGCCAGTTGGGGGCCGTGAAGCTGCCGGGCGACACGGCCACCGACTTCCGCCGTCGCGTGCTGAAGCCCTTCCTCGACCAGCACCTGAAGACCGGCGCGCCGAAAGCCGACATCGCCCCGGTGACCATCTTCGAGACCGGCACGATGGAGTGGCGCAGCTACCCGAAGTGGCCGCTGGCCTGCGAGGCGGGATGTGCGGCGAAGATGCGCCCGCTCTACCTGCAGGCCGGCCAGAAGCTCGGCTTCGAGCGGCCGTCCGGCGCGGCTTACGACGAGTACTTGTCCGACCCCGCCAAGCCCGTGCCTTACGTCCCGCGCCCGGTCCGCGCCGACCAGCAGGATCAGTGGCGCTTCTGGCTGGTCTCCGACCAAAGGCACGCCGCCACCCGGCCGGACGTGCTGACCTACGTCTCCGAGCCGCTCACCGAGCCCCTGCAGATCTCGGGCGAGCCGATCGTCAACCTCTTCGCCTCGACCAGCGGCACGGACGCCGACTGGGTGGTGAAGCTGATCGACGTCCAGCCGGACTTCGTGGCCTCCGACCTCGACATGAGCGGCTACCAGATGCCGGTGGCCCTGGAGATCTTCCGCGGCCGGTATCGGGACAGCCTGGAGAAGCCCACCGCGGTCCCGGCCGGCAAGGTGCAGAAGTACCGCTTCGAGCTGCCCACTACGAACCACGTCTTCCTGCCGGGACACCGGATCATGGTGCAGGTCCAGTCGAGCCTGTTCCCGCTCTACGACCGCAACCCGCAGACGTTCGTGCCCAACATCTTCTTCGCGCAGCCCCAGGACTACCGTAAGGCCACCCAGAGGGTCTGGCGCACCTCCGCCCAGGCCAGTTCGATCGAGCTGCCGGTGGTCGAGCCTAAATAGCGAAGCTCGCAGAGCGGGCCCTTTTCTGGTAGGGGCCCGCTCCATTTCGTCACCGCCGCGTTAGACCGAGGCGCTCGCAAGGACCGCCCGATGCCGTTTCCCGCCACCCATCCCGCTCTCGCCCGCGCGCTTGAATCCCAGGGCTACGCCGAACCCACGCCGGTCCAGGCCGCGGTGCTCGCCGCCCCCACGGGTAGCGACCTGCTGGTGTCGGCCCAGACCGGCTCCGGCAAGACCGTCGCCTTCGGCCTTGCCGCCGCCGCCCAGCTGCTCGGAGACGCCGAAGCTTTCGGCCCGCCCAGCGAGGCGCTCGGACTCGTCATCGCGCCCACCCGCGAGCTGGCCCTGCAGGTCGCCCGGGAGCTCAGCTGGCTCTACGCCGACGCCGGGGCGAAGATCGTCACCTGCGTGGGCGGCATGGATGCGCGCCAGGAGCAGCGGGCCCTGGCCGCGGGCTGCCACATCGTGGTCGGCACGCCCGGCCGCCTGCGCGACCACCTCGAGCGGGGCAACCTGATCCTGTCGGAGCTGCGGGTCGCCGTCCTCGACGAGGCGGACGAGATGCTGGACCTGGGCTTTCGCGAGGATCTCGAGGAGATCCTCGATTCCACGCCCACGGAGCGCCGCACGCTGCTGTTCTCCGCCACCATCGCCAAGGAGATCGTCACCCTTGCCCGCCGCTACCAGCGCGAAGCCCACCGCATCGACACGGTGCGTCGCGACGAGGCCCACGGCGATATCGAGTACCGCGCCGTGCGCGTGGCGCCGACCGAGGTGCAGAACGCGGTGGTCAATCTGCTGCGCTGGTACGAAAGCCCGGGCGCGCTGATCTTCTGCTCCACCCGGGAGGCGGTCCGTCATCTCTACGGCGCCCTCCGCGAGCGGGGCTTCGCCACCGTCCAGCTCTCGGGCGAACTCTCCCAGAAGGAGCGCGCCGACGCCCTGCAAGCGCTCCGGGATGGCCATGCGCGCGCCTGCGTGGCCACCGACGTGGCGGCCCGCGGGCTCGACCTTCCGGACCTCGGCCTGGTCATCCACGCCGAGCTGCCGGTGAACAAGGCCGGCCTCCTGCACCGCAGCGGCCGCACGGGCCGCGCCGGCCGCAAGGGGACCTCCGTCCTCCTCGTGCCGCACAACCGCCGCCGCAAGGCCGAACAGCTGCTGGCATCGGCCGGGGTGAACGCGGAATGGTCCGGCCCGCCCACGGCCGACGAGGTCCGGGCCCGCGACCAGACGCGCCTGCTGGAGGATCCGGCGCTCAGCGAGGGCCCGGCGCCCGACGACCTGGAGCTGGCCCGTCGCCTGCTCGAGGAGCGTGGCCCCGAGGCGGTGGCCGCGGCGCTGATCCGCATGTACCGCGCCCGCCTGCCGGAGCCGGAAGAGGTCCTGGAGGACCAGCCGGACCGCGAGCGGCCTGAGCGAAGCGAGCGCGCGCCGCGTCCCGACACCGGCAGCTACGAGGTCGATGGCGGGACCTGGTTCAGGGTCAGCCTCGGCCGGCGAAACAACGCCGATCCCAAATGGCTGATTCCGCTGATCTGCCGCCTGGGCCACGTCACCAAGCAGGACATCGGCCAGATCCGCATCTTCGACCGCGAGACCAAGTTCCAGATCTCGAACAACGCCGAGGCCCGTTTCCGCCAGGCGGTGGCCCAGGCCACCGACGACCGCGACCTGCAGATCGAGGCGGCCGGCGATCCCGGCCCGCGGGAACGCGGCCCCGCCCCGGGCGGGCCGCGTCGGGGTCCGCCGCGTGGTCCCCCGGGCCGCGCGGCCAACGACGGGCCGCGCCCGAAGCCCCAGGCCGCGAGACCTGCAGGCGGCAAGCCGCGGGGCAAGCCGAACGCGGGCCGGCCGAACGCGGGCAGGCCGCCGCGCCCCTAAGCGTCAGGTGGCGCGGCGGACGTTCGGCTTCATCGCGTTGCACGATCATCGAAGCATGGGTACGGTCCCGGCCCTCAGCGGAACACCGCGAGGCAGCAACAGGGGATCAGGATGAGTGCGAATGCGGCGGCGGCCGACGGCCATGTCATGGGCTTCGGGACGAAGGGCTACCGCAGCTATGTCCTGACCGCGCTGCTGGTCATCTACATCCTGAACTTCGTCGACCGCGGGCTGCTGTCCGTGGTCGCCCCGCAGATGAAGCCCGAGCTGGGCATCTCGGACACCGCCTTCGGCCTGCTCACCGGCTTCGGCTTCGCCCTGCTCTACACCGTCGTCGGCATCCCGCTGGCCCAGTTCGCCGAGACGCGGCACCGGGTGTGGATCATGAGCGTCTGCGTGGCGCTCTGGTCCCTGATGACCGCGCTCTGCGGCCTGGCGGCGGAAATCACCATCGGCTCGCTGACCATCGGCGCCTTCTGGGTGCTGCTGGCCTGCCGGGTCGGCGTGGGCATCGGCGAGGCCGGCTGCACGCCGCCGGCCAATTCGCTGATCGCCGACTACTACCCGCCCAAGAGCCGCTCCACGGCGCTGGGCTACTACGCCATGGGCGTGACCCTGGGCGGGCTGCTGGCCAACCTGATCGGCGGACCGATCACGGACGCCTTCGGCTGGCGCACGGCCTTCTTCGTGCTGGGCGTGCCCGGCATCCTGGTCGCGGTCGTGTTCAAGCTCACGGTGAAGGAGCCGCCCCGCGGCTACACCGACCCGCCCGGCACCCTGCGCAGAGCCAGCCCGAAGTTCTCCGAAGGCCTGCGCGAGCTCGCCGGCAAGCCTTCGTTCTGGACCATGACGGCGGCCGCCACCATCGCGGCCTTCTGCGGCTACGGCATCTCGTCCTTCCAGTCGCTGTTCCTGAACCGCAGCTTCGGCCTGACCGCCGGCGAAGCCGCCGTGATGATCAACACGCCGGTGGCCCTGGCCTCGGCGATTGGCACGGTGGCCATGGGCTGGCTGGCCGAGAAGCTGGGCAAGCGGCATCCCAACGCCATCGCCTGGCTGGCCGGCATCGGCCTGACCGCCAGCGTGCCCTTCTACTTCATCGCCTTTACCACCCAGAACCTGTGGCTCTGCCTGGCGACCCTCTGCATCGGCGGAGCCATCAAGTACGGCTACCTCGCCGCCCAGTACACCATCGGCCAGGGCGTGGTGTCGGCCCAGGTTCGCGCCGTCTCCACGGCGATCCTGCTCTTCGTCGTCAACCTGCTGGGCTACGGCCTGGGGCCGCTGTTCATCGGCGCGCTGAGCGACGTGATCTTCAACCTGCAGGTGGCTGACCTCGGCTCCGCCGACCTGGCGCGCAAGAGCTGCGAGGGCGCCGCCCGCGCGGCGCTGGCCGTGGCCCAGCAGGAAGTCTGCGCCATCGCCCACCCGCAGAGCCTGCAGCGATCCATGCTGATCACCGCAGCGCTCTATGCGGTCGGCGGGCTGTTCTTCTTCATCACCTGCCGCTGGCTCAAGCAGGACATGGTGGCCAAGTAGCCGCCGGCGGACGCGCGGCGGGCGGGCCTAGCGCTTGCCCGCCTCCGCCGCGATCCAGGCGTTCACGTGGGCGTCGACGACGTCCAGCGGCGCTGCGCCGTTCTCGAGCACCACGTCGTGGAAGGCGCGCAGGTCGAACCTCGGCCCGAGCGTCGCCTCGGCCTTCGTGCGCAGCTCGCGGAACTTCAGCTCGCCCGTCTTGTAGGCCAGCGCCTGGCCGCTATCGACCATGTAGCGATGCACCTCGGCCTCGATGTTGGCGCGCGACAGGGCCGTGTTCTCCATCATGAAGTCGATGGCCTGCTCGCGGGTCCAACCCTTGGAATGCAGGCCGGTGTCCACGACCAGTCGGCAGGCCCGCCACATCTCGTAGGACAGCCGCCCGAAGTCCTTCGCCGGGGTGTCGTAGAGCCCCATGTCGATCCCCAGCCGCTCGGAATAGAGGCCCCACCCTTCCGAGAAGGCGGTGAATGAGGCGGCGTGCTGGCGGAACGCCGGCAGGTCCAGCTCCTGCTGGATGCTCCGCTGCTGGTGGTGGCCCGGGACCGCCTCGTGGACGGTCAGCGCCGGCATCTCGAACAGCGGCCGCTGGTCCAGCTTGGTGGTGTTCACCCAGTAGACGCCCGGAACCGCCGAGGCTTCGCTGCCGCGGCTGTAGTAGGCGGTGGTGGTGCCGGCCGCGATCGACAGCGGCACTTCCCTGACGGTGTAGGGCAGCCGCGGCAGCCGGCCGAACAGCTTCGGCATCTCCCCGTCGATCTTCTTCGCCAGGAACGAGGCCTCGCGCATGAGTTCGTCGGCGCTCTTGGGGTAGTACTGAGGGTCGGTGCGCAGGTGCTCGGCATAGGCGCGGCGGTCGCCCTTGAACGCCGATCGCTTCACCACCTCGTCCATCTCGGCCCGGATCCGCGCCACTTCCGACAGACCCAGCCGGTGGATTTCGTCCGGCGATCGGTTGGTGGTGGTCATCAGGCGGACCTTGAACGCGTACCACTCGCGGCCGCCCGGCATGCCGGCGTCCCCGAAGTCCTTACGGCAGCGCGGCTGGTACTCGCTCGCATAGAACTGCTGGAATTCGCGGTAGGCCGGCACGACCTGGGCCGAAATCAGCGTTCGGGCGCGGCCAGAGAGGTCCGCCCACTCCGCCTCGCTGATCGTCGCCGGCCGCGGCTTGCGGAACGGCGCGTAGAAGTCGGAGGTGGTGGGATCGGCGACCACATGGGTGGCGATGGAGCGCTCGAACGCCGTCATGGCCGCGCAGGGGTGGGTCGCGCCCGCCTTCACCAGGCTCCGGGTGGTCTCGATGGCCTTGCGGTTGAACGCCGGGTAGGCCGCGAGCCTGGCCAGGTAGTCCTCGTGGTCGGCCTTGTTGAACAGCGGCGTGTCGGTCGCGTCCCGCGCGAAGCTCAGGTGCCAGCCCCGCCGGTTGGAGAACAGCTGCGCCCGCTGCACGTGCCGGTTTCGCTCCACCTGGTTGGCCAGGTCCAGCCGCAGGATGGCGTGGTTGACGCGGTCCGTGGGCGAAAGCTGAGCCACAGGGATTGCGTCGAGCCGGGCGACGAACGCCTGGGCCTCTCGCGCCTCCGCATCCATCGCGGCCAGCGAGGGATCGCCCAGCGCGCGGGCGTACTGCTTGTGACCCAGGCTGGTCGCCTGCTGCGGGTTGGTCCTCAGGTACCAGTCCCAGTGCTCGGCCATCAGCTTGTGGAACGCGGCCGCAGCGGGGGCCTCGGGGATCTGCGCCTGCGCCTGCGCCATGGGCGCCGCCGCCAGCACCGCCGCCACAACCATCGTCCGCATCATCTCGACCGCCCCTCCAAGTGAGCCGCGAACAGACGGCGCCGGGCGGGCGTCGGTCAAGCGGCGCCGGGCTGGGCCGGGTTTCGCGCATTGCAAGCGCTGCAAAAGCCCCCCGCGGCGCCCCGCCGCAGCGCCCAAATGTCAGCCTCCCGCCGCGGAGTTAGCGCGCTAAGGGTCCGACGCGACCAAGGAGGCCCCATGGACCGCGTCCCCAACAGTCCTTTCTCCAGTTTCTTCATGGGCGGCTTCGACTGCGCCACCCAGCGCCGCCGCGACGGCGCGCGCGTCGACTCGCTGATCGCGCAGGGTCACGACCGCTTCGCCTCGCAGGACTACGCCGCCGTCGCCTCGCACGGCCTGGCCACCGTCCGTGACGGCCTGCGCTGGCACCTGATCGAGGGCGTCCGCGGCCAGTACGACTGGTCCAGCTGGCGGCCCATGCTGCGCGCGGCGGCGGAAGCCGGCGTGCAGGTGGTCTGGGACCTCTGGCACTACGGCCATCCCGACTGGCTGGACATCTGGTCGCCGGACTTCGTGGAGCGGATGGCCGCCTTCGCCGAGGCCGCGGCACGGGTCCACGCCGAATACTCGGACGAGGTCCCCCTGTGGTGCCCGATGAACGAGATCTCCTACTTCGCCTACATGGCGGGCGACCAGGCGGAGTGGGCGCCCTATGCCCGCGGCCAGGGCGGCGAGCTGAAGCGCCAGCTGATCCGCGCCGCGGTGGCGGCCACCAACGCCGTGCGCCGCGTCGATCCCCGCGCCCGGATCCTGTGGTGCGAGCCCTGCGTCCACATCGTGCCGCAATCCCTGCATCCGGACGACGTCACCGACGCCCGCCATGTGGCCGAGGCGCAGTGGGAAGCCTTCGACATGCTGAGCGGCCGGCGTGAACCGGAACTCGGCGGCCATCCGGACGTGCTCGACATCGTCGGGCTGAATTTCTACTCGCACAACCAGTGGACGCCGGCCGGCAACTTCGTGCCGCTGGGCCACCACTCGTGGCGCCCGTTCTCGACCATGCTGACCGACATCGCCAGCCGCTACGGCCGGCCGGTGATCGTCGCGGAGACCGGAGCCGAAGGCTCGGCCCGTTCGGCGTGGCTGCACTATGTGGCGCTGGAGGTGGAGCAGGCCCGCGAGGCGGGCGTGCCCGTACAGGGCGTCTGCCTCTACCCGGTCTGCAACTATCCGGGCTGGAATGACGGCCGGCTGTGCCCGACCGGTCTGCTGGGCGCGCCGGAGGCCGACGGCCGCCGGCCGGTGCACCAGCCGATGGCGCGCGAGCTGGCCCGCCTGCAACGCGACCTCGAAGAGGCCAGCCGCCCGGCGGTGCTGCTCGCGGCCGAGTAGCCGCCCGGTCGGGCGGCTCCGGGTCTAGAACTCTTCCCAGCTGTCCTGGGCGGCGGCGGCGGCGGCGGACGGGGCCGGCTTGCGTACGGCGGCCGAGCCCATGCCCATGGTCTTCATGGCGGCGACGGTTCTCTGCGGCCGCTGGGCCGGCTCCGCCGCGGGCGCCGGCGCGCCGCTCACCCGGAAGCGCGAGACCGAGCGGTCAAGCAGGTCGGCCTCCTGGCTGAGCGAGTGGCTGGCGGCGGTGGATTCCTCCACCATGGCCGCGTTCTGCTGGGTGAGCTGGTCCATCTGGTTGACGGCCGAGTTCACCTCCACGATGCCCTTGGACTGCTCCTGGGCGCCCGCGGCGATGTCGCTCACCAGATCGTCGATATGGGCGACCCGCTCGACGATGCGCTCGATGAAGGCGCCGGTCCGGTCGACCAGCTCCACCCCGCGGCCGACGTGGGCCGTGGAGTCGCTGATCAGCCCCTTGATCTCCTTGGCGGCGTCGGCCGAGCGCTGGGCCAGCGCCCGAACTTCCGAGGCCACCACCGCGAAGCCCTTGCCGGCCTCCCCCGCCCGGGCGGCTTCCACGCCGGCGTTCAGGGCCAGCAGGTTGGTCTGGAAGGCGATCTCGTCGATCACCCCGATGATGCTGCCGATCTGCGAGGAAGAGGTCTCGATGGCGCTCATGGCGGCCACGGCCTCCGCGACGACGGTGCCGCTCGACTTCGCGTCGCCGCGGGCCTCCTGCACCACGCCCGCGCACTCGGTGGCGCCGCTCGCCGACTTCTTCATCGTGGCGGTGATCTCTTCCAGCGCCGCGGCGGTCTCTTCCAGGTTCGCGGCCTGCTGCTCGGTGCGCCGCGACAGCTGATCGGCGGCGCTGGCGATCTCGCCGGAGCCCGAGCGGATCACCCGCACATTGCCCAGCACCACCGTCATGGCGCCCTCCAGTTGGCCGATCGCCTCGTTGAAGTCGATCTTCAGCTTCTCGTACTCGGCCGGGAAGTCGCGCGCGATCCGGTGCGTCAGGTCCCCTTCCGACAGCGCCTCCAGTCCCTGCCCCAGGTCCGCGACCACTTCGGCCAGTTCCTGGGCGGCGCGCGCCTTGGCGGCCTCGTTGCGCGCCCGCTCCTCGTCGGCGGCCTTGCGCTGTTCGGCCGTGAGGCCCTCGAGCCGCAGCTTCTCGATCCCGGCCTCCTTGAACACCGTGACGGCGTCCGACATTAGGCCGAGCTCGTCCTTCCGGCCCTGGGCGGGCACGTCCACGGTGAAGTCGCCGGCGGCGAGCTTGCGCATGGCGTCGGTCAGCGCCGTCACCGGCTTGGCGATGGCGCGGGTCAACATCATGCCCAGCGCGCTGGCGATCAGCACCGCCAGGGCGATGCAGGCGGCGAGCGTGAGGAAGGCGTCGCGCGTGACCTTCGATTGCTGGGCGTCGAGCGCGTCGCGCTCCTTCACCTTCTGCTCAAACAGCGCCTCGATGCCGTCCTCGGCCGGCGTGATCAGTTCGTCGGCCAGCCCGTCAGGGCCCACCATGTCGATCGCCTGCTGGCGCATGACCGGGTCGGCGGCCATCACCTGGCCCGCCTCGACGACTCCGGCGTGCCACTTGTCGGCGGCGACGACCACGTCGGCCAGCACCTTCCGGGCCTCCGGCTCGTCCTTCACCAGCTCGCTGGCCGCCGAGATGCGCTTCTTAAAGTTGCCCCGGTGCTTCTCGATCCGCTCGATGTAGTAGGGGTTCGCCGAGAGCAGGTAGCCGCGATAGCTGTTCTCCTGGCGGGCCAGGTAGAACTTCGCCTCCTCCAGCTTCGCCACCACCGCGTCGGCCTGCTTCGCCTCCTCCCGCGCGGTGCGCAGGCTGTTCAGCGTCAGGTACGTCTCGCCACCCATGCCCACGAGCGTCAGGACCACGGCCGCGAAGCCGACCGTGAGTTTGCGGGAGATCTTCAGGTTGTCGAGAAGCATAGCGTGCTAACTTTTCTCGGTGCAGTTGACGTTCACCATGCGAATACTGGGTAAGGTCCCAACAATATGTTACCTATGCGAAATACACCTCAAGGGTGCAACTGGGCGCAAGTAATCAGCGTACCGACGTTCCGCAGCGGTCAAAACTCGAACCAGCCCGCCATAAAGCATGTCGGCCGCCCGTCGCGGACCTGCACCGTCACGTTGCGGCCGGCGCCCGGTTGGAAGCGCAGCGAGCCCTGCGCGGTCGTCACGGTCAGCCCCGCCGGCGCGTTGAACTGGCAGACCGGATAGAGCCTGCGGCTGAAGGGCCCGCCCTCGTCGAGGACCACGCAACTGGCGTGTCCCGCCTGCCGCTCGAAGCGCACGCTCCGGTACACGAAGGCCTTCGCGGGCTTGCGGCCGGCGACCGTGGGATCCAGCGCCCCCACCTGGGGGCAGGCGGGTCCGGTGATGCTCCAGGCGCGGATCTCCGCCTGCCGATCCATCCAGGTCGTGGCGATCACATAGGCTGGGATCACCAGCAGCAGGGCCAGCATGCCGAGAAGGCCTAGCGCCTGAACCAGGGCCGCCGGTCCCCACCGGTCCCGCACGGCCTGTCGCGCTTCCAAGGTCCGTCCGCCCATCGTCCACCTCCGCGATGGACAGATGACACGCGTAATCCACGCAGCACAACTACATCTGTAGTTTATCGGGCGGGCACTCTCGCGATTGCCAAGCCGGGCGGGGTCGCCGAAGCTCCGCCGCGATCACGGAGGGGCAATTGCGTCAGAACCTACTCAACCGTCTCGCCGCGGCGAGCGTGCTCGCGCTGATGAGCGCCGTCCCCGTGGCGGCCGAGGCCGCGCCGCCGCAGATTCTGCAGCAACCGGCGATCAGCCGTGACCTCATCGCCTTCGTCTACGGCGGCGACATCTGGACAGTCCCGCGCTCCGGCGGCCGCGCGATCCGCATCACCACCGGCGTCGGCGCGGAGAACGGGCCGGTGTTCTCGCCCGACGGCGCCACGATCGCGTTCACGGGCGAGTACGACGGCAACATCGACGTCTTCACCGTGCCCGCGGCCGGTGGCGTCCCGAAGCGGATCACCTGGCACCCGGCGGCCGACGTGGTCACCGGCTGGTCTCCGAACGGCGCGAAGCTGCTGTTCCGCTCCGACCGCACGGCGGCCAGCCGCTACACCCAGATGTTCGAGGTCAGCACGGCCGGCGGGCCGGCGGCCGCGCTCCCCCTGCCCATGGCCCACTCCGGCCAGCTCTCTCCCGACGGCGGGCTCATCGCCTACAACCCGCTCGCGCCGGCCAGCGGGTTCGAGCTGAACCGCTACGTCTCCTGGGGCAACTACCGGGGCGGGCGCGCCAGCACCATCTGGCTGACCACCCTGCCGGGCCTGGACTCCGTCCAGGTCCCGCACGTGGAGGCGGCCGACTTCTCGCCCGTGTTCCTGGGCGGCAAGGTCTACTTCCTGTCCAACCGCAACGGCCCGGCATCGGTGTTCAGCTACGACCCCGCGAGCCGCCAGGTCGCCGAGGTCTGGCGCAACACGGGCCCTGAGCTCCGCACGCTCGCCACCGACGGCCGCGTGCTGATCTTCGACCGCCTGGGCGAACTCTTCACGCTGGAGCCCGGCGGCGCGCCGCAGCCGGTGCAGGTCTCGGTGGCCGGCGACATGCCCGACGTCCGCCCGCGCATCCTCAACGTGGCCGGCGAGGTGCAGACCGTCTCCGTCTCGCCCACCGGCCTGCGCGCCGTCGTGGAGGCGCACGGCGAGATTCTGACCGCCCCCGCCAAGAACGGCCCGGTTCGCAACCTCACCAACACGCCCGGCGTGATGGAGCGCGAGCCCGCCTGGAGCCCGGACGGGCAGTCGGTGGCCTACTTCTCCGACGAATCCGGGGCCTATGCCCTGCACGTGGCGCCGCAGGCCGGCGAGGGCCAGGTACGCAAGTTTCCGCTGGGCGGCGAGCCGGCCTACTTCTTCGAGCCGCTCTGGTCGCCGGACTCCAGGAAGATCGCCTTCTACGACAACCGCCTGCGGACCTTCGTTCTCGACCTCACCACCGGCCGCCTCGCCACCGTGGGCCAGCCGCACGTCTATGGCGGCTTCTCCAGCCAGACCCGGGCCATGGCCTGGTCGCCGGACAGCCGCTGGCTGGTCTATCCGCACCAGCAGCAGAACCACATGCACGCGCTGATGATGTGGTCCGCCGACCGCGGCACGGTCACCCAGATCACCGACGGCATGGCCGACGCCCGCCACCCCGCGTTCGACCGCAGCGGCAAGCAGCTCTACTTCCTGGCCAGCAACAACGCCGGTCCCACGGCCTTCGGGCTGGACATGACCAGCAATCTCTACACGCCGACCAGTTCGATCTACGCGCTGACGCTGCAATCCGAGACCCTCTCCCCGGTGGCCCCGCAGATCGACGACGAGAAGTCGCCCGCCGAGGCCAAGGCGGCCGCCGAGGACGAGGCCGACGCCACCCCCGCCGGCCAGGCGGGCGAGGTCAAGGCCGCCTCGAAGGGCCGCTCCAAGGCGGCGGTCAAGCCGGTCGCCGCCAAGCCGACGCAGGTCGACCTCGTCGGCTTGCCGCTTGCCGAAATCACCCGTCGCACCGTCGCTCTCCCGGTCCCGGCCCGCGCCTATTCCGAGCTCTCCGCCGGCAAGCCCGGCGTCATCTACTTCCTGGAGCAGGTGGGCGAAGGCGAGGCTGGCCAGGGCCCGGACCAGGTCCTGAACCGCTTCACGCTCGAGAAGCGCGAGGTGGAGAAGCTGGCGGAGCGGGTTGCGGGCTACGAGCTCACCGCGGACGGCGAGAAGATGCTGCTGGCCACCCGCGCCAAGGCTCCGGCCGGCGGGGCCGCGCCCGGCGCTCCGCGCAAGCCGCCGACCTACGTCATCGTTCCGGCCGACGCCCCGCCGAAGCCCGGCGACGGCGCGCTCGCCCTCGACGGGCTCGAGGTCCGCGTCGACCCGCCCGCCGAATGGGCCCAGATGTACCGCGAGGTCTGGCGCATCCAGCGCGCCTACTTCTACGACCCGGGCTTCCATGGCCTGGACATCGACGCGCACGAGAAGCGGCTCGCGCCCTATGCCGCCGGCGTGCTCTCCCGCGGCGACCTGAACTACGTCTTCCAGGAGATGCTCACCGGCCTCTCGGTCGGCCACCTCCGCGGCTTCGGCGGCGCGGTCCCGTCGGCTCGCCGGGTGCCGGGCGGCCTGCTGGGCGCCGACTACGTGATCCGCGACGGGCGCTGGTGCTTCGGCAAGATCTACACCGGCGGGGCCTGGTCGCCGGAGGCCGTCGCGCCGCTCGCCCAGCCGGGCCTGAATGTCCGCGAGGGCGAATGCGTGCTGGCCATCGACGGCAAGCCGCTGACCGCCGCCACCGACATCCAGCTGCCGCTTGAGGGCGCCGCGGGCCGGGTCGTCACCCTCCGGATCGGCGGATCCAACGGTCAGGGCGCGCGGAACGTCACCGTCCAGCCGATCGCCAGCGAGTACCGCCTGCGCAACCTGGACTGGATTGAGACCAACCGGCGCAAGGTCGACCAGCTGTCCGGCGGCAGGCTGGCCTACGTCTACCTGCCCGACACCGGTGAGGGCGGCTTCACCAGCTTCAACCGCTACTACTTCGCCCAGACCGACAAGCAGGGGGCGGTGATCGACGAACGGTTCAACGGCGGCGGCCAGATGGCCGACTACATCGTGGAAGTGCTGGGCCGCCGGCTGCAGAGCTGGTGGCAGCCCCGCTACGGCGCGGTCGAGCGCACCCCCGCCCACGCGGTCCTCGGGCCCAAGGTGATGATCGCCAATGAGGTCTCCGGGTCCGGCGGCGACGCCCTGCCGTGGCTGTTCAAGCAGAACAAGATCGGCCCGGTGGTCGGGAAGCGGACCTGGGGCGGCCTCGTCGGCATCGGCCCCACCCCGGTGCTGATGGACGGTGGCCAGGTGACCTCGCCCAGCGTCGGCTTCTTCAGCCCCAAGGGCGAGTGGGAGGTCGAGAACTACGGCGTCGCGCCCGACTACGTGGTCGAGCAGGACCCCAAGGCGGTCGCCGCCGGCCGGGACCCGCAGCTCGAGGCGGCGGTGTCGCTCGCGCTCGATCAGCTGAAGACCCAGCCCGCGCCGACGCCCCGCCGGCCGGCGTTCCCGGTCTACCCGCTGAAGCCGACCACGCCGTCTGCGCCCTAGAGACGAGGGCCGGCGCTGCTCCGCCGGCCCGCCCCCGTCGCGCGCGTGCCCTATCGCGCGCGTGGGAGAGTCCGGCTAGAACGCGCGCCATGAGCGCCGCGCCGACCAAAACCCTCGCCGAAACCGCCGCCGAGTTCGGGCTGAACCCCCAGGAGTACGAGCTGATCGTCCGCCGGCTCGAGCGCGAGCCCAACCTCGTGGAGCTGGGCGTCTTCTCGGTGATGTGGTCCGAGCACTGCTCCTACAAGTCGTCGCGCAAGCACCTGGGCAAGTTCCCCACCAAGGGTCCCCGCGTCATCCAGGGCCCGGGCGAGAACGCCGGCGTGGTCGACATCGGCGACGGCCAGGCCTGCGTCTTCAAGATGGAGAGCCACAACCACCCCTCCTACATCGAACCCTACCAGGGCGCGGCGACGGGCGTGGGCGGCATCATGCGCGACGTCTTCACCATGGGCGCGCGCCCCGTGGCCCTGCTGAACGCCCTGCGCTTCGGCTCCCCCGAACACCCCAAGACCAAGCGGCTGGTCTCCGGCGTGGTGGCCGGCATCGGCGGCTACGGCAACTGCGTCGGCGTGCCCACCGTGGCCGGCGAGACCAACTTCCACCGCGGCTACGACGGCAACATCCTGGTCAACGCCATGTGCGTGGGCCTGGCCGACGCCGACAAGATCTTCTACTCGGCCGCCCCCGCCGCAGGCCTCTCCGTGGTCTACTTCGGCTCCAAGACCGGCCGCGACGGCATCCACGGCGCGACCATGGCCTCGGCCGAGTTCGACGACGCCTCGGACGAGAAGCGCCCCACCGTCCAGGTCGGCGACCCCTTCGCCGAAAAGCTGCTGATCGAGGCCACCCTCGAGCTGATGGCCTCCGGCGCGGTGGCGGCCATCCAGGACATGGGCGCGGCCGGCCTCACCTCCTCCACCGTGGAGATGGCCGGCAAGGGCGGCGTGGGCGTCGAGCTCGACCTCGATGCGGTCCCGCAGCGCGAAGAGAACATGAGCGCCTACGAGATGATGCTCTCGGAGAGCCAGGAGCGGATGCTGGCCATCCTGAAGCCCGGCCGCGAGGGCGACGGCCAGCGCATCTTCGAGAAGTGGGGCCTCGACGCCGCCGTCATCGGCCTCACCACCGACACCGGCCGCATGGTGCTGAAGCACCGGGGCGAGGTGGTCTGCGACGTGCCGCTCGCCCCCCTGTTCGACGACGCCCCGCTCTACGACCGCCCCTGGGTCGCGCCCCAGCTGCAACCGCGGCTCACCGCCGACCAGGTCCCGGCCCCGGGCGACTGGAAGTCCGCCGTCCTGCAGCTGATGGGCGCTCCCGACATGGCGTCCAAGCGCTGGATCTGGGAGCAGTACGACCGCCACGTCATGGCCGACACCCTGGAAGACAGCGCCACCGGAGCCGACGCCGGCATCGTCCGGGTCCACGGCTCGGCCAAGGCGCTCGCCGTCACCTCGGACGTCACCCCCCGCTACGTCCAGGCCGACCCCTACGAGGGCGGCAAGCAGGCCGTCGCCGAGGCCTGGCGCAACCTCACCGCGGTGGGCGCCGAGCCCATCGCCATCACCGATAACCTGAACTTCGGTAATCCCGAGCGGCCCGAGATCATGGGCCAGATCGTGCGCGCCATCGACGGCATGGCCGAGGCCTGCCGCGAGCTCGACTTCCCGGTCGTGAGCGGCAACGTCAGCCTCTACAACGAGACCAACGGCCAGGCCATTCCGCCCACCCCCACCGTGGGCGGCGTCGGCCTGCTGAAGGACAGCGCCAAGCGTGCCGACTTCGGAAACCTCAAGCCCGGCGAACAGCTGGTCCTGGTGGGCGACACGGTGGGCGAGCTCGGCGCCTCCATGTACCTGCGCGAAGTGCTCGGCCGGGAAGAGGGCGCCCCGCCGCCGGTCGATCTCGCCGTCGAGCGCCGCAACGGCGAATTCGTGCGCGCCCTGATCCAGGCCGGCCAGGCGCCCACCGTCCATGACCTCGCCGATGGCGGCCTGCTGGCCGCCGCGGCCGAGATGGCGCTGGCCTCCGATGTCGGCGTGCAGCTCACCGCCGGCGAGGCTCTGCCGCCCCAGGCCTGGCTGTTCGGCGAGGACCAGGCCCGCTACCTGCTCGCCACGGCCGACGCCGATAGCCTGCTCAGCGCGGCCCAGGCCGCCGGCGTGCCGGCCCGCATCGTGGGCCAGGCTGGCGGCGACGCGCTCGCCGTGACCGGCCTGTTCAGCGTCTCCCTCACCGAGCTGCGCCAGGCCCACGAGGGCTGGATGCCGGCCTTCATGGGCGCCTGAGCATGACGGCGGCGGATCGTCCCCACCTCGCCGCCGCCCGAGCGCTGGTCGGCCAGCCCGGCTCGCGCCACGCCATCCCGACGCCGGCTGCGGTGCTCGACCTGGAGGCCTTCGAAGCCAACCTCGCCCGCATGGCCGAACGGGCCCGGGCCGCCGGCCTCGCGCTCCGCCCGCACGCCAAGTCGCACAAGTCGGCCTGGATCGCCGCGCGCCAGCTGGAAGCCGGCGCCGTCGGCGTCTGCTGCGCCAAGCTGGCCGAGGCCGAGGCGCTCGCCGCGGCCGGCATCGACCGCATCCTGGTGACCTCGCCGATCGCCGGCCCTGCCAACGCCCAGCGCGCCGCCCGCCTGGCCCGCGAGCTTCCCGACTTCCGGATGGTCGTCGACCATGTGGACGCCGTGGCGGAGCTCGCCGCCACCGGCACGCCGATCCAGCTGATCGTCGACGTGGACGTGGGCCTCGGCCGCACGGGCGTCTCCAGCCCCGACCAGGCCGCCGACGTCGCCCGCGCCATCCTGCGCCACCCCCAGCTTCGCCTGCTGGGCGTCCAGGGCTATGGCGGGAACTGGCAGCACATGGCCGGCGCCAACGCCCGCGCCGCCGCCGTGGCCGACGGCATGGCCAAGCTCTGCGCCGCGGTCGCGGCGATCCGCGAAGCCGGCGGCCGCGTCGACGTGGTCACCGGCGGCGGCACGGGCACCTTCGAGGCCGACGCCGCCCAGGGCGTGCTCACCGAGGTCCAGCCCGGCTCCTACGCCTTCATGGACCGCGAGTACCGCGACGCCCTGGGCGGCGACCCGGACGGCGCCTTCCAGCAGGCGCTGTTCGTCGCCTCCACCGTCATCAGCGCCAACCAGCCGAAGTGGGTCACGCTCGACGCCGGCCTGAAGGCGCTCTCCACCGACGGGCCGCTCCCCGTCCCCGCCACGCCGGGGTTCGAGACCGCCACCTTCCGCTTCTTCGGCGACGAGCACGGCATGCTCACCCGTCCCAAGGACCACCACGTCCACCGCGGCGACCGCATCCACCTGGTCCCCGGCCACATCGACCCCACCGTCGACCGCCACGACATCCTGTGGCTGGTCCGCGGCGACTTGCTCGAGGCCATCGTCCCCATCGACGCCCGCGGCGCCAGCCAGTAGCCCCGCCCTTCGCGTTCGCGCCAGGCTACATGCCGGTGGAAGCGGTGGGATGGGTCGGACGGGTCACCCGGATCCACGCCGCGAGCGCGATCAGACCGGCCGCCGCTGCGAGGAGCGCGCCGGGCGCTCCGGCAGCGTAGCGAACCATGTGAAGAGGTGCTGTGGGGGAATAGATCCACTCGTAGGGAATGAGATACGCAAGCACCCACGACCAGGGCAGCCACGCTATGGCCGCCCACCACGCCCACGCCGCTCCGACGCTGATCCGCCTGCCCAAGTCGCGGCGAATGACCACGACGAGGCCGGCGAGCAGTGGCCACGAAGGCGCTAAGCTCCAAAGCAGATAGGAGCCTGGGTCGGCGTACGCCTCACCGCCGTAACGCGCCCAATCGGTCGCGCCCAAGCACCCCAGAAGCGCCAGACCGGCGCTTCCCGCGCACAGTAGACCGATCCACGTCCGTTTGACGCGAGACGACGCGCGGGTTCGGGAGGCGACCATTCCGCGCAACCATGCCGCGCGCGAGGTCCGCTTTCCACCCATAGCTGACGTTCAACATAGCGGGTGCGGTGCAGACGTCAGAGACCTCGATGTGTGCGCCGCGGGACCACCAGCGGCTCTCCGGCGTTCCCTGCTCATGGAAACCTGGATCCTGCCCATTTTGCTGGGCCTCGGACTGGCGGCGTCGGCCGGTCTCAAGACCTTCGTGCCGCTGCTGGTGATGGCGGTCGCCTCGCGCTTCGGCCTGTTCGGTTTCGAGCTCACCGGACCGTTCGCCTGGTTGGCGTCGACCGGCGCCCTGGTCGGGCTAGGCCTCGCCACCGCCGCTGAGCTGGCCGCCGACAAGATCCCATTCGTCGACCATGCCCTGAGCTTGGTGGGCACGGTCGCACGCCCGGCGGCGGGCGCGCTCGCCGCCGCCGCCGCCTTCAGCCATGCGGACCCGGCGGTCGCCGCCATGGCCGGCCTGGTGATCGGCGCGCCCACGGCCCTGGCGGTGCACTCCGCCCAGGCCACCACCCGGGTCGCCAGCACCGCGACCACCGGCGGCCTCGGCAACCCCGTGATCTCGGTCGTGGAGGACGTGGCGGCCTTCGGCGCCGCCCTGCTGGCGCTCGCCGTCCCGCTCCTGGTGCCCCTCCTCCTGCTGGTTGCGGCTATCCTCGTGTGGCGCGCCCTGGCGACGCTCCGCCGCGCCGGCCGTCGCCGCCCTTGGCGAGCCTGAAGGCCTGCAGAGCGTCCAGGCGACCGAGACCGGCGCCGGTCGTCCTTCTCGCTGAGGGACTATAGCTGCCGCACAAGAAGGACGCGTTCCTCCGAGTTCAACCAGATCTGCAGTTAGCCTTCCGACGGGTTGATGGTGATGCGCGGCGGCATGCGGAGCTCCGTACGAACGCCTCGAGATCACTGAACACGGGCGACGTCTGCAATGGGTGGTTAGCGGACATCGCCTACTCGATCTTGTTGACGCGGGCGATGTGGCGACCGCCTTCGAACTCGGTCGCGAGCCAGACCCGCACGATCTTCAGCGCCTCAGCTTCGGTCAGGGTGCGTTCCCCAAGCGAGAGGACGTTGCCGTCGTTGTGGGCGCGGTTCCAGATGGCGACCTGTTCCGTCCAGCATAAGCCGCAGCGGACCCCTTTGACCTTGTTCGCCGTGATAGCTTCACCGTTGCCGGAGCCGCCAAGCACGATGCCGCGCTCGTACTCACCGCTCGCGACGGCTTCGGCTGTCGGGCGGATGAAGTCGGGATAATCGCAGGCATCGGACGAGTGGGCGCCGAAGTCGGAGACCTCATGGCCATCCGCAAGAAGCATCACCTTGATGGCCTCCTTGTATTTGAAACCGGCGTGGTCGGAGCCGATGGCGATCTTGAAAGTCTTCACGAGTGCCACCTAGGGGTTGGTCGCGGGCCATGGTCGCGTCGTTCGAAACGCCCGGTATCAGGCCTTGCGACGGAGGCGTATGGGTCGATAGCGGACGTACAGCCTTCGCGTAGCGGTTCGGAACAACCATCGGCCTAAAGCTTGAGCGATAAGACCAGGTCGCCCTTGTCAAACGTCGCCGCTTCGAACGTATCCGGCAGTGAACTCGGCTCGAAGGACAAGCGTCGGCAAAGCGCCAGCGACGCGGTGTTGCCGGGGGTCACGCACGCCCAGAGACGCTCCACGCCATCCCGCTTCAACTTCGACGCAAGGGCTCCGACGGCTTCGCTTGCGTAGCCATGGCCCCACGCGTCAGCCACGAAGACGAAGGAGACTTCGGCATCCTGACCATGCACCAGCGCCTCGACTCTGCCGATGGCTTGGCCGCTCCGACTCAGCGTGACGGTGCACGGCAGGTACGCCCCCGAGATTCGGGTCCCGCGGCTCGCAGCCTCCATCCTTGCGAACTGATCGCGTAGGGCGGCGACGGTGGTGGGTACGTCCTCAGGCTGGAAGTGGACGTTTACTTTCGGATCCAGCAAGTCGGATAGCTGCTCGGCATGCGAAGCCCGAAGGGGCAAGATCGTTAGCCGGTCTGTCTTCAGGGTCATCTCGGCGGACGTACAGTCCCTCCGAAGGAGCCGGTCAAGTCACTCGTCAACCTCCGGCTTCCCCGGCCTGTCTGCTGCGCGACCCGAACCTGATGTCCGCTCTCGACCCATAGCGGACCTTCGAATTGCCCTAGCCTTCCAGGCGCCGAACGACCTTAAAGCTTCAAGCTCAAGCCGCGCGAGCGTTCGGCGCGCCTCACCTTCGGCAGTGTCTAGGCGCAGCAGGAATGCCGTCCGTTCGACGCTGAGGTTGGCCAACTCTTCGCCCTGATCAAAGCCGTGATGCAGGAAGTGCAGCTGTTCACCGCGCCGCGCCGCCTTGAACAGCCAGCCCTGGTCCACATCCGACCAATCGTCGCCGTCCTCGCTCTCGCGCAACCAGTCGAACAAGTCCGTCATCTCGTGGAAAGTGTCCCACCACGGGAAGCCGACTTCTTGGTCGGCACGCGAGCTCTGAAACCTGAGTTGTACAGGAAACAGCAGTTGCCCCGGGATAATCGGGCCGCCTTCGACTCTGACGTGTCGAGTCATCCGCCTCGCCGCCTCGATCTCGTTGCCTGCGATCTCCGCAGGTGTTGGCATCCAGTCCGGCGCCCCTGCAGCGAGAGGCGCCAGCCGGAAACGGAAGGCTGGCGTGAGGTCCGTCGCCGGCAGCGATCGCGCTGGCCAGGACAGGTCCGCTAGCAACGCATCCAACTCATCGACGCCTGCCCGCTGCATCGATCCCCCCAACAGCCCTCAGAAGCGTACGATGCCGACCTAGGCCGCGACCCGCAACGTCCGCTAACCACCCTTAGCTGACCTTCGAACGGTCCGATCAACGACGGGCGAGCAAAACGTCCGCGTGCTGGACCGGAGTCAGCGACCGCTATCGACCTGTTGCGGAGCCACAGAATCGAGGGTGAATGTGGCTCTGCGATGTTGAGATCGATCTCTTGGATTGCGGCTGCGACGGCGCTTGCGGTGGCGTGCTCGAGTGCGCCCGCTTTGATGCAGCCCGATGCTCTCAGCACCCAGGCAGCCGTGTTGGCGAAGGTGCCCGTTGGCACTCCGATCCACGTCGGGGAGAGGGTGTTGCGGGATGGCGGCTTCAAATGCTCCTATCGGGTCAACGAGCGCTACGCGGATTTCGCAAACCGAGAAGGAGAGCAGGTCACCAGAGGACCGGCCCGGTTTTTGTATTGTGACTCCGGTGAGCGCGGCTGGTTGGTGACCAAGCGTTGGCAGGTGTCTCTTGAGGACGTCGAGGGGCGCGTCGCCTATGTGGGGGTTGGGGTCGGTCTAACAGGTCCGTAGACCCTCAGAACGTCCGCTAACCACCCTTAGCTGACGTTCGGAAGGTCTGCTTACGGGCACGGTCGCCGAACGTCCGCTTAGCGGATCAAGGCCAGTTTCCGCTTACGACCCATTGCTGACCCTCCCAAGGCCCGCTCTAGGGCAGCCTGGTGATGGCTGCTTCGCGGCTGCGAGCCGAACTCCGCTCCGACCTCTTGCTGGGTCCACCAATACCGGTCTGACGATTGGGCGTCCGCCGTGGCGCCGTTCTTGCTAGACCCGACGGGCGAGGAGCAGATGACCATTCCTTACCTTTCAGCTCCGTTCGCAGCCACGCTCGGTGAAGCTCGAGTCGTGAAGCCGTTGCCCCCCGAGGTTGCTGCGGCCAACAAGGCGGCGGCGGTAAAACGTGCCGCCTTGATGTCGAGCGGCGGTCCAGGTGGCTCGCGCGTGGGAGATCCGGTCGGCGACTCTGTCAATAATGGCGCCCTGAAGCGGCTGCGCGAGGCCATGAAAATCGCAGCCCTGACCGGCAAACTTGACCTGCGCATCTGACGCAGTCGCCTTCAGCGTGAGCGCTGACATGGCGGTGATTGCGCCGTTGCGCTCGCGATTGCGGGATCGCCTTCGCCCTGGCGCAGTTCTTTCCAGGGTTCGGTGCGATGTTCGTCGCCGGTGCGATTACGATGTGGGTCGCCTACTCAGCGCACCGCGCGGCGAGAAGCCGCTAGCGGTAGCTGCCCCTCCACCAAGCTGACCTTCCGAAGGTCCGCTCTGGAGCCGGATGGCCAACGTCCGCTTTGCGGCTCTGAGCTACCGTCCGCTTTCCACCCATAGCTGACGTTCGGAATGTCGGCTTGCGGCATGATCTCCGAAGGTCCGCTCTGCGGACCGAGTCCAGCGTCCGCTTCGGCCGCAGAGCGGATCTCAGCCGAACCCTCGACTCCGCAGGGTGGGCGGCCACCCAAGCCGCCCCCCTGAGCATGCATCGCCCATCTCAGGGAACCACACCCTTAGCGGTTCCCCGCAAGGCGCTCACCGCCCTCGCCTGCGGTCACGCCCGCAAGTCCCCCAGCACGCGGCCGACGACCGGGGCCCAGTCGCCGGCGGTCTCCTGTCGGTAAAGCCGAGCCGTCGGGTACCAGGGCGAGTCCGGGCGGCCGCGCATCCAGCGCCAGTCGGTGTTCAGCCGCGGCAGCAGGATCCAGCAGGGCTTGCCCATGGCGCCGGCCAGGTGGGCCACCGAGGTGTCGATGGACACCACCAGGTCCAGGCTGTCCACGATCGCCGCCGTGTCCGCCATGTCCGCCACGCCGGTGTCTTCCGGGTGCAGGCTCATGGCGCCGGCGTCCAGCAACCGCTGCGCCAGGTCTGTGGGCAGGCCCTTGTTCGCGGCGTTGAAGCCGGTCGGGCTGGCCTTCCAGACCAGGCCCACCCTGGCCGCCGGCCGCGGGCGCGCCTTGCGGTCCTCGGGGACCGAGAGATAGGGCCCGCTCCACAGCTGCCCTCCGGCGGCCCCGAGCCAGCGGGGAAGGCTGAAATAGCGGGTCCAGTAGTCGTGCCGCTGCAGGCTCACCGTCGCCCCCGCATCGATCGCGACGGTGGCGTCCACGCCAGGGGCCGTCCGGAAGAGCGCCGCCAGCGGGCTGCGGCAGGCGGCGGTGACCGTGCTGGCGCCCAGACGCTTCAGGTGCTGCGCGAAGCGGATCATCTGGATCTGGTCGCCCAGCCCCTGCTCCACATGGATGAGGACGGACTTGCCGGTCAGGGGCTCCCCCCGCCACTCGGTCCAGTGCGCCGGCATTCCCGGGACCAGGGTGGGATGCAGCGTCGCCCGCGCCTCCAGCAGCGGCCAGCCCTCGGCGAAGCGGCCCACCGACAGCAGCAGCGCGGCCAGGGCCTCCTCCGCGGACTTGAACTCCGGATCGAGGGCCAGCGCCGTGCGGTATTCGAGCTCCGCGAGATCCGGCCGGTCGGTCGCCGCGTAGATCCTCCCCAGCCGGTGGCGCAGGCCAGGCTCCAGCGGTCGATGCCGCAGCGCCAGCTGCCCCCATCGCTGCGCCTCGTCGAACGCGCCGGCTTCGGTCAGGCACAAAGCCAGGTTGCTGGCCAGGTTCACCGTCACCGCCGTGCGCGCCGCGGCGCGGTAGGCCGCGATGGCTTCGGCCCAGCGGCGCTCCTGCTGGAGGGCCAGTCCCTCGGCGAAGGCTTGCTCGGCGGCGGCGTCGGTCATGCAGCCTCTTAGCCCAGCCGCGCGCCATGCCCCAAGCCACCCTGGATCGTCGACCCGAGGCGCCGCAGCCGGTAGGCTCGCCGGAATACACGGGACGGGAGCGCCGACGATGAACCGCTACTGGACGCTGGCGCCCGGTCCTGTGCCGGCCTGGCCGGAGCCGGACACCTTCCAACTGCGCGAAGGCCCGATCCCCTCTCCGGCCGCCGGGCAGGCGCTGACCCGCACCCTCTACGTGTCCCTCGATCCGTACCAGTGGGGCTACAAGCGTCGCGGGGTCGAACCGGCGGGCGCGCCCTGCCATGCGCGCACCGTCTCCCAGGTGGTGGAGAGCCGTATCGACGGCCTCGCGCCCGGCGACTTCGTGTTCAACACCAACGGCTGGGCCGAGTATGGCCTCATGGGCGAAGGCGTGCCGCGGCCGGGCTACATGGTCCCGCGCAAGCTCGACCCGGCGCGCGGCCGCATCTCCCAGGCCGTGGGCGTGCTCGGCATGCTTGGCCTCACGGCCTACGCCGGCATGATCCTGCAGTGCGATCCGCGCCCGGGGGAGACGGCGGTCGTCTCCGCGGCCTCAGGCGGCGTGGGACAGATCGCCGGCCAGCTGGCCCGCCTCAAGGGCGCCCGGGTGGTCGGGATCGCCGGGCGCGAGGACAAGCGCCGGTTCGTCGTGGACGAGCTCGGCTTCGAGGCCTGTGTCTCGCACCTGAGCCCCACCTTCGCGGGCGACCTGGCCGCCGCCTGCCCCGGCGGCGTGGACGTCTATTTCGAGAACGTCGGGGGCGCGGTGTTCGAGGCGGTCCTGCCGCTGCTGCGGCCAGGGTCGCGCATGACGATCTGCGGCCTCATCGCGCATTACGGAGACACCGCCGGCGACGCCAAGGCCGCCGAGACCGCCCGGGCGCAGGCGGCCGGCGCGTCGGTGCAGGACCTGTTCGTCGGCGACTACGTCGAGGCGCACCACGACACCTTCCTGGCGGAGATGTCGCCGTGGGTGGCCGACGGCCGGGTGCGGTATCGGGAGGACATCCGCGAGGGCCTGGAGACCATCCCCGCGGCTTTCGCCGAGATGCTGAAGGGCGGCAACTTCGGCAAGATGCTGGTCCGCGTGGCCCCCGATGTTACGCTCGCATCCGCAACGGCATGAACCAATGGCGGGCGGCGGCGATTATGCGGCCGACCGCACCGCCCGGAGAGCTGCATGAGAAGCCTCGTCGCCACCGCCCTGCTCTGCCTGGGCCTCGTCGCCTGTCAGGAAAACCAGACCTCCTCGGAAACCACTGCCGAGGCCGCGCGAGAAGCCTCCGCGGCCGCCCAGCAGGCCTCCACCGCCGCCGACCAGGCCGCCCAGGCCGCGGCGAGCGCCGCAGTCGCCACCACCCCGGCCGACAGCCAGGCCGCCGGCAACCTGGCTGCGGCGGCCGGCGCGCAGGCCGAACGGGCCGGCGAAGCGGCCGCTGACGCAGGCGAGAAGGCGCAGAAGGCGACCCGCTAGGCTGCGGCTGTCGCCCGCTTCAGCAGATCGAGCACCGCGGCCGCGAACGCCCGCATGTTGGCGCTGCGGTCCTCGCTGCCGGTCTCGAGCGTGATCACGTGCTCCACCGGGCCGGACACCGCCACGCAGGTGTGGCCCGGCGCGTCGCCGTAGCCGTTGCCGGTGGGGCCCGCCGCCCCGGTCTCGCTGATCCCCCAGGTCGCCCCGAACCGCTCCCGCGCGGTGCGGGCAAGCAGCAGGGCGTAGGGCTCGCTGGCCGAGCGCATGCCGGCCAGCGCCTCCCGGGGGATCTCCATCAGCATCACCCGCGCCTTCGGCGTGTAGACCACCGCGCCGCCGAGGAAGTACTTCGACGCGCCCGGCACGGCGAGGAGGGCGGCCGAGACCAGCCCGCCCGACGAGCTCTCCGCCACGGCCACCGTCTGGCCCGCCGCCTTCAGCGCCTCGCCGACCTCTGCGGCCAGCCTCTCCAGTTCGTCCATTCCTGCCCCCTTGGCGTGCGCCCAATTCGGCGCCCATGATGGCCGCCATTTCAAAGAAGAGCCATTTCCCCGGGAGGAATTTGATGGACGCCCAATCGCAGTGGACGGGCCTGGACGCCGGTCGCCTCGAACGCATCACCGATCACCTGGAGCGCAACTACATCGCGCCGGGCAAGATCGCCGGCTGTCAGGTCACCGTCGCGCGCCACGGGCACATCGCCTACGCCAAGAACTTCGGCCTGATGGATCGTGAGCGCGGCAAGCCGGTGGCCGACGACACGATCTTCCGCATCTATTCGATGACCAAGCCGGTCGTGTCGGTCGCACTGATGACCCTCTACGAGCAGGGCTACTTCCAGCTCAACGACCCGGTCTCCCGCTTCGTGCCGTCCTGGAAGAACCACCGCGTGTGGCTCTCCGGCGAAGGCGAGGACATGAAGACCGAAGCCCCGCACCGGCCGATCAGCTTCCGCGACGTGCTCTCTCACACCGCCGGGCTCACCTACGGCGGCGGCTTGCCCGGGGTGGGCGTGCAGCACCCGATCGACCACGTCTATCGGTCGCTGAAGATCCGCTCCTTCGATGCGGCCGACACCATGCAGGGCTTCCTCGACAAGCTGGGCCAGGTGCCGCTCCGCTACCAGCCCGGCACGGCCTGGATGTACTCGCTGGCCACCGACGTCTGCGGCGCCCTGGTCGAGGTGATCTCGGGCAAGCCGCTCGCCCAGTACCTCGACGAGGTGATCTTCCAACCGCTCGGCATGAAGGACACCGCCTTCTGGGTGCCGGAAGGCAAGCACGAGCGCCTCGCCGCCAACTACCAGCGCGGCGCCGACAAGCAGCTGAAGCTGATCGACGATCCGGGCGACAGCAACTTCACCCGCGAGCCGGGGTTCAAGTCCGGCGGCGGCGGCCTCGTGGGCACCAGCGCCGACTACCTGCGGTTCTGCGAGATGCTGCGCCGGGGCGGCGAGCTGGACGGCGCCCGCATCCTCGGGCCGCGCACGGTCGAACTGATGCACATGAACCACCTGCCCGGCGGCCGCGAGCTGACCGAGCTGGCCATCGGCGGGTTTTCGGAGACCGCCTACGACGGCGTGGGCTTCGGCCTGGGCTTCGCCTCGACCCTCGATCCGGTGCGCGCCGGCGGCCTGGGTGTCGGTGACTTCTACTGGGGCGGGGCTGCCTCCACCATCTTCTGGGTGGACCCCAAGGAGGACCTCTCCGTCGTGTTCATGACCCAGCTGATGCCGTCCGGCACCTTCAACTTCCGGGGCCAGCTGAAGAGCATCATCTACGCCTCGATCATCGACTGACCCACGGCGCCGGCCGGGGACAACCCCGTTCGGCGATCCGGGAACATTCGACAAGCTCAGCCAGTTGGGCGCCGGCAAAGCCTGGAACGGCTCAGCTGGCGCCTTTTGAGCGTCTCTGGGACCGCGACGGCGTCACTGGAGAGATGATCGATGAAGACGACCCTGGCCTACGCCGGCGTGGCGGCCGCCTCGCTTCTGGCCACCGCCTGCGCCACCTCCGACCATCAGACCGCACGCCTGGAAGCGGCCCGGACCCTCGCCAACGCCCAGAGCGTCGACTTCACACATCACGAGGCGATCGGCCGCACCGCGGTTGCCTATGGCGATCGCTGGACCGCCGCCAACCTGTTCGAGCGCGCCGTAGACAAGGAAGCCACCGTCACCGGCTGGTTCAACCTCGCCGCCACCTACGAACAGACCGGCCGCGCGGCGCAGGCCATTCCGCTCTACCAGCGGGTCGTGCAGCACGGACAGTTCCTGTGGGGCGTGAACAGCCGCGACTACCGCGACCGCGCCGCCCGGCTCGAACGCTTCAACCTGGCCGACGAGTCCGCCGCCCGCCTCGCCCGCCTGACGCAACGGCCGACCTTCGCCGCCAGCGGCGTCCGCTCGGCCACCGAACTCGGCACGCCCGCCGCCGCCACGGTAGGCGCCGCCACGGCGACGCGCATTTCCGACGCGGAGGCTCTGGCGCGCGACGCCGGAACCCAGCCGGTCGTGCAGTAAAAAGCCGCAGCGCTGCCGCCACGCTGTGGCGGCAGCGGTCTGCTATCCAGGCCGGGATGAGCACCCACGTCCTTGGCCTGATCTCGCTGTTCTTCGTGGCGCTCGCCACGTCCGCGATCCCCGGCCCGTCGAACTTCCTGACCATGCGCCTGGCCCTGCGCCGCGGCCGGGCGCCCGCCGTCTCGGCTGCGCTTGGCGCAACTGCGGGTTGCGTCCTGTGGTGCGCCGCCGCCGCCCTCGGCCTGGCCGCCGTGCTCGCCGCCTGGCCCTGGCTTTACCAGCTGCTCCGCATCGCCGGCGGCCTCTACCTCGTCTGGTTCGCCGTGGGGTTGTGGCGCTCCAAACCCGAGCCGCCCGCCGGCGACCCGCCGCCGGCCGCCGCACGCACCGCCTTCTGGCAGGGCCTGGCCATCTGTGTGACCAATCCAAAATCCGTGCTGTTCTTCGCCAGCGTCTTCTCCGCCTATGTCGGCCCGAACAGCCCGGCCTGGGCCCACGCCGCGGCCGCGGGCGTGGTGTGCGTCACCTGCCTGGCCTGGCAGACCTCACTCGCCTGGTTCTTCTCCAGCCGCCGGGCCGCGGAAGCCTACAGCCGGGCGCAGCGCCCCCTCGACCGCGGCGCCGCGGTGGTGATGGGCGGCTTTGGCCTGAGCCTGCTCTGGACCTTCGGCTGACCTGGGCCTAAGTCGCTGGACATGCCCATGACCCAGACCGCCCTGGAAGCCGCCCTGAGGGAGGGCTTCCCCGACGCCGAGATCGAGATTACCGATCTGGCCGGCGACGGCGACCATTACCGCGCCCGGATCGTCTCCGCCGCCTTCGCGGGCCTGCCCCGCGTCCGCCAGCACCAGCTGGTCTACGCCGCGCTGAAGGGCCGGATGGGCGGCGAACTGCACGCCCTCGCGCTGGAGACCTCCGCGCCGGCTTGACCCAGAGGGCCCCCGTCCCTAGCTCTTGGCCACTGATTTCCCTCGCCGAAAGGCCGACCCAGATGACCGACGCCGCGACCGCCAACCCCGTCCACGACTGGATCGCCAACTCCGTGGCCGAGAACCCGGTCATCCTGTTCATGAAGGGCGAGCCGGAGCAGCCGCGCTGCGGCTTCTCGGCCAGCGTGGTGCAGATCCTCGATCACCTCGGCGTCGATTTCGTGGGCGTGGACGTCCTGCAGAGCGAGCCGTTGCGCGAGGGCATCAAGACCTTCTCGGACTGGCCGACCATTCCGCAGCTCTACGTCAAGGGCGAGTTCGTTGGCGGCGCGGACATCGTGCGCGAGATGTACCAGTCCGGAGAGCTGAAGGGCTTCCTCGAACAGCAGGGCGTGCTCGCGGCGTGACCCGCCTGCTCGAGCCGCCCGAGGGCCGACAGGTCTTCGCCCGCGCGTTCGAGCCCCGCCCGGACCACATCGACGCCAACGGCCACGTGAACAACGTGGTCTACCTGGGCTGGGCTCAGGAGCTGGCCACGGCGCATTGGAACAGCCGGGCGCCCGAGGACGCCAAGGTCCAATGGGCCTGGATCGCGCTGCGTCATGAGGTCGACTACCGCCGCGCCCTGTTGCCCGGGGAGACCGCCTACGGTCGGACCTGGGTGGCCGAGACTGCGGACGGGCCGCGCTTCGACCGCTTCGTTCGTATCGACGCACCTGACGGAGCCATGTGCGCCCAGGCCAAGACCACCTGGGTTCTGATCGAGCAGGCGACCGGCCGGCCGCGGCGCGTCCTGCCGTGGATGCTGGAGATGTTCAGCTAATCAGGGCCCGCAGCACGGCGGCCCTCTTCCGATCCTTGGTGCGGCCGAATAGGTGCAGGATCTCCAGCTGCTCCTCCACGGACGGCGTGAAGACGCCACCCACCGAGATCCGCGTCCGCGGCTGCAGAGACTGCCAACCCTGCGGGGTCATGACGCGGAAGCCGCCCATCACGTCCACCGGCAGGGGCGGCGCATCCCACCGGAAGTGAACCTCGGACCGGAAGCGGGCGTCCGGGGCTGGTGACTTCAGCGACACGCCGAGACGGGCAGCCAGTAGCCGTGCGTCGGCCGCGCTGGCGAGCACGTCCACATCCGCGACAATGACCGGCCGCGCCCCATGCAGCGCCATGGCGGCGCTGCCGATCAGCCACCACTCGCTTCGCAGCTCAGCAAGAGCTTCCGCGAGCTGCTCGAGGGTTTCGGCGAGGCCCTGAGGCAGGCTCACCGGCTTGGCCTCAGCGGATTGAGCAGGGTGAGCCGGCCGCCGGGCTTGAGGCCCAGTTCGGCCCAGCTGAAGACCAGCTCGACCTCCCCGGGCGGCGAGCGGCAGGGGTCGAGGCGGCGGCGTGCGAAGGCGATCGCAGCGCCGCCATCGCCGCGCCGTTCCACGAAGAATGCCCAATCCGCCTTGTTGGTGCAGCCGGTGGATGCCGTCCGGAGGATGATCCCGCGCCGGCCGCCTGTCAGGGCGAAGACCGGCTCCAGCTCCAGCAGGCTGGCCTCGTCGGAAGTTGTCAGGACGGAGGGGACCGCGGCGCAGCCGCAGAGCGCCAGACCGGCCAGCGCGAAGAGCCGGCGATTCATGATCCCAATGGGCCACAGCGCGGCGCAAAGCAAAAGGCCCCGGATCGCTCCGGGGCCTCGCAATCTCTGCTCGAAGTCCGGCGCCCGTCAGGACGCGTAGAATTCGACGACGAGGTTCGGTTCCATCTTCACCGGGTATGGCACTTCGGCCAGTTCCGGGGCGCGCACGAAGGTTGCGGCCATGCTCTTCGTTTCAACGGTGATGTAGTCCGGCGTGTCGCGCTCGCCCGACTGGAGGGCTTCGAGAACAAGGGCCATGTTGCGCGAACGCTCGCGCACCGACACCACATCGCCCGGCTTCACGCGGTACGACGGAATGTTCACGCGCTTGCCGTTCACCAGCACGTGGCCGTGGTTCACGAACTGGCGGGCGGCGAACGGCGTCGGCACGAACTTGGCGCGGTAGACGATCGCGTCCAGGCGCGACTCAAGCAACGCGATCAGGTTCTCGGAGGTGTTGCCCTTCCGACGCGCCGCTTCCTGGTAAATGCGCGAGAACTGCTTCTCGGTCAGGTTCCCGTAGTAGCCCTTCAGCTTTTGCTTCGCGCGCAGCTGCAGACCGAAGTCCGAAACCTTGGACTTGCGCCGCTGGCCGTGCTGGCCCGGGCCGTAGGAGCGGGTGTTGACGGGAGACTTCGGGCGACCCCAGATGTTTTCGCCCATCCGGCGGTCGAGCTTGTACTTGGCGCTATGGCGCTTGGACATGTGTCACTCTTCTACTGACCCGAGCCGGCGCCCCTGGAAGTAAGGGCGCGATTTCAACGGCGGCCTTCGCGTCGTCCCGTCATAGGTTCCTACGCCGTCCGGGCGAGCCCGGCGGCTGGAAGGGCGCGGTTATCGTCGGTGGAACCGTGGGAGTCAAGCTGAGCAGGGAAGCGCGTTCGCGTTCGCCCGCGGGCCGTGAAACTTCGCCTGCGACCAGTCGCCTCCAGCCACTAGGGGGAACGCGGCCGGCACGAAGAGGAACTTAGTCCTGCGCAGCACGCTACCTATCCATGCCCCGTATCATGATCGAGTGCCCCCTTACTCACGAGCTGGTCCCCACCGGCTACCGAACAAGCGACCTAAGCCTGGACACGATGCTGGCGGATCGTTCCTTCCGATGCGGCTGCGGCGCCGTTCACGCCTGGGGCGCGCCCATGGGCTCCGTTGAGGGCGCCGGAGACCTGCAGCAGGAAATCGCGGCCGAGCTTCGGCACCTGCGCACCTCGCTGCAGCCCGTCATCGCGGCCCCCGACGCCCCGGGAAAGTTGCAACACCGCGCAGCGCATGAAGCCCAGGTCAGGCGAGATGCGCTCCATCGTCCCTGGTAGGCGGCTCGAACCAGCAGCCCCCCGGTGAGCGACTGTTCTCGCTCGTGATGGTCTGATCGGCTCGACATGAAGACGGAGACGCCCGCAAACGCCGTACATTCCGCGGTTCACGCACTGGAGCGTGCCGACCTCAGCGTCGGCCAGGCGCTCGCCGCGTCGCGTGACCACCCGATTTCAAGGGCGGCGGCGAAAGCCGGCAAGCTCGGTGATCAGGAACCGCTCTACGTGCTTGCAGGCGGCTGCCTGATGGTCGGCCTTCTCGCCCGCCGGCCCCGTCTCGCGATCGCCGGACTTCGAGCAGGGCTGGCGGTCGCCGCGGCGGATCTTGCCAAGAGCGCCATCAAGCACCGCGTAACCCGCACACGCCCTCACGTGCTGATCGACGACGGGCGCTACGAACGGACGGCGGGCGGCGACGGCGAGAAGCCGGACCAATCCTTCCCATCCGGCCACATGGCCGGCACCTGCGCGGCGGCGGCCGCCCTCGCGCACAGCTTCCCGCGCACGGCTCCCTATGGCGCAGCTTTAGCGCTCGCCCTTGGGGTAAGCCGCGTCAGCAAGGCGGCGCACTGGCCGCTGGACGTCGCGGCCGGCGCTGTCATCGGCTTATTGGCCGAGTTCGCGACCCGCAGAGTCGTGGACAGTGCTGCAGCCTTGCTGGGCGCGTCCCCACTGCCGGGCGACCCTGCCCGCTAGATGGGGGACGATCCAGGGCCGACCGATTCACCAGCGAGCTCGGCAGCGCGGCGGCGCGCCCGGGCTTCGGCTCCGTTGGCGAGAGCCCAGCGCAGCGTGCGTCCAAGAGCATGAACGCCGAGGCGTGCGCCCGCGCGCCGCGCAGCAGGCAGTCGGAACCCGTGCAGGTGGGCGGCCCATTCCGGGAGCAGGTCCTTCGCGGCGTCGAAGGTCAGCGCCATTGCAGGCGCTGCGGCGGGGCTGGGGGCCCTCTGGCTGAGGAGCGCGCGAGCCACCTCGCGGGTGCGGTGATCATAGCGCAACTTGGGCTGCACCTTGCGGAAATAGCTGGCGACTTCGGCTCGGCTTTGAGGGACGTCGCTGGCCCCGAGACGCCGGGCAATCTCGGCGGTTTCGCGGTAGTAGCGGTCCTGCTCACCGGGCGGAAACGTCGGGTTGGCGTAGCGGAGGTAGGCGGCGAGGAAGGCGCTGACCTCGGCCACATGCACCCAGGTGAGGAGGTCAGGATCGTCGGCGGCATAGGGGGTCGCCTCCTGATCCCCCTCAGCGGGCAGAGTCCCTGAGACGCGGGCGTGGATGGCGCGAACCCGGTCGATGTAGCCCTGAGCCTCGACGGAGTCGCCATAGGTCGTGCCCGCAATGAAGCGCGCTGTGCGCTTCAGCCGACCTGACATGTCGTGCCGGAAGTTCGAGTGATCCCAAACCCCTGCCAATGCGCCAGGATGCAGCATCTGGACGAGCAGCGCGGCGACGCCGCCCACCATCATGCTGGTGAAGTCACCGTGCACCTTCCAACAGGCGCTCTCCGGACCGAACAGGCCCGTGTCGCGCCGGTTGCGCTCCACCGTATCGTCGCCGGTCCCACCAACAAGCTGCCTCACCTGTTGGACGAGCGCCTGACGCAGGGCGGCGGGAGGGGAGATTGCAGCTGGCGCGGCGGGAGGCGGCATCCCCGGAACATAGGAGAGACAGTGGTCAGCCACCACGCCTGCGACAGCCGTAGTGAAGGAGACACCGCGGGTCTCGACCGTACGGCCGGCGCCACCACTCTGCCGGCAAACCTTAGTTCGCTCCCTGCCCCACCGGCTTCGATCGCTCCAGGGTGGGGTACTTCACCCCTAGCTGGTCGAGGTAGGTCGGGTGCTTGGCGGCGTCGTAGTAGAAGGCCCGCATGGCAGGGCGGAATCTGGCCATCACGTCGGCGTTCATGGTGGCCGCGGGCTGGTCCGTGGCTCCGATCATCGAAACGTACTGCTCCGTCTTCGTCTGCACATCCGTGAAGTACGCCTTTGCCTGCGCGCGCAGCTTCGGCTGGGTCAGCAGGTCCAGGGTGGTCATGGCCACCACCTTCGAGCCCGCGACCACCCCCTTGTGGGCGATCGGGGTCGCCATGGAGATCGCGTTCGCCCAGTTGTGGCCAGGAAGGCCCGGGATGTTCGAGGGATAGCGAATTGTGATGGTGGGGACGACCCACGACACGTCGCCAATGTCGTCAGAGCCTCCGCTCTCCGGGTTCTCCTTCGGCGGCTCCAGCTTATCGAGCTGCGTCGCCAGGCCATCGGTCTTCTCGGCCTTGGTCTCCCGCTGCACGGCCTTGGCAAACGCCTGGTCGTCGGAGCTCCAGTTGGGCAGACCGATCTGCCGGATGTTGGCGTAGGCCGCCTCTGCGATCGGTCTGTTGAAGTGGCGCGGGGCCGCCGTGCCGAGCACCCGCCGCTCGACGGTGGTGTCGGTCATCAGGGCGGCGCCGTCCGCGATCTTGTTGCCGACAGCGTAGAGGTCGCTGATCCGCTGGAAGTCCTGCTCGCGGAAATAGTACCAAACCGAGGCGCGTTCCGGCACGACGTTCGGCTGGTCGCCGCCATCCCGGATCACGTAGTGCGAGCGTTGGGCTGGGCGGATGTGCTCGCGGCGGAACTCCCAGCCGGCATTCATGAGCGAGACGGCGTCCAGTGCGGAGCGGCCCATCCAGGGCTTACCGGCCGAATGCGCCGTCGCGCCGCTGAAAGTGTACTCCACCGAGACGAGACCGGTGCCCATCGGCTTGCCCCAGCTGGTCCCCAGGTTGTCGCCCACATGGGTGAAGATGACCGCATCCACATCCTTGAAGACCCCGTCGCGGACCATGTAGGCCTTGCCCGCGACCAACTCCTCCGCGACTCCTGGCCAGAGCATCAGCGTGCCGGGGATGCCCTCCTTCTGCATGATGTCCTTCACGGCGAGCGCCGCGACGACATTGAGGGCCTGGCCTGAGTTGTGGCCTTCGCCGTGGCCGGGCGCGCCCTCCACCAGAGGCTGGCGCCACGGGATGCCGGGGGTCTGGGAGGCCTTGGGGATGCCGTCGATGTCGGAGCCCAAGGCGATCACCGGACCACCCCTCTTGTTGCTCCACGTCGCAACCCAGCCGGTCGGCAGGCCCGAGACGCCGCGGGTGACCTTGAACCCGTTCTTCTCGAGAACGTCGGTGATGTAGCGGGAGGTCTCCACCTCCTGGAATCCCAGTTCGCCGAAGCTGAAGATGCTGTCGTTCATCTCCTGCGCGAGCTTGGTGCGGGCCTCGACACCGGCGACCGCCTGCTTCTTCAGAGCGGCCAGCGGCGCGGCGCCCGCTGCCGGCGCTGCGACGAACAGCGCGGCGAGCGCGAACGAGATGATTTTCGACACTGGTGACTCCCCCGAAACTGACGGCGGGACGCTGGACGAGGAGCGCGGATGTTGTCCAGTGCCCCCGCACCCCCGCCCGCTCATCCGAGGACGATGCCTAGTTGTTGCCCCCGACGATGTTCCCCAAGCCGCCGAGGACCGACCCTTCACCGCGGTTCTGTCCGCCGGCGCCGCCGGCAGCCGCCAGCATACGCCCCGCCAGGCGAGAGAAGGGCAAGGATTGAATCCAGACCTTCCCCGGGCCCGTGAGCTTCGCGAAGAACAGGCCCTCGCCGCCGAAGAAGACACTCTTCACGCCACCCGCCATGACCAGGTCGAAGTCGACGCTCGGCGTGAAGGCCGCCAAGCAGCCGGTGTCCACGTGGATCTGCTCTCCCGGCGCCAGCTCGCGTTCGGCCACCGTGCCGCCCATCTGGACGAACACCCAGCCGTCGCCCTCCAGCCGCTGCATAATGAAGCCCTCGCCGCCGAACAGCCCGGTCATCATTCGTCGCTGGAAGTGGATGCCGATGGACACCCCACGGGCGGCGGCTAGGAAGCTGTCCTTCTGGCAGATCAGTGTCCCGCCGAGGTCGGCCAGGTGCAGCGGCAGGATGGCGCCAGGGGTGGGAGAGGCGAAGGCCACCTTGGCCTTTCCGCTTCCGCCGTGGGTGAACACCGTGGTGAACAGGCTCTCGCCAGTGATCAGGCGCTTGCCGGCCCCTAGCAGCTTGCCCATGAAGCCGGCGCCCTGCCCGCCTGAGCCGTCGCCGAATACGGTGGTCATGCCGACCGAGGCGTCCTTCCAGACAAGGGCGCCGGCTTCGGCGACCGCGCTCTCGCCAGGATCGAGCTCGATCTCGACGAACTGGAGTTCCTGGCCCTTGATCTCGAACTCGATGTCGTCCGCCAAGCTGGCGCTTCGGTGATGGCTCCAGGGACCCTGGTTCATGGTCGTCTTCCTTGGAATTCTAGGGTGATCAAGCCGGTTCGGAGCCGTGGAACAGCCGCCACTTCCATTGCCCGTGGTGGAGCTCAAGGACACCCGTCAGTCGATAGGCCCGGCGCTGCTCGCCGGCCGCGCCGCGCACGACCGCGTGCCCCTCGGCGTGCAACCATGCGACGTGGCCGTGCACGGAGACCTCCACCTCACGCCAGTCAAACGCGAGGGTCTCGGTTCGCTCGTAGATCTTGCGGAAGTGGGTCTCCAGGCCATCGCGACCACGAGCGACCTCACCGATTTCCGACCCCACCAGCAAGGTGTCCCGATCGGGCATGAATTCGTCCACCACCGACAGCTCGCGCGCGGTAAGGCGGGCGTTCAGACGGATCAGGGCTTGGCGGACGCCGCGCTCCGCACCCTTGCGTGGCGGCGCGGCGGCTCGCGGACCGAAGCCCAGGACCAGCAGGAGGGCGGCGGCGGCGGCGACAAGTCGGGCGAAGGCGCCCATGGCTCTACTCCGGGTGGTCGAAAGGGTCGCGATAGTTCCCCCAGCCGCGCGCGAGGGCAAGTCTCAGGCGCGCGTTCGGGCGGAAAGCTCCTGGGCCGCGGTCTGGGCCTCGGCCCACCAGCGGCGCACCAGGTCCTTCGCCGGCCCCGGTTGCGCGAGGCTCGCGGCCTGGCCCGCCCACAAGGACATCAAGCCGGTGTCGCCGGCCTTCTCCGCCGCCGCACGCAGGGGCTGGGTCAGACGGTTCTGAACCGGGTAGGCGGGGACCGTGTCCTCCACGTCGCGCAGGTTCCGCATGAAGCGGGTCTCCAGCCCACGGGCGTAACGGCCAGAAATGGCGCGTGTGAGCCGAGTGGAGTCGTCGCCGACTTCGCTGAGGACACGGCGCCATGGTGCGCTGGTGGTCGCCTCATCGGCCAGCAGGAAGGCAGTACCCATCTGGACGGCGCTCGCACCAAGGGCCAGCGCGGCGGCGACGCCCCGACCGTCCATGATCCCGCCCGCCGCAATCACGGGAACATCGACGGCGGCCCGCACGGTGGCGACAAGCGCCATCGTACCCACCAGGCTCTCCTCCACGTCAGCCAGGAAGTTCCCTCGGTGCCCACCGGCCTCGCTACCCTGCGCGCAGATCCCGTCGGCCCCGGCCTCCACCCAGGCCCGCGCCTCAGCAACCGTATTGGCGGTGCCGATCACATAGCTGCCGGCCTGTTGCAGGGCTTCCACCTGGTCGCGAGACAGCGCGGCAAAGGCGAAGGATGCGATGGGCGGGGCGGCCGCGATGAGTGCTTCAAGCTGCGCGTCGAAGTCGTGCGAAAAACGGTTCGGATGAGGCGGCAGCTCGACACCAAGCTCCGCATACCAAGGCGCCAGCCTTGCCAGCGCTGCGTCGAGCTCCTCGGCGGTGGGTGTCGCGCGGGGCGCAATCAGCAGGTTCACGGCGAACGGGCGATCGGTCCTGGTCCGGATGCTGGCCACCACCGGCCCGATCTCCCCAGGCGCCGCGCCCGCTGCGGCCAAGGCTCCAAGCCCGCCCGCACCGCTCACCGCAACGGCGAGGTGGTCGAAGCCTGCCCCCGCCATGGGCGCTTGCACGATCGGGATTGGCAGGCTGTCGAGCAGGGCTCGCAGGCTCACGCGCCCGGCTCCGGCTTGCGGGCCAGCTTCTCAAGCACCTTGCCTCTCCCTCGCGAGAGCGCGGTGACGACGCCCCGCAGGGTGCGGACTTCCTGGTCGGTGAAGCGGGCGCGGCCGAGGGCCGAGCGCAGGTTCTGAACCATCGACGGAGTCTTCTCCGGTGGGTGGAAGAAGCCTGCCGTCTCAAGCTCACGCTCAAGGTGCTCGTAGAGGCCCAACAGCGCGGCGCCGTCCGCGGGCGGCGCACCTTCACGGAATCGCGGCGGCGGCGCGTCGCCGACTGTCGTGCGCCACTCGTACGCGTTGATAGCCACCGCCTGGGCCAGGTTGAGCGAGTGGAAGCGGGGATCGATGGGAATGGTCACGACAGCGTGGCAGAGCGCGATGTCGATCGTCTCCAGTCCGGCGCGTTCGCCGCCGAACAGTATGCCGACCCGCTGCCCCTCACCCACCGCCTGCGCGAGCTGACCCGCCGCTTGGCGGGGCGTAATCACCGGCAATTGCAACTCGCGTGGCCGCGCCGTCGTCGCATACACGAGCTGCAGGTCGGCGACAGCCGCCGCCACGCTCTCGTACACCCGCGCCCCGTTCAGCGGCCAGTCGGCGCCGGACGCTGACGCCCAGGCCCGCTCCTGCGGCCAGCCGTCCCTGGGATTCACCAGGCGCAGGTCGGACAGGCCGAAGTTGGCCATAACGCGGGCGACTGCGCCGATATTCTCGGCCAACTGCGGCGCGTTCAGGATTACGACAGGTTCGGACGTCGACGTTTCGCTCATTACGCGCGTTGTCGTTTCAGGAGGCCCCACTGGCAACCCTTCCTCGTCGCCATTTGCTCATGGGCGCCGTCGCGCTCGGCCTGGCTGGGTGCGAGCGGGACATGCCGCTGACGGCGTCCACCACGCCGCGGCTCGACATGAAGCGGCTGAATGCGGGCGCATCGGCCATCGCGGCCCGCGCTGCGCCCGGCGTGCTCGGTCTCGGCCTTATGAACCTGGAGAGCGGGGAGCACTGGACCCTGAACGGGGATCGGCGGTTCCCGATGCAGAGCGTCTTCAAGGCGCCGCTCGGCGCCGCAGCACTGGCGGAGGTGGATGTCGGCCGGCTGTCGCTGGACGACGCGGTGGTGATCGCGGCCGAGGATCTTTCGCCCTCGTGGTCGCCCATCGCTGCCGCATGGCCGGCGCGCAAAGACTACACCGTCGGCGACCTCCTGACGGCGGCCGTGAGCGACAGCGACAACACCGCCGCCGACATCCTCATGAAGCGGATCGGCGGCCCCGGGGCGGTCGCGGCCTGGCTTTCGGCCAAGCGCCTGCCCGAGATCCGCGTCGACCGCTACGAGCGTGAGCTGCAGACAGAGATGTATGGCATGTCCTCCTTCCGGCCCGCGTGGAAGGAGGCTGCGGCGTTCGAACAAGCCCGCAGTTCCGTCCCGGAGAACACCCGGCGAGCCGCCATGGCCGCCTACATGCGCGACCCCCGCGACACGGCCACGCCGCGCGGCATGCTGGACTTCCTGCTACGGCTCGACCGCTACGAGCTGCTGTCGGCCACCTCAACGCGACGTCTGCTGCAGATCATGCGCGCCACGCCCCGCGGCAACGACCGGCTGAAGGCCGGCTTCACCCCGGGCGTGGCGTTCGCCCACAAGCCGGGCGCCTCCGGCTCTCACCTCGGCGTCAGCACCGCGTTCAACGACGTTGGTCTGTTCACGCTTCCCGACCGACGCTCGTACGCGGTGGCTGCGTTCCTCTCGGGCTCCACGCTGTCCACCGAGGGGCAGGCGGCGCTGTTCGCCGAGCTTGGCCGGCTGTTGATGTCGGCCATCGGATGACAGGACGCAGCCCTTAGCCTTTGCGTCGGGCGAGGAGGCGGCTATACGGCCCGCACAGTTCCCCCCCTCGGAGCGCCCCGCTACATGGCCAAAATCAAAGTCGCCAACCCCGTCGTCGATCTGGACGGGGACGAGATGACCCGCATCATCTGGAAGCTGATCAAGGACAAGCTCATCCTGCCGTTCCTTGATCTCCAGATCGACTACTACGACCTGGGCATGGAGCACCGCGACGCCACCGACGACAAGGTGACGGTCGAAGCGGCCGAGGCCATCAAGCGCCACGGGGTGGGCATCAAGTGCGCGACCATCACCCCGGACGAGGCGCGGGTGAAGGAATTCGACCTCAAGAAAATGTGGAAGTCGCCGAACGGCACGATCCGCAACATCCTGGGCGGGGTGGTCTTCCGCGAGCCGATCATCTGCCGCAACGTGCCGCGCCTGATCCCCGGCTGGACCCAGCCGATCATCGTCGGACGCCATGCGTTCGGCGACCAGTACAAAGCCACCGACTTCAAGGTGCCGGGCCCCGGCAAGCTGACCATCAAGTGGGAAGGCGAAAACGGCGAGCAGATCGAGCACGAGGTGTTCGACTTCCCCGGCGCGGGCATCGCCATGGGCATGTACAACCTCGACGACTCCATCCGTGAGTTCGCGCAGGCTTGCTTCGCCTACGGACTGAACCGCCAGTATCCGGTGTACCTCTCGACGAAGAACACGATCCTCAAGGCCTATGACGGGCGCTTCAAGGACATCTTCGCCGAGGTCTTCGAGGCCGAGTACGCCGCGAAGTACAAGGATGCGGGCCTGACCTACGAGCACCGCCTGATCGATGACATGGTGGCCTCGGCCCTGAAGTGGTCGGGCGCCTTCATCTGGGCGTGCAAGAACTACGACGGCGACGTGCAGTCGGACCAGGTGGCCCAGGGCTTCGGCTCGCTTGGCCTGATGACCTCGGTCCTGGTCACGCCCGACGGCAAGACCCTGGAAGCGGAGGCCGCCCACGGCACCGTCACGCGCCACTTCCGCCAGCATCAGCGAGGCGAGAGCACCTCGACGAACTCGATCGCCTCGATCTTCGCCTGGACCCGCGGCCTGGAGCACCGGGCCAAGCTCGACGGCAACGAGGAGCTGTCGCGGTTCGCGAAGACCTTGGAGCAGGTCTGCGTCTCGACCGTCGAAAGCGGCTCGATGACCAAGGACCTGGCGCTGCTGGTCGGCGACACCCAAGGGTGGCTGACCACCGAAGGGTTCATCGACAAGGTGGCTGTGAACCTCGAGAAGGCGCTGAGCGAGGCGGCCTGACGTCCGATCGGATCTCAAGCCAAACAAGGCGGCCGGGGCGACCCGGCCGCCTTTTTTTCGTGGGCGGGGACGCCGACGGGGCTCAGGCCCCCTCCAGCACCTTCCTCATCGCGCTGAGGCCTTCCGCGGCCTTGGAGCCGTCGGGGGCGCCGCCCTGGGCGAAGTCTGGACGGCCGCCGGCCCCCTGCCCGCCCATCGCCAGCACCGCGGCCTTGGCGAGCTCGACGGCGTTGAAGCGGGCCTGGGCCTGGCCGGTCACCGCGACGGTGACCGCCGCCTTGCCGTCGGCCGAGCCCACCAGGGCGATGACGCCGTCGGGGAGCTGCTTCTTGAACTCCTCGGCGATCGGACGAAGGTCCTTGCCGCCCACGCCTTCCATGACCCGAGCCAGGACCTTCACGCCGCCGATTTCCTCGGGACCGGCCGCGGCGGCCCCGCCGCCGCCCATGGCGAGCTGTCGTTTGGCGTCCGCGAGCTCCTTCTCGAGCTTGCGCGCCTGGATCTGCAGGGTTTCGACCCGAGCGGAGACCTCGCCCACCGGAACCTTGAACTGCTCGGCCAGTGACTTGGAGACCTGCGCCTGCTCAAGCAGGTAGCGTCGCGCGGCCTCACCCGTGAGCGCCTCGATGCGGCGAACGCCGGCGGCGACGCCCTGCTCGGAGACGATCTTGAAGATCGCGATGTCGCCAGTCCGCGCCACGTGGGTGCCGCCGCACAGCTCGATCGAGTAGTCGCCCTGCCCGTCCAGCGCCTTGCCGAGGGTGAGCACGCGGACCGTGTCGCCGTATTTCTCGCCGAACAGCGCCATAGCGCCGGCCTCGATGGCCTCCTGGGCGGCCATGTTCTTGGTCTCGGCCGGCAGGTTCTGACGGATCACCGCGTTCACCTCCGCCTCGATGCGGTCGATCTCTTCAGCGGTGAGGGGCTGTCCGTGGCTGAAGTCGAAGCGGATCCGCTCGCCGTCGACCATCTGCCCCTTCTGGGTCACGTGGCGGCCGAGCACATTGCGCAGAGCGGCGTGCATCAGGTGGGTCGCGGAGTGGTTCGAGCGCGTGGACGCGCGGCGCTCGGCGTCCACGGCGAGGCGTACGCGCGCCCCCGGCGTGAGAACACCGTCCAGCACCTCGACGTCGTGGACATGGAGGTCGCCGGCTTGCCTCTGGGCGTCGAGCACCTGGCCGCGACCGCCGGCCCACTCCACCTCACCCATGTCGCCCGCCTGGCCGCCGCTCTCCGCATAGAACGGTGTGCGGTCGAACAGCACCTGGACCTTCTCGCCGGCGCGGGCGGCGTCGACTTCCTGACCGCCCGCCAGCACCACCAGGGTCTCGGCCGTGGCTTCGGTGTTGTCGTAGCCGACGAACTCGGTGGGCCCGAGGCGGTCGCGGATCGCGAACCATTCCCCGGCCGCGGCCACCTGGCCGGAACCGGCCCAGTTCTCACGCGCCTGCTCCCGCTGACGCGCCATCGCGGCGTCGAAGCCCTCGAGGTCGACGGTCAGCCCCTTGGCGCGCACCGCGTCCTGGGTGAGATCGAGGGGGAAGCCGTAGGTGTCGTAGAGCTTGAAGGCAGTCTCACCGGACAGAACATCGCCTTCCTTCAGGTCCTCCGTGGCCTCGTCCAGCAGGGTCATTCCGCGGCCGAGCGTCCGGCGGAACCGCTCCTCTTCCTGGCGCAGCGTGTCGACGATGGCGGGCTCAGCCCGGCGCAGCTCGGGGTAGGCGTCGCCCATCAGCTCCACGAGGGTGGGCGCCACCCGGTGCATCAACGGCTCTTCTGCGCCCAGCAGGTGGGCGTGCCGCATGGCCCGGCGCATGATCCGGCGCAGCACATAGCCGCGACCTTCATTGGACGGCGTCACGCCATCGGCGATCAGGAAGCTGGTGGAGCGCAGGTGGTCGGCTATCACGCGGTGCGACGGCGTGGTCTCGCCGCCTTCCGCACGCAGTTCGCGCTTGGCTGCGTCGATCAGGCCGCGGAACAGGTCCACGTCGTAGTTGTCGTGCACGCCCTGCATTACGGCGGCGATCCGCTCGAGGCCCATGCCAGTGTCGATGGAGGGCTTCGGCAGGCTGGTGCGCTCGCCGCTGGCGAACTGCTCGTACTGCATGAAGACGAGGTTCCAGATCTCCACGAACCGGTCGCCATCCTCGTCAGGGCTGCCCGGGGGGCCGCCCGGGATGTGGTCGCCGTGGTCGAAGAAGATCTCGGAGCAGGGACCGCACGGGCCGGTGTCGCCCATCGACCAGAAATTGTCGGAGGTCGCGATGCGGATGATCTTCTGGTCCGGCAGGCCGGCGATTTTCTTCCAGAGGTTCGCGGCCTCGTCGTCGGTGTGGAAGACGGTGACGGTCAGCTTGTCAGCCGGAAGCTCGAACTCCTTGGTGAGCAGCTCCCAAGCATGGCTGATCGCCTGCTCCTTGAAGTAGTCGCCAAAGGAGAAGTTGCCGAGCATCTCGAAGAAGGTGTGGTGCCGCGCGGTGTAGCCCACGTTGTCCAGGTCGTTGTGCTTGCCGCCGGCCCGGACTGATTTCTGCGAAGAGGCGGCGCGCGCCCACGGCGGAGTCTCGGCGGCCGTGAAGTAGTTCTTGAACGGGACCATGCCCGCGTTGACGAACAGCAGGGTCGGATCGTTCTGCGGCACCAGGGGAGCCGAGGCCACGACCTGGTGATCCTTCCTTCCGAAGTAGTCGAGGAAGTGGGTCCGGATCTCGTTCAGGGTCGCCATGTCGTTTCCAAGCGGTGGTGGTTCGCGCGCCCCCTATCTGGGGTGCGGCGTGGATTTACGAAACTCAGGCGGTCCCGCAAAGGAAAAGGACGCCTGAGGCGAGCCTCAGGCGTCCGGTCCCGCGGACATCCCCGCGTGGGGTTGGCGTGGCGCGGGCGGGTTGGCGGTACCCGCGCCGGCCGCAGGGCGTCCGGGAGATGCCTACTCGTCGCCCTCCTCGGCGCCGCCGACCAGAAGCTCTTCCTCGATCACCGCCTTGGCGCCGCGCACCGCGCGCTCGATCTCGTCCGCCATGTCCCTGTTCTGCTTCAGGAACTCGCGGACGTTGTCGCGGCCCTGGCCGATGCGCGTCGAGTTATAGGAGAACCAGGAACCAGACTTCTCGATGACCCCGGCCTTCACGCCCAGGTCGATGATCTCGCCCAGCTTCGAGATCCCCTCGCCGTACATGATGTCGAACTCGACCTCGCGGAACGGCGGGGCGACCTTGTTCTTGACCACCTTCACGCGGACGTTGTTGCCGACGATCTCGTCGCGCTGCTTCACCGAGCCGGTCCGGCGGATGTCGAGGCGCACCGAGGCGTAGAACTTCAGGGCGTTGCCGCCGGTGGTCGTCTCGGGCGAACCGTACATGACGCCGATCTTCATCCGGATCTGGTTGATGAAGATCACCAGGGTCTTGGCCTTGGAGATCGAGGCGGTGAGCTTGCGCAGCGCCTGGCTCATGAGGCGGGCCTGGAGGCCAGGCAGGCTGTCGCCCATCTCGCCCTCGATCTCGGCGCGCGGCGTCAGAGCCGCCACGGAGTCGATGACGATCACGTCGACGGCGTTCGACCGCACCAGGGTGTCGGTGATCTCGAGCGCCTGTTCGCCGGTGTCGGGCTGGGCGACCAGCAGGTCGTCCAGGTTCACGCCCAGCTTGTGGGCGTACGACGGATCGAGCGCATGCTCGGCGTCGACGAAGGCGGCGGTGCCGCCGGCCTTCTGAACCTCGGCCACTACGTGCAGGGCGAGCGTCGTCTTACCCGACGACTCCGGCCCATAGATCTCGACGATCCGGCCCTTCGGCAGGCCGCCGATGCCGAGCGCCAAGTCCAGGCCCAGCGAGCCGGTGGAGAAGGACTCGATCTCGACGATCTTGCCCTTGTCGCCCAGCTTCATGACCGAGCCCTTGCCGAAGGCCCGATCGATCTGTGACAGCGCCGCCTCGAGCGCGCGCTGCTTGTCTCCGTCTTCTTTGCCCACGAGTTTCAAAGCCGATTGCGCCATTTTTCCAAGCCCCATCTATCCCACGATTCCGCCAACCCGGCTGGTCGCATCGGCGTCTCGGCCGAGGAGTCAGCTGTACCGCTTTCGTTCCATGTTCGCAAGATGTTCCGATCGACGTGAACATGGACGAGGGTCTTGGGCGGTCACCGGACGAGCCCGGCGACAGGGACGTTCTCGGGCCGGCTTGCGTCAGATTCGGACGCAGGCTTGCGCCGACCTGTCGGAGATTGCACCGGGCGGCGCTCACCACGCACCCGTCCAGTCGCGCGGGTGGCTATCCCGGCCGCCGATCCGCCCGGAAGACACCACGGCGTCCGGCGAGCTCAAGCTGAGACGATGCCCAGCCTTGTTTCCGCGCGCCAGGAATGGCTCGCAAACCTCGGGCGCGTCGGCCGTCACGACAGGACCTCACCTGCCCTCGGGCGCCAGCGCGCCCCAGGCGAATCGACGCCGCGGCTCCGCTTACGTGGACCGTCAGCCGAGGCTTAGGGCCGGGCGCCGCCGGGACGCGCGCCCAAGCCGAAGCCGGCGAGCGATCGGGCCTAGACGGCGCTGCGCTCCCATCCCCCGCCCAGCGCCTTGAACAGCGTGATCTGGGCGGAGGTCACCGCGGCCTCCGACGCGGCGAGTTGGGCTTCCAGCCCGGCCAAGGTGCGTTCGGCGTCGAGCACGGTAAGGAAGCTGTCGAGGCCCGCTCCCTGGCGCAGGCGCGCGAGGCGTACGGCCTCGGCGCTCTGGTCCCGGGCCCGGCGCAGCGCGCTCCGGCGGTCGAGCTCGCGGCCGTAGGCGCTGAGCGCCGTCTCGGTCTCCTGGAGCGCGGTGAGCGTGGATTGCTCGAACGACGCGAACGCGGCCTGGGTCGCCGCGTCGGCCTGGGCGATGCGGGCGCGGGCGACCGCGATGTTTGGGAAGCTCCAGCTGATCAGCGGGCCAAGGCTGAACGAGATCTGGTCGCCGAAGTCGCGGCCGCCGCCGCCCACGCTGGCGACGGAGCCGCCGAGGGTGACCTGCGGATAAAGCGCGGCGGTGGCCACGCCGATGCGGGCCGTGGCGGCTGCGAGACGCCGCTCGGCTTGGCGCACGTCGGGGCGACGCGCGAGCAGGGCGGCGCCGTCGCCGACCGGAAGCGCGGCGGAGATCTGCGGCGGCGCCAGGCAGGCGGCGGCCTCGGGCGAGACTGCCGCCGGCGGCCGACCCACGAGGACGGATAGTCGGAACAGGGCGGCGTCGCGCTGCGCCTGCAACGGCGGGAGGGCCGCGCGCGCGCTTTCGGCCTGGGCCTGGGCCCGCGCGGTGTCCAGGCCCGTGCCGCGGCCGGCCACGAGCTGGCGACGGGTGAGGCCCGCGGTCTCCTCAGAAAGGGCGAGGGTGCGCTGAGCGACCTGGAGCTGTGCGCCCGCCGCGCAGGCGTCGGCGTAGGCCCGCGTGGTTTCGGCGGCGACCGAGACCCGGACCACGTCCAGGGCGGCCTGGGCGGCATCGCGATCCGCGCGTGCCGCCTCGATCGACCGTGCGACCCGGCCAAAGAAATCCAGCTCGTACGACACGTCCAGGCCGGCCGAAACCGTGTCCGCCTCGACCATCTGGCCGGTCGCCACGTTCGGCTGGCGACTACGACCGGCCGAGCCGCTCACGGTCGTGCCGGGCAGTCGGCCGGCCCGGGCCTCCGAAAGCGAGGCGCGGACCTGCGCGAGGTTGGCGGCCGCAACGGCGACATCGCGATTGTTGACCAAGGCCTCGGCGACCAGGCCATCCAGCGCCGGATCCTGGTACAGGCGCCACCAGTCGGCCGGCGGCTGAGCGGCGTTCACGGGCGCGACGGCGGCGCTCACGAACCCGCTGGTGGTTCCGGGCAGCTCGCCGGGCGCCTTGTAATCGGGCCCCGTCGCGCAGGCGGTCAGGAGGCCCGCCGCCGCGGCGGCGCTCAGGAGGTGTCGTGCGCTCACGGGCGGCTCCCTTCAAGTCCAGCTGGGGCGGATGGCGTCGTCAGCGCCCGCTTCGGGAGGCGCTCGGCGAGCTTGCGACAGACCACATAGAAGACCGGCGTGAAGAGCAGGCCGAAACCAGTCACGCCCAGCATCCCGAAGAACACCGTGGTGCCAAGCGCCTGACGCATCTCCTGGCCGGGGCCGGTCGCCAGCATCAGCGGCACGACCCCCAAGATGAAGGCGAAGGAGGTCATCAGGATTGGGCGCAGACGGGTTCGGGCGGCGGTGACCGCAGCTTCAAACCGGTTCTGACCGTCCTTCTCCTCCGCCTGCTTGGCGAACTCCACAATGAGGATGGCGTTCTTGGCCGCCAGGGCCACGAGCACCACCAAGCCCACTTGGGTCAGGATGTTGTTGTCCTGGCCTCGGAGGCTGACGCCGACAAGCGCCGCCAGGATGCACATCGGCACGATCAGGATGACCGCCAACGGAAGAGTGAAGGCCTCGTACTGGGCGGCCAGCACCAGGAACACCAGCACCACGGCCATGACGAAGACGAGCGCGCCGGAGTTGCCGGCCGCCTTCTCCTGAAAGGCCAGCTCGGTCCACTCGTACCCCATGCCCTGTGGCAGTGTGCGGTCGGCGAGCTGCTCCATGGTTCCCAGCGCCTGTCCGGAGGAAACCCCGGGAGCGGCCGAACCAATCACCTCAGCCGCAGGGAACAGGTTGAAGCGCACCACGCGGGTGGGGCCCGTGTCGTCCCGGAGCTGCGCCACCGACCCCACCGGGACCATCTCGCCGGACGACGAACGGACGCGCAGGTCGGCGATGTCGGCCTTGTCGTCGCGGCCGGTCGGCTCGGCCTGGGCGGTCACGCGGAAGGTGCGGCCGCCCAGAGCGAAGTCGTTGACGTAGGTAGAGCCCAGGTAGGTGCCTAGCGTGTCGAAGATCGACTGCGGCTGGACGCCCATCATCAGCGCCCGCTGGCGGTCGACATCCGCGGTGACGCGCGGCGCGCCGGTGTTGAACTGGTTGAACACCCCCTGGACCGCGGGGGCTCCGCCGGCGGCGCCCATCAACCCGTTGGCGGCCTCCTCCAGCGCGCGATAGCCGACGCCCGAGCGGTCCTGAACCATCAGCTTGAAGCCGCCACCGTTCCCCAGCCCCTGCACCGGCGGGGGCGAGAGGACGAAGATGTTGGCTTCCTCGACAACGCTCAGCTTGCCCATGATCGCGCCGGCGATGGCGTCGGCGCCCAGCCCGGAGCCGCGCTCCTCCCAGTCCTTCAGGCGAATGAACATGGTCCCCGAGTTGGAGGCGTTGGAGAAGCTCGCCCCGTCCAGGCCCGCCATGGCCGCGATCGTGTCGACGCCCTCCATCTTGGAAATCTCGGCCGCAGCCTGCCGAAGAACGGTGTCGGTTCTTTCCAGCGAGGCGCCCGGCGGGAGCTGAACGACGCCGATCAGCACGCCCTGATCCTGCTGGGGGATGAAGCCCGCGGGCGTCGCAACGAGTCGCCAGCCGGTGACGGCCAGGAGGCCGCCGTAGATGACGAGAACGATGGCGCTGGCGCGGACGAGACGCGAGGTCGCCCGCCCGTACCGGTCGCTGAGCGCGTCGAAGCTCTGGTTGAACCAGCCGCCCGCCCGTTGGAGCGGACGCAGCCAGCGTGGGCCGTGGTGACCTTCCTGGTGCGGCTTGAGCAGCAGGGCGGCCAGGGCCGGCGAGAGCGTCAGCGAGACGAGCAGGGAGATGGTGGCCGCCGCAGCGATGGTCACGGCGAACTGGCGATAGAACTCGCCCGGGATGCCGGGGACGAAGGCGGTGGGCACGAACACCGCCAGCAACACCAGGCCGATGGCCACAAGGGCGCCGCTGACCTCGTCCATGGTGCGGTAGGCAGCCTCGCGAGGACTCATGCCCTCGCGCATGTTCCGCTCCACGTTCTCCACGACGACGATCGCGTCGTCGACAACGATGCCGACCGCCAGCACCAGGGCGAACAGCGAGAGCGAGTTGATCGAGTAGCCCAGGGCAAGTTGCACAGCGAAGGTGCCGACGAGCGCCACGGGAATGGCCAGGATGGGGATGATCGCGGCGCGCCAGGTCTGCAGGAAGACGAGGATCACCAGCACCACGAGCACGACGGCTTCCAGCAGGGTGTGCTGCACGGCCTCGACCGACGCCTGGACGTACTCGGTGGGGTTGTAGGGAATGGTGTAGGAGAGGCCCGGCGGGAATCCGGCCTTGGCCTCGTCGACGGCCTCGAGCACGCCGGCGGCGGTGGAGAGCGCGTTGGAGCCAGGCTGCTGGATCACGGCCACGCCGATGCCGCGTTCGCCGCCAAAGTAGCCGCGGACGCTGTAGTCCTGCGAACCGAGCTCGACACGGGCGACATCGCGGACGCGGGTGACCCGGCCGTCGCTGTCGGCGCGGATGACGACGTCGGCGAACTCGTCGGGCGAAGCGAGGCGGCCCTGCACCTCCACCGGCAACTCGGTGGCGACGCCGCGGTCGGAGGGCGCCTGGCCCAGCGCGCCGCCGGAGGCCTGGACGTTCTGAGCTCGCAGCGCCGCGACGATCTCCTGCGACGTGAGGTTACGCGCCGCCGCCTTCTGCGGGTCGATCCAGACCCGCATCGAATAGAAGCCGCCGCCGAACAGCTGGACGCCGCCGACGCCCGGAACGCGCAGGAGCCGGTCGCGCAGGGTGGAATTGGCGTAGTTGCCGACGAAGTCCGTGTCGACCGACGGGTCCGAGGACGTCAGCGCGATCAGCATCAGGAAGGCGGTGGACTGCTTGTTCACCGTGACGCCGATCTGGCGAACCTGCTCGGGCAAGCGGGGCTCGGCGAGGGCCACTCGGTTCTGGACGAGGACCTGAGCGTCGTCGAGATCCGTCCCGGGTTCGAATGTGACGGTCAGCTGCACCGTGCCGTTCGAGGACGACGAGGTCAGGTAGAGCATGCCCTCGACGCCGTTGATCTCTTGCTCGAGCGGCGCAGCGACGGTTTCGGCGAGCGTCTCGGCCGAAGCGCCGGGATAGTTCGCCATGACCGCCACTGTCGGCGGTGCGATCTCGGGATACTGCGCCAGCGGCAGCTGGGGATAGGCGAACAGGCCGAGCAGGGCCACGAACACCGCGATCACGCCGGCGAAGATCGGCCGGTCGATGAAGAAGCGTGAAAATCTCATGCGGAAGGCGCCCTGGCGATGATGGAGCCGGTTGAGGCGGGCGCCGTCGCGGAGGCTGTGCGCGGAGCGGCCTGCGCGGTCTGGCGGGTGATGGTGGTGTTCTTCGCCTGGACCTTCTGCCCAGGCCTGACGCGCTGGACCCCGTTGACGACGACGCGGTCGCTGGGCCGAAGGCCGCCGCGGATCACGCGCAGACTGTCGATCTGGGGGCCGAGCGTCAGCGGTCGCGCCTGCGTGCTGCCGTCGGGGGCGACCACATAGGCGACCTTGCGCGGCCCATCGGCGACGATGGCCGTCTCGGGAATCAGCAGGGCGTCGTAGGCGCCGGCGCCGGCCATGCGGGCCGCACCGTACATGCCTGGCTTGAGGAAGCCGTTCGGATTGCGGATCAGCGCCCGAATGCGGGTTGCGCCCGATTGGGCGTCCACCACGTTGTCGAGAAAGTCGACCGTGCCGCTCCAGCGGTACTCGGCCTCATCCTGCAGTCGCACCTGCACCGGGGCGGCCGCGACACCGCCAGCCTGCCGCTGCAGCTTCAGCAGCTGGGCCTCCGAGGCGTCGAAGATGAAGTGGATCGGGTCGGACGAGACGATGGTGGTCAGCACGTCGCCGGCGGAAGTGCCGCCAGCGATGAGATTCCCAGGATCGACACGGCGGGCCGACACGCGGCCCGGGATCGACGCCGTAACCCTCGTGAACTCCACGTCCAGCCGGCGGGCCCGCAGCGTGGCCTCGGCCACCGCCGCGGCGGAGCGGCGACTTTCGTACTCCTCCTGCGAGATGGCCTGGGCGGCCAGCAGGCTCTCCGCGCGCTTCAGCTCCGTGCGGGCCTGGCTCGCCTGCGCCTGGGCCGCCGCCAGCTGGGCTTGGGCTGGCCGGGCGTCGAGGGTGAACAGCAGCTGGCCCTTCTGCACGAACTCGCCGTCGCGGAAGTGGACAGCCTGCAGATATCCGCCGGTGCGGGCGCGCACCTCCACCTGCTGGGCGGCCTCGAAGCGGCCCGTGAAGTCGTCCCAGTCCCGCACCCTCTCGCTGAGCGGGGCGGCCACCGAGACCAAAGGCACGGCGGCGACGGGGGGCGCCTCCTTTGCGCCACAGGCCACAAGCGCCAAGCTGGCCAGCGCGATGGGCGCAAGCCTTCCGAAGATCCGCATAGGTGAGTATCCCTTGCCCGCTCCCGTGCGGGTCCTCATGTCAACGGGCGGTGACTTATGTGCGGACATGGTCTAAGTCAACAGTCGTAGACCAACAGGAGAAACTCATGGGCCGTGTGGAAGCCTCGACGCCGCGGGCGCGGAATGCGGCGGCCACTCGTGCCGCGATCCTCGCTGCTGCGCGCGCTCGCTTCGCGGAAGAGGGTTTTGACCTGGCCAGCGTCCGGGGCATCGCTGGCGAGGCCGGGATCGATCCCGCCCTGGTGCTCCGCTACTTTGGCTCCAAGGACGAACTCTTCCTGGCGGTCCTGGCCGAGTGCGGCACCGTGGAGGATCTCTTGGAGGGAGAGCGTTCCAAATTCGGCGAGCGCGTGGCCCGCCAGATTCTGCTGGATCCGCCGGGGTCCCAGAAGCAGGACATCCTGCTGATCATCCTCCGTTCAGCGTCTTCGCCGAAAGCCGGCCCCGCCATCCGGGCCAACATCCAGAAGACCTTCTATGGCCCGATGGAGGCTTGGCTGGGCGGGCCGGACGCGGCCGTCCGCGCCCGGACGGTGGGGGCGATGATCATGGGGGCCAGCATGTCGCGCGCCATCGATAACAACGGCCTGGATGGCGACGCGGAGCGCGAGCTGCTCGCCCGCCGCTTGGGCGAGGCGCTGCAGCGGGCCGTCGACTGACCGCTCAGCCCATCACGACGAACAGCGCCTCGACGGCCCACCTGATCGCCGGCAAGAGCGCGGCGAGCAGCACGAACGGGATCAGGAGGACAGCGAGATCACGCGCAAGCGACCGCTGAGCGCGGTTCACCGGCCGCCCGATCGGCAGATTGGCCATGGTTTCACTCCCGTGCGGAGCCTCTGATGGGCCCTCTGTGGGAAAGAATGCGCCAGTCCTGGGGAGGCGCCAATAGCGTGACGCCGCACTTGATCTCCGGCGGCCTGGGATAGACCCCGCACAGCACCGGCGTAGGGGGCACGGCCCCTTTCCCTCGCCTCGGGCGGTCTCCCTCCATGTCAGCCCCCGCCGCGATTCACATCGTCCGGCGATAATTCGTTTGCTGCGATCCAATATGGAATATATCGTCTGACGATATCACAGGAGTCGCCAGGATGTCTGACATACCCCATGCCACGCTTGGCCTCTCGCGGATGCTGCTCAAGGTGTGTCGCGCCCTCAACATCGTCGTTGCGGCAGGCTTCTTCGTGCTGCTCGGCGCGAGTTTTCTCTACGAAGAGGCCTTCATCCAATACTACCGGACGAACATGCCGGAGGCTGACGTCGGGCGCCTGCTGCCCGCGCTTCGCGGAATGGTGCTGGTGGGCGCGCCGATGTTTGCGCTCGTGCACGCGCTTCTCTCGCGCATCCTCCAGATGACGGAGACCGTCCGCCGGGGCGATCCCTTCTCGCCCGAGAACGCGGACCACCTGCGCGCGTCGCCTGGTGCCTGCTCCTGATCCAGGTCCTCCACATCGGCATCGGTGTCTTTGTCCACCAGGTCCAAGCCGCCCACGTGACCATGGAGTGGGAGTTCTCGCCGGCCGGCTGGCTCGCGGTCCTCCTGACCTTCGTCTTAGCCCGCATCTTCGAAGAGGGCGCGCGCCTCCGCGCCGACCTGCAGGCGATGATCTGATGCCGATCCTCGTGAAGCTCGACGACATGCTGCACAGCCGCCGGATGACGCTTACAGAACTGGCCGGCAAAGTCGGCATCACGCTCGCCAACCTCTCGATCCTCAAGACGGGGAAGGCCAAGGGCGTCCGGTTCGAGACCCTGGAGGCGATCTGTGACGCGCTGGACTGCCAACCCGGCGATCTCATCGAGTTCCGCCGTACCGGCGCGAAAGCCGCCGGCGCCGACCCAAGCGAGAAGCCGGGTTCATGACCGCTCAGGCGGGTCGGTGCGCACGTCTGGAGCTCCTGAACAGCGGATCGGGCCCGGCGGCAGGCCTCGCCACCGGCGATGCGGCGGCGCTGTCGCAAACGTACAGGTGGCGAAAGCGACGCGTGCGCTAAGCTGGCGGAAAGCCAGGAGCCCGACTTGAAGACCGCCCTCGCCTGCGCCGCCGCCGCCATATGCACCGTCGTCGCCACGGCGCACGCAGCCCCCGCCCCCGACCTCACCTGGATGGCGGGAGCCTGGGTGCAGTGCGGGTCGGCCGGAGCCGTCACCGAAGAGCACTGGGTGGGCGAAGGCGGCGACCTTGTCGGGGTGAACCGCAGCCGCGATCGAGACGGCGCCGTGTCGTGGGAGCAGCTGCGCATCGGAAAGGACGGGGATCTGCCGGCCTACTTCGCAAGTCCGCAAGGCGCGGCGGCCACCGTTTTCCGCCTGGCCAGCTCCAGCCAGGGCAGCGTTGTGTTCGAGAACGCCGCCAACGATTTCCCGAAGCGCATCGCCTACCGCCGCGAGGGCGACGTGTTGACCGCCGCCGCCACCGACCTGAACGGCCGGGGACCGGTCTGGCGCTTCAGAAAAAAGACCGAGGGCGCGGTGTGTCCGGATAACCGCGAAGGCCAGTAGCCGGTCCCTCAGCAGACCGCAGGCGGATCCAAATGCTCCCACTGCGGAGAGGCGCTTCCAGATTGTCGTTGAGCGGTGTGGGATAACGCCGTTGTCTCCCCGCCGGCGGTCGGGCATAGTCCGGCCTTCGCCTGTGTCCGAGCCCTGGAGAGCGCCGTGAAGACCTTCATGTCCAGCCAAGCCGCTCCCGGAACTCATCAGGACATGAAGCTATATGCTTACGCGAACCCAGAGGACGCTGGCGCACGCCTGTCATAGCGACCTCCCGCCCCACCAAGCCTCCAAAGCCCTGACGCAGCCCTGCGCGCGCCTCCCCCGGAGGTGCGACCGTGGGTGACCTCGGCCTTTCCGTTTCCGACCGTCCGGCCGCGCCGGCCGGCTGGTTCCGCCGTTCGGCCGCCTCCGCCCAGGATCGGGCGGACCAAGCCCTGGCGCGCCGGCGCATCCGCAAGTTCCTCTCCTACTACCGCCCTCACGGCCCCCTGCTCGCCGCCGATCTCGCCTGCGCGGTCCTGGTGTCGGCCACGGCGCTGTTCGTGCCGCTCTGCGCCAACTACGTCACCAAGCGGCTGGTGGAGCTGCCCGATGCGCCGGCCGCCCTGGAGCAGATCTACCTGGCCGGCGGGGTGATGCTGGCGCTGGTGGCCGTCCAGGTGCTCGCCACGATCTTCGTCGACTACCAGGGCCACGTCATGGGCGCGAAGATGGAGAGCGCGCTGCGCAAGGAGGTGTTCGAGCACTGCCAGAAGCTCTCGTTCAGCTTCTACGACAAGCACCGCGTCGGCCAGCTCATGAGCCGGATCACCAACGACATCTTCAACCTGGGCGAACTCTACCACCACGGACCGGAGGACCTCGCCATTGCGGTCCTGAAGTTCACCGGCGCCGTGGTGATCCTGGCCTCTCTCGACCTGCCGCTCACCCTGCTGATCATGGCGTTCATACCGGCGGCGGTCTGGCACGCCCTGCACTTCAGCCGCCGGATGGGTCAGGCGCTGCGCCTCAGCCGCCAGCAGATCGGGGCCATCAACGAGCGCGTGGAGGACGCGCTGGCCGGTATCCGGGTCGTGAAGTCGTTCGCCAACGAGGAGCTGGAGAACCGCCGGTTCCAGGCGGAGAACGCCAAGTTCCTCGAGAACCGCCGCGACGGCTACCGCAGCGAAGCCTTCTTCTCGGTCGGCGCGACCACGTTCGCCCAGCTCATCACGGTGGCGGTGATCGTGGTCGGCGCCGTTCGCGTGCTCCAGGCCGAACTGAGCGTGGCCGACATGCTGACCTTCCTGCTGTGCGTGGCGGTCCTGGTGGACCCGGTGCAGCGCGTGGCCAACTTCGTGCGACTTTGGCAGCAGGGCTTCACCGGCTTTTCCCGCGTGATGGAGATCCTGGAGACCGAGCCCGACATCCAGGACCGCCCCGGCGCCGTTGCGCCCGTCCGCCCCCAGGGCGGCCTGTCCTTCCGGAACGTGGGGTTCCGCTACGACGACAGCGGCCCGCATGTGCTGCGCAACCTCAGCCTCGACATCCGGCCGGGCGAGTTCGTGGCGTTGGTCGGGACCTCCGGGGTGGGCAAGAGCACGCTCTGCGCCCTGATCCCCCGCTTCTACGAGGCGACGGAGGGCCAGATCCTGCTGGACGGGACCGACATCCGCGACATCGCCCTGGCCTCCCTGCGCCGGCACATCGGGGTGGTGCAGCAGGATGTCTACCTGTTCGCCGGCACGGTGGCGGAGAACCTCCGGTACGGACGGCCCGACGCCAGCGAGGCCGAGATCGTGGCGGCGGCCCAGGCAGCCAACGCCCACGGCTTCATCACCGCCCTGCCGAACGGCTACGACACCGACATCGGCCAGCGCGGCGTGAAGCTGTCCGGCGGGCAGAAGCAGCGCCTGACCATCGCCCGGGCCTTCCTCAAGGACCCGCCGATCCTGATCTTCGACGAGGCGACCAGCGCCCTGGACAACGAGAGCGAACGGGCGGTGCAGGACGCCCTGCTGAAGCTCGCTCGCCAGCGCACGACCCTGGTGATCGCCCACCGGCTTTCCACGGTGCGCAACGCCGATCGGATCCTGGTCCTCACCGACCGGGGGATAGCCGAAGAGGGAACTCACCACGCGCTGATGGCGGCCGACGGCGCCTATGCCCAGCTGTACCGGGTGCAGGGTAGCCTATAGGAGGAAGGGAGCCTGCCCGGGACGAAGATCTGCAGGATGGCGAGGCCGGCGCGCGGCCGCGCGTCGCAACCGCGGCCTAGGCTCCACGTTGGGGCTAAAATGTCAGACTACGCTTCCGGAGAGCCCGAGACGGGCGGGTCCATGCTGCACGGCGATCCGCCGCGCGCCGCCACCCCGCAGGCGATCCTGGATCGGCGCGAGCTCGCGTTCATCGCGGTCGAGCGCACCCGCATGCCGATGGTGATGACCGACGCCCGCGAGCGCGACCATCCGATCGTCATGGCCAACGAGGCGTTTCTCACCCTGACGCGGTACGCGGCCGACGAGGTCATTGGCCGCAACTGTCGGTTGCTGCAGGGACCGGAAACCTGCGCCGTGGCGGTGGCCGCGGTGCGGGCTGCGATCCATGAAGGCCGCGAGACCACGGTCGAGCTCCTCAACTACCGCAAGGATGGAACGAGCTTCTGGAACGAGCTGCATCTCAGCCCGATCCGGAACGACGCCGGGGAGGTGATCTATTTCTTCGGCTCCCAGCGCGACGTTTCGGAGCGTCGCTCGGCGCAGGCCCTGGCGGCGTCCGAGCACCGGCTGCTGCGCGAGGTCGATCACCGCGCGATGAACGTGCTGGCGCTCGTGGAGGGCATCGTCCGGCTGAGCAACGCGGAGACCCCAGCGCGCTACGCGGCCGCGATCCAGCGGCGCGTCCAGGCGCTGGCGCGGGTGCAGGCCCTGCTGTCGAGCCGCGGATGGGCTTCCGTCCAGCTCGAGGACGTGCTGCTGGGCCAGGTGGAGCCCTTCGGCGCGGCGCGCGTCAGCCTGTCCGGCCCGCCGGTCGCCCTCGACGCGACACGCGTTCAGCCGCTCGCGCTGGCGCTGCACGAGCTGGCGGCGAACGCCGCGATCCACGGTGGGTTGTCCGCCCGCGACGGGACGGTGGCCGTGCAGTGGCGGCCGGTCGACGACGGCCTCATCGAGATCTCGTGGCGGGAGTCGGGCGGCCCGGCGATCACCGGCGAGCCGTCCGCCGGATTCGGCACGACGCTCATGAAGGGCATCGTGCAGCGGCAGCTCGGCGGCTCGCTCACGCCGCACTGGAACCCGGACGGCCTTCAGGTCGAGCTCCGCTTCTCGCTCGGCCGGCGGGACGCCGACTAGGCTGAGGCGGCCAGGCGGCTGTGGCCGCCGGCGCTGCAGGGGGCGGCGTTACAGCAGGAAGTCGCCGGCGGCGAAGGACGTGGCGCCGTTCAGGCGGAGGGTCATCTCCGGCGCGCCGCCGTCGCCCAGGTCGAACTCCAGGACCGTCATGCCGTCCGCGAGGACGTAGCGGATGGAGGCCGTCCCGCCGCCGGTGAACGGACCTGCGCCGTTGAAGGCGAACTCGCCCGGCGCGAGCGCCGTGACGTCGATCAGATCGCCGCCAGCCTGGCCCGCGCCCGTAAAGTCGACGATCAGGTCGGGCGCGGCGGGATCGGAGTCACTTAGCGCCGCAAAGCGGAAGGTGTCGGCGCCCGCCCCGCCGGCCAGCCGGTCCGCGCCGCCGGCGCCGATCAGGATGTCATTGGCCCCGCCGCCGCTCAGGGTCTCCATCGCGGCCCCCCCGGTGAGGATCAGGCCCGTGGCGGGCGGCCCAGTGACGTCCACCGTGACCGTCGAGGCGGCGGTGAGGCCGGTCCCATCGCCCAGCACGTACTCGAACGCGGCGAGCCCGGTGAACCCCGCGCCGGGCGTGAAGGTGACGGCGCCGGTCCCCGTATCGAGGGCGACGGACCCGTTCACCGCGTTCCGCACCGCGACGATGGCCAGCGGGTCGCCGTCCGCGTCGGTGTCCCCGGCCAGCAGGCTCGCCGCCGAGAGCTGGATCGCCACGCCCGCCGCGGTGGTGACGAACTCCGGATCGGCGAAGGGGGCCTCGTCGAAGTCCAGCGCGAGCACGACGGCGCTGGGCTGGACGCCGGCCGCGGGATCGGCATCCACCAGCCGGCCCTTGCCGGCGACATTGAGGAAGACCCCCTCCCCCGTCACCGAGATATCGGCGGCGGTCAGCGGCGCCAGAGCGCCCGAGGCGTCGGTGAAGCCTTGCTGGCTAACGATCGAGGCCCCGCGAATCCGCGGAAGCTGGCCGTCGGGGTCGCTGAGCCGCACGCCGTTGAACGGCCGGTAGCCGGCGTCCGCGAACGGCACGTAGGTCCCGGTGAACACCGCCGGGTCGAGCGGGTAGGCGATGCGGGCGCCCAGCGCGGTCACGTCGACCGAGACCAGCCCGTACTGTCCGTTGCCGATGGCGGATGGATCGGGGTCCGGCAGGTTGGCGAATTCCACCGCGCCGGATGCGGCGTTCACGGTCGCCACCTGGCTGGCCCCCGCGGACGGGAACAGGGTGTCGGGGAACGAGCCGAAGATGTACTCGGCGCGGACGCTCTGGCCAGCGAGGCTGGCCGGGGCGCGGGCCTCAGAGGCGTCGGTGACCGCCACCGTCAGGGCCTGCTCGGCGGCGGCGCCGCCCGGGTCGGTGGCGGTGACGGTGACCACGTAGCGGTTGTCGGCGTTCGCGTCGGCCGGGGCCTCGAAGTTCGGCGCGGCCACGAAGCTCAGCACGCCGCTGCCGGGGTCGATCGTAAAGCGGGCCGCGTCGGCGCCGCCGGCGATGGCGTAGGTCAGTGCGGCGCCCTCAGGGTCCTGAGCGAGCACCCGCCCGGCCAGGATCCCGTTCTCCACCGCCACGAACGCCGCCGCCGGGCCGAACACCGGCGCGCCGGCCTGGGTTGGATCGAACACCAGGTCGACCCAGTAGTTGGCGGCGCCGTAGGTGGCGGTCGGCATCTGCACGCCGCCGTAGGCATAGACGCCATTGCCTGCGGAGGGGCTGCTGGCCGGCGCGGTCAGGGCGCCGGTCGCGTCGCTCACCGCGCTTCCGAAGTAGTTGGGGGTCGCGGTGTAGTTGTCGGCCGTGTGGTAGGACACGACGTAGGCGCCGCCGGCCTGCAGCTCCACGGGCGTGGCCAGGGTCGCCACCTGCCACCCGGACTGGCCGGGCCCGGAGGTGAAGGTGACCGTCCCCAGGAGCCCGCCGCCGGCCGACCAGAGGTGGCCTTCGCGCACATCGGTGTCCCCGGCGTCGGCGGCGGCGCGGTAGTAGCGCAGCTGGGTGACGAAGCCGGCGGTGTTCGCCTGGAACCGCATGCCGAGCTCGAGCTGTGCGCTGTCGTTGAACAGGCCGCCGGTCGGGGCCACGGCGCCGAACAGGCTCACCGTGTCGGGCGCAGGGCCGTCGGGCGCGTCGGTGACGCTGACCGTGACCGCCTGCAGCGTTGGGATGGAGGCGCCGTCCGAGACCCGCACGGTGAGGACGTACTGGTTGTCGCCATTGGCGTCGGCGGGGGCCTCGAAGTCCGGCGCGGCCAGGAAGCTGAGCGCGCCGGTGGTGGCGTTGACCGCAAACCGGGCCGCGTCGGCCCCGCCCGCGATGCTGTAGGTCAGGGCGGAGCCTTCCGGATCGGTGGCGCTGACCAGGCCGACAGCAGTGGTGTTCTCCGCCAGGGCGAAGGCGCTGGGCGAGGTGAAGGCGGGCGAGGCGTTCGAGGCGTCTGTGGGATCCACCACCACGTCGACCCAGTAGTTCGCCGCATCGTAGGTCTGCCACGGGAACTGCCCGCCGCCCGCGTAGACCCCGTTCGGGCCCGAGGGGGTGCTCAGGACCCCGAACGGCGCGGTCACCGTGCTGTCGAAGAAGTTGCCGGTGGCCAGGTAGTTGTCCGCCGTCTGGTAGGAGACCACGTAGGTCGCGCCGGCCTGCAGGGTGATCGGCGAACTCAGGGTCGCCACCTGCCAGCCGGACTGGCCGGGACCAGAGGTGAAGGTGACCGTCGCCAGCAGGCCGCCCGCTTCGGTCCAGAGGTGGCCCTGGCGCACGTCGGTGTCGGCGGAGTCGCCCGGGGCGCGGTAGTAGCGCAGGCCCAGCAGCGAGGCGGGCGCGCTCGACTGGAACCGCATGCCGAGTTCGAGCGCGGCGCCGTCGTTGTAGAGCTGGGCCGCCTTCGCCGGCGCCATGCCGAACAGGCTGTAGGTGTCCGGCGCGGTGACCGTCACCGTTTCGGTGGCGAGGCCTGCGGCGGACGGAAGGTTGAGGCTGTCGTCGACGGCGCGGGCCTTGATCTGGTGCACGCCCGCCTTGGTCGGGACCCAGCTGTAGGTCCAGTTCGCGGTCCCCTGGGCGACGCGCCAGGTCTCGCCGCCATCCGTTGAGACCTCCACCACCGCCACCCGGCCATCGGGGTTCGCGGCGACGCCGTCGAGGTCGGACGCGGAGCCGCTGATCGTCACGACCGACATGCCTGCGACCGTGTCGGGCAGATCATTCAGCGTCGTGGTGGCGGCGAGGTGGTCGTTGGAGGCGCTGGCGCGGACGAGGCCGTTGGCCTGCAGCATCGCGTCGGCAACGCCGGGCTGTATGCCCATGTCGGCCAGCAGGTTGAGCGTGAACTGCTTCAGCGCCGCGTTCTCGATGTTGGCGCCGTACGGGCTGGAATCGTGATGGTCGCTGAGGCCCCAGCTCCAGAACACGGTGCCCGCCCCGAACACCAGCGCGCCGCTGGGCGCGCGGTAGAGCGTCAGGTTGTGCGTCGCCTCGCCCGGCTCGGTGCGGTTGCCCTGGTCGACGAGGATCGCCCCCCAAGGGATCGTGGTCTCCGAAAGCTTGATGAGGCCGGGCGGCCTGTACTCGTCCTCCGGCGAGGTGTTCCACTCGTATCCGAGCAAGCCGGCGGCCAGGTCCTGCGCGCCGCCCGGCCCGATGCCGGTGTCGCGCCAGACCCGCAGCCCCGCGTAGCCGGCCGGAACGTCAAGCGCGCCGCCGAACTCGCCCGTCCCGTCGGGCCCGAACAGCTGGCCCGTCAGGCTGTTCTCCGGCCGGGCGCCCACGGCCGTGCGGGTCACCCCGTCCGGCCCGACAGCGTCCACGAACCGCATGTCGCGCCAGGTGCCGGTCCACTCGTTGGAGGGATCGAGGTTGGCGTACTCCTGCGGGTCCGGGTTGAGGGCGAAGTTGTTCTTGGTTTCCTTGTAGGTGATCAGCGTCCGATCCGCGACGCCGTCGACGATGCTCTGCTCCCAACGGGTCCGCCAGTAGACCTCGTTGCCGCTCCAGAACATCAGGTTGACGCCGGCGTCGCGCGCCGCCTCGACGTTCGCCCGCTGGTCGCCCGACCAGTATTCGTCGTGGCCGACGGAAATGAACGCCTTGTACTTCTGCAGGTAGGCGGCGCCGAGGCGATCGGTGTCCACGCCGGAGATGTAGGAAACGTCGTAGCCGTACTTCTCGAGGAAGTGGATCGCGGCGTAGTCGGCGCCGAACAGGTAGTCCTGAGCGCCCGCGTACTCGCCGCCGCCGTCACGGACGATGAACGGGCGATTGTAGCTGACGCCAAAGGCGCGGTTGGCGCCGCAGACGCACGCCAGGCAGGCGCCGGTGCATTCCGGGGGCGGATCCGCCAGCACCACGTCCGGCTGTGGAAAGCCGCCATAGAGGTTGCCACCGACCTCGCCGTTCGGACCCGCCCAGCCGTTGTAGGCCTGCCACGTGGTGTCCGAGGTCTGCAGCACGATGTCGGCGTCGCGCGCGTCGTCGCGCACGACGAACGGGATCTGGTTCGTGCCGCCGTTGTCGGTCCGCACGAGCTTCGCCAGGTAGACGCCCGCCACCGCGTCATCCGGCGTGGCCCAACTTGCGCTGACCGTCCAGTTGCCCGCATCGACCACGCCCCGCAGGTCGGTGATCGGCTCCGGCTGGGCCCCGCCGGAGAGCCCGTCGATGGTGGTGACGAGGGTTGCGCCGTCGCCGCCGTAGTAGCCCAGGCGGTAGATCTCGATCCGGTAGGGCGCGGACGCGCCGCCGACCACGTTGAGATTGATCTTGAACGAGACCGTCGAGCCGTTGTCGACGCTGAACTGGCTCGCGAACCCCTCGATCTGGTTCGTGGCCGGCGCGTCCCACACCGTCTTCGGCGTGCCGAGCTTCTGGTTCTCGACGATGATCGGATTGGTCAAGCTGCTGCCCTCCGGCAAGATGCCCCCGGCGGCGTCCCTCAAGCACTGTCGAAGGCCCGTCCTGGCGGCACATTGGTTGGCGGCCCAAGGCGACACGCTGTCATTTCACAGATCGGAAGTGCGGGGGCGCCGGGCTCGCCAACTCCAGTGACAAAGCCCCGTTTGGGCGCGGGAACCCTTCGTTAGGCGGGATCTGCGACGCTGGGGGAGCGGAGGGGAGTTTCTCGACGAATGCGGGCCGGCCGCGACTTCACGCTGATCGCCCAGGCGCGCGCCCGGGAACGCTGGACCCGGCTGGGTGCGGCGGGCGTTGTCGCCGTCATCGCCTATGCCCTGGCGCCGTCGTTCTGGCCCGCCGTCTGGATGGCCGCGGTGGTCCTGGCGCAGTTCCCGGACGCGATCGTCTTCGGGCCGTTCGCGCGCACGCCAGGCCTGCAGCCCAGCCGCCGGCAGCACATCGCGTGCGCCGCGTCGGCCGGCCTGAGCACCGCCATCTACGGCGGCATCTCGAGCTACCTGTGGCTAAGCGGCGGAGTGCCCGGGCAGATCGTGGTGATCATCCTCCTGGCCTCCAGCCTGGTCCACGTGGGCGTCCACATGCACCACGACCGCACGGTGCTGGCCTGCGCCATCGCACCGTTCGTCGTCCACTGGTTCGCCCTGCCCTTCCTGACGCTCAACACCATGGGGGTCGCGGGCGTGATCTCCATCGAGGTCTCCGGCGCCCTGTTCCTGGCGCACATCTGGATCGCCATCCGCAACGGCTGGCTGAACACCGAGGCGCTGCGCCAGGCTCGCGACGAGGCCGACGCGGCCAACCAGGCCAAGAGCCAGTTCCTGGCGACCATGACGCACGAAATCCGCACGCCTCTGAACGGCATCCTCGGCATGGCGCAGGCGATGGACGCCGACCCCCTGCCCGCGCCCCAGGCGGAGCGGCTGTCGGTCATCCGCCAGTCCGGCAACGCGCTGCTGGCGATCCTCAACGACGTGCTCGACCTATCCAAGATCGAGGCCGGCAAGCTGGAGATCGAGACGGTCGCCTTCGACCTGGCCGAGGTCGTCACCCAGGCGGCCCAGGTCTATGCGGGGAGCGCCGAGGCCAAGGGGCTGAAGCTTTCGCTGCACATCGCGCCCGAGGCGGAAGGCCGCTACCTGGGCGACCCGACCCGCGTGCGGCAGATCGCCTACAACTTCCTCTCCAACGCCGTGAAGTTCACCGAGGCGGGCGGCGTGCGCGTCGAGGTGAGCCGCTCGGGCGGACGCACCGAGCTCAGCGTCACAGACACTGGGGCGGGCCTGACCGCTCCCCAACTCGAAGCGCTTTTCGAGCGATTCGTGCAGGCGGATTCCTCGCGGCCCCGAACCCATGGCGGCACAGGCCTGGGCCTGGCGATCTGCCGCGAGCTGGCCGGGCTGATGGGCGGCGAAGTCCGCGCCCGGAGCACGCCGGGCGAGGGCTCTACCTTCACCCTGTCGCTGCCGCTCGAGCCGGCAGGCGAGGCCGACGAAGAGCAGACCACGCGGAGCGCCCAGACCGCGCCGGCGGGCGCGGGCGCGCCGCAGGAGATCCGCGTGCTCGCCGCGGACGACAACGCCACCAACCGCCTGGTGCTGCAGACCCTGCTGCAGCAGGCCGGGATCGAGCCCACCATCGTGGAGGACGGCCAACAGGCGCTGGACGCCTGGCGCGCCCAGGAATGGGACGTGATCCTGCTCGACATCCAGATGCCGCGGATGGACGGGCCCACGGCGACGCAGGAAATCCGCGCTGAAGAAGTCCGCACGGGCCGGCGGCGGACGCCGATCCTGGCCCTCACCGCTAACGTGATGACCCACCAGCTGACGGAATACCGCGAGGCGGGAATGGACGACTGCGTGGCCAAGCCCATCGAGGTGCAGCGGCTCTACGCCGCCCTTTCCGATGCGCTGACGACGCTTGGCGACGCCCCGGCGGCAAGCGCCGCGGCCTGACCGCGGAACCCATGGCCCCGGTCGGGCGTAAATCGCCCATCGCAGCCGGGACAGGGACCTATGCAGGACGACAATGTCTATCGCCTGATGGAAATCGTGGGCTCTTCGGAGACCTCCATCGAGGACGCCATCCAGACCGCCATCGCACGGGCCAGCGAGAGCATGCGGCACATCCGCTGGTTCCAGGTCGTCGAGACCCGTGGGCACGTGGAGGACGGGCGCGTCGCCCACTACCAGGTCACCATCAAGGTCGGCTTCACGGTCGAAGGCTGAGGGTGGGCAGGCCCCTCGCCGCTCAAACCCTGGGCGATCTCGTGGATGGGGTGGGAGCGGATGCTCCGGCGCCCGGCTCGGGCGCAGCTGCGGCCGTGGCGCTGGCCCTCGCGGCCGCCTGCGCGGCCAAGGCTTTCGCCATCACCGCCCGCCATCGCGGCGGCGACCCCGGGCTCGAGTCCGCCGCCGCCGAGGCCCGGGCCATGGCGCGCCGCGCGCTCGACGCGGGCGACCGGGACGCCGCCGGGTTCCGCGCCTTTCTGGAGGGCGAGCCCGGCGCCGCGAGCGAACTCGTGGACGTGGCCGACACAATGCAGGGCTTCGGCGAACGACTGGCGGAGCTCTGCCGGGCGCAGGACGCGGTCGTGCGCGGCAGCCTGGAGGCCGACATCGACGCGGCGCTAAGTCTCGCCGCGGCGGCCGCAGCGATCGGAGCGGTGAACCGCAGCCAGGCCGAGCAATCCGGCTAGGCCGGACGCCTCTCGCCAGATGCGCGCGTCCGGGCCCGGCGCGCGCATAGGTATGCATCGCCGCTTGCCTTTCCGGCTTGTGCGCCCAAGCTCCGCCTTCCGGGGGAGGGGCGCGGATGAGCGAGAAGAGCGCAGTCGCGGCGGGCGGGTACGACGCGGTGATCTATGTCCACGGGATGGGCAGCCAGCGGCGGTACGAGGAGACCAGCCGTCTGATCGACAGCCTCGACCGCTACGCCGAGAACCGGGGCGCGGAAGGCCAGCCTGTCGGCCTGGTCCGTGGCATCGAGGTCGAGATCGAGCCCTTCCAGCCGGACCGCACGGACGCGGCCCCGAAGGACATCGTCAGCTACATCAAGGCGCGTTACCTCCCGCCGAAGGCAGGCGGCGCCTACCGCGACGTGCGGTTCTACGAAGCCTACTGGGCGCCGGTGATGGCGGGTCAGAAGTCGCCCTGGTCCGTGCTGCGCTGGATGGCCCTGCAGATCCGCAGGCCGTTCCTGACGCTCAGTTCGCCCTGGCGGGAACGCCAGCGCCTGCGTCGCTCGGCGCTCGTGGCGCTGTTCGACCGGGGCCGGAAGCGGCCGCCGGGGGCCGAGGAGGGCGAATACTCGAACCTGCTGGCGCTCTACGCCGATTTCGAGAGCCTCCCCGCGCAGAGGGCCTATCCGAAGGGCCGGTTCGGTGACTTCCTGGCGTTCATCCGGAGCCGTGCGGCCGATCCGGAAACGGCGGAGCGGCAGCTGCGGCTGGCGCGCATCTGGCGCGCCGCCTACCGGCACGAGGAATTGCGCAACGCCTTCCTTCTGCTGACCATGGGCCTGGCGATGGTGGTCTCGGCCCTGCTGGTGGTCCTGGGGGCGCTGCAGGTGACGGGCCTGTTCATGGCCGACGGCGCGCCGCAGCCGAAGGATTTTCTCGCCCTGCTGCGGGCCAGCCTGCCCCTGGCCCTGGGGATCCTCGGCGCGCTCGTCCCGCTGCTGATGGGAGGCTTCCTGACCGACTACATGGGGGACGTCGAGGCCTGGGCGACCTACGAGGAGACCAACGAGAAGCACGTGGCGCGCAACAAGGTCCTGAACGAGGGGATCGCGCTGCTGAGCCATGTGCTGGGGGATCCGGCCTGTCGGCGCCTGACCATCGTCAGCCACAGCCTGGGGACCAGCGTCGCGCACGACACCCTGCTGGCGCTGACCCGGCGCAATCGGGCCCGCAACGCGCGCGATCCGCTCAGCGGCCCGGTGCCGCTGGAGAAGATCCGGCACTTCGTGACCCTGGCCAGCCCGATCGACAAGATCGAGTACTTCTTCGAGAGCTACGCTTCCGGCTCGCATCGCTACAAGCGGGTGGTGGAGGAACTGCGGGGCGACATCGGCTCGGCGCCGTTCACGCGCCGGAAGACGCCGCACATTCACTGGCTGAACTTCTGGGACGAGGGCGACCTGATCAGCGGTGCCCTGCACTCGCCCGCCAGCGCGGCCGAGTTCTGCCAGAGGGTCGACAATATCCGGGTGGACAGCTTCGGCTTCCCACGGGCCCTGGCCTCGCACTCCGGCTACTTCAACAACCGGACGGTGATTTCGCACCTGTTCGAGATCATCTTCCAGGGCCGGCGCTCGTTCGAGCCGTTGAAGGCTTCCGCCCGGCGCGCCGGGGCGTACGAGGCGATCTATGTCGGGCCCGGCGGACCGGCGGGACGCGCGCCAGCCTTCCTGATGGTGGCCACCGCCCTCCCCTGGCTGGGCGCGACGACCGTCCTGGCCGCGGCGCTGAACAGCCCGGCAGCCAGCGGGCTGGGCTGGGTCACGGCCGCCGGCGCCGGGGTTCTGGCGGCTGGATGGACGCTCAGCGCGCTGCGGGGACAGCGCACCCCCGTCTGAGCGCTCGGGGAGTGGCGGTCGCGAGACCGAGCATGCGCCCGAGGCGATCCCTCGCCCCGCAGGAGTCTCGTCAGGCCGTGGCGACCGTTTCCTCAGCCTGGCGGGCGAGGACGTGGGGCGGGACTTCCAGGCGCGACGGGGTGACCGGCTGGCCGGTGGCCTCCGCGACGAGTTCCGCGGTGCGGGTCTCGATGGCCGTCTCGAGGCGGGCCATGAACTCGTCCTTGTCGAGGCCGAGCGGGATCGGCGGCAGGAACTCGAGGATGGCGGTGCCGGCGTGCTTCTCGAACTTCTGCTGCGGCCAGTAGAGGCCGAGGTTGGTGGCCGCCGGGACCACGGCCATCTCGAAATCGTTGGCCAGGTGGTAGACGCCCGACCGGTAGCGGTAGCGGACGCCGACCGGCGCCAGCGCGCCCTCCGGATAGATCAGGATCTTGCGACCCTCCTCCCGCGCCTTGGCGGCGGCGGCGGAGAGCGCCGCGCGGGCCTCGGGTCCGCCGCAGCTGTCGACCACGATCGCGCCAAGCTTCGACAGGATCGGCTTGAAGAGCGGGAAGCGCTCGAGGTGGTCGCCGGTGACGAAGGCCAGGTCCTCGAACTGGGAATAGCAGAGGAAGCCGTCGCCCCAGGACTGGTGTTTGGCGGCGATGATGAACGCGCCCGGCGGCAGGTGCTCGCGGCCGCGCACCTCGACCTTGATGCCGGCGAAGGCGTGCATGGCCCAGACCATGCGGCGGGCGTAACGGCCGATCACCCGGCGCACGGCGCCGCGTCCGGGCCGGAGGGCGGCCAGGGCGGCGGCGAGCACGTGGGGAATGGAGATGGCGTAGTAGGCGATCGCGAACAGGACGGCGCGCATCGAAGCCTTGGAAGTGACACCGCGAAGACGCGCGGCCTCGTGATCCCAAGGCTAGGCCATGCGGGCGCATCCGCCTAGCGCCCGGGGCGAACGGTCGCTACGAGAGCGGCATGGCTGAAACCGCTCACGTCTTCGTCACCGGCTCCACCCGCGGGATCGGCGCGGCGATCGTCCAGGCCCTGGAGGCGAAGGGCGCGCGCGTGGTCGGGCACGGCAGCCGGGAGGGGCCGGGGGTGCTGGGCGCGGACCTCGCGGATCCCGCCGCTGCGGACGCGCTGTGGGACCGGGCGGTGGCGTCGCTGGACGGCCGGATCGACGTGCTGGTCAATAACGCCGGGGTCTTCGAGGCGGTGGCGGTGGACGCAGGCCTCGACGACTGGCAGGCGAGCTGGGGCCGGACGATGCAGGTCAACCTGCAGGCCTCGGCGGACCTCTGCCGCCGCGCCGTGCTGCACTTCCGCGAGCGCGGGACCGGCGGGCGGATCGTCAACATCGCCAGCCGCGCGGCCTATCGCGGGGACAGCCCGGCGCACTGGCACTATGCGGCGTCCAAGGCCGGCATGGTGGGGATGACCAAGTCGATCGCGCGGGGCTATGCGCAGGAGGCGATCCTGGCGTTCGCGATCTGCCCCGGCTTCACCATGACCGGAATGGCCGACGACTACCTGGCCAGCCGGGGCGGCGACAAGCTGTTGGCCGACATCCCCCTGGGCCGGGTGGCGATGCCGGAGGAGGTGGCGAGCGCGGCCGCCTACCTGGCGCTCGAGGCGCCGGCCTCGATGACCGGGGCCGTGCTCGACATCAACGGCGCTAGCTACGTGCGGTAGGTCAGCGCTGCAGGGCTTCCTCGGTGGCCTCGATCTCTTCCTTGATCCAGTCGTGCCCGGTGGTGACCAGCACGCCCTCGATCGCCGAGATGTGGCCGCGCAGGCGTTCGCGGATGTCGGGCGGCACGTCCTCGCGGGTGGCGATCCAGCGGGCGATCTGGTGGACGGCGAACGCCGTGTGCAGGGCCAGGCGGTCGCGGTCTTCGTCGGCGAGCTTCATGCGCGGGGCTCCTCGTGGCGGGCCAGCATAGCAGAGGCCCGGGCCTTTGACGCGCGAGCCGGAATGGCGTTCCGTGGGCGCAGATATCCAGGGAGGAGCCCATGACGTTTCACGTGAGGCCGCTGACGCCCACCATCGGCGCCGTCATCGAGGGCGTGGACCTGGCCCAGCCGCAGTCCGACGACCTGATCGGGGCGATCCGCCAGGCGCTGCTGAAGCACCAGGTCATCTTCTTCGAAGACCAGCACCTGAGCCCCGTGCAGCACCGCGACTTCGCCGCCCGATTCGGGGACCTGCACACCCATCCGCTCTATCCGGGCGTGCCCGAGGCGCCGGAGCTGTTCATCCTCGACAACCACGCCGGCAACCCGACCGACAACGACGCCTGGCACACCGACGTGACCTTCATCGAGACGCCGCCGATGGCCTCGATCCTGTACGCCAGGCTGCTGCCCGAGAACGGCGGAGACACCCTGTGGGCCAACATGAAGGCGGCCTACGAGGCGCTGTCGCCGACCATGCGCGACTTCCTGAGCGGCCTGGACGCGGTGCACGACTTCGCCCGCGGCTTCCCGACCCGGGGGATCGTGGCCAACGCCGCCGGCGCGGAGAAGCACGCCCGGGCCGTGGCCGAGCACCCGCCGGTGCTGCACCCCGTCGTGCGCACCCACCCCGAGACCGGCGAGGACGGCTTGTTCGTGAACTACGGGTTCAGCGAGCGCATCAAGGGCCTGCGGCGCAAGGAGAGCGACGCGATCCTGAACATGCTGTTCGACCACATCCTGAAGCCGGAGTTCCAGGTGCGCTGGCGGTGGAGCCCGAACGCCATCGCCTTCTGGGACAACCGGGTCACCCAGCACTATGCGGTCAACGACTACCTGCCGGCGCGCCGGGTGATGAACCGAGCCACGGTGCTGGGCGACAGGCCCTACCACCGCTCGCGGATGCCGACGCCGCCCCAGCGGGTGGCCGCGGAGTAGATCGGGGCTAGTACCGCGGCTGGACGGCGGCGCGGGTCCACTTGGGCGGCGGCGGCGCGTAGGCGCGGAAGGCCTCGAGCGCTTCCGCGGTGTCCTTCGCGTAGACCAGCATGTCGACGTAGGGCTGGGTGGAGAAGCCCTTGTCCGCCATCTGCTGGATCGTGGCGCGGAGCAGGTCGTAGTAGCCGTTCACGTTGACGAAGCCGCAGGGCTTGGCGTGGAAGCCGAGCAGGGCCCAGGTCCACTGCTCGAAGATCTCTTCGAAGGTGCCGGGACCGCCCGGCAGGCAAAGGAAGCCGTCGGCCAGCTCGGCCATCTTCCACTTGCGTTCGTGCATGGAGTTCACGACGTGCAGCTCGGACAGGCCGGTGTGGGCGATCTCCTGGGCCACCAGGTCGGCGGGCATGACGCCGACCACCCGGCCGCCCGCGGCCAGCGCCGCGTCGGCCACCGCCCCCATCAGCCCGACCCGGCCCCCGCCGTAGACCAGGGTGAGGTCCTGCTGCGCGATCAGGGTTCCGGCGCGAACCGCCTCGTTCAGAAATTCTGGATCGCTGCCCGCAGCCGATCCGCAATAAATACAAACGCTTTGCACGATCCGGGTCCGTGGGAAGGCTGGCGAAAGGGCCGACGCTGATAAGCCGATTGCGCGCTTCTGTCACGGGGCGGCTGGCCTCGGGCGAAATCCGCCGTTACATAGCTAGCACGGCCCGCCACAATCGGCGGTCGGGCGTCGCCGCTCTGGCGGCGGAAGGCATCTATCTCGGTTAGGTCACGCGAATGGCGAGCGGCACGGTCAAGTGGTTCAATACCGCTAAAGGCTTCGGATTTATTCAACCTGACGACGGCGGCAGCGACGTCTTCGTCCACATCTCGGCAGTCGAGCAGGCAGGCCTGCGCGGCCTGAACGAGGGCGACCAGGTCCAGTTCGAAATGGAACAGGATCGTCGGTCCGGCAAGCTGTCGGCCGGCAACCTGGTGGTCACCGGGCAGGGCGCGGCTCCGGCCCGCTCTGGCGGCGGCGGCTTCGGCGGCGGCGGCGGCGGCTTTGACCGTCCGCGCGGCGGCGGCTTCGGCGGCGGCGGCGGCGGCGGCGGCTTCGACCGTCCGCGCGGCGGGGCCGGCGGTGGCGGCTTCGGCGGCGGCGGCGGTCGTCCGGCTGGCCAGGTGGCCGGCTCCGGCGACGGCACGGTGAAGTGGTTCAACCCGACCAAGGGTTTCGGCTTCATCCAGCCCAACGACGGCGGCCAGGACATCTTCGTCCACATCTCCGCGGTCGAACAGGCGGGGCTGCGCGGCCTGAACGAAGGCCAGACGGTCTCCTACGACCTCGAACAGGATCGTCGCTCCGGCAAGACGTCGGCGACCAACCTGCGCGTCACCGGCTGATCCAGCCGTGACGTCCGGCGGGCTCGTGCAGCGCACGGGCCCGACCGAGCTGTGCTGAACCGGCGTCGCGCCGAGGCGTTTCGGCCCCCACACGAGGGCGGTGAACGCTTTGGAGGATGTCGGATGCGCAAGACGCTGATCGTGACGCTGGCCGGCGCCCTGGCGCTGCCGGCTCTGGCGACGGCGCAGGAGCCCGTGGCGACACCGCCCGCTTCCGTGCCCGAAGCGATACCGCAATCCCCTCCAGAGACCCCGCCTGCCGAGAGCGCGGTCGCCGACGTTGCGGCCGCGGACGCTCCGACGCCCGATGCTGCGCCCGCGCCGCCGGGACCGCAGCCGGGGGACCGCGCGCCGCCCCCGCCGCCGCGGCCTGCCAGCGAGGCCGAGGCCAAGAAGAAGCCGGACATCGCGAAGGCCGCCGGCGGTACGGTGGGCGGGATCGTCGGCAGCACGGTGGGCTCGGCCGGCGGGCCGCTGGGCAGCATCGCCGGCAGCTTCGTGGGCAACACGATCGGCAAGGGAACGGTCGGCGTCGTGAAGAAGGTTTTCGGCGGCGGCGACAAGAAGGACGACAAGAAGGACGAGGTCGCGTCCGCCGCGCCGGAGGCGGCCGCCGCCACCGCGGCCAGTGCGCCCGCGCCGCTCACCCCGGCCGCCGAGGGCGCGGTCGCGGCCGCTGAGATCACCCCTTCACCTGCCGCTAACCCTGACCCGCAGTTGCGATAGCTAAACCTTAAGATGTGAGCGGGTAGGCTGCTAACGAACTGAAGTGGCCGAGGCCCGCATGAGCGAGGACACCGCCGCCAGCCGCCGCGACCTGGTCGCGCGGGTGGCGACCCTGGAACTGCTGGTCTCGGACCTGATCGACCTGCTGTGGACGGTTGCGCCGCAGGGCATGGACCGGCTCGCCGCGGACGCGGCCCGGGACCTGGAAATTCAGAACTCGCGGGTGCTGAGCGGGGCCGAACACCGGCGAGAGCGGCTGTTCACCGTCCTGGCGGAGCGGAGACGGAAGCTGAAGCACCGGCGGCCGCTCCCGGAAGGCGACAAGGGGGTCCTGACCGCCTGATCAACAGAACACCCTCCCCGATCCGCAACCTCGGGGGAGGTGGAGGGGCGCCGGCCCCGAGCTCCCCGCCCGCCCGGCGCCCCTCGCTTTCCTGCCATCGCCTGCGTCCTGCGGCTGGCAACCCGGGATTAACAGCCTGTGGATAGTATTCGCCGGTTGTAGGCGCCCCGGAGTAACCATTCGTGTCCATCGCCGTGTCCCGGCTGCTCGGCTTCGCGTTCGCGAGCGCCGACCTCCTGGTCGAGGTCGGGACGGACGGACGCATCGCCTTCGCGCTCGGCGCCAGCGAGGTCGTCTCGGGCGCCGCGGAAGGCGAGCTCACCGGCCGCGCCTGGTCAGACTTCATCCATGCCGACGACCTGCCCATGGTCGAGGCCCTGTTCGAAGGGCTCGAGGACGGCTCGCGCACCCGGCCGGTGATCGCGCGCCTGACGCCGCAGAAGGGCAAGGCCGAGCGGGCTGTCTCGATCTGCGCCTTCCGGCTGCCCGGCAACGACGGAGCCGTGTCCTGCGCCCTGTCTCGGGCCTCAGCGGAGCACGCGCCCAAGTCCGGCGACCTGCAGGACCGGGCGGCGTTCGAGGACCTGGCGCTCAGCCTCCTGCGCACCGCCCAGTCGAACGGCACCGAACTCGAGCTCGCCATGCTCGACATGGAGGGGCTGGAAGCCGCCCGGAAGGGTGCGTCGAAGGCCGAACGCGCCGCCCTCGAGCGCAAGCTCTCCGGCGCCCTGCGGGCTGAAGCCTATGGCGGCGCGGCCGCGACCGCGCTGGGCGAGGAGCGCTTCGCCCTGGTCCGCGCCCGCGGCGAGGCGATGAGCGCCCTGGTCCGACGGGTGACCAAGCTGGTCAACGCCGACGCGCCGAAGCCGATCAAGGCCACGGCCGAAGCGATCCCGATGAAGGCGGACGGGGACCGACAGGCGGTGCGCGCGCTTCGCTACTGCCTCGACACCTTCCTGAAGGATGGTCCCGGCGGGGCCATGCCCGCCGACCTGGGCGACGCGCTCAGCCGGTCGATGGAGAAGACGCTGGACGAGGTGGGCGCACTCGGCCAGGCGATCCGCAAGAAGGACTTCCACCTGGTCTACCAGCCGGTGATCGCCCTGCAGACCGGAGGGCTGCACCACTACGAGGCGCTGGTCCGCTTCGGCGACCAGGGCAGCCCCTTCCCGCTGATCCGCATGGCCGAGGAGATGGACCTGATCGAGGCCCTCGACCTGGCCATCCTGGAGCGCGCCCTGGAGACGCTTTCGAAGCGGCCGGGCCTGAAGCTGGCGGTCAACGTCTCGGGCCGCACCATCGCCAGCGCCGACTTCATCGAGAACGCCAGCAAGGCTCTGGCCGCCTTCCCGAAGGCCCGCGGGCGGGTGATGTTCGAGCTCACCGAGAGCGCGGCGCTTGAAGACCTGAAGCTCGCCGACCGGCACCTAACGACGCTGCGCAACCAGGGATGCGAAATCTGCCTGGACGACTTCGGCGCGGGGGCGGCGTCATTGGCCTACCTGCAGCAGCTCAAGCTCGACGTCCTGAAGATCGACGGCCGCTACATCCGCGACCTGCAGCGCGGCGGCCGGGAGGCGACGTTCGTGAAGCACCTGGTCTCGATGTGCCGGGAGCTGGGCATCCGCACGCTGGCCGAGATGGTCGAGACCGAAGAGGCCGAGGCGGCGGTGCGCGAGGCCGGCGTGGACTACGCCCAGGGCTGGTACTACGGCGCGGCCTCCGACGACCTGGACTGGGCGCCGGGCAAGAAGGCGGCTTAGCGGCGCTTAGCGCCGGGTTCGATCCACAGCCCCAAACCGATCAAGCGGGCGTGAATAGGCGGGGTCGGAACTCAGGCGTAGCGTTCCTGACAGGAGGCGGCCGAGGCCAGCCTGTCCCTGGTCCAGAACCGCCAAGACCCGCGCCGTGGAGGCGTCCTATCCCTCTCGGCGCCTGAGGTGATGGGAGGACCAGACCATGCCAATCCAGACCCAGGGGTCGGTTCGGGCGCTTGCGCTCGTCGGCCCCACGAGCGCCGGCAAGACGACCCTGATGGAAGCCCTGCTGCTGGCGACGGGCGCGACGCACGCCCGCTCCGGCGGCGGCGGCGAGATGGTGGGCGACAGCAGCCCCGAAGCGCGGGCTCGGGGCCACTCGGTGGAGCTGAACCTCGCCGGCTTCGAGTTCATGGGCGACCGCTATGCGGTGATCGACTGCCCCGGCTCTCTGGAGTTCTGCGCCGACCTGGACGCAGCCCTGCCGGCGGTGGACCTGGCGATCGTCGTAGCCGAGCCCGATCCGGGCAAGGCACAGCTGCTGCAGCCGACGCTGCGAGAGCTAGAGCGGCTGGGTGTGCCGCACGCCCTGTTCATCAACAAGATGGACCAGGCCCGCGGCTCGCTGCCTGAACTGCTTGCGGCGCTGGCGCCGGTGAGCGCTGCGCCCCTGGTGGCCCGCCAGATTCCGACCTGGGACGGCGAGCGCGTCACCGGCTTCATCGACCTGGCCCTGGAGCGGGCCTTCGTCTACCGGCCCGGCGAGCCCGCGCAGGTGGAGATCCCCGAGGACCTGAGAGACGCCGAGGCCGAGGCCCGCTTCCACATGCTGGAGCAGATCGCCGACTTCGACGACGAGCTGCTGGAACAGCTGCTCTCCGACGTGACGCCCAGCCGCGACGCGGTGTTCGCCGACCTGGTGCGCGAGATGCAGGCGGGGCTGATCGTTCCGGTATTCTTCGGCTCGGCCTCGAACGGCTTCGGCGTCCAGCGGCTGCTCAAGGCGCTGCGCCATGAAGCGCCACTGCCCGACCGCGCGGCCGAGCGGCTGGGCGTTGATCGCGGCGCCTATGTGCTCAAGGCGGCTTATGCCGGGCAGTCCGGCAAACTGGCCTACGGCCGGGTGTTCGGCCAGAAGCTGGAGGACGGCGCCGACCTGGTCCTGCCCACCGGCGAGCGGGGGCGGGCCGGCGGCCTGTTCGCCGTCCAAGGCGGGAACCTGAGGAAGGTCGCCGCCGCCGCCCCGGGCGACGTCGTGGCGGTCGGCAAGGTCGAGCAGGCCGCGACCGGGCAGATCCTGTCGATGAACGGGCGGCCGCAGCAACTGCGGGAGGGCATGCGACCGCGCAGGCCGCTCTACGCTGTCGCGCTCTCGGCCAGGAACCGGAAGGACGACGTCCGGCTGTCCGGCGCGCTGGCCAAGCTGATCGAGGAGGATCCGGGGCTGTCGCTGACCCATGACCCCGAGGCCCGGCAGATGCTTCTGGCCGGTCAGGGCGAGGGGCACCTGCGGCTGGCGCTGGAGCGACTCAACCGGCGGTTCGGCGTGGAGATCGACACGCAGGAGCCACGCACGGCCTATCGCGAGACAATCCAGCGGGGCGTCACGCACCGGGCGCGGCACAAGAAGCAATCCGGCGGGCACGGGCAGTTCGCCGACGTCACGGTGGAGATCCGTCCCCTGCCCCGCGGCTCCGGCTTCGTCTTCCAGTCGAAGGTCGTCGGCGGCGCGGTCCCGAAGCACTGGGTCCCGGCGGTGGAACAGGGGGCGCGGGACGGGCTGGCCAAGGGGCCGCTCGGGTTCCCGGTCACGGACCTGGAGGTCACCCTTGTCGACGGCCAGACCCACAGCGTGGACTCCAGCGAGATGGCGTTCCGGACCGTGGGGCGGATGGCGATGGAGGAAGGGCTCAGGCTCTGCGGCTCGACGCTGCTGGAGCCGATCGAGAAGCTGACGGTCTATTCGCCCTCTCCCAGCGCCTCGAACGTCACATCGGCGCTCACGGCGCGCCGGGGCCAGATCCTGGGCCTCGCGCCGCGGGAGGACTGGCGCGGCTGGGAGCAGATCGAGGCCTACCTGCCGCAAAGCGAGCGGCAGCACCTGATCGCCGAGCTACGCGGCCTGACGCAGGGTCTGGGCGCCTTCGAGGCCGACTTCGACCACATGAGCGAGTTGACGGGGCGGCTGGCGGAGGAGGCCTCGAGCGCGGCGCGGACAGCCGCTCCGGCATGATGTTCTGACGATTGGGAGGTGGTCCGGCGCGGCGGCGCCGGCAGGGAGGGGGTCAGCGGCGGAGTCCGAGCAGCCCCCTCCACCACCTTCGGCGGTCCCCCTCCCCCTGTGGGGAAGGAACTTGCTACACCGCGGCAATGCGCCAGCGCCTGTCCCTCACCGCCCTGCTCGTCCGCGACTACGACGAGGCGGTGGGATTCTACGTGGGGAAGCTTGGCTTCGAGCTTGTCGAGGACACCCACATGGGCGGGGGCAAGCGATGGGTCGTGGTGCGGCCGAGGGGGTCGGACGCGGGCCTGCTGTTGGCGCGGGCGACGGGCGAGCAGGCCCGGGCCGTGGGCGACCAGGCTGCAGGCCGCGTGTTCCTGTTCCTGGAGACCGACGACTTCGACCGCGATCACCAGGCGATGACCGCGGCCGGGGTCCGGTTCCTCGAAGAACCGCGGCGTGAGCCCTACGGGACGGTCGCGGTGTTCGAGGACCTCTACGGGACGAAGTGGGACCTCATTCAGCCGGTTCGGGCTGAGGCTGGGCCGCCTGCCACTGGGCGATGATCCCGTCGTCGATTTCGGTAGCGCGCTTGTCCGCGGGCCGGCCGGTGTGGCGGGAGGCGAAGGCTTCGAAAGCCGGACGCCTCTCGAGGGTGCCGAACTGCATACCCCACGCAAGGTGCGAGGCGACATAGAGGTCGGCGGCGCTGAACCGATCGCCGGCGATGAACTCGCGATCCTTGAGATAGCCTTCGAGCGCGTCGAGCACGCGGTTCATGTTGCCGTAGCCCAGCATGGCTTCACGGTCGGGCGGGGCCTCCCAGCCCATCGCCTTGGCGCCCACCGCCTGCTCGATCGGGCCGGCCGCGAAGAAGAGCCAGCGGTAGTAGGGACCGCGCTCCTTGCTGCCAGGGGGCGGCGCGAGGCCGGCTTCCGGAAAGGCGTCCGCCAGGTAGGCGCAGATGGCGCCGGCTTCCGTCACCACCGTGTCGCCGTGCTTGATCGTGGGCACCTTGCCCATCGGGTTCACGGCCAGGAAAGCGGGATCGTTGGCGCCGAATTCCACGAGGACCGTCTCGTAGGGCTGGCCCACTTCCTCCAGCATCCACCGGATGATCCGGCCGCGGGACATGGGATGAGTGTAGAACACGAGGTCAGACATGAGGGGCTCCTTCAGCGGATTGCGGCCATTGAACACCCGGCCTGCTGCCAAGGCATGTCAGCAGTCGGTGTTATGCGGGCTGCAGGCGCAAGGATCCGCGGCGAAGCCAGAGCTCGACGAGGACGAGGTTGGGTACATGAGATCCAGGCCGTGGCGACATAAATCTGCTGGAAGCTGAGACCCGCGATCATGCCCAGCGGCAGATAGAGCCGGAGCGTGACCGCGGCGAAGGTCAGCGCGAAGGAGCGAATCATCCAGCGGCGGTGCTCGTCGAAGCGGCCGGCGCGGGCCGTCAGCCACCCCTGAACCGTCACGTAGATCCAGATCGGCCCGAGCAGGGCGAAGCCCAGGCCCGCTACCGGGCCGGCCGTCGTGCCGAACGCCAGGCCGAAGCCCGCCGCCCCGCCTATGATGCAGGCCGTGGCGTAGATCCGGCCCACCCAGCGATGCGCGCCGCGCCAGCGGCGGCGGATCGCCGGCAGGAACTGCAGCGGACCCACCAGCAGGGCTGTGGCGGCGCCGGCCACGTGCACGGTCAGCCAGGGCCGGGCGAACAGGTTTGCCGTCACTTCCGGCGCGAGGGGCCCGACCTGCGGCACGTAGCGGAAGGAGACGATCGCGATCGCCGCGCTGAGCACGGCGGTGAGGCCCCAGAGGGCGAGTTGGATCTGGCGGGCCATTGGCGTCGACCTCCGTCATTGACTGGCCTGGGATCGCCGACCAGCGTCCGACGGCCAAGGGGCCACTGCGCGAACGGCGCCGCGGCTTCGCGAACGGATGCGGCGGCCTCGCCAGTCGTGGCAGGATCGCGCCAACGACTCGCCCGCCGGAGCCGCGATGCCGAAGCCTGACCTGCAGCCCTGGATGCGCCGCCTCTTGGCGGACCTGGCGCTGTGGGCCGCGATCGGGGCTGTGATGGCGTTGCTCGGCCCGTTCGGCACGGCGGAGGAACCGCTGGCGCTCCGCCTGCCCTACTGGCAGGTCTGCATGGTCGGCGGCGGGCTGATCGGCATAGCCATCGACGAGCCCTTGCGTCGGCGGGTGCGCCACTTCTGGGTGCGGGTGCTGAGCGCCAGCGTCCTGATGACGCCGCCGGTCACCCTGCTGGTGGCGGTGACCAACGCCCTGACGTTCGGGGCGCCACTGGGGGCTCACTTGCTGGGCGTGCTGTGGTTCGAGGTGCTGATCGTCTGCTTCGCGAGCATGACCTTCCGCCAGCTCGCCTGGGCGCAGTCGACGCAAGCCGCGCCCGCTACGGCGCCTGCCGGCGAGACGGAAGACCCCACAGCCGCCTTTCGCCGGCGGCTCTCGGCCAAGCGGCGGGACGCGACGCTGATCGCCGTGGAGGCGGAGGACCACTACCTGCGGGTCCACACCGACGCCGGCGAGGAGCTGGTGACGGCGCGGTTCGGCGACGCGCTGGCGGAACTGGCGGGCGCACGGGGGTTCCGCACGCACCGATGTGGTGGGTCGCGGCGGAGGCGATCGACGAGGTGAACTGGCTGCGCGGCCGCGGCGAGGCGCGACTGAAGTGCGGACTGGTCGTCCCCGTCAGCCGCAGCAACGCCGGCGAGCTGAAGGCGGCGGGCTGGTTCTAGGCCGCCCGCCGCGCCTCAGGCCTAGGCCTGCTGGGCCGTCCAGTCCTGCACGTGGCGCTCCAGCACCGTCAGCGGCATGGCGCCGGAGAGCAGGACGGCGTCATGATAGGCCTTGAGGTCGAACTTCGGGCCAAGCTTCGCCTTCGCATCGTCCCGGACCTTGGCCCAAACCGTGTGGCCCACCTTGTAGCTGTTGGCCTGGCCGGGGCTGGAGAAGTAGCGCTCCACCTCGCGCTGGGCGCGGCTCGGCGTGTTGCCGATGGTGTCGACCATGTACTGGGTGGCCTGGGCGCGGCTCCAGCGCTTGGCGTGGATCCCGGTGTCGGTGACCAGGCGGGCGGCGCGGAACAGCAGGGACTGCAGGTAGCCGGCCTGGCCCAGGGGATCGCCTTCGTAGGCGCCCATCTCGTCCGCCAGCTGCTCGGAATAGAGCGCCCAGCCCTCCGAGAACGCCGAGAAGCCGAAGCCGGTGCGGCGCAGGATCGGGATCCGCGTGGACTCCTGGGCGAGCGCGATCTGCAGGTGGTGACCCGGGACGGTCTCGTGGACAGCCAGGGTCTTGAGGTTATAGCGCGGCCAGTCCGAGGTCTCCTTGAGGTTGATGTAGAAGGCCGCCGGGCGCGAGCCGTCGAGGGCGGCCGACTGGTAGTAGCCGTTGGCGGCGCCGTCCTGGATGAACACCGGAACGCGGCGCACCTCGACGGTCGCCTTGGGCAGGCTGTTGAAGGCGCGAGGCAGGAGCGAATAGAGGTCGGCGACGTCCTTGTTCAGGTCGGCCAGCATCCGCTCGCGGCCGGCGTCGGTGGCCGGATAGACCTGCTTCGGATCGTTGTTCAGGGCCACCAGCCGCTGGCCGATGGAGCCCTGGGTGAACCCCTGCCCCTTGAGAATGGCGTCCAGGCGCGCGGAGATCTCGGCCACCTGCTGGCGGCCCATCTGGTGCACTTCTTCGGGGGTGTAGTTGGTCGTGGTCGAGGCCTTCACGCAGTCGGCATAGTAGGCGTCGCCGTCCGGCAGGGCCCAGACCCCGGTGTCCGGCTTCGCCTTGGCGCGCACGGCGCGCATACCGGCGATCTGGCGGTCCAGGGCCGGGAAGATCTGGGCGGTGACGATCTTCTCGGCGCGGCCGGCCCAGTCGCCGGGCAGGTTGGCGGCCTGGGCCTTCTTCGCCAGCGAGGTGACCATGATCGTCTGGGCGGCGGGCTGGTCGCGCAGCGCCCGCATCTGGCCGATGGCCAGGTCGCAGACGAAGTCCGGCGGCACGACACCCATGGCCGTATCGGCCCGCTGCCGGGCGAGGTCGTCGTCCATGGCGCGCGGGAAATCGGCCAGGCGGGCCAGATAGGCCTCGGCGTCGGCCGCGGTCTCAACCTTGTGCTGGCTGTCGAGGAAGTCCGGGACGTTGGCGTAGGACCCGCCCCGCTGGCTGATGACGTAGGGTTGGAAGTTGCCGCCGACGTTGCCGAACTTCCACTTCTCGCCGGCCGCGACGGCCCGCTCCTGCTGGTAGGCCACGACGTCGAGATCGACCTTCGAGGGGGCCGACAGCTTGCTGCGTTCGATGGCGCGGAGTTCGGCCAGCCACTTGCGGGAGCGCTCCAGGCGCCGGGCCTTGGCGGCCGCCGACTCGTCGTCCAGCCGGGACTTCAGGCGGGCTCGCGGCCCCTTGTCCATGCCGAGTTGGGTCGCGAACTCGGGGCTGTCGTCCACCAGGGTCTCAAACATGCGGTCAAGCTGCGCGCGGAGCCTGGCGTCTTCCGTGTTCGCCTGCGCCAGCGCGGGGCTAGCGGCCAGGAGGGCGGCGCCGGCGGAGGTGGACAGGAAGCTGCGGCGGTCGAGGTGGGTCATGTGGGTTCTCTCGAGGCGGCGTCAGCCGCGGGACGTGGCGATGAACTGGTCGACGCGCGCTTCCAGCACCGTGAGCGGCATGGAGCCGGAGAGCAGGATGGCGTCGTGGAAGGCGCGGGGGTCGAAGCGGGGCCCGAGCGCAGCCCGAGCCTTTTCGCGAAGGCGCAGGATGGTGACCTTGCCCACCATGTAGCTGCAGGCCTGGCCCGGCCAGACGGAGTAGCGCTCGATCTCCTGGGCGGAGAGCGACGGCGGGTCGCCATCGATGCTGGACAGGGTCTCCACGGCCTTCTCACGGCTCCAGCGCAGGTGGTGGATGCCGGTGTCGGTGACGAGCCGGCCAGAGCGCAGCAGGGCGTCGTGGATGTAGCCCAGCTCGCCCAGGGTATCGCCTTCGTAGAAGCCCATCTCCTGGGCCACCTGCTCGGTGTAGAGCGCCCAGCCCTCGACATAGGCGCCGTAGCCCTGGACCCGGCGGATCATCGGCAGGTCGGCCTCGCGCTGGATCGAGATCTGCATGTGGTGGCCCGGCACGCCCTCGTGGATCGTGGTGGTGGGCATGAACCAGTACGGCGCTTCCGCCGTGTCGCGCAGGTTGATCCAGTAGATGCCAGGCCGGGAGCCGTCGAGGCTGCCCTCGCTGTAGTGGGTGGAGGAGCCCTGCTCAGTCTCCTTGGGGATTCGGCGGATCTCCAGCGGCGCCTTTGGCAGGGTGGCGAACTGCTCGGGCAGCCGCGCCTCCATCTTCTTCACCAGCTTGTTCAACTCGGCGATCAGCTGGGCCTTGCCGGCGTCGGTGTTCGGGTAAACGCCCTTCTTCGACTTGTAGAGCTGGTCGTAGCGCTGGCCGACCGTTCCGCGGGTGTAGCCGATCTTCCGGAACAGGACGTCGGCGCGGGCGTGCAGGTCGCGGGTGACGTCGAGGCCCAGCTGGTGGACCTCCTGCGGCGTCAGGGTCGAGGTGGTCTGGCCCCGCAGCGACAGGGCGTAGTAGGCCTCGCCGTCCGGCAGCCTCCAGACGCCGGCGTCGTGCACGGCGCGGGGCTGCAGGCTCTGGAGCAGGGCCATCTGGCGCTCCAGCGCGGGCAGGACCTTGGCTTCGTAGACGCGGGCCGCGGCGGTGCGCCAGTCGCCTTCGATGCCCTTGGCCTTGGTGCGGTCGGTCAGGTTGCGGATCAGGCTCGACTGGTCAGCCGGCGCGTGCAGCACCTTCATGCCGGCCAGGGCGCCCTTGAGCGCGTAGTCGGGCGGGATGACGCCCAGGCCGGCGTCGTGGCGGACGCGCTCGACCTCCTGGTCCATCACCCGGGCGAACTGCTCCATCCGGGCGACGTAGGCCTCCGCGTCGGCCCGGGTCTCGACCGTGTGCTGGGCGGACAGGAAGTCGGGAACCTCCTGCCAGGCGCCGGTGATCTGGCTGAGCACATAGGGCGAGCCCACGCCCTCGTTGCCGTAGGCGAAGCGGGCGTCACCTTCGGCCTGGATCTCCAGCCCGTAGCGGACGCTGTCGTAGTTGACCGCCGACGCGCCGGAGAGCCGGCTGCGGTCGATCTGGCGGATGCGGGCGAGTTGGTCCGCGTTGAGGCGGCGGCGGCGGGCTACGGCTTCGAGGGAGGCGTCGTGCAGCTGCGACTTGGCGGCGGCGCGATCGCCGGTGTCGAGGCCCAGCGAGGTGACCATCTCCGGGCTCTCGCGCAGCGTCTCCTGGAAGATGTCGTCCAGGTAGCTGGCCAGCTGCTGCTCGGCGGTCGGCGGCGCGACGAGCGGGGCGGCGGCTTGTACGGGCGCCATCGGCGGAGCCTCCGCCGTCGCACACCCGGCGAGCGCTGCGCTCGCGCCGGCCGACAGCAGCAGATTGCGGCGGCTCAGCATGAGCGTGCCCCCCCGTTGTTACATTTGTGACCGCAAGGCTTAAGGGGCGCGGGCGGGCGGCCGCAAGCACGCGCAAGGCTTGAGGCGTTAAATTCCGTTAATGCGCAAGGACGTCCCCCAGGATACTGGCCGCGCCCGTCGAGATCGGCTCATATGCGGCCGATTTCGAGCAAGGATTCCAGACCGATGTTCTCTGCGCCGCGCACTGCGATCGCCGCCGTCCTGGCCGTCTCCCTGAGCACCGGCGCGGCCGCCCAGGGCCGCAGCGGCGATCCCGAGCGGACGGTGCAGCGGCTGGTCGCCAGCGCGCCGTTCAAGGCCGCGGTGGCCAGGCTCGACCAGGACCATGCCCGCACCGTCGAGGACACCATCCGGCTGACCGAGATCCCGGCGCCGCCGTTCAAGGAAGAGGTCCGCGCCAAGGCCTACATGGAGATGCTGAAGGCGCACGGCCTGAGCGACGTCGAGATGGACGCCGAGGGCAACGTCATGGGCGTGCGTCGCGGGACGGGCCCGGCCGGCGGCAAGGTCGTCGTGCTGGCCGCCCACCTGGACACCGTCTTCCCAGAGGGCACGCCGATCAAGGTGCGCCGCGAAGGGACTAAGCTGCATGCGCCGGGCGTCGGGGACGACACCCACAGCCTGGCCGTGCTGCTGGCTTACGTCCGGGCGCTGGACGCGGCCAAGATCCGCACGAAGAGCGACATCCTGTTCGTGGGCAACGTCGGCGAGGAAGGTCCGGGCGACCTGCGGGGGGTCCGCTACATCTTCACCAAGGGCAAGTACAAGGACCGCATCGGCGCGTTCTTCTCGATGGACGGCACGGCGGCAGAGCGGGTGACCTTCGGAGCGGTGGGGTCGCGGCGCTACCGCGTCACCTTCAAGGGCCCGGGCGGCCACAGCTACGGCGCCTATGGGGTCGTGAACCCGATGGCGGCCATGGGGACCGCGGTCGTGGAGATGAACAAGCTGACCACCCCGGCCAAGCCGAAGACCACCTATGCGACGAGCGTGGTGGGCGGCGGGACCAGCGTGAACTCGATCCCCGATGCCATCTGGCTGGAGGTCGACATGCGCTCGGAGAGCGCCGAGGAGCTGGCCAAGCTCGACAAGCAGTTTCTGCAGATCGTGAAGGACGCCGTGGCCGCCGAGAACAAGGCCCGCAACACCCGCTTCGGCGAGGTCTCGGCGGATGTGAAGCTGATCGGCGACCGCCCGACCGGCGCGACGCGCGAGGACGCCGAGATTGTCCGCGCCACCACCGCCGCGGTGAAGGCGGCCGGCTATACGCCGGTGCTGGGGGCGAGCTCCACCGACAGCAACATGCCCATCAGCCTGGGCATTCCGGCGGTGACCATCGGCTCGGGCGGCACGGGTGGGCGGGCGCACGCGCTCGACGAATGGATCGACGTGGAGAAGACCCAGTCGGTGCGGGGCCAGGCCGTGGGCCTCGCCGCCGTGCTGGCCATGGCAGGGGTGTGACGAAGGCCGTCTCGATTGTCGGCGGCGGCCCCGCGGGGCTGATGGCCGCCGAGGTGCTGGGCCAGGCCGGCTGCTTGGTGACGGTCTATGATCGGATGCCGTCCGTGGGCCGGAAGTTCCTGATGGCCGGCCGCGGCGGGCTGAACCTGACGCATTCGGAAGACCTGGAGCGCTTCCTCGGGCGCTATGGCGAGGCGAGGCCGCGGCTGCAGCCGCTGATCGAAGCCTTTCCGCCGGCGGCGCTCGTCGCCTGGGCCGAGGGGCTGGGGCAGCCGACCTTCGTGGGCTCGTCGGGCCGGGTGTTTCCGACGGCTCTGAAGGCCTCGCCTCTGCTGCGGGCCTGGCTCCGGCGGTTGGCGGAGTTGGGCGTCGAGGTGCGCACCCGTCACGAGTGGCTAGGCTGGGACGCGGATGGCGCGCTGCGGTTCCGGACCCCGCAGGGAGAGACAACAGCGCGTGCTGACGCCGCGGTCCTAGCGCCGGGTGGCGCGAGCTGGCCGAAGCTGGGGTCGGACGGAGCTTGGGCCGCGCACCTGGAGGACGTGGCGCCATTCCGGCCCGCCAACGCGGGCGTGGACATCGCCTGGAGCACCATGTTCCGCGACCGCTTCGAGGGCCAGCCGCTGAAGAACGTCGGCCTGCGCTTGGGCGAAGCGACGTCGCGCGGTGACGCGGTGGTGACCCGCTACGGCCTGGAGGGCGGCGCGGTCTATGCGATCTCCGCCGCGATACGAGAGGCGGCGGCACGCCAACGCGCGGTGACGCTGGAGGTCGACCTCCGGCCCGATCAGACGGCCGGCAAGCTCACAGGCCGCCTGGCGCATCCGAAAAAGGGCGAGAGCCTGGCCAACCACCTGCGCAAGGCGCTCAACCTGTCAGCCATCGAAGTGAACCTGCTGCGCGAAGCCGCCGGCAAGGACCTACCGACCGACCCCGGAGCCTTGGCGCGGCTGATCAAGGCGACGCCGCTGACAGTGACCGGCCTGCAGGGCCTGGCGCGGGCGATCTCCTCCGCCGGCGGGCTGAAGCTCGACGCCGTGGACGAGCGCCTGATGGTGAGGGGTCGGCCGGGCGTGTTCGTGGCCGGCGAGATGCTCGATTGGGAGGCGCCGACCGGCGGCTACCTGCTGCAGGCCTGTTTCGCCACCGGCGCCGCGGCGGCGCAGGGGGCACAGCGCTGGCTGAGCAGCCCGCCAACCTGACGCACCTTCAGCGGGCGGCCGCCAGCTCGACCTCCCTCGCGTGTTCGGCCACGGCGGGCCAGGGGTCGACGGTCACGCGCCGCATGTGCCGCCGCTGGCCGGGATAGTCGTTGAGGGCGAAGTGCCAGACGGAGCGGTTGTCCCAGAACGCGACCGCCCCGCGGGTCCAGGCGAAGCGGCAGGTGAAGCCTTCGTAGCGGCAGTGGTTGAACAGGAAGTCGAGCAGCGGCTTCGATTCCGACGTTCGCCAGCCGTCGATGCGTAGGGTGAAGGCCGGGTTGACGTAGAGGGCCTTGCGGCCGGTTTCCGGGTGGGTGAGCACCACGGGGTGGACGTATTCGCCCGCGTAGCCGTCGGCCTCGGCGACGCTCATGCCCACGCGCGGCTGGGCGGACTGCCCCTTCGGGGAGTACTCGCGGCTGGCGGAGTGAACCGCGTTCAGCCCCTCGAGCGTCGCCTTTAGGCCGGGCGAGAGAGCCTCGTAGGCGGCCGCCTGGCTGGCGAACAGCGTGTCGCCGCCAAAATCCGGGATCTCGACCGCGTAGAGGATCGAGCCGATCGCCGGCGCCTCGAGGAAGCTCATGTCCGAGTGCCAGCCGCCGCCGAAGTTCACCTTGTCCTGCGGCTCCTTGAGGATCTCCATCACCTCCGGGTGTCCGGCCATGCCCTGGACGTAAGGATGGATGTTGAGCGGGCCGAAGCGTCGGCCGAAGGCGACCTGTTGTGCCGGGGTCATCTCCTGATCGCGGAAGAAGATCACCTGATGCTCGACGAACGCCTTGCGGATCTGGGCGATCGTTTCGTCCGGCAAGTCGCGGGACAGGTCGACGCCGGAGATCTCGGCGCCCAAGGCGCCGGCCACGCGGCGAAGGGTGAGAGGCGAAGTCATGGCGGTTCCTTCGTGATCGGCGCACGATCCTCCCGCGCCGCGCAGCGCGCAACCGCCGCGATGCGCGCCGGCGACTAGGCTATGATCAAAGCAAAGGGAGAAGTGCGGCCATGGACGTCGTCACCCGGGACTTCGACGCAGAGGCTCATGCGGCGCGGATCCGCGAGCAGGGCTACACCGTCATTGAGGATTTCCTCGACACGGAGACGGTCGCGGCTGTCCGAGCCGGCCTGGCGCCGTTCCTGGGCACGCACCAGGGGCGCAACGACTTCGAGGGATTCCGCACGGAGCGGGTCTACACCCTGGTGGCGCGGGACAAGGTGTTCGAGCACGTCACCGAGGAACCGCGGCTGATGTCCCTGCTCGGCCGCTTCCTGCAGCCGGGTTTCCTGCTCACCGCCAGCCAGGCGATCTGCATCTATCCGGGCGAGACGGCGCAGGACGTGCACACCGACGACGGCTTCTACCGGGTCGCCCGGCCGCGGCCGTCGATAAGCTACACAGTGATCGTCGCCGTGGATGCGTTCACCGCCGAGAACGGCGGCACGGAGATCGTGCCGGGCAGCCACCTGTGGGGCGACCCGGGCGCACCGGATCGGCCGAGCGATCGGGCCGAGATCGAGCGCCGGCTCGTGCCGATGGAGATCCCGTCGGGAGCGGCGGTGGTGTTCGCAGGCGCCCTGCTGCACCGGGGCGGCGCGAACCGCAGCCAGGCGCCGAGGCTGGCCTTCACAAACCAGTACTGCGAGCCGTGGGCGCGGACGCAGGAGAACTTCTATCTGGGGATCCCGCGCGAGCAGGTGGCTGGCATGTCGCCCCGGCTGAAACAGCTGCTGGGCTATGACATCTGGCCGCCGTTCATGGGCCAGGTGACGGCGTCCCACCCGGCCAAGGCGCTGGAGCCAGGCTGGGTGGCGCCGGTGGCGGCGCAGCGCCACCGGGCGGCAGGCGCAGACGGGGGCGGTCTCGCCCCCGTCCGATAGCGATCTAACGCCGGCGGTACTGCGGCCGCGACTGCGGACCGCCGCCCACGCGGGCGCCTTCCGGCTTGTGCCGGTAGGTGATGCGGCCGCGGTCCATGTCGTAGGGGGTCATCTCGACCGTCACCCGATCGCCCACCATCGAGCGGATCCGGTTCTTCTTCATCTTGCCGGCCGTGTAGGCCAGGATTTCGTGGTCGTTCTCGAGGCGCACCCGAAACCGGCCTTCCGGCAGCAGTTCGGTGATCTGACCGTCGAATTCAACGAGCTCTTCTTTCGCCAATTGTCGTCCTTTCCAGTTTGATCTTGGTCGCGCCGGCTAGTTGCGGGCCTTGCGCGCCGCGTAGCGGGCGTCGCGCTTGGCCTTCGCTTCAGCCTTCGTCAGCGCCTTGCGTTCCTTGCGTTCGCCGCGTTTCGCATCCAGCGCCGAGGCCTCGCTGGCCTCCACAGCTTCACGCGCGGCGACAACGGCGTCTTCCGCCGCCTGCTTCTTCGCCGCCCGGGCGGCGGCCCGGTCCAGGCGGACCTGCTTCAGTTCGTCCGCACGCTCGGCGGCGCGCTCGGCGATCCGCGGGTCGGTGACGGCCGGCTTGGGCTGGAACTTGGCGAGCAACGCCTTGCGGGCGTCGGCCTGGAGCCGCAGTCGGTCAGCGAAGCTGGCGCCTTGCAGGTCTTTCACTCGTCGTCACCCGTCGCGGTCACCGCGCCCAGGAACACCCGCCCGTGCACGGCGCGGCGCTCCTCCGCATCGGCCAGTTCGGTCCAGGCCGCGGCGGAGCGTTCGTGTTGCTCGCGTGCATGGTCCAGAACACTGCCCAACGCCATGGCGGTCGCCGCCTCGGCGCGCGTGCGGTATTCGAGCGCGCGGATTTCCGACTTCTGGGTCATCGTTCGGCCTCCGAGTTCTCACCAACCCGGTCGGGCTGCGAGGTCAAGTTTCGGATAGGGTCGGACGGCGCTACCAGAACGGAAGTCTTCGACTTGTTCCCGTGGGCGAAGGATCCAGATCGCGAGTTGATCCGGCCCATATGGCGAATATCGCGCCAAAATGCAAGGCGCGTCCGCTAGATGCGCGGCCAGAGAGACCGGTATTCAACCGTATTGCCGGCGCCGGCGGGCAGTTCAACCCAGATTTCGCCGCCACAGCGCGAACAGCCTTTCCCAGTGCCGTTCCGCCGCGGGCTTGTCGTAGACGGCCCGCTGCGGGAAGGCGAAACCATGGTGGACGCCGGGGTAGACCTCGACCTCCGCCCTGACCCCGTCCGTCTTGAGGGCAGCGTCCAGGGCCTCGACCATCTCGATCGGCGCATAGGCGTCTGTCTCCGCGCACGCGAAGTAGACCTCGGCGCGGCACCGCTGCGCCGCCAGGTGCGGGCTGTCGTCGCGGTCGGTGACGAGGCTGACGCCATAGATCGAGGCCGCCGCAGCGACGCGAGCGGGATTCCTGGCCGCGTACCCCACCGCGTACTGGCCGCTCATGCAGTATCCCAGAGTGGCGAGCTTGCCCGGGCTGGCCGCCTCGTCGCGTCCGGCGAACTCCAGCAGCGCGTCGGCGTCGTCCATGACCAGCGGGATGGTCAGGGAGCCCATCAGGTCGAACATCCGCGCACGCGCCTCAGCCTCCGGCAGCCGCGGCAGGTCGGCCAGTTCCAGCACGCCGCGCCGGTAGTACAGGTTGGGCAGCATCACATAGTAGCCGACAGTCGCGATCCGGCGGGCCATGTCGCGCAGTTCCTCGCGGATCGCCGGGGCGTCCATGAAGAACAGCACGATCGGGTGCGGCCCGCCGCGTTCGGGATGGACGATGAAGGTGGTGGTCGCCCCGTCCTTTGTGGGGACCTCGACGGTTTGCTCGATCATGCGCGTCCCGAAAATGAATGCAGATGCCTGTTCCGGGCTCGCCGCTGCGGCGGCCGGGATCGAAGAAACCTAGACCAGCTCGGCCGGCTTCACGGACAATTCCTTCAGGAGCGGCTCGGCGTAGTCGATGCGGCCGGTCATTGTCTTCGGGTCGCCGGAGGCCAGGCGATACACCGCCTCGGCGATGTATTCGATCGGCTGCACGCGGTCGCGGGTCTGCTCGTTGATGAGCCCGTGGACGGCGACGCCGGGGGTGTCCACGAGGCCCGGCGAGACCACGTTGACGGCGATATTGTCCTCATAGACTTCCGACGCCAAGCCGGTGGTGAAGCGCTCCAGGGCCGCCTTGCAGAGGCCGTACACCGTGCCGCCGCGGCCGCGCGTGAACGGCAGCTTGGGATGCAGGCCCGCCGGCGAGGAGATGTTGACGATCCACCCCTGCCGGCGCTCGCGCATCGATGGGAGAACGAGCTGGGCGAGGTGGAACGGCGCCCAGACCTGGACTTCCATCATCAGCTTGAACCGCTTCTCCGGGAAGGTCTCCACCGGGATGAAGAAGGTGACAGCGGCGTTGTTCACCAGAATGTCGACCGGGCCGTAGGCCTCGTTGGCCTGGGCGACCAGCTGCTCGCGGTCTTCCGCCGAGGACAGGTCCGCCTTGATGAAGGTCGCCTCGCCGCCTGCCCGGCGGATGCGATCGACCGTGTCGTGGAGCGTCCCCGGCAGTTTGCTGTCGCCGCTCTCAGCGGTGCGGGCCGAGCAGACGACCCTCGCCCCCTCCATGGCCAGGCGCGCCGCGATGGCTTCGCCGATGCCGCGGCTGGCGCCGGTCACCAGGGCCGTGCGGCCGCGCAGCGTTCCGTTCGGATTGATCCGAGCCTCACCCATCACGTCTCTCCCAAATGGCTTTTGTTCTAATGGGAGAGACGCTCGCGCCTCGAGGGCCCGCGCGCAAGGGCCGAGCGCGGGCTACCGTTCGGCCAGCGCCCGCCTGACATCGGCCAGCACGCTCTCCCAGTCGCCCCGCTTCGGCTGACGGAATAGTCGCAGCGAGGGATACCAGGGACTGTCGCTGCGGCCGCGGAGCCAGCGCCAGTCCGCCTCGTAGGCGAGCAGCACCCAGCACGGCTTGTCCATGGCCCCGGCCAGGTGGACGAGGCTGGTGTCGATGCTGATCACCAGCTCCAGGCCACGGACAATGCGAGCGGTGTCCTCCATGTCCCGGGCGCCGGTGTCTTCCGGGAGCAGGCTGACCATGCCGGGCAGGGCGCGAAGCTCCTGCTCCGCCGTCTCGCTGAGCGAGCGGATGGCGTTCTTGCTGTGAGCCGGGTTGCCCCGGGTGACGAGGCCCACGCCGGAGCCGCCGAGGCCGCCCGGCAGATAGGGCGTCGGCGGGATGGTCTCCAGCGTCGTCTGCAGCCGCAACGGCAGCGAGCCGGCCATCACCCAGGCGTCGTAGCGCGGGATCTGAACTTCCCCCTCGGCCGGGATGATGGTCGCCGGCAACGGCTGGAACAGGCGGGCGAGCGGCGGGTCGCAGACCAGGCCTACCGCGATCCCCCGTCCGGCCAGGACGCTGACGTAGCGAGCGAACTGGATCTGGTCGCCGAGGCCCTGCTCATACCAGACCAGCAGCGATTTCACCGGCTCGCCGCGCCACTCGGGAAACGACAGCCGCGGCCGCGGCCGCGCGCCTGGACGGCCGAACCGGCTTTCGTAGTAGGGCCAGCCTTCCGTGTAGCGGCCGCCCTTCAGCAACAGGAAGGCCAGGTTGAGCTGGGCGACCGCGTCGGCGGGGTCGGCCTTGAGCGCGTCGCGATAGACGGTCTCCGCCTCGGCGATCCGACCCTGGCCGTCCAGCAGCAGGGCCAGGTTGCGGAAGGCTTCAGGCAGCGGCGCGCTCTTCAGGATCGCGCGGTAGATATCCTCGGCCTCCCCCTCACGGCCGGCCTGGGCGGCCGCCACGGCCTTGGCGAAGGCGTCGCCAACGGTGAGTTTCTGGGGAGGCTGGGACACGGCGGGGCTCGCGATCAGGTGGAGCGCCGATGTTTGGGGCGCACCGCGCCACGAGGCAAGCGCGCCCTGGCGGGTGGTCAGGCCGCTTTCTGCAGCTCCTGCTTCACGCGTTCGGCCAGCGTCTTGATGTCGATGGGCTTGGGCAGGAAGGAGACGTTCTCCTCACCTTCCAGAAGGTCGGAGAACTCGCTCTCCGCATACCCCGAGATGAACATAACCGGGGCGGAGCCCAGATAGCCGCGGGCGTGCTTGAGCAGATCGGGGCCCTGCATGCCGGGCATCACCACGTCGGAGATCATCAGGTCGATCTTGCCGGCGTGCGCCTCGGCGAGTTCGAGCGCCTCTTCGCCGGAGGCCGCCTCGATGACTTCGTAGCCGCGGGCGCGCAGCAGCTTCGCGGCGACGCCGCGCACCGCGTCCTCATCCTCCACGAACAGGATGCGGCCCGCGCCGGAGAGGTCGCGCGCAACAGGCCGCTTCGGCTGCACCGGCTGAACCGGCGGCGCGACCGCGGACGGCACATAGATCGGCAGGAAGATGCGGAAGGCGGCGCCCTCGCCGGGGCGGGAGTCGATGCTGATCCAGCCGTCCGACTGCTTGACGATGCCGTAGACGGTGGCGAGGCCGAGCCCCGTCCCCTCGCCCACCGGCTTGGTGGTGAAGAACGGCTCGAAGATTTTCTCCATGATCTCCGGCGCGATGCCGGGACCGTCGTCGGAGACCTCGATCAGCGCCTGATCGCCCTGCGCGCCGGGATAGCCGAGCTGTTGAGCCTGTTCCTGGCTGACCCGCGCCGTGCGGATCTTCACCTGACCGCCCCCGTGGGTGCGGACAGCGTCGCGGGCGTTGACGGCGAGGTTCATCACCGCCGTCTCCAGCTGGCTGCGATCGGCCTTCACCTGCGGCAGGTTGCGGCCGTAGTCGGTGACGAGCTTGACGTCCTCGTAGAGCACGCGGCGCAGCAGCACCTCGAACTCGCTGATCAGCTCGCCCAGGTCGAGCACCTCGCGCTGGACGGTCTGCTTGCGCGAGAACGCCAGCAGCTTGCGGACCAGGTCGGCGGCGCGGGTGGACGTCTGGCGGATCTCGTTGAGACCCTCATAGGAGGGGTCGCCCACCGGGTGGCGCGAGGCCAGCACGTCGAGCTGCATGAAGATCGCGGTGAGCAGGTTGTTGAAGTCGTGCGCCACGCCGCCGGCCAGCTGGCCGATGGCCTGCATCTTCTGGCTCTGGGCGAGCTGCAGCTCGATCTGCTTCTGCTCGGAGACGTCCACCAGGTAGGCGACCCAGCGGCCGACCGACTTGGCGAGGTAGAGGTGGGCGATGCGCGCGGGATCGTGCGCCAGCCGGACCTCGAGCGCGCCCATGTGGACCCCCGAGGCCAGCCGCTGCGCCGCGTCGGCGCGGGAGGCGGGCTCGATCAGTTCGCCGAACGCCTGGCCGGCCTCGCCGCCGCCGGCCACCGCCCTGAGCGCCGGATTGGCCTCGAGGATCGTCGCCGCGAACGGGTCCTCGCCCTCCAGCAGGGCGGCGCCGAACGGCGAGGCGGCGGCGAAGGCGTCCAGCACCTTTGGCGGCGGGCTCTTGGCTGTGGAGACGGCGTGGATCACCTCCAGCGCGGCGGCCGGCAGGGCGAGCGTCTGCGCGAGGCCCTGGCCCGCCAGGCGCACCAGGAAGCGGCGGGCGCCCAGCGGAGAGACCAGGGCCTCGTGCTCGGTTCCATTGGTCTTGATGGCGGCGCGGCCGGTCTCGCCGCGACGGGCGGCGGCCAGGGCGGCGAACAGGCTTGCGGCCGACGCGCCTGTCTTGGGCAGCCGGTTGGCCCCGCCCAGCACCTTCTTCCAGGCGGCGTTGGCCGCCTGCACCCGCCCGTCAGCGGTGGCGATGGCGGCGGGTTCGGCGAGCGCCTCGATCAGCTCGGCGCCGGGCTCGCTCTCGGTCACCGGATCGGCCGTGCCGCGCAGGACCACCAGGCCCAGGCAGGCCACGCCCGCCAGACCGATGAGCAGCAGCAGCCCGGCGAGGGTCGCCGGCCCGGCGTTCAGCGCCGGCGTCGCCGCTAGCCCGACGGCAAGCAGGAAGAACACCAGGGCGGCGGCGGTAAGCGGGTCGAACCCGCGGCGCTTGAGCTGGCGTTCGGCCATGCGCGTCGGCGTCTCCGGACGTTGGGCGGCGAACTCAATCGAATCACTCATCTGCATTCTCTCACAGCGCCCGGATTGTCACAGGCCTGCCTCTGCGCTCGCGTCACAGGGGGCGGGCCCGGCGTTCGGCCTTGCGGCCGCCGTTCAGGATGAAGCCGATGACCTTGGCCACGGCCTCGTAGTGGGCGGCCGGGATCGTCTCCTCGATCTCGACCGCCGCGTAGAGGGCCCGCGCCAGCGGCGCATCCTCGATCACCGGCACGCCGGCCTCCTCGGCTACGGCGCGGATCTTCAGGGCCAGGCTGTCGAGCCCCTTGGCGACGCACTGGGGGGCGTCGTCCTCCCCCTGCACGTACTTGAGCGCCACGGCGTAGTGGGTGGGGTTCATCACCACCACAGTCGCTTTGGGGACCGCCTGCATCATCCGCTGGCGGGCGCGCGTGTGGCGGATCTGCTTCTGCCGCGCCTTCACGTGCGGATCGCCCTCGGTCTGCTTGAACTCCTCCTTGATCTCTTCCTTGCTCATCCGCATCCGGGCGAGGAAGCGCTGCTTCTGCCAGAACCAGTCGGCTCCGGAGACCACGAGCAGCAAGCCGCAGACGGCGAACACCAGGCGGCGCAGGATGTCGGCGGTGATCGGCAGGATCATCGCCACCTCCATGGTGGCGAGCTTGGTCATCACCCCCAGGTGCGGCTTGAGGATCCACCACACCAGGAAGCTGACGATCACGATCTTCACGAGGCCCTTGAAGAACTGCATCAGGGCGTCGAGCCCGAACAGCCGCTTCAGGCCCTGCATCGGCGACAGCTTGCTGAACTCCATCTTCAGCTTGTCGGGCGTGAACATCAGGCCGGTCTGGACCAGGTTGCCTGCGGCCCCGGCCAAGGCGGCGGCGGCCATCACCACGCCGATGATCGGGGCGCCGGCCATGACCGCGCGCATCATCACGCCGACCCCAGCCTGGCCGGACAGCTCGATCCCGTCGGGGTCGGAGATGAACGGCAGCAGCTCGACGGCCAGGTTACGGCTCATCCAGCCGCCGGCGATCGCCAGCACCGCCGCCACGGCGAAGAATGACATGAACTGCGGCAGGTCGGGGGTCTTCGGGACGTCGCCCTTGGTCCTCGCCTGCGCAAGTTTCTGGGGTGTCGCCTCTTCTGTCTTGGAGGCGCCGTCCTTTTCGTCGGCCATGCGCTACAAGAACCGGCTCAGGAGGTCGCGATAGCGGTCGGTCCAGACGACGCCGACCACGCCCAGGGACAGGGCGAAGATCGAGAGGCCGGCCAACACCATCAGCGGCGTGGCGACGAAGAACACCTGGAACTGCGGCATCACCCGTCCGATGACGCCCACGGCGATGTTGAAGATCAGCGAGAAGACCACGACCGGCGCGGCCAGCTGCAGGCCCAGCGCGAAGGACTTGCCCACCGTCTCGATGGCGAGCTGCGCCGCGTCGGTGACCATCACGGGCCGGGTGAAGGGGAACAGCTGGTAGGATTTCACGATGGCGCCGATGAACAGGTGGTGCAGGCCGGTGGTCATCACCAGCAGGATGCCGATCAGCCCCAGGAAGGTGCCGAGGGTGGTGGACGGCTGGGCCTGGGTCGGATTGGCGGTCTGGGAGAAGGCCAGCGTGGTCTGGATCGAGACGATCTCGCCGGCCGCCGCCAGGGAGGACATGAAGAGCCGCAGGATGCCGCCGATGATGAGGCCGATCGCCACTTCCTTGATCACCGAGCCCGCCACGCCGCTGACCGCGTCCGGCACCGCCGGCGCCGTGGGACCGATCACCGGATACAGGGTCAGCGCCATGACGAAGGCCAGCGACATGCGCACGCGCGCCGGGATGAAGCCCTCGCCGATGCCCGGGATCAGCATGACGATGGCCGCAAGGCGCGCGAAGACCAGGCCGGCGGCATAGACCTGCTGGGCTGTGGCGTAGGATTCCATGGGTCGGGTCCGGCCCGGCCCCTCCCGCTACATGGCCGCGATGCGGGCGGCGATGTGGCGCATGAAGCCGCTCATCAGCGCGCCCATCAGCGGCAGGAACACGAGGAGCGACACGAAGATCGCCACGATCTTCGGCGCGAAGACCAAGGTCTGTTCCTGGATCTGGGTCAGCGCCTGCAGCAGGCCCACGCCGACGCCGACCACCAGGCCCACGATGAGCACCGGCGCGCACAGCTGGATGGTGAGCCAGATGGCGTCGCGGCCGACATCCAGAACCTCGGCGCCATTCATGGGGACCTCGCGGAAAAGCTTACAGAATCGGCCTTCTGGCCGGCTCCGGCCAACTTGGTCCCGCATGGTTAATGAAGGGCTAAATGGTTAACGGCGCAGGTTCACCGGTTATCCCGCCGGGGTCGATCACGCGGCCATGTCGGTGTAGGACCGCCCCATGAACGGCGGGATGGCGGCAGCAGGGTCGAGGCCCCTTCTCGAGCTGGCGACGGCGCAGGGGCCGGTTCCGGTATGGGGCCGGTTCGGCCGCTCCGCCACACGGCCGGTCGTCTTCATCGTCCGAGGGGCCTTCGCCGACCCGGAATCACTCACGCGCCTCCCCCCCGACCTGCCGGAGGCTGACGTGGCGCTGGTTCATCTGCCGGGGATGCATTCGCCGTTCTTCGCGGAAAGCTCGGTGCGCGCCTTCGCGGCCGCGTTCGACGAGGTGGTCGCCCGCGAGTTCGCCGGCCGGCCGCTGGTCAAGGCCGGGCTGTCCACCGGCGCGCTGGTGGCGCTGGCCATGCGTTCGCCGGGGGCCGTCGCCGCCTTCGATCCGCCGCTTACCACCGACGCGCTGTGGCCGCTGATCCCTGGCCTCCGGGTGTCGGCAAGGGACTCGGAGCTGATGGCCGGCTGGATCTCCGAGATCTTCGGGGTGACCGCAGAGGGCTTGGAGAACCGCGACTACCGCCCGCTCCTGGAGGCCTGCAAAGAGCCTGGCGTGGTGGTGATCCCGGGCGAGCCGCTCGAACCGCCGCGCCCGCTCCCGAGCCTGCCGGGCCTGATGACGGCGGAAGACAGGATGCTGGCGCAGAGGCACCCCACTCTCCGGGCGATGATCATCCAGGGCGCCGGGCACAACATCCCTCGGGACCACCCGCGGATCATCCCGCTGGCGATCCGCCAGGCGCTTGCGGCGCTGGGCTCGCGCGACAGCTGACCTTTCGCCTCACGGGGCGAGCCGCGCCTCCAGGGCGCGAGCGGCTTCGGCCGGCGTAGCCTTTCCGACGTCACGGTCAACGCTGTAGTTGGCGCCCTGCATGGCCGCCACAGGGATGCGGCCGACAAGCGGGCGCAGCGCCTCGATCAACCGCTGATCGTTGGCCCTCCTCGGCGAGACCAGCACCACCGCGTCATAGGGCGGGATGGCGCCGCGGGGATCGGTCAGCACCACCAACCGGTCGGCGGCGATGCGGCCGTCCGACGAGAAGGCGCTGATCACGTCAGCCTCACCGTCCTGCAGCGCCCGATACATGAAGGTGGGCTGGTAGGACCGCGCCGTGCGGAAGTTCAGGCGGTAGGCGGCGTCGACGGCGCGCCACTCTGGCCGGGAGAGGAACTCCAGGTCGGAGCCCAGGGCGAGGCGGGGCGCTTCGCGGGCGAGGTCGTCCAGGGAGCGAACGCCGAGCGCCCGGGCGCGGTCGGCGCGCATGACAAAGGCGTAGGCGTTCTCGAAACCCAGCGAGCCCAGCACGACGACACCGTCGCGGCGCGCGAGCTCGGCGGTGAGCTGGTCCAGCACCGCCTGCCGTCCGGGGTTGTCCGTGCGCCCGAGGACGTTGGTCCAGAGCGTTCCCGAGTAGTCCACGTAGACGTCGAGCTCGCCGGCGGCGAGCGCGCGGTAGGCCACGGCGGAGCCCAAGTCCTCCTTGCGCCGCACCTGGGCGCCGGCCCTCTCGAGGCGGGCGGCCATCAGCTCGGCCAGGATGTACTGCTCGGAGAAGTTCTTGGCCCCGACCACATAGGCGGCCGGCCTGCCGAAGCTCGCCAGCGGGGCCAGCGCCAGCGCGACACCGGCGACCAGGCCCAGGGCTCCGGCGATGACTAGGCCTCGCCGACGACGGCGGACGCCAGCTTCCACGAGGCCCAGGAGCTGGTCGGCCGCCATAGCAAGGCCCGCCGATGCGGCGCAGCCGAACAGGACGAACACCCAGTTTTCGGTCTGCAGGCCGGCGAAGATGTAGTTGCCGAGGCTGGTCTGCCCGACCGGCGTGGACAGGGTGGCCGCGCCGATCGTCCAGACCGCGGCGGTCCTCACCCCGGCCATGATGACGGGCGCGGCCAAGGGCAGCTCGACCTGGAGCAGCTTCTGGCGCGACGTCATGCCGACGCCGTCGGCGGCCTCACGCACGGCAGGGTCGACGCCCAGGATGCCGGCCGCTCCGTTCCGCAGCACCGGCAGCATGGAGTAGAGCGTCAGCGCCAGCAGCGAGGGCAGGAACCCCAAAGCCGAGAAGCCATGACCGAAGGTTTCGCGGCTGAGGGCGGAGATCGCCAGCAGCAGCGGATAGAACAGCGCCAGCAGGGCGAGGCTGGGGACCGTCTGGACCAGGCTGGCCAGCGCCAGCACCGGCCACCGCAGGCGCGGGCTGCGGGCCGCCCCGATCGCCAGCGGCAGGCTGATCGCGACCCCCAGCGTCAGCGCGCAGGCCGACAGCAACACGTGCCAGCCGAGATACTCCGGCAGCAGGGCGAAAGCCTCCACGAGCTGCGCGTTCACGGCGCGAGTCTCGCGCGCAAGCGCTCGGCCTGGCGGCGGGGGCTGTCCAGCAGGGCGCGGACGTCCGCGTCCGCGGTCTCCGCCAGCAGCTGTGGCGGCGTGCCGTCGCCGATCACCCGACCGGCCTTGAGCACCACGACCCGGTCGGCGAGCAGCACCGCCTCGGCCATGTCGTGGGTCACCAGCACGCTGGTCAGGCCCAGGCGGTCGTGCAGGGCGCGGACGTCGGAGCCCAGCTGGTCGCGGGTGATCGGATCGAGTGCCCCGAACGGCTCGTCCATGAGGAGGACGCTGGGCTCTGCGGCGATGGCGCGGGCGACGCCCACCCGCTGCCGCTGGCCGCCGGAAAGGGCGTCGGGCGTCCGGCCGCCGATGTCGCGCGGCAGGGCCACGAGGTCGAGCAGCTCGGCTACGCGCGCGCCGATCCGCGCGGGCTCCCAGCCGAGCAGCCGCGGGGTGATGGCAATGTTCTCGGCCACCGTGAGATGGGGGAAGAGGCCGACTTCCTGGAAGACGTAGCCGATCCGACGGCGGAGGGCGTGGGACGGTCCGGCCGTCACATCCACCCCTTGGATGCGCACTTCGCCCGCGTCCGGCTCGACCAGACGGTTCAGCGTCTTCAGCAGGGTCGTCTTGCCGGAGCCCGAGCCTCCGACCAGGGCCACGAACTCGCCGGGCTGAACGGCGAGCGTCACCTCGGTAAGCGCCGCATGTGCGCCGTAGCGCTTGCCAACGCGCGAAAGCTCGATCGCTGCCCCTGCCATGGAAAAGGCGTAGCACGGTTGCTAGGCTTCGCGATCACCCAGTCCTTGCGTAGGAGACGCCCCCTTGACCGCCCCGAAGCTGATCGCCGCCGTGGCCGCGACCACCCTCCTCCTGGCCGGCGCCTCGCAGGCCCAGGCGCCACAGGCCCCCGCGCCCACCACCGCTGACCTGAAGAACGCGGCCGGCAAGACGATCGGCAAGGTGACCCTGACGGCCGCGCCGAAGGGCGTGCTGATGCGGGTCGAGGCCAAAGGCCTGACGCCCGGCTGGCACGGCCTCCACTTCCACGAGAAGGCGGACTGCTCGAAGTCGGACTTCACCTCGGCCGGCGGGCACACCCATGGGGGCGGCGACCGTGTGCATGGCCTGTTGAACCCGAACGCCAACGAGACCGGCGACCTGCCGAACCTCTATGTGGGGGCCAATGGCGCGGGCATGGCGGAGGTGTTCTCCAGCCTGATCACGCTGCCGCAGCTGAAGGACGCGGACGGCTCGGCGGTGCTGATCCACGCGGCCGCCGATGACCAGACGAGCCAGCCGATCGGCGGGGCCGGAGCCCGGGTGGCCTGCGCGGCGGTGAAATAAGCCCGCCGGGAGGCGCCGCGCGGCGGCGCCTCAGATCGGCATGCGCATGATTTCCTGGTAGGCGCTGATCACCTGATCGCGGACGGCCATGACGGTTTCGAGGCTGGCCTCGGCCGCGGAAATGGCGGTGACGACGTCGACGAGTTCGGCCCGCCCGGCCACCTGCGCCGCCATCTGGCCTTCGGCGTGCTTCGACGCCTTCACGGCGTCCATCATCGTCGACTTCAGGATGTCGCCGAAGCCGCCGCCAATGCCGCCGACCTCTCCGGCGCCCAGGCCGGGATCGATGCCGGCGGTCTTCTGCGTGGCGGCATAGGCCTTGGCGGCGGCGAGGGGACTGATCACGGACTAGCTCCTACTTCTTCAGGAGGTCGAGGGTGCGCGATTCCATCGCCCGCGCGGTCTCGATAACGTTCAGGTTGGCTTCGTAGGCGCGCTGCGCCTCCTTCATGTCGAGCGCCTCGACCAGCGAATCGACATTCGGCAGCTTCAGGTACCCCGCGGCGTCGGCCCCCGGGGCGCCGGGGGCGTACTCGCTGCGGAACGGCTTCTGGTCCGGCTGGACCCCGCTCATCTTCACGCCCTGGGCGCCGGCGACGCGGGTGGGTTCGAAGACCGGAGCCTGACGGCGATAGGGGTCGCCGCCCGCGGTGCGCGAGGTGGAGTTCGCATTGGCCAGGTTCTCGGCGATCACCCGCATGCGGGCCTGCTGGGCGCGCATGGCCGAGGCGGCCACGGCCTGGGCGACGCCTGAGATCGAACGTGGAGCCATGGTCATCTACTCCTTGGACTGTCTCAGCGGCCCGGAGCCCGGGCGGCCATGCGCAGCAGGTTCATGGACTTCTGGTAGAAGCTGATGGCGGCGTCGTAGCTCATGCGAGCCTCGCTCATCTTCAGCATCTCCTCCTCGAGGGACACGGCGTTCCCGTTGAGGGTGGTCTCGGTGACCTCGCTCTTGGCTTCCTTGAAACCGCGCGCGGCGCCCGCGCTGCTCGCCGACATCATGTGGCCGGGGTGGGTCACCGCCTGGACGCCCGCCGGACGCAGCCCGGGCGCCGCCGCCTTTGGCTGCGCGTGGTAGCTGAAGCCCTTGAGGTCCTTGGGGGCGAATCCCGGAGTGTCGGAATTGGCCACGTTCTGGGCGATCAGCTTCTGTCGTTCCGACAGGTAGCCGAGCCGTCCGCGCAGCATCGAGAACAACGGGATGTCGCCGATATCCATGCCGAACATGGTGAATAAACAGGGTTAATCAGCGATTAAGAGATTCAGCCGCGAATGCCCCTCAGAACCCTCTAAGTGGCAGAAGCTGCATGGATTTTCCCACACTGCTCAGGGCCGTCTTCGCCCTCGCCCTGACGCTCGGATTGATCGGGCTCGGGGCCGTCGCCCTGCGCCGTTTCGGGCCTGACACGCTGGCCAGGCTCAGCCGCCCAAAGGCCGAGCGGCGACTCGCTGTCGTCGAGAACCTGGTGCTCGATCCCACTCGGCGGTTGGTGCTGGTGTCCTGCGACGGCCAGGAAATGCTGCTGCTGCTGGGAGAAGGACGCGTGCTCGCCGAAGGCAGCATGCCCGTCGCGAAGGACCCGGCCGATGCGTGAGCTCCTGAAGGCGGTCCGCGCCCTCCCCCTAGAGGACTGGCGCCGCGCGCTGGTCATCTCGGCCCTGACCACCGTGGCCTTCCTGGTCTTCCCTGCGGTGGCCGCGGCTCAGGCGCTGAACATCGACCTGGGCACCGGCGCCGGGCTGACCGAGCGTGTGGTTCAGCTGATGGGGCTGCTGACGGTGCTGTCGCTGGCGCCGTCGATCGTCATCATGAGCACCTCGTTCGTGCGGATCGTGGTGGTGCTCTCGCTGCTGCGTACGGCGCTCGGCCTGCAGCAGAGCCCGCCGAACTCGGTGATCATCTCGCTGGCCCTGTTCCTGACCGCCATCGTCATGGGCCCGACCATCGAGCGGTCTTATCAGGAGGGCATCAAGCCGCTGATGGACCAGCAGATCGAGCTGCCGGAAGCCTTCGACGCCGCCGGCGGACCGGTGAAGCAGTTCATGCTGAGCCAGGTGGATCGGGACGACCTCGCGCTGTTCGTGCGGCTGTCGAACATCCCCCGGCCGGCCTCCATGCAGGAGACGCCGATCCGGGTGGTGACGCCCGCCTTCATGATCAGCGAGCTCAAGCGCGCCTTCGAGATCGGCTTCCTGCTGTTCGTGCCGTTCCTGGTGATCGACCTGGTGGTCGCCAGCGTGCTGATGAGCATGGGCATGATGATGCTGCCGCCGGTGACCATCAGCCTGCCGTTCAAGCTGATCTTCTTCGTCCTAGTGGACGGCTGGCGGCTGGTCTGCGGAAGCCTCGTGGAGAGCTTCCAGCGGGGCACGGGGACGGGCTGACGCCCGCCCCGCCGCCGCCTAGAGGTCGGGCGTCTCTTCCATCGCCTGCCGCATTGCGCGGCGGCTGACCACGGCCAGCTCCGCCGGGTCGAGGGCGCCGTCGCGGTTCTTGTCGAGTTCCGCAAACTTCGTGCCCATCGCGGCCTTCATCGGCCCGCGCAGCTCGGCCAGCTGCACCTTGCCGTCGATGTTGTCGTCCAGCGCTCCCAGCATGCTGGAGCCGAACAGCTTCTGCTGCAGGTCGTTGCGCACGTTGGTCACCGTCTCGTCCGCCCAACGGTAGTTCAGCCGGAAGTACATCATCTCGTCGGGCGTCTGCTCGCCCCAGGTGACGTTGCGCTTGTGGTCCGGGTTGGCCGGGTTGTGCGCGGAGTTGTCGTACTCCCAGGTGGCGACGAGCTTCGTGCCCGCCTTGACCAGGATCGGCTCCACCGGGTCATAGTCCCGCTGCCAGTTGAAGTCGTACTTCGGCAGCGAGAGCAGCATCTTCTCCTTGCCGTCCGGCGTCACCGCCTTCAGCTCCACGGCGCGTCCGCGGTAATGGGCGTGCGGATAGAGGGTGTAGAGGTAGGCGTCGGCCGGGAAGGTGACGTAGGCCACTTCGCGGTGGCGCTGGGCGCCCGCGGGAATCATCAGGGCGAAGTCGCCGATCACCACCGAGCGCTTGATGTACTTCGGCGCAGCCTTGAGCGTGTAGAAGCCCACCTGCGTCCGGTCGAGCGCCTCCTTGCCGGTGGTCGTGTAGTGCATCTGGAAGTTCAGCAGCCCACCGGCCGGCACCGGCGCGCCGGCCCCGTCGGCGATCACCTGGGCTTCGGCGCCCGGGGTGTAGGAGCCCACCGAGCCGCCGGGGATGGGCGAGCGCGGCCGCGCCGGATCGGGCACGTGGTTCGAGACGACGTGGTGCAGGACGCTGCGGTCACCGGGGCGGATCGAGATCGCCCGCAGCCAGGCGTCCTCCTTGAAGGGGTTGGCGACCCGCATGTTCTGGTACTCGACCAGACCGCTGGCCGGCACCTTGAAGGCCGGCAGCTCGACGACGACATCCGGCTTGCCCAGGTGCGAGGGCCATTCCGGCGCGGTCCGGCCCTGGTTGGCCAGCAGCGGATCGGCCCCGGCGCCGCGCGGCGCGCCGGCCTCGATCCAGTGGACGAGGGTCTTGCTCTGCTCGGCGGTGAGGCCCTGGTCATGCTGGAAGCGGCCGATGTGCGGGTCGGCAAAGTAGGGCGGCATCCGGCGGGTCCGGATGGTCTCGCGGATCATCGGCGAGAAGCCCTTCACCACCTCATAGCTGTCCATGGCGAACGGCCCGATGCCCCCCGCGAGGTGACAGCTGACGCACTTCTCCTGGAGAATCGGGGCGACGTCGCGGGCATAGGAGATCCTCGCGAACTCGGCGCGGCGGGCCCGCTCCGGGAAGGCGACGGTCTTGCCCGCCGTGACCGGGATCCGCGCCTGGGCCGGCGCCTTGCCGGCCAGCACGGCGGCGAGCGCCTGATCCGCCTGGCCCACCGGTCCGTGGTAGGCGACCGCCCAGGTCTTAGGATCGACCACGAACACCTCGCCCTCGCGCTGGACGCCCAGTTGCTCGCCGACCAGCTGCTGCTCGTCCAGCAGGACCGGGATGGTGAAGCCCTGCGCCTTCGCCTCCGCGGCGGCCTCGTCGCGCGACTGTCCCGCGTTTGAATTGACCATGAAGAAGACGACGCCGCGGCCCTTGTAGGCCGCCTGCAGCTTCTCGAGCTCGGCGGCTGCGGCGCGGGACGTGGCGGCGCCGTTGGTCTGGCTCATCAGCACGATCGCCGGCGCGTAGTGGTAGTAGTAGAGCCGGTGGGCGAAGCGCGTGTGATCGGTGAGCTGGAAGTCGTCCACCTGGGCCGGCGTCACAGCCGCTACGTCGGCGGCGCGGCCGGCCGGGGCCCCCAGCCCCGCCAGCGCCAGGCCGGACAGCGCCACGGCGCTCGCGAACAGAACGCGCTTCATCCCAGTTCCTCCCGTCACTTGCCGACGGGATAACACCGGTTTCGTTCGGGATTATTGCAGGCCGCTCAACCTCGAGCTGCGGCGGGCTGCGGCGCGGCGGCGGCCTGATTCCCGGCCACTCCAGCCTTGCCGGTGGGGCCGGGCCTGGTGCGGAAGCGATCCTTCATACGGCCCACCCAGCCCGCGAAAGCCTCGTTGTCCGCGGTGATCCGCCCGAAATCGGCGGCGCTGACGCGCCCGGTGGGCACGCCGGTGAGCGCCACCCGCAGGGCTTCGGGATTGTGGGCCTGATCGTAGAAGCCGCGGTACTGCGCCTCCAGCCGCGCCAGCGCGACCTCGTCCCCGGCCAGGCTATAGGCGACGCCCGCGCGCAGCAGCCTGCCCTCCTCGTCGCTGGTCAGGGCCGCGGAGTTCTTCCAGCGGTCGCCCAGCGACTTCTCGAACAGCGGGCCGGCGGCGGCCCAGTTCTTCTGCTTCCAGGTGATCTCGGCGCGCAGCTCCTGGGCTTCGCGAGAGAGGTCGCGTTCGATGATCTCGAGCGCGCCGTCGTAGCGGCCGACCGCGGTCCAGGCTCGCGCCTCGATCAGTCGGCGCTCGGCGTTCATGGCCGACGGCAGGATCGTGGTCCGTGAGCTGTTGATGGCCTGCAGCGCCTGCTCGGGCTTGCGGTCCATGAGGTAGATGACGGCCAGGTCGGTCGCCACCTGGGCGCGGGGCACCCCATCCAGCCGGTTGTCGGCCTGGTACTTCAGGAGCTCGGCCGCCTGGCCGAGCAGGTCCACGTCGACCAGCCGGCGGACCAGCTTACGCACCATGAGGTCGCCGTCCGCCCCGACCGGCGTCAGCTCCTTGAAGTCGTAGAACAGAGCGAGGGCCTGGATCGGCTCCAGGCCGTCGGCGAGCCCGTCCAGGAACAGGCTCCGGAAGGACGTGGCCAGGTCGGCCTGCAGTTGCACCGCTTCCGGCAGGTCCGGCAAGCGCATGCCCGCCGAGCGCAGCGCCTCCAGCGCCTCGCGATAGCGGCCCTGGGACAGGTAGAGCTGGCCCAGCGCACGGATGGTCTCCAACTCGGTGGCGTCGCCACGCCAGCGATAGCGCAGGCCGTCAAAGGTCTGGGCGGCCTGGATGGGCGTGAGGCGGCCGGTTTCCAGCTGGATCTGAGTGGCGCGCAGCAAGGCGGGCGACGCTATCGAATCGAGGGGCGCGCGGGCCACGGCCTGATAGATGCGGAGCGCGCGTTCCTTGTCGCCCTGCAGCTCGATCACACGGGCCTGCACCAGCCGGGTGGCCAATTCCTCCAGAGCGTCGGTCTTGTCGGCGAGCGCCAGCTTGATCCGCCCTTCGGCGCTGGAGAAGTCGCCCTGGGCCAGGGCCGCCTGGGCGTCCGCGCGGGCGAAGCGCGCCTTCCACAGGGGCGAGAACTGGGAGAAGGCCTCCAGGCCGTTGGCGAACTGGGTGCGGGCCTCTGGCCAATGGGCCTGCTGGGCCGCGATATAGCTGCGCCAGAGGGCCGCCGAGGGATCCTCCGCCAGCACCGGCGCGGAGAAGTCAGCCTCCGCCTCCTTGTAGCGGCGCGCCATCACCCGGGCCATGCCGCGCAGGCCGCGGAATTCGGGATTGTCGGCGAGCTCCGGGTGGCGCTTCACGGCGGCGTTCAGAACCCCGATGGCTTCGAAGGACAGCTCCGAGCCCACCAGAAAACGGGCGAGGGCCAATTGGGCCGCCACGGGCGCCGCCTTCTCCTTGCTGGCCACCTCCGCGGTAGCTGCGGCAAGCAGCGCATGGTAGCGGGCCATGAAGCCGTGCTGGCCGGTCTTGGCCCACTCGGGGTCGATGAGCGCCGGCAGGGCCGCGCGTCCTGGCGCGCCCAGCATCTCCGTTTCGCGACCCTGGATGGTCCAGGCGGGCGAGAGGCTGAGGCCGCGGTCGCGGGAGATGCTGACCAGGTCGCCAGAGCGCTCGACCCTCAGGTCGTCCACATGGCTCTCGATGGCGACGCCCTGAACCGACGGCAGCATGGCCAGTTGCACGAAGTCGCGCCGCGAGGGCACGCCCTTGGCCGGCCCTAGGGCGGTGATCACCTTCAGCTCGTCGCCAGCGCCCGGATCCGGCAGCCGGATGACCCGTGTGGCGCCGGCGACGGCGGCCTGGAGAATGGGCGGGCCGTCGACCGCGTCACGTGAGACCTTGACCACGGCCGGCGCGGCCTGGTCGCCGTTGCCGAGGGTGATCGTCCAGGCCGCCCCTTCCGCCTTCGCGGCCACAGGAACGCCCCGGGCTGCGTCGATGCGGATCGCCGCATAGTCCGCGCCGCGGAAGGTCTCCATTCCGGAGAACTGCGGCACGCCGAGCGGCGCCTTGGAGACGTCGAGCCGGGCGGGCGCGTCAAAGACGACCCAGACGGCGGCGCCGCGGCGGAAGACCGCCGCTCCCGCTGGATTCGCCCAGTTGAAGGTCAGCTGGACTTGGCCACTGGCGACCTTCACCTGCATGGGGACCACGCCGCCCCGGGGCAACGGATCGGGGCGCGGCGGCTCGGGTTCGACGGGCGCGGCGGCCGGCTCCGGCTTGGCCGCCTCCGGCGGCGGCGCAGGCCTCGCGAACACATTGACGAAGGTCGCGCCGTCCGCGACGCCGACCCGCGCCTCGGCGTCGTCGGCCAGCAGCAGCGTCAGCTCGAGCTTGCCGCCCACGTGGCGCTTTTCGGCGCCCACCAGCCACTTCGGCGGCGAGGTGCGGAGCCGGGCTATGTCCGGATCGCCATCGCGGCTGAAGGTCAGGATCAGCTTCTGGCCGTTGCGGCGGCTAACGGCGCGAGCGCCGCCCGCCCAATGGAACTCGACCCGGGAGAACTCCGCCGCCTGCGCCACGCGAACGTCGAGCGGCCCGTGCGGGGCGAACTTCTCACCCGCGCCGGGCGCAGCAGCTCCGGCGGGTGCGGCCACGCCTGCGATGCAGACGGCCGCCACCCCGGAGCGGAGGGCCCGGCGCAGGCTCATCAGATCAGCCGGCCTTCGCCGCAGGCGCCGCGGGCGGAGCCGAGGCGGCCGGCGGGGGCGCGGCTGCGGCACGTGTGGCCGGCGGCGCGGCCTTGCGGGCCGGCTGGGCGCCCGGGGCCGCGGCCTGCTGCACCGGCGGCCCCGCGGCAGGTCCCTGGTCGGCGGCCGCCGCGGCGGCGCGTGCGGCCGCCGCCTTGGCGTCGGTGAACCGCTTTGCGAGAGCCTCAGTGAGCCGCTTGGCCTCGACCGGAGGCATGGCCGCGAGGATCGCCGAGAGGGCCCGCTCCTTCATCTTGGCCGCGACCGGGATGCGCACGGAATCGTCCAGCAGGACCATGCGCGGCGCAGCGTCCTTCGCCTTCATCCCCTCGAACACCTTCACAAGGCGGTCGATCTCGGCGGCTTCCTTGTTGTCGGCCTGCACGAGCAGGCCCTGGACCTCGCCTTTAAGGCCATTGAGCGCCCGCATCTTGGCGTCGAGCTTCGCCTCGGCCGCCGCCAGGAGGGCGATCTGGGTGTCGAGGTCGTTCTCGCGCTGGTCGAGTTGGCCGCGGCGGGCGCCCAGGCTCTGCAGCACCTGCAGCTCGGCGGGCGAGAGGCCAGCCTGGCGCGCCAGCTCGGTGGCCGAGGGGGCGCAGGCGGCGCCCCGGGCAGCGGCGTTGGCGGCCGCGTCGCGGGCCTGGCCGGTGGCGGCCTTCGGATCAGGCTTGGCGGCTTCGGTCTTGCCGCCTTTCGCGCCTTCCTCGGCGAACGCCTTGGCGCCGGAGACGAGGTCCGGCAGGCCCTTGGCGCCGGCCAGCGCGTTCACCGCGAGGACGCCGCCCATGGCGACGCCCACCAGCGGCAGGAGGCGGGGCACGTTTTTCATCGACGGCCACCGTGCACGGCGGTGAGGGCCAGCGGTTCGTCGTCGAACAGGTCGTCCTCGAAGGCCGGGCGCGACCGGACGGCAGGCTCGCGGGTCGTCAGGCGCTCCGGCCGCTTGCGCGCCTCGCGCGCGGCCGCCAGCAGGGCCCCAAGGCGGCGCTCCTGGGCGCGTTCGTCTTCGGCCTCGACCTCGACATCGCGGCGGCGACGGGTGTCCGGAGCCTGGTCGATCAGTCGCTCGAGCTTATGGACCAGGTCTCGGCCCTTGTGGATCCGGTCGCCCAGAGCGTCCGTGGCCTCGTCGGTGGCGGCCCGGAGGTCGGCGAGCCCCTGCTCCGCGCGCGCGGCCGCCGCGTTCAACTCGCGCACCGCGCTGGCGAAACCGTCGTGGCTGTCGCGCAGCGCCTGGAGGCGCTTGTTCAGGCGCCAGCCCATGGCCAGCGCCGCGGCCAGCAGGCCGGCGAGCATGAGGTTCAGGGCGACTGCGACGATGCTCATCAGAACCTCTGGACGGCTTGCCGGGCGTGTGGCGACAAGGGCGCCTCCACCCGGACGGCAATGTGGGCGTTGCGGCGGCCCATGCGACCGCGCGTGAGGGGGATCGAGCCGGCCCGCAGCTCGATGAGGCTGTCGGGCGTGGCGTTGAGCATGAGGGTGTCGCCGACCTTCAGGTCGAGGACCTGCTTCAACGGAACTTCCTGCTCGTCGAGGACGGCGCGGACTTCCGTCTGGGTGGTCCAGAGCTCGGTAGCGAGGTGGCTTTCCCAGATGTTGTCGCGCCCGAACTTCTCACCCATGAACTGCTGCAGCAGCATCTTCCGGATGGGCTCGAGCGTCGAATAGGGCAGCAGCAGCTCGATGCGGCCGCCGCGATCTTCCATGTCGATCCGCAGCTTCACCAAGATCGCGGCGTTGGCCGGGCGGGCGATGGCGGCGAAGCGCGGATTGGTCTCCAGCCTGTCGAGGGTGAAGGTCACAGGCGTCAGCGGCTCGAACGCCTCGCGGGCGTCGGCCAGCACCACTTCCACCATCCGTTGGACGAGCACGCGCTCGATGGTGGTGTAGGGGCGGCCCTCGATGCGCATGGCCGCCGTGCCACGGCGGCCGCCCAGCAGCACGTCGACAATGGAGTAGATCAGGTTCGAGTCGACCGTCAGCAGGCCATAGTTGTTGAGCTCCTCGGCCCGGAACACCGACAGGATCGCCGGCAGCGGGATCGAGTTCAGGTAGTCGCCGAACCGGATCGAGGAGATGTTGTCGAGGCTGACCTCGACGTTGTCGGAGGTGAAGTTCCGCAGGCTGGTGGTCATCAACCGCACCAGGCGGTCGAAGACGATCTCCAGCATCGGCAGCCGCTCGTAGGAGACCAGCGCCGAATTGATGATCGCCCGGATGCCGGTGCGTTCGTTGCCGTCGTCGTCGGAGAGGTCGAAGCCGAGAAGGCTGTCGATCTCGTCCTGGTTCAGGATGCGCTCGGACGACGTGCCCTCGCCGCCGCCAGACGCGGCGGCGCCAGCGGACCAGTCGGCCCGCGTTCCTTCGGCGTTGGGATCGTTCTCTTCGGCCATGGCACGCTACCTGAAACGACGCCCCGAGGGGCGTCAGTTGATCAGCATCTCCTCGATCAGGACGGCGTTCGCCTTCGACGGGGCGATCACCAGGTTGACGCGGCGCAGGATCTCCATGCGGAGCTGGTAGGAGCCCTGACTGCCCTGCAGATCCTCGGGTCGGAGTTCGCGCAGGAAGGTCTGGAACATGTCCTGGAGCCGCGGCATGTTGGGGTCGAGCTCCTCGACCACGTGCTCGTCAGGCAGCTCGAGGGTCAGCTTGAGCTTCAGGAAGGTCGAACGACCCTCGGCGGTCTGCATGTTCACGACCACGTCGGGCATCGTGTAGAAGACGATCCCATCGGGACCTTCGCGGACCTGGCCACCGCCGCCCTCGCCTTCTTTGCCTTCCTTGCCCTTCTCGTCCTTCTTTTTCTTCTCTTTCTTGTCCTTGCCCTTTTCGGCGTGAGCCTCGTCGGGCTTCGGCTTCATGAACATCATGGCCGCGCCGCCGCCGCCGCCCAGCACGAGCACCGCGGCCACGCCGGCGATGATGAGCAGCTTCAGCGGCGGCTTCTTCTTGGCCGCGCCGTCCTCGCCCTCCCCTTCGGGAGCTTCCTTGACCTTGTCGTCGGCCACGTGCGCGTTCCTTAGAATCTTTGCTCCCTCCTCATCGGGCCGGTTTGGTTAAGAAGCGGTTGTTAACGGAGATTACCGGCGGCAATTCGGGCCCGGCAGAAATCGCCGAGCGGCGCCCGTTAACCATCTTAACTGCTGGAATTCTTACGGTTTTCGGCTGGCCTGAAGCTTGCAGCGCAGGGTCCCGAGACGTGTCGTCGGGATCAGGCAGACCTTAATGGAAAACGCGACCTACGTCGGGCTGTCCCGCCAGATCGTGCTGCGGCGCGAGATGGACATCATCGCCAACAACATCGCCAATGCCGACACCGCCGGCTTCAAGGTCGAGGAGTTGATGGCGCGGGTCGAGCCCAAGGCGCCGGCCTTCACCCTGCAGGGGCCGAAACCGGTGAAGTTCGTCGTCGCCGACGGCGTGGCTCGGGACTTCGGCCAGGGCGCCCTGCGCCAGACCAACGCTCCCATGGACCTCGCGATCGAAGGCCAGGGCTTCTTCCGCGTGAACACGCCGAACGGCGAGCGCTACACCCGCGACGGCCGGTTCCGCACCGACGAGATCGGGCGGCTGACGACCCAGGGCGGCTCCCCCGTGCTGGACGAAGGCGGCGGCGAGATCACCGTGGATCCGGAGCTGGGCTCGCTCATGATCGCCGACGACGGCACCGTCAGCCAGGGCGGCGAGCGGATCGGCAAGGTGGCCGTAGTCAGCTTCGACACGCTGTCGGTCCTCGAGAAGACCGGGGACAACCTCTACCAGAACACCTCCAACGCCGTGCCCCAGGCCGCCGTCGAGGTGAAGGTTCGCCAGGGGATGCTGGAGGGCTCGAACGTCCGCCCGATCCTCGAGATCACCCGCATGATCGAGGTCCAGCGGGCCTACGAGTCCATGGCCCGGATGATGGATTCCAACGCCGACCTGTCGCGCCGCACCGTCGAGCGCATGGGCCGGGTGAGCTAAGGAGTAAACGACGATGCAAGCGCTTCGCACCGCGGCCACCGGCATGGCTGCCCAGCAGCTGAACGTCGAGGTCATCTCGAACAACATCGCCAACATGAACACGGTGGCGTTCAAGCGTCAGCGCGCCGAGTTCCAGGACCTGCTCTACCAGACCCTGGAGCAGGCCGGCGCCCAGTCGTCGGACCAGGGCACCATCGTCCCGACGGGCGTGCAGGTGGGCGCCGGGGTCAAGGCCGGCAGCGTCTACCGTATCGCGGAGCAGGGCACGATGACCCGCACCGACAACCGCTACGACATGGCCATCGACGGCCGCGGCTACTTCCAGGTGCTGATGCCCACCGGCGAGACCGCCTACACCCGGGCCGGCAACCTGGCGATCAACGACCAGGGCCAACTGGTCACCCAGGCCGGCTACCAGATCCAGCCGGGCATCGCGGTCCCGAACGACGCGGTCGAGGTCTCGATCTCGGCGTCGGGCCAGGTGCAGGTGACCCAGCCCGGCCAACCCACGCCGACCGTTGTGGGCACCCTCGAGCTGGCCACGTTCATGAACGAAGGCGGCCTCATCGCGAAGGGCGGCAACCTGATGATGGAGAGCGCCGCCTCCGGTCCGGCCCTGACCGGCACGCCGGGCACGCAAGGCATCGGCACCCTGCTGCAGGGCTACACCGAGGCCTCGAACGTCGACGCCGTCTCGGAGATCACCGCGCTCATCGTCGCCCAACGGGCCTACGAGATGAATTCCAAGGTGATCTCCACCGCCGACAACATGCTGGGCGTGGCCAACCAGGTGAAGTCGTAAGGCCATGAAGCGCCTCGCCCTCATCCTTGCAGCCCTGGCGGTCGCCGGCCCGGCGCTGGCCGCCCGGCCGGTCACCCTCAAGGCCCAGACGGTCGACACCGACGGCATGGTCACCCTGGGCGACCTGTTCGACGGCGCTGGCGCCGCTGCCTCCGTGCGGGTTGCGGCGCGCCCGGCCTCCAGCGTCAGCCTCGACGCCGCGGCAGTGCGGGCGCTGGCCTGGCGCGCCGGACTCGATTGGGGCAACGCCGAGGGCTTGAAGCGTATCCTGGTGCGCGGTGACGCCACGGCCGGAGCCGGTGGCGCCGCCGCCGCGGCGCCGCGCGGCAACGTCGAGGTGCTGACCTACGCGCGCAGCCTCGCCGCCGGCGAGGTGGTGCAGGCGCAGGACGTCGTCTGGGCGAAGATGGCTGCGGCCCCCGCGGACGCGCCCGCCGACGCCGAACAGGTGATCGGCCTGGCCGCGAGGCGCCCGCTGCGGGCCGGAGCCGCGGTCGCCGCCCGCGACGTGGCCGCCGCCCAGGTAGTGAAGATCGGCGAGCTGATCACCGTCACCTACGACGACGGGGGCATCTCGCTGTCGCTGCAGGCAAAGGCGCTCAGCGCGGGCGCCCCGGGCGACCTGATCAACGTGCAGAACACGCTCTCGAAGAAGACGGTCCAGGCCCTGGTCACCGGGCCGGGCCAGGCCGTCGTCGGCCCCGCCGCGGACCAGCTGAAGGCCGCCCGCTCCCACCGTTACGCGCTCCGCTAAGGAAAGCCCCAGTCATGCGTTTCCGGATCCTCGCCCTCGCCGCCGCCCTGGCCCCGCTCGCCGCCTGCTCCACCGTCGTCGAGACGGTGAAGGGCCCCGAGCTCGCGCCAGTCGGCTACCCCGCCGCCCTGGTGCCGCAGCACCAGGTGGTGCTGCCGACCACTCCGGCCCAGCCGGCCAGCGCCAACTCGCTGTGGCGCAGCGGCGCGCGCGCGTTCTTCATCGACCAGCGCGCGAACAAGGTCGGCGACATCGTGACGGTCAATATCGACATCGACGACAGCGCCAAGACCATCAACACCACGACCAGCTCCCGCAACAGCAGCTCGACGCTGGGCACGCCGCACCTGCTGGGACTGGAATCGAGCATCGGCCGCCTGCTGCCCCCGGGCACGCCGGCGATCGACCCGTCCGCGCTGATCGAGACGGCGTCGAAGAGCGCGAACACGGGCAACGGCGCGGTGAACCGGGCCGAGAAGATCTCCCTCACCATCGCAGCCGTGGTCAGCGCGGTGCTGCCGAACGGAAACCTGGTGATCCAGGGCACCCAAGAGGTGCGCACCAACTACGAGCTGCGCCAGCTGACCGTCGCCGGGATCGTGCGGCCTGAGGACATCTCCAGCGCCAACACCATCCGCCACACCCAGATCGCCGAGGCGCGCATCAGCTACGGCGGCCGCGGCGACATCAGCCGGGTCCAGAAGACCCCCGCGGCCCAGTCGCTGGTGGAGCGCTTCTCGCCGTTCTGACCGGCGGCAGAAATTTCCCCGCAGGTGACCCCGGTCACCGCAACGGCTGCGCGGATGTGGCGTTAACCCCCTTTGAAGGGGTCGTCACATGCGCCGCCGCGCCGCCATGAGCTTCGTCGCCGCCTGCACGCTCAGCGCCTGTGCGCACCAGCAGACGCCTGCGGCGATGCCCGGCATGGCCTGGTCGCTGCACCAGGCGGACGGCGAAGGCACGAAGCTCGCGTACGGGCAGCCTCATAGTGACAACGTGGTGCTGATGATGAGCTGCGCGCCGGGCTCGGGCACGGTGCTGGTCTCGGCCAATGCAGCGGCCGATGCGCGACCCGAGTTGGAACTCGCATCGGGACCGCGCAGCGCGCGCTTCCGCGCCGAGGTTGGCCCCGCGATGGGCGACGGCGCGATCGTCGAGGCCTCTGCGCCGGCCAATTCTCCCGTGCTCCAGCGCTTCGCGGACAGCGGAGATCTAGCGGTGGCGGTCAGCGGCCGACGGACCGCCGTCCCCGGCGATCGGACCAAGGCGCGGCAGTTCCTCGCGAGCTGCCAGCGCTAGACGCAGCCGCTCAGGCTTACGCCCTGCGGCCCTTGGCCGTGGCGTTGTCGATGCCGAGCGCCGCGAGTGCGCCGCGCAGGATGCCTTCGGCGTCGAGGCCAGCCTGGGCGTACATGACGTCGGGCTTGTCCTGGTCCTGGAAGATGTCAGGCAGCACCAGGGTGCGGACCTTGAGCCCGCGGTCCAGAGCGCCGTGCTCGGCCAGGGCCTGCAGGACGAACGCCCCGAAGCCGCCCATGGCGCCTTCCTCGACGGTGATAAGCGCCTCGTGCTCGCGGGCGAGCCGGAGGATCAGGTCGACGTCCAGCGGCTTGGCGAACCGCGCATCGGCGACGGTGGCCGACAGGCCCCGCGCGGCCAGCAGGTCAGCGGCCTTGAGGCTCTCAGCCAGCCGCGTGCCGAACGACAGGATGGCGACCGCCGTTCCCTCCCGCACGATCCGGCCCTTGCCGATTTCCAGCGGCGCGGCCAGGTCGGGGATCTGCACCCCGAGGCCTTCGCCCCGCGGGTAACGGAAGGCGCTGGGGCGGTCGTCGATCGCCACGGCCGTGGCGACCGCGTGCGCCAACTCCGCCTCGTCTGACGGGGCCATCAGCACCATGCCGGGCAAGGCCCCCATAAAGCCGATATCAAACGAGCCGGCGTGCGTGGGCCCATCCGCGCCCACCAGACCGGCGCGGTCCATGGCGAAGCGGACGGGCAGGCCCTGGATGGCGACGTCGTGGACCACCTGGTCGTAGCCGCGCTGCAGGAAGGTCGAATAGATGGTGCAGAACGGCTTCATGCCGTCGGCGGCCAGCCCGGCGGCGAAGGTCACGGCGTGCTGCTCGGCGATGCCGACGTCGTAGGTCCTGTCCGGGAAGCGCTGGCCGAACAGGTCCAGGCCGGTGCCCGACGGCATGGCCGCGGTGATCGCGACGATCTTCGGGTCGATCTCGGCGTGCTTGATCAGCTCCTGGGCGAACACCTTGGTATAGCCGGGCGCATGGGTCTGGCTCTTGGCCTGGGCGCCGGTGACCACGTCGAACTTGACCACGCCGTGGTACTTGTCGGCGGCGTTCTCGGCCGGAGCGTAGCCCTTGCCCTTCTGGGTCACGACATGGACCAGCACCGGCTTGTCCACGATATTGCGGGCGTTCTGCAGGACGTGCACCAGGGCGTCCATGTCGTGCCCGTCGATCGGTCCGACGTAGTAGAAGCCCAGCTCCTCGAAGAACGTCCCGCCGGTGACCATGCCGCGAGCGTATTCCTCGGCCTTGCGCGCAGCTTCCTGCAGCGGCCGCGGGAAGGCCTTGGACACCGCCTTGCCGAGGCTCCGCAGCGAGCGATAGCCGCCGCCGGAGACCAGGCGGGCCATGTAGGCGCTCATGCCGCCGACCGGCGGAGCGATCGACATGTCGTTGTCGTTGAGGATGACCGTCAGCTGCTTGGTCGTTTCACAGGCGTTGTTCATCGCCTCGTACGCCATGCCGGCGCTCATCGAGCCGTCGCCGATGACCGCGACCACGCGGTTGTCGTCGCCCTTGCGATCTCGGGCCGCTGCGAAGCCGAGCGCCGCGGAGATCGAGGTGGCGGCGTGGGCGGCGCCGAACGGGTCGTATTCGCTTTCGGACCGCTTGGTGAAGCCGGAGAGCCCGCCCGCCTGGCGCAGGGTGCGGATCCGGTCCCGGCGGCCGGTGAGGATCTTGTGCGGGTAAGCCTGGTGACCGACGTCCCAGATCAGGATGTCGCGCGGCGTCTCGTAGACGTGGTGCAGGGCCACAGTCAGCTCGACGACGCCCAGGCCCGCGCCCAGGTGGCCTCCGGTCTGGGAGACTGCATCAATGGTTTCGGCGCGCAGCTCGTCCGCCAGTTGGCGCAGCTGTGGGATACTCAGCGACCGCGTGTCGGCGGGTCGGGAAACGGTGTCGAGCAGGGGTGTGACAGGAGGCATGGGCGCGAAAGAAGCCTTGCGAACTAGTGTCGCCGCTCTAGCACGAAATCGACACTGGCCCGCAGGAATTCGGCCTGTTTGCCGAATGGTTCCAGGTGATCCTTCGTCTGTTTTCGAAGGAGGCCGAGACGTTCGCGAGCGGCGTCCACCCCGAGCAGGGTGACGAAATTGGCCTTGCCCTTGGCGGCGTCCTTGCCGGCCGCCTTTCCCATCTGCTCAGCGTCGCCCTCGGCGTCCAGGAGGTCGTCGACGATCTGGTAGGCCAAGCCCAGGTCATGCGCGAAGCCCAGGAGGGCGTGCCGCTCGGCCTCCTTGGCGCGGGCGATCACCAGGGGCAGCTCGAAGGCGCAGGCGATTAGCGCCCCGGTCTTCAACCGCTGCATCCGCGCCACGCCGCCAAGGTCGTCGCGAACCCCAAGCACGTCGATCATCTGGCCGCCGCACATGCCCTGGGCGCCGGACGCGCGCGCAAGCCGGGCGACCAGCTCGGCGCGCATCGCGCCGTCGGGATGGGTGTCGGGATGGGCAAGGATCTCGAAGGCCGCCGTCTGCAAGGCGTCGCCCGCGAGCACCGCGGTGGCCTCGTCATAGGCCTTGTGCACCGTGGGCCGGCCGCGGCGCATGTCGTCGTCGTCCATGCAGGGCAGGTCGTCGTGGATCAGGCTGTAGGCCTGGATGCATTCGAGCGCGCAGGCGGTGCGCAGGACCGAGCGCTCCGGCAGGTCGAACATCCGCCCGGTCTCGAGCGCGAAGTAGGTGCGCAGCCGCTTGCCCGGGCCCAGCGCCGCGTATCTCATGGCCTCCGTCAGGCGAGACTCCGGACCGTCCGCCCGCGGCAGCAGCTCGTCCAGCGCCACCGTCACGAGATCGGCGGCTTCCGCGATGCGCCTGCCAAGGTCGACCATCAGCTGAACTCGGCCGGTTCGACCCCCTGGGCGCCGCCCGCGCCCACGATGATCTTCTCGACGCGAAGGCGCGCCGCTTCGAGGCGTTTTTCGCAGTGCGACTTCAGGGCGGCCCCGCGCTCGTACATGCGGATGGAGTCCTCGAGCGGCGCTTGCCCCGACTCCAGGCGCGCCACGATCTGCTCCAGCTCGGCCAAGGCCTGTTCGAACGACAGGGTCTCGATGTCGGCGGCTTCGGACATGTCACCTTCCCGCTCGGGTGCGAGGGCCGCGCCCGGGTTCCGGCAACCGTTAAGACGGCAGGCGGCGCCGCACAACTGTGATTGGGCCGCACATCCGTCATTGGACTGTGATGCTGCGGCGCGATAGGTCCGCACCCAGTCGGGGAGTTTTCGATGTCCTTCAGCCGCCGCAGTTTCCTGGCGTTCGCCGCCACGTCCGCCGCGTTCGGCGGGCTGTCCAAGGCGATGGCGCAGCCGATCGCCGGCTACCGCAACCAGGTCGCCGGCTACGGCCCTCTGCTCCCGGATCCCGCGGGGCTCTTCGACCTACCCGAGGGCTTCTCGTACAAGATCGTCTCGCGCGCCGGGCAGCCGATGGACGACGGCCTGCTGACGCCCGGCAAGGCCGACGGGATGGCGTGCTTCCCCGACGCCACCGACCCGAACCGCGTGATCCTGGTGCGCAACCACGAACAGCGACCGTCCGAGCCCGACCGCTCGGCGTTCGGCAAGGACGGCGCCCTGGCCGGCAAGGTGGCCGCCGACAAGGCCTACGACCGCACCGCCAAGGGGATCCCCATGGACGGCGGAACGACGACACTTGTCTGGGACCTAAAGCAACAGCGGCTCGTCACCCATCACCTGAGCCTCACCGGCACCACGGTGAACTGCGCCGGGGGACCCACGCCGCAGCGCTCGTGGCTGTCGTGCGAGGAGACCGAGATCAAGGCCGGCGAAGGCGGTTCGAAGGACCACGGCTGGGTCTTTGAGGTGCCGGCCGACCTGCGGGGCCTCGCCGAGCCTGTGCCGATCACCGGCATGGGCCGCTTCAAGCACGAGGCGACCGCCACGGACCCGCGCACCGGGATTGTCTATCTCACCGAGGATTTCGCCGACGGCTCCTGCCTGTTCTACCGCTACCTACCCAACGATCCCGCGAGGCTGCAGGCCGGCGGCCGCCTCCAGGCGCTGGGCTTCCGCGATGCGCGGGACGCTGACCCTCGCAACTGGGATGGGCGGTTCTGGAAGGTCGGCGACCGCCGCAAGGTGGTCTGGATCGACCTCGAGGGCGTCGACAACCCGCACAGCGACCTTCGGCACCGTGGCCACGCCAAGGGCGCCGCCTACTTCGCCCGCGGCGAAGGCATCTTCTTCGGCGATGGCGAACTCTATTTCACCTGCACCACGGGCGGGCCGGCCAAGGACGGCCAGGTGATGCGCTATCGGCCTAGCCCGCAGGAGGGGAAGCCGGGCGAGAAGGACCGTCCCGGCGAGATCCAGCTGTTCCTAGAGACCGATGACCGCGAGCTCATGTCGATGCCGGACAACATCGCCATCGCGCCGAACGGGCACCTCTTCGTCTGCGAAGACAAGTACGCCGGCCACAACATGCTGAAGGGGGTGACCCCGAAGGGACAGGTCTACACAATCGCCCGCAACGCCGCTGTGCCGGCAGTGGCGAAGGCGCCCAACACAGAGTTGGCCGGCGTCTGCTTCTCGCCGGACGGCTCGACCTGCTTCCTGAACATCTACTTCCCGGGCACGACGATCGCGATCACCGGGCCTTGGAGTTCGCTGAAGGCCTAGCCCCCGCCCCGGCCTAGAGCCCCGGCGCTTTCCCAACTACGTGGCGGACGCGATCGAGGGCCTCGCGCCACTCGTCGGCGTAATCGCACTCGTGGTAGCCCTCGAAGTATGGGCCGCCGCGAGTGTAGTGGGCGATCTTGGCGTCCGGGCTGTAGTCGTACTCGCCCACAAGCCAGTTCCATTCCAGGGGCAGGGCGCCGATCTCGGCCTCGCTCTCAAGCCAGCGGAATTGGTGCAGATCGGCGCCTGAGGCCGTCGCCACGTACTCCGGCGTCAGCGCCCGGCAGCGGGCGTTGTTGAGCAGCATTACGCTCGACCAGTTCTTCTTCGCGTAGCGCGACTGGGCGTGGTTCAGGAACTTCACCTGATCCTTCGGCACATAGTCGTGCTGGCAGACCATCACCGCGTACTGGTCATCGGCCAGGGCGAAGAGCTCGGCAATGTCGGCGCGGGCGACCATGTCGCAGTCCATGAACAGCGACCAGCCCTGGTACCCGGAAAGCCAGGGCGTCAGGAACCGCGAGAACGAGAACTCCGTCGACTGCTCGGCCACCACCGGCCTGTCGAAGTCGGCTTTCAGCGACGCCAGGTTGATCGGGGTGAACCGCACCGGCCGCGACGAGCGGTCAGTGATGCTCTGGCACAGCACGTGGTAGGCGAGGATCTCCTGCCGGTCGTAGCCGATGTAGACGTCGAGAACGGGAGACAAGCGCGAACTCCGTTGCGTGTCAGGCGGGAGACAGGTCGCGCTCGCGCAGCGCCTTCGCCACACGCTCGATCACCGGCTCCCAGTCCCCCCGGTCGGGCTGCCGCAGCAGCTGCACGGACGGGTACCAAGGCATGGTCCGGGCCGCCAGCGTGTAGCGCCATTCGGGAAACTGCGGAAGCATCGTGAGGCACGGCTTGCCGATCGCGCCGGTGAGGTGGACCAGCGCCGTCTGGACCGAGACGACGATGTCGAGGTTGCTGACCAGGCCGGCCAGATCGTCGAAGTCGTCTATCTCCTCGCGCGGGAAGACGCGGATCGCATGGCCGGTACGCGCGGTGAATTCCGCCACTTCGGACGCGATGTCCCCGTATTGCAGGCTGACGAACTCGCAGCCCGGCGCGCCGAGCACGGGGGTGAGCTGATCCAGGGTGAGAGAGCGCTCCTCGGCCCGTGTTCGCGGGGTGCCGCCCCGCCAGGAGATCCCCACGCGCAGCCGGCGAGAGGCGGGCCCAAGGCGCTCCGCCCAGCGACGCTGCGCCGCCCCGCTCGGCTTCAGGTACGGCGCGCCGGGAAAGTCCGACAGCTTGCGGCGGAATGCGTGGCCGAGGCTGCCCATGGCGACCAGTTGGTCGATGCCGGAGAGGCTCATGGTGCCCGGCACCTGCATCAGGCGGACACCCGGGAAGGACGATTGGAAGAGCCGGATCAGCCGCGCCTCTACGGCGCAGGTGAGCCCGGCGACCCGGGGCAGCAGGTCGGGGATCATGCTGGCGAACATGACCTGGTCGCCGATCCCCTGCTCTGCGACCACGAGGACGTGCTTGCCGTCGAAGGCGTCCACGGCAGGGCGCCGAACCAGCCGCTGGACGATACCGGGCGTCAGCACGCCTGAGTCCTCGATGAACTTCTGCACGTCCAAACGGCATTCGTAGTCCTGCCAGCCGCGCTCGAAATCGCAGAGCACCAAGCGGCTGAAGCTGCGAAGGTAGTAGGGCACCGACCAGTCGGGACGGAGCTTCATCGCCTCGCCGTAGGCCAGGATCGCCTCGGGGAAGCGGCCGTCGCCGGCGAGCTTGACCCCCTTGAGCGTCAGGGCCTGGCGTCGGAAGTCGACTTCCTCGCCCTCGTCGGCGTCATAGACCGTCAGCGCCTCCTCGTAGCGGCCTTCCGTGTCGAGCCGGGCCGACTGGTCGCGGAGCAGGATGACCAGGTTGTCTATGGCCGCCGCATGGCCGGGCTCGAGGTGGAGGGCCGCGCGATACGCCGCCTCGGCGCCCTCCGCGTCGCCCAGAGCTCGCAGCGCCGTCCCGAGGTTGACCCGGGCCCCGACGTCGTCCGGCGCGAGCGCCAGCGCGCGGTTCAGGCTCTCACGCGCTTCGGCCGCGCGCTCCTGCCGCAGAAGCAAGAGGCCGAGGTCCGCGTGCGTGTCCGACTGCTCGGGCGCCAGGGCGACCGCGCTCCGGAAGCGGGTCTCGGCGTCGGACAACCTGTTTTGCGCCATGAGGGCCATGCCCCAGGCCTGCTGGAGGCGGAGCTGGAATGGGGCGGCCTGCGGTTCGCCGGCATAGGGCGCGAGCAGCGCCTCGGCCTCCTGGAACCGCTCCGCCGAGATCAGCGCCTGGCCGTAGCCGGCCCATGGCGGGAAGTCCGTCGGTGACGCCCGGTGCGCCGCCCCCAGCATCGAGAGGGCGCGGTCCGTCTCGCGTCGTCGCAGGAGGATCACGCCGAGATTGTGGAGCGCACGCGGATGATGGGGCTCGGCTGCGAGTACGGCCAGATAGCCCTGCTCCGCCGCCTCGAGCTCGCCGGCGCGGTGCCGAGCGACCGCGGCCTCAATGTCCGGCGCGGTCATCCCTCACCCGGCCCGTTCGAACCGGCGCATGGACCAGTACTTGTACCCTTCGCTCCAGGCCAGCCGCCAGCCGAGCCGCTTCAGCGCCCGGCCGATCATGAAGTTGAAGAAGCCATGGGCCAGCACCACCACGTCCTCGCCGCCGTCCGCCAGCTTCGTCAGCATGGCCGCCGCCTGGTCGGCGCGCGCCTCGGCTTGGCGCCGCGTCTCCTGGCCGTCGTGGTGGTTGAGGAACCACCACCAGACGCGGGACCAGAAGCCCCACATCTTGGGGGACATGCGGATCCACTCCGGCCAGTTCGGCGGAGGGAGCGGCGCCTCAATCAGCAGTTCGTGGCGGGTGAACTCCCGGCCGTGGGCCAGGGCCTCGGCGCTCTCGATGGAGCGCAGGCGGGTAGAGGCGACGAGCACGCCGCAACTCTCGACGAAGCGCAGGAGATTCTCAGGCGGGGTCTGGCCGGGCAGCAGGCCCAGAACCTCATAGCTCGCCCAGAAGGTCCGGTACTCGTCCGCGTTCAGCTTCACCTTACGCGACAGAGCCGGCTCGCCGTGGCGGGCGAGGATGATGGCGCCCGGGCGGGCAGGCGCGGCGACGGCGGGAACCTCGGCGGTCAAGACGCTGGCCATTCGATCCGGTCGGCGCCGGAATTCATCCCCACGCGCCGCGTTCCCTCACCCCTCAGACAGGGCCCGTACGTGCGCAAGCGACGACTGCCCCAGAGCCTGCAGGTCGTAACCGCCCTCGAGCGATGACACAACCCGGCCCTTGGCGTGGCGATTGGCCACCGAGGCGATGGCGCGGGTCGCCCAGGCGAAGTCCGCCTCTTCGAGGTTCTGCCCCGCCTCGCCGACGGGGTCGCGGCGGTGGGCGTCGAAGCCCGCGGAGACGATGATCAGGTCCGGCGCGAAGTCGTCGACGCGGGCGAGCAGCGAATCGAACGCCCTGCGCCAGGCCTCCGGCGCGGCGCCCGGCGCCACCACCGCATTGGCGATGTTCGCCGGCGCGGCTTCGGACGGATGGCCGGTGCCCGGCCACATGGGCCACTGCTGGATCGAGGCCAGGAACAGCCCGTCCTGGCCTGCGAAGGCCGCCTGCGTGCCGTTGCCGTGGTGGATATCGAAGTCGACCACCGCCACCCGCCGGAGCCCCGCATCCTGGGCGGCCTTCGCGGCGATCGCTACGTTGGAGAATATGCAGAAGCCCATCGGGATTTCGGGCTCGGCATGGTGCCCGGGCGGACGCACGGCGCAGAAGGCGCGGTCGGCCTTGCCTGCGGCGACGTCGCGCACCGCCGTCACCACGGCGCCCGCCGCCCGGCGCGCCGCGACGAGACTGCCGGCCGACATCATGGTGTCGGCGTCGAGTTCGAGGACATCACCTCCGGGCGCCAGTCCGAAGATCCTGTCCACGTAGCTCCTGGGGTGGACCAGGGCGAGGTCTGCCTCCTCGACGAGCGGCGCCTCGCAGGGCGCCAGGTCGAGGTCGGAGGCGTCCTGCAGCGCGTCGATGACGGACTGCAGTCGCTCGGGGCGCTCCGGGTGCCACTCTCCCGGGCGGTGGTCGAGCATGTCCGTATGGGTGTAAAGGGCGATACTCATGCGTCGATCCTAACCACAAAGCCCCCGATGCCCGAACCCGTGATTCGCCGCGCCGGCCCCGCCGACGCCCCGGCGCTGGCCAGCATTGGCGCCCGCACCTTCGCCGAAACCTTCGGTCACCTTTATCCCCCGGAAGATCTGGCCCAGTTCCTGACTGAGGCCTACGGGCTGGAACGCACGGAAAAGGACCTGGCGGACCCGTCCAAGGCCGCATGGCTCGTGGAATCGGAGGGTGAAGTGGTCGGATACGCTCAGGCCGGCGCCTGCGAGCTTCCCCACCAAGAGGTGACCGCCGCCTGCGGCGAACTCAAGCGCTTCTACCTGCTGAAGACCTGGCAGAACGGCGGCCTGGGCACGCGCCTGTTTGGCGAGGTGATGGCCTGGCTCGAGGCTCCCGGCCCGCGCGCCCTCTGGATCGGCGTCTGGTCGGAGAACCTGGGCGCCCAGCGGTTCTATGGCCGGCACGGCTTCGAGAAGGTGGGGGAATACGGCTTTCGGGTCGGAACCACTCTCGACCGCGAATTCATCCTGCGGCGGAGCGGGGCGGAATTTTCTACCGCGACGGGTGCTGCGGCCCGTGCTGCACACAATTTTGCTTAGAGATGCGTCGGATGAGGGGAATATTGCTGCGAATTAACGTTCGGTGACCTTGGCGGAAGCCCCTGGTTTTGGGACGGTGTCGGCAATCGGCAAGGTTGCTGGGAGCGTCTGCGATGCTGAGGATCGGCTATGTTCGGCTGCGCGATGAGCACGCGGCCGGCGAGACCGCGGCCCTGAAGGCAATGGGCTGTCATGTGGTGCGGGCGGAAGAGCCTGCCTATCCGGGGGCTGACGAGTTCGGCGTCCTCGACTCGATCCTCGACTTCATCGCCGACGGCGACCAGCTGGTGGTCACCCGGCTGGGCCAGCTCGGCCAGAGCGGCCGCAGCATCCTGGAGGTGGTCGAGCGGCTGGAGCAACGCGGAGCCAGCCTCTACGTGGCAGAACCGGAGCTCAGCACGGATGGCGCGGGCGCAAGAGCGCTCAAGGCGGCTCTGCAGGCGGTCGCCGCCCTGGAGCCGGTTGGCCTAGCACGCCGCCGGCGCCCGGCGGCGGCCGAGGAGATCCGCGACCTGCAACGGGCCGGCGTGGGACCGGTGGAGATCGCCCGCCGGCTCGGCGTTTCGCGCATGACGGTGTGGCGCAAGCTGCGCGCCGTGGAGGCCTGAGGCCACGAAGCTTGGCCTTCGCCCGAATTCCGCCGAACTCCGCGGCCACGCAGACCGTATGAGGACGCTCCTTCCGCTGATGGCTCTGGCCCTGGTCGGCTGTGCGACCCCGGCGAAGCCGCCAGCGCCGGCCGGGTCCTGGCGCCTGCAGGCCTCGGCCACCTCGGGCTCAGCCCTGGTGCGCAGCGAGGCCGGCGTCGAGGCGGTGCGGATCGCGTGCCGTCGCAATCCGCCCGACCTGTTCATCTCCAGCGAGCGGCTGCCGAGCAGCACGGCTCCCGTTCGCCTGGAGGTCGGTCGCGAGACCTTCGCGCTGGCGGCGACGGCGGACCCCATGGGATTGGCGGCGACCGCGCCTCTTCCCGATGGCCTGGCCGCCGCCATGATGGCCGGTGGCGAGATCGCCGTCGCGCAGGACCGCCGCCGGCTGGGCCCCTATCCCTCGCCGGACCCGAAAACCGTCGCCGCCTTCGTCATCGCCTGCCGGCGATAGACAGGTCCGGGCTCGACCTGCGCGGCAGCGAGCGCTGGGATGACGTCGGGGCATGCGGCCTGCGCCGCTGGACATCCCGGAGCCGCGGCCCCATCCTTCGCGTTCAAACAGTCGTTCGTCAGGCAGAACCCGCATGTTCATGCGTTTCTTCACCGAGCTGCGCCAGGCGCGCGTGCCGGTCACCCTGAAAGAGTACCTCATGCTGATGGAGGGACTCGACAAGGGGGTGATCGACCGGTCGGTCGACGACTTCTACTACCTGTCGCGCTCGGCCTTGGTGAAGGACGAGAAGAACCTCGACAAGTTCGACCAGGTCTTCGGCCACGTGTTCAAGGGCCTGGAGCGGGTGGACGACGGGATCACCGCCGACATCCCGGCCGAGTGGCTGAAAAAGATTTCCGAGAAATTCCTCACCGAAGAGGAGAAGGCGCAGATCGAGGCCATGGGCGGCTTCGACAAGCTCATGGAGGCGCTGGCCGAGCGCTTGAAGGAGCAGAAGGAGCGCCACGAGGGCGGCAACAAGATGATCGGCACCGGCGGGACGTCTCCGTTCGGGGCAAACGGTTACCACCCCGAAGGCATCCGCATCGGCCAGGACAAGGGCCGGCACGGCAAGGCGATCAAGGTCTGGGACAAGCGCGAGTACAAGAACCTCGACGATCAGGTCGAGCTCGGCACCCGCAACATCAAGGTGGCCCTGCGCCGGCTGCGGAGATGGGTGCGCGACGGCTCCCCTGACGAGCTGGACATGGACGGCACCATCCGCGGCACGGCGGAGAAGGGCTACCTCGACATCCAGATGCGGGCCGAGCGTCGCAACAAGATCAGCGTCCTGATCTTCTTCGATATCGGCGGCTCGATGGATTCCCACATCAAGGTGTGTGAGGAGCTGTTCAGCGCGGCTCGTTCCGAGTTCAAGAACATGGAGTTCTACTACTTCCACAACTGCCTCTACGAGGCTGTGTGGAAGGACAACCGCCGGCGCCACGCCGAGAAGATCCCGACCTGGGATGTGCTCCACAAGTTCCCGCACGACTACAAGGTGATCTTCGTCGGCGACGCCACCATGAGCCCCTACGAGGTCACCTATCCGGGTGGGTCGGTGGAGCACTGGAACGAGGAGGCCGGAGCGGTCTGGCTCGATCGCGTGGCGCAGATCTACGAGCACGCGGTGTGGCTGAACCCCACGGCCGAGCGGCACTGGGACTACACGCCGTCGATCGGGGTCATCAAGCAACTGATGAACGACCGGATGTTCCCGCTGACGCTGGAGGGTCTGGAGAAGGCGATGAAGGAACTGGCTCGCTAGGGTTGCGGCGTTTTGTGACCGTTCCCAAGCGGCCCAGTCTCGTGTGATGGTCCAAGGGATTCGCATGATCGATCCCCTTCTCCAAGACAGCGCCGGAACCGACGAGGCCCAGGCCGCGACCAAGCAGGCCGTGTTCAACGCGGCCGAGCGGTTGTTCGCCCTGCACGGCTTCCAGAACGTCTCCGTGCGAGACATCACAGCGGAAGCTGGCGTGAACCTGGCTTCGGTGAACTATCACTTCGGCTCCAAGGACGCCCTGCTCTTCGAGATCTTCCGCCGACGCACGAGCGAGCTGAACCGCGAGCGTGCGCGGATGCTGCACGAGGCGAGCGACCGCCATCAGGGCAAGCCGCCGGTCCGCGAAATCCTCGAGGCCTACTTCGCCCCACCGCTGCGCTGGGCGGCGCCTGATAACGACCGCCGGATCTCGGTGCAGTTCATCATCCGCGCCCGGTCTGAGGGCACCGAGCAGATGCGAGACGCCCTGCGCAACGACGTCTCGCACCTGGAGCGGTTTGCCAACGCGCTGATCGCCGCCCGCCCTGACCTGCCTCGCGAGGAGGTCTACTGGCGTCTGCACTTCTGCCTGGGCATGGTGCACAACAACCGCTTCGCCGAGTTCGACCGGCTGCACCACCTGTCGGGCGGCCTGACCCGAGAGGGCGACGTCGCGGCCCTGCTGCAGCGCATGCTGAACTTCGCCGAAGCCGGCTTCCTGGCCTAGGTGCGCCGCCTCGTCCTCAGCGCCACTGCGCTCAGGTTCTTCGACACCTTCCTGCTGATCGTCCCCTTCTACACCGTGATGTTCGCGGAGAAGGGGCTTACGCCGCCGCAGATCGGCGTGGTGCTGGCCTCCTGGTCGGTGGTGGGATTGATCCTGGAGGCGCCCTGCGGGGTGCTGGCCGACCGCACGTCGCGGCGTGGGCTGCTGGCCGCTGCGCAGCTGGTGCGCGCCCTGGGCTTCGTTGTCTGGCTCGCGTTCCCGAACTTCTGGGGCTTCCTGGTCGGGCTGATGCTGTGGGGCTTCAAGAGCGCCACCTTCAACGGCTGCTTCGAGGCCTTGGTCTACGACGAGCTGAAGATCCTGGGCCGGGAGGCGGACTATGCCCGGGTGATGGGTCGCACCCAGGCAGGCCGAGCCACGGGCATGCTGGGGGCCTCGCTGATCGCCGCGCCCGTGGCGATCCATGGCTACACGCCGCTGCTGCTGGCCAGCTGCGCGGCCAGCGGCCTGGCGGTCGCCGCGGCCATGAGCCTGCCCAAGGCGCCGAGGACCGTCTCCACCGCGCGCTGGAGCTATTTCGGACACCTCAAGCAAGGCGCCATCGAGGCGGCGAGCTTGCCCGGCGTGCCGCACCGCCTCTTGTTCCTCGCCAGCGCGCAGGCGGTGGTGCTTTCGACGGCCGACTACTGGGCCCTGTTCGGACGCGAGGTGGGGCTCTCGATGCCGAACATCGCCCTTCTGATGGCTGCGCTGGGGGCGGTGGGCGCCGTGTCCGCAATCCTGGCCCACCGCATCCGCCACCTGCCGGCCGGGGTGTTGTACCTGATCCTGATGGCCGCCGGCGGATGCCTGGTGCTCGCGGCCGCGACCTTCCAGGTCTGGTCGGTCGCGCTGCTGCTGGTCTTCGTCGCCCTCTACTGGCTGGTCGACGTGAACGCGGATGCCCGCTTCCAGCATGTCCTGAGGCCGCAGACCCGCGCCACCGTGGCCTCCATGAAGGGCTTCGTGATGCAGGCGGGGACCAGCGTCCTGATGCTGGCCTTCGGGCTGCTGGCGGGCGCCGCCTCCTACCAGACGGCCTTCCTGGCCGCGGGCTTCGTGATGATCGCCGTGGGCTTAGGCTTCGGCCTCGCGGCCTGGGCCCGGGCCCGCGCGTGAGTTAGAAGCCGCGCCATGAAGATCGTGACCGACGCCCGAGCCTTCCGCGCCGACCTCGCTTGGGGAGCGCGCGACCTCGCGGAAATCGAGGGCGCCACCGTCCGCCTGCACTGGACCGACCAGCCCTACCGCTGGCACGTCAACGATGGCGCGGAGGTCTTCGTGGTGCTCGAGGGCGAGGTGGAGATGCGCTACCGCGAGGCCGGCGAGGAGAAGTCCGTGCGGCTCGGGCCAACGGACATGTTCATCGCCGACGTGGGCGACGAGCACGTCGCCCACCCGCTCGGCGAGGCCCGGATCCTGGTGGTGGAGCGGAAAGGGTCGGCCTAGTCCTCGGCCGCGGCGTTCGGCAGCGCGATGTTGTAGGCCGCCAGCGCTCCGCGGCAGTCCTCCTTCTCGCGGGAGGACCAGGCGCCGGCGTTCGGCCCGTCGCCAGAGTCCGAGTAAGCGACGGCGACGAGCTTCGCCTTCACGCACATGCCGATGAGGTCTCCCCGCTGCCGCGCCTGCTCGTACTCGCCGAGCGCCTGCTGCAATCGGGTCTGGTGGGCTTTTTGGGCGTAGCCGCCGGACACCTGCGCGCAGCCCGCGAGCGTCAGGGTGGCGGCGAGAATAGCGATGGTCCTCATCGTGGCGCTCCTGGGAACGCCGTGAGCCTAGCTCAGAAGCCTTCCTGCGCCACCACTGCGGTGACCGGCGCCCGGCGGAAGAGCACACCGCGGTAGCGGACGCCGCCCTCCTCCTCCTGCACTTCCCCCTCGGCCAACCGCAGGAACTCGTCCCAATTGTCCTCCGGCATCAGCAGCACCAGGTCGTGCAGGTCGCGGGCGTAGGCGTCGATCTCGCGATCGGCTTCCTCGCGAATGTTGCGCACGTCGGCCTTGGCCGGGTCGGTCTGGTCCAGGTGGCTGGGTTGAGGCTGGTCCATGAAATACGAACCCCCACCCCGCAAGGCTGGTTCCTCGTGCGCCCCTTCCGGGAAAGCCTAGGCCGCGAGGCTCCAGGCGAACTTGAGGTCCTCGACAAACATGGCGTAGCCCTTGGCCTTGGCTTCGGCGTCCGGAACGCGGAGCAGGTAGGAGGGGTGGTAGGTGACCACCCCCTGGGCCTGGTCGGGGAGCTGGATCGCCTGCTGGCGGAACTTGGCGATCGGCATGGACTTGCCGAACACCGACAGGGTGGCCGAGCCGCCGAGCGCGACGATGACCCGCGGCCGCACGATCCGGCGCTCGTTGTCCAGCCACCAGCGGCAGGCGGAGATCTCGCCGGCGTCCGGATTCTTGTGGATGCGGCGCTTGCCCCGCAGCTCGTGCTTGAAGTGCTTCACCGCGTTCGTCACGAAAGTTTCGCCGCGCGGCACGCCGGCCTCGGACAGGGCCCGGTCCAGCATCTGGCCCGCCGGTCCCACGAACGGTTTGCCGGCCAGGTCTTCCTGATCGCCGGGCTGCTCGCCCACGAACATCAGCCGGGCCTTCGCCGGTCCCTCCCCCGCCACACCCTGGGTGCCGCACTTCCACAGGTCGCAGCGGCGGCAGGCCTGGACGCCGGCCCACACCTCCTCGAGCGTGGTCAGCGGCTGCCCGTCATAGGGCGCGTCGCGGCTCGCCTTCTGGGCGGCGCGGACGATCCGGCGGCTGGGTTGAGAAGGCGCTTGGGTGACCATGGCTTCCGTCTGGGCCTCGGCGCGGGCGATCAGTTCGGGAATGAGCCGGGCTTCCGGCAGGTTCCGCCAGTATCGCTTCGGCATCTCCTTCTGCATCTGGGCGGTCTTCAGGCGAGCCGGGTTGAAGGTGGACGCGTAGTAGGTGCGCCAATAGTCCTCGAGGCTGTCCTCCCGCGGCGCGTCAGCGGCGTCCGCGCCGGGCGTGAACGTTAGCTGCGTCGTGTCCCAGTGGGCGCAGAGGTCCGGCGTCAGGATCGAGAACCGCATGTTGGCGAACCGTCGGGCGAAGAAGGGGGCGGTCATTTCCACCACCCTATGCGGCGGCTCGAACCAGGCCACGTAGGTCTCGCCGTCGGGGCCCTCTACCTGCCGGAAGCGGACAAACGCCTTCATCTTGTGGGCGGCCTGGCTTACCTGCCTCGCGAAGCTACGCGCCTGGGCCACGTCCGGATCCGATGCGATGCGCAGCAGGTTTGGCTCCTGCTGCAGGCGCCAGAGCAGACGATACAGCAGCGCGAACCGCTCATCGGAGCGGTGCAGGATGACCGTGTCGGCCAGCTCCATGAACTCCCGCGGGACGGTGAAAGGCGGCGCGCCCGGCTGGGGCGCGGGGGCCGCCTCGCCGAACAGGTCTCCGGCGCCGTCGACCGTCCAGAGCGCATTCTCCGGCGCCACGCGGCGGGCGCGCAGGGCGCGGGCCGCTTCGCGCCAGCCGGTGAAGTCGGTTTCGGAGGCGAGGCGGACGACCTGCATCAGAAGAGGCTCAGCTGCTCGGGCGCCGGCGCGAGCCGTTCGCGCAGGTCGGCGCGGTCGGTCAGCGCGCCCGGCCGCCAGTCGGCGGTGACGATGAACGGCTTCAGCTTCTCCAGCCCGCGCGAGAGGCGGCGCACGTCCTCCAGCGTCAGCGGCTTGAACCGCCGGATGTCGATCAGCCGGTCGACGGCCTTCACCCCCAGGCCCGGCACCCGCAGCAGGCGCTCGCGGTCGGCGACATTCACATCGACCGGGAACTCGCCTCGGTTCCTCAGCGCCCACGCGAGCTTTGGGTCGACCGCGAGATCCAGGTCCTCGCTCTCGCCGATGATTTCCGCCCGCTCGAAGCCGTAGAAGCGCATCAGCCAGTCGGCCTGGTAGAGCCGGTGCTCCCGGATCAGGGGCGGCTTGTGCAGCGGCAGGCGGGAGGTGGAGTCCGGGATCGGGGAGAAGGCCGAATAGTAGACCCGCCGTAGGCGATAGGCCCCGTAGAGGGTCTCACTCCGCTTCAGGATCTCGCCGTCCGAAGCCCCGTCCGCCCCGACGATCATCTGGGTGGATTGGCCAGCCGGGGCGAACTTCGGGGGTTTCGTCGTGCGGCCCTTCTCCTTCGTCGCCTCGAGGCCCAGGCGCACCGCCCCCATGGCTTTTTTGATGCCGGTCACGTCCTTTTCCGGCGCGAACCGCGCAAGGCTTTCGTCTTTGGGCAGCTCGATGTTGATCGACAGCCGGTCGGCGTAGAGGCCTGCCTCGTTGACCAGGGCGGGCGAGGCTTCGGGGATCACCTTCAGGTGGATGTAGCCGCGGAAATCGTGGACCTGGCGCAGGGTCTTCGCAACCAGGACCAGTTGCTCCATCGTGTAGTCCGCATTGCGGATGATGCCCGACGAGAGGAACAGGCCCTCGATGTAGTTCCGCTTGTAAAAGCCCAGCGTGAGGTCGACGACCTCCTGCGCCGAAAACCGGGCGCGGGTGGTGTTCGAGCTCACCCGGTTGACGCAGTAGGCGCAGTCGTAGACGCAGAAGTTGGTCAGCAGGATCTTGAGCAGCGAGATGCAGCGGCCGTCCGGCGCATAGGCGTGGCAGATGCCCATGCCCTCGGTGGAGCCGACACCCTTGCCGTCCATGGAGTCCCGCTTGGCGGTTCCGGACGAGGCGCAGGACGCGTCGTACTTCGCCGCATCCGAGAGGATTGCGAGCTTCCGCTTCAGATCGAGGACCGCCATACGCCGGTTCTAGAGTTCCGTTTTTGTTCTGTCCACTGCTGTGGAATGGAACCCGCCGGACCGACGGCGGTTCCCGTGGGCATGGCCCGTCTCTCCATCCGGCACGAGACGCTCTACACCTATGAGCGTCCCGTCCGCTTCGCCCCGCACCGCCTGCTGGTGCGGCCGCGCGACAGCCACGCCATCCGAGTGGTCGACGCCCTGCTGACCGTGTCTCCGCCCGGCGATATGCACTGGCTCTACGACGCGCTGGGAAACTCGGTCTGCACGTTCACGCCGCGAGGCGAGAGCACGTCGCTGTCCATCGTCAGCGATCTCGTGATCGAGCGCTTCCCGGCGCCGCTCTCCGACCTGCGGATCCGGGACCCGCAGACCGCCACGCCGATCGTCTACGGGCCGGCGGACCGGGCGGTGCTGGCCCCCTTCGTCGAGCCGGTGACCGAGGATGCCGACGGGCAGCTGCTGGCCTGGCTCCGGGACCATGTGGGCAGCCCGCACGAGCCGGCCCTGGAGTTCCTCCTGCGGCTCAACCGGGCCATCCACGATCAGTTCGAATACCAGTCCCGCGACCTGGGCTCCGCCCAGGAGCCCAGTCATACGGTGCAGCTCGGCTCCGGCACCTGCCGCGACTTCGCCTGGCTGATGGTCGAGGCGCTGCGGCGGCTGGGCTACGCCGCCCGGTTCGTCACCGGCTACTTGTATTCGCCTGCGCACTCCGGAGTGCGCGGCGCGGGGGCCACTCACGCCTGGTGCGAGGTGTTCCTGCCGGAGCTCGGCTGGACCGAGTTCGACCCCACCAACGCGCTGGCCGAAAGCGCCGACCTGATCCCCGTGGCGATCGCCAGGACCCCGACCGACGCCGCGCCGATCTCCGGCGCCATCTACGGCGACGGCGGGCGCTCGAACCTGACGGTGCAGGTTGACGTGCGCCCGGCGAACTCGCTGCCGGCAGCCGCCTGAGCCGGTTTTTGGCAGTCGTGCGCAAAACAACAGAAGCTTGAGGCCCGAGCGCCGCATCGGCGTTTCCGCGCTTCCCGCTGCGGCGCGGACTCTGTTAGATCAACGCCATTGATTTTGACGTATTCGTAAAAGGGAGCCGCGGGGCGGCCAACTGAGCGGCGCGCGGCGATTTCGATTTGGACGCCAAGGCTGACGCGCCGCCCGCTGCGCCTGCGGACGACGGCGATCTCGCCGCCCGTGAGGTGGCCTACGAGAAGTTCGTCTGGGATAATCTCAGGCGAAACTACCTCGGCAACTACCTGCACGGCATGCTGGGCATGACCGGCTTCCGGCTGGTCAACGCGCCCACATTCCTGCCCGCCTATCTGTTCGCCATCTCCGGCTCGAGCGCGATCGTGGGGCTGGGTCTGGCGCTGCAGCAGGTCGGCGGCGTGATCTCGCCGATCTTCGGCGCCACGAAGATCGAGCACCGCAAGACCGTGATGCCGGCCGCCCTCTGGATGGGTGGGCTGGCGCGGATGGCTATCCTGGGCATCGCGCTGGCCGGCTGGTTCCTGCCGAACGAGCCTGTCCGCTTCAGCGTGCCGTTCCTAGGGGAGTGGCTCACCCGGCCGCGCGTGGCCGCCATCCTCGGCTTCATGCTGATGTTCGGCATCTTCATGGGCGCCCAGCGGGTGGTGTTCTCGATGCTGATGGCCAAGGTGATTCCGATCAGCCGCCGCGGCCGACTACAGGCGTGGCGCAACGCCACCGGCGGGCTGATCGCAGCGGTCCTGGCCTACTTCGCCGGCCGCTGGTTCATCGACGCGAACCTGTTCGGAAACGGCTATTCGACCACCTTCGTCTTCGCCTTCTTCCTGACCAGCGCAGGGCTGTGGGCCCTCCAGCTCCTGCTGAAGGAGCCCGAGCCGCCGACCACGCGCGCGCAGGGCCGCTTCCGGGACCGTATCCACGACTTCCCGCGCCTGATCCGCCAGGACAAGAGCTACGGCGCCTTTGTCTTGACCCAGATGCTGGCGACTTCGGCCCGGATCGCCACCCCGTTCTACATCCTCTACGTGGGCTCGAAGATCGGTCTCGACGGCAAGACCATCGGCCTGCTGTCGCTGGCCTTCCTGGGCGCCGACACCGTGTCGAACCTGGTCTGGGGCTACCTGGGCGACAAGACCGGTTTCCGGCTGGTCCTGCTGGTTTCGCTGATGGGCTGGATCGGGGCCACCCTGCTCCTGATGAACGTCCACGAGATGCCGGCGATCTTCGTCGCCTTCTGCGGCCTGGGTGCGGCCCAGTCCGGCTACATGATGGCCGCCCAGACCATGATCCTGGAGTTCGGCAGCCGCGACGAGCTCCCGATGCGGATCGCCGTCTCGGCGACGGCTGAGAGCATCACCGCGACGGCCGGTCCGCTGATCGGCGGACTCATGGCCGAAGCGCTGGGATTCGGCGTGGTGTTCGGCGTGTCGTTGGGCTTCCTGGCGATGGCTCTGCTCCTGCTGATCGTGGCGGTGAAGGAGCCGCGGACCGCCAAGCTGCAGGCGCTCTGAAAAATTTCGCCGGGTCTGTCGGCCGGACGGCCGTCCGCCCGTCCTTCAGGACGTAACCTGCCGCTCTCGGCACAAGGAGCACGCCATGCGGAAGATCTTCGTGAACCTGCCCGTCAAAGACCTGGAAGCGTCCAAGCGCTTCTATGCGGGCCTCGGCTTCAGCTTCAACGAACAGTTCTCGAACGAGGAGTGCGCCTCGGTCGTGATCGAGGAGAACATCGCGGTGATGCTGCTGGCTGAGCGGCGGTTCCGCGACTTCATCACCGGCGAGATCTCCGACACGGCCAAGGGCAAGGAAGCCCTGTTCTGCCTCTCGGCGGACAGCCGTACCGACGTCGAGGCCTTCCTGAAGCGGGCGCTGGACCACGGCGGCCGCACCTGGATGCCGGCCCAGGACCACGGCTTCATGTACGGCGTCAGCTTCCAGGACCCCGACGGCCACGTCTGGGAAGTGATGTGGATGGATCCCGCCGCGATGGCGGCTGCGCCTGAAGCGCTCGAAGCCGAGCCGGCCTAGTTGCGAGGACGACGGCGGCGGCCTAGGCCGCCGCCTTCTTCTCCGCGGCGCCCGCGATGCGGGCGCGGGCGATCTCGTTGGCGATCTCGTGGGTGGGCCGGGCTTCCTGGCGGGAGCGGTCGAGAACCTCTTCCAGCGTGAGCATCAGCCGGTCGAGCTTGGCTTCCACCCACGCGGCGTCGAACGCTTCGCTCCGCTCCAGCGCCCGGATCTCTCCGGCCACGTTGATGATGCCGCCGCCGTTGATCACGTAGTCTGGCGCGTAAAGGCGGCCCTGCTCGAACAGCATCCGGCCGACCTCGGAACTGGCGAGCTGGTTGTTGGCGCCGCCGGCGATCACCCGCGCGCCGATCCGCGACAAGGTGTCCTCGTTGACGGCGCCGCCGAGGGCGCAGGGCGCGAAGACGTCAGCATCGACGTCGAAGATCGCCGCCGCGCTCACCACCCTGGCGCCGGTGCGGCCGGCGACCTCGCGGACGGCTTCCTCGTTAACGTCTGCGATGACCAGCTTTGCGCCCGCGGCGTGCAGCTTGTCCGCCAGGAAGGCCCCCACGTGGCCGACGCCCTGGATCGCCACGGTCACGCCGTCCAGGTCACGGTTGAGCGCGCGGCGTACGCAGAGCCGGACGCCGCGGAACACGCCCTCGGCGGTCACCGGGCTCGGGTCGCCCGACGCGGCCGCATGGCCCTCGAGGCCGGCCACATAGCGAGTGTGCTTGCGGGCGCTCATCAGGTCGGCGGGCGAGACGCCGACGTCCTCGGCCGTCCAGTAGTGGCCGCCCACGCGCTCCACGGCGCGCCCGAAGGCCTCGAACAGCGCCGGCGTCTTCTGCGTCCGGGAGTCGCCGATGATCACCGCCTTGCCGCCGCCCAGTTCCAGATCGGCCATGGCGTTCTTGTAGGACATGGCGCGCGAGAGCCGCAGCGCGTCCTCCAGGGCCAGCTGTGCGCTGGCGTAGGGCCACATGCGGCATCCCCCGGCGGCGGGTCCTCGCGCCGTGGAGTGCACGGCGATGATGGTCTTGAGGCCGGTTTTTTCGTCCGAGAACGCGTGAACGCCTTCATGGCCCTCAAAGGCCGAGGAATCGAACAAGGTCATGCCGCCTGCACTGCCATCTGTCGGAAAGGATTTGCGCCTGCCTCTACGCCCCTCGGGCCCATGTCACAACCCCGCCGCGCGGCGGGATCCACCCGGTCCTGGCGGCCCAGGGATCGGCGGCGCGCCAGACGGCAGAGGCGCTGTCGGGTCGCGCACGAAGGCCAGGATGTCCCGCCAAACGACCGGCCCCTGGCGGTCTCGCATCAGCAGGTGGTAGCCGCGGGCGTAGAAGGCGCTGCGGTCGGCGGATTTCAGCCGCCGGGCCGCACGCCTGGCCGCCTTCTCAGGGATGATTTGGTCGTTCTTGCCGTAGAGATAGAGCGTCGGCACGGGCGCGCGGCCCACCGACTCCGCCCCGTCGTCCATGAGCTTCACGAGCCCGAAGAGGGTGTCGGAGCGCGCGCCCCAGACCATCAGCGGGTCGCGGCCCATGCGGATCAGCTCCTCCCGGTTATCGGTGGCCGTGATCTTGTCGGTCAGCCAGCGGGGCGGCGTGTAGACTTTGCCGGGAGTGACGTTCGCCGCGAACCAGAGCGCCGTCTTGTAAGGCAAGGGCTGGCTGTCCCAGCCCCAGACCGCCGGCGCCAGCAGGACCAGCCGGTCGGCGGCCGGCGGGCGGTCGGAGGCGAACGCCTTGGCGGCTACCGCACCGCCCATGCTCTCGCCCGCCACCACTACGACGGCGCTGGGATGTCGCTGGCGCGCGATCATCACGACGGTGCGCAGGTCCTCCATCAGCACCTCATCGTTCGCCCAGATGCCGCGGTTGGGCGAGCGGCCGAAGCCTCGTTGGTCGTAGGCGTAGGTCGTGACGCCCTGCTCCGCCCACCATGGCGCCGCCAGGTGGAAGGCGTTGGCGTAGTCGTTCAGGCCATGCACGCCGACGATCACCGCCCAGGGCTCGCCCGCCGCTTCCCACGCGCTGAGCCCGAGACGGGCGCCGTCGAAGCTGACGACCCGGTCCCTCTCGAACCTCGGCCCCTCGAAACCGAGCGGCGGCTGGCCCGCCTGCTGCACCATCATGGGTGCGCAGGCCGCGAGGCACAGGGCGGCGAACAGGCTGGCGAGGAGGCGGCTCATGGCGTGAGGATCTGGCGTACCCGGTCTTTCAGATAGGGCGTAACCTCGGCTTCGAACCAGGGGTTTCGCTTCAGCCAGCCGGTGTTGCGCCAGGAGGGATGCGGCAGCGGCAGGTACTGCGGGACGAAGTCGCGCCAGTTGCGGACCGTTTCGGCCATCGGCGCGCGCGTCCCCAGCGCCCAGGCCTGGGCGTGGCCGCCGACCAGCAGCGTCAGTTCCGCCTTCGGCAGTTCACTCAGCAGCCGCTTGCGCCAGAGCTCGGCGCAGCGCCTGGGCGGCGGGTAATCGCCCCCCTTCGGATCCGTGCCCGGGAAGCAGAACGCCATCGCCGCCGTGCCCAGCCTCGCATCGCCGTAGAAGGTGGCCCGGTCGACCCCCAGCCAGTCGCGCAGGCGGTCGCCGGACGCGTCGTCGAACGGCAGGCCGCTCTCGTGCACCTTGCGGCCGGGCGCCTGGCCGCAGATCAGCAGGCGGGTCTCGCGGCTGACCCGCACCACCGGCCTGGGCTCGTGCGGCAGCTCGGGCGCACAGGCGCGGCACAGGCGGATCTCGTCGAGGAGGACTTCGAGGGACACGGCTCCTAGTTAGGAGCCGCACCCTCGCCTGTCACCCGGTGCGTCAGGCGGGCTCCCGCGGGGCGACAATCTGCCGTTCCTTCTCCATCAACTGGGCGAAGGACGGCCTGGCCAGGATGGCCTCGACGTAGCCGAACGACTTCGGGTGGGTCGTCGGATTGAGAGAGCAGGTGGCGTAGCTCATCGTAGCCAGCGGGCTGCAGACCGCGATGTCGGCCAGGGTGAAGCGGTCCTCCACCAGGTAGCCGGAGGCCGGCACGATGCTCTCCAGGTAGTCGGCGATCTTCGGGAACTCGACACGCTGAGCCTCGTCGGCGGCAGCCAGGTCACCCTCGCGGCCGAGCAGGCGCGGGGCCACGAAGCGATTGAAGAAGATCTTGCCGCCGCAGGCCCCCACGATCGTGTCGCCGAATTCCTCGTACCAGATGGTCTTGGCCTTCGCCTTGGGCTCGGTCGGGATCAGGTTCGGCTCTGGGTGCAGCGCATCGATGTAGGTGACGATGGCCGTGGAGTCGGCGAGGCTGAAGTCGCCGTCGGTCATCGCCGGGATCTTGCCGAACGGGCTGGCGGCCTTGAACTCCGGCGGCCCCATGGGCCCGAACGCCTGGATCAGCTCGAAGTCGACGCCCTTCTCGATGGCGAACACCACCGCCTTGCGCACGAACGGCGACAGCGTGCCGCCGTAGATCTTGATGGTCATGGCGTTTCTCCCTGCGCGGTGTCGTCAGCGCCCGGCAGGCGCATCCGCCACACGCCCTTGAACTTCTCCGGATCCGCCGGCTTGCCGTGGCGGGTGATCACCAGCTTGCCCTGGCGGGCCAGGCCGACGGCCACCGGCCTCACCTTGCCAAGTTCGCGCCGCCAGCCGGCGGCGTCCACCGCCTTCGCCACGTCTTCGGGCGAGATCGACTTGCCCGGCTCGAGCTGGCCCAGCAGATGCAGGATCGCCGCTTCGACCTGCGCGCTCATCAGCCGCCCCGCTTCAGGGTCTCGCGGGCGATGACCACCTGCTGGATCTGGCTGGTGCCCTCGTAGATCCGGAAGATCCGAACGTCGCGGTAGAAGCGCTCGACCCCATACTCCGCGATGTAGCCGGCCCCGCCGAAGATCTGCACGGCCTTGTCGGCCACCCGGCCCACCATCTCCGAAGCGAAGTACTTGGCCGCGGCGGCCTCCATGGTGACGCTCTGCCCGGCGTCGCGCCGGCGGGCGGTCTCCATGGTCAGGGCCTTGGCGGCCAGGGCCTCGGTCTTGCAGTCGGCGATCATGCCCTGCAGCAGTTGGAAGTTGCTCAGCGCCTGGCCGAACTGCTTGCGCTCGGTCATGTAACCCACGCTGTCGGTGATCAGCCGCTCGGCCACGCCGACGCACACGGCCGAGATGTGCAGCCGGCCGCGGTCCAGCACCTGCATGGCCACCTTGAAGCCCTCGCCCTCGCGGCCCAGCCGGTTCTCCACCGGGACCCGGACATTGTCGAAGTAGACGTCGCAGATGTGGGCGCCCTGCTGGCCCATCTTCTTCTCGGGCTTCCCGACGCTGAGGCCGGGCAGGTTGCGCTCCACCAGGAAGGCTGAGACGCCGCCGGCGCCCGCCTTCTCCGGGTCCGACCGCGCCATGACCGTGAAGAGATCGGCCTTGTTGGCGTTCGTGATGTAGCGCTTGGCGCCGTTTAGGACGTAGTGGTCCCCGTCGCGGATCGCACGCGTCTGGACATTGGCGCTGTCGGAGCCGGCTTCGGGCTCGGTGAGCGCGAACGAGGTGATGATCTCGCCTGACGCGATGCCCGGCAGGTACTTCTGCTTCTGCTCCTCGCTGCCGAACATCACCAGCCCCTGCGAGCCGATGCCCACGTTGGTGCCGAACGCAGAGCGAAACGCCGGGCTGGTGCGGCCGAGCTCCACGGCCACGAGGCATTCGTCCTCCATCGACAGATCGAGCCCGCCGTACTGCTCCGGGATCGACAGGCCGTAGAGCCCGAGGCCCTTCATCTCCTCCAGCACGTCGGCCGGCATGGCGTCCTCTTCGGCCACCTGGGCCTCCAGGGGACGCAGGCGTTCGGTGACGAACCGGCGCACGGTGTCGATCAGCTGGTCGCGGGTCTCGAGGTCGAGCGCCATCGGTTCTTTATCCCCCAGTTATTTGCAGGCGGTGGTGTCGTCGCTCTTGGCCGTGAAGCGGGCGAGGCCCACCGCCACGATCGGCGCGGGCCAGCTTTGCGACCGCACCTGCCCCGCGGGCACGGCGCAGATGTTCACCGGCATCGGGGTCAGCTTCTGACCGCGCAGCACGAGGGCGACGGCCCGGAAGTCGAGCGGCTGGCCGCCCCCGTTCCAGACCTTGAGCGTGGTGGCCTTCTTCTCGGCCGACCCATCGAGGGCGGCGGCCACGAGGCCCTGCCCCGGAGCCTTGAAGCTCTCTTTCACCTGGCCGGTCGGATGAGCCTCGGCGAGCTTGCCCTCCTCCACCTTCTCGAGGGCGGGCCGGCCGTTGTCGCCGACGGTGAAGACCGCGCGTTGGCCCAGGATCACCTGGAGCGTCTCGCCGTCGACCATGGTCTTGGGCTGGAAAGGCAGCGACTGGGCGGCGGCCTTCGGGCCCGGAGCCGCCTTGGACGGGGTGACGCCCTTGGCCGCGGGCGTCTGGGCGGCGAGGGCCAGGGCCAGGATGGCGGTGATCATGATCAGACCTTCGCCAGGGCCATGGCCGAGCCCTGGCCGACGCCCACGCACATGGTGGCGAGCGCGCGGTCGCCTCCGCGCTCCTTGAGGGCGCGGGCCGCGGTGAGCGCCAGCCGGGCGCCCGACGCGCCCAGCGGATGACCGATGGCGATGGCGCCGCCGTGCGGGTTCACGTGCTCGGCGTCGTCCGCCAGGCCCCAGGCTCGGGTGCAGGCCAGCGCCTGGGCGGCGAAAGCCTCGTTGAGTTCGATGACGTCGAAGTCGCGCGCGCTGATGCCCAGGCGAGCGGTCAGGCGATCGACCGCTGGCACAGGCCCAACACCCATCACCCGCGGCGGGACGCCGCCCGAGGCGCCGGCCTCGATCCGGGCCAACGGCTCCAGGCCGTACTTCTTCACAGCCTCTTCGGAGGCCAGCAACAGGGCCGCGGCGCCGTCGTTGACGCCCGAAGCGTTGCCGGCAGTGACGGTGCCATCGGGGCGAACGATGGGCTTCAGGCCCTTCAGCGCCTCGAGCGACGTGTCCGGGCGGGGGTGCTCGTCCTGGGCGACAACAACGTCGCCCTTGCGGTCCTTGATGCTGATCGGCGCGATCTCACCCTCGAAGAAGCCGCGCTCGCGCGCCTTGCCGACCCGCTGCTGGCTCCGATGGGCGAAGGCGTCCTGGGCGTCGCGGGCGATCTGGTAGTCGGTGGCGACGTTTTCCGCGGTCTCCGGCATCGAGTCGACGCCGTAATCCTTCTGCATCTTCGGGTTCACGAAGCGCCAGCCGATGGTGGTGTCGTGGATTTCGGCCTGGCGCGAGAAGGCGCTGTCGGCCTTGCCCATCACGAACGGTGACCGGGTCATGCTCTCCACGCCGCCGGTGACGACCAGGTCGGCCTCGCCCGTGGCGATCATCCGCGCGCCGGCGATGGTGGCGTCGAGGCCCGAGGCGCAGAGCCGGTTCACGGTGATGCCGGGCGTGCGCTGCGGCATACCGGCGAGCAGCAGGGCCATGCGGGCGACGTTGCGGTTGTCCTCGCCGGCCTGGTTTACGCAGCCGTAGATCACCTCATCGACCGCTTCCCAGTCGACGGAGGGCAGCCGCTCCATCAAGACGCGCAGCGGATGGGCGGCCAGGTCGTCGGCGCGCACCTTGGCGAGCGCGCCGCCGTAGCGGCCGATCGGGGTGCGCACGCCCGTGCAGAGATAGACGGTCCGGCCTTGCATGGGCTCGCTCCTGATGGGATCAGCGGCCGGCAAACTAGTGTTTGAATCCGCAGTCGGCAAACGGTTCGGGCGTTACCTGAACAGATGCCATCGTCCGTCACGACGGACGATGAGGCTGCTCGTCAACGCATTGGGATCATCGGCGCTCTGCTCCATCGCATGCCGCAGACGCTGCACCGCTGGCGCGTCGCTTTCGGGAGCGAAGAACAGGTAGTCACGCGCGAAGACAGCTACGACAACAGGCCCCTTGGAGGTCATCTGCGGCGTATCCCAGAACTCATCCAGGGCTAGCAAACTCGACGCAAGACCATCCAAGCCTGAAATCTCACCGGGCTGCCCCCCTTCAAACCGCCCAGGTTGGACGCTCAATCGGGCACGAGTATTCGCAAGCGCTCGCCCCCAGATCGCCTCTTCGTCCAGCTTCAGTTCGGCGACGAGGTCGGACGCTGGGGCAATGGAGTAGGCTGTCGGGCGGTCGACAGCCACAAGGATGGACAGATCTCCCACCAGGGGGCGAGCGAGGCGGGGGCCTCGATCCCCCTCGGCATAGGTGGAAGGGCGGACCAGAACGAGGAGATCGTCGGATGAAGCCGGCGGCCTCGGTGCGATGTTGCTCACGAGGTTACCGATAATCGTCGGAAGCTCCTCCGGCGTGCCCTGATAGAGCGCATGCACTCGAACCAAGCTGACCTCGCCTCCCTCGCCGTCGGGACGCTGGACCCGCAGCTTGCCATCCCCCAAACGTTCGATGCGGATGCCGGGATATGCGCGTTCGGCCTCCGCCACGAAGCGGGCCTCGAAGGCCCGCAGACTGAGAACCTCCGCGTTCGCAGGGGAGAAGGCGAGCGGCGCCGTCGCTACCCCCAACATATTCGCCAGCCTTACCCAGAACGAACGCTTTCCCATAGCCGTCCCCCGTGCTTTCTCGGCTACACCTTAGCCAGACGAGAACAAGTTGGAAACATGGACGGCGGCGAGGAAGCGAACACCTACGTTTCGAAGCTCACCACTGCGACCGACGGCGAGTGGGCCGGGTGGTCCTACTATCCCGGCGGCGATCCGTACGAGGACCTGGCGGGGCCGTTTTACTTCACCGAGCGTGACGGCCGGCCGGTCTGCGCCTTCCGGGCCGAGAAGAAGCACATGAACGGCGGGATGTTCATGCACGGCGGCTGCGTGATGACGTTCGCCGACTTCTGCCTGTTCGTGATCGCCCGCGACGCGATCCGCGACAGCCGCTCGGTGACAGCCACCTTTAGCGGCGAGTTCGTGGGCTCCGCGGCCATCGGCGACGTCGTCGAATGCACCGGCGAGGTCGTGAAGGCCGGCCGCAGCATGGTGTTCGTGCGTGGGATCATCGCCAACGCCACCCGGGGCGGTGAGCCGATGATGAGCTTCTCGGCGGTCCTCAAGAAGACCGGCCCGCGCTGACCTCGCCGACCGGCTCGGGCAATGGCGACAAGGCCTGCTGCGCGGGGTTAGGATCGCAGGATGAGCCTCGCTCCTCTAACCCCCGATGACATCGCCGAGGTGATGCGCATCGAGCGCCTGCCCGGCTACGACGCCTTCATCGGGCGCTTCGACGCCGACGAGCACGAGGCGAAGATGGCCTCGCCGGACGTGCGCTACTTCGGCGAACGCCGTGACAACGGGCTGCGCGGTTTTTTAATCCTCCAGCGGTTGCGCGAACCCAACGTCCTGCTGCGGCGCATCGCGGTGGAGCAGCCCGGGAGCGGCGCGGGCGCGCGGCTGCTTCGCGACGTCATGGACTGGGTGTTCGAGCATACCGCCGCCCAGGCGCTGGAGTTGGACGTGGCCTTGGGAAACGCCCGGGCCAGGCGCGTCTACGAACGTGAGGGTTTCGCGGAGTTCCGCCCGCCGGACGAGGTGCACCACTTCCTGAAGATCCCCCGCGCCCGCTGGGCCGCCTTGCGCGAGGAGGCCACCCCGTGAGCGAGGCCACCTGCCACTGTGGCGCGGTGCGGTTGAAGGCGCCGGCGCCTAGCGTCGTCACGATCTGCAACTGCTCGATCTGCCGTCGAAGCGGCGCGCGGTGGGCCTACTACGCGCCGAGTGACGTGACGCTGCCTCGGGCAGGCTCGACCCAGGCCTACGTCTGGGGCGACCGGATGCTGGCCTTCCACCGGTGCAAGTCCTGCGGCTGCCTCACCCATTGGCAGAGCCTTGACGGCGACCAGCCGAAGATGGGCGTCAACGCGCGGATGATCGAAGGCCTGGACTGGTCGATCATCCGCCTCCGGCGCTTCGATGGCGCCGACACCTGGGCCTACATGGACGACGCCCGACCTGGCGATCCGGACTGAGCGCCGGGAAAAGCCTGTCTTCCGAAGCCGGCGCGAGGACGCCAGCCGCAGGCCTAGGCGGCCTGAGGCATACCCGCGGCGGCGGCGGGCCTGGCGCGCATGGCGGCGGCCCAGCGGGCGACGTGGGTCAGGTCTTCCGGCGGCTTCAGCCGGATCATGCGGCCGAAGTCGATGCCCACGAACCCCACGATGTCGGCGATGGTGATGCGGTCGGCGGCCAGCCACTCGCTCTCCGCCAGGCGACGGTCGAGCACTTTCAGCGCCTTGAGGCCCGCCTCCTTGTTGTAGTCGGCCACGGTGGCGTTCTGCTGCTCCAGCACGGCCAGAGCCGGGTGGGAGTGGCGCACGCCCAGCATGAAGGGGGTCGCCACCAGCATCTCGGCGCGGCGCATCCACATCTCGACGACCGCGGTCTCCTCGGGCGTGCGGCCGAACAGGTTCGGCTCGGGATAGCGGCTCTCGAGGTAGCGGCAGATGGCGACGCTTTCGGTGATGCAGGTCCCGTCGTCCATCTCCAGCATCGGCACGTTCGGCAGGCCCGCCTTCTGCAGATAGTCGGGCTGCTTGTGCGTGCCCTCCAGCAGGTTGAGCGTGACGATCTCGACGTCGGTGACGCCCTTCTCGGCCATGAACCAGCGCACCCGGCGCGGATTGGGGGCGAGCGGCGTGTCGTAAAGCTTCATGGTCTTTCTCCCTTTCCCACAGGAAAGAGCACGATCGGTCACCTCGTCAAGGTCAGCCGAACAGCGCGGTCGGCAGAAGTCCCACCACCGAGGCCGTGAGGCAGGTGGCGAGAAAGCCCGCGAACATCGCCTTCCAGACCATCCCGACGATCTCGTTGCGCCGCTCGGGCGCCAGCACGGAATAGCCGGCCAGGTTGATGCCGACCGAGGCTACGTTGGCGAAGCCGCAGAGCGCATAGGTCATCAGCAGCCGGGTTCGCTCGCTGATCTCGCCCACCGGGACTGCGCCCAGGTTGATGAAGGCGGTGAACTCGGTGAGCACCAGTTTCACGCCGAGGAGGGAGCCGGCGCGTGGCGCATCCTCCCAGGGGACCCCGATGGCCCAAGCCAGGGGCGCGAACAGCACGCCCAGGATGCGCTCCACCGACAGGGGCGCGCCCATGACGCTCGGGAAAAGGCCGAGGATGCCGTTCAGCATGGCCACGAGGGCCACGAAGACAATCAGGGTGGCGGCCACGTTCAGCACGATCTGAAGGCCGTCGCCGGTGCCCTTGATCAGGGCGTCGATCGAGCTCTCGTAACGCTTGGCCTGGGCGGGATCGAGGTCCTGCGGCTGCTCGGCAGCAGCGTTCCTGGGAACGATGATCCGGGCCAGCAACACACCGGCGGGCGCCGAGACGATCGACGCGGTCAGCACGTGGGCCGCGGCGTTGGGCAGCACGTCCCGCAGGATCGTCGCATAGGCCACCATGGTGGAGCCCGAGACGCAGGCCATGCCCACGGCGATCAGCAGGAAGAGCTCCGAGCGCGACAGGCTGGGCAGATAGCTGCGGATGAAGATCGGCCCCTCCACCTGACCCATGAAGATCGTCGTCGCCGTGGCGAGCGCCGGCGCGCCGCGAAGGCCCATGGTCCGCTCGAACAGGAAGCCGAACGCCTGCGTGACCCACTTCAGGATGCGCCAGTGCCACAGCAGCGCGGCCAGCGCGCAGACCACCAGGATCACCGGCAGGACGCGGAAGGCGAAGACGAACAGCGACCCGGGATTGACCAGTTCGTACGGCTGCTGCGGGGTGCCCGCCAGGAAGCCGAACACGAAGCTGACGCCGGCCTGCGTGGAGTTGGCCAGGCCGTCCACCGCCGCGCCCACCCCAGCCAGCCCCGCGCGCAGGGCCGGCAGGCCGAACAGCGCCATGACGAGGACGGCCTGCAGCAGGATCGCGCCGATCGCGAGCTTCCACGGGAAGCGCCTGCGGTCCTCGGACAAGCCCCAGCAGACGAGCAGCACCAGCACGATGCCGACCAGGCTCTGGGCGTTTTCCGGTCCGAACATTGCGCGCGCAGTCCCCATGCCGCGGCGAGTCTGCGGCCCCTGGCGATAAAGGGCGCCGAAGGCGCCGGAGCGCAAGCCGGCGGCGGTGAGCGACGGCTAGGCCGCGGCGTCGAGCATCCTGGCGTTCAGCTTCTGGAGCACGGTGCGCAGTTCGCCGAGCTCCTCCGCGCTCATGGGAATGCGGCGGGCCACCTCCTGCCGGACGTGGGCGACGGAGTCGCGCAAGTTTAGGCCCCGGTCCGTGAGGTCGACCCAGACCCGACGCTCGTCGGCGGTGTCGCGACTGCGCCGGAGCAGGCCGTCGGCCTCCATCCGCTTCACCAGCGGGGTGATCGCGCCTGTGTCCATGCAGAGCGCGCGCCGCAAGTCGCCCATCGTCGCCCGCGGCAGTTCCCATAGCACCAGCAGCACAAGGTACTGAGGATGGGTCAGGCCGAGCGGCTTAAGCAACTCGCGATAGATGCGGGTGATCTGGCTGTCGGCGATCTGGACCGCCAGGCAGAGCTGTCGGTCAAGCTGCAGGTCGTCATAGGCGTCCTGTGACGGAGCCTGCTCGGACGAGGTAACTGGCATATTCATTATTCGCGCCGCGACAGAAAACCCAAGTCATTACAATCACTAGAGGTAAAGGCGCCGATAAGCACATCACATGTTATTGTGCCGACATCGAAAATATCGCGGTCGATATAACGTTTCTTAAGGCTGCTGCGTCAGAAGGGCGCACCTGCCGCAACTCAAGCGGCCTCCTTTCTGATGTCGGGGTCACATGTTCAGAGCTCAACGCGAACGCCGTCAGGCGCAGGTCACGCACGTGGCCGAACTCGAAGCCAAGGTGGCCGCGATCCTCCGGTCACAGGCGGTCATCGAATTCGAACTCGACGGCACGATCATCGCCGCCAACGAGAACTTCCTGAAGACCCTGGGCTATTCTGCCGAGGAAGTGGTCGGCAGGCACCACAGCCTGTTCGTTGATGGCGATTACGCTTCCGGCAGCGAATACAAGGCGTTCTGGGCCCGCCTGGCGCGGGGCGAGTTCTTCTCGGACAAGTACCTGCGCTTCGGCAAGGGCGGCCGCGAGGTCTGGATCCAGGCCACCTACAACCCGATGCTGGACGCGGACGGCAAGCCCTACAAGGTGATCAAGTTCGCCAGCGACCTCACCGCCGTGGAGCACGAGCGGACGGCTAACGAGCAGCACCGCCGCGAGTCCGCCGAGCGCTTGGAGATGGTGATGGGCAAGCTGGCGGGCGCCCTTGCCGGTCTGGCGGAAGGCGATCTCACGGTGCGGCTCGAAGGCGCGTTTCCGGAGGAATATGCCCGGGTGCAGACCGACTTTAACGCCGCGATCACCCGTCTGTCGGAAGTTATGGGCGTGATTATCGAGACAACAGGAAGCATCGGGGCGGCGACAGGCGAGATCGGCCAGGCGGCCGACGACCTGTCCAAGCGCACCGAGCAGCAGGCCGCGAGCCTCGAACAGACCGCCGCGGCGCTCGACGAGATCACCGCCACCGTTCGCAAGACCGCCGAGGGCGCGTCCCATGCGCGTGAGGTTGTGGCGACCGCGAAGTCCGATGCAGAGCGGTCGGGCGAAGTCGTCCGCCAGGCGGTCGCCGCCATGAGCGAGATCGAGAAGTCCTCGTCGCAGATCGGCCAGATCATTGGGGTGATCGACGAGATCGCCTTCCAGACCAACCTGCTGGCGCTCAACGCCGGCGTCGAGGCCGCCCGAGCCGGGGACGCAGGCCGTGGCTTCGCCGTGGTCGCCTCGGAAGTCCGCTCGCTGGCCCAGCGTTCGGCCGACGCCGCCAAGGAAATCAAGGCGCTGATTTCGGCTTCCAGCCGCCAGGTCGGCCAGGGCGTCGAGCTGGTCGGCCGCACCGGCGAGGCCCTCGAGCGCATTGTCGGCCAGGTGAGCGACCTGACCGGTGTGGTTGTCGAGATCGCGGCCTCGGCCGCCGAACAGGCGACCGGACTGCACGAGGTCAACACCGCCGTGAACCAGATGGACCAGGTGACGCAGCAGAACGCGGCTATGGTCGAGCAGTCCACCGCCGCCAGCCACGCTCTGGCCCAGGAGACGCAGCAGCTCAGCGACCTGATCGCGCGCTTCAAGGTGGAGGGCGCCGCGGCCCCGGCCACACGTCAGGCGCAACCTACCCGCACCGCCGCACAGGCGCCCCAGCGGATGGCCGCGCTTCGCAGGGCGACTGCCGGGGGCGCCGCGCTCAAGCTTGCGCCCGACAGCTGGGAAGAATTCTGATGGAGGCCCTCCAAATGACCACCGCCTCGCCGGCCGAGCTGATCTCGGTCCGCATCGGCGAGCAGCTCTTCGCGCTCGACATCATGTCGGTGCGTGAAATCCGGGGCTGGACCGCCTCGACGCCGCTGCCGCACGCCCCCGACTATGTGCTGGGGATGATCAACCTCCGCGGCACGGTGCTGCCGGTCGTGGACCTGGCGGGCCTGCTCGGCCTGTCCAAGATCACGCCGGACCAATCCTCCGTGGTCGTCGTCGCCGACATCGGCGACCGCCCCGTAGGGCTGCTGGTGGACGCCGTATGCGACATCGTCACGGTGGTCGAGGGCGAGATGAAGCCGCCGCCGGACCTGGGTTCCGACTACCGCGGCTTCGTCAGCGGCGTGATCACCGGCGCGGATGGGATCGTCACCGTGCTGAACCTCAACGGCACGATCCCGCAGACGGCGCTCGAAGCCGAGGCCGAAGCCGAAGCGGCCTGATCGGAGGGCCGGGCCGCTCATGCCGCCCGGCCGCGCGTCAGCTTGACGACCCCTCCGCCGCGCCGCACAACGCCGGCGATTTTCGAACCCAGAGGGGACTTCTCACATGGCGGACATCCGCTTCGACGGAAAAGTGGCCATCGTCACCGGCGCGGGTGGCGGCCTCGGGCGCCAGCATGCGCTGGAGCTCGCCCGGCGCGGCGCGAAGGTCGTCGTCAACGACCTCGGCGGCTCGGTGGACGGCTCGGGCGGCGGCTCCGATGCGGCGAACGCCGTCGTCGAGCAGATCAAGGCGGCGGGCGGCGAAGCCATCGCCAACGGCTCGTCGGTGACCGACGACGCCGGCGTGCTGCGGATGGTCAACGACGCCATGGACGCCTGGGGCCGGATCGACATCCTGGTCGCTAACGCCGGCATCCTCCGCGACAAGACCTTCGCCAAGATGGAGTTCGGCGACTTCCAGGTGGTGGTCGACGTCCACCTGTTCGGCACGGTCAAGCCCGCCAAGGCGGTCTGGGAGATCATGCGTGAGCAGAACTACGGCCGGATCGTCGTGACGACCTCCTCGTCGGGCCTCTACGGCAACTTCGGCCAATCGAACTATGGCGCCGCCAAGCTCGGCCTGATCGGCTTCATGAACACGCTGAAGCTCGAGGGCCAGAAGAACAACATCCACGTCAACGCCATCGCCCCGGTGGCCGCCACCCGGATGACCGAGAACCTGATGCCGCCGGCCATCCTCGATCAGCTGAAGCCGGAGTACGTGACGCCGGGCGTGGTGTTCCTGTGCTCGGACGAAGCCCCCACCGGCGCCATCCTGACCGCCGGCGCGGGCGCCTTCGCGCTGTCGCGCATCGTCGAGACCGAGGGCGTGTACCTCGGCGGCGAGGCCACCGTGGAAGCCGTGCGCGACAACTGGGCCAAGATTACCGACGAGACGGGCGCGAAGGCGTACGTCAATGGCGGCGAGCAGACCCAGAAGTTCTTCCGCAAGATGCAGGGCGGCTGAGGCCGCCCCGCTCATCCCGGCTACAACGGGCGGCCTTAGCGCCGCCCGTTTCGTTCCTGCAATCCGAAAGCACTTGCCGAAGGGCAGGTGATCGCGCGTAACCTCACACCCAGCGTCCGGCGAGAGACGTGCGTGGGAGGAATAGAACTTGGTGGCTCAGGGCAACAAGGCCGCGCCGGACGGCGCACTTTCCCTCCCCGCTGTGCTGACGTTCGCGAGCGCCAGCATCCCGGTCGGCGCCCTCGTCCTGGCGGCCACGGTCCACCTGCCCCGCTACTTCGCCGCCGAGCTCGGCCTCTCCCTGGCCCTGGTGGGCACCGTCTTTGCCCTGGTGCGCTTCATCGACATCCCGATCGACGCGCTGATGGGCCTGGCGATGGACCGGACGCGGACGCGGTTCGGTCGCTACCGCATCTGGATGGCGCTGGGCGCGCCGGTGCTGATGCTGGGCTTCTACATGCTGCTGATCTCGCCGGAAGGGGTTGGCGCGGCCTACCTCGGCGCGTGGCTGCTGGTCATGTACGTCGGCTACTCCGGGATCTACCTCTCGCACCTGGCCTGGGCCGGGCGCCTCGCACCGAGCTACAAGGAGCGATCGCGGATCTTCGGGGCGATCACCGGGCTGGGCGTCATCGGGGCCATCGCCGTCCTCCTGATCCCCGTGGTGATGACCCAACGCGGCGCGACCGACGCCGAAGGGGTCCAGGCGATGATCTGGTTCATCATCGCCAGCGCCGGGGTGACGTCCCTCCTGGTGGTGACGGCATCGCCCGAGCGGATCGCGCCCGATCACGGGACGAAGTTCGCGCTGAAGGACTATGCCGCCCTCTTCAGCCGCGGCAACGTCATCCGCCTGCTGGCCGCGGACCTGCTGGTGACCCTGGGCCCTGGCTGGATGGCCGCGCTCTACCTCTTCTACTTCAAGGACAGCCGCGGCTTCGACACGGCCGCCGCCAACCTCCTCCTGCTGATTTATGTGGTCGCCGGCTTCGCGGGCGCGCCGCTGGCGGCCTGGCTCGCCAACCGGCTCAGCAAGCACCGGGCGCTGATGGTCAACACCAGCATTTACTCGCTGGGCCTGATCGTCGTGCCGCTGCTCCCTGCAGGGAACTTCCTGGCCTTTGCGCCGATCATGTTCCTGGTGGGCGCGATGGCGGCCGGGTTCACCGTGATGATCCGGGCGATCTGCGCCGACATCGCCGACGAGCTGCGCCTCGACAGCGGCCGAGAGTGGATGGGGTTGATGTACGCCGGCATCACCGCCACCGCGAAGCTCGCCACCGCGGGCGCCATCTTCCTGACCTTCAATGTCCTGGCGGCGGTGGGCTACGTGGCCCAGGCCGGTTCGGTGAACACGCCGGAAGCGATCCGGGGGCTGGAGATCGCCTACATCGTTGGCCCCATCGTCTTCGTGATGGCCGCGGGAGCCTGCTTCATCGGCTACAAGCTGAGCGCCGAGCGGCACGCCGAAATCCGACGCAAGCTCGAGGAGCGCGACACGCTCATGGACCCCGCCGCCAGCCTCGAGTCGCTGACCGGCGAGAACCTGGCTCCGGCGAGCCGTCCGTCGTGACCGCTGCTGTCGCCAGTCGGACGACCGCCCGGCTTCCGCTCCTCGCGGCGCTGGCGTTCGCCGCCACCAGCCTTCCTCTGCAGGCGCTCGGGATCGCGGTGGCGGTGCACCTGCCCGCCTATTTCGCAGCCAACATTGGGGTGCCCCTGGCTGTCGTCGCCGCCGCATTCGGCACGGTTCGCCTGATCGACGTGCCGATCGAAGTCGGGTTGGGCCTGGGGATGGACCGGACCCGCAGCCGGTTCGGGCGCTACCGCCTTTGGACGCTGATCGGCGCCCCCTTCATGATGCTCGGCCTCTACATGCTGCTGATCGCCGGGCGCGGCGTCGGCAGCAGCTATCTCATCACCTGGCTGCTGGTGATGTACCTCGGCGTATCGATCCTGATGCTCTCGCACCAGGCCTGGGCCGCAACCCTGGCCAAGTCTTACGAGGACCGCGCCAGGCTGTTCGGCGTGATGGCCGCCGTGGGCGTGCTGGGCGCGGTCAGCGTGCTGCTCATCCCCATCGTGATGGAACGGATGGGCTACGGCGAGGCGCAGGGCGTGCGGGCCATGATCTGGTACCTGATCGTTCTCGCGCCCGTCGCTGCGCTGATCGTCGTTTGGAGCACTCCCGAAACCCTTGCACGCGAGACGCCCGGGCAGCGGTTCCGGCTGCGCGACTACCTGGAGATCGTCACGGACCACAGCATGCGCCGCATCCTGCTGGTCGACCTGATGGTCTCCCTCGGGCCGGGCTGGATGGCGGCGCTCTACATCCTCTACAGCCGCGACTACATGCTGTTCACGTCCGGCGAGGCGAACATCCTGCTGGCGGTTTACGTGCTCTCCGGCGTTGTCGGCGCGCCGAGCCTCGCCTGGCTGGCCACCAAGATCAGCAAACACCGAACGGTCATGCTGACCGCGGTCTGCTACTCGCTCCTGCTGATCACCCTGCCCTTCCTGCCCAAGGGCAATGTCCTGGCGTCCCTGCCCACCCTGTTCTTCACCGGCTTCATGTCCGCCGGCTTCAACGTCCTGACCCGCGCCATGACCGCCGACGTCGCCGACGAGATGCGCCTGAAGCAGGGCAAGGAGCGTAGCGGCCTGCTCTATGCCATGACCACGCTGACCACGAAGATCGCCGCCGGGGTGTCGATCTTCCTGACCTTCGGCGTGCTCTCGCGCGTGGGGTACGACCCGCAGCTCGGGCAGCGCAACACGCCGGAGTCCATCCAGGCCTTGATGCTGTCGTTCGTGGTTGGGCCGGTGTTCTTCGTGATGCTGGGCGCTGCCTGCCTGATCGGCTACCGCCTGACCGCCGATCGCGCGGCCGACGTGCGGCGACAGCTCGAGGAACGCGACGCGATCTTCGACCCTGCCGGGGCGGTGGTGAGCCTCACGGGAGAAGAGCGCGAAGCGCCGCGCCCAGCATGACCTGACGACGAGAGAGAGAGAGAGCCGGTGCTCCTTGGCGAGACGCACGGCCGCGAGTGAGGAAACGACAGTGACCAAGGCTGATCCCCACGGGTCCGGCGGGAGCGTCAGGCTCCCCACCGTCCTCGCGTTCTCCGCAACCAGCGTGCCCATCGCGGCGATGGTCGTCGCCATCACCGTTCACATGCCGGCCTATTTCGCGGCCAGCATCGGCGTGCCGCTGACCGCAGTCGCGGCGGTCTTCTTCACCTGCCGGATGATCGACATACCGGTGGAGCCGGCGCTGGGCATGATGATGGACCGGACGCGCAGCCGGTTCGGCCGCTACCGCCTTTGGAGCGTGATCGGCGCGCCGCTCCTGATGCTCGGTCTGTTCATGCTGCTGCAGGCCCGCGAAGGCGTCGGCACGGGCTATCTCATCGCCTGGCTGATGGTCATGTACCTCGGCATCTCGATCCTGGTGCTGGCGCATGCCGCCTGGGGCGCGCGGCTCGCCACCACCTATGCCGATCGGGCGCGGATCTTCGGCGTCATGGGCGGCGTCGGGGTGCTCGGGGCGGTCATGGTGCTGCTGGTGCCCATCGTCATGGAAGGGATGGGCTATCCCGACGACCAGGGCGTGCGGGCGATGATCTGGTCGATCATCGGCGTCACGCCGCTGGCCGTCCTGCTGGTGGTCTGGCGGACGCCGGAGACCATCGCGCCGGAGACCGGGGGACACCAGTTCCGCTTCCGCGACTACGCCGAGCTGCTGACCAACGGCAGCATGGCGAGGATCCTGCTGGCCGACCTCTGCCTGTCGCTCGGACCGGGCTGGATGGCGGCCCTGTTCCTGTTCTTCTGCCGCGACCGGATGGGCTTCAGCACGGCCGAAGCCAACATGCTGCTGGGCGTCTACATCCTGGCCGGCCTGATCGGCGCGCCGGTCACCGGCGCCCTGGCGGCCCGGATCGGCAAGCACCGGGCGGCCATGCTCTCGAGCGCCATCTACTCCGCCGCCCTGGTGACCCTGCTCTTCCTGCCGACGGGCAATGTCTGGGCCTCGGTGCCGACCCAGTTCGTCGCCGGCTTCGTGGCGGCGGGATTCACCGCCCTGATCCGCGCGATGGTCGCCGACGTGGCCGACGAGATCCGGCTCAAGCAGGGCAAGGAGCGCGCGGGCGTGCTCTATTCGCTGACCACGTCGACCAGCAAGCTGGCGCTCGCCGCCGCGGTGATCATCACCTACCCGCTGCTCGCGCGGGTCGGCTACGATCCGACGCTGGGGGCCGGCAATTCGCCCGAGGCGATCCACGGCCTGACGCTGGCGTTCACCGTCGGACCGATCATCTTCCTGGCGCTCGGAGCAGCCAGTTTCATCGGCTATGAGCTGACCGCCGAGCGGGCCAACGAGATCCGCCGCCAGCTCGACGAGCGGGACGCCACTCTGTTCGCCGAGTCTGCGTCCGTCGAGGCGCTCACCGGCGCGGGCGGCTCGCCGCTCACCGCGCCAGTTGCTCGGCCATCCTGAAGAAGGCCTGCGCCGCCGGGCTCTGGGGGTGGGTCGCCACCAGGGGCCGGCCGTCGTCGCCGCCCTGGCGCAGCGCGATGTCGATCGGCACCTCGGCCAGCAGCGGCACGCCCAGGCGCTCCGCCTCGGCCTTGCCCCCGCCTTCGCCGAAGATCGGGATGCGGGCGCCGGTGCTTGGATCGGGGAAATAGGCCATGTTTTCCACCACCCCCAGCACGGGCGTTCCGGTCTTCGCGAACATGGTCGCCGCGCGGCGGGCGTCGATCAGCGCGATCTCCTGAGGGGTCGAGACGATCACCACCCCGTCCAGCTTCAGCCGCTGGACCAATGTGAGCTGGATGTCGCCGGTGCCCGGCGGCAGGTCCACCACCAGCACGTCCAGCGGCTCGTCCGCCGAGCCCCAGTTGGAGCCCATGAGGGTGCGCAGCGCCGACGAGGCCATCGGGCCGCGCCAGATGTTGGCGGCTCCGTCCTCGACGATGAAGCCGATGGACATCACCTGGACGCCATAGGCTTCCAGAGGATTGAGCTTCTTGTCGGCGTCGAAGGTCGGCTCGTCCTGGATGCCCAGCATCTGCGGGGCGGAGGGACCATAGATGTCGGCGTCCAGCAGGCCGGCCCGGTAGCCGAGGCCCACCAGGGCGACGGCCAGGTTCACGGAAACCGTGGACTTGCCCACCCCGCCCTTGCCGCTGGCCACCGCAATGACCTTCCGCACGTGCGCCGGGCGCTCGGCCTCCGCCATTTGGCCAAGCCTCGCCTGCGGATCCTCCGCAACCTGGGCCCGCCGCCTGGGCGTGGTCGAGAGCTGCGGCGCCGGGGGACCGTCGGCCGTGAGGACCACCTGGGCGGTTCTCACTCCGGTGACCGCGGCCAGCGCCCGCTCGGCCGCCTCGCGCACGGGGCCGTAGAGCGCGATGTCGCCAGGCGCCACCTCCAGCATGAAGGCGGCGCGGTCACCGCGGAGCACAAGCCCGCGCACCAGGCCGGCGGTCGCCAGTCCCTGCCCCGATTTGGGGTCGCGGACCCGGTCCAGGGCCTCGAGGATTGCGGCCCGTGGCGGGCCCGCCGTGTCGCTCATCTCGCCCTTTGTCTTGCTTTGGCCGGGAAGGGGTCTCATATCCGGCTGACTGCGCCGGTTTACAAGTCCACGTGGGCTTGCCCGACACGGCCGCGCCTGGACACGAAAACAACAACCTTGACCAAGACGCGACGCGGCTGATGCCCTGGAACGACAACGCCAACCCCGGGCCGTGGGGCTCGCCGGGTGACGACAACGATCGGCGGGACAACCCGCCGCGCCGGCCGCAAGGCGGCGGTCCCCGTGGGCCGCAGCGCCCTGGCGGGCCCGGCGGTCCCGACCTCAACGCCAGCCTCGAGCAGCTGCAGCGCCGGTTCGGCCGCTTCCTGGGCGGCCCCGGCGGCGGCTTGCGGCCCGGCGCGATCGCAGCCATCGCGGGCGGCGCGTTCGCGCTCTGGGCGCTGTCGGGGATCTATGTGGTTCAACCGCAGGAAGAGGCGGTCGTCACCACGTTCGGCGCTTATACCCGCAACGAGACACCAGGCCTGCGCTATCACCTGCCGTTCCCGATCGAGCAGGTGGTGAAGGTGCCGGTCACCAGTCTGCAGCGGGTGGACATCGGCGGTGTGGGCGAGAGCGACGTGCCGCAGGAGAGCCTGATGGTCACGGGCGATGAGAACATCGTCGACCTGGACTTCAGCATCACTTGGCGGGTGGCGGACGCAGACCAGTTCGTCTTCCGGCTGCGCGATCCCGAGGCCTCGGTGAAAGCCGTCGCCGAGAGCGCGATGCGCGAGGTGGTCGGCCGTATGCGGCTGGATGACGTGCTCACCCGCCAGCGCGGGCAGGTTCAAATCCAGACAGCAGAGCTGATGCAGCGCACTTTGGATCAGTGGGGCGCCGGCGTCCGGATCGTAGAAGTGCAGATCCGCAGCGCCAACCCACCGCAGCAGGCGATCGCCGCGTTCCGCGACGTGAACAGCGCCGAGCAGGATCAGGCGTCCGCCGTCAACGAGGCTCGAACATACGCCAACCGGGTCGTCAATGAGGCCCGCGGCGATGCGGCCCGCATCGTGCAGTCCGCCCAGGGCTACCGCGAGCAGGCCGTGCGCGAGGCGCTCGGCGACGCCGCCCGCTTCAACTCCATCTACACGGAGTATCGTCGCGCGCCCGGCGTGACCCGCGACCGGCTCTACATCGAGACCATGCAGCGCGTACTCGCCCGTTCGAACAAGGTGATCGTCGACTCCCAGGGCGCCTCGGCCCCCATCATCCTGCCGCCCGACGTCTTCCGTCAGCGCAGCCAGGCGGCGCCGGCCATGGCGCCTGCGCCTGAGCCGCAGGTCAGTGTCCAGCCGCGCGCGAGGGCGGCCCAATGATCCGTAGCCGCTTCACCCTCTGGGTCATCCTGGCCGTCGCGGTCCTGGTGATCCTCGCCAACACCCTGTTCGTCGTCGACCAGCGCCAACAGGCGATCGTGGTCCGGTTCGGCGAGCCCGTGCGAGTCGTGAACGCCCCCGGCACCAACGGCGCGGGGCTGAACGCCAAGCTGCCGTTCCTCGAGAACGTGATCAAGTTCGACCGGCGCAACATCGCGCTCGAGTCGCAGCAGGAAGAGATCCTGACCGCCGACCGTCAACGGCTGGTGGTCGACGCCTTCGTGCGCTACCGCATCTCGGACCCCCTCTCCTTCTACCGCACGCTGCGCGACGAACGGACGGCGGAGGACCGGATCGAGCGGCTGGTGAACTCGTCACTGCGCCAGGTTCTGGGCTCCGCGACCCAGCAGGAGATCATCGCCGGTCGCCGCGGTCAGCTCATGCAGCTCACCCGTCGTGACGTGGCCACGCGGGCGCGGGTCTCGCGCCTGGGCATCGAGGTCATCGATGTGCGGATCCGGCGCGCCGACTTCCCGCAGACCAACGAGGAAGCCGTCTACCGCCGCATGCAGACCGACCGGCAGCAGGAAGCTGCGCGCATCCGCGCCGTCGGCGAGCAGCAGAAGCGTGAACTGATGGCCGCCGCCGACCGTGAAGTGACCATCACGCTGGCCCAGGCCCAGGAACTCGGCGAGACCACCCGCGGTGAAGGCGACGCCCAGCGCACGCGGGTCCTGGGCCAGGCCTTCGGCAAGGACCCGGGCTTCGCAGCCTTCTACCGTTCCATGCAGGCCTACGAGGCGAGCCTCGGCCAGGGTGACACCACCATGGTGCTCTCGCCGGACAGCGCCTTCTTCCGCTACTTCGAGCAAGGGCCTTCGGGCGGCCGGCGGTGAGCCGGCTCGTCCGGCCCGACACGGGCTGGATGACGTCCTTCGTGGAGGCGATGCGGGAGGGCTATTCGCGGGATAACCTGCGACCGGAGACGTCGGAGACCATCGCCGCCATCGAGGCGGAGCCGGACGCCTTCGTGCGGCAGCTGCTCAACCCGCCGACCACGATCGTGCTTCCCGATGGCTCGCTCGGCCAGCGCGTGCCGGAGACCCACTTCTGGGCCGTGGACGGAGACAGCTTCCTGGGCTCGATCAGTGTCCGGCACGAGTTGAACGCGGTGCTCGAGCAATGGGGCGGACACATCGGCTATGCCGTGCGCCCCTCCGCGCGCGGGCAGGGGCAGGCCACCTGGATGCTCGGCGAGATGCTCGCCTGGTGCCGCCAGAACCTGCCGCTCGACGGCGTCATGCTGACCGTCGCGGAGGACAATCCCGCATCCCAGCGCGTGATCGAGAAGAACGGCGGGGTGCTGCGGGACACGGTCCCGCACCTATGGATCGAGGGCGCCCTAGGCCGTCGCTACACGATCGATCTGCGCTGAGGGATTGACGCGAAAGTTTACAGGCGTAGGCTGAGTCGAGATTACAATTGTAGTCCGGAGATGCCGCCATGCTTCGCAGCCCACTCGTCGCGTTGGCCTTCCTGTCGGCGAGCCACGCCGCCGCGGCGGACCGAGTTGAGGTCCTGACCGCCCGCATTTTCCACGGCGACCTCGATCTCGCCACCGACGCCGGCGCGCGAACCATGCTCCGACGGATCGCTTTGCGGTCGCGGGACCTGTGCGCGGATGTGGAGAGCCCGTTGCTGCCCAGGGCCCAGGCCTATGCCTGGCGCTGCCGCCGCAAGGCCGTCGAGCAGGCGCTCCAGGATCTGGGCTCGCTCCGGGTGAGCCAGACCTATGCCGCCATGGTGGCCCGCGGCGGCCTGGCCGAACTGCTCCGCTAGGCCTGAACCTGGATCAGTTCGCGAACCTCATGCAGGTCGTGGGCGATCCGGACGCAGAGCGAATGCATCTCGTCCGTCGGCTCCAGCAGGTCCGGGACCATGATGGTCATCATCCCGGCCGAGGAGGCGGCGCGCACCCCGTTGTGGCTGTCCTCCAGCGCCAGGCAGTCCTCGGGGGCGATCCCTAGAGCGTCGGCCGCCTTGAGGAACGGCTCCGGATGCGGCTTGAAGTTCGTCACCACGTCGCGAGTGACGAAGGCGTGGAAGCGCGGCAACAAGCCGTGCTGGCCCAGGCTGTGCTCCACGCTCTCGCGATTGGAAGAAGTCGCGACGGCGCGCGGCAGGCCACGTGCGTCGAGTTCGTCGAGCAGTTCCGTGACCCCGGCCTTCAGGGCCACGCCGGCCGCCGCGAAGTCGTAGAAGTGCTCGCGCACACCCTGTCGCCATGCTTCCAGGTCGAACCCCTCGCCGAAGTGCTCGAGAACGATCTGGTCGCTCTGCACGTGCGGCAGACCGACCATCCGCATGAACACTTCGAAGGGCATGTCGAGGCTGGAGCGCCGGGCAGTCGCCTTCATGGCCTCGAACACGACGGACTCGGTGTCGACCAGCAGGCCGTCCATGTCGAACACGACGGCTTTGACGGTGCGCGGCAGGAACATGGGGCCGTGTAACCCAGTGCGCCGCTCCGCGCACGCCCCGCCGCAGCGGCATGCGCCCTGGGAGCACAAATGAAGCCCTTGAGAGCTACTCCCGAACGAACTCGTCCGCGGCATAGCCCTGGAAGTGCAGCACCGCGGTGAGGTCCGCATGATCGACCTTGCAGTGCGCCTCGGCGGCCACCACCGGCTTGGCGCGGTAAGCCACGCCCAATCCGGACGCCTTGATCATCGCCAGGTCGTTAGCCCCGTCACCGATCGCCAGCGTCTGGGTCAGGTCGATCGCAAGCGACCTCGCCTCCTCCTCCAGCGCAGCGAGCTTGGCCTCCCGGCCAAGTATCGGCTCGCCGACTGTGCCGGTGAGCGCGCCGCCAGACTCGTTGAGCGTGTTGGCGCGGTTGGCGTGGAAGCCTGCGGCCTCCGCGACCCGGCTCGTGAAAAAGGTGAAGCCGCCCGAGACCAGTACGCACCGCGCGCCGCTCGCCGCCATCGTGCGCACCAGCGTCCGCGCGCCGGGGTTCAGCCGCACCCGCTCGTCATAGGCCTGCTGGAGCGCGGTCGTGGCGAGGCCCTTCAGCTTGCCGACCCGCTCACGCAGGGCGCCCTCGAACTCCAGCTCGCCTCGCATGGCGCGTTCCGTGATCTCGGCGATTTCCGCCTTCTTGCCGGCATAGTCGGCCAACTCGTCCAGGCATTCGACATTGATGATCGTGGAGTCCATGTCGGCGAGCAGCAGACGCTTCCGCCGGCCTTCCGCGGGCTGCACGCACCAGTCGACGGGAGCCTCGGCGAAGTCGTGAGCAACCTCGCTCCGGAAGGCGGCCAGGTCGTCGACCTCCAGGATGAACTCCTCGGCGAAGGTCTCCCCGTCGGCCAGGATCCGGTTGTCGATGACACTTGCCTTGGCCAGCGCTTTGAGATTGGCCGTGTAGGCGCCCGACGCGGGCGGAACGACGTAGGTGAAGGCGATCTGCATGGAGCCCCGCATCTGGCTGATCGCCGGCCCCACGGCAAGCGGCAAGTCCGCCCTGGCGCTGCGGCTCGCTGAGGCCGTGGGGGGCGAGCTGGTCAACGCCGACTCCATGCAGCTCTACCGCGACCTGCGGGTGCTCACCGCCCGTCCGACCGCACAAGAAGAGGCGCGCGCGCCGCACCACCTGTTCGGCGCGGTGGACGCCGCCGACGGCTGGTCGGTGGGCCGCTGGCTGCGGGCGGCCACGGAGGTGCTGGCCGACATTGAGGCCCGAGGACAGAGCGCGGTGGTGGTCGGGGGCACCGGGCTCTACTTCCGCGCCCTCACGCAGGGCTTGGCGGAGATCCCACAGGTTCCGGCCGAGATCCGGGCCCAGTCCGCCGCAGACTGGCACCTGATGGGTGAGAGCGCCTTCCGCGGCCGCCTTGGGGTTCACGATCCCGTCGCCGCCGCCCGTATCGCCCCGGGCGACCGGCAGCGCCTCTGCCGCGCGTGGGAGGTCTACGCGGCCACCGGCGCCCCGCTCAGCGACTGGCAACAGACCGGCGAGCCTGCCCTGCCCGCCGGCGCCTGGACCGCGGCCGCGCTCGAGCCGCCGCGCGAGGCGCTCTACGCCCGCTGCGACGCGCGACTGGACGTCATGGTCGGCCAAGGCGCGCTCGAGGAGGTCGCCGCCCTCGTGGCGCGCGGTCTCGATCCCGACCTGCCGATCATGAAGGCCGTCGGCGTGCGGGAGTTCGCCGCCCACCTGTGCGGAGAGGCGACGCTCCCGGAGGCGATCGCCCGAGCGCAGCAGGAGACCCGCCGCTACGCCAAGCGCCAGACCACGTGGATGCGCGGCCAGATGTCCGGCTGGCCGCGGCTCACCGCGCACGATCACGAACAACAGTGGAGGCAGTTTATTGCGCTAGAGCCCCGCTTGACGGGCCTCTAGGAGCATGCGAAAGCCCTGATCCTGCAGTTTGGAAGAACACCCGTGCGCAGCATCCTCGTACTCGTAGGGCGACCGTAAGCGGACTGACGACACGTCAGGACCGACCGGTCGCTCGTAACCAGGCCCCCCGCGGGCCTTTTTTATTGCCTGAAACGCCCCGAAGGCTCCCCGCCATGACCGCCCACCAGACCATCGAAGCCCAACAAGACACCATCAGCGGCGCCGAGATCGTCGTCCGCGCCCTCGTGGACCAGGGCGTCGACGTGCTCTTCGGCTATCCCGGCGGCGCGGTGCTGCCGATCTACGATGCGCTGTTCAACGAGCCGAAGCTGACCCACGTGCTGGTGCGCCACGAGCAGGGCGCGACCCACGCAGCGGAGGGCTACGCCCGCTCGACTGGAAAGTGCGGCGTGGTCCTGGTGACCTCGGGGCCGGGCGCGACCAACGCCGTCACCGGCATCGTGGACGCCCTGATGGACTCGATCCCCATGGTGGTCATCACCGGCCAGGTGGCCACCCACCTGATCGGCACCGACGCCTTCCAGGAGTGCGACACGATCGGGATCACCCGGCCCTGCACCAAGCACAACTACCTGGTGAAGGACGTGGCCGAGTTGCCGCGGATCATCCACGAGGCGTTCCACATCGCCACGTCGGGCCGCCCGGGTCCGGTGGTGATCGACATCCCGAAGGACGTGCAGTTCGGCAAGGCCGTCTACCAGGGGCCTAAAGAGGTGAAGCACAGCCATAACTACGCCCCGCGGGTGAAGGGCGACGCCGGCCGGATCGCCGAGGCCGCGGCCATGATCGCCAGCGCGCGCCGGCCGATCCTCTACACCGGCGGCGGCGTGATCAACGCGGGCCCCCGCGCGTCCGCGCTGCTTCGCGAGTTGGCCGCCCTGACCGGGGCGCCGGTGACGTCCACCCTCATGGGCCTGGGCGCCTTTCCGGCCTCGGACAAGCAATGGCTGGGCATGGTCGGCATGCATGGCTCGTTCGAAGCCAACAACGCCATGCACGACTGCGACGTCATGGTGGCGATCGGCGCGCGCTTCGACGACCGGGTGACCGGCCGCCTTGACGCCTTCGCCCCCACCTCGCGCAAGATCCATATCGACATCGACGCCTCGTCGATCGGCAAGAACGTCCGCGCCGACATCGGGATCGTCGGCGACGCCGCCTCGGTGCTCGAGGACCTGATCTCCGTCTGGAAGCAGCGCAACCTGCGCATCGACAAGGCGGCACTGACGGACTGGTGGAAGGAGGTCGAAGCCTGGCGGGCCCGCGACTGCTTCCGCTTCCATCAAGACGACAAGCTGATCAAGCCGCAGTACGCCATCCAGCGCCTCTACGAGCTGACCAAGGACAAGGATGTCTACGTCACCACCGAGGTCGGCCAGCATCAGATGTGGGCGGCTCAGTACTACCGCTTCGACGAGCCGAACCGCTGGATGACCTCCGGCGGCCTGGGCACCATGGGCTATGGCCTGCCGGCCGCGGTGGGCGTGCAGATGGCCCACCCGGGCAGCCTGGTCATCGACATCGCCGGCGACGCCAGCGTTCAGATGACCATGCAGGAGATGTCGACAGCCGTGCAGTACGGCCTGCCGATCAAGATTTTCATCCTGAACAACGAGTGGATGGGCATGGTCCGCCAGTGGCAGCAGCTGCTGCACGGCGAGCGCTATTCGCACTCCTACTCGTCATCTCTCCCGGACTTCGTGAAGCTCGCCGAGGCCTACGGCGGCGTCGGCATCCGCGCTGAGCGTCCGGACGAGCTGGACGACGCGATCCGCCACATGATCAGCGTCGACAAGCCCGTGCTGTTCGACTGCCGGGTCACCAAGGAAGAAAACTGCTTCCCGATGATCCCCTCCGGCAAGGCGCACAACGAGATGATCATGGCTGAGGAAGCCCGCGACCTCGGCTCCATCATCGACGACGCCGGCAAGCGGTTGGTCTGAGGCTGGGTCCGTTCTCCCGTGGCGGGAGGAAGGAAAGCAGACGGTCGAGATGTCCAAAATCACGCCCGCCACCCTGGCGCTGGATCGCGCCGGGGTGAGCTACACCCTGGCCACCTACGACTACGACCCGAACGCCGAGCGCGTGGGCCTGCAGGCGGCTGAGGCGCTGGGCGTTCCGCCCGGCGAGGTGCTGAAGACGCTGATGGTCAAGGCCGACGGCAAGCCCGCCTGCGTGATCCTCGCCTCGGACCGTGAGGTCTCGATGAAGAAGCTCGCCGCTGCGCTGGGCGCAAAGTCCGCCGAGATGATGAAGCCCGCCGAGGCCGAGCGGCTGACCGGCTACCGCGTCGGCGGGGTCAGCCCCTTCGGCCAGAAGAAGCCCGTCCCGACCGTGCTTGACGCCTCGGCGGCGGAGTTGGACGAGGCGTTCGTCAACGGCGGCCAGCGCGGCCTGCAGGTCAGGCTGGCGCCGTCCCAGATCGTCCGCGTCGCTTCAGCGAAGATCGCCGCCGTCAGCTAGTGGCCGGCCCCGACCCGGGCCATCACCTCGGCCGGCACGCCGTAGCGGGCGATCAGCTCCTGATGGTCGCAGACATCGCAGGCCTCGTGCTGGACGATGAGCCGCCAGACCGCGTCGGCGGCCGTGTCGAGCAGCCGGCTGCGGCTCTCGCGACCGGCGCCAGGCTCCTGTCGGTCGAGCGCGGCGAGTGCGGCCTGCAATTCGCCCTCACAGCGGCTCACCGAGCCGTCGAGGCCTTCTAGAAGCTGGAACCTGAGGACGGCGTCGCCGGAGTCCACGTGCTGTGGCTCCCCGAGACCCTGCGGCATCCGAAGTGGGGACATGGTCTTAACCCCTGTGGACGGTAAATCCACGATACCACCGTTCTGCCGATCGCGGCGGTCTATCGCGCGGATGTGAGCGTCTCTTCGCTCAGCTGGCCCCGATCCTGTTCAGCACCTCTTTGGGGATGCCGAACTGGGCGATCACCGAGGCCCGGTCGCGCAGGCCCAGGATCTCGCGCTGGACCAGGAAACACCACACCGCGTCGGCCGCCGCCCGGACCAGCTCGCTACGTCCCTCGCCGCCCGGATGGTCGCGCAGCGCGGCCAGGGCCGCCTCCACCTTGCGTCCCGAACGCCCGAGCGACTGCGCCTGCTCCTCCAGCAGCTCGTGGCGCAGCACCGCCTCGCCGGTCTCGACGCCAAGTCGGTTGCTGAAGCTCTGGGGCATGCGCAGGGAAGACATCCGCCGCATGTTGCCCTGCGGGTGCGCGGGCGCAAGCGTGGCCGGGCGCCAGGCCGCCCTTGCCGCGCCCGTCCGCATATGACACCTCGTCGTCACCTGCCGCGGAGCCTTCCAGATGTCCGACGCCCAGCCCGCCTCCGTCTACGATCTCGCCCACGACCAGGAGCCGGAGAGCACGGCGACCTTCGCCGTGCTGGTGGACAACGAGCCCGGCGTGCTGCACCGGCTCGTGGGATTGTTCGCAGCCCGCGGCTACAACATCGAAAGCCTGACTGTCGCCGAGACCGACCGGAAGGCGCACACCTCGCGTGTCACCATCGTCACCCGGGGCACGCCGCACGTGCTGGTCCAGATACACGCCCAACTCGAGAAGATGGTCTCGACGCGTCACGTCCAGGACGTCACCCGCGACCCGCACGGCCTCGAGCGCGAGTTGGCCTTGGTGAAGGTGCGTGGCGCCGGGGTCGAGCGCGTCGAGGCCCTGCGCGTCTCGGATATCTTCCGCGCCCGGGTGATCGACACCACGCACGAGAGCTTCGTATTCGAGGTGACCGGCGCGCCAACCAAGATCGACAGCTTCATCGACCTCATGCGGCCGCTGGGCCTGGTGGAAGTGTCGCGCACCGGCGTGCTCTCCATCCAGCGGGGCGTCGAGGTCTTCTAGGGAAACCCTGCTCTGGGGAGGCGTTTTGACTCCCGTGGTCCGCACAACCCTCACCGCACTGCTCGTCGCCGCGCTCGCCGCCCCGGCGGGCGCGCAACTCCTGCCGTTCGGCCGGCGCACGCCGCCCGGCCAGGTCCCGGTCTCGCCCCCGCCCGCCGATCTGCCCGCCTCCGAAGCGGCAATCTGGCCCTTCCCGCCCCCCGATCCGCAGACCTGGTGGGACGACAAGTGGCCGAAGCCGTCGGAGGCCGCGGATCCGCTGGGCGGCCGGCGTCTGGGTCGCGGCGAACGCACGGTCGCCACCGACAACGGCGTCGACGCCAGCACTTACCGGCTCTGGGGCCTGCCGCCGCTGCAGTGGCAGGTGCTGCGCGGCCAGGAGACGATCCTGGAGATGTGGGTGCGTCCGTCCCAGAGCGTGCGCCAGAGCGTGGTGCGCGTGACGGTGCGGCGCGACGGCAAGGCCTTCGTCCAGGCCCGGGCCGGGCTCGCCTGCTGCGAGGCGGGCATCACCCGGCGGGTCGGCTTCGACCGCGAGCTGCCGGAAGGCGCGGCGGCCCAGTTCCTTGCCCTGCGAGCACATCCCATGTGGGCGGCGCCGCGCGAGGTCCGGGTGCAGGAGGAAGGCGCCTCCGAGGCGGTCTGCGTCGAGGGCACCTCCTACGATCTCACCCTGGTGGTCCCGGGCCGGTCGACAGCGCTGCGCCGGGCCTGCGACGCCGCCGAGATCGGGCAGGTCGCCGATGCGCTGGAGCCCATCTTGCGGGCGGCGCTGGGGCACGAACCCCGCTTCGACGTGATCTTCCCTCGCGGCGCCGACTTCTCGTCCGCCCGGCGGATGTACGAGGCGCTCCTGCGCGACGGGGGCAGCCTGAAGCGCGACCCGAACGCCCGACCGCAAGCGCCGGGGTTCGAGCCTGCGCCGGAGGCGGAGCCTATGCAGCCTGCGCCGCCAGTTGCGCCAGCACCTTCGGCCGCACCACCGCGCGGACCGTGAGGTACTGCACCGCGAACAGGGCGAACTTGGAGGCCAGCGGGAAGGTCGCCTTGTAGAGCGGCCAGTGCTCGGCGAACCAGATGGCGACGACCAGGTTCAGTCCGGCCGTCACCGCCATCAGACCGGCCCAGACATAGCCGAACGCGATCATCACGCCTTCGCCGTGCCCCGCGGCCACCGGCGGCAGGTACCGGAGCATCCAGCCGCGCTTCAGCATCACCGCGGCCAAGATCAGGTAGATGATGCTGGGCTTGGCCATCAGGAAGCGGACATCGTGCAGGAACAGGCTGGCTGCGCCGAACAGGAGGACGAGGCCGAGGCTCGCCCATTGGAGCGGGGCGATGGTTCGCCTGGTCACCGCCATCCAACCGACGTGGGCGAGGCCGAAGGCGATCGCCCAGAGCGTCGCGGCGGTGGGGCTCGCGCCCAGGGCCAGAAGGACGGCGAAGAAGACGCTAGAGGCCAGGTCATTGGCCAGCGGGCGAGCCGCATGGAGGACGTTGCGCATCGAAAACTCCCATGAAATTCGATGCGCAGAGGCTAGCCAGGGTGACCGCCGCGCCGTGAGTCCGCTGGCGAAGCCCGCGCGGCGGTTCACGAAACCCGGTCGCCGTCGGCGCTTCGCGAACGGCGAAAGGCGCCAAGACCCTTCAAATCCCGTCTGGGCGCGCCTATATTCAACCCGTCGGGTTCGCCCGACTATGGAGATAAACGCGCACGTAATAAGCGGACTGGACCCGGGTGCGATTCCCGGCGGCTCCACCAAAATCCTTCCGGGTTATCGCCGGGGAGTGCGGGGCCGATCAGCATCGACAGACGTCTAAAGGTGTTGCTTTCTCTCGGCATGACCCACCGCTTCGGGTCTTTAAACTAAATGCGAACGATAACTTCGCTGAGGAAGTCCGCCTGGCCGCGTAATGCGGTTCGGTAGTCATCCGAATTAAGTCCTAGGGGTTCAGATCCTTAGGCGGGGCCGGGAGGGAGCCTGCCAACAGAATCCCTCCACCTTGCTTCTGAAGGCGGTTCCGCAGGGGCCGCCTTCGTCACGTCAGACCTTCACGCGCCTTGCGCGTTCCGGCCCAGACGCTACCTTCCGCACCTGCGTATAGTTTCGGAGCCCCAATGGCCCAGGACCCGCCGGCCCAGGACCTGATGCACTATGAAGCGCTCGCCCAGGACGCCCTGCGCGGCGTCGTGAAGGCCGCGCTGCGCCGAGCCGCTGCGCCCGAGGGGTTGCCGGGGGCGCATCACTTCTACGTCACGTTCAAGACCGACGCGGCTGGGGTGTCCGGCCCGCCGGACCTGCTCGGCAAGTACCCGGACGAGATGACCATCGTCCTGCAGCACCAGTACTGGGACTTGGCGCCAGGCGAGACCTTCTTCTCCGTGACCCTGCAGTTCGGAGGCCAGCCGAAGCGGCTGTCGGTCCCCTACGCCGCCGTCACCCGCTTCTACGACCCCTCTGTGCAGTTCCTGCTGCAGTTCGAGGCGCCCCCCGCCGCGCCGACGGAAGGCAAGCCTACGCCGCTGCCCGCGCCGGCCGAGGCCGCCACGCCGCCCGCGGCCGATGGCGAGGCGAACATCGTCTCGCTCGACCAGTTCCGGAAGAAGTGACGCCTCGATGAGCGATGCGCCGGCCGCGGAGCGGCCCTCCGAGCCCCTTTCCGACGACGCGATCCTGCAGCGGTTCCTGCGGACGAAGAACCAGCCCACCGGCTCCCAGACCCTTGGCTTCCGGATGGTGTCGGTCAGTCAGGCCGAGAAGTCGGTAGAGGTCGAGTTCGACGCCAAGGCCGAGCTCCTGCTGAATCCGATGAAACAGATCCAGGGCGGCTATCTCTGCGCCATGCTAGACGAGTGCATGAGCGTGGCCTGTATGGTCGCGTCTGGCATGACGGCGGTGGCTCCCACTCTGGAGATGAAGACCAGTTTTCTGCGGCCCGGCATGCCCGGAAAGATCCGCGGGGTCGGCCGGGTGCTGAAATGGGGCCGCCAGGTCGCTTTCACCGAGGGCGAGCTCTACGACCCGGAAGGCCGGCTGCTGGCCAAGGCGACGGGAACGGCGATCCCCACGCCGTTCGCGACCTACAAAAAGTGACCGGCTGGCTGGCGCGGCTGGCGGCGGTGCTGGGAGCCCTCTGGCTCACCCAGGCCGCCCCGGCCTCCGCCGGCCCGTTCGACGACTGGGCCGCCATCGTGGTGGCTGGCGACTGGCACGCCCACAACGGCGGCCCCACCGAGACCTTCGACAACGCCCGCCGGGACGTGGCGCTCAGCCTTCGGGACATGGGATTCCGGCCGGAGAACCTGCGGCAGTTCTCGGTCCGGCCGGAGCGGTACAGGGACACCCGCCCGGAGAAGTCGGAAATCTCCGGCATTTACGACACGCTCGACGACCTGACCCGCAAAGCCACCGGCGGCTGCCTCGTCTACTTCACCTCGCACGGCGCGCCGCAGGGCGTGCTCGTGGACCAGGGCGTGCTCGCCCCGGGCGTGCTGGGCCGGATGGTCGACCGGACCTGCGGCGAGCGACCGACGGTGGTGGTGATTTCCGCCTGCTTCTCAGGCGTCTTCGTGCCGGCGCTCGCCGGCCCCAACCGCATGGTTCTGACGGCGGCGCGGCCCGACCGCAGTTCGTTCGGCTGCGGCGAGGACGACAAGTACCCCTACTTCGACGACTGCTTCCTGCAGTCCGCGCCCGAGGCTCGCGATTTCGCCCACCTGGGACGTGCGGTGCAGTCCTGCGTCGCGCGCCGCGAGAAGAAGGAGGGTGTGGAGCCGCCGTCCGAGCCGCAGTTGGCGGTTGGCGCGGCGCTACGCCCCGTGCTGCCGCTGTACCCCTTCGCGCGTGAGCCTGTGCGACGAAACTGACGCGGTTCGGCGGCTTTGAGGGACTCACTTTGCGCCCTAAACCAAGGCGGAGTCCCATGACATAAAGCCGAGGCGGGTTTGCCCTTGAAGCGGTCCATCGTCCAAGCCGCCGTCGCCACGATGGCGCTGATCCTTGCCGCGCCCGCCGCCGTCGCCCAGGACCCGCCTGGGGCGGCTCCGCCCGCGGTGTCCCTGCCGAGCGCGCCGGTGCCGTATACGAAGATCCGGCCCCCGCGGCCGCGTCCGAAGGCGGCGCCCCGTCCGGCCGCCGCTCGGTCGTCCGCAGCCGGCGGCGCAACAGCAGCCGCCGCCGTTGGGGCCGCCGCCTCGGCCCCGCGCGGGCCTGCGGTCGCGGGCGCGATCCCGACGCTCCAGGGCCAGCCGACCAACGTCGCCGGCGCCCGCCTCTCGGCCGGCCAGCCGTTGCCGGCGGGCGAGCTGGAGGCGTTTGTGGACGGGATCGTGACAGATTCCATGGCGCGCGAGCACATTGCCGGCGTCACGGTGTCCGTGGTGCAGAACGGCCAGGTGGTGCTCAAAAAAGGCTACGGCTTCGCCGACCTGACCCCGCGCCGACCGGTGGACCCGGACCGCACCCTGTTTCGCATCGGCTCGATCTCGAAGACCTTCACCTGGATCGGTCTGATGAAGGAGGTCGAGGCGGGCCGCGTGCGCCTCGACGCGCCGGTCAATCTCTACCTGCCGGAGAAAGTCCGCGTCCGCGACCAGGGTTACCAGCGTGACGTCCAGGTCTGGAACCTGATGGACCACTCGCCAGGCTTCGAAGACCGGGCGCTGGGCCACCTCTTCGAGGGCGACTTCGAACGCGTCCGGCCCCTCGACCTCTACCTCCGCCAGGAGCGTCCGCGGCGTGTCTCCGCGCCCGGCGTAGTCTCCAGCTATTCGAACTACGGCGTCGGCCTGGCCGGTCAGGCGGTCTCCTACGTCAGCGGCCGCCCGTTCGAGCGCTACGTGGAAGAGCAGATCTTCACGCCGCTGGGCATGAACCGGACCACCTTCCGCGAGCCGCGGCCGGCCAAGCGCGGCCTGCCCGAGCCGATGCCCTCCGGGCTCGCGGGCGACGTCTCGGACGGGTACCGCTGGGTGAATGGCGGCTTCCAGCGTCGCGGCTTCGAGTACGTCGGCCAGATCGCTCCGGCCGGGGCGGCTTCCTCGACGGCCGCCGACATGGCCCGCTACATGATCACCCTGCTGAACGGCGGCCAGCTAAACGGCGTCACCGTCTATGGCCCCCGCGCCGCCAGGGCGTTCCGCACCCCCCTCCGCCCCACGCCCAGGGGCGTCAACGGCTGGGCGCATGGCTTCATGATCTACGACCTGCCCGGCGGCTATCGCGGCTTCGGGCACGGCGGCGACACCATCTTCTTCCACTCGAACATGGTGACCGTGCCTGCGCTGAACCTTGGGATCTTCATCTCCACGAACACGGAGACTGGGGCCGAGCTGGCCGGCCGCTTCCCGGACCGATTGGTGCGCGAGTTCTATGGCGCGCCGCACACCTTCCCGCGGCCAGGCGCGCCTGAGCTCGCCCGCAACGTCGAGGCTTTCGAAGGCTACTACCTGGGCACCCGGCGCGCCTATTCGGGCCTGGAGGGCTTTGTCGGCGGTCTGATCTCGGGCTCGACGGTCAGCGTCACGCCCGAGGGGCGACTGCTGATCCGCACCAGCAACGGCGTCCAGTCCTGGGTTCCGGAAGGCCGGGTGTCGGAAGGCCGCTTCGTCTCCACCGACGGTGACCAACGGTTGGCGTTCCGGATGCAGGACGGTCGCGCCGTCAGCTACATCCCCAGCTTCGGAGCGGTCCGTATCGAGCGCGCGCCGTTCTGGCGTCAGCCGCAGGTCTTGGCGGCGCTGGCGGCGCTCGCCGTCGCCGCCGCGATCGCCACGTTGGTCGGCATCTTCCTGCGCAATCGGCGGGAATTCCGCGAGAACGCTATCCAGAGCCGCGCGGCCCTGGTCCAGAACATCCAGGCGGGCCTCTGGCTGCTCTCGATCGCGCTCCTGGGCGTCTGGGCGACGAAGACCGGCGACATCGCGCAGATCATCTACCGCTGGCCCGGCGCCCTGCTGATCACCGCCTCGGCCTGCGCCCTCGTCGCGGCCGCTCTGACCGTCACCACGATCGTCGCCCTGCCCGCGATCTGGCGCGGCGGCCGGCGGGTGGACTCGTGGACGCCGCTCCGGAAGCTGTTCTTCACCCTGACCGTCCTCATCTACACGGCCTTTTCCGTCGTGCTCGGCCTCTGCGGCGCGCTCAGTCCATGGAGCGGCTGACCGCCGTTAACACTTAGCCTGCGAAGCGCCCGTCACCGGCCACGGTGGCGGGCGTTTTCGTTGCGAATTCCGACAGTTGGGCGGAACGCCGCACCCCCGCTCCGAGCGGCTCCGGAAGGCCAATCTTAAAGCCCCGTTTACCATCACCCCGGTAAATCTTGCCTAGCGAGGGGCGCGCTGATTTGCGGCCGTTCCTGCGTGACTCGGGGGAGGGGACGCCGGCTTGAACCAGTTTGTGGCGGCGCTTCAGAGGTTCGGGATCGGCAGGCTTGCCGCCATCCTCGGCATCGGCGCCGGCGTGGCCGCCGTGCTGGTGGCCGTGACCATGAACCTGGGCGAGCCCAAGTCCCTGCTCTATTCCAACCTCGACCTCAAGGAAGCCGGCACGATCACCGCCGCTCTCGATCAGGCGGGCGTGAAGTATGAGGTGAAGGGCGACGGCTCCACCATTCTCGTCGGCCGTGACGAGGTCGCCGCCACCCGGCTCATGCTGTCGTCCAAGGGCATGCCGACCGCGGGGTCCGTCGGCTACGAGATCTTCGACGAGGCCAACGCCCTCGGCCAGACCGACTTCGTCCAGCAGCTAAACCGCCAGCGCGCCCTGGAAGGCGAGCTGGCTCGCACCATCCGCAGCCTCGACGGCGTCACGGCGGCCCGGGTGCACCTGGTGCTGCCCAAGCGGCAGCTGTTCGAGGACGAAGCCGAGCAGCCTTCGGCGGCCGTCAACATCGGCGTGGGCGGCCGCGAGCCCAGCGCCGAACAGGTTCGCGCCATCCAGAACCTGGTGGCCGGCGCCGTGCCGAACCTGAAGCCCGACCGCGTCACCGTCGTGGACCAGCACGCCAAGACCCTATCCGGCGGCGAGACCGGCATGGCCGCAGAGGCGGACGGCCGCAAGACCGAGGTCGAGCAGCGCATCGGCAAGCAGGTCAAGCAGCTGGTCGAGGGGGTGGTCGGCGCCGGCAAGGCGCGCGTCAACGTCACCGCCGACCTGGAGCTCGCCCGCGTCACCGTCCAGCAGGAAACCTTCGATCCAGACGGCCAGGTGATCCGCTCGGAATCCACCACCGACGAGAATTCCCGGGAGAACGAGCCGGAGACCAACGGCGAGGTTTCCGCCGCCGCGAACATCCCCGGCGGCGTGGGCAATGGCTCGGGCACCAACTCCTCCGCGAGCGGCCGCCAGGAATCCACCACCAACTACGAGATCTCCAAGACCGTGCGCACCGAGGTGCAGGAGCCCGGCCAGGTGAAGCGACTGTCGGTGGCGGTTGCCGTCGACGGCGCCACGGCCGCCGGCCAGAACGGCCGCCCCGGCGCCTACACCCCCCGCAGCGCCGAGGAGATGCAGCGCATCGAGCAGCTCGTTCGCACCGCCGTCGGCTTTAATCAGGAGCGCGGCGACCAGGTCAGCGTGATCAACGTCCGCTTCCCTGCCGAGGGCGATCCCAACGGGGTCGAGGCCGCCAATCCCCTGATGGGCTTCGACAAGAACGACCTGATGCGCGCCGCCGAACTCGGCGTGCTGGTGCTGGTCGCGCTGTTGATGATGTTCTTCATCGTCCGTCCGCTACTGCGGGGCGCGATGGGCGGCGGCGGAAGGCTGCCTGCCCTAACCGGCCCTGGCGTGACGCAAGTGGTGACGAGCGCCGACGGCCAACCCATGCAGATCGGGCCTGATGGCCAATACGCCATGCTGCCCGCGCCGGGACAGCTGGAGCAGAAGATCGACATCGCGCGCATCGAGGGCCAGGTGAAGGCCAGCTCGATCAAGCGTGTCTCCGAGTTCGTCGAGAAGCACCCTGAAGAGTCCGTCTCGATCCTCCGCGGCTGGCTGCACGAGACGACCTGATGGCCAAGGGAAAGTCAGTCGAGAGCGCCTCGAAGCTCTCCGGGCCCGAGAAGGCCGCCGTCGTCCTGCTGGCGCTGGGCGAGGAGCACGCCCAGGTCTGGAAGCAGCTCGACGAGGATGAGATCAAGGAGATCTCCCAGGCCATGGCCGGCCTTGGCACCGTCGCCTCCCAGGCGGTCGAAGACCTGCTGGTGGAATTCGTCTCGGGCGTCACCGGCGCGGGCGCCCTGATGGGCTCCTACGAGCAGACCCAGAAGCTGCTCGCCTCGATCATGCCGAGCGAGAAGGTCGACGCCCTGATGGAGGAGATCCGCGGCCCCGCGGGTCGAACCATGTGGGACAAGCTCGGCAACGTGAACGAGAGCGTCCTCGCCAACTACCTGAAGAACGAATACCCGCAGACCGTCGCGGTGGTGCTGTCGAAGGTCAAATCGGACCACGCCGCGCGGGTGCTCGCCGCTCTGCCCGAGGACTTCGCGCTGGAGTGCGTGACCCGCATGCTGCGCATGGAGCCGGTGCAGCGCGAGATCCTCGACAAGATCGAGCAGACGCTGCGCACCGAGTTCATGTCGAACCTGGCCCGCACCTCGAAGCGCGACAGCCACGAGATGATGGCCGACATCTTCAACGCCTTCGACCGCCAGACCGAAGCCCGATTCATCACGGCGCTGGAGGAGCGCAACCGCGAGGCGGCCGAGCGCATCCGCGCCCTGATGTTCGTCTTCGAAGACCTGTCCAAGCTTGACCCAGGCGGCGTCCAGACCCTGCTGCGCGCGGTCGACAAGGACTCTCTGGGCCTCGCGCTGAAGGGCGCCTCGGACACCCTGCGCGAGATGTTCTTCTCCAACATGTCCGAACGCGCCGCCAAGATCATGCGCGAGGACATGGAGACCATGGGTCCGGTCCGCCTGCGTGACGTCGACCAGGCGCAGATGGCCATGGTCCAAGTCGCGAAGGACCTGGCCGCCAAGGGCGAGATCATGCTGGCCGGCTCCGGCGGCGAAGACGAGCTGGTGTACTGATGTCTGGCCTGCAGAGATTCGCCTTCGACACCGAGTTCGACTCAGTTGGCGGCGTCGCCTTCCAGCCGCCGCGGCCGAAGACCAGCTTCACGCCCGAAGAAGTCGAGCAGATCCGGCAGCAGGCCTACGCCGAGGGCCAGGCCGTCGGCTTGCAGAGCGTCAACGCCGCCCAGGCGCGGGCCATGGCCGAGGTGGCTGCGGCGTGCCGCCAGGCCATGCCGACCCTGGCCCAGGTGGCGCACGAGCACCGCATCGGCTCAGCTAACCTGGCGCTCGCCTGCGGCCGCGCCATCGCCGACGCAGCCCTGGCGCGCTTCCCCGAGGCGCCCCTCCAGGCAGCGCTGGAGTCCCTGGCCCGCGAGATCGAATCCGCGCCGCGCCTGGTCGTCTCCGTCCATGCCCAGCTGGCCGGTCACATGCAGGAAAAGCTGGGCAACATCGTCGCGGCGGCCGGCTTTCCCGGCCAGCTGCAGATCCGCACCGACACCTCCATCCCGCCCTACGCCTTCACGCTCGACTTCGGCGACGGGGCCGCGGCGTTCGATCCGCAGGCCGCCGCGGCGCGCGTGGTGGAAGCGCTGGAGGCGGCGGTGGCCGCCGAAGGCCTGCACGCCGAACCCCTCATCCCCGGAAGCGAAGGCTAGTCCCAGGCCATGTCCGAGAACGACCTCAAGCTCGACGAATTCGCCCCCGGCGAAGGCCCGTTGGCCGACATCCTAGGCGGTGAGAGCAAGATCGCCACGGACCTCGCGCCGGTCTTCGACGTGCCGGTCAACATCTCGGCCGTGCTCGGTCGGGCGACACTCTCCGTGGCTCAGTTGCTCGAGCTGAACCAGGGCAGCGTGCTCGAGCTCGACCGCAAGGTTGGCGAGGCCATCGACATCTACGTGAACAACCGCCTGGTGGCGCGGGGCGAGGTCGTCATCGTGGACGAGCGCCTGGGCGTCACCATGACCGAAATCATCAAGGACGGCGACGCGGCGGCCTGAGGCCGCAGCGTCTGTGTGAAGGAGACCAACCATGCGGCTTCTGGTCGTCGGTAGACTGAACGGACAGCTCTCAACCGCCGTGAAAATGGCGATGAGCGCGGGCGCCAAGGTGAGCCACGTGGAGACCATCACCCAGGCCACCCATGCGCTCCGCGCCGGCCAGGGGGCGGACCTGCTCATGGTCGACTACGAGCTCGACATCGCGGCCCTGATCGCCGCGAACGAGGCCGAGCGTATCCGTGTGCCGGTGGTCGCCTGCGGCATCGGCGCGGACGCTGTGGGCGCCGCAGCTGCCATCAAGGCTGGGGCGAAGGAGTTCATCCCCCTGCCGCCGGACGCCGAGCTGATCGCCGCCGTCCTGGCCGCGGTTTCGGACGACAACCGGCCAATGGTGGTCACCGACGCGGCCATGCACGGCGTGATCGCCCTTGCCGACCAGATCGCGGGATCCGACGCCTCGATCCTGATCACCGGCGAGAGCGGGGTCGGTAAGGAAGTCATCGCCCGCTACGTGCACCAGAAGTCCCGGCGAGCCTCGAAGCCGTTCATCTCGGTGAACTGCGCGGCCATCCCCGAGAACCTGCTGGAAAGCGAGCTGTTCGGTCACGAGAAGGGCGCCTTCACCGGCGCCGTGGCCCGCCGCATCGGCAAGTTCGAGGAAGCCAACGGCGGCACCCTGCTGCTCGACGAAATCTCCGAGATGGACGCCCGCCTGCAGGCCAAGCTGTTGCGCGCGATCCAGGAGCGCGAGATCGACCGCGTGGGCGGCGCCAAGCCGGTGAAGGTGGATATCCGCATCCTGGCGACTTCCAACCGCGACCTGGCCCAGGCCGTGAAGGAGGGCGTCTTCCGCGAAGACCTGCTCTACCGCCTCAATGTCGTGAACCTGAAGATCCCGTCCTTGCGGGACCGCCCCGCTGACGTGATCGCGCTGGCCGAGCACTTCATCAAGAAGTACGCCGCCGCCAATGCGGTGCCGGTGCGGCCGCTTTCGGCCGAGGCGCGGCGCCGCCTGACCCTGCACCGCTGGCCAGGCAACGTCCGCGAGCTGGAGAACGCGATGCACCGGGCGGTGCTGCTCTCCGTCGGTCCGGAAATCGACGAAGCCGCCATTCGCCTGCCCGACGGCCAGCCGCTGGCCGCGGCCGATCCCGGCATCCGCGCCGCCCAGGCGGCGTCCTTCGCCGCCGAGACGGCCAGCCGCGCCTTCGTGGGTCAGACCGTGGCCGCGATGGAGCAGCAGCTGATCCTCGACACCCTGGAGCACTGCTTCGGCAACCGCACCCACGCGGCCAACATCCTGGGCATCTCGATCCGGACGCTGCGCAACAAGCTGAAGGAATACAACGAGGCCGGCGTCTCGGTGCCGGCTCCGCAGATGGGCGCCCACGCGGCCTAGGTGCGAGCGGCGGGGGCTTAGCGTATGGCTGATACAAGCTTGACCGGGACGGCCGGCCACCGCCCCTCCATGCGCGAGATGTGGGGCTGGGTGGCGCGTGGCGAAGTGGGCCTGGCGCTCGGCATCGGCTGCATCATCGTCATCCTGATCCTGCCGGTTCCGGCCTTCCTGCTGGACATGTTCCTGGCGATCTCCATCGCCAGTTCGGTCCTGATCCTGATGACCTCGATGCTGATCAAGCGGCCGATCGAGTTCACCGCCTTCCCCACCGTCCTGCTGGTGACCACGCTGTTCCGGCTCGGCCTGAACATCGCCTCCACACGACTGATCCTGGGCCATGGGCACGAAGGCGTGCACGGGGCCGGTCAGATCATCCAGGCCTTCGGCAACCTGATGATGGCGGGCAACTTCGTCATCGGGGTGATCGTCTTCGCGATCCTGGTGCTGGTGAATTTCGTCGTCATCACCAAAGGCTCGGGGCGGATCGCCGAAGTGGCGGCCCGCTTCACCCTGGACTCCATGCCCGGCAAGCAGATGGCGATCGACGCCGATCTTTCGGCGGGTCTGATCGAGGAAGCTGAGGCCAAGAAGCGCCGCAAGGAGCTCGAGCAGGAAAGCACCTTCTTCGGGGCCATGGACGGCGCCTCGAAGTTCGTGAAGGGCGACGCCATCGCCGGCCTGGTGATCGTCGCCATCAACATCATCGGCGGCATCCTGATCGGCGTCGTTCAGCACAAGGTGCCGATCGGCGAGGCGTTCTCCAGCTACACCATCATGACCATCGGCGACGGCCTGGTCTCCCAGATCCCGGCGCTGATCATCTCGATCGCCGCCGGTTTCCTGGTCTCCAAGTCCGGCGTCGAAGGCTCGGCGGACAAGGCCCTGGTCACGCAGCTGGCCATGAACCCCGTGAGCCTGGGCATGGTGGCGGCGTCCTCCGGCGTGATCGCACTCATTCCCGGCATGCCGATCATCCCCTTCGCCCTGATCTCCATCGGCTCCGGCATGCTCGCCTGGCGACGGTCGCAGACAGCCAACGCGCCGCCTCCCGTCGAAATCGCCGCCGCGGAGGTCGAGGAGCAAGAAGAGTCCATTGGACAGACCTTGGCCATAGACGAGATCAAGATCGAACTCGGCTACGGTCTCCTCGGCCTGATCAACGACCTGGAGGGCCGCCGGCTCACCGACCAGATCAAGGCCCTGCGCCGCACGCTCGCCGCCGACTTCGGCTTCGTGATGCCGAGCGTGCGGATCCTCGACAACATGCGCCTGCCGTCCCAGGGCTACTGCATCCGCATCAAGGAGATGGAGGCCGGGGCCGGCGAGGTGCGGCTGGGCCAGCTTATGGCCATGGACCCCCGCGGCGGACAGGTGGAGCTGCCTGGCGAGCACATGCGCGAGCCCGCCTTCGGCCTGCCCGCCACCTGGATCGATGAGAGCCTTCGCGAGGAAGCCACCTTCCGCGGCTACACGATCGTGGACCCGGCCACGGTGCTCACCACGCACCTGACCGAGATCCTCAAGGAGAACATGCCGGACCTGCTCTCGTACGCGGAGGTCCAGAAGCTGATCAAGGAACTGCCCGCCGAGCAGAAGAAGCTGGCGGACGACCTGATCCCCTCCATCGTCACGGCGACTACCGTGCAGCGCGTTCTGCAGGCCCTGCTGCGCGAACGCATCTCGATCCGCGACCTGCCCTCGATCTTGGAAGGGGTCGGCGAGGCCGCACCGCATACCGCCTCGGTCACCAACCTGGTGGAGCAGGTCCGCTCGAAGCTCGCCCGCCAGATCTGCTTCACCTATCGCGGCGATGACGGCGCCCTGCCGATCATCACCCTTTCCCCGGAGTGGGAGTACGCCTTCGCGGACGCCCTGGTGGGCCAGGGTGAGGAGAAGCAGCTGGCGCTCCCGCCCTCGCGTCTGCAGGACTTCATCCGCGGCGTGCGCGACACGTTCGAGCGGGCGGCCCTCTCCGGTGAAAGCCCGGTGCTGCTGACCAGCCCGACCATCCGCCCCTACGTCCGCTCCATCGTCGAGCGTTTCCGCGGGCAGACCCCGGTGATGAGCCAGAACGAGATCCATCCCCGGGCCCGGCTCAAGACGGTCGGGACCATCTGACGGACCATGGGTCGCGGCGCCGGCTGACGCTACGACGTTGCGACCCGCCGCTGCGGCTGGTAGCGGTTCGACCTGCAGGAGCGCCACCAGCTCCGGTGAGTCTCGGGATCAGGATGCGGCGACCTCTCAACAGACCACAGGGCGCGGGCGCAGCGGTCATCTGGGACCTGCTCACCTTCGACAAGCTGATGACCAACTCGGTCATTCACCTGATCTACTGGGCCGGCCTGGGGGTCATCGCGCTGGCCGCCTTCGGCTCGATCGGCGCGGCGGTCGGCGTCGCGATCCGCGAAAGCAGCATCTTCGGCATCCTGCTGGCCATCCCGGTGCTGGTCGGCGGCCTGCTGGTGATCGGGGCGTTGGCCCTGCTGTGGCGCTCGTTCTGCGAGTTCTACGTCGCGATCTTCAGGATCAGCGAGGATCTGAGCGTCCTGCGCCAGGACGTCGAGGCCGAGCGCGCCCGCGCGGGCCAGCCTCGCCAGTGATCTCCAGCGGCGGCGGCTAGCCCGCCGCCCTGCGGAGGCCCAGTTCGTCCATCGCCGCGGCCTCGAGCTTGGCCTCTGCCTTGAGCTGCTGCAGCCGCAGCTGCTCGGCGATGTGCTCGTACTTCTTCTGCTCTTCGAAGGCCTCGGCCAGGGCGTCGCGAGCACCGGCCTCTTCGGCCATGATGATCTCGATCTCGGATTCGACCCGCTGCTTGCGGAGCTTCAGCGCTCCTAGGTAGCGCAGCAGGTCGCCGCTCGCCGACGGATCGGCCTGGGCCGTCTCGGCGTCGCCCTGGGCGAACAGCATCGCCAGCCGCATCTCGGCCTCACGCCGGCGGTCGCCGATCTCGGCGAGGCGCTTCTGCAGCGTCTCGACCTCAAAACCGGACAGCTTGATCAGGGACTGGGCCCAGTTGCTCATGCTTCACCCACGATCTGCGACAGCGCCGCGAAGGAGGACTCGAGGCTCGTGGCCTCGTCCGGACTCTGAGACAGGAAAGTTTCGAGCGAAGGATTGAGCTGGATCGCCCGGTCCACGTCCGGATCCGCACCCTGGCGATAAGCCCCGATGCGGATCAGTTCCTCCATGTTCGAATAGGCCGACAGCGAGCGGCGCGCGGCCGTGACGATCTCTCGCTCATGCGGCAGCTGGCAGCCCGGCATGGTCCGGCTGATGGATTTCAGCACATTGATCGCCGGGAACCGGCCGCGCTCGGCGATGGCCCGCTCCATCACGATGTGACCGTCGAGAATACCGCGGACGGCGTCGGCGATCGGCTCGTTGTGGTCGTCCCCGTCCACCAGCACGGTGAAGAGGCCGGTGATCGGCCCCGCCTCGGTGCCGTCGGGCCGGATCGGCCCGGGTCCGGCGCGCTCCAGCAGCTTCGGCAGCTCGGTGAAGCAGGTGGGCGTGTATCCCTTGGTGGTCGGCGGCTCCCCCGCCGCCAGGCCAATTTCGCGCTGCGCCATGGCGAAGCGGGTGACCGAGTCCATCAGGCAGAGGACTTCCATCCCCTGATCTCGGAAATACTCGGCGACCGCGAGGGTCATGTAGGCCGCCTGCCGTCGCTTCAACGCCGGCTCGTCTGAGGTGGCGACCACGACGACCGCCCGGCGGAGGCCCTCTTCCCCGAGCGTCTCCTCGATGAACTCGCGCACCTCCCGGCCCCGCTCGCCGATCAGGCCCACCACGACCGCGTCGCAGTCGGCGTTCTTGGCCAGCATCGAGAGCAGCACGGACTTGCCCACCCCCGAGCCGGCGAAGACGCCCAGGCGCTGACCGCGGCAGCAGGTGGTGAAGACATTCATCGAGCGGACGCCCAGGTCCAGCCGCTCGCCCACGCGGGCGCGGGCATGGGCCGGCGGCGGCGGCGCCTTCAGCGGATAGGGGGCCATCCCCTGCGGCAGCGGCCCGTGGCCGTCGATCGCCTCGCCGAAAGCGTCCACGATGCGGCCCAGCCAGGCCTTGGTCGGCCGCACCGCGCCGCCGTTCGGCTCGATGCGGATCTCGGCACCCGGAGCCACGCCCTCGACGGGACCGAACGGCATCAGCAGGGCGCGGGTCTCTCGAAAGCCCACCACCTCTGCGGCTAGCGGCGCCTCGCCGTGGCGCGTGATCACCGCGCGCGCGCCGACGGCCAGGCGCGAGAGCCCGCCACGAGCCTCGATCAGCAGGCCGTTCACGGCGGCGACCCGCCCGGAGACGGTCAATGGATCCAGCCGCTCGACCGCGGCCACCAGGCTCTGCACGAAACACCCCCGACGTCAGGGTCGAGAGTCAGGCTTGGCTGTTAAGGGGTGGTGAAGATTTGCCGCCCCCTCCCCCTTCGGGGGAGCAGCATTGTCGCACCCGCGAGCGCCAGGGCGCCGGCGCCGAGCGCCAGGCCCGGATGCTTCTGCGCCTCGGTGTAGACCGAGAACCGCCGCCCCTTGTAGGCCGGCGTCTCGATTAGGCCGTCTGCGCTGGGGGAGTAGAGGCTGTCCGAGGGAGAGTCCGACCCGCGGCGGCGCGACAATGGTGGAATCAGGCGGGCGAACAGGCGTTCTGCGAACGGGGGCGCCGCCGCGGTGGCCAGCGCCATCGGCCGCGCGCCGAAGCCTACCGTCATCTGCCGCATGGGATGGGTGGCGGCATGCAGGATTGCGCTCGCCACCACCTCCGGCGCGTAACGCATCGGCGGGACCTGCGGCGTCGCCTCCGTGAGGTTCTTCATGTGCTCCGGGAAGGGCGTCGAGATGCTGGACGGCTTGATCAGGGTCAGCGAGACCGGCGCCTTGTCCCGGATCAGCTCCATCCGCAGGCTCTCGGTGAACCCTTTCACCGCGTGCTTGGACGCGGCGTAGGCGCCCAGCATCGGCGATCCGACATCCGACAGCACCGAGCCGACGTTGATCACCGCGCCCGCCGCGCCGCGCGCCTTGAAGTGCTTCACCGCCTCCAGGGTCCCGTTCACCACGCCGAAGTAGTTGGTCCGGAACAACCGCTCGTGGTCGGCGAAGGCGATCTTCTCCAACTCCCCGTAGATGCCGACGCCGGCGTCATTCACCCAGGTGTCGAAGCCGCCGTACTGCTCCACCGCGGCGCGGGCGACGCCAGCCATCTGGTCCGGATCGCCTACGTCCGCGGCGACGGCGTGGGCCCGTCCGCCGGCCGCTTCGATCCCGCGGCGAACCTCCTGCAGAGCAGGCTCGTTTCGCGCCACGAGCACGACATCCGCGCCCGCCCGAGCGGCGGCCTGAGCGGTGGCCATTCCGATGCCGGAACTCGCCCCCGTGACCACGATCACCTGCTCGGCGAGAGGCTTAAGCTTGAGACGCATGGCGGCCGCTCCGGACGTGGGTGGGGATCGTCCGGCTAACCGGCGGTCGGAGCCAGTCGTTCCATCATCGATGGATTCTTTATCTCAGTTGATATGTCGTTCACTGAGCGCGGGGGGCAAGGCGGCCGACCCGACCCCCCGGACGGCGGGCGCGCTCCACGGTTCGGCCCCTCCGTCCACTCACGAAAGATTCACCCGGCCTGCGACGCGTGGTCCCCACGGCGCTGCTTGTCCTGGAATCTCAAATCAGATTAACGATTCAAATCAGACGAAGAGCATTCCATTAACCAGTCTTAAATTAACTCGCTGGCAGGTTTAACGGCGAGTTCGGGGCGGATTCCGAGAATCCGAAGGCTGAGCGGGGACGCAGTAGGAGAGCAGAATGCGCGTACTGTTGATCGAGGACGATAGCGCCACCGCGCAAAGCATCGAACTGATGCTGAAGTCGGAAGGGTTCAACGTCTATACGACCGACCTGGGTGAGGAAGGCGTCGATCTGGGCAAGATCTACGACTACGATTTGATCCTGCTGGATCTGAACCTGCCCGACATGAGCGGCATGGACGTGCTGCGCACGCTCCGGGTCGGCAAGATCAACACGCCCATCATGATCCTGTCGGGCAGCGCCGAGATTGACACGAAGGTGAAGACCTTCTCGGGCGGCGCTGACGACTACATGACCAAGCCGTTCCACAAGGACGAGCTGGTCGCCCGCATCCACGCCGTGGTCCGCCGCTCCAAGGGCCATGCGCAGTCGGTCATCAGGACCGGCGACATCACCGTCAACCTGGACGCCAAGACCGTCGAAGTGAACGGCCTGCGCGTCCACCTGACGGGCAAGGAATACCAGATGCTGGAGCTGCTCTCCCTGCGTAAGGGCACAACCCTGACCAAGGAAATGTTCCTGAACCACCTCTACGGCGGCATGGACGAGCCGGAGCTGAAGATCATCGACGTCTTCATCTGCAAGCTCCGCAAGAAGCTGGCGGCCGCCGCCGATGGCAAGCATCACATCGAGACCGTCTGGGGCCGCGGCTACGTGCTTCGCGACCCGCAGGAGGCCCAGGTCGCAGCGTAAAACGCGACCTGATCATCGAGGAGAGTGGGACGCCCGCCGGTTCGCCGGCGGGCGTTTTCATTTGGCGCTGCCCCAGCTAGCTTCGCCGCGACGAACCCCGGGAGGACGGCCATGGGACGAGTTCTGGCGCTGCTCCTGGCCCTGATCGCCGCCGCGATGATCGCTTGGTCCAGCGCCCGGCCGCCCGAACCGCGCCCCGCGAGCGCACCGGCTGTGGAGTTCTCGGCCGAACGGGCCATGGCCGATGTCCGGCAAATCGCGCGCGAGCCGCACCCGATGGGGACCCCGGCCAACCGGCGCGTGCGGGATCACCTGCTGGCCCGGATGACGGCGCTGGGCCTGTCTCCACAGCTGCGCCAGGGCGACGCGCTCAATCACCTGACGGTCGATGGCGAACTCTACGTGTCCGCAGGAACCGTGCAGAACATCGTAGGCGTGCTGCCCGGGCGTGATCGGACCCTGCCGGCGGTCGCCCTGATGGCCCACTACGACAGCGTCGCCAATTCCCCCGGCGCAGCGGATGACGCCGCGGGCGTCGCCGCTGCGCTCGAGATCGTCCGCGCCATCCGCGCTCAAGGCCAGCCGGCCCGGGACGTTATGGTGGTGATCACAGACGGGGAGGAAAGCGGCCTGCTCGGCGCCAACGCCTTCTTCGGCCGCGACCCGCTGTCCAGGCGCATCGGACTTCTCCTGAACATGGAGAGCCGCGGCATGAGCGGCCGCGTGCAGATGTTCCAGACCAGCGCGCGGAACGGCGAGTTGATCGACCTCCTCCGCCGCACGGCCAAACGTCCGGAGTCCTCCTCCCTCTCCGTCCTGGTCTACGAGATGATGCCGAACGGGACGGACCTGACCGAGTCGAACAAGGCAGGTGTACCGGGCTTGAACTACGCCTTCATCGGGCGACAGTTCGACTATCACGCGGCCACGGCTACAGCGGCGAACCTCGATCGCGGGACACTGCAGGACCTTGGCGACCAGGTCCTCTCTACCAGCGCCGCCGCCGCGTTCGCGCCCGCTCTCCCCGGTCCGGAACCGAGCGCCGTCTACAGCCAGGTCTTCGGCGACCTGATCTTGGCCTATCCTGCCTGGGCCGGTTGGGGCGTCCTCCTGGCGGCCGCGGCCCTCGCGCTGCTGGGGTTTGTCCGCGCGCGCCGGAGCGACGCCTTCCCCTGGCTGGACGTGTTGCGCGGCGCCGGCGCGGCGCTTTCGGCCGCGCTCGGCGCGGCCGCCATCCTGCACTTCGCCCGCCGCGCGACCGGCGCCGAGTTCGGCTTCACCGAGCAGCGGGTCCTGCTGGCGCAGGTCAGCCGGTGGGAGACGGCGGTCTTCCTGCTGGCGCTCGGCTTCCTGCTCTGGTCGGCCTCGGAGCTCGCCAGAGGCCGCCGGAACATCGCCCTGGTCCCTCTCGCCGCCGGCCTGGCGAGCTCGGCTTTCGGCGGCTTCGATGCAGTCGGACTGGGCTTGGGCGTCGCTAGCGCCGTCGTGGCGGCGCTAAGCTACGGGCGCCCGGTCGCGCGTCCCGCCGCCTGGAGCGGCGTGCTGGCGCTGGGCTTCCTGGGCGCAGTGGCGGCCCAGGTCGCCGCCCCGGCTGCCGCCTATCTGTTGGCCTGGCCGCTGCTGCTGGCGGGCCTCGGCGCATCCGCCACCGCCATGGCCGCCCGGCGCGGGGTCTCCGCCTATGTCCTGCTGGCGCTGCTGGCGGCCGTGGGTCTCGGCTGGCTGGCGGGCGTCACCCACCTCCTGTTCCTCGGCCTGGACATTCCCGACCTGCTCGCCGCTCCGGTCCTGGTGGCCGCCCTCCTGCTCTGGCCGCTCAGCCACCCGGAAGAAGGGGCGCCGCCGGCCCGACTGGTCGGGCCCCTGCTGATCGCCGCCGGGTTGGCCACGCTCATCGCGGTGCGCCTGAACACGCCCTGGTCCGAGCGGCGCCCGCAGGCGACGCAGGTGCTGTACCATCAGGACCAGGACACCGGCCGCGCCCTGCGGGTCAGCGGCCTCGATCGCACGGCCTGGGTCGACCGCGTCCTGCAGGGTGACGGCGGCGCCATTGCGCCACACAGCCACTGGCTCTTCCGGCGGCCTCAGGACGCCGCGCCGGCGCGAGCGATCGATTTTCCGCCCGTCGTGATCACGACGGTCCCGCAAGCCGACGGCGCCGTCCTGGTCACCTTCGTCCCGCCGCCGGACACCCGCAGGCTGCGCCTGCGCCTCAAGCCGGGCCCCGGCGTGGTCCTGGAACAGGTGGGCGCCGCGTCGGCCGGCCTCACGCTGCCGGCAGGCCGCTGGACCCGGCTAAGCTGGGAAGGCGCGCCGACGCTCACCCTTCGCCTGCGGGCCTCAGGGCCGGCGGCCATCGACATCCGCTATGACGCGCTGATCGACGGCTGGCCGGCCGCCGCGCCGCCGCTTCCACCCAGGCCTGCGACCGAGATGCCGTTCGACATCTCGGACTCCACCCTGGTCACCGGCACGCGTCGGGTAACTTGGTGAAAGCCCCGGCATTGGCTAAGCGTCTCGCCCATGAGCGACGTCGTGATCTACCACAACCCCGCCTGCGGGACCTCGCGCAACACCCTGGCGCTGCTGCGCGACAAGGGGATCGAGCCCACCGTGGTCGAGTACCTGAAGCATGGCTGGACGCGCGACCAGCTGCAGTCCCTCCTCCAGAGGATGGACGTCTCCGCCCGCGAGATCTTGCGGGTGAACGGGACCAAGGCGGACGAGATGGGGCTGAACGATCCCGCAGCCTCCGACGACGCGCTGATTGCGGCGATGATCGTCGATCCGATCCTGGTGAATCGCCCTATCGTGGTGACCCCCAAGGGGGCGGCGCTCTGCCGGCCCGCGGAACTGGTTCTCGGACTGCTCTGACACCGTGACAAAACGACCGGGCGCGGCGCAGGCCGTCTTCGGTCATGGTCGGGCCGCCTGGGGAGGCGGCGGAAAATCGGCTAGGCCGTGGCGATGCCTTAACCCTGCATCGCTTACTACGGGGGCGTGATGCACGAGTTTGACCCGCGACAACCATCTTTCCGGATCGCGCCGCAGATTGCGGCCGGCACGGCTACGGTGATGGCGCTGTTCGTGGCCTGGAAGGTCATGGACGGCCCGAGGCAGCCCGATGCGCCGCCGCCGCTCAGCCCCACGGCCGTGGCGGCCCTGCAGCACACCGCCTTCACCCGCGCCGAGGCGCAGCCCGGCTTCGCCCGCCCGGAAAGCGTCGAGGTGAGGGTTCGCTCCGGTGAAACCCTCGAGGGCGCCATGCAGCGTGCGGGCGTCGCGCCGGACGAAGCCCGCCGCGCCGTCGACGCCCTCGCACCGGTGATGGACACCACCCGCATCCGCGCCGGCCTGGCCTTCGAAGCCGCAGTCGCCCAGCCGCGCGCCGAGCGCGGGCCCGCCCGGCTCATCGGCCTGTCCATGCGCACCGGACCCGCCAGCACGCTCACCCTCTCCCGCTCGTTCGACGGCGCGCTTCGCCTGCGCGAGCTGGACGAGAAGATCCGCGACGAGACCACCGTCGCGAACGGCGAGATCCACGGCTCCCTCTACGAGAGCGCCGCCAAGCTTGGCGCCACGCCCGCCATCACCGCCCAGGTGGTCAAGCTCTTCGCCCACAAGCTGGACTTCCAGCGGGACATCAAGGCCGGCGAGGAATTCAAGCTGGTGTTCGGCCGCCAAGTCACCGAGAGCGGCAAGACCATCCAGACCGGCGAGCTCGAATACGCCGAGCTGCACGGGGTGAAGTTCTACCGGTTCGAGCGCGGCGACGGGGACGTCCAGTATTTCGACGAGAGCGGCAAGAACATCAAAGGATTCCTGCTGCGCACCCCTGTCGACGGCGCGCGCATGACCTCCAGCTTCGGCCTCCGCCGCCACCCGGTGCTCGGTTACGCCCGCGCTCACCAGGGTGTGGACTTCGGGGCCGGTCAGGGCACCCCGATCCTGGCCGCCGGCGATGGCGTGGTCACCAAGGCCAGCCGCTGGGGCGGCTATGGCAACTGGCTGCAGATCAACCACCAGGGCGGCTGGTCCACCGGCTACGCCCACCTGTCGCGCTACGCGAAGGGCGTCCGCCCCGGCGTCCGCGTGCGCCAGGGTCAGGTCGTCGCCTATGTGGGCACCACCGGCCTCTCCACCGGACCCCACCTGCACTACGAAGTCTGGCTGAACGGCCGTCGGGTGAACCCGGTCGGCGCCAAGGTGCCCCAGGGCACCGTCCTGGCCGGCGCGGAGCTCGCGCGTTTCCGGGCCAACAAGGCTCGTATCGACGGCCTGCTGGCCGGCGGCACGGAAGTCCGCCAGCTCGCCGACGCCTCCGGCGCGCAGGCCCGGCTCAACCGCTAGGCGGCTTGCAGGCCGGTCGCGGCCCCGGGAATATGGGCAGGCGGCGAGGACGATCATGACGACGAGCATCACGGCCGAAATGGGCGAGCGGCTGCGGCTGGCTGTCGAACAGCTGGGCCAACCGGCTTCCATCAGCGAAATGGACGCCCTGCTCCGCTACCTCGCGCGCTGGCGGGCCTCGCTGCTGGTCAACACGTTCCGGGTCCGGAACGGGGTCGAGGTGCTGTCCGGACCGTTCAAGGGACTGCGGTACGCCACCTATGCGACCGAGGGGGCCATGATGCCCCGCCTGCTGGGCGCCTATGAGTGCGAGCTCCACCCGCACATTCTGCGCTTCGCCGCCGAAGGGGTGGACTGCGTCATCGATGTGGGCTGCGCCGAAGGCTACTACGCCGTCGGCCTGGCCCGTCTGATGCCAGACGCCACGGTGTACGCCTACGACATCCAGGAAGCAGCTCGCGACTGCTGCCGGATCAATGCGGAAGAAAACGGCGTCGCCGATCGCGTGGTGATCCAGGGCGAGTTCAGCCCGCAGGACTTCCAAGCCTTCGCCGGTCGCAAGACCCTGGTGATCGTCGACTGCGAGGGCGCCGAGGACGATCTCCTGCGCCCGGACCTCAGCCCGGCGCTATCCGGCATGCGACTGATCGTCGAGACGCACGAAGGCCACCGCCCGGGGGTCCGCCAGCGGCTGATCGATCGCTTCAGCCCGACGCACCACATTGAGGTGGTGGACACCGGGCCAAAGACCGTGGCGCTGCCCGCCTGGATCCAGGAGCTCGGCCACCTCGACCAGCTCCTGGCTGTCTGGGAATTCCGCAGCGGCCCTACCCCATGGCTGGTCATGGCGCCCAAGGCGTGAAGCCGGAGCGCCGCGTTCCGGGCCGCGGATAGCAAAACGCCCGGCGAGGGCCGGGCGTTCGCATCTCTGGGCTCGGTTCGCCCCTAGGAGTCGAAGACCAGCACCGAGCGGGCGATCTCGCCACGCTTCATCTCGTCGAAAGCCTCGTTTACCTGGTCGAGGCGCAGGCGGCGCGAGATCATGTCGTCGAGCTTCAGCTTGCCGGCCATGTACATGTCGCACAGGCGCGGCATGTCCACGGGGAAGCGGTTGGAGCCCATCATCGAGCCCTGGATACGCTTCTCGCCCAGGAAGGCCGCGCCCATCAGGCTGATCGACTGGCCGACCGGGATCATGCCGATGATGTTGGCCGTGCCACCCCGGCGCAGCATGTTGAAGGCCTGTTCGGCTGTCTTGGTCATGCCGAGCGCCTCGAACGAGTGCTGCACGCCGCCACGGGTCATCTCGATGATGGTCTTCACCGCGTCCACTTCGGCGGCGTTGACGAAGTCCGTCGCACCGAAGGCCCGCGCGTAGTTCTCCTTACCGGGCACGATGTCGACCGCGATGATCCGCCCCGCGCCGGCGATCGCCGCGCCGTTGATGGCCGAGAGGCCGACGCCGCCGCAGCCGATCACCGCGACGGTGTCGCCCGGCCGGACGTTGGAGGTGTGGATCACCGCGCCCACGCCGGTCATCACAGAGCAGCCGATCAGAGCGGCGCGGTCCAGCGGCATGTCCTTGCGCACCGCGACGCAGGCGTGCTCGTGCACCAGCATCTGCTCGGCGAACGACGAGAGGTTCAGGTACTGGACCATCGGTCCGTTCGCGGACGACAGGCGGGGCTCCTCGTCGGGGCCGCGCTTGGTGTCCGGCGAGACGCAGAGGCTCAGGTGGCCGGTGACGCAGTGCTCGCAGTGGCCGCAGAAGGCCGAGAGGCAGGTGATCACGTGGTCGCCCGGCTTCACGGTGCGGACCTCGGACCCCACCTGTTCGACGACGCCTGCGCTCTCGTGGCCCAGCACGGCGGGCAGCGGGTGCGGATACGAGCCCTCTACGAAGTGCAGGTCGGAGTGGCAGACGCCCGCCGCCACGGTGCGGATCAGCACCTCGTGGGGGCCCGGCTTGTTGATCTGCACGTCCTCGATCGAGAGCGGCTTGCGAACTTCGCGCAGCACGGCGGCCTTCATGGCGGATCTCCCCAGTTGGCGGCCGCTTTCGCTGCGGCCCCTTCGTCAAAGCCTTATCGTCGTTCAGATGCGGCGGCCAAGGGCTTTTCGAAAACGCCTCGACAGCCGCGCCCCCGCCCCGCATGAGAGGGGTCGCCGATGGCCGCCCAAGACCTCATGGATGAGACGCGACCCGAGCGGGGGCCGCTCTGGGAGGTGTTCCTCGCCTTCTTCCACCAGGGCCTCACCGCGTTCGGCGGCCCGGTCGCGCACATCGGCTACTTTCGCAAGGAATTCGTCGAGCGGCGCGGCTGGCTTCCCGAAGCCGCTTTCGCCGACCTGCTGGCGCTCTGCCATTTCCTCCCGGGCCCCGCCTCCAGCCAGCTGGGCCTGGCGATCGGCCTGCGGCGGGCGGGCCTTGCGGGTGCGCTAACCGCCTGGGTGGGTTTCACCCTGCCTGCGGCCACCGCCATGATCACCCTGGCCTATCTCACGCCGTACATCAGCGCCACCTACGGGGCGGGCTGGCTGCACGGCCTGAAGATCGCAGCCGGCGCCGTCGTCCTGCAGGCTCTCCTGGCGATGGCGCGCACCCTGGCCGTGGGTCCGATCCGGGCAGGAATGGCCATCGGCGCTGCTGGGGGGCTGGTGCTGGCGGGCGGCCCGGTCGCCCAGCTCTGCGTCCTCGTGGCGGGTGGTGCGTTCGGCGCGGCCTTCCTGCGGGAGGGGCCCGCCGACGCGGCCGAGCCGGGGCGCGGCCAGCGACGCGATCTGCGGCTCGCCGCAGCCGCCATAGCCCTCTTCGCCTTCCTGCTCGCCGGCCTGCCGTTCCTGGCGCAGGCGCTGGACAGCCCGATGCTGGGCATGGCCAGCGTGTTCTACCGCACAGGCGCCCTGGTGTTCGGCGGTGGCCACGTAGTGCTGCCGCTGCTGGAGACCGAGATCGTCGGCCGCGGCTGGCTGGACGCCGACACCTTCCTGGCCGGCTACGGCGCGGTCCAGGCGCTGCCCGGTCCGCTGTTCAGCTTCGCGGCCTTCGTCGGCGCAGCGCAGGGCGTAGCGCCGGGCGGCTGGGTCGGAGGACTCGTGGCGCTCGTGGCCATCTTCCTGCCGAGCCTGCTGCTGGTGCTGGGCGTGCTGCCATTCTGGGACGACCTGCGCCGGCTGCCGGGCGCCCGAGGCGCCCTGGCCGGCTTGAACGCCGTCGTGGTGGGCTTGCTGGCCGCCGCGTTGTGGGATCCGGTGCTGACCCACGCGATCGTGCGCCATACCGACTGGGCCCTGCTGGCCGCCGCCTTCGTCTTCCTCACGGTCGCGAGGCTGCCGCCGTGGCTGGTGGTCCTGGGCTTCGCCGCTGCGACCGGGGTGTTTAGCGGCTGAGCCTTCAGGCCACCTGCTGTCGGGCCGCCGCAGCCTGCGGCAGGCCGAAGCCCTGCGGACGCGGCATCCGGAGCTGCGGCAGCTTCGGCAGGCGGAAGCTCCAAGCCTTCTTCTGCGGGATGCAGGCTTCGAGCGCTGCGATCAGCGCCTCGGCAGGCCCGTCGTTCAGGAAGTGGTTGGCCCCTTGGGTCCGCACAAAGTTGATCGGCCGGCGGCTCTTCACCTCCCGGGCCATCCGCTCGGCCACCTCGATTGGGGCGAAGTCGTCCTTGTCGCCATGGATCATGTGCACGGGGATCTTCAGCCGCTCTAGGGCGCGCTTGGCGTACGCCAGCTGCGGGCGTTGGCCGCTTGCCTCCATGACCGCATGGCGCAGGTCCTTCGGTATGACCTTCAGCGCCTTCATGCCGGTGTCCATCAGCCAGCGCGCCGTCGGCCCCGCCTCCCCGAAAAAGCCGGAGAGCAGCACCAGCCCGTCCACGCGGCCGGGATTGTTGTCGGCGATCAGGGTGGCGATCGCCGCCCCATAGCTCTGGCCAACCAGCAGCACCTTCTGGCCCGGCGCGGCGCGCAGCAGCGGCGCCAGGGCCTCCGCCTGCACGCGGATGTCGGTGACGGCGTGCGCCGGCTCCGAAGCCGCGTAGCCCGGCCGGTCGACCACCACCATCTCGCGGTCCTGCGGCAGCTCGGCCATCGTCTCGGCCCAGTACTCGGCCCAGGACGGCGCGCCCGTGATCACTACGATCTTCCAGGGCGCCGGGGTCTCGCGGGGGGTCTCGAGGGCCGAGATCTTCCAGCCATGGCCGCCGCCAGCGTAGAAGCTCGTGCGTCGGATAACCGTGTCAGGATAATCGGCCGAGGTCGGCGCGTGCTCAGTGCGGCCCGTCGCAGCGCACTCGATGCACGCCCAACCCATCGCAAGCACGCCCTTCGGCCGTTTCCTCGGCACGTTCGCAATCTCCTCAGGCCACGGAACTCACCTGTGGCTGCAAACGCGCCTTGCAAGGCTTGGTTCGGCCAAGCCGGAGCTCAAACCGCAGCTTGGTTCTGGGGTGTGGCAATGCTGCCGCTCGGAGCCCGGGCGAGGCGGCCGGCGTAGGCGAAGAGCACGCCCGCCATGGGATGGGCCGTGAGGACCCGGAACCGGTAGCCGCCGTCCGCTTCGAAAGCCCGCGCGCGGATCGTCGGCGCAAGCCCCCTCGGCAGCGGGAGGGGACCCAGTCGCCATCCCACGAAGCGCCAGCGGAAGCCGTGTGGCCTGGGGTCCACTTCGAACCGGAAGGTCACCGGGCCGAAGCGTTCTGCGAAGCGGCCCAGCCCGTCGGGGCTGAGATGGGAGGCGAAGCGGGCGCGCCCGAAGCGGCGGGCCCAGGTCTCGCCCCCCGCCCTCTCGACGATCTCCACTGAAAGCTCAGGGTAGGCGCCCGGCCGTGGCAGGCCAAGCAGCCGCCGCGCCAGCCGAGCCAGGGGGTTGGTTGATCCTCGCGCCTGGCCCCGCCCCTGGAACCGCCCGCCGCCGGCCGCGTGCACCCGGGCCACCGAAGGCGGAAGGCCCTCGAACGCGGCGCCGAGCACCTGCCGGAACAGCCCCTCCTCGTCGCCCCAACTCTCGATCCGCGTCGAAATTGGCAGGCCGTCCAACTCAGCCATGATCTCATCTATGGTGAGCAGGCCGACGCAGGCCTGGGCGCCGCGCGCGGTCAACCGACCGTCCTTCAGCCCGCGCAGCACGGCCGCCGCGGCGGCGACCGGCGTACTCGGGCCTGCGTTGGCGGCCGCAGCCAGGGACCAGCGCGCCCGCCGCGGCTGGCCGTCGGGGCCATCGCCTTGCGCCAGCACCACCATGCCGCCCCGATCGGAACCGAACCGCTCCACCAGGCCGGCCGGCCAGCGCAGCGCCGGCGCCATCGGCCGCAGGTCGCGCACGAGGCCCAGCCGGACCGGCCAGCTCAGCAGCCACAGGCCGAGATGAACCGGCGCGAGCTCCAGGCCCGCCAGGAACAGCGCCTCGCGCCGCACGGCGAAGCGCGCGGGGATCAGGTCCAGATCCGGCGTTTCGCAGAGCGAGGCCCATCGGTCGCCCACGCCCGGGAAGGCCAGCCGCCGCGGCCCGCTCCAACCGGGGCGCGAGGTCCAGCGGCCGCCCTCGAAAACTCGTACCGGCCGGCCGACGTAGGAGAGGATGGCCTGCACCACCGAGAGGCCGCGCGGCGCCCGCGCCCCTGGCGAGATCGCCACCGTCACGCGGTCCACACTGCGCCAGCCACGCGTGATCGCCTCGAGGGCGGCGTTGGACAGGGCCGGGGTCGAACTCGCTCCCGTGAGCGCCAGCACGCCCGCCGCCCGGGCTGCTGCGTCGATCGCTGCCGGCGCCGTGGCCACGAAGTCACGCGCGTCGGCGATGTCCACATAGTGGGCGCCCGCGGCCACAGCGGCTCGGACCAAGGTCAAGTCGCTGGCCTGGAACGGCCCCGCGGCGTCCACCACCGCCCAGGGCCTCAGCGCCGCCAAGCCTTCGGGCCGACTGCGATCGAGTAAGGCGATCTCGGCTGCGCCGATCTCGGCCTGCAGCCTCGCGAGCGCGTCCCGCCCCCGCGCCGCGAGCACGAGTTCCACGTCCGGCCAATGCGCCAGCAGTCGGGCCAAGCGCTCCCCGAAGGCGCCGGTGGCCCCGACGAGCACGATCCGCTTCACGCCCAGCCCGGCGGGGGATCGAGGACGAACCGCGCCCGCACTTCCGGCGACGGGACCATACAGGCGGCCTTCTTCCCCATGAGCCGGTAGCGATTACGCGCCAGCAGGCGGTAGCCTGCATCCCGCGCCTGCTTTGGGATCAGCCGCAGCACGCCCACCCAGCTCCACGGCGCACCCAGTCTGCGGGCCAGCGCCAGCACCGCATCCGAGGCGTCCAGCGGCCGCCCCCGATCGAAGAACAGGAAACTCTCCGGATTTTCCAAGTCGAGACCGTGGCGCTCAGCGATCGCGCGCCCGAACGGCGACTGGAGGGGCGTGAACAGGATCTCGCCCTTGCGGTCGAGCTTCAGTGCGACCTGGACCGAGCCCGAGCAGAAGTTGCAGACGCCGTCGAACACCCACAGCCCGTCGAGCACGTCGGCCCGACGCTCGCTCACGCCGCCATCCGGGCCTTGAAGACGCCGTCCGGCAGCAGGGCCGCACGGCTTGGATGCACGAAGAAGTAGTCCTTCCAGGGCAGGTCCGGCACCACGGCGCTGCGCTCTTCCAGCCGGTCGCCGTTGAGGGCGAACATCCGGTAACCCCGGCTGCGGAACAGCTCGACCACCGCCTCGGCCGAGCCGCCGAAGCGGGCCGACAGCATGGTGGGGTGGATCTCGATCAGCACGTGCGGCCGGTCGCGGTCTAGGATCCCGGCCGCCCCCTGCAGGGCGCGCAGCTCGGCGCCCTCGATGTCCATGCGAATGAAGTCCACCTGCCCCACCCCGTGCTCGGCGCAGTAGCCGTCGAGCGTGACCACCGGCGTCGGCTGCAGGTCCGCGCCGCGGTCCTGCAGGTCGGGGCGTGCGGCGCCCTCCGGCGCGGCTTCGGCGACGAACGCATAGGCGCGTCCCATGCGGCCCGACATCTTCTTGGGCGTCACGAGCAGCAGCTGCCCGGGCTTCTCGGCCACCGCCGCGTGCACCGGCGTCACCTGCCGCGCGATGCCGTGCCAGGCCATGCACTTGCGCAGCACCTGGAAGGTGAAGGCGCTGGGCTCGAAGGCGTAGATCCGCGCCTTCGGCGCCACCTGGGTCATGACATAGGTGTGGCGCCCGTCGCTCGCGCCCACATGCAGGCAGACCGGCGCGCCGGACAGCAGGTCGGCCAGGTACGGCGTCTCCGGCTCGTGCTTCGCCCAGCGCAGGTTGCGCCGCCAGGCCCGGAAGGCGTGACCCAGCACCCGTAGCGAAGCCATTCGAACCCCTCTTCGGCGCCCCCGCGCCAGAGCCCCCTTCTTAAGCGGGCTCGCGCACCACCGTCATCATGTAGTTCACGTCCGTGTCCGTGGACTGCGACCAGCGGCCGCTGAGCGGATTGAAGGAGACGCCGTACGGGCCGTCGACCAGCACCGGTTCGCCCTGCAGGAAACCGGTGATCTCGTCCGGCTTGAGGAACTTGCGCCAATCGTGGGTGCCGGCCGGCAGCCAGCGCAGGACGTACTCGGCGCCGACCACCGCCAGTGCCAGCGCCTTTGCGGTGCGGTTCAGGGTCGCCACGATCATCAGCCCGCCAGGCTTCAGCAGCCGCGCGCAGGACCGCAGGTACTCCCCGGGGTCCGCGACGTGCTCGATCACCTCCATATTGAGGATCAGGTCGAATGGCGGCTCGCCGGCTTCCAGCAGGGCTTCCGCCGTGGAGCAGCGGTAGTCGATGACAAGTCCCTGCTCGGCAGCGTGCGCGCTGGCCGTGCCGATGTTGCGCTCCGAGGCGTCGACGCCGACCACCTCGAAACCCAGCCGGCTCATCGGTTCGCTCAGCAGCCCGCCGCCACAGCCGATGTCCAGCAGGCGCAGCCCCTCGAAGGGCCGCCGCTGACCGCCGTCGCGCTGGAAACGATAAAGGGCCTGGTCGCGGATGAAGGAGAGCCGCACAGGGTTGAACTTGTGCAGGGGCGCGAACTTGCCCTTGGGGTCCCACCACTCGGCGGCGATGCGCGAGAAGCGCTCGACCTCGGCAGGATCGATGCTCGAACGGGCAGGAGCGGGGGAAGTCATGCCCCCCCATACCCCCGGAGCCGCCCCGGATGAAGCGATTGTGCCCGTTGCGGACCCCGAATCCCGTCGCTAGAAGGTCCCGCTCTTTCTGAGGGGGGTTCGGCGCGGGTGTCCCGGCTGGTGATGAAATTCGGCGGCACGTCCGTGGCCGACCTGGAGCGCATCCGGCGGGTGGCGAGGCTCGTGAACGCCGAGGTCGAGGCCGGCCACAAGGTGGCGGTGGTCGTCTCCGCCATGGCCGGCAAGACCAACGAGCTGGTGGCCTGGACCGACGGCGCCGGCGCCGCGACCGGCAACCTGCCGCCATCCGACGACGAGTACGACGTGGTGGTGGCCTCCGGCGAGCAGGTCACCGCGGGCCTGTTGGCCATGACCCTGCGCAACATGGGCGTCCCGGCCCGATCCTGGCTCGGCTGGCAGATCCCGATTATCGCCGACGACGCCCACGGCCGCGCCCGCATCGACGATGTCCCGCCTGAAAAGCTCGCCGAGGCGATGGACGAGGGCCAGGTGGCGGTGATCGCTGGCTTCCAGGGCGTGACCCGCGACGGCCGCATCGCCACGCTCGGCCGCGGGGGCTCCGACACCAGCGCCGTGGCGATCGCCGCCGCGCTGAAGGCGGAGCGCTGCGACATCTACACCGACGTCGACGGCGTCTACACCACCGACCCGCGGATCGAGGCCAAGGCCCGCAAGCTCAGCAAGATCTCTTACGAGGAGATGCTGGAGATGGCCTCGCTGGGCGCCAAGGTGTTGCAGACCCGCAGTGTCGAGTTGGCCATGGCCCAGAACGTGCGCGTGCGGGTGCTTTCGAGTTTCGTCGAGCCGGGCGAAGCCCCCGGAACCCCTGGAGAGCTCCAGGGCACCATCGTCTGCGACGAGGAGGAGATCGTGGAAAAGCGCATCGTGAGCGGGGTCGCCTACAGCCGCGACGAAGCCAAGATCAGCCTCTTCGGCCTGCCCGACCATCCGGGCGTCTCGTCCGAGATCTTCGGCGCCCTGGCCGACGCCAACGTCAACGTCGACATGATCGTCCAGAGCCATGCCCGCACCCAGGACACGGCCAACATGGAGTTCACCGTCGGCAAGCGCGACGCACAGCGCGCCGTCGAAATCGTCCGCGCCGCCCAGCCGAAGATCGGCTTCGACGACGTGGCCGTGAACGAGGACGTGGCCAAGGTCTCGGTGATCGGCGTCGGCATGCGCAGTCACGCGGGTGTCGCCAAGTCGATGTTCAAGGCGCTCGCCGACAAGGGCGTGAACATCCAGGTGATCTCCACCTCGGAGATCAAGATCAGCGTGCTGATCGACGCCGCCTACACGGAACTCGCCGTCCGCGCCCTCCACGCGGCCTACGGGCTAGACCAGCTCTAGTCCAGCTCGCTTGGGAGGAGGAGCGTCATCACGCCCGCTCCGCCCCGCCCGTTAGGCGGAACGCTGCCCAGGTCCCGATCACCGCGATCGGGATCACCGAGGCGAACACCCACACGGACGCGGTCGTCGCGCTCTCGGCCGTGAGCCCGCCGTGGAAGCCCGCCAGGTTGGCGGCCGCCCCGGAGATCGCGGCCCCCACGGCAGCTCCAGTCTGCCGCACGGCCGTGATCGCCGAGGAGCCGATCGCCCGGTCCTCGTCGGCCAGCGCCGCCAGCACCCGGCGGCCCATGAAGCTCCACGACAGGCCGAAGGCCGCCCCCATCAGCGAGCCGCCCAGCAGCACCCAGACCAGCGGCTGGCCCGCCATGGCCCAGGCCAGCAGCACGAGGCTGGCCACCAGGCAGACCGCGCCGATCCGGATCCAGCGGGCGTCCCACACCCCGCCCACGTGCGCCACCGCCAGCGCGGCCAGGGTCCAGGCCAGCGACTCCGCGCCGATCACGTAGCCGGCCCACAGCGGCGACATCCCGCGCAGCGCCTGCAGGATCGGTGGGCCGTAGATTGCGAACCCCATCGACGCTGCCGTCAGCCAGAACATCGCCTGGTAGCCGGAGCCGACGATCGTGCGCACGTCTCCAGCCCGGTGCGGCAGCAGCCGCACTTTCGAGCGGTGGTCGATCCAGAACACCAGCCCCAGCACCGCCAGGCCGGCCCCGATCCCTGCGAGCGACAGCGCCGTGTTCGGCAGCAGGTCGGCCACGCCGATAGCGCTCACGCCCACCGCCAGCACACCGAGCTGCAGCCAGGGGATACCGGGTCCGCCGGAGCCCTTCGCGCCCTTGCCGATCAGGAAGGGCGCGACCACGCTGAAGCCCGCAGCCTGCAGGGCGAACAGCCAGAAGACGTTCCGCCAGTCGCCGGTCTCCACCATGATCCCGCCGACCAAGGGTCCCAGGAGGGTGGCGATCCCCCAAACGCCGGACACCGAGGCGAACACCCGCGCCAGGTGCCGCTCCGGGAACATCAGCGCTATGGCCACCATGGCGAAGCCGGAGATCCAGCCGCTGCCCAGCCCCTGGACGAGCCGGCCCCACAGGAACAGCTCTACTGACGGGGCCATGGCGCTCATCACGCAGCCGGCGGTCATGATGACGCCCGCCAGCGCCGTGGCGGCGCGCAGGCCGAAGAGCTCGGAGAGACGGCCGGAGCTCGCGCCCGCCACGATCGCGCCCACCATGAAACCGGCCGTCGCCCACGCGAAGTACTGGTAGCCCCCGAGTTCGGCGCCGACGCTTGGCATGATGGTGGCTGTGACCAGTCCATCGGCGGCGTTCAGCCAGACGCCCAGGCAGATGAGGGCGAACCGCGGCAGCCGCCCCTCGGCCAGGAGGTCGGCCCAGCTCTTTTCCCGTCCGACCTCGCTCACACCGCCCCCTCCTCGCCTAGCGCGACCGGCTCGCCCCCGGCAGCGGCGGCTGGAAGTCGGCTGTCCAGTGCACCGCGGTCGAGGCGGTCACATACCAGCCGATCAGCAGGGCGCAGATCAGGGCGCCGGGTACGTAGGAGTTGGTCCGGCGGTATGTCCACATGCCGATCGCCCCCACCAGAGCCAGCAGCGGCACGAATTGGATGGCGACGATGGTGTTCAGCGGCTCGGCGGGGGTCGCCAGCAGTCCCGTGGCGAACAAACTCCCGTACTGAATCGCCACCAGCAGCAGGAAGCCCAGGCTCATCGCCAGCTTGCCGGAGATGACCTGCGCCAGAAAGCCGTCTCGGCGCACCGCGATGTCCGCGGCGAGGCTACGGATCGCGACCAGGAAAAACGCGGCCCAGAGGAGCACGTACGGGACAACGATCCCCCAGTCCTCCCCGCTCAGCGGCTTCAGCCCCAGCACCCAGAACCGGTAGTCGGTCCGGAACACCGCCTCCACCGCAACCAGCGACAGGTAGCCGACCGCCACGGTGACCAGCGCCGCCGCAAGCGACAGCCCCCAGCGATTGCTGAACGCCGGCGTGCGCTTCCGAAGGAAGCCGAGGCCCAGCAGGATCAGCAGGTTCACGAGCGCCCAGACCAGCAGCTGGTTCTGGATCCACTGCGGGAAGAACCGCATCGGGAAGAACAGCTGCCCGACCTTCATGGCGGGATAGAAGGTCAGCGCCGGGATCAGCGCCGTCAGGGCGAAGTTCAGCCACCAGCGGCCGTTGCGACGCTCCAGGACGGGCTCGGCCGGCTCGGCCAGGCCCCGGAAGAATGGCGTGCGCAGCAGCAGGTCGAACGTGCCCAGCAGCAGCCACACGAAGCCCACGAAAGCCAGACCGGTGCCGATCTCCTTCCAGAGCCAGACCTGCTGGCCCGGCGGCGGGCCGCCGCGTTCGCCGTCCAGGGTCTGCTGGAACCAGGCCACAGCCGGCTCCACGCCGCCGCGGGAGAAGTGCTCCCACGGGTGCGTGACCGGTGGGTTGAACAGCACCCGGGCCGAGCCGTCGGCCACCGAGCCATAGACCCGTCCCTCCACCACCGGCGTGGTGCTGCCGAACAGCTTCATGAGCCGCGCCGAGCGCTCCACGTCCGAACCCTTCGGGACCTGCCACATCAGCTGGGCGAACTCATCGTACTGGCCGAACACCAGCGCGAGGTTGCGCGGCCGCTCCGGGGCCTTGGCCCCCAGCAGCCCCGGGGTTGAGCCTTCCAGCACGATCGACCGATAGGCGTCGGGTTGGGCCACGGCCGCCGCCAGGATCGGCCCGCCCCCCATGGAGTGGCCCTCCAGGCCGATGTTGGCCCGGTCGACGAACGGCAGCGACTGCAGGTAGCGCAGCGCCGCCGGCCCGCCCAGGTCGGCTTGGCCGACCGCCCCCTGCGAGTACCCGTGGCCCGTCATGTCCATGGCCAGGACCACGAAGCCGCGCCGGGCCAGCTCGATGGCGAACGGGCTCTGCATCTCGCGGGTGTTGATGTAGCCGTGGCTGGCCAGCACTGCGGGCGCCGGATCGTCTGCGGTTGCGCCGGCCGGCACGTAAAGCAGCCCGCTCTGGACCAGGCCGCCCTCGCCTGGGAACCGCACGTCCTCGACCCGCACGCCGCCGCTCGTCTGCACCCGGCTGGCGAGCAGGCTCCCGCCCACGATCAGCACCAGGCCCAGCAGGAAGGCCCCCCACGTTCGCAGCATCGACGTCTCCCCCCGGGACGATATTCGTCGGGGCGACGATGGGACGGCTCAGCCGCGGAGTCAAAGCTCGGCCCGCTGAAGCCCTCTAGGGTGGCTGCGGCGGCTTCGCCCTGCCGCAAGAAATCGGCGCTCGGCCACACCCTCGCCATGCTCGCTGGCGAGGCAGGCGCCCAATCGCCGCACGCCGCCTCTTTCCGTCTCCGTCGAGACACGTAAAGCTGGTAGGGACGCGATTTGAGGGCAGGGAGACGAGCGCCACACGATGGCCGTTCCAGGGGTAGCGATACGCGGCCAGCGCAGCCTGCTTCGGCAGATCCGCGAGGCCCTCGCCGGCGGCGGCCCGGCGCAGGCGCGCCTGGACATGGTCGTGCGCATCATCGCGCGCTCGATGGTCGCCGAGGTGTGCTCGCTTTACCTCCGCCGCGCCGGCGGCGAGATGGAGCTGTTCGCCACCGAAGGTCTTGACCCCGGCGCCGTCCACGTCACCCGCATGAAGCCGGGCGAAGGCCTGGTGGGCGAGATCATGAAGGCGGGGCGGCCGCTGAACCTCGCCGACGCCCCCGAGCACCCGGCCTTCTCCTACCGGCCGGAGACCGGCGAAGACCCGTATCACGCGTTCCTCGGTGTCCCGCTGTTGCGCGGCGGCCGTTCCATCGGCGTCCTGGTCGTCCAGAACCGCACCGCTCGGGTCTACACCGAGGACGAAGTCGAGGACCTGCAGATCATCGCCATGGTCCTGGCCGAGATGGTCGCCGGCGGCGAGCTGATCGGTGGGGAAGATCTCAAGGGCGTCGAGATCGCCCCCCACCGGCCCGAGCGGCTGAAGGGTTCGAAATTCTCCGACGGCCTGGCCTACGGCATCGTCGTCCTGCACGAGCCGCCCGTGGCGCCGAGCCAGCTGCTCTCCGACGACGTCGTCGCCGAGGAGGCCCGGCTGAAGACCGCGGTCGCTGGCCTGCAGAAGCAGATCGACGACATGCTGGAGGGCCAGCACGGTCTGGTGGAGGCCTCCTACGAGGTGCTCGAAACCTACCGCATGTTCGCCCATGACCGCGGCTGGAACCGCAGCCTCGAGGACGCGGTGCGCAACGGCCTGACCGCCGAGGCCGCCGTCGAGCGCGTGCGCTCCGAGCATCGCGCCCGTCTCGGGCAGGCCCGCGATCCTTACCTGCGCGAGCGGCTGCATGATCTCGAGGACCTCAACGACCGCCTGCTGCGTCACCTGACCGGCGAGGGCCACGTGGCGCGCGAGCTTCCCGACAACGCAATCCTGATCGCCCGGAATCTGGGCCCCGCCGACCTGCTCGAATACGACCGCAAGAAGCTCCGCGGGCTGCTGCTCGAGGAAGGCTCCACCGCCAGCCACGCCGCCATCATCGCCCGCTCGCTGGACATCCCCTGCGTCGGACGCCTGCACGGCCTGCGCGACAAGGTGAATGAGGGCGACCCGGTGATCGTCGACGCCGAAAGCGGCGAGGCCTACCTGCGCCCCCGGCCCGACGTGGTGAAGGCGATCCAGGCGCGGATGGACGTGCGTCGGCAGCGCCGCGCCGAGTTCGCCAAGCTGCGGGAGACTCCGGCCTTCACCCGCGACGGGGCCAAGGTGACCCTGCTGATGAATGCAGGGCTCGACGTCGACCTCGACATCCTGGGCGAGACCGGCGCGGAGGGCATCGGCCTTTTCCGGACCGAGTTCCAGTTCATGGTCGCCGAGGAGATGCCGCGCCTCAGCGCCCAGGCAGCGCTCTATGGCCGGGTCATGGACGCGGCCGGAGACCTGCCGGTCACCTTCCGCACCCTCGACCTGGGCGGCGACAAGGTGCTGCCCTACCTCGAGGCCGAGCGCGAGGACAACCCGGCGCTGGGCTGGCGGGCGATACGCATGGGCCTCGACCGTCCCGCCCTGCTGCGCCTGCAGCTTCGCGCCCTGATCGCCGCCGCCAAGGGCAGGCCGCTGCGGATCATGTTCCCTCTGGTGGCCAGCTGCGACGAGTTCCGCGCCGCCCGCGCCCTGGTGGACACCGAGATCGCCTGGGCCCTGCGCCGTGGCCGCAAGGCCCCGTCCCGTCTCGACGTGGGCGCGATGATCGAGGCGCCTTCGCTGATCTGGCACTTGGACGCCCTGCTGCCGATGACCGACTTCGTCAGCGTCGGCACCAACGACCTGCTGCAGTACATGTTCGCCGCCGACCGCGGGAACCCGCGCGTGGCCGACCGCTTCGACCCGTTGTCGCCGCCCTTCCTGCGCGCCATGGAGCAGATCCAGCGCGCCTGCGCCGAAACCGGCACGCCGGTCAGCGTCTGCGGCGAGATGGCGGGTCGCCCGCTAGAGGCCTTCGCCCTGGTGGCCCTGGGCTTCGAGCGGCTGTCCATGCCGCCGGCCGGTGTGGGCCCCGTGAAACAGATGGTGCTTTCCTGCGATCGGGAGGCAGCGCGGCGCGGGGTTTCTGCGTTGCTGAAGAGCGGCGCTGGTTCCGTGCGCAACGAAATCGAAACCCTCGCGCGCAAAACCTACCTCGCGGTGTGAGGAGAGCCTGAGTTACGTGACCGAATACCGCATGGAGCGACCTCCGAGTGCGTGGTACGCGGAGTTCATCTTCCGAATCTGCGTGAGTCTTTGGCCTGCACACCGGCGCGAACGAGTCGCGTTGGGGCAAGTCCTGGGGTAAGGGCCATCCATGGCGCTGGATACTGGCCGCATTGTCGATCTTGAAGCAGACCCCGCCAACACGGGCGATCCGGGTCTGGTCGACACCTACACGCCCACCATTCACTCCGGGGTGAATATTGGCGAGGCCCTGCGGGCCGTCCGCGAATTCAAGGGCCTGTCCCTCGAAGAGCTGGCTGAGCGCACTCGCGTGCGCCGCTCGTACCTCTCCGCCATCGAGGAGATGCGGCTCGACCTGCTGCCCTCGCGCCCCTTCACCATCGGCTATGTCCGCTCCTACGCCGCCGCCCTGGGCCTTGACCCCGAGGCGGCCACCTACCGCTTCAAGGCCGACGAGCCGGTGCTCGACGAGCCGCTGCGCGCGCCTGTCGGCGTGCAGGAAGACCGCGACCCGCGCCTCTCCGGCCTCATCGCCGGCGGCTGCGTGATGGTCGCCGCCATCTTCATGTGGAACATCGCCCAACGCGCGATGATCGACGCAGCCCCGCCGCCGCCGCTCGCCCCCGAGCTGGCCGTGATCCAGGCGCTGAAGGCGCAAAAAGACGGGCCGGTGGTGCTGGGCGCGCCGCTGCCCGCGCCCGTCGAGTCCACCACGCCGGCGCTCTACGAGACCCCCGGCCTGAGCAAGGCCGGCGAAGACGGCCGTGGCAACCTCGACGCCCCGGCGATCCTCGGCGTCACGCCCGCCGATTTCGTCCCGCCGGACACCTCACAGCTCGCCCCGATCTTCAAGCCGGAAGGCAAGGTCTACGGCGCGCCTCCGAGCCAGCCGTCGATGGTCACGATCAAGGCGCTGAAGTCGGGCGCCCTCATCCTGCGCGGCGCGGACGGCTCGGTCTACTTCGCCCGACAGCTCGACAAGGGCGAGGCCTACCGGGTCCCGGCCGTCGAGGGGCTGACGGTCGATGTCTCGGACCCCTACGCCTTCCAGGTCTTCGCCGCCGGCCAGTCCCGCGGCTTCCTGCCCGCCGCCCTGTCCTCGGCGAGCAAGCTGGCCGGGTAGGAAATCCCGGGTCCACATCGACCAAGCTTCGCTGGTGCGTTGAAGGGCCGGGGCCCGGACCCGCGTCATCGGACCAGCCCAACCGAAGCGGACCGTCTATTCCGTAGTTCCTCTCGCCTCCGCTTGGGTTCTCTCCGGAAAGCGCCTATTTTCGAGCGGTCATGAGCACCCAGGACCACACATCCGTCCGCCCCTGGCGGCAGATCCAGCGCCGTCCGTCGCGCAAGATCCGCGTCGGCAACGTCGAGGTGGGCGGCGACGCCCCGATCACGGTCCAGTCCATGACCAACACGGTGACGGCCGACGCCGCCGCCACGATCCACCAGATCCGTCAGCTGGAAGAGGCCGGCGCCGACATCGTCCGCGTCTCCTGCCCCGATCAGGAGTCCACCGCCGCCTTCCGGACGATCGCCAGAGAGGCCAGGGTCCCGCTGGTCGCCGACATCCACTTCCACTACCGCCGGGGCATTGAGGCGGCCCAGGCCGGCGCCGCCTGCCTGCGGATCAACCCGGGCAACATCGGCTCGCCCGACCGGGTGCGGGAGGTGATCCAGGCCGCCCGCGACCACGGCTGCTCCATGCGGATCGGCGTCAACGCCGGCTCCCTGGAACGCGACCTGCTGGAGAAGTACGGCGAGCCCTGCCCGCAGGCCATGGTTGAGAGCGCGCTCAGCCACGCTCGCATCCTGCAGGACCACGACTTCCACGAGTTCAAGATCAGCGTGAAGGCCTCTGACGCCTTCATGACGGTCGCCGCCTATCAGATGCTCGCGGACGCCATCGACTGCCCGCTGCACCTGGGCGTCACCGAGGCCGGCGCGCTTCGCACCGGCACCGTGAAGTCGGCGATCGGCCTCGGCAGCCTGCTCTGGGCCGGGATCGGCGACACCATCCGCGTCAGCCTCGCGGCCGACCCGGTGGAAGAGGTGAAGGTCGGCTTCGACATCCTGAAGAGCCTCGGTCTTCGGCACCGCGGCGTAAACATTATCGCGTGCCCCTCCTGTGCGCGGCAGGGCTTCAACGTGATCAAGACGGTGGAGGCGCTGGAAGAGCGCCTGGCGCACATCTCCACGCCCCTCTCGCTGTCGATCATCGGCTGCGTGGTGAACGGCCCCGGCGAGGCCCTGATGACCGACATCGGCTTCACCGGCGGCGGCAAGGGCGCGGGCATGGTCTATGTGGCGGGCCGCCCGGACCACAAGCTGGACAACGAGGGCATGGTCGACCACATCGTCGGCCTGGTGGAAGCCCGCGCCGCCGAGATCGAAGCGGCTAACGCCGTCCTCGAAGCGGCGGAGTAGGTCTACATCCCCGCCCCATCGGGCGCGATCGCTGGAAATCTGAAAAGTTGACGCCGGCGTCACCCTTGCGCTGTCGCACCACCTGCGGTTAGTTGGCGCACCTTTCTTGGAGGGACGACATGTCCGCTGCTGACGGCAACTGGAAGATCACCATCAACACGCCCATGGGCGCGCAGGAAGTGAACGCGACGATCACGACCAGTGGCGACACCTTCACCGGCAAGACCGAGGGCCGCATGGGCTCTCAGGAAGTCTCCGGCAAGGTGAACGGCGACACCCTCACCTGGAGCTCGAGCATCACCAGCCCGATGCCGATGACCCTCGAATTCGAGGCCAAGGTGGACGGCGACAAGATGACCGGCAACGTGAAGCTCGGCGCCTTCGGCAACGCGCCGCTCTCGGGCACGCGCGTCTAAGCCGCGCGCAATCGAAAAAGAGGCCCGCTCCGGGAGACCGGGGCGGGCCTTTTTGTTCCAGCCCGCCGGGTGGCGGGGCGCCGGCTATTGGGCCGGGGTCACCGACTTGGCCGCGTCGCCCACGGCGCCGGCCGCGCCGGCCGCACTATCAGCCACGCTGGACGCCGCGCTCGACACCGCGTCGGTGCGGATCGCGTCATTCCGGTTGGCGTTGAGCATGAAGAACGCGACGATCGCCACCAGGGCGAGCACCGCGATGCCGATGATCACGCCGCCCATGCCGCCGCCACGGCTTTCCACAACCGTCGGGCCGCTATCGCGCTCGATAACCCGTTCCGTGGTGCCGTCGGGGCGCTCCGTCACTCGTTCGGTAGCCATTTGATAGTCTCCTGGGTCTCACCTTAGCCGTAACGACCAACGGTGCGCTCGCGTTCCGGCAACGTTTGGCAGGAGGGCCCGGGGACGTTAGATAAGCGCCCCTTCTTCCCAGGTTCGGCTCTTCTTCAGGTTCGATCAGACGTGCGACTTCCCCAGGCCAGGCTCGACCAGGTGCTCGACCGCTTCCGCGAGATCGAGGCGCGCATGGGCGCCGCCAGCGACGGCGCGGAGATCGTGCGGTTGTCGAAGGAGCACGCTGAGCTGAAGCCGGTGGCCGACGCCGTCGCCGCGCTCGAACGCGCGCGGGGCGCGCTCCCGGAGCTGGAGGAGATGGCGGCCGGCGACCCCGAAATGGCCGCCCTGGCGCGGGACGAGCTGGAGACCCTGAAGTCACGGCTGCCGGCCCTGGAGCACGAGGTGGCCCTGCTGCTCGCACCCAAGGACCGCGACGAGAACGCCTCGGCGGTGCTGGAAGTCCGCGCCGGGACCGGCGGCGACGAGGCCGCCTTGTTCGCCGGGGACCTGTTCCGCATGTACCAGCGCTATGCCGCCCTCCGAGGCTGGCGGGTGGACATCGATTCCGTCACCGAGGGGGAGATGGGCGGCTACAAGGAGATCGTCGCGTCGATCAACGGCGACGGCGTGTTCGGCCGGCTGAAGTTCGAAAGCGGCGTCCACCGTGTGCAGCGGGTGCCGGCCACCGAGGCGCAGGGCCGCATCCACACCTCGGCCGCCACCGTCGCCATCCTGCCCGAGCCTGAGGACGTGGAGATCGAGATCCGCGACCAGGACCTGCGCATCGACACCTACCGCTCCTCCGGTGCCGGCGGTCAGCACGTCAACAAGACCGACTCCGCCGTTCGCATCACCCACCTGCCCACCGGCATCGTGGTCACCAGCTCGGAGAAGTCGCAGCACCAGAACCGCGCCCGGGCCATGAAGGCGCTGAAGGTCAAGCTGTACGACCAGCAGCGCGAGGCCCTGGACACCGCCCGGGCCGACGCCCGCAAGAGCCAGGTGGGCTCCGGCGACCGCTCCGAACGGATCCGCACCTACAACTATCCGCAAGGGCGGGTCACCGACCATCGGATCAACCTCACGGTCTACAACTTGCCCAAGGTCATGGAGGGCGAGGCCCTGGACGACGTGATCGACCCGCTGATCGCGGAGGATCAGGCCGCCCGCCTCGCCGCCCTCGAGGAAGAGTTCGCGTAGGGCGCCCCTCCCTTGGGATCGGCGCCGGGTCCGGCTTGAGCGCAGCGAGCGGCTGACTCGGCCTACGACGGTCTCTTCGGCTGCCGCGGCGGCGGCGGCGGCAGGGTGGGGAGCGGCGGCGGCGCCTCGCGAGGGCCCCGGCGCACCAGGTTGTTCACCTGCCGCCGCGTGGTCCCCCACAGGATTCCGACGCCCTTGCGAACGCCTATGAAGGCTAGGCCCACGCTGTCAGCCACCACGGCCCCGCGGCTGCCCATCGGCTTCTCCTCACCCACGGTGGTGTCGAGCGCCGTCTGGTGCTCCACCTCGGCGTTGACCTCGGCGCCCAGCAGCACGGCCATGACCGAGAACCAGATCCACACCAGGAAGCCCACGATGGCCCCCAGCGAGCCGTAGGTGATCTGGAAACGGGCGACGTTGTTCACGTACCAGGAGTAGCCGAGCGAGCCGCCCATCCAGGCGGCCGCCGCCAACATCGCCCCCACGGCGACCCACCGCCACTGCGCGCGCCGGCGGGACGGCGCGTAGCGGTAGAGAATCGCGAAGGCGCCGGCCACCAGGCCATAGAGGACCAGCCACCGCAGCGGGATCAGCAACTCGCCCGCCCCGATCTCCTCGAGCGCCAGGGGAGCGGCCACCAGCACCGCGGTGACCGCCGCCATGAACATCAGGGCCGCGAAGGTGAAGCCGTAGGTGGTCAGGATCCGCAGGACGTAGGGCCTGCGCTCCTTCTCCTCGTAGGTGACGTTCAGCGCGTCGACGAGCACGCGTATGCCGAGGCTCGCGGTCCAAAGCGACAGCACCAGGGAGAGCACGAAGGCGATCGAGAGCTCCGCCGGCCTCTGGGTCGCCAGTCGGGTCATCTGCTCGCCCACGATCGAGAGCACATCGCGGGGCACGAAGGCCGCAAGCTGGTCCAGCTGCCGGCTGACGGTGTTCACGTCGGAGATCAGGCCGTAGAGCGAGACGAACACGCCCACCGCCGGGGCGAGCGCCAGCAGCACGTTGAACGTCACCCCGCCGGCCAGGAAGGCGATGCGGTCGTTCCCGCTTTCCCGGTAGACCCGCCAGATGATGTCCCTCCAACCCTTCCACGGAATCTGGTGCGGCCACGCCGCCATCCGCCCGCGGCCGGGCTCGGTGTCCTCGAAGTGCTGCGGGTGGGCGATATCCGGGTGCGACAGCCCCGGGGGCGGCCTGCGGCTCGCCTGCGCCCAGAGCGCCGTCATCGCCGCGAGGCCAACCCAGGGGACGGCGCCCAGCAGCATCCGGGCGAGACCGCCGCCCTTGGAAACCGCGGGCTCCTTTCGCTCAGATCGCGCCACGGGGCGTTCGCTTCCTCTCATTTGGCGCCGCTTGTCAAAACCCGGGGGTGCGTCCCTCGTTCCCCTTGAAGCCGCACCGGCGTTCCGGCAACAGGCGTCCATGACCGCCCACGTCTCCGCCATCTTCCGCCACCCCATCAAGGGCTTCACGCCGGAGTCGCTGCGCGAGGTCGAGGTGGCGCCCGGCGAAGGCCTGCCGTTCGACCGGCTCTGGGCGGTGGAGAACGGTCCGTCCGGTTTCGATCCCGCGGCCCCCGCGTTCGTGCCGAAGCAGAAGTTCACCGTCTTGATGTCCATCCCGAAGGTGGCGGCGGCGCGCACCCACTACGAGGACGACACCGGTCTGCTGCATGCCCACGCGGAGGGGCTGCCGGTGTTCTCCGGGCGCCTTTCCGACCAGGCCGGGCGCGAGGCCTTCGCCGCGTGGCTCACGAAGCTGCTGCCCGAAGACGATCTCCGCGGACCGCTGAATGTGGTGACCGCCCCCGGAGCCCACCGCTTCACGGACCACCCGCAAGGCCAACTGTCGGTAGTGAACCTCGCCAGCGTGCGCGACCTGTCCCAGAAGATGGGTGTCGAGCTCGACCCGCTGCGCTTGCGCGCCAATCTTTATGTCGACGGCTGGCCGGCGTGGGCGGAGAACGAATGGGCCGGCCGCCCCATCATGCTGGGCTGGGCCCGCGCCGAGGTGTTCAAGCCCATCGTACGCTGCGCGGCGACCCACGTAGACCCGACCACCGCCGAGCGGAACCTGGACGTGGTCAGGGCGCTGTTCGACAATTACGGGCACATGAACTGCGGCATCTACCTGAAGGTCACAGCGTCCGGGCGCATCGGCGTCGGCGACGCGGTCACCTCGCCCGACGCCGCCCCGGTGGAGGCTGTCGAATGGGCCTGACCCTGGTACAGGCCTGGACGCACGCCAAGAAAACCCTCGAAGCGGCCGGCCTCGCCGGGCCGGTGATCGACGCCCGCCTGCTGGTTGAGGCTGCAGCCGACGCGACCCGCGTCGACATCGTCACCGACCCCTACCGCCCTCTCTCCGAGGACCAGGCCGCCACCCTCGACGACTACCTGACCCGCCGGGTGAGACGTGAGCCGGTGAGCCATATTCTGGGCCGCAAGGGCTTCTGGAAGATCATGCTCAACGTGAATCGGGACGTGCTCACGCCGCGGCCGGACACGGAGACGGTGGTCGACACCATCCTGAAGCAGACGCAGGAGCGTCAGGTCTTCTCCGTGCTCGACCTGGGGGTCGGCTCCGGCGCGATCCTGCTGGCCATCCTCGCCGAACGGCCGGCGGCCAGGGGCCTGGGCGTGGACGTCTCGGAAGAGGCCCTCGCCGTGGCCCGCGACAACGCCGCCCACCTGGGCCTTGCAGGGCGGGTCGCCCTGTTGCGCGGCGACTGGACCGATGGCCTGGCCGACGCCAACTTCGACGTGGTGGTCTCCAACCCCCCCTACATCGCGGCCGAGGTGATCGAGACGCTGGAGCCCGAGGTTCGCGACTGGGAACCTCGCCTGGCGCTGGATGGCGGCGCCGACGGCCTCGACGCCTATCGCCGCCTCGCGCCCGAAATCCTCCGCGTGCTGAAGCCCGGCGGGAAGTTCGCGGTGGAGATCGGCTACGACCAGAAGGAGGCGGTCGAGGCCCTCTTCCAGGCGGCCGGGGCGCTCGATGTGCGCACCATAAAGGACCTCGCCGATCGGGATAGGGTTGTCGCGGGTGCGAAAAAGCCCTTGGAAACGGGCGCTTGAGTCGCTACATCAGGTCCGGTCTCCACCCAAAAAAGCTGGCTAGGTCGAGGCGCTCCAACCGGGCGCACACCATTCCGGCAGGCGCGACGCTCCTCAGCAAGGCCTCTCGCTGAAGAACTTCCGGGCGGAAGACGGGGAACACTAGGCGTCTTCAACAATCCAAGCCGGGCCCGCGCCCGACCCGCTGAGGGCTAGCGCAGAGGCCGCCCGGGCCGCTCAGGAAAGAGCATACGGTTATCAAATAATGAGAGATTTCAAGGGTATGAAGCGTCAGCGCGGTCGCAATCGCGGCGGCGGCGGCGGCAGTGGCGGCGGCGGTGGCGGTGGCGGCAACAAGCCCCAGAACGCCAACCGGGCGTTCGACTCCAATGGCCCTGAAGGCGCGAAGGTCCGCGGTAACGCCCAGCACGTCTTCGAGAAGTACCAGCAGCTGGCGCGTGATGCGAACGCCGCCGGCGATCGCGTCCTCGGCGAGAACTATCTTCAGCACGCCGAACATTATTTCCGCCTGCTGCGCGCCATGCAGCCGCAGCGGCCCGCCTCGGACATCCTCGGCGGCCGTGACACCTTCTCGTCCGGCTACGACATCGACTTCGAGGACGAAGGCGCCCAGGCTCAAGCCCAGGCGGCCGACGAGGCCGCCGCCGAGGCCGGCCCTTCAGCCGAGATCCAGGACGCCGACGGCCAGCGCCGGGATCGCGACGGCAGGGATCGCGACGGACGTGATCGGGACGGCCGCGATCGGGACGGCCGCGATCGGGACGGGCGGGATCGGGATCGGGGCGAGCGCTTCGAAGGCCGGCGTGACCGCGACGACCGCGAGGCTCGTGACAACCGCGACCGGGATCAGAACCGTGACCGGGTCGAGAACCGCGACCAGAACCGAGACCGTGGCGAAAATCGCGACCAGAACCGCGAGCGCGTCGAAAACCGGGACCAACCCCGCGATCAGAACCGTGATCGGGCCGAGCCCCGCGAGGGTGGCCGCCGCGATCGCTGGCGCGAACGCGACGATCGCGGCCGCAACCGCGACGACCGTCCGCGCGCCGATCGTGACGACCGGCCCCGCGAGGACCGGCCTGCCCGCGAGGACCGTCCCGAGCGCGATCCGCTGAGCGTGGTCGAGCCGCAGGCCGCGGCCCCATTCGTCAGCGAGGAACGTCCGACGCCGGTGCTGCGCGACTCCGAGGGCGGCGAGAGCCAGGCCCCGGCGTTCCTGCAGGCTCGCACCGAACCTCGCCCCGACACAGGCGGCGACGAGGCGGCGCCCGCCCGCAAGCCGCGCCGTCGCCGCGCACCGCGCAGCTTCGACGCCGGCGAAGGCGCTCCGTCGAACGAGTCCGAAGAGGCGTAGACCGCGTGATAGCCTTCTCCCCTTGGGAGAAGGCGGCCCGCCAGGCGGGTCGGATGAGGGGTCGCACGGCGCACGTGCGGCCCCTCTTCGATTCCGTCGGGAGGATCGGGTCGAGCCCTGATCCGCCAACCGAACTCAGAACCTGTAGGCGACGCCCAGCCGGAAGTTCCGCCCGGGCAGCGGCGCGATGTCCTTCAGGAAGGACGCGTGCTCGCGGGCCGCGGTGTCCGTCAGGTTCCGCGCGTCCAGGAACACCTTGAAGTCCGGGTCGGCCAGCGGTCGCACGGTCAGGGACGCGTTCAACAGGGTGTAGCCGTCGGTCGGCAGCTCGAGGTCGGCGACCCGCTCCTGCTTGCCCACCCGGCGGGCCTCAAGGGTCCCGGTCCAGCGGCCGCCCTCGAACACCCCGCGCACCGTGCCCGACCAGGGCGGGATCCGCGCCGGCGGGCCCAGGTCGGTCTCGCCACGCACGTAGTCGGCCGCGCCTTCCAGTCGGAAGCTGCGCGCCCCCTCCACCCAGAGGCGATAGGAGACTTCGGCTTCGAAGCCGTGGAAGTCTGCGTCGGTCTGCTGGTAGGCGAAGATGGGCAGGTGGCTGTCCTCGTCCTCCTCCCCGGTCGGCCGCAGGTCGATGAACCCCTCGTAGCGCACCGCGAACAGGTGAAAGTCGGCGGTCCAGGGGCCGCTGTCGTAGTGCACCGTGCCGTCCAGCGACCACGAGACCTCCGCATCGAGCTCGGCGTCGCCCCGCTCGAAGGCGCGCGTCGCCGGGTGCGCTCCGCTGGCGAACAGCTCTTCCTGCGCCGGCGCACGGCTCGTGCGCGAGCCCGACAGACTGAAGAACCAGCCCTCCGCCGGCCGCACGAAGGCTCCCAGTGAGCCGGAGACGTTGGTGAAGTCACGCTCGCCGGCCAAGCTGTCCAGGGTGCGGCGGTCGACCCGAAGGCCGCCCTCCACGCCCCAGCCATCGCGGTCGTAGCGCTGCAGGACGAAGGCGCCCCACTCCTTGGTCTTCGTGGCCGGGACCAGAGCCTCCTCGCCCACCGCGTCGAAGTCGCGCGACAGCGCCTGGAACCCCACGGCTCCCTGCCAGCCGTTCCGGTCGGGCTGCACCAGCTCCAGCCGGCCTTCCCAGCCTTCGGAGAAGAAGCGGGTGGCGGGCTCGCCGTCCTCCAGCTCCACGTGGGTGTAATCAGCGTAGCCGCCCGCGAAGCGGACCTTCTCGAACGGCCCGAGGTTCACCTCGTGCTCGCCCCGCAGATCGTAGCGCGTCTGCTCCAGCTCGATGGCGACGCCGCCGGCCTCGCCCTCCGAAGGCTCGTCCGCGTGACCCTCTTCTCCCTCGTGCTCGTGTTCGTGCTCGTGCTCGTGCTCGTGGCCCGGCACGCCGTAAGTGGTCTCCGTCCGCTTGACCGAGAAGCCCAGGTATCCCCTCTCGCCGACGTAGGAGAGGCCCGCGCCGTAGGAGGAGAGCTCGGTGGAGGTGTTCTCCACGACGGAGTCCACCGGACCAGGCCATTCCTCGCCGTCCGCAGCCAGCTGGCGCCGGGACTCGGGGAAGGTGGGAACCTCGTAGTCCTCCGTCTCCCGCCTCAGGGCGTCGACGCTCAGCACGAAGCGCCCGAGGCCCGCCTGCAGCGAGCCCGCCGCCATGCGGCCGTCGTCGACGGTCGAGCCGGAGGCCAGCACGCGTCCCTGGATCCCGTCCACCGGATCGCGCGCGATCCGGTTGTCGATCACGTTGACGATGCCGCCGATGGCCGAGCCGCCGTAGGCCAGGGCCGAAGGCCCGCGCAGCACCTCGATGCGCTCGGCCTCCTGCGGGTCGGTGGCCACGGCGTGGTCGGGCGACAGTGCGCTGGCGTCCACCTGGCCCAGCCCGTTCGACAGCACCAGGACCCGGGGCCCCGAAAGTCCGCGGATCACCGGCCGGCTGGCGCCGGGCCCGAAGAAGCTGGAGCGCACGCCCGGCACGCCTGTGAGCACGTCGCCCAGCCCGCCCACCGGCGCCGTGTCGAGTTCCTCCCGCTTCAGGATGTTGACGCTGGTGGTCGCCGAGCCGATCGAGATCGGATAGGGCGCAGCGGTGACCACCACCTCGCCCAGGTCCTTCTGTGCGGCGGCGGCGTGGGCGGAGTTGGCGGCGGCCAGGGCCACTGTGGCGGCGGCGGCGAACAGGGCGGCTCGCGACATGGACTCTCCAGACGGGGTACGTACACGGGTGTTATGAAGTAACAGAACCGTTATGAAATAACATAACGGTTCGTCAAGCCCATTGCGGCGGCGTCGCGCCGGGGCTACCTCAATGGCTATGGGAGATGCATGCCACCACGAGGACGGCGTCCATCCGGGGCTGAAGGGTCCCGCCCTCCGCCGGGCGCTGGGGGCGGCCGAGAGCCGCTGCACGGAGACCCACGAGCGGCTGACCGCGCCGCGCCGCCGAGTGCTGGAGATGCTGCTCGGGTCCGACGCCCCCCTGAAGGCCTATGACCTGATCGCCGCCTATGGCGAGAGCGGCGAACCCGCCAAGCCTCCCACTGTCTACCGCGCGCTGGAATTCCTTGAACGCCTGGGCTTCGCCCACCGCATCGAGAGCCTGAACGCCTACGTCCCGTGCCGCATCGAGGGCCAGGGCCACGTGGCGGCCTTCCTGATCTGCGACTGTTGCGGGGCCGCCGAGGAGTTCGAACCCGACCTCGGCCCGGGGCTCGCGGCGGCGGAGGCGGCGGGCTACGCGGTCCGCTCGGTCACCATGGAAGCTCGCGGCCGCTGCCCCGCCTGCAAGTGAACCGCGTCGCTGCAAGGCGCGTTTCGCCGGCCTGATGCGCAAACAGATCTATCTCGACTGCGACGGCGTCCTGGCCGACTTCGACAAGGGCGCCGAGGCGATCCTGGGCGCGCCACCGCGGGTGTTCGAGAAGCGACACGGCCTCGGCCGCTTCTGGCAGAAATTGGCCACCGCGGACGCCTTCTTCGAGAACCTCGTGCCGCTCGACGACGCCTACGAGCTCTATGACGCGGTGAAGCATAAGGCGCCGATCATCCTGACCGGGCTGCCGCGCGGGAACTGGGCCGAGCCGCAGAAGCGCCGCTGGGCCGAGAAGCACTTTCCCGGCGTGCCGGTGATCACCACCTCGGCCGCGCTGAAACACGAGCATCGTCATCCCGGCGACGTGCTGGTCGACGACCGCGACAAGCATCGCCACCTCTGGGAGCGCGAGGGCGGCGTCTTCGTCCACCACAAGAGCGCCCGCCAGTCGATCGCTGAGCTGAAGGAGAAGGGCTTCATCTAAGCCCTTCCCGGATCACCAGAAGACCAGACGCACCACCTGCATCACGCGGCCGCTCCAGCGGTCCACCAGGATGGCGTCATGGCCGACCCGGACCCACTCGTAGCCGGCGGGCGGCATCGGCAGGCCGTAGTTCCACCAGTCGCCCAGCCTGTACGGCTCGTCGTACCAGCTGCGCGGCAGGACCTCTCCAAAGCTCCACACGTGCGAGTAGAAGCCGACCGGCGGGCGCCAGGCGTGCCCGCGGTAGCGGTTGCGGCTGGTGTAGACCGGCGGATAGCGCCGCCGCTCCCAGCGCGGGTGATCGGTCCCAGGTCCGCGGCGGCCGTCCTGCCAGCGCCCGTCCTGCCAGCGCTCGGCCGGCCCACGCCGGTCGTTGTCGCCTCGACGGTTCCAGTCCCGGTCGCCGTCCCAGTCGCGCTCCCGATTGCGGTCGCTATCGCCGCGAACCCCGTCGCCGCGCACGCCATCGCCGCGGCCCCAAACGCCACGAGCACGGTCGCCACGATCGTCGCGGCGGCCCTCGCCGCCGGAACGATCCGGACGCCGCTCCCGGTCCGCGCGCGCTTCACGGCGATCCTCGCGCGCCTCCCGCTCGGCGGCCGTCGGGCCGGGCCCCGCCCGGTCGCCCTCACGGTCAGTCCGCACGCCGCGGCCATCTGGCCGGTCTTGGCGCTCGCCGTCGCGTCGCCGGATCTCGCCAGCCGCCCGTCGTTCCTCGCCGCCCCGGCGGCGCTCGCCTGACACTTCCGGAGCGCCGGGACCACCCGGCCCCGCCTGCGCCTCGCGCCTCCGTTCCTGCCGCTCAGGCCGCTCTTGCCGCTCCTGGCGCTGGAAGGCGCCGCGCCCCTCGGGCCGCCCCTGACCGTCGCTCGCGCCGATGCGCCCTCGCGGTTCGCGGTCCCGCCCATCGCGTTCCTGGGCCATGGCCACCCCGCTGGCGGACGCCAGCAGCAGCAGGCTCAGCGCCACGATCTTGGTCTTCATCTCGTCGATCTCCCGAGGCGGCTCGGCCGCCGGGCAGTCCCTCGAGCCTGCAGCATAGCGGCGCGGTCAATGAACCGTCCTTGAACGGCGCAGCCGCCTGCGCCACCTCTGCCGTCCGTGAGCTCTCGAGGAGGCCCCGTGCCGGCGACCCCCAACGACATCCTGGGCTTCTGGCGCAATGCAGGGCCGCAGAAGTGGTACGCCAAGAGCCGCGCCTTCGACGAGGTCATCCGGCTGAAGTTCGAGCCGGTCCACCATCGCGCGGCCTGCGGCGGCTACGACGCCTGGGCGGAGACGGCGCCAGGAGCCCTGGCGCTCCTGATCCTGCTCGACCAGTTCCCGCGCAACCTCTACCGCGGCTCCGCGCACGCCTGGGCCACCGACCCGAAGGCCCGCTCCGTTGCGCGCAAGGCCATCGAAGCGGGCTTCCATCTCCAGGTCGACCCCGATCTGCGCCAGTTCTTCGTCCTGCCCTTCGAACATTCCGAGGATCTCGCCGACCAGGACTTCGGCCTGGCCGTCGCCACCGAGCTGGACGATCCCGAGGTGCTGAAGTGGGTGATGGTCCACCGCGACATCATCGTCCGGTTCGGCCGCTTCCCGCACCGCAACCCGGCGCTCGGGCGGGTGACCACGCCCGACGAACAGGCCTTCCTGGACGACGGCGGCTTCGCGGGCTGATTTGCCTGTTAACAACTCGGAAACCTTGCTCGCGCGTCGTCGGCAGATCGGTTCGACTTTCGGTTCTACGAATCAGGGACTCAGCCCGATGAATGCGCCCGTCTCCATCGCCAGCCGGTATCAGGCCGCTCAGGACCATCCGGAGCGCCAGTACCTCGACCTGCTTGAGGACATCCTGGCTAACGGCGTCCAGCGCGGCGACCGCACCGGCACCGGCACCCTGGGCGTGTTCGGGCGGCAGATGCGCTTCGACCTGTCCAAGGGCTTTCCGCTGCTCACCACCAAGAAGCTGCACCGCAAGTCGATCATCCTCGAACTGCTGTGGTTCCTGCGGGGCGACACCAACGTCCGCTGGCTGCAGGAGCGCGGCGTCAGCATCTGGAACGAGTGGGCGGATCCCGCCGGCGAACTGGGCCCCGTCTACGGCAAGCAATGGCGCTCGTGGTCCGCGCCGGACGGCCGGGTGATCGATCAGATCGCCGCCGTTGTGGAAGGGCTGAAGACCAACCCTAACAGCCGCCGCCACATCGTCTCGGCGTGGAACCCGGCTGAGGTTGAGGACATGGCCCTGCCGCCCTGCCACTGCCTGTTCCAGTTCTTCGTCGCCGACGGCAAGCTCAGCTGCCAACTCTATCAGCGCTCGGCCGACGTCTTCCTGGGCGTGCCGTTCAACATCGCCAGCTATGCGCTGCTCACCCTCATGGTGGCCAAGGTGACCGGCCTGGAGCCCGGCGAGTTCGTGCATACCCTGGGCGACGCCCACCTCTACCTGAACCACCTCGACCAGGCCCGGCTGCAGCTCTCCCGCGAGCCCCTGCCGCTGCCGGTCCTCCACGTGGCCGACAAGGACGACCTGTTCGACTTCGACTACGAGGACTTCCAGCTCGAGGGCTACCGCGCCCACCCTTCCATCGCGGCGCCGATCGCCGTCTGATGACTTTGGCCGAGGTCAGCGACGCCGCGGCGCGGATTTCCGACATCTACGCGGGCAAGTACGGCATCGCGCGTGACGACGACTGGTTCCTGCTGAAACTGCAGGAGGAACTCGGCGAGCTTGCCCAGGCTCACCTGCGCCTGTCTTCCCGCGGCCGCGGCGAGGCCACCGAGCAGCAGCGCGCCGACGAGGCCGCCGACGTCCTCTGCCAGCTCCTCCTCTACTTCCGCCGCTTCGGCATCGATCCCGAGGAGGCCGTCCGCCGCAAGTGGCTGAGCTGGCTCGAACCAGCTTGACTGCATTGCCCGACATCCGGGCTCCGCTCTAAGGTGGGAGCTCACTCTCGGGGGAATTCACGAATGCGCCGAATGCTGCTTTGCCTCGCCATGGGGATCGTCTCGGCCGCCGGTCCGGCAGCCGCAGGCCCTTACGGGGATGATCTGGCGAAGTGCTTGGTGGCGTCGTCCACTTCTAGAGACCACACCGACTTCGTCCGTTGGATGTTCTCGGGCCTTAGTGTCCACCCGGATGTCGCCAACATGGCGAACATCACGCCCTCGCAGCGGGGTGCGAACAACAAGGCCGCTGGGGCGCTGACGGAGCGGCTTCTGCTCAAAGACTGTCGCAGCCAAACGGTCAACGCTCTGAAGTATGAAGGTGAGCCGGCCGTCATGAGCAGCTTCAAGGTCTTCGGTGAGGTTGCTGCTCGTGGATTGATGAACCACGAGATGGTGAACGCTGAGCTTGGTAAGATCGGGGACGGCATAAACGAGGCAGAGTGGGCGGCAGCATTCAAGGAAGCTGGCGTTCGCACGGCGCCTTGAGGCTCGTCCCATGCCCCAGATCATCCTTTCGGCCGGCCCCATCGCGCGGGATCGCAACGGCGTCATCGGCAAGGACGGGACCCTGCCCTGGCGCCTGAAGACCGACCTCGCCAGCTTCCGCGCCATCACCATGGGCAAGCCGGTGATCATGGGCCGTAAGACCTGGGAGAGCCTGCCCAAGAAGCCGCTGCCGGGCCGGACCAATATCGTGCTCACCAAGGACGGGTCGTTCGAGGCCAAGGGCGCCCTGATCTGCGAGGACTTCTCCGAAGCTGTGCAGATCGCCCGAGAGCAGGCGGAGGAGGACGGCGCCAGCGAGGTCTGCGTGATCGGCGGCGCCTCCCTCTTCGAACTGGCCCTGCCCCGCGCGCGCCGCGTCTACATCACAGAGGTGGACGCCGAGGTCGAGGGCGACGTGAAGCTGTCGCCCATTGACGAGTCCCGCTGGAAGGAAGTTCGCCGCGAGGCTTACCCGGCGGCAGAAGGCGACGAGTTCCCCTTCACCATCCGGGTGCTGGAGCGCCTATAGTCCGTCCAACAAAACGGGAGGACGAGGATGGAGTTCGAGCTGGTCGCCGAAGGGCTGGAGTTCCCGGAGGGCCCGATCGCCATGGCCGACGGGTCGGTGATCCTGACCGAGATCAAGGGTCAGCGGCTCACCCGAGTCCGGCCGGACGGCTCGAAGGAGACCGTGGTCGAGACCGGCGGCGGACCTAACGGCGCGGCCGTGGGTCCCGACGGCGCCATCTGGATCACCAACAACGGCGGCTCCTTCGTGTGGATCGAGCGTGACGGGCTGACCATCCCCGGCCCCACCCCGCCCAGCCATACCGGCGGGATGATCCAGCGCTTCGACCTCGCCACCGGCGCGCTCACCACCGTCTACGACGCCTGCGACGGTGTCCGCTTGATCGGCCCCAACGATCTCGTCTTCGACCGACAGGGCGGGTTCTGGTTCACCGACCATGGCTGCTCCACCCCGGACGGCCGCAAGTTCGGGGCTCTCTACTACGCCCGCACCAACGGCTCGCAGATCAGCCGCCAGCGCGACCACATCATCTCGCCCAATGGGGTGGGCCTCTCGCCGGACGAGCGGACCGTATACGTGGCGGATACCCAGCTCGGCCGGCTCTGGGCCTTCGACGTGGCCGAGCCCGGCGTGCTAGCCCCGCCGCCAGGCTTCGCGCCGGGTCGGATCATAGCGAACCTGCCGGGCTACCAGTTGCTCGACAGCCTGGCCGTCGAAGCCTCGGGCAAGGTCTGCGTGGCCACCATCATCAACGGCGGCATCACCGCCTTCGACCCTGATGGCGCGACCGAGCACTTCGCCTTCCCGGACCTGATCTGCACCAACATCTGCTTCGGCGGAGCGAACATGCAGGACGCCTGGATCACCGCCTCGGCCACCGGCAAGCTGTTCAAGGCGCGCTGGCCCAGGCCCGGCCTCAAGCTCAACTTCAACGCTTAACGTTTGAGGGAACTTACCCCCCGTTAGGGCGCTTAGTTTACGACGGGGGCTAGGCGGGGTTCGAACGCCTGCGATTCTGCGAGACACGCCAATGAATGACGTAGGGCCTGGAATTGCCGATCAGGCCTTGCTGGGTGTGGTGGGGCTCGACGATATCCTGGCCGGCGGCCTGACCCGCAACCGCGTCTATCTGCTCGAAGGCAGCCCCGGGACCGGCAAGACCACCACCGCGCTCAGCTTCCTCATGGAAGGCGCCCGCAACCGGGAGAGCACGCTCTACATCACCCTGTCAGAGACGGACGAGGAGCTGCGCGACACCGCCAGGTCCCACGGCTGGGACCTCACCGGCGTGGAGATCTTCGAACTCGTCCCGCCCGAGAGCCTGCTGGACGAACAGCAGCAGCAGAGCCTGCTCTATTCGTCGGACCTTGAACTCGGGGAAACCACCCGGCTGATCTTCGAGGCGGTCGAGCGCTTCAAGCCGAAGCGGGTCGTGATCGACAGCCTCTCCGAGATCCGCCTGCTGGCCCAGAGCTCGCTCCGTTATCGCCGCCAGGTGCTGGCCCTGAAGCACTACTTCGCCAAGCACAATGCCACTGTCCTGCTGCTCGACGACCTGACCACCGACACCCTCGACAAGACCGTGCACAGCGTCGCTCACGGCGTGATCCGACTGGAAGAGCTGGCGCCCGAATACGGCGCCGAGCGTCGCCGGGTCAGGGTGGTGAAGTACCGCGGCCGCCGCTTCCGTGGCGGCTTCCACGACTTCACGATCAAGACCGGCGGCCTGGAGGTCTATCCACGGCTGATCTCCTCGGAGCACAGGACCCACTTCGACCGCACCCCGCTGCCCAGCGGCATCCGCGGGCTGGACGAGCTCATGGGCGGCGGGCTGGAGCGCGGCTCCAGCTGCCTGATCCTCGGACCCGCGGGCACCGGCAAGTCGCTGATGTCGCTCTACTTCGCCCTGTCGGCGATCACCCGCGGCGAGCGAGCGGCGATCTTCGCGTTCGACGAGGAGATTGGCCTGCTGCTGGACCGGACGAAGGCGTTCGGCATCGACCTCCAGGCGCTGATTGATAACGAAAGTCTGCTGCTCGAACAGGTGGACGCGGCTGAGCTTTCTCCAGGGGAGTTCGCGGCGCGCGTCCGCCGCTGCGTCGACACCAACGGCATCAAGACGGTCGTCATCGACAGCCTGAACGGCTACCAGGCCGCCATGCCCGAGGAACAGTTCCTGGTCCTCCACGTCCACGAGCTGCTGCAATACCTTAATCGCCAGGGCGCCACGACCTTCCTCACCGTCGCCCAGCACGGACTGGTCGGCGACATGAAGGCGCCGGTCGATGTCACCTATCTGGCCGACACCGTCCTGCTGCTCCGCTACTTCGAGGCGGCGGGCCATGTGCGCCGGGCCATGTCGGTGATCAAGAAGCGCTCCGGTCGGCACGAGAAGACCATCCGCGAGTTCGAGATCGGCGAACTCGGCTTGGTCGTAGGCGAGCCGCTCCATGCCTTCCAGGGCGTCCTGCGCGGTGTGCCGAACTTCGTCGGCCAGGGCTCCGGCATGATGGGCGAGCCCTCCGCATGACCGGCGACCTCGCCGAGCGGGTCCTGATCCTGGCGCCCCTCGGTCGGGACGCGCAGATCGCCGCGAGCATCATCGCTGAGGCGGGACTGCCGGTGTCGGTCTGCGCCGACCTGCCTTGCCTGGTGCGCGAGCTCGGAGTGGGCGCGGGCGTTGTCCTCATCGTCGAGGAGGCGCTGCATGGATCCGACTACCCCCAACTGGGGCACTGGATCGAGGCTCAGCCCGCTTGGTCCGACCTGCCGATCGTGCTGCTGGCCCACCGCGGCGGTGGTCTGGAGCGAAACCCGGCCGCCGGTCGGCTGGCGCGCGCGCTGGGCAACGTCTCCTTCCTGGAGCGGCCGTTTCATCCGACCACCCTGGTCAGCGTGGTGCAGACCGCCCTGCGGGGCCGCCGCCGCCAGTACGAGTCCCGCGACCGGTCGCTGGCGATGCAGCGCGCCGACGAGGAGTTCCGCGTCCTGCTGGAGCGCCGGGTGGACGAACGCACCGCCGAACTGGCGGCCGCGAACCGACAGCTGGCCGACCAGATCGCCGAGCGCGAGCGCATCGAGTCGGCCCTGCGCCAGGCTCAGCGGCTGGAGGCCGTTGGCCAGCTCACCTCGGGGGTGGCCCACGACTTCAACAACCTGCTGATGGTGGTGCTGGGCAACATCCGCCAGATGCAGAAGGGGGAGGCCGATCCCACCCGCCAGCGCCGGCTGCAGATGATCGTCGACGCCGCGGAGCGGGGCGCCCAGCTCACCGCGCAGATGCTGGCCTTCTCGCGGCGGCAGAAGCTGGAGCCGCGCGCGGTGGACCTCAACGAGACCGTCCAAAGAATGCGCGACCTGCTCCAGTCCACCATGGGCGGCAGCGTGCAGATCGAGACCCGTCTGCAGGATGACCTCTGGCCGGCGATGATCGATCCTACCCAGATCGAGCTCGTGATCCTCAACCTGGCGATCAATGCGCGCGACGCCATGGAGGTCGGCGGCGCGCTATCGGTCGAGACCGCCAACGTCACCCTCGGCCCGCCGTCTACCCCCGAGAACCCGCCCGCCGGCGAGTACGTGATGGTCGGGGTCTCCGACGACGGGACGGGCATGGACGAGGCGGTGCTGGCCCGAGTGTTCGAACCGTTCTTCACCACCAAAGAAGTTGGCAAGGGCTCGGGCCTCGGCCTGAGCCAGGTGTTCGGCCTCGCCAAGCAGTCGGGCGGCGGCGTGCGCATCGAGAGCCGCCCCGGCGAAGGCACCGCGGTGCGGGTCTACCTGCCGCGCGCCTCGACCGCCGTGGCGACCTGCGCGGCGGAGGTCCAACCTGAGCCGCTGGGCGGCTCCAGGGACGTGCGCGTCCTGGTGGTCGATGACGACAGTGCGGTGCGCGAGGTCACCGCCGCGATCCTCGACGATCTGGGCTACAGCGTTGTCGAGGCTGGCAGCGGTGGGGCGGCGCTTGAGGTGCTGGACAGCGAGGAGCGTATCGACCTCATGCTGCTCGACTTTGCGATGCCCGGCATGAACGGCGCCGAGGTGGCCCGCGAGGTCCGCGCCCGCCGTCCTGACGTGCCGATCCTGTTCGTGACGGGCTATGCCGACACCACGTCCCTGGCCGACACCGGCGAGGATGTCATCGTACGCAAGCCGTACGTGCAGCACGAACTGGCCGCGAAACTCGCCTCCGCCCTTCGCCACGCCTGAGTACGTTCAAGCTCCAGGCCTCCCAACCTCCCCCTTCCCCTCCTCGGCGTTCGGGCGCAAGCTCGGGTGAACGGCGGTCACTCAAGAACGGCCGCAGGGAGGATTGCCATGGACGACGGCGCCATCGACCTGAAGCGTGCGGCCCGCGACGCCGCCTATTCGATGCCTCTGGACGAGATCAACCCGGCCGACCCGGAGCTCTTCCGCACCGACACCATGTGGCCCTACTTCGAACGCCTGCGCGCCGAGGCCCCAGTCCACTGGTCGCGCTCCCCGGAGGAGGACATCGGCGGCTACTGGTCCGTCACCCGCTACAACGACATCATGGCCGTGGACACCAACCACGAGGCCTTCTCGTCGGAGCCCACCATCGTCCTCCCTGACCCGGCCGAGGACTTCACGCTCCCGATGTTCATCGCCATGGATCCACCCAAGCACGACGTGCAGCGCAAGACCGTGAGCCCGATCGTGGCCGGCCCGAACCTCGCCCGCCTCGAGCCGGTGATCCGCGAACGGGCCGCGAAAATCCTGGACGACCTGCCTGTGGGCGAGGAGATCGACTGGGTCGACAAGGTCTCCATCGAGCTCACCACCATGACCCTGGCGACCCTCTTCGACTTCCCCTGGGAGGACCGCCGCAAGCTCACCCGCTGGTCGGACGTGGCCACCGCCTCGCCGGAGTCCGGCATCTTCAGCAGCACCGACCCGGAGATCGCCGAGCAGGAGCGCCGCGCCGAGCTGTTCGAATGCGTCGACTACTTCTCGCGGCTGTGGGAGGAGCGCGTCCGCGCCGAGCCCAAGCCGGACCTGATCTCCATGCTGGCCCATGGCGAGTCCACCAGGAACATGGACCGCATGGAGTACCTCGGGAACCTGATCCTGCTGATCGTCGGCGGCAACGACACCACCCGCAACACCATCACCGGCTCGATCCTGGCGCTCAGCCAGAACCCCGACCAGAACCATCGCCTCCGCTCGGACCCGTCGTGCATCCCGGCCATGGTGTCGGAGACCATCCGCTGGCAGACGCCGCTCGCCTACATGCGCCGGCGCGCCGTCCAGGACGTTGAGCTCGGCGGCCAGACCATCCGCGCCGGCGACAAGGTCGCCATGTGGTACGTCTCGGGCAACCGCGACGAGAGCGTCATCGACCGGCCGAACGACTATTGGATCGACCGCCCGCGGGTGCGACAGCACCTCGCCTTCGGCTTCGGCATCCACCGCTGCGTGGGCAACCGCCTGGCCGAGCTGCAGCTGAAGATCATCTGGGAAGAGATCCTGAAGCGCTTCCCGGTGATCGAGGTCACCGGGCCACCGAAGCGCGTCTACTCGTCCTTCGTGAAGGGCTACGAGCACCTGCCCGTCGTCATCCCGACCCGCAATTGAGGAAGCGTCCCATGAAGCTCGTCACCGCCGCCGCCCTGGCGCTCTGCGCCGCCGCTCCCGCCCTTGCCCAGGAGCAGGGCGGCCGTCCCCTCAGCGCACACCTCACCGGCGCCGCCGAGAAGCCGAATCCGGGGGATCCCGACGGGATGGGCCACGCCACGGTCCGGGTGAACGTCGGCCAGAACCAGGTCTGCTGGGATCTCATGGCCGAGAAGATCGCTCCGGCCACCGCCGCCCACATCCACAAGGCCGGCCCGAACGAGGCCGGTCCGCCGGTCGTCCCGATGACTAAGCCCGACGCCGCGGGCAAGAGCTCCGGCTGCGCCACGGTCACCGCCGACCTCGCCAAGGACATCCTGCAGAACCCCGCCGGCTACTACGTCAACGTGCACACGCCGGAGTTCCCGCCGGGTGCCATCCGCGGCCAGCTCTCGAAATAGTCACCCGGCCGGGATGTAGCGGAACTCGTAGCGCGGCCGCCAGGTCGCGCCGCCATCCCGGCTGAGGGTCGAGGTCTGCCGCACGCCGGCCCCGTCGGGTCGGATGACCATCCGCAGCACCAGCGGCGCGCCGTCCCGCCCCTTGGTTTCCGACGTCAGGGTGAGCGCGCCGTCGGCGGTCGCCTTGCCCTCGAACAGCCGCACCGCGCCCGTGGAGCCCGCGCCGAACTGCCGCCAGACCCCGCGCTCGCGATCAAAGGCGTTGAGGCTGCCGCCGGTGAAGCCGTCCGCGCCGACGAATTGCTCGCGGATGGCGCAGCCCGCCCACTCGCGCGCGATGACGCTGTCGCCGACCTTCTGCCCGGTGCCGGCGTCAACCACCGTCCAGCGGCCGACCCAGAAATCCAGCGCGCGGGCTTCCGGCGTCTCGCACGGCCCGGCCGTGACGGCCGCCGCCGCCATCAGAGTAAGCAACATCGCGCGCGCCTCCTGTCCGGCGCGCTCATAGGCCAGCCACCAGGCCGACCCCAATTACATCGCAGCAACCTTGGTCAGGCGCCGAAGATCCACCCCGCCGTCAGCGACGAAAGCTGCACGTTGACGAGCACCATCTGGTGGCCGCCGCCCATGTCCACGACCGTGTCCGCGCCGGCCTGCCGAAGCGTGTAGGTGGTGCCGGGATCGAGTTGCACGCGGTCGCCCTCAGCCCGGCTGAAATCCGTCACCCGGTCGATGCCGGCGTCCTGCGAACCGTGGAAGATGTCGGCCCCGGTCCCGCCGGTGACGGTGTCGTCGCCGCGGTCTCCGGACAGCCAGTCGTCTCCCGCGACACCGTAGAGCACGTCGTTACCCTGGCCGCCGCGAACCAGGTCCGCCTCCTCGCCGCCGTCGCAGACGTCGTCGCCTAGGTTGCCGTAGACGATGTCCAGGCCCTGCTCGCCGAACAGCCGGTCATTGTCGCGACCGCCCACGACCCAATCGTCGCCTGTCCCGCCCCAAACGAGGTCGGCGCCCATGTTGCCGTTCAGGTCGTCGAAGGCTGCGCCGCCCACCAGGGTGTCGGCGCCCTCGTCACCCCGCACATAGTCCTGGCCGTCGCCGCCGGCGATCGAGTCGTTCCCCAACCGCCCGGACAGCTGGTTCGCCGCGGCGTTGCCGCCGATCGTGTCGGCGCCCGCGCCGCCGATGACGTTCTCGATCGTGGTGTTGCTGGCCGTCGCGACGTTCCGGCTCCAGGTGTAGGTGTCCCCCGCCGAGAACTGTCCTTGCAGCCAGCCGCTCAGCGAGCTCACCCCCAGCGCCTGCGTCCAGTAGCTGGCCTGGTCTGCGCCGGACCAGTAGGCGACGCTGGAGAAGGCGCCTGGCGTCAGGTCGATTGCCGAGCCGCGGGTATGCTGCGACAGGTCGAAGGTGTCGACGCCGCCCGCGTCGTACACGGTGGCCAGGATCGGCCGGCTCTCCGACCAGCCGTAGGTGGTGTCGCCCGTATCGGTGGTGGGATCCGCGCCATACTTGGCCTGCAGGGCCGTGACGTCGAACAGCATCGGGGTCGTGGGCCGCACCCACTCGTTGTCGAGCCGGACGGACGAGCCGCTGCGGGTCGCCACCTTCCAGACGCCGTCCGGCAGCGGCTGGTAGGCCATCACCGTGTAGCGCACGTTGTCGTACTCGGCCGGCAGGGCGCTGGCTGTTCCGAACGGGTGGGTCAGGCTCAGCGCATGGCCGAGTTCATGGATCATGTTCCAGTAGTCGTTGCCGCCCGGCGTGAAGGTCGAGGCCCGCACGCTCTCGTCCAGCCAGATGTCGCCGGGGCGGCCGGGGCCCGACCCCGTGTAGGCGTAGGCCGCCGTGTCCGGGGAGCTTGCGCGATGATCGTGCACGTCCGTGAAGGCGATGCGGATATCGCCGGGCTGGGCGTCGCTGACCTCCACGATCCGCGGTGCGATCAGTCGGTCCCAGCCGTCCAGGGCTTGGCGGAAAAGCCCCGCCTGCTGTGTGTTCAGGCCGGCGTAGTCGGCGTTGAACGGTTCATCCGAGGCGCTGTAGGCCGCCCACGCGCTTACGGCATCGGGCAGGCTGAAGGTGATGACGCCGCCCGGCCAGGCGTGCGGGTGCGACAGGGCGCCGATGATCTGCGCATCGGAAAGCGGCATGGAAGGCCCCCGGATACGATGGTCCTGGCCTCAGCCTAGCGCGCGATTGCGTCGCCCGCGCGGCGGACGCTCTACCTCAGGATGCGGCTCATAGCCCCAGCACCATCTTGGCCATGATGTTGTGCTGGATCTCGTTGGAGCCCGCATAGATCGAGGTCTTGCGGTAGTTGAAGTACATGGGCGCGACGGTGGCGGCGTAGTCCGGCCCGGCCCGGGGCGTGTTGGTCCGCCCGTCCAGCTCCGCCCAGGTGTCGCGCACGAAGGGCTGGGCGTAGATCCCCGCCGCCTCCAGCGCCAGTTCGGTCATCGCCTGCTGCATCTGGCTGCCCTCCAGCTTCAGCATCGAGGAGACCGCCCCCATGGCCTGGCCGTTGGCGCGGCCGGCGAACACCCGCAACTCGGTGGCGTTCAGCGTCCCCATCTTGATCTCGACCTCGGCCAGCTTCCGCCGGAAGTCCGGGTCCTCGATCATGCGCTGGCCGCGCCCGTTCTGCTCCACCGAGGCGATCTTCTTGACCTTGTTCAGCATGTTCGAGAGGCCCGGCGCATAGGCGTTCCCGCGCTCGAACTGCAGCAGGTACTTGGCGTAGGTCCAGCCCTCGCCTTCCTCGCCGATCCGGTTGGAGACCGGCACGCGGACATTGTCGAAGAAGACCTGGTTGATCTCCTGGTCGCCCTCGGGAGGGCCGTCGAGGGTCGGGATCGGCACGATCTGGATGCCCGGCGTCTTCATGTCGAGCAGCAGGAACGAGATGCCTTTCTGGCGGATCGTTTCGTTGGAGGTCCTGACCAGGCAGAACATCCAGTCGGCCCACTGGGCGTAGGTCGTCCAGGTCTTGGAGCCGTTCAGCACATAGTGGTCGCCGTCCCGCTCGGCCTTCATGGCCAGGGAGGCCAGGTCCGAGCCGGAACCCGGCTCCGAATACCCCTGGCACCACCAGACGTCGGTCGACAGGATCTTCGGCAGGTGCTGCTGCTTCTGCTCCGGCGTGCCGAAGGCCATGATCACTGGCGCGCACATCCGCAGGCCCATGTTCGAGGCGTTGGGCGCCCCGGCCAGCGCCAGCTCCATCTCGTAGATATACTTCTGCGACAGGTTCCAGCCCGTGCCGCCGTGCTCCACCGGCCAGTCGGGGGCGATCCACCCCTTCTCATGCAGGCGCTTCAGCCAGCGGACCTGGCCGGCCTTGTCGATGTGGCCGTTTTTCGACTGCGCCATGCGCGCACGCATGTCGTCGTCGTAGGCGTCGGCGATGAAGGCGCGGACCTCGTCCTGGAACGCGAGGTCTTCAGGCGTGAAGTCGAGGTCCATGCCGTGTCACCCCACGCCGTCGAGGTATTCGATCTCCGGCCGGCCACCGAGCACGGCCCCGAACTTCGGGCCCGCGGCCTTGAAGTAGTCGGTTCCGCCGTGGTGGGTCAGCGCGTCCTGGTCGGTGTAGAGCTCGAGGACCTTGTAGGTGTTGGGCTCGGTCCGGCTCTTGGTGAGCTGGTAGGCGATATTGCCAGGCTCGTTGGCCCGCACCTGCTTGGCCAGTTCGCCGAAGAACGCCTCGAACTCCTCGCCCTTGCCGTCCTGGATCCGCAGCGTCGCGATCACACCGATGGTCATGCGCCGTCCTCCCAACATCTGTTTGAACCAGGACGGTAGAGGCGGACTGCGGACGCGGCAAGCGCCGGTCGTCCCGAACGCGCTTCCCTGAGAGCTGCTAGGCGCGTTCGTTCCAGCCGTAGGCCACCCAGTGGTGGCCGCCCAGGTGACGGGCTTCGATGAGGCCATCGGTGCGGGCGCGGGCCCGGGCGGTGCGGCGGGCGCGCATGGCGAGACCCGCAAAGGCCAGCAGCGCGGAGGCCATCAGGGCGATCACCGCCACGGTCGCCGCGAAGAACACCGCCAGCACAGCGCCGACAACGACAGCTGCGGCGGTCGCAAGCGTGCCGCCCACCACAGCGAGGCTGCGGAGCGCAGATCCGTGCCGAACGGCGAACTCTTTCACCATGGCTTCCTCAATGCCCTCCTGACGAGGGCTTAAACCGATTATGTCGACCCCGGGGTTCCCCGCGTCAACAATCTATGAGCGTTAACAAGGCGATTTGGGCCTTATGCCGCCCCTTCGAGGGCAAATGCGCGTCGCTCGCGCATGATCGCGTCGAAAGCGGCGTTGATCGCCGCGGCCTTGGCCTCGGCCACTTCGATGAACTCGCTGGGCAGGCCGCGGCCGCGCGCCCGGTCCGGATGGGCCTCTGAGAGCTGCGCCTTCCAGGCGCTGCGGAGCTCCGCGTCGGTGGCGTCGTGCGCAACGCCCAAGACGGCGTAGGGGTCGTCCTTCTCCGCGCCCAGGTGAACCGCCTTGATCCGCCGGAAGGTCAGCGGGTTCTGGCCGAACAGCTCGGAGACCCGCTCCAGGTAGGCGAGTTCGTCCGCCGTCACCGCCCCGTCCGAGGTCGCCACGTAGAACAGGCCGTCCAGCACGTCCTCGAGGATCTGGGGGCAGTGGCGATAGCGCTTGGCGAGCCTGCGGGCGTAGCTCTCGAAGCCGCGGGTGGTCTGCCGGGCCAGTTGGTAAAGACGCCGGACATTGCCCCGGCTGCCGTCCTCCGGCTGGAAAACCGCCGCAAACGCTTCGTACTCATAGGCGTGCGCATCGCCGTCGGCCTTGGCCAGCTTCGCGCCCAGCGCCGTGACCGCGGTCGAGAAGGCCGGATCTTCGCCGGGCAGGCCGGGCGGACAGTCGGCGCATTCCGCCTCGTCGAGGTTTCGGACCGCCAGCCCCGCGATTTTGCGCCAGAAGCTCATCGGAGTAAGCCCAAGCCTTAAGAGTATGTCGTCGCCGTGACAACGGTTCGGAGAATGAAGTTTTGGACAGGCGCTGGAGTTTCTCGATCGATCGGGGCGGCACCTTCACCGATGTGATCGGCCGGACCTCCGACGCGCACGAGACTTCCCTCAAGCTCCTGTCCGCTTCCCCCGCCTATACCGACGCGGCGGTCGAAGGGATGCGTCGCCTGCTGAATGTTGAGCCGGGCGCCCCCTTCCCGGCCGAGCGGGTCGCGGCGATCAAGATGGGGACCACCGTCGCCACCAACGCGCTCCTGGAGCGCGCCGGCGCCAGGACCCTGTTCGTGACGACCGAAGGCTTCGCCGACGCCCTCCTGATCGGCGACCAGTCCCGGCCGGAGCTGTTCGCGCTACACATCCGCCGCCCTGACCCGCTCTACGCCGGGGTCGTCGAGGCCGCGGAGCGCCTGGGCGCCGACGGCGGCGTCGTCCTGCCGCTCAACCGGCAGGCCCTGGCGGCCAGGCTCCGCGACGCCGTCGCGGACGGCTACACCTCGGCCGCCATCGCCTTCCTGCACTCGGACCTCAACCCCGCGCACGAGCTCGCCGCGGGCGAGCTGGCCCGGGCCGCGGGCTTCGAATTCGTGGCGCTCAGCCACGAGGTCTCGCCGCTTCCCCGCTTCCTGCCCAGGGCTGAGACCACGGTGGCCGACGCCTACCTGACTCCGATCCTCCAGGCGTACGTCCGGCAGGTCGCCGAGGCGGTGGCGGGCGCCCCGCTGTACTTCATGACCTCGGCCGGGGGGCTGGTGCGGGCCGAAGCCTTCCGTGGCCGCGACGCCGTGCTCTCCGGCCCGGCCGGCGGCGTGGTCGGCGTCGCCCGCACCGCCCAGCAGGCGGGCCGGGAGGCGGTGCTGGGCTTCGACATGGGCGGCACCTCCACCGACGTCTGCCGCTACGCCGGGCGCCTCGAGCGTCGTGACACCGCCCGTGTCGCCGGGGCGCGCCTGCGAACCCCGATGCTGGACGTGGAGACCGTCGCCGCCGGCGGCGGCTCGGTGCTGACCTTCGACGGCATGCGGGCCCGCGCCGGCCCCGCCAGCGCCGGCGCCGTGCCCGGTCCCGCCGCCTACGGCCGCGGCGGGCCGGCTGCGGTCACCGACGCAAACCTCGTGCTCGGCCGCCTGGACCCTCGGCTGTTCCCCAGCGTCTTCGGCCCCGACGGAGACCAGCCCCTCGACCCGGCGGCCGCCCGCGCGCGTCTCGCCGAGCTCGCCCGGGCGATGGGGGCCGACAGCGTCGAGGCCGCCGCCGAGGGCTTCGTGGCGGTCGCCGTCGAACAGATGGCCCAGGCCGTCCGCCGCATCTCGACGGAGCGCGGCTTCGATCCTCGCGAGCACGCCCTCACCGCTTTCGGCGGCGCGGCCGGCCAGGTCGCCTGCCAGACCGCCGAGGCGCTCGGCGTCACCGAAGTGCTCTGCCCCAGGTACGGCTCCGTCCTGTCCGCCTGGGGCATCGGCGAGGCGGAAGTCACCGCCCTGCGCCAGGCCGGCCTGGACCGGCCGCTGTCCGAAGCCGGCTTCGCCGCGGCCCTCGCCCTGCTCGACCAGGTCGAGGCCGAGGCCCGCGCCGCCATGACCGAGCAGGGCGCGCAGGCCGACGCCGTGCGCCGCACCCTGCGCCTGCGCTACGACGGCGCGGACGCCGAGCTCCCGGTGGAGACCGTGGACCTCGCCGCTGCAAAGGCGAGCTTCGAGACCGCCCACCACCGCCTGTTCGGCTTCGTCGAACCCGACCGCCCCATCCTCATCGCCGCCGTCGAGGCGGAAGCGACGTCTCGTTCAGACGGGCCCGCAACTCCTCGTCCGACCGCCGCAGGCGTGCACGGCGGCCCTGAGGGGGTGACGGACACCACCCGCCTTTACGCCCACGGCGCCTGGCACGACGCCCCCGTCGTGCCAGCGGACCAGCTCACCACCCAGGACGGTCCGGCGCTCGTCGTTCGATCCGACACCCAGATCGCCGTCCTGCCCGGCTGGCGCGCCGCCGCCGGTGACGACGGTCTGGTCCGCCTGACCCGCACCGCCACCGCCCATACTCAGCAGATCGCCCTCGATCGCCCCGATCCGGTCACCCTGGAGCTCTTCAACCGCCGTTTCATGGGGGTCGCCGAGGCCATGGGCGCGGCGCTCGAGCGCACCGCCCATTCGGTGAACATCAAGGAGCGACTCGACTTCTCCTGCGCGCTGTTCGACGCCGACGGCGGCCTGGTGGCCAACGCCCCGCACATGCCGGTCCACCTGGGCAGCATGGGCGCGTCCGTCCGCGCGGTTCGTGACCGGCACCCGCTGCTCCGCCCCGGGGAGGCCTTCGCGCTGAACAACCCCTACGCCGGCGGCACTCACCTGCCCGACATAACCGTCGTCATGCCGGTGTTTGTCGCCGTTGCTCCGCCGTCGGGGAAGGGGGCCCCCGAAGGGGTGGAGGGGGTCCGCCCAGCTCTCGGTTTCGACCCCCTCAGCCGCTCTGCGACAGCTTCCCCTGAGGGCGAGCAACCTCAGCCCACCTTCTACGTCGCTGCCCGTGGCCACCACGCCGACGTGGGCGGGGTGCAGCCCGGCTCCATGCCGCCTTTCTCCAAGACTATCGAGGAGGAAGGGGTCCTGCTCGACGCCTTGCCGATCATGCGCCAGGGCCGCTTCCTGGAAGCCGAGACGCGCGCCGCGCTCGCCGCCGGCCGCTTCCCGGCCCGCGCGCCGGACCGCAACCTCGCCGACCTGAAAGCTCAGATCGCCGCCTGCCAGGCCGGAGCGGCCGCCGTGGCCGGCATGATCGCCTCGCACGGCGCCGAGCCGGTCGCGCGCTACATGGCCTTCGTGCAGCAGAACGCCGCCCAGTCGGTGCGACGCGCGCTGGGCCGGCTGTCCGACGGGGAGGCTCGCGCCCCGATGGACGGCGGCGGCGAGATCGTCGTGCGCACCACGGTAGACGCCGCGGCCGGCGAGGCGACGCTCGACTTCACCGGCTCCGCGGACCAGCTGGCCACGAACTTCAACGCGCCGTCGGCCATCGTCGACGCCGCGGCGCTCTACGTGTTCCGCACCCTCGTGGACGACGACATCCCGCTGAACGCCGGCTGCCTGGAGCCGCTGCGGATCCTCACCCGCGACGGCTCGATGCTGGCGCCACACCCGCCCGCAGCCGTCGTCGCGGGCAACGTCGAGACCAGCCAGCACGTGGTCGACGCCCTCTATGCGGCGCTGGGCGTCATGGCCAACGCCCAGGGCTCGATGAACAACTTCACCTTCGGCGACGAGACCCGCCAGTACTACGAGACGATCTGCGGCGGGGCCGGCGCCACGGCCGACGCCGAAGGCGCCAGCGCCGTGCACACCCACATGACCAACTCGCGCCTCACCGACCCGGAGATCCTGGAGCGCCGCTTCCCGGTCCGGCTGGAGACCTTCGCGGTCCGGCACGGCTCCGGCGGGGCCGGCGCCCGGCGAGGCGGCGACGGCGCGCTGCGCCGAATCCGGTTCCTGGCGCCCATGGAGGCCGCCCTGCTGTCCTCCCGCCGCGAGCACCCGCCCCAGGGCCTCGCCGGCGGCTCCGCGGCGCTGCCGGGCCGACAGCGTTTGCTCGAAGCGTCCGGCGCCGCTACAGAACTGCCCGGCTGCTTCTCGGTTAAGGTGCAGCCGGGTGACGCTATCGAGATCGAAACCGCTGGGGGCGGAGGCTTCGGTCCGGCGGCGCCCGAAAATCGCTGAAATTGCAAGGTGACCTGACGCCATGTCCGCGCTCGTTCTCGCCCTCGCCCTGTTCGCTCAGGAGCCCGCCGCCGCCACTGCGCCGGCGGCCGAGCCTACCGCCACCTCTACGCCGGCGCCGGCGGCTGACCAGCATCCCACCGGCGCGCCGCGCGAGGACTATCCCTTCGTCGCCTGGTGCTACGGCGCCCTGCGCGGCTACCTCGACCTGCATGGCGAGATGCTGCCCGAGGTCCGGCGCATCGAGAGCGCGTTCCGGCCGCCGAACCGCACGCTGGCGGAGGACATGAAGGTCTACGCCGACCAGCAGAAGTACGGGCAGGCCAAGCTGAAGGACTTCCAGGCCGCGCTCACCGCCGCCGAGAAGGCCAGCGTCCGCCCGATCAACCAGCAGGGCGCCGTCGCCGTCCGCCAGGGCCGCTCGATCTGGAACGCCGGGCCCGAGGTGAAGAAGGCCACCGTGGCCCAGATGTGGATGAGCTGGGCCCTGCCCGCCAAGTGCGAGACCGTCGCCTCGAGCCTCGAGTCCCGCGCCAAGCTGATGGGCGCCACCTTCAAGGTCAACACCCTGGACGAGGTCCCCGCCCCAGACGCCCCAGGCACGGACGCCCCAGCCGCGGACGCTGCGGCCGCGGACGCTCCGGCCCCCAGCCAGCAATAACCTCCTGTCAGCCCGGACGGCCCAAGGCCGGTCCGGGCTGAGAGGGAAGAGGGACGCCCTACAACAGCCGCCCCGCCCGGGCGGCCTCGTACTCCACCACGTCGTGGGCGCAGATCATCTTTACGCCCGCCGCGCGGTCGAGCGACAGCTCCCGCAGCCTGGCCTGGTTCGACAGCCGCGAGGCCCGGTCGACCTCCATCAGGTTCTGATAGAACCGCAGTCCCGGCGTGCACTTGCGGTCCGGCCGGCGCACCTCGTCCCGGTAGAAGTAGGCGTCGCCCGCGTGCAGCAGCCAGCCCTCGCCGGTGTCCACCGCCACGCCGGCATGGCCCCAGGTATGGCCCTTCAGCGGCACCAGCAGGATCTCGGGGGGCAAGCCGTCCAGCTGGCGCACCGCCTGGAAGCCGAACCAGCCCTCGCCATCGGGCTCGTAGCGGCGCCAGCTGTGGATCTGGTCGTACTGCATGGGCCGGTAGCGCTGGCGCGGAACGAAGCCGTCGCGCCGGTGCGTCGCCGCCTCCAGCTCCGCCGACATCACGTGGATCGTGGCCTCGGGAAAGTCCTCCAGCCCGCCCGCATGGTCGAAGTCCAGGTGGGTCAGCACGATGTGGCGCACGTCGCGGGCCGAATAGCCCAGCGCCTCCACTTGCCGGATCGCCGTCTCCTGCTCCCGCAGCCGGATGTTCAGCATCGCAGACAGCGTCCGGGGCAGGCGCGGGAACGGCTGGCGCACGTCCTTGAGCCCATAGCCGGTGTCCACCAGCACCAACCCGTCGTTGGTCTCGATCAGCAGGCAGTGGCAGACCAGGTGGGCCAGCGGGCTCTTGCTCCGCCCGTCGAACGCCGCCCCGCCGAAGGGACAATCCGTGCCGCAGTTGATGTGATGGATCCGCATCCGTCCTCCGGCCAGCCTAACCGCGGCCGTGCGGCGCCGTTCCGGGCGCCCTCATTTGGCGAACGCGTTCCGTTAAGCCGCCGCGGCTACACCGGCCGCATGTGGCTCCTGGCCTGCTCGTACCTCGGCGTGGTCAACCTGCTCACGTTCGCCGTCTTCGCCGCCGACAAGCGCCGCGCCGCCCTCCGCCGCCGCCGCCTCCCCGAACGCAACCTGCTGTGGCTGGCGGCGCTGGGCGGCTCCGCTGGCGCGACCGCGGCCCAGCACCTGCTCCGCCACAAAACCCGGAAGGAGCCGTTCCGCACCCGGCTTCGCCTGATCGTTTTCGCCCAGCTGGCGGCCCTCGCCGCCTTGGCCGTCTACCGGCTCATGTAGGCGGCCAGCCGCTCCAGCCCCTGAGCGTTCTTCTCCGGCCGCGCCGCGAAGCACCACCGCAGCCAGCCCTCGCCCTCCTCGCCGAACGCCACGCCCGGCGCCAGCCCCAGCTTCGCCTCGGCGATCAGCGCCTTGGCCAGGGTCACCGAGTCCGTGCAGCCGGCGATCCGGAAGAAGGCGTACATCCCGCCCTCCGGCTCCGGGGCCTCGATCCCGGGGATCCGCCGCAGCCCGCCCAGCACCTGGTCCTTGGCGCGGATCAGCTCGGCGCGCAGCTCGGCCACGTGTGTCTCGCCCTGTTCCAGCGCCACCACCGCGGCGGCCTGGATGAAGTCCGGCGCGCAGGAGGTGTTGTATTCCAGCAGCACGCCCACGGCCTCGGTCAGCGCCTTCGGCATCACCAGCCAGCCCAGCCGCCAGCCGGTCATCCGCCACGCCTTGGAGAACGAGTTGGTGCTGATCACCCGGTCGTCGGCACGCGCCAACTCCAGGAATGACGGCGCGTGGTTCGGCCCGAAGCTCAGCCGCTCGTAGACGTCGTCGGCGATCAACCAGATGCCGTACCGCCGGCAGTGATCGAGCAGCGCGGTCCGGTCCTCCGCCGGCAGTGTCCAGCCGGTGGGATTGTTGGGCGAGTTCAGGAACAGCGCCTTGGTGTCTGGCGTCAGCGCCGCCAGCAGCCGTTCGAGATCCAGCCGCCAGCGGCCCTCCACCGGCTCCACCGCGATCACCTCGACCTCGGCCGACAGGATGCGCGGGATCTCCGCCACGTTGGGCCAGACCGGCCCCGTCACCACCACCCGATCGCCCGGCGAGACAACAGCCTGGGCCGCGATCATCAGGGCGCTGACGCCCGAGGAGGTGATCGCCAGCCGCTCCGTCCCGATCGGCCGCCCGTGCAGCCGGCTTAGGTAGGCCGCCAAGCCGTCGCGCAGCTCGGCTCGGCCCAGGTTGTGCGTGTAGTAGGTCCGCCCCGACAGCAGGGCCTCGGCCGCCGCCCGCCGGATCGGCTCCGGGGTCGGAAGGTCGCCCTCCCCGAACCAGAACGGCAGCACGTCCGCCCGCCCGAGCGCCGCATTGGCCACCTCGCGGATCTTCGAGCTGCGAAGCGCCTGGACTTCAGGACGTGCGACGGGCGGGAACATGACCCGCTCTTGCGTCCCCCTCACCCCAGCTTCCGCGCCTGGGCCAAGGCGCAGCAGGAGGCCGAGCCGATCGGTCCGTCTTCGTCGTAGAGGAAGCACTCGCCGATCCCCACGCCCTCGGACGAGCCGTGGTTGATCACCTCGAAGCCGACCCACTCCGTGCGCGGCTCGCGGTGCAGGTAAACCGTCAGGTCGGAGTTGATGTACTCCAGCCCCTTGTCGCCCGCGTTGGCGAAGGGGCTGGCGAAATCGGCAGCGACGGCCACGCGGGCGAACGGCGTCAGCGCCCGGCCCTCCACCAGCTCGCGCACCTCGCTCATCCAGGTCCGCCGCGGTCCCACCGTCCCGAAGGCGCCGGTGATCGGCCGCATGGCCCACATGCCGCCCATCCCGGCGCGCTTGTCTTCCGGCGGCGCGATGTCGGCGGGCTTCGGCACGTCCCAGTTGGCCGGCTTCCAGACCGTGCCAGGCGTGGCCTCCGTCCGCCGCAGCAGCTGGCACGTCGCCCGCCCCGCGCTCACCCCGCCCGAGATGAACTCGGCGTCGACCACCTTGATCCGCCGCCCCTCGCGCACCACCCGCGTGGTCACCTCCACCGGCGACATGTCCGGCAGCTTGTACATGTCGACCGTCAGCCGCGCCGGGATGAACGCGGGATCGCCGTACAGCCGCTCGATCTCATGGCCCAGCAGCCCGATGATCACCCGCCCGTGCAGCGAGTTCGGATCCCAGGGCCCGCGGCTGGCCGGCGTGGGGACGTAATGCTCCCCGTCGATTCGAAAGAAAGGTTCGTTGCTCATGGCGCCGGACCTTGCCTCATGCCGCCGCGGAAGGGGAAGCCTCCGGGTCGTGGTCCCGCGCCAGGATGGCGGTCACCGCCATGTCCCCTGTGACGTTGCCCAGGGTGCGGAAGATGTCCGGGATCACCTCCACCGCGATCAGGATCGGCAGCAGCTCCAGCGGCAGGCCGAGCGCCAGGCAGATCGGCCCGGTGCTCATGAAGAACGACACCTGCCCCGGCAGTCCCACCGAGGCCACGCTGACCGCAAGCGCGATGATCACCGCCGCCGCCCACTGCAGCGGGTCAGGGTGGATGCCGTAGACCTGGCTCACGAAGATCGCCACGCCCAGGTTGGCCACCGGGCTGGTCATCTTGAACACCGACACCGCCAGCGGCAGCACCAGGCCGGTCACCCGGTCCGGGACCTTCAGGGCGTCGCGGCTCTGCTCGATCATCGCGGGCAGGCAGGCGATCGAGGACTGGGTGGCGAAGGCGGTCACCTGCACCGGCGCCATGGCCCGGGCATAGGTCAGGAACGGCACCCGCGCGACCACCATGGCCACCGCATAGGCGAAGATGGTGATGCCGATCTGCGCCAGGACCACGGCCACGATGTAGTGGGCGATGATCCCCGCGGCCCCGACGCCTGCCCGCAGGCCCACGCCCAGGCCCAGGGCGAAGACGCCCACCGGCGCCGCCCACAGGACCCAGCGCACGATCTCGACCATGGTCTGGGAGATGCTGTCGAAGAAATCGGTGAGCGCCAGGCGCCGCCGCTCCGGCAGGCGCGTCACCGCAAAGGCGAAGAAGCCGGCGAACACCACCAGCGGCAGGATGGAGTCCTCGGCCGCCGCCTTCACCGGATTGGTCGGGGCCAGGCCCTTCACGAACTCGCCGAAGCTCGGCGTCTGCGCAACCTCCGGCGGCGGCGGCGGCGCGCCGGCGGTCAGCGCCGCGGCGCCCAGCTCGCTCACCGGGAACAGGGCGTAGAATCCGTGGCCGAAGGCGATGGTCCAGGCGCAGCCGACCAGCAGGAACCCCAGGAACCAGGCCAGCGCCTTGAGCGCCAGCTTGCCCGTGGCCGCGGCGTCGGCGACGCTGGCGATCCCCACCACCAGCACCGAGAACAGCAGCGGCACCACGGTCATCCGCAGTCCGTTGAGCCACAGGGTGCCGATGGACTCCACGCCCTCGATCACCCCGCGCAGGCCCTCGGCGCCGTACGCCGCCGCCGCCGCGCCCAGGCCAAGCCCCGCCACGAGCGCGATCAGCACCCGCACGCTCAGCGACTTCAGCATCCAAGATCCCCCACGCGAAGTGGGGGCAACCTAGAGCCGACGAGGCTGGCGCGCCAGCCGCTCCCTCTCCCCTGCGCGGGGGCGAGGAGGAGGCGCCTAGGGCTTCAGCACGACCTTGATGCAGCGGTCCTTCTTGTCCCGGAAGGTCTTGTAGAGTTCCGGGGCCTTGCCGAGCGGCGCCACGTGAGTGACCACGAAGGTCGGGTCGATCTCGCCCTCGTCGATCCGCCGCAGCAGGTCGTCGGCGTACTTGCGCACATGGGTCTGGCCGGTGCGCACCGTCAGGCCCTTGTTCATCAGCGCGCCCATCGGGATGGCGTTGCTCAGCCCGCCGTAGACGCCGGGGATCGAAAGCCGGCCGGCCGCCTTGCAGGCCATGATCGCCTCGCGCAGCGCCACCGGCCGTTCGGTCTCCAGCTTGAAGGCGGTCTGCACCCGGTCGATCAGCTCCAGCACCGCGGTGGGGCCGTGCGCCTCGATCCCGACGGCGTCGATGACCACGTCCGGGCCGTGGCCGCCGGTCATCTCCTTCAGGGTCTGGATCACATTGATCCCGCGCCGATCGAGCGGCTCGGCGCCCAGCTCCGCCGCCATCTCCAGCCGCTCGGGCACGTCGTCGATGGCGATGATCCGCTTGGCGCCCATCACCTTGGCCGACAGCACCGTCATCTGGCCCACGGGACCCAGGCCCCAGATCGCTACGGTGTCCTCGGGCCCCACGCCCACCTGCTCGGCGGCCTGCCAGCCGGTCGGCAGGATGTCGGACAGGAAGACGTACTTCTCGTCCGCCCCGGTCTTCGGGACCTTGATCACCGTGGTCGCCGCATAGGGCACCCGCATGTACTCGGCCTGGCCTCCGGCATAGCCGCCGGTGATGTGCGAATAGCCGAACAGTCCGGCCACGCTGTCGCCGAAGAAGGTCTTGGCCAGGTCGTTGTTGCGGTTGGTCACCTGGCAGGCCGAGAAGTTCTGCTTCACGCACTGCTCGCAGGCGCCGCAGGTCATCTGGAACGGCACCACCACCCGGTCGCCCACGTTCAGCCCGAGCGCCCGCGCCTCGGCGCCGACCTCGACCACCTCCCCCATCGGCTCGTGGCCCATCACGTCGCCCGGGCACATGGTGGGCACGAAGCCGTTCATCAGGTGCAGGTCCGAGCCGCAGATGCAGGTGGACGTCACCCGGATGATGGCGTCCTTCGGATCCTCGATGATCGGATCAGGCACTTCCTCGCAGCGCAGGTCCTTCTTCCCCTGCCAGCAGATCGCTTTCATCGGTGGCTCTCCTACTCGCAGGTGCGCTTGACGGTGCTCATGCGCACCGCGGTGATCAGGTCCAGGGCGGTGACGGCGAGCACGAAGCCCAGCGCCGCCTTGGCGTTGTTCCGCTTGGGGTTGCCGGCCTTCGACAGCGAGGTCAGCACCGCAATGTCGAAGATGTCGCCCGCCACCCGGCCCCACAGCATCCCGGTGCGGGTGGGATCGCCCGCAAGGCTGAAACCGGTCACCAGCTCGCGCGCGCCGAACAGCGCCTGCACAGTGGGCGCCGAAGCGTTGATGCCGAGGGTGCGCTTCACCGTGTTCGGGAACAGCGTCCCCCAGAAGCCCAGGCCGATGGCCGTCTGGCCGATCATGAAGGACAGCTGCGGGGTCACGGCAGGCCGGGCCCGCACGCGGTCGGCGAACAGCGCGGCGCGGCGCTGGCCGATGGGCAGGTTGATGCGGCCGGGCGTCCCGAAGCTGCGCGGCTCGTCCAGCCGCGCGTCGTCGCCGGGCGAAATCCCGCCCGAAGTGACCGAGCCCTGGCCGGGCCCTCGGGCGCTGTAAGTGTCAGCTGTGCTCATGCGAAAGGCTCCCGTCGTTCCCCGACGCGGCGGGAAGGCCTCGGCGGCGGCGAATGTTCCGCGCCGCCTGCAATTCGGGAGCGTGTTCCGGGACGTCAGCCCCGCGGCTTCAGCATGGCCTCTGTGCCGCTCTGGATTGCGGCGTAACACTCGCACGACGTGCGCTCGAGCGCGGGGCGGTCGCGCACGGTGATCTTGCCGCGCACATAGGAGATCAGCCCCCGCGCCTGCAGCTCGGAGGCGATCGCCGTCACCGTCGTCCGCTGGACCCCAAGCATGATGGAGATGTGCTCCTGCGTCAGCGGCAGGAGGTCGGATTGCAGCCGGTCCTGGGTGAGCAGCAGCCAACGCGCGAGCCGCTGCTCGGCCGGATGCAGGCTGTTGCAGGCCGTCGATTGCGCCGCCTGCAGGATGGTCGCCTGGGTGTGATGGACGATGCAGCGGACGAGCTCATGGCTCTTCGCCGCCGCCTCGCGCAGCGGCTCAAGCGGCAGCCGCCACGCGCGCCCGCCCACCTGCACCACCATCCGCTCGTAGGAGATCGCCGAGCCCAGCGCGTGCAGCAGCCCATACCCGCTCTCGCGCCCGATCGTCCGGCTCTCCACCTGCGATCCGTCGCGCATCACCGTGACGATGGACAGGATGCAGTTCACAGGCAGGTAGACATCCAAGATCGGCTCGCCTGCCTCATCGAGCAGTTGGTTGCGCTCGAGATCCACCTCGGTCAGGTGAGGGCGCAGGGCGTCGATCTCGGCCCTCCCGATGCTGTCCAGAAAATGGTTCTCCCAGGCCATCGCCACCTAACGCGGAAATGCAGGCTTGGCTGCTAACGGCCGTGGAGGGTGACGACGACCGCGACGAAGTGGCCTAGCGCCGCGCCGGCCGCAATGTCGGGTTGCGTGCAGACGGAGTCCCGCCTGTCCCCTACCTCTTATGGGGACAGGGGGCCACGTGGGCGACATTCTGCTCTATGCGCTGGATGAGGCGGGCGAGACCGCCTTCACCGAACAGCTCGCCGTGACCGATCGTGTCCGGCTGCGCGAGCTCGCCCGCGAGCGGCTGAAAGACCATGCCGCGGTGGAGGTCTGGGACGGATTGCTCTGCGTCGTGCGACTCCGGCGGGCGTCCGCGGCAGCCCCCGCCCCCGCCGGCGACTGATAACTTAAGTTAGCTTTCGCGGATCGATCCCGTCGCCTGGGCGTTTCCCTTGTCTCACCCCACAAAGGAGAGCCGATGGCGCACGCCCGCAAACAGCTACCAGTCTTCCCCGGCGCTGGTGAACTCCGCTACCGCGGGTTCAAGGGCCAGGTGGACTACGAAATCCTGGGCGAGCCCGCGTCCCTGCGCTTCGGCCCCGCACGTCTGCGCGGTTCGCTGATCGCCAGCCCCGACATCGCCGCCGACGCCTTCCGGGAAGGCGAAGGAGTGCTCACGCTCGAGAACGGCTCCGTCTACCGCATCGTCATGCTCGGCCACACGCCGGGCAGCGGCACGACCTATTTCGAGATGCGGATCTAGACCCAGGCGGCGGAGGCTTCGGCCTTCGCCGCGCCCGTCAGGGTGAAGACCAGGACATCCTCTTCCCAGACTTCAGCGCGATGGCCGTCCGGCCGCTGCGCCAGGATAGCGGCGGCCCTCTCGATGGCGCCATCTCGGCTGTGGTCGGGCAGCACCTCGAAGTGCGGCACCCCGCCGGAGACGCGGTGAACATAGCAGATGAAGGGCAACCGGGACTCCTACTCGAGTGGCTGGAGTGTTGTCCCCTCTTGCGCGGGATCGTCTCTCAGTCGGCGGCACGTTGGGCCGACGATGCGGCATAGTGCGCGCACAGGCGCGGGAAACCTAAGGAATTCCGTACCGGGTCCTGAAAGCGGCTACTGCGCGCGCGCCCGGTAGCGCATCGAAAGCGCCGCGCCCGCCTCACCCACCGGCGCATCTCGCAGCCGCCGCGCCACCTCGTCGAGCGCCAGAACCTGTCGCTCGAAGCGGGCGACTTCCACGCCCTGCTCGGCCACCACCCACGCGTCGGCCTGCTCGATGACTTCGTACTTCATACTCACGCCTCTGGTACTACAACCCCAGCGTTAAGCGGCGTCGGTTAACGCAACAACTGCGCGTGGACGCCCGACCTGCTACCGGTTGTCGCAGCTATCGCGCAGCGCGAGTGCCCACCTCGACGTCGCAGACGCTGAAGTCCGCCCCCTTCTGGGCCCGCACGGTCGCCACCCGCCTGGCGAAGGCCGGCCCGCGCTCGTCCTCGACCTCGATGGCTGGCCGTTCGGCGGCGGGAAGCTCGGCGGCGACCCGCACGCGGATCATCCGGTCGGGCTTGGCCGGCGGTTCTCCGACCTGCATGGCGCGGACCACATCCAGCCCCTGCACCACGCGGCCCCAGACCGTGTAGTCCCGGTCCAGCCGCCGGGCCGGCTCCCGCATGAAGAAGATCTCGCTGTTGGCGGTCCCCGGGTCCGCCTGCCGGCCCATGCCGGCCACCCCGGCGCAGTAGGCGCCCCAGGCGCGGCCCCGCCGGTCAGGAGACCGCGCCGCTTCGGCTTCGGACACCCCCTCGAACGGGGTTGCGCCCACGAACCCCGCGATCCCGTCGCTGCGTCGGACGATCACCGCCTGCGGTCCATCCGGGGCCAGCCGGAACGTGAACTCCGGCGGCAGGTCCGGATGGGCGGAGGTCCCGCCATCTCGATTGTTCGGATTGCCCGTCTGGTCGACGAAGCCCTCGATCACGCGATGGAACAACAGCCCGTCATAGACCTTCTCCCGCGCCAGCTGCTTCACCCGCGCGACCGCCAGCGGCGCGAACTCCGGCCGCATTTCCACCACGATCCGGCCCTTGGACGTCTCGACCACGAGCGTGTTCTCGGGATCCAGCCTGCGCCAGTCGGCGGCCGCCGGGGCGGCGGCGGTCAGCAACAGGGCAGCGGCGGCGAGCAAGAGCCTGGACATTCCCCCATGCCAGCCATCCGCCGCGGAGCGGTCAAGCTCGAATCCCCTCTCCCATCGGGAGAGGGGCCGCCGCGCCTAGAACTTCCGGCAGAGCACATCGCGCAGCACGGTCGATCGACCGACCATCTCCCCATCGGGACCGAGCGCCCGCGGCGCGCGGACGCTGGAGTCGAAGTAGACCGCCGGGCCCAGCCCCTGCCGCTGGCAGAACCGGTTCGCCCCGTTCGAGCCCGCCGCCAGATCGACGCCGCGCACCGTCGGCCGGGCGAAGAACACGCTGGTCTCGCCCTCGGCGCCGCGGCTGTCCGGGCGCCCGCCGCCGGAACCCCAGCCGCCGCCGGGCCGGCCATCGTCATAGTCGGGGCGTCCTCCCCCGCCGCCGCCGCGGCCGACCGGCGCCAGGGAGGTGATCCGCTCGGCCAGGGCCATGGTGTTGAGCTCCGGGATCTCCCCGGCCTGCTCGACGCAGCGACCCTCGAAGCCGGAATGCTCGCAGAGCCTCCAGCGCCCCTCCAGACGGAGGCTCTGCGCCCGGTCGTTGAAGCCGTAGTTCGAGAGGTTCGACACGTCGCCCACGACGGTCACGCTGCGGCCGGTGAAGTTCGGCCCCTCGAAGAGCGTCGCGCTCGGCCCGCGCCCGCCGCGCGGCTGCGCCTCCGCGCCGCCGGCCAGGGCCGCCGCGGCGATGGCGGCCAGGATCAGGGTGGTCTTCGTCGTCATGGTCCAGCTCCGTAAGCTCGACCCATTATTGGCCAAGCTTGGCTGAACCGCAGGTGAAGGCCGCTGTGAGGCGGCCGTTCAGCCGGCCGCCTCACGCTGCATCTTACCGGTTCTGGGTGGTCGTTTCCGTGGTGCCCGTGGAGTTCGCCGAAGTGCCCGCGGCGCCGCTGGTCGCTGTGCCCGCGGCGGGCGTGGAGGAGCCGGTGGCCGCCGTCGAGCCGCCCTGGGCGCCGCCGCCCACCGACCCACCGGCCGCCATCTGCTGCTGCACCACCTGCGCCAGTTCCTGCGGCGCGCTGGTCGCCTTGCATTGCGCCTGGCCGCCCGTGGAAACCGACAGCACGTTCACCGACACGCCACAGACGTTCGCCGCCAGTTGGATCGGCAGCTGGATATTGATCGGCACGTTGGCGCGATCGAGCTGCAGGCGCACCGACAGGTCGTTCAGCACGTCCTGCAGGTTGACGTTCACCAGGCTCGGGATGCCGCCGCTGGTCGACGGACGAGTGGCCGTGCTGGTCCCCGTCGTTGCGCCTGCGTTCGTGCCGGTCCCGGTGGTCGCGCCCGTCGAGGTTCCGCCGGTCCCGGTCGAGCCGCCGCTCGCCGGCGCCGCCGCGGTGGTCGTGCCCGTGCCGGCTGCGGCGCTCGGACCATTGTTCCCGTCGGTGGCGCAGGCCGCGAAGGGCAGGGCGAGGCTCGCAATGGCGAGCGACTTCAGTACGGTGTTCATTGCTTTTGCGTTCCCTCAGCTTTCCCCCTTGGCGCCTAACGCCATGCCACGGCCCCGGTTCTGAGCGAGCGGTATTCTCTCCGGTTTGGAAACAATCTTCTCCGCCACGGGCGCTTTCGCTTCCGAAATGCTGGCTTATCTTCCCCCTCGACAGAGCGCCACCTTCGCAACGGGCGCTCCAGGAGGATCAGAGCATGATCGACCGCAGACCCTTCGACAGCCTAGGCGGGGCCGACCACGGCTGGCTCAAGGCCCGCCACCATTTCTCGTTTGCCAGCTATTACGACCCGCAGAACATGGGCTGGGGTCAGATCCGGGTGTGGAACGACGACGAGATCGCGCCGCGCTCCGGTTTCCCGCCGCATCCGCACGCCGACATGGAGATCATCACCTACGTCCGCGACGGGGCGATCACCCATAAGGACAGCCTGGGCAACGAGGGCCGCACCGAGGCCGGCGACGTTCAGGTGATGAGCGCCGGCTCCGGCATCCGTCATGCCGAGTACAACCTCGAGCCCGACACCACGCGGATCTTCCAGATCTGGATCGAGCCCAAGACCCGGGGCGGGACGCCCACCTGGGGCGCCAAGCCGTTCCCGAAGGGCGAGCGGGCCGGCAGGTTCGTGACCCTGGCCTCGGGCCTTCCGGACGACGCCGACGCCCTGCCGATCCGCACCGACGCTCGAGTGGCCGGGGCGACGTTGAAGGCTGGCCAGACCACGGAGTACGCGCTCGGCGCCGGGCGGCACGCCTACCTCGTGCCGGCGAGCGGCGCCGTGGAGGTCAACGGTGTCCGCCTCGAAACGCGCGACGGCGCCGCCATCCGCGACGAGCCGGTCCTGCGGATCACCGCCCTCGCAGACGCCGAAGTGGTCCTGGTCGACGCAGCCTGACCCACTCGACCTCAGAGTGTGACGAGCCCCGGACCGCCCGATTAACGGGCGTTCCGGGGCTTAGCCTTAGTAATGCTATTCTTTAAATCGGCTTCACTACAGAATTGTGCCCCGAGGCGCTAGCAACGCTTGGAACGAACATTTTCCAATTGAGGTTTGCTGGCGGTCCCACACGAGGCGAACGGACAGTGACAACGGAACCGGACTTTACGGTGCCGCTCGCGCATGAGCGCGTGCGCATCGACAAGCGTGTCGTCGAGACCGGGCGGGTGACCGTCCAGACGAAGGTGCGCACGGAAGAGACTTGGTTGCGCGAGGAGCTTGCCCGTGAAGACGTGCAGGTGGAGTGGGTCGACATCGACCGAGAGGTCGACGAAGTCCCCCAGGTGCGCACTGAGGGCAACACCCTCGTCGTACCGCTCTACGAGGAGGTTCTCGTCGTCGAGAAGCGCCTCGTGCTTCGCCAGGAGCTCCACATCCACAGACGGACGTCCGTGGACGTCGTCGAGGAGCCGGTCACCGTTCGCCGCCTGGAGGCCGAGGTCGTTCGCGACCGCGGTGATGGGACATCAACCCCACCGACGGAGGACTTCCAGTGACTCGAACCATCACCTCGCTTTACGACAGCCGCGCCGAGGCCGAACAGGCGCGCGACCAGCTCGCGGCCAGCGGCGTCCCGGCAAGCGACATCACCATCACTGGCGGGGCCGAAGGTGGCCAGGCGTCCGGTGACGAGCACAAAGGCTTCTTCGCCTCGCTCAAGGACATGTTCATGCCGGACGACGACCGCCACGCCTACCACGAGGGCCTGCAGCGCGGCGGCTACCTGCTGAGCGCGCAGGTGGACGAGAGCCAGATCGACCGGGCCTGTGACATCCTCGAGGGCTCCAGCGCGGTCGACTTCGAAGAGCGGCAGCAGCAATGGCGCTCCAGCGGCTGGACCGGCCGCACCGACTTCGACATGGACACCGGCGCCGACCGCACCGCCGGCATGGGCGTGTCCGGCGCGATGGACACCAGCCGCGAGAACGTGATTCCGATCGCCGAGGAACGCCTGGCGGTGGGCAAGCGCGAGGTCGAGCGTGGCGGCGTCCGCGTCCGCTCCTATGTGGTCTCCGAGCCCGTGCACGAGCAGGTCCGCCTGCGCGAAGAGCACGTCGAGATCGAGCGTCGGCCGGTCTCTGAGCGGGTCACCGGTTCGGCCGATGGGCTGTTCGAGGAACGCACGTTCCAGGCCACCGAACACGCCGAGGAAGCCGTGGTCGGCAAGGAGACCGTGGTCACCGAGGAGCTGCAGGTCCGCACCGCGGTGGACGAGCGCGTTGAGGACATCAACGAGACCGTCCGCCACACCGAAGTCGACGTGCAGGACGACCGCACCGGCGAGCGCCGCCTGGACGGCGACCGCCCGACCACCCCGCGCGCCTTCTAGGCCGCGCGCCGCCTCCCCCGCTGGTCAGCCGGCGGGGGAGCACGCGGAGGTTGTCGCTACAGCGCCTGCCGCCTCAATGGCGGGTCGGCGGGGCGATGACCGCTTCGTCCCACTCCCCAGCGATTTCCTGGATCAGCACGTGGCGCGCTTCGGCGTCCACGCCGGCATAGGCCTCTGCGGCCTTCAGGGCCTCGGCTCGGGTGGCGTAGCTTCCCAGCTCGCCTTCCTCGTCGTCTGTCAGCACCCACCGGCCGCCGACGACAACCACAGTCAGCTCGAACATCGCTTTCTTCCCGCCCAGATGACGGAGTTATTCCATCTTCCCGGCCAGGTTGCGTCGTGTCGTCCCGTCGCACGTGGTGCGGCAGGGCGTCGCGCTGGTCAAGCCGCTGCTGGCGTCAGCCTTCGCGGAAATAGGGCTCCACCGGCCCCTGCAGCTTCACGGTCAGCTGCTTGCCGTGGCGGTCCTTGGAATTGCCCACCGCCAGCCGCACCCAGCTCTCGGAGACGCAGTACTCGTCGACGTTGGTCTTGTCCTCGCCCTTGAAACGAACGCCCACGTTCCGCGCCAGCACGTCGGCGTCGTAGTAGGGGCTGTCGGGATCGGTGGACAGGCGGTCGGGAGGGGTGTCGCTCATGGCGCACGCCCTCGCACGGGCCGCCGCGCCGATCAAGCGTCCCCCGATCTTGGCCCATAGTAGGACCCCTCCGCGGAAACCCGACCTGCTCGCGAAAAGTTCAGCGGCTGGGAATGGACGCGTCCGCCTATGTCGGGTAGGCGACCCGTCGATCAGGGCTGAGGGAAGTTGATGGCGCAAGTGCTCCTCGTCGAGGACGAGGCCGAGGTTCGCGAGTTGATCGAAGATGCGTTCGCCGAGCGCGGCCTGCCCGTGCGTTCCGCCGCCAGCGACGAAGCCGCCTACGCCCTGCTCGCACGCGCCGCCTCGGAGTTCGACGTGCTGGTGGCCGACATCAACCTGGGCCCCGGTACCACCGGCTTCGACGTGGCCCGCCGCGCGCGCCAGCTAAACCCCAACCTGAAGGTGATCTACATCACCGGCCACGCCGCGCACCTCGAGCGCCACGGGGTCGACGGAGGCGTGATGTTCCCCAAGCCGTTCAACCCGCACGAGCTGGCCGACCAGGTCGAACAGGTCATCGCCGCCGGCTGAGCCCAGCCTCCGCCCATGAAAAAGCCCCTCCCGCTGGGTCGGGAGGGGCTTCGATGCGGAGCGGCCCGGCCAGGATCCGGGGGGGGGATCCCGCTCCGTCTCGACGTCCGGCGGCTGGCGGCTACCGGGCGGCGTAGGTGTTGGCGCGCAGCTGCGCCTGGCGAACCGGCGCGGCCTTTTCCGCCAGCTCGGCGCGGACCGCCGCCTTGCAGCGCATCGTCTGGCTGATCTGCGCCGTGCCGTAGCCGATGCTGCGGCAGAATTCGGTGGCGGCGCGGCCGGCGCGGGCGTCGAAAGCCGCCTGGCCGTGCCGGCTGTTGAGGTCGAGGTCGGACACCTTCACCGCGACGGGAGCGGCGGCGGCGTTGGTGGCCAGGGCGCAGAACGGCAGGGCGGCGAGGGCCAGGGTGGCGACGCCGGCGATGCGGGAAGCGAAGTTCGTCATGATCAATCCCTCGAATTTCGGGTCGGCGAATGTTCGCCGGCGATGAGGGAATGAATACTTATCGACTGCGGCCAAGTCCCGTGAATACGGGGTAATGACACTGATTTAACAATATTACGCCGAGTTCATCTTTGTTGATTACAGGATGGTAAGCTCAAATGACGCCCGGCGTGACCCGGCTCGGACGTCTAGGCGTTCGCTACGCCGCCTCGACGAACCCTGGCCAGTTGCGCATGTAGTCGACGAAGGCCGGCGACAGCCCCTCGGCCTCCAGGTGCGCCACCGGCACCGGCCGCGCGACGGGCGCGAAGCCCGCGTCCCGCGCCCGCTCCGGGAAGTCGTGGTGCAGGATCGCCGCCCGGCCGATCACCGCATAGTCGTAGCCGGCCTCCAGCAGGCCGGCCGCCTCGCCCGGCGTCATGATCTTGCCCGCCGCGCCCAGCCGCACCTCGCCACGCTCGAGCTCGGCGAAGTAGCTGGCCAGCGTGCGGCCCCTGAACGCCTCCTCCACCGGCTCCTTGGCGACGTCCCACAGCGACATGTCGAGGAAGTCGATCTTGCCCTGCCGCAGCACCTCGGCCGTCACCTCGCGGATCTCGGCCAGCTTCAGCCCAAACCGCTCCGGCGACAGCCGCAGGCCAAGCTGAAAGTCAGCGCCCGTGCGGGCACGGATGGCGTCGATGATCTCGAACAGCAGGCGGGCCCGGTTCTCCACCGACCCGCCCCAGCGGTCCTCGCGGCGGTTCAGCTCGGGCGACAGGAACTGGGCGATGACATAGCCGTGCGCGCCGTGGATCTCGGCCCCGTCGAAGCCGGCCTTCTCCGCCCGCACGGCAGCCGCCGCGAAGGACTCTACCAGGCCCTCCACCTCGTCGGCCGTGAACGCGCGCGCCCCGGTCTCCGGGTCGTCCGAGGGGCAGAGCGGCTCGCCCACCAGATCCTTGGGGCTGCGGTTGCCGGCGTGATGCAGCTGCACCGACGAGACGCTGCCCTGAGCCTTGACCTCGGCCGCCAGCCTGGCCAGCCCCGGAATGTGGTCGTCGGCGAACACGCCAAGCTGCCCCGGGAAGCCCTGGCCCTGGGCCGCCACATGCGCCGCGCACGTCATCGTCAGGCCGAAGCCGCCCTTTGCCCGCATCGTCAGCCAGCGGTACTCCGCCTCCGACAGCAGGCCGTTGGGATGGCTCTGCTGGTTGGTCAGCGGCGCCAGCATGAAGCGGTTCTTCCACTGCGGCCCACGGCGGAAGGTGATCGGCTGGAACAGGTCTGGGGCGGACGGCATCCGGGGCAGGCTCCTTGGGCTCGCGAATTCGCTGGCTCGCCCGAGTTAGAGGCCGCGGGCGGTCGCCGCAACGTGCCGCCGGGTCAGGGCCGCATCGACGCCCAGCCCTGCCAGGTCCCCAGGGCGTAGGCGACGCCGAAGACCAGCACGATGAGCGAGCTCCAGACCAGGAAGGCGTCGACCCGCCCCGGGGTGAACATCAGCGCTGGCACGAGGACCAGGCCCCGCGCCAGATAAACGGCGCTGATCAGCACCAGTCCCGTCCGCAGCAGCGGCAGGCGCGGGATCAATCCCGCCCCTGACCAGGCGTACGCCGCCCACAGCGCCAGGATCAGGACGATCCCCGCGGTCACCGTCGGCGGATACCAGGACCCGCGGGCCGCCGCCCTGGCCATGCCTTCGCCGGCGCCAAAGAACCGGTACCAGTTCGGCCCGCCGAAGATGACCGCCAGGTGCAACAGGGCCGCCGCCGCGCTGAGCGCGCCCGCCGCCACCAGCCATCGGTTCATCTTCGGCCCCTCAACCCCGCCGCGGGAACGGTGTTTCACAGGCGAAGCCGCGTCAATGCTCGGCCCTGCACCGATTGCAGACGGTCCCCCCGCTCTCCAGATAGGCCCGATGGACGAACTCTACTTCCTCTGCGACTGGCGCCATCCGCCCAACGCCGACCCGGTGCGGATCTACTACGAGGTGACCGGCGACGGCCGCGTCTCGCGCCTGATCGACGTCTTCGCCGACGGTCGCCGGGAGTGCGCCTCGCTGGCCGACTACCTTGGCCGTGAGGATGAGCTGCCGGGCCCGCGGACCCTGGTCGAGGGGCAGTTCCATGACGCCGCCGCCAACCTCATCCAGGGCCACGTGATCGTCGCGGGCGAGGAGCGGCTCAGCCTCGCCCCGATCGACCGGGAAGCCTTCGAGGCGGAGTGGCGCTGAGCGTCACCGACACCTGTCGCCAAGATGAACGGCGGGCTCCGATTCGGTTCAGGCCGGTCCCGCTAATGTCTGTCTCAACAACGCCGATCCCGCCCGGACGGGGCGCCGGCGAAAGGCAGAGGAGTTAGAGCCATGACCAACAAGATCACCAAGGCTGCGATCGCCCTGACCACCGTTGGCGCGCTGGCCCTGCCGGCCACCCAGGCGGCTGCGGGCACGTCCAAGACCGAGAGCGCCCTGATCGGCGCCGTTCTGGGCGGGGTCGTCGGCGCGGCGGCCGGCAACGGCAAGTCCGAAAACGTGCTGCTCGGCGCGGCCGCCGGTGCGGCGCTGGGCGTGGTTGCCGACAAGAGCAACGATCGCAAGACCTACCGCAGCGGCTACAACTACCGCCGCTCGCAGCCCGCCTACGGCGCCCGCTACCCGTCTTACGACCGCGGCTACTACAACCGCGCCAACAGCCGGTACGGCTACGGCTACGACGCCTACGGCAACTACCGCCGCTAGGCCTCAGAGCCCCCGCCTCTTGGAAAGGGCGCCGCCCCCGCGGCGCCCTTCTTCTTGCGTGCGGCGGCGGGCCCTCGCCCGCCATCCACCCGACCGCGTCAGCCGAGCGCGCGGTAGGTCTCGGTCCATTTCTCCCGCGTCTCCAAGAGCGGCGCGCGGATATGGCACTCGAGGCCGCCAGGGGCAAAACGGAGCTCCACCACGCCCTGAAGCTCGTTCGCCAGGCCGCGCGTCAGCAGGCGCGAGCCGAACCCGTGGTGCTTCGGCGGCGTCACCGGCGGGCCGCCGCGCTCCACCCAGGTCAGCAACAGCTCGCGCTGCTCCACCCGCCAGCGGACCTCGACCTCGCCGTCGGCCTTGCTGAGCGAGCCATATTTCAGCGCGTTGGTCCCGAGCTCGTGAAAGGCCATGGACAGCCCCAGCGCCGCGCGCGGCTGGAGCACGAGCTTCGGCCCGTCGATCACCAGGCGCCGATCGCCGCCGACGAGCGGGTCGAGCACGCCGTGGGCGATCTCCCCGGGACCGGCGCCCTCCCAATGTTCTCGGGTCAGGATGTCGTGTGCGGTCGCCAGGGCCGCGATCCGATTGAGGAATGCGCTCCGGGCGGCCGGCAGGCTTTCCGTCCCCCGCAGCGTCTGGGAGGCGACGGACTGCACCGTGGCGAGGTTGTTCTTCACCCGGTGGTTCAGTTCGAGCACCATCAGCCGCAGGTGCTCTTCCGCCCGTTTGGCGTCCGAGACATCGAGGTTCACCCCTACGTAGCCTGCGAATGCGCCGCCGGCGTCGAACCGCGGCGCCCCTTCGCAATGCAGCCAAAGGGTCTCGCCGGAACGGGCGACCACCCGCGTCAATCGCCTGAACCTCTGCCTGGCGCTGAACGCCGCCAGGAAGTCCTCCGTGTGGCCCTGGAGGTCGTCAGGATGGACGATGCGCATCCAGCCGTCGCCGTGGATGTCGTCAGCGGGGCGGCCGAAGACCTCGGCGTAGCGGGTGTTGGCGAACACCACCTTGCCCTCCGCATCCGCCACCCAGATCAGCGCCGGAGAACTGTCGGCCATGAGCCGGAAGCGCCCCTCGCTCTCCCGCAGGGCGGCGGCGGTGCGCTGCTGCTCCGTGGTCTCCGTGACCGCGCAGAACATCCCGGCCACCGCGCCGTTTTCGTCGCGCACCGGCGAATAGGAGAAGGTGAACCACGCCTGTTCGTCGTAGCCCCGACGCCGCACGGTCAACGGCAGGTTCTCCCGGTAGATCGCCTCCCCGGCGAGCGCCGCGTCGATCAGCGGCGCGATGTCGGCCCAGATCTCCGACCAGATCTCGCGGAAGCGTCCGCCCAGCGCCTGGGGGTGCTTGGCGCCCAGCACCTCGGCGTAGGCGTCGTTGTAGAGAAACCCCAGCTCGTCGCCCCAGGCCACGAACATCGGGAAGCGGGAGTTCAGCAGCAGCCCCACGACCGACCTGAGGGACTGCGGCCAGGTGTCCGGCGCGCCGAGGGGCGAGAGCGACCAGTCGTGCGCGCGCATCAGCGCGCCGACCGCTCCGCCGCCGGTCAGGAAGGCCGTGTCGTTCAATTCCGCCTCCCCCCGAAGCCGCCGCCCGTCCCCGTTGCCGCCCACATTGGGAGCCGTTTCTCTGACCGGACGCTTGCCCGTCACGTCGCCGAACGCACGGCCGTGACCCAGACCCGCTGTACGCAACTCAAGTCTGGTTTGACGGCTTCGTTCCGCAACCGCGGCGATAGGTCCCTAGTCCGCAGGAGACGCCCAGGAGCGCGGGGGCGCGCTCGCCACCGCCTCTTCCATCTGCGCGAGAGCCGCACAGCGGTCGGCGGCCGCGATCAGCAGTCGCCGACGTTGTTCCAGCGGCGTCGCCTCCGCGAGCTGGCGCATTTGCGCCTCCTGCTCGCGAAACCCGGCCGCGCGCCCGCGGGCGGCTTCCCTTGACGCCGTCGTTCTCTGAACCGGGCCGGAGCCCTCAATGCGGTCTGGCAACTTGCATCCCCGAGCGAAGCTAGTCGCGAGCAACGCCGCCGAAGCTGTACGGTTCCCCGCCGTTGCGCTGACGGCGTCGGCGCGCGCTGTCAGCCGGACGAGTGGCGCAGCGTTCGGCGGGCGTGCTACGTCGCGCGCCATGACCCAGTCCGTACTCCAGCGCCTCGAAACCAAGCACGGGCCGATGCTCGGCTTCCGGGCTGACAAGTACATCACCGGGTGCCTGGCGGCTTACGGCGAGTTCAGCCCGGGCGAGTGGAAGATGCTGGCGCAGATGGTGAAGCCCGGCATGACCGTGGTCGAAGCCGGGGCCAACATTGGCGCCCACACCGTGCCGCTGGCCCGCGCCTGCGCGCCTGGCGCGCTCTACGCCTTCGAGCCGCAGCAGCGGGTTTTCCAAGTGCTCTGCGCCAACCTGGTCAACAACGAGGTCAAGAACGTGGTGGCCCTGCCGGACGCAGTCGGGGCCGAGCCTGGCCACGCCATCGTCCCGGACGTCGCCTACGGCCATGAGGGCAACTTCGGCGGCGTATCGCTGCGGGCGGTGGGCGAGGTCCCCGGTCGCAGGGTCCGCGTCTCCACCATCGACGACCTCGAATTGACCTCGTGCGGGCTGATCAAGGTCGACGTGGAAGGCTTCGAGCGACAGGTCCTCCGCGGCGCCCGCGAGACCATCGCCCGCTGCCGGCCCAGGCTGTACGTCGAGAACGACCGCCGCGAGCACCAGGCCGAGCTGATCATGCTGATCGAGGAGCTGGGCTACCGCCAATACTGGCACCTGCCGGCGCTGGTGGACGACGCGCACCAGCCCAACATCTTCGGCGGCCGCATCGTTTCGCTGAACCTCGTCTGCGTGCCCAAGGAGAGCGGGACCCAGATCGACATCCCGCAGATCGATCCGTGGGACTGGACCGACCCGGTCACCGGCCTGCGCACCACCACGCCACGCGAGGGCTAGGCCTCCAGCCGGGCGACCGGGTCGCTCAGCGCGGCCCATCCAGCCTGGATCACCCGCGCCGTGATCCCGCCGCGGCCTCGCACGGCGTTGTAGCCGCCGGGTCCCAGTTCCTCCTCCATTCGGGAGCACGGGTGGCACTCGCCGGTCCATTCCAGCACCGCCTCGCCCAGCCGGAAGCGGCGGTCCTTGAGCGCCAGGAGGTTGACGCCGCGGGTGACGATGTTCCGCCGCAGCCGTTCCGGCGCCACCGGACCTCCGCCCAGGAAGCTGCCGATCGCCGCCAGGTCTTCCACCCCCATCAGGGTCACCGCGCGCGTGCCCGTGGTGCGGCTGTGATAGCGGTCGCCGGCGAGTCCGTGCCCAGGTTCGACCAGCACCCGCTCCAGTGCGATCATCGGCTCGCGCCGCTTCGGCCGCGCGCCGATCCACGCCACTTCCCCCGGGCGCACCGGACCGGCCAGCAGCCGCCCCAGCGGACTCTCAGGCGATAGCGCCATGCCTCAGCGCGGCTTGCGGAACTTCAGCACGAACTGGTCGGTCTTGCCGCGGATCTTGGCGTCGAAGACGTTCACTGTGCGCGTGTCAGTCGGGTCGCGCAGCAGCGGCAGCTCGCCTTCGAAGCGGAAGCCCGCGGCCTCCACCTCGCGGCGCACCGTGGCCTGGTCGATGCGGTGCAGGCTCATGGCCACGTCCAGCGGCGCGCCGGCCACCGCCGAGTGGTCGGAGACCAGGTAGACGCCGCCCGGCTTCAGCGACTTGAACACCTCGGCGTTGACCTTCTGGGCCGTGTCCTTCGGGAACGGCGTCAGGTGCAGGTCGTGATAGTTCTGCACCGTGAACACCAGGTCCTGGCCGTCGGGCAGGTCCAGCGCCCCGAAGCTCGCCAGCAGCGGCGTGACGTTCGGATAGGCCGCGGACACCGTCTTCAGGTTCTCGCCGTACGAGGCCTGGAAGCTTACGAACTCGCTGGGTTGGTAGGCGACCACCCGGCCGCTCGGCCCCACCGCCTTCGCGAGGATGCGGGTGAAGTAGCCTCCGCCCATCACCAGGTCGACGACCTTGTCCCCCGGTTTCACGCCCGCGAAGGCCAGCAGCTCGCCGGGATGGCGCGCAGCGTCGCGCTTCACGTCTGCCTCGGGCCGGGCGGGATCGGCTAGCGCCGCCCTAAGGTTGGCCGGGACCTGAGCGGCCGCCGATCCTGCCGCCGCGACGCCCGCCCCGCTGAGGGCGAGGATCGCCAGGATGGATGCCAATTGCTTGCGCGCCATGTTGAACGCCTCCCTTTTCTCTCTTGCGCCGAGCTTAGCACTGCCGAACGTCGTTACCGAGCCGCCCCGCGACGCTCCGCGCCCTCGCCGCGCCGCAAATTACTCGTTAAGGTCTTGCGGCGTGTCAGCGAGGAGTTTTCGTTGATCAAGGTCGTACCGCCGGCCGCCCTGGTGGCGGCTATCCTGGCGGGCCCGGCGTTCGCCGCGGCCCCTGCTTCCAGCCCCGCCTCCGGCTTTCGGAGCGCCCTGCCGTCCGCCGCCTGGGTGATCAGCCCCGACGACGGCGTCTGCCGCACAGATCTCGAGCTCGAAGGCCGCTCGGGCGCGGTGAGCCCCGTGCAGCTGGTGTCGGACGGCGAGCGGCTGACCCTGCGCTTCTCCAAGGAGAGCCTGCCCGAGCAGGCCTTCCTGGCGCTGCGCATCGACCAGAAGCGCTATTCCAACCTGATGACCCGCACCGCCGACCCGGCGGTCGGCGAACTCACCCTCAGCCCGGAGACCGAGGCCGCGCTGCGCAAGGGCTCGACCCTCGACGTCGCCTGGCTGGGCCTGGAGCCGGTGGGCGCCTCACTGGCCGGGTCCGAGCAGGGGGTCGCCGACCTGCGCACCTGCGGCGTCCAGGCGGCCAGCCAGGCCCGCGCCCGCCGCGCCGAGCAGGCCGCGGCGGCCGAGCGCGCCGCCGAGGACACCCATCGCCGGGCCGTCGCCCAGGCCGAGCTGCAGGCCGCCCGGGCCCAGGCGGCCGCGGCCGAGGCTGAGCGTCAGCGCCTCGCCGACGAGACCGCCCAGCGCCGCGCCCAGGACGACGCCCGCCGCCAGCAGGCCGCCTACGAGGCTCAGCGCCAGGCCTTTGAGGAGGCCGAGCGCCGCCGCGCCTGGGAGCTCGATCAGGAGGACGCCTACCGCCGCCCTGAGCCGCCGCCCTGGGCCTGGCGCCGCTACTGACGCGCGGGCCGCACGCCTGCGGAGCGGGGAGCGTCCCCGCCCGCAGGCGCTCACGGCATTAGAACAGGAAGTCGCCGGCGGTCAGGCTCCTCTGGTTCAGCACCAGGAAGGCGAACTCCGGATCGCGGTCGCCGTCCAGGTTGCCCAGCACCACCGAGACCTGGCCGGAGCTTGCCGCCTTGGCCATGTCGGCCACGTCGATGCCGAGCGACTTCATCGCCGCGTTGAGGTTGCCGTAGGTGTGCACCATCAGGTCGCCGACGTTCTTGAGGCTGCCGTTCACCAGCTGGAAGCCCTGCCGGCCCGCCGCCGTCGGGTTGGAGTCCAGGCCCGAGAAGTCCAGCTTGTCGCCGGCCGCGAAGTCCAGGATGACATCGGCCGAGACGGTCAGCTTCTTCATGTGGATCGGATCGGAGGCGACTTCTGCCACGAACCGGTCCGCGCCGGCCCCGCCGATCAGCATGTCCACGCCGTCGGAGCCACGCAGGGTGTCCGCCCCGGCCCCGCCGTCCAGGATGTCGACCCCGCCGTCACCGTAGAGGTCGTCGTTCCCGGCGTTCCCCTTCAGGTGGTTGTCGGCGCTGTTGCCCTGGATCAGGTCGGCGCCCGAGCCGCCGATGGCGTTCTCGATGGTGGCGCCGTAGGCGATGCCCACGTTGTCCACCAGCCGTCCGGCGTTGGGGTCGGCCGCCAGGGCGCCCATGCGGATGTCGTAGTTGGCCTGGCTTAGCGGCGCGTAGCCGTCTGCGGCGCGGGTGGCGTTCACCTGCTCCAGGCTAGGCGCGTTGGCCTGCGTCACCCCGCCGATGCTCGACAGGTGGCCGGGCCTCAGGTCGATGATCTGGTTGGTCCCATAGCCCGAGGCGTCCAGCGTATCGATGCCGCCGGCGTCCCAGATGGCCATCACCGGGGCCGGCGTCTTGACGAAGTCGAAGGCGTCCCGCCCGGCGTTGGAGTTGAAGCCATAGGTCGTGTCGCCCGTCCGCGTGGTCATGTCGGCGCCGTACATCTGCTGGATCGCCAGGATGTCGTGCACCATCGGCGTCGCGCCGTAGGCGATCGTGCCCCGCAGGTAGTCGTGGTCCTGGATGCCCACCTCGCGCGGGTTCCAGTACGACATGATGGTGTAGTTGCGGATGTCCTGGGCGTACTCCGCGCCATTGGCGTAGTTGACCGTGAAGCCCGGCGCGAAGTTGTAGTTGCCGGGGTGCGAGAGACCCAGCCCGTGGCCGATCTCGTGCACCAGGGTATTGAGGCCGTAGAGCCCCTCGTCCAACTGGAAGTTCGAGGCCGTCGTGCCGGTCACCCACACGTCGCCCACGATGTTGTAGGCCTGGGCGTTGACCTCGGGGTTCGAGCTGACGCTGGCCCCGGGCAGGCGGGCGTAGGCCTGGGTGCCCGGCCGGTTCATGACGTTGCCGAAGTTGATGTCGGCCTCGCCCACCGGGGTCTCGCGGAACGAGATCGCCACCACGTCGTCCCAGTACTGCATCGCCTCGCGGGCGGCGGCCTTCTGGCCTTCGCTGAAGGCCCCGAACCCGAAGTACTCGTTCAGCCCGAAGCCCTGGCCGTTCAGGCGATAGACGTAGCCGTTGGTCTCCAGCTCGGCCTGGGTCGCGAAGAACCCGTAGTTGATCACCTGGGCGTCGCCGTCGCGTGCGATGCCCGTCACGCCCCACGCCGTGCCGGATCGGTTCAGGTAGTCGGCCGCCTCCTGCGCCGACCAGATCTCCTTCCCCTGGAAAGTCCCGTCCTGGCCATCCAAGGTTGCATCGTCATCGTCGACGAATAGGTCCGGATCGTACGGCTGGATATCGCTCATGAATTAGCCCTGTTTAGGTGAGGATGGCGGGAGGCGGCGGCCTCCCCAGGCCGCCGCCTCCCGAGCTACGCTCCGGGCGTCAGGTGTTGCGCAGGGGTGCGCCGCGCGTGTGGTCCATCTGCTCGCACCCGTATCTGCTCGCCCCCGTCCGAAAAGTGGCAAAACCGAGCCTCACACGGGATGCGTGTTACGTCACCAGGTTACGTCAGAAACTTTTTTGTTACTTGCTGTTACACCGCACTCGTCCTGGCCGCAGCGTCCGATGCGCGCCCCGCGGACGGAATCCCGTGGAAAGAATGTCGGCCGGTCGGGGGCGGCCACGTCCTAGGATGGCCAATGCACCACTAGAGGGGGAGCCATGCTCTACGCCATCCTGGCCTACCACGAGGAACACGTCGTCCAGGCCTGGACCGACGCTGAGGACGCCGCCCTCATGGCGGGGCTGCTGGAAGTCCACGACGAACTGGCCGCCGACCGCCGCCTGGGTCCTTCGGCGCGCCTCGGCGCCACGAGCGACGCCTGCACCCTGCGCACCCGCGACGGCCGCCCCGTCGTTGTCGACGGCCCGTTCGCCGAGACCAAGGAACAGCTCCTTGGCCTCTATGTCTTGAACGCAGAGCATCGCGACGAGGCGCTCGAAGCCGCCCGGCGGCTGCAGTCCAAGAACCCCACCGCCGTGTACGAGATCCGCCCGATCCTGCTCTACCTGCCGGGGGAGCCGTTCCCGCAGGCCGCGTCGGACACCCACAGCCCGCGACCTTGAATCCGCGCCTCCCGCACCTACATCAGTCCTGATCGCGCTGCAGGGCTCCTTCCCCCAAAGCCCCGCAGCGACGGGTGTGCGGCCCTGGCGCCTTCGATGGCCGCCGGGGCCGCCTTCGTATTGGGCATGACCATTATCGATCCCGCTCCACGGTCTGGTAGTGCGGGCCGTCGTAGCGCTGGCCATGGGCCGCCTCATAGCGCGCCTCTTCCGCCTCGTTGCGCGGCGGGATCGCCAGGATCGAGCCGTCCGGCCCGCGCTCGAAGCGGGTGATGCAGAACCGCTGCACCCGGCTGTCCTGCACGGCCTCCTCCGCCGCGGTCCGGCGCATCACGTCCTGCTGGTCGATCACCAGGATCCGCTCCACGTACTTGCGCGGCGCCAGCCGCGCGGCCTGCCAGCGGATCACGTCGAACTTCAGCCGGTCGGCCCAGACGGTCTTCGGCGTGGTCGCCAGCGCCACGTCGCGCGCCTCGTCGAAGAAGTAGTCGGCCTGCACCTCGCGCGCGGCCGTATAGGCTTCGTCGAACTCCGGGTGCCGCTTCACCCACTTTAGGATCGTGCCGTAGCAGGGCATGTCCGGATCGCGGGCGATCTGGGTCAGGCTCTCGCCTTCCATCAGTCGCAGGCAGATCGCCTCCGCGGTCTGCCGCGTGTAGCTGGACGCCCGTCCGCCCCGCGCGGGCTTGGGCCGCCGCTCCAGCACCAGCATGCGCGCGCGGTCCTGCCGCCGCGCGGCCAGACGCGCCTCGCGCTGCGCCCGGGCCAGCGCCTCGGCGAACTCGGCATGCGCCTCGCGCCAGGCCATCAGCGTCGTCCGGTGCGGCATCCCGGCCCGGCCGCAGATCCGCCGCAGGCTCTCCCCCGCCGCCACTCGCCGGCAGATCTCACCCGCCAGCTCCCACGCATAGACGCTCACCCCGGGCGCAGCCCAACCCGGCCGCGCCGGGTCCTGTCCCGTCACGTCGCTCATCGTCCGCCTGTCGTGCTCACGGGCAGCCCGCACCGCGCCCAGCCCTATGCTGCCTCAGGGCATGTGGAATGTCAAGAACAAACAGAGAACATCTCCGGCGCCGAGGCATTCAACAACCGCTGTTCTTCGGCCATACTGCGCAGGCCGCAGGAGAGATCGCCATGACCACCATCGCCCCGCCGCAGACCGCCACCCCCGCCGATCTCATCGACGCCCGCATCCGCGAGCTCGCCGACTGGCGGGGCGAGACGCTCGCCCGCGTGCGCGCCGTGATCAAGGAAGCCGATCCCGACGTGGTCGAGGAGTGGAAGTGGCGCGGCGTCCCCGTCTGGTCCCACGCCGGCATCCTCTGCACCGGCGAGACCTACAAGGAAGTCGTCAAGCTGACCTTCCCCAAGGGCGCCGCGCTGGAAGACCCCTCCGGCCTGTTCAACGCCAGCCTCGACGGAAACACCCGCCGCGCCATCGATATCCGGCAGGGCGAAATCCCAGACGAAGCCGCCCTGAAGGCGCTCATCCGCGCGGCCGTCACGTTGAACACCTCGAAAGCCGGGCGGTGACGCCGCCGCCAGCCGCAGGGCGAGCCTAGCTCGCGCGCGCCTGCAGTTCTGCGCGGGCGTCCCGCTGCGCCAACCGCCGCTCCCCCCGGATCAGCTCCGCCCGATGCTCACCGATGGGCAGCGAGCTGAACTTGTCGAACGCAGCCTCGTCGTCGACGCACCAGATCGTCGCCCCGAACGCAAACGCGCCGGCCGCGTCGTAGGCTTTCACCCTGTAGCCCTTCATGACGTGTCCCCTCGGTGACCAGCTCGGTTAGAAGGCCGCGGCGATGACGGTGCGCGGCAGGGTGGGATAGGTCTTGGCGGTGGCGGGCGCCGGCGTCGGCTCCACGTGCCGGGCCAGCAGCTCGCGCGCGCGGTTCACCCGGCTCTTGATGGTGCCCACCGGGCAGTGGCTGACCTCGGCGGCCTCCTCATAGGTCAGCCCGACGCCGACGGTGAGAAGCAGGGCCTCGCGCGTCTCCGCCGACAGCGTCTGCAGACCCTCCAGCAACTCGCGGTATTCGACATTGATCTCCTGGTCGGGATCAGAGACCAGCTGCGCTCCGGCCTTGCCGTCGATGCTCTCGGTGATGAACCGCCCGGCCTGGGCCTTGGTCAGGAACTCGTTGCGCAGGATCCGGAACAGCCAGGCCTTCAGGTTCGTGCCCGTCGCGAACCCCTCCCGGAAACGCCAGGCCCGGAGCAGGGTGTCCTGCACCAGGTCGTCGGCGTCCGCGGGCGAGCGCGTCAGGACCATGGCGTAGGCGCGCATCTTGGGGATCAGCGCGATCATCCCCTCGCGCATTCCGTCCGACATGCTGCCTCCCACCCACTCTGATCCGCGCCGCGTTTGCCGCGGTTCATCGTCATCAGGGATTGAACCCCAAAGTGGGTCAGATCGTTGGACCTTCGGCGTGCCGGATCCGCCTTTTGATGTGCGGTTTCCGCCAAACCGGACCGCGTCGCGTTCAAGGAGGGTGTCCTATGCTGCCGCGGCGCTCTTCTTCCGGAGCAGGCGACTTTCCCGGCGGCGATTTCGACGTCCGCCTGGACAGCTTCGCCGTGTGCGAGATCGGCCGGGAATGGCGCCTGGTCTGCCCGCCGTTGGACGCCGTGCTGGTCCACTTCGTGCTCAGGGGCGAGGGCGTGCTGGAAGCCGGCGGCAAGCGCACGCCCTTCGCCCAGGACGACATCATCGTCGCGCCTAAGGGGACGGCGAAGTACCTCGACGGCGCCGGCGCAGTGCTGCGCGAGATCACCGCCGTGGACAGCTGCAGCCCGCTCACCGACGGCATGGTCACGTTTCGGGCTCACGAGGGCGGCGCCGACGTGATCCTGGCCTGCGGCGTCATCTCGCCGGGTCCCGCGGAAGCGCCGGGCCCCCTCGACCACCTGACGGAGCCTGTGGTCGCCCGGATCGACGGCTCTGCGGCGCTGGAAGCGGCGTTTACCGCCATGCTGGCGGAGCTCACGCGCCCCGGTCCCGGCGCCTGGCTGATGGCCGAGTCCATGATGAAGCAGTGCGTGGTGCTGCTCGTGCGCGACCAGATCCGCCGGTTCGGGGCGGCGTCGCCGCTCTTCGCACCGATCGCCGACCCCAGGCTTGCCCGCGCCATCACCGCCGTGATGCAGAGCCCCGGCGAGCCGCACAGCGTGGAAAGCCTGGCGCGGGCGGCCGGCATGAGCCGCTCGGCCTTCAGCACGCTGTTCTCTGCGCACTATCACGAGACCCCCGCCAGCTTCGTCGTGGGCATGCGGCTGCGGACCGCCGCGCGCATGCTCCGGATGGGCCTGCTGCCGGTAAAGGTGGTGGCGACCAGTGTCGGCTTCGCCAGCCGCAGCCACTTCTCCCGCGCCTTCAAGGCGGCGTACGGCGTGGACCCCTCCAGCTACAGGGACGGACTCGCGCCCGCCGAAGCCGACCTGGCCCCGGGCTCCCTGCCTGCCCCAGAGGCGCCGCTGAGCCAGCGGCGGCCTGCCGAGCCGGCCTCCTTGGTCACCCGCCCGCAGGAAGCGCGCGCCTTCGGCGGCTAGGCGTCCCGAGGCCTCGGGCGCGCCTGGGTCGGTCAGCTCCAATTCATGTTCGCGGGCGTAAGGAGGCGGCATGAAATCCATCGCCTTCGCCGCCCTGCTGGCGGCCCTGCCGATGGCCAGCGCATTCGCTGCGCCATCGGTCCCGCAAGCGTCCATTCCCTTCGTCAACCACGGCGGCATCCGCGACTGGCGCGCCGCCGATCACGATACCCTCTACGTGCAGGACCAGCGCCGGAACTGGTACCGGGCCGAGCTCTTCGCGCCCTGCCTGGACCTGCCGTTCGCCCACGCCATCGGCTTCGAGACCCGCGGCATCGACAGGTTCGATCGCTTTTCGAGCATCCGGGTCCGCGGCCAGCGCTGCGCGGTCCAGAGCCTCGTCCGCAGCGAGCCGCCGGTCATCGAACGCCGCGCCAAGCGCAGCTAATCCTGGGTCGGGCGCGGGGCGGCGGCGCTCGCCGCCCCGCCCCGCCCCGCCCTCGCCTACTGCAGCAGGCCTTCGCTCGCCCCGTCTTCGAACGCACGCGGCTCGCCGGCCACCCGGCCCTCCGCCGCCGCCCCGCGGATATAGCGCTCGTACTCCTCGCGGAAGCGATGGGTCAGGAAGGTCTGGTTGTCGTACTCCTCGCGGATCTTCAGGAACCAGGTCCCCTCCTCCTCGAAGATGTGGTGCAGCACCGCACCACGGATGTGCTCCAGCTTGTCGTCCCAGGCCTCGGCGTCGGTCACGGGGTCGATCCGCTCCAGCTCGGCCATCTGCATCTTGGCCGTCGTCTGTTCGGTATAGGCCATCGTCGTGTGGTGCTTCTCGCCGGCCTTGGCCAGCGCCGGGTAGAGCACCACCTCCTCGGCCAGGCTGTGCCCGTTCAGCACCAGCGCCAGCTGCTTCATCGCCGAGGTCCGCGACGGGCCGTCCTGCGCCATGCGGCAAGCCTCGAACGCGCTGCGGATCTCGTCGTGGTGGTCCAGCGCCATGGACAGCCAGTCGCCCGGGGTCGCCGCGGCGCGCGCCTTCTGCGTCGCCTCGGCGCGCTTTTCGTCGCTCTCGGGCGGTGTGATGGCGCCAAGCGCCTTGTCGATGATGGACATGAGGAAGCTCCGTCGGTCAGGGGACCCGGCGGACAGGTTCTCTATCCCGGCCGGGATACCCACCCCTAACCGAGCCGATCAGCCGGCAGTTCCACGCTCGCCGGCCGCTCGCTTCACGGCTGTCACGAGCGCGAACGAAAGCAGCTCGCCCCGGTCGGCCTCGAGCATGGCGATCACGCTGTCCCTGTCGGGCGAGCGTCCCGCCCGCGCCCAGCGCAGCCAGTCCGCCCAGCCGTCCTCCTGAAGCCGCGCCGAGGTGACGGTGACCAGCTCCGTGATCTCCCAATGGAACCGCCACCAGTCGGCGGTGTGCCAGGCGATCGCCTCCCAGCCGACGCACGCCTTCACGTGCGCCGGGATCTCGCCCAGGTCGCGGACCTCCCGGCGCATGGCGGGCGTCGCCACGCCGAGCTGCCCGCCCGGCTTCAGGAACCGCGTGATGTACGCCAGGTAGCCGTCGGCCGTCCCGAAGTACTCGAAGGCGTCGATGCTCACGATCGCGTCGAACGCGCCGGCCTCGAAAGGAAGCGCGTGCGCCTCGGCCCGGACCGCCTCCACCTGTCCGGACACCCCGGCCTGCGCGAACGTCGCCGCGGCGTCGGCCGGATCCACCCACAGATCGGCCGCGACGACCTCGACCTCGAACTCCCGCGCCAGAAACACCGACGTCGCGCCGCGTCCGGAGCCTAGGTCCAGCACCCGCATGCCCGGCTTCAGGACCAAGTCGCGGGCCAGGTCTTCCAGCAGCCACAGCGGGTTCGGCCCCATGTCCAGGCCGAGCAGCCACGCCGCGTCGTACTTGGCCGTCAACGGATATCGGTCCGGCTGGTGGAGCTGATCCGGCATACTCACCCCTCGTGGCCCGCCGCAGGACGTCTGGCCCGGATCGGCATCTCAGGTCCGCACAAGCGCGAGGGTGGCGAGACGACCTGTCCAGATCAAGCTACGAGTGGTGAGCGGTTCTAGGAGCGCCACTCGTGCTCACGCGCCTCGCGCGGGAGTGGCCTCCTCCCAAGCCTCGCGACGCAACTTGACCGCTGGCGCTTCCATCCCGGCTAGGTCCAACGCGTAGACGATGAAGCCATCCTCGTTTGTCACAACGACACGGTGGGTAGGTGAGGCCCAGAACTCGCGTGATTTTCCCGGAGCGACTCCGCTGAAAACTCCAGCACACGGCCAGGCGCCTAACGGGTCAGCCACCGGAAGGCGCTGGCGATGAAGGCCTGGCCGCCCTGTTCGACGGGCGCGCCATGAGCGACCACAACCTTCTCGGCCGGCCAAGCGATGATCCTCCGTAAGGCGCCGCGCGCGGCGCTGCGGTCTTTGAATGCTACGCGGAACTTGCGGGGCACTGCGGGCGTCGCACCGGTCATCAGATCAAGGCGCGCGACCAAGCCTCGCCAGCCTCCGAACCATCCCGGGGGAAATTGCTGCAGCAGGTCCGTGAAAAGGACCGTTCGGCTGCGCCTGTGGAAGAAGACCGCTTCCGTTGTAATCCGGTTGCCCGTCACCAGAACAAGGTCGATCTCCTCGCACCACCCTGACGGCGCCTGATCTGACAACTCGACGTCGATTTCCAGATCCTGGCGCCGCTGATGCAGCCCCGGCGCCGCGTACAGGGTCGCTTCCGGATAGGCCTGTCGCCATTCCGCAAGGAACAGGTGGTGCAACGAGTTAGGGGCCACCAGATGGCGTATGTCTCCAAGGCCCTCGACCTCTTGGCGCAAGCTCTCCGTGAGCCTGGTTGGCGACCAGATCAGCAGCTCGTCTTGAGGGAGGCGGATCACCGCCATGCGCGTCGGATAGCGAAAGCCGACAACATCGGCGATCGGCCCGTCCGACAGCCATATGTCGGGTCCGAACGGTTGCAGTGCCGAGGCAGCCATTCGCGCACCCTACCGCAAGAGCAGCCGCAGTGAAGGTCCGCAGCTGGTCGAAAGCGGACCTTTGGACTCGTCCGCAGAGCGGACCTTCGGAGTTCGCGAGTAAGCCGACATTCTGAGTGTCAGCTAAGGGTGGGGAGCGTTCCTCGGATTCTCATCGATGCGGGGGTTGCTCGAACTTCTCGCAATCGAGTTCGGGAAGCGGAGGTCCGTCGTTGACACGTTGCGCCGCCGTTCATCGCCTTGCGTCGTTGTTGGCGCTCGGCCTGGGTGTGTCCAGGAGGCGCCTGACCCGCAGCGCCAGGTCCTCGAAGGTGAAAGGCTTGGTGATCAGCTGCACGCCGGGATCAAGTCGGCCGTTATGGACGATGGCGTTGCGGGTGTAGCCGCTGGTGAAGAGCACATGGACGCCGGGCCGGCGCTCTCGCACTTCGGCCGCCAGCTTGTGGCCGTGCACTCCGCCCGGAAGCACCACGTCGGTGAACAACAGATCAACGCCGGGGTGTTCCTCCAGGGCCGCCAAGGCGCTGGTGGCGTCCGCCGCCTCGATCACCGTGTAGCCCAGGTCGCGCAGGACCCCACTGGAGTAGGCGCGTACGCCGTCGTCATCCTCGACGACGAGCACGAGCTCGTTCCCGCGCAGAAGCGAGACGTCGGGGCGCTCCGGCGCAATTGCGGGAGAGGCGACCTCGCCGTGGAAGCGCGGAAGGTACAGTTTCGCCGTCGTACCCTGATCAACCTCGCTATAGACGCGGACATGACCGCCGGACTGGCGCAAGAACCCGTACACTTGGCTCAGGCCCAAGCCCGTCCCCTTGCCTGTTTCCTTGGTCGTGAAGAACGGTTCGAAGACGCGGGACAGTGTGTCGCCGTCCATCCCGTGTCCCGTGTCGGATATGGCGATCATCACGTACTGACCTGGGGAGACAGGCTCGGGCACCGTCGACAGGTAAGCTTCGTCAAGAAAGACGTTCTGTGTCTCGATGGTGAGTTTGCCGCCCCCGGGCATTGCGTCGCGAGCGTTGACGGCGAGATTTAGAAGCGCCTGCTCCAACTCGTTGGGATCCGCCAAGGCCGGCCAGAGGCCGGGAGAGGCCACCAGCTCGAGGGTAATGTGCTCGCCGATGGAGCGCTGGAGGAGCTCGCCGATGCCGTGAACCAGGCGGTCGGCCTTCAGAGGCTCCGGCTTCAACGCCTGTCGCCGGGAGAAGGCGAGCAGCCTGGAAGTCAGCGTCGCGGCCCGCTCGGCAGAATGGGTCGCCATGTCCACGGCCCGGCGCAGGCGAGCGTCGTCCCGATTAGCGGAGCCTGCATCCAGGTGTCGGGTGATGTTGTCGAGCCCACCGATGATCACGGTGAGCAGGTTGTTGAAGTCGTGAGCGACACCACCGGTCAGCTGCCCGATCGCTTCCATCTTTTGGGCCTGGCGGAGCGCGCCCTCTGCCTTCATCCGCTCGGCGATCTCCTCTTGGACCCGCTGCTCCAGCGTCTCGTTCAGCGCCCGGAGCTCACGATTGAGACGGGCCGCCTCGGACAGCGCCTCTTTCAGGCTTCGCGCGTTCGCCGCGAGCTGCGACCGCGCCTGGTCAAGGGACGAAGCAAGCGCCAGGGCGCGTCGGGTTGCGTCACCGGCCGAGCGTGCGCTCGCCGCCGCAGCCTCTTCGCGGGCTTCGGACTGAAGCAGGGCGATCAACAATCCCGCGGCGCCGGCGAGCTCGGCGGCGCGGACGCGGTGCTCTCCGCCGATGAGCAGGAGCACCGCCCCGTTCGGCTCAGCCCAGACATCGGCCTCTTGCAGATGCAGGGCATCGGGATGATGCACCATGCTCCGGAACGCGCCGCCTTGATCGCACCTGGCCAAAAGGTCGGCCCAGGTTGGCCCGCCTGCGAGGGTCTGTGCGAACCCGGGAGCGGGACGGAGGACGCCCAGCTCCGGGTCCCGCAGGAGCACGAGCAGGTCTTGTGAACCGAGTTCCCGGGCGACGGCTGTAGCCTGCGCGGCCCTTGTTTGCCGATCGGCGAGGCCCGAAACGAGCCGGGCAAGATCGCGAGCGCCCGTGGAGATCACTCCGGCAGGACCGCCACGACAGCCGTGCAGTTGTGAAAGCCCTCGAACTGCCCTTCCGCCCGAGCGATCTGCCCATGGGTGTTGCAGCCGAGCAGGTCGGCCCCCGAGAGCTGATCGCGCACGACGCCGACCTCCTCGCCGAACTGATCACCCATCCGAAGCCGGGTGGCCACGCAGTCGAAGAACAGAGCGGCCTGCGGCTTATGCCCCCCCAAGGCCGCCAACGCAGCCTGCGTCGCTTCTTGCGCGGCCTCCACGGCCGAGGCCGCCGACGCGCGCATGATGTAGATCACCGAACCCTGGGGCACCTCGGCGGCGCACATCACCGATCCGTCGGCCAGAATGGCCAACGGCACGCGCAGCCGGTGGGATTTCCCCGCCTCTATCCCGATGATGTTGTGCAGGAAGAAGGGGATGGGAGCCGCTCGGTCCAACGTCTGCGCCGTAGTCCTGGCGTGCGCTTCGAAAGCTTCGGCCGCGGGCAGCCCGTTCAGGCTGACGAGCCGCATCCCGTCGGCCTCAGTGACCCGGAAAGGGGCCGAAGCCGGGGCCCACCCGTGACGCACGCCGACGCCGATCGGCTTCTCCGTCAGCATCTCCAGCGCGACGGCCGCCCCGTTCAGCACCTCGCGGCCACAGAAGACGGACGTGCGCTGGAACTGCGCGTTGTCACCCGCTCCGCCACCAAAGAACTGGTACTGGCCTCCCGTCGCGAGGGTCAGTTCGTCGACCAGCACGTCAGCGTGTCCCGCGAGCGCGTCAGCCATCACCAGCGCGGACCGGTGCGGGAACGTATAATCGGCAAGTCCGCTGAAGCCCGACACGATCTCACGGGCCGCTGTGGCGGCGTCCGATGTTATCTGGCGCGCCACTCCAACTCCGAACCGCACGTCCGCGCCCGCCAAGCCAAGGGCGCAGGCCAGCCCCTCCCCGCGTTGCTGGTTCAGGAATTCGCCCGCGGACGATGCGCCGACGACCAGGGCGTCGGGGCACTGATCAGCCAGGGCCGCCAGAAGCGTTGCGTGGTCATAGGACGGCGCGGCGAACACCATGATGGCCTTGGGCTGGCCGCTCAGTCCCTGTTGGATCCCTGCCGCGATCCGTCGCCCAGCTTCCTGCGCATCGGGCACGTCGGTGGACGCTGTCGCGGTTTTCATGTCTAAGTTCCCCCGCGCTGCCTGGCTCTTCCCCGGCTTCGCCGTGGCCGCTTGCGGCCAAACGCCTGCGGGCGCCCAAGGTTCCGGAGCATTTCGCAACCTGGCCGAGCTCGGCAGCGAAGCAGTTCGCGAACGGGACGATTGCCGCCCGTCGCTGGCGGACTCTACGGACCATCGGAGCTGGGTCCACGCGCAGCCGCCTCCACCGCCTGTACCGGTCAGGCGCGACGCAGCGATCCCTTTGGCGGCGACGGAAGCGCCGGCGCGGCGGGTGGCCGGAAGCAGACCTGGACCCCCACGCCTCCGCCACTCATGCCGGCAGCGCCGGCTGCGCCAGAAGTCCGAACTCCCGGAGCGCCGGGACGAAGTTGACGTTGTCGTGGTTGTCCCGCGACAGCTTCACCAAAGCGAAGCGGCGAAGCTCCGATAGCCCGGCCCAGGCCGCCGGCGTCGGCGGACGCACGCCGCGGCGCTCTGCGAAGCCGGCCACCTGGGGCGGGGCCGCAGGGGCGCGCCAGCTCCCGCAGGGAGGGGTCGCAAGCGGCGCAGGCTCCTCGCCCGACCGGCTGCGGATGAGATCGGCCAGGCGCCGCCGATAGGCCTGGACCTCAGGGTCGGACCCGCACGGCGTCTCGAGCAGCTCGCGGCGATCGCTTTGCGTGAACCGGCTCCACTGCCGCAGCGACAGCTTGATCTCGACGCGATCGAGCTTGAACCGCACGGCCATGGGGACGCACCGCAGGCTCTCCACGAAGTCGCTCTCGAAGGCGAACAGCTCCAGATCGCTCATGCTGCGCCCGCCAGGCGGGAAAGCTCGTGCGCCCTCAGCCCGCCGTGGGCGGCGGCCTCCCCCACAACCACGAGCACGGGCCCGCCGGAGCCCGCGGGCGATCCGGCGGCGAGCTGGGCCAGCGAGTGCTGGAACAGCATGCGGGCCTCCGGACCGCCCGCGGACTCCACGATGACGACGGGCGTCCGGGCGGGCCGGCCCGCCTCGATGAGACGACGGGCGAGCTCCGCGGCGGCCGAGCTCCCCATGTAGACAGCGAGGGTCGCCTCGGGGTCGGCGGCGGCCGCCCAGTCCGTGGAGAGCACGCCGGCCTCCAGACGCGCGGTCGTGAAGACCACCCGGCGAGCCTCTCCCCGGTGCGTGAGCGGGAAGCCGAACTGCGCAGCGGCCGCGCACGCGGCGGTGACGCCGGGCGTCACCTCGACCTCCACGCCGTGCGCCTGCAGATATTCCACCTCCTCCCCCACCCGACCGAAGATCGAGGGATCGCCGCCCTTGAGACGCACCACATCGAGACCGCGGCGCGCGAGGCGCAGCATCAGCCGATTGATCGTCCGCTGCTCCATGCTGGCGCGACCGGCGCGCTTGCCCGTCAGGATCTTCAGGCAGGCGGCCGGGGCGAGCGCCAGGACCTCATCGGAGATCAGCGCGTCGTAAAGCAGGGCCTGCGAGCCCTCGATGGCCCGCAGCGCGCGTAGGGTGAGCAGGTCGGCGGCCCCAGGCCCCGCGCCCACCAGGCGAACGCGGCCGATCCGGACTTCAGGCAGCATGGCGTTGCTCCTCGTTCAGTGTGGACAGCAGCCGGTGGATCTCGGGTCGGCAGGAGCCGCAGGCCGCGCCCGCCCCGGTGGCCTCGCCGACCGCGTCCAGGGTCGCCGCGCCGCCCGTGGCCGCCGCGACGATCCGGTCACGACGCACGGCGCGGCAGGCGCAGACGATCGGGCTGCTGTCGGTCGGCCGGCCCGGCGCGCGACCGACCAGCAGGGCGCTGCGCTCTGGAGCGCCCAGGGCCTCGGCGGCGAACAGCTCCACCAGCCAGTCGCGCGGCGGCAGCGGGCCGGCCCCGGCCGTGAACAGGACGCGCGAGAGCCGGCCCGACTCCAGGTACGCCTCGCGCAGCGCGCCGCTGGCGGCGTCCTCGAACCGCAGCACCTCGTCCGTAGCGTTGCGGATCAACAGGCGGCGCAAGGCGTCGCGTTCCGCCGCGTCGCCGCGCCCGGCGAACTCGTGCAACTGGCAGCCGTGCTGCGGGATCCGCCGCCAGACGAGGTCGAGGCCGGCCGGGGCGGCCCAGCCGTCGACGGCGATGAAGAAGCCGCGCCAGGTCTCGCGGTATGGCCGCACCCGCGCCGGGGTGTGCTTGAACTCAGGTTGGCCGGAGCGTGCATCCACCTTCGCCGCCACAAGCGGGTTGGCGCGTCCCGACGGCGCATAGGCCGCTGTCCAGTGCATCGGCAGGAAGACCGAACCTGGACGCTGGCGGTCGCTCAGCCGCGCCACCGCGACCGCCTCGCCGTGGCGGGTCTGAACGCGGGTCAGCCGACCCTCGGTGACGCCCAGCGGCTCGGCGTCGGCCGGGTGAAGCTCCACGAACGGCTCAGGGGCATGGCGGCAGAGCTCGGGGGCCAGGCCCGTCCGGGTCAGCGTATGCCAGTGATCGCGGACCCGGCCGGTGTTGAGCGACAGCGGAAAGGCCGCGTCGGTGGCCTCGGCCGGCCCCTGCGCGCCGACCGGGACCATGCGGGCGCGGCCGTCCGGCGTCTGGAAACCACCGTCCGCGAACAGGCGCGGCGTCCCGCCGGCCGCCGTGACCGGCCACTGGACCGGCTCGAGCGTGTCGTAGGCTTCGGGCGTGAGGCTCACCAGGGGGCCCAGGTTCAGCACGCGATCGTGGTTCTCGTAGGCGCTCAGCCGGGCCCACTCGCGGAACACCTGGGCCGGGGACCGCCAGGCGAAGGCCTCGCCGAAGCCCATGGCCTGCGCCACGCCGGCGACGATCCGCCAGTCGGCCCGCGCCTCCCCCGGAGCCGGCAGGACCGCGCGCTGGCGCGAGATGCGGCGCTCGGAGTTGGTCACCGTGCCGTCCTTCTCGCCCCACGCCAGAGCGGGCAGCTTCACGTGGGCGAAGGCCGTGGTGTCGGTTTCCGCCATCACGTCGGAGACCACGACGAACGGACAGGCGGCCAGCGCGTCACGCACCCGGCCGGCGTCGGGCAGGCTCACGGCGGGGTTGGTGGCCATGATCCACAGGGCCTTGATCTGCCCGTCACCGACCGCCTCGAACATGTCGACCGCCTTCAGTCCCGGGGCGGCGGCGATGGTGGGCGAGCCCCAGAAGCGTTGCACGCGCTCCCGGCTGGCCGCGTCGAAGTCCATGTGCGCCGCGAGCGTCGTGGCCATGCCGCCGGTCTCCCGGCCGCCCATGGCGTTGGGCTGGCCGGTGATGGAGAACGGGCAGGCCCCGGGCTTGCCGATGCGGCCGGTCGCCAGGTGCGCGTTGAGGATCGCCAACCCCTTGGCGACGCCCTGCGCCGACTGGTTGGCGCCCATGGAGAACAGGCTGACGGTGCGCGGGGTCTCCGCGAACCAGCGGTAGAAGCGCTCCAGGTCGGCGACCGGCACGCCGCAGTCCGCAGCGACCGCGAACAGCGATTGATCCACGCGCGAGAGTTCCGCCTCCACCTCGGCGAAGCCCGCCACGTGGGCCGCGACGTAGCCGCGATCGACCGCGCCGCGTCGCGATAGATCGGCCAGCAGGCCGTTCCACAGGCGCACGTCGGTCTGCGGGGCGAGCGGCAGGTGCAGGTCGGCGACCTGGGCGGTGTCGGTCCGGCGGGGATCGATCACCACGTGGCGCTGCCCGCGCGCGCGGGCCTGCTCCATGCGCCGGAACAGCACCGGGTGGGTCCAGGCGGCGTTGTGGCCGGATAAGACCACGAGGTCCGCCAGCTCCAGGTCCTCGTAGCAGCCGGGCACCAGGTCGGCGCCGAATGCCAGCTTGTGCGCCACCACCGCGGAAGCCATGCAAAGCCGGGAGTTGGTGTCGATGTTCGCCGAGCCGATGAAGCCCTTCATCAGCTTGTTGGCCGCGTAGTAGTCCTCGGTCAGCAGCTGGCCGGAGACGTAGAAGGCGACGGAGTCCGGTCCGTGGCGGGCGATGGTCTCGCGGAAGCGCCGGGCCACCAGCGCGGTGGCCTCGCTCCAGCCGGCCCGTCGCTGGCCGATCCACGGATGCAGCAGCCGGCCTTCCAGCCCGAGCGTCGACCCGAGCGCCGCGCCCTTCGAGCACAGCCGGCCGTGGTTGGCCGGATGCGCCGGGTCCCCAGCGATGCTCAGCCCGCCGGCTTGCGAGGTCGCCTCGATCCCGCAGCCGACGCCGCAGTAGGCGCAGGTGGTTCGGACCACGTCGGCCATCCGTCAGGCCGAGCCCAGCAGGAGACGGCCGTCCTCGACCCGCAGCGGGATCACCGGCGCGCAGCCCTTCCCCCGGTCGGCGCCCAGGGGCTCTCCGGTCGCCAGGTCGATGGACCAGTTGTGCAGCGGGCAGGCCACCGCGCGGCCGTGGACGATCCCCTGGCTCAACGGTCCGCCCTTGTGAGGACAGGCGTCGCGCAGCGCGAACACCCGGCCATCGCCCGTGCGGAAGATGGCGATGTCCCCCTGCGGGGTCGGCACGCGACGGGCGCCGCGCAGGGGGACGTCGGTGACCGCGCCCACGTCGGTCCAGGCGAGCGGGTCTTTGGCGATGGCGTTCATGCGGGGGCGAACTCCAGCCGGCGGGACAGGGGGTTGAACTCCGCGGCGTCGCGGCCGGCCACACGCTCCGCCCAGGGATCGACGCGCGAGAACCGCTGCGAATAGGCGAAGCGGTCGTAGAGCTCGCGGCGCTGCTCGGGGTCCTCGACGGCGGTCCTGATGGCGTCGAGACCGACCCGGGCCATCCACTTGTAGATCCGCTCCAGGTACCAGCCCTGCTCCCGGTAGAGCTGGGTCACCGCGCAGATCGTCCAGAGCGCCTCCTGCTCGGTGGCGACCTTGGTCAGCAGCTGCGTGCCCTGGATGTGCAGGCCGGCCGCGCCGCCGAGCTGAATCTCATAGCCGCTGTCGACGCAGATCACGCCGATGTCCTTGCAGGTCGCCTCCGCGCAATTCCGGGGGCAGCCCGACACCGCCAGCTTGAGCTTGGCGGGGGTCCAGGAGCCCCACATGAACTTCTCCAGCCGCACGCCCAGGCCGGTGGAATCCTGGGTCCCGAAGCGGCACCACTCGGACCCGACACAGGTCTTCACCGTCCGCAGGCCCTTCGCGTAGGCGTGCCCCGACACCATGCCCGCCCGGTTCAGGTCGGCCCAGACGGCCGGCAGGTCGTCCTTCCTCACCCCCAGCAGGTCGATCCGCTGCCCGCCGGTCACCTTCACCGTGGGAATGGCGAACTTGTCGACCACGTCTGCGATCGCCCGCAGCTCGTCGGCCGAAGTGACCCCGCCCCACATCCGCGGCACCACCGAGTAGGTGCCGTCCTTCTGGATGTTGGCGTGGACCCGCTCGTTGATGAAGCGCGACTGCCGGTCGTCGCGATAGTCGCCGGGCCAGGCGCACAGCAGGTAGTAGTTGAGCGCCGGCCGGCACGCGGCGCAGCCGTCGGGGGAGGTCCACTCGAGAGCCTGCATCACGGCCGGGCCGGACTTCAGGCCCTCCGCGACGATGCGCCGGCGGACCTCATCATGGCCCTTCGGCGTGCAGCTGCAGACCGGCTTCGGACCGGTTGGCGCCTCGAACGCGTCGCCCAGGGCGGCCTTCAGGATCTTCTCCACCAGCGGCGTGCACGACCCGCACGAGGCCGACGCCTTGGTGACGGCCCGGACGCCCTCCAGGCTGTTCAGCCCCTGCTCGGCGATCGCCGTGGTGATGGCGCCCTTGCAGATGCCGTTGCAGCCGCAGACCTCGGTGGTCTCGGCCATGGCTGCAACGGCGGCGCTAGGGTCCAGGCCCCGAAGGCCCTCCGTCATGGCCTGGCCGAACACCAGGGTCTCGCGGATGTCGCTGACGTCGGCGCCGGACCGCATCAGGTCGAAGTACCAGCCGCCGTCCGCGGCCTCGCCGAACAGCACGGCCCCAGCCACCTTGCCGTCCTCCAGGACGATCCGCTTGTAGACGCCACGCCCGGCGTCGCGGAACACGATGTCCTCGCAGCCCGGGCCGCCCAGGTGCTTGCCGGCCGAGAAGACGTCCACGCCGGAGACCTTCAGCCGCGTGGAGAGCGCGGCTCCCAGGAAGGCGCCGTCTCCATCCGTCAGGCTCTGGGCCAGCGCCCGGCACATGTCCCAGATCGGGGCCACGAGGCCGTAGCACTGGCCGCGGTGCTCGACGCATTCGCCCACCGCGAAGACGGCGGGATCCGACGTGGCCATGCCGTCGTCGACCACCACGCCGCGCCCGACCTGCAGGCCCGCCGCGCGCGCAAGCTGGGTGTTCGGGCGGATCCCCACGGCCATGACCAGCAGGTCGCAGGGCAGGACCCGGCCGTCCTTGAGGCGCAGGCCGGCCACTCGCCCGTCGGCGCCGACGATCTCCTCCGACTGCGCCTCGAGCACCGTCTCCACGCCCTTGCCCGCCAGCGCCTCGGCCAGGAGGAAGCCCGCGGAGGTGTCCAGCTGGCGCTCCATCAGCACGTCCATCAGGTGGACGACGGTGGCGGCCATGCCGCGGCGCGAGAGACCGTACGCCGCCTCGATGCCCAGCAGGCCGCCGCCGATCACCACGGCCCGCGCTCCGGGCCGGACCGCGGCGATCATCGCCTCGACGTCGTCCAGGTCACGGAAGGTGACCACGCCCGGCAGGTCCGCCCCGGGCAGCGGCAGGCGGACCGGCTCGGAGCCGGTGGCCAGGATCAGGCGGTCATAGCCGACCTCCAGCCCGCCCTCTCCGCACACGACCTGCGCCTCGCGGTCGATGGCCGTGACCGCACGGCCGGCGTGCAGGGTGATGCCGTTGTCGCGGTACCAGGCCTCGTCGTTGATGATGATGTCGGCGTACGACTTCTCGCCCGCCAGCACCGGAGACAGCATGATCCGGTCGTAGTTCACACGCGGCTCGGCGCCGAAGATGGTGATGTCGTACCGGCCGGGATCGCGCCTCAGCACTTCCTGCACCGCCCGGCATCCGGCCATGCCGTTGCCGACCACGACGAGACGTTCCTTGCGCATCGGGATCACTCCGCTCACAGCCGAAGGAGGCCGGTCGCGCCGGCGAGCTGGGGCCAGGTTCGCCGCCAGCGAGCCTTGACGCCGTTCAGGCCGACCAGGGCCAGCAGGGCGAGGGCGGCGAAGGCGAGCAGCCCGCCCTGGTAGGAGCCGCTGACCTGCTTGGCCCAACCGAGGCTGGAGGCGAGGTAGAAGCCGCCGACGCCGCCGGTCATGCCGACCAGGCCGGTGACCACGCCGATCTCCTTGCCGAACCGCTGCGGAGCGAGCTGGAAGACCGCGCCGTTGCCGGCGCCCAGCGCCATCATCGAGAACATCAGCAGGGCCAGTGCGAGCCAGGGACTGGGCTGCTGGAAGCTGGCCAACGCCAAGCCAAGCGCCGCCAGGACGTAGACCACCGACAGGGTGCGCACGCCGCCCAGCCGGTCGGCCAGGGCGCCGCCCACGGGCCGCACGAAGGAACCAGCGAACACGCAGGCGGCCGTGAAGAAGCCCGCCGTGACCGCGGACAGCCCGTACTCGGCGTTGAAGTAGATGGTGAGGGAGGACGACAGGCCGACGAAGCCGCCGAAGGTGACGCCGTAGAGGCCCATCAGCCACCAGGCGTCGCGCACCTTGAGGACCTCGAGGTACTGGGCGAGCGTCTTTGGCGCCGGCCGGTTCGGGGCGTCCTTGGCGAAGAACAGGTACACCAGGAACGAGACGGCCAGCGGCAGGACGGCCAGGCCGATGACGTTCTGCCAGCCGAAGGTCTGGGCGAGGATCGGGGCGAACAGCGCAGCCAGGGCGGTGCCGGAGTTACCCGCCCCCGCGATGCCGAGCGCCAGGCCCTGATGCTCGGGCGGGTACCAGCGGGAGGCCAGCGGCAGGGCGACCGCGAAGGATGCGCCGGCGACGCCTAACACGGCGCCAAGCACCAGCACCTGGTGGTACCCGTGAACCCCCATCAGCCAGGCCGCGCCCAGGCCGGCCATGACCGTGAGCTGGCCGATGATCCCGGTGCGCTTGGGGCCGATATGATCGACGAGCACGCCCGCCACCAGCCGCAGCAGTGCGCCGGAGAGCACGGGGACCGCGACCATGAACCCCTTCTCGGCCGGGCTCAGGCCGAGGTCCTGGGCGATCGCGACCCCCAACGGGCCGAGCAGGACCCAGACCATGAAGCTCATGTCGAAGTAGAGGAAGGCGGACAACAGCGTGGGCGTATGCCCCGCCTTGAGGAACGAGCGGCTGACCATCGGAGAGGCCCCGTGCAGGATGGTGAGCGGCGGCGTCGCCGGTGAGGAAGGCTCGTCGTCGAGCGTTTTCCGTGGCCGCGAACGCCGTTGTCCTCGGGCCTGAGATGATCGAAGCAGCCGCGCCGCCTGACGTCACCCGGATCGAAGCGCGGCCGCGGCGGGAATCCGGCCGCCGTGCAAAAGGCGGGCGCCATCCGGTCGCGGCTGGCCAAATTTCAGGCGTCGGCAGATTTCAGGCGTCGGATCGCAATGCCGCGTCGAACAGGTCGGGGCGGAAGACCTCGGCCGCCGCCGCAGCGGCGTCCACATCGCCGACCTGGCCGCACCGGATCATCTCCGTCAGCAGGCGCACCCCGTCTTCCACCGTGGGCCGGTTCGCCCCGCCGGCCGCGAAGACCAGATGGCGGAGCGCGCTCAGTATGAGGCCGGACGGCAGGTCCAGATGCTCAGGCGTGGCGAGCAGCTCGGCCAGCTGAGTTCGGTTCTCCGGCGCGTCGGCCCACTCGGCGGCCCGGGAGAGGCTGCGTACGAGGCCTGCGAGAGCCTGGGGATGCGCTTCGGCCCAGTCGCGACGGACGCCCAGGACCTTGTCGGGCAATCCCGGCTCCGCCCGGGCCACCACTGCGCCAACCCCGCGGAACTCCGCGGCCGTGTTCCACGGCTCGCCGGCGCAGAACCCCTCGATCACGCCTTCGGCCAGCAGGTCGGCCATCCGGGGCGGCGGCGACACGGTGAGCCGGACGTCGGTGGCCGGGTCGAGCCCCGCCGCCTCCAGCCAGCGTCGCAGGACGTAGTTGTGCGTCGACTGCGGAAAGACGACGGCCAGGGTCAGCTGACTTGCGCCCTGCTCCCGCCGGCGCGCGATCAGACGGCCGAGGGCCACGGCCGGGTCGCCCTCCCCCAGGGCCTCGCGCAGCCGGCTGCTCAGGGTGATCGCCGCCCCGCCCCGATTGAGCGCCAGCGGCGCGATGATCGGCGCATTGTCGCTGCCGACCCCGGCCGCGAGCGCCAGCGGCGCCAGCATGTGCGCGCCGTCCAGGGCGGCTACCGCGACCTTGTCACGGACCGTGGCCCAGGAGACTTCGCGGCTGAGGGCCACCTCCAGCCCCTCCTGCGCGAAGTAGCCGTTGGCCTGCGCGACCAGCAGCGGGGCGGAGTCCAGGAGCGGCACGAAGCCCAGCTTCACGACGCTCACGTCCGGTCTCCCTTCAGCACGCCGGCGAACGCCAGGAGATCGGCCGCCACGGCGCCGATCGGCCGGCCCTTGTCCATGGAGAGCTTGCGCAGCAGGCCGTAGGCGGCCTCCTCGTCCAGGCCGCGCTCCTTCATCAGCAGCGCCTTGGCCCGCTCCACCGTCTTGCGCGAGGCGAGGTCGGCCTTCGCCTTCTCGAGGTCCTGCCGCAGCTGGTTCATCAGCTGGAAGCGGCTCATGGCCACCTCCAGCACCGACCGGACCCGGGCCCTGGCCAGCCCATCCACCACATAGGCCGAGACGCCGGCCCTCACCGCCGCCTCGGCCAGACCGGGCTCGGAGCGGTCCACGAACATCACCACGGGGCGAGGGTTGGCGACCGAGGCCTCCCGCAGGCTCTCGATCGTGTCGCGGTCAGGGCTGTCGGACGCGACCACGATCACGTCCGGCTCGAACAGCGCCGCCTCCACGTGGTCGAAGATCAAGGCGTGGCGAACCTCCAACGGCTCGACGCCGGCGAGGCCTTCGGCCACCAGGGCGGCGCGGGCTGGATCGGGATCGACGACGAGGACGCGCATGTCCTGCACGACATGCGCGCCCCGCTGCTGCGCCGCAGCCGCCGCGCCGGTACGGCCGTCGAGGGAAGCGCGGATCGCCCACGCGGGCGGCGCCGGGCGCCCTAAAATCCGGCAGGCGGGCGGCCGGTGAGGTCGCGGAGCAGCGCCGCCCGCTCCTCGGGCGTGTTGGCGCCGCGCAGCCTGGGCAGGGCCTCGGCGCGGGCTTCCAGCAACGGCAGGCGAGCCTCGGTCAGCAGTCGCGCCATCGACCAGCCGGGCCCCGCCTCCGGCGGCAGCGCATCGATCGCCATCACCAGCGGCAGATGCAGGTGGGCGTAAGCCGCGCCCGGCGCGGGCGCGTTCAGGAGGGGGCCAAGGTCCTCGGCGTGCAGGGTGGGCGCATCCACCGCGAGCACGAGGACCCGCCGCAGGCCTGCCCGGGCCAGCGCCTGGCAGCCTGCCACGATCCCCGCCACGGGGCCGCCTCCGGGCGTTTCCTCCACCGCGCGCGGCAGGCCCAGGTCCCTGGCGCCGACTGTGAACAGGGCTTCCGCCCCGGCCGCCCGCGCCACAGCCGCGACCCGCTCGACGGCCCGCTGCCCGGCCCAGTCGAGCACAGCCTTGTCCTCGCCCATTCGCGAGGAGCCGCCGCCGGTCAGGATGAGTGCTCCCAGCAAAAGTGGCCCCTCCGGCAGCCCGGCCCTCAGCTCTAGCGCGCCTGCCGTTTGCGCCACAACGGGCGCCGCTTTAGATCGGAGGCGAGCCGATGCGCCAGGATTATGCCTTCCGCGAGCTCAGGCGCCCTTCTGTGTGACGAGTTGGTACATCTTGGCGAAGGTTTCTGGGTTGTCGGCCTCGAACCCTCGCCAACCCTCCAAATCCGTGGCCGTGGGATCGTCGGGCTTCCGGGCGCGATAAGCGGTGATGGCCGGCCCCGGCAACTGGAAGCCCAAGGGTCGCAGGCCATTCTCCGTGCACATTCGCGCCAGGTCGCCCGGGTCGTGCTCATGCTCCTGAACATGCATCAGCAGGTCGCGGAACATGCTGGCGCTGTAGAAGTCGGCGATGGAAATCGCGGATCGTACCGGGTCCTGTTCCGGGGCCGCCAGGATTGCTGCCCTTGCGGCGCGAATTCCTTCGGCCGTCCCTGGGTAGGCGCGAGCAAGGGCCTTCGCTGGGTCCAGGTGGGCGCGAGCGGCGCGGCTGTAGAGGCCCAGGTGGAAGACGCCGCCTGTGCGTAGCAGGCGAGACAGCCTGCGAACGCCCTCGAATGGATCGGCGATCGCCTGGAGGGAGCCGGCGGCCTCGATGACGTCGAACTGCTGATCGTCCCGTATTTCCAGCAAGTCTCCATGCCAGAACACGACATTCGCCAGCCCGAGCTCCCGAGCCTTTCGTGCTGCGTAGCCTAAGCTTGCTTTGCTGAGGTCGAGCGCCACGACTTGGCAGCCGGAATAGCGTCGGGCGGTCTGCAGGGCGTGGCGCCCAGTTCCGCACCCCGCAACCAGGATGCGCGGGCTCTCGGGATTCGGCAGTGGAGCGATGCGCTGGCGCGGGAATGAAGCCGCGAGCACCCGCGCCAGTGGCTGCGCCTCGAGCGGCGGGAGCGTGGTCCAGCGGGGATAAGGGTTTGCCTCATACATCTCGCGGACGATCCGCGAGACCGCGTTGCTGATTGGCGTGACGGTCGGGATCGCGTCGGCTAGCGCCCGCTCAGCCTGGGGCTCGCGCACCTGCTGAGTGACCACGGAAGCGACCCCTTCCGGCAGAGGTTCGGGCAGGCGGCCGAACGAGCCGAGCGGCCGGTAGCAGGCAAGTCGAAGGATGTCCTCGGCCGTCTCGAGATGGTCGACCAGACGGGAAACCGCCTCCGTCTCCTCCGGTGTCTCGACCCACACGTACTCGTTGATGAAGCACTGCTGGGCGATGAGCGGCAGAAGCCCAATGTGCGCGACGGAGCCGAAAAGCAGATCGCGGCGGATCGCCGTCAATCTTTGCTCCAGCGGGAGGCTGGTGACGGGCTTGGCCGTGAGCAAGACCTGCATCTGCTGCAGGTCGTCCAGGCGCACGACCGAGGCCTGACCTGCGGTGGCAAGGGCCAGGAGGCGCTCACCGTGCGGCGTGCGACCCAGCGCCAGCCCCTCGGACGCGGTGGCCGCAGCGCGACCGTTCTCCCCCAGGTCGAGCCAGGCAGCGGCGATAAGGTTGAGAGCTTCAGGCGTCGGAGCCTCGCGGGTCAGGATCTCCGCTCGCGACAGCCATGAACGGGCGACGCTGAGGTCCCCTTGCTCCCGGGCCAGGTCAGCCAAAAGGCGCGGGTAGGCCGCGTTGGTCGGATCGATTTCCGCTGCAGCGCGCAACGCACCGGCCGCCGCGGCCAGGTCGCCCGAGCGGAAATGGTTCGACGCCTCCTGCAGCCGTTCCTCAGCGGCCCTGCTCATGGCTTCGGGTACCACAGCGAGATCTGATCCTGCTACCCGAACCAGGATGCAAAGCGGGCCGTCGCCGCCGCTGGGCCTGCCGCCGCAGCTCGGCGACGCGAGGTCGGGCCGGGTCGACAGAATGGCGCCGCCGTTCGGCCGAGGCGCAAGCAACGGCCGCCGTTCTCCGGTAACGATAGCCGCGTGTCGAAACCGATCACCTCACCCCCCACGGTGACCCCGCTCCACTGGCGCGATCCGCCCCTGGCCGAGATCGCCGTCCCGCGCGGCCGGATGCGGCTGACCCTGGGGGTGGGCTCATCGCTCGCCCGGCGACGGGGCGACCCGCCGGGCCGCGTCTGGGGCCTGGGCGACCGCGGGCCGAACCTGAAGATCGCCACCGCGATCGAGCGCTACGGACTGGACCACCTCGCGTCCTTGCAGCCGCTGGCGGGCGCCAAGGTGCTGCCGCTGCCCAGCTTCCAGCCGTCGCTGGCCGAGCTGCAGGTGGACGGCGAGCGCGTGACCCTGATCCGCACCCTGCCCCTCCGCACGCCCGAACGGCCGCTCTCCGGCCTCGCCCTTCCCGGCACCGCCGAGGCGGCTATGGAGCCCACCTTCGACCTCGATGGCCGGCCGCTGGCCCCTGACCCGGCCGGAGTGGACACCGAAGGCCTGGCGGCGCTGGCGGACGGCGGCTTCTGGGTCTCCGAGGAATACGGACCGTCCATCCTCCGCGTGGACGCCTTGGGCATCGTCCGGGCTCGATGGACCCCGCCGGGCGCCGGACGCCGGCGGCTGAACCGAGGGTTCGAAGGCCTCGCCATCTCCGCCGACGAACGCTGGCTGTACGTGCTGTTCCAGAGCGCCCTGGTCGGGGACGAGCCCATGGCGACCCGGATCTGGACACTCGATGCGCGGGACGGGTCGGTGGCCGGCGACCACGCCTATCCCTTCGACCTTCCCGAATCCTTCGCCGAGGACGACCCCGTGAGCGCCTCGGATCTCAAGGCGTGCGAGCTGCTCTGCATCGGGTCCGACCGGCTGCTGGTGCTGGAGCGTGTCACCCGCAGCGCCCGGATCTACCGGGTGGACCTCCGCGACGGCGGCCCCCTGGCCAAGACTCTCGTGTTCTCCACCGACCAGCACGAGGGCGTCGCGCCCGATCTGGAAGGCATGTGCCTGCTCTCGGACCGCGAGATCCTGATCGCCACCGACAACGACTTCGGCGTGGAGGGCGCGGAGACCCGGTTCTACCGCCTGACCTTCGACGCGCCGTTGTGAGGCGAGGAGGCCGCCGAAGCCTCGGCCAGGCGCGATCAGCCGGCGGCGTCAGCTCTGGCCGTTCGGGCGCGGCCGGCGAGGAAGGGGAGCGCGGCCAGCAGCACGCCCACCACATCGGCCGCCACGTCGCCGACCTGTGCGGCCCCCGTCACGAACGGCAGCGCCTGCACCAGCTCGAGGCCTAGCCCGAGCGCCAGCATCCCGCCCACCACGACCCGCACCTTCAGCCGCGGGAAGGCCGCGAGAAGGCAGACCGTGAGCGCATAGACCAGCAGCGCGTGCTCGAGCCGGTCACCCCGCACCCGCGCGGCCGCCCAGCGTTCCTCCAGGTCCGCCACCCGCAGGGCGCCATAAGCCACCAGCCCCACCAGGATCACCCTGGCGCTCCAGATCACGCGTTGCGTCATTCGCCAGTCCTAGCGCTCGAGACGACCAAACGCACGAGCGCTGCGCCCGCCCTGGGCCTGGCGTTGGAGTTCTGTGCTCAAGGCGGCTTGGAAGGGTGCGGCCGCCACACGTCACAGGTCGACCGTCAGGCTCATCTGGAAGCGACGGGGAAGGTTGTAGAAGAAGCCTTCGCCCATGTTGTTGTAGCCATAGGCGTTGTTGAACGAGGCCAGCTGCGCGCGGAACGTCGCCGGTTTTCCGGACAGCTCGAACCGGTAGCGGGCCCCCACGGCGGCGGCGTATCGCGCCGGAATGACGAAGGTGTTCGCCGCGTTGGCGACGCGATCGGATGTGCCTTCGTACGCGAGATCCAGCGAGAGCCCTTCGACCCACGGCACGTTCCAGTTCAGCGCGCCGTTGACGTTGACCTTGATCGACCCGATCGGCCGCGGCCCGATCAGCCCCAGGTCCACGGCGTCGCCGCTGACCTCGGCCTTCATCAGGACGGCGCCGAGGACCAGGTTGAGGCGCGGATGAAGCTGGCCTGCGATCGACAGCTCCACGCCCCGATGGCGCCGCTCGCCCAGGTCGCGGAACACCAAGGATGGATCGAGCGCGAAATAGGGCTTTCGAACATCGAACACGCCGGTCACCAGGCGGAGCGTCGGGGTCAGGTTGGTCCGGAAGCCGGCGTCCATCTGCTCGGTGATGATGGCCGGCGGCGCCTCGCCCCGGTTGACCGCGACGTCCGGGGCGACAGGGCTCTCCTCCAGCCCCTTGCTGTAGCCCGCGTACACGACCAGGTTCCGCCCCGCGTAGAGCGAGAGGGCGCCGTTGAACAGCCAGGGCGTGGCTTCCGACACCGGCAGCGGGCCCGACGGACGCACGACCGCCTTTTCATAGGCGGTGCGCTGCACGCCGAGGCTCAGCTCCCCGACGTTCCGCCAGCGCCCCTCGTAGCCGAGGCCGGCGGTCAGCTGACGAACCTCGTCGGTGGTCTGGGCGCCTTGGGTGAACAGGGGCTCCGGCACAGCCAGCGGCTCGTCGATGCGTCCGCGCCCGAACCGGAAACGCTGCCCGCCCCCGTTGCGCCGGTCCTGGGCGCGACCGCGCGCCATCAAGTGGACCAGGTGCAGCCGGTCGCCCTCGACCAGCTCGCGTGTCAGGCGCAACTCCCCCGAGGTGGACGCGAAGCGGCGGTCCGCCTCAACGATCACGTCTCGGTCGGCCTCGCCGTCCTGCGAGGCGTTGAGGAACAGCGGGCTATAGTTCCGCAGGCCCTCCGACACGGACCGGAAGGCGCCGGCCCGCACCGTCCAGTCCCCGGACCGGAAGGTGGTCATCAGGCCGTAGTTGAACCCCTGGCTCTCGTTGCGCGCCCAGTCCGGGCCGAAATAGCGTCGGCGCTCCATCCGCGCCGGCAGGTAGGCCCCGGCGGTGAAGATGGTCGGCTGGGCTTCCTCGCCGCGGGTGTCCTGCATGCTCCAGAAGGGGATGACCTCGAGATTGTCCGCCGGCCGCCAGCGCCCCACCGCGCCGGCGGTCAGCAGGCGGCGGTCGCCGCCGTAGTAGATCTCCTCCGCATTCAGCCCGACACCCGCGGACAGGCTCAGCGTCTCGCTTATGGGAAGCTGGGCGTCGATCTCGGCGTTCACGCCCTTGTAGGGCCCAAGGCCCAGCACCGTGCTGGCCACCGTTTCCGATCCCGGCAGCCGCAGCGAGAAGTCGGCGACCCCGGTGGGTGCGGGGAAGGGATAGCCTTGCGCGGTCAAGCCGACCCGGACGTTGCTGCCCGAGACCAGCCGCTCGTTGAGGCTGGTCTGGTAGTCGAAGTAGAGGCCGTTGATGCGCACGTTGCCGGCCTGCACGGGGCTGAAGCCCCTGGCGGTCGCAGGCGAGTAGAGCCCCACCTTCTCGCTGCCGACGCTGGTCCCGAACGCGTCCTGCGCCGAGGCCACGGCGTTCTCGTTCGCGCGCTGGGCCAGGGCCGTCCCGGGACAGGCCAGCATCGCCGCCACCCCCACGCCGATCGCCCCTGCTCCGCTAAAGATTGTTCGCTTCATTCATCGCCTCCTTCCGCGAGACTGGCGGAAGGCCCCTGCAAGCGGTGCGGTGATCGACGAACGGCTCCTTGAGCCGACGAGCGTCAGGGTCCGAGCGTCAGGGCGTGAGCGGAATGCGCAGCAGGTTGCGGAAGCCGCGGCCGGGCAGCTCCTCGGTGGCCAGGTGGGCCTCGTCCCCGAACCGCGAGCGCAGGCGGTCGCGGACGTTGCGCAGCCCCACCGATTCGCCCCGCGCGCTCCCGCCCGAGGCCTGCGCGTCGTTCTCGACCACGATCTCCACCATGGGTCCGGCCAGCCGTGCGCGGATGCGGATGCAGGTCGCCGTCTCCGATCGTGCGACGCCGTGCTTCACGGCGTTCTCCACCAGGGGCTGAAGCAGCAGGGCGGGGACCTTGGCGTCCGCGCTGCCGCCGTCGAGAGCCACGTCGAAACGCAGGCGCTCAGGGAAGCGCGTGCGCTCGATCTCCAGGTAGAGCCGCTGCAGGTCCACTTCTTCCGACAGCTTGAGGTCCTCCAGCGGATTGACCGCCAGGCTGCGCCGGAAGAAGTCCGAGAGCTGCATCACCATCTCCTCGGCCCGGTCGGGCGCGTCGCGGACCAGGGCTGCGATGGCGTTCAGCGTGTTGAACAGGAAGTGCGGGTTGATCTGGTAGCGCAGGGCGCGGACCTGGGCCTCCTGCGCCTGCACGACCAGTTCGGCGGCGTGCCGCTCCTGCTCCTGCACCGTGATGCTGTACGACAGCGCGAGATAGGCCGTTGTCCAGGAGAGGAAGAACCAGAACCAGTACATGGCCGCGTAGATGAAATTCGGCAGCCAGCTCACGTCTTCGTTGTTGAAGACCCAGGTGTTCCCGACCGCCTGGACGCAGGCCACCGCCAGGGCCAGGGCGGCGCCCACCGTCGCCTGCCGCCCGAAGGGCCGTCGCCGCAGCGGGCTCAGGCCACGATAGATCACGTAGCACATCAGCGCGCCGAACAGCGCGAACAGGAACCGTCTCGGGATGCTCTGCAGCGGGTCGTGGAAACCCGGGTCGCCCGATGCATGGTTGAAATGGGCGCGGACCACCATGAGCACGAAATGGACCGAACAGAACATGGCGATCAGGACGACAGCCCCGCGCTTCAGGCGGTCCGCCGCGACGCTCTCGTCCGAATGGGTGCTGCTGTTCAACGATAGCCCTTGCCAAGATGGAGTGCCGGCTCGCGGTAGCTGATCGTCCGCGCCCGGCAAGGCAAACGGTATTGGACAGGCGTCCTGCCCTGATCGACAAACGTCAAATGCGAGACGCCGAAAAGTCCCGGCTGCGGGTGTTGATCGTGGACGACGAGCCGCTCGCCCGGCGGCGACTGGTGCAGATGCTGGCCGTTCATCCCGACGTGGAGATCGCCGGCCAGGCCGACGGCGGGCGCGAGGCGCTCCGGCTGATGGAAGAGCTGCGCCCGGACGTCTTGCTGCTCGACATCGAGATGCCGGGCGTGGACGGCTTCTCGGTGGTCAGCGAGCTGCCCGCCGGCGCCGCCACCGCCATCGTCTTCGTCACCGCCTTCCAGGATCATGCGGTGAAGGCCTTCGAGCTCCGCGCCACCGATTTCGTCGTAAAGCCCGTGGGCCGCGACCGCCTGGCGGCCGCGCTCGATCAGGCCCGGCATACGCTGCGGGCGCGGCGGGCGGGCGAACGGCTGGCCGAGCTTCAGTCGCGTCTGGCCAAACTCGAAAGCAGCGCGCTTACGGGATCGGAGCCCAGCGTGTGGGTGAAGATCGGCAGCGACAAGCGCCGCCTCCCCTTGCTGGACATCCGCTGGTTGGAGGCGGAACGCGACTTCGTCCGGATCTACACGACCGGCCAGACCCACCTCGTCAGCGCCATGCTGGGCGAGATGGAGGAGGCGTTGGACCCGCAGGCGTTCCTGCGCGTCCACCGCTCGGCCATCGTGCGGAAGGACAAGGTTCGCGCCGTGCTGCGAGGCCGCTTCTCCACGCCTGTGCTCGAGCTCGACGACGGCCAGCAGGTGCCGGTCGGCCGCAAGTACCGCGACGCTGTCCTCGCGGCCTTCGACTTCGCCGCCTGAGCCCTCGAGCCGTCTGACGAATTCGGCACACGAGGAGCCAGGTCAGAGCCCGTCTGCGACTTCAGGCGCCGCTCCACGCAAGCGCAAGCGCGGACAAACTGCCGGCCTAACTCTCGACATTGAGGAGGGGCGCTTCGTCCAATGACGCGGTGATCTGGCAGCGCACGCCCTCTGCCGCGAAGGTCATCTCCACGTCGCCATTGAGCTCGCTGGCGAGGCCTTGCTCCAGAAGCCTCGAGCCGAAGCCCCGGCGGTCCGGGATTCGCACCGGCGGGCCGCCACGCTCCTGCCATTGCAGGTCAAGCTGACCTGCATCGGTGACTCGCCACGTCACCTCAACCGACCCCCTGGCCGTGCTCAGCGCCCCATATTTCAGCGCGTTTGTGCCCAGCTCATGAAAAGCCATCGAGAGTGCCAGGCTGATCTTGCTGGAAAGACGCACCTCGGGACCGACGAGGTCAATGCGGTCGCCGACCGCGAGCGCCTCCAGCACGCCCTGGGCGATGTTCGAGACGGTTGCGCCTTCCCATTGCTCGCGCGTGAGAATGTCATGCGCCGCGGCCAGGGCGGAGATCCGCTGCAGGAAGGCCTCGCGCATCTGCTCTGGCCCGTCGGAGCCTCGAAGCGTCTGCACCGCGATCGACTGGACAGTCGCCAGATTGTTCTTCACGCGGTGATTGAGCTCCAGGACCATGAGCTTCAACTGCTCCTGGCTCGACCTGACCGCCAATTCCGACAAGGTGCGGTCCGTCACGTCCGAGCCTAGGACAAAGATGCCCGTCACCCGACCCTCGCCGTCCTTCAGGGGTTGGTAGACGAAGTCGACATAGCGCTCGTTCAGCGGCCCCTCGGGCTGGGCCTGCACCGCGTACTTCGCGCCATTGGCGGCATAGGCGACGCCACTCGAGTAGACGCTGTCGAGCAGCGTCAGGTAGCCCTGGGCCACGGCGTCCGGCAGCGCGTCCGCCACCGTCCGGCCGAGCACGGGCCGATGGCCCACCAGGGTCAGATACCCGGGGTTGGCCAACTCGATGCGATGCTCGGGGCCGGACAACATCGCCATAAAGGTCGGCGCCTGCTCGAACATGTCGCGAAGTCGCTGGCGCTCCTCCATCGTTCGTTGCTGCGCCAGCACCTTCTGCGTCGTCTCGCTTGCCATGCAAATCATGCCCTGCACGCCCCCCGCGTCGTCGCGGATCGGCGTGTAGGAGAAGCTGAACCACGCGTCCTCGCGGTACCCTTTGCGCTCCATCGGGATCAGGAGGTCCTCGTGCCAGCTGGCCTGTCCGGCCAGCGTGTTCTCAACGAGTGGGCTGATCTGCTCCCAGATGTCGGCCCAGACCTGGGAGAAGGGCCGTCCGAAGGCGGTGGGATGCTTGATCCCAAGGATGGGGGCGTAATCATCATTGTAGATGAAGGTGAGGTCTGAACCCCACGCGATGAACATGGGCTGCTGGGCTTCGAACAGCAGGCGCAGATAGGCCTTCAAGAGCGGTGGCCAGGCGGCCGGCGCGCCCAGCGAAGAGCCCTCCCACTCCCCGTCAAGCATCAGCCTGGCCGTCGGGCCCTCCGGGCAGGACCCGAACAGGTCAATCAGTGGTTCGGACATGTTTGCTGTTTAGGACTGGGTAAGCGGAGCGGGAGCGCATCGTCGTTTCGCAGATGCTAAGGCTCGGAGCCAGCCCGGGAGCTGTCCTGCTGCGTTCCGCTCCTGACGCATCGAAGTCCGGGGCGTCTACGGGTAGCCATACACACCGCCCTCGTCGTCGCCGCACAGGATCGCGCTTGGTTCGGTGCTCCGGGATGGGCCGTCCAGCGCGCATCGGAACGGTATCATCCGCGCTGTAGCAGGGGCGCGCACCCGCTCTCCGCAGCAGCGCAAGCCTCTGCCATCTAGCCGTCCAATACCGATCTGACTTTAGTCGCGAGATCGGCGATGCTGAAAGGCTTGGGCAAGAACGCGACCTCCGGATCCAGCACACCGTTGTGAACCACGGCGTTACGTGTGTAGCCGGTCGTGAACAGCACCTTCACATGTGGCGCGCGCGCCAGCACCTGGTCGGCGAGCTGGCGACCGCTCATTCCCGCCATGACGACGTCGGTGAAGAGCAGGTCGAGCCGAGCCAAGGTGTCGACGACGCGAAGCGCCTCTTCGCCGCCCGAGGCTTGGTAGACGATATACCCGAGCTCCTTCAGCGCATCGACGCTCATCTGCCGGACGCGCTCTTCGTCTTCGACCACCAGCACCACTTCCGTCCCGCCGGCCTCCGGCAGCAGCCCGCCCTGCGGCGGGTTGGCGTGCTCATCCACGACGCCAAGATGGCGCGGCAGGTAGATTTTCACCGTCGTGCCGACGCCGGGCTCCGAATAGATCGCGACGTGCCCGCCGGACTGCTTGACGAAGCCGTAGACCATCGAAAGGCCGAGGCCGGTGCCCTTGCCGACTGGCTTGGTGGTGAAGAAGGGATCGAACACCCGCTGCACGACCTCAGGCGACATGCCTGAACCCTTGTCCGTCACAGCGACCATCACGTACTGGCCCGGGTTCAGGCCCAGATGCTGCCGCGTATAGGCGTCGTCGAGATGGGTGTTCGCCGTCTCAACGGTGAGCTGTCCGCCCTCCGACATCGCGTCCCGGGCGTTGACGGCTAGGTTCAGGATCGCGCTCTCGAGCTGGTGCGGATCTGCATTCACGGGCCATAGCCCGCCGGCCAGGACAGTCTCGAGCTTGATCGTCTCGCCAAGGGTCTGGTGGAGCAGTTCGGACATGTCGCTGACTAGCCGGTTGGCGTTCAGGACTCGAGGGGAGAGAGGCTGCTGCCGGGAGAAGGCAAGCAGTCGCTGCGTGAGCGTGGCCGCACGGGTGGCCCCTTCTCGGGCGCTGTCGAGATAGCGCTCGGCGCCCGCTTGACCCCGATCCAGGCGCCTCCGGGCCAGGTCCAGGCTGCCGATGACGATCGCCAGCATGTTGTTGAAGTCGTGAGCTATGCCGCCGGTGAGTTGACCAACGGCTTCCATCTTCTGCGCCTGACGGAGGGCTTGCTCGGTGCGCTGAAGAGCCTCCGCAGCGGCCTTCTCGTCCGTGATGTCCCGAGCAACGGCGTGGATGAACCCGTCGTCCGGGACGGCGGTCCAGCTGAGGCAGCGGTACGAGCCGTCCTTGTGTCTGTAGCGGTTCTCGAAGCGGAAGGTGGTCACCCCGTCCGCCAGTTTGCCCACCTCATCGACCGTGGGCTGGACGTCATCAGGATGCACAAGATCGAGGAATTTTCTCCCGTGCAGCTCTTGCGGCTGATAGCCCAGGTGCTGCGTCCATGCCGGGTTGACCGCTCGGATGACCGCTTCGAAATCTGCTACCAGCATGAGCTCGGTCGAAGTCCGCCACATGCGGTCTCGCTCGGCGGTCCGCGCCGCCACCTCGGACTCCAAAGACTGGTTAAGCGCCGTGAGCGCCAGTTCCGCCTGCTTGCGCTCGGTGATGTCCATCACCACGCCAATGACGCCGGCCGGCTCGCCTGCCGGGCTCATCAGAAACTCGGCCCTGGCCGATAGCCACCGCACCTCGTTGTTGGGCCACAGGTGACGGTACTCGAACTCGAGGTAGCGCTCGCCCTTGGACATGGCCGCTTCGGCCAGTCCCTGAAGCCGCTCCAGCTCACCGGGGTAGTACCGCGAATGGATCTCGGCCAACGTCGGACGGGAATCCTCCGGCAGGCCTAGAAGTCGGTTCAGCTGCGGCGCATGGGTGACTTCGCCTTCAGCGGTGATTTCCCAGACGGCCATGCGGCCGGCGTCGACAGCAAGCTTGAGGCGGGCCTCCGACGCAGCCAGCGCCGCCTGTGTCTCGCGGGTTTCGGTGATGTCCTCCATGGTGCCGACGTAACGGACCGCGAGGACCTGACCGGCTCGCGTCTCGAAGACCGCTTCGCCATGAGCGCGGATCCAGCGCGTGCCGGACGGCGTCAGAACTCGGTACCCGTAGGGCGCTTCGTCCCGTAGAGCGGGGTCGGTCGCCCGGGCGAATTGCGCCCGCACCTTGCCGACGTCATCGGGGTGCATCGCGGTTGCGAGCATCTCATACGTGACTGTCCCATCCGGCGGGAAGCCCCAGATCTCACGAGCGCGGGCAGAGAATTCCAGAGTGCCGGCGTCGAGTCGCCAATCCCAAACGCCGAGTTTCGCGGCCCGGGTGGCGAGATCCAGTCGCGCCTGCTGAGTCCTCAGCGCTTCCTCAGCACGGCCCCGCTCGATCAGCTCACGGGTCCGCTCGGCGACTTCCTCCAACAGGGATACTTCTTCGGTGCTCCAGGCGCGGGGCGCCCGCTGGTTGAGGTAGACGATTGTGCGGAGGCGCCCTGCCTTGAAGAGGGGCGTCACCAGAACAGCTCGCGTATCGACTTCAGCGGAGGTCTCCTGAGACGGCGCATCGGCCGTCAGAGGATTGGACCGGACGTCGTCCATAGCGACGGTGAAGCCGCCTCTAAGCCGATCCATCACCTTCGCCCCAAAGGCGCTCGCCGGAAATTCTCCCACAAGGACCGGCACAGAACCGTCGGTCCAGCAGACGTCGTAGTTCACGAGGTCTTCGGCCTCTTCCACGTTGCCGTAGCCCACGCGGTCGACCCCGAACCACCCACCCAGAAAGCCACAAACGGCGTGAAGCACCTGATTGGTGTCGCCGCCGGCGCGCAGGATGTCAGTGAGCTGCAGCAGGAAGGCGTTGCGTTGCTCCTGCTGCCGCCTCTTCATCGCCTCGTCTTCTTCGGCCGTGCGGTCACGCAGGACCTTCAGGAACCCGACCGCCTGGCCGGAAGCCGGGTCTCTGAGCGGCGTTGTCACGCCCGAAGAGAAGACGCGCCGCCCGTCCTTCCGAACGCGCCAGCGTTCGTGTTCGCAGCGGCCTTCGCGCCTGGCTTCCTCGAACTCCCGCGCGCCCGTCTTGGCGAGCCGGTCTTCAGCCGTATGGATATCGGTGACGGCTTGGCCGATCATCTCAGACGCAGTCCAGCCGAAGATGGCTTCTGCGCCGCGATTCCAGCTCGTCACCCGACCTTCCAGATCGGTCGTGATGATCGCGAAATCGGTTGCGCTCTCAATTATCTGCCGCGCGAGAGCATCGAGTTCGGAGTAGCCGCAGGGGTCCAGCGTCACTGAGCGCCTGTCATCCTTAGGGGAGCCGTGAAATCCGGCTGTCTCATAGGCGAAGGGGGCCCCAGGGTCGAGCCGCTCACCGCAAGGTCGGTCGAGGGCGCGAGACCACTCTGCGAGGCGCGCCAACGTCTGCACGCAACGATGGTCCTGCCGCCGGCCTAGCCCTCCTCCCACCCGAATACGTCCTCCACCCCAAGGCCGAAGAGCCGGGCGATGCGGAACGCGCTTTCGAGGCTGGGCGAATAGCGGCCCTGCTCCATGGCGATGATGGTCTGGCGCGTGACGCCGATCGCCTCGCCCAACGCCGCCTGGCTCATCTGGCCGTGCTGCTCGCGCAGCATCCGGATCCGATTGGTGATCGGCGGCTGTCGCCCCATCCTCAACCGTGCCGGCGCAGAAGGATGATCTGGAGGACGTACTCGGCGATCTGGGAGACGATCAGGCTGCCGATCAGCAGGTGGAACATCAGCACGCCGTCCGCGTGATAGATGAAGTGCCACAGGGCTCCCATCACGCCGGCGCCCAGCACCCAGCCCGACCAGTTTCCGGCGCGATCGAGCAGCGGTCGTTCCCGCTCGTCGGCCGGCGCGTTCGCCTCACGCGGTGACCAGGCGGCAAGCGCCACCTGCGCGACCACCGAGGCCACGACCACCAGGACTGTATAGGGGATCAGCACCGAAAGCGGCGGAGCGGCGGCTCCCAGCTCACCCACGACGTTCAGGTAGTAGAGGCCCGCCAGCCCCATCAGGATCGCCATCACCCAGGCGGCGCGTTCGCGAAACGACATCGGCGGCTCCATGTCAAAGATGTTTGACATGGCTACACCGCCAGAACCTCCGATGTCAAACTTCTTTGACATGGGGGCCCTAGGGACGGACCGTAGCGCCTTCACCCCGCCCTCTCCCGCCGGGCGAGAGAGGGAGGATGACGGACCCTACTCCGCGCCTGCCGCCGCCTTGCCTCGGTAATCCAGCGGCGGCGGGCGGTCGCCGACCATGGCCTTGTAGACGAAGTCCTTGCCACGCTTGCGGTCCAGCTCGGCCTTGGCCGCCGCGATGGTCGCGGGATCGCGGAACAGGGCCGCCCCGGTGAGCGCCAGGGTCTTGGCCGCCACCACGCCGCCCTTGTGCGCCATGCTGGTGCCGCCGGCCGCCACCGCCTGCCAGCTGTGCGCCGGCGTGCCAGGCACCCAGGTCGCCGCGCGCATGCCCACCGTCGGCGTCACCCAGCTCACGTCCGCCACGTCGGTGGAGCCGCCGCCCTCACCGCCGATCCGCATCGGCTGGATCTCGGCCGCGCTCTCCAGCGTCGCCTTGCTGGGCGGCAACTGCTTGGCCATCGCCTCGGCGAACGCGCGCTCCTGGGCGTTCCACTTCACCCCGCCCACCTGCCGCAGGTTGGCGTCCATCACCTTGGCCAGGGTCTCGTTGGGCAGCATGTTGTAGACGCCGCCGGTCTGCTCGAACGCCACCTTGGTCTCGGTGGCGATGGCCGCGCCCTCGGCGGCCTTGTGCAGGCGGGCAGTGACGTCGCGGACCACCTGCGGGTCGGCGTGGCGGACGTAGTAGTAGACCTCGGCCCGCTCCGGCACGATGTTCGGGGCTTGGCCGCCGTCGCTGACCACGTAGTGGATGCGGGTGCCGTCCGGCACGTGCTCGCGCATCATGTTCACCGCGGCGTTCATCACCTCGACGCCGTCCAGCGCCGAGCGCCCGCGCCAGGGCGCGGCCGAGGCGTGCGCGCTGGCGCCGGTGAACCGGAACTTGCCGCTGATGTTCGACAGCGACACGCCCTGGCTGGCGTCGTTGGCGTCGCCGGCGTGCCAGTGCAGCGTGGCGTCCACGTCTTTGAACAGGCCGCCGCGGACCAGGTAGACCTTGCCCGAGCCGCCTTCCTCGGCGGGCGAGCCATAGACCCGCACCTCGCCCTTCACGCCATTGACCTTCATCCACTGGCTCAGGGCGATGGCGCCTTCCACGGAGGCCGCGCCGAACACGTGGTGGCCGCAGGCGTGGCCGGCGATCCCCGCCACGGTCTTGCGGGTTGGCTCCGCGGCCTGCGCCATGCCCGGCAGGGCGTCATATTCTGCCAGGATCGCCAGCACCGGGCCGTCGCCGGTATTGAAGCTCGCCACGAAGGCGGTGGGCATGCCGGCCACGCCCGGCTGCACCTTGAAGCCCGCCTTCTTCAGCTCGCCCTGCAGCAGGGCGGAGCTCTTGTGCTCCTGGTAGCCCACCTCGGCGAAGCCCCAGATCTGGTCGGACACCTGCGCCAGCCGCGCGGCGCCCTTGTCCACCGTCCCCAGGATCTGCGTCCGGTCCTGCGCGGACAGCTCCGCCGCCTGGGCCTGCCCCGCCAGTGCGACCGCCGCCACCGCCGCCAGAAGATACCGCCTCATCCACGCCCCCAACTCACACCGCGCACACTCGCGCTCGCGGAATTGGTAGCAGGCCAGACCGTGGAGGAAAGCCTTCCTTCTCCCCTTGCGGGAGAAGGTGTCGGCGGAGCCGACGGATGAGGGGTCGCGCCGCCCTCGCTCTAGCCAATGGCGCCGCCGATTTGAGCTTCGAAGTCACAGCGGCCCCTCATCCGACCCGCTCGGCGCGCCACCTTCTCCCACAAGGGAGAAGGCCGACCTCTACGCCGGCTCGTAGTTCAGGATCGGCGAGAGCCAGCGCTCGGCGGTCTTCACGTCCCAGTCCTTCCGCCTCGCATAGTCCTCCACCTGGTCGCGCTCGATCCGGCCGACGCCGAAGTAGTGCGCCTCGGGGTGGGCGAAGTAGAGCCCCGACACCGCCGCCGTAGGCGTCATCGCGAAGCTCTCGGTGAGCTCCAGGCTGGTGGCCCGGGTCGCGTCGAGGATCTCGAACAGCGTCCTTTTTTCGGTGTGGTCCGGCTGCGCCGGATAGCCGGCCGCCGGCCGGATGCCGCGGTACTGCTCGGCAATCAGGGCGTCGATGTCGAACGGCTCATCCGGCGCATAGCCCCAGAGCTCGGTGCGCACCTTGCGGTGCATCGCCTCGGCGAACGCCTCGGCCAGCCGGTCGGCCAGCGCGGTGAACAGGATCGCGGAATAGTCGTCCCCGGCCGCCTTGAACTCGGCGGCCCGCTCCAGCTCGCCCACGCCCGCGGTCACCGCGAAGCCGCCCACGAAGTCCGGCTTGGTCCCCACGGGCGCCACGAAATCCGCCAGCGCCACGTTGCGCTGGTCGCCCGACTTCAGCATCTGCTGGCGCAGGGTGTGCAGCCGGGCGAGTTCGCTCGTGCGGCCCTCGTCCGCATAGAGCACGATGTCGTCGCCATCCGCGTTGGCCGGCCAGAACCCGACCACGCCGCGGGCCTCCACGAGACCCTCCTGGACGATGCGGTCCAGCATCCGCTGGGCGTCCTCGTAGAGGTCGCGGGCCGCGGCCCCTACCACGTCGTCGTCGAGGATCGCGGGGAACCGGCCGACCAGCTCCCAGCTGGCGAAGAACGGCGTCCAGTCGATGTGCCGGCGCAACTCGTTCAGGTCATAGGCCGTGAACGCCCGGGTGCCCAGGAAGCTGGGCTTCGGCGGATCGTAGAGGCTCCAGTCCGGGCTGAAGGCGTTGTCGCGCGCGTCCTGCAGCGTCGCCCGCGCCCGGTTGCCCTGACCGCGGGCGTACTGCTCGCGCACCTTCTGGTACTCGGCCGCGGTCTCGGCGATCACCCGGTCGCGCTCGCCGGGCGACAGCAGGTTCGAGACCACGCCCACCGCCCGGCTGGCGTCCAGCACGTAGGTGGTGGGACCCGACTTGTACTGCGGCGCGATCTTCACCGCGGTGTGGGTCTTGGAGGTGGTCGCCCCGCCGATCAGCAGCGGGATCGTGAAGCCGCGCCGCTCCATCTCGGCGGCCACGAAGGCCATCTCGTCGAGGCTGGGCGTGATCAGGCCGGACAGGCCCACCATGTGCACGTCGTGCTTCTCGGCCTCGTCGAGGATCCGGTCGGCCGGGACCATGACCCCCAGGTCGATGACCTCGTAGTTGTTGCACTGCAGGACCACGCCCACGATGTTCTTGCCGATGTCGTGGACGTCGCCCTTGACGGTCGCCATCAGGATGCGGCCCGCGCTCTCCCGCGGCTTGCCTTCCTTCTCCGCCTCCATGAACGGCATCAGGTAGGCCACCGCCTGCTTCATCACCCGGGCCGACTTCACCACCTGCGGCAGGAACATCTTGCCGGCCCCGAACAGGTCGCCGACCACGTCCATGCCGGCCATCAGCGGGCCTTCGATGACGTGCAGCGGCCGCTCCACCTGCTGGCGCGCCTCCTCGGTGTCGGCCTCGATGAACTCGGTGACCCCGTGCACCAGGGCGTGCTTCAGCCGCTCGGCGACGCTGGCCTCGCGCCAGGCCAGGGACGGTCCCTTGGCCTCGCCCTTCTGGCCCTTGTACTTGGGCGCCAGCTCGACCAGCCGCTCGGTGTTGGACATCTCCGGATGCCGCTGCGGCCGGTTGAGAATCACGTCCTCCACGGCCTCGCGGAGCTCGGGGTCGATGTCGTCGTAGACCGGCAGGTCGCCGGCGTTGACGATGCCCATGTCCATGCCGGCGGCGATGGCGTGGTACAGGAACACCGAGTGGATCGCCCGCCGCACCGGCTCGTTGCCGCGGAACGAGAAGCTGACGTTGGAGACGCCGCCCGAGACCTTGGCGTGGGGCAGCTCGGCCTTGATCCGCCGGGTGGCCTCGATGAAGTCGACCGCGTAGTTGTCGTGCTCCTCGATGCCCGTGGCCACGGCGAATATGTTCGGATCGAAGATGATGTCTTCGGCCGGAAAGCCGACCTTCTCGGTCAGTATTCTATAAGCTCTGGTGCAGATCTCGACCTTCCGGTCCTGCGTATCCGCCTGACCTTGTTCATCGAACGCCATCACGACGACTGCCGCGCCATAGCGCAGGCACTTCTTCGCCTGCTCGATGAACTTCTCTTCACCTTCTTTCAGACTGATCGAATTGACGATCGACCGGCCCTGCACGCACTGCAGCCCAGCCTCGATGACCTCCCACTTCGAGCTGTCGATCATCACCGGCACCCGGGCGATGTCCGGCTCCGCCGCCACCAGGTTCAGGAACGTCCGCATGGCCCCGACCGAGTCCAGAAGACCCTCGTCCATGTTGACGTCGATCACCTGCGCCCCGGCCTCCACCTGCTGCCGGGCCACGCTCAGCGCCTCGGGGTAGTTCCCCTCCGCGACGAGCTTCCGGAATTTGGCCGAGCCGGTGACGTTCGTCCGCTCGCCGACGTTGACGAAGATGGGTCGCATGGGATCTGGCGTCTAACTCTCTCGCCCGCAGGCGTCGACGAGGCCGCGGAAGATCGCGGCGCCTGGATGGTCTTGATCGTGAAGCTCCTGGTGCCACTGCACCCCGAGCGCGAAGCGATGCCCGGGCAGTTCGACCGCCTCGATGGTCCCGTCGTCCGCCCAGGCGGTGGCGACGGCGCCCCCCACCTCCACGATCGCCTCGTTGTGGAAGGTGTTCACACTGAGCCGCTCACCCACCAGCCCCGCCAGCTTCGAGCCGGGCGCGATCCGCACCTCGTGCACGCGCTGCTTCTCGTTATGCTCCGGGATCAGCGCCGTCAGCCGTGCGCCGTGCAGCGCCGCTAGCACCTGCATCCCGGCGCAGATGCCCAGCACCGGCTTGTCCCGCGCCAGGAACCCACGCACCAAGCCGACCTCCACCGCCAGCCGATCCGTCGGCGGCGAAGCCGCCGCCTCGTCCACGTACCACTCGGCCGGCATGGCGTAGCGCCCGCCCACCGTCAGCAACCCGTCGAAATCCTCGACGACGAGGTCCACCATCGCCGGCTCGTAGGGCACCCCAAAGGGCGCCCCTCCGGCGCCGCTGACGCTGAGGAAGTAACCCTTGGCCGCCTCGTAGCGCGTCGAGCCGGAGCTGGTGTTCTCGTCCAGCAGCACCGCCACCCGCGGCGGTCGCTTCATGACGCGAGCTCGAACGGCTCCAGCCCGGACAAACGCATCGCCGTCTGGCGTTTCCGGACCGGTCGCGGCTTCACATTCTTCACGGCTTCCGCCACGTGGCGAATGTGATCGGGCGTCGTCCCACAGCAGCCGCCCAGGATGTTTACCAGCCCATGCTCGGCCCACTCGTGCAGCATGTGCCCGGTCTGGTCAGGCGTTTCGTCGTATTCGCCCATGGCGTTCGGCAGGCCGGCGTTGGGATAGGCCGAGACCAGGGTGTCCGCGATGCGGGCGAGTTCCGCGATGTGCGGCCGCATCAGCTCGGCGCCCAGCGCGCAGTTCAGGCCGATGGCGAAGGGCTTGGCATGCCGCACAGAGTTCCAGAAAGCCTCCACCGTCTGTCCCGATAGCGTGCGGCCGGAACGGTCCGTAATGGTCCCGGAGATCCAGATCGGCAGGCTCTCGTAGCCCTCATCTTCCAGATCGAGGATCGCCTTGATCGCCGCTTTGCAGTTCAAGGTATCGGTGATGGTCTCAACCAGGAACAGGTCCACCCCGCCCTCGTGGAGCGCCCGCGCCTGCTCGAGGTAAGCGACATAAACTTGCTCGAAGGTAACCTTTCGGGCGCCGGGATCATTCACATCAGACGACATCGACAACATCACCGGCAACGGCCCAATTGAGCCAGCCACGAACCGCGGCTTGTTCGGCTCCTTAGCGGTCCACGCGTCGGCCTGAGCCCGCGCGATCCGGGCTCCCTCCAGATTGATGTCCCGCACGGCGCCTTCCATCCCGTACTCGCCTTGCCCAATTGAGGTCGCCGAGAAGGTGTTCGTCTCCGAGATGTCCGCGCCCGCGGCGTAGTACTGGTCGTGCAGGTCGGCGATGATGTCGCGCCGGGTCAGGCAGAGGAGGTCGTTGTTGCCTTTCAGTTGGCCGGGCGCGTCTTTGAAGCGGTCGCCGCGATAATCGTCTTCGGCGAGGCCAAGCTTCTGGATCATCACGCCCCAGGAACCGTCGAGGATCAGCACCCGCTGCTTGGCGGCCGCTTTCAGCGCCGCGATGCGTTCAGCCCTGGTCATGCCGCGACCTCCTTTGGCTCGGGTTCGGTTCCGCGCACGCCCAAGACCCGACAGATGGCGTAGGTGAGGTCGGCGCGGTTCAGAGTGTAAAAGTGGAAATCGGAGAAGCCTTCCTCCGCGAGCCGAGCGCACATCTCGGTAGCGATGGACGCTGCGATCAGACGCCGGGTCTCAGCGTCCTTGTCGAGACCTTCGAAGAGATTAGCCAGCCACTGCGGCAGTTCGATGCCTATCGGGCCAGCCATTTTCTTCAGGCCCTTATAGTTGGTCACCGGCATGATGCCCGGCGAGATCGGGATCGTGATGCCGGCCGAGCGGACCTTCTCCATGAAGCGGAGGAAGCCGTCGATGTCGAAGAAGAACTGGGTGATGGCTCGCGTCGCGCCGGCGTCCACCTTGGCTTTCAGCACGTCGATGTCGTGCTCGATCGAAGGGCTCTCAGGGTGGACGTGCGGGTAGAGGCCGACACTGACCTCGAAATCGCCGATCGCCTTGATGCCGGCGGTGAGCTCGGTGGCATTGCGGTAGCCGTCGGTGCGGGGCGTGTAAGCGCCGCCGATCTGGCCCGGGGGATCGCCGCGCAGCGCGACGATGTGGCGGATGCCGGCCGCCCAGTAGTCGCGGATCACCTCGTCCACGTCGGCGCGGGAGGCCTCGACGCAGGTGAGGTGCGCCGCGGGCTTCAGCGTGGTCTCGGACAGCATGCGCAGCACGGTCCGGTGGGTGCGGTCGCGCGTCGAGCCGCCGGCACCGTAGGTCACCGAGACGAACGAGGGCGCCAGGGGCTCCAGGCGGCGGATCGCCTCCCACAGGTTCTCCTCGGCCTCGGGGGTCTTCGGCGGCGAGAACTCGAACGACACGGTCGGGCGGACGCGGCCGCCCACGCCGGCGCGGGCGATGGGGCCAAGGGCGGTCATGCGGCGGTCCTCTGCTGAGGCTGGAGGGCGCGCTGGGCCGCCCAGATCTTGACGGTCAGGCCGCCGGGGCGGGCGGGGGGCAGGGCTTCGACGTCAACATGGACGAGGGTGTTATCGGCGAGCCAGCGGGCGATCTCGGCGTCGGAGAAGCCCAACCTGCGGTGTTGGTGCTGCTCTCGAAGAAACTCTAGGTTGTGCGGCGCGAAGTCGACGATCAGCAGCTTGCCGCCGTCGGCCACCAGCCGCGCCGCCTCCTTCACGGCGGCGGCGGGGTCGGCCAGGTAGTGCAGCACCTGGTGGACCACCACCAGGTCGGCGCTGGCGTCCGGCAGGCGGGTGCCGAAGATGTCGCCGTGGCGCAGCTCGCAGCCCGCCAGACCCGCCTCGGCCACGTGGTTGCGGGCGATGTTCAGCATCTGCTGCGACAGGTCGAGGCCCACGGCCTGCTCGGCGTGCGGCGCGAGCAGGGTCAGCATCCGCCCGGCCCCGGTGCCCAGGTCCACCAGCCGGCGGAACGGCCCCTCCCCTGCGGCCTGCAGGATCGCGCGCTCCACGTCGGTCTCGGACACGTACAGGGAGCGGATCTCGTCCCAGCGGGCGGCGTTGCGGGCGAAGTATTCGGCGGCCGCGTCGGCGCGCTCGACCCGCACGGCGGCCAGCCGCTCGGCGTCCCGGGCCAGCCCCGGATCGCCGGCGTCCACCCGGCCCAGCACCTCGGCCACCAGGTCGCGGGCTTGCCCGCCGCCGGTCAGCCGGTAGAACACCCAGGCGCCGTCGGGGAATCGCTCCACCAGCCCGGCCTCGGCCAGCAGCTTCAGGTGGCGCGACACCCGCGGCTGGCTCTGGTCCAGGACGCGGCAGAGCTCGAGCACGGCCAGCTCCTCGCGGGCCAGCAGCGCCAGGATGCGCAGGCGCGTCGGCTCGCCCGCCGCACGCAGCACGTCAACAGCCTGGCCCGCCGAGAGCTTCATAATCCATATAAGGATATCCTTATGTGTTTATGTCAAGGCTGCGGGCGCGTTTCCGCCCCTGTCATCACGCCCTCAACAGTCCGGCGCCAGCTTGCCTGCGAAAATCCGCCGCGGCATGAATGGCGGCGGCCGGACGCAACGTTGGAACAGGCGGGGCTGATCCCGCGCTCCACATGTCTCCAGGGTTGTGCGTGGTGAGTTTTCGCGTGTGATGCCAGACCCCGACGAGGCCCCAGCGGCGCCCCCGACCGCCCCAGCCACCCCCGACCAGCGGATCGTCCACGTGGTCGACGACGACCCCCTGCTGCGCGAGGGCGTGGCGCTGACCCTGGGCGACCACGGCTTCACGGTGACCGACCACGGCTCGGGCGAGGCCTTCCTGGCCGCCACCCCGGACCTCGCCCCCGGCTGCGTCCTGCTGGACGTCCATATGCCCGGGATGGACGGGTTCCAGGTGCTGCAGGCCCTGGCCGCCCGGCAGGTCTCCTGGCCGGTGCTGGTGCTCACCGCCCGGCGGGACGTGCGCACGGCCGTCAGCGCCATGAAGCACGGCGCCTTCGAATTCCTGGAAAAGCCGATCGAGCCGCCGGCCCTGCTGGACGGCCTGGCCGCCGCCTTTCTCAAGCTGGACCAGTCTGCGGCGGAGGCGGCCCGCACGGCCCAGGCCGCCGGCAAGATCGCCGCGCTTACGCCGCGCGAGCTGGACGTGCTGCGCGGCCTGCTGGCCGGCCTGCCCAACAAGCTGATCGCCCACCAGCTCGACCTCAGCGTCCGCACGGTGGAGGTCTACCGCGGCCGGCTGATGGACAAGCTCGAGGTCCGCAGCCTCTCCTCGGCCATCCGCATGGCCCTGGCCTGCGGGGTCGCGCCCCTGGAAGACGCAGCCGAGCCCTAGGCCCCGAAGATCCAGCCGGCCGGCAGGGTGGAGAGCTGTACGCCCACCAGCACCATCTGCCCGCCGCCCGCGACGCTGACCACGGTGTCGGCGCCCACCTGGGCCACGCTGTAGCTGGAGCCCGGCAGCAGGTTCACCCGGTCGCCTTGCGAGGCGTCGAAGTCGGTGACGCGGTCGAGGTCGGCCTCGGCGAAGCTGTGGAAGATGTCTGCGCCCGCGCCGCCTGAAAGCGTGTCGGCGCCGCGGTCGCCGGACAGCCAGTCGCTGCCCGCCCCGCCGCGGACCATGTCGTCCCCCTGGCCGCCGCGCACGATGTCGGCGCCGTCGCCGCCGTCGGCGGTGTCGTTCCCCAGGTTGCCCAGCACGATGTCGAGCCCGGCCTCTCCGTAGAGCAGATCATCATCTCTGCCGCCGACAACCCAATCGTCCCCGGACCCGCCCCACGCGCTATCGGCGCCCTGGTTGCCGTTGATATCGTCAAAACCCCAGCCGCCGACGATGTAGTCATCGCCTTCGGCCCCGCGGAGGTAATTGGAGCCCCCGTCATCGTGGATCCGATCGTTGCCGGCGCCCCCGTCTAGTCGGTCGTCGCCCCGGCCGCCGTTGAGCCAGTCTGCGCCCTCTCCGCCGATCAGATAGTCGTCGCCAGGAGACCCTGACAGTCTGTCATCGCCCTCGCCGCCCGACAGGGTGTCTCGGCCCTTTTCATCGAGAAATTCGCTGCCCCTAAGGTCGTCGTTGCCTGCACCACCGCTCAGGCTGTCGCTACCCAGCCCACCCAGAAGGTAGTCACCACCACCCCCACCTTCGAGCGTGTCAGCGCCCACGCCACCGCGGAGGTCATCACCTCCGTCCGATCCAGAGATCGAGTCACTCCCGACACCGCCGGACAGCTCGTCCGCGCCGGTCGAGCCGGTGAGCACCAATCCGACCGGCTGGCTCCCGTCAGGAGCGAAGTCGAACAGGTTGAAGGCCACAAAATCCGATGTGTTCGTGTTCAGGAACCGAACGCCGTCCGCCATCTCAGCGACGCCACCGGGGCCATCGACGTCCCGCTGCAGGATGGCGTGAGCGCCTCTCTGAATGAGCTTGAAGTGGCCTGTGAGAAATGGGTTCGTCGAGCCGTCCCAGTTGCTGATCAGGATGGGAAACGACCGAATAGCGAGCCGGTCGCCACCGGAACCCGCTTGGAAGTCGGTGATGTTGATCGGCGTCACCATCGCGGTTTGGATCCGATCCGAACCCGACCCCAGGGTCACTGTCGTTTCGGCGAGGGGAAGGGATGGAGCAGACCGACTGACAGCGTAAACGCTCACGAGATCGTCGCCGGGCCCAGCATCAATTGAACCCGCCACAGCGAGCGTCAGAAAGATCTCGTCGGCGCCCTCGCCGCCGATCACGGTAACAGCGGCGGGGACGCGCTCACTTTCGATGGTGATGAGATCGCTGCCAGCGCCACCATCCACCAGCAGTTCCAGCTTCAACCATGGATGGTCGGAATTGGCGTAGCCGATGTAGTCGTCACCGTCGCCGCCGATGAGGCGCGCGCTTCCAGCCTCATCGCTCAGGGCATCGTTGCCTGCGCCGCCTTCGAGTGTGTCGTTCCCCGGGCCGCCGTCCAGATGATCGTTTCCGTCGTCGCCCCGGAGGAGGTCATCACCGCCCCTTCCGCTGATGCGGTCGTGGTCGGGCGTGCCGTGGAGACGGTCGTCCCCCTCGCCACCGTCGATCGTCGGCATACGCACGTCCCCCCGTCGGCACCTGTAGACGGGAGCATGCCATGGTCAAGCTCGTTGAGGTGCTCGCGACGGGGCTCCAGCCCCGGTTCCAGGCGCCGAACGCCGCGAGCGGGCGGGAGCGGCCCGGCTGCAGGCCCGGCGGCGGGGTCGCCGGGTCGACAGCCATTCCCGACGCCGCGGATTGGGCGTAGCGTCGCGGCATGCTCCTCCGCCGCACCTTCCTGGGCGCCGCCTGCGCCTGCGCCGCCGCACCGCTGGCCTTCGCCCAGTCTCCGGAGGGCAAGTACGTCTGCCCGCCTTGCGGCTGCTCGCAAGACGGCAAGGAATTCGACAAGCCGGGCCTGTGCCCAGACGCCGCCTGCGGCATGCAACTGGTCCCCAAGCCCGCCCCGCCGGCCCCGCCCCCGAGCCGCGGCGGTTAGCGAGCTAGGGCCCACGCGGGCGGGGTGAGGATCGCAGGTGCACTGAGAAGCCGGGCGGGCGGGGAGCTTTGGGTCGGCAGCGCCCAAGGTCAGATCCTGACTCTCAGCTGACGTCCAGCAGGCCCGCTCCACGGCCGCAGGCCGATTTTTTGCCGTGCAATATCGACCGCTGGGGCATCAGAGACATTGGCGAGGCGCGCCAGAGGGCACGATGCGAACCTAGGGACGGGTGACAGGTGACGGCCGCAAGCGGCGCCTTTAGGCTAAGACGATGGCATCAGTTGCGACCTTTGCTACTCCAATCGTGGCGGCTCTCGTTGGTGTCGTCGCATTCCTGCAATGGCGCACGGCCGAAACCAAGTTGCGGCTTGATCTATACAATCGCCGCTTCGACATCCTGAAACGCACGATTGAGTTCTACTGGCACGTCCAAAGCTGGAAAAAGCCTGGCGAGGAAGGCAGAGCGCAGCAGGATGAAGCCCATAGCAGCTTCATTCAGGCGAAGATCGAAGCGGAGTTTCTTTTCTCAAAGGACCACCAGGTTGTGGAGACGTTGCAGCGGATCCACGATGGAGTTTTTCGATATGTGGTCGCGTTTAAGGAGGAGTACGCGGGCCCTGCTGGTCTGACGAGCTTCGAGCTCTATCAGCGTCTGGAGGAGCACAACGGGTTCGTTCTAAGCACCATGGATGCCGAGTTGAAGGAACTCCGCAGAGCAATGGCGCCCTACATCTCGTTCACTGGCATCGGCTCCCTGACGCTGGGTCGGCACCGGCGGAAGGCGCGGCTCTAGCAATCTGATCTCGGCAGGTTGAGCTAAGGGCTGCTGTCGCGCATGCCCGCTCGCAACCCCGGGATCACGTACAGCACGTAGGCTGCCTAATGGCGGCGATCGCGACGTCCGAGCCTCCCACGAACTCCCGGCACCGATGTTGCTGACAGGTTCGGGCTTCGGGATTGTCATCCACAGCGAACGGCCTTTGCTGAGGACCCGCGTCCCCACCCGCGAATCAGGCAGAGATTCTGGCCATGGATACTCCCGACCCGCTCAGGCTATGTTCCTAGGCATCACGCTCAAGGACGCGATCACCGCGATCCTGATTCCCATCGTCGCTGTGCTGACGACATTGATCCTCCAGGATTGGCAGCAGAAGCGCGAACGGCGGATGCAAATCCTGCGAATGCTCTTGTCCACGCGCCACCTTCCGGCGGACCCCCACTACAACGCCGCGATCAACCTGATCCCCATCGAGTTCAATCGCGAAAAGGCGATCATGACCGCTTGGCGGGCTTACATCGATCACGTGCGGTTCCGCCCGGTGCCGGAGAACCACCAAGCGCACCACCAACAAAGCGCGGTGAAGCAAACTAAGCTGATCACCTCGATCATGTCGAAGATGGGCTTGGAACACTCCGAGGCGGATGTTCAAGCGGACGCGTATGCGTCCGACGGGTTCATCTGGCGCGACAACCTGTACCTCGACAGCCTCAAGGCGAGCCGCGACGGCGCGGACGCAATGAAGGGCGTTGCGGAAGCGATGCGGATTCAGGTCGGCATGTTGTTCGAGGCGCAGAAGAACCAGCAGGGGCAGGGCCAATGACCCGCGCGTCGTATCGGCCTCTGTGACTGTCGCTACGGCGGAATTAGGCTGGCTGCCCACCGCGCATTTGGCCAAGCTCATACCCTGCGGGAGAGACTGGCGCACGCCCCAGATTCCGCTGGGCAGCAAGCGGTCAGATTTAGATGCTCACGGGAATGGTGCCGAAAGTCTGCTTCCGGCACCGATCTCAACTTCTCTTCCTGGTTCATGAGCGACGTTGGCGAGGTCTGCTAGCGTGTCGTACTAACGTTCTTGACAGAAGTCAGTTGTCGAAGCCGACGAAGACGGTCGCTTCCTTCACCGATTTGCGCTCCGAGACCACCGCGTTGGCTGGGAAGCTCTCGTCCGGCCAGCCGAGGGCGATGCTCTTCATAATTACTTGGTCGTCGGCGACGCCGGCGTGCTCGCGCACCACGGGCGACTGCATGATGCCCTGGCTGTTGATCACCGCGCCCAGGCCACGAGACCAGGCGGCGTTGACCAGGGCGGTCGCCACCGCGCCGCAGTCGAAGGGCGCGTCGTCCATGCCTTCCAGCTCCTTGTCGAACGTGACGATTACGCAGACGGGCGCGTCGAACTGGCGGAAACCGCGCAGTACCCAGTCTTGGCGCCCCGCCTTGTCATCGCGTTCGATGCCCATTGCGCCGAACAGTTGCTTGGCGACGCCAACCTGCCGGTCGCGGTGCTTCCCCTCGAAGCCGCGGGTCCCGATGCGGAACTCGCGCGACTGCGGCACGCCCGCGAGGTTGCGTTCTGTATTACCGGCTCGGATGCGGTCCAGCGGCTCGCCAGTGATGACGTAGAAGTTCCAGGGCTGGACGTTCATCGACGACGGCGCCCTCATCGCCAGCGCGATGATCTCCTCGATCAGATCTCTGGGGACGGGGTCGGGCTTATAGCCGCGGATACTCCGGCGGCCGAGAATGACGTCGTCAAAGTTCATAGAGGCCTCCAGAGGGGTCGGCTCACCCAGGTCGCGCCTAGGATGCTTCCGTAGCTGTTAGCGAACACCGCTGTACGCAGCGTCATTCAAGCCGGGTAAGGGGCCGGCAGGCAGTTAGTCCGCCTTGCGGCTCAGTCTACTTCCGACATTGGCGCTCACCGGCATTTCTCGGCCTATCCCTGAGCAGCAGACGAGGCTGAGAGCAGATAGTCGTCCACATAGACACGGCCCTGACGTTTCGAACGCAGATAGAACTCGTCCTTGCACCCGTCACCTGAGAGTTCACCTACAAACTGGTCACCCTCGCGGGGCGAGTACCCTCGCGCGCTGCGGAACATGGCCGAGGTCCCAGAGATACGAGTGCGAGGTTTTCGGTGGTGGTGCTGGTCTGTCGCGCTCGGCGACCCGCTCGTCGTCCTGCGTCCCCGGCATATCGAGCCGCCATGCGCGTCGGATCGGCCCCGACGCCCCGGGGGGGAGCCACATGGCGGCGCCTTCGGAGCCGGCCGTACCAGGGCGGCGCGGGCGTCTGAGCCGCGCTCGCCCTGGCCAGCAGCGCCTGCGGCCAGCAACGAAGGTCGTGGCTGGCGCTGGGCCGCCTCGCGCTCTGCAGGTCAGCCGACCACGAACCAGCCTGTGCCGGTCAGGGAGGCGGCCGAAACGCCGACCAGGGTGACCTGGTCCGCCCCGTAGGTGATCAGCGCATCTCCCCCGACCTGGGCGATGCTGTAGTTCGGCACGCCGCCTTCCCAGCGGATCCTGTCGCCCTGGGCGACGTCGAAATCGGTGATCCGGTCGGCGCCTGCGCCGGCGAACAGGTTGAACAGGTCCGCGCCCGCGCCACCAGTCAGGGTGTCGTTGTCGCGATCGCCGCTCATCCAGTCATCGCCGGCCCCGCCGCTCAGCACGTCGGCCTGCTGCCCACCGCGCACCCAGTCGTTGCCGGCGTCGCCGTTCACGGTGTCGGCGCCCAGGTTGCCATAGACCACGTCGAAGCCGTCACCGCCGTTGAGCAGGTCGTTGTCCTGGCCGCCCACGACCCAATCGTCGCCGCCGTCGCCGGAGACGGTGTCGTTGCCCATGTTGCCGTGGACATCGTCGAAGGCGTCGCCGCCCGAGATGACGTCGTTGCCGTCGTTGCCGCGCAGGTAGTCCTGGCCGCCGCCGCCCGTCAGGCTGTCGTTGCCGGCGTAGGCGTACATCCGGTCAGCGGCGGCCGAGCCCGTCAGGGTGTCGGCGCCGGCGAAGATGGTGCTGCGCGCGGTCTCGTTGTTGTTGGTGGCGGCCCAGGTCACGAAGGTCGTGGCGGGCACCGAGAAGCCGCTCACCTCGAACACCGTCTGGCCGTTCAGCGCCTCGCGCCAGGACGCCACCGTCCCGCCGCTGAGCTCATTGTTGCTGTAGGTGAACTGGCCGGTGAACTCCTCGCGCCAGGGGCCGTCCACCAGCACGAAGCTGGAGGCGGTGGCGCTCACCACCGTGCCCAGCAGCAGGTCGCCGACCACCAGGTCGTCGAAATTGACGCCGGCGACGCCGGCCGTGAAAGTCGCCATGAGACTGATCCTTGATGGCCGCCGCCCTGCCGGACGGCGGCGGGTTGCTGAGGGGGATTAGAAGCGGCGGGTGACGCCGACCTGCACGACCGGGAAGTAGCGGAAGTCCTCGGCGTCATCGCGGGCTTCCGCCTCCTCCTGCGCCAGGCGCGTGAGGAAGTTGGGGTCGTTGCTGAGCGTGCCGCCGGAGGCGTTGAGCTCGACATCGGGTCGCTTGCTGAACGACACGCCGGCCATGGCCCGGAAGCCCCACCCGCTCTCGCGCGTGAAGGTGTTGTCGAAGCCGACGCCCAGGAAGGGCTGGACCTTGGAAAGCTTGGCCTCGCCGTTGAGCTGGCCGACCTGGGCGGGGGTGAACGTCTGGTCGCCGATCTCGACGCTAGACGTCGGCCGCGCGGTGAGCTCGAGCTTCCGCTTGCCGAAATAGGCGCCGCCCGAGACGAACAGCGAGCCGCCGCCGGGGTGGAAGTCGCCGAACAGGCCGCCGGTCATCAGCTTGGCGTCGCCTTCGTAGCGAACGTCCGAATAGGTCTCGTTGCGGCCGAAGCTCAGCCCGTCCAGCGTGCCGCGGACGACCAGCACGTCGCTCGCCTGGAAGGCGGCCTGCACGCCGATCCCCGGGGTGCCGACGTTCGCTCCGACGGCGAAGCTCTGCGCATTCGCGCTCGCCAGCGGCGTGAGCAGGGCGGCGGTCAAGATCGCGCCCGCCAGCATGGTCTTCTTCATAGCTATCCGTTCTCCCCTGGCCGGCGAAACCCGGCGACAAGGCGCTTTGCCACCGGGTGCGGGGCGGGCGAATGGATGGCATGTGAACGGCGCGGGCCCACGCTCTGGCGTCAGGGCGTGAGGTCGGACGGGCCGCGCCCTAGCCTCGCGCGCTGCGGAACATGGGCGTGAGGCGGGGGACGTCGTGGACCTCGATCAGGCCGGTGACCTGGAAGCCGTGGCGTTCGTAGAGCGGGACCAGGGCCGGGTTGGAGGCTTCGAGGTAGGCGTCGGCGCGCTCGGCGTCGACGCGGGCGAGGGCGTGGCGCAGGAGGGCCGAGCCGATGCCGCGGCCCTGCAGGCGCGGGTCGACCCCGAGCGCCCAGAGATACCAGTGCGGGGTTTTCGGGTGGTGGTGGTCCATCGCGGAGCGAAGCGCGGTGGCGACCCGCGCGTCGTCCTCGGTCCCTGGCATGTCGAGGGCCGCCATGCGCGTCGGATCGGCCTCGACGCCCGGGGGCAGCCACATGGCGGCGCCTTCGAACCCAGCCGTAACGAGGACCGTCCCGGCGTCGAAGCCGCGCTCGCCCTGGGCCAGCAGCACCTGCGGCCACCAGCGCAGATAGTCGCGGGCGACCGGCCACCAGTAGCGGGTCACCGGGTCGACGGCGAAGGCCAGCGTCAGGGTGTCGAGCACGGCCGCCTGGTCGGCGGGCTGGGCGGTGCGGACGTCCATCGGGCGTTCTCCTGTGCGGCCAGGCGGGGCTGGCCCTGCGGCTGTGCGGAGCCGGCCGGGGCCTCCGGACAAGGATAGCGCATGTCCGTCGCCCGCTGCGGCGCAGAAAAGTGCGCGGCGGCTAACCCTGTCCGGGCGGCGGCTGCGTAGGTCACGGGTAGGAGCCAACGGAGGCGGACATGACGGCTATGGCAGGAACGCGGTCGGTGCGGCGCCGCGCGGTGCTGGGGATGGCGGGCGCCGTGATCGCGCTGGTCGGCGCGGCGCGGGCCGAGGGTCCGGCCGATCTGGTGGACCTGGAGGTCATCGACCGGGAAACCGGCGAGCCGGCCAGGGTCTGGCGCCATGAGGGGCGGCTGTTCGTGGCCGGCCGGCCGCAGGCGAGCTACAGCCTTCGCGTCACGAACCGGACCGGCGGGCGGGTGCTGGCGGTGATCTCGGTCGACGGCGTGAACGTGCTGACCGGGGAGACGGCCGGCTACAACCAGCGGGGCTATGTGTTCGACGCCTACCAGACGTACGACGTCAACGGGTGGCGCAAGTCGGACCGCGAGGTGGCGGCGTTCACCTTCGCCTCGCTCCCGCGATCCTACGCGGCCCGCACCGGGCGTCCCGGCGACGTGGGGGTGATCGGCGTGGCCGCGTTCCGGGAGCGAGCGGCGCCTTACGTGCGGGGCCCCGTCGTGTCGCAGGCGGCGCCCGAGTCCAGCGCCACGGCGCGCAGATCGGAGAGCGTGGAGGAACTGGTGGTCACCGGCCAGAGCCGGGCCGCGGCGCCGGTCGCGCCGCCCGTCCAGGCGCGGGCGAGGCCTGCGGAGAAGCTAGGCACCGCCCATGGGGCGCGGGAATGGTCGGCGGCGACCACCGTCGCCTTCCGGCGCGCCACGGCCTATCCGCAGCAGGTCCGCCGGATTGAGTACGACAGCTATCGCAACCTGGTCGCCCTGGGCGCCATCCCGAGCCGGCGGGAGACGCCGCGCCCGCCGCGGGCCTTCCCAAGCGGGTCGGGGTATGTGCCCGACCCGCCGGGCGGACGCTAGCCTTTGCGCCGTTGCGCATGCGCCGGCTAGGCTTGGCCTTGATGGAGACGGGGCCGGAGGACGAGGCTGAGCTGCTGCGCGCCCACGGCGCCGGCGATCCGCACGCGTTCGCGCGACTTTACGACCGGTATGATCGGCCCTGCTTTCAGTTCATCCGCCGGCTGCTGGGCCCGGGGCAGGCAGACGCCGCCGAGGACCTGCACCAGGAGACCTGGATCGCGGTGTCGCGGAACGCCGCCGGCTTCGACCCGGGGAAGTCGAGCTTCCCTGCCTGGCTGTTCACCATCGCAAGGCGCAAGGTCTGGGACCATTTCCGACGGCAGAAGGTGGCCGTGCTGGCGCACGCCGAGGACGAGGCCGCGATGCGGGTGGCCGACCCGGGGCAGAGCCCTCTGGAACAGGTGCAATCGCGCGAGCAGGCGCAGGAGATCATTAGCGCGGTGGAGGCCCTGCCCCTGGAGCAGCGCGGCGTGTTCGTGATGTTCGCCCAGGCGGGGCTCTCGCTGGAGGAGATCGCGCAGGTCACCGGCGTGGCGGTGGAGACGGCGAAGAGCCGGCTGCGCTATGCCCGGGCCAAGCTGAGGCAGTCGCTCGCAGGCGAAAGGTCGGCCCATGTCTGATGACCACGGCGGACGCGATCCGGTGGACGAGGCCTACGGGCAGGCCGAAGCGCTCCTGAGCGACGAGCGGGCGCGGGCGGCGCGCCGTGCCCGGGTGCTGGCGGCGGTGGGCGATGAGCGCGCCGTGGCGGCTGCGCCGGCACGAGCGCCCTGGCGGCCGGCGCCCTGGCTGGCTGCGGCCGGGGTGGCGGGCCTGAGCGCGCTGCTGGCGATCCAGGTCTACCTGCCGAGCCCGGCCGAGAAGGCGGCGCCGGTGACGCAGGCGGAGCCGGCGGTCCCTGAGGTGGCGGCGCCTGGGCCTGCGCCCCGGCCTGCGCCCGCCACCGTGGCCCCGTCCGCCGCGCCGGTGGCGCCGCGCCCCGAGCCCCGGACGGCCAGGCCGCCGCAGATGGCGCCCTCACCCGCGCCGGCTGTGGCCTCGACCGAGGCGGCCACCCAGGGCGTGGAGGAGCTGGTCGTGACGGGCCAGCGGGTGGAGCCGGCGGCGGCGCCTGCGGCCGCGGAACGGTCGACGAGCGCGCGGGCCCAAGGGGGCGACCGGGGCGGCGGGAGGCTGCGTGACGCCGCCGCGGCCGGTCGCACGGCCGAGGTCGCAACCCTGCTGGCCAGCGGCGTCCCGGTGGACGCCGTGGATGACGAGGGCGAGACCGCCCTGATGAAGAGCATCCGGGCCGTGCAACCAGCCGCCGCCGCTCTCCTGCGCCGCCACGGCGCCAGCCTCGAGCGTGAGAACCGGGCCGGTGAATCGGCGCGAGACCTGGCGCGGGCGCTGGACGACCCCGAGCTGAACAGCGCCCTCGGCCTGAACCGCTAGCCGACCCGTTGCGCCTTGCCGCCGGCTGCGCTGGTCAGCAGGCGCACCAGCTCCTCGGTGACCTTCGGCTCCAGGCCCTCGGTGTGGCCCTTGTCGACGCGCACCACGTCGGCGACCAGGCGGCCGTCGCGGCAGCCCTGGTAGGCCGTGACCTGCGCCGTTCCCGGTCGCGGCAGCAGGCCCCAGGACTTCGAGCCCGGATCCTGGTGGCCGGAGTCGTAGACCTGGCCCGCCTTGGTGTCGGTGATCGCGTAGCGGCGCACCGGGCCCGTGCAGCCGTACTTCACGGCCAGCTGGGAGATCTGCGGGAGGGCGGCGATCTCGTGCTCGCCGATGGCGAAGATGTGGGAGAACTCGCAAGTGGGGTCCGGCTGGGCCGCGGCGGGCGCAGCGGTCGGCGCAGGCGTCGCGGCGGACGGAGCCGGCTGCGCCGCGGCGGTGCGCTGGGGCGGCCGGCCGGCGTTGGGCGCGCGCGGCGCCGGCCCGCCGACCCGGCCGCCGGACAGGCTCAGGAAGCCGTCGACGCGGGGGCCGAAATAGTCGGAGCAGATGATCCGGCGCGAGGTCATCCCGCCCTGCGAGTGCCCGGCCAGCCAGAAGGCCTTGATGTTGGCGGCCCCGAACTTGGCGAACACCAGCTCGGAAATGTTCTGCAGGTGGGCGTCGTCGGCCTCGCCCACCCAGCGACGGGCCGGCGTCGCGGTGGCGGCGGTGGGCGTGGCCACCACCAGCCGATGCTTCTGCACATAGTCCAGCGCCGGGAAGTAGTGGCGCTGCCAGTTGCCGATCGAGCCGCCGCCGTGGAGGTTGAGGATGAAGGTGACCTTCTCGCCCGGCTTCAGGTCGCAGGGATAGTCGAGGAAGAAGCGCCGGCCGGTCTTCGGATCCAACGCGGCGCCGGGATTGGCCAGCACGTCGCGCGGGCAGTCGGCCGTGGCGCAGCGGGCCGGCGGCGGGCTCTGGCAGGTCGCCTCTCCCGCCTCTCGCGCCATGGCCGGCGCGGCGACGCCCCACAGGCCCACCAACGTCAGAAGTCCCAGCTTACGCATCGCAATCCTCCCAGGCGGCCGCTTCGGCGCGGCCGTTCGTTGGGAGCACGATAGGCGAAGATCCCGCGAACGCCAGCGGTCGCCCGGAGACCCGCGAGGGCCGCAGTGGCGAGAGCGGTGACAGGTTGGACCCCTCTGCTACAACTCCGAGGTGGCGGCGCGGCGGGCGAAGATCATGGCGGGGCTTGAGGCGGGAGTTCGGCCGTGCGCGACAGCCGTCTGAAGGGCGCGCTGCGCCGGCAGCTGGATCCGAGCGCCCGCCCGGAGGGCCTGTCGCCGGTCAACAAGCTGCTGGGCCTGGCGATCATCGTGTCCGTGGCGCTGGTGATCCTGGAGACGGAGCCGACGCTCGCGCACCTGCAGGCGACGTTCCGGGCCGCCGAGCTGGGGTTCGGCCTGCTGTTCGCGCTGGAGTACGCCGGTCGGCTGTGGATCGCCGGACCCGACGCCCGCGGCCGCCGCTGGGCGCCGCGGCTGCGCTGGGCGCTGACGCCGGCGGCGCTGATCGACCTGCTGGCCTTCCTGCCGATGCTGCTGCTGGCCAATGGGGCGCTGACGCCGATGTTCCGTTTCCTCCGCCTGGCGGGGGTGCTGCGGCTGGCCAAGCTGGGGCGCTTCTCCGACGCGTGGGCGCACATCGTCGAGGCGGTGGGCGCCCGCCGCTACGAGCTGATGCTGACGCTCTTTGTCGGGCTGGGCTTGATGCTGGTGTCGGCGACCTGCCTGTACGTCGTGGAAGGGCCGCTGCAGCCGGACAAGTTCGGCAGCATCCCCCGGGCGCTCTGGTGGTCGGTGATCACCCTGACCACGATCGGCTACGGCGACGTCTATCCGGAGAGCGGCCTGGGGCGACTGCTCGCCGCCATCACCGCGATGTTCGGCATCGGCCTGATCGCCGCCCCAACGGGCATCCTCGCCTCGGCGTTCAGCGAGGCCTCGCAGCGCCGGCGCGCGCTGGCGGCGAAGGCCGGCGCAGGCCCCGACGCCTAGGGGGACGTCGGTTAGCGGATCTGCCCCGAGACGGGACTCGGGGGGTGTGTGATAGGACGCGTCTTTCGTCGGCTGAGGGATCGTGATGTCGCTTTCAATGTACCAGGCCTCGGCCCCGGTGTTCGCCCAGGGCCTGACCGGCCTGCTCAAGGCGCTGACCAAGGCGGAGCAGCATGTGGAGCAGCGCAAGCTGGATCCCGACGCGCTGCTGCAGGCCCGGCTCTTTCCGGACATGTTCCCGTTCAAGCGCCAGGTGCAGATCGCCACGGACTTCGCCAAGGGCGGCATGGCCCGCCTGGCGGGCGTCGAGCCGCCGCCCTACGACGACGTGGAAACCTCGTTCGCGGAGCTAAAGGATCGGGTCGAGGCCACCCTGGCTTTCGTCGGCAGCTTCGACGCCTCGCAGATCGACGGATCGGAGGACCGGGACATCACCCTGACCCGCCGCGGCGAAACGAGCGTGGTGAAGGCGCAGCCCTACCTGCTGCTGCAGGTGATGCCGAACTTCTATTTCCACCTGACCACGGCCTACGCGATCCTGCGCCACAACGGGGTGGAGCTTGGGAAGAAGGACTTCCTCGCAACATCCTAGACGTTAGCCAGGGCGAACCCGCGAGGCGGCGATGACGCAGTACTTCATGGATTGCTACAGCTCGGAGACCGCAGGCCCCGAAGGTTGCGAGAGCTTTCCGATCCGGGCCGACGGCGATGCTCAGGCGCTTCGGGAAGCTGAGCTCGCCGCGCGTTGGCGAAAGCCCGCCTATTACCGGGTCCGCGAGGTCATGCGTCACGGCGACCGTGCGATCCACGACTCGCGAAATGCGCGCTGATCCGCGGGCACGTTTCGAGCCGCACCAAGATCGCCTCACCCGCTGAGCCAGGAAAAGCTGATCGCCCATGTCGTGCGGGACCGTTGCGGTTCGTCTTCAGATCACCCGAGGCGCAAGCAGCAAGGATCGTGCAGTGGCCGACGAACGCATCAAGGGACCGGCGTCCTACTTCCCGTCGATCGAGAAGACGTACGGGCGACCGATTTCGGAGTGGCAGGCGCTCGTTCGCGCCCGCTACCCGTCGAAGCACATGGATCTCGTCGCCATGCTCAAGACCGAGCATGGCATGGGCCATGGACACGCGAACGCGATTGTGGCGCACACGCTGGCCGAAGACAGGCCCTGAACCGCCGCGGGAGACCTTCCGAAGGTCCCGATTGGGGCGATGAGGCGATCGCGTTTCACAGCAGATGTTTGAACTGTAACTTGGCCGTTAGCTCGGCCTCAGGTACCGGGCGCGATGACCCATTCGCTACTGTTCGCCCAGCTCATCTCGGCTGCCGCCCTACTGGCGCCCGGCGAGATCTCCACCAACCGGAACGAGTACAACTACACATCGGTCCCGGCCTCTGGTGTGGCGGTGTTCGCAAGGTCGGACGCCAAGTTCGCCGCAGCGAAAATCCTGATCGTGAAGGGCAAGGCCCCACCTGAGCTGATCGAGTTCTCGGATCCGCGGTACAGTGACTCAGACCCGCAGATTTCGCCGGACGGCCGCACGCTATGGTTCGTCTCGGATCGTCCTGTCGACGGGGAGAGGGCCCGCAGCGGCCTGAACATCTGGCGCTCTGACCTGGTCGAGGGCCGTTGGGCTGCGCCCCGCCCGATCACCCTGGCGAATAGCGTCGGGGTGGAGCTAGGGCCGGAGGTTCACAGCGGCAACCTGACCTTCAACTCCATCCGTCCGGGAGGAGCGGGAGGGCTGGACATCTGGTCGATGCCGCTTGCCGGGGACGTGTCTCCTCAGCCCCTGCCCGCCCCCATCAACTCGAAGGCCAATGAGGGCGACTTCACGCTCAGCAAGAACGGAAGAGTGGCTCTGTTCTGGAGCGACCGGGGCGGAGGGGCCGGTGGCGGCGATATCTGGCTGAGCGTAAAGCGGGCCGACGGGTGGGGTGACCCAGTAAACCTGGGGCCTGCGGTGAACGGCCCTGGGTTCGACTTCACCCCGTCGCTCAGCGCAGACGAGCAGACACTCTACTTTGCAAGTGTTCGCGCAAGCGGAGCGCCAGGGATGGCGGATGTGTATTCGGTTCGAGTCGCAGACGTCCCGGTATTGGCTCGCGCGCTCAGCGCCCTCAACTGACCACCAAAAGCACCGTCGAGGGACAGGTCCGCCAGCTCAGCGGTCGCGTCCGCATGCCAACCATAGCTGACCTCGGCAGGTCCGCCCCTGGGGCTGCATGGCGAACGTCGGCTTCGCACCTCTGAGGTCCGCTTCCGACCCGTGGCGGACGTTCAGCTGCTCAGCTGCTGTAGGTCGTGGAGCAGGGACCGCGCGGCCATGCCGAGGGGGCGGGCGCGCTGGTGGACCGCGTAGATTGGGATCGAGCCCGGGAGAATAGACGGGTCGTCGATAGCAAGGCGCTTGAGCTCCCCGCTGCGTAGATGCGGCTCGACCAGGTGGAGCGGCATCGTCGCCCAGCCAAAGCCTGCCAGCAGGAACTCCAACCGTCGCCCAAGATCCACGAAGCGCCATATCCGGGGACTGACGACGCTATAACTCGGGCCGCCCCCCTGGCTTTCCGGGTCCGTCAGCACCAGCTGGACATGCTCGGCGAGCACCTCCCGTTCCAGGCGGCGCGTCTCCTCCGCCAAGGGATGTGACGGGGCGACGACAGGGACCAGCTCAATGGATGTGACCGGGTAGGCTTGCAGGTCCTGCACCTGGACCGGAAAGAGCATGCAGAGGCCAAGGGCGGCGGACCCGGACCGCACACGCCGCTCTGCCCCGCCGAGCGCCTCCGTGAAGAGCGTCACGGTGAGGTCCGGAAAACGCTGTTGAAGCGTCGCAAGCGTCCGGATCACGGGCTCCGACGGGACCATGCTGTCGACGGAAAACGTCAGCTCCGGCTCAAGGCCGCTCGCGATGGCGCTTGCCCTGCGCTCGAACAGCTCGGCCTGGCGAAGCACCTGCCGCGCCTGGGTAGCGAGCGCTCGCCCTGCCTCCGTGAGAACCGGCGCTCGGCCTGAGCGGTCGAACAGCTGAACGCGCTGCAGGCTCTCAAGCGTCATCACCGCGTGGCTGATGGCCGATTGTGCACGCTTCAGCTTGCGCCCAGCGGCCGAGAAGCTGCCGGTCTCCTCGATGGTGACGAGCACCTTCAGCTGATCGAGCGTCACTGTCCCGAGCACGACCTATCTCTCATTCAGATGGATGGGATCGATCTTTTATCTCTCCCGGCGCGGGCTTGGCGAGCCTATCTCGTTGTTACACGAACGACGGAGCCCCCCGATGAACGATCATTCCGCCGCCGCGGCCGTCCCAACCAAGAGCGCCAGCCGCTACCTGCAGCAGCTTTGCAAGCATTGGTCGCACCAGTTCGCCGTCGACTTCACGCCCACGGCCGGGACGATCACCTTCCCCAAGGACGCACGCGGCATCAGCTTCCCGTCTGACGCGACGGTGACGTTGACGGCGCTGGAGAGCGGCTTGGCCGTGCAGGTGCGCGCCTCCGCCACTGAGCAACTCGAAGGCGTCAAGGCCGCGCTCGCCAGCCACTTGGACCGCTTCGCTTTCCGTGAGGCGCCACTCGCGTTCGACTGGCGCTGAACACCAACACCCCTTCCGCAAGGACGCACTGATGACCCGTTTGCCGACCTACTTCATCAGCCACGGCGGCGGCCCATGGCCCTACCTCGACGGCCCGTTCCGCCGCATGTTCGACCAGCTTGAACAATCGCTCGTCGACATCCGCCGCGAGCTGGGCGATGCGCCCCGGGCGGTGCTCGTCATCACCGGCCACTGGGAAGAGAGAGGCTTCGCCATCTCCTCCGGAGAGCAGCCCGGGATGGTCTACGACTACTCCGGGTTCCCGCCGCACACCTACGAGATCAAATACAAGGCTCCGGGTTCGCCCGAGCTTGCGGCGCGCGTCCAGCAACTGCTGGCCGACGGCGGCCTGGGCGCGCGGCTCGACCCGCAGCGGGGTTACGACCACGGCACCTTCAGCATCATGAAGCCACTCTATCCGGGCGAGGACATTCCCCTCGTGCAGCTGTCGATCGACCTCAGCTACGACCCGGAACTCCATCTGCGGCTCGGCCGCCTGCTCGCGCCCTTGCGTGATGAGGGCGTGCTGATCATTGGCAGCGGCCTGAGTTACCACAACCTCCGGGACGCCCGCAGCGACGTCGGCGCCGAGCCATCCCGGGTCTTCGACGCTTGGCTGCACGGCACGTTGACCGAAGCCTCACCGGCGGAGCGGAGCTCGCGTCTTGTCGAATGGGAGCGGGCGCCGCTCGCTCGCGCCGCTCACCCACAGGAAGACCACCTCGTGCCCCTGATGGCCGTCGTTGGCGCTGCTGAGAACGAGCCCGGCGCGGTCGTCTATCACCAGAAAGATCTGTTCGGCGGCATCACCGCCTCCAGCTTCCGCTTCGGCGAAGTTCCCACCGCGCAGTGAGCGCCAATCTCAGGAGCCATATGATGTCCAAACTCGATAGATGGTCGCCCCATGCGCTCGCGGCGCTCCGGATCATCACCTCGTTGCTGATGCTGCAGCACGCAACGATGAAGTTCTTCGCCTTTCCGGCGGCTATGCCCATGCCGGGCCCGCTTCCCCCAATCATCGTCGCCGCCGGCGTGATCGAGCTCGTCACCGGAACCTTGGTCGTGCTCGGCCTCTTCACCCGCCCAGCCGCGTTCCTCGCGTCGGGCACTATGGCTGCGGCCTACTTCATGGGTCATGCGACGCAGGGCTTTTGGCCTGTCCTCAACCAAGGCGAGACGGCGATCATGTTCTGCTTCGCCTTCTTCTACCTGATCTTCGCTGGTCCCGGCGCGTGGAGCCTCGACGCACTCATCCGCCGCCGCAGCAGCAAGGCAACGGCTTAGCTACTCACCGAGGGGGGCCCTGGCCGCGCCTCTCATCGGCCGAAATCGAAAAGACGGGCGGTGAGCTGCTGGGAGAGATCACGCGGGTTCCGGACATGCGCTACGCCTACCGGCACTTCCGAGGGCCTGACGGCCGGATTTACGGGCTCACCGAACAAAGATGACGGATAGGGGGGCGGCTCGCAGCTGCGCGGGGCCGCCCTCCTCCCCTGCCTGAATGTCCGCTAACCACCCTTAGCGGACCTTCCGGAATTGGGCTTCGGCGAAACGCACACCTCGCCGGAGGAGGCTCGCTCCCGAGCATGCCGGAGCTGCTCGGTCGCGGAGCCATTCCCCGCCGGCAGTCGCAGGGTTCTTCGTTCTTCTCCGCGACGGACGTCCGCCTGCGCCTTCGGGCCGACAGCTCAATCTTCGGAGATGTCTTCGAGGGTCTCTCCCACCGCGCGGGCGGAGTGCTCGCGCGCCACATCTCCCAAGGAAAGGACCCCGGCGAGCTTGCCCTCGTCGTCCACCACCAGCAGGCGACGGATCTGAAGCTCGGCCATACGGCGGGCGGCGTCCTTGAGCTTGTCGCTTGCACGGCAGGTTTCAACGCTCGTGGTCATCACCTCACTCACCGGGATCTCGCTGTCGCGGTTCTCGCCCACGACCCGGATGACGATGTCCCGATCGGTGATCAGGCCGACAATGTCGTCACCCTCAACGATGGGCATGACGCCGGAATCGATTTCCGACATCCGCCGCGCCACCTGGGCCACAGTATCGGAGGGGCTTGCGACCTGCACATCGGCGGTCATGACGTCGGCGACTCTCATGGCGGTTTCCTTGTCTGGAACGCCCCAACGCCTGCGCAGCAGGCCAGTTGCGGCCCCCTGGGTGAGTTCGGCTCGCGCTCGCGGCGATCGAACGGCCGGGCTTGGCGGGCGCCAGGCCGGCTACATGCGTAGCGGCGAGACGTAGCCGGTGAGCTCGAGATATCCCCGGCCGCCACTCGTGCTGACCGCGCCTTCCCAGTAGACCGGGCCGCCGGTTCGGCGACTGTCGAGCTCCTGGTTGTCGAACAGGGGCGTAAGCCGGAAGCGCCGGGGCCCGGCCGGTGTGGTCACGACAACCTCCTGCTCGACCGGATAACGCCCGCCCGTTGCGGCCGAGCGCCAGACCCGCTGGGCGCGGAAGCTTACGTCCTTCGGTCCAAGGCGCGTCTGGGCCCCGTTCGCGCTGCGAAGAGAGCCGCCCGCCCAGATCGGCCGACCGTTGCGGTCGCGCACCTGAAACGCGGTCAGGGCCCCCCCGTCGTCCAGGTTGAGCCCCACCCAGTCCCATCCGACGGCACGCGGATCGAGGAGCGTGGACGACCACTCGTGATCGAGCCAGGCGCGGCCGGTCACCTTCACGCGCCGGCCTCCGTAGTCGACCAGTCCGGTGACCCGCATCTGAGGCTGACTGTAGTAGTAGCTCGCCTGCCCCGGCTGCGGCCCCTTGCGGCTGAACCCTGCCTCGCCCTGCAACAGGATGGGCTGGGTGGGCGCGAACGCGAGGTCGAGGGCGAAGTCGCTGCCGGAAGCGCGGGCGGTGAAGCGATCGTTTCGGTCGCGCGCCAGGCGCCAGTCCAGAATGGCGATATTGGCGTCTCCGACGGCCGCGCCGGCTAGACCCAGCCCCTGGCGCGCGATCCGCCCGTCGTGCAGCAAGCGGCCGAGCTTCGGGTCGGACAGGGCCGCGTGGGCGAACAGGATCTGCTTCGGTGCGAAGGCGCTCGGGTTGCGCTGGTCCACCGGTAGGCGACTGCGGAAGAAGGTGACCTGGAATCCGAGGTCGCGGCCGTCCGGCGTCTTCAGCCAGCCGGTGACGTACCACCACTCGGTCCGAAACTCCGGATGGGCCCCGTGGTCTCGCGGAAACGCCAGCGGGCGATCCGCCCGTACGGGCGCAAACGTCGGAAGCACCGGCGCGCCGGGCGCGGCGGCGCCCAGGAGCATCGCCGCCACAGCGAGAGCCGCGCGACGGGAGCGGCGCAACATCACCAGTCCTCCCGCACGGCGCGCACCGCATCGGCCGACAGGGCGCGGCGGCCGGCCAGCACGGCGGTGAGCGCGCACGCCCCCACGAGCAGGACGGCGAGGCTTCCGAAGAGCCTGACGGGGATGCGGCTCTCCATCGTCCAGTAGAACGACTGAGGGTTGACCACGTGGATAAGCACCTGGCTCATCGCCAGGCCGAGCCCCAGCCCCGCCACCAGCCCGACGGCCCCCAGGATGGCGCCTTCGCAGGCGAGCATGGCGATGATCTGCCGCCGCAGCACGCCCACGTGACGCAGCATTCCGAACTCCTTCGTGCGCGCCAGCGTCTGAGCTGAGACCGTGGCCGCCACGCCGGCGAGCCCCACGGCGATGGCGATCGCCTCCAGGGCGTAGGTCAGCGCAAAGCTGGAGTCGAACACCTGCAGCGCAATCGCCCGTATCTGGCGCGTCTCCAAGAACTGCGCCTGCGCGGCGAGATCCGCCGGAAGCGCCAGGCGGATGGCCCTGGCGGCGGCGGCGGGGCTTACCCCCGTCTGCAGGTCGACGGCGACCTCGTTCCGCAGGCTGTCGCCGGTCAGCTTCGCATAGTCCGTGTCATCCATCGCGATCGCCCCGGCCTGCCGCGCATAGTCGCGCCAGACGCCGGCCACGAAGACTTCCGGCGCCCCGGGGAGGGGCAGCTTCAGGCGCTCGCCGACCTCGAACCCGTAGAGACGCGAGGCGGGCTCGGAGACCCAGATCGGCAGGACCGTGGCCGGGGCCTGAGCCGTGCGGCCGATGATCGGCAGCGTCCTTGCGGGCTCGTTTCGCGCGATCGGCCGGATCACCAGCATCGCTGGGGGGTGGTCGGGCGAAAGCTGCAGCGGCAGCGACTTCTGGAAGACGACCCCCGCGACGCCCGGAGCCGCGGCGATCCTGGTCTGCTGGCCCGGGTCGAAGCCCGCACTCTCCACGCGAAAGAGCAGGTCGCCGGGCAGGATGTCAGCCAGCCAGTCGTCCACCGAGCCGCGCAGGCTGGTCACCATCACGCCCATGGCGGCCATCAGGCTGACGCTGGCCACGATGCCACAGAGGGCCACGGCGGCCTGCGACGGCGCGCCCCACAACCGGCTCAACGCAAGCTCCAGCACGACGCTGCGCGGTGCGAGCCGTTGAAGCGGCCCAAGCAGCGTGCGCGCCACCCAGGGCATCGCCGCCACCCCGCCGGCCAGCAACAGCCCGATAGAGAGATAGCCAAACAGCGAGATACCCCCGACGGCGGGCGCCAGGGCCGTGACCGCGCCCGCGGCCAGCAATCCCACACCCCACACGGCCGAGCGCCGCGTCCCGGTATCCCGGAGGTCGCCCAGATCCTTGAGCGCGATGCCCGGCCGCGCCCGGCCCGCCTCCAGGGCCGGCATGACGCTGCCCAGCAGGGCGGCCGCCAGACCAAGGGCGGAAAACACGAGGATCGCCATGGGCTCGATCACCAGGTCGGGTGTCGCCCCCCTGAAGAAGCCGCTGCCCAGGTCGCCGCCCAGCACCCGCAGGACCGCCGTCGCCAGCCCCAGGCCAAGCGCCAAGCCGAGCACCGCTCCGCTCGCGCCCACCACGAGCCCCTCGGCGAGCACCTGCGCCAGGAGCGCGCGACGCTCCAGGCCCAGCACGCGCAACAGCGCGAACTGCGGACGCCGCCGCGCCACCGACAACGACTGGGCGGAATAGACCAGGAAGCCCCCCGTGAGCAGGGCGACGAGGCCGAGCATCTGGAGATTGACCCGGTAGGCGCGGGTCAGGTTGTCGCCCCGGCGGACCTGGGAGGCGTCGGTCACCACCTGCGCCTCAGGCGGCAGCCGCGAACGCAGCGCGTCGGCGACGCGCGGCGCAGCGGACCCGCGGGCGAGCTTCAGGTCGACCCGTTGCAGGCGCCCCAGGCTGTCGAAGCGCCACTGGGCGGCGGCGATGTCGATGACGGCGATCTGCTCCTGGCTGTCGCCCAGAGGCAGGACCCCGGCGATCCGGAACTCGGCGCTCCGCCCGCCGGCCGTCACCGTCACTCGCCCCCCGACCTTGGCTCCGCTTGCCGCCAGGGCGGCGGGCGACAGCGCGATCGCCTCCGGATCGAACACCTGCTCGGGCCCCGACGCCGCCGATCCTGCCGCCGTGGCGACGAGCGACGGCGTCACCTCCGCCGCCCGCAGGGGGTCCAGGCCGAGAAGCCTCAGTCCGGCCTCGTCCAAGGTCGCCGCCGGACCCGCGCCGAAGCGGGCCCGCAGCTCCACCACGGGACTCGCAGCGGCGATGTCGGGCGCCCGCGCCAGAACCGCGTACAGCGTCTCGTCGAACCCAAGCGGGGTGCTGGCCGACACGTGCAGATCCGCCTCGGCGTTCACCGTCCGCATGGCTCGCGTGAGCTCGGTCTGGGCGGACCCGTTGATGAGCTGGATTGCGAAGCCGAGCGCCACACCCACGGCCACAGCCAACACCGCCACCACGACGCGGCCGGGGTGGGCGCGCCATTCCCCGAGCATCATCCATGCCGCCGCGGTCGTGCTGAACCCGCGCCCCTCAGCGGTCATCATGCGGGACCAGGCCGGCGCGCGTGAGCCGGAGCCGCCGGTCGGCTACGGCGGCGGCTCGGCCGGAGTGGGTCACGAGGATGGCGGCGGCGCCCGACCCGCGAACCTGCTGCACAAAGAGCTCCAGGATCCGCTCCGCCGTCTCGGGATCGAGGTTCCCGGTCGGTTCGTCCGCCAACACCAGGGCGGGACGGTGGACCAGGGCGCGCGCAAGCGCCACGCGCTGCAACTCTCCGCCGGACAGTTCGGAAGGCCGGCCACCCGCCCGTCCCGAAAGGCCCACCGCATCCAGCATCGCCGTGGCGCGCTGCACCCCTTCGGGACCGCCGAGGCCCTGCAGCACCAGCGGCAGCGCCACGTTCTGCGCGAGGCTGAGGTGGGGGAGGATGTGGAAGGCTTGGAACACGAAGCCGATGCGGTCGCGCCGCACCCGAGTGCGGCCGTCGTCATCCAGCGTGCCCAGAGCCTGACCGTCGATGGCGATGCCGCCGCCGTCGGGCTCGTCGAGACCGGCGATCAGGTTGAGCAGCGTCGACTTGCCGACGCCGGACTCGCCCATCACGGCGACGATTTCACCGCGGGCGACATTCAGATCGAGCCCTTCGAACAGGACGCGCCCACCCGGCACGGACTTGCGTAGTCCCGAGAGGGCAAGCGTCGGGAATGTCGGGGACCCAGTCATCTGGTCATCTCGTAGAGCATCGGGACCCGCTCGCGCCAGAAGCGAGCAGCCCCTTGCGTCTTTGCAAGACGAAGCCGGTCTGGGAGAGCCGGCTGCAGCGAACTAGCGTGGCCGGCCGCCTCCGGGCGGTTGGGCGCTGGCAGCGGACAGGATCAGGCCGGGAGGCGCGCGATCTTCGTCGTGCCCGGCGTGGTAGGCGTCGATGTGGACCTCCGCCACCCCAGGGGCGCTGCGGCCGCAATCCACCCGATAGGCGTCGACGAGCCGGCCAAACGGCAACTTGGCCGCGGTCCCTGTCCGCGCCGCAGCGGGCCGCGAGCCGTCGGCGCAGCGCAGCCGGCCGATATAGAGGTAGGACGCGCGGATGCTGCCGAGCCGGACGGGGTTGTCTGCGCTGCCGAGCGGGTGGGCGGCGGCGGCTTTCACAAGCGCCTGCAGGTCTTCGCCCTCGGGAAACTTCGGCAAAGGCCTGCCGATCGCGTTGGCAAGCGCCTGAGCTTCGTTCTGAGCCGCCGCCGGGGTGGCGGAGCCCATGGCCACTATTCCGGCAGCCAAGACCAAGGCATGGGCGACGCGCCCGCGTTGGAGAGACATCTCGCTCGCTCGCAGCAGAGGCCTGAACTGCGCACACAGTACCAAGGAATCCGACGACGCGAAGCCGCTTCGGGGCCCGGCGCCAAGGCGCGCCTCCGGCCCTGGACGACCGCCCTCATTCCCGCCGGCGCTTGGGTATGACGTCGTGGAACAGGGGGTGGGCTTTCCAGGCGGGTTCGGGCGGCGGGGCGTCGCCGTCGGGCGCGTGCGGCGACGGGGTGAGGCCCTCCGCGCTGGGGATGTAGCGGCCGCAGTTGGGGAAGACGTCGGTGGGGGTGACCTCGACGATGAGCTGGGCGCCGGGGGTGGCGGCGAGGTCGGGGTGGTCTTCGAAGACCCGGGCCACGCCATTGACGCGGATGCGCCAGGGCTCGGCGCCCATGGCGATGAACAGCAGGCCCACGTGCGGGTTCGCCTGGATGTTGCCGAGGCTGCGGAACATGCCGTTGCCGTCGTAGTCGGGGAAGACCAGGCGGTCCGGGGCGACGACACGGGCGAAGCCGATCGGCCCGCCCTTGAACGAGCAGTCAGGCCGCCCGCCGGCGTCGGCGGTGGCCAGGAAGAAGAAGCTCTGGGTGGCGATGAAGGCCGCGTCCTTGTCGGTGAAGCGGTCGTGGCGAGTGCGCAGGTCCAGGCGGTCGGCGAGCGGACGGCTGCCGAAGCTGTCCTGCAGCCGCCGCTGGGCCTGGTGGTAGAATTCGGCGTCGCTCATCTTTTTGAGCCTGCCCCGGAGGACGGCTGGCGTCGAGGCTTCCTTGACCCCGCGTCGGCGGGTTAGAGGCGCGGCATGAGCGTACTGGACACCGAGCTTTTCGCCCTGACCGCCGTGGGGCCTGGCCGCTGGACCACCCGGGCCGGTCCGGAGTGGAAGAACCCGAACGGCCCGCTGTGGGGCGGCTATCCGATCGGGCTGTGCGTGAGGGTCATGGCGGCCGAGCCCGAGGCGGTCGGCGAGCCGCTGTCGCTCTCGCTGACCTATGTGGCGGCTCTGACCGAGGGCGAGATCGAGGTGCGGACCCGGCGGCTGCGCCAGGGCGGCTCGGTGGGCGTCTGGGAGGTGGACCTGCGACCGGCCGGGGCGGAGCAGACGAGCGTCCACGCCATCGTCACCATGGCCAGGCGGCCGCAGACGCCGCCGTTCGCCTTCGCGCGGATGCCGGATGCGCCCGACCCGGAGAGCCTGCCGGCGCCTGTGGGCCTCGGCGGGGGGCGGCACTTCGGGGCGCTGGCGTTCGAGCGCCGGACGGCGGAGACCTTCCCGATCCAGCCGGCGGCCAGTTCGCACTCCACCGCCTGGGTGCGGCCGCGGCTCGGGCCCTGGGACAAGGCGATGCTGGGCATGCTGACCGACAATTCGCCGCCACGGGCGTTCTACGCCTTCGGCCACACGGTGATGACCACGACGCTGTCATTGACGGTCTATCTGCACGCCACGGCGGAGGAGGTGGCGGCGGCTGGCCGCGACTACCTGCTGGTGGAGTACGAGGGTCGGGTGGGCGGCGGCGGCGCCTCGGACGAGCGCTCCAGCTACTGGCGGCGCGACGGCAAGCTGCTGGCGACGAGTGAGCAGCTGGTCTGGTACCGGGAGATGCGGCGAACCGCGCCGGAGTGAGCGCCGAGCGGACGGAGGAGATCATGCGGGGACCAGGACTGCGGCCGGCGCGTCGCCGCGAGAAGCCGGTGAAGCCCGGCTCGGTGCGCAGGCCGCGCCTGTCCGTGCTGGGCTGGGGCCTGATCGTCTTTCTGGTGTGCTCGGCGATCACCATCCCGCTGGTGATCAAGCTGGGAGAGCGGCTCGACCGCGGGGCCGGGCGGGCCGTGTCCGAAGCGCGGTAGGCCGGGCTAGGCCAGGACGCGGAGGCGGACACTCATCTTGGTGAGGCGGCGGAACAGCTTGCGCTCGCCGGTGATCGGCCACCAGGCGTAGAGGAAGGTGTTCATCGGCTGCCACATGGCGACCCAGCCGGCGACCGTCAGGCCTTCGCGCACCACCGTGGCGAAGCGCTCGGGGACATATGCGGCGGCGACGTCGCCGGCCAGCAGGCAGCCGGACAGGAAGACGACGCCGATCAGCAGACTGCGGCGGCCGCGCCGGAACAGCTCGCGCAGCTCACGCGTGAGCCCGTCGGCGCGGCGGGTGAAGTGCAGCCGCACCGCCTGGGAGATGTCGCGTTCGCAGGCGTCGTCGGAGGTGGGGCGGTCCAGAAGGGCGATCTCGAGCTTCAGGTCGCGCACGCGCGGCTGCTCGCGGGCCCAGTTGACGATGAACCGCTCGGCGGCGTGGTCGAGGTTCCGCTCTACGAAGGGCGACGGGTCGATCGAGCTGAACAGCTGGGTCGAGTGGTGGAGGCTGATCCGGATCCGCCCCTCGCCCGAGGCGGCCTCGCGCGGCGCCGTGGCGCGCTCCTGTTCCAGTACGGCCGACGTCACTCAGGTCCCCCGGGTTTGCACGGGGGTTGGAGCGTCGACGCCTGCGCACGGTTCCCGGGCTGGTCTTTTGACAGCCGGGCGGCGGCGGCTTGCGGGCGGCGACGCGGCTCCTAGAGTGGGCGGATGACGATTTCCACGAAGACCTTCCGCTACCAGGGCGGCGACGGGGCGGCGCTGGCGGGGTTCCGCTGGGCGGCGCCGGGCGTGGCGCCGCGCGCCGTGCTGCAGCTCGCCCATGGCGCCGGGGAGCATTCCGGGCGGTACCTGGAGCCGCTGGGCCCCGTGGTGGCGGCCGGGTTCACGGTCTATGCGGCCGACCACCGGGGGCATGGCCTGACCTCGGGGATGAGCGGCCTGGGCGACTTCGGCGCGGGTGGGGCGGCAGCCTGCGTCAGCGACATGGCGGCGCTGTCGCGGCTAGCTCGGGCGGAGAACCCGGGGCTGCCGCTGGTGCTGATGGGCCACTCCATGGGCGCGATGTTCGCCCAGGCCTATCTGCTGGAGCATTCGGCGCTGATCGACGCCCTGGTGCTGTCGGGGACGACGGGGCCGGGACCCAGGCTGGCGGGCGGCCCGAACTCGGTGTTCGAGAACCCGCGCACGCCCTACGACTGGCTGAGCCGGGACGAGGCGGAGGTGGACCGCTACATCGCCGACCCCCTCTGCGGCATCAACTTCACGGAAGCCTCGATGGCCTCGTTCGTGGCGCTGCGGTCGCGGGAGCTGTCGGCGGACGCGCTGGCCGGCGTGCGGCGGGGGCTGCCGGTCTATGTCTTCGTGGGCGACGAGGACCCGATCAACCGCGGGCTCGAGGGGCTGAGGCCGCTGGTGGCGGCGTACGAGGCGGCCGGGCTGGACGTGACGCTGAAGGTCTATGCCGGCGGCCGCCACGAGATGCTCAACGAGACCAACCGGGCCGAGGTGGTGGCCGACCTGCTGGCCTGGCTGCAGGCCCACGCCTGAGCGGGTTGCCAACTACCCCCCGAAGATCCAGCCCGTCGGCAGGGAGGCGAGCTGGACATTCACCAGCACCAGCTGCGCGCCGCGGCTGACCGTGACCACCGTGTCGGCGCCGGACTGGGCCAGGCTGTAGGCCGAGCCCGGGAGCAGGTTCACCCGGTCGCCGGCCTGGGCATCGAAGTCCGTCACCCGGTCGAAGCCGGCCTCGGCGAAGGTGTGGAAGACGTCGGCGCCGGCCCCGCCGGCCAAGGTGTCGTCGCCGCGGTCGCCGGAGATCCAGTCGTTCCCATCGCCGCCGCGCACCCAGTCGGCGCCCTGCCCGCCGCGGACCACATCGGCGCCCGCGCCGCCCTCGCAGGTGTCGTCGCCCATGTTGCCGTAGACGATGTCGGCGCCGGCGTCGCCGAACAGCCGGTCCTGGTCCTTGCCGCCGACCACCCAGTCGTCGCCCTCGCCGCCGGCCACGGTGTCATCGCCCTCGTTGCCGTGGGCGTCGTCGAAGTGGATGCCACCGGAGACGGAGTCGTTTCCCAGCCCGCCGCGCAGGTAGTTGGCGCCGGCCGCGTCGGCGACGGTGTCGTTCCCGGCGTCGCCGAACAGGCGATCGTCGAAGCCGAACCAGAGGCCGCCCGACTGTGAGGCGGCCTCGTCGCCCACCAGGCGGTCGTCGCCGTCGCCGCCTTCGAGCGTGTCGGCGGAATAGCCGCCGAGGAGCTGCTCGCCCGCCGCGCTGCCGACGACGTGGCCGTTCTGGACGGTGACCTTCTCCACATTCCGCACGACCAGCGCCGCGCCGCCGTCGTCCATGCCCAGGCGCAGGATGAAGGGATCGGTCCCGCGGCCGTTGAAGTTGACGAACAGCTCGTCGGCCCCGGTTCCACCGTCGATCACCGTGCGGACCGGCTGCGGCATGAGGCTGTAGTAGATGCGGTCGTCTCCGCCGCCGCCCTCGATCGCGGCGATGGCGCCTTGGGTGGTCACCTCGAACATCTGGTGGGTGGAAATGAGATCGTTGCCCTCGCCGCCGTCGGCCAGCAGGTCCTGGCGGTCGTAGAGAAGCTGGTCGTCGCCGTCGTCGCCGAACAGCCGGTCGGCGCCCGCGCCGCCGCGCAGCACGTCGCGCTCGGCCCCGCCGCGCAGGACGTCCGCCCCGCCGCCGCCGATGAGCTCGTCCCAGCCACCGCCGCCCACCAGGGTGTCGCCGCCGGCGCTGGGGGTCTGTTCGGTGCGGATCGCGCCGCCGAACAGCTTGTCGGCGCCCTCCCCGCCGTCGAGCCAGTCGCTGCCCTCGCCGCCCAGCAGGTAGTCCTCGCCGTCGCGGCCCGAGAGGCTGTCGTTCCCGGCCTCGCCCTGCAGCAGGTTTTCGATGTCGCTGCCGGCCAGGGTGTCGACGAACGCCGAGCCGCGAAGGTCCTCGACGGCGTCGAACAGGTCCATGCCCTCGCCCGTGTCCTGGCGGCCGGTGATCAGGAGGTCCACGCGCACGCCGGCCGGCGAGGCGCGGAACGAGGCCTCGTCCTGGTGCGTGCCCAGCGAGTCGGCGCTGGTCCAGAAGGTGCCGCCCGCGCCCAGGTAGTCGTCGTCGCCGGGGCCGCCCACCAGGGTGTCGGCATGCTCGTCGCCCCGCAGGATGTCGTTCCCCGCGCCGCCTTCCAGCGTGTCCATGCCCCAGCCGCCGTCCAGGGTGTCGGCGCCGTCGAGGCCCTGCAGGACGTCGTCGTTCCAGGTGGTGCCGCCGCCGGAGAGGCTGTCGGGTCCGGTCGTGCCGGTAATGGTGGGCATGGGTCGCTCGCGTCTCGCAGCAGTGTGGCGGTGTCGATGATCCAGGCCTTGAGCGTTGGCGTCGCGTTCGAAATGGGGCGAAGCTTGGCCGTAAGGCGCTGATGAGGCTAGATTTTACGCTAAATTCGCTGCGGATCCCGCCGGAGGAGCTTCGTGCGACATTCTGTCAGGTGGGGTTCATCGAGGCCCCCGTAAACGCGCTTCTCAGACGTGAGAGGCCAGGAATGCTCGATCGAGACGCGCGTGAGGAGGAGCTGCGGCCCCGCCGCTTCCCGGCAAACGGGGACCCTGTGCGACCCGGCGAGGAACGGTCCTGGGCGCCGCGAGCCCGCGCTCCGGCGGCGGCGTTCGAGGTCCAGCCTGCGGGCGTTCCAAGCCCCCAAGCGGCCGAGCCCCCCGCAGCCACAGCCCTGTGGAACGCGGCGCAGCTCGGTATCACAGCGCTGGCCATCCTGTTCTTGCTGCCGTTGATGCTTACGATCGGCGTGGCCATCTGGGTTCAGGACCGGGGACCCGTATTCTTCGCCCACCGGCGCGTGGGCCAGGGCGGTCGCGCCTTCTATTGCCTGAAGTTCCGTTCAATGGCCCTCGACGCCGAAGCCCGGCTTCGGGATCTGCTCGCCACCGATCCGCAGGCGGCAGCGGAGTGGAAGGCTGACCACAAGCTGCGAAACGACCCCCGCGTCACGCGGCTGGGCGCCTTCCTGCGCAAGACGAGCCTGGATGAGCTGCCGCAGCTGTTCAACGTCATGCGCGGCGAGATGAGCCTGGTCGGACCGCGCCCCATCGTCCCGGCGGAAGTCGAGAAATACGGGCGCCATTTCCGAGGCTACTGCGCCGTCAAGCCGGGCATCACCGGCCTGTGGCAGGTCAGCGGCCGCAACGACGTCGCGTACCGGACCCGGGTCGCGCTCGACAGCATCTACGCGAGCCGCCGCAACGCCAGCCTCGACCTGTGGATCCTGATCCGGACCGTTCCCGCCGTGCTCGCGCGCCGGGGCTCGTACTAGGGCCGGTTCCGGCAGCCGAAGGCCCAAAGCGGCCGGGGAAGATACACCCGGCTGCGGCCCGGCCGGGTCTGGCGCCAGGCCGCAGCGCCGCTTATCAGGGGCCACGAATTCTTAGCGGGGTTTCGGGGTGGGCGCAGGCGGCGCAGAGCACGGTCCGGAGGCGGAACGGGATGGCGGACGACCGCTAGCCATCTCGGCCGAGCTTCGCCGCTTATTCGAGCGGGCGCCGGCGCTTGCGGTCGTGCTTCGCGGGCCTGACCACATCTTCGACTATGCCAACCCTGGCTATGTGCAGCTGATGGACGGGCGGGCGCTCGAAGGCAAGCCGCTGCGCGAGGCCGTTCCCGAAGTGGCCGAGCAGGGTTTCATCGACCTGCTGGACGAGGTCTATCGCACAGGGAAGCCGTTCGAAGGGCGCGATGTGCCGATCCGGCTGCCGCAACCCGGCGACGGGACGCTGGCCGAGGGCTACTTCGACTTCGTCTACCAGCCCATCACCGGGAGCGGGGGCGAGATCGTGGGCATCTTCGCCCAGGGCACCGACGTGACCGACCGCGTGCTGACGGAGCGGCGGCTGCGCGCCAGCGAGGCGCGGTTCGTCGACATCTTCAGCCAGGTGACGGTCGGCATTGCGCAGGTCGACCTGAGCGGCCGCTTCGTCCTGGTGAACGATCGACAGTGCGAAATCCTGGGCCGCAGCCGCGAGGACCTGCTGGGGCGGACGATGCAGGAGGTCACCCATCCCGACGACCTTCCCGGCAACATGGCGCTATTCACCGAGCTGGCGGCCACCGGCGCCCCCTTCGTCATCGAGAAGCGTTACGTGCGTCCCGACGGCAGCCACGTCTGGGTGCACAACAACGTCTCCGTGCAACGCGAGGCCGACGGCCAGTTCCGTTACGCCACCGCAGTCGTGGTCGATGTCACCGCGGCCAAGCTCGCCGAGGCGCGGCAGCGGCTCCTGATCAACGAGCTGAACCACCGGGTGAAGAACACCCTTGCCACCGTGCAGTCCCTTGCCGCCCAGGCGGCGCGGGCGCGCGATCCCGCCGCGGGCCACGCGGCGTTCCTGGACCGGCTCATGGCGCTCTCGCGAGCCCACGACGTGCTTACGGCCGAGCAGTGGACAGGCGCCGAACTGCGCGAACTCGTCCGCGGCGCCCTCCTGCCGTTCGGCGGAGAGGCGCTCGAGCGCTTCGACCTCTCAGGGCCGAAGGCGCGGCTTGCGCCGCAGGAGGCGCTGGCGCTGTCGCTGGCTTTCCACGAACTGGCCACCAACGCGGTCAAGCACGGCAGCCTGAGCCGGCCCGGCGGCAGGGTGGCGGTGGATTGGACGGTGGTTGACAGCCCCGGGGGAAACGGCCCGCGGCGTCTTGGCCTGTCCTGGCGCGAGCGCGGCGGACCGCCAGTGTCGCCGCCGGCGGCCGGCAGTCAGGGCTTCGGCTCGCGCCTCATGCGCGGCCTGGCCAAGGAACTGAACGGCGCCGTGCAGGCTGAGCACAGGCCGGAAGGCATCTCCTGGCGGATCGAGGGGCGGCTTTCAGAAGGCGAGCGGTGACCGCCGCGCGGGCCCCCGCCGCCCTGTGGGCGGAGGGGCCCGGCGGCCGCGCCTAGCGCGCGAACTTCTGGAACTTGATGCGGTGCGGGATGAGGCTGTCGGCGCCGAGTCGGCGCTTCTTGTCCTCCTCGTACGCTTCGAAGTTGCCCTCGAACCATTCCACGTGGCTGTCGCCCTCGAAGGCCAGGATGTGGGTGGCCAGGCGGTCCAGGAACCAGCGATCGTGGCTGATGACCACGGCGCAGCCGGCGAATTCCTCCAGGGCCTCCTCGAGGTTCTGCAGGGTCTCGATGTCGAGGTCGTTGGTCGGTTCGTCGAGCAGGATGACGTTGCCGCCGGTGGTCAGGGTCTTGGCCAGGTGGACGCGGTTGCGCTCACCGCCCGAGAGCAGGCCCACCTTCTTCTGCTGGTCGCCGCCGCGGAAGTTGAAGGAGCCCACGTAGCTGCGGGTGTTGATCTCACGCTTGCCGACGGTGAGCACGTCGAGGCCGCTGGAAATTTCCTCCCAGACGTTCTTGTTGGGATCGAGCGCGTCGCGGGTCTGGTCGACGTAGGAGAGCTTCACCGTCTCGCCCAGGCGGAAGGTTCCGCCGTCGGGTTTTTCCTGGCCCGTGATGATCTTGAACAAGGTCGACTTGCCGGCGCCGTTCGGGCCGATCACGCCGACGATGCCGTTCGGGGGCAGCTTGAACGTCAGGTCCTTGAACAGGACCTTGTCGCCATAGGACTTCGACAGGTTCTCGGCCTCGAGCACCACGTTGCCGAGGCGCGGGCCGGGCGGGATCTGGATGGCGGCGAAGCTCTGCGCCTGGCGCGAGTTCTCCTGCTCGCGGACCATCTCGTCATAGCGGGCGAGACGCGCCTTGGACTTGGCCTGGCGGGCCTTCGCGCCGGAACGCACCCACTCCAGTTCGCGGGTCATGGCGCGCTGGCGGGCCTCGCTCTCGGACTGCTCCTGGACGATGCGCTTGGTCTTCTGCTCCAGCCAGCCGGAGTAGTTGCCCTCGTAGGGGATCCCCTTGCCGCGATCGAGCTCGAGCGTCCACTTGGTGACCTGATCCAGGAAGTAGCGGTCGTGGGTGACCAGGATCACGCAGCCCGGGAAGGCTTCCAGGTGGTGCTGCAGCCAGGCGACGCTCTCGGCGTCGAGGTGGTTGGTGGGCTCGTCGAGCAGCAGCATGTCGGGCTTCGACAGCAGCAGGCGGGCCAGGGCGACGCGGCGCTTCTCACCGCCCGACAGCTTGTCCACCGGCCAGTCGTCCGGCGGGCAGCGCAGGGCGTCCATGGCCATGTCGATCTTGGAATCGATGTCCCAAAGGTCGCCGGCGTCGATCTTCTCCTGGAGGGCGGTCATCTCCTCCATGAGCTCGTCGGAGTAGTCCTCGCCCATCTTGGCGGCGACTTCATTGTAGCGGTCGAAGATCTTCTTCTCGTCGCACCAGGCGATGACGTTGCCGCGGACGTTCAGGGCCTCGTCGAGGTGGGGCTCCTGCTCGAGGTAGCCCATCTTCACGCCGTCGGCGGCCTTGGCCTCGCCGGAGAACTCCTTGTCGATCCCGGAGATGATCTTCAGCAGGGTGGACTTGCCCGAGCCGTTGACGCCGACGACGCCGATCTTGGCGTCGGAATAGAAGGACAGCCAGATGTTCTCGAAGACCTTCTTGCCGCCGGGATAGGCCTTGGTCAGGCCCTGCATCTGGAAAATGTATTGCTGCGCCATGGGGCGTCCGCGCTCGCTTGTCTCGAATGAGGGAAGTCGCGCGTGCAGATAGCGGCGGCGGGCCGAAGGCGCAATGCGGGCGCCCCCTCTCCCCCCGCACGAAGTGGGAGGGGAGAGGGGGTTTGCGCTAGTTCCGCGCGGTCTGGATGCTGACCGCGGCCTTGTTGCAGGCGCGGAGCTGGCCGATCGTCAGGTCGCGGCCGCGGCTCTTGTAGCTGGCCACGGGACCGACGACGGCCACCACCTTCTTGCACTCGCGCACCAGGCCATCGAGGTTCTGGCGCCGTTCGGCCGCCCCCTGGCAGGCGTCGCCGTCGCAGCGCCAGGTCACGCCCGCGATGGTGGCCTGCTGCGGCGCGCCGACTGGCGAGGTCAGGCGGGCTTCGGCGGCGACGTTCTGGGCATAGGCCGCCCCGGAGGCCAGCGTCGCCAGCGCGGCGAGGGCCCCCAACACACTCAGGTTTTGCATTCTCGTGTTCCTTCCATTAGGGAAAAGAGCACGACCGGTCGCTAACGCCGAAAGAGCACGGTCGGTCACTTACTGTCAAGCAGGGAGGCTTGGCCATTGCGCAAAGGTGACGCGACCCGCGTCCGCATCCTCGACGAGGCGACCCGGCAGGTGGCGCAGCGCGGGCTGATGGCGGCCAGCCTGGGCGACCTGGCCGTGGCCGTGGGCCTGTCCAAGAGCGGCCTCTTCAAGCACTTCGATTCGAAGGAGGCGATGCAGCTGGCCGTCGTCGAGCGGGCGCAGGAGATGTTCACCGCCTACGTCTGGACCCCGGTGCAGGACCTGCCGCAGGGGCGCGCCCGGCTCGAGACGATCTTCGACCGCTGGCTCGACTGGAGCGAGACCGAGTGCGCCGCCCACGGCTGCCCGATCATGGCGCTGTCGGTGGAGCTGGACGACCAGCCCGGGCCGCTGCGCGACGCGCTGCAGAAAGGGATGATCCGCTGGCGCAAGACGCTGGTGCGGGAATTCATGGCCATGCGCGCGCCGCCGCTGGCCGAGGAAGCGGCCGCCACGGCGTACTTCCAGATGAAGAGCTATCTGCTGGGCCACGCCGAGGCCAAGCGGCTGATGGGCGATCCGGACGCGCGCCGCTCGGCGCTTGCCGCTTTCCACGCCCTGCTGGACCGCATCGAACGGGCTTAGCCTTAGGAACCGGTCCGATCATTTCGCGCTGTGGTTCCGCAAAGCGAAAGGAACCGCCATGCACCGCGACGAGATGAAGGGCGCCGGCAAGGACGCCAAGGGTCAGATCAAGGAAGCCGCCGGCAAGGTGACCGGCGACGAACGCCTGGAAGCCGAAGGCCAAACCGATCAGGCCGCCGGCAAGGTCCAGAAGGGCGTCGGCAACCTGAAGGACGCGGCCCGCGACGTGCTCAAGCACTAGCGAAGCGACCTTAGAACGAAGCAAGGGCCGCGCTGCGAAGCGCGGCCCTTGCCGTATGGGCGCTGCCCTACCGCCGCTCGGGCAGGGCGTAGGCGATCACATAGTCGCCCTTCTCCTGGCTGGTGCGGGCTCCGCCGGCTGAGATGACCACGTATTGGCGGCCGGTGTTCGGGGAGACGTAGGTCATGGGCGTCCCGCCGGCCCCGACCGGCAGCTTCGCCTGCCAGAGCAGCTTGCCTGTGCCGCTGTCGTAGGCCCGCAGGTAGGGGTCCGTGGTGGCGGCGTGGAAGGTCAGGCCGCCGGCCGTGGCCACCGGCCCGCCGACCCCGAAGGTGCCGAGCGGGATGGGCAGGCCAGACTTCATGCCCAGGGGGCCGCTGGTCTCGGCCGAGCCCATGGGCACCTGCCAGACGATCCGCCGGCTGGCGAGGTCGATGGCGGTCAGGGTGCCGTTCGGCGGCTGCAGGCAAGGGGTCTTCAGCGGGCCCAGCAGCCGCTCGTTGTCGGCCTTGTAGAGGACGGCCCCGCGGCTCTGCGGCAGGCGGTCGGGCGACAGCAGGGCGGCGTCGCCCTTCACAGGCTTCAGCGACACCGCCTGCGGCATCCGGATCTCCGGCACGATCAGCAGGCCGCGACTGGGGTCCCAGGCGCCCGAGCCCCAGTTCATGCCGCCGGCGTTGCCCGGATTCTGCAGGCTGGGCCGGCCTTCCGGACCCGGCGGGGTGAAGTCGCCGTCGTAGCGCAGCCGCTTGAAGGCGAGGCGGCAGGCCAGCTGATCCAGCGGCGTCGTCCCCCACATCATGGATTCCCGCAGCCGGCCGCTGCCCACCGCCGGGATGGCCGAATAGGGCTGGGTCGGCGAGACCCACTCCCCCTTCGGCGCGCCCTGCGGCACCGGGCGCTCCTCGACGGGCACGAGCGGGGCGCCGGTGCGGCGGTCGAGGACGAACACCTGGCCGCGCTTGGTCAGCACCACCACCGCCGGGCCCTGGGGCAGGTCCAGCAGCATGGGCTGGGCCGGGACGTCATAGTCCCAGACGTCATGGTGCACGGTCTGGAAGCTCCAGCGCTCGCGGCCGGTGACGACGTCCACCGCCACCACCGACGAGGCGTACTTCTCGGATGCCGCCGAGCGGTGGGAGCCCCAGTAGTCGGGGGTGGCGTTGCCGGTGGGCAGGTAGACGAGCCCCAGCTGCTCATCGAAGGCCGGCGTCGACCAGACGTTGGGCGTGCCGCGGGTATAGGTCTGGCCGGGCGGCGGCAGGGTGGTGGTGGCCGGGGCCCCCAGGTCCCAGGCCCAGATCAGCTCGCCGGTCTCGGCCGAGAAGGCGCGCACCACGCCGGACGGTTCGCCCAGCTCGCGGTTATCCATCACCCAGCCGCCGACGATCACCCGGTCGCGCGCCACGGTGGGCGTCGAGGTCTGGAAGTAGAAGCCCCGCTTCACCTCGCCCATGCCCTGCTTCAGGTCGACGGCGCCGCGTTGACCGAACCCGGCGCAACGCTGGCCGGTGGCCGCGTCGAGGGCGAACATCCGCGCATCGATCGTCGTCGAGATGATCCGCCGGGCGCAGGCCGGAAGCGCCAGGCCGGCCGGCGCGGACGCCGCCTGGGCGGTCTCGTAGTAGCCGACGCCCCGGCAGCGGTTCCAGAAGCCGGGCCGGACCTTGGGGTCGTGCCGCCACTTCTGTCGGCCGGTGTCGGCGTCCACGGCGATGACCACGTTGGTGGGCGTGCAGAGATAGACGGTGTCGCCCACCTGCACCGGGGTGTTCTGGTCCTCCGAGCCGCGCCGTTTCGGCTCGCCGGTGCGCACCGTCCAGGCGACCGACAGCCGCTCGACGTTGGCGGCATTGATCTGTTCGAAGGGCGCATAGCGCTGGCCGCCGGCGTCGCGGCCATAGTTGCGCCAGTCGCCGGCGGGCGCCGTGGTCGCGGCCTTGACCGGAGCGGCCGCCTTGGCCTGGCCCTGGCTGTAGGCGCCGGGGATGGCGGCCGCCAGCAGGCCGAGCGCCAGGACGACGCCCGCCGCGGTCAGGCCCATGGCGAGCCTGCGCGGCGCGCGGGCGAAGCTGAGCAGCACCAGGAGGACCACCAAGCCCATGACGGCGGGGGCGAACAGCCGGGGCAGCAGCGGCCAGAAGGCCAGACCCGATTCCCACAGCGCCCAGGCCACAGTGCCCAGCAGCACCACGGCGAAGACGACGGCGCCGGCGGCCCGGCGCAAGGCGAGCAGCAGCCCGGCGGCCAGCACGCCCAGGCCGGCGATCAGGTAGTAGGGCGAGCCGCCCAGCATCGCCAGCTGCACGCCGCCGGGAACCAGCGCGGCGCCCACCAGGGCCACGAACAGGCTGCCGGCCAGCGCCGCCCACCAGCCCGCGCCTCGACGCGTCCGTTCTCCAGACATTCTATTTCCCCCCATTTTGCCGGCAGTCTGCACCCTTCGCCGCGCGCACCGCAATCGGCGAGCGCCGTTCGACTTGCAGCCGTTGACGCAGAGCCCGCCGCAGGGTTCGGTCGCGCCTCGGCCTTGTTGGGGGAAGATCAAGCCATGCTGTCGCGCGCCGTCCTGCTGGGCTCCGCCCTGGCGCTCTCGCTGGTCTGCGGCGCCGGCGCCCAGACGCCTCAGGTCCGCGAGGTGGGGAACATCGTCTACGATGGCGTTCCGGCCACGCCGCCCGCCCTGCAGGCGGCGATCGCCCCCTACTACAACGCCCGCTCGGCGGTGTTCGAGGACTGGCTGCCGGACGGCTCGATCCTGATCGCCACCCGGTTCGGCAACGTGAACCAGATCCACAGGGTCGCCGCGCCGGGCGCCGCCCGCACCCAGCTGACCTTCTTCGAGGAGCCGGTGAACGAGGCCAAGGTGCTGCCGGGGACCTCGCGCTACCTCTATCCGCGGGACGTGGGCGGGGCCGAGTACTACCAGGCCTACCTGCGCGGCCTCGACGGCGCCGAGGTGCAGCTGACCGCGCCGAACACCCGCAACCAGAGCTTCGTGTTCTCCAAGGACGGTCGGCTGGCCGCCTGGAGCCAGGTCACCCCGGGCGATCCGAACTACGACATCGTGGTCGCCGATCCGGCGAACCCGGCGGGACGACGGACGGCGCACGAGGGCAAGGGCGCCATGTCGCCGCTGGACATCTCGCCGGACGGCCAGCGGGTGCTCGTGCAGCGCTACAACGGCCAGCCGAATGTCGAGCTGTTCGTGCTCGACATGGCGTCCGGCAAGCTGACGCCTGTCGGGGCCACCGGCCGGCCGGTGGGCTATGCCGACGCCGCCTTCGCGCTGGACGGCGCGGCGGTGGTGGCGCTCTCCGACCAGGGAACGGAAGTCGCCCGGCCCGTGATCTTCGACCTCGCCACCGGGCGCATGCGCGACCTGGAGCCGGGCGCGAAATGGGGCGCCGAGAGCCTGGACGTAGCCGCCGACGGCCGCACCCTGGCCTATGCGGTGAACGAGGAAGGCTACAACCGGGTGGTCCTGCGCGACCTGACCACCGGGCGTGAGTTGCCCGGCCCGAAGCTGCCGATGGGCGTGCTGACCGGGATGAAGTTCTCGCCGGACGGACAGAAGCTCGGCCTGTCGCTGTCGACCTCCACGGCGTCGGGCGACGTGTGGTCGTGGGACAAGGCGTCGGGCCAGCTCACCCGCTGGACCGAGAGCGAGCTGGGCGGCCTGAACGCCACGAAGCTCGTGGAGCCGACGCTGTTCCGCTATCCGAGCTTCGACAAGCGCTCCATCCCGGCCTTCATCTACCGGCCGACCCCCTCGCAGCGGGGCGGCCAGACCGGGAAGCTGCCGGTGGTGATCCAGATCCACGGCGGGCCGGAGGGCCAGGAGCAGCCGAACTTCAATCCGCGCCGGCAGTCCTGGGTGAACGAGCTGGGCGCGGCGGTGATCATCCCCAACGTCCGCGGCTCGTCAGGCTACGGCAAGACCTACCTGAACCTCGACAACGCCGAAAAGCGCGAGGACTCGGTGAAGGACATCGGCGCCCTGCTGGACTGGGTCGCCAAGCAGCCGGACCTGGACGCCAGCCGGGTGGCCGTCGTGGGCCAGTCGTACGGCGGCTACATGGTCCTGGCGGTGGCCGGCCACTACAACGACCGCATCGCCGGGGCCATCGACCTCTACGGCATCTCCGACTGGGTGACCTTCCTGCAGAACACCGAGGGCTACCGCCGCGATCTGCGCCGGGCCGAGTATGGCGACGAGCGCATTCCGAAGATGCGGGCGGTGTTCGACCGGATCGCGCCGATCCGGATGAGCGACCGGATGAAGAAGCCGATGATGGTCTTCCAGGGCGCCAACGACCCGCGCGTGCCGAAGAGCGAGTCGGACCAGATGGTGGCCAAGCTGCGCGCCCAGGGCACCGAGGTCTGGTACGTGGTCGCCAAGGACGAGGGCCACGGGATCCAGAAAAAGGCCAACCAGGAAGCGGTGCGCGCGACCGAGGTGGTGTTCCTCAAGAGAGTGCTGGGCGTCCAGTAGGCCTGCGCCTCGAGGTGGCGCAGGGGCGAACGCCGGCGCCACCAAACCGCGCGAGCCGCGTTGTTGATTTATGATCGTCGTGTTCCCGGCCGTGCGGCCGTTCCGTTCGGCCGCCGGCGCGCGGCGTACGCCCCTCCTCTCCCTCATCGTTTCGGCCTTCGCCGCCCTGCTGGTCACCGCCTGTGACCGCGGCGGTGACGGCCAGATCAGCGGCCGCGACGCCGACTACGCCCTGGAGGTGCTGGCCGCCGCGCCGGCGCACGGCTTCCCGGAGGGCGCGTTCGGCGAGGCCCGGCTGAAGGAAACCGAGGGCGCGACCCGCGACCAGCTGTTGCGTGCGGCGCTCGTCTCCTACGCCAAGGCGCAGCACGGCCTGGGCCTGCCGAAGTCCTCGCTGCCCAAGGACTGGGGGATGCGCGCGCCGGCCTATGACGCGGAGGCGGAGCTCGCCACCGCGATCCAGAAGGGCGAGGTGCGCGAATGGCTGGACGGCCTGGCGCCGTCGAACCCCGCCTACACCGCCCTGCGCTCGGCCTACGCGCGCTACCTGCAGCTCGCCGCCGATGGCGGCTGGCCCAGCGTGCCTGACGGGCTGGCGCCCGGCGCCACCGGACCGGGCGTCGCGGCCCTGCGCCAGCGCCTCGCCGCGGAAGACGCCGAGCTTGCGAAGACGCCGGACAGCGGCGCCTACGACGCGACGCTCGCCGCCGCCGTGGGCCGCTACCAGGCCTCCGTCGGCCTGCCCGCCACCGGCAAGCTCGACAAGGCGACCCTGACCGAGCTGAACGTACCGACCCTGGCCCGGGCCGCCCAGATCCGCGCCAACCTCGAGCGGCTGCGCTGGTTGCCGCGGGACGAGCCGGCGACCCGGATCGACGTGAACACCGCATCGGGCTTCATGGACTACTTCGTCGACGGCCAGCCGAAGATCCGCATGCGGGCGGCGTCGGGCAAGCCCGGCGACGAGACCCCGATCCTGGCGTCCTCGGTGGAGACCATCGTTATCAACCCGCCGTGGAACGTGCCGGACGGCATCGCCGCGGAGGAGCTCTACCCGAAGGAGGCCGCCAACCCGGGCTACTTCGCCGCCAACAACTTCGTCCAGAAGGAGGGCCGCCTGGTCCAGCAGCCCGGCCCGGATAGCGCGCTGGGTCTGGTGAAGTTCGACTTCGACAATCCGTACTCGGTCTACCTGCACGACACGCCGGCCAAGGCCGCCTTCAACCAGTCGCGCCGGGCGGTCAGCCACGGCTGCGTCCGCCTCGAGCACGCCGTCGGCTTCGCCCGCATGCTGATCTCCCAGGAGTCCGGCTGGTCGGCGCAGAAGTTCGACGAGGTGCTGGCCTCGCGCGAGACCACCCACGTGAAGCTGGCGAACAAGGTCCCGGTGCGGCTGCTCTACCTCACCGCCTTCCCGGAGAACGGGCGGATCGTCTTCCGGCCGGACGCCTACGGCTGGGACGCGGAACTGCTGCGCCTGATGGACGCGCAGATCGGCCGGAACATGGCCGACACCGGCGCACGCCGTAAGGCCTAGGCCCTAGGCGCGCCTAGGGGGCGCTCCCCGTCCGTGGTAGACTCCACGCTTCAGTTCAAGCGTGGCGGCCTGCGAGAGACGCCAGCTCATTCGGCGGAGGCCTATCGCAAGCCGCGTCCACAAAGGGCGGAGGCCAGGCGATGGCGGTCAATCATGTCGAGAACCCGTTCGAGTTCCTGCTGAGACGGATGACCTGGGGGGCGCAGGCCGTCCGGCCTCGAGATCGCCTCGCGGCGCGGGCGCGGCCGGAGGTCCGGAAGCTGGCGTCCGCCGACCTCCGCGACGCCCTGCGGGAGGGGTTCGGCGACTTCGCGGCGGTTCGCATGGACGTGGTGTTCATCGCCGTCGTCTATCCCCTGGCGGGCCTGGTGCTGGCCGCGCTGGCGGCGCGGTACGAACTCCTGCCCATGGTCTTTCCCCTGCTCTCGGGCTTCGCCCTGGTAGGCCCGCTCGCTGCGGTGGGCCTCTACGAGATCAGCCGGCGCCGAGAGGCGGGCGAGCCGGTGAGCTGGATGACGGCGCTGGCCGTGTTCCGCAGTCCCGCCCTGCCCGCGATCCTGACCATGGGGCTGATCCTGGTCGCGCTCTTGGTGCTCTGGCTGGCCACTGCCTACCAGATCAGCCTGCTCGCTTTCGCAGACGCCCCGCCCGTCACCCTGCGCAGCTTCCTGAACGAGGTGTTCGCCACCGAGGCCGGTTGGCGGATGATCGCCGTGGGACTGGCCGTGGGCTTCCTGTTCGCGGTCGTCGCGCTGGCGGTCAGCGTGGTGTCGTTCCCGCTGCTGCTGGACCGCAACGTCGACCTGGACGTGGCGATCGCCACGTCCCTGCGCGTCGTCGCGGAGAACCCGCGGGTGATGGCGCTGTGGGGCCTGATCGTCACCGGCGCGCTGGTGCTGGGCTCGCTGCCCGCGCTGACCGGTCTGGTCGTCGTCCTGCCGGTGCTCGGCCACGCCAGCTGGCGGCTGTATCGAAAGGCGGTCGGGCCGGGCTAAGCCTCGGCGCGCGCTTCAGGGTCCGACGGAGCCGGGCCTCACGCCTCGGAAGCGGACTTGTCCAGGCTGCGGGCCAGAAGCTGCGCCTCGATGCGCCGGAGCTCGGCGCGGTCCGGCCGCCAGAGCTTCGACTGCTGTCCATAGGCGCGAAGCTCCCGATCGAAAGCCGCGCCCAGGCCGCTGACCGCGGCCTTGCGCCGGCGCCGGGGCACGACGCTCAGGAGTGCTCGCCAGAGACCGACCACCCGACCCATGACTCAAATCCCCACACCGGAAGCTACCTTCCGGCTAACGGCGGCGTGTCTTCCCGGTTCCCGCGCTTTGCACGCTTCGGGCGCCGCCGGGAGAAGGCGTAGGCCGCGACACCCAGCAGACCGGACGCCAGGAGCACGCCCGCAGCGGTCTGGCCGCGCCGGCCGACATGGACGACGTAGCGATGGAAGTGAGTCTCGTCGGCGCCCCACCAGCTGGCGGACGGCTTGTGAAAGCCGTGCCGCGGATGGGCCTCGGCGGCCTGGCGGGCGAGATCGGCTGCGTCGGAGGCGGTGCGCCCCGACACGATCCGCACGACCTGCGGCGGCACGATCTTGGGATCGTCGGCCAGCCGCCAGGTTTCACACGAAACGTTGAACACCCGGCCAAGGGCGTCCTTTCGAGGCAGAGTGCTCCGGCGTCGGAGGAACCGGTCGGGGTCGGTGGGCATGCGGCGTTCTGTCTTTGGAAAGGGTTGTGGCGAAAACGCACGAACTCCGGCCTCGACCCCGCCCAAGTTCAAGGCTAGCCAGCAACGTGATGCGAGCCTTCCTCGACCTGCCGGGCGCCTCAGGCGCCTCTTACCGCTTTCGCCTCTGGCCCGAAGGCCAGTCCCACGTCCCCATCGCCGGGAACTTCGTGCTCGTGCGCGAGCGCGAGGAGGGCGGCGATGTAGAGGTGCTGGTGATCGGCGTCACCAACGACCTGTCGCGCGCAAGGGCCTCCCTCGACAAGGCTCAGCGGCAGGGCGCCACCCACGCCTACACCCGGCTCAACGTCGCCCGCACGCTGCGGCAGACGGAGCACGAGGACCTGGTGGCCCAGCATTCCTCGGCCAAGGTCGTCACCGAAGACCGCTGAGTCGTGGGTGGAAAGCGCGGAGCCTCTTCCGCGCCGCCCCCTCGGCCCGCTAGGTTGCGCGGCAGTGACCCGGGGGCTTACCGCATGCTGAGACTTGTCACCTTCGTCGCCGCGGCCGCGGTCGGCGGCGCGGCGCATGCGCAGCCGCTTTCCCCCTACGCCTCGGCGGCGGAGCAACAGGCGGCGCTGACGCGCGGGGCGATAAGCTCCGAACAGCTGACGCGACTGTCGCTCGACCGAATCACCGAGATCGACAAGGCCGGGCCGCGGCTGAACAGCGTTCTGTTCATCAACCCGCAGGCGATGGCCGAGGCGCGGCGGCTGGACGCCGAGCGGCGGGCCGGCCGCGTGCGGGGTCCGCTGCACGGCGTACCGGTGCTGCTGAAGGATAATGTCGAGACCGCCGACGGCACGCCCACGACCGCGGGCTCCCTGGCGCTGATGGACAACATCCCCGGCCGCGAGGCGCCGATCGTGCGCCGGCTGCGCGAGGCGGGCGCCATCGTGCTGGGCAAGACCAACCTGTCGGAATGGGCGAACTTCCGCTCGACGCGCTCGATCAGCGGCTGGAGCGGCGTGGGCGGGCTGGTGCGCAATCCCTACGGGCTCGACCGCACCGCCTGCGGCTCGTCCTCCGGGTCGGGCGCGGCGGTGGCGGCCGGACTGGCGGCCCTGGCGATCGGCACGGAGACCAACGGCTCGGTGACCTGCCCGGCGGCGATGACCGGGGTGGTCGGGCTGAAGCCCACGGTGGGCCTGGTCTCCAGGACCTACATCGTCCCGATCTCGCCTGAGCAGGACACCGCCGGGCCGATGACGCGCACGGTGGCGGACGCCGCCGCCATGCTGACGGTGATCGCGGGCTCCGACCCCGCCGATCCCGCGACGGCCGAGGCGGACCGCCGCAAGAGCGACTACCTCGCCGCCCTCGACCCCCAGGCGCTGAAGGGCGCGCGGATCGGCGTGCTGCGCAACCTCGCCGGCCGCCACGCCGACGTGGACGCCGTTTACGAAAAGGCGCTGCAGGCGATGCGCGATGCGGGCGCGGTGCTGGTGGAGGTCAAGGGGCCGGAGGACGCCGTGATGGAGCAGGTGGGCACGGCTTCGGGCGACACCCTGCGCGCCGAGTTCAAGGCGGCGCTGAACGACTACCTGGCCTCTACGCCGGCGACGGTGAAGACCCGCACGCTGGATCAGCTGATCGCCTTCAACGCCGCCGAGCCGCGGGAAACGCCGCTGTTCGGCCAGGAGATCTTCGAACAATCGGCGAAGGCGCCCGCCCTGACCGACCCGGCCTACCGGAAGAAGCGGGCCGACGCCAAGAAGCGGGCCGCCGACACCCTCGACCGGCTGATGCGAGAGGCGAATGTGGCGGCCCTGGTCTCGCCCAGCGGCGGGCCGCCGTCGGTGACGGATCCCGTCAACGGCGGGCGGTTCTTCGGCTCGCCCTCCACCCTGCCGGCGGTCTCGGGCTATCCGCACCTGACGGTGCCCATGGGGTATGCTCAGGGCCTGCCGGTCGGGATCTCCTTTCTCGGGCCGGCTTGGTCGGAGGCGCGCCTCCTGTCGCTGGGGCACGCTTTCGAGTTGAAGACCCAGGCCCGCCGCCCGCCCGAGTTCCTGCCGTCGGTGGCCGCCCGGCCGGAAGTGGCGCGGGCCTACGATCCCCGCTGAGCGGGGGGTTGCGCAGACCGGCTTTCGCCCCAATGTGGGGCCAAGCTGCAGCGTGAAGCGGCGGCGCGGTTCGCGTCCTTCGAAACACCGGATCGGCAAATTCTACGTCGGCAAAGGGCAGGAACGCTGGACAAGCACTCAAAGACGCGTCCGCGCCTGATCAACCGCAAGGGCGGAGTGGCCGGACTGCTTCGCGGGGATCGATCCGCCGCCCTGCTCGTTGCAGCTAGATCAAGCGTCGTTGAAAGACAGAGGGCACGCCGAATGTTCGACGTTGTCGCGCCGGAGCATGAGAACCTCATCCGGCTCGAGCCCGGTGACTCCCCGGCCTTTCCCGGCGAGGCGGCGGGCTTCCACCTGATCGACACGACCATGATGTACGCGCCCAAGTCGGGCGGCGTGAAACGCTACCTGCTGGCCAAGCGCGCCTGGCTGGAGGCGCGTCGGCCGGACATCCGGCACACCCTGGTGGTGCCGGGTGCGCGGACGGGCGCGGAGAGCGACGGCCTGGTCACCATCGCCGCCGCCCGGCTGCCGTTCGGCGACGGCTATCGGATGCCGGCCAGCCTGACCAAGTGGGAGACGGTGATCCGGATGCTGGAGCCGGACATCATCGAGGCCGGCGACGTGTTCGTGCCCGGCCATGCAGCGCTGGAGGCCGGCGAGGCTCTGGGCGTGCCGGTGGTGGGCTTCTGCCACACGGACGCGGCGACCCTGGCCGCCCTGCACTTCGGCGAGTGGGCGGAAGCCCCGACCTTCAACTTCTGGGCCCAGGCCTACCAGCGCTTCGACCATGTGGTGGCGCCCAGCCAGCACATGGCCAACCGGCTGATGGAGGCCGGCGTCGAGCGGATGAGCGTCCAGCAGCTGGGCGTCGACACCGAGCTCTTCCATCCCTCGCGCGGCGACCGGGGCAAGCTGCTGAAGCGGCTGGGTCTGGCCGCCGACACCCGGCTGCTGGTGTTCGCCGGCCGGCCGGCGCGCGAGAAGAACATCGACAGCATGGTGGCGGCGGTGGAGCGGCTGGGCGCGCCCTACAAGCTGCTGCTGGTCGGGGCCGGCAAGGACGTGGGCTATTCGCCGAACGTCATCTGCCTGGACTACGAACGCGACCCGGTGAAGCTGGCCGGCCTCATCGCCTCGTGCGACGCCTGCCTGCACGCCAACGAGAACGAGATCTTCGGCCTGGTGGTGCTGGAGGCCATGGCCGCCGGCCTGCCGGTGGTGGGGCCGAGCAAGGGCGGGATCGCCGAGCTGATCGACGAGACGGTGGGGCAGCTGGCCAGCGACGTCGAGCCGGCCGGGCTGGCCGAAGCCATCGAGGCGCTGTTCGCCCGCGACCTGGCGGCGCTGTCGGCGGCGGCCCGCAGGCGCGCCGAGACCCGCCACGGCTGGGCCGCGACCTTCGAGGGGCTGACGCGGCTGTACACCCGGTTGCTGGGTGTCAGCGGGCGCAGGGCTCCGCTGGCGCTGACCGCCTAGCGGACTCTTCTCCGCTCACCCTCACAGGGTGGATCACCGCCCCGTCGGCATGTCCTTGAAGGGCACATCCTTGTCGACGCGGATGTCGCCGGGGAGGCCCAGGACGCGCTCTGCGATGATGTTCTTGAGGATCTCGTCGGTGCCGCCGGCGATGCGCAGACCGGGCGCGCTCATCCAGGAGGCATGGAAGGTGCCCTTCAGCGGGGCCAGGTCCGGATCGTTGATGATCCCGTACTGATCCAGCATCTCGATGGCGGTGTGGGCCAACTCCTGCATCTGGACGGCGGAGACGATCTTGCCGATCGAGCTCTCGGGTCCCGGCGTGGCGCCCTTGGAGAGCGCCGTGAGCGTCCGGTTGCGGGTGTGCTTCAGCCCTTCGGCCTGGACGTACCAGTCGGCCAGCTTCTCGCGCAGCGCCTGGTCTTTCAGCGCCGGGGCGCCGTCGAGGCCCGGCAGGTCGCGGGCGGCTTCCAGGAACTGGCTCCAGCCGGCGCCGCTGGCGCCGCCCACCGCCAGGCGCTCGTTCATCAGAGTGACCAGGCTGACGCGCCAGCCGTCGTCCACCGCGCCCAGCCGCTGGCTGTCCTTCACCCGCACGTCGGTGAAGAAGACCTCGTTGAAGCCCGAGCCGCCGGACATCTGGTGGATCGGCCGGACCTCGACGCCCGGGTCCTTCATGTCGACCCAGAACATCGTCAGGCCCTTGTGCTTGGGCGCGTCCGGGTTGGTGCGGGTGACGACGATCCCGAAGTCCGAGAACTGGGCCCCGGTCGTCCACACCTTCTGGCCGGAGATCACCCAGTCGTCGCCATCGCGCACGGCGCGGGTGCGGGCCGCCGCGACGTCGGAGCCGCCGGACGGCTCCGAGAACAGTTGGCACCAGATCTCCTCGCCGCGCAGGGCGGGGCCGACGAACCGCTTCTTGGTGTCCTCGTCGGCGAAGGTCATCACGGTCGGCACGCACATGCCCAGCCCGATCTGGAACGGGTTCGGCGGGATCGGGTAGCGCGCCTCCTCCTGGCTGAAGATCACCTGCTGAATCGGCGTGCCGCCCGGGCCGCCCCATTCCCTGGGCCAGGTGATCTGGGCGTAGCCGGCGGCGGCCTTCTTCGCCTGCCAGGCCTTGGACGCGGCCATGGAGCCGCCGCCTTCCATGTCCGTCGGGTCGAGCGCCTGCCTGGGCGCATTGGCCTCCAGCCACTGGCGCACCTGGGCGCGGTAGGCGGCTTCCTCGGGCGTGTCGTTGAAGTCCATGATCCGTTTCCTCAGGCCGCGTTGCGCCGCTCGAGCTGGCTGACCAGCCGTTCCTTCCAGACCCGGGGCGCGCCGGCCACCAGACCCAACTGCCGGGAGCGGCGGAAGTAGAGGTGGGCGTCCACCTCCCAGGTGAAGCCGATGCCGCCGTGGGTCTGGATGTTCTCCTTGGCGGCGAACCAGAAGGCCTCGGACCCGGCGATCCGGGCGGCGCTGGCGGCGACGGGCAGTTCGGGCGCGTTGGTGTTGAGCGCCCAGGCCCCGTAGTAGGCGTTCGAGCGGGCGAGCTCGTTCTTGACGTACATGTCGGCCAGCTTGTGCTTGATCGCCTGGTAGGAGGCGATCACCCGTCCAAAGGCGTAGCGCTCCAGCGCGTAGGCCTTGGCCATCTCCAGGCACCGGTCGGCCCCGCCGGTCTGTTCGAAGGCCAGCAGCACCGCGGCGCGGTCGAGGATCTGCTCCAGCAGGGCGAACCCCTCCCCGGCTCGGCCAAGCCTGCGGGCCGGCGCCCCGGTGAAGGTCAGTCGCGCGGCGTCGCGGGTCGGGTCGATGGTCTGCAGCGGCTCGCGGGCCACGCCCTCGCCGGTGAGGTCGACGAGGTAGAGACCGGGCTGGCCGTTCTCCTTCGCCAACACGATGGCCAGGGTCGCGATGTCGCCGTCGGTGACCGGGAGCTTCGTCCCGGTGAGCCTGCCGCCGGTGACGCTGGCCTGCACCGAGCCGGGGGTCAGAGCGCCGGGCCCCTCGGAGGTGGCCAGGGCGCCGATCACCTCGCCGGCGGCGATGCGCGGCAGGATCTCGGCTTTCTGGGCCTCGTCGCCGGCCAGCATCACGGCCTCGGCAAGGAAGTAGACGGTGGAGGCGAACGGGATGGGCGCCACGGCGCGGCCGAGCTCCTCGGCGATGACGCAGAGCTCGAGGTGGCCGAGGCCGAGGCCGCCGTGCTCCTCCGGGATCGCGGCGCCCAGCCAGCCCTGGGCCGCCACGGCCTTCCACAGCGCATCGTCGTGGGTGCGCTTGTCGTCGTCCAGGACCTTGCGAACGTGCGCCGTGGAGCAGTTCGCCTCAAGGAACTTGCGCGCCTCGGACTTCAGGAACTTCTGGTCGTCGGAGAAGTCGAAATTCATGCCTGCCATCCCGCCGTGGACCGGCGCTCGCCGTTTCTCGCCGATCACCATTGCGCGCGAGGGGCAGGCTGGAAAGTGTGACGTCGCGTGAGGCTGAAATGCGGGCCGCGGGTGGCGAGGCGGGCCCCGGAGGTCTAAATCCCAGGGATGCGCACAGAGACCCCCCAGCCCATCCGCCTGTCCGAGTACCGTCCGCCCGCCTACCTGGTTGACGAGGTCCACCTGTCGTTCGACCTGGCGCCGAACACCACCCGGGTAAGGGCGCGGCTGGACGTGCGGCGCAACGGCGAGGCGGCCGAGCCGCTGCGGTTCAACGGCGAGCGTCTAAAGCCGGTGTCGGTGGCGATCGACGGCCGGACACTTTCGGAGGGCGAGTACAGCTTCGACGGCGAATTCCTGACGATCGCCGACGTGCCGGCCGCCTTCGTGCTGGAGACCGAAGTCGAGATCGACCCGGAGAACAACAAGGCCCTGTCCGGGCTCTACATGTCGGGTGGCCGCTTCTGCACGCAATGCGAGGCCGAGGGCTTCCGCACCATCACCTTCTGGCCGGACCGTCCGGACGTGCTGAGCCGCTTCACGGTGCGGATCGAGGCCGACACGGCGTTCCGCCACCTGCTGTCCAACGGCAACCTGATCGAGGCGGGCCAGCTGCCCGGCGGCCGTCACTTCGCCGTCTGGAACGACCCCTTCCCGAAGCCCAGCTACCTGTTCGCCCTTGTGGCCGGCGAGCTGGACGTCCTGGAAGACAAGCTCGTCACCATGAGCGGGCGCACCGTGGACCTGCGAATCTACGTGGATCCCGGCATGGCGCCGCGCGCCGCCTACGCGATGGACGCGCTGAAGCGCTCGATGAAGTGGGACGAGGAGGCGTTCGGGCGCGAGTACGATCTCGACCTGTTCATGATCGTGGCGGTCCGCGACTTCAATTTCGGGGCCATGGAGAACAAGGGGCTGAACATCTTCAACAGCTCCCTGCTGCTGGCCGACCCGGCGACCGCCACCGACATGGACTTCGAGCGCATCGAGAGCGTCGTGGCGCACGAGTACTTCCACAACTGGACCGGCGACCGGATCACCTGCCGCGACTGGTTCCAGCTGTGCCTCAAGGAGGGGCTGACGGTCTTCCGCGACCAGAGCTTCTCCGGGGACATGCGCGGGCACGCGGTGCAGCGGATCAAGGACGTGAAGGCGCTGCGCGCCCGGCAGTTCGCCGAGGACCAAGGCCCGCTGGCCCACCCGGTGCGGCCGTCGAGCTACCTGAAGATCGACAACTTCTACACGGCGACCATCTACGAGAAGGGCTCGGAGGTGATCCGGATGCTGAAGACCCTGATCGGGCCCGACGCCTTCCGGAGCGGCATGGACCTCTACTTCGAGCGCTGGGACGGGCACGCCACCACGGTGGAGGAGTTCATCCGCTGCTTCGAGGAAGCCTCAAGCCGCGACCTGTCGGACTTCTTCGCCTGGTACGAACAGGCGGGCACGCCGCGGGTGACGCTGAAGTCCGACTATGACGAGGCCGCGCGGACCCTCACCCTGAACCTTTCCCAGGAAACCCCGCCGACGCCGGGCCAGCCGACCAAGCGGCCGCTGCCGATCCCGGTGATCGTGGGCCTGCTGGACCACGAGGGTCGGACGCTCGCCTTCGAGAGCGACGGCAAGGCGGTGGACGAGACAGTGGTGGTGCTGGACCGGGCGCAGACTACCGTGACGCTGAGCGGGGTGGACTCGCGGCCGGTGGTCTCGGCCCTGCGCGGCTTCTCGGCGCCGGTGGTGCTGGAGACCGACGCGCCGCCGAAGGACCGCTATGTGCAGCTGGCGGCCGACCCCGACCTGTTCAACCGCTGGGAGGCCGGCCAGGACCTCGCCCGGGCGCTGATCCTGTCGCGGGCGCAAGGACGGGCCGACGAGGTCAACGAGGAGCGCTACGCCGAGGCGGTCGGCCGCGCGCTGGCCGACCAGGCGTCCGATCCCGCGTTCAAGGCGCTGCTGCTGGCCCTGCCCTCGGAGTCCGACCTGGCGCTGGCCATGAAGCCGGCGGATCCGGCGGCGATCCACGAGGCGCGGGACGCCCTGCGCCTGCGGCTGGCGCTGCACCTGAATGCTGAGCTGCGGCGCCTGCACACCGGCCTGCAGGACCTGGGCGAGTTCTCGCCGGACGCGGCGGGGGCGGGCCGGCGCGCGCTGCGCAATGCGGCGCTCGACCTGATGGCGGCCAATCCGCGCGCCGACGTGGCCGAGATCGCTGAGGGCCACTACCGCGCCGCGATCAACATGACCGACGCCATGGGCGGGCTGTCGGCCCTGATGCAAATCGGCGGGCAGGCCTATGAGGCGGCGCTGGAGGACTTCTACGGGCGCTGGAAGTCCGAGCCGCTGGTGATCGACAAGTGGTTCGCGGTCCAGGCGCGCGATCCGTCCGAGACGGCGCTGGGCCGGGTGATGGGCCTGACCACCCACCCGGCGTTCGAAGGCAAGAACCCGAACCGCCTGCGGGCGCTGGTTTCGACCTTCGCCAACTTCAATCCGGCGCGGTTCCACGACCCGAGCGGGGCGGGCTACCGCTTCCTGGCGGACCAGATCATCGGGGTGGACGGGTTCAACCCGATGACCGCCGCGAGGCTGGTCGATCCGCTAGGCGGGTGGCGGCGCTACACGCCGGAGCTGGGCGCGCTGATGAAGGCGGAGCTGCAGCGGATCCTGCAGGCGCCGGGCCTGTCGAAGAACGTCTTCGAGCTGGCCAGCCGGGCGCTGGCCGACGACGCCGACGGATGAAACGCCGCGCCCGGAATGGGTGACGGAGTCCGCGACGCAGCTTAGACTCGCCTGCTGAGGGAATGCTCGGTGGGGAGGGGCGACGAGGCGTTGGCCAGGCGCGAGGGCAAGCACGCGGCCGAAACGCCGTCGCCTGAGGGCGTCGAGGCGGCGTCCGACACGTCGCGCCCGCCGAGCTACAGCTTCGCGCGCGTGGCCATCCTCGCCACCCTGCTGCTGCTGGCCGTCTACACGGCCGTGGCGGTGGGCCGGATCCGCGCCGGGCCGCAGTCGGCCGACGAACAGCTGGTCTGGCTGGCCGCCCCGCTGGCTACCGCCTTCGCGCTCGGGCTCCTGCTGCTGTTCGAGTGGCGTAGGGTCGAGGAGGCGCACGCCGCCTATACCGATTCCGAACACCGCTTCCGCCTGGCGGTGGAGGCGGCGCGCTGCGGCATCTGGGAATGGGACCTCACCTCCGACCGCATCTTCATGTCGGACGTGACCGGCGCCCTGTTCGGCTGGCGCGGCGGCGTGGTGGACGGGCAGCAGGTGCTGGACCGGGTGGCCGCGGGCCACCGCGACGGGCTGCGCGACGCGCTGGCCAACGCCGCGATCTACGGCGGCTTCGACGTCTCCTTTCAGGTGCCCTCCCCGATCGGCGGCCGCCCGGTGTGGATCGACGCCCGGGGCCAGGGCTTCGGCGATGCGGCCGAGGGCGGCTTCGCGCGGATCATCGGCGTCGCCTTGGACGTCACCGAAGAGCGGCTGGCCCAGGCCCGCGCACAGACGGCCGAGACCCGCCTGCGCGACGCCATCGAGAGCGTCTCCGAGGCCTTCGTGCTCTGGGACCGGCATGGCCGGCTCCTGATGTGCAACAAGAACTATCGAAACTTCTTCCGGCTCGACCCGCAGCTGCTGAAGCCCGGCGTGCAGCGCGACCAGGTGGAGCGCTTCGCCCAGCTGGCCGTGCGCCAGGAGTTCCCGGCCCCAGGCGGCGCGCGCGGCGTGCGCGAGGCCGAGCTGGCGGACGGGCGCTGGGTGCAGATCTCCGAGCGGTCCACGGCCGAAGGCGGACTGGTGGTGACGGCCGCGGACATCACGGCCCTGAAGACCCAGGAAGAGGCGCGGCGGCGCAACGAAGAGGAGCTGCGCAAGGCCGTGGCCAACCTCGAGGCCAGCCAGTCCGAACTCTCCGAGCTGGCCCGCAAGTACGAGGTCGAAAAGGTTCGCGCCGAGAGCGCCAACAAGGCCAAGAGCGAGTTCCTGGCCAACATGTCCCATGAGCTGCGGACCCCGCTGAACGCCATCAACGGCTTCTCGGAGATCATGCAGGGAGAGATGTACGGCCCGCTCGGCGACCGCCGCTACAAGGAATACTCGCGCGACATCCTGCACTCCGGCCAGCACCTGCTCGCGCTGATCAACGACATCCTGGACATGTCGAAGATCGAGGCCGGCAAGATGAGCATGCGGTTCGAGCCCGTGTCCCTGGAGGAAGTGGCCGAGGACGCCGCCCGCCTGGTGCGCAACCGGGCCGAGACGGCCGGGCTGACGCTCGAGGTCGAGTTCCCCGCCCTGCCGGAGGTGGAAGCCGACTATCGGGCGGTGAAGCAGGTGCTGCTGAACCTGCTCTCCAACGCCATCAAGTTCACGCCGCGCGGCGGCCGGGTGACGATCCGTGCGGAGCTGCGCGCCGAGCACCTGGGCGAGCGGGTGCGGATCGCGGTGCAGGACACCGGCATCGGGATTTCGCGCGACGACCTCGTGCGACTGGCGCGGCCGTTCGAACAGATCGAGAGCCAGCACGCGAAGACCCAGCAGGGCACCGGCCTGGGGCTGGCGCTGAGCAAGGCGCTGGTGGAGATGCACGGCGGGCTGCTCGACCTGGAGAGCGCGCCGGGCCAGGGCACCGAGGCGAGCTTCCTGCTGCCGGTGCGCCAGACCGTTCAGGAGCCGGTGAAGGCGCAGGCGGTGGCCTAGCGCACGGGAGCTCCTCCCCCGGCCCGGTGGGACCCGCCCGGAAGCTTCGGCTGACCCCCTCCGTTTCGGCGCGGACGCGCCGAGCCACCTCCTCCGATGGGGAGGAATTTTGTCAGGAGTTGACGATGGTCGCGTACGCCTGGCGGGCGGCGGTGCGGGAGGCGGCGAGCTTCGTCGTCAGGCCGCGCATGTCGCGGGCGCCGCCGGCGCGCGCCAGGAGAGCGCGGAACGCCTTGGGCTCCTGGGTCGGATCGGGGTTGTCCTCAAGGGCGACCTTCAGGAGCTGGGTGAGGTCCTGCTGCAGGCGCCACGCCTGTTCCAGGGCCCCGACCGGCTGGGCCGGCGCAAGGCCAGCTTCGCGGAAGGCGACCAGCGCCGCGGCGGTGTTGGGCTTTAACGGACCGCCGTCGGCCGCGTGGACCAGCTGCAGGAACTGGGCGGCGAACTCGATGTCGACCAGGCCGCCTGGCGAAAGCTTCAGATCCCAGTCGCCCTTCGGCGGCCGCTCCTCTTCAAGCAGCTGGCGCATGTCGCGGACCGCGGCCGCGGTGCGGGCGCGGTCGCGCGGACGGCGCAACGCCGCCTCGATGGCCTCGCAGGCCGCCTTGCCGAACGTCTCCGAGCTGGCCCAGACCACGCGGGCGCGGGTGAGCGCCAGCAACTCCCAGGTCTCGGCCTCGCCCTGGTAATAGGCGTCGAAGGCGGCGGCGCTCACTGCCACCGGGCCCTTGGTCCCCGACGGGCGCAGCTGCATGTCCACGTCGTAGAGCCCGCCCTCCGCCGTCTGGCTCGAGAGCGCCGCGATCAGACGCTGGGTGAAGCGGCCGTAGAAGGTCGACGCGTCCCAGCCCTTACCGTCCGACATGGCGGCGGGATCGGCGGCGCGGTAGAGCGTCATGAGGTCGAGATCGGAGCCGGCGCTCATCTCTCGCGAGCCGCACTTGCCCAGCGCGACCACGGCCACGTCGCCTTCGAAGGCCCCGCCCAGGCGGACGGTCTCGGCCAGGGCTGCAGGGGCGAGCGCCTCGATGCAGACGTCGGCCAGGTCGGCGAAGGCCTTGCCCGCCATCTCGGCGGTGGCGGCGCCGCTCATCACCTGGACCCCGACCCGGAACGCCTGCTCCCGGTGCGCGCGACGGACGGCGTCCATGGCGGCCTCGAAGCCGCTCGCCCGGCCGACGGCGGCGGCCATCACGGCGCGGTCCTCAGCGATGTCGATGGGTTCGAAGAAGTCAGTGTCGAGCATGGCGTCGATCGCCGCCGGCCGCCGCGACAGGGTGTTGGCCAGGCGCGGGGCGAAGGCCATGACCTGGACCACCAGCTCGAACAGCCGGGGCTGGGCCAGGAACAGCGACTGCAGCTGCACGCCGGATGAGAGGCGGGCGAAGAAGTCCGAGAAGCGGTTGAACGCGGCGTCCGGCGCGCCGGTCGCCTGGAAGGCGTCGAGCAGGCGCGGCGCCAGGCGGGTGAACAGCTCGCGGCCGCGTTCGGTGCGCGTGGCGGGGATGCGGCCGTGGTGCCAGCTGCGGATGGTCTGCGAGACGCGCGCCGGGTTCGAGAAGCCCATGCGGGTGAGGGTGGCCAGGGTCTCGGGATCGTCGTCGACGCCGGTGAACACGAGGCTGCCGAACCGCGACGACAGCGGCTCCTCCTCCGGGAAGAGTTCGGCGTAGCGGCCGTTCACGGTCTTCAGGATCCGGGTGATGGCGGCGTCGAAGCTGCGCAGCTTGTCGTAGCCGGCGAGCGCGGCCACGCGCTTGCGATCGGCGTCCGACTCCGGAAGGCGGTGGGTCTGCTCGTCCTCCAGCATCTGGATGCGGTGCTCGATGGCGCGGAGCGTGCGGTAGGCGTCGATGAGCTCCGCGCAGGTCTCGGGTTCGACATGGCCGGCGTCGCGCAGGGTCCTCAGCGCGTCGAGGGTCCGGTTGCTGCGCAGCTCGGGATTGCGGCCACCCAGGATCAGCTGCTGGGTCTGGACGTAGAACTCGATCTCCCGGATGCCGCCGCGCCCGAGCTTCAGGTCGACGCCCTTGGCCGAGACGCGCTCGTCCACCTTATGGGCGTGGATCTGGCGCTTGATGGAGTGGATGTCGGCGATGGCCGCGAAATCGAGATTGCGGCGCCAGATGAAGGGCTGCAGCTCCTTGAGGAAGGCCTGGGCCGCGGGGATGTCGCCCGCGCAGGGCCGCGCCTTGATGAAGGCGGCGCGCTCCCAGTTCTGGCCGACGGTCTCATAGTACTCGAGAGCCGCCGGGATCGGCACCGCCGGCTGCGTGGAGGAGGGATCCGGGCGCAGCCGCAGGTCCATGCGGAAGACGTAGCCGTCGCCGGTCTTGGCCTGCATCAGCTCGGAGAGGCGGTGGGTGAGCCGTACGGCGAAGGCCTGAGGCTCGACGCCTTCGGCCAGCGGCATTCGCTCTGGATCAAAGAACACAGAGACGTCGATGTCGCTGGAGTAGTTGAGCTCGTAGGCGCCCTGCTTGCCCATGGCGATGCAGAACCAGCCTGGGACGGGCCCCTCCTCCCCCAACCCCAGCCGCGACAGGCGGCCCATGTCGAGCTCATTGCGGGCGGCCAGCGTCAGGGCCGAGGACACCGAGGCGTCGGCGAAGCGGGTGAGCGCGCCGGTGACCTGGTCCAGGTCCCAGAGGCCGCCGAGATCCGCCAGCGCGGTGAGCAGGTGCAGCTCGGCCTTCAGCCGGCGGAGCTCGACGCCGCCGGCCTCCATCTCCAACTCCGCCGCGGCCGCGGTGCGGGCGAGAACGTCCTCCAGGCGCGCGTCCGGATCGTCCTCAAGGATGCGCCCCAGCATGGCGGGCGAGCGCCGGGCCAGGCTGGCGAGGTAGGGCGAGGCGCCGAACACCGGGGCCAGCGCCGGCCAGGCCTGGTCGAGGGCGGGGCCGTTCCACCGCTCCGCGATGATCTCCCGCGCCCGCGCGGCGGCGCGGGCGTCGAGGACGGGACCGCACGGGGCAAGTCGTTCGGCAGTTACGGCCATTTAACTGGCTCCCCGGGCGCAGAGCTGGGCAATATCGCGCGCAGCCGCCGCGGGGGAGATGCGCATGAGGGCCGCCGACCTGTTCTTCCTGCCTTCGCTGGAGCGGGGCGCCGATGCGGCGCTGCTGGCCCTGCGGCTAGGCGTCGGATCGTTCCTGATCTTCGGCGTCTGGGACAACATCACGAGCGCTTCGCACATGCAGGAGTTCGTGGCCTTCCTCGGCAAGTTCGGCTTTCCGTGGCCGCATCTTCTCGCGCCCTTCGACGTGTGGGTCCAGTTCGCGATCGGGCTGGCCTTCATCCTGGGCCTGACGACCCGGTGGGCAGGCCTGCTGTGCGCGGTGAACTTCATCATCGCCATCGTCATGGTGGACCACCACGCCGGCTGGCGGGCGTCCTTCCCGGCCATGTGCCTGGTGCTGATCGGCCTCTACCTGGGTACGCGGGGAGCCGGCGCGCTGTCGCTCGACCATGTGCTGCTGGCGCGGCAGCGCGGATTCAGCCGGAAGCTCTAGCGCCCTAGGCGCGCGGGAGGATGAAGGCGACGCGCAGGCCCGGCCCCATCTCGCCGACCTTGCCGGGGCCCTCGTCCAGCTCCAGGCGGCCCTGGTGGGCTTCGGCGACGGCGGCGACCAGTGAGAGGCCGAGGCCCGCGCCGGGTTCGTTGCGGCTGTTCTCCAGGCGCACGAACCGTTGGACCACCCGCTCGCGGTCCACCTCGGGGACGCCAGGGCCGGTGTCGGTGACCGAGAACTCCACCTCGCCCGAGGAGCGGCGACGCACGCGGAGCATGATCGCGCCGCCGGCCGGCGTGTACTTGACGGCGTTGTCGAGCAGGTTGGCCAGCGCCTGGGCGAGGAACTCGCGGTTGCCACGCACCTGCAGGTCCTTGGCGAACTCGGCGGCGAAATCGATGCCCTTGTCCTCGCACAGCGGCTCGTAGAGCTCGGCGATGTCGCCAGCCAGGTCGGCGGGGTCGAACAGCACCGGGTCCGGCGCCGTGCCGGCGGCCTGCAGCCGGGCGATGGAGAGCACCGCGCCGAAGGTCTTGAGCACCCCGTCGGTGTCGGTGAGGGCCTGGGCCAGGGCTTCCTGCGGGTCGCCCTTGCCAGCCTCCACATCGATGAAGGCGGCCTCCAGGCGGGCGCGCAGCCGGGTGAGCGGCGAGCGCAGGTCGTGGGCGATGGCGTCGCCGGCATGCTTGTGGCCGGCCATCGAGCGTTCCAGCCGGTCGAGCATCTCGTTGAGGCCGATAGCCAGCTCGTCGAATTCGTCGCGGGTGCCGCGGACCCGCGCGCGGGCGGCGAGGTCGCCATTGCGCACCGCGTCCACCACCTCGGTGAGGCCCGCCATGCTGCGGCTGACGTTGCGGCTGACCAGCACGCCGCCAGCCAGACCCAGCATCACCACCAGGGCGCCGGCGCCCCAGAGGGCGTTGATGATCTTGAGGACATAGGCCTCGTCCTCGCCCACGTCGGCGCCCACGAACAGGATCTCTCCGCCGTTGAGGCGCACCTGGAGGCCACGCGCGGGATGGCGAAGCGCGCGTCCCTGCTCGTCCTCGTCGGTGACCTGGAAGGTGGTCCAGGTGGGCTGGCCCTCGAAGTCCTCCACCGGGCTCTCGGCGATCGAGCCGGAGATCACCTCGCCGTCCCGGGTCATCAGCAGGTAGAGGAACGGCCGCTCGCTGGCGGCGCGCTCGATGGTCGCCTGGTTGACGGCGGCGATGCCCGCCCGCTCGTAGGCCGCCACCAGCGAGCGCATCTCGCGGGTGATCTCCTGATCGGTCCGGCGCGCAGCCTCGCCGGCCGTCGCCACGTAGATGTAGGCCAGGAAGGCGAAGGCGGCGCTGGCGAACAGCGCCAGGAACAGCAGCGTCAGCCGGAACGGCGTGGTCCGGAAGATGCGCGGCAGGCGCATGGGGCGGCCTGCCCGCGCCTAGGCGTCGAGGCGGTAACCCGCCCCGCGGACGGTCTGCAGCATGGGGCGGTCGAAGCCCTTGTCGATCTTCGAGCGCAGCCGGGAGACGTGGACGTCGATCACATTGGTCTGCGGGTCGAAGTGGTATTCCCAGACCTTCTCCAGCAGCATGGTGCGGGTCACCGACTGGCCGGCGTGGCGCATCATGAACTCGAGCAGCTGGAACTCGCGCGGCTGGAGGTCGATCTCCTTGCCCTGCCGGTGCACCGTCCGGGCGATGAGGTCCATCTCCAGGTCGCCGACCCGCAGCAGGGTTTGCACGGAGCCGGTCTCGCGGCGGCGGGCCAGGGCCTCGACGCGGGCGATCAGCTCGGCGAAGGCGTAGGGCTTCACAAGGTAGTCGTCGCCGCCGGCTTGCAGGCCGGCCACGCGGTCGCCGACCTCGCCCAGGGCGGAGAGGAAGAGGACCGGCGTCTGGTCGCCCTCACGCCGAAGCGTGGTGATGAGGGTGACGCCGTCCATCTTCGGCATCATGCGGTCGACGATCATCACGTCGAACTCGCCATCGCGGGCGGCGGCGAGGCCCTCCTCACCGTCCGCCGCGCGGACGCAGGTGCAGCCGGCCTCGGCGAGGCCGCGCTCCATCGCTTCGGCCGCCTCGAGGTCGTCTTCGACGATCAGGATCCGCATTGATTCTCCGCCCCCGCGAGAACCGCAGCCTAGCCTGAAACCTTCAGCGGCAGGAAGGACGTCCGACCGTTGCGGTACACGCCGACCAGCACGCTGGTGCGGTTGGTCCGCTTGGCAGCATCCACAACAGCCGCCAGATCGGCGGAGCTGGTGATCGCGCGGTCGCCGGCGCGGGTGATCAGGTCACCGCGGCGCAGACCCTTCTCGGCTGCGTCCGACGCCTGGTCGACGCTGGTGACCAGGGCGCCGCGAACCTCGGCTGGCACGTTCAGCTGGCGGCGCGTGGCCTCGTCCAGCGGCGCGAGCGCGAGGCCGATGACCGGCGCGGCCGGAGCGGCCGGCGCAGGGCGGCCGGGCGTGGCGCCGCCGGGCGTGTTGTCGTTCACCGCAAGTTCGCGTTCCGACGGGCGGGTGCCCGAGCGGACCTCGATAGTCCGGCGGCGGCCGTCGCGGATCACGTCCAGCCGCAGGGCGTCGCCCGGACGAGCCTGGGCCACGCGGCGGGTGAGATCGGAGGAGCTCTTCACGCCCTGGCCGTTGATGGCCACCACCACGTCGCCGACCATGAGGCCGGCGCGCTGGGACGGACCGCCCTGCACGAGGTCGCCCACGATCGCGCCGCGCTGCTCGCCCATGCCCTGGGCTTCGGCCATTTCGCGGGTGAAGTTCTGGATGCTGGCGCCGATGTAGCCGCGCTCGATGCGGCCGCCGCGGATCAGCTGGTTGGTGACCGACTGGGCCACGTCGGCGGGGATGGCGAAGCCGATGCCGACCGAGCCGCCGGACGGCGAGAAGATCGCCGTGTTCACGCCGATCACCCGGCCGTAGATGTCGAAGGTGGGCCCGCCCGAGTTGCCGCGGTTGATGGGCGCGTCGATCTGAATGTAGTCGACGAAGGTCTCGCCGATGTCGCGGCCATAGGCCGAGATAATACCCGCCGTGGCGGTGCCGCCCAGACCGAACGGATTGCCAACCGCGATGACCCAGTCGCCGACGCGCGGCTTGGCGGAGTCCTCGAAGTTCACGAACGGGAACGGTCCGCGGCGGTTCTTGACCCGCAGGACGGCGAGGTCGGTGCCCTCGTCGCGACCCACGATCTCGGCCTCGAGCTCGGTCTCGTCCTTCATCACCACGGTGATGCGCTCGGCGTTCTCGACGACGTGGTTGTTGGTGACGATGTAGCCGTCGGCCGAGATGAAGAAGCCCGAGCCGGAGGACTGCTGGCTGGGCAGGCGCGGCTGGCCGCGCTCGGTCTGGCCGCCCCGCGGCGGGGCCGTCGGGTCCTGGCCCTCCTCGCCGTCCGGCTGCGGCAGCAGGAACGGCAGGCCCGGGATGGCGCGGCGCAGCGCGCTCGGATCGGCGCGGCTGGTGACGTTGATCGACACCACGGCGGGCGACACCCGCTCGAAGATGTCGGCGTAGGACATCGGCGCGCCGGGCGGCGGCGCGAAGATCGGGGCAGTGGACGCGCGGATCAGCTGCGGCTGCTCGGCGTGCGCGCTGGGCAGCCTCATGCCTGCGCCCGCCACCGCGGCGGCCATGACGCCGGCGCCCGCGACGGCGCCCAGGAGATAACCGGTCTTCTTGGAGGTCATAAGCCTTCTATTCCCTGCGCGAGCGCGTGAGATCCGCCCCCGCCCGCAACACCTAGGTTCGATGCACGAGAGTGCAACAGCTCTCAAGTTACGTTTAGGTCACCCTGCGCGCGGCTTCGCGTCGGATATTTGTCCTCAACGTGTCAGTATGTATCGCCGTCGCCCAGTCGGCGAAGCCGCTCCGCCTCTTCCTGCGAAAGCTCCGCATCCGTCGTTCGGTTCCGGAGCCTCGCGAACAGCAATCCGGCGCCCAGAAGCACGATCAGGAACGGGCCCAACCAGAGGGCGAGATTGCCCGGCCCGAAGGATGGGGTCAGCAGCACGAACTCGCCATACCGGTCCGTCAGGTAGCGCTTGATCTGCGCCTCGTCCTTGCCGGCGAGGACCTGTTCCCGAACCAGGCGGCGGAGGTCCTGCGCGAGCTCCGCGTCGGAGTCGTCGATGGACTCGTTCTGGCAGACGAGGCAGCGGACCTCCCGGAAGATCTCGCGGGCGCGGGCCTCCTGGGCTGGATCCTGCAGCCGCTCGGCGGGATCGGAGGCGGCGGCCATGCAGAGCACCGCCGCCAGGGCGGCGAAGGCGCGGCGCAGGCTCATGCCGCCTGCTCGCGGCGGCGGCCGACGCCGAGGCGAAGCCGCCGGTCGGACAGGGAGACCAGGCCGCCGAGGGCCATGATCCCGGGGCCGATGAAGATCAGGCTGGCCCAGGGGTTCCAGTAGGCGCGGACCAGCCACACCGGCTCGCCCGGACCCTCACGGCGCTCGCCCAGCACCACGTAGACGTGGCTCAGTCCCTGGTAGCAGATGCCCACTTCCGAGGTGTTCTGGCCGCCCGCCGGATAGAAGCGGCGCTCGGGCGAGGGCGCGCAGATCGGCCGGCCGTTGCGGGTGATCGCCAGCTGGGCCCGCTCGGCGTCGTAGTTCGGCCCGTCCACCGCCTGGATATCCTGCAGGATTACGTGGTAGGCGCCGGCGTCGAGCGCGCCGCCGATCGGCAGGGTCTCGGCGGCCTCAACCTTCCAGCTGGTCTCGAAGACCGCGCCCAGGACGAAGACGCCCAGACCCAGGTGGGCCAGGGTCATGCCCCAGGCGCCGCGCGGCAGGCCGGTGAGCCGGCGCAGGCTCTCGCGGGCCGGCACCCGGAAGGCGCGGGTGCGCTCGAGGATCTCCACCAGAACGCCGGCGATCAGCCAGGCGCCCAGGGCCACGCCGGCCGCGCCCCAGGCGTGCTTCGGGTTGACCAGGAGCAGGGTGAGCAGCGCCATGGCCAGGGCGATCAACGCCGCCATCCAGAGGCGCTGGACCGCGCCACGGGCGTCGGCGCGCTTCCAGGACAGCAGCGTGCCGGCGGGCAGCAGGATGAACAGCGCCGCCATCAGGGGTGTGAAGGTCAGGTTGAAGTAGGGGGGACCGACCGAGATCGCCTCGCCCGTGGCCGCCTCCCGGATCAGCGGGAAGAGGGTGCCCAGCAGCACGGTCGCGGTGGCGGCGGCCAGCAGGATGTTGTTGAGCACCAGGGCGCTCTCGCGGCTGACCGGGGCGAACACCCCGCCCTGGGCGAGGCTGGGCGCGCGCCAGGCGAACAGCACGAAGCCCGCGCCGGCGGTGACGCCCAGGATCATCAGCAGCAGGACGCCGCGGGTCGGGTCGACGGCGAACGCGTGCACCGAGGTGAGCACGCCGGAGCGCACCAGGAAGGCGCCCAACATCGAGAAGGAGAAGGAGGCCAGCGCCAAGAAGACGGTCCAGCCCGGCAGCGCTCCGCGCTTCTCGGTGACCACAGCGGAGTGCAGCAGCGCCGCACCCACCAGCCAGGGCATGAAGGAGGCGTTCTCCACCGGGTCCCAGAACCACCAGCCGCCCCAGCCCAGCTCGTAGTAGGCCCAGAAGGCGCCCAGGGTGATGCCGATGGTGAGCATGCTCCAGGCGGCCAGCGTCCAAGGCCGTACCCAGCGGGCCCAGGCGGCGTCGACGCGCCCCTCGATCAGGGCGGCCATGCCCAGGGAGAAGACCACCGACATGCCGACGTAGCCCGCGTAGAGGAACGGCGGGTGGAAGGCGAGCGCCGGGTCCTGGAGCAGCGGATTGAGCGAGCGCCCCTCCACCGGGACCGGCGAGAGACGGCTGAGCGGGTTCGAGGCGAACACCGTGTAGGCCAGGAACACCACCCCCAGCGCGCCCTGCACCGCCACGGTGACGGCCTTGAGGCCACGCGGCAGGCTGCGGCCCAGCATGGCGACGGCCGCGCCGAAGCCGGTGAGCGCCAGGCACCAGAGCAGCATCGAGCCCTCGTGGCTGCCCCAGGTCCCGGCCACCCGGTAGAGCATCGGCTTCTCGCTGTGCGAGTTGGCCGCCACGTTGGCCACCGAGAAGTCCGAGACCACGAACGCTTGCATCAGGGCCGAAAAGGCGACGAGCACGCCCAGGAAGGCCACCAGGGCCGCGCCCTCGCCCGCGGCGGCGAGCACCGGCGAGCGGCGCATCCGTGCGGCCGCGGAGAGCCCCACCTGGGCCAGCGAGACCGCCAGCGCCAGGATGAGCGCGAACGCGCCGACCTCTGCGATCATAGGGGGCTGCTCTTCGGCCCGGGGGCGGCGGGCTGCTCATGCATGGGCTTGCCGCCCTCGCCGTACCACTCGCCCTGCTCCTTCAGCGCCTTGGAGACCTCGCGCGGCATGTAGCGTTCGTCGTGCTTGGCGAGCACGCGCTTGGCCTCGAAGACCCCGTCGTGGCGGAACGCGCCGATGGCGACGATGCCCTGCCCCTCGCGGAACAGGTCCGGCAGGTCGCCCTGGAAGACCACCTTGTCGGTGGCCTGCTGGTCCTGGACGGTGAACTCCACCCGGCCGTCGGAGTGCTTCACCACCGAGCCTTCTGCGACCAGGCCGCCCAGCTGGATGGAGCGGCCCGGCGGCGGCTTGGCGGCCTCGGCCTGCGAGGGCGTGTAGAAGAACGAGATAGAATCCCTGAGGCCCCAGAGCGTCAGGCCGACGGCGAGCGCCAGCACCGGCGCGATGGCCAGCAGCAAGGTCAGGCGGCGGCGCGCCTTGGGGGACTTCGGCAGGAAACTCATCGCATCGGCTCCGCCTGCGCGGCCTGCGCAAGCTGGTTGAGGATCTCGGGCTGAGCGGCGTAGCGGGCGCGGGCCTGGGCCAACGCGGCGTCACGCTTGGGCGTGTCGCCGAGCACCGCATAGGCCCGGACCAGGCGGACCCAGCCTTCGGGATCGTCGGGGTTGGACTGCAGGCGACCGGCCAGGCCTTCGACCATTCCGCGGATGGCGGCCATCTGGTCGCCCGACACGGAGGGCTGGGCCGGCAGCCCCTCGGCTTCGGCGATGGCCCGCCTCAGGACCTCCGCGCGAGGGTCGGCAGGCGGCACCTCGGCCAGCAGGGCGCGCCACTCGGCGATGCCTCCCTGGCGGTCGCCGCCCAGGATCTTCTGGCGGGCGAGGTAGAAGCGAGGCTCGATCAGCCTGGGGTCCCGCCTCAGCGCCTCCCGGAACGCGGCGGCGGCGGTTTCGTCGACCTCCCCGGCCTGGCCCGCGTAGGCTTCGCCCAGCAGCACCCAGAGGTCGGCGCGCTCCGGCGCCAGGGCCACCGCCCGGCGCAGGGCCCGGACGGCGGCGGCGGGATTGTTGGCGCTGGCCTCGGCCATGGCCAGGAAGCGGAAGAGTTCGGGATCGTCCCGACGTTCGCGCGAGAGCCGGTTGAGGACGGCGGCGATCTCGGCCGGCTGCAGGGTGGCCAGGTCGCTGTTGCGCCAAGTCTCGAGCCTACGGGCGAACGGCTGGTCCGGCGCGCCGGGGGAACCCAGGCTGAGGTAGACGCCGAGCGCCAGGGCCGGCGCCGCGATGACGGCGGCGAGGACGGCAGCGCGCGACTTCGGATCGGCCTGCCAGCTCGCGCCGGCCTTTTCGGTGGCGGCGAGCAGCCGGCGTGCGGCCTCGGCGTGGGCGCCCTTGCGCTCGCCCTCGGCCAGCAGGCCGCGGTCCGCGAGGTCGTCGATTTCGGCGAGCTGGCGGCGGTAGAGGCCGGGAGTCGGGTCCGGCGCCTCGCCCTGTGAGGCGGCTTGGGCGGCGCGGAAGAGGATGAGGCCGGCTGCGACGGCGGAGAGGACGCCGGCGACCGCCCAGAACGCGATCATGGCCGGCGTTTAGCCGAAAGCGCGGGTCAGCGCGAGAGCCGGTCAGTCCCTGCGGCCAACGGGGACGCGTAGGCGTCGATCGCTGCAGCCCGCCGGCGGACCAGGTCGGCGGCCTTGTCGTCGCGGACCAGCCGGCTGAATTCCACGACCACGGCCAGGTGCTCGCGGGCCACCGCATCGTTCTCGCAGTCGCCGGTCTTCAGCAGGTCGAGCGTCTCCTCGACATAATGATCGAGCATGTCGCCCACCTTCTCGATCATTCGGGCGCGTGCGGAGGCGAAGCCGCCATAGTTCGCGCTCGATCGGGTCTCGCGGGCGAAGTGGAACAGGGTGATGGCCCGGCGGACCGCCTTCGGATCCGGCGGCAGGGTGTGGCGCGGGATCATCCGCCGGATGCGGCGCAGGCGGGCCGGCTGCATCGGCAGCGCCAGGTTGGCGTACTTCTCCGCCTCTCGGATCCGGCCCTCCACCACGCTGGCCAGGGCGTTCTTCTGCTTCAGCAGTCGCTGGCCCCAGCCGTGCTGGCGATCCATCGCGATGCAGGACTCGAGTTCCGCGACCTGCAGCGTGATCCGCTCCACCTGGCCGGCGGCCTCGCGGGCCGCGGGCTCGCCGCCGTCCAGGTCGATGGTCTGGATGGCTTTCAGGGCCGCGTCGATGTCGTCCATCACGCGCTCTGCGAAGCCGCCGAGCTCGCTCTCGCTCAGATACCGCTCGGTCGGCTTTTCCATGACCGCGGAGATGATCCGCAGGACCATCCAGGGATGCGGCAGCTGGGCGGCCATCATCTCAAAGAAGATCGGGCCGGCGTCGTCGGCGACCGCGCAGGCGTCACGGTAGGCGAGGCGCGCGCCGGCCGTGGTGTCCTCGCCGAAATGGGCGGTCCACTCGGGAAGGCGGTGGGCGGCCTTGCGGACCACAGGCGAGAGATCGAGGCAGAGTTGGAAGGCCGCCCCGCCGCCGGGCCGTGCGCCGTCACAGAGCGTCTTCACCAGCGCGAACTCCCGCGGCTCGCCGGCCCGCACCGCGCGCGCGGCCTTTGCGACGACGGCGTCGAACGGAGCGTTTGAGCTCACGCCGGGACGGTAGTCATAGAGCGCGTCGGCGGCGACCTTGATGCCTTCGGGATCAAGCGCCTTCAGCCCCTTCCAAAGGTAGCCCAGCGCGATCGAGGGGAAGTACAGGCCGTGCCGGTCGCCGCCGTGCCCGACGCACATGGGCACGATGGCCAGGAGGATGACGTTGCGCAGGCGCCGTTCGGCGGCCTCAGCCTCGACCAGCCGGCGGACGCTGGCCAGGGAGGAGTCGCCCATGTGGTTCTGAAGCGCTGCCTGCAGCCCGCCGACCACCTTGTCCGGCGCGGCCGCGACAAGGCTTCTGACGAGGGCGATCTTGCGCTCTGACAGCGCCACCATTCAGGGCTCCACGGGGCGGGGCACAGGCCCGCACGATCAGGAGGATGGTCCCTGGCGAGTTAAGGTTTTCCGAAGCTTAGGGACGTTCGCCGCCGGTTTTCGCGGTCAGGCGGCGGCCTGAGGCAGGTCGATCTCAACCTTGAGTCCGCCAAGCGCCGCATCACCAAGCTTAAGGTTGCCGCCGTAGGCCCGGCCGAGCTCATCGACGATCGAGAGGCCCAGGCCAGATCCCGGCGCGCTTTCATCGAGCCGGGCGCCCCGCCGGATGACCTCTTCGCGGCGGTCCGGCGGCAGGCCGGGCCCGTCGTCCTCCACCGCCAGCCGGAAGCGGTCGGGCGTTACGGCGGCCGCGCGGACGCGCACCCGACCCTTCCCGAACTTGCAGGCGTTCTCGATGGCGTTGCCGGCGATCTCCAGCAGGTCCTGGCGCTCGCCCAGGAAGAACAGCTCGTCCGGCGCGTCCCAGTCGATCTCGATCCCCTTGTCCCGGAAGATGCGCTCCAGCGTGCGGGCCAGTTCGTCCAGCACCTCGGCCACCGAGGTGCGCTCGCCCTGCCCCTGGGTGCGGGCCGCCGCGCGCGCACGGCGCAGGTGGTGGTCGACCTGCTGGCGCATGGTCTCGGCCTGGCGGCTCACCACCTCGGCCAGGGGCCCGGGCCTCTGGCTGGCCTCGGTGAGCATGACCGATATCGGGGTCTTCAGCGCGTGGGCCAGGTTGCCTACGTGGGTCCGCTGGCGCTCGACGACCTCCTGGTTGTGCGCCAGCAGCGCATTGAGTTCGTCGGCAAGGGGCACCAGCTCGCTGGGATAGGCCGCTTCCAGCCGCTCGGCCTTGCCGCGGCGGACCGCGGCGACCTCGTTCTGCAGCTCGAACACCGGGCGCAGGCCCACCCGCACCTGGATGATGATCGCCGCGATCAGTCCCGCCCCCAGAAGAGCGAAGGCGCCGGCCGTCCAGGCGACGAAGTTGCGGACGCCGCGGTCGATGGAGGTGCGGTCCTCGGCGGCGAGGAAAATGACCGGCACCCCCCGCAGGACCGCATAGCGGGCGCGGGCGCGCAGCGGCTCCTCCAGCGGTCCCTCGGTGTCGTAGGCGATAGGCTGGGCCGGCAGAGCCCTGAGTCGAGCGACCAGGTCCGGCGGCGTCTGCAGCGCGCTGTCGAACAGCGAGTAGGAGCGGACGAGCGGCCGAACCTTGCCGTCGGCGGTGGGCGTGGCGATCGTCCAGTACCGGCCAGAGAAGGCGCGCAGGGCGCGCTCGTCGGTCAGCGCCGGGGCGAAGACCTGACCGTCCTCCACGGTGGAATTGGACAGCAGGTTGTCGATCAGCTCGTTGAGGGTCTGGTCCACGCGCCGCTCGGCGGCCTGCTGGAAGAGCAGCGCCAGCACGACAGCCGAGATCATCAGGGCCGCGAGGCTCCAGCCCAAGGCGAGAAGCACCAGCCGGCGGGCCAGCGACGGCCGTGCAAGCGCCTCCGGCAGGTTCACGGCCGGCGCGTCACGAACCGGCGGCCTGCCCGACCTCGTCCTCGGGGCAGGTCAGGCGATACCCCAGGCCGCGCACCGTCTCGATACGCTCGGCGCCGATCTTCTTGCGGACCCTGCCGATGAACACCTCGATGGTGTTGGAGTCGCGGTCGAAGTCCTGGTCGTAGAGGTGCTCCACGAGCTCGGTGCGGCTGATCACCCGGCCCTGGTGCATAATCAGGTAGTGCAGCAGGCGGTACTCCAGCGAGGTCAGCCGGAGCGGCTCGCCGTTCACGCTGGCGCGGGCGGCGCGCGGATCGAGGCGCAGGCCGCCGCAGGCCAGGTTCGGCGTCGCGTGGCCCGCCGAGCGACGCAGCAGGGCGCGGAGCCTGGCCAGCAGCTCCTCGGTGTGGAACGGCTTCGTCAGGTAGTCGTCGGCGCCGGCGTCGAACCCCGCCACCTTCTCGCTCCAGGCGCCGCGGGCCGTTAGGATCAACACCGGGGTGGCCATGTTCTCGCGCCGCCAGCGTTCCAGCACCGAGACGCCGTCCACCTTGGGAAGACCCAGGTCGAGGATGATGGCGTCATAGGGCTCGGTCTCGCCCAGGAACTGGGCTTCCTCGCCATCCGGGGCGTGGTCCACCGCGTAGCCGGCGTCGGCGAGCGCCAGCTTCAGCTGGCGCGACAGGTCGGGATCGTCTTCAACAAGCAGGATGCGCACGGTCCGCGTCCCTTCCTAAAAAGAACTGGGCGGCTATTGGCGGCCGACGATCCGGCCACTCTGGGCGTCAACCACGATGACCATGACCCGGCCATCGGGCGTCTGCCACTGGACGAAGTAGGCGGGGCGGCCGCCGGCGTCACCCATGGTGGTGTTGAGGTGCCGCCCGGGAATCTGTTGGGCGATCATGTCCAGAACGCGCGACAGCGGCGCCGGGCGCCCCGCCTGCACCTGGTGCAGGCGCGCCGGCTGGGCCTCGGCCGCGAGGGGCGCGGCGGCGGCGCCCAGCAGAGCGGCGATGACGAGAAAGCGTTTCATGGCCCCATATCTAGCCGGCCAGGACTGAACCGGGCCTGAATACAGGGTTTATGTCCCGGCTGCGGCGCCCTGTCACGTCCGGCGCTTCGGCGTGTAGGGCCGCTTCTGGCGCCAGGTCTCGGCGATCTGCTCGAGTTCCGGGTCCACCGTGTCGGGCAAGGTGACCACCAGGCGGGCGAAGAGATCGCCGCGGTGGCCCTGCGCATCTGACAAGCCGCGGCCCTTGAGGCGCAGCCGGCTGCCGGTGTTGGCGCCCTTGGGAATCGTGAGGGATACCGGGCCGTCCGGCGTCGGCGTCTCGACCTTCCCGCCGAGCACCGCGTCGTAGACCGTCACCGGGACGTCGACGACCAGCACCTCGCCTTCCCGCCGGAAGATGGGGTGGGGCAGGATCTTCAGCTCGATGAAGGCGTCGCCGGGGCCGGAGCGACCGGGCGCGCCCTGCCCCTTCAGCCGCAGTGTCTGACCATCCTGGGCGCCCCGCGGGATCGTCACGTCCACCGTGCGGCCGTCCGAGAAGGCGATCCGCCGCTTGCCGCCACGGATGGCGTCCAGCAGGTCCACCTCGAGCTTGGCGCGGACATCGGCGCCACGCTGGGAGAAGCCGCCGAACCCGCCGCCCGCGCCCGGCCGCCCAGCCCGGCCGCCGCCGAACATCTCGCCCAGGATGTCGCCCAGGTCGACGCCTTCCGCGCTCTCGCTCTGATAGGGCCCGCTACGGCGCTGGTAACCGGGGCTGTCGGCCCAGGGATTGCCGCCGGGCGTGCCGCCCCACGGGCCCTGGCCGCCGCCGAACCCGCGCGCAGTCTCCCGCCCGTCGGCGTCGATCTCGCCGGCGTCGAACTTCTTCTTCTTGTCCGCGTCACCCAGGATGTCGAAGGCCGCGCTGACGCGCTTGAAGCGCTCCTCGGCCTCCTTGTTCGAGGGATTGGTGTCCGGGTGGTTCTGCTTGGCGAGCTTGCGGAACGCCTTGCGGATCTCGTCCGCGCTCGCGGTGCGGGGGACGCCCAGCTCCTGATAGGGGTCGCGCGCCAAATCCTCTGCCCTTGCCCTTGTTTCCTATGACCTCAGGGCTTGTAGATTGGTCCGCGCTCAGATGCACGCAAGGGCTGATGTGGCAGAATTGTCACAGGTGCGTTGACCTTCAACTTTGGGCGGATGCGCCGGGTGTCCGTGGCGCCGGGGAGCGCGGCTCCGACAGTCCGCCCTGCGCAGGCGCACGGTCGAACACGACGTCGGCGGAGCGCGCGCCTCGAGTGAAAACCTGGTCCGCAAAGGCCGCGATGGCGGCGTTGTACTGATGAGCGAGTTCGATCGGGCCGAGGTGGCCGGCTGCGGAGACATGGGCGGTGCGCGCCTGCGGCATGCGCCGGGCGATGAGCTCACCGGCCTCGGGCACGGTGACGATGTCGTCGCCGCCGATGAACACCAGGGCGGGGATCCGCATCTCCGGCAGGTCCTCGGTGACGCCCCACTCCATCATTGCGAGGTTGCCGCGCGCCTGGACGGCGGGGGAATTGCGGGTCACCGCCCGCGAGACCTGCTCCAGCTGGGCCTTGGTCGGCGTCGTGCCGAACCCGCCGAAGCGCATGGCCAGGTGGGTGGAGCCGGAGAGATAGCTCTGCCAGTTCATCAGCCAGGCCAGGGGCTGCAGCCAGATGTCCAGCCTCATCAACGGCTTGACCACCGGCTCCAGCGCCTCGAGCCCGTGGCCGAGCGCGGTGGTGCGCATCGGATCAGTGTGGGTGGTGTTCTCGAGCACCACGCCCACCACCTGGCGGCCGAGCGTCTCGGGATAGCGCCGGCAGAAGGTCTGGACGGTCATGCCGCCGATGGAGTGCCCGACCAGGATCACCTTGCGCGGGCAAGCCTCCGAGACCAGGGCCATCAGGTCGTCGGCGAAGCGGTCGAGACTGTACCGGCGATCCTTGTAGGCCTTCGAGCGGCCGAGGCCGGCGAGGTCGTACGTCACCACCTGGTAGCGGTCGGACAGCATCTGCCGAGCCTCCCACCACACGCCCGCGTCGAGGCCCCAGCCGTGGACGAATATCAACACCGGCGCCTCGGCCGGCCCGGTGCGCTCCACATGCAGCCGCGCGCCGCTGGCGGTTTCCAGAGTGTCCCCGGGCAGCCGCTTCAGGCGGTCGCCGTCGTCCCCGGCCTCGCCGAGCAGCATCGCGACCGGAATCCGGCCCAGCAGCGACCAGGCGATCAGCAGGCTGCCGGTCCAGAGGCGCCAGTCCTGGCTGTCGATGAGGCCGTCGGGATAGTCCGCCAACATCTCGCGAACCTGGAACCAGGACCAGATGAACGCCCCCCCGACGGCGAGGACCGCCAGCGAGAGCAGCGCCGCAAGGCGCTGGTAGATGGAAAACAGCATCATCCAGGAACTCCGGCCACCAGCGGTGTGGAACCGCCCGCTGCGGCCAAGGTTCCGCGTCCCGGGTCCCAGGCTCAGTCCCGGCCGCGTTCCTCGGCAAGGTCGTGGGCTGCGAAATCCAGCGCGTCCTCCGGATGGTCGAGGGCGGTCTCGCTCACGGTCTGGCCACGCACGGACACGCCGGCCCGGTGAACGCTGTCCGGATCGCCGGAGACCAGAGGGTGCCAGTCGGCCAAGTCACGGCCCTCGTGGAGCCGGCGGTAGGCGCAGCTCTTCGGCATCCACTCCAGCGCCTCGATGTTGTGCGGCGTGAGCTTGATGCAGTCGGGCACGTGGCGCTTGCGGTCGGCGTAGTTCGAGCAGGCGCAGACATTCGCGTCGAACAGCTTGCAGTGGACCCGGGTGGGGATGATCTCGCCGGTGTCTTCGTCCTCGAAGCGCACCAGGCAGCACAGGCCGCAACCGTCGCAGAGGCTCTCCCACTCGGCCACGGTCATCTGTTCCAGGGTCTTGCGGCGCCAGAAGGGTTCACGCGACATCGCGGCCATCTAGTCCCTTCCAGGCCAGGACCCAAGGGCCCGCGGCTAATCGCGCGGCTTTCCGCGGGCCGCGCGAGCCTCTATGTGAGCGCCCCCATGAGAGCGCCCATCCTGGCCCTGAAGGACGTCCGGCTCGCCGACGGTCCCTTGATGCTGTTCGACGGCGTCGACATCGGCCTCGAACCGCGCGTGCGGGCGTGCCTGGTCGGGCGCAACGGCGCGGGCAAGTCGACCCTGCTGCGGGTGATCGCTGGCCAGATCGAGGCCGACTCCGGGGAGCGGACGATCACGCCCGGCACGCGCATCGCCTTTGTCCCGCAGGAGCCGGAGATCAGCGGCGGGACGCTGCTCGATCACGCCACCGCCGGCGGCGCCGAGCCGCACCGGGCGGAGGCGGCGCTGCAGACCTTCGGGCTCGACCCGGAAAAGCCCGCCACCGGCCTGTCCGGCGGCGAGATCCGGCGCACCGCGCTGGCCAGGGCTTTCGCCGAGGACGCCGACGTCCTGCTGCTGGACGAGCCGACCAACCACCTGGACATCCTGGCCATCGAGACCCTGGAGGGGGAACTCGCCGCCTGCCGGGCCGCGACCCTGATCATCAGCCACGATCGGGCCTTCCTGGAACGCACCACCAAGCGCTGCTTCTGGCTGGAGCACCGCCAGGTGCGCAGACTGGACGAGGGCTTCGCCGGCTTCGAGGGCTGGGCCGAGAAGATCGAGGCGCAGGAGGCCGAGGAGGCCCGCCGCCTCGAGGTCACGATCAAGAAGGAGATGCACTGGCTGGCCCGTGGCGTCACCGCGCGCCGCACGCGCAACGAGGGCCGCCTGCGCCGGCTGAACGCCATGCGCGACGCCAAGAGCCAGTGGCTGAAGGACCAGCGTGGCGACCTGAACATGGGGCTGGCCACGTCGGGCGTGTCCGGCCAGCGGGTGGCCGAGGCGAAAGGGATCTCCAAGGCGTTCGGCGAGCGGGTGATCCTGTCCTCGTTCTCCACCCGCATCATCCGCGGCGACCGGGTGGCCATCGTCGGGCCCAACGGCGCGGGCAAGACCACGATGGTGAAGCTGCTGTTGGGCGAGATCCCGGTCGACACCGGGGAGGTGAAGCTCGGGACCAACCTGGAGATCGCCTATATCGACCAGGCGCGCGCGGCGCTCTCGCCCGAAATGACGCTGAAGGACGTGCTGACGCCCAGCGGCGGCGACCAGGTGATCGTTCGCGGCCGGCCGATGCACTACGCGGGCTACGCGAAGGATTTCCTGTTCCGGGAGAGCCAGCTGCGTCAGCCGGTGCGCAGCCTGTCAGGCGGCGAGCGCAACCGCCTCCTGCTGGCCCGGGCGCTTGCCCAGCCCTCGAACGTGCTGGTGCTGGACGAGCCCACCAACGACCTCGACATGGACACGCTCGACCTGCTGGAGGACCTGCTCGCGGAGTACGAAGGCACGCTGATCCTGGTCAGCCACGACCGCGACTTCATTGACCGACTGGCGACCTCGACGATCGGGCTGGACGGCACAGGGCGCGCGGTGGAGACCCCAGGGGGCTGGCAGGACTTCATCCGCCAGAACCCGGGCTTCTTCGGGCGTCGGGAGAGCGCGGCGCCGCCCAGGGGCGCCGTTGCGAAAGCGAAGGCGTCGGCCGCTCCGGCCGCCAAGCTTTCGTTCAAGGAGCAGCGGCGGCTGGCCGAGTTGGACGCCCTGATCCATGAGCTCCCCAAGAAGATCGCCGTGCTGGAGAAGGGACTCTCAGATCCCGAGCTCTACGCCCGCGATCCTTCGGCCATCGAGCGCTACTCCCGAGCCCTGGACGCCGCGCGGGCGCAGCTCGGGTCGGCGGAGGAGGAGTGGCTGGCGCTGGAGGAACGCCGCGAGGCGCTGGAGGCCGGACGCTGAGGCGGGGCGCGCTTTCCTGGGGATAAGCCTTGCGCGTTGAGATCGCTGAGGAAGGGCTGACCCGCCCACCGGTTGTTCACAGTTTCTTCACAGCCTGTTGAGCGCGACAGCGCTAAAGGGCCGCCTCGGCGCTTGCCGGATAGCTCACCGAGGCGCACCGTCAGCTGGTCAGAGGGACTGCGGCGCGGAGCGGAACGGGCGACCGGAAAGCTCAAACGAGCAGGAGGCTTCTCCCAGCGGCACGGAACCGGGGCGACCCGGGACCAGCATCGAAGAGCGGCAACGGATCAGGACGGAAACCAGCGGGGCGACCTGCGAACGGAACTCCCGATCAACCTTAGGCACAGGTCCCCCAACGGATCTGGATAGGAGGGCGACGCCTCGGGCAACCGAAGCGCCGCCCTCTTGCTATGGGCGCTCGCTATTGGGGCTTGGCCTTGGCCGCCCTTGAGCTAGGTTTCCCGCCTGATCGGGGGATCGAGATGAAACCGCTGCGCCGCCTCGTCATCGCCTTCGCCGCCCTCCTGGCCGCCTGCTCGCCGGGCAAGAAGGAGGAGGCCGCCGCGGGCGGGCAGCCGCAACGCACCGTCATCCGCTTCGCCACCGACTGGCGCGCGCAGGCCGAGCACGGAGGGTTCTATCAGGCGCTGGCCTCGGGCGAGTACGCCCGTCGAGGCCTCGACGTGCAGATCGTTCAGGGCGGCCCGGGCGTGAACGTGCCGCAGCTGGTCGCCGCGGGCGCGGTCGAGATGGGCATGGGCTCCAACAGCTTCATCGTCATGAACCTTGCCCAGCAGGACGTGCCGGTGAAGGCGGTGGCCGCGTTCATGCAGAAGGATCCGCAGGTCCTGATCGCCCATCCGGACCCGGCGGTGAACTCGCTGGCCGACCTGAAGGGACGGCCGATCCTGCTGTCCGATGCCTCGGTCACGGCCTTCTGGGTCTGGCTGAGGTCGAAGTACGGCTACACCGACGACCAGATCCGCAAATATGCGTTCAGCTCGGCCCCGTTCCTGGCCGACAAGCGCGTGGTCCAGCAGGGCTACGTCACCTCGGAGCCCTACACCATCGAGAAGCAGGCGGGCCTGAAGCCGAAGGTCTTCCTGCTGGCCGACGAGGGCTTCCCCGGCTACGCCACAATGGTGCTGGCGCCGGATAGCCTGATCGCCAAGAACCCGGCGGCGGTGCAGGCGTTCGTCGAGGCGAGCGCCAAGGGCTGGAACGACTACCTGAACGGCGACGCGACGGCCGCCGACGCCTTGATCCGCAAGGACAATCCCGAGATGACCCAGGATGTCCTCGATCAGGCCCGGGCGAAGCTGAAGAGCTACCGGATCGTCGCGGGCGACGAGGGAGCCCCCCTAGGGGGCATGACGCACGCCCGCTGGCAGGCCTTCTTTGATGTCGCCGCCGGCCAGGGGGTCTATCCGAAGACGCTCGACTTCCGACGCGCCTACACCCTGCAGTTCCAGCCGAAGTGACGCTCGCCGCTCTCGACCAGGTGGAGGTGGACTATGCCGGCCGCGGCCGCGCGCTAGGCCCGTTCAGCCTGTCCGTCGCGGCTGGCGAGATCGTGGCCCTGGTGGGGCCGTCCGGGTGCGGCAAGTCGACGGCCATGCGGCTGCTGGCCGGGCTGGAGCGCCCCACGGGCGGTGAGGTGCGGCGGACCCCCGGTCGCGGAGAGACAGCCGTGGTCTTCCAGGCGCCGACCCTGGCGCCCTGGCTGAGCGCGCGGGCCAATGCGGCCCTGCCGCTGGAGCTGGCCGGCGTGGCCCGGAGCGAGGCGGGGCGGCGGGCCGAGGCGGCGCTGCAACGCGTCGGGCTGGCGGGCGCCGCGGACGCCCGGCCCGCGCAGCTGTCCGGCGGCATGGCCATGCGGGTCTCCCTGGCCCGCGCGCTGGTCACCGAGCCGCGCCTCCTGCTGTTGGACGAGCCGTTCGCGGCCCTGGACGAGATCACCCGACGGGCGCTGGCCGATGACGTGCTGGCTCTGTGGGCGCAGTCGAACCCGGCGATCGTGTTCGTCACCCACAACGTGGAAGAGGCGGTTTACATGGCCTCGCGCGTGGTGGTCATGACCGGAGGCCCAGGCCGCACGGCCGGCGAGGCCCAGACGCCGCCGCCCCTGCCCCGCCCGCCTGGCTTCCGCACCACCCCGGCCTTCCGCGAGGCCGTGGAGGCGGTCAGCGGCCTTCTGAGCCAGGGAATGGCGGCGTGAGGCGGGCAGCCGAGAGCCTGGCGCCGCTCGCGCTGGTGGCCGTGCTGCTGGCCGCCTGGGAGATCGCCTGCCGCGGGCTGGAGGTCCCGGTCTATTTTCTGCCGCCGCCGTCCGCGGTCGCCAAGGCGCTCGCCACCGACACCGGCGGCCTGCTGAAGGCCGCGGGCTACACGCTCTGGAACGCGCTCGTGGCCCTGGTGATCGCCAGCGCGCTTGCGCAGGCGCTGGCGCTGGGCGTGGCGCTGAGCCGGCTGCTGGAGCGCGCCGTCCAGCCGCTCGCCGTGGTGCTGCAGGTCACACCGGTCGTGGCCATCGCGCCGATCGTCAATATCTGGGCCGGGACCGACCATCCGGGGCGCGCCGTGGTGGCGCTGGCGGCGGTGGTCGCCTTCTTCCCGATCTACTCGGGCGCCCTCGCAGGCCTGAAGTCGGCGGACCACGACCTCTCGCGACTGTTCGACCTCTATGGCGCAGGCCGGCTGCAGCGCCTCGTGCGTCTGCAGGTCCCGTCCGCCCTGCCCTTCCTGCTGCAGGGACACAAGGTCGCCGCGGGGCTGGCCATCGTGGGCGCTGTGGTGGCCGAGTTCGTGGCCGGCTCGGGCAAGGTGCAGGGACTGGCGTGGCGCATCATGGACGCGAGCTTCAAGCTGCAGACCCCGCGGATGTTCGCGGCCCTGGTGGTGCTCGGCCTGATGGGCGCTGTGCTCTACGCCTTGCTGGACGCCGCCGAGCGGGCCGGGCTCAGGTGGTGGCGCGGCCGCTAGCCGGCGGCCTTCATCCCGCGGCGGGCGGGGGCGGGCCGAGCTCGAAGCGCACCGGGATGTTCACGACGCCTCCAACGGCCGGGAAGCCCTCGACGGTCCAGGTGTCGAGCCTGAACTCCGATGCGATCTTCAGGGCGGCCTCGCCGTAGCCGCGGCCGGCCGGCTCCTCGCGGTCCACGCGGCAGGCCGAGACCGAGCCGCCCTGCTGCACCTGGCAGGCCAGCACCACGCGCACTGTGCCGGCGCCGGCCTGGGCCGGGAAGGCGGCCCGGAGCGTCTCTAGGCTGGGCACCCTGGCCCAGGTGGGCTTTCCGATCACCGGCGGGCCGCCAGCCTTCAGCATCTCGGGCGAGAAGGCGAACGGCAGCTGGACGGTGGCGTCGACCGGCTTGCCGTCGGCCGTGGTGGCGTGCGCCTGGAACCGGGTCACCAGGCTGCGGGCGGCCGCGGCGAACCCGTAGCCCTTGGGCTCTTCGCGGATGGTCTGGCAGCGACGGAATTCGCCGGCCGTCACGTTGCATTGCAGGGTCGCCACACCGCCAACGCCCGCCGCCCGGGCCTTGGGCGGATAGGCGGCGACGACGTCCTGGTAGCTCGGCGCCTGAGGCCAGGCCTGGCCGGCCGGAACCACCGACTTCGTGCCGAAGGTGGAGTTGCCGCTGGCGGCCATGCCGCCCGGCATCACGAAGTTCAGGGGGATGTTGACGTCGCTGACCACCGGCTTTCCGTCGCGACGGGCCGGCTTCATGAGCAGTTGTGGCGACATGCTGAGCGCGGCGAGGCCGAAGCCCGACCCTTGCGGCTTCTCGCTCGCGACCCGGCAGTCGAACAGAGTCCCCTGGATCGACACCTTGCAGGAGATGACCGCCTGGCCTCCCTCGCCTCGCTTCCAGGCTTCGGTCGGCCAGACGCCGCGGAGCATCTCCGACGTGGGACGGCGCAGCCAGCTCGGCGGGGTATCCCCGTCGGCGGCGAGCGCCGGCGCGGCGGAGAAGATCGCGACGGCGACGACGAATAGAGACGAACGGCGCATGCAGAATACCCCCGGGCCACGCAACCTTGGCACGAGCCCGGACGGTCCGGAAGCCACCTCAGATGGCGGTGCGCGGCTCCCGGCGGCCATCGGCCCGGACGCGTTCGAGGGCGTCCTGCGCGGCGGTCGCGAGTGAGCGCAGGCCCTGCTCGGCGAAAACCTCGAGGGCGGCGTCGAGGGCGGTGACCGCCGCGGCCCGCTGCCCCTTGTCTCCGCCCGTGATGTCGAGGCGAGCCTCGTATAACCGGGCGAGATTCAGCTGGGCCAGGGCCCAGCCCACCGGGTCCCGGCCGGGGCGGGCCTGGGTCAGCTCAATCTTCATGGCCGCCTCGGCGGCGTCGAGCACCGCCAGATCGCCGGTCAGCTCGGCCGAGCGCGCCAGGCAGACGGCGCGGGCGCCGGCGGCGTGGCCCCGCAGCGGCAGGGTCACGGCGTCCTTCAGCACCAGGTTGGCGCGGTCGTAGCAGGTGACCGCCTGCTCGAAAGCGCGCTCGTCCGCGCAGGCTTCGCCCAGCGCCTGCAGGGTGTGGGCGAGCGCCAGCTGGGTCCGCGCCCAGTCGAGGGGGCTCTGGTCGCGGTTGATCTCGTCCAAGGCAGAGGAGAGCGCCGTTGCGCCGGCCGAAATCGCGTCGACGTCTCCCAGGCACTCGCCCCACAACGTGAGCGCCTGGCCGCGTAACGCCTCGGCCCGCGCCCAGGTGAGCGGCTCATAGGCCGGATCGAGGCGGCGGACGGCGCACGCGGCGTCGTCTATGGCCATGCGCAGCAGCACCTCGTCCTGCAGCCGCACGCCCCAACCACAGAGCAGGTCGGCCCGCATCAGCCGAGCCTCGGCGGCGCAGGCCCGGGCCGCCACGACCCGCCGGGTCAGGGCGTCGAGGGCGGCGATCGGCGCGGCGAAGCGCTGGGCGACGTGATGCGCGTCGGAAGCGTCGCCGGTCGCCAGAAGCTGGCGTCCCTGGACAGCGGCCAGACCGACGTCGGCAAGGGGCGCGGCGAGGCCGCCGCGGGCCGCAGCGCGGGCCTCGCTGAAGGCGACGGCAGCGGCGGCGTCCAGCCCGGGGTCGCCGAACAGCTCGGCGCCGGTCAGGGCGCAGAAGCCCTGCTCAACCCGCGCCCTGGCCCAGGCGTCCGGCCTCCGGCGGGCGTCGAAGGCGTCGGCGGCCATCTCGGCCGTGGCGGCGGACTTGCGCAGCGCCGCGGAGTCGCCCGAGCGGCGGGCCACCTCGCGCCAGACGATGGCGGCTTCGAGCCGCCGTTGGGCCACGTCCTTGGCGCCCACCCGGCCCGCGGCGACGTCGGCCGCCTTGCCCTCGTCGTGGAGCAGCTTGAGGTCGAGAAGTTCCAGGAGGGCCGCGTCCCCGCCGGTGACGCCGTCCTTCGGCAGGTGGGCGGTCTCGGCCCCGAACAGCCGCTTCAGCTCACGTCCCAGCTCGAACATTGCGTCCCTCCAGCCGGCAGGCGCCTTGCGGCTACCCACATCGAGACGGGCAGCCCCCGCTCTGAAGGACGCGAGAAAAGCCGGAGCTGAAGGGTTTAACAAGTCATTAACGTCGTGTGTATGGTTAACGAAACCCTACCATCCACAAGTAAAAGCACGTGTTGTGGATGTGTTCCGCGCAAGCATCGTCCTCCGCCTCTCAGTCATAGGAGAGCGCGGCGCGGTGAGATCCGGTTCCGGCCGGGCAGCAGGAGCGCGGCGTCGCCTGGGCCGGTTGTTCGTGGTGGCCGTTGGCAGGAAGCACGGCGCGCGCGTAAACGCCGGCGGGCCGACGAAGCTGATCTGGCCGCGCCAGCGTATGCCAGCATCCTGCGAAACGAGTTCGGCAAGTTGTATTCCATATCTGGAACATTGGTTCCCGGAACATCGAATTTATTTTTCGCCACATCTAGAACAGATTGCGACCGATTACATGATGTCTTCGTCAGTGTATTTTCACGACACTTGCATTTGATCACATTTAGGCGCATATAGCTTCCTTCGGCGCGAGTACGTCTCGCGCCAAGGAGCTACCCCAAATGCGAATTCAGACCCTTATCGCTGGCGTGTGCGCCGCGGCCCTCATCCCTACCGTCACACTGGCTCAACAGACCTGCGAGCAACGGCAGAACAGCCGCATCGCAGGGACCGTGGTCGGCGCCGGCGTCGGCGCGATCGCCGGCAGCGCCGTGGCTGGTCGTGGCGACCGCAACGAAGGCGCGGTGATCGGCGGCCTGGCCGGCGCGCTGCTCGGCAACCAGCTCTCGAAGGGCAAGGCCGACTGCACCCGCGCCTATGGCTACTACGACAACAACGGCGCCTGGCACGCCAACGCCGTCGCCCGGAACAATGCTGCCGGCTACTTCGACCGCAGCGGAGCCTGGGTCGAGGGCGCGCCGCGCGGCCACTATGATCGCGATGGCCGCTGGGTGCAGGCCGGGGTCGATGCCTCGTCGGCCGGCTACTATGACGCCCGCGGCCTTTGGGTCCCCGCCTCGTCGAGCGGCTACTACACTCAGGACGGCCGCTGGGTGGCCGCAGCAGCACCGGGCTATTACGACCGTTCGGGCCGCTGGATCGCGGGCCCGGCGACCGGCCGCTACAATTCGGATGGCCAGTGGCTTTCCGGGCAGGCGAGCGGCCGGCGTGACGCCAACGGCGTCTGGGTCGCCGACCCGCAGCCCGGCTATTATGAGAACGGGCGCTGGATCCGTGGCGAGGCGGTCGGCTACTACGACGCCCGCGGCCGCTGGATCTCCACGGAAGGAGGCCGGCAGCGGGCCGACTACCCGACCCAGGGCGGGCGTAGCCTCGATGAGCGGCAAGCAGACCTCAGCCAGCGCATCGAGCGGAATATGGAGCGCGGCCGGATGACCCGCTACCAGGGCCAGGAATCTCTGCGTACGCTCGCCGCCATCGAGCGTGATGAACGGTCGATGCGCAACCGCCGCGGGGCGCTGAGCCCGCGCGCCGAAGCCACCCTGAACGCCCGGCTGGACACGCTGAGCGCCACGATCCGTGAAGACGTCCGCAGCGATCGTGATGATCGCGACCAGCGCTACGGCGGCCGCTAGAGCCTGTTGCGCCGCGAGGTCTCCGGGCCTCGCGGCGCCCCTAACTCCCGGGTCGGGCTTACAAGCCCGGCCACGCCTCCCCACTTGAGTTCATGCGCCGTCGCACGCGTTCCGCCAGCGAAGCGGACGATCGCCAGCGATGCGGCGCCCCTAGAGGCCCTTATGCACCCCCTGTTCCTTGCATCCGCCCTCTGCGTGCTGGCCGCGCTGAGCTTGCCCGTGCTCTTGCGCCGACGCGTGAGCCCGCGCACCGCGTGACCCAGCTCATCAACCGCCATCACAACGAGAGCGCCGTCTTCCGCGTCCGAGTTCGCTCCGGCGTGTGGGAAGTGGCGCGGGACGGGGCTTTCGTCGCCGACTACCTCAGCCGCCGGGACGCCGTCGCGGGCGCCCGCGCAGCGGCGGCCTCATTCGAGGCGATGGGCGGGGTTGCCGACGTCGTGACGCCTTCACTGAGCTCAGGTGGCGCACGCCGGCGGCGATCGGCCGGCAGCCAATGAGCGAGCTCTCCAGGAGCAACACGACCAGAGCTGCCGTTGCGACTCCGGCGTTCGCCAGACACAGTCTGGTGTCGTCGTTCAACGCCCTGCTGTGGACGAGCCTCGCGCTCGCGCTCGCCACAGCCGCCCTGAGCACCTGAGAGACCTGAGCGCGGGAGGAGGCGGACATGGAAGATAAGCTCGACGCGCTGCAGCGCGAGAACCTTTACCTGCGCAAGCAGAACAGCCAGCTACAGTCGGACATCGCCGATCTCTCGGCCGAGGTCGACCGGCTGCGCCAGGAACGCGAGCGGCTGCACGGACGGCGACAGGCCGCACAGCAGCCGAACCCGCTAGGCAGCGGGCAGTAGTCCCGGACAGAGTCACGGCAGAGTGGCAGGCGGCGGGGCTCAGCCCAGCCGCGCGCCGAGATCGTTTCGGTGGATCAGACCGCGTCGAGCAGGGCGCCAGGCCCCGGCCGGCGATCGGTGGCCGACCAGAGGTCGACCGTGGGCGCGCCCTGGGCGCAGAGGGCGCGGGCCTTGCCCTGGGCCTCGTCCGCATGAGCGGCGTCGATCCAGGCGGCCCACGTGATCTCGCCAGCGGCGTCGCGGATGTAAGCCCTGAAGGTTTGCATTGCGGTGGTGAACCTTGTCAGCGAGAGGGCGGAGATCCGGCTCTGGGCCGGTCTCCGCGTCACGGCCGTCAAGGCCGACGGAAGCTCGCGGAGCAGATGGCTTCGAGATGGCCGCGGATGGTGCGGGGAGCCAGCAGGGCGTCGACGGCGCGGCAGCCGTCCGCCTTGAGCTGGCGCTTGAGCGTCTCGAAATCCGGCGCCTGTCCGGAGCGGGCCAGTTCGTAGGCCCGTTCTATGGTCGATGTCGTCATGGAGAAAAGAGTGTGCCGCGCGGCAGCGGGATTGCTCCCGGCCTGCCGCGCGGCCCTATCCCTTAGGCCGCTTGCAGCTGGCCGGCGGACATCTTGCCGCTGCGCTGGTCGCGCTCCATCTCGTAGCCGACCTTCTGGCCCTCATGGAGGGAGCCCAGGGTCGAGCGTTCGACGGCGCTGATGTGGACGAAAACGTCCGGGCCGCCGTCGTCAGGTTGGATGAAGCCGAAGCCCTTGGTGGGGTTGAACCACTTCACGGTACCAATAGTCATAGTCGTCACCTTAGACGTTATAGTTTTCGCACGCCTCCACCGAGACGTGAGACCAAAATGTCGGAGAAGGTCGGGGTAGGCTCGAACTCGATCCGAAGAACAAGTGTGGAGAGCGACCGAGCCGAAAACGAAATTCGATGTCGCATCTTTAGCCGATAGCCCCTGCGATGGCCAGAGAAATCGACGGTAGAGCATCGATGGCTGCAGAATGCCGGCTCAGGTGGGCGGCGCCCGAGGGTCGAAGCCGGTAGACGTGCGGGGCGGCAGCGGCCGAGTTTGCTGGTAATCAAACCGTCGCGCCGCCCCGGCGCGGTCGAGGCGTCCTGGACATGACGGCTTTCCATCACCTGCTGGCCAACAACCTGGTCGCCAACATCACCAACTTCACGGTCTGGTTTGCGCTGACCTTCTGGGTCTACCTGGAAACGCGCTCGGTGTTCGCCACGGGCATGATCTCCGGCGTCTACCTGGTCCTGACCGCCGGCCTCGCGATCTGGTTCGGCAGCCTGGTGGACCACCACCGCAAGAAGCTCGTGATGCTGGGCTCCAGCGTCGCCTCCTTCGCGCTCTATGCCGTGTCGCTCGCCATCCACCTCCTGGCCCCGGCAGGCAGCCTGCAGGACCTATCGGGGGTCTTCCTCTGGCTGTTCATCTTCGTGGTCATGCTGGCCGTGATCGCAGGGAACCTGCGCAGCATCGCCCTGCCGACCCTCGTCACCCTGCTGGTGCCCGAAGACCGCCGGGACAAGGCCAACGGCCTGGTGGGCATGGTGACGGGGGTGGGCTTCCTGACCACCTCCGTGATCAGCGGCTTCCTGGTGGCCTGGGGCGGGATGGTGACAGTCCTGCTGTTCGCGCTGGGGTTCACGGCCGCGGCGTTCGCCCATCTGGCCTTCGTGCGGCTCGAGGAGGGTCGCGCGGAGCCGCATCCAGGCAAGCCGGCCGAGCCCCGGCGCGTTGACCTCGCCGGCACCGTCCGGGTGGTGCGCGCGGTCCCCGGCCTGTTCGCGCTGATCCTGTTCGCGTCCTTCAACAACTTCCTGGGCGGCGTCTTCATGGCCCTGATGGACGCCTATGGGCTGTCGCTCGTGAAGGTGCAGACCTGGGGCCTGCTGTGGGGGCTTATCTCCTGCGCCTTCATCCTCAGCGGGATCATCATCGCGAAGACGGGCCTCGGGCGCAGCCCGCTGCGCACCCTCCTGCTGGTGAACCTGATCAGCTGGGGCGCCTGCTGCGTCTTCACGCTGCAATCGTCCATCTGGCTGCTGGTGGCGGGGTGCTTCGTCTGGATGCTGCTCGGGCCCTATGCGGAGGCCGCCGAGCACACCACCCTGCAGAAAGTGGTGCCGTTCGAGCGGCAGGGCCGGGTGTTCGGGTTCGCCCAGTCGGTGGAACAGGCCGCCTCACCGCTAACGGCCTTCCTGATCGGACCGCTCACCCAGTTCATCGTCATCCCGTTCATGACCGACGGCGCGGGCGCTGCGGCCATCGGCGACTGGTTCGGCCGCGGCCCGGATCGGGGCATCGCCCTGGTCTTCACCCTTTCGGGCGTCCTGGGCGTGATCGCCACGATCGCGGCCTTCAACTCCCGCTACTACCGCCAGCTGTCGCGGGCTTACGCCTCGGACAAGGCGCCAGAGCTCGAGGCGGCCTAGGCGCGCTCCTTCGAGCGCTCGAAGCGGACCTTGGGATAGCGTTCCGCAACATAGCCGAGCTCCCAGGCCGATTTGGCGAGGAACACCGGCTGGTCGTCGATGTCTGACGCCATCTGCATCTTGTGCTTGTTGGCGAAATCCTCGAGGTCGGCGCGCTCGGCGACCAGCCAGCGCGCCTCGGCGTAGGGGCTAGGCTCGAAAATCACCTCCAACTGGTACTCGTTGGCCAGGCGGTCGGCCATCACCTCGAACTGCAGCTGGCCCACGGCGCCGACGATAAAATCGGCCCCGATGTTCGGCCGGAAGAGCTGGGTGACCCCCTCCTCGGCGAGGCCGTTCAGGGCCTTGGCCAGGTGCTTGGCCTTCAGCGGATCCTTCACCCGGACGCGCTGCAGGATCTCGGGCGCGAAGTTCGGCAGGCCCGCGAAGCGCAGGGTTCCGCTTTCCGACAGGCTGTCGCCCACCCGCAGCACGCCATGGTTCGGGATGCCGATGACGTCGCCGGCGTAGGCCTCTTCGGCGAGCTCGCGGTCCGACGCGAAGAACATCACCGGGGCGTTCACGCTGAGCTGCTTGCCGGTGTTCTGGACCTTCAGCTTCATGCCGCGATTGAAGCGGCCCGACGCCAGCCGCAGGAAGGCGATCCGGTCGCGGTGGTTCGGGTCCATGTTCGCCTGGACCTTGAAGATGAAGCCGGTGACTTCTTTTTCGCCGGGTTGCACCTGGGTCGGCTCGCCGCCCTTGATGGCGCGCACGCCCTTCGGCGGCGGGGCGTAGTCGCCGAGGCCTTCCAGCAGCTGGTCGACGCCGAAGTGGCGCAGCGCGGAGCCGAAGAACACCGGGGTCATGTGGCCTTCCAGGAAGGCCTGTGGATCGAACGGCTTGGAGGCCTCCTGCACCAGCATCGCGCCCTCCTCCACCTCGGCCTGCTCGGCCTCGTCGAGGTAGGCGGCCAGGGAGTTGCCGCGCAGCGCAACCGGCTCGGGATGGCCTTCGTCGACGCCGTCGGCCCCCTTCTTCGCGAACGGGATGAACTGCTCGCGACGCAGGTCGATCATCCCCTTGAAGCGGCCGCCGGAGCCGGCCGGCCAGTAGAGCGGCGCGGGGTCGAGGGCGAGCTTGGAGCCGATCTCGTCCAGCAGGGCGAACGGGTCCTGGGCCTCGCGGTCCATCTTGTTGATGAAGGTGACGATCGGGATGTCCCGCAGGCGGCAGACCTCGAACAGCTTCAGCGTCTGCGGCTCGATGCCCTTCGCCGCGTCCAGCACCATGACCGCGGCGTCAGCGGCGGTGAGCGTGCGGTAGGTGTCTTCCGAGAAGTCCTCGTGGCCCGGGGTATCGAGCAGATTGAACATCTTGCCCTGGTGGTCGAACGTCATCACCGAGGCGGAGACTGAGATGCCGCGCTCGCGCTCGATCTTCATCCAGTCCGACCGGGTGCGGCGGTTCTCGCCGCGCGCGCGGACCGCGCCGGCCGCCCGGATCGCGCCGCCGGCCAGCAGCAGGTTCTCCGTAAGGGTCGTCTTGCCGGCGTCGGGGTGCGAGATGATCGCGAAGGTCCGCCGCCGCGCCGCCTGTGCGGCGACGACGGGACGAGAACTGGCGGCCTCGGCAGCGGGAGAGGTGCTCATGAGGGCGGCAGGTAGCGGGTCGGGGGCGGTTTCGCAAACGGCGCGGCGTCGCGGGTCGGGCGGCGGCGGCGGCGACTCAGATTTTTCCACGGCGATGGCTTGAAAGCGTCACTGGCCGCTACCAGCTTACTCCATGCGGGCCGGGCCCCTCTGGCGATCGTTTCCCCCCAACGATCGTGATGTCGGACCGCATCGGGTGTGCTCGATGCCTTGGGTCCCTCTCGCCTCCCCCCAATGAGGTCCTCGGTGTCGAGCCACCCCTCCCACAGAGAGGACCCTCGATGCACATCTCCATCTATCGACTGCGTAATAAGCATCGCGAGCTGGAGCGTCAGCTTCGCCGCGAGCTCACCACCGGCGCTCCGAACACCTTGCGGGTCGCCGAGCTGAAGCGCCGCAAGCTCGCCCTGAAGAACGAGCTGTTCCGCCTAGAAAGCGGGCTCGCGCCCCTCTACGCCCACTGAGGTCGCCATGGACATCATGGGACTTGAGTGGCTCGGCAAGCCGCTTTGGATGTGGCTCGCCTTTGTCGTCGTGGTCTTGGTGCTGCTCGTCCTCGACCTCGGCGTCCTGCATCGCAAACCGAAACCGATCGGCGCCCGCGAGAGCCTGTTGCTGTCGGCGGGCTACATCGCCGTCGGCCTGAGTTTCGGCGCCTGGGTCTGGAGCGAGCTCGGCCGGCAGGCCGGCATCGAGTACGTCACCGGCTTCCTGGTCGAGAAGAGCCTGGCGATGGACAACGTGTTCGTCATCGCCAGCATATTCGCGGCCTTCGCGGTGCCGCAGATCTACCAGCACCGGGTGCTGTTCTGGGGCATCCTGGGCGTGATCGTCCTGCGGGCGCTGATGATCGGAGCCGGCGCCGCGCTGGTCGCCAACTTCGCCTGGGTGCTGCTGCTGTTCGCCGCCTTTCTGGTGCTCGCCGGGGCGAAGATGCTGTTCTCCAAGGCCGACCACGGCGACCCGAAGGACAATCCGGCCTATCGCTGGCTCGCTGGCCGCCTGCGGCTGACCGAAGGCTTTGAGGGCGGGCGGTTTTTCGTCCGGCGCGCGCCTGCGGAAGGCGGACGGCCCCTGCTCTACGCCACGCCACTGTTCCTGGCGCTGGTGATGATCGAGCTGGCCGACGTGGTGTTCGCGGTGGATTCGGTGCCGGCGATCTTCGCCATCACCACCGATCCCTATATCGTCTTCACGTCCAACATCTTCGCCATCCTCGGCCTGCGGGCGCTCTACTTCGCACTGGCTGCGCTGACGGCCCGGTTTGCCTACCTGAAGACGGCGCTGGCGCTGCTGCTGATCTTCATCGGCGGCAAGGTCTTCGTCGCCGAAGCGATGGGCTGGGAGAAGTTTCCCGCGCCCGTGTCCCTGGCGATCACCGCGGGCCTGCTGGCGGGCGGCGTGCTCTACTCCATGTGGCGCACCCGCGGCCGCGCGGCGGTCGCGGCCTAAGCGCTCAGCGCCGCAAAGGCGGCTGCGCCGCCGGCGTCCAGCTGTTCGTAGGTGCACTGGCGCGGCGCCTTATCCGGGCGCCACCGCAGCAGCTTGGCGCCATGGCGGAAGCGGCCGCCGGTCATGTGGTCGTAGCGGACCTCGGCCACCAACTCGTGGCGCAGCGGAGTCCATTCGGTGGAGCGCTCATTGCTCCACCGGCTGGGTCCCCCCGGCGCCGAGCCGGTGAAGCCCTCGCCCGGCGCCAGGGCTTCGAGGCGTCTCGTCAGCTCCGCGCGTTCGGCGTTGGAGATCGTCGAGCTGAAGCCGACGTGGTTGAGCCTGCCGTCCTGGTCGTAGAGGCCGAGCAGCAGGGAGCCGACCTGGTCGGAGCCCTGGCCATAGCGGAAGCCGCCGACCACGCAGTCGACACTGCGCATCCGCTTGATCTTCAGCATGGCCCGCTCGCCGGGGACGTAGGGCCCGTCCAGGCGCTTGGCAACGACGCCGTCGAGCCCGCCTCCGGCCTGCATGAGCCAGTCACAGGCCTGGTCCCGATCCGCCGCGCCAGGCGAGAGGCGCAGGCGGGGGTTCCTTCCGAACCGGTCGAACAGCGCCTCCAGCTCGGCGCGCCGTTGGGTGAAGGGCGCATCCACCAGCGAGCGGCCGTCCGCCGCCATCAGGCAGTCGAACAGCACGTAGCTGGCGGGCGTTTCGACAGCCAGCTTCCGGACCCGGCTCTCGGCAGGGTGCAGCCGCAACTGCAGCGCGTCGAAGTTCAGGGCTCCGCCGGTCTCGATCACCAGCTCGCCGTCGACGACGAAACGGTCGACCGGCAACGCCCGGAGCAGCTCCACCACATCCGGGAAGTAGCGACCGAGCTGCTTGCCGGACTTGGCGTGCAGCTCGACCTCGTCGCCGGCCTTGAAGGCCAGGCAGCGGAAGCCGTCCCACTTGGGTTCGTAGCGCCAGCCGGCCTCCTGGGGGATCTCCTCCACCAGCTTGGCTTCCATGGTGGCGAGGTCCAGCGGAACGGGTAGGTCGGCAAGCGTGGGCATGGGCCGCTAACCCGCCCGGCTTCAGGCGCGTTCCACAGGCTCGGTCAGGAAGTGCCGGCCCTCGCGGTCTTCGATCTCCACGACCCAGATGTCGGGATCGATGCGCACGGCGCGCTCGATGTAGCGGTCGAGATCGGGCTCTTGGTCGGAAGGCTGGGGCTGCATCCAGACCCGCTCGCCGTCCAGGCGGGTGGCCTCGGAGTACAGCCGGGCCGTCCCGTCGCTTCGGTTGAGGATTTTCACCAGGACCGCGCCGGCCCGCGCGTCACCCTTGCGCGCCACCACGCCGAACGCTCCCGACAGCTCCGCGCGGCGGATGAGGGCGCTCACCCAGATGTCGGTGGACAGCAGCATGCCGGCTTCATGCGCGAGGCCTGCGCCGCTGTCACGCCGTTAACCGCGCGGGTTAACTGCGTTGATCAACTCAACCGCAAGACGCGCGGCTTAAACCGGCATCAGGGCCAGCAAGGCTCCAGAGAACAGAAGACGCGAATGACGAGCACGCGCAAAGCGCGGCCGGCGTCTCGGTGGTTGGGACCTATCAGCGTGGCGATGCTCGCCGCGCCCGGACTTGCGCGCGCGCAGGCCGTGGACCTCTACATCGAGCGTACGGCGATGATCGCGGTGGACGACCGCTGTGGCCTCTTTGCGCCCCATGTGTCTCAGGCGCTCACCGTCGGCGCCACGCAGGCGCGGGGCTCGGCGCTGCGCGGCGGCGCCTCACCCGACACCCTGAAGGCGGCCGAACGCCAGGCCCGCACGCGGGCCGGCCGTTTCGCCTGCCGCTCTCCAGAGATCGCAGGGTCCGCCGAGCGGGTGCGCAACGCCTTCGACGGCTACGCCCGGCTGTCGCGCCTGTCCTATCCCGGGGACGTGGCCACTTGGCGGGCGGACCGGACTCTGTCCCGCAAGGTGCGCTGGCGGCTGGTTCAGGAGGCCCGCTTCGGCCCCGATCATCTATCCTTCGGCCTCGCGGGCGACGATGGGCCCGGCGCCATGATGGCCGTGGCCCGGTTCGCCGACGGCGCGCACCCTTACGGCGCACGCCTGATGGTCCGCGACACCGGCCGCACCTGGGGCCCCTATCTCGACCGCTACTATGGCGGACCGACCGCCCGACTGCCGCTGCAGCGGCGGGTCCCGCCTGAAACCGCGCTTCGCAGCTACCTGGCGGAGGCCCGCAGCCCCGCCGGACAGGACCTGCTGCCCCGCAAGGCCAAGACCGGCTGGGCCTTCCGCTTCCCCGCGGCCGCCGTGCGCCACCTGATCTCGCTCGATCCGCGAGAGGCCGTGGTGGTGGAGTTTCTGTTCGCGGGCGGCGTACGGCGGGCCTACCTCGAGGTCGGGGACTTCGCGGCCGGCCACGCCTTCCTGCAGACCCCTGCGGCTAGATCCCGGACCGCGCCGGCGCAGGTGGCGCTTCGTTCGCCACTTCCATCTCAGGCGCGATAAGCCGCTCCGGCAGGATCAGAACCGGCATCCGGACGGTGACGGTCGCGCCCTCGCCCACCACGCTCTCGATGGTCATCTCGCCGCCGTGCAGGCGGGCGAACGCCCGAACAAGCGAGAGGCCAAGCCCCGTGCCGCCCGCCTTCTGGCCCGCCCCGGCCTGCTCATAGGGGTGGCCGAGGCGCTCGAGGTCCTCGGGCGCGATCCCGACGCCGGTGTCGGAGACGATGATCTCCAGCACCTTGCCGTCGCCCTGCACCGTCATGGTCACTGCCCCGCCGGCCGGCGTGAACTTCAGGGCGTTGGAGATCAGGTTCAGCGCGATCTGCTTGATGGCGCGGCGGTCAGCGTCGGCCTCCAGCGGCTCCGCCGGCAGGACGCCGCGAAGAGTGACACCCGCCCGATCGGCCTGGCCTCGCATCAGGCGCAGCACCGAGGTCACCGCGTCCCGGGCGTCGAAGTCCTCGCGGGCGAGTTCGAACCGCTCGGCCTCGATCTTCGACATGTCGAGGATGTCGTTGATCAGCTCCAGCAGGTGGGCGCCGCTCTCGTGGACGAGTTCGGCATATTCCACGTAGCGGTCGGACATCGGGCCGAAGAGCCGCTGCCGCATGATGTCGGAGAAGCCCATGATGGCATTCAGCGGGGTGCGGAGCTCATGGCTCATGTTGGCCAGGAAGCGTGACTTGCCGGCGTTTTGACTTTCGGCCGAGGCGCGGGCCTGCTCCAACTCGATCTCGCGCGCCCGTTGGGGTCGCGCGTCGCGCAGGGCGCCGACCAGGCGGATGGTGCTCATCCGCCGGAGCGAGAGCTCGCACCAGCCCTGCGGATCGTGCATGGGGACGAAGGTGACCTCTGCCGAGCCTTCCTGCACGGCGCGCTGGAGGGCTTCCTCCACCGCCGGGCGGTCGTCCGGGGCGACCATGTCGCCGAGCTTGCGGCCCAACATGTCGCGAGCCTCCAGGCCGATCGCGGCATGGCCGAAGGCCTCCAGGACGCGGCCGCCCGGATAGACCTGCATCAGCAGCTGCGGCTGGTTCTCGAGGATCTCGCGCAGCCCCATCTCGATATCGTCGCGCAGGCGTGTGTCGCGTCGGGAGAGCCCCTGCAGGGAGACCAGGCCGCCCCCAGCGCCAAGGGCGACGGTGGCCAGCCCCAGCAAGCTGAGCCAGGGCGCGACCTGGGGGGACGGCATGGGCAGCGGCAGGAGAAGCGTACCCGCCACGGACAGGGCGGCGGCGGCCACGGCGCCCGCAGCGCCCAGGGACAGCAGCTCGGGCCTGCGGAAGGCTGTGGCGGCGGCGAGCGGCGCCAGGCACCACGCGGCGAGCGGCCCGGTCGCGCCGCCGGTCATGAGGCAGGCGACCGCGCCGGCCAAGGTCCAGAGCAGCAACGCGATGATCCGGGCGCTGCGCCCGCCGGTGAGCGCCAGGCCCGCGCCGATCAGGGCGGGCACGGCGCCGACGGCCACGCCCGCCAGCTCGGAACCCGCCGAGAGGCGGCCGAGTCCGGCGAGCGAGGCCGCAGACAGCAGCACGGCCGCCGCCCAGGCGAGGTGCCAGGCCACGGCGAACCCGCCGCTGCGGCGGGGCTTCCTGCGAGAGTTGTAGCGCCGGTAGGGCATGATCTGCGGCGACCTTAGCGGCCTGAGCGAGTCCACGTAAGGCCGCTCGCCTCGCGCGCGACCCGCCGCCGCGGGAGAAACCAAATCGTAAGCGCGATCAGTGAAGCTTGCGGCTTACATCGGACAGAAGGTCCCAGACGTCAGACATGGCCAAGCCGGCTCTCCAGGCGATCACCCCGATCGACCGCTCGCCGGGCGCGCAGCATGCGCGCCGCGACCAGGCGTTCGACGAGCAGAAGCGATCCTTCCTGCGGATGGTCAGCCACGAGCTGCGCACGCCGCTGAATTCGATCCTCGGCTTCTCCGAGATCCTGGCTTCCGAACTCTACGGGCCGCTGGGCGACCCGCAGTACCGCGAGTACGCCGAGATCATCCGCGGCAGCGGCACGAAGTTGCTCAAGCTGGTGAACCAGGTGCTGGAGATCGCTCGACTGGAAAGCGGGGCCGCCGAGATGAACGCCCGCGCCGAGCCGCTGGAATGCGCCCTCGAGGACATCATCCCGTCCCTCAAGGAGGACCTGGCCGAGCGCGAGATCCGGCTGGCGGTGGACCCGAGCGCGGACCTGATCCTCATTTATGCCGACCCCAAGGCGCTGCGGACCGTGATCGGCAATCTGCTGCAGAATGCCGTCGCCTTCTCGCCGGACGGTGGCGAGGTGCGGGTGCGGGTCGAGCGCGAGGGGGGTGTCGTGGAGGTCGTCGTCGAGGACGACGGCGTGGGCTGCGACCCCGCCGACCTGCCGCGCCTGGTGAAGCCTTTCGAGCAGGGCGAGAACGCCTTAACCCGCCGGGGACACGGCGCGGGGCTGGGGCTGGCGATCTGCGACCTCAACTGCCAGGCCATGGGCGGGGCGCTGAAGCTCGTCTCGGCGCCGGGCGAGGGCCTGATCGCGCGGGTCCGGTTGCCCGCCGGCTAGCCATTGCGGCCGAGGCTCCCGCCCCTTAAGTGGCGCCAGCCATGGCCAGCATAGACCAGGATCTCGAAGACCTCGCCGCCGAGTTCGAACTGCTGGGCGACTGGGAGGAGCGCTACAAGTACGTCATCGACCTTGGACGCGAGCTGGAGCCGCTCAGCGACGCGGAACGCTCCGAAGCGAACAAGGTGCGCGGCTGCGCCAGTCAGGTCTGGCTGGTGACCGAGCCGCAGTCGGACGGCAGCTTGCGCTTTCGCGGCGACAGCGACGCCCACATCGTGCGGGGACTGATCGCCATCGTGCTGCGCCTGTTCTCCGGCCGCGCGCCCAGCGAGATCCTCGACTTCGACACGAAGGCTGCGTTCGCGCAGCTGGGGCTTTCCGGGGCGCTTTCGTCTCAGCGGTCCAACGGTCTCGCGTCGATGGTGGCGCGGGTCCGCAGGGATGCGGAACTGGGCCGGGCGGCCTAAGGCCGCCGCAGGACTGGACTGCCCCTGCGGCAGCAGCGCGAACTCCCGGCCCTGTTCCGCGGGGATGCTGCAGGATGACTCTCGACACGACCCCTTCCGCGTCAGCGGCCGGCGACTTGCCGCCTGTCCGTGAGGTCGTCCCCGCGCACCGGTTCGACGAAGCTTCGCTTCACACCTGGCTGGCGCGCCGACTTCCCGAGCTCGGCGAGGCCTTCCGCGTGCAGCAGTTCCAGGGCGGGGCGTCGAACCCCACCTTCCTTCTGACCAGCCAGACAGGCCGGCGCTACGTCCTGCGCAAGAAGCCGCCCGGCCAACTGCTCGCCAGCGCCCACCAGGTGGAGCGCGAGCACCGGGTGATGAAGGCGTTGGAGGGGCACGTCCCCGTGCCGCGGATGCGCGCGCTCTGCGAGGACCCGGCCGTCATCGGCACGCCGTTCTACGTGATGGATTACCTGGAGGGGCGGATCTTCCGGGACGCCACCCTGCCTGGCCTTGCGCCGGCCGATCGCGCCGCCGTCTACGACGAGCTGAACGCCACCCTGGCCAGACTGCACCAGGTGGACTTCGAGGCGGTGGGGCTGGGCGACTACGGCAGGCCAGGCAACTACTTCGAGCGCCAGGTGACCCGCTGGACGCGTCAGTACCGCGACGCGGCCACGGAAACGATCCCGGCCATGGAGGCGCTGATCGAGCGCCTGCCAGCCCGCATCCCGAAGGACCAGTCGGTGTCAGTCGCGCATGGCGACTACCGGCTGGAGAACGTGATGTTCCACCCGACCGAGCCGCAGATCATTGCCGTGCTCGACTGGGAGCTGTCCACTATCGGCCACCCCCTGGCCGACATCGCCTACAACGCTTTCATCTGGCGCTCGCATGCCGCGTCGTGGGGCAGTCTGGACGGTGTCGACTTCGCCGCCAGCGGTATTCCCACGGAGGCCGAGTACGTCGCGCGCTACTGCGAGCGAACCGGTCGCGCCGGCATCGAGGACTGGCCGTTCCTGATGGCCTTCTCGATCTTCCGGCTCGCGTCGATCTCGCAGGGCGTCTACCGCCGGGTTCTGGCCGGGGTCGCGGCCAGTGAGCGGGAGGCGGTCAACGGCTGCCCCCCGCTGGCCGAGCAGGCGCTGGAGATCCTGGAGTCGGGTGGCTGACGCTCAGGCCGGCAGGCGGCTCTCGTACTGGCCTTGGAAGGTGCGCCACATCGCCCAGAACGGCGGACGCGGCTTGCCGGCCGCGAGGTAGCCCAGCACCTCGAGGTGCGCGTGCCAACCACCGGAGACATCGAGCATGCCCTGCCGGCTTTTCAGGTTGGAGTGCGTCAACACCAGGCGCACGTCGTCCCCCTCCGGCGTCAGCTCGATGGTGACAATGGACGGATCCTCGTCCTCGTCGAAGGTGAAGGCGACCAGCCGCGGCGGCTCGGCGCGCACCACCTTCAGCTCGCTTTCGATCCCGACATCGTTGACCTGGCGGTACGCCTCGGGCGGCTCGTCCGGCGTCTCGGACAGGTTCTTGTGCTGGAACTTGAGCACCAGCCGGCCCCCAGGACGCAGATCCATCGGGCCACCGGCGAACCAGAGCGCCCGCTTTTCCGCGTCTGTCAGATAGGCCCAGATCCGCTCGATCGGCCCAGGAAGCACCCGCTCGAACCGCACCTCGCCAGGCTTCGGCGACATACCGAAATCACTCATCGTCCGCTCTCCCCTTGTGGGCGTCTTCCTCCCGCAGGAGGACTTCAAGGACATCGAGACGGCTCGTCCAGAACCGCTCGTAGGCGCTCAGCCACTCCTGCGCCCCCGCCAGCGGCCGGGGCTCCAGGCGGCAGAGGTGGGTCCTGCCGCGGATCTCGCGGCGGACAAGGCCTGCCCGCTCCAGGGCTTTGATATGCTTCGACGCGGCGGCTAGCGACATGCGGTGCGGCGCGGCGAGTTCCCCCACGCTGCGCTCGCCGCCGATCAGGCTGCGCAGCATCTCGCGACGTGTTGCGTCCCCCAGAGCGTGGAAGACCGCGTCCAACCGGGCAGGCTCTAATTCAACCATTGGGTTGAAGATGTCGGCAGGACGCCGAAATGTCAACCGTGCGGTTGAGTATTGGCGTGGGCGGCCGACCTAGGCCGCGCGAATACCGCTGGTCATCTGCCCGATACCGACCACGGCGTCGTAACCAAGGATCATGTCGACGTCGCTCCCGTTGGACGCGAGCGGGAGGCGCAGCCAGAGGATCGACAGGTGGGAGGCGCCACGCCAAGCCAGGTTGTGCACGCCAACGGCCGGGCGCCGGTCGGCGACCACCTTGGCAAGCTCAACGCGCCAGTAGTCCGCCGCGCCGGAGGCGTAGATCTCGGACAACATGCGGCCGGTGATCTCACGGCCGTAGACCCCGTAAAGGTCGGTTCCCGCCAGGCGAATGCGGAAGTCGAGGGGATCGGGGAGGACGTCGACCAGGCTGATCGTGGGAAGGTGGCGCTTGAAGCCCGCGGGGTGAATATCGCGACGGCCGGGAAGCTTGGCGCCCTGCCGAAGCTGGGCCCAATACCTCAGGAGCTCCTCATGCGCGCGGGCCGCCGCTGCGGGGGCTCCGATCTGCGCCGCCATATTCAGATTCCTTAACAACCCGTTGGAATCACGACGAATCACTTATCGCCTGATGCGCGAATCCGCGGCAAGTCGAAACTATGGCTTCACCACAGATTTCGTGGATCGAACGACTGAAAACAGAAACGCCCGCCGAAGCCGGCGGGCGCCCAAATTCTGTAAATTCGCTCCGCCCGACTGAAGGCGGACGGTAAAGCCTAGCGCTTCTTGCGCGGAGCCTGGCGGCCGCCCTGGCCCAGGCCCATCTGCTTGGCCAGGTCCGAACGCGCCTTGGCGTAGTTCGGCGCAACCATCGGATAGTCCTTCGGCAGGTTCCACTTCGCCCGGTATTCTTCAGGGCTCATGTTGTACTTGGTCCGCAGGTGCCGCTTGAGCGACTTGAACTTGCGACCGTCCTCCAGGCAGACGAGGTAGTCCGGCGTGATCGAGCGACGGACGGGGACGGCCGGTTCCTTCGGCGCGACCTCGGCGGTTTCCTGGCCCGACGAAACGCCGGCGAGCGCGCGATGGACGCTCTGAATCAAGCTCGGCAGATCGGTCGCCGCGACCGTATTGTTACCCACGTAGGCGGAAACGATATCCGCCGTCATCTCGATGACTTCCGACTTCTCGTCCATTCTTGTCGTTCCGTAGAAGCGCGCCGTTGAAGGGCGCTGAAGCGATCCAGTAGATCAGTAGCGCAGCCCATATATGGAACTCACGCATAGGACAAGCAAGTTAGTTCAACTCAACTTGAGCGAACGGCGTGAGAAATTGAGATAAATCCGGCTTTTGAAGTTGGATCAGATTATCCCAACGAGTAAGCGCCGGCCGGTCTACCTGCTGGCAGGCGAGTTCGCGAATCAGTCACGCACGAGAGAATTCGTCCGCGCGCGGACGCTACTGATCTGAAAGGCGCGCAAGACCATACGCGCGCCAAGGCCCGCGGCAGGCGTTCCGTGAGCCGGGGCAGTTTGAGCCTAGCTAAACGTGGGCGCCTGCCAGTGGGGCCAGATGTCGGGCAGATCCGTCGAGACCTTGTCCGGGTAGTTCGGCGGCCGCTTCTCAAGAAACGAACTCACCCCTTCCCGCGCATCGCCAGATTTGCCGCGCGCCTGGATGCCCCGGCTGTCCGCCATGTGCGCCTCCATCGGATGGGCGGCGCCCGCCATGCGCCAGATCAGCTGACGGGTGATCGCCACCGAGACCGGCGCCGTGTTGTCGGCGATCTCGCGTGCGATGGCGCGGGCGGCGGGCAGCAGGTCGTCCGGCGCATGGACCGAGCGAACCAGGCCCTTCTCCAGCGCCTCCTGGGCCGGGAAGATGCGGCCGGTGTAGCACCACTCCAGAGCTGTCTGGACGCCCACCAGCTTCGGCAGGAAGTAGGAAGACGCCGCCTCCGGGTTCAGGCCGCGCCTGGCGAAGACCAAGCCGTATCGCGCCTCGCTGGAGGCCAACCGGATGTCCATGGCCAGTTGCATGGTTACGCCGACGCCGACCGCCGGCCCGTTGCACGCGGAGATCACGGGCTTAAGGCTGTCGAAGATGCGCAAGGTGAGCAGGCCGCCGCCGTCGCGCTGCACCCCGTCGCGCTGCCGCTCGGCGAGCGCCGCGCCGCCCTGGGACTCGTAGTCGAAGGTCTGGGCGCCCGCCGAAAGGTCGGCGCCGGCGCAGAAGGCCCGCCCTGCGCCGGTGACGATCACCGCCCGCACCGCGTCGTCGGCGTCCGTGACATCGAACACCCGGATCAGGTCCTTCATCATCTGGGTGTTGAAGGCGTTCAGCTTCTCCGGACGGTTCAGCGTCACGGTCGCCACGCCGTCGTCCACGGCATACTGAATGGTCTCGAACGTCGGCGCGGACATCGTCGTCTCTCCCTTTTCCAGCCTCCAGTTCGGACGGGTTGACGGACGGTAGGTCAAGCACCCCGAATGCGCCTGAACACAGATAAGTCGGGCACCGTCCAAGGACGCCCGCGGGAGCGAAACGACCATGCATCCGAAGACGCATGCCCAGAGCCAACCCGATCGGGCGGCCTACATCATGGCCGGGTCGGGGGAGACTGTGACCTACCGCGAACTCGACGAGCGCTCGAACCAGGGGGCGCACCTGTTCCGGTCCCTGGGGCTGAAAGCGGGCGACGTGATCGCCCTGCTCCTGGACAACCATCCGCGCTACTTCGAAATCGCCTGGGCCGCGCAGCGCTCAGGCCTCTACTATACCTGCGTCTCCTCGAAGCTGACGGCCGGCGAGGTCGAGTACATCGTCGGCGACTGCGGCGCGAAGGTGCTGATCACCTCCCCCGGAGTCGGGACAGTGGTCGACGAGCTGCCGGGGCTGTTAACCGGCGTGAAGCTCTACATGGTGGGCGAGGCCCGCCCGCCGTACGAGAGCTTCGAGGCCGCCCGCGCCGGCATGCCCACCACGCCGATTGGCGACGAGAGCGCGGGCTCCGACATGCTCTATTCCTCCGGCACCACCGGCCGGCCGAAAGGGATCAAGCCAGCGCTGACCGGCGCTCCGGTCGACGAGCCGAACGCGCTGGTGATGATGGCCCAGGGCTTGTTCGGATTTAAGCCCGGCGGGACCTACCTCTCGCCGGCGCCGCTCTACCACGCGGCCCCCCTGCGCTGGTGCATGACCGTGCAGAAGCTCGGCGGCACCGTGGTGGTGATGGAGAAGTTCGATCCGGAGCAGGCGCTTGCCCTGATCGAGAAGCACCGCTGCGACTGCGGCCAGTTCGTGCCGACCCACTTCGTGCGAATGCTGAAGCTGCCGGACGCGGTGCGCACCCGCTACGACGTCTCGTCGATGAAGTCGGCGGTGCACGCCGCTGCGCCCTGCCCCGTGCCCGTGAAGGAGCAGATGATCGCCTGGTGGGGGCCGGTGATCTACGAGTACTACGCCGGGACCGAGGGCAACGGCTTCTGCTTCATCAGGTCCGACGAGTGGTTGACCCATAAGGGCTCGGTCGGCCGCGCCGTGCTGGGCGAACTGCGGATCTGCGACGAGGATGGCGAGCCGCTGCCGCCCCGGACGGAAGGCGCGGTGCACTTCGCCAATGGCCCGCCGCTGAGCTACCACAACGCGCCGGAGAAGATCGCCGAGGGAACCAACAAGCACGGCTGGACGACCCTCGGCGATGTGGGCTGGATCGACGAGGAGGGCTATCTCTACCTCACCGACCGCAAGAGCTTCATGATCATCTCGGGCGGGGTGAACATCTATCCCCAGGAGATCGAGAACCTGCTGATCGGCCACCCGAAGGTCGCCGACGCCGCCGTGGTCGGCGCGCCGGACGAGGTGATGGGCGAGAAGGTGGTCGCGGTCATCCAGCCGATGTCCTGGACAGACGCAGGCGACGACCTGCGCGAGGAGCTGATGGCCTATGCCCGCCAGAACCTCAGCCACGTGAAGTCGCCACGCGTGATCGACTTCATGGCCGAACTGCCGCGGCACGCCACCGGCAAGCTCTACAAACGCCTGATCCGCGACGCCTACTGGGGCAAGGAAGGCTCGCGGATCGTCTAGGCCTGGCGGGCGGCCGGCGCGACGGCTTCCGCGGCGAGCAGCGCATCCAGCCGCGCGATCAGCACGGGAAGCTCCACCGGCTTAGGCACCACGTCGTCGAAGCCGGCGGCGCGGTAGGTTTCCGCTTCGTGCGCCATGACGCTGGCGGTGACGGCGAGGATGGGGGTGCGCGGCCGGCCCTCCGCCTGCTCGCGCGCGCGAATCTCGCGGGTGGCCTCCACGCCGTCCCCGCCCGGCATGTGGATGTCCATGAGCACCGCATCCCACGGCTCCGCGGCCCAGGCCTCAACCGCCTCGAGACCATCCGCCGCGAAGCCGCATTGGCAGCCCAGCTGCTCGAGCATGATCCGCAAAACCAGCTGGTTCGCCGGCTTGTCGTCGACGACCAGCAGGCGCGCGGGACGGTCCAGGCCGGCAGCCGCCGGCGCACGCACCTCGGGCGAGGCCGGCTCGACCGCGCGCGTGACCGGGATGTGGAAGGCGAACGTCGAGCCCTGACCCTGAATCGACGTGACGGTGATCTCGCCGCCCATCAGCACGATCAGGTCCCGGCAGATCGCCAGGCCCAACCCGGTGCCGCCGAAGTTGCGCGTGGCGGTGTCGTCCACCTGGGTGAACTTGTCGAATATGGTGGCCTGCTCATCGGCGGGTATGCCGATGCCGGTGTCACGCACGGTACAGGCAAGAACCTCGGTCCCGACCTGCAGGGTGACCGCGACTTCACCGGCCCGCGTGAACTTCAGCGCGTTGGACAGAAGGTTCGCCAGGATCTGGCGCAGCCGCGCCTCGTCGGCGACGCACAGCCCGTCAGCGCTGTCCTCAATGTCCAGCCTGAACCTCAGCCCGCGCTCCTTGGCGAGAGCCTCGTAAAGCCGGCGCAGCCCATCAGCGAACGGCTCCAGAGCGAACGGCTCGGGATTCAGGTCGAGCTTCCCGGCCTCGATCTTCGATACGTCGAGGATGTCGTTCAGGATCTGCAGCAGGGCGCCTGCGGACTGGCGGATCACCCCCAGATGGCCGTTCTGGACCGGGTCGAGCCCCGCCTTCTCCAACACCTGCACCATGCCCAGGACGCCGTTCAAGGGCGTGCGGATTTCGTGGCTCATGGTGGCGAGGAAGGCGGATTTCGCCCGGTTGGCCGCGACAGCCTCCACGGACATGCGCTCGGATGTGAGCCGGGCCTCGATCTGGCGAACCACCGCGCCAAGCATCAGCGAGGAGATGCCCAGGGCGACGAAGCCTGCCGCCAGGCCCACGAAGGCGTACGTCTCGATGAACCGCGGCCCGAGCGGCCACCCTGTGAACGTCAGGCCAGCCATGGCCCCGCCTACCGTGGCGTAGGCGACGCGCCGGCTGGGGGCGGCGGTGGCGAAGATCAGCGCCATGTAGCTGAAGTAGACGAGCCGCTGCTCGTCGAAAGCCAGGATCTGGTGCACCACGACGTTGCCCAGGACCAGGCAGAAGGCCGCAAAGGTGATCAGCTCAAGCTGCCGCATGGCCGGACGCGGACTGCGCCGCAGGAAGCGCCACGAGAGCATCAGGACGACGGAGGCGACGCTGGCGAGCGGCAGGAGAGCGAACAGTTGCCCCCCGCGCAGCATCAGTACGTGGGACACCGCGATCAGCGCATAGTAGAGGCCGCCGGTGAGCAGCGCGCCTCGCACGATGGGGGCATAGGCCGCTGCGAGATAGGCCGACGGGACGGCAGCTCCCCTCAGGCGGCTCGACAGCATCAGCGCTCTCACGACGTCCGTCCTCCGGCGGATCGGCCGGAGCCTGCAGGCTCCCACGGAGGACTTAAGGATTTGCAACGCCTTGCAGGCCGGCGCTCAGATGCTAGACGCTGAACCGCCACAACGAGGGAGAGACCGATGAACGCGGTGGAGATCAAGGACCTGCCCGGCCTGGTGGGCCAGGAAGTGGGGGTGTCGGACTGGGTCCAGATCACCCAAGAGCGCGTGAACCAGTTCGCCGAGGCGACCGGCGACCACCAGTGGATCCACATCGACGTGGAGCGGGCGACCCGTGAGATCGGCGGACCGATCGCGCACGGCTACCTCACCCTGTCGTTGATCCCGTTCCTTTCCGCCGGCCTGCTGCCGATCAAGGGCGTCACCCGCGGCATCAACTACGGCTCGGACAAGGTGCGCTTCACCAACATGGTGCGGGTCGGCAAACGCGTCCGGCTGCGCCAGAAGCTGATCGGCGCCGAGGCGAAGGCCGGTGGCATGCAGATCAAGAACGAGTGCACCATTGAGATCGAGGGCGAGGACAAGCCGGCGTGCATCGCCGAGACGATCAGCGTGGTCTACGGCGCGTAAGCTCGCCTTTTACTCGCGGTAAGGCGCTACTCGCGCGCCACGGCCTCTTCAGCGGAGGCGGCGCGCGAGCCGACCGTGCGTTCACCGGCGGCCATGGTCACCGGGGCGGCGGGGTTGTTCACCAGGGCGAGCGTCTCGCGGATGTATTTCGCGTGGGTGACGATGCCGATCTCCAGGCGCTCGTTGTTCAGCTCGACCTGTTGGGTGAGCAGCCCCGCGATGAAGGTGGCGTCGCCGTCGGCGCCGGCGCGGCGGCGGCTGCCGTCCGTCATGAACACCGGACCGCCCGAGTTGCCAGGGAAGACGGAGAAGTCGAGCAGGAAGGTCGGGAAGATCTTGGCCGGCGCGACCGGGAAGGACGCCACCCGGCCCGAGCGCAGAATCGGGAAGCCCGCCTGGTTGGCGGCCAGCCCGCGGGGGAAACCGAGGGCCATCATCTCGTCGCCCGCACCGACCTTGTATCTGGAAAACGTGTCGTCGGCGGCCAGGTAGTCCACCGGGATCGCCGCCTTGGCGAACTCCTTCGGGGCCGTGATGGAGATGGCTGCGACGTCGCGGCTGGGGTGCGCTGTCCACAGCGGCTGGCCCCTGGTGTCGCGGATCTTCAGCGTCTGGGGCGAGTAGCTCCAGCTGCCATCCGGGTTCGCGATGCGGTAGCCGATGCGAGCATTGGCGCTCGGCATCTTCTGGAAGACGTGGTTCGCGGTGATCAGCACCGTGCGGGGCCGCCCGTCAGGCGCCGTTTCGGAAACCAGAAAGCCGGTGCCGACCGTGCGCGTACCGTCGCCGAGCGGTTGCTCCAGCTGGACGGTCGCGTGGATCAGCTCGACTGAGAGATCCATGGCCATTGGGTCCCCGACTCTGGTGTGTTGAACTCAAGCCCCGTCGCGTCTTTTGCGCGATCCCGATGCACCAATAGTGAATCAGAGTCCGCGAACGGCAACAAGACGAGAACGCCCCCTCACCTTGCGCCTTAGTGACGCGTGTCAGCTTAAGGTGGCGCTTGAGCCGCGCTGACCGGCGCCGCATCTAGCGGCCATGAACCTCCCCACCCCGCCGACCGCCCGCAAGGACCCCCGCCGCATCGAGCAGCTGGGCCGCGTCCGCACCGACGACTACGCCTGGATGAAGGATGACAACTGGCAGCAGGTGCTTCGCGACCCCAAGGCGCTTCGGGCCGACGTCCGCGAACACCTTGAGGCCGAGAACGCCTACACCAAGGCGATGCTGGCCTCGACGGAGGAGCTGCAGACGCAGCTGTTCGCGGAGATGAAGGGCCGGATCAAGGAGGATGACAGCTCGGTCCCCTCGCCCGACGGGCCCTGGGAATACTACGCCCGCTATGACCTGGGCGCCGAGCATCCGGTGCATGCCCGGAAAGCGCGCGGCGGCGGCGCCGAAGAGGTGCTGCTGGACGAACAGGCCGAGGCCAAAGGCAAGCCGTACTACCAGGTGGGCGCCACGAGCCATTCGCCCGACCACCTGCTCTACGCCTGGGCGGTCGACGAGCAGGGCAGCGAGTATTTCCAGATCCGGGTGAAGGACCTGGCCACCGGCGAGGTCCTGGGCCAGCCGATCGACAGCGCCTATGGCGACTTCACCTTCTCGCCGGACAGCCAGTGGATCTTCTGGATCTGGCGCGACGAGAACGCCCGGCCATCGAAGGTCTTCCGGCGCGCGGCGCGCGGCGGAGAGGATACGTTGGTCTACGAGGAAGCCGACGAGGGCATGTTCCTGGGCGTCGGCACGGCCTCGGACGACAGCCACGTGCTGATCCACGTGGGCAACCAGGAGACCACCGAGATCCTGCTGATCCCCGCGGCCCAGCCCACGGCTGCGCCGGTCGTGGCGGAACCCCGGCGGGTGGGGTTGAAGTACAGCCTGGACCACTGGACCGACCGCTGGGTGATCCGCACCAACGACGACGGGGCGGTGGATTTCAAGCTCTGCGTCTCGGACGCCGACATCCCGGCGAAGGCGACCTGGCGCGACTGGATCGGCCATCAGCCCGGCCGCTACATCACCGGCTTCGCGGCTTACGCGGGACATCTGGTGCGCGCCGAGCGGGTCGACGCCCTGGACCGGCTGGTGGTCACCGCCCGCGACGGGTCGGAGCATGAAGTCGCCTTCGACGAGGAGGCCTATGCGCTGAACCTGGAGGGCGGGCTCGAGTACGAAACCACCCTGAGCCGCTTCGTCTACCAATCGCCGACCACGCCCCGGCAATGGTTCGACTACGACCTGGCCACCCGCGAGCGGACGCTGCGCAAGACTCAAGAGGTGCCGTCCGGACATGAGGCGGATCGCTACGTGGCCCGCCGGCTCTACGCCACCGCGCCCGACGGAGAGCAGGTCCCGATCACCGTGCTGATGCTGAAGGACACGCCCCTGGACGGCTCGGCGCCGGTCCTGCTCTACGGCTACGGTTCCTATGGACACGCGATGGAGCCGACCTTCTCGATCCGCAATCTCAGCCTCGTCGACCGCGGCTGGATCTGGGCGACGGCGCATATCCGCGGCGGCTCCGACAAGGGCTGGGGCTGGTTCCTGGACGGCCGGCGGGAGAAGAAGACCAACACCTTCACCGACTTCATCGCCTGCGCCGAGCACCTGATCAGCGAAGGCTACGGGACCAAGGGCAAGATCGCCGCCTACGGCGGCTCGGCCGGCGGGATGCTGATGGGCGCCGTCGCCAACATGCGGCCGGACTTCTGGGGCGCGATCATCGCCGCCGTGCCGTTCGTGGACGTGCTGAACACCATGAGCGACACGACCCTGCCGCTCACCCCGCCGGAATGGCCCGAGTGGGGCAATCCGATCGAGGACGCCGAGGCCTACGACCGCATCGAAAGCTACAGCCCGTACGACCAGGTGAAGCCACGGCCCTACCCGCCGATCCTGGCCACAGGCGGCCTGTCCGACCCGCGGGTGACCTACTGGGAGCCGGCCAAGTGGGTCGCCAAGCTGCGAGAAGCGACCACAGGCGACGCGCCGATCCTGCTCAAGATTAACATGGAGGCGGGGCACGGCGGCGCTTCGGGACGGTTCGACTTCCTGAAGGAGATTGCCCTGGACTACGCTTTCGCGATCTGGGCTGTCGACGAGGGCTGGAAGACGACATGAACCTGCGCGCCGCCACGCAAGCCGACGCCGAGGCTCTGGCGGCGATCTACGATCATCACGTCCTTCACGGGCTCGGCACCTTCGAGCTCGAGCCGCCGGGCGCCGCGTGGATGGACGGCAGGCGGCGCGATGTGCAGGGGCACGGCCTGCCGTTCGTCGTGGCCGAAGTCGCCGGCCAGGTGCTAGGCTACGCCTACGCCGGACCGTTCCGGCCGCGCCCGGGATACCGCTACACGGTCGAAGACAGCGTCTATGTGGCGCCGGACGCTATCGGCCGGGGAGTGGGCCGGGCGGCGCTCGCCGCGGTGCTCGACCAGTGCCAGGCCATGGGGCTGCGCCAGGTGACGGCGGTGATCGGCGACTCCGGGAACGCGGCGTCCATAGGTTTGCACCGGGCGCTTGGCTTCGAGGACGCCGGGATCGTGCGCAACGTGGGCTTCAAGCACGGCCGTTGGGTCGACATCGTCATGATGCAGAAGGCGCTGAACGGCGGCGCGCAGACGCTTCCGGACTGGCCGGGCCTTACCTTAGGGGGCTAAGAACCCGGAGCCGCGGGAACCGTCCGCCGCGGCGACAGCTTCCCGTGCCGCGCCCCTCCAGACATAGAACTTGTCTATGATAAAGGCGGGGTGAAATCAATTTTACTGATGACGGCCAAGCGACTAAATCGGGCGGACCTCAACGGGAGTGCACGATGTCTGTGATCAACACCACGGTGAAGCCGTTTACGGCTCAGGCCTACAAGGAAGGCAAGTTCCTGTCCGTCAGCGACGCCGATCTTAAGGGCAAGTGGTCGGTCTTCTTCTTCTACCCGGCCGATTTCACCTTCGTCTGCCCGACGGAGCTGGAAGACTTGGCCGACAACTACGCCGAGTTCCAGCGGCTGGGCGTTGAGATCTACTCGGTCTCCACCGACACCCACTTCTCGCACAAGGCGTGGGCCGACACCTCCCCGGCCATCGGCAAGATCAAGTACACGATGATCGGTGACCCCTCCGGCGTGGTGACCAACAACTTCCAGGTCATGCGCGAAGGCCAGGGCCTCGCCGACCGCGGCACTTTCCTGGTCGATCCGGAAGGCGTGATCCAGTTCATGGAGATCACCGCGGAAGGCATCGGCCGTAACGCGGCCGAGCTGCTCCGCAAGGTGAAGGCCGCCCAGTACGTCGCCGCGCACCCGGGCGAAGTCTGCCCGGCTAAGTGGGAAGAAGGCGAGAAGACCCTCGCCCCGTCCCTGGACCTGGTCGGCAAGATCTAAGTCCGCGCCCAAAGATCCGGCGCCGCCTCCCCTGTCGAAGGTCCCCTGGGGACCGGGGGTCGAGGCGGCGCCGATCATCTCTCGCCTATTCCGGAGCCCCGCATGTTGGACGCCTCTCTCAAGGCCCAGTTGAAGGCCTATCTCGAGAACCTCCGCCAGCCCATCGAGCTGGTGGCGTCGCTTGACGACGGCCCGAAGTCCCGCGAGCTGATGGAGCTCCTGGAGGACATCGCGGCGCAGTCGGACAAGGTCGGCGTCGCACGCCGCGACGACGACCCGCGCAAGCCGTCGTTCGCCATCGTCCGCAAGGATGACCCTGCCATTTCCGTGCGCTTCGCGGGCCTCCCGCTCGGCCACGAGTTCACCTCGCTGGTGCTCGGCCTTCTGCATGTCGGCGGCCACCCCCCGAAGGTGGAGCCTGAAGTGGTCGAACAGGTGAAGGCGCTCGACGGCGACTTCGTGTTCGAGACCTATTTTTCGCTGTCCTGCCAGAACTGCCCCGACGTGGTGCAGGCGCTCAACACCATGAGCGTTCTGAACCCGAAGATCCGCCACGTGGCGATCGACGGCGCCCTCTTCCAGCAGGAGGTGGAGGACCGGAAGGTCATGGCCGTGCCGACCGTGCTGCTGAACGGCGAGCCGTTCGCGCAGGGCCGCATGGAGCTCGAGCAGATCCTGGCTAAGATCGACACCGGCGCCTCGGCCCGGGCGGCCGAGAAGATCAAGGCTAAGGAAGCCTTCGACGTGCTTGTGGTGGGCGGCGGGCCCGCCGGCGCGGCCTCGGCGATCTACGCCGCCCGCAAGGGCATCCGCACCGGCATCGTGGCCGAGCGGTTCGGCGGCCAGGTGCTGGACACCATGGCGATCGAGAACTTCGTCTCGGTGCCGCACACGGAAGGCCCCAAGCTCGCCTCCGGGTTGGAGCAGCACGTCAAGGACTACGAAGTCGACGTGATGAACCTGCAGAAGGCCGCGAGGCTTGTGCCGGCCAAGACGCCGGGCGGGCTGATCGAGGTGCAGCTGGAGAACGGAGCCACCCTGAAGTCCCGCACCGTCATCCTGGCCACCGGCGCCCGCTGGCGGCAGATGAACGTCCCCGGCGAGGACGAGTACCGCAACAAGGGCGTGGCCTACTGCCCGCACTGTGACGGTCCGCTGTTCAAGGGCAAGCGCGTGGCGGTGATCGGCGGCGGCAACTCGGGCGTCGAGGCGGCCATCGACCTGGCCGGCATCGTCGCGCACGTGACCCTGATCGAGTTCGACAGCCAGCTGCGGGCGGACGCGGTCCTGCAACGCAAGCTGGCCAGCCTGCCGAACGTGCGGATCGTCACCTCGGCGCTGACCACCCAGGTGCACGGCGACGGCGCGAAGGTTACGGCCCTGACCTACAAGGACCGCAACAGCGACGAGGTCCACCAAGTCGACCTCGAAGGCGTGTTCGTGCAGATCGGCCTGGTGCCGAACACCGAGTGGCTGAAGGACTCGGTGGCCCTGTCGCCGCGCGGGGAGATCGAGACGGACTACCGCGGGGGAACCTCGATCCCGGGCGTGTTCGCCGCGGGGGACGCCACGACGACGCCGTACAAGCAGATCGTCATCGCCATGGGCGAGGGCTCCAGGGCCGCGCTGTCGGCCTTCGACTACCTGATCCGCCAGCCGCTGGCCGACCGGTCCGAGCCCGCGGACATAGGGACCCAGGCCGCCGCCTGACGGCCCCGCGACCGGGACAAGCTGGTCCTGCAGAACGGAAAAGCCGCCGCTGGCGTCCAGCGGCGGCTTTTTCATGCCTGGTTTGGCCGGCGGGAGGGAGGAGCTAGCGGGCGCGGCGGTCCGCACGCTCGTGAGGCGGAGCCGGAAGGGTTTCGGAAAGCTGCCGCAACCGGGCCTGCAGGCGCAGCCGCCACATGGCCTCGGCCCGGCTCAGCGCCTGCGGGTGGATCGCTCCAGGATAGTCGAGATTGTCTTCGGTCGAGCACATGGTCGGACCGTGCGCCAGGTTTGCACCCGGCGCGATTGAGGGAAACTACTTAGCCGCGCCCGGACCGTCGGGCGTAAGGGCGCGCACGAGCTCGAGGATCTTGCGACGGGTGCGCACATCACGGATCAGCGGGAAGGTGCGGGCGATCTCGATCCCCTCGGGCGTGAGCAGGAAGCCGGCGGCCGTCGACTCGGAATCGGCGCCCGTCTCGGCCAAGCCTTCATAGAACCAGGCGACGGGGGTCCGGAGCGCCTGCGCCGCTTCCCACAGCTTGGAAGCGCTGACCCGGTTGGAGCCGCGCTCGTACTTCTGGATCTGCTGGAAGGTGATGCTCAGGGCGTCGGCCAGCTTATCCTGGCTCCACCCAAGAGACCTGCGCCTCATGCGCAGCCGAAGGCCCACATGGCGATCCACGGGGTGGGCGCTGGGATCGGACGGCGCGGCCGAGGCGCCGGGCGACTCGTAGAGGGCTGTGTTCATCGAAAGCTCCTGATCACAAGCTCGATTGTTCGGCCCGGCTGCGCCGGGCCATCTGCGGTGGCGCTTGGCGCAACACACGCAGCTTGGCCATTACGTAAAACTACTACCCCTGCGCAGCAGCGTGGGGCCGCCGGCGCCCGGCGGCCCATTTCGGGCCCTGACCTCGACCACCTGCGCCGTGCGTCGCGCGCGTGGAGGCAGGCTGCTCATGCCAGAGGCAGCCCGGGCCGCGAGGCAGAAAATTCCAACAGCCGGCTTGCAGCGCCGCTTCTCGTGGGAGAAACAACCCAGCCTGAGTGTGGGGGTGCGTATGTCGGGTTGGAACAAGGGCCTGAAAGCCGCGGGTGCGGTGGCCGTTTCGGTGATGCTGGGATCGGCCGCCGATGCGCAGGCGCCGCGGGGCGGCGTGACCGCGATCCTCGGGGCGACGGTGTTTCCGGCGACCGGCGCGGCGCCGTCCGTCGCCAACGTCGTCATTCGCAACGGCCGGATCGCCGAGATCGGGCCGAACGTCCGGGCGCCGCGGGGCGCCGTGGTGATCGATGGCAAGGGCAAGGCTCTACTGCCCGGCTTCTTCGACCTGCACACCCACTGGACTCCGGCCGGCTCGCCGGCGACCACGCCGCAGATCGCCAGCGCCTACATCGCCTCCGGCGTGACGACGCTGAACGACTTCCACCAGTCGCCCGAGAGCTGGGCTCCGCGCCGCGCCTGGCTGGGCACGCTCTACGCGCCGCACGTCAACTTCACGGCCCGCACCTCGACACCGGGCGGCCACGGCGCCGACTGGGCCGACGTCAACACCACCAAGTGGGTGAACACGCCCGAAGGCGCGCGGCAGGCGATCCGCGAGCTGGTCCCCTACAGGCCGGATCTGATCAAGGCGTTCGCCGATGGCTGGCGCTACGGCACGGCCCCGGACAACACCAGCATGGACGTGGCCACCCTGGCCGCCCTGGTGGACGAGGCGCACAAGAACGGCTGGAAGGTGGGCACCCATACGGTGACGGTGGAGCGCGGCGGCGTGGCTGGCCGCGCCAACGTCGACTTCATCGCCCATAGCCTGCAGGACCGCGAGATCGACGCGGCCACCATCGCCCGGATCAAGCAGGGCGGCACCAGCTACGCGCCGACGCTCGCCGTCTATGAACCGGTCAAGCCCGGCCAGAAGCCGCCGGAGAATCCTGAGGACCCGCGCTTCAAGCAAACGGTCCGCAAGTTCGGCTACGCCCTGCACAACGTGAAGGCGCTGCACGAGGCCGGCGTCCGCATCGCGCTGGGCACCGACGCGGGCATGCCCAACACGCCGCACGGCTCGTCCACCCTGCGGGAGATGGAGTTGCTGGTGCAGGCGGGCCTGACGCCGACCGAGGCGCTGATGGCGGGCACGGTCAACAGCGCCAAGGTGATGGACCTGGCTGGCGATCGCGGCACGATCGAGAAGGGCAAGCGCGCGGACCTGGTGCTGGTGGACGGGACGCCCTGGCGCAACATCTCCGACCTGCGCCGGGTCTCGCGGGTGTTCATCGACGGCCGTCAGGTGCACGGCCCCGGCACAGTGCTGCCGACGGCCAACGGGCAGCGCGCCCTGCCGCCGGTCGCGGTCAAGCCGCTGATCGACGACTTCGAGCGGGCGGACGGACGGACCAGCCTCGACACCCTGCGAACCGACGACATGGACGGCGGCCACGACCGCACCGTGCAGGTCAGCCAGGTGATCGACCGGGCGGGCGGCGGGAAGGCGCTGGGGCTTGCTGCCCGGATGGCCGTCAAGGAGGATCCGCAGGCCGCGGTGATCCTGCCGCTGACCCGTGGCTCGGTGCAGCCGGCGGACCTGAGAACGTTCAAGGGCGTGCGCGCGGACGTGCGCGGCGACGGCGGCGAGTACCGGCTGATGGTGAACACGCTGAACGGACGCTGGGCCGCGCCGCTGAAGGCCGGCCCCGGTTGGACGACGGTGGAGATCCCGTTCAGCGATCTGAAGCGCACGGGCGGCCGGGGCGCCTCGAGCGGCCCCTGGAACGGCTCCGACGTCATCGAGGTGGAGTTCGGCGGCACGCGCCCTGGCGGCCGCAAGCTCTGGCTCGAGCTGGACAACGTAACCTTCTACTGAGCGGCGCCGTGCGGCGGTTCGTCGCGATACAGGCGCGCTGAAGCTGTGCCTGATAACCGATCTCGACCGCGGGGGCGGCCGAGCCAGATCACCCGTCGCGGAGAGACCGTTCAACGGCCCCGCGGCACGACCGGACAACCAAGGGGATAATCGACGTGAGACCAGCCATTCCGTTGCGCAGCCTGATGCTGGGCACCACCATCCTGTGCGGCCTGGGTCTGGCCGGCCAGACGCTCGCCCAGACCGCCGACGAGGGCGTCGCCGTCGACGAGATCGTCGTGGTCGGCAGCCAGATCGAAGGGTCGAAGGTGACCGCGGCGCTGCCGGTGACGGTGGTCGGGGCGGACGACATCGAGGCCATCGCGGCCACCTCGGGCGACGACCTGTTCCGCTCCATCCCCCAGATGGGCGACGTGAGCTTCAACTCGGCCTACCTGCCGAACTCGTCCAACTCGGCCCGCGGCGACGTGGGCTCGGTCAACCTGCGCAACCTCGGCGTCGGCAACACCCTGGTGCTGCTGAACGGCCGCCGCGTGGTCGCCCACCCGACGAGCCGGGCGGACGAGAACCTGGTCCCGGTGCTGACCTACAACACGAACGCGATCCCCGTCGCAGGGCTGCAACGGCTGGAGGTCCTGCGTGACGGCGCAGCGGCGCTGTACGGCGCCGACGCCGTGGCGGGCGTCGTCAACACCGTGCTGATGACCAACTACGAGGGCCTGCAGGTCGAGGCGCAGTACGGCGCGGCCGAGGGCACTCACCTGACCGAGACCGAGTTCAACGTCTTGGCAGGCAAGAACTGGGATCGGGGCAACCTGACCCTGTTCCTGGGCTACACCGACAAGTCGGCCCTGGGCGCCTGGGACCAGGACTACACGGCCTCCGGGGACAAGCGCCCGCTTTTCGCCGGCACCCGGTTCGACGGCGCCGCCAGCCTCGACAGCCGCGCCACGACCTCGTCGTGGGCCTCGCTGCAGACCGTCGGCAACGTGGCCGTGCGGCAGGGAACGAACCTGCTGACCTCCACGGCTGGCGCGTTCCACACACAGCCGACCACGTTCGCCGGCTGCCGGGTCACGCTGGGCGGCTACTGCATCGACGACGCCGCGCCGGCCACGAGCGGCGAGGACCGCGACCTGCGCTACGAGTCCGGCAGCTTCAACACTTCGGTGATGCCGGAAACCCAGCGGCTCAACCTGTTCCTGAGCGGCAACTGGCAGGTCACGGACGAGATCCAGGCGTTCGGGGAGGCGGGCTACTACGCGGCCTCCACCCATAGCGTGCAGGGCCCCACCCAGACCCTGACGTCGCTGCCGCTGACCATCCCGGCTTCGAACTACTACAATCCGTTCGGGCCGACGGTGTTCGCCAATGGCCAGGCCAATCCCAACCGACTGCCGGGCATCAACGCCCCGGCCGGCGGGCTGGCCGTAACCCTTCGGTCGTACGGTTTCGTGGATGTCGGGCCAAACACTGTCGACGTGGACCTGACCCAGACCCGTTTCCTGGGCGGCCTGCGCGGGGAGAAGTTCGGTCTCCGGTGGGAAAGCGCCCTGCTCTACTCCCACGCCAAGGCGGAGGACGCCTCGGACGGCATCAGCGCCACTCTGCTGCAGCGCCAGCTCGCCCTGTCGACGCCGGACGCCTACAACCCGTTCAACGGCGGCACGCCCGGCAACCCGAGCGTCGGCGACGCCACGCCGTCGAGCCAGGCGGCGATCGACGCCATCCGCATCCGCACGCAGCGGATCTCCACCAGCTCGCTCACCCTCGCTGACTTCAAGGTCTCCAAGGCCGACCTGTTCGCTCTTCCCGGCGGCGACCTCGGCTTCGCGGCGGGCCTGGAATGGCGGCGCGAAACCCAGCAGGACGACCGCGACCCGCGGCTGGACGGCACGATTACGTTCACCGACGTGGTCACGGGGATCACCTACGGCAACGACCTGATCGGCTCGTCGCCCTCGCCCGACACCAAGGGCAAGCGCGAGGTGACCTCGGCCTACGCCGAGTTGGCCATCCCCGTGGTCTCGCCCGAGATGAACGTGCCGTTCGTGCGCAACCTCGAGTTCCAGCTGGCCGGCCGCTACGAGGACTTCTCCGACGTGGGTGACGTGGCCAAGCCGAAGATCGCCGGCGCCTGGGATATCTTCGACGGCCTGCGGATCCGCGGTTCCTGGGCGCAGGGCTTCAAGGCACCGAACCTGGAGCAGTTGAACGCTACCCTGGTCACGCGCTCCAACACCCGCACCGACTGGATCCGGTGCGCGGCGGACCTCAGCGCGGGTCGGATCACCAGCTTCTCCAACTGCTCGCGCTCGCAAGCGACCACGGCGCGCCGCGCGGGCAACCCGGACCTGAACCCGGAGGAGAGCGAAACGATCGGCGCGGGCGTGGTCTTCCAGCCGCGCTTCGTGCCCCAGCAGTTCGGCAACTTCACCTTCACGGTCGACTACTGGAACGTGAAGCAGACAGGGATCATCGGTCTGTTCGGCGAGGGCAACGCCCTGATCCTCGACTACCTGGAGCGCACCCAGGGCCGCACCAACCCGAACGTGGTCCGCGCCGCGCCTACGGCGGACGACATCGCGATCTTCCAGGGAACGGGCATCGCGCCCGCGGGCCAGGTGCTTTACGTCAACGACCAGTACCAGAACCTGTTGCCGCAGGAGGCGGAGGGGATCGACATCGGCGTGATCTGGCGTCTCGACACGGACCGCTTCGGCTCGTTCGACGTCAACTTCAACGCCGCCCACCTGCTGAAATTCTACCGCTCGCCGTCGGCCGACATCGCGGCGCTGCTGGAGGCTCGCGCCGCCGGCACAATCAACGCCGGCACTACGATCACCGGTGGCGGCGACCTGATCCGGCAGAACGGCCGTCCGGAGTGGAAGTGGTCGGCCTCGGCCACCTGGCGCTACGAGCAGGTCACGCTGGGCCTGTTCACCCAGTACATCGACGACGTCGAGGACACCGGCATCCGCGACGCTGCCGGGATTCCCTGGACGGTGGACAGCCAGCTGACCGGCAACGTCTTCGCCCAGTACCAGTTCGAGGACGGCTGGGCCGGCGACACCCGCCTGCGGGTCGGGGTGCGCAACGTCACCGACGAGAAGCCGCCGCTGGCGGTCAACGGCTACCTGGGCGAGCTCTACCAGCCCTACAGCCGCTACTGGTACGTCAACGTCCGCAAGACGTTCTGACCATGCCCCGCCCTGCGCCTGCGGGCGTAGGGCGGCCTTCTGCGAGCTCCTGAAGCCGCCCGCTCACGGTCAGGCCGCGCCGGGCGGCTTTTTCATTTCGGAGAGCGCCCAGGTGATCAACGCCAGGAGGGTGCGGACCTCCTCCAGCAGGGCGTCTCGGGACTCCGAGGTGTTCGCCGCCTCCGCCCGCAGGCAGAGCTCGAGGCAGCGGCCGGCGAGCCGACGGATGGCTGGCGGCTGGCGAGGATCCGCCCGGATCCGTTCGATGTCGCGTGTGACGATGGGCACGCCGGAAAGCTAGGGCTATGAGACGATGGTCCTAGTGACCCCGGTCACCTCACCTTTCCCTCACCGGGACCGGCATCGCACGGCCGACCCTCCGCCGGCGCCGTCTAAACCCGCTCCCGAGCGTACGGAGATAAGATGGAACCAGATCGACGAACCGTCGCCACGGGCTTGCTCGCCGCGGCGGGGCTTCCGGCCAGATCAGAGGCGGCTCCGCGGCCCGACTTCGACTACCTCTTCCTACCAGGCGCAGCCGCCGCAGAGGAGGCATCGCGCGGCCTGGCCGAGGCCGGCGCCATAATCGTCGGCCGCTTCACACCCCAGCTGGGCTGGGCAAGCGACGAGTCAGCCCTCCTGGTCGGTTGGAGCGCTGGAGCCACCCCGGCGGCCACGCGCCTTCGCGGGCAATGGGCGCGCTCCCAGTCCGGCATCGAACCCTATGTCCTGACGCCGACTGCGCGCCCGACCGTGGTCTCGCCCGCGAAACCCGGCGGCATCTATGTGCACCGGTGGTTCACCGTTCCCGCAGAAGCGCTGGACGAATTCGTGGCGCTCTCGGTGGAAGGGTGGCGAGATTTCGAGGCTCGTTTCGACGCCAACATCTACGGCCTCTTCCTCGCGTCGTCGGGTGTGGCGGACGTGCCGGACGGCGCTCGGCGACTGCCCCTGCTGACTCGCTACGCCAGCCATGGCGTGTGGGAGGAGTCCCGCGACCCGACCACCGAGGCCATGGCGGCCTTCCGCCGCCGACGCGCCCTCACGCGCCGCACCTGGGCCGCGAGCACGTTGTTGGCGACCGCCCCCGGGGCGCCGCTTAGCTGACCGATTTCAGAGGAAGATCGTTGGCTGGGGAACTAGGACTCGAACCTAGAATGACGGTACCAAAAGCAAGTTCTCGCGAATATCTGAAGGCTCTTTATCCCCACAATTAGCTCCTACATCGCATACGCAATTTCAGTGGGTTAGAACGGCGTCTGCAATCGTATTTCCGGATACACAAGAGCACCTTCCATTTCAATCGGATCGATGGCACGTTGCTCTTGCGACAACTCGCCAGCACGACCGACTTCAATGCACATCACCACCCACAGCTATGGCTCCGCCCTTGGATCAATCAATCCTTCCCCGGCTGCTGACTGCTCGCGAAGCAGCAGCCTACTTCCGCCTCTCGGTCGCCCGTTTCAGGCAGCTTCGGCTCGGCGAGGTCAGCCTCGGATCGAAGGTGCTCTATGACCGGCACGCCCTCGACGCCTACCTCGACCGGGTCAGCGGCCTGGACCGCGTCAACTCACCGAGCGACGAGGCGGAAGTCGCGCTCGCCAGGTTTGCTGCTCGTCCGCGGCGCACTCCCCGGGATCCACAGGGTCCGTCGCCCGCGCGCTGATGGTGGCGTCGCCGAGTACTGGTACGCCTGGCGGGGCGGGCCGCGGATCCTCTACGCAGCGGCAGCCAGCGATCTCCTGCTCGACCAGGAGATTGCTCGTTCCTTCCCGCAGGCCGCGAACGCGTACGCGCGCCATCACGCCGAGCGGAAGACGCCGGATCGCGTATCGCTTTACGGATTGATCACGCGGTACCTGCAGAGCGCCGAGTTCGCGCGCGCCGCACCGCGTACCCGGAAGGACAGGCGCACGCTGCTCGATCGAGTGCGCAACGACCTTGGAGAGATGGAGCTGCGGGCGCTCGAGGCGCGGGGCGCGCGCGCCGCGCTCCTGGCTTGGCGCGATCGCTATGCCAGCACGCCGAAAACCGCGGACGAGCTGGCGGGAGTGGCCTCCAAGGTGATGCAATGGGCGGTGGATCGCGGCGAACTCCAGCTCAACCCGCTCGCAGGCTTCCCCCGTCTCTACCGGGTCAACCGAGCCGAGGCGGTCTGGGAGGCTAGCCACCTCACGACGCTGCTCGCCCACACCGCGCCGGAATTCACCTGGGTCGTGCGGCTCGCGGCGCTAAGCGGGCTTCGCCTGGGCGATCTGATCCGCCTGCCCTGGTCCGCCGTGGGCGAGCACGCCATCGTCTGGCAGACCGGAAAGAGCCGCGGCCGCACCACGGCGGTGATACCCATCTATGATGAGCTTCGGCAGCTCCTGGCGGAGATCCCGCGAACCGACAGCCCCACGATCCTCAACTCAGCGCGTGGCCGCGCCTGGACGGCGCCTGGTATCGAATCTGCCTTCCGGCGCGCGAAACTCGATGCTGCGCAGCGCGCCAGGGACGTCACAGGCGAAGCCATCGCTCGGTCCGGGATCGAGCACCTGCGCTTCCACGACCTTCGGGGTACGGCAGCCACAAACTTCATCCGGGCAGGGCTCGAACTCGATGACGTCGCGACGATCCTCGGATGGGTGAAGGTCCGGGTGGAGCAGATCGCGGCCCGCTATGTCACCGGCGAGGAGATCGGGCTGGCCATGGTCCAGCGGCTGAGGCAGGCAAAAGCCGCCGCGCTGTGAGGCCTTCGGCTGCCGCGGCAGAGCAGCGCGCCGCGTCGGTCAAGCTCGCTCGAAGCCGCTTTCCGGCCACGGCTTCCGAATGAGCCCGTGTCGCGCGTCGGAGCCGCGGTCTTCGAGCGTGTAGGTCAGGAACTTCTGGGTCGCGCCCTCACCGTCACCGGCGACCTTGATCGAGTACTCGGTCCCTTCGTACGCGCCGGTGCGCGCAAACATCAGGTAGCCCCACCAGCGCGCCTCACGCTCAGTGATCCGCTGTTCGGGATATGCCGCCTGCAGGGCTGCGACCGTCTCGTCTGGCATTTCCGCCATGATGGTGCGGATCTCTTCGCCACTGTGCTGCTTCATGGGCGCGTGATAGCGGCCCAGGCGCTCGATTCCTCCGCGCGAAGGGACGCAGCTGAGCGTCCTGCGCGAAGCCGTCGGGAGCCTGACCGGGTGCTCAGGCCGTGTGGTCGAAGATCACGTGCTCCCGGCTGAGGAACAGGCGCGACCTGTCCATCTGCACAAAGCGGCGCTCGTCCTCCACCAGGGCCGCCGCGGCGTCCCGGGCGCCGTCCCCGCCCTGCCCCATCTCCTCGATCGAGTTCACCCAGACCTCGGTGAGCCCGTCCGGAGCCGGCTCGTAGTTGCGCCCCGCCTGGATCGCGGCGTTTACCTCCGGGGCCACGGCATGGCTCTGCACGTACTTCGACATCCCGAGTGTCTCCGCATGGCTCGCCACCAGAGGCCCATGCTCGCGCAGCCAGGTCTCGTGGCACTCCGCCTGGGTGAGGCCTTCCCGCCGCGCCAGGAGGTAGGTCGCCTTCAAAGCGTCTGGACCGGGCCCCCGACCGTCGGTCCGATCGAAGATCAGGTGCTCCTCGGTCAGGAAAACCGCCGAGCGCTGGAAATCGATGAAGCCTGCCTCGTCGTCCGCGAGAACCCGGCCCGCCTGAGCGCCCTCAGGCGTGCCGTAGGCCGCCTGAAAGTCAGAGAGGGAGTCCCACCAGACCTCCAGACCTCGGTCACGCCGTCGCACGGAGCCCGCATGCCCCGCACCAGATGCATGGCGTCGCTTACCGGGTGGTCGACCGGATGGCTCTGGACGTACTTGCGCAGCTTCAGCGCGTCAGCCTGCTCGGCCACCAGCGGCCCGTGCCGCGTGAGCCAGTGCTCTCGAAAGGCTTCGGGCGCGAGGTCCGCCCGCCGCACGATGACGTAGACCAGCTTGATCATGGCGCAGCCTCCGGAACGTTCACAAAGGCGCGCGCCGCTCGGGCGCCGGGGTCAAGGAAAACCGCGCCAGCGATGACGCCAGGGCAAGTGGGTTCAGGTGCAACACCGGCGGAAAGCCAGATGGAGGACGCCGGTATCTCCCGCATGCCGCTCGTCCACCGCGGGCGGCGTCTTCGCCCGCAGGGGACCCCCAGGCGCGGGATGAGCTTCGCCGGCGCTCACCGCCTGGCTAGGGCTTGTTGACCTTCAGCTTGATCCAGTACTCGGCCGCCACGTTATTGTAGAGGCGCACGGCCTCGGCCGCCTGCTGCTGCGTCAGCTCGCCGGACTTCAGCTGGGACGCGAACGGCTCCGCCAGCACCGTGCTTGCCGAGACAGTCTCGAAATCGACGCCCAGGTACAGGGCGAACGGCGTGTTGGAGGCGCCGTTGGCGCGCCAGTGCTCGTTGGCCGCCCGGCTGAAGAGCTGCATCATCGCCGGCGTGACCGCCCTCACGTGCGTCGGGTCGCCGAGGAAGTCGTCGTGGCGCGGGTGCGGAACGATGATGTCGACCACGGCGCCCGTGCGGCAGATGCGGTAGAGCTCGCTCATCATCGCCAGGAAGACGCTCGAGCTCGCGCCCATGTGCTCGAGCGAGTGGTTGAAGAGAACCTCGGCGGCGACGCCGTCGTCCCATGGCCAGGGGGTGTGTTCGAGGTTCCAGACGACGTCCGGACCGCAGGCGGCTTCAGCGTCCACGTTCACGTAGCCGTCGCGGCGGTTCTGTCCGCAGCCCATGTTCAGCTTCATGGCGCAGGTCTAGCACGGCCCGGCCTCGTTCGTGCGCCTGGACAGCGGCCGCCGGGAGCTCGGCGGCGGCGAGGCGGTGCGGCTGTCGCTCTCCGCGCGAGCGTGCCGGCCGGCTCCTGGAGGGCGTCAAGGCCGGCTTCGCCGCCGCTCCGCGGTGGCGCCTCGCGGCGCCAGCCTGGACGCCCTCCCCGCCGCCCGGCAGCTGGCTCGACGTGTCGCGAAAGCCTCTTCCCCTTCGTGGACGAAGCGGCTGCCGAAGGGGTGGTCCTGCGGCGTGGATTGATGTTGCAGGCGTTCTCGTCCCCCGCGGGACCACAGGCGCGACCACGGTCCCGCGAAAAGCCCAACACCCACAGGCGCCTGGGACCCTCGGGTCCCGCGCCCTTTTATCTTGCCTTACCCCTGTGCTCGGACCTGTCGCGTTTCCGGCCGCCCTTCACCAGCGATCCGAGAAGCGGTCGTAGGCGTCGATGCGCCGGCAGGCGATCTCCGCCTCGCGGCGGTAGATCTCCGCCTGCAGCCAGGCGAGCTCCGCCTCCCGCTCGGCCTCGGCCACCTCCGTCCACCAGGCCTTGGGCGCGCCGTTGTCGTCCCCGTTCCAGCGGTAGCCGCGGGCTTTCAGCAGGTGCTTGAGGTCGAAGGGCGAGTTCTCGGCCCAGATCCGCCAACTGGGCGCGCGGGCCCGCTCCAGCAGCTGGGCGAGGCCCGGGCGGCCGCTCCTGGGAAGGGCGCGAGCGAGGAGCTCGATGGCGGCGTGGCAGTCGTGGGTGGCGCGGTGGCGCTCGTAGAAGAAGCCGGCGGCCCCCGCCAGGTAGGCGAGCTTGGCCCCCTCGTAGCCTTCCGCCGCCCAGTCCACCTGGCTCATGGAGCAGGCCCAGGCCTTGGTGGTGAAGGTCTCGCAGAAGGGCTCGAGGAATTTCCGGTCGAAGGCGGCGTTGTGCGCCACCACCAGGTGGGCCGGGGCCACGAAGGCCGCCACCGCCTCGGGCGCGATGCTCTGGCCGGCCACGGCGGCGTCGTCGATGCCGGTGATGGCGGTGATCTCCGGCGGGATGGGGTGCGACGGCTCGCGAAGCCCGTGGAACGGCTCGCCCACGGCCAGCACCTGGCCGTCGAGGCCATAGGTGAAGGGGATCATGGCCAGCTCGATGATCTCGTGGCGGCGCGGCTCCAGGCCGGTGGTCTCCACGTCCACGAACAGGCCGAGGCGCGTCGGGCCGTTGGCCGCTGCGCCGGCCATGGCCGCGCAGCGAGGCTGCAGGCGGCGCAGCACGCGGTAGCGGCCGCTCGCCTCGAGCGCCGCGGCCATGGCCTCCAGCTCCGCCTCTTTCAGCTCCACCGGCCGCTCCCGACTCGCGCCCCCGATGATGACCGGGCGCGACAGCCATCGCCAGGGCGGCGCAGCGCCGCCCTCGCGAGCGGCGCCCCAGGGTTGCACGCGCGGGCGAAAGCCCGCCTCATGCGAGTGGCTGGGAGGATGGCGATGCTGAAGGGGCTGGTGTTTTCTGTGGCGGCGATCGGGGCGCTGGCTTGGGCGGCGCCCGGCTGGGCGCACCCGGGCGGCCTCAACGCGGAGGGCTGCCACAACAACCGCAAGACTGGCGACTATCATTGCCACCGGGCCGGCCCGGCGAACGGCGGCGGCCGCTCGAGCCCGGCCTCCAGCGGATCTTCGCGCCCGCAGGGGCTGGCGGGCCGCGCCCTCGGCGCGTTCCCGAACTGCTCGGCGGCGCGCGCCGCAGGCGCCGCCCCCGTGCGGCGCGGCGAGCCCGGCTACGGGCCTCACCTCGATCGCGACGGTGACGGCGTGGGCTGCGAGTAGCTAGTCGACGGCCGGCGGCGGCGCAGGCACCGGCCCGGGCAAGGCGGTGTCCTGGTCGGCGTAGGCGGTCATGATGGTCCCTTTCTTGAGGCTCACGTCCTTGCCCTTGATGAAGGGGGCGGCCGGCCAGAAGAGGACCACGGTGGCGACGGTTGCGCCCACCCGGACGTCGCCCTTGGCGCCCTTGTTGGCGCGCAGCCGGATGCGCTCGTCGCCGACCTTCAGGTAGCTGAGCTTGACGTTGAGCTTGCCGCTCTTGCCGAGCATGCCGTTGTCGCGCGCCTCGACCACCTCGCCTACGCCGCGATAGCCGGCCCGCAGCACCGTGCCGTCGGGGAGCTTCACGTCCTCCTCGAGGCTGATGGTGAAGCGGTCGCCCTCGGTGGCCGACGAGCTGGAGAGCGCGTCCTCGAGACGGACGGAGAACTCCGTGCCTTCCGGCACCTTCACCTGGGCGAGCGCCGAGGTGGCGGTGAGCAGGGCTGCGAGCGCGCCTGCGGCGATGGTCGTGAACTTCATGATTTCCCCCGAATCCCAGGCCGCACGCTAAGGTCGCGCTTCCCCCGGGTCCAGCCCGCGTCGATGCCTGCAATGACGCAGGCGCGGCCTGCCGCGCAAAGGGCGGCGGCCCCTGGGCGTCCGCATCGGGAGCCTCGCGCCAGGGGAATTGTAAACCGTCGTGTAAAAAATCAGCTCGCGCAGCGCGGTGAGCGCGAGCTATTTAGCTGATTTCTCGAGGGAATTCGTTGGCTGGGGAACTAGGACTCGAACCTAGAATGACGGTACCAAAAACCGCAGTGTTACCATTACACCATTCCCCAGCAGGAACGATGCAGAGGGGAGGCCCCTTCGCGAGGGCGGTGAGATAGCGCAGGACCTTCGGGGATGCAACGCCTGCAAGAAGGGTTTTCGAGCCGGCTTGCGGGGCTGAAAACACTACCCTATAAGGCGCCCTCCCAAGTCGGAGTGTGGCTCAGTCTGGTAGAGCACCGCGTTCGGGACGCGGGGGTCGCAGGTTCGAATCCTGCCACTCCGACCATCTTCTCCCGAAACCCCGCAAAGTCCTGATTCCGCGGCCCTTCCCGCGAGGGGGATTGTGTGCGACAGCCGGCCGCAGAAGCTCCTGCCCGGGGCGGCGCTCGAGGTTCGGTCGCGACCAATGAAGCAGTTCCTGATCACGGCCGCGGGTGTGTTCGCCGGCCTGTTGATCTTCCTGATCGGCGTCCCGATCGTGCTGATATCGATGGCCGCCAGCGCGGCGGGCCCGGCGCCCGTTCCGCAGCGCACGGTGCTGGAACTCGACCTCCGCGATCCCCTCACCGACCAGTCGCCCCAGAACCCGTTCGCCGGCATCGGCCGGCGGTCGCAGTCGGTGATGGCCATCGTCGAGGGCCTGCGCCGGGCCGGCGAGGATGACCGGGTCAAGGGCGTCCTGGTGCGCCTGCCGGAGGACGGCCTGGAGCCCGCCGCGGCCGACGAGATCCGGCTGGCGATCAAGCACTTCCGCTCCAGCGGCAAGCCGGTCATCGCCCACAGCCAGGGGCTCTATCCGGCCGGCGTGATCACCGCCACCTACATGCTGGGCGCGTCGGCCAACGAGCTCTGGATGCAGCCGGGAGCCTCGTTCCAGGTGACCGGGATCGCCAACGAGGACGTGTTCCTCAGGCGGCTGTTCGACCGCTATGGCGTGTCGCCCAATTTCGAGCAGCGGCGCGAGTACAAGAACGCCGTCAACGGCTTCCTCTACGACGACTACACGGCCGAGCACCGGGAGGCGCAGCTCTCCTGGATGAACTCGGTCTACGAAAGCGGGCTCGCTGCCGTGGCCGCGGACCGGAAGGTCGACGCCGCCCTGCTGCGGCGGAACCTGGAGGCAGGGCCGTACCTGGCCGACGACGCCCTCAGGCTGCGGCTGGTGGATCGGCTTGGCCATGTGCGCGAAGCGCAGATGGCGCTGCTGAAGCGTGCCGGTGGTGACGACGCGTCCCTGGTGGATTTCGAGGACTACGCCCACGGCCGTCGGGAGCGGCGGCGAGGCGGCGACACGATCGCGGTGATCGAGGGCGAAGGCCCCATCGTCACGGGCCGCGACGGGGGCTCAAATCCCTTCACGGGCGGCGGGTCGATGTATTCCGACGACGTCGCCGACGCTTTTCACGCGGCCATCCGGGCCAAGGACGTGAAAGCCATCGTCTTCCGCGTGAACTCGCCCGGGGGCTCCGACACCGCCTCCGAGCAGATCCTGTCCGCGATCCGCGCCGCCAAGGCGGCCGGCAAGCCCGTGGTGGTCTCCATGGGCACCTACGCGGCGTCGGGCGGCTACTGGGTGGCGTCGGAAGCCTCGGCGATCGTGGCTGAGCCCACGACGCTCACCGGCTCCATTGGCGTGTTCGGCGGCAAGTTCGCCGTCGGCGAGGCGCTGGGGCGCTACGGCGTGGACCTACGCCAGCTGGGCGTGGGCAATCCGTATGCCGGCGCCTTCGGCGTGTCGCGTGACTTCACGCCCCAGGAGCGCGCCGCCTTCGCCGGCTGGATGGACCGGATCTACGAGACCTTCGTGACCCGCGTCGCGACCGGTCGGAAGCTGCGCCCGGAACAGGTGCGGGAGATCGCCCGCGGCCGCGTCTGGACGGGGGCGCAGGCCCTGCGCCTGGGCCTCGTGGACGAGCTGGGCGGATTCTACCAAGCGGTGGATCGCGCCAAGCGGCTGGCCAAGATCGAAGGCGAGCCGCAGTTGCGCCGCGTGGGCCCTATGGCCTCGCCCTTCGAAGCGCTCGAGCGGATGCTGGGTGTCCAGGCAAGCTCGGCCCGGACGCTGGCGGCGGCGGCCTGGGTGTTCGGGGATCCACGCGCCGAGCGGGTGCTGAACGAAGTCGCCGCCCAGCGCCTCCGGGAGCAGGGCGCCAACGTGCTGGCGCCTGTGCCGGCGTTCTGAGCCTACTCAGCGGCCCGCTCTGGAATCGCGCAGGTAGAACACCACCTCCGCGCGCCGGTAATTGATCTCTACGGCCGCGAACATGCGCAGCACGTCGACCCCGATCAGCAGGCTAGGCTTGGCCAGCAGGTCCCAGATCTCGAAGACGTGCAGGTCGGAGAAGACGGTGACCAGGTTGGTGATGTTCAGGCCGCCGATCTTGAGGAGCGGCATCAGGGCCACTTCTCCCTGAGCCACCTGGCCGGTGGCGCTGTAGATGGGCGACTGGAGACGTGGGCGGCCTGGGTCAGGTCTCTTTCCCAGCACGCTCCGGGCCAGTTCCCGGTTGCCGACGGAAGACTGTGAGCCAGAGTCCAGGAAGGCCTTCACGCGCCGGCCGGAGACGTCCGCGCCGAAGATGATCAACTGGCCGAAGCGGTACTGAGCCGGCACGACCACCTTTGGTCGACGGAGGATCTCGTCCGCACGCATATCCCCGCGACGCATCTCGAGCGCGTCAGGCGCGGTGGGGCGGGAGCCGGTCGAGCGGATGGACACCGACTTGCCGATGAAATCCAGGATCACGCGCCGGTTGCGCAGCACATCGACGCCGAGCAGTCCGTCGGCGCCGAGCCGCGGCCTTGGCAGGGACACCACCGCGAGCGCCGAGGCCGAGACCCCGCCGACCTGCAGGAGGTTCACGCGGACCGTCTCCGCCGGATCCACACCCGCAACCCCGTGGATGTTGGCAGCGCCAAGCCTAGGCAGCTGCAGGCGGGCGGCGATCTCCTGAGAGACGACGGTGCGGTTCGCGCCCGTGTCGATCACGAAGTCGAACGGACCCTCGCCGTTGATCATCACCGGCACGGTCAGTCGTTCGTACCCGTCGAGGCCTGAGGGAGCCTGGGTGTCTTCGCCTGGCGCACCCTGCAGCGCTGCGTTGACGGTGATAGGCGCCGCCCCGAGCGTCGCGCAGCCGGAAAGCGTCAAGCCGGCAAGGGCGATGCTCATCCGCCGACGATCGAGGGAGCTGGGGAGCACCGACCTCACCGGAAAGAGAAAGGGCGGCGGATCGCTCCGCCGCCCTTCCATTCAACCCGTTTCGGACTGCGACTAGAAGCTCGCCGTCAGACCGATGAACAGGCGGCGACCCAGCAGGTCGTAGTGCGGGTAGGTGTTCGGCAGGCCGCCGCCGACGATGCTGGACGGCACCACGGGGGGATCCTGGTCGAAGATGTTGTTCACGCCGCCGCGGAGGCTGAACATGTCGTTCAGGTTCCATTGCGCCGAGACATCAAAGTAGCTCACCGCATCGATCTCGCTGATCAGCGGGTTCGGGTTACCGGCGAGAGCCTCGTTCTCAGACAGGTTCTCGTAGGTGGTCTTGCCCCAGTAGCGCCAGGCGAGCGAGAGCGTCGCGTCGGTCCACGGCGTGGTCCAGCTCAGGCGAGCGGTGTGACGCCACTCGGGGTAGATGGTCGCGCAGGTCGGGCCGAAGTAGCCCGCGCAGTCGTAGGCCGGGTCGCCCGGAAGCGGCACGTTCTCTTGCTTCGTCAGCAGCGAGCCGGCGAAGTTGAAGGACAGGCGACCGGCGTTGCTCAGGCCCCAGTCTTCCAGTTCGAGGCCGTAGCCCGCCTGGATATCGACGCCTTCGTTCTTCAGAGAAGCAACGTTGACGCTGGTGCCGTTGATGTAGCCGCCGGCGCCCACGGTCGTGCCGAAGATGGTGCCGTTGACGGGGTTACGAACGACTTGGCTGCAGAACTCCTCGGCGCCGGTCTCGAGGCAGCGCGTCAGGATGATGTCCAGCGGGATGGTGCCGATGACATCGTTGATCTTGATCGAGTACCAGTCGACGCTGGCGGTGAAGCCCGGCAGGAACCGCGGACGGGTGGTGAAGCCGATCGTGAGCGTCTTCGCCGTTTCCGGTTGCAGCTGGGTGCTGCCGCCCGTGAGCACCGCGCACTGGTTGGCGGGGCACTGCGGGATGCGGCCGTACTGCGTCGGGGTGACGCCCGTGTTGGCGCACTGGGCCGCGGTGGCGGGATCTTCCGCGTTCTGGGCGCAGGGGTCTTCCGGCACGTCGCTGGTGTTGGTCACCGATTGCGGCGTGTAGAGCTCGAGAATGTTCGGCGCGCGCAGAGCCTTGTTGTAGGACCCGCGGAACCGAATGTCCTCGACCGGCTCCCACTGGAGGCCGACCTTGTAGGTCTTGGCCTGGATGCCGGTGGAGTAGTCCGAGTAGCGGAAGCCGCCTTCCAGGATCAGTTCGCGAGCGAACGGCATGTCGGCGATCAGCGGCGCGCGGACTTCGGCGAAGGCTTCCGCCGCCCGCAGGCTGTTGTCGACGCGGACCGAGGCGCCGCCCGAACCGGAGAGGTCGCCGCTTTCCGAAGCCGCGTCCGGCGCGAACCGGAGGTGGTCGCGGCGGTGCGTCACGCCGATGGCGAGGCCCACGCCGTCTTCAGCCCACGGCGAGCGGATGCCGTAATCGCCGAGTTCGCCGGTGACCACGGCTTCCACGATGCGCTGGGTGGTCGTGCCCGCCTGGGTGCCCAGGATGGTCAGCGAATTGGCTTGCTCCGGCGTCACGCCACCGGCCGAGAAGATGTTGTAGGGCACGCAGCCCGCGGCGCCGGAAAGGCAGACCGGGTTGGCGGCGGTGCCGCCCACGAGCAGCGCGTTCTGCAGGCGTTGGAGGCTGAGGTAGTTCTCGACCCGGCTGCTGAGCTCGGTCCGATAGAACGAACCGTAGATGTCGTAGCGCCACGGCCCAGCGAGCTCGCCGCGGGCGCCGAAGACGCCCCGGAAGTTCACGTGGTCGTAGTAGGAGTTACGCGGACCGCCTTCGATGTTCCGGCGACCGATGTAGAGGTCACGCGTGGCGCCCGAAGCGATGTCCGCCGCGGTGCAGCCCAGCGCAGCCTGTTGCTGGCCGCTCAGGAAGGGGTTGTTGCAGTTCACGTCAAAGCCGCCCGACGCGGTCACGCCGCTGCCCTGGAAGAGGGCGCTGGGCGCGATGTTCACGTTGGACTCGCTGTCCATGAAGTTGAAGCTCGAGTAGAGCTCCACGTTCTGGTTCACTTCATAGTTGGCGAAGAAGCCCGCCGTGTACCGCGTGTTGTCTTGCAGCAGGTACATGTACGGGTTGGAGTTGAAGATCGGCGGCGGGCTCGTTCCGGCCGTGCCGTAGGGCACGAACTGGTTGCCCAGCACCGCGCCGGAGTCCGTGTCCGGCACGCCATCGCCGTTCAGGTCGAGCTGATCGCCGCTCGCCAGGTAGAAGATGTTCGAGTTCGACGAACCGCCGCACCGGTTCGGACCGGTGTTCAGCTGGCAGGCGGAGTAGTCGCGCGTGCCCTGCGTCACCGGCTCCTGGCGGGAGTAGGTGGCGAACACCGTGATGTTGCCCCGGCCATCGGGCGAGTTCGCGCCCATCAGCAGGCTGAAGTCGTAGGACTTGCCGTCCCAGCGGTCGCCCGGGATCGGATTGCCGCCGGCCTGCAGCAGGCCCTGCATGAACTCGTTCTGCTGGTTGTGCTGGTACACGCCGGCTTGGGCGTCCAGCTGAACGCCCTCGAAGTTCTTCTTCATGATGAAGTTGACGACGCCCGCGACGGCGTCCGAGCCGTAGGTGGCGGAGGCGCCGCCGGTCAGAACTTCAACACGCTCGATCAGCTGCGAAGGAATCTGGTTGATGTCGGGGGCGGGGTTCGGGTTGCCGGTGTTCGGGTCGCCGAGGCCGAGGCGACGGCCGTCGACCAGCACCAGGGTCCGCTGCGGGCCGAGGCCGCGCAGGTTGACGGTGGAAACGCCGCCCGGGCCGCTCAGCGGGTCGGACGTCGGGCCCAGGTCAACGCCGGGGTTCTGGGTGACTTGCGGCAGCTGGTTCAGGATGTCGATCGTCTGAGGACGGCCGCCGAGCACCACTTCCTGGGCGCCGACGGTCTGGACCGGGCTGATGCTCTCCAGGTTCGGCTGCGGGATGCGCGAGCCGGTGACGACGACTTCGGAGACCTCGCCGGCGGTTTCCTGGGCGACGGCCTGGGTCGCGGTGATGGCGAGCGCCGCCCCGCAGATGATCGAGGAGGCCAGGAGGCGCTCCCGTATGGATCTGACTTGCAAGTTCTAATCCTCCAGCGGTCGCCCTGGGCAGACCCGCTCCCCAATAAAATCGGTCCCGAGAACGAAGGCGCGCCCGGTTACGGCGGAGTTACGAGGCTATTCGTGGGAGGGTCAACGAACATTCAAGTGGCTGACGGAGGTCAATCGGCACCTGTCGCATTCTGGTCACAGATTGTCGCACCTGCCTCATTGCGCGCACTTTTCTACCTCGCTTGAGGGCTGGACGGGGAAGCTCCGGCAGGCGAGACCTCTAGCGGCCGGCGCGCCTCGCGCCCACGGCCCCCCGCGTAGGAAGCCAGACGCATGAACATCCTCCTCAACCGGGCGGTCGCTCTCATGGCCGGCGTCGTCATGGCCGGCGGCGCGGCGGTGGCTCAGGCTCAGACGCCGCCACAGGCCCGTCCGACGACCGTTCAGCGGCTGGTCGAGTGCCGCAAGGTGGCGGAGGACCGCGCCCGGCTTGCCTGCTTCGACGAGGCCGCCGCCCAGGTCGAAATCGCGGAGCAGAAGGGCGATATCGTCATCGTCGACCGCGACCGCGCACGCCAGTTCCGGCGGCAGGCCTTCGGCTTCAGCATGCCCTCGATCTCCCTCTTCGAGCGCGGTGAGTCCGAGGAGGAGGTCGACACCCTCACGCTAAGGATCGAGAGCGTCTCGCGGACGGCTGATGGCAAGCTGGTGCTGCGCCTTGAAGGCGGCCAGGTCTGGCGGCAGATTGACACCAACCTCCTGTCTCGGCCCGCGCGGCCCGGTGGCACGGCGACAATCAAGCGGGCGCTGATGGGAAGCTACAAGCTATCCACGGGTGGCGGGGCCGCCATCCGTGTCCACCGCGAGAACTGAGCCTCAGCGGTCCTTGGGATCGATGGCGTCGCGCAGGCCGTCGCCGATGAAGTTGAAGCTCATCAGGGTGACCACCATAACCAGCGACGGGAAGACCAGGAGCCAGGGCGCGAGCTCCATGTCCTGGGCGCCATTGGCGATCAGGGTCCCCAGCGAAGCCATCGGCGGCTGAACGCCCAGCCCGAGGAAGCTCAGGAAGCTCTCCGCGAGGATCACGGCCGGGATGGTCAAGGTGACGTAGACCACCACCGGCCCCAGCAGGTTCGGCACGATATGGCGCGCGATGATGGCGGCCTGGCCGAGGCCCGCGGCGCGGGCCGCCTCGACGAACTCCTTGTGCTTCAAGGTCAGCGTCTGGCCGCGCACGATGCGGCTCATGGTCAGCCATTCTACCGCGCCGATGGCTACGAAGATCAGGATGATGTTGGAGCCGAAGGTGACCATCAGCAGGATCACGAAAAAAATGAAGGGCAGCGAGTAGAGGACGTCGACCACCCGCATCATCACCTCGTCCAGCCGGCCCCCGACGAAGCCGGCGACCGCGCCCCAGGCCACACCGATGATGAGCGAGACGACCGTCGCCACGAGGCCGATGGCCAGCGAGACACGCAGCCCCATGAGCAGCCGGGCGAGCAGGTCGCGGCCCAACGAGTCCGTGCCGAGCAGGTGACCGTTCTGCAGCGGCCCCATCCAGACGTCATCCTTGTTGATCTGGTCGTAGGGATAGGGGGCGACGAGCGGGCCCAGGACGGCCGCAAGAATCAGCAGGCCGAGCACGATCATGCCGGCCACGGCGGCCTTGTTCCGGAGTAGCCGGCGGCGAGCGTCGTCCCAGAGACTGCGGCCCTTCACGGCCGCGCGTTCCATGGTGTCAGCCCCCTTGCGCGCGCCGGGAACCAGCAACGACGAGCTCATGCCAGCCTCACGCGGGGATCGAGCGCGGCGTAGAGCAGGTCGGCCACGAGGTTCAGGAGCAGGATGAGGCCGGCGTAGAAGATCACCATGCCCATCACCACGGTATAGTCGCGCTGCAGGGCGCTGATGACGAAGAACTTCCCCAGGCCGGGCAGGTTGAAGATCTTCTCCACCACCAGCGAGCCGGTGATGAGGCCCGCGCAGGCCGGCCCCAGATAGCTCACCAGCGGCAGGAGGGCCGCCCGAAGCGCGTGGTGCGAGACGATGCGGCTTTCAGGCAGGCCCTTGGCCCGGGCGGTGCGGATGTAGTTGGAGTGCAAAACCTCAACCATTCCCGCGCGGGTCAGCCGGGAGATGATGGCGATCTGCGGCAGGGCCAGCACCGTGACCGGCAGCACCATGTTGATCAGCGCGCCATCGTTCCAGCCGCCGCTGGGCAGCCAGCCGAGCTTCGACGCGAACACCAGGACCAGGAGCGGCGCAGTGACGAACGTCGGGATGCAGACCCCGAGGATGGCCACGGTCATGACGCCGTAGTCGACGCTGCGGTTCTGGCGTAACGCCGCCAGCACCCCCAGGCTGACGCCCACCACCGAGGCGATCAGGATCGCCGAGAGGCCCAGCCGCAGGGAGGGCTTGTAGTTCTCCTTCAGGATGTCGAGGACCGACTTGTCCCGGTACTTGAGGGAGGGCCCAAGGTCGCCGCGCGCCACACCCGCGAGATAGTCGACGTACTGCTCGTGCAGCGGCTTGTTCATCCCGAACTTGGCGCGGACGTTCCGCTCGATCTCCGGCGAGAGCCTGCGGTCGGTGTCGAAGGGGCTGCCCGGCGCGGCGCGCATCATGAAGAAGGCGACCGTGATCACCAGCAGGAGGGTCGGGATCGCCACCAGCAGGCGCCGACCGATGAAGCGGAACATCTGGCGAGGGAGCCTTGCGCGTTGGGCCTTTTCGGGGCGGGCCGTTGCGAAACTTCCACCGGGCTCCGATGATGTCAACGAACCCCCACCGGAGCCCGCAACAGAGCCATGGCCGACTTCCGACGCGTCACCGAGGACCTCTCCGTGGCGCCCCAGATCACCGTCGACGACGTGAACGAGGCCTCTCGCCTCGGCTTCAAGACGATCGTCAACAACCGCCCGGACAACGAGGATCCGGGCCAGCCGTCCGGCCACGAGATTGAAGCCGCCGCCCGCGCCGCGGGCCTCGCCTATTACCACCTGCCGGTCCGAGGCTCGCCGACGCCGGAGCAGGTGGAGACGACCGCCCGTCTGATGGCGGACGTGGACAAGCCGGTGCTGGCCTTCTGCCGCTCCGGCACGCGCTCCATCGTCACCTGGTCGATTAGCGAAGCCATGAGCGGCGCGCGTGGTCGCGACGAGCTCAAGGCGCTCGGCCGCGAGGCGGGCTACGACCTCTCGGGCGTGCTGGGATGATCCCCTACGTCCGTGACGTCCAGTTCGAGTACGGCCGCTGCGACCGGGTCAGCCCGCTGATCCGGCGGGTGATCGCCAACAACCCGGGCCCCTTCACCTTCGTCGGCACCGGCACCTATATCGTCGGGCAAGGCGAGGTGGCGGTGATCGACCCCGGCCCAGACGACCCGGCGCACCTGGACGCCATCCTGGCCGCCGTCCAGGGCGAGCGGGTGACGCACATCGTCATCACCCACCATCACTCCGACCACTCGCCCCTCGCCCGCCCCCTGCAGGAGAGAACCGGCGCGAGGATCTACGGCTGCGCGGTGGCTGCGCCAGACGAGGATGACGGCGGTGTGAAAATGGAGGCCGGCCACGATGCAGGGTTTGAGCCGGACGTCAGCCTCTGCGGCGGAGGCGAGGTCTCCGGACCTGGCTGGACGCTGGAGGCGATCCCGACCCCTGGCCACACGTCGAACCACCTGTGCTTCGCGCTGCCGGAAGAGAACGCGCTGTTCTCCGGCGACCACATCATGGGCTGGTCGACGACGGTGATCACGCCGCCGGACGGAGACATGACCGCCTACCTGCGCAGCCTGGAGCAGATCCGCGAGCGCGGCTTCACCACCCTTTGGCCCACGCACGGCGCGCCGGTCACCGAGGTGCGGCCTTTCATCGATGCCTATCTCGCCCACCGGCAGGAGCGGATGGACCAGATCACGACGGCCCTGCGGAGCGGCCCGGCGCGGATCCGGGACCTGGTGCCCAGGCTCTACGCCGACGTGGACGCCCGCCTGCATCCGGCGGCGGCCCGCTCAATGCTGGCGGCGATGATCCACCTGACCCGCCAGGGCGTGCTCACCTCAGACGGCGAGCCCGGCCCCGACAGCGAGTACAGGCTCGCAAGCTAGTCCCTCTCCTCCTTCAAGGAGGAGGTGAGTGAGCTATGCGCTCACGGCCTGCCGCGCGCTCGGCAGGACGTAGCCCTCCATGCGCTGGCGGATCAGCTTCTTGTCGATCTTGCCGGTGGCGCCGAGCGGGATATCGTCGACGAACACAACGTCGTCCGGAGTCCACCACTTGGCGATCTTGCCCTCGAGGAACTGGAGGAACTCCTCCTTCGTGGCGTTCTCGCCCTCCTTGAGCTTGACCAGCAGGACCGGCCGCTCGTCCCACTTGGGGTGAGCCGCGCCGATCACGGCGCACAGCGCCGCCTTGGCATGCCCCACGGCGATGTTCTCGATCTCGATCGAGCTGATCCATTCGCCGCCGGACTTGATGACGTCCTTCGCGCGGTCGGTGATCTGCATGAAGCCGAACTCGTCGATCGTCGCCACATCGCCGGTATCGAAGAAGCCCTCTTCGTCGAGGATCGCGCCGCCCTCCCCCTTGAAGTACTCGCCGACCACGAAGGGCCCGCGGACCATCAGCCGGCCGAAGGTGGCGCCATCGTGCGGCAGGCGCTCGCCGGCGTCGTTCAGCAGCTTGAGCTCCACGCCAACGGGCGGCCGGCCCTGCTTTAGGGTGAAGCGTAGCTGCTCCTCGTCGCTCATCATCGAGATGGCGCGGGTGGGGTTAGCGAGCGTGCCCAGCGGCGACGTCTCGGTCATGCCCCAGGCATGGGTGACCGAGACGCCGAACTCGTCGCGGAAGCCGCGGACGATCGCTTCGGGCACGGCCGAGCCGCCGATGACCACCCGCTTGAGCGTGGTGAGCTGGCCCTTGGTGTCGCGCAGGTGGGTGAGCAGCATCTGCCAAACCGTCGGCACCGCAGCCGAGAAGGTGACGCCCTCGCTCTCGAGCAGTTCGTGGACCGAGGCACCGTCCAGCTTCTGGCCCGGCATGACCAGTTTCGCGCCGACCGCCGGGGCGGAGAAGGCGATGCCCCAGGCGTTGGCGTGGAACATTGGCACCACCGGCAGCACCACGTCCTGCGCCGACAGGCCCATGACGTCGCGGCCCAGCGTGATCAGGGTGTGCAGGAAGTTGGAGCGGTGGGTGTAGAGCACGCCCTTCGGGTTGCCCGTAGTGCCCGAGGTGTAGCAGAGGCCGGCGGGCGTCTGCTCGTCGAACCCGCCCCAGATCACGTCGGCCGAGTTCTGCTCGATCAAATCTTCGAAGCAGAGGGCGCCCGGAAAATCGACTCCCTTCATGCCGTCGCGGTCGGTCATGACGACGACGTGTTTCACCGTCTGCATCTTGTCGCGGTGGGCCGCGAGGATGGGCAGGAAGGTGAGGTCCGTGAACAGGACCTTATCTTCGGCGTGGTTGATGATGTAGCAGAGCTGCTCCGGGAAGAGCCGGGGATTGAGGGTGTGGCACACCGCCCCGATCCCCATGATGCCGTACCACGCCTCGATGTGCCGGCCGGTGTTCCAGGCGAGCGTGGCGACCCGGTCGCCCCTGCCGACGCCCAGCGCCTTCAGAGCGTTCGACAGTCGCTTGGCCCGCTGGTGGATCTCGGCGTAGGTCGTGCGGACGATCGGCCCCTCGACGGAGCGGCTGACCACCTCGATCCCGCCGTGCCAGGCCTTGGCGTGGTCCAGGATCCTGTCGACCGTAAGCGGCCAGTCCTGCATCAGCCCCTGCATCGGGGATCCTCCCAAGTTACGCTTGTTAAGTTGGGGATACGCTAGAATCCCAAGGCCTTGGACGCAAACGGAGTCCGGTGTTCGGCGTCAGGAACGCGCGGCGATCCAGGCCTCGGCGGGATCGCCGCTGGCGCCCGAGGCGTCCACCCGCTCCCAACCCACCGCCTCGCCCCGTATCCGCGCCACCTGGTCGTGCAGGACCTGGACGGTAGCGTCGGACGCGTCGTTGGTCCGGGCTTCCACACGCCGCTCCAGCACCTCAACCGGGGCGTCCAGCCAGACGCCGTGGAAGGGGACACCGCACTGGCGGGCCAACTGCTCGGCCCGGCCGCGCAGCTCGCGGTTTGTGAAGGTGGCGTCGAGCACGACGGCGCGTCCCGCCTTCAGCATCGCGCCGGCCGTCTCCAGCATGACGTCGTAGGTGTGGGCGTGAAACTCTGGAGTGTAGCGATCCTGCGGCATGCGCGTGGTCGGGGGTATGCCCAGCAGGCGCTTGCGGATCTCGTCGGTCCGCACGACCACCGCCCCAGGCGAAGCGCCCAGGACCGGGGCCACCGCTCGCGCGAAGGTGGACTTGCCGGTGCCCGGCAGCCCGCCCACCGCGGCCAGGATAGGCGGCGAGGGGGAGAGATGGGCGATGCCGGCCTCTACATAGCGGCGGGCCCCTTCCGGGTCGGCGCTGTGGGCGGAGACGTGGGCCCGCACGCCGGCTCGCACGGAGAGCATGAGGGGCAGCGCCGCCAGCCCCTCCCAGATCTCGGGCGGGAAGTGACGCGCGGCCTCGTCGAGATAGGCGGACAGCACCCGCACCCCTGCGTCCCGCCGGCCGCGGAAGTCCAGGTCCATCAGCAGGAAGGCCAGGTCGTACTGGACGTCGATGTCGGACAGCAGATCGTTGAACTCGATGCAGTCGAAGAGCACCGGGGCGCCGTCTTCCACCAGGATGTTCCCCAGGTGCAGGTCGCCGTGGCACTGGCGGGCGAAGCCCGTGGCGCTGCGGCGCGCGAGCAGAGGCGACTGCCGTTCGAACTCGGCTTCCGTCCTGGCGACCAGTTCGTCGACGATGTCTGGTCCAAGTTCCCCGGCGAGATCGCGCAGCAGCCTGGCGTTCGAGCCGATGGTGAAGGCTAGCGCTGTCAGCCCGCCCTCGGGCTTCAAGGGCGCCGCGTGGTGGAAGCCAGCGATGGCCCGGCCGAGCGCCTCGGCCATGTCCCCGTCGATCGCCTCGGGGGCTTTGGCGAGCACCGCGCCATCGTCGAAGCGGCGCATTTCTAGCGCGTAGTCGACCACCTCGCCCTCACCGTCCCACTCCAGCCCGCCGCCCTGTGTGCGGGTGATCGGGCGAAGGCGGCGGTAGATATCGCAGGTCCGGGCATTGAAGCTGAGCTCACGCTCCAGCGCCCAGAGCCGCCGCTCCGGCGTGCCGAACTCCACGTAGCCCAGGCTCACGTGCCGCTTCAGCTTGAAGGCGACGTCGTCAGCCAGGAAGACGCGGGAGATGGCCGTCTCGATGGGCGCGCTGGTCAGGGCCGTGAGCCAGCGCACCACTTCGGCTTCGTGGTCGGCGCTCAAGGATAGAGCCTGCGGGTCGTCCAGCCCTCACCCGCCCGTTCGAACACTAGCCGCTCATGCAGCCGGAACGGCCGGTCACGCCAGAACTCGAGCGCCAGGGGCGACAGCCGGAAGCCGGACCAGTGCGGGGGCCGCGGCACCTTTCCGAGCCCGAACCTGAGGCCCGCTTCGGCGATGCGCTTTTCCAGCGCCAGTCGCTCGCCCATCGGCCGAGACTGTTCCGAGGCCCAGGCGCCCAGCTGCGCTGGGCGCGCGCGGGTGGCGAAGTAGGCATCCGCCTCCTCCGGCGTGACCGGCGCGACCGTCCCGCGAACCCGCACCTGTCGGCGCAGGGACTTCCAGTGGAAGAGCAGGGCCGCGCGCGGGTTGGCGGCAAGCTGCCGACCCTTGGCGCTCTCGAGGTTGGTGTAGAAGACGAACCCGGCCGGATCCACGTCCTTGAGCAGCACCATCCGTACGTCGGGGAGGCCCTCGGCGTCCACGGTGGAAAGCGCCATCGCGTTGGCGTCGTTCGGCTCCTTGGCCAGCGCCTCCTTCATCCAGTCGCCGAACAGGACGAAGGGATCGTCCTCGACGAGCAGCGCGGGCGGTTCGGCGGTCGTCACCTGGCGGACGTAGTCGTCCTCGCTGGGCGACGGCGGGATAAGGCGGTTGTCGGTCATTGGCCGGAGATATAGCGCGGCTGCTTAGCCGCTTGCGAGCCGTAACGGCGCCCTCACGTCAGCGCCTCGGGGCCCCGCCCACACGTAGATCTCTGTGGCCTAGCCGAAGACATGAAAATCGCGGCGGGTGAACTTGGCGCGCGGCTCGGTGAGCTGCTTCACCGGCGATATAATGCCGGCAGCAGGTCCCCGAGCCTTTGGTGTCGCTGGGTGAGGCTGGCGATCAGGCCCGCCGAAATCCGGGTCGCTACAAGCCCGCCGTGCTGCTCCCGACGCTGCTCCTGCGCGAGGCTCAGGCGGCGTCCACCTCGATCCGGCAGACCACGCCTTCGGCCTCGTAGAGCGTCTGCACCGCGCCGCCCGCACTGCGGAAGATTCGCGCCAGCAGCTCGCTGCCGAACCCCGTGCGGGCGGGCGCGCGGACCACCGGCCCGCCGCGCTCGCGCCAGACCAGCGCCAGCCGCCCGCCGGGACTCACCGTCCAGCTCAGGGAAACCCTCCCGCCGTCCTGCGACAGCGCGCCGTATTTGATGGCGTTGGTCGCCAGCTCGTGAATGGCCAGCGACACGGCCACCGCCAGGTCGGGATGCAGCCCCAGGTCCGGCCCCTCGATCGCCACCCGCTCCGGCTCGATGGCCAAGCCCCGCAGACCCGCGGCCACCAAGTCGGCCAGGCTGGCCTTGCTCCACGCGCTGCGCGTTAGAATCTCGTGCGTCGAGGCCAGCCCGATCAGCCGGTCGATGAAGCGGTCCAGCGCCGCGTCGCATCCGGCGCCCCGGAAGGTCCGCCGCGCCAGGGATTGCACCAGGGCCAGGTTGTTCTTCACCCGATGGTTTAGCTCGTTGATCAGCGTCTGCTGCCGCTCCTGCACCGCCACCTGGTCGCTGACGTCCTGCAGCACGCCCAAGACGTGGCTTGGCGCACCGACTGGCGTGCACAGGATCTCCGCCCGCAGGTGCAGCCAGGCGACGCCTTGGTCGCGGTGCCTGCGGTACCGGAAGCGATGCTCGAAGGTTCGCTCGCCCGCCGCCCAGGCCCGGGTCGCCACGCCCCACACATAGTCGGTCTCGTCCACGAACCCGCTGCGCACCTCGGGCAGGGTCGTGGCGTGCTCGGGCTCCAGCCCCAGCAGGACGTTCAGCTCCGGCGTGATGGTCAGCGCCTCGTCTTCCACCCGAAAGTCCCACATCGCCATGCCGCCCACCTCCAGGGCCAGGCGCAGCCTCGCCTCCCCCTGCCGCAGTTCGGCGTAGGCGGCGGAGAGCCGGCCGGCGGTGTGGAAGAGCTCGCCCTCCAGCTCCGCGACCCGTGGCGACCGCGCCCCTTCCTTCACGGCGGCCGTCACGTCGGAGACCCGGTGCAGCAGGGAACTCACCCGGCCGGCTGCGTCGAACACCGGCGTGTTCACGGGACTCCAGTACCGCACCTCCGATGAGCCATCGGCGTGCACCAGGTCGTAGCGCTGCAGCGGCATGGAATCCGGCGTGCGATGGGTCAGCACCCGCTCGAACGAGGCGGCCAGCGCCTGTCGGCCGCCGTGTTCGTTGTCCGCACTGTCAGGAAAGGCCTCGAACACATGGCGCCCGACGATGCCCTCCGTCTGCCCCGTCGCCCGCAGGTAGGCCTTTGACGCCGCGACGATCCGCAGATCCGGCGTGAGCAGCAGGTAGAGGCCTGTGAGCTCGCTGAACACAGCGCGGAAGTCGGGGGCGTCGAACGCGGAGACGGGCGGCATCCTCCGTTTAACGGCCTTCGCCCGGGCGCGATCCTTGCCGTCCCGGCGCGGCCCGTAGGTCTTCTCGATCGAAGGGAAGTAGGACGCCGGTCCCTTGATGCGTTCGTCGGCCAGGGGTCGATCCTGTCTCAGTGAAGCCTCGTGCCTCGCCAGGACAACGGACAGCAGCGCCAACCGACAATCGGACGAGAGTCCGTCGAGCCGGCAAGCGCCAGGAGGCTGGCGGCCGCCCGAGGGCCCCCGAAGACCCTGCCGCCGCCAGGCGGGGTGGTCGATCGGCGATCCGACCTGAGCCGCTCCCTCACCCAGCACCTGCCCCATCCCACCGTTTGTGAGGCCCGATCCCTTCCGCTAGAAGCCGGACCATGTCGCACAACACCTTCGGCCATCTGTTCCGCGTGACGACCTGGGGCGAGAGCCACGGACCGGCGCTGGGCTGCGTGGTGGACGGCTGCCCCCCGGGGATCCCGCTGACGCCGGAGGAGATCCAGGTCTGGCTGGAGAAGCGGCGGCCGGGCCAGGGGAAGTTTGTCACCCAGCGCCAGGAGCCCGACGCGGTGCGGATCCTGTCGGGCGTGTTCGAGGACGAGCGCACGGCGGGCCAGGTCACCACCGGCACGCCGATCTCGCTGATGATCGAGAACGTCGACCAGCGCAGCAAGGACTACTCCGAGATCGCCCAGGCCTTCCGCCCCGGCCACGCCGACTACGCCTATTTCGCCAAGTACGGGGTGCGCGACTATCGCGGCGGCGGTCGCCAGTCGGCGCGCGAGACGGCGGCCCGCGTGGCGGCGGGCGCCATCGCCCGCAAGATCATCCCCGGGGTCGCGATCCGCGCGGCCGTCGTCCAGATCGGGCCCCATGCGGTCGCAGCGGACCGGATCGACTTCTCGACCACCGAAGACAATCCGTTCTGGTGCCCGGACCCGGAGATGGTCCCGGTCTGGGAAGAGCACCTGGAGAAGGTGCGCAAGGCCGGCTCTTCGACGGGCGCGGTGGTTGCACTCGAGGCTGTCGGCGTGCCGGCCGGCTGGGGCGCACCGGTCTACGGCAAGCTCGACGCCGAGCTGGCGCTCGCCCTGATGTCGATCAACGCGTCCAAGGGCGTGGAGATCGGGGCGGGCTTCGCGTCCGCGGCGCTGTCTGGCGAGGAGAACGCCGACGAGATGCGGATGGGCAATGACGGCCCGCTGTTCACCTCCAACCACGCGGGCGGCGTGCTGGGCGGCATCTCCACCGGCCAGCCGGTGACCGCGCGGGTGGCCTTCAAGCCGACGTCTTCAATCCTCACCCCGCGCAAGACGCTGGCCGAGTCGGGCGACGAGATCGAGTTGCGCACCAAGGGCCGGCACGACCCCTGCGTCGGCATCCGGGCGGCGCCGGTGGTCGAGGCCATGGCGGCCTGTGTGCTGGCCGACGCCTTTCTGCGGCACCGGGCGCAGACCGGTGGCGGCGCATACCAGCCGGGCGCTGCGAAAGGCCGCAGCTGATCGCCATCTTTCGGAGCCCGGTCGCAGGCAATATCAGCCGAACAAACGGGGATTTCGGATGACTGCCGCGAAGCTGGCCCTGCGGGGCGCCCTCCTCACCCTCCTGGCCGCAAGCCTGTCGGGCTGCCTGGCCGCCGCTGTGACGGGCGCCGTCGTCGGCACGGCCGTGGGCGTCACCGGAGCGGCGGTGAAGACCACGGCCAAGGGCGCAGGCATGGTGGTCGGTGCGGTGATTCCGGGCGGCGGTGAAAAGGACGAAGAGGACCGCTAGGCCACCCGTAGCGCGCAGCTCTCGCCGATGGTGGGCCGCGAGACCACGATCCGCGACAAGCCGGGGAACTTGGGCTTCAGGCGCTGGGCGAAGTAGAGGCAGATGTGCTCGAGCGTCGGGCGCTCCAGGCCCGGCTTGTCGTTCAGCAGACCGTGATCCAGCTCGGCCGCGACGGCCTTCAGCGATTGGTCGAGATCGGCGAAATCGGCGACCCAGCCCACCGGCTCCTGCGCGGGGCCGGCCACGGTGGCTTCCACCTTGAACGAGTGACCGTGCAGGTTCGTGTAGGGGCGGTGCTCCGGCCCGTCGGTGATGTAATGGGCCGCGTCGAAGTTCGCGGCCTTGGTGATCTCGAAAACAGGTTGGGTCATGAAAGTGTTCAGGGGCTGCCGGGGCGCCAAGCCTCAGGCGATGCCGAGGTATTTGTGAGTCTGGACGCTTAAACGCCAGCGAGGGTGGGCAAGGCAATAGGCGATAGCCGCCCGCGTATTGGCCTCCCGGTCGGGACCGTCCATCGGCTGCAGCAGGAAACGCTCGAAATCCAGCGCCTCGAACCGCGCGGGATCCACGCCGGACTGAGGATAGACCAGCTTGAGTTCCTGGCCACGGGTCTGCACCACGGACGCCTGGGCCTTGGGACTGACGCAGATCCAGTCGACCCCCTGCGGGGCCGGCAGGGTGCCGTTCGTCTCGAGCGCGATGGTGAAGCCGCGCGCGTGCAGCGCGTCCAGCAAGGCTTCGTCCACCTGAAGCAACGGCTCGCCCCCGGTCAGCACCACGAGGCGGTTGTCGGGGCCGCCGGTCCAGGTCCGCTCGACGGCCGCGGCGAGGTCATCCGGCGTGGCGAACCGGCCGCCGCCCTCCCCGTCCATGCCCACGAAGTCGGTGTCGCAGAAGGTGCAGACCGAGCCGGCGCGATCCTGCTCGCGCCCGCTCCACAGGTTGCACCCCGCGAAGCGGCAGAACACCGCCGCGCGGCCGGCTTGGCCACCCTCCCCCTGCAGAGTCAGGAAGATCTCCTTGACGGCGTAGCTCATGCCGGGCCGCCTCCCGGGCGCAGCACGGGACGGCCTTGGGCGACCCAGCCCTCCCAGCCGCGGGCGCGCAGCTCGCAGGCCGGGCAGGTCCCGCAGCCGTAGCCCCAGGCGTGGCGCGCGTCCCGCTCGCCGCGGTAGCAGGTGTGGCTGTCTTCGAGCACGAGGTCCACAAGCGGCTCGCCGCCCAGCCCCTTGGCCAGGGACCAGGTCTCGGCCTTGGTCAGGTACATGAGCGGCGTCTCGATGCGAAAATTTTGAGCCATGCCCAGGTTGAGCGCGCGCTCCATCGCGTCGATCGTTTCCCGCCGGCAGTCGGGATAGCCGGAGAAGTCGGTTTCGCACATGCCGCCCACCAGGGCCTGCAGCCCCCGACGGTCGGCCAGGGCCGCCGCATAGGTCAGGAAGACCAGGTTGCGGCCGGGCACATAGGTCGACGGCAGCCCCTTGGCCGTGATCTCGAAGGCGCGCTCCCCGGTCATCGCGGTCTCGCCGATCCCACCGAAGCCGTGCATCTCCAGTATATGGTCTTCGCCCAGCCGCCCGCCCCATTCCGGAAAGGCCTCCGTGAGCCGGGCGCGGACCTCTCGCCGCGCCTCAAGCTCCACCGCGTGCCGCTGGCCATAGTCAAAGCCCACGGTCTCTACCCGACGATAGCGGTCGAGCGCCCACGCCAGGCAGACGGTGGAGTCCTGCCCGCCGGAGAAGAGCACAAGCGCGCCGGTCGTATCGGTCATCGGCGCCATATGCGCGCTCGAGCCGCCTATTGGAAGTGACCCGCCGCCGCGCCGTGCGGCGGCTGGGTGACCAAGATTCACTTGTCGCCGGCGAAGCTCAAGTCAGGTGCTGGCCAAAAGAATACCGATTGTTCGAAAAGGTGAAGGCGACCCGACGAGGCTTTCAGTCTGCCGAGTTCCGACCCCGGGGCTTGACAGGCAAAGCTTACGCGCGGCCCGCGCAAGAATTCGCCTCGCTGGACCGTTGACAGAACCCCACTCTCAGTTGAGCTTCCTTCCTTGGCGAAACCGGGCCTTCGAGAATCCGGCGCCCTGGGAGGAACATCGAATGCCTAAATCTCTGCATCTGCGGAGCTTGCTTGTCGTGGGCGTTTCCGCCGCGGCCCTTGGCGCCCTCGCCGGTCCTGCCTTCGCGCAGACGGAGATCGAGGAACTGGTCGTCACGGCCGAGAAGCGCGAGCAGTCGCTGCAGGACGTGCCGGTGGCGGTCACCGCCTACACCAGCGAGCGGCGCGACGTGCTGGGCGTGAATACGGTCGAGGACCTGGCCCGCATCACGCCTTCCCTCAGCTACACCAACAACGATCGTCTCTCGATCCGCGGCTTCGGCCGCCTGACGAACGCGATCGGCACCGACCCGTCGGTCGCCCTCTACTCGGACGGCATCTTCTCGAACTCGATGGCCGACGCCTCGACCCCGCCGCTGTTCATCGAGCGCACGGAGATCCTGCGCGGCCCGCAGGGCACGCTCTACGGCCGCAACTCGATCGGCGGGGCGATGAACATCATCTCCAAGCGCCCGACCGAGGACATGGAAGCGGAGATCCGGGCCCAGATCGGCAACTACGATTACTACCGCGTCGACGGGCTGATCCGCGGCCCGATCGCGCCGAACCTGCGTTTCCTGCTGGGCGCATCGGCTGAGAAGCGCGGCGAAGGCTTCATCAAGAACCTGGGCCCTGCCCGCGACACCGCCGAGGTGGACCGCTGGATGGTCGAATTCCAAGTCGAAGCCGACCTCGGCGAGAACACCACAGCGCGGCTGCGGTATTCGAAGTTCGACTGGGACGACAGCTACGGCGTCGGCAACACCCTGACGAACATCATCTCGCCCTATGACGTCACTTCGATCACCGGGTCCGGCACGTCGGCGCTCTACTACAACACGGCGCTCGGCTACACCGGGACCAACCCTGCGGTGAACGATCCGTATCGGATCAACACCAACTGGGACGCCTATGGCTCCCTGGACAATCACCACCGGGTGCACCTCGACATCACCCACGACCTCGGCTGGGGCACGCTGAAGTACCTCGGCGGCTATCAGCAGTACGACTACAACACCTCGTCGGACTCAGACCTGACGCCGCGCGTCGGCCCGCAGAACATCCCGCTGCCCGACCTCGACGGCCCCGGCCCGCTCACGCCCTTCACCGCGACCAACGTGTCGACGGACGCGCGCACCTTCTATGAAGAGCGCCAGAGCTGGTTCTCGAACGAGATCAACCTGTCGTCCAACGGCGAGGGCCCGTTCAACTGGATCGTCGGCGTGTTCCAGTACTACCAGGAGTACGACCAGCCGCAGGGCATCCGGGTGGTGGGCGATCCCAACATGTTCACTCCGGTCAGCCTGACCGGCGAGGCCATTCCGGGCAACCCGCGCGGCGCCTTCCTCTCGGTGGATGGCCACCTGGAGACCAAGTCCTACGCCGCCTTCGGTCAGATCGACTGGGAGTTCGCGCCGAACTTCACTCTGACGGCCGGTCTGCGCTACACGAAGGACAAGAAGGACGGCTACGACATCGCCCGGTACGTTTCGCGCGTGCCGTCGGCGCCGATCCTCACCGCGCTCTCGGCGCGGGTGCCGCTCTCGGTGGCCCAGAGCCTGGCGTTCGACCTGACCACCCAGCAGGTCTGCGGCGGCTTCACCTTGGCCTCCTGCGCGGCGAACCCGCTGACCGCCGACCTCTTCCCGAACCCGGGCGGCGGCCTGCGCCGGAACCTCTCCGGCGATTGGGACGCGGTGACCGGAACGCTCAGCGTCCAGTGGGAGCCGGATCCTGACACCAACCTCTATGCGCGCTACAGCCGCGGCTACAAGGCGGGCGGTTGGCTGGGCTCGAATGGCCTGACGCCGAGCCCCTACGCGGACCCGGAGTACGTGGACTCCTACGAGATCGGTGCGAAGAAGAACTTCGGCCGCACGCTGCAGGTGAACACGGCGGCCTTCTACTCCGACTACCAGGGGTTCCAGACGCCGCTCACCGTTCCGCTGGGCACCATCACCGGCACACGGTTCCTCAACCTCGAGGCCACGGTGTGGGGCGCAGAGCTTGAAGCTCTGTGGTCGCCGATCGACAACCTGCAGCTCCTGCTGAACTACGCCTACCTCAACACCGAGGTGACGGAGGGCTGCTGCTTCGTCGACACCCCAGACCCGCGGGCTCAAGCCTCAGGGGCTCGCCCCTTCGGCCCCCCGCTGGCGAGCGGCGCCCAGCCTCAGACGCTCGTGGGCAACCGCCTGCCGCTGACGCCGGAGCACAAGTTCACCGTGGGCGCGACCTACACCTGGGAGTTCGGGCCGGGCAACCTGACCGCCAGCGGCACCTACACCTGGACCGACGACCAGCAGTCCACGATCTTCTCAAACCCGGTGTACACCTCCCCAGCGTTCGAACTGGCCGACTTCCGCCTGCTCTGGAAGGACGCCGACGAGCGCTACACCCTGATCGGCTACGTGAAGAACATCTTCGACGAGGTGGGCTATCAGAGCTCCACCGCCGGCTCCCCCACGGCAGTGGGACCGCGCCGGACGGTGATCCTGAATTTCCCGCGGACCTACGGCCTGGAGCTTCAGTACCGCTTCTGAGCCACCGCGGAACTCTGACGAAAGGCGGCGGGGCGACCCGCCGCCTTTTTTCTGCCCGGCCTCCAACGGCGGCCCCGGGAGGTTTCCGCCCCGTCAGCGACGGTCGCTTATTTGCCACAACTGGCTACGTTATCAGGGTTCACCTAACCTCGTTCTGTTGACAGCTTCGGGCGCCTGCCGCCTGCTTGACCTTGGCTGTCGGGGGAACCGTCGCACTCCTCAGCGCATGTTCGGGCGGCGAAGCGACACTCAACGGGCCGTCAGAGTCCGGGCGTGTTGGGAGGAACACCAGATGGATCACGCAACGACCTTGCGTCGCCTGCTCGTGGCCGGCGCATCCGCGGCCGCCCTGGCCGCCGCCGCTCCCGCCGGGGCGCAGACCGGCGGCGGCGGCACCGTCATCGAAGAGCTCGTCGTAACCGCCCAGAAGCGCGAGGAAGCGCTGCAGGACGTGCCGATCGCGGTGTCGGCGTTCAACCAGGAAGGACTTGAGCGCGCGCGGATCGAAGGCGGTCCGAACCTCGTGCTGGCCGTGCCCAACGTGCAGTTCTCGAAGGGAAACTTCACCGGCTACAATTTCCAGATCCGCGGCATCGGCTCGAAGCTGGTGGCCGCCTCCGGCGACGCCGGCACCGGCATTCACCTCAACAACGCCCCGCTGATCGCCAACAACCTGTTCGAGACCGAGTTCTACGACATGGAGCGCGTGGAGGTGCTGCGCGGGCCGCAGGGCACTCTCTACGGCCGCAACGCCACCGGCGGGGTGGTCAACCTGATCACCGCCAAGCCCACCGATACCTTCGAAGCGGCGGCCCGGGCCGAATACGGCAACTACAACTCGATCAAGTTGCGCGGCATGGTGAACATGCCGCTGGGTGATATGCTGGCGCTGCGCGTGGCGGGCAACTACCTCAAGCGTGACGGCTACGGCGAGAACCTCGCTACCGGCAACGACGCGGACGACCGGGACCTCTGGGGCGCGCGCGCCACCCTGTCCTTCAGCCCGAGTGAAAACTTCCGCAGCTGGTTGCTGTTCGACCACTTCGAGGAGGACGACAACCGTTCGCGGATCGGCAAACAGTTGTGCACCAAGGATGTCGGCCCTGCGAACATCGGCGGGCTCGGCTATTCCGCCATTGCACCCGTCGGCCAGGTGCAGCGGGGCCTCTTCAGCCAAGGCTGCCTACCAACCTCGCTCTATGACCCGAGCGCCCTCGGGACCGTGAACTCCCAGGCGACGCTGGGCGGTCTCTTCGGTGCGCTGGGCGGCTTCCAGACAGGCGACGCCTACGCCGGCAAGATGCAGACGCCGGATGTTAGGGATATCGAGTCGCTGTTCGACCCGATCTACAAGTCCAAGACCGACATCTACGAATTCAACGCCGAGTTCGACGTCACCGAGAACGTCACGATGAACTGGCTGTCGGCCTACACCTACTACAAGCTCTACACCCGGCAGGACTACAATCGGTACCTGCCCAGCACCACGTTCAACACCACGCCCAATCCGGTGAACGCCTTCGCCGCCGCGCCCATTCCGGGCGGCTATGCAGCGCTTTACGCTGCGCTGTTCCCGAACGGTGTCATCAACGACCCGCAGAACGGCCCTCAGAACCGCTTCACGACGAGCGACATCTCGTCAGCGTACACGGAACAGTGGAGCCACGAAGTTCGGTTCCAGTCGAATTACGACGGAGCCTTCAACTACAACGTCGGCGCCATGATCACGAAGTACAAGTCAAGCGGCGACTACTACGTGATGTTCAACACCGGGACCGGCTACTACCAGATCAACAACCTGCTCGCGACCGGCAACCCCAACTGCGTGGGAGCTCCGCCCTGCGTCTCCGTTGATCCCAACGCCGACCCCAGCCGCCTGGGGCGCAACTACTACGACAGCTACGGACCATATCGGCTGCTGTCCTACGCCGCGTTCGGCGAACTCTACTGGAACATGAGCGACACCTTCAAATGGACGCTCGGACTGAGGTACACCGTCGATGACAAGCGGGTGATCGCCCACTCCGTGGCGCTGGGCGTTCCGGGCCAGGGCCCGGCGCCGATCGGGCTGCAGGAGGTGAAGTTCAAGGAGCCGACGGGCCGCTTCGGCTTCGACTGGCAGCCCGATCTGGGCTTCACGGACGACACGCTGGTCTACGCATTCTACACCCGCGGCTACAAGGGCGGCGGCCTGAACCCGCCGTTCAGCCCCGGCATCGGCGTCGTCGCGGTTCCGGAGACGTTCGAGCCGGAGTTCATCAACGCCTACGAGATCGGCACCAAGAACACCCTGATGGGCGGCTCCCTGATCCTGAACCTCACGGGCTTCTACTATGACTACAAAGGCTACCAGGTCTCGAAGATCATCAATCGCACGTCGATCAACGAGAACATCGACGCCAAGGTGAAAGGCCTCGAGTTCGAGAGCATCTGGCAACCGCTGGAGGGCCTGCGGCTCAACGCCCAGATCGGCTGGCTCGACACCAAGATCGAGAGCGGCAACTCGATCGACACCTTCAACCGCACGCAGGGAAATCCCGGGCTGGTGCTGGTCAAGTCGAGCAGTGCGTCCAACTGCGTGGTGTCCACCGCGGCGGCCCAGACGGCGCTGGCGATCTCCAACGGGCAAGTGCCGGGCTTCACGCCGAACCCGTTCAATCTGCTGGGCGTCTGTACGCTAGCCTCCGCCGCGGGCGCAGGGACGAACATCAACGGCACCGGCGCCATCGCGGCGGGCACGAACGCCTTCGGCGGCCTGGTGTCGGAGGGCGTGCCGGTGGACCTCGGCGGCCGCGAACTGCCGAACTCGCCGCACTGGACGGTGTCGCTAGGCGCCCAGTACACCATGAACCTCGGCGACTGGCAGGCGGTGCTGCGCGGCGACTACTACCGCCAGACCAAGACTTTCGCCCGCATCTATAACAGTCAGGCGGACCGCATCCGCGCCTGGGAGAACGTCAACCTGACGTTCACCGTCGAGCACTCCGACATGGGGCTGGAGATTGGCGCGTTCGTGAAGAACGCCACGGACGAAACGGCCATCACCGACTTCTACCTGACGGACGACTCTTCCGGCCTCTTCCGCAACGTCTTCTACACCGAGCCCCGCACCTACGGCGTCTCGATCTCCAAGCGCTGGTAGACCAGCGGACCGACCGCAACAGGGGGCGGCGGGGCAACCCGCCGCCCCCATTTTGATGCACCACACCGAGGTTCGAAGATACGGTATGCTCGCCCCGGTTTTGGGCGCCGGCGTCAAATCGCTTGCCCGAGGGGTTCAGCGATCGCCGTTCACTTTTGGGCCGCGCGTTCGAAAGTGCGGTATTTGCGCCACGTGGCACCGAAAGTTGACGTAACTGGCGATAAGTTATCAGTGTCCAGTTGACCGGCAAGCCCAGCCGGCCTGAGGGTCCGCGCCCAGGGCGCCTCCCCGCGCCCGTCCAACACATAGTCAAAGAAGCGGCGCCGCAGACCTGCGCGCGCCCTCGGGAGGACCGCATGTCTAAGAACACACCGCGCCTGCGCAGCCTGTTGGCCGTGAGCGCCTCTGCTGTGGCGCTCACCGCCTTCGCCCAGTCGGCCCAGGCCCAAGACGCGGCCGGCGCTGGCGTCGAACTCGAAGAACTAGTCATCACCGCCGAAAAGCGCGAGCAGTCGCTGCAGGACGTGCCAGTGGCCGTATCGGCCTTCACCTCCGAACGCCGCGATGTCCAGGGCATCACCGGCATCCAGGATTTCGTGAACTTCACGCCGGGTATGAACTACTCGGGCACCGACCGGGTTAGCCTGCGCGGCGCCGGCCGGAACACCTTCTACATCGGCAACGACCCGGGTGTGGCCAGCTACTCCGACGGGTTCTACTCCGCGTCGTCGTCCGAGCTGTTCAAGACGCCGCTGTTCATCGAGCGCACCGAGATCCTGCGCGGTCCCCAGGGCACGCTCTACGGCCGCAACGCCATCGGCGGCGCGATCAACCAGATCTCCAAGCGTCCGTCGCAGGAGTTCGGGGCCGAGATCCGCGCCTCCTACGGCAACTATGAGCGCACCCGCATCGAAGGCGTGGTGTCTCTGCCGGTGGCGGAGAACCTGCGCTTCAAGATCGGCGGCAGCCAGGACTGGCAGCGCGAAGGGTTCATCAAGAACATCGGCACGGGCAACGAAGGCGGCACGATCAAGCGCACCTACTTCGAGGCCATGGTCGAGGCGGAGCCGACCGAGGATCTGTCGATCTTCATGCGCTACAACCGCTCGAACTGGGACGACACCATGGGCGTGGGCGACCGCCTGGCGAACCTGGTGACGCCCTATGACACCACCATGCCGTTCGGCCCGATCGGCCAGCTCGTCCCGAACGCACAGTTCGGCTACGCGACGGCGAACCCCGGCGTCACGGACCCGTACGTCCAGAACACCAACACCAACGGCTATGGCCAGCTGCGCGGCAACCACGTGCTGGTGGCCAACGTCACCTATGACCTGGGCTTCGCCAGCCTGAAGTACATCGGCGGCTTCCAGCAGTACAACTACCAGACCGGCGGCGACTACGACGCCACCAGCCGCACCGCCCCGATCAACATCACTGGCATGGCGGTCCCCTACTTCCCGACGACCACCACCGACTTCGACGAGAACAAGCGGTACTTCTCGAACGAGATCAACCTGACCTCGAACGCCGACGGCCCGCTGCGCTGGATCGTTGGCCTCTACCAGTACCACGAGGAGTACCGGCAGCGGATCCAGCTGGCCAACCCGAACCAGGTGCAGCTCGCCCAGCCGCTGACCCTGGCCGGCGCGCTGGCGGCCCCGAACCCGAGCCGCAACTTCGCCGACAACCAGGCGAGCCTCACCTCGAAGGCCTTCGCTGTGTTCGGCCAAGGCACCTACGAGTTCAGCGACCAACTCGCCCTGACTGCCGGCCTTCGCTACACGAAGGACGAGAAGGACGGCTTCGAGACCCAACGGCTGGTGATCCTGTCGCCGGCAATCGCCAGCGGCGCACGCGCCTTCGACGTCTCCACCGACACCGATCCCCTCACGCCGGGCGTCCAGAACTCACGGTCGATGGACGGCAGCTGGGACGCCGTCACGGGCATGGTCAACCTCGACTGGACGCCCGACGAGGACACCCTGGTCTACGCCAAGTACAGCCGTGGCTATAAGTCGGGCGGCTTCCTGCTCGGCACCCTGGCGCCGGACCCGGAAGCCGACCAGGAGCAGGTGAACGCCTTCGAACTGGGGCTGAAGAAGACCTTCGGCGGCCGCTTCCAGCTGAACGGCGCGGCCTTCTTCAACGACTTCAAAGACCTGCAGCTCAACCTGTCGCAGCTGAACGGCGCCGCCGCAGCGAACAACTTCGTCAACGTGGACGCCGAGTCCTACGGCGTGGAGCTGGAAGCCCTGTGGCGGCCGATCGAGAACCTCGACCTGTCGGCGAGCTACGGCTACCTGCACACGGAGATCACGAGCGGTTGCTGCTTCTACGATCCGGCGGACCCCGGCGCGCTGGACCCGAAGGCCACCCCCTCGGGCGGCACGGCGGTCACGAACGGCACCCGGCTGGTGTTCCAGACGCTTGAAGGGTCGCGGATCTATCAGTCGCCGAAGCACAAGTTCGCGGGTAACGCCAACTACACCTTCAACTTCGCGCCCGGCTCGCTGATCCTGTCGGCGACCTACACCTGGACGGACGAGACCAGCTACCAGCCGTTCAAGAGCGAAGCGAACAAGGTGCCGGCCTATGACGTCGCCGATTTCCGGGTGCTCTGGAACGACGCCGACAACCGCTACACCCTGATTGGCTTCGTCAAGAACGCCTTCGACCAGCGGGGCTTCACCTCCAACGGCTCGACGACGCCGACGGCGATCTTCGACCTCCCCAACCCCGGTGGCACGAGCGGCCTTGTTCAGACGCGCACGGCCATCACCCGCGGTCTGATCCAGCCCCGCACCTATGGCGTGGAGCTGCAGTACCGCTTCTAGAACGGCGCGTTTTCCTCCCAAGCGCCATCTCGGGCGGCGGGCCAGCCCCGCCGCCTCTTTTTTGTTCTTAAGGCTAAGGCGGGGAAACCACACTTAACCTCCTCGCAAATCCTTCCGCCCATACTCGGGCGGTTATCCAGTCACTCCTAGGGCGGTCCATGTCCCTGCCTGCGTTCATCTTCGACCGCGTCAGCGCGGAGATCCGCCAGCAGATGGACGACGTGCTGGCGCTCGCGGACCAACTCTCGCGACAGCGCCTAGCGCCCGACGCCCAGGCCTGCGTGAGCGGCGTCGCAGAGGCCGCAGCCAGCGTGCGTCGCACGCTCGATCGTGCTCTTGACCTGCACGCGGTCGCCGCGGCCGGATTAAGGCTGACGCCGAGCCCGCTGCGGCTGCGTGACCTGGTGGACGCCCTGCAGGAGCGGTGGCAGGTGCGGGCCGCCGAGTCCGGCGTGACGCTGCTCGTGTCGTACGCGGGCGACCCCGAGATGGCGGTGCTCGCCGACCGTGAGCGAATGCTGCAGGTGTTCGACGGCTTCCTGGGAGAGGCCGTGGCGAGTTCATCCGGCGCGGCGGTGGAGGTGAGCCTGCGCGCCACCGAGCGCAGCGAGGAGGTGCGGCTGGCCGGCCGCGTGCGCGGCGCGCGCAGCTATGCTTGGGGCAGCCAGGATCTGGACGATCGAGCCCGGGAGATCGCCACGCGGTTCGGCCTGGAGGTGGCGCTGAGTGTGATGATGGCGCGCAGGATCGTCGCCGGACTAGGCGGGACGGTCACCGAAGAGGCGGGGCCAGGCGCGGCGCAGACCATGGCTTTCGACGTCGACTTGCCGTCGGCGAGCGCGGAGGCGTCAACGCAGGTCGCGCCCGAGGCCTCGCAGGCCGCCCACGTCCTGATCGTCGATGACAACGCCACGAACCGCGTCGTGGCCCAGGCGCTTTGCGAGATGTTCAACTGCACGACGGAGACGGCCGAGGACGGGTTCCAGGCTGTCGAGGCGGCGAAGATGGGCAGGTTCGACCTGATCCTGATGGACATCCGCATGCCAGGCATGGACGGCGTCGAGGCCACGCGGGAGATCCGCAACCTGCCCGGCCGGCCTGGCGCTACGCCGATCATCGCGCTGACCGCCAACGTTGATCCCGACGAGGCTCGCGCCTACGTGGCCGCCGGGATGCTGGGCGTGATCGAGAAGCCGATGAAGGCTGAGCACCTGCGGGCCGCACTCCGGGGAGCGCTCGGCGAGCGCGACGCAGCCGCGGCCTGACACTCGTATCGGGTGCAACTTTTTTGCGGCGAACGGGCCTATTGCACGCCCCGGCGCAATGACTTAGGTCGCCACCTCGGGTTTTCGGGGGAGAATATGGCCCAGGCCGCCACCACGTCCGCACCGCCGTCGCTGGAAGAGGTCCGCGCCCGGATCGACGTGATCGACGCCGAGCTCCTCAAGCTTCTCGACGAGCGCGCCGCCCTGGCCAAGGTGGTGGCCGCCGCCAAGGCGGCCGCCGGGGAAGCGGGCCGCTTTGGCCTCAAGCCAGGCCGGGAGGCCCAGGTGCTCCGGCGGCTGCTCGACATTCCACGCGCCGGGGCGTCCGCCGCCCTGGTGGTGCGGGTCTGGCGAGAGATGATCGGCGAGTCCCTGAAGCTGCAGGGACCATTTCATCTCTCCGTCTGGGGCGGCCGCGATCCTGGGCGGGCCGTGGAGCTGGCGCGCCTGCGCTTCGGCGCGGCTCCGCCTATGCGGCAGGTCACCAAGCCGGAGGAGGCGATCGCGGCGGCGAAGACGCCGGGCGGCGTAGCGATCGCCGCGCTCACGACGGACAACGCCTGGTGGGGGAGGCTTCTGGCCGAGCCCAGGCTGCGGGTGTTTGCCGCCCTGCCGTGCCTGGCCGCGTGGGGACCAATGGCCGCGCTCGCTGTGGGCGAGGTGGAGGTGGAGCCCACGGGAAATGACGTGACCTTCTGGGTCACGGACGCGCCCGAAACGGCCCTAGCCGTGGAGGAGGCCTTGAGCCACGACGGCGCGGCCGCGACCCTGCTGGTGGAAGCTGGGGGCTTGAAGCTCTTTATGCTGGCGGGCTTCTATCAGGCCGACGACCCGCGGCTGGCGCGCGCACCGGGCCGGCTCTCCGGCGTCATCGGGGCTGCGCCGGCCCCGCTCGACGTGTAAGAGCCGTCGATCCGGCCCGAAGGGCCACACACGCGGATTCCACGGTTCGATGTCCGACGACGCTCCCTTGAACGATCGCGCCCGCGCGGCGCGCCCCGTCCCCAAGCCCGGGATCATGGAGATCCACGCCTACGTGCCGGGGAAGGCGAAGGCCGACGGCGTCGAGCATCCGATCAAGCTGTCAGCGAACGAGAACATACTGGGCTGCAGCCCCAAGGCGCGCGAGGCGTATGCCGGCGCGGCCGACCAGCTGCACATGTATCCCGACAGCCGGACCAGCCTGCTTCGGAGCGCGGTGGCCGAGCAGTTCCGAGTGGAGCCGGAGCGACTGATCTTCGGGCAGGGCTCGGACGAGGTCTTCCAGCTCCTGAACCAGGTTTTCCTCGAGCCTGGCGACAACATCGTGCAGGGCGAGTTCGGCTTCGCCGCCTACGCCATCGGCGCCTACGCCTGCCAGGCCGAAGTCCGCCGGGCCAAAGAGCCCAACTACACGATCAGCGTGGACGAGGTCCTGAAGTGCGTGGACGATCGCACCCGCCTCGTGTTCATCGCCAACCCGGCGAACCCAACGGGCACCTGGATCCCGTTCAAGGAGATCGAGCGGCTGCACGCGGCGTTGCCGCCTTCGGTCGTGCTGGTCCTTGACGGAGCCTACGGCGAATTCTGCAGCGATCCGACGTTCGACGATGGGCTCGACCTTGCTCGCACCGCGGAGAACGTCGTGGTGACCCACACCTTCTCCAAGCTGCACGGACTGGCCGCGCTGCGCGTCGGCTGGGGCTATGCTCCGGCGGAGATTGTCTCGGCGGTCGACCGGATCCGGCTGCCCTTCAACATCTCGATTCCCGGACAGGCCGCTGCGATCGCCGCCCTGGCGGACGTCGACTTCCAGCGCCGGTCCATCGAACACGTCGAGCAATGGCGGCCGTGGCTGGCCCAACAGCTCGGCGGCATGGGACTGGACGTGGTGCTCCCGTCGGCAGCCAACTTCCTGCTCGTGGGCTTTCCGCAGCAAGCGGGGCGGACCGCGAAGGAGGCCGAGGCCTTCCTGGCGTCGCGGGGCCTGCTGGTTCGCGGCGTCGGCAACTACGGCCTGCCGCACCACGTGCGGATCACCATCGGCCTGGAGGCTCACAACCGGGCGGCCGCCGAGGCGCTCGCCGAGTTCATGCAGCGCTAGGCGCGGCGCGCTTCCACCTCGTCGAGCAGGTCTCGCGCCTCGGCCACGAAGCGCCGGACCACGTCCGGCGCGAAGGGATTCTGCGTCTGGATCGCGGTGAAAAGCTCGAAGGTGTCTGCGCCGATCAGGCCGCAGAGCTCCAGGAGATGCTGATAGGACTGGGTCGCCAGACGCTCGTCGGGGATGCCGAGGTTCACGAGGGAGCGGCCGATCAGGTGAGTCAGGGCCTGGACATAGGCCATCTCCTCGTCGTGCTCCTCCGGGGTGGTCACGGTGACCGCCAGGCCCAGGGACCGCCCGAATTCGGCAACCCTCTCGTGCCGGTCACCACGGATCGGGCAGACCACGAACCGCAGGCCCGGGAGCCCGTCGCGGGCGACGCTCTGTGGTCCGAACAGCGGATGGGTGGCCACGACATCGACGTGGTCGGGCAGCAGCTCCGTCATCCACTGGGCCGGCAGCATCTTCACGGACCCGACGTCAGCCACCAGTGCCCCGGGGCGCAAGTGCGGCGCCATCGCTTCCAGCACCGGACGCATCGCGGAGACCGGAACGGCCACCACGACGACGTCGCGCGCAGCGGCCTCTTCGAGGGAGCCAAAGCTGACGCCCAGATCGCGAGCCCGGCTTGCGGCATCCGGCGACCGGTCGGAGACCAGCACGTCGAAATGGGCCTTCAGGATGCCCGCCGCCAACTGGCCGAATTGTCCAAACCCGATGAGACCCAAGCTCTTCATGCGGGCTCAGTAGCGCGGGACCACGGGGCTCCGCAAACGGCCTAGGCCGCTGGCGCCTTGTCCAGGAACTCCGCGGTCTTCTCGATCGCCTCCACGAGGCTCACCCGCTGCAGCTCGACGCCTTCCGGCAGGCCCGAGAACAGGCGCGTCGGCGCGGCGGCGTCCAGCATGACGAACACGCCCTTGTCGTCAGCCCGGCGGATCAGCCGGCCGAACGCCTGAGCGATGCGACCACGGGCCATGGCGTCGTCGTAACCCTTGCCGCCGAACCGGACGCGTCGAGCCTTGTGCAGCAGGTCCGGCCGAGGCCAGGGCACACGGTCAAAGACCAAGCAGCGCAAGGAGCGGCCGGGCACGTCGACGCCGTCGCGGACGGCGTCGGTGCCGAGCAGGCAGGCGTCCTCCTCTGCGCGGAAGATGTCGACGAGCGCCCCCACCTCCAGGGGGTCGACGTGCTGCGCGTAAAGCGCCAGGCCCCTGTCGGCGAGCGGGGCCGCGATCCGCTCGTGCACGGCCTTCAGCCGGCGGATGGCGGTGAACAGACCAAGGCCGCCCCCGCCAGCCGACAGGAACAGTTCGCGCATCGCGGCCGCGATCTGGCGGGGATCGTCCTTACCCACGTCTGTGACCACGAAGCAGCGCGATTGATTGGCGTAGTCGAATGGCGACGGGAGCCGCAGCGTCTTGGGGCGCTCGGGCAGGCGGGCGGCGCCGGTGCGCATCTCAGCCAGGGCGAACGGGTCGTCCAGGGTCTGGTCGGCCAGGGTGGCGGACGTCACTAGCACGCCGTGCGCCGGGGCGATCACCGCGTTCATGAGGGGCTCGGTAGGGTCCACCCAGTGCCGGCGGCAGGCCGCGTCCACCACACGTCCGTAGAGGAAGGTGCCCTCAAACCAGTCCACGAAGTCCGGGTCGTCCTCCGCGTCCTCGTCGATAGCCCGGAGCATGGACCGCCAGGCCGGCAAGGTCATGCGGGCACGGCGGTCGAGGCCGCGCAGCGCCCCCTCGATCCGGGCCCGCTCCGCCGGGCCGAGGGTGGCGGCCTCCTCGTCCAGCAGGTCTTCCAACGCGCGCGCCAGAGCCAGCAGCGGCGCCTCTACCTTCGCCAGGGCCGCGGCGGCCTCCCGCGCGGTGTCGCGGACCAGATCCAGGGCGGGTCGAGCCCCGCACTCCATGCCCACTTCCGACGGCGCGGCGCGCGCCCGGAGCTGCTCCAGCACGGCGACCAGGAACTGCTCGATGGGGCCGTTCGGATTTACTTCGCCGTTCGGCGGGGCGATGCGACCGGACCAGCCCTCGCCCGGCAAGGCCGCGGCGGCGTGGGTCGCCTGGACCAACGCCTGCTTGGCCTCGTCATGATCGCCGAGCACGTCCATGAGCCGGGCTTCCAGGCCGCGACCTCGGCGTCCGCGGCCCTCAGGCCCCCGAATCCAGCGCCGCATCTCGGCGCTCTCGGCCCCTGACAGGGCTGCGGAGAAGGCGCTGTCGGCCGCGTCGAACAGGTGGTGGCCTTCGTCGAAGACGATGCGCTTCAGCTGCGTCGTCTCGCCATCCGCCTTGGAGCCGCGCGCCGCCCGCGCCCCGTCGAACGCCGCCTGGCTCATCACCAGGGCATGGTTGGCGATGACGATGTCGGCGCGGCGTGAGCCGCGGATCGCCTTCTCCACGAAACAGGTGCGGTAATGCTGGCATCCCGCGTGAACGCACTCCCCGCGGCGATCCACCAGGTTGGCCGCGCTGGCCTGGGCGACCGGGGGGACGGCGAACAGGGTCGGCAGCCAGGGCGGGAAGTCGCCGCCGGTCATGTCGCCGTCCCGGGTCGCGCGCGCCCAGCGCGCCGTCAGGCCCAGCCCGATGAGGTCGGCCGAGCCGAGCTGGGCCTGGTTCGCCTGGTCCTGGAAGTTCAAGAGGCAGAGGTAGTTCTCGCGGCCCTTGCGGACCACCGCCTTCTTTGCCCGGACCTTCGGGTCCGGATACAGCGAGGCGCTCTCGCGCTCGATCTGACGCTGCAGGGCGCGGGTGTAGGTGGAGACCCAGACCGAAGGACCGTTCCCCTCCGCCCAAAGCGAGGCTGGAGCCAGATAGGCGAGGGTCTTGCCGGTGCCGGTGCCGGCCTCGGCCAGCATCATGCGGGGCTCGCCCTCCCGCTCGCGGGGCTGAAAGGCGTAGGCTGCCTCAGTGGCGAATTCCGCCTGGGCGGGTCGCGCCTCGTCGAGGCCCGAGCGCTGCAGCAGCTCCTTCAGGCGGTTCGCGGCGCCCTCCGGCGCGATCGGCTTCGATCCTGCCTCGCCGGGCGGAGCTTCCGCCTCCCACTCGATCATGCGGGACCAGACGTCGAGACCGGACGACCGGAACATGTTCCCCACCGGCGCGGAACGCAGGGCGGCGATGGCGGCCTGGCCCCAGGCCCAGCCGGCGCGGGCCAGGGTCTCGGCCACCGCCAGCGCCTCCTCGCGCGACGGCTCCGGGGCCGCCGCAAGTTCGGCCAGGAGCGCTCGACACGCCACGCCGAGCGTGCGCGCCTGGGCCTCGGCGCCCTTCGGTTCGGGCAGGCCGAGCGCCTGGGCAAGGCCGGCCGCGGACGGGGCGCAGAACCGCGCCGGCCGGACGAAAGCGAAGAGCTCAAGCGCGTCGAAGATGCGCGGGCTGCGGGTGGGCGCATTGTTACCCAGCCGGCGGGCGGTCATGGCCGCGTGGGCCAGCAGGACAGGCGCGGACTCCAGCAGGTCGCGGGCCTCGGGTGTGCGGATCGTCCTCGCCCCCGCCGCGTCGGCCACGGCGGCGCGCGGTCCGGGAAGCACCACCAGGGAAGGCGCGAGATCGAGGGAGGTGGGGATTGCGGTCACTGCCGGAGTTTACCGGAGTCGGACTGGAACGGAAAGGGAACCCCACGGACGCGCGGCCATGTCGCGGCTGCCGATCAGCGGCGCCTGACTACCACTGCGCAGAGTTCGGGCGCACGGCCCCGGGCCGCCTTAACCGTCGCGATGGCGGCGGCGGCGAGTGCGCCCAGCCTGGTCTTGCGGCCCGTGATTGTCCCTCCCGACCAGCGCGGCAGGCTAATGGCGCAGCACCCACTCGGAAACATAAGCCTGCGCCTTGCGGGCCAGGTCGGGCGGGCCGGAGAAGTAGAATTCGCTGCCGAACAGGCTGCGGCGCTCGCGCCAGGCCAGCGGAGCCGTGTCCTCGGTCTGCAGGATCTGGCGAAGTGCGTCCCGGTGCTTGGTCGGGACGAAGGCGACGTATGTGGCGTCTGGCATGGCTCGTCTCGTGTCCTCGCGCCCCCGTTGCGCCATCAGCCCTGAGTCGCTCCTTCCGGGAAGTTAATCCCGCGTGGACGGCAGACCTTGCCTGTGGAAAGGCCCGTCGGCCGCGTTTCGAGGCGCTGCGACCCCGTCGGAGGTTGCGGATGCGGCGCCGTTGCGCCTACTCAGAAGCGTGGCCTATGACCCTCCCTACTTGGCCTCCGTCCTGCGCGAGCGAGTGATCGGAGACCTGTCGCTCGACTTCCTGGTGGATGTCGTCGCCACGGGCATCGCGGATCTCGACAGCGCGGACGCGCTGCTGGTTATGGCGATCAACCAGGCGAACATTCTGCCCCTCACCCGCGACCCGGCGGCGCGTCAGCGATACGGCGATCTCTCCGCCCCCGCGCCAGACGCCGAGCGGCGGCCGATCAGCATCAGCGCCGTCGCTCAGTCCCTCAACCTCCCGTTCGAAACCGCGCGGCGGCACGTTCACCGCCTGGCGGCGCTCGGCGTCTGCGAGCTCGACAACACCGGGGTCATCGTGCCCGCCGCCTTCCTGTCCTCGCCCGCCTATCTGGCATCGCTGATGACGGTCTATGGCCGCTTGCGGACCTTTCACGACGAGCTGCAGAGCTATGGCTTGCTGCGGCCGCTGCCGGAATCGACCTTTCCAGAGACGGGCGAGGGACTGATGCGTGGAGCGGCGCGGCTGGTCAGCGACTACATGCTCAGGGTGGCGGCAGGCGTGGTCCGGATCGCGGGCGACCGCGCCTCCGCGCTCGCCCTGCTGGGCGCTGCGGCCGGCGGCACCGAAGCGCCGTCCTTCACTCCGGCCGCCGAACTGCGCCCAGGGACGCGCCGCCCCGTCCGACCGGCGGAGCTGTCCCGCCGCCTGCGGCTTCCGCCGGAGACGACCCGCCGTCAGCTCCTGCGCCTGACATCAGAAGGCGTCGTCGCCCGGATGCCGCGCGGGTTCATGGTCACCGAACAGATGATGGCCGGCCCCCGCTGGCGCGCCGTGCTCAAGGCGAACGCCGGCGATGTACAGCGGATGTTCGACGGCCTGGCCATCCGGGGCGTCGTCGCCCTTTGGCGGCCGGCCTGAGGATACGACGGCCCGTCGCGGGCCGTCGCTTTCCGGCCTAGCTAAGCACCACGATCGCGACCCGGCGGTTCTGCGCGCGGCCCTGCGGGTCCTCGTTCGGAGCCACTGGGACTTCCTCGCCGTAGGAGATCGTCGCCATGCGATTGAGCGCGACACCCTTCATGCTGAGGTACTTGCGCACCGCTTCCGCCCGAGCGTCGCCCAGCTGGTCGTTATAGGCCTCCGGACCGCTCGCGTCGGTATGGCCCTGGATCTCCAGGTACACGTTGCGGTTCTCGGTCTTCAGGCGCTCGGCGAACTCGTCCAGCCGGGCCTGAGCCTCGGGCGAGAGCGCGTGGCGGTCGACTGGGAACTTCACCGAGTCGTCCGACAGAACCACCTGATAGAGGAACTTGCCCTCGGCCAGCTTGTGAGCCGCGTTGGCGCGGGCCAGCGCCTCGCCCGCGGTGCCTTCCACCGTCGTCACCCGGGTGTCGACCACCGCCACCTGGTCGCGCACGAACCGGTGGCTCGCGCAGCCGGTCGTCACGAAGCCGGCCGCCAGCACCGCGCCCGTCACCGCCACTATCCTGATCTTCGCCTTGTTCAATTCCCGCTCCTTCTGTCCGGGCCCCCGCCCGGGCGCTCTCGCCAATGCCAAGGTGTGGGGTCCGCCATGGCCGCCTTATGACCTGAGCGTGGCTTAAATCCGGCAGCTTCACCGACACGGCGCCACGTTCCTGACGCGAACGCCGTCTTGGCTCGGAGACATGGCGAGGAGAGCAGACCAGCGCAGACGGCGCGCAGCGGCGGCGGCGGCGAGCCTGGGCTTGCACCTGCTGATACCGCTCGCCTTCCTCTCGGCCCTCGGCGAAGCCCCCTCGGAGCTTGCCTACGTCCCGCCCGAACCCATCGTGCTCAGCCTCACGCCGCCGCCGATATCGGAGGCCGCCGATCCTGGCGCCGAAGCGTCTGCCGCCGCCCCGCCCGCGCCGCCAGCGCCCCAGCCCAAGCGGCCGGCGATGAACATCCGGCCGGCGCCCCCGACCCCGCAAATGCCGCCGCTCGTGGTGCAGACGGCGCCGTCGCCGGCGCCCGAACCCATCGCCACGGTCGGGGACACCGAACTGGCGGGGGCCCGCACGGCCGGCTCGGGTTCAGGCGACGGCGCGGGTTCTGGCTCAGGAAGCGGCGGCCAGCCGTGCGACATGGTCCGGCGGCTGCAAGCCGCGCTCCGGCGCGACCCGGAGGTGCGGGCCGCCGTCGCTCGCGCCAACGCGCCGGGTGGGCGGGCCATCCTGGTGTGGAACGGCGACTGGCTGCGCAGCCCCGGCCAGGAGGGGAAGGGCCTGGCTGGCGTCCGGCAGGCCATCGTCATGGAGGTGGCCTTCGCGCCGGAGGCCTGTCGCGACGACCCTGTGCAAGGGCTGGTGCTGCTCTCGCTGGGCGAGAACGCCGGGGCCGGCCGGCTCGCCCTGGGAGGTGGCCGGTGGCGTTGGCAGGACCTGCTTGCCGCGCGGCGCGGCAGCTAGAAGCCGTAGCGCAGGCTGACCTGCACGTTGCGCGGTGCGCCGTGCGGGCCCGCCGACCGGCTCCCGTCGCGGCGCCAGCGGGCAAGGAGCCCGTCGTCTCCTGAGGCTGCAAAAACCCAGCTACTCACCAGAACCCTGACTCCGATCCGGGGTTGAGCCCCTGAGCGCGGGCACTAAGCCGGAACAGGTTCTGGGGAAGTTGATGGCAGGCATACGGCTGAAGGCGCGGCTCCGGCGCCGGCGCTCGGCGATGCGCGCCTTCCTGCACGGCGAGGCGCTGGGCGGATTAGTGCTGATGGGGGCCGCAGCAGCCGGGCTGGCGGTGGCGAACTCGCCGCTCGCGGCCCGGTACTTCGAGGCCCTCGACGCGCACCTGGGCCCGCTCAGCGTGCTGCACTGGATCAACGATGGGCTCATGGCCGTCTTCTTCCTGCTGGTCGGGCTGGAGGTGAAGCGAGAGTTGATCGACGGCCAGTTGGCCAGCTGGCCACGCCGGATCCTGCCGGGCCTGGCGGCGCTGGGCGGGATGGCCGCACCGGCGGCGATCTACGTCGCCTTCACCTGGCGCGACCCGCAGGCGGTGCACGGCTGGGCCACTCCGGCCGCAACCGACATCGCGTTCACCCTCGGCATCCTGGCCCTGCTGGGGCGGCGCGTACCCGTCTCGCTGAAGATCTTCGTCACTGCGCTTGCGATCATCGACGACCTCGGCGCCGTGCTGATCATCGCCTTCTTCTACACCTCGGATATCGCCCTCCCCTGGCTGGGGGCCTCGGCCCTGGTGCTGGCCGGACTGACGGGCCTCAACCGCCTCCAGATAATGGCGCTGTGGCCATACCTCGCGGGGGCCGCCCTGCTCTGGCTCTGCGTGCTGATGTCAGGCGTCCACGCAACGCTGGCCGGGGTGGCCGCAGCGCTCACTATCCCGCTGACCCGCTCGCCAGCGAAACCGGACGCCGCTGGCTCGCCGTTGCACCGGCTGGAGCATGCGCTGCACCCCTGGTCAGCCTTCCTTGTGGTGCCGGTGTTCGGCTTCGCCAACGCGGGCGTGCCGCTTGCAGGCCTGGCCTTGGAAGCGTTCGTGGCGCCGGTCACCCTCGGAGTGGCGCTCGGCTTGTTCCTCGGCAAGCAACTGGGCGTGTTCGCAATGACCTGGCTCGCCGTGCGGCTGCGCTGGGCCGATTGCCCGGAGGACGCCACCTGGGCGCAGGTCTACGGGGCGAGCATCCTCTGCGGCGTGGGCTTCACCATGAGCCTGTTCATCGGCCTGCTGGCGTTTGCGGGAGCGCCCTTGCTGCAGGCCGAGGTCAAGGTGGGGGTGCTGTCAGGCTCGTTGTTGTCCGCTCTGCTCGGCGCGGCGGTCCTGGCAGGCGCGCGCCAGGCGACGCAGCCGGTCAGGCAAGCTCACGCTCCCGTGCGGGCGTGACACGGCCGTCGTCGAGGTCGTAGCGGGATGCGACGATCTTGAGCTGGCCGGCCAGCACGCGGGCCCGCAGCGGCTTGGAGCCCGCGAAAATCTCTGCCGCGGCCTGGGCGGCGTTGAGAGAGACCGCCGCGTCGACCCGATCGACCGCATCGGCCGGCACGGCCCTGATGGCGGGAGCGATAAGTGCGGCCAGCGCGCCGATCTTGGTGTCGGCATCCATCGGGGAGGCGTGGCCGTCGAGGGCGTCGGCCGTGGCCTTGACCGCCCCGCAGCGTTCGTGGCCCAGCGCCATGATCAGCGTCGAACCCAGGTGAATCACCGAGTACTCGATCGAGGCGAGGATGGCGTCGTCCACCACATTGCCGGCCACACGGGCGACGAAAAGGTCGCCGAGTCCCTGGTCGAAGATCAGCTCCGGCGCGACCCGGCTATCGGCGCAGGCCAGCAGTGTGGCGAAGGGATGCTGGCCCCCGGCCACCAGCTTGCGGCGCCCGGGGTCACCGTTCGGATGGGTCGCCTTGGCGGCCGCGTATCGGGTGTTGCCCGCCATCAGCCGCGCCATGGCCGCCTCTGGGGTCAGCGCCTCGGAGGCCTTCCCATGAGCGGTGTCGGCGTGTCCACGCGTGGCGGTCTGGCGAACGACCTTCCCAGGCGCCTGGGCAGCGAAGGCCGGGGCCGTGAGCAGGCCTGCCCCGGCTGAAAGAACCAGGCCACGGCGCGAGAGCCGGGCCATGTGATCATGATGACGCATCGTTCGGATCGCCCCCCGGCGAACTGCAGGAACTCACGGGGATGAAAGGCGAAATTCCCTAAGATGCGGTGGAGACGGGCCGCGCATGCACGCGGCCCTGGCGCCTCAATGCGGCGCGGTCTCGACCTTCCGCTCGACGTCGGCCGCCGTGGAGGCTGCGGTGGCTCCGGCTGTGTCCGCAGCGGCGGCCGTATTGCTCGCAGCGGCATCGACGGACGCCGCCGTGTTGGCCGCAGCCGCATCCGCGGCGGCGCCGGCGTCGGCGGTCGCGGAGCTGGCGGTGGCCGCCGCGCCGTCGGCGGTGGCTTCGGCCGACTGGCCCGTTTTCTCCGAGCAGGCGGCGAGCGCGAAACTGGCGGCGGCGGCGGCGGCGATCAGGGGCAGGCGCATGGGGGCTTCCTCGTTTGCAGGCGGCGAGCCTTCCCCATCTGAGCCCGCTTGCCAAGACTTATGCGCCGGGTCGGGAACGGTGTTCGAAGGACGGCGTTTGCTCCCCGACCGCACGAAGCCCCCCGACAGTGCGGTCGGAACGGCCGGCTCCGCCACACCCCTGGCATCCCCCCTACTGCCCCCGCGGGGCCGGCCAACTTCCCCTCAAACGCTAATAATCGGTCGCGGCGGTTGCTTCAGCGCCCAGTCGGTAAGACGCTATGGTGAAGCTAGGTTCGCTCGCGTCCATGTCACCATCCCCACAGCTCCTGAAGCTCAGGCTGATCAGCCGGATCTCGGTGGGTTTCCTGCTCGATCTCGCCCGGATCGGGCGCATGGAGCGTGACCTGGCGGACGCATTGATCCTGCTCACCATTGTGCAGGCGAACGTCGCGCCGCTCGCCCGCGACGCCGATCTTTCGATGACCTACGCGACTTACGACGAGTTGCCGCCGGACGACTTGCGCCGACGGATCAGCGTCAGCGCAATCGCCCAGTCGCTGCGCCTGCCTTACGAGACCGTCCGACGCCGCGTCGCCGCGGCCGCTGCCCGGGGCGCCTGCGTTGTCACCCCGCAAGGGGTGTACGTGCCTGGGGAAACCCTGAACACGTCGCAGCACCGCGAGATGGTCCTGCGCACCTACGAGTTGGTGCGTGAGGTGTACGGGCGCCTGTCAGGCCTCCACGCGCTGGAGGGCCTGCCCCCTCCCGAACCGCGCAGCCAGCTTACCTCGCAGAAAGAGCCGGTCCGAGCGGTGGTCCGGGCTTCCGCCGACTACATGCTGCGGGTCGTGGATCTGATCACGGTGTGGGCCGGCGATCTGCAGCGCGGATTGATCCTGCTGACGATCCTTCGGTGCAACCTCGAAGATCTCCCCGACGATCCGACCAACCAAGCCGCCACGCCCAGTGGGTTCGCGCCGGACGAGATCCGCAAGCCGGTGCGCGTCAGCACCATCAGCGAACGCCTGCGCCTGCCGGAGGAGACGGTCCGCCGCCACGCGGCGAGGCTGGTCGACCAGAGGCTCTGCGCCCGCGAACGCGAGGGGCTGGTGGTGCCGGCCCACGTCGTCGCCCGACCTGAGGTGCTGCAGATGATGAGCGACAACCAGGCCAACGTACGCCGAATGTTTGAAGGCCTCGCCCGGTTGGGGATCACCGCCGAGTGGGACCGCGCGAGCTCGGGTTAGCCGTCAAAGAACGGGTGTCCATGTGCGGCGACGGAGCGCAGCCAGCCCCGTCACCCCCAAAATGAGTATGGCCGCGCTTCAACCGGCGGTAGGCTTGAGGTTCATGAGGGCATGGCGGAGCGCGGCGTCGTTCGACGTTGAGTTGCGCCCAACGAGAACCGCGGGGCGATCTCTCATGACCAAGCTGCTCGAGCACGCCCGGATGGGCGCGGCGATACCGACCGATCCGGAGGCCCACCCGGTGGACCGCCACGTGGGACTTCGGATCCGCATGCGCCGAAAGGAACTTGGCCTTAGCCAGGACAAGCTTGCTGACGCGCTGGGCATCACCTTCCAGCAGATCCAGAAATACGAACGCGGAGCGAACCGCGTGAGCGCATCCAAGCTGTGGGAGACAGCCAAGGCGCTGCGAGCGCCGATCAACTATTTCTATGAGGGTCTTCCGGAGCAGGGCGACGCGGATTCGCCGGCTGTGGACGCGCACGCCTTCCTGTTGAGCCCGGAGGGCATGGAGCTGGCCTCCAGCTTCCCCAGGATCAGCGATCCGCGCGTGCGCCGCCGTGTCGTCGAGCTGGTACGCACCCTCGTGGACGCGGGCTCCGACGAAGACTAGCCGACAGCGCTTAGTGCGGCCGATCGGGCGCGGCAGGGCCGGATGGCGCTCGGATCGGGGCGGAGATGCGGCGCCGGCGGCGCGAACACCGCCAGATAGCCGCCGCCGCCCTTCAGAGTGGCGAAGCCCACCTGCCGATATCCGACGGCCTCGAACTCGCACCGCAGAAGCGCCGGCGGCGTACCGTGGCGCGGCGTCGGCCGATCCAGGTCGATCACGCCCACCCGCGCGCCCGGCTTCAGCGAGCCAGCGAGGTTCCAGAGCAGGGCGTAGGGGTTCTCGACCTCATGGTACATGTGCACCAGGGCCGCACGGTCGACCGGTTTCGGCAGCCTGGGATCGTCGGCCGCGCCCACGACAAGCTCCACATTGGCCAGGCGCCTGCGCGCCACCTCCTTCCGCAGGTCGGCGAGGTACTCGGCCGTGATGTCCTGGGCGTAGACCCGGCCGGTGGGGCCGACGACCGGCGAGAGCCGGATGGTGTGGTACCCCGAGCCAGCGCCGATGTCGGCCACAGCCATGCCTGGCCGGATCCCGAGCCCGCGCACCAGTTGGCCCGCCTCATCCGCCTTGTCTCGGTCGGGGCCGCTGGACCAGACGGGACTGACGATGCTGGCGACCGGCCGGTCCGGCTTCGGGAAAGCTGGCGCGGCGACCGGCTGGGCGTCGCTGCGCTGGGAACAGGCGCCGAGCGCCAGGGCGAGCACCGCAAGGAAGCTGACGTTCATGGCGCGAGCATCCCGGCAGGCGAGCCAGGGCGCAATCCCAAAGCAGGCCCACAAGCGCCCGACCCGACCGGCGCGGACCTCGACGATGGGCCTCAGCGCCCTGCGGCGCACCTAAGGTAGAAACTTGGCCGCATCAACAGCAACCAGCTTAGCAATTCCCGACCCGATCACTTAAGCGCCAGACGGGAATACAAATTTCGCGAGGCAACTCTCAATTGTTGAGAGCGCTGTCAAAAATAAATCAACAGTCAAGTTGAACGAAGGCGCGCACCTTGCGGTTGCGGCGTGAGCAACGAGGCGGGACTTTCCATGACGTTCAATCCCTTCAACGAGCGCGGCATTCCGCTCGAAAACCAGCTCCGCAACTGGTCGGAGCTGAACGTGCCCCCCTACCGCAAGGAAGAGATCCACCCCTTCAGCCGAGCTCGCGCGATCCTGGCGAACGGCGTCGAGGTGGAGTCGATCCTGTTCTCTCACAACATGGCGCGGAACACGCTGGACCCGGACGTGAAGAAGCAGCTGGCGTTCGTCCGGCGGATCGAGGCCCAGCAGCAGAAGGCCATCAACTGGATGATCCCGGCAGAGGAGACCACGCTGGAGGTCACCCTGGGGTACGAGCAGATCGCCGTTGAGCTGACCGCTTGGGTCGCCCAGAACGAACCCGATCCCTACCTGCGGCAGTGCTACGAATTCGGCGTGCTGGAGGACTTCGACCACCTCTACCGCTACGCCAACCTCTACGACATGATCGAGGGCAAGAAGGCTGAGGACATCGTCGGCCACCTGACCGAGATCACCCCCGGGCGTCCCACGGTGTTCGAGCACCGGCACCCGTACGACGAGATCCGTCGACCGATGACCACGCTGGCTGCCGACCCGCAGTCGCTGGTGAACGCGCTGACCGTGCTCTGCGCCGAGCAGCAGGTGGTCAACTACTACATGAACATCGGCAACCGCTTCCAGGAGCCGCTCGCGCGGGCGCTCTACGCCGAGATCGCGATGATCGAGGAGCAGCACGTCACCCATTACGAGTCGATCCTCGACCCCACGGCGACCTGGCTCGAAAACTGGGTGCTGCACGAGTTCAACGAGTGCTGGAACTACTACTCCTACCTGCAGGAGGAGATCGATCCGCAGCTGAAGGCGATCTGGGAGCTGCACCTGGCGCAGGAGCTGGAGCACCTGCGGGTCGCGGCCGACATGATGCGCAAGATCGAGAAGCGCGAGCCCGAGGCCCTGATCACGGCCGGAGAGATCCGTCCGCTGCAGATCAAGGAGAACAAGGCCTGGCTGCGGCACATCCTGGGGACCCAGGTCGACCTCACCAGCAAGGACTCCAACTTCGTGCCGGTGCGCGAGCTGCCGGCCGAGGACCGCTACTTCGCCTACAATCGCCGGGTCAACGGCGACTGGACCCCGTCCGAGGCGGTCATCCAGGAGCACCGGCAAGCGGCTGGCGGCGAGTATCGCGACGAGACCGATGGGCCGAACCCGGTGCCTGGCCTGCGGGAGAATCGCGACGGCGCCTCCACCGGCTATGCCGAACGCGTCCAGTCGTCGTCGATCTGACCGGGGACCCCCATGCGACATGAAAAGATCATCGTGCCCGACCGCGGCGCGGCCGAGCCGATCTCGGCAGGGGCCGCGGTGCTGGCCGGCAAGAAGGTGGCGCCTGACGCCATAAACCTGCTGATCATGGACCACCTGGAGGCGAGGAGCTTCTTCGCCTGGTATCGGGAGGCCACAGAGGAGGCTGAGAAGCTTCGCGTGGCCGACAAGCTGATGACCGCGCTAACCGTGCACATGCAGGTCGAGGAGGAGCTGTTCTATCCGGCGGCGGAGGCGGCGAGCGGCGACAAGCCGAAGACCGACCACGCCCGCCACGAGCACGGCGAGGCCAAGCAGGTGATCCGCCAGCTCCGCGAGCGGAGCACGGTCGACGACAGCTACGACAGCCTGGTCCTCCGGCTGCAGGAGCTGATCGAGCACCACGTGATGGAGGAGGAGACCTCCTACTTCCCCGAGATCCGCCAGACGGACCTCGATCTCTACGAGCTCGGCCGCCTCGTCTCCGGACGGCGGGTCGAGCTCCTCTTCGACATGACAGGCAGGACCCAGAGGGACGGAGCGACGCACATGCCGAGCGAAATGGACGTGGCGATGACCGGCAACGTCGGCACCGAGACGATGGCCGTGCCGGTCGACCCGGAGGAGGCGCGCAAGCTCTTCCTGGTGGGCCTGCGCAACGCGCACGCCACGGAAATGAACTGCCGGACGATGGTGCAGCGACAGCTGGACCGGCTGGAGAACTATCCCAAGCTGAAGGCGCGCCTGGAAATGCACCAGGGTGAGGTCGAGCGCCAGATCGAGCGGCTGGACCAGATCCTGGCCCAGCAGGGCGAGAGCTCCTCCGCCCTGAAGGACGCCGCCATGTCGATGTCGGCCAACATGAGCGCCATGATGAACGCGGCCGCCGGCGACGAAATCCTCAAGAACAGCATGGCCAACGCGGCTATGGCCCAGTTCGAGATCGCCGCCTACCGCTCGCTGATCCTGATGGGCGAGGCCTGCGGCGAGGTGGCGGCCGTCCGCCTGCTGCAGCAGTCGCTGAGCGAGGAGCGCGCCATGGCCGCCTGGCTGGAAGAGAACCTGCCGGGCACCGTGATCGCCCACATGCAGCTGCGCGGCCAGCCCGGCGTCGACGCCAGCCACTGAGCCGCCGACGGCGTCATCGTCCGGCGAGCCGGACGATGACGGTCCGGACTAGTCCTCCACGGTGAAGGTGAAGCCGGCGTTCCTCTCGAGGCGCTGGATCAGCCTGCCCTGCATCGCCGCCCCGGGCGTCCAGACGCCGCCGGGCGCATCCGCGCATTGCTTCACCAGACAGATGGCGGACTCGGCGATCATCTTGGACGTGGAGCCGTAGCCCGGATCCTTGTCGCCCTTGACCGAGACCCGGACCTTGCGGCCGTCGGCGGCGAGGCCGATCAGCAGCAGGTCGAAGAAGCCGGTCTCCCGCTCCTCCCTGGTCGGTCCCTCCCCCGGCTTCGGGCCGCCGTCGCCGAGCTGGGTGAACTCGGTGGGGGCGCCCGGCGTGATGATCGACATCTCGTCGTACTGGAAGTCGCGGCCGTAGGGGTGGTCCATCAGGTAGTTCGAGCGGTGGACGTTCTTGGTGTTGATCACTGCCATCATGAACGGCCCCACCTCGGCGCCCACGTCCGGATCGTGCTCCTGGACGTTGCCGGGGGGCTGCGGCGGTCCTTCGAACCCAGGGGTCAGGGCGAAGGGGTTCATCATCACGCCGATCTGGCTCGGGTCCTTCTGGAGCGCCGCCATCGTGGCCGCCCCGCTGGCCGCGGTGCCGCCCGAGAGCCCGCCCTTGATGCCGCGCAGCCGGGCCTTCACCCGCGGAACGGGCGCGCCCAGCTTCTGCTTCGCCGTGTCCTGGCAGAACATCACGCCGAGCTCGAAGGGGATGGAGTCGAAGCCGCAGGAGTGGCAGAGCCGGGCGCCGGTCTTGCGCGCCGTCTCGTGATGGGCGGCGATGGTGCGGGCCATCCAGTTGGGCTCGCCGGTCAGGTCGAGGTAGTCGGTCCCGGCCACCGCGCAGGCGGCGATCACCTTGTCGCCATAGAGCTGGTAAGGGCCTACGGTGGTGATCAGCGCCTTGGTGCGCCTGACCATGGCTTCCAGCGAGGCGGGATCATCAGCGTCGGCCACCACCAGCGCCGTGTCCGCTGGCGCGCCGATCTCGTCGCGGACCTGTTCGAGCTTGGCCTGGCTGCGGCCGGCCATGGCCCAGGTCACCTCGCCGCCGACGCCGTAACTTTGCGCCAGGTGCTCGGCCACCAGGCGGCCGGTGTAGCCGGTGGCGCCATAGACGATGACGTCGAATTCCGCGGCGGGGTTCATGAGCGCTCTCCCTCGATGGACGGCGCGCACCATGGCGGTGGCTTACGACGTAAGCAAGCCACGATCCGGCTCGTGAAACGGAACGGGAACATGCTATAGGAGCCGGAATGGCCGACGCCGCGGTCCCCGCCTCCGACCTCCTGCCGCCCCGGTTCGCCGACTGGTTCGCCAAGCGGGGCTGGAGCGCGCGCGCCCATCAACTGGGCATGGTGGAGCGGGCGAACGCGGGGCGCGACGCCCTGCTGATCGCGCCCACCGGCGGCGGCAAGACGCTGGCCGGTTTCCTGCCCAGCCTGATCGAACTCAGCGAGCGGCCGCCGTCGAACGCGCCGCGCGGCCTGCACACCCTCTACATCTCGCCGCTCAAGGCGCTGGCGGTGGATGTGGAGCGGAACCTCAACGCGCCCATACTGCAGATGGGCCTGCCAGTCGTGGCCGAGAGCCGAACCGGGGACACTGGCGTGTCGCGCCGGCAGCGGCAGCGGGTCAAGCCGCCGGACATCCTGCTGACCACGCCCGAGCAGCTGGCCCTGCTCTGCGCGTGGGAAGGCGCGCGGGCCTATTTCGAAAGCCTCCGCTGCGTGGTGCTGGACGAGATCCACACCCTGCATTCCTCCAAGCGCGGCGACCTGCTGGCGCTGGACCTTGCGCGGTTGCAGCAGCTCGCGCCGAACATGCGCCGGGTCGGCCTCTCGGCGACGGTGGACGATCCGGAGGTGATCAAGCGCTGGATGGCGGGTCCCGGCGGGCCGGAGAGCATCGACCTGGTGCGCGGGCCCGGCGGCGCCGAGCCGATCGTCGAGGTCCTGCTTTCCGAGGGGCGGGTGCCCTGGGCAGGGCACACCGCCCAGCACGCCATGGCCGAGGTCTACGAGGTCATCAAGAAGAGCCGGACGGCGCTGGTGTTCGTGAACACCCGGTTCCAGGCGGAGTTCGCCTTTCAGGAGCTGTGGCGGCTCAACGACGACAGCCTGCCGATCGCCCTGCACCACGGCTCCCTGGCCGCCGAGCAGCGCCGCCGCGTGGAGGCCGCCATGGCCAGAGGCGAGCTGCGGGCCGTGGTCTGCACGTCCACCTTGGACCTCGGCATCGACTGGGGCGACGTGGACCTCGTGATCCAGCTCGCCAGCCCCAAGGGGGCCTCGCGGATGGTCCAGCGGATCGGCCGGGCCAACCACCGGATGGACGAGCCCAGCCGCGCCATCTTCGTGCCCGCCAACCGCTTCGAGATGCTGGAATGCCAGGCGGCGCGGGAAGCGATCGCCGAGCATCGCCTGGACGGCGACCCGCCGCGGGTGGGCGCGCTGGACGTGCTCGCCCAGCACGTCATGGGCTGCGCCTGCTCCGAGCCCATCGACCTGGTCGAACTCTACGACGAGGTCACCTCCGCCGGACCGTACCGCGACCTGGCCTGGGAGGACTTCGAGCAGGTCGTGGATTTCGTCTCCACGGGCGGCTACGCGCTGAAGACCTACGACCGCTTCCGCCGGATTGTCAGGCGCCCGGATGGCAAGTGGAAGGTCCGCGACCTTGCGACCGCCCAGCGTCACCGGCTGAACGTCGGCGCCATCGTCTCCCCCGCCGTGCTCTCGGTGCGGATGGCGGGCCGCGGCGGGCGCGGCGGCCGCAAGATCGGAGAGGTCGAGGAAGGCATGCTGGAGATGCTGGAGCCCGGCGAGACCTTCGTGTTCGCCGGTCAGGTCTGGCAGCTCGAGGGCGTGACGAACCTGGACGTCCTGGTGCGCCCGGCCAACGACAAGGATCCGAAGATGCCCTCCTGGGGCGGGTCCAAGTTTGCGCTCTCCACCTATCTCGCCCAACGCGTGCGCCAGCTGATGTACGACCAGAAGCACTGGCAGGTGCTGCCGACCGACGTCCGCGAATGGCTCGAGGCGCAGCGCGACCGGTCGGTGATCCCGGCCGAGGAGGAGATGCTGCTGGAGACTTTCCCGCGCGGGAAGCGGCACTTCATGGTCTGCTACCCCTTCGACGGCCGGCTGGCGCACACGACCTTGGCCATGCTGCTGACCCGGCGGCTGGAGCGGATGGGCGCCGCGCCGCTCGGCTTCGTCTGCAACGACTATGCGCTGGCCATCTGGGCGCTGAAGCCGCTGGACGGCCTCGATTTCGACGACCTGTTCGCGGAGGACATGCTGGGCGACGACCTCGAGGCCTGGCTCAACGAGAGCTTCATGATGAAGCGAGCCTTCAAGGGCTGCGCGATCATCGCGGGGCTCATCGAGCGCCGCTTCCCGGGCGAGCAGCAGAAGACGGGCCGCCAGATCACCTTCTCCACCGACCTGATCTACGACGTGCTGCGTCGCCACCAGCCGGACCACCTGCTGCTGCGCTGTGCGCGGGAGGATGCGGCGACCGGCCTCATCGACGTGGCGCGTCTGGGGCAGATGCTGGCGCGCATTCGTGGACGCATACGCCATGCCGCCCTCGATCATCTCTCACCCTTTTCGGTGCCTATCCTGCTAGAGATCGGCAAGGAGCGGTCGCCGGGGGCAGCGGGCGAGATGATCCTGGCGGAAGCCGAAGAAGACCTGATCGCCGAGGCCCTGAGTTGAGTACGCCGGCCCACCTCTATGACTTCGCCAGCAGCGGCTGCGGCTCGCTGCGGACGTCTGTCCGGGGGACGGAGGTCATGTTCCGGCCGTCCGGCGCCATGTGGCTCCGTGCAACCCGCACGCTGGTGGTCGCGGACCTGCACCTGGAGAAGGGCTCTTCCTACGCCGCCCGCGGCCAGATGCTGCCGCCCTATGACACGCGTGAGACGCTTTCCCGCCTGGCGGCGGAGGTCGACGCCCTGAGGCCGGCCGCCGTCATCCTGCTGGGCGACACCTTCCATGACCGACGCGCCGAAGATCGGCTGGCGGGTGAGGACGCCGACCAACTGCGGGTCCTTGCCGCCGGGCGGCGGCTGATCTGGGTCATCGGCAACCACGACGCGGACGGCCCCCAACGGCTGCCGGGGGAGACGGCTGACGAACTCGAGCTCGAGGGCCTTACCTTCCGCCACGAGCCGCAGGCGGGTGTCCAACCCGGCGAAGTCGCGGGCCACCTTCACCCTGCAGCCAAGGTCCGCGCCTCGCGCGGCAGCGTGCGGCGCCGCTGCTTCGTGACGGACGCCGAGCGGGCGATCCTGCCGGCGTTCGGAGCGTACGCCGGCGGGCTCAACGTACGCGACACCGCCTTTGCGTCGCTGTTCGCCCGCCCCCCCCTGGCCGGAGCCCTCGGGGCCGGCCGTGTGCACGCGGTCGGCTGGCGCTCGCTGGCGGGCGACTAGCTCCGCCGGAAGACGAAGCTGGCGCCCCAGCCTGCGGCCAGGGCCAGCGCCATCGAGACGAGGCCGTAGGTCCAGGGCCGCTCGTGCGCCAGGACGAAGAGGGTGCGCTCTATGCCAACCTTTTCCACCGTCAGGGTTCGGGTCTTCACCGAGACCGGCTCACCGCCCTGGAACAGGATGATGTCGGCGCGGTAGCGACCCGTGGGCGCCTGCGATGGCAAGGCGATCTCTGCGCGGAACAAGCCGCGATCGACGAACCTGACACCGTGCTCGTCGGCGGCATAGAGGCCGGCTTTTTCCTTCAGCCGGATCACGGCCCGCCGCCACAGCAGGTAGTCGGGACCAAGCCGGCTCACCACCACGTCGCGGACCCCGTAGCGGGTCTCCACCCGCTCCTCCTCCGGCGCCTGGATCGGCAGGTGGTCGACGCCCGCACCCAGCCGGCGCAACACCCGGAACCTCGCGATCTCGTCCAGCGGACGGGTAGAGGCGGCGATGTAGAACCCGGGCGCACCGTGGAAGACCACCGGGCGGCTGTTGAGCCACAGCCCGGCGGCTCGGACCTTGCGTGCGATACGGATGGGCTGTTCGGGCCCACGGACGATCACCACCACATCGCTGGGCCGCTGAGCCGGGTCGAAGACCGCGCCGTAGAGCACGATCCGCGCCCCCGTGAAGCCGGAGGTGACGCGCACCTCTGTCTCGGTCAGCGCGGCCGAAACAGCGGGGGGAGGCGCGGCCGCGACCATCATCAGCCGACCATTCCCTGCATCAGCACGAACGGCTCGTCCGGCCTGACGAAGAGACCGAGGCCCATGCGCAAACCGACCACCAGTACGATCAGGGCCAGCAGAGCCCGGAGTTCTTCCGCCCGGAACCGCCTTGAGGCGCGCGCACCGTACTGGGCGCCCAGCACCCCGCCGAGCAGCAGCAGGGCGGCCAGGACGATGTCGACGGTCTGGTTGCGGCCGGCCTGCAGCACGCCCGTGAGCGCCGTGGTGATGATGATCTGAAACAGGCTGGTGCCGACCACGATCTTGGCCGGCATCCGCAGGATGTAGACCATGGCCGGAACCAGGACGAAGCCGCCGCCCACGCCCATCACCGCCGAGAGCACGCCCACAAATGCGCCCAACACCAGTGGCGGGATCACGCTGATGTAGAGGCGAGACCGGGGGAAGCGGACCTTCAGCGGCAGGCCGTAGAGCCAGGGTGGCCGCCGATCGCGACGAGGCGGCGGCGGCTCGCCCCGCCGACGGCGGAGGATCGCGCCCAGCGATTCCGTCAGCATCAGCCCGCCGATCACGCCCAGGAAGATCAGGTATGACAGGGCCACGACGAGGTCCGCCTGGCCCAGCAGCCGCAGCCAGCGGAACAGCTCGACCCCGACGATGGCGCCCACGATCCCGCCGGCGGCCAGCACCCCGCCCATGCGCCAGTCGACGGCGCGATTGCGCCCATACGCCACCACGCTCGACATCGACGAGGCCGCCACGTGGTTGGACATGCTGGCCACGGCCACGGCCGGCGGAATGCCGAAGAACACCAGCATCGGCGTCATCAGAAAGCCGCCGCCGATGCCGAACAGGCCTGAGATGAAGCCCACCAGCGCCCCCAACGCCACCAGCAGGGGCGCGTTCACCGAGACTTCGGCGATGGGCAGGTAGATATCCAAACCTCAGCGCCTCCTGGGCAGGCGCCGCCGGGCTCCGGTCAGCGCGTGAAGACCGAGAGCCGCTGGGCGGTGCTGCGGTCGAGCTGGCCGGTGGCGGCCAGGCCCTGATCGCGCTGGTAGGCGGAGACCGCAAGGCTGAACTCGCGGGACGCCGCGCCGTTGGCGGGTCCCTTGTAGTAGCCCAGACGGCCGAGGATCCGCTGCGCGGAGGCCAGGTTCGCCGGCGGCTTCGCGTCGGCTTGCGCCGCAGGAGCGCCCGCGGGGCGGAAGTCAGCCACCGCCTTGTCCGCGGCGGCGAGCTGCGCCGGCCCCAGCTTGGCCTCGAGGTCGACGGCGCTCGCACGCGCTGCGGCGTCGCCCCCCTGGGCGGCTATGCTGAACCACTTGTAGGCTTCGGCGAGGTCGCGCGGGACGCCGCTGCCCGCCTGGTAGAGCAGGCCGAGGTTGTATTGCGAGTCCGTCACGCCCAGGTCCGCGGCCTTGCGGAACCAGCGGGCGGCCGAGGCGAGGTCCTGTGGCCCGCCCGTGCCCTCGAAATAGTAGAGGGCCAGGTTGTGCATGCCCCGCGGCTCGCCATTGATGGCGGCCTTGGTGGTCCACTTGCGGGCTTCCGTGAGGTTCTTCACGACCCCGCGCTGGCCGCTCTCGTAGAGCTTGCCCATGAAGAACTGGGCCGGCGCGTAGTCGCCATCGGCCACGGCCTTCATCTTCGCGAGGCCGCCGGGTTCGCCGCGTTCCACAGCGCGCAGCGCTTCCAGGTAATGGGCCGACGGCGCGATGGGCGCCGCCGCCTGACGCGCCGCCTCGACCGGTGCGCCCTGCGCTGCCGCAGGCGCCGTGGCGCCGATCGGCTGGGGCGCGATGGCCACGGCCGCGCGGGGCGGAGCGTCGAATGGCGAGGCCTCCACCACTTCGGGTGACGCGCCGGTGTTCATCAGCACCATGCCGGCTGCGCCGACGCTGAGGAAGGCCGCGCCCCCGGCGATCATGAAGGCGGTCTGCAGGGTCGAGTTGGCACGCGACCGAGACGCCTTGGGCGGCATCGGCGGCTTCGGCTGGGCTCGCCAGTTGGCGCGGGCCTTCACGTTCAGGCGCGGTCGGTTGGCCTCAGCGGCCCGGGCCGCGGCCCGGGCCTGGTCGATGACCTCCCGGGTCGAGAGCGGCTTCGCCTCCGACGGCTCGGCGACCTGCGCGGCCGGCGGCGGCTCTGGCTGGTCCAGGCCGAAGATGTCGTCTTCCGGCTCGGGAATGGGCGCAAAGGCGCTCGTCGCGAACTCCTTGGAGGCGAAGTCGTTGGTGGTCGCGCGGGCCGGTGTGGGGTCGGACCTCAGGAACTCCGGCGTGTCCAGTTCCAGCGCATCGTCCTCGCCCCCCTCGGCGGCTGCATCGTCCCGGGCTATCGGATCGGCGAGCTCCAGCGGTTCGAGGGTCTCGGCGCGCGAGAAGAGCTCGGGGCCGAAGGCGGCGGTCGAGCGCACCGGAGGGTCCTCGACCAACGCGGCGCGCGCTGCGGCCAGCTTCTGCTCGAGGCGGTCGCTCGCCTCGTCGAGCATGCGCGCGGTGCGCTCCTCGTTCTGTCGCAGCCGCTCGGTGATGTCGGAGGTCATCCGCTCGTGACGCTGCTCGATGCGCTCGGTCACCCGGCTCACCTGCTCGCCCACGTCGTCGATGGCCTGCGCCGCGCGGCGCTCAGATTGCAGCATCCGGTCGGTAAGCCGCTCGGTGATGCGGCCAATGTCGGCGCCGAGCTTCTCCAGGGCGTCGGCCTGCACCTGCTCGGCTTGGCCGAGCCGCTGCTCCACGGCGCCAGCCACCCGTGCCATCTCGCCGCCCACCTTGGCGATCGCGTCGGCGCTGCGGTCTTCCGAGGTCTGCAGGCGGCGGTTGAAGGCCTCGGCGATGCTGATCACCTCCCGGCCCATGCGCTCGATGGCGATGGCGGAGCGCTGCTCGGCGGCCTTCACCTGGTTGGCGAGTTCGGCGAACCGCTCGTCCACCCGACCGGCCCCCGCGGCCTTCAGCTTCTCCGCGATCTCCGCGCGCGCCGCCTCGACCCGCTGGGTGAGATTGGCGGCGAGCGCCTCCAGGCGGCGCTCGGCCTCGTCGGTCGGCGCGCCTTCGACGACGCCTAGGCGGCCGTCCAGAGTGGCCAGCGAGCCCCGCAGGCTCTCCAGGGCGTCGGCCGTACGGCCCTCGGCGTCGGCGAGCCGCTGTCCGAGCCGGCGGACGACCTCGTCGATCAGCGGCGCCACGTCCGCAGGGCTGGAGGCCTCAGCACGCGCCACGCGCGCCTCGACCGCCGCCAGCTGTTCGCGCGTTCTCGCTTCGCCGGCGTAGACGTGGTCCGCCACTCGGGTGACGGACTGCTCAAGGGCGCGCAGGGCCTCGGCTGAGCGCGGGCCGCTGGGCTCGCTCTCGAGGCGGCGCATCCGCTCGGCCATTCGGGCCTGCTCGGAGCTCACACGATCAACGGCCCCTTCGAAGCGGGTGGCCACTGCGACGTGTTCGCGCTCGCCGGCCTCGATGCGGGCGACCGCGGCGCGAACCGAGTGCTCGACGCCGGAGATGGCCAGGCTGGTGCGGGTCTCAGACGCTTCGATGCGGTCGGTGAGCCGGTCGAGCGCATAGGCGACGCGGGTCAGGTCATCGGTGCGGGCGACCAGGGTCGGAGGAGCCACTGGCGCGGCGGGCGCGGCCGGAGCCGGCGTCGGCGCCAGCTGCGGCGCGCTTGCAACCAGGCGCGGCTTGACCGCTTCCGGCTGCGGAGGCGGAGAGAGCTCGGGGCTCTCGTATTCGTCTTCGGAGGTCACGCCTTCCGCTACATCATCTTCGAGGATGACGCGATTCAGCCACTCGCCGAGGGTCATGCCGGAACGCCGGGCGAGGTCCTTCGCGACCTCCCGGGCCTTCGGGTCTATCCCCTTGACGCTCCAGGGCGCACCCGCCGTCATAGAATCGTTCTCCCCGTACTGTCCCAAGCGTACGCATCGATTCCTGGGGGTGTAAACGCGACCTTAACGCTACATGTTGCGTTCAGGGCCTCTGTCCTGTGGATGTTCCGGTGCTTGCCAAGGGGCGCGCTTCCCTCGCGCCGCAGGCCCTGCGATACGCGGTCGCAGATGACCCTGCCCCTCACCATCGCGATTGCCGCGGCGCTGCTCGCCGTAGCCGTCTTCGCCGGCTGGCGCGGCGCCCGACCGCCGAATCTGATGAAGGGTCCGCGCATGATGCCGTGGCGCGCGATCATGGTGACCGCTGCGGCCTTCCTGCTGATCGTGCTCGTCCACCTCGTGAACCTGCTGGGCGTCAAGACCGGCCGCTAGGCCGCCTCGCGCAGTTCCCGGGTCGGCTCGCGCCGTGGCCGCTTCGCGAGATTCGCGATGCCGCCCGAGGACAGGAGCCCCACGTCCGCAAGCAGCAGGGGCACGATCCAGCGGTGCGGCGCGGCCACGTACCTGGGCTGCCACAGCGGATCGTACTTGTCCTTGTACCGGCGTACGCCCTGGAAGTTGTATATCTCCTCGCCGCGCTCGAAGAGCAGCCGGCCCACCCTGGACATGATCGGCGCCAGCGGCCTGTCATCGAGGCCGGCGAGCGGCGCCATACCGAAGTCGAAGGCTTGATATCCCTCGGCGCGCCCCCATTCGATCAGCTCGACGAAGAGGTAGTCCATGACGTTGCGGGGCGCCGCCTCGCCATAGCGCATCAGGTCCATGGAGAACGAGCTCCGGCGGGCCGTCGTCCAGAGAGTGGCGAAGGCCACCGGCGCACCCTGGAAGAAGACCACGGCGACGGGGAACTCGGCGACGTAGGAGGGCGAGAAGCCGCCCATGGAAAAGCTTTTCTCCCCGCCTGCATGCTTGTCCAGCCACTCGTCGGAGATCGCCTTCAGCTCGGGCATCAGCGCGCCCACCTCGTCGCCGCGGACGACGCGGAAGGTGCAGCCGTCCTCCGCCGCCTTGCGCCACGCACGGCGCAGATTGCCGCGCCTGCGTCCTTCCACGGAGAAGGTCTCGAGCGGCACCGAAGCGGACTCGCCCACCTTCTGCAGCGAGAACCCAAGCTCGACCACGTCAGGCAGGTCGTCGGCCGTGAGGCCATAGAACCCTGGACGTGCGGCGTGGGCGTCGGCCAGCTCACGGAACCGCCAGAAGAGTTCGAGCCGCTCGTCGTGACGGCCCACCGGGCCGCCCAGCGCGATCCAGCTCCGCCCACGGACGCCGAACATCAGGAAGCTGCGGCCGCTGGCGGAGAACAGGAACCGCTTGTCGCCCAGCAGGGCGAGGTTCGATCCCGGCTCGGCCGTCTCCGCCGCGGCGAGGATCTCCCGGACACGCTGGAATTCGGGGTCGGTGTCGCCCACCACGGGCGGCTTGGCGGCCGATCCGACCAGGCGCCACACCCCGAACGCCAGGAGCGCGATGGCGGCGCCAGCCCAGGCCCGCACGGAGCGCGCCGCGTCCTCGTCGGCCATCACCCGCCACCACGGCAGCGCGCCGTAGTCGGCGTTCTCATAAGACCACACCCCTAGCAGACCGGCGCCGGCCACGGCGCAGAAGGCGGACATTAGCCAGCCTGGGGTGATCTCCATGCGGCTGAGGCGGGCGCTTCGGGGGAAGGCCCCGCGGAACGGCGCCAGCAGGGCCGCGAGCGCCACGAGCGCGACCGTCTCTTCCCAGTTCAGGCCTTTGAGCAGCGACAGGGAGGCGGCAGCCAGGGCGATCACGATCGTCGCCGCCCAAGCAGCGTCGAGCCGCGCGCGGAGGCCGAAGGCCACGAGCACCAGGCCCAGGCCCAGGACGCTGTCGACGAAGTGGCTGACCTCGATGAGAACGACCGGCGTAAGCCGCATCAACTGGACGAAGCGGAAGGGCTCCGACGGCATTGCGCCCGAGGCCAGCAGCATGACCCCGGCCGCCAGCGTGAGCACGGCGAAGGTCCAGGGTGCGGCGGCGAAGGCGGCGGGCTTGAGGTCCCGGAGGAATCGCATCGGCGCCTTATAGCACCAGCGCCCCGCGTGGTGCGGGACGAGAGGTCTCAAACAACTGTTCGGTTCTGCTTGCCCGGCCTGCGCCCCGCGCTAAGCTGGACGTCCGGTTTGAACGAGACACTTGGGAGCAGGCCATGGCCGACTTCGGCGGCGCCGAGCTGGACGCCTTCCGCACCGAGGTGCGGGCGTGGCTGGAGGCCAACTACCCCCCGGAACTGAAAGAGGCCGACGCCGCGACCGACCCTGAAGCGGTCTGGGGTGGGCGGGCGTTCGCCGAGGACACTTCCGACCCGCAGATCGTCTGGCAGCGACGCATGGCCGAGAAGGGCTGGACGGCGCCGGCCTGGCCGAAGGAATACGGCGGAGGCGGCCTGAGTCCTCAGGAAGCGCGGATCGTCGACCAGGAGATGGCGCGGGGTCGCTACCGGCCGGCGCTGCTGTCGTTCGGGATCTGGATGCTGGGTCCGGTGCTCCTGGAGTACGCCGACGAGGAGCAGAAGCGGGAGCATCTGCCGAAGATCGTGCGGGGGGAAATCCGCTGGTGCCAGGGCTATTCAGAGCCCGGCGCCGGGTCGGATCTGGCCAGCCTGGCCACCCGCTGCGAGGACAAGGGCGACCACTGGCTGATCAACGGCCAGAAGGTCTGGACGAGCTACGCCGACAAGGCCGACTGGTGCTTCTGCCTCGTGCGGACGGACACCACCAAGAAGCACGAGGGCATCTCCTTCGTGCTGATCGACATGCGGACGCCTGGCGTCGAGACGCGGCCGATCGCGCTGATCTCCGGCGAGAGCCCGTTCTGCGAGACCTTCTTCAGCGACGTGAAGATCCCGAAGGGGAACTTGATCGGACGCCTGAACGGCGGGTGGGAGATCGCCAAGCGGCTCCTGCAGTATGAGCGGCAGAACATCTCTGCCGGCTTCGGCGAAGGCGGCTCGGCCGGGGGCGCGTCGGGCGATCTGGCGAACATCGCCCAGCAGTACGATGCGCTGGCCTACGACGGCGGAGAGCTTCGCACGCGGATCACCCGCAACAAGATGGACTTCCAGGCCCTTCGGCTGACCATTGCCCGGTCGGCGGCGGAGAGCCGGGCCGGCAACGGACCCAGCGCGGCGACGTCGATCATCAAGTACGCGGCCGCCGAACTGGCCAAGGAGCGGTCCGAGCTGATGATCGAGGCGCTGGGCAGCCAGGGGCTCGGCTGGACCGGCGAGGGCTTCAGCCAGCCGGAGCTGACGGCGGTCCGCGGCTGGCTGCGGACCAAGGCCAACTCCATCGAGGGCGGCACCAGCGAGGTGAACCTCAACGTGGTCGCCAAGCGCGTTCTCGGCCTCCCGGATCCCAAGTAAACACGGCCGCAAGCAGTAAAGGACCCTACCCATGGCGGACTTCGGCGGTGACGTGGAGACCTTCCGGGTCGAGGCCCGCGACTGGCTAGAGGCCAACTTCCCCAAGGCGCTGGCCAAGGATCCCGACGCCCAGCTCGCCAAGATGCAGGCGCGGCCGGAAAGCGACGAGGCCCGCGCCTGGCGCCGCGCCATGGGGGAGAAGGGCTGGGGCACGCCCACCTGGCCGAAGGAGTACGGCGGCGGCGGGCTCAGCCGGCAGGAAGCCCGCGTCCTGCACGAGGAGATGGCCAAGGTCGGGGCCCGCAACCCGATCGGCGGCATGGGCGTGATGATGTTCGGCCCGACGCTCATCGAGTACGGCACCGAGCAACTCAAGCGCCAGCACCTGCCCGGCATCGTCACCGGCGAGGTCCGCTGGTGCCAGGGTTATTCCGAGCCGGGCGCCGGCTCCGACCTGGCCAGCCTGCAGACCCGGGCCGAGGACAAGGGCGACCACTATATCGTCAGTGGGCAGAAGGTCTGGACGAGCGGCGCCAACCTGGCCGATTGGTGCTTCTGCCTGGTGCGGACGGATCCGAACGCCAAGAAGCACGAAGGCATCAGCTTCCTGCTGATCGACATGACCGCGCCCGGTGTCGAGGTGCGGCCGATCCGGCTAATCAACGGCACCTCGCCGTTCTGCGAGACCTTCTTCACCGACGTGCGCGTGCCGAAGGACCAGCTGTTCGGCCCGCTGAACGGCGGCTGGACGGTGGCCAAGCGGCTGCTGCAGTTCGAGCGCGACAACATCTCGGCGGGCCTCGGCGGCGGCTCGATCGGCGCACCGGTGCAGGCGCTGACCGTGCTCGACGCGGCGAAGGACTACGTGGGCATGGACGACAGCGGCCGGCTCGCCGACCACGACCTGCGGGCCCGCGTCACCGAGCACCTGATGGAGGCCCGCGCCTTCCAACTGACCGTGCGCCGGGCGGCTGACGAGGCCAAGGGCGGCAATGGCCCGTCCAACGCCGCCTCGATCATGAAGTACGCCGGCGCCAAGCTGGCCCAGGACCGCAACGAGCTGATCGTCGAGGCGCTCGGCCACCAAGGCCTGGGCTGGGACGGCGAAGGGTTCGACGACCGCGAAACGGCGGCGTTCCGGACCATGCTGCGCTCGAAGGGCAACTCCATCGAGGGCGGCACTTCCGAGATCAATCTCAACGTGGTGTCCAAGCGGGTGCTGGGGCTTCCCGACCCGCAGAAGGCCTGAGACTCCACCCTATCCGAACGGCGTGATACGATAGCTCCATAAGAAGAAGAACATACTGAATTCATAGGGAGAAATGGTGATGGCTGACTTCGGCGGCGCCGATCTCGACGCCTTCCGCGCGGAAGCGCGGGCCTGGCTCGACGAGAACTTCCCCAAGAGCCTCGCGGCCGACACCGACGCCCAGCAGGCGGCGGCGCAGAGCCCGAGCAAGCCCACCGGCGACTTCGCAGTGTGGCGCGACCGCATGGCCCAGAAGGGCTGGGGTGCGCCGACGTGGCCGAAGCAGTACGGCGGCGGCGGCCTTTCGGCGGCCGAGGCCCGGGTGCTGGGCGAGGAGATGAACCGGGCCGGCGCGGTTAACCCGATCGCCGGCATGGGCATCTCGATGTTCGGCCCGACGCTGCTGGAATACGGCAACGAAGAGCAGAAGCAGCGCCACATCCCGCCGATCGTCCGAGGTGAGATCCGCTGGTGTCAAGGTTTCAGCGAGCCCGGCGCAGGTTCCGACCTCGCCAGCCTGCAGACCAAGGCAGAAGACAAGGGCGATCACTACCTGGTTAACGGCCAGAAGATCTGGACGAGCGGCGCCCAATACGCTGACTGGTGCTTCTGTCTTGTCCGCACGGACAATACGAAGAAGCACGAAGGCATCTCATTCCTGCTGATCGACATGCGCAGCCCAGGCGTGGAGGCGCGGCCGATCAAGCTAATCGCGGGCAACAGCCCGTTCTGCGAGACCTTCTTCACCGACGTGAAGGTCCCGAAGGAGAACCTGATGGGCCCGCTGAACGGCGGCTGGACCATCGGCAAGCGCCTGCTGCAGTTCGAGCGCAACGGCATGGGCAACCGGCAGAACGGCCCCGCGCCTGCCCCGGTCCACGCCATCGCCAAGGAATATGTGGGCCTCGACGCCGATGGGCGGCTGGCCGACCGCGACCTGCGCCGCCGGATCACAGAGCACGAGATGGAGAACCGGGTGGTGCAGCTGACCGCCCGGCGCATCGCGGTGGAGGCCCAGGGCAACCAGGGCCCCAGCGCCGCCACCTCGATCATGAAGAACGCTTCGATGCAGGCCGGCCAGGACCGCCAGGAGCTGCTGGTGGAGATCTTCGGGACCCAGGGCCTGGGCTGGGAGGGTGAGGCCTACAAGCCCGAGGAATTGCAGGCGGTGCGCGCCATGCTCTCGGCCAAGGCGTTCACGATCTTCGGCGGGTCCACCGAGATCCAGAACAACATCATCTCCAAGCGGATCCTTGGGCTGCCGGAGCTGACGCAGTCGCGATAGGGTGATCGACGATAACGAACGGGATCTCTCGTCCTTCCCCCCTTCGGGAGAAGGTGGCCTGCGAAGCAGCTCGGATGAGGGGTCTCTCAGAACTGTCCGGTCTGGCGGCGGGGTTTTCCCGCGGAGAGCGGAGCGCGACCCCCTCATCCGTCGGCTTCGCCGACACCTTCTCCCGCAACGGGAGAAGGAGGGGAGCGGGACGGAATTTGGACGACCTATTTTTCAGGAGACTTTTTTCAGATGGCGGATTTCGGCGGTACGGACCTCGAGGGCTTCCGGGCGGAAGCCCGGACGTGGATCGAGGCCAATTTCCCGGCGAGCCTGAAAGGGCAGCCCAACCCGATGATGCGCGAGGAGCGCACCAAGCCCTCGGCCGACCAGGAAGCCTGGCGCAAGGCGATGGGCGAGAAGGGGTGGGGCACGCCCACCTGGCCGAAGGCCTACGGCGGTGGCGGCCTGTCGGGCGCGGAAGCCCGGGTGCTGCAGCAGGAACTGAACCGGGCCGGCGCCTACAACCCGATCGGCGGCATGGGCGTGATGATGTTCGGCCCGACGCTGCTGGAGTACGGCAACGAGGCCCAGAAGCAGCAGCATATCCCGGCCATCTGCAAAGGTGAGATCCAGTGGTGCCAAGGCTTCAGCGAGCCGGGCGCCGGCTCGGACCTGGCTTCCCTTCAGACCCGCTGCGAAGACAAGGGCGACCATTACCTGGTTAACGGCCAGAAGATCTGGACGAGCGGCGCCCAATACGCGGACTGGTGCTTCTGCCTGGTCCGCACCGACACGACAAAGAAGCACGAGGGCATTTCCTTCGTGCTGTTCGACATGAAGACCCCGGGCGTCGAAGTTCGCCCGATCAAGCTGATCAGCGGCAACAGCCCGTTCTGCGAGACCTTCCTTACAGACGTGCGCGTCGAGAAGGACCAGCTGGTCGGCCCGCTGAACGGTGGCTGGACGATCGCCAAGCGGCTGCTGCAGCACGAACGTAGCGGGCTGTCGGGCGCCGGCGGCGGCGGACGGATGGGCATGGGCCGCGGCCCGGTGCAGCTGGCGAAGGACTACGTGGGCGTCGACGACACCGGCCGTATCTCCGACCGCGATCTGCGCGCTCGCATCATCCTGAACGAGATGGAAGGCCGCGCCTTCCAGCAGACCGCCGTGCGCGCCATGCTGGAGAGCAAGGGCAATTCCGGGCCCAGCGCCGCCACCTCGATCATGAAGAACGCCGGCACCAAGGTGATGCAGGACCGCGCGGAGCTCACGCTCGAGATCATGGGCCACCAGGGCCTGGGCTGGGAGGGCGACACCTTCTCCGCCGAGGAGCTCGGCGCCGTTCGCGGCTGGCTGGGCGGCAAGGCCACCACGATCTACGGCGGCAGCCACGAGGTGCAGAACAACATCATCTCCAAGCGCATCCTGGGCCTGCCGGACCTGACGCAAGCGAAGTGATGATCCCGGCTGCGGCCGACCCAAGCTGAGCCCGCCCTTCCCTCTCCTGGCGGAAGGGCGCCACACCAAGAAGACTATTCGAGGAAAGACACCAAGATGGCCGTTCTGAACGAAGAACAGAGCATGCTGAAGGACGCGGCTAAGAGCTGGGTCCAGGAGAAGAGCCCGGTCACCGCCTTCCGCAAGATGCGCGATAGCGGCGTTGAGCTGGGCTATGACGCCGCCGCCTGGAACGAGATGGCGGAGATGGGCTGGGCCGGGGTGATCATCCCGGAAGAATACGGCGGGTCCAACTTCGGCTACCTTTCCCTGGGCCTGATCCTGGAAGAGCTGGGCCGCACGCTCACCGCCTCGCCCCTGCTGGCCTCGGGCCTGGCTGCGGCCTCGGCCCTGATGCTGGGCGGCACGGAGAGCCAGAAGTCGGAATGGCTGCCGAAGATCGCCGCGGGCGAAGCGGTGGGCACCCTGGCGGTTGACGAAGGCCCGCACCACAAGCCGGAAACGGTCGAGGCCACCGTCTCCGGCGGCAAGCTCTCGGGCAAGAAGACGTTCGTGCTGGAAGGCATGGCCGCCGACGTGTTCATCGTCTCGGCCAAGGAAGGGGGCGAAATCGGCCTCTACCTCGTGCGCGCCGACGGCCCGGGCGTCACCCGCCAGCGCCTGGCGCTTGCCGACAGCCGCGGCGCGGCGAACGTCACGTTCGATGGCGCTCCCGCCGAGAAGCTCGAGGGCGGCCAAGCCCTGCTCGAGAAGGTGCTGGACCGCGCGCGCGCCGGCCTCAGCGCCGAGATGCTGGGCGCGGCCACCCAGGCGTTCGAGACCACGCTGGACTACCTGAAGACCCGCGTGCAGTTCGGCCAGGTGATCGGCAGCTTCCAGGCCCTCCAGCACCGCGCGGCCAAGATGTTCACCGACCTGGAACTGGCCCGCTCGGCCGTCGAGGCGGCGCTGGCCGCAATCGACAACGACACGCCGGACGTGCCGGAGCTCGTCAGCCTCGCCAAGGCCAAGATGGGCGACACCTTCCACCTTGTCTCCAACGAGATGGTCCAGATGCACGGCGGCATCGGCATGACCGACGCCCACGACGCCGGCTTCTATCTGAAGCGCGCCCGCGCGGCGGAAGCCGCGTTCGGCAACCAGGCCTACCACCGCGACCGCTACGCGAAGATCCAGGGCTACTGAGACGGTTCTCGCTTTCGGCCCGCGCGACCGCGCGGGCCGAGGAGCTTGGGGTAATGCGTGAACCCCTCCGCCAGGGATGGCGGAGGGGTTTTCGTTGCGCTGGCGAGTCGGCCTCGCGGCCGCTTGGGTGAGCTAGCCCGCCGGCACCGGCGCCTTTGTCAGATCAACCGACCGCGCCCCGTACCGAGCCGTGAACGCCGCGGTGTCGATCTCTTCAAGCTGGATATCGCCGGCCATCACCGCGGCCTTCCATTCCTCGTGGGCCGGTATGTTGGCGTGGAACTCCGGCATCACGTCGCGCGCGAACAGCTCCAGGCTCTCGCAGATGTCCTCGTGGGTGTTGCGACCGGCTTGGTTGAGCAGGATCACCTGGTCGATGTGGCTGGCCTCGAACTTGCGCAGCTTCTTGCGGATCGTCTCGGGACTGCCGACCAGCCCACCGGCGAGCGCGTTGGCCGCCGCTTCGGGATTGGCCGCCTTCCACTTGCTGTACTCGTCCCACATGTTGACCGCGCCGGGCGGTGGCCGGCGGCGGTCAGGGCTGTTGTAGTAGCGCAGGCAGAACTGGAAGAAGGTCGCGCCATCGGCCTTCCGCCGAGCCTCCTCGTCCGTCTCGGCGCACATGAACATCGAGACCAAGGCGATGTTGGGATTCACCGGGTAATCCGCCAGCTTGTCCAGGCGCTTGGTCATGCCGTTATAGTAGGCGTGCACCCAGGCGTGCGCGGCGTCCGCGCTGAGGAACTGGAAGCCCAAGGCCCCCAACCCCTTCTCTCCGGCGTAGGCGATCGTCGGGAGCTGCGAACATGCGGTCCAAAGGGGCGGATGCGGCTTCTGGCGCGGCTTCGGCAGCACGTTGCGGGGCGGGAAGTCGAAGTACGGGCCTTTGTAGGAATGGTTCTCCCGCGTGAACATGGGGACCATGCAGCGGACAGCATCTTCGAAGATGGCGCGCTTCTCGTCGAACGGCACGCCGAACGGCTCCAGTTCGGTGAGCGAGGCGCTCTCGCCCATGCCGAGCTCCACGCGACCGCCCGAGATCAGGTCCAGCGCCGCGATGTTGGCGGCCACCTTGGCGGGGTGGTTGGTCGTCATGTGGACGATGCCGTGGGCCAGCCGGATCCGCCCTGTCCGTTGGCTGGCGGCCGCCAGAAAGGCCGTCGGAGATGACGAGTGGGAATATTCCTCCAGGAAGTGGTGTTCCACTTCCCAGGCGTAGTCGTAGCCCAGTCGGTCGGCCAGCTCGAGCTGGCTCAGGGAGTTCTGGTAGAGGTTGTATTCATCGTCCGGCCCCCAAGGGCGCGGCAACTGCATCTCGTAAAAGATCCCGAACTTCACGACGACGTTCCTCCACTCTGGTTTTCCAGAATGACGATGGGGATATGACGCAACGTCAAGCCGAACCGTGCGCCGGCGGCTTTTGGGGCGTTGCTGGACCACGAGCTCCCTTCGTCGCGAACCGCCGAGAGCTTCCTCGGAAGCGAACGGACCGGCATCCCTCGACTGCGCGGACGGCTATGCGGATGCGGGAACAAGCCTGGCCTCTCCGGTGGCGGTTCCGCCGGGGGCCGTGGACTGAGGGTGCGCTGGGGCATTCCCCTCTCCCGCTGGCGGGAGAGGGTTGGGTGAGGGCGGCTCGCCGGTTCAGTTCGCAGGGGGTGGGACCCGGGGCCGTGGCGAATGGGTCCCACGTGAGCGGCGGGCGCGAGCAATGGCGCCGCCCTCACCCTACCCTCTCCCGCAAGCGGGAGAGGAGGTGCGTCGCGAGGCGCTAGTCCTCGCCCCACATGCGGAGAAGATTGCCGATGGTCTTGTCCAGGAGGAGGCCGGCTTCGGTGTCAGCGAGGCCGCTGCGGACCTGCTCCACGTCATAGAGGATCTCGCGCTGGTCGGGCCGGCGGATCAGGCTCTGCATCCAGCCGACGCAGGCCAGGCGAACGCCGCGCGTCACCGGCGTCACGCAATGGACGTGACCGGTCGGGTAGAGCACGGCCGAGCCCGCTTGCGGCCGGAACTCGCGATCGCCCGAGAGGTCCCGGATGCGCAGGGCGCCGCCGTCATAGGTCTCCGGATCGGAGAGGAAGAGGGTGAAGCTCAGGTCCGTGCGCAGAGGCCAGCCGGAGGGGTCGAACATCGCGGCGTTGTCGACATGCAGTCCGTACTGCTGTTCCGGCCCGTAGCGCGAGAACATGAGCGCCGACCAGCGCACCGGGCGCGCAAACGATCGCACCACGGGATGGTTCTCGAGGGCGATGCGCACGCGGCTGGCAAGGGCGATTACGCCCGGATCGTCTCCCCGGGCCTGCTCGTTGTCCTTCACGCGTCGCGCAGCCGGGCCGGCGGTCGCCAGGCCATTGCGGAACGGGGCGGTCGCCAGGCTCTCGCGGATCGTGCGGAGTTCGTCAGGAGCCAGGACGTCGGCCAGCACAATCAACGGCGTCTCCTCGCAGGCGCTCACCAGGATCGCCGGCGCGGCAGTCTCCACGGCTGCAGGGCGGCCGCAAGGCCGGATATCGCCCGGCCCACTTGCCGTCAGGGTGACGCTCTCCCATTCTTGTCTCGCGGGCCGGGCCCCTCTGGCCGTGATCGATCCAGGTCGATGGCGGCGATGTCGGACGCGTCACTTTCCCACTGAGGCCCCGCCGACGACGTCGGGCGCCTTTCGAAAAGCAGGAAGCTTCGATGCCCCTCCTCCTATGCCCGAACGACAACAGCTCCATGCAGACCGTGGACCGCGCCGGCGTGCAGTTCGACATGTGCCCAACCTGCCGCGGGGTTTGGCTGGACCGGGGCGAGCTCGAGAAGCTCATGGCGAGCGGCGCGCAGGACTCGCAGGCCCCGCCCGCCCAGAGCGGCCAGTACCGCGCCCCGCCCCCGCCGCAGGCTCAGCCCTGGGGCGGCGGTTACGGCGAGCGCGGCGAACGTGGCGAGCGGGGTGAGTACGGCGAACGCGGCGAATACGGCCACGGCGGCTATCACAAGAAGCGCAGCTCGATCTTCGACATCTTCGACTAGACGCGCGGAGAGCGCCCGGCCTGGCGCCGGCCCACGAGGTGTGGCGCCGGGATCAGGCCGGGATCAGGCCGGGAGCGGCTCGCGCGCGATCGACGGGGCCAGCTCGGCCAGGCTCCCCGTGGCGAAGCCGATCTCGCCCAGGAAGGCTTCGATGCCGGCCGCCACCTGCGCAGGCGCGGTGTGGTGGATCATGTGGCCGGCGCCCTCGATCACCTCGATCTGACCGCCCAGCAGCTCGCGCGCCAGGCGCCGGGACTGATGCTTGAAGCTCACGATCTTGTCGCCGTCGCCGCTCATGATGAGGACTGGGCCGGTGACCTCCTTCAGTCGAGGCGCCAGCCTGGCGGCCTCCATGGGCATCATGGCGGTGTCGGCAGCCGTCGCGCGAAGCTGTGAGGGCCGAAGCGACATGTCGGCGGCGAACCCTTCCTTGAAGTGCGGCGGGACCTTCGCGGGCGAGAAGATCTGCTTCATCACCAGCGGGGTCATCAAGCGGCCCACCAGCGGCGAGACGGTGAAGCGCATCACATCGCCGACCCCTGGAATCGCGGGCCCGCTCAACAGCGGCACGTCCACCCGCGGCGTCGGCCAGAAATAGCCGGACATCAGCACCAGACCGTGAATGCGGTCCGGTTCTTCCAGGGCGGCCTGGACGGCAACCATCGTGCCCCAGGAGTGACCGACCAGGACCGCCCGGTCCACGTCCAGCTCGGTCAGGGCCGCCAGGAGGAGTCTGGCCTGGTCGGCGGCCGTCCATGGACGATCGCGGGGGCGTTCGCTGTAGCCGAAGCCCGGCCGATCGAAGGCGATCACCCGGTAGCTCCGGGCGAGGCGATCGAAGAGGCCGGAGAGCACATAGTCCTGCGCGGTCACGCCGTTGCCGTGGATCAGCACGAGGGTCGGCCCTTGCCCTTGCTCCAGGTAGTGCAGCCGCACGCCATCGATGGTGACGAAGCGGCCCGCGGGAGGGTTGCGGCGTTCGGTGCGCCGGGCGGCGAAGTGGTTGCCCACGGCCGCGGCCAACAGAGCGGCGGCGGCGGCGGTGGCCAGGCCGGCCTTGGTCGATAGGCCTTGCTTGGGCCCGTGCGTGTTGCGGCGCGCGCGCACCGGAGCGGCGGTCTGTTCCATGTGTCGAGGTCTCGGGAAATGGAAGGCGGATGCGCCCTCGGTCAGGCGATCAACATTGTGCACCGCAGCATTGTTCCCAAGACGGGTGTGAGATCCCTCTCCCCCTGCGTCAATTTCCCGGCAGAAAGACCACCGCCGATCGAGCGCCGCGGGCTTACCCTGGTCGCATGCCGCAACGCCGTTCCGACACCTACGACATGGACGACCTGCTCGCCGACGCGTGGGGGCGGGGGCGGGGCGGCTTTCCCGACATGAACCACGCCGGCGGTGGCGTGGAGAGCCGGTACGATCCGGTGATCGGGCGCGAGATCCTGCGCCGGGTGCTGGAGGGGGACACGGTGGCGGAGATCGCCGAAGATCCGGACCTGCCGTCCTACGCCACGATCTACACCTGGGTGCGGAGGCACGCGGAATTCCGCTGGCGCTGGCAGGCGGCGCGGCGGCACCTGGCGGAGGGGCGGGTGAACGCCATCGAAATCCGCGAGCGGTCGAGGCGCGCGTTGCAGGTGCTGAAGGCCAAGGTGGACGGTGGGCCGGTGCGTGGCCGCGGCGGGCGACGCTCGACCTATTCGTTGAAGGTCGCGCGCGTGTTCTGCCGCCGGGTGGCGCGCGGCGAGACGGTCAGCGCGATCTGCGCCGATCCGAAGATGCCCTCGGTCAAGGCTCTCTATGGCTGGCTCCGGCGCGAGCCCCTGTTCCGGGAGATGTACGCGGAGGCGCGCGGCGCCTGGCTGATGGAGTTGGAGGGCCGGCAACTGGCCGCTCTGGATAAGGTGCTGCGCGGGCCGATGACGGCGGCGCGGGTGCGGGCTGCAAACCAGGAGGTCGAGCGGCTGGCCGGACGGATCGGACGCCTGACGCCCAAGACCTATCGCCCGGGTGCGGTCTGAGGGCGGGGCCCGGGTTGCCCGGCCGAACGGCTTCGCATTAGTGAAGGATCGAAACTCGGCGTTATGCCTCGGGTTAGAGCACCGCCGGGCGGTGGTCCGGCTCCACAGGTTCTGATCGGGAGGGGGACCCATCGGCTTCGTCATCCGGCGGGATTGGCCGTTCTACAGCTTCATCGCCGGCTACACCCTGGTGAGCCTGCTGCTGGCGCTGGCCGTGGGCCAACCGGGCAAGTTCGCGCCGCTGGCCTATGTGCTGGGCTGGATGACGCCGGACCTCGGGATGCTGCCGGCGGCCCTGCTCGCCAGCGCGCTGCTGGCGAGCCGCTCGGAGGCGGTGCGGGCGCGATGGCGGGGCCTGTGGACGCCGGAGCGGCTCGGACGGGCGCCGCTGCTCCTCGCCCTGCTGGTGTTCCATGGGGTCTTCACCTCCACGAAGACGCTGCTTCCCGACCTGGCGCCGATCGCCCATGACGCCGCCCTGGCCAGCCTGGACGCCCGGCTGCATGGCGGCGACGCCTGGCGGGCGCTGGCCGGCCTCCGCCCGGCGACCGGCGCCCTGCAGGTCTTCTACACCCTTGGCTGGCTCGCCGCCCTGGTCGGAGCCACCGTGTTCGCGGGCCTGTTCGCCCGCGAGGACCTGCGGCGGCGATACATCTGGACCTTCCTGCTGTGCTGGGTGCTGCTGGGCAATGTGGTCGCGGGCATGACCCTGTCGGCCGGCCCCGTCTATTACGAGCGCCTGCTGGGCGACTCGCGCTTCGCGGCCCTTACCGCCCACCTCGACGCGACGGGCGCGCCGTGGCTGATGGATTACCGCGAACTCCTCTGGTCGGCCTTCGTGGACGGGCGCGCGGGCGTGGGCACCGGCATCTCGGCGTTTCCGAGCCTGCACGTGTCCATCGCGACCTTGATCGTGCTGCTCGGCTGGGCGGCGGACCGGCGCACCGCCTGGGCCACCGTCCCGTTCGCCCTCTGCACCCTGGTGGCCTCGGTCCACCTGGGCTGGCACTACGCGGTCGACGGCTATGCCTCGGTGGTGGCGACGGTAGCGCTCTGGGCGGCCGTGGGTCAGGCGCTCCGCAGGACGGCCGCCGTGCGGATCAGGACGGCCACAGCTCCCGCGGAGTGAGGGACGGCGGACCTCTCGCTCGCATTTAGCGGCGAACCAGCCCTGAGCCGGCCGCCGCTACTCGGCGGCGATGGACAGGCGCACTGACTCGAGCTTCCGCAGCCGGTTGAGCTGAGCCAGATGGTCCGCCCCGGTCTGCACGTCACGCACCCAGGCCTTCTCGCCGCTCACGGCGAGGACCTCGAACTGCGGGTAATGATTGAGGCCAGTCTGCACGAGATCGCCCGGGAGGATCTCCTCCCCGTGGGTGTGCTCGTGGCTGATGCCGAAGATGTCGGAGTAGCTGGAAAGCGTCATGGGTCCAGGCCAGATCGTTGTGCCCCCTGAATATGGGACGCCGCCGAGCGTGCCGTAACCGCGCGCCCTGTCACATGTCATTCGGTCGCGGGGGTGGCTTCCCGGGGACCCGGTTGCAGCGCGGACGGGGCGGCGCTTAAAGGAGGCCATGGCAGCAGCGCTGTTCGACAAAGCGCGTGAGGCGCACCTCGCCGGACGGACGGCCGAGGCGGAAGCCGGCTACCGCAAGGCCATCGCGAGGGGGCAGGAGCCGCGGGCTTCGGCGGTGAACCTCGGCACGCTGCTGAACGACCAGTACCGTTTCGCCGAGGCCCGGGAGTTGCTGGAATACGCCTTGCGGCTGCGGCCGGACCGTGTCGACACCCTGCGGGCGCTGGGCCGAACCCTCGTCGGCCTGCTGGACGGGGCGGCTGCCGAGCCGGTGCTGCGCCGGGCGACGGAACTGGATCCTTCGAGCGACACCATCAAGTACAGGCTGGGCTGGGCGCTCCTGATGCAGGGCCGTTACCTGGAGGGCTGGCCCTGGCTGGAGCACCGTCCGTCGAGGATGGAGACCAACCCGCTGGCCCGAGCGCGCACGCCGGAGTGGAAAGGCGAGCCCCTGCACGGCAAGTCGATCCTCATCTGGGGCGAGCAGGGACTGGGCGACGAGATCCAGGCGGCCCGGTTCGTGCCGTGGGTGCGTGAGCTGGGAGCGCGGCGCATCACGCTGGCGGTGCAGGCCCCCAATGTGCGGCTGCTGGCCCAGACCGGCGCCGACGCCGTGATCCCAAGGGCCGGGCAGCTGAATGTTGCGGTCTTTGACTACTGGGTGCTGCTCTGGTCGCTCCCCGGCCGGCTCGGGGTGAGCTGGGAGACGGTGCCGGGCGCGCCTTACCTGACGCCGCCAGCGATGTCCGCCGCGACGCCGCCGGGGGGCGAGGTCGGCGTCGCCTGGGAAGGGAACCCGGCAAACCCGAACGACCGTCAACGCTCGATCCCGGCGCGCGGTCGGGGCGAGGGCCTGCCGGGCGCCGTCCAGTTGGCTCCCCAAGGGGACACCCTGGACAGCCTGGGACAGCTTGCCCCGCTGAGCGAGGTGGTGGCGGTGGACACCGCCTGGGCGCACCTGGCCGGCGCCATGGGCAAGCCTGTGCGGGTGCTGCTTTCGGCGGCGGGGCAGGACTGGCGGTGGCTGCCCGGCGACGACTCCTCGCCGTGGTATCCCAGCGCAAAGCTCTATCGCCAGCGCCGGCAGGGCGACTGGACAGAGGTGCTGGCGAAGGTGCGGCAAGACCTGGCGGCGGGCTCGGACCGCCGCCAGGACGTCGGACCGCGCGGGGGCTAGTAGAAGTTCAGCTCGTTCGAGTTGAAGTTGGTGATCCCCACCAGGACAAAGCCGTCGCCGTTTCCGAGGTTCACGTAGGTGTCGCCGTCCTCCACGACCACCGTGTAGGCCGCCGAGGGCGAGCCGTTTTCCACGTAGATCTTGTCGCCCTGCTCGCGGTGATAGTCGAAGACGATGTCCCAGCCGCTGCCGGTCTCCATCCGGAAGTGGTCTCCTCCCAGGCCGCCGGTCAGGTAATCGGTGCCGGTGCCGCCCATGAGCGTGTCGGCGCCGTCACCGCCGTCGAGGATGTCGGTGCCCGCGACGCCGCTGAGGGAATCGTCGCCTTCGTTGGCGTAGATTGTGTCGTCCGACGAGTAGCCGACCAGCCACTCGCCCTTGTTCGTTCCGTACAGCGTGTGCCGCCAGTCGCCCTGTTGCGGTGTGAAGTTTGCCATTTGGATCCTGATCCCTGGTTGAGTGCGTCCCCGCCACCTGCAACCGGACATTTCGGCAAACTGTTCGGCGCACACCGCGCCTCAGGAGCCTCACGAAGGCGTGAGCGGGCCAAGCACGGCCCGCATGGACATCCTTGTGAACGCTAGCGGGAGCCCGCCGCGCGCGGCGACGCACAGCCCTTCAGGACCTCGCCGCCGAGCGAGATCTCTGCGGTGATTGGCCCCCGCGCCTGTCCGATCGCGCAGGGCTGGAAGACGAAGCTGACCGTCATCGGAGCGCCGTCGGCGGTCTTGGCGGCCCAACTCGCCTTGGGCGGCGCGATGGCCGCGCCGGGCGCCTCGGCGACCACGTCGGGCTTTCCCGGGCGGGCCAGGGTGAAGCGGTTGCCGCTGGAGCGGAGCGTCCAGGCGGGAGCTGCGCCACGGGCCTCAAAATCCTGATTGAGGTTCATCGAGGCGGCCTGTGCCGGCAGGGCGGCGAACAGGGCCAGGGACGCCAGGCCGGCGGCTGCGAGGGTGCGCATGCGATGTCTCCGTGTCTTGGACTTGCCGTCCGCAGATGCTGCTCGATTGGGCCGCAAGTGAGGCCGAGCGTCGTGCGGGAGGCCGGTGTGAGGCGGGCCCACGGGGGCTCAGACCTTGATCGGCCAATCGATGAGCTGAGCCATCTGCATCTCCCGGGCGCGGTCCCAGGCGAGCACCCGGCCAGGGGAGCCACGGGTCTCAGCCACGCGCAGGCCACGGTAGGCGCCCGGGGTCCAGTCCGCCGCGTCCGCCGCCTGGCGCAGGTGGCGGAGTTGCGGAGCCGGAAGCTCGAGCACGCGTGGCTCACCGAGGCGGTGCGCCTTCAGGATGGCGAAGTTGACGGCGCGGACGGCGGCGTTGCTCACACGGTCAGTTTGGCCGCGGCGGCGGCGGCCTGTTACTGACATCTTGGTGAGCGGCGACTACTCGGCCGCCGCTGGCAAGGGCTGCGGTCTGGCGGCGGTGCGCTCCAGCGGTCGCCATCGTCCGTAGGCGAGCGAGCGGAGAAGCCATTCCGCCGGGCCCATCTGCCAGCGCTTCAGCCACAACAGGCTGAAGACCGCCTGACCGAGCCAGATCATGGCTGCGATGCCCATCAGCTGCGCAAAGCCGAACCTGTCGAACAGGCCGAGGCCATAGAACAGAACCGAGGTGATGATCGACTGGCCGAGGTAGTTGGTCAGCGCCAGCCGCCCGATCGCGGAGAGCGCCGCCTCCAAGGGCCTCAGCACGCCCGCCTTGTAGGCCATCAGGACGAGACCGAGCAGGCCGATGGTCGTAGGGATCCGCCCGAGCTCGTAGGTCAGGGGCGCCCAGACCACCACGGCGGGGTCGGGCAGGAAGCCCGTGCGCCATTGGGCGGCGGCGAACAGGGCGCGCACCGTCAGGCCGATCCCGTAGCCGCCGATGGCGAGGACGGCGTAGAGCCGCATCGAGCGCGCGCCAGAGAGCACTCCCGTGCGGAACAGCGCCATGCCGATCATCATCACGGCCAGGGACTCGGCGAGGAGCACCGCGCCGAAGCTGCTGAGGTTGAACTTCGCCCACTCCCGCGTGCTCCAGCCGACCACCGCCGGGAAGCTGGTGCGGGCGGCCCGCTCCTCCGCCCGCGCCTGAGGCGTGGGATCGATCTGGGCGATCATCCTCTGGTGTTGTTCGATGGCCTGGCTCTCAGCCTCGGTGAGCGTCCTCCCCTGGGCCTTGGCCATAGCCGCAGCTTCGGCCGTGCGAAGCACCTGGGCCTGGCCCATGGCCTGGTTTGCCATGAAGACCGTGAGCGTCACCAGCAAGGCGGCCGCACCCGTCAGGAGCACGCGGACGTCTGCCTTCGAGACGAGCAGCAGGACGAGGCCGCAGACGCCATAGTTGAAGAGGATATCGCCGGGCCAGAGGAAGGCTGCGAAGTTGGCGACGCCCATCAACATCAAGGCGAAGCAGCGGGTGAGATAGGCCTGCGCCGACGGCGCCTCGGCGTTGCTGGCGCCGCGCAACATCACCAGCATGCCGGCCCCGAACAGCAGGGTGAAGAGTCCGCGCATCGAACCGGCCAAGCCCACGGTCTGCACGGTGTAGGCGATCCAGTCGGCGTTAGGCGCCACCGGCAGGCGGGGCAGCGGCGCGTTCCAGGGCAGCCCCATGGAGGGGATGTTCATCAGCAGGATGCCGCAGACGGCCACCCCGCGCAGTACATCCAGCGCGCCGATGCGCTCGGCGACCGTTACCGGTCCCTGGCTCATGTCGATCTCCCCGTCCCCGGCGGGAGCTTGGCTCACTGCGCAGGGCCTCGCAAGTCGCGGACCGGTGATCGGTGAACGCGGTGGCGGGGCCTAGCCGCCAGGCTTCTTTCGCTGGCGGGCCTCCTGGCTCTCCCGGCCGCCGGCGATCAGCTGGCCCACGCTGACGGGGCGCAGGCCCTTGGCCTGGAGGCCTTGCAGCACGAGCGGCAGGGCAGCGCGCGCTGTGCCGTTCGCACCGTACATGGGGTGCATGAGAATGATCGAGCCCGGCTTCGCCTCGGCCACGATCTGGCGCGCGTACTCGGCGGGGTCGGCGGTCACGGGCTCCTCTACGTCCCAGGTGACCATCGTGAGGCCCTCACCCTGCGCCGCCAGCGCCAGGCCAGGCAGCTTCTTGCCGTAGGGCGGGCGGAACAGGGTTCCGGGCGGGCCGAAATCGCGCGCCACGTCCAGCAGGTCCTCCGTGCGCTGCAACTCCCCCTCGTAGAAGTCCTGCGAGCGCAGCAGCATACGGGTGTGCGAGTAGGAGTGATTGCCCACCTCGTGCCCAGCCTCGACGATCCGCCGCGCCAGGTCGGGGCGCTTCTCGATCTCCTGGCCGATCAGGAAGAAGGTGGCGCGCACGCCGTGGGCTTTCAGCACAGGCAACACCGCGTCGAGGCCCACCTGGGTCGGTCCGTCGTCAAAAGTCAGCGCGACCTCCGGCATGTCCGTCTCCACCCGGCAGACGAGAGGGCCGAGCAGGGCGAAGCAGCGGGCCTTGCTGATCTGGAACAGGCCCCAGCCGAAGCCGCCCACAATGGCGGCGAGCCCCAGGAGGACGACGAGGCGCCTGAGAGGCGAGCGGCGGCGGGCCGGCGGCGCGGGCCTGGCGGGGTCTGACTGCACAGCGGCTCCCTGCGGGTGTGATTCGGAGGCAGCATCATCCTTCGCGCATGAGCTTCCTGCGGCGAAGCCGAAACTGCCCACCTCGCCCGCTGGTTGGGGCGGCAGACGGAAGCAGGGAGTTTGCGATGCTGGTTTCTGAATGCATGAGCCGCGACATCCGCACGGTGTCGCCCGAGCAGAGCCTGCAGGACGCGGCGCGCGTCATGCTGGACGAGGACATCGGCGCGCTGGTCGTGGGCTCGGAGGAGCAGGTCTCGGGCATCCTCACGGACCGCGACATCGCGGTGAGGGCGGTGGCCATGGGCCGCGGCCCCGACGCGACGGTATCGGAGGTGATGAGCGCGGGCGACATCGTGGTGGCCTACGACGATCAGGATCTCGACGAGGTCGCCGTGCTCATGAGCGACCGCAAGGTGCGTCGGGTGCCGGTGCTGGAGAGGGCGAGCGGGCGGCTCTGCGGCGTGCTCTCGCTGGGTGACCTGGCCCGCACCGACTCCGACACGGCCGAGGTGGCGGTCGCCGGCGTCTCCGAGGCCGGCGGTGAGCACAGCCAGAGTTCGGAAGGCGCCGCGGGCCGAGCCATGTGAAGCCCAGCGGGCTCAGCCCGCGGCTGAGCCCCGGGCCTTCCAGGCTGTCAGCAGGGCGGCCTCGCGCTCCGGCGTCAGGCCGGCCTTCAGCTTGGCCTGACGCTCGGCGGGCTGCGCCTTGAACCAGGCCAGCGTGTCAGCGGCCGTAGTGGTGAGCGGCCGGAAGGTGAGCCCGGCGTTCATAGCCCTGGCGATCGAGCGGCGGTGGAAGCCGGCGGTCTCGCCCTGCCCCGGAATCCAGACCGGCATGTCGGACCAGGGGCGGATCTGCTGCGCCTGGAGAAAGGCCGTGTCGATCCAGGTGAGCTGCGGCTTCGCGCCCACCCCGCGGGCGACGCCGTCCAGCATCTGGGCCATGGTCAGCGGGCGCGCCGGGCCGATGGCGTTGAAGGCGCCGGTGCGACCTGTCTCCGCCAGCCGGACCGTCCACTCCGCCAGATCGCGGGCGTCGATGAACTGCACCGGGTCCTTGCCGTCGCCCGGCGCGGCCACTTCCCCGCCGCGCGCCAGCCGGACTGGCCAGTAGGAGAAGCGGTCGGTCTCGTCGCCCGGACCGACGATCAGGCCGGGTCGGACGAGGGTCGTCGCGGCGTCGCCGAACTGGCGACGGGCCTCAGCCTCGCTGGCCGCCTTGAGCGGCCCGTAGAGACCCATGTCGGCGCGGAGCCTCTCCTGGGTCTCCGCCATGGCGTCTGCCCCTGAGTAGGTGGCGAGCGGGGCGCTCTCCTCCGCGCCCGGCGACGCATTGCTGGAGTAGACCGACAGGGTCGAGATGAAGATGTACTGCCTCACCTTGCCCTTCAGGACCTGACCCGCGTCGCGGACCCAGAACGGCAGCGAGGTGGGATTGTCGATGCAGACGTCCCAGGCGCGGCCCTGGAGCGCCTTCAGGTCGCCCGTGTTGCGGTCGCCGGTCAGGTGCTCGACACCGTCCGGCAGGTCGGCCTGCCGCCGACCTCTGTTGAAGACCGTGACCTTGTGGCCTCGGGCCACCGCATAGCGGACCTGGTGCGGGCCGGTGAAGCCGGTGCCGCCGAGGATCAACATGTTCAGCCTGCGGGCGGGAGCCTGGGCCCTCGCCACACCCCCCAAGGCGAGCGCTGACGCTCCGAGCGCGGAGAGGCCAACCAGATGGCGGCGAGTGGTGATCATGGAGCATCCCCTGGGATCGTCATCGGCCAGCAGACTAATGCTCAGCTGAGCGGGTTGCGTGCGCAATGTCGAGGCTGCACGCACAAAACAGGCTTTGGCGCAGCGGCGGCCGGCAAGCGGGCCGTGCCACCCGTCACCCGCCGTCCCGTCCAGGCTCTCCTCAATCAGGAAGTCGACGCGCCAGGACCTCGACGGTCTGGTGGTTTAGCACCGCCTGCCGTGCGACGGCTTCCCGGACGGGGACCATCTCCCGGTAGGCGCGGGCCGTGAAGAAGAGGTCGTTGCCCTGGCGCGCGAGCCAGCCGACCTCCACCAGGTCAGCCACCTTGCGACGGACGGTCTCCCTTGGGATCTGCAGGCTGTCGGACAGCGAGCGGACGTTGGTGGCGAGGCCCGGAAGGATCGGGATCGCGCCCGAGAGCAGCTCCTCCTGGGTCAGGCGCCGGAAGTCGGGATGTTCGGTGGTCCTGACGCCCACCGCCAGGAGGATCAGGAACTTGTCGATGTCGCCGCCGCACATCTCGCGCGAGAGGCTGCAGATCTCCAGCAGCGGACGCAGCAGGTCACGGGCGATGGCGGGATAGTTGTCGGTAACGAGACGCAGCAGGGACTGACGCACGCGGTGGATACGCTCCGCTTCAGCCGGCGCACTACTCGCCCCGGCCTTCTATGAATGCCCCAACGGGGCGAGACAGGCGGGTAGCCGCCTGTCTCGCCCCGCCAGTGCTTTGGGACCTAGTGCGGAGCGGCGGCGCCGCCCGTGCTCGCGCCCGGTTGGGCGCCCGAACCGGTAGCGGGCCCAGTGGGCTCGGGGCTCACCACGACGGAGGTCCCGGCGCCGGGCGTCTCGGCGATGGCGGCGGCGCCTTCGGCGGCGGACTGCAACTGCTGGTCGCTTACCTGGCTCTCCGGCAGCTTGGTGGTCACCTCGACCTCGGCAGCCGGCGTCTCGGCCTCGGCGCTGCGCTCCTTGTCGCCGCAGGCGGTCAGGGCGGCGGTGGAGGCGATGAGGGCCGCGGCTGCGAAGCCGGCGGAAAGGGGACGTCTGATCATTGGGATCCTCGTGTGTGTGCGCACGAGGGCTTAGCCCGGAAATGAGCGCTTGGTTCCCGGCGCCGAGACACCCACTCGGCTTCAGGGTGGCGCGCGGCCCGGCTTTGGCGCGGCCCACTCCTCAGTCATCGTAGCCGAAGGAGCGACGTTCCCGGCCTACGCGCACCGGCGGCGGCGGGAGCGGCTTGGGCATCGGCGTCTCCGGATTGAGGCTCTTTCCGGCCATGTAGAGCCAGGTCTCGGCCTCCTTGTAGAGTGCGAGCCCCGCCTCCTCCGAGCCGGCGCCTTCCGCCGCCTCCATCGCTTCCTGGGCGCGCTTCATGAAGAAGCCGGCCGCCCGAAGCTGATCTGCCTTGGTGCTCCGCATGGCTAGCCGCCAACGGAAGCGCATCGTGGCCGGTTCCGACAGCCGCGCCTTGCAGGGCAAAGGTAACCGGTGTCATCTGACCGGCTACCTGGAGGATCCGAGATGCTGCGCGCCCTGTCCCTGCTTGTCGCCCTGGCCGGCGCTTCAGCGGCCGCCGCCGCGCCATCCGCGGTGATCGTCAAGGAGCTGGACGTGGTGCGCCAGGAGGCGCCGCCGCACGGCGCGATCGGCATGAGCACCGCCTACCGCATCTCCGACGCGGTCCCGAACCGGGCCATGGAGTTCCGCAAGCGGGTCCTGCACCGGGGCGCCGCCATTGGTCTGCATCCGCTCACGCACGACGAGGTCTACTACGTGCTGTCTGGCGAAGGCGACGTGACCTCGGACGGGACCACCACGCGCATCGGGCCCGGCACGGCGGCCTATCTCTACACGGGCGCCAACGTCGGCATCCGCAACGTGGGCCCGGGCGAGCTGACCCTGATCATCGCCTATCCGACCAGCAAACCCTAAGGCGGGAACGCCGCCGCCGCTCCACCCGCTCTCACCTCCAGCACAGGCATGTGGAGGTCATCATGGCCGGGAAGACGGGCTGGGCGCCGGGACCGGGCGCCATCCTGGGGTTCGCCCTGGGCGGGTTCTTCGACGGGATCCTGCTCCACCAGATCCTGCAGTGGCACCACCTGCTGAGCGCTCTTCGGCCGGAAGACGCCCGCTTCCAGGTTGCGGCCGACGGCTATTTCCATGCGCTGATGTACGGGATCGCGGCGTTCGGGCTTTGGCGTCTCTGGCGGGCGCAGCGGCAGGGCGCGGCGGTGGGCGGACGAGCGCTCCTGGCGGGTCTGCTAACTGGCTTCGGCTTGTGGCAGATCGTGGACATCCTCCTCGCGCACTGGATCCTCGGCATCCATCGCGTGCGCCTGGCGACCGACTCCCCGCTGTTTTGGGACCTGCTCTGGCTGGCGGTGTTCGGGCTCGCACCGCTGGCGGTCGCCTGGGCGCTCCGGCGTTCGGGCGGGGGCAGCCGAGGCGCGGGACCTGCAATGCTCGCCACGCTCCTCGCTGTGGGCGCGGCGGGCTGGTCGCTGCGGCCGCCGCCCGGCGCGGCGGACACGACCACGGTGCTCTTTGCGCCAGGACGCACCCAGGCTCAGGTGATGCGGGCGGTCGCGGAGCTGGACGCGCAGCTGGTGTGGATGGACAGCTCGGGTGAGATGGTCGTCCTGCGCCTGCCGTCCGACACGGGCGCGTTCGATCTTTACCGCCGAGGCGCGATCCTGGTGGCGGGCGCCGGAGGCTTCGCCGGCTGCTCAACCTTTGCACAAACCTGAGCCTTCGCCGGATCAAAGGCCGCGCTTGCCGAGTTTTCCCCGCATGCAGGCGCAGGATGAGAAACTCGCCCGACTGGTCGCCGAGCTGCAGCGCGCGGTGATCGGCCTCGAGCAGCATCGGCACGGCCTCGGCAGGACCCCGGCGCCCCGCCCGCCGAGCGGCCGCCCGAGCTTCACCGGGCGCTGAAGCCCGCCTCCACGGCGTGCGACCTCCAGCCGGCGTCATGCTCTTCCGTAACCCCGCAGAGCTGCAGGAAAGCGACCACCGGCACGGCGCGGCTCACTGGGCCGATCAAGTGCGCCGGGGTGGCCTTCACCATCAGCGGCAGGATGGTCCAGGCCGGGGGAAAGGCGATCAGCTCGCCAGAGGTGTGGGCCTGCAGGTGCGGGCAGTAGGCGGCGGCGCGCTTCGCGCAGCGGAGGTGGCAAGGCGCGATGGCCCCGGCATCCACAAGGACCCGGTCGTCGCGCAGATCCGCGGGCAGCATGTCCCCGAAGCCGCGCGCGCGCAGGGCCCCGGCGGCGACGCGCCGGGCGGTCTGGAGCCAGCGGTCGCCTGTGGCGGTGGGCGCGCCGCACATGGGACAGAGCATGCGCGCCACGGATTCCCGCTGCCGGCGCATGTGGTTCCTGGAATACTGAGGCCGGCCGAAGCCGGGCCGCTCGCCCTGACGGACTGCGAGGCCGCCGCCCACCGTGGCGCAGGGCGCCACGCCGGCCAGCGCTTCGCCTGACCAGCTGGTCACCCAAGGAACATCCACGCCTACCTGCAGGCGCGATCGGCCGATGTCGTTCATAGAGCCTTCCCCCGCACGTCACGGTGGCACGGCGCCGCGGGCGGGAAAAGGCGGGTCTTCAGGCGTGACGACTCTCTGACCCTGTGCCAGGGAAACGTGGATGAGCGAGCGCACCCTGTCCGACCTGGACGTCTATCAGCACCTCACCCGCGTCGGGGACGAGCTCGACCAGCTGGCCGCGCTGTCCGGCAGCCTGATCGGTGAGACGGCGCTGAAGACGGCCGCCCAGACGGTCCGCGGCATGGCCAACGCGGTCTACGAGCACAGCCTGTCGGGCGGCGCCCACTAGGTGTGACCGCGGTCACCGCGAAATGTGGCCGAAGCTTGGCTAATCCACGTCATTTGTAGTTGCCGAGCTCCACTGCTTGAGCTTGTTTACAATGCCGACTGGAGGGCCCGCGCATGAGCCTGTTCGCTTCCCCGCTGCAGATCGCCACAGTCGTGGCGGCGGTGTCATGGCCATTCGCGGCGGGGCTCGGGGTGGTGCTCTGGTCGAAGGCCCGCGCGGCCGGCCGGGCGCGTCGGCAGGCGGCGTTGGACAGCCAGCTGCATGGGATGTTCCGCGCCGTGGAGGCTCGCGGCGTGCCGCAGCGGCTGGCGATGGTGGTCGAGGCCATGGAAGAACACGAGGCCCTGACCGCCGCGGCGAAGCGGGCCAAGACCACCTCCAAGAGCAGCGCGACCACCTGAGGCGCCGATGGACGCGGGAGAGGCGCACCGCCTCCCCCGCTCCCGATCTCAGAAGATCCAGTCGCCGGCGCCGAGCCGCGTCGGCAAAACGCCGTCGAGCGTCACGACCACGGTGGACCACTGCACCCCGGCGCCCGCGCCGTCGGCGTCGAAGAGGACGTTGGTCCCGCCCCGGCCGTCCGACTCCAGCTTCAGGTAGCCGTCGCGCAGCGGGTTGGAGCCGTTGTAGGCCACGCTGTCGAGCAGGGCGCTGACGTCCAGATTGTCGGTCCCCGGGCGGAAGTCGGTGATGCGCCCCGCCGTCCACGGCGCGGTCTTGAAGACGAAGTTGTCCTCGCCGAGCCCACCGGTCATCACGTCCGGGCCCTGGCCGGCCACCAGGGTGTCGTCGCCCAGTCCGCCCGCGAGCTTGTCGCCATGGCTGTCCGACACCAGCAGCTTGCCCCGGATGAAGCTTCCCGAGACGTTGTTGACGAAGTTGCCAACCGCCGTCCCCAGGCCGCTGGCGCCGGAGTCCAGCCAGTTGCCGACGGCTTCGAGGAGCCCGGGCTTCCAGTTCTGGAGGATCACGCCGGAGGACGTGAGACCGCCCGGCGACACGCCATCCAGGGTCACGATATGGTTCGGGCCGAAGGCCGACTTCGCGCCGTCGGCGTCGTAGATCACCTTGGTCCCGCCGGCCCCGTTCCCCTCGAAGCGGATGAAGCCGTCACGGACGGGATCCGCACCCATGTAGTTGGAGCCCTTCAGCAGGGCCGCGAGGTCGAGCTTGTCGGCTCCGACCTTGAAGTCCGTAATGCGGCCGGCGTTCCAAGGGGTGCTCTTGAAGACGAACACGTCGGCCCCGGCGCCTCCGGTGAGAACGTCCGGCCCCTGGCCCGCGATCAGCGTATCGGCGGCGGACCCGCCCACCAGGACGTCGCCATATTTGCTTGAAGTCAGTACTGCCATTGATGATGTCCCTCTTGAGGATCCTGTGCCCGGCGGCTCGAACCCTCACCACGGCAGCGCTGTTCCAGCTTGGCCGTGGAAATTGCTACGCTTGGCTGAAAAGCTTGGCCGAATGCGGTGTGCGGGCCTCCGCTTCACGCTACGGTGACAGCGCATTCCCGCCATCGGAGCGCCCATGGCCCGCCAGATCCTGCTTGCCCTAGTCGCGGTCCTGACCGCAGCCGCGCCTGCGGCGTCACAGGCCCCCAGCGGCCCGCAGCTTTCGGTGAAAGAGGTCATGCGCCACATCGTCAATCCCGCCGCGGAGCGGTTCTGGAAGGGCTCGGGCTCGGTCTCCACGGAGGACGGAGTCGAGGAGCGCACGCCCACCTCCGACGCCGCCTGGGCCGAGATGGTGGACGCGGCGGCGCAGGTGCAGGAGGCCGGCAACCTGCTGATGTCCCCCGGTCGCGGCCCGGACGAGGAGGCTTGGCGGCGCTACGCGCGGCAATTGTCCGACGCCGGCGCCGCGGCCGCGGCCGCGGCGCGGGCGAAGGATGCCGACAAGGTCTTCGAGACCGGCGGCGAAATCTACAACGCCTGTTTTGCCTGCCACGGCCGCTACATCCCCCGTCCGGCGAATTCCCTGTGGAAGCAGCCCTGACGCCCAGCCGCCGCGCCACCCTGGCCGGCGGGCTGTCGCTCCTGGCCGGCGGGGCCGCGCCCGCGCGCCGCTCGGCCGCGAACTGGATCGCCTACGAAGGAAGGTTGCGCGCACGGCTGGCCGAGGCCGGGCGGTTCGACGCTGGCCTGGCGCGCGGCCTGCTGGAGCTGACCAACCGTGCGCGGCGCGGCGCCGGCGCAGGCGATCTCGCCTGGCATCCCGCACTGGCGGAGACGGCGCGCGCGCATGCGGCGGACCTGGCGCAGAGGTCCTATGTCGAGCACGTGACGCCGGAAGGCTTCGATCCCACCGACCGGCTGGGCCTCCTGTCGCGGCGACTGATCGCGACCGCTTCGGAGAACATCGCCTACCGTCGCGGCGGGCCGCCCCACACCGCCGCCGACCTGATGACCACCTGGCGCAAGAGCCCGCCGCACTGGACTAACCTGCTGCGCAGCCGGCACAGCCACGTTGGCTACGGCGTCGTCCAGGCTGGGGATCGCACCTATGGCGTCGGACTCTACGCCGCGCCGGATGGGGAACTCGCCGCCGAGCTGCCGTTCCGGCCGCAGGGGCCGCGCCCGCTGCTCGCGGCGGTGGAAGGGCTAGGCGAACGATACATGGGCGTCTGGCTGGCCGACGAACTGAACGGCGGCGCCCGGGTTCCGATCACGGCGGGGCGGCTGCCCGGCGGCGTCTATCGGCTGCGGATCGACCGGCGGGTCCGCGAGCGCCTCTATACCTCGCTGTTCGGGCCGATCATCGCCTGGTCCGGCGCGGCCTAGTTGCGCAGGCCGCGCCTTGGGTGTTCTAGCTTCGGCATGCGACTTCCGGTTCTCGCCATCACCGCGCTTTCCCTCGTTGCGGCGACCGCCGCGACCGCCGCGCCCCGCGCGCAGCCCGCCGACCTGGTGGTATGGGGAGGCCCCGTCTACACGGGCGAGGGCCGGACGAAAGTGGAGGCGGTGGCCGTCTCCGGCGGCCGGATCGCCTATGTCGGCCCCCGCTCTGGCGCGCGCGCCCGCCTGGGGCCGAAGACCCGGGTCATCGACCTCAAGGGCGCGGCCCTGTTCCCCGGCTTCACCGACGCGCACGTGCACCTGCGAGGCGTCGGCGAGCGCGAGCTGACACTGAACCTCGAAGGCGCCAGGTCGGCGGCGGAGGTGGCCGAGCGGCTGAAGCGGCACATCGCCGAGCGGAAGCCCCTGGGCCCGATCTACGGTCGTGGCTGGATCGAGACGGGCTGGCCGGAAGGCCGGTTCCTCCAGCGCGGCGACCTCGACGCCGTGGCCCCCGACATCCCGGTGCTGCTCGAGCGCGCGGACGGGCATGCGCTGACGGCCAACTCCGCGGCCCTGCGCGCCGCCGGGATCGACGCGCGAACCGTCGCCCCCGAGGGCGGGCAGATCCTGAAGGATGCGCGCGGCGAGCCCACTGGCATGCTGGTGGACAACGCGATGACCCTCGCCATGAAGCTCGTCCCGCCGCCCAGCCAGGCCGACAAGCTCGCCGCCTACCGCGCCGCCTTCAAGGTGGAGACGGCCTACGGCTGGACCGGCGTTCACAACATGAGCGTCGACTGGTCGGACGTGGCTCTGCTGGAGGGCATGGCCGAGCGCGGCGAGGCCCCGCTGCGGGTCTACAACGCGGTCGCCGCCGGACAGGCCAAGCCGCTGTTCGAGAACGGCCCGCGCACCGCCGCCGATGGTCGGATCACCACCCGGGCCATTAAGCTCTACATGGATGGCGCGCTGGGCTCGCGGGGCGCCGTGCTGTTCCAGCCCTATTCCGACGCGCCGGGCGTGCACGGCACCTATGTGACTTCGCCGGACGCCGCGCGCCCGGTGCTGGCCCAGGCGAGGGATCGCGGAATCCAGGTCTCCATGCACGCCATCGGCGACCGCGGCAATGCGACGGTCCTGGACCTCTTCGAGGAGGCGTTCCGCAACGTGCCGGCGAACGTGCGGCTGCGGGAACCGCGTTGGCGCGTGGAGCACGCCCAGGTGATCCGGCCGGCGGATATCCCGCGGTTTGCGCAGGGCGCGGTCATCGCCTCGATGCAAGCCAGCCATGCCATTGGCGACCTGCACTTCGCTCCGGCGCGGCTGGGTAAGGACCGGCTCGATGGCGCCTATGCCTGGGCCAGCCTGCGCAAGAGCGGCGCGGTCGTGGTCGGCGGCTCGGACGCACCCGTGGAGCGGGGCGATCCGCTGATCGAGTTCTACGCCGCCGTCGCCCGGAAGGATCTCAAGGGCTTCGCCAACCCCGACTGGAAACCGGAGGAAGCCCTGAGCCGCGACGAGGCGCTCAAGCTGTTCACATCCGGAGCGGCGTTCGCACGCTTCGCCGAGGACGAACTGGGGACCATTGCGGTCGGCAAGCGCGCGGACCTCACAGCCTTTTCGGTCGACCTGATCACCGCGTCCGAGGCCCTGATCCCGAAGGGCCATGCCGTCCTGACGGTGGTCGACGGCAAGGTCGTCCACCATCGCCCCTAGAAGCCAGGCCGCGCCTCCGCCGCCGGGACATTGGCGACCACGCGGCCCTCGTTCCCAGGCCCGCCCGGCGGCACAAGCTCGTAGAAGCCGGTGAGCTTCAGTCGGACGACCACCGGCGTGAGGCCGCCGTTCTGAAAGAACCAGCCGTGAATGCCGTCGAACGGGGCGGTGAGCGCGCCCTGCTCGGCCCTCCCGTTCCCCTGCCTGTAGGTGGCGACGGTGATGTCCTGGCGCCCTGACGCCAGGGTGTGGCCGTGGAAGTCGAAGTAGAGGTCGTCCGCGTGGCGCGCGCCGAGCACCTGCCACTCGTAAAGCAGGGTGGCGCCGCGCGGCATGCGCACCTTGTACTCGATCTGGAAGTCGGCCGGAGTGCCAGAGGCGGCCTTCAGGGGTATCTCGATCACATCGGTGCGGACATGGCCGGCGTACTGCCGCGCCAGCGGGACCTCATCCGCTGCGGCAAGGGGAACCTCTCTGGGGGCCCAGAGCCGCGCGAGCCCGGTCGCCCGGCCGAGGCCGGTTGGGTCGCGGCCAAACTCGGCAGGCAGCACGGCCGCGAACAACACGAGCAGGGCGACGCCTAGCGCTCCCGCTACGATCGCAGCCAGGCGCCTGCGTGAGAGATGGACTGGGTGCGGATCGTTCATCGGGCCCCTTGCCAAGCAAAGCCGGCGAGCTGCTGGCCAACGAGCACGAACCCGGCGGTCATCAGCAAGGCGTTCGCCGCTACCGCCCCAGGACGGAAGGTGGGCGTGGCGCGCCAGAGGGCGAAGGCTCCGAGCATCAGTGCGAGCGCCGCCAGTTGCCCGAGCTCAACGCCCGCGTTGAAGGCGAGCATGTTGGCCGCCAATCCTTCACGGGCGAGGCCGAGGTCCTGCAGCTTCGTGGCCAGACCCAGGCCATGGACGAGGCCAAAGGCGAGCACGACCAGTCGATTGTCCGGTTGGCGGCCGGTGAAGGTGCGGAAGGCGCCCAGGTTGTCCAGCGCCTTCCAGACAACGGACAAGCCGATCACCGCGTCCACCAGGAAGGGGTCGATACCGACGCCGCCCAGCACACCCACGAGGAGGGTGAGGGAGTGTCCCAGGCTGAACAGAGTGACGTACAGAGCCACGTCGCGGAAGCGGTGGAGGAAGAAGATCACCCCGGCCAGGAACAGCAGATGGTCGTAGCCGGTGACCATGTGCTTGGCGCCAAGGTAGAGGAAGGCGAGCATCTGCGGGCCCGGATTGGCCGCGATGAAGGCCGCGTCCTTGTCGGCCACCCCGTGCGCCAGAGCCGGTCCGGCCGCAGCGACGGCGAGCAGCGCGGCAACGGCGAATCCTCCGATGTGCCGGGTCACGGGTGTGCGAGGCCTCCCTGCCTACCCGTGCTTACCTCCACGCGCCCGCGCGGTCATCCGCCTGGTCGGAGAGAATATCTTCCCTCCAGTTGAGGTTCGAGAGGCTGTTTCATGCGCAGGTTGCAGCCTCGCCGAACAAGCTGCGCCGAAATGACCTAGGCTACGGCGCCGCTGTTGCATTGCGAAGGTTCGACGCGTATTGGCTGGGCGATCAATGTTCTGTTTTGACACGTCGTTGGTCAGGCAGAGCCGGGCATCTGATCCCGAGCCGTTCGCCTTATTCGGCGCGCGTAAGAAGAGAAAGAACCGCGGGACAAAGATGACGAGCCTACGCAATCTGGCCCTTACTGCGGCCCTCGTGCTTGGCGGCCTGACGATCGCTACCGGCGCCTCGGCCCAGGCCTCGGCCACGCAGGCCACGAATTCCACCGCCACGATCTTCCAGCCCATCCAACTGGCTAAGAACACGGACCTGGCGTTCGGCACGATCGTGCGGCCGCTGTCGAGCGCGGGCAGTGTGACGGTCGCGGCCGCCGACGGGCAGCGGACATCGAGCGGCGGCATCGCCCTGCTGACCGGCGGCTCCCACACCTCCCCGAGCCGCGCCACCTACACGGTCACCGGCGAAGGCGGGCAGACCTTCAACATCAACATCCCGGCGAACTTCTCCATGACCCGCACCGGCGGCTCGGAGACGATCCTGGTGACGCTCGCCATGTCCGTCACCAATCCGCAGACGCTCTCGGGCACGCTGGGCGCCACAGGAACCCTGCAGTTTGGCGTGGGCGGCTCGATCCCTGTCAGTAACGCCACGCAGTCGGGCGCCTACTCCGGTACGTTCAACGTGGTCGTCACCTACAACTAGGCCTGCACTCCGGCCGAGGGCCCCTGCTGACCTCTTTTCGCCCCTCCGGCGCTCCCGGAGGGGTTTTTCGCGCGTCGCGAGAGGGCTAGAGAGCGCGTCTTCACGGAGGACCAACGGTGTCGGGCGGCTGGGTGATCGGAGTGATGCTGGAGATGGCCGGCCAGCCGGCCGTGCGGCACTACTTCGCCGTGGGCCACGACGACCGCGCCAAGGCCGAATGGACCGCCGTCGACTGGGCGCTCCGCGAGGGCTCGGTGGCGGCGAGCCCGGTGGGCGGATTGGAGCCGGTGGCGGCCCTCCGTCGGATCCCGCCGCAGCGGATGGCGGGGCTCGGGCTTAAGCCAGGCGAGGTCAGGGCCCTGGGCTGGAGACATCCGCGCCGCTGGCTGAGCTGAGCCGGAACCCTCCGGAGAACGCGGGGTTTCGTGGAGGTTCCTGTCGAGGAGCCTACCACCATGACGCGCAGGTCTCACCGACGACGGCCGGGGCTGCGAACGTCGCGTGAGATCGCCAACTCGAACGCGGCCAAAGGTGGCCGCATTCGGCTTAGCGGCTGGATTTGCCGCTGCTCTGAGGGCCAACGCGGAGGCCAATAGAGTCACGTCCCCTGGTCGGCATCAAAAGATAGCGTGCGAACTGATTCGGGACGCAAGCGCCGCGTCACGTAAAGTTAAGTGGGGTCCCCGACGTTCTGATTGGACAGGGAAAGCACCGGATATCCACAGCACCTCACTTAATTGGCTGAGTTTTTGCCGATGAGGTCCCGATAGTGTCGAGTTCTCGACAGTCTTTGCTTCTCTGCATCGATAACTTGAAACCGAAGCCCTACGGCGACGTTTCATCCCCCCGATGCAAAGGCCCGTCACCGCGTTGCGAAATCGACTTCTCGCGTCGCTCTCTCCCGACGATTACGGGCTCGTCGCGACCAGTCTCGTGCAGGTGGAGCTGGAGCGGGGCCGCCTGCTGTACGACCCCGGCGACGACATCGAGACGATCTACTTCCCGCAGGACGGGGTGATCTCGCTCATGACCCTGATGGAGAACGGAGCCGCTATTGAGAGCGCCACCATCGGGCGCGAGGGCGCGCTGGGGCTGATGGCGGCCGTGTCGCCGCGCCAGTCGCTGTCGCGGGCGATCGTCCAGACGCCGGTGCGGGCCGCGCGGATCAGCGCCGTGGCGCTCCACGAAGCCTGGGAGAAGAGCCCGGCCATCCGCCAGCTGATCGACCACCATTCCGAGGCCCTGTTCGGGCATGCGATCCAGTCGGTGGCCTGCAACGCCCTGCACTCGGTGGAGGCGCGCTTCTGCCGCTGGCTGCTGACCTGCCACGACCGCATCTCCAGCGACACCGTGGCGTTGACCCAGGAGTTCCTGGCCGACATGCTGGGCGTCCAGCGCACCACTGTGACCGCAGTCGCGCGCAGCCTGCAGGACAAGGGCGCGATCCGCTATCGGCGCGGTGTGGTCGACATCATCGACCGGCAGATGCTCGAGCAGCTGGCCTGCGAATGCTACGGCGCCATCAACCGAACGTACGAGCGCTTGCTGCCGCCGGAGCGCTGAACTGCGCCTAAACCCCCTTGCCCGGGGCCGAAATTCCACCTTTGTTGCACGGCAAGGTAGGGCCGACCCTGCCAGCCTCCAAAACACGTGCATCGAGACGCTGATGACCCCCGCCATGCGAAATATCCTGCTGTCCGCCGCCGCGGCGGCCGCCCTCTGCGCCGGACCCGCGTTCGCGGCCGGTCACGACCACGACTGCGCGGACTCCGCCTGCCAGGCCGAGCTGCTGTTCGATGCAGCCGCCCCGACCGGGTCGGCGAGCGCGCCTTCGCTCGCCACGCCGAAGTACGGCGCCTGGGGGTTCGACCTCTCGGGGATGGATCGGACGGTGAAGCCGGGTGACGACTTCTTCAAGTTCGCCAACGGCACCTGGGACAAGACCACCCAGATCCCCTCGGACCGCGTGCGCTACGGCAACTTCAACAAGCTCCGCGAGCTGTCCGAGAACCGGATGCACGCGATCCTGGAAGAGGCCAAGAGCGGCAAGCTGTCCGATCCCGACGTCGCGAAGATCGCCGCCGGCTACGCCTCCTTCATGGACGAAGCCCTTGCCGAGAAGCTGGACGCCAAGCCCATTCAGCCGGAGCTGGCTCAGGTGCGGGCCGTGAAGACCAAGGACGAATTCACCGGCCTCATGGGCAAGTCCAGCACCACGGGCTTCGCCTCGATCCTGCCTGTGTTCGTCTCGATCGACGCCAAGGCGCCTACCCGATACACAGTGATGGCCGGCACGGGCGGCTTGGGCCTGCCGGACCGGGACTACTACCTGCAGCCCGGTTTCGCCGAGAAAAAGGCCAAGTACCAGGCCTACGTCCAGCAGATGCTGACCATGGCGGGCTGGGAGAAGCCGGCCGAGAACGCCAAGGCCATCGTCGATTTCGAGACCCGGCTGGCGGAAGCGAGCTGGAGCCGCATCGAGCGTCGCGACCGGGACAAGACCTACAATCCCGCGACCCTGGCCGAGCTGACGGCGATGACCCCCGGATTCGACTGGAACCGCTATCTCACCGCAGCCGAGCTGCCGAAGCTGGACCGCGTGGTGGTGACCACCAACACCGCCTTCCCGAAGTTCGCGAAGATCTACCAGGAGACGCCGCTCGACACGCTGAAGGCCTGGCAGGCTTTCAAGGTCGTGGACGGCGCCGCGCCGTACCTGTCGAAGCGCTTCGTCGAGGCGAGTTTCCAGTTCCGCAACAAGGAACTCGCCGGCCAGCCCGAGCTGCAGGCGCGATGGAAGCGCGCGGCTGGGTTCATGGACAACGCCATCGGCGAGTCGATCGGCCGGGTCTATGTGGCGCGGTACTTCACCCCTGAGGCCAAGGCCAAGATGGACGACCTGGTGAAGAACATCCGCACCGCCATGCGCGGACGGATCGAGAAACTCGAGTGGATGGGTCCGGAGACCAAGCAGCGCGCGCTGGACAAGCTGGCCAAGTTCACCGTGAAAATCGGCTACCCTGAGGAGTGGCGCGACTACGCCGATCTGCAACTGAAGGCCGACGACCTTTACGGCAACGTACTGCGGTCGAGCGCCTACGAGTGGCGTCGCGACGTGGCGCGACTGGACGAGCCGGTGGACAAGCGCGAGTGGGGCATGACCCCACAGACGGTCAACGCCTACTACAACTTCGCGAACAACGAGATCGTCTTCCCGGCGGCGATCCTGCAGCCTCCGTTCTTCGATCCGGACGCGGACCCGGCGATCAACTACGGCGGAATCGGCGGCGTGATCGGCCACGAGATCAGCCACGGCTTCGATGACCAGGGCAGGAAGTCTGACGGGGACGGCGTGCTGCGCGATTGGTGGACCGCCGAGGACAACGCGAAGTTCAAGGCGCAGGCCGATCGGCTGGGCGCCCAGTATTCCGCTTTCGAGCCCCTGCCCGGCGCGAAGGTGCAGGGCGGCCTGACCATGGGCGAGAACATCGGCGACCTGGGTGGCCTTTCACTGGCGATCGACGCGTACCACGCCTCGCTGAACGGCAAGCCGGCGCCCGTGCTGGACGGCCTGACCGGGGATCAGCGGGTGTTCCTGGGCTGGGCTCAGGTCTGGCGTGAAAAGAGCCGTGACGAAGCGCTGCGCCAACAGGTGGTCACGGATCCGCACTCGCCGGCCTACTACCGGGTGAACGGGACCATTCGGAACATCCCCGCCTGGTATTCGGCCTGGGAGGTGAAGCCGACCGACAAGCTCTACGTGGCGCCGGAACAGCGCGTCCGCATCTGGTAAGCCGACCTGCGTTCTCCGGTCCGCGAGCTGGCGGACCGGAGAAACGTGGTGAATCCAACCTTAACGCGCGGCTCCCGAGCCCCCACAATCGGAATGGTACGGCGCAGGGTCGCTGCGCCGCCGCGGTGCGAGCCGAAGCAACCTTCACCGCAGTAGTGAGTTCTGGACCGCGGAAAGCTTTGCCGTGGAACGCCGACGTTTGGCTTGCAGGGTTCGATGCGGATCGCAGCACTTCTCAGTCTCGCCCTCCTTTCCGGATGCGCCACCACCACGACGGTGGACGCCCCCACGGCCCTGCAGGGGCATGAGCTGGATACAGCGCTGAACCTCTTCGGGCGCTGGGACGAGAAGATCGTGCTGGCGGGGCGGCCGCATTACGTCTGGCGCCGAGCGATCGTTATGAACGGGAAGACCTACTACTGCGAGCTGCGCGGCGAGGTGGGATTCCGCGACATCATCAGCTCGGCCGTCGTCGAGGGCTACCCGGCCGCCTGCTCGCTGTTTTCGGTGCAGTACGCGAGCGCCCCTGACACCCGCGCAGCTCAGGAGCCGCCGCGCACCCAGGTCATCGCCACCCGCCCGAGCAACTTCCGCCCGGTCGGCGAAGCGCCGCAATCGCCCAGCGCTACCGCCCAAGCTCGAGACGCCGCAGAGCGTCCTCAAGAATAGGCCGCTGTCCGCGATGGATCCTGGTCCGCGCCGCCTCCGGCGTGAGGTAGGCTGCCTGGTCCACTTCGGGGAAGCTGGAGCGGCGGCCTGAGCGGGGCGGCCACTCCATTTCGAAGAGGTTGCTGCGCAAGTCGGTGAGATCGAGGTCCGCTTCCACGAGCCAGGCGTGGACCCACTTGCCCCCAGCCGTACGGCAGGGCGCAAGCGCCACGAAGTGGCCAGCTACCGGCTGGCCCAACTCCTCTTCGACTTCCCGCAGCGCGGCGGCCAGCAGTTCCTCGCCGGGCGCGACGAGGCCTTTCGGGATCGACCAGGCCTCGAGGTCCTTGCCCCGCCAGAAGGGACCGCCGGGATGCACCAGCAGCAGCTCCGGCCCCGCGTCGCCGCGGCGCCAGACCAGAATACCGGCGCTCACCTGCGGCATCGACACGTGAGCGAGGGGGCGGAGATCATTGCCAGAGAACGCACAACGTCGAGAGGACGAGCCGCGTTTTTGTACCGGCGCGACGAAGATGCCCGCAAACGTAGCGGCGGCACCCCCTATGCGCCTATCCTTCGGGCAAACGGCCAAACGGAGGAACCTCGATGAAACACGTGCTACTCGCCGCCCTCGTCGGCGTCCTTGCCCTCCCCGCCGCGGCGTTGGCCAAGGAGGAGGCTCTGGCGGTGCGCGCCGGCGACCTCTCCTTGAGCCAGCCGGCCCATGCTCATCGCATGCTGAGACGCCTTGACCAGGCGGCGCTGGACGTCTGCGGCGCCTCGATCGTCAGCTTGAAGGAACATCAGCGCGCCGTGCGCCGCTCCGGCTGCTACGCACAAGCCATGGAGACCGCCGTGGCCACGCTGAACGCTCCAGCGCTCGACGCGCTCTATCGCCAGCGCGGCCGGACCTACGCGGCGCGCTGAACCCGCGCCGCATCGGTGGGCGCCGGATCAGGGCTTCTTCGCCGCCTGGACCTCGATCTCCGCCAGCATCCCGGGGGCGACGAGACCCGCCACCTCTGAGGTGATCCGCGCGGGCTTGTTCTTCAGCGGGCCATAGACGGCGTTGTAGGCCTCCATCATGCCGGCGAAGTCCATACGGCCGCCCTTCGTTGGGTCCTTCACCAGCAGGACGCGCATCATGACGACGTCTTCCCAGCCATAGCCCTGCGCCTTCAGGATCTCGCCGATCTGGCCCAGGACCGACGTCACCTGGGTCTTCGTGTCGCCGAAGGTCTGCTGGTCGCGCGGCGCCTGCGGATTGGCCGCCTGCGGGGTGATGCCGCTGACGTAGAGCATCTCGGAGCCGGCGGGCACCTTCACCGCCCGCGAGATGAACCCGTTGCTCGGGTTGACGTGCAGGTTCTGCGCCTGGGCGGAACCGGCCGCGAGGGCGAGCGCCAGGGCGGCGAGGACGATCTTCTTCATGTGAGGTCTCCGGCGGATCAGGCGGCGGCCGGGCGGCGGCGGCCAGGCTCCACTGCTACAGTCTGGGCGATGCGGTCGGCGATCAAGCCCACGCTCCGCCAGGCGGAAAGCACGGCGCCTTCCTGCCAACCGGGCATCTGCGAGAGATGGGCGCCCGAAAAATAGACGCGGCCGTGCGGCTGGTTCAGCAGCTTGTAAGCCGGGTCTTCGATGTGGCCTTCCTGGCCGTGCTGCCCGCTGAACGCCGGCCAGGGGCCGAGGTTGAAGGGGATCTTGCTCCAGTTGACGACGGCCGGCTTCTCCAGCTCGCTTCCGTGCCCGGGGTGGAGGCGGCCCACGACCGCGCGGGCCGCGGCGACTTGCGCTTCCAGCGGCTGGGCGGCGAAGCCCTTCGCCCGCGGGCCGGAGCCGTAGCAGGCCAGCAGCATGCCGCGCGCCGTATGCAAGTCGTTCGACGGGTACCAGACGAGGCTGGTGTCGCCGCCGACGAAGGAGATGCCGCCGTAGATCTGCTGCTTCTCCCAGAAGCGAGGCGCCTCGAAGCCGATCTTGTTGGAGAAGTCGTACGGCACGCTGGCGATCGCCTGCTTCACGGGCTTGGCGAAGTTGGCCTCGATCTTCGCCAGGACGTTTAGCGGGATGGTGATCACCGCATAGTCGGCCTGCACCACCTGGCGAGCGCCGCTGGCGCGATCGCGGTAGGCCACCGCGACACCGGCGGGAAGGTCGCGGATCTGCAGCACCTCGGCGTTCAGCACGACAGGGCTGCGGATCGCGCGGTGGAAGGCTTCCGGGATGCGGTCCATGCCGCCCACCGGCTGGAACATGGTCGCCTGCATGTAGAGCATGTCGTCGAACAGCGTCGCCCCCAACTGGTCGTTGGCGAGCAGCTCCTTGAGCGGCAGGGGTGGACGGTCGACGGCGAAGCGGTCGGCCGCCCCGGGAACGGTGACGAAGCCGGACCGCTCGGTGCCCTTGAAGCGCATCTCCGGATCGAGGTCGCCGTAGAACCGCAGGAACGGCAGCAGGCGCCGCTTCTCGTCGGCGGTGAGGTCCTGGTCCAGGGCGCCGCGGTTCAGCGCCTTTGCGAGCAGCTCCGAGATGTGGCCGCGGGTGTCATTCACCCCCTGGCGCATCTGGATCGGCTTGCCGCCATTGGAGTCCGCGTCCCAGACATAGGCGCTACGGCTGGAGTTGATCTCCACCTCCAGCGGGACGCCCAGCTTGGTGCAGTAGCCCAGCAGCGCCTCGTGGTGGCTCGGGATCCGGGCGGGGCCCGCGTTCATATAGACGCCGTCGGAGAAGCTGACGGTCTGGTCGGCTTCCCCCACCATCTCGATCTTCGAGCCGTTGCGGAGAGTCCAATTTCGGCCGCCGACCCGCTCGCGCGCCTCGAGCACGGTGACCTGGAACCCCGATCGCTCGAGTTCATAGGCGGCGGTCAGGCCGGCGATGCCCGCCCCCAGCACCACCACCTTCTTCCCCCGCCCCGCGGCAGCGCCGAGCGCCGGCGTCTGCGCCCCGGCGGGCGTGGGCAGCAGCCCCATGCTGATCATGGCGGCGTAGGCGGCGCCATAGCCGCCTGTGGCCCCCACCCGATGCAGGAACGACCTGCGGCTGATTTCCATCACACCCTCCACGACGACGCACCCGGCGACTGAACCGAGCACCGGCCAGCCGGGCTGTCCGTTCAAGGCGGCGCGACGATTCCGGCCCGCTTGCCCGCCCAACGATCAGAATTAGGGCGCCTGAAGGTCAGCTCCTGAACATTCTGACAAACAGTTCAAAAGCATCCGGCATGAATTCGACTCTCGATCGCAAATCGACACCAGCGTCGAACGCGCTATTTGTGGGTGAAAAAGCATCAAGCGCGCCGCTTTCCGCCTGAATCCAAGCAGTTCTTCAAAGCGTCATCTAATTCCATTGACTCGCACTCACATCAGGCCGGTCCTGATGCTCGCAACACGCAGCCACACCGGATCTTCCAGGGGCCGGAATGAACAGAGATGGCCTCGATTGCTTTGGGGATAGGAGACGATCCGGCCGGGGCGACCTCTCTACTGGGGAAGCACGGATGACAGACGTTTGCGAGAGGCCGGTCGTCTGCAGACGACGACCCATGCGGACCGGACTGCAAGGCCGGGTCAGCCGCTGACGTCCAGCACCCAAGAACAGCATCAGGTCTCTGCACACAAGAAACGGGGGTTATCTCATGCAGATCAAGACACGCCGGCGGCTCTGGCTCGCCGGCATCTCGGTCCTCGCGGCCGCAGCGGGCAACGCGGCCTGGGCCCAGGCCGACATCGACGAGGTGATCGTCACCGGCTCACGGGCGGCGCCTCGCACGGCTATCGAGTCCCCGGTGCCGGTGGACTCGTTCAGCGCCGATGAGATCGAGTCTATCTCGGTCACCGACACCCAGGACCTGCTGAAGACCCTGGTGCCGTCCTACACGCTAAGCCGCCAGCCGATTTCGGATGGGGCGACCTTCATCCGGCCGGCCTCGCTGCGCGGCCTGCCCTCGGACAAGACCCTGCTGCTGGTAAATTCCAAGCGGCGGCACCGGTCGGCGCTCGTGGTCACCGGTGGCTCCGGCGTGCAGGCGCAGGACGCGGCGCAGATCCCCGCCTCGGCGCTGAAGTCCGTGGAAGTGCTGCGCGACGGCGCCGGCGCCCAGTACGGCTCCGACGCGATCGCCGGCGTCATCAACTTCATCCTGAAAGACGGCTCAGACGGCGGCAGCCTCCAGGTGCAGGCTGGCCAGTTCTACGAGAAGGACGGCGACGCGATCGTCGTCAACGGCAGCAAGGGTTTCGCCCTGCCGAGCAACGGCTTCATCAACGTCTCTTTCGAGTACGTGACGGAGCAGCCGACGGCGCGCGTCCAGACCTTCTGCAACCGCAACATCCCAAACCAGTCCGCCGGCTTCTGTATTCCGGTGTTTGGCAGCGAGACAACAGGCCCGGGCACCGCTTACACGGCCGCCTATGCCCAGCAGGTGAACTACCAGGGGCTCTACCAGCGCATCCCGCAGAAATGGGGCCAGCCGGAGGGCGAGGCGTTCCGGATGTTCGCGAACTCGGCCATCGAGCTGGGGGTGGGCGAGCTCTATGCCTTCGGCAACTATGGCCGCAGCCGCATGAAGCAGGACTTCAACTACCGGAACCCGGTGGACGTGGGCGCCTCGGCGAACAACCTCGACGACTACGTCCGCATGTCCAACGGCCAACTGTTCCGGGCCAACCAGATCTTCCCGCTGGGCTTCACGCCGGAGTACTTCGGGACCATCACCGACTACTCCCTGGTGGGTGGCTACCGCGGGGAGGCAGGAGCTCTCGGCTACGACCTGTCCGCCCGCTACGGCTACGACAAGCTGCGGTACGATCTCGACGAGACGGTGAACTTCTCCCTGGGCGAAAAGAGTCCCACCGAGTTCCATCAGGGCGATCTGGTCAGCGACGAGTTGGCGCTCAACGCCGACTTCACCTATGGCCTGCAAGGCTTCACGCCGCAGCCGATCGCCATCGCCTTCGGCGCGGAATACCGCAAGGAAGGCTACGAGATCCGCTCGGGCGACGTGAACGCCTACATTGCGGGCCCGTACGCCCAGCAGGACCCGTACGACTTCTGCACCAACGAGGCCACCGTGGCGCTCCGCACCCTGAGGCCGGGCGCGCCGCAGAACGCCGGCATCGTCTGTAACTCGACCACCCAGGTGATCGACGGCCGAACCTTCACCAACCCGGTCTATGCGGTGCTGGGCGTCGGCTCGAATGGCGCCCCGGGGATGTCGCCGCAGTACGCGGGCCGGCTGACGCGGAACTCGAAGGCGGCCTACGTCGACGTCTCCACCGACCTGACCGACCGCATTTTCCTACAGGGCGCCTTACGGGCCGAGGACTTCTCCGACTTTGGCTCGACCCTCGACTACAAGATCGCCGGGCGGTTCGAGATCAACGACGTCTTCGCCATCCGCGGCTCCACCGGCACCGGCTTCCGCGCCCCCACAACCGGCCAGAACTTCACCACGATCGTTTCTACGGTCGTGAACAACGGTCAGCCGGTGGCGCAGGGCCTGTTCCCGGCGAGCAATCCGGTCGCCCAGTTCCTGGGCGCCGAGGACCTAGAGCCCGAGACCTCGACCAACTTCTCGCTGGGGATCACGGCCCAACCGATGCCGGGCCTCTCGATCTCCGTGGACGCCTACTTCATCAAGATCGACGACATGTTCTACGCGGTCACCCCGATCACGGTGACGCCGTCGCTGCAGGCCGCCCTCATCGCGGCTGGCGTGCCCGGCGCCGACACCATCGGCCAGGTGAACTTCTTCCAGAACGCCTTCGACGCCGAGATCCAGGGCGTCGACGTGGTCGCCACCTACGCCCACAACTGGGACAGCGGCCAGAGCACCAATCTCACAGCCTCGCTCAACTGGAACATGCCGGTGGTCAAGAAGGTGAAGACCATCGTCGATCCGTCCGGCGTCACCCGGTCGTTCTTCGACGGCGAATACGTCTATGACTTCAAGCATTCGGAGCCGCGCTGGCGGGGTGTCATGAGCGCCATGCACAAGGCCGGGCCCTTCAGCGCCGTGGCCCGGGTCTCCGTGTACGGGCCCTACAAGAACATGTTCAGCGCCACCAACAACGTGGTGCAAAAGTGGGATCCGGAGGTCTTCCTCGACCTGGAAGGCAGCTGGGAGGCGACCGAGAACACCAAGCTCTCGCTCGGCGTCCGCAACGTCTTCGACAACTACCCCGAACGCGACCTGATCGGGGAAAGCGCCACCAACGGTCGGATCTACCGCTCCGACATGATTGTCGACTGGCAGGGCGGCTTCTACTACGCGCGGGTCGGCGTCACCTTCTGACCGGCCGCCCCTTGGCGGTCAGGAGCTGATGATCCGGCAGGGCGGGCTCTGAAAGGAGCCCGCCCTTTCTAATCTGGAGCGCAGCGCGCGACCTGAAGCGGCCGCGCGTGTCCGTTCAGAGCGTTTTGGCCATGCGGACCAGGGGCACGCGCACGCCGCTGGAGGTCTCGGCATGGAACGGCTCCACCTCGGAATATCCGCACGCCTGGTAGAGCGAGACGCCACCCAGCGTAGCCGCCAGTTCCGCCCGGACGAAGCCCTCCGCGCGCGCGGCCGCCTCGCACGTCTCGAGGACGCGCCGGCCTAGCCCGCGCCGGGCGAAGTCCGGATCGGTGTACATCGCCCGCACCCGGGCCGGCTCGCGGGCCGGGTCCAGAACAGCGGCGTCCCGGCCTGCGCTGTGGTCGCCGCCGAACAGGGTCGCGCGCCGGCTCCAGCCGCCGCTGGCGGCCAGACGACCCTGCGCCTCGATCACATAGTAGGTCCGGTCGGTGATCAGTTGGGTGTCGAGGCCCATGACCTCGAATGACGCGGCGAGTTCAGCGGCCGTCAGGAAGGGCTCGAGCAGGCGCCGGATTGACCGGTTCATCAGGACGCGGAGCGCCGGCGCGTCCTCCAGGGTGGCAGGGCGCAGAACGGGCGCGGGGACCTGGCTCATTGGGGGATTTGAGCGAAGCCGCGCCGGCCTGCAAGGCGCAGGCTGCCGGCCCCGCTGCGATCAGGCGGAGGTGCTCAGGCCGCAACCACCCGCGCACCGCCCGCAAGAGCCGTCAGGCCCGCGAGCGCCGGGGCGGCATGGTCACCGGGTCCGCTCGGGTGGGCATGGGCGTGAATGGCGGGCGCTTGAGCCCGCTGACGAGCTCCGCCACCCGGACCGGACCGCCGGTCTGGAAGCACTGGTTGGCCGCCGCGCCGATGAGCATGGAATAGGCGCCGCCGTGCTGGTTGGAGGCGCGGCCGTACTGGTCGGCGTGCGCGCCCGGCAGGAAGATGTCGTCGAGCATCAACTTGTCGCCGCCGCCGTGACCGCCCTCTCCGGTCCATGGCTCCAGTGTCCGCGCCGCCCCCCGCAGCGGCATGACCCGCGTGGTCACCCCGCCGGCCTCGATGCCGCCCTGCACCATGTCGGCGCCGGCCACATAGACCTGCTCGACGATCTGGTGCTCCAGCCGTCCCTTCGTGCCGTTGAAGGCTATAGTGTAGCCCTCCCACGCGTTGCAGGCGTTCAGCGAGTACGAGAGCGTGGCGCCGGTGTCGTACTTCACGATGACATTCATGGTGTCCTCGATGTCGATCTCGGGACGCCAGACACACTGGTCGCGGAAGTAGCCGTCGTAGCGCTCGTTCTCGAGGTAGAGAGCCTTCAGTCCGGGGTCCGCCGCCAGGTCCAGGTAGAACCCGCACCTGGCCTTCTCGGGACAGGTGAAACAGCGCTCGTGGGCGCCCGACAACCCCATGCGACGGGCGGTGGCCGGGGTGTAGAACTCCTTCTTGCCGTAGGCGAAGACCGTGTCCGGCACCGCAGACAGCCACCAGTTGACCAGGTCGAAGTGGTGCGTCGCCTTGTGGATCATCAGGCCGCCGGAACTGGCCTTGTGAGAGTGCCAGCGGCGGAAGTAGTCGGCCCCGTGGTTGGTGTTGAGCAGCCAGTTGAAGTCGACCGAAAGGATGTCGCCGATCTCACCGCTCATCAGCACGTCCTTCACCTGGGTGCGCGGCGGCGAGTAGCGGTAGTTGAAGGTCACCCGCAGGTCCTTCCCGGATTTGGCGCAGGCGTCGAGGATCCGCTGGGCCTTTGCGGGCGTCGTGGTCATCGGCTTTTCCGTGATCACGTCGCAGCCGGCCTGCAGCGCTCGGACGATGTAGTCGTCGTGCGTCGCGTCCACGGTGGTGACGATCACGGTGTCGGGCTTCGCTTCGCGGATCATCCGGTCGAAATCGGCATGGCCGTAGGCGCGCGGTGGAGCAGCCTTGGCGTTGCGCGCCCGGCTTTGGCAGTACGCCAGCCGTCCCGGGTTGGTGTCGGCGATGGCCACCAGCTCGCTGTGGGCTTTGTAGGGACCCCAGATCGCATCCTGGTACATCCGGCTGCGGTGTCCGACGCCCACGATGGCGTAGCGCGTCCGGGGTGCTGCGGCGCGTGCGCCCTGCCCCGCCGCGAGCGCCGCAGCCGCGCCAACACCCGCCACCACGCTGCGGCGGTCCACACCCCTGGCCATGCTCCATCCTCCCTTTTGTTGTGAGGATCGTAGCCGCGCCCACACAAATTGCTACCGGTGTCATCCGGAGAAGGACGAAGCCGCCCGGCGGGGAACAAGCTTCACAAGGTCAACGTGACGCAGCTTTGTGGCCGCCGCCCGCCACATTGCGGCCCGGACACATCCCCCAGTCTCGCGCCTGCAAACGAGCCGGGGGGCCACCCTCAAGACTGCGAACCGGGGCGCCGTATCAAGCGGCGCTTCCACACATCCGCCCGCCGTCGGGAGCGGGGCGGACAACCCATGACAAGGGGATCACGGGAAATGAGCACCGGAAGCTATGCGGACCTGCTGCGCGCGCTGGGTCAGAATGAGTCGGGCAACAACTACAGCTTCGTGAGCAGCGTGGGGTACCTGGGCCGCTTCCAGTTCGGCGAGGAGGCCCTCCAGGCGGTCGGCTTCTACCAGGGGAACGACGGCACGGGCGCGATCGACTTCATCGGCAGGTGGACGGCCAAGGCCGCCTCGTTCGGCGTGACGGACAAGGCGAGCTTCCTGGCCTCCCCCGCGGCCCAGGACGCCGCCCAGCAGGCGTGGTTCGAGAACATCCACCAGGACCTGCAGAAGCTGGACCTGCTCAAGTACGTGGGTCAGTGGGTGGGCGGTGGCCAGGTGAGCATGTCGGGCCTCATCGCGGGCGCGCATCTCGTCGGCGTCTGGAACCTTAAGGACTACCTCTCCACCGGTGGCGCCATGGACATGCGTGACCCGTACGGCACGCCGGTGTCCCAGTACGTCCACAAGTTCGCCGGCTACGACACGCCTTGGTCCGGCAGCCCGGTCGCGACGCCGAGCCCCACACCGGCCGTGAGCGCGCCCTCGGCCGACGACACATTCTGGGGCGGCGGCGCGGCGGACCGGGTGAATGGCGGCGCGGGTAACGACACCCTGTCTGGGGGCGATGGCCGCGACTACCTCCGCGGCGACGAGGGCGCCGACAGCCTGTCCGGCGGCGGCGATGCCGACGACCTGAACGGCAACACCGGCAACGACACCGTTTCCGGCGGCTGGGGCGACGACTGGGTCGTCGGCGGCCAGGACCAGGACCAGCTGTTCGGCGACGACGGCTCCGACGTGGTGCTGGGCAACCTGGGCGCCGACACGCTCTCGGGCGGTGCGGGCGCGGACGTGGTGCGCGGCGGCCAGGGTGACGACCTGGTGCAGGGCGCGGACGGCAATGACTGGCTGGCCGGCGACCGCGGCTCCGACGTGCTGATCGGCGGCGGCGGCGCGGACACCTTCCACGTCTTCGCCCAGTCCGACACCGACCGGGTGCTCGACTTCAACTATTGGGAAGGCGACCGCGTCGACGTCATGGACGGGACACAATACTGGACAGCCCAGGTGGGCGCCGACACCGTGGTCACCCTGGACGGGGGCTCCCAGCTGACGCTGGTGAACGTGCAGCTCTCGTCCCTGGGCTCCGACTGGATCTTCTGATCCGGACCCCCGGCGGCGGGCTCGCAGTTAGGCGGTGAGATCCTTCTCACCGCCGGAGCCCGCCAATGGACCTACCCGACCTCCATCTTCTCGTGGGCCGCCAGGACGAGATCACCTGGTGGCAGATGTCGATCCGCGCGGTGATCATCTTCCTGTTCGGCATCCTGCTGGTGCGGGTCGCCAGCAAGCGGGTGTTCGGCCGCTGGGGCGCCATCGACATCATCCTGTCGGTGATCATCGGCTCCAACCTTAGCCGGGCGCTCACCGCAAGCGCGCCGTTCCTCGAGACGCTGATAGCGTCGGCCGCACTCGTGGCCCTGCACTCCGCACTGACCTGGGCGGCCGTCCGCTGGCGCTGGCTCGGCCCAGCGGTGAAGGGCCAACCCTGCCGGATCGCGGCGGACGGCTGTTTCGAGGAGGCGGCTCTCCGCAAGCATGGGGTCGGGCCGCACGATCTGGAGGAGGCGCTCCGGGAAGCTGGCCTGAAGTCGCGGGACAAGGTCGACGAGGCGTGGATCGAGCGGAACGGGGACATCAGCATCATCAGGCGCTAGTAGACGGGCCATCGGGAGGGCTTCGATGGCGACGGCGATCCTGCAGGCGCGGATGAGCTCATCCCGCCTGCCCGGCAAGGTGATGAAGCCGTTGGCCGGGCGACCCATGGTCGAACGACAGCTCGAGCGGCTGCGCAGGTGCGAGACCCTGGACCGGCTGATCATCGCCACCAGCACCGACTCCTCAGACGATCCGCTGGCGGCCCACTTGGAGAGCATCGGCGTCGAAGTCTTCCGTGGATCGCTCTCCGACGTCCTTGGTCGCTACCGCGGCTGTGTGGAGGCCCTCAAGGTCGCGGACGACGTGGTGCGGCTGACCGCGGACTGCCCCTTGGCGGATCCCGGGGTGATCGACGCCTGTGTGCGGCGACGCGCCGAGCAGGGCGTTGACTACTGCTCCAACGGACGGGTCCGTACCTATCCGCGTGGGCTCGACGTGGAGGTGTTCACCACCGAGGCCCTCCTGGCCGCCGGTCGCGAGGCGACCAGCGCGTATGACCGCGAGCACGTGACGCCCTACCTCTACGCCGCAGGCTCGCGCTTCACCCAGGCGGCCCTGACCCAAGATCGTGACGAGAGCGGCCTGCGCTGGACGGTGGACACACCGGAGGACTACGCGTTCGTCGCGCGGGTCTACGACGCGCTCTACCCTGCGGATCCGGCGTTCACGTCGGACGACATCCGGACGCTGCCGTTCCAGAGGTTCGAGCGCGAGGCCTAGGCCGACTACTCCACCATATCCCAGGCGAGCGGCGCCCCGCGCTTCAGGGCGCGCGCGGCTCGGCGGCCGAGAACCTCCGGCAGGTGTTTCGGCGGCAGGCCGAACCCCGGGCGGATCGAGCGGACATTCTGCGGCGTCAGCGGCTGGCCCGCGGCGACATCGGCGGTCACGTAGAGCGAGCGGCGATGATCGCGGCTGGAGGCCTCGCAAGCGGCCTCGTCGTACTGGACTGTGCCCAGCGCCTCCCAGGCAGTGCGGGTGTCCTCGACCAGTCGCTTCAGCTCGGCGGGCTCGAGCGAGAAGTCGCTGTCCACCCCGCCCTCAGCGCGGCTGAGCGTGAAGTGCTTCTCGATGAAACATGCGCCGAGCGCCACCGCCGCGATGGAGACCGCCACGCCCAAAGTGTGGTCGGAGAGACCCACCACCACGTCGTGCTCGGCCGCGATGTGGGTCAGCGTCTTCAGGTGCATCTGCGAGGCCGGCGTCGGATAGCCGCTGGTGCAGTGCAGGAGGATGATCTCGTTACCCCCAACCTTGCGCGCCGCAGCCACCGCCTCGGCGATCTCCTGTGGTGAAGCTAGGCCGGTCGACATGATCAACGGCTTGCCGGTGTGGGCGCAGAGCTCGATCAGCGGCAGGTCGATCAGCTCGAAGCTCGCGATCTTGAACGCCGAGGCGCCAAGCCCGTCGAGGAAGGCCACCGCCGTCGGATCGAATGGCGAGGAGAAGATGTCGATCCCGATCGACCGGGCATGGGCGAACAGCCGCTCGTGCCAATCCCAAGGCGTGTGGGCTTCCTGATAGAGTTCGTAGAGCCTGCGACCGTCCCAAAGCCCGCCGTGGACGCGGAACTCGGGGCCGTCATGGTCGATCGTGATGGTGTCGGCGGTATAGGTCTGCAGCTTCACGGCGTGCGCTCCCGCCGCCTTGGCCGCGTCAATGAGGGCCACGGCGCGAGCGATGTCGCCGTTGTGGTTGCCGGACAGCTCGGCGACCACGTACGGCGGCTCTTCCAGGCCGATCCGGCGGCCGGCGATAGTGACGCTCTTCGTCATCTGGAAATCCCCTCGAGCCGGGCGAGCGCGCCCGGCACGTCGGTGAACCTGGCGGCCTCAGCATCCGCCCGGAAGCGAGGCGGGTCGACTGCGGCGAAACGGCCGGTGCGCACGCGGATCGACTTGGCCCCGATGGCCTGGGCGGCGGCGATGTCGTGGAGCGGGTTGTCGCCCACCACCACGGCCTCCTCGGCGCTTCCGCCCAGGCGCTTCAATGCCTCGCGGTAGCCCCGCGGGTCGGGCTTGGGCGCCTCGTGCTCCCAACAGAACAACAGCTCGTCCACGAGCGCCTTCAGGCCGAGCGCCTGGGCCTTGCGGGCCTGCATCTCGTGCAGTCCGTCGGTGACGACGGCCAGCTTCCAGTCCCGGCGCAGCTCGGCAAGGGTCCCGGCCACGCCCGGCCAAAGCGCGATCTCGGGGTCGTGGCTCCGGTAGACGGCCACAAGGTGCTGCACCAACTCCGGCGTGGGCTCGATCCGGAAGCGCATCAAGGCGCCGTCGAACAGCTTGCCACGCCCCTGGAGGTCGAGCCCCTCCACCATCTCGGCCCGCAGCGCCTCGGCGTCGGCATGCGGGAACTGCTCGTGGATCGCGTGCGCGACCGCCCGGAAGCCGGAGAGGACGTAGGTCCGCTCGTCGTAAAGGGTGTCGTCCATGTCGAGCAGCAGGACTCGTTTCATCGGGCGACGGCGGCCAGGTCGGCGGGCATGACGAAACGGTCTTCAGCGTGGCGCAACATCATCAGGCCGTAGGCGATCTCCCGCGGTGCGGCGGCCGCCTCGCGCTCGCCGGCCAGCATCTGCAGGATACGGTCGGGCGACGCGAGCCCGGCGCGGATCGCGAGATTGGAGGCGCCGCCGAACCGCGGGTTGACCTCGATGAACCGGGGCGGACGCCCGGGCTCGTAGAACGCCTGCAGGACGTTGTGGCCCACGAGCCCCAGGATCTCGCAGAGCTGGAGCGCCTGGTGAGTCAGCTCGGGCGCGTCTACGACCTGGGACTTCACCGCCTCGCCAGCCCGCACGACGAGCCGCAGGCGGGCCACGGCCTGAAGTGGTCGTCCCGCGAGGTCCATCAACACGTCAATGGTGAACTCCGGGGTCTTGTCGAGCTCCTGCACGAGGTGATCCTCGCCGCCTGGGAGCTCGGCCGGATGATCGACGCGGCGGGCGCCTGCGCCCCCTGCACCGCGGGTCGGACGCACGAAGACCGGGAAACGCTCGGGCGGCTCGCCCGGCGCGTAGGTGCGGGGCGTCTCGAAGCCGTTCGCGCGGCACGTCTCGCTGAAGCGGCGCTTGTCCTGGCAGATCTCCAGCGCCTCGCGGGCAGCCACCAGGCCTGTGACGCCCTCCTCTGCGAGCGAGGGGCGCAGCGCGGCCAAGGGGGCCAGCTCACCATCGCGGGTGGGGACCACCAAGGAGATGGATCGCACCCGGCACGCCTGCGCCAGGGCCGCGCCAAAGTCGGGGTCATCGCTGCGCGGCAGCAGGAACGCGCCGTCGGCCTCGAACAGGGCGGCGTTGTCGGCGGCGATGTCTGCGGCGAACACCTGGCCGCCCCGCGGACCGGCAGCCTCTTGGAACGCCCGGACCAGCAGGACCTTCGCCGCGGCGCTCAGGACCAGGACATTCACGGCTCAGCGCCCGGCAGGCCGGGCGTAGGCCGTCTGATTGCGGCCGATGCCGGCCAGGGCGCAACCACGGCGATAGGCGACCACCGCCTCGATCCCGCGCTCGCGCCAGAGGCCCATCTCGAACGCCACGCGCACGAAGTGACAGGCGCGGCCGCGGGCCTTCTCCTCGAGGTAGTTGGTGTCGGGGTTGAGCAGGAAGACGTCGATCGGGAATTCGCCGAGGTGTTCTGACACCTGCCAGCCGTGGGCCGCCAGCGCCTTCGGCAGGGTGTCGGTGTTGAAGTAGTTCAGGTGGTCCGGGGGCGCGAGCCAGAAGTCCGGAGCGCCGTGTCCTCGCCGCACGATCTCGTCCTGCAGCCACGAGCCGTCGTTCGGCACGGCGATCCGCAACAGGCCCTGCGGCGCCACGATCGCCCGCAGCCTGTCGAGCAGGCCCATGGGGTCGATCACGTGCTCGAGCACGTTGTTGCAGATGATCAGGTCGTAGGTCTCGCCCGCGGCGATCGCCTGGTCGAGCAGCTGAAAGGCGTCGCCAGTCGTCAGCGCGCCGGCCAAATGCGGGTGGAACTCGCGCACCCCGTCGTCGGTGAAATCGAGCCCGGTCGCCCGCCAGCCGCGCTTCAGGAAGTACTCGAGCGTGAAGCCCTCGCCGACGCCCACCTCCAGGAGACGGCCGGGGGCGCGGCCCCAGACGTGCTCGGCCTCGGCCGGCTGCAGCCATTTGTGCTCCAGCTCCTCGGCGGTGTAGCCGAAGGCGTAGGGCGTCCGGCCATCGCGCGAACCGTAGTACTTGTCACGGTAGTAGGCGGCGAGCTCGTCCGGCGTCGGCCGGGGCTCCAGCTCCATGTGCCCCTCGGGCCTCTCCACCAGCCGCATCGCCGAGATGTCCATGACGAACGGTTCTCATCCGATCCGGTAAACGCCCCGCTAACCATGTTGCCAGTGGAGGTGGCCCGGACCGGGTCCAGGGCCAATTGGCGCGGTGAGACGTGGAGAGTCACTCGAGCGGCTTGGCGCGCCGCTGCGCGGGCGTTGGAGCGGATGAAGGGAATCGAACCCTCGTCGTGAGCTTGGGAAGCTCCTGCTCTACCATTGAGCTACATCCGCCGGGTCGCCGAGGCGGTTTCTGGCATACGGCCCCGTACCTCGCAAGTTGCCGCCGCTAGCTGTGCATCGAGAATGAAAAAAGGGCGCGCCTGTCGGCGACGCCCTTCGTGATCCCGGAGTCGTGTGACTCAGACGTATCGATGTCCAGCACCTGCTTGGTCCGGTTCAGCCCGCCGAGAACGCGGCCCGCAGTCGGCTCCGCGACTGGGGCGTCGCGAAGAAGGGGGAGGAAATTCATCACACCGTTCCGTTGAACGGCATAGGCCGCGGCGAACAGAACTGGCGGAACCACTATGCCTTCCTAAAGGTGCTGCCGCAGGAGACGCATCAGCGCCTGACGCGAAGCTGGAATGGGAAGCCCCGCTTCGACCCCGTGCGACGCGTCTGGTATGGCACCACGGATTGGCAGAAGGCCGTGCCCGCCGGCTTCGCGGCCTATGCAGCCGACACCTGGGAGAATGTGACGCGCCCATTCTCGCCGCCCACGCCCGGGTCCAAGACCCCGACTCGCTACCGCTGAGCTTCACAAGTCGCTTGCCCTCACGTACGTTCCACCTTCGTTCCGGCGAGGTGATGGCATGAAAACAGGTGAGGCGAACTTCCGCTTTCCGGTCCTGGGGTTCACATCGGATCTCAACATCTGGGGGTTCCAGGACTTGGATCGCCTGACGAGGTGCGGACCGCGCACCCTGAAGGAAGACACGCAGATCGGAATGGAGTTCGTCGATGCGGACGGTCGCCGGTGGAAGGTTCGCTCAGTTCGGCGGACCGGGCGCGCCGGCTCGCTTTTCTCACTGCTGCTGCCGTTCGGGCCGCCTCAGTCCCGCATAGAACACGAGCTTGACCCGATGCATGCGGTCTCAATCGAGGAGGTTCGCCACCAGGTATGTGCTGCCATGGAGGCGCACGCCGAAAACTACTTCGAGGGCGACGAGCGGGAGACCGAATTCGAACCGCTTCTTTCCGCAGTTCGGACGGCTCGCTCGGTCCGCGAACTCTACGAGTTGCTACAGCCCGACACCTTTGAGCCGCACTAACGACACTGCTCCTCAAGGACGAGACGCGTGTGCGCAACCGCGATTTGTTTCTGTTCCGGTCGTTGCTACTGAGGCGGGGCCGCTCGCGCCCGAATTGCCGCTCCAATTCGAAAACGATGCAGCAGATATGCAGCATCGAATGAGCAACTGCAGGAAGTTAAGTCGAGCTCCATCCAAAGAAAGCGAATCCGGTTCAACAATTTAGGCGGCTCGGTACCGCCCGATCATGCTGAGGGATATTGATGTCCTTCGTTTGGGAAGCTAAGCTTCAGAATTCCGTGCCCCCGCGAAATTCTATCTCCCGATCGAGCCGTGTGGAACGCATTTCTTTCCATACGGAAGCGACATCCGGCCTGATCCAGGACAAAGAGGCCTTGTCTAACTCAGGCTAAGCGATCACCGGATGGATCTGAAGTGGCGCAACCAGCCAATCCCTGACCCGCGCGACCTTAGCCACGCTGGTGGGTATGGCGGTCCGAGGCACGGGCTTGGCTAGGGTTCGACAGGCTTCTTCAGGTTCGCCCATCCGATATAGCGTCAGGGCTAGCCCCACCAGCGATCCGCCATGAGCCACGGACGGTGAGCGCGCCCTCGCGATTGTACCAATCCGTAGCCTGCTGCTCGAGCGTTCGAACCTTGTCAAACCACGGCAACCCAAATCGACCACACTGGCGGCCATGTCCGCGGGGCCGTCCAACTCATCCTTCGTCCACCAGCGGCTTACCCCGCCGATCAATTGGCCGATACGCACATCGACCGGTGGCATCTGTATCGCGCCTTCTGCCGCGAAGATCTCAAGGAAGAGCTTTCCGTCTCGAGATCCTTCTGCAGCAGATCCAAAGTGACGCCGCCTAGCCAACTGCCGTGTCGGTGGACACATTCCTACATGTTACCTCGAACACGTATCCGGTCGTCGCCCCGCTTGGCGAACCCCAGCGGCCGGAGGGCGTCATCAGGCGCCTTAGCGTAGGATTTCCGGGTCACATGTAGTCCTTGGGATCGTGGAAAATCGCGCGGGTCTTCCTGCCTGTCTCCAGTTCATATCGCTCAACAGCTCGCGCCGCGTCCTTGCGCCCCCGCGGTCTGTTGGGCTTAAGTTCCATTTGCTTGCGCGAATTCGGACCGCCCTTACGCGGCGGAGCTTGCACATCGGGGCGCCGCACACCGTGTTCTGTCACGATGTTCTTCTCTCCATCCCACCCTGGCTTGGCGTTGACGCGTCCTTCAAGGCCGCATGAGCCCGCTGACCGGCGGCGGCCTCTGGGGTATGGCCACCACGCGGGAACAGCCTCTTTCGAACCAAAGGCGCCTGACGTGCAGTGGGTCCAGCCAGACCTGCCCCAACAGCGGCGGCGCCACCGAGGCCCAGCCCGACCGCCACAGGAGCCAGCGCTGGAATGGCCATCCAGCTGTTCTGATTGGCGATCTCGCGCCGCGTAGCCCTGAATTCAGCCTGCTGACGGCGCAGCTCCGCCACATCATCGGGCGGTGGCGCATAGAGCAAGCCGTACCGAGTTCCCGCTGCGGATTGAGCTCTGGCTTGGGATGATGGGGCTGACGAAGACCTGCCCACGCCCCCCTGCTGCGCACCCAGGACTACGACGTCACTCGGACGTGCAGCCGACAGGTTTTTGCCCCGTCCGCGTCGATGCAGACCATCTATCGTTACCCGCCGCATAGTGAGCGTCCCGTTGAGCCTGCTCGCGATTTCGACGAGCGACGAACCCATCCATGGTTTCAGGCGCGCGCGAGCGCGCCAGCTGAGCGCCAGCCATTGCTTCCCCTCTTTGCGTCAGAGCGCTGAGGAGAGGGCGGGGCCCACGCACACTCGTCCAGCTTAGCACCCAGTATGGTTCAGCTCGAGTCGGAGGTCAAGAACAAAACAGGAACGTGCCCCAAATGAGGGGTTACTTGTCGCTGCCTCCGTCCCGGCCAAGCCTAGAAGCGGCGGAACTCACGCGGGGCGGGCCTGTCCGGCCTGGTCCTCAATCTGGCTCTGCTCGTCGGTGTCCGCGGGTGGAGGCGCGGCTTGGGCCGGCTCATCTGGCCAGCGGGCCGGGGTGGTGTGTGGCGCGTCCGCGAGGCCCGGGGCCGCGACGGGATCCCCGGAGGCGGCGGGGTCGGCGCCGCCCTGTTCCGTTCGTCGGTTCTGTTCGCCCATGGCGGCCTCCCTGTCTGAAGCCGAAGGACGCCAGGGCCGCAGCGGTTCCGTCAGCCGCCGGCGGCCATGACCGGGGCCATGCCGTTCGGCGACAGGATCTCGATCCAGTAGCCGTCGGGATCGGTGATGAAGGCGATGCCCTTCATGACGCCGTCGTCCGGGCGTTTGCGGAAGGGAACGCCGAGCTCTTCGAAGCGGGCGCAGGCCGCGCGAACGTCCGGCACGCTGACCCCCAGGTGGCCGAAGCCTCGGGGCTCGTCGTTTCCGCTGTGGTAGCCCTGGAAGTCCGGATCGCTCTCCGTACCCCAGTTGTGGGTCAGCTCCAGCGTCGTCTCCCGGCTGAAGATGAAGCGCCCCCGCTCGGCCGGGTCGTCCGGGATCTGCTCTCCGTCGGCCAGGTAGGCCATGAAGTAGAGCGAGAACTTCATCGGCGGAAAGTCGAGCTTCTGCAGCAGGCTCATGCCGAGCACGTCTCGGTAGAAGGCGACCGACGCTTCCGGATCGCGCACCCGCAGCATGGTCTGGTTGAGGGTGAAGCCGGCCGTGGCCGGATCGCGCTGTGTCATGGTGATCTCCGCCTGGGAGAGGGAGCTAGGCGGCGGGGCCTTCCACCGCAAGCCCGCAGCAGCCTAGGCTCCGACCATGTCAGAACCCATGACCTACGCCCGCTACCTGGGCCTGGACGAGCTGCTGGCCGCCCAGCACCCGCTCTCCGACCGCCATGACGAGCTGCTGTTCATCGTCATCCACCAGACCAAGGAGCTTTGGCTCAAGGAGATCATCCACGAGGTGAAGCTGGCGAAGCGGCTGGTGGCCAAGGGCGACCTGGAGCCAGCCTACAAGGCGCTGGCCCGGGTCTCGCGGATCCAGACCATTATGACGCTCTCCTGGGACGTGCTGGCGACCCTCACGCCGGCGGACTACCTGAGTTTCCGCGAGAGCCTGGGCTCGAGCTCCGGCTTTCAGTCGCACCAGTTCCGCGAGCTTGAATACCTGCTGGGTCTGAAGGACGAGAGCTTCCTGCGCTTTCATAGCGAGCGTCCCGCGGTGCTGGCCGAGCTGAAGGCGGCCCTGGAGGGACCCAGCCTCTACGACCTGGCGATCGCTCATCTGGCCGCGCGCGGCCTGCCGGTGCCCAAGGCCGTGCTGCAACGCGATGTCAGCCACCCGTATGCGCCCTCGGAAGCTGTGGAGGCGGCCTGGCTGGAGGTCTATCGCGACACCCGCCGCTGGTGGGAGCTCTATCAGCTGGCCGAGAAGCTGGTGGATCTTGACGACGCCCTTCTGACTTGGCGCCACAAGCACGTGCTGACCGTGGAACGGATCATCGGCGGGCGCCCCGGCACCGGCGGCACGGACGGCGCCGGGTACCTGCAGAAGACCCTGAGCCGTCGGGCCTTCCCCGAGCTGTGGAGCCTGCGGACTCGCCTCTGATCCTGCACGGAAACTCGCATCCCCCTCCGTCGGCGCTCCATGCCGCTGACCCAGGGTGGGAGGATGAGCTGGATCCTCTTCCTGACGCCCCTTGTGGCCCCCTTCTTGATGCCGGGCCTGCGTTCCCTCGCCGTCTGCGCGACCCTCGGCTTCAGCGGCGTGATCGCCGGAATTGCGTGGGTCACGATCTATCCACCGCCCGGCGACAAGAGCGCAGGCCTGCTGGTTGTGACGATCATCCTGTGGGGCTTGATGCTGTTCCTGAGCTGCACCGTTCGGCTAGGCGCCCACCTGATCAGCCGGGGACAGGCGGAGAGCGCGAAGATCGGGCGCCCCCACATCTACGGGCGACGCTGACGCCTCTACAGGCGCGACGGGGCCTAAGCGGCGCGGGCTACCGCCGCACTGCCTGCACGCCGGCCTTCGCGAGCTGGGCCTGGACGCTGTCCGGGCCGACCAGGTGGCCGGCGCCGACGGCCACGAAGCTGACGCCTGAGCCCTTCAGCTTGTCCTGCAGCTGGTCGGCCCAGTCCTCGTTCCGCTCGACGACGACGATCTGGTACATCTTGGGGTAGTCACGGCGGGTCTCTTCCACGAACTCCTTCTCGAGCGCCCCGAGGTCACCGGCCGCCCAGGCGGCGACCATGCGGTCGAGCTGGGCCGGACCACCGGCCACATCGTCGAGGGTGGCGCTGAGCAGGTCGACCTCCACCGGCTCAGGCATGTCGGCGAAGAACCGCAGCTGCTGCTCCAGGGTCTCCAGGGCGCCGACCGGCTTGCCCGCGGCTTTCGCCTCCGCCTGCAGGATGGTTTCGACGCCGCTCTTCGGATCGTAACCGGCCTGGATCATCGGCGTGACCGCGAGCGTGAGCGCGGCCAGCCAGGGCCGCATGGGCTCCAGCGCGCCGCCCGGCAGACCCATGGCCTTGGCGGCGGCGGCGAGCCGCGGCCGATCGGCGGCCTTCAGCTTACCCGACAGTGGCCGGGCCGGGTCGACGCCATACTTCATGATCAGCGGCTGGGCGGCGGCCGCGTCGTCGGCTCCCACCACTTCGATCACCAGCTCCCGGCTGTCGGCGAGCGCCTTGGCCACCTTGGGCGAGCGCCACTCCATCCCGGGTTTTAGGACGTGCACCGTCCCGAACAGGTAGATCGTCGAGTCGTGGTCGCTGATGGTCCAGAGCGCAGGCTCTGCAGCGGCTGGCGAGGCGACTGCAACCGAGACGGCGGCGCTCGCCGCGACAAGCGCCAAGCGGCGCAGGCTTCTCGTGACGAAGCTGAACATGGAGGGTTCCTTGTCTGGGCCGCGCTCAGGCGGCCTCGTCTTCGAAGATGGCCTCGATCGGCAGGCCGAAGACCTTGGCGATCTTGAAGGCGAGCGGCAGGCTCGGGTCGTACTTCCCGGTCTCGATGGCGTTGACGCTCTGGCGCGAGACGCTGAGCCGGTCGGCAAGTTCGCCCTGGCTCCAGTTGCGCTCCGCGCGGAGCACTTTCAGGCGGTTCTTCATAAGGTCCGCCCCTAGCGCCGCGAAATCCACCAGCCCGCCCACACGATGAGGTAGCCGGCCAGTTGCGCCAGCACGACGCTCATGACGCCGAACTCGACCAGGTCGGCGGGATTGCGGGCGCCGCCAAACCCTACCTCCAGCAGGTGTGGCCAGTGCTGCTTGGCGGCGATCAGGGCCAGGAAGGCGGCCAGCATCCCGAACGAGCCGCCCCACATCCAGGCGGTCTTGTGAGCCTCTCGGGCCACCTCGTCGAGCGCCCGCCAGCAGTAGACGGAGGCCGCGGCGGTCGCCGCCATCGAGACGACCGCCCAAACGAAGATGGCGATGGGCTGGCTGGGCGCCAGCACCCGGGTCGCAAGGCCGATGAGCAGCCCGACCAGGATCGTCAGGATGATGGGCAGGACGCGGCGGACACTGGGGGAAAGGGCCATGAGGCTCCTCAGGGGTTGAAGCGGACGGTGAGGCCGGCGACCGCGACGGCAGCCTGCGTCAGGGCGATCTGCGGGTGGCGCGCGAGGTCGAGCGACGGCGGGTTCAGGAGCAGGGCTGCGCCGGTCAGGACGTAGGCGCCCACGACCACGACTGCGAGGGCCGAGATCAAGCTCCAGGTGGAGGGGCGGCGCGGCCGCATAGGAAAGCTCCCTTGTCTCGTTGACAAGGAAACATGACACCCCGAGCGCTGTCAAGCGTCCATGACAGATTGTCCGGCACGCTTGCTACTGGCTGCCGTCGAGGCCGGCCCTACTCGCCCCAAACCCTGAAGTGCTTGGACAGCTTCAGGCCCTGCCGCTGGTAATGCGATCCGAGATCGCCGTAGAGGCGCGTGGGCCGCTCGGTCAGCGGCTCGTACACGAGGCGGGCCACGGTCTGACCGTCTTCAAGGATGAACGGCGTCTCATGGGAGCGGACTTCGAGCACGCCACGCGAGCCCTTGCCGTGCGCCTCGTCGGTGCCGAAGCCGGGGTCGAAGAAGCCGGCGTAGTGCACCCGGAACTCGCCCACTGAAGGGTCGATAGGTGTCATCTCGGCCGCCTCGAGCACCGGGATCTCGACGGCCTCCTTGGAAGCCAAAATGTAGAACTCGCCCGGGTCCAGCAGCAATTGACCGTTCTGTGGGATCAATGGCTCCCAGTAGAGCCGCGGGTCGTGACCGTCCACGTGATCCAGGTCGACCACAGGGGCGTGGCGACGGCCCCGGAAGCCGGCCACCTCGCCGGTCAGGTCGACGCCGACGCTCTCGGTGCGCAGCCTGGGCGGCTGGCCGCTCTTGAGACGCAGCTGGTTCAGGCGGGTTCCGCGCCGCACCAGAACCGAGAACGTCTGCGGCGCGATCTCGATATAGGTGGGGCCTTTGTAGCCCTCGACCACGTCATCGAAGGCGGGGCCGCCGTCGGAGAGCAAGCGGACAAAGACGTCCACGCGGCCGGTGGAACTCTTCGGGTTCGCGCGCGCCGAGACGCCAGGCGGCAGGGCCAGCCGCTCCTGCAGCTCGGCGATATAGACGCAGCCCTTCTCCAGCACCGCGCCCTTCGAGAGGTCGAGCTCGTGCATGGCCACATCGGCGATGCGTTGCGCCACCGTCTGCCCCACCCGGGGCAGGAAGGACGCGCGAACCCGCCAGCAGCGGGCGCCCAGGCGCAGGTCGAGGCTGGCCGGCTGGACCTGATCGGCGTCGAACCGGTCTTCGGAGGTGATCGAGCCCTGCTGGATGAGGGCGTCGATGGACTGGCAGGGCAGGATGCCCGGGCGGCTGAATTCGCTCATGGGCGGCGCAGACTTAGCCGAGAACCGCTGTCTTGCAAGGCTTCTGGCGCGGCTTGCAGGAAAGCCCGGGTTGACGCCGCCCGCCCGGCCACGGTTCATGCGGCCACTTTGCGAAGGAGAGCGTCATGGCCGAAGATCCGCGCGACTGGGAGATCGAGACCCGGGCGGTCCGCGGCGGCTTGGCCCGCACGCCCTACGGAGAGATCTCGGAAGCGCTCTTCCTGACGCAGAGCTTCGCGTACGACAGTGCGGAAGCCGCCGACCGGCGGTTCTCTGGGGACGACCCCGGGTTCATCTACCAGCGCTTCGGCAACCCCACGACGCAGATCTTCGAGGAGCGGCTGGCGCTGCTCGAAGGCGCCGAGGTGTGCCGGGCCACGGCCTCCGGCATGACCGCCGTGCACATGGCGCTGATGGGTTTGCTTCGGGCCGGCGACCATCTGGTGGCGGGCCGCGCACTGTTCGGCTCCTGCCGCTGGATCATCTCTGAGTGGCTGCCCCGGTTTGGCGTGGAGGCGACCTACGTCGACGCAACGGACCTGGAAGCCTGGAAGGCGGCCGTGCGACCGAACACCAGGGCGTTCCTGGTGGAGAGCCCGGCCAACCCGCTGCTGGAGGTCACCGCGATCGGAGCCGTGGCTGAGATCGCGCACGCGGCGGGCGCGAAGCTGGTGGTCGACAACGTGTTCGCCACGCCGATCTTCCAGAAGCCCCTGGCGCTCGGGGCAGACGTGGTCGTCTATTCGGCCACCAAGCACATCGACGGCCAGGGCCGGGTGCTCGGGGGGGCGATCCTCGGCGGGTCCGAACTGATGACCGAGGCCTACAAGGACATGCTGCGCCACACCGGGCCCGCGATGAGCCCGTTCAACGCCTGGGTGCTGCTGAAGGGTTTGGAGACGCTGGAACTGCGGGTGCGCCGGCAGTCCGAGAACGCAGCTCGCGTGGCCGACGCCATCGCCAACCACGGCAAGGTCCAGAAGGTGATGTACTGCGGCCGGCCGGATCACCCGCAGGCGGCGATCATCGCCAACCAGATGACCGGCGGCGGCAACGTGCTGGCCCTTGATCTGGGCAGCCAGGCGGCGGCCTGGAGGTTTCTGAACGCCTTGGAGATCGTCGACATCTCCAACAATCTCGGCGACGCCAAGTCCATGGCCACCCACCCCTCCACCACGACCCACCGATCCGTCCCTGAAGAGGAACGGCGGCAGATCGGGCTGACCGAAGGATGGGTGCGGATGAGCGTTGGCCTGGAGGGTGCGAACGACCTGGTGCGCGACGTCAGTCGGGCAATCGACGCGGCCTGACGATCCAGTTGCTTACTACGGCAGGCAAGAACTGGACTAAGCCGCGGCTTCGAGCTGCTCCGGCGCCACTGCGTACACCCGGCTGCAGAACTCGCAGGTGACGCGGATCACGCCGTCGCCCTCGACCATGTCGGCGCGGTCCTCCGCCGGGAAGGACTTCAGCACGCTTTCGATCCGGTCCTGGCTACAACGGCAGAAGGCGCGCAGCGGCTTGGGTTCGAACACGCGCACGCCGTCCTCGTGGAAGAGCCGGAACAGCAGGTGGTTCGACGACAGGAGGCTGTCGATAAGCTCGTCCTCGCCGATCGTCTCGAACAGGGCTTGCGTGCGGGTCCAGGCCTCCGCCGTCGAGCCTCGGGCGTCGTCCTCGGCGATGTTCTGGATCAGCACTCCGCCGGCCCGCCACTTCAGCCCCTCGCCGTCGTCGGCCTGGCCGACCGCCAGCCGCACGCGGGTGGGGGTCTGCTCGGACTGGGCGAAATACTGCTCGGCGCACAGCGCCAGCGTCTCACCCTCGATGGCGGTGACGCCCTGGTAGCGGTCCATGTCGGGACCCTGATCCACGGTCATCATGAACATGCCGTCGCCAAGCAGCGATCGAGCGCCCGGCCGCACGAACCCCTTGCCGACCGCCGCGACCTCCTCAGCGTCGAAGCGGCAGTAGCCGCGCAGCCCGCCTGACGTGTCGTAGTCCGCCACCACGTAGCGTACGGGACCCGACCCCCGCGCTTCGACGATCAGTCGCCCGTCGAACTTCAGGTTCGAGCCCACCAGGGCGGCGAGCGCGCAGCATTCGCCCAGCAGGTTGGCCACCGGCTCGGGGTAGTCGTGGGCCCGGAGAATCTCGTCCACGGAGGCGCCGAGGCGCGCCAGCCGGCCGCGCACGGGCTCGCCTTCGATCTGGAAGGCGCCGACCAGGTCGTCGGGGATCTGGGAAGTAAGCATCGGCCCCATATAGGTAGACGATTTCCTGTGTCGAGCTTGGCTCTGGGAACCGCGTTCCCCCAGAGGCCGAATGGTCGCGGTCAGCCGCCGGTCCTGACCGAGCGAAGGTCCCGCACCCGCGGGCCCCAGAAGCTTAGCGCCTCCACCCGCCCATCCGCCCCGCGCACGAGGCGCACGTAGTCGGAACCGGAGATCCGGAATGCGTCGCGATACACAGGGGTGAGCGCCACGTCCGCGCTGGGCCGGTCATCGACTCGCAAGGTGAGACGACCGTCACGGAGCGTGAGGATGTGCACGGCGTCGGCTTCGTCGCTCCGGTAACGTCCCTGCAAGCCGCCCAGCTCGGCGGCGGACGGCGACCAGGTCGGCACAGGCCTGAAGCGCTGCACCTCACCCGCAGCCGTGCGCCGCTGGAAGCCGCCGTCCCGCTCGAACAGCAACTCGTCGCCCCCGGCCACGTACCGATCGGCGGCAACCGCGCCGAGCACCGGCCCGGCCTGGATCCGCAGTCCACCGCCCTGGCTCACCAGAGCCAGCACCATGCCGGTGCGGTCGTTGACGTAGGTCCCGGCGCGATCGACCAGCACCGCGGCCGGCGTGGGCGGCGCAACGGGTGCAACGGCGAGCGGCGGGGGGAGGAACTGGTCGACCACCTTGTGGCCGAGCTCGGAGGTGTTGGCGTCGGCGGCGTTGCAAAGCAGCGCTACGGACAGGCCCGACTTCGGATAGCGCGCGAGCCATGTCCGGTAACCGGCGGTGGCGCCCCCGTGGGCGATCTCCAGCGCGCTGTAGTGATGATCCACGAACAGTCCACGGGCATAGGCGATGGTCCGGCCGTCGTTGAGCTTCGACTGCCGCTGAATCTCCGCCGTAACCGTCGGGCCCAACCGGCCCTGCCTGAGCGCGTCGTTCCACACCAGCAGGTCGCCCACGGTCGTGAGCAGCGCCCCGTGGCCGTAGGTGTTCTCGAACGGCATGTCCTGTTCCCATGCGCCGCGGGAGAACCGGTAGGCGATGGCGCGGCCGCGCACCACGCGCCGGAAGTCGTCGCGCCACTGACTGCGGTTCATCCCTAACGGACGGAACATCCGCTCTTGGCTGAACTCCGCCAGCGACTTGCCGCTGACCCGGGCCACCACGATGGCCGCCAGGTTGTATCCGGTGTTGGTGTAGGAATACTCGTCGCCGGGCCGGTAGTTCAGCTTCGTCTGGCGGGTGGCGATCTGCAGCGCCTCCAGGTTGGTGTAGATCCGTGACGTACGCGCCCAGCCCCCGACCTGCGCCACCTCGCCCCAGTCCCGAAGGCCGCTGGTGTGGTTGAGCAGGTGTTCGAGGGTGATCGGGGTCCCATAGTCCGGCAGTTCGGGCACGTACTTGCGGACGTCATCCGCGAGCGCGACCCGGCCGTCCTGCACGAGCAGAAGCAAGGCGGCGGCGGTGAACTGCTTGGCCACCGAGCCGCTCTCGAAGACAGTGTCGGGGGAATTGCGGACGCCGTGCTCCAGGTCGGCGGAGCCCCAGGCGCGCGAGACCACCGTCTTTCCATTCTCCGCCACGGCCAGCGCGCAGCCCGGCGCGTCCGGTCGGTTCCAGGTCTTGAAGATGGGATCCAGGCTCGGCGCCGGCCGGGCTGCAGGGGCCACGGACTGGGCGTGAACGGCGGTGGCCGCCGCGAGCGCGAGCGCACCGGCGATGCCTGCGGTCTTCATGCGAGAAACTCCCCCAACGCGCCCGAAGCTAAGGGCGCGCAGGGGAGGCTGTCATGTGGAAAGGCCTAGCCGATCTTGCCGAAACACCACGCCAGGATCGATTTCTGCGCGTGAATGCGGTTCTCGGCTTCGTCCCAGACGAGACTGCGCGGCCCGTCGATCACCTCGTCCGTCACCTCCTCGCCGCGGTGGGCGGGCAGGCAGTGGAGGAAGGCGGCGTCGGGGTTGGCCAGCTCCATCAGCTTCTCGTCCACCTGGTAGGGCTCCAGCGCGTCGAGCCGCTCATCATGGTCGGTGTCGCCCATGGACACCCAGGTGTCGGTGATCACGCAGTCCGCCCCGCGGACCGCCTCGCGCGGATCGTCGGTGGTTCTCACTTGCCCCTGCTGTTCCTGGGCGCGGGCGAGATCCACGAGGTCCGGGTGGTAGATGGCCGGGCTGGCGATGTTCAGCTTGAACCCGAGCTTGGGCGCGGCGTGGATGAAGCTGGCGCACACATTGTTGCCGTCGCCGATCCAGGCGAACGTCTTGCCGTCCACGCGTCCGCGATGTTCCTCGAACGTGAGCAGGTCGGCGATGATCTGGCAGGGGTGGCCCTTGTCGGACAGCCCGTTGATCACCGGGACCGTGGACGCCAGCGCCAGGCGCTCCACGTCCTCGTGGTAGTTGGCGCGGATCATGACCGCATCGACCATTCGTGACAGGACGCGGGCGGTGTCCTCGATCGGTTCGCCGCGCCCGAGTTGCATCTCGGACGAGTTGGTGATGATGACGTCGCCGCCGAGCTGGCGCATGGCCGCGTCGAACGAGAAGCGGGTGCGCGTGGAGTGCTTCTCGAAGATCATGGCAAGGGTCCGGCTCTCGGCCGGCTTGTCAGGATCGACCATGCCCTTAGGCCAGCCTAGCCGGGCCGCCTTGCGGGACTTCGCGTCATCGAGGATGGCCCGGATATCCGAGCCATCCAGCCGCCAGAGGTCGAGGAAGTGGCGCACCTGGCTCATGCCGCAGCCTTGGCCTTGGCCCGGGCCGCCTCGCAGGCGCGCTCGAGCTTCTGCATGGCCTCTGACGCCTCCTCGATGCTCAGCACCAGCGGTGGCAGCAGGCGCACGCAGTTGTCGCCGCCGCCGGCGATCAGCAGGTGCTCGTCGCGAGCATGCTGCATGAACTCACGGTTCGGCGTGGCGAGCTTCACGCCAATCAGCAGGCCCTTGCCGCGGATGTCGACCACCACGTCGGGGTAGCGGTCCTTCAGCCCGGAGAGCTGCTGCGTGCAGTAGCCGGCCACTTCGCGGACGTGGGCGAGCAGTTCGGGCTTCACGAGTTCCTCGAAGGAAGCCACGCCCACGGCCATGGCCAGCGGGTTGCCGCCATAGGTGGAGCCGTGGGACCCGGGCGTCATGCCCTTGGCCGCATCGATGGTCGCCAGACAGGCGCCCACCGGGAACCCGCCGCCCAGGGCCTTGGCCACGGCCATGATGTCAGGATCGGCCGCGCCGTCCGCCCACTCGTAGGCGAACAGCTTGCCGGTCCGTCCAAGGCCGCACTGGATCTCGTCGTAGATCAGCAGCGTGCCGGTCTCGTCGCAAAGCTGGCGGATCTCCTTCAGCTGGGCCTCGCTCCAGGAGCGGGCGCCGCCCTCCCCCTGCACCGGCTCCAGCAGGATCGCCGCCGTGGTCGGGCCGACCAGCGCCTTCAGGCCTTCCACGTCGCCGAACGTCGCGCCGACGAAGCCAGGCGGGGTGGGACCGAAGCCTTCCACGTAGCTCGGATTGTTGGCCGCGAAGATCGCGGCGATCGTCCGGCCGTGGAACGAGCCATCGAAGCCGATGATGTCGATCCGCTCGGGATTGCCGTTGGCCCAGTGGTGCTTGCGCGCGGTCTTGATCGCGCACTCGATCGCCTCGGCGCCGGAGTTGGTGAAGAACACCACGTCGGCGAAGGTCGCGTCGGTGAGCATTCCCGCCAGCTTCTCCTGGTTCGGGATCTGGAAGATGTTGGAGGTGTGCCAGAGCTTCTCGGCCTGGTCCTTCACCGCCTGCACCAGCTTGGGATGGCTGTGGCCCAGCGCGGTCACCGCGATCCCGGCCATGCAGTCGAGATAATCCTGGCCGTCCGCGGTGAACAGTCGGACGCCCTCGCCTCGCTCGAACGCCAGCGGGGCGCGTGCGTAGACGCCCATGATGTGGTCGCTGGGAACGGCAGGCCGGCTGGCGGTCTCTGTCACCGAAGTAGCCCTCCAAAAAGGAAGCGTCCCCGTCGCGTGGCGGCGGGGACCGGAAGGCTTTGCGTTTTCGACCTCTAACGGCGGTGTGTCAATCGCGCGCAGGGGAGCGCCGTCCAGCGCTGGCCAGCACGAGCGCGATGACCAGGCCCACGGCGAAATGCGCGGCGATGTCGGCCAGCGACTGCATGCCATCCCAGCGCGGGAACCCCGAGACCGCTGAGGAAGCCGGCGGTCAGGATGGCGCGAAGTCCGGCGAGGCGGCCGGGCGCCTCCGCAACTGGGCTGGCGACCGCCATCGGCTCACCCCCCAAGCTCCGCCTTCAGGTCTTGATCTTGTACCCGACCCGGAACATCCACAAGCAGGCGAAGCCGGTCACGAGGACCAGCACCAGGGTCATGGTCACCCCGATCGCCAGAGAGCCCTCCGCCTGGCCCACGAAGCCGTAGCGGAAGCCGTCGATCAGATAGAAGAAGGGGTTGAAGTGGCTCGCCGTCCGGAACGGCTCCGGTAGCCGCTCGACGAGGTAGAAGGTCCCCGACAGGAAGGTCATCGGCATGATGACGAAGTTGGTGACCGCGGCCATGTGGTCGAACTTCTCCGCCCAGAGCCCGGCCATGATGCCGATGAAGCCCATGATCAGCGCCGCGCCGATTCCGAAGAAGAGGATGGCCCAGGGCTCTGCCACCGGGAGGCGCGCAAAGGGCAGGATGGCGGCGAGGCTGACGGCCCCAACCACGATGCCCCGGGTGGCTGCGCCCAGGCCGAAGCCGACGACGTGCTCGGCCGGCGTCAGAGGCGGCGTGAGGAAGTCGCCCATCAGGCCGTTGAACTTCGCCTGCAGAAGGCTCGACGAGGAGTTGGCGAAGGCGTTCGAGAGGATCTGCATCATCACCAGGCCCGGGGCCACGAAGGTCCCGTACTCGACGCCGTGCACGGCCCGACCGCCGCCTACCGCGACGACGAACACCAGCATGTAGAGCAGAGCCGTCACGACGGGGGCGGCCAGCGTCTGCATGCCGACCTTCATGAACCGCCGGATCTCGCGAAGGTAGAGGGTCTTCAGCCCCTCCCAGTTGACGCCCGCGTACACGCGCGGCTGGGGCGGAATGACGGTCTCGACAGCGGGCATGTCCTTCATGGCGGTGATGTGCGCCCAAGCGGGCAAGGCCGCAAGCCTGCGACAAAAGCGCAGCTCCAAGACGCTACATCTAGTTCCTGTGGACAAGCCGTGGGGCGCCTATTGTGGCCCTTAAGGAGTTGTTTACTACTAATCGTGGTTGGTAGGCGCTGAGGCTGCTCAACGCCACAAGATGTTGATCCGGACCGCGGGGGCGCGGGCGGATCCTGGGCTGGGAGAGGCGAAAATGGGTTGGACCGACGAGCGCGTAGAGTTGCTCAAGAAGCTCTGGCAAGACGGCCTTTCGGCCAGCCAGATCGCTAAGCAGCTGGGAGGCGTCACCCGCAATGCTGTGATCGGCAAGGTTCACCGCCTTGGCCTCTCCGGCCGCGCCGCGCCATCGAAGCCGGCCCGCACCGTGTTCAAGGCGCCGCGTCCGGCTCGTCCGGTCGCCGCCGCCCCGTCGGCCCCGCGGCGCATCGCGGAACCGGTCGCGGTCGCCGCGCAACCGGCGCCCGTGCGCTATATCGAAGAGGCTCCGGGCACCGCCACGGTGCTGACGCTCGGCGCGCACATGTGCAAGTGGCCGATCGGCGATCCGGCGCTGGACAACTTCACCTTCTGCGGCCGCCGGTCGGGCGAAGGCCCCTACTGCCACGAGCACAACCAGCTGGCCTATCAGCCGGCTCAGGCGAAGAAGAAGTCCGGGCCCGCCGAACTCGCCCGCAGCCTGCGCCGCTACATCTGAGATCCGCCTCGGGCGGTTGACTGATCCGTTGGGGATGGGGGCGCGTTGGACGCTAAGAGCGGCCGGCGCGCCCTTTCCAATTTCGCCCTGCGCGAACGCGCTGCATTGGGTTTCCGTGACCCAATCGCTACCTTCCGCCAATGACCGACATCGCCCCTGAGTCCGAGGCCGTCAGCGGCAACGCGCGGCCCTACTCCGTCTCGGAGCTGGCGTTCGCACTCAAGCGGACCCTGGAGGACGCCTACGGCTTCGTGCGGCTGCGGGGCGAGCTCTCGAAGGTCACGCACCACTCCAACGGCCACGTCTATCTGACGCTGAAGGACGAGCGCGCGGCGATCGACGGGGTGGTCTGGAAAGGCCAGGTCCGGATGCTGCAGGTCCGACCGCAGCAGGGCATGGAGGTCGTGGTCACCGGGAAGATCACGTCCTACCCGCAAGGCTCGCGCTACCAGATCGTGATCGAGACCATGGAGCCGGCTGGGGTCGGCGCCCTGCTGGCTCAACTCGAGCGGCTAAAGGCCAAGCTACAGGGCGAGGGTCTCTTCGAGGCGGCCCGCAAGACGCCCCTGCCCTCGATGCCGTCCGTCGTGGGGGTGATCACCTCACCCACCGGCGCCGTGATCCGCGACATCCTGCACCGCATCCGCGACCGCTGGCCCTGCCGCGTGGTGGTTTGGCCGGTGGTGGTGCAGGGCGACGCGGCGGCAGGCCAGGTGTGCGCCGCCATCCGCGGCTTCTGCGCGCTGGATCCCGGCGGGCCGATCCCGAAGCCGGACATCTTGATCGTCGCCCGCGGCGGCGGCTCGGTGGAGGACCTCTGGCCCTTTAACGACGAGCAGTTGGCCCGCACGGTTGCTGGCTGCACCATCCCGCTCATCAGCGCCGTGGGACACGAGACCGACACCACGCTGATCGACTTCGTCTCGGACCGCCGGGCGCCCACGCCCACGGCCGCAGCCGAGATGGCCACCCCCGTGCTGTCGGAGCTCAAAGGCCTGGTCTCCGACCTGGGCGCGCGGATGCACCGCTGCGGGGGGCGAACCGTCGAGGATCGGCGCGGGCGCGTCATGCACGCCGAGCGGGCGCTGCGTCGGGTGCCGGACCTCGTGGAACTCGCCGCCCAGCGCTTCGGCATCGTGTCCAGCCGCCTGGGGGCCGGGCTCGCCAGGAACGCCGCGGCGCACGAGCGCGACCTGGTCCGCGTGTCGGCCCGGCTCTCGCCCCTCTTGTTGCAGCGGCCCCAGGCGATTCAGAAGGACCGCCTCGATGGGATCACCGCGCGCCTTCAGCCCGCCGCCCAACGCCGCCTCGAGCGGCTGGGCGAGCGGCTCACGGCGCTTGGCAAGCTGCATGCCTCGGTCGACCCGGAGCGGCCGCTGGAACGGGGCTTCGCACGCGTGACGCGCGCCGACGGCTCGATCGTCCGCCAGGGCGCGGCGCTCTCAGCGGGCGAGGAGGTCGCGATCAAGTTCGGCGACCGGGTCACCCGACAGGCCGTGATCGACGCCAGCGGCGACACGCCGCCTGCTGCGCCCGCTCCGAAGCCCGCCAAGTCCAGGGCGACGAAAGCCGGCTCGCCGGCTCAGGGTGATCTGTTCTGACGCGCGCCTGAGCGCTATATCGAACGCCATGAACGCCCCCGACCGCGACTTCTCCGGACAGGACCTCGCCAAGCTGCATTACGGTGACGGCGACTACGCCGTGCTGAAGCCGGGGCGTTACGTGATTTGTGCCGTGACCGGCATCAGGGTGCCCCTGGAGCAGCTCCGCTATTGGAGCGCTCCCCTGCAGGAAGCCTACGCGGGGCCAGCCGAGGCGCTGCAGCGGTGGAAGGAAACCAATCCCTAAGGCGGTATTCCCCCCAGCTTGGGAGGATGTCAGCGCTGCTTGCGGTAGTGCTCGTTCGGCCAACGCTTGTGGACCCAGAACCACTCCGCGGGCCGCTCACGGATGCGCTCTTCCATCCAGGCGTTGACCACCCGGACGCCGGCATCGATGTCGGCATTTCGGTCCCCGGTGTCCGCCAGCCGGATCGGCTCGTGGACCACCACGCGGAACCGCGCCTTCTCCTTGCGCTGCACGCTCATCGGCTGCAGCGGGATGCCATAGCGGAGCGCGAACGAGGAGGGTCCCGGCGCCGTGTGGGCCGTGACGCCGAACAGCGGGCCCGCGATCCCGCCGTTGAACTTCTGGTCGTTCATCAGCGCCACGGACTCGCCACGGGAAAGCGCGCGCAGCAGCTCCCGCGCGCCGTCGGTCCCCTTCGGCGCGAACAGCCGCACGCCGTACCGGAAGCGACTGCGGCGAATGCGGGCGTCCACGTGCGGGTTGTTCGTCGCCCGGTAGGTGATCTGGCAGGTCACCCCCGAATGGATGATCACCGCGGGCATGATCTCGAACGACGAGAAATGGCCCGAGATGAAAACCACGGGGCCCCCGCCGTCGCGGATGGCGGCGAGGCGGTCGGCGCCCACGACTTCCACCCGTTCCGGTTCAGCAATGATCCGATCGAGGATGGGAAACTCGGCAAACCAGCGGCCGACGTGGGTCCACTGTTCGGTGAGGAGCGCGGCGATCTCGGCTTCGGGCTTGTCCGGAAAGGCGATCCTGAGATTGGTTTCAGCTACGCGATGGGCGCTGGTCAGCGGGCCCAGTTTGCTGAACAGCCAGGCTCCGAAATCCGACACAGCATCGATCGGGAAGCGGCGCGCAAGCGCCTCGGCCAAGTCGTAGGCGAAAGCCTCCAGTCGCCACGCGATGTCCTGTCCCAGCGAGGGCTTCTTCTCCGCCATGCCGCCTAACTAGGGGGCGTCGCCCGATCCGTCCAACTCGCGTGGCGCGCGACTTGCGGCGCGAGCGGCGACTTGTCCCGCGGTGGGACGGTGTCAGGGGCCTGTTACGCGTCATGAGCAGCGAAATTGACGTCCACCTCGGCCGGAGGCTTCGACGCCGCCGCCGTCTGCTGGGCCTCACCCAGCAGCAGCTGGCGACCGTCTGCGGCGTCCGCTTCCAGCAGATCCAGAAGTACGAGTGCGCCGCCAACCGCATGTCCGCCGCACGGCTTTGGCAGCTCTCCGAAATTCTGGAGGTGCCGGTGAGCTATTTCTACGAGGGCCTCTCGCAGGCCCAGCTGCAGATCCATGCGGCGTGCGGCGAGGGCGGCGGCGAGATGTTCGCCCGCAAGGAAACCCGCGATCTGATCCAGGCCTACTACCAGCTCGGGGAGCGTCCGCGCCGCCGGCTGCTGGACCTCGCCAAGTCGCTCAACGGCGAGGCGGAAGGCTGATAAAGGGCGGGTCATGCTCGCCCTCTCCTCCGACCACATCGCCGAGCTCGACGCCTTCCTCCTCGAGCTCAACCGCGCCGCCGCCGAGGCGATCCTGCCGCTGTTCCGCGCCGAGAGCGGGATGGTGGACAAGGGCGGCGCCAGGGGCTTCGACCCGGTCACCGAGGCCGACAAGGGCGCCGAGCGCGCCATCCGGAAACTGATCCGCGAGCGCTACCCCGACCACGGCGTGGTGGGTGAGGAGTACGGAGAGGACCGACCGGACGCCGAATTCGTCTGGATCACGGACCCGGTGGACGGCACGAGGGCCTTCATCTCCGGCCTGCCGCTGTGGTGCACCCTTATCGGGCTGAGACACGAGGGACGGCAGGTGCTGGGCTCGATCGCGCAGCCGTACCTCGACGAAATCTATGTGGGCGCGCCCGGAGCGTCACGGCTGATCGCCCGCGGAACGGAGCGCCCCCTGAAGGTGCGGCCGTGCCCGAAGCTCACGGACGCCCTGATCGCCACCACCGATCCGGAGGCCTGTTTCGACGGGGCGGAGCTGGGGGCCTGGCGCCAAGTGCGCGCGGCCGCAAGACTGGCCCGGCTGGGCTGCGACGCCTACGCCTATGCCATGGTGGCGGCAGGGCAGATGGACCTGGTGGTGGAGGCGGGCCTCGCGCCCTGGGACGTGGCGGGGCTGGCGCCGCTCATCGAAGGCGCCGGCGGCGTGGTCACCAACTGGCGCGGGCAGCCGATGCCGGAGTCCGCGGGCCAGGTGGCCATCGCCGGCGACCGGGCCTGCCTGGACGAGGCGCTGGTCGCCTTGAAGCGATCGGCCAAATAGGCAAATCCCTCCCGGCGGGGAGGGATCGCGCCAACGGGAGGGGAGCCGGACGCAAGCGCCGACGAGTCCGCCTGGACCAACCCCGCCTCAAAGAAGCCCTCCTGAGGAAGGGCTGCTCATCACGCCGGGACGGGCTTCTTGGCCGCCGGCTTCTTGGCAGTGGCGGTCGCGGGCTTCTTGGCCACGGCGGCCGCCTTGGGAGCCGCAGCCGGCTTGGCCGCGGGCTTCGCCGCCTTGGGAGCCGCCTTCGGCGCGGCGGCAGCCTTGGGCGCGGCGGCCTTCGGGGCGGCGGGCTTGGCCGGAGTCTTCGCGACCGCGGCGGGCTTGGCAGCCGCCTTCGGAGCCGCCGCCTTCTTGCCGACAGGCGCGTTCGGCGCGGCGGCCTTGGCGGCCGCCGGCTTCGCGACGGGCGTCTTGGCCGGGGTGGGGGCCTTCACGGCGGCGGCCTTGGCGGCCGGCTTGACGGCGGCTTTCGGCGCAGCCGGCTTGGCGGCCGCAGCGGCGGCGGCGGCCTTGGGCGCAGCGGCCTTGGGCGCGGCGGTCTTGGCGGGCGCCGGCTTGTTGGCGGCCGGGGCCTTCGCGACGGCTGGCGTGGCTTCGGCCTTCGGCGTCGCGACCGGCGCGGCGGGCTTCGCAGCCGCCGGCGTGAGCGCGGCGGTGGCGGCGGGGGTCACCGCAGCGGGAGGGGTGGGTTTCGGCGCTTCGACAGGCTTCGGCGCGGTACGGCCGGTCAGCATGTCAAACGCCTTCAGGAAGATGTTACGCATCTCGTCGGTCTCCATCAGGATTTCGTGGAAGGCGCCCGGGGCCGTCACAAGCTTTCCCTGGGGCAGATGTCGCGCGGCCGCGTGCTGGGCGGCGTTGTCCACCAGCTTCTCTTCGCCGGCGGAGACAATGGTCACGGGTATGGTCACCTGGCGCAGCCGCTCGGGCTTCGCCAAGACGGCCGTCGCGCGGAAGGCGAAGTCCAGCCAGCCCCAGGTCGGCGAGCCCAGCGCCAGGTCCGGGTGGGCCGCGACCAGCGCCGCGTTGCGTTCGAAGCGCGCGCGGTCGTGGGTGAGGATGTTGCCCTCGAACACGTCGTCGTCGGGCAGGCGACGCGGATCGCGGGCGTAGCGGCCGGCCCGGCCGAGCAGCCGGTTCATGCGCGCGGCCAACCGAGCCGCATGCGGTGAGACAGGCTGGGTGCGCAGACCAAGCATGGGCGCGGACAGGAGCGCCCCGGTGAACCGGTCTTCGCCATGCGCGAGGGCCAGCAGGGTCAGGCAGCCGCCCATGGAGTGGCCGACCGCCACCCAGGGCTTCGGCAGCCGGCTTTCGAAGGCGGCCAGCAGCGCCTTGTAGTCGCTCAGGAACGCCTTGTAGCCGTTGGCGTGCCCCTTGAGCCGCTCTCGCAGCTCGCGATGAGAGAGGCCCTGGCCGCGCCAGTCGTGGACCAGGACGACGAAGCCGCGATCCACCAGTTCGCCAATTGTCTCGGCGTACTTTTCGATCGGCTCCGTGCGACCGCCGGATAGCACCACCGAACCCCGCGGACGCCCTTCCGGCCGGAACAGCGCGGCGCGCAGCTTGGCGCCCGCATGACCGGTGAACCACTCGCCCTGCCCGCCTGGCGGCAGGGGATTTTGCGGGATCTCGAACAGGGGCGCCGACTCGGCCATGACGCTGCTTACCCGGTCTTGGAAAACAGAGTTTGAATCTGCGGCATAAGCTTCATCGCGAGCCCCATGTCCGACAGCTTGAGCCGGCCGGTCATCACCGCCCGCATGGGATCGAGCTCGCGCTTGCCCAGCGCTTCGAGGTCCTTACGGGCGACGGTGACGGTGAGGTCGGCAGGGAGGTTCTCGTTGGTGACCTCGGCCCCCGAGATGTGGATGTATCCCTCGCCTTTGAGGTCGAGCTTGATCGACTTCCCGAGAGCGGCATCGGACGCGGCCGCGCGGCGGATCCGATCCGTGATCTCGTCGATGGTCGCCATCGCCCCCCGGCCTCCCGACTCGCCGTCGAGCTTCGCTTCGCAGGCGAGCGAAGTAAACCGTCAGGGTTGCGTTCAGATAGGCTTCGCGAACCGCAGCGTCATTCGGTCGCTCTCGCCGATGGCGTCGTACTTCGAACGATCGAAGTTCGGGTCCTCAGGTTGGCCGCGCGGGCTGGAGCGGCGAACCGGCGGCAAGGTCCAGACGCCGAAGGGATGATCCTTCGTGTCCTTGGGATTGGCGTTGATCTCGCTGGCCTCCACCAACCGGAACCCAGCCTCTTCCGCCAGCTTCACCACATAGGCCTGCTGCACGTAGCCGTCGGCGGCGAGCACGTCCTGGACCGCGCCGATGTTCGCCCGGTGCTCTTCGACACCTAGCAACCCACCGGGTTTCAGCGCGGCGAACGCGTCGCGGAACGCCTTCTCCGCAATTCCCGCGGCCATCCAGTTGTGCAGGTTGCGCAGGAAGAGGACGAGATCGGCCGTGCCCGCCGGGGCGACCGGGCCGCTGGTCGGGCCAAAGGCGGTGACCTCCACCTGGCCGTAGAGCTTCGCGTTGTCGGCGAGCCGGCGACGGTAGGCGTCCACCACGGCCACGGTCGCGGGGTCCGTGGGATCCGCCTGGAGGTTGGCCGCATAGAGCTTTCCGCCGTTGGCCGCCAGGAAGGGCGCCACGATGTCCGTGTACCAGCCAGCGCCAGGCCAGAACTCGACCACGGTCTGGCCGGGCCTCAGCCCCCAGAACTTGAGACTCTCGGCTGGATGACGCCAGACGTCCCGGGCCTTGTCGGCCGGCAGGCGCCAGTCGCCGGCGACCGCCTGATCGAGCGTCAAGCCGGCCGCAGGCTTGGCGGCCGGGGCTTTGGCCTCCGGTTTGCGGCCGCAGGCGCTGAGCGCGGCGGCGCCCAGCAACACGGCGCGTCGGGAAAGGCGGAAGATGGGGCGCGCCAAATCGACCTCGTCACGCCCCCCGGCGTCTGACATTCGACCGGAAGTAGACCGCTGCGGCCGGACCGTCAAAGCCTCAGCATCACGCCGGCTTCACGAACCGCAGCGTCATGCGGTCGCTCTCGCCGATGGCGTCATACTTGCTGCGGTCGAAGCTCGGGTTCGCCGGCTGGCCGCCCGGGGCCGAGCGGCGGGTCGGCGGCAGGGTCCAGACGCCGAACGGATGATCCTTGGTGTCCTTCGGGTTCGCGTTGAGCTCGGACTGGGCGGCCAGCTTGAAGCCGGCCTTCTCGGCCGCCGCCACGACGGTCTTCACGGCCACATAGCCGTCGGAGACGCCGGCGGCCTCCGGCCGCGGGTCGGCCCGATGCTCCTCGACGGCCAACACCCCGCCGGGCTTCAGCACCGAGAAGGCGTCCTTCATGACCTTATCGAGCATGTCGCCCTGGTACATGAAGTTGTGAATGTTCCGGGCGGTGATGACCATGTCGGCCGATCCGGGCGCTCCGAGCGGCTTGGCCTGCGGGCCGAAGTTCACCACCTTCACCGGGCCCCACTTGGCGGCGTCCGCGTACTTCGCCTCGAAGGCTGCGCGTCCGCGCTTGGCGCCTTCGGACAGGGCCGGATTGTCCAGGTCGGCGCCGGTCGCGACGTAGGTCCCGCCGGTGGCCTTGGCATAGGGCGCCAGGATCTCGGTCCAATAGCCGGAGCCGGGCGACAGCTCGATCACCGTCTGCTTCGGCTTCAGGCCCCAGAACGCCAGGGTCTCGGCGGGCTTGCGCCACTGGTCGCGCGCCTTGTGCTCGGCGGACCTGGCCGGATTGGCGACCGCCTTCTGCAGTTGGGCGTCCGCAGCCTGGACGGGGCCGGCGGCGAGCACGACAGCGAGCGCGGGCGCGGCGAGAAGGACGCGGAGCATGGCGGTTTCTTCCTGACAGGACGTTGGTTCTGGGCCGCCAGACTAGGCGCCAGGGCTCTGCTGGCAAGCGCTCGATTTTCGCGTTTGATGGCTCTTGAAGCGCCCGAACAGGCGCCTACCTCTACTAGCGGAAGGCGCTGGATTTTCGGGCCTTTCGGGGCGCCGCGCGAGGCCTTCGGGCTCGCCGACAGTCCCATTCAACGCAACCTTGCTTCTGAAGAAGGATGTGAATCGCATGCGTACGATCGACTTCTCCCCCCTCTATCGCTCCGTCGTCGGTTTCGACCGCCTGGCTGACCTGCTCGACCAGGCCAACACGGAAACCGCCACGGGCTATCCGCCGTACAACATCGAGCGGACCGACGAGAACGCCTACCGCATCGAGATTGCGGTGGCTGGCTTCCGTCCCGAAGAACTCAACGTCGAGGTGAAGGAGAACCTCCTCACCGTCCAGGGCCGCAAGGCCGCCAACGAGGACTCCCGCCGCTACCTCCATCGTGGCCTGGCCGAGCGCAACTTCGAGCGCCGGTTCCAGCTGGCGGACTACGTGGTGGTGACGGACGCCAACCTGGCCGACGGCCTGCTGTCCATCTCGCTGAAGCGTGAGCTTCCCGAAGCGCTGAAGCCGCGCCGGATCGAGATCGGCGGCAACGGTCGCTCGACGCTGATCGAAGGCGAAAAGGCCGCTTAAGCGCGCCCTAGCCTCTCAGCGAGCAACGAGGGCGGTCCCGCAAGGGGCCGCCCTTTTCCGTGAGCGCTCAGTCAAGCAACGCCTGCAGCGCGGGGCTGATCTCGTCGACGAGCCGATCGCCCTCTCGCCGGATGATCAGGGCGGCGATGTCGTGGCGCTCGGCGAAGCCCAGGGCGTCCTCGCCGAGCACGCTCAGTGCGGTGCAGAGCGCGTCGGCCTGCATGCAGGCCGGGTGGATCACCGTGACCGACGCCACGCCCTCCGCCGGCGCGCGGGTCCTGGGGTCCAGCGTGTGGCTGTAGGGGCGGCCTGCGGCCTCGAACCCGCGGCGCCAATCGCCGGAAGTAGCGACGGAGAGGCCGTGCAGGGCGATGCGCAGCGTGGCCAGTTCTCCACCGCCCGGCGGCGCCTCGATGTCGACCCACCAGGGTTCGCCCGACCCCTTCACGCCCTCACCGCGCAGCTCACCGCCGATCTCGATCAGGTGGTCGCGCACGCCCAGGCCACGGAGCGCAGCGGAGGCCTTGTCGACGCCGAACCCTTTGGCGATGCCCGACAGGTCGAGGCGCAGGCCGCCGGGCTGGTAGAGCCGCCCGCCCGCCTGGTCGACCTGCAGCCCGCGCCAGCCGGCGGTCGCACTTACAAGCGCCCGGCGCTCCGGCGGCGCGTCGACGGCTCCGGCCGGTCCAAAGCCCCACAGCTCGGTCAGCGCCCCGATGGTAGGATCGAAAGCACCCTCCGAGAGGGTCGCCAGGATCAGTCCAGCCTCCACCACATCGATCAGGTCGCCGGGCGCCTGCACCCAGGTTCCGGCCGGCGCGGCGTTGTAGCGCGACAGGTCGCTCTCCGGCTCCCAATCGCTCATCTGGGTGACGACCCGATCGCAGGCTGTCTGTACTGCGGCGCTGAGGGCAGCGTCGTCCAGCCCGTCGGGCGCCAGCGCCTGCAAAGTCCAGCTGACGCCCATGGTCGGGCCGCTCAGGCGAACCTGGCGCCCGCCCTGCGGACGGGCGTTCTCGGGGCTGAGCGACGTGGGGACGGCGATGCGCATGCCGGACCTAGTCCGGCAGGACCTCGAAGGTTGCCACGTAAGCGGCATTGCGCTCGGAGCCCGGGACCTCGCCCACGCCGCCGCGCACGGACGCCTCCATCCAGTACATGCCCGCTTCCGGCCAGGTCACCTTGAACGCGCCGTCCGCGCCGGTCTTGACCTTGATCTCCCCGGGAGCCTTCCGGTAGCGCGCGGCTCCCGGCACCACCTCGACGTCCACGCCGGCCGCAGGCTTGCCGTCGAGCAGCAGCTTGAAGGTCGCGGCCTCGCCCAGAACCAGGTCGTTCGGGTGCGTCACCGGCACGAGCTCCAGTCCGCGGCCGGTGGGCTTCAGGGCGCCCTCGCTTGGGGCGCCGAGCGTCACGAAGGTCTCGAGCCGGCGCTGGTTGGACGTGACCTTCAGCTCCTGGGCGCCCTTCGGGACCGCGGTGGCGAGCTCGGCCTTTCCGCCGCGCCAGCGCTTGGTCTCCGCCCCTTCCTTCCAGGACGCCATCAGCATGTCGTTGACCGTGGCGATCTTGTAGGTGCCGGCCTTGGTCAGGTGCACGTCGAAGGTCGAACGGAACTTGCCGGTTGAGGGGTTCTCGGGCTGGGCCGCCGCCCCGTCCGGGCCGATCACCTGCATGCCGTTCAGGCGCATGGGGACGTGGTCGGGATAGAAGAGGGTGTTCGAAACGGCCGCGTCCACGGTCACCCAGGCGTCCGTCCCGGAGAGCACTGTGGACGAGGGCACCATCCACTGCCGATGGGCGTGGGCGGCGGCGGGCAAGGCCAGCACGGCGAGGCCGGCCATCACGGCGGCGGCGCGAGGAGCGGTCATGGTGCGGTCTCTCCGGGTCATCAGGATTTGGCGGTGAGGCTGACGGCGCCGAGTTCGGCGGCGCCCTTGGCCTGGCTGGTCTTCGCGCCCTTCGCCGGCCACGCGAACGGGATCTTCACGGCCTCGCGACCGCCCACCTCGCGAGCGGCTTCGATGACCAGGCTGTACTGGCCAGGCGGGAGGGCGCCGATCTGGCGTTGGCTGAACACCACCTGGTGGCGGCCGGGCGCCCGGGTCGGGCCGCTGATCCCATCCGCCGGCATGGCGAGGCTGCGGCCGGCGCGACGCCACCACTGGCGGATGTCCTTCAGCCACTCGGCGCCTTCGTTGTTCTTCTGCTTCACGTCGTACCAGACGGCGAGCGTCTTCACGGCGGTCTGGTCCGGTTTCTCGATCCACATGGCGACGTAGGGGCGGTGGTATTCGGCCACCGTCATCCGGGGGATCTCGAGGCTGACGCTGAGTTCGGCGGCGTTCACGGCGGCCGGGACTGCGGCCAGGCCGGTCAGCGCGACGAAGATGCAGGGCTTTGGCGCGCGCATGACGCTCTCCTCAGTGGATCAGGAACAAGGCGAGAAGCAGGGGGATCACCAGGCCCAGTCCGACCAGCGGCCACGTCGACTTGCGGGCATGGGAATGGAGCTGCAGCAGGATGAGGCCCGTGATGCAGAACACCACACAGCCGAGCGCGAAGATGTCGATGAACCACATCCAGGCGACGCCGGTATTGCGCCCCTTGTGCAGGTCGTTGAGGTACGCGATCCAGCCGCGGTCGGTACGCTCGTAGGCGATGTCGCCGGTGGCGGTGTCGATCGTCACCCAAGCGTCGGAGCCTGGACCCGGCAAGGCCACGTAAGCCTCGCCCGGCGACCATTCCACCTTCGCTCCAGCTGGAGCTTGGACTTTCATTTCGCGTGCCAGCCACTCGCGGGTCGGCGCCGGTAGCGCGCCTTCGGCAGCCTCGGCCGCCTGCAGCGCGGGCCGTAGCGGCTCGGGCAGCACGGCCTCGCGGGTGACCGTCTTCGGTTCGGCCTTGATCACCCCGGCGTGGTTCAAGGTGATGCCGGTGACCGCGAACAGCAGCATGCCGATCAGGCAGATCGCGGCGCTTATCCAGTGCCAGCGCATCACCTGCCGCAGGAAGCCGGCGCGCGCCTGCGCCCTCTTTTTGGCGCGCGCGCGCTCGACGGCTGCGGCCTCAGCGGGGGCGAGGTCGGATGTTGTCATGCAGCGCCCCGGGACGGGGAAGCGGCTGGACTGACGCGCCGCGTGCGGAGCATGAACGAAGCCTCTAGACTTGCGACTAATTCGCAATATCGGGAGTTAGGCCTCTTGGCAACGGCTGGTGCGCCGCGGCTCAGATGATGTCGTCGAGTCCCCGGGCGCCCTGGCGGATCACGCCACTGAAATTCGCCTGGCGCAGCATGGCCCCGGTGAAGTTCGCACGGCTCACGTCCGCGTCCTTCAGGCTGGCCTGGTGCAGGTCGGCGCGCGCGAAATCAGCGCCCTTCAGGTTCGCGCCAGCGAGGTCGCAGGGCAGCACCCGCTCGGGCCCGATCAGCAGCGGCCCGAGCAGGGCGTCGCGGACGTCCGAGCCGGCCAGCTTGGCGCCCGCCAGACGCGCCCCGCGCAGGTCGGCGCGACGCAGGTTGCAATTGCGCAGGTCAGCGCCCTCGAGGTGGGCGCCCTGGAGCTGCACGCCCTCCATGTCGAGGCCGTAGAAGACCGCAGCCTTGGCCGGCAGGGCGGTCAGGTTGTAGCCGCGGATGCTCTTCAGGGCTCGCAGGTCGGCGTTGTTGAACGAGGACGGGTGTCCTTCCGCCCCGCCGGTGGCGCACCACCGGGCGTGCTCCCGGATCATGATCTCGTACGGCAGTTCGGACGCAGGAATGCCCGCTGGCTGGTCGGTGAGGACGCCCTTCATGTTGGCGTCCATCACGTTCCAGGAGATCGTCTTGACCCCCATCAGGATCGCGTCCTGCAGGTCTGCGCCCGCGAGGTCCGCACCTGAGAGATCCGCGCCGGAGAGGTTCGCGCCCTTCAGGTTCGCCTGCTTGAGGTTGGCCCGGATCAGCTTGGCGTCCTTAAGGATTGCGTCGGTAAAGTCGGCGCGCTGGGCCATGATGCCCGACAGTCGGGTGCGCTCCAGGTTGGCGCCGGCCAGGATGGCGCCCTGCAGTTCTCCCGGCCGTGCGGTCGGCTCAAGCCGACGGAACCCCTCTTTTCGGTCAGCGGCCGCCAACGAGCCTTCGCGCAGGTCGGCCTCGAACATGTCGGCGGCGGTCAGGTTGGCGTTGCGCAAGCAGGCGCCGCGCAGGTCAGCCCGGCGCAGCGAGGCCTCGGTGAGGTCGGCGTGCTGAAGGTCCGCCCCGAAGAAGGTGGCGTGGTCCAGGCGAGCGCCCTGCATCTGGCAGTCGTGCAGGACGGCGCCTGTGAAGTCGGCGTTGCAGAGGTTTTTGCCGCGAAGGTCCAGCTCGGACAGGTCCATCCAGGCGAACACCGCCCGCGCGCCACCCGGCTTGGAGCTCCACAGCCGGTCGTGCCGCGCCGCGATCTGGTTCAGCTCCGCCTGCGTCAGGCGGCGAGTGAGGAGGCTGTTGGCGGGGGCGACGGCCATGATCCGCAAGGTTAAGCCGCTTACGGTTAACGATGGATTTCCAGCGGCTTAGGCCGTGCGCGGCCGGTAGTGACGGTAGAGTTCTGCCGCTTCGCTCTCCAGCACGCCGGTTTGCACCTCGATACCGCCCGCCCGCAGGCGCTCCGCGCCCTGGCCCGCCGCCATGACGGACGCGTCCTCACAGGCGATCGCGACCCGGGCCACGCCGGCCGCAGCCAACCTGAGAGAACAGGAGGCCGCGCCCGACGAGCGCATCGCACAGGGCTCCAGCGTGACATAAGCGGTAGCCCCCTGGGCCGCCTCACCCGCCTGGTCCAGCGCCACCTCCTCGGCGTGCGGTCGACCGCCGGCCTGGGTCACCCCCTCCCCCACCACCACGCCGTCACGGACGATAACGCAGCCCACCGACGGGTTGTCGCCGGTGCGGCCGACGTGCCGCCGCGCCAGAGCGATGGCCCGGCGCATGTGGGTCTCGTCCATCGTCATCTCATCGTCTCCTCCCCCGCGCAGCGGAGACCGAAGAGACTAGATGGCTGGCAGGACCTGCGCTCGGGTTTCGTCGAGATATCGCGCCGCCGTCGGCTTCAGCCCGGCGTCCAGCTCGATCAGCAGCGGGTTGCCGGTGGGAATCTCGACGCCCACGATGGCGTCGTCCGCCACGCCGAACAGCAGCTTCACGATCGCGCGCAGCGAGTTGCCGTGGGCGGCGACCAGCAGGGTCTTGCCGGACTTCAACTGCGGGGCGATCTCGGCCTCCCAATAGGGCTGCACACGGTCGAGCGTGGTCTTCAGGCTCTCTGTCGCGGGCAGGGTCAGTCCGGCGTAGCGGCGGTCCTTGGAGAAATCCCACTCGCCGCCCGGCTCCATCTCCGGCGGCGGAACATCGTAGGAGCGGCGCCAGATCTTCACCTGCTCCTCGCCGTGCTTCTCGGCGGTCTCGGCCTTGTTGAGCCCGGTCAGGCCGCCGTAGTGGCGCTCGTTGAGCCGCCAGTCCTTCACCTCGGGGACATAGGCCTGGCCGGCCGCGTGCAGCGCCAGCCAGGACGTGCGTATCGCCCGGGTCTGCACAGAGGTGTAGCAGCCGTCCAGCGCGACGCCGGCCTGCTTGATCAACTCGCCGCCCTTCTTCGCTTCGGCCTCACCCTGGGGCGTCAGGTCCACGTCCACCCAGCCGGTGAAGCGGTTCTCCAGATTCCACTGGCTCTGACCGTGGCGGAGCAGGATGAGCGTCGGCAAGGCGGAGTCCTCCTTCAGGCTGGGCCAGAGGCGCTAGGGCGCGGGGCGTTGGCCGTCAAGCGCCGAAGCGGCTATATGCGCCCCATGCTCGACCGCCTCTACCTGCCGATCCTGGCGCTCGCGGCCGCCGGCGCCGTGGCCCTGGCCATGGTCTGGCCGCAGGGCCTGGGCGCCCGCTCGCCCGCCCCGTTCGGGCACGCGCCCCTGCAGCAGACCCCCGCCATGAAGGCCGCCATGCAGCGCGAGCACGAGGCCGCTCAGGACCGGGCCAGACAAGCGCGAGACGCTGTCCGCGACCTGCAGAGCCAGGCGATCGCGCCCAGCCAATGATCACCTTCGACGCCATCGCCGTGGGACGGCGAGTCCTCGCCCAGGAGGCCGACGCCCTGTCCAGCCAGGCGCGCAACCTGGGACAACCCTTCGTCGACTCCGTCGACACCCTGTTTGCGGCGCGGGGACGGATCATCTGCACCGGCATGGGAAAGTCGGGCCACGTGGCGCGGAAGATGGCGGCGACCTTCGCCTCTACCGGTTCGCCTGCGTTCTTCGTCCACCCCGCGGAGGCCAGCCACGGCGATCTCGGGATGGTGACGGAAGGCGACGTGATCGTGGCCCTCTCGAAATCGGGTGAAACCCGCGAGTTCGCCGATATCCTCGCCTATGCCAAGCGCTTCCACATCCCGCTCATCGGCATCACCGCTCAGCCGGGTAGCGCCCTGGGGCAGGCGGCGGACATCGTCCTGAAGCTGGCCGACGCGGCGGAGGCGACCGCCGAGGTCAACGCCCCCACGACGTCGACCACGCTGCAGATCGCCCTGGGCGACGCGCTGGCGGTGGCGCTGCTGGAGCGACGCGGTTTCAAGCCGACGGATTTCCACATCTTCCATCCGGGCGGCAAGCTGGGTGCCATGCTGCGCACCACGGGCTCGCTGATGCACGGCGCGCACGAGCTGCCGCTTGTCCACCGGGGCGCCGGCATGCGCGAGACCCTGCTGGTGATGACCGAGAAGCGGTGGGGGATTGTCGGCGTCACCGGCCATGACGGGCGGCTGGTGGGCGCCATCACCGACGGCGATCTGCGCCGACACATCGATGGCCTGCTGGACCATACCGCCGGGGAGGTCATGACTCCGGGCCCGAAGAAGACTGTGCCGCCGGAGATGCTGGCTTCCGAGGCGCTCGCCCTGATGAGCGACCCGCCGCCCGCGGTCACCGTGCTGTTCGTGGTGGATGACGGGCGGCCCGTCGGGATCCTTCACGTCCACGACATCCTGCGCGCCGGGGTGATGTAGGGCACAAAGCGGCGCCGTGAGCGTTGAGGTGGCCTTGCGGCCCCCCGCTCATTAAGACGACACCAGACCCGTTCCCCGGAGTTCCGATGCTGCCTGTTCCCCGCGCCGACCTCGTTCCCAACACCTTCGATTACGAGACCCAGCCGCTGGTCAAGGCCACGGGCTTCCGGGAGTACGATGCGCGCTGGCTGTTCGGGCCCGAGATCAACCTGCTGGGCGTCCAGGCCCTGGGCCTCGGCCTCGGTACCTACATCCACGAGCTCGGTCAGAAGAAGATCGTGGTCGGCCACGACTACCGATCCTACTCTCTCTCGATCAAGCAGGCCCTGACGATCGGCCTCGTGGCGGCGGGCTGCGAGGTGCTGGACATCGGCCTGGCGACCTCGCCCATGGCCTACTTCGCCCAGTTCGACCTAGACGCGCCTTGCGTCGCCATGGTCACCGCCAGTCACAACGAGAACGGCTGGACCGGTGTGAAGATGGGGGCCCAGCGCCCCCTGACGTTCGGTCCGGACGAGATGGGGCGGCTGAAGGAGCTGGTGCTGGGCGGTCTGTGGAAGCAGCGGCCGGGCGGCGCGGTCGCCCATGTGGACGGCGTGCGCGAGCGCTATATCGCCGACGCCGCCACCCGCGCGCAGATCGCGCGGCCGCTGAAGGTGATCGCCGCCTGCGGCAACGGCACGGCCGGCGCCTTTGCGCCCGAGGCCCTGCGCCGGATGGGCGTGGCCGAGGTCATCGAGATGGACTGCGAGCTCGACTGGACCTTCCCGAAGTACAATCCGAACCCCGAGGACCACCACATGCTCTCCGAAATGGCCAAGGCCGTCCGGGAGCACGGCGCAGATCTGTGCCTGGGCTTCGACGGCGACGGCGATCGTTGCGGGGTGGTCGACGACGAGGGCGAGGAGATCTTCGCGGACAAGATCGGCCTGATGCTGGCCCGCGACCTATCGGCTCTGCACAAGGACGCCACGTTCGTGGTCGATGTGAAGTCGACCGGCCTGTTCGCCACCGACGAGGTGCTGAAGTCGAACGGCGCCAAGACGGTCTACTGGAAAACGGGCCACTCCTACATCAAGCGCAAGACCGCCGAACTGGGCGCGCTGGCCGGCTTCGAGAAGAGCGGCCACTTCTTCTTCAATCCGCCCATCGGCCGAGGCTACGACGACGGCATCGTCGCCGCCGCCGCCATCCTCGCCATGCTTGACCGGAATCCGGGCAAGAAGCTCTCGGACCTCAAGAAGGCCCTCCCGGTAGCCTACACCTCGCTCACCATGAGCCCGCACTGCGCGGACGAGGAGAAGTACGGCGTCGTCGAAGATGTGGTCCGCGAATACACCGAGTTCGCCAAGGCGGGCGGCACGATCCTGGGCCGCAAGATCGTCGAGGTGATCACGGTCAACGGCGTGCGGGTGGCGCTGGAGGACGGCTCCTGGGTGCTGGTCCGCGCGTCGTCCAACAAGCCGGAGATCGTCGTGGTGGTCGAGAGTTCGCGGTCAGAAGACGACATGCGCGCCCTGTTTCGCGAGGAGGTGAAGCCGCGGCTCGCCAAGCGTCCGCAGGTCGGGGCCTACAACCAGGAAATCTAGCGGCGCCATAATTGCTGCGATCTTATGAAATTGTGCCGCTGTGACCCGGCGGCCCGTTGTGATGCCTGCGCCTGCATGGTGAAAGGCGCGAAGACGACTCGGGGATAGACTTCATGCACGTGGCGATGATCGGCACCGGCTATGTGGGCCTGGTGAGCGGCGCCTGTTTCGCGGACTTCGGTCACGTGGTGACCTGCATCGACAAGGATGCGGCCAAGATCGAGCGCCTGCAGGCCGGCGGCATCCCGATCTACGAGCCCGGCCTCGACAACCTCGTGGCCAGCAACGTCAAGGCGGGCCGCCTGTTCTTCACCACCGAGGCTGCCGATGCGGTCCGCAAGGCCGACGCCGTTTTCATCGCCGTGGGCACTCCGTCGCGGCGCGGCGACGGGCACGCCGACCTTTCCTACGTCTATGCGGCGGCGGAGGAGGTGGCGGGCCTGGTGGATGGCTTCACCGTCGTGGTCACCAAGTCGACCGTGCCGGTCGGGACCGGGGACGAGATCGAGAAGATCTTCAAGCGCGTGCGTCCGGACGCCGACGTGGCCGTGGTCTCGAACCCCGAGTTCCTGCGCGAAGGCGCGGCGATCGAGGACTTCAAGCGCCCGGACCGGGTGGTGGTCGGCACCGACGACGAGCGCGCGCGTCAGTTGATGCGCGAGCTCTACCGGCCCCTGTACCTGAACGAGACGCCGATCGTGTTCACCGGGCGCAGGACCAGCGAGCTGATCAAGTACGCCGGCAACGCCTTCCTGGCGATGAAGATCACCTTCATCAACGAAATCGCCGACCTCTGCGAAGCCGTGGGCGCGGATGTGCAGCAGGTGGCAAAGGGTATCGGCCTGGACGGCCGCATCGGCGGCAAGTTCCTGAACGCCGGACCCGGCTACGGCGGCTCCTGCTTCCCCAAGGACACGCTCGCCCTCGTGCGCACCGCCCGCGACTACCAGGCTCCCGTCGAGCTGATCGAGACCACGGTGAAGGTAAACGACGCCCGCAAGAAAGCGATGGCCGAGAAGGTCGTCCGCGCCGTCAACGGCGAGGACCTGGCCGGCAAGACGGTCGGGATCCTGGGGCTCACGTTCAAGCCGAACACCGACGACATGCGCGACGCCCCCAGCCTGGACATCGTGCCCGCCCTGCAGGCCAAGGGGGCGCGGGTGCAGGCCTTCGACCCGGAGGGCATGCGCGAGGCGGAGCACATGCTGAAGGACGTGGACTTCAAGTCCGACCCTTACGCGGTGGCCGAGGGCGCCGACGCGCTGGTGATCATCACCGAGTGGGATCAGTTCCGGGCGCTCGACCTGGACCGAATCAAGCTGCTGATGAACCGACCCGTCCTCGTGGACCTGCGCAACATCTACAAGCCGGCCGACATGAAGGCGCGCGGCTTCGCCTACACGAGCGTGGGACGGGCGTAGAGGCGAGCGCCATCCGGCGGACGTGACGCCGCCCGGGCTCCAGCAGCGTCGTCGGCGATCTACAACCCGACCGAACTGATCTGGAACAGCATTTGCCCGAGCCACACGGCGCCGGCCCAGAAGGCCAGCGCAAGGACGACGACGAACGCGATACAGGCGATCGAGCTTACGCCCTTGCCTATCGCTGGCCGCGCCGCCCCGCCGAAAGCGAGGTCGTGCCGCATGTTTCCTCCCAACCCTTGTCGTTCAGCCGCGCCGGTCGAGCGGCGAAGCATGTGTCGATGCTGACACAAGTTTTCAGGGCTGGGTAGGGTTGCCCCTGCGGCACATCACAGGACCTTGTCCGCGCGGGCCCTGAGGTAGCCGTGCAGGGCCGAGATCTCTTCGACGTTGAGCGCCTTGAAGCGGGTGCGCGACACGCCGCTCATAAGACCCACCTCCCGGTCGCCGGCCGCAAGGCCAGTGTGCAGCAGCTTCTCAAAGTCTGGGAGGTCGTAGCTGGCGGCGATGGTCAGGTCGGGCGCCTTCAGGATCTGTCGCCCGCTGAGGTCCGGCCCGTGACACTCGATGCACAGGCGCGCGAGCTGGCGTCCGGCCTCGTGCTGGGCGCCTACCCGCGGCAGTTCCACCTCAGCCTCGGCGCGCCGCATGGATGGCGCGGAGTCGAACTTCCCGAGCAGCACACCCAGTCGGCCCGCCGGCCCCACCTGCAGCCGCGGCTGGACCTCGCCTCTCACCGGGAAGCTGCGGATGTAGGCCAGCAGGTCGCCAGCTTCGCGATCGGTGAGCCGGGCGAACGCCTCCGACGGCATGACCCACAGCGTCCGGCCGTCACCCGCAACGCCGTGCCGGATGGCCCGGTCGAGCTGGGCGTCCGTCTGCTCGGCGGCGAGCAGGGTCAGGTTCGGGCCCCAGGCGCGCAGGATCGGCATCTCGTCGTGGAACAGGCGGCCCTCGAGCGCCGCCCCATGGCAGTCGTGGCAGCCATTCAGTACGGCCACCCGGCGGCCCCGTTCGACCGCCCCCGCATCGGTCGCCGCGACGGTCTGCACCGGCGCTTTCGGATAGGACCGGCGGATCATCACCTCGCTGGCCGCGAACGCGCCAAGCAGGGCGAAGAGGGCGACAGTGACCAGGCTGGCCAGGCCGAGGCCGGCCCACCGCAGGAGGCGCTTCATGGGATCCCGTGCTCCGATGGACGCGCGGGAATTCAACGACCCCCGTTCGCGGAGCGGGGGTCCTAATGCAGGCCGGGTGACGGAACAATCCGCGTGAGCGCAGGGCCGCTCTGCAGCTTTGCAGAACCGCTGGCGGGGCTCAGGCGGCGGCCTTCTTCACCGCGCCCACGATCTCCTTCACCACCTGGCTGACGAGCTGCTCGTCGTCGCCCTCGGCCATCACCCGGATCAGGGGCTCGGTGCCCGACGCGCGGACAACCAGGCGGCCGGTGCCGTTCAGGCGCTGCTCGGCGTTGGCGAGGGCGGCCTTCACCGCGTCATTCTCCAGCGGCTTGCCCGCAGCGAAGCGGACGTTTTCAAGCTTCTGCGGGACCGGCTCGAACTGGCGGGCGAGCGCGCTCATCGGTTTGTCGCTCTCCTTCAGGACCGACAGCACCTGCAGGGCGGCCAGCAGGCCGTCCCCGGTGGTGGAGAGGTCCGAGAGGATGATGTGGCCAGACTGCTCGCCGCCCAGGTTGAAGCCGCCCTCGCGCATCCGCGCCATGACATAGCGGTCGCCAACCTTGGTCCGCTCCAGCTTGAGCTTGCGGGCAGACAGGAAGCGCTCGAGACCCAGGTTGGACATCACCGTCGCCACGACGCCGCCGCCCGACAGCCGGTCGGTGCGCGCCCAATGGTCGGCGATCAGGGCCATGATCTGGTCGCCGTCGACGATCTGGCCCTTCTCGTCACAGATCACCAGACGGTCGGCATCGCCGTCGAGGCCGATGCCGATGTCGGCCCGGTACTCCTTCACCGCCTTTTGCATGGCGGCAGGCGCGGTCGAGCCGCACTCCTCGTTGATGTTGAAGCCGTTGGGATCGACCCCGATCTTGATGACCTCGGCGCCCAGTTCATAGAGCGCCTCGGGCGCCACCTTGTAGGCAGCGCCGTTGGCGCAATCGATCACCACCCGCATCCCCGCAAGGCTGAGCCGGCGCGGGAAGGATGCCTTGGCGATCTCCACATACCGCGCCTGGCAGTCGTCGATCCGCTGCACGCGGCCGAGCCCGGTCGGCGGGGCGAGGCCCTGCTCAAGGCCTTCGTCCATCAGGGCCTCGATCTCGAGTTCCCGCTCGTCCGAGAGCTTGTAGCCGTCGGGGCCGAACAGCTTGATGCCGTTGTCGGCGAAGTGGTTGTGCGAGGCCGAGATCATGACGCCCAGGTCGGCGCGCAGGCTGCGGGTCATCATGGCCACGCCCGGCGTCGGCAGGGGGCCGAACAGGCGCACGTCCATGCCCACGCTGGTGAAGCCCGCCACGAGCGCCGGCTCGATCATGTAGCCGGACAACCGGGTGTCCTTGCCGATCACCACGAGGTGGCGGCGGTCGTCCTTGGACATGAAGATCTTGCCGGCGGCCATGCCGACCCGCAGCGCCACTTCCGCGGTCATGGGGTAGCGGTTGGCTTGGCCGCGGATGCCGTCAGTGCCGAAGTAGGCGCGCTTGCTCATCGTGTGCTCTCGAAACGATCCGAAACTCAGATTTAGTGGCTGACAGCTTAGCCGATGCTAAAGGGCCAGCGTTACAGGCGTTGGGCGCAGCTCGGCTGCTGCTCTACCACAAAGGATAAAAAGCCTCATGTGTGGCATCATCGGCATCGTCGGCACGCGTCCGGTTCAGGAGCGGCTGATCGAGAGCCTCAAGCGGCTGGAGTACCGGGGCTACGACTCGGCGGGGATCGCCGGCGTGGTGGACGGCCGCATCGAGCGTCGTCGGGCCAAGGGCAAGATCCGCGCTCTGGAGGAGACTCTGGACGGCGAGCCGCTGAACGCGACCGTCGGCATCGGCCACACCCGGTGGGCCACCCACGGCGCGCCCTCCGAGCGCAACGCCCACCCGCACAAGGCGGGCCGCGTCACGCTCGTGCACAATGGCATCATCGAGAACTACGCCGAACTGCGCGACGTGCTGAAGGCGAAGGGCCGGACGTTCGAGAGCGAGACCGATACGGAGGTGATCGCCCAACTGCTCGACAGCGAACTCGAGCGGAAGCCGCCTCTGGAGGCGCTGAAGGCCACTCTGGACCAGCTCACCGGGGCCTACGCCCTTGGCGTTCTGGTCGAAGGCGAAGATGGGCTTGTGATGGGCGCACGCCGCGGCAGCCCGCTGGTGGTCGGCTACGGCGACGGCGAGATGTTCCTGGGCTCGGACGCCCTGGCGGTCGGCCCCTTCACCAACCGAATCTCCTATCTGGACGAGGGCGACTACGTCGCGATCGACCATGCGGGCGCGCACATCTTCGACGAGACCGGCCAGCCCGTCGAGCGCGGCGTGCGCCAGGTCGCAGCCTCCGCGGCCCTGGTTGAGAAGGGCAACTACCGACACTTCATGGAAAAGGAGATCCATGACCAGCCGGAGGGCTGCCAGCGCACCATCGCGGCTTATGTGGACACCCTGACCAACCACACCGCCGTGCCCGGCGACATCGACTGGGCGACGCTGGAGCGGGTGCAGATCGTCGCCTGCGGCACCTCCTACATCGCCGGCCTGATGGGCAAGTACCTGATCGAGCAGCTGGCGGATCTGCCGGTGGACGTCGAGATCGCGTCGGAGTTCCGCTACCGCCAGCCGGCGCTGCGCAAGGAAGCGCTCGCCATCGCCATGTCCCAGTCGGGCGAGACCGCCGACACCCTGGCTGCCCTGCGGTTCTGCGCGGCAAAGGGCATGACCACCGCCGCCGTGGTCAACGCCACCGAGTCAACCATGGCCCGAGAGGTGGACGTGGTCTGGCCAATCCACTGCGGGCCGGAAATCGGGGTGGCTTCCACCAAGGCCTTCACTGCCCAGGTGAGCGTCCTCACGGCTGTCGCTGTCGCCGCCGCCCGCGCGCGCGGCCGCATCGACGACGCGGAGGAGCAACGCCTAGTTCACGTCCTGCTGGAGGCGCCGCGGCTGATCGCGGAGTCCATCAAGCTCGAGGACGCCGTCCGCGGCATCGCTCAGGAAGTCGCCAAGGCCCGGGACGTGCTCTACCTTGGCCGTGGTCCGATGTACCCGCTGGCGCTGGAAGGCGCTCTGAAGCTGAAGGAAATCAGCTACATCCACGCCGAGGGCTATGCCGCCGGCGAGCTGAAGCACGGGCCGATCGCGCTGGTCGACGAGCAGACCCCGATCGTCATCCTCGCGCCCTTCGACAGCTATTTCGAGAAGTCGGCTTCCAACATGCAGGAAGTCATGGCCCGCGGCGGCCAGGTGATCTTCATCACCGATCCTGAGGGCGAGCGGCATGCGCCCAAGGGGGCCCGCGTTGTGGTGACGGCGCCCCGCTGCGACCCGCTCATCGCGCCGCTGGTGCTCTCCGCGCCGGTGCAACTGCTGGCCTACCACGTGGCGGTCCAGAAAGGCGCGGACGTCGACCAGCCGCGGAACCTCGCCAAGTCCGTCACCGTCGAATAGCGCAAACGAAAACGGCCGCCCCGCGAGGGGCGGCCGTCCCGTTTCAGGCCGAAGCCAGAAAGTCTTACGGCGTGGTGGTGCCGCCGGTGGTGCCGCCGGCCGCGCCGGTGGTCCCGGTCGTGCCCGTGGCGCCGGTGGCGCCGGTCGTGCCGCCCATCGCGCCGGTGGCGTCGCCGGTGGTGCCGGTCGCGCCGGCGGCGGCCGGATCGGTGGCGCCCATGGCGCCGGCGGCGGCCGGATCCGTCGTGGTCGCAGCGCCCATGGCCGAGGTGTCGGCGGCCGGAGCGGTCGCCGAGGCGTCCGCGGCGGTGCCGGTGGCCGGAGCTTCTTCGGTCTTCTGACCGCAGGCGGCGAGGCTGGCGGCGAGGCCGGCGGCCACGGCGATCGAGGTGAGGGTACGGAGCTTCATGAATCTTCTCCCTGGTGTTCTGTCCCCCGACAGAAGCTCAATGTACACGGAAGCGTGAGGTCGCGAAATCGTGAACTGAGCTTGGCTGATCAATTTTGTCGCACGTACCTGTGGATTTCCGGCAGGTCGTCATCTAGCGCCCGAGGGATCGCTGCCCCGCGTCGTGCGTTGGATAGCGGCTTGCAAGGCGAAGCTTGGACTTGGTCGAGGGGGTTTGATGACGAAGCGTGTTCGTAAGGCGGTCCTGCCGGTGGCGGGGCTGGGAACTCGAGTGCTGCCCGGCGCCAAGACCACGCCGAAGAACATGCTCAACGTCGTCGACCGACCGATCCTGTCGTACATCGTCGAAGAGGCTCGCGCCGCCGGGATCGAACACTTCGTCTTCATCGTCGGTCGTGGCCAGGGCGCGATCGAGGACTATTTCGACGCCTCCCCCGAAATCGAGCAGGCGCTGGAGGCCAAGGGCAAGACCGCGATCCTGGAAGACGTCCGGCGCGACGTGCCGCAACCCGGGCAAATGAGTTTCATCCGCCAGATGGCTCCGCTGGGCCTCGGCCACGCGGTCTGGTGCGCCCGCGACGTGATTGGCGATGAGCCCTTCGCGGTCATGCTGCCGGATATGCTGATGGCCGCCGAGCCCGGCGCGCTGGCCCAGGCCGTAACCGCCTACGAGAAGGTCGGCGGCAACATCGTCGTCGTCGAGCCGGCGCCCGAGGGCGAGGCCCACAAGTACGGCATCGTCGCGCTCGACGGCCAGGATGGACGGCTAAACCGCATGACCGGGATGGTCGAGAAGCCCGCCCCCGGGACCGAGCCTTCCAACCTGTTCATCTCCGGCCGCTACATCTTGCAGCCCGACATCTTCGAAATCCTACAGACCCAGGAGCGCGGCGCCGGAGGGGAGATCCAGCTGACCGACGGCATGGCCAATCTCATGAAGATCCAGGACTTCCATGCGCTGGAGTACGAAGGGACCACCTACGACTGCGGCGATAAGATCGGCCTGCTCAGGGCCAACATCGCCTTCGCGCTGCGCCGTCCCGACCTGGCCGACGCCGCACGCGCGGTGATCCAGGATCTGCTGTAACCTCAGAGACTTCCGCAGACCGGCGGTCTGCGGTAGCCATTTCGTTCGGGGGAATACGGGAGCGGTTTCTTGCGCGTACTGATCCTCGGTGGCGACGGCTTCTGCGGCTGGCCAACAGCGCTCCACCTCTCGGCCCGCGGTCACGAGGTGACCATCGCCGACAACCTCTCCCGCCGCCGGATCGACGATGAACTCGGGGCCTGTTCCCTGACGCCCATCGCCCCAATCGAGGTGCGCCTCGACGCCTGGCATGAGGTCTCCGGGCGGACGATCGCCTTCCACGAGCTCACGGTGGGCAAGGACTACGAGGCTCTACTGGCGCTGCTCGACGGCTGGCGGCCGGACGCCGTGGTCCATTTCGCGGAGCAGCGCGCCGCCCCCTATTCGATGAAGTCAGCGCGCCACAAGCGCTACACGGTCGACAACAATCTCAACGCCACGAACGACATCCTGGCGGCGATCGTCGACAGCGGCCTCGACATCCACTTGGCCCACCTCGGCACCATGGGTGTCTACGGCTACGGCACTGCGGGGATGGCGATTCCTGAAGGCTATCTGACGGTGAAGGTGGAGACGCCCGACGGCTGGGAGCCGCGGGAGATCCTCTACCCGGCCAATCCGGGGTCGATTTACCACCTGACCAAGACCCAGGACGCGCTGCTCTTCCAGTTCTACGCGAAGAACGATCGACTGCGGATCACGGACCTGCACCAGGGGATCGTCTGGGGCACCCAGACGGCCGAGACCCGGCTCGACGGGCGGCTGGTCAACCGCTTCGACTACGACGGCGACTACGGGACGGTGCTCAACCGGTTCCTGATGCAGGCGGCCGTCGGCTACCCGCTGACGGTGCATGGGCCTGGCGGACAGACGCGCGCCTTTATCAACATCCAAGACACTGTGCGATGCGTGGAGCTGGCGCTGCTCCATCCGCCCGAGCGCGGCGAACGGGTGAAGGTCATGAACCAGATGACCGAGTGCTGGCGCGTCCGTGACCTGGCCCAGATGGTCGCCCGCCTGACCGGCGCCGAAGTGGCTCACCTGCCCAACCCGCGCCAGGAGGCGGACGAGAACGACCTCTCGGTCGAAAATCGCCGTCTGCTGTCCTACGGCCTCGATCCGATCACACTGGAAGACGGCCTGCTGCTCGAGGTTGCCGAGATCGCCCGCGCCTACGGCGACCGGGCCGACCGGTCGAAGATCCCCTGCGTCTCGGCGTGGAATGCCGAGCGTGCAGCGGCGACCGCGGCGGCCCCTGCCGACGCGGTGGCCGCGGAGTAGCGCTTGCGGCTGTTCGTCTTCGGCTACGGCTTCTCGGCGCGCGCGCTCGCCGCAAAGCTCCGGCCGAAGGGCTGGGAAGTGTTCGCCACGGTGCGAGATCCCGGGGTGGCGCCGCTTCTAGCGGCAGAGGGCGTCACCGCCCTGCACGTCGCGGACGCCGACGGAATTTCCGAGGCGCTGTGGTCCACGCGGGCGCTGCTGGTCACCGCCCCGCCCGGCCCGGCGGGCTGCCCCGGACTGCCGGTGCTGGTCCCGGCCCTGGCCCGCGCCGGCGCCTTTCCGGACTGGACCGGCTATCTCTCCACCACCGGGGTGTATGGCGACCGGAAGGGCGGGTGGGTGTTCGAGCGCAGCCGTCTCGCGGCCCAGTCGGTGGAAGGCGCCCGCCGGGTCGCGGCCGAGCGCGACTGGCTCGAGGTCGGCCGCGGAATGGGCCTTACTGTCACGGCTTTCCGCCTGCCAGGCATCTACGGCCCCGGCCGCTCTGCCTTCGACCGGCTGCGCGCCGGCCGCGCCCGCCGTATCGCAGCGCCGGGCCAGGTCTTCTCCCGCATCCATGTGGACGATCTCGCCGCCGGGCTCGAGGCATCCATAGGCCGGCCCCGGGCCGGCGGTATTTATAACCTCTGCGACGACGAGCCAGCGCCGAACCCTGAGGTCGTGGACTATGCGGCGCGACTGCTCGGGATCCCGACGCCGCCCGAGATCCCCCTGGCTGAGGCCGGGCTCTCGCCGCAGGCCATGCGGTTCTATGCGGAGAGCAAGCGGGTCTCCAACGCGCGGGCCAAGGCGGAGCTCGGCTGGCGACCGGCCTACGCCACCTACCGAGACGGGCTGCGCGCGATCCTGGAGGCTGGAGGCTAGGCCCGGGCACGTCGTGCGGAGACCAGGATCCCAGCCCCGATCAGCGTCAGCCCGACGGCGTGGAAGAGGTGAAAGGTCTCCCCCAGCAGCAACACGGCCAGCATCGCGCCGAACACCGGTTGCAGGTGCAGGTACTGCCCGGCGCGGGCCGAGCCGATCAGCTCCACCCCACGATTGAAGAACAGATAGGCAAGGAAGGACGGGAACACCGCCACATACGCGATGCCCAGGAGCGCCTGCGGCGTCATCGCCATGGACCGTCCCGACGCCAACTCGGCGGCGTAGAACGGCAGGAGCAGCACAACGGCGGCCCCGAACGTCGCCCAGAGCAAGCTCATGGGATGCACCTGGGGACGACGGCGCAGGATCAGCGAATAGACCGCGTAGAGGACCACGCCGCCCAGCACCACCGCATCCCCGCCGTTCAGCCCCAGATGCAGCAGGTCCCAGGGCCGGCCGCGCGACAGCACGACTAGGACACCCGCCAGCGACAGTGCGACCCCGGCTACCTGCCAGCGGCTGGTCCGCTCGCGCAGGCCCAGCCAGGCGAACAGCATGATCAGCGGCGGGATGGCGGCCTGCACCACTAGGCTGTTCAGCGCCGTGGTGGTCTGCAGGCCCACGTAGAGCAGGGCTCCGAAGCTTGCGACGCCTGTGGCCGCGAGCCCCAGCACGACGGGCCAGCGCCGAACCAGCTCAGCCCGGTCTTGGCGCAGCCGCGGCCAGGCCAGGGCGGTCACGATGGCGAAGGCCGTCACCCAGCGCCAGAAAACCAAGGCCATGGGCGGGACCACACCCACCAGGGCTCGCCCCGCGATGGAGTTGCCCGCCCAGAACAAGATGGCCGCGGCGAGCAGCAGGGGCGCGGCGCGCCACGGATTGAACGACTTCAGGCCAACTCCTCCACGGCCTGGAGCAGACGGGCGATGTCCTGCGGCCGCGACAGCCGGTGGTCGCCGTCCTTGATCAGAGAGAAGACCAGGTCGCGGCTCTTCAGCCCCTGCGCGAGCTGGAGAGCGTGGCGCCAGGGGACGTCCGCATCCTCGCCGCCCTGCAGCACGCGCACCGAGACCTCAATCGGGATCTCCTGGGCCTCCAGTATCGACCAGCGGGCGCCGTCCTCCAGCAGCTCGCGGGTGATCGGATAGGGGTCGCCGTATTCCGAGGGGCGCAGCCACACGCCGTCCCGCGCCAGGTCGGCCAGGCCAACGGGCGGGATTTCCGGCTTCATCAGCTTCTCGGTGAAGTCAGGAGCCGGCGCGACCAGCACCATGCCCTTGACCCGCTCCGGCCGCGCCATGGCCGCTAGGCAGGCGATCCAGCCACCCATGGACGACCCCACCAGCACCGTCTCGCCCGAGGTCAGTTCGTCCAGCACAGCCAGCGCGTCCTCGCGCCAGCGGGTGATCGTCCCGTCGCGAAACTCGCCGTCCGACTCGCCGTGCCCAAAGTAGTCGAAGCGCACGTAGCCGCGGGCCGCCCTGGCGGCCCACTCCGCCAAGGCCTGCGCCTTCGTCCCGGCCATGTCCGACTTGAAGCCGCCCAGCCAGACCACCGTGGGCTCCTTGCCCGCCACACGTTTCCAGGCCAGCCGAGATCCGTCTGGCCGACCAAGGTATCCACGCTCTTCGCTCATCCGCCGGTCTTAGCCCGCACACTGCGCTCCGTCAGCGCCCGCGGTGTTTACGATGGCCCGTTTCACGCTATGCAGACGCGGTGTCCCTGCCCCCTGGCTTCACCCTCCTGCAGGTCGTCCCGGAACTCGAGACCGGGGGCGCCGAGCAGACCACCGTCGACGTCGCGCGCGCGGTCGTGGCGGCCGGCGGGCGGGCGCTCGTGGCGAGCCGAGGCGGGCGCCTCGTGTCGCGACTGCAGGCGGACGGCGGGCGCCTGGTCCCTATGCCGGCTGACTCCAAGAACCCGCTGGTGATGATCGGCAATGCCCGGCGACTGGCAGGGCTGATCCGTCGCGAGCGGGTGAACCTGGTGCACGCGCGCAGCCGCGCGCCGGCCTTCTCCGCTCTCTGGGCCGCGCGGGCCACGCATACGCCTTTCGTGGCGACGTACCACGGGGTCTATAGGGCGACGTCAGGGCTCAAGCGCTGGTACAACGCCGTGATGACCCGGGGCGACCTGGTGATCGCCAACTCCGACTACACGCGCGACCACGTGCTGGCCGAGCACGGCCTCTCGCCCGACAAGGTCGTCTCCATCCCGCGCGGGGTCGACCTCGATCGCTTCGACCCCGCCAAGGTTGGCCCCGAGCGTCTGGCCGCCCTGCGCACCGCCTGGGGCGTGGCCGCCGACGATCCGCGAACGAAGATCCTGCTTGCGGGCCGCCTGACCCGGATAAAGGGGCACCTGACGATCATCGCCGCCGCCGCGCAGCTGAAGGCCGAGGGCCGCAACGAGTTTCTGATCCTCTTCGCCGGCGACGATCAGGGCCGCACGGAGTACCGGGAGGAGCTCGGCGGGGCCATTGCAGCCGCCGGTCTTCAGGACGTGGTAAAGATCGTGGGCCATTGTGACGACATGCCCGCAGCCTGCCTGCTCAGCGACGTCGCCATCCTGCCCACCATTGTGCCGGAATCCTTCGGCCGCGCCGCGGTGGAGCCGCAGGCCATGGGCCGACCGGTGATCGCGTCCGCCCACGGCGGCACGGTGGAGACGGTGGTCGACGGCGTCACCGGCTGGCTGGTCCCGCCCGGCGACGCAGACGCCTGGGCCGCCGCGCTCGTCCGGGCGATCGACGCCGGCCCCCAGCAGCGCGCCGAGATGGGACGCACCGCGATGAGCCGGGCCCGCCAGCTCTATCGCGTGGACGCCATGTGCGCCGCGACGATGGCGGCCTATGAACGGGTTCTGGAGGCCCGCGCCTGATGGCCCGAGGCGTGAAGAAGATCCTGGTCATCAAGCTGGGCGCTCTGGGCGACTTCGTGCTGGCGCTGGCCGCCATGAAGAAGATCCGCGAGGCGCACCGCAAGGACCACATCACCCTGCTGACCACGCCGCCGTTCGAGGCGCTGGCGAAGTCCTGCCCCTATTTCAACGCCGTGGAGACCGACGGCCGGCCCGAGACCTTCGCCCAGTGGATGGCGCTGCGGAAGCGCATCAAGTCAGCTGGGTATGAGCGCGTCTACGACCTGCAGACCTCCGCGCAGTCCAACCGCATCTTCCACGCGCTCCGCCCGAGCCCCCCGCCCTGGTCCGGCATCGCGCTCGGCTGCTCCATGCCGCACAGGAACAAGCTGCGGGACCATATGCACACGCTGGAGCGGCACGCCGACCAGCTGATGTACGCCGGCATCTGGCCCGACGCGCCCACCGCCCCCGGCGCGGCTCCGCCGCCGGACCTGTCGTGGATCTGGAAGAACCATCCGGCCGAGCGGCCCGTGCCCGGGGCAGTGAAGCCACGGCCCTATGTGATGTTCGTCCCCGGCGGCTCCGCCCATCGGCCGGAAAAGCGCTGGCCGGTGGAGCGCTATGCCGAACTGGCGCGGATCCTCTACGGCCGCGGCCTGGACATCGTGATCATCGGCGGGCCGCAGGAGAGCGCGCTCGCCCACGCCATCCAGCGGACGGTGCCGCGAGCCCGCGACCTGTCCGGCCGAACCGATTTTGCGCGGATCGCAATGCTCGGGGCCAAGGCCGCGCTGGCGGTGGGCAACGACACCGGTCCGCTTCACCTGGCCGCCGCGGCCGGAGCTCCCACAGTGGTGCTCTTCTCCGGGGCCTCGGACCCGGCGCTCTCGGCCCCCCGCGGCAAGGTCGCCGTCCTGCAGGCCGACACGCTCTCCGAATTGGCTGTGGCCAAGGTGGCACAGGCGGCGATGACTATCGTGCCCGTCGCCGCCGGCGCGGGTTGATAGAGCGTCAACCGTCACGCATATACTTCGGTAAGCGACCGGAGCGCTCTACGCGCGCCGGCGTTTTGCGTTGAAACGACCTAGGAGCCTCGCCTATTCGCCGCCCCATGCAGGCGCCGCCCGTCAAAGACGGTCCGCGCATCAATGACGAAATCCGCGTTCCCCGCGTCCTGCTCATCGACCAGCACGGTGAAAAGCAGGGTGTGATGCCGACCTCCGCCGCTCTGGAGGCCGCTGAAGAAGCCGGCCTCGACCTGGTGGAGATCGTGCCGAACGCAGATCCGCCCGTTTGCAAGATCCTGGACTACGGCAAGTTCAAGTTCCAGGAGCAGAAGAAGAAGAACGAGGCGCGCAAGCGGCAGAAGGTGGTGGAGATCAAGGAGATCAAGCTCCGCCCGAACATCGACACGCACGACTACGAGACCAAGGTGAAGTCGATGCACCGCTTCTTCGAGGAAGGCGACAAGGTCAAGGTCACCCTGCGCTTCCGCGGTCGGGAGCTGGCGCATCCGGAACTCGGCATGAAGCTGCTGCAGAAGGTCAAGGCCGACTTCGAGCCGGTGGCGAAGGTCGAGTACGAGCCGCGCATGGAAGGCCGCCAGATGATCATGATCCTGGCGCCTCGATAGTGCGCTCCACCGACATCGGAATTCTGGGAGCGGTCGCCATCACGGCGGCCGCTTTTACTTTGCCCGCCGCCGCCCAGACGCAGTCGACGCCTGAAAACGCGCCCTACGCGCCGTTCAAGATCGGCGAAGGCCTCTACTACGTGGGGGCGGCCGACTACGCCGCCTACATGCTGACGACCAAATCCGGCCTGATCGTCATCGACGGCGGCGACGCCGTGACCGGCCGCCAGGTCGTGGCCAACATCCGCACCCTCGGCTTCGATCCGGCCCAGGTTAAACTGCTGGTCAACACGCACCAGCATTTCGACCACGCCGCGGGCCTGGCCGAGATCCGCAAGGCGGCGCCCCGGGCCAAGCTCTACGTCAGCGCCGCGGACGCGCCGATCATCGAGGCCGGCGGCAAGGGTGACCCATACCTGAAAGGCGCACAGTACGAGTACGCGCCGAGCAAGGTGGATGTGATCCTCAAGGATGGTCAGAAGGTCGGCCTGGGCGGCGTCACCCTCACCGCACACGTGACGCCGGGCCACACCCGCGGCTGCACCACCTGGACCTTCCCGGTGACCGTGGCCGGCAAGGTCCGTCAGGCGCTCGTCCACTGCTCCTCGAGCGTGCTGCCCGGCTACCGGCTGGTCGCGCCGGAAACCTATCCGGGGATGGCCGCCGACTATGAGCGCAGCCACCAGTTCTGGCTCAAGGCGCCTTGCGAGGTCTTCCTGGCCAGCCACACCCGGTTCTTCGACCTGCCGCGCAAACACGCCGCGCTGAAGGCTGGGAAGGAGGACGCCTTCGTCGATCCGTCCGGCTGCAAGGCGTACTACCAGGCGTCCTACAAGACCTTCCGAGACGCGCTCGCCAAGCAGCAGGCCGCGGCGAAGTAGTCCCTGCCCGGATCGGGAGCGACTGTGGCTTCCCGGTCCTTGCCGCTCCGGACCGCGCAGCCTAACACCGTTCGCATGTCCGAGACGCCGCCGCGGGAGGCGACGAAGCCGCCCCGCTTCGCGGCCGCGTCGCTGATCGCGCTGATCTTCCTCAACATGCTGGGCTTCGGGATCATCGTCCCGTTGCTGCCCTTCTATGGGAAGTCGTTTGACGCCCCGCCCTGGCAGATCGCGCTGATCTTCTCGGCCTTTTCTGTCGGCACCTTCTTCGGTGAGCCGTTCTGGGGCCGGCTCTCGGACCGGTACGGCCGCAAGCCGGTACTGATATCCACGATCCTCGCCAACGGGCTCTGCTACCTGGCGCTCGCCTTCGCGCCGAACGCCTGGGCGGCGATCCTCATCCGCCTGGCGGGCGGCCTGTTCTCGGGCAACGGCTCGGTTATTCAGGGCTATATCGCCGACGTCACCCCGCCCGAGCGCCGCACCCGGGCGATGGGCTATCAGAGCGCCGCCTGGAACGTCGGCCTCATCGTCGGCCCCTCCATGGGCGGACTGTTCGCCAGGCCGGAGGCGGGCCCGCTCGGCTTCCAACTGCCGCTGTTCATCTCCGCGGGGTTGTTCCTCACGTGCGCCCTGGGGGTCACCCTCTTCATCCGCGAGAGCCGCGCGCGCGACACCGAACCCGACCGGCATCCCAGCCGCTGGCGCGCCACCGGCGAGGCGGCCCGCGACCCCATCATCGGCAAGCTGATGCTCGTCACCTTTCTCGTGGGCTTCGCCTTCACCGGGGTGGAGTCGATCTTCGGCCTCTGGACACAGGAGCGCTACGGCTGGGGGCCGCGTGAGGTGGGGATCGCCTTCGCGTTTGCGGGCGCCGCGTCGGCCGCCACCCAGATGACCGTGGCAGGCCCGCTGGCGGAGCGCTTCGGCCAGGGTCGAATGCTGGCCGTGGGCATGGCGATCACGATGACCTGCCTGGCTCTTCAGCCCCTGGTCCCCAGCGGGCCGGCCACCATCGCCCTGATGTCGCTAAGCGCCGTGGGCACGTCGGTCGCCTGGCCGAACGTCAGCGCCATGATCTCGGAGGCTGCCGACCCGCATCGACAGGGCCAGATCCTGGGCCTCAACAACGCCATGAGCGCGCTGGCCCGGGTCATCGGTCCGTTCTGCGCCGGTCTCAGCTTCGCCGGCATCAGCATCCACGGACCTTTCTTCCAGGGCGCGCTGGCGGTGGCCCCGGCTATCTGGCTGGCGCTGGCGGCCGGCGTGCTCGTCCAGCGGCGACGCGGCAAGGGGCCTCCGTGAGCACCGCCGGCGAACAGCGGCGCGCCCTGATCGTCCTGCTGTCGGTGATTTTCCTGATGATCGCCGGGTTCGGCCTCGTGATCCCGCTGCTGCCCTTCTTCGCCCAGGCGTTCGACGCTCCGGCCTGGCAGGTCACCCTGATGTTCTCGGCGTTCTCGGTTGGCCAGTTCCTGGGCGAGCCGTTCTGGGGCCGGCTGTCGGACCGGATCGGCCGCCGACCGGTGCTGATCGCCACGATCTTCGCCGTCGCGCTGAGCTACGCCGCCTTGGCCTTCGCCCCGAACATCTGGGCGGCGTTCGCCATCCGGTTCGTCACCGGGATCTTCGCCGGCAACATCTCGACCCTGCAGGGCGCGATGGCCGACATCACCCCGCCGGAAAAGCGGGCTGGGCGGATGGGCGTCATGAGCGCCGCGTTCAGCGCCGGCTTCATCTGCGGTCCGGCCATCGGCGGCCTGCTGGCCCAGCCCAGCCGGGGCGCGCTGGGGTTCCAGGCGCCGCTGTTGGTCGCCGCCGCCTTCGCCCTGGCCTCGGCGCTTGCCGTCGTGGTGTTCGTCCGCGAGCACCGGCCGGACAGGCCGCCGGCACCGCCGCGCGCCCGGCGCGCGGGCCTCGCCGAGGCCATGGCCCACCCGGTGATCAGCCGCATGGTGGCGATCAGCTTCATCACCGTGGTGGGCTTCGCCGGGATCGAGGCCACCTACGGGCTGTGGACCGAGGCGCGCTTCGGGTGGGGCCCGCGCCAGATCGGGCTGGCGTTCATGGTGATCGGCCTCCTGGGAGCGGTCTGCCAGGGCTGGCTGTCGGGCCGGCTGGCGCGCCGCTATGGAGAGCCGAACACCCTGACAGGCGGCCTCGTCCTGATGGGCGTCGGCCTCACCACCCAGTGGCTCTCGCCAACCTGGCACGTGGCCATGCTCGGCTTCGCCTTCGTCTGCGTGGGCCAGTCGCTCTGTTTCCCGAACCTCACGGGCCTGATCTCCCAAGCCGCTCCGCCCGACCGTCAGGGCGAGATGCTTGGTCTGAACATGAGCGGCATGGCGCTGGCCCGCATCGGCGGCCCCGTTCTCGCGGGGCAGTTGTTCAGTCTCGTCAGCCCGGGCTCGCCGTTCGCGGTGGCGGCGCTGCTGATACTGCCGGCCATCTGGTTGGCGGTGCAGGTGAAGAACCGCGCGCCGCGACTGGCTTGATCCCCCGCGGGCCTCGCCTTGCATCCGGCGCCTGTTTCGCGTAATAGCCCGCCCCTTCGGAGCCGCCTGGCCAAAGGCATGCCAGGGCGGTTCGTAAACACGACCAGAAGGACGGAGCCTCACGGCCCCGACGTGAAAATGCCCAAACTGAAGACGAAGTCAGGCGCGAAGAAGCGCTTCAAGCTGACGGCGACCGGCAAGCTGAAGGCCGGCGTCGCCGGCAAGCGCCACCGCCTGATCAGCCACAACGCAAAGTACATCCGTCAGAACCGCGGGACCAAGGTGATGAGCGAAGCCGACGCTCAGATCATCAAGAAGTTCCTGCCGTACGGCCTTTAATCCGGAGATCTGACAGATGGCTCGCGTCAAAAGGGGCGTCACCGCCCACGCCAGGCACAAGAAGGTCCTGGAACAAGCCAAGGGCTTCTACGGCCGCCGCAAGAACACCATCCGCGCCGCCAAGGCCGCGGTGGACAAGGCTGGCCAGTACGCGTACCGCGACCGCAAGGTCCGCAAGCGCAACTTCCGTTCGCTTTGGATCCAGCGGATCAACGCCGCCGCGCGCGTGGAAGGCTTCACCTACTCGCAGTTTATCCACGGCCTCGGCCAGGCCGGGATCGAGATTGACCGCAAGGTCCTCGCGGATATCGCGGGCAACGATCCGACCGGGTTCAAGGCCATCGCCGACAAGGTTCGCGCCGCGCTGGCTTAAGGCTCCCGGATCGCTTCGATCCTAAAGCTTCAAGGAAGCCCTCCGGCGGAACCGCCGGAGGGCTTTTTGCTGCGCGCTCTCCGGGCCTGCTCCTCCCTCGCGGGAGGTTCCCCAAAGCCCGATCCTCCTCTAGAGCAACCGCCGTCATGACCGACCTCTCCCAACTCGAAGCCGACCTCACAGGGCGGATCGCCGCCGCTCAGGACGTGGCTGCCCTGGAGGCCGTGCGGGTCGCCGCGCTCGGCAAGTCCGGGTCCGTCTCCGAGCTGCTCAAGACCATGGGCCAACTGAGCCCGGAGGAGCGCCGCGAGCGCGGACCGCTGATCAACGGCCTGCGCGACCGTGTCACCGAGGCCATTGCCACCCGCAAGGCCGAGTTGGAAGCGGCCGAGCTCGACGCTCGCCTGGCCGGCGAGCGCGTCGACCTGAGCCTGCCGCCGCCGCCCGAGCGCCGCGGTCGGGTCCATCCCACCATGCAGGTGCTGGACGAGATGATCGCCATCTTCGCCGACATGAGCTTCGGCCTGGCGGAGGGGCCGGACATCGAGGACGACTTCCACAACTTCACAGCGCTCAACTTCCCGCCCAAGCATCCGGCGCGGGAGATGCACGACACCTTCTGGCTGCCCGAAGGCCCCACCGGTGAACGCAAGCTGCTGCGCACGCATACGAGCCCCGTGCAGGTGCGCGTCATGCAGCGGCTGAACGAAAAGGTCCCCGCCTGGGTCGCGAATGGCCAGGAGCCGCCGATCCGTGTGATCGTCCCCGGCCGCGTCTATCGCTCCGACAGCGACGCCACCCACACGCCCATGTTCCACCAGATGGAAGGCCTGGTCATCGACCGGAACATCCACATGGGTCACCTCAAGTGGACGCTGGACGCCTTCACCCGTCGGTTCTTCGAGACGGACGCCGTCGTCACCCGTTTCCGGCCGCACCACTTCCCGTTCACCGAGCCATCCTGCGAGATGGACGTGCAGTGCGACCGCTCGGGGGGCTCGATCAAGATCGGCGAGGGCTCCGACTGGCTGGAGATCCTGGGCGGCGGCATGGTCCACCCCAAGGTGCTGGCCAACTGCGGCCTGGACCCCGACGAGTGGCAGGGCTTCGCCTTCGGCCTCGGGATCGACCGGCTGGGCGCGCTGAAATACGGTATGCCCGACCTCCGCGACATGTTCGCCTCGGACGTCCGTTGGCTGGAGCACTATGGGTTCTCAGCCTTCCAGGCCCCCAACCCCGCGACCGGCCTGAGTTGAGGAGAGACCGATGAAGTTCACACTCTCCTGGCTCAAGGAGCACCTGGACACGACCGCCACTGTCGAAGAGGTGGTCGAGGCCATGACCATGGCCGGCCTGGAAGTCGAGGGCGTCGAGAACCCGGCCGCCAAGCTGGCCAAGTTCTCCGTCGCCAAGATCGTGGAGGCCGTGCAGCACCCGAACGCCGACAAGCTGCGCGTCTGCCAGGTCGACACCAAGGACGGCCGGCTCGAGATCGTCTGCGGCGCGCCGAACGCCCGGCCGGGCCTCACCACCATCTACGCCCCGATCGGCGCCTATGTGCCGGGCTCGGGCATCACGCTCGAACCGCGTCCGGTGCGCGGCGTAGTCTCCAACGGCATGCTCTGCTCGGCCAAGGAACTGGAGGTTTCGGAGGAGTCCAACGGCATCGTCGAGCTGCCGGACGAGTTGCTGGTGGGGGCTTCCGCGGTGGAAGCGTTCGGCCTGGAAGCGGTGATCGACTTCGAGGTCACGCCCAACCGGCCGGACTGGCTAGGCGTCCGCGGCATCGCCCGTGACCTGGCCGCGGCCGGCCTGGGCACGCTGAAGCCTGACCCGGCCGAGACCGTGCCGGGAACCTTCCCCTGCCCGGTCGAGATCCGGGTCGACGGCGACGCCTGCCCGGTGTTCGGCGGCCGGCTTATCCGAGGCGTGAAGAACGGCCCCTCCCCGGCGTGGCTGCAGCAGCGGCTGGTGTCGGTCGGCCTCCGCCCGATCAACGCCCTCGTGGACGTCACCAACTACATCTCCTACGACCGCGCCCGGCCGCTGCACGTCTATGACCGCGCGCTGATGGTGGGCGACGTCATCGAGGCCCGGCTCGGCAAGGGGCCGGCCGAGCCGTCCGGCGAGGACAGGCCGACGCCGCATGCCCACAGGGACGAGCAGCTCATCGCGCTCGACGGCAAGACCTACGACCTGACGCCAGAGATGAGCGTCATCGCCGACGCCGATGGCCAGCGTCCGATCGGCCTGGGCGGCGTCATGGGCGGGGAGTCCACCGGATGCTCCGAGACCACCGTCGAGGTCTTCGTGGAGTGCGCGTGGTTCGATCCGATCCGCACTGCCCAGACGGGCCGCAGCACAGGCATCACCTCCGACGCCCAGTACCGCTTCGCCCGCGGCGTGGATCCAGAGTCCGTGGTCCCGGGCCTGGAGCTCGCCACGCGGATGATCCTCGAGCTCTGCGGCGGGGAGGCGTCCGAGATCCGCGTGTCGGGCCAGGCCCCGGCTCGCCCGGCGGCCTTCGCCTTCGACCGTTCGTACGTGAAGAAGCTCTCGGGGCTCGACCTGCCGCGCCAGCGGACCGACGAGATCCTCGAGAAGCTCGGCTTCGAGCTGTCGGGCGACGCCGTCCAGCCGCCGTCCTGGCGCCGTGACGTCGAGGGCAAGGCTGACCTGGTCGAAGAGGTCGCCCGGATAGCGGGCTACGACAACCTGCCCATGGACCCCCTGCCAGAGGTCGCGCCGGCGGCCGGCGGCGCGCTGACGGTGCGCCAGGGCCGGATGCGCAATGCACGCCGGGCGCTCGCGGCCCGCGGCTATTCCGAGGCGGTAACCTGGAGCTTCCTGCGGACCGAGTGGGCTCAGCTGTTCGGTGGTGGGCAGCCGGAGCTGGTGCTCGCCAACCCGATCGCGGCCGACCTCGCCTGCATGCGCCCGTCCGTGCTGCCGAACCTGATCGAGGCCGCGGCGCGCAACGCCCGCAAGGGCTTCGCCGACGCCGCGCTGTTCGAGGTGGGTCCAAACTTCCGCGGGGACGCGCCCGGAGACCAGTGGACGGCCGTCGCGGCCCTGCTCGCGCCGCACCCACCTAAGCATTGGGACCAGCCGGCGAGGGATCTTTTATTCGAGCTTAAGGGCGACCTCCTGGCGCTCCTGGAGGAGCTGGGCGCTCCAGCGCTGCAGACCGTCCAGGGACAATCCTCGCCCTGGTGGCATCCGGGCCGGTCGGCCCGCCTGCAGCTTGGCCCCAAGAATGTGGTGGCCGAGTTCGGCGAGCTGCACCCGCGGATCCTGAAGAGCCTCGACGCTGAAGGCCCGATGCTGGCGTTCGAGCTGAACCTCGAGGCCATCCCGGAGCCGAAGAAGAAGGCGATCAAGACCAAGCCCGCACTGGAGCTCTCGTCGCTCATGCCGCTGCGCCGCGACTTCGCCTTCCTGGTGGATCTGGCGACGCCGGCAGGAGACCTCGTCCGGCCGATCCTCGGGGTCAACAAGGCGCTGGTGGCCGACGTTCGGATCTTCGACGTCTACCAGGGCAAGGGCGTACCGGAGGGTCAGAAGTCGGTCGCCGTGGAAGTCACGCTCCAGCCGCGGGAAAAGACGCTCACCGATGCCGAAATCGAGGGCCTGTCGGCGCGGATCGTGGCTGTCGCCGAGAAGGCCGTGGGCGCGAAGCTCAGGAGCTGAGCTGCCGCCGCGGCGAGCCGCCGCCTTGCCGGGGCCCCGGGACGTGGGACTGTCCCGCGATGCTCGACGACTCGCTCTCCGCGGCCGGCGCCTTGGCCCGCACCTGCGAAGGGTGCGAAGCCTGCTGCACGGTCATGGCCGTCCGTGAGTTGGAAAAGGCCACATGGACGCCGTGCCGTCATCTTGCGGGACAGGGGCGCGGCTGCGCCGTCTGGGGCGAACATCCGTCGTCGTGCAAGACGTTCCACTGCCTCTGGCGTGGCGACACAGCCCTGCTGCCGGAGCGGCTGTTCCCGCCGGACTGCGGCTTCCTGATCAGCGTGGGAAACCTCGACCACTGGCCGCTGGTGGTTCAGGTCTGCGCCCTACCAGGCCGACGGCATGCCTGGAATACGCCCGAGAACCGCGCCGTCTTCGGCGACCTGGCCCGGGCCTGGAACTGCGTCGTGACCATCACCGGCGAGGGTGTTCTGGCGACGCACGCCTTCGCCCCTAACGGCCGCGTCTACTCCCGCACCCTGCATCCTGAGATCTTTCCCGCGGACGGCGCGGTCGTGGCGGTTCCTGCCGCCGACTATGGCCCCGACCGGCGGGCGCCGAGGCGACGTCTCGGCGAGCTCCGCGCGACGAACCCGGCCTGACCACAGGAACTCGCCAGCGCCTCACGCCTTGTCCCCTACCACGGGAGGATCACAGGTGAGCGAGGAGACCGACGTCGAGCCGCAAGGCGGACCGCACATGCGGCTGGTGGCCATGCCCCGCGACACCAACCCCAGCGGCCACATCTTCGGCGGCTGGACCCTGTCGCAGATGGACCTCGCCGGTGGGATCTTCGCCGCCGCGCGGGCGCACGGGGCGGTCGCGACGGTTGCGATTGACGCGATGAAGTTCCTGCGGCCGGTCCAAGTCGGCGATGAGGTGAGTTGCTGGTGCTCGGTCGCCGAGGAGGGGGAGACCTCGCTGAAGGTGAAGATCGAGACCTGGGCCCGCGACCGGACCTCCGACAAGGCGAAGAAGGTCACTGAGGGCCTCTTCACCTATGTGGCCCTCGACGAGAGGGGACAGCCGCGGAAGCTGGATGACGCGGGCTGACGCCCGCGCCGGCTCAGAACGGCAGGATGTTGCGCTTCTTGGAGTAGCTCAGATAGCCGACGTTGGCGCCAAGGCGCACGCCCACGCCTGCCCGGATCGGGGCCAGGGTGACGCCCGCCGCCTTCTGGTAGTTCACGCCCAAGCCGCCCACGAAATAGGCCGAGCCTTCCACGCCGGGGAACCGCTGGAACAGCGTCTCGGGGTTGTCAAGGTCGTAGCAGAGGGTGAACACCCGGCTGGCGTTGCCGCCGAAGTCCCAGCCGGCGGACGGCCCCTGCCAGAACACCTCCACCGGCTCGCGGCCCTTCATGTACAGCAGACCCCGGCCGTAGCGGGCGCCGATCACCAGGGCGCCGGAGCCCTCCTCGCCGGCGATGTAGCCGGTGGGCCGGCCGTTGCGGGAGAAGACCTTCTCCACCGCCGCGCCGGCGGTCTCGGCGGTCACGCCCATGAAGTCGGAGACGTTCTGGACCATCTCGTCGCGCGTGAAGGTCTCAGGCTTGCCGGGCTGCTGCGCCGGGTAGGTCGGCGTGGAGTTCGGCGGCGGCAGCGCCTCAGACGACGAAGGCCGCGGCGCGCTGTCGTCAACGGCGCGGGCCGGCGGCAGGTCGCGGACTTCGGTGGACTGGGCCCGGGCCACAGCGGTGGCGCCGAGGCTAACCAAGCCGGAAACGATCAGGGTGCGGCGATCCATGGGCGCGTATCTCCTCCAGGTTCTCAAACCAGCTCCCGCCCAGGGCCAGTCAATGCGCATTGCAGTTTAATGGGGGATTAACCACAAGCGCCGTGACGCGACGCCGCGTCTCCTCGGGGGCCGGTCCCTATGCTGCGCGCGCGAATGTGATAGACCCCCGCGCCATGGCTACCCCGCTCGACAAGATCCGCAACTTCTCCATCGTGGCGCACATCGACCACGGCAAGTCGACCCTGTCCGACCGCCTGATCCAGGAGACCGGCGCGCTGACCGCGCGGGAGATGTCCGAGCAGGTGCTCGACAACATGGACATCGAGCGCGAGCGGGGGATCACCATCAAGGCCCAGACGGTTCGCCTCAACTACAAGGCCGATGACGGCGAGACCTACGTCCTCAACCTGATGGACACCCCGGGCCACGTCGACTTCGCCTACGAGGTCTCCCGATCCCTGGCGGCCTGCGAGGGCTCGATCCTCGTTGTGGACGCCTCTCAGGGGGTCGAGGCCCAGACGCTGGCCAACGTCTATCAGGCGATCGACAACAACCACGAGATCGTGCCGGTCCTGAACAAGATCGACCTGCCGGCCGCGGAGCCCGAACGGGTGCGCCAGCAGATCGAGGACGTCATAGGCCTCGACGCCTCTGAGGCCATCCTGACCTCCGCCAAGACCGGGGCCGGAATCCATGAGCTGCTCGAGGCCATCGTCCAGCGCCTGCCGGCGCCCAAGGGAGACCCGGACGCGCCGTTGAAGGCGCTGCTGGTCGACGCCTGGTACGACGCCTACCTCGGCGTGGTGGTGCTGGTGCGGGTGATCGACGGGTCCCTTCGCAAGGGCCAGCGGGTCAAGATGATGCAGCAGGGCTCGACGCACCTGATCGACCGGATCGGCGTCTTCAACCCCAAGCGCACCGACACCGACAGCCTGGGCCCCGGTGAGATCGGTTTCATCACCGCCCAGATCAAGGAAGTCGCCCACGCCGCAGTCGGCGACACCATCACCGACGAGCGCCGTCCGGCGGAAGCGCCGCTGCCCGGCTTCCGTGACGTGCAGCCGGTGGTGTTCTGTGGGCTGTTCCCCGTGGACGCTGCCGACTTCGAAGACCTCCGCGCCGCGATCGGCCGGCTTCGGCTGAACGACGCCTCGTTCAGCTACGAGATGGAGACCTCGGCCGCGCTGGGCTTCGGCTTCCGCTGCGGCTTCCTGGGCCTGCTGCACCTGGAGATCATCCAGGAGAGGTTGAGCCGCGAGTTCGACCTCGACCTGATCGCCACCGCGCCGTCGGTGGTCTACAAGGTCAAGCTGACGGATGGCTCGGAGATCGAGCTGCACAACCCGGCCGATCTGCCCGATCCGGTGAAGATCGACTCCATCGCCGAGCCCTGGATCAAGGCCACCATCCTGACCCCTGACGAATACCTCGGCTCGGTCATCAAGCTGTGCCAGGACCGCCGCGGCTCACAGCGCGAACTGTCCTACGTCGGCTCCCGCGCCTTGGTTGTGTACGACCTGCCGCTGAACGAGGTGGTGTTCGACTTCTACGACCGGCTGAAATCGATCTCGAAGGGCTACGCCTCCTTCGACTACGCCATCGAGGAGTACCGCACCGGGGATCTCGTGAAGATGTCGATCCTCGTCAATGCGGAGCCGGTGGACGCGCTCTCGATGCTGGTCCACCGCGACCGGGCAGAGGCCCGCGGCCGCGGCATGGTCGAGAAGATGAAGGACCTGATCAGTCCGCACATGTTCCAGATCCCAATCCAGGCGGCGATCGGCGGCCGGATCATCGCACGCGAGACCGTGCGGGCGCTGCGGAAGGACGTGACGGCGAAGTGCTACGGCGGCGACGCCAGCCGCAAGCGCAAGCTGCTCGACAAGCAGAAAGCCGGCAAGAAGCGGATGCGGCAGTTCGGGAAGGTGGAGATCCCTCAGGAGGCCTTCATCGCCGCGCTCAAGATGGACGCGGACTGAGCGGCCAGGGGAGCCGCGCGGAGCGGCTCAGCTCAGATCTGGTTGAACTCGCCGCAGCGGCACTTCACGACCATGTCGGCCAGCACCGAGCGGTCCGCCGCGGTGAAGATCACGTCGTCGCATGCGCCGCAAACGAACTTGGCGGTCGCGCCTTCCGTCACGCCCTCCTGGGCCGCCACCAAGGTCCGACGGCCGACGAATAGGCCGGGGAAGGTGCGCATCGAGACCTCGAGCATGGTGTGACTCAACTCCTGAACAACAGGGGCTCTATAGCTCAGCCCCTTCGCACCTGCAAAAACTCTTGGCGCGGAGAAATGTTGCAACGCAACGTCATTTGAAGGGTGCGTTCCGGAGTAGCTCACCCTACGGGTGCGGGCGCCCGAAACGTGGGCGCCTGGAACGCGGGCTTCTGCCCGGAGGAACCCGCCACCAGAGCCCCAGCACGACGGCGAAGAGCCCCAGGTAAAGCGCCGTGAAGGTCCACATCGGCAGTGGCCAGTAGATCAGTCCATACACCAACCGCATGATCAGCGGGTCATCCGCCCCGTCGCCCGTGAGTTCCTCCTGCCAGAGCGTCAGGAAGCAGGCGCGGCCTAGCGCCGCCTGCACCGCCACGGCGAGCCACGAAAGCACGTGCAGCGCCCGCCACCAGCCGATCCGCACCCAAGACCAGCCTAGGCGTGCGCCGAGCGGGATGGCCGCGAGCCCCAGCACGTTGAACGCGATCACCAGCAGGTGGGCGACGAGCACGAGTTGGCCCAGGGTCGCCGTCATCCCAGCGCCTCAAGCATGCCACACAGACGCGGAGCGCGAGAAAAAATCAAAAGAAACCTGAGCCTTAGGATCCGCCGACCCCGGCACCTAGTTAACATGCAGCAAGTTCGAGGGCGGAGCAGCTTAATGTGCAGCGTGCTGGTGGTGGATGACAATCCGCTGATCGCGGCGGTGGTCGGCGAGGCGATAAGCGACAAGGGCCACGAGGTGGTAACGGCGCACTGCGCGTCGGAGGCCTACTCGGCGCTCCGGGCGGAGCCCCGCAGCTTCGCCGTGATCGTCACCGACATCGACCTGGGCGCCGGCGACAACGGGGTCGACGTGGCCAGGCAGGCGCGCGTGCTCAACCCCGCCATCGGTGTGGCCTACATGAGCGGCAACCCGAGCAGCCTGCAGATGGCGAACGCACCGGGCTCGATGACTTTCAGCAAGCCGTTCTCCCCCGAGCTGCTGGCCGACCGGATCGAGGCGCTCATCGCCTGAGGGTCCCTGCGGAACAGGGGACCTTCCCCGCCATTCCGCAGGCATGCGCTTCCTTTGCGACGAGATGCTGGTGCGACTGGCGCGCCTGCTCAGGGCGGCGGGCTACGACACCTACCTTGCGAGCGGCGGCCAGAAGGACACTGTCCTGCTCCACGTCGCGCGCGAGGAAGGCCGTCTGCTGCTGACGCGCGACAAGGCGTTGGCCGCTGCCGCCTCGCCGGACTCGGTCCTGATCTCCGGCCGGGGCGTCGAGGCGGAGGCGCGCAGCCTCTCGCAGTCCGTGCTGCTCGATTGGGACTTCGCCCCGTTCAGCCGCTGCGTGATGGACAACGCCGGCCTGCGGCCGGCGAGCCTGGACGAGATCGCCCTCATGCCCGAGCAGGCGCAGGCGCTGCCGGGCCCGTTCCGCGCCTGCCCAGCCTGCGGGCGCCTGTACTGGCCCGGCAGCCACGTGCGGCGCATGACCAACCGTCTGGCGAGCCTGTCGGCGCCGGAAGCTTGACGGCGGGCCTCCGGCGCCGGAAATGGCCTGCCGTCGGACCATGGTGGGGAAACAAGAAACGATGCGGAAACTGATCGTCCTGGGCGCGGCGCTGTCGGCCCTGTGGGTCTCCGGCTGCAACACCATGTCCGGCTTGGGCCGCGACCTCTCCGCCGCCGGCGAGGCAGTGGCCGGCGCCGCCGAGGACGCCAAGCGCTGATTCCTGCGGAACGGCGCGGCCGCCCGCGCCGTTCGACGGGGACCAGTCCAAGGAGGTCCCATGAGCACGTCCAAGCATCCCCCCGCCGGCGAAGCCCAGCCGCTCCGCGACGACCTGGAAGACGATCCGGGCATCGGCGCCTCGCGCGGCACGACCATCTCGGGCGAGGATCCGCACATCCTGCGCCAGGACGGGGAGAACACCGAGGAAGGTGACGTGGACAACGATACCGACGCCACCGGCGCGCCGACCCCGATCGAACAGCAGCGGTCCCACCCCTAGGCGGCTTTCCCGCCGCACCTTTCCGGCTCGCACTTTCGTCGGGCGGGCCGACGGGCCATATGGAGCGCCCATGGCTGAAATCCGTCACCCCGTCGGCCCGTCCGTCCTCCGCGGCGTCAAGCACCGCTGCCCCCAGTGCGGCAAGGGCCAGCTGTTCCGGAAGTACCTGAAGGTCAACGCGCGCTGCGAGGTCTGCGAGCTCGACATCGCCCGCTACCCGGCCGATGACGGCCCGGCCTACCTGACCATCCTGCTGGTGGGCCATCTGATCGTGGCCCCGATGTTCTTCTTCCCGATCGTCTGGGAGAGTTCGGCCCTCTACTCGCTGCCAATCATCCTCGGATCGCTGGCGGTGGTGACCCTCCTCGTCCTGCCGCGGGTCAAGGGCGGCTGGATCGGATTGATGTACGCCCTGGGCGTCACCGACAAGGAAGCGCGCTTCCACACGGCTGATGCCGCAGACTGACGGTTGGCGCTCGCGCGCCTGATCCCTTAGCATCCCCCCAAACTAGAGTTCCGGGGGATTCAATGACCGCGACCGAAACGGGCGCCGAGGCCCAGGCGCCGGCTGGCGTCACGACGCCCGGACTCACCGCCGCCCAACGCTTCAAGGCCATCCTGGGCGGCTCAGCCGGCAACCTCGTCGAGTGGTACGACTGGTTCGTCTACTCGTTCTTCGCCGTCTATTTCACCCGGCACTTCTTCCCTGGCGACGACGATCTCGCCAGCCTGCTCAAGACCATGGCGGTGTTCGCGGTGGGCTTCTTCGCCCGTCCGGTCGGCGCCTGGCTGATGGGCCTCTACGCGGACCGCGCGGGGCGCCGGACGGCGCTCACCGTCGCCGTCAGCATGATGTGCCTGGGCTCCCTGATCATCGCCATCCTGCCGAGCTACGCCACGATCGGGGTCGCGGCCCCCATCCTGCTGGTCCTCGCCCGGATCCTGCAGGGCCTCTCGGTGGGCGGGGAGTACGGCGCCAGCGCCACCTACCTGTCCGAGATGGCGGGCAAGCGCCGCCGCGGCTTCTGGTCCAGCTTCCAGTTCGTGACGATGGTCATGGGCCAGCTGATCGCGCTTGGCATCCTCAGCCTGCTGCAGAGCACCATGACGGACGCCCAGTTGGAGGGCTGGGGCTGGCGCATCCCGTTCTTCATCGGCGCGGTGATGGCCGTGGTCGTCTTCTGGATCCGAGCCCGGATGGACGAGAGCCAGTCCTACGAGAACAGCAAGTCCCGGGGCGACGAGCGGGCGCGCACCATGATGCTGTTCACCCGCTACCCGAAGGAGGCGCTGCAGATCTTCCTGTTCACGGCCGGCGGGTCGCTCGCCTTCTACAGCTACACCACCTACATGCCGAAGTTCCTGGTGGGCAGCGGCGGCTTTGCAGACGGCGCGGCGACGGCCATCTCGGCGGGCTCCCTGGTCGTCTACCTGCTGGCCCTGCCGCTGTTCGGCTGGATCAGCGACCACACGGGACGGAAGACCACGCTTGCCATCGCCTTCGGCGGCTGCGCCCTCCTCACCTACCCGGCGATGTCGGCGCTGCAGGCCGGGCCGCACCCGATGGTGGCCTTCCTGATCGTCTCGGCCCTGGTCTTCCTGCTCTCGGGCTACAACTCGGTCAGCGCGGTGGTGAAGGCCGAGCTGTTCCCGGCCAACGTTCGAGCGCTGGGCGTCGCCCTGCCCTACGGCATGGCCACGGCGTCGTTCGGCGGCACGGCGGAGATGGCGGCGCTGGCGTTCAAGCGGGCCGGCAACGAGAGCGGCTTCTACGTCTACGTGGCGTGCGGCATGCTCGTGGCTTTCGTCGTGGCCTTCACCCTGCGCGACAACCGCAAGCACAGCCTGATCCTGGAGGACTGACCGGCGTGAGCGTCCTCGACCTCGCCGCCTTCGGTGTGTTCCTCGCCTGCTGGTTCGCCTACCAGCCGCTGCTGGTGTTCGTCTCCAAGCAGCGCGGCGGCGTGATCAACACCGACATGACCGCCATCCGAGCGGCCTGGATGCGCAACATGGTGGGCCGGGAGAACCGGTTCATGGACGGCCAGCTGCTGGGTCACGCACTCAACTCGGCCTCGTTCTTCGCCTCGTCGAACCTGATCCTGATCGCGGCCACGGCCGGGGCCCTGTTCGGCGGCGAGGACACCTTCCGCAGCGTCTCCGGCCTGGAGGTGATCCGCACCTCCTCGCGGTATCTGTTCGAGTTCCAGCTGGCCCTGGTGCTGATCACCCTGGCCCGCGGCCTGCTCGACTTCATCTGGTCGATCCGCCAGATGAACTACTGCATCGCCACGGTGGGCGCGGTGCCGGACGGCCTGTCCGGCGACGAGGCCAAGATCTTCGGGGACGTGGCCGCCCGGCTGCTGAACCCGGCCCTGTCGTCGTTCAACTCCGGGGTCCGCGGCTACTACTTCGCGCTCGCCGCCGGGGCCTGGCTGTTCGGGCCCTACGCCTTCATGGCCGCCACCCTGGGCTCGGTGGCCCTGCTGTTCTGGCGCCAGCGCCGCTCGCCGGCCGCCAAGGCGATCGGCGACCTGCGGCGGCTGGTGGAGACGCCTAGGCCAGCCCCAGCTCGAGACGAAGCTTCTTCGTGAGCTTGGCCGAGATCAGCGAATGGGCGGTGGTGAGCCAGCTCTCCAGCTCCTCGCGCCCCACATCCGCCAGCGCGACGTTCACCCACTGGCCCTTGGCGCAGTAGGGCGCCTGCCGGCCGGGGCCACCCTCGGTGGTCAGCACCTCGAAGCCGATCTCGCTCACCTTGAACGAGATGCTGCCGTCGCCGCAGATGGCGAACACCTTGCCGCCCACCTTGTAGACGTCGGACCCGCCCCACTGGATCACCTTGCTCGTGCCCGGCAAGGCGAGGGCGAAAGCCTCGATCTCCGACGCGGTGATCATCGACCGAGCCTCCCGCCCTGTCCCCGTCGTCAGGCCTGGATGCCGACGCCGATCGGGCAGGTCACGCCCGTGCCGCCGATCCCGCAGTAGCCGCCCGGGTTCTTGGCCAGGTACTGCTGGTGGTAGTCCTCGGCGAAATAGAACGGCCCGGCCGGCGTGATCTCGCTGGTGATCCGGCCGTAGCCCTGCTTGCCCAGGGCCTCCTGGAAGGTCTGCTTCGAGGCCTCCGCCGCCTGAACCTGGGCGTCGTTGGTCGGATAGATCCCGGACCGGTACTGGGTGCCGATGTCGTTGCCCTGGCGCATGCCCTGGGTCGGGTCGTGGTTTTCCCAGAACACCTTCAGCAGGTCCTCGTAGGTGACGAGCCTGGGGTCATAGACCACCAGCACCGCCTCGGTGTGGCCGGTGCGGCCCGAACAGACCTCTTCGTAGCTGGGGTTGGGCGTGACGCCGTTCACATAGCCCACGGCGGTCACATAGACGCCGGGCACCTGCCAGAAGATCCGCTCCACGCCCCAGAAGCAGCCCATGGCGAACACCGCCGTCTCCAGCCCCTCGGGATAGGGTCCCTTCAGCGGCTTGCCGTTGACGTAGTGGGTCTCGGCGGTGGGGATCGGGTGCGCGCGGCCGGGCAGAGCGGTGTCCTGCGTCGGCAGCTCGAGCGTCTTGTTGAACAGCATAAGCGGCTCCTGGGCTGGTCCCGCAATATAGGCGCTCGGACGCCGGCTTGCATCCCGCCGCCGGCCGTCTGGCCGCAGCCGCGAACCGCCGCTTGCCCCCGGGACCGTCCTGACTATATTGCGCGCCTTCCCGGGGGGCCCCACTCCCCTCCGTGGCGTGTGGTGAGGTGGCCGAGTGGTTGAAGGCGCACGCCTGGAACGCGTGTATAGGTGAAAGCCTATCGAGGGTTCGAATCCCTCTCTCACCGCCACCCAAGCCAGCTAAGGCACTGGTAACGCTCAGATTCTCCGGCGATTGCCCCACTCCGGCTTACCGCTAGTCTTACCCTCGTGCCTGGCCGCCGCTCGCGAGCCCGGCCCCTTCGAAGCCGGCCATTGGCGTAGCCGATACACTGGAAAGCTTGGCCATAACGCCGTACCTTCCGCGATACGGGGGTAGGCATGGTGGGCAAGATCATAGTTGGGCTCGCCGCATCTGGGGTAGTCGGCACCCTGGCGGCATTGGCCGGGTACTGGGCTGGTGGTGAAGCGGCCATTGCGGAGGACAAGATCGTCCCCGACACGCGATCGTTCTACGTCGCAGGCGAAGCGCCATCTCGTTGGGTCAGCTTCAAAGGCTCCTGGGAACTCGATGGCCCTGAGCGGATCGGGTTCCAGAAGCAGGTCGTGAAATACACCTGCTCGGAGGGGCAAGGTTACTGCGACTTGGCTGAGGCGACCGTGTTCCGAAACGGTCTGAGCGTAGACACGAGTAGCGTGCCCGCTATTTGGTCCAGCAACGAGATCACGCTCAAGAGCAGCGACCTAAGCGCCTGCCGCGAGAACGTCGTGGTTGTGAACCTCACCACTGAGGAAGTGATCTCAATCACGCGGGACGGACAGAACCGATCAGCCGACTGCACCCTGCCGACAATTCCTCGGCCGCGGAAGGCGAGGTTGATAAGTGGGTTCGACCGATACTTCGATCAGAGGTACGCGGATCGCAACTAAGGGCAACTGTTCAGCTGGCGCAGCATGTCGGCAGTGACAGTTCAGCGGCTAACGCCGCGAATGGGGAGGATGTTACGGCTGCGGCAGGAGGGGTGGCGAGCGAGGCAAGTACGGCCAGATCTCTGGCACAAGAAGCGGCTTAGGCCGGAGCGGTGGCCGCGGCGGTGCCTGGTCGCGCCAAGCGAGCGGAAGAGCTTGCGGCTGAAGTTAGCAATCTCAACCGTGAGTCTCTCGCCTTGAGATGCGCCTCGCGAACGCTCAGATTTGGTAAGATGACGGGCGTCTCGGTCGGGGCGTTCTCGGCTCATCCGCAGCCTGCCCTCAGCGAAGACTGAGATCCCGCACGTCAGCGCTCAGCCTCCCTGGGGAGCATGCCGGGTCTGCGCCGCGCTGGTGTCACTAGCTTCACCAGCCGGTGGCAGCATCAATGAGGGAACTCACGGGTGATCAATCGACGGATAGCCGCAAGGTCCGGCTCACTGGGAAACGGGTAGTCATCTGCACGTACGAACGTCGGAGCACCATCGAGAGCAGATCCACCAAACCTGCTCACCCCGAACTCATCACGCCTGCCAGCGAAATCGACCTTCAGCTGAGCTTCTCGAGTCAGCAGATAAATCGGCATCAGATAGAAAGCGACTTGCCGCGTGTAGGTCTCGGATCGACCAGCTCGCGTCAGCGTCACCGATTCGGGAGGCAAAACAGCCACGCGATGCAACGGGACGCGCACATCCCCCACGAGGACATAGGCTGATCGCAGCGGCAGCTCACCGACGTGTGCACTCGTTGCGGTTAGCTGCAAGACTGCGTTTTTCCCCAACGCGTTGTACTCGGCGCTGTCAGCCGGCAGCGCGATGTCGGATGCGACCTCCCGAACGGTTGCCGCACCAAGCTGCTCCAGTGCGGCATTGAGATCCTGCCGCAGCGGCTGCGCCACGGCACCCGCTGTCGGGCCGAACACCAGGCCCAGGCTAGACGTGGCCGATGCCAGAATAATGATGAAACGCCGCATACCAGCAGATGCGTCGACAGGTGATCGCATTGTCAAGGTGCCGTAGTGGCGCCGGAGCGAGCGCGAAGGCCTGTCGCTTGGTGCCACGCTGTCTACTCTAGCGCCGCCTGGATGCTCGACTTGTTCGACCTGATGAAGTTCATCAGGGCCTTCTCGCCGCGGCGCGTCGTAACTCCGAGATCGACCATCTCACCGCTGTCGACCATGTTGTTGATGGTAATGCGGTCGCCGGGCACGCTGGCTGCGTTAGCTCCGGCGCCGTTTAGCACGTGCCGAGGATCATCTCGGGTAAGCACCTCTTCGCCACGTTCGAGGATCGCGGGAATCTCACCCGGCCTCAGACCAGCAATTCCACCGCTGTGGTAGCGCATCGCGCCAGCAAACCAAGCCGGTTGGATGCTCCTGGAAGGCGCAGAGCCTCCCACGACGCCGCCCGTGTGGAAGATGCTTGCGGAGCCCATGGCGTTCGCCGCAGCCAATGCTGCCGCGGCGACCTGCAGTTGCGCTGCGCCGGCCATCACAGAGACACCGCCAGCGGTCACCGCACCGCCCGCCCTCTGCAGCGCGGCTGCGCCGGTCAGGAGCGGCGCGACGCCGGCTGCCGAATTGACGCCCAAAGACAGCTTGCCTGCCAAGCCTGACTTCAGCGCGAGCTTCAAGACCTGCGCGCGCAATATCATCTGGGCGAGTTGCTGGAGGACGCCAGCGGCTGTCGCTGCGAAGGCGTTGCCCAGCGACTTAATGGCATTCTGCCCCTCCGCAAGCGAGGTCACGAAGTCGGCAAATGCTGACGATCCCGCATCCGCAAGCAGAGAAGCAGCCTGATCCCGCGTAAGCACAATCTGGTGGCCGAAGGCCTGTAGCTGCTGCTCGAGCCCAGCAAGCCTGCCAAGCGCAGCCTCCGCCTCCGGCCCACCAAGCGAGCGCCAAAACTCCGCCGCCGCCGTGATGGCCTCACGAAGCTGATCGTTTAGGCCCTCTACCTGCACCTTTAGCGAGTTCGCGCGGCCGGCATCAGCGAAGTCGGCCTGAGCCATTAGCTCGTTGCGACGCGCCAGAAGCTCGTTGACGCGCCGCCCACCGTCTTCCGCGCGCTTCTGCGCGGCCTCGAGGTCGAAGATCTTCCCGACGACAGCTTCGAAGCTCCGCCCCTCGGCTGTGGCGAGATCTATTCCCGCCTGCTTGGCGCGGGCGGCAATCGTGACCTGGCGATCGAGGGCTACGCCCATCTTCTCGGCCAGTTCCAGCCGCGCGGCGTCAATCGCCTCAGAGGCCTTAAGTGCTGCCTGCTGATCGAAGAGCGAACCCGCCGTGGCGCGGACCTCGGCCGCCTGCTTCGGCGCGAGTGATGCGCCAGGCGCATCTGCCCGAGCGCGGCGGGGATCTTCCGCCGAGCGCAGCGCTTCCAGAATGGCGGCCTCGCGGGCCGACTCCTTCAGAAGACGCAGCTGGAAGCGTCGCTCCTCGTTCCCCTGGCGCAGCTCCTCTAGCCGGTCAGCCGCAGCTTCAGCCTCCCGCTTGGCGGCCTCCGTAGTCTCGCGACTGGCGGCTTGCGCCAGCCTGTAACGCTCCACGGCTTCGGCCTTCGCCCTTACCTCAGCAGCTACAGCGTCTGTGGCACCGGCGTTGATGGCCTCGTCGTAAGCGCGCTTTCCCGCGAGGGCGACCTTCCGAGCGGCAGTCGTGGCCTTGAGTGCGGTGAGCTCAGCCTCGAGCGTCGCACGCATACCGGCGCCCACGCTCCGCGACCGAGCCGACTCCGCTTCAGCTCCGGCGGCGGCAGCCTGGCGCATGCGCGCTTCCAGCTCTGCAATCTTCCGATCGAGCGCGGCCACGGTGCGGGTCGGCGGGCCGATCCGGTCCTGCTGTGCTGCGCTCAAGCCGGGACTGCGCTGGCGCAGTTGCGCGTTGGCCTGAACCGCCTGCGCCCGTTCCTGCCTAAGTGCTTCCAGGGTCGCAGCGTCGGTCGCACCGGCCAGCCGTGAAGTCGCGTCCGCCGCGGCACGGCCGAGCTTCCCGAGCAATCCGATTGCCTCTCGAAGCGGACCGTCGTTTGCGAGGCCATCAATCCAGAAGTTCCACGCGCCGCCAAGGTTACGGAATGCGTGCGACCACGGGCCCCGGGACATCTCCGCCGCGCGATCCATGCGCTGCGCGAAGATCTCGAATGCTCGGGTGCGGGCATCAGCGGCGCGGCCGCTTTCGAATAGAGTCCGGATTTCCTCGCGTTCGGCAGCGCTCAAGACCCGAAGGCTATCATCCAGCTTCGCTACCGCCTGGAAGCCTCCGGTGAACGCCTCCGCCATCTGCGCGGCGGCCTCGGGCACCTTCTTTCCGGTCACCGTCGCCAGGTCGCCAGCGGCGCGCCCGAAGGCTTCTAGACGGCTCGGATCGATGCCAGCGGCGACGAACAGCGCGATCTCGGCGCGTGCGTCAGCCAGCGACGGGCCCAGGCGGTCGAGTTGCTGCGCCGTGTCCGCAAGCTGCTTTGCGGTCGCGCCGTAGCCGTCGCCCATCCTGGCTAGTTGCGCCGAGAATTGGCGGGCCGAGTCCGCTTCGTCACCGACATTCTTCAACGCGGCTCCGACAGGCGCGAGCACGGCCGAGAGTGCCGCGAGCCCGGGCACGGCTCGGAGAGCCGCGCCGCCTAGTCGGGGGAAGATCTGGACGATCTGGCCGCCCTGCTGCGCAAACGCTTGGAGCGGCGACGTTCCAGATGCAACCTGCGTAATCAGGTCGTTGATCTGGAAACTAAGGTTGGTGGCCTCATGCGCCCGCAGGCCAAGGAAGCCGCGCTTGCCTCCATCAGCCCCAACGCGAGCGATAGCCGAGTCTGCGGCGTTGGCAGCGCTGGCGACCCGCTGCAGCTCAGCCCGCGTAGCGGCTAGCGCCCCCTCCTGTTTTGAGATGCCGAGCTGCGCGCGCTCAGCCTGTTGCGCTAAGGCGCGATAGGCCGCCTCCGCCGCCCTCACACGAGCGGCGAGCTCCGCCTGATTGGCGCCCTCGGCTTCGGCGGCGGCACTCAGGCTGGCGATGGCGTTTCGGGCGGATACCAGCTGCGCCTGCAGCGCGGTGTACTCCGCACGCGAAGCTTCCAGACCGGCCTCCTGCGACGCGAAAGCGCGGGAGGCCTTCTCCACTTCTGCATTGATGGTGGCGAAGCTCTTCCGGACGCCGTCGGCATCGTTCGCGGCTATCGCCGCTTCCATCTCGCCGAATGCTGCTGCCGTAGCTTTGGCGCTCGCCGCCACCTGCCCTTGCGTCGACTGGAGCTGCCTGAGCGCGTCAGCAACCCCGCGCAGCGAGCTGGACGCCCGGTCTTGCGCAGTGACTGAGAGCTGAACTTCCCTTGGGTTCGCGCTCATCAGGCGGCACCCGCTGGCGCAGCCAGGTGCAACAGGCTCGCGGTGACGATTTCATCGAGCGAAGGGAGGGTCGGGCTCAGCACGCCAACAGCTTGGAAGGCTTGAAGTTTGGCGAGGAAGTTGACCTCGCCGACCCGGCCGGCGGTGTCTGGTTCGACGATCGCGCGGCGCAGCACTGCGTCTAGAAAGGCGTCCGCGCCCGTCACAGTACTACCGACGAAGCTCGGCGACAGAGTGGTCTGGCCACCGGCGTCACGTCGAAGGAAGGGTGCAATTTGCGCCGCGAACACATCGGCGACCTCAGCCGTCAACGCCTCACACTCCGCGGACGTGAGTCCGCGGACGGTGAAAGATTCACCGCAAAGTTTGATCTGCAAAGTTCTCATGGGGCCTCCTGCGTAGTCGCATTGTAAACAACGCAGAAACAGGAGCTCGGTTTAGGGAACAGTCGAGTCTAATTCATCGTGCATTAGGTTATTGAAAAATGTTCAACCGAATGTTGATGAATAACGACCCAGCACGCGACAGCCTGCCACACTGTCCGGACCGGCACATTTCCGAATAGCTTAGCTTCACAGCTTTCCGGTGAGGGATGAGATGGCGACTAGATACGAAACGGGAAATACCGCTTACAATGTCCGACAGTGGGTACCCGTCCGCAATATTGGCGACATGGAAAGCGAGGTCGCGCGTGATCTCGCAGCGTTCGTTATCAATGAAGCGATAGCGACGGACAACCCTCTGTGGATTGTGCGTGTGCTAAGGCAGATCGTCGAAGGTGGCGTCTGGGGCCAAGCTGAACTTAGTTTCGCTACGTGGCTGGCGTGCCACGTCGTGTCCAGCGGTGCCGCGCGTGTAGCGCCCGGGAACGGTTAGCTACAAGCCGCGCGACGTCACACTTCATGGCCGACATCCGGCGCAAGTTTCCTCGATGCGCTTGGGACGGCGAGTAACCACGCCAGAGCAGCCGCTCGCGGCGGCTAACCTCCGTGTTGGTTCGGCCAACGGTGTATAGAGGATAGCACCAAGCCCAGAGTGCCGGCGGCTCATCTGCTCGCTGCGCACTGCGCTAAGCTCCCCAAGGAACTGGACGAGTTGGCTGCGTTTCGCGAAGCTCAGTCCGCTGCCGCTCGGGCGGTGCTGGGGGAGATTCATGACGCTGACGGACCCCGCTCGCGAACTTGCGGAGCTTTGCCACGCGCTCACTGGGGCAAATCAACAGGCGGTGGGGTACACCGCTCTAGCGGCCATGTTCGACGTTCAGCCTTGGTCGCCCGACTTTTATCAGATCGTATTTACGATCGGCCGCCGCATTGAGGCGCTGCGGGTGATTGTCTCGGAGCTCTCAGAACTAGACGATGAACTGAAGGGCTTAGCCCTCGCGCATCTGGACCAAATCGCAGGGGCCTTCGGTCAAGGCGGCGTCAGCAGCACGTGGTCGCACGCTGTAACGAACCACTTGAGCCCCGCACATGTTGGGCCGATCAGAATGCTCTCGCCCCTCGTAAGTAAGGTGCAAACCTATCCTAAGCTTGATGCAGAGGAACGCGCCGAGCTCCTTGCCGTCGTAGACGAGCTGCTGGGATGGCTGCGCGATCATCAGCTGAAAGAACAGGATTTCATCCGACAGGCGATCATCGAAGGGCTTGAGGGCTTCAAGTTTCGAGCGGAGCGCGTTCAGTGGTTGGGGTGGGGCTACACGCTCGAGTCGCTTCGGGAAGTCATAGGCGCGTATCTCGCTCTGGAGCGGGGCTTGGATCCCAATAAGTCACCGGATGCAGGCGCCCTGCTGATGAAGCTAGCGACTGGTGTGCAAGCGATCTTCAAGGCGATGGGCACCGTTAAGGACGCCGCGGACAAGACGCAGTGGATGCTCGAAACTTACAAGACCCTCAGTGCTCTCGCGGTCGCTCACAAGGGAGTCACGCTGCTACTCCCCTGGCTACCCGGGTAGCCGCGTAGTCAAAGGCAAGTGACGGTGCTCAATCGGGACCAGTCAGACCAAGAAGCGGCACTCCGCACCTATGTTCAGCTCATGGAGGAGACCCGCGCGCGCCTCGCCTGGACAGACCACCTTCTAGGGCCGTCTGCCCGCCTCGATCCCGTCGTCGCGAGGGAGAGCGCATTTCTCCAGATGCGGCTCATCTGCGAGCTGGTGGCGCTCGGCTGCCTGGTCGCACATGGTGATTTAGAGGCGACGCGATCTACCAAGCTACGATCTGAGTGGTCCGCTGGGCAGATCATGGCGAAGCTAGAGAAGCTGCACGCCGACTTCTTCCCCCGTCCTCACGTCCTCCGCACAGTCGGTCCGGGGCAGTGGCGCTTCGATGACGTGTCGCACGATTACCTGACGAAGCCCCGGTTTCTGGCGCTCTACGGCGGAGCGGGTGACGTGTTGCACCGAGGCAACTTGCAAAAGTTCCTGGCCAGCAAAGGGCGACTGTCAGGGCGGCTGGATGATGCCCGCAGCCAGTTGGCGGCACTAAGTGCCCTACTTCGGATCCACCAGATGGGGCTGACAAACGGGGAGCGGTTCGTCTGCCTCTTAGCGAATGGTGAGGGGCAGGTTCAGACGCTCCGCGCCATCCCTTCCGGCGAGGTTTGATCCCGTTCGTAGATGAGCACTCCTGAGGCTGCCACGAAGAGCGGCACGTAGGCATCCGGTTCGCTCGTGTGGGCATGCTGCAGATCGAGCTCGACCGGAATCTGCTCTTGCAGCTTGTCGCGCCACTGGCGGTTTCGAAAGAATGCGTAGGTATAGGCGTCCTCTGCCCCCGCCTCGTCCAATTCGTAGGCGACATCTAGATCAGGCACGGGTGACGCGGCAGCCTTGCTGCGGCGTGCGCCGCTGGCCCGAGAACCAAACACCCAGACGCGGCTGATCCTTGGGACACCGCGTGCCCAGGCGACGATGTCCGCAACCCACACCACTTTGGTGTCGAAGTGCAGCATAGGAACGTGAGTCATGTGCGTCGAACGCCACGTATGCGCGGATGATTCCCCTCTTCCAGCGCCCCAAAGCAGCCTTCATGAAGGCTCACTCCTGGGGAGCCAGGCAAGCGTCCGATAAGGGTAGAGTTCGACTGAGCCCGCGTCGATGATCCGGCTGCCGCACCCTCGGCAGCTCGCCTGGCACGACTTCCCGCGAGAGATCGGATCGGGACCCGGCGCTCGCTACCTAACTGATGTCCTCGCTGGGGAGCACGTCGGCGCCATCTACGAAGCATCGTATCCCTTCTGCGCTCCACCCAAACGCCATCTTGTGCTCTACGCCGACCCCAAGATGATTGAGATCGAAGTTCAACTCACGGCGACCGAAGTCCTCGTGCACCACCTCGATCCGAAACCGGTTGTGGTAGGTCTGCCAGACATTGATCTGGCGCCCACCATCATACGAGCAGTAGCGAAAGGTGTAGCGCCCCAGCTGCTGGCCAAGTGGTTCATTGATCCCGAACTCGATCAGATAAGTTCCCTCTGGCCCGACGTCGAACTCCCCGTCCGGCATGTTCGACATGTCTGCATCTTCCACCCGCGCCAAGGCCTGCTCCTTCGTGGTGGCTCCCAGCAATGAGAATCCGTCAGGGAGGCTCATGGTGCTGGCGAAGTTCGGCAGAACAGCAACGTACATATCCACACCATGGCCCTCGACCGCTGCCCGCTTGTTCAGGAAACGTCCGCTAATCACGATGGCGCATACATGTGGGCGTCGCGCTAGTTCCCGCTCCAGTTCGGCTCGCGCGCGATCAACGACCTCAAGAAAGTGAGCGGACGCGCGGTACGGCACTTGAAGATGCGCCACTCCCGGTGTGTCGTGAGGCAACTGCGCTGCGGCATCCCTGAACAGCCGAACCAATCGGTCGCTCTGTTCCGCATCTGCGAAGGCTCTCACCTGCACCAAGCTGATTTTGCGGCAAACTTGGTTTGGGAGGTCGATCTCCGTTTCGGCCCAAAGCCGCTCATCCTCAGCTCGAGGAAGCTGGATTGGGAGGGCAATTGTTTCGCCGAGAGGCAGTACTTCACTAAGCGCGATGCTATATCCGCTAACCTGCGCGCCGGGCAGAAGGGGGAATTTCCGGACTAGGGTCTCGACTTCCCCGACGAGAACCGACACGTCACGTGACGCTAGTCGCTTGTAAGCTTCGATACGAACACTGATGCTCCGACTTGATTTCGTCAGAAGCTTGCCAACCTGAGCCTCCAAGTCGGACCATAGCCGTTCTTCCACGCGAACGTCGTCCTGGAGGGACTTGCACTCGAGATAGAGCGTGGCGCCGTTTGATCCACGCCAAACCAAATCGGGCCTGCGTTCCCCCAAGTTCGCCGCTTCAGGCACCAGTGCGACATCGAAGCCGAGCGCCTTATAGGTTGCGTAAACTGAGGCTTCGAAAGCGGTGGAGAAGAATTGGTCCCGCCCAACCAACCGCGTCAGTAGATTTGGAAACTCAGCGTCGCCCTTAGCGGCCGAAAGTTCGTGTGCCGTATGCAGGAGCATGACCGCTTGTTCGGAGAGGCGGAGCGCACCCTCCCGCTGAGACTGTTGTGCGCCTTTGATGAGGTCATCCCAAGCCAGAGCGAACGGGTGCGCTCTGCTCTGCCGTCGAACATGGTCGGGGAGCCCCCTTGCTTGTGCCGAATCGTAAGCACCCAACATGCGTTGGAAGATCCGCTCACCGAGCAGCGCGCGAAGACCCTGGATGGCGTCATCGAGGTTCGCGACTGTCAGGTCGAAGCCAAGGTCACTCATGCAGACCTAACTTTCGCCTGACGCGTGAGTTCTCACCTGCTCACGCGCACGCAGCATCATGCTGTGGATCACGATAATCATGGCATTGTGACCGGCGCCACTGAGAGGTCGCCGTAGCGGACGGCATCGTTGGTGGCCGACAAGTTCTGACCGCGTTCTCAGCGTCATTCTTCTCCCTATCGGGCGGCATTCGCGGCCGCCTGCTTCCTCCCCTCGCGAGGCTCGATACTTCTCTCCGGGGCGTCACTTCGACGGCGCCCGTGCGGTGACAGCCTGGATGCGAGAACCTCGAAGGCTCGCCTTCTCCTGCGGCGCTGCAGCTGCACCCACTTCACCGCGGGCGAGCCCTGCGGTGGGGGCGCACATAGGTTCCGTCACGCCGGTAGTGACCCCGTACACGGACGGGCTGCGACCTGCCCGTCTGCGCGCCAGAAGACCCCGCGCAGCTACCCTGCGCGGCACAACTGGGCAGGCGGAACGATGCCCCATTTGGGCTAGGTGCTGTCGTTGTCAGGAAGGTGGCGGGCCGGCCAGCCTCATCTGGGCGATATAGGCGGTGGCTCGGACTGAGTTTGTACGCCTGACATGAAGGCTGGCCCTGTTCGCAGGCAGCCAAGTTGCTGTCCGCGAACAGCTGCTCGATTTGCTCGCGGTGCTCGGCGGTGAGGAGTTCAACACGGCACGGCCCGCTAGAGTAACGGCAGCCTGAGTAGTTTGCGCTGTAGGTGCCCGAATCAATCTGGAGCGGCTCCAAAGGTTTAGCCAGCTGTTCCGGACGGCACGTGGAATAGTTGAAGCGACAAGCGACTTCATTTCGCATTTCGTCTGCCCGCTCAACGCGGCGCAGTTCAGCAGCCGTCAGAAGCGTTCGGTTGCAGCTCGCTGACAATCCACCGAGGCAGGCCTCGAGGTTCGTGTTTGATGCGGGTGCCGCAGGCGCGCCGCCACTCCAGCCAGCAAACCAAAATAGCGTTAGAGTGCCTGCAACCATCCTCATTTCATTGGTCCTCCAAACGAGATAGCGCTCGGTGCCAGGAGCGAGAGGAAGTCCTCGCGCTAGAATATACCCGGCCGACGGCAGGGTCTCGATGTCTGCTACGGGTCGGCAGCGGACGTTAGAAGACGGGCTGCTGATGCCGGGCGAGACAGTCGAGCCCTGGGGGGCCGTCTAGACCTGAAGCAACGTACGCCCGCCAGCAGCGCGCCTCGCGGTCAGCTCGGATGTACATGACGCCAAGCACTACGGTCCCGACGCCGAGCGCGATAACAACTAGCCAGCCGAGTCGATGCCGAACACTGCCGCACATGCATTGAAAGTGTCAGTCCTCGCGAATGACAGCAATGGGTCGGGAGCGGACGTTGGCTCCGGAGTCGCAAAGCGGACGTTGGCCATCCGGTCTCAGAGGGGGCCTCCGGAAGGTTAGCTAAGGGTGGTTAGGAGACCTCTGCGTGCTCTGGCTTGGCCTCTTTCTTGCTTGGCTGAGCGCGCGAGGTGTTGATGCGCATCAATCCGTTTTCTGGCCCAATTGCTGGGGTGGCCTTCGAAGTGATCCGGGGGAAGCCGCTTCCCCCAGATGTTGTGGCAGCCAACAAGGCTGCCGCCGCGAAGCGGGCTGCGCACTTGGGGAACAGTGGTCCGTACGGTGCTCGACTCGAAGATGACAGGATCGGATCTCACAAGCCCGGCACCATGAAACGGCTGCGTGAGGCCATCAATCAGGCCGCCTTAGGCGGTAAGCTTGATCTTCGGATCTAGCCTGGAGAGCGCTGGCGACGCGCACCTTCCCGGCGCCATCTGCATCATCCTCCCTCCCCCACTGCGAACCTCCCTTACAGAGCTTCCGCAGGGTCGCTCGCGTGGACCAACTCATGCCTCCTGAAAGTCGGCTAACAGCCATAGGTGGATGACAGCCGCCGTGTTTGGCTCTACCGCTTCGGCCGGCCGGCCTTGCCTGACTGGCGGAGCTGGAACCTCGGAGGCGCCTCCTGATGCGCAGTGGCAACGCCGGGTGGCTGTCAGGTCTGCTCGGCGCGCATAGCGACCAGCACGATTGGTCCGCCACCCCCCTCGGTCCACCCCAGAGCTGGCCCGAGGCCATGCGGAGCGCGGTCGGCCTGATCGTCCGCTCGGGCTTCCCCATGTTCCTGGTGTGGGGCCCGCAGCAGACCTTCATCTACAACGACGCCTACGCTCCTATCCTCGGCGACAAGCATCCCCAGGCGTTCGGCCGCCGCTTCTGGGAGGTCTGGCCGGAGATCCGTGGACAGATCGAGCCGGTGATCGAAGCCGCGTTCGCTGGCCAGGAGAGCTTCTTCGAGGACCTCGAGGTCAGTCTGGTGCGAGACGGCGCACCCGCTCGCACCTGGTTCACCTTCTCGTACAGTCCGGTCCAGGACGCCCAAGGCGAGATCCCCGGCGTGCTCTGCGTCTGCGTCGAAACCACAGCGGGGGTCCTGGCCCGGGAGGCCGCCAAGGACGCTCAGCGCCGCCAACACGCCATGTTCGAGCAGGCGCCAGGGTTCATCTGCATCCTGGAGGGCCGGGACCACCTCTTCACCTTCACCAACCACACGCATCGCCGGCTGTTCGGGCGGGACGTGACCGGCAAGCCGGTTCGGGAAGCCTTCCCCGAGCTTGAGGGCCAGGGCTTCTTCGAACTCCTGGACCAGGTCTATGCGACCGGCGAGCGGTACACGGCCCGCGCCGCCCCCGCGTTGATCCAGCCAACGCCCGGTGGCCCTCCCGAACAGCGGTTCCTCGACTTCGTCTACGAGCCGATCCGGGACGCCGGCGGTCAGGTGTATGGCATCTTCTGCGAAGGCTTTGACGTGACCGATGCCGTCCGCGAGCAGACGGTGCGGGACGCGAGCGAGAGCCGCCTGCAGTTCCTGGACGCGCTCAGCCGGGCCACCGCCAAGCTGGCCCAGGCGGACGATGTGTTGGCCACCACGACCCGCATGCTCGGGGAGCACCTCAACCTGTCGGTCTGCGCCTACGCCGACATGGACGAGGACGAGGACGGCTTCACCATCCGCGGCGACTGGAGCGCGCCCGGCTCCACCAGCATCGTGGGCCACTACTTCCTCGCAGACTTCGGCAAACTGGCTGTCGAGAACCTGGGCGCCGGGCAGCCCCTCGTCGTGAACAACAACCTCGAGCAGCTCGCGCCAGAGGAAGCCGCCACCTTCCAGGCCATCGGCATCACGGCGACCATCTGCATGCCACTCGTAAAGGACGGCCGCCTCCGCGCGCTGATGGCCATCCATGACAAGGCGCCGCGGCTGTGGACGCAAGACGACCTGGCCCTGCTTAACGAGGTGACGGAGCGCTCCTGGGCGCATGTGGAACGGGTGGGCTCTGAGGCGCAGCTCCGCACCAGCAACGGGCGGTTCGAGGCCGCCGTTCGCGCCGTCCAGGGGGTGCTTTGGACCAACGACGCTGAAGGCCGGATGCTCGGAGACCAGCCGGGCTGGGCCGCGCTCACCGGCCAGACGCAGGAGGTCTACGAGGGTTACGGCTGGTCGGCCGCGGTGCATCCCGAAGACGCTCATCCCACCCTGGTCGCATGGCAGGCGGCGGTGGCTGAACGCAGACCCTTCGTGTTCGAGCATCGCCTGCGGCGCGCAGACGGGACCTGGGGCACATTCTCGATCCGGGCGGTCCCTACGTTCGCAGAGGACGGCGCGATCCTCGAGTGGGTCGGCGTCCACACGGACGTGACCACCCAGCGCCGCACGGAGGCCGAGCTGCGCGAACTGAACGCCAACCTGGAGCGGCGGGTCAGCGAGGCTCTTGCCGAGCGAAAGCTGCTGGCGGATCTTGTTGAGGGGACGGACGCCTTCGTCCAGGTTGTGGACCCGCAGTTCCGCTGGTTGGCCATCAACCGGGCGGCCGCCGAGGAGTTCGAGCGGATCTTCGGCGTCAGGCCTCGAGCCGGCCAGTCGATGCTGGATGTGCTGGCGGATCAGCCCGAGCATCAGGAAGCGGTCAGAGCCGTGTGGGCCCGCGCGCTGGGCGGCGAGGAGTTCACGGAAACGGCGGAGTTCGGCGATCCCGGGCGTGCGCGGCGTTGCTACGAGATGAAGTACAACGTGCTCCGGGACGCGTCGGGCAAGCAGGTCGGCGCCTACCAGTTCGTCTACGACGTGACTGACCGGATCCTGGAGCAGGAGCGCCTCGCCATGGCTGAGGAGCAGCTGCGGCAAGCCCAGAAGATGGAGGCGATGGGCCAGCTCACCGGCGGCGTCGCTCATGACTTCAACAATCTGCTGACCCCCATCCTCGGCGCGCTGGATATGCTCCAGCGCCGCGGCGTCGGCTCGGAGCGCGAACAGCGCCTGATCTCCGGTGCGCTGCACTCAGCCGATCGCGCCAAGACACTCGTCCAGCGACTGCTGGCGTTCGCGCGCCGGCAGCCGCTGCAGGCGGCTCCCGTCGACGTCGGGGAGCTGATCGCGGGCATGGCGGACCTGGTGTCGAGCACCATCGGACCGCAGATCAAGGTTCTGGTGGACGTGGAGCCGGATCTGCCGCCGGCCATGGCCGACGTGAACCAACTCGAGATGGCCCTTCTGAACCTGGCCGTGAACGCCCGGGACGCTATGGCCGAAGCCGGAACCCTCCGGCTCACAGCGACGCGCGGCGAGGTCCTGCGCGGTGACAGCAGCGGCTTCCAGCCTGGCCGCTACCTTCGTGTCTCGGTGGCCGACACCGGCGCCGGCATGGACGAGGCGACGCTGGCGCGCGCGGTCGAACCGTTCTTCTCAACGAAAGGGATCGGCAAAGGCACCGGCCTGGGGCTGTCGATGGTGCATGGCCTGGTTCAACAGCTCGGCGGGGGCCTCAAGATCCGCAGCCGGCCTGAGCTGGGCACCAATGTCGAACTCTGGCTCCCGGAGAGCACACATGCAGTGGCCAGCCCTGCCCCGCCGACCCACGACCGCCCGCACAGTACCCGACGTGGAGCCGTCTTGCTGGTCGACGACGAGGACCTGGTGCGAGCCAGCACGGCCGATATGCTTGGGGACCTTGGATACGACGTGTTGGAGGCGCGGTCCGCCGAAGAGGCGTTGTCGCTCATCGACGGGGGGCTCCGTCCCAGCATCGTCATCACCGACCACCTCATGCCGGGCATGACCGGCGTCGATCTCGCAAAGGCCTTGCGCGCGCAGCTTCCGGACCTGCCCGTGCTGCTCGTGTCGGGTTATGCCGAGCACCCCGGCCTCAGTGCCGACCTGCCGCTCCTCAGCAAGCCTTTCCGCAATACGGACCTGGCCCAGAGCATCGCCGCACTCGCCTGATGCGCTCGGCCCAGGAAGGTCGGGTGCAGGCGCGGCGCAACCGCTGACGAGATGAACCACTCGCGAGAGCGACCCGGACCCAAGCCCCGGCCTCCGGGACGACTACAGCGGTGCGGTTTGACGGTCAGCCGGGCAATCAGGTACCGACCGGGAGCGGCTACTGCATTGTTAGCCAGGCTGAGAGTGAACCATGAAGGCTCCCGTAGTGCTGCTGGCAGAAGACGAGGTCCTTGTCGCCGACCTCATCCAAGACTGCCTCCTTGATGCGGGTTATGAGGTGGTGGTGGCCGAAAGCGGGGCCGCAGCCCTCCGCTGGGTCGAGGGCGACGCCCCCCTCGACGGGCTGATCACCGATATTCGCATGGGTGAGGGGCCCGACGGCTGGGCCCTGGCTCGGCGCGCCCGTGAGCTGCGACCCGACCTCGCAGTCGTCTACATGAGCGGCGACAGCGAGGCAGACTGGGTCACGAACCGTGTGCCCGACGGACTGTTGGTGCCGAAGCCCTTCTCGCCTATGCAAGTTGTCGTAGCGATCCAGGCGATCTTTGAGAAGGACCGCGTCCCCCAGGCCTAAACGGCGCGGACGAGGCGGGATCAGTCAGCCGGCCACGCAAGCCGCGTCTGCGCTGGTCCGTTCCTGCCGCGCCGGTGAGTTCAATCAGGAGCGCGCGCCGCTTTCTCCCCTGCCCCGCCTTGACCCCGAAGCGGCAGCTCCAGCTCGCAGGTGAGCCCCTCGGCATCCCAGTTGAGCGTCGAGCGCCCGCCGATCGAGCCCCCGAGCGCGCGCTCGAGAATTGCTGACCCGAAACCTTTCCGACGTGGCGGGGTCACGACCGGCCCGCCGCTCTCCGACCAGCGGATGCGCAAGGTCCCTTCGGTGATCTGCCACGCGATATGAACACGTCCGCTCGCGGTGAAGAGAGCGCCATACTTGCCCGCGTTGGTCGCGAGTTCATGGACAGCCATCGCAACGCCCTGGGCAGCTTCAGGCGACAACGGCAGCGACTCTCCCTCGATCCTCACACGGCCAGGGTCCCCCAGGGTGTATTGGAGCATCTCCTCCTCGACCAGGCGACGTAGGTCGGCGCCCTGCCAGCGGGACGCGGCAAGCAGGTGATGAGCCCGGGCCAGCGCGTCCACGCGACCGAGAATGATCTCCCGCAGCTCCTCGCCCGGCCCTGCGCGGCTCAGGCGCACCGCTCCTTGCACCACAGTCATGAGGTTGTTCGCGCGGTGATCGACCTCCAACATCAGGAGGCGCAGCTTGTCTTCGGCTTGCTTCCGCTCCGTGTGATCGATCACGACACCTACGGTCGTGACCGGTTCACCCTCGGGCGAGAAGACGGGCCGGCCCTTGGCCATAATCCAGCGGACAGTCCGATCCTCCCGGATGACGCGGTACTCCAGGGTCGAGGCTTCGCGCCGCCTGATGCCTTCAGACACCCTCTGAACATATGCGGCGCGGTCGTCGGGGTGGATGACCGAGGTTACCTGGGCGAAGCGCAGCGGCCCGGCGATGTGCTCAAGGCCGTGCATCCGTTTGTAGGAGTCCGAGACATGGCCTTCATCGGCCGCGATGTCCCAGGCCCAGGAGCCGATCCCCCCGACGTCCTGCGCAAGGCGGAAGCGCTCTTCACTCGTCTCGCGCTCGGTCAGCGCCGCGTCCAGAAGCGCCGCCACCGCATCGACTTCCCGCAGCCCGCTGCTTGGGAGCGGCTCGCGCCTGCCCGCGCGGATCCGGTCAGCCGCGCTGGCCAGCCGCTGAACGGCCGACGTGACGCGGCGTCCCGCCATCGCCGCGACAGCGGCCCCAAGCAGCAGGCAGCCGACAAGGACGGCGATCCCGAACCTGCGCGTCTCGTGCCCGCCGGTCCGCAATTCCTCGTCCGGAACCGAGACCATGACTGTCCACCCGTAGCCCGCGGGCCGGCTGAAGGCGAAGAGCGAAGGAACGCCCTCGAGGGTGACATCGTGCACAAGACCCTGCGATCGCCCGCCTATCTTCGTCAGCAGCGTCTTGGGCGGAGTATGGCCTACGAACCGGTCAGGGCTGCGCGTTCGCCAGATGATCGCGCCGCGGCTGTCCAGGATCGACGCCGTCTGCGTGCCTGGCAGCGCCTGCTGCTCAAGGCGTCGCTGCAAGGCTGCGGGGCGGAAGACAACCGACAGGTGATAGGCGGCCCGGCCGTCACGCATCACGGGCACGTCGACGCACACGATATGCCTCGTCACCCGTCCGTTGGTGAGATCGCAGACGCGACTTTCTCCGCGATCCAGGGTCGGCCAGATGTGTGCCGGACCCGGGCCACGAGGCAGTTGAGCGCCTGGCGGAAGCCGGGTGTTCACAAGCTGGCGCCCGGCCCTGTCGCCGACCACGATCCACGCCTCACTGTCGCCTGAGAGGAGTTGCCGCGCCTGGCGGTCGAACGCGGCCCAATCGTTCCTCTGCAGGGCCTCTGATTGGCGGAGGCCGAGCAACATCCCGCGATAGGTCTCAAGATCGCCGGCCACAGCGAGGGAGAGAGCCCTGGTCGTATGGAGCAGCTGCTCGCCGGACCGCTCCCGCGCCGAGTCCTCGAGCTCGCGCAGGATCAAGGCCGCGCCAGACGCGAAGATCACAGCAAGCAGGGCCGCCACCGCCAGAAGGTAGCTGCGCAGGCTGACCGTCGGCCGTTGGGGATCGAGGTTAGGCGCCACGCAGGACCGAATAGCAACGGTCTCACTTCAGGAACAGCCCAGCCTCATCGGCCGCGCTGATCAGCTCTCGTCGTCAGCGGAGGCCTTTATTGTGGCGCGGCAATCCGCTTGCACAGGAACGCCCGTGCGCACGGCGCGCCAGTGACAGCCAAGGTGAGAACGGTCCAGAGGCCGGAGCGGTTCTGGCCGGATCGTGCAGGTCTCGTTGAGCGCTCAGCCGTGCGCTGGCGCTACCGGCTTTGCCTGAAGGGGGCCCGTGCCGCGAGGTGATCTCGTCCTGGTCGTTTTCATTGCCTTCCATTTCGGCCTCGGTGCGCCAGTCTCTCGCCATCATGAGCCACTCATGTGCGAGTTCCTGACCCACCGTTTCCGCGGCGATGAATGCGCATTCCTCAGCGCGCTCCAGGCAGTACCCGGGTGAGAAATTGGATGCCAAAGGCTGGACCTCGCCTGTCTCTGCCGAGCCCGCGCGGTTGCACTGGTCCGGGCTCGGGGAGCTGACCCCGTTCCCAGAAACCCTGAGCCGCTCGGACGGCCGCAGCAATGCTTCGGAAGCGGGCGCGTCGATCCGTCACCTCGCGCGTCGACCGGCCTGCCACTGCAGCGAGGTCTCGCCAGCCCGGAGCTTTCATCGGACGCGCGGCAATCCAGCCGCTAACAATGCCCAGTAGGCTCCGGTATAAGGAACCTACCCGGCGCTCGAACTTGGCCGCGCCGGTGAGACGCATCACACGCGCCCCGCCAGTCTGGAGCGCCACGTGACCCCCGCAGCTGCAACGCCCACCGTCCTCGTCGTCGAGGACGAGTTCCTGGTCCAGGACGTGATCCAGGCTGGGCTCGAGGACGGAGGATTCGATGTCACCGTGGTGAGCAGCGGCAAGGAGGCGCTCGCGCATCTCGAAGACCACGCGCTGGCGCTCCGAGGGCTTGTCACGGACATCCGGCTCGGGGCCGGACCGGACGGCTGGGAGGTCGCCCGCCGGGCCCGAGCTCTGAACCCCAAGCTCCCCGTCGTCTACATGACTGGCGACAGCGAGGCAGCCTGGTCCTCGCTTGGGGTGCCCAACAGCACCTTGGTCGTGAAGCCGTTTGCGCCGATGCAGATTGTGGTCGCGCTCGCAACGCTCGCCAACGCCATGGACACGGTTTGAGCATGGCTTGGCTGTTCACCCGCTGCCCAACGACTGGTCGAGACATCCGCACTCAGCTCTGGATGGACGAGCGGACCTACCGGGCTGTCACCCTACCCGCCTTCAAGCTGACGTGCAGCGCATGCGGCGGAGAGCACGTCTGGACTGGAGCGGACGCTTGGCTAGAGCCCCGTCTCGGTACGCTGGATGGCCCAGAGAGTGTTTCTCGCGGGTCCGGAGTCAATCTGACGACGCGCGGCTGAATGAGCGCGCGCGCAACGCATCCGAACACTGAATGACACGGGTCTTTCGGGGGACCCGCGCGTTGAGCTGAAGGGCAGGAATTATTCGACGTGAGCGCGGCCAGAAAAGAGGAATTCCTCGAAAAGGCGAAAGAGGCACAGCGACTAGCCAGCTATGCCATCCCGGAAATCCGCGCCGAATACGAAGCCCTATTCAAGCACTGGCTTGATCTCTACGAGCAGCAGATGAAGCTTGAACTTCGCGAAGAGGCCTTGGCCCAGCCGTCGCCATCGCCTCCTCAACGCAGCAGCGCGTCGCCGAAGACTGGCTGATCCGCTGCACCGTGCACCAACCGGTCACGCCAAGTTCTATGTGCTGGGCTTATCGTCCCGACTCTAGTTCGACCTGCTGACGTGTCCCGCTCAGCGAGCCAGGTGGCCATCCACACGACACCCAAGCCCATCAGCGGAACGAGGAACGTCCAGAACTCCCTGGTCGCAACCGCGAGCACTGCCGCGGCAGTTGCGACGACGATGCTCCCAAGGCGGTGAGCGGCCGGGATATGCGCCGCGACACCGGTCGAACGGATCTTAGTTTTCTGCATCGATCTTCCTCCCGCACGAGTGGGCCATCGCGACGGAAGCGCAGCCAAGGTCGTCCACCTCCACACCGGCGCAATCGACTTCGCAGTCCGCTACCGACCCATAGGGGACCTTCCGAAGGTCCGGTCCCGGCCGAACTTAGAATGCCTCGGTCGGACTGCGAGGCTTTGCGGAGCTGCACTACCGGCCAGGGCGGCTTGCGGGCTCCACTTCCCCTTCCACCCAAGCTTCCACCCCAATGAGGTCGATGAGGATCCGGCTATCCGGAGCTCGGCGCCACTGACGGTTCTGCACCCAAACGCCTTCCGCGATTTTTCGTCGGATGGCCTTCTCACTGTAGCCGCTCAACTCGACGGCTTTCGAGATTGTGACATATCGCACGCTCAGGTCCCGCGCTCTTGGCCGTATCCGCTGTTTACCAGCACGGTACCGTACATACGAAATATGGTCGCTGACGTACAGGCTGAGCTCAGCCGGTTGACCGTGAATCGCACGCGCGACACATAGGCGAATGGGGCGGAAGAAGAAGTACGCGGAGCGCATCACGCTGCCGCTCCTGGCTGGAAAGTCACGGGAGATCGACGCGATGCTGCAGCCTGGAGAGACACGCGTCGACTTCATTCGCGATGCCATCGAAGCGCTTCTGAAACGTCGCAGCGAGCGCTGAGTCTCTTCAGAAAAGCGGCGATGAAATCCAAGATACGACCCTTAGTTACTTTTGAAACTATCCAGAGGCTGCGGCTCAGCGCTCCCCGCCCTCGGTCGCGCCCTCCCGGAGGGACCCGCCGCCAAGATGCGATCGAATCGATCTTCCGCGTTCCTGACGTCCCGCGAGGGAGGCTGCCTAAGATGCAGATAAACCGATCTCCCACTCATCCTTGCCGACGACGCAGGGCTGCAGGATCTTGAGCTAAAGCAATCTCACCAATTCGGAGCCGCGCTTCCGGACAGCCGGACAACCCTAAGGGTTTTGTCCGGCCCGTCCGGTAGCAGGGTAGCGTCCGTTTCGTTTGTCCGGGCTTGTCCGGGTTTGTCCGCCCGGACCCAAGCGACTGATAACTTGAGAGTTTCCGCTGCTCGGACGCTGGTCCGGCTTTTGTCCGGCTAGTCCGCACTTGCACTCTTGCGGCACGGAGATCAGCATCGCGGACAAAGCTACTTTGTCCGGGCGGGCCGCCGCAGCATCGATTTTATTGCATTTCAGCACTGCGGCTCAGTCGTCAGCCGCTGCATTGCGGTAGTAGCTTTCGCCTGGCCCTTCGGGTCCGCAAAGGCGGATCACGGTCTGCCCGGCGCCATCGTCCGGGTAGGTCAGATCAACACCCCCGTCCCCGCGCAAGACCGCGAAGTCGATGAGCACGTAAGCCACGTCGGAGTGGTCTTTCTCCCCAGCTTCGGCCGAGATGATCACGGGCAGGTCAGGGGGAAACGCGCCTAGAGCAGCAATCAGCTCGGACACCTTCATGCCTCATCCCCTGGAGGCTGACGCCGTGAGGACTCAGAGATCCACTCCGTTTCGGCGGGGGCGAGCCCAGGCTCAATAGCTCTCGTCAACGATGTAGCTCTTGTCAAAGTGATCTCACCGCCCAGGCCGCCGGGCGGCTTCTGAAGACTGTATCCTTCGTCGCTCGGCCCCTGGACGATGCCGCGCATGACCTGGTGGCGGCAGTGGCTGGGGACGTTCACTTAGTCTGCAGTGGCCCGCCTCTGCGCCGCGGCTGCGATCGTCAGACTCCGGCCGAACGGCTGCCGCAGCAAGCCGAATTTCGGGTTCAATGAAGCCGGCCGCTTCGGATCCCGGATGTGCGCGGCGGCATCGAGGCCCATGACTGACAAGCCTGACGAGAGGAAGCTGAACACCGCTTCACACGAGCCTAACGGCGGCTGTTGAACGCGCCGCACAAGTCGCAGACGGAGGAGCCGCCGAAGCCGCGTGCCCGCGACCGATGCAGTCACGTTATAGATTCGGAACTTCGACTTTAACGTTTTGGAATCATTTAGATTCGAGGCTGCAACCCAGAGCGACGGCGCGCGTTCGCACATCTGGAGCTACGCTTGACCGACTCGCCGAACCTCATCCAACTAGCCCCACGCTTGAAGCGCCGGGGGGCGAACGAGATGCTGATTTCGAGGGTGACGGGTATCGCCGTGAGCGCCGCCACCCCCGAGGATCAGCCTGACCCTACAGACCCGAACGTCAGCCCGTCTTACGGTGCTGCGTGTTCAGCGGCGGGTTCCACCGCTGGATCAGGTCCTTCTCTTCAGCGCACCGTGCGGCTTCTCCGCCTTGTTTAGTGTGGGCGTAGACCTGAGTGGCGCCCAGGCGCTTGGCCTCTTCCCATCTATCGTGGGTGGACAGCCGGCGCGACAAGTCGTCCGCCTGTCCGATGTACAGGATTTGCACTTTCCCGTTGCCCAAGGGCTTGGCGAAGAGGTAGTTGCCCGCCTCCTTTTTGACATCCGGTGCAGCGATGCTGCTTAGGAAGAAGTAACGGTAGGTATTGCCGGATACCCCCGGCAAGTCGATGTGGGCTGCCATTTGTGACTCCGAATGGCGGTTTCAACAGCGGTGCCCGTCAGCCCCCGCGACGGTTTTGGCGGGCACCGTGCTTCACAGACCAGAGATTCGAACGATTCGGGAATGCGTCATTGCGCGCGGCCCACAGCCTTGCTGTGCAGCCCAGGCCGGTGCGGTTGCGCCCTGCTATCAGTCGAGATCTTCGAATGCATCCCGGCCGATGGCCGCCGCGGCTTCATCCGACGAGCAAAGAATCGCGCGGCCCGTAGCGAAGCGAACCAAGCCGGCCACCTCAAGTCCCTGAACAGCTCTGCGGAAGGCCCTCGCCCGGTCCTCAGGCTTCTCCGCAGTTGAGACCATATTCGATGCGATGCAGGCTTCGCGGAAGGCGTCCTCACGCATCCTACCCAGGGCGTCGGACCCATTCTTGAGGATCTTCAGGACAGAGGCTTCAACGCGCTTCAGCTTGGGCCGCCGAGCCGCAGCGCCACCCTCTAGCGGTTCGGCCAATGGCGCTTCTATGCGGTCACCGTCTTCGTCCAGGTCGAACCGCTCGACGCCGATGCGGAACGCAAATTCGAAGTCACTCCGGCCATTACGGTTCTTCGTAAGCTCCGCCCGGATGACACCTTCCTCATCCCGATCACGCAGTTGAAGAGCGACGTCCAGGGCACCGTTCAGCAGAGAATGCCCGCGCGGCGTGCCGTCCTTGCTCTTGGCGTTGTGGTGCACGAGCACCACCGCCGCGCCGGTTTCGGTCAGTTTCCGGGCAACCGTGACGACCCGACCCATGGCTTCGGCCGAGTTTTCCTCCAGGCCCGGAAACGCCATCGCCAGAGTGTCGATGAAGATGAGAGAGGGCTGGAGGTCGCGCACGTGAGCGCGCAGGTCGCGAAGGTCGTCGCTCGGGGTGGACAGCAGGTCCGCTACCCCGTCCACCAGGATAAACTCGGGGGCATCTCCGTATCGCTGGCGCAGCGCCCGCACCCGACCAGCCATCCCGTGCGGATCTTCGGCCGCTACGTAGAGCACCCTTCCGGGCTTCGTTCGGAGCCCGAAGACGGCCCGGCCGAGCGCCACATGGTAGCCCAGCAGAGGACTGAGCAGCGACTTCCCCGCGCCCGGCGGCCCGAAGATGCAACCCACGTCGCGCGGGGCGACGAGCCCTTTTACGAGGTAGCCACGGGACGGAGCGGACGCACAGTCAGACGGCCGCAACAGGCGCAGCCTGGTCGGTGCAGGAGGCAAGTCCGGCAAGTCCGGCAAGTCATCGAAGGCGTTCTGGAGAGCTTCGGCTTCAGCGGCCGACCGCTTGGCCTCGCGCTTCGCGATATCACGCACCAGCCGGGGAATGTCGCGGAAGCGCTGCCGCCACCGCGCATCGCGCTCGCCCTGCGGCACGGCATCCATCGCGGCTCGGGCGCGGGTGGCACAGGCCTCCGGATCGCTCCCTTGCCGCAGCCACCGGCCGATGAGTGACGTCAATCCTTGGTGAAAGGCTTGCCCGGTCGCGATGCCCGCGAGTAGCTCCGTCTCGGTCTGCAACCCGCCAACCGTCGCTGGCGCTCGCGCTGCGAGTTCGGTTGCCTGATCGATCGGGCGCCCCTCGACCAGCTCAGAGGCCGCTCCGGCCGAGCCCGTCAGCCTCCCGTAGTGATAGGCTTGCGCCGGCCTGTAGGACTCCGCAGCGAGCGAGCCTTCGAGCACCGCATCGAGCCGCGCTACCAAATCCTTTCGCTCCTCCAGCGAGACGGGTCGGGATGTGGGCGCAAGCACGCGCCAACGAGGCGCTTCGGGTCGGCTGGAAGGTGTCTCGTAGAGCAATGCGGCGAGCCCTGCTTCGGCCAGCCGGCCGGCGGCTTCGCTCAGCGTCATTGACCCGGCGTCGTGATCCCCCTCGACGCCGAAGACCGCTTGGAGGTTCCCAGCATTGCGCCGGGAGACGCCCTGGCCGCGATCATTCCCAAAACGACCAAGGACGAGGAGCGGAAGGTCGACCTTGCTTTCGGCCTCGGTCAGGTGGGCCTCTTCCGCGAGCTCACGCAGGCTCAACTTGCGCTCGACGCCGTCCAGATCCCGGACGCTGCGGAATGTCGTCAGGGTCAGAGGCGCATCAAGCGCTGAGCTCGGAGGAGCGCCCTCCCCGAACAGGTCGTTGAATTCATCAGGCACATGGGACATGCGGGCAGCCTCGACCGACGGCCGCCAGGCGGTCGGGGAAATGGGGCGCCGGGTGGTCCAAGCCCGGCGCGGAGTGATTAGATTGCAGGTCGCAGCCTAAGCTGCGGTCTCGGCCTCATCGTCAGCGACGTCGGCATCGCTGATGAGATGTGCTGCTGGCGGGTCATTGCGGGAGCGCCAGAACTTCTGTGCGCGGCGCTGGCGCTCCCGATTGAGCCGGCGAGGTCCGATCCAGGGCCGACGGGTCCACGGCCGCACGGTCAGAACCCTCTGATGCCGGAGTTGCGGACCAGCGCGATAACGTCTCTCGCGTCTGCCTCTGACGCGTCCGGCCGGGCAGCCTGCCCGGCGTCGTCGACTGGAGCGCCCGCGTCCTTTCCCTCTGCGGCGGCGACCGCTTCGAAGCCGGCGATCCCTGCGCGGACGATCATGTTGATCACGTCCGCGCCTTCGTTCTCCGCGTCGACACTCCGCGCGGCGGCCTCAATGAACCGCCCGTTTCGATCAGCGCCGCTCATCGGTTTGCCTCCTGGTGGCAGGGGGTGCGCTCTTCAGGCAACGCGTAGCCGAGCTGAACTTCCTGCTCCGTCGCCCGTCGCACGGCTTCGAATTTCGCCAGATCGGCGAACTCGTCGGAGGTGAGATCGATCAGCAAGGACGGTGCGATCTCACGCACTTTCCGCTTCAGAATAGGCTCGCCGGCAGCAGTGTAGCCGTGATTCTCGAACGCGGTGTGTGGGTCACACAGGGTGACCTTCATCAGTGTGACTGCTTTCATTTCGTAGCTCCTGCGATGTGCGCGCGGACGGTCCCGGCAATGGCGGCGCCGCGCTTTTTCAGGGTGGCGAGGTCAAGTTCCGGAGTGCGTAGCCGGGGTGGGATGGCGGCGAGGAAGGTGCTCACGACTATCTCTCCACGAACGGGCACCTCAGCGCCTGCTGGCACCGCGAAGGTGGTCCCGACTTCCTCGTCCAGTAGGCAGTCCGCGGCGAGCAGGTGGGCAAGCGGGTCGGCCAGGGAGCGCAACGCCTCGCGCGCCGCCTCGAGCGCCGGCCGCTGCATTGCGACCGTCACCCCCAGGATCGCACCTGTGATCGTCGGATCCAGGTAGGTGACCTGCTCACGCGCTTTCGCGAGGGCCGCTTCGGCGAGAGGGATTGCACCTTCGTGTGCGACCACGTCCTCCCGCGCTCGCTCGAGGTCCGATGCGCGCCGTTCCCGCCGTACGCCGCTGAACGCCTCCCCTTTGACGAGTCGCTGGCCAGCAAGCCGGCGATCGCGCTGGTGGGACTGGCTCTCGTTTGCCCGCGCAGCTTCGAGCCCCCTTTTGAGGTTCAGGAGCCGCGCCTCGGCAGCTGCCAGGTTCGCGACCGCTCCTTGCCTGGCGCGGTAAGTGACTGCCGCGAGTTCGGCCTTGCTGAGGCCGGCTTGTAGGAGGCTCATGATGCCACCTGCCGAGCAGCATGCGCGACCACCGCGTCCAGCCACGGCTTGGGCAGCCCCTTTGTGCGCCCATGGACCGTAAAGGGCCGCGGCAGATGTCCGGCATTCACGAGCTCGAAGAAGCGGCTGTAGCCGATACCCAAATATTCGGCAGCTTGCTTCGTGCGGAGTATCGGGCCGCTCGGTGGCACCGTAGCCCAGGGCCGGGCGCATAGTTCTTCTGGTGTGTTCATCAACTCCTCCTTTGCAGTAGGAGGAGCGTACTGGGCGATGTATTAGACAGGGAGCGGCTAAATCACCTCAACACCCTAATGAAACAAGTTCAGACGACAGTTGAATGGATTTCCATCTTACGACTCAGCAGAGATGGAGCGCGTTATGCGCCGCGCTACTCCCACTAGGCGTTCCCACAAGGGATCGTGTGCAAGCCCGGCCAACGCTTCGCCGCGCGCTTCCTGCTCCTTTGAAGAAGCCGGCGGAAGCACGGCGCGCGCCTTCTTCTCCTTGGACCAGCGGACCGCAATTCCGTCCCACTGCCGCACAATCCCGGCATAGAGGCCACGCTTCTTCCAGTCTTTGAGGGTCGCCTCCACCTCTCGAGCCGCCTGCGCCGCGGACCTTGTACCGGAGGCAAACGCTGCATCGCGCAGCAAGTCTTCGAGCTCATACCCGTCAGTTTGGCGGGGGACTGCGGGTGGCGGCGCTGGAGGCTTCTGGAACCCCGGTTCGCGATGCCTAACGAGGAGCCGCAGCGCCAGCAGCATCCAAGCCTCGTCGGTGAACTGCCAATCGCGAGCGCAATCATGGTCGTAGCCGAAATCGCGCTCGTACCGCGCCCGGCTAGCGGCATCCTTTCGGTAGATCTCCTCAGCCGCCTTGACCCGTTGAAGCGGGGTCCAGTCAGCGCGCTTCGCCTCCTCGCCCGCGGCCTGCAAGTGCTCGTTGAGAGGCGACGGCGCGACACCGTAGCGGCTCGCAGCCTTGTGCAAAGCAATCGCCAACTCGTCGGGATCCGAGGCGGGTGTGAGCGGCGGCCACCCTTTCAAGGAAGCGCGTCGCTCCCGACATTCGCTACAGTGGCAGTGTTCGCAGTAGCTCACTCCGCGGCCTCCGAGACCGCAGCCGCGTCCTCCGCCCCGCAGAAGTCTGCCCAATCCTTCATGAGCGCACGACGACGATCAAAGAGATCTGATCGTTGATAGGCTGCTTGCACCTTGTCTTTATCCGCGTGGGCCAAAGCCAGCTCCAGAACCGCGCTGGAATATCCCGTCGCCTCAGCACCCCACTCGCGGAAGCTCGATCGGAACCCGTGCGCCGTCACGTCAGGCGCGATCGAATGAAGCGTCTTGTTGACGGCTACGTCGCTCAAGAGGCCTCCGCGGCCGCCCGGGAAGATCAGCGGGCAACCACCGATCCGCCTGTGACTAGCCAGGCGAAGGATGGACACTGCCTCGTCTGACAGAGGTACTCGGTGCTCTCTGCGAGCCTTCATGCGATCTGCAGGCACCGTCCAAACGCGCTCGCTTAGGTCGACTTCGGACCACGTTGCGCCGCGGGCCTCACCAGACCTCGAGGCAGTGAGGATGGAGAAGCGAAGGCAGAGTGCAGAAATGCTGTCTCGCTGCCTAAGGGCGCGCATGATGCTGGGCACCTCAGAGTATGGCGCCCTCGCATGGTGCCGGTGGGGGGCAATTTTCCGAGGCGCCGGATAGACCTTGTCGAGGTTGCCCCGCCATCGCGCAGGGTTGCGCCGCTCGGTGCCTTCATGCACGGCAGCGTAGTCGAGCACTGCCTCGATGCGCTGGCGCAGCCGAGTCGCAGTCTCTGTCTTCGTAGACCACAGCGGATCCAGAACGGCTCGGATATCCGCGAGCGTAACGCTGTCTGGCCGCTTCGCGCCGACCACTGGGTACGCATACTGGGCTAGCGTGTTTCCCCATTGCTGCACGTGCTTTCCATTGCGCCACCCGGGCCGTTTCGCAGCGATTAGCTCGAGCGCGTACTCCTGGAATGTCTTCTGCTTCTCATTCCGCCGACCGAGCACGGCCGCTGGTTCGCTTCCATTTGCCAGAGCATTGCGCATCTCGGCGGCAAGCTCACGCGCCTCCGCCAGGCCGCGATCGAGGACCGAGCCTAGGCCGAGTTCGCTTACGCGGCCGCCCTGCTTCCATCGGAAGACCCACGAGCGGGAGCCTGTATCCCGAACTCGCAGGTAGAGGTTGCCCCCGTCCGCGTGAAATCCAGCCGGCAGCGTCTCGACCTGCCGCACTTTCAGAATACGAACCTGCGCCAAGCAGCACCTCCGTCTTACCGGCGGTCTTACCCTGGAACTCGGCTCGCGGCAAAGCTGGATGGAGCGGAACGGAATTTTGCCGCTGATTCTACTTAGGAAACTCCCTACCTAGCGGAGCCGCATGGAGCGCGCTGCACCATGGTTCGGCGGTCTCTCTCACCGCCACTTCGTCCGAGAACCGATCGTCGTCGTTCTCCGGGCACCTAAACCGCGGCAACTCGGCCTTTCGACTTTCTGTCCGACTGACGCGGCCCTTACCGCGATCTGACGCGAAACACGCTCCTCTTCCGCGTCTGGTCTCTCGCGCGCCGCCATAACGGTTTGCCCGCTGTTATCCTGTTTTCGAGCAATTTCGGGAGCGCTGCTCCGCCCCTGCGGCTGCCCCCCTTTCACGTCGCCTGCTGGATGTCAGGCCCGAGAACGCGGAAGCTTTTTCTCTGAATTTGCTCGACGGCCCTTCAGCCTGCTAGCTCCTCACCGAACAGCGCATGGATCAACTGAAGCAGGGATCGTGCAGCTCGTGCGCTAGCTTGCAGCTCATCCAACATGTCCTGTTCGTCGCGGGGTGGCGCAGCCTCGCCTGCAATAGCCTCGTCGTCCCGCCAATCGTCGGGGTTGGCGTCGATCGGAGCGCAAGCCCGTTCCTTGATCTCATCAAGGCTGAGCGGTGGCTGCTGGATGAGCTGATCCAGTCTGGCACGTTCTTGCCCCAGCCATTCTGCGGGATTGCCCAGTGGTGGCCGTGCTGACCGCGCTTCAGGTACCCCTGTTTCACCATCCAGGGACGAACCTCCTTCGCCCATGCCTATGGGGCTTGCTTTGCGGCGTTTTGCGCCACGTAGACTCCACCCTTCGCCACACCCTTGGCAATCGAGCCGGCAAGAAACAGATCAGACGCGGCGAGCGCTCCGTTCAGAGCCGCCCCCTAATAGTCGCCTTCCTGAAAGTCGGCCACCGCCTCGCGACCTAAACCCCACACCGGAATTAGCGACTCCGCGAAGCCCGGATGACCAACGGAGCTCACCGGTTGCTGAGCAGTGGCAGCCTCAGCACGCTGCCGCTTCAGCGCCCGTGGCGATCAAAGAACAGGAGTTCCTCCGACAGTAGCGCCGCGAATACGACGAAGTGGCAGTGCCATTTGGCAGTGGGGATTCCCCCCCCCCCCGCGACGCCTCCCGCTAAGCGCTCTCGCGAACGCAACCACCGGGCGAGGAAAGAACACTTCCCTCGTGGGCCGGATCGTCATACGTTCCCGGTGCGTTCCAGGAGCCGGCGCATGAGCTCCAGCGAAGTTGGGTTTAGCTTTCCTGTTCTGGGCTTCACGCCGGACCGGGAGAACTGGGGCTTCCCGGACCTCAACAGGCTGACGAAGTGCGGCCCCACCCTCAAGGAGAACAAGCAGGTCGGGATGGAGCTGATCGACGCCGACCGGCGGCGCTGGCGGGTTGTGGCCATTCGCCGGACTGGCCGGGCGGGCTCCATCCTGTCTCTGGTGCCTGGCTTTGGTCCGCCGCAATTCCGCATCGAGCAGGACCTCGAAGAACTGCCGCCCGTCTCGCTGGCGGAAGCGCGGCGAATGGCCAGGGAGTCGGTGGAGACGTTCCGATCGGATTATACGGGGTTCGAGGGGGACGAGGCCGAGTTTAGCCTGCTGCTCGAAAAGGTGGACCAGGCCAGTTCGATCGCGGAACTCTACGCGGTGATCCAGCCGGACACCTTTGAACCGTACTGAGGTCGACCGGAGATCGGCCTCCTCAAGCGCGGCCCGAGAGATGGCTCACGACGGGCCGGCTCTCCCGGGCGCAGGCCCGGGAGAGCTTGCCTCGTCTAGAAGGAGCGCCGGACGGTGACGCCCATGGTCCGGGGCTGGCCCACGGTGAAGCCGAGGCGGGCGCGGCCGCCGCGTTCGCGGTCGAAGGACAGCAGCGGGTTCTCGTCAAAGACGTTGTTCACGTAGACGATGACGTCGGTGCCGTTGTCCATCTCGACGCCGGCGCTGAGGTTGACCAGCTCGTAGCCGGGCAGCTTCAGGTCGACGACCGTGGGCTGGGTTCCCGTGGCGCCGCCGAACGGCAGGCCCGAGACGAAGGAGCGCGGGTTCTGCTCCTGGTCGCTGGCCTGGGTGTAGCGGCTGCCCACGTGCTGGAACGAGGCGTTGAGGAAGCCCTCGACGCCCGGCCGCAGCTCGCGCGAGTAGGTGCCGCTGATCGAGATCTGGAACTTGGGCACCGACGGCAGGCGGTTGCCCTCGCGGATGCCGCCGATCACGTTGCCCGTGCCGTCGCGGACGGTGGAGTCGAACTCGGCCTCCACGGCGCTGGCCGACACCGACAGGTCGAAGCCCTCGCCCAGGCGGGCGGTGAGTTCCGCCTCGACGCCCATGGTGTGGGCCTTGGGCACGTTGAACACCACGCGGGAGGAGCAGGAGCCGGCGTCGAGGGTGGTCTGCAGGTTCTTGATGTCGGTGTAGAAGCCGGCGGCGTTGAAAGTGACGCCGCCGAACCGCGACTTGATCCCCGCCTCGTAGTTCCACAGCGTCTCGTCGTCATAGGCCTGGAAGCCGCCGAAGATGGCCTCGTCCTGGGGCGTGCAGAGCGGCAGGTTGAGCGGGTCGTTGACCCCGCCCAGCCGGAAGCCCTTCGCCGCCTGGGCGTTCAGGGTGACGTCCTCGCTGAGGTCGTAGGAGACCAGGACGCGCGGCGTGAAGCCGCTGGAGCTGGTCTCGTCGGTGTCGTTGTCGCCGTTGGCGAACAGGCCGCCGGAGACGAACTGCCGCTCCTCGTCGAAGTCGTAGAAGCGGCCGCCGGCGGTGACCGCCAGCCGGCCGAAGTCGTAGGTCGCCTCGCCGAAGATCGCCCGCTGCTTGATGTCGTAGGGGATGTCGGCGTTGTACGGTGAGTTGGCCGGGAAGCCGTTGGCCACCGCCGCCGAGGTGCCGGCGCCGAGCGTGGCGTCGGTGGCCGCGTCGTAGCCGGGGGTCGGCAGGCGCTGGGCGTAGACCCGGTCGACCTGGGAGTAGAAGGCGCCGACCAGCCACTGCAGCGGCCCGTCGTTGTTGGAGCTCAGCCGGACTTCCTGCGAGAACTGCTCCAGGTCGGTGCGGTCCACGAGGTTGGACGGCAGCAGCACGGCGGCGGCCGGGAAGCCCAGGTCCACCGAGACGCTGCCGCTGAGCGCACTGGCGTCGCGGCTGACCAGGATGTCGCGGTCGATGTAGCTGGTGACGGAGGTCAGGGTGACGGCGCCGAGGTCCGCCGAGGCGGTGAGGTCGGCCAGGAAGGTCTCGTCCTCGAACGCCTCGTCCAGCAGCAGGAACTGCTCGCGCTCGTCGAAGGTCACCGCCGGCCGGGTGGTGGTGAACGGGTTGGCGAACAGGTTGTAGACCTCCTGGCGGTTGAAGCCGTCGGTCTCGATCTTCTGGTAGACCAGCCGCGGGGTCAGGCTGATCCCCTCGGCGGGCTGGAACAGCACCGCCAGGCGCCCGCCGGTCCGGCTGCCGCCGTTCACGTCCTCGTCGCGCCGGCCGCCCTCGCGCAGGGCGTCGATGAAGCCGCCGTATTCGCTGTGGTAGGCCACCGCGCGCACCGCCATGGTCTCGGAGACCGGGATGTTTACCGCGCCCTTCAGGTGGCCGCCGACGTCGTCGCCGTCCACCAGGTTGAGATTGCCCTCCACCTGGCCTTCGAAGACGTCGAGCCTGGGCTGGTTGGTGATGTAGCGGACCGTGCCGCCCACCGAGCCCGAGCCGAACAGGGTGCCCTGCGGGCCGCGCAGGGTCTCGACGCGGTTCAGGTCGAAGAGGTCGAGGTCCGGCGTGAACAGCGACAGCGAGATCACCGACTCGTCGAGGTAGACGCCCACCTGCTCCTTCACGCCGGGCTGGTCGCGGACCACCTGGCCGGCGGAGACGCCGCGCACCGACACCTGGCTCTGGCCGGGGCCGAGGTTCTGGATGGTCAGGCCCGCCACGTTGCGCGACAGGTCCTCAAGTGTCGTGGCCCCGGAGCGCTGGATGTCCTCCTGCGTCTGGGCGTTGATCGAGAACGGCACGTCCTGGATGGTCGAGGTGCGCTTGGTGGCGGTGACGATCACCTCGTCCAGCTCGGCTGCGGTCTGGGCCTGGGCCAGGCCGGGCGCGGCCAGCAGGGCGGCCAGAGACGTGGCGGCCATCAGCGCTGCGCGTACGCGCGCGGTCTTCCGTTGCACGGGATGCATGTTTCCCTCCCCTCGCTATGTCATGCCGCGCCGGACGAGGACCCGGCGCAGCTGGTGCACAGCTTATTCGCGTGTTCTGGGAGAGGCGCAACATAGCAGCGTTCTGTCGGATAGACGGGCCGCATCACTGCGGCTCCGAAGCCACGCCTCAGCCGGTCATCTGTTTCAGCTCCCGGCCGCGGGTCTCGCGCACCATGGCTCAGACGAAGAGGATCGAGACCGCCGCCCTCAGCGCATAGAAGCGTAGGTCAGCGGCAGGCCCAGTGAGACCGCCAGAGCCGGGAAGCTGACCGAGATGGCGAAGTCGACGATTCACTGGGCGAAGCCGGCCACGGCCAAGCATTTGCCCTTAGCCAACTCCCGTGATCTTCTCGCCTCAAGGTAGAGCTGGGGGAGCAGATGACGGCCACGGATATCGGATCGGGCAAGCTCGAGATCGGCAGGGTCATTCGACTGACGTTCGAGGTGCTGGGGCGGAACCTCCCCACCTTCCTGGTGCTCGCCCTCATCCTCACGGGCCTGCCGACCATCATCCTCGGCAGCCTGGGACTGGAGCTCGAGGAGTCCATCACCCCCACGACCCTCGCCTGGGCGGCGACCACCGGGGCCATCTATGTGGTGTCGAGCATGGTGCTGCAGGGCGCCCTGGTCTACGGCACGGTCAATGACCTGAACGGCCGGCGCGCGCCCGTCTCTGAGAGCCTGGCCACCGGGCTGCGCGCCTTCCTGCCGCTGCTAGGCGCGGCGATCCTGGCCTGGCTGGGCGTCGTGGCCGGCATGCTGCTTCTGATCGTGCCGGGCGTGATGCTGGCGGTGGCCTGGGCTGTCGTCGCGCCGGTGCTGATCGCCGAGCGGCAGCCCGTCATGCAGACCTTCGGCCGCAGCGCCCAGCTGACCCGCGGCAACCGCTGGCGGATCTTCGGGCTGTTCGTGGTCTACATCATCGCCTTCTGGATCATCTCGGCCATCATCGGCGTCGCCGCAATAGCCGCGGGCTGGACCACCGCTGCCATCGGCACGGACAGCGGCCCGCGGATCGCGACGATCATCATCAATGTGATCAGCAACGTGGCCTCGGGCCTGATCGGCGCCGCCGGGGGCGCCGTGCTCTACGCCGAGCTACGCCGGGTGAAGGAGGGCGCCACGCCCGAGTCGCTGGCCGCGATCTTCGACTGAGGCCATCCGCTAGGGCCGGTCGAACTTGTCCTTCCGGCGGTGGCCGAACAGCATCCGCTGCTCCAGCCGTCCGCGAAGGCCCGCGTAGTAGGCCTGCAGGAAGGCCCGCTCGGAGAGGTCGGCCGGGCCGTCCCAGCCGATCTTGGCGCGGATCCGCCCGGCCACCTCGGCCAGGGTCCGCCGGTCACCGGAGCGCAGCACCCCTTCCAGCACGTGCAGCTCCTTGACCCCGTAGGCGTCGAGCTGCGCCTGCGTGAAGGCCGGTCCCGCCGCGGCCGGGTCGCGCGCCAGGTCCGGCCGCAGCACCTTCTTCGGCGCCTGCACCACCATCGTCCCGGCCGCGATGTCCCCCAACCGCAGCCGGTCGCGGTTGAACAGCGGGAAGACGACGAAGACACCGCTCCAGATCGCGCCCAGGCCGATCAGCCAGGCGTCCACCCCTTCGCCGCGCATCATGAAGAAGCCGGCGGGCAGGAAAACCTCCAGCTCCCGCATGGCGTTCCGGGCGAACACCGCGTCGGCGGTCAATCGGCCGCCGTCGCGCGCGATCACTCGAAGCCCCATTCGCCGCTTGCCCGGCGTCGCGGCTCCGGGCCGCAGTTCGAACACGACGAAGTAGAAGTAGCGGATCGCGAAGAAGCCCAGCAGCCAGATGATCTGGGCCAGCTCGCCCGCAAACTGCAGTCGCAGCCCCGCCCCGCCGGCGAACACCAGCAGCGTCACGACCACCAGCGCTGCGGCGATGATCAGCAGGTCGAGAATGAAGGCCCCGGCCCGCTCGGCGTAGCTGGCCACCTTCAGCCGCAGGTCCACGCCCTCCGGCGTGACGAACGCCCGCCAGCCATCGTCCGGGATCCGCGACGGCCGTTCGCGCGGGCGACGACTCATGGCGCCGCCTTCCGCGGCAGGTAGAAGTAGGTCAGCCAGAACACGCCGCTCGCCGCTGCCACGCCGTAGCGGACCAGGTCGTCGCGGATCAGCTGCCGCGCAAACCCCTCGAGCAGGCCGGCGCAGAACAGCATCACCACCACGCCGGCCATTACCAGGGCAGCGCGGCGCCCCGCATGCGCCGCCGCATCGAGCCGGGTCCGCGGCCCCGGAAAGGCCACCGCCCATCCAATCGAGAAGCCCGCCGCCCCGGCCAGGGTGATGGCGAACAGCTCGGTGACGCCATGGATCATCAGCCAGCCGCCGGCCTCGAGCGCCAGGCCGTGGGCCGCGAACAGCGCCAGGAAGGCGCCCAGCATGCAGCCGTTGTAGGTCATCAGCGCCGCCGTCGGCAGGCAGAGCGCAAAGCCGAGCGCAAAGGCGAAGATCGCCACCTGCGAATTGTGCGTGAACAGGAAGGCGGCCATCATCGACAGTCCGTCCTTCATCGTGGCCTCGCGATAGAGCGTCGATCTCAGCTCTGCAGCGCTGGCGGTGGGGTCGCGGCCTGAGGCCAGCTCCGTCGGGATGAAGCCGTAGAACCAGTCGGGGTCGTGGCGCACCAGCAGGAACGCCACCAGCGCCGCAGCCAGCATGATCGCCGCCGAAACCAGGGTCTCGCGCCACAGCCCCCGCACGGCCAGCGGCCACTCGCGCCGGAAGAAGCCGGCCACCCGCTCGCCCAGCCGGGTCCGTGTGCCGTAGACGAAGAAGTAGGCCCGCGTACACAGGCTCTCGAGGTACTCCACCAGGCTCTGGTCCAGGGAGATCGAGCGGGCCACAGAGAGGGAGGAGAGCGCCTGCTGGTAGAGGACCGGCATCTCCAGCAGCTCGCTCCGCCGGAGCTTCGCCGCGCCGCCCTTCTCGGCCTTCGCCAGCAGGGTCTCGAGCCTGCGCCAGTCCGCCTCGCGCTCGGCGCGGAACCGATGGCTCTTCAGTTGCAGCTCGGCCATCAGACCAGCTCCCGCCGCTTGGCGTCCAGGTAGGCGTTGACCAGCGCTGGCCCCAGCTCGCGCGCCGGGGCCTCGACGATCTGAGCCCCCAGCCGCCGCAGCCGCCCCACCACCGCCTCGCGCTGACGCAGCAGCTCATGGGCGACCACCGCCCGGGAGACAGCGTCGGCGTCGACCGGCTCGGCGCGGACCAGATCCTCCAGCTCCTGATCCCGGAACACCACGAAGATCACCAGGTGGGTGCGCATCAGGCGCGCCACGTTGTCCAGCATCAGCTCGGCGCTGGTGGGGTCAGCGAAGTCCGTGAACACCACCACCAGCGACCGCCGGTCCAGCCGGCCCGCCAGGCTCGTCAGCCCCAGCGTGAAATTGGTCTCCTCGGCCGAGTAGTCGATCTGCGCCGCCAGCCGCTGGATGAGCGGAAACGCCTGGGCGCCCGCCGCCACGCCGCTCGCCACCCTGGGCCGGGCGTCGAAGGCGAACAGCCCCACGCGGTCGCCCATCTTCAGGCCCACGAAGGCCAGCAGCAGGGCGGCGTTGATGGCGTGGTCGACGCGCGGGATGTCGCCCGCCGGCGCCGACATCAGCCGCCCGGAATCTATCGCCAGCACCAGATGGTGGTTCCGCTCGGTGCGGTATTCCCGGCCGACCAGCCGCGCGTGCCGGGCGCTCTGCTTCCAGTCGATGGACCGCAGGTCCATGCCGGTCTGGAAGTCCTTCAGCGCGTGGAAGTCGGAGCCCTCGCCGGTGTCGAGCTGCGCCTTCATCCCAAACGGCGCGTCACGGGCGAACAGGCGCAGGGCCTCTTGCTTGACCCCTTCCACGTCCGGCGTCACCGCCAGCGCCTGGTCGGGAGCGGTTTCCCGCTGGCGCCAGACCAGCCCGAGCGGGCCCTGCCATCGGGCCCACAGCCGCTCCAGGCGCCCATCGCCGCGGCGCTCCGGCGACAGCGTGAAGCGGGCTTCGGCACGCCCGCCAGACAAGCGCGCCCGCTGCTGACCCGGGTTCACCGCGAGCCGCTCGTTCGCTCCCAGAGCGAGCTCGATCTCGCGCGGACCGCGCCGTTCGAAGCTCGCCGCGACCTCCGCCGTCCCGCCGCGGCCGACGCCCAAAACCTTGGGCGCCCGCACCGCCAGCGTCAGCGCCCCGGGCCGGGCCGCCAGCAGGGTGTCCGCCAGCATCAGCCCGATCACCATCAACACCCACGCGCCCGCCGCGGCCCACAGCTGCGGCGCGGCAAGCGCCACCGCCAGCGCCACGGGGGCCCCGGCGGCGGTCAGCACGATGGCCCGGCGGGTGGGGTAGAGGGTCACGGGCGCTAGCGGGGCGCCGCGGCCTGGTCGATGAGGTCGCGGATCACCTCGTCCGTCCGCCGCCCCTCGATCTCGGCGGCCGGCGACAGGATCACCCGGTGGCGCAGGGCCGGCAGCGCCAGAGCCTTGACGTCGTCAGGGATCGCGTAGTCCCGGCCGTCCAAAGCCGCGCGCGCCCGGGCGGCCAGCGCCAACTGGGCCGCGCTGCGCGGCGAGGCGCCGCTGGAGAGGTCGCCGGTCTCCCGAGTCGCCCGCACCAGGTCGATCACATAGCCCGCTACGTCGTCGTTCAGCCGCACCGCCGCCACCGCCTGGTGCGCGGCCGCCATCAGGTCGGCGCTGACCACCTGGCCGACCCCCATGTCCGCGGGGTCGGCCTGGCCGCTTTGGACGCCGTACGCCTTGACGATCGCCAGCTCCTCGTCACGGCTCGGGTACTGCAGCGCCTGCTTGAACAGGAAGCGATCGAGCTGCGCCTCGGGCAGAGGATAGGTCCCCTGCTGCTCGAGCGGGTTCTGGGTGGCCACCACCATGAACCGGTCGCTCAGCGCGTGCGGCTTGCCGTCGATGGTCACCTGCCGCTCCTGCATGGCTTCCAGCAGGGCGGCCTGGGTCTTCGGCGGGGTGCGGTTGATCTCGTCGGCCAGCAACAGCTCGGTGAACACCGGTCCTGGGTTCAGCGTGAAGCTCGAGCTCTGGAAGTTGAACAGGTTGGTCCCGATGATGTCCGCCGGCATCAGGTCCGGCGTGAACTGGATCCGGCCGAAGCCGAGGTCCAGGGTCCGCGCGAAACACTGGGCCAGGTAGGTCTTCGCCGTGCCGGGCGGTCCCTCCAGCAGGACGTGGCCGCGGGCGAACAGCGCCACCAGCAGCAGGTCCACGGTTTCGGCCTGGCCCACGATGGCCTTGCCGATCTCGCCCCGCACGCGCTCGGCGAGCGCCTTCACCTCATCGACGTTCACGCGTCATCTCCAGTCTCCAGTCGTACAGCCGGCGGGCGGCGGCGGTGAGTTCCTCACGCGTCCTCGCCTGCTCCAGCGCCGCGATGATCTCGGCGGGCCCCGCCGCTCCGCGCAGCCGGGCGAGCTCCCCCAGCCAGGTGTCGTCCGCCCGTTCCGTCCCGGCCGCCCGGGCGATCAGCGCCTTGGTGAGGGCGACATAGAACGCCCCCATCTCGGTCTCGCGACGGGCCATGCGGATCAGCCCCGCGGAATTGTCCACCAGGGCCGCCTTGCCGAGCGCGAAGGCTCGGCGCCCGGCCAGCGGCTGGCCGAACCGCGCCAGCGCATGGAGGCCCATCAGAACGGCAGCGGCTACCGCGCACAGGGTGGCTGCGATCCACGGCGGCTCGAGCATAAGCCGGCCGATGCTCTGGCCGCGCGTCAGCCCGTTTAGCGTGACGTCCATCAGTACGGGGCGATCATCGCGCAGGGCGTTGATCACCGCCGCTCCGGCGCGGGCGTTGGCCAGTTGGGCGATGCCCTGATTGTTCAGCAGGTCCGGCTCGGCCAGCAGGTAGACGTCCGCGCGCCCGCGCGCCCGCGCAAGCACCATGCCGCCGGTCTCGTCGGTCAGCACCGGCGCCCAGCCCGGTCCCCGCACGGTCTGCAGCCGGTCGATCTCGCCAAGCGCGAGGACGGCTCCGGCCATCCGCCCGTCCGCGGCGGCGCGCAGCACGGCCCGGGAACTGCCCTTGCGAGCCACGACGATCGTGCTCCCAGCCTTGTTCTCGAGCATCCGATCCACGGGCCCAGCCGCGCCGATCACGCCCGCCTTGCGGACACGCCCCGGCCGAACCGGGTCCTGTGTGGTTTCCCACTTGGGCAGGACAATCAGAGTAACCGCCCTGGGCGCGGCGCCGACGGCGCCCTCTGGCGGCGGCCGCCGGGGGTCCGGTGTGAGGACCACGAGGCCCCGCGCCCGGTCGGCCGCCAGGGCCTGCCGGCGCAGGACATCGACCTCCACCCCCATGGCCTTCATAAGGATCACCATCCCTCTGTAGCCTACGGCCGACGACGACAGCGCGTGGGCGCCCTTGTCTGAGCCGGCCCGCAGGTCGGGCGCATAGGCCGACAACACCGCCAGGCCCGAGAACGACAGCAGGCCGACCAGCACCAGGGCCAGCACCGTCCGCGCCGAGAAGGTGGCCTTGTCGGTAGCCGCCGCCTCCGCCTCGCTCATCGCCAGGCCTCGGCGAAGGCGAACGCCTCGTAGTCCGCCCGCGCAGCCCGGAACGCCTCGGCGTCCGCGGGTCGGCCACCGAAGAAGCTCCGCTCCACGGCTTCCGCGATGCGCGCGAAGGCGCCGCGCGGGTGCTCGGGCAACGCCTCGAGGCGCGAGATGTCGCGACTGGTCAGGGCCGGGCGCACAACCCCCGGACGGCGGCCGGACAGGTCGTCGATGCTACGGAACAGCAGGAGGTGGATCCCCTCCTCAAACTTCCCCTCGCCGGCCAGCCGATCGGCGTCCTCCAGCAGCGCCCGGGCCCGCGCCGCATCGGGCCGCCAGTCCACGGCGCCCGGCGTTTCGCGCTTGCGGCGGCCGGTCCTCAGGCCCGCCACCTCGACGGCGATGAACCACAGGATGAGCGCGGCGCCGATGATCACCCCGCCCCAGAAGACGTACTTCAGGACCGGCGCGCTCACCCGCAGGAGGTCGACGATTCCCTGCAGCAGCGCCTGCAGCCAGCCGGGCGCCGGCGGGGGCTCCGCCACCTTGGGGAAGTCGAACTGGATGCCCTGGGTCTTGAGCAGGGACGCATGGGCCGCGGCGAGGTCCTGCCCCGCCGCGCGGCCCGCATCCTGCGCCCCCGCGCCCGCCGCCACGCGCACAACCCTCCGCCGCCGCACCTCGTCGGCGGCGCGGCTACGCTATCGCAGCGCACGGTGGGGAGTAAGCCCCCTCCCCGTCTGTCGGTCAGGACGACGCCTTCGCCTCCTGCAGCATCACCACCACCTCATTGGTGCGGCTTATGAACTTCACCCCCTTCAGCCGCTCCTTGGGGTACCCGGTCCAGGCGCGCTCCACCTCGATCGGCGTCACCGCCTGGCCCGAGCCGCCCTCCGGCCGGGTGGCGATCACGTCGACCTCGTAGATCCCGTCCTTCGGCTGGGCCGCATAGATGCGCGGCAGGAAGGCCGCGTCGCTGTAGCCGGCCGACGCCGTGGCGCCTGCCACCTTCAAAATCAGCTTGCCCTCGTGCAGCTCGAGCTCACCGGTGGAGACGCTGTGGATCGGCTCCTGGCCGGCGTACATCTGCGCCGACCGGGCCAGGGACTTGGCCTTGGGCGGCGGCGCCGGCGCGGCCGCCTCGCTCTTCGACTGTTCGCAGCCGGACAGGGCGACGCCCCCGGCCAGCAGCGCCGCAAGCAACAGGATGCGCATTGGTTTCCTCCCCGACTTCTCGTCACCCGGACAGGAGGGTGCGCCCGCGACACGGCGTCGGCAAGCCGGAAGAACGGCGTTACGATCCCGCCAGGAACGCCCAGGTCGCCCAGGCGCAGAACAGCGCCGCCGCGACGGCGACCAGCCGCGCGAGCCAGCGGGGCGCCGGGCTGAGGCCGCCGGCGAACCGCATCAGGGCCACGGCGCAGAGGAGGTAGACGGCGAGGTTGGCCAGCACCGCCGCGTTGATCAGGGCGTTGAACTGCTTGGTCAGGGTGGGCGAGATGGTCGCAAGCGCTGTCAGCGACATCAGCACCGCCGTGGCGAGCACGCCCCGCACCGGCAGCCGCGCGCCGGGCGCGCCGGCGATGACCCGGGGCAGGTAGCCGCTGGCCGCCCCCGAGGCGCCCGCCTCCGCCGCGACCAACAGCCAGCCGGCCAGCGTGCCCAGCGTCTTGGCCAGGGCGCAGGCCGCCACGATCGCGCCCGCCACCGGCCCGACCAGCCGCTGAACCACGTCGGCGAAGGGCGCTGTCGATCGGGCTAGGTCGGCCGCCGGGATGACGCCCATGACGGCCGCGGTGGCCCCGGCGTAGATGAGCGAGGCCAGCGCCACGCCGCCCAGGGCGGCGATCGGCAGGTTGCGCCTTGGATTGTCCACCGCCTTGGCGGCGATGGTCGCGCTCTCCAGCCCGAGGTAGGCCCAGAAGATCGTCACCAGCAGCGGCGGGATAGCCAGGGTGAGCGGCTGGCCGCTGACGTTCCACGAGGCGGCGAACACCTGCGGATCGAAGGCGAAGGCCCCCAAGACGATGGCGGCCACGATCGGGATCAGCCCGATCAGCAGGGTCGATCCCGACAGCCAACCCACCACGCGCGGCCCTGACAGGTTGGCCAGCGTCATGAGCCAGATGGCGGCGATGGCGGCCAGCGCCGTCGGCCACGCCCCAATCAGCTGCGGCAGGAAGTAGGCAAGATAGCCCACCGATGCGAGGGCGATGGCCACGTTGCCGACCCAGCACGAGACCCAGTAGGCGAGCCAGGCCAGGAACCCTGCCGCCGGGTGCAGCGCGTCCGCTGGATAGCGCACCAGGCCGTCTGGATCGGGCCGGATCGCTCCCAGGATCGCGAACACGCCGGCGATCGCCATGGCCCCCGCGCCGGCGATTCCCCACCCGATGAGGCTCGCGCTCCCCACCGCGGCCAGCGAAGCGGGCAGCAGGAACAGCCCCGAGCCCACCATATTTCCCGCCACGAGGAACGTGGCCGTCAGCGCTCCCAGGCCCTTTTGCCGCTGCCCCTCGACCACCATCCCCCCTTACCGCGTCGGCCCAGGCGCTAGGTCGTCTCGCCGGGTTCAAGGTCCCTGAGCGCATCGTCGGCCAGCGGCGCAGAGATTTCACACGCGACGCCAGCTTCGTTGTATTCGAGCCGAGCGCCTCCGCCGCTCTCCTGCGCGATCGCGGCGATCAGGCGCGAGCCGAAGCCGGCTTTGCCGGGCGCCCTGACGGGCGGCCCGCCGCGTTCGGTCCAGAGCAGCTTCATGACCGGGCCACCCTCCGCGCCAGCCATCCACCAGGTGACCTCCACCCGGCCGTCGGCTGACGAGAGGGCGCCGTACTTGCTGGCGTTGGTGGCGAGTTCGTGCAGCACGAGGGTGACGGACACCGCGCTTCGCGCGGAGAGGCGCAGACTGGGTCCAGAAACCGTCAGACGCTCGGCGCCCTCCAGGAACGGCGTCAGCGCGCTTTGCACCAGCTCGTCGACGAAGGCCGCTTCGGAGCTGTGACGCGTCAGAACGTCGTGGGCCCTTGCGAGGGCAATGATCCTGGAGTCAAAGGACGCTCGCGCCTCCGCCGGCGCCGACTTGAGGCTCTGGCGTGCGATGTTCTGGACCAGGGCGAATGTGTTCTTCACCCGGTGATTCAGCTCTTCGACCAGCAGCTCGCGCCTGCGCTCGCTCTCCTTCAGCTCGCTGACGTCCCTGGCCACCGCGACGACACCCCGGACGGTCCCGTCCACAGCGCGCAGCGGCACCTTCTTGACCAGGTAAGCGCGCCCGACGCCATCGATCGAGCGCGGGACCTCTTCGGCGACGATCGTCTCGCCGGCCAGGACGCTCGCGTCATGAGCTTTCACCGCCGCGAACGCCTCGGCCGAAAACACGTCCGCGTCTCTGACGCCGACCAGATCGCGGTCTGGATCTCCAAACGCTGCGGCGGTCGCCCGGTTGGCGAAAAGGTAGAAGCCGCCGGCATCCTTCGCAAAGATCGGGTCTGGCGAGGCCTGGAGGATCGCGGCGAGCAGCTGGCGGGCCTCGTCCAGATCTGCCAGTCGCTGTCGCTCGGCGGTCAGGTCGACCGAGACCCCCGCGAGACCGATGACCTTGCCGTCCGGGTCCTTCAGCGGCGCCTTGACCGCCCGCCAGACTGTCGTCCGGCCGTTGCTGTCGCTGAAGGTTTCCTCCGCGGTCAGGCGCTCGCCCGTCGTGATGACGTGTTGATCGTTCTCGTCGTAGGCGGCTGCGTCGGCGGGCGCGAGCTGCGCGTTCGTCCGCCCAAGCACCGCCTCCAGCGGCTTTCCCAGCACCTGAAGCAGGGCGTGGTTTGCGTAGGTGATCCGCCCTTCCAGGTCTTTCGCATAGGTCGGTATCGGGGAGGCCTCGCCGATCGCCTGCAAGAGCGCCGCGGTCGCCGTGGCCGCGCGCGCCGCGTCCTGCTGGCGCATCAGCTCGCTCTCTCTTTCGGCAAGCGTCCGTCTCAGCTCGAGCTCGGCCATGACGTGTCGGGCGAGCACCCGCAGGGTGCGGGCCTCAGCGGCGTTCAGTCCGCCCGGCCTTGGCGCTCGGTCCAAAACGCATACGGTGCCGATGGGCAGTCCATCCGGAGTGAGCAACGGCGCGCCAGCGTAGAACCGCAGCCCGTCCTGTACGTCCACCAGCGGGTTCCCGCGGAATCGGTCGTCGACGCGCAGGTCAGGCACCACGAAGAGGTCTGTCTGGAGCACCGCGTGCCGGCAGATCGAGACGTCGATCGGCAGCTCGCGCTGGCCGATGCCAATCTCCGCCTTGAACCACTGGCGATCTGTAGAGACGAAGTTGACCACGGCGATGGGCGCCGACAGGGCGTCAGCGGCCAGGCTCGCGATGTCGTCGAACTGCACCTCGGAGGGCGTATCGAGGATGGCATACCTCTGGAGCGCAGCCACCCGATCCTGCTCGCGCCAGCCGGGTGCGCAGCCATCCTGGTCGGGTTGGCTCCAGGGCCCAGCCTGCAAGTCGCAGGGGTTGTTCATCGTGCCTCCGGCGCGTTTGGCTGCTGACGAGCGACCTTGAAGGCCCTTCGCCAGAGGCCTCTCAGCTAAGCGCCTGATGCCTAGGATTGGCAAGATGAGAGCGTCGCCGACCGCCCCTCGATCGCTGCCGCTGAACCGAAGGCCGGAACCGGCGGGCCGTCAAAATCGCCGGCGCTTGGCGTCGCGGAGGACCTCCCGCGCCGCGTTGTGTCCGGGCGCCCCCGTGACCCCGCCGCCGGGGTGCGTGCCCGCCCCGCACTGGTAGAGTCCGGCCACTGGTGTTCGGTAGTCGCCCGCTCCCAGCACCGGCCGCGCCGAGAACATCTGATCCAGGCTGAGATGGCCGTGCATGATGTCGCCGCCGACCAGTCCGAAGGTGCGCTCCAGGTCCAGCGGCGAAAGCACCTGCCGGCCCAGGACAGAGGCCTTGAAGCCGGGCGCCTGGCGATCGACGGTCTCGATCATCAGTTCGGCCACCTCGTCGCGGTGATCGTCCCAGCATTGGGCGCCTGGCAGCACCGGCGCCACATGCTGGCAGAACAGGCTAGCCACGTGCTGGCCTGGCGGCGCCAGGCTGTCGTCCAGCGTCGAGGGGATCAGCACCTCCACGATCGGCTCCTTCGACCAGCCGTGCGCGCGCGCGTCCATGTAGGCGCGATCCATGTAGGCCAGGCTGGGCGCGATGATGATGCCAGCGCTCAGGTGGTCGCCGGGCTCGGGCAGCACGCGGAACCGCGGCAGCTCCGACAGGGCCACGTTCATCCGGAAGGTGCCCGATCCGGAGCGGTAGCGGGCCACCCGCTCGCGAAAGTCGGCCGGCTGCGCCTCGGGATCGACCAGGCTGCCGAACAGCAGCCGCGGGTGCAGGTTGGAGACCACCGCGCGCGCTTCGATCACCTCGCCGGCCTCGGTGACCACCCCAGTGGCGCGGCCGGTCTTGGTCAGCACCTCGGCCACGCCTGCGCCGGTGCGGATCTCCACGCCGCGCTCGCGGCAGCAGGCGGCCATCGCCTGGCTGATCGCCCCCATGCCGCCGATGGCGTGGCCCCAGGCGCCCTTGACGCCGTTCACCTCGCCGAACACGTGGTGCAGCAGGACGTAAGCGGAGCCCGGCGTGTAGGGGCTGGCGTAGTTGCCGACCACGCCGTCGAAGCCATAGGCGGCCTTGATGGGCTCGCTCTCGAACCAGCCGTCCAGCCAGTCGCCCGCCGACTGCGAGAACAGCGCCAGCAGGTCGCGCTTGCCGGTCATGTCGAGCTTCGACAGCCGCCTGCCCAGGGCCGCGCTCTTCAGAAGCTCCGGCATGGCCTGGGCCAGGCCGCCCTCCACCAGGTTCGGAGGAGTCATCAGGACCAGCTCGCGCAGCACGTCGGCGATGCGCTCCAGCCGATCGCCATAGGCGTCCAGCTGCTCGGCGTCGCGGACCGAGAAACGGGCCACCTCGGACTTGGTCCGTCCGTCGCCGACGCAGAAGAAATCTCCGTCCAGCGGCAGGAAGTTGGACATCTTTCGCTCGACGACCTTCAAGCCGTGGCGGTGCAGGTCGAGGTCGCGGATGACCTTCGGATTGAGCAGGCTGACGGTGTAGCTGGCCACCGAGTTGCGGAAGCCCGGATGGAACTCCTCGGTCACCGCCGCGCCGCCCACCACGTTGCGCCGCTCCAGCACCGTGACCTTCAGGCCGGCCGCGGCCAGGTAGGCGGCGCAGGTCAGGCCGTTGTGGCCGCCGCCGACCACCACGACATCGGTCTTCGTCATCAGGCGGCTTCCCGGGGGGCGTGATCGAGCGCGGCTTCGGGGATCATCCCCCGCAGCCGGCGGGCGAAGGCGGCGAGGCAGACCTCGGAGGGGCCCAACGGCCCGGTGACGTAGCCGGACGTGGCCATGCCCTCCTGCACGCGGGAGATCAGCACCGTGTCTTCGGCGTTGACCTGCCGGTTGATCCGCCAGTTCAGGTACCGCGCCGCCTTCACGTCGCGCCGCGCGTCCGGCCGCACATAGGCGATCTCGCGGATCAGGGTCTCGGTGGGCGAGACTGGGATGAACTGCATGAAGTCCACCTGGTCCGGATAGACGTCGAAGGCCAGGTTCGGCCACAGCCGATAGTAGCTCCAGCGCCGACGGCCTTCCGGCGGCAGGTGGTCGAAGCTGTCGAGCAGGGCCTGGTAGCCGCGCTCGGACCAGTTGGACGAGGGCGCCGCGGTGATGTCGCCCCACAGCTTGTCGGTCCAGGCGCCGGCTTCCATTGCATAGCTCGGCCCGAACAGTCGGGTCAGGCCGGGGTGCGCCACCGGGATGTGCAGGCCGTCGGCATAGTTATCGGCCACGTTCTTCCAGTTCACCGGCCGCGGGCGAAGCGTCACCCGGCCTTGCGGCTGAAGGTCCTCGAAGCCGTGCGGCGCGATCTCGGCGTCGTAGGGCTCCATCATCTCGGCGACGCTGGGCAGGCCGGGTGCGAAGCGGACGAAGACGAAGCCGCGCCACACCTCCTGCTCCACCGGTTTGAGGCCATGCTCGGCCAGGTCCAGCCCCTCGAAACCCTGCCAGCGCGGCACATTGCGCAAGGCGCCGTCCAGGCCGTAGCTCCAGGCGTGATAGGGGCAGACCAGCCGGTGGCCGCAGTTCCCCTCCGAGCCGTCGACCAGCCGTGAGGCCCGGTGCCGGCAGGCGTTGTGGAAGCTGCGCACCTGGCCGTCGTCGCCGCGCACCGTGACCACCCGCTCGCCCAGGATGTCGAGCGTCTGGTAGTCGCCCGCCTTGGGCACGTCGTTGACGTGGCACACGATCTGCCAGCCGGTCCGGAAGACCGTCTCGCGTTCGCGCTCGAAGAAGCTTCGATCGGCGTAGATCCAGGCCGGCAGGCTCTGCTCGAGATTCACCTCGCCCTCCGCTTGCTATACGCTCGTATAGCAACCCACCCAGCGGCGGGCCAGCTTCACGGCGTCACCGGGCGCAAAGGTAGCCGGGTCGAGGCAGAGCTCGAGCCAGAGCCCGTCCAGCAGCGCCGACAGCCCGAGCGCGGCCAGCCCTGGATCCGCGACGCCCAGATCCCTCAGCAGCCCCTCGATCCGCGCCCGGTACGCCGCAAAGCTCTCCGCATGCACGGCCGCCGCGGCCGGATCCGACCTGACCAGTCCCCAGAACCCCAGCCAGGCGGACAGCAGGTCCCGGTCGACGATCGCCGGTGAGAAGCTCGCCTGCAGAAAGGCGTCGAGCCGTGTGGCCGGGTCCGCGCCCGCCGCGGCGAGCGCCGCATCGATGTGGGCGTCGACGCGGCCGACCACGTGCCGGTAAGCCTCGATCAGCAGCTGGCCGAAGCCGCCGAAGTGGTGCCGGACGAGACCCGGCGAGACGCCCGCGCGCCTCGCCACGTCCCGCACCGACACCGCACCCAGCCCACGCTCCGCGAGGCTCGCCAGCGCAGCCTCGATCAGCGCCTCGCGCCGGACCTCCGTCGGCTCCCGCGAGAACCGTCCGCTCAGAACGACTGCCCGAAGCGCACGCCGACGATTCGCGGCCGGATCGGCGTCACGAAGACCCGCGTGCAGACCGAGGAGACGCACTGCACGCTGCGCCGGATCTCACCGTCGTCGTCGAACAGGTTCTTCACGTAGGCTTCCATGCGCCAGTTCGCGCGCTGCACGCCGGCGCTCAGGTCCACCGTGGTGTAGGCGGGGAGCTTGCCGACGACGTCCCGGTCGCCCAGCCGCAAGTCCGGCCACGCAGACCCGGAGTGCACCACTGCGCCCTGCACGTGCGCCTCCATCTCCCCCGCGAGCGACCACTCGTAGCGGGCCGTGAGGTTCCCCTTCAACTTGGCGGTCAGCGGCAGCGACGTGCCCTTCGGCGCCAGGATCGGACCGCCCTCGCTGGCCCGGTAATCCTCCGCCAGCTTCGCGTCGGTGTATGAGCCGGCCGCGGATATGGTGAGGCCGTCCGCGACCACCCAGCTGAGGTCGGTCTCGACGCCCTTCATCTTGGCGTTGCCGCCGTTGTCGATGATCGTGAGGCCGCTCTGCCCGAGGAAGGAGAACTGATAGTCCTTCCACTTTTCCGAGAAGATCGCCCCGTTCCACCGCAAGCGGTTGTCGAGCCAGGTCGTCTTCCAGCCGAATTCCAGGTTCTTCAGGAAGTCGGGCTCGTAGGGATCCCCGCCCCGCCGGTTAACGCCCCCAGGGCGATAGCCGGTGGAGTAGGTGGCGTACACCATCCGGTCGTCGTCGAACTTGTACTGGGCGTTGACGCGATAGGTTTCGCCGGTGTCCGAGGTCGTCTGGTCGAGGTTCGTGCAGGGACCACCCTCGACGATCGGAGGACCGAAGCAGGCGGCGACGCCGGTGCTTCCGCTGTAGCCCTCGCCGAAGCCGAAGAAGCCCTCGAGCGAGTTCTTCGACTTGAAGAAGCGGATCCCGCCGCTGATCGAGAGCTGGTCGGTGATGTCGAATGTGCCATCGGCGAAGGCGGCATAGTCGCGGTCGACCCGCAGCTGCTTGGTCAGCCAGATGGTGTCGGGCCAGCCCGGCACCTCGGTGGCCGCGGCCAGGGCGTCGATCTTGTAGCGCTGCTGGATGTTGTGCGCCTGGCGCTGGTAGAACAGGCCTGCGGTGACCCGCAGCCGGTTCTCGGCCGGCGTGCTGACCCGCAGCTCATGGCTCTGCTTCTTGTAGACGTCCTTCGCCTGGATGTACTGGCTGATGTCGTGCGGATTGCCGGCATCGTCGGCCCAGTAGGCGCCGTACCCGGCCAGGGTGTCGTAGAAGTAGGAGTAGTCCGAATAGTCGGACTCGGAGTCCAGCCAGCGCTTCATCATCGCCCCGGCGTAGACCACGTCGAGGTTTGAGAGCTGCCCCTCGATCGTCAGCGCCGCCTGCACCCACTTGTCGTCCGACTGCTCTGGCCGATAGCGGCTGACCTTCAGCTCACCCTTTTCCGGATCGTAGGAGAAATTGCCGTCTGCCTCGGTCCGCTGGGCGTTGAGGGTCGGCGTGACGGTCCAGTTCTCGCTCAAATCGATGCGCAGGGCGGCGCGCGCCCCATAAGTGTCGACCTCGTTGTAGTCGTCCTCCACGAGGCCGGCGTTGTTGATGGTCACCGGACCGGTCGGGTAGGTCAGCGTCCCCGGCACGTTGTCGATGTAGCCCGCGTCGTGCTGCGCCCAGGCCACAAGGCGAATCGCCGCGTTCTCGCCAAGGGGCTGGTTGACGTAGCCCTCGGCCGCATAGCCGTAGCCCCCGTGGCTGACCTTGTTCGCCTCAAGGTCATAGGCCGCGGAGAATCCGGCGGACGACGGCTTGTTGGTGATGATCCGGATCGTGCCGGCCTGGGAGCTCGCGCCGTACAGCGTGCCCTGCGGGCCCGACAGCACCTCGACGCGGGCGATGTCGTAGACATGGATGTCGAGCGGCCCGGTGATCGTCGTGACCGGCTGCTCGTCCAGATAGACCCCGACGCTCGGCAGAGGGCCGGAGTGGTTGCCGTTGTCGCCGGAAGCGACGCCGCGCATGTAGATCGAAGAGAAGCCGGGCCCCGAGGTCTGGATGGTGACGTTCGGCAGGAAGCGCGCGAAGTCCGCCATGTCCGAGATCTGCAGCTCGTCGAGCCGCTCCGTGCCCAGCGCCTGAACGCTGATCGGCACGTCTTGCAGGTTTTCCGACCGCTTCTGCGCCGTGACGACCACCTCCTCCAGCTGGGAGCCGGAGGTCTGGGCGACGGCCGGCGCGGCCAGGCCCGTGAGCATGGTGGTGGCCAGCAGCGCCCCCAGCCTCAATGTCGGTCTCGAACTCATACGCACCCCCCTCTTCTAGAACCCCTGCGCCCCTCAGCGGGGCGCGTTCGGATAGCTCTCCAGCACCGGGCCGAGCGCCGCCTTGAGCGGGTCCAGCCAGGGCTCGAAGTTGCGCCAGTGCTCGGCGGCGTCGGTGTAGATCGGCCGCCGCACCTGCTCGGAGCTGGCGGTGCGGACCGCCCGGTCGTTCTCGTAGAACCGCAGGCAGCCCTCCTCGAAGGGCAGGCCGCAGTAGGCGAGCAGGCGGCGGACCTCGGCTTCGGGATCGGCGACCAGCTGCTCGTAGATCACCCGATGGACCCGGCCCGGCAGCACCGCGTCGACGTGAGCCATCAGCCGCACGTAGTCGGCGTAGTAGCGGCCGAGATCGTCGAGCGAGTAGGTGAAGCCCTGCCCCCGGGCGAAGTGCTGCTTGAAGCCGGAGAAGCAGCAGCCCAGGGGATGGCGCCGCGCGTCGATGATCTTCGCGTTCGGCAGGATCAGGTGGATCAGGCCGGTGTGCGCCCAGTTGTTCGGCATCTTGTCGATGAACAGGGCTCGGCCGAGCTTCCGATGCACCCGGGCCCGATCGAGGTACTCCTCGCCCAGCGCCCGCAGCGCCTCCGGCGAGAGGTCGGCGATGGCCTCCGGATACTCCGTGTCGCGCTCGGCGGCCGGCGCGCCGCCGATCCGGCGCGCCAGGGTGATGATGTCCGGCAGTTCCTGCGTGCCTTCGACCTGGCTGTGGCTGGCTAAGATCTGCTCGACCAGCGTCGAGCCGGCGCGCGGCAGGCCGACGATGAAGATCGGGTCCGGGGTCGGGCTCCCCAGCCCCGCCCGGGCTACGAAGAAGTCCTTCGTAAACAGGGCCAGTGCGCGGTCGACCTGCCCCGTGGTGTCTTCCGCGCGATACCCGAGGGCCTGCCGGCGCAGCGCGTTCCCGGCCTCGTAGTGACGGAAGGCGGCCTCCCAGGCCTGGCCGTCCTCCAGCGCCTTTCCAAGGGCGAACTGCAGGTGCAGGCGGTCGTCGTCGCCGATGTCGTCGCGCAGGAGCCCGGCCTGCAGAGCCGCCACGTCCGCTTCGGCGAAGCGGAAGGTCTTGAGGTTGGCCAGGCTCCACCAGGCCTCCCCGAGGGTCGGCTGCAGCGCCACGCTCTGGCGGTAGGCGGCCACGGCGTCGGCCTGGCGACCAACCGTCTTGAGCGCGTGGCCCAGGCTCATCCAGCCCTTCGGCTGCCGCGGATGCTCTGCGAGCACCTCCTGGTACAGCGTGATCGCCTGCTCGTACTCGCCGATCCGGCTCAAGGCCGCCGCCTTCAGGTTGCGGTAGCCGGGGTTGCGCGGGTCCTGCGCCAACAGGCGATCCGTCTGGGCGATCGCTTCGATCGGCTTGTTCTGGCGGTAGAGCACCGTCGCATAGTTATGACGCGCGGCCGTGAAGCCGGGGGCGAGCTGAAGGCAGCGCTCCAGCAAGGCTTCGGCGTCGGCGAGCCGACCGAGCCGGGCGCCGGTCTCAGCCAGCATCCGGATCGCCGGCACGTCGGTGGGACGTCGCCTCAGCACGGCCCGCAGGATCCTCTCGGCCTGGGCCAGGCGGCCGTCGCAGAGCGCCGTCGCCGCCTCGATCAGTTCGGGGTCATGGACGGAGGCGCGGATATGCCGGGCGTAGGCGGCGTCGGCCTGCGCCGCGTCGCCCATCAAGCTCCAGGCGTCACCCAGGACCCGCCAGGCTTCGGCGTGCGTAGGCTCGATCTGCACCGCGCGCTGCAGGGCAGCGATCGCGCCTGCGGAGTCGCCCAGGGCGGCGAGTGCGGAGCCCAGTTCCGCCTGGGCCTGAGCCCAGCCGGGGTGTTCTTCCGAAAGCGGCCTCACGAGGTCCCTCGCCGCGGCGGCCTCGCCTTGTCCGCGCAGGGCTGCGGCCAGCAGCAGCTGGGCCTGCGGATGGCCGGGCGCCGCCTTCAGGATCTCACGGCACTGGGCCTCAGCGAGCGCCGGGTTCTGGCGGAGCAGGCGAGCGGCATGGTTGAGCGCCGTGTTCAGCGTTCCAAGCGGCTCTGCGGCGGCCCCGGGCAAGCAATTATCCGATCGTGCAACAACGGTATGCGGGGATGGGACGAGGCCACCCGGGCAATGTCAATCCACGGCGCCGCTCCGAGACCGGCGGCGCCTCGCAACTGTGCTCTGATGACAATGGAATGACGCAGAAGCACGCGTCCGCCGCCGCGCACGCCTCCGACCTGATCGGCGGCGTCGCCTCGGCAGCAGCATCGCGCCCCCGGCTGTGACTCGTACGCGGCGCGTTGACCGCTTGGTTACGCTTGCCGGATAGCCTGACTGCAAGCGCCGGACTCGCGTCCGGACCAGCAGGCAGGGGTTAGCTTGTCGACGGAATTTGATAGCGGACGACGCCTGCGCGTCCTGATGGCGGACGACCATCCGACCAACCGGGCCGTGATCGAAGTCGTGCTCGGCCTGATCGACTGCGACCTCGTGCAGGTCGAGGACGGCCTGCAGGCGCTCAACGCCTACAAGGCGGACGACTTCGACGTGGTGCTGATGGACCTGCAGATGCCCGTCATGGACGGGCTCACCGCAATCCGTGAGATCCGGAAGTTCGAGAGCGAACAGGGTCGGCACCGCACGCCGGTGCTGGCGGTGACCGCCAACGCCATGACCGAGCACGTGCAGGCGTCCCGCGCCGCAGGCGCGGACCATCACATCGCCAAGCCGATCATCCCCGACCTGCTGATCGGAGCCATCATCCAGTCGACCACCGAGGCCGCCGCGGCCGAAGCCAAGTCCGCCGCCCGCGCAGGTTGAGCCCCACCGCCACCTGCATACAGAAAAGGCCGGCGCCCTCGCGGACGCCGGCCTTTTTCGTGCCCGATCGGAAGCGGCTAGAAAGCCCAGTCCGCCCCGATCGCGGCGGTCACCTCGTCGCCCTCGAAACGCCCGCGCACAGGAACGGTGGTCTGGGCCAGAGTGCCCCCGTAGAAGGTGTCGAATTCCTGCAGGTCGGTATCCTTGAAGCGCGTGAACGCCAGCGCGCCATGCACCGTGACCTGCGACCCCACCTGGGCGCTGGCGCCCAGCGCCATGATCCAGCGGTCGGAGTCGAACACGCCCGGCTCGCGCAGGTCGTCGGGCGTGGGCGTCGGGTCGTACTGCACCCCGGCGCGAACGGTCCACATCGGGTTCAGCGCGTAGTCGAACCCCGCAGCGACCGAGGTCGTGTTCTTGAATCGCTGGGGAATCGTGGCCGTCTGGCCAGCGAAATCCACGGTGATCTTGTCGTACTCGTCCCAGCCCGAGCGGACCACCTGGCCGTTCAGGGTCAGCTCCGGGGTTACCGCCCAACGGGCCGCTAGCGTGGCCGTGGATCGGGTGGTGAAGGTGGTCTTCGCCGGCGCGGAGAAGTTCGACGTGGCGAGCGGGCCCAGCAGGCCGCTTACCGTCAAAGACCCCTCAATCTCCTGCTCTACCGCCGAGCGGTAGCTGAAGCCGAGGGTGAGCTGCGAAAGGTGGGCTTGGACACCGGCGGTCCAGCCGAAATTCCAGCCGTCGCCCTGGAGCTGCGACAGGCCGTCCGGCGCCGTGGGATCGAGGTTGGGGTAGGCCTGGTCTAGGAAGGACTTGTTGTGCTGGCCGCTGACGCCCAGGCCCAGGTCCAGCCATTCGCTCAGCTGCAGCGCGCCGGTGAGCTGGACGTCGGTGACGGAGATCTTGTTCCGCACGGTGTCGTAGCGTGTCCAAGTGGTCGCGCCGAGTTCGTTGCGGATGTGGAACGGCTTGGACACCGACAGGCCCACGGCGGCGCGATCCCCCAGCGGCAAGGCGACCGCCAGGTAGGGAGCGGTGAAGTCTTCCGCCACGTCTTCGATGCGCGACGCACCGCCGACCGGCGTCGTCAGTCCGACCGGCGGAATGGGCCGGGTGACCGAGGTGCCGGCGTTTTCCAGGGTGTTGGACTGCATGCGGTGACTGAGCCCGAGGCTCACCTCGCCGCCGCTCCGGGCGATCGCCGCCGGATTCCACCACAGGGCGCCGGCGCCGGTATCGGCAGCCTCGCCCGAGTTCGCGCGACCAAGGCCTTCGACGGTGACGCCAGTGACGGCGAACCCGCTGGCATGCGCAGCCGACCCGCCGGCCAGCAGAGCGCCAGCGGCTGCGCCGGCGGCGAACGCTGCGCGGAGTTTACGGTGACGAAGATCCAAGACCACATCCCCAAGATGCCGGCCTGGGAGCGGCCGGATACGCCTATTTGGCTGAATTTGCTTACCGGGCCGTTGACGCAAGTCCTTACGCCGCAAGCGTTTGCGGGGCAGAAGCCGCCGGCGCGTCCTCCGCCTCCAGCTTGGCCGGAAGCCGCACCACGAACGAAGAGCCATGGCCCGGTTCGCTGCTCACCGAAATACCACCGCCAAGCAGCGCACAGAGCTTCTGGCTGACCGCGAGGCCCAGCCCCGTCCCGCCGTACTGACTGGACGTGGTGGCGCTCACCTGGCCGAAGTCCTGGAAGAGCTTCGGCAGGTCCTCCTCGGCGATCCCGATGCCGTTGTCTTCCACGCGGATCTCGAGCCAGTCGCCGGCTGCTTTCGCCTCGCGGCGCGCCGCGATGGTGACGGTGCCCTGGCTGGTGAACTTCGCGGCGTTGGAAAGCAGGTTGAGCACCACCTGACGCACCTTGGTCGGGTCTGACGTGATCGAGCCGAGCTCGCCCGCGATGCGAACCACCAGCTGGTTTCCGTTCTGCGTCATCAGCGGCTGGGCGGTCGCGGCGACATGCTCGATGAACTTCGCGAGCTCGAAAGTGTCGAGGCTGAGCTCCACGGCGTTGCTCTCGATCCGACTGACGTCGAGCACGTCCGTGACCAGCGCCAGGAGGTGCTGGCCAGCCGCATTGATGCGGCCAAGGTCGGTTAGCTTCTGCTCGTCGGCGCCGACATCCTGGCAGTGCTCCACCAGCAGCTCGGAGTAGCCGATGACGGCGTTGAGCGGCGTGCGGAATTCATGGCTCATCTTCGCGAGGAAGATGGAGCGGGCAAGGTTCGCGCGCTCCGCCAGGTCCTTCGCCTGCCGCAGGCGGACGGCAGTGGCCCTGTGGCGGTCGGCCTCGCGTTCCAGATCCGATCGCAGGGCAATGGTGGACACGTAGTAGACCGCCATCCAGGACATGTAGATCGTCGCCGAGAAGATCGAGATCCAGCCGACGGTGGTGAGTTGCTCGAGGGGGACGCGCTCGTCGAAGGAACCGTTGAGGGCGAAGGCGGCATAGAAGGCCAGCAGATCGCCGGCGAACATGCCGAGCACCAGCCACGGCCGCTCACCCAGGTAGAAGAAGCCCAGCAGCAGCCCCACCAGCAGCCAGGGCAGCAGCGGCGAGGAGACGCCGCCGTAGTGGTAGGAACCGAACAGCGAGGCGAAGGCCAGCGTCTGCACGGAAAGCAGGGCCACGAGCTGCAGGTTCTTCGTGAACTTCAGGATGAAGGGCAGCGCCCAGAACGACCAGATCGCGGCGATCATGGTCCAGACGACCACATTGGGTTCCGGATCTGTCAGGTAGAGGAATACGCAGATCGACTGCGCCATCAACGGGCCGAACAGGTGGGTGAAGACGAAGTTCCGCGCCAGGCCCAGTTCGGAGCGCTCGCGCTTGGCGGCCTCCGGAACGAACCAGTCGATCACCCTAAGGATGCTGTCCCACATGCCCCATTCGCCCCGGTTCAGGGCGCCCCATATTTCAAGTTAGGATGAACGGGGCCACCGATTAAGAACTGGTGCACGGCGCACCTTCGTGCGGATAACTCGATCTTAATTCGCGCAAGGGAAGTTGCCTCGAACCTCGGGGTGAACTCGAGGAGCCGCGCGTCGATCACTTCGGTTTCCTGAATTGATCCTGCCGGACGTTCTTGAGGGCAGTCTCTAGATGAACATGACCGCAGTGCAGGCGACCAACGTGCTCGACCGCTTCATCGATTGGTTCATCCCGGCCGAGGTGAAGCGGGAGCGCGAGAAGCGTCAGCAGGCGCGGATGTTCCTGATCAGTCACTGCCTGGGACCGTTCCTCGGCAACGTGGTGCCGGGCGCCCTGCTCTTCCTGGATCCGACCCCCGGCTGGCCGACGGCGGTCCTCGCCGTCTCGATCACCGCCTTCTGGGTGTTCCCGTTCCTGTTGAAGTGGACGGGCCACTACAACACCCTGTCCTTCGTCTCCGTGCAGAACCTTCACTTCTGCATCCTGTGGAGCTGCTATTTCTACGGCGGCGTCACCTCGCCCACGCTGCCGTGGGTGCTGACAATCCCGCTGCTGGCGTTCTTCTATCTCGGCAATGCGCCCAAGCTGCGGATGTACGCCCTGGCGCAGTTCGGGCTCAACTTCGCGGGCTTCGTGGCCCTCTATCACTTTGTCACTCCGCCGGCGGACGACACTCCGCGCCAGGCGCTCCAGGGCCTCGGGATCGTTTCGACCCTCGCCTGCGCGGGCTATGTGACGATGATGGCGCTCTACTACCGCAGGATCCTGCAGTCCGGCGTGGAGCTGGAAGCCGAGATGCGCGGCCACATGGCCACCGCCGCGCAGCTGCGCCGCGCGACCGCCGAGGCCGAGCGCGCCGGGGCGGCCAAGGCCGAGTTCGTGGCCAGCATGAGCCACGAGCTGCGCACGCCGCTCAACGCCGTCATCGGATACTCGCAGATGCTGCTCGAGGACGCCGCGGACGAGGACGACCAGGAGGCGATCGCCGACCTGGAGAAGATCCACAAAGCTGGCCACCACCTTCTGCGCCTCGTCAACGAAGTGCTCGATCTGTCGAAGATCGAAGCCGGCAAGATGGAGCTCGCGCCCGAGGACGTCTCGGTCGGTGAATTCATCTCCGCCATCGTCGAGCACAAGCGCCCCAAGGCCGACGCCAAGGGCGTGCCGGTCATGCTGGAGCTCGGCCCCAACCTCGGCACTGCGCGCTGGGACGGCCAGCGGGTCCGCCAAGCTGTCGGCCAAGTGCTCGACAACGCGATCAAGTTCACCGAGCAGGGCCAGGTCACGGTCAGCGTACAGCGGCGCGGCGCGCGCGCCGGCGAAACCATCCTGATCGAGGTGCGCGACACCGGCATCGGCATGGCGCCGGAAATGCTGCCGACCCTGTTCGAGAAGTTCACGGTCGCGCGCGACGCCAGCGCCTCGAAGTACGGCGACACGGGCCTGGGCCTCGCCCTCAGCTTGGCGCTGTGCAAGCTGATGGGCGGCGCTATCTCAGCTGAGAGCGAGCTCGGCAAGGGCTCCGTCTTCAGCATCACCCTGCCTGCCACGCGTCCGACCAAGCGCAAGCGGAGCACGCCTGATGAGGCGGAGCTCGCTGCCTGACCCCAAGTCCTGCGGAAAATCCATGACCAAGATCCTCCTCGTCGAAGACAACGAAATGAACCGGGACATGCTCACCCGCCGGCTCACGCGGCAGGGGTTCGAGGTCTGTTGCGCCCCTGATGGGCCGAGCGGCGTGGCCATGGCAGAGAGCGAGAAGCCGCACCTCATCCTGATGGACATCGCGCTGGGAGACATGGACGGCTGGGAGGCCACCACGCTCATCAAGTCGCAGGCCTCCACGGCGGAGATCCCGATCATAGCGCTGACCGCTCATGCGCTTGCCACCGACCGCGCCAAAAGCGTCGAGGTCGGCTGCGCCGACTTCGACACCAAGCCGGTGGACCTGCCCCGCCTGCTCGGGAAAATCAGCGCCTGCCTGGAAGCCCGGGCGGCCTGACCGTCTCCGACAGCACACGACCATCAACGCCCGCCGTTCGGCGGGCGTTTTTGTTTGCACCCACCGAGCGTGCAACCAGGAATTTCGCTGGCGCACCAATAGCTTGCGCCGGCACTTGTTGTTAACCGAACCAAGCAACTTGCAGTTAACTCAGCCTGTAAACCTTGACTATACTTTGCGTACACCGGCCAATAACACCTGCAGTGTACAACCCACGCTGAACCCGAGAACAGGGTGGGGAGCTACCAATGCTGAAAGCATTCAATAACTATACGCCGCCGGCAGCCCTCACGGGCAGCATGCGCGACTACCGCTATCCCAAGGGCAGCGACCTGGAAGGCCGCGTGGCGGGCTTCTTCAAGTGGCAGAACCTGCGACGCCAGAACGGCCTGTGGCCGTTCTCGCGCTCGACGGACGAGAGCCCGTCCACGGTCTGCGCCGCGCGCGATGACGCCGGCGGCAAGATCCAGGGCGTGAACTTCGCGAGCCAGGACTACCTGTCGATGTCCACAAGCCCGGTGATCAAGAAGGTCGCCCAGGACATCATCGAAGAGTTCGGCGTGCACAGCGCCGGCTCCGCCGCCCTGCTCGGCAACACCCATCATTCTGTCCTGCTCGAGCGGAAGATTGCGGACTTCCTCGGCATGCCCGAGGCCATCCTGTTCCCGACCGGCTGGGCCGCCGGCTACGGCGTCATCAAGGGCCTGGTGCGCTCCACCGACCACATCGTCATGGACGCGCTCGCCCACACCTGCCTGCAGGAAGGCGCCTCGGCGGCCACGCGCAACATCTATCTCTTCCGCCACAACATGGTCGGCGAATGCCGCAAGTGGCTGGAGAAGATCCGCGCGAAGGACCAGGAGAACGGGATCATGGTGGTCATCGAGTCTCTGTACTCGATGGACTCCGACACCCCCGACATCGTCGCCATGCAGGCGCTCTGCGACGAGTTCGACGCCACCTTGATGGTCGATGTGGCCCATGACCTGGGCAACCTCGGGGACGATGGTCGCGGCCACATCGGCATGCAGGGCATGCTGGGCAAGGTCGACCTCGTGATGGGCTCGTTCTCCAAGACCTTCGGCTCGAACGGCGGCTTCGTGGGTTGCCGCAGCCGCGAGGTGAAGGAGTATCTGCGCTTCTATTCGCCGCCCTGCACCTTCTCGAACGCCTTGTCGCCGATGCAGGCAGGCACGGTCCTGAAGGCGTTTGAAATCATCGAGTCGGTGGAAGGCGCCGAGCTTCGCAACAAGCTGATGACCAACGTGCTCAGCCTCCGCCGCCAGCTCACCGAGGCCGGCTTCGAGGTCTATGGCGACCCGTCGGCCATCGTCTGCGTGAAGGTGGGCACCGAGGGCCTGGCCCGACTGGTCAGCCGCCGGCTGCCCGAAGCGGGCCTCATCGCTAACCTGGTGGAATTCCCCGCCGTGCCGAAGGGCCAGGCGCGGTTCCGCATGCAGGTGATGGCCAACCACACACCGCAGAATATCCGCGACGCGGTGAAGCGACTGAAGGACGCCTACGAGGTCGGCCTCGCCGAGTTCGAGGCGCTGAACGACGCCGCGGCGGAGCCGATGCGCGCCACCGCCTAAGGGCTCGTTACGCGCGACAAGACGAAGGGCCCGGCGGCGACGCCGGGCCCTTTTCGTATCAGCAGATCGGATGCGCCGGACGCTGCGGCGTGACCTCAGCAGGTCCGCCGTGACAGGGTCACGCGGCGGCCGCGCACGCCTGCAGGGGCAAGGTGATGCGGAAGATCGCGCCCTCGCCGGGAGCGCCCTCGGCCACGATCTCGCCACCCATCAGCCCGACGAGGCCGCGGCAGATGGCGAGGCCAAGGCCCACGCCGCCGAACCGGCGAGTCAGGGAACCGTCGGCCTGCTCGAAGGGCCGGAACATGCGCCGGGCGGTCTCCGTGTCGAAGCCAACGCCGGTATCGCGGATCTCGAAGACCACCCCGGCCGCGCCGCGCGTGACGATCAGCGCCACCTCGCCGCGTTCCGTGAACTTGACTGCATTGTCGAGCACCTTGCCCAGCACCTGCCGCAGCCGATCAGGGTCGGCCTGAATGGCCGCGCCCAGATCGCCGACCGACTCCTGTCGGAAGGTCAGACTCTTGGCCTCCGCCTTAGCGCGGGCGGCGCCCGCCACCTGATCGACGAGACTGGCAAGCACCGTGGGCTGGGGCGACAGCTTCAGGCCGCCCGAGGTCAGGTCGAGAGTGTCCAGAAGGTCCGCCACCACCCCATGCAGCTGATCAGCGGACGCGTTGACGATCCCGACCATCTTGCGTTGCGGCTCGGATAGCTCCGTGCGGGCCAGCATCTGCCCCATGCCGATCATGCCGTTCAGCGGCGTCCGCAGTTCATGGCTCACGATCACCAGGAACTCGTCCTTGGAGCGGTTCGCCGCTTCGGCCTCGGCGATCGCTTCGCGGAGCTGGGCGTTGGTGTTCACCAGTTCGACCGTGCGCTCGCCGATGCGTCGCTCCAGGTCCTCGTTGGCTTGCGAGAGCGCCGCGTTGGCCCGGCGGACGTGTTCTTCAGCCCGGCGGCTGCGCACCTGTGTGGACACGCGGGCGAGCGCCACGCCGAAGTCCACCGGCTTGGTGATGTAGTCGTTGGCTCCGGCAGTCAGGGCCTCGACGATGTCCTGGCTCTCGGTCTTGCCGGTGACCATGATCACCGGCAGCTGCACGTCTGTGTGGCGCTCACGGATGCGCCGCAGCACTTCAAGCCCGTTCAAGTCGGGCATCATCACGTCCAGCAGAACGACGTCGAAGTCTTCGGCGTCGATCATCGCCAGCGCGCCCTTGCCGGACTCGGCTTCCGCGATCTCGAACCCGCGGCGCTGGAATCTGCGTCCGAGGATGGTCCGGTTGTCGGCGACATCGTCGACGATAAGGACGCGGGCTGGCCGCTCCTGCTCGCCGATGATTGCGGGATCCTCAGCCATGACTACCCCAATGACGCAATAACGCGCGCTGCAATGGGAGAAACAGTGAAGCCGAGCACTTAAATAACGGTGCACATGGCGACCGTCGTCATCAGAAGATTCAGCGATTGTTGATTATCTTCGATTGTTGACGGCGGCGTTTCAGCAACCACCGGTTTCGTCCTATGGTTACCTATTGGTTGCTTCTCTGGTTACGGATGGTCAATCTTCACCTCAGCGTTTCTTAAGGTTTACACGCTAAAACCTGCCGACAATGATTGAAACAGGTGGGATGCACGTTATGGCTTCCATGAAGACCGCGGCCATCGCCGCACTGGCGACGGCTTCCCTGGCCGGTGCGGCTCAGGCCCAGGAGGCGAGCCGCTGGTTCGTCCATGCCGGCCCGGCCTACGTCGAGCCGGCCGAGAGCGCGGACATGACTGCGGGGGGCCAAGCTGTGCCCGGCGCCGATGTGTCCATCGACGGTCGCTGGACCGCCGAGGTCGAGGTCGGTTACTTCGTGACGCCGAACGTGGCGATCGCGGTGGCTGGCGGCTTTCCGCCGAAATTCAACGTCGAGGCCAGCGGCACGCTCGCGGCCCTCGGCCGCGCCGGCACCATGACCGGTGGCCCGGCCGGCGTGATGGCCCAGTACCACTTCAACCGCGAGGGTCGCTTCCAGCCCTACGTTGGCGCGGGCGCCTCGTTCCTGATCGTCTTCGACACCGAAGACGGCGCGCTCAACAACCTCGAGGCCGACAGCGCCGTGGGCACTGTGGTTCAGGTCGGAGCCGACATGATGATGAACGACCGCTGGGGCGCGTTCTTCGACGTCAAGAAAGCGTGGGTCGGCACTGTCGCCAAGGCCACGCTCGGACCAACGCCGATCCGCGCCAAGGTCAAGGTCGACCCGCTCGTGCTGAACGCCGGCCTGACCTACCGCTTCTGATCAGCCCTGGGGCTGCCGACCGCGCCGCTCCCGGCCCTTGTAGTCGGGGTCCTGGCGCCGCCGGCGGTCGGGCCCGAAGTAGTCCTCCGACCTGACGAACGGCCGGGGCGCGTGGATCAGCGCCTCGATCCGGCGCAGCAGCCCGACGATCGTAAAGGGCTTGCTCAGGAACTCGGTGACGCCCGCGTCTCGGGCCGCCTGCACGCGGCGCTGCTCTGTGTAGCCCGTCAGCATCAGGATCGGCAGGTAGGGACTGACACTCCGCGGATCGGTGCGGACCCGTCGCGAGAGCGCGATGCCTTCGTCGCCCTTCCCCAGGTTCTGGTCGACGATGACGATGTCGTAGCCGCCGCCCTGCAGCATTTCGAACGCCCGCTCCGCCGTGGTCGCGAGGTCCATCTCCTTGGCCCCCACGCTGGCCAGCACGGATCGCACGATCTCGGCAGCGTTCCGGTTATCGTCGACAATAAGGAGGCGGAGGGCTCTTAGGTCCATGCGTCCGCTTGAGAAGCTCCCCCGAAATCGCGGCGGCCGACGCTCCCCCGAACGTCTTGAATGGCCGCGCCCCTTCGCCCGGACCAACCGCATCCAGGCCGCTGTATCCTGACACCTAAGGCGGAGCTTAGCCAAGCCCTTGAGATCACATGTTTTGCCCTGAGGCCGCTAACTGCGCCAGCGCGGGTTGAGCAGCGCTCCGAGACGAAGCTTGCGGCTGTGTTCAGCCCGGCTTGGCGACCGGAGACAGCAGCCCCTCGAAGAGCGGCCGGACGTAGTGAGCCTCGGCCGCGTCCGCCCCGAGGCCGTCGGCCCAGAACTTCAGGTCCGCGGCGGCATTGATCATGCCCGTCACCAGCTGTGCGGCGACGTTCACGTCCACGGGCCGCACCGATCCATCGGCGACCCCGTCCGAAATGATCGAGGCGAACCGCAGCGAGAGCCGGTCGAAGTCGCGCACCAGCTGTGTTGCGATCGACTTGGGCAGCGTGCTGAGCGCCGACACCCGCAGGAGCGGCAGCTTGCCGCTGAGCTGGTAGTGCACCAGGGCCACCGCGGCCTGGGCCAGGACCTTCATCCCCGATCCGCCTTCGGCCTCCGCCGTGCGGATCGCGCGCCACATGATGTGGCAGGTGCGCTGGAAGCAGGCGACCACGAGCTCATCCTTCGTGGCGTTGTGGTGGTAGAAGGCCCCCTTCGAGACGTTCAGGCGCGCCGAGATCCGCTCCACGGAGGCGCCGTGATAGCCCTCCTCGTTGATCAGCTCGGTCGCGGCCCGCAGGAACAGCTCGGCCGAGGCGTCGGCGTCGGGATCGTCCTCGTGGGTCAGCGGCAGGATGTCGATCTTGGGCCATGCGGCGCCACTTGGGATGAGGCCGTCCGCCAGTATGCCGGCCATGCGGTCGGCCACACGCTCGTAGTCCCCGACGTCGATCATATCGAGCCAGGCGATGCTCCAGAACAGTTCGGCCAGCAGGACATGCGTCCGCGCGTTCCGATCCAGCCGCGGCAGCTCCGCGCCGGCGGGCCCGCGGACGAGTTCGCGCGCCTTGCGGAACATCTCGATGAACGCCTCGCTCACGGCAGGCGAATTCAAGGCGCGAGCGTCGTTGAAGACGACGACCTGCTCAGCCTCGCCCAGTTCGGCCTGGCGCATGAACGCGAAGAAGGCCCGCACGAACGCCTGGAGCCGGACGCGGTCGTCCTCGCCGGCGGCCATGCCCTGCGCGATGAGCGCCTCGTACCGCGCGATGGCGCGCATGAAGCAAGCGGCCGCCAGCTCTTCCTTGTTGCGGAAGTAGTAGATGACGCCGGTCGGCACGAGATCGAGCCTGGCGGCGACGTCGCCAAGCGTCATCCCCCGCACGCCCTTCACGTTTATCTCGCTTACCGCCGAGGCGATGATCGCGTTTCGGCGCGCCTCGTAGCGTCGCGTCGGCGTGCGCGCGCCTTTCGGCGGCGCGTCGCCGTCGTCCAAGCCAGCCATACCGGCCTCATATTGTCCCGTCCCGGACGAACGTTACCCCGCCCACTGCGGCGCTAAAATGTCCAACGGTGTCACACCTCAACAATTATCGGGATAAGGGCTTAGCCGGCGAGCTGCGCCCAGGCCGGCGCGTGGTCGCTGGCCCCCGTCTCGCCGCGCACCCAGGCGTCCACGCCCGCCGCCGCAAGCCTTGGCGCGAGCTGCGGGCTGAGCAGCAGGTGGTCGAGCCGCATGCCAGCGTTACGGCTCCACGCGTCACGGAAGTAGTCCCAGAAGCTGTAGATCCGCTCGTCCGGATGCAACGCGCGCACCGCGTCGGTCCAGCCCTGGTCCAGCAGTCGGCGGAAGGCGGCCTTGCTCTCGGGCTGCTGCAGGGCGTCCGTGGTCCGGGGCTTCACCTTGTAGATGTCGAGGTCGGTGGCGATAACGTTGTAGTCACCCGCAAGCACCACCGGCACGCCCGCCGCCAGCAAGCCGGCGGCGTGGGCGATCAGCCGCTCGAACCAGGCCAGCTTGTAGGCGAACTTCGGCCCGGGCTGCGGATTGCCGTTGGGCAAGTAGAGGCAGCCCACCAGCACGCCGTTCACGGCCGCTTCGATGTAGCGGCTCTGACTGTCCGCGGGGTCGCCGGGGAGCGCACGTCGGGTCGGCACCGGCTGCACGCCGCGGGCCAGGATAGCCACGCCGTTGTAGGTCCGCTCGCCCTTCCAGACCGCGCCATAGCCCGCCGCCTCCAGCGCTGCGGCGGGGAAGAGCGCGTCGGGCGTCTTGGTCTCCTGCAGGCACACCACGTCGGGCCGCGTGGCCTCCAGCCAGACCAGCAGGTTGTCCAGCCGCTTGACCATGTTGTTGATGTTGAAGGTGGCGATCCGCATGCGCGGACTGGATTACGCCCGCCGATCCGCTAGCGTTCCCGTGAACGGCGGAGACACGCCGGATGGAGGGAGCAGGACCATGGACAGCGCCGGCGCCGAGATCCGCTTCCTGAGCGACATCCCCCGGGTGCATGCCCGCGGGCGCGGCGATCGGGTGGCGGTCGCGGTGGACGGGCGCAGCCTGACCTATGCCGAGCTCGATCGCCGCGCCGCCCAGGCGGCCGGCCTGCTGCAGGAGATGGGCGCGAGCCCGGGCGACCGGATCGCCTGGCTGGGGAAGAGCTGCGAGGCCTGGTACGAGCTGATGTTCGGGGCGGCCAACACGGGCGCCTGTCTTGCGCCGATCAACACCCGCCTCGCGGTCCCGGAGATCGCCTTCATCCTGCGGGACTCGGACGCCAGCCTGCTGTTCGTGACACCCGACTTCTTCGACATCGCACGCCAGGCGACCGGCGGGATCGACCGCCCGATCCGCCTGATCGCGGTGGGCGGCGAAGCGGCGGGTTTCGAGAGCTACGCCCAGCGCCGCGACGCCGCGCCCACGCCCGTGCGGGAGCCGCCGAAGGCCGAGGACGACGTCCTGCAGCTCTACACCTCGGGCACGACCGGCCTGCCGAAAGGCGTGCGGCTGAACAACGCGAACTACGCCGCCTTCCTGGCGCTTCGCGAGCGGGTGGAGGGCTTCGACTACGGCCCCGACGACACCGTGCTGATCGTCATGCCGCTCTTCCACGTGGCCGGGACCAACATCAGCTACTCGGGGCTGGCGGCCGGCGGCCGGCTGGTGGTGATGGCCGACTTCAACCCCGTCGAGGTCCTCCGCCTGATCGAACAGGAGAAGGTGGCGCACGTCTTTTTGGCCCCGGTGATGATCAACCTCCTCCTGCAGACGCCGCAGGCGCTGACCACCGACTTCTCAAGCCTGAAGACCGTCTCCTACGGCGCCTCGCCGATCTCGGAGGCGGTGCTCAAGGCCGCGACCGAGCGCTTCGGCTGCGGATTCATCCAGTTCTACGGCATGACCGAGACCTGCGGCGCGGGCACGACGCTGGCGCCCTCGGCTCACGTCGGGAAGCTGCTGCGAAGCTGCGGAAAACCCTGGGAGACGCTCGAGGCCCGGATCGCTGACGAGAACGGGCGGAGCCTGCCGTCCGGGGAGATCGGCGAGATCGAGATCCGCGGCCCGATCGTCATGGCCGGCTACTGGAACCGGCCGGAGGCGACCGCCGAGACCATCGGCCCGGACGGCTGGCTGCGCACCGGCGACGCGGGCTTCATGGACGAGGACGGCTTCTTCTTCGTCCACGACCGGGTGAAGGACATGATCGTCTCCGGCGGCGAGAACGTCTATCCGGCCGAGGTGGAGAACGCGATCCTGGGCTGCCCCGGCGTGGCCGACGCCGCGGTGATCGGCGTTCCGGACGAGCGCTGGGGCGAGGCCGTGAAGGCGGTCGTCGTGCCCTCTCCGGGGGCCGAGCCGGACCCGGAGGCGATCATCGCCTGGGCGCGGGAGCGGATCGCCGGCTACAAGGCGCCGAAATCCGTCGACTTCGTCGAGGCCCTGCCCCGCAATCCGTCCGGCAAGGTGCTCCGCCGCGAGCTGCGCAAGCCCTATTGGGAAGGCCGCGACCGCGCGGTGGGCTAGGTCGGCCGGACGGCCGCCTCAGCCGGCCTGGGGTCCGGTGAACGACAGCTGCTGGGCGCTCTTGCCTTCGCCCGCCGCCAGCACCTCCTCAAGCGCGGCGCGGAACGCCGTCCAGGCCACCTCGCGCATCTCGAACACGTCCTGCCCTTCGAAAGGCACCGGCACCAGGGCGGTCACGCTTCGATTGTTGCGATCCTCGTCCTCGAGCGCCACCTCGACCCTCGCCCACATCCAGGGTTTGGGCCCGGGCTGCAGGTCCCCTTCGAAGCCGATCTTGAGCGTGCGGATATCGGCCATGGGCGGGGTCCCTTGCGACTCATCGAACAGGTTGAGCGAACGTTGCTAGTTGAATGTGGCATCGCGTCGCAGATTGGGGTATAAGCCGCGCCATGCCCGATCGACACTTCAAACCCGACTTGGTGGGATCGGACGAGAGCCTCGAGCACCTCCTCGATCGCCTCCGGTCCTTCAACATCACCGCTCCCTTCCGCGACGGACGCAACCCGCCGGACTGGGAAGCCTTCGTCACCTCGCGGCGGCCGCCGAAGGGCGCCGGTGGAGCCGAGGCCCCGATCCCCGTCGAGCGCCCGCTGCAGGACCTGCACGCCGCGATCTGACGCAGAACTCACGGGCGCAGCGCCGCAGGTGCAGGGCCTCCAGTCGCCCAGTCCAGCAGTTCGACCGGATGGATCGCGGGCACGTCCAGCGCCGGAGCCATCTGCGCGATGCAGCCGACGTTGGCGGCCGCGACCACCTGAGCCCCAGTGCGCTTCAGGTTCTCCGCCTTCCGATCACGCAGTCGACCCGCGAGCTTCGGCTGCAGGATGTTGTAGACGCCTGCCGAGCCGCAGCAGAGGTGCGGTTCGAATGGCTCCCGCACCTCGAAGCCTGCCTGGACCAACAGCGCCGCCGGTCCCGCCTTGATCCCCTGGCCGTGCTGCAAGGAGCACGGCGCATGGTAGGCGACGACCACTCCACCCGGGCGCGTCACCGGCGGCAGGCCCACCTCGCCGATGAATTCCAGGATGTCGCGGGCCTTCAGGGCGGCCTGCGCGCCGGCGTCGCCGGCCTGCTTGCCGTAAGCCTTCAGCGTTGTCCCACAGCCGGCCGCGGTCGTGACGATCGCCTCCAGCGGACCCGCCGCCCCCCAGGCGCGGATGTTCTTGCGGGCCATGGTCGCAGCCTCTTCCGCCCGTCCCAGGTGCTCCGAAAGCGCGCCGCAGCACCCCTCCCCCTTCACATCCACCACCTCGAACCCGGCGCGGGCGAGCAGCCGCGCGGCGGCGGCGCGGATCGACGGCGCCATGGCCGGCTCGACGCAGCCCTGCAGTAGGGCGACACGTCCCCGCGCGCCCGGCTGCGGCGGGGCGCCGACCTCCGATGTGACCGCCGGCGGCACGAGACGAAGCATCGCGGCCAAAGGCGCAAGCCTCAGGCGCTCCAGCACTGGCGCGAGCGGCCGCGCCAGCCGTCCCACCGCAAGCGCCGCCTTCAGCCGCCTGGGCCGGGTGAGCACCGCAGGGATCAGGGCCCGCAGCAGTCGTTCCGGCCAGGGCCTGCGGTAACGGTCCTCGATGTGCCGACGCGCGTGGTCGATCAGGTCGGCATAATCGACCCCAGACGGGCAGGTCGTTTTGCAGGCAAGGCACGAGAGGCATCGGTCGATGTGGGTCACGGTCGCCTTGGTCGGCCGTTGGTCGGGCTTCTCCAGCATGGACCGGATGAGCTCGATGCGCCCCCGCGGGCTATCACGCTCGTCGCCCAGCAGGACGTAGGTCGGGCAGGTGGCCGTGCAGAAGCCACAGTGAACGCACTTGCGGATCGCGGTGTGGGAGCGGGCGAACTCGGGGTCGGCGCGGCGCTCCGGCGGGAAGTCCACTCGCATCAGAAGCTCCGGCCAGGGTTGAGCACGCCCAGCGGGTCGAAGGCCGCCTTGACGCGCGAGCTCAGGGCCGCGTGACTCCCCGCGAGTGGCTCGAAGGCTTCGCCAGTTCCCCGATAGAGTGTGGCGTGACCGCCGAGCGCTCGAGCCCTTCCACGCACCTGGGCGGCTGGCGCGTCCGTCAGCGCCCAGACCAGCCCGCCGGCCCAGTCGTAGAGCACATCGGCAGCGAGTTCTTCGGCCACGCGCCAGCCGCACGCCGGCGGCACGGAGATCCGCCACAGCGAGCGCGGGTCGTTGGCGAACGCCTCCACCTCTCGGACGCCCTGCCAGAAGGCACGGCTGTGGCCGGCGTCCAGTTCATCAATGCGCCCGAAGCTGGCAAGCAGCGCGGCCAGGCCATCGGCGCGGGCCCGGACCGAGGCGGGGAAACCCTCGATCCGCAGGGCCGTCACCGCCATCTCGGCCTTCAGGGGACGACAGCGGGCCGCGAACCCCGGCAGGTGACCGGCCGCGGACACTTCCGCTGACGAGGTCATGGCGCGGGTCATCAGATCGCCCGCGCGCCGGTCGTCGAGGCCGAAGAACAGCAAGGTCAGCTCGGTCCTGGCGGCAGGCAGAACCTTCAGGGTGATCTCGGTCATCACCGCCAGCGTACCCCAGGAGCCGGCCATGAGCTTGCTGAGGTCGTAGCCGGTGACGTTCTTCACCACCTTGCCGCCGGCCTTGAAGACCTCGCCCCGACCGGTCACCCCAGCGAAACCCAGTACGTGATCGCGAGCGGCGCCGGCCCGGATGCGCCGCGGCCCGGAGAGGTTGATGGCCACCGCGCCGCCAAGGGTGGGCCTGCCTTTGATGCGCAGCAGCTTGGTCAGCCGGGGCGGCTCGAACGGCAGCATCTGGCCTTCGGCCGCCACCAGTTTCTCCAGGTCCGCAAGTCGGGCGCCCGGCTGCACGGTCAGGACCAGCTCCTCCGGCGCGTAGTCGACCACCTTGTCGAGCTTCGCCAGCGACAGGATCGTGTCCGCGCTGACCGGCTGGATGGCTCGCTTCGTGCCCCCGCCGATGACCTCCACGGTCCGCCCCGCGGCGCCGGCGCCGGCGATCACCGCCAGCACGTCTTCCGCGGACCTCGGCGCCTCTACCTTCTCCGACACGTGCAGCATCAGAACCGCGGCAGCTCCGGGAAGGCCAGCCGGCCGCGGTGGACGTGCATCCGCCCAAGCTCGGCGCAGCGGTGTAGGGTGGGGAACACCTTTCCTGGGTTGAGCAGCAGGTCGGGGTCGAAGGCGCACTTCACCCGCTGCTGGCAGGCTAGGTCCGTGTCGCTGAACATCTCGCCCATCAGGTCGCGCTTCTCGACGCCGACCCCGTGTTCGCCGGTGAGCACCCCGCCCACCGCGACGCAGAGCTTAAGGATGTCCGCCCCGAACTGCTCTGCCCGCTCCAGCTCGCCGGGCTTGTCGGCGTCGTAGAGGATCAGCGGATGCAGGTTGCCGTCACCGGCATGGAAGACGTTGGCCACGCCCAGGCCATAGGCCTTGGACATCTCGTACATGGCGGTGAGCACCCGCGGCAGCTCACGGCGCGGAATGGTGCCGTCCATACAGTAGTAGTCCGGCGCGATGCGCCCCACAGCGGGAAAGGCCGCCTTCCGGCCCGCCCAGAACGCGAGGCGCTCGGCCTCGCTCTGGGAGACCCGCACATAGTCGGCCCCCCGCGCCCGGGCGATCTCCACCACGGCCGCCGACAGTTCGCTGCACTCGGCCTCCGGACCGTCCAGCTCGACGATCAGCAGGGCTTCGGCCTCCGTGGGATAGCCCACGTTGACGAAGGCCTCGGCGGCCACGATCGCCGGGTGGTCCATCATCTCCATGCCGGCTGGGATGATGCCGGCCGCGATCACGTCGGCCACGCAGGCGCCCGCCGCCTCCACCGAGCCGAAGCCCAGCAGCAGCGCGCGCGCCGTCTCCGGCTTCGGCAGGATGCGGACGGTCACCTCCGTGACCACGCCCAGCAGCCCCTCCGATCCGGTGACCACGCCCAGGAGGTCGTAGCCCGCCGCATCGTAGCCGCGGCCGCCGAGCCGCACGACCTGGCCGTCCATCAGCACGATCTCGCACCCCAGCAGGTTGTTGGTGGTCAGGCCGTACTTGAGGCAGTGAACGCCGCCGGAGTTCTCCGCCACGTTGCCACCGATCGTGCAGGCGATCTGGGAGGATGGGTCGGGCGCATAGTAGAAGCCCTCGCCCTGCACCGCGTGCGTGATCGCCAGGTTGGTCACGCCCGGCTGCACCACGGCGCAGCGGTTGGCGTAGTCCACCTCCAGGATCCGGTTGAACTTGGCCATGCCGAGAACGATGCCGTCGGTCAGCGGCAGGGCCCCGCCCGACAGCGATGTCCCCGCCCCCCGCGGCACCACCTTAACACCGTTGGCCTGGCACCAGGCGAGCACCTGCGAGACCTGCTCGATAGTCTCGGGCAGCACCACGGCCAGCGGCGTCTGTCGGTAGGCCGACAGGCCGTCGCTCTCGAACGGCACGAGCGCTTCGGGCTCGGCGACCACGCCCTCGCCGGGCACGATCTTCCGCAGCGCCCGCACGATCGCCCCCTTCCGGGCGATCACGTAAGCGTCGGGGACGGGCATCTTCATCGCCTATTCCGTACGCGGTGCGCCGAGGTCCCGCCAGCCCGAAGCGGCCGCTTGCGCGCTCCCGCGCCGGTGGGCCACCATCGGGCAGGAACAAGCGAGGGAAACGATGCGGCGACCGGTGGCGACGGTTTTGGCGAGCCTGGCGATGAGCGCCGGCGAGGCGGCGGCGCAGGGCGCAGGCGCCCGCGAGATCGCCTTCGTGGCCAACGCCGAGGACGGCAGCGTCAGCCTGGTCGACGTCGCGCGACGGATCGCGGTGGGACGCATCGACGTGAACCCGGAGAAGGTCAGGGTCGACCGTCCGGGAACCCCGAACTACGCCCAGGACACCGATGTCTCGCCCGACGGACGGACGCTCTACGTCTCGCGCGGCTACCTGGGCGACGTGGCGGCCTTCGATGTCGCCACGGGCCGCCAGCTCTGGCGGACGCCGCTGAAGACGGTGCGCGCAGACCACATGACCATCACGCCGGACGGCAAGAGCCTGCTGGTGTCCGCCCTTACCGACAACACGGCCTACCGCCTGGACACCCGCAGCGGCGCGATCACCGGGCGGATGATCACCGGCGTCTATCCGCACGACAACCAGGTCTCTCGGGACGGGCGGCGCCTCTTCAACTCCAGCATCGGCGACATGAGCACGCCGCTGGCGCGCCGCGACGCGGTCGAGCCCTCCTCGCGGTCGGGCTGGGCCTACCAGCTCACCGTGGCTGACACCGCGACGCTCCAGGTGACGGACCGCATCCGCTTCGAGAAGGGCGTTCGCCCCTGGCGCTTCACGCCCGACGAGAAGGGGCTCTACGCCCAGCTCTCCAACGAGCATGCGGTGATCGCTTACGACCTCCAGTCGCGACGGATCACCCGACGCCTTGAACTGCCGGTCGCGGGGGGGGTCTCCCCGGCCGATTGGGATTTCGAAGCGCCGCACCACGGCCTGGCGCTGACGCCTGACGGCCGCACCCTCTGCATCGCCGGCCGAGCTTCCGACTATGCTGCGCTTGTGCGCGCGCCCGAGCTTTCGCTGATCGCGACCATCCCCGTGGGCGATGCCCCCGGCTGGTCGGAAGTGGCGGAGGGCGGCCGCACCTGCCTCGTGGCCAACACCCGCAGCGACGACCTGTCGTTCATCTCCGTCGCTGAACGCGAGGAGGTGGCGCGGCTCAAGCTGGGGGACGGGCCGAAGCACATCACGGTGGCGCGTGTGCCGGCTCGCGTGCTGGCTAGCGTCCCTGGAAGGCCGGCGTCCGCTTCTCGTTGAAGCTGGCCACGCCTTCACGTCGATCCTGGGTCTTGAACAGCCGGTTGTAGTGGGTGAGTTCGAGGTTCATGGCGTCGCCCAGGTCGAGGGCGGCGCCCTCCCGAACCACGGACTTCAACGCCCTGACCGAGAGCGGCGCCTTCGCCGCGATGGTCTTCGCAACCTCCAGCACCGTGCGCATCAGGGCGTCCGGCGCGGTGACGCCGTTCACCAGGCCATAGTCGAGGGCCTCGGCCGCCGAGAACAGCCGCCCGGTGGTCAGCAACTCGACCGCGCGGCGTTCGCCCACCGCGCGCCGCAGCAGTTGCGTCCCGCCCAGACCCGGCATGATGCCCAGCCCGACCTCCGGCAGCCCGAACCGCGCCCCTTCCGCCGCATAGGCGAAGTCGCAGGCCAGTGTCATCTCGCAGCCGCCGCCCACCGCCGCGCCGTTCACCGCCGCGATCACCGGCACGGGGACCGCCAGCTGGGCGCGCACCATGGCCTCGAAGACCTCGTGCTGCGCCGACCACTGCGGGTCGGTCATGCCGTCGCGCTCCTTCAGGTCGGCGCCGGCGCAGAAGTGGCGGCCTTCGCCGGCCAGGATCACGCAGCGCAGTTCGGGGCGCAGCGACAGCTGGCTCCAGGCGTGCAGCAGCTCCTCGCCCATGCGGCTGTTGAGGGCGTTGGCGGCGTCCGGCCGGTTCAGGGTGACGACCGCGACGCCCGGCGCAGCGTCCTCGATCTTGATCGTCTCGGTCATCAGAAGGACTTCGGCAGGCCCAGCACGTGGGTGGCCACGTGGCTGAGGATGAGGTTCGTGGAAATCGGGGCGACCTGGTAGAGTCGGGTCTCCCGGAACTTGCGCTCGATGTCGTACTCCTCGGCGAAGCCGAAGCCGCCGTGCGTCTGCACCGCCATGTCGGCCGCGTACCAGGAGGCTTCGGACGCGGTGAGCTTGGCCATGTTCGCCTCCGTGCCGCAGGGCTCGCCGGCCTCGAACAGGTTCGCCGCGTGCTCGACCATGTGGGCGGCGGCGGTCATCTGGACATAGGCCCGGGCGATCGGGAACTGCACGCCCTGGTTCTCGCCGATCTGGCGGCCGAAGACCTCGCGTTCCTTGGCGTAGGCGCTGGCCCGGTCGATGAAGAATTTCGCGTCGCCGATGCACTCCGACGCGATCAGGATCCGCTCGGCGTTCATGCCGTCGATGATGTAGCGGAAGCCCCGGCCCTCCTGGCCGACCAGGTTCTCCGCCGGGACCTCAAGGTCCTCGAAAAACAGCTCCGTGGTGGCGTGGTTGAGCATGGTGCGCACGGGCCGGATCGTCAGCCCGTTCCCCACGGCGTGCCGCATGTCGACGATCAGCACGCTCATGCCGTCGGAGGGTTTCGTCGCCTCCTCCCGCTTCTGCGTCCGGCACAGCAGGACCATCAGGTCGGAGTGCTCGGCCCGGCTGATCCAGATCTTGCGGCCTGACACGACGTACCGGTCCCCCTCGCGCCGCGCGAAGGTGGAGATCCGGGTGGTGTCGGTGCCCGCGTCCGGCTCGGTCACTCCGAAGGCCTGGAGGCGCAGTTCGCCGGCCGCGATCTTCGGCAGGTAGGCGGCCTTCTGTTCGGGCGAGCCATGCCGCAGGATGGTGCCCATGGTGTACATCTGGGCGTGGCACGCCGCGCCGTTGCAGCCCGAGCGATGGATCTCCTCCAGCACCGCGGTTGCCGCCCGCAGCCCCAGTCCTGACCCGCCGTATTCCTCCGGGATTAGCACCGACAGGAACCCGGCCTCCGTCAGCGCCTGCACGAACGCCGTCGGATAGGCGCGCTCCCGGTCCAGCTCGCGCCAGTAGGCGCCGGGAAACCGGGCGCAAAGCCGGCGCACCGCCTCGCGGATTTCGGGGAAGGTCTCGCTCACAGGAGGTTCTCTGCCACGCTGCGGGGTGGAGATCGACGGCCGAAGATGATCATGTGCGGATGAGGAACGGGAGGACGCTGGGTGATGCAAGCCGCCGGCCGCTGGCCGCGCCACGAGATTGTTGCCGCTCCAGCTCCGAACGCGAAACGCGGCGGCCCACCCGAGCCTGCCGGACGCAAGACTTGCCCCGCTGCAGCATCAATGGCCGCAGAACTTGACCTTTCCGCCGAAAGCACGGCCTAGACCACGCCCATGAGGAAACTGCAGACCGCCGTCGACCCGACGTCCGACGCGTTCGCCGCCAACGCCCGGGTCAACCGGGGACTCGTCGAAGAGCTCCGCCAGCGCGTCGCCACCGCCGCCCTGGGCGGTTCGGAGGACAGCCGCAAGCGCCATGAGAGCCGGGGCAAGCTGCTTCCCCGCGACCGCGTCACCCGCCTGCTCGACCCCGGCTCGCCCTTCCTGGAAGTCGGCCAACTCACCGCCTTCGGCATGTACAACGACGAAGCGCCAGCCGCCGGCCTGATCACCGGCATCGGCCGCGTTTCCGGCCGTGAGGTCATGATCGTCGCCAACGACGCCACGGTGAAAGGCGGCGCCTACTACCCCCTCACCGTGAAGAAGCACCTGCGGGCCCAGGAAATCGCCCTGCAGAACCGCCTCCCCTGCGTCTACCTGGTGGACTCCGGCGGCGCGAACCTGCCCCATCAGGCCGAGGTCTTTCCCGACCGCGACCACTTCGGCCGGATCTTCTTCAACCAGGCCCGCATGAGCGCGGAAGGCATCGCCCAGATCGCCTGCGTCATGGGCTCGTGCACAGCCGGCGGCGCCTATGTCCCGGCGATGAGCGACGAGACGGTGATCGTCCGCAACCAGGGCACCATCTTCCTGGGCGGCCCGCCGCTCGTGAAGGCCGCCACCGGCGAGGTGATCTCGGCCGAAGAATTGGGCGGCGCCGACACCCACGGCCGCCGCTCGGGCGTGGTCGACCACGTGGCCAACGACGACGAGCACGCCCTGGCCATCGTCCGGTCGATCATCGCCAACCTGAACACCAGGAAGTCGGATGAGCTGGTCGTGGCGGAGGCCCGCCCCCCCGCCTACGACCCCGAGGAGCTCTACGGAATCGTGCCAGGCGACGTCCGTGCGCCCTACGACGTGCACGAGGTGATCGCCCGGATCGTGGACGGCAGCCACTTTGACGAGTTCAAGCCGCTCTACGGCACGACCCTGGTGACCGGGTTCGCGCGGATCTGGGGCTACCCGGTGGCGATCCTCGCCAACAACGGCGTGCTGTTCTCGGAGAGCGCGCTGAAGGGCGCCCACTTCATCGAGCTTGCCTGCAAGCGGAAGATCCCGCTGGTCTTCCTGCAGAACATCTCCGGCTTCATGGTCGGCGGGAAGTACGAGGCCGGCGGCATCGCCAAGGACGGCGCCAAGCTGGTCACCGCGGTGGCCTCGGCCGAAGTGCCGAAGTTCACGGTTCTGATCGGCGGCTCCTTCGGGGCCGGCAACTACGGCATGTGCGGCCGCGCCTACTCGCCGCGCTTCCTCTGGACCTGGCCCAACAGCCGCATCTCGGTGATGGGCGGCGAGCAGGCGGCCAGCGTGCTGGCCACCGTCCACCGCGACGCGGGCAAGTGGAGCGCGGAGGAGGAAGAGGCCTTCAAGGCTCCGGTCCGCCAGAAGTACGAGGACGAGGGCAACCCCTACTTCGCCACGGCGAGGCTGTGGGACGACGGCGTCATTGATCCGGCCCAGACCCGCGACGTGCTCGGCCTCTCCCTCTCCGCGTCCCTTAACGCCCCGATCCCCGAGACGCGCTTCGGCGTCTTCCGGATGTAGCCGAATGCCCCAGATCACCAGCATCCTCGTCGCCAACCGGGGCGAGATCGCCCGCCGAGTGTTCGCCACGGCCCGTCGCCTCGGCCTGCAGACCGTCGCCGTCTATTCCGAAGCAGACGCCGACGCGTCGCACGTGCGCGATGCGGACCGCGCGGTCCTCATCGGTCCGGCCGCCGCGCGGGACAGCTACCTGGTCCCAGAGAGGATTATCGCCGCTGCCGTGCAGGCCGGCGCCGACGCCGTTCACCCGGGCTACGGCTTTCTCTCCGAGAACGCCGCCTTCGCCGAGGCCGTGATCGCCGCCGGCCTCGCCTGGATCGGTCCGCCGCCCGCCGCCATTCGCGCCATGGGCCTGAAGGACGCGGCCAAGGCGCTGATGGACAAGGCCGGCGTGCCGGTGACCCCCGGCTACCTGGGCGAGGACCAGGATCCGGCGACGCTGGCGCGCGAAGCCGAGCGCATAGGCTATCCCGTCCTGATCAAGGCGGTGGCCGGCGGCGGCGGCAAGGGCATGCGCCGCGTGGACGGTCCGGCCGAGTTCGACGCCGCACTGACCTCCGCCAAGCGGGAGGCCGCCGCCAGCTTCGGCGACGACCGCGTGCTGCTCGAGACCTATGTCACCCGGCCCCGTCACATCGAGGTCCAGGTGTTCGGCGACAGCCACGGGAATGTCGTGCACCTCTTCGAGCGCGACTGCTCCTTGCAGCGTCGCCACCAGAAGGTGATCGAGGAGGCGCCCGCCCCTGGCATGACCGAGGAGGCGCGCGCCGCCGTCACCGCGGCGGCCGTGCGGGCGGCCCAGGCCGTGAACTACGTGGGCGCAGGCACAGTGGAGTTCATCGCCGACGCCAGTGAGGGCCTGCGCCCTGACCGCATCTGGTTCATGGAGATGAACACCCGCCTGCAGGTGGAGCACCCGGTCACGGAAATGGTGACCGGCCTCGATCTTGTGGAATGGCAGATCCGGGTCGCCGCGGGCGAGCCTCTGCCGCTTCGTCAAAACGAGATCAGGCTGAGCGGCCACGCGGTCGAGGCGCGCCTTTACGCCGAAAACCCGGCCTCAGGATTCTTGCCGTCCACCGGTGACCTGGAACATTTCCAGCTTCCCCCCGGCGTCCGGATCGACGCCGGCGTCGAAGAGGGCGGCCGGATCACCCCCTTCTACGACCCAATGATCGCCAAGCTGATCAGCCACGCGGCGACCCGCGAGGAGGCGATCACCGGGCTCTGCGAGGCGTGCGACGGGGTCGAGGTCTGGCCGGTGAAGACCAATGCCGGCTTCCTGGCGCGCTGCCTGGACGCGCCGGGCTTTATCGCGGGCGACCTGGACACCGGCTTCATCGAGCGGAACCTGGCCGAGCTGACGGGCCCCGCCCAACCCTCGGCCGCCGCCTTGGCGGCCGCCGCGGCCGCCTCGATGATCGCCGACGACAGCGGCATCTCCGAACAAGCGCCCTCGCCCTGGCGCGAACTGGTCGGTTTCCGCCTGAACGCGCCCTCGACCACGGCCGTGCGCCTGTTCCTGGACGGCCGCCCCGTGATGGCTGCTACGGTCGACGCCGCGACCGAGGCTCGGTCCGTCCTGCTCGACGGCGAAGGCCAGATCGTCGTGTTCGAGCACGGCGAGGCCTTTGCGTTCGCGACCTCTCCGCCCAGCGCCAGCAGCGTCGAAGGCGCGGGCGGCGACGGCCAGATCCGCTCCCCCATGCCCGGCAAGGTGACCGCAGTCTCCGTCAAGGCGGGCGACATGGTGGCCAAAGGCCAGCCGCTACTGACCCTTGAGGCCATGAAGATGGAGCACGCGCTCGCAGCTCCCTTCGACGGCAAGGTCGAGAGCCTCACGGTAGAGGCGGGCGCCCAGGTCTCCGAAGGCGCGGTGCTGGCCATCCTGGCGGCGGCAGCGCCGGACTAAGCGATGACGCCCTGGTCGTGCAGTCGGGCGATCTCGCCGAACGACATGCCCAGCAAGGTCGCGAGCACCTCGTCGGTGTGCTGACCGAGGCGCGGCGCCGGGGCCACCTGCCGGCGCTCGTCCTGCGGGATCGTGGCCATCGCCCCCGGGGCCGGATAGGTGAGCCCGCTCGGGTGGGCGACCGCCTCAAACAGCGGGTTGTCCTTGAACAGGCGCGTGTCCTCCAGCGCCCGCTCCAGGGTCTGGTAGGCGCCCCAGGTGACCGCGCCCGCATCGAACGCCGGAGTCAGCTCCGCGGCTGTACGCGCAGCAAAGGCCCGCTCGAACAGCGGATAGAGCCTTGCGCGATGGGTGAACCGGAGCCCCTCGTCGGTTGCGAATGAAAGGCCGAGCTCGGCCTCCAGCGCCGCGACAGCCGCGCCGATGCCCAGGGCCTCCAGCGCCTTCGACCACTGCTTCGGCGTGATGGCCAGCAGCATCAGCTTCTGTCCGTCCCGCGTGGTGAAGTCCCGGCCGAAGGCGCCGAACACGTCGTTGCCGATCCGCGGTCGCTGATGGCCCTGGAGCATGGTTTCCGCCGCGAAGCCCAGGTTGGCCATGGTCGCAGCCCCAATGTCGGACAGCGGCGCGCGGATCTCGCGCCCGCCCTGCCCGCGCATCCGGGCCAGCAGGGCGGACATCAGCGCAAAGGCGCAGTAGGCCCCGGTGAGCAGGTCCCAAGCCGCCAGGACGTGGTTCACCGGTCGCTCATCGCCCGGCGGGCCAGTCATCTGCGGCAGGCCGAGTGCGGCGTTGATGGTGTAGTCCATGCCCTGGGACCCGTCGGCCCAACCCATCACCCGCACGCAGATCAGGTCGTCGCGCAGAGCCTTCAGCTTCTCGTAGGCGAGGAAGCCCTCCACGGGGAAGTTGGTGACGAACAGGCCGCCTTCCTCACCGGGCGCGGTCGCCAATCGCTGGGCGATCTCGCGCCCTTCGGGGCGGGACAGGTCAAGGGCGATCGACTTCTTGCCCTTGTTCAACCCCTCCCAGTAGAGGCTTGCGCCATTCTCCGCCAACGGCCAGCGACGGAAGTCCGGCCCTCCCCCGATGCTGTCGAAGCGGATCACCTCCGCACCCATCTGAGCGAGGTATAGGCCGCAGGTCGGCGCCGCCACGAAGGCGGAGCCCTCCACCACCCGCAGGCCCTTAAGCAGTTCGTACATCAGGCCACCAGGCGGGTGACCTCGGCCACCTCGTCCGGGGTCAGTCGCCATGCCGCGGTGGCGGCGTTGGCGCGAACCTGGTCCGGGGTCGTGGCCCCGGCGATCACGGAGGAAACCACTGGCTGGCCAAGAAGCCAGGCGAAGGCAAGCTCCAGGGTCGTGTGGCCCCGCGCCTCGGCCCAGGCGGTCAGCGCCTCCACGCGGTCGAAGTTGGCGTCGTTCATCGCCTTTTGCCCGCGCGAACCCCATGCGGCGAGACGTGTGCCTTCCGGCGGAGGCTCCCCGCGGCGGTACTTGCCGCTGAGCAGGCCGGAAGCCAGCGGGAAGAACGGTAGGAAGCCTAGCCCGAAGTGCTCACAGGCCGGCAGCACCTCCTGGGCCGAGCCGCGCTCCAGCAGCGAGTAGAGGTTCTGGGCCGAGACGAAGCGGCTCTGGCCGGCGGCCGTCCAGTCGGCGTCGGCGATCTGCCATCCGGTATAATTCGAGTTGCCGAGGTAGCGGACCTTGCCCTGGGTGACGAGGTCGTCCAGCGCCCGCAGCGTCTCGTCGATTGGCGTGTCCGGGTCCGGCGCATGGTGCTGGTAGAGGTCGATCCACTCGGTCCCCAGGCGGCGCAGGCTGTCCTCCACCGCCTGCATGATCCAGCGGCGCGATCCGCCCTTCCTGCGCTCGTCACCGCCCACCGCCATGCCGAATTTCGTCGCCACGACGACCTCCTTGCGGCGCTTGCCCAGAGCGACGCCAAGGAACTCTTCGGACTTCGTCCCGCCATAGATGTCCGCGGTGTCGAACAGGGTGATCCCGGCGTCGATGGCCGCGTCGACCACGCCCTGCGTCTGAGCCTGGTCGATGCGCATGCCGAAGTTGTTGCAGCCCAGTCCCACGGCGCTGACCTTCAGACCCGAATTCCCCAGCCGGCGAAGCTCCATCGTCCCCATCCTTCTGTCGTTGTGGTCGGGGAGCCTACCGGATGGCGCGCGGGCCGCCAGCCCTGAGCCAGCTAAGCCTTCAGAATGGTTGCCGGCCCATTCACCACGTCCGTTGGCGATATCGCAATTGGGCCGCCGCTAACCTTACGATCCGAAAAGGTTTTTTCAGTGAGGCGTACGTAGAATGCGTGTCGTCACGATCGTCAGTCTCGGGGCGTCCGCAACGCTCGGCCTCGCCGCCCTGGTGGTGGCCAAGACCGTGCTCCCGAACGCGGCGGCGGCCAAGGACACGCCCGCCATGGTTAAGCCCGTCGAGGGCGTGCCGGTGGTGGTGGCGTCCAAGCCCCTGAAATTCGGCGACCGGCTCGACGCCACCGCGCTCAAGCTGGTCCAATTGCCGAAGGAGGCTGTGCCGGAGGGCGCCTTCTCCACGCTCGATGGGGTGCTGGGCGCCGACAACGGCCAGGCTCGGCTGGTCCTGGTGCCGATCGCGGCGCGGGAGCCGCTGCTCGCGGCCAAGCTCTCGGGTCCCGGCGCCCGTCCGTCCGTCGCCGCCGAGATCGGCGAGGGCATGCGCGCCTACACCATTAAGGTCGACGACGTGACGGGCGTGGGCGGCCACGCCCTGCCCGGCGACCGTGTCGACGTGGTGCTGATGCGCGACCTGACGCCGAACGGCGAGACGCGCAGCTTCGTCTCCGACCTCGTGCTGCAGAACGTCCGCCTACTGGCCGTCGACCTCATCCTCGACACTGCCGAGGCCAAGCCGACCAGCCCCAACACCGCCACCTTGGAAGTCACCGTTCCGGACAGCCAGAAGCTCGCGGTCGCGGGCGAACTGGGCAAGCTGTCGCTGGCGCTTCGCCGCACCGGCTCGGCCGAGATCGCCCCGGTCGCGCCCATGCGCGTCGGCGGCGCCCGCCCCGCTCCCCAGCGCGTTTTCGCCCGCCGCACCGCTCCGGCGGCGACGGCGGGCCCGCGCCTGATCCAGATCGTCGAAAGCGAGGGCCGTGGCGGCTCTCCCCGTTCGCGTGCGCCTCGTCCGCCCGCGCCGCCCGCCCCGCCCGTCCAGGCCGCCGTCGGCGCGCCGGCTCCGTCGGCCGACTGAGAGTGAGCCTCCGCATGTCCCGCACCTTCGCCGGCGCCGCAGCCGCCGCCCTGGCCCTGTTCGCCGCCCTGCCGGCGGGCGCCGACGCCTTCCCATCCGACGCCGCCCCGAGCCGCGTGATCTATGTGCCGCGTGACAAGTCGCTGTCGTTCAGCCTCGATCTGCCGGCCTCCAAGATCGTCGTCGCACAGCCAGACACGGCCGAGATCGTGGCCACGACGGACCACAGCTTCTACGTCCGCGGCCGCGAGTACGGCTCCACCAACCTGCTCGTCTACGCCCCAGGCGGTCGCCTCCGCGAGGTGATCGACGTGCGCGTGGGCTATGACGCCGTGGCCCTGCAGGATGACCTGCGCAAGGCGCTGCCCGCGGAGACGATCCGGGTCCAGACGCTCGGCGAAGGGCTGCTGCTCTCCGGGGAGGTTTCCACACCGGCTGCGGTCGCCAAGGCCAAGGCGCTCGCCGAGCGCTTCGCGCCGGACGCCGTCACCTCGATGCTGACGGCCCGCGCCGCCCAGCAGGTGGTGCTGGAGGTGCGCGTCCTTGAGGCGAGCCGCACGGCTCTGCAGGACGTCGGCTTCCGTGGGCTGATCCTCGGCGCCGACGTGGGCTATCGCTTCGGCAACGGGCTGACCGGCAACTCGCCGGGCAATGGGCTCCTCCAGGCGCGCGGCTCCATCGGCTCGGTGAGCTTCGACGTCATCCTAGAGGCGCTCGAGGAGAAGGGCGTGATCCGCACGCTCGCACGGCCCAACCTGGTGGCGGTGTCCGGGGAGAAGGCGAGCTTCCTGGCCGGCGGCGAGTTCCCCTATCCGGTGCCGCAGGACCTGGACAAGATCACCCTGGAGTTCCGCACCTACGGCGTGAAGCTCGACTTCCAGCCTGTGGTCCAAGACAACGGCCTGATCCGCCTCGTCGTGGCCCCCGAGGTCAGCCAACTCGACCCGGCCAACAGCCTCAGGGTCAACGGCGTGACGGTCCCCGGCCTGATTACCCGACGCACTTCGACCACCGTCGAACTCCGCAATGGCGACGCCTTCGCCATCGCCGGTCTGCTGCAGCACGATTACCAGAACACCGTCCGGCAGTTCCCGGTGCTGGGCAACGTGCCGGTGCTGTCGGCGCTGTTCCGCTCCTCGCGCTGGAAGCGCAATGAGACCGAACTGGTCGTGGTGGTCACCCCGCGCCTGGCTACGGAGGAAGACTTCCGCGTCGCCGCCCAGGCAGGTGTGAGCGGCCATGAGCCGACCGCCATCGACGTCATCCTGAACGGGGCCGCCCTCGACCGGCCCCTCAAGCGCAAGCCGCAACAGGGCCCGGTCATCCGCCCGGCCGGGAAGTGATCCTATGCTGAAGCCGCGCAACGCCTCCAAACCCCTTACGCCGCTCAGCGGCAAGCGTGTCATGGCCTTCGGCCAGCAGGTCGAGGCGCTCGCCGATGGGCCTCTCGCTGGCGCGGAGGTGCAGGCCGCTCCGCTCGACCGCCTCGCCACGGCGCGCAGCAACGTCTGCGACCTTGCCGTAATCGACGCGGACGCCTGGGAGGCGCCGGCTCTCAGCCAGGCGCTGCAAGCCCTGGCCGCCGCGCCGGCCGCCCCGCCGGTGCTGCTGGTGGGCGAGCGCCTGCCGACCACCGTCGTGCGCAACCTGCTTCGCCTCGAACGATCAGACGTGCTGGAAGCGCCGTTCACGGCCGATCAGGTCACGCAGGCTATCGCCGGGCTGATGAGCACCGCCGCCTCCCCCTCGGCCATGCCCACGGCGGCCTCCTCTCGCTGCTGGGCCATTACCGGCGCGGTCGGCGGCGCGGGGGCCACGACGCTCGCCGTGGAGATCGCCACCGCCCTGGCCGCGGCGTCTCCGAAGGACAAAAGCGTCTGCCTTGTGGACCTGAACCTGGCGGACGGCGCCGCCTCCGCCTACCTGGGCGCGCAGCCCGCCCTGCGCCTGGCCGAGCTGGGCGCCGCCGCCGACCGGATCGACGCGGCCATGCTGCAGGCTTTCGTCACGCCCGTGTCCAAGCAGCTCGACCTGCTGGCGGGCGTGCGGGAGCCCGGCGCCTTCGACGCCATCAGCCGCGAGGCGGTGCTGCGCATGCTGGAGGTCGCCTGCGAGTGCTACGAGTGGGTGATCCTGGACATGCCGCGCCATCGTCGGTCCTGGACCCTGGAGGCGCTCTCGGGCTGCGACGAGATCCTGGTCGTCTCGGAGCTGACCGTGCCAGCCCTGCTCGCCGCCCGGTCGCTTGCTGACGAAACCGAGCAGGCGCTGGACGCCCAACAGAAGCCGAGGATCGTTCTCAACCGCCTGGCCAGCCGGATGTTCGGGCCTGCGCCTTCGATGGCGGAAGCCGAGCGCGCGCTCGGTCGCAAGGCCGATGCCGGCGTCAGCTCGGACTGGGAAGCGGCCGCCGCCTCCGCCAACCTCGGCGGCCCCGTCGCCCAGCACCGGCCCAAGTCGAAGATCGTGAAGGACGTGCAGGCCCTGGTGCAGCGGCTCGCGGCCGAGGGTGGCCGCAAGGAGGCCGCCGGCGCGCGGCGGGCCGCCTGATGGGCCGCTTCAGCCTCGCCCGGACGCCCACCGCGGCCGAGCCGGACTCCGGGCCGGTCGCCACCGTCTCGGTCGCCGCGCCGGCGCCAGTTAAGCCTGATCCCGCCCCGCCCAAGGCCAAGCCGGTCCCTGCCGCGGCGGCTCCACCACGTGGCGAGCAGCTGGACATGCGGCTGCGACTGCACGCCCGCCTGATCGACGAACTCGACCTCGCCAAGCTCGACAAGCTGTCGGAAGACGAACTGCGCCGGGAGGTGCTCAAACTCACCGCCGACTTCGCGCGCGCCGAGCGCATGGCCCTGAACACCAGCGAGCTGCAGGAGCTGGGCGCCTCGATCTATGACGAGATGGTCGGGCTAGGGCCGATCGAGCCGCTGCTCAAGGACGACTCGATCAACGACATCCTGATCAACGGGCCCTTCCAGATCTATGTGGAGCGGAATGGCGAACTTGAGCTGACGCCGGTCCACTTCCGCGACAACGACCATCTGCTGCGGATCGTGAACCGCATCGTGGCCGCTGTGGGACGTCGGATCGACGAGAGCCAGCCGATGGTGGACGCCCGCCTGGCCGACGGCAGCCGGGTCAACGCGGCTATCGCCCCTATCGCCATCGATGGAGCCGCCGTCTCGATCCGGAAGTTCTCCAAGAAGCCGCTGACGCTCGAGAAGCTGGTCGCCGTCGGAGCCATGCCCCAGTGCGTCGCCGACTTCCTTTACGGCGCGGTGCGCGCACGGGTCTCCACCGTGATTTCCGGTGGCACCGGCTCGGGCAAAACCACCCTGCTCAATGCCTTGTCGGCTGCGATCAGCGAGGGCGAGCGCCTCATCACCATCGAAGACGCCGCCGAGCTGCAGATGCAGCAGCCGCACGTCGTGCGCATGGAGACCCGGCCGCCGAATATCGAAGGCAAGGGCGAGATCCGCCAGCGCGAATTGGTCAAGAACGCACTTCGGATGCGGCCCGACCGGGTGATCCTGGGCGAGGTCCGCTCGGACGAAGCCTTCGACATGCTGCAGGCCATGAACACGGGGCACGAAGGCTCCATGGCGACCATCCACGCGAACAACCCGCGCGAGGCGATCGGCCGCCTTGAGCAGATGATCGCGATGGGGGGAATGAACATCAGCCCCGACGCCATGCGCTCGCAGATCGCCTCGGCCATCGGCCTGATCATCCAGGCCATGCGCCTGCCGGACGGCAAGCGGAAGCTGACCCACGTGACAGAGATCGTGGGCATGGAAGGCAACGTGGTGCAGATGCAGGACATCTTCACCTTCAACCGGACCCACACCGCGCCCGACGGGACGGTGCACGGTGAGTTCCGCGCCACGGGCCTGCGTCCGCGCTGCCTCGACGAGATGACCCGCCGCGGCATCCCGTACGACGTCGCCAACTTCGACCCGTCCAAGGTCCTGACCTAGTGATGGACTTCGGACAGACCGCCTTCCTGATCCTGGTCTTCGCCGCGGTGGCGACCGCAGCCCAGGGTGCCATCGGCCTGCTCACCGTCGCGGGGCAGAAGCGGAAGCTCAACGCGCGGCTGAAGATCGCCGAAAAGGTGGATGGCGTCTCGGCGCTGGTCATGGAGCTGCGCAAGCAGCGCGGCCTCAACGCCGACGGCAAGAAGGGCGAGCGCCTCAAGTGGCTTTCCGACCTGATCGTCGCGTCGGGCGTGAAGTATGAGCCGCGCAAGTGGATCATGACCTCCGCAATCGGCGGGGTCGGCGCCGGCCTGTGCGCGGCGATGCTTACGAAGCAGTACCTGCTGGTGTTCCCGGTGGCCGCGATCACCGGCCTTGGTGGCCCGCTCGTTTACCTCAAGTACATGGCGGGCAAGCGCGCCAAGCAGCTTGGCTTCCAGCTGCCACAGGCCCTCGAGATCATCGTTCGCTCCCTCGAAGCCGGGCACCCGGTCCCAACAGCCGTGGCGCTCGTCGGCCGCGAGATGCAGGATCCGATCGGCTCCGAGTTCGGCATGGCCTCCGACGAGATCAGCTACGGCGCGACCCTGGAACAGGCGATCGAGCGCATGGCCGAGCGCTGCCACCACCCCGATGTCGACCTCTTCGCCGCGACCATTCGCCTGCAGGCTGGGACCGGCGGCAACCTCACCGGCCTCCTGAAGCTCAACGCCAGCACCGTGCGCGAACGCCACAAGATGCGCCTCAAGATCAAGGCCGCTTCGGCGGAAGGCCGCGCGTCGGCGATGATCCTGACGGCCGCCCCGTTCGTCGCCCTGGGCTTCATCACCATCACCTCGCCGAACTTCTACGGCGACGTCATCCACGAGCGGTTCGTGCAGATCGGCATCGGCGTGATCGGCTTCTGGATGTTCCTCGGCAACCTGGTCATGCGGCGCATGATCGACATGCGGCTCTAGGCTCATGACCCCCACACAGCTTCAGAACCTCATCTGGATCGCGGGCCTGGTCATGGTGCTGACCGCCGTGGGCGGAGGCGCCTGGATCGCAGCCACGGAGTTCCGGCTGCGGGCCGCGCGCCGCCTGCGCCTGGCGCCCGCCATGGCGGGCGGACTCGGTCCGGCGACGCCTCCGCCCAAGACGCTTGGCGCGGTCGGCAGCCAGATCCTCGACACGGTGCGCAGGCTCGGCCAGCAGAGCGCCGTGCGTGATCCAGCGAAGCTCTCCCAGCTTCGCAGCCGGTTGATGCAGGCCGGCTTCTACAATCGCGAGGCTTCGGTCATCTACCTCGGGGTGAAGGCCGCCTGCCTCGCGGTGGCGACGGTCGGCGTGGTGCTCACCCTGCCCATGATGGTCGGCGGGGAGGCCGGGATGGGCGGGCTGCTGTCAGCCTGCCTGCTCTCGGGCGTGGCGCTGATGGGTCCCGACCAGGTGCTGAAATCGCGCAAGACTGCGCGGGAGCGCGAGTATTCCGACGGCTTTCCCGACCTCCTCGACCTGCTCGTGGCGTCCGTCGAGGCGGGTCTCAGCCTCGAGGCCGCCGTCAGCCGCGTCACCGACGAACTCGCCCGCCGCTATCCGAACCTCACCATCCACCTGCGTTTCCTGGTGCTGGAATTGCGCGCCGGCCGCTCGCGAAAGGAGGCCTGGACGGCCTTCGCCGAACGGCTGGGCATCGATGACGCGCGCTCGCTGGCCACTATGCTGCGTCAGGCGGAGGAGATGGGGACCAGCCTCGGCGACACGCTGTCGGTGTTCTCGCAGGACATGCGGACGAAGCGCATGCTGCGGGCGGAGGAGAAGGCTCTGGCGCTGTCGGCGAAGCTCACCGTGCCGTTGATCCTCTTCATCTTTCCCTGCCTGCTCGGCGCCCTGATGCTGCCCGCCATCGCCCGCGTCATGAACGCGATGGGCGGCCAGTAGGCGTCAGAGCCCGTACGGCCGGTAAGGTCCGAGGATCAGCTGCTCGAAGACGCCGACGCCCTGCTGTGGCGCCTCGGCAGGCGCCTCGAATGTCGCGCGGCTGATCGCCTGGATGTGCAGGTTCTCCATGGCGCCCATGTCCGCGGCGGCCAGGTCGATGGTCTCCCGAGCCACAGCCAGCTCGCCCTTCAGCGCTCCGTGCCGCCACTCGCCGCCGTAGCCGATGCCGCGCATGAGGAAGGTGCTGACCGGCTCGAGCCGGACGGTCGCCTCGCCCTGCGCCAGCGGGATCTTCAGCGTTCCGCCCTTGGCGTGCCGAGTGCCGGGCTTCAGCTCGACATCCTCCATCCGCGGCGCGTCGGCGTGCCATCCGCCCTCTGCGCCCGTCCCGTCCGGCAGGATGACCGCGCGGGTGTTCCATGCGGCGCCGTCGGGGTCGGCGTTCACGTGGAAAAACACCGACCGATCCTCGAAGTTGATCGGCGTCCACTGCCAGAAGAACCCCGACAGGCCGGCGCCGGGCGTCGGCTGCGGATCCGGCGCGCCCACCGGCCGGATGCCCCAGGAGCGGTCGCGCGAGCCGGTCCAGCCGGAGAGCTGCTGCCGGTCGCCATCGACCTCGATCCAGCCCGTGACGCGGCAGTTTTGGGTCAGCCGCGTGTAGTCCATGAACAGGCGCGGTCCGAGCCGCTTCACGAACCGCGGCTCTTCGATCGGGAAGGCGCGCCCTTCGAAGGTGAGCTCAGCTGCAAGTCCCTCGCCGCTCACTGTGACGCGGAGCTTCTGGAGCGGCTCCAGAACCTCGATGGCGATCGGACCGACCTTCAGGTCCATCCGCTCCATGCCGAGCACACGAGAGGCGTGCAGGCAGTGCTGGGTCCCGTCACGTATGACCGAGAAGTGGGCGTCGGCCACGTTCAGGGCGGGATAGACCCCAAAGGCGACGGCGAAGAAATCGAGCCCATCGGCTGAGTAGCCGTTGAAGAAGTACCGATCGTAGAAGTTCCGGTCAGAGCCCGCGTAGGCGATCGGCTCGGGCGTCTGGTGGATCGGGTAGTCGTCGCCGCGTGTCAGCATGGCGGTCCCTTAGCCGACCTTCCTCTGGGTCAGTCTTGCGGCTTGTCGCGGGCGAGTATCAACTGGCCGGAAACGACAAGACAAGGGAGGCGCGCGCCCGCTCGCGGGGGCCGCGTAGGGGCGACATGAGCCTAGGCAACGGGCGGCTGCGCAACGGCTTCGAGGTCGCCTGATCGTGGGCCACGCGTTGGAGCCGCGGCTCGCCGCCTACATCTCGGGCCAACTCGGCTGTCCGGTCGAGGTCGGCGCGCTGGAGCGCATCTCGGGCGGCGCGAGCCGGGAGACCTATCGCTTCGTCGCCCGCTGGAGCGAGGCAGGGGCTGAACGCGAGCGCCGCATGATCCTGCGGCGCGATCCTCCCGCCAGCCTGATCGAGACCGAGCGCCGGATCGAATTCGCCGCCTACCGCGCCTTCCACGGAACGGCCGTGCCGGTACCGGAGATGCTGTGGCTGGAGGAGAACTCCGCCGCGCTCGACCACCCGTTCTTCATCGCCGAAGAACTGCACGGTTACCAGGCCGCACCGCAGATGCTGCTGTCGGGGGCCTACGACGCCGCCCTCCCCCGGGTAGCCGAGCGCAAATGGACGATCCTGGGCGAGATCGCCAAGGCCGACCCGCGGGCGCTCGGCCTTACCGAGGTGATGGAGGCGCCGCCGCTCGACGGCTGCTGGCGGCGGGAACTCGCCTACTGGGAAGCCGCTCTCGACAAGGACGAAGCCGAGCCGCTGCCGATCACCCGCGCGGCGATCCGCTGGCTGAAGGCCAACCCGCCGCCGGCGGCCCAGAAGCTCAGCGTCGTGCACGGCGACTACCGCACCGGCAACTTCCTGTTCGACACCGAGGGCGAGATCCACGGCGTACTGGACTGGGAGATGTGCCACCTGGGCGACCCGCTCGAGGACCTGGCGTGGAGCTTCAATCCGGTTTGGGGCTTCGGGCGGCCCGACGTCGCCGGCGGGCTCCTGCCGCAGGACGAGGCTATCGCCATCTGGGAACGGGCCAGTGGCCTAAAGGCCGATCCGGCGGCGCTGCACTGGTGGGTGCTGTTCAATTGCGTGAAGGGGCAGGCGATCTGGGTCGGCTCGGCGCGCGCGTTCCTGAACGGCGGCAACCGGGAGCCGATCATGATCTATCCCGCCTGGTGGCTGATCAACGCGCAGGACCGCGCGATCCTGAAGGTGATGGGCAAACTATGAACCCGCCGGTGCCGGCCGTCTTGGCCGAACTCGCCAATCTCTCGCTGCGCTGCGCCATGCCGGACGTCCCCGCGGCCGAGCGCGCCAGCAATCTCGGCCTCTCCGCCATGCTGCTCAATCTCGCCGCCGAGGTGTGGGATCGACAGGCCGCGGACCTAGTGGCGGAGAACCGCGCTATCAGGACCGTCATCGAGCAACCGGGTGAAGATGCAGACCTTCGCCTGTCGGCGCTGAAAGCCGAGAACGACCGCCTGCGCGCCGCGCTTGTCGAGGCGCACGCCGCGGCCGAACGGGTCGGCGACCAGGCCCGGCAGGATGCCATCTGGGCCGAGCTGCTGGCCTCGACCGAACGCCGGAAGCTGTCGATCTCGCTGGTCTAGGCCAAGAGTCCCAGCGTCCGCGGGTCAGGCTCTCCGCCGAAGTACCTCGCAAGGGCCTCGGTGAAGGCCGGCTCCTGAGGCGCTGCTTGGGCGAACAAGGTCATCGAGGAGCGGAACTTCAGGTCATCGGGGCTGTCGAAGATGTCGTGCGCCGAGCGGCCCGCCACGCCGTTGACCGCCACGGTGCAGGCCAGCAGCCTGGGTCCCAGCAGCGGATGCGCGAGATAGGCCTGCGCCTCGCCGATGCCGGAGATCGCGTACCGCTGCGCCATGGCGCTGGAGCCCAGACCCGCGAGCTGCGGGAAGACGAACCACATCCAGTGGGTCCGCTTGCGGCCGGCCTGCAACTCGGCCAGCGCCGGCTCATAGGCGCCCGCCTGAGCCACCACGAAGCGCTGCAGGCTGAAGGGATCGGTCATCGGCGGGAGTCTGGAGGCGCGACCTGCCGTTCGTCCAGCCCGTAGTCGCGCAGCACGGCGGCCACGCGCAGGCGGTAGTCGCTGAAGACGCCCGCCCGCCCCTCGCCCTGAGCCGCCCGGTGGGGTTCGAGCCTCCGCCATTCCGCAACGGCCGCCTCATCGCGCCAGAACGAGAGCGACAGCAGCTTCCCGGGCTTATGGAGGCTTTCGAACCGCTCCACAGACACAAAGCCGTCGATCCCGGCCAACATGCCCCCCAGCTCGGCCGCAAGCTCAAGGTAGCGCGCGCGCCCGGCCTCACTCGGGACGGCCTCGAAGATCACCGCGATCATGCGGCCACCGGCGTCAGGAAGGTGCGGCGCTCGCTGACGATGAACCGCTTCTCTTGGGCAATCCGGAAGTTGGCCGCACCCAGTGGATGCGCCTTCAGCCGCACGCGGTAGGCTTCGTACTCGGCCAGACTCTCGAACGAGATCATCGCCATAGCGACGTCGTTCGTCCCCTCGTAGGGCAGGAAGTAGCCGAGCAGGTCGCCCCCGCAGGCAGGGATGATGGTCAGCCAGTTGCGCGAATAGAGCTCGAAGGCCTCGCGTTGGAACGGATCGATGACGTAGCGGATGCAGCAGGTGACGGTCATGGGGCCTCCTCGTGTGGCGCCCAGACATAGCCCGGCGAGACAGGGCCATGCTTCGGCCCCGGACGAAGCATTCCCGCCGACACCGCGCTATGCTCCCCCCATGAGGCTCGGCCCGGACATCACGCGCATCGCCGCCCTGCTGGGGGAGCCGGCGCGCGCCACCATGCTCGCGGCCCTAATGGGGGGCCAGGCGCTCACCGCCGGGGAGCTGGCGCGGGAGGCGGGGATCACCGCCCAGACGGCCAGCGTCCACCTGTCGAAGCTGGAAGGCGGCGGCCTGCTCGTCCGTCGCCGCCAGGGCCGCCACAGCTACTTCGCGCTCGCCGGGCCGGAGGTGGCCGAGGCCATGGAGCAGCTGATCCTGCTGGCCGGCAAGGCCGGCCATCACCGCACGCGTCCCGGGCCGCGCGATCCTGCCCTGCGCCGGGCCCGGGTCTGCTACGACCACCTTGCGGGCGACGCCGGCGTGGCCATGCTCGACGCCCTGGTCAGCAGCGGCCGGATCGCCGACCGTGACGGCGCGCTCCTGCTTACGGACGCTGGCCGCCGCTTCGCCTGCGATTTCGGCCTTGAGCTGGGGAGCCCCGGCCGGCGGCCGCTCTGCAAGGCCTGCCTGGACTGGAGCGTACGACGCAGCCACCTGGCCGGCGTCATGGGCTCGGCCCTGCTGCAGCGGATCTACGCCCTCGGCTGGGCGCGGCGCGTCGAGGGCACGCGCGTGGTGCAGTTCAGCGCCCCCGGCGAGGCGGCCTTCGCCCGCGCGTTCCACGCGATCTGAGCCGCAGGCGGTCGACAAGGGCCCCTGTGTCGGCTTTGCTGCGCCGCCCGCCATTAGCGGGCCAAGACCAGAACCATTTCATAGGGACGATTTCATGCCACCACGGATGCTGCCCGAGCCCACGCCGGAGACCCGGCATTTCTGGGACGGGTGCCGCGAAGGCGAACTCCGCCTCCAGCGCTGCACCGCCTGCGAGGGGCCGGCCTACTTCCCGCCCCGCCCCTTCTGCCCGAAGTGCGGAGCCCGGGAGGTGGAGGTGTTTCCCGCTACCGGCCGCGCCACTCTGTGGTCCTACGTGATCAACCATCGCCCCCGGCCGGACATGGGGACAGCCCCCTATGCCATCGCCGTCGTGAAACTGGAGGAAGGCCCGACGATGATGACCAACATCGTCGGCTGCCCGCAGACGCCGGAGGCCCTGCAACTCGACATGCCGCTGAAGGTCACGTTCGAGAAGCAGAACGACGACATCAGCCTGCCCTTCTTCACCCCGGCGGAGGGCTGATCCATGAAGCCGAATTCGATCGCCGTCGTCGGCGCCGCCGAGACCACTAAGATGGGCAAGATCCCGGACGTGTCCGTGATCGGCCTGCATGCTGACGCCGCCCTCAACGCCATGGCCGACGCCGGCCTGAAGCCGTCCGACATCGACGGCGTCGCCACAGCCGGCATCAGCCCGGTGGAGCTGGCTCACTACCTCGGGATCAAACCGACCTACGCCGACGGCACGTCGGTAGGCGGCTGCTCCTTCATGCTGCACGTCCGCCATGCGGCGGCGGCGATCAACGAGGGCCTCTGCAAGACGGTCCTGATCACCCACGGGGAAAGCGGCCGCAGCCGCGTCGGCGCGGGCGGCTTCGCGCGCTCCCCTTCCAGCCTGATGGGTCAGTTCGAGCTGCCCTTCGGCGTGGTGGGCCCGCCCACGATGTTCACGGTCCCGGTGCTTCGCTACATGAAGACCTACGGCGTGACGGAGGAAGACCTCGCCATGGTCGCCGTCGTCCAGCGCGAGTGGGCCGCGAAGAACCCGCGGGCCAGCTTCAAGGACCCGATCACCGTGGACGACGTGCTCTCGTCCGACATGATCGCCTGGCCGTTCACCAAGCTGCTGTGCTGCCTGGTCACCGACGGCGGTGGCGCATTGATCCTGACGTCCGCCGAGCGGGCCCGCGATTTCCCGCAGAAGCCGGTCTACGTCATCGGCACGGGGGAGAGCGTCGAGACCCCAATGGTCTCCCAGATGTACGACTTCACCTCCTCCACCGCCTTCCGCATCTCAGGCAAGAAGGCGTTCGACGAGGCAGGCATCAGCCATTCGGACGTGGACCACCTGATGATCTACGACGCCTTCGCCCACCTGCCGCTCTACGGCCTGGAGGACCTGGGCTTCGTGAAGCCCGGCGAGGCGAAGGACTTCATCCGCGAGCGCAACACGGCCCTCGGCGGCAAGCTGCCGCTGAACACCAATGGGGGCGGCCTCTCCTACATGCACTCCGGCATGTACGGCATGTACGCTCTGCAGGAGAGCGTGCGCCAGTTGCGGGGGACCGCCCCGGCCCAGGTGGAAGGCGCCAAGATCAGCGTCGCACATGGGGTCGGAGGCATGTTCGCCGCCTCGGGCACCGTCATCTTCTCCAACGACGCGCCCTAGGGGCTCAAAGGCTCCCGCTTCCGGGGCTCGCTCTGGAGGCGGGAGGCCGCCGGCTGCTGCGCGTCGAAAGCCAATCTCGGGAGCCACCCTCGGGGCCGCGCGTTCGCCCCCCGCCATGGGTGAAGATGATATTCTCGACTGCCTCGTCGTAGGGGCCGGACCGGGCGGCTCGACCGCCGCGATCTACCTTGCCCGGTTCCGGCGCAAGTTCCTCGTCATCGACTCGGCGGCAAGCCGCGCCGGATGGATTCCCCGCAGTCACAACCATCCGGGGTTCCCGGAGGGCATCCGCGGCAAGACGCTGCTCGCCCGCATGCGACGGCAGGCGGAGAAGTACGGAGCGAAGTTCCGGCTCGGACGCGTCGAGGACCTGAGGCGGGAGGACGGCGTCTTCGTCGCCGGAACGACGATCGGCGAGCTACGCGCCCGCACCGTCATCCTGGCCACCGGGGTGCTCGACAACGAGCCGAACCTGCCGGGCCTAGACGCGGCGGTGTCCAAGGGCCTCGTCCGGATCTGCCCCATCTGCGACGGCTACGAGGTCATCGGCCAGAGGGTCGGCGTGCTGAGCCACGACGCGCACGGCGCCGCCGAGGCGCGGTTCATCACCACCTACAGCGACCACGTCACCCTGATCCACGTCGGCGCGACCGACGCCCTGCCGGATGAGGAACGCCGCAGGCTCGCCGGGGACGGCATCGAGGTGATCGAAACCCCGGTGGAGAGCGTCAGCTTCGAGAAGAACCGCATCACCGCCCTCTCCTTCAACGGTCAGCCCCGGGAGTTCGACGTGATCTACTCGGCCCTCGGGGTGACGCCGCGCACCCAGCTCGCCGTCAAGGCGGGCGCCGAGCTGGACGAATCCGGCCGGCTGGTCGTGGGCGATCACCAGGAGACCTCGGTGCCCGGCCTCTACGCGGCCGGCGACGTGGTCCGCGGTCTCAATCAGATCTCCACCGCCCAGGGGGAGGCGGCCACGGCCGCCACCGACGTGCACAACAGGCTGCGCGCCGCCGCCGGCTAGGTCTCGAAGCGCCAGGCCTCGCCGTCCGCCCGCACCCGCCCGCCGGTCGGCGCCGGGAAGTGGGTGCCGATCACCAGCCGCCCGTCCTGCGCCGCCTCCGTCAGCGCCGCCCGGCGAGTGGCCAGCGCCGTCTCCGGGGCGTCGTCCGACACCGCGTTCCACTCCGGCCACGCCATCTGGCAGGGGTGGTGCAGGAAGTCGCCGGTGATCAGCCCGGTCTCGCCCGCCGACTGGATCAGCACGCTCACGTGTCCCGGCGTATGCCCGGGCGTCGGGATCAGCTGGACCTCCGGACACACGCGGTGGCCCGCGCTGGCGTCGACCAGCTCCACCAGACCGGCGTCGAAGATCGGCTTCAGGCTGTCGGCCATCATCTGGCTGGCGGCGTTGCCATCGCGCGCCTCCCAGCTCTCGAACTCCCGCCGCTCCATCAGGTAGCGCGCGTTCGGGAACGTCGGCGTCCAGGCTCCGTCCACGAGATGGGTGTTCCAGCCCACATGGTCCGCGTGCAGGTGGGTGCACAGCACCAGCTGGATCTCCTCGGGCGCATGGCCGGCCGCGCGGAAGTCCTCGAGGAAGCGGGTCTGCAGGTTGTTCCATGCCGGCAGACTGCGGCCCTGCCGGTCGTTGCCGACGCAGGTGTCGACGACGATCTTCAGCTCCGGCGTCTCCACCACCAGCGCATGCACGCTGAGGATCGCATGGCCGTTGGAGTCCACATACGGCGCGGCCCATTCGATCGCCTTCAGCTCGGCTGTCGTCGCGCCGGGAAACATGAATTCCACCGGCGCCGGCATGTCGTGCTCGTGGATCCGGGTGATCGTCACCTTGCCCACCGTCCAGCTGTTCATCTGAGCTCCTCCCGCGCGAAGGCTGCACTCCGCCCGCCCGCTCGGCCAGCAGAATCCCCTCTTCCCGTGGGAGAGGGGCTCAGCCGCGCACTCCTCTCCCCTTGGGAGAGGGAACGCCCCTACCGATCGAACTTCGTCGACAGCACGATCGAGCTGTTGGTCCGCTCGACCCCCTTCACGGCGCCGATCTCGTCGATCAGGGCGTCCATTTCGCTCACCGAGCTGGCGTCCACGGTGGCGACCATGTCGAACGCCCCGCTCACCGATTGCAGGCGTCGGACCCCGGACATCTTCTTCAGGGCCGCCGTCACCGTGGCCGCCTGCTTGGGTTCCGCGGTGATCATGACGAAGGCGTGCACCCGCGTCGCCTCGTGCCGCTCTGACAGCCGTACCGCATAGCCGGCAATCACCCCGGATCGCTCGAGCTTCGCCAGCCGGCTCTGCACCGTTGTGCGCGACAGGCCCAAGGCGCGCGCCAGTTCAGCCACCGGAGCCCGGGCGTTCTCGCGCAGCCGCGCCAGCAGGTGCTCGTCGAGGTCGTCCATCGTCATTGTGCTCACACATGTCGGCGACTCGCCCAGGATACCTGCGCAATGCGCCGAAGCGCCAATTGAAACGTGCTTGACCGCAGCCCACGCTCGAATCGGGAACACTTCGGAGGCAGGCGGATGCGCAAGGTAGCTGTGGTCGGGGCGGGCAAGATCGGCTCCACCGTCGTGGACATGCTGGCGGGCTGCGGCGACTACCAAGTGCTGGTCATCGACCAGTCGGCCGACTGTCTCGCGAGGCTGGCGCCTAAGGGCCCTGTGGAGGCCGCCGCCATGCCGATCGAGGACGTGGACGCCCTGGCGGCGCGACTGAGCGGATGCTTCGCGGTCGTGAACTGCGCGCCCTACCACCTGACTGTAACCGTCGCCCGCGCGGCGGCCGCTGCGGGCGCACACTATCTGGACCTCACCGAGGACGTCGCCTCCAGCCGGATCACCCGCGAACTGGCGGAGACGTCGGGTACGGCCTTCATCCCGCAGTGCGGCCTGGCGCCGGGCTTCATCACCATCGCGGCCTGGGACCTCTGCAAGCACTTCGACGAGTTGCACGACGTGCGCCTGCGGGTCGGCGCCCTGCCCCGTTATCCGTCCAACGCGCTGAACTACAATCTCACTTGGTCAACGGACGGCGTGATCAACGAGTACTGCGAACCGTGCGAGGCCGTGGTGAACGGCAAGCTGCGCGAAACCCCGGCCCTCGAGGAATGCGAGGAGTTCAGCCTCGACGGCGTCACCTACGAGGCGTTCAACACCTCCGGCGGCCTCGGCACCCTGTGCCAGACGTTGCAGGGCAAGGTCCGCAACCTCAACTACAGGACCATCCGTTACCCGGGCCACGCCGCCATCATGAAGGCGCTGCTCAACGACCTGAACCTGCGCAACCGCCGCGAGGTCCTGAAGGACATCCTGGAGAACTCGCTTCCCGCCACGCTGCAGGACGTGGTCATCGTCTTCGTCACGGTCTCGGGCATGAAGGACGGCCGACTGATGCAGGAGACCTATGTGAACAAGGTCTACGCCCAGCCGATCGGCGGCCAGATGAAGAGCGCCATCCAGGTCACGACGGCCGGCGCGATTTGCGCCGTGCTCGACCTGCTGGCCCACGGCAAGCTCCCGCAGCAGGGCTTCATCCGACAGGAGGATATCCCGCTGGAGGACGTTCTGGCCAACCGGTTCGGCCGGTTCTATGCCCCCGAAGACCAGCTCACCTTTCGCACCGCCGCCGAGTAATCCTTCATGACCGTCCAATCGAAGATCACGTCGGCCGCCGCCGACGCCGCCCAGGTGCTGGAGCGCCTCGGCGTGCCCGCCGCCCTCTGGACCGGCGGAGACCGGCCCGTCCGCTCGCCGGTGACCGGTGAAGTGATTGGGGAAGTGCACGACACCGCGCCCGGCGCCGTGGATGCGGCGATCGAAGCCGCGCACGAGGCCTATCTCGCCTGGCGCGTGGTTCCGGCGCCCCGGCGCGGCGAACTCGTCAGGCTGTTGGGCGAGGAGCTGCGCGGCGCGAAGGAGGACCTCGCCCGCCTGGTCACCCTCGAGGCCGGCAAGATCGTCTCCGAAGCGAACGGCGAAGTGCAGGAGATGATCGACATCTGCGACTACGCGGTCGGCCTCTCCCGCCAGCTGTTTGGCCTGACCATAGCCACCGAGCGGCCCGACCACCGGATGATGGAGACCTGGCATCCGCTGGGCGTGGTGGGCGTCATCTCGGCCTTCAACTTCCCCGTGGCCGTCTGGTCGTGGAACGCCGCCCTGGCGCTCGTCTGTGGCGACGCCTGCGTGTGGAAGCCATCGGAGAAGACCCCGCTGACGGCGCTGGCGGTCCAGGCGCTGTTCGAGCGCGCCGTCGCTCGCTTCGGCGACGCCCCGGCCAAACTCTCCACGGTAATCATCGGCGGCCGCGAGGTCGGCGAGCGGCTCGTCGACCACCCCAAGGTCCCACTCGTGTCGGCCACCGGGTCCACGGCCATGGGCCGCGCCGTGGCCCCGCGCCTGGCGCAACGCTTCGCCCGCGCCCTGCTCGAACTCGGCGGCAACAACGCCGCCATCGTCGCGCCCACGGCCGACCTGGACCTGGCGCTGCGCGGCATCGCGTTCGCCGCCATGGGCACGGCCGGCCAGCGCTGCACCACGCTCCGCCGCCTCTTCGTGCACGAGAGCCATTACGAAACCTTCGTGCCCCGACTGAAGGCCGCCTACGGGACCGTGCCGGTCGGGGATCCACGCGAGGCCGACACACTAGTGGGTCCGCTGATCGACCCCGGCTCGAGGGCGCAGATGGAGAAGGCCCTCGCTGACGCCCGCGCCGCCGGTGGCCGGGTCCACGGCGGCGAGGCGGTGGACGTGCCCGGCTGCCCCGACGCCGCCTACGTCCGTCCGGCCCTCGTGGAGATGCCGACCCAGGCGGATGTGGTCCGCCGGGAGACCTTCGCGCCGATCCTCTACGTCATGAGATACAGCGACTTCGCGGAGGCGATCGCGCTGCAGAACGACGTGCCCCAGGGCCTGTCGTCGTCGATCTTCACCAACGACATGCGGGAGGCCGAACTGTTCATCAGCGCCGCGGGCTCGGATTGCGGCATCGCCAACGTCAACATCGGCCCCTCCGGCGCCGAGATCGGCGGGGCGTTCGGTGGCGAGAAGGAGACCGGCGGCGGTCGGGAGGCCGGGTCCGACTCCTGGAAGGCCTACATGCGCCGCGCCACCAACACCCTGAACTACGGCCGCACCCTGCCCCTGGCGCAGGGCGTGAAGTTCGACGTCTGACGCGCCTCATCCCCTCTCCCGCAGGCGCGAGAGGGGATTGCCTGTTTGCCAGCCGCGCTCGCGCGAGCCACTATCGGCGCTTTCCGACTGCCCCATTTCGAAAGCGCTAGACTTTGACCCTTACCCCCGTGGCCGCGACCGCGGCCGCCGATCCGCTCGCCTCCGTCGAAGCCCTGATCGAAGGCCTGGCCTCGGTCGGCTACATCGCCTCCCGCCGTATCGCCACGGCGCTGTTCATGGCCGTGAAGCTGCAGAAGCCGATCCTCGTCGAAGGCTCGGCCGGTGTCGGCAAGACCGAGCTGGCGCTCTCCACCGCCGCCCTGCTCGACCACCCGTTGATCCGCATGCAGTGCTACGAGGGCCTGGACGAGTCCAAGGCGCTCTACGAGTGGAAGTACGGCAAGCAGCTGCTCTACACCCAGATCCTCAAGGACCGGATGGGCGAGAGCCTCGCTGACGCGCCGACCATGGACGCCGCCATGGACCGCCTGCATGGCATGGGCGACCTGTTCTTTTCCGAGCCGTTCCTCGAGCCCCGGCCGCTGATGCAGGCCCTCAGGCACGACGCCGGCTCTGTCCTGCTGATCGACGAGATCGACAAGTCGGACGAGGCCTTCGAGGCCTTCCTGCTGGAAGTGCTGTCGGCGTACCAGGTCTCCATCCCAGAGATCGGCGTCGTGAAGGCCAAGACCCCGCCGCTCGTTTTCCTGACCTCGAACAACGTCCGCGACCTGGGCGACGCCCTGAAGCGCCGCTGCCTTCACCTGCACATCCCGCTGCCCGAACCCGAACTCGAACGGCGGATCGTGCTGACCCGCGTGCCCGGCATCGAGGGCAAGCTGGCCCATGACCTGGTGGCGTTCGTCCAGTCCCTGCGGACGCTCGACCTGCGCAAGGCTCCCTCCATCTCCGAGACGGTGGACTGGGCCCGGGCGCTGATCCTGCTGCACGCCGACAGCCTGGACCCCGCCATCGTCAAGGACACCCTGAACGTCATCCTCAAGTACGAACAGGACATCACGCAGGTGGAGCCGCAGATCGTGGAGCTGATCGCGCGGCGCTAGGTCCATGCAGCACACCCTCGAAGACTTCCTGCGGGCGCTGCGCGCCGCCGATGTCCGGGTCTCGCCGGCCGAGGCGATCGACGCCGCGCGCACGGTGGCTACAGTAGGCTACGCCGATCGGACGCTGTTCAAGGACGCGCTCTGCGCCACCCTGGCCAAGAGCGAGGCCGAGGTGGACGCTTTCGACCGCACCTTCGAGACCTTCTTTGCGCGCCGCAGCTTCGACCTGCCGCCGCCGCCCCAATCGGGCGAGCCCGAAGGGTCTCCAGAAGCGGGCGAACCGCCGGACAACCCGCTCGCGCAGGCCCTGCTCGGAGGCGACACGGCCACCCTGCAGCAGCAAATGGAAGAGGCCGCCCGCCGCGCAGGCGTCTCGGAAATCCGGCTCTCGACCCAACGCAGCCGCCTGACCCGCCGCCTGCTCGACGAGATGGGCCTGGCCGAGATTGAGCGCATCATCGCCAACGCGAGGCAGATCCCCGAACAGGCGGGGATGGCGCAGCGCCTGGACGCCGGCCGCCGCGCCCTGGCGCAGGAGGCCCAGGCCTTCGTGGAGCGCCAACACGCCCTCTACGCCGCTGGATCCGGCCGCCAGCTGCGGGAGGAGATGCTGGCGCGCAAGGCGCTGAACGCCGAAGGCGGCATCGATCCCGTCGATCTCGCGGTCATGCAACAGCTGGTCCGCAAGATGGCCAAGCGGCTCGCCGACCGCTACTCGCGCCGCCGGCGCAGCGCGCGTGTGGGCCACCTGGACGTCCGGCGGACCCTGCGCAAGTCCATGGGCTATGGCGGCGTGCCGTTCGACATCGTCTGGAAGTCGAAGAAGGTCGACAAGCCGTCGATCGTGGCGATCTGCGACGTCTCCAAGTCGGTCGCCGCGGCCGCCCAGTTCCTGCTGACCTTCCTCTATTCGCTCAACGAGGTGGTCGACCGGCTGGACGCCTACGCGTTCTCAGGCCGGCTGATTCCCGTGGGCGACATCCTCGACGACCACGCTGTCGAACAGGCGATCCTCAAGGTGCTGCAGACAATCGGCTTCCAGCAGACCGACTACGGCCGGTCGCTGCAGGATTTCGCCGAGCAGCACCTCGACCGACTCGACCGCCACACCACCGTGATCTTCTTAGGCGACGGGCGCACGAACTTCGCCGATCCCCGTCTCGACCTGATGAACCTGATCCACCAGCGCAGCCGGGCGGTCATCTGGCTGAACCCTGAGCCCGAGAGTTACTGGGGACAGGGCGATAGCGTCATGGATCGCTACGCCCGCTACTGCCACGTCGCCAAGACCTGCAACACGCTGGCCGGCCTGGAACGCGTCATCGAGGACGTCCTGCGCACCTACATCCCGCGCTAGCTGATCCGGCGGGTCGAGCCGGCGGCTCACCACACGTCCACGAACGGCCGCTTCTTCCCCGAGCCACGTGGCGGGACCGGGCAAGCCTTCAGCCCGCGCACCAGCCAGGCGCGGGTCTCCGCCGGATCGATTACGGCGTCGATCTCGACCACTGAGGCGACCGAGAGCGCCTTGCCGTTCTCGTACATCTTGCCCACGAGCTTTTCGAACAAGGCTTGGCGAGCTGCGGGATCGACCTCCGCCTCCAGCTCCTTGCGGTAGCCCAGGCGGACGGCGCCCTCCAGGCCCATCGGCCCGAACTCGGCCGTGGGCCAAGCGAGCATCATTGCGGGGGCCGAGAAGTCGCCGCCGGCCATGGCCTGGGCCCCGAGCCCATAGCCCTTTCGCAGCACCAGGGTGAACAGTGGCACGGACAGGCTGGTGGCGGTGACGAACAGGCGCGAGCCCCGCCGGACCGCCGCTGTGGTCTCGCTTTGCGGTCCGACCATGAAGCCGGGCGTGTCGCATAGCGAGAGCACCGGCACATCGAAAGCGTCGCAGAGCTGGATGAAGCGGGCGCCTTTCTCGGCGCCCTCCGAGTCGATCGCCCCGCCCAGGTGGCGCGGATCGTTGGCGATCAACCCGAGCGGCCGCCCCTCGATCCGCAGGAAGCCCGTGATCATCCCGCGGCCATAGCCGCCGCGAAGCTCAAGCCACGTCCCTGCGTCGGCGAGCGTGCGGATCACCTCGCGCACGTCGTAGGCCCGCACCCGGTTCTCCGGAATCAGGTGGCGCAGGCGGCGCTGGTCGGCGCAGGTCCAGTCCTTCACCGGACCCTGGAACACGCCCAGGATCTGCTTGGCGGCCGCGGTCGCCTCCGCCTCGTCCTCCACCAGCAGGTCGAGCGCGCCGTTGGCGTAGAGCACGTGTGAGGGCCCGATTTCGTCAGGCGTGAAGACCCCCAGCCCGCCGCCTTCGATCATCGCCGGACCGCCGAGGCCGATGTTGGAGTAGCGCGTGGCGATGGTGACATCTGCGCAGCCGAAGAACACGGCGTTCCCGGCGAAGCAGCGGCCGGAATTGATGGCGATCCGCGGCGCCACGCCCGACAGCCTCGCGAAGGTGGTGAAGCTGGTGGTGTCGAGCGACGACGCGGACAGCTGGCCGCCGTCCACATCGCCGGGTCGGCCGCCGCCACCTTCGGTGAACCAGACGATTGGCGCCTTCCAGTGCTCGGCGAACTCGAGGACCCGATCGGTCTTCTTGTGGTTGAAATGCCCCTGAGTGCCGGCCAGGACGGTGAAGTCATAGGCCAGGCCCACGCAGCGCGCCCGCTCCTCGCCGAACAGGTCGCCGTTCACCTCGCCCACGCCGACGACGATGCCGTCGGCGGGCGTGTTGGCCCGCAGGTCGTCCAGGCTGCGCCTGCGGCGCTGCGCGGCCACCGCCATCGCCCCGAACTCGCTGAAGCTGTCGGCATCGAAGAGATCGGCCAGGTTCTCGCGCGCGGTGCGCTGACCGGTCCGGCGGCGGCGGGCGACCGCATCGGGTCGGGCCTCATCCAGGGTCAGCCGATGGCGCTCGATCACCTCGACGAGGTCAGGACGCAGCGCCTCGAGGTCGATCGCAGCCTCGGCCTCGCCCCCGGCCGCAACTCCGCCTGTCTCCTCCAGGAAGGCGAGCGGATGGCCCTCGAACACCGTGTCCCCCGGGGTGACGAGGATCTGGCGCACCACGCCGGAGGCGTGAGCCTCGACAACATGCTCCATCTTCATGGCTTCCAGCACCATCAGCGCCTGGCCCCTTCGGACCGTGTCGCCGACCGCCGCCTGGAGCGCGACCACCGTTCCCTGCAGCGGCGCGCGCGACGGGGTCGTCCCCGACGGTTGCTCCGGTTCCGTGGCCGGTCCTGCAGCGCCGGTCTCGGCAGCGGCGTCGAAATAAAGCTTTGGGTGCGCCTCTGGCTCGGCCGCGAGCTCGGCCATGTTCTCTTCGATGAACCGGGTGTGCAAATCCCCCGTGGCCACTGCGGGGTGCGCCAGCAGGTTCTGCAGGAAGGCGATGTTCGTCGCCGAGCCGTCGATCCTGAATTCCGAGAGCGCTCGGTAGGCCTTGGCCACCGCGCGGCTGAGGCCGCCGGAGCCCGCGTGCACGATCAGCTTGGCCAGGAGGCTGTCGAAGCGGGCGCTGGTCCGGTAGCCGGCGTAGCCGAAGCCGTCGACCCGCACCCCGGGGCCTGAGGGCGGCTCATAGACGGCCAGCGTGCCGCCGGCCGGACGGGCTGAGCCGTCGGGAGCCATGGTTTCGAGATTTACGCGCGCCTGGACGGCATGGCCGCGAGGCGTCGGCACCTGTCCTTGCGCCAGTTCCAGCTCGGCGAGGGTCCGACCCGCCGCGATCTGCAGCTGTAGGCGGACAAGGTCGAGGCCGGTCACCTCCTCGGTCACCGTGTGCTCGACCTGCAGGCGCGCGTTGGCCTCGATGAAGACGATCTCGTCTCCGGCCACCAGGAACTCCATGGTCCCCAAGCTGCGATAGGCGGCCGCCTCCGCCAGGGAGAGCGCATGGCTGAACAGCCGCTCCCGGAGCCAGGGCGGCAGCATGTCCGCAGGGGCGATCTCGACCACCTTCTGCCTTTGGCGCTGCAGGCTGCACTCGCGGTCCCAGAGGTGGGCGACGCTGGTCCCGTCGCCCACCACCTGCACCTCGATGTGTCGCGCCCTGGGCAGGAACCGCTCCACGTACAGGTCGCCGCTGCCGAACGCCGCCATGGCCTCCGACGCACAGCGCTCCCATGCCGCGTCCAGGTCGCCAGCCGCCAGCACAGGCCGCATGCCGCGCCCGCCACCACCGGCCACCGCCTTCACCATCACCGCCCCGTGCTCGTCCAGGAAGGCGCGGGCCTCCTGCAGCGCGGTCGGCCCGTCCGTGCCGGGCGAGACCGGAACCCCGCACTGCTGAGCCAGCGCCCGGGCGCGCGCCTTGTCGCCGAACAGCTCGAGGGTCTCCGGGCTCGGGCCCACGAAGGTCAGGCCGGCCTCGAGGCAGGCGCGGGCGAAGGCGGCGTTTTCCGACAGGAAGCCGTAGCCGGGGTGGACGGCGTCGCAGCCGCTGTGCTGGGCGGCCTGCACCACACGTGCGATGTCGAGGTAGGCGGCTGGGCCTGAGCCCTGCAGCGCGATGGCCTCGTCGGCGGCGCGGGTGTGCAGCGAGGCTGCGTCGTCCTCCGAGAACACCGCCACGGTGGCGACGCCCATCTCCGCGGCGGTGCGCGCGACACGCACCGCGATCTCGCCGCGGTTGGCGATGAGCAGCTTCTTCACGGCGTTCCCTCAAACACTTGTCGGGAACGCATCATGCTGATGGGCGCGGCGAGGCCAAGCCCCGCCGCGCGAGATCAGGCCTTCAGCATCGCCGGATCAATTGGCAGGCTGCGGATGCGCTTGCCGGTGGCGGCGAAGATCGCGTTGGTCAGGGCGGGGATCGCCGGCGGCAGGGCAGGCTCCCCAAGGCCGGTGGGGGGATAGTCCGTCTTCACCCAATGCACCTCGACCGGGAAGGCCTCGTTCATCCGGATCAGCGGGTAGGTGTCGAAGTTGGCTTCCACCGCCTGGCCGTTCTGGATGGTGATCTTCTGGTGCAGCGCCTCCGACACGCCGTCGAGGACAGAGCCCTGGACCTGGTTCATCGCGCCGTGCGGGTTGATGATGTGTCGGCCGACGTCACCGGCCACCCAGGCCTTCTGAACCTTCGGAGTCCCGTCGGCGGCGACCTGCACCTGGATCACCTCGGCGAAGTAGCCCAGGTGGCTGTAATGGAAGGCGATGCCCTTGCCGGTGCGGGCCGGCAGCTTCTCGCCCCAGCGCGCGACCTCGGCGACCTTCTGCACGACGCCGCGCATCCGTTCGGCGTTGTAGGCCGACGCGCCCTCCCCGACCGTCTTCTGGTCGCCCAGCAGCTTCAGGCGGAAAGCCACAGGGTCCTGCCCGGCGGCGTGCGCCAGCTCGTCGATGAACGACTGCATGACGAAGGCGAGCGCATTGGAGCCCGGCGCACGCAGCGGTCCAGTGGGCACGCCCAGCGGCATGTTTGAGACGTCGATCCGGCAGTTCGGCACGAAGCGGGCCGGGAACTCGGTGGGCGCCATCCCGGCGGAGGGCGCGAACTGCTCGGCGGTCGAACCGAAGCTGACGAAGTGGTCCTGCCAGGCGACGACCTTGCCGGCCGCGTCCACGCCACCCTTGAGGAAGTGGAACCCCGCCGGCCGGTAGAAGTCGTGGCGCATGTCGTCTTCGCGGGTCCACAGCAGCTTCACCGGGGCCCCGGTCTCACGCGCGATCCACGCGGCTTCCACCATGTAGTCGTTGCTGAGCCGCCGGCCGAAGCCGCCTCCGCCACGGATCATGTGGATGGTGATGTCCTCGGGCTTGATCCCCAGAGTCGTGGCGACCAGCTGCCGGCCCGGCTCCGGGTTCTGGGTCGGCGCCCAGATCTCCACCTTCCCGTCCTTCACCAGGGCCGTGCAGTTCTGCGGCTCCAGTGTGGCGTGGCTGAGGAACGGATAGGCGTAGGCCGCCTCCACCGTCTTGGCTGCGCCCTTCAGCGCCGCGGCCACGTCGCCGTCCTTGCGCGCATTCCGCTGCGGCTCGCCTGCGTTGAGCTCGGCGGCGCGTTTGGCGAAGCCTTCGGAGCTCTGCTGCGAAGTGGTGTGCTCGGCCCAGCTCGTCTTCAACTGCTGCCGGCCCTTCTGTGCGGCCCACCAGCTGTCCGCGACGACGGCGACGCCCGGCAGCAGGCCGGAAAGGTTGGTCCCGCCCTCGACGACGAAGGCCTTGCGGACGCCCTTCACGCGTTGCGCGGCGGCCAAATCGGCGTTCGCCACCTTGGCCCCGAACACCGGAGCCTTCTCGTAGGTCGCGTACAGCATCCCCGGGACCTTCACGTCGATCCCGAACAGCGGCTGGCCCGTGACGATCTTCGCGGTGTCGTACTGCGCGATCGGCCGACCGATGATCTTGTAGTCCTTGGGGTCCTTCAGCGGCAGGGTCTTGGGATCAGGTGGCGTGATGCCGGCGCACTGACTGGCCAAGGCGCCGTAGCCAGCCTTGCGGTTCGAAGCCTTGTGGAGCACCACGCCGGCGCTGGTGGTGCACTCGCCGGCCGGGCAGTTCCAGGCCAGGGCTGCGGCCTGGATCAGCATGGCGCGGGCCACAGCGCCGACCCGCCGGTGTTCCTCCCAGTGCAGCGGAGTCGCCATCGAGCCGCCGGCGAATTGGCGGCCGTAGGTGGCGGGATCGTTGTCCGCTTGGTCGATCCGGACTTTCTCCCACGGGATGTCCAGCTCCTCGGCGATCAGCATGGGGAGCATGGTTTTGATGCCCTGCCCGACCTCCGGGTTCTTATTGGTGATGGTCACCGTTCCGTCCGGGGAGACCTTCACGTAGGCGTTGATGGCCTGCATCCCCGCCGCCTGGGCCTCGGCCTTCGGCGCGACGGTGAACGAGATCACCAGTCCGCCGGCGCTGGCGGCGGTGAGGAATTCGCGGCGCGATGCACCGGTGGTTTCGACGGTCATCGGATCAAGCCTCCCGCTGGCCGGAGGCGCGCTTGATGGCGGCGCGGATCCGCGTGTAGGTGGCGCAGCGGCAGATGTTGCCGCTCATCGCCGTGTCGATGTCCTGGTCGGTGGGCTTGGGATTGCTGACGAGCAGCGCGGTCGCCGACATGATCTGCCCGGGCTGGCAGTAGCCACACTGGGCGACGTCGAGCTCGGTCCAGGCGGCCTGCACCTTCTTGCCGACCGACGTGGCGCCGATCCCCTCGATGGTGGTGACCTTGCCCTGCACCGCCGAGACGGGCGTCACGCAGGAGCGGATCGGCTGGCCATCCACGTGCACCGTGCAGGCGCCGCACTGCGCGATGCCGCAGCCGTACTTTGGCCCCACGATGCCGAGCGTATCGCGCAGCGTCCACAAGAGCGGGGTGTCCGGATCCACATCGGCGGTGTGGACCTTGCCATTGACGTTGAGCTTGAAGGCCATGACGCCCCTCCGTTTAGACCCATGGTACGGCCCGGAGGGGGCCGGCCGCAAGCCGCCTAGCCGGCGGTCGGAAACTCCACCCGGCCTTCGAAGCCATCTGGCTTGTACGCGACCGCCACCTTGCCGCCGAAGGGCGACAGCGCGGTCTGCAGGACCCGGGAGCCGAAGCCCTGCCGGGCAGGCGGCGAGCACGGCGGCCCGCCCGTCTCGCACCAGTGCAGGGCCACCCGTCGTTCCGGCGCTTCGGCGCTGAGGATTCGAACCCGTCCGTCAGCGCGGGAAAGGCCGCCGTACTTCACCGCATTGGTCGCCATCTCGTGCAGCAGCAGGCCCAGAGCCGTGGCCATGTGCCCCGCGACCGTCACCCCTTGGAACTCCCCGGCGATGTCGAAGCGCGCCAGCCCGAACGGGCTCAGCACCTGCCGCAGGACGTCGGCAAGTTGCACCGGCCCGCCGCCCGTGGCGGTGACCAGGTCCTGGCTCTTGGCCATCGCGTCCAGCCTGGACATGAGCGCCGCTTCGAACCCCGCCACCGTCTGCGCCGAGCGCGCGGTCTGCTGGACGATGGCCATCATCACCGTCAGGCCGTTCTTGGCCCGGTGCGCCAGCTCGCCCATCAGGAGGCTGCGGCTCTCCTCGGCGGCCTTGCGACTGGTGACGTCGAGGGAGGTGCCGACCACAAGGCGTGGCTCGCCGTCCTCCTTCAGCACCCGCCCGTGGGTCTGTATCCACCGGATGTCGCCGGCCGGCGTAACGGTCCTATGCTCCACGGAGAAGTCGCCGCCGTCGTCCAGGCCGGTGGTGGCGCGGTAGACCTGCTGGACCGCCTCCAGGTCCTCGGGATGGATCAGCTCCATGTAGCGCTCGATGCTGATGCTGGCGTTCGCCGGCAGCCCGAACGTGGCCTTGTTGCGGTCGGACCAGAGCACCAGCTCGTTGCGGGGGTCCCACTCCCAGAAACCGAGGCCGGTCGCCTCCACCGCCATCTGCAGGCGACGGCGCTGGTCGGCCAACTCCTCGGCGAGCCGCCGGGTCTCGGTGATGTCGGTCTGCAGCCCCTCCCACGCGGTCGAGCCGTCCGGGAGCAGCCGGGGATAGGAGGAAATGCGGCGCCAGCCCACCTCGCCGTCCGCGCGGCGCATCTGGATCTCGATGGAGAACGCTCGCCGCTCCGTGATCGCCTGCGCCTCTGCGGCGTCGAACACCTCGCGATACTCGGGAAGGATCAGATCATAGAGCGCCCTGGGGTCGGCGAGCACCACCTCGGCAGGAAGGCCGTTCAGCGGTTCGCAGCTCGCGCCCACATGCAGGAACCGCCGCCCAACGCCATCGGGCTCGACCAGGAGGGTGTAGGTCATGCCGAGGCCAAGCGCCTCCGCCACCTCGTGGAACGGCAGGGCCGTCGCCGCTCCGGGGCCGTCCGGCAGGTCCGCCACCGCGCCTCCTCCGCCTTGGCAACGGGCACAATCTGGGCGGTCCCGGCTGGGCCGACAACACCTAATCACGCAAGCGAAGCTTGAAGCCTTGGAGTTCAGCTTCGCGGCAGCATAACCACAGCGTCTGGGAGCTCGTTGGGATTTGCCCCAGGCCGAGGCGGGAAGCGCTCCGCCAGGACATCCGCGCAAAGTCCGATGGCTGCGGCGAAGCCGGCGGACGGTTCGCGTCGCTTCAGCCCGGCGACGAGCGCAGCCATGGCCCGGTCCCAGATGTCGGGGGGCACCTGACCGGCGATCCCTTCGTCCGCGATCAGCTCGGCCATGCGCTCCTCAAGCGAGACGTAGATCAGCACGCCGGTCCGCTCGCGGGTGGCGTGCAGGTTCTTGCCCAGGAAGTGCGCCTGCGCCTCCCGACGTACCCGCTCACGCTTCAGGGCGCGCGGCGTCAGCAGCCGCCGTACCGGGCTGAGGCTCGCCACCACCGCGGTGACCACGAACAGGACCAGCTGCATCAGCATCGCGCCCAGGAGCGTGTCGCGCGCCACCGCGTCGGCCGCCCGGGACGCCTGGGCCGAGGTCCACTCGCCGCCCCCCAGCTCCGGCGGCGCCACGTGCACGCCGGCCAGCAGCAGGAGCGCCGGAGCCAGCAGCGCCACGCCCGCGGCCCAGGCCAGCGGCGTCTCGAAATAGTCCGAACTGTCCTCCGCGACGACGCAGTAGATCTCGCCGGTGGTGCGGGTCTCGGCCTCGCGCACAGCCGCCTCGATCGCGCTCAGGTCTGCGGGCGAAAGTAGTGGGTCGTTCGCCATCACCAGCTCCCCGAGGATCCGCCGCCGCCGAACGAGCCGCCGCCGCCGCCGAACCCGCCGCCACCGAAACCACCGCCGCTCCAGCCGCCGCCCCGATGGCGGCCGCCACCGCTGGAGAGGATCATCGGGAGCATCCACCACAGGCCGCTGCTGCGCCGCCCGCGCCGTCGGCGGCCGAAGCCGCCCAGAATGCCGCCGAGCACCCAGAACGCGATCAGAATGATGAAGATCAGCGGGATCCCGCCGCCGCCGCCGCTGGAGCGGACCTGCTGCTGTTGCTGCTGGGCCTGGGCGACATTGGCTCTGGCCTCCTCGTCGGGAAGCGCGAGCTGCTGGATCACCGCCTGCGTGCCAGAGACCACGCCCTGCTCCATCTGTCCCTGTCGGAAGTAGGGCAGGACCCGCTGCTGGATGATGACGCTGGAGAGGGCGTCGGTGAGCACGCCTTCGAGGCCATAGCCCACCTCGATCCGGACCTTGCGCTCGGATGGCGCCACCAGGAAGACGACGCCATCGTTCTGGCCCTTGCGGCCGATCCCCCACGCCCGGCCGAGCTGGTAGCCGTATTCCTCGATCTCATAGCCCTGCAGGTCGGGGACGGTGGCTACGACCATCTGCCGGCCGGTCTGGGTCTCCAGACGCTGGAGTTCGCTCGTGAGCCGCTGCTCGGCGATTGGCGACAGCATGTTCGCGTTGTCGACCACGCGCCCGGTCAGGGCCGGGAACTTCGGCTGGGCGAGCGCGGCCGTGGCGAACGCCAGGAACGCCACCACCAGCAGGACGACAGGGGCAAGGATCCCTTCTCCCCTTGCGGGAGAAGGGTCACGACACGCCGTGGTCACTGCGGGGCGGGTACTGCGCTGGGCGCCGGGCCCACGGCCGGCGCGGTGGAGGTGGGCGGCGCCGAGCCGGGGGCTGCGCCTTGCGGCGGGGGCGCGCCGGGGTTCACGCCCCCGAAATCGACCGAGGGTGCGCTCTGCGCCGCCGCCGAGGCCTGGAAGAGCTGCATGGGCTTCGAGCCGCCGTGGATGGTCTTGGCCCACAGGATGCTCGGGAAGGTCCGCAGCGTGGTGTTGTAGTCCTGGACCGCGGCGTTGTAGTCGCGACGCGCCACCGCGATGCGGTTCTCGGTGCCTTCCAGCTGGCTCTGCAGCGCCAGGAAGTTCTGGTTCGACTTGAGGTCGGGATACTGCTCCTGGATCACCATCAGCCGGCCTAGGACGCCGCTCAGGCGGTCCTGCGCCTGCTGGAACTGCTGGAACCGGGCCGGATCGGTCAGCGTCGAGGCGTCCACCTGCACCTGGGTGGCCGAAGCTCGGGCCTCGATCACCTCGCGAAGCACGGTGCGCTCCTGGGCGGCGTAGCCGCGGACGGTCTCCACCAGGTTCGGGATGAGGTCGGCGCGGCGCTGATACTGGCTCTGGACGTCGGCCCAGCGGGCGCGGGCGTTCTCTTCCTTAGTGGGGATGGTGTTGATTCCGCACGCTGTCAGCGCCGGCGTCAGCAGGACCATGGCGACCAGCGCCAGGTGTTTGCGAAGCGTCTTCACGTCCTTGAGGCTCCCCAGGATGTCCAAGCTCGAGCTTGGCGTCTCATATGTGGCCCTGACATTGATCCTGCGCAATTGGGCAGGCATCAGGGCTTCCGGAGCGTACGAAGCTTCGGCGCGGCCTTGGAGTTCCTTTCGCATGGCGCAGGCGCGTCCCTACTACGCCGACCGAAGCCTGAGCGCGGCGTTCTACGATGTCGTCACCGCGGCCGACGAGCGGCTGGTGGGCGACGTGGACATCTATGCGAGCCTCGCGGCGCCGGGCGCCTCGGTGCTGGAACTGGGCGCCGGCGCCGGGCGTGTCGCCTTCGAGCTGGCCCGACGCGGCTACCGCGTGACCGGGGTGGACATCGCCCCCGCCATGCTGAGCCGCGCGGAGGCGCGTCGGGCGGAGCTGCCGCCGGAGCTCGCCGAACGGGTCGAGTTCCGCCGGGCGGACATGACGGCCTTCGACCTGAAGCGCACCTTCGACCTGGCCATCTGCACCTTCTTCACCCTGGCCCACGTTCCGGCTGGGACGGCATGGCGCAACACCTTCCACAACGTCGCCAGAAGCCTTGAGCCGGGCGGTCTCGCGGCCTTCCACCTGCCGCTATTGGACATCATGCGAATGCCCGGGCCGCCGAAGGAGATGGTGGTGTTCGACAAGCCGCTGCCCGCCGGCGGTCGCCTGCAGCTCCACGTGCTGGAGCGCAGCTTCAAGGAAAGCGTTGGCCGCCTCGACCAGGTGATCGAATACGTCGAGCGCGACGCCAGAGGCGCCGTGGTCCGCCGTTCGCCCGAGCGCCTGACCTACTACGTGACCGATCCCGAACCGCTCGCTGCGGGCGCGGGTCTGGTGAAGGACCGCGAGCCTATCCCGCTGGGCGGCGTCGGCGAGATCTGGGTGTTCCGGAAAGCCTAGGTCCGCGTGGCGAACTCGGCGTCGCCCGTCGTCGCCACCGTCTGGTCGTCGAAGCTCGCGTGGGCGGAGGTGTAGAGCCGGTGGTAGAGCCCGCCGCACGACACCAGCTCGTCGTGGCTGCCCTGCTCGAGGATGCCGCCCTGCTGCAGGACGATGATCCGGTCGGCGTCGCGGATCGTCGCCAACCGGTGGGCGATCACCATGCAGGTGCGCCCCGCGAAAAGCACCTTCAGCGCCTGCTGGATGGCCTGTTCGGTGAAGCTGTCGATGTTCGCCGTCGCTTCGTCCAGGATCAGGATCTGCGGGTCAGCGACGAGCGCGCGGGCGAACGAGATCAGCTGCCGCTGACCCATGGACAGGTTTCGCCCCCGCTGGCCAAGCCGGGTGTCGTAGCCCTCGGGCAGCCGTATGATGAAGTCGTGGGCCGACACCGCCTTCGCCGCAGCGATTACGGCCTCGCGGGTCGCGCCGTTCGTGTTGTAGCGGATGTTCTCCTCGATCGTACCGGTGAACAGGAAGGGCTCCTGCAGCACCATGGCGATGTGACGGCCAAGGCTGTCGAGGGTCACGTCGCGAACGTCATGGCCGCCCACCAGGACCTCACCCCGATCTGCCTCGTAGAAGCGATGGGTCAGCGCGATGATCGAGGTCTTGCCCGAGCCTGTCGGTCCCACCAGGGCCACCACCTCGCGGGGCTTCACCTCGAACGAGATGTCATGCAGCACGGGGCGCGCCGGGTCATAGCCGAAGGTCACGTTCCTGAACTCGACCCTCGGCTCGAACGCCTCCAGCGCCACCGCGTCCGGCTTGTCCTTGATGCTCACCGGCACGTCGAGCACCTCGAAGATGCGGTGCGCCGCGGCCATCGCGCGCTGCATGATCGTGTACTGCTGCGAGAGCATTCGGACAGGATCGAAGAAGCGCTGCACGTAGAGGACGAAGGCGACCATCACCCCCACCTCCAGCCGCCCCGCCAGCACTGCATTGCCGCCGATCACGATCACGATGGCCATGGCCACCCCCGTGAGGATGTCCACCGTGGGCACCATGATCTGGGTCAACCAGGCGGCGTGGGTCTGGGCCTTGAAGTTGCCGTCGGCCATGCGCCGGTAGAGCTGGAAGTTCAGCGCTTCCCGCCGGCTCTCCTGGACCGTGCGGACCCCGTTGATGTTCTCGGCCAGCGCCGAGTTCGCCGTGGAGGAGGCGTCGCGCGCCTCTCGGAACGCCCGCTTGGAATAGGGCAGCCAGACCGCCCGGATCGCGATGAGCGCCGGCAGAACCGCCAGGGTCAGCAGGCCCAGCTGCAGGTCCAGGCCCAGCAAAACGACCGCGATGGCCACCAGGATGATGAGATCGCCGACCGCGCTGGTCGTGCTCTCCAGCAGCTCCTGGAGCGCGCTCACGTCCCCCTGCAGGCGCGCCATCATGCGGCCCACGTGCGTTCGGTCGAGGAACGACAGGCTGACATCCTGCAGGTGGGCGAACATGGCCCGGCGGATGTCGAAGATCACCCGCTGCGCCACGCGTTGGATCAGCCACTCGCCCAACACCACTGTGGCCATGAACACTGCGGCGGCGACCCCAAACAGCAGCAGGGTGCGCCCGAAGGCGCCGGCGTCCGCGCGCACCAGGGCGTCCACCGCCCGGCCAATCAGCAGTGGGATCGACACGTTGGCGGCGGCTGCCAGCAGCACCGCCGCCTGGGCGGCGAGGAAGGCCTTCCGGTGCGGCGCGAGGTAGCCGAAGAAGCGTCGCGCGGCCCGCGGGTCGAACGTGCCGAAGACGTCGTCCCCCTCCGGCGAGCCGAGCGAAGCGCGCGGCGCCCGGCGGCGCTCCTCCGTGGGACCCGGGATGGCGTCGAGGCTCATACTTCCGCCTCCTCGAGGGTGGCGCCGGCGTCCGAGCGGCTCTGCAGTGCGTAGAGCTGGGCGTAGGTCCCACCCAGCGCGAGCAGCTCCCCGTGGCTGCCCCGCTCGACCACGCGGCCGTCGTCCAGCACCAGGATCTCGTCCGCGTGCATCAGCGACGACAGGCGGTGGGCGATGATCACAGTGGCCTTGGTCTCGGTCGCGCGGGCGAGGCCGTCGCGCAGCTTGCGCTCGGTGACGGCGTCGATCGCGGCGGTGGAGTCATCCAGGATCAGCACACCGGGGCCGGGCGCCACGCCCCTGGCGATGCTCATCCGCTGTCGCTGCCCGCCGGAGAGCGCGACGCCCCGCTCGCCGATGCGCGTGTCGTACCCCTGCGGGAGCCCGGCGATGTGCTCGTGGATCTGCGCCGTGCGCGCCGCCGCTTCGATCCGCTCGTCCTCGGCCCACGGGTCGGCGTAGGCCACGTTGTGGCCCACCGAGGCGTCGAACAGGAAGGCTTCCTGCTGCACCAGGCCCACGTAGGCGCGCAGGCTGGCCAGGGTGACGTCACGGATATCAACGCCGTCGACGGTGATCCGCCCTTCGGTGGGGTCGTAGAAGCGGGGGGCCAGGTTGGCCAGCGTCGACTTGCCCGAACCCGGCGGGCCCACAATGCCCACGGTCCTGCCCGGCCACACCTCGAAGCTGATGTTCGACAGCACCGGCTTGCCGCCCGGCTGATAGCGGAAACCGACGCCCTCGAAGCGGAGCACGCCCTGGGTCGGCTGCAGCGGGGCGGCGTGCGGCCGGTCGCGGATCTCAGGCTCCAGGTCCAGCACCTCGAACAGCCGCGCTCCGGACGAGGTAGCCCGCGCCATGGAGTTGAAGATCATCGCGACCTGCCGGATCGGCGCCTGCAGCAGGGTCATGTACGTCAGGAATTCAGTCAGCCGGCCCACGGTCATCTCGCCGGCCAGCACCTTGCGTCCGCCTAGCCACAGCAGGAGGCCTAGCGAGATGTGGAAGCTGACGTTCATCCAGGCCACGCCGGCGAACCGCAGCGTGATCCGCCGGTACTGAAAGGCGATGACCTCGGCCGCGGCCCGGTCGAACTTGGCGAGCTCGAACCGGCGTCCTGCAAAGGCGCGGACCACGCGCACGCCCTGCAGGTTCTCCTCCATGGTCAGGGTGAGTTGGCCCATCAGCTCCTGCACCCGCAGCCAGGTGACCCGCAGCAGGAACCCCATGCGGGCCAGCGCGAAGCCCGCCACCGGCACGAAGCCGAGACCCACGAGCGCCAGCTGCGGCTCCGTCGAGACCATCATCCAGCACGAGAAGCCCACCAGCGCCGTCAGCGAGAGGCCGGGGACCAGGGCGCCGTTGATGAAGGCCCGCGCGCCCTCGAGGTCGAGCATGCCCCGCGTGACGAGGTCGCCGGAATGCACCCGGTCGTGGAAGCCGAACGACAGCGTCTGGAGGTGCTGGAAGAACGCCAGCCGCAGGTCGTTGGCCACTCTCTGGCTGAGGTGTTCGCCCAAGTACCCGGACCACATGGTGAGCAGGCCCCGCGCCGTCGTGGCGGCGATCACCAGGCCGGCGCTGACGACCAGGGCCGCCCGGGCCTCATCCGCGTGCGCTGCACCCTGGGCCAGCAGCGCCTGCGCCTGATCCACCGCCCGGCCGAACAGGCGCGGCAGGGTGAGGGTGGCGGCGGCGCCGCTTAAGGATGCGCCGACGGTCAGCGCCACCCGCCAGGGGTAGCGCATGGCCAACCCGGCGATCCGGGCCAGCACCGAAGGCATGGCCGTGACGTCCACCTCCTGGACGTCGGACAAGGCCGCGCTTCGCCCCTCGGGGGGCGAGTCACTCATCCGTTCTTCCGTCTGCTTTGGGAGCCGGACTTTGGGGCGCCGGCGGTGGCTTAGCCAGCGAGGTTTTCGTGCAGCCCTGACACATTTCCGGCGCGGCCCCTCCGGCGCGGAAACCCGCCTGCGCCTGCCGTTGGGGAATTGGCGCCCGCTTCCCGGCGTGATTTGCTGGCTCCGAGGCTGGACCCACGACGGGCACGGATTAGTGCGCGGCGCCGGACCTCCAAAAAGTTGGTGAGCGCCGCTCGATCGGGCGCGGGAGGATTTTGATGGAAGCCTTGAAGGAACGCATGGACCTCGATGCGCGGCTGGCGGCCGCGCAGACCACCGGGATGACCGCCGCCGTCTGGGCGCAGGTCCAGCCCGACAAGCCCTGCGTCATCGACCCGGACGGCGCCACGCGGACCTTCGCCGAGGTCAACGCGAACGCCAACCGCATCGCCCGGTTGTTGCGTGGGGCTGGCCTCAAGGCGGGGGACTCCGTCGCCCTGGCCTGCTCGAACCGGCACGAGTTCATGGAGGTGCTGCAGGCCACGAAGCGAGCCGGCCTGCGGATCACGCCGGTGAACTGGCACCTCACCACCGATGAGATCGCCTACATCATCCAGGATTGCGAGGCGAAGGCGCTGTTCGCTGAAGCGCGGGTTGCGGCCGCCGCTCCCGCCGCCGCCCAGTGCCCCAACCTTGTGGTGAAGGTCGCCATCGGTGGCGATATCGAGGGCTTTCTCGACTACGACGAGGCCCTGGCCGGGATCGATCCGTCCGACATCGACGATCCCGTGCTCGGCAACCAGATGATGTACACATCGGGCACCACCGGCCGGCCGAAGGGCGTCTTCCGCCCGACCCCGCCGGTCGCGCCGCCGGGCGTCTACCAGCTGCGCGGCTATGACGAAAACTCGGTCCAGCTCTGCGCCGGCCCCGCCTACCACGCGGCCCCGCTGGCCTTCGACGTCAACGCCGCCATGGGCGCGGGCTGCCCGCTGGTGTTCATGGACAAGTGGGACTCCGAGCAGGTCCTGCGGACCATCGCCGAGCGCAAGGTGACCCACCTGCACCTTGTGCCGATCATGTTCCAGCGGCTGCTGGCCCTGCCGGACGAGGTGAAGGCCCGCTACGACATCAGCCACGTCAAATACATCGTCCACGGCGCGGCCCCGTGCCCGCCTGAGGTCAAGCTGGCGATGATCGAGTGGTTCGGCCCGGTGCTCAGCGAATACTACGCGGGCTCCGAGGGCGGTGCGGGCTTCACCATCAGCTCCGAGGAGTGGCTGAAGAAGCCGGGTTCGGTCGGCAAGCGCCCGGCGTTGCTCGGCTCCAAGATCCTCGACGAGAACGGCGAGGAGTGCCCGCCCGGGGTCCCCGGGACGATCTACCACCAGCTGCCGCCCGGCGGGTTCAGCTACTACAAGGACGAAGGCAAGACCCAGGCCAGCCGGGTCGGCGACTTCTTCACCATGGGCGACGTCGGCTACTACGACGAGGATGACTACCTGTTCCTCACAGGCCGGAACGCCGAGACCATCATCTCGGGCGGGGTGAACATCTACCCGCAGGAGATCGACAACGAGCTGATCAAGCACGACGCGGTGGCCGACAGCTCCACGGTCGGCGTCCCCGACGACCAGTGGGGCGAGCAGGTGCGCGGGGTGATCATGCTCAAGCCGGGCTACGAGCCGTCGGCCGAGCTGGAGCAGGAGATCCTGGCCTTCGCACGCACCAACCTGCCGGGGTTCAAGGTGCCGAAGAAGATCGATTTCGTCACCGACCTGCCCCGCTCGGAAGCCGGCAAGATCCAGCGCAACAAGGTTCGCGCGCCCTACTGGGAGGGCCGCAAGCGGCAGATCTGAGCGCGCAGGCCCCCTTCTCCCTTCGCGGGAGAAGGAGAGCTTGGCTTGGTGACTTTCGGCTGCTTATCTCGCACCCCTCAATACCGGGGGCTCAGATGAACCGACTTCTCGCCGGCGCCGCGTTGGCCGCCCTCTTCGCCTTGCCGGCTGCGGCCCAGACTGCGACCGGCAGCCCGACGACCTTCGTCCAGGCGGGTCGCCTGCTGGCCGATCCCGCGTCGGGCCGTGTGGAGACCCAGAAGACTGTGGTCGTCCAGAACGGCCGGGTCGTGCGTGTCGTGGACGGCTTCGTCTCGGAGCCGGGCGGCAAGGTCGTGGACCTGAAGGACAGCTTCGTCCTTCCGGGCCTGATCGACAGCCATGTCCACATAACCGGCGAGCAGGGCCCGTCCAGCCGGCTGGACGAGGTCACCCAGTCGTCGGCCGAACAGGCCATGGTCGGCGCGCGCTTCGCTAGGAAGACGCTGCTCGCCGGCTTCACCACCGTGGCCGACCTCGGCGGCGACAACGACGCCGTGTTCGCGCTGCGCAAGGCGACGGCGCAGGGCGACGTGCTGGGCCCGCGGATCGTCGCGTCCGGATCGGCGATCTCGGTGCACGGCGGCCACGGGGACGTGAACGGCTTGCGTGAGGACGTCATGCACGTCCTGCGGCCGGGCTCGGTCTGTTCGGGCGCCGAGGACTGCCGTCGCGCGGTGCGCGAGCAGGTCTGGAAGGGCGCTGACGTGATCAAGATCACCGCCACCGGCGGCGTGCTCTCGAACACGGCTGCGGGCCTCGCCCAACAGTTCTCGCAGGACGAGCTCGACGCCATCGTGGAGTCCGCCCACCGGATGGGCCGGAAGATCACGGCCCATGCCCACGGGGCGGACGGTATCGCCAGCTTCCTGAAGGCCGGCGGCGATTCCATCGAGCACGGCACCTACCTCGACGACGAAGGCATCGCCCTGCTCAAGAAGAACAAGGGCTATCTGGTGCCCACACTGATGGCCGGCGACTTCGTCTATCGGATCGCGTCGGGCCCCAACAATTTCCTGACCCCGGCCCAGAGCGCCAAGGCGCTGCAGGCCGGCCCGAAGATGCTCGACATGGCGCGCCGGGCCCACAAGGCCGGCGTGAAGATCGCCTTCGGGACGGACACCGGCGTCTCCGCGCACGGAGACAACGCCGGAGAGTTCGCCCTGATGGTGCGCGCCGGCATGACGCCGCTGCAGACCGTGCAGGCGGCCACGGTCAACGCCGCGGACCACCTGGGCCTGGCCGGCGAGATCGGCGCGCTCACTCCCGGAAAGGCCGCCGACCTGATCGCCGTGCAAGGCGACCCGCTCTCCGACGTCGCCGTCCTACAGCGCGTCAGCTACGTCATGAAGGCAGGCGTCCAGGCCAAGCCCTAGACCGCGGCTGGCCGCGCCTGGTCGAGGACAGGTGACACCAGGCGGCGGTCAGGACGATGACCGTCGCTCCGCCGCCGGCCCTCTAGCAACAGAGCGTCACCAAGCGTGTCTTGGTCACGGGTCCTGACCCGTGCCACAAGCCGCGGGCTTCGCAACTCAGGGGCCAAGCCCGCATGCCTATCCCGTTCATCGACCTGCAGGCCCAGCGCCAGCGCCTCGGGCAGCCGCTGGAGGACGCGATCCTCAAGGTCGTGCGGTCGGGCGCCTACGTCATGGGCCCGGAGATCGCCGCCTTCGAGCAGGCGCTTGGCGGGTTCGGCGAAGCGCCCTTCGTGCTCTCCTGCGCCTCGGGCACCGACGCCCTCGTCCTGCCGCTGATGGCCTGGGGGATCGGCCCCGGCGACGCGGTGTTCTGCCCGTCCTTCAGCTTCGCAGCCACGGCCGAGGTCATGCCGCTGGTGGGCGCCTCGCCGGTGTTCGTCGACGTCCTGCCGGACACCTACAACATCGACCCCGCCAGCCTGGAGGCCGCGATCGCGAGCGTGCGGGCCGATGGCCAGTTGACGCCCAGGGCGATCATCGCCGTCGACCTGTTCGGCCAGCCGGCCGACTACCCGGCCCTGCGGCGGATCGCCGACGCCCACGGGCTGAAGCTGGTCGCCGACAGCGCGCAAGGCTTCGGCTGCACGCTGGCCGGCAAGCACCCGATCCACTGGGCGGACGTCGCCACCACCTCCTTCTTCCCGGCCAAACCGCTGGGCGCCTACGGCGACGGTGGCGCGGTGCTGTCGAAGGACGCCCGGTTCCACGACCTCCTGGTCAGCCTGCGGGTGCACGGCCAGGCCGTGAAGTCCGATGTCGAGGGCCGCACCTTCGAGCATGACCCGCGCTACCTGAACCTCCGGATCGGCACCAACAGCCGCATGGACACCATCCAGGCGGCCGTCCTGCTGGAGAAGCTGAAGATCTTCCCTGACGAGATCGAGGCCCGTAACCGGGTCGCGCGCCGCTACGCTGAAGGCCTGTCCGATGTGGTGACGGTCCCCACCGTGATCGGGGGCGGCGTGAGCGTCTGGGCGCAGTATACGATCGAGACCCCGAACCGCGACGGCCTCGCCGCCGCCCTGCGGGAGGAGGGCGTGCCCACCGCCGTCTACTACCCGATCCCGATCCACCGGCAGGGCGTCTATTCAGGCTATCCCACGGCGCCCGGCGGCCTTCCGGTCACCGACGGCAAGGCCGGTCGGGTGATCAGCCTGCCCATGCACCCCTATCTGACCGAAGACGACCAGGACCAGGTCATCGCGGCTATCCGGGCTTTCGTGCAAGCGAGCGGCTAGTCCTCTTTAGCATCGCCGGAACGCCGCGCCCCCCGGCTAGCCCCAGACGTCCTTCAAAATGGCGGCCTGCGCGCGGCCCTGGGCGATGCCGGCTTGGGCGGCGTCTGGCCGACGGGCGAATTCCATCAGGTTCGGACCGAACGCCGCCTGGCTCTCATCGTCAGGGCCGATCACCACCACGATCGCGCCGCCGTCCTGCAGGCTCTCGACCTCCGCCTGAGTCTGCGCCTCGACCCGGCGGGCGATGTCGCTGTCGCCGCCGATCCTGACGGCGACCACGACCACGAGGTCGTAACCTACCGCCATGTCTGCGTTGGTGGACGAGCGCATGCCGCCGTCGATGTACCGACGTCCGGCGATCGTCACTGGCGGGTAGACCCCTGGCACGCTGCAGCTGGCCGCCACCGCGCGGTTCAGCGGCGCCCCAGCCTGGGCCGTCCAGAGGCGGAATCCGCCGTCCTCTGCGTCGACCGCCGTGCACGCGAACGCCTTGGCCGGCCAGTCCGCCTGGGCTGCGAAGCTGCGGCCGAAACTGGCCAGGAAATCGTCCTCGCTGATGGTTTCCGCCGCCAGCGCGAACGCGCCGAGCTCAGCTCGCACCTCGGCGGGATTGCGTTTGCCGGCCTGGGCTTCCGCCATCAGCTCCAGCATCCGCGCCATGTTCGGCGAGGGGCCGCTCCGGACCTCTGCAGGCGCGCGCGGCGTCTCCTTCAGGATGGCGTCGGCTAGGCTGCCTGGATCGGCGCCGAGCGCCAGCCGCGCGCCGACGAAGGATCCCGCCGACGTGCCCATGATGAAGTCGGCCTGGGCCAGGTCGACGCCGCCCTGGGCGAACCCGGCCATCAGCCCGCTCTCCCAGGCAATCCCCACTGGTCCGCCGCCGCCCAGCACCAGAGCCCGTGTCGTCATGGAATCCTCCGCAGGCCGACACCATCGATGACGCGAACGGCGCTGTCACCCGCCATCCCGCCGCAGCTCCGCCTCCCCTTGCGCCACCGCCTTGGCCGTGGTTGGTGGCGTCAAACAAACGTTTGACGGGAGGCTCGGATGAAGGCGGCGGTCTACTACGAGAACGGCGGCCCCGATGTCTTCCGCTACGAGGACGTCCCCGACCCGGAGTGCCATCGCAAGGGGATCGTGATCCGCGTCGAGGCGGTCTCGATCGAGGGTGGCGACACCCTCAACCGCTTCCGCGGGCAGCTCGTCACCCGGCCGCACATTGTCGGATACCAGGCCGCCGGCGAGGTGGTGCAGGTGGGCGAGGAAGTCACCGATATTCGCGTGGGCCAAAAGGTGGTCACCACGGGCGGCTTCGGCAGTCACGCCGAGCTCCGCGCGGTCCCCGCCCGCACCGCCTGGGTCATCCCGGAAGGCATGGACGTGCGCCAGGCGGCCGTGATCCCTGTGCCGTTCGGGACGGCGGACGACTGCCTGTTCGAGTTCGGCCGCATGAAGAAGGGCGAGATCGTCCTGGTCCAGGCGGGCGCATCCGGGGTGGGCGTGGCCGCGATCCAGCTCGCCGCCCGGGCCGGCGCGGCCATGGTGCTGGCGACCGCCTCGTCGGACGAGCGCCTGGAGCGCCTAAAGCCCCTCGGCCTCACTCACGGGATCAACTACCGCACCCAGGACGTGGCGCAGGAAGTCGCCCGCTTCACCGACAAGCACATGGCCGACGTTATCGTGGATTCGGTGGGCGGCCCCACGCTGCAGAGCTCGATCCTCAGCCTCGCCTATCGCGGCCGGGTCTCCATGGTCGGCCAGGCCGGGCGCGAGCCCATGAAGGTAGACGTGGGCACGATGATGGGCGGCAATCGCAGCCTGTCCGGCGTCTTCCTGGGCGCGGAGATCACCACCGGGCGCGTGCACGACAACATCCAGCGGCTGATCGGGGACGTGCACCGCGGCGAGCTCAAGGTCCTGATCGACCGCGAGTTCCCGCTGTCCGAGGCGGCCGAAGCCCACCGCTACATCGAAAGCCGCCAGGCCGTCGGCCGCGTGCTGCTGATCCCGTAATTCGTCCCCAGAAGGAGCCAAGCATGGCGCGTCTTACCGGCCGCACCGCGGTCATCACCGGGGCGGCGAGCGGCATCGGCCGCGCGGCCTCCATCCTGTTCGCGAGCGAAGGGGCCAACGTGCTCTGCGTTGACCGCGCCGGGACCGTCGACGAGACCGCCGCCGCGGTGACCGCCGCGGGCGGCCGGGCGGTGGCGATGACCGGTGACGCCGGCGACGAGGCCTGCGTCCAGGAGTACATCGCCCGCGCGCAGTCGGAATTCGGCGGGCTCGACATCGTCTGGGCCAACGCGGGCATCTCCGGCGGCTGGGTGCCCTACGAGGACCAGGACGCCGCCCACTGGGCCGAGATCCTGCGGATCAACCTGATCGGCGCCTTCCTGGCGGTGAAGCACGCCTCCGCGGTGATGATCCCGAAGGGCAAGGGTTCGATCATCCTGACGGCCTCGGTGGCGGGGATCCGCTCGGGCGCGGGGGGCTCCCCCTATTCAGCGTCCAAGGCTGGCGTCATCAGCCTGGCTCAGACCGCGTCGAACGAATTCTACGGCACCGGCGTGCGGATCAACGCCGTGGCGCCCGGCCTGATCGAGACCGGCATGACCAAGCCGATCTTCGACGGCGCCAGGGCCCGCGGCAACGAGGACAAAATCGGCCAGCTGAACCCGCTGAACCGCTACGGCCTGCCGGACGAGATCGCGCACGCAGGCTTGTTCCTGGCCTCGGACGACAGCTCCTACGTGAACGGACAGACCATCGCGGTCGACGGCGGCCTCTCGACCTCCCACCCGGTGGTGCGTCGCAAGCGGTGATCTACCTCGTCCGGCACGGTCAGACCGAGTTCAACCGCGAGCGACGGCTGCAGGGCCACGTGGACTCGGCCCTGACGGAGCTCGGTCTTCGCCAGGCCGAAGCCGTGGCGCGACTGCTGAAGGATCTGACCCGTGCGGAACCCGGCTGGCGGGTGATCTCGAGCCCGCTCGGCCGCGCCCGCCGGACCGCCGAGTTCGTCGCCGAGGCGCTGAACTCCAAGGTGGAGGAGGACCAGCGGCTGATCGAGCTCTCCTGGGGCGAGTGGGACGGTCGGCTGCGCAGCGAACTCGAGGCCGCCCATCCGCACGCCTTCGGCCGCTCCGGCTGGGCGTTCGACGCGCCCACCGGCGAGAGCTACGCGGCCGTCTGTGCGCGAGTGTCCGACTGGCTGGCCAGCCTGCCGCCGGAGCCCGAGCGCCGCATCGTCGCCGTCAGCCACGGCGTGGCGGGACGGGTGATGCGCGGCGTGTATGCAGGCCTGGAGCGCGACCGCACCGTGGAGCAGGACGTGCCCCAGGACGCAGTCTACGTCCTGAAGGACGGCACGATCGGGCGGATCGACTGCGAGCCGCTCGACTAGTGGATCGAGCTGCGCCAGCGGCGCAGGTTCGGCATCGAGACCCGCCGCTCCGGGGTGAGCCAATGCATCATGGCCAGCACCGCCACGGCGGCCGCCGCGCCCAGCGCAAACGCGCCCGCCGCGGCCATTGAGATCCCGGCCGGCCCGACGCTCATCGGGCGAGGCGCCATCCAGTGCACGACCTCTCCGTTAGGTTCGTTCGGCAGGACGTCGTCCCAGCCCTCTTGCTCGCTCATGGCGCCGCCTCCACTCAGGTCCTGTTGATGGCGTGAACCCCCGCGCATGGCAGGGGTTCCTTTCAGGGCGGCCTCAGGGGTAGAAGCGCTGCGACCCACTTCCTTCGACCTGCCTGCGACGGACCATGGCCGGACATTCAAAGTTCAAGAACATCATGCACCGCAAGGGCCGCGCCGACAGCGCGCGGTCCAAGTTGTTCTCCAAGCTCTCGCGGGAGATCACGGTGGCCGCGAAGTCGGGCATGCCCGATCCGGCGATGAACCCGCGCCTGCGCCTCGCCGTGGCAAACGCCAAGGCCGAGTCCATGCCTAAGGACAACATTGACCGGGCCATCAAGAAGGCGATTGGCGGCGACGCCGAGACCTATGAGGACATCCGCTACGAGGGCTTCGGCCCCGGCGGCGTCGGCGTCATCGTCGAGGTGCTGACCGACAACCGCAACCGCGCCGCCGCGAACGTCCGCTCCATCTTCACGAAGAACGGCGGCAACCTCGGCGAAACGGGCGCCGTTTCCTTCATGTTCGACCGGGTGGGCCAGATCGTCTATCCGGCTGCGGCCGGCACGGAGGACGTGATCATGGAAGCCGCCATCGAAGCCGGAGCGGACGACGTGGAGTCCGACGAGGAGAGCCACACCATCTACACCGCCTTCGAGTCGCTGAACGAAGTGGCCCAGGCGCTGGAAGCCAAGCTCGGAGCACCCAAGTCGGCTTCGATCGCCTGGCGCCCGAAGAGCCAGACCCCGATCGAGGGCGACGCGGCCGGAACGCTGATGAAATTGATCGACGCCCTCGACGACGACGACGATGTCCAGAACGTCTGGTCCAACGAGGAAATCTCGTCCGAAGAACTCGAGCGGCTGGCGAGCTGACGCCGTGGCGCGCAAGGATGACCCCCGTGTCACCGACCTGCAGCGCTACCGCCGCGCGCGCGAACAGGCCGGGCGCCGGCGCCCGCCTGCGCCCCGCCCGCAGGCTCAGAACCAGGGCTTCCTGGGCCCACGCAAGAACGCCGGGGCGATCCTCGTGCTGGTGATCCTCGCCTTCCTGGCGCTCAGCTTCGGGCCGATGTTCCTCTGAGCGGCTGAAGCACCCGTCGCACCAACCCGCGCAACCGGACGTCGCTTGAAGCTTTTGTGACAGCCATGGACGGCTGGTCAGAGGTGTTCGTCGAGTTCGTGCTTCCGATCGTGGGCGCCGCCATCGCAGGGGGCGCGATCGGCTTCGAACGCGAATACCGCGGTCGTCCCGCCGGCCTGCGGACCCACATCCTGGTCGCCCTGGCGTCGAGCTTCCTGATGCTGGCCGCCGTGCACCAGATGCACTGGCTCTCCGACACCCCCGAAGACGTGATCCGCATCGATCCGGTTCGCATGGCGCACGGCATCCTGACCGGCATCGGCTTCCTGTGCGGCGGCGTGATCTTCCGCCACGGCCTGTCGGTCCATGGCCTGACGACCGCCGCCTCGCTGTGGATCACGTCCGCGCTGGGCACGCTCTACGGAGTGGGCTTCTATGGCCTGGCGATCGGCGGGACGGTGTCGACGCTGGTGGTGCTCACTTGCCTGCGCTGGGTGGACGCCAAGATGCCCAAGACCCAGATCATCGATGTGGAAGTCCGCTACCGGCGTGGCGACAAGCTCCCGGAGGGCGAGTTCCGGGCGCTCGTCACCGCGCTGGGCCTGGAGCCGTCGAGCATCGGGCACAAGCTACTGAGCGGCGGGGAGATCATTGAGCTTGCCACCACCCTCCAGGGCTCCAACGCCGCCAAGAGCGAGGCCCTCTCGGAGCGCCTCTGCGCCGACCCGCGGATCGTCGAGTACGAGGTGAACCCCCGCAACGACTGAGCCTGCACCTAAGCGGCCTCAGTGCAGGGTCTGCACGTGCATCGGCGGCGGCGGCGGGTCCGTGGGCTCGAACGCGAGTTCGACGACCGCCCCGCGGCCCTCCCGCCGCAAGTGCAGGGCCGCGCCGAGTTGCTCGACCACCGCGCGTAGAAGATAGGCCTCGGCCAGCGCGCCGAGCTGCCGGGCGGCTTGTCCGTCGGCCACCGCCAGCTCGATCCTTCGGCCGCGCCCGTCCGCCACGAGGCGCACGGCGATGGCTCCCTCCGGATGGGTGTTGAGCAGGCTCTCCAGACATTCCAGCAGCGCCGCGGCGAGCGCGGTGGCCGCCTCCTGGCTCAGGCCCAGCTCGGCACGAACCTCCACCGCAACGCGATCCGGCTGCTCCCCGCGTGAGGCCAGCATGACGGCCACGATGCGGTGGGCCACGGGGCCGAACCGCACCGGCTCAAGGCCGACCCCGGCGAGCTCAGCGTGCGCCCGCGAGATCTGCAGTGAGCGCTCGGCCGCCCTCTTGAGTCCCGCCGAAACCACCGGCTCGGGTTCACCCCGGGCCTGCAGGGCGAGCACGCCGGCCACCAGCCGTAGATGATGCGTAATCCGCTGGTTCACCTCGCGGAACAGCTCGGCGTGCGCCCGCGCCATGGCCTCGGTCTCGCCCTGGGCGATCGCTAGACCCTGCAGGGCCCTGGTTAGCGAGCCCACCACGTAGATCACCGCCGAGCCGTTCATCAGGAACAGCAGCAGGCCAGGCGCGGCGCGGACCGCCTCCGTCCAGCCCTGCGCGGCGCCCGAGAACAAGCCATATCCGAGCGCGGCCGAAGCCAGCATGGCGAGCGCCGCATTCCGCGCGCCGTAGAGGTAGCTCGCCAGCACGACCATCGGGAAGAAGATGGAATAGGCCTGCTTGTCGCCCAGCACGGGCGCCAGGCCGACGCGGACCCCTGTGGCGAGCAGAATCAGGGCCGCAATGGTGCGCAGCGGCCGGGCTGCGAGCCAGACAAAGGCGCGGCTCGATGCGGTATCCGTCATCAACAAGCCCCTAGCATGCACGGCCCCGCGCGGCAGCCGCGCGGCTCAGGTCCCCCACTCGCCCAACCGGCGTCCGCGGGCGTCCTCCAGGGCGACACTGTCTACTTCCACGATCACCAGGCACAGGGGGCGGCGGTCCGGATGCTCTGAGCGACAGCGCACGGGAGCGCCTTCTGCCGGCGCGGCGATCCGACCCTGCAGCACCAGCCGGAAGCCGTCGACCGGGGAGTCGCCTTGCGCGACCTTCTCCGTGACCTCGTAGGCGCGGCCGCCGCGGCGGGGCAGGCGTGAGCCGCCTTCCTGGAACACACGGGCGAGCCCGACCGTCTCGGGCGAGGACTCTACGGCGGCCTCGCCTCTGGTCGCCGGGCATGCCTCGGCTGTCAGCCATGGGCGGCGTAGCCAAAAGCCCTCGATGCTCTCGGTCTCCGCGGAGCCGACCAGGTCGCTGGCCCACGGCGCGTCGGTCCAGGCCTCCGGCCGCACCGTGACCTTGAGGGTGCCCTTCTCCGGATCGTGGACGTAGCCTGCGCCGCTTTCCGGAGCCGGTCCGAAGCAGCCGAACGGCAGCCGAAGGGTGAACCGCCGGCCGCCCAACCCCGCGGCAGCTGCCGGTACGGGAGATCCCGCCGCCGCCGCAGAGGCCGCCTCGGCCACCACCCCGAGCAGTTCGGCGCGGCCGAGCACCTGCGGCGCCGGCGGCGGGACAGGCTCTGGCGCGGGAGCCGCGGCAGGCGGAGGCGCCGGCGCGGGAGCGGCCGCCTCCTCGCGCCGCGAACAGCCGGCGAGCAGGGTCAGCACGGCGGCCGACGCAGCGAGCTTGCACCCCCTGATGAAATCCATGCGCGCCACGATAGCAGACGCCGCAGAGGTGACCTACGCTGGGTCGATGAGCTTCGATCAGGCCGCCGCGCTTGCCGTCCTGGTCGCCGTCATGGCGGCCCTGATCTGGAACCGGCTCCGCGCGGACGTGGTGGCGCTGGCCGGCGCTGCGGCGCTGCTGGGGCTGGGCGTGATCCGCCCCGTGGAGGCGCAGGGCGCGTTCGCCAGCCCAGCGCTGATCGCGCTCGCCTCGCTGTTCGTCATTGCCTACGCCATGGAGTTGTCGGGGCTACTCGACGCCCTGATCGCCATCTCCATTCGGCTCTGCCGGCGGCTGGGGGCCGCAGGGATCTGGCTTGTGATCGTGTTCTGCGGCGCAGCCTCGGCCTTCCTCAACAATACGCCGATCGTGGTGCTCGCCGCCCCCGTCGTGCGCGACGTCGCCAATTCACTCAGCCTGCCGCCGCAGCGTTTCCTGATCCCGCTGTCCTACGTCACCATTCTGGGCGGCTCCTGCACCCTTATCGGCACTTCGACCAACCTGCTGGTCAACGACATGGCCCGCAGCGCCGGCCAGCCCGGGTTCAACCTGTTTGATGTCACGCCCGTGGCGCTGGTCATCGCCGCCGTTGGCGCCGTCTACCTGGTGCTCGTGGCTCCGCGCCTGCTTCGCGCCCGAGACGGCGGCCCCCCGCCCAGCGTGGCCCAGGCGGTGGAGGACGCTGCCGGCAGCCGCGACGTGTCGGTTGGTGACGCCAGCCTCTTCGTTGAGCGCCGGCCGCTGGACCTGAAGCGCGCTCTCGCGTCGCTTGGAGTCTTCGTGGCTGTGGTGATGGTCGCGGCCCTGGGATACGCGCCCATCGCCGCCACCGCCTTCACCGGCGCAGTGGTGTTGATCCTCACCCGCGTGATCAGCGCGGATGAGGCCTACCGCGGTCTCCGACCTGAGATCCTGATCCTGATCGCTGGCATGGTCGTGGTCGGGCTGTCCCTGGAGGTCTCCGGCCTCGCCGCCGTCGCGACCGATCGGCTGGCGGTGGTGGTTCAGGGCCTCGGCCCGCAACTCGCGCTGGCCCTGTTCTACGCGGTCACGCTGCTGCTGACCGAGGTCCTCTCGAACGCCGCGGTCGCCGTTCTGCTAACGCCCGTGGCCGTGGCGCTGGCCGAGAGCCTGGGGGTCAGCCCGCAGCCGTTCATAGTTGGCGTGATGATGGCGGCCAGCGCCGCCTTCGCCACGCCGTTCGGCTATCAGACGAACGTCCTGGTCTATGAGATGGGCCGCTACAGCTACATGGACTTCGTGCGCGTGGGCCTGCCGCTGAACCTGCTCACGGGCGTGGCCGCCGTGCTGGCCATCCCGGCCTTCTTCCCGTTCTAATCCGTCAGCGGGCGCCCAGATTCTTGCGCAGGACGGCCCAGATGATCAGCAGGAAGGCCGCCAGGCGCAGCAGGTAGATGGGGGCCTGGCTCTCGCTCGGTATGCCGGTTAGCATCGGCAGCGGCTGCGCCACGCCCAGCAGGACGAACGCCGCGGCGAAAGCCGAGAACAGGCCGTCTCCCGTCCGCCGCCAGAACCGCAGGAAGAACAGCGCCGCCATCAGGAAGCCGCCTGTCAGGAGGCCGTTGATGAAGCCCCAGACCTCGGGGCTCTCGTTGGGTATCACTGCTCGGTCTCCCACACGAAGCCGTACAGCAGGATGGCCAGCGCCAGACCTGAGGTCGCCTGGCGCAGGGGCGTCAGGTAGGCGTCCGGAAAGACAACCATGTCAGCCACCAGGAACAGGTTGTTCAGCGCGAGGAAGCCGAAGCTGACCGCCGTCCACAGCAGGAGCTTGGCCCGGCTGCGGGCATATGCCCTCGATAAAAGGCCCGCGCAGACCACGCTGGTGGTCAGGCAGAGGAGATAGACGGCGGCGGGCGCCCAGTCGCTCATTTGCCATCCCCCCGGAACTTGAACGCGTCGGCCAGCCCCTGCAGCGGATTGGCCGGCTTGGCGATGATGTTGATAACCGACACCGGCCGCTCGCGGTAGGCCGCCTCCAGCTGCTGACAGAGCTCGGCCAGCAGCGGGCTCACCGGCGCGTAACCGTAGCAGCCATCGTCGTCGGCCCGCACGAGGCCGCCGCGCTCGAACCGCCCGAGGTTATCGTGCACCACCACCTGGCTCGCCCGCAGCTCGCGCACGAGATCCCCCGGCGGCCAGCAGCGCGCCGCGTCCCGCTTGAGCAGCAGCAACAGCTCGAGCGCCCAGACCGAGCGCACGTGCTCCCGCACGAACTCTGCAAGTTCCTGATCCGAGGCCAAACCGCGCCCTTCGCTGAACAGCGGCCGGACCGTAGCGGCTGAACCCTACGGATCAAGCCTGACCATTGGATTTTGTCGCAGACTTGGCCGCAGAGCCGGTCTGTGGCCATGTGATCGCCGACAACAAAAGGGGGGAACCTGACATGACGCCGATCTTCCGAATGACACTGGCTGCCGCTGCGGCGCTGACGCTCACCTCCGGCGCCGCTCGGGCGGCGGAGTTCGTCACCATTCCGCTCGAGACGGTCGTGAACGCCACCCCGGACACGGTTTGGAAGAAGGTCGGCGGCTGGTGCGACATCGGCGCCTGGATGAAGACCAGCTGCGTGGTCACTTCGGGCGGCAATGACGTGGGCTCCATCCGCCGAATCGCGGACCGCATCGACGAGTTGCTCGTGGCCAAGACCGCCTGGTCCTACACCTACAGCCAGCCGAAGAGCCCCATCGATTATCACGGCACGGTCGAGGTGCGGCCCGAGGGCAGGGGCAAGTCCCGGTTGCTCTACACCCTGGTTTATGACGTCGAGCCGCTGAAGACCGCGGAAGCCAAGGCCGCGGACCGAGAGCGCCGGACCAGGACGTTCAACGGGGTGCTGCAGACCATGAAGGGCATCGCGGAAGCCAAGTGAGACCCGGGCTGGCCGAGCGACGAACTTAGCGCTCGATTTTCATCCATCGATGAAATAAAAACGGCGTTAGCTCAACACGTCGGAGGCTCCGATGGACGCGCTAGCCCGCCCGGTCGTTCCGCCCGTGCCGAAGGTTCACACCCGACCGGTGAACCCGCTGCAGCTCATCTGGGGCATGTCCACCAACCCCCTGACCATCTGGTCCGAGCAGGACTTCGACGTCCTGGTGCAGAAGAACCAGGTGCTCGGCCGTGAGAACTGGCTGGTGAACGACCCGGCCTGGGTCCGCCACGTGATGCACGAGGCAATGCACCGCTACCAGCGGCCGCTGGCCTCGGCGCGGCCCGTGAGGGCTGTGGTTGGCGACGGGGTTCTGCTGGCCGAGGGCGACGCCTGGCGCACCCAGCGGAAGATGCTCGCGCCCCTGTTCAGCCCCGGCCACGTCGGCCTGATGCTGCCCCACTTCCAGGCGGCGGCCGAAGCCCTCGTGAAGCGGCTCGAGGGGCGACCGTCGGCCAACCTGTCGGCCGCCTTCCACGAGGGCACGCTGGACGCCGTCTTGCGTGCGCTGTTCTCGCTGCCGGACAATGAGCAAGGCGCCCGGCTCGCCCGCCTTGTCCGTCACTTCCTGGAACGCGCAGGTCGGCCGAACATCTTCGATGGCTACGCCAACAGCCACGAGGACTTTGCATTCGCCCAGGCGGGCCGGCGCAGGTTCCAGACTCAGTGGCAGGCCGGGGTCGACGCCATCGTCGCGGCGCGCAAGGCTGCCCCACCGCCAGGTGAGCACCGCGACCTGCTCGACCTTCTGCTCGCCGCGCGGGACGCCGAGACGGGCGCGCCGCTGACCGACGTCGAGGTGCGCGACCAGGCCGCAACCATGCTGTTCGCCGGCTTCGAGACGACCTCGCGCCTGCTGTTCTGGGCCTCTTGGCTGCTGACGCTCGATCCGCTCGAGCAGGACCGCCTGAGGAGCGAGATCCGCGCATTCCCGCCGGAGCGAGTGGCCAGCCTGGAGGATCTCCACCATTGGCCGCGGCTGCGCTTGGTGCTGCTCGAGACCATGCGGCTCTACCCGCCCGTCATCTTCCTGCTGCGTCAGGCGGTGGAGGCCGACGAGATCGATGGCGCTCCGGTGACGCCAGGCGCCCTCGTCTGGATGAGCCCGTGGGTGATTCACCGCCACCGAAGGTTCTGGGAGCAGCCGAACGCCTTCATGCCCGACCGCTTCGCCGGGCAGGCCTCACCCTGGACAGGCGGTCAGCCCTTCGTTCCGTTCGGGGTTGGCCCACGGATCTGCATCGGGGCGAGCTTCGCCTTGGCCGAAGCCCAGATCATGCTGGCCACCCTGCTCTCGCGGTTCGAGATCAGCCTGGTGTCGTCGCGGCCGGTCATGCCGGTCGCCGCCGTGACGACGCGCCCGGACCACGAACCCCAGTTCCGCCTCAGCCCTGTCTAGCTGCGGCCGATGAGGCCCCGCACCTCGCGGGCGAAGTTCACCGGATCAAACGGCTTGGTGAGGACGCCCACTGCGCCGGCCTCGATCAGCGGCCGATGCTCGGCCGCCTGGGCACGAGCGGTGACGAAGATCGCCGGCGTGTCCGCATGACCGAGTGTCTCGCGCAGCGCGGCGAGGGTCGCAGGGCCGTCCATCTGCGGCATCATCACGTCCAACAGGAAGACGTCTGGCGCGAAACCGCCCCGCACCACCTCAACCGCCGCCCGGCCGCCGTCGGCCACCCGCACCTCGATCTCCGGATCAAGGCCGAGGGCCAGTTCGGCCACCTCGCGAATGAACTCGTCGTCCTCCACGTACAGCACCTTCAGAACGCTCACGCTGTCTCCTTCGCCCCGGCCAGGGCTTTCACGGTGTTGCTGAGCGCGTCGAAACTCACTCGCGACTTCGTCAGCACCGCCTGCACCTGCCCCACCATGGCCTCGTCGATCTCCTGCCCGGAGTAGATGATCACCGGCGTCTGCGTTCCCTCGCGGGTGAGCTCTGGGATCAGGTCGAGTCCGGAGCCGTCGGGCAGGCCCACATCGAGGATGATCAGGTCCGGGCGCCGGCTGCGGATCGCCTCGCGGGCCGCAGAGAGCGTAACGGCGGTCCGCACCCGACCCGCGCCGGCCAGCGAGGCGCGCACGACCTGGGCGAGGTCGGCGTCATCATCCACGTGCAGGATGTCGAGGTCGCTGCGGCCCGCGATGGCCGCCGCCACAGCGTCGCTCAGCCGACCGAGGTCCACCGGCTTCACGAGCCAGTCGGCGACCGCGACGCTGCTCATGCCGGCGCTCGCGTCGCCGGTGATCACAACGACGGGGAGGCGGCGGTGCTCCGGATCCTCACGCAGCCGGGAGACGAGCGAAAGGCCGTTGCCGTCCGGCAGATGGAGGTCGAGCAGCAGTGCGTCGAAGCTCCCGTTCTCCAGCGCCTGTTCGGCCTCGCGGATCGAGCGCGCGCGGGTGACATCAAACCCGTTCATCGCCAGCCCCGCGCCGACGACCTCCGCGGCATGGTCGTCGTCCTCGCACAGCAGCAGCCGGCCGCGTCGCGTCGCGCCGTCCGGCTCGGCCGCGAGGGGCAGCTCCAGCGTAAAGCAAGCGCCCTTGGGCCCGCTCTCCGCCAGCCGCAGCAGGCCGCGGTGGCGCTCAGCGATCTCGCGCGAGATCGCCAGGCCGAGGCCGGAGCCGCCGGCGCTTCGCTGTGACGAGCCATCCGCCTGGGCGAAGCGGCTGAACAGCGCGGCCTGGAAGGCCTCCGGCACCCCGGGGCCCTGGTCGCGGACACTCACGGTGGCGCGGCCATCGCGCACGGCGACCGCCAGTTCCACCGCCCCGCCCTCCGGCGAGAACTTCACGCCGTTGGAGAGCAGGTTCGCGAGGATCTGGATCAGCCGATCCATGTCCCCGGACACGATCACCGGCGCCTCAGGCGCCTGCATGCCGATCTGCACCCGCCGTTCCAAGGCGAAACCGCTCATGGTCTCGACGGCGCGCTCGGCGGCGACCCGCAGGTCCGTGGGTTGCATGTCGAACGCGATCTTGCCGGACGAGATCTTCTGGATGTCGAGCAGGTCGTTGATCAGCCGGACCAGCCGATCGGACGAGGTCCTCGCGATGTAGATCAGGCGCTTGGCCTTCTCCGGCAGCTCGCCCGCCGCGCCGGCGTCCAGCAGGCCGAGCGATCCCGCGATGGAGGTCAGCGGCGTACGCAGCTCGTGGCTCACTGTGGAGACGAACTCGTCCTTCAGCCGCTCGGCCGTCTTGCGTTCGGTCACGTCGCGGATGGCGGCGACCACGTGGGTCCCGTCGCCCAGCTTCATGGCCCCTAGGCCCACTTCGGCCGGGAAGGTCGATCCGTCGCTGCGCCGGCCGGTGAATTCACGCACGGCCTCGATCGCCCCGCCGTCCGCCCGCAGGCGCTGGAGGAACAAGCCCTCACCCGGCGCGAGGTCGACGAGCACCGAGGAGTCCCGGCGGATCAATTCCTCTCGGCTGTAGCCGAACATCCGCTCGGCGGCCGTGTTGATCGTCTCGATCGTCCCGCTTGGATTGAGCGTCACCATGGCGTCCATGGTGCTCTCGAAGATAGCCTCGCGGCGCGCCGACTGCTGCGCCAGGTCGGCGAGCACCGCTTCGCGCGCGAAGTTCTGCCGTCGCACCAGGAGGGCGGCCGCCACCAGGTTTCCGAGCAGCAGGACGATAACGGCGGCGGCGGCCAGCTCTACCTGCGACTCGCGCCGGTGGGCGGCGGCCTGCCGCTGCCGGAGCGCGGCGGACTCGCCGTCCATCATGTTCCCAAGAGTGCGCCGCAGCGCGTCCATCGCGCGCTTGCCCTGTTCGGTGGCGACGTACTCGGTGGCAGCCTCGGCGCCGGCGGTCCGGCGGATGGAGATCCCCTCCGCCATGCTGTCGACCTTGGCCGCGACCTGCTCCTTCAGCGTGGCGAGGCGGGCGGTCTGCACGGCGTCCCCCCGGAGCTCGCTCTCGAGCCGCCGCATCTCGTCCTGCAGATCGCTCATAGCGGCCGCGTAGGGCTCGAGGAAGTTTTCGCGGCCGGTGATGACGAACCCCCGCTGGCCCGTCTCGGCGTCCTGCATCAGGGAGAGCACATGCTGCATCTGAGCGCGACGCTCGTAGGAGGCCTCCTCCTCCAGGCGCAGTTCGGCCGCACTGCGCACGCTGGCCAACATCAGCACGGCCGCAAGCAGCACCAGCGTTGGAGCCAGCACGAGGGACAGCAGGCTCGCCAAACGGTAGCCCCGCCGCGCCCGGTCGGCCTGGGTGGTCCCCCTGGTGGTCGTCATGCCGCTTTGCTCCGCCCGCGTCAGGATCCCATAGCGGTTCGGGCGCAGCTCAGCCTTGGGACAGATCGGCGCGGGCGGCCCGGCCTGGGGTTTGAGCGGCTAGTTCGGAACCGGCGCCTGGTCGCGCGGCCCTTCGTTGACGCTCGCCATCGCGGCGTCGGAGCTCTTGCCGACGGTGGCCGCCTGCGCCGCTTCCTGGCGCTTGGCCTCGTCGAGCACGACGGCGGAGACCGCCTTGTTCTCGGGTGAATTGCGGGCGCTGCCGCCGCTCACCGTGTTGCAGGCGGCGAGCGGGAGGGCGAAGGCGACGAGAACGAGGCAGAGCGGGCGCAGCATGATGAAGGGCTCCTTCGGCGACCCAACGCCTAAGGCTGCATCAAGGCTCCGCCGCAGAGCCAACCTTCAGGCTGCGAGCTCGAACCGCCACGGCTCCTGCCGGCCCTGGGCGGCGGCCAACTGCGCATCGGCGAAGGCCCAGTTGGCGACGGTGTCAAACCACCCCTCCAGGAAGCCTTTCCGATCCTGCTTGTAGTCGAGGTAGTAGGCGTGCTCCCACAGGTCACAGACCAGCAGCGGGATCTGCGGCTTGCCCGCCAGCGTGCCGCCGTCGTGGGTGTCGAGCACCGCCAGCCGACCGTCCTCGACGGCCAGCCAGACCCAGCCCGACGCGAAGTGGTCGGAACCGACCTGCACAAACTGCGCGCGCAGCTGATCCAGTCCGCCGAAGCCCTCGTCGATCAGCCGCTGCAACCCGGCGCCGGGCGCCTGCCGGTCCGGCGTCATGCAGGTCCAGAAGAAGGCGTGGTTCCAGGCCTGGCCGGCGTTGTTCAGGAGCTTGCGCTCGCCGCGCGTCTCGGCCTCGGCGATGATCTCCTCCAGGCTGCGGCCCTCCAGCCCCTTCTCGCCAGCCAGCTGGTTGGTGACGTCCACGTACTTGGCGTGGTGCTTGTCGTGGTGCGTCCGCATGGTGGTCGCCGAGACGGTCGGCTCGAGCGCCTCGTAGGCATAGGGCAGCGGCGGCAGCTTGATCATTGCCTGGCTCCTCACGGTCTGGGGGTTCGCCCCCTAAACCGCGCCGGCCGGGGCCCGTTCCGCCGCCACGAACGCAAGGACGCGTGAATAGGTCTCTTCAGGCGAGAGCCGCGTGGTGTCGAAGCGCAATGTGGCGTCTCCCCCTCGGTCGATCAGCACCCTCCCCTTGCGTGCGCCGGTGAACTGCGCCGGGTCCGTTAGCTTCCGCCGGGCGGCGCGATCGGGCGAGGCGATGCGGCGGTCCAGCTCCTCGGCCTGGCAGTCCAGCACGACCACCAGGAGCCGCGACCCGCGCAGGCCCGCAAGCTCCGCCCAGGCGTCCCAGTTCTCGTTACCCCAATCGGAGTCCGTCATGTGGGCGTTGGTCACCACGACGGGGACCGCCTGCGGCAGCTCCAGCACGCGCTGGAAGGCGATCGCGCGCACGGCCCTGAGCGTCTCGAAGTACGCCGGCGACTTCATCTCGGTCAGCGCCAGGGCCAGGTTATAGACGGAGTGGTTGTCCACCAGCTTGCCGCCGATCGCCTCGGCCAGGCGGCGGCCAAGAGTCAGCTTTCCCGCGCCCGGGTAGCCGTTGATGTGTACGACGAGGCTCATGCGGCGCGCGGGTAGAGGATGATCTGCGTGCAGCGGAACGCCGCCATCAGCTTGCCGGTGGCCCCGTCCTCCATGCGTGCGTCCCACACCTGGGTGGTCCGGCCGCCGTGCAACAGTTCGGCGGTGCAGACCGCCAGGCCGGAGCGCAGGGTGCCTGTGAAGTTGCACTTCACCTCGGCCGTGGTGAAGCCGCTCGCCCCTTCCGGCCAGGCCGTGGACACCCCGTAGGCGCAGAGGATGTCGGCCACCGAAAGGACCGCCCCGGCCAGCAGGAAGCCGGTGTGCGCCACCAGGTCCTCGCGCACCTCGAAACGTCCCACGACCCGCCCGTCGGCGACTTCGGTGATCTCCAGGCCGAGGTGAGCCGGCAGCTTGCCGACATTGGCCCGGTTCAGGTCGGCGACGCTGGTGCGGTTGGTCGTGGACGGCATATCTCCCCCTTGTCGCTCGCTGGCGGGCTCACGACGGCCCGCCCCGTGATTGTCATGACAGATGCAGGCAGACTGGCCTCCATGACATTTAAGGCTATGGGTTCCCCCATGCGCACCGCTCTCCTCACTGCCGCCTTCGCCGCCTTGGCTGTTCCGGCCTTCGCCCAGACCGTCTCCACCGCTCCGATCGCCCCGGAGCGCCTCTCCGAGCACACCCGGATCCTATCGGGGCCCGAGTTTCACGGCCGCGCGCCGGGCGGGCCCGGCGAGCAGGCGACGGTCGACTACGTGGTCGCCCAGTTCAAGGCGCTCGGACTGAAGCCGGCCGGCGACAACGGCGGCTGGACGCAGTCCGTGCCGCTGGTCCGCACGAGGGTCCGCCCCGAGGCGAAGGTCGAGCTCACCATCGGCGGCGAGGCCCAGCCCCTGACCCAGTTCAAGGAGGTCCGGCTCCACGCGCTACGGCCCGATGCGAGGGTCCAGGTCGCCAACGCCCCGCTGGTCTGGGTCGGCTACGGCGTCACCGCACCCGAGCGTGGCTGGGACGACTTCAAGGGCGTCGACCTGAAGGGCAAGGTCGCCGTGATGCTGATCAACGACCCCGACTTCGAGGCCAAGCCGGGCGAGCCGGTGGCTGGCAAGTTCGGCGGCCCGGCCGCAACCTACTACGCCCGATGGACCTACAAGTACGAGGAGGCCATGCGGCAAGGCGCTGTGGGGGCCTTGATCGTCCACGAGACGGCCGGGGCGGCCTACGGCTGGGGCACCATCACCGCCTCCAACGGCGAGAGCTACGACGTCCAGCGAGCTGACCCGAGCCGCGAGAAGCTGACCTTCGAAGGCTGGATGACCCGCGAGCTGGCGGCGGACCTGTTCCGCAGGTCCGGTTTGGACTTCGAGGCCGAGAAGGCCCGCGCGCGAACCGCGGCCTTCAAACCCGTGACGCTGAAGGGCGCCACGCTCTCCGTCGACCTCACCGTGGAGACCGAGAAGCTCTCCAGCCGCAACATCCTGGCGGCCCTCCCCGGCAAGTCGCGCCCGCAGGAGAGCATCATGTACGCGGCTCACTGGGACGCTTACGGCGTGGGTCCCGCCGACGCCCAGGGGAACACCATTCGCCCGGGGGCCCTCGACGACGCTATCGGCGTGGGCGGGGTTATCGAAATCGCCCGCGCCTTCGCGGCGGGCCCGCGCCCCGACCGCACCATCGTGTTCGCCGCCTGGACCGGCGAGGAGCGCGGCCTCCTGGGCTCGGAGCACTACGCCCGGAAGCCGAGCTACCCCCTGGAGACCACGGTGGCGAACTTCACCCTCGACGTGCTGCAGCCGCTGGGTCCCGCCAAGGACGTGGTCCTGGTCGGCGCCGGTCAGAACGAGCTCGAGACCCACCTCGCCCGCGCCGCGGCGAAGCAGAACCGGGTGGTCACGCCCGACGCGCACCCGGAACGGGCGCTGTTCTATCGCGCCGACCACTTCTCCCTGGCGAAGCGCGGTGTGCCGGTACTGCTGCTGATGGCGATGGGCGGCGCGCCGGACCTGGTGCAGGGCGGCCGCGCGGCTGGCGACCGCTGGGTCGCCGACTACACCGCCCGTTGCTACCACCAGACCTGCGACGCCTGGAGCAAGGACTGGGACCTGCGCGGCGCCGCCCAGGACGTGGCGCTGGTCTACGAGGCGGGCCGCGATCTCGCGACGACGCGGCAGTGGCCGCAGTGGAACGCCGGCGCCGAGTTCAAGGCCCTGCGCGACCAGACCGCCGCCCGGCGGAAGCCCTGACCAGAAAGGTCTCGCCGGGCGCTTGCGTGGCGCCCGGCGTCTCCCCCTTCGGCGTGGGACAGGCGCCAGATTCCGCATGCGGCGCGGCCGCGCGTGGTCTAGATGCGGGTCCCGCCTATGACCGCCACCCCTCCCTTCGCTGCATCCGACGCCGAGTACGAGGCCTGGGCCCGGCGCGAGCTGGCGCACTGGCGCGAGGCCGTACTCAAACCTCCCGGGCCCATCGACAAAGCCGCCCGCGGCGTGCAGCAGCGGATCAATCGCGCGATCCCGGAACGCGTACACCAGTCCGTCACGACTGTTATCGAGCGCCTCACGCGGACCCTGCTCACCGGGGCGGACCTCACCACCGGCGAGCCGCACCATGGCCTCTCGCTCCGCCAGCGCGACGAGCGCGCGCGGCGCGTGATCGAAGGCTTTCGCACGGCCGCGGCCGTGGAGGGCGGGGTCACCGGAGCCGGCGGCTTCCTGATGGCCATGGCCGACTTCCCCGCCCTGCTCACTGTGAAGGTGAAGCTGCTGTTCGACCTGGCCGCGATCTACGGTCGAACCGGCGAGGACCTCTCCGAGCGCCTGTTCCTGCTGCACGTCTTCCAGTTGGCCTTCTCTGGCGCGGGGCGCAGGTCCGAGGTCCTGCACGCGCTTGAGGGCTGGGACTCCCGCGTGCATCCGGAGTCCTACGAGGGGTTCGACTGGCGGCGGTTCCAGCAGGAATACCGTGACTACATCGACCTGGCGAAGCTCGCGCAGATGCTGCCCGTAGTGGGCGCCCCCGTCGGCGCCGTGGTCAACTGGCGGCTCACCGAACGCCTGGGGGACACCGCCATGAACGCGTACCGCATGCGGGTGCTGGGGTGAGGGCGGTTCTCGTGCTGGCCGCTCTGCTGGTGGGCGCGGCGGCCCCGGCGCGGATCACAGACGCCCAGGTCCGCGCCTTCGTGACGCGTCAGCAGGAGGCCTGGAACGGACGGGACGTGAACGCCTGGGCCGCCCTGCACAGCGCCGACGCCCGGTTCACTGACCAGACCCGCACCGGCAAGGGCGAGATCGTTTCCTACGGGACCAGCACCTTGGCCCAGGCGAAGGCGCAGGCGCGGCGCGTGGTCTCCAAGTCGGAGGTGCGCGAGGTTGGACAGGTCGAGAGGGTAGAGATCGCCCCCGATGGCCGCTCAGCGCGCGTGACCTTGCGCAAGGTCACGCGCATCACCGCGGCGGGCCGGGTCCGCGCCTCCTGCGCAGTCAGCGTCCAGGGGATCGTGCTCGCCGGCGGACGGCTCGTCTCGAAGGGAAGGACCGACACCCTCTACCGCTGCCCGCGCTAGCCGCTTCGGCGGAGCGTTGACCCCACACCCGGATTGGGTGTCCGGAGCTGGGCAGGCTCGAGGCGGCTCAGCCGCTGGGTCGTTCCTTGACCACGCCCTGGAGACGTTCGGTGGAGAGCACGCGGACGCCCGAGGGGGTCCTCTCCACCCAGCCCTCGTTCATCCAGTCCCGGAGCTTGCGATTGACCTTCTCGCGGCTGACGCCGACGCGGCGCGCCATTTCCGTCTGGGTGAGCGCGATCAGGCCGCGGGCGCTTTGCTCCGCAAGCAACAGGCGCGCCAGGCGGCCGCCCAGGTCGAGCGTGGTGCGGGCCTCGAGGTCGGCATTGGTGGCGCGCAGCCGCCGGCTCAGTTCGGCCACCAGGGCCACCGCCGCCTTCGGCTCGGCCTCCAGCACCTCCAGCAGAGCCGCACGCGGGATGCGCCATAGGCGCGTCTTACGGGTCGCGACCATGTCGGCGGAGCGCGGCCCGCCGTCCAGCACAGCCATCTCGCCCACCACCGCGCCGCGGCCCAGCGCCGTCAGCCGGATCTCGCGCCCGCCCGCCGTGGTCGACCGGATCTCGACCTCGCCGTCGAGCACCACGAACACAGCGTCACCTGGATCGCCCTCGTGGGCCAGGGTCGCACCAGCCGCCAGCGCCACCGCGCCACCGCGCCGGGCGAGCGTCGCCGCGGCCTCAGCCGAGATGTGCTTGAGCACCTCGCTGGCGGCCAGGGCGCCGCGCACCTGCTCGAATTCATCAACAACGTGGGTCGCCACGCCCGTCTCCGTCCCGGCAATCCGGGCTCGCACAACATGACTCGATCTGCCCGTCCGGGCCATCCCGTATGCGGGCGTGGGGGGGGGGCCGCGAGCGTGGCCGCTGTCGACTGTTTCATCCGCCGCCCTTCCCCCGAAAGCCGCCGTGCCTATGGAGAGGGTGGGCGCATCAAAGCTGTGCCGAGGGTGACAGCGGCGAAAGCCTTCAAGCCGGACGGTGGAACCGCTAGGCTGGCCCCATGCCTACCCGCCGCACCCTCGTCGCCGCCGGCCTCGGCCTCGCCGCCGCTCCCGCGCTCGCCGTCGCCCAGACCTCCGGGGCACAGCCTTCCGCGATCCAGGCTCCCACCACCGAGGCTGCGCCGGGGACGGCGCGGGTCGCCCTGACCACCGCCGAAGGCGTCATCGTGCTCCAGCTCGAGCAGGCGAAGGCGCCGATCACGGTGGCCAACTTCCTGAAGTACGTGGACCGCAAGCTCTACGACGGCGCGAGCTTCTACCGGGCCTCGACCCCGCCCGGCGGCGCAAAGGACTACGGACTGCTGCAGGGCGGCTTGCAGAACGACCCCAAGAAGGTGCTGCCGCCCATCGCTCACGAGAGCACGCTGAAGACCGGCCTGAGCCACAAGGACGGCACCATCGCCATGGGCCGGCATGCTCCGGGCACGGCCCAGGCCGACTGGTTCATCTGCGTCGGCGATCAGGCCTACCTCGACGCGGACCCGAAGGACCCCAGGAACCCCGGCTTCGCGGCGTTCGGCCGGGTGGTCGAGGGCATGGACGTCGTGAAGCGGCTGCTCGCCATGCCCGTCGATCCCAACAGAGGCGAGGGCTCGATGAAGGGCGAGATGCTCGTGCGGCCGGTGCGGATCGCCTCGGCGCGGCGCGTGACCGGCGCCTAGGCTACTGCGCTCAGGTCGTCGCTCTCGCGGGAGAGCGCACGGGCCAGCGCCGTGAGCAGGCCCGCCGCGGTGATCGGCATCGGCATGTGCAGGTCGGCCCCAGCCGCGATGGCGGCGGCGGCCGCACCGCCATCCCTGGAGACCGCCAGCACCGGCGCCCGGCGGCCGCGGCCCTCGGGCTCGCTGCGGCGGATGACGCGGATGCCGTTCAGGCCGTCGCCCATCTCCACATTCATCAGGATCAGGTCGAAGCTCTGCGCGGCAGCCATCTGCGCGGCCTCGGCGCCCGAGTGAGCCTCGGAAAGTTCGATATCCACGTCCGTCTCGGCGAACACCAGGCGCACACCGTGGCGGCGGGCCGGGTCGGCGTCGGCGGACAGCACGCGGATGCGCCCCGCCAGCGGCGCGGCGGCAGCCTGCGCCTTGACCATCGGGTTCTCGACCTTCGCCTTCACGGTTTTCGCCTTCCGGACCTTGGCGATCGGCGCGACGGGCTCGTCGAGCACAGCCTCGGCCACCAGTACGTCCAGCGACTGGGCGGCAGTCTCGATAACGGCGATCATCTTTTTGAGGTCGGGGGTGTCGCAGACCTTGGTCAGCACCTTCGCCGCGCCCAAGAGCCCGTCGAGCGGTGCGCGCACCTCCGGCCCTAGGTCGGCGAGCATCACGGACTTGTTCTGCGCCTGCGCGATCGAGTCCTCCAGGCAGGTCAGGGTCTGCTCCAGCTCGCGGTAGGCGAAACGGTTGTGGTCCTCGGCCCGCTTGCGGCGCAGCTGCATCTCCACCCGCGCGGCGGCGACCTCCATGTCTACCGGCTTGGTGATGTAGTCGTTGGCCCCCATCAGCAGGGCCTCGACCACGTCCTCGCTCGCCGACTTGGCCGTGACCATCAGGACCGGCAGCTGGTTCTCGCTGTGCTCCTCACGGATCCGGCGCAGGACCTCCAGCCCGTCCACGCCCGGCATCATGATGTCGAGCAGCACGATGTCGAACGGCTCGCGGGCGATCAGGTTGAGGGCCGAAAGCCCGTCCACGGCTTCCACCACCTCGTAGCCCAGGCGGGTGAAGCGGCGGTTCAGGATGATCCGGTTGTCCTCGGTGTCGTCGACGACGAGGAGGCGGGGCAGGGCTTGCGGCTGCATGAACTCACGCACGGCTGGGGGCGCAAATGCGCCGGTGGGGCTCGCACCCACTCTCCATCCGCACGCTTAAGTATCGGTGTATGGCGAAGGACAACCGCCGATTAACCCCGTGAGCAACTCCGGTGTGCGGCGCGCTGGCCGCAGCAGCAGCGTGTCCGCCAACTAAACATTTGTGTGAGCGGTTTTGGGCGGGATCAGGCGGAACCGTGAGCGTGGCCACGCTTTTACGGCGCAGTTCAGGAGAAACGTTTTTGATCCGGCATCTTGACAACGCTCGAAAGGCCCGCGGCGAGGTTCGCGTCTGCTTGGTCAAGGGCCTGGCCCGCTGCCGGCGCGCCATCCTCGGGGGCCGCCGCGAGACCGCGGCCGAATTCCGTCCGTTCGTCTTCCCGCATCCCCGCACCCAGCACCGTCAGGAGCTGCAGCGGCTCGAGCGGGAACACTTTCCTCTCTGGCGCCCGGACCCGGCGAAGGTCCGCGCCCTACAGTCCCACTGCGCGTGATCCACGCGCCAGGAGCAACCCCGTGAAAACCCGCACCCCGCGTTCATTCCAGGTCGTCTACCGCCGCCGCAAGGTGATCCAGCGGCCTGACATCCGCCCTCACCGGTCGCTTACCGCCGCTCGCCCCGACACCGACCTCAGCGGCCTGATCCTCTACGGCCAGGGCTGAGCCGCCGTCCGGGCTCCACAAGCCCGTCGTCCCATCGCCCTAGCATTGCTGCCCCTGGCGCCTTGCCTCGGAGCGGCGCGTTGCGCCGGGGCGACGGAAGAACGTGGCGAGCCTAGACCTCGACATCGCCCAGCGATCGACACCCACAGCCGCACCCGGAGCCCGTGGCGCTCTCTGAGCGTGTGCGCGGCGAGATCATCGTGTCGCGTTTGCTGAGGCGCTGACCGGGCGCTGGACGGCCACGCCGAGCGCCCGGTCAGCCTGCACCCTCAGCCCGGCCACCGCAGTCACCTGCAGGCGCTGCGCCCTTCCTGCTGCGCGCCACACAAGACAAAGCCCCGCCATCCCAAGGACGGCGGGGCCGCTGATGCCTGCCGGCGGGTATGAACCGCGCCGGCGCTGAACACTCGATCTTAGTGCTTTTCGGCCATCGCGCCGGTGGCGGGATCGGTCGACGGCGTGTTGGCGGTCGTGGCGCCGCCGTCGGCGTTGCCGGCCTTCTGCTCGATGGCGTCGGCCTGGGCGTTCAGCTGGGTTTCCTGGGCTTCGTTCGGCGTCGCGGCGGCCTGCGCTTCCAGGCTGTCGGCCTTGGTTTCGGCGACCTTGTCAGCTTCGCTGTTGCTGCAGGCGGCCAGGCTCAGGGCCGCGCAGGCGGCGGCGATCGCAGTAATGACGCGCATCGGAAGATTCTCCATTGTTAAGTCCCCCGCAGCTTCAGCGCACGAAGTCGTGATTGGTTTCATTTGTTAAGTCGGGAGCGGTTTGCAGCCGCCAGCACGGGCGCCGTGATCCCCTGCCGCAACAGCGCCAGCGGCGCGCCCCACTCGAAGTCCGGATGCGGCTCGGTCAGGAACAGGTAGACGGCCCAGGGGTCGTCCCCAAGGAGTCGAAACAGCGTCGGCATGGCCGGCAGCAGGGATCGGTCGCTCGACACCTGCCACATCGGCGCCCGCAGGCAGTCGGGACCTACCTCGAAGGCCAATACCTGCCGCGCTCGTCGGCGGCGCTGCAACTCGGCGTGGCAGAGACCCGCCAGCTGGCCGAACGCGTCGCCGCAGAGCATCTCCGCCCGCTGCAGGATGGCGGCCTGGAGGTCGGGCGGCCGAGCTCTCTCTCCAGGACGCGCAAGGCCGCCCGAGTCCGCCACGCTTGCACCCACCCCCGCACGCCGATTTCATCAGACGCCGCCTGCATCCTGCGCGGCGGGCGGGGCGAAGTCCTGTGACCGGCGTCACAGACACACGGGCCGCCGTCGCGGCAGCGGCGCGCGGGCAGGTTCAGCGCGGAGCGGCGGCTAGCGCCTCAGCCACCTCGGCCCGAGCCCGATCCATGTCCTGCCGGAACAGCGGCGAGGCGTGCTCGGCGGCGTACACCACGGCGCCCGCCACCAGCCCGGCTTCGGCGGCGCTGTAGGTGTGGGAGCCGCAGATCCAGCGGCTCTCGGCGAACTCCCGACCGCGTGCGTAAAGCGCGCCGGCGCGCTGCGGCGCCAGCTCCGCGAGGATCATCGCCACGTGCTCGCCGTGCGCAGCGTGGCCCGACGGATAGTCCGGGTTCAGCGCCAGGTCCGGCCGCTTCGCTTCGCAGATCTCGGCGTCGCCTCCGAGGTATGGCCGCCGCGTCTTCCAATGGTGCTTGGCGTTGCTGACCACCGAGCGGTCCTCGCCGGCGCGCTCCAGCAGGGCGGCCAGCACCGGGGCGGTCTGCGGCGTGAGCCTCACGCCGAGGGCGCCGGCGAAATGGTCGAACATGTGCCCGCGAACGTCGGACGTCGCGAGCGCCCAGCGCGGGGTTCCGGCGAGCGAGCGGGTTTGCTCAAAGATCGCCCGGTCTGCGACCGCGCGTGGCGAGCCCGGCTCCGGCGGCGGCGCGAGGATCTGCCTGAGGTCGGGCCGCGCGGCCGGCTTCAGGTAACCGCGCACCGGTGTTCCCGGCGGCGCCTCGACGGGCAGGCTATGGCAATGCTCCGCCGCCCGCAGCGGATTGCACGCCGCCGCCTCGCCGCCCGTGAGCCGGACCGTGTACCCGCCCGGGAAGCGCGGGTCGGGCCACATGTAGTCGGTGGAAACGTACTGGGCGCCGCTGGCTAGAGCGGCCGTGCGCTGCGCGACGCTGGCTGCCCGCGCCGCGATGGTCTCGGCGTCGGCCCGGGTGCGGACGATGAAGCCCGCCTTCACCGCCGCGGCGATGCGGTCCTTCTGGCGGATCGGATCGTTCAGCGTCAGGTAGGCCGCCGCAGGCGAGGCCTCGTCGGTGTTCACGAACATCGCCCGGCCCTCCAGGGAACGCCGCGCGCCGCGATAGACCGCGACCTTCGCTGGGCTCTCGTCGAGGGCGAAGAACACCTTGCCGCGCGCCTCCCCCAGCCTCGGCCAGCCGCCGGCCAGGACCGCCTCGCGCAGCGTGCGCCGGCGGCCTTGCACCTGGTCCGGGGTGATCAGGCGGTCGGGCCCGAACACCGTGCGGATCTCCGCGTCCAGGGCGTCGAAGCTCGCCGGGTCGAAGGCGAGCGGCGTCACCCCGCCGGGCACGCTGGCCTGCCCCTCCTTCGCGTTGATCAGGATCAGGATCGGCGCATGGTCCGGATGCGCCTGCGACCAGGTTCGGACCACCGTGAGGCACTCCACGAAGGTCAGGCAGGAGCTGCGGAAGTCCACGTCCGGCATATGCAGGACCTTGAAGCCTGGCCGCGCGAGCGCCGCCTGCGCGGCGGGCGGCAGCGCCACGCCGCGCCCCAGCGCGGTCAGCGGCCGGGCGTAGCGGCCGCCCTGGGGGTCGTGGACGACGTCTAGCTCCAACTGGCGCGCTCCGGCGTCCAGCTGTTCCGCGATCAGCCGATGGGCGTAATCCAGGCCGAGCACCGCCGGGCCCCGCGCCGCCTGCATGGCCGCAAGCTCCTCGGGCGGGATGGCCAGCTTGTAGGAGTTGTGGGTGCCGACCGCGACCACGTCGTTCATCCGCAGCGTGGCGTCCATCCACGCCCGCACGCATGCGGGGGCCGCGTCCGCCGCCTTGGCCGCCTGCGCCGCACAGGTCGCCGGCAGACCCGCTATGGCTACCGTCGTCAGCAGTCCCAGCATCGATGCCTCCCCGAAAAGCTCTGCCCTTAGCCCGCTCACATGACGGTTCGGCGCCGCCGCCGCCCGTCTCATCGCCGGGGCCGGCGGGCTTCACGAAGCTTTGCATTAAGCGTCAACGCGCCGTCACGGACCCCGCCTAACGCCCCATCCGCCTGCCGGACGTCGACTTGGGGGCGGTCCCGGCGGTTGGAGTGAAGCCACAATGCACAGATCCCGCAAGACGCTCGCCGCCGGCGCCGCGTCCAGCATCATCGCCTCCCTGCTGATGGGCGCCGTCGCCCGAGCGGAGGAAGCCCCGGCGGCCGGCGAATTGGAGGAGGTGGTCGTCACCGGCTTCCGCGGCTCGCTCGCCGCGGCCCGGGAGCTGAAGCGTGACGCCGCCATCGCATCCGACGTGATCGTCGCCGAGGACATGGCGAAGTTCCCCGACCTGAACCTGGCCGAGTCCCTCCAGCGCCTGCCCGGGGTCGCCATCAACCGCGAGGGCGGCGAAGGCCGCCGCGTGAGCCTGCGAGGCCTTGGGCCCGACTTCACCCGCGTTCAGCTCAACGGGATGGAGGTGCTGGGCAACGTCGATTCACCGATGGACAGCCGCGGCCAGACCTCCCGTGATCGCGCCTTCGACTTCAACGTCTTCGCCTCGGAACTCTTCACGCGCGTCGAGGTGCGAAAGTCGTTCTCGGCCGAGCAGGACGAGGGCGGCATGGCGGGGACCGTGGGTCTCTTCACCGCCAAGCCGTTCAACTATGACGGCACGCGCGCGGCGCTTTCGGTCCAGGGCGGCACCAACTCCGCCACCAGGGACTTCCAGCCCCGCCTGGCGGGCATGCTCAGCCACACCTGGGACGATCGGTTCGGCATCCTGGTGTCGGCAGCTTGGTCCAAGCGTCAGACGGAAGAACAGGGCTACAACACCTACGCCGCGAGCCCGGTCACGCCGGGCGCCACCGACCTGTCGCCGCTCAGCGCCGCGGACCGCGCCATGGTCCAGTCCGGCCAACTGGTCTTCCAGCGTGGCAACCGGCTCTCCGTGTGGGGCTCCGATCAGGAACGCCTAGGCCTCACCGCCGCGGTCCAGTGGCGACCGATCGAGACGCTGACGCTCACCCTGGACGGCCTCTACGGCGAGTTCAGCAACGATCGTGACGAGCGCCACCTCGCCACCCGCGCGTCACAGAACTCCACCGTGCTGGGCGGTACGGTCCGACACTCGAACAACATCATCGCCCCGCCGCCACGCCTGAACGCGGTGCGCTGGGATCAGTATAACTCGGTCCTCTACGCGGACGTCGACAACACTGTCTTCGCTACCGAGACCCGACGCCAGACCACCGAGAACAAGTTCAAGCAGCTCGTGCTCACCGGCGACTGGGACCTCAGCGAGCAGCTCAAGATCACCGGTCACGTCGGCCACGAGCAGTCGGACTACGACATCCCGATCTCGGACAAGTTCTACACCGAGTCCTTCGGCGGGCTCGTCACCGACTACAGCGCGAACGGCCGCGACGCGCGCAACACCTACAAGTGGGACACCACCGACCCGAACAACTACCGGGCCCACGAGATCGACTTCTCAGCCACCTACCAGAAAACGCGGCTGGACAACGCCGAGCTGAACCTCGCCTACGACGTCAGCGACGCCCTCACCCTCAAGGTCGGCGGCTCGTTCCGCGGCTTCCGCAACTCCGGCTACAACCAGGCCACCGACGACCTGCTTCGCACGGCCTGGGAGACCACGCCGCTCGATGACCGGGTCAACGACTACTACACGGTGTTCGACAAGCACGACGACCAGTCGTGGATCACCGTCGATTGGGACAAGGCGCTCGCCAAGTACGGCGTCGTCCGCACCCTCGGCGCGCCGCGGTCCATCTACTCGGTCGAGGAGGACACCGCCGCCGGCTACGCCCAGCTCGACTGGCGCACCGACGTCAGCGGCATGACCCTCCGGGGCAACGTCGGCGCCCGCGCCTACGAGACCGAGTTGACCTCCGCCGGCGTTGTCAGCGCCGGCCCCGTCACCCTGAGCAACAAGTACTCGGGCGTTCTGCCAGCTTTCAATGCGGTGCTCGAGGTGACTCCCCAGCTCCAGGTGCGTGTCTCGGCCGCCCAGAACATCAACCGCCCGTCGCTCGCCTCCTACGCCATGAACGGGACGGTGAGCCGCGACTCAAACTCAGGCTTCGTCAGCGTCAACGTCGGCAATCCGGAGCTCGACCCCTACACCTCAGACGAGTTCGACGCCGCAGCCGAGTGGTACTTCGGCGGCGTGGGCATGCTCGCGGCCGGCGTTTTCCACAAGAAGATCGATGGCCTGGTGGCAAGCCAGCGGGTCACCAACGTGCCCTATTCGTCCACGGGCCTGCCCGACAACCTGCTGCCCGGAGTGGCGGGCTCGACCAACGTCAACGAGTTCACGCGGCCAGTGAACCTGAACGAGGCCAAGCTGACCGGCGTGGAGCTCAGCCTTCAGACCGAGTTCTTCTTCCTGCCCGGCTTCCTCCAGGACATGGGCCTGGTCGCCAACGTCACCATCATCGACTCCAAGACGACCTACCCCAACGGCCAGAGCGGCCCGATCTGGGGCATGAGCGACCTCACCCACAACGTGACCCTCTACTACGAGACCGAGAAGTGGGGCCTGCGGGTCTCGTCCAACTACCGGTCCGACTACCCCATCGACCAGGGCGGCTTCCGTGCCACCACCTACGTGGACGCCGCCGCCTTCTATCAGCTCAGCGACAAGGTGCGACTGACCCTGGACGGGGTGAACCTCACCGACGAGCAGGAGCTCCAGTACAACGGCGTGCAGGCCAAGCGACTGTGGAACGCCACCAGCAGCGGGCGCACCGTCTTCGTCGGCGCCAACCTGCAGTTCTGAGGATCGGGAGGGGTCGCCGCTCGCCGGCGGCCCCGCCTTTCCAAGAATTCACTTACCCCCGGCGACGGCCCCGCTAAGCTCGCGCACGTCACAAGGGGGCCTCATGTTACGCACCGCGATTTCCGTCCTGGCGTTCACGGCCGCGCTCGGCGCGCCAGCCGCCTTCGCACAGGCTCCGGCCGTCGCACCGGCCGCCCTCCGGGCTCAGAGCGAGGACGCCCGTCTGGCGGCCTTCTTCCAGGAGGCCTTTCTGGAAGCGGCCCGCCTCAGCCCTGAGAGCCTCACGGCCTTGGGCATGAAGGAGCGGTATGGGGAGCTCGGCGACTACACCAAGGCCGGGCAGGACAAGGCCCTGGCCGTCTCCGAGGCGCAGCTTGCGCGCCTGAAGCGCGAGTTCGATCCCGCCAAGCTCACCCCCGCGTCGCGGCTATCCTACGAACTGTTCGAGAAGCAGGTCGCGACAGCGCGCACCCAGGCCCGCTGGTACTGGCAGTCGTACGCGGTCTCGTCCAACGGCAGCGCGCTGGACGGCCTGCCGGTGATGCTGATCAACAACCACCGGGTCGACAGCGCCGCCGACGCAGAGGCCTACGTCGCCCGCCTGCGGGCTGTCGAACGCGTCGCGTCGGAGGTTTCGGCCGACATCGACCAGCGTACAGCCCGGGGCTTCCTGCCGCCGGCCTTCGTGTTCGGTCGCGTGATCCCGGACGCCCGCAACCAGCTCAAGGGCGCGCCCCTCGACGGCGGTCCCGATCATGCGATCTGGGCCGACTTCAAGAAGAAGGTGGCGGCGCTGAAGGTCGACGACGCCGCCAAGAAGAAGCTGCTGGTCGAAGCCGAGGCCGCCCTGAAGGGTCAGTGGCGCCGCGGCTATGAACGCTACCTGGTCGCCCTGGACGCGATGTCGAAGAAGGCGACCACCGTGAACGGGGTCTGGGCCCTGCCTGACGGCGACCGCTACTACGCCGACATGGTGGCCTTCTACACCACCACCCCGCTCACCCCGGAGCAGATCCACGCCACCGGCCTTTCGGAGGTCGCCCGGATCCGGGGCGAGATGGATGCCATCCGCCAGAAGGTCGGCTTCAAGGGTTCGCTGGCCGAGTTCTTCACCCTGGTGAAGACCGACGCCCGCTTCCACTATCCGAACACGACCGAAGGCAAGCAGCAGTACCTCACCGACGCCAAGCGGATCATCGCCGACTACATGGCCGTGGCCGAAGGGCAGTTCTCGACGCTGCCCAAGCAGGCGCTCGAGGTTCGCGCGGTGGAGCCTTTCCGGGAAAAGACAGCCCCGGTGGCCTTCTACAATCCGGGCGCGCCGGACGGCTCCCGGCCGGGCATCTTCTACGTGAACCTGTCAGACATGACCCAGGTGCTGAAGCCGCAGCTGGAGGGCATCGCGTACCACGAGGGCGCCCCGGGGCATCACTTCCAGTTCGCGCGTTCCATGGAGCAGCAGGACCTGCCGATGTTCCGGCGCTTCAGCTACCAGGGCGCCTACCTCGAGGGCTGGGGGCTCTACGCGGAGCGCCTGGCCAAGGAGGGCGGGCTCTACAAGGACCCCTATAGCGACTTCGGCCGCCTCTCCCTTGAGCTCTGGCGCGCCACCCGCCTGGTGGTCGACACCGGCATTCACGCGAAGCGCTGGAGCCGTGACCAGACGGTCCAGTACATGCGCGACAACACGCTGAACTCAGAGCGTGACATCCAGTCGGAAGTCGACCGCTACTTCACCAGCCCGGGTCAGGCGACCAGCTACAAGGTCGGCCAGCTGAAGATCCTCGAGCTGCGCGAGAAGGCGCGCCAGGCGCTCGGGCCGAAGTTCGACCTGAAGGCCTACCACGAGGTGGTGCTCGCCAACGGCGCCCTGCCGCTGGACGTCCTGGAGGCGCAGGTCGACGCCTGGGTGGCGCGGACGCGGTGAGTCGAGCCGCTGGCGTCTAGGACGCCGAGGGCTGCTCGGCAGGCTCGCGGGCCGTCGGCTTGGGCGCCTTGATGTCATAGAGCAGCAGCCAGCGCCGCACATCCGGATCGGTGACCGGCTCGACGCCATGGAACGAGTTGTCGGTTTTCACGAAGGCGAACATCGAGTTCGGCAGGAACGGCATGGTCGCCACCCGGTCGAACTCCTCATAGCCGTAGTGTGGCCCCCCCTGGCATCGGCGGGTCGGGTCCTGGGGCACGTAGATCGAGGTGCCGAGGTGCTTCTGGCGGTCATCGGCCGGCAGGTAGAACAGCACCGTGATCACCTTGCTCGGAGTGTCGGTGTGCGGGCCGAGCGCGTAGCGGGTGACGTCCTCGACCAGCAACGTCTCCTGGCTGACCCGAACCTTCTCGTTGCCGAAGCGCTGGCGCAGCGGCTCCTTGAACTTTGAAATCAGCGCGTCCCGAAACCGGCCGTTGGTGAGCACGCTGCTCATCTCACGCCAGAATTCCGCCTGGCCCGCGGGCAGCCGGGCGCCATGCTCGTTCAGGTCGAGGACGAACCGCTCCTTGTAGCCGCGGACCGGCCTTGCCTGCTCGATCGGCAGCATGGCCTCCGGGTCAGGGATATTCGCCTGGAGGGCCTCGTAGAAGGCCGGCGGGAAAGCCTGCGGGAGATAGATATGCGGATAGGGATAGGGCCTCAACGGCACGTTCGCGACGTTGTAGACCAACTGGGCATCCACGGAGCTCGACATGGCCGGTGGATCGCACAACCGGAGTGACGAATCCACTCTCCGGGCCGGCGGCGACAAGCCGCCTCACGTGTCGGACTCAGCGGCGGAAGATGTGCTCGGCCACGCCCTTGAAGGCCCCGTCCAACCGCGTGGCGCGGGTCACCTGGGCCTCGTCGTAGCTGAAGCCGACGTCCTGCAGTTCCTCGACCATCGCCCGGTGCTCGGCGAGGTTCGAGTTGGTCTCGATCAGCAGGGATTTCACGGCCGGATTGCGGAGCGTGCGCCGGGCGCCCGCGATCACCTTGTGCTCGAACCCATCGACGTCGATCTTGATGTGGGTCGGGGTCGGGACGACGCCTTCGGCGATCAGATCGTCCAGCCGCGCCACCACGCAGCCTTGGGTGAAGGCGGTCTTGAGCGGCTGCAGCTGAAAGTCTAGCGGCTCGCCCACCGAGTGGCACGAGCCGCCCACCCGCAGGTCGGCCATATGCAGGCGGGAAAGGCCGGAAACGTCCGAAAGGCCGAGGCCGAACGCAATCACCCGCTCGGAAAGGCCGTTCAGCATGATGTTGCGGTTCAGGACGGCGTAGTTCTGGGCTTCCGGCTCGAAAGCGAACACCCGGATCCCGCGCGTGGCGGCCGCCCAGATCGTGTACATCCCGACGTTGGCGCCGCAGTCCAGCAGGATCTCGTCCGCCGCGAAGCTCCGGATCCAGTCCAACGTGCAGGGCTCCTTCTGCCGAATCGTCTGCACGCGCCAGAGCGTCGTCTGCGATGGCGTGGAGAACACCATCCGGACGCCGTTCTCCTCGGCCAAGGCGCGCGGATTTAGCTGCTCGTACTCCTGGATGGTCATGGTCTTCGGGGCGGGGGGCGTCTGGTCGGTCACGGCCATGGCTCCGTTGGGGTTCGGGCGCAGCAGGTGGCCCCCCGGATACACGAGCCGAGCCGGGCGGCGCGACCGATATTCTCGTCTCCGACCCTGCGCCCGACGGGCGCACTCCAGCCGGGCTCAGACCTTGCGAACGAACTCCGCGCGCAGGACCAGGCCCTTGATGCCCTCGTGGCGACAGTCGATCTCCTGCTCGTCTCCCGTCAGCCGAATCGAACGGATCACCGTGCCGCGCTTCAGCGTCTGACCGCCCGAGCCCTTCACCTTCAGGTCTTTCACCAGGGTCACGCTGTCACCGTTGCCCAGCAGATTGCCGACCGAGTCGCGCACCTCGACCTGCCTGGCCGTCGCGGCGCGAGACCCGGCCTCCGTGGCGCTGATCCACTCGCCGGACGCCTCGTCGTAGACGAAGTCGCCGCCCTCGCCCGAGTTCATCACCGACCTCCTCGCTTCTGGGGCGGTGTAGCCCTCGCCAGCGCCGCGCGGAAGCCCGGCCGACGGGGCGGATCGCCGAGGTTTGTGCTAAGTGGCTTGCATGAGCACGCCTCCCGACCAAGACGCCGAGACCCCAATCCAGCGCGCCCTGCGCCTAAAGCAGGCCGCCATCGAGGCGCGACCGAAGCCGCCCCGCGGTGGCAAGTTCCAGCGCGAGCAGGCGGCCCGCGTCACCTCTGGCGCCTCCAAGCCGTGGATGAAGAAGTAGTGGCCGGCCTGAAAGACAAGCGCGGGTTCATCGACAAGGACCGGCTCGACCTCTCCGAGCGCAAGGCTGTCGAGTACTGGATGAAGCGCTGGGGGGTCACCCGCGACCAGCTCACCGCCGCCCACCGGAAGGTGGGCCGCCTGACGAAGGACATCGCCGCCGAACTGGGCAAAAAGCGTTAAGACCGCCGCCGAACCGTTTGGCGTGAAGGCAAGTTATCGGATTTGTGACGCGCGCCTTCACTTCGCCAAGGTGCGGCGGCAAGCACAGGAACGAAGCCGCGGGCCCCCCGTGCAATGAACCGGCCGCATTCGCGGCTGTGATCCGGAGAGAGCTGGCCGTTGAACGCCGTGGAACCCGCCCATCCGTCAGAAGCGCTGCTCGGGTCCTATGCGAGCGGCTGGATCCCGTCGCCGGCAGCGCTTTGCGTTGAGGTGCACCTCGAAACCTGCCGAGCCTGCCGTGAAACGGTTGGCGCGCTGGAAGCCAGGGAGGCCGAGTTTGTCGAAGCCTTGCCCGACGCACCCATGCCAGCCGAGCGGTTGAACGCCCTCCTGGCCGCCCTTGAAGCGATGCCGATAGAAGTCGAACAGCCCGCCCCCGCGATGCTGGGGGACGTGCCGCTACCGGCGGCGCTGCGGCGGGTGAAATTCGACCGTCGCCGCTGGCTTCGCCCAGGCCTCTGGGTGGCCCACGCGCGGTCTCCTCAAGAGGAGGGCTGGCGGACCTACGTCCTGCACGCCCCTGCGGGCCAGCGTCTCCCGCCCCATGTTCACAGCGGCCCCGAACTGATCTGCGTCCTCGCCGGCGCGTTTGAGGACGAGCGCCGGTACGTAGCGGGGGACTTCGTTGAAAGCGCGGGAGGCTCCGACCACAGCGTCACCGTCGGCTCGGAAGGCCCCTGCGTCTGTCTGATCGCCGCAAAGGGGCGGTTGCGCTCGTCTGGGCTGAGCAAGTTGTTCAACGCCGCCTTATCTGTTTAGCGGCACAGCTCTACTGTACTAAATTGCGTGTCACGGCTGCGTGAGCCCAACATTTGCGCGCGCGCGCCACCCGGTAAGCGCGTATGACTAGCCCTAGAACAACGGAAGGTCGGGACTGAGGGCCGAACCTCTCCCGCCGGAGGGGATGCTGTGTCCGACGGGCTTCTCGACCAGGTCAAGCCGCTGATCCCAAAGCTGCGGGCCTACGCGATAGTGCTGACGCGGTCGACGAGCGACGCCGACGATCTCGTCCAGGACACCCTGTTGAGGGCCTGGCGCTACCGCGAGGGCTTCACCCAGGGCACCAACCTCAAGGCGTGGCTGTTCCGCATCCTCCGCAACGAGTTCCTCAGCAAGGCCCAGAAGGGCCGGCACATCACCGAAGACATCGACGGCAAGTTCGCGGCCGACCTGGTCTCCCCGCCCGAGCAGGAGCTGAACCTGCGTTATCAGGAGCTGCTCCAGGGGCTGGATGCGCTATCCCCCGACACCCGGGAGGCGCTGCTGCTTACGGTGGGCGCCGGGTTCACCTATGCCGAGGCCGCCAAAGTCTGCGATTGCCCGATCGGTACGATCAAGAGCCGGGTGAACCGCGCCCGCGACTCCCTGGTGAAGTACATCGATCTCGACCAGATGCCGCTGCCCGCACGACAGGCGGTTTCAGCGCACTAGCGCTCCCCCCACCGGCGGACCCATGCGGCGGCTCAAGGCCGCCGCGCGCCGCGACGCGTGCTGACTCGCGTGAGCACCCAGCTTCACTACGATCACGAAACCGTGCGCCGAACACTTTGACGCACCCCCCGGTTCTGGCCCCCCGGAGGAACGGCCTCCACCCCGCACCCTCTGGAGGGCACTAGATGACCACGAAATTCCTGGCTTCGGCCTCAGCTTTCGCGCTTGCCGCAGTCCTGTCGACCAGCGCGCTGGCGCAGGCCGCGGACCCCGGCTCGACCACCACCACGACCTCGACCAGCACGACCGACAACTCGAACAACTCCACCAACACGTCGGACACGGGCAACACGTCGAACCACGACGCCTCGAACAGCTCGACGAACACCTCGAACTCGGGGAACACGTCGAACAGCGACTCGTCGAACAACTCGACGAACATGCACGACGCCTCGAACAACTCGACCAACACCGACGCGTCCACTCAGACCCGGACGGTGAGCAACTCCAACAACGACAACTCCATGCGTTGGGCGGATTCGAACAACGACAACTCGGACAATTCCAGCCGCATGCGCAACTCGGGCAACGACAGCTCGGACAACTCCATGCGTTGGGCTGACTCCAACAACGACAACTCCGACAATTCGAACCGTTCCGTGAACGACTCGAACAACGATTTCTCCGACAACTCCGACAATTCGGATCGGTCGGACAACTCGATGCGTTGGGCCGACTCGAACAACGACAACTCGGACAACTCGGATAACTCGGATAACTCGGACCGTTCGGACAACTCCGTCCGCAACGCCAACAACGACAGCTCCGACAACTCCACGCGCAACTCGAACAACGACAATTCCGACAACTCGATGCGCTGGGCCGACTCCAACAACGACAACTCCGATAACTCGACCCACACCACGAACCACACCACCACCACCTCGATGTCCACGCAGGACCTCGACGGCACGGTGAGCGGGATCAACGTCTCCTACGGCGCGACCGGCGGCGACGGCGACCAGGCTGGCACGCTGACCACGGGCGCGATCAACGCCAATGGCGCGGCCTTCGCGGGCGTGCAGACGGCCAGCTACAACACTGGCGTCGGCGGCCTGAACCAGGCGGCCACCTCGCTCTCGGCGAACGCCAACATCAGCTTCGGCGGTACTGCTCCGTAAGGCGCAACCAGCCGCGCCAGGCCCTGCGGCCTGGCGCGGCGCTCCGCCCAGCAGCTGAAACCGAGGGATCGTCATGCGCCAAGCCGCGCGTCTAGCCAGCTTCCTGATCGCCGCCGCCCTCGCGGGCGCAGCCGGCGCCGAGCCCGATCCATCCGTGACGCCTGAGCCCATCGCCGTCGCGCAGGATGCGCGCAGCCTGAGCCTTGAGGAGATGGAGTCCGCCAGCGGCGGTCAGGGCGTGTCCGTCGAGGTGCTCACCCGCCAGCAGCTGAGCGGGACCACGTCCGGCAACACCGTCAACGCAGGGACCCTGACATCGGGCGACGTCAGCTTCGGCGCCGACGCGCTGGACGGGTTCAGCGGCGTCGGCAACTTCGTGATCAACACCGGCGCCAACAACACCCTGCAGGGCGCCATCAACATCAGCGTCGTCACGACGCCTCCGGGCTCGCCATGAGGGGCGATGGCCACTGGGGCCGGGCGACGTGCGCCGCGATGCTGGTCGCGTTTGCGGCGCCCGCCTGGCCGGCCGCCGGCCAGGCGATGTTTAACCTGGCGGGTGACACCGCCTCCGTTCGGGTCACCAGCCTGCGGGACATGCCATTCCGCACGGTCGTGCGTCAGCAGTACGACTACAGCTGCGGCTCCGCCGCGCTGGCCACCCTGCTGACCCACCACTACGACCGCCCGACCGGCGAGGCCGCTATCTTCCAGGCCATGTACCGCGCCGGCGACCAGGAGAAGATCCGCAAGGTCGGGTTCTCCCTGCTGGACATGAAGCGCTACCTGGAAGCCCAGGGCCTGCGCGCCGACGGCTACCGGTGGGGCCTTGAGGATCTGGCGCGCGCCCAGGCGCCGGCCATCGCCCTGATCAACGTCGGCTCCTACCGGCACTTCGTGATCATCAAGGGCGTGCGGCACGGCAAGGTGATGGTGGGCGACCCCGCACAGGGTCTGAAGCTCTACACGCTCGACGAGTTCGCCCGCGTCTGGAACGGTGTCGTGTTTCTGGTCGACGGCAAGGCCGGCCCGAAGGGCGCCTACGACCGCACCGAAGAATGGGCTCACCTGACGCTGGGCCCGCTCCAGCCGATGGACGACAGCGCCCTCTCCAGTTTCACCCGCGAGTTGCCGCCGATCTACCAGATCGTGGCCTTCCGCAACGGCGGCGGAGCCATCCGATGAACGCGCTGATCCTTGCCGGCCTCGCCGCCGTCGCCGCCCTGGCCGTGGCCAGCCCCGCACTGTGCGCCGAGCCTGCGAGCCTTTCCGAGGAGGCCCTCCAGGACCAGCGCGGCGGACTGGCCACCCCGCTGGGCGTCGACATCGGCTTCGGCGCCTCGGTCCGCACCTACGTCGACGGCACCCTCGCCTTGGAAACCCGCCTGACCTGGACCGGTGAGGGAGCGAAGTCCGAGAGGGTGTTCGACAGCGGCGCCGTCGGCGCCCTTCCCACCGGCCTGGCCGCGGCGGCTCCGGTCATCGTCGCGCCGGGGTCCAGCGTCATCCACGACCTCACGGAGAACCGGATCGCTAGCGTGGTGCTGAACACGGCGAACGACCGGTCCATCCGCCAGGACACCGACATCACCCTGCACCTGCCCCAACTGCCCGACCTGCAGCAGCAGATCGGCGCGGAACGGCTGGCCAATGCGCTCCAGGCCCTGTCCTCGCAGGCGACGGGGCTCGGCAACTGACCTCTCGAAAGGACGCCCTGATGACCCGAGTTCGCGCCTGGCCGAGCCCGCTGCCCCTGGCCGCGGGGATGCTGGCCGTGGGCCTTGCCGCCGCGCCCGCCGCCGCGGCGGAGCCCGGTCCGGACACGCTGGCTCGGATCGAGGCGCAGCTTGCCGAACAGGCGAAGCGGCTCGGCGAGCAGGACGCGCGGCTCCGCGCCCAACAGGCGAAGATTGAAGCGCTCGAAGCCGAACGCGAGGCCTTCCTGGCGAGCGCCCGCGCCACCGGGACCGGACCCGAGCCGCGCGGCGTGCGCACCTTTGCCAGCGTTGATCAGCCGCCCGCCGCTGTGACCGAGTTGCCCGCAGGCCCAGTCGGCCAGGCGCCGCAGACCTCGCCCGCCCAGCCCGTCACCGCCATCCCCGCGGCGATGAACGTCCTCACCCCACGGGGCCGGCTGATCCTCGACCCGTCGGTGGAGTACGTCCGCACCAGCAACAATCGCCTGGTGTTCCGCGGCGTGGAGATCGTCCCCGGCATCCAGCTGGGCGTCATCGAGGCCAGCGACGTCTCCCGGGACACCGCCGTCGCCACACTGGCCGGCCGCTATGGGATCACCAGCCGCCTGGAGGTGGAAGCCCGCATCCCCTACGTCTACCGCCACGACCGGCTTAGCCTGCTGGCCCGCTCCACGCCCGACTTCGAGGCGCAGGAGCAGGAGCTGGACGAGAACGCGCTCGGCGACGTCGAGGTCGCCGCCCGCTACCAGCTGAACACCGGGCGCGGCGGCTTGCCGATCTTCGTGGCCAATGCACGCGTGAAGCCGCCGACCGGCATCAGCCCCTACGAGGTTCCGTTCGACGAAATGGGCGTCGCCCAGGGCCTGGCCACCGGGTCGGGGTTCTGGAGCCTCGAGGGCGGGCTCACCATGATCTACCCGAGCGAGCCGGCGATCATCTTCGGCGGCCTGACCTACCTGCACAACTTCGCCGAGGACATCGACAAGGAGATCGGCGGCGGTCTGGTCGGCCGGGTGGATCCCGGCGACTCGATCGGAGCTCAGGTGGGTTTCGGACTGTCGCTGAACCCGCGCTTCTCGGTGTCTCTGGGCTACAGCCACAACTACATCTTCCCGACCAAGACCGAGATCGGCGCGACCAACCAGAAGTCCCGTCCGCTGCAGGTGGGCAGCATGCTCATGGGCTGGTCGTTCCGCCTCACCGAGCGGTTCACGCTCAACAACAGCTTCGAGTTCGGCGTGACCAGCGAGGCGCCCGACATGCGCTTCGTGCTGCGGGTTCCCTACCGGTTCTGACGGCGTCCGGGAGACAGATGGCCGGCCCCGCCGGGGCGAGCAGCGCGAAGGGTCTCGTGCTCTAGCGACGTGGCTCCTGTCGCCCGCCGGGGAAGCTCACCACCTTGTTCCGGCCCGCATGTGACACGGTCTGGACGATCGCTGCCGCAAGCTGATGCGGGCGGAACGGCTTCGCCAGACGCGGGATGCCCACGGCGGTCCCCTCCGGGATCTCGGCATAGCCGGAAACCATGAGGATCGGCAGTTCAGGCCAACCCGCTTCCACCGCGCCGACGAGCTCAGCGCCCGTCATGCCCGGCATCGCATAGTCGGTGATCAGGAGGTCGACCCGCGTCTTCCCGAGGATCCGCAGGGCCTCGTGCCCGGACTTGGCCTGGAGCACCGTGTGCCCCATGTCGGTGAGCAGGGCGACGCTGTTGATGAGGACGATCTCGTCGTCGTCCACGGCCAGGATCGTGAGGGGGTCAAGGAACCGCGCCGCCTGAGCCGGCGCCGCGGCGGGATCGGAGGCAGCCCCCATGGCCGCCACCGGCAGCCAGATCTCCGCCGTCGTACCTTCGCCTTTGGTGCTGCGAAGCACGAGCTTGCCGCCGCATTGTTCCGCCATGCCCACGACCATGGACAGACCGAGTCCGGTGCCCTTGCCGACGCCCTTGGTGGTGAAGAACGGGTCCACGGCCCTGGCGAGGGTTACTTCGTCCATGCCCTCGCCCTCGTCGGTGACGGACAGGCAGACATACTCTCCGGGCGCGAGCCCGTTGCGGAGCTGAACCTGTTCCTGTCGCGCAGCGAGGGTGATCGTACCGCCGTGCGGCATCGCATCCCGGGCGTTCACCGCCAGGTTCATCAGCGCCAGTTCGAGCTGGGCAGGGTCGGCCCGAACCGGCTTCAGGATCAGTGGGAAGCGTGTGTCGATCGCGATCCCGGGACCGATCGTCCGCTGCAGCAGGTCGGCCATGCCGCGAACGAGTTCAGGCAGGGTGACGGTCTGGAGCTGCAGCTCCTGCTTGCGCGCGAAGGCGAGCATCCGCTGGGTCAGCGTCGCGCCGCGCTCCGCCGCCTGCAGGATGTTGTCGAGGAAGCGGGTGATGTCCGCGCCGTCCGCGTAACGGGCGCGCGCCAGATCGACACTGCCGATGATGGCGGCGAGCAGGTTGTTGAAGTCGTGCGCCACCCCGCCGGTCAGCTGGCCGATGGCTTCCATCTTCTGGGACTGGAAAAAGGCCTGCTGGGCCTGCTCCAGCGCAAGTTGCGCCTGCCGCCGCTCCGTCAGGTCGCGCGTGATCTTCGCGAAGCCGACGAGTTTGCCGTCGTCGTCCCGGACCGGGTCGATGACCACGTTCGCCCAGAAGCGACCGCCGTCCTTGCGGTATCGCCACCCCTCCGCTTCAAAGCGGCCTTCCTCCAGCGCAGTCTTCAGCGCCCTGGCCGGGATCCCCGCAGCCCGATCCTCCTCACCGTAGAAGCGTGAGAAGTGCTGGCCCAGGATCTCATCGATCTTATAGCCCTTGAACCGCTCCGCCCCGGCGTTCCAGCTGGCGACGTGCCCCTCAGGGTCGAGCATGTAGATCGCGTAGTCCGTGACGCTCTGCAGGAGGAGCCGAAAGCGCTCCTCGCTACGCCGGAGCGTCTCCTCGGCTTGCCGCCGCTCGGTCAGGTCGCGCGTCACCTTCGCAAACCCGATCAACTCGCCCGACGGGTCGCGGATCGAGTCGATCACCACGTTGGCCCAGAACCGCGTGCCGTCCTTGCGCAGCCGCCAGCCCTCGGCCTCGAAGCGCCCCACTTCGGCAGCGGTCCGCAGGCCGGTCCCCGGTATGCCCAACTTTAGGTCGGGCTCGGTGTAGAACTTCGAGAAATGCTGGCCGATGATTTCATCCGGCTTGTAGCCCTTGAACCGCTCCGCCCCCGCGTTCCAGCTGACCACAATGCCGGTAGGGTCCAGCATGTAGATCGCGTAGTCCGTGATGCTCTGGACGAGCAGTTCGAACCGGTTGGTCCCGGGCGTGGTCGGCGTGTTCGCTTGCAAGGTTCTCGCCCCCCTCGGCGCAACAAAAGCGAACGCCCGCGGTGAAGCTTGGTTCCCGTCGCCCTCGGGGCGTGCCGGCCTCAGTCGCCGCCGACCCTCTCGATCATCTCGTCCAGCAAGGCGGTGAGCGTCGAGCGTGACGGGACGTCCGTCGTCAGAATGATGTAGCCGCGAACCCGCCGTCCCTCGATGTGGAAATTGACGTAGACGAACAGGACCAGGTCGACGTTGCTGTCGAACATCCCCTGGGCCGTCGTCCGCAACAGGTGCGGAACGCCGATCGACAAGGTCTTGCGCAGCTCGTTCGCCATCGTGCTGAGCCAGGCCTGCAGCAGCACATTGCCGATTTCCGTCAGCGCCTCGCCGATGACTGTGGTCGCCTGCTGCTGGTCTGCAGGCAGCTCGGTCACGGCCTCCACCAGGGCCCTGGCGCTCACGTCTGTGAAGACCACATGCGCGCGGCCAGAGATGGCGCCCTTGAAGGTCTCGCTGACGCACAGAAGTTCGCCCGATGCGGCGCCACCCAGGAGGTCGGCGGCGTGATCGGGCGCAATGGCGGAAACCGCGGGCACCGTCAGGATGACCTCTTCGCCGGTCATCTTGGCGAGGTTGGCCGCCGCGCGGCCCACGCCGATGTTGACGAGCTCAGCAAGAGCATCATGCTGAAAGTCGTTGAGTATCACAAAATGCCCCCGCTCCCCGCGCGTCCCACCTTTGTCGGGCCGCCAGGCGCGCGCAATCACTTATGTGCTGGCAAGCGGGCCTGGTCAGGCCAGGAAGTCGCCCGGAACCAGGTCCCACGCGCCGTTCAGCGTCACCACCTGGGCGTAGCTGAAGTCGACCACGCCATCGCCGTTGAGGTCGCCGCGGTTCGTCGCCACCCAGCCATTGGAGAACAGCACGTCGCCGTCGCCGTCGCGGTCGAAGTCCGACACCGCCACCCCGCCGCCGCCGTGCGCCAGGGCGACGACCTTGAAGTTCATCGCGCCATCGCCGTCGGTGTCGCCGCGGTTGATCGCGAGCGCCGTTCCGCCGTTGCGGTCACCGTAGAGCACGTCCAGGTCACCGTCCCCGTCGATGTCCACCAGGCCGGCTTCCATGTAGGCGGAGCTGGTCAGGGTCGGGCTCTGGACGAAGTCCGGCGCGCCGTCGCCGTTCACGTCGCCGCGGCCCTGCAGCACATAGGAGCCGCCGGCGTAGGAGGCGACCGCGATGTCGGCCCGGCCGTCGCCGTTCATGTCGCCCACGTCGATGCCGGCCAGGCTGGTGTCGATCGTGGACAGGGTGACGGTCCGGAAGTCCGGGACCGCGTCGCCGTTGGTGTCGCCCAGGTTCAGCAGGACGCCGAGCGTCGTCTGGCCGGCCGTAGCGCCGTACGAGGTCAGCACGATGTCCTGCCGGCCGTCGCCGTCCAGGTCCGCCACGTCGATGCCGTAGGTGTAGCCGTTCGAAAGCGTCGGCAGCACCCGGGTGGTGAAGTCCGCCATGCCGTCGCCGTTCACGTCGCCGCGGTTCAGGTGGATGCGGTCGTAGAGCCGGCCGCCCTCGACGATGTCCAGCCGCCCGTCGCCGTCGACGTCGGCGATCTCCACATCCTGCCAGTTGTTCACCGCGTTGGCCGTGGATGGCAGGTAGAACGTCGTGAAGTCGGGCTGGCCGTCGCCGTTGGTGTCGCCGGCGTTGAACAGGACCGCGCTGCGGCCGCTGTAGTTGGCCACCGCGGCGTCGATGTCGCCGTCGCCATCCAGGTCGCCCACGTCCGCGCCGCGCGCGTCGAAGCCGCTGAGGATGGTCCGCACCGGAGCCACGGTGGCGCTGTCCAGCACCCCGTCCCCGTTCGCGTCGCGCACGCCCGACAGCAGCCGGTAGGTGGATCCCGCAAAGGCGATCACGTCAGGCTCGCGCCCGAAGCCCGTCTCTTCGACCGGCCGGGCCGCCGCCGCGTCGGCCGCGCCGGTCAGCTTGACAGTCAGGGTCTGGCTGACCACCCCGCCGCGGCCGTCGGAGACCGACACCGTGTAGGTCTGGGTGCGCACCTCGCCGGCCGCCAGGCCATCCAGAGCGCTGTCCGGAGCCTGGAAGGTCCAGCCCACCTTGTTCGAGGTCTGGTCGACCACGCCCAGGGTCACGGTCCCGATGTAGTCCGCTCCGGCGGCCGTGACGGTCGCGCTGTGGGTGTCGGCAAGGTCGACGTCGGCGAAGGCCACCACGCCCGTGGCGGTGAGCACGGCAGTGTTTTCGTCCGCCGCGCCGTCAGCGCGCTCGCTCACGGCGCCGGTGGCCGTGGTCGCCGCCTGGACGATCACCGGCCCGTCGTTCGCCCCCGTGACGGTGAGCAGCACGTTCGACGTCGCCGTCGCGCCCTGCTCGTCACGCATCACGTAGGTGAGCGTAACCTGCTCGGTCTGCCCTTGGGCCAAGCCGTCGAAGGCGGCGCCTGGAGCGAACACCAGCTTTCCGTCCTGGATCGTGACGACGCCCTTCGGCGACTGCGCCGACACCAGGCTCTTCACCGAGCCGGCGTCGACGTCGCTGTCGTTGGCCAGCACATCGATCGTCAGCGCCTGGTTCTCGCCGGTCGTCCCGGCGTCGGCTCGCGCGATCGGAGCATCGTTCGTCCCCGTGACCGTGACCACCGCGTGGGCCGTGGCCGTTAGGCCGCCCTCATCCTGAATGGTGTAGGTGAGCGTCACCTGCTCGCTCTGTCCGGCTGCGAGGCTGTCGAACGCCTGGCCCGGATCGAACACCACCCTGCCGTCCGCGACGCTGGCGGTTCCCTTGGACGCCTGCACGGCCACAAGGCTGCGCGACGCGCCGTCGACGTCGGTGTCGTTGGCCAGCACGTCCAGGATCAGCGACTGGTTCTCGGCCGTGGCGCCCGCGTCGGGCGCCGCGACGGGCGCATCGTTGGTCCCGGTCACCGTCACCAGAACGGTCGAAGTCGAGGTCGCGCCGTGCTCGTCCTCCATGACGTAGGTCAGGGTGACCTGCTCCGTCTTCCCCTGCGCCAGGCCGTCGAAGGCCGCGCCCGGATCGAACGCCACCTTGCCGTCGACCACCGCGGCGGAGCCCTTCGGCGCCGTGACCGATAGCAGCGTCTTCACGGCGCCGGCGTCGATGTCCGTGTCATTGGCCAGCACGTCGACCATCACAGCCTGGTTCTCGCTAGCCGTGGCCAGGTCCACCACAGCCACCGGACCGTCGTTGGTCCCGGTCACCGTCACCAGAACGGTCGACGTCGAGGTCGCCCCGTGCTCGTCCCGCATGACGTAGGTCAGGGTGACCTGCTCCGCCTCCCCCTGCGCCAGGCCGTCGAAGGCGGCGCCCGGATCGAACGCCACCTTGCCGTCGACCACCGCGGCGGAGCCCTTCGGCGCCGTGACCGACACCAGGCTCTTCACCGCGCCGGCGTCGATGTCCGTGTCGTTGGCCAACACGTCGATCATCACGGCCTGGTTCTCGCCAGCCGTGGCCAGGTCCGCCACAGCCACCGGACTGTCGTTCGTCCCGGTCACCGTCACCAGAACGGTCGAGGTTGAGGACGCCCCGTGCTCGTCCTGCATGACGTAGGTGAGCGTGACCTGCTCGGTCTGCCCCTGGGCCAGGCCCTCGAAGGCGGCGCCCGGATCGAACGCCACCTTGCCGCCGACCACCGCGGCCGAGCCCTTCGGCGCCGTCACCGACACCAGGCTCTTCACCGCGCCCGCGTCGATGTCCGTGTCGTTGACCAGCACGTCGATCATCACGACGCGGTTCTCACCGGCCACCGCCAGGTCGGCGACCGCCACCGGCCCGTCGTTCGTCCCGGTCACCGTCACCAGAACGGTCGAAGTCGAGGTCGCGCCGTGCTCGTCCTGCATGATGTAGATGAGCGTGACCTGCTCGGTCTGCCCCTGGGCCAGGCCGTCGAAGGCCGCGCCCGGATCGAACGCCACCTTGCCGTCGACCACCGCGGCGGAGCCCTTCGGCGCCGTCACAGACACGAGCGTCTTCACCGCGCCCGCGTCGATGTCCGTGTCGTTGGCGAGCACGTCGATCATGACCGCCTGGTTCTCACCGGCCGCAGCCAGGTCCGCCACCGCCACCGGCCCGTCGTTCGTCCCGGTCACCGTCACCAGAACGGTCGAGGTCGAGGTCGCCCCGTGCTCGTCCTTCATCACGTAGGTTAGGGTGACCCTCTCGGTCTGCCCAAGCGCCAGGCGCTCGAAAGCCGCGCCCGGGTCAAAGGCCACCTTGCCGTCGACCACCGCTGCCGAGCCCTTCGGCGCCGTCACCGACACCAGGCTCTTCACCGCGCCGGCGTCGATGTCCGTGTCGTTGGCCAAGACGTCGATCAGGATCCGCTGGTTCTCGCCGGCCGAGGCCACGTCCGCCACCGCGACGGGGCCGTCATTGGTCCCAGTCAGGGTCACGGTCACGGTCGCCACGCTGAGCGTCCCGTTCTTCCCCATCTGTATCGTGTAGGTGAAGGTGTCGGTCAGCGTCTGGCCGGCGCCGAGCGCGTTGGCGGTGGCGCTGTTGGCCACATAGACCACCTTGCCGTCGGTCATGTTGACCTGGGCGCCCGCCCGGGTGACGCCGCTCGCCGCCGCTACCGTCGGATTGCCCTGGTTCAGCGAATAGAGCGACTTGCCGTTTCCGCCGAGGTCGTTGCCCATCACGTCGATGGTCAGGGCCACGTTCTCGCGCGCCGCCGCGACGTCGTCCTTCGCCTGCGGCGCGTTGTCGATCTTCTTGTCCTGCCCGGCCATCGTCGCCCCGTCACCATCTGGCGGCCAGCCCTGTCCCGGGCCGGTCCGCGAACTGCGCCCGGGTCGATACCCGGCGCCGCGGAGCCCCGACCGCAAGCAGCCGAACCTCCGCACCATGGCGTCCAAATGCGACCGGCACGGTTAAGCCTCTGGCCAAAAGAGATGGTTTTTCAGGAGGTAAGCTTACCCGCCGAGGGCGGGCGGCCGCCGTCCGGATCACCCGCCCCGCCAAAAACTCAGGCAGCGCCAAAATGACGCTGTTCACGCCGCCCCTCCGACGGGCAATGATGCGGCCGCTGGTGAGACGGGCGCCGGCGCACCCTGCCGAGGCGCGCCCGGGATTCCACGACGATGCAGCTTGACCTGACCCGTCTCAGCACCCGCGAGCTCCGCGGCCTGCTGGACTCCGCCCGCGACCGGGGCCAGGCGGCCCAGTCCTACCAGATCCTCGAGGAAATGGCCCGCCGCCGCGGGGGCGATGGCGACGGAGAGAACCGACCGCGGGGCCGCCGCGGCCCCCGACGGCGCCCGGAGGAGCCGCGGATCATCACCCTGGACCTGGGCGATCCGCTAGAGCCCGGGCCGGAACCCTGGGCCGAGGACCCCGCCCTTCCCCTTCCGCCCTCGGCGCAAGCCGCACCTGACGAGATCATGCCCCAGGACCACGACGACGATCCGCTCGCCGGCCTCACCCTCGCGCGCGAGCCGCGCTCCCAACCTCGCCCCCGCTCCCCACGGCGCACGCTGCCCGGCCTGGTGATCTTCGCCGCCGGCGCCTCGATGGGCGTCGCGAGCGGGGTGGCGCTCGCCCAATGGGTCGGCGCGCCCGACCTCACGCCGCCCTCCTTCGCGCAGGCCCAGCCTGTGCAGAACGCGTCGTTCCAGACCCTAGCGCCCGCGGTGAACTCACCCCCCGCGCCGCTCGCGGCCGAGCTGGCGCCCCCACCGCCGCCGCCGCCGCCGCCGCCGCCGTTCGAAGCGGACGAGCCCGCCGCGCCCGGGCAACTCGAGATCGCCCTCGCCTCGCCGGACGCCGCCGATCTCGTGCCGGCCTCAGCCGTCGAGGCCGACGTCTCCGCCGAGCCCGCGAAGGCGCTCAAGGCGGATAAGGCCGCTGCCTCCCCCGGGGGCTGCCAGGCCGCCGGCTCCCCCGCTGACCGGGCCATCTGCGCCGACCCCGACCTCCAGCGCCTGCAGGCCCGGCTGCGCGACGCCTACGCCGACGCTCTCGAGGCCCACACCGATCGCACGGTGCTGCGTCAGCGACAGCTCGCCTGGCGTGAGGCCCGCAACGCGGTCACCGACCCCGACCGCCTCGCCGCCCTCTACGAACAGCGCATCCGCAAGCTGGAATCCGCCACCGCCGACGCCCGACGCCAACGCTGACCCCGCGCCGCCCATAGCCGCGCGCCAGGAACGGCGGTATGCCAAGCTGGCGCGCCATACCGGTCGCAGGCAGCAAGGAGGCGCGGCGATGCCGGTCGTCGGAATGGGAGGCTTCTTCTTCCGGGCCAGGGACCCGGCCGCCCTCAAGGCCTGGTACCGCGAACACCTGGGCGTCGGCGGCGGCATGGGCGTGGGCCCGGACGGCCAGCCCAATGAATGGCTGTGGTTCACGCAGGGCGGGCCCATGGTCTTCGAGCCCTTCCAGGAGACCACCGACTACTTCGCCGCCGACAAGCAGGTCATGATCAACCTCAGGGTCACCGACCTGGACGGCCTGCTCGCGAACCTGCGCGCCGCGGGTGTGGAGGTCATCACCAAGCCGGAGTGGGACAGCCCCGAAGTCGGCCGCTTCGCGCGCATCCACGACCCCGAGGCCAACCCCATCGAGCTCTGGGAACCCGCCGCGCCGCCGGCGAACGGCTGACCTCCACCGCGCCCGGCCTATGCGCCAGCTGACGCCTTGCGCAGGCGGGCCACCCGCTCTCGCAAGCCCGGAAGCCGCGCCATCGCCGCCTCGTCGAGCTCAGCGCGGCGGGACCACAGGTCCAAGTACCAGTCGCGCCGCTGGCCGACCTGATTGGCGAACATCCGCGTGTCCCGAACCTCCTCCCAGGCGCGGCGAGCCATGCCCCGGTTCCAGTCCGGCTCCTGCAGCGCCCGGATCAGCAGCGGCGCCCAGTCGTCGACGCCATTGGCGAGCAGCCCGTTGACGCCGTGTCGGATGGTCCGGCCATAGACCGTGGGTGATGCGATGGTCAGCACGCCGGCGCGAGCGGCGTCGAGGAACTTGGCGTCGCTCTTCGTCTCCAGGATCGGCCGCGCCTCGATCGGCGACAGGGAGACGGAGCACCGGCTCATCTCGGCCAGATAGGCCTCGTAGGCCATGTAGCCCATGAGTTCCTTCCGTTCGGTCGGCAGGGCCGCGTAAACGGCCTGGTCGCCGATCACCACGAACGAGAGGTCCGGGAACGCGCGCACCGCCGGCGCCAATGATCTTGCGACCGCAACCGCGTGCGCCCCGCGCCCGACGCCGCCGTAGAACACCTTGCGCGGCGGCTCGCGCTCGGGGAACGGCAGCAGCTCGAACACCGCGTTTTCGAAGACTGTCACCTCGGGATTGTACGCCCGGAACGCCTCTCTCAGCGGCTGCGTGGACGTCTGCACCGCATGGGCGGCCCTGAAGACATTCCATTCGTCATCGCCCAGCGGCCGCCCGTAGTAGTCGGCGATGGCCTGGGGGTGATCGTCGAACTCCAGAACCAGGATCCAGCCGCCGGCGATCGCTGCGGCGAGCCCGTCCAGGCTGCGGTCGAGCGTGAGCACGGGCGGGCGTTGCAGCACCGCCACCTTCGGCGTCTCCACCGGCATGGCGGGAAGGCCGACCCGCGGTCTGTCGTAGGTCACGCTGATGGCGCTGTCGGCCGCCAACCCTTGGGCGGGAAGGCGCGTCCGGATGTCCATCAGCAGGCTGGCGCAGGCGACCACGTGCACGTGCAGCGCGGTGTCGCCCTGCCCCACGCCGGCCTTGCGGAATCGCGCGACCCCGGTCCCGGCCGAGTCCACCGGAGGCAAGGCCCTGAGCCCAGCCGCCTCGACTTGCCCGCGCACGATCAGCGACCCGCCCGGCCGGATACGCTCCGCCAGCCGAGCCCCGGCGGCAGGGTCCGGAACCTCGCCGCAGACGATTGCGTCGAGCGGGTCGTCTCCCTCCAACGCGTCCGCCTGCAGCTGGACAAGTTCGTTGCGCGGCGCCCGCGCGGCATAGGCCGCGGCGAAGGCTTCCCCACCCGCTCCCAGGAAGCCGATCCGGCCAGGCGACAGCGGCGTGGCCTCCAGCAGCGGCTCGTCCACTTCCCGCGGCGGGTAGGGATGCTCCGCGGAGCCGCGGCGGCAAGCCTCTTCCAGCAGTTCCCGCACCGCCGGCTGCGCCTGGAAGACCAGGTTGTGACCCGCGCCTGCCGCCGTGTGCAGCCGCACGCGGGGATGGCGGGCCAGCCGCTGCCGCTCCGGCCCATCCACCAGGCTGGGCCAGCGGTCCAATGTGCGTGGCGGCGACAGCGGGTCGCCCGCCAGCATGACATCCGTCGGGATCGTCAGCCCATCGAGCACCCAGCGATGATCGGGAACCTGCGCCGGATCCTCCCAGTCGGATCCGAACAGCGCCGCCAGAGCCGTGGCGAAGGGGCCGGGTTTCGCCTGGGCGGCGCGCAGGCCTGCGTGGGCCGGCCAGATTCGCGCGGGAACGAGCGGCGGGTCCAGCGCCACGATGCGGGTGACGTTGGACGCCTGCGCCGCCATGGCGACGACGCCGCCGATCGACACTCCGCAGAGCACCACCCGTCGTCCGTCGAACATGACCTCAAGGGCCTCGCTCACGGCGTTGGCCACCGCCGCCAGGCCGTTGTCGGCGAGCAGCGGCGCGGACGCTCCCGGAAGGCTGAGCCGGCAGACGTCGGCCAACACGCCCAGATGGTCGGGCAGCGCCTGCAGGGCCTCCGGGCCGGCGAACACCCCTGGAATGACCACCAGCACGGTGCGCCGCGAGTCAAAAGCCTCGGCGCGCCCCTGCAGCCGGATCAGCCCGAGTCGCGTGGCGACGTCGCGCACAACCTCCTGGGGGCCTGCCACGCTTCCCGCTCAGATGAACGGCTTCAAGGCCGGACCCAGCTGCTTGAGGAGCCGACGGGCCGCCCAGTCCTCGTTGATCTGCTCGGCGTTGGTGAACTTCGAGGCGCCCAGCACATACCCCCAGGTGTAGTGCCCATAGGCCGATTGGATGCGCCGGGGATGGTTGGCCGCATGCGCCTGGTCCTTCACGTAGACGGCCGTGAAGTCGTTCATCAGGCCCTCCATCTGCCGGCCCGTGAAGCACTCCAGCAGCTCGGCCTGCACCCCGCTCCTGCGGGCCCAGTTGCGCAGGGCCATGCCGCTGTCGGGATAGAACCGCCAGCAATCCACGGGATAGCGGTGCACGGCCGCGTTGGCCGGCACGGTGATGAACAGCAGCCCTTCAGGCTTCAGGATGCGCAGCATCTCGACAAAGGTGAGCCAGAAGAATTCCGAGTGCTCCAGGCAGTTGGAGCACACTGCGACGTCGAATGTCGCATCCTCGAACGGGAACCGGTACGGGTCCTTCAGCACCACGTCGACGCCCTTCGCCTCCGCGAAGTCGACGCCGGTGTAGGTGTTGCCCGGCGGCGCTACTGAACGCAGGGACCCGTTCACGTCCTGGGCTCCGATGTCGACGATCTTCAGTCCCGTCGCCCCGGAGAGGTAGGTCTCGAAGAACTTCTGGCCGATGAGCATGGCGGTGTCGTGCATGACGGCTCTCTCTACGGTCGGTCGGCGCCGGTCAACCGCTGCGGGCCGGGCTTCGTTCAGCCTTCAGCGGCGGCGTTCCCGCGGTGAGTTCGGCGCACAGTCGCTGCAACTGGCCGAAGAACGGCGCCGCCCCGTCATAGGGTATGTTGTGGCCACACCCTGGGACGTCCAGGACCGTCACGCCGGGATGGGCCGCCAGTCTCCGGCGGCTCTCCTCGTCCACGAGGGTCGGCGTCCTGGTCAGCGGGCGGCGGGGATGCAGCGGGTCGTCGCCCAGCATCACGGTCACGGGCGCGCCCAGGCTGTCGAGCATCGGGGTGTAGTCCCTGGCCTCGATCTGCCCGTCCCGCATGCCGAACACCTGCCAGGCCATGTCCTGCACGTTTGGGTCGCTCTGGGTGGCGAATACCTCGGCCAGCGGCCACAGCTCCCCAGTCCGCAGCGGCGGCTCGATAGCCAAGATGCGCCGCAGCTCTCGGCAGCGCATGCCCATCGCCACCAGGGCTCCGGTGGAAAGCCCGACCAGCCCAAGCGGAAGCCCCGCGGCCACGGTCGCGATCGCCTCGACGTAGGCTGCGGCATAGACCCCGATCGAGGTGGCCAGCAGCCTGGGGCAGTGGTTTCCCGGCAGGTGCCCCCGCAGCACGTCGACGTCGGGGAAGAACGACTGCGCTTGGTCAAGGGTGCCGGCATTTGCCATTGACCCCGTCAGGATCAGCATCACCGGCCGCCCGGTCGCCCTTCCCCACAGCCAGACCGGCCCGAAAGCCGTCTCGATCTCGATCTTGCTCTCGCGCGCGGGCGTCATGGCGGCTGATTAGCGGGCGGAGTCGGCCCCCGCAATCCGCCCGCCTACGCCGCCTGCACCTCGTCCGGCAGGAGGCTGGCCAGGTTCAGCCGGCTGAGCAGCAGCCCTTCCCGGGGGAGGATCGCCTCGACGAGCGAGGCCTCGTTCCCGGACATCTTCGGCGGCGGCTGCATCTCGGCCTCGTCGACGACAAAGGTCTCTTCGACCGCGTCGACCAGCAGACCGGCCGTGCTTGCCCCAGCCTGGACCACGATGATGACGTGGCGCGCGGTGACCTCGGTCCGCCCCTGCCCCAGTCGCGCCCGCAGGTCGACGATCGGCATGATCGCCCCGCGCAGGTTGATCATCCCGCGCATGTAAGGGGGCGCGTGTGGGATCGGAGTGGCCGGCGTCCAGATGCGGATCTCGCGCACGGTCTGGACGTCCAGGCAGTACCTTTCCGCGCCGACGTCGAAGGATATGAGTTCGAGCATCGCCATCAGAACTCCCTCCACTTGCCGCCGCCGGTCGCCGCGCGAAGCTTGGCCTGCGCCGCATGGACGGGATTGCCCTCGGAACGCGCGGGCCCCGGCGGTCTTGCCGGCGCGGCGCCCCCCTGCCCTGCGGCCAGGCGGAAGCCCGCCACCGCGTCCGCCAGTTCGCCCGCCTGCACCTGCAGCTGGGCGGCGGCGGCCGTGGTCTGCTCCACCATGGCGGCGTTCTGCTGGGTCACCTGGTCCATCTGGTTCACAGCCGTGTTCACCTGCGCCAGCCCCACCGACTGCTCCTCGCCCGAGCGGGCGATGTCGATGACCAGCTGCGCAATCTCGCCGGCGCGTGCCACGAGCGAGTCCAGCGCCGCGCCGGTGTCGCCCACCAGCTTCACGCCGCGCTCGACTTGCTCGGTAGAGGTGGCGATCAGCGTCTTGATCTCCTTGGCGGCTTCAGCCGAACGTTGCGCCAGCGCCCGCACCTCCTGGGCCACCACGGCGAAGCCGCGCCCGGCTTCGCCGGCCCGAGCCGCCTCGACCCCGGCGTTCAGCGCGAGCAGGTTGGTCTGGAAAGCGATCTCGTCGATGACGCCGATGATCTGGGTGATCTGGCCGGAGCTGCGCTCGATCTCGCCCATCGCCTCGACGGCTTCGCGCACCACCTGGCCGGCGCTCTCGGCCGCGCTGCGCGAACTGTCCGCCACCCCGGAGGCCTCCTTGGCGCTCTCGGCGCTCTGGCGCACCGTGGCGGTGACCTCGTCCAGGGCGGCGGCGGTCTCCTCCAGGGAGGCCGCCTGCTGCTCCGTCCGGCGGGACAGGTCGTCCGCGGCGGTGGAGATTTCCTGCGATCCGTGGCGGACCGCGCCCGTGGTGCGCGCGATGGACGTCATCGCCTCCAGCAGGCTGGTGGCGGCGCGATTGAAGTCGTCGCGGATCGCAGCGTAGCTGCCTGGGAAGCCGCCCTCGATGCGCGCCGTCAGGTCGCCCTCGGCCAGCCGGCTCAGCGCGCTGGCCAGTTCGGCCACCACACGGCCCTGCGCCTGCTCTTGCTCGAGCTGTTCCGCCTGCTGGCGCGCCGCACGCTGCTCTGCGTCGGTGATGTCAGTGGCGATCTTGATGACCCCGGTCACCCGCCCCTGGGCGTCCAGGATCGGATTGTAGGACGCCTGGATCCAGACCTCCCGACCGTGCTTCGCCAGACGACGGAACTTGGCCGCCACGAACTCGCCGGCGTTCAGCTTGCGCCAGAACGCCTTGTACTCCGCGCCCGCGGCCTCCGCAGGGTCCACGAACATGGCGTGGTGCCGCCCTTTGACTTCCGCCAGGCTGTAACCCACCGTGGCGAGGAAGTTCTCGTTGGCCGACGCGACGGTTCCGTCCGGCAGGAATTCGATGACCGCCTGCGATCTGCCGATCGCCGTCATCCGTGCTTCGATATCCGCAGACAGATCTCTTTCGACGATCCGCCTCTTCCCGCCGAACATGCCCCACCGCCCCCGAACCTACGCAGGCGAGACGGTTGCGGGACCATGGTTAACCCAGAATATACTTTAGCCGCCCCGCGACGACTGCCCGCAGCAACGATAAGCCGGCTAACCGGCTGACGCCTTGGCGAACACCGCGTACTGAGCGTCGAACGCACGCCGGTAGGCGGGCCGCGCCTCGCCTCGGCGGACATAGGCGGACAGGCTCGGATATTCCGTCAGCAGACCTGATCCTTCCAGCCGGCGCAGCACCGTCACCATCAGCAGGTCACCTGCGGTGAATTCGTTGTCGAGCCAGTCCGCGTCGCCCAGCCGACTGGCTAGGTCGTCCAGCCGATTACGGATGCGGGCCTCCAGGATCGGCAGGCGCTCTGCGTACCAGCTCTTGTCGCGCTCCACGTAGCTGGTCAGCTCACGCTCGACGATCGGCGGCTCCACAGTGTTGAGCGCGGCGAACATCCAGCTGATCGCCCGCGCCCGACCGCCGGGGTCCTGCGGCAGTAGGCCCGCATGGCGCTCGGCGATATGGAACACGATCGCCCCGGTCTCGAAGAGGACGAGATCGCCCTCTTCATAGGTCGGGATCTGGCCGAACGGCTGCAGCACGCGATGCGCGGCCTCCTTCATTTCGCCGAACGATACGAGACGAACGTCGTAGGGCTGGCCCACCTCTTCGAGCGCCCAGCGAACGCGCATGTCCCGCGCCAGCCCCCGCCCGCGATCGGGAGAGCTTTCGAAGGCGGTGATGGTGGGGGTCATCGAGAGGCTCCGGGCGACCGCACGGCGGCGCCCGACGTGACCTGGGCGATGGTCATGATCTTCCGCATTGTCTCTCTCCGGCGCTCTCGTACCCCAAGGACGTCGGACGGGCGGGCCTGACGACAGGCGGCCGGACTTTTCTCGCGCGCTCTCGGCCGCGCCGCGCTCAGCCGCCGAAGCTTCGGCTGCCGCCGCCGAAGCCGCCCCGTGAGATCACCGAGCTGCGGCTCTGCACGCGACTGGGGGCGTCGTAGCGGTCGTTGGGACGGCCCGTGACGTAGTCGCGGGTGCGGTTTCCGCCGCCGCCATAGTACCCACCGCCCCCGTACCGCCGGTCCCCGTAGCCGTAGGGCGCCTGCATCCCGTAGTAGCCCCGGTTGCCGAGGTTGCTCAGCGCCTGGCCGACCACGAAGCCGGTGAGCAGGGGCATGAACACGCTGCCGCCGCCGGCCTGGCTGCGCGGCACGCACTGGTCGACGCCGTAGCGTTCCTCGCAGCTCTGGCGATCGTTGAACTTCGGCGCCTGGGCCTCGGCCTGGGCGAACGCCGTCTCGCATTCGGTGTTCGGAACGATGTCCGCGTCGCGGCAGGCCTGCAGGTTGGGATAGGTGCGGCCGTCCACCGACTGGGCCGCCGCAGCCGCCTGGGCCGCCGGCGCCTGGGCGGCCGGCGGATTGAGCCAGGGCGAATCGACCGGCGGAGAGCTGTCGCAGGCCGCCAGCGAGAGGCCGCTGGAGGCCATGATGGTGGTCAGCACCATCGATCTGGAACGCTTCATGGCGGATCCTCCAACTCGACCCCTCAGGCGGTCATGCAGGCGGCGTTGAGCACGCCCACCGCCAGGGAGATGCTGAGGAGATAGAGCGCCGCGGCGATCTCGCCACGTTTCACCCGCTCCGCCACGTCCTTCATCACCGTGATCCGGATGACCGTGAAGGTCACGATCTGGATCACGCCGGCCAGGGCCGCCCAGGCGCAGAACTCCAGCAGGGTGGCGGTGTTGGCCAGGGCGGAGGCCAGCGGCAGCACGTAGCCCAGCAGGGCCCCGCCCAACACAATGGCCGCCGCGGAGTTGCCCTCGCGGATCAGCTGGCTTTCCTTGTACGGCGTGATCGCCTGGTAGATGACCTTGAAGACGATGGTGAAGGCGCCGGCGATCAGGAAGGCGACAACGAAGGCGGCGGCGTTGGCGAGAAAGTCGTCTTCCAGATACATGGCGTCTCCCCAGGGTGCGGTGAACGAGTTCTAGACGCGGAATTCGCCGACCTCCAGCGGAACACCGATCATCACCTCGTGGCTCACCGGTTCGCCGTCGGCCTCCTGCTCCACGACCAGCAGCAGCTCGCGCCCCTCGCCGAGCCCCTGCTCGCCGATCTCCCGATGGTAGAGCATGCAGGATTGGAAGATCCGCCGGTCCACCACGCCGTCGCGGTCGTCGTGGATATCCTCCCAGAAGGTGACCGGCGGCTGTTCGCCTTCTTCGTCTCCGAACCAGAACCGCTGGTAGGTCGGCAGGCCTGCGGGTTGGAAGGTGGCGGCCGAAATCCGCCGGGTCCACGCGTCCCGCTGCCCGCGGCTGGTCGGATAGGCGCTGTCCCAGGGCGTGAAGAGGCTGATGTCGGTCACGACGGCGCCTTGCGCATCGTCGGTGACGACTTGGAACATCACGTGGTCGTCCGTGTAGAACCGATGGACGAACCCGCCAGCGTCGAGGGTGACGAGACCCTGCGCCACGATCTGCAGCGTGTCGCGATCCAGCGTGAACCGCGCGTCAGAGCCGAACCGCCGCCAGGCCAAGGGGTCCAGCATCACCGTCCGGCCGATGGTGACGTTACGCACCACCGGAACGCCCGGCCCCACGGCCAGGGGAGCCTTGCGACCAAACAGACGAGCAAACATGGTGTACCTCGGCGACTGAGACGACGCGAACATAGGGCGCCGCGCCCGGCCCCAGAACCCCGACGCACGGCCAGTTCGTAAGCGCGATCTGGCGCCTTCGGCCCCGGATGCCATATGAGGGAAGCCGACATAGCTGGAGCTGGCGAATGACCGAAGCGATCCCCTGGACCGTGCGCAGCCTGAAGACGGCGCTGGAGACCGCGCCGCAACTTGCGCCGGGGGAGCTCACGGCGCGGATCGTCGAAGGCGCCGAGCCGATCCTGGTCGTGGTCATGCACGAGTTCGGCGACCTGGAGATCTTCGTCAGCGCCGGCGAACAGCAGATCGCCGCGTCCGCCCTGCTCTGGCCGGTGGATGAGCAGCCGGACCGGCATGCCTTCAACGAATTCCTGCTGAAGGCCCAGAAGATCGTCCCGCTGTCGAACTTCGGCATCAGCACGGTGGGCGAGCGGGATTATTACGAACTGTTCGGCGAGCTCGCCACGACCAGTCCGCTCGACACCATCGTCATCGAGCTGCGTACGCTGGCGGAGAACGCGATCGGCGCGGCTTCCGAGCTGCGCACCTCCTTCTCCGACCAGGCCTAGACTCCAGACTCCAAGGACCGGACCCATGACTCTGTGGCGCAAGCTCTTCACCCTCGGCCGCGCCGGCGCGCACGAAGCCGCCGCCGGCGTGGTCGACGCCAACGCAATTCGCATCCTCGACCAGGAGATCCGCGACGCCGACACCGCGCAGGGCAAGGCGCGCGACGACCTCGCCGGCCTCGTCGCCCGGCGACGCGTGCTGGAGAACGACGTCCGCAGCTTCCGCGACCAGATCGCCAAGTACGAGGGCAGCGCCCGGGCGGCCGTAGCCAAGGGCGATATGGACCTGGCGCGGCAGGTGGCCCAGCGGATCGCCGACCTCGAGAGCGACATCAATCTCAAGACGCCGCAGATCGAGGAGATGCGCGCCGCCGAAGAGAAGATCCATCAGGCCGTGGCCGCCACCGACCGCCGGATCGAGAACCTCCGCCGCGAGGTCGAAGTGGTGAAGGTCAATGAAAGCGTCCAGCGGGCCCAGGCCGCCGTGGCCGCCCGCGGGGCCGGCGCCGGAAACTCCCTCGGGTCCGCAGCCGACAGCCTCGCCCGCATCAAGGAGCGCCAGGCGATCCGCGGCGAACAGATCCGCGCCGCCGGCGAGATCGAGGACCGCCGCACGGGCGCCGACTTGGACGAGAAGCTCCGGCTGGCCGGCATCCTCCCGGGACAGTCGTCCGCCGACGACGTGCTGGCCCGGCTTACCGGCCCGAAGACCGAAGCGCTGCCCGGGGCCAACCCCCTGCAGATCGAGCAGAAGGTCGCCTCCCCCAGCCAGCGGGAACTCGGCAGGTCGGACGACGAATAGTGCGCCGCCTGACGCTCGAAGCGCGGCCTGGCTGGCAGGCCAAGGCCGAGGAGCTCGGTTTTGTCTGGCACAGCGAGGCCGGGCCTTATTGGGACGAGTCCGCGGCCTACGCCTTCACCCTGGCCGAGATCGAGGAGCATCTCGAGCCCGCCGCCGAAGACCTGCACCGGCTCTGCCTTGAGCTCGTGGAGGAGGTCGTCGGCGACGAGAAGCTGCTGACCCGGCTGGCGATCCCGAAGCAGCACTGGGAGCTGGTGGCGAGTTCCTGGCGGGCGCGTGACCCCTCCCTCTACGGGCGCTTCGACTTCGGCTACGACGGGACCAGCCCGCCGAAGCTCTACGAGTACAACGCCGACACGCCGACGAGCGTGTTCGAAGCGGCGGTTTTCCAGTGGCTCTGGCTGGAGGACAAGCTCGCCTCCGGCGGTCTGCCGGCCGGATCGGACCAGTTCAACACCCTGTACGAGGATCTGATGAACCGCTTCGCGGCCATCTTCCCGAACGGCGGCTTCATGCACTTCGCCAGCGAAGTGGAAGCTGTCGAGGACCGGCAGACCGTCAAGTTCTTCGAGGACCTTGCCGCTCAGGCCGGCCTGGCGACCGCCTTTGTGGCCATGAGCGATATCGGCCTGGACGCCGAGGGGCGCTTCGTCGACCTCGACCGCGTCGTGCTCAAGGCGGCCTTCAAGCTCTACCCGTGGGAGCATATGCTGCGGGAGCCCTACGCCTCGCAACTGGCCGGCGCGGGCGTGCGCTGGATCGAGCCGCCTTGGAAGGCGATCCTCTCCAACAAGGGCATCCTGCCGCTGCTCTGGGCCCGGCACGAGGGCCACCCCAACCTGCTGCCGGCCTATTTCGACGACGATCCAGCCGCAGCCGCCCTTGGCGAGCAATATGTGCGCAAGCCGCTGTTCTCCCGCGAGGGCGCCAACGTCGAGCTGTATGGCGCGGACGTCGCCGAACCTGTCCAGGAACTGGGCTATGGCGCGGAGGGCTGGATCCGGCAGGCCTATGCGCCTCCCCCGGAGTTCGACGGACGCCACGCGGTGGTCGGGGCCTGGATCGTGGGCGACACGCCGGCGGGGGTGGGCGTCCGCGAGGACGCCAGCCGCGTGACCAAGAACACCGCCCGCTTCGTCCCCCACTTCATCGAGCCGTCGGCCCAGACGTAACGCCATGGCGGCCGGCTTTACAGCCGGAGCGGACCTGGCCAGGGTCGACGCGTCGTTCGCGTCTTGGATCGGCGACAATGCGGGGAGCCGGGCTCCTGCCCGGAAACGGACCTTAGCGGCATGACCAAGCACCGGATCTACACAACCAGCGTCGCCAGCGTCTATCCGCACTACGTCGCCAAGGCGGAGAAGAAGGGGCGCACCAAGGCCGAGGTCGATGAGATCATCCGGTAGCTGACCGGCTTCAGTCAGGACGAGCTCGACTCACAGCTGGCGAAGAAGTCGGACTTCGAGACCTTCTTCGCTGAGGCGCCCGGCCCGAACCCTGCGCGGACCGCCATCAAGGGCGTGGTCTGCGGGGTTCGGGTGGAAGAGGTCGCCGAGCCGCTGATGCGGGAGATCCGCTACCTGGACAAACTGATCGACGAGCTCGCCAGGGGCAAGGCGATGGCGAAAATCCTGCGGGCATGACGAGCCGGTCGCCCAGCTCTTAACGGGCCCTTCACCACACCGCCTGCATCCGTCAGGCTGGTGAACAGATGACGAACACGATTCGAGCCCCCCTTCGTATCCTGGGCCTGGACCCGGGCCTTCGGCGCACCGGCTGGGGCGTGGTGGCCGTGGACGGCGCGCGGCTAGCGCACATCGCGCACGGGGTGATCGCGCCGGCCACCGACGCGCCGTTCGCCGAGCGGCTGCTGGTGCTGTTCGAGGCGATCTGCGAGGTCATCGTCCTCCACGCGCCCGACGAGGCGGCGGTGGAGGAGACCTTCATGAACAACAACGCCGCTTCAGCGCTGAAGCTCGGCCACGCGCGGGCCTGCGCGCTGCTGGCCCCCGCCCGCGCCGGCCTCAGCGTCGCTGAGTACGGCAACAGCGTGATCAAGAAGGCCGTGGTCGGCACCGGCGCGGCGGGCAAGGACCAGGTGGGCTTCATGATCGCCCGCCTGCTGCCCACCGCCGGCAAGACCACCGCCGACGCCGCCGACGCGCTGGCGGTCGCCATCGCCCACGCCCACATGCGCACCACGCGGGCAGCCTACGGAAGAGTCGCATGATCGGTCGGCTGCGCGGCATCGTCGCCGAGGTGGGCGAGGAAGAAGCCCTGATCGACGTCTCCGGCGTCGGCTACGTGGTCCGCTGCGGCGCTCGCACCCTGTCGCGCCTGCCCGAGGTTGGCGGCGAGGCCGTGGTGCACGTGGAGAGCCTGTTCGGCGAGCAGACGGGTCTTACCCTCTACGGCTTCCTCGACCGCAACGAGCGCCGCGCCTTCGTTACCCTGAAGACGATCCAGGGTGTCGGTCCGAAGGCGGCGCTGTCGGTGCTGGACGTCCTGGCGCCAGGCGAACTCGCGGCCGCTGTGGCGCGCGACGACAAGGCGGCGGTGGCGCGCGCCAACGGGGTCGGCCCCAAGCTCGCCCAGCGCATCGTGCTGGAGCTGAAGGGCAAGCCGATCGCCGAGGGCCCGGTCAGCGCCTTCCAGCCGCAGAGCTACGCGCCTGAGCCGGCGAAGCCCTCGGTCTCCGGCGAGGCCGTCGCCGCCCTCATGGGCCTTGGAGTCGCCGAGCCCCACGCCCGCCGCGTTGTCGAACAGTCCCTCGCCCGCCTCGGCGAAGACGCCCCCATCCCGGCCCTGATCAAAGCCGCCCTCCAGGAACTCGGGCGGTGAGGGATGGGAACCACAGACCCGCACAGACGCACAATCCTCGCGCCGCGCCCGGCGGGTTCGGCCATCTCTGTGCGTCTTTGTGGGTCTGTGGTTCTAATCCCACGGCGCCGGGGTTAGACCCCTCCCCATGACCCGCATCGTCTCCGGCGACGCCCAGCCTTTCGAGGGCGCCGACAAGGCGCTCCGGCCGCAGACGCTGGCCGAGTTCGTCGGACAGCAGCAGGCCAAAGCCAACCTGTCGGTGTTCATCGATGGCGCCAAGGCGCGGGGCGAGGCGCTGGACCACGTCTTGCTGTTCGGCCCTCCCGGCCTCGGCAAGACCACCCTCGCGCAGATCGTCGCCCGCGAGCTGGGCGTCAGCTTCCGCGCCACCTCCGGCCCCGTGCTGGCCAAGGCCGGGGATCTCGCGGCCATACTCACCAACCTCGAGCCGCGCGACGTCCTGTTCATCGACGAAATCCATCGCCTGCCCTCCAACGTGGAGGAGATCCTCTACCCGGCGATGGAGGACCACGTGCTGGACCTGATCATTGGCGAGGGGCCTTCGGCGCGCTCGATCCGCATCGACCTAGCTCCCTTTACCCTGGTGGCGGCGACCACGCGGGCGGGCTTGCTGGCCACCCCGCTGCGCGACCGGTTCGGCATTCCGCTGCGACTCGAGTTCTACACCCACGAAGAGCTGGTGAAGGTGCTCACCGGCGCCGCCGCCAAGATGGGCCTGGGGCTTCGGGCGGACGGCGCCCTGGAGATCGCGCGGCGCGCGCGGGGCACGCCCCGGGTGGCCGGCCGCCTGCTGCGCCGGGTCCGCGACTTCGCCTCGGCGGACGGGGCGCTGGTCATCGACCGCAAGGCCGCAGCCTCGGCGCTGGCCCGCCTCGACGTGGACGAGCACGGCCTGGACAGCCTCGATCGCCGCTACCTGCGCGCCCTGATCGAGAACTACGCCGGCGGTCCGGCCGGGGTGGAGACCATCGCCTACGCCATCGCCGAGGCCAGGGACGCCGTCGAGGACGTCATCGAGCCGTTCCTGATGCAGCAGGGCTTCATCCAGCGCACGCCACGCGGCCGCATGGCCACGGCGCGCGCTTACGAGCACCTCGGCCTTGCCGCCCCGCCGCCGCCCCAGGCCCGCGGCGTCAACCCGGACCTGTTCGACAAATGACCCGCATAAGGGCGGCATACTCACGACAGGCGGTGCGGGCACGCTAGGGTGGGCCCGATGGACGCGAATCACCCCTCCGCCGGCTGGCTCGAAGGCCGTGAGCACGTGCTGCCGGTGCGCGTCTACTACGAGGACACCGACTTCACCGGGGTGGTGTACCACGGCAACTATGCGCGGTTTTTCGAGCGCGGCCGCAGCGACTTCCTGCGGGTCGCCGGCGTCAGCCATGCCGACCTGTTGAAGCTTCCGGACCCCGCCGCCTTCACGGTCGTGAAGCTGACCATCGAATACAGGCGCGCCGCCCGCATCGACGACGCCCTGGCCGTTCGCACCCTCTACGAAAGCGTGAAGGGGCCCCGGCTTTTCGTGCGCCAGCGGATCGTGCGAGGGGACGAACTGATCGCCACGGCGGACGTCGAGGCGGCCTGCATCGACCTTGCCGGGCGGCCGCGCAAGCCGCCCCCAGGACTTGTCGACGCACTGCGGCCGCTGTTCGGACCCGCGCCTTAAGTTCGCCTCAGGCTTACGCAAACCACGACTACCCCTCTGATTCGGAACGCCCATGGACCCCAACGCCGTCACGCCCGAGACCTTCGACGCGCTCAGCCTGTTCCTGCGCGCCGATTGGGTGGTGAAGCTGGTCATGATCGGCCTGGCGCTGGCCTCGCTGTGGTCGTGGACGGTGATCCTCGACAAGCTGTTCCGGTTCGCCGCCCTGAACCGCGAGGCCAACAAGTTCGAGGACGCCGTCGCTTCCGGCCGCAGCCTCGAGGACGTCGCCGCCGAAGCTGGCGAGCGGCCCCGCCACGCCCTGCCCCGCATGCTTCAGGGCGCCCTGAAGGAATGGCGCGACGCCCGTCAGAAGGGAGCCGCCACCGAGAGCCAGGCCGCCTTCCTGATCCAGCGCATCGATCGGGTGCTGGACACCATCATCGCCCGCGAGAGCCAGCGCATCGAGGAGGGCCTGGGCACGCTGGCCATCGTCGCCACGGCGTCGCCATTCGTGGGGCTGTTCGGCACCGTCTGGGGTATCATGCACGCCTTCCAGGCCATCGCGCTCCAGAAGAACACCTCCCTGGCCGTGGTCGCCCCCTCGATAGCCGAGGCCCTGTTCGCCACGGCCATTGGCCTCGTTGCGGCCATCCCGGCCTACATCGCCTTCAACGCGTTCTCGACCAAGGCCGGCAAGTTCGCCGGGCGCCTCGAGGGCTTCGCCGACGACCTCTCCACCGCCATCCAGCGGCGCCTGGCGGAGCGGGTCTAGATGGGGCTCTCGGCCAACGACGCCTTCGCCGCCGGCGGCGCCCGCCGCAACCGCCGACGCTCGGGCCGCGGCCGGCGTGGCGCGCTGAGCGAGATCAACGTCACGCCCCTGGTGGACGTCATGCTGGTGCTGCTGATCATCTTCATGATCTCGGCCCCCCTGCTGACCGCCGGTGTTCCGGTGGAGCTGCCCAAGACCGAGGCCGGCGCCATGCAGGACCGGCCGGACCCGATCACGGTCTCGATCCAGGCGAACGGCTCGATCTTCGTCGGCGAGGACCAGGTCGCCTTCACGCGCCTCGCCCCGCGGCTCAAGGAAATGGCCGGCCCCGAAGCGAGCAAGCCGATCTACGTCCGCGCCGACGGCAAGGCCTCCTACGAGGTGGTGGCCCAGGTGATGGCGGCGCTCTCCACCTCCGGCTTCACCTCGATCAACCTGATCACCGAAACCGGCGGCCCGTCTTCCGGCGCGACGCCTGCGCAGGAGACGCCCGCGCCGTGACCAGCAGGGAGCTGTCACCGGCGGCGCTTGGCTCGATCCTGCTGCACGCGGGCATCGCCGCGGCCCTGCTCATCTCCTGGCCGTGGGCCCGCGACCTGAAGGTTGGCGCGGTGGTGCCGGTGACGATCGTAGCCAACGCACCGGTGACCGACCTGCGCGAAGCGGAGCAGGCGCCCGTCGAACAGACGGCCCAGACCGAGGCGCCCGTGCCGGACGCACCCGCCCAGTCCAGCCCCCCCGAACCTGCGCCCGCGCCGCCGGCTCCGACGCCGCGCCCCACGCCGCCGGCGAAGGCCGCTCCGACTCCCACGCCGACGCCGAAGCCGACGCCCCGCCCGGCCGAGAAGGCGCCCGCCAAGCCAACGCCGAAGACCGCGGCAAAGCCGGCCGACCGCGGTCTCGACTTCGACGCGCTGCTGGCCAGCATTCCCGCCAGCAAGAGCGCCCCACGGCCGTCGTCCGCCCAGAAGGGCGCCTCGCGCCCGCAGACCGCCACCCAGGCTCGGCCGAACCTGGGCTCCGGCCTTTCCGCCGCCGCCGCCACCAGCGGCCTGGTGGACGAGCTGCAACGGCGATGGAACCCGAACTGCGAAGTCGAGGGCGGCCGCGACGTCGTCGTGCGCGTCACCTTCCAGATCGGCCCCGGCGGCCAGCTGGTGGGCGAACCGGCCCCCGAGATCCGCGGCGCCCGCAGCGCCGTCAGCCAGGCCGCCGCAGAGCGCGCGGTCCGCGCAGTCTACGGCGCCTCTCCCTTCCGAACCCTGCCGCGCGACTTCTATGGCCAGAGGCTGGCCGTGAACTTCAACGCCCGCGAGGCCTGCAAGCTATGACCACCCGGAGTCCCTCCATGCGGCTGAAGAGCCTGATGTTCGCCCTGATGGCGGTGTTCGCCACCGGCCTCGCTGCGCCGGCCGCGCGGGCTGAGATCGAGGTCAACGTCAACCGCGGGGACGTGCAGCCCCTGCCCGTGGCGATCCCGGCCTTCGGCGGCGGCCAGGTAGGCGCCGACATCGCCGGCGTCATCTCCGCCAACCTGCAGCGCTCGGGCCTGTTCCGGCCGCTCGATCCCGCCAGCTTCGTGGAGCGGGACCTCACCGCCGCCGTGCAGCCGCGCTTCCCCGACTGGAAGCAGATCAACGCCCAGGCGCTGGTCAACGGCCAAGTGACGGTGGTGGGCGGCCGGCTGCAGGTCGACTTCCGCCTGTGGGACGTGTTTGCCGAGCAGCAGCTGGTAGGCCAGCAGTTCACCTCCAGCCCCGAGAACTGGCGGCGCGTCGCCCACAAGATCTCCGACGCCGTCTACGAGCGGCTGACCGGCGAGAAGGGCTACTTCGACACCCGCGTGGTCTTCGTCGCCGAGAGCGGCGGGCGCGGCGCGGGCCGCCAGAAGCGCCTGGCCATCATGGACCAGGACGGCGCCAACCCGAGCTACCTGACCGACGGCTCCTACATCGTCATGACGCCTCGGTTCTCCTCGAACAGCCAGGAGATCACCTACATGGCGCTGCGGCCCGAAGGGTCTTCGATCTACCTGTTCAACCTGGAGACCGGCCGGCGCGAGAGCCTGGGCGACTTCAAGGGCATGGTCTTCGCGCCCCGCTTCTCGCCGGACGGCGGCAAGGTCGCGTTCTCGGTCGAGCGCGGCGGCAACAGCGACATCTTCGTCATGGACCTGCGGAGCCGGCAGACCTCGCGCCTCACCGCGGAACCCGCCATCGACACCTCCGCCTCGTTCTCGCCGGACGGCGCGCGGATCGTCTTCAACTCGGACCGCTCCGGCTCGCCTCAGCTCTACGTCATGGGCGCCGACGGCTCGAACCCGCGCCGGATCACCTTCGCCGGCGGCCGCTACACCACGCCGGTGTGGAGCCCCACCGGCGAGTTCATCGCCTTCACCAAGCAGCAGGGCGGCCAGTTCCACATCGGCGTCATGCGCGCTGACGGTTCGGACGAGCGCCTGCTCACCTCTGGCTACCTCGACGAAGGCCCCACCTGGGCGCCGAACGGTCGGGTGCTGATGTTCTCGCGCGAAGCGCGGGGCGGAGCGCCGCGCCTGTGGAGCGTCGACGTCACCGGGCGCATCTTGCAAGCGGTCCCTTATCCGGCCGCCGGATCCGACCCCGCGTGGTCGCCCCTGCTGAACTAGGGTTGCGCACTGCGCGCCACCCGTAGACTTTCCAAGCGCTTCGGCGCCCAGCCCCCAAGGAGACGCTCACCATGGTCACCCGCCTCACCCGCCAGACCGCCCTGCGCCTGACCCTGGTCGCCGCCGCGACCCTCACCGTCGCGGCCTGCGGCTCCCGCGCGAAGCCGCAGCTGGACACGCGGCCGCCCACCGCCGGCACGACCCAACCCTCCGGCCCGACCGGCCCCGCTCAGCCGGAAGGCGTCGGCGGCCAACAGCTCGGCGCCCTGCCGGGCTCGACCCAGGACTTCACGGTCAACGTCGGCGACCGCGTGCTGTTCGACTTCGACCAGTACACGATCCGCGGCGACGCCGAGCCGATCCTCACGGCGCAGGCTGGCTGGCTCCGCCGCTACCCGAGCGTCCGCGTTCGGATCGAAGGCAACACCGACGAGCTCGGCACCCGTGAGTACAACCTGGCCCTCGGCGCCCGCCGGGCCAACGCGGTGCGCGACTTCCTGGTCTCGAACGGCGTGACCGCAGACCGGATCACCACCGTCTCCTACGGGAAGGAGCAGCCGGTCGACACCAGCGGCACCGAGGAGGGCCAGGCCCGCAACCGAAACGCGCGGACCTCGATCATCAGCGGCGCCCGCTAGGCCGCGCCGCAAAACCGCCGTCCGTGTCCCTCAGGCTCAAGGCCATGCTGCTCCACCGCCTCCGCACGCCCGCCCTCGTGATCGCCCTGGCGCTCGTCGCCGCGCCAGCCGCGGCGCAGACGCCCATGGACGATCCCCTGGACGCCCGCGATGCGCGGCGGGTGGAGAGGATGGAGAAGGTGGTCCGGGAACTCCGGGACATCGTCTTCAAGGCGCAGAGGACCGGCGCACCGGTCGTCGTGCAGCCGGCGGACACGGACGCGCGGCTGGCGGACCTCGCCGCCCGGATCGGGGACCTCGAGCAGTCGCTGACCCGGGTCAACGGCTCGCTCGAGACCACCGCTCACAACCTCGATCTCACCCGGCGCGAGAACGAGACGCTCAAGACCCAGGTGCGGGACCTCACCGATCGGCTGGCCAAAGCCGAGCAGGCGGCCCCGCCGCCGCCGCCCGAGCCGCCGGCCGAGACCGCCGCACCGGCCCGGGCCACGCCGCAGGAAGCCTTCACCGCGGCCCGCCAGCTGATGCTGGGCGGGGACTACGACGCGGCCGAGCAGGCCTTTGCGGCCTACGTCCAGGACTATCCGCAGGGGCCCCGCCTCGCCGAGGCGCGCTACTGGCACGGCAAGACGCTCACCGTCCGCAGCGCACACGCCCAGGCCGCCACCGCCTATATCGGCGCCATCCGCGGCTGGCCGCAGACCAGCTGGGCTCCTGACGCCGTCGTCGAGCTGGCCCGCTCCCTGGTTGCGCTGAAGAAGCCCGCCGACGCGTGCCAGACCCTGGCGGAGCTGCCCAAGCGCTATCCGAAGGCGCCGGCGGCGGTGAGCAGCCGGGCGGCCGCGACCCGCACCCAGGCGAAGTGCGCGGCATAGAGGTCGTCCCGGCGGACCGGCTCGCGGACGCCGTCCGCCCGGTCCTTGACCGCCGCCTGCTGCAGGGCGCCGACGCTCCGGTCGCAGTCGCCCTGTCCGGCGGCGGCGACAGCCTGGCGCTGGCCCTGCTCGTCGCCGAATGGGCGAGCGAGGTCGGTCGCCGACTCCTCATCCTCACCGTCGATCACCGCCTCCAGCCGCAGAGCGCCGCCTGGACCGCCGCCTGCGCAAAGGTCGCGGAACGCCTCGGCGGCGCCTTCGACGCCCTGTCCTGGACCGGGCCCAAGCCGGCCAGCGGCCTGCCCGCCGCAGCCCGCGAGGCGCGCCACCGCCTGCTGGCGGAGGCGGCGCGCCGGGCGGGCGCTCGGGTCATCCTCATGGGCCACACGGCCAGCGACGTGGCGGAAGCTGCGGCCATGCGGGCGCAGGGGGCCACGACACCGGACCCGCGCGAGTGGGCGCCCTCCCCGGTCTGGCCCGAGGGGCGGGGCCTCTTCCTGCTGCGCCCGATGCTGGCGCTCGGCCGCGCCGAGATCCGCGATTGGCTCCGGGCGCGGGGCGAACGCTGGATCGAGGACCCGGCCAACGTCGACCCGCGGTCCGCCCGCGCCCGCGCCAGGGCGGCGGGCCCCGGCTCCCCGGAGGCCGCCGCATCGCCGCCGGGCGTCCCCTGGGCGGACGCCTGTCGCGTGGACGCAGGCGGCGGGATCCATGCGCCACGCGAGGCGCTGCGGACAGCCGATCCCCCAGCCGCCCGCGCCTTCATCGGCATGGCTGCGGTCTGTGCGGGCGGCGGCGACCGCCGGCCCGCCACCGAGCGGCTGGACCGGGTGCGCGAGATCCTCGCCGGCCCCGCCGCCCTGGCCAGCACGCTGGCGGGCGCCCGCATCGAAGCGACCGCGCAGGAGGTGAGCTTCCTGAGGGAGGTCGGCGAAGCCCGCCGGGGCGGACTGCTCAGTCTCTATCTCACGCCGGGCAAGCCCGTGGTCTGGGACGGCCGCTTCGAGCTGACGGCGGATCGGCCCGGCCTGCGGGTGGAGCGCCTGGAAGGCCTCTCCCGCCGGCTCGCCCCGGCCGTTCAGGCCGAGGTGCTGCGGCTGTCGCCCAAGGCCAGGCTGGCGCTGCCGGCGGTTGTCGACGGCGCCCAGGTCAGGTGCCCGGCCATGGAGCAGGTGGACGGCGTCAGCTTCCGGCCCCTCGTCTCCGACCGGCTCATGGCCGCCTGCGGCCTGGTCGAGCGCGAGCCCTACTAGCGGCTGGCGGCGGCCAGCACGTGCTCGACGCCGCGGACCACTGGGTCGGCGAAGCGGCGGCCCAGCAGGCTGGCGTGGGTTGAGCCCGCCACATGCTCCACATAGCCGTGATCCGAAGCGAGCGCCGGGACCGTCTGCAGCTTCTTGAGCCACGGGCGGACGCGCTCGCCGCCCGCCGTGACCACGGCCACCGGCAGGTCGGAGGGCAGGTCTCTCGCACCGGCCTGTTCCGACGTCGCCGGCCAGCTCGCCACCTCGTCCGCCGCGCCGCGCGCGTGCGGGGCGGAGGCATGGATCCGGCGCTTCTCCACCGCCGCCGCGCCGGTCAGGCCGATCAGGTTGCCGCTGATCAGCGACACAGGCCCCATCAAGCCAAGCTCCGCGCCCACCCCGGCCAGCCGCAGGACGCCTGCGAACGAGCCGATGGCGCGCCGGCCGCCCGGAAGACCGATCACGTCGGGCGTCATCGCGTCGACGAGCACCAGGCCCGCGACCCTGTCCGGGTGGCTCAGCGCGAAGAGGCGGACCATCAGCCCGCCCATGGAATGGCCAACAGCCACCAGCGGACCCGCCTCGCCCAGCCGCGCGAGCAGGGTCTCGGCGTCGGCCATCACCGCACGGCCGTCGCGCGGGCGAGGGCCGGCGTCCGAATGGCCGAGCCCCGCGCGGTCATAGGCCAGGCTGCGCAGTCCTTTGGCCGCCAGGCGGTCCTGGACCACGGACCAGTCGGCCGCGCAGCCGAAGGCGCCGTGCTCCAGGAGGATCAGCGTCCCGCCCGAGGCAGGCCCGGCGCGGACCACACGCAGGCTCCGCCCGCCGATGTCGACGCGCTCGCCACGCACGGACGGCGCGGGCCTTGCCTCTGTGCTCGCCAGGGGGTCAGCCCTTTCCGAACGGCTTGGGAACGCGCGTCGCGCCCTGCCGGCCCAACATCCAGCCCGGGTACTCCGGCGGCAGCTCGCTGACGGCGTCGAGCCGGGCGACCTCCTCCGGCGACAGCGTCAGGTCCGCGGCGGCGAGGTTGTCGTCCAGTTGCTCGAGCGACTTCGCGCCGATGATGATGCTCATCACATGCGGCTTGGCGAGCAGCCAGGCCAGCGCCACGCGGGCCACCGACGCACCGTGCGCCTCGCCGATCTCGCGCATCGCCTCGACGCAAGCCCAGGCGCGGTCCCGGTCCACCGGCGGGAAGTCGAAGTTGGTCCGCCGCGCCCCTTCGGGGTTGTTGGAGCCGGGGCCGAACTTGCCGGACAGCAGCCCGCCGGCCAGCGGCGACCAGACCATCAGCCCCAGGTTCTCCGAAGCCATCATCGGGACCAGCTCGCGCTCCAGGTCGCGGCCGGCGATCGAATAGTAGGCTTGCAGGGTCTCGAACCGGGCGTAGCCCCTCGCCTCGCTGACGCCCAGCGCCTTGGCGATCTTCCAGGCCTGCCAGTTCGACACGCCCACATAGCGGACGAGCCCCTGGCGGGTGAGGTCGTCCAGCGCCCGCAGCGTCTCGTCGATGGGCGTGACCGTGTCGTTGCCGTGGATCTGATAGAGGTCGATGTGGTCGGTCTGCAGGCGCTCCAGGCTGCCCTGGACGCTGTCCATGATGTGGCCGCGCGACGCGCCGCGGTCGTTCGGGCCCGGTCCCATCTCGCCAAAGACCTTGGTGGCGATGACCACGTCGCTCCGCTTCACGCCCAGGTTCTTGAGCGCCTGGCCGGTCAGCCTCTCGGACTCGCCGAACGAGTAAACGTCGGCCGTATCGATGAAGTTGACCCCGGCTTCGAGAGCCCGCCCGACGATGGCGTCCACCTCATCCTGCTGCAGGGCCCCGATCGCGCGCCAAATGCCCGCTTCGGAGGAGCCTCCGAACGTCATGGTGCCGAGGCAGATCTCCGACACGAAGAGGCCGGTCCGGCCAAGTTGGTTGTACTTCATACGACGCTCTCCACGGGAAGCCGCAGATATGGTGGCGCTGCGGCCGCAGGTCGAGGGCGTCAGCCGTTTGCGGTGGCGATCGCTTCCGCATCGCCGGCCCGGCCGGCGGGGGCGGGGGTTGGCGCCGGGGCCTGCGCCGGTGCGCCGGGCCCGACTTCCACCCCGCCTGGCGCGATGGGTTTGCGGTTGGTCCCGAAGCGGATCGTCTGCCGCGGGCGCCCGTCCCCGTAGGAGACGGTGACCGCCGCATCCTTGCCGGCGCTGCCGGCGTCAGCCGCGGCGACGTCGAGCTTGGCTTGCAGCCTGGCCTCCATCAGCGCCTTCTTGCTCTCCGGAATCCGCGACACGTAGGCCATGCGAACCTGGCGCGGGAAGCGCCGTGCATCGCGCAGCGGCAGGTCGTCGGCGGTGGCGAAGGTCTTGCCCATGAACAGCGCGGGGTTCAGCGGCCGGTCTTTGCGGTCGCGGATCTCGAAGTGCAGGTGCGGGCCCGTCGAGGTGCCGGACGAACCCACCCGGCCTACGGGCGTGCCTGCCTTCAGCGCCAGGCCGGGCTGCATCCCGTCGGCCACCGCGCCCATGTGCGCGTAGAGCGTGGTCAGCCCCTCCGCGTGGGCGACTTCCACAAAACGACCGTAGGAGAAGCTCTGGCCCGCGCGGGTGACGACGCCGTCGGCCGCCAACAGGACGGGCGCGCCGAACTCGGCGGCGATATCGACGCCTTCATGCAGGCGCCCGTTCTCCTCCCACGGCAGCTGCCGCAGGCCGAAGGGCGACACGATATCCTCGCCGGCCACCGGGTTCTGGAAAGCGATCAGCGCCGCGGGCTCGCTCGGCGTCGAGGCGGGCAGGAGGCGTGCGACAGGCGCGGGACGTGGAGCGGTCGACTGCTGAGGGCGGTCCGGCAGGGCGGCGTGGGCCATGGTGATGGCGCTCAGCGCCACCGCGCCGCCCACAGCCGCGTCGATGATCCAGTGACGCGCACGCGCCTCGAGAGCCGAACTCGCTTCCGTCAAAGGCGATAATCTCCCAGCTCGCCGCGCCTGTTGCGGCCGGCCCAGGACAAGGGGCGCGGCCAGGCGTGGGCATTCCCGCCGTTAGGGATCGGTTAACTGGAGGACGTTCTAGGCAAAAACTTGGCGGTAGGGCATCAACATTTGTTGGCCCGACGCTCTGTCGGGCCAACAGACTGGGGGGCGCAGGGCTCCTAGAAGAGGAAGCGAACCACGGCGCGGAGGTCATATTCCTTGTAGCTGTCGTCGAACACGCCGCCGGCTTCGATCGCATAGAGCACCTGGTTGGCGCCGCCGCGGACGCCGACGCGGGCCACGGCGCCGCCTGAATAGACGTCCTCCGGATCGAGCGTGAAGGACGCCCCGGAGCCGAACCGGGCGGTGGTCCTGCCGGGATCACCGGCCAGCTTGGCGCGCCAGCCGACCTTGACCTCGGGAGACCACCAGAACTCGTCGCCGAAGCGCGCGCCCAGGGCCAGCAAGGCCTGGCCGGTGACCAGGTCGCCCTTGCGGTCCTCCACCTTCAGGTCGAAGCCGGCGCCGCCGCCCTCCTCCGTGTAGCCTCCCTCGGACAGGCGCAGGTAGTCGAGGGAGAGTTCGGGGCGGGCGTAGAACCATCCCAGCCGCGCCTCGTACGAGGCGCCGGCGTGGGCCTCGGCCAGCCAGCCGCTCCAGTCGGCTTCGGCCCGCAGGCTGAGGTCGGGCCCGGTGAACAGGCGCGCGCCGTCGAAGGTTACGTACCCCAGTCCGCCGCGCACGTTCGCCTGGAAGGCGCCCGCCTGGACCCGCCAGTAGGCGCCGCCGCCGAAGAAGTTCATCGCCACGCGCTCGCCGGCGGAGGCCGCCTGGTCGTTGTAGTCGACGCTGACGAAGCTGCCGTTCACCCCCACCGCCTGGTTCTCGCCCACCAGCTCGTAGCCGACGGCGATGCCGAAGCCCTCCGACTCGAAGCCCAGGGCGTCTTCGGCCTCACGATCGATCTCGAACAGAATCTCCTGCGCCCAGACCCCGCTGCCGCCGGCGCCGTCGGGGGAGTGGGGGTGGCCAATGGCCGAGGACACGGCGCTGGAGATCGCCTGGGCCGACAGCAGCGCCCCGCCCGAGTGGTCGGGCAGCATCTGATTGTACAGCGCCTGGAACCCCGCCTGGGTCTTCTGCCCGAGGAAAGCCGCCTCGATTCCCGCGTTGGCGTCCAGGCTGTCGAACAGGGCCGGGTAGGCCTGGGCGGCCGAGCGGTTCAGGCCCAGTTCGCTTGCGGTCTTTGGCCGGACGTCCACGTAGACGGCGTTGGCGTCGTTGCGCACGCCCGCGGTGTAGAGGAAGGGCGCGCCGGCCAGGGTGGCGGCGCCGCCCGCAAGCTGCAGTCCGCCCGAGCGGATGATCTCGTAGGACTTGGTCCCACGCTGAAGCGAGGACAGGTTCAGTTCGAACTGCGCCCCGGAGGCCACCGTCGTCGCTCCGGAGACGTTGAACCGGGTCGCCGCGCCCGTTTCGCCGTTGATGGTCACGGCGAGCACGCTCTTGGCGCCGAGCGCCAGGGACGAGAGCTGGATCGCCTCCGAGTTGCTCACCGCCAGCCGGCCCTCGCCGACCGTGACGGCCAGGGCTCCGTCGCTGTCGGTAAGGCGGCCCCGCACCGTGCCGCCTGCGTCCACCACCAGGGTGTCCGCGCCGGCTCCGAAGGCCATGGCGCCGGTCAGCGTGCCGCCCAGGATCTCCAGCCGGTCCGCGCCGGAACCGAACAGCACGTCGCCCGTGATCGCCGGGACGCTGGTGCTGGTCGCCTTGCTCTGGCGGACCGTCACGCCCGTGGTGTTCGCCCGCAGGTCGAGGGCGATCGACTGCCCCACGTTGCTGGAGCCGCTCTTGGGCGTCGACAACGCGCCGATCACGCCGGTGTTTTCCACCAGCGCAAGCGTGCCCGAGAGGTCGACCACCGCACGCGCATCCTGCGAGCCGTTGCTGAGCGTCGCCGAGATCGTGCCCGAGTTGCGTAGCGCCGGAACGTTCGAGCCGGCGTTGATCAGCAGGGCCGTGGCGGCGCCGCCCTGGGCGGTCACGTCGGCGCCGTAGGCGCTCGCCGTGACCCGGCCGCCGAGGATGTTGACGCCGCCCTGGACGGTGGTGGCGCCGCCGCCGGCCTGGCCGATGCGCAGGCCCGTGGCCGCCACGCCGTCGTTCTGGCCCTGACCCACCACTTCGCCGCGGACCACCAAGCCGAAGCCGTAGTCGCCCGTCCCCACCGCACCGATGCTGGTGGCGCGGCTGGCGGAGCCGATGTCCAGGGCCGGAGCGGCGCCCACCGAGGTGATGGCGGCGCTGCCTTCGGAGGCGTCAGGGATGCCGTCGTCGTCCTCGTCGGTGTCGGTCGTGCTGTTGTCGGCCGGGCGGGCGTCGAGCAGGACGCCGTTGCGGACATCGCCGTTGATCCGCACCGCAGGGCCGCCCTGCTTCAGGTCGTCCGCGTCCAGCTTGGCCCGCGCGGCGTCGGCCAGGCGCTCAGTGTAGCGGTAGCCCGTCGCCGTGACGACGCCCTGCAGCCGCACGCCCCCGCCGACGTCGCCCAGAGAGACGCCCACGGAGCCTTCGCCGCGGACCTGGACCGTTCCGTTGATCTGGGCCACGCCGCCGACGTCCGAGGCCGAGACGCCGACGCTGCGGTCGCCCGTGACCGTGATCGTCCCCGCGTTCACCAGATTCCCGGCGAGCGGCGCGTCCACCAGGACGCCGTGCGAGTCGTTGCCTTCGATGTTTAGGGTTCCAGAGGCCTCGTTGCGGATGTTGCCCGTGAACGCGCCCGGCCCGGTGACCCGCACGCCGACCCGGTTCGAGCCCTGCGCAAAAGGTCCGTCGATGTCACCGTCTTTGTCGGCGTCGGTGGCCGTGTAGTCCACGGTGGCGGTAATGACGCCGCTGTTGCTGAACGACCCCGTGTTGCCGCCCAGGATCAGCACGGCCGTCGAATTGCTCTGCCCGGCCTCGAAGCCGATCGTGCCGGAGTTCCTCACCACGTTCGACGAGTTGAGCGTCACGGCGACGCCGGCGGCCGCGGGCTTGATGGAGCCGCTGGACTCCACCGTCAGGTCATCCCGCTGGCCGTTGGCGACAGTCGCGGTCTGGACGGCCGTGGTGGTGGCGGTGGTGATCTTGGTCTCGGCGCCGGCGGAGGCAGCATAAGCCAGCGGCAGGAGGGCCGCGGACACGAACAGACGCTTCATCGTTTGGAGATCCCCTGGGCCGCGCAACATGCTATTCGTGACAAGCCGTTGCGCGTGACGTATGTACTTGTTGTGTTAAAACTGTACGCGGATTGCCCGGGTACGTCCAGACGCAACTGCATGTCCCCGCCAAGGAGCACCTGATGCCGAGACCCGCCGCCGACCCGGCCAAGGCCGCCCAGACCAAAGTCCTGCGCCAGCAGGCGGGGCGGTGGCTGAAGGGTGCGCGCGAGGCCGCCGGCCTCACCCAGGCCGAACTCGCTGATCGCGTGGGCCTGCGCTACTACACCTTCGTCAGCCAGGTGGAGAGCGGGCTCGGCCGGCTGCCCATCGAGACACAGCGGGCCTGGGCGGAAGCGCTGAACATGGAGCCCGGAGAGTTTGCGAGAACGCTGCTCCGCTATTATGAACCCGAGCTCTACCGTCTGTTGTTCGACGACGCCGGCCGCCAGGCGGCGCAAGCCTAGGATTCCCGGTCCCTATGGGTGACGTCCTCCCCTTCCTCGCCAAGGTGCGCGCCAGCGGCGACTGGACCGCGGCGGAGCGCGCGCGGCTGGAGGATCTTGGACGGCAATTCTCCGAAAGCGGCCTGTACGTGGAGGTGGTCTTCGGCACCACCGAGGAGGGCGATCCCTGGTGCGTGGTCAAGGACGAGAATGAGGAGATCATCGTCCACGTCGCCCGCATCGGCGGCCGCTTCGTGATCCATTACGCCGTCGATGACGCGATCGCCGAGGGCGCCGACCTGCACATGGCGCTCAGCGAACGGCTGGCCGAAGGTTCGATCGAGCCCGACGGCGCCGTGGTGGTGCCCTTCAGCCTCGCGGGGCGCCAGGCGCAGACCTTCATCGCCCTGATCGTCGCCACCGCCTTCTTCTACGAGACCAGCGCCGCCGTCTTCGACGACGGCCAGGCGGGAAGTGAACTCGTCCTGGAAGCCGACGCTGCGCCGCCGCCGCAGGTCGTCGAACACGACGCTTCGACCGACAAGCGCGAAGTGGCCGCACAGGCGGCGGTGCTCTCGTCGCAAGCGGACCCCGACGTGCGGGCCACCGGCTGGACCGTCGCTGCTGCGCCTGTCGCCCCGCAAGCGGCCCTCGCCAACCCGCCCGAAGCGCAGAGCCTCCAGGCGCCGCCCGTCCTTGCCGGCCCCGAGGCGGAGCCTGTGCGGCTCCCCGCCGCCGAGGCCCTGGCGTTCAACATGATCCGCGGCGGCGAAGGAAACGATGTCCTGGTCGGCGGGGCCGGGTCGGACTGGATCGTCGGCGGCGCGGGCGACGACACCCTGTCCGGCGGCGGCGCGGGGCACGGCGGCTACGACCTCTTGCAGGGCGGCGCTGGGAATGACCGGCTTGAGGTCACCGCCCAGACGGTCGCCGAGGGGGGCGAGGGCGCCGACACCTTCGTGATCGCCACGCCCCGGGCGATGGGCCACGCCGACACCTTCCTCGGCACGATCGTCGACCTGCGGCTGGATCAGGGAGACAAGATCGAGACCGATCGCGGCGGCCCCACCACCCTTTCGCCGAAGCCTGGCCCCCTGCCACAGCCGACGCCCACGCCCGCGCCGGAGCCGGCGGGTCCGGGCGACCTGGGCGTGAAGCAGGATCCCGCCCGTCCGCCGCCCGGGCCGTCTCTGGTCCCTGGACACCGGGTCGACGTCGATCTCGACGGCGACGGCGTGATCGACGGCTACGTCATCGTCACCGAGCTACGCCCCGCCGACGGGTCGGTCCCCGCGCCCGCCGAAGCCGAGGCGGTCATGGTGATCACCGGCCAGAGCTTCGGCGACTGGGACTTCGGGGCCTAGGGAAGTCCGGCGGGCGCTTAGAGCGCCTTGAGAACCCCCTCGACCATCTTCTTGGCGTCGCCGAACAGCATCATCGTGTTGTCGCGGAAGAACAGCTCGTTCTCGACGCCGGCGTACCCCGACGACATCCCCCGCTTCACGAAGAGCACGGTGCGGGCCTTCTCCACGTCCAGGATCGGCATGCCGTAGATCGCCGAGGTGGGGTCGGTCTTGGCCGCCGGGTTGGTGACGTCATTGGCCCCGATCACGAAGGCGACGTCCGCCGTCGAGAACTCGGAGTTGATGTCCTCCAGCTCGAACACCTCGTCGTAGGAGACGTTGGCCTCGGCCAGCAGCACGTTCATGTGTCCGGGCATCCGGCCGGCCACCGGGTGGATGGCGTACTTCACCTCGACGCCCTCCTCCTTCAGCCGGTCGCCCATCTCGCGCAGGGCATGCTGGGCCTGGCTGACCGCCATGCCATAGCCGGGGACGATGATGACCTTCGACGCGTTCTTCATGATGAAGGCGGCGTCGTCTGCCGAGCCCTGCTTCACCGGCCGGGTCTCCACCTTGCCGGCGCCCGCCGCGGCGCTGTCGTCGGCGCCGAAGCCGCCGAGGATCACCGAGACGAAGCTGCGGTTCATCGCCTTGCACATGATGTAGCTGAGGATGGCGCCGGACGAGCCCACCAGGGCCCCGGTGATGATCAGGGTGGTGTTCTCGAGCGTGAAGCCCAGGGCCGCCGCCGCCCAGCCGGAATAGCTGTTCAGCATCGACACCACGACCGGCATGTCGGCCCCGCCGATCGGGATGATCAGGGTGACGCCGATCAGCAGGCTGAGGGCGAAGATCGCCCAGAAGGCCCACAGCGCGGTCCCGCCGCTCAGCACCAGCACGACCATGAGGGCGACGATGGCCAGCGCGATCACGATGTTCAGCAGGTGCCGGGCCGGCAGCAGGATCGGCGCACCGCTCATGTTGCCGTTGAGCTTGGCGAAGGCGATCACCGAGCCGGTGAAGGTCACCGCCCCGATGGCCAGGCCCAGGGACAGCTCGATCAGCGAGTTCAGGTGGATCCGGCCGTCCTCGGCGATGCCGTAGGCTTCGGGCGTATGGATCGCCGCGACGGCCACCAGGCAGGCGGCCATGCCCACCAGGCTATGGAAGGCGGCCACAAGCTGCGGCATCGAGGTCATGGCGACCCGGCGGGCGATCACCGCCCCGATCCCGCCGCCAACTGCGACCCCGCCGGCGATCAGCGCCAGGGTTAGGCCGTCCAGCGCGTCCTGGCTCCACAGGGTGGCGAGCGTCGTTCCGACCGCGATCGCCATGCCGATCATGCCGTTGCGGTTGCCCGCCTGGCTGGAGGTCGGCGAGCTCAGGCCGCGGAGCGCCAGGATGAAGAGCACGCCCGAGACGAGGTAGAGGATGGCCGCGAGGTTGGCGTTCATTGGTCAGCGCCCCCCCGGCGCCGGAAGAGAGTGCGCAGGGCCAGCACGAGCCCGATTGCGACGACGATCGCGCCGGCGGCCAGGACCGCCTGGGCGGCCGGGCTGCGCGGCGTCTCCATGACCTGCTGGCTGACGCCGACCAGGACCCCGCCCGCGGCGACCAGGATCGCCGCGCGGGAGAGCTCGGCTTCGCGGCCGTAGCCGCTCACTTGGGCCGGTCCTTCTTCTTGTACATGGCCAGCATCCGCTGGGTGACCAGGAAGCCGCCGAAGATGTTCACGGCCGCGAAGGCCGCGGCCACCGCGCCAGCGCCCTTGGAGATCAGCACGCTGCCGGTGAGTTCGCCCCCCGGGGCCGAGGCCGCCGCGGCCAGCAGGGCGCCCACGATGATCACCGAGGAGATGGCGTTGGTCACCGCCATCAGCGGCGTGTGCAGGGCCGGCGTCACGCTCCAGACCACGTAGTAGCCCACGAAGATCGCCAGCACGAAGATGGCCAGCCGGAACACGGTGGGGTCGACGGCTTCCATGGGACCTCAGCCTGCGAGTTGGGGATGGACGACCTTGCCGCCCTGGGTGACGAGGGCCGCCTTGAGGATCTCGTCCTCGAAGTCGGGCGCGAACTGGCCCTCCTTGTTCAGGAGCAGCCCGGCGAAGGCGAACAGGTTGCGGGCGTAGAGGGCCGAGGCGTCCGCGGCGATCCGGCCCGGCAGGTTGGGCCTGCCCAGGATCTTCACACGGTTGGCGGTCTCCGCAACTTCGCCCAGCTTCACGCCCTCGACGTTGCCGCCCTGCTCCACCGCCAGGTCGACGATCACCGAGCCGGCCTTCATCGAGGCGACCTGGGCGGCGGTGACCAGCCGCGGCGCAGGGCGGCCGGGGATCAGGGCCGTGGTGATGACGATGTCCTGCTTGGCGATGTGGCTGGAGACCAGCTCGGCCTGTTTGGCCTGGTACTCGGCGCTCATCTCCTTGGCGTAGCCGCCGGCGGTCTGGGCGTTCTTGAACTCCTCGTCCTCGACGGCCAGGAACTTGGCGCCCAGGCTCTCCACCTGTTCCTTGGTGGCCGGCCGCACGTCCGTGGCGGTGACCACCGCCCCCAGCCGCCGCGCCGTGGCGATGGCCTGCAGCCCCGCCACGCCGACGCCCATGATGAACACCTTGGCCGCCGCGATCGTGCCGGCCGCCGTCATCATCATCGGCAGGGCCTTGCCGTACGCCTCGGCGCCTTCGATCACCGCCCGGTAGCCGGCCAGGTTCGCCTGGGACGACAGCGCGTCCATCACCTGGGCGCGGGTGATCCGCGGCACGAACTCCATGGCGAAGGCGGTGGCGCCCCTGGCGGCCAGGGCGTCCACGACGGCCCGGTCCTGATAGGGATTGAGCAGGGCGACCACGGTGGCGCCGCTCTTCAACGCCGCGATCTCCTCGTCGGCGGGCGCCCGGACCTTGAACAGGATGTCGGCCTGGGCGAGCGCGCCCGCCAGGTCGCGCGCCAGCGTGGCGCCGGCGGCCTCGTAGTCGGCGTCCATGCAGGAGGCGGCGAGGCCGGCCCCGGACTCCACGGTCACGGAGAATCCGGCGGCGATGAGCTTCTTCACCGTCTCGGGCGTGGCGGCGACGCGGGTCTCGCCCGCGCGTCGTTCCCTGGTGACGGCGATGACGGCCATCTAACTCCCCCCTCGTGATTGGGCGGGACCATAGGCAGCGGAGTCAGGGTCTGTCCAGCGAGCCCAAAAACGCTGTTCAGACAGATGTTTGAACAGCGCCTTCAGCTTTGCTGAAAGCGGCTAGTGGCCGCCGCCCTTCTTCTCGCGCAGCAGCACGATGCCGCCCACCGTCAGGACGACCGCCGCGGCGGTGGCGCCGAGGAAGCCGGAGTCGGTGCAGAACCACAGGGTCAGCCACAGGATCAGGGCGGCCAGCGCCAGCGAGCCCCACTTGGTCAGGCCCATGACCAGGTTGTAGGTCGCGGTCTGTTCCGAGATATCCATCTCGCCGCGGTGATAGTCGCTCGTCGCGTCAGCCATCGAGGGCAGTCTCTCTCACGTAAGCAGAGGTCCGTTCGCCGCGGGTGCTACACGAGACCGCGCCACGGCTCAAGCCGGGCCGGTGGCCGGCCAGGTGGCCAGGATCGCGCGGATCGCGGCCACCAGCGCCAGCGGCTGGTCGATCATGACATGGTGGTGGGAGTCCGGGATCTCGACCTCCAGCATGTCCTTCGGGAAGAACGACCGCTCGCCGGTCTTGCGCCGCTCCATGATCACCGACTTGGCCCCGTAGATGTGGACCATCGGCGTCTGGATGCTGGCCCCCAGCTCCGGCAGCATGCCGGTCCGGTCGAGCTTCTCCCACATGGTGGGGTCGAAGCGCCAGGTGTAGCCCTCGCCCGAGCCGTCCGGCATGGGCGCGCTCTTCAGGGAGCGCCGGGCGATGAAGTCGGCGATGAACGCGTTTTCGGCCGGCTGCGGCGGCATCAGCCGGAAGCGGGCCAGCGCCGCCTCCAGGCTCGGATAGATCCGGCTCGGCCGGTCGGCGGTCGGGATGTTGCGGATCTGCTCCATCCGCTTCTTGCGATCGGCCTCGACCTGAGGCGGCGGGCCGCCGAAGCCGGTGTCGACCAGGATCGCCGCGCGCATGTTCTCCGGCTTCCGCGCGGCGGCGAAGAACACCTGGCCGCCGCCGAACGAGTGGCCGATGTAGACCGGCTTCACCCCGCCTTCGTAGAGACCGGCCGCCCGGGCGACCGCCTCGGCGTCCTCGGCGAAGTCGGTGAAGGCGTAGCGCTCGCGCCAGTCCGAGGCCCCCATCCCGGCCAGCGACATGGCCGCCACCCGGTAGTCGGCGGCGAAGTAGGGCGCAATGAAGCTCCACCAGTCCGCGTGGGCGGAGTTGCCGTGCACGAACAGCAGGCCGGGCTTGCCCACCTCGCCCCAGGTCAGCACCTCGAGCTTGGTGCCCAGGCTGCTGACGAAGCTGCGCTCCGGCTCCTGGGCCACCGTCTCGGTGAACCAGGGCGGCGCCGGGGGCTCGGCGCCCCTGAACGACTCCAGCGGCGCGCGGACCTCGGGCGGCAAGCCGTCGGAGTGGAACGGCCGGTCGTCGTAGGTTTCCTTCTCGGCCTTCGGCTGCTGTCCCGCTTCGTCCGCCATCACGCGACCCCCTGAACCTCGCGGTCCCCCGCCTTCCGCTGGATGTTGCGGATGCCCTTGTAGACCGCCGTGCCGGTCATCAGCGTGCGGTCCCCGCACCAGATCCGGCCGCGGACGGTGAAGAGGTCGTCGCCCTCGGAGACGATCTGGCTGGTCCCCTCGACCCAGTCGCCCATCTGCGCGGCCGAGAGGAAGTCGGTCATCAGCCGGACGGTGACCCAGCCGATCGAGCGCTGGCTGGAGATCACCCGCCCCCAGGCCATGTCGGCGAAGCTCATCAGCATGCCGCCGTGGCAGTTGTTCATGCCGTTGGCGTGATGCTCCTCGACCCGGAACGCCATGGTCTCGGCGCCGCCCGGCTCCCGCCTGGAGTAGAACGGCCCGACCGTGCGGCCGAACCCACGCTGCCACACGTTGAGCACATAGCCTTCGGGCGCGATGGCGGCCTGGACTGGGTTGAGGTCGTCGGACATTCGGCCATCGGGTCTAACGGTCGTTTGAAAAATGGCAAGCACGCACCCGCGCGGCTAAGCTCCGCACCCACAGGACGGGAGACGGCGATGTTCCGGCGGATCATGCTCGGCTGCGCGGCGGCCTTGGCTCTGGGGTCTGCGGCGGTCGCTGCGCCGCCCGCCATCCTCGCGCCGCCGGCCAGGCCCGGTCCCGCGGTGCAGCCCTATGTGAAGCTCGACGCGCCGAGCGTCGTGCTGCGCCATGTGAAACTGATCGACGGCACGGGCGGCCCGGCGCAGTCCGGCCGCACCATCATCCTGCAGGGCGGCCGGATCACCGCCGTGGGGCCCGCCAGCCTGAGGGCGCCGAAAGGGGCGACGGTGCTGGACCTTCCCGGCCATACCGTCCTGCCGGGCTTGGTCGGCCTGCACGACCACATGTACTATATCGCGCGGCCGAATTTCGACGCCCACGGCCATTCCGATCCGCCGCTGGTCGTCCCGCAGATGACCTTCACCTCGCCCAGGCTCTACCTGGCCGCCGGCGTGACCACCATCCGCACCACCGGGAGCGTCGAGACCTACGCGGACCTCAACCTCAAGCGGCAGATCGACGCCGGCCTGCTGCCCGGGCCGCACATGGACGTCACCGGGCCCTACCTCGAAGGGTCGAACAGCCCGTTCATCCAGATGCACCAGCTGCGGGACGACGACGACGCGCGTCGGACCGTGGCGTTCTGGGCCGACCAGGGCGTGACCTCGTTCAAGGCCTACATGAACATCACCCGCAGCCAGCTGAAGGCCGCCATCGAGGAGGCCCATCGGCGGGGGATGAAGGTCACCGGCCACCTCTGCTCGGTCACCTATCCGGAGGCTGCTGAGCTCGGCATCGACAACCTGGAGCACGGCTTCTTCGTCAACACCCAGCTCGACCCGGGCAAGCAGCCCGACCTCTGCCCCTCGACCGCGGGCAACCCCACCCTGCTGCGGATGGACCCGAACGGCCCCGAGGCCGAGGCCCTCGTGCGCCTGCTGGTGGAGCGCAAGGTCGCGCTCACCTCGACCTTGCCGGTCTTCGAGCAGCGGGTGCCCGGGCACGCGCCGCTGAACGCGCGCGCCATGAAGGTGCTGACGCCGCAGGCCCGGGAGGCCTACCTCTACGCCCGCAACCTGACCAACACCGCGCCGCCGCAGCGTGCGGCCGAGAGCCGCCGCGCCTTCGCCAACGCGCTGGCCATGGAACGCAAGTTCGTGGCCGCCGGCGGCCTGCTGATGGCCGGACCCGACCCCACCGGAAACGGCGGCGTCATCCCGGGGTTCGGTAACCACCGCAACGTGGAGCTGCTGGTGGAGGCCGGCTTCACGCCCGAGCAGGCGATCCGCATCGCCACCCTGAACGGCGCCACCTATCTGGGCCTGGCGGACCGGATCGGCTCGGTGGCGCCCGGCAAGAACGCCGACCTGCTGGTGGTGAAGGGCGATCCGGCGACCAGGATCGGCGACATCGGCGCCGTCGCCATGGTCTTCAAGGACGGCGTGGCCTTCGACCCGGACAAGCTCCTGCACTCCGTCGAGGGGCGGTACGGGCAGTACTGAGGCGGCGCGCAACGGGCCCCAGACTGAGGCGGCTTGTCGCAGCAACCTCTTGTTTAGCTTGATATTGCATGCTGTGACGGCATCTTCAGACCTGTAGTGTCGCCGTCGGGGTTCATCATGCAGACGATTATCGGACGCCGTGAGGCGTTGCGCCTTGGCGGCGCGGCTGCGCTCTCCTCGCTCGCGGCGCCGGCCTGGGCGACCGCCCTGGGCTCCAGCACGCCCCGGCGGGCCGTGCTTCATAACCTGCACACGGGCGACAAGTTCAACGCCGTCTATTTCGAGAACGGCCGCTACGTGGCCGACGCCCTGGCCGAGGCCATGCGGGTGCTGCGCGACTGGCGGACCGGCGAAGAGCACATGATGGAGCCGGGCCTGTTCGACGCCCTGCACGCCATCAACACGCGGCTGGAAACCAACCGCCCGTTCCAGATCATCTCCGGCTACCGCTCGCCCAAGACCAACGCGATGCTGCACGCCCGCAGCTCCGGCGTGGCGTCCACCAGCCAGCACACCCTGGGCAAGGCCCTGGACGTGCGGATGGAGGGCGTGGCGCTGTCCAACCTGCACAAGGCCGCGCTGGACGTGTCGGCCGGCGGCGTCGGCTACTATCCGCAGTCCAACTTCGTCCACGTCGACACCGGACGCGTGCGCCGCTGGACCGGCGCCTAGCCGCGACCGCCCGCTGACCTAGGGCGTCGGCTCCCGGGTCATCTCCTCCGGCGCCTGATCGGTCGCCGGCTCCTCCGAAGGCTCGCGCGTGGTCATGCCCACGGCCGCAGCGTCTTCCGCCACCTGGTCGTCGATCGGCGGCGGCGGCGGCCCGGCGGGCTCGATCACCGGGGCCGTCTCCACCACCGGCGCGGCGGCGTCCTCGGCGGCCGGGGCGGCGACCTGTTCGGGCGGCGCAGCCGCCGGAGCGGGATCGGACCTGGACCCCAGGCTGCGGCTCAGCGCCAGCGCGCCCAGCACCACGGCGCAGGCCAGGGCGATCCACAGCACGATCTTCAGCATCGGACGTCAGGCCTCCTGCGCCGCGGGCTTGGCCGGCGCCAGCACGCCGACGAGCCGCAGCAGCTCCCGGTCCCAATCGTACGGATCGGTGCGGAAGTGCATCTGGCCGTCGGAGCCGGCGAACGTTGTCCAGTAGAGGATGTACACCGGCACCTGGGCCGGCAAGCGGGCCCGCACCGTCTTCCCGGCGTCCAGCGTCGCGCCGATCTGCTCGGGCGTCCACTTGCTGTCCCCGGCCAGCAGGGCCTCGGCCAGTTCGCGGGGCTTCTCCACCCGGACACAGCCGTGGCTGGCCTGACGCGAGAACCGGTCGAACGTCGCCTTGGTGGGGGTGTCGTGCAGGTAGACGGCAAACGGATTGTCGAAGTCGAACTTGAACCGGCCCAGAGCGCTCTGCTCCGAGCGCTGCTGCAGGCGCTTGGAGCCGTCGTCGTTGCTGATCACCCGGAAGCCGTTGCGGGCCAGGTAGCCGGGGCTCGACCGCTCCTTGGGCCAAAGCTCCTCGTTGGCGATCCGCGTCGGCACGTTCCACGGGGGGTTCAGCACCACGCTGTGCATGGCGGACGACAGCATCGGCGTCTCGTCGCCGGGCTTGCCGCTCACCGCCTTCATCGACAGCACCGGGCGGTCGTCCTTGAACAGGGTGACGATCGCCGCGCCGGAGTTCACCTGCACGCGGGTCGCCGGCATGTCCCGCGGCATCCAGCGCCAGCGCTCCATGTTGGCGATGATCTGCAGCACGCGCTGGCCGACCGGCTGGTTCAGCATGCGCAGGGTGCCGGCGCCCACCACGCCGTCCGGCTCGAAGCCGAACCGGCGCTGGGCGCGCTGCACCGCGCCGTGCAGCTCGGCGTCGAAGGTCGTGCCGCCGGCGGCCTGGACCTGCGGATCCTCCACTGCCAGCCGTGCACGGAGCGCGGGCACCCGCGGGTCGGTCATGCCGAGCTTCAGCGGCGGCCCCTCGGGGATCGCCTTCCAGCCGCCGTTCGCCGCGATCTGCCGGTACTTGGCCAGGCCGCGCTTCAGGGCGGCATAGCCCGAATAGGGCGGCGGCTGGCTGTCCAGCCAGGGCTTCAGCCGGTCGCTCGCCAGGGCCTGGGCCAGTTCGGGCGCCGGATCATAGGCCGCCGGCCGCAGACGCCAGTTCGACGGGAAGTCCGCCTCTTCCATGCGCCCCACCCTCACATCGCGGGCATAGCGCAGCAGGCCCTCGCCCAACGCCGCCGTGTCGGCCGGATCGGCCGGCAAATAGTCCTTCGGCTGCAGGCCCTGGAGGTCGGCCGCCTTCAGGATCTGCAGCGCCACCTCCGCCTGCCCAGGGCTCAGTTGCGGGATCGCGGCTCGGGCCGCCGCGGCGGGCGGAGCCGCCGGCTCCTGCGCGTGCAGGGCGGCGCCGGCGAACATTAGCGGCAGCACACAGGCCGCCGCGGTCAGCCTGACCCTCGCGCGCCGTTCGGAACTCGATTTCATACTGCCGGACACCTCAGCTTCGCCCTCGCCTGCCGAACGCGCGAAGCCATGATTTTGTGGCATCGCCGACCCCCAGGCATGATCGACTTCATGTGGAGAAGTGATGCAGACGCCTCACCTCCCCCGCGCTTCACTTCTCGAGGGCCGCTTCACTTCTCGGGGACCAGGGCCTCGAACTCGTCCACGAGCCGCTCGATCTGCTTCATGCCGGCCGCCCAGAAGGCCTTCTCCCGCGGATTCAGCCCGAACGGCGCCAGCGCCTCCACATAGGTCTTCGTGCCGCCGGCGGCGAGCAGCGCCTCGTACAGCGGCGCGAACCCCTGCGGGTCCTCCCGCCGCTTCTCCATCAGTGCGCGGACCAGCAGGTCGCCGAAGGCGTAGGCATAGACATAGAACGGCGCGTGCACGAAGTGGCTGACGTAGGCCCAGTAGTGCTCGTAGCCGCGGTTCAGGCGGACGGCGGGCCCGAGGCTCTCGCCCATCACCTCCAGCCACAGCCCGCCGATCTCCTGCGGCGACAGCTCGCCCTCCAGCCGCGCGGCGTGGAAACGGGTCTCGAAGCGGTGGAAGGCGATCTGCCGCACCACGGTGTTCAGCGCGTCCTCGATCTTGCCGGCCAGCAGGCCCCGCTTCTCCTCTGGCGAGGCCCCCGCCAGCAGCCGCTCGAACACCAGGCCCTCGCCGAAGATCGAGGCCGTCTCAGCCAGGGTCAGCGGCGTGTCGGCCAGCAGGGTGCCCAGCGGCGCGCACAGCGTCTGGTGCACCGCATGGCCAAGCTCGTGGGCCAGGGTCAGCACATCCCGGCGCTCGCCCATGTAGTTCATGAATACGTACGGATGCCGCTCGGCGGTCACAGGGTGCGAATAGGCGCCCGACTGCTTGCCGGGTCGCGGACGCGCGTCGATCCAGGGTTGGCTGAAGAACACCTGGGCCGTGTCGGCGAACTTGGGCGCCAGGTCCGAGAAGCTCTCCAGCACCAGAGCCTGGGCCTCGTTCCAGTCGTAGGTGCGCGGCGGCGCCATATCGAGCGGAGCGTTGCGGTCCCAGTGGTCCAGCGCCTCGCGGCCCATCACCTTGGCCTTCAGCCGGTAGTAGCGGTGGCTGACCGAGGCGTAGGATTCCACCACCGCGGCCTCCAACGCCTCGACGGCGTCGGCGTCCACCTCATTGGCCAGGTGGCGGGCGGCGGCCGGGCTCGGATACTTCCGCCAGCGGTCCTCCACCTGCTTCTCGAACGCCAGCGTGTTGAGGCAGAGCCCCAGCGTCGGGGCGCGGTCGCCCAGCGCCTTGGCCAGCGCCGAGGCCGCCTGCTTGCGCTGCGCCGGGTCGGCGCTGGAGAGCCGGTTGAGCAACTCCGGCAGGGTCAGGGTTTCCTTGCCCACCCGGGCTGACAGCCGGGCCAGCGTCTCGTCGGACAGCCGGCTCCAGTTGGCGATCGCCGGCCCGCGATCGACCAGCAGCCGCTCCAGGTCCGGCGACAGCTCGTGCGGCCGGGAAAGCCGGACACGGCGGATCCACGGCCGCCAGCGGGCCGCGGGCGCGTGCGCGGCCAGCGCCGCCTCGATCTCGGCGTCGTCCAGCTGGTTGATCTCCAGCGTGAAGAACAGGCTGTCTGCGGCGATCTGCGAGGCCCGCGTCCGCAGGTCCGCCTCGAACCTGGCCCAGGCCGGATCGTCGCGCGCCGTAGAGGCCGCGAGAGAGGCGAAGGCGCTCACGCCCCAGAGCCCGTTGGTCGCCTGTTCGTAAAGGCCGATGCCGCGGTCGAGCAGCTCGCCCAGCTTCGCCGCGCCGGCCCGGGCCTCCACGAACTGCCCCTTCAGCCCCACCAGCTCGTCGTTGGCGGCCTTGGCCCGACCGAGATCCGTCTCGATGCGCGGGTCGCTGCGGCCGGTGTAGAGGTCGTCCAGCCGCCATTGCGGCAGGGCCTCGGCTTTGAAGGGCGCGTTCATGGGCAGGGATGTAGTGCATTCGCTCCCGCCGTGGGAGGCGCCGAATGCCTCGAAGCTGTCCGCCGCGTCGACCGGCGGCGAGGAAACCTTGACATCCGAACGGACCTATGTTCTCTTTTTGTTCATGGCTCCGCCCGCTCCGCCCATGGAAGATCGTCACTCCGCCATGCTGGCCGAGCTGGCGGCGATGAGCCTGACCCTTGCCCGGGACCTGCAGAACCGCGCCCTGGAGGCCGAGAGCGTCGAGGACGCCGCACGCCTCGCCGCCGCCTTCCACCAGGTCTCGCGGGGTCTGCGCCAGACCCTTGCCCTCGAGCTGAAGGTGATCCGCTACAAGGACTCCGTCGCACGCGAGGCCGCTGAGGCCGCCGAGGCCAAGGCGGCTGCCGAACGGCTGGCCGTGGAGACCCACGCCCAGGCCATGGGAGCGCGCCGCGAGGCGCTGCGCGACCAGGTGGGCCGCTGCATCTGGACCGAGGGCGAGGATCTCTCCCGCGACGAGTTCCCCGAGGGCTTCGAGCCGCCTGAGGATCCTGAGCGCCTGGCGCGCGACCTGGAGCGCTGGCTGGACATCGCCGTGCAGCGCCCGGACTTTGTGGACGCCGACTTCGACCTGCTGGCCATCGAGGCCTGCGACGTGATCGGCGCCGACGCCAACATCCTCTACGAGATCCACGAGCCCGCGCCGCGCGCCGCGCCGCAACCTGGCGCCCGGCAACCTGGCGTGCCGCAACCCGCGGACTCCAGCTAGCGCCCCCTCCAGCCCTCCGCCTCTCTTCGCGCCGCTCGCAGGAGAGGCGTTCGCCCAACATCTCGGCTCCACCTCCCTCCCCTCAAGCGGAGAGGGAGCGCTTGTCATGCCTAGAACTTCTGCGTGGCCAGCAGGATGGAGGTCTCGGTCGAGGCGATCCCCTCGATTGTCCGCACCCGGTCGAGGGTGTCGCTGAACTCCCGCAGGGTCTCGGTGTCCAGTTCCGCCACCAGGTCCCAACGACCGTTGGTGGTGTGCACCCGGTCGACCGTCGGCAGACCGCGCAGCGCCTTCACCACCGCTGACGAGCGTTCGCCCTCGACGGCGATGCACATGATCGCGCGCACCCGATTGGCTTCCAGCTCCGGACGGGTGCGGATCGTGAAGCCCTGGATCACGCCGCGGGCCACCAGCCGCTCGATGCGGTTCTGAACGGTTCCGCGCGAGACCTTCAGTTGCACGGCCAGCGAGGAGGCGGGCAGGCGCGAATCGGCGCGCAGCAGGGCCACCAGCCGGCGATCGGTGTCATCGAGCAGTTCGGCAGCCATTCCCGTCACTCTGTCATCAACTCTGACGAAGAGTAGCAGCTTGCCGGCTATTCGCTAGCGCGACCGTGAGAGACGCTTCGACCTAGAGCAAAGAGACGAGGTCGATATGGCGCTGTTCCTGATGACGGATCCGGCTCACTTCGAGGTCTGCTACCAGATCAATCCGTGGATGCGGCCCGCCGCCTGGCGCGAGGACCGCGACGCCTGTGTCGCCGCGGCCAAGGCGGCGTCCTCCGGCTTGAAGAGCGCTCTGAAGGCGGCTGGCGCCCGGGTCGAAACGGTGGAGGCCGCCCGCGGCCTGCCGGACCTGGTGTTCCCGGCCAACGCCGCCGTGGTGCTCGACGGCAAGGTCCTGCTGGCCCGCTTCCGCCATCCCGAACGGCAGGGCGAGGAAGCGATCTTCCGCTCCGCCTTCTCCACGCTGAAGAAGCGCGGCGTCGTCCACGAGATCATGGACCTCCCCGAGGGCCTGTTCCACGAGGGCGCCGGCGACGCGGTCTGGGACCTCGGCCGGCAGCTGTTCTGGGCTGGCTACGGCCCCCGCTCCAGCCGCGGCGCGCTGGCCGTCCTGCAAGGCTTCTTCGGCCATGAGGTGGCGCCGCTGCAGCTTGCCTCGGACCGCTACTACCACCTGGACACCTGCTTCTGCCCGCTGTCGGGCGGGGAGGTGCTCTACTACCCGCCGGCCTTCACGGACGCCGCCCTGGCCGCGATCCGAGCCCGCGTCCCTGAGGACCTGCGCATCGAGGCCACCGATGAGGACGCCGCCGCCTTCTGCGTGAACGCGGTGAACCTCGACCGCACCATCGTCATGGCCAAGGCCCCGCCGGCCCTGCGCACACGCCTGGAAAGCCGCGGCTACCAGCTCGTCGAGGTCGACCTCGCGCCCTTCATCCTCTCCGGCGGCGCCGCCTACTGCATGACGCTGCGCCTCGACCGGACCAGCGTCCCGGCCGCCGCCGCCATCGCCGCCGAATAGAGGCCAGACCGCCATGAACGACATCGCGCTCGCCCGCTCGCTCGCCGCCGACCTGATCGCCGTCGAGGCCAGGTACGGAGCCAGGAACTACAAGCCGCTCGACGTGGTCCTCACCCGGGGCCAGGGCGTCTACGTCTGGGACGTGGACGGCAACCGCTACATGGATTGCCTCTCGGCCTATTCCGCCGTGAACCAGGGTCACTGCCACCCGAAGATCCTCGAGGCGATGGTCGCCCAGGCCTCACGCCTGACGCTGACCTCGCGGGCCTTCCGCAACGACCAGCTGGCGCCCTTCTATGAAGAGCTCTGCGCCCTCACCAACTCCCACAAGGCCTTGCCGATGAACTCCGGCGCCGAGGCCGTCGAGAGCGCCATCAAGGTGGCCCGCAAGTGGGGCTACGAGGTGAAGGGCGTGCCGGAAGGCCGGGCCGAGATCATCGTCGCCGCCGACAACTTCCACGGCCGCACGGTGGCCATTGTCGGCTTCTCCACCGACCCCGGTTCGCGCGGCGGGTTCGGCCCATTCGCGCCCGGCTTCAAGGTCGTGCCCTATGGCGACGCCCAGGCCCTCGAGCAGGCGATCACCCCGGACACCGTGGCCTTCCTCGTGGAGCCGATCCAGGGCGAGGCCGGCGTCATCATCCCGCCGGCCGGGTACCTGAAGCGGGCCCGGGAGCTGTGCACCAAGCACAACGTCATCCTGATCCTCGACGAGATCCAGACCGGCCTCGGTCGGACCGGCAAGCTGCTGGCCGAGGCGCACGAGGGCGTCGAAGCCGACCTGACCCTGATCGGCAAGGCCCTCTCCGGCGGCTTCTACCCGGTCTCGGCCGTGCTCTCGAACTCCGAGGTGATGGGCGTCCTGAACCCCGGCGAGCACGGCTCCACCTTCGGCGGCAACCCGCTGGCCTGCGCCGTGGCCCGCGCAGCCCTGCGGGTCCTGGTCGACGAGGGCCTGGTCGAGAACTCCGCCCGCATGGGCGAGCGCCTGCTGGCCTCGCTGGACGCCATCCGCACGCCGGGCGTGAAGGACGTCCGCGGCCGCGGCCTGATGCTCGCCGTCGAGCTCCACCCTGACGCCGGCGGGGCCCGGCGGGGGTGCGAGGCGCTGCAGGCCCGCGGCCTGCTGGCCAAGGAGACCCACGACCACACGATCCGCATCGCCCCGCCCTTGATCCTCACCGAGGCCCAGGCCGACTGGATCGCCGACCAGTTCGCCGCCGTCCTGCCCTAGCTCTTCGGGGCTGGCGTCCGGGCGCCCTGGGCGGTGTCCGGCGCCGCGCCCTTGGCTTCCGAGATCACATAGGCCCGGACGTCCTCGGCGTCCTTCGGGGTCAGGTAGCGGCGGAAGCTCGCCATGCCGCGCGGCGCCAGCACGCCTTCGATCACCACGCCGTGCCAGTCCTCGGCGCTGGCCAGGATCGGCGAGGCGCGCAGGTTGGGCAGCCAGGAGCCCGCGGCGTTCGGGCCGTGACAGACCTGGCAGTGCTGGTGGAACACCGCGAAGCCGCGCTGCACGTCGCCCGCCGAGTTGAGGCTGGCAAGATCGATGGTCGGCGGTACGGGCTCGGGGAAGGCCGGCGCCGTGGCCTTGCCGCCCAGCTTGAACACCAGCAGCCGCCCGGGCAGTCGCGGACGCTGCGGCATGAAGCCGGGCGCCGAGATCTGGCCGCCCCCGCCGGCCCCCACCATCACCGCCACGTACTGCTCGCCGTCGAGCGCATAGCTCATCGGCGCGGCGATGATCCCGTTGCCCGTCTTGTAGCTCCAGAGCTTGCCGCCGCGGCCGGCGTCATAGGCGACGAACTCGCCCTGCGCCGCGCCTTGGAACACCAGGCCGCCACCGGTCGCCAGCACCCCGGCGTTCCAGAAGTAGGGATGCTCGACGGTCCAGACCGCCTTCTGCTGCACCGGATCCCACGCCACCAGCGCGCCACGGATCATCGAGGTCACCGCCTTCTGGGTGGCCGCGTCAGTCGGCAGCGCGTTGGTCAGGAAGTCGACGCCGACGTTCCAGGCGCCCGGCTTGTAGGTGAAGCCCTTGTCGTCGGTGTAGGCGAACGGCGTGACGTTGGTCGGGATGTAGACCAGGCCGGTCTTCGGGCTGAACGCCATCGGCTGCCAGTTGTGGGCTCCGAGCGGCCCCGGAATGGCCAGCGCCGGCCCCGCGCCGTAGCGGGCGTTCGGCGCCTCGATCGGCCGGCCGGTCTTCAGGTCGACGCCGGTCGCCCAGCTGATGTTGGTGTAGTTCTTGGCCGACAGCAGCTGACCGGTCGCCCGGTCGATCACGTAGAAGAAGCCGTTCTTCGGCGCCTGCATCAGCACCTTGCGGGGTTGTCCGCCGACGTTCAGCTCGGCCAGCATGATGTGCTGCGTGGCCGTGTAGTCCCAGCTCTCGCCAGGTGTGGTCTGGTAGTGCCAGGCGTAGGCGCCGGTGTCCGGCTTCAGGGCCAGGATCGACGACAGGAACAGGTTGTCGCCCTTGCCGCCCGAGCGCCGCTGGTGGTTCCAGGGCGTGCCGTTGCCGATCCCGATGTACACGAGGTCGAGCTCGGGATCGTAGGCGATGGAGTCCCATGCGGTCCCGCCGCCGCCGGTCTTCTTCCACTCGCCGTCGCTCCAGGTGGCTGCGGCCCGCTCGGCCATCACCTTGTCGGAGGCGGCGCCGTCCTTCGCACCCGTCGGATTGGGCGTGGTGTAGAACCGCCACACGAGCTCGCCGTCGTCGGTGTCATAGGCCGAGATGTAGCCACGCACCCCGTACTCGGCGCCGCCGTTGCCGATCAGCACCTTGTCCTTCACCACCCGGGGCGCCCCGGTGATCGTGTAGGGCTTGGCCGGATCCGTGGTCTGCTTGCTCCAGACCGGCTGGCCGGTCTTGGCGTCCAGCGCGATCAGCCGCCCGTCGATGGTGCCCAGGTAGACGCGGCCTTTCCATACGGCGACACCGCGGTTCACCACATCGCAGCAGGCGTTGAAGCCCTTGGCGCCCTCCACCTTCGGATCGAACGCCCACAGCTGCTTCCCGGTCCGTGCGTCGAAGGCATAGGCCTTTGACCAGGCCGTGGTGGTGTAGAGCACGCCGTCCACCATCAGCGGCGTGGCTTCCTGGCCGCGGTCGGTGTCGAACTGCGCGTACCAGGCGAGGCCCAGCTGGCCCACGTTGGCGGCGTTGACCTGATCGAGCGGACTGAACCGCTGCTCGGAGTAGCCCTTGCCGTAGGACAGCCACTCGGCGTTGCGGTCGGCGGCGGCGATCCGCGCGCCGTCCACATTGCCAGGGCCCTTGTCGGCCTTCTGGCAGGCGGCGACCGTGACGGCCAGCGCCAGCGCCAGGCCCAGCGTGATGATCCTCATGTCGCCTCCCCGCGGCCTTTGCCGGCCTTGCGGAGGAGGTTAGGCGCGGATGAAGCGGCGCTGCAAGCCGGCCGCCGCGGAAACCGCGACGGCCGGCTTGGCTTCAGCGCCGGTAGCCGTCGCCGTCGCGCCGCTCCCACCGGATGCGCTGGGCCAGGATGTCGAACCGACGGTCGAGCTCAGCCATCTCTTGGGCGCTATAGCCGCCGCGCCGGAACCGCATGTCCATCCGAAGCACGTCGTTGAACTCCGCCCGCAGACGGATCGCCTCGGGCCGGCTCAGCTGGCCGCTGCGGATACCCTGGTCGATCCGGCGGTCGAGCTGCTGCTTGCGCCGCTCGATCGGCACCCAGCGGCCGCCTTCGTCGCTCCACCCGCGGCCGCCGAACCAGCCCATGTCGCCGCCACGGAGATCGCCGCGGACTTCGCCATCGCGCCGGTTGTCACGGATCCGCATCGACAGCTGATCGAAGCGGCGATCGAGATCCTGCCGCTCCCAGTCGGACAGGCCGCCGGCCCGGTAGCGCGCTTCCATGTTGGCCAGGTCGCGGAACTCGGCGCGCAGCGACATCGCCTCGTTGCGCGACAGGTCGCCCGTGCGGACGCCGGCCTCGATACGCTCGTCCAGCCGCGCTTGGCGTTCGTTGATCGACATCCAGGGCTGGGCCGTGGCAGCGCCGGCGCTGAGCGCCAGGACGGCGCCGGCGAGCAGGGCGAGCCGGGTGTGCTTGGTCATGCATATCTCCTTCACGTGTCAGCCCCCGTCCCGGAACCTGATCGGTCCCGCTTGAACGCGCGATGACTGGCGGGGTTCGCATTTGTGAAGAAGCCCGGCCGTGAACTCGGGATCGCCTTGGGTGTTTACCGACATCTGATGTGGAGAACCCGAAGGCGATGACCCGGCGCGCAGCCCCCCTGATCGTGGCCCTGATGACCGCGGGGTCGGCGCTCGCCGCCTGGCCGGCGGCCGCCGAAATCACGCCGGGCCAGCAAGACGGCCTGGGGATCACGGCGCGTGACGTGCCGGAACTGCTGCGGAAGGCCAAGGCGGACCCCTACGCCCCGGTTGACTGCGAGGCGGCCTATCAGGAGGTCGCCCAACTCGACCAAATCCTGGGCCCCGACGCTAACGAGCCGGAGACGTCGAAGAGCCAGGCTGGCAACCTGCTGATGAAGGGCGCCCGCAGCCTGATCCCCTATCGTGAGGTGTTCCGGGTGCTCACCGGCGTAGACCGTAAGGAACGCGAACTTGCCGAAGCTGCGATGGCGGGCTGGGCGCGACGCGGCTACCTCAAGGGCCAGCTTCGGGACCAGTGCTCCGGGTCCCAGACGATCGCCGCCGCTGACTCCGGCGGCGTGCCGGCTTCCGCGGCGACGCCGGACACCATCAACGAGGCTCCCCTGCCGCCCCCCTCGAACCCCGTGCAGCCGCAGGATCTGGAGGAGCCGGTCGTCTCGGAATCGACCGACACCCTCGCGGCCGTGGAAGACTCGGTTAATCAACCGCGTTAACCGCTGATTCGGGTCTCCGAAAGCCCGCGTTTACCCCCTGCCTGTACCAATTCGGGCCACAGCAAGTTCGTCCAGAAGAGACGATCGGCCGATTGAGGTGGGTGTTTTCAGATGACCAAGACGGTCCTCGTCGTCGATGACGATCCGACACAGCGACGGTTGATCCAGGCGGTTCTCGAGCGCGAGGGCTTCGGCGTGATCCACGCCGAGAGCGGCGACGACGCCGTGACCAAGCTCAGCGCGGGCGCCAAGCCGGACGTGGTGCTTCTCGATCTGGTCATGCCCGGGATCTCCGGCCAGGACACGCTGGCCGAGATGCGGGCCCGCGGCTTCAGCCAGCCGGTCATCGTGGTCACCGCCACCGGCGGCATCGACACTGTGGTGTCGGCGATGCAGGCGGGGGCGATCGACTTCTTCGTCAAGCCCGCCGCGCCTGAGCGGATCATCGTGTCGATCCGCAACGCGTTGTCGATGGGCGCACTGCGGGGCGAGGTGGACCGGCTGAAGAAGCACACCACCAACCGAACCACCTTCGACGACCTGATCGGCGCCTCGCCGGCCATGACCATGGTCAAGCACCTGGGCGACCGCGCCGCGAGGTCCGGCATCCCGATCCTGATCACGGGCGAGAGCGGCGTCGGCAAGGAGGTCATCGCCCGCGCCGTGCATGGCTCCTCGGACCGCGCCGGTAAGCCGTTCGTCGCCGTGAACTGCGGCGCGATCCCGGAGAACCTCGTGGAGTCGATCCTGTTCGGCCACGAGAAGGGAAGCTTCACGGGCGCCACGGACAAGCACCTGGGCAAGTTCCAGGAAGCGAACGGTGGCACCCTGTTCCTCGACGAGGTTGGCGAGCTGCCGCTCGACATCCAAGTCAAGCTGCTGCGCGCGTTGCAGGAGAGCGAGATCGACCCGGTCGGCTCCAAACGTCCCATCAAGGTGGACGTGCGGATCGTCTCGGCCACCAACCGCGACCTGTCGCAGGCGGTGAGCGAAGGCCGTTTCCGCGAGGACCTGTTCTACCGGCTGAACGTCTTCCCGATCGAGGCGCCGGCGCTTCGCGATCGCAAGCAGGACATCCCGGCGCTCGTTGACGCCTTCGTCCGCCGCTTCAACGTGGAAGAGGGCAAGTCGGTCGTCGGCGCCACGCCCGAGACCATGGCCTTCCTCGCCGCCTTCGACTGGCCGGGCAACGTCCGACAGCTCGAGAACGCCGTCTACCGCGCCATCGTGCTCGCCGATGCGCCGTACCTGGCGCCGCACGACTTTCCGGCCATCTCCGGGGTCGCCGCTCCGCCGCCGGAGCCGGTTCAGTCCGTGGCCGCCTCCGTGCCCCAGGCGATTCCGAGCGCCGCCCAGTTGATCGCCGAGATGCCCAAGGACGCGCCCGTCCGCATCCTGGACGAACGCGGCCACCTGCGCACGCTGGAGGAGATCGAGCGCGACCTCATCCAGCTGGCCATCGGCATCTACGCAGGCCACATGAGCGAAGTGGCCCGCCGGCTCGGCATCGGCCGCTCCACTCTCTACCGCAAGGTCAAGGAACAGGGGCTGGAGGACGTTGTGGAGCAGGTCGCCGCGCAGGGGTGAGGGAGCCCCGCACTCGCGCCGCTGAAGATCACTCTTCCGTCGCCTTGCGGCGGAAACCCCGGCCTCGGCCCATGGGCTTCTTCTCGCCCTTGGCTTTCGCGGCGATCTCCTTGAGCTTCACCGCCTGCATGGCTGACAGCGCCTGGCCGGGCGCCCCCTTCTCCGGGTCGCCGAAAGCGCGGCCGTAGGTCTTGACGCGATCGGTGACGCTGCCGAGGAACTCACCCTCCCAGTCGGAGAGCTCGACACCCGCCTTGTCGGCCGTCCGGCGGGCGCGCTTGAGGGCGTTGAGGGCGGCGCGCTTGGCGGCCGCCTTCTGCGCCTCGTAGGGCGAAAGGGGAGCCTTTCGCTTCAAATCTCTCCGATCGCCGAGAGGTAGAGGTCGAGGATCGCCTCTTCCTCCATGCGCTTGGCGCGGTCCTGCTTGCGGATCCGGACCACCTTGCGCAGCACCTTCACATCGAAGCCGTTGCCCTTCGCCTCGGCGAAGACTTCTTTGATCTGTTCCGCGATCTCGGTCTTCTCCTGCTCGAGCCGCTCAATGCGCTCGATGATGCTCTTCAGCTGGCCCTGCGCCGTGGCGTTCAGAACGTCAGAGTGGGCGGAAGCGTCGTCGGCCATGGTGAAGGTCTACCGAAATCGGGGGTTGCCGGAAAGCGGCGGAACCTAACGACGGACCCGCCGCCTGTCACCCGAACCTTGAACCTTGACTTCACCCCTCGCGTTGAGGCGGATCGCCGCGGAGGGACCATGTCAGACGACACCAGGAAGAAGCCCACGCAGGCCGATGCCGAGGCGGCGGTGCGCACACTCATCGAGTGGGCCGGCGACGACCCCGACCGGGAGGGGCTGCTCGAGACCCCCAAACGCGTGGCGAAGGCCTACCGCGAACTCTTCGCGGGCTACGAGAGCGATCCGCGCGAGTATCTCGCCCGCACCTTCGACGAGGTGGGCGGCTACGACGAACTCGTCGTCCTGCGCGACATTCCCGTGGTCAGCATGTGCGAGCACCACATGTTGCCGTTCCTGGGCAAGGCGCACGTCGGGTACCTGCCGAACAGGCGAGTCGTGGGGATCTCCAAGCTAGCCCGCGTGGTCCACGGCTTCGCGCGGCGAATGCAGATCCAGGAAAAGCTGACCGCCCAGGTGGCGGAGGCGATCCAGGACATCCTGCAGCCCAAGGGGGTCGGTGTGGTGATCGTGTCCGAACACAGCTGCATGACCATGCGGGGGGTGAACACGCCCGGGACCCGCCTGACCACCAGCCATCTCCTGGGCGGGGTCCGTGACGACCCGCGCACGCGGCAGGAGTTCTTCGAACTGGTCCGCAGCGGGCCGGGCTGAATTTCAGAGTAGTCCCCGCGCCTCCAGCGCCGGGCGCAGGCCCGCGGGATCGGTGAAGTGCTGGGCGTCGAAGCCCACGGCGCGGGCGGCCTCTATATTGGCCGCGCTGTCGTCGATGAACAGCATCTCGGCAGGCGCGTAGCCGAAGCGCTCGGCTGCCAGGTGAAAGATCGCCGGGTCAGGCTTGGTCAGCCGCTCGCGGCCCGAGATGATCGCATCCCGGAGCCGCCCGAAAGCGGGGCTCATGGCGTAGGTGCCGTCCACCGTATCCTGGTTGATGTTCGACAAGCCGAACTGCGGCACGCCCCGGGCGTGCAGGTCCTCGATCGCCGCCTCGGTCTCGGGGATGGCGCCGGAGAACATCTCCCACCAGCGCGTATGCCAGGCCTCGATGGCCGGCGCGTGCTCGGGATGGCGTACGGCCAGGGCCGCTACGTTCTCCCCGAACGAGACGCCCCGGTCATGCGCCGTGTGCCAGTCCATGGTGCAGACGTGCGCCAGGAACCGGTCGCATTCGGCCGGATCGGGGAAGATCTTCTGATAGAGCGTGCGGGGGTTCCACCGCACGATGACGTTGCCGAAGTCCCAGACGACCGCCTTAGGGGTCGCTCCGTCCATCGGCGGGCGCGCTTAGCCCTGCTTGGCTTTGAAGCGCGGGTCCGTCTTGTTGATGATGTAAACCCGGCCCTTGCGGCGCACGAGCTTGCAGTCGCGGTGACGGGTCTTGAGCGACTTGAGCGAGCTTCTGACCTTCATGACCTTGGTTCCGGGCGTGGCGGACGCGCCGCGTCCTTTGAGTTCAACAAGAGAGCGGGCGCATATACGGGCGAGCCTTGCCGGAGTCAACGGTTCGCCCCTGACAGCGTTTTGATGATGGGTCGGACTCCCGGGCTCGCTAGACTCCGAATCGATGCGACGCAGATACCTCCTTGCCCTGTACGTCCTGGCCGGTTGCGCCAGCCCCGCCAACAAGCCGCTGCTGCCGACGCCCGGCGCCCCGCCGCCACCGGCCCAGGCTCCTGCGCCGACGCCACAGCCGGTGACGCCGCCGACCGTCTCCGGCGATCAGGTGTTCGACGCCTGGGCAGCCGAGTTCTACGGCCGCGCGCTGCGGGCCGGCGTATCCCGCGCCGTCCTGGAGCGGGAGATGGCGGGCCTCACCCCGGACCCGAGCGTGAGCCGGCTCGACAGCCGCCAGCCCGAGTTCTCGAAGCCGATGTCCGAGTACCTGAAGGGCGTCGTCACCGGAGGGCGGGTGACGATTGGCCAGCAGCGACGGACCGCCGCCTACTTCGACGGTATCGAGCAGCGGTACGGGGTGCCGCGCGAAATCCTGATGGGCATCTGGGCGCTGGAGAGCGGCTATGGCTCGATCCAGGGCGACAACGACGTGCTGCGCTCGCTGGCCAGCCTGGCGGCGCAGGGTCGCCGCCGGACCTGGGCGGAGGGCGAGCTGATCGCCGCGCTGAAGATCATCCAGTCGGGCGAGCACCCGCGCTCGCGCCTGCGTGGCTCCTGGGCGGGCGCGATGGGGCAGACCCAGTTCATCCCCACGACGTTCGCCTCCACCGCCGTCGATCACGACGGCGACGGTCGGCGCGACATCTGGGCTTCGGCGCCCGACGCCCTGGCCTCCGCCGCCAACCTGCTCGCCAAGGGCGGCTGGGTGCGGGGCCAGAGCTGGGCCCGCGAGGTCACCGTGCCCGAGGGCTTCAACTGGAGCCTGACTGAAGGGCCGCGCGAGACGCCGGCCTGGTGGGCGGAGCGGGGCGTGCGCCGCGCCGACGGGCTGCCGTGGACCGAGGCCGACGCGGGCGCGAACGCCCAGCTGGTGGCCCCCACGGGCGCTTCAGGTCCGGTCTTCCTGCTGTTCCCGAACCACTTCGTGATCCGCAAGTACAACAACTCGATCGCCTACGCCCTGGGCGTGGGCCTGCTGGCCGACCGCATCGCGGGCGGAGGCGACCTGGTCCGCGGCTGGCCGGCCGAAACGGCGCTCTCGCTGACCGACCGGATGACCGCCCAGCGGGCGTTGGCGGTCCTGGGCTTCGATCCCGGCGCGCCTGACGGCGTGGTGGGACAGGGCACGCGGACGGCGCTGCGCAACTGGCAGAAGTCTCGCGGGCTGCGGGCCGACGGCTACCTGTCGTCGGACATGGTCCAGCGGCTGAAGACCGAGGCCCAGGCGCAGCCGCAGGCGACCGGCGCCTCCAGTTAGGGCGCGCCGCCCTCGTCCGACTTTTCGATGGTCGCCAGCGCGGCCGCCTCGCGGCTTGCGGGCTGGGGGTCGGCGTTGCGCAGCTGCGGGTTGCGGAAGGCGTAGAGCAGCATCCCCAGCATCAGAACCATGTTGAGCAGGAAGGGCGCTGGGTTGTTGTGCTGGTAGAGCCACACGAAGAACGGGGCGAGCACCACGTTCACCCCGTTCACCGCGGCGATCGCGCCCGCCACCCGCGCCTGCTCGCCCATGTCCACGGCCAGGGAGGATCCGGCCGTGAAGCCCGGCCGGGCGAAGCCGAAGCCCAGGCTCGAGAGGGCGTAGCCCGCCACCACGGTCCAGTAGTCCGGCGAAAGCGCCACGATCAGATTGCCGGCCGCCGCGACCGCCACGCCCCAGCGCAGCAACTGGCGGGGAGTCATCTCGAACATCCGGATGATCCCCCACTGCGCCAGGAGGCCCGCGACCGCGCCGAACATCATGGCGATGGCGATGAACCCCTGAGCCTGAGTGGGCGTCAGCTGGAGCTTGTCGATGATCAGGAAGCCCAGCGTCTGGGCCTGGGCGGTCTGGCAGACGGCGACGATGAAGCCGTAGATCAGGAACGGGCTCACCCGCGGATCGCGCCACATGGGCGTGTCGCGCCGCGCGCCCCCCACCACCGGCCGCCGCGGCCGGGCGGCCTCGGGATCGACCTTGGTCTCCGGCAGGTAGCGCCAGACCACGAACAGCATCGCCGCGGCGATTACCGCGAAGCTGAACAGCGGCCCCGCCAGGCCCAGCACCGGAAAGATGAACAGCGGCGCCAGGAACGGACCGATGACCGTGCCCAGGCCGAAAGCGCCCGCCAGGCTGGACATCGCCTGGGTGCGCTTCTCCGGCGCAGTCCGCTCGGCCACATAGGCCTGGGTCGCAGGGTTGGACGCCGCCCCGAACAGCCCGAACAGCGCCCGCGCCAGCAGGAACAGGACGAAGATCACCAGCGGCGCCGCCAGGTGCCGCAAGCCCGCGCTCACAACGATGCCGCAGGCGATCATCGAGACCATGAACCCGGTCAGGCCCACCAGCATCAACGGCTTGCGGCCATAGCGGTCCGACGCCCTCGCCCACCAGGGGGACGAGAACGCCCAGAGCAGGGCCGACAGCGAGAACACCGCCGCCACCATCGGGTCCGGGATGCCGATCGAGCGGCCGATCGCCGGCAGCACGCTGATCAGACCGGTGTTGCCGAGCGCAGTGGCCAGCGACACGCCGAAGATGATCGCGAACGTCTTCTTGGGAAGTCCGCTTTCGAGGGGGGCTGAGGCGGCCATGCCTCATCGATTAGGACGCGGTCGCCCGGGGCGCAAACCCGAATGCCGCTCACCGGACATTAAGCATTAACGGCGATCTTCCGCGGGACGACGGAGCTCCGCGAAGTATGTTTCAGATCATCGGCCTCGTGCTGCTGTTCGCCCTGGTGTTCGGCAGCTACCTGATCTCCGGCGGGAACATGGGCGTGATCCTGCACGCCGCGCCGCACGAGATGATGGCCATCGGCGGGGCCGGCGTAGCCAGCTTCATGATCGCCAACTCGATGACCACGATCAAGGCCACGGGCGGCGGCTTCGGTAAGGCGTTCGCCGGCCCGAAGTGGAAGGCGTCGGACTACCGCGACCTGCTCAGCCTGTTGTTCCTGCTGACCAAGACCATGAAGTCCAAGGGCGTCATCGCGCTCGAGAGCCACATCGAGAATCCCAAGGACAGCACGATCTTCAACCGCTTCCCGAAGATCATGAAGGACCACTTCGCCATCGACTTCATCTGCGACACGCTTCGCATGATGACCATGAACCTCGAGGACCCCCACCAGGTCGAGGACGCCATGGAGAAGCAGATCGAGAAGCACCACCACGAGGCGCTCGCCGCCAGCACCGCGGTGCAGAGCCTGGCCGACGCCCTGCCCGCCCTGGGCATCGTGGCGGCGGTGCTCGGCGTCATCAAGACCATGGGCGCGATCACCGAGCCGCCGGAAGTGCTGGGCGAGATGATCGGGGGCGCCCTGGTCGGCACCTTCCTGGGCGTGTTCCTGGCCTACGGCATCGTCGCTCCGCTGGCCACGCGCATGAAGGACATCGTCGAGGAGGAGGCCTCCTTCTACAAGATCATCCAGTCGGTCCTGGTCGCCCACCTGCACGGCAACGCCGCGCAGATTTCGGTGGAGATCGGCCGCGGCAGCGTGCCTTCTCCCTCGCAACCCAGCTTCACCGAGCTGGAAGAGGCGCTCAACAACATGCCGGCCGAGGCCTGATGTCAGCCAGCACGGGCGGCAGAAACGATCACGAACCCGTGAATTAGACGCTTGCCGGCCGCCCGAACCGGCGCATAGTCCCCTTGGCGCCCAGGCGCTCCGCAAAGAGCCCGCAGGCGCTTAGAGAAAAGGGAGACCAGAAACATGACCTCCGAACTGATCCGTAAGATGCTGGTGGCCGGCGCCGCCGTCGCCGCCCTCTCGCTCGCCGCTTGCAACAAGCCGGAAGAGAGCACCGAGGCCGCCGCCGAAACCACCACGGAAGCTCCGGCCGCCGCCCCGGCGGACGCCGCCGCCGCCGATGCCGCCGCCGCGGCTGCAACGGTGCCCGCGACCGACCCGGCCGCCGCTCCGGCCGCGACCGACGCGGGCGCCGCGACGACCGCTGCTCCGGCCGCCGCTCCGGCTCCGGAAGCCGCGCCGCACTAAGCAATCGGCACGGAACGCGCTACGGAGGGCCGTCCCGCGAGGGGCGGCCCTCTTCTGTTCGGGGATGACGTGAGCGAAGGACCTGCCGCAACGGAGAGCCCGCTGGACTGGGGTCCGGACGGGCAACCGCGCTCGCGGCTCTTCGGGGACGTCTACTTCTCCAAGGAGGACGGCCTGGCCGAGAGCCGCGCCGTCTTTCTGCAGGGCTGCGGCCTGCCGGACGCCTGGGCCGGCCGGCGCCGCTTCGTGGTCGGCGAGCTTGGCTTCGGCACCGGGCTCAATGTCCTGGCCCTCCTCGACCTGTGGCGCCGCAGCCGCTCGGCGGAGGCCGTGCTGCACGTGTTTAGCGTCGAAGCCCATCCGATCACGGGCCAGGAGGCGGCCCGGGCCCACGCCGCCTGGCCCGAGCTTGCCGACCTCGCCGCCCTGCTCGTCGGGCGCTGGCCAGGCCGGGCGCGCGGCCTGCACCGGGTCGAGCTGCCCGAACTCTCGGCGGTCCTCGATATCGCGGTCATGGACGTGGGCGAGGCCCTCGCCGGCTGGACCGGACGGGCCGACGCCTGGTTCCTCGACGGGTTCTCGCCTGCCCTGAACCCGCAGATGTGGGACGACCGGATCATGGATCTTGTGGGCGCCCGCTCGGCGCCCGGCGCGCGGGCGGCCACCTTCACCGTCGCGGGCCAGGTCCGCCGCGCGCTGGCCGCGGCGGGCTTCGAGGTCGAGAAGCGGCCCGGCTTCGGCCGCAAGCGCGAGCGGCTTGAGGCGCGCTTGCCCGGCCGCGCCCTGGATGGTCGCGCCCCGCGGGTCGCTGTGGTCGGCGGCGGCATCGCAGGCGCAGCCGTGGCGAGGGCCGTCCGCGTGCTGGGCGGCGAGGCGGTCGTCGTAGAGGCGGCCGGCGCAGGCGCCGGCGCATCGGGCAATCCCGCCGCCCTGGTGACGCCTCGCCTGGACGCCGGCGGCGGCCCGCCCGCCCAGCTGTTCGCCCAGGCTTTCGGACGCGCGGTGGACCTCTATGCCCAAGCCGTCCCGCAAGCGATCCTTGCCCGTGGCGTGCTGCAGTTGTCGGGCGGCGAGCGGGACCCCGCCAGGTTCGCGCGGATCGCAGGCTCCGGCCTGTTCGAGGCCGACGCGCTCAGGGTCCTCAATTCCCAGGAGGCCACAGCCCGGCTGGGCGAGCCCGTGCCCGAAGCGCTCGCCCAGGACACGGCCTTGGTGATCTCGCCAGCCGACGTGCTGAGCGCCTGGACCAGCGACATCCTGGTGGCGGATGTCGCGGCGGTCTCGCGGGACGGAGAGCAGTGGGTCCTGCGGGGCCCCGCTGCAGCCGAGATCGTTCGCGCCGACGCTGTCGTCCTGGCGGGCGGCCAGACATCGAAGCGGCTCCTCCCGAACCTGCCCCTCTCGCCGGTGCGGGGGCAGGCGAGCTGGGTCGCTACCGACATCCGCACGGCTCCGACCGCCTGGGGCGGCTACGTGGCCCCGACGGCGGCGGGCCTGCTGTTCGGCGCGACGCACGACCGAGACGACGAGGGGGTGGACGTCCGGCCGCAGGATCACGTCCGCAATCTCGCCACCCTTGCGGTCGCCCTTCCGGGCTTGGCCAGCCAGGTGTCCAAGCTGCCGCTGGAGGGCCGCGCGTCGCTGCGCGCCACCACCCCGGATCGCCTCCCGATCGCCGGGCCAGCAGACGGCGAGGCGCCTGGCCTCTTCGTCCTGACCGGCTTCGGGTCTCGGGGCTTCTCCTGGGCGCCCCTGCTCGCGGAACACGTGGCGGCCCTGGCGCTCGACGCGCCCTCGCCCCTGGCCGCGCCGTTGGCGGAACTCGTTGCGCCCTCGCGGTTTCGGCGGAGGGCGGAGCGACGCGGCGCTTCCTGAACTCAGGGTTGCGCCGTATATGTCGTGTCGCTTCGGGGGACACCCAGCCAGGGGACCGAAAGTCATGAAATCCAAGTACTTCTGGGCGGCTCCGCTGGCCGCCCTCGCCCTCACCGCCGGCGCGGCCCCGCAGATGGCCGCCGGCGCGGCCCCGCAGATGGCCGCCGCGACCTCGCCGGCCCAGTCTGAGGCGACTGCGACGACGCCAAAGCGTCAGTGCTTCTGGGCGCGCAACGCCAACGGCTTCGCCGCGGTCGACGATCAGACGGTCAATGTCCGGGTGGGCGTGAGGGACGTCTACCGGTTCGAGCTGCTCGGGCCCTGCCCCGACATCGACTGGTCGCAGCAGATCGCCCTCGTCTCGCGTGGGTCTTCGTCGATCTGCTCAGGCCTGGACGCAGAGATCGTCACGCGCTCCACCATCGGCCCTCAGCGCTGCGCGGTGCGCAACATGCGCAAGCTGACGCCCGCCGAGGTCGCGGCCCTGCCGTCCAAGGCGCGGCCCTAGGTCCAAAGGAAAGGGCGCCGGACCTCTGGCCCGGCGCCCTCTGTCCCGTCGTTGCGCCGGCGCCTAGAAGCGCTTGCGCAGCCCGAGCACGAACACCCGGCCGAGGGGCGTCCCACTGCCCGGGTCGTAGTTGTACTGCGTGCCGATCGCGAACGGCGGATCGGTGTCGAACACGTTCTGCACGCCGGCCGTAAGCGTCGTGTCCCAGGGCAGCTGGCCCGTATAGGTCACGTCGTGTTGCCAGAACTCGCCGATCTTGGCGGTGCTGCGCACGTTGTTGGCGAGCGAGATCGCCAGGGGCTCGCTGTGCGTCGTGGACGAGATGTGCCGCACTTGCCAGCGCACGTTGTGGATGTCCCGCGACCAGTTCACGTACGCGTTCGCCCGCAGCTGGTTGTAGCCGTAGAAGATCGACGCGCGGTACGTCCCGACCCGATCAAGCGTGCCCGCCGCGTTCGAAGGCACGCCCTCGATCATGTACGGGTCCTCGTCGAACTTCAGCAGCCAGGTTCCTTCGACGCCCACCTGCCAGGAGCCGTACAGCGCCTCGCCGATGTCGAGGTTGGCCTGGAAGTCGATGCCCGAGGTCTTGATCGCGCCGCCGTTGATGTAGCTGGTGCGGTACGACAGGATCCGCGCCCGGTTGACGGCCGAGGTGGCGGCGGGATCGCAGGGCGAGGTGAGCGTCAGCCGGTTCAGCACCGCCGCCGGTCCGCAGCCGCCCGACGTCGGCATGGCGATCGCGATCAGGTCCGCGGTCGCCTCGCTCGTCAGCGGGTCCTTGAAGTCGAACTGCCAGTAGTCGAACGTCGCGTTGAGCCTGCCGATCGTGAAGATCACGCCGAGATCGATGGTGTCGGCCGTCTCGGGCTTCAGGTCCGGGTTGCCGTACAGGTCGTTGGCCCGATAGGTGCCGCTGGCGTTGGTCAGGCCGCGATCGAAGTCCGCGGTGGTGATCGTAGCCAGAGGCGCACGGTAGGTGGAGCCGACCGAGGCGCGCAGGGCGACCCAGTCGGTAGCCTGCCATCGAACCGAAAGCTTCGGGTTCGAGGTACTGCCGAGCCCCTGATACTCCTCGTACCGTCCGGCCAGGGTCACCTCCAGATCGTCGGTGACCGGTATGCGCACTTCCGCGAACACCGAGGCGATCTGACGTGAGACGTCGGACGGCAGGTTGTTGGCGTTGAACAGGAACGGACCGGTGCCGGTGCCGGGGCACGGCGGAAGGCCGTCGCCGAACGGCGGGCTGTCGACGCACGGGGTGGCCGTGGCGTCATAGAGCGTGTCCGGGTTCTCGATGTAGCGGTCCCAGCGGTACTGGCCGCCGGCGGCCCAGGCGATGGAGTCTTCGCCCCAGAGCTTGATGCCCGTGTCGCCGTTGAAGATCAGGTCGGCGACGAACAGCTTGGTGGTGTTGGTCTGGTATTGCTTCTCGACCATCCAGTCGAGTAGCGCCGCCCGGTTCGCCACCGCCTCGTTCAAGCCCGGAATGCTGCTCGACCCCACATAGAAGGGGTTCGGGCCGACGTCCGACAGGCTCTGCTGGAAGGCGTTCGTGAAGGGGTTGAAGTAGTAGCAGCCCAGAGCCGCGTTGCCGGCGTTGCTGGTGAAGTTCGCAGTCTCCGCCGCCGTACACTGATTGGCGTCGTCCCCGCGGCTGCCGAAGCCGCGCAGCCCGAGCTGCAGCCGGTTCACCGACGTGTCCTCGAGATTATAGCGGTAGTCGATCTCCTGGTACGTCAGGGCGGAGTCGAAGCCGATGCCACCCCACAGCTTGCCCTTGAAGCCACCGACCACCCGGAAGGTGTCCGTGTTGTAGCTGTAGTGGGACTTGCGGTCCTCCTCGTGCGCCGCCCCGGCGAAGCCCACCGGTCGCCAGGCGGTCTGGCTGGCGGTCACCCCGTAGAGCGCGGCGTTTCCGACTTGGGCCCGGGCTGCGGCAAGACCGACGGCGCAGGACGCCGCGTCCACGCCGTAAGGGAGCGCGCCGCCGGAGCAGCTCGCGGCGTTGACCTGCTGCACGAGCGCCAGGAGGCCTGGGTTGGTGTTCGGGATATAGAAGCGCGACTGCTCGGAAGTGCCCGTCGCCGGATACGGCGAGACGCCGCCGCCGATGGACGCGCCGGAAGGCAGGATCGGCGACGGGTATTGGTTGGGGCCGGTCAAAGCCCAGTTCTGGTTGGGCGTCTGGTTGCGGTTCCAGAGCGCCTCGGCATGGAATGTGATGTCTTCGGTGATGTCCGCGTTCACCTCGCCGTACAAGGTGTAGTGGTTCTCGTTCTCCACGAGATTGTCGAACACCGTGTACTGGAAGTTACACGCAGTCGGGCTGACGGTGGCGGTCGTCAGCGCATAGGGCGCGCCGCCGTTCGCGGCGCAGCCGATGTCGAGCAGGCTGCCGGTAAAGTTGGCGCTGCTGAAGCCCGTGTTGGGTGAACCCACGGGAGCCGTGGGTGAGGTGTTGTACAGGCCCGGGTTGCCGGTGCCGGCCCAGCCGCCGAGCGGGTTCTCCAGGTAGCCCGCGGGACCGGTGCGGATCGCCCAGTCGCGTGCGAACACCGGCAGCTCCGAACGGGCGCGATGGCCCGCCATGAGCATGACATCCGCGCGCTCGCCGCTGTGGCCCCAGACCGCGCTCACCTCGTAGTCTCCGTCGGAGCCGTCGATGAACTGGTAGTTGCCGCTCAGTTCCAGGCCGTCGAAGTTCTTGCGCGTGATGAAGTTCACCACCCCGCCGACGGCGTCCGAGCCGTAGGTCGCCGCGGCGCCGCTCTTCAGGACTTCCACCCGGCCGATGGCGGCCGTCGGGAAGCTGTTGACGTCGACCGATCCGAGGGAGCGCGTGGTGGCCGCGACCCGGCGTCCGTTGAACAGCACCAGGGTCCGCGTCCCGGTCACCACGGAATTCAGGTTGCGGAGATTGATGGTTGCGGTGCCGTTGCCGGATCCGAAGCGGTTGTTCTCCCCGATCACCGCTCCCGATGAGGGGATGGTCTTCACGAACTGCACCATCGAGGGCGAGCCGCGCTTCTGCAGTTCCTGGGCGCTGACGACGTCCACCGGCAAGGCGGCGTCTTCAGGCGTGCCGGCGATGAATGAGCCGGTGACGACGACTTCTTCGACTTCTGCGGGCGCGCCGCGAGTAGCCTGGGCCGCGGCCGTACCGGCCATGCCCAGCGTAAAGGCGACGGCCAAGGTCGAGCCGCCGCAGAAATATCTGCGCTTCAACATATGGGTTTCCTCCCCGTCGGAGGCCTCGCCCCCATCTGACGCGGGGACTTCAGGCCTTGAACGAGAGGATCATCCGGCAGCTTTAGCGTTTCCGCCAGACCTTTTCGGCTTCGAAACATGACAATGTGCAGCGAACGTCGACATGCCGAATGTCGCGCCACAGCATTGATTTCGCGACGTCAAGCCGCCGGGAACTGGCGACAGGCCATACTCGACCTTCGACACATTTCGTAATCCAGAGCGCCGGCAGGCGCAGCGTGTGCGCTTGGCGGGCCATACCCGCACATCGAAACGAAGAACGCCGGTACGCATGTGCGTACCGGCGTCCTGGCCGAATTCAGGGAGCGGCGGCGCGACATCGCGCCGCCGAAGCGGATCAGAACCGCTTGCGCACTCCGACGCCGATGACCCGGCCGAGCGGATTCCCCAGGGTATAATCGTAGTTGTACTGGCTGGTGGCGAAGGACGGATCCTCGTCGAACACGTTCTGCACCTGCGCCGTGAGGGTGGTGTCCCACGGCAGCTCCACCCGGTAGACCACGTCCAGTTGCACGAACTCGCCGATTGGGCCGGGCTGCAGCCCAGCGATGGTCGGCGCGCGGTCGCGGTTCCGGTCGTCCATCTTTCCGATGTAGCGGACGGTGGCCCGCACGTTGTGCGGCCCGGTGTTGAAGTTGACGTACGCGCTCGCCTTGACCCGGGGGTACGAATAGAAGTTCGACAGCAGTTCGGCCTGGCCGGCCCGGTCGAGCGGCGCCTGGATCTGCACGCCTTCCAGCGTGAGCAGCGCGCCCCGCTTGTACTCGATCAGGTAGCTGCCCTCCGCGCCGACCGTCAGATCGCCGCCGCCGAAGTCGTCCCAGCGGTAGCTCGCCTGGAAGTCCACGCCCGAGGTGTCCACGCCGGGTCCGTTCACCCAGTTGGTGGTCACCCCCAGCACGTTCGACGGGTGGCAGTTTGTGCCGGTGACCGGGTTGGTCACGTTGCCCACCGCGAAGTTGACCCGCGAAGTCAGCGCTGCGTTGCCGCACTGCCAGGTTGCCGGGGTGGCCGACGGGAAGAGGGTGGAGACGATGCTCGCGCCCGTTTCGGTGGTCAGCTCGTCCTTGAACTTGAAGGCCCAGTAATCGACCGTCGCGTTGAAGTTGCCGGCCGAGACGATGGCGCCGACGGTGTAGGTGGTCGCCGTCTCCGGATCGAGGTTGGGGTTGGCGAACACGTCGACCGGCCGATAGAGCGAGACGCCGGTGGTCGGGTCGGCGATGGCGGCCAGGATCCGCCCGTTGTCGCCGGCGGTCACCGCGCCCTGCGGCGGCGCGCGGAAGGTGGTGCCCACGGAACCGCGGAACGCCAGCCAATCCATTGCCTGCCAGCGGAGGTCCAGCTTGGGGTTGGTCGTCGAGCCGATGTTGCCGCCGTAGTACTCGTAACGGATGGCGCCGCTCGCTTCGAGGTTATCGAGGATCGGCAGCCGCACCTCCGCGAACACAGCCGAGACCGTCCGGTCCACAGACCGCGTGTCGATCGCCGGGTAGAAGTTGAACGGCCCCACGCCGTTCGTGGCCGCCGCGGCGTCCGACAGGAGGTTTTCCGGATTGCCGGAAAGCTCGTCGTAGCGGAGCTGGCCGCCCAGCGCCCACCGGATTTCGCCGCCCGGCAACTGGAAGCCGCCGAGATCACCGTTCAACACGAGATCGCCGACCAGGATCCGGCTCTCGCTGTTCTCGATGATGTACTCGTGCATCCAGTCATAGAGTTCGCGGGTGTTGGTGTTCGCCGGGACGGCCGCCTGGTTGAAGAACGGGTTGGTGTTCCCGTAGACCGCGTCCTGCCGGATGGCGTTGGAGAACGGGTTGAAGTACTGGCACCCGCCCGCGCCCGGCGTGCCCGTAGCCGGATTGCAGCCGGGGCCGCCCAGGCCGCGGAGCGCCAGCTGCAGCCGCTCGGTGACGATGTCCGGCGTCTCGTTGGTCGAGCGGCTGTCCATGTAGGTGACCGCGGCGTCCCAGCCGATGTCGTTCAGGACCGTGCCCTTGAAGCCCGCCGAGATCCGGAAGCTGTCGTTCGCGCGGCGCTGGTGGTCGGCGCCATCTGCGAACAGCGGATTGCCGCCGTAGCCGAACGGACGGAAGCCCGTCTGGGAAGTGACCACGCCGTTGCGCAGGTTGGTGCAGACAGCGGTCGTCGGGACTGCGCACTGGCTCGCGAAATAGGCCTGCAGGCCCGGGTTCGAGAACGGGATGAAGAAGCGCGAGGTCGACTGGCCGGCGAAGGCCGGGAAGGGCGAACTGCCGCCCCCGGCAATCGGGGCCGGGAACTGCGCCGTCGACTGGCTGGGCGAGACGCGCTCTTCCGGCACGTCGTGCCGCGTCCAGAACGCCTCGGCGTGGAACGACACGTCCTCCGTGAGGTCCCAGTTCATCTCGCCGTAGAGCTGGTAGTGGTACTCGTCGTTCACGAGGTTATCGAAGCGCGAGTACTGGAAGGAACAGGCGCCCGTGGCGGTGCGGGTGCCGCCCAGCTCGACGCAGCCCACGTCGTTGAAGGTGGTGAGCGGCGTAGAAATGGCGCCCGCCGGCAGGGCGTAGGTCCCGTTCGGCTGGAGCACCAGGCCGCTCGCGCCCCCGACGGCGAAGGTCTGGTAGGCGCCGGGGTTGCTGGCGCCGGAATAGCCGCCGAACGGATTGATGATCGCCGGACGCAGCGCCCAGTCGCGGTCGGTGGTGCGCAGCTCGCTGCGGCGGCGATAGCCGGCCGTCAGCAGGACGTTGCCGCTGTCGCCCTTCCAACCCCAGGCCACGTGGGCGTTGTAGTCCCCTTCGGAGCCCTTGATGTAATTGTACTCGGCGTTGACCTCGAAGCCGTCGAGGTCGCGGCGCGTGATGAAGTTGACCACGCCGCCGACCGCGTCGGAGCCGTAGGTCGCCGCCGCGCCGCCTTTCAGAACCTCGATGCGGCCCACGGCCGCGGTCGGGATGACGTTGATGTCCACCGCGCCCGCGGTGGCCACCCCGGCCGGCGAGGTCGCCAGGCGGCGGCCGTTCATCAGCACCAGCGTCCGCGCAGAGCCGAAGCCGCGCAGGTTCACCGTCGCGGTGCCGGCGTTGTTGCCGAGGAAGCGGTTGCTCTCGCCGATCGAGCCGGCGGCCGCGGGCAGCGCCTTGACCAGCTGGACGACGGTGGGCGAGCCCTGCCGCTGCAGTTCCTGGGCGGTGGTCACGTCCACCGGCATGGCGGCGTCCTCAGGGGTGCCGGCGATGAAGGAGCCGGTGACGACCACTTCCTCGACCTCGGCCGCCTGCTGTGCGTAGGCCGGGACGCAGGCCAGAGACGCGGCGACCGCGAACGCGGACGCACCGCAAAGTTGAACGGCTTTGAGCATGCATTTCTTCCCTTCTCGCCGCCCCCTCCGGTCTTCCGCCGGTGGCTCAAGACGCGCGAGCGGAGGGATTTCTGCCGGAAGCCCACGTTTACGAAAGGGAAATCTCCGGTCCGTCGAAATGTAGCGTTACGGGTGAGGATGTTCTGCAACAGTCTGAATGCGCTCAGCCTTTTTTCGTGATTTCGTCAAAACCGTACCTGTTGTTCGACATAACGCGTTCGAAGATCGGCGGCGCGCGAGAAATCGTTGTGAGTCAGCGCTTATGGCCGCCAAAGGGGGCCGACGGGATTAGCCCATTCTTCGAATATCGGGTTTGCACAGCGAAGACGCCGCCGGCTTTGGGCCGGCGGCGCCTGATGGCGGAATTTGTTCCGCGCGCTTAGAAGCGCTTGGTGACGCTCAGTTTGACGGTGCGCCCGAGCGGGTTGGCCGTGAACGGGTCGTAGCCGAGGTCCAGCCGCGCGAACGGCGGGTCGGTGTCGAAGAGATTGTCGACGTCCAGCACTACGGTCGTATCCCAGGGCGCCTGCCACCTGTAGGTGGCGTCCACTGTGGTGAAGGCGTCGATCTTCCGGCCACGGTTCGAGCGCGGCACGGTCGCCCCGGTCGCGGTCTGGACCACGTTCGGCGGGAACGGCCCGGTGCGCTGGTCGATGTAGCCGGCGATGTGGTTCACCTGCACCCGGAAGTTATGCGAGCCCATGGTGTACTCGACGAAGGCGTTCCCCTTCCAGTCGGGCACCGGAACGATCTGGGTCTGGTAGTTCAGATAGTTCACGCCTTCGAAGGCGGGCGAGACCACGACGCCTTCGACCGTCGTCGCCTCCACGCTGTACTTGTTGGTGTAGGTGACGGTCGCGCCGACCGCTGCGCTCCCGCCCCACACGTCCTCCATGCGGTAGTTGGCCAGGATGTCGACGCCATTGGTCTTCACCGCCGGGCCGTTCACCACGAAGGTCCTGATCCGCGACAGGTTCGCCACCGAGCAAACCCCGCCCGCCCCGAACACGAACCGGGACTGCAGCGCCACAAACGCCGGGTTCCCGCAGTTTCCAGTCCCAGCTCCGGTTGGGAACAGGGTGTTGAAGATGCCGCCCACCGGCTCGGTCACCAGCGGGTTGTCGAAGTCGAAGTTCCAGAAGTCCACGGTGGCCTGGAAGCCTCCGATCTTGCTGATCAGGCCTACGCTGTAGGTGGTGGCCTCCTCGGCCTCGAGGTCCGGGTTGCCGATGATGTCCACGGCCCGGAAGGCGCCGCCCAGGAATTGCAGGCTGGTCACCTGGCCGGGGTCGAGGGACGTGAGAGGCGGCGCCCGGAAGGTGGTGCCGATGCTGCCGCGGGCCGCGAACACGTCGGTCAATTGCCAGCGCACGGAGAGCTTGGGGTTGAAGGTGGAGCCGACCGCGCCGCCATAGCTTTCGTAACGGGCGGCGAGCTGCGCCTGGATCTTGTCGGTGAAGGGCAGGCTGACCTCGGCGAACGTGGCCCACACGTCGCCCTTCAGGTCCGCAGGCGTGCCGCCCCCGAGGAACAGGAACGGACCGTTCCGCACCGTGCAGGCGGTCGAGCCGGTCACCGGCGTGTCGATGCACGGCGTGACCGTCAGGTCGGTGAGCGCGTCGTACTCCGCCTCGTACCACTCCTTGCGGTACTGGGCGCCGAGGGCCCAGCCGATCGCCCCCCCGCCGAGCTCGAATCCCAGCTCGCCGTTCAGCACCGCGTCGGCCACGAACAGGGTGGTGGTCAGGTCTGTCCCCGTGGGCTGGAAGAACCAGCGGATCAGCTCCGGATCGTTGGCGACGGCGGCGCTGAAGTTGGGGTTGCTCTGGCCGGTGAGCGCGTTCGCCTGGATCGCATTGGAGAACGGATTGAAGTACCGGCAGGCGCCGACCCCAGGCGTCCCGGTCGTCGGGCTGCAGCCTTCTCCGCCCAGGCCTCGCAGCGCCAGTTGCAGCCGGCTGACCAGCGCATCGTAGCCCACGCGCACCAGGTTGTCGGTCATGTAGGTGGCGGCCACGTCGTAGCCGATGCCATTGCCGAACTCGCCGTTCAAATTGGCCGAGACCCGCCACGCTTCGAACTTCCGGCTGCCGCGCGAGGACTGGTCCCCGAACAGCGGATTTCCGCCGAAGCTCAGCGGCCGGTAGAGCACGCCTGGAAGGTAGGCGCCGGTGGCGAAGGCCGGGATCTGCGTCGGGTTCTGCTGGCGGTAAAGGGCGAAGCCCGGGTTGGAGGCGGGCACAAAATAGCCGGCGGCCAGTCCCGAGGTGACGAGCGGGCTGGTGGTGGCGGTCGGCGCCTGTAGCGCCAGATAGGATGGCGAGGTCGCCCATTCGGGCGTGTCCGTCTCTGAGTAGAGGCCTTCCAGGTGGAAGCGGTGGCCCTCGGCGATGTCCCAATTGAGCTCGCCGTAGAGCTGGAAGCGGTTCTCCTTCTCCACGAGGTTGTCGTAGGGCGTGTAGTTGAAGGCGCAGGCCGGCGTCGTGCCGCTGAAGGTCGGCTGGCCGCCCAGCGGGGCGCAGCCGACGTCGCGCTGCAGACCGGCCACCGGCGCGAACGGCGCCGCCGAGCCCACCAGCGATCCGGGGCCTACCGGAAGGAAGGCGGTCACCGCGTTCCCCGTGGACCAGCCGGTCTCCGGGCTGGTGAAGTAGTCCACCTGGGTAAAGTCGCGCTCCCCGACCGGCAGCTCGGAGCGATGCTGATAGCTGCCGGACAGCATCAGGCTGAAGCTGCCGAAGTCCTTGCCCCAGATGGCGTGGCCGTTCCAGTCGCCGTCGGAACCGTCGATGTAACGGTACGTGCCGTTGACCTCCAGACCATCGAAGTTGCGCCGGGTGATGAAGTTGATCACGCCGCCGATCGCGTCCGATCCATAGGTCGCCGCAGCGCCCTCCTTCAGGACCTCGATCCGGCCGATCGCGGCCTGGGGCAGCAGGTTGATGTCCGGCGCGCCCTGGCCGATTGGCGCAGTGACCACCCGGCGGCCGTTGAACAGCACCAGGGTGCGCGAGGCGCCCAGGCCCCGCAGGTTGACTGTCGCTGCGCCTTCCGCCCCTTGAGCGCGCGCATCGAACTGGTTGGTGTCGCCGATCACGCCGTTCGATGCGGGAAGATTCTTGATCAGCTCGACTGGTGATGGCGAGCCCTGCTTCTCCAGCTCGTCGGCGCCGATCACGTCCACCGGCAAGGCGGCGTCCTCAGGGGTGCCCCTGATGAACGAGCCGGTCACCACCACTTCTCCGATCTCAGTGCCCGCCTGCTGTCCGGCCGCCTGCACAGCCTGGGCCGCAGCTGGGCCCGCGGCGGCGAGAGACGCCATGGCCGCGAGGGCCGAGGCGCCGCAGAAGAATCCGCTCTTCGTCATGACTATCCTCCCCCTCGGCGCGCTCTCCGCCCAGAGGGGTCACGGCGCGCTCGAGTGCGCTCATGACGGCGCCTTTATTTCAGTTTCGCTACATAAATTGCATCGTTCGACCAACGCGGATCAATCTGAGCGGCGCCGGCGCAACACCCTTGCGCGCCGATGCAGCCGTCCGGGCGCGAAAACGCGCTCCCGGCGCCTCAGCGGGAGCGAGCCTAGCCGCCCCGTCGGAACGCGTGGAATCGCCGCGCACCGCGGTGGGAAGGCTGGATTTCAGGGGATGGTGGACGCGACAGGGATTGAACCTGTGACCCCCTCGATGTCAACGAGGTGCTCTCCCGCTGAGCTACGCGTCCAAACCGGCCGTCATCGGGAAGGCGGGGATATAACGGCGCGCCCGGCCGGGCGCAAGCGCGGCCTTCTAGGCTGCGATCATCCGCTCCACCTCGGAGACGATCTCGCGCAGGTGAATGGGCTTAGACAGAACCTTGGCGCCGGGCGGCGCCTGCTCGCCGGCCGCCAGGGCGACGGCGGCAAAGCCGGTGATGAACATGATCCGCAGGCCCGGGTGCCGGGCGGCGGCCTGGCGGGCGACCTCGATCCCGTCCATGCCCGGCATGACGATGTCGGTCAGCAGCAGGTCCCAGTCCTGGTCGAGGATCGCTGCGGCTTCGTCGCCGTCGGCGCAGGCGACCACGTCGTAGCCCGCCCGCTCGAGGGCGCGGGCCAGGAAGCCGCGCAGGGAATCGTCATCTTCGGCAAGCAAAATGCGAGGCATGGTCGGGGCGCCGTGATCGGTCTTTGGTGAGGAATGGAAAACCATAGCTCGCCAAGCGTAAACTCGCGATGAACCCTTTGACCTAACACGGCGGCTAAGCGTTCAATGGGATGATGAACGCCTGGGAGCCGATCGCCGCCGACGAAGCGCCTCTGCGCCACGCGGCCTTCGACCTGCGCCGCGCCGCGCCAGAGGGTGAGCCGCCGCCCACCCCGCTGGTGTTCGCCTCGCCCCATTCGGGTCGGCACTATCCCGACGACATGATGGCGGCGGCCGCCCTGGACGCCTTGTCGATCCGCCGCTCCGAAGACGCCTTCGTCGATGACCTGATCGGCGCCGCGCCGCGGCTGGGCGCTTCGCTGATCACCGCCCGCTTCGCCCGGGCCTACATCGACCTCAACCGGGAGGCCTTCGAACTCGACGCGAACATGTTCGCCGACGAGTTGCCGGAGTTCGCCCGCTCGCGGACGGCGCGGGTGGCGGCGGGACTAGGCGCCATCGCCCGGGTGGTCTCGGAGGGTCAGGAGATCTATGCGCGCAAGCTGACGTTCGCCGAGGCCCGCGCCCGCATCGAGGCCGCCCATCGCCCCTACCACGTGGCGCTGTCGCGCCTGCTGGCGGAGGCCCATGCGGCGCACGGCTTCGCGATCCTGGTCGACTGGCACTCCATGCCGGCCGCGGCGGCCAAGGCCGGCGGCCGCGACCGGCCCTGCGACATCGTGCTCGGCGACCGGTTCGGCGCCGCCTGCGCGGGCCTGCTGCCGGCCCGGGTAGAGCGCGAGTTGGAAGCGCTGGGCTACCGGGTGGCGCGCAACACCCCCTACGCCGGCGGTTACACCACCGAGCACTATGGCCGTCCGGCCCGCCGCACCCATGCGCTGCAGATCGAGATCAACCGTGGCCTGTACCTCGACGAGGCCAATCTGCGCCCCACCGCCAACTTCGAGGCGCTGAAGGGTGATATAGAGACGCTGACACGTGCACTGGCGGCCGCCGACTGGAGCGCGCTGCGCGCCGCCTGACGGCGGCTCCCGCGAGGTCAAAAAAAAGGCCGCGCCATGCGGCGCGGCCAGTTTATTAGGGAGGAAACGCCCAGGAAGGGCAGAAGCGTCAACGACGCCTCACAGGTGCGATATAGAGTGCACCGCACAAAATTGCAAGCTGACAGTGTCAAGATTGGCACATCACGTTGCGTTACAAGTAATTTCTGCAGCGATATCAGCCCCTTGATCTGATGCTGCGACGCCCCCATATCCGTGTGCGCTGCAAAATAGCTCTACCATTCGATGTGCGGGCCCTGGGGCTCGCCGTCGCGCCTGTGAACTGTCACTGGCGGTAGAGCCCCGCCTCGCCTACAAGCCCGCCTTCCTTGAAAAGACGAAGACTGCCGCCCGCTCATGTCGCTCCGCAACATCGCCATCATCGCCCACGTCGACCACGGCAAGACCACGCTCGTGGATCAGCTGCTCGCCCAGTCCGGCGTCTTCCGAGCCAATGAGGCGACGGTCGAGCGCGCCATGGACTCCAATGACCAGGAGCGCGAGCGCGGCATCACCATTCTCGCCAAGTGCACGTCGGTGCTCTGGCACGGCAAGGCGGGCGAAACCCGGGTCAACATCATCGACACCCCTGGCCACGCCGACTTCGGCGGCGAGGTGGAGCGGATCCTTGGCATGGTGGACGGCTGCGTCCTCCTGGTGGACGCCGAGGAAGGCGTCATGCCGCAGACCAAGTTTGTGCTCGGCAAGGCGCTGAAGATGGGCCTGCGTCCGATCCTCTGCCTCAACAAGGTCGACCGGCCGCACGCGGATCCCGACCGTGTCCTGAACGAGGCCTTCGACCTGTTCGCGGCCATGGGCGCGACGGACGAGCAGCTCGACTTCCCGCACATCTACGCCTCCGGCAAGAACGGCTGGGCGACGCTGGACATGTCCAAGCCCAACGACAACCTGGCCCCGCTGTTCGACCTGATCGTCGACCACGTGCCCGAGCCGAAGGCGGTCGCGCGCGCGAACGAGCCCTTCCAGATCCTGTCGGTTCTGATCGAGAACGACCCGTTCCTGGGCCGCCTGCTGACCGGACGCATCGAGAGCGGCAAGGCCGTCCCGGGTCTTGCCATCAAGGCGCTCGGCATCGACGGGAAGGAAGTCGAACGCGGCCGTATCACCAAGGTCCTGGCCTTCCGCGGCCTGAAGCGCCAGCCGATCGAGGACGCCGAGGCCGGCGACATCGTCGCCATCGCGGGCCTGTCGAAGGCCACCGTTGCCGACACGCTCTGCGCCCTTGAAGTGAACGAGGCGCTGCCGGCCCAGCCCATCGATCCGCCGACCATCTCGATGACGGTGTCGGTGAACGACAGCCCGCTGGCGGGCCGCGAAGGCGACAAGGTGCAGAGCCGCGTTATTGCGGCGCGCCTGCACAAGGAAGCCCAGTCCAACGTCGCGATCCGGGTCACCGAGACCGCCGAGAAGGACGCCTATGAGGTCGCCGGCCGTGGCGAACTGCAGCTGGGCGTGCTGATCGAAGGCATGCGCCGGGAAGGCTTCGAAGTCTCCATCAGCCGCCCGCGGGTGGTGTTCCAGACCGATCCGGAGACCGGCGAACGGCTCGAGCCGATCGAGGACGTGATGATCGACGTCGACGACGAGTTCAGCGGCATCGTCATCGAGAAGCTGTCGGCGCGTAAGGCCGAGCTGCGGGACATGGGTCCGTCCGGCGCCGGCAAGACTCGCATCAGCCTGTCCGCCCCATCGCGCTCGCTGATCGGCTACCAAGGCGAGTTCCTGACGGACACGCGCGGTTCGGGCGTGCTGAACCGCGTGTTCAGCCACTATGAGCCGTACAAGGGCCCGATCGACGCGGGCCGAAAGGGCGTGCTGGTTTCGAACTCCGACGGCGAGACCGCGGCCTATGCGCTGTGGAACCTGGAAGAGCGCGGCACCATGTTTGTGGGCGCTGGCGAGAAGACCTACCAGGGCATGATCATCGGCGAGAACAGCCGGGCCGACGACCTGGACGTGAACCCGATGAAGGCCAAGCAGCTGACCAACGTCCGCGCCTCGGGCAAGGACGAGGCCGTGCGCCTGACCCCGCCGCGGCGCCTCACCCTCGAACAAGCCATCGCCTACATCGAGGAAGACGAGCTGGTGGAGGTGACGCCCAAGTCCATCCGCTTGCGCAAGAAGGTGCTGAACCCCTCCTTCCGTAAGAAGCGCGTCAAGGAAGACTAGGCTATCGCGCGCCCGCCTCCCCTCCCGGAGAGACGGGCGCGCGCTGAGCTCTCGACATCCGCGTCATGAGGATGACACTTGCGGCGGTCATGCAGACCGCCATGCCCGTCTCCGCCAAACCACCCCGTCATTACCCGACGCCCGCCGCCAAGTGCGCCGACCTGGTCGTGCACATCGTCGGCCTCACGCTGGCCCTGGTCGGCGGGATCGTCCTGCTGACGCTGGCGGTAAGGGCCAGTCAGATCAGCCTGGTGGTCGGCTGCAGCATCCATGCCGCCGGCCTGGTGGCCATGCTCGCCTTCTCCACGGCCTACAACTTCGCGCCGGCGCGGCGCCGGCCGCTGCTGCGCCGCCTGGACCACGCCGGCATATTCCTGATGATCGCCGGCTCCTACACGCCGTTCACGCTGAACCTCCCGGGCGCCTGGGGCCCGGGCATGACGGCGGCGGTCTGGTCGGTGGCGGCGCTCGGCGCGCTCGGCAAGCTGTTCCTCAAGGGCCTGGACCGGAAGTTCTGGGTCGCCCTCTATCTCGGCCTCGGTTGGCTGGTCGTCGTCGCCCTGAAGCCGCTGATGGACACGCTCGCCTGGTATGCTCTGCTGCTCCTGCTGGCCGGCGGCGTCCTCTATTCCACGGGTGTGATCTTCTACGTCAACAAACGCCTGAAGTTCGCCCGCGCGATCTGGCATGGCCATGTGGTGGCGGCGGCGGCCACCCACTGGGCGGCGATTCTTCTGGGCGTGGTCCTGGCGGCGCAGCACTAGCGCGGACCGGCAGCAGCAGGCCGTTCATGTCGAAGGCCTCGGCAACCAGGCAGGCGGCCGCGCCCAGCGCGCCCGGCGGTTCGTCATCGATCACGGCGCGCAGCTTGTCGTCGACGCTCCGGTAGTCGCCCGCCTGGGCGCAGGCGAACACCTCGAGCAGCAACGCCTCGTCAGACCTGGGCGGCCCTACCGTCGGCGGCGCCACCGCGATGCGCCGGCGACCATGCAGCCGCAGCTGTTGAACGAAGACTTCCAGGCCCCGAAACGCCTGCGGGCCCGCGCAGCCGCACGCGGCTTCGAAGCGCGAGCGCAGGGCGTGACATCCCGCATCCGCCACCATTAGGCGCAGGCCGCACAGCAGGAGCCGCTCACCAGAGGTCAGGTCCGAATCGCGCTCGTCCATCGCCAGCTCCATCTCAGGAGCCGGACGCTATTGCAGTTAAGAATGACTCGCAACTTCATTCGGCCGACTTGCGCTGGCGAAGGCTACAGCGGCCGTTCCATCCAGACGTCGCAGCGCGCATATTCCGTCTCGCAGCCGGTGAGTTCCTTGAACCCCATGGCGCGATAGAGGCTGAGCGCGGGCGCCAGGCCGGAGTTGGTTTCCAGGTAGAGCCGGGGCGCAGCCAAGGCGCGGGCGTGGTCGATGCAGGTCTGCATCAGACGCCGGCCCAGGCCCGAGCCGCGAAGGCCGTCAGCGACGGTCATCTTCGCCACCTCATAGCCGCCGTCGGCCATCTTCAGCAGCGCCACGCACCCAACCGGCTGGCCCTCATGCACGGCCATGAAGATCTTCCCGCCCTTCGCGAGAATCTGCCCCTCGGGGTCCTCCAGGACCTCGAGATCCTTTGGCTCGAGGGTGAAATGCCGCGCGATCCAGGCCTCGTTCAGCGTCCGGAACGCTGCGGCGTGCTCGGGGCGGAAGTCGACGATCTCCATGGACGCAGGGCCTCAGGTGGTGTTCAGCGGAGCGATCCGCCCGCAAAGTCATAGCACATGGCCGACCCGACCTTCTCGACCCTGCCCACCACGATCTTCGAGGAGATGTCCGGCCTCGCGAGACGTCTAGGCGCAATCAATCTGGGGCAGGGCTTCCCGGACGACGCAGGGCCGGAGGCGATCCGGCGCAAGGCGGCCGACGCCGTGCTGAACGGCTACAACCAGTATCCCCCGATGGCCGGTCTGCCCGAGCTTCGTCAGGCGGTCGCCGCCCACTACCGGCGCGCACAGAGCCTCGCCCTCGACTGGCAGACCGAAGTGACCGTCACCTCGGGCGCGACAGAGGCGCTCGCCGCGGCCTTCCTGGCGTTGATCGAGCCGGGCGACGAGGTGATCGTCTTCCAGCCGCTCTACGACGCCTATGTGCCGCTGATCCGCCGAGCGGGCGGCAAGCCCAGGCTGGTTAGGCTGCAGCCGCCCAACTGGCGCTTCGACCGGGCAATGCTGGAGGCGGCCTTCTCGCCTCGCACGCGCTTCGTGGTCCTGAACAACCCGATCAATCCGGCCGGCGTGGTGCTGCCGGCCGAGGACCTGCAGCTCTTGGCTGAATTCTGTGTCCGGCACGACGCGGTCGCGATCTGCGACGAGGTCTGGGAGCACGTGGTGTTCGACGGCGCCGTGCACCGGCCCCTGATGGGCTTCCCAGGCATGCGCGCGCGGACGGTGAAGATCGGCTCGGCGGGCAAGATCTTCGGCCTCACCGGCTGGAAGGTGGGCTTTCTCTGCGCGGCCCCGGTCCTGACCCACAGCCTGGCCAGGGCCCACCAGTTTCTGACCTTCACCACGCCGCCCAACCTGCAGGCGGCGGTGGCCTGGGGGCTGGAGAACGAAACCGCCTGGTTCCGCGACATGCCCCTGGCGCTGGAGCGCTCGCGCGACCGCCTGGCAGACGGCCTGCGGCGCGAGGGCTTCGCCGTCCTGCCCAGCCAGGGCACCTATTTCCTGAACATCGACCTGCCCGGCTCCGGGGTCGAGGAGCCTGACCGCGCCTTCGCGCTGCGGGCCGTGAACGAAGCCGGGGTCGCTGCGATCCCGGTCTCCGCCCTCTACGAAGACGCGCCGGTGACCAGCATCCTACGCCTCTGCTTCTCGAAGAGCGACGCGACCCTGGACGCAGGCGTCGAGCGCCTGGCGCGGGCGCGGGAGCTGTCGCGGCGTGCGGAGCCCGCCTCCGCATGAGCCGGATCGTCTACCTGGCGTTCCCAAGCGGGGACGTGGCCGGCGGACAGAAGATGATCCTCCGCCACGTGGAGACCCTGCGCGAGCTGGGGTTCGAGGCGGTCTGCTGGCTCGGATCCGAGTGCCGCATGCCGTTCTGGCTGGAGCACAGGGCGCCCGTGGAACAGGCCGCCCCGTTTCGTCCGGACGACATCCTGGTGATCCCGGACGATGCGCCGAACGCGCTCGCGACCCTTGCCCGCCGCTCCAACCGCTGCGTGGTCTTCTGCCAGAGCGCCATCAGCCTCGCGGTCATGGGCGCGCCGTCGATCGACCTTTTCCCGGCGGACCGCTTCCCGCCTGTCATCACCGTGGGACCCGGCGTGCAGGCCGCGATCCGCCGCATCTTCCCGCAGGCCGACGTCCACCTGGCGCCCTGCTTCGCCGACGAACGGATCTTTCGCCGCGAGAACCAACGCCAACATCGCGTCGCTCACTGGCCGCGGAAACGGCCGCCGGAGGCCATGGCCATACGGGCCCTGCTGCCGCGCTTGCATCCCCGGCACGCCGCCCTGCCGTTCGTGGCGCTCGAGCGGGCGACCGAACGCCAGGTCGCCGAGGCCTTCGGCCGATCGACCCTGTTCCTCAGCCTGAGCCGGATGGAGTCCGTCGGGATGACGCCGCTGGAGGCGATGGCCTCCGGCTGTCTGGTCGCCGGCTTCACCGGCATCGGCGGGCGCGACTATGCCACCCCTGACAACGGCTTCTGGGTGGAGGAGGACCACGTGTTCGCCGCCGCCGACGCCTTGGCGGAGGCGGCCGACCTGATCCAGACCGGGGGGCCGGCGCTGCTCAGGATGTGGGAGGCCGGTCGCGCGACCGCGGAGGCGTGGTCGTACGCTCGATTCCGGGTGCGTCTCGAGGAGGTCTGGATGACCCTGGCGCCGGAGGCCCGCCTGCAGGACGGGCCTCTCGACGCGGCATGACTCAGCAGGTGCTGCCGCCGTCCACCACGATGGTCTGGCCGGTGGTCCAGGCGCCCGCCCGCGACGCCAGGTAGATGGCCGCCCCGGCCAGGTCGTCCGGCTCGCCCAGGCGGCGCAGCGGCGTGCCCGAGCTGGCGCGCTTCTCGCCTTCCGGCGTGTCCCACAGGGCCTTGGCGAAGTCGGTCTTCACTAGACCCGGCGCGATGCAGTTGACCCGGATGTTGTCGGGCCCGAGCTCCTGGGCGAGGTTGCGGGCCAGCTGCATGTCCGCGGCCTTGGAGATGCAATAGGCGCCGATCACGGTCGAGCCGCGAAGGCCGCCGATCGACGAGACGATGATGATCGCCCCGTCCTTCCGCGCCCGCATCTCCGGCGCGACCATCCCAATCAGCCAGTTGTTGGCGACGATGTTGTTGTTGAGGATCTTGCCGAACGCGTCGTCCGAGATGTCCAGCTGGCTGCCGTAGAACGGGTTCGAGGCGGCGTTGCAGACCAGGATGTCGATCCGGCCGAAGGCGGCGCGGGTCTCGTCCACAAGGCGCTGAAGGTCTTCCTTGGAGGAGATGTTGGCCGGCACCGCGATAGCGTGGCCGGGGCGCTGCTCGTTGATCAGCCCGGCGACTTCCTCGCAGGGCGCCGCCTTACGCGAGGAGATCACCACCTTGGCGCCCTGCTCGGCCATGCGCTCGGCGATGGCGCGGCCAATGCCCCGCGAGGAGCCGGTGATCACCGCCACCTTGCCGGTCAGGTCGAAGAGGCCGCCGACGCCCACCTGCAACCGGTCCATCACGTCGCTCATGGGTCGCTCCTCGCTCGAACAGTTGTTTGATTGCGGCATTTGCGCCGGGCGTCGTCCCGAGGTCAAGGCGTCGCCCGGGCTCGACAGGGGCCGCGGGCGCCCTATCGTATGTGCGGTATGCGGCCGCTAGAGCTGCAGGGACCCTCGGGGGAAACATGAAGTCGATCCGCAGCGCTGCGGCCCTCGTGGCCGGCGCCTTCGCGACCCTGGCGGCCTGCGCCGCCTCGGCCCAGACCCCGCTGCCGCATCCCGGCCAGGCCGTCTACCGCCAGGCCTGCGCCGCCTGCCACGACAATCCCGAGACGGCCCGCGCGCCGGCCAAGGCGACGCTTTCGGCCATGAGCTATCAGGCGCTGAACTACGCCCTGACCGCCGGCAAGATGAAGATGCAGGGCTCGGGCCTCACGGACGAGACCCGCGGCCAGCTGATCAACTACCTGACCGGCCGTTCCACCGCGACGCTGGACACCTGGAGCGCGCCGATGCGGTGCCAGGGCGCCCGCGCCAAGGTCGATCTCAAGGGCGCGCCGTCGGTGGCCACCTTCGGCTTCGATCCGCGCCAGACCCGCACCCTCACCGCGCGCCAGACCGGCCTCACCCGCGCCAAGCTCTCGAAGATGGAGCTCGCCTGGACCCTCGGCTTTCCCGACGTGACCATGATCCGCTCTCAGGCGGCGGTGGTCGGGAACAACCTCTTCCTGCCGGTGGCCGAGGCCTCGGCCATGTACAGCCTGGACATCAGCGATCCGGCGAAGCCGTGCGTGCAGTGGGTCTACAACACGCCGGGCGGCGCGCCGCTCCGGACCAGCGCAGCGTATGGCGTGATCGCCGACGGCACGCCGGTTTTGGCCTTCTCCGGCCTCGACTCGACCGTCCATGCGGTGGACGCGCGCACCGGCAAGCCGCTCTGGACCAAGAACGTCGGCGTCTATTCCTACTCGCTCACCACCGGGACGCCGCGGGTCCTGAAGGACCGCATCATCGTGCCGGTCTCGCAGTACGAGATCATGGAGGCGGCCAACAACGCCGTCGCCTGCTGCACGAACCACGGCTACGTCGTCTCGCTCGATCCCGCCACCGGCGCCCAGCAGTGGCGCTACGACACCATGCCGGACGCCCAGCCCGTGCGCGATCGCGGCGACGGCAAGCCGCTGCTGGGTCCCTCCGGAGCGCCGATCTGGAATTCGCCGGTGGTGGACGAGCGGCGCGGCCTGATCTTCTTCGGTACAGGCGAGTCCAACTCCCCGCCGGCCCACCGCAACACCGACGCCCTGATCGCCATCCGGCTCAAGGACGGGACCGAGGCCTGGAGCCACCAAGCCACGGAGAACGATATCTTCAACGCCGGCTGCGGCCCGAACCCGAAGCCCACCCAGTTCAACTGCGTCAAGGACACGGTCTACCGTGACGTCGACTTCGGCGCCTCGCTGATTCTGGCGAAGCTGGCCGGAAGCCGCGAACTGCTGCTGGCCGGCCAGAAGTCCGGCACGGTCTGGGCGCTCGACCCCGACACCGGCAAGGTGGTCTGGCGGCGGGATATCGGCACCGGCGCGCCCAACGGCGGCATCCACTGGGGCATCGCCTTCGACAGGGACACGGTCTACGTCCCCGTCGCCCAGATCGGCCGCCCCCTCCCTGGCGGCGCCCCTATCGACCCGAAGCTGCAGCCCGGCCTCTATGCCGTGGACGCCATCACCGGCGAGATCCGCTGGCACTATTCGGCCAAGCCTGACTGCGCCAACGGCCGGGACAAGAAGGCGCCCCGGTGCGAGCGGCTGTACGGCTTCTCGGGCGCGCCCACGGTGATCGACGGCGTCGTGGTCCAGGGCGGCCTCGACGGCCGGCTCTACGCCATCGACGCCCGCGACGGGCAGGCGCTCTGGACCTACGACACCCTGCGCGAGTTCGAGGCCCTCAACGGCGTCAAGGCCCGCGGCGGCTCGATCGACAGCGCGTCCATCGTCGCGGCCAACGGCCTGCTGTTCGTGGGCTCCGGCTACGGCATGTTCGGCCAGGCGCCGGGCAACGCCTTCCTCGCCTTCCGGCCCGCGAAATAGATCAGCGGCAGGCGCTCCACCGGCCGAAATCCAGGTGCAGGTGGTCGCGGTGGGCGGCGTTGTAGTCGGGGCTGAGCACCGTCCGGAACCAGGGGCAGGCCCCCGTACGGACCCGGCGCAGGAACTCGCCCCGCCGGTCCTCCCGCCGGAAGTCCCGCAGCACGGTGATCCGCTGTCCGCCCGCGGTGCGGAAGGCCGCCACGTCGATGGCGTTGGCGAAGGCGTGCTCGCTCCGACGGCCTTCCGCCCGGCCATAGACGTTGCGGCAGGCATAGGTCCCGTAGTGCTCGATCCTGGCGATCGGCGCGCCCAGCACCTCGCGGGCGGCCGGCTGCACCACGTGCCGGGTCCACATGGCGTAGCTCAGCGCCACCGGGCAGGTCACCACCGGCGCCGCGGGCGACAGCGGCACGGCCGTTCCATCCCGCACCCGCACCGTGTTCTCGGTGGCGCATTCCCCCAGGTCGCGATCCGGTTGCTCCACGAAGGTCACCCGTCCCTGCGACAGCGCTCGGCGGCATAGCGCCGGGTCGCTGGCCGCACGGGCGAACTGCACGCCCGTCGACAGGCCCACCGGCCGGTCCAGCCGGAACGGCTTCCACGGCAGGTCCTGCGGTGGCGCCCAGGCGTTCACCCAGCCGGCCAGGACCAGCCCCACCACCGCGAAATCGAGCAGCGCGGCCCATAATCCGGCCAGCGCCAGGACCTCGGGCGATACCGGCTTGAGCTTGGGCGGGCGGGGCGGCACGGGGCACGAACGGCCGCCGGGTCCATCGGTTCAGCGGTCTGCATCGGCGGTCGCAGCCGCAGAAACCGCACGGCGGCCCTTGCCGGAACCCGCGCGGGCAAATAACTGCGAAGGCCTGCGACCTACGAGGTATCTATGCGCGATCAGTGGATGGGCCGTCTCGACGACGAGGACGGTGACGAAGAGGACAAGGGCCGCCTGCCCGACATGCCGATGACGGCGGGTCCGGTCCAGAACGGGCTCTACAGGTCGCGCACCATCCTGGTCTTCGGCGAGATCGACATGCGGCTGGCCGAGCGGGTCACCGCCCAGATCACCGCCATGGCGGCCGAGAGCGACAAGCCGATCCGGATGATCATCAACTCGCCCGGCGGCCACGTGGAGAGCGGCGACACCATCCACGACATGATCCGCTTCTGCGGCGTCGAGGTGAAGGCGATCGGCACCGGCTGGGTGGCCAGCGCCGGCGCCAGCATCTTCCTGGGCGCCAAGAAGGAAAACCGGCTCTGCCTGCCGAACACCCGCTTCATGCTGCACCAGCCGGCGGGCGGCATGCGCGGCCAGGCCTCGGACATCCAGATCGAGGCCGAGCAGATCATCAAGATGCGCGACCGCGTGAACCGGATGATCGCCACCGAGACCGGCCAGCCCTACGAGCGGATCGTCAAGGACACGCAGAGGAACTACTGGCTGAACGCCGAGGAGGCCATCGAGTACGGCCTCGTCAGCCGGATCATCACCAACGCCTCGGACGTCTAAGGGATGACGGGCGAGCCGTGGTGGAAGGGCGCGCTCCTCTACCACGTCTACGTCCGCTCGTTCTTCGACAGCAACGGCGATGGCCATGGCGACCTTGCGGGCGTCCTGGCCAAGCTCGACTACATCGCCTCGCTAGGCGTGGACGGGCTCTGGCTCTCGCCCATCCATCCCGCGCCCAACCGCGACTGGGGCTACGACATCGCCGACTTCCAGGGCGTCCAGGCCGACTACGGCACGCCCGAGGATTTCCAGCGCCTGCTCGACGCCGCCCATGACCGGGGTCTGAAGGTCGTCCTCGACGAGGTGCTCAGCCACACCTCTGACGTCCACCCGTGGTTCGTGGAGAGCCTGACGGGCGGCCGGGACGGCGAGAAGGCCGACTGGTACGTGTGGGCTGACCCCAGGCCGGACGGCACGGCGCCGAACAACTGGCTGTCGGTGTTCGGCGGGCCCGCCTGGGCCTACCAGCCCGCCCGGCGTCAGCACTACCACCACAAGTTCCTGCGCCAGCAGCCGAAGCTCAACTGGCGCAGCGACGCGGCCCGCGAGGCGGCGCTCTCGGTGCTCGACTTCTGGCTGGAGAAGGGCGTCGATGGCTTTCGTCTCGACGTGGCCGGCACCTACCTCCACGACGCAGCGCTGACCGACAATCCGCCGGTGCCGCTCGAAGAGCGCACGAAGCTGCACTGGAGCCACGCCGGCAACCTGCAGCGCCACCTCTACGACTCCAACCTGCCTGAGAACGTGGAGATGCTCGATCTCATCCGGCGGCGCGTCGAGGCGCACGACGGCCGCAACGGCGGCGAGCGCTTCGTGTTCGGCGAGTTCTCCGAGGAAGAGGCTCGCTGCGGCGCCTACTGCGATCCCGACGAGGGCCTGCACTCCGGCTACACGTTCGTCATGCTGCTGGCCCGCAAGCTCTCGCCCGCCTTCGTGCGCGAGCACTATGCGACCCTGGCCGACTACCCGGCGCACTGGCCGACGATCAGCTTCTCCAATCACGACGTGCCGCGCACCCTCAGCCGCTTCGGCGGCAAGGCCGCGCCGCCGGAGCTGGCCAAGATGCTGTTCGCCCTGCTGGTCAGCCTGAAGGGCACGACCCTCGTCTACCAGGGCGAGGAGCTGGGCTTGCCGCAGGCCTCGCTGACCCGCGACCAGCTCCGGGACCCCGTCGGCGATCTCTACTGGCCCTACGACGGCGGCCGCGACGGCTGCCGCACGCCCATGCCCTGGGAGCCCGGACCCCACCTCGGCTTCACCACCGGCCAGCCGTGGTTGCCGGCGGCTGCGGAGCACCGTGGCCTGACCGTGGCGGAGCAGGAGCAGGACCCCGATTCCGTGCTGGCCTGCGCCCGCGCCCTGATCGCGTTCCGCAAGGGCTCTGCCGCCATGCGGCTGGGCGACCTGGAATTCCTCGACACGCCCGATCCCGTCCTGGCCTTCGTCCGCCGCCGCGGCGACGAGGCGGTCGCCTGCGTCTTCAACCTGGGCGCCGCGCCCGCCGTGATGCAGCACGAGGCGCTCTCCGAGGCCGAACTGCTGCCGGTCGGCGGCGAGGCGGAGCTGCGGGCGGGCTCCCTCGGCCTCTCCCCTTACGCGGCGGTCTTCCTGCGGCTCGCCTGACCGCGGCCGACAACGTCTTCTGGATCACGGGGCCCCCCGGCGGCCGGCTCCCGCGACGCCGTCAGGGTTGATGTGACGCTGGGCGTGCTAGAAAGGCTCCGGAACGTGAACGGTCACGGTGTCGTCGTATGGTTCAGTTCCTCTTCGACGCTGCCGGTGAGCGCGGCGCTACTGAATCGGGTGCAGGGGTGATTTCAACGATCCGGAATTCACGGCCGATCGTTTCGCCTGCCAGGGTCGCGGATTAGAACCCGGCATGGCCGACGGCGAGACCAGGACCAGACGCAGCGAAGGCCGCTTCGGCCAGGGCTTCCTGACCGACGTCTGGTATCTCGCGGCCGTGGGATCCGAGCTGAAGCCGGGCCACATGGCGCGCCACGAATTGCTCGGCGAGCCGGTCCTGCTGGGCCGCTCCAAAGACGGGCGGCTCTTTGCGCTGCGCGACATCTGCCCCCACCGCGCGGCCCCCCTGTCGGCTGGCCGCTTCCGCACCGAGCCATCGGGGGAGGCGACGGTGGAGTGCCCCTACCATGGCTGGCGGTTCGGGGCAGACGGCGCCTGCCGCGTCATCCCTTCCCTGGTGGACGATCAGGCCCTGGACGTCGGCCGGATTAGCGTGCGCCGATACCCCGTCGCCGAGAGCCAGGGTCTGGTCTTCGTCTGGATCGGAACCGACCCCCGCGGCGAGCCCGACCGGCCGCCGCCCGTCTTCCCAGGCGTGGTCGGCGGCGCACCGAAGCTCTTGGACCGCATGGACTTCGCGGCTCACATCGACCACGCCGTGGTCGGCCTCATGGACCCGGCGCACGGCCCTTACGTTCACCAGCAGTGGTGGTGGCGATCGGCCAGGAGCCAGCACGAGAAGACCAAGCGCTTCGAGCCTCGCGAGGATGGCTTCGCCATGGTCCGCCACCAGCCTTCGAAGAATTCGCGCGCCTACGCCATCCTCGGCGGCGAGCCGCTGACGGAGATCACCTTCCGCCTGCCTGGCCTGCGCTGGGAGCACATCACGGTGGGCCGCCGGCAAGTCCTGTCGCTCACCTGCCTCACCCCCGTCAGCGAGTCCAAGACCCGGATTACCCAGCTGGCGTGGTCCGACCACCCGGCCTTCACCCTGCTGAAGCCCTTGATCTGGGCCGGCGCCCGGACCTTCCTGCGCCAGGACGCGCGCATGGTGAACCTGCAGAACCAGGGACTGAAGTACGACCCGGCGCTGATGTGGATCGACGACGCGGACCGGCAGGCCAAGTGGTACCAGCAGCTGAAGCGGGAATGGATCGCCCATCGCCGGGAAGGCCGCGAGTTCGCGAACCCGGTCGCGCCCACCACCTTGCGCTGGCGGAGCTAGGCCGGGACTCGAAGAACGCCGAAGAGGCAGGCGCCAGGAAGGGGGCTCCCCCTAGACCTTGGCCGCCGCCGCGGCCTCCCCCACGAACACCACCCGCGTGCCTTTGCCGACCGCGCTGGCCAGTTGACGGACGTCCCAGTTGGTCAGGCGCACGCAGCCGTGGCTGGCGCTCTTGCCGACCATCCTGGGCTCCGGGGCGCCATGGATGCCGTACGTCTCCTTCGACAGGTCGATCCAGACCGCGCCGACCGGATTGTTCGGCCCCGGCTTGATGGACAGCTTGCCGGCCGTCTTGTCGCCGAAGTTCAGCTTCGCAGGGTCGTAGTTCCAGACCGGATCGAAGGCGACACTGGTCACCTCCCACTGGCCGGCCGGCGTGGGCATGTCCGAGGAGCCGATGGTGGCCGGATAGGAGGCGATCAGCCGCCCGTCGCCGCTGTAGGCCCTGACCTGGCGCTGGGCCTTGTCCACCTCGACGAGGGTGACCGGGGCGGGCAACTGCTCGGGCCCGGGCGCCGCGACCACGATCGTGGTCCCCGCCTGGCCGAAGTTTGCGCCCGGGTTGAGCGCCTGCAGGAGCTTCTCGTCCATGTGGAACTTCTCGGCGAGCAGCTCGAGCGGGCTCGTGTAGGCCAGCCGCTCCAGCCGCGCCATATCCTTGTAATCCTTGGGGATCGCCTCGACGAACGGCCCCTTCACGTCCTCCGGCGTGATCACATAGTCGGTCATGACAGGCCCGCCGTCGGCGGCAAGCTTCTGGAACACCGCCTGATCCAGCTTGCCGTCCACCGGCAGGCTGTTGGCGGCTTCGTAGTGGGCTACCGCGTCCTTCAGGTTGTCGCCGTCCGTCCCGTCGATGGCGCCGGGCGAGTAGCGGGCGCGGGCCAGCAGCACCTGGGTGCGGATCAGCAGGTCCCGCATCTGCTGCGGGGTGAGGTTTACCCCCCAGGCGGCGCGGTCGATGGCCTGGGCCACTGGGGAGGCTGAGGGAGCGATCGGCGGCGGAACGGCCAGAGGCGCGGGATTCACGTTCGGAGCCGGCAAAGCGGCCTGTTTCCCCGCTCCGCCGGGCGCCGGCTCGCTGCAGGCGGCTAGCAGCAACACGGAAACGCCCGCCACGAGGGCGGCCTTGACGATCTTCATCATGGACCTCTGCCTTGCGTTGCGCATTCCTACGCGACGTGAGGTTCAAGGCGTCAGACGTTGCCAAGTTCCTGGGAGCCATCGCGGCGGCCGCGGTGTTGCTCGTGCTGCTCGTTGTCCGCGTGACCACCGGAGAGAGCCCGCAGGCGCTAAGACGGGCGCCGCCGCCGCTGCCAGCCCAGGTCGCAGCCGCGCCACCCGTGCCGGCGGCCCGCGTTGACTGCTACCGCGATCGCGGCTGGGGACGGGCAGCTAGGCTCAACGCCAACAGCCAGAAGACCTTGCAGTGGGCGCCCTTCGGCCGGCCCGAGCGCGGCTGGCGGGTCTACCTGACCATGATCCAGCAGACGATCGGCACCACCTGCCCGGCCGAGAGTCCGGGCTTCGCGGCCGCGCTCGCTGCCTGGCAGGGGAACGAGCGCCTGTTCCCGGACGGACTGATGAGCCCGGAGGCCTTCCACCGGATGAAGACGAACGCACAGCAGAAGCGGGCCTTCGTGCGCCTCGCCTCCCGTGGTGTCTGTCCGCGTCCGGCCTCCGAGGCGCGGCTCACCGCAAGCCGTGCTGGCGAGGGCTACAGCGGCAAGCACGTGCAACTGCGTCCGGGGGCCTTCGCCGCCTATCGGGCCATGGTCGACGCGGCGAAGGCCGAGGTTCCGGAGATCGCCGCCGATCCGCGCAACCTGACGATCTTTTCGGCCTACCGCAGCCCGACATACGACGCCCAGCGCTGCGCCCGGGACGGCAACTGCAACGGCATCGTCCGGGCCCGCTGCTCGCCCCACCGGACGGGCCTGGCGATGGACCTCTATGTGGGCCAGGCGCCCGGGTTCGGCCCGGACTCCAGCGCCGACGCCAACCGGCTCTACATGACCCGGACGCCCGCCTACCGCTGGCTGGTCGCCAACGCCCACCGCTTCGGCTTCGTGAACTACCCCTTCGAACCCTGGCACTGGGAGTGGACCGGCGAGACGCCATAGGGCAGGTTTTCGCCGCCATGGCCGAATTCACCACGCCCGACGGGGTCCGCCTCGCCTACGACGACATCGACCCCGCCGGGGGCGGTGAGCGAACCATCCTGCTGCTGCACGGCTACACCTCCAACAGGAGCGAGGGCTGGCGCAGGACCGGCTGGTACGCCGCCTTCGAACGGCGGCGGATGCGGGTGATCGCCCTGGATCAGCGGGGCCACGGCGACAGCGAGAAGCTCTACGATCCGCAGGCCTACACGCGCGAGAAGCTGGCCCGCGACGCGCTGGCGCTGATGGACCACCTCTCGATCGCGAGGGTGGACCTGTTCGGCTACTCCATGGGCACGCGCACGGCGATGGAGGCGGCGGTCCTCGCGCCCGACCGGGTGTCGAACCTGATCCTGGGCGGCGTAGGCGGCCGGTTGCTGCAGCCCTCCACGGACCGGGGCAGCATCATGGCGGACGCCATGCTGGCCGACGATCCGGAGACCATCAGCCATCCCTTCCTGCGCAGCTTCCGGCAATTCGCCGACGAGCAGGGCGAGGATCGCCGCGCGCTCGCTGCCTTCGTGCAGGCCCAGAACCCGCCGCTCGACGTCGATGCGCTGGGCGCCCTACCGATGCCCGTGCTGGTGGTGGCCGGCCAGCGTGACGAAGGGGCGGGCGACCCGGAGGCGCTGGCGCGAGCCTTCGCTCACGGCCGAGGCGTCACCCTGCCCGGCTGCGACCACTTCTCGGCCATCCCTCACGGCCTGACCAAGGCCGCCGTCTTCGATTTCCTCGATGGCCTGCTGGACGACCCGTTCGAGGGACGGTTCTAGCCCTCCAGCTCCTTCGTGGCCGCCGTCTGGTACGCCGGCCGCGCCTGGCAGCGGTCCAGCCAGCTGGCGAGGTTCGGGAAGGACCCCAGCCGCCCGAACATGCCGGCGACCTGGACGACGAAGCTCATGTTGATGTCGGCGCCCGTGAAATGCTCGCCCAGCAGCCATTGCTTGCCGGCCAGCGACTGGTCGACGTAGCCCAGGTGGTTGGCGATCTCGTCATCGATCCGCGGCTTCAGCGGCGCGGCCGCGTCGCCCAGGCGGCTGACGTAGAGTTGCAGCATCAGCGGCAGCATCGCCGAGCCCTCCGCATAGTGCAGCCACTGCGTGTAGTCGTCGTAGGCCGGGCTGTCGGGCAGCGGCGCGAGCCGGCCAGCGCCGTGGCGGCGGATCAGGTAGTCGATGACGGCGCCGGACTCGTGCACCGTGCGGCCGTCGTCGGTGATCACCGGGCTCTTGCCGAGCGGATGCACCGCCTTCAGCTCGGGCGGGGCCAGGCGGGTCGTCGCGTCGCGGCTGTACCGCCTTATCTCGTAGGGCAGGCCAAGCTCCTCCAGGAGCCAAAGTATGCGGGTCGAGCGCGACTGGTTCAGGTGATGGACGACGATCATGCGGAGCCTCCCGGGGGAGCGGCCTAGAAGCCCGGCTTCCCTTACGCAACGCAAGCCTCGCCTATAAGGGACCTCATGAGCCTCGTCCTCCCCGACCTCCCGGATCGTCTCGCGCGCGCCGCCACCGAAGCGGCAGCCCTGGTCGCCGCGCTGCAGCCGGCCGTCGCCGCTCGGGTCAGCCGGGATGGCCGGGTGGACCGCGCCGCCCTGGACGCCGAACAGCACGTCGCTCACGGCCTGGCCTGGGCCGCGAGCTACGCCGAGACCCTGCGCCAGACCGCCGTCTGGGCGCGCGCGCTGGGGTCCGCCTTCGGCGAGGCCGAGGCCCTGCCGGCCCAGCTGCTCGCGTTCGAGTACCTGAGCCAGCTGGCCGGCGGCCTGCCCATGAACCAGGGCGAGGTGTTCCGCCCCGCCGACCTCGGCGTCGATGCCGCGGGCATGGCGTCCCTGCTCGACGAGTTCCGGCCGGGCGCCTCCCAGGCGGTGAAGACGCGCATCGTCGAACTGCTGGATGAGGCCCGGGGCCGGCCTTCGCTGGAGGCCAGCGGCCTCGACGAGACGCTGGAGGCGATCCGCGACCAGTTCCACGCCTTCGCCGCCGACCGGATCGCGCCGCACGCCCACGGCTGGCACCTGCGCGACGAGCTGATCCCGCTGGACCTCTATGCGGAGCTGGCCGGGCTCGGCGTGTTCGGCCTGACCGCCCCGGAGGCCTGGGGCGGCTCGGGCCTGGGCAAGATCGCCATGTGCGTGGTCTCCGAGGCGTTGTCCCGCGCCTGGATCGGCGCAGGCTCACTGGGCACCCGCTCCGAGATCGCCGCCGAGCTGGTCATCGCCCACGGGACCGAGGACCAAAAGGCGCGCTTCCTCCCTGGGATCGCCTCCGGCGCGATCATCCCGACAGCCGTCTTCACCGAGCCCGAGGCAGGCTCCGACCTGGGCTCGCTACGCACCCGCGCGGTCCGCGACGGCGAGGTGTGGCGGGTGACGGGTTCGAAGACCTGGATCACCCACGCAGCCCGCGCCGACCTGATGACCCTGCTGGTCCGCACCGATCCGGCCTCGAAGGACCACCGCGGCCTGTCGATGTTCCTGGCCGCCAAGCCCCGGGGCGGCGAGCGCGAGCCCTTTCCCGCGCCCGGCATGGGCGGCGGTGAGATCGGCGTGATCGGCTACCGCGGGATGAAGGAATACGAGATCGGCTTCGACGGCTTCGAGGTCCCGCACGCCGACCTGCTGGGCGGACAGGAAGGCCAGGGCTTCACTCAGCTGATGGCCACCTTCGAAAGCGCCCGCATCCAGACGGCCGCCCGCGCCATCGGCGTGGCCCAGAACGCGCTGGACCTGGGTCTCGACTATGCGCTGCAGAGGCGGCAGTTCGGCGGGCCGATCGCCGCCTTCCCGCGGGTCGCCAACAAGCTGGCCATGATGGCCGCGGAGATCCTGGGCGCACGCCGCCTGGCCTGGTTCGCCGCCCGCGCCAAGGACGAGGGCCGCCGCTGCGACCTGGAAGCCGGCATGGCCAAGCTGGTCGCGGCCCGGGTCGCGTGGGCTGCCGCCGACAATGCGGTGCAGATCCACGGCGGCGCAGGCTTCGCCCTGGAGAGCCCGGTCAGCCGGGTGCTGGCCGATGCGCGCATCCTGAACATCTTCGAAGGGGCCGGCGAGATCCAGGCCCAGGTCATCGCCCGGCGGCTGCTCGAAAGCCGCAACTAGCGCGGCCGAAAGCCCTCGCAGATCAGGCCGATCTGCCTGTCCATCACCGCCGTGAGCGCCTCGGTGCCGGCGTTGTTGCGGATCACCAGCCGATAGGTCCAGGCGTAGGCCGCCATCAGCAGGTCGATGATCTCCTGGTGGTCGAGCGAGGGGTCGACGTCGCCCTCGTCCACGCCCTTGGCGAGGCACTCGTGGATGATCTCCTGCAGCCGCGGGGTGTTGCCGTACGGCCGCGCCGTGGCCGGCATGGTCCAGTCGTAGGCGGCGGCGATGTGGGCCATGAACAGCCGCACCTGCCGGGCTTCGAAGGCGAAGTGGATCGCGAACATCGAGCGCAGGCGGTCGGCGGTGCAGCCGCGCAGATGCGGCAGCACCCGGTCGAGCTCGGCGTAGAGCCCGTCCAGGCGGTCCTGCATCACGAGGGAGAGGATCTCGCCCTTGGAGGCGAAGGTGGTGAACACCGAGCCCACCGAGACGCCGGCGTGCCGGGCGATCTCGCGGATGGTGGTGTCCTCGTAGCCCCGGGTGTCGAAGAGCTCCCGCGCCGCGTCCAGGACGCGGTTCCGTGTGGCTTCCCTCTGGGTGCGGCGGGCGCCGGCGGCGCCCACCTTTCCAACGTCAGCCTTCATGCGGGAGCCCCCCGGCCCTGGTCAGTTCTGGCCTCAGTCTAGCCGCGGCGCGCCCCGGCTAGAAGGATGCGGATCTGGTCGCGCGCACGCGCCTGAAGCGCATCCAGGCTCCAGCCGTGGAAGATCGCCTGCGGGAAGTTCGACAGATAGGCGTCGAACAGCATCTGCGTGCGGAGCTTCACTTCGGCTTCCTGGCCGAGTTCGCCGCGCTCGACGCCGGCTTCCAGCAGCTCGGCGATGAGCTCCTGCATGGCCTGAACGCCCTGGGCGTTGCGCAGCGCCGGGCCGTCCTCGGGCGACCAGGAGACGCTGAAGGCCGCTCGCGCCAGCGGCAGCTGCGTCTTGTAGAAGGCGTAGCCGGCCGTGAAGACCTTCAGCAGGGCTTCGTCGACGGTTCGGCCGCGGGCGGCGGCCTCGCGCATGGATTCGGTGAGCGCCGACAGGTCCGTGAGCATGATCTCGCGGAACAGGTCCGACTTGTCGGTGAAGTTGGCGAACACCGCGCCGGTCGACATTCCGGCGGCCGCCGCGATGTCGCGGATGGTGGCGCCTTCGTAGCCTTGCTCGCTGAACAGGCGACGGCCGGCCGCGAGGACCTTGCCGCGGGTCTGCTGCTTGGCGAGAGCCCGGCGCGTCGGCATCTTGACCTTGGTCTCGGCGGCGGGCTGGAGGGGAGAAACGTGCTTCATTTCATGACCTTATCAGAGCGCGGGGAGGCGCTCGTTTTGACACTTGCTCGGTGATGGCGCGGCGTCCCGGTGGACTGGAGCTCCGCGTGGCCGCCATCTGGCCTGTCCGTCCCTCGATCCCGTCATGGCGCGTCCTGCCGGGGCGTAAGTTCGTTGAACACGTTCAGTATTCCCGTTCCGCGATACGGGTTTTCGACACACAACCATCGCAGGAAGAATTCAGAGCCTGGTGAAGACCACCGGTCGGGCTCTAAGGCGCCTTCAGAACCATCCCTTGTTCATGTGGCTGATTTGCGACGATCGCCGGCGAATGGGGCTCGTTGAACATGATCAACAAGCCTGCAGTCAAGCTGCAATCTCAGTGCTATCCGTAAATCACTGTTCTCGATGGCGGAACAGGCAGGCGCGGCCTAAATTGGGGCCATGAACCTCAACACCCTGATCGTCGTCGCCCTGCTGGCGGTGGCCGCCGTGCTGGCCGTGGGCATCTTCTCGCTGTTCCGCGGCGGCGAGTTCGGCCGCTCGTATTCCAACAAGCTGATGCGGCTGCGCGTCGTCACCCAGGCTGTCGCCATCGTGGTCCTGGTGGGGGTGGCCTGGTGGCGCACCAACCACTGAGGCGCAGCGCTTGGTCACTCTGAACCGCATCTACACTCGCACTGGCGACGACGGCCGCACGCGCCTGGCCACCGGCCAGCAGGTCAGCAAGTCGGCCGCGCGGGTGGAAGCCTATGGCGCGGTGGACGAGACCAACGCCTGCCTGGGCCTGGCCCGCCTCCACACCGCCGCCGACCCCGGCCTCGACGCCATGCTGGCCCGGGTCCAGAACGAGCTGTTCGACCTGGGCGCCGATCTCGCCACCCCGCCCACCGATGACGACGCCCGCTGGCTGCGCATGAGCGACGGCCAGGTCGCCCGTCTCGAGGCCGAGATCGACCAGATGAACGCTGTCCTGCCGGAGCTGAAGTCGTTCGTCCTGCCGGGCGGCACGGCGGCATCCGCCGCCCTGCACCTGGCGCGCACCGTCGCCCGGCGGGCCGAGCGTGAGGCGGTCCGCCTGGTGGAAGCCGGCGAGCCGGTCAGCGGGCCGGCTATGCGCTACCTCAACCGGCTGTCGGACTTCCTGTTCGTGGCGGCGCGCTTCGCCAACGGCCAGGGCGCGGCCGAGGTCTTCTGGCAGTCCGGCGCGACCCGCTAGGGCTGCGCCGGGGCCGGCGCGGCTGGACGGCCGATGGCGGCGCGGGCCGCAGCCTCGGCCTGCTTGTCCTGGATCGTGCGGCCAGTGATGTCGGAGATCAGCACGGGCGTGGCGCAGACCCGCTGGCTGTGGTCCCACCACTTTGCGGCCTGCTCGCACTTCTTCATCGGCATGACCCAGCCCACCTGCCAGATCACGACGCCGACCGACAGCACGGCGAAGACCCCCAGGAAAATCAGCTTCAGGCGGTTGATCGTGCGGTTCATGCTCGGTCTCTAGGCGCCTTGTCCGGCCGAAATGCGGCGCCTGCGAAGCGCGGGCGGTTTGCAAAGGCCTCCGGAACCGCTATTGCCCCTCGCGACCATTTTTCCGCAATGCAAATTTTGAGGCGTAGGCCATGAAGGTTTTGGTCACCGTCAAGCGGGTGATTGACTACAACGTTAAGGCGCGGGTGAAGCCGGATCAGTCCGGCGTCGACCTGGCCAATGTGAAGATGTCCATGAACCCCTTCGACGAGATTGCCGTCGAAGAGGCCGTGCGCCTGAAGGAGAAGGGCGCCGCGACCGAAGTGGTCGCCGTGTCCGTCGGCCCGACCCAGGCGCAGGAAACCCTGCGCACGGCGCTGGCCATGGGCGCGGACCGCGCGATCCTCATCAACGCCAACGACGCCGACCTCGAGCCCCTGGCCGTAGCCAAGGTGCTGATGTCGGTGATCGCCGAGGAGAGCCCGGATCTCGTGATCATGGGCAAGCAGGCTATCGACGGCGACAACGCCGCCACGGGCCAGATGCTGGCCGCCCTCCTCGACTGGCCGCAGGCGACCTTCGCCAGCTCGATCGAGCTGTCCGCCGGCAAGGCGCGCGTCGCGCGCGAGGTCGACGGCGGCCTGCAGACCCTCGAAGTGGACCTGCCGGCGATCGTCACCGCCGACCTGCGCCTCAACGAGCCGCGCTACGCCAGCCTGCCCAACATCATGAAGGCCAAGAAGAAGCCGCTCGACGTGCGGGATCTCGCCTCCACCGGTGTTGACGTCAATCCGCGCCTCAAGGTGGTCAAGGTCACCGAGCCTCCGAAGCGCGCCGGCGGCATCAAGGTCGAGACCGCCGCCGACCTGGTCATGAAGCTGAAGAACGAAGCGGGGGTCCTCTAATGGCCGTTCTCGTCATCGCCGATCACGACAACGCGTCGTTGCGCGACGCCACCCACAAGACCGTCACCGCCGCCCAGAAGCTGTCTTCCGACATCGACGTCCTGGTCGCCGGCCAGGGCGTGGGCGACGTGGCCAAGGCCGCGGCCGCCATCCAGGGCGTCCGCAAGGTCCTGGTGGCCGAGAGCGCCGAGCTGGGCCAGGGCCTGGCCGAGGCCTTCGAGGCCCTGGTGGTCCCGCTGGCCGCCAACTACGACGCCATCCTGACCCCGGCCACTTCGCAGGGCCGCAACGTCGCCCCTCGCATCGCGGCCAAGCTGGACGTGGCCCCGATCTCAGACGTGGTCGAGATCGTCGACGCCTCGACCTTCGTCCGCCCGATCTACGCCGGCAACGCGCTGGAGACCGTCCAGTCTTCCGACGCCAAGAAGGTGGTCACCGTCCGTCCGACGGTCTTCAAGGCGGCCGGCGAAGGCGGCTCGGCGCAGGTGGAGACGATCTCGGCTGCGGCCGTTCCGGCTAAGACCCGCTTCGTCGACCAGCAGATCGTCAAGTCGGCCCGCCCCGACCTGGGCGGCGCCAAGATCGTGGTCTCCGGCGGCCGCGCGCTGGGCTCGGCCGAGGAGTTCCAGAAGATCATCGAGCCGCTCGCCGACAAGCTCGGCGCGGCTGTTGGCGCCTCGCGCGCCGCGGTCGACGCCGGCTATGCGCCGAACGACTACCAGGTCGGCCAGACCGGCAAGGTCGTCGCCCCCGAGCTCTATGTGGCCGTCGGCATCTCCGGCGCCATCCAGCACCTCGCCGGCATGAAGGACTCCAAGGTCATCGTCGCGATCAACAAGGACGGCGACGCCCCGATCTTCGCGGTGGCCGACTACGGCCTGGTCGCCGACTACAAGACGGCGATCCCCGAGCTGATGAACGAGCTGAGCAAGGTCGGCAAATAGGCCCACGGGCCCGCCGAGCAACTGCGCCACTGACGAAGGGCGGCCCCGCCAGGAGCCGCCCTTTTTCGTGCCCGCAGCGCCCGACCCGAACAGCATCCCCCGGAAGCTTTCCGCCGGATTGACGAGGGGCCGGGATAGCTCCTCCCGCCCCGCCCCGCTAACCTCTCCCCATGCGTCGCCTGCTCCTCGCCGCCGTCTTAACCCTCGCCGCCTGCGCCGCGCCCGCGACCAGCCCGGGCCCGCAGCCGATCCTCCCCGCCCCCGACGGCGCCCCGCACCCGAGCCAGCCCGGCAAGCCCCCCGCCACGGCGCCCGACGCCAGGGCCTGCGCCGCCCAGGGCGGGACCGTTCGACCCGTCTGCATGCTGGGCCGCCCCATGTGCGTCATCCCCTACGCCGACGCCGGCAAGGCCTGCACCGACGGCGACCAATGCCAGGGCGACTGCCGCTACGGCGACGGCAAGCCCCCCGCCAACGGGACGGTCACCGGCCAGTGCCAGCGCAGCAACGATCCCTGCGGCTGCTTCTCCACCGTCGAGGGCGGCAGGATCACCGCCGCGCTCTGCGTCGACTGACCGGCCTTCACGGCTAAGTCTGCAGGCCACATTTTTTTGCACTTACATTTTGGCGGATCGGCGGGGTCCGCCGCACACTCGGGGCATGACCCGCCGCATCCCCTTCGACCCCGACCAGGCCGAGCGCGTGATCCAGCGCATGCTGGCCGGCGACATGCTCCGCGACCTCTGGCGCGACCCCACCTTGCCGAGCCGCCATACCCTCAAGGAATGGCGCCGCGCCAACCCCGACTTCGAGGCGAGTGTCCGGGCCGCGGCGAACTTCGCCCGCAGCGAACGATGGCGCACGCGCAGCCCCTATGACGCCCGCACCCGCGCCGAGGTTTGCCGCCGGGCGCGGCTCGGCCTGACCATGCGCGAGATCACCTCCGATCCGCACATGCCCAGCTGGTCGACGCTGTTCTGGTGGCTGCGCAGCGAACATGATTTCGCCTGGGACTTCGCCGCCGCCCGGGACGAATGGATCGACGAACAACTGCCCGACCGCGCCTTCTGCCGCGAACTGCTCGACGGGCTTACCCGCGAGAATGTCGGTGAGCGGACCCGGGCGCGGATCGGCGCCTTCAATCTCCAGCGGCGGCCCAGGCGCTACACCACGGACGTCATCCTCAAGGAGCGCCTGCACAGAATTTGGCCCATCGAGGCGGCGCTACATCGCCTGCGCCGCAGGAACGAGGCCCGCCGTCGGCGCGCGCGCCTGCGCGCCTTGGCCCGCGCCCGCCCTCAGCCCGCCGCCCAGGCCCGATAACTGTCGATCAGTCCCTGGAACTCGGTCATCTCCGGAAACCGCTCGTAGGACCGCACCGCCGGCGTCTCCACCCACGCCAGCTTCTCGCAGGTGTAGGTCTCCGCGTACGGGACGAACCATGCCGTCTCGTCCAGCATGGTGACGCGCACGTTCACCACCCAATCCGCCCCCGGCGGGCGGGTGAACATCCAGCTCATGCAGAAGGCGCAGAAGTGGTGCGCCGGCGGCTCCCGCAGGCCGCCGATCACCGTCTCCCCTTCGGTGACCTCGAACCCTTCGGCCGGGACCATCACCGACAGCGAATAGGCGCTGGCCGTCATCCGCTGGCACCCCGTGCAATGGCACGCCGCCGCCAGCATCGGCTCTCCGGAGATCCGAAACCGCACGCGCCCGCACCGGCACCCGCCGTCGAGGGGAAGGGAAGGCATGGGCATGGGTGGTCCTCCTGCCGCCAGCGGAGCCGCTAAGCTCCCACGGGTCAAGCACCCCTCCCCGCCCCAGGAGGCGCATGGAACGAGGATCGCGGGAAGGACGGCTCGTCAGGCCGCCCGCGCCTGTTCCCCCGCCGGGCCCTCGGCCAGCCACCGGGCGCACTCGGGCCCGAGCCGCGCCAGGGCCATCTGTTCATAGTCCAGGCTGTCGCCCGCGGTCAGCACGTCGCGCCAGCGGCCGTTGACGCCCTTGTTGACGAAGGTCGCCCCGCCGCCTTCCCAGACCGCCCCGCCCAGCGGCGCGACCTTGTCGGCGTTGGCCTTCATCCAGTCGAACGTGCAGTGCTCGACCAGCGTCGGCCAGCGTTCGGCCGGAACGTCCACCTCAAGGAAGTCGGCGATCGCCCGCATCTCGCCGGCCAGGTCACGCTTCAGGTCGGCGAAGTGCACCAGCTTGACGTTCGGCAGGTGGCGCACCGCCCACCAGCTCTCGACATTTTCCCAGAACGACCAGAACGGCGCCCCGTCGCGCTCCAGCCAGGTGCGGAAATACCTCCGCGGATCGGGGTCGGCCGGCGGCAGGGGCTCGCCCACCAGCCCCGGCGTGCCGTTGATCAGCTCGAAGGCCAGCGGCAGGAAGTTGGCGTGATGATTGTAGAGGCTCATCACCACGTCGCGGCCGTCACGCGCCACGTAGAGGTACTTGGCCTTGGGCGACAGTTCGAGCGCGTCGGTTGGCAGGTGGGTCTTCAGCACCCGCCGGTGCGGCTGGGCCAGCACGGCCTCCCGGACCTCGGGCGGGATGATGCGCATGTCCCACCACGGCGAGATGTCGGCGATACGCACCTCCGGGTCGCCGCCGTGGATCAGCTGGCCGACGATCTGCTGGGTCCAGGTGGTGCCGCTCTTGGCATAGGTGCCGACGATCACGTCGTCGCCCCTGAACGGAAAGCCGTTCCAGGCGGTGGAATCCATGTGGTGGTTGTGCAGCTCGCGCGTCTTGCGCGGCCAGGCGGCGGTCGCCTCCGGCATGATCGGACCCTTTTCTCGGATGCTGATGGTCTGGCGGGCGCCGGGAGCCGGCGCGAGGCGAACGCTGGTATGCCAGCAGTCGCCGCGCCTCAATCCGCGTCTTCGCCGAACCGTTCTGCGGGTTTGCAGGGCGCCGCAAGGCGCGCCGTCCCCTTCTCCGCCTGAGGGAGGGGGACGGCACAGCGGGTCGGATGAGGGGTCCCTCCGCCGATCCACGGCGCCCGGCCTCACCGCGCCACCGAGAAGCCCAGCAACCCCTCATCCGTCGGCTGCGCCGCCACCTTCTCCCACAAGGGGAGAAGGACATCGTCTGCGTTCCAACCGCGAACTCGCCGCAGCAGATTGGCGGGCGCCGGAGCCCACCCCGCGTTGACTCTCCGCCGGCCTTGCGTATAAGTCCGGCCCTCTCGCCCGCGGGGCTTCCTGCGGGCGCATTCCGTATTGCACACATTAGAGTTTGAAGGCGCGCGAACGATGTACGCGGTGATCAAGACCGGCGGCAAGCAGTACCGGGTTCAGCCCGGCGACATGCTGGTCGTGGAGAAGCTCGACGGCGAGCCGGGCGCGAACGTTTCGTTCGGCGAAGTCCTCATGCTGGGCGACGGCGACGCCGTGACCCTCGGCGTCCCGACCGTGTCGGGCGCCAGCGTGGCGGCCACCCTGGTCGAGACCCGCAAGGGCGAGAAGGTGAAGATCTTCAAGAAGATCCGCCGCCAGGGCTACCGCCGCACCGGCGGCCATCGCCAGCTGGAAACCGTCGTGCGCGTCACCGCCATCAATGGCGAAGGCGGCAAGGAAGCGGCCAAGTGGGACGGCACGGTGGACCTGACCACCAAGGCCGAGCTGAACGCCCGTTCGCGCGGCCTGGCCTTCCAGCCGGCGACCGCCGCGGCGGGCCCGGCCGCGGAAGCGGCTCCCGCTTCGGCCGCCAAGAAGGCGCCGGCCAAGAAGGCCGCGGCTCCGAAGGCTGACGCGGTTCGGGCCGAAGAGGTCCTCGCCGATCCGGTCGTGCAGGAAGCCATGGCGAGCGCGGAAGTGAACGCGCCGGTCGAGGCCGACGCCGCGCCCGCCAAGAAGCCGGCTGCCAAGAAGGCCGCCAAGAAGGACGAAGGCGCCGCCGAGTAGTCGGCCGGACGCCCCAAGCAGTTAGGAGAGCACCATGGCTCACAAAAAATCAGGCGGCTCCTCGCGCAACGGGCGCGACTCCGCTGGTCAGCGTCTCGGCGTGAAGAAGTTCGGCGGCGAAGCTGTGCTCGCCGGCAACATTATCGTGCGCCAGCGCGGCACCAAGTTCTGGCCGGGCGTGAACGTGGGCATGGGCAAGGACCACACCCTCTTCGCCACCGTGCACGGCGCCGTGAAATTCATCACCAAGCGTGACGACCGAACCTACGTGACGGTGGTCCCGGCGACCGAGGTGATGGCGGCCGAATAGGCGGAACCACCTCTCTCCGGTTCCGCCCACTCCAACAGGCGGACCGGACAAGACTTCAAGCGGGGAGTCCGGTCAGCCGGGCTCCCCGCATTCGTTTTGGGCCCGAAAAAATGGGCCGGGAGGTTAGACATGTGCGCCATTGAAGTGACCCCCGTCGTCTCGACGGAACGGCTGGTCCTGCGCGGGCCGGTGCGAAGCGACGCCGACACCCTCGTGCGTCTGGCCGGCGACTTCAACGTGGCGGCCATGACCGCCGCCCTTCCGCATCCCTTCGAAGCCGCACACGCCGAGGACTTCCTGGACCGCATGGCGGTGCAGGACTGGGTGCGCAACGCCACCTTCGCCATCGAGCACCGCAACTTCGGCCTGGTCGGCATGCTGGGTCTCAGCACCGGAGCCAACGGGCGGCCGCAGCTCGGCTACTGGCTGGGACGCCCCTTCTGGAACCGCGGCTACGCTACGGAAGCCGTCCGCGGCGCGCTGAAGTGGGTCACCCGCGACTGGCGCCGCCGCGTGGTCGAAGCCGGCCACTTCGCCGACAACCCGGCGTCCGGCCAGGTGCTCTGCAAGGCCGGCTTCCTTTACACCGGCGACGTGGAGCTCCAGCCCTGCGCGGCGCGCGGAACTCAGGTCCCCTCCCGCCGCATGGTGTGGCTAGCCTGATCAACGGAGAGGGCGCGAAAGCGGCCTCTCTAGATGGGCCGGGTGAGGATGGCTTCGCCGTCACCACGCCGAACCCAAGGGCTTGGCGGGCCTCATCTGTGTGGTCTCTGTGGTTCTGTGGTTCCCTATTCGTGTTATCGCCTCCGCCAATGACGCCGCCTGCCGCTGATCCGCTGGTCCGACAGCCGCCGCTCGCCGGCCTGATCGCCGGGCGCGGTCAGCTCTGGCGGCTGCCGGTCGTGCTGGGCGGCGCGGGCGTGCTGGCGCTCGCCTCGCAGGTCTCGATCCCCATCGGCTCCGTGCCGCTTACCCTGCAGACGCTGGCCCTGTTCATCCTGGCGGGCCTCTCGGGCATGCGGCTCGTCTTCCAGATGGTGCTCGTCTGGCTGCTGTTCGCGGTGATGGGTCTCGGTGTCCTGGCCGGCGGGGACGCCGGTCCCGACGCCGTCATGGGCCCGACAGCCGGCTTTTTGCTGGGCATGCTGCTGGCCGCGCCGCTCACCGGCCGCACGGCCGAGCGCACCTGGCAGTGGCCGCCGCTTGCGGGGGCCTTCCTGCTGGGCCATCTCCTCATCCTGGCGCTGGGCTGGGCCTGGCTGGCGACGCTCGCCGGCGTCGGCCGGGCCTTCATGGAGGGGGTGGCCCCCTTCATCCCAGGGGCCATCGTCAAATCCGTGGTGGCCGCGCTCGTCGTCCACCTCATCCGCCGCAGAGTTTCCGCCGCATGAAGTTCCTCGACCAGGTGAAGGTCTACATCCGCTCCGGCAACGGAGGCGGCGGCGCCGTGTCCTTCCGGCGCGAGAAGTACATCGAGTACGGCGGCCCGGACGGCGGCGACGGCGGCAAGGGCGGCGACGTCTGGATCGAGGCCGTCGAGGGCCTGAACACCCTCATCGACTATCGCTACCAGCAGCACTTCAAGGCCGAGACCGGGGGCCACGGCATGGGGCGCAACCGGCATGGCGCGGCCGGGGCCGACGCGGTCCTGAGAGTTCCCGTGGGCACCCAGGTGCTCGACGAGGACAAGGAGACCGTCCTCCACGACCTCGACCAGCCCGGCATGCGCATCCGCCTGCTGAAGGGCGGCAACGGCGGCTTCGGGAACACCTACTTCAAGGGCCCTATCAACCAGGCGCCCAAGCACGCCAACCCTGGCCAGGAGGGCGAGGAGCAGTCCATCTGGCTGCGCCTGAAGCTGATCGCCGACGTGGGCCTCGTGGGCCTTCCGAACGCCGGCAAGTCGACCTTCCTGGCCGCGGCCTCCGCCGCCAAGCCGAAGATCGCGGACTATCCCTTCACCACGCTCGCGCCGAACCTGGGCATGGTCGACCTCTCGGCCGGCGAGCGCTTCGTCCTGGCCGACATCCCCGGCCTGATCGAGGGCGCCTCCGAGGGCGCGGGCATCGGCACCCGCTTCCTCGGCCACGTGGAGCGCACCGCCGTCCTGATCCACCTGGTGGACGGGACGCAGGAAGACATCGGCCAGGCCTGGCGCGTCGTCCGCCACGAGCTGGAGGCCTATGGCGAGGAGCTCGAGGACAAGCCCGAGATCCTGGCGCTCAACAAGATCGACGCCCTGTCCGAGGAGGAACGCCAGGCCAAGGCCGCGGAGCTCTCCGAAGCCTCCGGGGTGCGGGTGCGCCTGGTCTCCGGGTTCACGGGCGAGAACGTCACCGAGTTGCTGCGCGAGGCCTGGGCCCTGGTCCGCCGGCGCCGCGGCGAGATCGTCCTCGACGAGGACGAGGAGGCCGAGCCCCAGGCTACGCCCGGAGGCTGGAAGCCGTGACCGAACTGGCCAAGGCGCGCCGCGTCGTCGTCAAGGTCGGCTCCGCCCTGCTGGTGGGCGAGGCCGGCGCCGACGCCGTCTGGCTCGCCGCCTTCGCCGCCGACGTGGCCCGCATGCGCGCTCGCGGCCAGCAGGTCCTGGTGGTCTCCTCCGGCGCCGTCGCCCTCGGCCGCCGCCGCCTCAGCCTGCCGAAGCGCGCGCTCACCCTGCCCGAGAAACAGGCCGCCGCCGCCGCCGGCCAGTCCCTCCTGATGCGCGCCTGGGAGGAGGCCTTCGAGCCCCACGGCCTGGCCTGCGCCCAGGTCCTCATGACCCGCGACGACACCGAGGTCCGCCGCCGCTGGCTCAACGCCCGCGCCACCGTCGACACCCTCCTCACCCTCGGCGTCATCCCCGTCGTCAACGAGAACGACACCGTCGTCACCGAAGAGCTGAAATTCGGAGACAATGACCGGCTCTCCGCCCGGGTGGCCCAGATGGCCAGCGCCGACATCCTCGTCCTGCTCTCCGACATCGACGGCCTCTACACCGCAGATCCTCGCAGCAATCCGGCCGCCGAGCACATCGGGCGACTGACCCGCATCACGCCTGACATCGAGGCCATGGCCGGCGGCGCCAACGCCTCCGCCGGGTTCGGCACCGGCGGCATGGCCACCAAACTGCAGGCCGCCCGCATCGCCGCCGCCGCCGGCTGCGCGACGGTCATCACACTTGGCCGCCGCCCTTCGCCGCTGTCGGCCCTGGAGCACGGGGAGAAGGCCACCTTCATCGAGCCTGTCACCACGCCCGCGGCCGCCTACAAAGCCTGGATCGCCGGCTCCCTCGCGCCAGCTGGCGCACTGGTGGTGGACGACGGCGCCGCCGCGGCCGTCCGCCGTGGCAAGAGCCTGCTCCCCGCGGGAGTCCTCCGCGTCGAGGGCCGGTTCGACAAGGGAGACGCGGTCGTGGTCCGCGACGAGCGTGGCCAGGAGATCGCCCGTGGCCTCGTCCGCTACGAAGCCGAGGACGCTCTCCGCATCTGCGGCTTGAAGAGCGAGGCCATCGAGGGCGTGCTGGGCTACACCAGCGGGCCGCTGGTGCACGCCGACGACTTGGCTGCCGCGGAGCCCGGACCCGCCCTCGCCTGACAGCATCCAAGCCGCTGACGACCTGACTTCCGCTGGCGCCCTGCCCCGTCCGCGGTTAGGTAAGGCTCAGGCTGAGCATATGGAAGACAGCGGATCAGGACGGCGCACCGAGACGCCCCGCGAGGGGCGGCTGCAATCGCTTGCTTCGGGCCAGGCGATCGTATGGGGCGGCGACAGGGTGGCCTATGTGGATGAGGCGCTGGCCAGCGCCTTCCAGGCCGGCGACCGGCTGCTGGTCGCTGAAGGGGCGTTGCTGCACGTTCCCGCCGCTGAGCACCGCACCGCCGCCGACGCGGTAAGCCGCGCCCATGCCGCGTTCGCCAGGATGGGCGAAGTGGCCGACGTCCAGGTGGACGCGTTCTTCGACATCTTTGCCCGCAATCTCGAGGACGAGGCGCGCTGGGCCGAGATCGCCACAGCCAACGCGCAGGACGTCGAGCGAGCCCGCGCCCGTGGCCGCTCCACGACGCGGCTACAGATCTCCGAGGCGATGCGGGGCGACATGGTCGACGGGCTACGCGCCTGGCGCGACGCAGAGCCGGGCCGCGGGCGCGTGCTGGAGACCGTCCGCCACGAGGGCTGGCAGGTCGAGCAGGTGGTGGCGCCCCTGGGCGTCGTCGGCTTCGTCTTCGAGGGGCGCCCGAACGTCTTCGCTGACGCGACAGGCGTGCTGCGCGCCGGAAACTCGGTCGTCTTTCGGATCGGCTCCGATGCGCTCGGCACCGCCCGAGCCATCGTCCGCCATGCGCTCGAACCGGCGCTGGCCGCCGCCGGCCTGCCCGAAGGTGCGGCCGTGCTGGTCGACTCCGCCGCGCACGCGGCCGGCTGGGCGCTGTTTGCGGATAAGCGCCTGGCTCTAGCGGTGGCTCGCGGTTCTGGTCCGGCGGTCAGCCAGCTTGGTTCGATCGCCCGTGCTGCCGGAACGCCGGTCAGCCTGCACGGAGCCGGAGGGGCCTGGATGGTCGCCGACGCCTCCGCCGATCCCGACCGCTTCTATGCCGCCGCCTTCCATTCGCTCGATCGCAAGGTCTGCAACACGCTCAACACCTGCTGCATCGTACGGGAGCGCGCGGACGAATTGGTGCCCGTGTTCCTGCAGGCGCTGCAGCGGGCGGGCGAGCGCCGCCGTGGGTGGAAGCTGCACATGGGCGAGGACGACCTCGCAGTCATCCCCGAAGACCTGCGGGGCGCGCACGCGATGGTGTTCCGCGCCGAAGGCCCGGTGGATGAGGCTCTTGTGGAGCCCTTGGCAGACGCAGACCTTGGCCGCGAATGGGAGTGGGAGGAGACGCCCGAGGTAAGCCTGCGTCTGGTGGATAGCCTCGACGAGGCGGTCGCCCTGTTCAACCGCTACAGCCCGCGTTTCAACGCCAGCCTGATCAGCGCCGACGCGGCCGCCCATGCGCGCTTCTACGGGACGATCGACTCGCCCTTCGTTGGCGACGGCTTCACCCGTTGGGTCGACGGGCAGTACGCCCTCAACCGGCCGGAGTTGGGACTGTCCAACTGGGAGAACGGCCGCCTCTTCGCCCGCGGTGGCGTGCTCGCCGGGGACGGCGTCTTCACCGTCCGGACGCGCGTGCGCCAAGCGGACGACCACCTCGACCGCGGGGGCCAGCCCACCCCGCCGCGCCGCCGTTGACCGCCAAGCGCATGTGGTTCGCGGGGACGGCGCGGCGCATCCCGCCCGCGGGACGGCCGAAGGCCCTGCGCCTCGGCTTCGAGCTCGCGCCCGGCATGCGGGTCGGGCTGTTCGGCGGCTCGTTCAATCCGGCGCACGAGGGCCATGCCCACGTGGCTGAGACCGCCCGACGAAGGCTCGACCTCGACCGCGTGATCTGGCTCGTATCACCGCAGAACCCGCTCAAGCCTCGTCATGAGACCGCGGACCTCGCAGAGCGGGTCGCGGGCGCCAAGGCGCTCGCCAACGGTCCCGACATGATCGTCTCCGACGTCGAGAGCCGGCTTGGCTCCCAGTACACGATCGACACCATCCGCGCGCTCAAGGGCCGCTTTCCGGGGGTGAAGTTTGTCTGGATTATGGGCGCCGACAGCCTGGCCAGCTTCCACCGCTGGCGTGGCTGGACTCAGATCATGCGCGAAGTCCCGGTGGCCGTGGTCTCCCGCCCGTGGATTTCGCTGAAGAGCCGGTTCTCGCCGGCCGCGACGCGCTTCCGCGCTTTCCGCCTGCCCGCGCACCGAGCGATGGGTCTGACGGAGGTCCCCGCGCCGGCTTGGGCCTTCCTCTTCGGGCGCTTCAATTTCCAATCGTCAACTGCGCTTCGGGAACGCATGCGCAGGAAGCGGTCTTTGAAGTCTTCGTGAGGACCGCTGACCGCGGCGTCTTGACGTGGTACGGTCTGGGATAGCGAGGAATTCAAAAGGAGCAACCCCGCTGCAACGTGAGACCGCGCCACGCGCGCCCGAGGCTTCGGCCAATGTCCAATCGGACTCCGACGCCTCCCAAGATGTACAGGGTCGCATCGACGCCCTGCAGGACTTGATCCTGGCCCGCCTCGACGACGACAAGGCCCAGGATGTCGTTTTCATTGACCTGAAAGGCAAAAGCGCCGTCGCTGACGGGCTGGTCGTCGCCTCGGGGCGTTCGCACAGGCATGTCGGCGCCATGGCCGATCACCTGTTGCGTACGCTGAAGGACGAGGGGTACGGCCGGGTCCGGGTGGAAGGCCTCCCGCACTGTGACTGGGTGCTGATCGACACCGGGGACGTGATCGTCCACCTGTTCCGGCCCGAGGTGCGCAGCTTCTACAACATCGAGAAGATTTGGGCGGTCGACTCGCCGCACCGCACCGCGGTCTGATCGACCGCGGCGCGAGCCACTCCTAGCGGTTGGTGCGCACGCGCGCTGGATGCAGGTGCTCGTCGCTGACACCAACGCGATTGCGATAGACGAGCTCGCCGCCAAGCCAGCCCGTGAACATCAGGATGACCAGGGTGGCGAACGAGAGCGTGACGCCGGAAGGCGCCACCGCCGCGCTGAACAACAGAAAGGGCCGCGCTGCGGCTCTTGACAGGGCGGCGAACGGCCTAAGCCTGCCAACGTGAAGATCACCATCCTCGCCATCGGCCGCTTGCCTCGCTCTCCCGAAACCGAGCTCGTGAAGCTGTACGTGGAGCGGGCGACCAACGCCGGCCGCATGCTGGGCGTGGGGCCGGTAGAGGTCGTCGAGGCGGAGAGCCGGAAGCCGGGGAAGTCCGCCGAGGCCGACGCGCTCAGGCCGCACTTGGCCGACGCTCATGTGATCGCCTGTGACGAACACGGCACGGCCCGGCCGTCGCGCGCGTTCGCGGAGGAGATCGCCCTGCTGCGGGATCGCGGCGTCCGCCGTCTCGTGTTCCTGATCGGCGGGGCGGACGGGCTGGATCCGCAGTTGATCGCGCAGGCGAATGGAAAGCTCGCATTCGGGCCGCAGACCTGGCCGCACGCGCTCGCTCGCGCCATGCTGGCCGAACAGGTCTATCGTGCCGTCTCAATTCTGGCGGGTTCGCCCTACCATAGGGACTAGATGCGCACGCAGGCTCTAATCGGCAGCGGATTGGCGGTGGCGGCCCTCGGCCTGGTCGTGCTTGCTCAGACCGCGCTTGCCCAGACCGCGCGTGCGCAGACCGGCGAGCGGCTGGCCCGACTGAACCTTGAGGAGACGCAGCTCTCTGCCGAGCAGGCCGCCAACATGAGCCAGCTCGCCCACCTGCTCTCCGTCCTGGAGCAGATCCGGCGAGACCCACCTCCAGCCCTGCTGGTCTCCCCCGACGACGCCAAGGACGCGGTCCGCGCCGCGATCCTCGTCAAGGCGATGACGCCCGAGCTCCAGGCGCGAGCGCGAACCTACGCCACGGCGGCCAACGAGATGATGCGCCAGCGCCGGCTGGCCGCAGTGCAGAGCGAGGCGCTGTTCACAACGGAGAGCCTGGCCGCCGAAGCGGCCCCGGAGGCCGAGCCGCAAGCACCTGACGCCCGCCCGTTGCCGCCGATGCCAGCCGAGGCGATCCGACCGCCCGACGGCCTCATAACGCCCGTCGCAGGGTCTGTGATACGCCGCTACGGAGCGCCGCTAGCCGGCGGTGGACGCGCGAACGGCCTCACTTTCGGCACGCCCCGGGCTGCTCGCGTGTCGAGCCCCGGCGCCGGCAGTGTTCAGTATGTCGGGCCGGTGAAAGGTTGGGGGGTCATCCTTATATTAAGGCTGGCGGGCGGCTATCATCTCGTGTTGGCTGGCCTTGAGAGACCGTCGGTGTCTGTCGGACAATCCGTCGCGCCCGGACAGCCTGTCGGATGGATGCCCGATGGTCGACAATCGCCTTCGGAACTCTATCTGGAGGTCCGGGAGCAGGGCGCGCCGGTGGATCCCGGGCGTTGGCTGAACCAAAACCGGGGCTGAGCGCTGCACTTGCAATGGCGCGTTCGGGAGGCCTGGGTCACAGGCGGCGAAAGCCGCAGAGGGGAGCCTGAAAAGGCGATGAAGAAGTATCTCCTGATCGGCGCATCGGCTTTCGTGCTTGGTGCGGGGTCCATGGCATACGTGAGCCAACAGGCGATCGCGTCGGCCGAGCCGCGCGCCAAGACCTATCGGATGCTGGGCTTGTTCGGGGACGTGCTCGACACGGTTGAGCGCCAGTACGTCACCGACGTCGACGACACCAAGCTGATCCAGGCGGCGATCGACGGCATGCTGACCAGTCTCGATCCGCACTCCGGCTACCTCGACCCCGAGAACTTCGACGACATGCGCGACCAGACCCGCGGGGAGTACGGGGGCCTGGGAATTGAAGTCACCAGCGAGGACGGCGTCGTGAAGGTGATCTCGCCGATGGACGAGACCCCCGCGTCCCGCGCCGGCGTCAAGGCAGGCGACTACATCACCGCGGTGAACGGCGACAGCGTACTGGGCCTGACCGTCAACGAGGCGGTGAAGCAAATGCGGGGCCGTCCCGGTGAGACCGTGACCCTGACCATCGCCCGGGAGAAGTCGGACCCCTTCGACGTGAAGCTCGTGCGCGAGGTCATCAAGCCGAAGTCAGCCACCGCCAAGATGGAAGGCAACTACGGCGTCCTGCGCATCGGCAGCTTTAACGAGAAGACCACCGACGAGGCCGAGGCCGCCTTCGCGGCGCTCCGAGCCAAGAACCCGCAGATGAAGGGCCTGATCCTCGACCTTCGCAACAATCCGGGCGGTCTGCTTGACCAGGCCGTGGCGGTGTCCGACCTCTTCCTGGAAGGCGGCGAGATCGTCAGTCAGCGCGGCCGCGATCCGCGCGACGTAGAGCGCTACAACGCCCGTCCGGGGGACATCACCGGCGGCATGCCCATCGTGGTGTTGATCAACAACGGTTCCGCCTCCGCGGCTGAGATCGTGGCTGGCGCCTTGCAGGACCGGAAGCGGGCCGAGATCGTGGGCCTCACGAGCTTCGGCAAGGGCTCGGTGCAGACCGTCATTCCGCTTCGCGGCGGCATGGATGGGGCGCTGAAGCTCACCACGGCGCGCTACTTCACGCCGTCGGGCCGCTCCATCCAGAAGACCGGCATCGAGCCTGACCTGGAAGTGGCGTCGAGCCGCGACGAGGCCCAGGCCATCGCCAACCGCGCCTTCCAGTTCTCCGAGGCCTCGTTCCGCAACGCGCTGAACGCCGACGAGGGCAAGGTCCGCCGCGGTGCGCACGAGCCGGCTGAGGCTCCGCCCGAGAACTTCGAGGTCAAGAAGGACTTCCAGCTCTCGCGGGCGGCCGACGTCCTGCGCTACGGCTCCGTGGCGGCGACCCCGAAGCTCCCGAAGCCCACCGCAAAGCTCGCGGAAGTGGTCGGCTCCAAGGCGCGCGTCGCCGAGGTGAAGCCGCCGCAGACCACCACCCAGAAATAGAGTTCAGCCGCGTGCTGGCAGGAGGGGCGGCCCCAGGGCCGCCCTTTTTCGTTCAGCGCCGGCTACCGAGGCTCTCGGCAAGCAGCAGCAGGGACGCACCGAGCAGCACCAGGTCCTTGAGGAAGAGCTGTCCCACCTCCACGGTCAGTAGCGGCAGGGACGCGCCCTCCACCAAGACGCCGGGGGCGGTGAACAGGAAGCTTGATGTCACAAACGCGGTTCCCGCCGCGAGCAGGGCCCCGGCGCGCGCGGGCCAGCGGCCTGGCCATCGAAGCCCCGACAGCAAGCCCAGCCCGATCAGCACCTCCACAAGGGCGAACAGCCGGCTCGTGTTGCGCACGCCGAGCCACTCGTACCAGAAGCCCAGGAAAGGACTTGAGGCGGCGAACGGCTGAACCGCGAAGGCCTCGTAGGCGGTCAGCTTCTGAAGTCCAATTCCCAGGACGATCAGGCCGAGGACAAGCCACAGGTAACCAACGGCGAAGCGGCGCAGGCCGTTGTGGGAAGTGCGTCTGGCCAAGAGGTCCTCCGTGCGATGGGGAACCGCCCTGCCGCCCTGCGGTTGCGCCGTCAATGGCCATCGAGCTGAAGGACATCCCGCGAGAGCCGTGGCGGCTCGTCGCCACCGGGCGGGTGTCGTTCTGGCTGCTACCGGAAGCAGAGGCGCCGTTCGCTGCACCGCCCGGGTGGCGTCCAGTCCGCCTCGCAGGCCGCATCTGCCTGGGCTGTGGGTTGCTGACCTACGGGCCATCCGGCGACCTCTCCTACAACGAGCTCGTGGCGGCCGTCCTGGTTCGCCGGGGGCTGAGCCTCGGCGTTACCATCCCGTGGATATGGGTCGACAGCGCCGTCTCCCGCGATGGGGCCCAGGGCCTCTGGGCTATACCCAAGCAAATGGCCGCCTTCGAGGGCGCGCCGGCCGAGGCCGCGCGGGTTTGCGAACACCCGCTCGCCGCAGTTCGAAGCCGTTCAGGCGCCACCCTTCCCGGCCGCTGGCCCGCCCGCCTGCGGGTCGTCCAGGCGAGAGGCTCCGAGGTGGTTGAGACCCCGGTCCGGCTCACGGCCCGCGTAAGGTGGGCGGAAGCGGCTTGGCGCAGTGCGACTCCGCTGCCGCCGCTCGGCCGGGAGAGGCCGCTGTTCTCCCTGGTCTTGGAAGAGGCCCACATGCTGTTCGGACGCGGGTCGGCGACCGTTCGTTAACCATATGAGCCGAGGCTCCGCCGACAGGAGCGTTCCTAACGTGGCCATGATTGCGATTCCCCGCCTGCAGGCGCCGCCGTTCAGCCTGGCCAAGCTGCGCGGGCTGGCCGCCAGCCCCTATGCGGGCGTCGGAGCGGCCGGGGCCCTGCTCCTGGTGGCCGCCGCGGCCTTGATCGGCATGATGGGGCCCGCTGAGCCTCGCGGCCGCGAAGTGCGCGTCTCGCTGGCCGCGGCGCTCCGCAACGCGCCGCATGGCTGGCGAGAAGCGCTGACGCGCCCGCACGGGATGAGCGTTACCGAAGACGTCATGCGGCTCTCGGAAAGACCGCTCGCGCCCTTGGCCGCACACGGCTGGAACGCGGCCGATCCGCGCCCGCTCGGTGCGACGCTTGGCGGTCCCCTGCCCCGCGCGCCCATCGCAGGCCTGTTCGCGCCGGGCCCGGGCGGCCCACTGCCGATTATCGCCACCGATGGCCGCACGGTGTTCCAGGCCTACGCCCGGCCTTTCAAATCCAACGGCAAGCCGAAGATCGCCCTGGTGATCGGCGGGCTTGGGCTGAACGCCCGCGCCACCCAGCAGGCCATCGAGACCCTCCCGGGACCGATCACGCTGTCGTTCGTCCCCTATGCCGAAGGGCTGCAGGGCTGGATCGATCTCGCTCGCGAACACGGCCATGAGGTGCTCCTCGAGACCCCGATGGAGCCGGAGAACTTCCCCGACAACGACCCCGGTCCCTACGCCTTGATGGCCGATGCCAACCCCGCGGAGACAGCCAAGAAGCTGGAGTGGGTCCTCTCTCGGGCTACGGGGTATTTCGGCCTGACCAACTACCTGGGCTCCAGGTTCCTGCAGAACGAGAAGGCGTACGCGGGCTTCGCCGCAGCGGCCGGCGCGCGTGGGCTAGGCTTCATCGATGACGGGTCCGCGGGTCGCCGGGCCGGCGGGCTGCCTCGCGCCTCGGCCGAGCGGGTCATAGACGACCAGCTCACGACCCGCGCTATCGATCAGCAGCTCCTTGCCCTAGAGGCCGGAGCGCTGCAGCGCGGCCAGTCCCTGGGCTCGGGCTTCGCCTATCCGGTGACCCTGGAGAAGGTCGCGCGCTGGGCCTCCACTGTGGAGGCGCGCGGCTACCAGCTGGCGCCCGCCTCCGCGCTGGCGGTGAAGCGATGAGCGACCAGCCGGACGACCTGCCGCACCATCGACCGAACGTAGGGGTGGTGCTCTTCCATCCTGACGGCCGCGTCTGGCTTGGGCGCCGTACGAACACGCCAGAACCGTGGAACTGGCAGTTCCCCCAGGGCGGCATCGATCCCGGCGAGGACCTGGAGGCGGCGGCGCGTCGTGAACTCCTGGAGGAGACGGGGGCCCGCACGGTCAGCTTCCTCTCCCGGACGAAAGGGTGGATTGCCTACGACTTCCCGAACGGTTGGGCCGGGTCCAAGGCCTGGCGCGGCTTCAAGGGGCAGAAGCAGGTCTGGTTCGCGTTTCGATTCGACGGCGATGAGTCGGAGTTCGATCTGGCCGCGCATCATGAGCCGGAGTTCGACCTCTGGCGCTGGGGCTACCTCTCCGAGGCGCCGCAGCTGATCGTGCCGTTCAAGCGCCCGGCCTATGAGCAGGTGGCGCGCGCCTTCGCCACCTTTGCCGCTGCGGCCCCGGACCGGGCCTGAAGACAGGCCTCGCGGGTGGATTTCTCCTCTAGGATGACGTTTGCGACGGGTCCGTCTCTCACAGAAGGCCCGCGCCAATCCGGATGAGGGGATCATGACCACAGTCGTGATGGTCCACGGCGCCTTCTGCGCCGGCTGGGCCTTCGATCGCTTCCGCGCGCCGTTCGAGGCCGCCGGCTGCCGCGTGCTGACGCCGGACCTGCGCGGCCACGGCGCCGATGAACCGTTGGAGGCGGTCGTCGGGGTCTCGATGACCGACTACGCCGCGGACGTGGCGGCGTTCTGCACCCAGCTCCCTGAGCCGCCGATCCTGATCGGGCATTCCATGGGCGGCCTCGTGGCGCAGCTGGCCGCGCGCCGGGTCCAGCCGCGGGCTCTTGTCCTTCTGGCGCCCTCGGCTCCCTGGGGCGTCACGGGCTCGAGCTTGGAGGAGGCGGCGACCGCCTTCGGGATCCAGATGCTCGGCCCCTTCTCGTCCGGCGCCGTAGAGCCTGACCGCGAGCTCATGAAGCGCTACAGCCTCAGCCGGATGCCCAAGCCGGAACGGGACATGGTCCTCAAGGGGCTGCGCTGCGAGAGCGCTCGGGCGCTTCGCGAGACCCTGAACTGGTGGCTCGATCCCTTCATGACCACCAGCGTCGGTCCCGGGAATCTTGGTATTCCGGCGCTTGCGATTGCTGGCGAGACGGACCTCGTCCACCCACCGGCCACGGTTCGGCTCACGGCCGAGCGCGTCGGCGCCTGCTTCGTACAGATGCCCCGCATGAGCCATTGGCTACTGGGGGAGCCCGGCTGGGAGGAGGTCGCTGACCAGGTCCTGCGGTGGCTCGCCAGCGAGGCGCGCGTGGCGGCCTAGCTCGGCTGGCCCGGGGTGAACACCTTGAGCCCCAGTATCCCTGCCACGATCAGGCCGAGGCAGACCAGCCGCATCGCGGTGGCGGGCTCTCGGAAGATGACGATGCCCAGCACGGCCGTGCCCACCGCGCCGATCCCGGTCCAGACCGCATAGGCCGTGCCGATCGGCAGGCTGCGAACCGCGAGCCCCAGCAAGCCCATGCTGATCGCCAGGCTGATCCCCGTGAATACGGTCGGCCAGAGCCGCGTGAAGCCCTCGGTGTATTTGAGCCCGATCGCCCATGCGATCTCAAATAAGCCGGCGATGAAGAGGATGACCCAGGCCATGCCGCGAGCCTCCGAGCTTGGCGGGGCCGTCCCCGCGGTCAAAAAGAAAAGCGCCGGGGTCGTCCCCGGCGCTGATCGTCTCGGCAGGGCCGCCGGCTCTAGAGCTTGCGCTCCTGATACTGCAGCGTGCCCATGTCGTAGCGGCCATTGACCTGGCTGTCGTCCGGCTTGCGCACGGTCGAGAAGTTCAGGCCGATCGACTGCCCCGAGGTCAGGTTTTCCCAGGAACGGCGCACGCGCTTGAGGCCATCCGGGTCCACGGGCTGGGTGTAGTTTGCGGTCGGGTCGAGCGGCGGCTGACGGGTGAACGCCCACACGTTGAGGCCCTTGGCGATCTCTTCCGCCTGGCCAGGCCCGTAGCGCAGTTCAGCGAAGCAGACGTCCTTGTTGGAGCCCTGCGGGAAGAGAACCACCTGATAGGCCTTCTGGCCGCCCAGCATCTTCGCCCAGGTCATGTCACGACGGTTCTGCTTGAAGCCCTGCGCCTTGGCGAGCACATCGAGCTTCTGACCCCGCACGGCCGGGACGCAGACATTGTCCAGGACCGAGAGCACCTCGGCGGCGGGGCCTGTGGTGGGAACCGTCGGCGCGGGCTCCGCCGCCGCCGGGGCAGCGGGAGCCGCGGCCGGAGCCGGGGCCGCGCCTGGCGCGGAGGGCTGGGCCGCTGCGTCCGCCGGAGCCGGCGTTTGGGCGTGTGCGGCGCTGGCGAGGCCGGCGGCGATGATCAAGCTGGCGAAGGCAGTGCGCATGGACGTTCCCCTGACTTTTCAGTGGCCAATCAAACTCACGAGGGCGCCGGAGGCAAGGCCCCACGGCGCCCTCATTTGGTCAACAGGTCACGTGCTTGTTACGCGGCCTCGGCGGCATGCTCAGCGAGCACGGTTAGGCCATCCGGCGTCACGTCGGCGAAGCCGCCGCGGATGTCGTAGACGGTGACCAGGCCGTTGTTGCGCACCCGCAGCTGGCCTTCCTTTAGCGCCGTCATGAACGGCGCGTGGTTGGCGAGGACACCGAAGTCTCCCTCGACGCCCGGCGCGTCCACCTGGTCCACGAGGCCCGAGAACAACTCGCGCTCCGGGGAGACCAGGGAGAAGTGGAGCTTTTCGGCCATGGTGGCTTAGGCTTCCGACGCCAGCTGCTCGGCCTTGCGGACCGCATCTTCGATCGTGCCGACGTTGAAGAACGCCGGCTCGGGCAGGTGGTCGTACTCGCCGTCCACCAGGGCTTTGAACGAGCGGATGGTGTCTTCCAGCGGCACCAGGACGCCCGGCGTGTTGGTGAACTGCTCGGCGACGTGGAAGGGCTGCGACAGGAAACGCTGGATCTTCCGGGCGCGGGCCACGATCAGCTTGTCCTCTTCGGACAGCTCATCCATCCCGAGGATGGCGATGATGTCCTTCAGGGCCTTGTACTGCTGCAGGGTCTCCTGGACGCGGCGGGCAACCTGATAGTGCTCCTCGCCGATCACCAGCGGGTCCATGATCCGCGAGGTCGAGTCCAGCGGGTCCACGGCCGGGAAGATGCCCTGGGCGGCGATGTCGCGCGACAGCACCGTCGTGGCGTCCAGGTGGGCGAAGGAGGTGGCGGGAGCCGGGTCGGTCAGGTCGTCGGCGGGCACGTAGATGGCCTGCACCGAGGTGATCGAGCCCTTGGAGGTCGAGGTGATCCGCTCCTGCAGGTTGCCCATCTCGGTGGCCAGCGTCGGCTGATAGCCCACCGCCGACGGGATCCGGCCCAGCAGAGCCGACACTTCCGAGCCGGCCTGGGTGAAGCGGAAGATGTTGTCGATGAACAGCAGCACGTCCTTGCCTTCCTGGTCGCGGAAGTACTCCGCCTGAGCCAGGCCGGTCAGGGCCACGCGGGCGCGGGCGCCCGGGGGTTCGTTCATCTGGCCGTACACGAGGGCGCACTTGGAGCCTTCGGTCGAGCCGTTGTTGGCCCTCGGGTCCACGTTCACGTTGGACTCGATCATCTCGTGGTAGAGGTCGTTGCCCTCACGGGTCCGCTCACCCACGCCCGCCAGCACGGAATAGCCACCGTAGGCCTTGGCGATGTTGTTGATGAGCTCCTGCATCGTCACGGTCTTGCCCACGCCGGCGCCGCCGAACAGGCCGATCTTGCCGCCCTTGGTGTAGGGGCAGAGCAGGTCAATAACCTTGATGCCGGTGACCAGCACTTCGGCGGAGGTCGACTGCTCGGCGAAGGACGGAGCCTCGCGGTGGATGACGCTGGTGTGCGTCAGGGCGATCGGGCCGGCCTCGTCGATCGGCTCGCCGACCACGTTCATGATCCGGCCGAGGCAGGCGGGGCCCACGGGCACAGTGATCGGCCTGCCCGTATCGACGACCGGCTGGCCACGCGTCAGGCCTTCTGTGGTGTCCATGGCGATCGCGCGCACGGTGTTCTCGCCGAGGTGCTGGGCGACCTCGAGCACGAGGCGGAAGGTCTGGCCAGTCCGCTGGTCGGTGTTGGTGGTCTCCAGCGCGTTCAGGATCGCGGGCAGGTGGCCCTCGAACTCCACGTCGACCACGGCGCCGATGATCTGCACCAGCTTGCCGGTGGCGACGCCCTGCACCGCCGGCAGGTTCGGGCCGGCGTCCTTCTTGGCGGGCGCGCGGCGGGCAGGCTTCTTGATTGCGGCTTCAGACATGGGTCTTTTCCTTAGATCGCTTCAGCGCCGGAGATGATCTCGATCAGCTCCTTGGTGATCTGCGCTTGGCGGGCTCGGTTCATCTGCAGGGTGAGGCTGGCGATCATGTCGCCGGCATTGCGGGTGGCGTTGTCCATCGCCGTCATCTGGGCGGCGAAGAACCCGGCTTGGTTCTCCAGCATAGCGGAGAAGATCTGGGTCGTGATGTTGCGCGGCAGCAGGTCCGCGAGGATCGCCGCCTCGTCGGGCTCGTACTCGTAGGCGGCGCCCTTCAAGTCCACGGTCGCCGCGCCGGCGGCCACCTCGGCGGGGATCAGCTGGCGGCCTGTCGGGATCTGCGTCACCACCGACTTGAACTGGCTGAAGAACAGGGTGACGACGTCGATCTCGCCGGCCTCGAACAGCGCCTGAACGCGGCTGGAGACCTCTTCGGCCACGCCGAGGGACGGGTTCCCGCCTACTTCAAACGAGTCGACGAGCCGGGTGGCGTGCAGGCGGCGCAGTTGATCACGCGCCTTGCGGCCCACGGTGAGCACCTTCACGTCCCTGCCTTCGGCCAGCAGGCTGTCGATGCGCTGGCGCGCGGCCCGAACGATCGAGGAGTTAAAGCCGCCGGCCAAGCCGCGGTCCGACGTCGCGATCACCACCAAGTGGCGCTGGGTGGAGCCGGTGCCGACCAGCAGCTTCGGCGCGCCGTCACCGGACACGCCGGCGGCGAGGTTAGCGATCACCGCCGCCATGCGCTCGGCGTAAGGCCGCGCGCTCTGGGCGGCGTTCTGCGCACGCCGCAGCTTGGCCGCGGCGACCATTTGCATGGCCTTCGTGATCTTCTGGGTGGATTTCACCGCAGAGATCCGGGTGCGCATTTCCTTGACGGTGGCCATCGCCGGTTACTCGCTCCTGCTCGTCCGGCCTTAGGCGAACGAGCCGGCGAAGGCCGCCAGGACGGCCTTCAGGTCGTTCTCCACGTTCTTCAGGTCCTTCTCGACGCGAATCTGGTCGAGCAGAGCCTGATGCTGCCCGTGCAGGTGGCTCAGCAGCTCACGCTCGAAACGGCCCACGTCGGAGGTCGGGATTTTGTCGAGGTAGCCGCGGGTGCCGGCGTAGATCACGGCCACCTGCTCCTCGACCGACAGCGGAGCGTACTGCGGCTGCTTCAGGAGTTCGGTCAGGCGCTCGCCACGGGCCAGCATGCGCTGGGTAGCGGCGTCGAGGTCCGAGCCGAACTTCGCGAAGGCGGCCATTTCCCGGTACTGAGCGAGCTCGCCCTTGATCGGGCCGGACGCGGTCTTCATCGCCTTGATCTGGGCCGACGAGCCCACGCGCGACACCGAGATGCCGACGTTCACGGCGGGGCGGATGCCCTGGAAGAACAGGTCCGTCTCAAGGAAGATCTGGCCATCGGTGATCGAGATCACGTTGGTCGGGATGTACGCCGACACGTCGTTGGCCTGGGTCTCGATCAGCGGCAGCGCGGTCAGCGACCCCGAGCCATTAGCTTCGTTGAGCTTCGCAGCGCGCTCGAGCAGGCGGCTGTGCAGGTAGAACACGTCGCCGGGATAGGCTTCGCGGCCCGGCGGACGGCGCAGCAGCAGCGACATCTGACGGTAAGCGACCGCCTGCTTGGAAAGGTCGTCGTAGATGATCACGGCGTGCATGCCGTTGTCGCGGAACCACTCGCCCATGGCGCAACCCGCGAACGGGGCCAGGAACTGCAGCGGGGCCGGCTCCGACGCCGTGGCGGACACCACGATCGTGTAGTCCAGAGCGCCGCGCTCCTCGAGCGTCTTGACGATCTGAGCCACGGTCGAGCGCTTCTGGCCGATGGCGACGTAGATGCAGTAGAGTTTGGCGCTCTCGTCCGTGCCGGCGTTGACCGACTTCTGGTTCAGGATGGTGTCGATCGCGACGGCGGTCTTGCCGGTCTGGCGGTCGCCGATGATCAACTCGCGCTGGCCGCGACCCACCGGAATCAGGGTGTCGATGGCCTTGAGCCCGGTCTGCACCGGCTCGTGCACCGACTTACGCGGAATGATGCCCGGCGCCTTGACGTCCACGCGGCGGCGTTCGGCGACGTTCACGAGCGGGCCTTTGCCGTCGATGGGTTCGCCCAGCGGGTTTACGACGCGGCCGAGCAGGCCTTTGCCGACCGGCACGTCCACGATCTCGCCGAGACGCCGGACTTCGTCGCCTTCGCTGATGGCGCGGTCCTCGCCGAAGATCACGACCCCGACGTTGTCGCGTTCCAGGTTCAGGGCCATGCCCTTCACGCCGGCGGAGGGGAACTCCACCATTTCACCGGCCTGCACGTTGTCGAGGCCGAAGACGCGGGCGATGCCGTCGCCAACCGACAGCACCGAACCGACGTCCGAAACGTCGGCTTCTTCGCCGAAGTTGGCGATCTGCGACTTGAGGATGGCCGAAATCTCGGCGGCGCGGATGTCCATAGTCTTACGCTCTCTTGAGGGCGAATTTCAGGGAGTCGAGCTTCGACTTCAGCGAAGCGTCGAACAGACGGGAGCCGACCCGCACCTTAATCCCGCCGAGAAGAGCGGGGTCGACGCGAGTCTCGATTTCGGGGTCCTTGCCGAGCGCCTGACGCAGAGCTTGCTGGACGCCCACGGCCTGGGCCGGAGTAAGGGCAACGGCGGTGGTCACCTGGGCGGATACCGCGCCGCGTGCTTCAGCAGATAGGCGCTCGAAGCCGAAAATAACAGAGGCGAGCGCCCCCGCACGGCCGTTCGCAGCCAGCAGGCCCAGGAATTTCTGGGTCGTTGGATTGAACTGCGCCTGCCGCGCGATGGCCGACAGGCCCTTGCCCTTGGCCGCGGCGTCGAACGCCGGCGACGCCAGGAGGATCTGAAGGTCGCGGCTCTCAGCCAGCGCGGCCTTCAAAGACCTCAGGTCGGCTTCGATAGCCGCGACCTGGTTCTGGTCTTTCGCGAGATCGAAGAGGGCCTGCGCATATCTGCCGCCCACGTTCGAAGCTTGGGAACTGTCCGCCACTTAAATGTCCGCCCGGTGCGTTTCGAGAGCCGCGGCGGTCAACTCCGCCGCGGCCTAATAGCCTGAAACAGCTAAAGAAATTCGCTTCGGTCCAGGACGTCGAAAAGGCGTCCGTCCCGAAGCCGCGCGCCTAGTATCACGCGATGTTCGGCGCCGCAACCAAACGGCACCTGCGCAAACGATTAAGCCTCAGCTGCATTCTTCAGAACGGCGGAGCAGGTGACCAGCACCGCGCCCTCCGGCGTGACGAGCCGGGCATGAGCGAACGTGAGGGTGCGGGTCGTCCGCTCCACCCACGCTTCTGCCCCGACCGGCTCAGCCTGGCCTGGAGCGGGGCCATAATCGAAGGTCGTCGAAAGCAGGCTCGCGCCGGTTACGCATGCGAGCAGCAGGGGCTCGAGCACGGCGGCGGCCTCGCCCGGCTTCCCGGCGAACGCGGTTTCGTGGCGCAGGGCCTTGGCGGGCGCAATCATGAGCGCCGCTCTTAGGACGAACCGCAACCTTCGGAAACCCCTCAGAAAAAAGGTAGCTTGGCCCTAGGAACATACCGCTCGTTCATCCGGTTCCTGTGCGCGAGGGACTCCGTCCGGCGGCAGCGGGCGGCTTTCGCATGTTCAGAACCGGGGGCAAGGCCGTGGCGACGATTCAGACGATGGATGGTGGGCGAGTTGAAAGCCGCGCCGAGAACAACAGGCTGTATGTCCAGAAGTATGACGCCTCGGGCGCCAAGGTCGGCAACGAGATCGACGTCGTCGCCTACATCGGAGGGCAGGTCGAGCCCCTCTCGAACGGCGGCTTCATCGTCACCGGCGGCGCTGCGTTGCGAGGCTACTACTACACGGTCCACGTCTATGACTCGCAGGCGAACAAGGTCGCCGCCGTAACGCCGCCTGGCACCGGGTACGGGCTGGATGTGGCGGCCTCACCCGACGGAGGGTTCCTCGTCGCCTCACGCGCCTCCGACTTCTACGAAGGTCGGGGCTCGGCCGGGGCGCAATACGAATGGCAGCCTATCCTGACTCTCTACGACAACGCCGGCGCGCAGACGAAGGCGCCTGTGTACATCGCGGGCGAGTTGCCGGAGGTGACGGCGCAAGCCAACGGAGACTACCTCGTCCAGTGGCAGGACGGCGACATTGGACACAACCTGGTCATCGATCCCGCGAACCCGCCAGCGCTGGCCAAGCCAGGCGTTCCGAATGCGGTGATCTACGACAACGACGGGCCGGACACGGGCGTCGTAACCGACTCCACCACGGACACTACCCCCGTTGTGCGCGTCGCCGTGGAGAAGACCGGCGCAGTGGTCGTGAACGCCACACCCAACAGCAATGCGGATGAAGAAAGCATCAGTGGTGGTGTCGCCGTCACAGAGGCGGACGTCGCGCGGGGCTACATCGACGTCCCGCTAACGTTCAACAGCCCGCCGATCGCGGGTCCGATGTATACGGTGTTCACTCGGTTCAAGAGCAGCGACGGTGTCGTCAGCGATCGTGACCGGGACACCTTCTACTTCGATCGCAGCATACAGCCGGGCGATCCGGATTCGGGCGGGCGCGTGATCACCTCTCCGGGCCCCGGCTCCACGGTGACGGGCGGCAGCGGCAACGACACCATCGTGGCCAGCCAGGGGGCCGACGTGCTCACGGGCGGCGCCGGCGCGGACGCGTTCACCTTCAAGGCCCTGCCTTGGAGCGCCGGGCGGATTACGGACTTCGCTGTCGGAGCGGATCGGCTGGACCTGTCCGCCATCTTCCAGTCGAGTGGCTACGCCGGTTCGGATCCGATCGCCGACGGCCGAATGAGCCTCGACAGCGATGGCGCCGGCGGCACCCGGGTCTTCTTCGACAGGGATGCGCCGAACGCCGGTGACTGGCCGTTCCACATCACCACGCTCCAGGGCGTCGCTCCGACAGGTCTGACCTGGGCGCAGCTCTCGCAAGGCGGGAGTCCGCCATCGACCCCGCCCACGTCGGGTGAGGGCCAGGTGATCACCTCGCCAGGGCCCGGCTCCACCGTCAACGGCGGGACGGGCAACGACACGATCATCGCGAGCCAGGGCGCCGACGTGCTCACCGGGGCCGGTGGCGGGGACGCGTTCACCTACAAGGCTCTGCCCTGGAGCGCCGGACGGATCACCGACTTCGCTGTGGGGACCGACCGGCTCGACCTCTCGGCGATCTTCCAGTCCAGCGGCTACACGGGTTCGGACCCGATTGGCGACGGGCGCATGACGCTCCAGAGCGACGGATCGGGCGGAACGAAGGTGTTCTTCGACCGCGACGCGCCCAATGCGGGCGACTGGCCATTCCACATAACCACCCTGCAGGGCGTGAGCCCAGCCGGGCTGACCTGGGCGAAGCTCTCGGGCGGCGCCAGCAATCCGCCCCCGTCGAGCGGGCCGACTGTCGGCTTCACGGCATCGAGCAGCACAGTGATCGAGGGCAACTCGGGCTTCCACACAGTGTCCGTGGCGACGGTCACGCGGTCTAGCGGAGAGGGCCAAGCGACTGTCGAGTGGACGCTCGCGCCTTCGGGAGCCAATCCCGTGGACGCTGCGGACTTCATGGGCGCCAGCAGGCCTGGCAGCGGCGTGGTGACCTTCGCCGCAGGCGAGACTACCAAGTCTATCGCTTTCACGCTGAACGGCGACACCACGGCGGAGCCGGACGAAACCTTCACTCTCACGCTGTCCAACCCGCAGAACGCCAGCCTCGGCGCCTCCAGCCTCGTGGTGACCTTGAAGAACGACGACAACGCCCAACCGCCCCCCTCCGACAACGGTCAGGTACTTACCTCCGACCAGTACGGGGACACGCTTATCGGCGGGGCCGGCGCCGATACCCTGATCGCGGGTCAAGGGCCGGACCAACTCACGGGCGCGGGCGGGGCCGACCATTTCGTCTTCAAGAACCTGGTGTGGAATGCAGGGGTGGTGACCGACTTCACCCCTGGCCAGGACAAGGTGGACCTGTCCGCCCTATTCGACGCGTGGCCGAACGGCGTGCTGGAGACGCGGCTCTCAGGCAACAGCACCCAGATCTACTTCGACCAGGACGGCGCGGGCGGAGAATGGCCGATCCGCCTCACCACCTTGAACAACGTCACGCCGGGCCAGCTCGGCGCGGATTGGCTGATCTCCTAGCGCCAAAAAAATGGGCGCCGGTATCACCGGCGCCCTGAAGTTCAGAAGCTCGACAACAGAGCTGCTGGGAGATCGAACCTTACTGCTTCGCGAGCTGCGGGCCCGCGCCGCTCGCCTTGGCGTAGGCTTGGGCGTTGCAGTCGGCCAGACGGGCCTCGTCCATGGCCTTGCGGCCCGAGAAGGCGGCCACCGGGCCGACCTTCGCCGCGATGGCCTTGCAGGCCTGACCGGAGAAGGTCTGCGAGGTCGGGGCGCTGGCCACGCAAGCGTCGCCTTCGCAGACGAACATGGCGCCGCCGGCGATGAACTTGGTCTTCTCCGCGACCGGGGCCTGCAGCTTGGCAGTGACCGACTCACCTGCGAAGGCGGATCCAGCGGCGAAGGTAGTCAGGGCGGCGCAGGCCGCGAGGATTTGGAGCTTCACGAGAGCCCTCCAGCGTTTCGGGGAGAAAATCGGCGCCCCTGCTCAAGGCGCCGGCTTTGGTCCGCAGCGGGGATCGCCTCGGGTATCCCCACCCTTGGCGCACCGTGAACTAAGCATCGCTAAGATAACACTGTTAAGATCGGCCGCAATCGCTTTTTTCGCACCGCGGTTATGCGTTCCTGCAGAGCTGCGATGGTGGCGCCGCTCCGCACCGGGAGAGAACGAGGCGGAAGCCCGCCGCGGCCGCGTTCATGCCTCGTCAACATTGTTTCGCCTTGGGTGGCGATGATAGGAAGCCCCCGGCCGGGGGGCTCTCACTTAGGACGACGACATGGCCAATGCGCAGTCGCCGGGTTCCGGCGGTCGCGGACCGCAGCCGCCGAAACCCAGGCGCTCGCCCCTTCAGGCGCTGATCTACTGGATCCTCGTGCTCGGCGTCTGGGGTCTGATCTTCCTGGTGGCCTTCTTCGCCGTGTTCGCCGTCGACCTCCCCGACACGTCGAAGCTCTATGACGTGAAGCGCCAGCCCTCGGTGTCCTACCTCGACCGCTCCGGCGCCCTCGTCGCCGTGCGCGGCAGCCAGTACGCGCCGCCCGTCGATCTCGACGCCCTGCCGGACTACGTGCCCAAGGCGTTTATCGCCGTCGAAGACCGCTGGTACTACTACCACTTCGGGTTCAACCCGTGGGGTATCGCCCGCTCGCAGATCTACAACATGCGCCGTGAGAGCGGCCCGCTCCGCGGCGGCTCGACGATCACCCAGCAGCTCGCCCGGAATCTCTTCCTGACCCCCAGCCAGAACTATCGCCGCAAGGCCCAGGAGCTGATCCTCGCGGTCTGGCTTGAGGCTCGGTTCTCCAAGAAGCAGATCCTCGAACTCTACCTGAACCGGGTCTATTTCGGAGCGGGGGCCTACGGGATCGAGGCAGCGTCGCAGCGTTATTTCGGCAAGCCCGCTTCCCAGCTCAACCTAGGCGAGAGCGCGCTACTGGCCGGGATGATGAAGGGTCCTTCGCGCTACTCGCCAGTGGCCGCCACCGATCGCGCCGCCCGCCGGGCCACGGTCGTTCTGGACGAGATGGTCGAGGCCAGGTTCATCACTCCCGAAGAGCGCGAGGACGCCTTTCGCAACAAGGTCCGGGTGAACCCCGTGCTCGCGAACCAGCGGGCCCAGTACTTCACCGATTGGGTTGATGACCAGGTCCGCAGCCTGGTGGGCGAGCCGACCGAGGACCTGGTGGTCGAAACCACCCTGGACCTGCCCCTTCAGGCCTCCGCTGAACAGGCGATCCAACAAGGCGTCGCGGCCGCAAAGGGCCAGGGCGTCGAACAGGCCGCCCTCGTCTCCATTGACGGCGAAGGACGCATCCGCGCCTACGCCGGCGGGGTGAACTATCTGCAGAGCCAGTTCGACCGGGCCACGCAGTCCAGGCGTCAGGCCGGTTCGGCCTTCAAGCCGTTCGTCTTCCTGACTGCCGTGGAGAGCGGCCGCACTCCCGCGACGCCCGTCGTGGACGAGCCGGTCAAGATCGGCAACTGGGAGCCTCGCAACTACACCGGCGAGTATCTCGGCCCGATCACCCTGTCCAAGGCGCTCGAGCAGTCCATCAACACCGTCGCCGCGCGGCTTGCCGGTGAGGTCGGCACCTCCAACGTCGCCGCCACGGCTAGGCGGCTGGGGATCACCTCGCCGATCCAGCTCGACCCGTCGATGGCGCTGGGCGCTGTCGAGGTCAGTCCGCTGGAGATGGCGCAGGCCTACGCGCCTTTCGCCAACGGCGGCTTCCTGGCCCGCGGCTACGGGGTTGAGCGCATCCGGACGGCGAGCGGTCGCGTGCTTTACGACCACGGGGTGGACAAGCCGGCGCGGCAGGCGGTCATCGGCACCCCGGCGCTTCAGTACATGAACCAGATGATGCGGCAGGTGGTCGTCCAGGGCACCGGCACGCGCGCGAACGTTCCAGGCTATGACCTGGCCGGCAAGACGGGCACGACCAGCGACTACCGCGATGCGTGGTTCGTGGGCTACACGGGCGGCTTCGTCACTGCGATCTGGGTGGGCAAGGACAACAACAAGCCCATGCGCCGCGTGACCGGCGGGGGCGCCCCGGCCGGCATCTGGAAGGACTACATGGCGGCCGCCCTGCCGCGCCTGAAAGTCCAGCCGATCCCTGGCGGCGTGGTGGACCCGACCCCTGATCCGGATCCGGTCGGCGACGTGATCGACGGCATCGCCGACCTGTTCGGTGGGGGTGAGGAGCGGGAACCGCCGTCCGAGTTCGACCGCCGCGGCGAACCCGCCGAACCGCCGTTCTGATCACCGACCGAAGGCGTGGAGCCTGGCGCCCTCAGCACGGAGCCACGCGCGATAACGCCGCTCGTCGCCAACCAGGGCGTGCACGTGCGCCCAGAACTTCGGCCCGTGGTTCAGCTCCAGCAGGTGCGCGCACTCGTGCGCCGCCACATAGTCGGCGACCTCGAACGGGGCGAGCGCCAGACGCCACGAGTACCGGATCGATCCCGCGGTCCCCCGCGCGCCGGGACGACATGAGCCCCACCGGCTACGGGTGTCGGTGATCGCCACCTTCGGCATGGGCGCTCCGAGCCGCCCCGCATAATAGGCGGTCCGCTCGGTCAGCGTCGCCAGCGCGCGCTTGCGGATCTGCAGGACCACCGCCCGGGCATAGCCCTCCCCCTCGCCCATGGCGCTGATGCGGGCGGACTCCGTCGCGCTCGCCTCGATCCAACGGGCCCGGCCATTGCCGGCCTCCAGCAGGACGGGCTGGCCGAACACCTCCAGGGTCATGCCGGCGTGAATGGGCGAGGCGCACGGCAGCTCGGCCAGGCGCTCCGCGATCCAGGTCGCCCGCTCACGCGCGAAGGCCGCCGCTTCCGGCAGGCGGCGGACCGATGGCGCGGTGGCGACGATCTCGCGCTTGGTGCGGTCCAGGCGCAGCGACACACGACGAGCGCGGCTGTGAACCTTCAGCTTGACCACAGCCCCGGCCACTTCCAGCCGGTCGCCGTCCGCAAATGACCGCCTGAGGAGACTCATCGTCTCCTAGATTTAGGCGGCCGCCCGCTGCTTGTCGAAGCCCTGATCGGCGCGACGGATGAACGCGCGCACGCGAGGATAGATTTCATCGCGGAAGCGCCGGCCGTTGAAGACGCCGTAGTGGCCCACGTGCGGCTGCACGTAGTCCTCCTTGAGCGCATCCGGCAGGCCGGTGCAGAGCGTGTGAGCCGCCTGGGTCTGGCCGATGCCCGAGATGTCGTCGTTCTCGCCCTCGACGGTGAGCAAGCCGATGTCGGTAATGGCCGCGGGGTTCACCATCCGACCCCGGTGCACCAGCTCACCCTTGGGCAGCAGGTGCCGCTGGAAGACCACGTCCACCGTCTGAAGGTAGAACTCTTCGGTCAGGTCCAGGGCCGACAGGTACTCGTCGTAGAAGGCCAGGTGGGCGTCGGCGCTGTCGCCGTCGCCCGCCATCAGCTGCTGCAGGTAGCGGAGGTGAGCCTCCTGGTGCTTTTCCAGGTTCATAGACATGAAGCTCGCCAGCTGCACGAAGCCCGGATAGACGCGCCGGCCGGCGCCCGGATAGGGGCCGGGCACGGTGTAGATCATGTTCGACTGGAACCAGGCGAAGGGCTTTTCCTCGGCCAGCCGGTTCGTGACAGTGGGCGACAGCCGCGCGTCGATCGGCGAGCCCATGAAGGTCATCGTCGCGGGCCGGCATTCCTCGCCGTCTTCCGCCATGAGGCTGGCGGCGGCCAGCACCGGCGGCCCGGGCTGGCAGACCGCCACCACGTGCGGCCGCGGCCCGAGTTGCCGCAACATCTCGCGGATGTGGTCGATGTAGTCGTGAAAATCGAACCGGCCTTCCAACACCGAGACGTCGCGGGCGTTGGACCACTCAGTGACGTAGACCTCGTGGTCCTGCAGGAAGGCCTGGACGGTGCCGCGCAGCAGGGTGGCGTAGTGCCCTGACAGCGGCGCCACGATCAGCACCGCCGGCTCGAGCTCGCGGCGGCCGGCCTTGCGCATGTCAGCCATATCGCGCGTGAAATGGGTGAGCTTCACCCAGGGGCTGGACCACTCCTCGGTGGGCCGCACCCGTACGGCGTGGCCGTCGATCTCGACCGTGTCGATGCCCCAGGCGGGCTTGCCGTAGCGCCGGGTCAGGTTCGCAAAGAGGTCGGCGCCCGCGTACAGCCTTCGCCCCAGGTCGCTCTCGGCCGCAGGGTTAAGCGGCGAGCTCCAGAAATCGCGCGTCAGCCGCGCCGCGTGCCGCAACGGCGTCGTCGCGTAGTAGCCGGCCTCGTAGAGAGCGTAGAGCATGCCCGATCCTTATTGCACCGCAACATTAACATGCGAGCGGTTAATCGGATGCACAAGGTGCAGCTTGTTCGGCGCCGCAGCGTGACGCAGGCCGGGATCCGCCCCTAGCAGGACGTCGCCCGTGGCCCGATCTTCATCGCGGTCCGCACGTGCGAGGCGATCTCTTCGGGCGAGAGGCCGTGGCGCAGCACGCAGGTGAACTCGCCGCGCGGGCTCATCAGGTAGGTGATCGTGGAGTGGTCGACCACGTAGTCCGCCCCCTCGCCGTTCTTGCGGAAGAAGACGTGGTAGGCCTTTGCGACAGCGGCCACCTGCTCAGGGCTGCCGGTCAGGCCCCAGGCCTGCTTCGGAAACGCTGGATTGGCGAGGTACGAAGCCATCTGCTGGGGCGTGTCGCGTGCGGGGTCGACGGTGATCAGCACTGTCTGGAAGTCCTTGGCCTGGGGGCCCAGCGTCTTCTCCGCCCCGCCCAGCGCGAACATCGTCGTCGGGCAGACGTCCGGGCAGTGCGTGAAGCCGAAGAACACTGCGCTCCACTTGCCCTTCAGCAGCCGTTCGTCGACGGTGCGGCCGGATTGGTCCACGAGCTGGAACGGCCCGCCCACGGCGGCGGTTTGCTGCTCCGGGCGGGTGCTCAGGACCCCTGAGCGGACAGCGAGGCCGGTGAGAATGGCGAAGGCGAGCGCGAGCAGCGCGATGACGGCGAGCGAGCGGCGGCTCATTTCGGGTCCCCTTGCAGCCCGTCCGGCGCGAAAGGCGCGACACTGAGCCATGGCGAGCGTCCGGACCCCTGCGCCTAAGTCGCTGAAATCCGTGAGCCTCGATAAGGCGCAGAGCCCCGCCACGCAAGGCGGGCTCAGCGAGGCCGAGCCCGACAGCTTCGGCCTTCGCCGCAGCCAGCTGCGCGTCCGCACTCTGGTGAACCTGCGCTGGCTGGTGATCGCCGGCGAGGTGCTGCTGCTCCTGGTGGTCGGCCTGGGCTTCGACTACCAGGCCCCCTACCCACTCTGCTTCGCCGTGATCGGCGCCGGCGCCTGGATCAACCTGCTCACCGGCGTTGCGTCCCCCGGCCAGCGGGTGTTCGGGGACCTCGAGGCCACCGGCCAGCTTGCGCTCGACCTCCTGCAGATCGCCGCCCTGATCTATCTCACCGGCGGCACGGCCAATCCCTTTGTCCTGCTGCTCATCGCGCCGGTCACCCTGGCCGCCGCGACGCTGCCGGCCCAGCCTGTCGCCGCCCTGGGCGCGCTCGCCGCCGTGCTGTCGGTGCTACTCGCCTTTTTCGCGCTTCCGCTTCCGGAAGCGCCGGACGGGGGGATCCTGGTTTCCGAGAGCCACCGCATCGGCGCGGCGATCGCGAACATCGCCGGTATCGCCCTGATCGCCGGCTACGTCCGCCAGGCGGCCGAGGAGTCCGCGCGCATGGCCCTCGCGCTCGACATGACCCAGGCGGTCCTGGCCCGCGAACAGCGCCTGTCCGCGCTGGGCACGCTCGCCGCCGCCGCCGCGCACGAACTCGGCACCCCGCTCGCGACCATTTCGATCGTCTCCAAGGAAATGGCCCGCGAGGCGCCGACGCCCCAGGTCAAGGAAGACGCCGAGCTGCTGATCGCCCAGGCCGAGCGCTGCCGCGACATTCTCAAGCGTCTTTCGGAAACGCCGGACCAGGCATCCGACGAGGTGCACGAGCGCATGAGCCTGCGCCAGCTGGTCCACGAGGTGATCGAACCCCACGCTGGTGTGAAGGGCGTCCGCGTCGAGGCGATCGTCACCGGTGCGCCCGGCGTGAAGACCCCGGACATCTGGCGTCTGCCGGAGATCACCCACGCGATGACGTCGTTCGTGGAGAACGCGGTAGACTTCGCCACGGCCGAGATCCTGGTGTCGGCGCGCTTCGATGCGGAGAGCGTCTCCATCGAGGTGCGCGATGACGGTCCCGGCTTCCCGCCGGACATCCTGGCCAAGCTCGGAGAGCCGTACGTGACGTCTCGCCCGGGGGTTGCGGGCGGACGTACAGGTCACGTAGGCATGGGCCTCGGGTTCTTCATCTCGAAAACGCTGCTGGAACGAACAGGGGCGGTTGTGACGTTTCAGAATGGCAGGCCTCGCGGCGCGGTTGTATCCGCTCGCTGGCCTCGTTCGAGGATTGAGGTAGCCGCCGGTTGACGACGCAGCCCGACTTGCCGAAAGGTAGGCTGCTGCGACAGGATGCCGCACGCTCGCTTAGAGGGAGCCCCTAAGTAGGGTTGCTGAATGACCGATTTGTCTTCCGACGTCGCCGCCCTTGCCGACAAGACGCTGCTGGTGCTCGACGATGATGCGCCGCTTCGCACCCGGCTTGGGCGAGCGCTCGAGCAGCGCGGCTTCGAGCCGACGCTGGTGGGCAGCGTCTCCGAGGCTCTGACCGCCGTGAAGGCGCGCCCCCCGGCCTTCGCCGTGCTCGACATGCGGCTCGAGGATGGATCGGGACTGAAGGTGGTGGAGGCGGTCCGCGACGCGCGACCCGACGCCAAGATCATCATGCTCACCGGTTACGGCAACATCGCCACCGCGGTTCAGGCCGTCAAGGCGGGGGCGGTGGACTACCTCTCCAAGCCCGCAGACGCCGACGACGTGGCGCGCGCCCTGCTGGCGCGGGCCGACACCGCCCCGGCTCCGCCCGACAACCCGATGAGCGCTGACCGGGTGCGCTGGGAGCACATTCAGCGCGTCTACGAGCTGTGCAACCACAACGTCTCGGAGACGGCCCGGCGGCTCAACATGCACCGGCGCACGCTCCAGCGGATCCTGGCCAAGCGGGCTCCGCGCTAAGCGCGCTCGCTCAGCGAGCAAGCATCAGTTCACCGCGCCCGGCGGGGAGGCCTCGAGTTCGGTGGTGACGGCCTGGCGAACGCCAGGCGTGGCGCCTATTCCAGCCCCGCGACCTGCACGCCGGCTGCGCGCATGGCGGCCAGGCGACCGAACGCCAGCGTGAGCGCCTTGCGCCGCGCGCCCGCCAGCGGCACGGCGGGGGCCTCCCTCAGAACGGCGCCGCCGAAGCCGTCCGCGACGATCAGGCCGGGCTCCTCCGGCAGGATCTCTCGCGGGAACTCGGGAGCGACCGCAAAGGCGAAGGCGTCGCAGTACGGCTGGTACTCGTGCCACTTCTGATCCGTGCGGAAATCCTCCACGCCGGACTTCACCTCTACGATAAAGATCTGCCCCTTAGGGCCCAGGGCCATCAGGTCGGCGCGGCGGCCGTTCGGCAGGGTGACCTCGGCAAGAGGGGCATAGCCCAGCGCGGTGAGCAGCCGGGCGGCCCCGCGGGTGACCTGGGCGGTGGTCTCCGGCCGACTGACGGAGACGACGGTGACGGCGACGTCCATCCGCACACCCTGTTTCGCCTTCGTTCCCGACGCAAGCGCGGCCGCTCAGCCGAGGCCCATGGCCGCACGCCCGACCGCCCAGATTCCGGCCAGCAGCAGCAGGACCGAGAGCGTTACGTAGACCGCGAACAGGCCCGGGCGGTCCGCCCGCCTGACGGTGTTCAGCCAGGTCACGTACCCGCTGTTGATCGCGGTCCGCAGCGTGGAGACGCCGAGATACAGCGCGACGGCGCCCAGAACGAAGAGGATCGCGCGCAAGCCGGGACTACTCCGCGGCCACCGCGACGCGCGCGCGGTCCTTGAAGTTGATCTCCTGCAGGTAGCGGATGCCGTCCTCGGCGATGTCGTCGCCGACCATGCGGTCGCCCTCCGCGGCGAGCTCCTCCAGATCCACGTACATGGCGTAGAAGCTGCGCGTTCGCTCAGTGATCAGGCCCGCCTTCAGCAGGGTCTTGATGAGGACCCGGAAGACGTTGGTGTCGCTGCGGTAGCGGCGGCTCGGGTCGCGCGCCTTGCGATGGGCGATGATGTCGGCGGTGACCCGCTCCGGGTCCATGCCGAACGCGCCGAACAGCTCGGCCATCTGGTTGGGCGCGCCGCGGTCGAACAGCAGCTTCTGAGCGCAATGCGCGGTCCAGTCCTCCACCAGGTTCCGCTCGGCCTCCGAGAGCTGCGGGATCGTCCGGTCGGCCCAGATCTTCCCGAATTTGTGGTGGAAGGCCTCGTCGGTCATCACCAGCTGGAACAGCTTGCGGGCCAAGGGGTCGCGGTTGTGCCGGAAGCCGTGGGCGAAGGCTCCCATGGCGAGGCCTTCGACCAGCATCTGCATGCCGACGATCTTCTTGTAGACCTCGGGGGCCTCGATGATCTCGATGAGCAGCGCCTTCAGCGCCGCGCCGCATTCCACCGGTCGGCCCCAGCGCGCCTTCACGTACTTGGCGAAGGCGGTCACGTGGCGGGCCTCCTCGCGCGTCTGGTTGGCCGCGTATTCCTGAGCGCCCTGGTCCTTCAGCACATGACAGAGGCTGGCCGAGAGGTTCAGCGCGCCCTGCTCCCCGTGCAGGATGGAGGAGAAGTTGCGCAGCTGCAGGTGGTTGATGAAGCCCACCCGCAGGCGCGGATCGCGGAGGCTCTCGTCCACGTAGGGCAGCCTGAGGAACGGCACCTGATCCTCGGGCATCAACGCCTCGGTCTCGAGGTCGAAGGGCTCGGAGAAGTCGATGTACTTGGGATCAAGCGGGTCCCAGAAGTGGTCGTGGGTCGCGCTGATGATCTTGTCGAACGCCGTGGTGCGGGCGCTATAGCGGTCCAGCTCCAGCATGGACTCGAAGTCGTCCGGCGCCACCGCGCCGTACATGACGTCCTTGGTGATGTTGCCGTCGGCCATCGCAGTCCTCCCGCGCCGGCCCGTCTGCCGCGGGTCTCCTGCGCCGTGGAAGTGTCCGCCTGCCGGCGCTGATCGTCAAACGCTCGTTCTCCCCTGGTGTGAGAAGGCGTCCGCCAGATCGACGAGTGGCGCGCGGCCGCGCCGCCGGGAGCATGCCTCGGGACAAAACAAGACGCCCGCCGGTGGTCCCGGCGGGCGTGAAGTCGATGCTCGATTGGATGTGGGGGCTACTCGGCCGCGATCAGGATCTGCCGGGCCTTGTCCCTGAAGTTGATCTCCTGGAGGTACTTGATCCCCTCCTCGGCGATGTCGTCGCCGACCATCTTGTCGCCCTCGGACTTCAGCTCGTCCATGTCGACATAGACGGCATAGAAGGCCTTGGTCCGGTCGGTGATGATGCCGGCGTTGACCAGCGTCTTCACGAGCACGCGGAAGATGTTGGTGGCCTCCTTCATCTCTTCGCGGCGGGTCTCGTCACTGACCAGCTTGCCCATCTCCTCGATCGCGCGGTTCGGGTCGAGGCCGAATTCCTCGTACAGGCCGACGTTCTGGGTCGGAGCCACAAGATTGAACAGCAGCGTCTGGAAGCAGTGCGCCGCCCACATCTCGATGATCTCGTGTTCCTTCTCCGTCAGGTGCGGGATGGTCCGGTCGGCCCAGATCTTCCCGAACTTGTGGTGGAAGGCCTCGTCGGTCATCACCAGCTGGGTCAGCTTGCGCGCCAGCGGATCGTTGGTTTCATTGAAGATCGTGGCGAAGGCGCCCATGGCCAGGCCTTCCACCAGCATCTGCATACCGATGATCTTCTTGTAGACCTCGGGGCTCCCGATGATCTCGACCAGCAGGTCCTTCAGCACCGGGCCGCATTCCACCGGCCGACCCCAGCGCGCCTTGATGTACTTGGCGAACGCCGTCACGTGGCGGGCTTCTTCACGGGTCTGGTTGGCGGCGTATTCCTGCGCGCCCTGGTCCTTGAGCACGTGGCACAGGCTGGCGGACAGGTTCAGCGCGCCCTGCTCGCCGTGCAGGATCGAAGAGAAGGTCCGCAGCGTCTGGGCGTTGGCGAAGGCGATCCGGCGCTGCTCGGTGCCCAGCACCTCGTTCACGTAGTCGAGCTTCAGCGCGCCGATCATCTTCTCCGGCAGGATCATGGTGTTTTCCATGTCGAACGGCTCGGAGAAGTCGATGTACTTCGGGTCCAGCGGATCCCAGAAGTGGTCGTGCGTGGCGCTGATGATCTTGTCGAAGGCCGTCGAGCGCGCGTTGTAGCGGTCCAGCTCCAGCATGGACTCGAAATCATCCGGCGCCACGGCGTCGTAGATGATGTCCTTAGTGATGTTGCCGTCGGCCATCACGTCTCTCCTCGCCTTGGGCGTTGCTCGCCCTTGTGTTTCGAGCCTCCACCTTGGGTCGCGAACCTCGTTCCGTCAAGGAAAATGACGGAGGCGTCATCTTTAGTGGAGACCCTGTTCGCCCGCCGCCTCGATAGCGTCGATGTCGTCGTCCGACAGCCCGAAGTGATGGCCGATCTCGTGGACCAGCACGTGTGCGACCAGCTCCTCCAGCGTGACCTCCCCGTTCTCCGCCCACTCGTCGAGGATGGGGCGGCGGTAGAGGAAGACCATCGAGGCCTGCGGGCTGGGATCGAACACCGAACGGTGGCCGAGGTCGACGCCGTGGTAGAGGCCGGTCAGCTCGAACACGTCCTCGATCTGCAGCGCCTTGAGCGTCTCTTCGTCGGCGAAGTCGTGGACCTGGAAGACCACGTCTCCGACGAGCCTGCGGAAGCCGTCCGGCAGGGCCTGGAAGGCGGCCTCGGCAAGGGCGGCGATGTCGTCCAGCGAGGGCGCCCTGCCGAACACGGGTGCGTCGTCACTCATCCGGCATCACGATGTGCGGCGCCTCTGGCGGGCGGACCTCGAAGAGGCCGATGTCCAGCGCCCGCTGTGGCTCCACCGGTCGCAGCGGCGCCCGGGCGATGGCCTTGAGCGTCTCGGGATCCAGCGCCTGCTTGCCCTTTCTCGCCTGGCGGGCCTGCGGCGCCTCGATCGGGCGCTCGGCCGTGGCGATCCGCCAATAGCTGACCATGAGACGCCAGGCGGTCCTCGGCGGCTCGGCGGGCGGTTGCGGCCAGCGGCGGCCGTTCTCATACGTCGGCGACACGGGCGCGAGGCGAACAGCTTTCCCGGACTGGACGACGATCTGCTGGGCCAGATTGCAGAAGCGGTTCTCGATCGGCGGCGTGAAGCCGCTGCGCTCGTCCTCAACCTTGCCGCGGTAGGCGTCGAGCGCCGCCTCGCGGCTCGCGAAGGCCGGCCCGACCGGGTCAGTGGTGAAGACCACGGCTTCCTTCGCGGCGGCCCGGGCCTCGCGCTCGCGCGCGGCGCAGGCCAACGGCTGCGATAGCGCGCGCTCCGCGTTGGCGGCCACGGGATAGAGGATCACGGTCATGTCCCTGATCATGCGGCAAAACACGTAAGCACGAAACGGCGGGAGGGAAGGCAAGGCCCGTGCGGCCGAGCTCAACGCGACGTAATCTCCGACGGGGTGATTCGGAGTTCAGGGTGTCCGCAGACCAGCTGATCCTCGCAGCGGCCGCCGGGGCGGTGTCGCTCGCCATCTGCGCCGTCCTTTGGGCGCTGGCTCAGCGACGCCACGCGCAGGCGCGGGTGGAGGAGCTTGCCGAGCGCCTGCACGGCGTCGAAATCCGCGCCGAAGCCGCCCAGGCTTCCGCCGAGGCCTTTGACTCCGCGCTGCTGGCCGTCGAGGACGGCCACGCCATGCTGGCCTCGGGCGAGGAGAGCCTCGCCACCTGCGCGGAGGCGCTGGGCCTCTCAGACGCCGACCCCCAGAGCCTGGTCAACGCCCTGATGCGGGCCGACCCGGACCACACGCGCCGGCTTCGCGCCCTGTTCGAGCGGGGCGAGTCCTGCGCCTTCGAGGTCCAGGGTCCGAACGGCGCGGTGACCGTCGAGGGGCGCGCGGCCGGGGCCCTGGCGTGGCTGCGGCTCTCGGGCGTGATCGGCCAGGACGCCGGCCTGCCCACCGCCCCGCGGTTCGCCGCGTTTCTCGATACCCGCGCCTGCCCCGCGTGGATCGCCGCCGCCGACGGTTCGCCAATCTGGGTCAACGCCGCCTGGCTCAAGGCCGCCGACGCCCAGAACCTTGACGAGGCCGCCGCCCGCGGCGTCGCCTTTGACAAGGCCGCGGACGCCATCGCGTCCGAGGCGGCCAACCTCGGCCAACGCCGCGAGGCCGTGCGCTGGTCAACGGTCGGCGGACGTCGGCGCGCCTTCCGTGTCACCGCCCAGCCGCTGGAAGGCGGCGGCGTGGGCGTCTGGACGGAGGACGTCACCGAGCTCGAGGAGATGCGCGAGGTCCTGAAGCGCAACGTCGAGGCCCACGACGAGACCCTGAACCATATCGCCGAGGCGGTGGCCGTGTTCAGCCAGGGCAAGAAGCTGATCTTCCACAACACCGCCTTCGCGGATCTGTGGGGCCTCGAGCACGCCTGGCTCGGGGAGCAGCCCAGTCACTCGGAGATCCTCGACCGCCTGCGCCAGCGCCGCCGGCTTCCCGAGACCGCCGACTACACCAAGTGGAAAGCCGCGGAGCTGGAACGCTACGAGCAGCTCGGCCCTGCCGCGGACGACCTCTGGAGCCTGCCTGACGGCCGCACCCTGAAGGTGGTCCGCCAGCCGCACCCGATGGGCGGCCTGCTGCTGCTGTTCTCCGACATCACCGGCGAGCTGAAGCTGAAGGCCCAGTACAACGCGCTGATCCAGGTCCAGCAGGCCACGCTCGACAAGCTGAACGACGCGGTGGCCGTGTTCGGCTCCGACGGCCGGCTGCGCCTGCACAACGAGGCCTTCGAGCGCTTCTGGCACATCCGCCCGCAGCAGCTTGAGGCGGCCGGGGACTTCGAGGGCGTCGTCGAGCTCTGCATACCCAAGCTGCACGACATGGGCTTCTGGCGTGAGCTGAAGGGTCGTGTCGCCGATCCTGATCCTACCGCCCGCGCGCCGATGTCCGGTGAGGTGAAGACCTCCGACAGCCGCATCGTGGCCTACCAGTCCCGGCCGTTACCGGACGGCGCCACCCTGATCGCCTTCACCGACGTGACCGACGCTCGCAAGCTGGAGAGCGCGCTTGCGGCCCGCGAAGCCGCGCTCGCCGAGGCCGAGCGCCTGAAGCGCGACTTCGTGGGCAACGTCTCCTACGAGCTGCGCACCCCGCTCACCACAATCATCGGCTATTCCGAATTGCTGGAACGCTCCGGCGACGGCCTCTCGGAGCGCGGCCGGGCGCACGCCGCGGCGGTCAAGTCAGCCGCTACGCAGCTGGCCCGGTCGATCGACGACGTGCTCGATATGGCCCAGATCGACGCCGACGAGATGGCCCTGGACCTGGAGGACATCCGCGTCTCCGACCTGCTGCTGGGCGTCGCCGCCCGGTGGCAGAAGGAGGCCGAGGCCGCCCGCGTCTCGCTGATGGTCGAACCCTCGGGCAACCTCGGCTACATCCGCGGCGACGGCCGCCGGCTGGGCCAGATCCTCGACCACCTGGTGGAGAATGCGCTGGGCCAGACGCCGGCCGACGGCACGGTGACCATCGCGGCCCGCAAGGCGCTGGGCGAGATCCAGCTGCAGGTCTCCGACAGCGGGCGCGGCATCCCCTTCCACGTCCAGGCGCACATCTTCGACCGCTTCATCGGCCGCGAGCGCGGCGGCCCCGGCCTGGGCCTGGCCCTCGTCAAGGCGCTGACCGAGCTGCACGGCGGCTGGGTCGCCCTGGAGAGCGAGCCGGGCGCCGGCGCCACATTCACCTGCCACCTTCCGGAGGAGGCCCACGCCGCCGCCGCCCAGCCGGAGCTCGGCCTGATCAGCTGACGCCCGGGAGGCCCACGTCCCTAGGGCGCCTGGCTACGGAGGGGTCGATCCCTCCAAGGCCACGCCCACGCGACGCACGACCGGGGCCCAACCCTCGCCCGGCCCTTGCCGGACCAGCCGGAGCGACCGGTACCAGGGCATGGCCTCGCCGCTCGCGCCGTAGCGCCATTCCGGACGCTCCGGGATCATCACCAGCCCCGGCCGGCCCAGCGCCCCGGTCAGGTGCGCCAGCGCCGTCTGGACGGTGACCACCACGTCGAGGTTCGCCACCAGCCCTGCGAGGTCCTGGAAGTCGTCGATCTCGGCCGGGGCGAAGGCCCGCAGGGGGGAGGCCAAGCCGGCGTTCACGGCGGCCAGTTCGTCGCTGACGTCGCCGTATTGCAGGCTCACCACCTCCAGGTCCGGGCGGGTCAGCAGCGGCATGAGCGTAGCCAACGGCATGGACCGCGCCGCGGCTCCCGTCGCCTTCAGCCCGCCTCGCCATGAGACGCCCAGCCGCAGCCGCGCCCGCCTCGGCCCCAGGCGGTCGGCCCAGCGCTGGGCGGTCGCCTGCTCCGGGACCAGATAGGGCGCCCCGGGAAACGACGCCCCGGACCTGCGGAAGGCGTACGGAAGGCTGCCCATCGCCACCGTCACCTCACGCCGCTCGAACTCCGCGCCCGCCGGGCCGTCCAGGCCCACGAAGTCGATGCCGGGAAACGAGCTGGCCATCAGCGCCCTCAGCTTCGGGAACACCAGACAGGTCACCCGACCGGCGACAGCGGCGAGGTCCGGCAGCACGCTGGCGAACATCACCTCGTCGCCGACGCCCTGCTCACCCACCACGAGGACGTCGCGACCGGCGAGGTCCTCCACGCGTGGCCGCAGCAGCAGGCGGCGCTCCAGCCCCGGCGACATCTTCCCCCGCTGAACGATGTCTGTCGCGCCGCGCCAGCGTTCCTCATAGTCGTCCCAACCGCCCTCGAAATCTCCGGTCATCAGCCGCAGGTTCGCGCGGCGCCGGCGCGCCTCGAGATGGTCGGGCGCGAGCGCGAGCGCCGCTTCGAGGGCCTCGAGCGCCGGCTCGTACTCTCCCAACGATGTCAGGCTCTGCGCCAGGTCCGAGAGGATGCCGGCCCGCTCGCCGGCTCCGGGGCCGACCCGGGCCAGGGCGGCCCGGTGGCTCTCCGCCGCCTCGTCCGGGCGCCCCAGCTTGAACAGCGCCGCCCCCCGTTGTCGCCAGGCGAGGGCGAGGGCGTCGTTCAGGGCCAGCGCCCGCGCCGCGGCGGCCAGCGCTTCCTCCGGCCGGTCGAGACGGTTCAGCACATGAGCAAGGTTGCTCAGCGCCCCCGCTGGCCTGGGGTCAAGCGCCGCCGCCCGCTCGAAGTGCGGCAGGGCCGGCAGAGGCGCCCCGAGCCGCGCCAGGGCGTTGCCTCGGGCCAGGTGCAGCGCCGGATCGTCCGGCGCCAGCCTCAGCGCCTCGCCATAGCTGTTCGCGGCGTCCGCCAGCCGCCCAAGCCGCAACTGAACGCCGCCAAGCGCCGCCCAGCCGGGGCGGTCCTCAGGCCGAGCCGCCACGTGGCTGGCGAGCGTCTGCGCCGCCTCGGCCAGCCGCCCGGCCTTGGCCTGGGCCAGACCCGCCGCGTAGAGATCCTGGTCCGCTTCGCTCGCCACGGCCCAGCCCTAGCCGTCCGGCCGCGCGCCTACCAGTCAGAAGCCTGCTTGAGGCCCTGCGGACCGGGCGACCTCAGGCGATCATCGCCTTGCCGCCCACCACGTTGGTGACCACGCGACCGATCGCCTCGAACAGCGCCTCCATGGAGACGGGCTTCAGCAGCACGTCGTCGGCCCCGGCCGCCTTGGAACGCATGCGGATGTCGTAGGCGTTATCGGCCGTCACCACGATGATCGGGACGTTCTGCTTGCCGTCTTCGTGGGACCGGATCTCGCGGATGGCGGACATGCCGTCCATGCCGGGCATCCGCACGTCCATCAGGACCAGATCGTAGTCGTGGGCGGCGACCATCCAGAGGCCGGTCTCCGCATCGGGAGCCTCGGCCATGTCGATACCGGAACGCGCGAGCATCGCCCGGATCACCGCCCGGTTCGTCTCGTCGTCGTCCACATACAGTACGCGCATGGAGCCCCCGCTCTTCTTCAGCGATCGGCAGACTAAGGATCAGTGGCTTACCGACTGCTAACGCCGGTGCAGAAAGCGCGTTTGGGCGCCCTCGAGGGCCTCTCGACTCCTCGCGCTAGGTGATCTGCCCGGCTGGGCTCGGCGACGGCGGCGGAGCGGCCACCAGCATGTTCACGGCGCCGATCAGCTCGCCGCCCCTGCCGAAGATCGGCGTCGGCAGCGGGGTGAAGCGCACCCGGCCGCCATCCGGTCGTTCGGCGACGGCGGAGACGCCGCGCACGGGGATCCGCCCCTTGATCGCGACCGCCATCGGGCAGCGATGGTGCGGCAGGAACTCCCCCTGCTCAGTGTACAGCTTCCAGGTCACGCACCATCTGTCGCGCCCGAGTTGCGGCTCGCGACCCGCGAACGCCGCGCAGGCCTTGTTCGCGTAGACCACGACGCCCCGCTCGTCGGTCACGTACGTCGGCGTGTCCACAGCGTCGAGGACCACATGCAGGCCATAGTCCTTGCGCCCAAGGAGGGCGGCCGCGCACGCAAGCGTCTGGTCGTCGATGGCGGGGGCGGTGCTCATGTAGGGGTCCAGTGAACCGGAACCCTCATTTACGGCAAAGGTTCCGCCGCAGCCCGACCTCAGCCCGCCCGGCGCATACTCAGGATCGGCACAGGCGGCTTCAACCACTGACCACGTTGGTCCTTGAACTTGGTCTCGCCGTTGGTCGGCAGCGACAGGATCTTCTCCACCACCGACATGCCCGAGACCACCTGACCGAAGGCTGCGTAACCCAGGTTGTCGCCGGGCTCGCCCGGGTGGGCGTCCAGGTAGGGCTGGTCGCCGACGCAGATGAAGAAGTTGTTCGTCGCCGTGCCCGGAGCGAAGCGGCCGAGCGACAAGGTCCCGTTACGGTGTCTAAGCCCAGTCTTGGTCGTGCTTTCGTGGCGGATCGGCGCAAAGGGCCGGACCTTGGCGCCGGGGGCGCCCACGATCGTGCCATCCTTCGGAAGGCCCGGGGTTCGCGCGGCCCGGAAGAAGGTCCCGTCGTCATACGCCTTGGCGTCGACGTAGCGCAGGAAGTTGGCCGACGTCAGTGGCGCCTTCTGCGGCTCCAGCTCGACCACGACGGTCCCGCGGCCGGTCCTGATCACCACCCGCGGTTTGGCTGGCGCGGCGAGGACCATGCCAGGCGAGAGGACCGCGAGGCCGAGGCCTGCCACCAGGCCCCGACGTTCAAAGCCGCCGCCGCTGCTCATCGACGCCGCTCCAATGGCTCAGGCCGGCCGGTACATGGCGCAGAGCTTGTTGCCGTCCGGGTCGCGCAGGTAGGCCAGATACATCCGGCCGGTGGGCCCTTCCCGGTACCCCGGGGGCTCCTCGATCGAAGCGCCGCCGTTGGCCACGCCCGCAGCGTGCCAGGCGTCGGCCTGCTCGGAGGACTCACAGCGGAAGCCGATGGTCGCCCCGTTGGCGCAGGTGGCCGCCTCCCCGTCGATCGGCAGGGAGGCCGAGAACACACCGGTGGGTGAACGCCAGAAGATCCGGTGGCGGTCGACGAAGCCCGGCTTCACGCCCAGCGCTCCGAGGGTCGCGTCGTAGAACGCCTTGGCGCGGTCGAGATCGTTGGTACCGACCATCACGTGAGAGAACATGCGTTTCCCCTTGCCGACAATTCTGCGGGCCGCTCCCCGCCTTGAGGTGTCTTTAGTGCTGGCTCTCCGGCATCCGCACCACCAGCCCGTCCAGTTCGTCACTCACCTTGATCTGGCAGCTCAGGCGGGAGTTGTCCTCGACGCTTTCGGCGAAGTCGAGCATCGACTCCTCCATGGCCGACTTCGTCCCGGTCTTGGTCTGCCAGTTCGGATCCACATAGACGTGGCAGGTGGCGCAGGCGCAGGCGCCGCCGCAGTCGGCGTCGATGCCCGGAATGTTGTTCTTCACCGCGCCTTCCATCACCGTGAGGCCCGGCTTCACGTCCACGACGTGCTCGGTCCCGTCGTGCTCGATGTAGGTGATCTTGGCCATCGGTGATCCTGCCCTCGTACGCGCCGCCCTTGATGAGCCTAGGCGGCGACCTCTTTCATGGAAACGGCCGGGTCGGCAAGTTTCGCCTTGTTGACCGGCTTGCGGTTGAGGATGAGCTGGCGGCCCATCATGAACTCCGGCGGGGCGTTGATCGCCTCCACCGACTGCACCTGATCGCCCCTCAGGTGGAAGACGGCGAACTTGCCGGCGGCCGGGTCACCGCGCACCAGGATTTCGTCCACGTCGAACGCGTAGCCTGCGATCTGAAGCTTCAGGTCGTACTGGTCCGACCACTGCCAGGGGCACTCGCCCGCGGGCGGGGCGCGGCCGACGATCGCGCTGGCGGCCTGCTTGGCCTGTTCCAGGGCGTTGGGCACGCTCTCCATCCGGAACATGCGGCCGTAGATCGGCATCGGCCGGTGGGCCACGTCGCCGATTGCGAACACGTCCGGGTCCGAGGTGCGGGCCTCCAGGTCGACGACCACGCCACGCGCCGTCTCCAGCCCGCAGTCGGTAGCGATCTCGTCGTTGGGCGCCGCGCCCACGCCCACGACGACCGCATCGCAGGCGACGGTGCGGCCGTCAGCCAGCGTCACGCCAGTCACACGGCCGGCCTCGCCCGCGAAGCCCACCACGCTGCAGCCAAGCTCGAAAGTCACCCCGTGCCGCTCGTGGTAGCCCTGGAAGAAGTCGGAGAGCGTCTTGCAGGCGACGCGCGCCAGGATCCGGTCCTCACGCTCGAGAACCACGACCTGGGCGCCCAGGGCGCGGCCCGACGCCGCCACCTCCAGGCCGATGTAGCCGCCGCCGACCACCGCCAGCGTCTTGCCGGGCCCCACCGCCTCCTTGAGCTGCTCGGCGTCCGCCGCGGTGCGCAGGAACATCACCCCTGCCAGCTCCGCGCCCGGGATCGGCAGGGCGATGGCGCGCGCGCCAGTGGCCAGGATCAGGCGGTCGTAGGTGACGGTGGTCCCATCGGAGAGTTCCACCGACTTCGGGCCACGCACGATCTTGGTCGCCCGGACGTGCGGACGGAAGTCGATCTTCGCCTCCGCGTAGAATTCCAGGGGCTTCAGGGCCAGGGCGTCGGCGTCGGCTTCGCCCTTCAGCCAGGCCTTGGAAAGCGGCGGCCGTTGGTAGGGCGGGATTGGTTCGTCGCCCACCAGGGTGATCGGGCCGTCGTGGCCATACTGGCGCAGCAGCGCGGCGGCCGTGCCGCCGGCGTGCCCCGCCCCGATGATCACCACATGCGCGCCCTGGCCGCTCATTCGTTTTCGATGCCCAAAAGTGACGCCCGCGTCAACTTGAGTGTGCCCAGCTGGCGCGTCGCCGGCCAGACCTCTTGGAGCCACGGAAGACATGGACGCCACGGAAGGCCAGCGCCCGTCGCACGTCCATGACGCCCTTCCGCCTGGTCCGCGTACGCCCGCGGTCTCGTGCCGGGCTCAACTGGCCTTCTGCTGGGCGATCCAGGTGTCGACACTACGATCGAGGACCGACAGCGGCACCGACCCCGCGCCCACCAGCAGGTCATGGAAGCCCTTGATGTCGAACTTCGGCCCCAGCGCCTTCTCCGCCCGGGCACGCAGCTCGACGATGCGGATCATGCCGATCTTGTAGCCCGTGGCCTGGCCCGGAAGGGTGATGTAGCGGCGGACTTCGGAGCGGGCCTTGTCCTGGCTCGCGTGGGCGGTGGCGATCATGTACCGGACCGCCTCGTCCTCGCTCCAGCCCTTCGCGTGGATCCCGGTGTCGACGACCAGGCGGGCGGCGCGGAACAGCTCCGCATCCAGCCGCATGAAGTCGGCGGCGACGTCGGGATAGACGCCCATCTCCTTGCACAGCGCCTCGGTATAGAGCGCCCAGCCCTCGCCGAAGGCCACATAGCGATAGGCCGCCCGGAACTTGGGCTGGCCGGGCTGGCGCACCTGGATGTCGCCTTGCATCACGTGGCCCGGCACGGCTTCGTGGCACATCAGCGAGTACATGTCGGCGGGGTCGTCGGTGGAGCCCAGCATGTGGATGTAGACCCGGCCCGGGCGCCGCCCATCGGGGCTGGGGCCGGCCGCATGCGCGGCGCCGCCGGCCACCTCGCTGAACGAGGGTTCGCGGATCACCTCCATGCGATGGGCTGGCACGAGGCCGAACCAGCCGGGGACCTTCTCCCGCACCTGGGCCACGAAGGCGTTGGCCTGGCGCAGGTACTCTGCGCGGTTCTGGTCAGTCCAGGGGACCGGCGGGGCCACCCGCTCGCGCTCGGCATAGAAGGCCGCAGCGTTTGCAAAGCCGGCCTTGACGGCCAGTGCGTCCTGCTCCGCCTGGATGCGCCTGACCTCGGAGCGGCCCAGCTGGTGCACCTGCTCGGCCGTGAGGTCGGTGGTGGTGTTGAGCTTCAGGGCCGCGGCGTACCACCCGGAGCCGCCTGGCAGCGTCACAGCGCCGGTCTTGCCGGACGGCGCCTTGGCCATGTCGCCCTCGGCCCAGGCCACGACGCGCTGGTAGGCGGGCTTCAGGCCAGCGACCGCGGCACGGGTGTCGGAGAGCAGGGCTTCGACCTCCTGCGGCGTCACGGCGCCGGCCTGCTGCAGCTTGCCGACCTTGGCCTTGGCGTCGGTCCACAGCGGCGAGTCCGGCCCAGCGGCGTCGAACGGCTGGCCGGCGATCATCTGGCGGCTACCGGAGATGATCCTCTCATATTGGAAGCGCGGCGCTCGGATGCCCTGGGCCGCCGCGCGGCGGGTCTCGGCGATGCTCTGGTCGAGCGCCGCCGGCATGGCGCGAAGGCGAGCGTTGTAGGCTCGCATGTCGTCGGCGCTTTCCACATTGTGGGTGTTGATCAGGAAGTCCGGCAGGCCGGCATGCGCCGAGTAGAGGAACGAGTAGAACGGCGGCGTGAAGCGTCGGTGCTTGTAGGCCAGCTCCGCCCGTTCGAGCTCCAGGGCCCACATGTCGTAGTAGGACTGATCCCGAGGCGAGAGCTTCCCCCGGTGGAACTGCGCCTTCAGCCGCCCGACGCTGCCCCGCCGCCACTCCAGGAGCCGCAGCTGGCCCTGCTCCGAGACATCGTCCAGCCGATCCATGTGGTCCTTGCGGCCCAGCCGGGTGGCGAGCTGCGGCCGCATGGCGATTTCCTGCTCGAACTCCGCGTCCAGGAACGCCTTCAGCCGGGCGTCTCCGGCTTGCGAGGGAGCCTGGGCCAGCGCCGCCGGCGGCGCGGCTATGCCGCCCAGCGCCAGGACCGCTGCGAGCGCGATCGCCTTCATCGTCCTTGCTCCCCCCTCGCTCGGAATCAGGTGACCCGGTCGGCAAGCATCTTCTTGACCTCGGCGATCGCCTTGGCCGGGTTCAGGCCCTTCGGGCAGACCTGGGCGCAGTTCATGATCGTGTGGCAGCGGTAGAGCTTGAACGGATCTTCCAAGTCGTCGAGCCGGTCGCCCGTGGCCTCGTCGCGGCTGTCGATGATCCAGCGGTAGGCGTGCAGCAAGGCGGCCGGGCCAAGGTACTTCTCCTGGTTCCACCAGTAGCTGGGGCAGCTGGTCGAGCAGCAGGCGCAGAGGATGCACTCGTAGAGCCCGTCCAGCTTCTCGCGGTCCTCGGGGCTCTGCTTCCACTCCGTCTGCGGCTCGGGCGTCTCGGTGTGCAGCCAGGGCTCGATCGAGGCGTACTGGGCATAGAACAGGGTCAGGTCCGGGACCAGGTCCTTGACCACCGGCATGTGCGGCAGGGGGCTGACCTGACAGTCCTTGCCCGGGACCTCTTCCCAGCCGTGGGTGCAGGCCAGGGTGTTGCGGCCGCCGATGTTCATGGCGCAGGAGCCGCAGACGCCTTCCCGGCACGACCGGCGGAACGCCAGCGTCGGATCCATGGTGTTCTTGATGTGGATCAGGACGTCCAGGACCATCGGTCCGCAGGCCTCCACGTCCACCTCATAGGTGTCCCAGCGGGGGTTCTCGGACCCTTCAGGGTCGTAGCGGTAGACGCGGAAGGTCTTGGTGCGGCCGGCGCCGGCCGGAGCCGGGAAGTGGCGGCCCTTGGTGACGCGGGAGTTCTTCGGAAGGGTGAGTTGAACCATGGGGCGGTTCCCTAAGCGTGAGACGGCTGCACGGCCTTGCGGCCGAGAATAACGACCCCGTGGTGGCCGTCGTGGTCGGTGTGGATCATCTTCATCTCCTCGATCCCGGCGAGGTTGAGGAGACGCACGATCTCGCTGAGATCGTAGGGGTACATCAGGATGATGCCCGGCGGGTGGGCGTCTATCCACTTACGGCGGATGCGGTCCCGGAACAGGCGCCGCCACCCGGTTGGCTCGGGCCAAATGTTGCGCGGCTCGAACCAGATGGTGATCTGCAGGCTTACGGCGCCGCCGGGCGCCAGCTTAGAGAGCAGTTCCTCCAGGATCGGCAGCCCGCGTATGGGCTCGATGTGCTGGAAGACAATGAACGAGTTGATCCAGTCGAACGGCCCCTGCGGGATCCGGTCGGTGTAGGTCGCCAGACCGCCGCGCTTGCGCGCCAGGGCGAGCATGCCGGGCGAGACGTCCACGCCCACGACCTCCTGGGCGTAGTCGGTCATCGCCTCCGTCAGGCGCCCCGCGCCGCAGCCGAAGTCCAGCGCCCGTCCCGCGGGCGGGGAGCCGGTGGCGTCCGCCAGCCAGGCGGCGACCTGGGCGATATACTGCCGGCCGCTGGCGTAGAACCCCTCGACGCCCTCCGGCGTGATGGTCTCGGTGCGCATGTCCGGGCTGCTGAGCACGGCCCAGTAGGGCTGGGTCTCGCCCAGCGCCCGCCAGTCAGCGTCCGTGTCGCGCTCCGCCCGGACCGACATGCTCAGTACACCCGGGCCTTCGGCGGGATGTAAGCGATGTCGTTCGTCATCGTGAAGTTGTGCACAGGCCGGTAGTCGATCTTCACCTTGCCCGAACGATCGTCGAACCAGGTCAGCGTGTGCTTCATCCAGGCGGCGTCGTCGCGGTCCGGGAAGTCCTCGTGGGCGTGCGCGCCACGGCTCTCGGTCCGGTTTGCAGCGCCGTTGACGGTGACCACCGCCTGGCCCACGAGGTTGTCGAACTCCAGGGTCTCCATCAGGTCGGTGTTCCAGATCATCCCGCGGTCCGTGACGGCGATCTGGTTGCGCTTCGCGTGCAACTGGGCCATCCGCTCAACGCCCGACGTGAGGCTGACCGAGGTGCGGAACACCGCGGCCTCTTCCTGCATGGCCCGCTGCATCTCCAGACGCAGGGAAGCCGTGGGGATCGAGCCCGAGGCGTGCCGCAGGCGGTCGAAGCGGGCCAGGTGGCTCTCGGTATGGTGCGGCTTCAGCTCAGGCTGGCTTGCGCCGGCCTTGATCGTGTCCGCCGCCCGGAGCGCGGCGGAGCGGCCGAACACCACCAAGTCGATCAGGCTGTTCGAGCCCAGGCGGTTGGCGCCGTGCACCGAGACGCAGGCCGCTTCCCCCACGGCCATCAGGCCCGGCACCACCTGGTCCGGGTTCTTGCCGGCCTTGGTGACGACCTCCGAGTAGAAGTTCGTGGGGATGCCGCCCATGTTGTAGTGGACCGTCGGCAGGACCGGGATCGGCTCCTTGGTCACGTCCACGCCCGCGAAGATCTTGGCGCTCTCCGAAATCCCCGGCAGCCGCTCGGCCAGGACCGCCGGGTCCAGGTGGTCGAGGTGCAGGAAGATGTGGTCCTTGTTCGGGCCCACCCCGCGACCTTCGCGGATCTCGATGGTCATGGCCCGGCTGACCATGTCGCGCGGTGCGAGGTCCTTCACGGTGGGCGCATAGCGCTCCATGAACCGCTCGCCTTCCGAATTGGTCAGATAGCCGCCTTCACCTCGGGCGCCCTCGGTGATCAGGCAGCCTGCGCCGTAGATGCCGGTCGGGTGGAACTGCACGAACTCCATGTCCTGCAGCGGCAGGCCGGCGCGCAGCACCATGGCGTTGCCGTCTCCGGTGCAGGTGTGGGCGCTGGTGCAGGAGAAGTAGGCGCGGCCGTAGCCGCCGGTCGCCAGGATCACCAGCTGCGCCTGGAACCGGTGCAGGGTGCCGTCATCCAGCTTCCAGGCGGTGACGCCGCGGCAGACGCCCTCGTCCATGATCAAGTCGAGGGCGAAATACTCGATGAAGAACTCGGTGTCGTTGGCCAGCGACTGCCCGTACATCGTGTGCAGCATGGCGTGGCCGGTGCGGTCGGCCGCCGCGCAGGTGCGCTGGATCGGGGCCTCGCCGAAGTTGCGGGTCATCCCGCCGAAGGCCCGCTGATAGATCTTGCCATCGGCGGTGCGGGAGAATGGCACGCCCCAGTGCTCCAGCTCGTACACAGCGGCCGGCGCATTGCGGCAGAGGTACTCGATGGCGTCCTGGTCGCCCAGCCAGTCCGACCCCTTGACGGTGTCGTACATGTGCCAGCGCCAGTCGTCCTCGCCCATGTTGCCCAGCGAGGCGGAGATGCCGCCCTGGGCTGCCACAGTGTGCGAGCGGGTCGGGAAGACCTTGGTCACGCAGGCCGTCTTCAGGCCCGCCTGCGCGCAACCGAGCGCCGCCCGCAGGCCGGAGCCGCCGGCGCCGACGACGACGACGTCGAACTTGTGATCGATGAATTCGTAGGCCGCCATGGCTTCAGTAGACTCCGCCGCCGAAGGCGACTTTCAGGATGGAGAACACCGCCAGCGCGCCGGCAAGGCCGCAGACGAAGACGTTGAGGAGCAGCAGGCCGGCCTTGGAGAGCGTCTTGTGGATGTAGTCTTCCACGACGACCCGCATGCCCGCGTGCATGTGCCAGAAGCCGATCGCGAACAGCAGCACCAGCAGGGTGGCGTTCACGGGCCGCGCGATCCAGCCGACCGCGAACGCATAGTCGCCAGCGGCCAGGCGGAGCGCCGCGAACACGCCCCAGAGACACAGCGGAACCAGCGCGACGGCGCTGACGCGCTCGGCGATCCAGGCGCCCACGCCGTGCTTTGCGGCGCCGAGGCCCCGGGCCCGGGAGAGCGGGGTGCGATAGCTGGCCATCAGAGCGCTCCCGTCATGCCGGCGATCACCCAGACCGCCACCGTCGCCGTCAGGGTGAAGGCGAAGACCAGGACGGACGAGGCGTTGGCGCTCTTGACGTCCAGCCCGTGGCCCAGGTCCCAGACCACGTGGCGGACGCCGTTGGACAGGTGGAAGAACAACGACAGCGTCATGCCGAACAGGACGAACTTGCCCAGCGGCGACCCCAGCACCGCCTTGAAGGTGGCGTAGGCCTCAGGTCCGCTGGCCAGCGAGACCGCCCACGCGGCCGCGATCAGCGCCCCCAGGTAGAGACCGACGCCCGTCACCCGATTGAGGATCGAGGTGAGCATGGTGATGTGCCATCGCCAAACCGTGAGGAAGGGCGACATGGGCAGCTCGCGTGGAGCCCGTTTGGCGTCGGTCATCGTCTCGCCGCTCGCTCTGTGTAATGGAAGCGGCCTCGCTTTTAAGCCGCCCCGGAATGCTGTCAACGAAGCGACCCGAACAGGACGGGCCACCTTCGCATCGGCCGAATCCTGTGTCTTTCCGGTCGCTTCGCAATGCGTGATTGCTGTAGTGATCCTTCGCGAAAGACGAAGGATCATGCGCTTCGACCTGACCGACCTGCGCCTCTTTTGCGAAGTTGTCGACGCCGGCTCCATCACCGCCGGCGCGGAGCGCTGCGCGCTGGCCCTCGCCGCCGCATCGACCCGGATCCGCGGCATGGAGGAGAGCCTGGGGGCGCCGCTGCTCTCGCGCTCCCGCCAGGGGGTGACGCCCACCCCCGCGGGCCGGATGCTGCTGAAGCACGCCCGCGGCATCCTCGACCAGAGCGCCCGCATGCGCGAGGACCTGGGCGCCTATGCGGGCGGCCTGTCCGGCGAGGTCCGGGTGCTGGCCAACACCAATGCGCTTACCGAATTCCTCCCGGAGGCGCTGTCGTCCTTCCTGGCCACCCACCCCCACGTCAGCGTCGATCTGGAGGAGCGGCTCTCGGACGAAATCGTGGGCCTCATCGCCGAAGGCGTCGGCGACGTGGGAATCGTGGCCGGCACGGTCGAGGTCGGCGCGCTGCAGACTTATCCCTTCCGCTCCGACCGTTTCGTCGTGGTGACCGCCCAGGACCATCCGCTCGCACGACGACAGGCCGTGAGTTTCGGCGAGGTGCTGGACTACGACTTCATCGGCCTGGAGCGATCAAGCTCGCTCCAACGCTTCCTGTCCGCCAAGGCAGCTCGTGAAGGCCGGCCCTTGAAGCTCCGCGTGCAGCTCCGCAGCTTCGACGCGGTCTGCCGGCTGGTCGAATGCGGCGTCGGCGTGGGCGTGGTGCCGCAGACCACAGCTGGTCGGGCCGCCAAGACCATGCAGCTGGCGATCGTCGACCTTGCCGACGAGTGGGCCGTCCGCGACCTGAACATCGTCGTCCGCTCAATGGACGAACTTCGGCCGTACGCCCGCGACCTGGTGGAGAGCCTGCGGACCTAGCGATCCGCCAGCCAGTCGGCGGAGCGCATCTCCTGGAGGCGGGACGCGGTGCGTTCGAATTCGAAGGCGCCGTCCCCGGCCGGATAGAGCTGGGTCGGCTCGGCCTCGGCCAGCACGATCAGCCGGGTCTTCGCCTCGTAGAGAGCGTCGATCAGGATGACGAACCGGCGGGCCTCCTCGCGTCGGTTTGCGGTGAGCTTCGGCACGTCCTCCAGGAAGACGGTGTGGAAGCGCGCCGCCAGCGCCACGTAGTCGTTCGGCCCGAGCGCCACCGAGCAGAGGCTGGCGAAAGCCGACCGGACCATGCCGCCAGCCGCCCGCGGCAGCGTGATGCGCCGGCCTAGCACCTCCAGCTCCGCGCCGCTTTCCGCCTCAGCCCCAAGCATCTCGCTCCAGAGCGTGTCGAAGGACCGCCGGTTGTCCGGGTCGTTCGGCGAAAACCAGGTGCCCGCCGCCCGCAGCCGGTCCAGGCGGTAGTCGTGGGCGCCCGCCACCTCGACCACGTCCACCCGGCTTTTCAGCAGGTCGATGAACGGCAGGAACAGCTGGCGGTTGATGCCGTCCTTGTAGAGCTCGTCGGGCTGGCGGTTCGAGGTGGCCACCAGGGTCACTCCGCGGGCGAACAGCGCCTCGAACAGCCGACCGAGGATCATGGCGTCGGCGATGTCGGTGACCTGAAATTCGTCGAAGCACAGGAGCCGCGCCTGCTCGGCGACCACGTCGGCCACGGGCGCGATCGGGTCGTCGCCTTTCGACTGCCCGAACCGGGCCTTGCGAGCCGCGGTGTCGCCCTTGCGCCAGGCGTCGATCAACCGGTGGACCTCGCCCATGAACACATGGAAGTGGGTCCGACGCTTCTTCTCCACCTGAGCGGTTTCGAAGAACAGGTCCATGAGCATGGACTTTCCGCGCCCGACCGGCCCGACGAGGTACACGCCGCGCAGGCTCTCAGGCCGGCGGAACAGCGCCTTCAGGCGGCTCGACGGCTGCGCGAAGGCAAGGTCGGACTCCAGCCGGGACAGGGCGTCGAGACCCTTCGTCTGGGCCGGATCGGGCCGGATCTCGCCCGCGGCCACGCGGGCTTGGTAGGCGGCGGCAAGGGTGTCGGCCATCTTCCTCCGCCTATCGGTGCGCGGCCTCAGACGCAAGGAACAGGCCTGCGCCCGGCGGGTTGATCAGGTCGACAAGAAGGAGACCTTCCATGGCCGAAGACCCCCGCACCTACCAGCCCAGCACCACCTCGGTGAACCGCGCCCGGATCCAGGGCGGCGGCGTGGGCCAGCAGGACATGGACATGCAGCAGGACCCCGACCGGGTCACCGACGCCACCGAGCCGCAGCGCACCGAAGGCTGGGACAACGACCCGGCCGGCACCGGCGACGACCGCGGCCAAGCGTCCAGCGACATGGGCGCGGGCGCGGTGAGCCAGGGCGGCGCCAACACGATTGGCGGCTCGGATCACGAGCCCCGCAGCTTCAGCCGTTCCGACGCGGCGGAGGAGACCATTGCGGCGGCAGGCGGGGGTGGCGACCCCCAGGCTGACGGCGCCGACGCGACAGCCCAGGCGGGCGGCGGCGCCGATGACGATGAAGACGGCGGCGGCGAGCGCCGCGACTACATGGGCCTCGACCCCAACCTAGGCCGCAACGAGGCCGGCATCCGCGAGGCGGGTGACCTCGGAGCGGGCACCCCGCCCAACGTGGACATCCACAACATCGGCCAGGGCGACCACCCCGAGCAGGAGTGGGGGGAGCCGGCTGGCGAGGGCGCGGTGTTCTCCCAGACCAACACCAACCGCGAGGGCCGCACCGGACTCGAACGCGGCCAGGGCGCCAAGACCCGCGCCTTCAACAAGGACCAGTTCAGCCGCCGCACCTGATGCGGGACTGGCCTCCTTCTCCCCTGTGGGGGAAGGAGGCCTCCCGTGGCGCCCCTACCCCATGGTTGGGATTACGAACGCGCTGTCCTCGACCGCGCCTTCCGGCCAGCGGGCGGTGATGGTCTTCACCTTGGTGTAGAACCGCACGCCTTCCATGCCGTGCTGGTTGACGTCGCCGAACGCCGAGCGCTTCCAGCCGCCGAAGGTGTGGTAGGCGACGGGCACCGGGATCGGCACGTTGATCCCCACCATCCCGACGTTGACCCGCTGGGCGAACTCGCGCGCGGCGCGGCCGTTGCGGGTGAAGATCGCCACTCCGTTGCCGTACTGGTGCTCCGACGGCAGGGCGAGCGCCTCCTCGAAGGTCTCGGCCCGCAAGATCTGCAGGACCGGCCCGAAGATCTCCTCCTGGTAGGTCCGCATCGTCGGCTTCACGTGATCGAACAGGGTTGGGCCGATGAAGAAGCCTTTCTCATAGCCCTGCAGCTTGAAGTCGCGTCCGTCGACCACGAGCTCGGCGCCCTCGTCGACGCCTAGCTGGATGTAGTCGGTGACCCGCTTCTTGTGGGCCTCGGAGACGACGGGGCCGTATTGGGCCGCCGCGTCCGTGGAGACGCCGACCTTCAGCGTCTCGAGTTCGGCAAGCACCCGCTCGCGCACCTCGTCGGCGGTGGCCTTGCCGACCGGCACCACCACCGGCAGGGCCATGCAGCGCTCCCCGGCGGAGCCGTAGGCGGCGCCGATGATGTCCTTGGTCGCCTGCTCGAGGTCGGCGTCGGGCATGATGATGCCGTGGTTCTTGGCCCCGCCCATGGCCTGCACGCGCTTCCCGTTGGCCGTGCCGCGGGCATAGACGTACTGCGCGATGTCCGAGGAACCCACAAAGCTGACAGCCTTGATGTCTGGATGGTCGAGGATGGCGTCGACGGCCGTCTTGTCCCCGTGCACCACGTTCAGCACGCCCTTCGGCGCACCGGCTTCCATCATCAGCTCGGCAAGGCGGATCGGGACCGACGGGTCCTTCTCCGAAGGCTTCAGGACGAAAGTGTTGCCCACGGCGATGGCGATGCCGAACATCCACATCGGGATCATGCCGGGGAAGTTGAACGGAGTGATGCCGGCGGCGACGCCGAGCGGCTGGCGCATGGAATAGACGTCGATGCCCGGCCCGGCGCCTTCGGTGTATTCGCCCTTCAGCGCGTGCGGGATGCCGCAGGCGAACTCGATCACCTCAAGGCCGCGCTGGATGTCGCCCTTGGAGTCCGCGATGACCTTGCCGTGCTCTGACGACAGCAGCTCGGCCAGCTCGTCCATGCGAGCTTCCACCAGCCGCTTGAACTCGAACAAAACGCGCGCACGCCGTTGCGGATTGACGAGGGCCCAGGTCTGCTGGGCGCGCACGGCGGATGCGACGGCGGCGTCGACCTCGGCCGCGGTGGCAAGGCCGACGCGAGCCTGAACCTCGCCTGTGTTCGGATTGAAGACCTCGCCGAAGCGGCCGGAACTGGAGGCGACGGACGCACCGTCGATGAAGTGGGTGATGTCACGCATGGCCGCGTTTTAGGCGCTCCCTCCGGCGCTCGCCAGCGGAAGTCGCGCCCGCGAGGGGGCTGGCGAGAGCCGGCGACGGGGAGCGCTTGCTCCCGGTCGGTCCCGCGTCGCATCCTGGGGCATGAGCGTCGCTTCGCCCGCCCCGGCCGTCGCCGCCCCCCGGGGGCGCGACCACATCGTCGACATGCTGATCGCCGAGCGCGCGCCGAGGCTCTCCTCGTCGGCCGCCTGGCCGATGCTGCGGCCGCTGCTGTACAGCTTCCTCGACTACGCCAAGGCGCGCCGGATGGCCGACGCCATCGCCTCTCAGCCCGGGCGCCAGGCGATGGACCACATCTCCCGCCTGCTCTCGCTCCGCACCGAGGCCTCGGGACTGGACAGGATCCCGCGCACCGGCCGGCTGATCGTGGTCTGTAATCATCCAACCGGGATCGCGGACGGCATCGCCGTCTACGACCAGCTGAAGGCGATCAGGCCGGACCTCTGCTTCTACGCCAATTCCGACGCCCATCGGGTATCTCCCCGGCTGGACGAGGTGCTCATCCCGGTAGAGTGGGTGGAGGCCAAGCGCACCCGTGACCGGACCCGGCTGACCCTGCAACTCACGAAGACCGCGCTGGAGGCGGAACGCTGCCTGGTGATCTTCCCGGCCGGTCGGCTCGCACGGCGCCAGCCTGACGGCCGACTCGCGGACCCGGCCTGGGCGCCCAGCGCGGTCTCCATCGCACGCAAGTACGAGGCCTTTGTGCTACCGATCCACGTGGCGGGCCCCTGGTCGACACTGTTCCACCTGTTCAACCGCTTCTCGCCCGAGCTGCGGGACATCACCCTCTTCCATGAGCTGCTCAACAAGCAGGGCCGCGCCTTCAACCTGACGGTAGGGCGGGCGATCGCGCCCGATGCTCTTTGCGGCGAGCCGGTGGAGGTCACACTTCGCCTCAAACATTACGTTGAGCACGCGCTCGCGACCTCTCCGGACGAGGCGTTCACATGATCGCGTCGGCCGAAGGGCACTTCCGACTCCCGGACGAGGCGGCCACGGCGCATCTTGGGGCGGCGATCGGGCAGGCGCTCGCGCCGGGCGAGGCCATCTGCCTTTGGGGACCGCTGGGGGCGGGGAAGTCGACCCTCGCCCGGGCGCTTGTGCGGGCCCTGACCACGCCCGAGGAGGACGTCCCCTCGCCGACCTTCACCCTGGTGCAGTTCTACGAAGGGGCGCGTCTGAAAGTCGCCCACTTCGACCTCTATCGCCTCTCGTCTGCGGACGAGGCCTATGAGATCGGTCTGGACGAGGCGCTTGAGGACGGGGCCGCAGTGATCGAATGGCCGGAACGGCTCGAGGGCCGCCTTCCGCCGGACCGACTCGATGTAGAGATTGCGCTTTCCGAAGGTGGCGGCGAACGGCGCGTGCGGCTGATCCCGCACGGCGCGTGGGAAGGACGAGGGGTTGAATTCCGACCGTGAGGCCCTGAAGGCCGAGTTCCTGAAGCAGACGGGCCTCGATGGCGCGCGCCGCGTGCCGCTGACCGGCGATGCGTCCACGCGCCGGTACGAACGTCTCTACCGCGGCGACGGCGTGAGCCTGATCTTCATGGACCAGCCGCCGTCGCTGGAGACCGCGCCCTGCCCGCCCGGCGCTAGCCCTGAGGAGCGGGCTGCAGCGGGCTACAACGCCCTGGCCCGCCTCGCAGCGGGGAGGGTGGATGCGTTCGTGGCGACCGCGGGCTGGCTGCACGCCAACGGGCTCTCTGCGCCCGCTGTCATCGCCCACGACGCCCCCGCCGGGCTGGCGGTTCTGGAAGACCTGGGCGACGACCTGTTCGCCCGGCTGATCGAGCAGGGCCAGGACGAAGCGGCCCTCTACGACGATGCGATCGCCGCGCTTGTGCACCTGCACGAGATCACGCCGCCGGACGTGCTTGTAGAGGGCGGCATCAGCTGGCCGCTGCTCACCTACGACGAGGTGGCCCTTCGGACCGCCGACGCCATCTTCATCGAGTGGCTGCCGAAGTTCCGCCCGGAGATCGCTTTCGATGCGGACGCGGCGGCCGAGTGGGACGCGGTCTGGGCGCCGATCCGCCGGCGTGGCGCGGAGGGCGCGAGCGTCTTCTGCCACCGTGACTACCACGCTGAAAACCTGATCTGGATGCCGCAGCGCCAGGGCCCGGAGCGCGTGGGCCTGCTGGACTTCCAGGATGCGCTTCGGGCCCACCCCGCCTGGGACCTGTCGATGCTGCTGCACGACGCCCGCCGGGACATCTTGCCAGCCTGCGAGATGCGGGCGCTGGACCTCTATTTCCGGCTTCGGCCGCACGTCGACCGGGCGCAGTTGATGGCCGACTTCCATGCGCTCGGCGCGCTCAACGTGGTCCGCATCATCGGCATCTTCGCCCGCCTGGTGATCCGAGACGGCAAGCCCCGGTATGCGGCCATGCTGCCCAGGCTGTGGGGTTATCTTGACCGCTGCCTCGCTGACCCGGACCTCGCCCCGGTGCGCCAATGGCTAGATCGGCACGTGCCCCTGGAAGCCCGCAAGTGACCGGCCCCTCCACCGCGATGGTGCTGGCTGCCGGAATCGGCACCCGCATGCGCCCGCTGACCGACACCCGACCCAAGGCGCTGGTCGAGGTGGGCGGTCGCGCGCTTATCGACCGCGTGCTCGACGAGCTCGCGGCGGCGGGAGTCACCCGCGCCGTCGTGAACGTCCACCACTTCGCCGACCAGATGGAGGCGCACCTGGCGCGCCGCACGGATCTGGAGGTGCTCATCTCGGACGAGCGCGCCGAGCTGCTGGACTCCGGCGGGGGTATCCAGAACGCGCGGGACAAGCTGGGTGACGACCCGATCTTCGTGGCCAACATCGACTCGCTCTGGCTGGCGAACGGCGAGCCACCACTGGAGACCCTGAAGCGGACGTGGGATCCGGCCCGGATGGACATCCTCCTGTTGCTGGTGGCGCGCGGGAACGGCATCGGGTTCGAAGGACCGAACGGCTTTTTCATGGATGACGACGGGCGGCTCACCCACTCGGTGCTGCCGCGCCCGCCCACGCCCTTCGCCAACACCGGCTTCGGGATCCTGAAGCCGCAGGTGCTCGACGCTTCCCCTAAGACCGGACCCTTCTCCGTCCTGCCCGTCTGGCACAGGCTGCAGGCGGAAGGCCGGCTCTGCGGCGCGGCCATGGATGCCTTCTGGATGCACGTAGGGGATCCGGCGGCCAGGGAGGCGGCCGAGGCGCGGCTCCGATGAGCTTCCTGGCTCACGCCGGCCCGCGCTGGTTCAACATCCCGGCCCACCGCCCTTTCGCCGAGGACCTCGCCCAGGGCCTGTATGACGCGCTGGCGCCGCTGGGCCCCGAGGCCCTATCGCAGGCAGTCGTGCTGATCCCCACGCGACGCGGCGCGCGGGCGATCGCCGATGCGTTCGTGGCGGCGGCCGACGGACGCGCGGTGCTGCCGCCCCAGATGCGGCCCTTAGGCGACCTGGAAGAAGGCGAGCCGCCGTTCGAGCCGGGCGACCTGTCGCTCGACCTGCCCGCCGCCATCGAGCCCTTGAAGCGGCGGTTCGAGCTGACCCGGCTAGTCGTCGAGCGTGAGCCTCTGCTCCAGGGCCGCAGCCTGACGGCCCCTTCGGCCCTCGAGCTGGCCGAGGCGCTTGGCGGCTTCTTCGACAGCGTCCAGATCGAGGAGGCGAACGTCGATGACCGGCTCAGCGACCTGGTTGAAGGCGAGCTGGCCGAGCATTGGCAGGTCAGCCGAGCCTTCCTGGAGAGCGCCGTGGCCGGCTGGGCGGAGCGGCTGCGCGAGCTGGGCGTGGCCGACGTGAGCGAGCGGCGGGTGAAGCTGCTCCGCCGGCTGGCCGAAGTCTGGACCGAGCGGCCGCCGCAGGGGGTGCTGGTGGCGGCCGGCTCCACCGGCACCGCCCCGGCCACGCGCGCGCTGCTGATCGCCGTCGCCAACGCGCCCCAGGGCTGCGTCGTGCTTCCCGGGCTGGACGAGGGCCTCGCCGACAAGGCCTGGGCAAAGGTCGACGTGCAGCATCCGCAAGGCGCGCTGAAGCGCCTGCTCGACGAGGCGGGGGTCGAGAAGCGGGCGGTCCCGTTCTGGCCCGCGTCGGGGCGACCCGACAGCCGCGGGCGCTGGCGCCGGCGGATCGTCAACGAGGCGCTGCGGCCGGCCGACGAGACGGCCGACTGGCTGGGCGTCATCGAGGCGCTGCGTAGCGAAGGCGCCAAGGACAATATCGATCCCGTCGCCGAAGGCCTGAAAGGTCTGTCGCTGGTCAGCGCGAGCCATGAGGAGGAAGCCGCCACGGCGGCCGCCCTGCTGCTGCGGGAGGCCCTGGAGACGCCGGGACGCACCGCCGCCCTGGTGACGCCCGATCAGGCGCTGGCGCGACGGGTGACCGCCAAGCTGGCGCGCTGGGGCGTGGTCCCGGACAGTTCAGCCGGCGAGAGCCTGGCGGGCAGCCGCTGCGGGGCCCTGGCCGCCCTTGTCGCACGGGCGGCGGTCGATCCGCTCGACCCCGTGATCCAGCTCGCCATCCTTAAGCATCCGTTGGTCCGTCTCGGCCTGTCGCCGGAAGACCTGGCCGGCGGCTTGGCCAGTCTGGAGCGGCGGGGCCTGCGCGGGCCCCGCGCCCGCGACTGGGACGAACTCGACCGGCGGCTCGCCGACTACCCCACCGGCCGCGCGACAGCCCGGGCGCTGCATGATCGGCTGGCGCCGCTCGACGCCGCTTCAGAGCAGCCCCAGGCGCTGACCTCCGCCTTGGCGACGACGATGGAAGCCTTGGCCCGCGACGACGTGGGCGATCTGGGCGAGCTCTGGAGCGGGCACGGCGGCGAGGCCATGAGCCGGCTGCTCGCGGGCCTCATCCGGGATGGCGATGGCCTGCCGGCCACCACACGCCGAGGCTTCGCCGAGCTCCTCGAGCGACTGATGCAGGGCGAGACCGTCCGCACCGGCGGGTCCACGCACCCGCGCCTGCGCATCCTGGGGGCGATCGAGGCGCGGCTGGTCCGGGCCGACCGGCTGGTCGTGGCCGGACTGGAGGAAGGGGTCTGGCCGAGGGGCGCGCCGCTCGACCCGTTCCTGTCGCGACCGATGCGCGAGCGGCTGGGGCTGCCCTCGCCCGAACGGCGGATCGGCCTGGCCGCGCACGACTTCGCTCAGGCTGCCTGCGCGCCCGAGGTCATCCTGCTGCACACCGAGCGTCGCGAGTCGGCGCCTTCCGTGAAGTCCCGCTGGCTCTGGCGGCTGGAAACCCTCGCTCGCGGAGCCAAGGTGGAGATCCCCCGTCGGCCGGAGGTCCTGGCCTGGGTCCGGGCCCTGGACGAGCCTGGAGAGCCGCAACCGGCTCGCCGCCCCGCTCCGGTTCCGCCGCTGGAACACAGGCCCCGGGAGCTGGCGGTCACCCGGGTGGAGACCCTTACCCGCGATCCCTATGCGGTGTGGGCGCGCGACATTCTCAAGCTCTTCCCCTTGGCGCGGCCGGACGAGGCGGTGGACGTCCGCGCCCGCGGCACCGCCATCCACAAGGCGTTCGAACGGTTCGCCGAGCTGCATCCCGTCGCAGTGCCCCCGGACGCCGCCGAGGTGTTCGAGCGACTGTACGTGGAGGAGCTGCAAGCCGCTGGCCTGCCGGCCGAGAACCTGGCGCGCGAGGCGGCGCTGGCGCGCGAGGCGGCCGGCTGGGTGGCTGAGCTCGAGCGCGAGCGCCGGGCCGACGGCCGCACGGTCCACGTGGAGCTGAAGGGAGAGCTGACGGTTGCGGCCCCGGCCGGGCCGTTCACGATCACCGCGCGAGCCGATCGGATCGAGGCGACCCGCGACGGCCAGGGGCACATCCTGGACTACAAGACCGGCAAGGCGCCTTCGAAGAAGGAGGTCGAGACCGGATTTTCGCCGCAGCTCACCCTGACCGCGGCCATCCTGCAGGCGGGCGGCTTCTCGGACCTGGGCAGACTGACCCCCGGCGAGCTCACCTATCTGGAGATCACCGGGCGCCGTCCTGCCGGAAAGGTGGAGTGCCGCGCCGCGGGTGAGGAGAGCACCTTCGCCGCCGCGATGGCGCTGGAGGGCCTGGGCCAGCTGATCGCCCGCTACGACGATCCGCTGCAGCCCTACATTTCCCGGACCGCCCCGCAGTTCGTGAAGGCCCGGGTCTCCGACTACGACCACCTGGCCCGCGTACTGGAGTGGTCGACCAGCGGGGAAGAGGAATGAGCCAGGTCATCCCGTTCCCGGGGGCGCCGACCCGTGACCCGCAACGGCTGGCAGCGGACCCTCGGCTGTCGGCCTTCGTCACCGCCAACGCGGGGTCGGGCAAGACCAAGACCCTGATCGACCGCGTGGCCCGCCTGCTGCTCGCGGGCGCGAAGCCGGAGGTCATCCTCTGCGTCACCTATACCAAGGCGGCCGCGGCCGAGATGCAGCGTCGGCTCTACGGCGTTCTCGGCGGCTGGTCGGTGATGGCGGATGCGCCGCTGCGGGCCGAGCTCGCCAAGCTCGAGGACCGGTCGGCCGCCGGCTACACCGACAAGGACCTGTCCGAGGCCCGTGGCCTGTTCGCCCGCGCGCTGGAAACGCCGGGCGGGCTGAAGATCCAGACCATCCACGCATTCTGCGAGAAACTGCTGCGTCGGTTCCCGCTGGAGGCCGGCGTCTCGCCCGGTTTCCGGGTCATGGACGACGCCGCCTCCGCTTTCGTGGCGGCGGAGGCCCGTCGCGCCGTCGCCCGCTGGGCGATGAGTGGCGAAGGCGCGGTGGCCGAGGCTTACGCCCGCTTCTCGGTGGCTCTGGACCACCAGAGTTTCCAGTCGATGTTCACGGACTTTGAGGTTCGCCGCGGAGCCCTGCAGGACTTCCTCGACCGGGTCGGTGGGCCGCAGGCGGCAATGGCCTGGGTCTGGCAGACTTGCGAGTTCGATCATCCGACTTCGCCGGACGTGGTCGCCGGCGAAGCGATGGCCGTGCTTGACCGGGCCATGTGGCGCGAGATCGCCCAGGTGCTGGCGCTGGGCGGCACGCGGGACCAGGACTGCGGCGCGAAGATCGCGGCCGTCGCCGCCGATGGGGGCGCCTCGCTCGAGCAGGCGCTGAAGGCGCTGTTCACCAAGGACGGACAGGGCGAGGAGGCGAAGTGGCCAGCCACGACCTCGGGCCTCAAGGCGCGCGAGGACCTGCGCGTGCTGCTGCTCGCCGAGCAGGCCCGCCTGTACGACGCCCGGGAGCGGCTGCGGGCGGCGCAGGTGGCGCGCGACACCATCGACGCCCTGACGCTGGCCTTCGCCTACCTGACCGCCTACCGCGAGGAGAAACGGCTCTCCGGCGCGCTCGACTTCGCCGACCTGATCGAGAAGACCTGCGCCCTGCTGCACAGCCGGCCGGCGGCGGCCTGGGTGCTGTACAAGCTCGACGGCGGCATCGACCACATCCTGCTGGACGAAGCGCAGGACACCGCACCCGACCAGTGGAAGATCGTGGACGCGCTGACGGAGGAATTCTTTTCCGGGGCCAGCGTGCGGGCGCAAGGGCGGCTCGAGCGCAACATGTTCGTCGTGGGCGACGCCAAGCAGTCGATCTACTCGTTCCAGGGCGCCCAGCCCGAGCTGCTGCTGCACAAGTTCGATTTCCACCGCGACCGGGCCACGGGCGCCGGGTTCCGGCTGGAGCGGGTCGACCTGCTGAAGTCTTGGCGCTCGACACCGGAGGTGCTGAGCTTCGTCGACGCCGTGTTCGCGCCCGCCCACCTGGCCTCCGCGATCCAGTCACAGATCGAGCCGGAGGCCGTCCGCCACGAGGCGGTCCGCGCCGACCACGCTGGTTGCGTCGACGTCTGGCCACTGCAGTTTGAGCAGAAGGGCGCCGAGCGGCTGGCGTGGGACGCTCCCGTCGACGCCGAGAGTGAGACCAGCGCCAACAAGCGGCTCGCCCGCAACATCGCCTGCGAGATCCGCGACCTGATCGGCCGCGGCGACCGGGTTTGGGACAAGGACGCCGGCGGGTGGCGCGCGGCGAACGCCGGGGACGTGCTGATCCTGGTGCGGCGACGCAAAGCCTTGTTCGAGGAGATCCTGCGCGCCCTAAAGCAGGAGGGGGTGCCGGTGGCCGGCGCCGACCGGCTGGCGCTTTCCGAACACATCGTCTTCGACGACCTCCTGGCCCTGGCGCGCTTCGCCCTGTTCCCTGAGGACGAGCTGACCCTGGCCGCGGTGCTCAAGAGCCCGTTCTGCAACTTGTCCGATGACAGCCTCTACGCCCTGGCTCACGGACGCGGGCGGGAGGACCTCTGGGCCCGGCTGCAGCGGCGCGGCCAGGAACAGGCCGACTGGATTGATGCGCTTGCGGTGCTGGCGCAGGCCCGCGAGATGGCCGCGCGGCTGCGGCCGTTCGAGTTCTACGCCCAGATGCTGGGCGTGCGCGGCGGCGATGGTCGATCCATGCGCCAGCGGCTGCTCAAGCGACTGGGCGAGGAGGCGGAAGACGCGCTCGACGAGTTTCTGGCGCAGGTGCTCGCCGGGGAGGCGCGCGGCAAGAACGACCTCGAGAGCCTGGCCGCGGCGCTCGCCGGACTGAACATCACGGTGAAGCGCGAGATGGACGCCCCGGGTGGACAGGTAAGGGTGATGACCGCCCACGGCGCCAAGGGCCTGGAGGCGCCGATCGTCTTCCTGCCGGAGACCACGCTCACGCGCACCGCACGCGGCTCGCCGCTGCTGGCCACCGACGACGGCGGCTTCCTGTGGTGCGCGTCAAAGGACGGCGACTGCCCGGCCTCCGCCGCAGCCCGCGAGCGGCGCGCCCGGCGCGAGGACGACGAGGCCTTCCGCCTGCTCTACGTCGCCCTGACCCGGGCGCGCGACCGCCTGGTGATCTGCGGACGGGCGGCGGCGGGGGCGAAAGAGGAGAACATCGCCGGCTGGTGGGGCGCGGTCTCGCGCGCTCTGGATCACGACGGCGTCGCGCCGCACGTGCGCCAGACGCGATGCGGCGAGATGGAGATCCGCCGCTACGGTCCCGATCCGTTATCGGCGCCAAGGCCGCCGCGCGAATGTGCGCCACCCAGCCCGCTGCCGGCCTGGGCGCAGGCAGCGGCGCCTGCGGAGGCCTTCGCCCGCTACGCCTCGCCGTCGGACCTCGGCCAAGGCGCCAAGGCGCCGGCGCCCTCGCCTCTGGCCGAGGCTGGCGGACTGGGACGGTTCCGACGCGGCGACCTCGTCCACCGGCTGCTGCAGATCCTCCCGGACCTCGAGCCCGCGGTCCGCGCTGAGGGCGCCAGGGCCCTGCTGGCGCGGGAACGCGACCTCACCGACGCCCACCGCGCCGAGATGACGTCCGCGGCGCTTTCGGTGCTCGAGGACGCTCGGTTCGCGGACGTCTTCGGGCCGGGTTCTCGAGCCGAGGTGGGGATCGCCGGCACGGCGGCCGCCCTGCCCGAAGGCCTGAAGATCTCCGGCCGCATCGACCGGCTGGTGGTGCTGCCGGACCGCGTTCTGGTGGTGGACTTCAAGACGAACCGTCCCTCGCCGGCCCGGATCGAGGACGCGGACCCCGCCTACCTGCGCCAGATGGCCATCTATGCCGCGGTGCTCGGGGAGGTGTTCGCCGGGCGACGGATCGAGGCCGCGCTGGTCTGGACGGACGGCCCGAAGCTGATGCCGATCCCAGAAAACCTGATGGAGCAAACCCTTGCCGAGCTGCGCCGCGACGGTTGATACCGGGGCAGGGGCGGCCTACATCGCGGATCAAGAGGCGCTGGGCTCGCGTTCTGGAACGCCCCGCGCGCAAAGGAGCTAACCATGGCCACCGTGACGGTCACCGACGAATCCTTCGACAAGGACGTGCTGCAAGCCGAGCGCCCTGTGCTCGTGGATTTCTGGGCCGAGTGGTGTGGCCCCTGCAAGCAGATCGCCCCCGCCCTGGAGCAGATCTCCGACGAACTGGGCGCCCACGTGACGGTCGCCAAGCTGAACATCGAGGAAAGCCCGACCACGCCGTCCCGTTACGGCGTCCGCGGCATCCCGACCATGATGCTGTTCAAGGGCGGCCAGATGGCCTCCATGAAGGTCGGCGCCATGCCGAAGCAGAAGATCCTGGAGTGGCTGAACGAAGCCGGCGTCGCGGCGTAAGCCGCAGCTCGCCAGCCAAGCCCTTCGAGAGCCCGCCCGGTTCGCCGGGCGGGCTTTCTCATGTGGGCCAGGTCTCTCGGCTCATGGCGAGGATCTCGCCGGCGAAATGCAGTCCGCCGCAGATCAGGACGTGCGGCGGCAGGCCCTCGGTGGCCAGCGCCCGGCGCACTCCGGCCTCCGCATCGGCCACGACCTCGACCTCCAGACCGGCGGCCCGCGCCGCCTCCGCGATCTCCTGCGCCGGCGCGGCATTGGGCGAATCGAAGCTGGTGGCGAAAACCTTCGGGTGCATCTCGGCGAATGGCTGGAAGAAGCCCTTGGCGTCCTTGCGGGCGAACATGCCGACGACCATGGCCAACGGCCGGCCGTCACGATCCGTAAGCCGCGAGGCGGCCTCTGCGAGGGCGCGGCCGGCGTGGGGGTTGTGGCCCCCGTCCAGCCATAGGTCCGAGGTGCGCGAACGGGCGAGCTCCGCCAGCGGCCCTTTGGTCAGCCGCTGGAAGCGTGCCGGCCAGACGGCAGAGGCCACGCCCTGCCCGATCGCCTCCTCGCTGAGGCTCGGATTGAACGTCAGCGCCGCGGCCACGGCGACGCCGGCGTTGGCGAACTGGTAGCCGCCGAAAAGGCTGGGCGGCGGCAGGTCGAGCAGGCGTTCCGGCATCTGCACAAGCAGGCGGCCGCGCTCCTCCCAGGCGTCGAAGTCGCGGCCCATCAGCAGCATCGGCGCCATGCGGTCGTCGGCCTCACGCTCGATGATGTCGAGCGCCTCGTCCGCCTGCCGCGCGACGACCACCGGCCGGCCGTGCTTGATGATGCCGGCCTTCTCCCAGGCGATCTTCGGGAGGCCGGGACCCAGCAGTTCCAGGTGGTCGTAGTCCACGGGCGTGATCACGCAGACCGCCGGGGCGCTGAACACGTTGGTGGCGTCGAACCGACCGCCGAGGCCAACCTCGACGATGCACAGATCGGCGGGGGTTTCGGCGAAGGCCAGCAGGGCCAGGACCGTGGTGATCTCGAAGAAGCTGATCGGCTGGCCGGCGTTGGCGGTCTCGAGCCTCTCCGTTAGCTCCAGGAGCCGTTCGTCGGTGATCAGCGCGCCGGCTATCCGGATACGCTCGGCGAAGCGCACGAGGTGCGGCGACGTCAGGGCATGGACCTTCAGCCCCTGCGCCTCGGCGATGGCCCGCAGGTAGGCCACCGTGGAGCCCTTGCCGTTGGTCCCGGCCACATGGATGACGGGCGGCAGGCGCGCCTCAGGATGGCCAAGGACGGCCAACAGCCGCTCGACCCGACCCGTGGTCAGGTCGATGAGGGTCGGATGATTGGCCCGCAAACGCTGCATCACAGCGTCCGAGGCGCGGATCGGATCGTGATCGATCGCGGGCAGGGTCACATCAGGCGGCGGAGGGAAGTCGTTCACGCCCCAGCATGAGGGTCTTCAGGATCGAGCCCAGGACCGCCGGCAGCTCGGCGCGTGGGACGACCTTATCCACCATGCCGCGCTCGACCAGGAACTCGGACTTCTGGAAGCCGGGCGGAAGGGTTTCGCGGATGGTCTGCTCGATGACGCGGCGGCCCGAGAAGCCGAGCGTTGCGTTCGGCTCGGCCAGGTGCACGTCGCCCAGCATTGCATAGGACGCAAGGACGCCGCCGGTTGTGGGGTCGGTGAGCACCACGATGTAGGGCAGGCCCGCCGCCTTGACCTCGTTCAACGCCAGGGTCGTGCGGGCCATCTGCATCAGAGAGAGCGTCCCTTCCTGCATCCGGGCGCCGCCCGAGGCGGTGAAGATCACGAACGGAACACCGCGCTTCACAGCCTCCTGCGCCGCCTTCACGAAGGTCTCGCCGGCGCTCATGCCGAGGGAGCCGCCCATGAAGTGGAAGTCCTGGACGACCACTACGGCGGATTGGCCGTGGATGCGGCCGTAGCCGATAGCCATGGAGTCCTGCTCGCCCGTGGCCTTTCGGGCTTGCTTCAGGCGTTCGTTATAGGGCCGCTCGTCCGGGAACTTGAGGGGGTCGTCGGCGACGACCGCCGAGGCGATCCTCTCGTAGGCCCCATCGTCGAAGGTGATCCGCAGCCGCTGAGACGCGCCAATCCGCATGTGGCTGCCGGAGGGCGTCACCCAGAGGGCGGCCTCGAGCTCCGGCCGGTAGATCATCTCTCCGGTATCGGGGCATTTGACCCAGAGGTTCTCGGGCGTCTCGCGCTTCGCGAAGGCGTTGCGCACGCCGGGCGCGATCCGGGAGAGCCAGCCTCGCCGCTCACGCGGAGCCTGAGGGCGGCCCGGCTTGTCGTTTCTTTGATCAGCCATCGCCATAGGTTCTAGGCCGCCGTCGGTTGGCCGGTACGCGCGAAGCGCACAGACTTAGCCAGGGATTCAGCTTTGGAAAGAACGGCGGCGGTCACGTCTGCGTTTCTCTCCACCGCTCCGGCCACTTCGTCGACCAGGGCGGAGCCCACCACGACGGCGTCGGAGACCCGAGCTACCTCTGCAGCTCTTTCCGGAGTCTTGATCCCGAATCCCACCGCCACTGGCAGGCCGGAGGCCTTGCGGACGCGCGCCACGTGGGGCGCGACCGCCGAGGCGTCGGCCTCTTTGACGCCGGTCACGCCCGCCACCGAGACGTAATAGACGAAGCCGGACGTGCCGTGGACGATAGTCCTGAGCCGATTGTCGTCGCTGGTGGGGGTCGCCAGGCGGATCAGCGACAGCCCGGCGCTTTCCAGCGCCCGGGCCAGCGGCGGCGCTTCCTCCGGTGGGCAGTCGACGACGATCAGGCCATCGATCCCAGCCTCGGCGGCGTCCTGGCCAAAAGCCTCGAAACCCCAGTTCAGCAGCGGGTTCAGGTAGCCCATCATGATGATCGGCGTGTCCTGATCGCCGTCACGAAAGGCCCGGGCGAGGTCCAGCGTCCCGCGGAGCGTCATGCCCTTGGCCAGCGCCCTTTGCGCCGCGCGCTGGATCGGCGGCCCCTCGGCCATGGGATCGGAAAACGGGAAGCCCAGCTCGATGAGGTCGGCGCCGGCGGCCGGCAGGCCGCGCAGGATCTGCAGGGCAGTGTCGCGATCCGGATCGCCGGCCATCACGTAGGCGACGAACCCGGCGCGGCCCTCCTGCTTCAGCTTGGCGAAGCGGGCGTCGATACGGGCAGTGGTCAAATCACGCGTCCCAGGTGGCTGGCGACGGTGTTCACGTCCTTGTCGCCGCGGCCGGAGAGGTTCAACACCACGACCCCGTCCTTGCCAACCTCGCGGGTGATCTCGGGCAGGCGAGCGAGGGCGTGCGAGGACTCGATCGCCGGCAGGATGCCCTCGAGCTCGGCGCAGAGCTTGAACGCGTCCAGCGCCTCCTGGTCCGTTGCGGTCAGGTAGGTCGCGCGGCCCACGTCGTGCAGCCACGAGTGCTCGGGCCCGATCCCCGGATAATCCAGCCCCGCCGAGATGGAGTGCGCCTCGGTGATCTGCCCCTCAGGGTCCTGCAGCAGGTAGGTCTTGTTGCCGTGCAGGACGCCCGGGCGACCGCCGTTGATCGCGGCGGCGTGCCGGTCAGTCTCCATCCCATGGCCCGCCGCCTCCACGCCGTAAATCTTCACACCCTCGTCGTTGAGGAACGGGTGGAACAAGCCAATGGCGTTGGAGCCGCCGCCGACGCAGGCGACCACGGCATCCGGCAGGCGGCCTTCGATCTCCAGGATCTGCTCACGCGTCTCCTGGCCGATCACCGCCTGGAAATCGCGGACCATTACTGGGTAGGGGTGCATGCCCGCCGCGGTGCCGATCAGGTAATAGGTGTCGTGGACGTTGGTGACCCAGTCGCGCAGCGCCTCGTTCATGGCGTCCTTGAGGGTCGCCGAGCCGGAGGTTACCGGCCGCACCTCGGCGCCCAGCAAGTTCATCCGGAAGACGTTCGGCTTCTGGCGCTCCACGTCCACCGCGCCCATGTAGACCACGCAAGGCAGGCCGAACCGCGCGCAGACGGTGGCGGTGGCCACGCCGTGCTGGCCGGCCCCGGTCTCGGCGATGATCCGGGTCTTGCCCATGCGCATGGCCAGCAGGATCTGGCCCATGCAGTTGTTGATCTTGTGCGAGCCGGTGTGGTTCAGCTCCTCCCGCTTCAGGTAGATCTTCGCGCCGCCAAAGTGGGCGGTCAGCCGCTCTGCGAAGTAGAGCGGGCTCGGTCGTCCGACGTAGTGCTTGAGGAAGCTCTTCAGCTCGCCCTGGAACTCGGGATCCGCCTTGGCTGCCGAATAGGCTGCATCGAGCTGGTGCACGAGCGGCATCAGCGTCTCGGGCACATAGCGGCCGCCATAGTCCCCGAAGCGCCCCTCGGCGTCGGGATAGGCGGTGTAGTCGTTCGGGCGGGCGGGTGCGTTCAAGGCGCTGTTCACGCTCGTCTGGCGGCGTCCAGGAACGCCGTGATCAAGGCCGGGTCCTTTAGGCCGGGACCGCGCTCCACGCCAGAGGAAACGTCCACCATGGGCGCCCCGGACTGCTGCACCGCCTCGGCGATGTTCCAGGGGTCGAGTCCGCCGGCCAGGAACCACGGCCGCGAGAAGCGCCGGCGAGCCAGCAGACTCCAGTCAATGCGATGGCCTGTGCCGCCGGGGGTGGGCGAGTCCTTGGGCGGCTTGGCGTCGAACATCAGGTGCTCGACCAAGCTGTCGTAGTCGGCCGCCCGCTGGAGGTCGGCGGCTTCGGATACGGCCAGCGCCTTGACCACGCCCACACCGGCTCGAAGGGCGATCTCGCGGGTGCGGGCGGGCCCCTCGCCGCCATGCAGCTGGATCAGGTCCGGCGCGAGTCCTCGGGCCACCTCGTCCACCTCCGTGTCGGACGGATCGACGAGCAGCGCGACCACCTTCGCCCGGTTACGCACCGGCTCCGCGAGGCGGCGAGCCGCATCCATCGTCAGGTTGCGAGGGCTCTTCGGGAAGAAGACGAAGCCCAGGTAGCTCGCGCCGCCGTCGAGGGCCGCGCGTACGGCTTCGGAGGTCGAGACCCCGCAGATCTTCACCGGCACGCTCATATGCGGGGATTAGGGGATGAACCGGAACATGGGCAAGGGGCGGCCCGTTGTCCGCGCGATCCCAGGAGACGACCCATGCCCCAAACCTCTGGTAACTTCGGCCGCCTCGCCACCGGCGCGGCGTTCGGCCTAATGGCCGGCCTCGCGATCCCCCACGCCCGCAAGGCCGTCATGCAGGGCCCATCACTAGTGGCCGGCGATTGGGTCGCCGCGCTCACGGCCGAGCACCGCATGGTCGAGAAGATGTTCGAGCAGCTGCTCAAGACGCACGATGACGAGATGCTCAAGCGCGAGATGCTGCTGACCAAGATCGCCTATGCGCTCACCAAGCACGCAATCGAGGAAGAGAACGTCATCTATCCGGCGCTGGCCGAGAACGCCCGCACCGACCAGTCGCACCACCTGGCCGAGGACCATCAGGAGGTGAAGACCTTCATCTATGACCTGCGGCGCACCCCCTCCACTGATCCCCGGTGGCTGATCAAGGCGCGGGCCTTCTGGACCAGCTTGCAGGAGCACATGCGCGAGGAGGAAGAGGACATCTTCCCGGCCTTCCGCGACGCCCTCCCGCCCGAGGAGAACGCCAAGCTGTTCAAGATGCTCAACTGGGAAGGCTTCAAGGTCGCCTGACCCGTAGCGGCGCAAGCGGTTCTCGGCCAAGTTCGACGGTGGGGTTTGGGCGGGGGCCGCTGTGACCGAGAGCGACACGCCGGCGCGCATGAGCGCCGATGAAGTCTGGGCTGTCTGGCGGCGGCTGCTGGCCCAACTGCCGATGTGGCGCATGCCGCAAGAGTGGTTCTTCTCGCCCAGCATCTACACACTGGTCAGGCTGGACATGGTGAGCGGCCTCCTCCGCAACCGCTCGACGCGGCGGATCCTGGAGGTGCTGGCCCCCCTTGCGCCCGTGGAGCTTCGCCGGATTCATGCCCTGGCGGCGCTGAACAACAGGCGGCACGAGGTGATTTCCCGCTGGATGGCGCTGGGATTCGTCACCCTACCCGCGTCAGCAGCGCTGACGCTGTCGGAGCTCGCGCCCGCCGCGCTGGCGAGCGTCACAGCGAGCCGGGGCCTCGCCACCTGGTACTTCGTCCTGGGCTACGCCGGCGCGGTCGTGGCCTGCTACCTGCTGCTGGCCTGGCGCGCACGTCAGCTCCTCACCATCGTGGAACTCGCCTTCATCCGGCGCGGCGTGAGCCTGCAGGGCGACGACGGAGGAGCCCCCTCCGAGCCCATCGCGCAACCGCTCGGAGCCTAGGGGTTCGGCGGCGGGTCGCCGCTTCGGGCCTTCAGGAGGTCCCGGATCTCCATCAGCAGCGCTTCCTGGGGGGTCGGCGCGGATTTGGCCTTGGGTCCGTCCTCGGCGTCCTTGCGGCGGATGACATTGATCATCTTGACCAGCAGGAAGACCGCCCAGGCTACGATGAGGAACTTGATGCCGGCGTTGATCAGGGCACCGTACTTCACGGCCACCAGTTCGTCGACCTTGGTGGCTGGGTTGTCGCGCTTGAGCACCCATTCCAGGCGCGAGAAGTCGATGCCCGACAGGACCAGCCCGATCGGCGGCATCACGACCTGATCCACCAGCGTCTTGACGATGTCGTTGAAAGCCGCGCCGATGATCACGCCGACGGCCAGATCGATGACATTGCCGCGGGCGATGAACTCGCGGAATTCGCCGAGAATCGGCGCCCTCTTTTCGATCTTCGTCTCGAGCTTCTTCAGCCCATCCTGGACGTTGGCCACGCCCGACGCTCCCGATGACGCTGCGCTTATTCGTCGACGACGTTGAGCCGCTCGCGAAGCTCCTTGCCGCTCTTGAAGAACGGCACGTGCTTGGCCCGCACGTCGACTGGCTCTCCGGTGCGTGGGTTGCGGCCGGCGCGGGCCTCGCGCGACCGCACGGAGAGGGCCCCGAAGCCCCGCAGCTCGACCCGACCGCCCTGCTCCAGGGCCTGGATCATCCGCTCGAGAATCACGCCGACCACGCGTTCGATGTCGCGCTGCGTCAGGTGCGGGTTCTCTTCGGCGAGTTTCGCGATGAGCTCGGACTTGATCATGCGGCCCTTTGGGGAGTGGGAGCGGCGGGACCATGGAAGAGTCCGCCAGGCGATTCAAGGCGGAAAGAGGGTTTACGCCGCTCTATGGCAAAGCTTGGGCAGGAGCGTGGCTGCGCCCTGGCGGCTTATCAAATGAAAACGGCGGCCCGGTCGCCCGGGCCGCCGCTCATGCTCAGCTTTGCAGCCGAGACTAGTCCTTCTGGGCCTTCTCGCGCAGAGCCGCGCCCAGGATGTCACCCAGCGAGGCGCCCGAGTCAGACGAGCCGAACTTCTCGATGGCTTCCTTCTCCTCGACCATCTCGAGCGCCTTGACCGACAGCGAGACGCGGCGCGCGGCCTTGTCCACGTTGGTGATCTGCGCGTCGATCCGGTCGCCGACGGCGAACCGCTCCGGACGCTGGTCGGCGCGATCGCGCGAGAGGTCCGACTTGCGGATGAAGGCCGTCATCGGCGCTTCGTCCTCGCCGAACCGGACCTCGATGCCGCCCGAAGTGATTTCGGTGACGGTCGCGGTCACGGTCTGGCCCTTGCGGAAGCTGTCGCCCTGCATCGGATCGCCGGCCAGCTGCTTGATGCCGAGGGAGATACGCTCCTTCTCCACGTCCACGTCCAGGACGCGCGCCTTGACCATGTCGCCCTTGTTGTAGCGGGAGATGGCTTCTTCGCCGGAAACGGCCCAGTCCAGGTCGGACAGGTGCACCATGCCGTCGATGTCGCTGTCGAGGCCGATGAACAGACCGAACTCGGTGGCGTTCTTGACCTCCCCTTCGACGGTCGAGCCAACCGGGTGAGCCTCCAGGAAGGCGTCCCAGGGGTTCGCCATCGCCTGCTTGAGGCCGAGCGACACACGGCGCTTGGACGGATCGACGTCCAGGACCACCACGTCGACTTCCTGGCTGGTGGACACGATCTTGCCCGGGTGGACGTTCTTCTTGGTCCAGGACATTTCCGAGACGTGCACCAGGCCTTCGACACCGGCTTCCAGCTCCACGAAGGCGCCGTAGTCGGTGATGTTGGTGATGCGACCGGTGAACTTCGCGCCCACCGGGTACTTGGCTTCGACGCCGTCCCAGGGGTCGGACTGCAGCTGCTTCATGCCGAGCGAGATGCGCTGGGTGTCCGGATTGATCTTGACGATCTGCACCTTGACCGTGTCGCCCACCGCCAGAACCTGGCTCGGGTGGTTGACGCGCTTCCAGCTCATGTCGGTGACGTGCAGCAGGCCGTCGATGCCGCCAAGGTCCACGAACGCACCGTAGTCGGTGATGTTCTTGACCACGCCTTCGCGGACTTCACCCTCTTGCAGCTGGCTGACCAGCTCCGTGCGTTGTTCGGCGCGGGCTTCTTCCAGGATGGCGCGACGCGACACGACGATGTTGCCGCGCGGACGGTCCATCTTGAGGATGGCGAACGGCTGCTCGCGACCCATGAGCGGGCCGACGTCGCGCACCGGACGGATGTCCACCTGGGAGCCCGGCAGGAAGGCCGAGGCGCCGCCGAGGTCGACGGTGAAGCCGCCCTTCACGCGGCCGACGATGGCGCCCATCACCGGCTCATTGCGCTCGTAGACGGCCTCAAGGCGGGTCCAGGCCTCTTCGCGGCGCGCCTTGTCGCGGCTGATGACCGCTTCGCCCATCGCGTTCTCGACGCGCTCCAGGAACACCTCGACGCTGTCGCCGGGCTTCAGGGCGGGCTTGTCCTCGCCGGGGTTGGCGAATTCCTTCAGCAGCACGCGGCCTTCGGTCTTCAGACCGACGTCGATGATCGCGAAGTCCTTCTCGATCGCCACGACCTTGCCGTGGACAACCTGGCCTTCCATGAAATCACGTCCGCCGAGGGACTCGTCGAGGAGCGCGGAAAAGTCGTCCCGCGTCGGGTTGAGGCTCATATCGTCAGCCATGAAGGTCTTTCGTCTAAAATGACGGCGCCCCGCCCGCAGCCGAAGGCTGTCGGACGGAGTCGTCGCGTCGGGTTCAAAGGGTGTGATCTGCCCGCAGCCGTCAGAGGCCAAGGCGCGGTTGGATTGCCGTGGCTAGGATGATTCCCAGCAGGCGCGCGCCGCCTCGACGATGCGGCGGGCCGCATCGGCGGCCTGCTCTATAGTCATTTCGGAGGTGTCCAGCAAGACGGCGTCGGGAGCCGGCCTCATGGGCGAGTCCGCCCGGGCGGCGTCCCGCTCGTCGCGCTTGACGATATCGGCCAGGATATCGTCGTAGGTCACGTCCTCACCCTGGGCGGCGAGCTGCCGGAAGCGGCGGGAGGCTCGAACCTCGGGCGAGGCGGTGACGTAGAGCTTGGCCGGCGCTTCGGGGCAAATGACGGTGCCCTGGTCCCGGCCATCGAGCACCGCGCCGCCGGGCCTGCGGGCGTAGGCCAGCTGCAGGTCCCGCAAGGCCATGCGAACCGCCGGGTGGACCGCCACTTGGCTTGCGGCCTCACCGGCCCCGCGGGTGCGGAACTCCGGGTCGACCAGTTGATCACTCCTCAGGTGGCGCGCGATCTCGGCTGCGGCGGCCGCGTCGCCGAGATCCTGACCGGCGCGCAGCGCCAGCACGCCGACTGCGCGGTAAAGCAGGCCCGAGTCCAACATCGGCAGGCCGTACACGGCGGCCAGGCCGCTAGCCACCGTGCCCTTGCCGGACGCGGCCGGGCCATCGACGGTGATGACGAACGGAGGCTTCACGCCGCTTCCGGGCGGTCTTCGGTGATCTCCGCGCCCAGGCCGGTCATCAGGTCAACGAAGCCCGGAAAGCTGGTGGCGATCATGCCGGGCTCGTCCACGGCGACCGGGCGGTCGGAAGCGAGGCCCATCACAAGGTGAGACATGGCGATCCGATGATCGCCGTGGGTGGTGACCCGCGCCCCCCCCGCCACGGGATGGTTGCCGCGCCTGGACCCGACCACCGTCAGGGCCGCCGGCTCTTCCTCAACGCCCACGCCGCACGCCGCCAGGCCTGCGGCCATGAGCGCGATCCGGTCGCTTTCCTTGACCCGCATCTCGCCGATGCCGCGCATGACGGTGCGGCCCTCGGCGAACGCGGCGGCCACGGCCAGGATCGGATACTCGTCGATCATCGAGGGCGCCCGCTCAGGCGGCACCTCGACACCCTCCAGTTCCGAATAGCGCGCCGTGACGTCGGCGACCGTCTCGCCGCCCTCGTCCCGGACATTAGTCACCGAGAGATCGGCGCCCATCTCGCCCAGGGTTTCCAGCAGGCCGATGCGCAGCGGGTTCAGCAGCATGCCCTGCACCGTGACCTCGGATCCCGGGGTGATCAGAGCCGCCACCAGCGGGAAGGCCGCCGACGAGGGATCTCCGGGCGCCCGGATCGATGTGCCCCGCAGGCGCTGCCCCGGGGGCAGGACGATGCGGCGGGCGGCTCCCTCCTGCACGACCTCCACGTCGGCTCCGAAGCCGCGCAGCATGCGCTCAGTGTGGTCGCGGGTGGCCTCCGCCTCGATCACCTCCACGCCGCCTTCGGCATGCAGGCCGGCCAGCAGCACGGCCGACTTCACCTGCGCGGAGGGCTCCGGCAGGCGGTAGGCGATGCGCCTGAGACCGCCGCCCTTCAACGTCAGCGGCAGGCGCCCCCCCGAGCGGCAGATCCAGGTCGCGCCCATCTCGCCCAGCGGCTTCAGGACCCGGTTCATCGGCCGGCCGCGGAGCGAGCCGTCGCCCGTGAAGGTGGCGGCGAGGTCGAACCCGGCCGCCGCCCCCATGATCAGGCGCACCCCGGTGCCCGCGTTGCCGCAGTCCACGATGTCGGCTGGCTCTGCGAAGCCGCCACGACCTTCGACCCGCCAACGGCCGTCGCCCAGACGCTCCACGCCCGCGCCGAACGCGGCCATGGCAGCGGCAGTGCGCTTGACGTCGTCGCCTTCGAGCAGACCCTCGATCTCGGTCGTGCCTTGGGCCAGCGCGCCCAGGATCAGGGCGCGATGCGAGATCGACTTGTCGCCCGGCGCGCGGACGATCCCCTTCAGCGGCCCGCTCCGCCTGGCGCTCAACCCCGCCGTCGCCATGCCCGAAATCCGCGCCTCCGTGCGCCCAGAATCCCCGAGAGGGGGATTGCTTTGACAGCCGCGCTAGCGCGTGGCAAGGGAGCCCGCTTCCTGAGAACCCCCCCTTCGAGAGGGCCGCCGCCTTGGCAAATCCTGAGCTCGGCACCAAGCAGATCTGCCCAACCTGCCAAGCTAAATTCTACGACCTGAGCAAGCGTCCCGCCCACTGCCCGAAGTGCGGCTCGGACTTCGATCCTGACGAGGCGGTGCGGAACCGGCGCGTTCGCGCCCGGGCCGTGACGCCGGATCCCGACGCTGACGACGAGCGCGAGGACCAGGTCCGCGGCAAGGAAGCCGAGGCCGAGGAGGACGAAGAAGAAGACGACGCCGTCACCCCGGAACTGGACGAGGTGGCCGACGAGCCCCCGCTGGCCACCGACGACGACGAGGACGCTGCGGAGCCTGGCGTGAGCCCGGCCGCCGACGACCTCGGTGAGTTCACCGACGACGAGGAAGTGGAAGACGACGCCGACGTGCCGTTCCTGGAGGAAGAGGACGAGGACGACTTCGACGATTCCGAGATCGAAGGCCTGCCCGAGGAGGGCGACGACGACCGCTAACCATGGCGGTCGCGGTGTGGCGAAAAAGCTCGAAAGTACGGCTTGATCGCGTCACATGCTTTGACTAGGTTCCGCGCCTCGCCGGGGGCCACCTCCGGCGGGCCGAGACCTCGGGGCTATAGCTCAGTTGGTAGAGCGCTTGAATGGCATTCAAGAGGTCAGCGGTTCGACTCCGCTTAGCTCCACCATGAAGGCCCGTAGGTAACCCTACGGGCCTTCGCCTTATCTGGACCTCCGGTCGATCCGGCGGCGCGCTTCAGCCTTGCCGCAACCTATGGCAACTAGGCGCGCGACCATCGGAGACTCGAGCCTTGCGCACCCCGCTCCTTGCCGCCGCCTGCCTGCTGTCGCTCGCGGCGTGCGACGAACCGAAACCCAGGAACGTCCCGCCGCCGTCTCCCCAGGCCGCTGCTCCTGCGGTCGCGGCCGCTCCAGCCGGCGCCGCGGCGGCCGAAGGCGCGCTCTCCGCCGGGCTCGCGAAGCGTCCGGAGATGGCCGGCTTCTATCTCGACCGAGTGGGCGAGGCGTCCGATCCGCTGGTGAAGAAGCCGGCCCTCACGTCTGCCGGGAGCCCCCTGGTGATCAGCGGATTCGGCTTCGATCCGATCGCCAAGGTCCCGGCCAAGGGGGTCGACGTGGTGGTCGATGGCGTCGCCTATCCCACCACGTACGGGGCCAACCGCCAGGATGTGGCGACCTATACCAAGGTCCCGGCCCTCGTCCCGGTCGGCTTCACCACCACCTTGCCCGCCGACACCCTGAAACCGGGCGAGCACACTGTGGTGGTCCGCGTGGTCGCCTCCGACGGCGGGTCGTACTTCGACAGCCCCGTGGCCCGCATCACCGTCCGCTAAGCGCCGATTGAAAAAACGTGGCCGCGTCCCCAGATAGGTAGCGTCCGGCCGAGCCGCGCCGCTGCCGGGCGGCCCGCGCCGGAGAGTCGCTTCTGTGAGGACTCTTCGAGGATGAATCGGTCGATACTCTTCGACAGCCCGTTCCTGTTGGGCTTCGAGCACACGCGCAACCTGATCGAGCGCGCCGCCAAGGCCGCCGCGGAAAGCTACCCCCCCTACAATGTGGAGGATCGGGGCGACGGCTCCCTGAGGATCACCCTGGCCGTGGCCGGCTTCTCGCCGGAGCAGCTTGGCGTGAGCATCGAGGACCGACAGCTCACCGTCACCGGCAAGCGGGACGGCGACGCGAAGCCTGAGGAGGCCTATCTCCACAGGGGCATCGCCGCCCGGGGCTTCATCCGCAGCTTCGTGCTCGCGGACGGGATGGCGGTCCAAGGGGCGACCCTGGAGCACGGACTGCTCCACATCGATTTGATACGGCCCGAGCCGGAGAAGCGGATCCAGCAGATCCCGATCCAGACGGCCCGCTGAACTAACAAAAGAGGCGTGGGTTCAACTTCACGCGGTTTGCGTCACCGGAAGGCTGAACCGGCTTCCGTCCGACGCGTTGGAGAATTCGGAGGTGGTCATGATGACACCGGTATTGACATCTGAAGCGTTTGCTGCTCTCGGCGCACCGAGCCTCGTCTACGTGCGTCCGGTCAAGGCGGCGGAGATCTTGGCCAGCGTTCCCAGCGCAAGCATCCAGGGTTTCGAACTCGATCCCGACCAGACGCTTTACGCGGTCCACCGCGCCGACGGCGAACGCCTGGCGGTGCTGACCGACCGTGAATCGGCGGTCGCCGCTGCGCTGGCCCACGAGCTAGCGCCCGTCTCGGTCCACTGACCAAAGGGAAGATGCCCCTCCCCGATTCGGGGAGGGCGAAGCCGGCGTGGCCGGATTTTTTTTGGCTCGAAGCTGACTAGGCCGCGGTCGATCGGGCCGAGCCGCCGTCCTGCACCAGCAGCGCATGCAGGGCGTCAGTCGTACCCGCCTGCCGCAGCTGCTCACGCAGATTGGCCTGACGCAGGAGACGCGAGACGCGCGCAAGCGCACGCAGGTGCTCGGCGCCGGCATCCTTCGGAGCGAACAGCGCGAAGATCAGGTCCACCGGCTTGTCATCGACAGACTCGAACTCCACCGGCTGCTCCAGGCGCACGAAGACGCCCCGCATGCGGTCCAGACCGGGCAGACGCGCGTGAGGCGCGGCGACGCCGTAACCGACGCCCGTCGAGCCGGCTTGTTCACGCTCGAGGAGCGCGTCGAGGATCTTTCCGGCATCGAGCTTGAGATTGCGGGCGGCGACCTCAGCCACGACCTTCAGCGCCTGGCGCTTGCTGGCCGCGCTGGCGCGGAGGGAGATCGCGTTCCGATCCAGGAGTTCGCCGATATGCATCTGCCTCTACGCCCGCAACTCTAGCGCCGCTCCCTAGCGGACCGGCATGACGGTTTGGCGAAGCGTCTTCACGCCTCCCCGGTTCCGTTCCCGCCCCCGCTCCTCGTTCGCTCAGGGTCGATCCAGCCGATGTTCCCATCGGGCCGGCGATATACCACCGAGAGACCGCCGTGGGCAGCGTTGCGGAACACGATTGTTTGAGATTCGGTCAGCTCGAGTTCCATGACCGCCATCGAAACGGTCAGCGTCCGCACCTGCTTCTCGGTCTCGGCGATGACCATCGGCTCCGGGAAACCGGCGTCCGACTCTTCGTCCTCGTCTTCGTCCTCGTCGTCGGACGCACGGAGCACGAAATAAGCGGCCGTCTCGGCCTGCTTCGCCTGCGCTGCCGGCGAGTGGTCCTTGAGCCGTCGCTTGAAGCGGCGGATCCGCTTGTCCATCTTCTCGAGAGCGACATCGCACGCCACGTGGGCGTCGCCACCAACCCCATGCGTGGTCAGCTGCTGGCCCGAGGCGAGCGTGACGGCGCAATCGACCTTGAAGGACTGGCCTTCACGGCTGACCACGACATCGGCGCCGCCGCCGCGGTCGAAGTACTTCTCAATGCTGGTGGAGAGTTGGTCGGAGACTCGCGTCCGCAGAGCCTCGCCGACATCGACGTGTTTGCCGGTGACACTTACTTGCATGAGGCCACAACGCGCCCAACGCGAGATGGTGTCACGGTCAGGAAAATAGTCCGAGCAGCTGGTGGAAGCCCTTGGTGAGCAGGCTGCCGGCGAGCACCAGGATGCCGACGCTGGCCGCTGTCAGGGCGTATCCGAACAGCGCCAGCAGCCCATCGCGCTGGACCAGCGCCAGAGAGAGCACGCTGACAGCCGCGGCGGGGAGGATGTTGCCGAGCGGGATCGGCAGGATCAGCACCACCGCGAGCAAGAAGCAGGTCAGGCCGATGAAACGCTCGCCGATCCCGCCAAACAGGAAGGTGAACCGCGGCCGGGAGACCGCCTCCACCCGCCGGATCCAGGGCAGCACGCGGGGTAGTCCCTTGCGCAGATCCTCTGTCGCGATCGCGCCTTTCCGCACCTTGGCGGGCAGCCAAGGGTGCCGGGCGCCGATCACCAGCTGCGGCGCGAGCAGAAGCAGCGGGAAGCCGAAGATCGTCGTCCCACCGGGCGGCAGCGGGAGCGTGCAGGCGAGCCCGAAGATCAGCAGCAGCCCGCCCAGGGCGCGACCACCGAACCGGTCCACGAGCTGGGCGACAGAGATCTGCGGCTCCTCGTGGTCAGCGAGGTCCCTCAGGATATCGGACAGGGATTTCTGTGTCTCGGATCGGTCGGGCATACGACCGATGCATCTGGGGGCTGGCGGTGATGGAGCCAAGGCGTTTTTTGGCAACACCTTGGCTAAGACGTGACTCGGGTCACACGGCATCCTTGAGCAGACGCCGTCGCTCCACGGACGACGGGATGCGCATCGCCTCGCGGTACTTGGCGACAGTGCGTCTGGCGATGTCGACGCCGGCTTCCTTCAGGATCTCCACGATCCGGTCGTCCGAGTGCACGTCCGCCTCGCTGGACTCGGCATCGATCAGGTGGCGGATCTTGTGCCGCACGCTCTCCGCGGAGTGAGCCTCGCCACCCTCGCTGGACTGGATCGCCGAGGTGAAGAAGAACTTCATCTCGAACACGCCGCGAGGGGTGGCGATGTACTTGTTGGACGTGACCCGGCTTACAGTCGACTCGTGCATGCCGATGGCCTCGGCGACCGTCTTGAGGTTCAGCGGCCGCAGGTGCTCGACCCCGTAGGCCAGGAATCCATCCTGCTGACGGACGATCTCAGACGAGACCTTGAGGATGGTGCGCGCGCGCTGATCGAGACTCTTCACCAGCCAGTTGGCCTGGGCGAAGCAGTCGGAGACGAAGGTCTTCTCCTGCTCTGAGCGAGCCGCGCCCGAGACCCTGGCGTGGTAGCGCTGGTCCACGAGGAGGCGCGGCAGGGTGTCGGAGTTCAACTCCACGTGCCACAGGCCGCCCATGCCTTCGCGCACGAAGACGTCCGGGGCGACGGGCTGCACGGGCTCGCTCCCGAAAGCCGCGCCGGGCCGCGGGGTCAGGCCCCTCAGCTCGGCGACCATCTCCCGCAGATCCTCGTCGTCGACGCCGCAAGCCTTCTTGAGCGCAGCCATGTCACGGCGGGCGAGCAGCGGCAGGTTGTCGAGCAGCGCGTCCATGGCAGGATCGAACCGATTGCGGTCCTTCAGCTGCAGCATGAGGCACTCGCGAACGTCACGCGCGCCGACACCGGTCGGCTCGAACCCCTGGATGACGCCCAGGACCTGCTCCACGAGGGCGAGCTCGCAGCCCAGGCGTTCGGCGATCTCCCAGAGGTCGATCCGCAGGTAGCCGCCCTCGTCCACCGCATCGATAAGCACGCTGGCGATCGCCGCCTCGCTGGCCGGCAGCCCGGCGACGGCGAGCTGGTCGTACAGGTGCTCGGCGAGCGTCTTTTCCCGGGTGAGCGCGCTTTCCAGGCTATCGAGGTCACCGTCGAAGCCTGCACCTCCGCCGGAGCCGGCGCGCGACCAGTCAATATTGCCGCCCGCTTCCCCAGCCTCCGACTCAGGGGCGTCACCTGTAGCGCGCTCGCCGGGCGAGGCCTCGTCATGACTGACGTCCATTTCGGCGCGGGCGCCTGCGTCGTCCATCCGATCCGTTGAGACGTCGGCGGCGACCTCGATCGGAGCTTCCGCCTCGCCATCGGACTCACGGTCCTCCCGCTGCAGCAGCGGGTTGCGCTCCAGTTCAGCCTCGACGAAGGCGTCCAGCTCCATGTTGGACAGCTGCAGCAGCTTGATCGCCTGCTGCAGCTGGGGCGTGATGACCAGCCCCTGCCCCTGCCGAATCTCGAGTCGCGCGCCGAGCGCCACGGTTGCCCCCTCTGGCCTGTTTCTTGCTGGAGGCTACGGTGGCGTTCCCCACCGATTGGTTAACCGGCGGGGACAATCGGCGAAGGTCAGGCGGCGAGCGCCGCCTCCGGCTCGGCCCTCCATGGGAACGCCGGGTAGAACAGCCCCATCATCCGGTCGGTATAGGCGGTCAGGTTGGCGAAGCTCTGAGCGCGATCCTGGAGCTCGCAGGGGAAGAAGGGCGTGTAGAGCGCTGAGAGCATGCCCAGGGCGGTGGCGTCCACGCCGCACGGCCGGTCGCCGAAAAGGAACGCCTGGTCACCCAGGATTTCCGCCAGCGCTGACAGCGAGCGGAGCCCCAGTTCGACGATCTCCGCGTCAGTGTGACGCGCCACGCCCTGAGCCCGCATGGCGGCCCGGACTTCGCTCAGGACCTGGTCGCGAATCGCCTGCTGCGCCTCCGGCGGCGCGTCATCGAAGAAGTGCGCCGGACCCTTCTCGAAGTTCTGCGGGGTCAGCCACCGGAAGTAGCCGATCACCCAGCCGAGCTGGTTCTCCAGCATCCGCTCGACCGCCCACGCTTCTGCGCGCTGGCGCGGCGCCAGCCCCTCGTCGAAGTCAATTCCGTAAGCCCGTTCCAGGTGGAGCCGGATGAAGGTGGAGTCGGCCACACGTGCGCCAGCGTCATCGATGAAGGGGATCTGCCCCTTGGGCGATTCATCCGGCGCAGCGTCGGACCGGACGAAGTCGAGACCGGCCATCTTCAGCTGCACCTCGGTTTTTGCCACATAGGGACTGACCTGCGGCAGGCCGAACCCGGCTTGGCAGCCGTAGAGGATGATCATCGTCCGCTCTCCATCATTGACAGGAGATGAGACTAGGCCCCCTCTGCTGACATCATTCTGTCAGCAGCTTGGCGGGAGCGGCGACAATGCGGCGGGCGGACCGTCTGTTCCAGATCATCCAGGTGCTGCGGCGTCACCGCTCACCTGTGACTGCGGACGCCATTGCGCAGGAGCTGGAGACCTCCAAACGCACGATCTACCGCGACATCGCCGACCTGATTGGTCAGCAAGTGCCAATCCGCGGCGAGGCTGGCGTGGGATACGTGCTTGAAGGCGGCTATGACCTGCCGCCGCTGATGCTCACGCCCCACGAGGTGGAGGCGGCGGTGCTGGGCGCTCAGTGGGTGATGCGCCGCGGCGACCCGGAGTTGGCCCGCGCCGCCCAGGACCTGATCGCCAAGATCGGGGTGGCCGTGCCCGAGCGGCTTCGCCCGCTTGTCCTTGAGCCCGCGACGCGGGCGGCGCCGAACTACAACGCCCTGCCCGACCGGCTGGACATGGCCAAGGCCCGTCGCGCGATCCACGCCGGCCGCAAGATCCGCCTGACCTACAAGGACGAACAGGAACGCGAGACGGAGCGGGTCATCTGGCCGTTCGCGGTCGGCTACCACGAGACAGTCCGCCTCCTTGTGGGCTGGTGTGAGCTGCGCCAGGGCTTCCGCAGCTTCCGGACGGATCGGGTGACCGCCACCGACTTCCTCGAGGAGCGCTACCCGGAGCGGCCGGCGGCGCTGCGCGCGCGCTGGCGACGGTACGCCGGCGAGGAGGCCGAGCGGATGAAGGCCCTGTGGCGGCAGCGGCAGGCGGGCTGAGGCGGCGACAGCCCGAACGGGTCAGTTGAAGCGGTCGCCGAGATAGACGCGGCGCACTTCCGGATTGTCGACGATCTCGTCGGGGCTTCCCTCGAACAGCACCTCCCCGGCGTGGATGATCGACGCCCGGTCGATGATATCGAGCGTCTCGCGGACGTTGTGGTCGGTGATCAGGATCCCGATGCCGCGCTTCTTGAGGTAGCTGATCACGTCGCGGATGTCGGCGATCGCCAGCGGATCGATGCCGGCGAAGGGCTCATCCAGCAGCATGAAGGCCGGCTCGGACGCCAGCGCCCGGGCGATCTCCACCCGGCGCCGCTCGCCGCCGGAGAGCGAGATCGCGGGTGCGTTGCGCAGGTGCTCGATATGCAGCTCCTCGAGGAGCTCGGTGACCATCGCGCGGGCCTTCTTACGGTCGCGCTCGCGCAGTTCGACCACCGCCATCACGTTCTCGCCCACGGTCATGCCGCGAAAGATCGAGGTCTCCTGCGGGAGGTAGCCGACGCCCATTCGGGCGCGCTGGTACATCGGCTGCGCAGTGATGTTCTCGCCGTCCAGGTAGATCGCGCCGTAGTCCGCCGGAATCAGGCCGGTGATCATGTAAAAGCAGGTGGTCTTGCCTGCGCCGTTCGGGCCCAGCAGGCCAGCGACCTCGCCGCGCTCGAGGCGCAGGGAGACACCCTTTACCACGGGGCGGCCGCGGTAGGACTTGCCTATGTTGTCGACGACGAGGCCCTGACCCGCGGGGGCCGACGCAGCCTGGACCCGCGGTCGCGGCTTCAACGCAGCCATCCTAACGGCGCGCCTGTTGGTCTTCGGTCTTCTTGGGATAGAAGACGCCGCGCACGCGGCCCTGGGCGTTCTTGCCGGTGGTCTGCCCGACCATGTTGCCTTGGCCGGTCCTGGTGTTGAACACCATCTTCGTCCCGCGCAGCACGTTCTGCCCCTGAACGGCCACGACGTCGCCGGTCATGGTCAGCACCTCGTTGGCGGCGCTGTAGGTGGCGGCGTTGGCGCGGACCCGCTGATCGGGCGTGACGTAATAGACCTGGCCCTCGGCCTCGATGCGATCCATCTCGCCGCAGTTGCCGGCCTTCGCGCCGGGACGCGCGGCGGGAGCCTTGGCGTTGTAGATCCGCAGGACCTGGGCGCGGAGGCGGGAGGTCTCCTGCATCGCCTCGGCGTTGCCGCGCCAGATGGCCGTGCAGGCGTTGTCGGTCACTTCCAGCTCGTCGGCGGTGATGTCCAGGGGCGCGCTGGAGCCACGGGCGAGCTGGGCCGCGGCCGGAACCGCCGCCAGCGCGAGAGCCGAGACGGCCGCAATCGTGGAAAGGAGCTTCATCCGCATGCCTGCTCTACTTCGTCTGGACCCGGGCCCGCACGCCGCCCTTGAACACCATCCGCTCGCCTTTGCCGTAGACGGCATAGGACTTCGCGGTGATTTCTCCAAGGGACCCCGACCCCTGAATAGGACCTGAACCGACGAGCTCGCCGGTCCGGGTGTCGAATAGCGATTCGGCGGTCTCGAAGGTCTGCCGTGAGCTTGAGATGCGCACGCCGCCCTTCATTTCAAGCTTTCGGTCGCCTTCGTGATAGAGGCCCGAGCCGCTGGAGATGCGCATCGGGTCCGGCCCCTCCTCATCGAGCACCAGCGCTGGTCGCTCGAGGATCACCCGCTGGTAGTCGCGCTGATCGCGGGTGGCGGAAGCGGCGGTGATGACAAAGGCGCGGCCCCGCTCGTCACGGCCGACGAAGCGGGGGTTCACCAGCCGGATCGGGGCGTCAGGGTCGCTCGCGGCCTGGGGCTTGGTGCGGAAGGCGTTCCAGGCCACCGAGCCCGCCATGCCGCCCAGGATGAGCACGATCAGCGCCGGGACCGCGATACGCAGCAGCCGCAGCGCGCGCGAGCGTCGCCGCCACTGGTCCGCCGCCGGGCGGCTGCCCTGGGCGTCCGCGTGGGGAAGATCCGGCGCCGCCATGCCTCTGCCCCTACGAATGCGCGAAGATGTCGGTGTCTTCCCAACCGGCTACGTCCAGCAGGGCGCGGTGCGGCAGGAATTCGAAACAGGCGCGGGCGAGATGGTCGCGGCCCTCCCGCGTCAGCATCTCGTCGAGGCGCGCCCGCAGGCTGTGCAGGTGCAGCACGTCGCAGGCGGCGTAGTTCAGCTGATCATGCGACAGCTCCGCCGCACCCCAATCCGAGCTCTGCTGGGCCTTGGAAAGGTCGACGCCGAGCAGCTCGCGGGTCACGTCCTTGAGCCCGTGCCGGTCGGTGTAGGTCCTGGCCAGCTTGGACGCGATCTTGGTGCAATAGACGGGCCCTGTGACCACGCCCAGGTGCAGCCAGAACATGGCGATGTCGAACCGGCCGAAATGGAACAGCTTCAGCACCGAGGGGTCGGTGAGCAGCCGCTTTAGGTTCGGACAGTCGTAACCGGGCCGGTCGAGCTGGACGACGTGCGCGTCGCCCTTGCCGTCGGAGAGCTGCACCACGCAGAGGGGGTCACGGCCGAGCCGCAGGCCCATGGTCTCGGAGTCGATCGCGACCACCGCGGCGCCGGACAGAGCACCGACCGGCAGGTCGCCCTTGTGCAGGTGAGTGGTCACTTGGCCTCAACTCCGACGTCGGTCGCCCCACCCCCGGTCTATCTTAGGGGTGGTGCCCAGGAAAGGACTCGAACCTTCACGGCCGTTAAGCCACTGGCACCTGAAGCCAGCGCGTCTACCAATTCCGCCACCTGGGCCCGGTCCGTCGGATCGGGAGGCGGCTACATATGGCGCCGCCCCGGCCGGGTCAACGCTGCTTTGCCACGGAAGTGAAGTCGCATTGCGGCGCGGCGCCGCATCGTCTATCCGCAGGCCAGTTCCGACCTCTTCGAGACCACGCGCGCGCCATGCAGAACCTAGTCACCGTCTTCGGCGGATCGGGCTTCATCGGAACCCAGGCCGTGCGGCAGCTGGCCAAGGCCGGCTGGCGGATCCGCGTCGCGGTGCGCAATCCGAACCTCGGCTACAACATGCGCCTGCACGGCGATGTGGGCCAAATCGATGTCGTGCAGGCGAACGTCCGCAATGCCGCCTCCTGCCGCCGGGCTCTCGAAGGCGCGCTCGCCTCTGTGAACCTGGTCGGCGTCGGCCGCGAAGTTGGCCGCAACGGTCTGCAGGCCGTCAACGCCATGGGCGCACGCACCGTCGCCGAGGCCGCGCGGGCGGAAGGCGTCACGCGGGTCGTGCAGATGTCGGCGCTCGGCGCGGACCCGAACTCCGACTCGACCTACGCCCGCACCAAGGCCGAGGGCGAAGCCGCGGTGCGTGAAATCTATCCGGACGCCGTGGTTGTGCGTCCCTCGGTCGTGTTCGGGCCGGAGGACGACTTCTTCAACCGCTTCGCCGCCATGGCGGGATTCCTGCCCGCCCTGCCGCTGTTCGGCGGCGGGACCACCCGTTTCCAGCCGGTGTTCGTGGGTGATGTCGGCAAGGCCCTGGCCAAGAGCGCGACGCTCGAGGAGTGCGCCGGCCAAACGTACGAACTGGGCGGCCCCGCGACCTTCACCTTCCGCGAGCTCATGGAAATGATCCTGGCCGAGACCGGCCGGCGGCGGATTCTGCTGCCGCTGCCGCACGCGGCCGCAAACGCCATGGGCTCGGCGTTCGACCTCGTGCAGGGCCTGATGGCCCCGCCGATCACGTCCGACCAGGCGAAGCTGCTGAAGCTGGACAACGTCTGCAGCGGCGCCTACCCGGGCCTGCAGGACCTCGGCATCACGCCGACCAGCCTGGAGTCGGTGCTGCCGACCTATCTCTACCGCTACCGCAGGGGCGGACAGTACGCCGACCAGGACGCCCGCGCGGTGGCCGGAGGCGCCTAGCCCAGCTGCAGGGCGGCCAGACCGCCCACGCCGATCACGATCCGAAGCCAGCCGAACGGCGCGAAACCGCGGCGGGTGACGATCGCCAGCATCAGCTTGATCACCACAAGCGCCACCACGAAGGCGGTGACGAAGCCGATGGCCAGCAGGCCCAGGTTGTCGCCCGCCATGAGCTGATCCTTGCTTTCGATGGCGTCGAGCACGAAGGCGCCCAGCATGGTCGGGATCGCCAGAAAGAAGGTGAACTCGGCGGCCGCCCGCTTCTCCACCCGGTTCAGCATGCCGCCGACGATGGTCGACCCCGAGCGCGAGACGCCGGGCACCATCGAGAGCACCTGGAATAGGCCGATGATGAAGGAGGTCTTCAGCGGCAGTTGCGTGGGATCGTCGTACATCGGCGCCGGCGCCCGCCGGTCGATCAGCAGCAGCACGACCCCGCCGATGATCAGCGAGATGCACTGCACGGTCGGATTGTCGAACAACACGCCCTTGATGAAGTCGTGCAGCAGCAGGCCGAGCACGACCGATGGTATGAAGGCGACGATGATCGACAGCGCGAAACGGCGCGAGGCCGGGTCAGTCGGCAGGGTGATCACGGCTCGGCTGAGCTTCCGGAAGTAGAGCACCACCACCGCCAGGATCGCACCCAGCTGGATCATCACCGCGAAGGTGTTCCAGAACGGATCCGTCAGGCCCATGCCGTGCTTGGCCAGCAGCATCATGCCCGTCGAAGACACCGGGATGAATTCCGTCAGGCCCTCAATGACACCCAGGATGACGGCATAGACCCAATCCGGCACGGCGATCTCCAGCTTCAGGGGGAAGGTCTGCAAAGGGCGGCACTATGGTGAAAAAGAAGTTCATCCCAAAGTTGGACTACTTTTCGGGCGCGATATCGCATCTGCGGCCATGAGGCTGGCCTGGCGCTGAGTCATAGTCTTGTATTTGGACGACCAGCTTTACAGGCGCTTCGGCTCGCCTAAATGGGTTGGCTCTGGAAGGAGCCTCGACCATGGCCGAGCGCATGCTGAAGTTCATCGTCACCCCTCGTTCGACGCCGTCGAAGCGCGACGCCGGAACGCGCAAAGGTGACTTCCACGAAATCTATGCGGACTTCATCGACGCCAAGGCGTCGGAGCAGGCGTCGCGCTGCTCGCAGTGCGGCGTGCCGTTCTGCCAGACCCACTGCCCGCTCCATAACAACATCCCCGACTGGCTGCGGATGACGGCCGAGGGACGACTGCAGGAAGCCTACGCGCTGTCGCAGGCGACCAGCTCCATGCCCGAAGTCTGCGGCCGCATATGCCCGCAGGACCGCCTTTGCGAGGGAAACTGCGTGATCGAGCAGTCGGGCCACGGCACCGTCACGATCGGCGCCGTGGAGCGCTACATCAACGACAAGGCTTGGGAGGAAGGCTGGGTTCGACCGCTGACTCCGGGCACCGACCGCGGCCAATCCGTAGGCGTCATCGGCGCCGGCCCGGCCGGCCTGTCCGCAGCCGAACTGCTGCGAGAGATGGGCTACGCGGTCACCGTCTATGACCGGCACGACCGCGCCGGCGGCCTGCTGACCTACGGCATCCCCGGCTTCAAGCTCGAGAAGTACGTCGTGGACCGCAGGGTGCAGCGATTGGCGGACGGCGGCATCGAATTCCGCCTGGGCTTCAACGTCGGTAGGGACGCCTCCCTGCCCGACTTGCGGAAGCGGCACGACGCGATCCTGGTGGCGACGGGCGTCTACAAGGCGCGCGACCTGGAAGTCCCCGGAGCTGGCTCCACCGGTGTGGTGCCCGCGTTGGAGTACCTGATTGCCGAGAACCGCGCCGATCTCGGCGATGAGGTCACCGGCCATCGCGACGGCAGCCTTCACGCGGCCGGCAAGCACGTCGTCGTCGTCGGCGGCGGCGACACCGCCATGGACTGTGTCCGCACCGCCATCCGGCAGGGCGCAGCTTCGGTCACCTGCCTCTACCGCCGCGACAAGGCCAACATGCCCGGCTCCGCCCGAGAGGTCGCCCACGCCGAGGAAGAGGGCGTGGTGTTCGAGTGGCTGGCCGCCCCCCGCGCCGTCACGGGCGAGGCGCTGCAGGCGGCTGGACTGCGCGCCGCGCGCATGCGCCTGGGGCCGCCCGACTCCACCGGCCGCCAGGCGCCTGAAGAGGTGGAAGGCGCCGACTTCGAACTTAAGGCCGATCTCGTGATCAAGGCCTTGGGCTTCGATCCGGAGGACCTGCCGGCCGGCTTCGAGGCGCCCGAGCTTGCCACCACCCGCTGGGGCACGCTGAAGGCCGACTTCCGCACCATGATGACCTCGGTCCCAGGCGTGTTCGCCGCCGGAGACATCGTCCGCGGCGCGAGCCTGGTGGTCTGGGCGATCCGCGACGGCCGCGACGCGGCCCAGGCTATCCACCGCTACCTGGCGGCCCACCAGAGCGCCGACGCGCTTATGGCCGCGGAGTGACCCCGATGAACTACGTCGAACGCTACCTTTCGGACCGCGAACGCCTCATCAGCGCGAACGGCGGGTACGACATCACCGAGCAGCACGATGCGTGCGGCGTGGGCCTGGTCTGCGCCATCGACGGAAAGCCGCGGCGCGAGGTGGTGGAGCTTGGCATCCAGGCTCTGAAGGCGGTCTGGCACCGGGGCGCAGTCGGCGCTGACGGCATCACCGGCGATGGCGCCGGCATCCTGGTTTCCGTGCCGCAGGACTTCTTTGCGGCCCACGTGGAACGGATCGGCCACCAGGTGCGGCCGGGCCCGATCGCCGTCGGCCAGGTGTTCCTGCCGCGCACCGACCTTGCCGGCCAGGAGACGGCCCGGACTATTGTCGAAGCCGAGGCCCTGCGCTTCGGGTTCTACATCTACGGTTGGCGACAGGTGCCGGTGGACACCTCCGTTATCGGCAGGGACGCCAACGCCACCCGCCCCGAGATCGAGCAGATCATGCTCTCCCCGCCGTCCGGGATGGACGGCGAGGCGTTGGAGCGTGCGCTGTTCCTCTGTCGCAAGCGGATCGAGCGCCAGGTGGCCGCCGCCAACATCCAGCACTTCTACATCTGCTCCCTGTCGGCCCGATCCCTGATCTACAAGGGCATGTTCCTGGCCGAGCATATCGACGCCTTCTACCCGGATCTCACGGACCTGCGGTTCAAGGCGGCGGTGGCGATCTTCCACCAGCGCTACTCCACCAACACCTTCCCCGAGTGGCGGCTGGCGCAGCCGTTCCGGATGCTGGCGCACAACGGCGAGATCAACACGCTGAAAGGCAACCGCAACTGGATGCGGAGCCATGAGATCCGCATGGCCGCCAACGCCTTCGGCGAATACCAGGACGACGTGAAGCCGGTGATCCAGCCGGGCGGCTCGGATTCCGCGGCGCTGGACAACACCTTCGAGGTGCTGGTCCGCGCCGGCCGCGACGCGCCGATGGCCAAGACCCTGCTGATCCCAGAGGCCTGGAACGCACGGTCGGAAGAGCAGATCAAGCCGGCGCACAGGGCGCTGTACGCCTATGCCAACGCGGTCATGGAGCCCTGGGACGGGCCAGCGGCGGTTTGCGCCACGGATGGCCGGTGGGTGATCGCCGGAAAGGACCGCAACGGACTGCGGCCGCTGCGGGTGGCGGAGACTTCCGACGGCCTCCTGATCGTCGGCTCCGAGGCCGGCATGGGCCGCGTCGACGAGACCCGGATCACCCGCAAGTCGCACATCGCACCCGGCCGGATGCTGGCCGTCGACCTCGTCGAAGGGCGACTATATGGCGAAGAGGCGATCATCGACCGCCTGGCCGCCCAGCACCCCTACGATCGCTGGCTCGGCAACATCGTCGAATTGGAGGAGCGCATCGGCCCCGGCGCCGAGGAACGCCTCTTCGCCCGCGAGGAGCTGGTCCGGCGCCAGGCCGCCGCCGGCATGAGCCTCGAAGATCTGGAGCTGATCCTCGCGCCCATGGTCGAGGAGGGCAAGGAAGCGGTCGGCTCGATGGGTGACGACACCCCGCTGGCGGTGCTCTCCAACGAGTATCGGCCGCTGAGCCATTTCTTCCGGCAGAACTTCAGCCAGGTAACCAACCCGCCGATCGACTCGCTGCGCGAGTCGGCGGTGATGAGCCTGAAGACCCGGTTCAAGAACCTCGGCAACATCCTGGCCGAGGACGAGACCCAGACCGACGTGTTCGTGCTGGATTCGCCGGTTCTCACGACCGGGATGTACGGGCGCCTCGTGGAGGCGATCGGCGAGAAGAACGTGGCCGTGGTCGACTGCACCATGCCGCTGCCGGCCAAGGAGTCCCGGCCGGGCGACGCCCTCCGCGCCAACCTCGAGCGCATCCGCATCGAAGCCGAGGACGCGGCGCTGCGCGGCTGCTCGACCATCGTGCTGTCCGACAAGGCCAGCGGCCCAGACCGCGTCGCCCTGCCGATGATCCTGGCTACGGGTGGCGTGCACGCCTGGCTGGTGAGCAAGGGCCTGCGCTCCTACGTCTCGATCTTAGTCCGCTCGGCCGAGTGCCTGGACACGCACTACTTCGCGGTCCTCGTGGGCGTCGGCGCAACCGCCGTGAACGCCTATCTCGCCCAGGAAAGCTTCCTCGACCGGCAGGACCGGGGCCTGACTGGCGAGATGTCGCTGCGCGAGCTGTGCCTGAACTTCAAGAAGGCTATCGAAGGCGGCCTGCTGAAGATCATCGCCAAGATGGGGATCTCGGTGATCTCGTCTTACCGTGGCGGCCTCAACTTCGAGGCCGTGGGCCTGTCACGCAGCCTCGTGGCCGAGTTCTTCCCGGGCATGCCGTCAAGGATATCGGGCATCGGCCTCGCGGGGCTGGAGGCCAAGGCCGTCGAGCTGCATCGCCGCGCCTGGAATCCGGCGGCGCTCAGCCTTCCCGTCGGCGGCTTCTACAAGGCGCGCCGGGCCGGGGAGGCCCACGCCTTCGAGGCGCGGATGATCCACACCCTGCAGACCGCCTGCGACCGAGGCGACTACCAGGTCTACAAGAGGTTCTCGGATGGCATGCGCAAGATGCCGACCATCCAGCTGCGCGATCTGCTGGACATCCGCACGCACGAGGTGAAGCCGGTCGCGCTGGACGCGGTCGAAAGCGTCAACGAGATCCGCAAGCGCTTCGTCACGCCAGGCATGAGCCTGGGCGCGCTCAGCCCCGAGGCGCACGGCGCCCTGAACATCGCCATGAACCGGATCGGTGCGAAAAGCGTCTCCGGCGAAGGCGGGGAGGACCGCGCGCGCTACCGGCCGCTTCCCAACGGGGACAATCCGAATTCGGCCGTGAAGCAGATCGCCTCGGGCCGGTTTGGTGTCACCGCCGAGTACCTGAACCAGTGCCGCGAGATCGAGATCAAGGTCAGTCAGGGCGCAAAGCCTGGCGAAGGCGGCCAGCTGCCCGGGTTCAAGGTCACCGAGTTGATCGCCAAGCTGCGCCACGCGACGCCCGGCGTCATGCTGATCAGCCCCCCGCCGCACCACGACATCTACTCGATCGAGGACCTGGCCCAGCTCATCTACGACCTGAAGCAGATCAACCCCGACGCCAAGGTGACGGTGAAGCTGGTGGCGATGACCGGCATCGGAGCCATCGCCGCGGGCGTCGCAAAGGCCAAGGCCGACGTGATCCTGATCTCGGGCAACGTGGGCGGCACCGGCGCGAGCCCGCAGACCTCGATCAAGTACGCTGGGGGGCCCTGGGAAATGGGCCTGTCCGAAGCCAACCAGGTGCTCACGCTCAACAACCTGCGCCACTCGGTGAAGCTGCGCACGGACGGCGGTATCCGGACCGGGCGCGACGTGGTGATCGCCGCGATGCTCGGGGCGGAGGAGTTCGGGATCGGCACCGCCAGCCTGATCGCCATGGGCTGCATCATGGTCCGCCAGTGCCACTCCAACACCTGCCCGGTGGGGGTCTGCACCCAGGACGAGGCGCTGCGCGCCAAGTTCAGCGGCAGCCCGGAGAAGGTGATCAACCTCTTCACCTTCATCGCCGAAGAGGTGCGCGAGATCCTGGCCAACCTCGGCCTGAAGTCCCTGCAGGAGGCGGTCGGCCGCACCGATCTGCTGATGCAGGTCAGCCGCGGCGGCGAGCACCTCGACGACCTAGACCTCAATCCCCTGCTGGTGAAGGCCGATCCGGGCGACCAGAAGCCCTACTGCACGGTGGAGGGCCGCAACGAGGTGCCCGACACCCTCGACGCCCAGATCGTGCGGGACGCCGCGCCCGTGTTCGAGCGCGGCGAGAAGATGCAGCTGACCTACACCGTCGCGTCGACGCAGCGCTCCATCGGCACGCGCACCTGCTCGCACATCGTCCGCAAGTTCGGCATGGACGGGCTGGCCCCCGGGCACCTCACCGTGCAGCTGAAGGGATCGGCGGGCCAGAGCCTTGGCGCATTCGCGGTCCAGGGCCTGCGCATCGAGCTCACCGGCGAGGCGAACGACTATGTCGGCAAGGGCCTGTCCGGCGCGGCCATCGCGATCCGGCCCTCTCCGCACCTGGCGCAGCCCGAGAGAAACGCCATCATCGGCAACACCGTGCTCTATGGCGCGACGTCCGGCCGGCTGTTCGCGGCGGGGCTGGCGGGCGAACGGTTCGCCGTTCGCAACTCCGGCGCGGTGACGGTCGTCGAAGGCGTCGGCGCCAACGGGCTCGAGTACATGACCGGCGGGACGGCGGTGGTCCTGGGCCCCGTGGCTTTCAACTTCGCAGCCGGCATGACGGGCGGCATGGCCTTCGTCTACGACGCGGACGAGAGCTTCCAGACTTCGGTCAACCGGGAGAGCGTGGTCACCTGCCGGGTCGCCAATCCCCACTGGGAAGGCGTGCTGCGCGGCCTCGTGGAGGAGCATGCCCGCGAGACCGGGTCGGCGCTTGCGCAGACCCTGCTGCGGGACTGGGACCGCGCGCTGGAGCGCTTCTGGCAGGTTTGCCCCAAGGAGATGGTGGGCCGCCTGGACCACAGCCTCGAAGCGATGGAAGCGGTGCACCGGCGCGCCTAGGTGAGCTGAGGCCGAGCCTCGCCGCGATCAGGGCCGGCTAGCCGAACTCCGGCTCGGGTCCGACGTAGCGCGCCCGCGGGCGGATCAGGGCGTCGGCTTGGCCCTGCTCGATGGCGTGCGCGATCCATCCTGCGCAGCGGGCGACGGCGAACAGGGCGAACGGCGCATCCTTCGGCAGGCGCAGGGCCTCGCAGACGGCGACCAGGGCGAAGTCGACGTTCGGCGCCTGGCCGGTGACCGCACGGACGACGGCGGCCAGCTCAGAGAGCGGCACGGGCGGCGAGAAGCGGTCCAGCAGGGCCGCGGCGCGGGGATCGTCCTCGGGATAGAGCGGGTGCCCGAACCCTGGGAGCGCCCGATCCTCCACCAGCCGGTTGGCGATCGCCTGCCGCGGACCCAGCTGCGCGGCCTCGGCGGCGAAGGTCCGGACGGCGGCGGTCGCGCCGCCATGCCGAGGCCCCGACAGGGTGGAGAGGCCGGCCAGAGCCGCAGCCGAGAGCGACGCGCCGGTGGAGGCCGCCACCCGGGCCGCGAACGCCGAGGCGTTCAGCTCGTGATCGGCGACCAGCACCAGGACGCGGCGGATCAGGTCGGCGCCCGGACCGCCGGGCCCCTGCCCCCAGGCCAACGCCAGGCGGTTGTGGATCGCCCCGCCGCCGACCTCCCCGGCGATGGCGTCGGCCAGCACGTCCAGCAGGGTGGCGGCCTCGACCGCCAGCGCCATCGGGTGCCGGCCTCTGGCAGGCGCGTCCGTACCGGCGAGGGCGGCCAGCGCCTGGAAGCCGCGGGTGCGCATGTCCGCGGCGTCCGGCGGCCTCGGCCGGTCGGTGCGCTTCAGCGCTGCGCCGTGGCCGCCGCGCAGCAGCCTGGCCACCGATTCCAGGGTCTCCGTCTCTGCGAGCCGGATCGCGTCCCGGCCGCGGTAGAACAGCCGGCCGCCGGCCACCGTGGTGATCTCCGACGCGAGCACGGGCTCGCCCCAGGCGATGGCCCCGGCCGCCACGTCCGAGACCTTCCGGCTGCGCGATTTGCGCTGCGCCAGGGCGGCGATATCGGCCGCGCGGTAGAGGCTGCGGCGGGGATCGCGGGGATCGGGCCGGACCTGCACCCGTCCACGGCTCACATACGCGTAGAGCGTCTGCGGCCGCACCCCGAGCCGGGCCTGGGCGTCTTCGGCGATGATCCAGTCCGGCGACGGCATATGTTGATCACATTGATCAAGATTGACGGCAGGAGACTGCGGGCATTCCGTCGGCGAAACAAGAGCTGATGGAGCCTGCCATGTCCGATGGTCTCGAACACGTCGTCGCCGCCGAAACCGTGCTGTCCGAAGTCGATGGCCAGGCCGGCCGCCTGATCATCCGCGGCCACTCCCTGGACGAACTCGCCGGCCGCGTGAGCTACGAGGAAGTCCTGCGCCTGCTCTGGGACGGGTTCTTCGATGACCTGCCTGATGACCTTGCCCCCGGACTCGCTATGGCCCGGACCGAGGTGTTCGGTGAGCTGGCGGCGCTGGACACCGGCCTGCTCGACCACAGCCCGATCGGGGCCATGCGGGCCATGACCGCCAGGCTCGGGGACGGTGACGACCTCGCGACCGCCCTGCGCCTCACGGCAGCGCCGGCAGTGTTCACGGCGGCCGTGGTCCGCGCGCAGGCCGGCCAGGCTCCGGTCCGCCCGGAAGCCGCGCTCGGCCACTCGGCCGACATCCTGCAGATGCTGACGGGCGAGCGGCCGAAGCGGGAGCAGGTCGCGGCCCTCGATACCTACCTGGTCACCGTCAGCGACCACGGCCTCAACGCGTCCACCTTCGCGGCCCGGGTGATCGCCTCCACGCGGGCTGGCCTCACATCGGCGGTGCTGGGCGGGATTAGCGCCCTGAAGGGGCCGCTGCACGGCGGGGCGCCCGGACCGGTGATCGAGATGCTGGACGGCATCGGCGACCCGGCGAACGCCCGCGCCTGGCTGGAGACGGCGATCGCCCGCGGCGACCGGCTGATGGGCTTCGGCCACCGGGTCTATCGCGTCCGGGATCCGCGGGCCGACGCGCTGAAGGGGGCCGTGCGGCGGCTGAGCGAGGGCTCAGCCACGGGTCGGCTGGCGTTCGCCGAGGCGGTGGAGGCGGCGGCCCTGGCGATCCTGCGCGAGAAGAAGCCGGACCGGGCGCTGGAGACCAACGTCGAGTTCTACACCGCGCTGCTTCTGGAGGCGCTGGGCCTGCCGCCGGCGGCCTTCACCTGCGTCTTCGCCATGGGCCGGGTGGGCGGCTGGATCGCCCATGCCCGCGAACAGCTGGCCGGCGGACGCCTGATCCGGCCGCAGTCGCGCTACGTGGGCCCCTGGCCACGGCAGGCGGCCTGAGCCGAAGAATATTTGGATTGGTCGCAGTTTTCCGCGCGCGCGAGGCGGGGGGAGAGGGCGAACGACGAGCTTCACGATGAGAAGGAGCCTTGCGGTCAGGATGCGGCCAGGCGGGCGAAACGCCAAAAAATCGGGGTGGAGAGAATTGTCGCAGGCCCACCGCGGAAAAGCTGAGAGTCGTTAGCGCTGGCCTCCCGGGCCGGCGGCGGTAGGTTCCGGCCGATGACGACGGTGCAAGGCCTGGACCCCGCGGAGGCGGCGGCGCTGACCCGGAAGGTGACGCTGCTGTCGGTCGCCACGGCGGCGGTGCTGGTGACGATCAAGGCGGCGGCCTGGATGGCCTCGGGCTCGACGGCGCTGCTGGCGTCGGCGGCGGACTCCGGCCTGGACCTGGTGGCCAGCCTCGCCACCTTCTTCGCCGTCCGCTACGCCGTCGCGCCGCCGGACGCGGAGCACCGGTTCGGACACGGCAAGGCCGAGGCCTTCGCCAGCCTGATGCAGGCAGGCCTGGTGTTCGCCTCAGCCGCCCTGATCGCGCGCGAAGCCGTGGGCCACATGCTCGACCCGCAGCCGCTGAAGGCCGGCGGGTGGGCCGTGGCGGTGATGCTGGTCTCGACGGTGCTGACCGCAGGCCTGATCGCGGCCCAGACCCGCGTCCTGCGGAAGACCTCCTCGGTGGCGATCTCCGGAGACCGGGCGCACTACGCCACCGACCTTGCTTCGAACGCCATCGCGCTTCTGGGGATCGCGGCCTCGGCCTGGCTGGGGGCCACCGGCCTCGACGCCGCCGCCGCCGTTGTGATCGCCGGCCTGCTGCTCTGGGGCGCGGTCGGGGTGTTCCGGGAGGCCTCCGGCCAGCTGATGGACCGCGAGCTTCCCGACGAGGCCCGCGCCCGGATCGTCGCCCTGATGACCGAGGACCGCCGGCTGACGGACGTGCACCAGCTGCGCACCCGCGCGTCCGGTCCCTATGTGCACATCCAGATGCACGTGGACCTCGATCCGGACCTGACGCTGGAAGCCGCCCACGAGGTGATCGTCGCGGCGGAGAAGCGGCTGATCGCCGTCTTCCCGCAGGCCGACGTCATCATCCACGCCGACCCGCGCGGACGCGCCGAGCCGCACGGCGGCGCATTCGCAGAAGCCTTAGCAGAGTAAACGTCGCCTTAACGGCTGGGGGCGCAGGTCTTGTTCTTGATTCTCCGCCTGAATCTTCACCACCGCCTCGGGCGTTAGCCGGTCATGAGCGTCGAACGCATTCTCCACCACTTCCCGCTGGACCCGGCCTCGCGCCAGGTGCGCCTGGCGCTCGGCGAGAAGCGCCTGGCGTTCACCGATGCGTCCGTGAAGTACTGGGAGCGGCCAAAGGAGCTGTCGTCGATGAACCCCTCGGGTCTCGTGCCCGTGCTGGTGGTCGACGGGGGCCCGGAGCGGCTGGTGATCTGCGAGAACCGCGCGATCCTCGACTACCTGGAAGAAGCCCATCCGGAACCGCCGCTGCTCGGACGCGAGGCCGCGGAGCGGGCTGAGGCCCGCCGGCTGCTGCAGTGGTTCGACCGCAAGTTCGAGTTCGAAGCCGGCGGCTACATCCTGCACGAAAAGATGGAGAAGCGGCTGCTGGGCCTGGGCGCGCCCGAGCTCGCCAACCTGCGGCAAGGCCGCGAGGGGTTGAAGAACCACCTTTTCTACATCGACACCCTGCTGCAGGCCCGCGACTGGCTGGCCGGCAAGCGGCTGTCCCTGGCGGATTTCGCCGCGGCCGCCCATCTGTCCGTCATCGACTATTTCGGCGACGTGCCCTGGGCTGACTTCCCCGCGGTGAAGACCTGGTACATGAAGCTGAAATCCCGGCCGGCCTTCCGGCCCCTGCTCCTGGACCGCTGGCCGGGTCTCACGCCCGCCAGGCATTATGACGATCTCGACTTCTGACCGACCCGAAGACATGATCCGCGCCGAGGCCATGGCTCTCGGCTTCGACCTCTGCCGCTTCACCGACCTGGATGACGCCTGGCCCGCCGCCGCGCGGCTGGAGGCGTTCGTGGCCGCCGAACGGCATGGCGAGATGGGCTGGATGGCCGACACGCTGGAGCGCCGCCGTCATCCCCGGGCGATGTGGACCGACGCCCGGTCGGCCATCGTGCTGGGCGTGAACTATGGGCCGGACGCCGATCCACGCCTGGCGCTGGAGGACCCCACCCGCGCCGCGATCAGCGTCTATGCCCAGGGGGACGACTACCACGACCTGATCAAGAAGCGGCTGAAGGCGCTCGCCCGCTTCCTGCAGGCGAAGTTCGGCGGCGAGCTGAAGGTGTTCGTCGACACCGCGCCGCTGCTGGAGAAGCCGCTCGCCGAACGAGCCGGCCTGGGCTGGCAGGGCCGCCACACCAATCTGGTGAGCCGCGAGTTCGGCTCCTGGCTGTTCCTGGGCTCGATCCTGACGACCCTGGAACTGGAGCCGGATCCGGCCGATGGCGTCCGCTGCGGCTCCTGCACCGCGTGCCTCGACGTCTGCCCGACGGACGCCTTCCCGGCGCCGTTCCAGCTCGATGCGCGCCGCTGCATCTCCTACCTGACCATCGAGCTGAAGGGGCCGATCCCCGCGGAGTTCCGGCCGGCGCTGGGCAACCGGATCTACGGCTGCGACGACTGCCTGGCGGTCTGCCCCTGGAACAAGTTCGCCCAGGCCTCGCGAGAGCAGAAGCTGTCGGCGCGCGAGACGCTGCGCAGCCCGTCCCTGGCGGATCTCGCCAGGCTCGACGACACCGCGTTTCGCGAGCTGTTCGCCAAGAGCCCGGTCAAGCGGATCGGCCGCGACCGGTTCGTGCGCAACGTTCTCTATGCGATCGGCAACTCGGGCGAGGCGGCGCTCGCGGCCGAGGCGATGAGCCTGGTCCGCGATCCGGCCCCCGTGGTGCGGGGAGCGGCGGTCTGGGCGCTGTCGCGTCTGCTGCCGCCGGAGAGCTTCGCCGAGCTTCGCGACCGCCTGGCGCCCTTGGAGCCGGAGGGCGAGGTTCGGGACGAGTGGATCCTGACCGCTCAGCCTGCCGCGCCGCCCAGGTCGCGCATCACCGCCTTCAGCACGGCGTCCCAGTCCCCGGCGGAGGGCTGACGGTAGAGCCGGATCGACGGGTACCAGAGGCTAGCGTCCGGCTGCGGCTGCCAGCGCCAGTCCACGCCCAGGCCGGGCAGCAGCAGCCAGCAGGGCTTGCCCAGCGCCCCCGCAAGGTGCGCCGCGGCGGTGTCCACGCTGATCACCAGGTCAAGCCCGGCCATGAGCTCTGCCGTCTGCAGGAAGTCGCGCGCGCCGCTGTCCTCGGGCAGCAGGCTCACCGCGCCCGGCAAGGCCAGCAAGGCCGCGATCATCTCCGGCGGAATGGAGCGGGTGGCGTCGTTCTGATGCTTGGGATTGCCGCGGCCAACCACGCCGATGCGCGCGTCGCCGGGACGAGCCGATGCGGAGAGGTACGGTCGCGCCATCGCATCGTCGCTCGGAAACACGGCGGGCAACGAGGTGGAGGTCAGCCAGGCGTCGACGTCCGGCAACACGACCTCGCCCTCGGCCCGCAGGACCTCCACCGGCAGATTGGCGGCGAAGAGGCCGGCGAGCTCCGGCGGAGCGAGCCAGGTGGCGCGGACACCCCGCGCCTGCAGCCGGCCGGCGTACCGCGCGTACTGGATCTGGTCGCCGAACCCCTCCTCCGGCCAGACCAGGACCCGCTTGCCCGTGAGATCCTCACCGGCCCACCGGGGGAAGGGAAGCTCCGGCGGTGGGGCCCGGCCGGGGATGCGGTGGCGGGCCTCCAGCCGGGGAAAGCCTTCCGCCAGCCGCGCTTGCGCGACCAGGGCCATGCCGAGCCCATGCTCCGAGATCGGACGCCCCGGCTCCAGCTCCAGGGCGTGGCGGAACGCCTGCTCGGCCCCCACGGCGTCACTCAGCCGCAGACGGACGAGGCCGATCCAGTGATGCGGCGCAGCCATCGCCGGGACGCCGGCCGCCACACGGCCGTAGGCCTCGATCGCCGCGTCCAGCTCGTCGGCGGCCCGGAGACGGTGGGCCTCCTGGTAGAGCGCCTCGAGCTCGGCGGGAGTCACCTAGAACACCGTCGCCGGCATGTCCTTCAGGCGCGGGAGGACCTTGTCCTTTTCCGACAGGATCGCCTCGCCCTCGATCGGCCAGGCGATGCCGAGGTCGGGGTCGTTCCAGATCAGGCCGCCCTCGGTCTGCGGCGCGTAGAGGCCGTCGACCTTGTAGAACAGCTCAGTGTCGTCGGTGAGGGTGCAGTAGCCGTGGGCGAAGCCGCGCGGCACGAACAGCTGCTCGCCGCCTTCCGCGGTCAGCGTCGCGCCTGCCCATTGGCCGTAGGTGGGCGAACCCTGACGGACATCCACGGCCACGTCGAAGATCGCCCCTTTCAGCACCCGGACCAGCTTGGCCTGGGGATGCGGCGCGGCCTGGAAATGCAGGCCGCGGACGGTGCCCCGGCGCGCGTTGAAGGCCTGGTTATCCTGCACGAAGTCGGCGTCCACACCGGCGTCCGCCATGGCCCGGCGGCTCCAGGTTTCGGCGAACCAGCCGCGCGCATCGCCATGACGCTTCGGCGTGATAAGCAGGAGCTCGGGAAGCGCGAGCGGCGTGATCGTGGTCATGGCGCCTGAGGAGTCTGGAAACCGCCACCGCATGGACGAGCCCGCGCCGGAAGACAAGCCGCTGCTGAGCGTCTGCGTCGTCGCCTACAACTCGGGCCCGATGCTGCGCCGCTGCCTCGAGAGCCTGGCCGCCCAGACCTTCCGCGACTTCGAGATCCTGGTCATCGACAACGCCTCGCCCGACCCGGCCGACGCCGAGACGGCGGCGGCGTTCCCGGCCGTGCGGCTGATCCGGAACACCCGGAACCTGGGCTTCGCGGGGGCCGGCAACCAGGGGGCGCGGGAGGCCCGCGGGCGCTGGTACGTGCTGCTGAACCCGGACGCCTGGGCCGATCCCGACTGGTTGGCCGAGCTCGTGGCGGCGGCCGGCCGGCACCCCGCCGTGCGGTCGTTCACCTCGCGCCAGCTGATGGCCGAGGACCCGACGGTCCTCGATGGCCTGGGCGACGTGATGAGCGGCTACGGCATCCCCTACCGCGGCGGCTATCTCGGGCGCGATCCTGGCGACACAGCCGAGGGCGAAGTGTTCTCGCCGTGCGGCGCGGCGATGATGATCGACCGGGCGCTGTTCCTGGCCCTCGGCGGGTTCGACGAGCAGTTCTTCTGCTACGGCGAGGACGTGGACCTGGGCTACCGCCTGCAGCTGACGGGGGAACCCACGATCGTCGCGCCCCGGGCGGTGATCCGGCACGTGGGGTCGGCCACCAGCGGCGGGCGCAAGTCGGAGTTCGCGGTGTTCCACGGCACGCGCAACCGGTTCTGGGTGGTGGCGAAGGACACGCCGGCCCTGCTGTTGCCGATCGTCGTGCCGCTGCACCTGGCGGCCGTGATCTACATCTCGGCGCGCAAGGCCAACCGGCCCCACGCGCCGATCGTCTGGCGCTCGTTCCTGGCCGCATGCAAGGGGTTGCCGCAGGTGCTGCGAAGCCGGGCGCAGGTGCAGAAAGGCCGGCGGGCGTCGGCGCTGGAGATCGCCCGGGCGATGACCTGGGACCCGCGCGACCTGACCGGTCGCCGCCCGGTGATCAGGCCTCTGCGGCCCACTCCACCAGCCGGCGCATGAAGGCCGCGCCACGCTCCAGCTGAGAGCGCTCGAGATACTCGTCCGGCTGGTGCGCCTGGGCGATGGAGCCCGGGCCGCAGATCACCGTCGAGTAGCCGCCGGCCTGGAACTGACCGGCCTCGGCGGCAAAGGCCACCACGCGCGGCGGACCGTTGTCGCCGGCCAGCCGGCGGGCGAACGCCTCGGCCGCGCCGCCCGGCTCCGGCGCGAAGGGCGGCACGTCGGTGTTCTTCTGCACCATCACGCCCGCTTCAGGGGCGCGGGCCTTGAGCGCTGCGTCGAGGGCGCGGGCCTCGGCGTAGAACGGCGCCAACACGACCTCGGTGTCGAACCCGGGCGGGCAGCGCAGGTCGAAGGTGAAGCCGCACTCCCGAGCGATGATGTTGTGCGCGGTGCCGCCGCTGACCAGGCCGATGGTCAGGGTCGGACCCTTCGGCATGAAGGGCGAGTGCGGGTCAGCCTGGCGGTCCAGCTGCTGGGCCAGCTCGCCCAGGAAGCTCATCAGCTTCACCGCCTCCATGATCGCCGAGACGCCCTGGTGGGTCTGGCTGGAGTGGGCTTCGCGGCCGGTGACGGTGACCCGGAAGGTGGCGATGCCCTTGTGGCCGTTCACGGCCTCCATGTTGGTGGGCTCGCCTACCACCACGACGGCGGGGGTGGGCAGCTCGCGGCGGATCACCTCGATCATGGACGGCGCGCCCAGGCAGCCGATCTCTTCGTCGTAGGAGAAGGCCAGGTGGACCGGCTTCGCACCGCGGGCGGCGACCAGGTCGGGCACGGCGGCGAGCGAGAGCGCCAGGAAAGCCTTCATGTCGCACGTCCCCCGTCCGTAGAGCCGGCCGTCACGCTCGGTCAGGGTCCAGGGGTCGCTTGTCCAGGGCTGGCCATCCACCGGCACGACGTCGGTGTGGCCGGACAGCACGACCCCGCCCTCCGCCATCGGGCCGACGGTGGCCAGCAGGTTGGACTTGTCGCCGTGCTCGTTGGGCACCCGCCGGTGGGCGACGCCGTGGCGGTCGAGATAGGCCTCCACCCAGGCGATCAGCTCGAGGTTCGAGCCACGCGACGTGGTGTCGAAGGCCACCAGCGTGCGGAGGATGTCGAGCGCGGCGGGGGTGAGATCGGCGGCCATGAGCGAGTGGTAGACCGCCCCGCTCGCCGACCCAACCCCATCCGTCATCCCAGGGCGTTGCGGCCCGGGCCCTCGAGGACGCCGATCAGTTCGATGCGGAAGATCAGGGCGGCGTTGGGCGGGATCTCGCCGCCGGCGCCCTCCGCGCCGTAGCCCTGCTCCGGCGGGACGTAGAGCACCCACTCGTCGCCCGGGCGCATCAGCTGCAGCGCCTCCTGCCACGCCGGGATCAGGCCCCGCAGCGGCATGGCGGCGGGCTGGCCGCGCTCGTACGAGCTGTCGAACACCTTGCCGTCGATCAGCTTGCCCTCGTAGTGGACCTTCACCTCGTCCGAGAGCTGCGGGCGCACGCCGTCCGCAGGACCCTGGCGCACCACCTTGTAGAGGACGCCCGTAGGCAGGCGCTGGACGCCCGGCTCCTTGGCGGTCTTCTCGATGAAGGCCTTGGAGGCCACGGCCTGGTCCGGCAGCGACTTTTGCCCGCCGCAGCCGGCCATGGAGAGCGCGGCGGCGGCGATCATCAGGATACGGAACATATCAGACAGCCCTCGGAGGATATCCGCGCTCGCGCAGCGCGGTCATGATTTCCTGAGTGTGCTGGGCGTCGCGCGTCTCGATCATCAGGTCGAATTCGGCGCCCTTGGCCGGCACGTCCAGGGCGAGGCGGTTATGCGCCACCTCGATGATGTTGGCGCCCAGCTGGCCGATGATCATCGACACGTTGGCCAGCAGGCCGGGCCGGTCGTCGCCGATGATCCGCAGGCTGACGATGCGCTGTTCGCGCACCAGCTCACGCGTGAGCACCGAGGCCAGCAAGCGGGTGTCGATGTTGCCGCCGGTGATCACCAGGCCGCACTTCTTGCCGCGGAACCGCTCGGGATAGGCCAGGAGCGCGGCCAGGGAAGCGGCGCCGGCGCCCTCGGTGACGGTCTTCTCGACGTTGCAGTAGAGGGCCACGGCCTTTTCGAAGTGCGGCTCCTCGATCAGCAGGACGTCGTCGATCAGCGGCCGGGCCACGGCGTAGCTGAGGTCGCCCACCTGCCGGACCGCGATGCCTTCGGCGATCGTCGCCCCGCCGGCCGTGGCGCCGGCGTTCACGCCGCGCATCTTGGCGGTGAAGGAGGGGTACATGGCGGGTTCCAGCCCGACGACGCGGATCTCGCCCTTCAGCTGCTTGGCGGCGGTGGCCATGCCGGCGATCAGCCCGCCGCCGCCGATCGGCACCGGCAGCACCTCCAGGTCAGGCACGTCCTCGAGCATCTCCAGCGCCACCGTGCCCTGGCCGGCCATGACGTCGAGGTCGTTGAACGGATGGACGAACACCAGGTCGCGCTCCTCGCACACCCGCCGCGCGAAGGCCGAGGCCTCGTCATAGCCGTCACCGTCGATCACCACCTCCGCGCCATGGTTGCGGGTCTGCTGCACCTTCACGAAGGGAGTGCCGCGCGGCATGACGATGGTCACGGGGATGCCCAGGCGGGCGGCGTGGTAGGCGAGGCCCTGGCTGTGGTTGCCGGCCGATGCGGCGATCACGCCGCGCTTCTTCTCGGCGTCGGTGAGCTGCAGCAGCTTGTTCAGCGCGCCGCGCTCCTTGTAGGCGGCGGTGAACTGCAGGTTCTCGAACTTCACCCAGACCTCGGCCCCGGTGATCTCCGAGAGCGTCTTGGAGTGGCGGCAGGGCGTGCGCTCAATATGACCCTTCAGCCGGCCTTCGGCTGCGCGGATGTCGTCGAGGGTCAGGGTCATGGCGGGCTACTGTCGGCGAAAGGTCGGGCAACCTACCGGCGAGGCCGCCCAGGGGCAACGTTCGGTGTGCAGGTGCGAGATGGCGCGGGTCCCAAGCTCGCGACCGAGCCCAGGACCTCGCGCCACGCGTCGTGGCCGGCGCCGTGATCCTAGACGTCGACCTCGGCGTCGAGCGCATTCGCCTGGATGAACTCGCGGCGGGGTTCGACGAGGTCGCCCATCAGGCGGGTGAACATGCCGTCGGCGTCGTCGGCGTGGTTCACCTTGACCTGCAGCAGGGTGCGGGCGTCTGCGTCCAACGTCGTCTCCCAGAGCTGGTCGGGGTTCATCTCGCCCAACCCCTTGTAGCGCTGGATCTTCAGCCCCTGGCGACCGGCGTCCATGACCGCGTTCACCAGGTCGATGGGGCCGCGCACGGTGGTGGTCTTGTCCCGGCGCGTGAAGGTGGCGACGCCGGAGAACACCTCCGCCAGCTCCTTCGAGCGTTCGGCCAGGCGCCGCGCGTCCGCCGCGTGCAGCAGGATGTCGTCCAGCACGATGCGCTCGGAGACGCCCCGGCGCATACGGCTGAACACGAAGCTGTTCTGCTCGCCCCGGTCGCCGGACCAGCCGCCGTCGCCCTCCTCCGCGTAGAGGTCGAGACGCCTGGCGGCCGCTGCCGGGTCGCCGCCGCCGCCCTCCACGAACAGGCCGGCCAGGGCCGACTGCTCGATGGCGAAGGAGGGGGCGCGGGTGGCGAGCCGCTCGACGTTGGCCTTGGCGCCGCGCGACGTGTTGACCAGCGCCAGCAGGTCGCGACCGCTCAGCCGCTCGCCGGAGGACAGCTCCAGCACCGCCCCGTCGGAGCCTTCGTTCACGAGGTAGACCTCGAGCTCGGTGTCGTCCTTGAGGTAGCGGGAGGACTTGCCCTTGGCCGCCTTATAGAGCGGCGGCTGGGCGATATAGAGATAGCCGCGCTCGATCACCTCCGGCATCTGCCGGTAGAAGAAGGTGAGCAGCAGGGTGCGGATGTGCGCGCCGTCCACGTCGGCGTCGGTCATGATGACGATCTTGTGGTAGCGCAGCTTCTCGATGTCGAAGTCGTCGCGGCCGATGCCGGCGCCCAGGGCGGTGATCAGGGTGCCCACCTGGTCCGAGGCCAGCATCTTGTCGAACCGGGCGCGCTCGACGTTCAGGATCTTGCCGCGCAGGGGCAGGATGGCCTGGTTCTCGCGGTTGCGGGCCTGCTTGGCGGAGCCGCCGGCCGAGTCGCCCTCCACCAGGAAGATCTCCGACTTGGCCGGGTCCTTCTCCTGACAGTCGGCGAGCTTGCCGGGCAGCGAGGTGATGTCGAGGGCCGACTTGCGGCGGGTGAGCTCGCGGGCCTTGCGGGCGGCGTCACGGGCGGCGGCGGCCTCGGCGATCTTCTGGACGATCATCCGCGCCTCGTTCGGATGCTCCTCGAACCAGGTGGAAATCCCCTCGGTGACGAGGTTCTCCACCGCGGGACGCACCTCGGAGGAGACCAGCTTGTCCTTGGTCTGGGACGAGAACTTCGGGTCCGGCACCTTCACCGAGAGGACGCAGGTCAGGCCCTCGCGCGCGTCCTCGCCGTTGACGGTGACCTTCTCCCGCTTCGCCGTGCCCGAGCTCTCGGCGTAGGCGGTGATGATCCGCGTCAGCGCCGAGCGGAAGGCGGCCAGGTGGGTGCCGCCGTCGCGCTGCGGGATGTTGTTCGTGAAGCACAGGACGTTCTCGTGGTAGCCGTCGTTCCACCAGAGCGACAGGTCCAGCTCCACGTTCTCGCGCTTGCCGCGAACCACGATCGGGGCTTTCAGCAGCGGGGTCTTGGCCTTGTCGAGGTGGCGCACGAAGGCCTCGATGCCGCCCTCGTAGCTCATCACCTCCTCGAACGGCTCGGCGCCGCGGTGGTCCTTGAGCCAGATGGTGACGCCCGAGTTGAGGAAGGCCAGCTCGCGCAGCCGGTGCTCCAGGGTCTTCAGGTCGAAGTCGATGAAGCTGAAGGTTTCCAGCGACGGCAGGAAGGTGACTTCGGTGCCGGTCAGGAACTCGCCGTTCTCGCGCAGCGGCGACTTTCCGGTGACGGCCAGCGGGGACACCGCGTCGCCGCGGCGGAACTCCATCTCGTGGACCAGGCCACCGCGATGGACCTTCAGCTTGAGGAAGTCGGAAAGCGCGTTGACCACCGAGACGCCCACGCCGTGCAGGCCGCCGGAGACCTTGTAGGAGTTCTGGTCGAACTTACCGCCGGCGTGCAGCTGGGTCATGATGACCTCGGCCGCCGAAACGCCTTCGCCCTCGTGAATGTCGGTCGGGATACCGCGGCCGTCGTCGGTCACGGTGCAGGAGCCGTCGGCGTTGAGGATCACTTCGACCCGGGTGGCCCAGCCGGCCAGGGTCTCGTCGATGGCGTTGTCGACCACCTCGTAGACCATGTGGTGCAGGCCCGAGCCGTCGTCGGTGTCGCCGATGTACATGCCGGGGCGCTTGCGCACCGCGTCCAGGCCCTTCAGGACCTTGATCGACTCTGCGCCGTATTCGGCGGCGCCGTCGCCGTTCGTCTGGTTTTCTTCGCTCATCACACGTCCAGTTGAATCGGGGCTCAGGACCTCGGCGAGGCCCGCGCCCGTCTTCCATTGCAGAGGAACCGACGCACCTTGCGCCCGGCGACCATGAACGGCCGAATCTCTCACTGCCTATATAGGGTTTCCGCGCGCCTGACGCACCTGCCCGCGTGCGCGCACGTACGTACGTACGTGAGAGGGCGGCGCGCGAAGTGGTTTCGGCGACGGCCGCGGCCGTACTAGGTTCGCGGAGATGCCCGGCCGCCGCTCGCTCATCGCCGCCTGCCTTGCCGCGTTCCTTGGCGCCGGCGTGGCCCATGCGCAGTTCCGGCTGGCGCCGGACTGGGCGGAAACGCCCGATAGCGAGCGCCTCTCCCGCCGCTACCCGAAGGTCGCGCAGGCATTGGCCTTGCCCGGCAGGGCGCTGCTCAGCTGCCGCGTCGCCATCCCGACCGGCGTCCTGCAGCGCTGCTCGGTCATCGAGGAGCAGCCGAAAGGCTTGGGGTTCGGCGCGGCGGCCCTCGACATGGCCAGCGACTTCCAGATGCGGGCGCCGCTGGCCCCCGGTCAGCGCCAGCCCGACGACATCGTGCGGATCCCGATCGTCTTCAAGCTGCCGGAGGTTCCGCCCGCCATCGCGCGGAGTCCGGACGCCCCACGGCTGGCGCTCGCGCGCCGCGTCGCCAAGGCCATGCCGTTGGACGCAGCGGTGACGCGGCGCATCGAGTCCGACGCCCGGCGCCTGAGCCTGATCCGCGACAAGGGGGTGGAGACGACGACGACCGACGCCGCAGCCGCGGCGGTGCGCGGCGCCTTGCCGGAGGTGCTCCCCGTCTGGCGCGATCGCTTCGCGAGTGTGCTGGCCGCCCAGATGAGCGAACGCGACCTCGCCGCCGTCGTCGCGTTCGCGGAGACGGCGGAAGGCCGGCGCTATCTCGGGAGCATGGACGGCCTTTCTGCAGAGCGGGAGGCGATCAGCGGCGAAGCTCGGCGACGCGCCCGCGCCGCCATGCGCGAGGCCTTCTGCGCGCGGCTCGATTGCGATGCGAAGACCGTCGACCAGGCCGTGATCGAAACCCTGGGCGGAGAGGACCCGCCTGAGCCGATCGTCGCCTGGGATCGGCGGCCGACCGAAGACGACCTGCACCGCGCGTGGCCGCTGGCCCGCACCCTGGATCTGACCGGCATGGCGGCGCTGGTCTGCGTGATCGGCGCGCAGGGCGCTCCCGAGGAGTGCCGGGTGGCCATGGAAACCCCTGGCGGCCTCGGCGTCGGGGCTGCGGCGCTCGCGGTGTCCGACCGTCATCGCCTGCCGGCGCACCAGGTCACGGCGGGGGCGGTGGGGCGGAAGGTGCTGGTGATGACAGCCTTCGTCGACGTCGTCGGGCGCGACCGCGCCACCGCGCCGGCGGCGCCCCCGCCGGAGGTCCGGCGCGAACTGGCCCGCCGACTGCTCGCGGCCTCGGCCGTGAACGAGGCTGCGCCAGCCTGGGAGGAGGCTCTCGCCAAGGACACAGCGTCCATGTCCGTGCTGCCCGAAGGCGTTCGGACTGTGGCCGCCGCCGCTTTGCGATCCGGCTACGAGACGGGCGACAAGGCCTTCCGCGAGCTTTCGGTCGACCTGCTCGCCGCGGAGCTCGACGAGACGACGCTGCGCGCGGCCGTAGCGTTCGAAGCAGGAGGCGGCGCGGCCCTTCGGCGGGCCATCGGAGCCGCGGAGGAGGAACTAGAGCGGCTCAGCCGCGCCATGCAGGCGCGCCTCGCAGAGGTGGCCGCCACGCGGTTCTGCCAGAGCTTCGACTGCCGGACGTCGCCGCCTCAGGCCAGCGGCGAGAGCTCGGCGCCGTCCACGCGCACGCCCTGAGCGCGGCCCTTCAGTTCGTCGAACAGGTGCTCGTCGGTCCCGGTGAGGAAGGCCTGCAGGCCGAGCGCGGTGATCTCGTCAAACAGGGCGGCGCGGCGGCGGCGGTCGAGGTGGGCGGCGACCTCGTCGAGCAGCAGGATCGGGCTGGGCGCCTCGGCGGACCTGGCCAGCCGGGCGGCCTGGGCGAGCACCAGGTTGAGGATCAGCGCCTTCTGCTCGCCGGTGGAGCATTCCGCCGCAGGGCGGTCCTTCTCGGCATGGGTCACGGCGAGGTCGCCGCGATGCGGGCCGGTCAGGGCGCGCCCGGCGGCGCCGTCCCGCTCGCGAGCCCGGGCCAGGGCGGCGGCGAGCCGCGCCTCGATGTCGGCGATTCCGGCGCCGGCGGCGGCCATCTGCTCCCACTCACCGGTCAGGTCGAGGGTGGCCTGGGGAAACGGGCGTTCGCCGCGAGTGTCGATCTCGGCCTGAAGAGCCGCCAGCGTCCGGGCCCGGGCGTCGGCGATCAGAGCGCCGGCCTCGGCCAGTCTGGCCTCCAGCGCATCCAGCCAGGCGGCGTCGGCCGGGCCGTCCACCAGCAGGCGCATCCGCTCCCGCTGGGCCTTCTCGTAGGCGGAGGCATGGGCGGCGTGGCGGGGTTCCGCCGCAAACACCAGGCGGTCGAAGAACCGCCGCCGATCGCCAGCGCCCTCCAGGAACAGGCGGTCCTGGGCCGGCGTGAGCCAGACCTGGCGCACGTGCTCGGCCAGGCGGCCGGGGGGCACCGTCTCCCCCTCGCGCCGGACGACCCGGCGCGCCGCGCCGGCATGCTCGACGCCGGTCCCCAGCCGGGTCTCTTCTCCCGCCCTGGTCACGAGGGCGGCCACGGCCCAGGCCCGCCCCGCCTTCTCGCCCGGCAGTCTGCGGCCGACCTCGGCCAGGCTGGCGCCGCGCAGGCCGCGGCCTGGCGTGAAGAAGCTCACCGCTTCCAGAAGGTTGGTCTTGCCGGCCCCGTTCGGCCCCACCAGGAACACCGGACGGCCGTCCAGCGGCAGCTCCGCCCGGGCATACGAGCGGAAGTCGGTCAGGGTCAGGCGGGTAAGGGCCGCGGCGGTCACCGGGGGGTCATAGCCGGTTTGCCGGCTGCGAGGCGAGCGGCCCTGCAGGGCCAACTGGCGCCGGTCGCGGAGCATCGGCTATGAGCGTCTATCGACAGGAGGCCAGGTGTCCGCAGGCGCCCCCGACATCGCCGCGCTGATCGAACAGGCCATGGCTCATCACCGCCAGGGCCGGACGGCGGAGGCTGAAGCGCTCTACGAGCAGGTGATCGGCAAGGCCCCCGGCAGCTTCGCCGCGCATCACCTGCTGGGCATCCTGCGGCTGCAGGCGCGACGCTTCCCCGAGGCGGTGGCGAGCCTGCAGGCGGCGATCGGGATCGACCCCCGCTTCGCGCGCGCTCACGCCCACCTGGGGATGGCGCTGCGGGGCATGGGGCGGACCGAGCCTGCGATCGCCAGCCATGACGCGGCGCTGGCCCTCGATCCGACGCTCGCGGACGCCCACAACGCCCGGGGAGTGGCCCTGCTGGACCTCGGTCGCGTCGAAGAGGCGGTGGGCAGCTTCGACGCGGCGCTGTCGATCGAGCCGAAGCTGGTCGGCGCCTTGGTCAATCGCGGCCTGGCCCTTGTGGCGCTGGGTCGCCAGGAGGCGGCGTTGCGCGACCTGGACGCCGCCACCGCGCTAGAACCAGGCAATCCCGAGGCGCACTACAACCGGGCCAACGCGCTGATGGGCCTGGGTCGCACCGAACCCGCGCTGGCGGCGTACGACACGGCGCTGAGCCTCGCGCCGTCCTACGCCCAGGCCCACTACAATCGCGCCCTCGCCCTGCTCGCCCTTGGCCGGCTGGAGGAGGCCCTGGCGAGCGTCGAGGCGGCCGCCGCGCTCCGTCCCGACCTCCCGGGGCTTCACTCCGGGCGGGGCGAGATCCTGCTGAAGCTCGGCCGCCACGAGGCGGCGCTGGAGAGTTACAGGCGGGCGCCCGAAGGCTCGCAGGACGCCAAGGCGCGCTGGAACTGCGGTCTGGCGCTCCTGGCGCTCGGCCGCTTCGAGGAGGGCTGGCCTCTCTACGAGCATCGCTGGGAGGTCGGCGCCTTCCTCGCCCAGTCGGCGAGCTGGGTGGACGCAGACCTGCGGGCCAGGGTGAACCCCCGGCTGCGCGCGGAGGATCTGGCCGGCGGCCGGGTGCTGCTGATCGGCGAGCAGGGCGTGGGCGACGTCGTGATGTTCGCCAGCATCCTGCCGGACCTGCTCGCCACCGCCCGGGAGGTCACCCTGCTCTGTGAACCCCGGCTGCACCGGTTGCTGGGGGCGTCCTTCCCGAACCTGGCGCTGTTGGCTCCCGGAGCCCCGCTTCCGGCGTGCGACCACGTCGTGCCGCTGGGCAGCCTGGCCCGGCTGTTCCGCGGCCGAGGGAAGTTCCCCGGAACACGCTACCTTGCGGCTCCGAAGGCGGCGCGGGCGCGCTGGGCCGAGCGGCTGGGGCCGAAGTCCGGGCGGCTCCGGGTCGGCATATCCTGGCGGGGCGGCCTCGCCGCCACGGGGCGCGCGGCGCGCTCGATGCAGCTCTCCGATCTTCGGCCTCTGCTGGAGCTCCCCGGGTGCGAGTTCGTCAGTCTCCAGTACGGAGACGTCCGCGACGAGGTGGCGCGCGAGAACGCCACCCTGCCTGCGCCGATCCGCCTGTTCCCCGCCGAGGACATCTCGGATTTCGAGGATCTCGGGGCGCTGGTCGAGACCTTGGACCTCGTGGTTTCGGTGACCACCGCCGTCGTGCATGTGGCCGGCGCACTCGGCAAGCCAACCCTCGTCATGGTCCCGCGCCCGGCCGAATGGCGGTACGGGTCCGCCGGCGACACCATGCCCTGGTACGGCTCCGCGCGGCTGTTCCGGAAACCCGAGCGCGAGGACTGGACCGCCGTTGTCCGGCAGGTGGCCGACGAGGTCAGGCGGCGGCTGGACGAGGCGGCGCAGGGGGACCGCGCGCAGGCCCTGCTGGCCGCAGCCAGGCAGGCCGAGGCGGCGGGGCGCGCGACGGACGCGGAGGCGCTCTACGAGCAGGCCCTCCAGGCGGATCCGGCGCTGTTCGACGCGCACCTCGGACTAGGGCTGCTGCTGCTCCGCGCCGGGCGGCACGAGCGGAGCGCTGCGGCGCTGAGCCGGGCCGTGGAGATCGACCCCGGCGCGTGGCGGGCCCAAAGCTTCCTTGGCGTGGCGCTTCGGCGGTTGCGCCCCCTTGAGGCCATCGCGGCGTACGACCGGGCGCTGGCGATAAATCCGCGGGACGCGGGGACGCACAACAACCGCGGCAACGTCCTCCTGGACCTCAAACGGTTCGCCGAGGCGGAGGCGGCGTTCTCGAAGGCCGTGGCGCTGCAGCCGGACTTCGGTGTCGGGCTGGCCAATCTCGGGCGCGCGCGCTTCCACCTCGGGCGTCACGAGGCGGCGCTGGAGGCCTTTGACGCGGCCCTCGCGCTCGACCCCCACTACCCCTCCGGCCACCGGTCCCGTGCGGGCGCCCTGATGGCGCTCGAGCGGTTCGCCGAAGCGCTCGCCGCCTACGACAGGTCTATCGCGCTCGAACCCGGCAACGCCCTTGGCCACCAGGGTCGCGGGCGGGCGCTCGTGGAACTCGACTTCCTGAGGCCGACCACCGCCGAGACCAACCACGAGGCCCTGGCCAGCCTGGACCGTGCTGTGGAGCTTGACCCGAACTTCCACGAGGCGAGGTGGAGCCGGGCGCTGACGCGCCTGCGCCTCGGCCGCTTCAAGGAGGGGTGGGAGGACTACGAAGGCCGCTGGAACGCCGCCAGCTTTGTCGAGAACTCGGCCGGCTTCCTGACCCCGGCGTTGCGGGCGAAGCTGGCCTGCGCCCTGAGGCGCGACGACCTGGCCGGCCGCAGCATCCTGCTCCTCGCCGAGCAGGGCATCGGCGACGTGCTGATGTTCGCCAGCATGATACCGGACCTGATGGCCTTGTCGGGCCCCGTCACCTTGGTGTGCGAGAGCCGCCTGCACCGGCTGTTCCGCAACTCCTTCCCCGGATTGTCGCTGCGGGCGCCCGGCGAGCCGCTTCCAGCCCTCGACCTTGCGGTGGCGATCGGCAGCCTGGCGCGCGTCTTCCGCCCGACCGCCGCGGACATGCCCGGAACGCCCTACCTGATGCCGACGCCGGCGGCTGTCGACGCCTGGCGTGAGCGGCTCGGCCCGGACACGGGCCGGATGCGGATCGGCCTCTCCTGGCGCGGCGGGCTCGCACACACTGGGTCGGGGGCCCGCTCGCTGCGTCTCGAGCAGCTGGAGCCGGTTCTGGAGCTGCCCGGCTGCGAGGCCGTCAGCCTGCAGTACGGCGACGTGGCGGAGGAGCTCGCCCGGTTCAACGCCGGCCGGGCCCACCCTGTGCGGCCGCCGCCGGGCCCAACCGAGGATTTCGACGACCTGGCCGCCCTGGTGAAAAGCCTCGACCTGGTGGTCTCGGTGCAGACCGCGGTGGTCCACCTCGCGGGCGCGGTGGGCGTGCCGTGCCTGGCGATGATCCCTCGCAAGCCGGAGTGGCGCTACGGCCTTCGGGGCTCGACCATGCCTTGGTACCGGTCCGTCGAGCTGTTCCGGCAGGGGCCCGAGGGCGACTGGACCCCCGTGGTGGCGAACGTCGCGGCGGAAGCGGCGCGCCGGGGCCGCGGCGCCTGAGGGTCCAGGTCCGGATTCCGCCAGCGCGGCGTCACAACCCTCCCCATATCCGCGTCCTGAGCTTGAGCGCAGGATCCACAGGAGGGGCACGATGGACCAGATGACCAAGGCCAGCACGTTTGCGGGGCTGCACGCGGGGGCCGCCATCCTGGTGCTGCCGAACGCCTGGGATGCGGCGAGCGCGGCGCTGATGGCCGACGCCGGCGCGACGGCGATTGCGACCTCCTCGGCGGCGGTGGCCTGGGCCCGCGGCTATCCCGACGGCGACCTGCTGCCCATGGAGAAGGTGCTGGCGACCGTGCGCGAGATCGTCGGGGCGACGCACCTGCCGGTCACCTGCGATTTCGAGGGGGGCTATACGGACGACCTCGGCGCGCTGGCCGAGAACATCACGCAGGTCATCGATGCGGGCGCGGTCGGCATCAACTTCGAGGACGGCGGCCGCGACCCCGAGCTGCACGCCCGGAAGGTGGCTGCCGCCCGGGCCGCCGCCGACCGGACCGGCGTCCCGCTGTTCATCAACGCCAGGACGGATGTCTACCTTCGGAAGCTCGCCGAGGGCGAGGCGGCGTTCGTAGAGACGGTGCGGCGGGGGCGCCTCTATGCCGAGGCCGGCGCCAGCGGCGTCTTCACGCCGGGCGCGGTCGACGAGGGCCTGATCGGCCGCCTCGCGGAAGCCCTCCCCCTGCCGCTCAACGTCATGCTGCTGCCCGGGCTTGCCCCCGCCGCCCGGCTGCAGGCGTTGGGCGTGCGGCGGCTCAGCTCGGCCACGGCCCCGTTCCGCCTGGCTTATGCGTCGCTCGTGAAGGGGGTCGCGGCCTACCTGGCCACCGGAGAGGCGGAGGCGTTCGCCGCCGAGGGCCTGCCCAACCTGAACGCCCGCTTCAGCCGCTAAGCGCCACCTCGCCCATGTGGGTGAGGCCGCTGCGGGTGTCCGCCCAGACCTCGCCGCCCAGGTCCGTCCAGCGGCGGGCGAAGGCCTGCCAGTCATTGAGGTAACGGCCCGTCTGCGGCTCAACGAAGCTGTCGAACACCATGAGGGCGTCGGGTGTCCCGGCGTTCCGAAGGTCGCCCAGCCGGGCCCGCAGATGGGGGTAGGCGGCCTCGAGGCGCTCAGCCGCCGCGCGGCTGATCATCAGGAACCCGGCCCCGATCGCGGCGACCCGGCGGAACCCGTCTGCGCCGGGCGTCGTGGGCGCCGCCAGTTCGTCGGCCTCCCAGGCCAGCGAGGCGCCGCTGCGGACCGCGGCCCAGTCCTGGATCCGCCGCGGATAAAGGCCGCCCACCACGTCGCGCCCGCTGTCCAGCAGGCGGAACACCGCCTCGGACGGGAAGCCGATGTCGGCGTCCACGAACAGCAGGTGGGTCGCCTCGGATCGCAGGAACTTTGACAGGTAGGCGCCGCGCCCGCGGCCGATGAGAGCCTCCCCGCCGCCCACGTCCGGGCGCCAGCTGACGCCCCGCGCCTTGCAGGCCCCGCGCAGGTCGAGTAGCGAGCGCATGTAGCTCGCCTGCGCCTGCCCGCCGTAGCAGGGGGTCGCCAGATGGATGAAGGGAGCGAACGTCGCCACGTTCCGATTGTTAGATCGCCGCAGCGGTTCGGCCAACGGTCGCAGATGACCTTCCGGCCTCGCACGCCTATGTTCCGGCGATGACCGACAGCCTCGACGCCGCCCCGCAGACCCTGGCCGAGATTCCGCGCGAGCCGACGCAGGACGGGCCCCGGGTTCGCCTCTACCTGGTGGACGGCTCGGGCTTCATCTTCCGCGCTTTCCACGCCCTGCCGCCGCTCACCCGCAAGTCCGACGGGCTGCCGGTGGGCGCGGTGTCGGGCTTCTGCAGCATGCTCTGGAAGCTGCTGGTCGACATGAAGACCTCGGAAGATGCGCCGACCCACCTGGCGGTGATCTTCGACCACTCCGAGGAGACGTTCCGGAACAAGCTCTACGACCAGTACAAGGCCCACCGTCCGCCGGCGCCCGAGGACCTGGTCCCGCAGTTCCCGCTGGTGCGGGAGGCGACGCGGGCGTTCGGGGTGCCGTGCCTGGAGCTGCCGGGCTACGAGGCCGACGACCTGATCGCGGCCTATGCCTGCAAGGTCCGCGACGGCGGCGGCGAGGTCATGATCGTCTCATCGGACAAGGACCTCATGCAGCTGGTCGGTCCGCAGGTGTTCATGCTGGACACCATGAAGAACGTGAAGATCGGCATCGAGCAGGTGATCGAGAAGTTCGGCGTTCCGCCGGAGAAGGTCGTCGATGTGCAGGCGCTCTGCGGCGATTCGGTGGACAACGTGCCCGGCGCGCCGGGTATCGGCATCAAGACCGCCTCGCAGCTGATCAACGAATACGGCGACCTCGACACGCTCCTGGAGCGCGCCGGCGAGATCAAGCAACCGAAGCGGCGCGAGACCCTGATCGGTTACGCCGACCAGATCCGCCTGTCCCGCGAGCTGGTGAAGCTGGACTGCGATACGCCGCTGCCCTGCCCGATCGACGAGCTGGCGGTGGAGGACCCGGATCCCGCGGTCCTGGCGGAGTTCCTGGAACGGATGGAATTCCGGACGCTGGCGCGCCGGATCGGCGACGGCAAGGCCGGGGCCCAGGCGCCCGCCGCCACGCCGGCTCCCGAGGCGCGCGCGAAGCCTGCGCCGCAGCACGGGCCGGTGGACGTGAAGGCCTACCAGTGCGTCCGGGACGTGCCCACGCTGGAGGCCTGGATCGCGCGAGCCCGCGAGACGGGCATCGTCGCCTTCGACACCGAGACCGACGCCCTGTCGGCCACCAGCGCCAATCTCTGCGGCCTCTCGCTGGCGATCGCGCCGGGCGAGGCCTGCTACATCCCGGTGGGCCACGAGCATGAAGGTGACGGCGGGCTGGAGTTCGAGGCCAAGGAGGAGCTGGCCCAGATCCCGTGCGAGCAGGTGATCGCGCACCTGAAGCCGCTGCTGGAGGACCCTGCGGTCCTGAAGGTGGCGCAGAACGGCAAGTACGACATGGCCGTCCTGTCCCGCTACGGCATCGCGGTGTCCCCGATGGAGGACACCATGCTGATCTCGTTCACGCTGGAAGGCGGCCTGCGCAAGAGCCACGGCATGGACGAGCTGTCCAAGACCTGGCTGGGGCACGAGCCGATCAGCTTCAAGACGGTCGCCGGCGCGGGCAAGAGCCAGAAGAGCTTCAAGCACGTGAAGCTGGACGAGGCGACCTGCTACGCGGCGGAGGACGCGGACGTCACCCTGCGGCTCTACGAGCACCTGCGCCCGAGGCTGGGCGCCGAGAAGCTGCTCACCGTCTACGAGACGCTGGAACGGCCCCTTCCGAAAGTGCTGGTGGAGATGGAGCTGGCCGGCGTGAAGGTCGACCCCGACCGCCTGCGGCAGCTGTCCAACGACTTCTCCGTCCGCATGGGCGAGCTGGAGGCCGAGGCTCACCGATTGGCCGGCCGGCCGTTCAACCTGGGCAGCCCCAAGCAGATCGGCGAGATCCTGTTCACGGAGATGGCCCTGGGCTCCGGCAAGACCACCGCCACGGGCCAGCTCTCGACGGACGCCTCGATGCTCGAGGATCTGGCCAACCAGGGCCACGAGCTGCCGCGCGTGCTGCTCGACTGGCGCCAGCTCTCCAAGCTCAAGGGCACCTACACCGACGCCCTGATCGCGGCGATCGACGAGAAGACCGGGCGGGTGCACACCTCCTATTCGATGGCGGCGGCGACCACCGGCCGGCTCGCGTCCACCGATCCCAACCTGCAGAACATTCCGATCCGCACCGAGGAAGGCCGCAAGATCCGCCGCGCCTTCATCGCCGAGCCGGGCAACGTCCTGATCAGCGCCGACTACAGCCAGATCGAGCTGCGCCTGCTGGCCCACATCGGCGACATCCCGCAGCTGAAGCGGGCGTTCAAGGAAGGCCTCGACATCCACGCCATGACGGCATCCGAGATGTTCGGCGTGCCGGTGGAGGGCATGCCGTCGGAGACGCGGCGGCGCGCCAAGGCGATCAACTTCGGCATCGTCTACGGGATCTCGGCCTTCGGCCTCTCCAACCAGCTAGGCATCAGCCGCGAGGAGGCCGGCGCCTACATCAAGACCTACTTCGAGCGGTTCCCCGGCATCCGGACCTACATGGACCGCATGCAGCAGCAGGTGCGCAGCCAGGCGTTCGTGACCACCATCTTCGGGCGTAAGGTGCACATCCCGGCGGCGCGGGGGAAGAGCCAGGCCGAGCGCAGCTTCGCCGACCGGGCCGCGATCAACGCCCCGATCCAGGGCGCGGCGGCCGACGTGATCCGGCGCGCCATGGTGCGGATGCCCGGCGCGCTGCGGGAGGCCGGGCTCACCGCCCGCATGCTGCTGCAGGTGCACGACGAACTGGTGTTCGAGGCGCCCGAGGCCGAGGCGGACCGGGTGATCGCCGTGGCGCGGCGGGTGATGGAGACCGCCCACGAGCCGGCGGTGTCGCTGTCGGTGCCGCTGGTCGTGGACGCCCGCGCGGCCCCCAACTGGGACGACGCCCACTAAAGGCCGTCGGTCTCAGCCGAAGCGGCGCTCGGCCTTGACCTGGATGAGCCGCTGGTCCTCGTCCTGCAGGCGAACGGCGGTGAGCACGCCGGTTGCGTAACAGCCGGTGTCGATCCCCAGCCGGTGGCGCATCATCTGCGGCTCTTCCATCGGCGTGTGCCCGTGGACGATGACCTTTCCGAACGGCCCCTTCTCCTGCAGGAATTCCTGCCGGATCCAGAGCAGGTCACGCTCCGCCTGCTGGTCCCAGGCCACGCCTGGCCGGACGCCGGCGTGGACGAAGGCGTAGTCACCTGCGTCGAGGATCAGCTCGAGGCTCTCGTAGAACGCCCGGTGCTCCGCCGGCAGGTCCGCCGCGAACTGGTCGCGCACGCGGGCCCACGCGTCGTTGTCGGTGCGGGTCGGGGGCGGCGTCACGCCGTAGGACAGCAGGGTCTGGCCGCCGCCGTGCTCCATCCAGGTGGCGCCGAAGGACGGTTGGTCGAGGAACTGCAGCAAGGCTTCCTCGTGGTTGCCCTTCAGCGCGCGAACCTCGAGGCCGGGCGTGCTGCGCATCTTCAGGACCAAGTCCACGACACCCTTGGAGTCGGGCCCGCGGTCGACGTAGTCGCCCAGGAAAACGAGCATGGCGGTCTCGGCCGGCGGCGTGGCTTCCAGGTCGTCGGCGATGGCGCGGATCAGCGGCTGCAGCGCATCCAGACGGCCATGAACATCGCCCACCGCATAGACGCGGCGGCCCCCTGTCGTGGGCGGGGTCTCGGGCTTCTTGCTGCGGCCGAACAGGCGGTCGAGGAACAGGGCGCTTACTCTCGGTTGAGGCCAGAGGATAGGCGTGCGGGGCCGCGCCTTCAACGCGGCGCAGTGCGTCAGCCGTCCAGGACCATCACCTGTTCCCCCAGCCGCCAGGCTTCCACCGACCGGAGCTCCCGCTCGGCGATGATCCGGCGCATGGCCCCAAGCAGCTCCACCTCGTCGGCGCAGGTGAGCGCTTCGAACGCCGGGCGACCGCCGTCCTTGTGCAGGTAGAGCTCGTAGGTCAGTCGCAGGGCCACCGGGTCACTCCTCGACGACGTCATAGCACCCGGGCGCCTGGCGTTCCTCTCCGGGCGGCTACGTAGGCTCGATGACGCGGTGGAGCCCTCGAGCGCGCCGACCGTTGACTGAGCTCTGTCACACGGCGGAGGCTCGCGCCGCCACTCAAGGAGACGCCCATGGCCAAGAAGCGGAACAAGGTCCCCAAGCGCATCGCCGGCGTGAAGCTGCCGAAGACGGTGCGGCGCGGATTGAAGACCCTGGCGAAGTCGCAGACCGGCAAGACGGTGCTGGCGGAAACGCTGCTGGCGGCGGGCGCGGCCCTGGCTGCGGTGGAGGCCAGGCCCGGCTCCAAGACGCGCAAGGGCGCAGCCTCGCCTGGCCGCAAGCTGAAGCCGGCCGCCCTGGCCGCCACGGCTGCGGCCCTCGACAGCCGAGCATCGATCGCCTCGGCCTTCGAGCAGGCGGCGCGCTCCTTCACCGACGCCCTGCGCGGCCCGCGCTCGGCCCCGCCCGGCGAGACGACCGCCACCCACTAGGGCCGCGGCGCCAGGTAGATCGGGTTTCCGAGCAGCCAGAGCGCGCCCCCGGGTCCGCGGACATCGACGCGGACCCAGCCCTGGGCGCCAGGGGCCAGCGAGACGGTGCGGGTCTCGTCCGGCCCCAGCGGTTCTGCATCCGGCTTCGTCCCAGCGGCCGCCGGTCCGGCGAGGCTGAGACGGCCGCCCGGGGCCGCCTTCACGCGCACCTGCAGCTGGACCCTGTCCGCGGCGGCGACGCTGAGCACCCCGCCCATGACAGCCTCCGCGCCGCCCGCCGAGGCGGTCACGTCCAGCAGCCGCTCGCGGGAGCCTTCGACGTCCACGAACACCCGGCCGGACCGCAGGCCGTCGAGGATCGCGCCCTGCGAAAGGCTCTGGGCGTACACCACGGTTGTGGGCGAGCCCACGGACTGGGGCTGATCCAGCGGCTTGAGGGCGTCGTGGTTGTCCGAGCCGCCCACGGCGGTCATCCGCCGCCCCTCGGCCAGCCGGGCCTCCCAGAAACGGATGCCGGACAACGGGCCCTCCGCGCCGCCCGGCGCGCCGCCATTCACCGCCTCCACCAGCGGGATACGGGCGAAATCGGCCTTGGCCGTCCAGCCGCAGCCCATGCAGGCCTCGCCCGAGGGCATGCCGGGGTGGTTGATCGACGCCAGCCCGCCGGCGCGCTCCACCTGGTCCAGGATGCGCCCGAAGGCGGGCGCGCGGGGGCCGCCCAGCTGGAAGTCGAGCGGCGCCGTGACGCCGAACACGTTGGCGTGGCCCTGGAAGGTGGTGATCTCGCGGCCGGGGATCAGCAGCAGGTCGTCGAAATAGGGCTGCAGCTCGGCGAGCGCCTGGTGGTGCGAGGTGGTGTTGTGCTCGGTCACCGCCGCGAAATCGAGGCCGCGGCCGGCTGCGGCCTCCAGCGTCTTGCCGAGCGGACAGGGAGCGCGGACGCCCGTGCGGGAGGCGCAGCTGCCGTCCGAATGGCCGGTGTGGAGGTGCAGGTCGCCCCGGTACCAGCCCGGCCCCGGCCTCAGCGGCGCAGGGGCGAAGCCCTGGAAGCGGCCGCGCTCGAAGGTGATCCGCGCCGTGTAGGGCGCCGTGACGCCCTTGCGCAGGTTGGGGACCCCCAGGATCAGCTTCCACTCGCCGGGCGGCGTCGGGCCGGGCAGGTAGGACGGCGTGGCCCAGGTCTCGCTGACCGTGAAACGGGCCTTGTTTCCGCCGCTCCAGCCACGCAGCCGCTGGGGATCGCGCAGGCCCAGGTCGATCACCGAGCGGGCCTCGCGGCCGCCGTACTCGAACGCGACGGTGACCGCGGTGACCCCCGGCGGCACGCGGAACGGGACCTCGCGATAGGTCTCGTGGTCGGCGCCGGTCAGGACGCCGGTGAGGGTGAGGTCCTGGGCCGCCGCGGGCGCAGCCAGCGACGCGCCGGCGAGAACCGCCGCGCCGAGGCTCCGCCATGTCGCCGCCTTGCGCATCAGAACCGCATTAGCACGGCCGCGCGGAAGGTGCGGCCCAGCTCCGGCCGCGCCAGGTAGTACTTCGCGCCGGCCTCGCCCGAGATGAACTGGCCGGCCCGGGGGTTGCCCTCGGTGAGACCGATCTCGTTGGTGAGGTTGGTCCCGTAGGCGAAGAGGCTGACCTGGTCGGTGAGGGCCCAGCGCACCTGGGCGTTGATCAGGTGGTAGTCGGGGATGATCAGGGTGTTGGCGATGTCGGAGAACCGCTTGCCGAAGTACTGCACGTCCAGCTCGGCCCGCAGGCGGCCATCCAGCAGGTTCAGCGCCGGGGTGAAGCGGGCGCTGACCTTGGGCGAGCGGATGATCAGGTTGTTCGAGAAGTCGCGCTGGCGCAGGCACTCGGTCGGCGAGGCCGGCGTGTCGCTGGGCAGCGGGCACGCGCCGCCCGAACGGGCCACCCGCTCGCCGAAGATGAAGTCGCCCAGCCGGGGGTCCTGCAGGGTGGCGGTCAGGCTGGCGTCGAACCAGTCCACCGGCCGCACCGTGCCCTCGAGCTCGACGCCGTAGGACGTGGTGGACGCGAATTCGGTCCGGCTGACGAACGCGTTGGTCGGCGCGTCGTAGCGCGTCTCGGTGAAGCTCTGGCTGTCGAAGTGGGTGTAGAAGGCGGTGGCGTAGACCGTGAACTGCGGCCGGTCGATCTTCACCCCGGCCTCGGCCAGGTCGATGCCCTGAGCCCGCGGGTCAGTGCGGGTCGGATTGGTGATGAAGTCGCCCAGCGAGGGCAGGCGGAATCCCTTGGTGTAGCGGGCGAAAGCCCCGACATCGGGCTGGAACTGGAAGTTCACCCCGATCGTCGCGCCCCAGTCGTCGAAGCTGCGGTCGAGCGCGTCATAGACACCCGTCCCGCTGATCGCCTGGTCGTCGGCGAAATTGTTGGCGGCCTGGTTGAGGTTGACGGTCGCGCTGCGCTCGTTGCGGCCGGAGAGCTCGATCTTCTCCCAGCGGAAGCCGAGATCGACGCGGAGCCGGTCGGTGATCCGCCATTCGTCCGAGGCGTAGAGGGCCCAGGTGTCCGAGGCCCCCTCGGCGTTGTTGAACTGGCTGCCGTAACGGGAGACGCCGCCCTCGGTGAAGCTCGTCACCACCTGCCCGGCCGCGTTCAGGCCGACGAGGTTGAGGAGCCGCGCCTGCTCGCGGACATCCACCAGCACGGCGGCGCCCTGCTGGACGAAGCTCTCTTCGGCGCCGGCGTAGTAGAGGCCCAGAGCCAGATCGTGGGACTGACCACCGAACTCGAACCGCCGCTGGAGGCGCAGGTCGTTGATCACCTCGTCGAGCTCGATGTCCTGCTCGCGCATGAAGGCGTCCATCACGAGGCCCGTGCCGTTCTGGTTGGCGGCGAAGGCCTCGCCGCCGTTCGCGTAGGTGAGGCGGCCCGAGACCACGCCGAGGGCGGCGCCGCGGGCCACGTCGCGGGCGATCCGCGCCGAGGCCAGCTCAGGCGAGTTCGGGTAAAGGCCTGCGCGGACCAGATGGCTGGTCTTGTAGCGGAAGCCGTTCTTCACCGCCCAGCCGGCCAGGTCCCAGGACCCCTGCAGGGTGTACTGGGTAAGCTTCAGGTCTGAGCCCTTGGTGTTGTCGAAGGTCACCGGGCCGCGATTGGTGCGGAAGATGAGCTTCGCCGTCTCGGGTCCCGCCAGCGTCCCGTAGTTGGCGTCGAAGCCCGGGATCTCGGCCGTGTCGCCATCCTCGTCGAACGTCAACGGGACCGGCAGGTAGAAGATGGTGTTGTCGTCGATGTGTTTGGCGTTGAAGTCCAGCGAGCCGCCGGCGAAGTCCCGGCCGACCGAGAAGCGCACCTGGCCGCCCTTGTTGGCGTCGTAGCCCGGGTCCCGGACGCCATCGTCCTGCCGGTAGAAGCCGCCGAGGCCCAGCCGGAAGCCGGCGACCTCGCCCCCGATCCAGCCGTCGCCACGCCAGTAACCCCAATCGCCAACCTCGGCCTTGGCCAAGCCTTCGAACGCCTCGGTGGGCTTGCGGGTTATGAAGTTGACCGTGCCACCCGGCGCGTAGGAGGCGAAGATGGAGGACGGGCCGCCCCGCACCACCTCGACCCGCTGGACCGTCTCGTCCAGGCGGAACGAGAAGTCGGAGTTCAGGAAGCCCAGACCGCCGTCATGCTGCACCGGCAGGCCGTCTTCCTGCAGAGCAATCGCGGCGTAGCCCTCGATGGGGATGCCCCGGGCCCGGATGTTCGCGCCGCCGACGCCGCCGGAGGCCTCCACCCAGAAGCCCGGCACGTTCTTCAGCACCTCGGCCACGCTGAGGGGCGACTGCAGCCGCAGCTTTTCCTCGGAAACCGTGGTGATGGCGTAGCTCGCCTCCACCTTCCGCTGGCCCTCCGTCCCCGCACGACCGGTGACGACCAGCTCGTCCACCTCGGCCGCGCCGTCCTGGGCGAAGCTGGGATGGGCGGCGGCGAGCGCGCAGGCGGCAGCAGCCGCGAACAAGGCGATTTTCATTGGTGACCCCCGTTGATTGCAGGGGTCCTAGCCACGCTCCGTAACAGCTCGGCGACAGGTGGATTGCAGTTGCGTGGCGCCGCCCGGCGGCGCGTGGCCGCGCCCCGGCGGGCAGCGGCAGGCGATCAGATGTCGGGAAGGTTCCTGGTGGAGCCGAGCGGAATCGAACCGCTGACCTCCTCATTGCGAACGAGGCGCTCTACCAACTGAGCTACGGCCCCAGGAAGGCGCGGAATAGCCCTATCGCCCCCGCTCCTGTCAAGCGGTCTGCCGCGGTGCGGCGCCTTGCCGTTCCCGGAAAGCGGGTTAGAAGCCCTTCAGGCGCAGCAGGACAGGTCCATGGTCGCGATCGTCAACTTCATCTTCTTCATCCTGGGCTCCCTCCTGGGGCTGCTCATCTGGGCGATCATCATCAGCGCGATCCTGTCCTGGCTGGTGGCCTTCGACGTGATCAACCTGCGCAACCGGTTCGTCTACAACGTCACCCGCTTCCTCGACGCGGTCACCGCGCCGGTGCTGCGGCCGTTCCGCCGGATCATCCCCTCTCTGGGCGGCGTCGACATCAGCCCGATCATCGTCATCCTCATCCTGACCGGCATCCAGCGTTACCTGCTGCCGCCGCTGCACGGCTCCCTGGTCAGCGCCCTCTCCTTCTAGTTCGTGCGTTTCTCGATCCGCGTGACGCCGCGCGGCGGGCGCGACGCCGTGGAAGGCTGGGCTTCAGACGAGAGCGGACGCCCCGTGCTGCGGGTGCGCGTCGCCGCAGCCGCGACGGAAGGCGCCGCCAACGTTGCGGTGATCGCGGTGCTGGCGAAGGCGCTTGGGCGGCCGAAGTCTGCGCTCTCGATCGTGCGCGGCGACACCGCCCGGACCAAGCAGGTCGAAGCGGACGGCGTCGCGGCTGACGACCTGGCCCGCGCCTTCGGGCCGCCACCCTGACGGGAACACGAGCACGCGCCCGCGGCTTCCTTGGTGGAAGCACAGAGGAGACGGCCATGCCCGAGAACCAGAGCCAGACCAACATCTCCGGCAACCCCGCCAACCCCGGCGGCGAGCCGCGCGTGATCCCGCAGCCAGATGGCGAGACCCCGAACCGGCCGTCCGACACGGAGGCTGCGCACAACTCCGCGGAAGGCGGTGCGGTGCGGGACCCGCGGGCCGACCCCAACGCATCCGCCGACCAGAACCATGGCAGCCTCGACGGCCATCCGTCGAAGGACATGAGCGGCGACGCCCAGACGGGCGAGCGGCTGGGCGAGCGGGGCAACCGCCTCGGCTGAAGAATTTTCAGAACCCCCTGGAACTTGCTTTTTGACAACGAGTTTCAGGGGTGTCGCTCGACGGCTTCCCTGTCGGACACGAGCGGCTTCGACCGGCCCGGCCCACACCCCTGGCATCCCCCGACCACGGCCGGGCCGGTCGTCCCCTCCCCCACCATCATCCTGTCGCCGCCTGCGGAACACGCGGGGGGCTGGCCTGTTGTGGCGGTGAGGCTTTGAGACGGAGGACGAGCATGGCGGATCGGGACGAGCGCGGTCAGGCGAGCCCAGCCCAGAGGGGCGGTCCTGGAGGCGGCTACGACACGCCGGGCTACGGCCGCGGCTATGGGCGGGACTTCGGCGGCGGCGGCCTCAACCAGGGCTTCGACGGCAGCTGGGGCCAGGGCTATGGCGGCAGCCTCTCGCCAAGCGACTACCGTGAGGGGTTCGGCGGCGAAGCCTACGGCGGCGGCATGACGGGTTCGGACTACGCCCGCAGCTACGGCGGCCGGGGCGAGGACATGGGCGCCGACGCCGGAAGCTGGACGGAGCGGCGGGTCGAGGAAGAGGCCGGGCCGCATCGGGGTCGCGGACCCCGCGGCTGGAGCCGATCGGACGATCGCCTGCGCGAGACGGTTTCCGAGGCCCTGATGCATGACCGCCTGCTGGACGCCCGCGAGATCGAGGTGCTGGTGGAGGGCGGCGTGGTGACCCTCACCGGCGAGGTTCCTGGAGCTTCCGACGTCCGGCACGCCGAGAATGTGGCCCGGCGCTGCGGCGGCGTGGCCGAGGTCCGCAACCAGCTCGAGGTCCACGGCCGCGCCCGGCGCGAGCTCACCCTTCAAGGGGGGGCCGGCGGCGAACAGCCCAATCCGTTCCACCCGCCGGGCCAGGACCATTCCGTGACCGCGGACCAGCGCAATGGCGAGCTGGGCGACGACAAGGGCGGGCACGACGACAAGGGCCGGCACTAGGGGCCGGCGAAAGGGTCGGCGGTAGGGGCTGGCGGAAGGGGGGCCGGTCGGGCCAGATTTGCGCCATGCCCTCCCGCGCCGACCTCGCCCGCCTGATCGAAGACTCCCGACGCGCCGTGGTGTTCACCGGGGCGGGCATCTCCACGGAGTCCGGGATCCCGGACTTCCGCTCGCCGGGCGGCGTGTGGAGCAAGATGAAGCCGATCTACTTCCAGGACTTCGTCTCCAATCCCGCGAGGCGGCGCGAGGCCTGGGAGCGAGCGTTCAGTGGCAAGGCGGGCTGGACCGGCCGCCAGCCGAACGCCGGCCACCACGCCGTCGCCCGTCTGGTGGCGCAGGGCAAGGTGAGCGCCGTGGTCACCCAGAACGTCGACAACCTGCACCAGGACTCAGGCGTGCCCGCCGACAAGGTGATCGAGCTGCACGGCAACGCCACCTATGCCACCTGCCTGGAATGCGGCGAGCGGCACGAACTGGAGGACCTGAAGGACAGCTTCCTGAAGGCCGGTGAGATCCCCTACTGCCGTCGCTGCGGCGGCCTGGTGAAGACGGCGACCATCTCGTTCGGCCAATCCATGCCCGAAGAACCGATGCTGCGCGCCGAGGCCGAGACCCTGGCCTGCGACCTCTTCATCGTGCTGGGGTCTTCGCTGGTGGTCTATCCCGCGGCGGCCTTTCCGATGATCGCCAAGCGAAACGGGGCGAGGCTGGCCATCGTCAATCGAGAGCCCACCGAGCTCGACCCCTACGCCGACCTCGTCCTGCACGACGAGATCGGCCCGGTGCTCACAGAGGCGGTCCCCACCTAGAAGTAGCTCAGCACGCCGCCAGGACGCCGGCGCTTCAGCCCCGCGAACCATCGACAGGGCAGGTAGAGGGCGGCATCGAAGCCAGCGCCTGCTTGGAAGTAGTCGCGGACGTGGTTGAGGACCCTCACCACCATCACCATCAAGTCACCGTGGCGCCCCAGGATGTCGACGGACGCAAGCCGTCCCGACGGTGGCGCAGCGCCGACAGGCGCGGTGGTCTCGGGCGAGGGTGAAGTGATCGGCGGCATGGACGCGGGACACCAGCCATGGCCGAGCTTCGATCAACCGGCGTTCGGTGAAACGGCGCCCGTTTTTGCGGCGCCATGACCGACGTCACACGTTGTGCATCGGCAAACGGCAGGGTTTTTCGCAACCGGAGCCGCGACGCCACGCCAGCGTCACGATCCGTCGGTTAAGCCGCGCCGTCCCTAGACTGGAGCCCCGCCTTGAAGCTCGCCGCCGCCCTTCTGCCGTTTCTTCTCCTGTGCGCCTGCAGCGGCGGCTCGGACCAGCCGGAGCCCGGCGCCGACCGTTTCGCCGGACTGGACCAGGAGATCCTCGCCTGGCGCACCGAGATCGAGGCGGAGAACGCTGCGTGCGCCAACAAGGTGGACGGCGCCGGCTGCGAGTCGTTCCAGGTCACCTGCAAGGGCGAGCGCACGATCACGCCGGAAGAGCAGGCCAAGGGCGTCAGCGCCAAGATCGTCGCGGCGATGACCTTCACCGGCAAGGGCGCCGAGGGAAAGCCCGGCTCGGCCTTCGCGGAGTTCGCGAAGACCGGCGGAACCTGGACGCGGTCTGAGACCGGCTCGGTCAACCTGACGAGCTGCGCCGGCTAGCCCGGGAGCCGGGTTCTCCGCCGCCGACGCAGCGCGGTCAGAACTCGGCCCACTCGCTCTCCTGGGCGACCTGTTTCGGCTGGGCGCCGCCGCGTCCGCCGGGCGCAGCGACGACCCTGAGGACAGGGACCGGGCCGGAGGGCGCAGGCCGCTGGCCGCTGCGGGCGGGAGCTTTGGCTGAATCCGCCGCCTCGCCGATCCGGAACTGCTGGATCAGCCGCGCGAGCTCTTCGGCCTCCTGGGCCAGGCTGTGGCTGGCGGCGGTGGACTGCTCGACCATGGCGGCGTTCTGTTGCGTCACCTGGTCCATCTGGTTCACGGCCGTGTTCACCTGGTGCAGGCCGGTGGCCTGTTCCTGGGCCGAGGCGGCGATCTCCGAGACGACCGTGGTGATGTCGGCCACCTGGGCGGAGATGCGGTTGAGCGCCGCGCCGGTCTCGCCCACCAGGCTGACGCCCTGGCCGACCTGCTCGGTTGAGGCCGAGATCAGGGTCTTGATCTCCTTGGCCGCGTCGGCGGAGCGCTGGGCCAGGGCCCGCACTTCGGAGGCCACGACCGCGAACCCCTTGCCGGCGTCGCCGGCCCGGGCCGCTTCCACGCCGGCGTTCAGGGCCAGCAGGTTGGTCTGGAAAGCGATCTCGTCGATGACGCCGATGATCTGGCTGATCTGCGAGGAGGATTTCTCGATCTCGCTCATCGCCTCGACCGCCTGCCGGACCACCTCGCCCGAGCGCTCGGCGTCCGTCCTGGCCGTCGTCACCACCCCACGCGCGTGATTGGCGCCTTCGGCCGTCTTGCGGACTGTGGCGGTAATCTCGTCGAGGGCCGCGGCGGTCTCCTCGAGGCTGGCGGCCTGCTGTTCCGTGCGCTTCGACAGGTCGTCTGCCGCCTGGCTGATCTCACCGGCGCCCGAGCGCATCCCGCGCACGTTGCCGGCGATCACCTTCATGGTGTCCTGCAGCTGCTCCATGGCCCCGTTGAAGTCGATGCGGAGCTTCTCGTAGTCCTCGGCGAAGGGCTGGTTCAGGCGGAAGAGCAGGTCGCCGGCGGCCAGCTTCTCGAGGCCGGCAGCGATCCCGTCGACCACCTGCTGCTGCTGGCGTGCGGCTTCGGCCTTGGCGACTTCCTGGCGGCGCCGCTCCTCCTCCGTGGCCTTCGCCTGTTCGGCGGTCATCCCCTCCAGGCGGAGCTTCTCGATGGCGGCGTCCTTGAAGGTCTGCACCGCCCCGGCCATCTCGCCGATCTCGTCCCGGCGGCCCGCGCCCGGTATCTCCACGGTGTTGTCCCCGCCCGCCAGCTTGCGCATGGCCTCGGTCATCTCGACGACCGGCTTCGCCACCAGGCGCGACAGCAGCCACGCCATGGCGCCGGCGCAGGCGATCGCGACCAGGGCGCTGATCACCAGGAACAGGTTGGCGAGCGCGATGGCCGATTTCTGCATCTCCATACGCTCGTTCTGGATCGCGTTCTGGGCGGTCTCGATCTCCGCCAGCGTCGCGCGCAGTTCCCCCAGCGTCTTCTTGCCCATCATGGCCAAGGCTTCCTCGCGAGTGGCGGGGTTGCGGGCCAGCTCCAGGGGTCGCTCGGCGTGCTCGGCGCGCCAGGTGGCGAAGGTCTGACGGAGCTTCTGGACCCGCGCCTTCTGCTCGGGGCTCGCGGTCTTCTCCTCGAAGCGCTGCATCGCGCCGTCGACCGCTTGCCTCTGCTCTTGATAGGTCTTGAAGAAGCTGTCGTCGCCGCCCGAGATGATGAAGCCTCGCACCGCGTTCTGTTGCTCGACGAGGCCGCGCAGCATCGTCTGGACGTCCATGGAAAGGTCGTAGGTGCGGTCGTTCTTCTCGGCGGCGTTCCGGATGGTCATCAGCTTGGCGAACACAAGCCCGTCACCGACTGTCGACACAGCAATGATCGCGACGAAGGCGACCAAAAGCTTCTTCGAAATCTTTAGATTGTTGATGAACATCCGAAAACGCCCCTACTGCACTCTGGCTTCCCCGGCGTAAGGTCACGGACGATGGTTCACAAAACCTTTATTGTAGAGAAAGAACAAAGATATCAAACAACGTTATGCTTGGTTGCGCCTCTTATATTCTGACAAGCAGCTGGGGTTACGTGCGCCATCCAGGATCGCGGCCAGGAGCAAAGAGCATCACCCAGCCCAGCAGAGACCTGCCACGCCTGAGCCGCGGCAGGAGGTCCGCTGGGCCGATTATGTCGCAGCATAGCTGGGGCCACAGTAGAATGGGCGCAGCGGTGCGAGAGCCCAGCAGCCGCCGACGCCGTCACGCACGGGACCGCGGGGCCATCTGAAAGCCTGCTCGTCCGCCCATGGTTTTAGTTCACCGGCGCAAACCTCGGCGGCGCATACCGCCGTTTTTTGGAACAACCGTCAGCGCCCCCGGGTTTCCAGCAAGCCAAGCTTCCCAGCGGACTTCGAACGCCTCCGGAAGTGGCCAACAGCGGATGAAAGGGAGTGAACATGCGTCGTTTCCAACGGCCCTCCGGGCCCCTCGTCACGGCCGCAGCGCTGGTGCTCGGCGGCCTGAGCCTGAGCGCCTGCGCCACGCGCGGTTACGTGGACGAGCAGATCGCGGCGGTGAACAGTCGGATCGCTGGCGTCGAAGGGCGCGTGCAGGAGGTCGGGCAGCGGGCCGACGCCGCGAACGCCGCCGCGCAGGCCGCGGCCGGCGACGCCAGGAACGCGAACCAGCGTCTCGACCAGTTGACCCCGCGTGTGGACACCATGGAGCAGCAGGCCGCCACATCCACCGCGCGGCGCCGCCCCCGCAACTGAGCCGCAACCAGCGGCGGCCGGATCCACCTGCGCCGCCGCTGGTTTGGCCATTGGACCGCCACGCTTCGTCCGGAGAGATCCTGACGGACCGACCTGGAGCGCTCCTGCTGCATGGGTGAACGAATGAGAACGGGTGTCGCGGCGGTGCTCGGGATCTGCCTGCTGGCGCAGCCCGCCCTCGCCAGGCCGGCCAGGGCGCCGGCCGTGCCCACGACGCCATCGGCAACCGCCGCGAGGCTCGCCGACTGGGTGATCGCCACAGGTGACAACAACGGCATGCCCTACGTCGTCGTGGACAAGGCGACGGCAGTGGTCTCCGTCTTTGACGCAACCGGGCGCCCGCTGGGCTCCGCGCCCGCGCTGATCGGCCAGGCCGTGGGCGACGAGTCTGCGCCCGGCATCGGCGACCGGCCGATGTCGCAGATCCGCCCCGAGGAGCGCACCACCCCCGCCGGCCGGTTCATCGCCGCCTACGGACCGGCGGAAGGCGCGGGCGAGACGTTCTGGGTCGACTACGCCACGGCCATCTCGCTGCACCCGGTCGCCACGGGCAATCCGAAGGAGCGGCGGATCCAGCGCCTGCGTTCAGCCTCGCCAGCCGACAACCGGATCACCTACGGCTGCATCAATGTCTCTGCCGACTTCTACCGCTCGGTCGTCCACAAGACCTTCGCGGACGCGAGGGGGGTGGTCTACATCCTGCCGGACACCATCGCCGTACAGGAGCTGTTCCCGCGGTTCGCGGCGCAGGAGCTAGCGGCGGCCGACGACGGAGGCGGCTGAACCTGCGCCGCCCGCGCCGTCATCGATCGGACGCCAGCCACTCCGTGATGAAGGTGTGCGTCTTCCTCACCAGGCGAGCGGGGCCCGAAAAGTGGAACTCGCTGCCGAAGAAGCCGCGCTTCTCGATCCAGGTCAGGCGCCCGGTGTCCTCGCTCGTGAGGACGGAGCGCAGCCTGTCCCGCTTGGCGCGCGGCACGAACGACACATAGGTCACATCGGTCACGAAGGCCTCCCTACGATGCTCGGCGGGAGAGCGTGCCGCTGAGTCTGAGGCGGCGAAGCGGGCAAAACGCGGCCGTTCCGTGGCGAAGGCCAGCGACCCGGGGACGCGTCAGAACGTCCGCGCTTCACCGGCGGCTGCGGGCGGCAGCTCGGCCTTGCTCGCCTGCACCAACTCCATCACGTCGGCCACGTAGCGTTCCGTGTTCTGCCGCGCTCCGGCGGCGCCGAAGACCCCGTTCATCTCGAGAGCGTCGAAGCCGCTGCCGATCGAGAAGAGGGCCCGGAAAGCCTCCTTCTCGAGCAGCGGCGTGGGCAGGATCTGCATGCCCGCCTCTCGCAGTCCGGCGACGACGCTCTTGAGCATCTTGGGCTTGATGGCGGCGGGGACCCGGGTGAGCACCGCCCGGTGCGGGATCGGGCGCCCGGACCGGCGGCTGAACGCCTGCACAATCTCCGCCGCCCTGATGGCTTCGCAGAGGTCGAGGTGCGAACCCGCCAGGGGGGTAAGGACGAGGTCGAACCGCAGAGCTGCCAGCACCGACGTCCCCCGCTCCGTCCCTTCCGTGTCGAGGATGATCCAGTCCGGCTGGCGCCGCTGCGCTTCCCGCGCCGCGTCGCGGATATCCTGCACCGTCGGCGCCGGATGGACGGTGATCGCCTGGTTCCTGTTGGGCAATGCCGCCCAGCGGACGAGCGGCTTGTTCGGATCCGAGTCGATCATGGCGACACGGGCGCCTCGCTCGACCAGCCCGAGGGCAAGGGCGAGGGCTGCAGTCGTCTTTCCCGCACCGCCCTTGGGACTGATGAAGACAACGTTCGGCATGGGCTTCCCCTACTGCGACCGTCGTCGTTGATCGTGGAACTCGGGCGCTTTCGTGTCTCGCGGCCAAGGCTGCCGCGTGACACGGGCGCGCTTCGCAGCGCGTGCGCCTGTGATCGCCCTAGCTGAAACGGGCGGCACGCGAGGGTGCGGCAATCCGCCCAAACGCCTGGCGGCGCGGCTGCCAGCGGACATCTGGCCGTCGGGGTCGCAGCGAAAGTTCGGCTAAGTGCTTGAAAGAGTGGTGCCGCCTAGGTGACTCGAACACCTGACCTACGCATTACGAATGCGCCGCTCTACCGGCTGAGCTAAGGCGGCCCACGGTGCGTCCGGACAGGCCGGCCGCGCGGGAGGCGCCTATTTAGCGGGTCTCGCGCCGCTCGCCAAGCGCCCGCTCAGGGGTTGCGGTCGATCAGGTTCAGCAAGGCGGCTTCCAGCGGAAACGGCGGATAGAGCTTGGCGGCCAGCGGCGTGCGGGCGAGCGGCTTGACCACGGCCTGCGAGAGACCGAGCGCGCGCAGCTGCGGCGCGGGATGGGTCTTCAGGAGCTTGGCCAACACCTGAGCGGCGCGCGGGGAATGCAGCAGGGCCACGTCGGCCTTGACCAGGCTCTGGGCCTGGGCCGTCGAGAGGCTCGCCGGACCCGTCTCGTAGAGCACCAGCCGCCGGGCCTCGACCCCATGCTTCTCGAGCGCGCCGGCCAGGTCTCCGGCCGGCTCCGCGGCGCCCGGGTGCAGGACCGCGCCCTTGAGCTCGCCGCGCCGGGCGCCGATCCCGTCGGCCAGGGCCTCGACGTCGCCATCGGCGGAGAGCACCGAGCGGAACCCTGCGGCGCGGGCGGCGGCCGCGGTGGCGGCGCCGACGGCGAACACCTTCAAGGTCCGGTCGCCGGAACGGTCGGCGAAGGCGCGGACCCCATTGGCGCTGGTGAAGGCCAGCGCCGCGACGCCGGAGAGGTCGATCTCCACGTCGTCCAGGGTCTTCACGGTCAGCAACGGGGCCAGCAGCGCCTCATGGCCCATGGCGCGCACGCGCTCGGCGGTGGCGTCGGCCCCGGGTTGGGCGCGGGTGATCCAGATCTTTTGTCGGCCAGGCATCGGCAGGGTTCTAGGGGACGAGGCTTAAGCTTTGACGACCGCCGCAAGCGTGAGCCGGCGAACCCTCCGGATCAATGCGGGAGATGAGCCGGCGCTTGACCGCACGCCGGCGAACGGGTGGCATCACGCTGCGAAAAATAGACCGAGGGAGACGCGCGATGACCGGACGAGCAGCGGGGAAGAAGGCCTTCATCAGCGGCGGGGCCCAGGGCCTGGGCGCGGCCGTTGCGCGGCGCCTGGCCGAGGAAGGCGCCAAGGTCACCGTGGCCGACATCAACGCCGCGGGCGCGGAGGCGGTGGCCGCGGAGATCAACGCCGCCCACGGGTCCGGAACGGCCTTCGCCTTCCCGCTGGACGTCACCAAGGAGGACCAGTGGATCTACGCCCTGGAGGAGGCCGACGAGGCCATGGGCGGGATCTCCGTGCTGGTGAACAACGCCGGCATCAGCCGCGGCGGCAACATCGAGGAACTCAGCTACGAAGACTGGAAGCTGGTGATGAGCGTCAACGTGGACTCGGTCTTTCTCGGGACCAAGCACGCGCTGAAGTACATGCGCCAGCACCAGCCGGGCTCGATCATCAACATCTCGTCGATCGCCGGCCTCATCGCCGCCCACAACACGCCCGTCTACAACGCCTCGAAAGCGGGCGTCTGGCTGCTGTCCAAGGGGATCGCCCTGCACTGCGCCAAGCAGGGCCTCGACATCCGCTCGAACTCCATCCACCCGACCTTCATCGACACGCCCATCCTGGATCCGCTGCGCCAGCGGTTCGGCAAGGAGGAGGCGGAGGCGAAGCTCGCCCGGCAGGTGCCGCTGGGCCGGATCGGCCAGCCCAGCGACATCGCCAACGCCGTGCTCTACCTGGCCTCGGACGAGAGCCGCTTCATGACCGGCGCCGAGCTGAAGCTGGACGGCGGCATCAGCGCGATGTGAGGCTCAGCTGACCAGGATGGCGCCCAGCAGGAACCGGGCGCCGGGCTTGCCAAGGATCAGGTCGGTCTGGCGCTGCAGGTTCTGGCCCAGGAAGTCGGCGTTCGGGGCGGTGGCCGGCGGCAGGCCCGCAGCGTAGCTCTGGACGATCTGGACATAGGCGGCCCGCAGGCGCGGCAGATACTGCTCCACCCGGGCCCGCATGGCGGCGTCCTGCACGTCCAGCCCGCATTCGACAGTGAACACGCCGCGCCGCCCGCCGCCCTTGTTGGTGGTGGCGGTGAGAGTCTGGATGACGATGTAGCTGGCCCCGCCGGAGCGCTTCTTCGGGTCGCCCTCTTCCTTCTTCTTGGAAGAGGCGAGCGCGGCGCCCGGAACGGCGGCGGCCAGAAGGAGGGCGAGCAGGACGCGACGTCGCATCCCCCCCTGATGGCCGATTATGGTTAGCGCTCTCTTTACATCCCGGGGCGAAGCTCTGGTTCCCAGAGATTCGCCTGTTCCGGAGCCCCGCCTTGGGCCGATTTGCGCCGACCACGCTCGACCTCGACGGCAAGGTCATCCTGGTGACCGGGGCCACGGGCTCGTTCGGCCGGAGGTTCGTGGAGACGGTGCTGTCGCGCAGCCGCCCGCGGAAGCTGATCGTCTATTCCCGCGACGAGCTGAAGCAGAGCGAGATGCAGATCGACCTAGCGGAGCGCTTCACCGCCGAGCAGCTCGCCTGCATGCGCTTCTTCCTCGGCGACGTGCGTGACCGCGAGCGGCTCACCCTGGCGCTGCGCGGCGTCGACGTGGTGATCCACGCCGCGGCGCTGAAGCAGGTGCCGGCGGCGGAGTACAACCCGTCGGAATGCATCCACACCAATGTGCTGGGCGCGGAGAACGTGGTCTGGGCCTGCCTGACCAACCGCGTGAAGCAGGTGGTGGCGCTCTCCACCGACAAGGCCTGCAACCCGATCAACCTGTACGGCGCGACCAAGCTGGCGTCGGACAAGACCTTCGTGGCGGCCAACAATCTGTCGGGCGACATCGGGACGCGGTTCGCGGTGGTCCGGTACGGCAACGTCGTGGGCTCCCGCGGCTCGGTGGCGCCGCTGTTCCAGCGCTTGATGGCGCGAGGGGCCACCGAACTGCCGATCACCGATCCGCGGATGACCCGCTTCCTGATCACTCTGGACGAGGGGGTCGACTTCGTTCTGTCGTCCCTGGACACCATGCGCGGCGGCGAGATCTTCGTGCCGAAGATCCCGTCGATGAAGGTCGTCGACATGGCCATGGCGATGGCCCCGGGTCTCAGCACCAAGGTGGTCGGCATCCGGCCGGGGGAGAAGCTGCACGAGATGATGATCTCGGCCGACGACGCCCGCTACACGGTGGACCTGGGCGACCGCTACGCCATCGAGCCGGCCTTCGCCGACTACACCCGCGAGGCCTTGCCGGGCGAGCGGCTGGACGAGGGCTTCTCCTACGCCTCAGACACCAATGCGGACTGGCTGAGCGGCGAGGGGCTGCTCGCCATGTTGGGCGAGGCCTCCAAGGAGCGCCGCGGCCGGCGGGCGACCGACTGATGCTGCCCTACGGCCGGCAGACGATCGAGGACGACGACATCTCCGCGGTCGTGGCGGCGCTGAAAGCCGACTTCCTGACCACGGGGCCCACGGTGGACGCGTTCGAGCAGGCGTTCGCGGCCCGGGTCGGAGCGGGCCACGCGGTGGCCTGCGCCAACGGCACCGCGGCGCTGCACCTGGCCATGATGGCCCTGCGTGTCGGTGCGGGCGACCGCGTGGTGGTCCCTGCAATCACCTTCCTGGCCACCGCCAACTGCGCCCGCTACGTGGGGGCGGAGGTCGTGTTCGCGGACGTCGACCCGGACACCGGCCTGATGACGCCCGACACCCTGCGCGGGGCCTTGGCCCGGGCCGATGGGCCGGTGAAGGTCGTGCTTCCGGTCCACCTGCGCGGAGAGGCGTGCGAGCTGCCCGCGCTGGAGGCGCTCGCGAGGCAGGCCGGCGCGGTGCTGGTGGAGGACGCGCCGCATGCGCTGGCGAGCACCGCCGTGTTCGGCGGGGTGACGGAGACCATCGGCGACGCCCGGCACAGCGCCATGGCGACCTTCTCCTTCCACCCCGTGAAGACGGTCGCCACCGGCGAGGGCGGCATGGTGACCACCAACGACGCCACCCTGGCCGACCGCCTGCGCACGCTGCGCAGTCACGGCATGGTGCGTCCGGAGGGTTGCGAGCCCTGGTGGTACGAGATGCCGGAGCCGGGCTTCAACTATCGCCTGCCGGACATCCTCTGCGCGCTCGGGCTCTCGCAGCTGGCCAAGCTCGACCGCTTCGCAGCCCGCCGCCGCTCGCTGGCGGAGGCGTACTTCGCGGCGCTCGCTGAGCTAGCGCCGGTGGTCAGGCCCGCCGCCTCGCCCGCGTGGAGCGATCCTGTGTTGCACCTGATGACGGTGCTCGTCGACTTCGAGGCCGCCGGCCGGACCCGGCGCCAGGTGGTGGAGGCGCTGAAGTCGCGCGGCGTGGGCAGCCAGGTGCACTACATCCCTGTGCACCGACAGCCGTACTACCGCGACCGGTACGGGACGTTGGAGCTTCCCGGCGCCGAGGCCTGGTACCGGCGGTGCCTGTCGCTCCCGCTCTACCCCGGCATGGCCGACGAGGATGTGGGCCGGGTGGTCGCGGCCCTGCGCGAGGCGCTGGGACTCTAGGCCGCCAGGCTGGCCTTCTCCACGAGGTCGCGGACGGTGGCCATCTGCTCCGGCGCCGCGGCCAACTCCTGGCGGACGCCGTCCTCCCGCACGAGCCGCAGGGCCTCCGACCGCGCACGGTCGGCCGCGGGCCCAAGCGGAGCCGTTTCGCCGCACGCCAGCCGCAGCAGGAACGTGAGCTTCTGCACGGCCGGCGCATTGGCCTTGGCGAGCGCGGCGATCAGGCGGGCGTCGGCCTCGACGCGGCCGCCCACCTCCCCGAGCCGTTCCTGGAGCGGCGCGGCGTCTTCCTGGGCAAGGCCGCAGCGCCCGACGGCGCGCTGCAGGGCGGCGAGCGCCGCGAGGCGGACGGGCGGGGACTCTACGCTCCCGAGCGTCTCCTTCTCGAAGCGGACGTTGCCGATCACCGCCTTCAGCCAGCGCGCCGCATGGCGCTTGTTCTGCGGGCCGATCACGTTCTCGGTCAGCCAGACGAGGGCCTCCGCCTCTTCCCGAGCGCTCTTGCCCGGGCCGAGGTAGCTGTCCACGAAGTCGCTGGTGACCAGCATCTTCGAGCGGTGCGAGAACGCCGCCTGGACGTCCTCCAGCGGGAGCAGCTTGCCGGCCGCCGCCGTCAGCGACATGGCCAGCGCGCGGAGGAGATCTATCTCCATGGCGGCGTCGCCGGGCACCAGCCGGCGCGGTCCGTTGAGCTCGGTGATGATGCGCTTGCCCAGCGCCGTCCGCACCTCGATGAAGTCCTCGCCGCCCAGCCAGCGGCCGAGCCGCTTGGCCTCGGTGGAGAGCTCCGGCATCACCTTGGCGACCGACTTCTCCACCTTGATCAGCATGTCCACCGAGTCGGCGGCGGCCAGCCGCGTCAGCGCGGCCAGGGAAGCGCCGAGGTGGGCGGTCTTGCCGACGATGCCGTCGAGGCCGGCGCGGGACTCCAGGATCTCGGCGATCGGCTGCTGCACCACGGAAATGGCCAGCTTGCGGGCAGGCCCGGCGGCCGGCGGCGCGGCCGCGGCGAAGTCCATCAGGCGGGAGAGTTTTTCGGCCCAGTCCTTGCCGCCGGCGATCTTCATGGCGACGCCGCAGCCCAGCAGGTAGCCGCCGTCGGGGTCGGTGGCGAGCCGCTCCGCGGCCGCGGCGAAGGTCTCCTTCGACAGGTCGGGGAGCTTGCCGGCTCGCCAGTCGCGCATCAGCCGCTCCACGGACCGGTCGAGCAGGCTGTGGAAGGTGCGCATCATCTCGTGGACGTTGCCGCCGCGGGCCTGGGCCTCGGGAACCGCCACCTTCTGGACAGCGTGCTGCAGCTCGTTGCCGGAGGCCTCCAGCTGTTCGACCAGGTCCGGCCGGTGCAGGAGCTCGAAGGCGGTGGCCGACTTGCGGGCCAGCCAGGCCTCGAGCAGGCGGCTGATCCGGTCACGGGCGTGCAGGCTGTAGAGGTCCTGCGGCGTCACGCAGAGCGGCTCAAGGGCATCGGCCGGCGCGCGACGCTTCGAGAGCGGCTCGGGCATGCCGAGGTTGAGGATCTGGACCGACTTGAACTCGCCGGACTGGCCGTCCTGGGTTTCCTTGGTGACCTTGACGGCCTGGACGCCGCCGTCCTGGAACGTGGTCTCCGCGGTGGTGACGGCGGTGGCGCGGTTCTCGGTGGCGAGTTCCAAGGTCCAACTGGCCCCGGGTTTTCTTCTGACGAAGACCTCGAAATGTACGCGCGCGTCGGCCATCTAGTACTCAACCCTCAGGACCGGCTCCACCGTGCCGGAACAACCTTAAGACCGCGTTTCAAGGAACGGTATCGACCACGCCCCATTGAGGCCACGGTGCGCGGCGACTAGCTTGACCACTCTTCCGACGGAGACATCGACCCGACATGGCCAAGATCACCCTGGTGGACGACGACGAGAACATCGTGACGTCGGTCAGCCTGGCGCTGGAAAGCCACGGTCACACCGTTAAGGCGTTCTACGACGGCGCATCCGGACTGGCCGCGCTGGAGAGCGAGCCGCCCGACCTTGCGATCCTCGACGTGAAGATGCCGCGGATGGACGGGATGGAGGTTCTGCGCCGCCTGCGCCGGACGTCGGACCTGCCGGTCATCATCCTGACGTCCAAGGACGAGGAGATCGACGAGATCCTCGGCTTCAATCTCGGCGCCGACGACTACATGCACAAGCCGTTCAGCCAGCGCCTGCTTATCGAGCGGGTGAAGGCCGTCCTGCGCCGCGCCGGCGTGGACGCCGAAGAGAACGGCGCCACGCCCGCCGCCGCCGCCGCCGACGCCGCCGCGCGGGCCATCAAGCGGGGTAAGCTCACCCTGGACCCGGCCCGGCACGACTGCCTCTGGGAAGGCAAGCCGGTGAAGCTGACGGTCACCGAGTTCCTGCTCCTGCAGTCGCTGGCCCAGCGGCCCGGCTTCGTGAAGAGCCGGGACAACCTGATGGACGCGGCCTACGACGACCAGGTCTACGTGGACGACCGGACGATCGACAGCCACATCAAGCGCATGCGGAAGAAGTTCCGCGACGTGGACCCCGAGTTCGACGCGATCGAAACGCTCTATGGCGTCGGATACCGATACCGCGAGAGCTGAGCGGCCGAAGCGCCGCTCCAGTCTCTCGTGGCTTCCGGGGACGCGCCTCGGCCGACTGATCATCGCGCTCAACGTGCTGAGCCTGGCGATCCTGATCGCCGGGGCCCTGATCATGAACGAGCTCCGGCGAGGCCTGGTCGAAGCGCGGGTCGACAGCCTGACCACTCAGGGCGAGCTGATGGCGTCGATCATCGAGCAGGCCGCCACGGTGGGCGAGCCGGCGCCGATGATGGATGCGGCCTACGCCAACGACATCGTCCTGCAGCTGCTGGCGAACCCCAAGGGCCAGCGGGCCCGGCTGTTCGACGCCAAGGGCCAGGTCGTCGCCGACAGCGACTGGGTCGTGGACCGCGTGGAAAGCCAGCCCCTGCCGCCCGCGCGCGGCCGGGAAGAGCCCGGCGCATTCCACCTGCAGATGCCGCAAGGCGGAAAGCCGACGCCGGAGTCGGAGCGCCGGGCTTTGATGGCCGAGCTGCAGCGCGCGTTTCGGGGCGAGCACGTGTCGGGCTTGCGGCGAGCGGGTGGCGGCGACCGGGTGGTCTCGGTCTCCATCCCGATCCAGCACGTGCAGGCGGTCCTGGGGGTCCTGACCCTCGAGGCGCGCGACGTGGACGAGATCATCGCCCGCGAGCGGGCGTCGCTCATTCCCTTCATCCTCATCGCCGTCGGCGTGACCCTGCTGTCGTCGCTGTTGCTCAACCGGCTGATCGCCCAGCCGGTGCGCCGGCTGGCGCGCGCCGCCGACCGGGTTCGGCAGGCCCGGGCGCGGGCGATTTCCCTCCCCGACCTCGCCGGCCGTGACGACGAGCTGGGCGACCTGACCCGCAGCCTGGAGGACATGACGCAGGTGCTCTCCGAGCGGATGGACGCGATCGAGAGCTTCGCTGCGGATGTGGCGCACGAGATCCGCAACCCGCTGACCTCCATGCGCTCGGCCGTGGAGACCTTGGATCTGGTCAAGGACCAGGCAGCGCGGGAGCGGCTGTTCAAGGTGCTGAAGAACGATGTCCAGCGGCTGGACCGGCTGGTGACCGACATCTCCAACGCCTCGCGCCTGGACGCCGAACTCTCGCGCAACAACCCCAAGGCCATCGACCTCGAGCGGCTGATCTTCGACATCGTGAACCTTTACGACGCCACGCTGAAGCCCGGGGACGTGCGGGTCCGCTTTCACGCGCCGGGCGGCATGGAGCCGGTGGTCGTCGTCGGACGCGAGGGGCCGCTCGGACAGATCTTCCGCAACCTGATCGACAACGCCCGGTCGTTCTCCCCGCCGGGAGACGAGGTGACCGTCTCGCTCTACCGGGACCGCGGGCAGATCCTGGTCACCGTCTCGGACAACGGCCCGGGCATGCCGCCGGAGAACCTGGAGACCATCTTCCAGCGCTTCTACACCTCCCGGCCGAAGGGCGCCGCGTTCGGCGGCAACTCCGGCCTGGGCCTGTCGATCGCCCGTCAGATCGCCGAGGCGCACGGCGGCTCCCTGCGGGCCGAGAACAGGCTGGGCGCCGGGGACAAGGTGGTCGGCGCGCTGTTCATCCTCACCCTGCCAGGCGCCCAGGCGTGATCGTCCACGCGGGGCTGATCGCCAAGCAGGGGGCGGAGGGCCGGTGGCGGGGCGTGCTGATCGAGGGGGCCTCGGGGACCGGCAAGAGCGACCTGATGCTGCGGTCCATGGACCAGGGTTTCCGGCTGGTGGCCGACGACCGCGTGCTGCTTTGGACCTCGGGCGGACGGCTGTTTGGGCGTGCGCCGGACACGCTTGCCGGGCTCATCGAGGTGCGGGGCTTGTTCGTAGCGCAGATGCAGGCCCTTCCGATGGCCGAGGTGGCGCTGGTCGTTCGGGCCGGGGAGCCGGAGCGCATGCCGGAGCCGGCCTTCGAGAACATCCTCGGGTTGCAGGTCCCGATGGCGCTTCTCGCGCTGAGCGAAGCCTCGGCGCCTGCGAAACTCGGTCACGCGCTCGCCGCCTTTGACGCCGGCCGCAAGAGGCGTATTTAGCACCGCTCGCGCACGCGCGGCCGGGTGGGGATACCCCTTGAGAGACATTTCATGATCGGGCTGGTGATCGTCACGCACGGCCGACTGGCGGAGGAGTTCATCTTCGCCATGGAGCATGTGGTCGGTCCGCAGACCGCGGTCGAGGCGATCTGCATCGGCCCCGAGGACGACATGGAGCGTCGCCGGCAGGACATCCTGGCGGCGTGCGGCCGTGTGGACACTGGCGGCGGCGTGATCCTGCTGACCGACATGTTCGGCGGCACGCCGTCGAACCTCGCCATCTCGGTGATGGAGCAGACGCAGGCCGAGGTGATCGCCGGGCTGAACCTGCCCATGCTGATCAAGCTGGCGAGCGTGCGGACCCGGCAGAGCCTGGAGGACGCGGTCGCCTGCGCCCAGGAGGCGGGCCGCAAGTACATCTCGGTCGCGTCCTACGTGCTGGCCGGGGAAAAGTGAGCGAAGCCCTCTCCCGCACGGTGGTGATCTGCAACAAGCGCGGGCTGCATGCCCGCGCCTCGGCCAAGTTCGTGAAGACGGCGGCCGGCTTCGACGCCGAGGTCCGGGTCACCAAGGACGGCCAGACGGTGGACGCCCGCTCGATCATGGGGCTGATGATGCTGGCGGCCGGCCCCGGAAGTGAGATCCACGTCGAGGCCGAGGGAGACGACGCCGAACCGGCGATCGCCGCCCTCTGCGCCCTGGTCGCTGCAAAGTTCGACGAAGACGAGTAGCCAGGGCCCTAGGCTAGGTCTTCAGGCGCCAACCGGTCCGGAAGATCCAGGTGACGGCCAGCAGGCAGGCGGCAAGGAAGGCGGCGGTGGCCGCGAGGCTGACGCCCACGCCCACGTCGGACACCCCGTAGAACGCCCAGCGGAAGCCGCTGACCAGGTAGACCACCGGGTTGAACAGGGCGACGGTGCGCCAGACGCCCGGCAGCATGTCGATGGAATAGAAGCTGCCGCCCAGGAAGGCGAGCGGCGTCACCACCATCATCGGGATGATCGACAGCTTCTCCCAGCCGTCGGCCCAGATGCCGGTCAGGAAGCCGAACAGGCTGAAGGTCACGCTGGTCAGCACCAGGAAGGCTAGCATCACCAGCGGATGGGCGATCTCGTAGGGCACGAAGATCCGCGCCGTCGCCATGATGACGAGGCCCAGCACCACGGACTTGGTGGCCGCCGCGCCGACGTAGCCCAGGACGATCTCCACGACTGAGATCGGGGCCGAGAGCACCTCGTAGATCGTGCCGGCGAACTTCGGCATGTAGATGCCGAACGAGCCGTTCGAAATGCTCTCGGTCAGGATCGAGAGCATGATCAGGCCGGGGATGATGAAGGCGCCGTAGCTGACCCCGTCGATCTCGGGCATCCGCCGGCCGATCGCCGCGCCGAACACGATGAAATAGAGCGAGGTGGTGATCACCGGGCCGGCGACGCTCTGGACGATGGTGCGGAACCACCGGCTCATCTCGAACCGGTAGATGGCCTGGACGGCGTGCAGGTTCATTGGCGGGCTCCGCGCACCAGGCTGACGAAGATCTCTTCCAGCGAGCTCTGGCTGGTCTGCAGGTCCTTGAAGTCGATCCCGCGCTTGGAGAGTTCGCGCAGCAGCTCGGCGATGCCGGTGTGATCGGCCTGGGTGTCGAAGGTGTAGACCAGCTCCTGGCCCTCGTTGGCGAGTTCGAGCTGGAAGGCGCCGAGCCCGTCCGGCAGGGCGGCCAGGGGCTCCTGCAGCTGCAGGCTCAGCTGCTTCCTGCCGAGCTTGCGCATCAGGGCCGCCTTCTCCTCGACCAGGATCAGCTCGCCCTTGGAGATGACGCCGATCCGGTCGGCCATCTCCTCCGCCTCCTCGATGTAGTGCGTGGTCAGGATGATGGTCACGCCGCGCTCGCGCAGGCCGCGGACCATCTCCCACATGTCCTGGCGCAGCTCCACGTCGACGCCGGCGGTGGGCTCGTCGAGGAACAGGATATCCGGCTCGTGGCTGAGCGCCTTGGCGATCATCACCCGGCGCTTCATGCCGCCTGACAGCGCCTGGATCTTGGCGTCCTTCTTGTCCCAGAGGCTGAGGTCCCTGAGCACCTTCTCCAGGTAGGCGGGGTTCGGCTTCTTGCCGAACAGGCCGCGCGAGAAGTTCACCGTCGCCCAGACGGTCTCGAAGGCGTCTGTGGAGATCTCCTGCGGGACGAGGCCGATCTTGCCGCGGGCGGCGCGATAGTCACGGACCACGTCGTGGCCGTCGGCCAGCACCCGGCCGCCCGTCGGATTGACGATGCCGCAGGTGATGCCGATCAGCGTCGTCTTGCCGGCCCCGTTGGGCCCCAGCAGGGCGAAGATCTCGCCGCGGCGGATCGCCAGGTCGACGCCCTTGAGCGCCTGGAATCCGCCGGCATAGGTCTTTGACAGACCCTCAATCTGGATGATCGGCTGCACGCGTCCCCCTCTTCCGCCCTCAGATAGGACCCGAAGGACGGTTCAGCTAGGGCGTAGCCGACATTGCCCCGTTTCCCACAGAGAGAGGATTAGGCGGTCGCGTTGGCGCCCATCGGGCGCATCTTGAGGTCGGCCAGCAGCGCCTCGTCGGCAGTCTTCTCGGGATTGTTGGTAGTCAGCAGTCGGCCGCCGACGAAGATCGAGTTCGCGCCGGCCAGGAAGCACAGCGCCTGCAGTTCCTTGCTCATGTGCTCGCGACCGGCCGCAATGCGGACCACCGACTTCGGGCAGACCAGACGGGCGACCGCGATCATGCGCACGAATTCCAGCGGATCGACCGCCTTGGAGTCGCCGAGCGGCGTGCCGGGGATCGGCATCAGGTCGTTGATCGGCAGGCTGTCGGGATGGCTCGGCAGGACGGCCAGCTGGTGCAGCAGGCCTGCCCGGTCGCGCCGGGTCTCGCCCATGCCGACGATGCCGCCGCAGCAGGTGGACATGCCGGCGTCGCGCACGGCCTCCAGGGTGTCCAGCCGATCCTGGTAGGTCCGCGTGGTGACCACCTGGTCGTAATAGTCGGGGCCGGTGTCCAGGTTGTGGTTGTAGTAGTCGAGACCGGCCGCCTTCAGGCTCCTGGCCTGCTCCGGCGTCAGCATGCCCAGCGTGGCGCAGGTCTCGAGGCCCAGCGCTTTCACGCCGGAGATCATGGTCGCCACCCTGGGCAGGTCGCGGTCCTTGAGGTCGCGCCAGGCCGCGCCCATGCAGAACCGCTGGGCGCCGCCGGCCTTGGCCTCGCGCGCGGCGGCGATGACCGTCTCGGCCTCCATCAGCTTGGTGGCCTTCACGCCGGTCTTGAAGTGCTGGCTCTGGGCGCAGTAGCCGCAGTTCTCGGCGCAACCGCCGGTCTTCACCGACAGCAGTTGGCTGATCTGCAGCTCGGTGGGATCGAACCAGCGGCGGTGGACCTCGGCGGCGCGGAACGTCAGCTCGGTGAACGGCAGCTCGAACAGCGCCTCCACCTCCTCCAACGTCCAGTCGTGGCGCGGCTGGGCGGGATCGGCGGCGGCGGGGCGGAACGGGGCGTTCATCGGCGGCTCCTCTCGGGGTCTCGCGGCGGTTAGAGCGGGTGACGCAGCGTGGGGCAAGGCGGCAGGCCGCCAGAAATTTTCGCATTTCGTGGCCCCGCGCATGTTCGCGCCAGCGCGTTGTGCTAGGCGCCAAGCAAGCGTGGGCCAGAGAAGGGCGCCTGAATGAGCGGATCTCACGAGATCGAGCTGAAGTTCCTGTGCGCTCCTGACGATCTCTCCGCGGTGCTGGCCGCTGCGCCCGAGGGAGAAGACGAGACCCGCGAGCTGCACAGCACCTACTTCGACACCCCCGACCTGAAGCTGCAGAAACTTGGCGTGTCGCTGCGCGTGCGGGAGAGCAAGGGCAGCCGCGTGCAGACGCTGAAGCGTGGCTCCGGCCTGACGCGCGAAGAGCACGAAGCGCCCGTGCAGGGCGAGCGGCCGGACCCGCAGATGGGACCCTTGGGCGACATCCTGCCGAACGGCGAGGCCCTGACGCTGGACGCGGCCTTCGACGTGCGGGTGACCCGCCGCCAGCGGCTGGTCCGCTACGGCGAGGCCGAGATCGAACTGGCCCTGGACCAAGGAGAGGTGGAGGGCGGCGACCGCTCGACCCCAATCAGCGAGGTGGAGCTGGAGCTCAAGTCGGGTCCCGCCGAGGCGCTGTTCCAGTTGGCGCGCGAGCTTTCCCGCGCCGCGCCGCTCTACCTGTCGTTCGACGGCAAGGCGGCGCGTGGCCAGGCCCTGGTCTCCGGCGCGCCTTTGCAGGCCCGGCGCAAGGAACGGGTGGAGCTGGCGCCGACCGCCTCGGCGGCGGAGGCTTTCCAGGCGACCGCCCGCAATGCGCTGGGCCAGATCGCGGCGAACGCTGCCGTGTTGCGCGAAGCGCCTCAGCCGGAGGCTGTGCACCAGCTGCGGGTGGCCGCGCGCCGTCTGCGCAGCGCCATCACCACCTTCGGGCCCCTGCTCGGCGACGCTGAGGCCGAGCGGGTGAAGGATGAGCTCCGCTGGCTGGCGCACGCCTGCGACGCGGCGCGAAACCTCGACGTGCTGGCCGAGCGGATCGCCGCGGCCGCCAGCCGGGCGAAGCTGCAGCCGAAGGGGCTGGAGGCGCTGACGACATCGGTGAAAGACGCGCGGGCCAAGGCCTCGGCGGACGCTGCCGAAGCCATGCGGTCCGAGCGTTTCCGCAGCCTGATGATCGACGCCACGGCCTGGGCGGAGACCGGCGCCTGGCTGTCCGGCGCCGAACGAGCCGAGGTGCGCGACCAGAAGGCCACCGCGTTCGCCGCCGCTGCGCTGGACCGCCGCCGCCGCAAGCTCCGGAAGCTTTCCCGCGACCTGCACCGCGCCTCGGACGAGGCCCGGCACGACGCACGCATCGAGGCCAAGAAGCTGCGGTATGCGGCGGAGACCTTCGCCAGCCTGTATCCCGAAAAGGCGACTAACCGGTTCATTGCACGGCTGAAGGACCTGCAGGAGGAGTTGGGCGCGCTGAACGACGCGGCCACCGCCGAGCCGCTGCTGGAGCAGCTCGACCTTTCTGCAGAGGCCAGCGCGGCGGCCGTCGAGCTGGTTGGCCTGCAGGCGGCGGAGAAGCCCGGCCACATCAAGCAGGCGGTGAAGGCCTTCGAAAAGCTGGAGGCGGCGCCGCGCTTCTGGCGCTAGCCGTCACGATCGGCGGGCGAGCCAGATGACGTGCCGGGCGCCGCGCTTGCGGCCCGTGGCGCGGACTTGCTTCTCGTCCACCGTATAGCCGCTGCGCCGCAGGCGCTGGACGAAGCCTGCGTCCTGGGTCGCCGACCAGACCGCCAGAACGCCGCCAGGCCTCAGCGCCCGGGCGGCGGCGGCGAGCCCCGCCATCCCGTAGAGACCGTCGTTGGCCTCCCGGTTGAGCCCGCCCGGCCCGTTGTCCACGTCGAGCAGGATGGCGTCGTAGGCGCCGCGGGCCTCGCCGATCACGTGCGCCACGTCGGCTTCGCGGATCGTCAACCTGGGATCGTCGAGACTGCCGGCGAACAGCTCGGCCATCGGGCCGCGGGCCCAGGCGACCACCGCCGGCACCAGCTCGGCGACCACCACCCTGGCGGACGGCGGCAGCACCGCCTGCGCGGCGCGCAGGGTGAAGCCCATGCCGAGCCCGCCGATCAGCACCGCCGGGCGGGCCGCCTCGCGTAGCGGCTCACAGGTGAGGGTCGCCAGCGCCTCTTCCGATCCGCTGAGCCGGCTGTTCATCAACTCGATGGCGCCCGACATGATCGACAGCTCGGCCCCTCGCCGCATGAGGCGAAGCTCGCCGCCGTCGGGGATGCGGGCGGTGTCGAGCTGGACCCAGGGGATCATGGGGCGCTAGGCCCCGCGAACACCGCGGCGACGTCGCCGGCGCTCATCAGCCGCCAGCCGCCGGGGGCGAGGTCGTCGGGCAGGTCGAGGCCGCCGATGCGGTCGCGGTGCAGGCCGTCCACGTGGTTGCCCACCGCGGCGAACATCCGGCGGACCTGATGGTAGCGGCCCTCGGTGATGGTCAGCCGCGCCTGCGTCGGACCGAGGACTTCCAGCACGGCCGGCGCCAGGGGCTTGTCCTCGCCCTCCAGCATCAGCTCGCCGGACGCGAACTGCGGGCCCTCGTGGCCCTCCAGCGGCCGGGCCAGGGTGGCCACGTAGCGCTTGGCCACGTGGTGGCGCGGGGAGATGATCCGATGCAGCAGCGCGCCGTCGTCGGTGAGCAGCAGCAGGCCAGAGGTGTCCTTGTCGAGGCGGCCCACGGTGGAAAGGGCGGGCTCTCGCACCCGCCAGCGGCTCGGGAGCAGGTCATAGACCAGCGGGCCGGCTTCCTTGTGCGAGCAGGTGACCCCGGTCGGCTTGTGCAGCATCACGGCCATGCCGGGCGGCGGGTCCAGCCGGGCGCCGCTCACCCGCAGACGGTCGGCGAGCTCCGGGCTGACCGGCAGCCGCATGTCAGCGTCCTTCACCGGGGCGCCGTCCAGCAGGACCTCGCCGGCGCGGACGAGAGCCTGGATCTCGCGCCGGGAGCCGTAGCCCATGTTCGCCAGCAGCCGGTCGAGCCGGAACGTCGCGCTCATCGCCGCGCCTCGTAGATCTTGAAACCCGCGGCGTCGCCCCGGGCGGTCACCCGGGCGAACAGTCCGCTCAGCACGGCCTCGTAGGGCAGATGCCGGTTGGCGACCAGCCAGAGGGCGCCGCCCGGACGCAGGATCTGGTGCGCCCGGCGGATGAAGCCCTGGCCGAGCTCGCGATCCTCCACGCCGCGGTCGTGGAACGGCGGGTTGGTGACCACGAAGTCGAGGCCGGACAGGTCGGGCGCGAGGCGGGCGTCGGCCCAGTGGAAGACGGCGCGGGGGTCGTCGACATTGCGCCGGGCGGCGGCGATCGCGCGGGCGTCGACGTCGATCAGCTCCAGGCGGGTGGCCTTGCCGCCGGCGAGCACGGCGTGGGCCAGCACGCCCAGGCCGCAGCCGAGGTCAGCGCCGTGCCCGGACAGAGCCGGCAGGGCGGCGCCCAGCTGCCGCGTGCCGGGATCAAAGCGGTCCCAGCTGAAGACGCCGGGCTGGGTCCAGAGGCCCAGCGGCTCGTGGAAACGCGGCGCCCCGGCGACGATCGCCGCCTCGAGGCCGCTCGGGGCCTCGGGGCGAACCGTCTCGCAGATCCGCTGGTGCTGGCGTCCCGTTTCCGAGACGGCGCAGCCGAACGTCTCGAGCTCCTTGCGCAGGCGCGCACCGCCCTTGTCCTTGGGCGCGAGGACCGTCAGCGGGGCGCCGGGGGCGAGGGCCTGAAGCAGGCGGGCCAGAACGTAGCGGCGTTCGACCGTGCCCGGCGGGGCGGCGACCACCGCGCGGCTCACACTGCCCGGCGCCAGGCCGTCCAGGTCCTCGGCGCCCGGGACCAGGGGCGAGACCTGGACCGCGCCCCGCGGCGCCTCGGCCAGGGCCGCCGGCGGCGCACCGTAGACGCAGACGATCGCGCCCTCGCTCAAGCCGAACCTCCTCGCCTGACACGCTCCCGGCGGCCGGGAGCCGAAGCGGCGTCAGCTAGCGCCTTTTCCCCGCCGGCTCCACTCCTCAGGGACACGGGCGGCCTGTGGCGAGCAGCCGCGGCATATAAAGGAATCCTTATGTCCTTCTTGCGAGATTGCCGGCGCGCGGCTATAGGAGCCGCAAAGCAAATTCCCGCATCAGGACCAAAAGCCCCATGACCGACTTCGTCGTGAAGGACCTCTCGCTGGCCGAATGGGGCCGCAAGGAACTCGACATCGCCGAGACCGAAATGCCCGGCCTGATGGCCGTGCGCGCCGAGTTCGGTAAGGCGCAGCCGCTGAAGGGCGCCCGCATCGCCGGCTCCCTGCACATGACCATCCAGACCGGCGTGCTGATCGAGACCCTGCAGGCGCTGGGCGCCGAGGTCCGCTGGGCCTCGTGCAACATCTTCTCCACCCAGGACCATGCCGCCGCGGCCATCGCCGTGAAGGGCACGCCGGTGTTCGCGATCAAGGGTGAGACCCTGATCGAGTACTGGGAATACGCCCACAAGATCTTTGAGTGGCATGACGGCGGCTACCCGAACCTGATCCTCGACGACGGCGGCGACGCCACCCTGCTCTGCGTGCTGGGCCCCAAAGCCGAGAAGGACGCCTCGGTCTTGAGCAACCCGCAGAACGAGGAAGAGGAAGCGCTGTTCACGGTGATGAAGCGCTACCTGAAGGAGAAGCCCGGCTTCTATTCGGCCATCCGCGACGCGATCAAAGGCGTGTCGGAAGAGACCACCACGGGCGTGCACCGCCTTTACCAGATGTCCGAGCGCGGCGAGCTGCCGTTCGCGGCGATCAACGTCAACGACAGCGTCACCAAGTCGAAGTTCGACAACCTGTACGGCTGCCGCGAGAGCCTCGTGGACGCCATCCGCCGCGGCACCGACGTGATGCTGGCCGGCAAGGTGGCGGTGGTCCTGGGCTACGGCGACGTGGGCAAGGGCTCGGCGGCCTCGCTGCGCAACGGCGGCGCGCGGGTCATGGTCACCGAGGTCGATCCGATCTGCGCCCTGCAGGCGGCGATGGAAGGCTATGAGGTCGTCACCGTCGAGGACGTCGCCGACAAGGCCGACATCTTCGTCACGGCGACGGGCAACAAGGACGTGCTCACCGTCGACCACATGCGGCGGATGAAGAACAACGCCATCGTCTGCAACATCGGCCACTTCGATTCCGAGATCCAGATCGCGGGCCTGCGCAACTTCAAGTGGGACAAGATCAAGGACCAGGTCCACCACGTGGAGTTCCCGGACGGCAAGAAGATCATCGTGCTGTCGGAAGGCCGCCTGGTGAACCTCGGCAACGCCACCGGCCACCCGAGCTTCGTGATGAGCGCGTCCTTCACCAACCAGACGCTCGCCCAGATCGAGCTCTGGCAGAACGGCGCCAAGTACGAGACCAAGGTCTACACCCTGCCGAAGCACCTCGATGAGAAGGTCGCCATGCTCCACCTCGGCAAGCTGGGCGCAAAGCTGACGACGCTCTCCAAGGAACAGGCCGACTATATCGGCGTGACCCCGCAGGGCCCGTTCAAGCCCGAGCACTACCGGTACTAGGACCCTTCTCCCCGCGGGAGAAGGTGGCCCGCGCAGCGGGTCGGATGAGGGGTCTCTCGGCAACGCCGCGAGGCCCCTTCGTCGTTGTGGGGAAAGGTTGGCGCGCGCCCTCACCTGTCGCCCCTTCCCCCGGAGGGGGAGAAGGGTAGGACCGACGCTGCGGCTCCGCTAATGGTGTCGCATGCCAATGGCGCTCGTCATGTCGTCCTTCGTCGCCGCGTCGCGGATCGGCGGGGCGGCGCAGCAGTATGTTCTGGCGCAGCACAGGATCGATCCGGTGCTGGCGCCCACCGTCCTGTTCGGCCGCAGTCCGGCCAAGGGGGCGAAGGGCGAGGTCACCCAGCCGGACGTGTTCCGCCGGATGCTCGCCGACATCGAGGCGGACGCCCTGTTCGGCCAGCTGGACCTGCTGATCACCGGCCACTTCTCCCTGGCCGAGCAGGTGGAGATCGCCGCGGGGGTGCTGGAGCGGGTCCGCGCGGGCGCCACGCGCCAGCCGGTGGTGGTGGTCGATCCGATCATGGGCGACGAGCCGGGCGGCCTCTATGTGACGCCCGAGGTGGCGGAGGCGGTGGCCCGGCGGCTCGTGCCGCTCGCCGACTGGATCACGCCCAACGTCTGGGAGCTGTCGCACCTGGTGGGCCGGCACGTGATCGACGCCGGCGATGCCGTGCGGGCGGCTCGCGAGCTCGGCAAGCCGGCGCTGGTGACCTCAGTCCCGGCCGGACCCGACCGGATCGGCCTGCTGTTGGTGCAGGGCGACAGCGCCACCCTCTTCACCCATCCCAGGTTCGATCGGGCGCCGAATGGCACCGGCGACCTTGTGGCCGCCAGCTTCGGCGCGGGGCTGGTGGAAGGGCTCGCGCCGCTGGCCGCGGCGGAACGCGCCTCTCGGGCTGCCGCGGAGACGGTGAAGGCCGGGCGAGACTGGGCCGCGTCCGATCTGCCGATCGTGGCGCTGGGCGATCGGCTGGTGCGCCCGACCGCCGAGGTGCGTATAGAGCGCCTCTGATGCGCTCAGCCGAACAGTTCCGGATCGAGGGCCGCGTCCAGGGCGTGGGCTACCGCTGGTGGGCGGTGCAGGCCGCGCGGAAGCTGGGCCTATGCGGCTGGGTGCGCAACCGGCGCGATGGCTCGGTCGAGTTGCTGGCGATCGGCGAGGCCCAGGCGATCGCCGCGCTCGCGGCGGCTTGCGCCGAGGGCCCGTCCGGCGCCGCGGTCACCGGTGTGGACCGCGCGCCGGCCCAGGACGACGGGGCCGACGGGTTCCAGGAGCGCCCGACGGAGTGAGCATGGTCGAGATCTCAGGGTTTGCGCCGGCGCGGTTCGCCGCGGTCAAGGACGCCTTCGCGGGCGCCTTCGCGGCCGGCGAGGAACTGGGGGCGCGGTTCACCCTGGTGGAGGCCGGCGAGGTGGTGCTGGACCTGTGGGCCGGGTACGCCGACCGCAAACGCACACGACCCTTCGACGAGCGGACGCTTGCGCCCGTCTTCTCCACCACCAAAGCCATGGCCGCCCTGCTGATCGCCCGGCTGGTCGACCAGGGGAAGCTCGACTACGGCCAGACCGTCGCCAGCGTCTGGCCGGAGTTCGGCCAGGCCGGCAAGGACACCGTCACCGTCGAGCAGGCGATCTCGCACCAGGCGGGGCTCTCCGGATTCCCGGAGCAGATGGACCCGGTCACCTGGTTCGACTGGGACGCGATCTGCGCCAAGCTCGCCGCCATGGCGCCGATGTGGCCCGTGGGCACGGCCAGCGGCTACCACCCGATCACCGTGGGCTACATCGTGGGCGAGATCTTCCGCCGGATCGACGGCCGGACCATGGGCCAGGCGCTGGCGCAGGACATCGCAGCGCCCTTCGGCCTGGACCTCTGGATGGGCCTGCCGGAGAGCGAATTCGAAAGGGTCGCCGAGCTGCAGCGGCCGACCGCCCTGCCCAACTTCGGCGCCGTGAACGAACCCACTAAGGCGGCCTTCCTGGTCCCCTGGTCGGCGGCGGCCGGCCGGCCGCAGGCGGAGTGGCGCTCCCTGCCGATCCCATCGACCAACGGCCACTGCACGGCTGAGGCGCTGGCCCGGCTGATGGGGGCGCTGGCCAACGACGGCTGGCTGGAGGGCGACGAGATCCTGTCGCCCGCCTTGATCGCCGAGGCGGCGCGCGAGCGGATCCGCGGCCAGGACCTGGTGCTGCCGTTCGTGATGAGCTGGGGCGCGGGCTTCATGCGCAATGAGACCGAGCATCCCTGGGGCCCGGCGAACCAGAGCTTCGGCCACTCCGGCTGGGGCGGCTCGTGCGCCTTTGCGGATCCGGAGCGGAAGCTGGGCTGCGCCTATGTCATGAACAAGCAGGGGACCGCCCTGATGGGCGACGCCCGGCCAAGGCGCCTGATCGAGGCCGCCTACGCGGCTCTCTAGCTATTCGGCCGCTGCTGCGCGGACCGCGATCTTCTCGGCCGCCACCACCGTGCGCGATCGGCGCCAGGCCCCGTAGCAGAACACCGCCGCCCCGCCCCAGATGAAGCCGAAGGACAGCGCCCGCAGCGGCGTGAACGGCTCGCCCTGGGCGAGGCCGATGGCGAAGCTGATGGTGGGCGCCATGAACTGCAGGAAACCCATGGCCGACAGCGGCATCCGCCGGGCGGCCCAGGAGAACAGCACGAGCGGAACCGCGGTGATCGGGCCCGCGGCGATCAGCCAGGCGACCGTGGCGGGACTGTCGCTGAAATGGCCGGTCCCCTGGGCCTGCAGCCAGGCAATGAAGGCCAGGCTCGGCAGGCCGAGCAGCAGGCACTCCACGAAGAGGCCGGTCTGGGCGTCGGCCGCCACCTGTTTCCGCACGACGCCATAGCCGCCGAACGAGAGCGCGAGCGCCAGGGACACCCAGGGCAGGTGACCGAGCGCTGCAGCCTGGATAACGACGCCGACGGCGGCCAGCACCATGGCCGCCTTACCGACACGATCCATCTTCTCGCGGAACAGCAGCGCGCCAGCGGCCATGTTGACCAGCGGGTTGATGTAGTAGCCGAGCGAGGTCTCGAGCAGGCGGCCGGAGTTCACCGCCCAGATGAAGACGATCCAGTTGACCGCGATCAGCACGGACGACAGCGCCAGCCAGGCGAGGGTCTTCGGCTGGCGCAGGACGGCCATCACCTGGCGGCCCTGCATCGCCACGAGCACGAACACGAGCGCGGTCGGCACGCTCCAGACGATGCGGTGAGCGAGGATTTCTGGAGCGGCGACGCCCAGCGCGCCGATCGCCTGCATGGCGAGCGGCACGAAGCCCCACATCAGGTAGCAGGCGACGCCCGCCGTCAGCGCCAGGCGGGCTTCCCCTGCCGGCGCGGACGGCGAGGACATTGTCTAGGCCAGGGCCTTCTGACGGATCAGGCCACGAGCGTGGAGCAGCTCGGCGATCTGCACGGCGTTGAGCGCCGCCCCTTTACGCAGGTTGTCGGCGACAACCCACATGGAGAGGCCGTTCTCGACCGTCGGGTCGTTGCGGATCCGGCTCACGAAGACCGGGAATTCGCCTTGGGCTTCCTTCGGCGTCATGTAGCCCTTGTCGTCCCGCTTATCGATGACGATCAGGCCGGGGCTCTCGCGCAGGATGTCGCGCGCCTCGTCCTCGTCCAGCGGCTCGTGGAACTCGATGTTCACCGCCTCTGAGTGGCCGACCATCACCGGGACGCGGACGCAGGTCACCGTCAGCTTGATCGCCGGGTCGATGATCTTGTGCGTCTCGTTCCACATCTTGGCTTCCTCATCGGTGTAGCCGTCGTCCTGGAAGGCGCCGATGAAGGGGATGACGTTGAACGCGATCTGCTTGGGGAACTTGTTGGGCGGCGTCGCACCGAGCACGAAGACGTTCTTCGTCTGGTCGAACAGCTCGTCCATGCCTTCCTTGCCGGCCCCCGAGACCGACTGGTAGGTCGCCACGACGACGCGCTTGATCTTCGCGCGGTCGTGCAGCGGCTTCAGCGCCACCACCAGTTGGGCGGTGGAGCAGTTCGGGTTGGCGATGATGTTCTTGCGGCTCGCCCACTCAACGTCGTCGGGGTTCACTTCCGGCACCACGAGCGGGACGTCCGGGTCCATGCGCCAGGCCGACGAATTGTCGATCACGATCGGGCCGGCGGCGCCGATCTTCGGGGCCCATTCCTTGGAGAAGGCGCCGCTCACCGACATCAGCACGAGATCGACCTTCGAGAAGTCGAACTGCTCGACGTCCTCGCAGGCGATGTTCGCATTGCCGTACGAGACCAGCTGGCCGATGGATTTGCGGGAGGCGATCGCGTGAATTTTCTCCACGGGGAAGTTCACTTCCTCGAGGATGTTCAGCATCTCGCGGCCCACATTGCCCGTGGCGCCGACAACGGCCACCCGGTAACCCATCGCAATTCTCCTAATACTGGGGAGCGTTCCCGTACGCTGCGGAAGCGCCCTTAGCAAGGCGAGCAGAACTCACAGCCGCTGTAGAACGGCTGGCCGCCTCAAGTGCTGCGACAAATGGCGGCCGTCCCGGCGGAGCGCAAGCGGGGCCTCGGCGAAGAGGCCGCCGCCGCAGCGGCGCCCCTCCAGAGCTTGCCGCGAGCGCGACCGCCGCGGATGATCACCCCTAGCCTGTCCACTGCGCGAGCGTCCCTGCAGCAGGGACGATGGAGATCCGCCATGTCAGAGTCCGCGACAGCCGAGACCGGGATGCCGTTCGCCAACCTGATGGGGGTGGAGATCCTCGAGCGGTCCAAGGAACGGGTGCTGGGCAAGCTGGTGGTGCGCCCGGATCTTTGCACCGCCGGAGGCATCCTGCACGGCGGCGCCTACATGGCCTTCGCCGACGCGCTGGGGGCGATCGGCGGGCACCTGAACCTGCCGCCGGGCGCGCGGACGACGACTCTGGAATCCAAGACGAATTTCCTGGGCGCCGCGCGGGTCGGCAGCGAGGTGCTGGGCGAGGCCACGCCGCTCCACGTGGGGCGTCGGTCCAGCGTCTGGCAGACGCGGATCACGACGCGGGAGAGCAAGCTGCTGGCGCTCGTGATCCAGACCCAGATGACGGTGGAGGCCTAGGCGGCCGCGTAGCGCGCGCTGACCTGGCGGAGGCCGTCCACCACGGCCCCGGCCTCGGGCCGGTCGCCCATGCTCAGAAGCATGCGCCAGGCCTGGACGTGCACGGCGATCGCCTGACGGTCGTAGCGGCGGCTGGTGCGGAGGTGGTCGAGCAGGTCGCAGAGGCTGGTGAGCGCGCCGTCCACCGCGGGAACGCGGCACACCTGGCCGGCCCCGATGCCGCGAACCGACACGGCATAGAGGTCCGCCATGCCGGCGTCGTCGAGTGCCTCGCCCATCGCCTGCAATCTGGCCTCGGCAAGCTCGAGCAGTTCCGCCAGTTCGGCCAGGCAGGTGGGGCGGATGGTCTCGAGGTTGGCCTGTGACCGCTCCAGCGCCTCGGCCACCGGCAGGCCGCCGGGCAGCTTCAGAAGCTTACCCAGGCGCGGCTTCGGAAAGACGAACCGGACCGCGCTCAAGACGCCAGCCTCGACGGCGCCGCCTCGGCCTCCACGGGCAGCATTGTGGCCTGCGCCGCCTGGTCGTCGCGGCGGCGGCCGGGGCCGCTGGGGGGGCCGGCGTCGCGGAAACGGCGGTCGGGGCCGACGTACTCGCCGGAAAACAGGAAGGGCCGCCCTTCCTTCGCCACCCAGATGATCCGCTCCAGCATGACGATCGGAGCGAAGGGCTTCTTGACGATGATGTGCCCGCCGCAATCTCGCGCGCGGGCGACGTCGCTGGCCGGGGTGTGGGCGGTGGTGATGATCACGGGCGTGTAGCAGTTGGGATCCTGGCAGTTTGTCCGCATCCACTTCACGAAGTCATAACCGCCGCCCGACGGCGCCATGCCGTCGACGATGGCGAGATCGAGCTGATGGTGGAGGGCCACCTGCTGGGCCGTTTCAACGTCCGTGCAACGATGCAGCCTCTTGGCTCCGAGACCGGTGACGATCTGAACCAGGATCGCCATCCCCATGGTCGTGTCATCGAGGAGCAGCACCGAAGCGTCCTCGAGATTGTAGCGGGCCCGGGATGTCGGATCGAGCGCCATGGGTCAGTGGGGTCCGTCGCTGAAAAAGCCGGGTACTCGATGGTCCAAGGTTTCAGCGAACGCGGTTAACGGAGCCTTGCGGCCGTAAGCTTTAGCTTGCAACGCGGAGGATAGTTGACTCCGTCAATCACCCAGCCTCTCCTGTCGCCAGGGAAGACCGCCATGACCGACACAGCCGCCACCGTCGCCGCCGTTCGGCGCTTCAACCGCTTCTACACCCAGGCCATCGGCGTGCTGGACCGAGGGCACCTGGGCGGGCCCTACACGCTCGCCGAAAGCCGTGTGCTCTACGAGATCGCCAGCCGCGCCGGCGTGACCCCCGGCGCGATCGTGGCGCAGACAGGGCTCGACGCGGGCTACCTCAGCCGGATCGTTGCGCGTCTCGAGCGGGACGGCCTGGTCTCGCGGGAGCGGTCGGACCGGGACCGGCGCAGCGTCCTGCTCAGGATCACCGAAGCCGGCCGTGACGCCTATGCCGAGCTGCACCGCCGCACCCTGGCCCAGGTGGAGGGCATGATCGCCCCCCTCCCGCCCGGCGATCGCCGTCGCCTGGAGGGGGCGCTTGGCGAGGTGGAGCGCCTGCTCGGCGCGCCGCCCGCGGGCCGAGACTACATCCTGCGTCCGCACCGGATCGGCGACATCGGGTGGGTCACCCAGGCCCATGGGGAGATCTATGGCCGCGAATACGGCTGGGACCATCGGTTCGAAGCGCTGGTGGCGAGGCTCGCCGCCGATCTCGTGGAGAGCTTCGATCCAGACCGTGAGGGCAGCTGGATCGCCGAGCGGGCAGGCACGAGGGTCGGCTGCATCTTTCTGCAGAAGCAGGACGAGACCACCGCCAAGCTGCGGCTGTTGCTGGTGGACCCCGCCGCGCGCGGCCTGGGTCTTGGCCGCCGGCTGGTGGACGAGTGCGTCGGCCGGGCGCGCGAGCTCGGCTACCGGGAGATGACGCTATGGACCCAGAGCATCCTCACCGGCGCGCGCTCGATCTATGAGGCCGTGGGCTTCGAGCTTGAGGAGACCTGGCCGAACGAGGACTTCGGCGGCTACGGCCTGACCAGCGAGCGTTGGCGGCTGCGGCTTTGAGCCTAGGCCGCCATCGCGAGGATCGCGGCCCACTCCCCGGCGGTCACCGGCGACACCGACAGGCGGGACTGGCGCAGCATGGCCATGTCCGCCAGGGCGGGGTTGGCCTTCATCTCGGCCAGCGTCACGGGCCGGTCGAGCAACCGGACCGGCTCCAGCTCGACGGCGACGAACCGGCCGCTCGGGTCGCTGGCGTCGGGGAAGGCTTCCCGGGCGACGCGGGCGATCCCCACGACCGCGAGGCCCTCCTGCGAGTGGTAGAACAGCACCTCGTCGCCAACCTTCATGGCCTTCAGGTGCAGGGCCGCGGCATTGTTGCGGACGCCGTCCCAGACGGTGCGTTCGTCGCGCTGCAGGTGCTGGAACCCATAGGTTTTGGGTTCCGACTTCACGAGCCAGTTCGCCATGGTCCGCTCCCGTTTGCGGGGTAGAGCCTAGAGCGCGGCCAGGACGGCGTCACCCATCTGGGCCGTCGTGAGCCGGCCGCCCAGGTCGGGCGTGCGGGCGCCCTGCTCCAGCGCGCGCTCGACGGCGACGAACAGGCGGTCGGCAAGTTCGGCCCGGCCGAGGGACCAGCGCAGCGCCATCTCGAACGACAGGATCGCGGCCAGGGGATTGGCGATGCCCTGCCCGGCGATGTCCGGCGCCGACCCGTGGATCGGCTCGTAGAGCCCGGGGGCGCCCGGCGCGCCGAGCGCCGCCGACGGCAGCATGCCCAGCGAGCCGGTCAGCTGGGCCGCCGCGTCCGAGAGGATGTCGCCGAACAGGTTGTCGGTGAGCATCACGTCGAACTGCTTGGGCGCCTTGACGATCTGCATCGCGGCGTTGTCGGCCAGGATATGCTCAAGCTGCACGTCGGCGTACTCGCGCTTGTGCAGGTCGGTGACTACCTCGCGCCAGAGCAGGCCTGAGTCCATCACGTTGGACTTCTCGGCGCTGGTGACCTTGTTGCGCCGGCCGCGGGCCAGCTCGAAAGCGACACGGGCGACCCGCTCGATCTCGCTGGTGGTGTAGACCTGGGTGTCCACCGCCCGCTTGCCGCCGGCCGGCAGGTCCTCGATGTAGCGTGGCTCGCCGAAGTAGATGCCGCCGGTGAGCTCGCGGACGATCATGAAGTCCAAGCCCTCCACCAGCTCGCGCTTCAAGGACGAAGCGTCTGCGAGGGGCTGGAAGCAGAGCGCCGGGCGGAGGTTGGCGAACACGCCCATGCCGGCGCGAAGGCCGAGCAGGCCGGCCTCCGGCCGCTTGTCACGCGGGACGCCGGCCCATTTGGGCCCGCCCACCGCGCCCATCAGCACGGCCTTGGCCGACTTGGCTGCGGCCAGTGTCTCGTCGGTCAGTGGCGTCCCGTGAAGGTCATAGCTCTTGCCGCCGAACGGGCCTTCCTCGATCGCGAGGTCCGGGCACAGGGCGGCGGCGACCTTGCGCACCTCGGCCGTGACCTCGGGGCCGATGCCGTCGCCGGGCAGGAGAAGCAGGTCGGTCAAGGCGGGGTCCCCCGGGGTGCAGTCGAGCTAGAGCGCTCGTTCGGAGGCGATCTCGTAGGCGATGAGCCGGCGGTCGGAAACCCCGAACTGCGGCCAGGCGGCGCGCCACGCCGCGAGGTGTTCGGTCCTGAAGTGCGCGTCGAGCGCGGCCTGGTCGCGCCAGGCCTCGAACACCCGGACCAGACCGGGCTCCTCCACATCGACGGCGTAGGAATAGGCGAGGCACCCGTCTTCGGCCCGGCTCGCCGCCAGCATCGCCTGCATGTGCGGCCGGAACGCCTCCAGGTTCTCGGGCGGCACGCGGACCGTGCCGGCGATCACCAGGCTCACGCGTCTTCCATCCAGGGCTGGGCCAACGCCCGCTTCATCTCGAAGACGTCGATGGAATTGGCCTTCTGCAGAGTCTCCCCGATGGCGTCGAGGCCCTTCAGCATCTTCTCCTTGCGCTGCGGGTCGATCTCGAACCGGAAGACCGCGCCGGAGGGGGACGTCAAAGTCTGGGCCTCCAGGTCGACGCTGACCACGTGGTTGCCGCCGCGCGCCTCCTCGGTCAGCTGCTGGATCTGCTCGGCCTCGAGCACCACCGGCAGCAGGCCGTTCTGGAAGCAGTTGTTGTAGAAGATGTCGGCGAAGCTGGTGGCCACCACGCAGCGGATGCCGAAGTCCATCAGCGCCCAGGGCGCGTGCTCGCGGGAGGAGCCACAACCGAAGTTGTCGCCGGTGACCAGGACGCCCGCCCCTTTGTACTCCGGCCGGTTCAGGATGAAGTCCGGCTTCTCCCGGCCCTGCTCGTCGAAGCGGAAGTCGTAGAACAGCCCCCGCGCCAAGCCCGCACGCTCCACGGTCTTGAGGAACTGCTTGGGGATGATCTGATCGGTGTCGACGTTGGCCATCGGCAGCGGCGCGACCCTGGCGTCCAGGCGGGTGAAGGCTTCCATCAGACAGTCTCCTGCGCGGGCTGCGCGCTCAGCATCAGGGTGGGGACGCCGCCGGGGGCGTTGCGCACGGTGAAGACCTGGGTGCCCGGCTTGCGGCCGGTGCGGACCTCCGAGACGTCGAACCCGGCGGCGCCCATGCGGGCTTGGGCCTCCTCGGGATCGGGCACGCGCCAGGCGAGGCCGCCGAAGCGGTCAGGCTCGTTGCTGGGGAGCGACTTCAGACTGGCGCCCACCTCGAACACCGCATCGCCGCAGCGGAAGAAGAGCTGGCGCGCCCCCCACTGCGGATTCTCGCGGTCCAGCCGCAGATCCAGCCCGAGCTTCGCGCCGTAGACGCCGAGCGCCCGGTCGGGGTTGGGCGAATGCACCACCACGTGGTCCAGCGCGGCGACGGCGGCCGCCTGGGCGCCGATCACCGGCGCGACCGGAGCGCTGCGGGCCGGCGTCAGGAGCATGTCCAGGCCGGCCGCGCGGACGCGGGCCAGCGTCCCGCGAGGCTCCACCTCCAGCCCGCGGCGGGCCAGCAGACGCGTGGCGGCGGCGAGGTCATCGACCGCGAAGGCGCAGATCCACACGCCTTCACCCGCGGCGTCGAGCCGGGCGCGGACGCGGTCGCCGGCCGCACCGTGGCCGGCCGGCGCGATCACCTCGAGGGCCATGTTCGGAAAGTGGAACCAGGCGCGGTCCGCGCCGTCACCCGGCTGCAACGCCGGCTCCCGGCCGAGCAGGCGGCGGTAGGCGCCGGCCGCGGCGTCGACGTCCTCGACCGCGACCGCCAGGTGGTCGAGGCCGGTGATCACCCGAGGAAGTCCCGGACGTCCGCAATGTGGCCGGCGATGGCGGCCGCGGCGGCCATGGCGGGGCTCATCAGGTGGGTGCGGCCGCCGCGGCCCTGACGGCCCTCGAAGTTGCGGTTGGAGGTCGAGGCGCAGCGCTCGCCCGGCTGCAGCCGGTCGGGGTTCATACCCAGGCACATGGAGCAGCCCGGCTCGCGCCAGTCGAAGCCCGCGGCCTTGAAGATGGCGTCCAGACCCTCGGTCTCCGCCTGCTCTTTCACCAGGCCGGATCCGGGGACCACCATCGCGCGGACGTGCGGCGCCACGAGGCGGCCGTGGACGAAGGCGTTCTGCACCACCTGGGCCGCCGAGCGCAGGTCCTCGATGCGGCTGTTCGTGCAAGAGCCGATGAACACCACGTCGACCTTGGCCTCCGTGATCGGCTGCCCGGCGGCGAGCCCCATGTAATCGAGGGCGCGTTCCACGGCGGCGCGCTTGTCGGGCGTGGCGAAGGACGCGGGATCGGGCGCGCGGTCGGTCACCGCGATCACGTCCTCGGGGCTGGTGCCCCAGGTGACGAGGGGGGCGATCTTCGCCGCGTCGATGACGATCTCGCGGTCGAACACGGCGTCCTCGTCCGTGAAGAAGGTCTTCCAGTACTCGAGCGCCATCTCCCACGCGCCCGCCTTGGGCGCCGCAGGGCGGCCCATCATGTAGGCGAAGGTGGTCTCGTCGGGTGCGACGAGGCCCGCCCGGGCGCCAGCCTCGATGGTCAGGTTGCACAGCGTCATGCGGCCCTCCATCGAGAGCCCCCGTACGGCGGAGCCGGCGTATTCGATGACATAGCCCGTCCCGCCGGCGGTGCCGATCTCGCCGATCACCGCCAGCGCGAAGTCCTTGGCTCCGACGCCGGGCGCAGGCTCGCCCTCGATGCGGACGCGGAAGTTCCGGGCCTTCTTCTGGCGCAGCGTCTGGGTGGCGAGCACGTGCTCGACCTCCGACGTGCCGATGCCGTGGGCGAGAGCGCCGAACGCGCCATGGGTGGACGTGTGGCTGTCACCGCAGACAATGGTCATGCCGGGCTGGGTGCGGCCCTGCTCGGGCCCGACCACGTGGACGATGCCGTTGCGGATGTCGCCCATGGGGAAGAACTCGATGCCATTGTCCTGGACGTTGCGGGCCAGCGTCTGCAGCTGCAGCCGGGCCTCCTCGTCCGCCACGGCCTCGATGCCCAGTTCCTGGCCCTCGGTCGGCACGTTGTGGTCCGCCACGGCCAGGGTTCGGTCCGGACGGCGCACAGGGCGGCCTGCTGCACGCAGGCCGGCGAAGGCCTGCGGCGTGGTCACCTCGTGGATCAGGTGCAGGTCGATGTAGAGGATCGCCTCGCCGTCCTGCCCCTCCTGCTCGGAGGCGGCGACGACATGGGCGTCCCAGATCTTGTCGTAGAGGGTCTTGCCGGGCATGCGAGCCATGTAGGTCCGGCGCCCCGCGCACGTCTAGTGCTGCGACGCCGCAAGAAGCGCGCGGTTGCAGCAATTTTCTTGCTCAGCTCGCCCTTCGCGCGGGCGCTCCGGCGGGCTATTCATTGAAGCATGGCTTCCTACGCCGACTGGGACCTTCTGCAGAGCCTGCACGCCGTGCTCGAAGCCGGCAGCCTGTCGGCCGCCGCCAAGGTCCGGCGCCTGACGCAACCGACGCTGGGCCGCCACATCGACCAGTTGGAGCGGCAGTTGGGCGCGCCGCTGTTCCTGCGCAGTCCGCGGGGCATCCAAGCCACCGATCTGGCGCTCACCCTCAAGCCTCACCTGGACGACATGGCCGCCGCCGCGGGCGCGGCCATGCGCGACGCCTCCGGGGCGGCGGACGGGGTTGGCGGCGTGGTCCGCGTGACCGTCAGCGAGATCATGGGCGTCGAGGTGCTGCCCGTGGTGCTGGCCAGCTTCCGCCGCAAGCACCCGCAGATCGACGTCGAGCTCGTCACCTCCAACCGGCTCGAGGACCTCTCGCGCCGCGACGCCGACATCGCGGTGCGCATGGCGCGGCCGACCCAGAACAACCTGATCGCCCGCAAGGTGGGTGAGGTCGGCTTCGGCTTCTACGCCACGCCGGAGTACCTCGAGCGGCATCCGGCGCCAGAGGGGTTCGACGATCTCGACCGCCACGCGATCATCGGCTTCGACAGCCAGGGCCCGCCGATGATCGCCGACCTCGACATCGGCCGGCCGATCACCCGCGACCTGTTCGCCCTGCGCACCGACAACGACGTGGCGCAGCTGGCGGCGCTGAAAGCCGGCTTCGGAATAGGGGTCTGTCAGCACAAGATCGCCGAGCGGTCCGGCCTGGTTCAGATCCTGCCCGGCAACTTCGGCTTCAAGCTCGAGATCTGGATCGCCATGCACGAGAACCTGAAGGGTTCGCGTCGGATCCGGCTGATGTTCGATCATCTGGCCGATGAGCTGGGCAGCTCCTGCAGCTAAGCGCGGGGCGTCGGAGGAGTGCGATGGACGGAACGGCGTATGCGGGAGGCTGCCTCTGCAAGCAGGTCCGGTGGCGGGCGAGCGCCGAGCCGGTGAACGTGCGGCTCTGCCATTGCCGCTTGTGCCAACGGGCGACCGGCGGGCCCTACTTCGCCCGGGCGCTGTTCCCCGTGGAGGCGGTCGAGCGTTCCGGCGGGACGACGCGCTGGGCGTCGTCGCACCGGCTGCACCGAATCTCCTGCTCAAGGTGCGGGACTCCGGTGTTCGCGGAGCCGCAGGACGCGCCTTATCTGGCCGTAGCCCTGGGCACGCTGGACGAACCGGAGGCGCTCAGGCCCGGCTCGCACATCTGGGTCAGCCAGAAGCTGCACTGGGTGACGATCGACGACGCGCTGCCGCAGTATCCCGAGGGGGCGTGACTCCCCCACCCGGCGGCGATGGGCGACGGGTCACACGCGAGGGCGCCCTCTCCTGTTGGAGAGGAGATCGCCGACACGAAAACGGCGGCCGCATCGCTGCGGCCGCCGCTTGAAACTCGTTGCTCTGGGAGCGCTTAGGACTCGGCGGTGACCGGGGTCTCGCTGGGCTCGTCGGCGCTGGCGCGGGCCGATTGACGCTCGGCGATCCGGGCCGACTTCCCGCGACGGTCGCGCAGGTAGTACAGCTTGGCGCGCCGGACGACGCCGCGACGCTTCACCTCGATGGACTCGATCATCGGCGACAGGACCGGGAACACCCGCTCCACGCCTTCGCCGAAGGAGATCTTCCGGACAGTGAAGGACTCGTCGATGCCCTGGCCGCCGCGGGCGATGCAGACGCCTTCGTAGGCCTGCACGCGCTCGCGCTCGCCTTCCTTGATGCGGACGTTCACGCGGACGGTGTCGCCCGGCTGGAACACGGGAACCTTGCGGTTGGCGAGGAGGCGGTCGGCCTCTTCCTTACGGAGCTGTTCGATCACGTTCATGGTCATATCCTTACCGGGCTTTACTCGCCCTTTGCCTGTTGATTGGCGGAGAGCCTGCCCCAAAGGTCCGGGCGCCGCTCCCGCGTGGTCGCTTCCCGCTGCGCCTGCCGCCACTTGCGTATGTGCGCGTGGTTGCCGCTCAGCAGCACCTCGGGGATCTCGAGCCCTTCGAACGTCCGCGGTCGCGTGTACTGCGGATGCTCCAGGAGGCCGTCCTCGAAGCTTTCTTCACTCAAACTCTCGGCCTGGCCCAGCACACCCGGAACAAGCCGTACGCACGCCTCGATTGCCACCATCGCCGCCGCCTCGCCCCCGGCGAGGACCGCGTCGCCGACGGCGACCTCCTCGAACCCCCGGGCGTCGAGCACCCGCTGGTCCACCCCCTCGAAACGACCACAAAGGACGATCAGGCCGGGCGACTGGGCCCATTCCCTCACGCGCGCCTGGGAGAGGGGACGACCCCGGGCGCTCATATACAAAAGCGGGCGTCCGCGCCGCTCCACGCTGTCCAGCGCGGAGGCGATCACGTCGGCCCGCATCACCTGTCCCGGACCGCCACCCGCAGGGGTGTCGTCGAGGAAGCCGCGCTTATCTGTTGAAAAGGCCCGAATGTCCACCGTTTCCAGCGTCCAGAGCCCGTGTTCGCGCCACGCCGTGCCGACCAGCGAGACGCCGAGCGGACCGGGAAAGGCCTCGGGGAACATCGTCAGAACGGTGGCGTCGAACGGCATGGCGGCTTCCTAGGGCTGTGAACGCGCGCCGGGTCAAGCGCTGTTGCGCCGCCTTGCCGTCCGCCATCCCACCGCGTATCGCCGGTCGCATGAGTGAAGCCGACGCCCAAGACGAGACCCTGGTCGAGACGCTGCAGCTGGAGCGGATCGAGGAGAACCTGTACCGCGGGACCTCTCCCGACACCCAGCCCGGCCGGATCTTCGGCGGGCAGGTGATCGCCCAGTCTCTGCTCGCCGCGTACGAGACGGTGGAGAGTCGGCTGTGCCACTCGCTCCACTGCTACTTCATCCGGCCGGGCGACCCCACCGTGCCGATCGTCTTCGAAGTCGACCGGTCGCGGGACGGCGGCAGCTTCACCACTCGTCGTGTGGTCGCCGTGCAGCACGGCAAGCAGATCTTCAACCTGGCCGCCTCGTTCAAGGACCCCGAGGAGGGCTTCCATCACCAGGCGACCATGCCGGCCGGGCCGCACTGGAGCGAGCTGAAGGACCAGCGTGAGATGATGCTCGAGCTGATGAAAGACGCGCCGGAGCAGGCGAAGCGCTGGCTCTCCCGCCCGATGCCGATCGAGATGCGCTCGCAGGACGCGCGCACCTACTGGATGGACGGACCGAAGGAGCCGATGGCGCAGAACTGGTTCCGCTGCCGCACGCCGATCGGGAACGAGGCGCGTATGCACCAGGTGATCCTGGCCTACGCGTCCGACATGAACCTCCTGTCCACCGCAATGCGGCCGCACGGGGTGCACTGGCAGACGCCGGGCTTCCAGTCGGCGAGCCTCGACCACGCCATGTGGTTCCACAAGGCCGCCAACTTCAATGACTGGCACCTCTACGTGCACGACAGCCCGTCGGCGAGCGACGGCCGCGGCCTGATCCGGGGATCGATCTACGCGGAGGACGGGACGCTCGTCGCGAGCGTGGCCCAGGAGGGGCTGATGCGGATGCGCGCCGCGAAGTAGACGACGCGGGCTCCAGCGCGTAATCCACGCGCCTTCGCAGTTGCAGCAAACGCGGGCGCCCCATGGATATCCACACCCTGGCCCAAACGCTCGAGCTCGAGCGGCTGGAGGTGAACCTCTTCCGCGGGACCACGCCCGACAAGGAGCAGCGCCAGCGGATCTACGGCGGCCAGGTGATCGCCCAGTCGCTGCTGGCCGCCTACGCCACGGTCGAGGACCGGACCTGCCACTCGCTGCATTGCTACTTCATCCGCCCGGGCGACCCGAGCATCCCGATTGTTTTCGAGGTGGACCGGTCGCGCGACGGCGGCAGCTTCACGACCCGGCGGGTGATCGCCGTGCAGCACGGGCAGCAGATCTTCAATCTCGCCGCCTCCTTCCAGAAGCAGGAAGAGGGCTTCGAGCACCAGGCCGACATGCCTGACGGTCCGGACTGGAGCGAGGTCGAGGACGACACCGCCATGCGCCGCCGGCTGGCCGGCACGCCGCCCGCCGAGGACCAGGACTGGATCGACCGGAACCAACCGATCGAGATGCGCACCGTCGGCGGCCGCTTCGATGTCTCCGAGCCGGAGCCGCGGGAGCCGCGGCAGCAGGTCTGGTTCCGCGCCAAGGACCCGATCGGCGCCGACCTTTCCATGCACCAGGTGACCCTGGCCTACGCCTCGGACATGAGTCTGCTGGGGACGGCCGTGCGGCCGCACGGGGTGAGTTGGCGGACGCCCGGCTTCCAGTCGGCCAGCCTCGACCATGCCATGTGGTTCCACCGGCCGACCGACTTCAACACGTGGCACCTCTACGTCCAGGAGAGCCCCTCGGCCTCGGGCGGACGGGGCTTCAACCTGGGCTATATCTACCGCGCGTCGGACGGCGCCTTGGTGGCGTCTTGCGCGCAGGAAGGCCTGATGCGGATGCGGCGGCGCTAGGACCCCGCCCTTCGATCCCTCGGCGGCCGGACAGTCCGGGCCGCTATTCCGTTTCTTCGGGCCGAACGGCGATCACCTTGCCCTCGCCGAGGCGAACCTCCGGAACGGTTTCTCGGGTGAACGGCAGCCACCAGCTGGCGCCGGTCGGGGGCTGGACCTCGATGAGGTCGCCGGCTCCGAAATCCTCGACGGTGCGGACGCGGCCCAGCACCTCGCCTTCGGCCGTCTCGACCGTCAGGCCGATCAGGTCGGTGACGTAGAACTCGTCTTCTTCCGGCTCCGGGAGCGCGTCGCGGGGGACGAACAGCTGCAAGCCTCGCAGCGCCTCGGCCTGTTCGCGGGTCTCGATCTCCTGGGCGCGGGCGACGACGCCGCCCTTGTCCGGACGGCCGGAAGTCAGGGTGAGGCCCGGCGAGCCGTCCTCCCGCGTCAGGATCTTGTAGTCGAGCAAGGCCATGGGGTCGGCGGTGTAGCTGGTGATGCGCACATCACCCTTCACGCCGAACGGGCCGGCCACGCGGCCGACGAGGATCCGGTTTGTCCTGTCGCTCATGACCTTCTTCTCCCCTTGCGGGAGAAGGTTTCGGCGTGGCCGGGGGATGAGGGGTCGCGCTGGGTCATCCGCATCATCTGGCTAGAGGCGGGCCGGAGAGCGGAGCGAACCCTCTCATCCGACCCGCATCCCGGGCCACCGTCTCCCCCAAGGGGGAGAAGGGGACCCAAGCCCTTAGGCCTGCTCTTCGCCTTCGGCGGCGGGAGCGGCTTCTGCGGCCGGAGCAGCGTCAGCGGCGGGCGCTTCGGCGGCCGGGGCGGCCTCGGCAGCCGGAGCGGCCTCTTCAGCCGGCGCAGCGGCTTCAGCGGGAGCGGCTTCTTCGGCGGGAGCTTCAGCAGCCGGGGCTTCTTCGGCGACGGGGGCTTCCTCCACCGGCGGCGGGGCGGCGGCGGCTTCGGCGGCGGCGGCGGCGCGGTCAGCTTCGCGCTGTGCCTTCTCCTCGGCGCGCTCCTTGGCCTTCGCGCCCGGCTGGCCCTTCGTCGGATTGTTGCTGTTGGCCCAGGTCCCAATGCCCTGCTTGGCCAGTTCGCGCTGCACGCGCTCGGTCGGCTGGGCGCCCTTGCCCATCCACTCCTGGATGCGCTCGACCTTCAGGACGACGCGGTTCGGGTCGTCCTTCTTCAGCAGCGGGTTGTAGCTGCCCACCTTCTCGATGAAACGGCCGTCGCGGGGCGAGTGGCTGTCAGCGACGACGATCGAGTAGTAGGGGCGCTTCTTGGCGCCGCCACGGGCGAGACGGATCTTCAGCATTGGTCCTAGTCCTTGGTCTTTGAGTCTATTTCTTGAAGGGATTGAAGCCGGGAGGCAGTCCGCCGCCGCCCAGCCCGGGTAGTTTCAGGCCGCCCCCACCAGGGCCGCCGAGGCCGGGCAGTTTGGACGCGGCCTCCTCGATCTCTTGTTGCGAGGGCATCTTGCCGCCGCCGAGCGCCTTGAGGCGGTCCATGCCGCCGCCACCGCCGCCGCCGCCGAGCATCTGGGCCATCTGGGCGAAGCCCTTGCCGCCACCCTTGCTCATCATCTTGAACGCGTCGGCCATCTGGCGGTGCTGCTTCAGCAGCCGGTTCACCTCGGCCACGTCGACGCCGGCGCCGGCCGCGATCCGCCGCTTGCGCGAGGCCTGCAGGATGTCGGGCTTCTTCCGCTCCTGCTTCGTCATCGACGAGAGGATGGCCACCTGGCGGTCAAACACCTTGTCGGTGATGCCGCTGTCGGCGATCTGCTTCTTCATCTTCTGGACGCCCGGCAGGAGGCCCATCAGGCCTTCCATGCCCCCCATCTTCTTCATCTGGGAGAGCTGGTCGGCCATCATGTCCAGGTCGAACTGGCCCTTGGCGAGCCGCTTGGCCATGGCCTCGGCCTTGGCGGCGTCGATGTCCTGGGCGGCCCTCTCGACGAGGGCAACCACGTCGCCCTGGCCCAGGATGCGGCCGGCCACGCGGCGGGCGTCGAAGGCGTCCAGGCCGTCGATCTTCTCGGAAACCCCGAGGAACTTGATCGGCAGGCCTGTGACGGCGCGCATCGACAGCGCCGCGCCGCCGCGGCCGTCGCCGTCGGCGCGCGTCAGCACGAGGCCGGTGAGCGGCAGGCGTTCGTGGAAGGCCTTGGCGGTGCGCACGGCGTCTTGGCCGGTCAGCGCGTCAGCGACCAGCAGGGTTTCCGACGGCGAGCTGATGCGGGCGATCTCGGCGGCTTCCGCCATCATCGCCTCGTCCAGCGTCGTACGGCCGGCGGTGTCGAGGATAAGGACGTCATAGCCCTGCAGCCGGGCCGCGGTCATCGCGCGGCGGGCGATGTCGGGCGCGGCCTGGCCGGCGACGATCGGCAGGCTGTCCACGCCCGCCTGCTTCGCCAACAGGGCCAGCTGCTCCATGGCCGCCGGGCGACGGGTGTCGAGCGAGGCGAGGAGGACCTTCTTGCGTTCCCTGACCAGGCGCAGCGCCAGCTTGCCGGCGGTGGTCGTCTTGCCCGAGCCCTGCAGGCCGGCCATCAGGATCACGGTCGGCGGGTTCAACGAGAGGTTCAGCCCCTCGGGATCACCCTCCCCGCCCAGCATCTCCACCAGGCCGTCGTAGGTGATCTTGACCACCTGGTCGGCCGGACGCACCGAGCGGATCACCGCCTCGCCGGTCGCCCGCTCCTTGGCCTTGGCGATGAAGTCGCGAACCACCGGCAGCGCAACGTCGGCCTCGAGCAAGGCGATGCGCACCTCGCGCATGGCCTCGTCCACGTCCTTCTCGGACAGCACGCCCTTGCCGCCGAGGCGATCAAAGACGGATGACAGCCGATCTGTAAGTGCGTCGAACAATTCCAACTCCTGTAGCCCAAACGCAATCAGCCCCCGTGGACGATTGCGTCGACGGGGGGCCTCGCCGCCCTCGTCCCATATGGTGATGGGGGTCGTGGCGGTGGAGGGCGCTGATCAAGATCAGGCCGGAAGGGCGCGCTTATGCTCCTGTGGAGAACTCAGGTCAAGGATCGGCCGCCACGGCGCGGAGCACGTCCGAAAGCCGCCAGCGACTTTCGGCAAGACAGACTATCGTCTCGCCATGACCCACTACGCACTCTTCGAGACGGAAATCGGCTGGGCCGGGCTGGCCTGGAACGACCGCGGCCTGGTGGGCTGCCATCTGCCTGAGCCTGACGCGGAGACCACTGGGCGGAGCTTCTTGCGGCGCTTTCCGGACGCTGTCGAAGCATCGGCGCCCGGGCGTCTCGATGCGACCATCGCTGGCATCCAAGCGCTTCTGCGCGGCGAGAAGGTCGACCTTGCGGACGCCCCGCTCGACCTCTCCCACACGCCCGAGTTCCACGCTCGCGTCTATGAGATCGCCCGCGCGATCCCGCCCGGTGAGACGCTGACCTACGGGGACGTCGCGCTCAAGCTTGGCGACAAGCTGCTCGCCCAGCAGGTCGGCCAGGCTCTGGGCAAGAACCCCTGGCCCATCGTGGTCCCGTGCCATCGGGTGACGGCCGCGGGCGGCAAGCTCGGCGGGTTCTCCGCCCGGGGCGGCGTGGACACCAAGATCAAGCTGCTGGCCATAGAGGGCGCCCGAGCCGCCGCCCAGCCGTCGTTGTTCGATTGATCGCCGGCCATCTGGAGCGCCACGCACTGCAGGCGGCGGTCGCGTTGGCGGGCGTGGTTCCGGTCTGGGCCGGCAGCCGCGGCGCTCTGGGCCTGATGAGCGACAGCGCCCACTTCCGCTACCTGTCGGGCCTGCTGCTCGGGATCGGCCTGGCGTTCTGGTGGGCCATCCCGACCATCGAGCGGCGCGGAGCCGTGTTTCGCGTGCTCGCGCCGATCGTCATGGTGGGCGGCCTCGCCCGACTGATGGTCGTTCTGGAAGACGGCCTGTCTCTCAGCCGAGCCTTCCCTCTGGTCATGGAGCTGGCGGTGACGCCGCTCCTGGCGCTCTGGCGTGAGCGGGTGGAGCGGCGCCTTCGTCCAGGCTAGGTGGTTGGGAAGCCCTTGGCCCGCAGGTAGGCCTTCACGTCCGGATCGCGGCCGCGGAAGGCGCGGTACTGCTCACGCGGATGCACCGAGTTGCCCGTCGACATGATGGTGTCGTGCAGGCGCTTGGCCACCGCCTTGTCGTAGAGCCCGCCCGGCGCCTCGCGGAAAGCCTCGACCGTGTCCAGAGCGATCACCTCGGCCCAGAGGTACGAGTAGTAGCCGGCCGAATAGCCGTCGCTGGAGAACACGTGTCCGAACTGCGGGGTCCGGTGGCGCATGACGATCTGCTCGGGCATGCCGAGCTTCTTCAGCTCGTCGCGCTCGAAGGCGTCCGGATCGATATCCGCGTCGCCGGCGAGGTGCAGCTTCATGTCGATCAAGGCGGAGGCCAGGAACTCGGTCACGTCGAAGCCCTGACGGAAGGTGGACGCTTTCTCGATCTTCGCCACGAGCTCGGCGGGGATCGGCTTGCCCGTCTGGTGGTGCAGGGCGAACCTGTTCAGCACCTGCGGCGTCGACAGCCAGGACTCGTTCACGGTCGACGGGAACTCCACGTAGTCGCGGAACACCCGGGTGCCGGAGACGGTGGGATAGGTCACCGCCGAGTTCAGGCCATGCAGGGCGTGGCCGAACTCGTGGAACATGGTCTCGGCGTCGTCCCAGGAGATCAGCACCGGCTGGCCCGGCGCACCTTTCACGAAGTTGGAGTTGTTCGAGACGATCGTGGTGACCTTGCCCGCGAAGTTCTCCTGGCTCCGGTAGGCGTTCATCCAGGCGCCTGAGCGCTTGCCCTGGCGAGCGTAGGGATCGAAGTACCAGAGGCCGATGTGTTCCGGCCCGCGCTTCACCTCCCAGACCCGCACGTCGGGATGCTGGACCGGCACATTGGTGACCGGGATGAAGCTGAAGCCGTAGAGCTGGCCCGCGGACCAGAACATGCCTTCGCGCAGCTTCTCGAGCTGCAGGTAAGGCTTGGCCTCGTTCATATCGAGGTCGTAACGCGCCTTGCGGACCTTCTCGGCGTAGTAGCGGTAGTCCCAGGGGGCGATCCTGATCTTGGCCCCCTCCTTGTCGGCGATGGCCTGCATTTCCGCCACCTCTTCACCCACCCGCGCGACGGCAGACGGCCAGACGCGAGTCATCAGCTCCATCGCCGCTTCGGGCGTCTCGGCCATGGAGTTGTTGCTGAGGCGCCAGTGGGCGTGGGTCGGGAAGCCTAGCAGCTTGGCCCGCTCGGCGCGGAGCTTCAGGATCTTGCGGATGGTCGCGTTGTTGTCGTGCGCATCGCCGTTGTCGCCGCGGCTATAGTAGGTCTTCCAGACCTTCTCGCGCAGGTCGCGACGGGACGAATAGGTCAGGAAGGGGTCGACCGACGAGCGGGTGTTGGTGATCGCGAACTGGCCAGGCTTGCCCAGCCCCTTCGCCGCCGCCGCCGAGGCGGCGCGCACGTCGGCGGGCAGGCCTGCGAGATCGGCGTCGGTCAGGTAGAGGACGTAGGCCTCCTCGTCGTGCAGCAGGTTCTGACTGAACGTCGTGAAGTGGCCGGCCAGCTCCTCGTTGATCTGGGCGACGCGCTGCTTCTGTTCGGGCGTGAGCTTCGCGCCGGCCCGGACAAAGGCGTTCCAACGCAGCTCGACCAGGCGCTTCTGCTCCGGCGTGAGGTTCAGGTGCTCGCGATGCTGGTGCACCTGGTCGATGCGCTGGAACAGCTTGGCGTTCTGCATGATGCGGTCGGAGTGGGCCGACAGCTTGGGCTCCATCTCGCTCTCGAGCGCGCGGATCTCCGGCGTGGAGAGCGTCGCCCCCCAGATGCCGTAGTAGGTGCTCACCCGATCGCCGGCCCGGCCGGCGCGCTCCAGCGCGACGATGGTGTTCTCGAAGCTGGGAGCCGCGGGGTTGTTCGCGATGGCGTCGACCTCGCGCAGCTCCTCGGCCATCGCCGCCTCCAGAGCGGGCTTGAAGTCGGCGACCTTCACTTTGTCGAATGCCGGAACGCCGCCGAACGGACCGGTCCACTGGGCGAGCAGCGGATTGCCCGCCTGGGCGAGGGCCGCGGCGGGAAGCATGGACGTGGCGGCCAGGGCCGAGGAAGCGGCAAGGAACGTGCGCCGGCGCATGGAGTCTCCAGAAGGAAAACGCAAAGTTGTGGCGACCTTAGGCAGATCGCGCCTGAACGTCACCTGACCCTGGCCATATTTGGCTCCATCCCGCGCAAGCCGCTGGCCTGCACCGAATAGCCACAGGCCGGCCCCTAGCGGACGCAGACGGCCCCCGCTAACACCAGGAGATGGCCATCGGCGTGTTCGACTCCGGCGTGGGCGGTCTGACCGTCCACCACAAGCTCGTGGAGCGGTTTCCCACCGCAGACTTCTTCTACCTGGGCGACCAGGCGAACGCGCCCTACGGCGGCAAGACGGGCGAGGAGATCGTGGCGCTGACCCGCGCCGGCTGCGAGCGGCTGTTCGCGGAAGGCTGCAACCTGGTGGTCCTGGCCTGCAACACCGCCGCCAGCGTGGCGCTGCGCCGCCTGCAGCAGACCTGGCTGCCGGGCTACCGCAAGCAGATCGGCCGTCCGGTGAACGTGTTGGGGATCGTCGTGCCGACCATCGAGGCGGCGACTGGCCTGCCTTGGGAGCACGAGGCGGAGCGGCGCGGTGAAAAGGTGGAAAAGCTCGACATCGTGGGCGTCTTCTCCACACCGGCGACCACCGCCAGCCGGGTGTACGAGATCGAGGTGGACAAGCGCCGGCAGGACGTCGCCGTCTTCTCCGAGCCCTGCCCGGAACTGGCCCGGATGATCGAAACGGGCGCCAGCCGCGAAGAGCTGCGCGCCGTCATCGGCAAGCATGCGGAGACGCTGAGAGCTCGCATCGGCCGCTGGCCGGATCGGGTGGTGCTCGGCTGCACCCACTACGAGATCACGGCGGACCTGTTCCGCGAGGCGCTGCCGCCCGGCACGCCGCTGATCCACCAGGGCGAGGCGACGGCCGACGCCCTCGCCCGCTACTTCGAGCGTCATCCGGAGTTCGACAGGGGCGACGGCGCGATCCGGCGGTTCCTGACCACGGGCCAGCCGGGGGCGCAGCACAGCCTGGTCGAGACCTTCTGGGGCGGCCCGCTCAACTTCGAGCAGGCTTAGGCGGGATCGTCCGGGAGGAGCATCTAGGGGGGAGGGGCGCCCCTCCCGGACATCTCGGAAGGCCGGGCCGGGCCTTCTGGGCTCCGCGGGAGCTGGAGGAAACCCGCGGCATGGCGGCCTTGTAGGCGGCGGCCGCCCACCATGACCAATCGATTGTCTTTGCGAATGGAATAGATCCTTTCTATTCTGCTCCTCATGCTCCCGACTCTCCGGCAATTGCAGTACCTGAAGCTCTTGGCCGAGCACGGCAGCTTTGGCCGAGCCGCAGAGGCTGCCCACGTGACCCAGCCGACGCTCTCGGCCGGGATCCAGGAACTGGAACGGACGCTCGGCGCCAACGTGGTCGACCGGGCGCGCTCGGGCGTGATCCTGACCGCCGTGGGCGAGGAGGCGCTGCGCCGCGCCACGGTCATCCTCAATGAGGCCGAGGAGCTGGTGGAGGCGGCCAAGAACGCCGGCCAACCGCTGACCGGCCGCTTCCGCCTGGGGATCATTCCGACGATCGCGCCGTTCCTGCTGCCCAAGGCCTTGCCGGTGCTGCGCGAGCGCTTCCCCAAGCTGCGGCTGTTCCTCCGCGAGGATCTGACCCAGCGCCTGATCGTCTCGCTCAAGGCCGGCCAGCTGGATGCGGCCCTGATCGCCCTGCCCTACGACATGGGCGGGCTGCAATGGGCCCACGTCTGCGACGACGAGCTGCTGGCCGCGATGCCGGCGGACCACCCCATGGCGCGCCAGGCGTCCGCCACGCCAGAGGCGATGGAGAAGGAGGGCCTGATCCTCCTGGAGGACGGCCATTGCCTGCGGGAGCATGCGCTGTCGGCCTGTGGGCTGAAGCCTCCCAAGGCGGCGGACGAGGAAGCCTTCGCCGCCACCTCCCTGCCGACCCTCGTGCAGATGGTCGGCTCCGGCCTTGGAATGACCTTCCTGCCGAAGATGGCGGTGAGCGCCGGCCTTGCGGACGCGGCTCCCGTCGCAATCCGCCCGATCGATGCGGACCATCCCAGCCGCGAGATCGTCATCGCCTGGCGGGCGGGCTCAAACCGCGCCGTGGAGGGCCGGCTGCTGGCGGAGGTGCTACGGCTCCAGGACGACCCAGCTTAGGCGCATCAGTGTTGTCTTAACCGCGCCGCCCCATACTGGGTACTCCGGAGGGGCAGAGTCGTTTGAGCGCCAGCCATCACAAACTTGCGGTGACGCGCGCCAAAGAGCTTTGGAGCCGCCTGGGCTATGGCCTGATCATCGCCCTGGGCGTTGTTGCGATCACCCGCAGCGCCTGGCCGGCCGTCTGGCTCGTGGCCGTGGTCGCGGTCCAGCTCCTCGACCACAGGCTGGCGGCGCCGATGCGCCGAGACCCGACCTATACGCCCAGCCCAGCGAAGGACGCGGTCTATACGGCGTCTTTCGCGCTCAACACCGCGGTCTTCTCCTCGGTCAGTGTGCTCTGCTGGCTTCGAGGCGGCGTAGAGGGCCACCTCTTCGCCTTCTTCATACCGACGGCCGGGCTCCTGAACGTCGCGCTCCAAGCGCAGTCTTCGCCACGCCTGCTGCTGGCCGGCTGTGTTCCGCACGCATTGTACCTGCTGGCGCTGCCGCTGCTGTCCATCTTGTTCGAGGCTGGGGTGAACCCGCTGGGAATGGGTTTCGTGACGCTCGGCGCCGCCCTCTACCTCACACATCTGGTCCAGGCGGCGCGCCGCAACGAGAAGGCGTCGGCCGACCTCGCCGCGGCCCTGAAGGTGGCGAAGCAGGAGCGGCTCCGGGCGGAGCAGGCGAACGCCGCCAAGAGCGAGTTCCTGACGGTGATGAGCCACGAGATCCGCACGCCGCTGAATGGCGTGCTGGGCATGGCTCAGGCGATGGCCGCCGACGAGCTGCCCGAGCGGCAGGCGCAGCGCCTGGACGTCGTACGCCAGTCGGGGGAGGTGCTGCTCACCCTGCTCAACGACCTGTTGGACATCTCCAAGATCGAAGCTGCGAAACTCGAGCTGGAGGATGGTCGCATCGACATGGCCGACCTCGGCCGCCACGCCCAAGCCGCGTTCGCGCCGCTGGTGGAGGCCAAGGGCGTCAGCATGAAGGTCTGGGTGGCCGACGCCGCCCGCACGCCGCGCCGAGGCGATCCGATGCGGGTCCGCCAGATCCTTTTCAACCTGATCGGCAACGCCGTGAAGTTCACGGACTCCGGCCGCGTCACGGCCCGGATCACCGCCAGCGGCGACGAGATCGTCATCGAGGTGGTCGACACGGGGCCCGGCATTCCGCCCGAACTCCTGGGATCGCTCTTCGAACGATTCACGCAGGCCGACGCGTCCAACGCGCGGCGCTATGGCGGGTCCGGCCTTGGGCTGTCGATCGCCCGCGGCCTGGCGCGCTTGATGGGAGGCGACATCACCGTCCACTCCGCGCTGGGCCACGGGTCTACGTTCACCGCACGCCTGTTGCTGTCGGAGACGGGAGAAGCCGCCGCGCCGGCGCCAGGGCCCAGCGCCAGGCCTGTCGCCAACACCACGCCCCCGGCCGCCGACGACGCGAATACCCCGGTGCGCATCCTCGCCGCTGAGGACAATGCGACCAACCGCCTGGTGCTGAAGACCCTGCTCGAACAGGTCGGCCTGGCGGCCACCTTCGTCGAGAACGGACGCGAGGCCGTGGACGCTTGGCGCGCCGGGCCCTGGGACGTGGTGCTGATGGACATCCAGATGCCCGAGATGGACGGGGTCGCCGCGACGCGCGAGATCCGCCGCATCGAGGCGCAAGAGGGCCGGGCGCGCACGCCGATCGTGGCTCTCACGGCGAACGCCATGGCCCACCAGCTGGCCGAGTACACAGCCGCGGGCATGGATGCGCTTTCGCCCAAGCCGATCCAGCTGCCGCAGCTGATCGAGACCATCGGGCGGGTGCTCGAGTCGGCGGACACCGCCCAGGCGGCGGTCGCCTAGGGATGCGGAGGAACATCTATCACGAGCTCGCGGCGTCGCGGGGGCGCGAGCTTCCGTCGCGGGTCGCCTTCGCGGTCGTGATCGCCGCCGGCGCCGCCTACGTCTCCCAAAGCGCCTGGCCGGCGCTCTGGTGGGTGCTGAACGTGGGCAGTCAGCTCGTGCACCATCTCGTCGCGACGCCGGTCCGTCGCCATCCCGAGCGTCCGTTGGGCCCCGGACGGGAGATCGCCTACCTCGGCACCCAGGCGCTGAACGGGCTGATCTTCTCGAGCATCGCGCTCTGGTGCTGGTTCCAGGGCGGTGAGGCTGGGCGTCTCGCCGCGCTGGTCATCCTGCTCGGCGGCGTACTCAACTTGGCGGTGCTGGGCAACGCCTCGCTGTCGTTCGTGCTGATCGGGATGACGCCGGTCACGGCCACCGTCCTGCTGCTGCCGATCCTGACCTATTTCCTCGAACCGGGCGCCTCGCTGGGAGGGATGCTCTTCCTCACCCTGGGCGTGCTGCTGTTCGTCTCCCACCTGGCCGTGGCCGTTCGCAAGTGGGAAGCCAGCGAGCGGGGCCTGCGAAGCGCGCTCCAGGGCTCGAAGACCGAGCGCCTCCGGGCGGAGCAGGCGAACCGGGCGAAGAGCGAATTCCTGGCCGTGATGAGCCACGAGATCCGCACGCCCCTGAACGGCGTCCTAGGGATGGCGCAGGCGATGGCCGCCGGGCGGCTGGAGCCCGAGCAGGCCAGCCGCCTCGACGTCATCCGCCAGTCCGGCGAGGTGCTCCTCACCCTGCTGAACGACCTCCTGGACCTGTCGAAGATCGAGGCAGCGAAGCTGGAGCTCGAGCACGGGCTCGTGAACATCGCCCAGTTGGCCAGCCAGGCCCAGGCCACCTTCGCGCCGCTGGCGGAGGCCAAGGGCGTAGGCGTAAAGGTCTGGGTTTCGGAAGACGCCCGCGGGGTGCGCAGCGGCGACGCCATGCGAGTTCGCCAGATCATCTACAACCTGATGAGCAATGCGGTGAAGTTCACGGAGCAGGGCCGTGTCACCACGCGCATTACGGCGGCCGGCGACGAGCTGGTCGTCGAAGTGGCGGACACCGGTCCCGGCATCCCGGCAGAAGCGCTGGTCACGCTATTCGATCGCTTCACCCAGGCCGACGCCTCCGACGCGCGGCGCTACGGCGGGTCGGGCCTCGGCCTCTCCATCGCCCGCGGGCTCGCCCGGATGATGGGCGGCGACATCACCGTGCATTCGGCTGTGGGCCACGGCTCCACCTTCACGGCGCGGCTGCGACTGCCGCCCAGCGACGCCGCGGCCCTCGAGTTGGAGCCGCTCCCCGTGGGGTCTGCGACGCCGGCCGGCCGGCCGGCCGAAGCGGCCGGCGACGGCGCGCTGCGGATCCTGGCGGCTGAGGACAACGCCACCAACCGGCTCGTGCTGAAGACCCTTCTGGAACAGGTGGGGCTGAGCGCAACCTTCGCCGAGAACGGCCGCGAGGCCGTGGAAGCCTGGCGCGGTGGGCGCTGGGACCTGGTGCTCATGGACGTGCAGATGCCCGAGATGGACGGTGTGGCCGCCACGCGCGAGATCCGCCGGCTCGAATCCCAGCAGGGGCTGCCGCGCACGCCCATCGTCGCGCTGACCGCCAACGCCATGAGCCACCAGGTGGCGGAATACACCGGCGCGGGTATGGACGCGCTGACCCCCAAGCCGATCCAACTGCCGCAACTGCTCGCCACCATGCAGGACGTGCTGGCCAGGGCGGAGGCGGCGCGGGACGCGGCCGCCTAGGCGGCTCGCGTCAGTCCATCAGCTTCTGGGCCAGGTACACGTAGTGCCGCGCCCAACGCCGCGCGTTCAGCTCGGGGTCCGCGTCGTTCGCGTGGCCGCCGAAGGTCTGCTCGTAGTACAGGTAAGGAACGCCCAGCTCCTGCAGGCGGGCGGCGTACTTGCGGGCGTGGCCAGGATGGACTCGGTCGTCCCGCGTATTCGTGGTGATGTAGGCCTCAGGATAACGGACACCGGGCTTCAGGGCCTGGTAGGCCGAGTACTTGGCGATAAACGCCCGATCCGCCGGCACGTCGGGGTTCCCGTATTCGCCCACCCACGAGGCTCCGGCCGAAAGCTTGTGGTAGCGGAGCATGTCGACTAGGGGGCTTTCGACCACGACCGCATTCCAGAGCTCCGGGTGCTGGGTCATCGAGACCGTGGTGAGCACGCCGCCATTCGAACGGCCGTAGATCCCCAGCCGGCGGGCCGAGGTGATCCTGCGCGCGGAAAGGTCGCGGGCCACGGCGGCGAAGTCGTCGAAGGCGAGCTGGCGCTTCTCGCGCAGCACCGACTGGTGCCAGGCGGGACCGAACTCGCCGCCGCCGCGGATGTTGGCGATCACATAGGCGCCGCCACGTTCCATCCACAGCTTGCCGGCTTCCGGCATGTAGATCGGCGGCTTGGCGACCTCGAAGCCGCCGTAGCCGTACATCAGGGTAGGAATGCCGCCGTCCAGCTTGGCGGCTTTCGGGCGGACCACGAAGTAGGGGATCTTCGCGCCGTCGGACGAGGTCGCCCAGAACTGCTCGACGACATGGGTGCGGGCGTTGAACCGGGGCGGCAGCGCCTTCACCTGCGCCGCGGTCCCCGCTGCGCCGTCGGCCAGCCACAGGCCCGTGGGCTCCAGGAAGCTTTCGACAGTCACGAACAGCTGGTCGTCTTTGGCCGAGGTGTCGACCAGGTTGATGTTGGCGTCCCCCGGCAGCGGCAGGCGCTTCGACGTCCAGCGGCCGGAGGCGTGGGTCCAGACGTCGACGGCGCCCTTCACGTCCTCCAGCAGCGCGACGACGAGCTTGCCGTCGGTGGACGCCACCTGCTGGATCGCCTGGCGAGGCCCCGGCTGGAAGATCAGCTGCGGCTTGGCCGCGCCGGCTTTCAGCGCCGCGAGGTCGTAGGCGACGAGCGCGCCCGGCCGGAAGCCGCCCCAGGCCTCCTGCAGCGTAAACACCACCTGGCCGTCGACGTAGTCCTGCTGCTGAGCCTTGGAGGGGAGCGGGATGCGGACCAAGCCCCGGTCGGTGACCAGGCTGTACTCGCTCTCGTAGAAGCTCAGGCCGCGCTGCACGATCAACGCGTCGGTGCGCCCGCCCTCCCCGCGCAGCACCACCGGCTGCGCCCAGACGTCGCTCTTCTGGCCGCGGAAGATCTCCTTCGTCTCGCCGGAGCGGGAGACGGTCTTCAGCACGTAGGGGTAGCCGGACTGGGTGAGCTCACCGGGGGTCCACTCGCGGCCCACCACCAGGGTCTGGGGATCCAGCCACTCGACGTACTGCTTGCCTTCCGGGAAGCGGAAACCGCTGGCTGCGAAGGTTTTCGTGCGCGTGTCGAATTCGCGCAGCTCGACGGCGTCGCCGCCGCCGTTTGAAAGGCGCACGAGGCAGGTGGTCTCGGCCGGCTTGAGGCAGACGGCGCCCTTGTAGAACCAGCGCTTCCCCTCGGCCTTGGCGAGGGCGTCGACGTCCAGCACCGTCTCCCAGGCCGGATTTGCCGTGCGGTAGCTGGCCAGGCTGGCGTGACGCCAGACGCCGTTGGGGTGGGCCGCGTCCTGCCAGAGATTGTCGACGCCGCCGGCCCGGAAGTAGGGCGTCGGGATCCGGTCCGTGGCGGTGAAGATCGCCCGGGCTTCCGCCAGGAAGGTCTGGTAGCGCGGGTCCTTCTCCAGCCGGTCGGTGGTGCGGGCGTTCTGGCCCTCCACCCACTGCATCGCGCGCGGCGCGTCGATCTCCTCCAGCCAGAGGAACGGGTCGGCGTCCGGAGTGGGCTGGGCTGCGGCGGGAAGGGCGACGGCAAGCGCGATGAGCGCGGCGGCGAAGGACTTCATGCCCGACTTCCTAGCCCGCCCTGAACGCGCCTGTCTGCCCCCGCGTGATTCGCAGGCGGATTTCGCCTATAGGTCGCCGCCCATGAGCCGTCCGTTCCTGAAGATGAACGGGCTCGGCAACGACTTCGTCGTGGTCGAGGCCCGCACCGCCCCCTTCGCGCCCACCGCGGAGGAAGTGCGCGCGATCGCCGATCGGGCGACCGGCATCGGCTGCGACCAGCTGATCTCGATCGAACCGCCGCGGGATCCGGAGGCGGGCGTGGATGCGCACGTGCGGTTCTGGAACGCCGACGGTGAGGAGATCTCCGCCTGCGGCAACGGCACGCGCTGTGTCGGTTGGCTGCTGATGCAGTCGAGCGGCAAGGACGAGGCGGTCATCGAGACCAAGGCCGGTCGCCTGTTCGCCAGCCGGGCGGGTGAGCGGCTGGTCAGCGTCGACATGGGCGAGCCGCGGCTGGATTGGCGACAGATCCCGCTGGCGAGCGAGCAGGACACTCGCGAGTTGGGCCTCCTGCTCTACGATCACGCCGACCTGATGGCTCCGCCCGGCTGCGTCTCCATGGGCAATCCCCACGTGGTCTTCTTTGTGCCCGACGCCGAGCAGGCGCCGGTTCGCGAGGCCGGTCCCGCCGTCGAGCGGCACCCGCTGTTCCCGGAATACGTCAATGTCGGCTTCGCGCAGGTTGTCGCCCGCGACCGTATCCGCCTGCGGGTGTGGGAACGGGGCGCGGGCCTGACCCAGGCCTGCGGCACCGGCGCCTGCGCAGCGCTCGTCGCCGCCGCGCGACGGCAACTGACCGACCGGGCCGCCACCCTGCAACTGGACGGCGGCGAGCTGTTCATCGAATGGCGCGAGGACGGCCACGTCATCATGACCGGTCCGGCGGCTGTGGACTTCGCCGGGAAGCTCCCGTGAGCGACGACGTCGACATCGTCACGTTTGGCTGCCGGCTGAACACCTACGAGAGCGAGGTCATCCGGAAGCGCGCGGCCGAGGACGGGCTGGCCGACGCCGTGGTGTTCAACACCTGCGCCGTGACAGGAGAGGCCGTGCGTCAGGCCCGGCAGGCCATCCGCAAGGCCCGCCGCGAGCGCCCAGGCGCCAAGCTGATCGTCACCGGCTGCGCCGCGCAGATAGATCCCGCCGCCTTCGCCGCCATGCCCGAAGTGGACCTTGTGCTCGGCAACGCCGAGAAATCGCAGGCCGGGGCCTACGCAACCCAGACCGAGCCCATGCGGGTGCGGGTCAACGACATCATGAGCGTGCGGGAAACGGCCGGCCACCTGATCGACGGACTGAAGGATCGGGCGCGCGCCTACGTGGAGGTCCAGAATGGCTGCGACCACCGCTGCACCTTCTGCGTCATCCCCTACGGCCGCGGGAACTCGCGCTCGGCCGCAGCGGGCGAGGTGGTCGAGCAGATCCGAAAACTCACCGCGCAGGGCTACCGCGAGGTCGTGCTGACGGGCGTGGACATCACCAGCTGGGGCGCCGACCTGCCGGGCCAGCCGACGCTCGGCCAGCTGGTGGCGCGGATCCTGAAGCTCGTGCCCGAGCTGCCGCGGCTTCGGCTCTCCTCCATCGACGCAGCCGAAATCGATCCTGACTTGCTGCGCTGCCTCGCCGAGGAGCCGCGGCTGATGCCGTACCTGCACCTGTCGCTGCAGGCCGGGGACGACATGATCCTCAAGCGGATGAAGCGCCGGCACCTGCGGGCGGACGCGCTGAAACTGATGGCCGACGTTCGTGCGGTTCGTCCGGAAGCGGCGTTCGGCGCGGACCTGATCGCCGGCTTTCCGACCGAGACCGACCAAATGTTCGAGAACACGCTTCGGCTGGTTGAGGAGACGGGGATCGCCTTCGTGCACGCCTTCCCGTTCAGCCCGCGGCCCGGCACGCCGGCGGCCCGGATGCCGCAGCTTCCCCGCACCGTGGTCAAGGCGCGTGCGGCCCAGCTGCGCGCGGCGGGCGAGGTGGCGCTGGTGCGGCACCTGGACGGCCAGGTCGGCCGCACCGTGTCGGCGCTCGTCGAGAAGGCCGGCGTCGCCCGGGGCGAGGACTTCACAGAGATCGCCTTCCTGGGCGAGGCGGCGCCCGGATCGGTGATCGACGTCGAGGTGACGGGTCACGACGGCCGCCGCGCCCTGGCCCGCCTGCCCCTGCTGGAAGCGGCGGAATGAGCCGGACCGGCGGCTGTCAGTGCGGCGCGATCCGCTACCGGGTGGACGGCGAACTCGGCCGCGCCAGCATCTGCCATTGCCGAATGTGCCAGAAGGCGTTCGGCGCCTTCTACGGCCCCTATGTCTCGGCTCGGGCGGAGCAGGTCACCTGGACCCGTGGCCAGCCGAAGTACTTCCAGAGCTCCAACGTGGTGCGGCGCGGCTTCTGCCCCGAGTGCGGAACACAGCTGACGTTCGAGGGCGGGCCCAAGTGGTTCGACTTCGCGATCGGCACGCTTGACGATCCGACCGACGTGAAGCCGGCCGTGCAGATCGGCCTGGAGGCCAAGCTGCCGTGGGTGGACGCCCTGGGCGAACTGCCCACCCGGACCGCTGAGGAGGAGGCGAAGCTTGGCGCCTACTACGCCAGCATCGTCTCGCACCAGCACCCCGACCACGACACTTAGCGGCGCTCGTCTTCCTGGGGCCCGCGCCCGGGGAAGCCCGGCAGGCGCCAGTGGAACAGGATCGCCGCCGCCCGAAGTCCGAAGGCCACCAGGAAGCCGGCGAACCCGGCGGCCATCACCGGGACCTCCAGCCAGCGGAGGAAGGCGAAGCTCGCGGCCCCAAGCAGCGCCGGGGTCACATAGAGCTCGCGCCGCAGGAGCACCGACGGCTCGTCCGCCAGCACGTCGCGCAGAACGCCGCCGAACGTGGCGGTGAGCACGCCCATCACCACCGACGAGAATGGCGGCACGCCCAGCGACATCGCCTTGAGCGCGCCCACCACCGCGTATGCGGCCATGCCCACGGCGTCCAGCCAGAGCAGGGATCGCTCACGACGGCGGCCCCAGCCAAACGTCCAGACCGCCGTCGCCGCAGCAAGGCAGACGATGATGTAGCCCGGGCGTCCGACCCAGAAGACCGGCGCCCCGATCAGGAGGTCGCGCAGGGTCCCGCCGCCCACGCCCGTGACGGCCGCGAAGAAGCCGAAGGTGACGATGTCGTGCTTGCGCCGGGCCGCAGCGATCGCGCCGGATGCGCCGAACACCGCCACGGCGGCGTAGTCGAGGATCACGAGGGTGGCGGGGAGCCCGTCCATGCTTCCTTCTGCGGTCGGAGGTGACGCGCCGCAAGCCTGCGGCTAGAACCCGGGCCCATGGCAGAACCCAAACGCGGCTGGTTCCAGCGGCTCACCGATGGCCTCTCCCGCTCGTCGAAGCAGATGGGCGAGCAGATCACCAGCGCCTTCATCCAGAGGGCGCCGCTCGACCAGGCCAAGCTCGACGAACTGGAGGAGATGCTGATCGAGGCGGACCTGGGTCCCCACTCGGCCGCCCGCATCACCCAGCGCTTCTCGGATGAGAAGTTCGGCAAGACGGTCTCCGAAGAGGAGATAAAGGAAGCCCTGGCCCAGGCGATCGGCGACGAACTCTCCACCCGCCAAGGCGACTTCGACCCGCTGTCCGGCCCCCGCCCCTACATTGTGCTGTTCATCGGCGTGAACGGCTCCGGCAAGACCACGACGCTCGGCAAGATCGCGTCGGACCTGACCAGCCGCGGCGCAAAGGTGCTGGTGGTGGCCGGTGACACCTTCCGGGCCGCAGCCGTCGAGCAGCTGAAGGTTTGGGCCGAGCGCTCGGGCGCCGACTTCATGGCCCGGCCCACCGGCTCGGACGCCGCCGGCCTCGCCTATGACGCCCTCGAACGCGCCAAGGCCGAGGGCCACGACGTGGTGCTGATCGACACGGCCGGCCGCCTCCAGAACAAGCAGGGCCTGATGGACGAACTCCTGAAGATCATCAGGGTGGTCAAGAAGGTCGACCCGGACGCGCCGCACGAGACACTGCTCGTGCTCGACGCCACGGTCGGCCGCAACGCGCTGGCGCAGGAGAACATCTTCGGCAACCAGATCGGCGTCTCCGGCATCGTGATGACCAAGCTCGACGGCACCGCCCGCGGCGGCGTTCTGGTGCCCGTCGCCCAGGCTTCCGACAGCCCCATCAAGCTGGTGGGCGTCGGCGAGGGCGTCGAGGATCTGCAGCCGTTCGATGCCCGCGCCTTCGCCCGCTCGCTGGTCGGCCTCGCGGAGCCAGTGCGATGAGCGTCGAAAGCCGCCGCAAGTGGGTGCGCTGGTTCGTCGACTACTCCGCCCCGATCGCCTTCGCCGTCGTCTACTTCGGGTTCGGCCGCGACTTCATGAAGGCCACCGTCGCGATCGTCGTCACCTCGGTGGTGGCCCTGCTGGTCGGCGCGATCGTCGAGCGCCGCCTGGCGCCGCTGCCGCTGTTCGTGGGGGCTATGGGAGCGCTGTTCGGCGGCCTCACCCTGCTGTTCGACGATCCGCGGATCATGAAGGTGAAGCCCACGGTGCTGAACTTTGCCCTGGGCGCGGTGCTGCTGGGTGGCCTGGTGCTCGGGAAGAACCCGCTGAAGGCGGTGCTGGGCCAGAGCCTCGTCCTGCCCGACGAGGTCTGGCGCAAGCTGATGCTGCGCTTCGGCCTCTTCTACTGGGGGTTGGCGGCACTCAACGAGGTGGTCTGGCGGTCACAGACGGAAGCCACATGGGTGGCCTTCCGCTCCTTCGGCCTGCAGTTGCTCACCATCGGCTTCGTCCTGACCCAGCTGCCACTGCTAATGCGCTATATGAAGGCAGAGGATCTCCCCCCGCCGCCCACGGAATAAAGTCGCCCTTCGCCCAATTGACGTCGTCAACCCGACGCAGACTCTCGTATAACGATGTTACTCTGGGCGGGGGCGACTGCAGGCCATGGCGCGAGCAAAATCAGCGACGAAGGGGGTGGCGGCGTTGGAGCGCTCGCCGAGCCACTTGCTGCACCGGGCGCAGCAGGTGGCCGTCGACATCTACGCCGAAGTCTTCGGGGCCACTGGCGTCACCCAACGACAATACGCGGTACTGGCGGCGGCCGCCGATCATGAAGGGGCCACCCAGACGGACCTCGTGCGGGTCACCGGCATAGACCGCTCGACGCTCGCCGACATGGCCGCGCGGATGATCGCCAAGGGGCTGATCGAACGCCAGCGCTCGACGGCCGATGCGCGCGCCAACACCGTGCGCCTGACCGAGCTCGGCCGGACCATCCTCGAAGACGCGCGGCCAAAAATGGCGGAAGCCGACGCGCGCCTGCTCAAGCTGATCGCCGGCGGGGGTCGCCGCACGGCGCTGGTGACAATCCTGCGGGATCTCGTTCGCGCGGAGCGTGTGCCGGGTCAGCCGTCCAGCGAGGCCGGAAGGCCGGCCAAGGCGGGGAAGTCAGGCAAGGGCAAGGCGGAGGGGGATGCGCCAAGCCCCAAGAAGCGGGCGAAGGCCGCGAAGGGTTAGCGCGCGGCGTACGACTGTCCGGGCAGGGCGATCTGTGTCGGCCGCAGATAGGGCGAACTCAGCCGCTCGTAGGATTTCTCCGGAAGGCTGCGCATGATGATGTCGAGCATCATCGCGCCGTCGGCGCGGATCGGCGGCGGCTCGCCGAACAGCTCGCGCCAGAGGGCGCCGGCCTCGGCCTCGACCCGCTCGTCTCTCGGACTGATCATATGATTTGCCATCGCGAACCGGGTAACTCGCGTCCGACGCGAGCTGTTCCGGATTCAAATAAGGCAATTTTTCGAGAAGCTTAACGGGTGAACGTCGTTCGCCGCTAGACCCGGATGTCGAGCAATGAGCCAGGACGCAGGATTTTAGCCGGCGGTTCGGCGCCGGCCTGAACCACTCGCTGCGGCGGAACAGCGGCGGGTGCGAATTCTGTAGCGGCGGTCCGCGCGGCGGCGATCGGCGGCGTGGGGGCGGACTTGCCGGAGACCAGGTCGAAGAACGCGCGCTGCGCGGCGACGCCGGCGGGGTCCGCCCGCTGGACGGGTGTGGCGCCAGGCGTCTGCGGTGTCAGTGTGGGGCGGAGGACGTTCACGGAGCGAGGCTTGACCCGACATGGTTAACGCGCCGTTGACCATACTGCGTTGGTGGTTCTCGCCCGTTGCTCACTGAGCCTTGGCGGCGAGCTCGCGGGCCGCCTGGACGGTCAGGGGTCCAGTGTGCTTGGCGAGGATCGTGCCGTCCTGGCCGACAACATAGGTCTCCGGCACCCCGGTGACCCCAAACTCGATTCCGGCGCGGCCGTCCCGGTCGACGAGGATCTCGGAGAAGGGGTCGCCCAAACGAGACAGGAAGGCCTGGGTGTTCTGCGGCGCGTCCTTGTAGGCGACGCCGACCAGACGGACCTGGCGGGCCTTCATGTCCATGAGCACCGGGTGCTCGATCTCGCAGGGCGCGCACCAGGACGCGAAGAAGTTGACCAGCATCGGCCCTTCCGCCGCCGCCTCGCGCAGGGGCACGGGCTGGCCTTCGGCCAGCGTCGGGAGCGTAAGGTTTGGCACCTGCTTGCCGACCATGGCCTCAGGCTGCACCTGAGGATTGCGCTTCAGGGCGTAGAGGCCGAAGAGGCCCCCCAGCGCCAGCAGCACGAGGATCGGCAGAAGCGCCAGCCAGCGGCTCACCGAGGCGACCTTTCCTCGGCCCGGCGGCGCCAGCGGCGGGCGTGGGCCAGGGATCCCGCCACCATCCAGGCGAACACCAGGGCGGTCAGGCCGAAGGCGGGCCAGACGTAGGCGGCATAGGGCGAGGCGTCGAGGTCGAGCACGAAGTCCTCCTCAGGCCCGGGCCGCGCGCACCGCGGCGGCTTCAGCCCGGCGCCGCCAGACCTCGCCGCGGATCCGCACCAGCCACAGCGAGCCGAACGCCGAAAGGTAGGCGAGGGTCATCAGGTAGAACGGCGCGCGGTACACCGGCGCCAGGCCGCGTCCCTCGCCTGCAAACTTGGAGGAGCCCTGGTGCAGGGTGTTCCACCATTCCACCGAGAAATAGACCACCGGCAGGTTGATGAGACCGACGAGCGCCAGGATGGCCGCGGCGCGGCCGGCCTTCGCCTCGTCGTCCAGCGAGGCCCGCAGCGCCATGTAGGCGACGTAGAACAGGAAGAGCACGAGCACCGACGTCAGCCGCGCGTCCCACACCCACCAGGTCCCCCACATGGGCTGGCCCCACAGCGAACCCGTCGCCAGCGCCAGGAATGTGAAGGCCGCACCGAGCGGCGCGGCGGCCTGGGCGGCGGCGTCGGCCAGCACATGCCGGAACACCAGGGCCAGGAAGCTCGCGACGCCCAGGCAGGCATAGACGAACAGGCCCAGCTGGGCGGCGGGCGCATGGATGAACATGATCCGCACCGTATCGCCCTGCTGGTAGTCCTCGGGCGCGGCGAAGGTCAGCCACAGGCCCGCTGCGGCCAGGGCGACCGCGATCGAGCCGAACAGCGGGGCGGCCCATCGCGAGAAGGCCATGAACCGCTCAGGATTCGCCAGAAAGGCGGGCGCCGGGATCATGGTTCTCGCTTAGAGCCCGGCGGCGCGCCCGGCAAGCCGGGCTATGTCCCCGGCGGCGGGGGCGGCGCCGGAGGGGCAGGAGGCGCCGGCGGAGCCGGTGGCGAAAGCAGGCCGTGGTGGAGGTCGAAGCCCCCCGAGCCGGGACCACGGTGCATGATACGCAGGGTGCGGCCGGGCGCATGCCCGAAGTGCTCGAAGCCCATCATCAGCGGCAGTTCGTCGAAAGCCTTCTTCTGACGCTCGTCGAGCTGGCCATAGAAGCGGCGGGTCGCCTCGATGCGGGCGCGGCTCGCCGCCTCGCGCTCGCTGATCCGCTTCTCCATCATCGCCAGGCGCTCGGGGGTTGATGGGCGCTCGTCGTCCCCGCCACCGAACCGGATAAGGTGATCATGCTTCGGCTGCAGGGCCGCAAGGTAGGCAGTGAGCGCCGCCTCCTGGTTCGGCCGCAGCTGCAGGATGTTGCGCAGGCGCTCGGCGCGGTCGCCCTCGTCGTCGAGCCGCCGGACGACGACACGCTGAGAGCGGTCACGGGCGCGTTCGGCCTGGCGATGCGCGCGGCGCGCATCATTGGCGGCGCTGTTGGCGTCGCGCTCCGCCTTGCGGGCGTCACGCTGGGCCTGGCGGACCGCCTCCTCCGCGGGCTGAGCCGCGGAAGGGGCGACGACGCCGCCGGCGATCGACAGGGCCAGGACGACGGCCAGGGCTGGCTTCGAAACACGTGACATGGCGATCCTCCGCAGGTTGCAGGCGATGAAGGCTATCGCGACGGTCACGCTCAAAGCAGGCAAACGGCCCCACATCCCGTGAAGCTTTGTTCATGTTCGTCGAACCGACTTGCGCCCGACGTTCAGTCCGCTGATAGGCCGCGGCTCGTACTCCGAGGACCTTCCATGTTCAGTGCGCTCGCCATCGCCCTGGCGCTCCAGGCGGCTCCCACCGCCGTGCAGCCCGCCCCGGCGGATCCCACCACCGTCCGCGCCATCGAGGCCGTGGCCTATGACTACGTGGATGGCCAGTTGGAGGGGAATCCCGGTCGCGTGGCGCGCGCCCTGCACCCCGACCTTGCCAAGCGGGCGGTGGAGACCGACCCGGACGAGACGCTCGGTTTGCGTCGGATGAGCAAGGAGGAACTCGTCGAGCTAACCCGCCAGGGCGTGCTGAAGACGCCGAAGGATCAGTGGAGCCGGTCGGTGAGGGTGCTCGACGTCACCGGCAACGCCGCCGTGGCGCGCGTCGAGACGCCCTGGTTCGTAGACTATTTCCACCTCGGCCGCTTCGGCGAGCGGTGGGTGATCGTCAACGCACTCTGGTACCCGAAGCCGCCTCCCGCGGCGCGCTAGGAGATCGCATTGCGGCAGGCGGCGGCCATGGCCAGCGGGCCCAGGGCCACCGCGGCGGCGGCGTAGGCGCCCAGCAGGGCGAAGCCGGGCTGCCACGCCAGGCCATTGGAGAAGGCGTCCAGGGCTCCACCGCCGAAGATCACCGGCGGCGTAAACAGCGGCAGGACGATCACTGCCGTGAGCAGGCCGCCACGGCGGGCGCCCAGGCTCAAGGCCGCCCCGATGCCGCCCACGAAGGCGAAGGCGACGCCGCCCAGCAGAGCGCACGCGAAGATCAGCGGGGCCATCGCGGGCGGAGCGCCGAGTGCGATGGCGGCTACCGGCGCGGCCAGGGCGAGCGGGGCGCCGGTGGCGAGCCACTGCCCCAGGCACTTCACGGCGCAGGTGAGCTCCAGGGGCGTCTGCGACAGCACCAGAAGGTCCAGCGCGCCATCCTCGTAGTCGCGCTCGAACAATCGCTCCAACGACAGGAGGGAGGCGAGCGCCAGCGTCACCCAAGCGAGCCCCGGCGCGACGGCGGCCAAGCGCCCCGGCTCCGGCCCGATCGCCAGGGGCAGAAGGGTGGCGACGCCCAGGTAGAAGCCAACGGCCACCAGCGGGCCGCCGCCCCGTCCCCAGGCCAGGGTCGTCTCGCGAGCGAGCAGGGTGACCGCCCGGCTCAAGCCAGGAGCTCCAGCCCGCGCGCCGGGATCGGCAACGGATCGTGCACGGCCGCCAGGATCAGCCCGCCGCCGTCCAGGTGGGCTTGCATGATCTCGCCGAACCGGGCGCGCCAGCGCGCGTCCAGCGGGCTGAGCGGTTCGTCCAGCAACCAGAGGGGGCGCGGAGCCGCGAGCAGGCGGGCGAGCGCCACCCGCCGCCGCTGCCCGGCCGACAGCCGGCGCACCTCGAGATCCAGGAGGGCGCCCAGGTCGAGAGCTTCCGCGGCGGGAGCCGGATCACGGCCGCCGCACCAGCGGGTCCAGAAGGCCAGCTCCTCGCGCGCCGTGCGGGCGGGCTTCAGTCCATCTTGATGGCCGACGAAGTGCAGGCCGGCGCCGCGGGCCTCTGCAGGCTCCAGCCCGCCGAAGGCCACCTCGCCGGCGTCGGCGCGGACGAGCCCGGCCACACACCGCAGCAGGCTTGTCTTCCCCACGCCGTTCGCCCCGGTCAGGGCGCAGGCTTCGCCGGCCGCCAGGCTGAGGTCGACGCCTTCGAAAAGCAGCCGCCCGCCCCTACGGACGGCGACACGTTGCAGCTCCAGTGTGCGAATCATTCGCACACGGCCTCCGCATGGACCTCGCTGGCGGTTCGGCCTATGAAGCGGCCGGCCGCCGTCGACGATGGGGACGTTCGCCGCGCGGGGACGGAACCTGTGAGTCCGCCTCTAAAGACGCGCGATCCTCTGGGGTGACTTGGGGCGGCCGGGAACAGAGAGAGGATCTCCCCTATGGCGTCGATAGACAGCCTGAAAACCCGCCGCGAACTCGTGGTGGGGGACAAGACCTACGCTTACTACAGCCTCCGCGCCGCGGAGGAAGCGGGACTTTCGGGCGTGTCGCGCCTGCCGATCTCGATGAAAGTGCTGCTGGAGAACCTGCTGCGCAACGAAGACGGTGACACCGTCAGCGCTCCGGACCTGAAGGCGATCGCCGCCTGGGTCGAGAACAAGGGCGCGGTCGAGCACGAGATCAGCTTCCGCCCGGCGCGCGTGCTGATGCAGGACTTCACCGGCGTGCCGGCGGTCGTGGACCTCGCCGCAATGCGCGACGCCATGACCCAGCTCGGCGCGAACCCCGAGAAGATCAACCCGCTGAACCCCGTCGACCTGGTGATCGACCACTCTGTGATGGTGGACTACTTCGGCACCGGGAAGGCCTTCGGCGCCAACGTAGAGCGTGAGTACGAGCGCAACATCGAGCGCTACCGCTTCCTTCGCTGGGGCTCGTCGGCGTTCAACAACTTCCGCGTGGTGCCGCCCGGCACCGGCATCTGCCACCAGGTGAACCTCGAGTACCTGGCCCAGACTGTCTGGACCAACGACGACGAGGGCATGACCGTCGCCTACCCCGACACCGTGGTCGGCACGGACAGCCACACCACTATGGTCAACGGCCTCGCCGTGCTCGGCTGGGGCGTGGGCGGCATCGAGGCGGAGGCGGCCATGCTCGGGCAGCCGATCCCGATGCTGATCCCGGAGGTCATCGGCTTCCGGCTGGACGGCGCCTTGCCGGAGGGGGCCACCGCCACCGACCTGGTGCTCACCGTCACCCAGATGCTCCGCAAGAAGGGCGTGGTCGGCAAGTTCGTCGAGTTCTACGGCCCCGGCCTCGCCAGCCTGACCCTGGAAGACCAGGCCACCATCGCCAACATGGCCCCGGAATACGGCGCTACCTGCGGCTTCTTCCCGGTGACGCAGGCCACTCTCAGCTACCTGACCGCAACTGGCCGCGATCCCGACCGCGTGGCCCTCGTCGAGGCCTACGCCAAGGAGCAGGGCATCTGGCGCGACCCGACGGATCCGGACCCGGTGTTCACCGACACGCTGGAACTGGACCTCGGCGCCGTGGCCCCGTCCCTGGCTGGCCCGAAGCGGCCGCAGGATCGGGTGCTGCTGACCGACGCCGCCGCCGAGTTCCGCGGCGCGCTGGCCGGCGACTTCGGCAAGCCGGACGCCTTGGCCGAACGGTTCAAGGTCGAGGGCGAGAACTTCGACCTCGGCAACGGCGACGTGGTGATCGCCGCGATCACCTCCTGCACCAACACCTCCAACCCCTCGGTCCTGATCGCCGCCGGCCTCGTGGCCAAGAAGGCGGTAGAGAAGGGCCTGCAGGTGAAGCCGTGGGTGAAGACCTCGCTGGCTCCGGGCTCGCAGGTGGTCACCGACTACCTGAAGGCCGCCGGCCTGACGAAGCACCTCGACGCGCTCGGCTTCAACCTCGTGGGCTACGGCTGCACGACCTGCATTGGCAACTCGGGCCCGCTGCCGGAGGCGATTTCGGACACGGTCAGCAAGAACGACCTGGTCGCCGTTTCGGTGCTGTCGGGCAACCGTAACTTCGAGGGCCGGGTGAACCCCGATGTGCGGGCCAACTACCTGGCCTCGCCGCCGCTGGTGGTCGCCTACGCCCTGGCCGGCTCCATGCTGGTCGACCTCGCCAACGAGCCGCTCGGCGAAGGCAAGGACGGCAAGCCGGTCTATCTGAAGGACATCTGGCCGACCTCGGCCGAGGTGGCCGCCCTGCAGCGCAAACACGTCACCAACAAGATGTTCGCGACCCGTTACGCGGACGTGTTCAAGGGCGACAAGAACTGGCAGGGCATCAAGGTGGCCGGCGGCCAGACTTACGCCTGGGACATGGGCTCCACCTACGTCCAGAACCCGCCCTACTTCCAGGACATGCAGATGGAGCCGTCGGCGGTGACCGACATCGTCGAGGCCCGCGTGCTGGGCGTGTTCGGCGACTCGATCACCACCGACCACATCTCGCCGGCGGGCTCGATCAAGGCCACCTCGCCGGCGGGCGTCTACCTACGTGAGCGCCAGGTGCCGACGTCGGAGTTCAACTCCTACGGCGCCCGCCGCGGCAACCACGAAGTGATGATGCGCGGCACCTTCGCCAACATCCGGATCCGCAACAAGATCACGCCGGAGATCGAAGGCGGCGTGACCAAGCATTTCCCGTCCGGCGACACCATGTCGATCTACGACGCGGCCATGCGCTACCAGTCGGAAGGCCGTCCGCTGGTGGTCTTTGCGGGCAAGGAATACGGCACCGGCTCCTCGCGCGACTGGGCGGCGAAGGGCACCAAGCTGCTGGGCGTGCGCGCCGTAGTGGCGGAAAGTTACGAGCGCATCCACCGTTCGAACCTGGTCGGCATGGGCGTGCTGCCGCTGCAGTTCACCCAGGAAGGCTGGCATAAGCTCGGCCTGACTGGCGAAGAGATCGTCACCATCCGCGGCCTGACCGACCTGGCGCCGCGAAAGCAACTGATCGTCGAGATGTACCGTCCCAGCGACGGCCGCATCGCGCGCTTCCCGGTCCGTTGCCGGATCGATACGCCCACCGAGCTTGAGTACTTCAAGCACGGCGGCGTCCTGAACTACGTCCTACGCAGCCTGGCGCGCCAAGCCTGACAGCCGACGACGAGGCACGACAGCTCGGGCTCCGGACGGAAACGTCCGGAGCCCGAATTGTATCGGGATCGACGCGGCGCCCAGGCTTCGCCGTTCCCCCATGCCCGCGAGGGAGGGCCAGCGGCCGCCAGCGCATCGCCCGCGCACCCCTCACTCTTTGTTGTAATTTACAGGCGGCGGGACACCGCTTAAGTCCGGCTTGATGCGGTCCGCTGCGGCGCTCAGCCTTTTACTGTGCCTCCTGCCCATCGGCGCGGCCGCCAAGCCGCCGGTGGTGGTGGAGCTGTTCACGGCCCAGGGCTGCGCCTCCTGTGGGGAAGCCAACCAGTACGTAGCCCGCATGGCCGAACGCCCGGGAGTCCTCGTGCTTACCTTCCCGGTGGACTATTGGGACTACCTGGGGTGGGAAGACACCTTCGCACGGCCCGAGTTCTCGGACCGCCAGAAGGCCTACGTCGCCAGGCTCAAGCTGCGCGAACCCTACACCCCTCAGGTGGTGATCGATGGGCGCGTCCAGGCCGCAGGACGCCAGAGCGCCCGGGTCGAGCAGCTGGTCCGGGAAGCGGCCAGGTCGCCCCGCAATCCTCCCGACATCCAGTTTATGAGCGAGCGCCGCGTCGACGTGGGGTCCGGGCGCCCGCCGCGCGGGGGAGCGGAGGTCTGGCTGGTGCGCTACGACCCCCGCGAACAGGGCGTGGCGGTGAAAAGCGGCGACAACCGCGGCCAGACGATCGTTCACCGCAATGTCGTCCGGCAGATCGAGCGCCTGGGCGCGTGGCGCGGGCGACCCACGGCCTATCGGATGCCGGCGTCAGACGAGCCCGGCTTGGCGACCGTGGTGATCGTTCAGGCTGCGAAGGGCGGCAGGGTCCTAGGCGCGGCCCAGCCGAAGGCCAGCTAGGCGCAACAGCCGAGCTTTGGGCAAAAGAAAACCCGTGCGGCTGGAGAGGTCCGCACGGGCTGCTCTTGGGGATCAGTGGTGTAGTGTGTCGGTTGAACGGGCCGCCGATCCAGGGGGGCTGGGGGGGCTGTTCAGGATCCGAGACCGCCGTCTCCGTCCAACCGACACATGCAATAAACACACGGCATCTGTTCGCGCGGGGACCGAAATAAGGTGATTTCTGGGCGGCGGTCGCGGTTGTCGCTCGCCGATGGAACCCATCTTCCGCCGCCCGCGCTCGCATACCTGGAAAGATTCAGGCTAGGCTCCCTATCAATGGCTTTCGATCCGCCTCAAGCGGCGCCCCGCCCGGGGCGGATTTTCTTCGAGCGGCGCGAACTGGAGCGCCTGCTCAGGCTCTACGGCCGCATGGTCGCCGCCGGCGAATGGCGGGACTACGCTATGGACGGGCTGAGCGACGCGGCCGTTTTCTCCGTCTACCGGCGCGCCAGCGAACAACCCCTGTATCGCATTGAAAAGCGCCCGGCCCTCGCGCGCCGGCAGGGCGCCTGGGCGGTGATTGGCGAGGGCGGGATGATCCTGCGCCGAGGCCATGACCTGGAGCAGGTGCTCCGCTTTTTCGACAAGGGCCGCTTCAAGGTCGTGGATTAAGAGAGCACATCCGCGTCATGGCCGGCCAGGAGCCGACCAGCCGGGCTGAGCGGACGCGCAAAGAAAAACCCCGGCGGTCGCCCGCCGGGGTTCGAACCTTCGGTCCTGCCTCCGCCCTTAGCGGCGGTCGCCGAACAGGCGAAGCAGGAACATGAACAGGTTGATGAAGTCGAGGTAGAGGCTCAGCGCGCCATAGTTGGTGGCCACGCCCATGGCAGTCTGGTCGCCGCCCAGCTCGTAGTAGGTCATCTTCAGGCGCTGGGTGTCGTAGGCGATGAGGCCCGCGAAGATGAACACGCCCAGGACGCTGATGATGAAGTTCATCATCGAGTTCTGCAGGAAGATGTTCACGATCGAGGCGATCATCAGGCCGATCAACCCGACGATCAGGAAGCTGCCGAAGCCGGTCAGGTCCTTCTTCGTCGTGTAGCCGAACAGGCTCAGGCCGCCGAACGCCGTGGCCGTGATCAGGAACGTCGAGGCGATCGACGCGCCCGTGTAGAGCAGGGTGATCGCGCCGAAGCTCGCGCCCATCAGGGCCACGATGGTCCAGTAGTAGATGCCCGAGCTGCGCGGGGTGGCGTTCTTCATGCCGAAGGCGCCGAACAGGATCACCGCCAGCGGACCGAAGGCCACCACGTAGCCCATGAGGGTGTAGCCGGTCAGCACCTCGACGCCGTCGGCGCGGACAGCGGTCCGGTACAGCAGCTGCTGCACGAACTCGACCTGGCCGGTGACGAAGGCGAGGGCCGCGGAGACCACGAGCCCCAGCGCCACCTTGTTGTAGACGCCGAGCATGAAGCTGCGAAGACCCGCGTCCACCGACATGTCGGCGCGATCCGCGGGGATCGTGCGCGCGTAGCCGCGGTTGAAGTCGCTCATCTGAGGCAAAGCCCTTGTTTAGTTCGTCCGATATTGGACGCAGCCCGGAATATCGGGGCCACGCTCGTCCTAAGCAAGGCCTTGAAGTGTGAAGGGTTCCTAAAAATCCAGCAGCAACTCTGCACCTCGCAGATGCAGCATGACCTGGTCGCCGCAGGGGGTTGGCGCGGCGCAGCGACTTCCTAAATGGCCGATATCATGACGAATTCAGCTGTTTCCCGTCGCGACGTGCTTGCCGCGGCCGCCGGCCTTGCGGTCGCCGCGGGCGTCGAGTCCGAAGCTCAGGCCGTGGCCGTGCGCCGTGTCGCCTTGCTGGGCGACTCCATCACCGCCGGCTACGGCCTGCCCTCCAGCCAGGCCCTGCCGTCAAAGCTGCAATCCGAGCTCGCCCGGATCGGGACGCCGGCTCGCGTCGTGCCGGCCGGCGTCAACGGCGACACCACGGCCGGCGGGGCGGCCCGGGTCGATCGGGCGGTGCCTGCCGGCGTGGAGGTCTGCGTCGTGGCGCTGGGCGGCAACGATCTGCTGCTGGGGGCCGATCCCAGGGCCATGAGGGCCAACCTCGACCGCATCGTGCGCCGGCTGAAGCAGCGCAACGTCAAGGTCGTCCTGGCAGGGCTGCGCGTGCCCGACCTGCTCGGCGGGACCTATGCCCAGGACTTCAACCAAGCCTTCGCCAGCGTTGCGCGGACGCACAATGTGCTCTTCCTGCCCGACCTGCTGGAGGGCGTAGCGCTCAACCCAAGCCTCAACCAGCGCGACGGCATCCATCCGAACGCGGCTGGCGTCTCCGTCATCGCGCGGCGGCTCGCCCCCGTCGTAGCGCGGGGCCTGCAGGCGGGCTAATCAGGGTCCATGATCCGCCTCTTCGCCGCCTTGGCCATCCCCGATGACATCGGCCGGGCGCTCCAGGTCCGCCAGAAGGACGTCGAGGGCGCCCGCTGGCGATCCCTCGAGGCGCTGCACATCACCCTGCGGTTCTTCGGCGACCTGCGCGAGGACGTGGCGCGCGATCTGGACACGGAGCTCTCCACCATCGGCGGCCGCCCGTTCGAGATCGGGCTGGAAGGCGCGGGGTCTTTCGGGGACGGCCCCGACATTCACGCGATCTGGGCCGGTGTGCGCGAGAGCGCCGAACTGCGCCAGCTGGCCAAGGCCTGTGAGAGCGCAGCCCGTCGCGCGGGCCTGAAGGCCGAGACGCGGCACTATCGCCCGCACGTAACCCTTGCCTATCTGCGCCGCGCCGCCCCCGCCGAAGTGGCCGCGTGGATCCAGGCCAACAATCTGCTGAAGAGTCCCGGCATCTGGGTCGATCGCTTCGGCCTCTACTCGAGCCGGCAGACCAAGGAAGGCTCGGTCTATCGCCTGGAGGCCGAGTACCCGCTAGGCTGACTGATCACGGCGGGGCTGCGTGATCCTTCAGGATTCCCAGGGGCACGATCGCCAGGGTCTCCTCGTGGGTCGCCTGCAGCACCACCTGCGGCGCGGCGCCGGCGTCCAGCGCCTCCTTCCAGCGTGGCGCGCAGAGGCACCAGCGATCGCCCGGCTTCAGACCCGGGAACATGGCGTCGGGCATGGGCGTGGAGAGGTCGTTCCCCACCGACCGGGAGTAGGCCAGGAACTCCGCGGTCATCACCGCGCAGACCGTATGCATGCCAAAGTCGTTGTGATCCGTCTCGCAGCAGCCGTTGCGGAAGAAGCCGGTCACCGGGCGGCTGGAGCAGGGCTGCAGCTCGCCGCCCAGAACGTTCTTCGCATGCGGGTCGTACCGTGTGGTCATGACGCCATCCTAGCCGCTAAGACGGGGGTCCCGCCAAGCGCCAAGGAGCTCGTCCCCGTCATGGTCCGCCCCCGCCGCAGCGCCCTCTACCTGCCTGCCTCGAACGCGCGGGCTCTGGAGAAGGCCCGCACGCTGGCGGCCGACGTGGTGATCCTGGACCTGGAGGACTCCGTCGCGCCGGACGGAAAGGACGAGGCTCGGGGCCTGGCCGTGGACGCGGTGCGCGCCGGCGGCTTCGGGCCGCGGGAGGTGGTGTTGCGGGTCAACGGCCTGGACACTCCTTGGGGCGCGGCCGACCTGGAGGCGGCCGCCAAGGCCGGCGCCGACGCGGTGCTGGTCCCCAAGATCGCCGGCCCTGATGACCTGCCGCGCTATGCGCGGGCGTTGAGCGGCGAGACTCGCCTGTGGGCGATGATCGAGACCTGTCAGGCCATGTTCCGGCTCGACGCCATCGGCGCCGCCAGCAGTGCGGCGCATTGCGACGTGTGGGTGATCGGCGGCAACGACCTGGTGAAGGAGATGCGCTGCCGGCCCGGGCCGGATCGCGCGCCCCTGCAGCCAGCGCTGGCCCTGAGCGTCATGGCGGCCCGGGCGCACGGGCTCGCTATCCTCGACGGCGTCTACAACGACATCCCCGATTTGGACGGACTTGCGCGCGAGTGCCGGCAGGGCGCCGACTTCGGCTTCGATGGGAAGACCCTCATCCACCCGAGCCACCTGGGGGCCGCCAATGCGGCCTTCACGCCTGACGCGGGCGAAGTCGCGTGGGCTCGGACTGTCGCCGCGGCCTTCGATCTGCCCGAAAATGTCGGCAAGGGCGTTCTGAAGGTGGAAGGCAGGATGGTGGAGCGGTTGCACCTTGCCCAGGCCCATCGCCTGATCGGGCTGGCCGACGCCATCACCGCCCACGAGGTGCGTTAGGAGAAGATGCGACTTCCATTCCCCGCCGCCCTGCTCGCCGCGCTCGCCATGCCGGCCGCCGCCCAGCCGGCGGACCCGATCGGCGCGTTGCTCGAGCGGCCGGCGCAGTCCCAGCCCGACCCGGAGGAGCCGGACACCGCCGCCGAGCCTCCTGCGCCGCCGGAGCCGGAGCCGCAGATCGCGCTGCCGGCCGCGCCGCAGCCCTATGCTGTGCGACGGCCGCAGCTCACCTCACCCGTCTTCCTGGACGAGACCGGCAAGACGCCTGACGCACCGCCCACTGTGCGCGACCTCGCCTACGAGTCCCGCCTGCGCGCCTCGTTCGCCTCGGCCCAGGGGTTTCAGGGTCCGCTGGACGGCGCCTGGACCCTCTCCACGTCCGATGGGGCGGGGCTCTACAGCCTTAAGCTCGTCGACCGGGGAACCGGGGTGGTCGAGGGCGCCTGGCGCGACCTGCGCCGACCTGGCGCCATCAGCGCCTCGGGGTTCGTAGACGAGATCCGGCAGGAGGGCGGGCGGCTGACCCTGCGCTTCGCCGGCGCGAGCGGAACCTTCACCGGCGGCTATGGCTCCGCCTGGCAGGGGCAACTCGAAGAGGGGGGCCGTCGCGTGCAGGTCAGCCTGCGCAAGGCTCCGCCGCAGCCCTAGAGGCCGAGGCTCCGCCGCGCCGTCCGGAGCGCAAGCGCGAGCGCCGCCGGCTCGTACTCCCCCGCCACGCCCACACCCCACACCGGACCTGGCCACGCGGGATCGTCAGCCCGGCGGCCGACGACGTGCACGTGCAGCTGGGGGGTCACGTTGCCGAGCTGGCCCACGTTGAGCTTGGCTATGGGGCGGCCCAGAGCGTTCGCGATCGCCCGCACGGCGGCCCCCGCCCTGACGATCTCCTCCATCAGCACGTCGCGCTCGCCGTGCGCCAGATCCTCCAACTCGCGGGCGGCGGCCACCTTGGGGATCAGCACGATCCAGGGATAGCGGGCGTCGCGCTGCAGGCGCACATGGCTCAACGCCATCTCGCCGAGGGCTTCGGAGGTGGCGACGAAGGCGGGATCGAGGTCGGCCATGGGAGCCTTTGGCGTCTGCGGCATTGCAGCACGCCCGTCAATTGGCTACGCACCCGCCGACCACGGCCGGCAGCCGTCCCGACGCTTACTTCTGGAGATTGACCATGGCGAAGTCCCCCATCCGCGTGGCGGTGACCGGCGCGGCCGGCAATATTGGCTACGCCCTGCTCTTCCGGATCGCGTCGGGGGAGATGCTGGGCAAGGACCAGCCGGTGATCCTGCAGCTGCTGGAAATTCCCGCCGAGGGCCCGCAGAAGGCGCTGAAGGGCGTCGCCATGGAACTCGAGGACTGCGCCTTCCCGCTGCTGCAGGACATGGTGCTGACCGACGATCCGAGGGTCGCGTTCCGGGACGCCAACTGGAGCCTGCTGGTGGGCTCGAAGCCGCGCGGTCCGGGCATGGAGCGCGCAGACCTCCTCAAGGACAACGGCAAGATCTTCATCGCGCAGGGCCAGGCGATCGACGAGGTGGCCGCTGACGATGCGCGCATCGCCGTGGTGGGCAACCCCTGCAACACCAACTGCATGATCGCCGCCTCGCAGGCCAAGCGCCTCACGCCGGACCGGTTCACCGCCATGGTGCGCCTGGACGAGAACCGCGGCCGTGCGCAGCTCGCCAAGCGGGCCGGCGTGTCGATCAACGACGTCTCCGACCTGTTCATCTATGGCAATCACAGCCCGACCATGTTCGCCGACTTCACCCACGCGAAGATCGGCGGCAAGGCGGCGGCCGAAGTGATCGGCGACGAGGCCTGGCTGAAGAACGAGTACCTGCCCACGGTCGGCAAGCGCGGCGCCGCGATCATCGAGGCCCGCGGCCAGAGCTCGGCGGCGTCGGCGGCGAACGCGCTGATCGACCACGTCCGGGACCTGGTCACGCCGGGCAAGATCCACTCCGTGGCCGTGAACTCGGAAGGGCGCTACGGCTTCGCCGACGGCGTGTGGGCCGGCATGCCGGTGAGAACCACCGCGCCGGGCACGTATGAAGTCGTCACCAGCTACGAGATGGACGACTTCGCCAAGTCTAAGATCGCCATCACCAACGACGAGCTGGTGGGCGAGCGGGACACCGTGAAGGACATGCTGGGCTAAGCCTCGACCACTCGGCTCGGTTCGGATGAAGGGGGCTCCCGGCTACGCCGTGGGGCCCCTTTTCCGTGCCTAGTACTGGCCGTCGTCCGCCAAGCTGTTGAGTTCGCGGATGCGCTGCTCGTAGACGCTGGCGACCGCCTGAGGCGAGCGGCGCGCGGCGTGCTCGCGGATCTGCAGCCAGTCGTCTTGCTCGGCGCGCAGCTCGCGAGCGGGGATCCCCGAGGCCACGGCTCGGTTGTAGGCTCGGTTCAGCCGGCGATCGGCGGCGGCGAGCTCGGGATCCGCGCAGACCATCTCCTCGGACGTCGACCGGGCGTAACGGCAGTTGAAGCTGGGCCGCACCGCTTCGCGCCGGGGCGCGACGAACGGCGGCGGCTCGGCGACGCGGGCGGTGACGGGCGCCGCGGCTTCCGGGGCCGAGCGGGGGACGACCACGCGCGGCGGAGCCTGGGCGAACTCGGGAACCCGGCGAGTGGGCGCCGGCTCGGCGCGGGTGGGCGCCGTACGAGCGGGGCTCCTCACGACGTCGGGCGTGGCCGCTGCCATCTCCGGCGGCAGCACTTCCAGCGGGCCATCTGCGCGCGGGATCGGCTCGGGCGCGGGCCGCGCCACTTCCACTGGGACGGAGGCAGGGACCGAGGCGGTCTCGACGGGCTGCGCTGTCACCGGCTGCATCGGGCCGCGCTCCCGGCCATCCTCGCCGAACTGCGGGCGGGCCCAGATACCGAACACCAGTCCCAGCGCGACCGCGCCAGCGACGCCGCCGATCAGCAGCTTGCGATTGCGGCCGCCGCCGGACGGCGCGACGTGGTCCTGGCCGTGAGCGTGCGGCGGTGGCGGAGGCGCGGCGCCTCCGGCCGAGTGGCCGGCGAAGCCGTTGTAGGTGCTCCCCGCCCAAGATTCCCCGATCGGGTCCTTCGGCATGGCGTGTCGGTCTCCAGCGCGTCCCTCGCCGGCACCTAACCCGCTGAAGGCCTCACCGTTGCAACGGTGAAGCCGCGATGGGCTCAGTACGAGCGCCCGCTCTCGCGGCTCATGTCGTTGAGCTCGGCGATGCGCGCCTCGTAGACGTCGCGCACGGCCCACGGGGCATCGCGCGCCGCCTGCGCCCGGGCGGCGAGCCAGCGCTGCTGCTGGCGGGCAAGTTGCGCCGTCGAGACGCCAGCCGCCTCGGCCTTGCGATAGGCGCGGTCGAGCTGGCGGTCCGCCGCGCTGAGCGAGGCGTCGGCGCAGACCAGGGCTGCGCCGGGGTCGGCCGACGCGCAGCGGTTCGACGCCTTGCGGATCGGGTTGTCGCGAGTGGGCTTCGGCAGCTTCGCGGCCTTGGGCCTGGCCGCAGGCTTCTCGAGCTTCGGCGGGCTCTTCAGCGCGACCATCTGGGTCTTGGGCTTCACCACCTTGCCCTTTGCGAGACGAGCCTTCTCCACCTTGGCGAGGCGAACCTTCTCCAGCCGCACCTTTTCCAGCCTGGCGGTCTCGGCGCGGGCCTTCCGGGCTTCTGCGATCTGGTGCTTCTTGTCCCGGGTCGTCTGCTTCACGGCCTTGGGGGTCACCTTAGCCAGGGCCTTCGCGAGACGGGGCTTCTTCGGCGCGGACGCGGGCTCCGCCTTGGCCTTGCCCTTGACCTTGGCGACCACGGGCTCGGCCTTGGCGAGCCGGCCCTTCGCCGGCCTGTCCTTGGCCTTGGACGACTTCGCGGGCTCGGCCTTGGCGATCCTGGGCTCCGCGGGCTTCTTCGACGCCGCCATGTGCTTCGCCCGCTTCGGCTCAGGACTGACCTTCACTTCGGGAGGCCTGGCCTTGGGAGCCGCTTTCGGCGCGGGCGCTACGGCAAGTTCCGGCAGGGGCTCCACGGCCTGCACGCGGACCAGCCCCACGGGCGGGCGCATGGGGGCGAGCGGCGTCGGCTCGGATGGCGGAAGAGCGATCTGCGGCGGGGGACCCACGACCGCCGGTAGGACCTCGATGGGCGCCCCGATCGGCGCCGGCTTTTCGTCGAGCACGATCTCCAGCACGCGAGACGGCTTCGCCACCGCCGCAACCTTGCTCGGCGCGGCCACGGCTACGACGCGGCGCTCGCTCTCGGCCGGGCGCGCCCAGAGGCCCGCCCCGACGCCCAGCGCGCAAGCGCCGACCACGCCAGCCAGCAGCATGCGCCGGCTCATGCCGCCGCCGGACGCGACGAGCTGCGTGCCCGCGTTCTGATCGTGCGCCATCTTGTCTTGCGCCATCGGGGGGACAATCCTTATCGGGTCGGTCCCCTCGAAAGACGAGGCGTATGGCTGCCCCGCCGCGCCCACGGCCAGGTTGAAGCCCCACCTCGACTGCTCTCCCACCGCCACAATGAGGCCAAAGACGTGACTTCGCCAACACCCAGGCTTGAGACAGATCGCCTCATTCTGCGTCCGCCGGAGCCGGGCGATCTGGAGCCCTGGACGGCGTTCCTCGCCGACGGTGAGGCGCAGCGCTTCCTGGGCGGTGCCCAGCCGCGGCCCCTGGCGTGGCGGCAGATCTGCGTCATGACCGGCGCCTGGACGATGCGGGGCTTTTCCATGTTCTCGGTGATCGAGAAGGCGAGCGGCCGGTGGGTCGGGCGACTCGGGCCGTGGCAGCCCGAGGGCTGGCCCGGCACAGAGGTCGGCTGGGGGCTCGTGCGGGACGCGTGGGGCAAGGGTTATGCGAGCGAGGGCGCGGCGGCGGCGATCGACTGGGCCTTCGAAACTTTCGGCTGGACCGAGGTCATCCACACCATAGAGGCGGCCAATGTGAATTCGACCAAGGTGGCGCAACGCCTCGGCTCCACAATCCTGCGCCAGGCCGTGCTGCCCGCGCCGCTGAACCTGCCGGTGGACGTGTGGGGGCAGAGCCGGGCGCAGTGGCAGGCCCGGCGTGGCGGCTAGATCCAGCCCTTCTCGCGCAGCTGGCCAGCGTAGGTGCGGCTGACCGGAACCTCGGCGCCGTCCTTGAGCTTCAGGGTCGCCCGCCCGTCACCCCGGCGGGCGTCGGCAATGGCGTCGCGCGCGATCCACCAGGAGCGGTGCACCTGCATCCCCTCGATGCCCTCGAGCTCGGCCACCGCGTCGGCCAGCCGCATCAGGATCAGGTCCTGCCCCTTGGAAGTGTGGAGCCGCAGGTAGTGGTCTTCAGCTTCCACCGCCCAGACCTCCGCCCCACGCAGCTTCAGCGGCAATCGGTCCAGGAACTTCGGCGGCCGCGGGACCGCGGGTCCGGCGCGGCGGCTCTCCAAGAGGACATTGAGCGCGACCATCAGCGCGGAGACCACGAGGACGGGCAGAAACAGCAGCGGCAAATCCTCCCCCTCCATCCGGGACCGCAACAGCAGCCGCGAAGCGGTGAACACCACCAGGGTGAAGGGCACGGCGATCACCAGGGCGGCCAGGGCGGCGTTGGGCCAGAGGCCACGGCGCTGGCGCGAGCCCTCGCTGAAGAAGAAGCGCGCCACGACCCCGCCCCAGAGGGCGCCCAGCACCATCAGCGTCATCCAGTAGGCAAGCCGGACCGGAAAGCTCGCGTGGCCTGTGTCGAAGGCTTCGGACAGCGTCAGGAACACGCCGGCGACGAGCGCGATGCTGAAGCTCCGCAACCAGCCACGCACGTCGCCGAAGGGCGTGAAGCGCCTGACGAGCCGGCTCACGACGCCGCTCGCGAAGCGTGAACGGCGGCGCCCGGCGATCTGCGAACGGCCGGCGTCATTCCGCGTAACCCAGCTCGCACATAGACCCGGCAGCCCCCACTGATCGGCCCAACGAAGCGGGAGCATGGCCCGCCCGGCCCGTCGGGAGATAGAGCATGTCGTACTTTTCGCAAACGCAGGTGAAGCGCCGCATCGGGATCGGCCCGCGGATGCTGGTCAGCACCACCCTCACCCTCACGGTTGTGGGCCTGGCGCTCGGGCCGGCGGCAGGTTCGATCGCCGGGATCGCCGCGCGCGCCCAATTTCACGGTCCGGATCTGGCGCTGTGGGCCGGGCTGTCGACCGTAGTCAAGGTTCATCTGCTGGCTGCGCTCGCCGCTCTCGCGCTGGGCGCGGTGCTGATGACGCGCCGGAAAGGGCGACTGTTTCATCGGCTCGCCGGCTGGAGCTGGGTTGCCCTGGTCTCCGTCACCGCCGGCTCCAGCCTGTTCATCACCAGCCTTAACCACGGTAAGTGGTCGCTGCTGCACCTGTTCAGCGGTTGGACGCTGATCGTCCTGCCGCTGGCCGTGATCGCCGCCCGCCGCCATGACGTGGCCCGCCACCGGCGGTCGATGATGGGGCTCTTCTACGGCGGCTTCGCCATCAACCTGATCTTCGCCATGCTCCCGGGCCGGACGCTGTGGGCGATGTTCTTCGGTTGAGGCCGCAGGAGTTCGATAGGGCGGATCTATGGCTCCACCATCAGCCCGTCGATAGTAGGGTAGTCTTGGGGCCGCCAGGGCGCTCACCCTGCGGAAAGAGGCGGGTTTTGACACCCTCACGCGGTTGTCATCACGGAGGGGGGCGCCTATAACCGCGCCCACTCGCCGCCCCGGGCGAGGCGATTTCAGCGCCACGGCCTCATGAACATCCACGAACACCAAGCCAAAGCCGTCCTCGCAGAGTTCGGCGTCGCGGTTCCGCGCGGCTATCCGGCCTTTACCGTCGAAGAGGCGGTGCAGGCGGCCGAAAAGCTCGGCGGACCCGTCTTCGTGGTGAAGTCCCAGATCCACGCCGGCGGGCGTGGCAAGGGCCGCTTCGAAGGTCTTGGGCCGGATGCGAAGGGCGGTGTTCGCGTGGTGAAGTCGGCGGACGACGTCCGCACGAACGCCGAGGAAATGCTGGGCCGGGTTCTGGTGACCCACCAGACCGGGCCGAAGGGCAAGCAGGTGAACCGCCTCTACATCGAGGAAGGCGCCGCGATCGCCAAGGAATTCTACCTGTCTTTGTTGGTTGACCGGGAGACGAGCCGCGTCTCGGTCGTCGCCTCCACGGAAGGCGGCATGGACATCGAGGAGGTGGCGCACGCCACGCCCGAGAAGATCGTCACCTTCTCCATCGACCCCGTGACCGGCGTCTGGAGCCACCACGGCCGCGCCCTGGCCGGCGCGCTCGGACTGAAGGGCGATCTGGCCAAGCAGGCCGCCAAGCTGCTCGAGCAGCTCTATGCCGCCTTCGTCGCCAAGGACATGGCGATGCTGGAGGTCAACCCGCTGATCGTCACGGCCGACGACCAGCTGCGCGTTCTCGACGCGAAGATCAGCTTCGATTCCAACGCCCTCTTCCGCCACAAGGACATCGTCGCTCTTCGCGACGAGACCGAGGAAGACCCGAAGGAGATTGAGGCCTCGAAGTTCGACCTCAGCTACATCGCCCTCGACGGCGAGATCGGCTGCATGGTCAACGGGGCCGGCCTCGCCATGGCCACCATGGACATCATCAAGCTCTACGGCGCCGAGCCGGCGAACTTCCTCGACGTGGGCGGCGGCGCCGACGAGGCGAAGGTGACCGCAGCGTTCAAGATCATCATCGCCGATCCGAACGTGAAGGGCATCCTGGTCAACATCTTCGGCGGCATCGCCCGCTGCGATATCCTGGCCAACGGCGTCATCGCCGCGGTGAAGCAGGTGGGCCTGAAGGTGCCGCTCGTCGTGCGGCTGGAAGGCACCAACGCCGAGCTCGGCAAGAAGATCATCAACGAGAGCGGCCTGGACGTAATCGCGGCCAACGACCTCTCGGACGGCGCGGAAAAGATCGTCAAGGCCGTGCGGGGCGCTCAGTAATCATGTCGATCCTGATCAACAAAGACACCCGGGTCATCTGCCAGGGCATCACCGGCGCCCAGGGCACCTTCCACTCGGAACAGGCCGTCGCCTACGGGACGAAGATGGTCGGCGGCGTCACGCCGGGCAAAGGCGGGACCACCCATATCGGCCTGCCGGTGTTCGACACCGTGGCCCAGGCCAAGGCCGAGACCGGCGCCGACGCGAGCGTGATCTACGTCCCGCCGCCGTTCGCCGCGGACTCCATCCTGGAGGCCATCGACGCCGAGATCCCGCTGATCATCTGCATCACCGAGGGCATTCCCGTGACCGACATGGTCAAGGTGAAGCGCGCCCTCGCCGGCTCCAAGTCGCGCCTGATCGGCCCCAACTGCCCGGGCGTCCTGACGCCCGAGCAGTGCAAGATCGGCATCATGCCGGGCAATATCTTCAAGAAGGGCTCGGTGGGTGTTGTGTCGCGCTCCGGCACCCTTACCTACGAAGCCGTGTTCCAGACGTCTCAGGTGGGCCTCGGCCAGACGACCGCTGTCGGTATCGGCGGCGATCCGGTCAAGGGCACCGAGTTCATCGACGTGCTGCAGATGTTCCTCGACGACCCGGAGACGGAGTCGATCATCATGATCGGCGAAATCGGCGGCTCGGCGGAGGAAGACGCGGCTGAGTTCATCAAGAATTCAGCAATCAAGAAGCCTATGGTCGGCTTTATTGCGGGTCGTACGGCGCCTCCGGGCCGCCGCATGGGCCACGCGGGCGCGATCATTTCCGGCGGCAAGGGCGGAGCCGAGGACAAGATCGCCGCGATGGAAGCTGCGGGTATCCGCGTCTCCCCGTCGCCGGCGAAACTCGGTGAGACCCTTGTCGAGGTGCTGAAAGGCGCCTGAGGCACATAGTTTTTCAGCGTATGGGCGGTCCGCGCTCGGCTCCTTGATCAGAAGCTCCGCGGCCCGCCCGGGAAGCGGACGAAATGGCTGACGACGCAGGTCTGATCAACGAGGTGCTCGCCGAGACCTCTTTCCTCTACGGTGGCAATGCGGCCTTCGTGGAAGACCTCTACGCGAGATGGGCCACCGACCCGAACTCGGTAGAGCCGTCGTGGCAGGCGTTCTTCGCCTCGCTGCACGACCGCGCCGACGAGGTGAAGCGGGCCAGCCAGAAACCCGCCTGGACGAAGCCGTCCGCACCCCAGCCGCGGCCCGACTGGCTGTCGGCCATCGACGGCATGTGGCCCGCCGTGGAAGCCAAGCTCGGCGCCAAGGTTGCGGAGCGCAAGCCGGCCGCCACCCAGGACGAGGTCCGCGCCGCCACCCTCGACAGCCTGCGCGCCATCATGATGATCCGGGCCTACCGGATGCGCGGGCACCTGAAGGCCAACCTCGATCCGCTCGGAATTGCCACCACGCCCGGCGACGCCTCCGAGCTGGATCCCGCGACCTACGGCTTCTCGGAAGCCGACTTCGACCGCCCGATCTTCCTCGACTTCGTGCTCGGCCTCGAGACGGCCAGCCTGCGCGAGATCCTCGCGATCCTGCGCCGCACCTACTGCGGCAACGTCGGCGTGCAGTACATGCACATCTCCGATCCCAAGGAGAAGGCCTGGCTGCAGGAGCGCATCGAGGGCCGTGACAAGGAGATCGCCTTCACCAAGGAAGGCAAGGTCGCGATCCTGAAGAAGCTGGTCGAGGCCCAGGGCTTTGAACAGTTCCTGCACCGCCGCTTCCCCGGCACCAAGCGCTTCGGGCTCGACGGCGGCGAGAGCATGGTCCCGGCGCTCGAGCAGATCATCAAGCGCGGCGGCGCCATGGGCGTGAAGGACATCGTGGTCGGCATGCCGCACCGCGGCCGCCTGAACGTGCTCGCCGCCGTGATGGGCAAGCCCTACCACGTGATCTTTCACGAGTTCCAAGGCGGCTCCTCGGTGCCGTCGGACGTGGAAGGCTCCGGCGACGTTAAGTATCACCTGGGCGCCTCGTCGGACCGCGAGTTCGACGGCAACTCGGTGCACCTGTCGCTGACGGCGAACCCGTCGCACCTGGAGATCGTCAACCCCGTGGTGGTCGGCAAGGTCCGCGCCAAGCAGGCCTTCACCCTGCGCGAGCAGCCCACCGCCGGCCGCGGGCACGTCCTGCCGCTGCTGCTGCACGGCGACGCGGCGTTTGCGGGCCAGGGCGTGGTGGCCGAGTGCTTCGCGCTTTCGGGCCTGAAGGGCTACGGCGTCGGCGGCACCATGCACTTCGTGGTGAACAACCAGATCGGCTTCACCACCAGCCCCAAGAACTCCCGCTCCTCGCCCTACCCGTCCGACGTGGCGCTGATGGTCGAGGCGCCGATCTTCCACGTGAACGGGGACGACCCCGAGGCCGTGGTGTTCGCGGCCAAGGTGGCCACCGAGTACCGGCAGCTGTTCGGCAAGGACGTGGTCATCGACATGTTCTGCTACCGCCGGTTCGGCCACAACGAGGGCGACGATCCGACGATGACGCAGCCCTTGATGTACGCGAAGATCAAGGACCACCCGTCGGTGCGCGACCTCTACGCCCGCCGGCTGGTGGCCGAAGGCGTGGTCGGCCAGGGCGAGATCGACGGCTGGGTCGCCGAGTTCAACGACTTCCTCGACAAGGAATTCGACAGCGGCAAGGGCTACAAGCCGAACAAGGCCGACTGGCTGGACGGCAAGTGGTCGGGCCTGAAGCTGCCGACCGCCGACGAGAAGCGCGTCACAGGCGTGGCCAAACAGAAGCTGCTGGACCTCGGCCGCAAGATCACCAGCGTTCCCGAGCGGATCAGCATCCACAAGACGGTCGACCGGGTCGTACAGGGCCGGCGCGACGCCATCGAGAAGGGCGAGGGCCTCGACTGGGCCACGGCGGAGCACCTGGCCTTCGCCACCTTGCTCGACCAGGGCTATCCGGTCCGCCTGTCCGGACAGGACAGCGTCCGCGGCACCTTCACCCAGCGCCACTCCGGCCTGATCGACCAGAAGTCGGAAGAGATCTACTTCCCGCTCCGCAACCTCGGCCCGGGGCAGGCCCACTTCGAGGTCCTGGACAGCGCTCTGTCGGAAGAGGCGGTGCTGGGGTTTGAGTACGGGTTCTCGCTGACCGACCCGAACACGCTGACCATGTGGGAAGCCCAGTTCGGCGACTTCGTGAACGGCGCCCAGGTGGTGATCGACCAGTTCATCGTCTCCGGCGAGCGCAAGTGGCTGCGGATGAGCGGCCTCGTGATGCTGCTGCCGCACGGCTACGAGGGTCAGGGTCCGGAGCACTCCTCCGCCCGTCTCGAGCGGTTCCTCCAGCTCTGCGCCGAGGACAATATCCAGGTCGTCTACCCGTCCACCCCGGCCAACTACTTCCACATGCTGCGCCGGCAGGTGCTGCGGGAGTACCGCAAGCCGCTGATCGTCATGACGCCCAAGAGCCTGCTGCGCCACAAGCGCTGCGTCTCGACGGTCGCGGACCTGGCGGAAGGCACGACCTTCCACCGCGTCCTGCAGGACGGGGCCGAAGCCGGCTGCGACGTGGGCGGCGTCACGCTGAAGAGCGATGCCGAGATCAACCGGGTCATCCTCTGCTCCGGCAAGGTCTACTACGACCTGATCGAGCAGCGGGCGAAGACCGGCCGCGACGATGTCTACATCCTGCGCCTGGAGCAGTTCTATCCCTGGCCGCTGAAGTCGCTGTCGAACGAGCTGAAACGGTTCAAGAACGCCGAACTGATTTGGGTTCAGGAAGAACCCAAGAACATGGGCGGCTGGCAGTTCGTCGACCCGTGGCTGGAGCTGACGTTGGATCGCCTGAACCTGAAGTCGAAGCGCGCCCGCTACGTCGGCCGCCCGGCTTCGGCGTCGACCGCGGCCGGCCTGATGACCCGCCACCTCAAGGAGCTCGAAGCCTTCCTCACGGAAGCCTTCGCCTAAGGGACCCCCCTCGTCCCCCCACTCTGTTTGTGTTGAAGACCGAAGGAGCGCACCGGCAATGGCCGACATCATGACCCCCGCCCTGGGCGAGTCCGTCACCGAAGCCACGGTGGCGCGCTGGACCAAGAAGGCCGGCGAGGCGGTGCGCAAGGACGAGATCCTCGTCGAACTCGAGACCGACAAGGTCAGCCTCGAGGTCGCCGCTCCCTCGGACGGCGTGCTGGAATCCATCGCGTTTGACGAAGGCGCGACGGTGGAGCCCGGCGCGATCCTGGGCCGGATCTCGGCAGGCGGCGCGGCCGCGGCCTCGACCGGCGGCCAGAAGTCGGTGACGCCCACCGCTGCGCCCAGCTCGAGCCCGCCGCCGGTCCCGGCCGGCGAGCTGCAGCCGGAAACCACGCCCGGCAAGGCCCCGCCGACCTCCTCGCCGGTGCCGGACATGGCGCCCAGCGCCAAGGCCAAGTCCGAAGCCGTCCTGGCGCCGTCGGCCCAGCGGATCGCCACCGAGAACAACCTCGAGCCATCCGCGATCTCCGGCACCGGCAAGGACGGCCGGGTCACCAAGGGCGACGCGCTGGCCGCCCTAGAAGCGCGCGCCAAGGCGCCGGTCCAGGCTCCGGCCCCGTCCGCGCCGCGAGCGATCCACGAGCGCGAGGAGCGGGTCCGCATGACCCGCCTGCGCCAGACGATCGCGCGCCGGTTGAAGGAGGCCCAGAACGCGGCGGCCATGCTGACCACCTTCAACGAGGTGGACATGACCAACGTCATGGCGCTCCGGAACCAGTACAAGGATGTCTTCGAGAAGAAGCATGGCGTGAAGCTGGGCTTCATGAGCTTCTTCGTCCGTGCCTGCGTCTACGGCCTGAAGCAGGTGCCGGAGGTCAACGCCGAGATCGATGGCCAGGACCTGATCTACAAGAACCACTACGACATCTCGGTCGCGGTCGGCACGGAACGCGGCCTGGTGACGCCGGTGGTCCGCGACGTCGACGCCATGAGCCTGGCCGAGATCGAGAAGGAGATCGGCGCCCTCGGCAAGAAGGCCCGCGACGGCCAGCTGGCCCTCGAGGACCTGCAGGGCGGCACCTTCACCATCTCGAACGGCGGGGTCTATGGCTCGCTGATGTCGACGCCGATCCTGAACGCGCCGCAGTCGGGGATCCTCGGCATGCACAAGATCCAGGAGCGGCCGATGGTCGTAAACGGGCAGATCGTCGCCCGGCCGATGATGTATCTCGCGCTGAGCTACGACCACCGGATCGTCGACGGCAAGGGGGCGGTGACCTTCCTCGTGCACGTCAAGGAAGCCATCGAGGATCCGCAGCGGCTGCTGCTCGACATCTGATCCCGCTTAGGGGGCGAGGCCTGCAGGCGGCCCGCCAGTCTCGCCCCTGGGTTCGCAAACCTGTATCTGGGCCGCACCACCTCCCAGACAGGCAGACTCCATGGCCCAGTACGACGTCGTCATCATCGGGGGCGGCCCCGGCGGCTACAACGCGGCGATCCGCGCCGGACAGCTGGGGCTGAAAGCCGCCTGCGTGGAGATGCGCGGGACCCTCGGCGGGACCTGCCTGAACGTCGGCTGCATGCCGTCCAAGGCGTTGCTGCACGCGTCTGAGCTCTACGATGCCGCCAACACCGAGTTCGCGACACTCGGCATCGAGGTGAAGCCCAAGCTGAACCTTGTGCAGATGATGAAGCAGAAGGCCGACTCCGTGGCCCAGCTCACCAAGGGCATCGAGTTCCTGTTCAAGAAAAACAAGGTGGACTGGGTCAGGGGCCACGGCCGCATCGCCGGTCCCGGCAAGGTGGAGGTCACCGACGCCGACGGCGCCAAGCAGACGCTGGACGCCAAGAACATCGTCATCGCCACCGGCTCAGAGCCCTCGGGCCTGCCGGGCGTGAGCGTCGACAACCAGCGGATCGTCGACTCCACCGGCGCGCTGTCGCTCCCGGAAGTGCCTGGCCACCTGGTGGTGATCGGGGCGGGCATCATCGGCCTGGAGCTGGGCTCGGTCTGGCGGCGGCTCGGGGCCAAGGTCACGGTCGTGGAGTTCCTCGACCGCATCTCGCCCGGCATGGACGCCGAGGTGGCGAAGACCTTCCAGCGCTCGCTGACGAAGCAGGGGATGGAATTCAGGCTGGGCGCCAAGGTGACCGGCGGCAAGACTTCGAAGAAAGGCGTCAGCCTGACCCTGGAGCCGGTGGCCGGCGGCGCGGCGGAAGAGCTCGAGGCCGACTACGTGCTGCTCGCGATCGGCCGGCGGCCCTACACCCAAGATCTCGGACTCGAGACGGTGGGCGTGGAGACCGACAAGCGCGGCTTCATCCACACCGACCACTGGCAGACCTCGGCGCCGGGCGTCTGGGCGATCGGCGACGTGACGCTCGGCCCGATGCTGGCGCACAAGGCCGAGGAAGAGGCGGTGGCCTGCATCGAGACCATCACCGGCAAGGCGGGCCACGTGAACTACGGGATCATTCCGTCGGTGGTCTACACCGCCCCTGAAGTCGCCTGGGTCGGCAAGACCGAGGAGGAGCTGAAAGCCGAAGGCCGCGCCTACAAGGCCGGGAAGTTCCCGTTCAGCGCCAACAGCCGGGCGAAGATCAACCACGAGACCGAGGGCTTCGTGAAGATCCTCGCCGACGCCGTGACGGACGAGATCCTGGGCGCCCACCTGATTGGGCCCCAGGTGTCCGAGATGATCGGCGAGTATGCGGTTGCCATGGAGTTCCGCGCCGCGTCCGAGGACATCGCACGCACCTGCCACCCGCACCCGACCCGCTCCGAGGCGCTGCGGCAGGCCGCCATGGGGGTCGAAGGGTGGACGATGCAGGCCTGACAGAGGGCCCGCACGTCCGGCCTGCGCGGCTCGAGGAGCTCCACGCCTGCGCGGAACTCTATGTCAGCGTGCTGCGCGAGACCTTCACCTGGCAGCCGCCCGAACGCCACCGTGCGGCCGACTTCATTCGCGCCGCGCGGGAGGAGGAGATCTATGTGGCGGTGTTGAACGGCCGCATCGTTGGGGTGGCCGGCTTCTTCCGCGCTCAAAACTTCCTGCATTCGCTGTACGTGAGCGAGCGCGGGCACGGCGTGGGCAAGGCGCTGATCGACTACATCAGCGCCATCGCGGACGGGCCGGTGGCGTTGAAGGTGCAGGAGCCCAACGTCCGGGCCCAGGCGTTTTACGCGCGGGAGGGCTTCGTCTGCACGGAGCGCGGCCGTGATCCGGGGTCGGACGTGAGCTGGTTGCGACTGGAGCGCGTGGCGCAATCTTGAAGTGACCTGCAGGGCCGGCGGCGCCATCCTCAGCGCGTTCCGACGAGGAGGCTCGAATGATCGCTCCGCTTCTAGCCGCCGCCCTCAGCGCGGCATCGCCCGCGCAGGCGCCGGCGCCTGACACGTTCGGCGTCCTGCTCCAACAGCGTTCCTGCGGCTTCTGGCGGGCCGAGCCTGTCCAGCGGCGCGCGCCAACAGCCCCGCGGGTCCAATCGCTCGGCGAGCAGCCGCCGGCCGACATGGAGTTGACGGTGCTGCGCTTCGGGGCGGACGGCTGTTCCAGAGCGGTGGTCGTGCGGCGCGACGTGCAGTGCGACGGCCGCTTTCCGGCGCCGCGGCGCTAGGGTTCAGGCCCGTGGGTGGGCCTGGGAATAGGCGCTGAGCAGGGCGGCTGCATCGACCTCGGTGTAGCGTTGGGTCGTGGACAGCGAGGCGTGGCCCAGCAGCTCCTGGATCGAGCGCAGGTCGGCGCCGGCGCCCAGCAGGTGGGTGGCGAATGAGTGGCGCAGCGCGTGCGGCGTGGCGCTGGCCGGAAGCCCAAGCCGACTCCTCAGATTCTGGACGGTGGCCTGCACGTGGCGCGGCGAGAGCGGCCCGCCGCGCTTGGCCCGGAACAGAGCGTCGTCAGGCGCGAGGCCGAACGGCGCCTCCGACACATAGATGTCCACCGCCTCGCGAACCGCCGGCAGGACCGGGACGATCCGCGTCTTCGACCCCTTACCGGTGATCCGCAGGCTTTCGGCGAGCGGCGCGTCCCTGCGCTTCAGCGACAGCGCTTCCGAAATCCGCAGCCCGCAGCCGTAGAGCAGGGTGAGCACGGCCTGATCGCGCACGACTTCCCAGCCCTCGCGGTCAGGGTCGAGCGCCGGCTCCGCGATCATGCCGCGCGCCTGGTCCTCGCTCACCGGCCGCGGGGCGCCGGGCTTTACGCGCGGACCTCGGACCAGGGCGATCGCCGAATTGGGAGCGTCTAGCCGGAGGTCGAGGAAGCGATGGAAGGTGCGGATCGCGCTGAGCGCCTGGGACAGCGAGCGTGGGGACAGCGGCCGCTCGCCCTGGCGGAGGTGGGCCAGCCAGGCGCGGACATCGCCGGCGGTGACCTGCGAGAGGGCGCGGACGGTGAGGCGCTCGCCGCCGTGCTGCTCCAGAAAGGCGATGTAGCGGCTTGTGGCGAAGCCGTATGCCTCCAGCGTCCGGGGCGACGACCGCCGCTCGTTGGCCAGATGCTCCAGCCAGAGCGCCCGGGCGTCAGACGCGTTCAGAGAACCGGCCACCGCTCGGCGGTGCGCTCGACGACGCGGGCGAGGAACACCACGAGCTCGGCGCCCATGTCAGGCGTGAAGCCCTCCGGATCCGCAGAGCCGAAAGCGATCAGACCCTGGCGCGCCGGCTCCCAGATAGCGAGGCGGACCATGGCCATGGACTTCACGGCATCGGCCCGCTCACCGAACAGGCCAAGCGCCGTCGGGGCGAAGCCCATGCGGTGCAGGGCTTGGTGGCCGCCAAGGATCATATCCACCTGGCCCTCGACCAGGGCGCGCCAGCCGGCCGGCGTGTTCTCCGGCCCCTCCAGCGCGACGACGCCGGCGGCCAGGCCGAACCGCAGCTGGGCCAGGTCGTCCACCCGGCGCGCCAGGTCGGCGTGGTTGCGGCTTTCCAGCAGGTCGATGACCGCGCCGTGGGTCTGGCCCTGGGCGGCGTAGTTCTCGCGAGCCGTGGCCTCGAGGCGCTTGCGGGCGGTGGCCTCGCGCCTGTGGGCGGCGTGGACCCGGGCCAGAGCCGCCGGCCCGAACTCCACGACGTTGTCCCCCGCGGACTTCAGGCCCAGTTCGGCGAGCAGGACCTGGTCATCGCGGATCACCTCCGGGTTCTCCAGCAGGTAGCGCCGGAGCTCGGCCTGCAGCGTGTCGTCTTCCGCTCTCGCCTCGGCCGCGCCGTCCATATCCGCCCTCGGGTGCCTAAAGGATGGACTGGCCGGTCTTCGCCCAGTCCTTGAGGAATTGATCAAGACCCTTCTCGGTTAACGGGTGCTTGAAGAGCGCCTGGAAGACGTCAGGCGGGATGGTCGCACAGTCGGCCCCGGCCATGGCGGCCTGGGTCACGTGCATCGGGTTGCGGATGGAGGCGGCGAGGATTTCGGTGTCGAAGCCGTAGTTGTCGTAGATCGTCCGGATCTCGGTGATCAGGTCCATGCCCTCGGCCCCGTAGTCGTCCAGGCGGCCGATGAACGGGCTGATGTAGCTGGCCCCCGCCTTGGCGGCGAGTAGGGCCTGGGAGGCCGAGAAGCACAGGGTGACGTTGGTCAGCACGCCTTCGCGCGCAAACTCGCGGGTGGCGATCAGGCCGTCTCGGGTCAGCGGCACCTTCACGACGACGTTGGGGGCGATGGTGGAGAGCTTGCGGCCCTCGTCCAGCATGCCGGCCGTGTCGGCCGCTGCGACCTCGGCGCTCACCGGGCCTTCGACCACCGCACAGATCTCGGCGATCACGTCGAGCATGTTGCGGCCGGACTTGGCGATCAGGGATGGATTGGTGGTGACGCCGTCAATCAGGCCGGTGGCGGCCAGATCCTTGAGGACGGCCACGTCGGTGGTGTCGAGGAAGAGCTGCATCGAGAGGACCTTGCGTTGAGGAGGTGCTTGTAGCCGCCTTGCCGGAAAGCGCAAAAGGCTCCCGATGAGTCGCATCGCCTCCGTCCTTTTGCCCATGCCCCTGCCCGAGGCCTTCGACTATGCGGAGCCGGACGGCATGGGCCTGGAGGTCGGCGACCAGGTCGCCGCGCCGCTCGGTCCGCGGCTGCTGCGGGGCGTAGTAGTGGGCCTGCGCGAGGGGGCTGGCGGCAACCGGCCGCTGAAGGCTGTCGCGGAGCGCCTGGACGAGCCGCGCCTGCCGCCCAACACGCTGGAGTTCGTGCAGTGGGCGGCCCGCTACGCCGTGGACGCGCCGGGCGGGCCGCTGTCGATCGCCCTGCGGGGCGCCCGATGCCCTAAACCGAAGCCCGTGCGAGCGGTGGAAGCGACCGGAAGGCCGCCCGCGAAACCGACGGCCGCGCGGATGAAGGTGCTGGAGGCGGCGAAGACGCCCATGAGCCCCGCCGACCTGGCCCGCGCCGCCGGCGTCTCCTCAGGCGTCGTGAAGGCCCTGGTGGACGAGGGCGTGCTGGTGGTGCGGTCGGTGGAGGCGATCGCGCGCTTCGACGAGCCGGACCTGGCGCTGGCGGGCTCGGAGTTGAACGCCAGCCAGAGGGCGGCGGCCGACGCGCTGAACGCCATGCTGGACGAGGACCGGTTCAACGTCGCTCTGCTGGACGGGGTCACCGGCTCGGGCAAGACGGAGGTCTACCTCGAGGCTGCGGCACACGCCCTGGCCGCCGACCCGGCTGCTCAGGTGCTGATCCTGCTGCCCGAGATCGCGCTCACCCAGGCGGTGATCGGACGGGTCGCGGCGCGATTCGGCGTCGAGCCCGGCGAGTGGCATTCTGACGTGGCGCCGCCCGCCCGCCGGCGCGTCTGGGAGGCGGTCGCCGCCGGCCGGTGCCGCATCGTGGTCGGCGCCCGCTCGGCGCTGTTCCTGCCCTTCGCGAACCTGAAGCTGATTGTCGTCGACGAAGAGCACGACAGCTCGTTCAAGCAGGAAGACGGCTTCATCTATCAAGGCCGCGACCTGGCGGTGGTCCGCGGTCGGATCGAACGGGCGGCGGTGGTGCTCGCATCGGCCACACCGTCGTTGGAAAGCCTGCGTAACGCTGAGACGGGGCGCTACCGCTGGCTGCGGCTGGGCGCCCGGCACGGGACCGCGCGCCTGCCGGACCTTGAACTCGTCGACCTCCGGACCACGCCGCCCGAGAGCGGCCGATGGCTGTCGCCGCCGCTGATCACGGCCATGCGCGAAACCTACGGCCGAGGCGAGCAGACCCTGCTGTTCCTGAACCGCCGGGGCTATGCGCCGCTGGTCCTGTGCCGGGCCTGCGGCGAACGAATGACGGCGCCGGACACCGACAGCTGGCTGGTGGAGCACCGCTACTCCGGGCGGCTGGTCTGCCACCTGACCGGCTTCTCCATGCCCAAGCCCCAGGCCTGCCCCCATTGCGGGGCCAAGGACAGCCTGGTGTCGATCGGCCCGGGCGTGGAGCGGGTGGAGGAGGAGGCGCGGCTGCTGTTTCCCGAAGCGCGCGTGGCGGTCTTCTCCTCGGACACCGTCTACGACGCCCGCGAGGCCAAGCGCCTGGTGGAGAGCATGGCGGCGGGCGAGATCGACATCCTGGTGGCGACCCAGGCCGCCGCGAAAGGCCACAACTTCCCGAAGCTGACCTTGGTGGGCGTCGTGGACGCCGACCTTGGCCTACGCGGCGGCGACCTCAGGGCCGCCGAGCGCACCTACCAGCTCCTCGCCCAGGCCACCGGGCGGGCGGGGCGCCGCGACCGACCCGGCAAGGCGCTGCTGCAGACCTATGCCCCGGACCACGCGGTGATGCAGGCGCTGGCGGCCCAGGACCGCGACGCCTTCGTGGCCGCCGAGATGGAGGAGCGCGCGTTGGCCAAGCTGCCGCCCTTTGGCCGGCTGGCGGCGGTCATCGCCTCGGGCGTGGATCCCGGACAGCTCGACGCCTTCGTCCGAAGCATGGCCGAAGCCGCGCCGAACGCCGAAGGCGTGGAGGTCTATGGCCCGGCCGACGCGCCGCTCAGCCTGGTGCGCGGCCGCCGGCGCAAGCGCTTCCTGGTGCGCGCCGACCGCTCCGTCGACCTTTCCGCCTACATGGCGACCTGGCGCGCCCGCGTGAAGCCGCCCGCCTCGGTGCGGCTGGCCATCGACATCGACCCCTACAGCTTCCTCTGAGATCAGGTCTCACGCGCCTGCGCTCTCCCGGCCGAGCGCGGCGCCGCCGCCACCGGGCAGAGATGGCGGCGGCGCTTGGATGGTGCGCAGAGCCGCCTGCGCGCGTTGAGCAGACGTTCGAACGGCAGGCCGCTGGAGCGCGTGGAAATGGTTCAAGCCGTCCCCCAGGGTGCTGTCCCCTTTTCGGAAGCGGTAAGGACCTGGGCTCGCATCGCCGCCCTGAGCTTCGGAGGCCCGGCCGGCCAGATCGCCGTGATGCACCGCATCCTCGTCGAGGAGAAGCGGTGGCTGGGCGAGCAGCGGTTCCTGCACGCCCTCAACTACTGCATGCTTCTGCCTGGGCCCGAGGCTCAGCAACTCGCCATCTACATCGGCTGGCTGATGCATCGAACGGCCGGCGGCCTCGTGGCCGGCCTGCTGTTCGTTCTCCCGGGCTTCCTGGCGATCACGGCCCTCAGCGTTCTCTACGCCCTGTTCGGCAATATCGGTCCGGTGAGCGCGCTGTTCTTCGGCCTGAAGGCCGCCGTTCTCGTGATCGTGCTCCAGGCCGTCGTGAGGGTCGGCAGCCGCTCGCTGCGAAACGGGGTGATGATCGGCGTCGCCGCGGCGGCCTTCCTGGGGATCTACGCCTTCGATGTCTCCTTCCCGCTGATCATCCTGGCGGCCGGCGCGACGGGGCTGATTGGCGGACTGACGGGCGTGCGGGCCTTCTCAGCTGGAGGCGGACACGGGCCAAAGCCGAAAACCGAGGTCAGAGACGCCGAGACTGTGCTGGGCGAGGAGACCCCGGAGCATGCCCGTCCCAACCTGCGCTGGGCGCTCAGCATCAGCGCTGTGCTGCTTGCGCTTTGGCTCATCCCGGTGCTCGGGCTCGGCCTCGCCCTGGGCTGGACGAACGTGTTCTCGGAGATTGCGGTCTTCTTCTCGAAAATGGCGGTCGTCACCTTCGGGGGCGCTTACGCCGTGCTTGCCTATGTCGCTCAGGAGGCCGTGGAAACATACGGCTGGCTGCGACCTGGCGAGATGCTCGACGGGTTGGGCATGGCCGAGACCACGCCGGGTCCGCTGATCATGGTCACGCAGTTCGTCGGGTTCATGGGCGCTTACCGCAATCCCGGCGGCCTCGACCCCCTGGCCGCCGGCCTGCTGGCGGGCGTTCTCACCACCTGGGTGACCTTCACCCCCTGCTTCCTCTGGATATTCCTGGGCGCGCCCTTTGTGGAGGCGCTGCGCGGAGCCAAGGCGCTGAACGCCGCGCTGAATGCAATCACCGCTGCGGTGGTTGGAGTGATCCTGAACCTCGCGCTCTGGTTCGGGCTCCATGTTCTGTTCCGGCAGGTGAACGAACTGAACGCAGGGCCGCTGAGCGTGGACGTTCCGGCGCTGGCGTCGGTGAACGCGCCGAGCCTGCTGCTCGCAGCTGTCGCTGCCGTCGCGGCGTTCCGGTTCAAGGTGGGCGTGATCCCACTCCTCCTCGGCTGCGCAGCCGCGGGGGTGGCGCTCTATCTCGGCGGAATGGTCTAGCCGCCAATCATCGGCAGCCGGCGGACGAACGGGCCGGCGGCGCCTAGGCCGGCAGGTTCTGGACCTGCGTGGCGGTCATGGCGTTCAGCTGCGCGGCGGTCATCTGGCCGATCTGGGTCGAGGTCAGCGACTGGATCTGGGTGACGCTAAGCGAGGGGATCTGCAACGGCGTCACCGCCAGGATCTGGGTGGCGTCGAGGCTGGAGATCACGGTGGTGGAGAGCGCGCCGATCTGGCCGCCCGAGAGCGCCGCGATCTGCAAGCTGTTGAATTTGTCGAAGTCGGCCTCGGCCATGGCGCTCAGCACCGGAGCGCCCAGTCCCTTCACCTGGGTGGTGGACAGCGAGCCCACCTGGGCCGACGAGAGCGCGTAGAACTTGGCGGCGGGAATAGCCCCGAGCTGCTGGGCCGAAAGGCCGGAGAGCTGGGTGGTGGTGAGCGACGTGAGCGCCGTGGTCGAGAAGGCGCTGATGCGATCGGAGGAGAGGGCCGCCAGCTGGGTGGAGGTGAATTCGCCGGCGTCTGCCGCGTTGAGGCTATAGGCCTGGTAGGCCGAGAGACCCTTAATCTGGTTGGTCCCGAGCGACTGGATCATCGTCGCGTCAAGGGACGAGAAATTCGCCAGCGACAGCGACCCGAATTGCGTGGACGTCAGCGACCGCACCTGGGTGTCGGTCAGCCGCTCGAAGTCCGTCGTCGACAGGTTGCTGACCTGGTAGCTCGTCAGCCCCTGGATCTTGGTGCTGCTGAGCCCCTGAATCTGGGTGTCGGTCAGGCTGAACAGGTTCTCCACCGACAGCCCCGAGAGCTGGGTGGGAGTGAGCAGCTCGATCTGGGTGGTGCTGAGCTTCCCGAAGTCGGTGAGCGTCAGGCCGCCGAGCTGGGTTGTGGTCAGGCCCGCCACCTGGGTGGTGGTCAGCGCCTGGATCTGGGTGGTCGAGAGCAGGCCGAGGTTCGAGGCCGACAGGGCGCCCATTTGGGTCGAGCTCAGGGCCGCGACATGGGTCTCCGTCAGCTCGCCGAAGTCGGTGGCGTTCAGGCTACGCAGCTGCGTGGTGGACAGGCCGCGGATCTGGGTCGTGGTGAGCGCAGCGACTTGGGTCTCACTGAGAGCGGAAAGGGCGGTGGTGTTGATCGCGCCCACCTGCGTCGCGCTGAGCGCGGCCGCCTGGGTGGCGCTGAAGCCGCCGACGATCTCCGATCCCATGGCCCCGATCTGGGTGGCGGTGAATCCTGCCACGTGGGTCGTACTGAACTCCGCGATGTCCGTCGCCGTGAGGGCGAGGAACTGGACGGCCGACAGGCCGCGAAGCTGGGTCGTGGTCAGCGAGCCGACCTGGCTGGCGCTGAGGCTCGAGAATTTGGATCCCGTCAGGCTGCCGATCTGGGTCGAGTTCAGCCCGTCGAGCCGCGTCTCGTCGAGAGCGGCCAGCTGGGTGGTGGACAGCGCGTTGAACTGCGCGCCCGAGAAGGCCATCAGCTGGTCGGCGTCGAACACCACGGCCGGCGTGATGCGTTGGATCTGGGTGGTGGACAGCCCCTTCACGGCCGTGCTCGACAGGGCCGTGACCTGGGTGGCCGACAGGGCTTCGATGCCGGTGTCGGTGAGCGCCGAGACCTGGTTCGACTTCAACTGCCCGAGCTGGGTCTCACTCAGCGACTGCAGCCGCGTCGTGCTCAGGCGCGACACCTGAGCGGCCGAGAGATAGCTGATCGGCATGCTGGCCCCTGGCGCGTGGCCCCCGGCGCCGCGATGTCGGCGCCGGGGATGATTCGCAGATCGAGCTTAAGATATGCCGCACGTCGAGGTTTAACGAAAACCTACCCGCGCCTGCGCGGCCTAGTGAAGCGTATCGCCGCCTCCCTCCTTGCGGGCGCTCGCCCGCCTGGCCAGCATGTTGAGCCCCTCGACCAGGGCTGAGAACGCCATGGCCGCGTAGATGTAGCCCTTGGGCACGTGCACGCCGAAGCCGTCGGCGATGAGCACTGCGCCGATCATCAGCAGGAAGCCCAGGGCCAGCATCACCACCGTCGGGTTGCGGTTGATGAAGTTGGCCATGGGATCCGCGGCGAACATCATGACGCTCACCGCCACGAGGACGGCGGTCACCATGATCGGCAGGTGCTCGGTCATGCCGACGGCGGTGAGGATCGAGTCGATCGAGAACACCAGGTCCAGCAGGAGGATCTGGAAGATCGCCGCCCCGAAGTTCGCCACCACCCGGCCGCTGGTGTCCATCACGCCGTGGCCATCGCCGGGCGCCGTCTTCTCGTGGACCTCCGTCGTGGCCTTCCACACCAGGAACAGGCCGCCGGCGATGAGGATCAGGTCGCGCCAGGAGAACTCGAGCTCGAAGGCAGGATGGCCGTCGGGCCCCACCGGGCCCTGCCAGGGCAGGGAGAAGACCGGCTGGGTCAGGGTGACGATGAAGGCGATGGTCGAGAGCAAGCCCAGCCGCATCAGCAGGGCCAGAGAGATGCCGATCCGCCGCGCCTTGCTGCGCTGATGCTCAGGCAGCTTGTTCGAGAGGATCGAGATGAAGATCAGATTGTCGATCCCCAGGACCACCTCCATCACGATGAGCGTAACGAGGGCCGCCCACGCGGCCGGGTCGCTCAGCAGGGGGGTGATGCTGTCCATGGTCTTAGGCGTCCTCTCCGTTGAGTGTTGACGCCTTATCTAGGAGGCTTCTGCTGATGGCTAGGCCGTCGGCTCATCGCCGATTATCCACAGGCGAGCGGCTGGCTCGCGTTTTCGTGAATGACGCGAGTTTGGGGCGCGGAGCACTTGGCGCACCCGGTCGGGGCCGCGGCGAGCACTTGTTTCGTTTCGTTACAACGTCGTGATTGCAAACATCTGCGGCCTTACTTAGGTAGAGGCAGGCCGGCTGTTGCAGTACAGATGAGCTTAACTCGGTGGACCCACGGCGCTAGGCGGGCATAGTTGCCTTAACGCCCCGCGGGGCATTAACACTTTCCACCTCTAAGCTCTTTCAGTGGGCAGGATTTGCCGGCCGATCCGCTGGCGACGAATGCGACAACGGACGGCGACCCGCGGTCGCAGGGCCGTAAACCCTCTTTTCACTGGTGGGGGGCTAGGGTTATTCCTTCGCTCGTAGCGTCGGGGAGTGCCCAAGCATGCGTAAACGGATGAGGACCCTGGTGGGTTCCCTGGCCGTCGCCGCGTTCGTCGGCATGACGCCCGTGGCCGCCGCGGCCGACACCTACTGGCAGTGCGTGCCGTTCGCTCGACTCCTGTCGGGCATCCAGATCTTCGGCGACGCGCGCACCTGGTGGCAGCAGGCGATGGGCAAGTACGAGACCGGCTTCCAGCCGAAGGCCGGCGCGGTCCTGTGCTTCAAGCCGACCCAGCGGATGAAGCTGGGCCACGTGGCGGTCGTCTCCCAGGTGCTGACCGAACGCGTGGTGCAGATCACCCACGCCAACTGGTCGCCGATCGATGGCTCGCGCGGCCAGATCGAGAAGGACGTGACCCTCGTCGACGTCTCGCCGAGCGGCGACTGGAGCCAGGTGAAGGTCTGGTACGACCCCACCCGCGACCTCGGCGGCTCCACCTATCCCACCTACGGCTTCATCTACCAGGACACCAACGCCCAGAAGCTGGCCGTCAATGGCTGGAACCAGGTCGGCAACACGGCGCTGGCCATGGCGCAGTCCGCCGCCAACCAGATGTCCGCAGCCGTCCGGCCGGGCGCCGGGCCGCTGGCCATGCTCGGCCAGGCCGCCGGCTCGACCGACCGCATCGGCGCCCTGCTCGCCGCCGCCACGGGCCAGGGCGGGGATCGCTAACGACTCTCTCGCTCCGCGGGGGCCATTATCCTTACGCCCGCAACCGTTCCTTAAGCCGCCGGGCGCAGGGTGGAGCCGAGCAAGGCCCGCCATGTCGACCACAGCCGTTCCGCATCATGTGACGCTTGACGCCCACGCCCTGCGTGAGGCGGTGGACGCGCACCAGCGCTACCTCGCCGGCCGCACCGGCGGGCGTCGGCTCTCGCTGACCTACGCCGACCTATCCAACTGCTCGCTGGAAGGCCTCGACCTTCGCGAGGCGGATCTCGCGGGCGCGCGCCTGGAGGGGGCCCTGCTCTCGCGGACCAACCTCTCGCGCGCCATCCTGTTCGGGGCCGACCTGCGGGAAGCCGACATGCGGCGGGTGAACCTGAAACGCGCCGACCTGCGCGGCGCCTGCTTGCGCGGCGCCAACCTGGCCGGCGCGGACCTCGCGGGCTGCGACCTGCGCGAGGGCCGGATCGCCCTGCAGGACAAGCTCGACGGCTTCCGCGTCCTGCGCCACGAGCACCGGGCGGGCGAGCTGAACTACGCCATCCTGTCCGGCGCCAATCTGGCGGGAGCCCAGATGTCGGGCGCCACGGCCATCGCCGTGGACTTCACCGACGCGAACCTGGCCGGGGCCATGCTGGCCGGCGCCCGCCTGCACAAGGCGGTGCTGGACGGCGCCGACCTTTCCGGTGCGGACCTGGGCGGTGCGGACCTCACCGGCGCGTCGATGAAGCGGGCCGTGCTGGCCGGGGTCAACCTCGAGCATGCGCGCCTCGACCACGCCGACCTCACCGACGTGCTGCGCGCACCGCCGCCGCTCGTCTACGTCGACGACCGGCCGTTGGACGAGGTGCTGCGAGAGCACGAGCTCTACTGCGAGAGCGACGGCGCCCGGGGCAGGGTCATGAACTTGTCCCAGGTCGATTTCCGCCCGCTGCGCCACCTGCGCGGCCGCAAGCTCACCGCTCTGGTGGCGCCACGCTGCGTGCTGTTCGGCATGGACATGCAGGGGGTCGAACTGCAGGGCGCCGACCTCTCCGGCTGCGACCTGCGCGGGGTGAACCTGCGGGACGCCGACCTGCGCGGCGCGAGGCTTGCCGACGCTCAACTGGCCCGCGCCGACCTGCGCGGCGCCCGCATGGGGCCGCTGATGATCGCCGAGGGTCGCTTTGTCCGCACAGACTTCACCCGGGCCTCCCTGCGCAACGCGGACTTCCGCGGCGCATCGGCCCAGCGCGCGCGCTTCCTGGAGGCCGACATCGGCCAGGCCCGCATGGCGGGCTGCGACCTGAGCGGCGCCGAAGTGGAGCTCCTGGCGACCGAGGTCGCCTGACGCGGCTCACATGCCCTGGCGAAGCGGCGCCAGATCAGGGAACCGGGGCTCGCGCTTTTCGCCCTTAGCGTGGAACGCCTCGGCCATGTGCGGGCCCGAGAACATCGCCGTCTGCCACACCGCGATATAGTCCAGGGCGTCGGCGATGCTGTGGTCGCGGGCGTAGTTGATCATCACCTTCGAGCCGGTGACGGCCAGCGGCGCCTTCGACGCGATCTCCCGGGCGGTCACCATCGCATGGTCCAGCAGGGCCTCGTGGCTGTCGAACACCTCGTTGACGAGGCCGATCTCCTGAGCCCGCCGGGCGGGTAGGCGGCGGCCCGTGTAGGCCAGCTCCCGCACCCAGCCCTCCGGGATCAGCTTGCAGAGCCTCGGGAAGGTGCCGACGTCGGCGGTCATGCCGATGTTGATCTCCTGGATGACGAAGAAGGCGTCGGTGGTGCAGTAGCGGATATCGCAGGCGCTGGTCATGTCCACCGCGCCGCCCACGCAGCCGCCCTGGATCGCGGCGATTACGGGCATGCGCGCCTGGTCCAGACAGGCGAAGCTGTCCTGCAGCACCTTGACGTGGTGGCGCATGGCCTCGGCGTTCACGTGCCGGTCCTCCGAGGCCGCCGACGAGGTGGAACCGCCGCCGCCGAACACCGCCAGGTCCATGCCGGCCGAGAAGTGCCGCCCAGTGGACGAGATCACGATGCAACGCGCCCGGGCGTTGGCATTGATGTCGTTCACGATGGCCGGCAGCTCGTTCCAGAACGCCCGCACCATGGTGTTCATCGCCTCCGGCCGCTTCAGCCGGATGTGGGCCACCTGGTGCTCGATGCTCACGTCGAAACAGGTCCAGGCCTGGGTCGTGCAGTCGATCGTCGCCGGCGCGTTCATGGCGGGTCTCCTTCCGGACGCATCATCGACCGGCGACCCGAGGGAAGCCAAGGCGCCTCAGAGGTTCTCGATCTCGCAGTTGATGGCCTCGCAGATGCGGTCGGCCACGATGGCGCGGTGGCAGCCGTTGTGGTCGGCCTCGTAGCAGAGAAGGGCGACCTTCCGCCCGCGGGCCATCTCGGTGGCCTTGGCGAGTTCGAGCTGGGCGCCGGGCTCGGCGAGATGGTCCTCGAAGATGGCGCGCATCTCGGCCACCCGCCCCTTCCGGGCCGCGTCTCGGCCAGGCTTGGGCGTGCCCAGCTGGCGCAGGTGGACATAGTCGATCCCCGCCTCGTTGAGGCTGGCGGCCAGCAGCGTCTTGGAGAAGCCCGCACGGCGCGAGGCCGCAACGGCGCGCACGTCGATCAACACCTCGACGCCCGCCGCCTTCAGGCGCGCGATCACCGCGGCCTGGGTCTCGCTCTCGTAGCCGATGGTCGCCAGCTTCATGTCTTCTTCCCTGGGGTGAGGCCGCTATATGGGGGGCCGCGGGAGGATCGGATGGACGCCAGGGTGGACGACGAGCCGCGTGCGCGGAAGGTGGACCTGCCGGGTCGCGGCGGCGCCATGGCGCTGCTCGACTTCGGCCCGCCCGAGCGGCCGGTGGACATCGTCTTCTCCCACGCCAACGGTTTCAACGCCCGCACCTATCGCACGATCCTCAGCCCCCTCGCGGCCGAGCTGCGGATCCTGGCCATCGACCTGCGCGGACATGGCGCCACCGAGTTGCCGGCCGTAGTCGAGGGCCGCGAAGGCTGGGGCGAGTTTCAGGGCGACCTTCTGGCGCTGCTGCAGCGCGAGGCCGCAGGTCCCGTCGTGCTGGCGGGGCATTCCATGGGCGGGACCTCGAGCCTGCTGGCCGCCGCCGCGGCGCCTGAGCGGGTCCGCGCCCTGGCCCTGCTTGATCCTGTGCTGATCCACACGCCCGGACGCCGCTCCGAGGAGGATCCCGGCGTGGCGGATTCGCCTCTGGTGCAGGGCGCGCTCCGGCGCCGAGCCGACTTCGCCAGCAAGGCCGCCGCGGTCGACGCCTACCGTGGCCGCGGCGCCTTCCGGACCTGGTCCGACGCCCAGCTCGTCGACTATGTGGAAGCCGGGTTTGGCGAGACGGCGTCCAGCGAGGTCACCCTCGCCTGCCGGCCGGAGTGGGAAGCGTCGAACTTCCGTTCGCACAACTACGACCCCTGGGCGGCATTCGCGGCCACACGCTGCCCGATCCACATCCTGCGGGCGGCGGAGGGTTCCACCGCGCGCCTGGACGAGCGCCTGCCCGAGTTGCGGGCCACCGGCCGGATCACCGTCGAGACAGTCCCCGGCACGACCCACTTCCTGCCGATGGAGCGCCCCGAGCTGGTCCGCGCCGTGCTGCGCACGGCCGTCGCCGCCTAGAGCGTCAGGCCCGGGACCGCGGTGGCGTTGGCGGCGGCCAGCGCCTCGTCCGACAGGGTGATGATCTTCCGGGTTTCCAGGTCGAAGGAGACGGCGATCGCCTCCGCGGCGCCCCAGGCGCGGCCGGTGTCCGGGTCGAGCAGCCAGTGCACCAGCCGGCGAAAGCGGGCGTCGCCTCCCGCCGGTCCGGAGCGCAGCTCCACCCGGTCGCCCGCCCGCGGCCACTCGAAGTGCAGCAGGCGATATTCGAGCGCGGCGCCCCCGACCCGCTCTCCATACTCGGCGGAGCCCGGCCGCTTGCCGCCGAAGAAATGCGGGATGCCGTCCGAGATGCGGGCCATCATCAGCTCGGTTCGCATCCGGCCGAAGACGTCGCAATCGGCAGCCCTCACCCCGCCCAGCGCGGTGCGCCGCAGCCCGATCTCGTCCGCCCGGGCAAGGCTGGCGCGGGACTCCACCGGATCCAGGCCGATGCTTTTCGGCGCAGCCTTGTCCGGGACCTTGATGGTGAGGGCCTCGAGGCGCCGGCGGACCCGGGCGGGCCAGGGGAAGGCGCAGCCGTCCCGCGGCGTTGCATGGGCCACCACCGTCTGGAAGCTTGCGGCCAGTTCGCCGCCCTGGTGGTGCAGGAGGAGGAGCAGGCGGGCAGTGTCCTCGCCGACCTCGACGACCCCGCCCGTCATATGCAGCGGCGCGCCGGGGCGGGCCTCCTTGATGAAGCGGATGTGCTGCTCCCGCACCAGGAGCGTGGCTCCGGCGTGGGGCGCGAAGGCGTGGGGCATCCCGAGCTCGGCGGCCAGGCCGATCAGGCCCTCCATGGACTTGGCCACGTAGAAGCCGACGTTCAGGTGGCCCATGGCGTCGCATTCCCAGGTGGCGACGCTGCCCCGCCAGACTTCCACGCCCTCTCCGCTCAACGCCCTGCTCCCCATGTGAAGGCCGGGGAGCTTAGGGGCGTCTTGCGACGTCGGCTAGCGCTTGCCCTCGACGGGATCGGCGCCCGGTCCGAGCCGGCCCTCGTTGGCGGAGCTGGGGATCGAGCCGTCGCCCGCCCCCTGCCGCGGGGTCGGCGCGTCGGCGGCAGGGTCGAAGCTGCGCGGCTCGCTCGAGCCCTCGCCGGAGCTTCCGGCTGACACCTCGCCGGACTGGCCGGTCACCGCCTCAGTCCGGCCGGTGCGCTCGACCGCGTCGTCCTGGCGCACCGCCGGGTAGCGCTCGGCTCCGGCGTTGTCCTCGGCGGCGTTCAGCGGCTGGGCGGCGTTCGCCTCGCGGCCATCGGTGTTCATCTCGTCCCGTCCTTCGGACATGGTGGTCTCCTCTTGGATCTCGCAAGAGAAGCGCCGGCGCGCAGCCCGCGTTCCACGAGACGGCCTGTCGCGGGCGCGCCTCCCCTGTGGCAGGATCGCCGGCGGACAGACAGAGGGGCGGCCATGGGCGCGGACGGGCGACCGACGACGGTGATGGTCAAGCGCCATTCAGGGCTCGTGCGGCTGACCCACTGGCTCAATGTGCTGGCGCTCGCCGTACTGCTGATGAGCGGCCTGCAGATCTTCAACGCTCACCCGGCGCTCTACTGGGGCGCCAAGTCGACGTTCGCGGCTCCATGGCTCAGCATGACCATGGCCGAGCGCGGCGGCGCGCCCATCGGCGTGACGACCGTCGGCGATCGGTTCTACGAGACCACCGGGCTGCTCGGCTACTCGGGCGCCGAGGGCCGCCGGGAGCCCCGCGGCTTCCCGGCCTGGGCGACGATCCCCAGCTACCGCGACCTGGCCGCTGGCCGGCGCTGGCACTTCTTCTTCGCCTGGCTGTTCGTGATCAACGGGGCGCTATACCTGGGCGCCGGACTGGCCGGCGGTCACCTGCGCAGAGACCTGCTGCCCACCCGCGACCAGCTGAAGCCGCGCCACATCTGGCGCGACATCGCCGACCACGCCCGGCTGCGGTTCCCCAAGGGCGAGACGGCGCGCACCTACAACGTCCTGCAGAAGCTGACCTACCTGGCGATGATCGCCGCGGTCCTGCCGCTGATGCTGCTGAGCGGGCTCACCATGTCGCCCGGCTTCAACGCCGCCGCGCCCTGGCTGCTGGACCTGTTCGGCGGCCGGCAGTCGGCGCGATCGATCCACTTCATCTGCGCCGGGCTGATCGTGCTCTTCGTGCTCGTGCACGTTGGGCTGGTGATCCTGTCGGGCTTCCGCAACAACATGCGGGCGATGATCACCGGCCGTTACGCCATCGAGACGCAAGGGAGCCGCCCGTGAGCGACACCCACCGCCGCGCCTGGCTGAAGGGCGCCGGCGCCTCGCTGGCGGGCCTGGCGCTCGCCGCCTGCGACCGGCTGAACGAGAGCCCCCGCATCACCGCGGTCCTGCAGGGCGCCGAGGGCCTCACCCGGCGCGCGCAGCGGCTGGTCACCGATCGCCGGGCGCTCGCCCGGGAGTTCAGCCCGGCCGACATCTCGCCCGACTTCCGCGCCAACGGCACCCTGCGGCCGAGCGGCGCCGACTACGCCGCCCAGGTGGCCGGCGGCTTCGCCGACTGGCGCGTGATGGTGGACGGCCTGGTCGAGCGGCCGCTGGCGCTGTCCCTGGCCGAGCTGCGCGCCCTGCCCGCCCGAAGCCAGATCACCCGCCACGACTGTGTCGAGGGCTGGTCGTCGATCGGCAAGTGGACCGGCGCCAGGCTGGGGCCGCTGCTCAACCGCGCCGGGCTGAAGCCGCAGGCCCGCTACCTGGTCTTTCACTGCGCCGACCACCTGGGCCCGAACCAGGACGCCAGCGACCGCTACTACGAAAGCATCGACCTGATCGACGCCCACCATCCACAGACCATCCTCGCCTACGAGATGAACGACCGGCCCCTGCCGGTCGCCCACGGCGCCCCGGTCCGGCTGCGGGTCGAGCGCCAGCTCGGCTACAAGCATGCCAAGTACGTCCAGCGCATCGAGGCCGTGGAGAGCTTCGCCCACCTGGCCGGCGGCCGCGGCGGCTTCTGGGAAGACCGCGGCTACGAGTGGTACGCCGGCATCTGACCGCCCCGCCTACCGCTTGATGCGGTCGCGCTCACCAGGTCTCTGAGAAGGCGGTGCGCGGCGGGGGATCGGGGCCGCTCGGCGCGTCCGGCGGCGGCTCCGGTGAGGCCGGCGGGTCCGCGGCCGGCGGCTCGTCGTCGTCAAGCAGGGCCAGCCCGAGCGCGTCCATGATGCGCTCGATCTGCAGATCGATATCCTCGTCGAGGAAGGTCTCGGCGCGCGCCTCGCTCTCGATGTGATCGGCGATGGCGTGATGCAGCTCTTCGGCGGTCTCGTCGTCCTCGACCTCGTGCCAGATCAGGCTCTCGATGCGCCGGCCAAGCTCGTGCTTGCGCGCTCTCACCCGCTGCTGAACCTGCAGCTCCGTCAGCGCCGTGGCCTGCGCCGCCTCCTGAACGTCTTCGCGTCGAAGCTCGGCGGCAGCCCGCTGGCGGTCGCGTTCGAGCCGGGCTTCCAGCCCCATCGACTGGCGCACCGAGCGCGAGATGCGGTGGAAGGCCAGCGTCAGGTCGGTGGCGGCCTTGGGGTCTTCCGCCGCCACAGCCTTCTCGTGCAGCGCGCGCGCCAGCGACAAGCCGAGCTCGGTCAGCTCCGCCAGAACGCGGCCGTGCCGCTCCGCCATGTCAGCCGCGTTGGACATGAACAAAAGAAGAACATGAGTTTCCGGGAACGCCAAGCTAAAGATGGATTTTTCGAGCGAGCGCGACCGGGCGCTCGCCGTCACGCGTCTCAAACGGCTCACAGGCCCGCGCGGTCAATGGTGACAGAGACCATACCGCTCTCTCGAAATCGGCGGGGACGAGGGGAACATCCCGATCGCCTGCAGGGTTGGTCGGCGTCCCTGGGATCGTTGGAGAGCGCGCCCACGGGAGAGACGTGCTGAACGCGTGTCTAGCTGGGGAGGAGACGATGCCGACAATGCTGGCCGCGGCGCATTTCCATGAGGTGCGCCGGTGATCCCATACCACATCGCCTTTGCTTCGGCCGACGCGCAGGGCCGGCCGATCGATCCCGGTTCGATCGGCGGCGTCTACTGGGTAGGCTGGAACGCCTACTTCAGCGGCCCGGGGGGCCAGGGGCTGATCTCCCATAGCCTCGCGACCGGCGTATCGACGACCCTGCAGCCCGCCAGCGTCCGGATCGACGGCTTCGACGGTGATAGCCTGGCTCGGCTCGTCTCCACCCCTCAGGCGCTCCTGGCGAGCGACACCAACGGGGTCAGCGACGTCTACTATCAGTGGAGCAGCCCCAACAACAACGCAGCGCCCACCCAGATCACCAACGGCAACGGCCCGAGCACCAACGCCCGCTTCGTGGACGCCGGCGCGAACGGCTTCACCTCGGGATACGTCTTCGAAAGCACGGCGACGAACCTGCTTTCCTCCGGCTCGGACACCAACGGCGCCAGCGACATCTACCTGCGGCACAGCGCGTCCGGCAGTCCGATCACCCGCGTCTCGGTGACCGCCACCGGTGGCGAGGCGAACGGGGCCAGTTACAATCTTTCCGCCGCCGACTGGCGGCCGATGGTGATCTTCACCAGCGACGCCACCAACCTGCTCGGCGACGGCCAGGGCGGCCTGTTCTGGAAGGATCTCGCCAACAACGCCCTGAAGCGGGTGAACGCGACGAGCGATGGCACGATCATCGCCGGCGTGACCGATGGCGACGTGGCCGCCTATGGCCGCTACGTGGTGTTCGCCAGCGACTCCGCCACGGCGGTGAGCGGCGACACGAACGGCCTCAGCGACGTCTTCATGAAAGACATGGAGACCGGCCAGCTGACGCGCGTCTCCACAGCCTCGGACGGCGCGCAGCTCAGCGTGGCGGCGGCAGACCCCGTGGTGTCCTCCGACGGGCGCTACGTGGCGTTCGAGGGCGCCGGCCAGATCTATGTGAAGGACACCACGACCGGCGATCTCGTGAAGCTCACCAATTCGCCCGGCCCCAACAACACGATCGGCTTCGAAGGCCCCCAGCTGATGTTCAGCAACCAGGGGGGCGGCGTGGTCTCGGGTGTCACGACGGACGGCTACTATATCGCCAGCCTCGGGGGCGACCTGCCGGCCCGCTCCGGCGTGCGCGCAACCACCGACACCTTCACGATCCCCGACGGCATCGACGACGCGCTGATCGCCAGCAACCGTGGCGGCTACGTGATCACGGGCAACGCGCTTGGCAATATCTTCCAAGGCAGCCACTACGCGAACACCTTCAACGGGGCGGGCGGCGACGACCTGTTCCGCCTGGACCGGGCGGGCGTCACGGCGACAGGCGGGGCAGGCTTCGACACCTACCTCTTTCTGTCGAGCAATCCGTTCGCGCCCACCCAGATCAACGACTTCCGGATCGGCGAGGACGAGCTCGACCTGCGGCAAGTCCTGGGGACGCGGGCCGCCACCGATCCGACGGTGGACGGCTACATCCGGTTTGAATCCGACGGAGCTGGGGGAACGCGCGTCTACTACGACCCCGATGGGACGGCGGGCGCGGGGAGCGCCGTGCAGATGGCCGTGCTGCGTGATGTACCCGTTTCGAGCGTGAGCTGGAGCGCCGTGACCGACCGCAACGGGCCTACCGCCGATGAGCCGCCCGTGCTGTCCAGCGGACCCGCCGGGCAGGGGGCGGCGCTCTTCCGCGCCAGCGTCAACGAGAGCGCGCTGAAGACCCAGGCGTCGGTTATCGGGACCGGCGGGTTCTATGTGTCGGCCAAGAACGGCGTCGACGACGTGACAGTGGGCGGCCATGCGGTGATCACCGACGGCGTCTTCCAGCCGAGCTCGTTCGCGACTGCGCTGGGCAGCCAGCTGGAATTTGTCAGCTACGACACCGCCAGCGGGCGGGTGGCGTTCAACTACATCCTGCTCGGCAAGCAGCACCATCCCTATGTCGGCGGGATCAACGACTACACCCTCATCGACGCGCAAACGGTGGTGGCCACCGACCGTGACGGCGACACGGCGACGGGCCGCATCGAGGCGAGCATCCGCGACGATGTCCCATACCTCGGCAGCGACATCGATCTTGTCGACCGCGCCGCCGGTCGCTCGACGGGGAACGTGATCGCTGGCGTCAGGGACGCCGAAACGCAAAACAGCGGGCGGGACACGGTTCCTGTCGATGGCGCGACGGTGGGCCGGATCGAGATCCTCAGGGGCGCGCGCGACGACACGGCCGACGCCAACGGCGACTATTCCATCGAGGGCGCCTACGGCACGCTGACCATCAACCAGACCGGCGACTATACCTATGTGCTGAAGCCGGACGCCCCCGCGGGCGGGATAGACCGCTTCCAGTACTGGCTGAAAGACGGCGACAGCCGGCCGCTGAATGAGTTCGCCAACCTCGAATTCCGCATCACCACGGACTCGGGCAGCGCGAGCGGCGGGCGAGTGATCAACTCACCCGGGCCGGGCTCTACTCTGACCGGCGGAACGGGCAACGACACCCTGAACGGCAGCGCCGGGCCGGACGTGCTCACCGGCGGCGACGGAGACGACGTGTTCGCCTGGGCTCAGGCGCCTTGGGCGCCGGCGCGGGTGACCGACTTCCGCAGCACCTACAACTCGAATGATCGCCTCGACCTGTCCAAGGTCCTGCAGTCGGTGGGCTACACCGGGGACGACCCGGTGCGCGACGGCTATATCAAGCTGATCTCGGTCGACGGCGGCACGGGCATCCTGCTCGACCGCGACGGCCCGGCCGCCGGCCAGCAGTACGGCGACTACATCATCAAGCTCGACAATGTGAACCCGACCTACGCCAGCTGGTCGGGCCTCACCGCCCAGAACGTCTACTATTGGCTGGACGGCGCCACGGTGGCGCGCCCGGAAGGCGACAGCGGCGCGACCACCTTCGCCTTCACGGTAAACCGGAATGGCGGCGCAACCGCCGGCGAAGGCACGGTCACCTGGGCGGCGACCGGCGCCGGCTTCAACCCGGCATCGGCCGCGGACTTCGTTGGCGGCGTGCTGCCGTCAGGCACGATCACCTTCGCGCCAGGGCAGACCAGCCGCACGATCGAGATCCAGGTGGCCGGCGACACGGTGGTGGAGCCGGAGGAGACGTTCCGGGTCTCCCTCACCGGCTCGACGGGCGGCTCCCGGCAGAACTACACGGCCCAGGGGACGATCGGCAACGACGACGGCTCCGCGCCGCCCCCGGGAGACGGGGGGCAGGTCCTGACCTCGCCGGGCCCGAACTCGACCGTCACCGGCGGCGCGGGGTCCGACACCCTAAATGCAAGCCAGGGCTCGGACATCCTGACCGGCGGCGGCGGCGGGGATGTGTTCCGCTGGGGCAAGGAGCCCTGGTCGCCGGCGACGGTCACCGACTTCGCGGTCGGCTCCGACCGTATCGACCTGTCGGCCCTGCTGCAGACGAGCGGCTACGCCGGCTCCGATCCGGTGGCGGACAAGTACATCAGCCTCACGGCCCAGGGCGCCGACACCCTGATCCTGTTCGACCGCGACGCCACCGGCACGACGCAGCAGTGGCCCAACTACATCATCAAGCTGCAGGGCGTCTCCGGCGCCACCTGGGCGCAGATCTCCGGCGGCGGCGGCACGACCAACCCGCCGCCGTCGGCGTCGCAGATCAATCTCACCACAGGCGCCCTGCGGCTGGGTGAGGGCGACTCCGGCGTGACCGCGTTCCAGTTCGAACTGACGCGTTCCGGCGCAACCAGCGGCACGACCACCGCAGACTGGAGCGTCGCGGGCTCGGGTTCCAACCCTGCCGACGCCGCGGATTTCGCCGGCGGCGCGCTGCCCCGCGGCGTCGTCAGCTTTGCGCCGGGCGAGACCACCAAGTGGGTGACCGTAAATGTCGCGGGCGACACCATCGGCGAGCCGAACGAGGAGTTCCAGCTGACGCTGTCCAACCCGTCGGCGGGGACGACGTTCGCGAATTCCGTCGCCATCGGCACCATCGTCAACACGGACGCGAACTCCCCGCCCCCGGCCAGTCCGGGCCAGGTGTACACGTCGCCCGGCCCCGGCTCGACGGTCACCGGCGGGTCCGGCGACGATACGATCAACGGCAGCCAGGGCTCCGACGTGCTCACCGGCGGCGCCGGGGCCGACAAGTTCGCCTGGGCCAAGGAGCCGTGGTCGCCCGCCACGCTCACCGACTTCGTGTCCGGCGTGGATCGGCTCGACATCTCGGCCTTGCTTCAGGCCAGCGGCTACACCGGCTCCGACCCCGTGGCGGACAGGTACGTCCACCTGACCCAGAGCGGCAGCGACACCTTAGTCCTCTTCGACCGCGACGGCTCCGCCGCAGGCCAGCAGTGGCCCAACTACATCATCAAGCTGGCCGGGGTCGGCGGCGAGGTGACCTGGGATCAGCTGACGCGGGCCGACAGTCCGAACCCGCCGCCAACCGACCCGCCGCCATCGTCAGGGAGCGGCGTGGTGCTGACCTCCAGCCGGAGCGGCGACACGCTGGCGGGCGGCGCCGGCGACGACACCCTGAACGCGGGTCGTGGGCCCGACCAGCTGTCCGGCGGCGGGGGCGCGGATCATTTCGTCTACGCCGACGCGCCCTGGAACGCGGGACGGGTCACGGACTTCACGCCCGGCACGGACAAGCTGGACCTGCGCGGCATCTTCGACGACGTCGGCTATGCCGGTACGGCGCCGCAAACGGACGGCTGGCTCATCCTGCGGCAGGTCTCCGGCGGGACAGAGGTCCTGGTCGACATCGATGGACCGAACGCATCGGGCGAGTGGCCGATCACCGTCACGACCTTGACCGGCATCAGTCCCGGCGCACTCACCGCCGCCGACTGGATCGTCCAGTAGCGACGCGGGGTACGGGAAGGCCTCAAGCGGCGTCCCAGCTGAGGTCCAGCAGCCGGTGGCGCGTCAGAAGCCGGCGCGCTCGAGCGTCCGGCGGGAGCCGAGGTTGTCCACCGCGCAGCCGCAGACGGGCCGCATTCGACGCTCGGTGAGGCAGGCGAGCTTCTGGTGTCGCACGATCTGCTCGCCCACGCCCTTGCGTCGCCAGGCGGGCAGTACCCCGACGCCGAGGTCGAGGGCGTCGGCGCCTTCTCGTATGGGCGAGAGCACCCCGCAGCCCACCGGCGCGCCGTCCTGCTCATAGATGGTGATGCGGCCGGCCCGGAGGTCGTGCTCGATCTCCCCGGGCCGCTCGTAGAGCCCGGGACCGACGCCTTGCAGGATCGCGAGATCGTCAGCGCGACCGGGCCGGGGCGCGAACCCCGCCGGGGGGTCGAACCGAACGTCCGACCAGGTGGTGCAGTTGATGCCCACGGCCGTAACCCGGGCCGGTCGGCTGGTCGCCGCGGCGAGCGCCAGCGGATCGTAGCTCTTGATGACGGCAGAGGTCGCGCGGCCCTGCTCTGCGGCCGCATGGAAGAGCTCGCCGAGGCTTGGCAGCGCCACGTTGAGCACGAAGAACTCCACCACGCTGCCGTCCTCGACCGCAAGGTAGCCCACCGGCGAGAGATCGAGCCGGAGCACCAGGACGGACGCGCGGCTGACGCGCTGTTCGAGGTAGTGGACCTGCGGCTCGCCCAGGCTGGCGAAATAGCGCTCGCGCAGGTCATCCGGGGGGACGCCCGGCGGGGACGATCTCGACACCCATACGTCGCCCTCACCTGGCCAGGAGCTCTGTCGGCAGGACAATCGCCCGAAGGCCCGGGCGCCGTCGATAGCCCGCGTTCAGACGCATCCGTCGACGATCACGCGCGTCGCATCTGCGCGCGAGCATCTCGCTGGTCATGCCGGAAGGCCGGCGAGCCGAGCAGCACGCCATCTTCCACCTGACGCGCGGGCGCTGAGGGGGTAGCAAGGCGCGATGAGCGTGGAACTGCCTTTCGCCCTGCGCAGCGCCTTAGACCGGGAACTGGAGGGGGTGTCGCGGCGCGGGTTGGCCGAGCGCGCGGCTCGGACCTCGGCCGCCTATCGTGCGGGCCAGGGCTCGTCCGGGGTGATCCGCGGCCTGGAGGACGGGCTGGCCTATGCCCTTGCCCGGCTGCCGGCGACGTACGCGGCGTGTGCAACGGTGTTCGCGGAGGCGGCGCGGCTGGCGCCCGGGTTCGCGCCGCGCTCCGTGCTGGACGCGGGGTCGGGGCCGGCGGCGGCGAGTTGGGCGGCGGCGGCGACCTGGGACGGGATCACGGCGGTGACCTGGCTGGACGCCAGCGCGCCGTTCCTGGACCTGGCCGGGCGGCTGGCGGCCCATGCGCCGGACGCGATCCGCGTGGCGGAGCGGCGGCGCGGCGACCTGACCGCCGGCGGGCCGTGGCCGCGGGCCGAACTGGTGGCGGCGAGCTATGCCCTGGCCGAGATCCGCGAGCCGCGGCAGGCGGCGGTGGTGCAGGGCCTGTGGGCGGCGGCCGAAGGGCTGCTGGTGCTGGTGGAGCCGGGCACGCCGGCCGGGTTCGCGCGGCTGGTGACGGCAAGGCAGGGGCTGATCGCCGCGGGCGCCGACGTGCTGGCGCCCTGCCCGCACGCCGAAGCCTGTCCGCTGGCCTCGCCCGACTGGTGCCACTTTTCGGTTCGGCTGCCGCGCAGCCGCGACCACCGGCTGGCCAAGAGCGCCGAGGCGCCGTTCGAGGACGAGAAGTTCGCCTATCTGATCGCGGCCAGGCCGGGCGTGGCGGCCCAGGCCCAGCGCTCGGCCCGAGTGCTGCGGGCGCCCCGGGCCGGGAAGCCCGGGATCGAGCTTCGGCTGTGCGGGCCCACGGGGCTGGAGGATCGGTTCGTGGGCAAGCGGGACAAGACCTCGCATGCGCGAGCCCGGCGGCTGGGCTGGGGCGACGTGTGGGAGTGACGCCCTCCCTCCGCTGGAGGGAACGGAGGGAGGCCTACTTCTCCGCCGCGGCCCGGTTAGCGACCAGGTCGTCGACGACGGCGGGATCGGCCAGGGTGGAGGTGTCGCCGAGGTTGCCGAGGTCGTCCTCGGCGATCTTGCGCAGGATGCGGCGCATGATCTTGCCGGACCGGGTCTTGGGCAGGCCGGGCGCGAACTGCACCACGTCGGGAGCCGCAAAGGGGCCGATCTCGCGCCGGACCCAGCCCTTGAGCTCGGCCTGCAGGATGTCGGTGGGGGTCACGTCGGCCTTGAGGGTGACGTAGCAGTAGATGCCCTGGCCCTTGACCGGGTGCGGGAAGCCGACCACGGCGGCCTCGGCGACATTGTGGTTGGAGACCAGCGCGCTCTCGATCTCCGCCGTGCCCAGGCGGTGGCCGGAGACGTTGATCACGTCGTCGACCCGGCCGGTGATCCAGTAGTAGCCGTCCTCGTCGCGGCGGGCGCCGTCGCCGGTGAAGTACTTCCCCGGATAGGTGGTGAAGTAGGTGGTGATGAACCGCTCGTGGTCGCCCCAGACGGTGCGCATCTGACCGGGCCAGCTGTCGGTCAGGCAGAGGTTGCCGCTGACGGCGCCCTCCAGAACCTTGCCGTCGGCGTCGACCAGCTGGGGCTTCACGCCGGGCAACGGCTTGGCGCAGGAGCCGGGCTTGGCGGCGTGGGCGCCGGGCAGCGGGGTCATCAGGCAGGCGCCAGTCTCGGTTTGCCACCAGGTGTCGACGATGGGGCAGCGGCCCTCGCCAACCACGCGGTGGTACCACAGCCAGGCCTCCGGATTGATCGGCTCGCCGACGGTGCCCAGCAGGCGGAGCGACGCTCGCGAGGTCTTCGTCACCGGCTCGTCGCCTTCGCGCATCAGGGCGCGGATGGCCGTGGGGGCGGTGTAGAAGATCTCTACCTTGTGTTTGTCGATGACCTCCCAGAAGCGGGAGGCGTTGGGGTAGTTGGGCACGCCCTCGAACATCACCGTGGTGGCGGCGTTGGCGAGCGGGCCATAGACCACATAGCTGTGGCCGGTGACCCAACCCACGTCGGCGGTGCACCAGAAGACCTCGCCCGGCCGGTAGTCGAAGACCAGCTCGTGGGTGTGGGCCGCCCAGGCCAAGTAGCCGCCGGTGGTGTGCAGGACGCCCTTGGGCTTTCCCGTCGAGCCGGAGGTGTAGAGGATGAACAGCGGATCCTCGGCGTTCATCGGCTCGGGCTCGCAGGTGTCGGCGACAGTCTGCTTGAGGTCGCCGTAGTAGGCGTCGCGGCCGGCGGTCATCGGGACCTCGGCTCGGGTGCGGCGCACGACGATCACGTCGGTGACGCCCGGACAGGTCTTCAGCGCCTCGTCCACGTTGAGCTTGAGCGGCACCACCTTGCCGCCGCGAACGCCCTCGTCGGCGGTGATCACCACCTTGGAGTCGCAGTCCTGGATCCGGCCGGCGAGGCTGTCCGGCGAGAAGCCGCCGAACACCACGGAGTGGACCGCGCCGATCCGCGAGCAGGCCAGCATGGCGGCCGCGGCGGCCGGGATCATCGGCAGGTAGATGGTGACGCGGTCGCCCTTGGCGACGCCCTTTGCCTTGAGCACATTGGCCCAGCGGCAGACCTCGGTGTGGAGCTGGCGGTAGGTGAGCGCGTCATAGACCTCGGGGTCGTCGCTCTCCCAGATGATCGCGGTCTGGTCGCCGCGTTCGTCGAGGTGGCGGTCCAGGCAGTTGACGCTGACGTTCAGGGCGCCGTCGGCGAACCAGCGGATGCGGAAGTCCTCGCGGTCGAAGGAGACGTCCTTGATCTGGGTGGGCGGGGTCGTCCAGTCGAGCCGCCCGGCCACGTCGCGCCAGTAGGCCTGCGGATCCTGGTCTACGCGCCGGACGGCGGCCTCGTAGCCGGCAGCGTCCATCCGCGTGCGCTTCGCCCACTCGGCCGGGACCGGAAACACCTCGCTGTCGGACATTGGGCCGCACTCCCCGAAAAACCCTGTGGATCACTATGCGGAGAGGGCGCCCTGGCGCAACACGCCGCAGCATCGGCGGTTGAGGCCCGACACCGCGGCCGCCATGCTGCGGGATGCTTCGAATCGGCAAGGCGCTGCTGGCGGCGGCGCTGGCGACAGGTCTGGCAGGCTGCGAGGCCGGAGCCCGCAAGGACGCGGCGCTTGCGGTCGAGCGGCTGTTCGCGGCCGTGGTGGCGCGCGACCGGGTGGCGTTCGAGGCCGCCGTGGACCGCCGCGCGGTACGCGACGACGTGCGCCAGCAGCTGGTCGACCTGGCCCGCAGCCAGGGCCTGGAGGTCGAGGGCGGTCCCTCGGAGTTCGTGCTCGACCGGATGATCGGGCCCGACGCCGTGCGGCTGGTGGACGGCCGCGGGGAGCTGGTGCGCCAGGCCCCCACCGCCGAGCAGCTGAAGGACATGATCGAGGTCCAGGACCGCGGCCGGGCCTGCGTGCAGGACGCCGCCGACAACTGCGTGCTCACCTTCGCCCGGCAGAAGGACAAGGACGGAGCGCAGTGGCGCCTGGTGGGCATGCGGGCGCTGGACCGGACGATCCGGGTTCCGGAAAAGGAGGCGCCCGGCGAGGGGAGTCGCCGGGCGCAGGTTCAGCCTCGTGGGGGCGAGGCCGGAGCCTAGAACTCCTCCCAGCTGTCCAGCTTCGTGGCGGTGGCCGCGCCGGACGCATAGGCCGGGCGGGCCGCCGGGCGGGCCGGAGCCTGCGATCGCGCGGTTGGACCGGCCGGAGCCGAGCTGCGCGCCGGGGCTTCACCGGTGTCGAACTCGCCGATCAGGCGGCGGAGCTCGGTGGCTTCCTTCCGGAGCGTGTGGGTGGCGGCGGTCGTCTCCTCCACCATGGCGGCGTTCTGCTGGGTCACCTGGTCCATGTTGTTCACGGCCACGTTGACCTCGTGCAGGCCTGCGGACTGCTCCTGGGCGGAGGTGGCGATGTCGGTGACCAGGGCGTCGATCGCCTCGACCTGACTGACCATCTCCTGCAGCGCTTCGCCGGTCTCGCCCACCAGGCTGACGCCCTGGCCGACCTGCTGGCTGGACGCCGAGATCAGGGTCTTGATCTCCTTGGCCGCGTCCGCGGAGCGCTGGGCCAGGGCCCGGACTTCGGAGGCCACGACCGCGAAGCCCTTGCCCGCGTCGCCCGCCCGGGCCGCTTCCACACCGGCGTTCAGGGCCAGCAGGTTGGTCTGGAAGGCGATCTCATCGATCACGCCGATGATCTGGCTGATCTGCGAGGAAGACTTCTCGATCTCGCCCATGGCGGAGACGGCGCGACGGACGATCTCCTCGCCGCGGGAGGCGCCGGACTTGGCGGTGTGCACTGCCGCCCGCGCGTTCTGGGCGCCCTCGGCCGACTTCTTGACCGTGGTGGTGATCTGCTCCAGCGCCGCAGCCGTCTGCTCGAGGCTGGCGGCCTGTTGCTCGGTGCGCCGGGAGAGGTCGTCCGAGGCGGTGGCGATCTGGTCAGCCCCGACGCCGATCTGGCCGGCGTTGGAGGTGATGATCTTCATCGCGGCATGGAGCTTCTCCATGGCCGCGTTGAAGTCTGACCGCAGCTGCTCGTACTCCGGGGAGAACGGGGTGTTCAGCCGGTGGCTGAGATCGCCGGACGACAGGCGCGACAGGCCGTCGGCGAGCGAATGCACCACCGCCACCTGAGCTTCCTGGGTCTTGGCGCGCTCGGCCTCCACCTGGTCGCGCATGGCCGCTTCACGAGCCTGGCTGGACTCCTGCTCGGCGCGCATGGCGTCGATGCGCTGGAGGTTCTCCTTGAACACCTCGAGGCCCCGGACGATGGCGCCCAGCTCGTCGCCGCGGGCCAGCGGCTCGAGGTCGACGGCATAGTCGCCGCCTGCCAGGCTTTCGGTCGCCTGGGCGATGCCGTTGATGCCGCGGCGGACGCCCATGATGATCGCCACCGACAGCCAGGCCACGGCGATAAGCGTCAGCAGCGAGCCGCCGAGCACAATCTTGCCGGTCAGGGCCGCTTGGGCGGCGCTCTCTGACGCCCGCTTGTCCGCATCAGCCTGGATGGCCTTGCGAGCCTTTTCGAGGGTGCCCGTCATCCGGGCGTAGTGCTCCTCGAACGGCTGCACGAAGGCGACGGCGGTGGCGAAGTCGACGCCCATCATCGAGCCCACGACTTCGATGCCGCCGCGATAGTCGGTGAGGTCCTTCGCCACCTGGGCGACGTTGGCCTGCTGCGGCTTGGGCAGGTCCTTCTTGAGCTTCTCGAGCTCGGATTTGATGACGTCCACCTCACCGGTGAGCGCCATCAGCTTTTCGGGCGCATCGGTGGGACCACCGGCGACGGCGCCAGCCTGGCTGGTCATCGCCTGGTAGATCTTGAGGTGCGCCTCGGTGATGCGGTTCGACAGCGCCGCCACCTTGGTGGTGGTGGCCATGTCGTGTTTGACGATCTGGTCGAGCGCCTGAGCCTGCTGATGCTGGCTGAAGTAGGCGCCGCCGGAAACCAGGGCGAGGACCACGACGGCGACCGCCGGGGCGACCGCCATCTTCACGACGAGCGAGAGGTCGACGAAGCGAAGCATTTTCATGTTCGAACTCCGAGAAAGATTGCGGCCCCGCTTCTGCGGGGCCGCATGGGATCACCAGACTTTGCTGATGGAGGCGAACACCCGGCGCTCAGCTTGCAGGCCGTTGGTCTGCTTCTGGCGCTCGTGCAGGAGGTTCTGGCCGGCGACCGCAAAGGTCACGCCATTCTCCAGCTTGTGGGCGACGCGGCCGCCCAGGGTGGTGAAGGCGTCGACCTTGGCGAGGCCGGTGCCGACCTGGCGGCCAGCCTCGAACTCACCCACGTAGTGCAGGAAGGCGTCGGCCTCCCAGGCCTTGTTGCCCCAGCCCGCGGCCAGGTTGCCCCGGTGCTTCGGGCTGGTCCGCTCGAACGCGGTGCCGCGCAGCGCGGTGGCCACGCCGGCGAAGGGCTCGTCCTCCACCTTGGTGTACGTGTAGTCGGCGCTCCAGCGGAAGCCGCTCTTGGCGGCGCCCGAGGCGAGGACTTCAAAGCCCTTCATTTCGGAGTCCGAGGTGTTGATGAACTGGACGCCCGGCATCGTCGTGCGGGTCGGCGCGACGTCGAACCCGGCGGTGCTGGGGAGGCCCTTGATGTCTTCCCACTTCTGCAGGAACACCCGGGCGCCGACCCTGGCGTTGAGCGCCGGAAGCGTGCGGTCGTAGGAGACCTGATAGTTGGTGACGATGCTGGGCCGCAGCGTCGGATTACCCACGAACGCCAGGCTGACGGTCGGCGAGACCGGGGTCGTGCCCGACAGGCCGCCCAGCTCGACGAGGGTCGGGGCCTGCACGCCGCGGCCGTAGGAGGCCTTCAGGGTGTCGTCCGACGTCGGGCGGAAGACCACCGCGGCGTTGACGCTCAGTTCCTTGACCTTGCGGTCCCACAGCGCGTTGTTGGCGAGCGGCGCGCCGGCCGGGAAGCCGCCCGTGCGCTCGATCTCCATCGTGTCATGGCGCAGGGCGATGGTGGTCGCAATCTTGTCGCTGACCTGCCAGTTCCACATGCCGGACAGGGCGAACACGTCGTAGCCGATGTCGCCGTTCTTCAACGGCGCGGTGTTGAGGGTGTTGTTGCGGTACTCGGCGCCGATCCGGAAGGTGTGGGCCGCGCCGACCTTGAACAGGTCCTGCGCGCTGACCACGCGGATACGGTTCTCCCACTCGGTGCGGCCGAGGATGATGTACTTGGCGCTCAGCTCATTCTGGTAGGCCGACAGCTGGATCAGGCCGAGCTTGGTCTCGGAAGCCAGGGTGGCCTTCACCGAGGACACGGCGCTCTTGGTCGGCGAGTAGGCGGACCCGGCGATCGTGCTCTGCTGCACGTTCGACCAGGAGCCCTCGACCCGCAGTTCGGTCTTGTCGGTGAGCTGGGCGACGGTGTCGATCGCGGCGCTGACGTTCTCGGGATCGTGGATCCGGGTGACGTCCGTCAGGCCGATCGTGTTCTTCCACTCGTCCTGCTTCTCGGCACCGAAGGACACGCGGGCCGAAAGCTTTTCGCCCAGCTTGCCCGTCGCCACCACGGACACGCCGCGGTAGTCGTTGGTTCCGACGCGGACGTCGACCGCCTTCACGTCATCGAACTTCGGGTTGAAGGTGATGATGTTCACCACGCCCGACACGGCGTTGAAGCCGAACAGCGCCGTGTTCGGGCCCTTCACGACCTCGATCTGGCGGATCTCCTGCAGCTGGACGGGGATGTTCCGCCAGAAGGTCAGGCCGTAGTGGTCCATGTAGACCTGGCGGCCGTTGACCAGCACCAGCAGGCGCGGCGAGCTGGACTGATTGTAGCCGCGGACGTTCACGTCCGTGTGGCCAGCCGACCAGTTCAGCACGTCGATGCCGGCGACCCGGCTGATGATCGTCGGCAGGTCGGTCGCGCCCGAGCGGCGGATGTCGTCCTGCGAGATGATCTGCATGTCGGCGGGCGCCTCCGGGGCGCGCTGCGGCGAGCCCGTGGCGCTGGTGGTGACGGGCTCGTTGAAGAGCTGCTCCAGGGAGCCGTAGTCGATCGATTGCGCGGCGGCCGGCATGGCGGCGCCCAGCGCAAGGCCGGCGACGCCGGCGGCGAAGAGGATCTTTCTCATTTTTCTCATCTTTCTCCGGCCGCTCAAATTTCTTTGATCATCATTCGGAAGGCGGCCTTGAAGGCGGCGCCCACCGAAGCGGCGGCTGCACGATTCACGGTGATCTCGACCTTGGGCTCAGTGGTCACGCCCATGACGCAGGCGCCGGAGCGCACGCAGGCCGGGTCGGAGCCGATGGTGACGAGCTTCTTGCCCTTCGCGGCGGAGCCGACGGCGGCGTAGTTGACGCCTTCGGTGACGTAGAGCGCGTTGACGCCCGCGACGCCGCCGACGCTGCCGGCTTCCACCGGCTTGCCGACCAGGGTGACGGCGCCGGCGCTGTAGCCGCCGCCGATCGCGGCCATGACGGCGTTCTTCTCGGCGACCGAGTTCGGCTTGGACGGATCGAAGACCACGCCCAGGGTGGCGCGGCCGGTCGGGCCGTTCTCCAGGAAGGTCAGGGCGCGGCCGGCGACCTGAAGGTCCTTGGCCGCATCGGCAGAGGCGATGCCCGGGCCAGCGACCAGGCCACCGGCGATCAAGAGCACCGCGTAATTACTTGCCTTGGTAATAGTATTCCTTGGAATGACTCGCATTGTTTTCCTCGCCCCCCTCGGGCTTTTCGCGTGCAAGAAAGGCTGTGGACGATTGAAGGGAAGGTTAATGCTAGTAGCTTAGCTAGCTATACTGGAACACTATCGGCCGCAGAAGGTGGCTGATCCGAGTATGACTATGAGATGTTCTTCAATACTACGAGTCGGCCCTACCCGGATTGAAGCTGGCAATTCCGGAATTCTTCTCAAGTTAACTCAACTCCGGCGGACCGGGTGGGCTCGGCGTCTTGAGTTGCGGCGCCGCTTGACGGGCGCGAGAACCGGCCGGACCCGGGTAGTGCCGGCGCCAACTTCGGCGGTCCGCCCGCCTCGATACCCGCGTTTTTGACAGCTGCGGACAAACTGTCGCACTGGGCCGGACTGGCTAACGCAGCCGCGGGAGGGCGGCGAAAAACGCCCGGCGCCTACCCCAGCCGGCGGCGAGCGGCTATCCACGCATGGAAGAGGATCCGCTTCCATGCTGCTTCACCTGTCGACCTGGGCCGAGATCGAGGCCCACCTGACCCGCTCAAAGACGGTGGTGATTCCCATCGGCTCGAACGAGCAGCACGGGCCCACCGGTCTGCTCGGCACCGACTGGCTGTGCCCGGAGATCATCGCCCACGAGGCGCAGCGCCGGTCGCCCGACCTGCTCGTGGGGCCGACCTTCAACATCGGCATGGCCCAGCATCATCTGGACTTTCCGGGAACGATCGCGCTGCGCCCCTCGACCTTCATGCTGGCGATCGGCGACTGGTGCCGGAGCCTTGCCCACCACGGTTTCACGCGGCTGTTCTTCCTGAACGGCCACGGCGGCAACGTGGCCACCATCGAGGCGGCCTTCTCCGAGCTTTACGCAGAGGCCAGCTACTCCGGCCGCAACCGCGGCTTCGCCTGTAAGCTGAAGAACTGGTGGGAGCTGCCGGGCGTCATGGCGCTCGCCAGCCGGCAGTTCCCGACCGGTCACGGCAGCCACGCGACGCCGTCGGAGATCGCCGTCACCCAGTGGGCGTATCCAGACAGCATCAAGGCGGCGAACTACGCCCCACAGGTGGCGCCGACGGGGCCAATCCGCGAGGCGGCCGATTTCCGCGCGCGCTACGCCGACGGGCGAATGGGCTCGGACCCGGGACAGGCGACGCCGGAGAAGGGCGGCGAACTGGTCGCCGCCGCCGCCGCGGCCCTGATCGACGAGGTCGCCGCGTTCGGGGCCGAGGCCGGCCCCGCCTGAGCTCTAGAAGGGCGCGCCCATCCGGCTCGGCGCGGCGATGCGCGGGGGTCCCTTGGACTTCGGCCGGCCGGCCCAGTCGAGCTCTTCCGGGGGGGTGATGGCCTTTGGCTCCGGCGCCATGGCCTGGGCGACGACCATGTCCGGGTCGCTCAGCGTGGCTTCGGCTTCGGGCGCGGCTTCCTCGACATGGACGGAGGCCTCGGGGGGAGCCGAGATCTCGGTGACGTTGGCGGCGAGGGCGAAGTTCGTCTGGGCCGTCGCCAAGCCTTCGAGCTTGGCCAGTTGGACACCCTGCGCCTCGCCACCGGCGTAGCGGCCGACGAAAGCGGGCGGGCGGCCGGAGGCGCCGGTCCAACGATAGAAGATGTGCGCGCCAATGCTGCCCACCTTCACCAGGCTCGGGCTCCAGTACGGGGCCACGTAGCTGGCGTGATAGTGGGTGGCCGTGCCGACGGCCTTCATCACGTGGCCGTTCAGCGCGGCGATCGCGACCTTGCGGGCCCGGTCCCAGCCTTCCTGGACCGGCTTGCGCGCCAGCGCGCCGTCGCAGGTGAAGGTGAACTGGCAGCCGGTCGTCCGCTCGGAGCCCTGGAAGACGACGCCGCAGACGGTCTTCGGGTAGGCCGGGTGCCGCATGCGGTTTAGAACGACTTGGGCCACGGCGCGCTGGCCGTCCGCGCTCTCGAACGCGGCCTCGTAGTAGATGGCGGCCGTCATGCAATCGATGGCGCGGGTCTCGTCGATCACGCCTTCGGACTTGAGGAAGAACGGCTTGGCCGGCGGGTTCGGCAGGTCGGAGGCCGGGTTGGACGCATTCCACAGACGCGCGGCCTCGGGCGAGAGGTCCTGCAGGCGGATCAGGCCTTCAGTCTCCGCCGCCACCGGCTGGGCGGTGAGGGCGAGGGAAGCCTGCTGCAGCCCGGCCGGCTGGGCGCGCAGGGCGATGTGCGAGGCGGCGCCCCGCGGCGCAAAGCTGAAGCCCGAGAGCGCCAGGACAGCCAGGGCCACGACGGCCGCGATGCCCGCGACGAGCATCAGTTGACCGCGGTCGCGCGGCAGGCGCTCCGCCAGATTTCGGATGTAGGGATGCAAGAGCCCGGGCCCCTTTGCTCGGCTTGAGGCGCGACCCGATAGGGGAGAGACGCTCAAAAAGCGAGTCTTTTGTTTAACTCGTGGTTAAAGGTTTTGGATCGAAGGCAAGCGAATTCAGATGGTTAATTCGCCTAATCCGATTCCGCGAATTCTCTCAGGCGGTGAAGATTCCGCCGTCGCGCAGCGCCACAGGCCACGGCGAGAGGCGATCGCCGAGGCACGGCCCGGCCACGCACCGGCCGTCCAACGCGAACAGGGCGCCGTGCCCGGCGCACAGGATGTGCTCGCCCGAGCGGGTCAGGTAGCGGTCGTCCATCGGGGCAAGGGACCAGCCGGCGTGAGGGCAGGAATCAACCCAGCCCTGCACGGTGTCGCCATGCCGGATCACGAACCCTGCGAACAGCTTGCTCTCCGCCCGAAAGCGGAAGCTCTTGCCGCCCGGGTCCTGGATGTCGTCAAGGCCGCAGAGCCGCACGCCTGGCGGCGGCCGCGCGGGATTCGGGCCGCTAGAGGGACTGGCCAAGGGTGGAGCGGAAGCGCTTAACCTCGACCCGGTCGAACAGCCCGGCCTGGGTGTAGGGGTCGTCGGCGTTGAAGGCGCGGACCTCGGCCTCGCTCTCCGCCTCGAGGAAGAACAGCGAGCCAGCCATCTGGTCGTCCTCGGACAGCATCGGACCGGCCATGCGGATCTTCCCGTGGCGCTCGCGGGCCCAGGCGAGGTGGGCCTCGCGGGTGGCCATGCGCAGGTCGAGGGAGTCGGCCTTGTCGAAGCAGGCCAGCATATAGAGAGGCATCAGCGTTCCTCGCGAAGCGGTCGGGAGAGCAGGCGGCGGATGGCATCGTCGACGTCCGCCTCCCCGGCCAGAATGGCGGCCACGGCCTCACAGATCGGGGTGTCGACGCCCAGCCTGGCGGCAAGTTGGCGAACGGCCGGGGCGGAGGCGACGCCTTCGGCTACCGAGAGCTTGCCGGACAGCGCCTCCTCCAGCGTCTGGCCCTGGCCGAGCGCCAGGCCGACGCTCATGTTGCGCGACTGCGGGCTGGAGCAGGTGAGGACGAGGTCGCCGAGGCCGCAGAGCCCCGCCACCGTCTCGGCCTCGGCGCCGAGGGCGATCGCCAGCCGGGTGAGTTCCGAGAAGCCGCGCGTGATCAGGGCGGCGTGGGCGGAGCGGCCGAGACCGCGGCCCTCGACGATGCCGCAGGCGATCGCCAGCACGTTCTTCACCGCCCCGCCGGCCTCGGCGCCGATCATGTCGGTGGCGAAGTACGGCCGGAAGCTGGGCGTCGCGATGGCTTCCGACAGGCCGCGGGCGCAGCCCTCGTCCGCGCAGGCGAGGGTGACGGCGGTGGGCAGGCCGCGGGCCACCTCGCCGGCGAACGAGGGCCCGGAGAGCACCGCCGGCTGCGCCTGCGGCAGGGTCTCGGCGAGCACCTCGGTCATCAGCTTCAGGGAGCCCTGCTCGATGCCCTTTGAGCAGAGCAGCACCTGCAGCCCGTCCCGCACGTGCGGGGCGAAGGCGGTGAGCGTCGCGCGCATGTGCTGGGCCGGCGGCACCGCCAGGACGAGATCGCAGTCGGCGAGCTCGGCGAAGTCGGCGGTGGCGCGCACCTCAGGCTCGAGGACGACGTCCGGCAGGAAAAGGCCGTTCTCGTGCGCCGTATTGACGCCTTCCACCACCTCCGGTTCGCGAGCCCAGAGCACCGCGTCCAGACCGGCGCGGGCGCAGACCTGGGCCAGGGCGGTGCCCCAGGCGCCTCCGCCGATAACGCCGGCGCGCTTCATGCCTTGGCTCCCTTGCGGCCCGGCAGGTGGGTCGGGCTGGCGGCGGCGGCGGCGGCGTCCAGCGGCCAGCGTGGGCGGGCGGCGGCGTCGAGCGGGTCGGTGAGGCCAAGCGCCAGGCGCTCGGCGCCGGCGAGCGCGATCATGGCGGCGTTATCCGTGCAGTAGGCCAGCGGCGGGGCCGCGAAGGAGAAGCCCCGGGCGGCAGCGGTGGCCTCGAGGCGGGTGCGGACGGTCCGGTTGGCGGCGACCCCGCCCGCGACCACGAAGCGCAGGCCCTGACCGAGGTGTTCCGGCGCGTAGGCCTGCATGGCGCGGTCGCTCTTCTCCGCGAGCTGGCGCGCGATAGCTTCCTGCACGGCGCAGGCGAGGTCGCGGCGATCGGCCTCGGCGGTCAGCCCCTCCGCCAGGCGGGCGGCGGCGGTCTTCAGGCCCGAGAAGGAGAAGTCGCAGTCCTTGCGGCCCAATAGCATGCGCGGCAGCGGGAAGCGGTCGGGATCGCCGCCTTGCGCGAGTTGTTCAAGCGCGGGGCCGCCGGGATAGGGCAGGCCCAAGGTCTTGGCGATCTTGTCGAAGGCCTCGCCGGCGGCATCGTCGATGGTCGAGCCCAGACGGCGGCAGGCGCCGACGCCGTCCACCGCCAGCAGCTGGCAGTGGCCGCCGGAAACCAGCAGCAGCAGGAAGGGATAGGGCAGGTCTGCGCCCAGCCGGGCGGAGACGGCGTGACCCTCCAGGTGATTCACCGCCACCAGCGGCAGGCCGCGGGCCAGCGCCACCGCCTTGCCGAACGAGAGGCCGACCATCACCCCGCCCACAAGGCCAGGTCCAGCCGTGGCGGCGACCCCGGTGATATCGTCGTATTTCAGACCGGCGTCGGCGAGGGCACGCGCGGCGATGGCGTCGATGGTTTCCACGTGGGCGCGGGCGGCGATCTCGGGAACCACGCCGCCGTACGGGGCATGCGCGGCGATCTGGCTGGCGACCACGGAGGACAGCACCTCGACCGTGTCGCCGCTCAGGCGCACGACGGCCGCGGCGGTTTCGTCGCAGCTGGTCTCAAGGCCCAGAACCACATGGTGGGGGGTGTGGGTGACGGTCATCCGGTTGCCGGGGGGCGCCCGCTCCTGTAGCAGGCGCTTCTCTTCCCAAGGCTTGCAGGTAGACCGCCCACCGTGCCCACGCAACCGCCCGTCCGGATCGGCGCCCGGGGCTCCAAGCTGTCGCTCGCCCAGGCCGGCATGATGCAGCGCCAGATCGCGGCCGCACTCGGGGCCGACCCGACCAATGCGGCCGAGGTCGAGCGCGTGGCGCCGCTGATCGTCATCACCACCACCGGCGACCGGGTGCAGGACCGCCGCCTGCTGGAGATCGGCGGCAAGGGGCTGTTCACGAAGGAGATCGAGGAGGCGATGCTGGAGGGGCGCATCGACTGCGCCGTCCACTCCATGAAGGACATGCCGGCCGCCTTGCCGGACGGGCTGTGCATCGCCGCCATCCCGGAGCGGGAGGACGTGCGCGACGCCTTTCTGACCCGCGGGCCCGAGCGGGTGGAGGACCTGACGCCGGGCGCCCACCTCGGCACCGCCAGCCTGCGGCGCCAGGCCCAGATGCTGCACCGACGCCCGGACCTGAAGGTCTCGATGCTGCGCGGCAACGTCGACACCCGGATCGCCAAGCTGGAGGCCGGCGAGGCCGACGCCATTCTGCTGGCCTACGCCGGCCTGCGGCGGCTGGGCCTGGGCCATCTGCCCAAGAGCCTGATCGACCCGGTGGAGTGCCCGCCGGCCCCGGGCCAGGGGGCGCTGGCCATCGAGACCCGCGCCAGGGACTGCGACGCGCTGTGGGTGCAGGCCCTGCGCCACGCCCCGACCGAAATCGCCGTGGCGGCCGAGCGCGGCGCGCTGGCCGCCCTGGAAGGCTCCTGCAAGACGGCGATCGGCGCCCACGCCCGGTTCGAGGGCGGAGCGCTGAAGCTGATCGTCGAGGCGCTTTCGGCCGACGGCGTCCACCGTTTCCGACATGCCGGCGAGACCGAGATCTCGCAGCTCGCCGACCCGCTGGCCTCGGCCCGCGACCTGGGCCAGTCGCTTGGCCTTGCGGTCAAGGAAGAGGCCGGCGACCGGATCGCCCTCTGACAGCTACTCGCCGGCGAGTGCTCCGGCTGCCTGGTCCATGAAGGTCGCGAGCTTCACATCCAGCTCGGTGACGCCGTCGGCGTCGTGGGTGGCCAGCAGCACGTCCACGCGGTTGTAGACGTTGAACCACTCCGGATGGTGGTCGAGCTTGTCGGCCATCAGCGCGACCCGGGTCATGAAGCCGAAGGCGGCGTTGAAGTCCGCGAAGCGGTAGGTGCGGCGGATCGCGTCCCGCTCGCCCTGGACCGCCACCCAGCCGGGGAGCCGCTCCAGCGCCGCCGCGGCGCCGATCCTGTCCGGCCGGCTCATGCCTCGGTCTCCGCGCCGAAGCTCAGGCCGGTGGCCTGGGCGAGTTCGGCCAGCGTCTGGTCCACGTCCACCACCTTGATGGCCTTCATGCCGAGCGCGGCGGCCGGCTTGCAGTTGATCCCGAGGTCGTCGAGGTAGACGCAGGCGGCGGGCTCCACCGCCAGCTGCTTGCACATCATGAGGTAGATCCTGGGGTCGGGCTTGCGCACGCCGGCCTTGGAACTCTCGATGATGGCGTCGAACAGCGGCATCACCTGGGCCATGGCTCCGGCCGTCCGCTGACCCGCGTCCTGTCCCGGGCTGTGCTCGGAGACCACGTTGTTGGTGATGCAGCCCACCTTGAAGCCCGCCGCCTTGCAGGCCTTCAGCGCCGCCACCATCCGCGGCCGCAGCTGACCCGACAGCAGGGGCAGGACCTCCGCGCCGCGGACCGGGTGACCCAGCGCCGTCGATTCCTGCAGGAACAGCTGGTCGAAGCGGGCGGCGTCGATCTCGTTGCGCTCGAACAGCGCCCAGGCGTTGGTGTCGCCATTGGTGGCGTTGACCCGGCGGATCAGGTCGTTGGGCAGGCCCTTCTCGGCCTCGTAGCGGTTGAACGCCTCGAAAGGCGAGGTCGTGAACACCCCGCCGAAGTCCCAGATCACCGCCTCGATGGCCATGCCCGCACGCTCCCGTTCATCGGCGGCGGACGCTAGAGAGCCGAGCGCGGGCGTGCAAGTAAGGGCGGATGCCTCCCGCTCGTCTTTCCTGGCCGCTCCGGATCGGCGCCTACCTGGCCGCCGTGACCGTGCTGCTGTGGCTGTGCCTCGCCCCGAGCGAGACCCTCCCGCAGCCGGAGAACGTCAGCGACAAGGCCGAGCACGGCATCGCCTGGTTCGTGCTGACGGCGCTGGGCGTGGTGCTCTCGCCGCGCCGGTGGCGCGCGGTGGCGGCGTTCGCATTGGGGCTCGGCGTCGCCGTGGAGCTGCTGCAGGCCGGCCTGGGCTTCGGCCGGCATGGAGACTGGCGCGACCTCGCCGCCGACAGTGTCGGGGTCCTGGCGGCCCTGGCCCTGCTGGTCCCGTTCCGGCGGCGGCTCGACCCCGGCTGACCGGGGCCGTATTCTGCCCCCATGCCGCGGCCGTTCATCTATCTGGCGACGCCCTGCTTCGGGGGGCAGGTGAACCTCTTCTTCCTCCAGTCGGTGTTGCGGCTGCAGGAGGCTTGTGAGGCGCGCGGCGTCGGCCTGCACGTGGAGCTCCTGGGCAGCGATCCACTGATCACCCGGGCGCGCAGCCGGCTGGCGAGCCAGTTCCTGGCCCACCCGGACGCCACGCACATCCTCTACATCGACGCCGACATCGGGTTCGAGATCGAGACCGTGTTCCGTCTGCTGGACTCAGGCCGCGATGTCGTGGCGGCGGTCTGTCCGCTGAAGCATATCGACTGGGAAAAGGCCCGCGCTGCGGCCAAGGCGGACGTCGACGACATACAGGCCGCATCCATCGGCTATGTGGTCCGCTTCCTGCCCACGCCCGACAAGTCCGTCGAGGTGCACGACGGGATCGCCAAGGTGGCCTACGGAGGCACGGGCTTCCTGATGATCCGCCGCGAGGCGCTGCAGCGGATCGCCGACGCCCATCCCGAGCTGCGCGCCACGCTACCGGACGGCGCCGCGGCGGTGATGGTGTTCGACACCCTGCTGGAGCCCGAGACCGGCGAGTACCTGTCGGAGGACTACGCCTTCTGCCGCCGCTGGCGCGACCTGGGCGGCGAGATCTGGGCCGACGTGGAAGCCCGGCTGACCCACGTCGGCCACGCGGCCTACACCGGCAGCCTCATCCGGGCCCTCCGGCCCGGCTGAGCTATTCGGCCGGCGCCACGGCCGTCCCGCCGGTCGGCGGCGGCACGGCGCGTCCTGCGAGATCCAGGGCCTCGGCCCGTCGCTTGGCGAGCGCCACGCGGGTCTGCTCGTAGGCCTCGCGGCTGATCCGGTAGCGGCCGTAACAGAACGCGGCGATGACCCCCGGGATGGACGCCAGCACGCCGTCCCAGAGGGCCAGATTGTGCAGGATCTCGGGGCCGACCTGGCCGGGCGTGGCCTTGTCCGGGAAGGCGATCAAGGTGATCACAAAGCCGGCCAGAGCGGTGCCGATGGCCTGATCGAACTTCGCCGCGAGGGCGCGCGTGGAATACAGGATGCCCTCCTGACGGAGGCCATGCTTGAGCTCGTTCTCATCGGCGATGTCGGCGAGCGCCGACATGATGCTGATCTGCAGCACGCTCACCGCCGCATAGCCCGCGGTGGCGAAGGCGATGAGGATCGGCAGCAGGGCGGGAGTGTCCGCCCGAAGGACGCCGAGTTGGCCGAGCACGATCGGGATGGCTGGAATGACCGCGTAGGCGAGCGCCGACCAGATCGCCGTCCGCTTCTTGTCGAAGCGGCCATGCATCTTGGCCGCGAACGCGAACGCCGTGGCGTAGCCGATGAAGCTTCCGATGATGAACAGCCGCAGGTCGCTGGAAGAGATCTCCCAATAGAAGCTGTAGACGTACAGCCGCAGCCCCTCGCGCAGGCCTAGCATCATCGAGAGGAAGAAGTAGCCCACCAGCAGCCAGGCATAGTTCACGTTGGTGAGCGCCTTGCCGACGTCTTTGAAGAACTCCGCGGGGCTGAACTTGGGCGTGTCGGCCGCCGGCTTCGGCAGGTAGGGGATGCGGTCGCGGGTGAACCAGGCCGACGCGAACAGGATCACCACGATCGCCACCGACATCACCCGGGCGAACTCGTCCCAGGGCTCCGGATTGAGCAGTCCGTTGTGGAACTCCGGGGTCCGCGGGAAGAAGAACGTCAGAGCGATGTAGGACACCGCGGCGCCGCCGGACCAGGTGAAGAAGCTGTTGTAGGCCATGACCTTCGACCGCTCGAGGTAGTTCGGCGACAGCTCGCCGCCCAAGGCCAGGTGCGGCGTGTGGAAGAAGGTCATCGCCCAGCGCATGCAGGACACGCAGACGCTGCACCAGATGGCCAGCGCCAGGTCGCTGAGGCCGGCCGGCGGGTTGAACACCGCGTACAGGGAGAGCGCGATCGGCACCGGCGCCGCAAACATCCAGGGATGGCGGCGCCCCCATTTGGAGCGTGTCCGGTCCGAGAGGGAGCCCACCACCGGCTCCAGCAGGCCGTCGGCGACCAAGCTGATCGAGATCGCCAGGCCGATCCAGGCGGCGCTGACGCCCAGCACCTGATTGTAGAACAGCAGGGCGAAGCTGGAGACGGAGTAGAGCGCGATCATCTCCGCCGCGCTGCCGACGCCGAACGCCACCTTGGTCTTCAGCGTGAGGCGGTCGGCCTCACCGGATGGGGCCTGGGCCACGTGCAATCCTCCCAATGCGCCGCTCTCGGGGGCGGTGCTTTCCGCGAAGGAAAGACCTCCCCGCAGCGGCCGTCAATCGAAAGAGCGGTACGACGGCGCACCGGCATTGCGGAACTAGCTGGTTCCGTATATCTGCAGGCCATGAACGCTGACCTTCCAGCCCCGCGTGGCCGCCCGCCCAGCCGGCACACCGAAGAGGCTATCCTCGCGGCCACGGCCCGGCTGCTCGCCAGCCACCGCTACAGCGAGCTCACCTTCGACCGCATCGCGGCGGAGGCTCGCTGCGGCAAGGCCGCCATCTTCCGCCGGTGGTCCAGCAAGGCGTCGCTGGCCGCGGCCGCCCTGCGCCTGATGTTCGAAACCGCCAACCCCGGGCTCCCGCCGCCGGGCCCCCCGGGCGTTCGGGTCCGCGCCTTCCTGCACAACACGGCCGAAATGCTGGGCCAGACGCCGGCGGGCCTCGTCATCCGCAACGTGATCTCGGAGCTGGGCCATGAGCCGGAGCTCGCGGCGCTGGTCGGCGAGCTCGAGGCCGAGCGCCGGCGGCTCATCCTGGAGCTCCTCGCCCCGTTCGCCGAGCAACCGGGAGAACGTGCAATCCTGATGTCGCTTCTGTTCGGCCCGCTCTACCTGCGCTGGCTGGTGACCCGCGAGCCCCTGGATGCGGGGTTCGTGGACGCCTGCGTCGACCGCGTCCTGGAGGACCGTCATGCGGCTTGAGGTGCGTGGCGTACGGCTCTTCTTCGATACGGAGGGCCGGGAGTGGACGGTTGCGGGCGGGGAGCTGAGGCGGCGGCCAACCGTGCTGATGCTGCATGGCGGCCCCGGGGTGGACCATTCGGCTCACCGTGAACTCGGCGCGCGGCTTTCTGAGCGCCTGCACGTGATCTACCTCGATCATCGCGGCAATGGGCGGAGCGAGGGCGGGACGCAGGAGGCCTGGACCCTGGACAGCTGGGCGGCCGATGTAGCGGCCTTCGTGGACGCGCTCGGGCTCGAACGCCCCTTCGTGCTGGGCCACTCCTTCGGGGGCTACGTTGCCCAGGCCTATGCCGCCGCGTTTCCGGCGCAGCCCGGCGGCCTGATCCTGGCCGGAACGGCGCCGCGGTTCGTGCTCGACCGGTGCCTGAGCGCCATGAACAGGCTGGGCGGCGCGGCGGCCGCAGGGACGGCGCGTCGGTTCTTCGCCGCACCGGCCGAGGTTCTCCCGGAATACCTGGCCCGCTGTTATCCCCTCTATGGCGTAAGGCCGCCCGACCCGGAGGCGATCGCACGAACGGTGATACGCCCAGAGGTCGCCGACCACTTCGTCGCCGGCGAGATGCAGCGGTTCGACCTGCGCTCGCGGCTGGAACGCATCACGGCGCGCACCCTGGTGCTCTCGGGTGCGCTGGACGTCATCGCGACGCCTGCCTGTATCGAGGAACTCACGGGCGGTCTCACAGGCGCCGATGTGATCCGCTGCGAACTCGGCGAAACGGGCCACGAAATGCTCCGCGACGAGCCCGATCGCGCGGCCGAGGCCATCCTGGAGTTTTGCTGTCCCTGAAGTCTCGCGGCCGGGATCGATCAGCGCAGCGGATCATTATCACCCCTTGGTGAAGCTTTGCCGAGGCGAGTGGTCGAGAGGCGCGCGATGGACGCGGAGAAACGGTCGGCGGAGGATCCCCAAACGGCGCGACAGACGCTCTCCAGCTCCGTGTCGGCTGAGCTCGAGGCGATCTTCCACCCGCCGAAGGGGGCGGCGCCCCCGGCAGGGTCGAGCGCGGTGCGGGGTTTCGGCGGCGCGCGTACGGCGTCACAACCCCACGGACGGGCGGCGCGTCTCGGCGCGCTCGCGGCCGCGGCCCTGGTCGGGCTTGGGGTCGGTGCCGCCGTCATGGACCGCCGGGCTCCCGAGCCGCGACCTGCTCCCCAGGCCACGAGGAGCGTGCCGGTGGTGGTCGCCCAGCGGCCTGAGCCGCCGGCCCCCGCCGCCGCCGCTGATCCCCTGCCCGCGCCGGTCTGGCCGGCCACCCCGGGGCCCATCGCAGTGACCGGCCCAGCGGCCGAGCCGCGACCTCAGGCGGCCAAGGCCGTGGCCAAGACGAAGAGATCGGCGGCGAAGATCGAGCGGGCCGCGGACGGCCGCTGCGAAACTCTGCGCGGCGCAAACCGCGCCCGCTGCGCCTACCCGCAGGTGCTGGCGGCCGACCGCAAGCTGCGCCGCGCCTACGCCCAGGCCACACGGGCCGGTGTGGAGCGCGCGCGGCTCGTGAGCTACCGCAACCGCTGGGCCAGCCTGCGCCACCGCGCCGACGAGCAGCCGATGCGTGTGATCGCGGCCTACAGCGACATGGCCCAGGACCTGAGCCGGCTGGCCCGGGAGGCGCGCTCGTGAGCGCCGGAACCGGGGGCGAGCTGGTCTATGCCGTGGGCGATGTCCATGGCTGCTACCCCCTTCTGAAAGCCCTGCTGGCGCGGATCGCCGTCGACAGCGCGGCGCGGGCGCGGGGCCGGCGGCCGATCCTGGTGTTCCTCGGCGACTATGTGGATCGCGGGCCGGACTCGGCGAAGGTCATCGAAGCCCTGCTATGGCTAATCCGCCGGCCGGACCTGGAGACCCACCTGCTGAAGGGCAACCACGAGCAGGCGCTGCTCGCCTTCCTGGAGCGGCCCGACCAGGGCGGCGGCTGGCTGCAGTATGGCGGGCGCGAGACGTTGCAGGCCTATGGCGTGGAGCCGCCGCACGACCCGGCCGACTTTGATCGCGCGCGCCATGCGCTGCTCGCGCGGATGCCCGCGTCGCACCTGTGGCTGCTGCAGCGGCTGGAACTGATGGTGGCGGTGGGCGACTACGCCTTCGTCCATGCCGGGATCCGGCCGGGCCAGCCGCTCGCCAGCCAGGCGGAGGACGACCTGCTGTGGATCCGCCAACCCTTCCTCGAGGCCGCGGGTCCGCACGAGAAGGTGATCGTCCACGGCCACACCTGGATCGACGCTCGGCCTCAGTTACATGACCACCGCGTGGGGATCGACACGGGCTGCTACGCCACGGGCGTACTCACGGCCTTGCGGCTGGATGGCGCCGAACGCGAGATCCTGCAGGTCACGACGGCTGAGCTCGGCGTCGCTGCCGTCTAGTCGTTCTTGAAGTAGCCGCTCCAGTCCGGCTCGCCTCGCAAGCGGCGGAACACGCGCTGCATGCGCGGTCGCGTCAGCACGAACGCAGCCCAGGCGCCCGTGAGCGCCAGGCTCACGAAGTAATTGCGGAGCGCCAGGAAGGAGACCGCGAACAGGAGCACGGTCGTGGTCGCGCAGAAGAGGATGGCGCGCAGGTCGCGTGGCCTCATGGATCACCTGTACCGCAGCTACTCCGCCCTGGTCGGTTGAACGACCAAGCGGCCCGGCCGTTGCATGCCGGGCCCAGGTTCTTCAACGGCGCAGCGGCCGAATTTCATCCTTCTGGTCGGGGATCCTGTGTCGGGGGATCGACAATCCGGCCCGGGCGTTTCGGCAGAGCAGGGTCACGCGCTGCGACCGGCGGCGCGCCTGTTGTCATGAAGGACGGGGATATGAGCCAGGACGCAAACTCCGACGACACCTCCCTGCTGCACGGCGTGGACGAGCCGGGCGGGCCCACCGCCAGCCTGCAGGCGAAGGATCCGCAGGACAGCGACGGAACGGATGGGGGCGACAGTGACGGCACCGACGGCAGTGACGGCGACGGAACCGACGGCACGGATTCCGACGGGACCGACACCGACGGCGCGACCGGCGGCGGCGACACCGACGGAACCGACGGCGACGGAACGGACGGCACGGACGGCGATTCGGCCTGAAGCCCTCTCGTCGACCCTTTCCGGCCTGCTTGGGCCGGAGAGGGCGGCGACCCTCCTCTCGGACGCGTTCGGGCGGGACGCGTGGCGCGCCCACCTTGGTCATGAGGCGGCGGCGACGCTGTTCGGCTGGCCGCAGCTAAACACTGCGCTGACGGAGCACAGGCTCGCCCCCCCGAGGCTGCGCCTGGAGCGGGCCGGCGGCGACGTCACTAAGGGGCTGTTCAGGACCCGGCGCACCGGCCGGGGTGAGCTGATGCAGGACCTCGACCCGGCGGTGCTCACCGCGCGGCTGCGCGAGGGCGCGACCTTGATCCTCGACGCCGCCAACGAGCTGTCGCCGCCGCTACAGCGCCTCTGTGCCGGCCTCTCCGCGGACTTCACCTGTTCATCGCAAGCCAATCTCTATGCCTGCTGGGGGGTCACCCAGGGGTTCGACGTCCATTGGGACGACCACGACGTGCTGGTCGTCCAGGTGGAGGGGCGTAAGCGCTGGACGTTGTACGGCGCGACGCGGCCGTCCCCGACCCGGCGCGACCTGCACGCGGAACATGTGCGCCCCGAAACGCCGCTCGAGGAAATCGTGCTCGAGCCGGGCGACCTCCTGTACCTGCCCCGTGGCTATTGGCACGCGGCGGTGGGGCTCGGCGGGCCGACGCTACACCTGACGGTCGGCCTCACCCGCAAGACGGGAGCCGACTTCCTTCACTGGCTGGCCGACCACCTGTTGTCCGAGGCCGAGGTGCGCGCCGACCTGCCGTTCGAGCGCGGCGAGGCCGTAATGGGCGCGCATCTCGCCGGCTTGCTCGCCCGGGTCGCGACCATGGATCCGGAGGCGCTGGGCCGGCTCTACCGGCGGCACGTTGAATCGGTCCAGGCGCAGCGGCCGAAACTGTCGTTCCCGTACATCGGCCAACCCGAGCCGGACATCGCCCCTGGCGCCCGCCTCGCCCTGGCCGACGGCGCGGCGCGGGTCGCCTCCGGCGAACCGGGCGAGGTGGTGCTGAGCTGGCGCGGCATCGAATTCCGGGTCGCGGCCAGCCTCGAAGCCCCGCTGCGCGCGCTGGCCGATCGTCAGGTCCTGACCTTCGCCGAGATGGAGGCCGCCCTGCCGGGGCCGGCCCGGCCGCGGCTCCCGGCGTTCCTGCGAGACCTCTTCGCCCGGGGGGCCCTGGTGATCGACGGCGCCCTGGTGGCCGACCAGGCGCGTGCGTCGTGAGCTTCTGCTCGCGGGCGGACCTGAGCTCGCAGGCTCCGCCAGCCGGCACCGGCGTGCGGGCCGACGCCTATGTCTTCCTGCCGGTGGCCAAACGGCTGTGGCGGTCGCAGGAGATGAACGACAGCTGGGCCTCGACGGAGGAGCTCGCGGCCATCGCCTCCGCGCGCCGCGGCGGCGTGGTCACCCGGCTCTACAATCCGCCGAGGGGCGTGGCGGCCCACGCGCAGGCGGTGCTGGTTCACGCCGCGCCGGACCGGCTGGCGCCGGGGCTCCAACCCCTGCTGGAGGTGGTCGGCCGTCGCTGGAAGGTCGAGACTGCGCCGCCGCCCAGGCTCGCCATTTGCACGCACGGCACGCGCGACCGGTGCTGCGCCAAGTGGGGGTTCGCCGCTTTCAGCGCGGCGCTCGCGCTGTTCGAGGCGGGCCGCTCGCCGTTCGAGCCCCTGGAATGCTCCCACCTGGGCGGCGACCGCTTCGCCGCCACGGGGATCTTCTTCCCCACCGGCAGCATGTACGCTCACCTCGACTCCGCCGACCTGGCGGCGCTCGCCGCGCGGGAAGCGGCCGGGACGATCGAGCCCGACCTCTACCGAGGCCGGGTCTTCGAGGCGCCGCTCGTCCAGGTGGTCCGCGCCGGCCTCGCCCGGGACGGGCTGCTGAACCACGCCACGGCCCCGGTGCAGGTGCGCCGACCGGAGGGCGCCGACCACGCCATCGCCACGGCCGAGGGGCGCCGGTTCGAGGTGAGCCTGGCGGCCATGCAGGTCAGCTTCTTCGCCAGCTGCGCCAAGCTCCAGGACCATAAGGCGGCGACCTCGGTGCGGACTGTCTACGCCGGCGCGCGGGAACTGGACGCGACACCAGGCTGAGCGCCGCGCGGGGCGGCGCCCAGCCCCACCGTCATGACGCCGCTGCCTGCAGGTGGGTGTCGTCGCGCCGCCGGACAACGGCGTCGACGCCTTCGCGCCGGGCGCACCGGCTCTCGCGGACCAGGCGCTCGAGGGTCGTCTCGCCTGGGGGGAGCAGGCTATGCGTCGCAGCCGGCGCGTCGCCCTGGACCGGCCGCAGCGTGGGCAGGCGCCGCTCCTGCACGAGCGCGGGATCGCACTCGGCGACCTCGGCCAGGCGGCGCGTGAACTCGGCCACCGACCAGAGCTCGGGCGTCAGGAAGCTCTGCGGCCCGCGGACCCCGTCCATCAGCAGGTCGAGCACGGTGTCCGCCAGGTCCGGACCGTAGGCCTCGTCCCACAGGCTCTCGGCGCAGGCCTCGACGGCCTGTCCGCACTCCAGCATGTCCAGCGCGGCTACGGCGAACCGCGAGCGGTCCCAGGGGGTGAACACCGCATCCGCGCGGGCCAGAAGCAGGCGCCCATCGCCGAGCTCGAGCAGGCGCTCGTCGACCTCGTCGAAATCTTCGGCCGCACTGAACACCGCGCACGGCACGCCGAGGCGTCCGCACGCCGCAACCAGGTCCTCGGGCGGGGCGAAGGCCGCGGACGGCCAGCGGATCCGCCGGCGCGCCGCCGCCGCGTCCTGCTGGCACAGCCCGGCCCAGTCGCGTGCGTCGACCACGGCCCAAGGCGCGGCCCTGGCGATCGCCGCCTCCGTCGGCCGGCCGGTGCGGAGATAGGGGAGGCCGCGCACCTCGCAGACCCGCACGAGAAGCTGGGTCAGGGGCGCGTCGGATCCGACGATCAGCAGGGGCGGGTCGCCGCCCGAGAGCCCAGGGTTGCGGTCCACGTCGAATTCCCGCTCGTGCGAGGGGGGCGTGTTCACGAACCGGCTCTCCCGCCGCCACCAGCCGGGCTGGTTGAGGGCAACGGCCTTGGGCTTGCGCCCCGCCGCGAGATCCTGGAGCACGGGGGCCAGCATGGTCGGCCGCGGTTCGCCGGAGCGGACGTCGTAGACGCCCACTTCGTAGTGGCCGACGAAGCGGGTGACCATCCGGTTCCAGTCGTGGGAGCCCAGCAGGGACCAGGCGGTGACGGCGCAGATGTCGACGCCCTCGTCTCGCAGCCTCTGCGCGCCTTCCCAGACCTCGACGAACCAGCGGACCTGCTCTTCGCGGGTCGCGCCATTGTGGCACTCCGTCACCGCCACCGTGCGGCCATAGCGCTCCGCCGCCTGCCTTAGCAGGGCGGGCAGGCCCAGCAGGCCCTCCCGACGGTTGCGGATGGCGTCGACATCCACGTAGGGCACGCCGTTGCAGCTCCCAAGCTCGCGATCGGCCACCGCGCGGTTGATGTGCAGGTCGATCCGATGATCCAGCAACCGCTCGCTGGCCAGGTAGTGGTTCACGCCGATGACATCCGGCGGACAGGGGTCGTCAGCGATGACGCCCAGCCGGTCGGCCAGGCCGCAGGCGGCGATCCGGGACCAGAGCGGGTGCTCCGGCGTAACCATCCCGCAGAGCAGGTCCCAGCCGATCCAGCGGCGCTGGTTCTGGTAGTCGGCCTCGCCCTGCAGCGGTTCGGTGGCGTGGCAGTAGCCGAGGTCGTCGGTCTGGATCAGACGCGCCTGCGGGTTGACCTTGCGGATCGCCCGCATGGAGAGGCGCGTGGCGTCGATCTCATTCAGCAAAGCCGTCCAGAAGGCGTCTTCCGTCTCGGTGTGCGGGTACCAGTAGCCATAGAGGGCGCTGAACCTGGCGGTCGTCAGCGGCTCGTTGACCGGGGTCCAGTCGCGCACCCACGGGTATCGTTCCGCCACCGCCGCCGCGTGACGCGCCAGGCCCGGCGCGAAGCTGTCCTGGAGGAGGCTCGTGTAGTGCGGTCCGCTGCCGTGGTGGCAGAGCGTCACCACCGGCTCCATGCCCAGTTCACGGATTCGCGGCAGGCGCTCGTCGGTCCAGCGGAAGTCGCGGACCTCGGGATCCTGCGGCGAGATCCGCTCCCACAACGCGGGGTAACGCAGCTCGGTCATGCCGAGGTCGGCGAAGAGCTCGAGGTCCGAGATCCGGTGCTCATGGCCACTGCGCGGCGTCTGATCAAACCACTCATCGCGGACGCGGTTCACGGTGCATTCGTAGCCGCCCCAGAGCTCGAGCCTGCCGCGGGGATGGTCGCCAGCGCGGCCTGCGCTCGAGAGGTCGTTCTGAAGTTTGTAGAGCTTGGCTGATGAGCGCATTCCGTCCCGCTTCCTTCGAAAGTGGGCCTTGAATGCACACCCGACTGCGGCCGTTCCTGAACTTGCTGAATAGAGGAAATACGCAGGACGTCGCTCGGCGCAAAGTCCCTTAACCTGGGTTTATCGATGGACTCTGCTCAGGGGAAAGGTGCGGATGTTACGGATGGCGATAAGCAGCGTCGACCTTCCTTTTGGTAGTCTCAGGAACCATCTGGCACGAACTGCGGCGGCGCGACGGGGCCCGAGGCTCCCATGGTCCTGCGGCGGGCGAAACAGCAGTGCAACAACGCATAGCTGGGGACCAGCCGCTCACCACCCGCTCCCTTCACGACGGGAGAAGGCTTTCGCAATGCCCCCAGCCAGCGCCGGCTCGCGGGAGCGGGTCAGGGCTGCGCACCGTAACGCGTAGCCGGCCTCAATGCGTTCAGAGAGCCGGCTGGTACGCTCAGCCGGAGCGCATGCCGCACAGCCCACACCCGCCAACCCCTCAGAACATCGCCCTGAGCCCAACGACAACGCGCTCATCGGCGGCGCTGCCCAGCTGAGTGCCGTTGCTTGTTCCCCAGTACCGCACGTCAAAGGTGACGCTCTTCGTCACGGCCAAGCCGACACCCACGTTCCACGTACTGTAGTCGACGGCTTCCTCGACCCACTGCCGACCGACGGCGGCCGAGAGGGTAAGATCGCTCCCACCGAGCGGCGCCGCTGCGCTCAGCTCCCCGTAGGTTGCCTTACCGGTATCTCCAAAGAACTCGGGCGAATAGAAGACGGCCGCTCCGAGCGTCGCTGGCCCAACAGGGGCTGAGGCCGCAACCTTCACCTCCCAGAAATCCGGGGCGGACCCTCGCGGCGCATCCACGTAGCCATAGTAGAGCGCACCGGCATCCACGCTGACAGCGCCAAGGGCGGAACGGACCCCTGCATAGAGATCGTACTCAGCGTCGGTGCCGTTGCTGAAGTCCACGTTCGAGACCCAGGCGCCAGCGTAGGCGCTGCTCCCGAGAGCGAGGTCGATCGCTCCGGAGACCTGGGGGTCGCCGCCGGTCTGGCTAATTCCTCGAAAAACATAATCGGACGCCGCGGCTGCGCTTAGCGACAGGTCCAGGGGGCGAGCGACGGCAGCACTCCCGGCGGCCGCAGTCGAGCCAAGTAGCCAAAACAGCGCGCCGATCGCGCCCACCAATCTCGCCATCATCATGTCGCTCCGCGATGCTGGCAGGAACCTGGCCGTAGTTTCTGAACAAAACGTCTGCGGTGCACTTAGTCGGCTAAGCGTTTAAGGCGAAGACTTCAGAGATCAGCGATATTCATCCGTCCGTTAACCTTCTCTTGATGGCGTATACCTCGTAGTTTCTGCACGTATGTTGTCGAGGATGTGGGTGGATGCGCCTCAAGTCTATCAGCTCGAAGGTGATGCTGGCCGCAGGGGCTACAATCGCGGTCCTGCTGCTTCTGGCGTGCAGCCTCGTGGTGCTTCAAACGTCTGGCACGGTTCGGGAACTCTCAGGCGCGTATAGTGCGAGCCTCGGTGAGGCGGAGGCCATGAAGCTGGCCGGAGAGCTCCGGGGCGTCCAAGACACCGCCACCACTATGGCTAGCGCGATTGGGGCCGCGCACGAGCACGGCGTCCGTGACCGGGCCACCGTCCTGTCGATGCTCAAGCCGGCACTCGGCACATCCGAGCTGGTGATGGGTAGCTGGTTCTTCGCCGCGCCCGATGCATTCGACGGGCGGGACGCTGATTTTGCAGGACAGAAGGCCCTCGGCTCCAATTCGACGGGCAGCTTCGAGCCCTACTGGGCCAAGGTCGATGGGCAGGTCACCATCGAGCCGCCGGAAGACAGCCAGGTCTTCGGCGAGCCGTTCTTCCAGCTCTCCGCGAAATCGGGGAAGCCGGCCGTGACCGAGCCTTACGAGTACAAGGTGGGCGATAAGAACATCCTGATGACGTCGCTCACCGCACCCGTTTTCTCGAACGGGAAGCTGATCGGAGTGGCCGGCCTCGACATCGCGCTGGGCGACATGGTGGCGAGCCTTGAGAAGACCCAGCCTTTTGGCTCGGGTCGGCTGATGCTTCTGTCGGGCGAAGGTCTCTGGCTCTCTCACCCGGATCCTGCGCTGTTGATGAAGCCCTACGAGCAGGCCGAGGCCGCTGAGGTTCGCCAGGCAATCCGCTCCGGCAGGACGTTCACTGTGGAGGGCGTACAGGAAGGCGGCGCCTCGATCTCGCGGCAGCTTTCCCCGGTGCCCCTCACAGCATCCAACTCAAACTGGGCCGTCGTCGTCGACGCACCAGAAGCCGTGGTCAGGGCGCCAGAGCGCAACCTCGTGTGGACCCTCGCCGGCGGCGGCGTTTTGATCGTGGCAGCTGTTCTGGGCGCTCTTTTGTTTGCCACTCGCAAGCTGGTCGGTGAGCCGCTGAACGAGCTTTCAGGCGTCATGGGCACCCTCGCCCAAGGTGATTACAGCGTCGATGTCCTTGGGGCTGAGCGGAGCGACGAGGTCGGCGCAATGGCCAGGGCCGTCCAGGTCTTCAAGACGAATGGCCTCGAAATGCAACGCCTAGAGGCGGATGGACAGAGGACGCGGGCTGACGCCGAGGAAGAGCGGCGCCGTAACGACCAGACGCGTGAGAAGTCCGCGGCCGAACTGGCGCAGGTGGTCGAGGCTCTCGCGCACGGGCTTGACCGTCTTTCCAACGGCGATCTCACGCACCGGGTCAACAGGGTCTTCTCGGCGGAGTACGAGCGGCTCAGGACGGACTTCAACGCCGCGATGACGAAGCTGCAGCACGCGATGACGGCTGTCCTACAGAACACCAGCGCGATCGGCTCGGGAGCAAGTCAGATCAGCGAGGCCGCAGACGACCTGTCGAAGCGAACGGAGCAGCAGGCCGCCAACCTAGAGGAGACGGCTGCCGCTCTCGACGAGATCACCGCCACGGTCGGGAAGACCGCTGAAGCCGCGGAGCACGCAAAGGGTGTCGTCACAGCAGCCAGGCAGGACGCCGAGAAGAGCGGCGCGATCGTCAGCAAGGCTGTGGACGCCATGCACAAGATCGAGAACTCCTCCGGGCAGATCAGCCAGATCATTGGCGTCATCGACGAGATCGCCTTCCAGACAAACCTTCTGGCGCTGAACGCCGGAGTAGAAGCGGCTCGAGCCGGAGAGGCAGGCAAAGGCTTCGCGGTTGTGGCGATGGAGGTTCGGGCGCTTGCGCAACGATCCGCAGAGGCCGCCAAAGAGATCAAGCAGCTCATCTCCACATCGGGCGACCAGGTCGGGGAGGGGGTCCACCTGGTTCGCGATGCTGGTGAAGCACTGCATCGGATCGCGGCTCAGGTGGCCGAGATCAACGGCATCGTGACGGAGATTGCGGCCTCGGCCCAGGAGCAGGCCACCGGCCTTCATCAGGTGAACTCGGCTGTGAACCAGATGGACCAAGTCACACAGCAAAACGCAGCGATGGTTGAGGAAAGCACTGCCGCGAGCCACTCGCTGGCGAGAGAGGCTGAGCAGCTTCGCACGCTCATGGGGCAGTTCGAGGTCGGCACGGCGCCACCCGCAGGCGCAAGTGCGACGCGGCTGGAAGGGTCACCTGCTCGCCGGCAGCAGGAGCACCTTGCGGCTGCGTTCGCGACAGCCGGAGCAACGGCGCTCAAGACCGAGGTGGTGCAGGACTGGCAGGAGTTCTAGCAGCTCCGCCCTTAAGCTCCGCGACTGCGACGGAACGCCGGGGGCGAAGATCTGCAGCTTCGTAGTGCCCCGCCGGAGCACGACTTCGGGCGCTAAAGGTCCCGGCGCTCAACGACCCTAGGCATTGATTTCGCTGGCGCACCCGACACGATTCGAACGTGTGACCTTTGCCTTCGGAGGGCAACGCTCTATCCAGCTGAGCTACGGGTGCGGGTCAGCGGTGCGGTTCTCTAGCCGAAAGCCTCGCCCGCCGCAAACGGCCTGTCAGGTTTCACCTGCGCAATTTTCCGAAGGCTCGGTACGGGTAGCTTCCGGCCGAAGCCGCCCGTTCGAGGCGGCCGCGCCTGAGGGGGAAGCATATGGTCACCTGGTCCCGATCCGCACGACTGGCTGCGGGCGTGTCCGCCACGGCGGCGGCCGCCCTCGCGGCGGGGCTGGCGCTAGCCCAGGTCCGCGCTGAGGCCGACGGGCCGGAGCATCCGGGCAAGGCCGTGTACGACCAGTACTGCGCCAGCTGCCACAACGCGCCCGAGGCCGGCAGCCGGGCCGCGCCGGTCGCCTCACTGCGCCGCATGAGCGTCCAGACCTTGACCACGGCGCTGACCACCGGGGTGATGAAGCCGATCGGCGACCAGCTGACCCGGGAGCAGTTGCGGGCAGTGACCACCTACCTGGCGCCCGCCGACGCCCCCGTAGGCACGGCCTGGATCGACCAGAATATGTGCCCGACCGAAAGCCGGAGCGTCGACCTGTCGGCGAAGCCGGCCCAGATCGGCTTCGGGGTGGACCACGACAACACGCGCCGCATGAGCGCCAGGCAGGCCGGGCTGAACACCAGGGACATGGCCAACCTGGAAGTCGCCTGGGCCTTCGCCATGCCCCGCACCTCCGGCCTCCGTGGCCAGGGCGTGGTGGTGGGCGACACGCTGTTCTATCCGGCCGGCCAGGCGAACCACATCCTCGCGCTGGACACCCGGACGGGTTGCGTAAAGTGGGCGACGGCGACCGCGGCCCAGGTGCGCAACAGCCTGGCCTATGGCCAGCTCGGCAAGGGCGGGCCGATGGGCCTGGTCGGCGGCGACTCCGCCGGCAACCTCGTGGCGCTGGACGCCAAGACCGGCAAGGTCGTCTGGCGCGCCGACCCGCGGCACGACAAGACCGCGCCGCTGTCCGGCTCGCCGCTGATCCACGACGGACGGATCATCGTGCCAATCTCCGGCAGCGACGTGGGCGCCGCCATGCGGCCGGCCTACGAGTGCTGCAAAGGCCACGGCGCCGTGGCGGCGGTGGACGCGGCGGACGGCAAGGTCCTGTGGACCTGGCACACCATGGAGAACGCCAAGCCGCTCGGCCGGACCAATGCACAGGGCGCGGCGGCCTACGGCCCGTCCGGCGCGCCGGTCTGGTCCTCGCCGGCGGTGGACGTCAAGCGCGGCGTGGTCTTCGCCTCCACCGGTGAGAACACCTCGCCGCCGGCCACCAACACCAGCGATGCGATCGCCTCCATCGACCTGAAGACCGGCAGGCAGAACTGGGTCTTCCAGGCGCTGGCCAACGACGTCTGGAACATGTCCTGCCCGGTGGGATCGCCGACCGCGGGCGGCCGGCCGGTCGGCGCCAACTGCTACTTCGCCGCCGAAGGCAGCCTGCTGCTCGACCACGACTTCGGCGCGGGTCCGGTGGTGTTCCGCGGCAAGGGCGGCAAGGACGTGATCCTGGGCGGCCAGAAGTCAGGGGACGTGTGGGCGCTGGACGCCAAGACCGGCAAGGTCCTCTGGCGCCAACAGTTCGGCAAGGGCAGCCCCCTGGGCGGGGTCCACTGGGGCATCGCCACGGACGGGGTGCGGGTGTTCGCGCCGATCAGCGACCCCAATGTGCCGGCCGACAAGTCGGCTGCCGGCATGCACGCCGTCGACGTCCGCACCGGCAAGGTCGCGTGGCAGTGGCGCGCCAGCCCCGACTGCACGGGCGCTCGGGCGAAGATCACCATCTGCGGCAACCGCTATGGGCTCTCGGCCGCCCCGCTGGTCATCGACGGCGCGGTGGTGGCGGGCTCGCTGGACGGGCGGCTCTGGGTGTTCGACGCGGCAAGCGGCAAGGTGCTGGCCATGCACGACACCATCGCCACCGCTTACAAGCCGGTGAACGGGGTGGCGGGATCCGGCGGCTCCATCGACGCCGCGGGCGTGTTCGCCGGGGACGGGATGCTGTTCGTGAACTCGGGCTACGGCTCGTTCGGCCAGGCCGCCGGCAATGTGCTGGTGGCCTACCGACCGAAGAAGTAGCCGGCGGCGAACGCCTCGGCGGGAGGCGCCCTCAGGCGTCTCCGGCCGGGCGGGGGCGAGCGGCCCTTAGGCCCCCGTCACCTCGTCCCAGAAGCGCTTGGCCTTGCCGAGGAAGCTGGCCTGCTTGGGATGCTGGGCCTCGCTGCAGCTGCCGGCGAACTCGCGCAGCAGCTCCTTCTGCCGGGCGGTGAGCCTGCTGGGCGTCTCGACGAACAGCTCGACCACCAGGTCGCCGCGCTCGCGGGAGCGGAGCGACGGCATGCCGCGGCCCTTCACCCGCAGGGTGCGGCCGGTCTGGGCGCCTTCCGGCACCTTGACGTTCAGCTTGCAGGCGCCGTCGCAGGTCTCGCCGCCGAGCAGGCAAGGCGCCTCGATCTCGCCGCCGAGCGCGGCCACGGCCATCGGCACGGGGACGGTGCAGAGCAGGTCCAGGCCATCGCGCTCGAACAGCTCGTGCGGCCGGACCGACAGGAAGATGTAGAGGTCGCCGCGCGGGCCGCCACGCGAGCCCGAGTCGCCCTCCCCGGCCAGGCGGATGCGCGCGCCGTCGTCCACGCCGGCCGGGATGCGCACCGAGAGCGTGCGCTCCTTGCGGATTTGGCCGTGGCCGCGGCAGTCGGAGCAGGGGTCGAGGATCAGGGCGCCGGAGCCGCCGCAGCGGGGGCAGGCGCGCTCGATGGAGAAGAAGCCCTGGGTGGCCCGCACCCGGCCGGCGCCGCCGCAGGCGTTGCAGGTGGTGGGGCTGGTGCCGGGCTTGGCCCCGGAGCCTTCGCAGGTCTCGCAGGTCATCGCGGCGGGAACGGTGATCTCCACCTCGGCGCCGGCGTAGGCCTGCTCGAGCGTGATCTCCAGGTCGTAGCGCAGGTCCTGGCCACGGCCGGGGCCGCGGCTCTGGCCGCCGCCACGGGCGCGGCCGCCGAACATGTCGCCGAAGACGTCGCCGAACACCTCGTTGAAGATGTCGTGCACGTCGTGGAACTGCGCGCCGCCCGGTCCGCCGCCCCCGCCGCCGTTGACCCCGGCGTGCCCGAAGCGGTCGTAGGCCGCCCGCTTCTGCGGATCGGACAGGACCGAATAGGCTTCGTTGAGTTCCTTGAAGCGGCCCGCCGCTTCCTCGCAACCGCCATTGCGGTCGGGGTGGTGTTCCATGGCGAGCTTGCGGAAGGCGGACTTCAGGGCCGCCGCGTCGCAGCCACGCTCGACGCCCAGGATCTCGTAATAGTCCCGCATCAGAGGCTCAGGCGCTCAATATTCAAACTGTTGAGATGAAGGTGGGATGACCCCCGCCCGACTGCAAGGCTCGAAGCCGAGCGGACGGGGGTCTCCTGTCGTGCTGCAGAAGCGGCGGCGACGTCCCCAGTGACGAACCCTTCGCATTTGCAGCTCAGGGTCGCCATGGGGCGCGATGTCACGCCGACTTCTTCTGGTCGTCGACTTCCTCGAACTCGGCATCGACGACGTCGTCGCCGGCCGCGTCCGATCCCGGCTGCTGGGCGTCGGCGCCACCACCGTCCTGCTGAGCCTTGTACATGGCCTCGCCGAGCTTCATCGAAGCCTGAATCAGGGTCTGGGTCTTCGTCGAGATCGCCTCGGCGTCGTCGCCCTCCATGGAGGACTTCAGATCGTCGAGGGCGGTCTGGATGGCGGCGCGCTCGGCCTCGCCAACCTTGTCGCCGTAGTCCTTGAGCGCCTTCTCGGCGGAGTGCACCGCAGAGTCGGCCTGGTTCTTGGCCTCGATCGCCGCCTTGCGCTTCTCGTCGTCCGCCTTGTTGGCCTCGGCGTCGCGAACCATGGCCTCGATGTCGGCGTCCGACAGGCCGCCGTTGGCCTGAATGCGCACCGACTGTTCCTTGTTGGTCGCCTTGTCCCGGGCCGAGACGTTGACGATGCCGTTGGCGTCGATGTCGAACGTGACCTCCACCTGGGGCACGCCGCGCGGCGCCGGCGGGATGCCCTGCAAGTCGAACTGGCCGAGCAGCTTGTTGTGCTCGGCGATCGGACGCTCGCCCTGGAACACCCGGATCGTCACCGCCGACTGGTTGTCCGTGGCGGTCGAGAAGGTCTGGGAGCGCTTCGTCGGGATGGTCGTGTTGCGCTCGATCAGCGGGGTAAAGACGCCGTTCAGCGTCTCGATGCCTAGGGTCAGCGGGGTCACGTCGAGCAGCAGCACGTCCTTGACGTCGCCCTGCAGCACGCCGGCCTGGACCGCGGCGCCCAGCGCCACGACTTCGTCCGGGTTCACGCCCTTGTGGGGCTCGCGGCCGAAGAACTCCTTCACGGTGTCCACGACCTTCGGCATGCGGGTCATGCCGCCGACCAGGATCACCTCGTCGATGTCGGTCTTCTTCAGCCCGGCGTCCTTCAGCGCCTGTTCGCAAGGGCCGATCGTCTTGGCGACCAGGTCCTCCACCAGGGCTTCGAGCTTGGCGCGGGAGAGCTTGATGTTGAGGTGCAGCGGGCCCGAAGCGTTCATCGAGATGAAGGGCAGGTTCACCTCGTACTGGGTGACGCTGGAGAGCTCCTTCTTGGCCTTTTCGGCCTCTTCCTTGAGGCGCTGCAGGGCCAGCTTGTCCTTGCGCAGGTCGACGCCCTGCTCCTTCTTGAACTCGTCAGCGAGGTAATCGACGATCCGCAGATCGAAGTCCTCGCCGCCCAGGAAGGTGTCGCCGTTAGTGGACTTCACCTCGAAGACGCCGTCGCCGATCTCCAGGATCGACACGTCGAAGGTGCCGCCGCCGAGGTCATAGACGGCGATCTTCTTGCCGTCGTTCTTCTCGAGGCCATAGGCGAGCGCCGCGGCCGTCGGCTCGTTGATGATGCGCAGGACTTCCAGGCCGGCGATCTTGCCGGCGTCCTTGGTCGCCTGGCGCTGGGCGTCGTTGAAGTAAGCCGGGACGGTGATGACCGCCTTCTCGACCTTTTCGCCGAGGTGCTGCTCGGCGGCTTCCTTCATCTTCTGGAGGATGAAGGCCGAGACCTGCTGGGGCGAATAGTCCTTGCCCGTGGCGCGCACCCAGGCGTCGCCGGTCGGGCCCTTGACGATGTCATAGGGGACCATGCCGCGGTCCTTCTCGACCATCGGGTCGGTGAAGTTGCGGCCGATCAGGCGCTTGATCGCGAAGAGGGTGTTGGACGGGTTGGTGACCGCCTGGCGCTTGGCCGGCTGGCCGACAAGGCGCTCGCCGTCTTCCAGGAAGGCCACGACGGACGGGGTGGTCCGCGCGCCCTCGGCGTTCTCGATTACCTTCGGCGTCTTGCCGTCCATGATGGCGACGCACGAGTTGGTCGTGCCGAGGTCGATGCCGATGATCTTGCTCATTGAGAGTCTTGCTCGCTCCTAGTTGGCGGACGCCGCGGGTTGGCCTTCTGTCGAAGCGCCTCGTTTGCGACGCCCCCGGTCGATCAGTCTCCGCAGAGTTTCCCTTATCGGAAGCCCCGCGTCGCCAGCCGATATGGGAAAAATCGCAAAGCCTGCAAGGGCGAATGTCCCCAATGGCGTCAAGGACATCGCGTCACCCGCGCCGCCAGACGGTGTTCACCTTTGCATATAGCTCGGCCGGATGCGGAGTCCGGGCGCCGCGGGAGGCCAGGAAGGCGTGCTGGACCACCATGGCCTGCTGCTCGATGTTGAGGCTCGCGAAATCTCCCAGGCCCGCCGCGTCGTAGGCGTAGCTGGCCTGGCTGTCGCCCGCGCGGAGCTTGGCGAGCAACAGGGTGACGCCGTTCTGCGCCTGCCAAACGTGGGTGAGTTCGTGGATGAACATCGCCTGCTGGCCAATCGGCGCACGGGCGAAGTCCGGCGGCAGGTCGCGGGCCGGCCAGACGATCAGCCGCGGCCCGGCTACGAACGCCCGGTTCCACCAGGGAATGGTCGCGATCCGCACCCTGCGGGGGTCCAGGCCCTCGCCGAACATCTCGCGCGCCAGCTCGTGTTCACCAGGCGTGAGGCGACGGAGGGTGAAGACGCGACGGGCCATGGACGCTCAACGCTCGACGGCCGGCGTCGGACCGACAAAGCGGCGTGCGGGCGACGTCCTGATGCCCGGCGGGACCGCTAGAAGGGCGGGTCTTCGGCGGTGGGCGGCGGCGGCGGGGGATTTTGCAGCAGTTCGCCCACGCGGTCCGGCGGGGGCGTCTGCACCCCGGCGACGGGATCGGTCTTCGGCGGGGCCTGCGCAGCGGCGAGCTTGGCCGCCGCGGCGGCGTCCTCCTTGGCCTTCTTCTCGGCCGCGAGCTTCGCAAGCTCCTCGGGCGTCGGTTCGGGCGGCGGGGGCGGGCCCTCGATCCGCTCCTGGCTGAGCGGCGTGGCCTCGACAGCCTGCACCGTCTCGGTGGGCCCGCCGCCCGCGCGCTCTCCAGGCAGGCGGCCGCGCGTGGGCGCGGTGGCGACGCCGAGCGAGAAGGAGCCGAGCGCGATCAGGCCGAGCGCGAACGCGACGACCCTCAACACGGGGCGGGGCATGGTCCAGTTCATGGGCGGCGACCCTAATGCGCTGCGTCGTCGCGCGGAAGCGCCATCCGTCAGCGGATCCGTCGCTGCGCCAGGGCAGGGCGCCGCAGGCGCTCAGGGTAAACGCCCGTTAACCCCCTCGGCGCCAAAGATGCCCGGATCACCATCGGGATGAGAGAACGGCATGGCGCGGGCGGCGCGGAAGACAGGCGTGGAGCTGTTCTGGCACATCGCTGGGCTCGCCTGGACCCATCCCTCCACGGCGCGGCTGCGCGGTGGGCTGACCGCCGCGTCCGGCGTGGCCCTGGCCGTGGCGTTCGCAACCTACAACGCCGCAGATCCCAGCCTCAACGCCGCCAGCCCCACTGCGCCGCGCAATGCGCTGGGCGGCATCGGAGCCGTGCTGGCCGACATCGGCATCCAGTCGCTGGGCCTGGGCTCCGCGCTCGTTGCGCTCCTCGTCGTGGTGCTCGGCCTGTCGCGCGTCACCGCCGCCGAGCCCGACCACACCCGAAACCACATCCGGCTGCGCGCGATCGTGGGCGCCCTGGGCGTGGTGGCGCTGGCCGGCGCGCTGGCCGCGCCCGCGCCGCCCGCCGCCTGGCCGCTGGCGAAGGGACTGGGCGGCTTCTGGGGCGACGGCGTCCTGCATGGGCTGGCGGAGCTGATCCAGTGGGCGCACATCCCGCTCGCCACGCCGATCGCCGCCCTCCTGCTGACCCTCGGGTCGGTGGTCGGCCTGGGCTATGGCATGGGCCTGACCCGCCGTGACCTGCGCGGCGCGGGCGAATGGCTGCAGAGCGTGCTGCAGCCTGGTCCCAAGGTCAGCCTCAAGGTCGCCAAGCCGGAGAAGGTCGCCAAGGCCGCGAAGGCGGCGAAGCCGGCCAGGCGCGAGAAGGTCCGTGAGCCGGGCATCCCGGCCGCCGCCCTGGATCCTGCCCCCGTCTTCGCCCGCGACTCCGCCGACGCAGAGGATGACGAGGACGGCCTGTCCTCGCCTGCCCCGCAGCTCAAGGTGCGCACGCCCAAGCCGATGCTCAAGGAGAGCAGCCGAGAGCAGCGGGAGGCTCAGGCCACCTTCGAGTTCGCCCAGCCGGGCGGGTTCCGCCTGCCGGAACTCTCGCTGCTGGCAAAGCCGAAGCCCCGCGCCGCACAGTTCGACGAAGGCGCCCTGCGCCAGAACGCCCAGTTGCTCGAGAGCGTGCTGGCCGAGTTCGGCGTGCGCGGCTCGGTCGACCAGATCCGCCCCGGTCCGGTGGTCACCCTTTATGAACTCGTGCCGACCGCCGGCGTGAAGTCCGCTCGAGTGGTGGCGCTTGCCGACGACATCGCCCGCTCAATGAGCGTGGCGGCCTGCCGGGTCTCGGTGGTGCCGGGCCGCAACGCCATTGGCATCGAGCTGCCGAACTCCACGCGCGAGACCGTCTACCTGCGCGACTTGCTGGCGGCGCCGGAGTACGAGCGTGGCAGCCAGAGCCTGCCCATGGCGCTGGGCGAGACGATCGGCGGCGAGCCCTACATCGCCGACCTTGCCAAGATGCCCCACCTGCTGATCGCGGGCACCACCGGCTCCGGCAAGTCGGTGGGCGTCAACGCCATGATCCTGTCGATTCTCTACAAGCTGCCGCCCGAGCAGTGCCGCATGATCATGATCGACCCGAAGATGCTGGAACTCAGCGTCTACGACGGCATCCCGCACCTGCTGGCGCCCGTGGTCACCGACCCGAAGAAGGCGATCGTAGCCCTGAAGTGGGCGGTCCGCGAAATGGAGGACCGATACCGCCGGATGTCGAAGATCGGCGTCCGCAACGTCGCTTCGTACAACGAGCGCGCCAAGGAGGCGCTGGCCAAGGGCGAGCACTTCGAGCGTACGGTCCAGACCGGCTTCGACGACACGGGCCGGCCGGTCTACGAAAGCGAGAAGATCCTCCCTGAGCCGATGCCCTATCTCGTGGTGATCATCGACGAAGTGGCCGACCTGATGATGGTGGCCGGCAAGGACATCGAAGGCGCCGTGCAGCGCCTAGCGCAGATGGCGCGGGCCGCCGGCATTCACGTCATTATGGCCACCCAGCGGCCGTCCGTGGACGTCATCACCGGCACCATCAAGGCTAACTTCCCGACCCGGATCTCCTTCCAGGTCACCTCGAAGATCGACAGCCGCACCATCCTGGGGGAGCAGGGCGCCGAGCAGCTCCTTGGCCAGGGCGACCAGCTCTACATGGCCGGCGGCGGCCGCATCACCCGCCTGCACGGCCCGTTCGTCTCGGACGGCGAAGTCGAAGCGGTGGCCAAGTTCCTGCGCGAACAGGGTCAGCCGCAGTACCTCGAGGAGGTGACCGCGGGCGGCGACGAAGAGGGCGACGAGGGCCCGAACCTGGGCTTCGGCGGCGACACCGGCGATTCCAACGACCTCTACGACCGCGCCGTGGCGATCGTCACCCGCGACGGCAAGGCGTCCACCAGCTACGTCCAGCGCCGCCTGCAGATCGGCTACAACCGCGCCGCCTCGCTCATCGAGCGGATGGAGCAGGAGGGCGTGGTCGGTCCCGCCAACCACGCCGGCAAGCGCGAGATCCTGGCCGCCGCGCCGCCGTAAGGTCGGATCCTCCTCAGGAGAGGAACTGTCTCTAACGGCGCCGGCCGCCTGGCTTGTGGCCCTTGGTCATGGGGTCCGGCTTCTTGGGCAGCGGCCGGGAGCCTTCCGTGGCGTAGCGTTCCTGACTGGACCCCAGGCCCATGCGGCCGGGCTTCTGCTCCTGAATGGCGCTCTCGCCCGACCGGATGCGGTCGATGGCGTCGCGCAGCAGGATGGCGGTCTCGAAATCCTCGTCCGCCACCGCCTTGGCGAGCCGCGCTTCCAAGTCTGCAATCATGTCCAGGGGAACGCGCCTAGAAGCTTGAGCGTTGCGGCCCGACATGTTCGCGCCCTAATGACGCCCCGCGTCCGGGTTAGCCAAGTCCCATGCCGGAGCCCAAGATGAGCCTCACTCGCCGTTCCTTCGCGCTCGCCCTGGCCGCCACGCCCGTGTCGGGTCCGGCGCTGGCGCAGGCCGGCCTGTCGCCCGCCGACCGCCAGCTGGTCGACCGCGCCGTCGCCTACCTGGAATCCGTGAGCGAAGCGAAGGCGCGCTTCGTCCAGACCGACGCGCGGGGCGCCCGGTCCACCGGGACCGTCTTCCTCAAGCGGCCGGGCAAGGCGCGTTTCGCCTACGACGCACCCTCGGGCCTGCTCGTCGTCTCCGACGGGGGCAACGTGGCGGTGCAGGACAGCCGGCTGAAGACCTTCGACCGCTACCCGCTGCAGTCGACGCCGCTCTCGCTGTTCTTGGCCCGCAACATCCGCCTCGACCGCGGCGTCACCGTCACGCGGGTGGCGCGGATGGCGGACGGCTTCTCGATCACCGCCCGCGACGGCTCGCGCAAGACCGCCGGCCAGATCACGCTGACGTTCTCGAACGCGCCGCTGGCGCTGAGCGGCTGGACGGTGACCGACGCCCAGGGCCGCGCCACGCGGGTGCAGCTGCAGGGCCTCCAGCGCTCGCCGGGACTGGCGGCCAACCTGTTCGTGCTGAAGAATCCCTACCGAAACCGGGTGTGACGCCACAGACACGCACAAGTCTTAACCTTTGAGGTGTTGAGTTTTTCGCGGGACGTTGCCATAATGACACTACGTCGGAGGCGCGTCGGTCGCGCGTCCGAACCCGTGCCGGAACCTATCCCCTCCCGGCGGCGGCATGAGAGACCACTGTAACGCCCGGGCCTCTCCAGTGCCCGGGCGTTTCTTTTTGTCGCCTTGGCCGGCGAGGCCGCGGCGGTCTATGGAGCGCCATGCGCCTTCGGATCTGCACCTGGAACGTCAACTCCGTGCGCCTGCGTCACGAGCAGGTCGCCAAGTTCGTGCAGGAGCACGCACCCGATGTCCTGTGCCTGCAGGAGATCAAGTGCCGCGAGGGCGAGTTCCCGCGCAGCGCCTTCGAAGAGATGGGCCTTCCGCACCTGCGCATCGCGGGACAGAAGGGCTGGCATGGGGTGGCGATCGCCTCGCGCCTGCCGCTGGACGCCGCGCAGCCGCTCCAGGTTTGCCGCGAGGGACACGCCCGCTGCGTCGGGGCGACGGTGGCGGGGGTCGAGATCCACAACTTCTACATTCCGGCGGGCGGCGACACGCCGGACCGGGAGCTGAACCCGAAGTTTGACCACAAGCTGGATTTCTACGAGAAGCTGACGGCCGAATTGTTGAAGCGCGATCCCAATGCGCCGCTGGCCATCGTGGGGGACCTGAACGTCGCGCCCGGCGAGTTCGACGTCTGGAACCACAAGTACATGTCGAAGATCGTCAGCCACACGCCCGTGGAGGTGGAGGCCTTCGGCAAGCTCAAGGCGTCGCTGAACTTCATCGACCTGCCGCGCGAGACCACGCCGGAGCCCGAGAAGATGGCCTCATGGTGGAGCTATCGGGCGGCCGACTTCCGCGCCTCGAACCGCGGCCTGCGGCTGGACCACATCCTGGTCAGCCCGGGCCTGCGCGACGCCGCCTTCCGTCTCGGCTCCGCCGCTAGCCGCGTGCACCACGACGTGCGCGCCTGGGAGCGCCCCAGCGACCATGCGCCGGTGACCGCCGACCTGGTGCTGTAGCGCCCTCTCCACCGTGGGAGAGGGACCTTAAGGAGCGAGCTTGTAGCCGCCGGACTCCGTGAGCAGGAGCTTGGCGTTGGCCGGGTCGGGTTCGATCTTCTGGCGCAGGCGGTAGACGTGGGTCTCCAGGGTGTGGGTGGTGACCCCCGCGTTGTAGCCCCAGACCTCGGCCAGAAGCTCCTCGCGGGACACCGGCTTTTCGCCCGCCCGGTAGAGGTACTTCAGGATGTTGGTCTCCTTCTCGGTCAGCCGGATCTTCTTCTGGCTGTCGTCCACAAGGAGCTTGGCCGCGGGGCGGAACTCGTAGGCGCCTAGGCGGAAGACCGCGCCTTCGGAATGCTCGGCGCTGCGCAACTGAGCGCGGATGCGGGCGAGCAGGACCGCGAACTTGTAGGGCTTGGTGACGTAGTCGTTGGCCCCGGCGTCCAGCCCCAGGACCGTGTCCTCGTCGGCGGCGGCGGCGGTCAACATGATCACCGGAGCGGCGACCCCCTGCTTGCGCATCTGTCGGCAGGCCTCGCGGCCGTCCATGTCCGGCAGGTCCACGTCAAGCAGCACGAGGTCGGGGCGTCTCTCCGCAGCAAGCCTGACGCCTGCCCCTGCCGTGTCGGCTTCGATCGTGTTGAAGTCTTCGGCCTGGAGCTGTTCGGCGACGGCGCCGCGCAGGTCCGCGTCATCATCGACGATGAGGAGGGTCTTGCGTTGAGGCATGGTCAAGAACATGCACCGTAAAGAGGGCCAGGGGCAAAAACATTTCCAGGAATTGAGCGTGCAGTTCGTAGCCACCTCTGACGGAACCCTCGACTTCGGCGGCCGCAAGGTGCGCTGCGCGCTCGGCCGCTCGGGCGTCACGCCTGCCGCCGACAAGCGCGAAGGCGACGGTTTCTCACCGGCCGGAGCCTGGCCCATTCGCAAGGTGCTCTACCGCGCCGACAAGGGTCCGGCGCCCGAGACCGCTCTGCCGGTGGAGGCGATCCGGCCTGAGGACGGCTGGTGCGACGCGCCCGGCGACCCCGCCTACAACCGCCCCGTCACCCTGCCCTACCCGGCCAGCGCCGAGCGTATGTGGCGCGAGGAGGACGACGTCTACGACGTGGTCGTGGTGCTCGGCCACAACGACGAGCCGGTGGAGGACGCCATGGGGTCGTGCATCTTCCTGCACCTGCGCCGGCCGGGCTACCTGCCGACGGAAGGCTGCGTGGCGGTGGCGCCTGAGGACATGGCCGAGCTGTTGAGGGCCGCCAAGCCCGGCGACACGCTGGAGATCCGGCTGTAGCCTGCCGCTAGGCCTGCGGCTCCGCGGACCGGCTCCCGAAGATCGCCGAGCCCACCCGCACGCTGGTCGCGCCGAACCGGATCGCCGTCTCGAAGTCGTCGCTCATGCCCATGGAGAGGCTCGAGAGCCCGTTGCGTTGGGCGATCTTGCGCAGCAGGGCGAAATGCGGGCCCGGCGGTTCGTCCACCGGCGGGATGCACATCAGCCCCTCGGGGTTCAGGCCGTAGGCGCCGCGGCAGGCGGACACGAACGCGTCGACCTCGGTGGGGAGGACGCCAGCCTTCTGCGGCTCCTCGCCGGTGTTCACCTGCACGTAGAAGCGCGGCAACCGGCCCTGCTTCTGGACTTCATCCGCCAGCGCCCGGGCCAGTTTCTCGCGGTCCAGCGTTTCGATGACGTCGAAGAAGCCCACCGCCTCCTTGGCCTTGTTGGTCTGCAGCGGCCCGATCAGGTGAAGCGCCAAGCCGTCGGCCTTGCCGTCCCATCGGGCCATGGCCTCCTGCACTCGGTTTTCGCCGAACACTCGCTGGCCGGCCGCCAGGACCGGCTCGACAGCTTGCCAGGGCTGCTGCTTGGAGACCGCCACGACAGCGACCTCGGACGGATCTCGGCCGCAGGCTTGCGCGGCGGCGGCGATCCGGGCCACCACGTCTCGATAGGCGCTGGCGGCGCCGAGGGCGGGTTCTGAAGGAGCGGCGGCCATTTCGGAGGGGTTCTGGACCTTGCGGCGGACTGCGGCGCTCTTAAGCCGCCGCGGGCCCGTGCGGAAGGCCCTGCCGCCGCTGCTGTTCTTCACCGACCCTGTGCGGACGCCCGACCCCGCCGCCGTCGCACGCACACTGCCGGCCGGGACGGCGGTGGTTTTCAGGGGCTTCGGAGCCGCCGATGCGCAGGAGAAGGCGCTGGAGCTGCTGCGGATCGCGCGGAGCCATCGGCTTAAGCTGCTGATCGGCGCGGATGCTGCTCTGGCGTGGCGGATCGCGGCGCACGGCGTGCACCTGCCGCAGCGCCTGTCCCACCGGGCCCGGGCGCTGAAGGCCGCTAACCCGCGCTGGACCGTCACCGCCGCAGCCCATTCCCTCACGGCCGCCCGCCGCGCGCTGGCGGGCGGCGCCGACGCCGCGGTGGTGTCGGTGGCTTTCGCCAGCCACAGCCCCTCGGCCGGCGCGCCACTCGGGCCCGTTCGGCTCGCAGGCCTCGCCCGGGCGGCTGGCGGTCCCGTCTACGCGCTGGGCGGTATCAACGACAAAACGGCCCGCCGTCTGCGGGACGCGGGCCTGGTCGGTCTGGCGGCGGTGGAGGGGCTGACGCCCTAGAACTTGAAGTTCGTCTCGAGCCGCACGCGCGGCTGACCCTGGGCGGCGTCCGGCTTCTTCGGACCCGGCGCGAGCTGCTCTTCCCCCAGCGCCACCGCGCCACCCACCCGCAGGGATGGGGTGATGCGGTAGTAGGCGCCAGCGGCGACGTCGTTCAGCGTCGACGGGCGGGCGGTGGGCTGCTCCAGATTCAGGGTGACGCCCCAGCGGCCCTTGCGGGCGTCGTACTTCAGCTTCTGGCCGGCGTTGGGCTGGATCGGCGAGGCGGCTTCCTGACGGACGGTGAAGTCCATCTTCTTGTCGGCCGCATGGGCCGCGCCCGCAGACGCGCCGAGAAGCGCGGCCGTGGCGATCACGCTCATGATCCGACGAACCGTCATACGCACTATATAGCCCCTAAGCCCCGCGTCCGCAGCCACGCTCTCGCGATGCCGCCAACGCTCGGGTCGATTAAAGAGCGCCTTACGTGGGGGTCAACCTTGAGTCTGTGACAGAAGGTCCCAAGAAGCGCAGATCGTCCGTCCCCTGTGTCTATGGGGCCACGCGATTTCGGTTTGGCGTCGGCGGGGCCGTTGTTATAGAGGGCGCGGCGCGGGGCGGCGTCATAGCGCTTGGTAAAGCGCTCGGACATCTTTTGGAGCGGATGAATATGCCGTTTGTGCGCGGTTCTTGGATGCGTGGCGTGACGACGGGCGTGCTGGCGGTGAGCCTGCTCGGCCTCGCCGGCTGCGGCGCCACCAGGGTCTTTGGCGGTGGCCAGGAGAGCCAGCCCGCCGCCGCCCAAACGGGCATCGGCGTCAACGGCTACCTGTGGCGCGCGACCCTGGACACGCTGTCCTTCATGCCGCTGGCCTCCGCGGACCCCTACGGCGGCGTGGTGATCACTGACTGGTACACCAACCCGGAAAAGCCGGACGAGCGGTTCAAGACCACCGTCTACATTCTGGACGCGCGCCTGCGCGCCGACGGTCTGAACGTCGCGGTCTTCAAGCAGAACCGCGACGCGGCCGGGAACTGGGTCGACGCGGCCCCGGCCACGCAGACCGAGACGGACCTGGAAAACGCCATCCTGACGCGCGCGCGCCAGCTTCGACTTTCGAACATCCGGGGCTGAGCGCCCCGCGATCTCGATCGTCGACGGCGCCTGACGTGATCGGCCGTTGACCGGACCCGCCACTCCAGTCCAAAGGCCGCCTGTCATGGCCCGCTACAATCCCAAGGAAACCGAGCCCAGATGGCGTAACGCATGGGCCGAGGCGGACTCGTTCCGCGCCGTCATCGATCCCAACCGGCCGAAGTACTACGTGCTCGAGATGTTCCCGTATCCGTCGGGACGCCTGCACATGGGCCACGTGCGCAACTATTCGCTGGGCGACGTGATCGCCCGGTTCAAGCGCGCCCGTGGGTTCTCGGTGCTGCACCCTATGGGCTGGGACGCATTCGGCCTGCCCGCCGAGAACGCCGCCATGGAGCGCGGCGTCGATCCGAAGGGCTGGACCTACGACAATATCGCCCGGATGCGGGACGAGCTGAAGCAGCTGGGGCTGTCCATCGACTGGTCGCGCGAGTTCGCCACCTGCGACGTGGAATACTATGGCCAGCAGCAGGCCTGGTTCCTGGAGCTGTTCAAGCGAGGCCTGGTCTACCGCCGGGAAGCCACCGTGAACTGGGATCCCGTCGACCAGACGGTGCTGGCCAACGAGCAGGTGGTGGACGGACGCGGCTGGCGCTCGGGAGCCGTGGTCGAAAAACGCAAGCTGAACCAGTGGTTCCTGCGCATCACCGACTATGCCGACCAGCTCACCGACGACCTGGGCGGGCTGGACCGCTGGCCCGAGAAGGTCCGGGTCATGCAGGAGAATTGGATCGGACGGTCCAAGGGCCTGCGCATGACCTGGCGCTGGGCCAGAGGCCCGGAAACCGGCTTCGAGGCTGGTGTGGAGGTCTACACCACCCGCCCAGACACTCTGTACGGCGCAAGCTTCGTGGGCATCGCTCCCGACCACCCGCTGGCCGAGCAGATCGCTGCGAAGAGCGCCGAGGCGCGCGCCTTCATCGAGGACTGCAAGAAGGGCGGCGCGAGCCAGGCGGAGATCGACACGGCCGAGAAGAAGGGTTTCGACACCGGCCTGACGGTGAAGCACCCGTTCGATCCGGCCATGGAGCTGCCGGTCTGGATCGCCAACTTCATCCTGATGGACTACGGCACCGGCGCGATCTTCGGCTGCCCGGCGCACGACCAGCGGGACCTGGACTTCGCCCGCAAGTACCGGCTGCCCGTGAGGGCCGTGGTGCTGCCGCCCGGCGAGGATCCGGCGGGCTTCACGGCGCAAATGGCCGAGGTCGCCAGCGAGGCCTACACCGGCCCCGGCGCGATCTTCAATTCGCGGTTCCTGGACGGATTGGACGTGGAGGCGGCGAAGTCCGCCGCCGTCGAACGCATCGAGGCGCAGGGCGACGGCGAGGGCGCGACGGTCTTCCGCCTGCGCGACTGGGGCGTGGCTCGCCAGCGCGGCTGGGGCTGCCCCATCCCGGTGGTCCACTGCCACAAGCACGGTGTGGTCGCCTTGCCGCGGGAGGCCCTGCCGGTGGCGCTGCCGCAGGACCTCGAGTTCGGCAAGCCGGGCAACGCCCTGGCCCGACACCCCACTTGGAAGCACACCACCTGCCCGATCTGCGGCGGCCCGGCCGAGCGAGAGACCGACACGCTGGACACCTTCGTGGACAGCTCTTGGTACTTCGCCCGGTTCGCCAACCCCGACGCCGCCGAGCCGATCGACAAGGCCGCAGCCGATTATTGGCTGCCGGTGGACCAGTACATCGGCGGGATCGAGCACGCCGTGCTGCACCTGCTCTACGCCCGGTTCGTCACCAAGGCGCTGGCCGACAGCGACATGCTGAGCGTGCGCGAGCCCTTCGCCGGCCTGTTCACGCAAGGCATGGTCACCCACGAGACCTACCGGCGGCAGAGCGGAGAATGGGTCGAGCCCAACGACGTGGAGCTGGTCTCCGAGGGCGCCACCCGTCGCGCCCGCATGATCGCGAGCGGCGAGCCGTTGATGATCGGCGACGTCGAGAAGATGTCGAAGTCAAAGCGCAACACCGTCGCGCCCGAAGAGATCTTCGACGTCTACGGCGTGGACGCCGCGCGCCTGTTCGTGCTGTCCGACAGCCCGCCCGAGCGCGACACCCAGTGGTCCAGCGCCGGCGTCCAGGGCGCCTGGCGCTTCGTCAACCGCGTCTGGGACGAGTTCGATAGCCAGCCGGCGAGCGCCGACCAGGTCCAGGTGGACGCTGATCCGGCGGCCCAGGCGCTGCGGGTCGCCACCCACAAGCTGGTCAAGCAGGTGACCGAGGCGATCGACACGTTCCGCTTCAACTCCGGCATCGCGCGGCTGTACGAGTTCCTCAACCTGCTGAAGGCCAACCCGGCCAAGGACGCTTCACCCGCGGTCCTCACCGCCCGGCATGAGGCGCTGAGCGCCTTCGCGCGTCTGATCGGCCCCTTCACCCCGCACCTGGCGGAGGAGTGCTGGGCGCGGATCGGTGGCCAAGGGATGGTCGTGGAGGCCGAGTGGCCGACCTTCGACCCCGGGCTCACCGAGGACGCCGTGAAGGTCCTGCCGGTGCAGGTGAACGGTAAGCGCCGGGGCGAAATCTCTGCTCCGGCGGGCGCCGAGCCGGCGGAGGTCGAGAAGATGGTGCTTGACGATCCCGAGATCGCGCGGCGCCTTGAGGGCCTGACCATTCGGAAGGTGATCGTGGTGAAGGACCGTATCGTCAACATCGTGGCCGCCTGATGCGCAAACTCCTCGCCGTCCCCCTGATCCTCGTGGCCGGAGCCCTCTCCGGGTGCGCCGGCTTCCAGCCGCTCTACGGCGAGCGCCAGGTGGTCTCGAACCTCGCATCCATCGAGGTGATCGCGCCGGAGGGCCGAACCGGCTACCTGCTGCGCCAGCACCTGGACGACGCGCTGGCGAAGAACCACGGCGCTGCGCCGGCCTACCGCATGGACCTGTCGCTCTCCGAGACGCGCTATCCGCGTGGCGTGCGGATCGACAATGTGGCCACGCGCTACGAGTACGTGCTGACGGCGGATTATGCTCTGACGACCCTTCCGGCCGGGGCTCCTGCCAAGCGCGGGCGCGTGCGCGTGGAGCTCACCTACGACTCCGCCGACCAGCCCTACGCCTCCATCGCCGCGCAGCAGGACGCTCAGGACCGAGCGGCCGAGGAGGCGGCGCGGCGCATCCAGCTTGAGCTCGCCGTCTGGCTGGCCAACGGGGCGGCGTCCTAGGGGCGGGATCCGCGGTGATCCTCTCCAAGCGACCGGACATCGAGCGGTTTCTGAAGCAGCCGGACCCGCAGATCCGCGCCGCCGTGATCTACGGGCGCGACATCGGCGTCGTGCGCGATCGCGGCCACCAGTTGGCGGCCAAGGTGGCGGCCAATCCGGATGATCCCTTCGACGTCACGCAGCTGACCGACAGCGACATCGACGCGGACGCCGGACGGCTCGAAGGCGAGCTGGCGGCGCAGTCGCTGATGGGCGGCCGGCGGCTCGTCCGCCTGCGCCTGTCGAGCGACAAGGCGGGCCCCGACAAGCTGGCCGCGGAGGCGCTCATTCGCCACGCCGCCGGCGAGCTGAACCCCGACGCGTTCCTGCTCATCGAGGCGGGCAACCTCGACCGCAACTCGGCTCTGCGAAAGGCGGCGGAGAAGGCGAACGGTGCGGCCGCCATCCCCTGCTACGAGGACGAGCCCGGCGACGTCGCGCGCCTGGTCCGCGAGACCTTGGCCCCGGACAACCTCAGCCTGAACCCGGACGCCTTGTCGCTGTTCGTCGCCCGGCTCCCGAAGGAGCGTGGGGTCGCGCGGGCGGAGATCGAGCGCTTGGCGCTCTATCTCGGGCCCGGCAGCGGGACAGTCGCCACCCCCGCCGACCTCGAACAGTTCCTGGGCGTCGAGCCGGAGGCCTCGCTGTCCGACGCCGCCGCGGACGCTTTCGGCGGTCGGCTGGCGGAAGCGCAGGCCGGGCTGCGGCGGGCGGCGCAGGAGGGCGAGGGCGGCCCGGCCGCGGTGCGCGCCATCGGCATGCATCTTGGCCGCCTGCGCCGCACGCTCACCCTGCACAAGTCAGGCGCCGGGCTGCAGGAAGCAGCGAAGGCCTCCGGCGTGTTCTGGAGACAGGAGCGCGAGTTCCTGCGGCAAGCCCGCACCTGGACACTGGACGAGCTCGACAAGCTGCAGCCGGAGGTGCTGGCCGCCGACCGGGCCTGCAAGACGGCTGGGTCGCCCGACCAGCTGATCGCCCAGCGCCTGGCCCTCACCATCGCCGGGCGCGCAAGGCGGCTCGGGCTCTAAACCGTCGACATACACTGCCGCAGCGGATGACAAGGTTCTTCCGCCCGCCTAAGCTTTTCGAAAAAGAGGTTTGGGAGGACATGATGGTTCGGCTTCTCGCCGTCGTTCTGGCGCTTGCGTTCAGCGCCCCTGCCCTCGCCCAGCCGCCGAGGCCGGCGCCCACATCCTACACGCCGCCCCGCACGCCGGATGGAAGGCCAGACCTCCAGGGGACCTGGACCAACGCCAGCCTCACGCGCCTCGAGCGAAACGCGAAGTTTGGCGAGGCCCTGGAGCTGTCGGAGGCGCGCGCGGCGGAGTGGGAAGGCCGCAACCAAGCGCTGCTCGACCTGGGCAGTCGCCCCACCGACCCGAACGCCCAGGTCAAGGACCTTCCCGCCGACTGTAGCGACGGACGCGGGCGCGACTGCAACTACAACTCGGCCTGGACGGACCCCGGGACCACCGTCATGCGCGTGGCCGGCAGGCCACGTTCGGGCTTCGTCACTTCCACCGCAGACGGAAAGGTCCCGCCGCTCACCGCCGAGGGCCGCAGGCGGGCCCAGGCGGCGATGGCCGCGCGCGCGTCGGGGCGGATCAATGACAATCCGGAGACACGGTCGCTGGGCGAGCGGTGCATCCTCTCCTTCGGCGCCAGCTCCGGACCGGTAATGCAGCCTCTGCTTTACAACAACGTCTACGAGATCGTGCAGACGAAGGACCAAGTCGCCATCGTGGTGGAGATGGTTCACGACGTGCGCACGGTGCGTATCGGCGCACAGAGGCTCCCGGCGTCGATCCGGCCCTACATGGGTGACTCGGTGGGCTGGTGGGACGGCGACAGCCTGGTGATCGAGACCACCAATTACCATCCGGCGCAGAGCTTCCGCGGCGCATCGGCGAACCTGAAGGTGACGGAGCGCCTGACCCGAGTCGCGGCCGACCGGCTGCACTACGGCTTCTGGGTTGAGGACCCGAGCACCTTCACCCAGCCCTGGGGCGGCGAGTACGAGTTCGCGAAGAGCTCGGGCGCGCTCTACGAGTACGCCTGCCACGAAGGCAACTACGGCCTGCCGAACATCCTCGCCGGGGCGCGCGAGGAGGAGCGGTCCGGGACCAAGACGGCACCGACCAACATTGACCAGGGTGGCGGCGGCGAGGAGGGCGAGGAGGGCTAGATTCGCGTGAGCCGCCGGCAGATCTCGTCGAGCTGCTCGAGGCTGGCGTAGCGGATCTTGAGTTCCCCCGCCCCGCCCCGATCGGAGATGTCGACCGTCATGCCGAGCACGTCCTCGAGGTCGGCCTCCAGAGCCGCGGTGTCGGTGTCCTTCTGCGGCTTGCGTGGACCGGAGGTCTTCTTCGGGCCCGCGGCCTTGGCGCGGACCAGAGCCTCGGCGTCGCGCACGGAGAGGCCGCGCGAGACGATCTGCTCGGCGACCGTCTCCTGGTCGTCGGACGCTAGGATCGCCCGGGCATGGCCCGCCGTGAGGCGACCGTGCAGAACGTGGTCCTGGACTAGACCCGGCAGCTGCAGCAGGCGCAGGGTGTTCGCAACGTGGCTCCGGCTCTTGCCAACAGCGTTGGCCGCCTGCTCCTGCGTGTAGCCCATCCGGCCCATCAGGCTCTCGTAGGCCTTGGCCTCTTCCATCGCGTTGAGGTCTTCGCGTTGGACGTTCTCGACGATGGCGATCTCGTAGGCCGCGTTGTCGTCGAGCGGGCGGACCAGCGCCGGGATGCTGGCGATGCCAGCGCGCTGCGAAGCCCGCCAGCGCCGCTCACCGGCGACAATCTCGAATTCGCCGGGCTGGTGCGGCGAGGGCCGCACCAGGATGGGCTGCAGCACTCCCGAGGCCCGGATCGAGGTCTCCAGCTCGGCGAGCTCGGCCTCGGAGAAGTGCTGCCGGGGCTGGCCAGGGTTGCGGTGGATCAGCTCGATAGGGATGTCGCGCACGCCGCTCGGCGCGGGAGCCCCGGGCGCGGGAGCCTCGCCGGTCACCACGGCCTCGTCAGCCTCGCCCAGCAGGGCCGACAGGCCGCGTCCGAGCCCTCTCCGGTTCTCCGCCATCGCTGTCTCCTATGCCGCCGCGGCCCGACGCCCGCGTTCGCGCAGCACCACTTCGCGGGCCAGCTTCAGATAGGCCTGGCTGCCCGCGCACTTGAGATCGTAGACGAGCACTGGCTTGCCGAACGACGGCGCCTCCGACACCCGGACGTTGCGCGGGATCACCGTCTGGTAGACGGCGTCCCCGAAATGCGAGCGTACGTCGCTGGCCACCTGCTCGGACAGGCTGTTGCGCCGGTCGTACATGGTCAGGACCACGCCCTGGATCTCCAGGTTCGGGTTGAGACTGCCACGCACCAGGTCCACCGTCCGCATCAGCTGGGTTAGGCCTTCGAGCGCGAAGAACTCGCACTGCAGGGGCACCAGCACCGCGTCAGCCGCAGCCATGGCGTTGACCGTCAGCAGGTTCAGCGACGGCGGGCAGTCGATCAGCACATAGGTGTAGCCGCCGGCTGTCCTGAGCGGCTGCAGCGCGTCGCGCAGCTTGAACGAGCGGCCGGACTGCTGGCCGAGTTCCAGCTCTACGCCAGAGAGGTCGGGATCCGCCGGCACCAGGTGCAGCCCGGGCAGGGCGGTGTGGACCACCGCGTCGGCGATCGTGTGCTCGCCCATGAGCACGTCGTAGAGCGTCGTCTTGCGCTGCGCTCGCCCGACGCCCAGGCCGGTCGAGGCGTTGCCTTGCGGATCGGAGTCGATCAGCAGCACCTTTTCGCCAACCGCCGCCAGGGCGGTTCCGAGGTTGATAGCGGTCGTGGTCTTGCCGACGCCGCCCTTCTGGTTGGCGATGACTAGGACGCGCAGGGGGCGGTCAGAACTACCTGGCACGACCGAGCCTCCCAATCCGCACGATGCGTCCTCTCTCGTCACTTCGCGACGGGATCACCTCCGCCTCGAACTTCCAAGAACTTGTAGCCTCCTCAAGCTCGGACGCAACATCTTGTCCCTTCAGGAACAGACCTGTCGCACCCGCCTCAAGGTAGGGCTGGGCGTACCCGAGCAGGCGGTTGAGCGGGGCGCAAGCCCGCGCGGTCACGACGTCCACAGCTAGCTGGAGGTTTTCCGCACGGTCGTTGTGCACGGTGGCCGGAAGAGCGAGGTCGTCGACCACCAGCTGCAGGAAGCGGCAGCGCTTGGTCATGCTCTCCACGAGGTGAACATGGCAGCCCTCACGGCCCTTGAAGAGGATGGCCAGAACCAGGCCGGGAAAGCCGGCGCCGGCGCCCAGGTCGGCCCAGGTCCTGGCGTTCGGCGCCATCGGCAGCAGTTGGGCGGAGTCCCAGGCGTGGCGGTTCCAGAACTCCGGGAGGGTCTTGGGGCCGACGAGGTTCATCACCGCGTTGCCGGCTGCGAGGCGCTCCAGGAAGCGCTGGAGATCCGCCATCTGCTCGGGCGTCGCGCCGGAGGCGGCGGCAAAGCTGTCGGCGTCGGTGACCGTCACGGCCGGCTCAGGCTGCGCGGCGGCGGACATGGGCGAGCAAGGCCGTGAGCGCGCCGGGCGTGACGCCTTCGATGCGGGCGGCCTGGCCTAGGGTCAGCGGGCGGACGGTGGCCAGCTTCTCGCGCACTTCGTTCGACAGCCCGCCGACGAGCGCGTAGTCGAGGTCGGCCGGAAGGCGCAGGTCCTCGTCGCGGCGGAAGGCGGCGGCGTCGGCGGCCTGGCGATCGAGGTAGCCCGCGTAGCCGGCGTCGATCTCGATCTGTTCGCGCACAGCCCCCGACCACTTAGTGATCTGAGGCCAGATTTTCGCGAGGTCTTCGAAGGAGATGGTCGGGTAGGCGAGAAGATGGACGAGGGTTCTACGCTGGCCGTCGGGCTTCACCGGCAGGCCGGCCTTGACCGCCTCGTTGGGGGTGAGCTGCAGGGCGGCGGCCTCGGTCCGGGCGGCGGCCAGGGCCTGGCGCTTGGCGCTCCAGGCGGCGGCGCGTTCGGGTCCGACGACGCCCAGCGCCAAGCCCTTGTCGGTGAGCCGCTGGTCGGCGTTGTCGGCCCGCAGCGTGAGGCGGAACTCGGCCCGGCTGGTGAACATCCGATAGGGCTCGGTGACCCCGCGGGTCACCAGGTCATCGATCAGGACGCCGATGTAGGCCTCGTCGCGGGCGAAGTGGGCCGGCTCGAGCCCGGCGGCGGCGCGGGCGGCGTTCAGCCCGGCGACCAGGCCCTGGGCGCCGGCTTCCTCGTAGCCCGTCGTGCCGTTGATCTGGCCGGCCAGGTAGAGACCCGGCAGCGCCTTCACCTCGAGCGTCGGGAACAGCTCGCGCGGGTCCACGTAGTCGTATTCGATGGCGTAGCCATAGCGCCGGACCTTGACGTTCTCCAGGCCAGGGATGGTGCGCAGGAACAGGTCCTGGGTCTCTTCCGACACCGACGTGGAGATGCCGTTGGGATAGACGGTGTCGTCGTCCAGGCCCTCGGGCTCCAGGAAGATCTGGTGGCTGGTCTTGTCGGCGAAACGGACCACCTTGTCCTCGATGGACGGGCAGTAGCGAGGCCCCCTCCCCGTCAGCTTGCCGCCGTAGACGGCGGACTCGCCGAGCCGCTCGGCGATGATCCGGTGGGTCTCTTCCGTCGTGTAGGTGATGCCGCAGGCGATCTGCGGAACCTCGATCCGGTCCGTCAGGAAGGAGAACGGCACGGGCTCGTCATCGGCCGCCTGCATCTCCAGCCGGTCCCAGACGATGGTCGAGCCGTCGAGGCGCGCGGGCGTGCCGGTCTTCAACCGACCCATCCGCAAGCCCGACGCGTAGAGCCTGTCGGAGAGGCCGATGGACGGCTGGTCGCCGACCCGACCGGCGGGGATGCGCTCGTCCCCGCGGTGGATGACGCCCTTCAGGAAGGTGCCGGTGGTGAGCACCACCCGGCCGGCGCTGTAGGTCTCGCCGCTGGCGCCCACGACGCCCGCAACCCGGCCATTTTGGTCGACGATCAGGTCCTCAACCGCCTGAGCGCGGATCTCCAGGTTGGCCGTCGCCGCGAGCTCCGCCTGCATCGCCTCCCTATAGAGGCGGCGGTCGATCTGTGAGCGGGGGCCGCGGACGGCTGCGCCCTTCGAGCGGTTCAGCATGCGGAACTGAATACCGGCCTTGTCGGCCAGCCGGCCCATCAGGCCGTCGAGGGCGTCGATCTCGCGGACCAGGTGACCTTTGCCTAGGCCACCAATGGCTGGGTTGCAGCTCATCTCGCCGATCGTCTCGACCTTATGGGTGAGCAGCAGGGTGCGCGCGCCAAACCGGGCGGCCGCGGCGGCCGCCTCGCATCCGGCGTGTCCGCCGCCGATGATGATCACGTCCCAGGTCGTCACGCGTGCAGGCTTCTCAATGAGACACGCCCCCGGACGGCGGGGGCGAGGGTCCTCATATAGCGCACGGGGGCGGTGCGCGCGAGGTCAAGCGGCGGAAGCGACGCGGCGCGGTGTTTCACGTGAAACAGTGTCGCAGCTAAGGAATGACACGCGCCTCCGCTGTGGCGCCCCTCAAGGCAGTGGAGGTCCCTACTTGGAGCGGACCCCCTCCACCGTCTCTGGCGGTCCCCTCCCCGCAGGCGGAGGAACGGCGGCTATTTGCCGATGCAGAAGGTGCTGAAGATCTTGCCGAGCACGGCTTCGGGGTCGATGCGGCCGGTGATGCGGTCGAGCGCCCGGGCGGCGAGGCGGACATCCTCAGCGGCGAGTTCCAGGGCGTCTTGTTCCAGGAGCGCTTGGCGCAGGCGGTCGGCCGCGTCGTTCAGCAGCTCCTGGTGGCGCAGGCGCGTGGCGGCGGGCGGCTCGGCGCCGGCTAGAGCCTCAACCACCCGCTCCCCAAGCGTGTGTAACAGCCAACCGAGATCGCCGGGGCCCTTGGCGGTGAGTTCGGCGGAGGCGAGCCCGAGCCGCCGGGCCTGCTGCGCCGCCCAGGCCCCTGCCCCACCGGAAGGCTGATCGCGTTTGGTGATCAGGCAGAGGTCCCCCGGCCGCAACTCCATCGGCACGGTCGGAATCTCGTTGCTGGAGCCGTCCACCAGCCACAGCCGCAGGTCGGCCCCCGCGGCCCAGGCCCGGGCGCGGCGGACGCCTTCCGCCTCGATCTCATCGCCCGTCTCCCGCAGCCCTGCGGTATCGGCGAGCAAGGCCTTGTAGCCGGCCAGGACCATCGGCACCTCGATGATGTCGCGCGTGGTGCCGGGCGTGGCGGTGACGATAGCCGCGTCTCGTCCCGCCAGCGTATTCAGCAGGGTGCTCTTGCCGGCGTTGGGCGCACCGATCAGCGCAACGCGGAATCCCTCCCGCACCCGTTCGCCGCGTTCGGCGTCGGCGGCGGCCGCCTCGATCTCTTCGACCAGTCGCTGGAGGATCGGCCGCGCGCGGCCGGCGACGTCGGCCGGCACCTCCTCATCCGGGAAATCCACCGCGGCCTCGAGCATCGCCAAGGCGTCCGTCAGATCCTCCCGCCAACGGGCCTGGATGTTCGACATCCGCCCGCCGAGCTGCTCCAGCGCCTGACGCCTCTGCTGCTCGGTCTCGGCGTCGATCAGGTCGGCCACGCCCTCGGCCTGGGCCAGGTCGATGTTGCCGTTCTCGAATGCCCGTCGCGTGAACTCGCCAGGGTCCGCCAGCCGCAGCCCAAGCGCCGACAGCGTTTCCACGACCGCGTTCACCACCGCCACCCCGCCGTGCACGTGGAACTCTGCGCAGTCCTCGCCGGTGTAGCTGCGCGGCCCGGGAAACCACAGGACCAGCGCCTGGTCGAGAACCAGGCCGGCCGCGTCGCGCAGCTTGCGCAGGGTGGCCCGCCGGGGCTGCGGCAGCACGCCAGCCATCGTGCGGAGGGCGATGTCGGTGCGTGGCCCGGAGACCCGCACCACGGCCACCGCCGCGCGCCCGGCCGCGGTGGCCGGGGCGAAGATGGTGTCGCTCATCCCTGAGCTTAGGCCCTGGTCTGCGGCTTGGCCGGGGTCGCGCTCATCCCGGACTCCATCATCTTACGGAACTGGTCCTGGGCGCCGGTCCCGAACGCCATCCAGTTCTTCATGAACTCCTCCGGCGAGAGCATGTTGATGTTGGCGTCGATACGCTTGCTCATCTCCGTCACCAGGTGCTCGTTCAGCGGGGTGACGTCCGGCAGCCCCATGAAGCGTCGCGCTTCCTCGGGCGTGCAGTCCACCTCGATGGTCATCTTCATGGATCGGCCTCTCGTACTCGGGCGAAAGTTATGGCCCTGCGACAGGGCGCCGCGCTAGTAGCCGATCACATTTCGACTGCCAAAACGGGAGCTGCCGCATGGGCGAGCGCATCACCATCACGACAAACGACGGCTCGTTCGAGGCCTATGTGGCACGGCCGGCCCAGACGCCCGCGGCCGCCGTGGTCGTGATCCAGGAAATCTTCGGCGTGAACCAGGTGATGCGCGACATCACCGACGGCCTTGCGGGCCAGGGCTACCTCGCCGTCTGTCCCGACCTGTTCTGGCGCATCGAACCGGGCATCGACATCACCGACCAGTCCGACGCCGAGTGGAAGCGCGCCTTCGAGCTCTTCAACGCCTTCGATGTGGAGGCGGGCGTGGAGGACATCCAGGCGACGATCACCGCGGTGCGCGGCCGCCCCGACTGCAACGGCAAGGTGGGCGCCGTGGGCTTCTGCCTGGGCGGCTTGCTGGCCTTCCTCACCGCCACCCGCACCGACGCGGACGCCGCGGTCGCCTATTATGGCGTGGGCATCGAGAACCGCACGGCAGAGGCCGAGAAGCTGGCCCGGCCGGTCCTGCTGCACATCGCCGAGCAGGACCAGTTCGTGCCGCCGGAGGCCCAGGCGTCGATCCAACAGGCCCTGGCCAACCATCCTCACGTGACGATCCACACTTATCCCAGCCGGGACCACGCCTTCGCCCGGGTGGGCGGAGCGCACTACGACGCGGCCGACGCTCAGACTGCCGGCGAACGCAGCCTGGCCTTCTTCAAACAGCACCTGGGCTAGGCCGTCATGCGCGCGATCCGTATCGAACAGACCGGCGGCCCAGAGGTTCTCCAGCTCGTCGAGGTCGACACGCCCTCCCCCGGCCCCGGCCAGATCCTGATCCGGCACCAGGCGGTCGGGGTGAACTTCATCGACACCTACCACCGCACCGGCCTGTACCCCGTGAAGCTGCCGTCCGGCCTGGGCGGCGAAGGCGCGGGCGTGGTCGAGGCGGTGGGCGAAGGCGTCACCCGTTTCGCCGTTGGAGACCTTGCCGCCTACGCCGGCGGCGTGATGGGCGCCTATGCGGACTACGCGGTCGTGGCCGCCGAGCGTGCGGTGAAGCCTCCCGCCGGCGTCGATGCGCGACTGGCCGCCGCGGCTCTGCTGAAGGGGATGACCGCCGAATTCCTGGTTCGGCGCTGCTATCCGCTGAAGGCCGGCCAGCTGGTGTTGATCCACGCCGCGGCCGGCGGGGTCGGCCAGATCCTGGTGCAGTGGGCCAAGGTTATCGGGGCGGAGGTGATCGCCACGGTGGGGTCGGAGGACAAGGCGGAGCGGGCGCGGTCGCTTGGGGCCGACCACGTGATCCTCTATCGGGAGCAAGATGTGGCCGCGGAGGTGAAGCGGATCACCGCCGGGAAGGGTGTGCCGGTGGCCTACGACAGCGTCGGTCGCTCCACGTTCGAAGGCACGCTGGGCAGCCTGGGACGCCGAGGCATGTTCGTCAGCTTCGGCAATGCGTCGGGGCCGGCCCCGCCCGTCGAGCCGCAGCGGCTGATGCGCGGCGGGTCGCTCATGTTCACACGGCCCACCCTGTTCGACTACGTCGCCACCACGGCGGAGCTGGACGACAGCGCCCAGGCGCTGTTCGGACTGATGGCGACGGGCCAGGTCAAGGTGGAGATCGGCCAGACGTTTCCGCTCGCGGAGGCCCGGCGGGCGCACGAGGCGCTTGAGGGCCGCGAGACAATCGGGGCCAGTCTGCTGGTCCCGTAGGAGCGTTCCCACCGGCGGGGACTGGGCGAGGGCTGCGGCTTTGGGGGCGGACCCCCTCCACCGCCTTCGGCGGCCACCTCCCCGGCGGGGGAGGAACTGAGACGGCGAGCAGGGAGCACCGAGGTTTTGGGGTCCTACTCGGGCGGACCGCGCAGAACGCATGAGGGGCGGTAGTGTTTCACGTGAAACACTGCTTTTTCCGTTTTACTGAAATCACTGAGAAAAACGCGGCCTCTCGGGTCAAGCCGGCGCTACCGGTATGACTATCCACAGTTTCTGTTCCTGAAAGACCTGTCAGATGGTCGCAGGGGCCCCTTCCGCCCCCGGAGGCCCTGCGGTAGGCCCCTACCGGCCGCGCGGCTGGTTTCCCCTCTCGCGCGAACGGTTTCCCCTCGAAGGAGGCCTGTGGAAAACCTAGCGTCCTACGTTTGTTTCACGTGAAACGCTGTTCGGCGCAAATACAGTAAGGGCAAAGAAAAGCCGGCGCGCCCACTTGCCGTGGACGGCCGGCTTCTCGGCCCTGCTGGTGGCTTACGGCCTAGGTGTTCATCGACTGGTAGAAGTCGTCGTTGGTCTTCGAATGGCGGAGCTTGTCGAGCAAGAATTCGATCGCGTCCTGGGCGCCCATCGGATTGAGGATGCGCCGCAGGATGTAGGTCTTCTGCAGGTGCTCCTTAGGCGTGATCAGCTCTTCCTTGCGGGTGCCGGACTTCAGCACGTCGATGGCCGGATAGATCCGCTTGTCCGCCACCTTGCGGTCGAGGACGATTTCCGAGTTACCGGTGCCCTTGAACTCTTCGAAGATGACCTCGTCCATCCGGCTGCCGGTATCGATCAGGGCCGTGGCGATGATGGTCAGCGAGCCGCCCTCCTCGATGTTCCGCGCCGCGCCGAAGAAGCGCTTCGGGCGCTGCAGCGCGTTCGCGTCGACGCCGCCGGTCAGCACCTTGCCCGAGGACGGAACAACGGTGTTGTAGGCGCGGCCGAGGCGGGTGACCGAGTCCAGCAGGATCACGACGTCGCGCTTGTGCTCGACGAGGCGCTTGGCCTTTTCGATGACCATCTCGGCGACCTGCACGTGTCGGGTGGCCGGCTCGTCGAAGGTCGAGGAGATCACCTCGCCCTTCACCGTACGCTGCATGTCGGTGACTTCTTCCGGCCGCTCGTCGATCAGCAGCACGATCAGATAGCACTCGGGGTGGTTGGTCTCGATCGACTTGGCGATGTTCTGCAGCATCACGGTCTTCCCGACCCGCGGCGGCGCCGTGATCAGGCAACGCTGGCCCTTGCCGAGCGGAGCGACGATATCGATGACCCGGCCGGAACGGTCCTTCAGCGTGGGATCTTCGATCTCCATCTTCAGGCGCTCGTCCGGATAGAGCGGCGTCAGGTTGTCGAACAGCACCTTGTGCCGCACGTTTTCCGGCGGCTCGAAGTTGATCTGGTCGACCTTCACCAGGGCGAAATAGCGTTCGCCCTCGCGCGGGGCGCGGATGCCGCCGTCCACCGAGTCGCCGGTGCGCAGGCCGAACTTCCGGATCTGCGAGGGGCTGACGTAGATGTCGTCCGGGCCGGGCAGGTAGTTGGCCTCCGGGCTGCGCAGGAAGCCGAAGCCGTCCTGAACCACCTCAAGCGTGCCGGACCCCGAGATCTCCACGCCTTCCTCGGCGAGGGTCTTCAGGATGCCGAACATCATGTCCTGCTTGCGCATGGAGTTCGCGTTTTCGATCTCCAGCGTCTCGGCCAGGGCCAGCAGGTCGGCGGGCGACTTGTCCTTCAGCTCCTGCAGGCTCATGCGGCTGAGCCCCATGGCGGCGATCGCGGCCGAGAGCTCGGACGTTTCGTCGGAATAGGCGTCGCTGCCGGCGTCGGCCCGGGTGTCGGCGTCGCCCTGGCTCTCGGCGGCCGGTTCGGTCGCCTGGACCTCGGCGGCGTCCTGGGGCTCCAGGACGTCCTCGGTCGGCATGTTGGTCTCGTCTTGCATAGGTCTACTCGTGTGCGCACGCGACCGGACGGAGCCCGGGCGCGGGTTTGAAAGCGATAGGGGCGCGGGATGCGCCGGATGTTTCGTTCGTCTCGGGAGCCGGTCCGCCTGGCTGCGATCCTAAGGATGCGCACAGGGGCCGGAGAAAAGGCGGGGCGCGCCGGGTTTGCCGACGCGTGGGCTCAGCGGAACCACGTCTGGGGGGCAGCGTCAAGCGCGGCTGGTCAGCGATCGGACTGCCCCCGCCGCGGCCCGGGCGTGGGAGAGCGGTGGCGGGTCGTGGCGCCGAGGCGGGGCAGACACGGGGTCCGCCGCGGTGCGGGGGCTCTCTGCCGGCGCCGCCCTCACCCTGCCCTCTCCCGCCCGCGGGAGAGGGGTTGGGCTAGCGGTCGCCGAATTGCAGGGTGACGGCCAGGACGGCGACGATCGCCAGGAGAAACGGGATCTCGTTGGTGGCGCGCCAGAACTTGGCGGTCTTCGGCCGCTCGCCCGCGGCGAAGCGCTTGAAGGATCCGGCCAGGAAGCCGTGCCAGCCCGACAGCGCGACGACCGCGGCGAGCTTCACCAGGATCCAGGGCTGGGCCAGGAAGCCCCAGCCGCGACCGGCGGCGAAGATGTGGAAGCCGAGCAGCGACAGGCCGAAGATCCAGGTGATGATCATCGCCGGATTGACGATGATCTTCAGGAGCTTGCGTTCCCAGACCTTGAAGTGGGCGTCGAACTCGCTTCCGGGGGGCGCGGTTTCGGTGTGGTAGGCGTAGAGCCTGGGCAGGTAGAGCATCCCGGCCATCCAGGCGATCATCGCGATGATGTGCAGGCCGCGCAGCAGATCATACAAGGTCACGTGAGAGCCCCCTCCGCGGTGGTGGTCCGGCCGCGCCGGCAGGCGCATGCCTCGAACGCCGCCGGGCACAGCCAGGCGCCCTCTGGCGCCACCTTCCCCTTACCTAGCGCTTCCCGCACCGCCCTGGCGAGGGTGTCGAGATAGCCGGCGCGCACCCCCGGCGTGGGGCTGCGGAGATAGGGTTGCGCCCCTACCTGCCTGGCGAGCTCGTGATATTCGTGATCGAGCTCCACCAGGGTCTCCACGTGCTCGGAGACGAAGGCGATCGGGCAGACCAGCACGCCCCTGCCCTCCGCGCCGGCCCGGCGGACCTCATCATCCGTGGAGGGCGCGAGCCATTTCAGCGGCCCCACCCGGCTCTGGTAACAGACGTTCCAGTCGGTGAACTCCGGCAGGCGCGCGGCGACCGCCGCAGCGGTGGCCTTCACCTGGGCCTCATAGGGATCGCCCGCCTCGATCACCTTCTGCGGCAGGCCATGGGCGGAAAACAGCAGGCGCAGGTTCGCCGGCCGACCGGCCTTCTCCCAGGTCTCACGGATCGCCTCCACGTGCGCCTCAACCAGGCCGGGCGCTGTCGGATAGCAGCAGACCGTCTGGCTTCGGCCCGGTCCCTTGTAGGCCTCCAGCCAGTCCTTGACCGAGCTGGCCGTCGTCGTGGTGGAGTACTGCGGATAGAGCGGCAGCAGGACGATCTCGTCCGGAGCGTAGGCCGCGACCTCGCGGGCGGTCTCGGCGGCGAACGGCTTCCAGTAGCGCATGGCAATGAACACCCGGGCCTCAAGCCCATCGGCGTTCAGCCGGGCTTCCAAGGCGCGGGCCTGGGCCTCGGTCTCGGGCAGCAGCGGGGAGCCACCGCCCATGATCGCATAGTTGGCCTGGGCCAGCTTCTCGCGGCGGCGCGAGATCAGGCTGGCGAGCGGATAGCGGGCGATCGCCGGCAGGCCGATGATCGCCGGGTCCCGGAACAGGTTGAACAGGAACGGCCGCACGGCGGCGGGCCCGTCGGGTCCCCCGAGGTTGAAGAGGACGACGGCGAGCTTCACGCGTTCCGCCCCCAATGGGGGAGGTGGTGCGAAGCGCCGGAGGGGGTCAGCTCAGACCTCACGGCGGACCCCCTCAGTCGGCTGCGCCGAAGGGGAGCAAGGCTTGCCGGTGACGCGCTCGACCACCCGCGCGATGTGCGGGATGGGCGTGTCCGGCAGGATCCCGTGGCCGAGATTGAAGATCCAGGGCCCCTGCCCCCACTGATCCAGCAGCTGGTCGACGCGGGCGTCGAGAGCCGGACCACCGGCGCGGAGCAGCAGGTTGTCCAGCGCGCCCTGGATGGTCTTGCCCTGGGCCTGCAGGGTGCGGCCGAGCTGCGCGGTGGCCTGGGTGTCCAGGGCCACGCCCTCCACCGGCGCCGCCTCGGCGTAGGCGTAGACCTGGGCGCCGGCGCCGCGCGGGAAGCCGATGAACGGCGTGGTGACTCCCGCGGCGCGGACCTTCTCCACGATGGCTGTGTGCGGACGGATGACGATCCGCTCGAACATGTCCTCGGACAGTCCCTCCGCCCAGCTTTCGAACAGCTTCAGCACCTGGGCGCCGGCCCGAGCCTGCATCACCAGGTAGCGGGCGGTGGCCTCCACCAGCACGTCCAGCAGGGCGTCGAGGGTCTCCGGGTTGGCGTAGGCGAAGGTCCGGGCGGCCGAGCGGTCGGAGCCCTTCCCCTCGATCATATAGGTGGCCACCGTCCACGGCCCGCCGGCGAAGCCGATCAGGGCCCGGTCTGGCTCGAGCTCGGCGCGCACGCGGCTGAGGGTCTCTCCGATGTCGGACAGCCGGCCGGTGGAGGCGTCGATCTGGTCCGCCAGCGCGGCGATCTCCGGCAAGGGGCCGAGCCGCGGCCCCTCGCCCGCCTCGAACCAGACCTCCTGACCGAGCGCCCGGGGGATCAGCAGGATGTCGGCGAAGACGATGGCGGCGTCGAGCGGGAAGCGCCGCATGGGCTGCAGGGTGGCTTCCGCCGCCATCTCCGGATTGTGGCAGAAGGCGATGAAGTCCTTCGCCCGCGTGCGGAGCTCTCGGTACTCGGGCAGCGAGCGGCCCGCCTGGCGCATGAACCAGATCGGCGGCCGGTCGAGGGTCTCGCCGGCCAGGGCCCGGAGCAGCCGGGGCGTTTCGGGGAAGGTCATGGCCTGCTTGAACCCGAAAGGCCGTCCAGGCTCAAGCCCGCACGGTCGGACCCGGGATCGCACCCGTCCCGCCTGCCCTCCTTCAATCCTTAAGAATCTTAATAGGAATTGGGGAAGAAGGAGGTAGGGCCTGTCGAGATCGTGGATAACCCGACGGCGCCTGCGACACCCCGCACCTTATCCCCAGATTGTCCCATGGCTGCGCCCGGCGGCGCACAGGGCTGTGGACAGCGGGGATCGACCCTGCAGCCGTCTGAAGTCATTAAACTTTCATTAAGGAACAGCGGGGGTAGGGCTGGCCATACCGGCCGTCATACCCGCACCGGGGACCAAAACCCCATTTTGGCGGACGCGCGCGCAGGCCTGTTGGTTAACAGGGCGTAAACGGCCTGAACCATACAGCCCGTCCACCGGCGTCCGGACCAGGTCCCGGATCCACGCGATCTATCCCCATCCCCGCCGGGGTTCGTTAAGAGGGTGCCCACAGATTACGTCCCCAGGTATCTTTTGACGCAGGCCTGACTTTGCCCAGCACCGCCCCGCCCCGGCTCGCCACCTACTTCCACGTCCACCTCGTCTCGGACTCCACGGGCGAGACGCTGAACGCCATGGCGCGCGCCGTCTGCGCCCGCTTCGACAACGTCCTGCCGATCGAGCACATCTATGCGCTGGTCCGCTCGCAGCGGCAGCTCGACCGCGCGCTGGGCGACATCGAGGAGGCGCCGGGGGTGGTCATCCACACCATCGTCGACCCGAACCTGCGCAGCGCGTTGGAGGAGGGCTGCCGGCGGCTCGACATGGCCTGCATCGCGGCCCTCGACCCGCTGGTCAGCGCCATGAGCCGCTACCTGGGAGCGTCGACCACCAGCCGGGTGGGCGCGCACCTGCGGCTGGACAATGACTATTTCAACCGCATGGACGCCCTGAACTACGCCATCGGCCACGACGACGGGCAGGGCGGGCAGGATCTCGACCAGGCCGACGTGGTGCTGGTGGGGGTGTCGCGGACCTCGAAGACGCCGACCTGCATCTACCTGGCCCACCGGGGAATCCGGGCGGCGAACGTCCCGCTGGTGCCGGGCCGGCCGCTGCCGGAGCGGCTGTTCCAGTTGAAGAACGCCCTGGTGGTCGGCCTGACGATCGCACCGGACCGGCTGATCCAGATCCGCCGCAACCGCCTGCTCTCGCTCAAGGAGAACCGGGAGAGCACCTATATCGACACCGACACGGTGCGCGACGAGATCGTCCAGGCGCGCCGGCTCTATGAGAAGATGGGCTGGCCGGCGATCGACGTGACCCGCCGCTCGGTGGAGGAGACGGCGGCGGCGGTGCTGAACCTGCTGCACGGCGGGCATGGGCAGGTGGAGGTGCTGGGCTGATGGCGGGCGTGATCCTGGCGTCGAAGAGCGCGGCGCGGCGGGCGGTGCTGGACGGCGCGGGCGTGCCGTTCGAGGCGGTGGTGGCCGGCGTCGACGAGGACGCGGTGAAGGCCTCGCTGCTGGCCGAGGGCGCGACGCCGCGCGACGTGGCCGACGCGCTGGCCGAGCTCAAGGCGATCCGCGTCTCGCGATCGCGGCCGGATCTGGTGATCGGCGCGGACCAGACGCTGGAGTTCGAGGGCCGGCTCTACGACAAGGCCGAGACTATAGAGGAAGCCCGCGAGCGGCTGCAGGCGCTGCGCGGCAAGCCGCACAAGCTGCATTCGGCGGTGGTGGTGGCCAAGGACGGCGCGCCGATCTGGCGGGAGATCGCCACGGCCACCCTGACGATGCGCGACGTGTCGGACGAATTCCTCGAGGACTACCTGCGGATCGAGGGCGACGAGGCGCTGGGCTCCGTCGGCTGCTACCGGCTGGAGGGGCCCGGCGCGCAGCTGTTCTCGAAGATCGAGGGCGACTATTTCGCGATCCTGGGCCTGCCGCTGCTGGGCTTGCTCGACCTGCTGCGCCGCCATGGAGTGCTGGCCTCGTGATCACCGGACGCACCATCGTGGCCGGGGTGGCCGGCAATCCGGTGGCCCATTCCCTAAGCCCGCTGATCCACAACGCCTGGCTTGAGGCCGCCGGAATCGACGGGGTCTACGTGCCCTTCGCGCCGGACAACGATCGTTTCGACCGGTTCGTGGACGGCCTGCGCGGTGGGGCGGTGCGCGGCCTCAACGTCACCATCCCGTTCAAGGAAGTGGCCCTGTCGGCGGCCGACGAGGTGAGCGCCCGGGCGCGCGCCGCAGCGGCGGTCAACCTGCTGGTCTTCGAGCGCGACGGGACGGTGGTGGCCGACAACACCGACGGCGTGGGCCTGCTGGGCGCCCTGAAGGCGCAGGCGCCCGGCTTCGATCCAACGGCCGGCCCCGTGGCGATCCTGGGGGCCGGCGGCGCGGCGAGGGGGGCTGCGGCGGCGCTGCTGACGGCGGGCTGTCCACAGGTGCGGATCGTCAACCGGACGCTGGCCAAGGCGGAGGCGGTGGCCGGCGCGCTGCAAGGCGCGGTCGTGGCCTGCCCGCTGACCGCCTGCACGGAAGCCCTGGACGGCGCGATCGCGGTGATCAACGCGACGTCGGCCGGGCTGGCGGGGGAGGGGACCCTGGACGTCCCGCTCGAGGCGACGCCGGACAGCGCGGTCATCATGGACATGGTCTACAAGCCGCTGGTCACCCCGTTTCTGGCGCAGGCCCAGCGGCTCGGCCGGCGCACGGTGGATGGACTGGAGATGCTGATCCGCCAGGCTGCGCCGTCCTTCGAGGCCTTCTACGGACGGCCGCCGCCGGCCGACCTGGATGTCCGCGCCCTGGCGCTCAAGACGCTGGAGGGCTGAAGCGTGCTGCTGATCGGCCTGACCGGCTCCATCGGAATGGGGAAGTCGACGACCGCGGCCATGTTCCGCGAGGCCGGCGTGCCGGTCTACGACGCCGACGCCGCGGTGCACGAGCTCTATGACGTGGGCGGCGCGGCCGTGGCTCCGGTGGGTGAAGCCTTCCCGGGCGTGGTGAAGGACGGCCGGGTCGATCGGGAGGAGCTACGCCAGCGGGTGCTCGGCCAGCCGGACGAGCTGAAACGGCTGAACGCCATCGTCCATCCGCTGGTGGGCAAGCACCGCATCGGCTTCTTCGACCAGGCCAAGGCGGACGGCGCCGACATGGTGGTGCTGGACATCCCGCTGCTGTTCGAGACCGGCGGCCAGGCGAACATGGACGCCGTCGTGGTGGTCACCGCGCCGGCCGAGATGCAGCGGCAGCGGGTGCTCGCCCGGCCAGGCATGACGCCTGAGCGCTTCGAGGCCATCCTCGCGCAGCAGACGCCCGACGCCGAGAAGCGGGCCCGCGGCCACTTCGTGGTGGACACCAGCCGGGGGCTCGAACCCGCGCGTCAGCAGGTGGCGGAGATCATCGCGGTGATGCGCGATCCACAGAGAAGACCGGCCCGCGACCGATCGCCGGGTTGAGCGAACGGAGCGAAGCAGGCCAATAAGGGGTCATGGCGCGCGAGATCGTCCTCGATACGGAAACGACGGGCTTCGACCCGCTGACCGGCGACCGGCTGGTGGAAATCGCCTGTCTGGAGATCGAGGAATTCGTCCCGACGGGTCGCACGTTCCACCGCTACATCGATCCCTGCCGCGACATGCCGCCGGAGGCCGAGAAGGTGCACGGCCTGTCGTCCGCCTTCCTGCGCGGCAAGCCGCGGTTCGAGCATCCGGAGATCGTCGAGGAGTTCCTGGACTTCGTCGGCGACGCGCCGATCGTCGCCCACAACGCCGGCTTCGACCGCAACTTCGTGAACTATGAGCTGCAGCTCTGCAGCCGCGACCATCTGCACGAGCACCGCTGGGTGGACACCCTGGCGCTCGCCAAGCAGCGCTTCCCCGGGATGCACAATTCGCTGGATGCGCTCTGCAAGCGCTTCAAGATCTCGCTCAGCGAGCGCGAGAAGCACGGGGCGCTGATCGACGCCAAGCTGCTGGCGGCGGTCTACCTGGAGCTGAAGGGCGGCCGCGAGCGGCGGCTCGAACTGACCAGCGCCTCGATGATCACCGCAGTCGCGGCGGCCAAGAACAACGCCTATGGCGCCCGGCCCCGTCCGCTCGGCCCCCGCTCCACCGACACCGAACGCGAGGTCCACGCGAGCTTCATCCGCGACGTGGTGAAGTCGGACGAGCTCTGGAAGAAGCACGGGCTGTAGTTTCGGGTCGCTCCCCCCGTCGAGGGGCTGTCGGCGCAGCCGACCGAGGGGGTCACCCGAGGCCTGAGCCGACCCCTCCGTCCCAGCGCTGAGCGCCGGGCCACCTCCCCCGAAGGAGAGGAACGGGATTACGCGTGGCCGACTTCGCCTTCCTGGGCCTTCCGGGCGGCGTAGACGCCGGCGAAGTCGATCGGGTCGAGCAGGAAGGGCGGGTAGCCGCCTTCCGAGGTGACGTCGGCGATGATCCGGCGGGCGAAGGGGAACATGTAGCGCGGGCACTCGATGAGCAGCACCGGCTCGATCTCCTCGGCCGACACGCCGCCGATCTGGAACACGCCGCCATAGAGCAGCTCGACAACGAACAGCGGGCCGTCGTCGCGCTGGGCCTTGGCCGACAGCTTCAGGTCCACTTCGAACAGGCCATCCTCGCGACCCCGCGCGTTCATCTCGACGCCCAGGTCGATCTGCGGCTGGGCCGCGCCGCCGCGCAGGGTCTCAGGCGCCCGCGGATTCTCGAACGAGAGGTCGCGGATGAACTGGGCCAGGATGCGGATGCCCGGGCCTTCGGCCTGTTCCTGCGGGCCAGCGCCGGCGTCGATATCGGTCATGGTTTCGGCTTGAATCCGTGGTGAAACGCAAAGGATGTCGCGTCTTGTCGGGCGGAGCGGCTATCATGCGCCCCTGGCCGATGCAACGGCGCCCCTGACGGGGGCGTTCCCAGGTCCTATATTCCCCGGTAAAGCCAGTACGGAACTGTCAGAAGGCCCACTTGCAAGTCCTGGAACTCATCATCTTCGCGGGTCTCGCCGCCATCGTGCTCTACCAGCTCTATTCGGTGCTGGGCCGGCGCGTGGGCCGACAGCCGGAGGACAACGCCGCCGCCGAGACCGCGCGCCCGGCCGTACGCGCCCCCGACCGCCCGCCGGAGCCGATCGAGGACGGGGTGGCGCTGACCGGCCTGGCCGCGGTCAAGGCGAAGGATCCCACCTTCGACGTCTCGCGCTTCCTGGCGGGGTCCAAGGCGGCCTACGAGATGACGGTGAAGGCCTTCGCCGCGGGCGACCGCGCCACCCTGCGCAACCTGCTGGCGCCGGGCGTCATGGCGAGCTTCGACACGGTCATTGCCCAGCGCGAAGCCGAGGGCCGCACCGAGACGGTGGAGTTCCTGCACGCGCCTCGGGCAGACTTCGAGAAGGCCGACATCGTCGGAAACACCGACGTGGCGCGGGTGACGGTGCGCTTCCTGGCCGAGTTCCGCAGCCGGACCAAGGGACCCGAGGGCGAGGCGGTGGACGACCGTCGCACCGCCGAGCTCTGGACGTTCGAACGCGATCTCAAGAGCCGCGACCCGAACTGGATCCTCGTCCACGTCGACGCCGCGGAGGCTTAGAGGTCCCTTGACGCTGCGGTCCGCTGGGGCGGCCTTGCTGGCCCTGTCGCTCGCCGCATGCGCCGGCCCGAGATACGCCCCCGCCCCTGGGCCGCAGCCGGGCCTGCCGCCGTTCCCGCGTCCGAGCCCGCCGCGTCCGGAGCCCGTCGCCCCGCCGCTGCGGGTCATCGACCTTTGGCAGCTGCCCGGGTGGGACAGCGACAATCATGCCGAGGCCTTCGTCGCCTGGCGCGCCACATGCCAGGTGGCCAAGGACGCCGGCATGGCCCGAGCCTGCCGCGCCGCCAAGGCCTCCGAGCCGCTTGGGTCCCAGGCCGCACGCCGGTTCTTCGAGGCCAACTTCCGGGCCCTCGAGACGCCGGGGGAGGGGGTACTGACCGCCTACTTCGCCCCGGAGTATCCGGCCCGCCGCGAGCCGGATGCAGAGTTCTCCGCCCCGGTCCGCCCGAAGCCCGCAGACCTGGTGAACGGCCAGCCCTATGCGTCGCGCGACGAGATCGAGGCCCGTCCGGCGGAAGACGCCATCGCCTGGATGCGACCCGAGGACCTGTTCTTTCTGCAGATCCAGGGCTCCGGCGTGCTGACCTTCGCGGACGGCCGGCGGATGAAGGCGCTTTACGCCGCCAACAACGGCCTGCCGTTCGTGGGCATCGCCAATCCCATGCGCGATCGCGGGCTGCTGGCGCGGGACAACACCTCGGGCGAGGCGATCCGGCGGTGGCTGGCCGACAACCGCGGGCCGGCGGCTGACGAGATCATGCGGCTGAACCCGCGTTACGCCTTCTTCCGCCTGACGCCCGACGACGGCAAGCAGCCGGTGGGCTCGGCCAACATCCCGCTGCCGCCAGGACGGGCCATCGCCGTCGACCTGGCGCATCACAGCCATGGCGAGCTGCACTGGATCACGGCCGAGGCCCCGATCCTGCGCGGCGCGTTTCCCAGCTATCGACGGCTGGTGACGGCGCTGGACACCGGCGGCGCTATCAAAGGCGAGGTGCGGGCCGACCTCTACCTCGGGCTGGGGCCGCAAGCCGGGACGGAGGCAGGACGCGTGCGCCACACGCTGCGCATGTACCGGCTCGTCCCGCGCGAGACGCGGCCGTGAAACGCCCGCTTCGGCCCGAGGAGCTGCGGGTCTGGGGCCTGGTCGCCGGCACCGTCCACCCGCTTCCCGGCCGCGCCGCGCCGACGCCCACTGCCGAGATGAAGGCCACCGAAGTCCCCGCGCGCATCCCGGTGGGGCAGCTCGCGCCGAAGCCTGTCGCCGCCCCGAAGGGGGAGGGCAGGGACCCGATCGAGCCCCGCCGCAAGCACCGCATCGCCCGGGAGCGCGAGCCGATCGGCGCCCGCCTTGATCTGCACGGCCTGGACCAGGATCGGGCGCGGGCGAGGCTGGAGGCTTTCCTGCAACGCGCGTGGGACGAGGGCTACCGCGCCGTGCTGGTGATCACCGGCAAGGGCGTGCAGGGCGACGGGATCCTGCGCCGCCGCACCCCCGAGTGGCTCGCCGCGCCGCACCTGGCGCATATCGTCGCCGGCATCTCCGAAGCCGCCCGCCAGCACGGCGGCGAGGGCGCGCTCTACGTGGCCCTGAAGCGCAAGCCGCGGTCCTAGGAGATTGCTCCCCCTCCGGGGGAGCTGTCGCCGAAGGCGACTGAGGGGGTCATCGCCAGCGTCTGAGCGGACCCCCTCCGGCCCTTCGGGCCACCTCCCCCGAAGGGGAGGAACGGGTTGCGCGGGGTGCGCGTTCTAGTAATGTTCTTTTATGCTCGCGCATCGGGAGACACGCGACCTTGCCTGCGGGATGCGGCGGCGGTTGACCTTGCCGGAAGGGCTGCTCTGGAAGGCGATCAAGGGACGCAAGGTCGAAGGCCTGCAGTTCCGGCGGCAACACCCGGTGGGTCCCTATGTGCTCGACTTCTACTGTGACCGGCTGAAGCTCGCCGTGGAGGTGGACGGCGGGTTGCACAGCTTGGGCGATCGGCCGGCGCGGGACGCGCGGCGCGACCGGTGGCTGGCGGCGAGGGGAATACGCACCCTGCGGATCTCGGCAGCCTTGGTTCTGGACGACGTCGACGACGCAGTGCGGACGATCGTGGGCGCGATCCAGTACGGACCGCCGCATTGCTCCCCTCCGGGGGAGCTGTCGCCGCAGGCGACTGAGGGGGTCATCCCCAAAGTCTGAGCGGACCCCCTCCGGCCCTTCGGGCCACCTCCCCCGGATGGGGAGGAATGGGTGCGCGGCGCCTGGCGCTCATGCGCAAGCGGCGGTCGTAGCAAGTTGCTCCCCTTCCGGGGGAGCTGTCGCCGGAGGCGACTGAGGGGGTCATTTGCGACGGTCTGAGCGGACCCCCTCCGGCCCTTCGGGCCACCTCCCCCGATGGGGAGGAATTAGGGCCGGGAGGCCTTTTCGGTGAGGCCGGACGTGCCTTCGCGGGCTTCGAGCTTGGCGGCGACCTCGTCGAGGGAGACGCCGGCGGCGGCGAGGACCACCAGCCAGTGGTAGATCAGGTCGGCGCTTTCGGCGGCCAGGGCGTTGTCGTCGGCCTGGGTGGCGGCGATCACCGTCTCGACCGCCTCCTCGCCGAGCTTCTTGGCGGCGCGTACCCGGTCGGAGAGTAGCTGGGCCGTGTAGGACTGCGACGCATCGGCGCCCTTTCGGGCCTCGATCGTGGCCGCGAGGCGATCGATGGCGTCGGCGAAGCGGCTCATGCGGCGACCTCCGTGATGCGGACGGGCAGGCCCCCGGCGGCCATGGCGTGCTTCACCTCGGCCACCGAGACCTCGCCGAAGTGGAAGATCGAGGCGGCGAGGACGGCGTCCGCCCCGCCATGCGTCACGGCCTCGACCATGTGCTGGGCGCTGCCGGCGCCGCCGGAGGCGATCACCGGCACGTTCACCGCGCCCGTGACTTCCTTCAGCAGCGCCAAGTCATAGCCGGTCTTGGCCCCGTCGCGGTCCATGGAGGTGAGCAGGATCTCGCCCGCCCCATGCTTCACCGCGTCGACGGCGTAGTCGACCACGTCCAGGCCGGTGTCCTCGCGGCCGCCGTAGATGAACACCCGCCAGCGGTCGCCGACCCGCTTGGCGTCGATCGCCACGACGGTGGCCTGGCTGCCGAAAGCGTCGGCGCAGCCGCTGATCAGGGCGCGGTCCTTCACGGCGGCGGTGTTGACGCTGATCTTGTCGGCGCCGGCCAGCAGCAGGCGGCGCGCGTCGGCCACCTCGCGGATGCCCCCGCCGACCGACAGCGGCATGAAGCAGACGTCGGCGGTGCGGGCCACGACGTCCAGGATCGTGCCGCGGTTCTCGTGGCTGGCGGTGATGTCGAGGAACATCAGCTCGTCCGCCCCCGCCGCGTCATAGGCCCGCGCCTGTTCCACAGGGTCGCCGGCGTCGCGCAGGGCCACGAACTGCACGCCCTTCACCACGCGCCCGTCCTTCACGTCCAGGCAGGGGATGACGCGGACGTTCAGCATCAGGCGGCGACCTGCAGGGCCTCGGATGGGGTGATCGCGCCGTTGTAGAGCGCCCGGCCCAGCACGGCGCCATGGATCGGCGTGCCCTTGCGGGCTTTCAGCCGGACGATGTCGTCCACGCTGGCCAGCCCGCCGGCGGCGATCACCGGAATTGCGACGGCATCGGCGATCGCCCCGAAGGCGTCCACGTCGAAGCCCATGACGGTGCCATCGCGGTCGATGTCGGTGATGATCAGGGCGCCCACGCCCGCGTCTTCGAAACGTTTCGCCACGGTGACGGCGTCGAGGTCCGAGCTCTCGGTCCAGCCCTGGGTCGCGACCTTGCCGCCGCGCACGTCGACGCTGACGGCGATCTGCTCAGGCCATTTGCGCGCCGCCTGCCTGACGATCTCGGGCTCGGTCACGGCGACAGTGCCTAGGATCACCCGGCTGACGCCCGCCTCGATCCACCGCTCGATGTCGGCCAGGGTGCGGATGCCGCCGCCCAGCTGCACAGGCACCGAGACAGCGTTCAGGATCTGCTCGACCGCGGCCCCGTTCACCGCTCGGCCGGAAACGGCCCCGTTCAGGTCGACCACATGGATCCAGTGGAAGCCGCCGTCGGCCCAGGCGCGGGCCTGGTCGGCGGGGCTGTTGTTGAACACCGTCGCGGTGGACAGGTCGCCATGCAGCACGCGCACGCACTGGCCGTCCTTCAGGTCGATGGCCGGATAGAGGATCACGGGCGCCACTCCAGGAAATTGGCCAGAAGGTTGAGCCCGGAGCCTTGCGACTTCTCGGGATGGAACTGCACGCCGGCCATGTTGCCCCGGGCGACGGCGGCGGGGAACCGCCCACCGTGATCGACCCAGGCGGTGACATCCGCCGGGTCCTCGGGATGGATGGCGAAGGAGTGGGTGAAATAGACGGCGCGGCCGTCCTTCAGGCCCGCCACGACCGGATTGTCGGAGACCTCGACCAGGCCGTTCCAGCCCATGTGCGGGACCTTGGCCGCGGGGTGCACCGGCTCGAGCCGCCGGACTTCGCCGGGGACCCAGCCCAGGCCCTCCGTGACGCCGAACTCCAGGCCGCGGGAGGCCATCAGCTGCATGCCGACGCAGACGCCGAGGAACGGCGCGCCCCGGTCCTGGACCGCCTCGGTCATCGCCTCGATGAGCCCCGGCCGCGCACGCAGCGCCTCCATGCAGGCGGCGAAGGCGCCGACGCCGGGAAGGACCACGCGGTCGGCGTTGGCGACCGTCTCGGGATCATGGGTGACCACAATCTGGCTCTTCCCGGCCGCCGCGCGGATCAGGGCCTTTTCGGCCGAGCGCAGGTTGCCCGACCCGTAGTCTATCAGCGCCACAGTCTGGCTCATGCCGCCGGTCCCATACGCCGCTGTTGCGAGAGGTCGGAGAGACCCCTCGTCCGACCCGCTCCGCGGGCCACCTTCTCCCATGCGGGGAGAAGGTTGTCTGCGGGCCGTCCGACCGTCATGCGAGGATCAGAGCACGCCCTTGGTGGAGGGGGCGTGGCCCTGGGTCTTGGGGTCGAGCTCCACCGCCTGGCGGAGCGCCCGGGCCAGCGCCTTGAAGCCGCTCTCGCCGATGTGGTGGGAGTTCTCGCCGTAAAGCGTCTCGAGGTGCACGCAGGCCCCGACGTTCATGGCGAACGCCTGGTGGAATTCCTTGAACAGCTCGGTGTCGAAGTCGCCGATCTTCGGCGTCTTGAAGCCGACCTTCCAGATCAGGTACGGCCGGTTCGACAGGTCGAGGGCGCAGCGGGTCAGCGTCTCGTCCATCGGGATGTAGGCGTGGCCAAAGCGGCGGACGCCCTTAAAGCCGTCCAGCGCCTTGTTGATCGCCTGGCCCAGCACGATGCCGGTGTCCTCGACGGTGTGGTGCATGTCGATGTGGAGGTCGCCCTTGGTCTCGATCTCCACGTCGATGCCGCCGTGGCGGGCGAAGCTCTCCAGCATGTGGTCGAAGAAGCCGATGCCGGTGGTGATCTTCGACACGCCGGTCCCGTCCAGGTCCACGCGGACGCGGATCTGGGTCTCCTTGGTGTTGCGGACCACCTCGCCGGTGCGGCTCATGGGTCAGTATCCCTTGGAGGCGGCGAGGTCGGCCAAGCGGACCTGCGGCCGCGGGCCGTAGTGCGAGATCACCTCGGCGGCGGCGAGGGAGGCCAGCTTGCCGCACTGCTGCAGCGGACGCCCCCGCGCCAGGCCGAACATGAACCCGGCCGCGTATTGGTCGCCCGCGCCGGTCGTGTCCACGACTTTTTCCACAGGCTCGGCGGCGACAGTGAGCCGCTCGCCCTGGCTGAGGATCACCGAGCCCTTGTCGGAACGGGTGACCGCGGCGAGCTTCACGTGCGGGCGCAAGGCCTCGAGCGCCTGGTCGAAGTCGTCGGTCTGGAACAGCGAGGTGAGCTCGGCCTCGTTGGCGAACAGCAGGTCCACCTGGCCTTCGATGAAGCCCATAAGACCCGCGCGGTGGCGCTCCACCACGAAGCTGTCCGACAGCGTTAGCGCAATCATCCGGCCCGAGCCGTGGGCCAGAGCGGCGGCCTTGGCGAACGCGCGCCGGGCGGCCTCGGCGTCGAACAGATAGCCCTCGAGGTAGACGATCTTCGCCGCCTCGATGGTGTCCTTCTCCACGTCCGCGTCGGTGAATTCGACCGAGGCTCCCAGGAAGGTGCACATGGTGCGCTGGCCATCGGGGGTGACGTTGATCATCGAGACGGCGGTGGCCGGGCCGCCGGACAGCGGCGCGTTCTCGAACCGGGCGCCGATCGCGCGCATGTCGTCGGCGAACAGCCGGCCAAGGTCGTCGTCGGCCACCTTGCCCATGAAGGCGCCCTTGCCGCCGAACGAGGCGAGGCCTGCGATGGTGTTGGCGGCCGAGCCGCCGGACGCCTGGATCTCCGGGCTCATGCGGGAATAGAGCTGCTGGGAGCGCTGCTGGTCGACCAGCATCATGGCGCCCTTGTCGAGGCCGTTCTCGCCGAGGAAGCTCTCCTGCACCGGGCCGATCACGTCGACGATGGCGTTGCCGATCGCGGCGACGTCGTAGAGGTCTGGCATGGTTCGGCTTTCTTCCCCGGAAAAACGCCGGGCCGATTAACGCGAAACCCGCGGAGTGGCTAGCGGCGCGACGGCGCCGGCCGCCGGCCGCCGGCCGCCGGCCCCGAACGCCGCGCTCGCCCCGGCCAACAGACCGTGCCCCGGGTCGCCGAGATCAGGTCCCGATGAACAGATGCCGTGAGGGGCAGAGGTCAGCGACCGGGCACTCTTCGCATTTCGGCCGGCGCGCCGTGCAGGTGTAGCGGCCGTGCAGGATCAGCCAGTGGTGCGCGCGGGTCAGCAGCGGCTCGGGGACCTTGCCCATCAGCTCGGCCTCGACGGCGTCCGGGGTCTTGCCCGTCGACAGGCCCAGCCGGTGGGAGACCCGGAACACATGGGTGTCCACGGCGATGGCGGGCTCGACGCGCAGTTCGTTCAGCACCACGGATGCGGTCTTGCGGCCGACCCCGGGCAGGGCCTGCAGGGCCTCGCGCTGCAACGGGACCTCGCCGCCGTATTGCTCCACCAGGATGCGGGCCATGGCGATGACGTTCCTGGCCTTGGTGTTGAACAGGCCGATGGAGGAAATGAACGGCTTCAGCCCCTCTTCGCCAAGCGCCAGCATCTTCTCCGGCGTGTCGGCGACCGCGAACAGCCGCGCCGTCGCCTTGTTGACCGAGACGTCGGTGGCCTGGGCCGACAGGGCGACGGCGACCACCAGGGTGTAGGCGCAGGTGTAGTGCAGCTCGGTTCGGGGATCGCTTTCGAGGCTCTCGAAGCGGTGGAAGATCTCCTCGATCCGCGCCTTTTCGGCCGGCGAGAGGCGGGGCGTCCTGGTGGTTTTCGCGGGCCGGGCCATGGGGCCGCGAAAATGGCCTGCGCCTTTCGCTTCGCCAAGGCGGTTTCCGGGCTTATCTTCCCCAACCGTATGGCCCGGCCGCTCTACATGGACGCCGTGATCACGCCCCACCGCTCGCTGTCCGAGCGGGGCTTCGTGGTGCTGATCTCGGTCGTGACGCTCGCCAACGTCGCCTCGGCGGCGGTGTTCCTGGCGATGGGCGCGACGCTGGTGCCGATCTTCCTCGGCCTCGACCTGCTGGCGGTGTTCGTGGCCTTCCTGGTGAGCTTCCAGGCGGCGAAGAACGTCGAGCGGGTGCAGGTCACGGCCCGCGAGGTGCGCGTGGTGCGCGAGACGCCGCGCGAGACGGTGGTGGTCTGGGAAAGCCCGACGGCCTTCACGAGGGTGTGGGTGGAGCGCGAGCAGGACCGGCTGGTGGAGCTGAAGCTGGCGCTGTCCGGGCGCGAGCTGCCCGTGGCCGCAGCGCTCAGCCCGCGCGAGCGCGACGAGTTCGCCCAGGCGCTGGAGCGGGCGATCTGGGAAGCCCGCCGCGAGCGGATCTAGGCCGCTACGGCCGCCCTCAGCGCAGCGAGCCGGCGGTCGTCGGCGGGGTGGGTGGAGAGCGCTTCCAGCTGGCGCGGCTGGTCAGCCTGGCGGGCGATCATGCGTTCCCAGAAGCTAACCGCAGCCTTCGGGTCCATGCCCGTCTTGCGCATCAGCTCCACGCCGACCTGATCGGCCTCCAGCTCGTGCTTGCGAGAGTAGGGCAGCAGGACGCCGTACGTCGCGCCCATGCCCAGCGCCGCGGCGATCTCGCCGGCGTACTGGCCGCCTTCCTCGCCGTTGGCCAGCAGGATCTGGGCCAGGCTGACGCCGGCGCGGACGGCGAGCTCCTGGCTGACCCGCTCGGACGGATGGCGCGCCATCACATGGCCGACCTCGTGGCCCACCACCGAGCCGATCTCGTCATCCGAGCGGGCGAAGTCGAACAGGCCGCGGAAGAAGCCCACCTTTCCGTTCGGCAGCACGAAGGCGTTGAACTGCGGGCTGTCCAGGACGACGAACTCCCAGGCCAGGTCCCGCCCCGAAGCCTCCGCCAGCGGCCGGCCGATGCGGGCGAGCCTGACGTGGTAGGCCGGATCGCGCACAGGCCGAAACTGCGCCGTCACCTGGGCCCAGGCCTGGTCGGCCATGCCGGTCAGCTGCTCGTCCGAGATGAAGGCCAGCTGTCGTCGGCCGGTGTCTTCGTTCTGACTGCAGGCGGTGAGGCCGGCCGCTGCCCCGAGCGCCAGGAAACTCCGCCGCGAGTAGCAGGCCCCGCACATGGCTAGAGGATGAACCGGGAGAGGTCGGCGTTGTTCGCCAGCTCGCCGATCCGGTCGGTGACGTAGGCTGCGTCCACCGTCACCGTCTCGCCGGCGCGGTCGGCGGCGGCGAAGGAGACTTCCTCCAGCACCTTCTCGAGCACGGTCTGCAGCCGACGGGCGCCGATGTTCTCCACCGCGCCGTTCACGGTCACCGCGGCGTCGGCCAGGGCGGCGACGGCGTCTTCGGTGAAGTTCAGGGTCACGCCTTCGGTGGCGAGCAGCGCCTGCTGCTGGCGGATCAGGTTGGCCTCCGGCTCCGTCAGGATGCGACGGAAGTCCTCGCGGGTCAGCGGCTTCAGCTCGACCCGGATCGGCAGGCGGCCCTGCAGCTCCGGCAGCAGGTCCGACGGCTTGGCCACGTGGAAGGCGCCCGAGGCGATGAACAGGATGTGGTCGGTCTTCACCGGGCCGTACTTGGTCGAGACGGTGGTGCCCTCGATCAGCGGCAGCAGGTCGCGCTGCACCCCTTCGCGGGAGACGTCGGCGCCGGCCCGGTCCTGCCGGCTGGCGACCTTGTCGATCTCGTCGAGGAAGACGATCCCCTGGTTCTCGGCCAGCTCCAGCGCCTCCTGGGTGAGCGCCTCCTGGTCAACCAGCTTGTCGCTCTCCTCCGCGATCAGCGGCGCCCAGGCCCCGACCACGGTGGTCTTGTGGGTCTTGGTCCGGCCGCCGAACGCCTTGCCGAACATGTCGCCGAGGTTGAGCATGCCCATGGACCCGCCCGGCTGGCCGGGGATGTCCATCATCGGCAGGGCAGGGCCGCTGTCGGGCACCTGCAGCTCGACCTCCTTGTCGTCCAGCTCGCCGGCCCGCAGCTTCTTGCGGAAGCTGTCGCGAGCGGCGGTGGAGCCCGGCCCGGTCAGCGCGTCGAGGATCCGCTCCTCGGCGGCGGCCTCGGCCCGGGCGCGGACACCGGCCCGGCGCTTCTCCCGGACCATGCCGATGGCGCTCTCCACGAGGTCGCGGATGATCTGGTCCACGTCGCGGCCGACGTAGCCTACCTCGGTGAACTTGGTCGCCTCGACCTTCAGGAACGGCGCCTGGGCGAGCTTGGCCAGCCGGCGGGCGATCTCGGTCTTGCCGACGCCGGTGGGGCCGATCAGCAGAATGTTCTTCGGGGTGACCTCGTCGCGCAGGTCGGCGGGGACGCGCTTGCGGCGCCAGCGGTTGCGGAGCGCCACGGCCACGGCGCGTTTCGCCTCGGGGTGGCCGACGATGTAGCGGTCGAGTTCGGAGACGATTTCGCGGGGAGAGAATTCGGTCATGTCGCCGTTAGAGATAGGGAACGGGCGGCCCCGTTACGACGCCTTGGGCGCCGGGACCACCAGGATCTGGTCGTAGAGCAGCCGCCAGCCCTCGGCGTCATAGCGCCAGATCCGGACATAGTGGCCGCGGCGGTCCTGGCCCTCGCTGCTCCAGGCGGCGTTCCCGTAGGTCCAGGCCAGGTCCCCGGCCGAGGACGCCTGGCCGCCGATCGGCGAGAACAGGATGGTCCGCGGCCGGGTGTCGAGTTCGGCCTCCAGCGCGGCCCGATCGGCCGGCGGCTTGGCCTTCGAGCCGGCGATCCGGGCGTCCGTGGAGACGTGGGCGAGGTAGGCGCCCTTGACGTCCTTGCGAGCGGCGGCGGCGAGCGCGCTCTCCGCGCGGGTCACCTCTGTCATGGCCTTGGCGGGCGAGCCGGCCTGCCGGGCGGCCAGGCGGGCGTAGGCGACGGGCGAGTCCTTCGGCGCGGCGCCGGCCGGATCGCTGGGCGGGCCACCGTCGAACAGCCACTTCCAGCCGCCGTCCGGCTGCTTCGCCCAGACCGTGAAGTACCAGGCGCGCGGAACGCCCCCCATGCTGTAGGGGCCCATGGTGAAGCCGAGGTCCCCCGAGCGGGCGATGCCGGCCCAGAGCGGCCACCAGACCAGCGCAGGCCCCTGCTGGCCGGCCGGCTGTGCGCCGAACGCGGCCTGCGCCAGGGTGGGCTCGGGCGAGAGCACGATGCCCTCCGGCGCGGCGTGTTTCAGGAAGCTGTCGCGCACGCCCAAGGCCAGGCCGTCGGCGGCGAACGCCCGCTCGGCGGCGACCACGGGGGCAGGATCAACCTCGGCCAGGGCGGCGGCAGGGGGCAGCGCTGCGGCGAGGGCGAGCAGAAGGGGCAGAACGGCGCGTGACATGAGGATCCTCCCGACGAGCCGCACCCTATGGCGCCTCGCGCCGGGCCGCATCTGTCGCGCTCCGGCAAACAGCGACGCTTCTGCGACGGCGGCTGGATTGCTCCCCATCGGGGGAGCTGTCGGCGGAGCCGACTGAGGGGGTCCGCTCAAGCGTCTCGGCTGACCCCTTCGTCTCGGCGCGCCGCGCCGATCCACCTCCTCCGATGGGGAGGAACTGGGCTGTGAGCGCCTACAGCACTTCGACGGTGAGGCTGCCGTTGGTGTAGACGCAGATCTCGGCGGCGATCGCCATGGCCCTGCGGGCCACCGCTTCGGCGTCGAGGTCAGTGTCCATCAGCGCCCGACCGGCGGCCAGGGCGAAGTTGCCCCCGGAGCCGATGGCGGCCACGCCATGCTCGGGCTCCAGCACGTCCCCAACCCCCGTGACGGTGAAGATGCTGTCCTTGTCGGCCACGATCAGCATGGCCTCCAGGCGGCGGAGGTAGCGGTCCGTGCGCCAGTCCTTGGCCAGGTCGACGCAGGCGCGGGCGAGCTGTTCGGGATACTGCTCGAGCTTGGCTTCGAGCCGCTCGATCAGGGTGAAGGCGTCGGCCGTGGAGCCGGCGAAGCCCGCAACCACGCGGCCGCCGGCCAGCCGCCGCACCTTCTTCGCCGTGCCCTTGACCACCGTCTGGCCCATGGAGACCTGGCCGTCGCCGGCGATTACGGTCTTTCCCTCCTTGCGCACGGCCAGGATGGTGGTCCCGTGCCAATCGGGAAACGGCGCTGTATGGGTCGACATGGCCTGGGATGTGGCCAGCGGCCAGGGCGAGGTCAAGATGAGCTTCACCGACGAGGAGGTCGAACGCTACGCGCGGCACCTGGTGCTGCGCGAGGTGGGCGGGCCGGGACAGCAGCGCCTGAAGGCCGCCTCCTGCCTGATCGTGGGGGCCGGCGGCCTGGGATCGCCCGCGGCGCTTTACCTGGCGGCGGCCGGGGTGGGCTCGATCTTCCTCGCCGACCCGGACACCGTGGACGTGTCGAACCTGCAGCGGCAGGTGATCTATTCCGACGACGACGTGGGCCAGCCCAAGGCGGAGGCCGCGGCCGACCGCCTGCACGCCCTGAACCCGCATGTCTTCGTCGCCGCCTACAACGGCGCCTTCGACGAGGGCAGCGCCGACGACCTGGTCTCCGGCGTCGACCTGGTGCTCGACGGCACCGACGACTTCGCCACCCGCTTCTGCGTCAACGCCGCGTGCGTCCGCCACGGCAAGACGCTGGTGACCGGCGCCATCGGGCGCTGGACGGGACAGGTAGGGGTGTTCACCGGCCGCCCCTGCTACCGCTGCCTGGTGCCGGAAATCCCGCCGGAGGCCGAGACCTGCGTGGCGGTGGGCGTGGTGGGCGCCCTGGCCGGCGTCATCGGCTCGATGATGGCCCTGGAGGCGGTGAAGCTGATCACCCAGGCCGGCGAGCCCCTGGTCGGCCGCCTGGCGATCTATGACGCCCTGGCCGGCGAGACGCGGACGGTGAAGGTGGGTGCGGACCCGGAGTGTCCGGTCTGCGGCGGCGGCTGAGGCTCATTCCGAGGTCACACCGGTCACAGGCGCGGCCGGTCCCAGGCGCGGCCGTCAGAGCATCTGGGGCAGGACCCGGTCGGGCGGGCGATGGCCGTCCATCCAGGTCTTGATGTTGATGATCACCTTCTCGCCCATCTCGACCCGCGCCTCGACGGTGGCCGAGCCCAGGTGGGGCAGCAGGACGGCGTTCGTCAGGCCGAGCAGCTTGGGGTTCACGGTCGGCTCGAACTCGAACACGTCCAGCCCGGCGCCGGCGATGGCGCGCGCCTTCAGCATCTCGGCCAGGGCGTCCTCGTCGATGATCTCGCCGCGGGCGGTGTTGATGACGATGGCGTGCGGCTGCAGCAGCTTCAGCCGCCGCGCCGACAGCAGGTGGTAGGTGGCCGGGGTGTGCGGCGAGTGCACCGAGATGATGTCCATCCGGGCCAGCATCTGGTCGAGGCTGTCCCAGTAGGTGGCCTCCAGCTCGTCGGAGATCCGCGGGCTGACCGGCTTGCGGTTGTGATAGTGGATCTGCAGGCCGAACGCCTTGGCCCGGCGCGCGACGGCGGTGCCGATCCGGCCCATGCCGATGATCCCCAGCCGCTTGCCGGTGACCCGGCGGCCCATCATCCAGGTGGGCGACCAGCCGGCGAAGTTCCCGGCCTGGACGACGTTCGCCCCCTCCACGATGCGGCGGGACACCGACATCAGCAGGGCCATGGTCAGGTCGGCGGTGTCCTCGGTCAGCACGCCGGGCGTGTTGGTGACCGTGACGCCCCGGGCGTTGGCGACGGCCACGTCGATGTGGTCCACGCCGGCTCCGAAGTTGGCGATCAGCTTCAGCTTCTCCCCGGCCTTCTCCAGCAGGGCCGCGTCGATCCGGTCGGTGATGGTTGGCGCGAGGACATCGGCGCGGCCGACTGCGTCGATCAGCGCCTCGCGCGTCATCGGCTGATCCGTCAGGTTCAGCTCGGTGTCGAACAGCTCCCGCAACCGGGTCTCCACCGAGTCCGGAAGTTTACGCGTGACGATGACTTTCGGCTTGCGGGCGGCCATTGCGATCAGGGATGAGGGGCGAACTGAAAAAGGACGTTTCCGGGGTGCGCCGCTGGGCCGGCGCCTTCCTGTTAGAAAAGACCTGTAGCAAAGGCCCCATGGACGGCCAAGGCGAGGCGATACGAATGAGTCGTGGTCTTCGTCGGGCGCCGAAAAGGGTTGCGCTGGCGCTGCTGCTCGCCTGCGCCTTGGGCGCGCCGGGCCTTGCCGCCGATCGGCCGACGCCGTCGGGCCTGCCGGTGCCGCGCTGGGTCACCCTGAAATTCTCCGAGGTGAACGCCCGCAAGGGCCCTGGCGACGACCACCGCCTGCTGTGGGTCTACCGGGCGCGCGGCCTGCCGGTGCAGGTGGTGGCCGAGACCAGCGAGTGGCGGCGCGTCTGCGATCCGGACGGGGGACTGGCCTGGGTCCACAGGCGCACCACCGACGGACGGCGCAACCTGATGAACCTGGGCCGCCAGCCGGTGGCCATGAAGCGCAACCCGAAGCCGGCCGCCAAGCCTGCCGCCTACCTGACGGGCCGGGCGACCGCCGCCCTGGTCCGGTGCGACAAGGGATGGTGCCGGGTGAAGGCCGGCGGCGTCTCGGGGTGGGTGCGCGAAGGCGAACTCTGGGGCACGGCCGAAACCCCGCAGTGCCGGCCGGCGCGCTGATCCACGTTCTCGCCCTCGGGGGAGGTGCATCGGCGCGGCAGCGACGAGACGAAGGGGGTCAGCCGAGCCCTCTGGGCGCCCCTCCGGCCTTCGGGCCACCTCCCCCGACAGGGTAGGAACAGCGGCGGTGGGACCCGCGCCTGCGTCTCGGCCGTTGAGCCCCCCGACGGGCTCTGCTAGGGCCTGACCCTCCCACGGGACGGAAACAAGCGAATGACCGGCGTCAAGGCCAAGGACCACTACAGCTACGAAGAACTCCTGGCCTGCGCGCGCGGCGAGATGTTCGGCCCCGGCAACGCACAGCTGCCCGCCCCGCCGATGTTGCTGTTCGACCGCATGACCCACATCGACGACACCGGCGGCGAGCACGGCCTGGGCTACATCGAGGCCGAGTTCGACATCAATCCGAGCCTCTGGTTCTTCGACTGCCACTTCCTCGGCGACCCGGTCATGCCGGGCAGCCTGGGCCTCGACGCCCTGTGGCAGCTGGTGGGCTTCTACCTGGGCTGGATCGGCGGCAAGGGCCGCGGCCGCGCTTTGGGCTGCGGCGAGGTCAAGTTCGCCGGCGAGGTCACGCCCGACATCAAGATGGTCACCTACAAGATCCAGATGAAGCGGGTGATCAACCGCCGCCTGGTGATGGGGATCGGCGACGGGGTGCTCGAAGCCGACGGAAAGCCCATCTATACGGCGGCCGACCTGCGCGTCGGCCTCTACCAGCGCGCCTAAGCGCCACGAACGTTCGGGAAGGAAGCATGCGCCGCGTCGTCGTCACCGGGATGGGCATCGTCTCGTCCATCGGAAACAACGCTAACGAAGTCCTCGCCTCGCTGCGAGAGGCGAAGTCGGGGATCTCCGCCGCGCCGGACTATGCGGAGCTCGGCTTCCGCAGCCAGGTGCATGCCGCCCCGCAGATCGACTGGGAGAGCATGGTGGACCGCCGGGCCGCCCGCTTCCTGGCCCAGGGCACGGCCTACGGCCACATCGCCATGGAGCAGGCGATCGCCGACTCCGGGCTCGAAGAGGGCGAGGTCTCCAACGAGCGCACCGGCCTGGTGGTGGGCTCCGGCGGCCCGTCCACGCGGATCATCGTGGAGGCGGCCGAGACCACCCGCACCAAGGGTCCGAAGCGGATCGGCCCGTTCGCGGTGCCCAAGGCGATGAGCTCCGGCCCCTCGGCCACCCTCGCCACCTGGTTCAAGATCCGCGGCATCAACTATTCGATCTCCTCGGCCTGCGCGACGTCCGCCCACTGCATCGGCAACGGCTACGAGCAGATTGCCATGGGCAAGCAGGACGTGGTGTTCGCCGGCGGCGTCGAGGAGCTCGACTGGTCGCTGTCCAACCTGTTCGACGCCATGGGCGCCATGAGTTCGAACTTCAACGATCGGCCGCAGGTGGCCAGCCGGGCCTACGACAAGGACCGCGACGGCTTCGTCATCGCCGGCGGCTCCGGCATGCTGGTGCTCGAGGAGCTGGAGCACGCCCGGGCCCGCGGCGCGAAGATCTACGGCGAGATCGTGGGCTACGCGGCGAACTCCGACGGCTACGACATGGTGGCGCCGTCGGGCGAAGGCGCGGCGCGCTGCATGCGCATCGCCATGGAAGGGGCCGGCGGCCGCACCATCGACTACCTGAACCCGCACGGCACCTCGACGCCGGTGGGCGACATCAAGGAGATGGAGGCGGTCCGCGCCGTCTTCGGCGACAAGGCTCCGCTGATCTCCTCGACCAAGTCGCTGACCGGCCACAGCCTCGGCGCGGCGGGCGTCCAGGAGGCGATCTACTCGCTGCTGATGCTCAACAACGGCTTCGCCTGCGAGAGCGCGCACATCGAAAACCTCGACCCAGCCTTCGAGGACATGCCGATCATCCGCAAGCGCATGGACCGCGACCTCGAGACGGTGATGAGCAACTCGTTCGGGTTCGGCGGCACCAACGGCTGCCTGGTGATGAGCCGGGTCTGACGCTTGGCGGCCGCGGTCCCGCGCCGGCCCCAGCGGCCGGATGACGAGATGTGCTGCAAGCGCGGCTGCGATCCGTGCATCTTCGACTACTACGAGCGCGCGCTGGAGCGCTGGGAGGCCAAGGTGCTGGCGCTGGGGCTCGATCCCGAGACGCTGGAGCCCTCTCCGCCTGGGAGAGCGTAGGGAGAGGCTTGGCGCTTGCCTCGCCGCCCGCCCGCGGCCACAAACCGCCTCACGAACAGGACGGGAGACGCCAAGTGGCCGACGACTATCAGATGCCGAAGGGCGAGCTGATGAAGGGCAAGCGGGGGATCGTCACGGGCGTGGCGAACCACCAGTCCATCGCCTGGGGCATCGCCAGCCAGCTCGCCGCCCAGGGCGCGGAGATGGCCTTCCTGCACCTGCCGGGCATGGAGCGGCGCGTCCAGCCGCTGGCCGAGAGCATCGGCGTGAAGACGCTGGCCGCCGTCGATGTCACCGATGACGCCTCGATGGACGCGGCGTTCGAGACGGTGAAGGCCGCGTTCGGCCAGATCGACTTCTTCGTCCACGCCATCGCCTTCGCCAACAAGGACGAGCTGAAGGGTTCGTTCGTGGAGAACACCACCCGCGAGGGCTTCCTGCGGGCGATGAACATCTCGGCCTTCAGCTTCGTGGACTGCGCCCGACGCGCGGCGGAGCTGATGCCTGAGACCGGCGGCTCGATCATCACGCTCACCTACATGGGCTCGGAGCGGGCGATCCCGAACTACAACACCATGGGCGTGGCCAAGGCGGCGCTGGAGAGCGCGGCGCGCTACGCGGCCCGCGACCTGGGGCCGAAGGGCATCCGGGTCAACGCCCTGTCGCCCGGGGCCATGAAGACGCTGTCGCTGGCCGGCATCTCCGGCGGCCGTGGCATGCTGGCGAAGGGCCGCTCGCTCAGCGCCATGAAGGAAGACACCGCCATGGAAGGCGTGGCGGGCGCGGCGCTGTGGCTGCTGTCGGACCTCGGCAGGTCGACCACCGGCGAGCTGATCCACGTGGACGCCGGCTTCCACATCATGGGCTTCTCGGAAGACGAAGCCGGCGCGGCCTGAGGCTCGCTAGCCCCGCCGCACCGGCCGGGTCGGGATAGGCTTTCCGGCCTGCGGCTCGGCGGCGTCCTGCAGGCGCGGCCGGCGCTCCGACCGGACGTAGAAGGCGGCGAGCGCCAGCGCCAGCACGACCACCGCCAGCCAGGCGGCGGCGCTGGCGACACTGGCCAGGCCTGGCCACAGGCTTCCGAGGTCGGCGACCATGCCGGCGGTGATGACGAACGCGGTCACCGCCCCGATGACGCCGGCGGCGAGCACCAGGCCCAGTCCAGGTTTCGAACGTTGCGGAGCCAAACGCACCTCCAGTCCCGGGCCCTAACGGCCCAGCCCGGATCTGGCTCCATCGCCGGTCTCCCGTTCCTCCCCTGTCGGGGGAGGTGGCCCGGAGGGCCGGAGGGGGTCCGCTCAGACGCCGGGGATGACCCCCTCAGTCGCCTGCGGCGCCAGCTCCCCCGATGGGGAGCAACTTGAGGCGCTAGGGCGTAGGCCAGTTCCTCCCCTTCGGGGGAGGTGGCCCGAAGGGCCGGAGGGGGTCCGCTCAGACGCTGTGGATGACCCCCTCAGTCGCCTTCGGCGACAGCTCCCCCGATGGGGGAGCAACCTGAGGCGCTTGGGGGGCGTAGGCCCTGAGGAAGCGCGACGCCGCCTCGGTGGCGATGTGCGCGACACGCGCCTCGTCCAGGCCGCGGTCGACGCCCAGCAGGGCGGCCGTCTGGTACGAGCCGATGACCATGCCGGCGAAGAACTCGGCCGCTTCCAGCGGATCGGGGCAGGCGAGGCGGCCCGCCTGCGTCTCCAACTCCAGGAACTCGGCCAGGCGCCGGCGCGAGGCCTGCGGCCCGGCTTCGTAGACGGCCTGGGCCACCTCCGGCGCGTCCTGGGCGCCCAAGATCGCGGCGCGGAAGAAGCCGGAGCCGCGGTTCCCCTCCAGAAGCTTGGCCATCAGAATGCGGGCGAAGGCGGCCAGGGCCTGGACCGGATCGGCGATCCCCTCCGGGGTCTCCAGCGGCGCGGTCATCTCGTGGACGCGTCGGTCGCAGAGCGCGCGCACCAGCTCGGCCTTCGAGCCGTAGTGGTTGTAGATCGTCTGCTTGGACACGCAGGCGCGGCGCGCGATCTCCTCCATCGGCGCGGAGACGCCCCGTTCGCCCAGCACCTCGACGGCGGCGTCCAGGATGGCTTCGCTCTTGGCCAGGTCGATCTGTCCGGCGATGCGCGGCATCAGTGGCCTCCCCCAGGCGCGGCCACCGGCTTGCCGGGCTTGGCGAAGAACGCCAGGGCCACAGCCGCCCAGCACCCCGCCGCCAGGAACATGAAGGCGTCGCCGAAGCTGAGCACGGAAGCCTGCTTGTGCAGCATGCCCGAGAACGCCTTGGCCGCGCCGCCTTCCGGATCGGCCATGCCGCTGGCGCTCATCATGGCGGTCAGGTGCTCAAGCATCGCCACGCTAGTCGGATTGGCCGTGTTGGCGGCCGCGGCGATGTCGGCGTAGTGCACGGCGGTCTGGTGGCTGAGGATGGTCGACAGCAGCGCCAAGCCGATCGCCCCGCCGACGTTGCGGAGCAGGTTAATCAGCCCCGAGGCGTCCTTCATCATCGAGACCGGCAGGGTCGAGACGCTCATCTGCTGGGCCGCGATCATGGCGATCATGGTCCCCAGCCCGCGCGCCACCTGCAGGGTGAAGAACTCGGCGAACCCCCACTGGTCCGTCACCCGCACGCCCAGCTGGATGCCCCAAGCCGCCAGCGCGAAGCCGCCCACCATGGCGATGCGGGCGTCCATCATTCGCACCACCCGCCCGGCGATGGGCGCGGAGAGGAACATGGTCAGGCCGGAGACCAGCATGGTGGTGCCGACCTCGGACGACGAGAAGCCGCGGATGTTGCCCAGGAAGATCGGCAGCAGGAAGGTGCCCCCGAACAGGCTGATCCCGGTCACGAAAGTCATGACCATGCCAAGGCTGAAATTGCGGTCGAGGAACGGCTTCAGCGAGACGATCGGCTGTCGATAGGTGAGCTGGCGCCAGATGAACACCACCCCGGTCACCGCTGCGGTGACCGTCAGCCAGAGGATCAGGTCGTCGTCGAACCAGCCCTCGCTCGAGCCTTCCTCCAGCACGTACTGCATCGAGAGCAGGAAGACGGTCATCAGGGCCAGGCCCGACCAGTCGACCCCCTTGGACAGGCTGGGGTCGCCCTTGTCGAAGTTGGCGTAGCGGCCGACCAGGAACACCACCAGCAGGCCCACCGGCACGTTGATGAAGAACAGCCAGCGCCAGCTGAGCAGCTCGGTGAGGTGCCCGCCTAGCGTCGGGCCGACGGTGGGGGCCAGCGTGACGATGAGGCCGACGATGACGTTGGCGGTCAGCCGCCGCTCGGGCGGGAAGACGGTCATGGCGGTAGCGAAGATCGGCGGGATCATCGCGCCCGCGAACACGCCCTGCATGGCGCGGAACAGGATCATCATCCCGACGCTGGAGGACAGCCCGACGGCGACGGACGTGACCATGAAGCCCACGACCGCGATCACGTAGAAGGACCGCGTCCCCCACATCTTGGTCAGGTAGGCCGTGAGCGGCATGATCACCACCTCGGCCAGCAGGTAGATGGTCTGCACCCAGCTGATCTCGTCGGCGGTGGCGCCAATTCCGGCCTGGATCTGGGTCAGGGAGCTGGCGACGATCTGGATGTCGAGCAGGGCCATGAACTGGCCGATGACCATCCCGCCGAAGCCCAGGAAGATCTTCCCCCATGGGACCTCACGGCCGTCCGCGTCGCGGAACGCGGCGGACGTGGCCGGCGGGCCCTGGCCCGGCATGGCGGCGGCGTCGGTCACGTGAGGGCCTTACTGGGCCGCGGCGCGGCGGACGAACCGGGCCGGCAGCTGACCGGACTCGGCGAAGCTCGGGCCGGTGTTTTCCGTGACGCCGACCTTCACCTCGACCGACAGGCCGGGGCGCAGGGCGCCGGCCAGGGGCTGGCTGCGGTCGACGGCGATCCTCACCGGCAGGCGCTGGGCGATCTTGGTGAAGTTGCCGACGGCGTTCTCCACCGGGATTAGGGCGAACTCGGACCCGGTCGCGGGAGCGAAGCTGTCGATGCGGCCCTTCAGGGTCTGCTTGCCGAAGGCGTCGGCGCGGATCTCCACCGGCTGGCCGATGCGCAGGCGCGAGACCTGGGTCTCCTTGAAGTTGGCCACGATGTAGGCGTCGCCCAGCGGGACGATGCTCATGAGGGCGCCGCCCGGCCGGACGTACTGGCCCACGCGGACACCGCGAGCGCCGACCACGCCGTCGGCCGGCGCCCGGATCTCGGTGCGGGAGAGGTCGATGCGGGCCTGCTCGACGGCGGCGCGGGCGCCTTCGGCCTGGGCCACGGTCTGGGCGCGGGCCGAGCCCAGCGACGCCGCGGTACGGCGCTCGGCCTCCAGGGTCGCCTGGGCCTGGGCCACGGCGGCGTTGGCCTGCTCCTGGCCGGCGCGGGCGGTCTGGGCGCGCTGGGCCGAGACCCAGCCCTGCTGGGCCAGCTGGCCGTAGCGGGCGAGCTCGGCCTGGGCGAGGCCGGCCTCGGCGCGGGCGCTCTGAACGCCCGCCGCCTTCTGGGCGATCATCGCCTCCTCGAGGCGCGCCTTGTCGTCGACCTGCGCCACGGCCGCTTCGAGGGCCTGGGCGTTGGCCTCGGCCTGGGCGAGCCTGGCCCTGATGCTGGCGGGGTCGATGCGGACCAGCACCTGGCCGGCCTGCACCGGCTGGTTGTCGCGCACCAGCACCTCGGCCACGTAGCCATCCACCAGCGGGGCGACGGTGACCTTGTCGGCCTGCACGAAGGCGTTGTCGGTGCTCTCGAACTTCTGCTTGTCGATCCACCAGACGCCGCCGCCGACCGCCAGCGCCGCGGCCCCGAGCCCTCCGGCCATCATGGTAATCAGACGCTTCTTCGGCAGCCCCGCCATCACGCACACACCCCAGGCAAGATCGGGAAACGCAAAACTGGACGTCGCAGTCCAGTGTTCAACCAGCTAAGCGCCAGCCCGGTAAATCGCAAGTGAAGACTGGACGGGTGCGTCCAAGAATCCCCACGGCTGGACGCCGGCGCCCGATCGTGGCGTATCGGACCCCATGAGCTACGACGAAGCCGACGTGATCATCGCTGGCGCCGGAATCGCCGGCGCCACCCTGGCGCTGGCCCTGAAGCAGTCCGGCCTGACGCCGGTTCTGATCGACCCCGTGGTGTTCGACGCCCAGCTGGCGCCCACCTTCGACGGCCGCGCCTCGGCCATCGCCTTCGCCGCCTACCGCCAGTGGCGCGCCCTGGGCCTGGCCGGTGCGCTCGACCCGCACGCCCAGCGCATCGAGCAGATCCTGGTCACCGACGGCCGGACACCGGGCGCTGCCGCCGGCGGCCAGTCGCCGTTCTGGCTGCGCTTCGACGCCGCCGAGATCGCCGACCGTTGCGACGGCGAGCCGCTGGGCTACCTGATCGAGAACCGCCACATCCGCGCCGCCCTGGCCGCTGCGGTGCAGGCCGCCGGGATCGAGGTCCTGGCCCCGGCCCGCGTCGCGTCGGCGGTGTTCGAGCGCCGCGCCGCGGCCGTCACCCTGGCGGACGGCCGGACCCTGTGGGCGCCCCTGGTGGTCGGCGCCGAAGGCCGAGGCTCGGTGATCCGCACCGAGGCCAACATCGGCGCCGTCGGCTGGGACTATCCGCAGGCCGGCGTCGTCGCCACGGTCCGCATGAGCCGCCCGCACCAGGGCGTCGCCCACGAGTACTTCCTGCCGGGCGGCCCGTTCGCCATCTTGCCGCTGACCGACAACCGCGCCAGCCTGGTCTGGACCGAGAGCAACGCCCGCGCCGCCGCCCTCAAGGCCGCCCGCCCGGAAGTCTTCCACGCCCATCTGCAGCGCCGGTTCGGCGACCATCTGGGCGAAGCGGTAGTGGACGGCCCGGTGTTCACCTATCCCTTGAGCCTGCAGCTGGCCGAGCGGCTGGCCGCCCACCGGGTGGCGCTGCTCGGCGACGCCGCGCACGGGGTGCACCCGATCGCCGGTCAGGGGTTGAACCTCGGCCTGAAGGGCGCCGCCGCCCTGGCCGAGGTTCTGGTCGACGCCGCCCGCCTGGGCGAGGACATCGGTTCCGAGGCGGTGCTGGAGCGCTACGCCGCCTGGCGTCGCTTCGACACCGTCACCCTCTCGGTCGGCATGGACGCTTTCGTGCGCCTGTTCTCGAACGACAACCCGCTGGTTCGCCTGGCCCGCGGGGCCGGCATGGCCGCCGTCAACCGGATCGGACCGGCACGGCGGTTCTTCATGCAGCAGGCCGGCGGTGCGGTCGGCGACCTGCCGAGGCTGCTCCGAGGCGAGGCGCTCTGATCAGTCCTCCAGCTCGCGGGCCTCTTCCGGCAGCATGATCGGCACGCCGTCGCGGATCGGGTAGGCGAGCTTGGCGCGACGGCTGATCAGCTCGCCCTTCACACGGTCGAATTCCAGCGGTCCGTGCGTCACCGGGCAGACCAGGATCTCCAGCAGGCGCGGATCGACCTCGACCTCCAGCGGGACGGCGGTGTTCGGGGCGGCAGGCTCGCTCATGACGGTGGGCTTTACTGCACCGAGTGCCCGGCGTCATCGCCGTCTTCGCAGGCGTCGATCTCCAGCAGGGTCGTGAGCGCCTCGAAGCGGCCGGTGAGGTCGGGCGCCTCGAGCAGGGCCTGCTTCTCGGCCGGCTCGAACGGCAGGCCCATGGAGAGGCTGTTCACCAGAGCCTCCAGCGGGGCCGACGCCGCTGTCTGCCAATCAATGTCGAGCTCGCGCCTGTTGAGGTACCGCTTGAGCGCCTTGGCGAAACGGTTGCGCGCCTCTTCCGCGGCCTCCGTCTCCTCGTCCTCGCCCAGGTCGGCTTCGAAGCGGTCGTAGTTGGCCTTTAGCTGCCGGTAAGGCGTGCGGAGATTGAGCTCCTCGCCCGCCTGGAACCGGCAGATCCCGGTCAGGGTGATGAGATAGCGGCCGTCCGACGTCTCGGCGTAGCTGGTGATGCGGCCGGCGCAGCCCACATCCGCCAGCTTCGGCCGCAACCGCTCGCCCCCCGACTTCAACTGGATCATGCCGATGATCCGGTCGCCGGCCATGACGTCGTCGATCATGTTCAGGTAGCGGGGCTCGAAGATCTGCAACGGCAGATCGCCGCCGGGCAGCAGGACGGCGCCGTCCAGGGGGAACACCGGGATGACCTGCGGCAGGTCGGCCGTCCGCCGGTACGGCGCCATGGTTTTGCCCTTGCGCGTCAACTGAACAGGATGGCGGAAAGCTTGCGGCGCCCGTTCTTCGCCACGTCGGAGGTGTGGCCGGCGGCCTCGAAGATGGTCAGCAGCTGCTTGCGCGCCGCCTGGTCGTTCCACTCCCGGTCCTTCTCGATGATGGACAGCAGGTGGTCGGCGGCTTCCTCCATCCGGCCGCGGCCGGCCAGGGCCTTGGCGAGTTCCAGGCGGGCTTCGTGGTCGTCGGGATCGGCGGCCAGTCGCTGCTCGAACTCCGCCGTCTCGGCGTCAGCCTCGGAGGCGAGCGCCAGGGCGGCGCGGATGCTGTCGAGCTCGGGATCCTTGGCGCCGTCGGGGATCATGCCCACGATTTCCTGGGCGCGCTCAGTGTCCCCGCTGGAGAGATAGACCCGCGCGAGGCCGGCCATCCCCTTCACGTTCTCCGGGTCGTGCCGCAGCACCTCGGCGAAGGCCTGCGCCGCCCCGCCCAGGTCGCCCAGCTGCAGGGACTCGCGGGCCATGTCGAGCAGGTCGTCCACAGGGCTCGCGCCGCCGCCGCCTTGCTTGGCCAGCCGCTCCACGAACTGCTTCACCTGGCTGTCCGGCAGGGCGCCCATGAAGCCGTCCACCGGGCGGCCGTCGACGAAGGCGAAGACCGCCGGGATCGACTGCACGCGCAGCTGGCCTGCGAAGGCCGGGTTCTTGTCGATGTCGATCTTGACCAGCTTCACGGCGCCCTTGGCCGCGGTGACGGCCTTCTCCAGCGCCGGGCCAAGCTGGCGGCAGGGGCCGCACCAGGTGGCCCAGAAATCGACGATCACCGGCGTGGCCTTGGACGCCTCGATGACGTCGGCCACGAAGCTCGCGTCCGTGGCGTCCTTGATGATGTCGCCGGCCGGCTTGCCCGCGGTTTCCCCGATCAGGGTCATGTGGCTGCTACCCTCGCCTCGTCTGTCTCAAAACGCCTTCCCGCCAAGATGGTCGCAGGTGGGCTCCGGTTCAACGCGCCGGCTCCACGACGGCCATGGCCTCGAAGTCGACGACCATCGGCTCGACTCCGATCGCCCGAAGGAAACGGCGGAAATCCTCAGCCGCCACGGTGGTGGTCGCGGTGTTGGTCAGAGGATGGAAGTTGAGCTGCACGGCCTCAGCCAATGTCCGATCGAGCACGAACCGCACCCGACGCTCCGCGTCGTTCACCAGGCCGAACGCGGTGACCGAACCTGGAGACACGCCCAGGGTCTGCGCCATCAGGGCCGGGCTGCCGAACGACAGCCGGGCCGAGCCGATCACACGGTGCAGGCGCTTCAGGTCGATCTCCGCCTGGCCCTCGGCCGAGATCAGCCATAGCTGGTCCTTGGCGTCCTTCAGGAACAGGTTCTTGGTGTGGGCGCCGGGGATCCGCGCCTTGATCTCCTCGCCCTCCTCGACGCGGAACACCGCCGGATGCTCGTGGGTCGTGACCTCGACGCCGATCTCCGCCAGGAACCGCAGCAGGCCGTCCTTGTCCTTCATGGCTCCCTGATAGCGGAACTGGACGCCGACGCCATCCGCGCTCTAGAGGTCGCGGCGAGACCAAACCGAGAGCCGCCCGAGAGCCGCCATGGAACTGCAGTGCTTCCCCGTCACCGACCGCCCGCCGGAGCTGGTGCCCGGCCGGCCGCAGCGGGCGTGGATGGACCATTTCTCGGCCCGTCACCCCTATCGCTGCCTGCCGCTCTCGATGGCCAACTCTTCCGGCTGGGAGCTGCTCTGTCCCGTGGGCTTCACCGCCGAGTGGAACGGCGGGAACATGCAGGCGGACATCACGCTCAGGCCCGACAATCCGCACCCCGACTTCCACAAACTGGCCTCCAGCCACTTCAGCCACGGGGTGCTGACCTTCCATGCCGGCTACCTGTTCCGCACGCCGCCGGGCTGGTCGATGATGGTCATGGGGGCCCCCAACCACATCAAGGACGGCATCCAGCCGTTGTCCGGCGTCGTGGAGACGGACTGGCTCCCGTTCCCCTTCACCATGAACTGGCTGTTCACGCGGCCGGGGCGGGTGAGGTTCGAGAAGGGGGAGCCGTTCTGCTTCATCACCCTGCTGCAGGACAAGACGCTGCACGAGATCCAGCCGGTGATCCGACGGATGGATTCCGACCCGGAGCTGCGCCACCAGTACGACGTCTGGGAAAAGCATCGCAGCGAGTTCAACCAGAAGATCTTCCGCGGCGATCCGGAGGCCACAAAGGAGGCGTGGCAGCGCTACTACTTCAAGGGCGAATTCCCCGAAGAGGTGCAGGCGCCGGCCCCGCAGGGCCACGTCAACAAGCGCCGGCTGAAGACGCCGAAATTCCGCTGATCGGGGCGCTTGCCAAGGGTTTGGCGGTCTGCCATAAGCCGGCCTCTCGAATTTCGGGGGCCGCCGGAAGGCGGACTTCGAGGAGCGCGGGCGTAGCTCAGGGGTAGAGCACAACCTTGCCAAGGTTGGGGTCGGGCGTTCGAATCGCCTCGCCCGCTCCATAATTCGAGATCCCACAGACGCCGCCCTTCGGGGCGGCGTTTTGCTTGAGGGGTCCTGGTCGCCGGTGTGCGCGCCAGGACGTCAGCCGCTTCAATCAATCCTGTCCGCGGTCCGCGAACACCCGTGGATCATGGCTATAGGGTCCGCTCCAGGCGGAGAACGGCGCGGCGCCGGCCCGCGGCGGTCCGTCGCGTCCCTGGCCTCGCAGCCCGCAAACGTCTGCCGAGAGCATCTGCAGGTTGTAAGTATAGACATGCTGCAGAACTAAGCGCCGCCTAGACGTGTATAAAAGGCGCCGAGATGACCTTCCTGATCATTGCGCAGATAACCGTTTCTGAGGCCGATTGACGCATTTTCTGACCGGTTAGCTGTCGTTAACTGCGTTCGTCGAACGTCCTATCAGCAAACGAATACTGCGGAGGGCGATTCGACGTGACTAGATTTTCGGACCTCAAGATCTCGCTTAAGGTTGTCTCGCTACTCCTGCTTCTGGGGCTCGTCTCCGTGCTCCTCATCGGGTTCTCCATCTCCAAGATGGTCGTGCTCGATGCCGGGTATTCGGTGTTGCTCGACCATAAGTCACCGGCCGTCGCGATGACCATCCGGGCGAACCGGCGCGTCAGCGACATGGGTTACGCCGCGTACCGGACGATTACCAATCCCGGCGCGTCGCAGCTCGCACAGGACGCGCAGAAGGCCGTCACGGAGCACGGCGAGGCGGCCTTGCGCCTGCTCGACGACGCAAAACGGTTCAATCCCGAAGGTGCAGCTGAATACGACCGGCTGAAGAGCGAGCTTGAGCGCGTCAAGGCAAAGGTCGAGGAGGCCGCCGCCTACGGTCGTACTGATCAGAACGAAGCTGCCGCTGCGCTGATGAAGGAAGCCGACCAGGACATCGCGCAACTCAGCAAGAAAATGACCGCGCTGAATGACGCCAGCATGGCGGAAACGGAGAAGCTCTCGGCCGAGAAGAGCAAGGCGGTTCAGACTGCCATCACCGTCGTCTCCGTGTCGGGGTTTCTCGGCATCGCCGGGACCGTCGGCCTCGCGCTGTGGCTGACGAACAGCATGATTTCCGCTCCGCTTCGCAGCTTGTCGCAGATCATGGCGCGCCTTGCCTCGGGCGACCTCACCGCCGAGGTGGAAGGTCAGGCGAGGAAGGACGAAGTCGGCGACATGGCCCGCTCCGTCGAGGTGTTCCGAGAAAACGGCTTGAAGGCGCGTGAAGTTGAAGCCGACGCGTCTGCTCAGCGCGATCGCGCGGAGGCCGACAGGCAATCGAACGAGCGCGCGAAGGAAGTCTCCGCTCGTGAGCTCGAGGCCGTGATGAACGCGGTTGCGCATGGCCTTGAGCGACTCTCGGAGGGTCAACTGACCTTCCGCATCAACGAGACGTTCCCTGAGGCCTACGAAGCGCTCCGCCGTGACTTCAATGGCGCGATCGACAAGCTCGAGCAGACCCTGAAAGGCGTGGCGGAGGCCGCGGGAGCGATCGGCTCGGGAACCACCCAGATCAGCGAAGCCGCCGAAGATCTCTCGAAGCGCACGGAGCAGCAGGCCGCCAGCCTCGAAGAAACGGCTGCTGCTCTCGATGAGATCACCGCCACCGTTCGGAAGACCGCCGACGGAGCAGAGCACGCCCGCAACCTCGTGGCGGACGCGAAGGCTAGCGCAGAGCGCAGCGGCGAAGTGGTCGGCACCGCCGTAGCCGCCATGGACGAGATCGAAAGCTCGGCTCGTCAGATCAGCCAGATCATCGGCGTGATCGACGAGATCGCCTTCCAGACCAATCTGCTCGCGCTCAACGCCGGCGTCGAGGCGGCCCGCGCGGGTGACGCCGGGAAGGGCTTCGCGGTCGTGGCGTCCGAGGTCCGAGCGCTGGCGCAAAGGTCAGCGGAAGCTGCCAAGGACATCAAAACCCTCATCAGCTCCTCGTCAGAGCAGGTCAGCCGCGGCGTCGATCTGGTCTCTCAAACCGGTCAGGCCCTTCAGACGATCGTCTCTCAAGTGGGCGAGATTACCGGCATCGTCAGCGAGATCGCGTCTTCGGCTCAGGAACAGTCCACCGGCCTTCAGCAGGTGAACACCGCGGTCAACCAGATGGACCAGGTCACCCAGCAGAACGCCGCGATGGTGGAGGAGTCCACCGCCGCCAGCCATGCCCTTGCGGGCGAGGCGACCCAGCTTGGACAACTGATGGCGCAGTTCACCATCGCCGGAGGCAATCCAGGCAAGGTGCCCGCGCGGGGCGCGCGGACCCCGGCCGCGCCGCCGCGGCCCGCGGTGAAGGGCCAGTCCTACGCTTCCGGCGCTGCGACCGCGCGCAAGCTGGACCTCGCCAGCGAACCCGCTGCCGAGACCGCAAGTTGGGAGGAGTTCTAGTGGCGACGCTGGAAGCCGGCGCAGAGCTGATCTCGATCAGCCTGCGAGGCGATCTGTACGCGTTGGACATCATGGCGGTGCGGGAGATCCGTGGCTGGACTGCGTCGACACCACTGCCCCACGCCCCGGCGCATGTGCTTGGGATGATCAACCTGAGAGGCCAGGTCCTGCCTGTCGTGGATCTGGCGACCTTGCTCGGGCTTGGCGCCACCGCGCCGGGTTCCTCGTCGGTGGTGGTCGTGGCGCAGATCGGCGCAAATCAGGTCGGCCTGCTGGTCGACGCGGTCTGTGATATCGTGACGATCCAGCCAGGGGAGATGCAGCCGGTCCCTGACGTCGGTGCTGGCGTGGCCGAGTTCGTGACCGGCATCCTCTCCACTCCGGACGGCATCGTCAGCGTCCTTGCTCTGGGCAACGTGCTGCCGCCGGTTCCTTTCGCCGCCTAGCCCTGGAGCGCATCGGTGCCGGCCACACCCAAAGGCCTCGTCGTCACGGCGGCGCAGCGCGGACGGATCCAGGCCTTGAGGGGCCGGTTGGAGGTCCTGGAGGAGCTTGGGACCGTGCTGCGCCGCGTGAGCACGCGGCCCGAGTTCGCGAGTATGGATCCGTCCTCGTCGGGGTTCTTCCAGGAGCTCTCTGAGCTGCAATGCGAGAACATCGCCAACGTGGTCGGATGGGCGCGCTCAGCTGTTGAAGAAGCTCAAGCGGAGCTGTTGCTGCTCAGCTCGGTGAGCTAGCGGGGGGCCGCGCCGCGCTGCGCCGGCTGACGCAGGACGGGCATGATGCGCCCGCCCGCCACCTTGCTCATTGCGATCGGCCGGCCAGATCTGTGGCTGGGCTGTCGCTTCACAGCAAGTGCGGCCCTCCGCGTCTGCGGCGAACGCGGCCCGGCCCTACCAAACGACATGTCACAGCGCCCCCCGGGCGCGCATCGTCGACCATCCGCAGGGTGGCCGGTCAGCGGCAGCCGCTGCGGATCTTTGCAGAAACCAGCTCGGCGCCTGTCAGAGGTGCGAGAGAGGCCCCATGGACGACGACGAAAACCGTGAAGCCGCCCCCGACCGGCGCGCCTTCCTGGCTGCGGCCGGCAAGTTCGCCGTAGTCACCCCGCCGGCGATGACCATCCTGCTTTCCACCTCCATGTCGTCCGCCGCCATCGCGGCCTCCGGCGTCGGCGGGTTCCCGGGCAACAGCGGCAACAACGGGAACAACGGGAACAACGGGAACAATGGCAACAACGGGAACCGGGGCAACAACGGCAACCGCGGCAACGGGCGCTAGGGTCGGCTCCCAAGCGCCCGGCCGCGAGGGCCCGAGCCGTGTCCAGGTTGACGGCGCTTGATGCGCTGACATCGCTGCTCGCCGGCAGGCTACCGCCGAAGGTGGACTGGCTCAGCGTCATCGCGCTCGCCAACGAGACCCTCGTGTCGCCGCAGATCTACAGCGCGGCAGAACGCGCCGGGACCTTGGAGCGGCTGCCGGCCGACGTGCGAGGCTATCTGGAAGACGTGCGGCGTCGGAACCGCGCCCGCAACCGCAGGCTCTTCGCGCAACTGCGCGAGGCGGTCCTGGTGCTCAACGAACACGGGATAGAGCCGACGCTGATCAAGGGCGCCGCCTTCTGGGTGGCGGTTGGCCGTCCAGAAGACCACGATCGCATTCTGGCCGACGTGGATGTGGTGGTCAGCCCGCACGAAGAACGCGACGCGCTGGGCGCCCTGCAACAGGCGGGCTTCTTCGCCTACGGGCGCTACGACGCCCCGTTCCACGTGGTGGCCGAGCTCGGCCGTCCCTCAGACGTCGGGGTGCTCGATCTGCATCGGCGGCCGCCCGGCCCCGAGAGGCTGGCGCAGGCCGCCCTGGCCCTTTCGGGGCAGGTGTGGCCGGTGTCGTGGGACGGCGCCCGGGCGCACATGCCCAGCCCCGCCGTGCAGATCTTCCTGCTCGTGCTCCACGACCAGTTTCAGGACGGCGGCTACTGGCGGGGCGGCTTCGCGTTGCGTCATCTGCTGGAGATCGCGGCGTTTTCCCATATGCCGGGCGCTGTGGACTGGCACGTGCTGCGCGCCCTGACCACGTCGCGCCTGCTCCGGAATGTCACCGACGCGCACCTGCGGGCCGCTGAGGTGCTGTGCGGCGCCTCAGTGCCAGCCTCGGTGCGCCGGCCTTGGGTGCGCCTGCAGCACGCCCGGCTACGGGCTCAGTTCGGCTGGCCGCGCCTGAAGCCCTTGCTGGTGCACTTCTCGGGCTGAGCCGGGCGCGGCGGTGCTAGCCTCAGCTGGTGCTGCGGCGGTCGTTGAGACGCGGCCGGCGCGGGGCAGGGGCAGCCGCACCTGTGGATCGCGGGTCCATCAGCCCTCCCGGCGCCGCGGGCGAGGCGGGGGTCTTGTAGATTTTCATCGGATGTTCCTTCCGGACTCGCAGCTGAATCCGCGAATTCGCAGACACCGTATCAGATAAAGCGAGGCCCCGGCCGACGGATCGCATGCGGCTGGGCGCGCGCCGCCCCGTCGTCACTCGCGCAGGAGCTCCGAAGCCGCGCCCAGCCGCCGGCGGACCTTCTCGCGCGTGGTCTCGCTGGTCCCGGCCAGCAGCGGCTCAGCGCCGCGCTCCAGCTCTTCGACGCGTTCGGCGAATAGCCGCCGCCGTTTGACCCCGGTGGGCCGGAAGCCGAGGTTCCGCGGCACCGCGAAGGTCAGCCCGGCGCAGACGCCGGGGTGGTCGGAACTGGCCGGCAGGCGGGCCAGCTGCGTGGCCAAGGCGGCCGACGCCTCCATCAACTCCACGGAAGCCTTCATCAGGCGGCGCTGATCCTCGGGATCGTCGCAGGCGAAGGTCTGGCTGAGCACCTGGAGCATCAGGCCGTACACCGCATTGCCGAGGTCGAGCAGGCCGGCCGCCGGCTCCGCCGTCACCCAGACGCGCTCGGCGCCTTGCACCGGTTTGCGCATCACCGGATCGTGGGCGGCGGGCCACGCCGGCTCAAACCCCGGATCCTCGGCAGACAGCTGCGCCCACTCGTCCCGGATGCCGCAGAAGCGGTCGAAGTGGCTCTCGATCTCCTTGTCGGCCCCGCTGGAGCCCTCGCCTTCTTCCTTGATCCAGGCCACCGCGCCGAGCGCCTCGCTAAGGGTGGTCATGCGGCGAACGTTCGGCAGCGCCACGGTCTCGGAGTCCAGCTGGCGAGCGCCGGTCGGGTCGAAGAGGACCGCCTCCCCCAGGCGCTCGGCCAGGAAGGCGAGGCCGTCGGCGATCGAGTCATAGAGCTCCCCCACCGTCTGGTAGTCGGCGGCCGAGGGCGTGAGCCCGCCCGGCCGCGGCTTTCGTTCCACATCCGCCGGCTCGTAGCCCGGCGCGTCGTCGAGCTCATGGTGCTCCGCCCGCTCCAGGAAGATGAAATGCTCGAGCGTCGCGGCGTCGAAGGGGGTGAGCCGCACGATGATGCCGCCCGGGTGATACCCCGGCGCCAGCGGCAGGTTCGGCCGGTCGAAGTGCGGCGCACCGCCGATCGCGATCAGCAGATTGTTGACGGTGGCGAGGTGGGCCATCTCCTCCAGCGCGACGGTGACGATGGTCTTGCGCCACCGTTCCGTGGCCTCTGCCTGCCGCTCCGACAGCCCGGGTTCTCCCGCGCGCTTCAGGCTGAACGCCGCGTAGAGGTAGGAGCAGAGCAGGTTGTGCTCGATCTCGGCCGCCTCGGTCAGAACGTGGATCAGGTGCTCACGGGTTCGGATCGCCGCATTGTGCGCCATGACGCCCCCTCTTTGGTCTGGACCGCGGAACGCCGGAGCTGGCAGCGCGGTTCAGGGTCCCCGCAGCGTGAGGACGCCATGAGCAAAGCCGTGATCTTCGACGTGGACGGCACGCTGATCGACACCGTCGACCTGCACGCGCGCGCCTGGCGGGAGACATTCGAAGCCTTCGGCCTGGACGTCGCCTACGAGGACATCCGCAGCCAGATCGGCAAAGGCGGGGACCAGCTGCTGCCGGTGTTCGTCCCCGCGGAGATGCTGAGCGCCCGGCGCGAAGAGATGGAGGACCACCGCGCCCGCCTGTTCAAGACGCGGTATTTTCCCGAGGCTAGGGCCTTCCCCGGCGTGCGAGCGCTGTTCGAGCGCCTGCGCCAGGACGGGCTGACGATCGCCTTGGGGTCGTCGTGCAAGGCGGAGGAGCTGCCCGAGTTCACCGATCTGGCCGAGGTCACCGATCTCGTGGACGTGGCCGCCACCTCAGACGACGCCGACCGCTCGAAGCCGGCCCCCGACATCTTCCAGGCGGTCCTGAAGAAGCTCCACGGGGTCACGCCCGCCGACTGCGTCGTCATCGGAGACAGCCCGTTCGACGCCGAGGCGGCGCGCGCCGCCGGCATTCCCGCGATCGGCGTGCTCTGTGGCGGGTTCGCCGAGCCCCTGCTGCGTGGGGCCGGAGCGTCGGAGATCTACGAGGGCCCGGCGGACCTGCTCCGCCGGCTGGGCGAGTCCCGCCTCCTGGGCGCCTGACGAGCGCCGGCGTTTTCGGTTTTCCGGTCCGCGCGCTAAGGAGGCGGCGCAAAGGTCCCGGAGTCACCCTCGATGTCGCGTTTCACCCGTCGCACGCTTATGGCCGGTTCGGCGGCCGCTCTCGGTTTCGGGACGACAGCCTGGGCCCAGGCGCGACGTCCGGCCCCGATCCTCATGACGGCCGATGCGGTGGACGCCCAGTCCTACGCCCGTCCCCGGGAGGCGCGGGTCACCCACGTGCACCTGGACCTCGAGGCCGACTTCGCGGCCAAGACGATCGGCGGCACGGCCACGCTGGACGTGCTGGCCCAGCCGGGCGCGACCGAGATCGTGCTGGACGCGCTCGACCTGGAGGTGGCGCGGGTGACCGACGGCGGCGGTCGCGCGCTGCCGTGGACGATGGGCCCCAAGGCGGAAGACAAGGGCTCGCCCTTCACCATCAAGCTGGGCGGTGCCCGGCGGATCGTCATCGCCTACAGGGCGGGCGCCGGGGCGACCGCGCTCCAATGGCTGCCGCCGGAGCTCACCGCCGGCAAGACCAAGCCGTTCCTCTACAGCCAGGGCCAGGCGATCCTGAACCGCAGCTGGTTCCCGACCCAGGACAGTCCGGGGGTGCGCCAGACTTGGAGCGCGCGTCTGGTCGTGCCGGAGGGCATGACGGCGGTGATGAGCGCCGAGCGGCTGACGCCGAACGGCGAGCCCGCCGGTCCCGGCAAACGGGCCTACCGCTTCCGCATGGTCCATCCGGTCCCGACCTACCTGGTGGCGCTGGGCGTGGGCGACCTGGCCTTCAAGTCGCTGGGCCGGCGGACCGGAGTCTATACCGAACCCGCCATGCTGGAGCGGGCGGCCTACGAACTGGCCGACACCGAGAAGATGGTCGAGGCCGCAGAGCGGCTTTACGGCCCGTACCGCTGGGGCCGCTACGATGTCCTCGTGCTGCCGCCGGCCTTCCCTTACGGCGGCATGGAAAACGCCACCCTCACCTTCCTGACGCCGACCTTCATCACGGGCGACCGCGCCAACGTCAGCCTGGTGGCCCACGAGCTTGCGCACAGCTGGTCCGGAAACCTGGTGACCAACGCCACCTGGCCGGACGTCTGGCTGAACGAGGGCTTCACCAGCTACGTCGAGAACCGGATCATGGAGGCGATCTACGGCCGCGATCGCGCGGTCATGGAGGCCGACCTCGCGTGGGACGGGCTGCAGGCCGACATCAAGGAGCTGGGCGGCCCGGCCGATCCGCGCACCCGCCTATATGGCGAGCCCGGCGGTCAGATCGACTACTTCAAGGGCGAGACCTTCCTCCGGACGCTCGAGACGATCCTCGGCCGCGCCCGCTGGGACGCCTACCTGCGCAGCTACTTCGACCGACACGCCTTCCAGCCGCAGACCACGGCCGGCTTCCTGGCCGACTTCCGCCGGCAGGTGGTGAAGGGGGACGCCGCGCTCGAGGCGAAGCTGCAGCTGGACACCTGGGCCTACCAGCCGGGGCTGCCCGGCAACGCCGTCCACCTTCGCTCGGAACGGCTCGAAGCCGTCGACCGCTCGGTCCAGGCGTTCGTGGGCGGCGCCCCGGCCACGAGCTTGCCGGCCAAGGCGTGGACCACCCAGGAGTGGCAGCGCTTCCTAAACAACCTGCCGCGGCAGTTGACCGCCGCGCGGCTCGCGGATCTCGACCGGGCGTTCGCGCTGTCAGGGTCCACCAACGGCTACATCCGCTCGGCCTGGCTCGAGCTTGTGATCGCCAACCGCTACGAGCCGGCGCTGCCGTCGCTGCGCCAGTTCCTGACCACGGTGGGCCGCGGCCTGTTCGTGAACCCGCTCTACACCGGCCTGACCCGGCAGGGAGACTGGGGACGGGCCTTGGCCCGGCAATACTTCGCCGAGGCGCGGGCGACCTACCACCCGAGCCTCGCGGAGGGTATCGCTCGCCGGCTGGAGGCGCCGCAGAGCTGAGAACGGGTGGCCCGCGCTCGCCTTCCGGCGGGGCGGACCGGGACTTACCGGCGGCGTCGCTAACGGCGCTACCGGCGGTTTCTCGAGTGACGAGGCGAGAAGTAGGGCCGAAAATCTTGCGGTATGACCGGGCCGATAGCGTTGGTATGTAACAGCATTGCGATGCGACCCAAGATCGAAGACCGTGAGCACGCTATACATCGCCCATTACTGCTAGATTGCCGCACCTGTTCTTGCGGTTAAGGCCCCATTAACCAGAGCAATCGACGGTCCCCCGTGAATATCGGGGGCATCACGTGCGTCATTATCTCCTCACCCGCGCCTGTGCAGCGGCGGCCGCCGCGGCGGCGACGCTTCTCGCCGCCGGCGCGCCTGCCCATGCGGAATCCGCCGCCGACGACGCGCCGCAGGCGACCGCGCCCGCCGAACTGGTGAAGGACGAGGGGCCCTCGGTGGCCGATCGGCTGGATGCGCTCGAGAAGCGCAACGCCGCCTTGCAGGCGCAGGTCGAACAGCTGCTGGCGGCAAAGCCCGCGGCGAAGGCCGAGCCCGCGCCGGCCAAGGTGACGATCGCCAACACACGCCCGACCATCGCCAGCGCCGACGGCCGGTTCACCGCCGCCTTCCGCGGGGTCTTCCAGCTGGACGCGGCCCACTTCGACCAGCGCCGTCCGGGCCCGCTCGCCACCGACTTCCGCCGCGGCTCCCTCGGCGACGCCGCCGAGGCCGACCGCGCCCGGGATCTCGGCGACGGCACCAACTTCCGCCGCGCCCGGCTCGGCGTCGAGGGGAAGGCCTTCGGGGACTGGGACTACGGATTCCTGTTCGACTTCGGCGGTTCGGGCGTCGAATCGGCCGGGGCCATCAACCAGGCGTGGGTGCAGTACAGCGGCTTCAAGGACGCCAAGTTCAAGGTGGGCGCCTGGGCGCCGCCGGCCAGCATGGACGATGTCACCTCCACCAACGGCTCGGTGTTCCTCGAGCGGGCGGCGATCTCGGAGGTCGTGCGCGGTATGGCCGCCGCGGACGCCCGGGTGAGCGCCGGCGTCCTGGCTTCCGGCGACCGCTGGAACGCCTCGGCGGTGGTCACCGGAGCCACGGTGGGCCAACAGACCTTCGACGAGCAGCTGGGCTTCGTGGGCCGCTTGGCCTTCGCCCCGGTGAAGACCGACAAGACGGTGGTGCACCTGGGCGTCAACACCTCCCAGATCATCAACCCGCCGGCCTCGGGCCCGGACATCGCGCCCGCTGGCGCAGCGGCCAACGTCCGGCTGCGCGAGCGGCCGGAGAGCCGAGTGGAGGGCACGCGCCTCGTGGACACCGGCAATATCGACGCCGAGGGCGCCAGCGCCTGGGGCGTCGAAGCCGCGGCCCAGCACGGCCCGTTCCACGTGCAAGGCGAGTACTCCAAGATCTCGGTGGAGCGCCGCACGGGCGCCCTGTCCGACCCGAAGTTCGACGGCTGGTATGTCCAGGGCGCCTGGACCGTCACCGGCCAGCCGCGCAAGTACAACATGGCCACCGCGGCCTTCGACCCGCCGAAGGTGGTGAAGCCCTTCAATCCCAAGGCCGGCGCCTGGGGCGTCTGGGAAGTGGCGGCGCGCTACTCCGACCTCGACCTCAACAGCAAGGCCGGCGCCCGCGGCGCGGCGGCCCCGGCCAACGGCGTTCGGGGCGGCGAGCAGAAGATCGCCACGGTGGGCGTCAACTGGTACCCGAACAACAACGTGCGCTTCCAGGCGAACTACCAGGACGTGGAAGTCGACCGCCTCTCGCCCGGCGGGACTGCGTTCGGCGCGGGCGCGCTCACCCCGCCTGCCGGCGCCCAGGTCGGCCAGAAGCTGAAGATCTGGACGGTCCGGGCGCAGTACGCGTTCTGACCGTGAGGGCGGGGACGCCGCCCTTCTGACCGCCCGCGGAATGGGCTACGCCCCTCGCTTCGGCCGGAAAGGCCAGGTGAGGAGGCGAGATGCCCGGGGGGACGATGAGGACGCTGCTGCCGCTGGCGGCCTGCATCACGGCCACGGCGGCCTTCCAGATCGGAGCGGCCTTGGCCAAGGGCCTGTTCCCGGCCGTGGGGGCCCCCGGCGCCGCGGCGATGCGGCTGGTGCTGGGCTGCCTCATGCTGCTGGCCTGGGCTCGGCCCTGGCGCGACTGGCCGGAGCGGCCGCGGCTCGGCCTGCTGCTCGGCCTGGGCGCCGCCACGGCCGGCGCGATCCTGTTCTTCTACCTGGCCATCGCCCGCCTGCCGCTCGGCATGGCCATCGCGCTCCAGTTCCTGGGCCCGCTGAGCGTGGCGGTGCTTGGCTCTCGCCGGCCCGTCGACTTCGCCTGGACCGCCCTGGCCGCGGCCGGCGTGTGGGCGCTCGTGGGCCGGGACCTCGGCGCTGACCGGCTCGATCCCTGGGGTCTCGCGGCGGCGCTCAGCGCCGGCGCCTGCTGGGCCGCCTACATCCTGATCGGCCGCGAAGCTGCGGAGGCGTTCGGGCGAGCCACGTCCGCCCTGGCGGTCACGGTGGCGATGGTGCTCGTGCTGCCGGTGGGGATCGTCACCGCCGGCGCGGCGATGCTGGACCCGGCGCTACTGCTGCTCGCCCTGCTGGTGGCGCTTGTCTCGGTGGCGATCCCGTTCTCGCTCGAGCTGTTCGCCCTGCCCAGGCTGCCCGCGCGGACCTTCGCGGTCCTGACTAGCACCGAGCCGGCTTTCGGAGCCCTGTTCGGCTTCCTGGTCCTGCACGAGCGCCTGGCGCCCGCCCAGCTTGCCGGCGTCGCCTCGGTCATGATCGCTGCAGCCGGCGCGGCGTGGTCGAGCGCCCGGGAGCCCTCCAAGGAAATCCCGCCCACTTGACCCACCGGCGACGAAAAGCCCTCCGGCGGTATCCCGCCGGAGGGCTCTCGCAGGACGTGGCCCGGCGTCTAGCGCGGCGCTGGGTACTGGATGCGCGGACGCAGGTTCTCGATGACCGCGCGGGCTTCGAAGGCCCGGGTGTCGTCGGCCGGCTTCGCGCCCCGGCCCATCACGATCTCGGCCGCAGCCTCGAACCGGGTGACGGTGCGCACGTCGACGCGGTCGGCCCAGAACGGGTCGCCCCAGAACGGATCCCAGGTGCGCCAGCCGTAGCCGCGGCCGTGGTAGCGCCACGAAGGACGCCAGAAGCCGTAGCTCGGCCCGTACCAGGGCCGGTAGAACGGGTCCGGCTCCACATAGGTGCGCGCATCCCGCTCGGTGTGGCGGTCGACGATGGAGAACCAGTCGAAGCCGTTCTGAACGGTGAGTTCGGCGGCGCGGAAGAGCAGGTAGCCCTCCACCGTCTCACGCGAGGTGAGGCTGTTGCCGGCGAAGTTCACGCGGAAGCGGTTCGGCTCCAGCCGGACTTCCGAATAGCCGCCCGAACTTTGCTGGCCGGGCAGGTTGGGTTGGTAGGGCGTAGCGGTCGCGCACGCCGATAGCCCGGCCGCCAAGGCCAGCACGGCGGCGATAGCGGCGGATCTTTTTGACATTCTGTGTCTCGAACGAACGAAACGTCCCTCGATTGGTACGTCTATTCCCCACAACACGCCTGGGCAATCGCGGTTTCCACGACTCTGTTTTGCCAGTGCTTTTCTGGCCTTGGGCCGTCAGGACTCCAGCCGCTCACCCGATGGTGGCGTATACCCAGGCCGCGCGACCCAGGCCGCCGAACAGCAGGACGGCCGTGGCCACCGCCTGGATGAGGAAGCCGAGCTCGCGGCTCTTCGGATCCTTCATGTAGCCGACCGCGTAGATCACTCGCCCAACGATCCAGACCACCCCCATCGCTGCGGCGACCATGTCGCTCCAGTAGAGCGCGAAGATCCAGAGTGCGGCGAGGTAGGTGGGCAGCCACTCGAGCGTGTTGTTGTGCACGCGGATCGCACGCTCCAGGCGCGGGTCGCCCGTCATCTGCGGCGGCTCGATGCCGCTGGCCCGTCTGGCGCGGGCGACGCCCAGGCCAAAGGCGACATAGGTGAGCAGCGACAGAAGGGTGACGATGGCCACCAGGGCATGGGTCTGCATGATTGGTCCTCCCCCGAATGCTGAAGCCTGGCACGGTTCGGCCGCCTCAGGGAACCGGCGCCACGGGTTTGCACGTTTAGCGTGCGCCTATCTGACAGGACTCATCCTGACGTGCCCTCCGCCGCCATCCGCGCGATCGACTACGACGAGACGCATCATCGTCTGCGCGTGCGCTTCGTCAGCGGCCAGCGCTACGAATACGATGACGTGCCGCCCCGGGTGCACCGGTCGTTTCTCCAGGCCGGCTCGAAGGGCCGCTTCTTCCAGGAGGAGATCCGCGACCGCTATGCCTACCGGAAGCTGGACAGCTAGCTGCGCAGGCGCTTGTCGCGGTTGGCGGCCACCCGCAGGCGCAGCGCATTGAGCTTGATGAACCCGGCCGCGTCGCGGTGGTCATAGGCCACGGCGCCCTCCTCGAAGGTCACCAGCTCCTGGTCGTAGAGGGAGTAGGGGCTGGTCCGGCCGATGATGGCGACATTGCCCTTGTAGAGCTTCACCCGGACCTGGCCGGTCACCATCGCCTGGGAATGGTCGATGGCCGCCTGCAGCATCTCGCGCTCGGGAGAGAACCAGAAGCCGTTGTAGACCAGCGACGCGTACTTCGGCATCAGCTCGTCCTTGAGGTGCATGGCGCCCCGGTCCAGCGTGATGCTCTCGATGCCGCGGTGGGCAGCCAGCAGGATGGTCCCGCCCGGGGTCTCGTAGACGCCGCGTGACTTCATGCCGACGAAGCGGTTTTCCACGAGGTCCAGGCGCCCGACGCCGTTGTCGTGGCCCAGTTCGTTCAGGCGGGTCAGGATGGCGGCCGGCGACAGCTTCTGGCCATCGATTGCGACCGGGTCACCCTTCTCGAAGTCGATGGTGAAGACCGTCGGCTTGTCCGGGGCGTCCTCCGGCGAAATGGTCCGCATGTGGACGAACTCGGGCGCCTCGACCGCCGGATCTTCGAGCACCTTACCCTCGGACGACGAGTGCAGCAGGTTGGCGTCCACGCTGAACGGGCTCTCGCCGCGCTTGTCCTTGCTGATCGGGATCTGGTGCTTCTCGGCGAAGTCGATCAGGGCCTCGCGGCTCTTGAAGTTCCACTCCCGCCAGGGCGCGATCACCCGGATGTCGGGCTCGAGCGCGTAGTAGCCCAGCTCGAACCGGACCTGGTCGTTCCCCTTGCCGGTGGCCCCGTGGCAGACGGCGTCCGCGCCCACCTGGCGGGCGATCTCGATCTGCCGCTGGGCGATCAGCGGCCGGGCGATGCTGGTGCCCAGCAGGTACTGGCCCTCATAGACCGTGTTCGCGCGGAACATCGGGAAGACGAAGTCGCGGACGAACTCCTCGCGCAGGTCGTCGATGAAGATGTTCTCTGGCTTGATGCCCAGCATCAGCGCCTTTTCGCGCGCCGGCCCAAGTTCTTCGCCCTGGCCCAGGTCGGCGGTGAAGGTCACCACCTCCGCGCCGTACTCGGTCTGCAGCCATTTCAGGATGATCGAGGTGTCCAGGCCGCCGGAGTAGGCGAGCACGACCTTCTTGACGGACTTGTCGACCATGGTGGGCTGTATCTTTCGATAGGGAGTTCGGACGTCGCGGCCTTAAAGGGCCTAAGCCCGCGGGGTTCAAGGCCTAACCGCGTCGCTGCATCGAGCTCAGGTGTGCGATGGCGAACATCGAGGCGAGGAACGCCCGCGCGCCGAACACCAGCCCCGCCTCCACCGCCTCGGTGGGCCAAGTCCGGGCCACGTAGCCCAGGGGAAAGCTCACCAGCACGGCCAGCGCCGGCACGAGCCAGATCCGCACCCGGTTGGCGGTCCGGTCGTTGCGGTGCACCGCCAGGGACAGGCTGAACATGATCGACAGGGCGACGACCGAGAGGGCGTCGCCCGCGTAGGCGAGGATCTGGAGCACCTTAGACCGTCACCTGCGTGCCCATCTCCACCACCCGGCCGGGCGGGATCTTGTAGAAGTCGGTGGGATTGGCGGCGTTGCGCATCAGGAAGATGAACAGCTTGTCCTGCCACAGCGGCATGCCGGACTGGGCGGACGGCACCACCGAGCGGCGACCGAGGAAGAAGCTGGTGGCCATGATGTCGAACTTGAGCCCGAGCTTGCGGCACAGCCCAAGCGCCTTGGGCACGTTCGGGCTCTCCATGAAGCCATAGGCGATGATCACCTTCTTGAAGTCGTCGTTCACCGGCTCGATGCGGATCCGCTTCTCGTCGTCCACGCGCGGCGTTTCGGTCGTCTCCACCGTCAGGATGATGTTCTTCTCGTGCAGCACCTTGTTGTGCTTGAGGTTGTGCATCAGGGCGACGGGCGAGTTGTCGGGGTCCGAGGTCAGGAACACCGCGGTCCCGGGCGCGCGGTGTGGCGCCCTGGCCTTCAGGATGTCGGCCAGCTCGAGCAGGGGCACGCTGTCGCGCCGGGTCTTCTCGGTCAGGATCTGGGCGCCGCGCGTCCAGGTCCACATGATCAGCACCAGGCCCCCGCCCAGCACCAGCGGCAGCCAGGCGCCCTGCGGGATCTTCAGCAGGTTTGACGAGATGAAGATCACGTCCAGGAAGCCGAACGCCCCGGTGGCCAGCGTCGCCTGCCAGACCGGCCGCTTCCACATGTAGCGGACGATGTAGAAGAACAGCAGGGTGTCCACGAACATCGCGCCCGTGACGGCGATCCCGTAGGCGGCGGCGAGGTTCGAGGAGGTGCGGAACATCACCAGCAGGACCAGGACGCCGATCATCAGGAAGGTGTTGACCTGTGGGACGTAGATCTGGCCGGCCTGGGTCTCGCTGGTCCGACGGATGTCGATGCGCGGGAAGAGACCAAGCTGCACCGCCTGCTGGGTCATGGAAAAAGCGCCGGTGATCACGGCCTGGCTGGCGATCACGGTGGCGGCGATCGAGAGCAGCCACACCGGCCAGTAAACAAGCTCCGGGATCATGTCGAAGAACGGGTTCTCGGCGGTCTCAGGCCGGGCCAGCACCATGGCGCCCTGGCCGAGATAGTTGAGGATCAGGGATGGTAGAACCAGCACCACCCAGGCCGCCCGGATCGGGCCTTTGCCGAAGTGGCCCATGTCGGCGTAGAGCGCCTCGGCGCCGGTGACCGCGAGGAAGACGCTGCCCAAGATGACGAAGCCCAGGAAGCCGTTGTCGATCAGGAAAACGACGCCGTAGTGCGGCGACAGGGCCCGGAACACCGAAAGGTCGTCGGCGATGTGGTAGAGGCCGAGAGCGCCCAGCACCAGGAACCAGACCGCCGTGACGGGGCCGAACAGCCGGGCCACGTTGGCCGTGCCGCGAGACTGCACCAGGAACAGCGCCACCAGCACGATGGCGGCGGCGGGCAGGATGAAGGGACTGAGCCTGGGGCCGATCCCCGGCAGGTCGCGCATGCCCTCCATCGAGCCCAGCACCGAGACCGCCGGCGTGATGATCCCGTCGGCGTAGAACAGCGCCGCGCCGAACACGCCCAGCAGGAAGATGATCGTCGACCGGCGACCGGGACTGACCCGCTGGGCAAGCGCCATGAGGGCCAGCGTGCCGCCTTCGCCCTTGTTGTCGGCGTTCATCAGGAAGACGACGTACTTGACCGTGACGATCAGAACGAGCGCCCAGATCACCAGCGAGACGACGCCCAGCACCGCGAGTTCCGCCGTGCCGCCGCCCCGGGCATGGTGCAGCGCCTCTCGCATCGCGTAGAGCGGGCTGGTCCCGATGTCGCCGAACACCACGCCCACAGAGCCCAAGGCGAGAGCCCAGAACTTATCCTTGGGGGCGTGATGTGCTCCCTCCGCCCCGATGGCCGGGGCGCCGGTCGGATCAGCCATCCATCATCTCCGGGGACAGAACGCTTGGACGTCCCCTTGGGCGGCCCGATGCCGTCACGCGGCCGGCGCGATACACCCAAACGTAAGGGGGTTCAATGCCATGCCTCCCCCGCAGGGGCGCCGAACCCGGCGCTTGCAAGCCGTGCCGCTCGCCCTAGGTTCAGCCCAGGTGACCGGAGGGCTTCATGGATCGCAGACTGGCGCTGGTGACCGGAGCCTCGGCCGGCATAGGCGCGGCCTTCGCCCGGATGCTCGCAGCGCATGGCTACGACGTCGCCCTGACCGCCCGCCGGGCTGACCGGCTGGAGGCCCTGGCGGAGGAGATCCGGATGCGCTCCGGGGTCGAGGCCCTGACCGTCTCGGCCGACCTGGTCGACCCCGAAGGGCCCGCCGGGATCCTCGACCATCTCGCCGCCCACGGCCGGACCGTCGACTTCCTCGTCAACAATGCCGGCTACGGTCTGCCGGGCGTCTATGCGGAGACGCGCTGGGCCGACCAGGCCGCCTTCCTGCAGGTCATGCTGCACGCGCCCTGCGAACTGGCTCACCGAGTGCTGCCGGGCATGACCGCGCGCCGGTTCGGCCGGATCGTCAACGTGGCGTCCCTGGCCGGCATGATCCCGGGCGCCGCCGGCCACACCCTCTACGGCGCCACCAAGAGCTTCCTCATCAAGTTCTCCCAGAGCCTGCACCTGGAGGCGCGGGGCGCTGGCGTGCACGTCTCGGCGCTGTGCCCCGGCTTCACCTATTCCGAGTTCCATGACGTGAACGGCACCCGCCAGATGGTCAGCGCCTCCACCCCCGCCTGGGCCTGGATGGGGGCCGACGAGGTGGTCGCCGCCGGCTATGCGGCGGTGGAGGCCAACCGCGCGATCTGCGTGCCGGGCGGGGCGAACAAGGCCGCCGCGACCCTGGCCAAGCTGCTTCCGGAGTCCTGGGGCCACGCCCTGATCGCCAGCCAGGGCCAGCGCGTCCGCAGGATCTAGTGGCTGGTGGCGTAGGGGACCGCGGCCTCGGGCCGGATGAGGCCGATGGTCGAGTCCGAGAGGCCGGCCAGCAGGAACTGCACCGCAAGGGCGCAGAGGATCAGGCCCAGCACGCGCACGACGATGGTCAGGCCGATCTTGCCCAGTATGCGGGTGATCAGCGGGGTCGCCAGGAAGGCCAGCAGGGTGGCCACCGAGACCGCGGTAATCACCGCCACGCCGATCGCCGCCCCCGTCAGGCCGAACACCCGGGCCTGGTCGGCGTAGATCACCACGGTGGAAATCGCACCGGGGCCGATCAGCAGCGGCATGGCGAACGGCACGATCATCCGTTCGAACCGCTTGCGGGCATAGCTGCGTCCGCCGACCGCCGCCTCCGCGGTGTCGCCCGCGTCGGCATAGGTCGCGGTGAAGTCGTCGCGGGCCATCTCCAGACCCAGCATGAACAGGATCACCCCGCCGGCGATCCGAAACGCTGGCTGCGAGATCCCGAAGAAGGTCAGCAGGCTGAGGCCTGAGAAGTAGAAGAAGGTGAGGAAGCCCACCACGAACAGGCTGACGTACAGCGCGATCCGCGCCCGGTCCCGGCCGCCCACGCCGCCGGTCGCAGCGGCGAACACCGGCACGTTGCCGATCGGATCGAGCAGGGCGAACAGTGCTACGAAGAAGTTGACCGCGAAGTCCCACTGGCTCATTCCGGCGTCTTAGCCCAAATCGCCATCGCCGGACCACCCATGGTCCGGCCTGACCGGAGCCTCCGCCATGGCCGCCGCCGACCCGCGCCTGATCGTGCCGCTCGACCTACCCTCGGCCGACGAGGCCCGCGCCATGGTCGACGCGCTCGGCGACGCGGTCTCGTTCTACAAGGTCGGGCTGGAGCTGTTCGCCAGCGACGGAATGGCCCTGGCCCGCGAGCTGAAGGTTCGCGGCAAACAGGTGTTCCTGGACTGGAAGCTGCACGACATCGGCACCACGGTTCAGCGCGCCGCCGCGGTGCTCGCCCAGTCGGGCTGCGATTTCCTCACCGTGCACGGCGAGCCGCAGGTGATGGCCTCGGCGGTGCGCGGCCGCGGCGGCTCCGGGCTGAAGATCCTGGCCGTCACCGTGCTGACCAGTCTCAATGACCAGGACCTGCTGGAGATGGGCTACGCCGAGCCGGCGCGGGCCCTGGTCGAGCGGCGCATCCACCAGGCGATCGCCGCCGGTTGCGACGGGGTCATCGCCAGCCCGCACGAGGCGGAACTCGCCCGACGCCTGGGCGGCAAGGACTTCCTGGTGGTGACGCCGGGCGTGCGGCCGGACTGGTCGGCGAAGAACGACCAGGCCCGTGCGGCGACCCCGCTGGAGGCGCTGAAAGCCGGCGCCTCGCACATCGTCTGCGGCCGGCCGATCACCGCGGCTAACGACCCTGAGGCGGCGGCTCTGCGCGTCGCCGCCGAAATGGCCCAGGCGGGCTAGAAGTCGACCGCGATCCCCTTCCGCTCCCAGTCGCCGAAGCGGGTGGGCTCGGGCCCTCTCGGTCCGCCCTGCTCGGCGGCGCGTTCGGCGGCTTCGGCCGCGAGCCGGCGGGATTCGGCTTCCTCGAGGGCGCGGCGGGCTTCGGGCGAGAGCGCCTTGCCGGGCGCGGCGTTGGATGGCGTGTCGGTCATCTCCTTAGATTAGGTGCGCGGCCGGTCTCCGCCAAGCGCGCCCCGATCCGGCCAGACTGGGCCTGAGAAGCGCCTTCGAGGCGTCGCTGGGCTGGCGGTCGGCGAAACCAGCCCTTGCGCCGCGCGGCCTGAGCGGGCAACCCGGCGCGGGTGAACGAACCCCGACCGCCAGCCGACCGATCCCCGGACGCCCAGGGCCTCGCCGCCCGCGCCGCCGCCCTGGACCTGCTCACCGCCGCCCTGTCGCGCCGCGCCGGCCTCGACGAGGGGCTGGCGCACCCGGCCCTCAAGGCGTTGAGCCCCCGCGACCGCGCCTTCGCCCGTGCGCTGGTGATGGCGACCCTGCGGCGGCTGGGGCCCATCGACGCCGCCCTGCAGGCGCGACTGCAGAAGCCGCCGCCGGAGCGGGTGGTGAATGTGCTGCGCCTGGGCGCCGCCCAGCTGTTCGTGCTGCAGACGCCGGCGCACGCAGCGGTCGGCTCCACCGTCGACCTCGCGGCCTCCGACAACGCCACGCGGCCGTTCAAGAACCTCGTCAACGCCGTGCTGCGCGGCCTGACGCGCGAGCCGCCCGAACTCTCCGACCCCGACCTGCTGGCGCCCACCTGGCTCTACGCCCGTTGGCGGGCGGCCTACGGGGAGGCTGAGGCCCGGGCCATAGCCGCCCAGATCGCCGAGGAGCCCGCCACCGACGTGACGCCGAAGGATCCTGCGAGCGTCGAGGGACTGGCCCCGTCGCTCGAGGCTCAGATTCTGCCCGGCGGCACGCTCCGCTCCGGCCTGAAGGGCGAAGTGCCGGCCTGGCCGGGGTTCGACGAAGGCCAGTGGTGGGTGCAGGACGCCTCCGCGGCCGTGCCGGCCCGACTGCTCGGCGTCGAGCCGGGGCAGACGGCGCTGGACCTCTGCGCCGCGCCGGGCGGCAAGACCCTGCAGCTCGCGGCGTTCGGCGCGCGGACCACCGCCGTCGACAAGTCCGCCGGCCGCGTGAAGCGCATCTCGGAGAACCTCGCCCGTACCGGCCTGTCAGCCGAGGTGGTGGTCGCCGACGTGGCCGGCTGGAGCGATCGGCGCCGGTTCGACGCCGTTCTGCTGGACGCCCCGTGCTCGGCCACCGGCACCTTCCGTCGCCAGCCGGACGTGCTGTGGGCGGCCAAGCCGCAGGACATCGCCAGCCTCGCGGCCCTGCAAAGCCGGCTGCTCGACGCCGCAGGCCGGCGGGTGAAGGCCGGCGGGGTGCTGGTCTACTGCGTCTGCTCGCTGGAGCCCGAGGAGGGCCAGCCGCAGGTGGACGCCTTCCTGGCCCGGGCGCCGGAATTCGGCCTCGAGCCCATGGCGGCCGGTGAGGGCGGGGCGCCGGAAGCCAGCCTGACGCCCGAGGGCACGCTCCGCATCCTGCCCCATCACCGCGAAGGCGGTGCGGACGGCTTCTTCATCGCGCGGATGCGGCGCAAGGCGGAGTAGCACGGCGCTACAGCCGCGCTGTCCTGCCGCACCCTCTGGTGGCCACGGCCGCATCAGATTATGCCGGGTTCCATGGCGGGACCTTCCACCCTCATCGCACCCTCGATCCTCGCGTCCGACTTCTCCAAGCTGGGCGAGGAGGTGCGCGCCATCGAGGCCGCCGGTTGCGACTGGATCCACGTGGACGTCATGGACGGCCACTTCGTGCCGAACATCACCATCGGCCCCGATGTGGTGAAGGCGCTGCGGCCGCACTCCACGCTCCCCTTCGACGTCCACCTGATGATCTCGCCGGTGGACGCGTACCTGGAGGCGTTCCGCGCGGCGGGCGCCGACATCATCAGCGTCCATCCTGAGGCCGGGCCCCACCTGAACCGCACCCTTCGGCGGATCCGCGAACTGGGCGCCAAGGCGGGCGTCGTGTTCAACCCGTCCACGGAGCCCTCCGCCATCGAGTGGATCATGGACGACGTCGACCTGGTGCTGGTCATGTCGGTGAACCCGGGCTTCGGCGGCCAGAGCTTCCTGTCCTCGCAGCTCCGCAAGGTGGAGCGCCTGCGCCAGATGATTGAGGCCAGCGGCCGCGAGATCATCCTCGAGGTGGACGGCGGCGTGACGCCGGAGACCGCCCCGCTCTGCATCTCGGCCGGCGCGACGGCGCTCGTCGCGGGAAGCGCCGTCTTCCGCGGCGGTCCGGGGGCGTACGCCGCCAATATCGCGGCCCTCAGGGGCGGCTGAGGAGGACGGGGGGCATGGCCGCGCCGTTCGCCACCCTCCCCGGCCGCGATGCCGCCTTAGCGCTCGGCGTCGGCGCTCGCCGTCAGATCGTCAACGAGTGGCGGGGCACGCCCCTTCACCGCCTCAGCTTGGTCAGCCCGCGTCCCGAAGGGCTCGGCGCCGCCCCGCGCGACCTGCGCCCGGTGGACGCCGACAACGGCGCGCGGATCGCGGCGGGCGCGTTCGTGTTGGCGGGCGCGACGCTCACGACCGGACCGCGGGGCGATCCGTGGGACCGCCCGAGTCCGGACTGGGCCTTCGCCGTCGCCCTTCACCGGATGGGATGGCTGCGGGACGTGGTGGCGGCCGGCGTGCCCGGCCCGGCCGAAGCCTTGCGGCTGGTCCTGGAATGGCGACGGGCCTTCGGCCGCTGGAACGCCTTCTCCTGGAGCCCCGAGGTGCTCGAACGGCGGGTGTTCAACCTCGCCTGCCAGGCGCGCGCCATCTGCGCCCGGGCCTCGGAGGCCGAAACCGCCGGCCTGGCCATGGACCTGGCCCGGCAGGCGCGGTTCCTCCTGCAGGTCGACGAGGGTCCGGTCCGCGCCTCCGAGCGCGCGGTGGCGGCGGCCGTCGCGGCCACAGCCCTGGGCGGCCGCGCGAGCGAGCAGCTGCTGGCGGCCGCGCTCCGTCGCCTGGAAGAGACCCTGCCGCTGACCATCCTGCCGGACGGCGGCCACGCCACGCGTAGCCCGCAAGCCGCCCTCGAGCTGCTGTTCGATCTCGCGACCCTCGACGACGCCCTGGTGCAGCGCGGGGTCGCGCCTCCCGACGAGGTCATGCGCTCCATCGACCGCCTGGCGGCTGCCGTGCGGTTCTTCACCCTGGCCGACGGGCGATTGGCCGCCCTGCAAGGCGGCGAGGAGCTGCAGCCGGCCTATGTGGCTGCGGCCCGAGCCCGGGACGAGGGGGAGGCGCGGGCCATTCCCGCCGGGCGCAACGGGTATCACCGCCTGGAGGCCCGCTCGCTGCAGGTCATCGCCGACGCGGCGCCGCCCGCCGAGGGCGCGTGGAGCGTCGGCGCCTGCGCCCAGCCGTTGGCCATCGAGGTGCTCGCCGGCGGCCGCCGGCTGATCGTCGGCGGCGGCTGGTCCCCGGACGCCCAGGGGCCGCAGGCTATGCGGCTGGTGGACGCCGCCTCCACCGTCTCGGTGGGCGACGCTCCGTGCGGCGAGCCCCTGCGAGGGTTCCCGGCCCAGGTGCTCGGTCCGCGCCTTGTCGGGTCCGTGACCAGGGTGGAGGCCAAGCGCCACGAGGCGGCCGGGGCGCTCTGGCTCGAGCTTGCGCACGAGGGCTGGGCGCGGCGGTTCGGGCTGCGCCACGAACGGCGGCTCTACATCGACGTGGACGCCGACGAGCTGCGCGGCGAGGACCGCCTGGCGCCGGTCGGCGGCAAGGCTGTCGCCGGCGGTCGCAAGTTCGTCCCCTTCATGGTTCGCTTCCATCTGCACCCCCAGGTCCAGGCCCTGATCGCCCGGGACAGGAAGAGTGTGCTGCTGAAGCCTGAGGGCCAGGAGCACGGCTGGTGGCTGCGCAACGACGCCATCGAGGTCGCTATCGAACCGTCGCTGCACTACCAGGACGGCCAGGCGCGGCGCTCGCAGCAGATCGTGCTCCGCGGTCAGGCAAGGCTGGAGCAGGGCGCGCGGATCCGCTGGAAGCTTTCGGCCGCCGAGTCGCGTTGACGCCGGCCGGGGCTGCGCGTAGCAGACGCGCCATCTCCGCGTGACTGGCGACTGAGGTGGGCGACCACCGGGAAGCGCGGGCGACCATATCCTGCCGCTCGCCTGGGCATCGCTCGACTCATCCCAGAGGAGAATGCCGTGCCCGCCGCTCCCGATTTCCCCGCCGCGCCCGACAAGGTCCAGATCCGCCGCGCCCTGATCTCGGTCTCCGACAAGACCGGCCTGGTCGAAGCCGCCCGGACGCTTGCCGGCATGGGCGTTGAGCTGGTCTCCACCGGCGGCACCCGCAAGGCGATTGCTGACGCCGGCCTGCCGGTGAAGGACGTCTCCGACCTCACCGGCTTCCCGGAGATGATGGACGGACGGGTGAAGACCCTGCACCCGATCGTGCACGGTGGTCTGCTGGGCGTCCGAGACGCCCCGGAGCACAAGGCCGCGATGGAGACGCACGGGATCGGCGCGATCGATCTGGTGTACGTCAACCTCTACCCGTTCGAGAGCACCGTCGCCTCGGGCGCCGACTACGAAACAGCCGTCGAGAACATCGACATAGGCGGGCCTGCGATGATCCGCTCGGCGGCCAAGAACCACGGCTACGTGGCGGTCTGCACGGAGCCTGCAGACCTGCAGGAGGTGCTGGAGGCGCTGGCGGCCGACGGCGCCACGTCCCTCGAGCTTCGCAAGCGGCTGGCGGCCCGCGCCTACGCCCGGACGGCCGCCTATGACGCGGCGATCTCCGACTGGTTCGCCCACCAACTGGGCGACGAGGCGCCCCGCCGCCTGAGCGTCTCCGGCGAGCTCGCGCAGACAATGCGCTACGGCGAAAACCCGCACCAGAAGGCGGCCTTCTACCGCTTCTCCAACCCGCGCACCGGCGTGGCCACGGCTCGCCAGCTGCAGGGCAAGGAGCTGAGCTACAACAACATCAACGACACCGACGCGGCCTTCGAGCTGATCGCCGAGTTCGACCCGGCGGCTGGCCCGGCCTGCGCCATCATCAAGCACGCCAACCCCTGCGGCGTTGCGACCGGAGCCAGCCTCGGTGAGGCCTACGCGCGCGCCCTGGCGTGCGACCCGACCAGCGCATTCGGCGGGATCGTGGCATTGAACACGAGGCTGGACGCGGCGACCGCCGAGCAGGTGCTGGAGGTCTTCACCGAGGTGGTGATCGCCCCGGACGCCGATGAGGACGCCGTCGCGCTGTTCCGCAAGAAGAAGAACGTCCGACTGCTGGTCACCGGCGGCCTGCCCGACCCGCGCGAGCCGGGCGTCACCTTCAAATCGGTCTCCGGCGGCTTCCTGGTGCAATCCCGCGACGACGCCCGCCTGACCCCCGCCGAGCTGAAGGTGGTCACCAGGCGCGCGCCCACCGAGGAGGAGGTGCGCGACATGCTGTTCGCCTTCACGATCGCCAAGCACGTGAAGTCGAACGCCATCGTCTATGCGAAGGCCGGCCAGACCCTGGGGGTCGGCGCCGGCCAGATGAACCGCAAGGACTCCGCGCGCATCGCGGCGCTACGGGCCGCCGATTTCGGCCTGGACCTGACGGGCTCCGCCTGTGCGTCCGAGGCCTTTTTCCCGTTCGCCGACGGCCTCATCCAGGCGGCGGACGCCGGCTGCACGGCGGTGATCCAGCCCGGCGGCTCGGTGCGCGATGAGGAGGTGATCGCCGCGGCGGACGAGCGCGGCCTCGCCATGGTGTTCACCGGCGTGCGGGTGTTCCGCCACTAGCGGTCGCGGTCCCTCCTCCGGGAGGGGGAGGGACCGACGCCGACCTTATCGCCGCCGCCTGGCCGCGGCTTCCGTCGCCAGCTCGCGCAAGGCGGCGTTGGCGATGGTGAGCTTGGCGAACGTCCAGGGCCCGCCGGCGGCCTCGATCTCCTCGATCACCCGGCAGGCGGTGCGCGCCTGCTCGTGACGCAGCGCCGACCAGGAGCTGACCGCATCGCGGGCGGCCTGGGCGCTCTCGCCCGCTTGCTGGCCGCCGGCGAAGTCCATGATCGCCCGCGTCAGCTGCGCCTGCTCGGCCAGCATGTCCTCGATCAGGCGGCGCAGCGCCGTCCGCTCGAAGTTGTCGCCGACGGCATAGGCGCCTGCCGCAGCCCGCAGGCGGTCGAAGGCGAAGGCGGAACCTGTCGCGTTGTAGAGCCGCGAGACCGCCGGCAGCGGCCAGCTGGACGCCTCCGCCAGGTCCACGAGGTCCGCCGCGGTGGTCAGCGACTGCAGGATGGCCGCCTGTTGCGCCACGTCCGCCGGAGCGCCCAGGCCGACGAGCTGTTCGACACGCGCCTCGATGGAGGCGTGCTCCACCGCCGTCACCGTCTCCGGCGTCAGCCCCTTCAGCGCCTTGAACCCCGGGCCGTAGCGGCGGATCAGGCCGTCGACGTCCAGCTTCTCGCGGAACGCCCGGCGGGCCAGCCAGAAGGTCGCGGCGCGCAGGGCGGCAACCGTCCGACGGTAGAGCGCCATCTGCCCGCCGGTCGGAACCTTGCCGTCCAGCGCGTCCATGCGGTCCCACATGGGCTCGACCTCGAGCACCGCCTTGGCCGCCTCGTAGCCGGCGATGAAGGCGGCCACGTCGCATCCGGCCGCCGCCATCAGGCGCGAGGGGAAGCTCGGGCCACAGCGGTTGATGACGTCGTTGGCCACGACGGTGGCGATGATCTCCCGGCGCAGGCGGTGGCGGCGCATGGGCTCGGCCCATTTGCGCAGGGGCTTCGGGAAATAGCCCTCCAGCCGCCGCTCGAAGAACGGATCGTCCGGGGCGTGGCTGGCGACCAGCTCGCGCTTCAGCTCCAGCTTGCCGTAGGCCAGCAGCACCGCGAGCTCCGGCCGGGTCAGGCCGCGGCCCGCGGCCATCCGCTCGGCGACCGCGGCGGCGTCGGGCAGGCCCTCCACGCTGCGGTCCAGGCGGCCGGCCTGCTCCAGCTCGGTCATGAACCGGGCGTGCGGCTCAAGTTCGCCGACCGCATCCATCTCCAGCAGGGAGAGGGCCAGGGTCTGGTCGTAGTTGTGCCCCAGGACGTGCGCGGCCACGTCGTCGATCATCGAGCGCAGCAGGGTGTCGCGCTTCTTGCGCGTCAGCTCGCCGGTGCGCTCCAGCATGCCGGTGAGGATCTTGATGTTCACCTCATGGTCGGAGCTGTCGACGCCGCCGGAGTTGTCGATGGCGTCGGTGTTGATCCGGCCACCCAGCCCCGCGAACTCGATGCGGCCGGCCTGGGTCAGGCCGAGGTTGGCGCCTTCGCCCACCACCTTCACCCGCAGGTCGGCGCCGTTCACCCGGATGGCGTCGTTGGCCTTGTCGCCGACCTCGCCGTTGCTCTCTTGCCGGGCCTTCACATAGGTGCCGATGCCGCCCAGGTAGAGCAGCTCGGCCGGCGCCTTCAGGATGGCGTTGATCAGCTCGGCAGGCGTGAGGGTCTCGGCTTCGACGTCCAGCACCGCGCGGACCTGCGGGGTGAGCGGGATCTCCTTCTGGCTGCGCGGGAAGACGCCGCCGCCCTTAGAGATCTTCTTCCGGTCGTAGTCGTCCCAGGAGGAGCGGGGCAGCTCAAACATCCGCTTCCGCTCGTCCCACGACGTCGCCGGGTCAGGATCCGGATCGAGGAAGATGTGCCGGTGGTCGAACGCGGCGAGCAGCCTGGTCTGCTTGGACAGCAGCATGCCGTTGCCAAACACGTCGCCCGACATGTCCCCGCAGCCGACGACCGTGAAAGGCTCGGCCTGGATGTCCTTGCCGAGTTCGCGGAAGTGACGCTTCACAGCCTCCCAGGCGCCTCGGGCCGTGATGCCCATGACCTTGTGGTCGTAGCCGGCGGAGCCGCCGGAGGCGAAGGCGTCGCCCAGCCAGAAGCCGTACGACTCGGCGATGCCGTTGGCGATATCCGAGAACGTGGCGGTGCCCTTGTCGGCGGCGACCACGAGGTAGGGATCGTCGCCATCGTGGACGACCACGCCCGGCGGGTGGATCACGGCGCCCTCGGGCGAGAGGTTGTCGGTGATGTCCAGCAGGCCGGAGAGGAAGGTGGTGTAGGCCCGGATCGCTTCGGTCCGCACCGCCTCCGCCGAGCCGCCCTTGGGCAGCTGCTTCGGATAGAAGCCGCCCTTCGAGCCAACGGGCACGATGACGGCGTTCTTGACCTGCTGGGCCTTCACCAGGCCGAGCACTTCGGTGCGGAAGTCGTCCCGGCGGTCGGACCAGCGCAGGCCGCCACGCGCCACCGGGCCGAAGCGCAGGTGGACCCCCTCGACGTTGACCCCCCAAACGAAGATCTCGCGATGGGGCCTGGGCAGCGGGAGGTCGGCCAGGTCGCCGCTCGCCACCTTGAACGAGATGTAGGGCTTGGGCCGCCCGTCGGGGCCCGGCTGGTAGTAGTTGGTCCGCTGGATTGCGCCGACCAGCAGCGCCAGGCGGCGCAGCACGCGGTCGTCGTCCAGGCTCTCCACCAGCTGCAGGGCGTCCGTGATGCTGGCCATCACCGCCGAGGCTTGCTCGCGCCGCGCGGCGATGTCGGCCTTGATCGCCGGGTCGAACTTGGTGCGGAACAGGTCGAGGATCAGGCGGGCGACGCCCGGGTTGTTGGAGAGCGCCTCCTCCTGGGCCCGCTGGGTGGGGTCCAGGCCCGACTGCTGGCGGTAGCGGGCCAGCGCCCGGATGAGCGCCGCTTCACGCCACGGGATCGACAGCTCGAGCACCAGGCGATTGAAGCCGTCGTTCTCGGTCAGCCCGCTCCAGATCGCCGCGACAGCGTCCTCGAAGGCGTCCTTCACCTCGGCGAACACCAGGTGGGCGCCGCGGGGGTCGGTGATTTCAAAGTCGTGCACCCAGAACCGGGTCTGGCCGTCGGAGCAAACGGCGAAGCCCGCCTCGCCCAGAGCCTTCAGGCCCATGTTCTCAAGGATCGGCAGGACGTCAGCCAAGGGCGCCGGCGCCTCTCGGCGATAGAGCTTGAAGCGGAACTCCAGCGGACCGTCGGCCGCGCCCCGATAGGCGCGCACGCGCACCGCCTCGTCGCCGAACGCTTCGATCTCGGCCACGTCGGCCAGGGCCTCAGCGGCGTCGAAGCGATCACGGTAGCCGGCGGGGAAGGCGTCGCGGTAGCGGGCCACGGTCTCGGAGACCTCTTCGGGCGTGCGGCCGCTGCTGCGCACCGCGGCGTCGAACCGGTCTTCCCAGGTCCGGGCCGCCTCTGCGATCTCCGCCTCGACCCCCCGCAGGTCCGGCCAGACATGCTGCCCGGGTGTGAAGCCGATGATGTAATGGACACGCGCCAGCGGGGCGTCGGGGAAGCTCGGGTAGTAGGCCGACAGCCGCCCGCCGTACGCCTTCGCCAGGATTGCGCCGGCGCGCCGGCGCAGGTCGGAATCGTAGCGGTCGCGCGGTACGAACAGCAGCACCGAGGCGAACCGGTCGAACGGGTCGCGCCGCTCGAACACCCGGACGCGAGGGCGGTCGTAGAGGTGCAGCACGCCCAGCGCCTGGTCGAGGAGCTCGTTCTCGCTCATCTGGAAGAGCTCGTCGCGGGGGTGGTTCTCGACGATGTTCTTCAGCCGCTTGGCGTTGTGGCTGCCGGGCGTCGCGCCCGCGCGGTCGAGCACGCGCGCCACCTTTTCGCGGATCAGGGGCACATTGGCGGCCGGCTGGTCGTAGGCGTCGGCGGTGAACAGGCCCACGAACCGGACCTCGCCGGACGGGCGGCCATCGGCGCCGTACCGCTTCACCCCCACGTAGTCCATGTAGCCGCGGCGGTGCACGCGGCTGCGGACGTTCGACTTCGCGACCGTCAGCGCGGGGTCGCGCACGATGCGATCCTCCGCCTCGCTCATCAGGATCGCGGGCTCGCTGGCCCGGCGCAGCACGGTCCGCGCAGGATCGCGCAGGACGCCAAGGCCGTCCTTCGGCTGGTAGAGCGGCTCCTCAGGCGCGTACTCGCCGTTCGGCAGGCGCGGGTACTCGTAGACGCGGGCGCCGAGGAAGACGAAGTGCTCCTTGTGCAGGAAGCTGAGGAAGGCGAGCTCCTCGTCGCCGGCCTTGTCCGTCTCTCCCAGCTCGGCGAGCGTGCGGCCCATCAGGTCGAGCATCGCGGGGAAGTCGTCGACCGCAGCGCGGACATCCGCCAGGGTCTCTTTCACACCCCTGACCAGGGCGGCTTCGCGGTCGGCGCCGATCGGGTCGAGGATCACCTGGATCATCGACTCGCGCCGGGCCGCGCCGGTCTCGCCACGCACGCCGGCGCGGTCGCGCTGGACGGAGACGATGGGGTGGAACATCGCCCGGACCGACAGGCCCTGGTCAGCGATCTCACCCATGACCGAATCCACCAGGAACGGGGCGTCGTCCTGCACGATCTCGAGCCGGTCGAGGCCACCGTGGCGCGCGCCCTCGACCGGCACGATGCGGATTGAGGCGCCGCGGCCGCGGCGGTGCGCGCCGAAGCGCCAGAAGTCGGCCAGGTTCGCCGCGATCTCGTTCGCGGTCAGCTCCGGAACCTCATCCGGCAGGGCGTCCGCCGAGGCCTGCTCGGCGAAGGCGCGGGCGGCGGCCTCCTGCGGCTCGTGGCCGATGGCGTCGAGGACCGCGCGTACGAGGCGGCGGTTCGGCTGCAGGGCAGCGGCTTTGGTCGGACGGTTCATTGGACGATCCCAGCAGCAGACACGAGGACGCCGCCGGAGGAGAGTGTCCGGCGGCGTGTGGCTCCGCCGTGGGGGGGCGGCGGAACGCTCGCTCGCAGCGCCCGCGGCCTTGGGAAGCGGACGCCCGGGCCGAGGTGTTGGGAACCTCGGCTCACCTCAGATGGGAACTGAAAGCTCAAGTTTAAGTCCTCTCGGAACGTTTCCGTCGCCCAGCCGACGTTTCCGCTGCAATCGCGTGGTCGAGGGCTTCGGGCGGGGCCTTGTCGCTGCGCAGTCGCAGCGGATCGCCATCCTCGCTGAGCAGCACGGCGATCCAGCGCGAGCCGGGGAACTGGGCCAGGATGACCATGGCCATGACGGTCAGCGGCGTGGACAGGAAGGCGCCGGTCAGGCCCCAGATCGCCGTCCAGAACGCCAGCGACAGCAGCACCATGACGGGATCGATGTTGAGGCTGCGCCCCTGCATCCGCGGATAGATGATGTTCCCGACCACCAGGGTGACGGTCTGGAGCACAGCGAACAGCACCGCGGCCTGCCACAGGGTGTCGAACTGGACGAGGGCCATGACCGGCGGCGCCGCCACGCCGACGATCCCGCCGACTACGGGGATGTACGAGGCGATGAAGATCAGGAAGGTCCAGAACAGGGCGTTGTCGAGGCCGACCGCCACCATGACCAGCCAGGAGGCCACGGCGATCATCAGGCCGGTGACCGTCTGGACCCAGAGGTACTGCTCGACGCCGTCGCGGATGCGCAGGAAGGCGGCCACGGCCTCCTGCCGCTCCTCGCGCTGCGGGAACAGGTTCACCACCTTGCGCTCCCAGCCGCGTCGTGAGGCGATGATGAAGCCCAGGTAGACCAGGACGAAGCCGGCCGTGGCCGCGAAATCCTGCAGGCTCTTGGCGACCACGCCCAGGAAACGGGCCGGGTTGAGCTGCCGCAGCAGCTGGTCGACGGTCGGGGGGACGTCGACGCCCACCAGGCCAGCCATGCGCGCCAGCAACCCGTCGAGGCGCGGCCCATAGCCGGCGAGTTCGGCCGCGAACGCATAGGCGTTGTCGGCCAGCACATAGGCGGCGCCGCCGAACAGCAGCATCGAGATCATCACGGCCAGCGGCAGGGCGGCGCGACGGCCGACCCCCGGCAGGCGGTGGTGCAACAGCCGCGCCAGGCCGTCGATCATCACCGCCAGGAACATGGCGAGCGCTAGCGGCGTCAGGATCCCGGCCAGCCAGCCCAGGGCCGCCCCCGTGGCGATGGCCGCGATGATCGCAAGGGACACGCGGACCAAAGGGGAGTCGACGGCGCGGGCGGGCATCGGAGGGCTTTCGCGAGTGCGGAGGCTTGGACTGTCCCCGGCGGGATGGCCGCCGTCAATGCAGGCGACCTCTACCCGGCTTTGCCGTGCAGGGGGAGCGATTTTGCCCTGCACGCCGCATTTTTCAGCACGAACGTGACTTCGGCTCAGGCGTGAGTCGCCCCTAGCGCCCCGGTGGCCCGGCCGCTAGCTTGCCGACCCCACCGCACGAGGAGCTCCTATGGCCGACAACGGTGTGCTGATCGGCATGTCCGACGAACCGCAGGCGCTGCGTTTGAACCGGGCCAATCGCCACGGGCTGGTGGCGGGCGCCACCGGCACCGGCAAGACGGTCACCCTGCAGGTCCTGGCCCAGGGCCTGTCCGACGCCGGGGTGCCGGTGTTCGCCGCGGACGTGAAGGGCGACCTGGCGGGTGTTTCGCAAACCGGCCAGCCCTCGGACAAGATGCTGGCCCGGGCGAGCGGCATGGGGCTCGACCTGCAGCCGTCCGCCGCCCCGGTCATCTTCTGGGACCTGTTCGGCGAGCGGGGCCATCCGGTCCGCGCCACCGTCTCGGAGATGGGGCCCCTGCTGATCGCCCGCATGCTCGAGCTGAACGACGTGCAGGAGGGCGTGCTGACGGTGGTGTTCCGCGCCGCTGACGAGGAGGGGCTGCTGCTCCTGGACCTCAAGGACCTGCAGGCGGCGCTGACCTATGCGGCAGAGAACGCCAAGGCGCTGGGGGCCCGCTACGGCAACATCTCGGCGGCGACCGTGGCCACCATCCAGCGCAAGCTGCTGATGCTGGAGGAGCAGGGCGGGGCCAACCTGTTCGGCGAGCCCGCTCTGCAGCTGTCGGACCTGATGCGGACCGACGGGTCCGGCCGCGGGTACATCAGCCTGCTGGCCGCCGACCGGCTGATCGCCGCGCCGCGCCTGTACGCCACATTCCTGCTCTGGCTGATGAGCGAGCTGTTCGAGGAACTTCCCGAGGTCGGCGACCCCGAGAAGCCACGGCTGGTCTTCTTCTTCGACGAGGCCCACCTCCTGTTCCGCGACGCGCCCAAGGCCCTGCTGGAAAAGGTGGAGCAGGTCGTCCGCCTGATCCGCTCCAAGGGCGTCGGCGTCTACTTCGTCACCCAGAACCCGGCCGACATCCCTGAGACGGTGCTGGGGCAGCTCGGCAACCGTGTGCAGCACGCCCTGCGGGCCTACACGCCCGTGGAACAGCGGGGGCTGAGGGCCGCGGCGGAGAGCTTCCGCACCAATCCGGCCTTCGACACGGCGGAGACCATCCAGCACCTGGCGGTCGGCGAGGCCCTGGTCTCGGTGCTCGACGAGAGGGGGGCGCCCACCGTCGTGGCGAAGACCACGGTCCGGCCGCCCGCGTCACGCCTGGGGCCGGTCACTGCGGCTGAGCGCCAGGCGACCCTCGCCGAGAGCCCGGTCCGCGGCCTCTATGACCAGGCGCGTGACCGGGAGAGCGCCTACGAGTTGCTGAAGCAGCGCGCTGCGGCCTCCGCCGCCGCGCCCGAGGACCGCAAGGTGGCCAAGCCGAGGAGCGCCCCAAAGGAGAGACCCTCCGAGCTGCAGTCGATGGGCGGCGCCTTCGCCAAGTCGATGCTGCGCACGATCGGCAATCAGGTCGGCCGGGAGATCATGCGCGGGCTGCTCGGCGGCGTGCGCCGGCGACGATAATTCCAAGCTGCGCCGGAACTCCGGCGCAGCTTGGCGAGTCTAGCCGGCACGTCCGCACGCGCTGGGGGATCTCCGTTGGCTTTCGTCGTCTTCGCCGGTCAGTCGAACACCGGCGGCGCTTACATGACTGCATCCACAGTGCCGGCCACGTGGAAGCCCGATCCGTCGATCCTGATCTGGAACGAGGGCTTCAAGGCCTGGGCGCCCATGCAGCCGGGCGTGAACACCGGCTTCGGCCAGATGCCCGAAGCCTGGGGCGCCGAGGTGCAGTTCGCCCTGGACTTCCGGGCGGCGCATCCGGGCGAAGAGCTGCGCATCCTGAAGATCAGCTGGGGCGGCACCCAGCTGGCGCGTAACGACACCCAATGGCTCTACGACTGGTCTCCGGCATCGGACGACGAGCTGTTCGACCGCACGGCCGACGCCATCCGCCAGGCGAGCGCGGCGGCAGGCGGGGCGCGGCCGAGCATGGTGTTCTGGGGACAGGGCGAGGAAGACGCCAACTTCCGAGCCACCTCCGCCGCCTACGGCCAGAACCTGCCCGCCTTTTTCGCGGCCATCCGTGAGAGCTGGCTTCAAGACCCGGCGGGCAAGATCGGCTTCTTCCGCATCGCCGGCACGCCGGCCTTCGGCGAGGACGTGCGCGCCGCCCAGCTGGCGACCGACCTCGCCGACAGCAACGCCGAGAGCTTCGACACCCGAAACTTCCCGCTCATGGCGGACAACGTCCACTACAGCGCCGCCGGGCATCAGATGATCGGGGACGCCTACTTCCAGCTCTATGAGCGCTGGTCGGGCGGCGCCGGCTCGGGCGGAACAGGGAACGGGGCCGCGCCCACCGTCGGGGCCGACGTCCTGGTCGGGAGTTCCGCGCGCGACGTCGTCTACGCGTTGGCGGGGGACGACAGCGTCTCCGGCGGCGATGGACAGGACTACCTGCGCGGCGACGACGGGAACGACACCCTGAATGGGGGCTCAGCGTTCGACGATCTCCACGGCAACGCCGGCGACGACCTGGTGTTCGGCGGTTTCGAGGACGACTGGGTGGTGGGCGGCAAGGGGCGCGACCGGCTGTTCGGCGATGCCGGCGACGACATCGTCTACGGCAACCTCGACGACGACGAGGCCGACGGCGGCGAAGGCGCCGACATCGTGCGCGGCGGGCAGGGGGATGACGTGGTCCGCGGCGGCTGGGGCGACGACTGGGTCTCCGGCGACCGCGGGAACGACACCGTCTCGGGCGGACCCGGCGCGGACATCTTCCACAGCTCGCAGGACGCCGGCCTGGACCGGGTGACAGACTTCAGCATCGCCGAGGGCGACCGCGTGCAGCTGGATCCGGGCACGACCTATAGCCTCCGCCAACAGGCCGCGGACACGATCGTCGACATGGGCGGCGGTCACCAGCTGGTCCTGCTGAACGTGACCCTGACCGCGCTCCCGGCCGGCTGGATCTTCGGCGCCTGAGCCGGCGTCGATCGTCCACAGATCGGGAAAGGCGTCGCCGGGGACCGATCGGCCCCGGCGACGGGATGTCCCAGCAGGCCTAGCGCGGCGCCATGCGGATGGCGCCATCAAGGCGGACGTCCTCGCCGTTGAAGTAGCCGCACTCAATCATCGTCAGGGCGAGCTGGGCGTACTCCTGCGGCTGGCCCAGGCGCTTCGGGAACGGCACCGAGGCGGCCAGGCCCTGCTTCACGGCTTCGGGCGCGAACTGCATCAGCGGGGTGTCGAAGATGCCGGGCAGGATGGTGTTCACCCGGATGCCCTCGCCGGACAGGTCGCGGGCGATCGGCAGGGTCATCCCGACCACGCCGCCCTTCGACGCGGAATAGGCGGCCTGGCCCATCTGGCCGTCCTCGGCCGCGACCGAGGCGGTGTTGATCACCACGCCGCGCTCGCCGTCTTCCATGGGCTCCAGGTCCAGCATGCCCTTCGCCGACTTGGCGATGCAGCGGAACGTGCCGACCAGGTTGATCTGGATGATGAAGTTGAAGGCGTCGAGCGGGAAGTGCTTGGTCTCGCCCGTGTTCCTGTCGCGGCTGACCGTCTTGATGGCGTTGCCGGTGCCGGCGCAGTTCACCAGGATACGCTCCTGGCCATGCGCCTCGCGGGCCTTGGCGAAGGCGGCCTCCACGTCCTCGTCGGACGTGACGTTGCACTTGCAGAACACGCCGCCCACGTCGGAGGCGACCTTCTGGCCCTTCTCTTCGTTCATGTCGAAGATGGCCACTTTCACACCCTTGGCGGCGAGCGCACGGACCGTGGCCTCGCCGAGGCCCGAAGCCCCGCCCGTGACGACCGCGGCGACAGATGAGTTGAGTTCCATGGACGCTTTGCTCCCGCTCCCGTTAGATGGCGCTACTGGACCGAAGGCATTAGCCCGATGAACGCAGGCACAAAAGACTCACCCGACGTCACCTCGTTCGATCCGCGCACGCCGATCGATCCGAGCCGCGCCCTGGTGCCGTCCGTGGTCAAGCTGAACGAGGCGCGGGTCGATCAAGGCTTCTGGCCGAAGATGCGCCGGGTGGCCGCCAAGGTGCCCTTCGCCGCCGAGGCGCTCAGCGTCTGGTACTGCGCCAAGGACGAGGAGACGCCCACCGCGGCCAAGGGGATGATGCTGGCGGCCCTGGCGTACTTCGTCATGCCCGCCGACGTGATCCCCGACTTCATCGCGGGCCTCGGCTACACCGACGATGCGGCGGTGTTCGCGGCCCTGATGAGCGTCGTCGGCAAGAACCTGAAGCCCCGCCACCAGCAGGCCGCCCGCCGCTCGATCGCAAAGCTCAGGGGCGGCTAGCTCGGGACACCTGGTGCTCGCGCCAGGTGATGAACAGGGTAGAGACGACGACCACCGCCGCCCCGGAGAGCGTCCAGATCGTCGGGATTTCGTGGAATAGCGCGAAGCCGGCGGCAGCGGTGAACACCAGGCGGATGTAGTCCACGGGGGCCATGGCCGCGGCGTCGCCCACCTGCATGCCCTTGATGTAGCAGGCCTGGGTAATCGTCCCGAGCACGCCCATGGCGCAGAGCAGCGCCAGGTCCACCGGCTCGGGCCAACGCCAGGTCAGGAAGGCGCCGGGCAGGCTGAAGATCAGGCCAAGCGTCATGGCCCAGACCAGCAGCACCGTCGGCGAGTGGTCGCGCGTCATCACCTTCATACCGGTGATGGTCAGGGCGAAGAGGAAGGACGCCGCGAGCATCGCCAGGGCCGGGAGGCCGAGGGCGAAGTCGCCGCCGGCGCCGGGCCGCAGCATCAGCATGACACCGCCGAATCCCACCACCGCCGCCGCAATGCGTAAAGGGCCGACCTTCTCCCGCACCACGAAGGCGGCCAGCGGCACGAGCCACAGCGTTCGTGTGAAGGAGAGCGCATTGGCGTCGGCCAGCGGCATCTTCTGGAAGGCGTAGAACGACAGGATCATCGCCACCGTGCCGGCCGCCGAGCGGAAGAACAGGATCCCTGGCCGGGTGGTGGCAAAGGCCGCGCGGCGCTGGCGCAAGATCACCGGCAGGAGGACCGCGAACCCGGCGGCCTGGCGGTAGAAGGTCTGCAGGGCGGCCGGATAGTCGTCGCCGAGGAACTTGATCAGCGTGGTCATGGCCGTGAAGCCCAGCGCCGAAGCCAGCATCCACAGGGCGCCGCGGACATTCGGGGTCAGCCCGGGATGCGGCCCCGGTGCGACGAGGCTGGGCTCGTCGGTCATTCCCCGGCCGGAGCGGCGGCCGGCTGCTCGAACATGTTGCCGAACATTTCGGAGAACGGGTTCGGCCCGGTCGCGTCCCAGGCGTGGCGGCTGCCCACCGTAATGCCGCCGTCGACGACGAGGTGCGTGCCGGTGACGAAGGCCGCGGCGTCGGAGGCGAGGTAGAGCGCCGCCTGGGCGATATCCTCCGGCGCTCCCCCCTTGGGCACCGGCTGGACCTTGTGAGCGTGCGTGGCCACGAGGGCCGCCAGCTGGTCGGCGCCTTCCCGGGGCATGCCCAGCGAGGCGCCAAAGATGGAGGTGGCGATGAGGCCCGGGCAAATGGCGTTGACCCGGATTCCCTGCGGCGACAGCTGGGCCGCGGCCACCTTGCTCATGTGGATGACCGCCGCCTTGGCAGACGAGTAGGCGATGGGTCCCCAGCCGGCCTGCAGCCCGGCGATCGATGCGGTGTTGACGATGGAGCCGCCGCCCCGCTCGAGCATCAGCGGAACAGCGTGCTTCATGCCCAGCGCGGGGCCGCGGACCAGGATATCGAAGATCCAGTTCCAGCGATCCGCATCGATCTCGGTGATCAGCCGCATGCCGTCGGAGATGCCGGCATTGTTGAACAGGATGTCGAGCCCGCCGAACTCGGTCTTGGCCAGCTGCAGGGCGGCGGCGATCTCGGCTTCCGCCGTCACGTCGCAGTGAGCGTAGCGGAGCCGGCCGGAGAACCGCTTCTCCAGCATGGCGCCCTTCTCGTCCTGGATGTCGGCGGCGACGACCTGGGCGCCCTCCGCCAGGAACAGCTCCACCGAGCCCAGGCCGATCCCCGAGACGCCGCCGGTGATGACCGCGACCTTGCCTTCCAGACGTCCGGCCATGGCGGCCTCCCTGTTTTGGTTATCGTCAATCCGTAGAGGAAAGCCTCGGCCGTCCGGGAGAGGAGTCTACCCCACCGTCACCACGACCTTGCCCATGGCCTTGCGGCTGGCCAGGTGCTTGATGGCGTCGGCGGCGCGCTCCAGGGGGAAGCGCTCGGAGACGTGCGGCTTGATCTTGCCGTCGGCGTACAGCTCCAGCAGCTCCTTCACGCTCTGCTGGTGGCGTTGCGGGTTCTTGCCGACCCAGGAGCCCCAGAAGACGCCGACGATGTCGCAACCCTTCAGCAGGGCGAGGTTCAGCGGGATCTTCGGAATGTCGCCGGCGGCGAAGCCCACCACCAGGTACTTGCCTTCCCAGGCGATCGACCGCAGCGCCGGCTCCGCGTAGGCGTCGCCGATCGCGTCGTAGATCACGTCCGCGCCGTCGGGGCCGGTGGCCTCCTTGAAGGTCTGGCCGAGCGCCTTCTGGCCATCGCGGTCGAAGGGCCCCTTCGGATAGACCACGCCCGACGCCGCGCCGCGGCTCAGGCACAGGTCGACCTTCTCCTGGCTAGAGGCCGCGGCGATCACCCGCGCGCCCATCACCTTGCCAAGTTCGACCGCGGCCAGGCCGACGCCGCCGGCGGCGCCCAGCACCAGCAGGCTCTGGCCGGGCTGCAGGTTCGCCCGGTCCTTCAGCGCGTGGTAGCTCGTGCCGTAGGTCATGATGAAGGCCGCCGCGTCATCGAACGGCATGGAGTCGGGGATCTTCACCAGCCGGGCGGCCTCCAGGGCGAGCTCCTCGGCCATGCCGCCCCAGCCGGTATTGCCCAGCACACGGTCGCCGGGCTTCACGTGGGTGACTCCCTCGCCGACGCTCTTGACGATGCCGGCGATCTCGCCGCCCGGCGCAAACGGGCGCTGTGGCTTGAACTGGTACTTGTCCTCGATGATCAGGACGTCGGGGAAGTTGACCCCGATGGCCTTGACCTCCACGACCGCGAAGCCCGGCTTGGCCTCGGGCGAGGGCACGTCCTCGAGCACCAGGGTGTCGGGCCCGCCGACTTCCTTGCTGAGCAGCGCTTTCATGGGACGTCCCTCCCGGACCGGTTCATATTGAGGCGGCGACGCTAGCCCAGTCGAACGACTGTTTGAAGTCTCGCGTGGCAGGGATTTGGAAGGGAGCCGTCCCTCACCTATATTCCCGGCCTCTCGGAAGGATAATCTCTTGGGCGTGACCCTCGACCTCAGCCGCGCGCCGGCCAAAGCTCTCGCGCCCGCCATGCCGAACCTCTCGGGTCTGACCCGTGGGGAGCTGGCGGCTGTGCTGGTGGAGCATGAGGTGGTCCGCGCCGAGAAGGCGAAGATGCGCGCCGGCCAGCTGTGGCGCTGGATCCACCACTATGGCGTCACCGACTTCTCGGCGATGACCGATGTGGCCAAGGAGACCCGAGCGGCGCTGGCCGAGAAATTCACCCTCGCGCGCCCCGAAGTGGTCGAGCGCCAGGTCTCCCGCGACGGCACCCGCAAGTGGCTGATCCGCCTTGGGCCCGGGATTGAGGTCGAGACCGTCTACATCCCCGACGTCGGCCGGGCCGGCGCGCTCTGCGTGTCGAGCCAGGTGGGCTGCACCTTGAACTGCACCTTCTGCCACACCGGCACCCAGGCGCTGGTGCGCAACCTGACCACGGCGGAGATCGTGGCGCAGGTGCAGGTGGCTCGTGACGATCTCGACGAATGGCCGTCGCCCAAGGAGGACCGCCGCCTGTCGAACATCGTGTTCATGGGCATGGGCGAGCCGCTCTACAATCTCGACCACGTGGCCGCCGCCATCGACATCATCGCCGACAACGAGGGCATCGCCATCTCCCGCCGGCGGATCACCGTGTCCACGTCGGGCGTCGTCCCGCAGCTGACGGACCTTGGCCAGCGCACGCAGGCGATGCTGGCCATCTCGCTGCACGCCACCAACGATGACCTGCGTGACAAGCTGGTCCCCCTGAACAAGAAATACCCGATCGCCGAGCTGATGGCGGGCATCCGCGCCTATCCCGGCCTGTCGAACTCCAAGCGGGTCACGTTCGAGTACGTGATGCTGAAGGGCGTCAACGACAGCCCCGCCGAAGCCAAGGCCCTAGTTCAGCTGCTCAAGGGCATTCCGGCCAAGATCAACCTGATCCCGTTCAATCCGTGGCCAGGCACGGACTACGAGTGCTCGGACTGGAAGACGATCGAGGCCTTCGCTGCGATCCTCAACCGGGCCGGCTACGCCTCGCCGATCCGCACGCCTCGTGGCCGCGACATCCTGGCCGCCTGTGGCCAGCTGAAGAGCGAGAGCGAGAAGCTGCGCGCCAGCGCCCGCCGCAAGGCCGTCGCGGAAGTCCCCGCCGAGTAGCACGGCCACACGGCCGGGCGTGCGCAGGCGCCTGGGCCCATGCTAAGGCAGCGCCACCGCAGCAAGGGGGCCGCGTCACGCATGCCGATACAATCGCCCGAGATCCAGGCCTTCGCCGAGGGTTTCCCGATCACCGTCCTGCACGCCGGCGTGACGGTGTTGATCCTGTTCGCCGCAGCGGCGCTCTACGTCCTGCTGACGCCGCACAAGGAGATCACCCTCATCCGCGAGGGCAACACGGCCGCAGCGGTGTCCATGGGCGGGGTGCTGGTCGGACTGGCCATTCCGCTCGCCGTCTCATTGCAGGCGTCGACCAATCTGGTGGAGATCGCGCTTTGGGGGGTCGCCACGGTAGTCATGCAGCTGCTGGTGTTTAGGCTGGTCGACATCGTGCTCAGGGGCCTGCCGCGGCGGATCCAGGAGGGGGAGATGTCGGCGGCCGCCATGCTCGTCGGCGCAAAGCTCGCCACCGCGGTGATCGTCGGAGCCGCGGTCGCGGGCTGACATGCACTTCCCGAGGCTTCCCGACTGGCTGATCTACGCCTGCGTGGTGGTGGCGCTGCTGATCGCCGCTGTCGGTCGCCGGGAAAGCGCCGACGCGCCGGAGCCGCCGCCGCCCGCGCCGGAGGTCGAGGGCGAAGTGCTGGGCCCGGCGTCCCCGTTCGATCCCTCCGTGGTCGTGGAGGTTCCGGCCACCACAGGACCCGCCACCGGCACCGCCTTTTCGGTGGCGGAGTCGGGCGTCTGGTTGACGGCCCGCCACGTCGTGGACGGGTGCAAGACCACCGCGATCGTCGTGGGCAACGGCCAGGGTGTGGCGGCCACCGTGACGATCGATCCGCGGGGGGAGGCGGCGATCCTCACGACCGACGGCGGCGCCCCGGCGTTCCCGCTGGCGCTGGGTGAGCGCCTGCGGCGCGGCGAGCGCGCCTACCATCCGGGCTTTCCGCAGGGCGAGCCGGGCGAAGCCACCTCGAAGCTCATCGGCCGTGAGAACCTGGTGGTGCGGGGACGCGGCGCGCGCAGCGAGCCGGTCCTGGTCTGGGCGGAGACCGGACGGACCGAGGGCCTGGACGGCAGCCTGGGCGGCCTCTCCGGAGCGCCCGCCCTCGACGACCAGGGCCGCGTTATCGGCGTGACGATCGCCGAGAGCCCACGCCGCGGCCGGATCTACACGACCGCCCCGGAGACGGTTCAGGCCACGCTGGCCTCGACCCGCCGGCGCTTCGCCGCAGCCCCGCCGCTCGCAAACATCACGCCCGACAACTACTTCCGGGTGGCGGACAGCCTGCGCCGGGACCTGCGTGTCGCGCAGGTGGTGTGCATGTCGACCTAGGCGGGCGCGGACTGGCGAGACCGCTCGCGGGCGGCGACCACGAAGGCGAGGACGATGGCGACGATCCCTACCGCGGCGGAGTAGAGGAAGAAGACCACATAGCCAGACCCCAGCGCGGCCGGGGTGACGCCGGACTTGGCGGCGCCTTCCAGGTAGGCGTCCGGCGGCAAGCCGCGGAACAGGCCCATCAGCGGCGCGAAGACGCCACCATGCTGAGCGACGGCGGCTGAGCCCTCCACCACGCGCCCGGACTGAGAGGCGATCAGCTTGCCGGGGAGGGCGTATAGCGACGAGAACAGCGCGTACTGCGTGGCCGTGAAGCCGGACGAGGTCAGGCTCGACATGTAGGCGATCAGGCAGGTGCCGCTGAAGCCCGAGGCGATGTTATCCACGCCGATAGCCACGAACAGCGCCGGCAGGTCGGCGCCCTGCAGCGCCAGCCAGGCGAACACCAGGTTGCTGAGCGGACCGGCGAACGCGCCGATCACCAGCGAGCGCATGAGGCCGAGCTGGGCCACCGCCCAGCCGCCGAGACCGACGCCCACCACCGTCATCACCACGCCGAACACCTTCCGCACCTCCGCGATCTCCGTCTTGGAGAAGCCGAGGTCGGCGTAGAACGGGTTCATGATGTTCAGCACGAAGTCCGACAGCCTGTAGACACAGATCAGCGCCAGGATGAGCCCGGCGATCCCGCGGTAGCGGACGAAGAAGTCGCGCAGCGGCTCGCCAAGCGCGGCGCTGAGGTAGATGCCCGGCCGGGTGCGCAGGCCCGGAATCGGACACGCCGCGAGCACGATGATGACCAGGCCCAGGATCACCGCCACGAGCTGGGCGTAGACGCCCTGCGGCTTCACCGCCCAAAGCTCGGTGATGCTCTCGTCCGCAGCCGGCAGGCCGATCGCGCCCAGCGCTCCCGCCAGCACGGAGGCGTTCGCCGCGAGGCCGGAGCCCAGCACCAGCGCGCCCAGTGCGAACAGGGCAAGTCTCGCCACCCATTCCGGGATCTCGAGCCCAGGACGCGAGGGCGCGCCCTCGGCATGAATCGCGCGGATCACGTGCGCCTTTTCACGCGGCGCGGCGAGGGCGCCGCCCAGCCCGACGACCATTAGGCCGGCCATGGCGGCGTAGGACACGTTCCAATTGAATTGGTCGGCGAGCACGAGTGGGGCGGCGCCCGCGGTGATCATCGCGAGGCGGTAGCCCCACTGGTAGGCGGCCGCCATTGCGCCCTGCTTCTCCACTTCGGCGGCCTCAATCCGCCAGGCGTCGATGACGATGTCCTGCGTGGCGGCGGTGAAGCCGACGAAGACCGCGAAGGCGGCCATCAGGCCCAGGCTCTCGCCGGGGTTGGTGCCGGAGATCAGCCAGAGGCCCAGCATGACCAGCGCCTGGGTGACCACCATCCAGGATCGGCGGTGTCCGAGCCAGCCGGTGAGCAGGGGCACCTGGGTCCTGTCGACCAGCGGCGCCCAGAGGAATTTCATGGAGTAGGCCAGCGTGGCGAGGGCAAACACCGAGATCACGCTCAGCGACAGCCCGGCGTCGCGCAGCCAAAGCGACAGGGTGTCGAAGATCAGAAGATTGGGCAGGCCCGAGGCGAACCCCAGGGCCAGCATGACCAGGGAGCGGCGCTCGAAGAAGACCAGGAGGGCGCCCAGGGCGCCTCTTCGGGGCTCAGTCGCTTCGGCGCTCATCCAGGTCTCCGCAGTGGCGCCCCCGCGCCTAACCGTGGCGGACCTTGGCGCGCGCCGCGAATTCCGTCCAGTCGCCGCGGGTCCAGCGCGTCAAGGCGGCGCGGAGCGCGTCCGGCGACAGCGGCTTGACCAGGAAGTCGTCCATGCCGGCGGCGAGGCAGGCCTGCCGATCGTCGTCGAAGGCGTTGGCGGTGAGGGCGACGATTGGGGTGCGCAGGCCCTCGGCGCGCAGCTTCCGGGCCGTGTCCTCGCCGGACAGGCCAGGCATGCGCATGTCCATCAGGATCAGGTCATAGGTCGAGACGGCGACGGCGGAGATCGCCTCGGCCCCATCGATGGCGTGATCGACTTCGCAGCCTTCGCGGCCGAGCAGGGCCTTGGCGAGCAGGGCGTTGATCGGGTTGTCTTCGACCAGCAGCACCCGCGCGCCCGGCGCAGCGGCTGCGGCGATCCGTTCGTCGTCCGGAACGACCGTGGACTCCGTCGCGACGCCCGCGGCGATCAGGACCCGCTCTGCCAGCGACGCTCGCCGGAGCGGCTTGATCAGGTATCCCGCAAACCCCGCGCGGCGATAGCGGTCCATGCGGTCGCGCTCCTCCGGCGCCAGGAGGATGATCGAGGGACGCTTGTCCGCCTTGCGCAGGATGCCGCCGTCCGACGCCAGCGCGTGGTCCAGCAGCACGACGTCGCGCGGGCGGGTGCGCCCCAGCAAGCCTTCCACGTCCGCCGCGGTGACCGCCTCCCCGCCACAAGCCTGGATCTGCTGGCGGGCGGCGTCGCGAACGATCGGGCTGGGCGAGGCGACGCCGATGCGTCGGCCGGCAAGCGGTCGGCTGTCCACGTCCTTGCCCTGCGCCACGGCGGGGAAGCTGGCCTGGAACCAGAAGTGGGCGCCCCCGGCGCGGGAGCCTTCGACGCCCACCTCGCCCTGCATGGACTGGGCGAGCCGACGGGCGATAGCCAGGCCAAGGCCTGCGCCGCCGACGTCGGCATGGCCGACTTCTGTCTGGGCGAAGGCCTCGAAGATCCGTTCGCGCTCCGCAGGAGGGACGCCGGGGCCGGTGTCCTCCACTGAGAACCGCAGGCGGCCGTTCTCGCCCTCTGCCACGGTGAGCAGCACGCCTCCGGCGGACGTGAACTTCACGGCATTGCCGGCGAAGTTCAGCAATACCTGGCGCACCCGGCTCTCGTCGGCGCGGATGCGGCCTGCGCCTGCGGGCGCGGCCCAGGCGATTTCGAGGCCGCGCTCCCGCGCCCGCGGCGAGAGCAGTTCGCAGACCCCCTGGAGAAGCGACTCCACGTCCACCGGCTGCGGATGCAACTCCACTGCGCCTTCGCCCAGCTTGGCGAAGTCGAGGACGTCGTTGACGAGGTTCAGCAGGTGCTCGCCGCTCTCCCGCAGCGCGCCGGCATAGGCCCTCTGCTCCGCCGTGAGCCTGGTGCCCTCGAGCAGTCGGGCCATGCCCAGGACGCCATTGAGGGGGGTGCGGAACTCATGGCTCAGCGACGCCAGTTGCATGGCGCTGATCTGGGTCCGCTTGGGACGTCGGGTGGAGAGGGGTCTGGGCGGTCGGCGCATCGCCGCTTTTATGGCGCGAACCCTTTAACGTGAGGTCAAACGCCGCAGCTCAACGGTCCGCCGCCATCTCCTTGGCCAGCGCCACGAGGGCGCTGCGCGCCCGCGGCTCGGCGATGCCGTCGAAGGCCAGCAGCAGCTCGAGGGCGCCGGGCCGGGACAGCGCGCGGAAGACGGCGTCGTCGTCCTCGCGGCTGCCGCCGCCTTCCTCGCCCACCAGGACGCCGACGGTGGTGTCGAGTGCGACAGCGGCGGCGACCAGGGTCGAGGCCGCGACCCGGTTGGCGCCGCGCTCGTACTTCTGCACCTGCTGGAAGGACACGCCCAGCTTCTCGGCGAGGTCGGACTGTGAGAGACCGAGCTGCCGGCGCCGAGCCCGCAACCGGGCTCCGATCGCCAGTTCCAGGCTCCCGGTCCGCTCGCTGTCCTTCGATTGCATCGGGCTTTCTCCCTGAGGCAGGAACAACCTTAACGACAAAAGGCTTTCGCCTTAAAGTAGACGCCAGCTTCACGAGGTCGTTTACTCGGTCAGCCATGCCGATACGCGCCGACATCGCCCAGGACCCGTTAGAGCTGCTCACCCAGCGCGAGCGCGAATGCCTGCGCCTGGTCGACCAGCATCTCAGCTCCAAGCAGATCGCGCGTGAGCTGGGCATGTCGAAGACGTCGGTGGACACCTACTGCGACCGCGCCCGGCGAAAGCTCGGCGTGCACGACCGCTACGAAGCCGCCCGCCTGCTGCGCCGGCGGGACGTTGATCCTGTCCTGATCGCATCAGGACAGGACGCGATCAGGACAGACGCCCAAGCCGATCCCTGGCTCGATCATTCGGCAACTCGGAAGGATCAGGGCCATGGGCGACTGGCAGAACTTCGACAACCGCGCGGTGATCGGCAAGGCGCTCCGCCTGCGCCGGGAAATCGACGACTTCGAGGCCCGCTGGCCGACCCCGGCCAACCGAGACGAGGCGATCCCGACCTTTACGTGGGATCAGCTCGAGCGGCAGCTCATGGATTTGGCGGCGACGCCCCAGCAGGCGTCGATGGCGAAGCACCTAGTGTCTGCGAGCCGGAAGCTGTCGCCTTTCAAGCCTTCGGAGATGGTCTTGCGGGAGATCCTCTGCATGACCTGGGTCCTGCTGGACGAGAACTTCAAGCCCGACCCCGAGGGTTCGGCCGAAATGATCTGAGTCCCGTCGCCCGGCTTGGGGCGATCGTGGGCGTCGCGATCATCACCGCCCTGGCGTTTGGGGGGGGGCTGGCCGGTCTCCATGCGCTCCAAGGCCTGGCGACAAATATCGCCGGGACCTGAACGGTCCTGCAACCATAACCTCGCTATCTATCGGGGCGGGCGGCCCAGACGGCGCCTGCAGGAGAGACCCCATGCTCAAGCAACGCCGTATGGCGGCTGAACAAATCGCCGGTGCGCTCTTCGAGGCCGAGGCGGCCATCGACGCGGCGATCACCAAGACCGCGATGTTGACGGGGGTCATGCCCGCCCTCCGCAGCCAGGCCGGAGCCTCCGCGCTCATCGGACAACACGCCGTCGAGCACGCGAGCCAGGCCATCATGGCGCTGGCGGAAGCGCGCCGCGCCATCGTGGAGACCCACAAGGAGCTCAGCGTGGCGCAGGAGCAGATCGGCCTTGGCGCGGTGGCGATCGATGCCGGTGGCGACAAGCCGCCTGTGCAGGGCAGCCTTCGCAGTCTGCGCCACCTGCGCCCTGTTCGCGTCGCCTGATCTCCGGGTTTCCATCGTCGGCAGGCTCTGACAGTCTGCCGCCGACACCCGGAGCCCCCTCTGACCCGAGCTATCCCCACCAGCGCTTGGATCGCGATTGGGCTCTTCTGGGGCGTTTGCACCTTCGCTGTGTGGAAGGGCGGCCGTGAGGAGAAGCTCGCCGGCGCCGCCTTGGCTCTCGCAGCGTTCGCGACACCGCTGCTCAAGGACCCGCGCTGGCTAGGACCTCAATGGGGGGTCTTCGCCGGCGACGTAGCCTTTCTCGCCCTCATCGTGACAATCGCCATGCGCACGCGGCGCTGGTGGCCTCTTTGCGCAGCCGGATTCCAGCTGCTTGGCGTTCTCACCCACGCGGCGCGTCTTATTGACGACACGGTCGGCTCTTGGGCTTACGCCACAGCCGGCGTGATCTGGAGCTATGCGGTTCTGGCGGCAGTCGCCGTTGGCACGATCGGGTCCTGGCGCGATGAACGTCAGTCCGCCAACGCCGCGCCGACGCGCGACGGGACTCCCACCCGCCGGTAGATCAACGCCTCCGCCACATGCACGCGCCGGACAGCATCGGCGCCCTCCAGGTCGGCGATGGTGCGGGCCAGGCGCAGGGTGCGGGTCCAGCCGCGGGCGGTGAGGCCGCCGGCTTCCGCGGCGCGCGACAGCAGGGCGCGGGCCGCGTCGTCGAGGGCGGCGATCTTCTCGAGCCAGTCGCCCTCGGCGTGGGCGTTCAGAACAGCTCTCGTTTCGTCCCCGCCGCGGCTCAGCTGCAGCTCGCGCGCCCGCCGCACACGGGCGGCCGCCTCGCGCGTGCCCTCGACCGGCGGCGGCAGCGCCAGGTCGGCAGGCGTCACCGGCGGGACCTCCACCTGCAGGTCGATGCGATCCATCAGCGGGCCTGACACCTTGGCCTGGTAGTCGGTCTGGCAGCGCGGCGCCCGCCCGCAGGCGCCGCGGCCCGCGCCGCCATGGCCGCAGCGGCAAGGGTTCATCGCGGCGACGAGCTGCACCCGCGCCGGATAGCGCACGTGGGCGTTGGCGCGAGCCACGACCACCTCCCCGGTCTCCAGCGGCTGGCGCAGACTGTCCAGCGCCTGGGCGCCGAACTCAGGCAGCTCGTCAAGGAACAGCACGCCGTTGTGGGCAAGGCTCACCTCCCCGGGTTTCGCCTTGTGTCCGCCGCCGGTCAGGGCCGCCATGCTGGCGGAGTGGTGGGGGCTGCGGAACGGCCGCGCGCGGGCCAGCTGGCCGCGACTGATCAGGCCCGCCACCGAGTGCACCATGGAGGTCTCGAGTAGCTCTTCCGACGTGAGCGGCGGGAGGAGACCCGGCAGGCGCTGAGCCATCATCGACTTCCCGGAGCCCGGCGGACCCACGAACAGCAGGTTGTGACCGCCGGCGGCGGCGACCTCCAGCGCCCGCTTTGCGTTCTCCTGGCCCTTCACGTCGCGCAGGTCCGGGACGCGCTCGGCCTCCAGCATCGGCCCGGGCTGCGGCGCGGACAGCACCTGCGTGCCGCGGAAGTGGTTCACCAGCGCGATCAGCGACGGCGCGGCCAATATCCGCGTGCCCCCCGCCCAGGCCGCCTCCGCGCCGCAGGCTTCCGGGCAGATCAGGCCAAGCCCCATGCCGCCGGCCGCGACCGAAGCGGGCAGTGCGCCCGCCACCTCGGTGATCCGTCCATCCAGCGAGAGCTCGCCCACGGCAGCCCAGTCGGCCAGGGCGTCTGGCGGGATCACGCCCATGCCGGCCATGATGGCCAGCGCGATCGGCAGATCGTAGTGGCTCCCTTCCTTCGGCAGGTCGGCCGGCGCCAGGTTGGCGATGATGCGGCGCGCGGGCAGGGCGAGGCCGAGGCCTGCGAAGGCGGCGCGAACCCGCTCCCGGCTTTCGGAGATGGCCTTGTCGCCCATGCCGACCAGGAAGAACTTGGCCTCCCCTCCGGTGAACTGCACCTGTACGTCGACGCGGACCGCCTCCACGCCCCGGAAAGCCAACGTCACCACCCGCGCGGCCATGCCCAACCCTTGTGTAACGCCAAGATCTATCCACAACCGGTCGCATACGGCGCAGCTCGGATCAAGAACAATTGCGGAACATAGCGAGAAGCCGGATTGTCGCGCGGCCACCTGCCGCAGACTTATCCCCGCGAGCTACGCCGTACGCCGACGATCCTCGATCCGTTCAAAGAGCGCCTCGGTCGCGTCGATCCCGGTGAAGGTCTTGAGCGCCACCGCGCCGGTGGGCGAGGTGACGTTGATCTCCGTCAGCCACTCACCGATCACGTCGATGCCGACGAACAACAGCCCGCGGCGGCTCAACTCCGGCCCGATGGCGGCGCATATCTCGCGGTCGCGGGACGTGAGCTCCACGGGCTCGGCCCTGCCGCCGACCGCCAGGTTCGAGCGGATTTGGCCCTTGCTCGGCACACGGTTGATCGCACCGACCGGCTCCCCGTCGACCAGCAGGATACGCTTGTCGCCCTTGGTCACCGACGGCAGGAACTTCTGCACGATGACAGGCTCGCGGCTGAGCTCCGTGTGGATTTCGAGGAGGGTGTCGAGGTTGGGGTCGTCGGCGAGGTGGCGGGTCACCCCGGATCCGCCGCGGCCGTTGAGCGGCTTGAGCACGATGTCGCCGTGCCGGGCGCGGAAGTCGCGGATCGCCTCACGGTCGGAGGTGATCATCGTCGGCGGCTGCAGGCCGGGGAACTTGGTGACGAACAGCTTCTCGGGCGCGTTGCGGACCTGCGCAGGGTCGTTGACCACCAGAACCCGCGGGTGAACGGCCTCCAGGAAGAAGGTCGTGTCGATGTAATGCATGTCGAACGGCGGGTCCTGGCGCAGCAGGACGACGTCGAACTCGGTGAGCTCCGCCTGGCGCCGGGGCCCAAACGTGGCGTGGTCCCCCTTCGAACGCTGCACCGTGACGTCGCGGCCGCGGGCGAAGACCCGGCCCTCGTCCATGGCCAGCGTGTCGGGCGTGTAGACGAAGAGGCTGTGCCCGCGCGCCTGTGCCGTCTCCATCATCAGGAAGGTGGTGTCGCCCTCGATGTTGATCCCCTCGAGGGGATCCATCTGCACCGCCACCTTCAGCGCCATAGGCCTGCTCCCGCTGCTCAGCTCAGGGACATAGGCCGTGCGACGGGCGGGCGCTAGTTCACCGAAGCTAGTTCAGCTGCAGCCGGACCCGCTCGCGTTGCGCCCGCGCCGAAAGCGCGGCGCCGCCGTCGAGCGTCGTGGCGCGGGCCAGCGCCTCCATGGCCCCGGCGAGTGCGCCCTGGCCTTCACGGGCCGCAGCAACATCGAGCCAGGGTCTATGGTCGGTGGGGTCCAGCAGCGCCCGGCGCAGGGCCGCCCGCTCCGCGCGGGGGAAGTCGCGCACCGCCGAAGCGCGCGCATAGATGGTGTTCTGCAGGCGGACGAGGACGGCGCGGTCGGTGACCGGCGCCATCAGGCGGTCCAGGCGGTCGGCGACGTTGGGGGTGAGGCCGGCGTGCAAAGCCCGACGCGTGAGCTCTGAAGGCAGCACCACCCGGCCTTCCGAGAACGGATCGAGCGCCAGCGGCCCCTCGTCGGTCTCGATCCGCAGCAGGAAGTGGCCGGGGAAGTCCACGCCCTGCACGGTCAGGCCGCACTTGCGGCCGACGTGCAGATAGTAGACGCCCAGCGCGACAGCGAGGCCCTTGCGCCGCTCGCACACCGCGATGATGTCGGCGTTGTCGGGGTCTTCGTAGGTGAAGAGGTCGCCGCCGAGCCGCAGGTCGCCGGCCAAGGCTTCCGCCAGAGCCTCCTCGGCGGTCTCACGTTTCAGGCGTTGGGACAGCCGCTCGACGCCGGCCGCGCCCAGCGCGCGCGCGCTCTGCGGATCGCGGCTGGGATCCTCGTGGATGGCGCACGCGATCGCCGCCTCGAGCAGCGGAAACTCGCCGTCGGTGGCCGATCCGGCCTCCAGCAGAATGTCCTCGGCGTCTTCGCGCGTCATCTCGGCCCCATGAGAGCGCCGCTCAGGCGCCCTTCCAAGCGTCGGGAATATGCACAGGAAGCCTGCCGGGGGCGAGCGCCACCAGGTCGAGGCGAACCGTCGCATCCGCCAGCGCCGGTCTGCGGCCGGCCAGCATTGCGCCAGCACGCCGCAGGCGGTCACGCTGGTCGAAGGTGACGGTCTCCAGCGCATCGGCGAGCTTGGCCCGGCGCTTCACCTCCACCACGGCCAAGGTCCGGCCGCGGATCGCCAGCAGGTCAATCTCGGCGATCGGCGTGCGCAGGCGAAAGCCCAGGATGCGGTAGCCCTTCAGCATCAGCCACACCGCGGCAGCCACCTCGCTGCGGCGTCCGGCGAGCCGGGCCGCGGCGCCTCGGGCAGACCGCGCCTGGCTCACTTGGCGGCCCTCATCTCCATGACCCGCCGGTAGAGGTCGCGGCGCGAGAGGCCCAACGCCTTCGCCACCTCGGCTGCGGCCTCTGCCGGCTTCAGCCGGGTTAGGGCGTCCGCCAGGGCCGCGTCGGCGTCCGCGGCGGTGGCCTCGGCCTCGCGTCCGGGCCCGACCAGCACCACCAGTTCGCCCTTTGGCGCAGCGAATGCCGGGTCGGCCGCCAGCTCGGAGAGGCTTCCGCGGGTGACGGTCTCGTAGAGCTTGGTCAGCTCACGGCAGACCACCGCCTCCCGCTCTCCCAGCACAGCCGCCATGTCCGCGAGGCTGTCGGCCAGCCGCGAGCCGCCTTCGAAGAAGATCAAGGTGGCGCGAATGCCGGCCAGTTCGTCGAGGAAGGTCCGCCGCGCGGCGCTCTTCGATGGCGGGAAACCGGCGAACAGGAACCGGTCGGACGGCAATCCGGCGACCGACAGCCCGGCCAGCAGGGCCGAGGCGCCCGGGATCGGGAACACCGGGTGGCCGGCCTGCGCCACCTCGCGCACGAGGCGGTAGCCGGGATCGGACACCAGCGGGGTGCCCGCGTCGGAGACCAGGGCCACACGCTTGCCTTCGGCCAGGGCGGCCATGACACGCGGCCGGGTCTGCTCTGCGGCGTGCTCGTCATAGCGAGCCAGCTTCGCCGAGAGGCCATAGGCCGACAGCAGCTTGCCGGACACGCGGGTGTCCTCGGCCAGCACCAGGTCGGCGGCCTTGAGAACATCGAGCGCGCGGAGCGTGATGTCTCGCAGATTGCCGATCGGGGTGGCCACCACATAGAGGCCCGGCGCCAGCGGCGCGTCGTCCAGTGCGGGGGTGGGCAGGTGGCGAACCATGGCGGAGGCTTCGCCGCTAGCCGCCGCGAAGGCAAGCCCTAGACCAGCAGCTCACGCGTCACGGCGTCCAGGACCAGGCGGCCCTGCCGGGTCGCGCGGATGCGGTCGGGATCATGCGCCAACATCCCCAGATCGACCAGCCGAGCCACGCGCTCGGTGTCGAGCGACAGGGCGGCCACCTCGTCGCGCCCTACGCCTGCGTCGATCCTCAGCCCCGAAAGCAGCCGCTCCTCCGCCGCCTGCAACGGGCTAAGCGTCTCCCGCTCGGCGACCCCGAAGCCTGTCTGCGCCACGGCGCGGATGTAGTCGGCAGGTTTCGCCGCGGCGATCGTCGCTTCGCGCCCGGCCGTGGACGTGATCCGCCCGTGCGCCCCTGGTCCCACACCCACGTAGTCCTCACCGCGCCAGTAGACGAGGTTGTGCCGCGATCGGGCGGCGGGGCCTCGAGCGTGGTTGGAGACCTCGTAGGCGTCGAACCCCGCCTGCTCTAACACCGCTTGGGTGACCTCGAACAGCGTCGCGCCGGCATCCGGCTCCACGGGTATGATCCGCCCGCGCCGGACGGCCCGGTCGAAGGCGGTGCCCGCCTCCACCGTCAGTTGGTAGGGCGAGACGTGCTCGGCCCCCAGCGCGACTGCGCGCCCGAGTTCGTCAGCCCAACCGGCCGCGGTCTGCGCCGGGCGGGCGTAGATCATGTCCACCGACAGGCGCGGGAACAGGCGGGCGGCCGTCTCGGCGGCGCGCCGGGCCTCCGCCGCGCCGTGGTTGCGGCCGAGGAAGGCCAGGGCCTCGTCGTCAAGGGACTGCAGCCCCAGGGAGAGCCGGTTGACCCCGGCTGCGGCGAAGCCGGCGAACCGGCCTGTCTCGGCGTCGGTCGGATTGGCTTCCAGGCTGACCTCGACGTCCTCCGCGGGCGTCCAGAGCCGGCGCGCGGCGGCCAGGATCTCCGCGGCCCAGGCGGGGTCCATCAACGATGGCGTGCCCCCGCCGAAGAAAACGGAGACGAGGGTCCTTGGGCCCGTCAGGCCGGCGTGGGCTTCCAGGTCGCTCACGATCGCGCGGGCAAGCTGCGCCTGCTCGTCCGTGCGTCCGCGGTCACGGTAGACGTTGAAGTCGCAGTACGGGCAGATCCGCGCGCAGTACGGCCAATGGACATAGACGCCGAGAGGTGGCCGCTCGCTCATGCTTCGCTCGTCATCGCGGCCGATGTGGTGGCTCGCCGCGCCTACAACAACGCCGCCTTCAGCTTGGCGAACGCGCGCGCCCGGTGGCTCATGGCGTCCTTCTCGGCCGGCTCCATCTCGCCGAAGCTCATCGCGTGGCCTTCGGGGACGAAGATCGGATCGTAGCCGAAGCCGCGGTCGCCTCGCGCCGGGAAGGTGAGGCTGCCGTCGATCCGGCCTTCCACCACCACCGCCGGGCCGTTCGGCCAGGCGACGGCGAGCGCGCTGGTGAACCAGGCGGAGAAGTCCTTCGCCCCGGCCTCCTCCAGTCGCTGCTCGACCTTCCTCATGGCTAGGCCGAAGTCCTTCCCGGGCCCGGCCCAGCGGGCGGAATAGATCCCCGGCTGCCCGTCCAGCGCCGCCACCGAGAGACCAGAGTCGTCGGCTATGGCGACCAGGCCGGTGGCGTCGGCGGCGGCGCGCGCTTTCAGGAGCGCGTTGCCGACGAAAGTGGACTCCGTCTCATCCGGCTCGCCCAGGCCGAGCTCGCCTGCGGTGACCAGTTCGAATCGGTTCTCCAGGATCTCCGCCAGCTCGCGCGCCTTGCCCGGGTTGTGGGTGGCGACCACCAGCCGTGCGCCGGGCTCGAGGGTCAGGGCCATGGGTCTGCTCCTTGTGCGTCGATCGCGGACCATAGCGCCGGCCGCCGTTGATGCATTACCAAAGTTTCATATCGTTACTCGATATTCATTTGATCGAAAAACGATGCAGCCATATCGTTTGTCACATCGGGACACGCGGTGTCCCACCGCCTCGCTGCAGTGCAGCAGAACCTGGAGATGTGAGATGTTCGCTTCGATGATGTCTGTCCTCGACCGCCTCGCCCTGACCTTCTTCGTGACGCTTGCGGCCACGCCCATGGTGGCGGTCGCCGCCGGCACGATGATCTAATAGGCTTCGCCGCGATGGGGTTCGCCCGACCCGCGCCGGTCCTTTGGGATCGGCCGGGTCCAGGCGTCGGAGGGGTGAAGATGCGCGCGCTCGGGCCAGGCTCGGTTTCCAGCTTCCTGAAGATTATCCTCGACGTGGTCTACGCCGCGCTATGGATCGGCCTCGCGGTCGTGGTCGTCCTGACCTTCCTGTCCCTGCTGATGGGCTTCAATCCCGAGTTCCTGAAGAACATCCGGCTGAACGGCGACTACGGCTCCATCGAGGATCCGGTTCCAGTCGTGGCGGGCGGGCTGGCGGCCGGCGCGCTCTACCTGGGCGGCATCCTGGTGATCGTGGGGTCGCTGCGCCGGATCTTCGCGACGCTCACCGCAGGCGACCCGTTTCATCCGCACAACGTCCAGCGCCTGCGCCTCATCGGCCTCATCCTCGCGGGGCTGGAGCTCGGCCGCTACGCCGTCTGGGCGCTTTCCCAGTGGCTGCTCGCGGAGGTGGTCCGTAACGAACCCAATTTCAGCCTCACCGCCTGGTTCTCCGTGCTGGTCGTATTCGTGCTGGCCGAGGTGTTTCGCGAGGGCGCGCGCCTGCGCCGCGAAGCCGAGCTGACCATCTAGGATCCCGCCCATGCCGATCCGCGTACACTTGGACCGCGTCCTGCTCGAGCGACGCATGTCCCTCACCGAACTCGCTGACCGCGTCGGCGTGACCATCGCAAACCTGTCGATCCTGAAGACCGGCAAGGCGCGGGCCGTGCGCTTTTCCACCCTGGCCGCCCTATGCCGCGAACTCGACTGTCAGCCCGGCGACCTCCTGCTCTACGAAGCGGGTCCGGACGACGCGCCGCTCGACGAGGGCGAGTGAGTTCTTCGCCGATTGAAGCACCCTGGCGGTGCGAATTGTTGCGCTGCACCCACACCTCTGCGCCATACTGACGCTCCAGCTCGCCTTTGCGCCCCAATTCCTTGAACGATGAATTCGTCGCGCTTATATGCGCCGCAGCAACGGGATTTGCCGCGTTGCAGCAGAGGAGTGTCGAGCCATGCTGGCCAAGATTGAACGCTTCCTGGACGCCATGTTCGCGCCGCTCGCGCGTGAACTCGGCCGCCTGCCGCCCTCGGCGGTCCGCGGCCTGTTCGGCGGTTTCTAAGGAAAAGCTGGATGCGGGGGGCTGATCAGCCCCCCGTCGCCTGCTCCGAGAGCGGCCTCAGCCGCCCGTCGCTTCCCTTTGCAGAACGCACAGTTCGCCGATGCCCTTGCGGGCCAGGCTGAACAACGCCTCGAACTCCCCCTGGCTGAAGCCGCGCTTCTCGCCGGTGGCCTGGATCTCCACGATGTCGCCCTTGCCGGTCAGCACGAAGTTGGCGTCAGCCTCGGCGTTCGAGTCCTCTTCGTAGTCGAGGTCGAGCACGGGCGTGCCGGCGAACACGCCACAGCTGATCGCCGCGACTTGGTCGAGGATCGGGTCGGTGGTGATCAGGCCCTCCTCCAGCAGATATCGCGTGGCCATCCGCAGCGCCACCCAGGCGCCGGTGATCGCCGCCGTCCGCGTCCCGCCGTCGGCCTGGATCACGTCGCAGTCCAGCGAGATCTGCCGCTCGCCCAGCGCCTTCATGTCCACCACGGCCCGCATCGAGCGGCCGATCAGCCGCTGGATCTCCTGAGTGCGGCCGGACTGCTTGCCCTGGGCCGCCTCTCGCCGCCCCCTGGTGTGGGTCGCGCGCGGCAGCATCCCGTACTCGGCCGTCACCCAACCCTGGCCCCGGCCACGCAGGAACGGCGGCACGCCTTCCTCTAGGCTGGCCGTGATCAGCACCTTGGTGTGGCCGAAGCTCGCCAGGCACGAGCCCTCGGCGTAGCGGTTGACGCCGACTTCGAGGGTCACGGGGCGCAGCAGGTCTACGGCGCGTTCGGACGGACGCATGGATGGAAGCTCCTTCAGCCGCACGGGCGACTTGCGCCGGCGAGGGTCGCGCTTATCCTAGATCGGCAAGGTCCAGTCCATGGATGCAGTGAGAGCACGGCGCCAAGCCCCAGTGAGCAATCCCTTCCTCGCCCGCGGCCCGTCCCTAGCCGAACTCGACGAACGGGCGCGAGACATCTTCCGGCGCATCGTCGAAAGCTATCTGGAGACCGGCGAGCCGGTGGGCTCGCGCACCCTGTCCAAGAGCGGCATCACCCTGTCGCCGGCTTCGATCCGCAACACCATGCAGGACCTGACTCAGCTCGGCCTGCTGGGCGCGGCCCACGTGAGCGCCGGCCGCCTGCCCACCCACGCCGGCCTGCGGCTGTTCGTCGACGGCCTGCTGGAGGTGGGCGATGTGGGCGAGGAGGAGCGCCGCTCCATCGAGGCCCGCCTCCGCGCGCACGGCCGCAACTTCGAGGACGCCCTGAACGAGGCCTCCGCCATTCTCTCGGGCCTGGCCGGCGGCGCGGGCGTGGTGGTGACCCCGATCCGCGACGCCGGCGTCAAGCACGTGGAGTTCGTCTCGCTGGGCGTGGAGCGGACGCTGGCGATCATGGTGTTCGAGGACGGCACCGTGGAGAACCGGCTGATCCGCCTGCCGGCCGGGGTGACCCCGTCAGCGCTGACCGAGGCGGCCAATTTCCTCAACGCCCGGCTGCGCGGCCGCACCCTGCTGGAGGCCAAGGCGGATCTCAGCGCCGACCTCGACCGGGCCAAGCGCGACCTCGACGAGACCGCCGCGCGGCTGGTGGAGGACGGTCTCGCCGCCTGGGGCGGCGGGGACGGTGACGACAGGGCCCTGATTGTCCGCGGCCGGGCCAACCTGCTGGAGAGCCGCGAGACGGTGGAGGACCTCGAGCGGGTCCGCTCGCTGTTCGAGGACCTCGAGCACAAGGGCCAGTTGATCCAGCTGCTCGACGGCGTCCGCGACGGGCAGGGCGTGCGCATCTTCATCGGCGCCGAGACTCGGCTGTTCTCGCTTTCGGGTTCCGCCGTGATCGCCGCACCCTATATGACGGGTTCGCAGCGGGTGCTGGGCGCCATCGGGGTGATCGGGCCTGCGCGACTGAACTACGCCCGGATCATTCCGTTGGTGGACTACACCGCCCGCGTGCTTGGCCAGGTGATGAACGCTTAGGGATCGAACCATCAGATGTCTGAAGACAACAATCCCGCCGACGGCGCCGAATCCTTCGACTTCGCCGACGAGGACGCGAGCCAGATCGCCGCGCTGAAGGCCGAAGCCGCCGGGCTGCGCGAGCAGGTGCTGCGCTACGCCGCCGACATGGAAAACACCCGGCGCCGGGCCGAGCGCGAGGCGAACGACGCCCGCGCCTACGCCATCCAGAAATTCGCCAAGGACCTGCTGGCGGTGGCCGACTACCTGGCCATGGCGACGAACCACGCCCCGGCCGACCATGCCGACGCGGTGGTGAAGAACTTCGTGGTCGGCGTGCAGATGACCGAGAAAGAGCTGCAGGCCGTCTTCGAGCGCAACGGGCTGAAGAAGATCGCGCCCACGGCGGGCGACAAGTTCGACCCGCACCAGCACCAGGCCATGGCCGAACAGCCGGCGCAGGACGGCGTCGCGCCGGGCGCGGTGCTGCAGGTGATGCAGCCGGGTTATGAGTTGCTGGGCCGGCTCGTGCGCCCGGCGACGGTGGTCGTCGCCGCCAAGACCGCCGGGGCTCAGGCCAACGGCGCGGACGGCGCCGGCAACCCCTACGCGGCGAACGACGAGGCCGCCGGCGGCGGCTCGGTCGACACCCGCGCCTAGCGCGAGCCATCCCTCCCCGGCCGGGGAGGGATGTTCCCCTGTGGAGCAGATGCGGAAGACCTTGGCCTTGCCGGCCGCCGCCTCTTCCCCGGCCACGGAAAATGGCTAATGTCGCAAGTCCCTTCCTGTCGGGGGCGTGGGGCGAAGGTTCGCCCGCGCGTATGAGGTCCGGGACCAAGGTATGAAGCTGACGATCGAGCGCGCGGCGCTCCTGAAGGCGCTGGGGCACGTGCAGAGCGCCGTGGAGCGGCGCAACACCATCCCCATCCTGTCCAACGTGCTGCTGTCGGCCGAGCGCAACCGGCTGACCTTCTCGGCCACCGACCTGGACATGGAGATCATCGACGAGGCCATGGCCCAGGTGGACCAGCCCGGCCAGATCACCGCGCCTGCCCACACCCTCTACGAGATCGTCCGCAAGCTGCCCGAAGGCGCCGATGTCGTGCTGTCGTTCACCGGCGAGGACCCCCGCTTGACCGTGGCCGCCGGACGCTCGCGGTTCAACCTGCCGGTCCTGCCGGCCGGCGACTTCCCGGTCATGTCGTCGGACGGGCTGGCGGGCCAGGTCACGGTGGACGTGAACGATCTGATCCGCCTGATCGACAAGACCCGCTTCGCGATCTCCGCCGAAGAGACGCGCTACTACCTGAACGGCCTCTACCTCCACATCGTGTCGGACGGGGGCGTGCAGAAGCTGCGGGCGGTGGCCACTGACGGTTCCCGCCTGGCGCTGGCCGAGATGGCTGCCCCCGAGGGCGCCGTGGGCCTGCCTGGCGTGATCGTACCGCGCAAGACCGTCAACGAGGCCCGCCGCCTACTGGACGACGCCGGCGAGAACGTCGAGCTGCAGATCAGCGCCCAGAAGGTGCGATTCGAGCTGAACGGCGCGGCGCTGACCTCGAAGGTCATCGACGGCAACTTCCCGGACTACGCCCGGGTCATCCCGAAGGACAACAACCGCACCGTCATCGTCGACGCCAAGCTGTTCGCCCAGGCGGTCGACCGGGTCGCGACCATCTCCGCCGAGAAGAGCCGCTCGGTGCGCATGGCGATCGAGCCCGGCCGCGTCGTCCTGACGGTCCGCAACATGGAAGCCGGCCAGGCGGTCGAGGAGCTGGAGATCGAGTACGATGGCGAGCCGTTCGAGCTCTCGTTCAACGCCCGTTACCTGCTGGACATCACCGACCAGATCTCGGGCGAGACCGCAGAGCTGCGCTTCGGCGGCCCGAACGATCCGGCCCTGGTGCTCGATCCCGGCGACGCGGACGTCCGCTACATCCTGATGCCGCTGCGCGTCTGAGCCGGCCGGCGGATGGCGAGCGTCTTCGTCGTCACCCATCCTGAGGTCGTGCAGGACCCGGCCGTGCCCGTCCCGCAGTGGGGCCTCAATGAGGTGGGCGCGGACCGCATGCAGACCTTCGCCGGCTCGCCGGGCGCAGCCCGGCTGCGCGCCATCTGGAGCAGCAGCGAGACCAAGGCCCTGGAGTCGGCGGGCATCCTGGCCGCCGCGCTGTCACTGACCATCCGGGTCGACCCCGACCTGCACGAGAACGACCGCAGCGCGACCGGCTATCTGACCCCGGTCGAGTTCGAACGCACCGCCGACGCCTTCTTCGCCAACCCCGAGGTGAGCATCCGCGGCTGGGAGCGCGCGGTGGACGCCCAGGCGCGCGTGGTCGCCGCGGTCGAGCGCTGCCTGGCCGCCTCACCGCCGGGAGACGTGGCGATCGTCGGGCACGGCGGGGTCAGCGCGCTCCTGCTCTGCAAGCTGCTCGGGGAGCCGATCAGCCGCACGCGCGACCAGCCCTTCGCCGGCTGCTACTGGATTTTCGACCGCGAGACCCGCGAGGTCACGTCCGGCTGGAAGCCGATCGCGCCGCGCTGACGTCAGTGCCCGTGCGGGCCCTCGTAGACGCCCGGAGCCAGGCGCTCGTCCTCGACGCCTTCCCCGGCGTCCTTCGCCAGGACGAATCGGCGGTCGCAATAGGGGCACTCGACGAAGGTGGCCTCGCCCATCTCGAGCCACACCCGCGGATGGCCCAGCGCCCCGCCGACGCCGTCGCAGGCCACCCGGCCCGAGCGGACGGTGATCACCTCGGGCGCCGGCAGGTCGGGCGCGATCGAGGGCCGGGCCGGCATCGGCTCGGGACGGGCCTGGGCTTCGACACCCTTGTTGCGGACGCGGCGGGCCATAACGGAACCTCTTCATTGCCGCGAGCGCGGCGCGCGCCTAGGTAGGCGACCACGGCTTTCGCCGTCAACGACTGGACGGGCATGGACCTACCCGAGTACGCGATCGAGGCCAAAGGTCTCGTGAAGACCTACGCCGCCACCAAGACCACGCCCGAGATGCGGGCCCTCAAGGGCCTGGACCTGGCGATCCCTCGCGGCTCGATCTTCGGCCTGCTGGGGCCAAACGGTGCGGGCAAGTCGACCTTCATCAACATCCTGGCCGGGCTGACCAACAAGACCGCCGGCACAGTGCGGATCTGGGGCCGCGACATCGACGAGCGCCCGCGGGACGCGCGCGCCGCGATCGGGGTGGTGCCGCAGGAGATCGCCGCCGACCCGTTCTTCACCCCGCGCGAGGCGCTGGAAGTGGCCGCCGGCATGTACGCCGTGCCGCCGAAGGAGCGCCGTACAACCGAGCTGCTCACCGCGCTGGGCCTCGCCGACAAGGAGAAGGCCTACGTTCGCCAGCTCTCCGGCGGCATGAAGCGCCGGCTGATGGTCGCCAAGGCCATGGTCCACAACCCGCCGGTGCTGATCCTCGACGAGCCCACCGCCGGGGTCGACGTCGAGCTGCGCCGCCAGCTCTGGAACTATGTGGTCGAGCTGAACCGCAAGGGCGTGACCATCGTGCTCACGACCCACTACCTGGAAGAGGCCCAGGAGCTCTGCGACCAGATCGCCATCGTCAATCGCGGCCAGGTGGTCGCCTGCGAATCCACGCCGACGCTGCTGAGCCGGATGGACACCCGCAACGTCCTGGTCACCCCGGAGGAGCCGCTCACCGCCGCCCCGGCCCTGCCTGGTTTCGAGACCAAGCTGATCAAGGCCGGCGGCTTCTCGGTCAGCTACCGGACCGGCCAGTCCAGCGTGGAGCAGGTGCTCGCCGCCATCCGCGCCTCCGGCCTGCACATCAAGGACATCTCCACCGAGGACCCGGACCTCGAGGACGTGTTCGTCAGCCTCACCTATGCGGCGCCGGAGGCGGCAGAGATCTAGGCGGCGCCGGCGCGCCTATCCTGTCACCTTCCGGATATCCGCCCACCGGTAGGCGACCTCCCAGAGCGCCGCGCCGCCGGGCCCCGGCTCCTGGCGCGGCCGCTCGGCAAGGCCGCCCAGATGCTCGTAGAAGCCCCGCGCTCGGACGTTCTCGCGCAGCACCGAGATCACCAGCGAGGTGAACCCCTGGTCGCGCAGAGCCCGCGCCGTGCGGCTGAGCAGCTCGCGACCGACGCCGCAGCCCTGGGCGGCGGACAGCACATAGAGCACGGCGATTTCCGCCTCGCCTTCGATCCCGCGTCTGGAAGCCCCGCCGCTGGCGTAGCCCACGAGGCCGGTGCGGTCCGCGGCGGCCAGCGTCAGGGGACCTTCCGTCCGCGCCAGCTCGCGCGCAAACCTGCGGGCGAACTCCGGCGCGCTCATCCGGGCGAGGTAGGCGTCCGGCAACAGCCCCTTGTAGGTCTGCCGCCAACTGGTCACGTGGACGTGGGCAAGGGCCTCGGCGTCCGCGGGCCCGGGCGGAAAGATCAGGAAGGCGGACGACGCTCCACGGGCTTGGGACATCCATCCACAGCTTGGGGCCATAGGGCGCAGGTTCAAGGCCTCCCGATAAGTGATTCGTTAAGATAGCGTCGCCCGTTCCATGAACGCGCCCTCGCTCACCGCCACGCCCGATCCCGCCGCGCAGGCTTCGCCGGTCATGGCGCAGTTCTTCGAGGCCAAGGCCCGCCAGCCCGACGCGCTGGTGTTCTTCCGCATGGGCGATTTCTACGAGCTGTTCTTCGAGGACGCCCAGAAGGGCGCGGCCGCGCTCGGCATCACGCTCACCGCCCGCGGCCAGCACCTCGGCCAACCCATTCCCATGGCCGGCGTGCCGGTGCACGCGGCCGAGGCCTACCTCGCCAAGCTGGTCCGCGCCGGCTTCAAGGTGGCGCTGTGCGAGCAGATGGAGGATCCCGCCGAGGCGAGGAAGCGCGGCTCCAAGTCCGTGGTCCGCCGCGACATCGTCCGGGTGGTGACGCCGGGCACGCTCACCGAGGACGGCCTGCTGGACGCCCGCGGCGCCAACCGGCTGGCGGCCATCTCGGTCCGCGCGGGCGCCGCGGCGGTGGCCTCCGTGGAGCTCTCCACCGGGGAGGTGGAGGTGCTGGCGACGGGCGTGTCAGGGCTGGCCTCGGCGCTCGCGGCCCTGGGTCCGTCTGAGGTGCTGGTCCCCGATCGGCTGTTCTCGGACGAGGCGGTGAACGCCGCCCTCAAGCTCGCCGGCGGCTTCGTACAGCCGCTGCCGTCGGCGCTGGCGGAGCCCTCCGCTTCGGAAGCCCGGCTGAAGCGCCTCTACGGCGTCGACACCCTCGACGGCTTCGGCCAGCTCAGCGGGGCGGAGATCTCGGCGCTCGGCCTGATCGCCGCGCACCTGGAGACCACCCAGGCCGGCAAGCTGCCAGTGCTTTCCGCTCCGAAGCGGGCGGGCGAGGCGGACGTCATGGCCATCGACCCGGCCACCCGCGGCAGTCTGGAAATCGATCGCACGCAGTCGGGCGCCCGGGACGGGTCGTTGCTGGCCGCCATCGACCGCACGGTGACCGCGCCCGGCGCCCGCCTGCTGGCGGCCCGCCTGGCCCGTCCGCTACTGGATCCGACGGCGATCGACGCGCGGCTCGACGCCGTCGCCTGGTTCTGCGAGCAGCGCGGCCAGCGGCAGCGCCTGCGCGAACAGCTGAAGGGTATGGGCGACATGGCCCGCGCCCTGTCCCGCCTGGCGCTGGGCCGCGGCGGTCCGCGGGATCTGGGCTGCCTGCGCGACGGCCTGGTCGCCGCCGAGGCCATCGTCGCCCTGTTCGCCCAGACCCGTGACCCGCTGGTGAATCCCCCGGCCGAGATCGCACAGGCGCTGGCCGCCCTCAATCCTGACCTGAACGCCGAGCTGCTGGCCTTCCGCGACCTGCTCGTCGCCGGCCTCGGCCCGGACCTGCCGGCCCAGGCGCGCGACGGCGGCTATGTCGCCCCCGGGGTGCGGCCCGAGCTCGACCAGGCCCGTGCGCTGCGTGACGACAGCCGGCGGGTCGTCGCCCAGCTGGAGGCCCGCCTCGCGGAAGAAAGCGGCGTCGCCCTCAAGGTCCGCCACAACGCCGTCCTCGGCTACTTCGTCGAGTGCACCGCCAAGGCGGCCGAGCCGCTGATGCAGGTCCCGCTCAACGCCACCTTCATCCACCGCCAGACCCTGGCCAACCAGGTCCGCTTCACCACGGTCGAGCTGGCCGAGCTGGACGCGAAGATCGCCCAGGCCGCCGAGCGGGCGCTGGCCATCGAGGTCGAAACCTTCGAGGCCTGGCGCGACGGCGCCTGCAGGGTCGCCGCCGCCATCCAGGCCGCCGCCGGAGCCGCCGCGCGGCTCGACGTCGCCGCAGGCGTGGCCGAATGGGCGGACGACGTGGGCGCCAGCCGCCCCGTGGTCGACCGCTCCACCGCCTTCGAGGCCGAACAGGCCCGCCACCCCGTGGTGGAGATGGCCGTGCGTCGGGCCGGCGACCCGTTCACGCCCAATGACTGCCGGCTGGACGGAGCCGGCGCGGTCGCTCCCCGGCTCTCGATCGTCACCGGGCCGAACATGGCGGGCAAGTCGACCTTCCTGCGTCAGAACGCGATCCTGGCGGTGCTCGCCCAGGCCGGTTGCTTCGTACCGGCCAGGCGGCTGCGCCTCGGCGTCGTCGATCGCCTGTTCAGTCGGGTGGGCGCGGGTGACGATCTGGCCCGCGGCCGCTCCACCTTCATGCTGGAGATGGTGGAGACCGCCGCGATCCTGACCCAGGCGACGCCGCGCTCGCTGGTTATCCTCGACGAGATCGGCCGCGGCACCGCCACCTACGACGGCCTCGCCATCGCCTGGGCCTGCGCGGAGGCCCTGCACGAGACGAACCGCTGTCGCGCCCTGTTCGCGACCCACTATCACGAGCTGGCCGTGCTCGAGGGCCGCCTGGCCTACGTCGCCAACCTCAGCCTCAAGGCCAAGGAATGGAACGGCGACCTGATCTTCCTGCATGAAGCAGGTCCGGGCCCGGCCGATCGCTCCTATGGGGTCCAGGTCGCCAAGCTCGCGGGCGTGCCGCCGGCAGTGGTGGCTCGGGCCAAGGATGTGCTGGAACGCCTGGAGCGGGAGGCCGCGGGCCCCGCCAGGCTCGATGACCTGCCGCTGTTCGCGGCGGTGGCCGAAGCCGAGACCGCTGCCTTCCGCGGGCCTTCCGACGTGGAGGCGGCGCTGAGCGGCCTGGACCTCGACGGCATGAGCCCCCGCGAGGCCATGGACGCCCTCTACCGGCTGAAGGCCCTGCTGTAGGCCTTAGCTGCTCCCCTTCGGGGGAGCTGTCGCCGAACGCGTCTGAGGGGGTCCGCTCAGGCGCTGGCGGGGACCCGCTCCCTCTCAGCGCGTGTCGCGTCGAGCCAGCTCCCCCGGCGGGGAGGAACTCTTGAAACACGGCAGCGAAATCGCAACGCCGGTCCTATATGGTCGCGGCATGCCTTCCCGCCTTCGCCCGACCCGGCTCGAGTACGTCGTCGACGGCGTGAAGCTGCGCTCGCAGCTCTCCACCGCCGCGCTCGAACACCTCGGCAGCGAGCCGGCCCAGCGCAAGGCGGCGCTGGAGATCCTCAAGGCCGCCCTGTTCCGCGGCCGGATGATCGCCAAGGAGCGGCTGGAGAACGGCGCCGGCGGCATCGAGACCGCCCGGCTCCTGTCCGGCGTCACCGACGAGGTGATCACAGCCCTGTGGGACTTCACCACCGTCCACGTGTTTCGGGCCCGCAACCCCACGGAGGGCGAGCGCCTGGCGCTGATGGCGGTCGGCGGTTACGGGCGCGGCACCCTCGCCCCCTTCTCCGACATCGATCTGCTCTTCGTGCGCCCCTACAAGCAGACCGCCCACGCCGAGAGCGTCATCGAGTACATGCTCTACGCCCTCTGGGACCTGGGCTTCAAAGTTGGCCACGCCTCGCGCACCATCGAGGAGTGCGTGAAGCTCTCCCGCGAGGATTTCACCATCCGCACCTCGATCCTGGAGGCGCGGCGCCTGACGGGCGACGAGCAGTTGGCTCAGGAACTGGTCCGGCGCTTCCAGGCCGACGTGGTCAAGGGCACCGGCGCGGAGTTCGTGGCCGCCAAGCTCAAGGAGCGTGACGACCGCCACGCCAGGGCGGGCGCCAGCCGCTACATGGTGGAGCCGAACGTGAAGGAGGGTAAGGGCGGTCTTCGCGACCTCAACACCCTCTTCTGGATCGCCCAGTACCTGCATCCGGGCGAGAGCATGGACCGGGTGTTGCAGCTCGAGATGTTCGAAAGTCGGGATGTGCGCAGCTTCCTGCGCGCCTTCGACTTCCTCTGGGCCGTGCGCAGTCACCTGCATTTCGCCACCGGCCGCCCCGAAGAGCGCCTGACCTTTGACCTGCAGCCGGAGATCGCCCAGCGCATGGGCTATGGCGACCGCGCCGACAATCCGGCGGTGGAACGGTTCATGCGGCGCTACTTCCTGATCGCCAAGGAGGTCGGCGCGCTGACGCGGGTGTTCGCCGCCAAGCTGGAGGCCGAGAAGGTGAAGAGCCGGCCGACGGGCATCTCCCGCCTGCTGCCGGCCCGGCGGCCAAAGAAGACGCCTCTGGACGAGCCCGGTTTCCACGAACTCGGCGGACGCCTCGCCATCGAGGGTCCGGAGACATTCGAGAAGGACCCGCTGAACCTGCTGCGGCTGTTCCGCATCGCCGACCAGCGGAACCTCGACCTGCACCCGGACGCCTTCACGGCCGCGTCGCGCTCAGCGGCCCTGATCACGTCCGCGGTGCGCCGGGACCGGCACGCCGCCAAGATCTTCCTCGACATCCTCGCCCGCGGCCGCGACCCGCAACGCACGCTGGGGCTGATGACCGAGGCCGGCGTGCTCGGCCGCTTCATCCCGGAGTTCGGGCGCATCGTCGCTCAGATGCAATTCAACATGTACCACTCGTACACGGTGGACGAGCACACCCTGCGGGCCGTGGGCGTGATTGCGGACATCGCCGCGGGGCGGCTGGACGAGGATCATCCGCTGTCGGCCCAGATCATGCCGCTGATCGTCGACCGCGAAGCCCTGTTCCTGGCCATGCTGCTGCACGACACGGGCAAGGGCGGCGTCGGCGGCCAGGAGAAGGCCGGCGCCCGAGCGGCGCGCCAGGCCTGTGAACGCCTGGGCATCGAGCGGTCGAAGATCGAGCTGGTCGCCTGGCTGGTGGAGCACCACCTGGTCATGAGCGACACGGCCCAGAAGCGCGACATCGCCGACCCGCGCACCGTCGCGGATTTCGCGCGCATCGTGGAGACGCCGGAGCGCCTGCGCCTGCTCCTGGTCCTCACCGTCGCCGACATCCGCGCGGTCGGGCCGGGGGTCTGGAACGGCTGGAAGGGCCAGCTGATGCGCGAGCTCTACGCGGCCACCGAGGCGGTCTTCCGCGGCGGCCGCGGATCGGACGCGGCGGCGGCGCTGAAGCGCCACTACGAGAACGCCGCCTACGACGCCCGCGTGGCCTTGGCCAAGGCCGAGCCGGAGGCCGAGGCCTGGGCCGACGCCATGGAGGACGCCTACTTCTCCGCCTTCGCCGCCGACGAGGTTCGCGCCCACGCCGCGCTCGCCCGCCGGGCTGCGGGCGGCGCGGCCGCCGAGGCCCGCATCCGCACCGACCGCAACGCCGCCGAGGTGGTGGTGGCTGCGGCCGACCGCCCGCGCCTGTTCGTCGACGTCGCCGAGGCGCTCACGGCGGCCGGCGCGAATGTCGTCGGCGCTCGTGTGTTCACCTCGCGCACCGGCCAGGCGCTCGACGTCTTCTACATCCAGGACGTCACCGGCCAGCCGTTCGGAGATCAGAACCCGCGCGCCCTGGCTCGCCTGGCCGAGAGCCTGGAGGCCGCCGCCCGCGGCGAGCCGGTCCGCCAGGAGCCCAGCCGCAAGCCGGACCTCGGCCGTGCCGCCGCTTTCGCCATCACGCCCACCGTCATGCTGGACAACGACGCCTCTGAGACTTCGACGGTGGTGGAGGCTTCCGGCCGCGACCGTCCCGGCCTCCTGGCCGCCTTGGCGCGCACCCTCTCGGACGCCGGCTGCTCGATCCTCTCGGCCCACATCGACAGCTACGGCGAGCGCGCTGTGGACGCCTTCTATGTGGTGGACGCCGAAGGGCGGAAGCTGGCCGACGCCCGCAGGCGCAACGCGCTGAGGGCCGCCCTGCTGACGGCGCTCAGCGCCGGCGAGGAAGACAGCCCCCGTCGCGCGAACCTTCAGAAGGCCCGCGCCAGCGTCGCCCGCTGAGCCCCCTCACGGCTTCTCCATCGAACGCTCACCCCCCGCGGCGCCTCGGCGGCTTGACGGCGGCGGCCACTCAGCCGACCAACGGCGGCGTGACCGAGGCTCCCTTGACCGACAATCCCGCCACGAATCCCACGCCCAAGCGCGGCGGGCTGATCCGGTCCTCGGCGATCTTCGCCGCCCTGACCCTGGTCAGCCGCATCATGGGCCTGGCCCGGGACCTGGTGATCACCGCCCGCCTCGGGGCCAGCCAGACCATCGCCGCCGACGCCTATTACACGGCGCTTGCCTTCCCGAACCTGTTCCGGCGGATCTTCGCCGAGGGGGCCTTCGCGGCCGCCTTCGTGCCCGGCTATTCGCGGATGCTGGGGTCCGACGGCGACGCGGAGGCGGATCGTTACGCGGCCGACGCCCTGGCCACCGTAGCCGCCGCGACCGTGGCGCTGTGCATCCTCTGCCAACTCGCCATGCCGTGGCTGATGTACCTGATCAACCCCGGCTTCGCGGACGATCCCGCCAAGTTCAAGCTGGCCATCATCCTCACCCAGATCACCATGCCCTACCTGCCGTGCATGGCGATCGCGGCCCTGTTCTCGGGCGTGCTGAACGCGCGCGGGCGCTTCATCGTCTCGGGCTTCTACCCGACGATCCTGAACGTCGTGATGCTGGCCGTGGTGATCCCGCAGAAGGACCCGGTCCGCGCCGCCTACGCCGCGTCGATCGGGGTGATCATCGCCGGGATCGGCCAGGCGGCGCTCTGCTGGTGGGGCGCGCGCCGCGCCGGCGGCCGCATCCGGCTCGCCAAGCCGAAGCTCACGCCCGAGATGAAGGCGATGATCAAGCTGGCGGTGCCGGCCGCCATCGCCAACAGCGCCACCCAGATCAACATCTTCATCTCCGGCATCCTGGCCTCCCAGGTGGACGGCCTGCGGGTGTGGATGAACGTCGCCGACCGGCTCTACCAGCTGCCGATGAGCCTCGTGGGCGTGGCCATCGGCGTCGCCCTGCTGCCGCGCCTCTCCGCCGCCCTCCAGAAGGACGATCACGGCGACGCCCAGACGGCCATGGACCAGGGGCTGGTCTGGGCCCTGGCGCTCAGCCTGCCGGCCGCGGCGGCGCTCATGGCGATGCCCGTGTACCTGATCGACGGCTTCTTCACCCGGGCCGAGTTCGTGCGGACCGACGCCATCGCCACCGGCCAGCTGCTGTTTCACTACGGGTGGGGCGTGCCGGCCTTCGTCCTGCTGCGGGTTCTGCAGCCCGCCTTCTTCGCCCGGCAGGACACCCGCACGCCGATGCGGTTCTCGCTGATCAGCGTGGCGGTGAACATCGCCCTGGGCGTCGGGCTCTTCTACTTCGTGGGCTTCTGGGGCATCGCCGCGGCCACGTCGATCGCCGCTTGGATCACCGTCGTGCAGATGTGGTTCGCGCTGCAGAAGCGCGGCGTCTACCGGCCCTCGGCGACGGCCCTGTTCAAGATCGGCCGGGTCGCCGCCGCCAGCCTGGTGCTCGGCGGCCTGCTCGCGGTCGCCGTGCGTTTCCGTCCGGAGCTCGAAGCGCCGTTCATCGCGGCGGGCCTGCCGGCCAAGGAGATCGTCGTCCTGGCGCTCAGCGCGGTGGGCCTCGGGCTCTATCCCGTCCTGCTGTTCGCGTTCGGCGGCGTGACGCCGTCCGAGGCGAAGGGCTTGCTCCGCCGCCGCAAGGGCGACCCGGCCCCGCCGGCGGACTTGCTGTGATCGGAGGCGGGCTGTATCGGCTCGCCCATGCTTCGGACGATCCGCACCCGCCGATGGCGCTGACCCGCTGACCCGCGAACCCGGGCCTTGCGCCCCCATGCCCCTTCCGTTCAGAAGCCTCCGATCATGACCGACCAAGCTCCGGCTCCCTACGCGGGCCCGCAACGCGTGCTCTCCGGCGTGCAGCCCTCCGGCGACCTGCACCTCGGCAACTATCTCGGCGCCCTCGTGAAGTTCGCCCGCCTGCAGCACGAGGTGGAGACCTTCATCTTCGTGGCCGACCTGCACGCCATCACCGCATGGCAGGATCCGGCGAAGCTGAAGAACCAGGTGCGCGAGATCGCCGCCGCCTACCTGGCCACCGGGCTCGACCCGAAGGTCGCGACCATCTTCCCGCAGTCGGCCGTTCCGGCGCACGCGGAGCTTGCCTGGGTGTTCAACTGCGTCGCCCGCCTCGGCTGGCTCGACCGCATGACCCAGTTCAAGGACAAGGCCGGCAAGCACAAGGAGCGGGAGAGCGTCGGCCTCTACACCTACCCGGTCCTCCAGGCGGCCGACATCCTGCTCTACAAGGCCACCCAGGTGCCGGTCGGCGAGGACCAGAAGCAGCACGTGGAACTGACCCGCGACATCGCGCAGAAGTTCAATCACGACTTCGGCGCGCCCGGCTTCTTCCCGCTCCCCGAGCCGATGATCCAGGGACCGGGCGCGCGGATCATGAGCCTGCGCGACGGCGCGTCGAAGATGTCGAAGTCCGATCCCTCGGACTACTCGCGGATCAACCTGACCGACGACCCCGACGCGATCGCCCAGAAGGTGCGCAAGGCGCGGACCGACCCCGATCCGATCCCGGCTACCGCCGAAGGGTTCGAGGGGCGAGCCGAGGCGAAGAACCTCGTCGGCATCTACGCCGCCCTGTCCGGTCAAACAGAGGCGCAGGTGCTGGCGGAATACGCCGGACAGGGCTTCGGCGCCTTCAAGCCCAGGCTGGCCGACCTCGCGGTCTCGGTGATGGGCCCGATCGGCGCCGAGATGCGCCGCCTGCTCGCCGACCCCGCCGAGATCGACCGCATTCTCGAGGCCGGGGCCGAGCGGGCCCGGGAGACCGCCGCCCCGGTGGTGGCCGAGGTGAAGCGGCTGGTCGGCTTCTGGGCGGGCTGAGCTTGCGCCCCGCCCGGCTTCACCGCACCGTCGCCTGATGAAGAGCAGCCAGCGCAAGTTCCTGGTCGTTTCCGACGACACGCCGGAATTCATGACCGCGCTGAAGTTCGCCTGCCGGCGCGCGCGGTCCACGAGTGGCCACGTCGCCATCCTGCGGGTGATCGAGCCGGCGGTGTTCGAGCACTGGAGCGGCGTGCGCGAGGAGATCGAGCGCCAGACCCGCGACGAGGCCGAGGCTGTGCTTCAGGAGGTCGCCGGCTTCGTGCAGCAGGAGACCGGCTACCCGCCGGAGTTCCTGATCGTCAACGCGGAGAACGCCCGCGCCGCCCTCAGGAAGGCGATCGGCGAGGACCCGGACATCAAGATCCTCGTGTTGGCCGCGGCCGTCGGCGGTCGCGGGCCGGGGCCGCTGGTGGCGTCTCTCGCCAAGGACGGCGTGAAGTGGGGCGCGCGGAAGGTGCCGGTCACCCTGGTCCCCGGCGACCTCACCGACGAGGAGATCGCCGAGCTCGCCTGAGCCGTTGCGTTCCGGCGTCCGCAGGCCCACATCTGCCCCATGTTCATCCAGACCGAGCCCACGCCGAACCCCGAGGTCCTGAAGTTCCTGCCCGGCCGCACGGTCATGGGCGAGGGCACGCGCGACTTCCGCGAGGTCTCGGAAGCCGCGGCCTCGCCCCTGGCGGCCGACCTGCTCGACATCGAGGGTGTCACCCGCGTCTTCTTCGGCCCCGACTTCGTGACGGTGGGCAAGCACCCGGCGTTCGACTGGCCGCACCTGAAGGCCCCGATCCTCGCCGCGATTATGGACCACTTCACCTCGGGCCGGCCGCTGTTCGCGGACGCCGGCGACGCGCAGTCGGGCGGCCACGACGAGGGCGCTTACGAAGGCGAAACGGCCCAGATCGTCGCCGAGATCAAGGACCTGCTGGACACCCGCATCCGCCCCGCGGTGGCCCAGGACGGCGGCGACATCCTGTTCAATCGTTTCGAGCCCGCCACCGGGGTGGTCTGGCTGAACATGCGCGGCGCCTGCTCCGGCTGCCCGTCGTCGAGCGCCACGCTCAAGGCCGGCGTCGAGAACATGCTGAAGCATTACGTTCCGGAAGTGACGCGGGTCGAGCAGGCGCTCTAGAGCCCGCTGCGTGATTGTCCTCGGCCTCGACACCTGCCTGAACGCCTGCTCGGTCGCCGTCCTCGATGGTGAGCGCGTTCTGGCGCACGCCAGCGAGGTGATGGCGCGGGGCCACCAGGAACGGCTCGCCCCCATGGCCGAGCGGGTCATGGCGGAGGCGGGGCTTGCGTTCGTCCAGTTGGACCGGATCGGCGCCACCGTCGGACCCGGCTCATTCACCGGGCTGCGGGTCGGGGTGGCCTTTGCCAAGGGCCTGGCGGCGGCCTTGGGCGTCCGGGCGGCGAGCGTGGGTACGCTCGAGGCCATGGCTGCGGAAGCCGAAGGCCTGGTGTTCGCCGCGATCGACGCCCGCCGCGACCAGCTCTACCTGCAGGCCTTCGAGAGCGGCCGCGCGCTGATGGCGCCGGATGTCCTGCCGGTGGCGACCGCCGCTGCCCGGCTGGCGGAGCTGGCGGGGGGCCGGCCGCTGACCTTGGTCGGATCCGGCGCCCCCCTGCTGGCGGATGTCGCGCCCGGAGCCCGCGTCGTGGCCGCGGAGGGCGCCGACGCGCGTCACGTGGCGCGGCTGGCGGCGGCCAGGCCGCCCGGCCCGCTGCGTCCCCTCTACCTCCGCGCGCCCGATGCGCGCCTGCCGGCGTGATCCCCCAGATCGACTGGGCCACTCCCGCTGACGCGGCCTTGCTTGCGGAGGCCCATGCCTACGGATTCCCCCATCCGTGGGACGCCGCGGCCATGAGCGAGTTGATGGCTGGGCCCGGCGTCTACGGCTTTCTGGCCCGTTCAGGGGAGCGCCCCTGCGGCATGATCCTCTGCCGCGTGGCCGCCCGCGAGATGGAGGTGCTGACCGTCGCCGTCGATCCCGCCGTCCGCCGCCAGGGCCTCGCCCGGGCTCTCATCGCGTCAGCTCTGGGCGCGGCCCGCCAGGCTGGCGCCGAGGTGGCCTTCCTGGAAGTGGCGGCCGACAATCCGGCGGCCACATCGCTCTATGCCGGCCTAGGTTTTGCGCGCGCCGGCCTACGCCGCAACTACTATGACCGTGGGCCGCAAGGCCGTGTGGACGCCCTTGTGATGCGCCTCGACCTTACGCCCGAGGCCCCTTAGACCTATCCTGCGCAAGACAGGAGACGAGCCGTGGGAGCCTTGCCCGTGCCGGACCGCATCGAGAAGCTGTGCATCGACAAGGGCATGCGCATGACCGAGCAGCGCCGGATCATCGCGCGCGTGCTCTCCGAGGCCCACGACCACCCGGACGTCGAGGAGCTGCACCGCCGCTCCCACGCCATCGATCCGCACATTTCCATCGCCACCGTCTACCGAACCGTTCGTCTGTTCGAAGAAGCGGGCATCATCCAGCGACACGATTTCCGCGATGGCCGCTCCCGCTACGAGGAGCACCAGGACGAGCACCACGACCACCTGATCGACATGAAGACCGGAAAGGTCGTGGAGTTCATGGACCCGGAGATCGAGGCCTTGCAGGAAGCCATCGCCCGCAAGCTCGGCTACCGCCTGGTGGATCACCGCCTCGAGCTCTACGGCATGCCGCTGGAGGAGTAGGGCAACGCCGGTCCCTCCACTTCAGGCGAGGGATTGCGCCGAGGTCGCCCGGTCCCCATAACGCGGCCCATGTCCGAGACCGCGCCGCTCAAGCGCCTCTACATCAAGACCTACGGCTGTCAGATGAACGTCTACGACAGCGAGCGCATGGCCGACGTCCTTGCGCCGCTGGGCTATGGCGTGACCGAGAGTCCGGAAGGGGCGGACCTGGTGGTGCTCAACACCTGCCACATCCGCGAGAAGGCCACCGAGAAGGTCTATTCCGAGCTCGGCAAGCTGCGGGAGATGCGCGACGAGCGGATCGCCGAGGGCGGCTCGCGGATGACCATCGCCGTCGCCGGCTGCGTCGCCCAGGCCGAGGGCGAAGAGATCATGCGCCGCCAGCCCGCGGTGGACCTGGTGGTCGGGCCGCAGGCCTACCATCAGCTGCCGGAGCTGATCGCGCGTGCGCATCGGGCGCGCGGCGAGCGCCTGGCCGCGGACTTCGCCCCGCAGGAGAAGTTCGATGCGCTGTCGAGCGCGCGTCGCCCGACCGGGGTCACCGCCTTCCTCACCGTGCAGGAGGGTTGCGACAAGTTCTGCACTTTCTGCGTGGTGCCCTACACCCGCGGCGGGGAGTGGTCGCGGCCGGCCGGCGACATCGAGGCCGAGGCGCGCGCCCTGGCGGAGAAGGGAGTCCGCGAGGTCACCCTGCTGGGCCAGAACGTCAACGCCTACGCCGGAGAGGGCGGGCTCGCCGGCCTCGTGCGGCGCCTTGCGAAGATCCCCGGGCTCGGCCGGATCCGCTACACCACCAGCCACCCGCGGGACATGGACGACGCCCTGATCGCCGCGCACGCCGAGGTGCCCGAGTTGATGCCCTACCTGCACCTCCCGGTGCAGTCCGGCTCCGACAAGGTGCTGAAGGCCATGAACCGGGCGCACACTGCGGACAGCTACCTGCGGCTGGTCGAGCGCATTCGCGCCGCGCGCCCGGATATCGCGCTTTCCGGCGACTTCATCGTCGGCTTCCCCGGCGAGCGCGACGCCGACTTCGAGGCGACCCTGCAGCTCGTGCGCGACGCGGGCTACGCCGCGGCGTTCTCCTTCAAGTATTCCAGGCGGCCGGGAACCCCGGCCTCGGCCATGCCGGGGCAGGTGGCCGAAGAGGTGAAGGACGAACGGCTGGCCCGGCTGAACGCCCTCCTAGAGCAGCAGCAGCGGGCGTTCAACGCCGCCCAGGCCGGCCGCGTGCTGCCTGTCCTCTTCGAGAAGAAGGGGCGCCATGCCGGTCAGCTGATCGGCCGCAGCCCCTACCTGCAGTCGGTGCATGTGGCCGCGCCGGATCGACTGCTCGGCGAGATCGTTACGGTGAAGATCGAGGACGCCGCCCGCAACAGCCTGGCGGGAGTCCTTAACGTCACTGGGGAACTGGAGCCCGCTTGAGCCGCGCGCCTGAATTCATCACCCTTTCCGACGCCGCAGCGAGAGCGGTCGCCGGCGCAAACTCACGACATGCCGCCCTGATCGAGGACGCGTTCGGCGTGCTGGTGGAAACCCCCGGCGGCGGCGTCCAGCTAAGTGGAGACACGAAGGCGCGGTCGCAGGCGAAAAAGGCCGTGCAGGCTATCGCCGAGCGCGCCGACCAGGGGCTCGAGATCAACGAGGCCGACGTCCGGGTGGCCATCGGCCAGGCCCGCACGGGCGTGGGCGGCGCGCCGGGCGCCCTGCCGGTCGGCCGGCGTGGCCAGGTGGCTCCGAAAACCGCCACCCAGGCCGAGTATCTTCAGGCGCTCTCAAGGTGCGAGCTGGTCTTCGGCCTCGGCCCCGCCGGCACCGGCAAGACCTTCCTGGCCGTGGCGCATGGCGCAGGCCTGCTGCTGCGCGGCGAGGTCGACCGGCTGGTCGTCTCGCGCCCGGCCGTCGAGGCCGGCGAGCGTCTGGGCTTCCTGCCAGGCGACATGAACGAGAAGGTCGATCCCTACATGGCTCCGGTCTGGGAGGCCCTGACCGACATCATGGGCGCCGACCAGCTCCGCCGCCGTCGCGAGAAGGGCGAGATCGAGGTCGCCCCAATCGCCTTCCTGCGCGGCCGGACGCTCAGCCACGCCTTCGTCATCGTGGACGAGGCGCAGAACGCCACCCGGCTGCAGATGAAGATGGTGCTGACCCGCCTCGGCGAAGGGGCGCGCATGGTCGTCACCGGCGACCCGAGCCAGGTGGACCTGGTGAACGGCCGCGACTCCGGCTTGGCCCATGCCGTGGGCCTGCTGGACGGCGTGAAGGGCATCGGCGTCACGCGTTTCTCCACGACGGACGTGGTGCGCCACCCGCTGGTGGAGCGAATTGTCCGGGCCTACGACGCGGATGCTGCCCGTGACCGCGGCGACAAGGGCCCCGGCGAGCGGTGATCGACATCGAAATCGAGGACTCCGCGTGGACGGAGGCGCAGGGCGATGCCGAGGCCCTCGTCCGGCGAGCGGCCGACGCCGTGCTGCTGTCCGAAGGCGCCGACGGTGAGGGCGTGACCATACTGCTCACCGACGACGAGAGCGTGCGCGAGCTGAACGCCCGCTTCCGCCGGCGGGACAGCGCGACCAATGTGCTCAGCTTCCCGGCGCCGCCAAATCCCGAGAAGCACCTGGGTGACGTGGCCCTGGCGTTCGGCGTCTGCGCGCGCGAGGCTGCCGAGCAGGGCAAACCGCTCGCGCATCACCTGCAGCATCTGGTGGCGCACGGGGTGCTGCACCTACTAGGATACGACCACATGACCGACGCGGAGGCCGAAGCCATGGAAGGCTTCGAGCGTGTCGTCCTGGCCGGACTGGGGATCCCCGATCCCTACGCGGCCGGCGAGGGAGACCATGACCGACCCTGACGCCCCGAGTAGTCCCGAGCCCGGCTCCCGCGGCTTCTTCGGGCTCCTGAATCTGTTCCGCAAACCACAGCCGCAGGCCGAGACCGTGCCGGAGCCCGTCGCCCAGGCGACGGGTGAACTGCTCAGCCAGGCGCGCGCCTTCCAGGACCTCACGGTCGGCGAGGTGATGAAGCCGCGGGCCGACATCGTTGCGGTCGACCGCTCGTGCTCGTTCGCAGAGGTCGTGGGGCGCTTCGTCGAGGCGGAGCACAGCCGCATGCCCGTCTACAAGGACACGCTGGACGAGCCGGTTGGGGTGGTCCACGTCAAGGACGTCTTCAAGCTGCTGGCGCGCAAGACACGCAAGCCGAAGCCCGAAGACCAGATCCTGATGGGCCGCTACCACATGGTCCGCCCGGCGCTCTACGTGCCGGCTTCGATGCGGGCCGCCGAGCTCCTGGCCCTCATGCGGGTCCGCCACAGCCACATGGCCCTGGTCATCGACGAGTTCGGCGGCACGGACGGCCTGGTCACCCTCGAGGACCTGCTGGAGACGCTGGTCGGTGAAATCGAGGACGAGCACGACGAGGTTGGCGACGAGGGCTTCGCGCCCATCGTGCATGACGAGCAGGGCTGGGTGGTGGACGCCCGCACGCCCCTGGAGGAGCTGGAGGCGGCGATCGGCGACGGCGTCGACCTGGCCCCCGAGGAAATCGACGAGGAAATCGACACCGTCGGCGGCCTGTTGAACACCCTTACGGGGCGGGTGCCGCAGCGCGGAGAGCGCATCGAGCATCCGGGTGGCTTCGTCATCGACGTGCTCTCGGCCGATCCGCGGCGGGTGAAACGTCTGCGCGTGCGCCGGGCGCTGCTCGTCACCGACCCGGAGCCCTGACCGGCCGTGGTCTCCCGTCTCTCGCCGTGGGGCACGCGCCTGTGGGCCCTCTGCGCCGGACTTGCGGCCGGGCTCGCCCACCCACCGTTCGGCGTGCTGCCCGGACTGCTCGGCTATGCCCTGCTGCTGGCCGCGCTCGACACCGAGGCTCCGCGGCCGTTGCGATCGGCCTTCTTCCGGGGCTGGCTCGCCGGTCTCGGCTATTTCGCCAGCGGCGTCTGGTGGGTGGTCGAGGCCTTCCTGGTCGACGCTGCGGCGCACGGCTGGATGGCGCCCTTCGCCCTGATCCTGCTGGCGGGCGGCCTCGCCCTGTTCTGGGGCCTGGCGGCGGTGCTCTACCGCTGGCTTGCCCCGCCCGGCATGAGCCGGGTGCTCGTGTTCGCCGGCTGTTTCGCCCTGCTCGAGTGGGTGCGTGGCCACATCTTCACGGGCTTCCCTTGGAACCTACCGGGCGAGACCTGGGCTGCCGGCTCGGCGCCCTCGCAAGCGGCCGCGGTGCTGGGCGCCTATGGCCTCACCTGGCTGACCCTTGCCCTGGGCGCCGGCCCTGCCGTGTTGTTCGATCCCGTCGACCGCAAGCGGCGGGCGCTGGCCGGGGCGCTCGGCGTCGGCGCCTTGGCGAGCCTCTACGCCTTCGGCCTCGGCCGGCTCTCGCACGCCTTCCAGCCTGGCCCGGACGCGCCGCAGATCCGCATCGTCCAGGCGATGATCGACCAGAAGGAAAAGTGGCGGCCCGAGAACCTCCGGCTGATCTTCCAGACCTACGTGGGGCTCTCGCAGCGACCGGCGGTAAAGCCGCCGCAGATCGTGGTCTGGCCCGAAGGAGCCCTGCCGGCCGTGATCGACGACCTGCTGGCGCCGTCCTCCCCCTACGGCCCCGCGCTCGTCGCCGCCTTTACGGAGGGGCAGACCCTGCTCATGGGGGCCAACCGCGTGGAGGTCGCCGCCGGCGGGGACGTCCGCTACTATAACAGCCTGGTGGCGATGCGCCGGGAGGGCGGCGGCCTCAGGATCACGGGCGTCTACGACAAGCACAGGCTCGTGCCCTTCGGCGAGTTCCTGCCGTTCGGCGAGGTGGCCACCCGGATCGGCGTTCGCAGCCTGGTGCACATGCCGGAGGATTTCACAGCGGGCCGTCCGCCCGCGCCGGTGGCGCCTTGGGGCGTGCCGGCTGTCCAGCCGCTGATCTGCTACGAGGCGCTGTTCCCGGGCTTCACCCGTCAGGCGACGAAGCGCAGCGGCATCCGCCCGGCCTGGATCCTCAATATTTCCAACGACGCCTGGTTCGGCCAGACCAGCGGCCCGCTGCAACACCTCAACCTGGCCAGCTACCGTGCGATCGAGGAGGGCCTGCCCATCGTGCGGTCAACGCCGACCGGCGTGTCCGCGGTGATCGACGCGTACGGGCGCAGCCAACCGGAGGCGAGGCTGGGCCTCGGCCGGCTCGGCGTGATCGACGCCCCCTTGCCGCCCGCCCTGAAACCAACCGTCTACGGAAAGGTTGGAGACTTGCCTTTCATCCTGCTGTTGTTAGCTTCCGCCCTTCCGGCTGTGGCGTACCGCGTTCGCCGAGCGCGCTAGGTTTCCTCGCGTCCCCGTTCGCGTCCCCCGTTCCCCCGCCCCGGCAGAACCCTCCGTATGGAGCCGCATGGACAAGCTCGCTGATTTTGGTGGCCCCAATCCAATCGACCGTCATGTGGGGCTGAGGATCCGGATGCGGCGCAAGGAACTGGGCGTGAGCCAGGAGAAGCTGGCCGAGTCGATCGGCCTGACCTTCCAGCAGGTGCAGAAGTACGAGCGGGCCGCCAACCGGGTCAGCGCTTCGAAGCTCTGGGAGATGGCCAAGGCTCTGAACACCTCGGTGGCCTATTTCTACGAGGGCCTGGGCGGCTCCGAGCGCAACGGCTCCAACCTCCCCAGCGAGACGGTCCAGGATTTTCTGCTCACGTCCGAGGGCATGGAGCTGGCCGCGTCCTTCCCGCGGATCGGCCAGCCGCGGGTGCGGCGCAAGATCCTGGAGCTTGTCCGCGCCATGGGCGAAGGCGACGGCCAGGAGCCGTGACGCTCCGCCGCTCCGGCGCGGCTTGGCGGGACATAAAGACTTCTTTATAGGCTTTGGAACTTGCTAGCCGGGCGCCCGCCGGGGGGCGGCGCCTATGTTCCCTTCCGGAGCCCGCCCTTGAGCCGTTCGAACTACATCTTCACGTCGGAAAGCGTCTCCGAAGGTCACCCCGACAAGGTCGCCGATCGGATTTCCGACACCGTCGTCGACGCTTTCCTGAGCGTGGAGCCCGAGGCCCGCGTCGCCTGCGAGACCCTGGTCACCACCAACCGCATCGTGCTGGCCGGCGAAGTCCGTGCGGGCCGCCCGGGCGGCTCGAAGGCCGAGAACAAGGCTCTCACCAAGGAGATCGTGCGCAGCCTCGAGCCCAAGGTGCGCCAGGCCGTGAAGGACATCGGCTACGAGCAGAAGGGGTTCCATTGGCAGAAGGCCAAGTTCGCCTGCCACCTCCACGAACAGTCGGCGCACATCGCCCAGGGTGTCGATGCGTCCGACAAGAAGGACGAGGGCGCGGGCGACCAGGGCATCATGTTCGGCTATGCCTGCGACGAGACGCCGGAGCTGATGCCGGCCACCCTGCAGTTCTCGCACAACATCCTGCGGCGCCTCGCCGAAGTCCGCCATTCCGGTGAGTGCGCGGTGCTCGAGCCCGACGCCAAGAGCCAGGTGACGCTGCGCTACGAGAACGGCCGCCCGGTCGAGGTGCTGAAGATCGTGGTCTCCACCCAGCACAAGAAGCGCCTCGGCCTGCAGTCGGCCAGCCCGAAGCGGATCCAGGACGCCATCAAGCCCTACATCGACAGCGTCTTCCCGGAAGGCCTGCTCTCCAAGAAGACCAAGTACCTGGTCAACCCCACCGGCCGCTTCGAGATCGGTGGCCCGGACGGTGACGCCGGGCTGACCGGCCGCAAGATCATCGTCGACACCTACGGCGGCGCAGCCCCGCACGGCGGCGGCGCGTTCTCCGGCAAGGATCCGACGAAGGTCGACCGTTCGGCCGCCTACGCCTGCCGCTACCTGGCCAAGAACGTGGTCGCCGCGGGCCTGGCCCGCCGCTGCACGATCCAGATCGCCTATGCCATCGGTGTGGCCGAGCCGCTCAGCTTCTATGTCGACCTGCACGAGACCGGCGAGGTCGATCCGACCAAGCTGGAGCTGGCCCTGCCGGAGCTGATCGGCGGCGCCACGCCGCGCGCGATCCGCGAACACCTCGGCCTCAACAAGCCGATCTACGCTCGCACGGCGGCCTATGGCCACTTCGGCCGCCAGCCGGACAACGAGGGCGGCTTCTCCTGGGAACGCACCGATCTCGTCGACCAGCTGAAGGCGCTCGCCTAGGCAGGTCTTTCGTCGCCTCCGGCGGCGTGCCGGAGACCAGGTCCGCGACGGTTGGCCGGGACAATCCCGGCCCCGACGGCTACTGACGACCCATGTCTGAACAGCATCCGCCGCTCCGCTCCTACGGCCGCATCAAGTCGCGTGTCATCAAGCCGCGCCAGGCAGCCTTGCTGGACACGCTGCTGCCGCGGATCCGCGTCCCGGCCGAGCGGTTCGAGCCCCGCTCGCTCATGCCGGCGGCGCAGGAGGCGTGGCTGGAGATCGGCTTCGGGGGCGGTGAACACATGGCGGCTCAGGCCGCACGGCGCCCGGACGTCCTGATCATCGGCGCCGAGCCGTTTCAGAACGGGGTGGCCAGCGCACTGCGGCACCTGGACGAACAGGGCCTCACCAATGTCCGGCTCAAGGACGGCGACGCCCGCGAACTTCTGTCTCACCTGCCGGACGCCAGCCTGGAGCGGGTGTTCATCCTGTTCCCCGATCCCTGGCCCAAGGCGCGGCACCACAAACGCCGCCTGCTACAGGCCGACGTCGCTCAGGAACTCGCGCGCGTGCTGAAACCGGGCGGCAGGCTGCGTTTCGCCAGCGACTGGGCCGACTACGTGGACTGGAGCCTCGAGCGGCTGACCGCCAATCCGGCCTTCCGCTGGACCGCGGAGCACGCGGCCGACTGGCGGACACCGCCTGCCGACCACGTCACCACCCGCTACGAGGAAAAGCGGCTCGGCGACTGCGCCCCGGTGTTCCTCGACTTCGTGCGACTCTAGTCCGTCTGCGTGGCGGCGTAGGCCTCGATCGAGCTCCGGATCAGGTCGGCGGCCTCGGCGGCGTCGGCCCAGCGGACGATCTCCACCGACTTGCCCTTTTCCAGGTCTTTGTAGTGCTGGAAGAAGTGGGCGATCTGCTCGGTGAGGATCGAGGGCAGGGCGCGCCAGGAATCCACGCCCAGGTAGAACGGGTGGAGCTGGTCCACCGGGACGGCCAGGATCTTCTCGTCGCCGCCGGCCTCGTCGCGCATGATCAGCGCGCCCACCGGGCGAGCCCGGATGATGGCGCCCGGCACGACGGGGGTCGGGCCCACCACGATGATGTCCATCGGGTCGCCGTCGTCGGCCAGGGTGTGCGGGATGAAGCCGTAGTTGCCGGGATAGAACATCGCCGTGTGCAGGAAGCGGTCGACGAAGATCGCGCCGGACTCCTTGTCCAGTTCGTACTTCACCGGCTCGCCGCCCTGCGGGATCTCGATGACGGCATTGACGTCGTACGGCGGGTTCTGGCCGACGGGAATCTTGGAGAGGTCCATGGGGAGGTGGCCTTTCGAGCGACACACAAAGTCGGCGCGCTCTGTGCGACATGGCCCGGCCCGAGTAAAGCCGCCGCGTGCCTTAAAGCCGCACGTGGAGCCGGCCTGCCGCCAGGGCAGCGAATCGCAAGAGGGCTGACAAGGCGTTGAGCTTGCCCTATATTCCCCTCCAACATCGCTGATCGCGCTGGATAGCGCCTTCAAGCGGCGGGCTCCGGCCCGGCCGCTTTTTTCTTTGCCGGAGGACGGCTGGAGACATGCGCGGGAAGACCGCCGAAGACGTGAAGCTCCTGGAGCTGCTGGACCCTGTGGCCGAGGCCGCGGGCTACGAGATCGTCCGCCTTCGGCTGATGGGCGGCACGGAGCAGCGGCGGCTGCAGATCATGGCCGAGCGGCCTTCCGACGGCGACATGAACGTCGAGGATTGCGCCCGCCTCTCGCGCGCCATCTCCGAGGTGATGGACGCCGCCGATCCGATATCCGGCGAGTACCTGCTCGAGGTCTCCTCGCCGGGCGTGGACCGGCCGCTGACCCGCCTCAAGGACTTCGAGACCTTCGAGGGCTACGAGGCGCGGCTTGAGCTCGACCGCTTGGCCGAGGGGCGCAAGCGCTTCAAGGGCATGCTGGTTGGCGTGGAAGACGACCAGGTGGCCATCGACCTTGAAGGTGAGGAGGAGACCGCTCTCGTCCCCTTTGCCTGGATCACCGAGGCGAAGCTCGTCCTCTCCGACGAGCTGATGAAGCGAGGCGCCGATATCCGGGCCGCCCGCCTCGCCTCCGAACAACAACAGACTTCCGACTAGAAGGACTCGAACCCGATGAGCCTGACCGGCATTTCGGCCAACCGACTTGAACTCCTGCAGATCGCCGAGGCGGTCGCCCGCGAGAAGTCGATCGACAAGGAGATCGTCATCGAGGCGATCGAAGAGGCGATCCAGAAGGGCGCCCGCGCGCGCTATGGCGCCGAGCACGACATCCGCGTGCGCATCGACCCGAAGACCGGCGAGACGATCGTGAAGCGCGTGGTCACCGTGGTGGCCGACGACGCCACCTTCGGCATGGTCGAGGGCGAGGACGGGACCGAGGTCCCGGCTGAGCAGCCGTCCGGCGTCGTGCGCCTGTCCGACGCCAAGCGCACCGACAAGGACGCCGTGGTCGGCAAGACCTACGAGGAGATCTTGCCGCCGTTCGAATTCGGCCGGGTGCAGACCCAGATGGCCCGCCAGGTGGTGACCGGGAAGGTCCGCGAGGCGGAACGCGAGCGCCAGTACGAGGAGTACAAGGACCGCGTGGGCGAGATCGTCAACGGCACGGTCAAGCGGGTCGAGTACGGCAACGTCGTCGCCGACCTCGGCCGCGGCGAGGGCATCATGCGCCGCGACCAGTCGATCCCGCGCGAGAACTTCAATATCGGCGACCGGATCCGCTGCTACATCTACGACGTCCGCCGCGAGACGAAGGGCCCGCAGATCCTGCTCAGCCGTGCGCACGGCGGCTTCATGGCCAAGCTGTTCGCCCAGGAAGTGCCGGAGGTCTACGACTCGGTCATCGAGATCCGCGCCGTGGCGCGTGACCCGGGCAGCCGCGCCAAGATGGCGGTGGTTTCCAACGACAGCTCGATCGACCCCGTCGGCGCCTGCGTCGGCATGCGCGGCAGCCGCGTGCAGGCTGTGGTCGCCGAGCTGCAGGGCGAGAAGATCGACATCATCCAGTGGAGCCCGGACGAAGCGACCTTCATCGTGAACGCCCTCGCCCCTGCGGAAGTCTCCAAGGTGGTGATGGACGAGGAGGACGAGCGCGTCGAGGTCGTGGTGCCTGACGAGCAGTTGTCCCTGGCCATCGGCCGCCGCGGCCAGAACGTGCGCCTGGCTTCCCAGCTGACCGGCTGGCAGATCGACATCATGACCGAGAGCCAGGAGAGCGAGCGCCGCCAGCGCGAGTTCACCGAGCGCACCGCGCTGTTCCAGGAAGCCCTGGACGTTGACGAGGTCATCGCCCAGCTGCTGGTCACCGAAGGCTTCGCCACCGTCGAGGACGTGGCCTACGTGGACAACTCGGAAGTCGCCGTGATCGAGGGCTTCGACGAGGACACCGCCGAGGAGATCCAGGCCCGCGCCCGCGACTTCCTCGAGAAGGAAGCGGCGGAGTACGACGCCAAGCGCCGCGAACTCGGCGTCGAGGACGCCGTTCTCGAGATCGAGGGCGTCACCCTGCCGATGGCGGTCGCCCTCGGTGAAGGCGACGTCAAGACCGTCGAGGACTTCGCCGGCCTGGTGCCGGACGATCTCCGCGGCTGGTTCGAGACCCGCAACGGCGAGCGCGTCCGCGAGCCCGGTATTCTCGAGAGCTTCGGTCTCGACCCGCAGGACGCCGAGGCCCTGATCATGCGCGCCCGCGTGGCCATGGGCTGGGTGGAAGCCCCGCCGGAGCCGGAGCCGGAGATTGAGCCGGAGGCGGAAGTCGAGCCCGAGGTCGAGGGCGTGCCGGTCGAGCAAACCGAAGCCTTCGCCGAGGCCGAAATGGCCGGCGAGGCCCGCGACGCGTAACGGAGCCTGATCTTGGCCGCCTCCCCCGCCACGCTAGCCGAAGCCGCCCGTGAGCGGCGGGACATCGTCTCGGGCGAGGTGATGGAGGAGGCGCGCCTGATCCGCTTCGTGGCGGGTCCGGACGGCCAGGTGGTGCCGGACCTGGCGCGCAAGCTGCCCGGCCGCGGCCTCTGGGTCGCGGCCGACCGCGCTTCGGTGGAGACCGCGGCCAAGAAGGGTCTCTTCTCGCGCGCCGCCAAGGCGAAGCTCCAGGCGCCGGCGGATCTCGCGGACCAGGTGGAAATCCTTCTCAAACGACGGGTTTTGTCGGCGCTGGGCCTTGCACGGAAGGCCGGCGACCTTACCTCGGGTTTCGAGAAGGTCTCCGCCGCCATCAACGCCGGCAAGGCCGCCTGGCTGATCGAGGCGTCCGACGGCGCCGCCGATGGCCGTCGAAAGATCTGGGCGCAAGCCCGCAAACAGTCCCGCCAGCCCGGCCTTCTCGGCGTCTACACGGCGTCCGAATTGGGTTTGGCCTTGGGGCTGGAGAATGTGATACACACCGCCTTCCTTGCGGGGCGAGCCGCTGATCGATGGGCCGAAGACGTCCACCGGCTGGCCGGCTTCAGCCCGCTCCTTCCTGAGAGTTGGCGCGAGGAGCCTTGAGGCGAACGGGGCCCACCGCCCCGCGCGCTTCTATTCGATTATCCGTTTGGCCGGATCCGCCGGCCGGTAAGTAAAGCGAGCGCATGAGCGACGAGAACAACAACGGCCGACCCTCCGCCCCCGGCGGACGCCAGCCCCTGACCCTCAAGCCCCGTGGGGCCGGATCGGTCAGCGCCGGCACGGTGAAGCAGAGCTTCAGCCACGGCCGTTCCAAGACCGTGGTCGTCGAGACCAAGCGCTCGCGCACCCACGCGCCGGGCGGTGGCAATCTGGCGGCCCCGTCCTCCGCCGAGAAGCGGGTGTTCGACCACCGCGGCCCGCAGGGCTCATCCTCGTCGCGCCCGCAGGGTTCGAACGCCGGCGATGGCCTGTCCGCCGAAGAACGCGCCTCCCGCACCCGCGCCATCGAGCTGGCTCGCCAGCATCAGGCGCGCCAGGAGGCCGAGCGCCGCGCCGCTGAGGAGCGCGCCCGGGCCGAGGCCGAGGCCGCCGCCCGCACCCGCGCCGCCGAACAGGCCGCCGCCGCCCAGGCCGCTGCCCCGCCGCCGGCTGCGCCCCAGGCTCCGGCTGCCGCCGCGCCCACCGCACCGGCTGCTCCGGCTCAAGCTGCTGCGCCCCCGGTTTCTGCGCCCCAGGCCGCTGCGCCCCAGGCCGCCGCGCCCCAGGCCGCCGCGCCCCAGGCTGCGGCTCCCGCGGCTGCTGCTGCCCAGGCGGCCGCGCCGCAAGCCGCCGCTCCGCAGGCTCCGGTCCCGCAGGCTTCCGGCCGGCCGGCCGCTCCGTCCCAGGGCGCCGGGCCGCGCCCTGCCGCTCCGCAAGGTCCGCGCCCGTCCTCCGACGGTCCGCGTCCGCAGGCCGGCGGCAATCAGACCCGCACCTACCAGCCGTCGCCGGACCGGCGCGACGACCGGGCGAGCACCACCACCTACCGTCCCGAGCGGCCCGCCGCCGGCGCCCGCTTCGAAGGCGCGACGTTCAACCAGCGCGCCCCGCGCCGCGACGACGCCAGCCGTCCGATGCGCGACGACCGGGCTCCGCGTCCGACCGGCGACCGTCCGCAAGCCGATCGTGGTCCGCGGCCCGAGGGTGGCGGCACCGTCCGTTACTCGGCGCTCGCGCCGCGTCCGGCCCCGCCGCGTGGCGGACCGGGCGGCCCCGGCGGACCGCGCGGACCCCGCGTCGGGCCGGCCGCTCCGCCGGCCACCCCGGAAGTTCAACGCGCCGCCCGCCAGGCGCCGCGTCCCGGCGCAGCCAGCATGGACCGCCGTCCGGACGAGGACGATCGTCGGCGCGACGCCGGCCCGGGCAAGGCGATCAGCCGCGCCAAGGGCGCGCCGCAGCGTCGTGAAGGCCGCCTGACCATCCAGACTGTCGCCGGCGACGGTGACGGCGCCGAGCGGATGCGTTCGCTCGCCTCCGTCCGTCGGGCCCGCGAACGCGAACGCGAAAAGCGCCGCGGCGGCCCGCAGGAGCAGGCCCGCGTCGCCCGCGAAGTGGTCATTCCCGACGTCATCACGGTGGGCGAGCTCGCCAACCGGATGGCCACCCGTGGGGTCGAGGTCATCAAGTTCCTGATGCGTCAGGGCGTGATGCTCAAGATCAACGACGTCATCGACAACGACACCGCTGAACTGGTGGCCACCGAGTTCGGCCACACCGTGCGCCGCGTGTCGGAAGCCGACGTCGAAACCGGCTTCATCGGCGGCGAGGACATCGACGACCATCTGGTCAGCCGTCCGCCGGTCGTGACCATCATGGGCCACGTCGACCACGGCAAGACCTCGCTGCTCGACGCGCTTCGCTCCACCGACGTGGTGGCCGGCGAGCACGGCGGCATCACCCAGCACATCGGCGCCTACCAGGTGCGGCTGGAGAACGGCCAGCGGGTCACCTTCCTCGACACCCCCGGCCACGCCGCCTTCTCCGCCATGCGGATGCGGGGCGCCAACGTGACCGACATCGTGGTGCTGGTGGTGGCCGCCGACGACGGCGTCATGCCCCAGACCATCGAGGCCATCAATCACGCCAAGTCGGCCGGCGCGCCGATCATCGTGGCGATCAACAAGATCGACAAGCCGGACGCCAATCCGACCCGCGTGATCAACGAGCTGCTGCAGCACGAGATCGTGGTCGAAAGCCTCGGCGGCGAGACCCAGGTCGTTGAAGTGTCGGCGACCCAGAAGATGGGCCTCGATGATCTGATCGAGAACATCCTGGTGCAGGCCGAAATCCTCGACCTGAAGGCCAACCCCGAGCGCACCGCCGACGGCGTGGTGATCGAGGCGAAGCTGGATCGCGGTCGCGGCGCCGTCTCGACTGTTCTGGTCAAGCGCGGCACCCTGAAGCGCAGCGACATCGTCGTGGCCGGCGCCAGCTGGGGTCGGGTGCGCGCCCTGCTCAACGAGCGTGGCGAGCAGCTCACCGAAGCCACGCCCTCCACCCCGGTGGAGATCCTCGGCCTCGACGGCACGCCCGATCCGGGCGAGCCGTTCGCAGTCGTCGAGAACGAGGCCCGCGCCCGGGAACTGACCGAATACCGGATCCGCGTGAAGCGCGAGAAGACGGGCTCGCCGGTGGCGGGTGCGTCCCTGGCCGACATGATGGCCAGGCTCGCCGACAAGAAGGTCTCCGAGCTGCCGGTCATCATCAAGGCCGACGTGCAGGGCTCCGCCGAGGCGATCGTCTCCTCGCTGGACAAGCTGGGCACCGACGAGGTCCGCGCGCGGGTCATTCTGTCGGGCGCTGGCGCGATCAGCGAGAGCGACGTGATGCTGGCCAAGGGCGCCGGCTCGCCGATCCTCGGCTTCAACGTCCGTGCGTCCAAGCAGGCGCGCGACCTGGCCGAGCGTGAAGGCGTCGAGATCCGCTACTACGCGATCATCTACGACCTGATCGACGACATCAAAGGCGTGCTCTCGGGCATGCTGGCGCCGATCCAGCGCGAAACCTTCCTCGGCAACGCCGAAGTCCTGCAGGTCTTCGACATCACCAAGGTCGGCCGCGTGGCGGGCTGCAAGGTCTCCGAGGGCGTGGTCCGCAAGGGCGCCCGGGTCCGGATCATTCGCCAGGACGTGGTGGTGCTCGAACTCGGCACCCTGCACACGCTTAAGCGCTTCAAGGACGAGGTCAACGAGGTGCCGGTGGGCCAGGAGTGCGGCATGCACTTCGGCTTCCAGGACATCAAGGTCGGCGACACCATCGAGTGCTTCACCCTCGAAGAGGTCAAGCGCAGCCTCTAGGCGCCGCGCCAGCCGAACGAACCAGCCCTCTCCGGGAAACCGGGGAGGGCTTTTTCGTGCCTGGTCACTCTCTTCCGGCCAAGCGGAGAGGGTGGGCTGAGCGCGGCGCGGGCGGCCCCGGACCCGCCGTGGGACCCGCTCGCAAGGTCGAGCCGCCGGAGCGCCATCCAAGCCGTGAACTGGCCGCGTTCCTCGGCTATCTAAGCGGCAGTCCAGATGGAGCCCGCCATGCGTATCGCCGCTCTCGGCCTCGCCGCCCTGACCCTGACGTCCTGCGCCACGGTCCAGAAGCTGGACGCAGCCAACGACGTGCACGCCCTGCTGCTGTCGATCCGCGACAACGACAAGGCGACCTTCGACGCCCACGTCGATCGCGCGGCCCTAAAGCGCGAGATCCAGGCCCGTGTCGTGGCCGAGGGTCGCAAGGACTCGCGCTTCGGCGGCCTCGCCGCCGTGCTCGCCCCAGGCTTGGCCGAGCTGGCCGGTGAGACCCTGGTCCAGCCGCAGGTCTTCCGTCTGGTGGCGGAGCGCTACGGCTACAGGCCGCAGACCAAAATCCCCGGCCCGGTGGTGATCTCGCAGGCGCTGAAGCCGCTGCCCGACGGGCGCGTCTGCGCCACGCGTACGAAGGGCGGCCCCTGTCTGCTCAACTTCACGAAGGTGGACGGCGTCTGGAAGCTGACCGGCTTTGAAGGCGGGCTTTCGGAACTCCGCATTTAGGGATCCTGCCGCTAAGCTCCCCGGCAGGGGGGACGCGATGCTCGACGTGAGGATGGGCGCAGGGCGGGGGCTGGTGACGCGCATCGTCGAGCGCCCCGGCCTGACCCTGCCGCCAGACGCCGTCAGCGCCCTCGTCCAGGACCTGCGGACGGTGGCCGCCGCGACCCTGCCGGCCGGCGACCTCGAGTACGGCGTGCTGGGCGGCGACCCGGCGCGCCTGCAGGATACGGTGGTCACCGTCGTCTACGAGCGCCGCACCAACCGGCCGATCGCCTTCAACGTGCTCACCTTGATGGACGCGGAACTGCGCGGCCAGCCGATCGAGGTGCTGCACCTCGGTCTCGTCATGGTCGACCCGACGGTCCGCAGCCGCGGACTCTCGGCGACGCTCTACGGCCTGACGTGCATGCTGCTGTTCCTGGAGCGCCAGGCCAGGCCCATGTGGCTCTCCAGCGTCACCCAGGTGCCGGCGGTGGTCGGACTGGTCGCCGAGACCTTCTCGGACATCTTCCCCGCCGGCGGCGCCCGCCGATCCTTCGACCACCTCCTGCTCGCCCGCCAGATCATGGACCGTCACCGCCAAGTGTTCGGCGTCGGGCCCGACGCCGGGTTCGACGAGGCCCGCTTCGTCATCACCGACGCCTACACCGGCGGATCGGACGCCCTGAAGAAGAGCTTCGACGCGGCGCCCAAGCACCGCCGGGTGGCCTTCAATGCGTTCTGCGCTCGCGAACTGGACTACGCCCGTGGCGACGACGTGCTGCAGATCGGCCGGATCGACATGCAGGCCGCGGCCCGCTACGCCGCGCGCGTGGCGCCGCCCGCGACCGGCCTGGGACTCATGGCCGTCGCGGGGCTCAGCCTGGTCCGCACCGCCGTCCTGCCGGTGATCCACTGGCTCTCCGACGACCAGCCCTACGGCATCCTGAGGCCCTGGCGCCGATGACCCTGGACCCGATGACCTTCGACTATAGCGAGTTCACGACCCGCAACCTCGGCTTCGTCACGCCCGAGGAGCAGGCCAGGCTGCGGGCCGCCCAGGTGTTCGTGGCCGGCGTCGGCGGCATGGGCGGGGCGTGCGTGCAGGCTCTGGTCCGCGCAGGCGTCGGGCGGCTGGTGATCGCCGACATCGATACCTTCGAGACCTCCAACCTCAACCGACAGGTGTTCGCCTTCACGGACACTCTGGGCCGTCCAAAGGCTGAGGCGACGGCCGATGCGCTTCGCCGCATCAATCCGGGGCTCGACCTGGAGGTGCTCGGCGCGGAGTGGACGGACCGTCTGCCGGAGATCGCCAGTCGCTGCCCGATCCTGGTCAACGGCTGCGACGACATTCCGGCCACGATCCACCTCTACCGCACGGCCCAGGCGCATGCCGCGACCGTCATCGACGCCTACGCGGCTCCGCTGCCGTCGGTGATCGTCGTCCGCCCCAGAGATCCGCGTCCGGAAGCGCGGCTTGGCTACCCCACTCGGGGCAAGGCCTGGCGGGAGATCACCGAGGACGACGCCCGCGCGGCCTTCATGAAGGAGATCGAGTACGTCCTCACCCACTCGTCGGCCCACCGCCACGTCGACCTAAAGATGGCCGCCGAAATGGCGGCCGGGGCCCGCAAGCGCATGAGCTTCGCGCCGATGGTGATTAGCACCGGCTGCCTGATGGCCTATGAGGCGCTGTCCCTGGCCACGGGCCGCAGGAGCCGCACGGACTTCCGTGGCTGGTTCTTCAACCCCTACGACATGAAGGTGGAGCGTCCGCTCCCCGCGCCGCTCGCGGCGGCCAAGGGCGCCCTGGTCCGGCGCTTCATGCGAAAGCTCCTCGCTTGATCGACCCCGGCCGGGCCCAGGCGCTGGTGGACGGCTTCGCAGGTCTGGCGCTGCTGGCCTACGCCTTGCGCGTGGGGCCGGGTCGCAGCCCGGTTCGCGCCCGCCTGCGCTTTGTCTTCCTGCTGGCGGGCCTGTTCTACGGCGTGCGGGCCCTTTGGTACGCCGCAGGCGAGCCGCTCTACGAGGGCCTCAGCCTGATCATCGCCGGTGTCCTGCCGCTCGGCGCCCTGGTGTTGGCCGAGGCCCTGCTCCGCCGCCACGCGCCGCGCCTGCTCAAGATCGCGATCCTTGCCGGCGCGCTGACGGGTGTCGCAGCGGTGTTCCTCCCCGCCGCCGAATGGCGTGGCGTCGCGCTCATGGCCTACGTGGTCGGGGCCTTCACCGCCATCCTGCTGCTGGTGGTGTTCCGCGAGCGGACCAGCCTCGCCGCGACCGAGAACGTCGCCCTCGATGCGCTGTCCGGCGGCCTGCTGGCCCTGGCCCTGCTGTCGGTCACGGACTTCGGCGACCTTGCTCCCATAGGCCTCAGCGGCCTTGGCGCTCTGGCGCTGGTCTATGCGGCGGCCGGCGCGCGCTGGAGCGGCATCGCAGCGACGCTCGGCGTCGGCCTGGTGTTCGCGACGGGCGCCAGCGCGGCGCTGGGCCTCGCCGGCTGGCCGGACCATCTGCGCATGGGCGCTGTGGCGCTGGCGGCTCTTGCCACTCTGGCCGTGCTCCTGCGCCTGCAGGCCGGCGGGCGGGAGGATCGGCGCCAGACGTTGCTTCGCACCCTGGCGGCCGCCGACGACGGCAGCCTGTCGTCCTTCATCGCGGCCGCCAGCCGGCATTCGGCGCTGGCTGACCTCAGCCTCGCTGAAGGCGACGCCCTTGCGCCCTATGACCCCGATGCGCTTGCCCGCGCCTTCCACCGCTCGCCCGTCCTTAACGCAGCTCGGCTTCCGGACATGGACAGGGACGCGCGCGAACAGATCCAGGACCTCCTGGCCTGCAACGCCGCCAGCCACGCCGCCCTGGTCTCGTCGGTCCCCCTGCGCGTCGCCTTGCTGGCGGTGGGCGCGACCCGCATCGGGGATGACGACGCGGAACTGCTTGTCTTCCAGCGGCTTGCCGCCCACGCAGCCCGGAACTGCCCATGACCCTGGAGATCCGACAGGGCGACTTCGACGCGTTCTTCCAGGCCCCCTTCGAAGCCTATGGTCCGCGCAGCCCGTATGTGACGCCGATGCGCTCGGACCTGGCGCGGTACCTGGATGCTGCGAAGAACCCGCTGCTGACGGCCGGGGGCGAGTTGGCCTTCTTCACGGCGCACCGGAACGGCCGGTCGATAGGACGACTGACCGCGCATATCCACCCGGCCTCCAACGCACGCCACAACCTGTCCCGCGGCTATTTCGGCTACTTTGACGTAGCCAACGACCTGGAGGCGGCCCGCGCCCTGCTCGATCGCGCGGAGGCGTTCGCCCGCGCCCGCGGCTGCACTGAACTCGCGGGCGCATTCAACCTGACGGCGATGCAGCAGATCGGCGTCGTCACCGGGGGGTTCGAGAATGCGCCCTACACCGACATGGTGTGGAACCCGCCGCACACCCCCCGCCTGCTGGAGGCCTGCGGCTTCGAGCCGTTTTTTCCCATGTCGACCTTCGAGTTCGAGGTGGCGGCCGCCGATCCTGGCGCGCTGCGCGGCCCCAGGTCGGCCGAGGTCTTGGACGGTCAGGATTGGTCCTTCGCTCCCCTCCGGCGGCAGGAATTCGCCGCGCGCTCCGAGGAAGCCCGGGCCTGCCTCAACGACGGGTTCCTCGACAACCCGATGTTCGTGCCGCTGACCGAGCAGGAGTTCGCCTTCCAGGCGGGAGAGATGATGTGGATCCTCGACCCGCACGTCGCCTCCGTCGTGCATCACAGGGGCGAGGCGGCTGGCGTGATCATCTGCATTCCGGACCTCAACCCGTTTGTGAAGGCGGTCGGCGGCCGCATTGGCCCGGCGGCGCCTTTCCACTTCCTGCGCCATCGGCTGAAGCGGGAGCGCGCGGTGATCATCCTCTATTCGGTGATGCGTGAGCTGCACGGCCGCGGCGTCAACGCCGCCATGCTGGAGCGGGTGGTCATCGCCCTGAAGGCCCGCGGTTACCGCACCTGCGGCGTGACCTGGATAGCCGACGTGAACGCTGCGAGCCTGCGCCAGGTGGAAAAGCTCGGCGCGCGCCGCCTCCATCGCCTGCACCTGTTCGGCAAGGCCCTGGCATGACCCCCGACCTGTTCCGCCAGCTGGTCGGCGAGGCGCGCTTCTCGCCCAGCGTCCACAACGTCCAGCCCACACGCTGGCGGCTTGAACCCGACGGGACAGTTCTGGTCATCGACGCGCCCGGCCGCCGCCTCACCGTCGGCGATCCTACCGGCCGGGACGCCCTGGCCAGCCATGGCGCCGCCGTGGAGGGCTTCGCCATCGCAGCCTCGGCCCGCGGGCTGTGCGTCGAGGTGTCCGGTCATCCCGGCGCGGTCGCCAGGCTCAGGTTCCGCGAGGGCGCGCCGCCCGATCCCCTCCACCCGTTCCTCGCCACCCGGCGGACCTATCGCGGCAAGTTCGGCCCCGGCGCGCCGCCCGTCGCACTGCCCGGACTGCGCCTGGTCACCGAAGCTGTCGACCGTGTCGCGGAGGTCGCCGACGCGGCCAGTCTGCGCACGTTCCGTGACCGTGCCTTCCGGGCCGAGCTGCTGTCCTGGATGCGCCTCACCCGCGGCCATCGCGACTGGGCCCGCGACGGTCTCAACGCCGAAGCCTTGGCCATGTCCCGGCTGGAAGCCGCTGGCGCAGCGGTCGTCCTGCGCGCCGGCGTCTTCGAAGCGCTCGATCGCCTGGGGCTGGGCGGGGCCCTCACGGCCGAGGCTGACGTCGTTCGCACCAGCGCAGCGTTGGCGGTGCTCGACGCCCCGCTGCAGGAGCCGCCATTCGACACGGGACGCCGCTGGCACCGCGCCTGGCTGGAGATCGCCCGGGTCGGCCTGTCCGCAGCCCCTATGACCGTTCTGGGCGATGATCCCGCCGCCGCGGCCGAGATCGGCAGCCTCGCCGGTGTTCCAGCGGCCCATCGCGTGGTCACGGTCTTCCGCCTCGGGGTCCCCGCCGGCCCGCTGCCGGAGCCCGCCCGGCTGCCGGTCGAGGAGCTGATCGCCTAGAGCCGCTTCAGGAAGGCGATCAAGTCGCGCTTCTCGCCCGGCGTGAGGCCCGCGAACTCCCGCTCGTGGCCGCCATTGCCGAAGCCTGGCTTCGTCGTGTCGATGGTCCCCGGCTTGGACCACGGCCGGTAGCCGGCGGGATAGCTGATCCCCACGCGCTCCAGGTCAAGTGCGTGGCCCCCCACCGCGAACCGGGTCGCCCGCGGCTCCAGCCCCACAAGCTGAGCCAGGCTCGGCACCGAGCCATTGTGCAGGTAGGGCGCGCTCGACCACAGCCCGGTGAGCGGCGGGGCGGCGTAGCATCCGGTGTGAGCCGCTTGCAGCAGGCCGCGATAGGCCGAACCCTCGATCCGGCGCACCAGGTCCGGCGTCATGGCCTCCATCCGCTGCCGGTCCGTGCCCACCTCGCCGCACCAGTTGGGGAAGCCGGTGAGCCGCGGCGGCCCGGCCTGGTCGTAGGTCCCGTGGCACCCGGCGCACGCCCGGTCGTAGGTTGCCCGCCCCCGCCCGGCCGCGGCCGCATCGATCGGGCCCGGGAACGGCTGCGGCCGGCGCGTGGCCAGGAACGCCATCACCGCCTGCCCGTCCGGGATCGCCGCCCGCGCCCGCTCCGGCGACTGACCCATGGTCGGCACGGTGAAGAAGGTGGTGATCGTCCCCAGCTGGTCGCGGTGCGCAATGGAGAGGTCCTGCGCGGTCATCGCGCGGAACCGGGGCCCCTCGGGCGGCGCGTAGGCGCCGTCGTAGAGCAGGGCGCTGCGCCAGACCCGGTCCGCCAATTCCGGGATGGCCGTGTGCCCGTGCTCCAGCTGAGGCGCATCCAGACCCTTGGTCTGCAGCTTCAGGGCCGCCACCCCGTTGGTGATCCCGGGCGGGCCGTTGGCGAAGGGCAGCGGCCCGGCGCCCGCCTTCTCCAGCGTCGCGATCCGCTGCCGGGCCAGAGGAAAGATGAACGCCCGCAGGGTCGACATCTCGCGTGCGCTGGTCCGTGGCCAGGCCTGGCGGATCGCGGCCGCCAGCGCCGCCTCGTCCTGCATGGCCGTCCGCAGCGCCGCGTAGACGTCCTCGCTGTAGGCCTGCAGGTGGATCGAGGTGTTGGGCGAGCCCAGCCAGGCCTCGGCGGTTTTCGGCAGCCCCTGGGCGTCATAGCCGACCGCCGCATGGCAGGCTGCGCAGCCGGTGTTGGCGATCTCCACGGCCATGGGCGGCACGCTGCGGCTGGCCGTCCCGCGGATCAGGCCGAGGGTCGCGCCGGAGGCCGCCTGGTCCAGGCCCGGCAGTCGCGAGGGATGCAGGAACCCGTAGCGCTGCAGCAGGACCGGCAGCCGCTCGGCGGAGACCGGCCGCCCCGGACCGGCGTCGGCCATCAGCAGCGCGGTCGAAGCGACCTTCCACGGCACGGCCACCGACTGCATGGCGTCGGTGTTCAGCGCGCCGAAGTCGCCATAGGCGAACAGCCGCGCCCCCCGCGCCACTTGGTCCCCGGGCGGGTCGGTCAACGCGGCGGGCGCCGCGGCATAGCCGCGTGCGAAATCCCAGGCGCCCTCCCGGTCCAGCGCCGCCCAGGCGACCGCAGCGAGCAGGACCACGGCAAGGCCGGCGAGGGCGAACCGGAGGATGCGTCGGCGGGGCAGGGGAGGGGCCATTGCGGGCCCGACCTTCCGCGAACCGGTCTTGCGCCGCAAGCCGGGGGAGCCTAGGTACGCGCCCTTCCCTGAGGCGGCGCGTCCGATCCGCGCTCCAGGACCCTGCAAGGCAAGCGACCATGTCCCGTACTCCCAATCCGAAACGCGGGGCGCCCCAGGGGCCGTCCCAGCGCCAGCTGCGTGCGGGCGAGCTCGTCCGCCACGCGCTCGTCGAGATCATGCGCGAGGAGGACATCAACGATCCCGCGCTCGAGGGCGTCTCGGTGACGGTCACCGAAGTCCGCATGAACCCGGACCTGCGCCACGCCACCGTCTTCGTGGAGCCGCTGGGCGGCGGCCACGCCGAGGACGTGGTCGCGGGCCTGAACCGCCACGCCAAGTTCCTGCGCGGCCGGCTCGGCCGGCAGATCGAGATGAAGTTCACCCCGGAGCTGAGGTTCCTGCACGACGAGAGCTTCAACGAGGCGGCGCGGATGAACCGGCTGTTCGATGACCCCCGCGTGGCGCAGGATCTGCGCCCGCAGGAGCCCTCGGACGGCTGGAAGGACGAGGGCTGATGGGCCGCCGCCGCAAGGGCGACGCCGTCTCCGGCTGGATCTGTCTCGACAAGCCGTACGACCTGACATCCACCCATGCGGTGAGCCGGATCCGGCGGATCTTCAACGCCCAGAAGGCGGGGCACGCCGGCACGCTGGATCCCCTGGCCACCGGGATCCTGCCCATCGCGTTGGGCGAGGCGACGAAGACCGTCCCGTTCCTGATGGACGCCGACAAGGCCTATCGCTTCACCATCGCCTGGGGCCGCACGACGGCGACCTTCGACCGGGAAGGCGAGACGATCGCCGCCTCCGACGTCCGGCCGACGCTGCCGCAGGTGGAGGCCGTGCTGCCGCGGTTCGTGGGCGAGATCGAGCAGATCCCCCCCGCCTATTCGGCCATCAAGGTGGACGGCGAGCGGGCCTACGACCTGGCGCGGGCCGGGGAGACGGTGGAGCTGAAGGCCCGCCCTGTGGTGATCCATTCGGCCCGCGTCGCGGACGCGACCGACCCCGACCACGTGACCCTGGAGATCGAGTGCGGCAAGGGCACCTACGTCCGCGCCCTGGTCCGCGACATCGCCGAGGCGCTCGGCGCGTGCGGCCACGTGAGCGAGCTTCGCCGGACCCGCGTGGGGTCGTTTACCGAACAGTCCTCGGTGACGCTGGAATTGCTTGAGGATTTGGGGCATAAGGCCCGCCAGCTGGAGGCATTGCTTCCGGTCGAGACCGCGCTGGACGACATCCCGGCGCTGGCCGTGACCGATGAAGACGCCTTCCGGCTGAAGCAGGGACGGTCCATCGTTCTCGTTCCCCGACAGGTGGAAGCGGTGAAAGCCAGGCTCAGGCCGGGCTCGCGCACCGTTTCAGCCACGCGGGACGGGTCGGTGGTCGCTCTTTGCGAGATGCGCGCGGGCCGGCTCGAACCCTCGCGGGTCTTCCATCTTGAAAAGAGCGGAGACTAACCCGATGTCGATTACGGCCGAACGCAAGGCTGAAGTGATCAAGACCCATGCCCGCGGCGAAGCGGACACGGGCAGCGCCGAAGTTCAGGTGGCGATCATGTCCGAACGGATTGCGAACCTCACCGAACACTTCAAGACGCACAAGAAGGACAACCACTCGCGCCGCGGGCTGCTGAAGCTCGTGTCCGCGCGCCGGTCGCTCCTGGACCACCTGAAGAAGTCGGAACCGGCGCGTTACCAGGCGCTGATCGAGACCCTCGGCCTGCGCCGCTAGGCTCACGGCAATTTGCCCCGCCGCCCGGTTGCGAAAGCCGGGCGCGCGGGTCTTAAGGAATTTCGCCGCTCCTCCGCAACAGGCCGGGGGATGCATGCGGCGCCGGAGCTACGGCTCCACACACGCCGAGGGTTCCACAGAAATCCTCACCCCGCCTGTTCGAATGGAGAGGATTTCGGAAAGCCGAGCCCCTGTCCGCCCCCGCCTGGGAATGCGCCCGCGGGATGAGAAAGAAGCAAAAATGTTCGATATCAAGAGAAAGACCATCGAGTGGGGCGGCAAGACGCTCACGCTCGAGACCGGCCGCATGGCCCGTCAGGCCGACGGCGCGGTGCTGGTCACCTACGGCGAGACGATGGTGCTCGCCACCGCCGTGTTCGCCAAGAGCCCGAAGCCCGGCCAGGACTTCTTCCCCCTGACCGTGAACTACCAGGAGAAGTTCTACGCCGCGGGCAAGATCCCGGGCAGCTTCCCCCGTCGTGAGGGCGCGCCCTCGCAGAAGGAAACCCTCACCAGCCGCCTGATCGACCGTCCGATCCGCCCGCTGTTCGTGAAGGGCTTCAAGAACGAGGTGCAGGTGGTGACGACGGTGCTCGCCCACGACCTCGAGAACGATCCCGACATCGTGGCCCTGGTGGGCGCCTCTGCCGCCCTGGTGATCTCCGGCGCGCCCTTCATGGGCCCGATCGGCGCGGCCCGCGTGGGCTACATCAACGGCGAGTACGTGCTGAACCCCACTCTCGACGAGATGAAGGAAAGCCGGATGGACCTGGTGGTCGCCGGCACGCACGACGCCGTCATGATGGTGGAATCCGAGATCCAGGAGCTCAACGAGGAGCAGGTCCTGGGCGGCGTCACCTTCGCTCACAAGGGCATGCAGCCGGTGATCGACGCGATCATCGAGCTGGCCGAGCACTCCGCGAAGGAGCCGTTCGACTTCCAGCCCGACGACACCGACGCCATCAAGGCGAAGGTCAAGGCGGTGATCGGCGGCGACCTGCGGGCCGCCTACGAGATCACCAAGAAGTCCGACCGCCACGCCGCCATCTCGGCCGCCAAGGACAAGGCGAACCAGCAGTTCGCCAAATCCGACGCCAACCCGGATGGCTACGACTCCAACAAGCTGGGCGGCGTCTTCAAGGAGCTCGAGGCCGACATCGTCCGCCGCGCGATCCTCGACACCGGCAAGCGCATCGACGGCCGCTCGGTCGACCAGGTCCGCCAGATCGTCTCGGAAGTGGGCGTCCTGCCCCGGGCCCACGGCTCGGCGCTGTTCACCCGCGGCGAGACCCAGGCCCTGGTGGTCGCGACCCTCGGCACCGGCGATGACGAACAGCTGATCGACGCTCTCGAAGGCAAGTACTACGAGAAGTTCATGCTGCACTATAACTTCCCGCCGTTCTCGGTCGGGGAGACGGGCCGCATGGGCGCGCCGGGCCGCCGCGAAGTCGGCCACGGCAAGCTGGCGTGGCGGGCGATCCGCCCGATGCTGCCGAACGCCGAAGAGTTCCCCTACACCGTGCGTCTGGTCTCCGAGATCTTCGAGTCCAACGGCTCGTCCTCGATGGCCTCGGTCTGCGGCTCCTCGCTGGCCCTGATGGACGCGGGCGTGCCCCTGAAGAAGCCGGTCTCCGGCATCGCCATGGGCCTGATCCTGGAGTCCGACGGCTTCGCGGTGCTCTCCGATATCCTGGGTGACGAAGACCACCTGGGCGACATGGACTTCAAGGTCGCCGGCACCTCTGACGGGATCACCTCCCTGCAGATGGACATCAAGATCGCTGGCATTACCGAAGAGATCATGCGCAAGGCCCTCGAGCAGGCGAAGGGTGGTCGCGACCACATCCTGGCCGAGATGAACAAGGCCATGGAGGCGCCCCGCGCCGAGCTGGGCGAGTTCGCGCCGAAGATCGAGACCATCAAGATCCCGGTCGACAAGATCCGCGAAGTGATCGGTTCGGGCGGCAAGGTGATCCGCGAAATCGTGGAAAAGACCGGCGCCAAGATCGACATCGGCGAAGACGGCACGATCAAGATCGCCGCGGCCGAGGGCTCGAAGATCGAGGCGGCCAAGGACTGGATCAAGTCGATCGCCTCGGAACCCGAGGTCGGCCAGATCTACACCGGCAAGGTCGTGAAGATCGTCGACTTCGGCGCCTTCGTGAACTTCTTCGGCGCCAAGGACGGCCTGGTTCACGTGAGCCAGATCTCCAGCGATCGCGTGAACAAGGTCTCGGACGTGCTGCAGGAAGGCCAGCAGGTGAAGGTGAAGCTGCTGGGCTTCGACGACCGCGGCAAGACCCGCCTGTCCATGAAGATCGTGGACCAGGAGACGGGCGCCGACCTGTCGAACGAGAAGGCCGACGAGACCGCCGACGCCTAGGCGTCCGGTCCGATCGGGCAGAGAGGGCGGCCGGAGCGATCCGGCCGCCCTTTTTCGTGCACCTCCGCTATTGGCCCGTTCGCGGACCAACCTTCCGAGCGCCCAAATCCTGAAGCGTCGCGTCAAGCGTCGACAAAACGAACCATGCCGACGCGCTCAGGGATTCTGGTCCCGCCTGGAGGCAAGGGCGAGTTTCTCGACCAGCCCGTCAGGGATCGGGTGACGCGGAGAGAAGGTGACGCCCGTCTTCGTGGACTTGAGCCCGGCCGCGGCAATCTCGTGGGCGTGTGACGCGATGGCGGCAGGAGCGAGATAGAGGCCGCATTGCTTGCTGAACGCGGCATAGCCCGCGATGACGGAATGTCCGACCCTGAACCCCGGCATCTTGTAGGCGATGACCTCTTCGGCGTCAGGCAGCGCGCGGGCAAGTTGGGCGCGCAAGCGAACCAGCAGAGGGCGAAGGTCTTGAGGAGCCTCAGCTATGTAGGCGTCGTGATCGGCAGACATGGTCGGCGCAGGCCTCCGCTGGCGTGACCATCAAGGCAAGCGCCCGCCATCCCAGTTTCGACCCGTCGGATGAGTGGATCAAGCTGATCGGGAGAAAGCCCCGAAACGGCCTAGGGCGATCGGACCGGCTTGAGTTTCGGCGCAGCATGACTTCAGCTCGATGACGATGTCGCTCTATGACAACCACGCCGTTGGACGCGCTCTTCGTCGATGGCGAACCTTGAATCGTGTGAAGCAGTCCGCCTTGGCGGAGGACCTGGGCGTATCGCAGAGCACGGTGTCGCGATGGGAAAACCTCCTGCTGGAGCCCGAGCCTTGGGAAGCCCGGCGTCTGGTGGCCCGCCTCGCCGCCCGGCCGGACGCCTCGTCGGACCGGGCGTTGATCGACCTTGTCCGCGGCGCTCCGACCGCCATGCACCTCATCTGCGACCTCACGCACCGCCTGCTCGCGGTGTCCTCGGGACGTTTGGAACGCTGGCGGGTCGGCGCGGACGAACTCATCGGAACGTCTCTTTGGCGCTTCGCCTCGAACGGCATCATGGCGGGTGAGGCCGGATTGGCGGCGCGCGGCTGGTACGAGCCCGTCGCAGGCGACGTGGTGGTCGAGACGGAATGCGTCGCCTTTCCGGAGCTGACGATCATGCCCGGCAAGATGCGCTACACCCGGATGCCGCTGGCGGACGGTGGATTTGCGCGTCTGGTGCGCGCGGAAGACGGGGACGCATAAGATATTCCGCGCCTCCCGGAGCGCCCCATCGCCGGCTTGAATGTGGCGATGCCCCAGGTCGCCGACGATCATCGAATTCACGCCATCCTGGCGTTCACCCAGGCCGCCGAGCAGCTGAAGGACACGCTCAGAACCGGCGTGACGGCGCGCGGGCGGGCCGAAAGCACCGCCGAGCACACTTGGCGGCTCTGCCTCATGATCCTTCTTTTCAGCCGTGACCTGCCGGAGCTCGACGGGCTCAGGTTGCTGAAGCTCTGCTTGGTGCACGATCTGGGCGAAGCCGTCTCCGGGGACGTCCCCGCGCCGCTTCAGTCCAGCGATCCCGGGCGAGCCGAACGCGAACGCCGGGATCTTCAGATGCTGTGCGAACCCTTGCCGAATGACCTGCGTGAGGACCTGCTGTCGCTGTGGGACGAGTACGCGGCTGGCGTCACGGCGGAGGCGAAAGCCGCCAAGGGGTTCGACAAGCTCGAGACCATGCTCCAGCACCTGATCGGTCGCAATCCACCCGGCTTCGACTACGCGTTCAACCTCTCCTACGGTCGGCGCTACACCGACCATCACCCGCTGCTCGCCGCGATCCGCGAGATCGTCGACCAACAAACGCAACGGCGTCTGGAGCAGGAACAGGCGCCAACAGGTCCGAACGACCGGATGCAGACGCTCTGAACAAATCGCGAGGTCGGCGGCGACCTCTGCAGTGAGCCGGAATCCGGACGTCAGTGATCAGGCGCTACGCGCCGTGCGCAGGTGCGCTTCAGACCCGCCGTGGCCGCTCGTGCTGGCGCTCGCGATCCACGGCGGCCTCAGGTCAAGACGAGCCAGTCGCCAGCCGTCAGCTGCACGCCCACGAGGACCATGCGATCCCCACCGCCAAGGTCGATGATGGTGTCGAAGCCGGACAGGCTGATCATGTAGCCGGGCTTGCCGTCCAGCAGGACCCGGTCTCCCTCGCCCAGGCTGAAGTCCGTCACACGGTCCAGCGCACATCCGAGTTGCAGGTGGAAGTCGTCGCCGCCGCCGCCGCCGCTGATCGTGTCGTCGCCGCGGTCGCCCCAAAGCCAGTCGGCGCCGTCGCCGCCGCGCACGAGGTCGGCGCCCTGGCCGCCGCGCACCCAGTCGGCGCCCGCGCCGCCGTCGAGGGTGTCGTCGCCGAGGTTGCCATAGACGATGTCGAAGCCAGCATCGCCGTACAGCTGGTCCTGGTCCTTGCCGCCGACCACCCAGTCGTCGCCATCGCCCCCGTGCACGGTGTCGTCACCCATGTTGCCGTGGGCGTCGTCGAACCCTGCGCCGCCGAGGATGTAATCGGCCCCGTCTTCGCCCCGCAGGTAGTCGAGCCCAGCCCCGCCCTCGACGGTGTCGGCGCCAGAACCGCCGGTCAGGCGGTTGTCCAGGTCGTTGCCCCTGAGCCGGTCCGCAGATGCTCCACCCGCGGCGTTCTCGATCTGGGCGCCCCAGGCGATCGACATCCGGTTCTGGCCGCCCAGTTGCGAAAACGAGCCTTCGGCCAGGTTGATGTCCGCCGCGCCCGTGGCGCCGCTTGCGTCGATCCTGTCGATCCCTCCGGTGTCCCAGATGGCGAAGATCCCAGGATCGTCGGCGAAGGTGTAGACGCTGTCGCCGGCGGCCTCCTGGGTGTTGGCGCCCCAGCGGGCCTGCAGGGCCGCCACGTCGTACAGCTGCAGCTGCAGCGCGCTGGCTGCGCCGTCGGCGCGGACATACGACATGACGGTGTAGTCGCGGTGATCTTCGGCCGCCGGCAGATAGGGACCAGCCGTGGTCTTGCCGGTCGTGTCGTAGTCCCCGGTATGCTTCAGCATCATGGCGTGCCCGATCTCGTGCAGGATCAGCCAGCGGGCACCCACGCTCGTGAGGTCGACGTCGTCGTCGAAGACGGCGCCGGCGTCCCAGCGCTTGATGGTGACCTGCCCGGAGCCGTCCGCCCCGTACCAAGGGCGCCACCACGTCTCCGCGACCGAATCGACATTCACCCGGCCGAAGGCGATGACGGGATCGGCGGCGCCCGTGACTTCGACGAAGCGCACGTCGATGACCGATTCATACTCGCGCAGACCTCTGCGTACGGCCTCCTTCTGATCGGCCGTCCAGCTGGTCCAGCCTGTGTAGCTGCGCAGGAACTGGGACGATTGCTGATCCTCGAACCCGTAGGTGATCGTCAGCGGCGACGCGGTCCCCTGCCAGGGGTCCAGCTTGGCCGGCAAGGGCGTGTGGATCGCCGCGATGGCATGAGCAGGGGCGGGCATAGCGCTACTCCAGGAGCCACGGGAAGGATGCGCCCGCTGGCGCGGATCATCCACCGCTGATCTTACCCAGAATGGATGCGATCGGGGTGCGCGACCACACGATCCCGCCTTGCAGTGGTGCTCGCCCCGCCCCCCGACGGATTGACAATCTACGGCAGAGCTCCATCATCCGGCGCAATTCTGGGGAGACTGTCACGATGCTGGGGAGGATTGGCGGCCTAGTGGCCGTGCTGTTGCTTGGCGCCTGCGCCTCGCCTTACGTGGCCAAGCCGTATGATCGGGCAGCCGCCGCTGTGCGCACCGTGGCGGTCGTGGACGACGCGCTCCCGGAGGAGCCCATCGCCTACGAGGTCGCCTCAGTGGGGTCGAACTTTGGGCTGATCGGCGCCCTTGTGGACGCTGGCATCCAGTCCAGCCGTCAGAACGCCGTCAATGAAGCGCTCCGTGGCATCGGCTTCGATCCCGAGACGAAGCTCGAGGCTCGACTGATCTCGAGGCTCGGCGCGCAGGGCTATACGGTCCGCGCCTTGAACGGCGCGCCCCGGCCCAAGCGCGAGTTCCTCGCGACCTACCCCGGCCCGGACGGGACTGCCGACGCCTATCTCGACGTGGCCGTGCTCGGCTACGGCTACCTCTCCGCGGGCGCCGGCCAGCCCTTCAGACCGACGGTCGACGCCAAGGTCCGCCTGGTCAGCGCCAAGGATCCGTCCAAGGCCTTGATGGAAAACCGCATCATCTACAACGGCATGAACCCGCCCAAGGGCGTCGTGACGCTGTCGCCGGATCCGCAGTACGTTTTCAATGGCCGGGCCGAGTTGCTTGCCGATCCCGCACGGACGGCCGCGGGGATCGAGAATGCGCTCAATCAGGTCGCCGATACGGCGGCGCAACTTCTGCAATAGGGCCAGCATGAGTTCGCTTCGCCGGTCGAGCGGGGCCGCCCTGCTGTGCGCCAGCGCGCTCGCGGGCTGCAGCACGGTGGCTCCGCCGGAAGCCGTGACCAGCTTTGCTCGGCAGGACTGCGCCTCGGCGCCGGATCTTTCCCGTGCGACGGGGCTGACGCCCGAAAAGGAAAAGGTCGAACACGTGGTCACCAGCCCCGTGGGCGCAGACGCCGCCTGCGTCCGGAGTGGCGGAAGTGCGCGACCGTACGTGCTTTACGCCATGCCCGCCGAAGCGGACGATAAGACTTTGACGGTCGGCGCAGTGCTGGAGCCCAGGCGTCTCCTCGCGCCCGAGGTTTCCCTGCTGGGCCGCGGCGGCGAGGTGACGCGTACGTTCGCCCCCCACGAGTACCTGTTCCGCGGTCAGGTCTATTCCGTCCAGTTCCGACCGAGACCTGGCGACGCCTATGTCCTGGTGACCGTCGACCCGGCGCGGGTGGGTCAACGCTATGACTCCATCGCCATCGGCACGAACTCTACGGCCGTCTACGCTGCGGGCGTCACCGCGATGGTCACCACGGGCGTCGATAACGCCCAGTCACGGACCTTCTCGTACGAAGGGGCGGTGCAGGTGACCGTCAACGACACAGACGTACCCAAGCGCCGCTAGGCGGCCCCAGGAAAGCAAGACGTCCAACGAGAAAAGGCCCGCCTTTCGGCGGGCCCTCTTGAGCTCGTCTCGGTGCGCGGCCCTAGCTGCGCAGCTTCCGCAGCAGGACGTCTACGTCCCGAGCGATAGCCGGATCCTCGGCCTTCAATGACTCGATGCGTCGCACGGCGTGCAAAACGGTCGTGTGGTCGCGGCCGCCGAAGCGCCGGCCAATGTCGGGCAGCGATCGGGTGGTGATCTGCTTGGCCAGCCACATCGCGACCTGGCGCGGACGCGCCACGGCCCGGGCGCGACGTTCGCTGATCAGATCGGCTTGCTTGAGGTTGTAGTGCTCGGCGACCGTCTTCTGGATCATGTCCACCGTGACCTTGCGCTCGGTGCACGACAGGTGCGGGCGCAGGATCGACTGCGCTTCGTCCAGGGTCAGCCGGGCAAGGTCGGCGCCGACGCGGGCGACCAGGGTGTTCAGGGCGCCCTCCAGCTCACGCACGCTGTCGGTGAAGCGGTCGGCGAGGAACTGCAGGACCTCGGGGCGGGCGGACGGGACGAAGCGGCCTTGCTGCGCCAGGGTGGCCAGCTTGCGCTCTAGGATGCCCATGCGCAGCGCGCGGTCGGCCGGCTCGATGCCGCAGACCAGACCGGCCTGCAGGTGCGAGCGCAGCCGCGGCTCCATCTCCGACAGCTCGTTCGGCGAACGGTCGGCCGTCATCACCACGCGGCGGCCGTCCTCGACCAGGGCGATCAGCGTGTGGAACAGCTCTTCCTGGGTCGTGGGCTTTCCCGCGACGAAGTGGACGTCGTCGATCAGCAGCAGGTCGGCGTTGCGCAGTTCGTCCTTGAACGCCTGGGTCTGGCGGTCTTGCAGGGCCTTGACGAAGGTCGTCGTGAACCGCTCGGCCGTCAGGTAGACCACCCGCTTGGACGGATCGCTCTGCATGGCTTCCCAGGCGAGCGCGTTCAGCAGGTGCGTCTTCCCGAAGCCATAGGGCCCGTGGAAGACGACCGGATTGAAATGGCCGTCGGCCCACGAGGCCACCCGGCGGGCCACGGCGAAGGCGAATTCATTGGCCGGACCTGGGACGAAGTTCTCGAACGAGAAGCGCTCCTGCAGGCCCTGCAGGCGGCCCTGCCTGGCGGCCACGGGCGCCACCACCTCGGCTTCGATCTCGAAGACGGCCGGCGCCGCCACGGGCGCATTGGCGGCTACGGGCGCCGCGATCGGCGGCGCGCTCATCACCACCCCGGCGGAGTCCATCTCCATGCGGGACTTCAGGTCGAGCCGGCGGCCCAGCGGGTCGTTCTGGGCCCAGAGTTCGCCGATGCGGCGCCAGGCGTGGCGGCGGATCCAGTCGCGAGCGACACCTGTCGCAGCCACCAGACACACCTCGTCGCCGGTCTCGCGCAGAGCTGCCTGGCCCAGCCAGGATCCGAACGTGGCCTCGCCGAGCTCCCGCTTCAGAACCTGGCAGGTCTTCATCCAGACGGCACCGACTGGCGCTTCAGCCATAGCTCCCGCAGCCCCCCCGCTCATCATCGTTCAACCCCGCCCTCTCGACCTAGGCCCCACGCCTTGGTCGGCCCTTTTTCTACGCACAAACAAGCTCTTACCCGGCGAACACATGTGCTGCGCCGGCGTCTCGATTGGTCCGAGATCAAGTGGAAGACGCCTGTAAGGAGGCTGAGATTAGTCGGGGGGGCGGGGGGGTCAACGGCGATTCTTCGCGGCTCCGGGCGATATTTCCGTTGACTCCCGGGGACCCCCTGAAGGGCCTAGGGAAACGCCAATTGCGTGGCTAAGCTTTGGTCGAATGTGCCGCAGGAGTCGCACGCCGGGCCAAATCGGGCACGAAAAAGCAGCGCCCGGAACGGACGCTGCTTGGGGTAGTCCAGTCGAGATTAGGTGGGGAACGGAGCCCGTTCCCGCACCGAAACCGGGGCTCTTAGGCCGACAGCTTCTTCAGCTGGGCGGCCAGGCGCGAGACCTTCCGCGAGCCCGTGTTCCTGTGGACGACGCCCTTGGTCACCGCACGCATCAGCTCGGACTGAGCCTTAACGAACGCCGCGGCGGCGGCTTCCTTGTTCCCCGAGGTCACGGCCTCGTCGAACTTGCGCAGGAAGGTGCGCACGCGCGAGCGGCGGGCGGTGTTGACTTCGGTGCGGCGGGCGATCTTGCGGACCGCCTTCTTGGCGCCGGGCGTGTTGGCCATTCTGACTGCTCTTCAATACGGAACGCGCCCGGCCGGCAGCCGGGCGGGCAAATTGGAGGCGCGGATATACGGGAGGAGGTCCTGCGGGTCAATGGCGGCGCGGCGGATTCCAGCCTCGCCAGTGTCGCACTCGGCGAGCGTCCTCTAAGCCCCTGCCAGGAACGCCCGCCAGGCCGGGTGGGCTGACACCAGGTCGGCCATGCGCTGGTAGCCGCCCGCTCCCGGATGCGCGCCATCGATGGCCTCGGCCTCGCGGTTCCAGAGGCCATCGGCGAACAGCGGCCGGAACACGTCGATGAAGGGGATCCCGAGCCGCGCCGCAAGCGCCTTGAGGTGCTCGTTCGCCGTCTCGAGCCGGGCGCAGATTCCCGGGTCAGGCATCGGCGGCGGTCCGATCATGAGCACGGGGGCGAGCTTGGCGGCGTCGGTCAGCATGGCGCGGGCGTGGAGCAGGGTCTGGGCGGCGGCCACGCGCGGCGCGCCGTGCTCCAGGCTGCAGTCATTGGCCCCGAACGAGAAGACCATGGCGCTCTCGCCCGCTCTCAGGCGCGGCTCCGCTTCGGCGCGCCACCGCCTGGCGATGTCGGCGCTGGTCTCGCCGCGGATGCCCAGGTTGTAGAGGGTGACGTCCGGGCGGTCTCGCAGCGCCCGGCCGACCCAGCCCTGGTGGTCGGGGTCGCCTTGGCCCAGGACGAAGCTGTCGCCGAATGCGAGGATCCGCATGGCTCAGCGGCCGGTGAAGTTGGGCTTCCGCTTCTCGACGAAGGCGGCCATGCCCTCCTTCTGGTCCTCGAAAGCGAACAGGGAGTGGAACAGCCGCCGCTCGAGCGCGACCCCGGCCGTGAGGGTCGTCTCGTAGGAGGCGTCCACCAGTTCCTTCGCCATGGCGACCGCGAGCGGCGACTGGCCGGCGATCTTGGCGGCGGCGGCCATGGCCTCCTCCACCAGCTTGTCGGCGGGAACCACGCGGCTCACCAGCCCTGCGCGCTCGGCCTCTGCGGCGTCCATCATCCGGCCGGTCAGGATCATGTCCATGGCCTTGGACTTGCCCACGAAACGGGTCAGCCGCTGGGTGCCGCCGATGCCCGGAACGACGCCGAGGTTGATCTCGGGCTGTCCGAACTTTGCCGTGTCGGCGGCGATGATGAAGTCGCAGAGCATGGCGAGCTCGCAGCCCCCGCCCAGGGCGTAGCCTGCGACGGCCGCGATGATCGGCTTGCGGAACGTCTCGAACCGACGCGCCGCGGCTCCGAAGAAGTTCTGGGTGAACATCTCGGCGTACGACTTGCCGCTCATCTCCTTGATGTCCGCGCCGGCCGCGAACGCGCGCTCGGACCCGGTGATCACCAGGCAGCGCACCGCGTCGTCGGCCTCGGCGGCGTCGAGCACGCGGGCGAGTTCGCCCAGGAGGGTGGAGTTCAGCGCATTCAGCGCCTCAGGCCGGTTCAGCCGGACCAGGCTCACGCCGTCCTTGGTCTCGACGATCAGGGTCTCGTAGCTCATCGGCGCCTCCTCGTTCCTCGCCGCGGCTTAAGGCCCCTTCACCGAATAGCCAAGCGCCCGGAGACGGGCGGGCAGCCCCTCGGGTCCGACGAGATGTCCCATGCCCACGACCACGACCGTTCGGCCGTTGCCCTGCAGCCGGCGGTGAAGGGTCGCCGTCCAGCGGGCGTTGCGATCCACGACCAGGCGCTGGAACAGGGTCGGCGAGGCGGCCTGCAGCGGATCAAGCGCCTGGCGCTCGATGCCGCCCAGGTCCCCCGACATCCAGGTCCTCAGCAGCAGGGCGAACTCGTCGGGATCGCTTTCCATGTCGCGGACGGTCTGGTTGAGGAGCGCGATCTGCTCCGCAAGCGGCACGGCGCTGAAAAACCTGATCTGCTCGGCCGGCGTCTCGAAAGCCCGTCGGGCGGCCGTTCGCGGGGTGGCCGCCGCCACCGTCTCCTCCACGCCCAGCGCCGCCGAGGCCGCCGCCCGGCGATAGAGAGCGCCTGCAAGCGCCTGCTCCGCCAGCCAGGGCTGGAACGCTTCGAGGGCGGCGGGGTCCACGCCGTAGGCCATGGCGACCCGGGCCAGGCGCTGGGCCTCCTCCGGCCGCAGCAGCTTGGACAGCGCCGCGCCCTGCGGCAGCAGTCCCTCCTGCTGCGCCACGCGCGAGGCGAGGTCCGCGGCGTGCGGGTCGACCGGAAGCTCAAACCAGACGTCGTCGGCGCGCCGGATCGCCCGGTCCAGCGCCTTCGGCCGCCAGTCCAGGCCCGGCGGCAGGACATGCATGGCGCCGAACAGGACCAGTTCCGAGTCCCGGTCCTTGACGACCCACACCGGCGGCTTGGCTTCGGCGCACCCGGCGCAGAGCGCCGCCAGCGCCGCCGCCCACGCTGCCAGGCGCCTCACCGCTGGCATACCGGGCAGTAAAATGTGGAGCGGCCTGCCTGGACCTGCCGGGCGACGATCCCCGTGCAACCCTCATTTCCGCAGGGCGTACCTTCACGGTCATAAACCCGAAAATGGTGCTGGAAGTAGCCCAGGGCGCCATCGGCCTGGGCGAAGTCCCGCAGGCTCGACCCGCCGGCCCTGATGGCTTCCGCCAGCACCGCCTTGATCGCCTCAACCAGCCCTGCGAGGCGGCGTCGGGAGATCCCGCCTGCCGGCTTGAAGGGTGAGATGCGCGACCGGTGCAGGGCCTCACAGACATAGATATTGCCTAAGCCCGCGACGATCCGCTGGTCCAGCAGCAAGGTCTTGGGCCCCTGCTTGCGGCCGGCGAACGCTGCGGTCAGGTGCGCGACATCGAAGGCGTCGGACAGCGGCTCAGGCCCCAACCCCGCGAACCAGGGATGCACGTCCAAGAGGGCCGTGTTGACCAGTCCCATGTAACCGAACCGCCGCGGGTCGTAGTAGGTCACACGGGCCCCCGCCTCCGTCTCAAAGACGATGTGGGCGTGCTTCGGATCCGGATCAGCGGCGTAGTGGAACTCTCCGGGCCGCTGCGTCCCCTCGGGCCGGGCGATCTCGAAGCGGCCGCTCATGCCCAGGTGCATGACCAGCGTGTCCTCGCGGTCGAGCCGCGCCATCAGGTACTTCGCCCGCCGGCTCAGGGACACGATGGTGGCCCCCGTCAGCTGCTGGACGAAGTTCTCGGGGAGCGGGAAGCGGAGATCGGGGCGGCGCGCCTCGACCCGGGAAAGGCGGGCCCCTTCTAACACCGGGGCCAGGCCGCCGCGTACCGTCTCGACCTCGGGAAGTTCAGGCATGCCGACGCTTGGCATGGCCGGGATGGCGCGCCAAGGGGTTGGAGGTTAAGAGGCAGCGCATGACCGGACCCTCCGCCACCTTCGGCTTTAAGGACGTCGACCCCAGCGCAAAGCCCGGGCTGGTCCGCGGCGTGTTCGACCGCGTCGCTCGCCGGTACGACCTCATGAACGACCTGATGAGCGGCGGTGTGCACCGGCTCTGGAAAGACGCGGTCGCCGCCAGGCTCAATCCGCAGCCGGGTGAGGTGATCGTCGACTGCGCTGGCGGCACCGGGGACATGGCCCGGCGTTTCGCCCGCATGGCCCGGCGCGCCCAGGAGCGGCGGGGAGGGGCGGACGCCAAGGTGTTCGTGGTCGACTACAACGCCGAGATGATCGCCGCCGGACGCGAGAAGGGCTTCGAGCCCGAGATCGCCTGGGCCGTCGGCGACGCCCAGAAGCTGCCGCTGCCGGACGGCTGCGCGGACGGCTATGTGATCTCATTCGGGATTCGCAATGTGACCGATGTCGCGCAGGCCCTGCGCGAGGCGCGCCGGGTGCTCAGGCCAGGCGGCCGGTTCCTGTGCCTGGAGTTCTCGCGGCCTGTGACCGAGGCCCTGCAGAAGGCCTATGACGCCTACTCCTTCAAGATGATCCCGGCGATCGGCGAACTCGTGGCCCGCGATCGGGAGTCGTACCAGTATCTGGTGGAGAGCATCCGTCGCTTCCCCGACCAGCGGCGGTTCGCGGCGATGATCGGCGAGGCGGGCTTCAGCCGCGTCGAGTACACCAACTTCACGGGCGGGGTGGCGGCGCTGCACACCGGCCGCGCGATCTGAGCCGGCCATGAGCGGACCCGCGGCGTTCGGGCGGCTGATCGGCGCGGCATGGATGCTGGTGCGCAACGACGCGCTGCTGCCACGCGAGATGGACCCCCTCTACGGCGGCAGCGTGAAGACGATCTCGAGGGCGCTGCGGCTGTTCGCAGGGCGCGGGGCGCGGCAGGGCCGGCCCGGCGAGCGCCTGGCACGTGCGCTGGAGCGCCTGGGACCTGTGGCCATCAAGCTCGGCCAGCTGCTGTCGACGCGGGCGGACATCTTCGGCGGTGAGTTCGCCCAGGACCTGTCGCGGCTGAAGGATCGGCTGCCCCCGTTTCCGACGGAGGTCGCCCGGGCCGAGGTGGAGTATGCGCTGGGCCGGCCCATCGAGAGCCTGTTCGCCGACTTCGGTGAACCCGTGGCCGCGGCTTCGCTGGCGCAGGCGCATGATGCGGTCCTGCTGGACGGGCGCAGGGTGGCCGTGAAGGTGCTTCGGCCGGCCATCGCCCGGCGGGTGGCGGAGGACTCCGAGGTGCTGGCCCTGGCCGCGCGGCTGATCGACAGCTGGGTTCCTGCCTCGCGTAGGCTGGAGCCCAGGGGGTTCGCCGGCGCCGTGATCCGCGCCACGGAGCTGGAGCTGGACCTGCGGCTGGAGGCGGCGGGCGCGGACGAGCTCCGCGAAGTCATGGCCAAGGACGGCTACATGCGGGTCCCGGCGGTGATCTGGGATGGCGTCGGCAAGCGGGTCCTGACCCTGGAATGGGCGCAGGGCTGGCCGCTGTCCGAGGCCGCCGCCCTGACCCAGGAGAACCTCGACCGGAAGCAGCTTGCGGACAATCTGATCCGCGCCTTTCTGGCGCAGGCGCTGGATCACGGGGTCTTCCATGCGGATCTCCACGAGGGCAACCTGTTCGCGGCGGCTCCGGCGCAGCTGACGGCGGTGGATTTCGGCATCATCGGCCGGCTGGGCGCGCCCGAGCGGCGGTACCTGGCCGAGATCCTGTGGGGCTTCCTGCAGCGCGACTACGACCAGGTGGCGCGGGTGCACTTCGACGCGGGCTACGTACCGTCCCACCACAGCGTCGCAGCCTTCGCCCAGGCGTTGCGGGCGGTGGGCGAGCCGATCTTCGGCCGGGCCGCCGCCGACGTGCCGATGAGCCGGGTGCTGACCCAGCTGTTCGAGATCACGGCCCTGTTCGAGATGCGGCTTCGGCCGGAGCTGGTGCTGCTGCAGAAGACCATGATGACGGTGGAGGGCGTCGCCCGACGGATCGATCCGGGGCACGACATCTGGGCCGCCGCCGAGCCGGTGGTGCGCCGCTGGATCGCCCGGGAGCTCTCGCCCGCCACCCGAGTGAAGCGGCTGGCCGGCGAGGCCGAGATCGCGATCCGCAACCTGGCCCGCCTGGCCGAGAACCCGCCGACGCCGACCGCGGTCGCGGTGGTGGAGCAGAACCGGCGGGGCGGCGCCCTGCTGTGGTTCGCCCTGGGCGCCATGATGTCCGGCGCGGCGTTCCTGTCCGCGCTGCTGCTCGGCTAGGCCTCCTCGTCGCGGCTGCGGCGGCTGGCGGTGCGCCGCGCCTCCCGGGATTTCTGCTCCTCCCAGTAGGCCATGCCCTCGTCCGGCTTGAACATGGTGCGCGGCGCGCCGGCCTTGCTGGCCACCGCGAAGACGTTGCCCTTGGGGTCGTAGAGCAGGATGTCGCCGTTCGCCCGGGTCAGGGTCAGGGTGCCGGCGGGCGGATGCTCGACGAAGGCGTGGGCCTTCTTCACGAACTGGTCGAGGTTGCGAGCCCCGAAGGCCTCGCCGTTCCGGGCGAAGGCGCGCTGGGCGTTCTCCTCGGCCGAGTAGCGGCGGCTGGCCGACCAGATCGGCTTTCCGTCCACCAGCTTCACCGCCTCGTCGCGGCGATCCGCCCGCGGGGCGCGGTCGGAGTTTGGATTTGTCGCAGTGGACTCCCCCGCCGCCATCTGCGTGCCGGCGGCTTGCGGCTGCGTGGTCACGGCCGACGGGCCATTGTCGCAGGCCGCCACCAGGGCGAGCGCCGCCGAACTCACGAGCGCTGTCGTCAGCGCCCACGTCTTCCGAGCCATCCTTGTTCTCCTCGGCAAAGGCTAAGCTGGAACAAAGAAAGAACACAACTTCTGCGGCGAGTCGAGTCCGGGTGAACGATGTTTTTCGCCAGGCGCGCCAGGTTTGTCGCGCCGTCCCATCTGACCTAAAGCAGAGACCGGTTTCACGCGGGGCGCAGCGCTTGGCAGAGAAGCGGATACTCCTGATCGTCGGCGGCGGCATCGCGGCCTACAAGGCGCTCGAGCTGACGCGGCTGTTCCGCAAGGCGGGCGTCGCGGTGCGGCCGATCCTGACGCCTGCGGGCGCGCAGTTCGTGACGCCGCTGTCGCTGTCGGCGCTGGCCGAGGACAAGGTCTATGGCGAGCTGTTCTCCCTGACCGACGAGGCGGAGATGGGCCACATCGAGCTCTCGCGCTCGGCGGACCTGGTGGTGGTGGCCCCGGCCACGGCGGACCTGATGGCCAAGGCCGCCAACGGGCTGGCCAACGACCTCGCCTCGACCACCCTGCTGGCCACCGACAAGCGGGTGCTGATGGCACCGGCGATGAACGTTCGGATGTGGGAGCATCCCGCGACCCGGCGAAACCTGGCGCAGTTGCAGGCCGACGGCGTGCTGTTCGTCGGCCCCGACGAGGGCCCGATGGCCTGCGGGGAATACGGCGAGGGCCGCATGGCGGAGCCTGCGGCGATCTTCGCCGCGGCCATGGCCGCGCTGGGCGGGAGCCGCGCGCTGGCTGGTAAGCGGGCGATCGTCACCGCAGGCCCCACGGCCGAGCCGATCGATCCCGTGCGGCTGATCACTAACCGCTCCAGCGGCAAGCAGGGCTACGCCATCGCCTCGGCGCTCGCGGCGATGGGCGCGGAGGTCACGCTGGTGAGCGGCCCAACGGCGCTCCCGGCCCCGGCCGGGGTGCGGCGCGTGGAGGTGGAGACGGCGCGCGAGATGCTCGCCGCCTGCGAGCAGGCGCTGCCCGCCGACATCGCGGTCTGTGTCGCCGCCGTGGCCGACTGGCGACCCGAGAGCCTTGGCGCCCAGAAGATCAAGAAGGGCGAGGGCGGCCCGCCGCCGATCGCGCTGGTGGAGAACCCGGACATCCTGGCCACGCTCTCCCGATCGGCGCAGCGTCCCCGGCTGGTGGTGGGCTTCGCCGCCGAGACCAACGACGTGGAGGCCCACGCCCAGGCCAAGCTCAAGCGCAAGGGCTGCGACTGGATCGTCGCCAACGACGTGAGTGTCGAAGGCACCATGGGCGGCGACCAGAACGCCGTGGCCATCGTCAGCGCCGACGGGATCGAGCGATGGGAGCGCATGCCCAAGGGCGAGGTCGCCCGCAGGCTCGCGCAGCGCATGGCCGAAGACCTGAAGTGACCTCCGGCGGCGCCGCAACGGCTGGCCGAATTGAGCCCCGACGCGCGGAGCCTGGGACGAAGTCAACGGCCGCAGACGTTTAGCTTCATGACAAGGCCGCCTGATCGGATGCGATCGGCGCGACGTCGTCGGCAGCTACGTTGGTCGCGTAAGCTGACGAGCGGGGGTGGGTCGTCGCTGCGGCGGCTGCCCGCCTCCGCAGCCGACCCTGATAGACGAGCCGAACTCCGCTCAGTCTTGCATCAGTAAAATGGCAACGATTGTTCACCATATCCTCCAGATCAGACCTGGGGGATCGGGAGCGAAATGTCTGCCTGCGCATCTCCCGACCTGATCTGGCGCGAGGTGGCGCACGCCCAGCGCCGCGTTTTCGTGCGCCTAGGTCCACGAGCCCACTTCCGGCACATGGTTGCTGATTTCCGTGAGCTGATGCGACGTGAGCCGGTGATCGCAACCTACGACTACGTCTGTGATCTCACGGCTTTCCGCGGGGACGCCTTCGCCGCAGATGTGGGAGAGATCGCCTCCGACTATGGCCCGCACGCAGCCGGCGAGCCGACATACACGTGCTTCGCGACCAGTGACCCACACTTCCATCTGTGGGCCAGGGCGATGGACGAAATGTTCCGAGGGCGAAAACACCTTGTGTTCCCCTCAGTCCGGGACTGCTCGACCTTCCTGGAGGACGTCCGGGCGGGGCGTTAGCTGCCCGTCGGGAGAGTGGGGCTCCCCTCGCCGGCCCACTGGTTGCAAGGGTACCCGGCCCGACGTCCGCCAGGAGTTCGAAGTCACCAACATGCAGTCGCGAAGCAGACGTTTCGAACGTCTCTTCCGACGCAGGGCAGCCCTACGATGCCGCAATGTTGCGAGCGACGCCTTCCACTGTCAGCGTAGTTGCCATGGTTCTCCACGACGCCGAGGCAGAGAGGCCGTTCTCCGACGGGATCGACTGCAACTTTCCGTACGACACGCCCTCAGCTTTGAACCTGATCAGGCAGGGTTGGGCGATCTCACTCAATGCCGCTTTCGCGGTCTTGGAGGAGATCTGCCGCCCACCTCGTCCAGCCCCAGTCAGTAAAGCGCGGCAGCACGTCCTTGTGGATGAGTGGGCCTTGGGTCCAGACCATCCACTTAAGGCTCATGTGCTCGAGGCCGCGCGCGCGCAAATCGAGGACTCAACGTTTCCCCTGGAAACGGTAATTGAGCTGATGACGCGCATAGGTGCTTACGACGGCCAACGCGCCGCCCTTTGCATCGCCCTCGGCGCCGCTGACTATGACTGCCCTGAAACGGAAGAGGCCGTGGGCACCTTGAACGAGACGATCCGCACTGCGTGGAGTTCAAAGGGCGTCTAAGGGCGTCACGCCAAGCAGGCTGAATGTCTGCTTCTGAGGCGAGACCGCTTCTGCTTTCGACCCATAGCGGACCTAGTATAGCTCGCAAGTTGCCATCACGGTGATGGCAACAGTTCCGTCGAGGTGGATTCGTGAACCAGCAATACGACGCTGCGGACGGACCGCTTATCAGCCGCTACGAACCCACGGCACAGTTGATCACGGCACTCGCAACGGTGCGCGGCGGAGGCGGGGCCATGTGGACGTGGCTAGGTCCGATTTCCTCGAACCCTGAGAAGCTCCCGCTCCAAGTTGCGATCGCTCACCGCCTTGGCCTACGCCCCACCCACGGCGACTTTACCGCCGACACTCTGCAGCGGATCAGCCCCGGGGAAGCCAAAGCTCTTCTGGGTTACCTTGCGCTGGATGGCATAGGTCGTCTGACGCCACCAAGACCGGACGCAGCCCTTGCGAGCGTTCTCGACTGTGGCCTCGCTGCGTTCGGGCCTCATGTCCGCTGCTATTCGAACGGCGACTATCACCTTGCCGCCATTGGTCAGCCGCAAGGGAGGGGTCATATGCCTCTTACGAGCGCCACAATCGACACGGGCGTCATCTGTCATGACGGCGATGTGGGTTTCGCTTTCTGGGTTGATTGGGAAGACTGACGCCAACGGGTGGACAGTCCGCTTTCCACCCGTAGCGGACGTTCGCAGCAAACGGCCGGTTCGGTCGAAAGCGGACGTTCGGAACGTCCGCTTTCAGGCCTGACTGCAAGGGCGAATATCCGCCCTTGGCTTACATCCGGAACGGCGGCTGGTCTGCTGGCCCTGAAACCTGAGTCAGGAGCCTCAGAGCTCCTGGGCCGTGGGTCTGAACAGGATCTCGTTGATGCCGACATCCGCCGGCTCGTTGATGGCGAAGGCGACGAGCCGGGCGAACGTTTCGGGAGGTACGCCCACTTCAGCCACATAGTCCTGGTTCGCCTGCTGCACGTCCTTCTCGGTGATGTGGTCGAGAAGCTCGGTCTTCACAGCGCCGGGCGAGATAATCGTCGTGCGTATGTTGTACGTCGCCATTTCCTGGCGGAGGCCCTCGGATAGGGCGCGCACGGCGAATTTGGTCGCGGAGTACACGGCCGATCCACCGAACAGCTTGTGGCCAGCGACCGACGACAGGTTGATGATGTGGCCGGATCTCTGCCTGATCATGTGGGGCAGGGCCGCGGCGACGCCGTAGAGCACGCCCTTCAGGTTCACGTCGATCATCTGGTCCCACTCGGCGACCTTCAACCGTTCCATGGGCGAGAGCGGCATGACGCCGGCGTTGTTGATGAGCACGTCGACGCGGCCGTAGGGCTCGATGGCGGCGGCCAGCAGGCGTTGCAGGTCCTCGGCTTTCGCCACATCGGTGGTGACGGCGGTGGCTCGCCCGCCCGCTTGATTGATCTCGGCCGCAAGCGCCTCGATGCGATCGCTGCGCCGTGCCCCGAGGACGACGGCGGCGCCCTTGCCGGCCAGGTGTCTGGCGGCCGCCGCGCCCATGCCGCTGGAGGCGCCGGTGATGACGATCGTCTTGCCTTTGATGTTGTCAGTCATGGGTGTTCTCGCCTTCCTGCGTTGACGTTTCGGCGAGGTACTGCTCGTCGGTGACGTGCTCCATCCAGGTGACCGGTGAGCCGTTCTGGCTTTCCTGGATGGCGATGTGGGTCATGGCTTCGTGCGGCGTGGCGCCGTGCCAGTGCTTGTGCTCGGGTGGGCACCACATGATATCGCCCGCCCGGAACTCGAGCTTTGGGCCGCCTTCGATCTGGGTCCAGCCGACGCCCTCGGTGACGATCAGGGTCTGGCCAAGCGGGTGGGTGTGCCACGCGGTTCGCGCTCCGGGTTCGAAGCGCACGATGGCGCCGCCGACGCGCGAGGGGGCCTCGCGCTGGAACTGACCCGTGATGGTGACGCGGCCGGTGAAGTATTCGGCGGGACCGACGACCGTCTTGAGGTCGGCCTTGCGGGTGATTTCTATGACGGGCTTCCTTTCGGCTGCGTCGATGGGGAGGGTGGAGGCCCCGATAACGGCGAGGGCTTCGGCGATCATGCGGAGAGCCCGCGGCGGAAGAAGTCGGTGAGCTTGTCGAAGGGGATTACGTCGACCCGGTCGTACAGATCGGTGTGGCTCGCGCCCGGGACGATCAGCAGTTCTTTGGGCTCGGCGGCCGCCGCGTAGGCGGTCTCGCTGAAGTAGCGCGAGTGGGCTTCAGCGCCGTGGATCAGGAGAAGCGGGCGGGGCGCGATCTCGGCGATGTTGGCCAGCAATGGCGCCTTCATGAACGACAACGAGCTGGTGATCGCCCACGAGGCGTTGGAGTTCACGGCGCGCGGATGGAAGCCGCGGGGCGTGCGATAGTAGTGGTGGTAGTCCACCAGGAACTTGGCCTCGCCGCCCTTCAGCGCGTTCATCACGGGGCCGTAGGCGGGGCCGCCCTTCTCGGCGTCCTTCCAGCGTTGCTGTCCCAGCTGCTCGAGGGTGGCGGTGCGTTGCTCTGCGGTGACGCTGTCGTTGTAGCCCTTAGAGATGACGCGGGTCATGTCGTACATGGTGCTGACGGCGACAGCCTTCACGCGCTTGTCGACGGCCGCGGCGCCCAGGGCCATACCCCCCCAGCCGCAGATGCCCAGCATCCCGATGCGTTCGCGATTCACGTTGGGCAGGAGACCCAGGAAATCGACAGCCGCGCTGAAGTCCTCAGTGTTGATGTCGGGCGAGGCGATGTTGCGGGGCTGGCCGCTGCTCTCGCCCGTGAACGACGGATCGAAGGCCAGGGCGACGAACCCGCGTTCGGCCATCGCCTGGGCGTAGAGGCCCGAGGACTGCTCCTTCACAGCGCCGAAGGGTCCGCTGACCGCCAGCGCAGCCAGGCGGCCGGAGGCTCGTTTGGGTGCGTAGAGATCACCAACCAGGGTGATGCCGAAGCGGTTGGTGAAGGTCACCCTACGGTGGTCCACCTTGTCGCTCTTCGGGAAGGTTTTGTCCCAGTTGTTGGGCATGGTCTGAGCCTTTGCTGAGGTGGGGACGGTAGGGGCGGCGAGGGCGATGGCGCCCGCGGCGGCCAGGGTCACGAGGCGGCGGCGGTCCATGTCGGAGGCCGTGGCCTCGGAGGTGTGGGGGAGGGTTTCGGACATTTGACGGTCTCCGGTTCGGGTGGGGAGCGCAGGGTTTCAGGCGGGCCTGAGGAGCTTGCGGCCGTCGCCGATCAGCAGGACCGCGGCGGCGGCGAGGACCACGCTGCCGATGAAGGTCGCCTGGATCGAAAGGCCGTCGAGCAGCCAGCCTCCGACCACCGCGCCGAGGAGGATCGAGGTCTGGATGGCGGCGACCATCAGGCTGCCGCCGGCTTCCGGGGCGTCGTCGGCGTTCTGCGACATCCAGCTCATCCAGATCACCGACATGGCGGTGTTCATCGCGCCCCAGAGCGCCAGGAGCAGGCCGGCGGCGAGGGGCGAGCCGCCCAGCAGCAGGAGGCCTAGGGTGCAGCCGCCCATCAGCAGGGCCGGCAGCTTCAAGATCGGAGCCACGTTGCCCCTCAGGTACCGGCCCGACGCCCAGGTGCCGACAAAGCCCGCGCAGCCCAGCACCAGCAGCAGGCCCGAGAGCGTCGTCACATCCGCCCCGGTCACGCGCTCCAGGAAGGGGCGCAGGTAGGTGAACATCGTGAAGGCCGAGCCCCACGACAACATCGCGGCGGTGAGGCCCAGGAGGAAGGACCGGCGCTTTAGCAGGCGGAGCATTACCGCGAAGTCTTGCCGCTCGGAGGCGGGCAAGGAGGGCAGGGCCGCGACATGCCAGACGAGGTTGGCGGCGACGATCGGGGTGAGCGCCCAGAACACCTCGCGCCAGCCGAAAAGGCCGCCCAGATAGCTGCCGAGGGGCGCGGCGAAGGCGGCGGCGATGGCTTGTCCGCCATACATCAGGGCAAGGGCGCGCGGCACGTCCGCGGCCGGAACCAGGCGCATGATGACGGCGGTCGCCAGCGCCCAGAAGCCGCCGATGCAGATGCCGAGCAGAGCGCGGCCGGTCATCAGCACCGTGAAGCTGGGGGCGGCGGCCACAAGCACCAGGGACAGCAGCATTAGGCCGGTCAATCCGACCAGCACCCACTTGCGGTTAAGCTGGCCCGCCAGCGTGGTGACCAGCATGCTGGCGGCGACGGCGAAGAGGCCGCTGATCGAGATGGCCTGACCGGTTTGGCCTTCCGTGGCGCGCAGGCCTTCGGCCATCGGCGTGAGCAGGCTCACCGGCATGAATTCGGAGGCGATCAGCATCGCCACGCAAAGCGCCATGGAGAGCACGCCGCCCCAGGCGGCGGAGCCTGGCGCCGAGGTGGCTTGGGTCGTCGTGGAGAAGATCATGCCAGATAGGTAGCGGCCGCAGCGCAAAGCGATTAGCCGTCGCAATCGGCATGAACTAATCGAGCAGCGCGAATAATCGAAAGCGGCTAGGAAGGCAGCGTGGAGCGGACGGACTTCAACCAACTCACCTGGTTCCAGGCCGTGGCCGAGGAGCGGAGCTTCACCAAGGCCGCGGCGCGGCTCGGCGTGGCGCAGTCCACCCTCAGCTCCGCGATCAAGCAGCTGGAGACGCGCATGGGCATCCGTCTTCTGACGCGGACCACGCGCAACGTCGCCACGACGGCGGCGGGCGAGCGGCTGCTGCAGACGATCGCGCCGCGCATGGGCGAGATCGAGGCTGAGATCGCAGCCCTGACGGCGCTACGCGAGAAGCCATCGGGCTCAATCCGGCTGACCATGTCCGACCATGCGCTGGAAACGGTGGTCTGGCCCAAGCTGAAGCCAGTGCTTCGCGAGTATCCGGACATCAAGGTCGAAGTCGCGCTGGACAGCACCTTCCGCAACATCGTCGAGGAAGGCTACGACGCCGGCGTCCGGTTGGGCGAGAGCGTCGAGAAGGACATGATCGCCGTCCGCATCGGTCCCGACTGGCGGCTGGTGGCGGTGGCCTCGCCGGACTACTTCGCCGAGCGGGGGAGGCCGGAGCACCCGCGGGACCTGGTCCGGCACCGCTGCATCAACATGCGCCACGAGACGTCCGGCAGCCTTTATGCCTGGGAGTTCGAGAAGGATGGGGATGCGCTGCGCGTGCGGGTCGACGGCCAACTGACGTTCAACAACTCCTACGCGATGATCGATGCGGCGGTGAGCGGCTTCGGGATCGCCTATGTGCCTGACAGCATCGTGCAGACGCAGATCGAGTCGGGCGCGCTGCAGCACGTCTTGAGCGACTGGTCGCCGCCGTTCGACGGGTACTTCCTCTACTATCCCAGCCGTCGTCAGAACCTGCTGGCGTTCCAGATTGTCGTCGATGCCCTGCGGCATCGCGAATGACTTTTGGACAACCAGACCGCCGGGCGAGCGGCGCAGAAAGGCTGTTCGCCGGCGATCTCAGCCGAGGCGTCCACGCCGAAGATGGCCCTCAACCGACCGCGCCACATCGATCGGGCCCCACCTCGGCGGCCGCGGCTCTTCGGGCCGCGGAGCGACCTCGCGTGACGCGACCTACCCATTTTTGGGGATGTTTATGAGCCTCGCCGAGGGCATCGTTTACGTGCGTCCGGGTTGCTTCCAGTCCCTCCAAGGCTCGCCGCAAGGCGGGCGGCCCGGGCGCACCCGCATCTGGCGGACTAGCGGACCAGCGGCCCGGTGGTAAGCCAGAGGCTTGAGAGGGACCTGGCGGCCTAAGTCGCCCGTACCAGGATCGCTTCGAACGTCATGCGGGCGATCAGCACCGGGCCCGACTCATCGCGCACCTCCACCGCAAGGTTCCGCTTCAGGCTTCCAGGAACGACGTCCCGACTAAACTCGGCCAGCGCCCGGGCCGCCTCGATCTTGACGGCGTCCAGGTCGGGGAACTCGAGGCCCAGGTCATCTCCCATGAAGATGTCGCCGTCTCGCGTGTCGAAGAAGTACAGCGGCATACGGCCAGATCCTCAGCAGGGTGGGGGGAGCGCGTGGTCTCTCAGCCGCCGCCGCCCAGAGATGCGCGGAGACGCCGTTCACTTTGAGGAGGGGCAAGCCCCCAGGTGATCAACCCATCGAGACTTCATCAGGTTCAGAGCGCCATGCTCATTGTCAGAAATGAACATGGGTTCAGACGCATCTTCGAAGTCGCTGGCCACTGTGCCGGGCTCCCAGCGGCTCGACCTTCCTTGCCGCACGAAGCGGATCAAACGGAACGGCTACTTCGCGCGGAACGAGAGAAGATGGCGCAGTCGTGCGTCATGCTCTCCGGCTTTGCGATCAAGCATAAGGTTGGACGGCTGCGCAGCCCGGCGCGGTCGGCGCGACCGCGATCAGGCGGGGTCAGGCTCCGCTATGCTTTCGCGGAATTCGTCGGCGGGGACGTAGGCGGCGCCCTGCTCGTCCAGCACCCACATGCCGATGAACGAGGAATCCGCCGGATCGAGCTCCTCGTCGACCTGGTCGCCCTCGTAGACGCCGACATTGCTGTAGTCGAAGTCGAGCGAGAGCTCATGGGCGAGGCCCAGCATCTCTTCGGCCATCCGGCGCGAATAGCCGATGGCTTCGCTCTCGTTGGCGAAATCGTCCGAAAGCGTGGTCACCTCGGCCGCATCGCTGCCCTGGGTCGCGCTGGTGGTGACGATGGTGTAGGCGGGCATTGGCTTCTCTCGTGGTTCGGATCCCCTCCCCTAACCCGTTCCCGTGCCGGAGCGGCCCACAATCTGAAAAAAGCGCGTTCGCTCCAGCAGGGGAGACGACCTGCGGCAGCGCTGGTCAGCCCGCGCCCCGGTCGTCACGCTTGGTGGCGCGGTAGACCTTCTGCTGCACGCCCTGGCGGCGGCGCTCGACGGCCTTCGCCACCCGCTCGGCCTTCTCCTCCACCGCGGCGAGCTCAAGCCCCAGCTTGCGGAAGCTCGCCCAGCGGGCGGGGTCCAGGGCGCCGCTCTCCAGCGCAGCTCTTACCGCGCAACCTGGTTCGTGAGTGTGGCCGCAGTCGCTGAACTTGCAGTTGGCGGCCAGGCGCTCGATGTCGTCAAAGACCACGCTCAGGCCTTCCTCGGCATCGATCAGGCCCACTTCGCGAATGCCGGGGGTGTCGAGGATCAGGCCGCCGCCGGGCAGCAGGACCAGCTGGCGATGGCTGGTGGTGTGGCGGCCCTGGTCCTCGGCGTCGATGGCCTGGGTGGCCATGCGGTCCTCGCCCAGGAAGGCGTTGACCAGGGTCGACTTGCCGACGCCGGAGGAGCCGATCAGCACGCAGGTCTCGCCGGGCGCCACCTGCGCCAGCAGGGCGTCGAGGCCCACCCCCTGCCGCGCCGAGACGACGATCACGGGGCAGTCGGTGGCGACGGCGGCGATCTCGGCGGCCTGGCCCTGGGGATCGTCGCAGAGGTCGGCCTTGGTCAACACCACCACGGGCCGCGCGCCGCTCTGCCAGGCGGCCGCCAGATAGCGCTCGATGCGGCGGGGATTGAGGTCGGCGTTCATCGAGGTGACGACGAAGGCCACGTCGACGTTGGCGGCGATGACCTGCAGGGTCTGCAGGCTGTCGGCCGCCCGGCGGACCAGGGCCGTGCGGCGCGGCAGGATGGCACGGATGGTGGAGGTGCGTTCGGCGAGGTTCAGCGACAGCGCCACCCAGTCGCCCACGGCGGGGTGGCCGGCCTCTTGCGCCTCGTGCATCAGTCGGCCGGCCGCCTTGGCCCGCAGTTCCCCCTCGTCGGTGGCGACCAGGTAGCCGTCGCGTTGCTGGATGACGACGCGGCCGGGGATGTGGCCTGCAGCGGCGTGTGGCGCGAAGGCCTCCGCCAGCTGATCGGACCATCCATATTGCTCGATCAAGTCAGGACTTCCATTGCCGGCTCCCGGTGATCCCACTCTATGCGGCGGGCCGTCAGCGCCCGCTAGCCACCCTAGCGCCGAGTCCGACGGGCGGCTGCACTTCCTGGCGGAAAAGATGCAAGCGGCCCCCCAAGCGCGCCCTGGCGATGCGGGGGGGCTCCGCGTACACACCGGCTTCCAGCACAGGTGAGACATGGCGGATCACTCAGACCCGGCGGGCCAGCCGATCGTCCTCTTCAAGCGGTGGGCGGGCAACGATGACCTGCCGCTGCCGGCCTATGCGACGGTCGGCTCAGCGGGGTTCGACTTCCAGGCGGCGGTGGACGAGCCGATTGTCCTTCAGCCCGGCGAGCGCCGCCTGGTGCCGACGGGCTTCGCCGCGGCCGTGCCGACCGGCTTCGAGCTGCAGGTGCGGCCTCGCTCGGGCCTGGCGGCCAAGCACGGGATCTCGATCGTCAACGCGCCTGGCACCGTCGACGCCGACTACCGCGGGCTGATCTCGGTGTGCCTGATCAACCTCGGGCAGGAGGCCTTCACCATCGCCCGCGGTGATCGCATCGCGCAGGGTGTCGTCGCCCCAGCGCCGCAGTGCCGCCTGGTGGAGGCCGCCGAGCTGGACGAAACCGCGCGTGGCGCGGGCGGCTTCGGGAGCACCGGCCAGTAAGGCGCTCGCCTTTTCGCCAGAGGGAAGGTGCGTCAGGGCCGCGAAAAGCCCAGCACGTCCTGCATGTCGTACTCACCCGGCGGACGGCCGGCGACCCAGCGGGCGGCGGCCAGGGCGCCGCGGGCGAACAGGCTGCGGTCGCGGGCCGAATGGGAGAGGGTGAGGATCTCGTCCTCGGCGGCGAAGGTGACGCTGTGCTCGCCGACGATGCCGCCGCCGCGCAGGACGGAAAAGCCGATCTCGCCGTCAGGGCGGGGGCCGGTCAGTCCGTCCCGGGTCCGGCGGGCGGCGTTCGAGAGGCTGACGCCGCGACCGTCGGCGGCCGCCTCGCCCAGCATCAGGGCGGTGCCGGAGGGCGCATCCACCTTGCGCCGGTGATGGGCCTCGAAGACCTCGATGTCGTAGGCGTCGGCCGGCAGAGCGGCGGCCGCCTGGCGCACCAGGCCCATCAGCATGTTCACGCCGAGGGAGAAGTTGCCGGCCCGCACGATGGCGATCCGGCGGCCCGCCTCGGCGATCTGCCGAAGTTCTTCGTCGGAAAAGCCGGTGGAGCCCATCACCAGGGCCGGGCCCCCGCGGTTGGCGCAGGCCTGGGCCAGGGCCGCCGACGCCGCGGCGGTGGTGAAGTCGATGACCACGTCGGCCGCGGCCAGGGCCTGCTCGCGGGGGATGACGCCCTCGCCGGTGACGCCGTCGCGCTCGAAGCGCGCCGCGAGGCTCAGCGCGGGGTCTTCCGCCACGGCGGCGGCCACGGCGCGGCCCATGCGGCCGTTGGCGCCGGCCACGGCGATCCTGATGGCTTGGGTCAGCGCAAGTCCCTCCCGCGAAGCAGGGCGCCAGCATCGCCACCCGGCTCCCGCGGTCAATGGGCCAGCGCTGCTGTCGCCAAAGGTCCAGCCGGAGCGGGTGAGGGGCGGCGTGCGCCGCCCTCACCCAGCCCTCTCCCACGGGGAGAGGGGATCTTACGCCGGCTGGTAGAGGGCGAACTCCTCGCCGAGCGCGCGGGCGACCGCGGGGCGGCTGCGCAGGCGGTCGCGGTAGGCGGCGACGTTGGGGTAGCGGGCGAGGTCGAACTTCACCGCCTGGGCCCAGTTGAGCACCGCCGCGAGATAGGCGTCCGCCACGGTGAAGCGGTCGAGCAGGTACTCGCGGCCGGAGAGCTCGTCGTCGAGATAGGCGAAGCGCTCGGCCGCCGCCTCGAGGGCCACGGCCTTTCCGGCGGCGTCGTGCTTCGGGCTGAGCAGGGGCGTGAAGACGTACTTGTGCAGCTCGGAGCCGATGAAGCTCAGCCACGACTGCAGCCGGTAGCGTTCGAAGCCGCCGGGATTCAGGCCGAAGCAATCGCCGAGGTAGGTGAGGATGGCGGCGTTTTCGGTCAGCACCTCGCCGTCGTCGGTGCGCAGGGCCGGCACCAAGCCCTTGGGATTGATGCGGAGGTAGTCGGCGCCGTCGGCGGTGCGGCCGGCCTTGGTGTCGACGCGGTGGAAGTCCGCCTCGGCGCCGGCCTCGTAGATGACGATCCGGCTGGCCAGAGAACAGGCGAGCGGCGAGAAGTAGATGTCCATGGGGGGCTCCCTCGGTTGATATTGATACCGTTCCGCACAAAATAGGTGCGGTCAAGGATTGTTTGCGAAATGGTACAAAACGAGGAGCGCCGCGCACGCGGCCGGCCCAGGAGCTTCGACGAGAGCGAGGTGCTGGACCGCGCGCGGGCCGTGTTCTGGAACCTAGGCTACGCCGCGACATCGCTGGACGACCTGGCGAAGGCCACCGGGCTGAACCGGCCGAGCCTCTACGGCGCCTTCGGCGACAAGCACGCGCTCTACATGGCGGCTCTGACCCGGACGCGCGACGAGGCGCTGGGGTCGATGGCGGCGGCGCTGGCCCATGAGGCGCCGCTGAAGGCGCTGCTGACGGCGCTGTTCCAGCGGGCGGGGGCGATCTACCGGGCGGGGGACGCCGGGCAGAGGGGCTGTTTCATCATCGGCACGGCGGTCACCCAAGCCCTCGACGACGCCGAGGCGCGGGCCCTGACCGCAGGCTTCCTGGCCGAGACCGACCGGCTGTTCCGGGAGCGGTTCGAACGCGCGGCCGGCGAGCTGTCGACGGGCCTCACGCCGGCAGCGGCGGCGCCGATCGCCTCGGCGACCCTGCACACCCTGGCGATCCGGGCCAGGGCAGGCGCCGGCGAGGCGGAGATGGACAGCGTGGCGCGCGGGGCGGTGGCGGCGATCTGCGCATAAACGCCGAAGGGAACAGACGGCAAAGGTTGTCGCCTTCACCTGGCCTCTGTAGGTTCCGGCGCTCCGAGCCGCCCCAGGGACCTTGCACGCGAATGAGCGACGATCGCCGCACTTTCACGGACGAGGAGGCGCTAAGCTTCCACCGCCTCCCGCGACCGGGGAAGATCGCCATCGCGGCCACTAAGCCCATGGCCACCCAGCGCGACCTGTCACTGGCCTATTCGCCCGGGGTGGCGGTGCCGGTGCTGAAGATCGCCGAGGATCCGGAGAGCGCCTACGACTACACGTCCAAGGGCAATCTCGTGGCCGTCATCTCGAACGGCACCGCGATCCTGGGCCTGGGCGACTTGGGCGCCCTGGCGTCGAAGCCGGTGATGGAGGGCAAGGGCGTGCTCTTCAAGCGGTTCGCCGACGTGGACGCCATCGACGTCGAAGTGCTGTCGAAGGACGCCGACGAGATCATCACCGTCATCAAGAACATCGGCGTCACCTACGGCGGCATCAACCTCGAGGACATCAAGAGCCCCGAGTGCTTCCGGATCGAGACGGAGCTGCAGGAGCTCCTCGACATCCCGGTGTTCCACGATGACCAGCACGGCACAGCGATCATCACCGCCGCCGGTCTGATCAACGCCTGCCACATCACCGGCCGCGACATCCGCAATGTGAAGGTGGTGCTGAACGGCCCCGGTGCGGCGGGGATCGCCACCCTCGAGCTGATCAAGGCCATGGGCGTGCGGCACGAGAACGTCATCGCGGTGGACCGCAAAGGGGTCCTGTGGCGCGGCCGGGCCGAGGACATGAACCAGTGGAAGTCGGCGCATGCGGTGGACACCGACGCGCGCACCCTGGCCGAGGCGCTGGTCGGCGCGGACGTGTTCATCGGCCTGTCGGCCAAGGGCGCGCTCTCCGGCGAGCTGGTGAAGACCATGGCGCCCAAGCCGATCATCTTCGCCATGGCCAACCCGGACCCGGAGATCACGCCGGAGGAGGTCTACGCCGTGCGCCCCGACGCCATCGTGGCCACAGGGCGGAGCGACTATCCGAACCAGGTGAACAACGTCCTGGGCTTCCCCTACATCTTCCGCGGTGCGCTCGACGTCCGGGCCCGCCGCGTGAACATGGAGATGAAGATCGCCTGCGCGAACGCGTTGGCCGAGCTGGCCCGCGAGGACGTACCGGACGAGGTGGCTGCGGCCTACCACGGCACCCAGCTGAAGTTCGGGCCCGAGTACATCATCCCGACCCCGTTCGATCCGCGGCTGATCTGGTACATCCCGCCGTTCGTGGCCCAGGCGGCGATGGACACCGGCGTGGCCCGCAAGCCGATCGAGGACATGGATGCCTACCGCGCGTCCCTGGCCCAGCGGCTCGATCCGACGGCGGCCTTCCTGCAGAAGCTGCAGGGGGCGGTGCTGGCCGGACCCCAGAAGCGCATCGTCTTCGCCGAGGGCGAGGAGCCCAGCGTGATCCGCGCGGCCTACGCCTTCCAGTCCGGCGGACTGGGCGAGGCGATCCTGGTGGGTCGCGAGGACCTGGTGCACGAGAACATGCGGCTGGTGGGGCTGGACCCGACCGACGTGAAGCTGCGCATCGTGAACGCGCGCTCGTCGCACTGGAACACCGAGTTCGTGGACTACCTCTACGAGCGGCTGCAGCGCGAGGGCTACCTGCGCCGGGACGTGCAGCGCCTGATCAACCAGGACCGCAACTCCTTCGGCGCATGCATGGTGGCGCTCGGCTACGCCGACGGCATGGTCACCGGCGTCACCCGCAACTTCGACCAGGCGCTGGAGGAGGTGCTGCGGGTGATCGATCCCGCCGACGGCGGCCGGGTGATGGGCATGAGCGTGGTGCTGGCCAAGGGCAGGACGCTGTTCATCGCCGACACCAACGTCACCGAGATGCCCGAGGCCGAGGACCTGGTGGAGATCGCGGTCGAGGCGGCCAATGCGGTGCGCACCCTGGGCTACACGCCGCGGGTGGCGTTCATGAGCTATTCCACCTTCGGCAACCCGATGGGCGACCGCTCGCAGCGGGTGCGCGAGGCGGTGGCCATGCTGGACGAGTACGACGGCGTCGACTTCGAGTACGAGGGCGAGATGCCGCCGGAGATCGCCCTGGAGCCGGCGCGGCGGGGCAACTACCCGTTCATGCGCCTGAGCGGCCCGGCCAATGTGCTGATCATGCCGGCGATCCACTCGGCGGCGATCTCGACCCAGCTGCTGAAGTCGATGGGCGGGGCGACGGTGATCGGCCCGCTGCTGCTGGGGCTATCCAAGGCGGTGCAGATCACGCCGCTGTCGGCGTCGGTGTCGCGCATCCTGCACATGGCCACCCTGGCGGCCTACGACCGGCCGCTGGTGGAGGTGGACGGGTAGATCCCTCCCCCGCAGGGGTAGCGGGACCACGACGTGGTGGAGGGGGTCCGCGCCGACCTCGGACGACCCCCTCAGTCGGCTTCGCCGACAGCTCCCCCGGCGGGGGAGCAACTGCAACTGTTCTCATTCCAGCTCCCACTCCCGTGCCCTGCAGTCTGTATGGGCACAGGAGAGGCCGACTTCCGGGATGACGGCGCTTTTGGTACATGGCGCGCCCCCTTGCCTGCGGAGCGACGACCCATGAGTTCCGCCTTCACACTCGGGATCGACTTCGGGACCACCAATACGGTGGTGGCGATGGCCGACGGCTCGGGGCCGGCTCAGCTGGTCCGGTTCCCTGCGCCCGAGGGGGAGCTGTTCGCCTTCCGCTCCTGCCTGTCGTTCCATGCGCCGCCGGAGCGGCCGTCGGACCGGACCATCGCGGCCGGACCTTGGGCCATCGAGGCCTATGTGGAGGACCCGGCGGAGACGCGGTTCATCCAGTCGTTCAAGAGCTTCGCGGCGGCCGAGAGCTTCTCCGAGACCCAGGTGCTGGGGCGGCGCTATCGGTTCGAGGACCTGCTCTCCACCTTCCTGCTGAAGGTGCGCGACTATGCCGGCGGCGAGATGGCCGACCTGCCCGCGCGGGTGATCGTCGGACGCCCGGTGACCTTCGCCGGCGGCGCACCGAACGAGGCGCTGGCCCTGGAGCGCTACGAGACCGCGTTCCGGCGGATGGGGTTCAGCGAGATCCTCTACGCCTACGAGCCGGTGGGGGCGGCGTTCTTCTTCGCCCGCGAGCTCGACCACGACGCCACCGTGCTGGTGGGCGACTTCGGCGGCGGCACGTCCGACTTCTCGATCATCCGCTTCGAGCGGGAGGGCGGCGAGATCCGCTCCACGCCGCTGGGCCGGTCGGGGGTCGGCGTGGCGGGGGACGCCTTCGACTATCGGATCATCGACCAGCTGGTGTCGCCTGAGCTGGGCAAGGGCTCGAGCTACCAGAGCTTCGGCAAGGTGCTGCCGATCCCGAACCGCTACTACTCGGCCTTCGCCCGCTGGGACCAGTTGGCGCTGATGCGGGCCAGCCGCGACATGCGGGAAATCCGCAAGCTGGTGCGCGAGGCGGTCGAGCCCGAGAAGATCGAGCGCCTGGTGGAGGTGCTGGACGAGAACTACGGCTACCGCCTCTACCGCGCGGTCTCGGACCTGAAGGTGGCGCTGTCGTCGGGCGAGCAGGCGGAGTTCCGGTTCGAGGCCGGCACCATCGACATCGCGCGTCCCGTGGCGCGGGCGGAGTTCGAGCGCTGGATCGCCCCGGAGCTCGGGCAGATCCAGCAGGCCGTGGACCGGGCGCTCGCCAACGCCGGCCTGGCGGCCGACGGCATCGACCGGATCTTCCTGACCGGCGGCTCGTCGCTGGTGCCGGCGGTGCGGGAGATCTTCCACCGCCGCTTCCCGCGGGACCGGATCGAGACGGGGGCAGAGCTGGAGTCGATCGCCTCGGGTCTGGCCCTGATCGGCCGGGAGCGCGACCTCACCCGCTGGACGGGTCGCGCCGCCGGCTAGCCTCAGTCGCCCTTTCGTAAGGTGGACTTGTCGAGGTCGATCTCGGCGGCCGGGACCACCTCCAGGTTCGGCAGCCTGGCCTTGAGGCCGGCCTGGAAGGTCTTGGCGTCGCCGGCGACGATCACGCTGGCCTGGGCCGGGTCGAGAGTGCGGCGGGCGAAGGCCTGCACCTGGGGCGCCTGCACGGCCTCGACGTTCGACGTATAGGCGGTGATCTCGGTGAGCGGCAGGTTGTAGAGCGCGAGCTCGCCCAGGATGTCGGCCAGACCGCCGGAGGTGGCGAGCTGACGGCCGTAGCCGCCCACCAGCACCGACTTGCGCGCCTTGAGCTCGTCGGCGCCGGCCGGCTCCGCGGCCAGCTTGCGCAGCTCGGCGTTGATCAGGTCCAACACCTCGGGGGCGGACTCGTTCTTGGTCTGGGCGCTCGCCCGGAACGAGCCGGTCGTGCGGGCGGTGGAGAGGCCGGCGCGGGCGCCATACGACAGGCCGCGCTTGATGCGGATCTCCTGGTTCAGCCGGGCCGAATAGCCGCCGCCCAGCACGGTCGTGGCGACCACGCCCGGGTAGTAATCGGGGTCGGTGCGAGCGATCGCCGGCTTCACCACATTGACCGAAGCCTGCCCGGTCCCCGGCACGTCGATGGCGATGGCGCGCGGCTTCGGCTGGGGCCGAATCTCGGGGGCGGCCGGCGGCGTGGCGCCGCGCGCCCAGCCGCCGAACGCCCGCGCGGCGATCGCGAACCCCTGCTCCGGGGCGATGTCGCCGGTGAGCACCAGGACGGCGTTCTGCGGCTGGTAGTGCTGGGCGTGGATGGCCGCCAGGTGATCCCGCTTCAGCCGCGGCAGGGACTCCGGCGTGCCCCCCGGCGCGTGGCCGAAGGCGGTGCCGCCGTAGATCACCGGGGCCACGGCCATGCCGGCCAGCTGGCCCGGCTGCTGGTAGGCCACCTGCAGGCCGTCGAGGGCCTGCTGCCGCTGGCGCTCCAGCTCCTCGGCGGCGAAGGCCGGGTTGATGGCCACGTCGGCCATGATCGCCAGGGCCTGGGGCAGCTTGTCGGGCATGACGTTGAGCGTCACCGACGAGGACTCCAGGCCGCCGGCCGAGGACAGGCTGGCGCCCAGCGCCTCCACCTGGCTGGCGATCTGCTGCGCCGAGCGGGTCCGCGTGCCTTCGGTGAGCATGCCGGCGGTCATCGACGCGGCCCCGGAGAGGCCCAGCGGATCGGCCCAGGCGCCGGTGCGGACCGTCAGGTCGGCGGTGACCAGGGGCAGGTCCGACGAGCGGGCGACGATCACCCGCAGGCCGTTCGCCAAGGTCCGCTCCGCAGGGGTGGGCAGCACCGGCTGTACGGGCTCGGCGAGCGGCGGCGGCTGCACGCGCTGGCCTTCGGGGGCCAGGGTGAACACCGGGCCGGCGTACTTCGCCACGGTCTTCGGCGGCGGAGGCGGCGCGGCCACCTTGACGCCGGCCGGGCGCTCGCTTTCCGGGCGGTAGCGGACGGTCATCCGGCCGGCGTCGGTGAGGTACTTGCGGGCGACGCGCTGCACGTCTGCGGCGGTGACCGCCTGCAGGTCCGCGAGCTCCGTGTTTGCGCGGGCCGGATCGCCGGTCAGCTGCAGGGCGTAGCCGAGGGCGAAGCCGCGCCCGTCAATGGTCTCGCGTTCGCGCAGCTTGTCGGCGATCAGCTCGTTCTTGGCTTCGGCCAGCTCGGCGGCGGTGGGCGGAGCGTCGCGCAGGCGCTTCACCTCGGCCAGCAGGGCGGCCTCGCCCTCCTGGATGGTGTGGCCGCTGGCCATCACGGCGCCCACCATGATCATCCCCGGATCCTGCGGCAGGTCGGCGTTGGACATGGCCTCGGCGGCGATCTGCTTCTCGTAGACCAGGCTGTTGTAGAGCCGGGACGACTTGCCCCCGGACAGGATGGCGTCGAGCACCGTCAGAGCCGCGGCGTCCCGGTGGGCGGCGTTCGGGCCCTTCCAGGTGATCGCCACGGCGGGCAGGGGAACGTTCGGGCCGTAGCCGTCGAAGACGCCCGGCTGGGTGCGCGGCGGCTCCTTGACGGTGACGCGCGGCATCGGCGCGGCGGGGCGCTTCAGGCCGCCGAAGTACCTGTCCACCCAGGCGTTGAGCTTGGCCTCGTCGAAGTTGCCGACCACGATCAGCGAAGCATTGTCGGGCCGGTACCAGGTCTGGTGGAAGGCGCGCACGTCGTCGATGGTGGCGGCGTCCAGCTCCTCGATATTGCCGATGCCCGGGCGCTTGTAGGGGTGCGCCTGGTAGGTGGCCTGGGGCAGGTAGAGGCCGAACAGCCGGCCGTAGGGCGTGGCGAGGTAGTTCTGGCGGAACTCCTCCTTCACGACGTCGCGCTCGGACTTGAACACCGCCTCGTCGATGACCAGCGAGCTCATCCGCTCGGCCTCGACCCAGAGCAGGCGCTCCAGGTGATTGGCCGGGACCACCTCGTAGTAGTTGGTGAAGTCGTCCCAGGTGGAGGCGTTGTTGAAGCCGCCCACGTCCTCGGTCATCCGGTCAATGGTCTCGGCCGGCATGTTGCGCGTGGCCTTGAACATCATGTGCTCGAAGAGGTGGGCGAAGCCGGAGCGGCCCTGCGGGTCGTCCTTGGAGCCGACGCCGTACCAGACCTGGACCGAGACGTTGGGCGTCGCGCGGTCCAGCGAGCTGAACACCTTCATGCCGTTTGCGAGCGTGCGCTGCTTGAAGGCGATCGGCGGGACCTGCGTCTGGCCGGCCCGGCTCTGGCTGGCGGCCTCCTGGGCCACAGCGGCGGGCGCAAGGGCGGTGGTCGCGAGGAAGACGGCGAGGCCGGCGGCGCGGGCGGTGCGGAGCATGAAGGCGTCCCGATGATTGGTCGGGATAGCTGTAGCAGCCGAAGGCCCGCTGGGAAGCTTACGGGAATGTCATGGAGGGGGCTTGCGCGCAGCGCCGGTCCAGTGACCGCGGGCACGCGGGGGGCGCGGATAATACGAGATTGTGTCGTCCCGTAGCGATCAGCGCTCTTGCAGCGCGGTTCTGCGCAACTGCAGAATAAGAACCATGTTCGATTGGAACGACCTCAAGGCCTTCCTGGCCGTCGCGCGCGGGGGATCGACCCTGGGCGCCGCGAAGGCGCTGGGGGTCAACCAGACGACGGTGGCCCGGCGGATCGAGAGCCTCGAGACGAGCCTCGGCCTGAAGCTGTTCGAGCGGGGCCAGACGGGCAGCCGGCTGACCGAGGCCGGCCGCGACCTTATGGGCCAGGCCGAGCGGGTCGAGGGCGCGGCCGACACCTTCGGCTCACGCGCCGCGGCGCACCGTCGGGGGCTGGCCGGCGCCATCCGCCTGACCGCCACGGAGATCATCGCCAACACCACCCTGATGCCGGCGCTCGCCGAGTTCCGCCGGCTTTATCCCGAGGTCCAGGTCGACCTGATGATCAGCGACAAGGCCCTCGACCTGCACGCCGGCGAGGCGGACGTGGCGATCCGGTCGGGCCAGGCGCTGGGCGATTCCGACCTGATCGCGCGCAAGCTGCACGACTACCACTTCGCCCTCTACTGCAGCCGCGATTACGCCAAGCACAAGGGCGTGCCGGCCTCGCTGGAGGCGCTGGTGGAGCACGACTTCATCGGGGGCGACGCGGAACTGGCCGATTGGGCGGGCGTGGTCTGGCTGGCGGAGCAGGCGCGCGGCAAGGCGCCGGCGGCGCGCTCCAACAACCTGGGCAACCTCTACCACGCGGTGAAGGCGGGGCTGGGCATCGCGCCCCTGGCCACGGTGCTGGGCGACGCCGACCGCGACCTGCTGCGCTGCTCGGAGATCATCCCGCAGGCCAGCGGCTCGTCATGGATCGTCACACGTCGCGAGCTGCGCGACACGCCGCGCATGCGGGCCTTCATCGACTTCCTGGTCCCCCACTTCCAGGCCGAGATGCGCCGGCGGGAGGAGATCGCCGCGTCCATGCGCCAGCGGCAGGCCGACAACGACCGCGCCGCGCTCAACGCCAGCGCATAGAAAAACGGCCGGGGATCGCTCCCCGGCCGTTCTCGAGTCTTCCTTCCGAGCCTTAGGCGGCCTTGAGGAACAGGTCGGCCCAGCGGCGCTTCTGGCGGGCCTTGTGGGCGCCGTGGTGCCAGGCGTTCGAGGCGATCAGCGGCACCACCGTGGTGGCTTCCGCGAACACCATCTGTTCCCAGGTCACGTCCACCTTGCCCCAGGAGCAGGCTTCCTTGAGCGTCGAGGACGAGCAGGCGCCGTCACGCACGTCGGCGACGGTGATCTGGATGGCGTACTTGTGCATCTCCGCCTCGTGGCCGAGGATTTCGGCGCACACGACGGTGTCCTGCGCGAAGTTCTTCGGCACGCCGCCGCCCACCATGAACAGACCGGTGGTGCCGGCCTTCAGCTTGATGTCGGTCAGCTCGCGGAAGTCCGCCACCGAGTCGATCGTCAGGTAGGGCTTGCCTTCCTTCATCCGCTCCACCTGGTGCTTCACCAGGCCGAAGCCGGCGGAGCTGTCGGTGAAGGCCGGGCAGAAGATCGGCACGCCTTCGCGGTAGGCCACTTCGATCAGCGAGTCCGGCTTCTTGGCGTTGCCCGCGGCCAGCCACTTGCCCATCTCGTAGATGAACTCGCGGCTGGAGTAGGGGCGCGGCTCCAGCATGTTGCACAGATCGTAGATCGTGCCGTCGCAGGCCTGCAGCTCTTCCTCGTCGATGTAGGTGTCGTAGATCCGGTCGATGTAGAGGTCGCGCAGATCGCGGTCGTCGACGTTGGATTGGGCCTGGTAGTGCTTGAAGCCCAGGGCCTCGAAGAAGTCCATGTCGACGATCGAGGCGCCGGTGGCGACGATCGCGTCGATCATGCCGTGCTGCACCATGTCGCGGTAGATGTGCATGCAGCCCGCGGCGGAGGTGGAGCCCGCCAGGGTCAGCCAGGTCGAGCAGGACTCGTCCTCGAGGCTCATCTTCCAGATGTCGGCGGCGCGAGCCGTGTCGCGGCTCGTGAAGCTCATCTTGCGCATGGCGTCGACGATCGGACGGGCGTCGTACTGGTCGATCGCCACGTGCTCGACGGTGTTGGCCAGCAGTTCGGCCTTGCGGTTCGTGTTCTGAACGGGAGCGTTCATCGTCGGAAGTTCCCTTCTGAGGGTGATCGCCCGTCGGATACACACCTGCGGCTCGGACGGAGCGACGAGCCGCGGCGAAAACAGATAGGAAGTCCTAGCGAGGATTTCCCGGGGCGGTCGAATTTGTCGCAGGCTGGCACTGCTGCATATCGACCTGCAGGCGCTCGGCGGCCGCAGCCAGGCCCTTCGGGTCCTCGGCGGTCAGGGTCTCGAGCGGGGCATGGGTCCGCCGCACGAGCTCCATCTCGCGGTCGAGCCGCGCGGCGTCGCCGCCGAACGACGCGAGCGCTTGCGCGCGGGCCTGAGCTGCGGTCCGCCCCATGGCCGGCCGGGCGTCCTCGAAGCTCTTCTCCAGGTTCGGGAGCGAGCTGCGCAGCGCCGGGTAGTCACGGGCCGCGGCGCGGGCGAGGGCCACGCCGAGCTCCATCATCCGCGGCGCACGTTCGGTGGCCACCGCGCACCTGACGGCCGCGTCCGCCGGCGAGGCGGTCTGCGCCCAGCCTGCGGACGGCGCGGCCAGGAGGCCGCACAGGATCAGCACGACTGGGCGCATGTGATTACCGACGACGGCCCTTCTTGCCGGCCGCGCCTTTGGGGCGCGACAGGCGGACGACCTTGCGCTCTTCCGACTGCTGCTCGCGCGGCAGGCGGATCACGCGGCCGGCCAGGCCGTACATGGAGGCCATGGGCGCGTCGCTCACGGCGACGGTCTCGGCGTCGCCGAAGCCGTTGAAGCGCGTGTTCATGGCGATCCCGTAGGCGCCCAGCATGCCGATCTCCACGTAGTCGCCTTCGCGGATGTCTTCCGGCAGCCAGAACGGGCCCGGCATGTGGTCGATGGAGTCGCAGGTCGGTCCGTAGAAACGAAAGGGCTTGAGGGCGCCTTCCATCTCGCACGGCTCGCCGTTGTCTTCGCCGCGATAGGCCTTCACCGGGAAGGGCCACTTGGCATGGGCCGCGTCGAACAGCGTCCCGTAGCTGCCGTCGTTCAGATAGAGCGCATCGCCCTTCTTCAGCTCGACCTTGGTGAGCACCGAGGAGGCTTCCGCCACCAGCGCCCGGCCGGGCTCCGCCCACAGCTCGGTGTCCTTGTGGACGCTCATCTCGGCGAAGCCGCGATGGATCGAGTCCACGTAGTCCGTCATGTCGGGCGGCACCATGCCGGGATAGACCGACGGGAAGCCGCCGCCCACGTCCACGACGTCGACCAGCACGCCTGCGCGCAGGATGGCGCGGTTGGCCTGGGCCATCGCCGCCTGGAAGGCGGTCGGGCGCATGCACTGGCTGCCGACGTGGAAGGAGACGCCCATCCGGTCCTGAGTGGCCCGGCGGGCGGCCAGCAGGAGCGCAGGCGCCTCGTGGCCCTGCACGCCGAACTTGCCCGACAGCGAGTAGGCCGCGCCTTCCGCCGAGACGGCCAGGCGCACGATCAGCGAGAGATCGTCCGCGCCGCCGGTCGCCTCGAGGATCTTCTGCAGCTCCTCGTGGGTGTCGAACGAGAACGTCTTCACGCCGTGATCGAAGTAGGCCTGCGAGATGGCGCGGCGGCTCTTCACCGGGTGCATGAAAGCCATGCGGGAGCCCGGCGCATGCTGCGCCACCAGCTCGATCTCAGGGATCGAGGCCACATCGAAGGACGCCACACCATTCGCCGCGAGGGTTTCGATCACCCACGGCGAAGGGTTCGCTTTAACAGCGTAGAAGACGTCGCCTTGAAAACTGTCCTGGAACCAGCGCGCCGCTACAGCCACCACGCCCGGCCGCGCAAAGGCGACAGGACGCTCCGGGGACCGCTCGCGGACCAGGTCCAGGGGCGTATGGTACGTCTGCACCTCACGCAACCCCCAACGGATTGTTGAACCTAGACCGGCGTTAGCAGCGCTTTTTTAGGACTTCGGGTCCGCCGGAAGCCGCGCAAATAGGGGCATTGATCCGGGATGTAAAGCGGCAATGACCCCCGACCTCCTGTCTGTACTCAGAACGCCGTTCTTTGGTCTGCCCCTGCGACGGAAAAGGCTCAGTAATACGGGGGCGGCGCCGCCGGGCCCGAGGAGCTCCTGCGGCGCTTAGGCGCCTGAGGCGGCTGGACCTTTCGGCAAGCCTCGTGTCATGAAGCCATCGCAGGACCCGGCGACTTTCGCCCGCTTGCGCACGCAACTTGGGGATATTTCGCCGTTCATGCCTGACGCCGCCGTTCTGTCCATACGGAACGTGTCCAAGACCTTTGGCGCAAGGCGCGCCCTGGACAAGGTTTCCCTAGAAGTGAGGAAGGGCGAGATGATCGCCCTGATCGGGCCGTCCGGCTCCGGGAAGTCGACTCTGCTGCGCTCGATCAGCGCGCTGCAGACCATCGACGCCGGCGAGGGCCGCATCGAGGCGTTCGACGGGCCCGTTCAGGAGAACGGCCGCATTTCGTCGAACGTGCGCAAGACGCGCACCCGCATCGGCATGATCTTCCAGCAGTTCAACCTGGTGGGCCGGCTGTCGCTGTTCTCCAATGTGGCCCTGGGCTCGCTGGGCCGCATCGACGCGATGCGCGGCCTCTTCGGCGCCTGGCCCGCGGAGACCAAGGCCGCGGCCATGGCCGCCCTGCAGCGCATGGGCGTGGCCGACTACGCCGCCCAGCGCGCGAACACGCTGTCGGGGGGCCAGCAGCAGCGCGGCGCCATCGCGCGCGCCCTGGTGCAGAAGGCCAAGATCATCCTGGCGGACGAGCCGGTCGCCTCGCTCGACCCCGTGTCGGCCCGCCGCGTGATGGACAGCCTGCGCACCCTCAACAGGGAAGACGGCCTGACCGTCCTCGTGACCCTCCACCAGGTGGACTACGCCCTGCGCTACTGCGACCGCGTCGTGGCGCTCAAGGCGGGCAAGATGGTCTACGACGGCCCCTCGGACGGCCTGAAGCGCGAACAGCTGATCGACATCTACGGGCCGGAGTTCGAGGACGTGTTCTGGGAAGGAGCCCCGCAATGATCGGTCGTCGCGTTCTGACCGGCCTCGGCCTGGCCGCGCTGATGGGCCTGTCCGCCTGCGGCGACGGGGCCAGCAGCCAGGGCGGCGCCACGCCGAAGCAGCTGACCTTCTCGATCCTCTCGGCCGAGAACCAGCAATCCATGGGACCGCTTTGGCAGCCGCTGCTGGACGACATGTCCAAGCAGATCGGCGTGCCCGTGAAGCCCTACTTCGCCACCAACTACACCTCGCTGATCGAGGCGATGCGGTTCAACCAGGTGCAGGTGGGCTGGTTCTCGGCCCTCCCGGCGCTGGAAGCCACACGCCGGGCCGACGCCCAGGTGCTGGGCCGAGTGGTCGACGCCGGCGGCGAGGACTCCTACCGCTCGGTGCTGATCGTGCGGAAGGGCTCGGGCATCACGCTCGACAAGGTCCTGGCGTGCGACAAGTCGCTGACCTTCGGCCTCGGCGACGCCAAGTCGACCTCCGGCACCCTGGCGCCGATGACCTACCTGTTCACGCCGCGCGACATCGAGCCCGCCGCCTGCTTCAAGGCGGTGCGGTCCGCCAACCACCAGGCGAACGTCTTCTCGGTGGCCAACGGCCTCGTGGACGTGGCGACCAACAACACCGTGGGCCTGCTGTTCGCCGGCCGGCAGAACCCGCAGATCGCCGCCAAGGTGGAGACGATCTGGCGTTCGCCGCCGATCCCGGAGTCCTCGATCGTCGCCCGCAAGGACCTGGATCCGGCGATCAAGGAGAAGATGCGGCAGTTCTTCCTGACCTATGGCACGGGGACGGGCCCAGAGGCCGATCGCCAGCGCCAGGTGCTGAAGGGCCTGGCCTACGGCGGCTTCCGCGCCGCCGACGACAGCTACCTTGACCCGATCCGTGAGATGGAAGCCGCCCAGGTCCTGGCGGATGCCAAGCGCTCGCGCAACCAGGCCGAGATCCAGAAGGCGCAGGCCGAGTTCGACAAGATCCGCGCCAACGCCGCCCAGAAGCGCGCCATGGAGCCCGACGTCTGATGTCGCCGGTCGACACCGTTCCGCCCTCGGCCCACCTGACGCCGCCGACGCGCTCGATGGCGCAGCGCGCGCCGGACATGCTGGTCTGGGGCGCCGTGCTCCTGCTGTTGATCCTGGCCTTCGGGCCGGTGGAGATGCGCAACTTCGGCCGGGTGTTCACCAACGCCGAGAACATGCGCATCTACGGCCGCCAGCTGCTGCAGCCGGAGTTCGACAACATCGGCATCTACATCCGGCAGATGTGGCTGACGATCCAGATCGCGCTCTGGGGCACTTTCCTGGCGATCGTCGTGGCCGTCCCGTTCGGCCTGGCCTGCTCGCGCAACATCGCTCCGGCCTGGCTGCAGCAGCCGATGCGGATGGTCATGAACCTGCTGCGCTCGATCCCCGACCTGGTGATCGGGACCATCTTCCTGGTGGCCGTGGGCCTGGGCCCGTTCGCGGGCGTCATGGCGCTGGCGATCAGCACGGCGGGCGTGCTGGCCAAGCTGTTCTCCGAAGCCGTCGAGTCCATCGACAAGGGTCCGGTGGAAGGCGTCCGCGCCACGGGCGCCAGCCGGCTGCAGGAGATCGTCTGGGGTGTCATCCCGCAGGTGGCGCCGCTCTGGACGTCCTATGCGCTCTACCGGTTCGAATCCAATTCGCGCTCGGCCACGGTGCTGGGCCTGATCGGCGCGGGCGGCATCGGCCAGGTGCTGTTCGAGAGCCTGAACGCCTTCGACTACGGGCAGCTGTCGGCCATCGTCATCGTCATCGTGGTGGCGGTGTCGCTCATCGACCTGCTCAGCCAGGCCATGCGCAGCCGCCTGCTCTAACTCGCCAGAAGATTCGTGATGGAAGCGGCCGGGGAGCGATCCCCGGCCGTTTTCTGCTTCGGGCCGTGACAATCGATGGCGTGAGACCGGCCAGTTTGTGCGGGCTAGGCCGCCTGGGGGCGGCGCCGGACGCGGGCCAGGCGGCGCAGGCGCCGCCAGAAGCGGGTCTTCTCCGGCTCGGGATAGGGCTGCAGGTTCTTCAGGAAGTCCTCGGCGCAGGCGCGCCAGGAGAACTTCTCGGCGAACGCCCTGACCGCCTTGCGGTCGAGCTTCAGACACTCGAGGCAGGCTTCGCGCAGGCCCTCGGTGGCGGTCTTGGCGAGCGCGCCCGCGCCCGAGCCCGGGATGATGTCGATGGGCCCCGGCGCCGGATAAGCGGCCACCGGCGTGCCCGAGGCCATGGCCTCGAGGATGACCAGGCCGAAGGTGTCGGTCAGCGACGGGAAGACGAAGACGTCGGCGCAGGCGTAGGCGTCGGAGAGGTCCTGGCCGGACTTCGAGCCCGTGAACACCGTGGTCGGGTACTTGGTCTTCAGCTCTTCGAGCTGCGGGCCGGGGCCGACCACCACCTTGGTGCCGGGCAGGTCGAGGCCGACGAAGGCCTCGATGTTCTTCTCCACCGCCACACGGCCGACGTAGAGGAAGATCGGTCGGGCAAGGCCTTCGAACACGTCGGGCTCATGCGCCCGGCGCGGCCGGAAGACCTCGGTGTCCACGCCGCGCGACCAGGACGAGATGTTGCGGAAGCCGTGCTGGGTCAGCTCGTCGCGCATGGTCGGCGTGGCGACCATCAGGCGGCCGGACGGCTTGTGGAACCACTTCATGTAGGCGTAGCCGGCGGCCAGGGGCAGCGGCAGGCGGGCCGAGACGTACTCCGGGAACCGCGTGTGGTAGCTGGTGGTGAACGGCAGCTTCCATTCCACACAGATCCGCCGGGCGGCCAGGCCGATGGGGCCTTCAGTGGCGATGTGGATGGCTTCCGGCTCGAACGCCTTGAACCGCTCCTGCACAGGCTCGTAGACGCCGATCGCCACCTTGATCTCGGAATAGGTGGGCAGCGGGAAGGTCTTGAACTGGTTGGGGTGGATCACCTCCACCGTATGGCCCATCTCGCCCAGTTCCTTGACCACCCGCGTCAGGGTGCGGACCACGCCGTTGACCTGCGGCTCCCAGGCGTCGGTGGCGAGCAGAATGCGCATCGGCCGCTGGGTGTCGCGGGCCGCGGTGATCGCCTCGCGGACGCGGGGCATGGCCCTGGGCTTCGGCCGGTCGGGCGAGACCGCCTGGTTCTGAACCCACGCCCAGAAAGCGCCCAGCAGGGCTTCCTTGGTGGGGAAGTAGCGGTAGACGGTGCGTTCGCCGAGGCCGGCGTCCTTGGCGACGTCGGCGAAGCTGAGGTCCTCGAGCGCCTGGCCGCTCTCGAGCTGGCGGCCGACGGCGCGGAGGATCTGCTCGCGGGTCTCCGCGCGTTGCCGGTCACGCAGGCTGGGAGGCGTGGGCGGTTTCATGGCAGGCGCACTGTCACCAATTCGCCCGCAGTGTCAAATGAACCGGGTTACGCGGCCAGCGGCTGGGGCAGGCGCTCGGGCGTCGGCAGCGCCCGGTCGAGCACCGACCAGTGGCGCAGCTTCGCCCACTCCAGGATCTCCAGCCGGCCGTCGGGATGCTCGACCAGCGCGGTGCAACTCTCCACCCAGTCCCCGTCGTTCACATAGGCGATGCCGTCGATGTCGCGCATCTCGGCCTTGTGGATGTGGCCGCAGATCACCCCGTCGACGCCGCGCCGGCGCGCCTCGTCCGCCACCGCCTGCTCGAAGTTCTCGATGAAGTGCAGCGCGTTCTTCACCTTGGCCTTCAGGAATGCCGAGAAGCTCCAGTATCCGAAGCCCAGCCGCCGCCGGAGCCGGTTGGTGAAGGTGTTGGCCGCCAGGATCGCCCGGTAGCCCCAGTCGCCGACGAAGGCCAGCCAGCGGGCATGCTGCACGACGCCGTCGAACTCGTCGCCATGGGTGACCAGGAAACGCCGGCCGTCGGCCGTCTCGTGGATACAGTCACGGGCCACAACCACGCCCCCGAAGTGGATGCCGCAGAAGTCGCGGACCCGGTCGTCGTGGTTGCCCGGGATGTAGGTCACCGCCACGCCCTTGCGCGCCAGGCGCAGGATCTTCTGCACTACGTCGTTGTGCGCCTGGGGCCAGTACCAGCCACTCTTCATCTTCCAGCCGTCGACGATGTCGCCCACCAGATACAGGTGGTCGCATTCCACATGGCGGATGAAGTCGAGCAGCAACTCGGCCTGACATCCGCGCGTGCCGAGGTGGACATCGGAGATGAATACGCTCCGATAACGCCGGATTCCAGGATCGCCCACTTTGCACCCCCAACGCCTGGATTTTGATCAGTGGCTAGGCTGATTGCATGTCGGTTTCGTGAAACCTTCGGGCGCGGACTTGAAGCTGTGGCTCGAGCTCCCCTTGTGCTGGTAGGTAATAAGCTAGAGCAGACCCTCCCCAGGTCGCGAACAATTGGTCCCGATGGACGCCAGAACCTATCCGGCGAAGGCGACGCCTAAGTCGCTGCGCACCCGTGCGCGGATCCTCGATTCCGCAATGCGTCTGTTTGCGGAGGTGGGCTACCACGCCGCCACCAACGCCATGATCGCGGACGCCGCCAAGCTGACCCGTGGCGCGATGCTCTACCACTTCGCGAGCCGGGAAGAGTTGGTCGAGGCCGCCGTCGCCCACATCGAGCTGGAACGCGCCAGGCTGTTCGAGCAGGCCGGCTCCCAGCCGCATCCGCCGGGAGTGGACGCCGCCGAGCACGCCATCGACGCCTACTGGGCCTTGCTGCACGAGGTGCCGTTCGTGGCCTTCGCCGAGCTGGAGGCGGCGGCCCGCACCGATCCCATGCTGCGCGAGCGCCTGTCGGCCGCCCAGAGCGGCTTCGACCACGCCCAGGTCGGCGCCCGCTTCGGGGCGATGGTGCAGGCCGGCGCCGACCCGCGCTTCCAGACCAGCCGCGACCTCGGCCGCTTCCTGCTGGAGGGCCTGGCCAGGGGCTCCATGACCTATGACCAGGACGCCCGGCGCGAGCGCTTGCTGACGGTGGTGAAGCGCGCGGTGCGGATGCTGAACCGCAAGGGCGACATCCACGAGCTCTGGTAGGCCTAGCCCGGCAGCACGTCCTTCGGGTCCGCCTCGTTCAGCAGCGCCTCGCCGCGGACGAAGCGTCCGAGGTTTTCCACGAACAGGGCGTCGTTGCGGGTGTGCTGGCCCGAGGTGATGCCCGAGGCGTGCGGCGTCAGGGTGACCCGGGGATGGCGCCAGAAGGGGCTCTCGGCGGGCAGGGGCTCGGTCTCGAAGACGTCCAGCACCGCGTGTTCCGGCCTGCCCGCGGCCAGCGCCGCCAGCAGGGCGGGCTCGTCCACCAAGCCGCCACGGCCGACGTTCACCAGCACCGAGCCCTCCTTCATCGCCGCCAGGAAGCCCGCGTCCACCATGTGGCGGCTGTCGGGGGTCAGCGGGATGCTCAGCACCACCACGTCGGCCTCTGGCAGCAGGCGCGGCAGGTCGCCCAGCGCGGCGATGGCGTCCGCGGCCGGATGGGCCGTCTGATTGCGGCGCACGCCGGTCACCCGCGCCCCGAAAGCCCGGGCGCGTTCCGCCACGCCCTGGCCGATGGCGCCGAAGCCGATCACCAGCCAGTGGGAGCCGTTGATCTCGCGGAACGGGGTCCGTTCCCAGGCCTGTCGGGCCTGGGCCTCGCGCCGCCGGGCGCCGCGCTGGAAGTGATCAAGCACGCCCCAGAGCACGTATTCCGCCATGCCCACCGCCTGGCCATGGCTGGTGGTGAGCCGCACCCCCTTCTGCGCCAGTTGGCCGAAGATCGGCTGGTCGAAGCCGGCCGCGCCGCTCTGCACCCAGGTCAGGTTCGGAGACTTGAGGAGGGACACCATGTAGGGCCGCACGGCGGGGCCGAAAAAGACGTCGGCGTTGGCCCAGCCGGCCACCACCTCGGCTTGGTCGACGCTCACCTCGCGCCCATCGAGGCGGAGCACGCCGTCCTCGCCCATGAGAACGGGCTCGACCCCTTCAGGGATCGAGCCCGCCAGCCTCCGGAAGGAGGGTTCGTAGATCATCAGTCGCGTCATCCCGGCACTATGGCCGGGCGCGACCCCCGCTGGCTAGCGCCCGCCGGGATTGCTGGACGAGGGCGTCGGCATGGAGGCGTTCTCGCCTCCGGTGCGCCGCCGCCCGCCGGCCATCATGCCCTGCACGGCCGCGAACTCCTGGCCGTCGATGGCCCCGTCGGCGTTCTTGTCGACCATGGCGAAGTACTGGCCGATCCGATCGCCGAACTGGCCCTTGAGCTCGGCCTTCTGGATCTTGCCGTCGACGTTGTCGTCCAGCATGCCGACCATGCGGCTGGCGTTCAGCTGGTCGTCGTAGTTGACGTTGTTCTTCGAGGTCTCGTCCACCCACCGGTAGCGGATGGCGGTGTAGAACATCTCCTCGAAGGACTGGTCGCCCCAGACGATCTGCTTGGACGGGTCCGGGTTCGCCGGGTTCCGCTTGGAGTTGTCGTACACGTAGTGGGCGATCAGCTTCGAGCCGGCCGGCACCTTGATCGGCTCGGCGAAGGTGTAGTGCCGCTGCCAGTTGAAATCGTAGCGCGGCAGGGCCAGCAGCAGCTTCTGCTTGCCATCCGGATACTCGATCCACAGGTCCGAGGCGTAGCCGCGGTAGTGGGCGTGCGGGAAGGCGGAATAGAGCAGGGCGTCCTTCGGGAACCGGATGTAGGCCGTCTCCTTGTGCCGGGCCGCGCCGGCCGGGATGACGATGGTGTTGTCGACGATCACCGAGTTGCGCAGGACGAGGTCGGGCGTCTTGTCCTTGTCGTAGAAGTAGAGCGCGATCTGGGACTTATCGACCGCCTCCTTGCCGAACGGCGTGTAGTGGGCCTGGATGCCAACGGCCCCGCCCGGGGGCAGGTAGACGCCGGCGTTGGTCGGCGCGATCTCGGACTCGGCGCCCACGGCGTAGCCGCCCACGGACGAACCCCAGCGGCTTTCGTTGGCCGCTCCTTGCGGGATTTCCTTCATGTAGCCGGTCAGGATGTGGTGCACGCCCTGGCGCGCGCCGACCTTGACCGTGGAGGCGCGGATCCAGCGGCCTTCCGTCAGCGGGTTGACGATGTGCGGCCGCTGATAGTCGACCACGCCGGAGGCCGGGATGGTGTAGGCCGGCACGTCGAGCACCAGGTCGGGCTTGCCGAGCGGCCACTCTGGGGCCGAGCGGTCCACTGAGGCGAGCGGGTCGGGCCCGTCGCCGCGGGGGGCGCCGGCCTCGATCCAGTGGACGAGGGTCTTGGTGTCGGCCGCGCTTAGGTTCTTGTTGTCGGCGAACTTGCTGACGTGCGGATCGGCGTTGTAGGGCGGCATCCGGTCGGTGCGCAGCACCTCGCGGATCATCGGCGAGAAGCCCTTGACCATCTCGTAGCTGGTCATGGCGAACGGCCCGATCGAACCGGGCTGGTGACAGCCCACGCAGTTCTGCTCGAGGATCGGCGCCACGTCGCGGGCGTAGGAGATCTTCGCGTGCTGCGCCTTCTTGGACCGTTCGGGGAAGTCGATCAGGCACCCGCGGGTGTTCATGGCGGCCTGCTGCACGGGCCGGCCGGCCAGCAGGGCGTCCAGCGCGCTGGCGGCGAACGGCGTCACGTTGGCCTTCTGGGCGCCGCCATAGTCAATCCGGTCGTCGAGGGGGCCGCGGTAGACCACCTGCCAGGTTTTGGGATTGATCACGTAGACCTCGGCGGTGCGCGTGACGCCCAGGCTCTCTCCGACCAGCTGGTTGGTGTCCATCAGGACCGGGATGTCGAGGCCGAACTCCTTGGCTTCCTCGGCGACGGTTTCCCGGCTGTCCTGCAGGGCGGAATTGAGCATCAGGAACTCGACGCCCTTGGCCTTGTAGGCGTCCCGCAGCTTCTTCAGCTCCGGCGTCATGGCCCTGGCGATCGGGCAGCCGTTCATGGTCGTCACGATGACGATCGCCTTGGCGTCGGCCATCCGGTAGAGCTCATGAGCTTCGAGGTTCTGGTCGACGAGCATGAAGTTGTCGACCTGCCCCGGCAGGGCGGCGACAGACGATGTGGCGGTGGCCGCGGCGTCACTGGCGCTGGCCAGCGCACTAGGGGCCTGGCCGTCGGTGGTGCAGCCGAACAGGAGCGCCGAGCCCCCGATCGCGGCGAGCACGGAAATGCGTGCAGTGCGCATGAAATCTCCTCCCAATCCCCAGCGGCTTGTCTCGACCGCGGTGTCTGACCGCGGCGGCGCGCCTGCCGCCAACTTAACGCCGTTCAGGGGAGCTTTCCAGCATACCGACGTTGCATCAATGTTTCGATGACGCCTGCGTCATCTATTCCGTTCGGCGGAGATCCAGGCCTCTATGCGCGACTCCAGCACCGCCATGGGCAAGGGACCGGACAGCAGCACGGCGTCGTGGAAGCGGCGGATGTCGAACTTGCCGCCAAGCGCCGCGGTCGCCTTCTGGCGCAGCTCCACAAACTTCCGTTCGCCGATCTTGTAGGCCAGCGCCTGGCCCGGCCAGGAGACGTAGCGGGCGAGCTCGACCTCGATGTTCAGCGGGGAAAGGGCGGTGTTCTCGGCGAAGCAGGCGCGGGCCTGGTCCAGGCTCCAGCCCTTCCAGTGGATGCCGGTGTCGGCCACCAGGCGGCAGGCTCGCCACATCTCGTAGGACAGCTGGCCAAAGCGCTCGTACGGCGTGCGGTAGATGCCCATCTCGCCGGCGACCCGTTCGGAATAGAGGCCCCAGCCCTCGCCGAAGGCGGTGAAGTAGCTCTCCCGCCGGAAGGCTGGGACGCCTTCCAGCTCCTGGGCGAGGGCGATCTGCAGGTGGTGGCCGGGGACCGCCTCGTGCGCGGTCAGGGCGGGGAGCTCGTAGAGGGCCCGCTGGTCGAGCGCGTAGGTGTTGACCATGTAGCCGCCGGCGACGCCCTGCTGCGGGCTGCCGCCCCAGTAGCGGCCGGTGGTGTAGGCCTGCTCCAGCTCCTTGGGCACCGGCCGGACGCCATAGCTCAGCCGCGGCAGAGTCCCGTAGTAGCCCGGCAGCTTGTCGTCGATGCGCTTGGCGATCTCTGAAGCCTTCTCCAGCAGGTCCTCGCGGCTGGTGGCGTAGAAGCGCGGGTCCTTGCGCAGCATGGCGATGAAGCCCGCAAGGTCGCCGGTCCAGCCCGCCTCCTTCATGACCAGGCCCATCTCGGCGCGGATCCGGGCGACTTCCTTCTGGCCGAGGTCGTGGATCTGGTCGGGCGTGAGGTCCGTGGTGGTGTGGTCGCGCACCAGGAACCGATAGTAGCGCTCGCCGTCCGGCAGGCTGCGCGCGCCGAGCTGCGGCCGCGCCGCCGGCAGGTATTCGCGTTCGAGGAAGGTGACGAACTCCCTCTGCACGCCGCGCAGCGCGATCACGGCAGCCCGGGCCCGGGCGCGCACCTGCGCCTGCTCGGCCGCCGGGACGGTGTCGGGCAGGCTCGCCAGGGGCTGCAGCAGCGGGTCCTGCTCCACAGGCGTGGCCAGGCTCTCCCGCATCTGCTTCAGAACCACCTCGATGCTGGAGCGCGGCTGGGTGAAGCGAGTCCGCACACCGCGACGGGTGTTCTCGATGTTGTCGCGCCAGTATTTCGGCGTCGCCTCCAGGCGCGCCGCCCAGGCCCGGGCGTCCTCCGTGGTCCGCATCGGCGTGGTCTGCGCCAGGTAGCCGATGTTGTCGTAGAAGCCGCCGTCGCTCGACAGCGGCATGCGGGCGACGTCGAAGGCGAGGTTCTGCAACTGGCTGTCGACCATCCAGGCCAGCAGGTCCCGGTTGAGCCTGGCCTCGGCGTCGAGGCCAGAGTCCGGGATCGCCCTGAGGCGCTGCTGGAAGCCACCCAGCGCCGCCTTCCGGCGGGTGTCGGCGGCAGGGGTCACGTCCGGCAGCTTCGACAATGCCGACCGGTCGCCCAACCGCCCCGCGGTGACCGGGTCCTCCGCGAGCCACCAGGCCTCGTAGTCGGCGATCAGCTTCTGGACGGCGGCGTCCTGGGCGAAGGCGGGTGGGGCGAGCAGCGCCAGGACGAAGGCCAGGACCAGGCGACGCATACCGAACACTCCCCGCGATTGCCCGCGCAAGCTGGACCAAGGGGCGGCCGGCGCCAAGGCTTGTCGCCGGCATCGCGGCGGGGCAATGGTGGCGCTCCGCCGGGGAGGGCAGATCATGAGTTTCGTGACGCGCAGGAAGCCGATCGAGCTGGTCAGAGCGCAGGGCGAGGGGCCGGGTTTGAAGCGGACCCTGGGCTGGCCGCACCTGGTCGCCCTGGGCGTCGGCGCGATCATCGGCACAGGCATCTACACCCTGATCGGCGTGGGCGCCGGCCAGGCGGGGCCCGCCGTGATCCTGTCGTTCGGCATCGCGGGCGCGGTCTGCGCCTTCGCGGCGCTCTGCTACGCCGAGATGGCCAGCCTGATGCCCCAGGCGGGCTCCGCCTATTCCTATTCTTACGCCGGCATGGGCGAGTTGGTCGGCTGGATCATCGGCTGGAGCCTGATCCTCGAGTACACGGTGGTCTGTTCGACGGTGGCCGTCGGCTGGTCCGGCTACGCCCAGGGCTTCCTAGTGAGCCGGGGCTGGGGCCTGCCGGAGATGCTGGCCGCCGGCCCGTGGGGCGACCCCGCCGGCGCCGTGAACCTGCCCGCCGTGTTCATCACCCTGATGGTCACCGGCTTGCTGCTGGTGGGCACGCGGGAAAGCGCCACGATCAACTTCTACCTAGTGATCTTCAAGGTGGTGGCGCTGGCCGCCTTCGTGGCCCTGGCCCTGCCGGCGTTCGATGCGGCCAACTTCCAGCCGTTCATGCCGTACGGCTTCAACGCCCATGAGGACGGAGAGGGCGTCAAGCGCGGGGTGATGGCCGCGGCCGCGGTGATCTTCTTCGCCTTCTACGGGTTCGACGCGATCTCCACCGCGGCGGAGGAGGCCAAGAACCCGGGCCGCGACCTGACGATCGGCATCGTCGGCTCGATGCTCGCCTGCGCGGCGATCTACATGCTGGTGGCGGCGGCGGCGCTGGGCGCGTCGCCGTTCCAGTCGTTCGCCACCAACGGTGAGCCCCTGGCCTTCATCCTGCGGCAGCTCGGCCACCCTGGCGTGGCCACCTTGATCGGCGCGGCGGCGGTCATCGCGCTGCCGACCGTCATCATGGCGTTCATGTATGGCCAGAGCCGCGTGTTCTTCGCCATGTCGCGCGACGGGCTGCTGCCGCGCCGACTGTCGTCGGTGAACCCGCGCGGGGTGCCGGCGGCCGTGACGCTGCTGACCGGCATGTGCGCCGCGGCGATGGCCGGCTTCCTGCCGCTGCGGTTCATCGCCGAGGTGGCTAACGCGGGCACGCTGGCCGCCTTCATCGCCACGGCGATCGCCATGATGGTCCTGCGCCGCCAGCGGCCGGACCTGCCGCGCCCCTTCCGCACGCCGCTCTGGTGGCTGGTCGGGCCGCTGGCGGTGCTGGGCTGCCTCTACCTGTTCGCCAGCCTGGCCCAGGCGACGCAGCTGATGTTCTTCGCCTGGAACGCGGTGGGGCTGGGGGTCTACCTGCTCTACGGGCGCACCCGGAGCCGGCTCGCCTAGCGCCGGGCCTCCACAGGGCCCGGAGGCCGTCTACTCCGCGTCGTCGAAGCCGGGAGGACGGTCGGCCAGTTCGCGCAGGTACTGGCCGTACTCGCTCTTGGCCATGCGTTCGGCGAGCTTCAACAGCTGGTCGCGGTCTATCCAGTGATGGTGGAAGGCGATCTCCTCCAGGCAGCCGATGCGCAAACCCTGGCGCTGCTCGAAGGTGCGGATCAGCTCGCCGGCCTGGATCAGGCTGTCGTGGGTGCCGGCGTCTTCCCAGGCGAAGCCGCGACCGAGCAGCTCCACGTGCAGCTCGCCCGCCTCCAGATAGAGCTGGTTAAGGGCGGTGATCTCCAGCTCGCCTCGCGCCGAGCGGGTCAGGGTCTTGGCCAGCTCGCTGGCGCGGCCATCGTAGAAGTAGAGGCCGGTGACGGCGAAGTTCGACTTCGGACGGGCCGGCTTCTCCTCGATCGACAGCGCCCGGGCGTCGGCGCTCAGTTCCACCACCCCATAGCGCTCGGGATCGTGCACCGGATAGCCGAAGACGGTGGCGCCATGCTCGCGCGCGTGGGCGTTTCTCAGCATCTGGCTGAAGTTCTGGCCGAAGAAGATGTTGTCGCCCAGGATCATCACGCTGGGTTCGCCGGCCACGAACTCTTCCCCCAGCAGATAGGCCTCGGCGAGCCCGCCCGGAGTGGGCTGGACCACGTACTCGAAGCGGACGCCCAGCTGCGAGCCGTCGCCCAGCAGGCGCTTGAAGCCGGGCTGGTCTTCGGGGGTGGTGATGATCAGGATCTCGCGCACGCCGGCCAGCATCAGGACCGACAGGGGATAGTAGATCATCGGCTTGTCGTAGACCGGCAGCAGCTGCTTGGAGACCGCGATCGTCAGGGGGTGCAACCGTGTGCCTGCGCCGCCCGCCAGGATGATCCCGCGCCTCATGCCGCCCCTCCCCGGGTCACGCCCATCTGACCGACCACCGCCTCGAGAGCCTCGCGCCAGGGGCGCAGCTGCAAGCCGAACACCGCCTGCAGCCGCGTGGAGTCCAGCTCCGCGTTCAGCGCCCGGCGGGCCGGTGTCGGAAAGGCGCTGGTGGGCACCGGCTCGATCGTCGGCGACAGGCCCGCCACCTCGAAGAGCGCCTGGGCCATCTCCAACCGCGTGGCCGCTGTCGGGCCGACCAGGTGCAGCAGGCCCCACTCAGGCGCGCCGGCCGGGGCCTGGGCGAGCCGCCCGGCCTGGGCGATCAGGAAGGCCGCCACGTCGGCGCTGGCCGTCGCGCGGCCGCGCTGGTCATCGACCACCTTCAGCACCGGCTGGCTGGCGGCGAGCCGCAGCATGATCTGCAGGAAGTTCTGGCCGTAGGCCGAGAACAGCCAGGTCACCCGGCCGACGAGCGCCCGATCGCAGGCGCCGAGCACCGCCTGTTCGCCCAGGAGCTTCGAGGCGCCGTAGACGTGCAGCGGAGCGGGCGGGTCGGTCTCGACGTAAGCGCCGGCCTTGGCGCCGGAGAACACCATGTCGGTGGAAATGTGCACGAGCGGGACGCCGCGGGCCTGGCAGGCCTTCGCCATGGCCTCGGGGGCCCGGGCGTTCACCGCATAGGCGAGGTCGGGCTCGCTTTCGGCCTTGTCCACGGCTGTATAGGCGGCGGCGTTGACAACCAGGTCGACGTCGCGCGCATCGAGGATGGCGCGGCGGATCGCGTCGGGCTGGGTCAGGTCCACGTCGGCGCGCGAGAGGGCGGTGACCGCGGCCTCGTCGCCGGTCCGGTCCAGCATCTCGCGGGCGAGCTGGCCCGTGGCGCCGAACTGCAGGATGCGGACCGTCACGAGGCCTTCACCAGGCCCAGCCGCTCGGAGTGGAAGCCGCGCTCGCGGATGCCTTCGACCCAGCCGCGGTTCTCCACGTACCAGCGGACGGTCTGCTCGAGACCCTCCTCCAGCGACGTCTTCGCCTCCCAGCCGAGCTCCGCCTTCAGCTTCGAGGCGTCGATGGCGTAGCGGAAGTCGTGGCCCGGGCGGTCGGTGACGAACGCGATCTTCTCGGCGTGCGGCGTGTTGGCCGGCGCGTGGCGGTCGAGCGCGGCGCAGAGGATCTGGATGATCTCGAGGTTGCGCCGGTCCGGCGTGCCGCCGATGCAGTAGGTCTCGTCGAGGCGGCCTTTCTGCAGCACCAGCAGCAGGGCCTCGGCGTGGTCGTCCACGTGCAGCCAGTCGCGCACCTGGCGGCCGTCGCCGTAGACCGGGATCGACTTGCCCTCCAGCGCCCGGGTGATCACCGTCGGGATCAGCTTCTCGGGGAATTGGTAGGGGCCGTAGTTGTTGGCGCAGTTGGTGATCACCACCGGCAGGCCGTAGGTCCGGCCCCAGGCGCGGACCAGGTGGTCCGACCCGGCCTTGGACGCCGAATAGGGCGAGTTCGGGTCGTAGGGCGTCGCTTCGCTGAAAGCGCCGTCCTCGCCCAGCGCGCCGAACACCTCGTCGGTGGAGACGTGGTGGAAGCGGAATTGAGACTTGGCCGGCTCGGCCATGCCGTTCCAGTGCTCGCGGGCGGCTTCCAGCAGCACCGCGGTGCCGACCACGTTGGTGCGAACGAAGTCCAGCGGGCCTTCGATGGCGCGGTCGTTATGGCTTTCGGCCGCCAGGTGCATGACCGCGTCGGGGCGGTGGCGGGCGAAGATCTCGCGGATCTTCGGCTGATCACAGATGTCGGCCTGCTCGAAGGCGTACCGGGGATCGCCGGCGACGCTCGCCACGTTCTCCAGGTTGGCCGAATAGGTCAGGACGTCGAGGTTCACCACCTCATGGCCGTCGGCGATAGCGCGGCGCACCACGGCCGACCCGATGAACCCGGCCCCGCCCGTAATCAGGATCTTCATTCGGTCTTTCAGTCTTCTATGCGGCCCCAGCCGCCGCGGCGCCGACCATCCCCCGCGCCCTCTTACAACGAAACGGCGACGGCTCAACCCTGGCGGCCGGTCGCACTCCCCACCGCCCGGGTTGAACGGGGATCGCGGCGCCCCCTACAATCATTGCGACCCCCGCGTCGGGGCGCGAGGGGATCGCCAGTTGACCGCTACAGGAGACACAGCGGCCCGCCGGCCGGGGTCGGGGCCGCTTCGCAAAGGGCCGGACCTCACCCAAGGCCCGATCGCCCGGACCCTGATCCTGTTCGCCCTGCCGGTCCTGGGCACCAACGTCCTGCAGTCGCTGAACGGCTCGGCCAACGCGATCTGGGTGAGCCACGTCCTGGGCGAGACGGCGCTGACCGCCACGGCCAACGCCAACCAGATCATGTTCCTGATGCTGGGGGCGGTGTTCGGGATCTCGATGGCGTCCAACATCCTGATCGGCCAGGCCGTGGGCGCCGGCGACGAGGCGGCGGCCAAGAAGGTCGTGGGCACCTCCACCGCCTTCTTCATCGTGCTGTCGGTGAGCGTCGGCGTGCTGGGCGTGACGCTGACGCCGCACATCCTGGACGCCATGGGCACGCCGGCGGACGCCCGCGCGGACGCCATCGCCTACCTGCGGGTGATCTTCACCGCGATGCCGTTCATGTACTTCTTCTCGTACGTGATGATGGCCCAGCGGGGCACGGGCGACAGCCGCACGCCGTTCTACTTCTCGCTGCTGACCGTCGGCCTGGACGTGGTGCTGAACCCGCTGCTGATCATCGGGCCGGGACCGCTGCCGACGCTCGGCATCGCCGGCTCGGCCACCGCCACCCTGATCGCGCAGACGATCACGCTGGGGGCGATGATCGTGCACCTCTACCGCAAGGGCTCGATCCTGATGATCCGGCCGTCGGAGGCGCGGCTGCTGATCCCGGACCTGACGATCATCCGCGCCCTTGTGTTGAAGGGCCTGCCGATGGGGTTCCAGATGATCGTCGTCAGCCTGGCTGCGGTGACGATGATGGGCCTGGTCAACGGCTACGGGTCGCACACCGCCGCAGCCTACGGCGCGGCGGCCCAGTTGTGGACCTATGTCCAAATGCCCGCCATGGCGCTCGGCGCGGCGGTCTCCTCGATGGCGGCCCAGAACGTGGGCGCGGGGCGCATGGACCGGGTGGAGCAGGTGGCGCGCAACGGGGTGTTGTTCGCCCTGCTGTTCACCGGCGTGCCGGTGCTGGCCCTCTACGTCGCCGATCCCTGGGTGCTGCGGGCCTTCCTGCCCGCCGACAGCCCGTCCCTGCCGATCGCGATCCATATCAACTCGATCGTGCTTTGGGGCTTCATTGCGTTCGGGGTGGCGTTCATCTTCTCGGGCGTGGTGCGGGCCACGGGCGCGGTGTGGCCGCCCCTGCTGGCGATGATCATCTCGCTGTGGGGCGTGCGGGTGCCGTTCGCCAACCTGCTCGAACCCTACCTGGGCGCCGACGCGGTCTGGATCAGCTTCCCCGTGGGCAGCTTCGCCACGCTGCTGCTGGCCGGCGGCTACTTCCTCTGGGGCGGCTGGCGGAAGGGAAAGATGCTGGAGGCGCGGCCGAGCTCGGACGCGCCGGACACCGGCTTTGGCCAGCCGATGGTGGAGGAGGCCGAGGGGATCGTCGACGCGGCGACTACGCGTTCGTCTCCATCAGGGCCCCGTAGGTCAGCGTCCGAAGCTCCCGCCGAATAGGGTAGGTGGAGGACGGGATCAGCTGGGTCATGAACACGGCCGTGACCTCCTCGACCGGATCGACCCAGAAGGCCGTCGACGCCATCCCGCCCCAGTAGAACTCGCCTTGCGAGCAGGGGATCAGGGTCCTGGGCGGGTCGATCACCACTGCGAAGCCGAGGCCGAAGCCCACGCCGGCGTTCGTGCTCTCGGAGAAGGCGCCGCGGGACAGCTCCGTCAGGTCCTGGCCGCCGGCCAGGTGGTTCGAGGCCATCAGGCGGATAGTCTTCGGCGCCAGGATCCGCGCGCCGTCCAGCTCGCCGCCGTTCAGCAGCATGTTGGCGAAGCGCAGGTAGTCGGCAGCCGTCGAGACCAGCCCGCCACCGCCGGACACCAGGCCCGGCGGGCCAAGGTAAGGGCTGGCCTGCGGATCGTCCTGCAGCCGCATGCGGCCGCCGGGGACGGCCTCGTAGCAGGCGGCAAAGCGGCTGCGCTGATCTTCCCGGACCGAGAAGCCGGTGTCGGCCATCTTCAGCGGCTGGAAGATGCGCTCGGCGAAGAACCGCTCGAGCGGCACGCCGGAGACCTTCTGGACCAGGTATCCCACCACATCGGTCGAGACCGAGTAGGTCCAGGCCTCGCCCGGGGAGAACTCCAGGGGCAGCTTCGACAGGCGGCCGATCAGTCCCTCCAGGTCCACGCCGCCGTGGATCGCCTCCAGCTTCAGCTTGCGATAGGCGGCGTCGACGTTGCTGCGGTTCTGAAAGCCGTAGGTCAGGCCCGAAGTGTGCCGCAGCAGGTCCACCACCTGCATCGGCCGGGTGGGGCGTGTCGTCATGAAGCCGGGCTCAACGCCGGCGGCGAAGACGCCAAGGTCCTTCCAGGCCGGAATGTGCTTCGACACCGGATCGTCCAGGGCGATCAGCCCCTCCTCCACGAGCATCATCAGGGCCACGGACGTGACCGGCTTGGTCATGGAATAGATGCGGTAGACGGTGTCCTCGGTCGCGCGTACGCCGCGCTCCGCGTCCTGCTGCCCCACCACGCTCTGGTGGACGACCTGCCCCTGCCGGGCGAGTACGAACTGAGCCATGGCGTACTTGCCCGCCTCGACGTAGCCCTCGAGGTGGCGGTCGATGCGGGCGAGCCGCTCGGCCGAGAAGCCCAGGGTCTTCGCGCGCGTCATCTGGTCCATGGCGGCCTCCTCTGCCCGGCGCATTTGCGCCTGCCTTCCCGGCGGTCGCAAGCGCGACCACGGATCGGCAGGCAGCGAGGGGCGCGGCCGGCGTGGTGAGCCGGGCTGCTAGCGGGATCGCCCCGCCAACTCGGTGAAGCTCACATTGCCGATGCCGTACTCGGGCCAGTCCTTGTAGTCGAAGTGCCACCATTCCTGCGGGTAGACGCTGAAGCCCTCGGCCTCCATCGCCCGGCGCAGCAGGTCGCGGAGCGCCCGCTGTCGGCTCGTGCCGCCGACGAAGTCGGGGTAGGAACGCTGGCTCATCTCGTCGTAGCGGCCCGGCATCTCGACGACCCGGCCGGTCTTCAGGTCGTAGAGCGTCAGGTCGACGGCGCAGCCGCGGTTGTGGCGCGAGCCCTTTGAGGGGTCGGCCACGAAGTCCCGGCTGGCTGGCGGGGTGGCCTCCCAGAACATCCAGGTCACGAACCAGGGCCGGTAGGCGTCGTGGATCATCAGGCCGTAGCCCTCGGCCTTGAGGCGACGGGCGGCGCGGCCGAGGGCCTCGGCGGCCGGGCGCTGGAGGTAGGCGGCGCTGCGCTCGTAGAGCGGGATGCCCATGAAGTTGTTGGAGCCGGCGTAGCGCACGTCGAGCCGGATCGACCGGTCGACGGTCCGCAGGTCGACAAGATCCGCCGGGCGCTTGGGCGCCTCCGCCGGCGGGCGGGCGGCGAGCGCCGCGGTGCGGAGGGCGGCGGGATCGGCGTTCACCCGGGCGCGGATGGCCTGCTCCACCTCGGCCCCGAAGTCGCGGCGTTGCAGGCGCACGCCGTCCACCTGCGCTGCGTCCACGAAGATGGTGGCCCGGGGCTGGACGCCCGCGGTGGCGTAGACGCGGCCCGCCGTGCGGTGGAGCGGCGCGGCCTTCAGCCCGAGCCCGTCGGCGTGAAGCCGTCCATTCTTCTCGTAGACGATGAGCGGCTCGGTGGGTTCGCCGTACTGGCCGATCACGGCGCGAAGTTCGCGCGGCGGCTCCGGCGGCAGGGGGGCGGCGAGCGCGGCGGCGGGCGCCAGGGCCAGGAGCCCGACAAGGGCCGCAAAGAGGCGTCTTCTCATCTGGAAAGCTTAGGCGCAGCGCATTCCATGACAAGCAACGTTGCGTCGCCGCTGCAGAGGCTCAATAGTGGAGTCCGTACCGGACATACGAAAAAGAGATCCGGCGGGAGGACGATCATGGCCTGGGATTTCGAAACCGACCCCGACTTCCAGAAGAAGCTCGACTGGATCGAGGACTTCATGCGCGAGGAGGTGGAGCCGGTCTCACACCTCGGCCTCGCGGCGTTCTCGTCGGCCGGCCGCGAGACGCTGATCAAGCCGCTGCAGCAGAAGGTCAAGGACCAGGGCTTGTGGGCCTGCCACCTGGGCCCCGAGCTGGGCGGCCAGGGCTATGGCCAGCTGAAGCTCGGCCTGATGAACGAGAAGCTGGGGCGCAACAACCTGGCGCCCACCGTCTTCGGCTGCCAGGCGCCGGACAGCGGCAACGCCGAGATCATCGCCCACTACGGCACCGAGGCCCAGAAGGCCCAGTACCTGTGGCCGTTGCTGAACGGCGAGATCCGCTCGGCCTTCTCCATGAGCGAGCCCACCGGCGGCTCGGACCCCCTGACCTTCCGCACCACGGCGGTGCTGGACGGGAAAGAGTGGGTGATCAACGGCGAGAAGTGGTTCTCGACCAACGCCAAGTACGCCAAGGTCCTGGTGCTCTATGCGGTGACCGACCCGGACGCGAAGGACCCTTACCGGCGGACCTCGATCTTCCTGGTTCCAACCGACACGCCCGGCGTCGAGATCGTCCGCAACGTTGCGGTGGGCGGCGGCGGCGAGATCGGCGGCGGCAACGAGGGCTACGTCCGCTACACCAATGTGCGTCTGCCCTATGAGGCGCTGCTGGGCGAACGCGGCGCGGCGTTCGTGATTGCCCAGGTGCGGCTGGGCGGCGGCCGCGTGCACCACGCAATGCGGACCGTGGGCGCCTGCAAGAATGCGCTCGACCTAATGTGCCGCCGGGCGGTTTCGCGAACCACCCGCGATGGCCGCCTCTCCGACCTGCAGATGGTCCAGGAGCAGATCGCCGACAGCTGGATCCAGCTCGAGATGTTCCGCCTGCTGGTCCTGCGCACCGCCTGGCTGATCGACAAGCACAAGGACTACCAGAAGGTCCGCAAGGATATCGCGGCCATCAAGGTGGCCATGCCCAAGGTCTACAACGACATCGCCACCAAGGCCGCGCACCTGCACGGCGCGCTGGGCGTCTCCAACGAGATGCCGTTCATGCACATGGTGACGTCGAGCTTGGTGATGGGCATCGCGGACGGGCCGACTGAGGTGCACAAGGTCACGCTCGCCAAGCAGGTCCTCAAGGACTATGCGCCCGACAACGAGCTCTTCCCCGCCTACCACATCCCGAAGCTGCGCGAGGAAGCCCAAAAGCGGTTCGCCAAGGAGCTGGGCGAGATCCGCGACCACTACGCCGGTCGCCGCGAGAAGGCGGCGGAGCCGGCCTAGAAACCCCTCTCCCGCCTGGCGGGAGAGGCAGGGTGAGGGCGGCGGAGGAGGTGCGGCCGCCGCTCCGGTTGGACCCGGGTCCAACCTCCTGCCACTGTCACACCGAGCCGCCCTCACCCTAGCCCTCTCCCGCAGGCGGGAGAGGGGTCTGATGCTGGAGTAACGCAGTGCCCGACACCTGGCCCGTCATGTCCATCGCCGAGGCGCATCGGCAGCTCACGGCGCCCGGCGCCCGGCTGGAGATCGAGGAGACGGTGATCCGCGGGATCCCGACCAAGGTCTGGAAGAACGCCCCGCCGACCTTGCGCCACGTGTTCCTCAACGCCCGGGCCTTCGGCGAGCGGGAGTTCGTGGTCTACGAGGACGACCGCGCCACCTACGAGGCCTTCGCCCGCGCGGCGATCAAGCTGGCCGGCCAGCTGCAGGCCGAGGGCGTGCGAAAGGGCGACCGCGTCGCGGTGATCATGCGCAACCTGCCGGAGTGGCCGGTGGCCTTCTTCGCAGGCGTGCTGTGCGGCGCCATCGTCACCCCGCTCAACGCCTGGTGGACCGGGCCGGAGCTCGAGTACGGCCTGGCCGATTCCGGGACCAAGGTGGCCTTCGTGGACGACGAGCGGCTGGAGCGGATTCTCCCGCACCTCGACGCCTGTCCGGAGCTGAAGCGGGTCTATGTGTCGAGGCTGAAGGCCGACAGCTCCGAACCGCGGGTGGCGCGGCTGGAGGGGGTGATCGGCCCGGTGAACGGCTGGGCCTCGCTCGACGACCTGCCGCTGCCGGACGTCCACCTCGAGCCGGAGGACGATGCGACGATCCTCTACACCTCGGGCACCACCGGTAAGCCCAAGGGCGCGCTGGGCACGCACCGCAACATGACCTCGAACATCGGCGCCGGCGGGATCTCGGCGGCGCGGAACTTCCTGCGGGCCGGCGAGCCGCTACCGGAGTCCGATCCGCACAAGCTGCCCCAGCGCTGCACCCTGCTGGTCGTGCCGCTGTTCCACGCCACGGGCCTGTCGGCGACGCTCTGCCCGACCATGAACGCCGGCGGCAAGCTGGTCTTCATGCGCAAGTTCGAGGCTGTCCCGGCCATGCAGATCATCGAGCGGGAGAAGGTCAACGCCACCGGCGGCGTGCCGACCATCGCCTGGCAGCTGATCGAGCACCCCGACCGGGAGAAGTACGACCTCTCGTCCCTCCAGGCGGTGACGTATGGCGGCGCGCCCTCGGCGCCCGAGCTGGTCCGCAAGATCTCGGAGACCTTCCCAGGCTCGCAGCCGGGCAACGGCTGGGGGATGACCGAGACCACGGCCACCTTCACCTCGCATCTCGGCAAGGACTACGAGAACCGCCCCGACAGCGCCGGCCCCGCCGCGCCTGTGGGCGAGATGCAGATCCGCGATCCGGCCGACGGAGTGACGGTCCTGGAGCCGGGAGCCGTGGGCGAGCTCTGGTGCAAGGGGCCGCAGGTGGTGAAGGGCTACTGGAACAAGCCCGAGGCCACGGCCGAGACCTTTGTCGATGGCTGGCTGCGCACCGGCGACCTCGCTCGCATCGACGAGGAGGGCTTCCTGTTCATCATCGACCGGGCCAAGGACATGCTGATCCGCGGCGGCGAGAACATCTACTGCGTCGAGGTGGAGAACGTCCTCTACGAGCACCCCGACGTGATGGACGCCGCGATCGTCGGCCGCCCGCACAAGACGCTGGGCGAGGAGCCCGCCGCGGTGGTGCACCTCCGGCCGGGCGGCGCCGCGACCGAGGCCGAGCTGCGCGACCTGGTCCGCAGCAAGCTGGCGTCCTTCAAGGCGCCGGTGCAGGTGGTCTTCTGGCCCGAGCCCCTGCCGCGCAACGCCAACGGCAAGATCCTGAAGACCGAGCTGAAGAAGGTGTTCGCCGAGGAACCTGCGGGCGCCTGAGGCGCGAGCTCCACCCCTCCCCGGAACCAGGCGAAGGGGGAGAGGGGTGGCGCTGGTCCATCCGGCGGCATAGAGGTCAATCGATGACCAGCTTCAGCCATGGCTTCGGGGGGCGCCGGGAGCGCCAGCTGCGCGACCTGCGCCAGCCCTCTTCCGGCCCTCTCCCGCTCTGCTGCGCAGGGAGCGAGCGGGCATGGCGATGAGCCGCCCGCTGATCGTGGGGCTGGGCGGTACGCTCCGCCCGGGGTCGTCCACCGAGCAGGCTCTCGCCCATACCCTGCGCGCCGTCGAGGCCGCCGGGGCCGACACACGCCTGCTGGGCGGCGAGTTCCTGAGCCGGCTGCCGGTGTTCGACCCGCGGCCCGGCGAGCCCACCGAGGCGCAGCAGGAGCTCGCCGACACCATGCGCGCGGCGCAAGGCGTGATCGTCGCCACGCCGGGCTACCACGGCTCGATGTCCGGGATCGTGAAGAACGCGCTGGACACCCTGGAGCTGACCCGCGGCGACGCCGCGCCCTATTTCCAGGGCCGCCCCGTCGGCGTGATCGTGACCGCGGACGGCTGGCAGGCGGCGGGCACCACTTTGATGGCGGTGCGCTCGATCATACATGCCATGCGGGGATGGCCGACGCCGTTCGGCGCAGCCCTGAACGCGACGTCGGGCCTATTCGACGAGGCGGGCGAGTGCCGGGAGGCCAAAGACGCCTGGCAGCTCTCGACCGTGGCCGAGCAGGTGATGGACTTCGCCAGAATGAAAGCGGCCCAATGAAGCGCCCCTACCTCGTTCCGCCATCCGCCGGCCCCAAGGAGGACGACTCCGTGTCTTCCGCGATCAGCCCCATCGAGGACATCATCGAGGACGCCCGCAACGGGCGGCCCTACATCCTCGTGGACGCCGAGGATCGCGAGAACGAGGGGGACGTGATCATCCCGGCGCAGTTCGCGACGCCGGAACAGATCAACTTCATGGCCAAGCACGCCCGCGGCCTGATCTGCCTGTCCATCACCGCCGAGCGGGCGCGCCAGCTACGCCTGCCGCCCATGGCCACCGACAACCAGTCCGGCCACGGCACGGCCTTCACCGTCTCGATCGAGGCGCGCGAGGGGGTCACCACGGGCATCTCTGCGCATGATCGCGCCCACACGATCGCAGTCGCAGTGGATCCGACGAAAGGGGCGGACGACGTCGTCTCTCCCGGGCACGTGTTCCCGCTCGTGGCGAAGGACGGCGGCGTGCTGGTTCGCGCCGGCCACACGGAAGCCGCCGTCGACATCAGCCGGATGGCGGGGCTCAACCCGGCTGGCGTGATCTGCGAGATCATGAAGGACGACGGGTCGATGGCCCGGCTGCCGGACCTGGTGGCCTTCGCCCAGCTGCATGGCCTGAAGATCGGCACCATCGCCGACCTGATCGCCTACCGCCGGCGGACGGAGCGCCAGGTGGAGCGCGTCCTAGAACGGCCGTTCGACAGCGCCTATGGCGGCCGGTTCCGGATGGTCATCTACCGCAACGTCCTCGACCAGACCGAGCACGTCGTGCTGACCAAGGGCCGCATCGACCCGGAGAAGGCCACGCTGGTCCGGATGCACAGGGTCGACCTCGCCGCCGACATGCTGGGCGCGGAGGAGACGCGTCGCGATTACGTTCCCAAGGCGCTGAAGGCGCTGGCCGACTACGAAGGGGCAGGCGTGGCGGTGTTCATCCGCGATTCCAATCCCCACTGGCTGTCCGAGCGCTATGGCCAGGGGCCCGAGAACCCGTCCGAGAACATCCTGCGCGACTACGGCATCGGGGCGCAGATCCTCCTCGACCTCGGCGTCCGCGACATGCGGCTGCTGAGCTCGTCCAGCACCGTGCTGCCGGGCTCCGGGGGCTATGGCCTGAAGATCGTGGGGCGCCAGCCGCTGGACTAGGCCGGCAACTGCGGCCCGGCCTGCGCATTCCGCCGGCATGGGCCAACTGCGCATCGGCTGCTCCGGCTGGGTCTACAAGGACTGGACCGGGCCCTTCTATCCGGAGGGCACGAAGGACAAGGACCGGCTCGCCTACTACGCCACGCGGTTCGACACCGCGGAGATCAACGCCAGCTTCTATCGCCTGCCGTCCGAGAAGATGGTGGCTGGCTGGGCGGAGCGGGCTCCGGAGGGCTTCCTCTACGCGTGGAAGGTCAGCCGGTTCATCACCCACAACAAGAAGCTGAACGACTGCGCGGACTCGGTCGCCCTTGTGTTCGGCCGGATGGCGCCGTTGGCCGAGCACTACGGGCCCGCCCTGATCCAGCTGCCGCCGCAGCTGCGGCGCAACGACGACCGGCTTGCGGCCTTCCTGAAGCTGCTGCCCAAGGACCGGCGCCACACCGTCGAGTTCCGGCACCCGTCCTGGTACGACCCCGCCGTCCTGAGGATCCTCGCAGACTTCGACGCCAGCCTCTGCATTTCGGACCACCACCACGCCCCGGCCCCCTGGGAGGTCACCGCCTCGTGGGTCTATGTCAGGGGCCATGGCCCGGGCGGGCGCTATTTCGGCCGCTATCCCGACGAGGAGCTGGCCATGTGGAAACGTCAGATCGACGGCTTCCGGGCGCGCGGGCTCGACGTCTACGCCTACTTCGACAACGACATCAAAAGCGCGGCGCCGTTCGACGCCGAGACCCTCAAGACCCTGACCGGAACCGTGGCGTACCAAGCCGCGGCTTGAGCTCGCGGGCGGCCGGCCGTCCAGGGGTGCGCTCACGCGCCGCAAGTCCCGCCGATTGCCGGTGTTCACCAATTCTCTTAAGCAAAATAAGGGGATGAGTTGTGTAGCGTGAGTCTGTCATGTCGCTGTTCTCCCTCACCGAAGCCACGCTCGCCGACCTGGATTACACAGGCCACAGCGGGCCAGACGCGGCCCCGGCCGACCTGGGCCTGCGCTGCCACTGCCCGGTTTGCGCGGGCGAGGCGGTGGTCACCGACCCCCCGCCGCTCGCCGTCCTCGGTACGAGCGAGTCGTTCGGGCCGCAGGCCTATCTGAACGCCGACCAGCGGGACGGGATTAGCGCCAACGGCAAGCCCAGCCTGTCGATCAGCGAGGCGGCTGACCAGATCGCCCGGAGCACCTGGGGTTACCGCATCGGCGCGCCTGTGACGCTGAGCTACGGCTTCCGCGACACCGCGCCGAGTACGATGCCGAACGAGGCGGTGGGGTTCCAACGGTTCAACGCCGCCCAGATCACCCAGGCCGAGCTGGCCCTCCAGGGCTGGTCCGACGCCGCCAACATCAAGTTCCTCCGCGTCGGCTCCGGCGCCACGGGTGAGACGGCCTATTCGAACAACGCCGCGATCCTGTTCAGCAACTATACGAGCGGCGTCGACGGGGCGTCGGCTTTCGCCATGTTCCCGGGGTCCACCTCCGCGGCGTCGGCGGCGGGCGACGTGTGGATCAACAGCTCGATCGGCTACAACGCCAGCCCGACGGTGGGCAACTACGGCGGCTCGGTGCTGGTGCACGAGATCGGCCACGCCCTCGGCCTAGGGCATCCCGCCGCGTACAACGCGGACGCCGACACAACCTTCAGCTACTCGGCCGACGCGACCTATTACGAGGACAGCCGCCAGTACACCGTGATGAGCTATTTCGGCGAGACCAATACCGGGGCGAACTTCGGCGGCAGCTTCTCCGCAGCCCCGCTGCTGGACGACATCGCCGCGATTCAGCTCGAGTACGGCGCCAACATGGCCACCCGGACCGGCGACACGGTGTACGGCTTCAACGCAACGGCGGACCGTGCATGGTTCAACGCCGCCAACACCAGCAGCCGGCTGATCTTCGCGGTCTGGGACGCCGGCGGCCGGGACACCTTCGACTTCTCCGGCTATTCGCAGAACCAGGTGATCGACCTGCGCGCCGGCTTCTTCTCCGACGTGGGCGGGCTGAAGGGCAACGTCGCGATCGCCCAGGGCGCCACTATCGAGAACGCCAGGGGCGGCTCGGGTTCGGACCGCATCAGCGGCAACGCCGCCGGGAACACGGTGTCGGCCGGCTCGGGCAACGACACCCTCGACGGCTCGGCCGGCCAGGACTACCTGCGCGGCGACGCCGGCGCGGACTCCATCTCGGGCGGGGCGGATTTCGACGACATCAACGGCAACACCGGCAACGACACCGCCTCAGGCGGGCTCGGCAACGACTGGGTGGTCGGCGGCCAGGACAACGACCTGCTGCGCGGCGACGACGGCGACGATATCGTCTACGGCAACCTCGGTCACGACGACCTCTACGGCGGCATCGGCGCCGACCTCGTTCGCGGCGGCCAGGGCGACGACCAGCTACGTGGCGAGGCCGGCAACGACTGGCTCTCCGGCGACCGCGGGAACGACACCATCACGGGCGGGGCCGGCGGGGACGTCTTCCACGGATCGCAGGACGCCGGCGTCGACCGCATCGTCGACTTCAACCTGGCGGAGGGCGACCGCGTACAGCTCGACGCGGGCACCACCTATTCGCTCCGGCAGTCGGGCGCCGACACGGTGGTGGACATGGGCGCGGGCCACCAGATGGTGCTGGTGAACGTGCAGCTGGCTTCGCTGACGCCGGGCTGGATCTTCGGCGCCTAGGGCCACCGAGCCGCCGGCCATTGCCGCCCGGTCCGGCATGGGCCTAACTGTCAGCTTCCAGGGGACCCCCATGTCCGAATTCCGCGCCGAGAGCTGGGCAGAGGCCGCCGATCCCCAGGCGCCCGCCTTCTTGAACGCTGACGAACGCGGCGCGGGATCGGTGGCCGGCAAGCCCAACTTCTCCATCGACCGCGCCGCACTGCAGATGACCGGCTTCACCGAGGTCACCCGCGACGACGGCACCATCTTCCTGCAGCCGGCGCCGGGTTGGTCGGGCGTGGCGGGACTTCCCTACGCCGTGAGCTACGCCTTTCGCGCCAACGCCCCGGCGACGATGCCGGACGACGTCTCCGGCTTCCAGAGGTTCAACCCCGCCCAGATTGCGCAGGCCGAACTCGCCATGCAGGGCTGGGCGGACGCGGCCAACATCACCTTCGTGCGCGTGGGCGCCGGATCGTCTGGCGAGCAGGCCTACTCCGACAGCGCCTCGATGCTGTTCGGCAACTATACCTCTGGCCAGTCTCGGGCTTCCGCCTTCGCCTTCTATCCGGGCAATCCGGACGTCAGCGCCCGATCCGGCGACGTCTGGATCAACGTCTCGATCGGCTACAACGCCAGTCCGTCGGCCAACAACCGGGGCGGGCTCGTCCTCGTCCACGAGATCGGCCACGCCATCGGCATGGCGCACCCCGGCGACTACGACGCCGGCGACGACGACCACCCCGAGCCGATCACCTACGAAGGCGACGCCGAGTACTACGAGGACACCACCCAGTACACGGTGATGAGCTACTTCGGTCCGGACAACACGGGCGCGGATTTCGGCGGCCGCTATCCGGCCTCTCCCATGCTGGACGACATCGCCGCGATCCAGGTGGAGTACGGGGCCAACATGGCCACCCGAACCGGGGACACGGTGTACGGCTTCAACGCCACCGCCGGGCGGCCGTGGTTCGAGGCGACCTCGGCTTCCAGCCGGTTGGTGTTCGCCGTGTGGGACGCCGGGGGATCGGACACCTTCGACTTCTCGGGCTACGGCGTGGGACAGCTCATCGACCTGCGCGCCGGCTACTTCTCAAACGTGGGCGGCCTGACCGGGAACGTGGCCGTGGCCCAGGGCGCAACGATCGAGAACGCCCGCGGCGGGACGGGCGCGGACCGGATCAACGGCAATGGCGCCGACAACAACCTGGCCGGTGGGGCCGGTGGGGACACCCTGCAGGGCGCCGACGGCCGCGACTATCTCCGCGGGGACGACGGCGCGGACTCGCTGTCGGGCGGCGCGGCCTTCGACGATCTCAACGGCAACCGTGGGAACGACACGGCCTCGGGCGGCGACGGCGACGACTGGGTGGTCGGCGGTCAGGACGGCGACCTGCTGTTCGGCGACGCCGGCGCCGACATCGTCTACGGCAACCTTGGCGAGGACGTCCTGTGGGGCGGGGCCGGCGGCGACCTGATGCGCGGCGGCCAAGGTGCGGACTCGATCGCCGGCCAGGAGGGCGACGACTGGCTCTCCGGCGACCGCGGCGACGACACCCTGACCGGGGCGGGCGGAGCCGACGTCTTCCACAGCTCCCAGGACGCAGGCATCGATCGGGTCCTGGACTTCAGCCGGGCGGAGGGCGACCGGGTGCAGCTCGATGCGGGTACGACCTACGTCCTCGTTCAGGACGGTGCGGACGCGGTGCTCGACTTCGGCGGCGGTCACCGGATGGTGCTGGTGGGGGTGCAGGCGGCCAGTCTTACCGGCGACTGGATCTTGCTCGCCTGAGGGATCCACGGGCCGGGGCGGGGCCTGGTGTCGCAACGGCCAGGTTGCGGAATCCCGTTCCCACGCGCGCGGAACCGGCCTATACGGAAATCCTCACCGCCCGGCCGAAAGGCCGGGCGCCTTCATTTCTGGACGACCCTCGCAGGATACCACCATGACGACCGACATCCTGATGCCGAAGGCGACCGCCGTCTGGCTGGTGGACAACACTTCGCTCACCTTCGACCAGATCGCCGACTTCTGCGGCCTGCACCCCCTCGAGGTTAAGGGCATCGCCGACGGCGAGGTTGCGCGCGACATCCGCGGCGCCGATCCCATCGCCAATGGCCAGCTGTCGCGCGACGAGCTCGACAGGGCCGAGAAGAACGACAAGTACCGCATGGTGGCCCAGAAGAGCCGTCACGCCGAGCTGCTGAAGCCTGTGAAGAAGGCGCCGCGTTACACCCCGGTGTCGCGCCGCCAGGACCGTCCGGACGCCATCGCCTGGTTCATCCGCAACCACCCTGAGGTCGCCGACGCCCAGATCGCTCGTCTCCTGGGCACCACCAAGGCCACCATCGAGCAGGTCCGCAGCCGCAGCCACTGGAACTCGGCCAACATCAAGCCGGTCGATCCGGTGACCCTGGGTCTCTCGACCCAGATGGAGCTGGACGCGCTGGTGAAGAAGGCCGCCGAGAAGAAGGCGAAGGACGACGCCCGCCGCGGGATCACCGATCCGGAAGGCCCGACGCTGCGCCCGGCCGCCGAGACGGGCGTGATCGAGGACGAGGCGCCGGTCGCCGATCGGACCGTCGCCGATGTCTGGGGCGATCAGGACGACGTGGACGGCGACGAGGACTAGGAGACACGCTCAACCCGGCTTTCGCCGGGATGAGCGGCCTTGGACGGAGCCCTAGTGCATCTGCAGGCGCAGGGCTTCCATCTCTTCCTTGAGCTTCAGCTTCTGTCGCTTGAGTTCCTTCAGCTTGAGGTCGTCGGCGGAGGGCCTGCGCAGTTCGTCCTGGATCGCGTTCTCCAGGGACTGATGGCGGGATCCGAGTTCCCGGATCCGGGCTTCCACGGCCATGACGTCACGTCTCCTCGCTGTTGAAGAGGCAAGTGAACACCCGCTTTGCGCGGCTGTCAGATCACATATGTTTGCTGCCAGCTCTGCTGGAGCCGGGCCGCGGGTCCGGGCGTTGGGAACCCTTCCGCATGTCAAATGATGAGCGTCCGCGCCTGGTGGTCGGCCTCTCCGGCGCCTCGGGAGTGGTCTATGGTCTGCGGGTGCTCGACGCCTGCCGCGCGCTGGGCGTCGAGAGCCACCTGGTGGTCAGCAAGTCGGCGGCCCTGACGCTTTCGCAGGAGACCGACCTCTCCCTGAGCGACGCCCAGGCCCGCGCCGACGTGGTCTACAAGGCCTCCGACATCGGCGCAGCGATCGCCTCCGGCTCGTTCCGGACCCTCGGCATGATCGTGGCGCCCTGCTCGGTGCGGACGATGAGCGAAATCGCCACGGGCGTGACCTCCAGCCTGCTGAGCCGCGCCGCCGACGTCACCCTGAAGGAGCGCCGGCCGCTGGTGTTGATGGTGCGCGAGACGCCGCTGCATCTGGGCCACCTGCGCACCATGGTGCGGTTGGCGGAGATGGGCGCGGTGATCGCTCCGCCGCTGCCCGCCTTCTACACCCGCCCGCAGAGCCTGGACGAGGTGGTCGACCAGTCGGTGGGCCGCGCCCTCGACCTCTTCGGGCTGTCATGGAAGCCGGTCAAACGCTGGGGCCAGGACCTGGGTCCCGCGCCGGGGGAGGGCTGAGGCTTGGCGATCTGGGAATGGGCGCTTCAAGCCTACGCACGGGAAGGCGTCCCCCAGGCCTGCCTCCATCTGCAGGACGCGCACGGCCAGAACGTGCCGCTGCTGCTCTGGGCCGTCTGGGCGGAGACGGAGGACACCACCCTGCTCGCCCAGGCGGCGGAGACTGCCCGGGCGTGGGATACCGCCGCCGTGCGGCCGCTGCGCGAGGTGCGTCGGACGCTGAAGGCCTTCTGTCCGCCGGTGAGCGAGCCCGCGCGCGAAGCCTTGCGGGACGACGTGAAGGCTGTCGAGCTCAGGGCCGAACGTCTGCTTTTAGAGACGCTGGCCGGCCTGTCCGGCCGCCGGGGCGGCGGCGCGCCGGCCCTGACCGCGTTGGAGGCCGCGTCGGCCGCGTGGGGAAAATCCGCACCGCGCGACGCACTGGCTGCGCTGGCCGCGGCCTTGGGATAGGATTGCGACCGGTATGAACGACCAAGAATTTCCATCCGAGGAAGCGCTGGAGGCTCGGCTCGCCGAGCTGCGCCAGGATCACGCGGATTTCGACGCCGCCATCCAGGCGCTCGCCCACTCGCCGCTGCCGGACATGCTGCTGATCGGCCGCCTGAAACGGAAGAAGCTCGCCCTCAAGGACGAGATCACGAGGGTCGAGGACATGCTCACCCCCGACATCATCGCCTGAGGCCTCTAGGTCAGGGGAGCGCGCGCCGGGCCCGCTTTCGCGCGTACATGGCCGCGTCGGCATCGGCGACGATCTGTTCGGGGTCCAGGTCGGGCCGGACCTGGCACACGCCCCAGGAGATGCGCAGGCGGGCCGACCCCTCCGGCAGCGTCACGGGCTCCCGTTCCACCGCCTCGCCCAACGCCCCCGCCTTGGCTTCCGCCGTGACCGCGTCCGCCTGGACCAGGATCACAGCGAACTCGTCGCCGCCCATCCGGGCCACGATCTCGCTCTCGCGGATATTGCCGGCCAGGCGCTCGGCCACCGTCTTCAGCGCCGCATCGCCGGCCGCGTGGCCGAACCGGTCGTTGATCGCCTTGAGATCGTCGAGGTCGAAGTAGACGACGCTCGCCACCCCTCCGTAACGCTGGGCGAAGGTCTGCACACGGGCGAGTTCGCGGATCAGCGCCCGCCGGTTGAGGAGCGGGGTGAGCGCGTCGCGATCGGCCAGGCCCTCGGTCTCGGCGAGACGGGCTTTCAGAAGCCCAACCTCCTGCCGCAGGCCATCGATCTCGCTCAGCAGGTTCTGCACCGCCGCTTGCACCTGCGGCGTGAGATCGGCCTCGCTCAGCCCCAGGAAGTGGGTGGAGTCGGTCCCGCGCAGCCGAGCCATGCCGGAGGCCGCACCGGCCGCGCGTGGCGGCGCTTGCCGGCGCTGCGCCGGAAGGGGCTCGGGTCTTGCACCGAAGATCTTCATGGCCTCCGCCGGTCCTTGGCCGGAATCGCGAGAGCGGACAGCAACTTGGGAGAAACCTAAGCCACTCGGTTGCGGGCGCAAGGCCGGCGCCTATACTCCGCCGCCTTCCGGGCCCCGGCCCGCAGCGGAATTGCCAGCACCATGAGCGCCACGCCGCCCGTCGCCATCATCATGGGCAGCCGATCCGACTGGCCGGTCCTCAAGCATGCGGCCGAGATGCTGGACGGCCTGGGCGTCGCCTACGAGGCCAAGGTGGTTTCGGCGCACCGGACCCCCGACCGGATGTACAGCTTCGCGAAGGGCGCTAAGGCGGCGGGCTTCAAGGTGATCATCGCCGCAGCCGGAGGCGCCGCCCACCTGCCGGGGATGACCGCCTCGCTCACCGAGCTTCCGGTGCTCGGCGTGCCAATCGAGTCCAAGGCGCTGAAGGGCATGGATTCGCTGCTCTCCATCGTGCAGATGCCCGCGGGCATCCCGGTGGGCACCCTCGCCATCGGCGAACCCGGGGCGAAGAACGCCGGCCTGATGGCCGCCAAGATACTGGCGCTCACCGACGCGGCCCTGGCCGATCGGCTGGCCGCCTTCACCGCACGGCAGACCGAGAGCGTCGCCGAGACCGTCGAGGACGCGTAAGGACCTCCTATGCCGAGCTTTCCCCTCGCCCCGGGCTCCACCATCGGCATCCTGGGCGGCGGCCAGCTCGGCCGCATGCTGGCGCTGGCCGCCGCGCGGCTTGGCTTCGATGTCGCGATCCTCGAGCGGGACGCCGACAGCCCGGCAGGCCGTTCGGCCACCCAACTGATCGTCGGCGCCTATGACGACGAGGCGGCGCTGGCCAGGCTGGCCGAGCTGACGGACGTGGTCACCTACGAGTTCGAGAACGTGCCGGCCGCGGCGGTCGAATGGTTGGCGTCCCGCCGCGTGGACGTGGCCCCGGGACCGCGCGCCCTGGCCGTCGCGCAGGATCGTGTGGCGGAGAAGACGTTCCTGAATGGCCGTGGCGTCGCCACGGTCGCGTTCGCGGCAGCGGACAATCCGGTGGCGGCCGTCGAGGCGGTCGAGCGGATCGGCGCGCCGGCGCTGATGAAGACCCGCCGGGAAGGCTACGACGGCAAGGGCCAGAAGTGGGTCGAGCATGCCGCGGACGCCGGCAAGGTGTTCGAGGCCCTGGGCTCGGTCCCGGTGATCGTCGAGGCCCCGGCCGACTTCGTCCGCGAGCTGTCGGTGATCGCCGCCCGCGGCCGCGACGGGGAGATCGCGGTCTATCCCATCGGCGAGAACCACCACGAGCACGGCATCCTCCGCCGCACCATCGCGCCGGCCGTGGTTCCGCAGGCCCTGACGGACCAGGCCGAGAAGATCGCTCGCCAGGTGCTGGACGGGCTGCAGTACGTGGGCGTGGTGGGCGTCGAACTGTTCGAGATGAAGGACGGGCGCCTGCTGGTGAACGAGATCGCGCCCCGGGTGCACAACACCGGCCACTGGACCCAGGACGGCTGCGAGGTCGACCAGTTCGAACAACATATCCGCGCCATCGCGGGCTGGCCGCTCGGCCAGACCGCGGCCCGCGCACGGGTCGAGATGCACAACCTGCTGGGCGACGAGGCCAGCCAGTGGCGGAAGTTCGCCGCCGAGCCGGACACCCGCATCCACCTCTACGGCAAGCGCGAGGCCAAGCCGGGCCGCAAGATGGGCCACGTTAACAGGGTGCGGCCGCTCCGCTGACCTTGTCAGGTTGACCTTACATCGTTCAGAGTGTAAGGTGCGCCTGACATCGCTGGAGCTTTCAGATGGCCGTCGAGAGTCCCCACCACCAATACGTCGTGCGCACGGTGGTCTTCATGGGCGTGTACGTCGCGCTGAATGTCGGAGCCATCAGCGGAATCTTCGACAGTGTCTCGCCGCCTGGGACATGGTTCCTGGCCCTGGCGGTCACCGTTCCCATCGCCGGCCAGATCTGGGCGACGCTCGCGCTCATACGCGACAGCGACGAATATGTGCGGGCTATCACGGCCAAGCGGTTCATCGTGGCCGCGGGCGTTGCAATGGCCCTATTCAGCGCCTGGGGCTTTTCCGAGAGCTACGCCGACGCGCCCCACGTCCCCGGCTGGATGATCTACCCGCTGTTCTGGGGCTGCTTTGGCGTGCTTTCGCCGTTCATCCGCACATCGCGCGCATGAAGAACCGGCTGCGCGAACTGAGAACCGCGCGCGGCTGGACGCAGGAAGAGCTCGGCCGCCATCTCGGAGTGTCCCGCCAGGCGGTGATCGCTCTGGAGAGCGACAAGCACGATCCCTCGCTCGACCTGGCCTATCGGATCGCCGCGCTATTCGGCCAGCCGGTGGAGGCGATCTTCGAGAACCCCCACGGGTGACGCCCGGCTGACTAAGGGACGTCGCGGAGGTCCGGCTGTGCGGGCGGCGCGCTGCGGTAGCGCATCCGGCCGAGCGTCTTTGCGACGCTGCTGACGAAGGCCGAGGGCCGGAAGCTGGTGGTCGCCTTCCACTTCTCGAAGCGCATCACGTCCTCGATCCGCCGATCCACGTACTTCAGCGCCTCGGCGCGGCCGTCGGCCATGCGGATCGCCAGGGCCGAGGACAGGATGCCGGCCAAGATGGCGCGCTTGGAGTAATGGTTCTCGTCGGTGGCGACGTCGCCGGCCCAGCGCCAGAGCACGTCGGCGGCCTCCCAGGCCAGCTTGCCGCCCAGGTGCAGATTGAGGGGCAGGGCGAGGTAGCCGGCCCAGCGGCGGGTGGCGGGCTCGTCGGCGGCGGCGGCGTCCAGCCGCGCCTCGACGGCGCGTCGGATGCGCTCGCGGATCTTCAGCGATGCGGGATCGACCGCCTCCAGGATCAGGAGGGCGCGGGCGTCGTGGCGGCGCGAGAACAGCGCGGCGAGGTCGGCGGGCCCGTGCGGCGTCAGCAGCTCAGTCTCGCCATCCGAGAAGCCGCAGGCCCTGCCCGCCGCCTTGGCCATCCGCCAGGTCCAGCCCTGTCGGGGCGCGAGGCTGATCGCCTGTTGCAGGAGCTGCTGCTCGGCCTCGGCGGCCCAGTCTGTGGCGGCGGTGGTCACGGAGTGGTGTCTACTCCTTGGCGGGCCGGGGGGCCACTCCCCTCCCAGGCAAGGCGGAGGCCGCATGGCGGAGATTCATCCCGCCACGGCGTGGACATGCCCCCACCCTTCTGATATCTGCCCGCCCTCGAACCCGAAGGCCGCAAGCCTCCGGGCCCAATGTTTTTGTTCGCTCGCCGCCGCCCCATGCCGGGTCACGGGCGCCGGGCGGTGTAGCGACCGACAGGAGAGAGACCCCTGGTTCAGATTTTTGTCCGTGACAACAACGTCGATCAGGCCCTCAAGGCGCTGAAGAAGAAGATGCAGCGTGAGGGCTCGTTCCGCGAAATGAAGCGGCACGTGCACTACGAGAAGCCCTCTGAGAAGCGGGCTCGCCAAAAGGCCGAAGCGGTCCGCCGCGCGCGCAAGCTGGCGCGCAAGCGCGCCCAGCGCGAAGGTCTGATCGCGGCGCCGAAGAAGCCCACCCGGTAAGGGCTGACTTTCGCCACATCGGCACTATCTAAAAAGGCCGCGCCACCAGGCGCGGCCTTTTGCATTTACGGTCAAGGCGAGGCCTTCGGTCGCGCAAGTCATGGCCTCGCTGGTGGAACAGCGGTCGCCATCCTATCTTGGTCCCACTGCCCGTAGTTCTTTCCGGAACGGTCCCTAGTCCATGAACCTGCGCAATCTCGTTATCTGGGGCGTCATCGTCGTCGTCCTCGTCGGTCTCTACAGCATGATGACCGGAGGCGGTCGCGCCGCCGGCCAGAGCGAGATCACCTATTCCCAACTGCTCACCAAGGTGAACGCCGGCGAGGTGAAGCAGGCGGTCATCCGCGGCGCGGCCGTCGAGATCCGGGACCAGGGCAACAAGACGTACACCGCGATCACGCCCAACACGCAGGAAGACCTGCTGAAGCGCCTCGAGGCGCAGGGCGCCGACATCTCGGTGAAGCCCGCCAGCGGCCCGGGCCTGCTCGGCTTCTTCCTCAACGCGCTTCCGATCCTGCTGCTGATCGGTGTCTGGATCTTCTTCATGCGCCAGATGCAGGGCGGCGCGCGCGGCGCCATGGGCTTCGGAAAGTCCAAGGCCCGCCTGCTGACCGAGAACAAGAACCGGGTGAGCTTCGATGACGTCGCCGGCGTCGACGAGGCCAAGGAAGAGCTTCAGGAGGTCGTCGACTTCCTGAAGGATCCGCAGAAGTTCCAGCGCCTGGGCGGCAAGATTCCCAAGGGCGCACTGCTGATCGGCCCGCCCGGCACCGGCAAGACCCTGATCGCCCGCGCCGTCGCGGGCGAGGCGGGCGTGCCCTTCTTCACCATCTCGGGCTCCGACTTCGTCGAAATGTTCGTGGGCGTCGGCGCCAGCCGCGTGCGCGACATGTTCGAGCAGGCCAAGAAGAACGCGCCCTGCATCATCTTCATCGACGAAATCGACGCCGTGGGCCGCCATCGTGGCGCGGGCCTGGGCGGCGGCAACGACGAGCGCGAGCAGACGCTCAACCAGCTGCTGGTCGAGATGGACGGCTTCGAGGCGAACGAGGGGATCATCCTGATCGCCGCCACCAACCGGCCGGACGTGCTTGACCCTGCGCTGCTGCGTCCGGGCCGCTTCGACCGTCAGGTCGTGGTGCCCAACCCGGACATCAACGGCCGCGAACGGATCCTGCGCGTGCACATGAAGAACGTGCCCCTGGCCGCCGATGTCGAGGTCAAGATCATCGCCCGCGGGACGCCGGGCTTCTCCGGCGCCGACCTGGCGAACCTGGTCAACGAAGCCGCGCTGATGGCCGCCCGCAAGAACCGCCGCATGGTCACCATGCGCGACTTCGAGGACGCCAAGGACAAGGTCATGATGGGCGCCGAGCGCCGGTCGATGGTCATGACCGAGGACGAGAAGAAGTTGACCGCCTACCACGAGGGCGGCCACGCCCTGGTGGCGCTGAGCGTCCCGGCCACCGATCCGGTGCACAAGGCGACGATCATCCCGCGCGGCCGTGCCCTGGGCATGGTGATGCAGCTGCCCGAGCGCGACCGGTTCTCCATGTCGTTCGAGCAGATGACCTCGCGGATCGCCATCCTGTTCGGCGGCCGTGTGGCCGAGGAGCTGATCTTCGGCAAGGACAAGGTGACCTCGGGCGCCTCGTCCGACATCAGCCAGGCGACCAAGCTCGCCCGGGCGATGGTGACCAAGTGGGGCTTCTCGGACCTGCTGGGCGCCGTCGAGTACGGCGAGAACCAGGAAGAGGTCTTCCTGGGCCACTCCGTCGCACGCAACCAGAACGTCTCCGAAGACACGGCCAAGATCATCGACCACGAGGTCAAGCGCCTGGTGAAGGCTGGCGAGGAAGAGGCCCGTCGGATCCTCACGGAGAAGATGGAGGACCTCCACACCCTGGCGAAGGCGTTGCTGGAGTACGAGACCCTGACCGGCGACGAGATCGTCAACGCGCTGAAGGGCGTCGCCCCGGTCCGCGAAGAGGCGGAGGCCAAGCGGCCGGCTGGCCCGGCCGTGGCCGTGCCGATCTCGCCCAGGCCAGGTCCCGAGCTGGCCTGAGCCCAGGCGCGCCACCACTGAAGACGACGAGAGCCGCACGGTGACGTGCGGCTCTTTTCGTTAGGCCTCGGAGCGCAGCCGCTGGACCGCGCGCTACAGGACGATGCGGCTCCAACTGGTGAGGTCCGGCCGGAGGAGTTTCTCCTCTGCGACCTTCAGGGCCTCGGCGCCATGCCGTCGGCGCAGGTGCTGGACTTCCTCCAGCGCCTCCCGCTCTCGGCGGCGGTGACGACGCCACAGTCGGAATGGGTCGAGCGTCATGGAAAGCCTACCCAGCGCATGGCCGGACTCGCAAACCGCCGAGCCCCTGCTATGGGTCCCCGGATCGCTGTTCCGTGCCGACATGGTCCCTCCGACGGTAGCCCCCGCCGCATGATCAAGCCCCAGGTTCGCGTCATGGGCGTGACGAACGTCACCCCGGACAGCTTCTCCGACGGTGGCCGCCACCTTCGCCACGACGCGGCGCTGGCTCACGCCCGCCGCCTGGTCGCGGACGGCGCCGACCTGCTGGACGTTGGGGGCGAGTCCACCCGGCCGGGGGCGGATCCCGTCAGCGAGGCCGAAGAGATCGCCCGCGTGGTCCCGCTGATCCGGGCGCTGCGGGCCGAGGTGGACGTGCCGATCTCCGTCGACACCATGAAGCCTGGCGTGGCCCGGGCGGCGGTGGCGGCCGGCGCCACCATGTGGAACGACGTTGCCGCCCTGCGCTATGCGCCGGACGCTCTCGACACCGCCGCAGCGCTCGGCTGCGAGGTGGTCCTGATGCACATGCAGGGCGAGCCCCGCACCATGCAGGCCGAGCCGCGCTATGAGGACGTGACCAGGGAGGTCGTGGCTTTCCTCGCCGGGCGGGCCGAAGCGGCGATGGCCGCGGGGGTGCCGCGCGAGCGGATCTGGCTCGATCCCGGCATCGGGTTCGGCAAGCACATGCTGGACCACAACCTTCCGCTTATGGCCCGCCTGGGCGAGGTGGTGGCGCTGGGCTTTCCCGTCCTGCTGGGGGTCAGCCGCAAGAGCTTCATCAGCGCCGTGGACGGCGGCGCTCGCCCGCCAGACGCGCGGCTGGGCGGCTCCGTCGCAGCGGCTCTGGCGGGGGCGGCGGCGGGCGTGGCGGCCGTCCGCGTGCACGACGTCCGCGAGACCGTCCAGGCGCTGCGGGTCTGGTCGGCGATCGCCGGCGCGCGCTGAAACCCGATGCATTTTCCCGGCGGCCGGGCTATCGCGGGCCGATGCAAAGCCTCGGTCGAGTCCTGATCATCGCCGGCTCGGATTCCGGCGGCGGCGCGGGGATCCAGGCCGACATCAAGACTGTCACCGCGCTTGGCGGCTACGCGGCGACGGCCATCACCGCGATCACCGTCCAGAACACCCTCGGCGTCACTGGCGTGCATCCGATCCCGCTGGACATCGTCGAGGCCCAGGCGCGGGCTGTGCTGGACGACATCGGCGCCGATGCGCTGAAGACGGGCATGCTGGGCGACACCGCCGCGGTGGAGACCGTCGCCCGCATCCTGGACAGCGCCCCAAGCGTCCCTGCGGTCGTCGATCCCGTGATGATCGCCAAGGGGGGCGCGCCGCTGCTCGCAGCCGAAGCCGTGGAAGCCGTGAAGCGCCTGATGGCGCCGCGCGCCGCCCTCCTCACGCCCAACGCCCCGGAGGCTGAAGCGCTTACCGGCCTTTCGGTGACATCGCCGGACGATCTGCGCCGGGCCGGCGAGGCGCTCCTGGGGATGGGCGCCAGGGCCGTGCTCATGAAGGGCGGCCATGTCCCCGGCGAGCGGGTCATCGACGTGCTGATGAGCGCAGCCGGCGAGACGGTCTTCGAGGCAGACCGGCTGGACACGCGCCACACGCACGGCACCGGCTGCACGCTTGCCTCGGCCTGCGCCACCGGCCTGGCCCAGGGCCTGCCCCTCACCGAGGCCGTCGCCCGGGCCTGGGCCTATGTGCAGGAGGCGATGCGCCGCGCGCCCGGACTTGGCCGCGGACACGGCCCGCTCGATCATGGCTGGACGTTCCGATGAGCCTGGAAGCTCGCCTCGAGACCATCCTGCGGGCCACGCCCGACCTGATGCAGGTGCTGACCACCGTGCGGAGCCTCAACCTGCCGGACTGGCTGGTGTTCTCGGGCGCGGTGTACCAGCCGGTCCTGAATCACCTCACCGGCCGGGCGGCCGGTTACGGCATCAAGGACTACGACGTCGGCTACCACGACGCCTCCGACACCTCGTACGAGGCGGAGGACGCGGTGATCCGCAGGGTGGCGGCCGCGTTCGAGCCGCCGCTGCGCGAGATGGTCGAAGTCCGCAACCAGGCGCGCGTGCACCTGTGGTTCGAGGGAAAGTTCGGCGAGCCCTATGAGCCGCTGCTGAAAACGACGGATGCGCTCAGCCGGTTCGTGAGCCCGCTGTTCGCGGTCGGCGTCCGGCTCGAGGCGGACGAGCGTCTGACCATCGTCGCGCCGTTCGGGCTCGAGGACCTTTTCGCCATGCGCCTGCGGCCAAATCCTCTCCGGCCAGGCGTGAAGGGCTTCGACCGTACGGCGGCCTCGGCGGCAGCGCGCTGGCCGGAGATCGTGGTCATCCGCTAGCGGCGGTAGACGTCCGGGTCGCGGATCTCCATCCAGCGGTCGGCGCCCGTCAGCGGACCGAAGCCGAACCCCTCATAAAGTCCGTGGGCGTCCCGGGTGGCCAGGTGCATACGACGGAAGCCCTGTAAGTCGGGGTGGGACTTCAGGTAGGCCATCAGTCGCTTGCCCACGCCTGCCCCGCGCGCCGACTCGTCCACGAACACATCGCAGATCCAGCCAAACGTGGCCCGATCGGTCACCACACGAGCCATGCCCAACTGCACGCCGGCGGAGTCGTACACGCCTGCGGTCAGGCTGTTGGCGCAGGCGCGGGCGAAGGTCTCGAGGGGGATCCCCTGCGCCCAGTAGCTCTCGCCGCCGATCCACTGATGCGCCCGGGCCACATCGAACCGTGCGGGATCGTCGCTGAGCAGGTATCCGTCCGCAGCGGCAGTTTCGTGGGGCATTTCGATTCCTATCTGAAGCGTCGCCTTAGGAGACCTTGCTCGTATGCGCCAGTGGACCGTCGACGCTTTTGCCGCCGAAGCCTTCAAGGGCAATCCCGCCTGCGTGGTGGAGCCTCTCGAAGCCTGGCCGGACGCCGGCTGGATGCAGAAGCTCGCGGCTGAGAACAACCAGGCGGAGACCGCCTTCCTGCTGAAGACGGATGATCCGGCGCGCTTCGGCCTGCGCTGGTTTACGCCGGCTCTGGAGGTGCCGCTTTGCGGCCACGCCACCCTGGCGTCCGGCCATGTCCTCTTCAGGGAGCTTGGGCTCGCAGTCGAAAAGGTCACCTTCGACACCCAGTCGGGGCCGCTCACGGTCCGCCGCGACGGAGATCTCTACGAGATGGACTTCCCGGCGCAGCCGCCCGCGCGTTGCGAGGTGGCGGGCCTGGCGGAGGCCCTCGGCGTGCAGCCGGTGGAGGTCTGGGCTTCCAACTACGTGATCGCCGTGCTGGCGGACGAGGCGGCGGTGCGCGCCGTCACGCCCGACCTCGTCGCGCTCGAGAAGGTGGCGGGGGCGCATACCGGCAGCCGTGGCAATGTCGGGGTGGCTGCGATCGCAAATGGCAAGCCGTACGACGTCGTGGATCGCTTCTTTGCGCCGGGCTCCGGGATCCCGGAGGACCCGGCCACCGGATCGCTCCATTGCATCCTGACGCCGCTCTTCTCTGAGAAGCTCGGACGTCCTCGGGTGACCTTCCACCAGGCCTACCCCGGCCGCGGCGGTGACCTGGATTGCGAGCATGCGGGAGACCGGGTGCTGCTCCGGGGCCGCGCCACGACGGTGGTGGACGGGACACTGCGCATCCATCCCTAACGAAAGGCGCCCCCGGGTTTGTCCCGGGGGCGCGTCTCGGCTGGGGCGGGCGTCCGACTAGCGGCGCTGGCCGTAGCCGTAGCCGTAGTCGCGGTCGTTCCGCTCGAAGCGGATTTGCGCCGCGAGCCGGTCGAAGCGCCGGTCGAGGTCGGCGCGTTCGCGCATGTTCAGGCCATTGTAGCGGTAGCGGCCCTCAAGGCGGGCGAGGTCGCGGAACTCGCGGTGGAGGCGGTTGGCCTCGCTGCGGGTCAGGTCCCCGCGTTGGACGCCGCGGTCGATCCGGCGCTCAAGCTGAGCCTGGCGCTGGTTGATCGGCTGCCAGTCGTTTCCGCGGTAGGGCTGGGCCGAGGCGGCGGTGGCGGTAAGGGCCAGGGCCGAGGCGCCGATCATCGCGAGGGTGGTGAGCTTCTTCATGTCAGAGTCCTTCGACGGAAAGGTTCGTCCCTCTGTGTCGGGTGGCCCGCCCACGGGCTTGCACGAGCCCATGGGCGGCCTTGTTCGAGGCTAGCGGCGCCAGTCGCGGCCGTAGCCGCGGTCGTCACGATCGTAGCGGCTGTAGCGCTGCGACTGCGCGAGGGCGCGCTCGATCACGTTCATGGTCCGCATCACGCGCTGGCGTTCGCCACCGCTTGCGCGGCCGGTTTCCACGCGCCAGGCCAGGGGTTGGTTCTGCCGCCACATGGAGAGCAGCTCCCGCGCTTCGCCGCGCGACATGCGGCCTTCCTGAGCGGCGTTGTTGAGCTGCCATTCCAGGGCGTCGTAGCGGCCGGTGATGCGCTGCCCTTGATCGTAGCCACGGCCCTGATCGTAGTCGCGGCCTTGATCGTATCCGCGGCCTTCGTAACCACGTCCATCACGGCGCCAATCCTGGGCGGCGGCAGGGGCGGCGGTCGCCGCGAGCGCGGCGACGGCGGCCATCGAGAGCAGGATCTTCTTCATCGGGTCCTCCAGACCATCCGTTAGCCGGGCGAACCCGGCGTCGATGGAGGGAGATAACCACGTAGGCGATGACCCGGTTCTGAGCCCCGCGTTGTTTTACGTTCAGGTTGGTGACCGGCGGTTCAGGCCGCCTGTGTCGCGCCCTGTGCTCCGGCGCCGCCCGTGGCGGCGGCGTTCAGCGCCGCGCTGATCGCCTCATACAGCTTGGCGATCTCGATTGGCTTGGCCACGTGGCCGTCCATGCCGGCGGCCATGTATTCGGCCACCTGGTGCGACAGCGCATTGGCCGTGAGCGCCACGATGGGCGTGCGTGGCCGTCGCGCCTTCTTCTCCTCGGCGCGGATGGCCCGGGCGGCCTCGATGCCGTCCATCACCGGCATCTGGATGTCCATCAGGATCAGGTCGTAGCCGCCCAGCCTCCAGGCCTCCACGGCCTCCCTGCCGTCGACCACGATGTCGATGTCGATGCCCAGCGAGTTCATCACCGCGGTCAGCACCTGGCGATTGGTCGGATTGTCCTCGGCGGCCAGCAGGCGGATGCCCGCGTCGTGACTGGGCGCGCTGATCAGCGCCTGGGTGCTCGCGTCGCCCTTCTGCAGCGGCAGCTCCACGCTGAACACGGAGCCCTTGCCTTCCCGGCTTTCCACCACGATGGATCCGCCCATCATCTGGGTCAACTCGCGGCAGATCGCGAGGCCCAGGCCCGTGCCGCCGAAGCGGCGCGTGGCCGAGTTGTCCGCCTGGGTGAACTTCTCGAACAGGCTGGGGAGCTTCTCCGCGGCCATGCCGATGCCGGTGTCGCGCACCACGAGGCGCAGGGCGCCGCTCTCGGGATTGACGTCGATCCGGGTCCGGACCTCGCCGCCCGGCGTGAACTTGACGGCGTTGGAGAGCAGGTTGCCGAGGATCTGACGCAGACGGTCGGCGTCGCCCCGCCACCACCCGGCGGCGCTGTCGTCGACTTCCGTGGTGAAGGCCAGACCCTTGGCTCGCGCCTCGGCGGCGTAGCTGTCGACGGTGGCGGCGAGTGTTGGGGCGAGATCGAAGTCGTCGTTCGCCAGGGTGAGCTTCCCGGCCTCGATCTTGGACAGGTCGAGCACGTCGTTCAGCACCGCGAGCAGCAGGTCGCCGGACCGCCGGATGATGTCCAGCCGGTCGCGCTGGGTGGGGGCGAGCTCGCCCAGGGCCATCACTTCCGCCATGGCCAGCACGCCGTTGAGCGGGGTGCGGATCTCATGGCTCATGTTGGCCAGGAACTGGGTCTTCAGGACATTGGCCGCATTCGCGGCGTCCCGGGCCTGCTCCAACTCGCGCATGGCGCGCTTCAGGTCATCCTCGCGCTCGCCGAGCTTGCCCACCAGGTGGTTGAAGCTCTCGTTGAGGCTCTGGAAGAGCTCGTCCTGCGCCTGCACGGAGACCGGGGCGAAGCTTCCGCCCGCCGCGACCTCGTGCATCGCCTCCGACAGCGTCTGCACCGGAGCGATCACGCGTCGGGCGAGGCTGCGGGCCAGGAACAGCGCCACACCGATGCCGCCGAACAGCAGCGCGAAGGTGAGGGCGATAAACTGCGGCAGCAGCGGCGCCAGAGAGGGCGAGGCGACCCGGATCGAAAGCAGGCCCACGCGCCGCCCCTGGTGGATCACCTCCGCCTGGATGACCTCGGTGGGGCCGGCGTCGGCCGCGTCCTCGCTCCGGTAGGCGGCCAGCGGCTGGCCCGCGGAATCCGTGAGGGTGGCTGACACCACCCGCTGGCTCGCCTGCAGCGCGGCCACCGGCGCTCGCAGATGCTCGAGGTCACGTTGCGCGACGGGCGCCGACACCGTCTGCGCCGTCATGTGGGCCAGCGACTGGTGGATCTGGTGCGACTGGGTCTTCGCGACCGCCCACTGCTGAAGGGTGAACGTCAGGCAGGCGGCGACCAGCACCACCATGGTCGTGACGAGACCCACGCTCGCCACGCGGGCGTGGAAGCTGGCGACGGGAGCCCGGTCGTTCTGGCCGGCGGCTTGGGTCATGGCGCTCAAAAGGGGCGGCAGGGATCTCCTGCATTAGTCCGATAATCCTAACGGAACGCTTCCGAGGAGCGACTCTCGCACCTCTGAGTTGTCCGCGGGAAGCGAACTGGCCTCTCGCCACACGGGAAAGTGTGCCTCCGCGGACACGTCGCAACCTCCAGCGGCAGAAAACATGGTCAACAACTGATGAATCGATTGCCGCAAGCTTCACCTTTCATTTACTGTGAAGGCGTGGGCATTCCACCTGGAGGGGTGAATATGGAAAAGGTTTTTGTGGCTCAGCAGGTCGCGAAGAAGCTGTTCGAAACCGAAGCGGCCGTCGACACTGCGCTGGTTGAGGCTTCCGAGCTGATGAGCCAGATGCTGAAGGCCCGTCAGGACGTGAGCGCCTCGATGGTGTTCGCCGACAGCGCCCAAGCCAAGCTGATGGAAGCCATCAAGGCCCTCAGCGAAGCCCGCAGCTCGATGGTGGCGGTTCACCTGCAGCTCGACGAAGCCCGCCTTCGGCTGGGCGTCCGCACGAAGATGTCGGACTGGGACGTGAGCCACAAGCTCGTGACCAAGCAGGACGAAGTCCGCATGGGCCTGCGCGAGGTCGGCTGACCTCCTCGTCATTGCAATGAATTAACTGTCTTGCGCCCCTAATACCCGTTAGGGGCGCAATTCATGTCGGCTTCCGCCAATCTCGCGATACTGATCCTCACCGGCCTCACGCTCAGCGTGTGCCTGTTTGCGATCCTGAAGGGCGGCCCGGCAGAGCGGCGCGGCGCCATCCTGATCCTGTTCATGCTGGCCGTGGGGCGTTCGCTGAAGCTGGTCTCGCCTGCCGAGATCCGGCCGCTCGTCGATCTCAGTAGCGATGCGGTGCTGGCCGTCGGCCTGCTCCTGCTCACCCTGCAGTTCGGCAGCCCCTGGCTCGGTGTGACCATGCTGTTCTACGCAGCGCAGTTCACCCTGCACTCGTTCTACCTGGTGACAGCTCGACCGGAAGATTCCTTCCACGACCTGGTGAACAACGGCAACTTCCTCGCCATCCACCTCTCGCTGATCGTTGGCACTGTGATGAGTTGGCGCCAGCGCAGGCGCCTGGCCGCCGCCTAGGCGCGTCGGCCAGCCAGGGTCACGAACCCGACGCCCGCCAGGATCAGCGCCAGGGCCAAGAACGCTGACCAGCCCGGCCGCTCGCCCAGCACCAGCACGCCAAGCGCGGTCGCCCAGATGGGCGCGAGGTAGATGCCCATGCTGGTGAACAGCGGGCCGCGGCGCTGGATCAGATAGACATAGCCGATGGTCGCCAGACCCGTGGAGAACACGCCCAGCGCGGCCATCGCCAGAAGCGCCGGGATTGACGCCGCCGAAGGCGGCGCGCCCGAGGTGGCCAGGGCGCCAGGGACGGCAAACAACAGGGCGCAGAGGCACATCATCTGCGCGCCGACAGCCGAGGACACGGCCGGCGCGCGCTTTGTCACCACGTTGGCGACCGCGTAGAGCGCCGCGCCGAACAGGGCCGCGGCCAGTCCCATCGCCTCCAAAGTCACACCCTGGCCGAGCCTTGGCGCCACCAGCACGATCAGGCCGGCGAACCCGGTGAGCACGCCTACGCCCTTACGGAAGGTCAGCCTCTCCGACGCGACGAAAGCGTGCGCGAGCAGGCCGGTGAAGATCGGGGAGGCGCCGTTGCAGATCGCGTTCACCGCGCTTGGCACGCGCTGTGAGGCGAAGGCGAATAGGGCGAAGGGCAGGGCCTGTCCGATCAGTCCGATCACCAGGTAGAACCGCCAGGCCGGGTGCGAGAGCCCCGGCAGCGGTTCCCGCCGCAGCGCCAGGATGGGCGCCAGGGTCAGCGCCGCCACCGCGAGGCGGCCGGCGGTGTTCCACATCGGCGTGATCTCGGCGGTGGCGATCTTCAGGGCGGCGAAGGCCGATCCCCAGCAGATCACCAGGAGGGCCATCACCAAGCCGTCGAACCCCTCGCCCCGCTTCATGGCGCCCTTGGAGCACAGGCTGCGCCACAGCGCCGCTGAAAACCGGTTTCAGAAAGTTTCTCTTGCTCGCGGGCCAGAACGCAGGCTTTTGGCCGGCGGGCCACGCCCTCCCAACGGGGCGCAGTCCATCTGCAAGGATGGGAGACATCGCAGTGAACACCCCCCCCAACGCGCTTGGGCCGAAGCCGGCCATGCGCCCGGCTCGCCCCGAGTTTTCGTCCGGCCCCTGCGCCAAGCGCCCCGGATGGACCCCCGAAAACCTGTCCAGCGCCGTCCTCGGCCGCTCGCACCGCTCCAAGCCGGGCAAGAGCCGGTTGAAGGAAGCGATCGACCGGACGCGCGAGGTTCTGGAAGTCCCCGACGACTTCCTGATCGGCATCGTTCCGGGCTCCGACACCGGCGCGGTCGAGATGGCCATGTGGTCGATGCTCGGCGCGCGGCCGGTCCAGCTCCTGGCGTTTGAGTCCTTCGGCAAGGACTGGGTCACCGACGTGACCAAGCAGCTGAAGATCGAGGCCGAGGTGCTCTCCGCCGACTACGGCCAGCTCCCCGACCTGACCAAGGTCCGGAAGGACGCCGACCTGGTGTTCACCTGGAACGGCACCACCTCGGGCGTGCGGGTCCCGAACGCCGACTTCATTTCGGCGGACCGCGAAGGCATCGTGATCTGCGACGCCACCTCGGCCGCCTTCGCCCAGCCGCTCGACTGGGCCAAGCTCGATGTGGTCACCTTCTCCTGGCAGAAGGCTCTGGGCGGCGAGGGGGCGCACGGCGTCCTCATCCTGGGGCCCCGCGCGGTGGCCCGGCTGGAGAGCTACAGCCCGCCCTGGCCGATGCCGAAGCTCTTCCGCATGAGCAAAGGCGGCAAGGTGAACCTCGAGATCTTCGAAGGTTCGACCATCAACACCCCCTCCATGCTCTGCGTGGAGGATTATCTCGACGCGCTGAAGTGGGCAGCGAGCATCGGCGGCCTGGAGGCGATGAAGCGCCGCGCGGACGCCAACCTCGCCGTGCTCGAGGGCTGGACCCAGCGCGCGCCGTGGGCGGCCTTCCTGGCGGAGGATCCGGCTTCGCGGTCCAACACCTCCGTGTGCCTGAAGGTCATCGACCCGCGGGTCACCTCGCTGCCCCCCGAGGCCCAGGCCGAATTCGCCAAGAAGCTGGCCTCGACGCTGGAGAAGGAAGGGGTGGCCCTCGACGTCGGCGGCTACCGCGACGCCCCTCCGGGCCTGCGGATCTGGTGCGGGGCGACGGTCGACACTTCCGACCTGGACGCGCTGACGCCCTGGCTCGACTGGGCCTTTGCCACCGTCTCCGCCGACCTGCAGCCGGCCGCCTGATCGCGGGCGCCTGCCCGCCTGTTCCCCATGACGAGCCTCCCGTGAACGCACGGGAGGACTCCCTCTCTCCTGAAGGAGATACCCAATGCCCCGCGTGCTCATCGCCGACAGCCTGTCGCCCGCCGCCGTCGCCATCTTCAAGGAGCGCGGCGTCGACGCCGACGTGAAGACCGGCCTGCCCAAGGACGAACTGCTCAAGATCATCGGCGACTACGACGGCCTGGCCGTCCGCTCGGCCACCAAGGCTGACAAGGACGTCATCGCCGCCGCCAAGAACCTCAAGGTCATCGGCCGCGCCGGCATCGGCGTCGACAATGTGGACATCCCGGCGGCCACCGGCGCGGGCGTGGTGGTGATGAACACCCCCTTCGGCAACTCGATAACCACGGCTGAGCACGCTATCGCGATGATGTTCGCGCTCGCCCGGCAACTGCCCGCCGCCGACGCCTCCACCCAGGCCGGCAAGTGGGAGAAGAACCGGTTCATGGGCGTCGAACTCTACGGCAAGACGCTGGGCCTGATCGGGGCCGGCAACATCGGCGGGATCGTCGCCGACCGCGCCAACGGGCTGAAGATGCACGTGGTGGCCTACGATCCGTTCCTGTCGCCCGAGCGCGCCATCGAGATCGGCGTCGAGAAGGTCGAGCTCGACGAGCTGCTGAAGCGGGCGGACATTATCACGCTGCACACGCCGCTCACCGAGAAGACCAAGAACATTCTCTCGGAAGCCAACCTGAAGAAGACGAAGAAGGGCGTGCTGATCATCAACTGCGCCCGAGGCGGGCTGGTCGACGAGGTCGCGCTGCGCAAGCTGCTCGATGAAGGGCACGTGGGCGGCGCCGCCTTCGATGTCTTCGTTCAGGAGCCTGCCAAAGAGAATCCGCTGTTCGGCGCGGCGAACTTCATCGCCACCCCGCACCTGGGCGCTTCGACCAACGAGGCCCAGGAGAACGTGGCGCTGCAGGTGGCCGAGCAGATGAGCGACTACCTGCTCACCGGCGCCGTGACCAATGCGCTGAACAGCCCCTCGGTCACGGCCGAGGAGGCCCCACGCCTGAAGCCGTTCGTGGCGCTGGCCGAGAAGCTCGGCGCTCTGGCGGGTCAGATGGTGGACTACGGCATCAAGGGGATCGACATCGCCTATGAGGGTCAGGTCGCCAGCCTAAACACCAAGCCGATGACCGCGGCGGCGCTCGCCGGCGTCATGCGTCCGATGCTGGCCGAGGTGAACATGGTCTCGGCGCCCGCCATCGCGAAGGAACGTGGCATCTCGGTCTCGGAGTCCAAGCAGGAGGACTCGCCGATCTACGAGAGCCTGATGCGCATCGTCATCGAGACCGAGAAGGGCCGCCGCGGCTTCGCCGGCTCGGTGCTGGCCGGCGCGCCGCGCATCGTCGAGGTGAAGGGCATGGATCTCGACGCGCCGTTCTCGCCGCGGATGCTCTACGTCAACAACGCCGACAAGCCGGGCTTCATCGGCGCCCTGGGCAACCTCCTGGCGGAGGCCGGGGTCAACATCGCCACCTTCAACCTGGGCCGCGTCACCGTGGGTCAGGACGCCATCGCCATGGTGGGGGTGGACCAGGACGCGTCGCAGGACCTGCTCAAGAAGATCCAGGACCTCCCGCACGTGAAGGAAGCCCGCCTGCTCAGGTTCTGAGGCGCCAGCGCGCCCTCTCCCGGGTGCGGGAGAGGGCTTGGCTCACCCCCCGCTCAGCGCCCCGAAGATCAGCAGTTCGTCCGTTCCGCGCAGCGGTCGGCGGACGTCGCGGGTCTCCTCGAGCCCTACGAACAGCCGCACATGCCGGCGGACCCGGGCCTGCTCGTCGATCACACGGAACTTGAGCCCGGGAAATCGGCGGTCCACGTCGTCGAGCACCGCATCGACCGTGGCGCCGTCCGCCTCGATCCGGGTGGCGCCGCCGGTGTAGGCGGTGAGCTGCGAAGGGATCAGCACCCGCACCATCAGAGAGGCGTCGCCGACACGGAATAGATCTCCGGCAGGTGCGCGGCGATCTGACGCCAGCTCTCACCTTCGTCGCCGCTCATCCAGATCTCGCCCCCTGTGGTCCCTAGGTAGAGACCCTGTGGCGCGCCCATGTCCGCGCAGAAGGCCTGACGCTTGACGGTGAACCAGCCTTGCTCGGCGGGGAAGCCGCGGTCCTGCCGCTCCCAGGTTCGGCCTGCATCCCGCGTGCGGTACACCGCCGGCCGGCCGCCTGGGCTGACCCGGGGCCAGACGTCGGTGCCGTCCATGGGAAACACCCAAGCGGTGTCGGCGCAGCGGGCGTGCGGCACGATCGAGAAACCGATGTCGCCGATCTCGGGCGGCATGGATCGACCGATCCGCTCCCACTCCTCCGAGGGCCGGTCCAGCCGGTAGATGCCGCAGTGGTTCTGCTGCCAGATGCGGTCAGGGTTGGTGGGCGCCAGCGCGATCTGGTGCGAGTCCTGGCCGTATTCCGGATAGGGATCCGGCAGGAAGTTGGCCTCCACGTTGCGGTTCAGCGGTCGCCAGGTCTCGCCGTAGTCCTGCGTCTCCAGCACCCCGGCCGAGCAGGTGGCGAGATACATGTGGCGCGCGTCGCGCGGGTCGATAGCCACGCCGGCCACGATGGCTCCGTCGGGCGTGCCGCCCTCAGGCGGCAGCCAGTCCATGATCTTCGGATGGTCGTTCAGGCCCGCCACGCTTTCCCAGGTCGCGCCGCCGTCGGCGCTGCGGAACAAGGCCGGAGGCGAGGTGGCCGCCCACCAGACGCCCGGCTCGCTGGCGTGTCCGGGCTGGAGCCAGAAGGTGTGGTTCACGGAGCGGGCATGGGCGTCTCCCGGCGGAAAAGCCGGCGGCCTGGCGGCTTCGGTCCAGGTGTCGCCCGCGTCCGTGGAGCGGAAGATGGTCGGTCCCAGGTGCCCCGTGGAGGCAGCCATCAGCAGCGTCCTGCCGTCCCGCGGGTCCAGGACCAGGTGGTTGACGATCGACCCGAGGAAGATCGGCCCCTGGATGCGCCATGTCCCTCGGCTTCCGTCGCTGCGGTAGATCCAGGCCCCCTTGCGGGTGCCTACGAGGAGTTGGGTTGCTTGCGCCATGAGTGAACCTCCCGGCCGAGGACGTTCCAGGTCGCCGCGTCCCGACAGATCCCGGGCGGAAACGTGACTTATCCTTAAGTTGCCCTGCGCAGCGGCTGCACGCCAGATGCGTATCAAGCGGGGCAGTCCGAAGCGTTCGGCGGCCGGCTTGCCATCGACGACGGTCGGCGTACAGTCGTGGCTTACAAATGTAATATAGTCGTCGAGGATCGTCCTTGAAGAAGACCTTTGCCGCGCTGGCCTCGCCGGCGCTTCTCCTCACGCTGCCTGTCATCGCCCAGGCCCAGGTTCCGGCGCCTCCGGGGAAGGCGGCTGCCGCTGCGCCGCGTCCCGACTCAAAGACGGTCGGTGAGGTGGTGGTCACCGGTGCTGCGCCGGACGTGCGCACCTCCATCGACCGCACCAGCTACAACGTCGCCAAGGACCTGCAGAGCGCCACCGGCTCGATCGGCGACGCCCTGCGCAACGTGCCCTCCGTCGAGGTCGACGTGCAGGGCAATCTCAGCCTGCGCGGCGACCCGAACGTCACGATCATGATCGACGGCAAGCCCTCCGGGATGTTCACCGGCGAGGGACGCGCGGCGGCCCTGCAGAGCCTGCCAGCCGACCAGGTGGAGCGGGTGGAGGTGATCACCAACCCCTCCGCAGCCTTCAATCCGGAGGGCGGGGCCGGGGTCATCAACCTGATCACCAAGAAGGCCCGGAAGCCTGGCTACTCGGGCTCGCTGCGGGCCAACCTGGGCACCGAGGCGCGCCGCAACGTCGGCCTGAGCGGCGGCTACAACTCGCCCAGGCTGAACCTGTCCGGCGACGTCTCCTATCGCGAGGATCCGCAGAAGTTCTGGTCGCTGGGCGAGCGCGAGGTGGTCGATCCGGTGACTGGCAGTGTGCTCACCAGCCGCGACGACAGCCAGAACCGCGGCGACGGCGCCATCTTCAACGTTCGTGGCAGCCTGGACTTCGACCTCGACAAGGCCACTCGCCTGAGCGCGGAGGTCCGGCATGTGGACATGTCGGTCAATGCCCGCGTCTACCAGCACTACGAGATCGAGGACGCGACCGGCGCCCTGGTCCGCGTGTTCGACCGTGTGGGCGTCAACGCCTTCAATCGCGAGAATTCCGAGATCTCGGGCACGCTGCGCCGCAAGTTCGCAGGCGAGGACCACGAGCTGGTCGCGGTCGCCAGTGTGGAGCGGACCGAGCTCGGCGGCGGGCGCGACATCGAGGTCCGCAACCCGGTCCCGCTGCGGCCGGCGTTCTTCGAGTCCCTGGCCTTCGAGAACGTCTTCGACCAGCTGGAACTGAAGGTCGACTACACGCGGCCGATGCCGGCGGAGGGCAAGCTGAAGGCCGGCTACTACCTGCAGGTCGACGCCAACGAGTACGACAACGTGGGCGCGCTCGGCCCGGCCCCGGGGGACCTCGACGTGTCGCCTTCGCTGACCCAGCTCTACACCTACGACCAGACGATCCACGCCGGGTACCTGACGTACGAGCAGCCGTTCGGCGACCTCACCGTCCTGGCCGGGCTGCGGTTGGAGCAGGTGGAGGCCGAGATCGAGGACGTCACGCAGGGCCAGAGCGGCGGCAACGACTATTCCAAGGCCTATCCAAGCCTGCACCTGGCCTGGCGGCTGTCGGACGCCCAGCGGGTCAGCGCGAGCTACAGCCGGCGTGTTCAACGACCCTCGCCCCAGGACCTGAACCCGTTCCGGATCTTCATCGACGAGTTCAATTACCGGCAGGGGAACCCGAACCTGGATCCGCAGGTCACCGACTCGTTCGAGGCGGCCTGGCAGCGGCGGGCCGGCGCGACCTTCTACTCGGCGACGGCCTACTACCGGCAGAGCCGGGACGGCGTGACCGACGTGGTGCGCGACCTGGGCGGCGGCGTTCTACTGACCACCCGTGAGAATCTGGGCGAGAGCCGGGCTGCGGGCCTCGAGCTCACCGCTAACGGGCGGCTCACCCCCAAGCTGACCTACAACCTCAACGGCAACCTGTTCTGGAACGAGATCGACGGCTCGCGCCTGGGCTTCGCCGGCAAGCGCGACGGCGCCTCGCTGGGCGGCCGGGCCAACCTGAACTGGCAGGCCACGGCCAAGGACTTCTTCCAGGTGAACGGCATGCTGCATGGCAAGCGCCTGACGCCGCAGGGCTATCGCAAGGCCTCGGGCCTGCTGAACCTCGGCTATCGCCGCAAGATCGACGACCAGCTGTCGTTGATGGTCACGGCCCAGGACGTGCTCGACTCCTTCCGCGACGAGGTGGTGATCGACACGCCGGCCCTGCGAGACCACGTGGAGCGCGGCGGCAACATGCGCGGCGTGTTTGTAGGCTTTACCTGGACCTTCGGGGGCCAGGGCCAGAAGCCCCGCGAGCCGGCCTTCGAGTTTGGCGGCGGCGGCCCGCCGGGATAGCCCAGGCCGCTCAGGCCACGGTGCTGACCTGAGCCAGGGGGTTCCTTGGCCCTCTCCGGGAACTTGACTCGCACTCCTTCGCGTTCCAGAACAAACGTGGAACGAAAGGAGTCCGCCAGGCTATGTCCGGATCTCGCTCAAGAGAGCTTGCGGCTCTCAAGGCGAAGGTCGCCGCCCTCGAGGCGGGCGGGCGGGCGGACTCCGAGTCCCTACCCTTCGGAGCGGCCGTGATCGATGCCTGCCTGCCCGGCCGCGGCCTGCCGCTCGGTCGGTGGCACGAGCTGGTCTGCGACGGAATGGAGGTCGAGACCGCCGCCGCCCCGGCCGCAGTGGCGGCGCTGATGGCCGCGCCCCTCGCCCGGCGAGGCGAGGCGGTCTGGGTGGTGCGCCACGACGACCTGTGGGCCCCCGGCCTGCTCGGCCTGGGCTTCCCGCCCGAGCGCCTGGTCCAGGTCTGCGCCCGCGACGAGGCCGAGGCTCTGGCGGTCATGGAGGACGCGCTGGCGACCGTCGGCGTCTCGGCGGTGTTCGGCGAGGTCGAGACGGTGGACCTCACCGCAGGGCGGCGGCTGCAGCTGGCCTGCGAGAAGCTGGGCTCCACCGGCTTCGTGATCCGCCGACGGCCGTTCGGCGGGACCGCGAAGCGCGAGGCCACCGGCTCGGCCGCCGCCACCCGCTGGCGCGTGGCCTCGGCCCCGTCGGAGCCGGCGCCAGGCGAGCTGGGTCTCGGCGCGCCGCGCTTCCGTCTGGCGCTGGAGCGCTGCCGCGGCGGGCGGGCCGGGGCGTGGCTAGTGGAAGCCCCCGGAGCCTATGGGATGGGCCCCAGTTCAATGGAGGCAGGTGATGTCGCGCATCCTCTGCGCCTGGTCGCCGACCTGGGCGATCTCGGCGTGGCGCCGGCGCAATCCGACCGCCGCGCCGCCTGAGGGCGAGCCCTTCGCCTTGCTGGAGACCGTCCGCGGCGCGCGCCGGCTGGCGGCGGTGGACGAGTGCGGCCTGCGCCTTGGCCTGCGTCCGGGCCAGAAGGCCACCGACGCCATGGCCCTCGTACCCGAGCTCAAGACCGCCGACGCCGAGCCGGAGGCCGACGCCGCCGCGCTCACCGCGCTGGTCGACTGGTGCGTGCGCTTCTCGCCGGCCGTGGCGGCGGACGCCCCCGACGGCCTGTTCCTCGATATCTCCGGCGCCTCGCACCTCTGGGGCGGGGAGGGCGAGATGATGGCCGACTTCCAGCAGCGCCTCGCGGCCAACGGCCTCCCGTTCCGCTGCGCCGTCGCCGACACGCCAGGCGCGGCCTGGGCGCTCGCCCACTTCGGCCAGGACGGGGTGATTGCGCCTGCCGGCGGCCAGCGCGACCTGCTGGGCCCCCTGCCGCCCGCCGCCCTGCGCCTCGACCTCGAGGCCGCGGCCCAGATCGAGCGGCTGGGCCTCCGCCGCCTGGACCAGATCCTCGACCTGCCGCGGGCCCCGTTCGCCCGGCGCTTCGGCCACCCGACGATGATGCGCCTCGACCAGGCGCTGGGCCGTATCAAGGAGGCGCTCACTTTCCGCAGGCCGCCCTCGCCCTGGTTCGCCCGCCTGGCCTTCTTCGAGCCGATCAGCGCGCCCGAGGACATGGCCCGCGTGGCCCAGGATGTGACCGCCAGACTCTGCGCCCGCCTGGAGGCGGAGGGGCAGGGGGCCCGCAAGTTCGAGGTCTGCTACCACCGCGTGGACGGCAAGGCCTTGCCCGTCGCGATCGGCCTGTCGCTGCCCGGCCGCGATGCGGTCCGGATCGCGAAGCTGGTCGCCCCGAAGCTGGAGACGGTGGACCCCGGCTTCGGGATCGAGGTGGTGACCATCACCGCCTGGGAGGTGGAGCCGATCTCCGGCCGCCAGGCGAAGCTCGACGCCCGCCGCGATCCGGCCGTCGAGGACGGCCTGGCGCCGCTGGTGGACCGCCTGATCAACCGCCTGGGCGAGGACCGCGTCTGGCGCGCCGTTCCGGTGGAGAGCCACGTCCCCGAGTTGTCGGTGGGCCGCGCCCGGGCGCTTGGCGCGCCTGCGTCCGAAAGCCGGCCCTGGGACCTCGAGGCGCCACGGCCGGTGCGCCTGTTCCGCCGGCCCGAGCCGCTGGACGGCGTTATCGCGCTTACCCCCGACGATCCGCCGAACCAGTTCCGCTGGCGCGGCCGCACCCACCGCGTCCGCCGGGCCGAGGGCCCCGAACGGGTCGCCGAGGAATGGTGGAAGCAGGACATCCACGATGTCTCGGTGAGCCACGTGCGCGACTACTACCGCGTCGAGGACCAGGACGGCGGCCGGTTCTGGGTCTTCCGCGCGGGTCTCTACGAGCCCGGCCAGGCCGCCCGCTGGTGGCTGCACGGGCTGTTCGGATGAGGGCGCGCGTCATCCAGTTGCTCCCCTTCCGGGGGAGCTGCCGGCAAGGCCGGCTGGGGGGGGGCTGCCCAGACCGTGGATGACCCCCTCCGTCCCGGCGCTGGCGCACCGGGCCACCTCCCCCGACGGGGAGGAATTTCATGACCCGTTACGCCGAGCTGCAGGCGACCACCAACTTCTCCTTCCTGCGCGGGGCGTCGCATCCGCATGAGCTGGTGTCCGGGGCCGACGCGCTGGGCATCGAGGCGGTGGGGATCTGCGACCGCAACACCCTGGCCGGCGTGGTGCGCGCCTGGTCGGCCATGGAGAAGCTGCGCGAGGGCGGCTCTCAGGTCCGGGCGCTCACCGGCTGCCGCCTCGACTTCGCCGACGAGACGCCGAGCCTGCTGGTCTATCCCTCCGACCGCGAGGCCTATGGCCGGCTCACCCGGCTGCTGACGCTCGGCCAGCGCCGCGCCGAGAAGGGCGAGTGCCTCCTGCGTTGGGACGACTTCCTGGGCCACGCGGACGGTCAACTGGTCCTGGTGGTCCCGCCCGAGCGGCTGGACGAGCGGTTCGAGGTCGACCTGCGGCGCATCGCCGGCGAACTACCCGACGTGTGGCTGGCGGCGGCCCGCCGCTATGGGGCCCGTGACCTCAAGCGGCTCTCCCGCCTCCAGGCGCTGGCCCAGGCGCACGGCGCCCCGATGGTCGCCACCAACGACGTCCTCTACCACGGGCCCGAGCGGCGGCCGCTGCAGGACGTGCTGACCTGCATCCGCGAGACCTGCACGATCCAGGAGGCGGGCCTGCGCCTCGAGGCCAACGCCGAGCGCCACCTGAAATGGCCGGAGGAGATGGCCCGCCTGTTCGCCAAATTCCCTGGCGCGGTGGAGCGCAGCGTGGAGATCGCCGGGCGCGTGGGCTTCGACCTGTCCCAGCTGCGCTACGAGTACCCCGACGAGCCTGTGCCCTCCGGCAAGACCGCCATCCAGCACCTGCGCGACCTCACCTGGGAAGGCGCGAACTGGCGTTTTCCCGACGGCGTGCCGGAGAAGGAGCGCAGGACCATCGCGCACGAACTCGAGCTCATCGAGAAGCTCGACTTCCCCAACTACTTCCTCACCGTCCACGACATCGTCCGCTGGGCGCGCGGCCAAGGCATCCTCTGTCAGGGGCGCGGCTCGGCGGCCAATTCCTGCGTCTGTTTCTGCCTGGGCATCACGGCGGTGGATCCCACCAAGCCGGACCAGGACCTGTTGTTCTCCCGCTTCATCTCCGAGAAGCGGGGCGAGCCGCCCGACATCGATGTCGACTTCGAGCACGAGCGGCGCGAGGAGGTGATGCAGTACGTCTACCACCGCTACGGCCGGGAGAAGGCGGCCATCGTCGCCACCGTGATCCACTACCGGCCGCGCATGGCGATCCGCCAGGTGGGCAAGGCGCTGGGCCTTACCGAGGACATCACCGCAGCGCTGGCCGGCACCGTCTGGGGCTCCTACGGAGATGGCGTGCCGGACGCCCATATCCGCCAGGCCGGCCTCGACCCCGACGCACCGGAGCTGCGCCGCGCGACCGCGCTGGCGCAGCAACTGCTGGGCTTCCCGCGCCACCTGTCGCAGCACGTGGGCGGCTATGTGCTGACCAAGCGCCGCCTCGACGAGACCGTCCCCATCGGCAACGCCGCCATGGAGGACCGCACCTTCATCGAGTGGGACAAGGACGACATCGACGCGTTGGGCCTGATGAAGGTCGACATCCTGGCGCTGGGCATGCTGACGGCGCTGAAGAAGAGCTTCGACATGCTTCCGCCGCTGCCGGACGGCACGGTGATCAGCGATATCGCCCACATCCCGCAGGAGGAGCCGGGCGTCTACCAGATGCTGTCGAAGGCCGACTCGGTGGGGGTCTTCCAGGTCGAGAGCCGGGCGCAGATGTCGATGCTGCCCAGGATGCAGCCGCGGAAGTTCTATGACCTGGTGATCGAGGTGGCGATCGTCCGGCCGGGTCCGATCCAGGGCGACATGGTCCACCCCTATCTGCGCCGGCGGGAAGGCAAGGATCCCGTCCAGTATCCGGCGCCTGCGCCTGAGCATGGCCCGGCGGACGAGCTCAAGGACATCCTCGGCAAGACCCTGGGCGTGCCGCTCTTCCAGGAGCAGGCCATGCGCATCGCCATTGAGGCGGCGAAGTTCTCGGAGGCCGACGCCGACGGCTTGCGCCGGTCGATGGCCACCTTCCGCCACTACGGCAACGTCGGCGAGTACGGGGTGAAGTTCGTCGAGGGAATGGTGGCGCGCGGCTACGACCCCGAGTTCGCCCAGCGCTGCTTCCACCAGATCGAGGGCTTCGGCTCCTATGGCTTCCCGGAGAGCCACGCGATCAGCTTCGCACTGCTGGTCTACGCCTCGGCCTGGGTGAAGTGGAAGCACCCCGACGCCTTCTGCGCGGCCCTGCTCAACGCCCAGCCCATGGGCTTCTACCAGCCGGCCCAGCTGGTCCGCGACGCGCGCGAGCACGGGGTCGAGGTGCGGCCCCCGGACCTGCTGTTCTCCGATTGGGACTGCACCCTGGAGGAGAAGGACGATCCGCGCTTGCCGCACCGCCCGGTGCGCCTCGGTTTCCGCCAGATCAAGGGATTGAAGAAGGAGCAGGCCGACCGCATCCCGCAGGCGCGCGCCGCCGGCGCCCGCACGGTCGAGGACTTCGCCCTCGGCGCCGGGCTGTCGCGCCGGTCCCTGGAGCTGCTCGCCGAGGCCGACGCCTTCCGTTCCCTTGGGCTCGACCGCCGCGCCGCGTTGTGGGCGGTGAAGGGCCTGTCCGACGAGATCGGGGCGGACGCCGCCGCTCCGCTGCTGAAGCGCTCGGGGGTGAAGGAGCAACAGGTCGAGCTCCCCTTCATGAGCTTGCCGAAGCAGGTGGCGGAGGACTACCGCACCACCAGCCTCTCGCTGCGCACCCATCCCGTCGCCTTCTTCCGCCAGGATCTTGAGCGCGTGGGCGCGGTGCGCTGTGAGGCGCTGAAGGGCCTGCGCGACCGCCGCAGGACCGCAGTCGGCGGGTTGGTCCTGGTGCGTCAGCGGCCCGGCACCGCCAAGGGCGTGGTCTTCCTGACGCTGGAGGACGAGACCGGGATCGCCAACATCGTGGTCTGGAAGGACGCCTTCGAGGCCAACCGCCGCCTGGTCATGGGCGCCTCCTTCCTGCTGGTGGAGGGCCAACTGCAGCGAGAAGGCGACGTCGTCCACCTGGTCGCCCAGCGCTTTACCGACCTCTCGCACAAGCTCGGTCACCTGCGCGACGACGAAGGACCGGCCCCCGAGGTGCGCAGCCGCGTCTCCGGCGGCCTGATCCGCAGCCGCGACTTCCACTGAACACCTCATGGCGGCGGCGCCATGAAGGAGCGAGGAGGAGACACGCTTGACCGCTTCGCCTCCCGCGTGGCCCATTTCAGCGGCCAAAAGGAAACGCCTGCCCATGCTCCGCATCCTCGCCGCCGCCGCGGCCGTGCTCTGCGCCACGACCGCTCACGCCCAGCCGGTCAAGGTGAAGGTCGACACCGGAGTTTTGGCGGGCGAGGCGAACGACCGGGCGAACGTCTTCCGCAACGTCCCCTTCGCCGCCGCGCCGGTGGGCCCGCTCCGGTGGGCGCCGCCGAAGCCCCCCGCGCCGTGGAGCGGCGAGCGCGACGCCGCGCAGGCCGGCCCCTCTTGCCCGCAGCCGATGAAAGCCGACAACACGCCCAACAGCGGCGGCGCCAATGGCCCTGTCTCCGAGGACTGCCTGCAGCTCAACGTCTTTGCCCCAAAAGGCGCGAAGGGGGCGCCGGTGATGGTCTGGATCCACGGCGGGGCGCACCGCACGGGCGCCGGCTGGGTCTACGACGGCTCGAACTTCGCCCGCGATGGGGTGGTGCTGGTGTCGGTAAACTACCGCCTGGGCGCCTTGGGCTACTTCGCCCACCCGGCGCTGACCACGGCGGCCGGCAAGGAGCCCACCGGCAACTTCGGGCTGATGGATCAGATCGCCGCCCTGCAGTGGGTCCAGCGCAACATCGCAGCCTTCGGCGGCGACCCGGCGAACGTCACTGTCTTTGGCGAGAGCGCGGGCGGCATGTCCACCCTGGCCCTGCTGGCGACGCCGAAGGCCAAGGGCCTTTACGCAAAGGCCATCGTCCAGTCCGGCCTGGGCTGGTTCGAGCCCACCACGCTCGCCAAGGAAGAACAGCGGGGCGCCGAGGCCCTGCAGAAGGCCGGTATCACCGCCGCGACCGCGGCCGAGCTGCGGGCTGTCCCGCTGGAGAAGCTGGTCGCCATCAGCATGAACTTCGCGCCGTTCCCCGACGGCCGCTTGATGACCGAAACGGCGACCCAGGCGCTCGCGGCTGGCCGCTTCGACGACGTGCCGCTGATCATCGGTTCGAACTCCGGCGAGGACTCGCTGATGGGTCCAAGCCCGCTCCCGCCCGCGCGCCTGGCGCAGATCCCGGCCGTCGCTCGGATGGTCTACAAGGAGGAGGCCGCGGCGGGCGATGAGCGGCTGGCCCGCGCCATCTTCACCGACCGGGTCTTCACCGCGCCGGCCCGCTGGGTGGCCGCCCGGGCGGCGCCAGGGCGGCCCGCCTGGCTCTATCACTTCTCCTACGTCGCCACCCGTCTGCGCCCGCAGGTGACCACCGCGGCGCACGCCGCCGAGATCCCCTACGTGTTCGAGTACTGGGGCCGCCGCACGCCCATGAGCCTGGTGTCGGACGAGGACCGACGGCTCGCCACGCTGATGCATGCCTGCTGGGTCAGTTTCGCCAAGGCCGGGGCGCCCAGCTGCGGACCGGCGGCCTGGCCGGCGTACCAGCCGACCGCCGACCAACTCATGGAGTTCGGTCGCGACAGCGGTGTGCGCAACCAGTTCCGGAAGACCCGCCTCGACGCCCAGCAGATGGTCGCGTTGCCGACTCTCGGCCTGGGAAGGTAGCGCCCCGGCTCTCTGCCCGCGGCAAAGCTGCGGGGCAGCCGAACTGATTCGCCCGGCGGCGCGTTCTCGGAATCTCGACCTTGGGGATCCGGAGACCAGCATGGCCACCCGACCGACTTGGCAAGGCTACCTGCGCCTAAGCCTCGTGAGCTGCCCGGTGGCGCTGTACACCGCCACCTCCCGCACCGGCGAGGTGCACTTCAACATGCTGCACAAGGACACCCACAACCGGATCCGGATGATCCCCACCGATCCGGAGACCGGTCCGGTCGACCGGGCCGAGATCGTGAAGGGCTACGAGATCGAGAAGGGCCGCTACGTCGTCATCACCGACGAGGAGATAAAGGCGGTCCGGCTGTCCACCACCCGCACGCTCGACATCGAGCGGTTCGTCGGCGAGGACGAGATCGACAGGCTCTACTGGAACGACCCCTACTTCCTGGCGCCCGACGGCGACATGGCGGTCGAAGCCTTCGCGGTGATCCGCGAGGCGATGAAGAAGGAAGGGAGGGTGGCGCTCGGACGGCTCGTGATGCACCAGCGCGAACGGCTGATGGCGCTGGAACCCCGGGACAAGGGCATCCTGGCCTATTCGATCCGCAACAATCGCGAGGTGAAGAAGCCGGAAGAGATCTTCGCCAACATTCCCGACGCCAAGCCGCCGGCCGCGATGATCGACATCGCCGCGAAGATCATCGACCAGTTGGAAGGCCCCTTCGACCCCAGCCAGTTCAACGACCGCTACGAGGACGCGCTGCGGGCCTTGATCAAGGAAAAGGAGAAGGGCGCCACGGTCAGCGCTCCCCAGCCCACGCAGGAAGCCGAGGTCATCGACCTCATGGAGGCCCTGCGCCGCAGCCTTGGCCAGACCAGCGACGCCGGCGAGCGGCGCAAACCCGCGGCCAAGAGCGCCGCCGGCCGGACCGCCGCCAAGAAGACCGCCGCCAAGCCTGCCGCCAAGAAGGCGCCGGCCAAGAAGCGCGCCTGATCCGAACCTTTCAGACGGGAGACCCACGCATGAAGAAGACCCTGCTCACCACCGCCGCTGCGCTGTCGCTCGCCAGCCTGCTGGCCGCCTGTGACCGCTCGCCCCAGAACGCCGACGGGGCGACCGCTCCCGGCGACACCGGCACGGCCACGGCGCCAGGCACTGTGGGCGCCGCCGATACGGGCCGCGACACCGGCGCGGGCGGCGAGGCCGGCGGCGCAGGCGAGTTGGGCGTTGCCGCCGGGACCGGCTCGCTCGGCCCCGGCTCCACCGGCGCCAACGCGAACGACTCCGCGGCGAGCGGCGCCGGCAACACCAGGAACGACAACCCGACCGGCGGCGGCACGACCACCCAGCCCTAGGTTGGGCTCTCCGCGCGGCGGTCGTGGGTCCGGCCGAGGCGGAAGCCGAGGGCCGCCCAGGCCGCCGCCATCCCGGCGCCTAGCAGGGCGACGGCGAAGCCCGAACCGACGGCGCTCACGGCGGTGTTCAGCCAGGCGCTGAGCACGTCGCCACCGCGATAGACCACCGTGTCTATGGCGTTCTTGGCCTTGTACTTCGTCTCATTGTCCACGCCGGTGAACAGCATCTCGCGGCCCGGCCGAACGAGCGCGTACTCGCCCACCCGCCGCAAGATCATCACAGCCGCCAGTACGGGGAAGGTAGCGGCCGCGGCCAGCGCGCCGAAGCCCGCCACCATCAGCACCGGGACCAGGGTCAGCAGGGCGGTCACCCCCAGCCGCTTGGTCAGCCGGCCGGTCAGGAACACCTGGATGAAGATGGTCAGCGTCTGCACCGCCACGTCGATGCCGGCGAACACCTGGGTCTGGCGCGTCTCGTCCGGGAAGGTCGCCGCCACCACACGAGCCTGCTCGAAGTAGAGGAAGGTGGTCACTGAGGTGAGCAGCAAGACGAAGACCGACACCCCGATCAGGTAGGGCGAGCGCGCAATCAGGGTGAGGCCCGCGAACACCCCTCCTCCGATCGGCCGCTCTGCGCTCTGGGCCGGCGCCGCCGCCTCCGGATGACGCCGGCGCCAAGCCAGAAGGTAACGCACCGGCCCCAGGCAGGCGATCAGCAGGGCCGCCGCGATCAGCAGCAGGCCCGCGTGCCCCACCGCCGGCACGAGCAGGGCGCTGGCCAGCGGTCCCACCAACGCGCCGATGGTCGCGCCGGCTGCGACCTGGCCGAACAGCCGCTTCGCCTGCTCGGGCCGCATCACGTCGGCCATGAAGCTCCAGCCGATCGAGACCACGAAGAGCGTGAACATCGACAGCCAGACGTAGAAGCCGCGCCCCAGCCACACGTCGTCGCTGGCCCGCCAGATGCCGACCGCGAAGGCCACGAAGCTGGCCGCGAAGAAGCTGTAGCAAATGGGCAGCAGCCGGGCGCGCGGGACGGTGCGGCTCAGCCAACCGTAGACCGGCACCACCAGCAGCGTGGTGACGAAGGTGCCGGTGAACAGCCACGGCAGGTTGTCGACGCCGCCGGCCACTCCCATGGTCTCGCGCACCGGCCGCAGCATGAAGTAGCCCGCGAAAAGCAGGAAGAAGAGCAGGAACCCGGCCACGACGGCGGGGATCTCCTCCGGCTCCGCCGCCACGATCCGCGACAGGGGGCCCGGCCGTCGCCTGGCCTCAGAGGCCGTCAATGAAGCGCTCCATGCGGGTGCGCAACGCTGCGTCCGGCATGCGCCCGCGCGCGGCGCCCAGGTTGTCGTCCACGTACTTCGCCTGGGCCATGCCCGGGATGGCGCAGGTCACCGCAGGATGCGAGACCACATACTTCAGGAACACCTGCGCCCACGTCGTGCAGTCGATCTCGCGCGCCCAGTCGGGCAGCGGCTTGCCTTGCGTGGCCTGGAACAGGCGCCCGCGGCCGAACGGCAGGTTCACCCACACCGCCATGCCACGGTCGCGGGCCAGCGGCAGGATCCGGTCGGCGGAGCCGCGGTTGTCGAGAGCATAGTCGATCTGCACCACGTCCAGCGTCTCGCGGCGCATCATCGCCTCGAAGTCGGGGTACTGGTTGTCGGACGAGGTGGTCGCCCCAACGTAGCGGATCCGGCCGCCCTGCTTCAGCGCCCTCAGGGTGGCGAGCTGGTTTGCGATGTCCCGCAGGTTATGGACGGCGATCAGGTCGATGCGGTCGGTCCGCAGCTTTTGGAACGAGCTTTCGATCTGGGCCATGCCGGCCGCCTTGTCGTCGGCGCCCACCTTGGTGGCCAGGAACAGGCCCGGCCGGACCTTCAGCTCCGACACCAATCCGCCGACCACCGTCTCCGCCTGACCATAGGACGGTGCGGTGTCGACCACCTTGCCGCCCAGCTCGTGGAACCGCTTCAGGGTGGCGCGGAGCGGCGCCTTCTCGGCCTCGCCGGGCGCAGCGTCGTAGCGGCGGGCGGTGCCCACGCCGATCACCGGCAGCTGCTCGCCGCTGGACGGAATGGGCTTCGTGATCAGCCGCGCCTGCTGGCCCAGCGCCCGAACGGGCAGGGCCGCAGCGGCCGCCGCCGCAATGATGGTGCGCCGTGTGTGCATGGTGGTCCCTCCTGTTGCGGCCAGCATGTGGCTGCCGCGGGAGCTGCGCAATGCTGATCGTCGCGCTCCGGCTCTCCGCACCAGCTATGCGGTCGGTGCGCTCCCGATCTCGCGTCCCACAGGATAGATGAGGTAGCGCCTGTCGAAGTACGGGGAGCGCTCGTAGAACCAGCGCAGGCGGGCGTCGCCGTCGGCGGCGAAGGCGGGTTCCCGGGCGAGCTTGGCGCGGAACTCGGCGGCGAGCTGCGGATCGTCCTTCAGCATCCGCTCCGCCATCGGCGCGATGACATAGCCCTCCATGTACTCCGTTCGCTGCAGGATCTCCGGGAAGAAGCCCCAGGCGAGGAAGCTGTCCGGGCTCTGCGGGTCCAGCAGGATGCTCGCGAGTTCTCCCAGGGGCTGGTCGGTGGAGACCCGCACCGAGCCGGCCGGGTAGGTCATGGCGCGTCGCTCGGCGACGAAGGCTGTGGCGGTCACCGGAAAGCGACCCTCTATGGCGGTCTGCTGCTTCGGGTCGACCAGGCGTGTCACCTCGACGTTTGCGGTGCGCGGCGCCTTCAGGATCTCCAGCGCGAGCCCGTGCCTCCGGAGCCGCTCGATGACCGCGGTCTTGTGGGCCGGGACCCAGTAGGCCGCCGGCCGCTGGACGACGACGTCCGGGGCCGAGCCGAACACCGGCGCCTGCACCAGCTGCCCGGGTCGCCCAAGCCAGCGAACCTCGTCCCGCCCCGACGCGCTTGATCGGTACGTCTGCCCCTGGATCGGCCGGAACGGAATCGAGCCGACCGGCGTCGTCAGGCGCTTCCAGCTCAGGACCACCCTGTCCGGCCGCAGGGTCCGGTCGGCGGCGCGCGCGGCCTCCAGTTCGTTGGCGTGGGCGGCGACCGCTTTCAGGGCCGCCTCGACCAGGACGTAGGTCCCGAGCACCCGCTGCCGGTAGGGCTTCAGCGAGTGGGTCTCCACCAGTACGGTCGGCATCCGTCGCAGGTCGCCGAAACCCGTGGAGAAGCGTGCGGTGTCGGCGCCGATGTTGAAGCCCTTCTCCGGCGCGCGGGGGTCCACCGGGTCGAGGTACGGGGCGGGGAAGTGGCCGTTGCGGGTCAGGGCCTGCTCGATCGCCGGCCGCAGCGCCTTGTCCATCCAGGCGCCGGAGCGCGGGCTTCGCGCGTAGCGGCCGCCCCAACCCTGGAAGGCGAAGGTGATGTCATGGACATAGTCCACGCCGTCGGTGACGTGCAGGTCCAGGTAGAGGTCGGGATCGTAGCGGCCGATCAGGCCAAGCATCGCCTGCATCTCGGGGGCGTCGAGCTTGGCGTAGTCACGGTTGAGGTTGAGGTTCTGGGCCGTGGTCCGGAAGCCCTGGCTCTCGGGTCCCCGCTGGTTGGGGCGGCTATAGGGGGAGGCGTTCTCGTGGCCGTCGGCGTTGAACACCGGCACGAACAGCAGGTTGACCTCGTCCAGCAGCCCGGACTTGCCCCGCCGGGCGATGTCCCTCAGCAGCATGAGGCCGGCGTCCTTGCCGTCGATCTCGCCGGCGTGGATGCCGGCCTGCACCAGCACCACCGGCTTCCTGGGGTCGAGGCGGGCGCCGTCCTTGCTGGCGATGACCACGACCAGCTCGCGGCCCTCTGGCGTGTCGCCGATCCGCTCCAGTCGGATCAGGTCGGAGGCGCCCGCAAGCCGGCGCAGGTACGCCAGGGTGTCGGCATAGGAGGGGGTCGTGCGGAAGCCGGCCTGTTCGGCCGGGGTGATCCAGGGATCGTCCGGATGGACGACCAGCTTCTCGCTGGCGCCGCGCCAGGCGGGCGCCGGTGGCAGGATGTCGATCCAACGCGTGTCGGGCTGCGCGATCGCGGGGGAGGCCAGGAGGGCGGCGATCAGGGCGAGGGCAGGCGTTCGCATCCCTCTTCATAGCTCATGGCGGCGCTTGGGCCAGGGCCGGTCAGCTGGCGAGGCGCTGTTCACGGGCGAAGGGGCTGAGGCCCAGCCAGATCTGCATGCTGGCGGCCAGAGCCGGATCGCCGATCAGGCGCAGGCGGTCGCTGGCCACGGCGGCGCGGACGCTGTCCAGGCCCATCCAGATGGCGGTCATCGTGCGCAGGTCGGAGGTGGCATAGAGGTCGACGTCGAAGCCGGGGTCCGCGGAGCACAGGTCGGTGGGCGCGTCGGGGGCGACGACGAGCCAGTAGGACCGCCGCGCCGCCGGCTGCTCGGGGTACTGGAACATGATCACGCTGCGGCGCGGTGGAAGCGGCTTCGCGTCCAGGTTGCGGCGCATGTCCCACATCAGCAACTGCGGGTCGAGGTTCTGCAGGGAGAGCTCGGGGTCGATCCAGGCGTGTCCCCAGGCGCCCAGCGCCTCGACGAACGGCCGAGTGGACAAGCCTGCCGGCGTGAGGCGGTACTCCAGGACGCCGGGGTCGCCACGAGCCGGGGCCCGGGCCACCAGGCCTGCGGCCTCGAGCTCCTTGAGGCGCTGGGAGAGCAGGGCCGGCGACATGCGCGGCGCGCCGCGGCGGAGTTCGTTGAAGCGGGTGCTTCCGGCGTGCAGCTCCCGCAGCACCACCGCGGTCCAGCGGGTGCAGAGCAGCTCGGCGGCCATGGCGACGGGGCAGAACTGCAGATAGCCAGCCTGGGACATGCGGCGCCTCCTTCTGAGATGGACAGCCTACGCCGCTTGGATAACGGCGCTAGTTCAGATGCTGTACCGCCCGCGCTTCAGTTCCTGAACTGGCGCGTGGTCGTCGTCGGGAGGATGTTTCGGGTAACAGCGATCTTGCTACTCAAGAGGCAGCCCCATGTTGAGCGACACAGACACCCTGACCCGCACCACGGACTGGACGAGCCTGGCCGGCCGTCTTGCGCCTGATCTCGCCGATGAGGCTGCGCGCTGCGACGCCGAGGACCTGTTCGTCACCGAGAGCTACGGACGCCTGAAGCGGGAGGGCTTCTTCAAGGCCCACGTGCCGGCCGAGCTCGGCGGCGGCGGCGCGAGCTATGCCGAGATCTGCGAGGTGGTTCGCACTCTGGCCCGCGGCTGCAGCTCCACCGGCCTGGCGTTCGCGATGCACACCCACATCGTGGCCCTGGCGGTGTGGCGCCGGGCGAACGAGAACGCCCCGACCGAGGGGCTTCTGCGCCGGCTGGCGGCGGAGGACCTGGTGCTGGTCTCCAGCGGCGGCTCGGACTGGCTGCCCAGCGGCGGCGAGGCGGTGAAGGCGGACGGCGGCTTCCGGATTACGGCCCGCAAGGCGTTCTCCAGCGGCTGCCCGGGCGGCGACCTGCTGAACACCAGCGCCGTGTACGACGACCCGGACGCCGGACCCACGGTGCTGCACTTCGCCGTCCCGCTGCGGGCCGAGGGGGTTCGCATCCTGGATACCTGGCGCACGCTGGGCATGCGCGCCACGGGATCCCACGATGTGCAGCTGACCGACGTGTTCGTGCCGGACGCGGCGGTGGCCGGGCGGCGGCCGCAGGGCCGCTGGCACCCGCTGTTCCACGCAATCAGCATGGTCGCTTTCCCGGTCATCTATTCCGCCTACCGAGGCGTGGCCGAGAACGCGCGCCACCTCGCCCTGCAGACCGCGCGCCGCAAGCCGGCCGACGAGGGCCTTGTGCAGCTCGTAGGCGAGATGGAGACGGCGTTCATCGGCTGCGAAACCGCCGTAGACGAGATGATCCGGATCGCGGAGACGGCGAGCCCAGGCGCGGCGACCACCGGCCGGATCATGGCGCTGCGGCAGATCGCTGGTCAGGCGGCGATCCGCACGGTGGAACGGGCGATGGAGGCGGCCGGCGGCCAGGGCTTTTATCGCGGGCTCGGCCTGGAGCGCCTGTTCCGCGACGTTCAAGGCGCGCGCTTCCACCCGATGCAGGAGAAGCCTCAGCTCCGCTACGCCGGCCGCCTGGCGCTCGGCTTGGACATCGACGGCTGAGGCGCGGTCAGCCCAGGTGACAGGCGATCAGGGACCGGGCCGCCGTGCTCAGGCTGCGGACCGGCCCTGACGGACCGAGCGTCACCCGCGCCACATAGGCCCCCTCCAGCATCAGGAAGAGGCCGTCGGCGAGGGTCTCGTCGTTGGCGCCGGCCGCCTGGCACAGCGCGCCTAGGCGCCGGCGGGTCTCCGCCTTGTGCTCGACAGCTACGGCGCGAGCGACGTGATCCGGCTCGTGCAACTCGATGGCGGCGTTCGAAAGGCCGCAGCCGCGGCTGTCGGAGCAGGTCTTCTGCCCGAAGGCGTCGAACAGGGCCTCCAGCTGGCGGCGCGGCTCCCCCGGATGCTGAGACGTGATCTCGTCCCACCAGCCCCAGCTCTGCCGCGCCTGATCGCGCAGGCACTCGGCCACCAGCTCGTCCTTGGATGGGAAGTTCCGGTAGAGCGTCATCTTGGTGGCGCCGGCCTCGGCCGCGATGGTTTCCACGCCGACGGCGCGGATCCCGCGGGCGTAGAACAGCTCGCAGGCGGTGTCGAAGATGCGGTCGCGCGCGGACTTTTTCCCGCCGTCGGCCTTGCCTTGTACGGTAGCGCTTCCCACCTTCGCCTTACTCCCGGCCATCATTCCACCTCCCCCACTTTTCATATTTCGTTGCATTGACGTGTGAGTGACCGGTCAGTATCTTCAGGACAGATGATACCGAACGGTATAGTCACATAAGGCAATGTGCGCCTGCGAGCCCCCGACATCAAGTCGCTCGCGGCCCAAACTGACACCTCGGAGCTAGGTCATGCGTGTGTCTTCCATCGCGCCGCTCGGCGCGGTCGCGGCTCTGTCTCTGCTCGTCGCCGGATGCGGCGCCAAGGCCCAACCCCCGGCCGAGGCTGCGCCGCCGCAGGTGACGACGGCCCAGGTCCTCGTGCGCGAACTGCCGAGCTGGGACGAGTTCAGCGGCCGGCTGGAAGCTGTCGACACCGTCCAGGTGCGGCCGCGGGTCGGCGGCTACATCGACAGCGTGCGGTTCCAGGAGGGCGCCGTCGTGCGCAAGGGCCAGGTGCTGTTCCAGATCGACCCGCGCCCCTTCCAGGCGGAGGCCGCCCGGCTGACGGCGGAGGTCGCCTCCGGTCGCGCGAAGCTCGATCTCGCCGCGGCCAACCGCGCTCGCGGCGAGCGGCTGGCCGCCCAAGGCGCGCTCGCCCGTAGCGAACTGGACCGGCTGGCCGCCGAGGAAAAGGCGGCCCGCGCCGGGCTCGACGCGGCCTCCGCCGCGCTGCGGTCCGCCAGGCTCAACCTCGAGTTCACGCGCATCACGGCCCCAATCTCGGGCCGCGTCTCTCGCGCGCTGATCACCCAAGGAAACCTGGTCTCCAGCGCCGACGTGCTGACCACCGTGGTCTCCGACTCGCCGATCTACGCCACCTTCAACGCCGATGAGCAGACCTATCTGAAGTATGCCGCGACGGCTCGCACCCGGCCCGGCCCCGTGTTCATGGGGCTGATGGACGAGCAGGGTCATCCGCATGAGGGCCGGCTGACCTTTGTCGACAACGTAGTGGACGCGCGGAGTGGCACCATCCAGGGCCGCGCCCTCTTCGCCAACCCTGACGGCCGCTTCACCCCCGGCCTGTTCGCCCGCGTGAAGCTGGTGGGCGCGACGCCCGAGCCGGTGGCCCTGGTCCCGGACCGGGCGATCGCCGCCGACCTCGGCAAGCGCTTCGTGCTGGTCGTCGGGGCCGACCGGATCGCCCGCTATCGCCAGGTGGCGGTGGGGCCGAGGGTCGGCGACCTGCGGATCGTGCGCGAGGGCCTCAAGCCCAACGACGTGATCGTCGTCAACGGCGGGCAGCGGGTGAAGCCCGGCCAGGCCGTTCGCCCCACGCAGACGACCATCCAGGCGCCGCAGGCCGAGCTGGCCCAACTCACCGGCGCGCCGCTGCGCGTCGCCCAGGCCGACTAGGACCGGGCGGACTCAAACCAGGCCGACTGACCCCAAGCCGCTGACCCAAAGCCGACTGGGCGGCGCCCGGCCTAACGGGCCGCGCGCCCCCGGTCCTCATCCCCGGGACGGGATCCATGGATTTCTCGCAGTTCTTCGTGAACCGCCCGCGCTTTGCGGCGGTGCTGTCGATCATCATCTTCGTCGTCGGGCTGATCGCACTGCCGCGCCTGCCGATCAGCGAATACCCCGAGGTCGTGCCGCCGACGGTGGTCGTGCGGGCGATCTATCCGGGGGCCAACCCGCAGACCATCGCGGAGACGGTCGCCTCGCCGATCGAGCAGGCGATCAACGGCGTCGAGGGGATGTTGTACCAAAGCTCCCAGTCGACCAGCGATGGGGTGGTGACGATCACCGTCACGTTCGGCCTCGGAACCGACCTGGATAAGGCCCAGGTGCAGGTCCAGAACCGGGTCGCTCAGGTCCTGCCGCGCCTGCCCCAGGAGGTGCAGCGCTCGGGGGTGACGACCAACAAGGCCTCTCCCGACCTGACCATGGTCGTGCACCTGATCAGCCCCGATCAGCGGTACGACATGCTCTACTTGTCCAACTACGCCCAGCTGCGGATCCGCGATCAGCTCGCCCGGGTCGAAGGCGTGGGCGACGTGCAGATGTTCGGCTCCGGGCCGTACGCCATGCGCGTCTGGCTCGACCCGGAGAAGGTGGCGGCCCGCGGGCTGACGGCCGGCGACGTGATCCGCTCGGTCCGCGAACAGAACGTGCAGGTGGTCGCCGGCCAGCTCGGCGCCCCGCCGGCGCCCGGGGCGTCCGACTTCCAGGTGGCCGTGAACTCGCAAGGCCGGCTCTCCACCGAGGAGGAGTTCGGTGAGATCATCATCCGAACGGGCGAGCACGGCGAGACGACTCGCCTGCGCGACGTGGCGCGGGTGGAGCTGGGGTCCAGCAGCTATGCCCTTCGCTCCCTGCTCGACAATCGTCCGGCGGTCGCCTTGCCGATCTTCCAGCGGCCCGGATCCAACGCCCTCCAGCTGTCGGCCGATGTCCGCGAGACGATGGCCGAGCTGAAGAAGGACTTCCCCGAAGGGGTCGACTACCGGATCGTCTACGACCCGACCGTGTTCGTCCGCGGCTCGATCGACGCGGTGGCGCACACCCTGCTGGAGGCCATCGTCCTGGTGGTCCTGGTGGTGGTGCTGTTCCTGCAGAGCTGGCGGGCGTCGGTGATTCCGCTGATCGCCGTCCCTGTGTCGCTGATCGGCACCTTCGCCATCATGCTGATGATGGGCTTCGGCCTGAACACGCTCACCCTGTTCGGCCTCGTGCTGGCCATCGGGGTGGTGGTCGATGACGCCATCGTGGTCGTCGAGAACGTGGAACGAAACATCGAGCTGGGCCTCTCTCCGCCGGACGCGGCCCGAAAGGCCATGCGCGAGGTGACGGGGCCGATCGTCTCGACGGCGCTGGTGCTCTGCGCCGTCTTCATCCCGACCGCGTTCATCAGCGGCCTGACCGGCCAGTTCTATCGCCAGTTCGCGCTGACGATCGCGATCAGCACCCTGATCTCGGCCTTCAACTCGCTGACGTTGTCGCCGGCCCTGGCCGCGGTCCTGCTTCAGCCCCATGGCGCACCGAAGGACCGCTTCCAGCGGCTGATCGACCGTGCGCTGGGCTGGGTCTTCCGGCCGTTCAACCGCGGGTTCGCCAGAAGCTCCGACCGCTACGTCGGCGGCGTCACCCGCCTGCTCGGCCGCTCGCGCGCCGCGCTCGTGGTCTATGTCGGCCTGATGGCCATCACCGCCTTCGCCTTCGTGAAAACGCCGGCGGGCTTCGTGCCCGGCCAGGACAAGCAGTACCTGATCGCCGCCGCGCAGCTGCCGGAGGCGGCCTCACTGGACCGCACCGAGGCGGTGATCCGGCAGATCAGCGACATCGCCCTGAAAACCCCCGGCGCCGAGAGCGCCGTGGCCTTCCCGGGCCTGTCCATCAACGGCTTCACCAACGCGCCGAACGCGGGGATCGTCTTCATAACCCTCAAGCCGTTCGAACAGCGCACGAGCCATCACCTTTCGGCCGATGCGATCGCAGGCCAGCTGAACGAGAAGTTCGGCGCCCTCCAGGACGCCAACGTCGCCGTCTTCCCGCCGCCGCCCGTCATGGGCCTGGGCACCATCGGCGGCTTCAAGATGCAGATCGAGGACCGCGCCGGAGTGGGCGCAGAGGAGGTCTACCGCCAGACCCAAACCCTGGTCGCGGAGGCCCAGAAGGAGCCGGCGCTAGCCGGAGTCTTCTCGGGCTTCCAGATCAACGTGCCGCAGGTCCGCGCCGACATCGATCGGGAGAAGGCGCGCGCTCAGGGCATGAACCTGACCGAGCTCTTCGAGACCATGCAGGTCTACCTGGGCTCGCTCTATGTGAACGACTTCAATCGGTTCGGCCGGACCTACGAGGTCCATGTCCAGGCGGACCAGAAGTTCCGCATGGACCCGGAGGATGTGCTGCGGCTGCAGACCCGCAACGGGACGGGTCAGATGATCCCGCTCGGCGCGTTCGTGACGCTCGACCAGACGACCGGTCCGGATCGCGTGCCGCATTACAACGGCTACCTGTCGGCCGAGATCAACGGCGGGGCCGCGCCCGGTTTCTCCTCAGGCCAGGCGGAGAAGGCCATGGAGCGGCTCGCCACCAAGCACCTGCCGAACGGCATGAGCTGGGAATGGACCGAGCTGACCTACCAGCAGATCCTGGCGGGCAACACGGCGATCTACATCTTCCCGCTGTGCGTGCTGCTCGCGTTCCTGGTTCTCGCCGCCCAGTACGAGAGCTGGAGCCTGCCGCTGGTGGTGATCCTGATCGTGCCGATGTGCCTGCTCTCCGCGCTTGTGGGCGTGAACCTAGCCGGTGGGGACAACAACATCTTCACCCAGATTGGGCTGATCGTGCTGGTGGGGTTGGCGTGCAAGAACGCCATCCTGATCGTCGAGTTCGCGCGCGACCGGGAGGCGCATGGCGTGCCCACCTGGGACGCGGTGCTGGAGGCCTGCCGGCTGCGCCTGCGACCAATCCTGATGACCTCGCTGGCCTTCATCATGGGGGTCGCGCCGCTGGTCTATTCGCACGGCGCGGGCGCCGAGATGCGCAAGGCGATGGGGGTGGCGGTGTTCTCCGGAATGGTCGGCGTGACGCTCTTCGGCCTGATGCTCACCCCCGTGTTCTACCTGGTGATCCGCAGGCTCACCGGTCGCGTCGTCGTCGCCCAGGCCCCGCCGCCGCCGGCGCTGGCCGCGGCAGCCGAGTAAGGAGTCTCGAGATGCGTCTCAACATCCCGGCCGTGGGCGGGTCGCTCGCCGCGCTCCTGCTCTCGGCCTGCGCCGTGGGCCCTCGCTACGACGCCCCGCAGACCCCGCCCGCCGCGTTCCAGAAGGCGGACGCCGATACATTCACGACCGCGGCCATGGAGGTCCGCTGGTGGGGGCAGTTCGGCGATCCCGTCCTGGACGAGCTCGTGACGCGGTCCTTGTCCGGCAACCTGGACCTGAGGGTGGCGGAGGCCAGGGTGCGCGAGGCGCGCGCGATCCTCCGCGACACGAGGCTCGAGCAGCTTCCTCGGGTCACGGCCGCGGGCGCCTATCGCGACGGCCGCACGCCGCAGCCGGAAGGTCCGCCGCTCACCGGCGACAGCTATGAGGCCGGCTTCGACGCCTCGTGGGAGCTCGATCTTTTCGGCCGGGTGCGCCGGGGCCTCGAGGCGGCTTCCGCCGACGTGGGCGCCGCGCGCGCCGACCTGCGGGCCGCGCAGGTCGCGGTCGCCGCGGAGGTGGCCCGCACCTACCTGGAGTACCGCGGCGCCCAGGACCGGCTCGACGTGGCCCGCCGCAATCTGGACACCCAACGCGAGACCCTCCGACTGACCCGAGCCCGGTACGAGGTGGGCTCCGGCGATCCTGTGGATATGGCCCGAGCACAGGGCGAGCTCAGCGCCACCGAGGCCACCCTCCCGGCGCTCACCGTCGACGCGTCGGTGGCCGCCCACCGGCTGGCGGTGCTGGTCGGCGAGCGGGCGGGAGCGCTCGACGCGCTGCTGGCGCCGGCGCGAGATCTGGCGCCCAGGATGCGGTCGCTCGCAATCGGCGATCCCTCCGAACTGCTCCGCCGGCGGCCCGACGTGCAGGCGGCGGAGCGACGCCTCGCCGGCCAGAGCGCGCGCGTGGGGGTCGCCACGGCCGACCTGTTCCCCCGGGTGCGGATCACCGGCTTCCTCGGCTTCCTGAGCGGGGACCTGGGCTCTCTTGGGGGCGATGCGAGCCGTGCCTGGAGCGTGGCCCCGACGGTAAGCTGGCCGGCCCTGGACATGGGTGGAGCGCGGGCGCGGCTGCGGGCGCAGGAAGCCCGGGCCGACGCCGCGCTGGCGACATACGACCAAGCCGTGCTGCTGGCCCTGGAGGACGTGGAGAACGCCTTCGTGGGCTACGCCCAGCAGCGCGCGCAGCTGAGCAGTTTGCTGGACGCCGCCGCCGCCGCCCGGCGCGCGGCCGAGCTGGCGCGCGTGCGATATCGTGAGGGCGCGGTGGACTTCCTCACGCTCCTCGACGCTGAGCGGTCGGCGCTTGCCGCGGAGGACGCCGCCAGCGCCGCGCGCACAGCGCTGAACACAAGGGTGGTGGCTGTCTACAAGGCGCTTGGCGGGGGCTGGGAGGCCGCCGCCGCCGAGCAGGCGTCGCTTCGCCCCCTCGAGAGAGCGCCGTGACCTACCCTTCGAAGCCGCGCACCACCTCGAGCACCGCCTCGCCGTAGTGGGCGAGCTTGGCCTCGCCGACGCCATTGAGGCGCGCGAGGGCGGCGCGGCTGCCCGGGCGGGCCGCGGCGATCTCGATCAGGGTTCGATCGTTGAAGATCACATAGGGCGGCACGTGCTGGGCCTTGGCCTCACGGCTGCGCCAGGTCCTGAGCGCCTCGAACAGCGGCTGGTCGGCGGGCGGGATGACCAGGGCGTCGCGGCCCTTGCGCGCCTTGCGGGCCCGGCCCGGCGGCTCCTCGGCGACCTTGCGCATGGCGACGCGTCGCTCTCCGCGGAACACCTGCTTCACGGCCTCGGCGTCGCCGATGCCCACCAGCGGGCGGCCGTCGTTCGGATCCTCCCGCAGCAGGCCCTCGAACAGCAGCTGCTCGGTGAGGTCCCGCCATTGCACGGCGCTGAGTTCCGCGCCTATGCCCCAGGTGGACAGGCCCTGCTCCTGGGCGGACGGGTCCTTGGTCTTGCCGAGCAGGTGGTCGACCAGCCGCCCGCGCCCGAAGCGGCCGCCCAGCCGGTGCGCGGCGGAAAGCGCCTTCTGGGCGGCCTCCGTGGCGTCCGTGGTGTCCACCTGCCCCAGGCACAGATCGCACTGGCCGCAGGCCTTGACCCCCTCCTCGCCGAAGTAGCGGCGCACGGCGGCGGCCCTGCAGCCGGCGCCGTCGAGCAGGGTGTAGAGCTGGCGCAGCTTGCGCTGCTGCACCTGTTTCACGGCGTCGTCGACGTCGCGCTCCGAAATCCGCCGCAGCGCCCAGGCCATGTCGGCGGCGCCATAGAGGGTGATGCCTTCCGCCGGCTCCCCGTCGCGCCCGGCGCGGCCGATCTCCTGCCAATAGGCTTCGATGGAGGCGGGCGGGTCGGCGTGGATGACGAAGCGGACGTCCGGCTTGTCCACCCCCATGCCGAAGGCGATCGTCGCCACCATCACGGCGGCGTCGGCCTCGAGGAACTGCTCCAGCCGCTCGCTGCGCAACCGGCGCTCGAGGCCGGCGTGGTAGGCCACCGCCGGGACGCCGACGTCCCGCAGCGCCTGGGCCAGCTTTTCGGTCCCGTCCCGCGAGCCGGCGTAGATCACCCCCGAGCGGTCCGGCCGGGCGGTGACCAGCTCCACCACCCGCTTTTCCTTGGTTCCGCGCTTGCGCTCCGCCGAGAGGATCAGCTCGGGCCGGGCGAAGCTCGCCACGAACTCGCGGCTGTCGAGCAGGTGGAGCTCGTTGCGGATGTCGTCGCGGGTCCGGGCGTCGGCGGTGGCCGTGACCGCCAGGCGGGGGACGTCCGGGAACAGCTCGGCCAGGCGGCCAAGCATCCGGTACTCTGGCCGGAAGTCGTGGCCCCACTGGCTGACGCAGTGGGCTTCGTCGATGGCGATCAGCGCCAGCGGGGTGCGGGACAGCCGCTCCAGCATCCAGGGTTGCATCAGGCCTTCGGGCGAGATGTAGAGCAGATCGAGCTCGCCGGCCTCGATGCGCCGCCAGGTTTCGGTGCGTTCGGCTGGGTCGATGTTGCTGTCCAGCCGGGCGGCGGCGACGCCGGACTGGACCATGCTGGCCACCTGGTCGGCCATCAGGGCGATCAGCGGCGACACCACGAGGCCGAGACCGGGGCGGATCAGCGCCGGGATCTGGTAGCAGAGGCTCTTGCCGCCGCCGGTCGGCAGCACCGCCATGGCGGACCGGCCGGCGACGATCTCGGCAATCACGTCGGCCTGCAGGCCCCGGAACTCGGCGTGTCCGAAGGTGCGGCGCAGGATCTCCCGCGCCTGATCGAGCGGCGCGGGTTCGGCTTCGGCGACGGCGGCGGACATCCCGCCGCTTATGACGGGATTTCAGGCCGAAGGCGATGCGGCGTTCTCGTTTTTGTCCTAGCCCGTGGCGCGCAGCCGCGTGCTCTGCTGGACGCCGCGGACGGTCTTCAACAGGCGCAGCGCCTGCCTGGCGGTGAGCTTGTGCGGCTCGAAGAGACCGCGCATCGAGAGCGTGTCGAGGATCGCCTCGTCGGCCGGCGTCAGCCGCCGGGCGCACATGTGCCAGTCCTCGAAGCTGCGGCTCTCGCCCGGCCCGGCGTGGAGCACGCGGGTGTCCTCGTGGCGGGGGTCGTCGCAGATGCGGCCGTAGGTGGTGAGCACCGCCTCGACGGGGCCTTCCAGGGCCTGCACGAACCAGCCCTCGTGCACCAGCAGCAGCCCGGTCAGGTCGGCCGCACTGTTGTTGCGCACCGAGGCCTTGATGATCTCATCAACCTCCCGGGACTGGTCCGGCCACGGGATCCGGATGCGGCTGGCGTAGATCAGCTGGTGCAGTGTGTTGCTGCCGACGCGGGACATGCGGGCCTCTCTCAGGGGCAAATCCTGACCTGGGTACCCACGCGGAGGTTGAAGATCGGCTAACGCAGCGGGGCTTTGTCTACTCCGCCGCCATGGCCGCCGGGCTCGCCTGGGCGCCGCGCAGCAGCCGGCCGGGCAGGGCGCCGGTGGGCTCCCCGTCCCGATAGGTCACCTCCCCGCCAACTATGGTGGCGCTATAGCCCTCAGCCCGCTGGATGAGCCGGCGCCCCCCTGCGGGAAGGTCGTAGGCCACCTCGGGCGCCTTCAGCCTGAGCCGGGCGTAGTCGATGACGTTCAGGTCGGCGCGGTGCCCCGGCGCGACCAGGCCGCGGTCGAAGAGGCCCACGGTCTCGGCGGTCCGCCGCGTCTGGCCGGCGATCATGTGCTCGAGCGGCAGCTTCGGGCCACGGGTGCGGTCGCGCGTCCAGTGGACCAGGTTGGTTGTCGGGAAGCTGCCGTCGCAGATCATGCCCACGTGGGCGCCGCCGTCCGACAGGCCAGGCACGCAGTCCGGATGGCTCAGCATCTCGTAGGCCGGGTCGAGGCTGCCGTCCGCATAGTTCAGGAACGGCAGGTACAGCATCCCGCGGCCTTCGCGGGTCAGCAGGTGGTCGAGCGCGACCTCGGCCGGATCCCGACCCGTGCGCCCGGCGATCGCGGCCACCGTCGTCTCGCGGGTGGGCTCGTAGTCCGGCTCCTCGCCCAGCAGGAACATGTTGCCCCAGGCGCGCGGCTGGGTTCCGGCAAAGCCGCGCTGAGCCTCGGTCTCCTCGCTGAGGAGGCGGGCCCGGAAGGCGGGATCGCGCAGGCGGGCGACCTTGCCGTCCAGCGGCAGCGCCTTGATCTCCTGGAAGGCGGGATGCTGGCTGAAGGGGTTCATGGTCAGCTCGAACCCGAACAGCACGCCCACCGGCCGGCTGGCGACCTGAGCGCGCATCGGCAGGCCGGCGGCGGTGGCCTCCGCGAGGCGGTCGAGCAGGAAGCGGTAGCTCTCCGGGGCTCGCGGGCTCTGCACCAGGCTGAACGACAGCGGCCGGCCCGAGCGCTCGACGATCCGCCGCAGCATGGCCCACTCGGTCTCGGGATCGGCGAAGTCCGACACCACCTGCAGCACCCCGCGTCCGGCGGCGGCCAGGCCCAGCGCGATGCCGGTGAGCTCGTCCTCCGCGGCGTTGAGCGTGGGCGTCGGCTGGCCGTCGGAGGTGCGGTGGTTCAGGGTCCGGGAGGTGGCGAAGCCGATCGTGCCGGCTTCCGCGGCCCGCCGGGCCAGCGCCGCCATGGCGTGGATTTCGGCCTCGGTCGCCGGCTCACGGTTCGCCCCGCGCTCGCCCATGACAAACACCCGGAGCGCCGCATGCGGCAGCTGGCTGCCCACGTCCACGTCGAACCGTCGCTCCGCCAGGCGGTCGAGGTAGTCCGGATAGCTTTCCCAGGTCCACGGCAGACCCTGCGTGAGCACGGGGAAGGGGATGTCCTCGACCCCTTCCATCAGGCGGATCAGCCGATCGTGGTCGTCCGGCCGGCAGGGGGCGAAGCCCACGCCGCAGTTGCCCATGACCACCGTGGTCACGCCATGCCAGGAGGAGGGCTGCATCCGCTCGTCCCAGGTGGCCTGGCCGTCATAGTGGGTGTGGATGTCCACGAAGCCGGGGGTGACGAGCTGACCGCGGGCGTCAATCTCCTCCGCGCCCGACCCGGCGACATGCCCCACGGCGGCGATGCGGCCGTCCTTCACGGCGACGTCGGCGTCGCGCGGCGGACTGCCGGAGCCGTCCACCAGCGTGCCGCCGCGGATCACGAGATCGTAGGCTCTTTCCATGGCGCCGCCTCCCTGAAGGCGATGTTCTTGTGCTTTGCGCCATTAGCCCTCGTGACCGCAGGGCAGGTCAAGCGGTCCTAGAGCTCCGCGTTGGGAACCGACCGATCTTCAACCGGTTCTTTGCGGGCTCATCAACCGCACAATGCTAGGCTGTAGACGGATGCGCAAAACACACGACCCGATCGGTATGCCGATCAAGGCCTTCATGGGGGCCGCCGTCGCGCTGGCGATTGGCGTGGGCCTTCTGCTGCCGGTGCCGCAGAAGAGCGAGGCCGCGCCCCACTCGCAGCTGCAGACGCTGGAGCTCAGCTAGCCGCCGCCTTCGCGCGGCAAGTCGGACACCTTGGCGGCGCACCCATTCAGCGACAGGCCCGGCGTGGCCACTTCCGCCGACATCGGGTAGCGCACGTCGCTCATCCCGTCGTTGCAGGCCGCGTCGTAGAGGGTCAGGGTCAGGGTCTGCCCATCGCCCGCCGTGGCCGCCACCGTCGCCTTGCCGGGGGTCATCTGGGCCCCGCCCGAGGTGAACACCTTCTCCGGCTCGCCCGGTCGCATCAGCGTCAGGGTGGTTCCGTTCATTCGGACCGCCCAGAACGGCTCGGTGCCGCGGGCCATCAGCGGCTTGCTCAGATCCATCACCGTCTCGGCTGGCCCCGGGCCGAACGTCGGCCCGCTGGCGGCCGCCGGAGCACTGGTGGCGGGACCTTGGGCCGCGGGAGCCTTGGTTGGCGGCGAGGCGGCGCCTCCGGAAGCCTGCGGTTGGCAGGCGGCGAGGACGAGGGCCACGGGGGCCACGAGGGCAAAGGTGTTGATCGAGCGCATCCTGCAGAATGACAGCAGGGGGGCAGTTTGCGCAAATCAGCTTAGCGTCCCGGCCCGTGAGCGCGCCCTTTACCTTCTACGAATTCTTCGCCGGCGGCGGGATGGCGCGCCTGGGCCTCTGGAGCGCCTGGACGTGCGCCTTCGCCAACGACTTCGACTCCATCAAGGCGCGCACCTACCGCGAGAACTTCGCTGACGCTGGGTCGCATTTCCGGCACGGCGACGTCTGGGCGCTGACGCCGGCCGACCTTCCGGGGCAGGCGGACCTGGCGTGGGCTTCGTCGCCCTGCCAGGACTTCAGCCTCGCCGGCGCGCGGGCCGGGCTGGCCGGCGGCAGGTCGTCCGCCTTCTTCGGCTTCTGGCGCCTCGTGGAAGGCCTGGTCGCCGACGCGCGGGCGCCGCGTATCATCGTCATCGAGAACGTCTCGGGCCTGCTCACCTCGCACGGCGGCGCCGACTTCGCCGCGCTCGGTGCGGCGCTGGCGGCGCAGGGCTACAGGTTCGGGGCGCTGGAGATCGATGCGGCGGCGTTCCTGCCGCAATCACGACCGCGGGTCTTCGTCGTGGCCACGCGGGACGAGCCGCCCGTAGCGCTGACCGGCGACAGCCCCTTTCACACCCGCGCCATCAAGGCCGCCGTGGCCGCCCTGCCGGCCGAAGTCGCAACACACTGGACTTGGTGGCGGCTGGCGGCGCCGCCCAGCCGCAACACCGACCTGTCGGCCCTCCTGGAGCCGGATGGAGCGGTGGAGTGGCACGCGGCGGAACGCACCGCGCGCCTGCTCGAACTGATGGCCCCGCTGCACCGCGAGCGCCTCGCCGCCATGCAGGTCCGCGGCGAGCGAGCCGTGGGGGCCGTGTTCCGGCGCACACGATGCGAGGGCGGCCAGCCGGTGCAGCGCGCTGAGGTGCGGTTCGACGGGCTGGCCGGTTGCCTGCGCACGCCGCGCGGCGGGTCCTCGCGGCAGTCGCTGCTGTTGGTGGACGAAGCCGGCGTGCGCTCGCGCCTGCTGAGCGCCCGCGAGGCGGCGCGCCTGATGGGACTGCCAGACAACTATCGCCTGCCGACGGCCGCGACGGCTGCCCTGCATGTGGCCGGCGACGGGGTGGCCGTACCGGTCGTCCGCTGGCTTGCTGACCGCCTGCTGGAGCCGCTGCTGAGCCGCGAGGCCGAGGACCGGGCTCGCGCCGGTTAGAGCCCCGCTCAAGCGTCCGTTACGATTCCTGCGGGCGAGCCGGCTTCCAATCGCCACGAGAAGGCTTAGGTTTTGCGGCGACCGACACCGAATTCGCCATCGAGGCCCTGCCATGGACGCCACTCCCGACAAAACCTACGACGCCGCCCGCTTCGAGCGCGCCGGCCGCGGCAGGATCTACGACAGCATCATCGACACCATCGGGGACACCCCGCTCGTGGGCCTGCCCAGGCTGACGGCGGCGCTGAAGCCTAAGGCCGAGGTTGTCGCCAAGCTGGAGTTCTTCAATCCGATCGGATCGGTGAAGGACCGCATCGGCGTCGCCATGATCGAGTACCTCGAGGCGAAGGGCGTGCTGAAGCCGGGCGGCGTGATCGTCGAGCCGACATCGGGGAACACCGGGATCGCGCTGGCTTTCGTCGCGGCGGCCAAGGGCTACAAGCTGACCCTGGTGATGCCGGAGAGCATGTCCATCGAGCGCCGCAAGATGCTGCTGCTGCTGGGCGCCAAGCTCGAGCTTACCCCGGCCGAAAAGGGCATGGCCGGCGCCGTGGCCCGGGCCCGCGAGCTGGTGGAGGCGACCCCCGGCGCGGTGATGCCGCAGCAGTTCGACAACGTCGCCAACCCGCTGATCCACCGGGTGTCGACCGCCAACGAGATCTGGAACGACACCGAGGGCCGCGTGGACGTGGTGGTCTCCGGCGTCGGGACCGGCGGCACGATCACCGGCGTGGGCTCGGTGCTGAAGGCCCGCAAGCCTTCGGTGAAGATGATCGCGGTGGAGCCGCAGGCCTCGCCGGTGCTCTCCGGCGGAACACCCGGCCCGCACAAGATCCAGGGCATCGGCGCGGGCTTCGTGCCGTCGATCCTCGATCGCGGCATGATCGACGAGGTGGTGCAGGTGTCCAACGAGGACAGCTTCGCCATGGCGCGCCGGGTGGCGGCCGAGGAAGGCATCCCGGTGGGCATCTCTTCCGGCGCCGCGCTGACCGCCGCCTTCGACGTGGCGATGCGCGACGACATGGCCGGCAAGCTGGTCGTGGCGATCATCCCGAGCTTTGCCGAACGCTACGTCTCGACGGCGCTGTTCGAAGGCCTTTGACGGACGTCTACCCGCCGGAGAAGCGCTCCGCCGTCATGCGACGGGTCAAGGCGCGCGACACCGCGCCGGAGCTGACGGTTCGCCGGGCGCTCACCGCGCTCGGCGCCCGCTACCGCCTGCACCGCAAGGACCTGCCCGGCAGCCCGGACATCGTGCTGCCGGGCCGGCGGCTGGCGCTCTTCGTGCACGGCTGTTTTTGGCACGGCCACGACTGCGCCCGCGGGGCGCGCGTGCCCAGGCAGAACCGCGACTACTGGGTGGCCAAGGTCGGCCGCAACACGGCCCGTGACGTGCGCACCCGCGCCGAGCTGGAGGCGCTCGGCTGGCGGGTCGAGATCGTGTGGGAGTGCGAGCTGAAGGACGCCGCGGCCCTGGAGGCCAGGCTGGCCGCCTTGCTGATCGCTTGAACTCGACCTGGAGCCAGTCGGCGCCAGCCGCTGAGCCTCAACGGCTGCCGAACAACCGAGCGAAGAATCCCCCGCCTTTCGCGGTGCGCCCGGACCTTGTCGGCGTCAGTTCAGGCTCATCCTCTTCGCCGGGGCGGTAGCCGCAGATGGATCGGACAAGCTCAAGCGGGATGTCGTAGATCATGTCCACGCCCGCCTCCTCGCCGCCTTCCGCCTCCTGCTCGGCGAACGCCTTCGCGCGAATCGCTTCGAATTGCGGCGGCGGGTTCCCGGTGACCGCGACGTGCATGTATGGCTCCTCCGCACTATCGCGGACGACGCGCCAGAGCTCCCGACCCGCCTCGTAGCCGCGGGATTCGGAGTACATGACGTGATCTTCCTGCCGGCCCGCGACCGTGGGGGCTCCCAAGGCCACCAGCTCTTCGAGCGGCCGTCGGAAGCCGCCTTCGAAGTCGTCGATGATATAAAGCGCCCAGCCTCCGGCCAGCTGGCCAACCGAAGGTTGCTTGCGCATGACGCGCTCGGTCGGCTCGAGGCCGAGCGTCTCCATGATCGCTGCGGGCGTGACGCCCTTCACAGCGATCCAGGCCACTGAATATCCCATGCGTATTCTCCCTGCCCGCAGCTAAGGCACAGCTTGGCGACAGGTCAAGAACAAAGACGGAACTAGGTGGCGAGTGGGGCTTCCACGAGGATCTCGGTCCGTACCGAGTTGGCGATGAAACACTCTTCGTGGGCGCGGTGGTGCAGGTGGTCGAGCTCGTCCGGGGCGGGCGTGCGGCCCTGCCACGCGACGTCGGGCCGCAGCGCCACGCGGGTGACGGCCATGCGGCCCTCGGCGGTCTTCGCCATCACGCCCTCGGCGTGGTCCACGTATCGCGCGACGACGAATCCGGCCTCGCGGGCAGCGTGCAGGAAGGTGAGCATGTGGCAGTTGCTGATCGCCGCCACCAGCATCTCCTCGGGATCGACCGCGCCCGCGACCGCCCACCGGTTGCCCACCACGTGCGACGAGGCGGTGGCTGGAACCTCGTGGCCGCCGTCGAAGCGCACCGCGTGACCGCGACTGTATCGGCCCTTCAGGAAGTCCTCGGGCGAGGTCTCCGCAAGGGTCCATTCGACGGTCGCACGGTGCTTCGACATCAGAAGGCCTCGACGGGCAGGGCCATCATCGCCTCGGACCCGGTCTTCAGCTTGGCGAGGTGGCCGGAGGTCTCGGGCAGGATCCGCTCCATGTAGTAGCGGCCGATGATCAGCTTGTTGGCGTATAGCGGATCAGTGTCGCCGGCGGCGATCTTCTGCTGCGCCGCCTTGGCCATCAGCGCCCACATGTAGGCGAGGCCGGTCAGGCCGAAGAGGTGCAGGTAGTCGGTCGAGGCGGCGCCGGCGTTCTCCGGATTGGCCAAGCCGTTCTGCATCAGCCACATGGTGGCCTCCTGCAGCTCGGCCTTCGCCCTGGAGAGCCCTTCGGTGAACGGCTTCAGCCCAGCGTTGGCCTCGTTCTCGGCGATGAATGCGTCAAGCTCGGCAAAGAAGGTCATGACGGCGCGGCCGCCATCGGCTGCGAGCTTCCGGCCCACCAGGTCCAGCGCCTGGACGCCGTTGGTCCCCTCGTAGATGAGGGCGATGCGCACGTCGCGCATGTACTGGCTGACCGGGAAGTGCTCGGTGAAGCCGGAGCCGCCGTGCACCTGCATGGCGTCGGACGTCACCTTGAAGCCCCGATCGGTGAGGAAGGCCTTCAGCACCGGCGTCATCAGGGCCATGTAGTCGCGGCCCTTCTGCTGCACGGCCTCGTCCGGGCTGGCGTGCGCCAGGTCGCCGTGCAGCGCGGTCCAAACCAGGAAGGCCCGCCCGCCCTCGACGATGGCGCGGGCGTCCATCAGCATCCGCCGCACGTCGGGGTGGACGATGATCGGGTCGGCCGGACCGTCGGGGTTCTTCGGGCCCGTCAGGGAGCGGCCTTGCAGCCGCTCCTTCGCGAACTGGGCGGCCGCCTGGTAGGCGGCTTCGGCCTGGGCGATCCCCTGCATGCCGACGCCGAGCCGGGCCTCGTTCATCATCACGAACATGATCGGCAGGCCGCGGTTCTCTTCGCCGATCAGCCAGCCGGTGGCCTCTTCGTGGGCGATCACGCAGGTGGCGTTGCCGTGGATCCCCATCTTCTCTTCCAGGCCCAGGCAGTTCACCGAGTTGCGCTCGCCCGGATTGCCGTCGGCGTCGGGGATGAACTTGGGCACGATGAACAGGCTGATGCCCCGCACCCCGGCCGGCGCGCCCTCGATGCGGGCGAGGACCAGATGGACGATGTTCTCGGTCAGGTCGTGCTCGCCGCCCGAGATCCAGATCTTCTGGCCGGAAATCCTGTAGCTGCCATCGGCCTGCGGCACGGCCTTGGTGCGCAGGAGGCCGAGGTCGGTGCCGCAGTGGGGCTCGGTCAGGTTCATGGTCCCGCCCCACTGGCCGGACGCCAGCTTAGGCAGGTAGAGCGCCTTCTGCTCAGGCGTGCCGCCCACGTGGATCGCCGAATAGGCGCCGTGCGTCAGGCCCGGGTACATGGAGAAGGCCATGTTGGCCGCCGAACTCATCTCGGAGAAGGCGAGGTTGACCACGTGGGGCAGGCCCTGGCCGCCGTAGTTCGGGTCTGCGCCCAGCGCTGGCCAGCCGCCCTCGACCAGCTGGGCATAGGCCGCCTTGAAGCCGGCGGGCGTCTTCACCGTGAAATCGGGGCTCCAGGTGCAGCCCTCCTTGTCGCCCACGCTGTTAAGGGGCGCGAGCACCTCGCCGGTGAAGCGGCCCGCCTCCTCGACGATCTGGTCGACGACATCCATCGAGGCGTCCGCGAAGGCCGGCAGGTGGCCGTAGCGCTCCAGTTGCAGGACGTCGCGCAGCAGGAACTTGTAGTCCCGAACGGGGGGCTGGAAGGTCATCGAGGGTCCCGGTCTCTGGTCTGGAGGCCGCGGTCCCGCGGCCTATTTGGCTTCGCTGTGCTCTACCCCGTCGAGGCGGTGGCGCAACATCTGATCGTAGTCCGCCGCGCGCGGCAGCAGGTCGGGCCGGGTGTCGGCCAGCCGCTGCTCCATCATCGAGATCCCCTCGCGCAACTGAGCGATGGCGTTGTCGATGTCGACCTTCTGGTTCTCCAGGGCGACGATCCGCTCATTGAACTTGCGCAGGCTCTTGGCCGCCTGGGTCGCGCCGCCGTCGCCAACTTCATAGAGGTCGAGGATCTCGCGGATCTCCGCCAGCGCCAGGCCCACCCGCTTGCCGCGCAGGATCAGCTGCAGCCGCGCCCGGTCCTTGTAGGAGTAGACCCGGTTCAGGCCGTCACGGGCCGGGTTCAGCAGGCCCTTGTCCTCGTAGAAGCGCAGCGCCCGCGGCGTGCATTTGAACTCGAGGCAGAGCTGCCGGATGGTGAAGGTCCGGCTGGGTCGACGCAGGTCCGTCGGCATGGCGTCCTCCCTGACGCTATCGTTATAGCTGACAGCGTAAGGCGACCTTTCCGTTTACGTCAAGGGAACGAAGGCGCAGCGCTGCGCGACTCGGAGCGCGTGGCTAAGCTTGGTGGCGGCTCTGCGCCGCGAAGGGGGAAACGAAGATGAACACGCCGATCCTGCAGCCCGTCGTGGTGCTGGTGCTCTGGTCGCTGGTGATGTGGGCCTGGCTCTACGCCACCAGGATCCCGGCGATGCGAAAGGCCAATATCCCGCTCGATCCGAACCGCACGGCGGCTGAACTCACCGCGGCGCTGCCGCCGCAGGTCCGCTGGAAGGCTGACAACTACAACCACCTGATGGAGCAGCCGACGATCTTCTACGCCACCGTCCTGGCGCTGGCGGTGCTGGGGGAAGGCGCTGGCCTGAACGCCGGGCTGGCGTGGGCCTATGTCGGACTGCGTGTGGTCCACAGCCTGGTGCAGGCGACGGTGAACACGATCATGCTCCGCTGGGCGGTGTTCATGGCCGCGTCGCTGGTGCTGCTGGTGCTCGCCATGCGCGCGGCGGCGGCGGTATTCTAGGAGGTCACGCTGCCGCCAACTCGCCGGCCAGCGCCCGCTCAATGAGGGCGATCGTCCGCTCCACGCCGAAGATCGCCACGAACGAGCCGAAGCGCGGGCCGGTGGACTGGCCGAGCAGCACCTCGTAGAGCGCGCCGAACCAGGCGCGCAGCGGCTCGAAGCCACCGGCCTTGCCAGCCTCGAACACCTCGTTCTGGATCGCCTCGGCGTCCGCGCCCGGGGGCAGCGCCCTCAGCCGGGCGACGAGGTCCAGCATCGCGCCCCGCTCCTGATCGGTCGGCGCGCGGAACCGCTTCGAGGGCTTCACGAAGTCCTCGTAGTAGTTCAGCGCGTAGCCCGCGAGCTTGTCGAGCAGCGGCTCGCTCTCGGGCGTCGCGCCCGGGATGTAGCGCTCCAGGAAGCCCCAGAGCATCTCCTTGGTCGAGGCGTCCGCCGCCGAAACCAGGTTCAGAAGCAGGCTGAAGGACACCGGGGAGCCCTTGGCCGGCGGCGCCCCGCGGTGGACGTGCCAGGCGGGGTTGTCGATGGCCGGCGCGTTGCCGCCCTGGTCGCGGTGGCGGTGAAAGGCGTCGAGGTGCGACAGGTACTCGTCGGTCGCCTTTGGGATGACGTCGAAGTAGAGACGCTTCGCCGACTTCGGCGACTGGTACATGTAGTAGGCCAGGCTCTCCGGCGTCCCGTAGCGCAGCCATTCCTCCATGGTCAGGCCGTTGCCCTTGGACTTCGAGATCTTCTGGTTGTTCTCGTCCATGAAGAGTTCGAAGTGGAAGGCCTCCGGCGGCTCCCCACCGAGCGCGCGGACGATCTTGTTCGACACCCGGACGCTGTCGACGAGATCCTTGCCGGACGCCTCGAAGTCGACCTTCAGCGCCGTCCAGCGGGCCGCCCAGTCAGGGCGCCACTGCAGCTTCACATGACCGCCGGTGACGGGGACCTCGGTCCGCTCTCCGTCCTCGTCCTGGAAGACGATGGTCCCCTTCTCCACGTTGCGCTCGAGGGTGGGAGCCTGGAGAACGCGGCCGCTCTTCGGGCTGATCGGCAGGAAGGGGGAATAGGTGGCGCGCCGCTCTTCCCCAAGGGTCGGCAGCATGATCCCCATCACCGCGTCGAAGCGCTGAAGGATGCGCAGCAGCACCTCGTCGAACCGGCCGGACCTGTAGGTCTCCGTCGACGACATGAAGGTGTACTCGAAGTTGAAGCCATCGAGGAAGGCGCGCAGGCGGGCGTTGTTGTGCGCCCCGAAGCTCTCGTGCTCGCCGAAGGGATCGCGGACGCTGGTGACCGGCTTGTCGCGGTCCTCTTCGAGCATCGCCCTGTTCGGCACGTTGTCCGGGATCTTCCGCAGGCCGTCCATGTCGTCGGAGAAGACGATGAGCTGCGTCGGGATGGCGTCCTCGGTCAGCGCGCGGAAGGCGTTGCGGACCATGGTCGGCCGCGCGGCCTCACCGAAGGTGCCCATGTGCGGCAGGCCCGACGCGCCGTAGCCGCACTGGAAGACCACGGGCGCGTTCAGCGCCGGGAAGCTGCGGACCAGCTCCTCGAACTTGCCCTGCGCGACGAGCGCGGCCGCGGGCTCCCGCTCGGCCTCGGAGAGGCGCAGGCGCAGGATGCGGTCCAGCAGGATACGCGCCTGCTCGAAGGGCCAGCTCTTGGCGTCGCGGGCGGGTTGGGAAAGTCCTTGCAGCATGGGCGGCGCAGGTAAGCCCCAAAGCCCCGCCCCACAAGGGATTTCGCCGAGGCGGCGCGCCCGGTGAGACGCCACCTACTGACGGGGCTGTACAAAAATGACGTGAAAGCGTGACCGATCTGTCGCAACCTCCCCCTACAGCACCGGGAGAGTGCTGATCGGGGGACATGCGATGGGACTGCGGACATTGGCGCCGAGCCGGCTAGTGCTGGCCTTTGCCCTAACGGCGGCCGCGACGCCGGCGCTCGCCCAAGAGGTGGACGAGCTGGTGGTCACCGGCCAGCGTCTTTCCCAGCAGCGAGCGATCGAAACCAAGCGCGAAGCGGTTGGGGTGGTCGATGCGATCTCCGCCGACGAGATCGGGCGGCTGGCCGACAAGAACGTGGCGGAGAACCTCGAGCGCCTGCCCGGCGTGGGCCTGTCCTACGACCAGGGCGAGGGGCGCTACGTCTCGATCCGGGGCACGCCGTCCCAGCTCAACAACGTCACCCTGAACGGCGTCGAGGTCGGCAACCCGGACGGTGACAGCCGCGCCCTGCCACTGGACGTGATCTCGGGCCAGCTGCTTGGGCGGATCGAGGTGATCAAGGCGGTGACGCCGGACCGCGATGCCCAGGGGATCGGCGGCACGATCAACCTGGTCAGCCAGTCCCCCTTCGATCTCGGCCAGGACCGCTTCGCCCGCGGCTCGCTGCAGGTGGGCTATCAGGAATTCAACGAGAAGACGCCGGTCCAGGCCGACGCCACCGTGGGCGCGGTGTTCGGCGACGGGCGATGGGGCGTCCTGCTGGGCTTCAACGGCTCCTCGCGGGACTACCGGTCAGACGGGCTCTACCCGGACGACTGGCGCACCGTGCCGGGGGTGGCGCGTGGCGGGCTGCCGACCAACCTCAAGGTCACGAACTACCGGCTGAAGCGCGAGCGGATCGGCGCGGCAGGCACGCTCGAATTCCGGCCCACCGACGAGGACCGGCTCTACATCCGGGGGCTCTATTCCAGGTTCACGGAGGACGAGTACCGCCAGCGCTGGCGCCTCGACTTCGCGGCCAACCTGGCGAACCTGACCTTCAACGCAGACGGCGCGACCGGGGTCGCCCGCAACATCGACGCCCGGCAGGACCTGCGGCTCGAGTACAAGGAGAAGAGCATCTCCTCCTACTCGTTCGGCGGCGTGCACGAGCGCGGCCCCTGGACTGCCGAGTACGACCTTTCCTACGGCTACAACGAGCTGATCGAGCCGAACGAGCTCTGGCAGTTCCGCGCAACGACGCCGAACCTCATCGTCGACTTCGACATGCGCCCGCTGCTCTACACGGCTGAGGCGCGGAACGCGTCGCCGTCGCTGCTCGGCTTCCGCCAGCACACGACGCAGGACGAGTCCGGCGAGGAGACCAACATCGCCGGTCGGTTCGACCTCCGTCGAGAACTCGACATGGGCGTCGACAGCTACTTCAAGGTCGGCCTGAAGGTGCGCGACACCGACAAGAGGTTCGACGGGCGGACGGACGTCTACGAGCGGGCCGGCGCGGGCGCAAACCGCTTCACCCTCGCCGACTTCGGCCTGCAGGGGCCGATCATGAAGGTCGACCTCGGCGAGCACACCTACTTCAACCGCTTCACGATCGACGCCGACGCGATCCGCAAGTTCACCGCCGAGAACCTCAGCGGTCCGCGCTTCGTGCGCAACACCGCCACCAGCCTATCGAACGCCACCCTGAACGACTACGACCTCAACGAGCGGGTCACCGCCGGCTACGTGATGGCGGACGTGGACTTCGGCGCCTGGCGGCTGATCGGCGGCTGGCGGGTGGAGCACACCAGGACCGAAGTGAAAGGCTTCCGCCTCGCCGGGTCCACGGTCACGACCGTGGAGCAGGACGGTGACTACACCAGCTTCCTGCCCAACCTTCACCTTCGCTTCGAGCCGCGCGAGGACGTCGTCCTGCGGGCGGCCTACACCCGCACGCTGGGGCGCCCGCAGTACCCGCAGCTGCGCCCAGGCGGCGCCCTGTTGTTCACCCAGCTGAACGACGGAAGCTTCGAGGGCGAATTGGCCGAGGGCAACGCGGACCTGCAGCCCTTCATGTCGGACAACTTCGACGTCACCGCGGAGTGGTACTTCGCCCCCGGCGGCCTGCTGTCCGCGGGCGCCTTCCTGAAGAAGATCAAGGATCCGATCTTCAACTTCGAGGACACGCTGGCCGGCGTCGCGATCGAGGGGCGGACCTTCTCGCGCCTGGAGTACACCCAGCCGCGCAACGCCGACGAAGGCGAGATCAAGGGCGTGGAGCTGCAGTACCAGCAGCAGTTCAGCTTCCTGCCGGGCTTCTGGAGCGGCTTTGGGGCCTCGGCGAACGTCACGTGGGTCGACTCCAGCCTGACCGTGCCGGGACGCGGCGAACTCGGCTTCCCGGCCCAGTCCGACCTGCTCTGGGGCGCGCAGCTGTTCTACCAGGCCGGCCGTATCGAGGCGGCGCTGTCGTGGCACCACACCGGCAAGGCGATCCAGAGCCTCGGCGCCAACGCCGACGCGGACACCTTCGATGACGACTACCAGCGCCTGGACGCCAAGGTCGGCTACCAGCTGACGGATCGCATCGAGATCTTCGCCGACCTGCAGAACCTGAACGACGAGGTGCTGCGCGAGTACCAGGGCGGCCACCGCGACTGGCTGACCAACTACGAGCGCTACGGACGGACTTACTACCTGGGCGTCTCTGCGCGATGGTAGGCGCATGAGCCTTCCTCGCCGCCAGCTGCTCGCCCGGGCCGCCGTCCTCGCCGGATCGGCCCTGCTTCCCGGCGCCTGGACCCCCGCGATGGCCCAGGCGCGGCTGATCGAGGACCCGTTCGGCCTGGGCGTCGCCTCCGGCGAGCCCGCCGCCGACGGGATGGTCCTGTGGACCCGCTTGGCGCCTCGACCGCTGCAGCCGGACGGCGGCATGGGCCGCGCGCCGGTGGAGGTCCGCTGGCAGGTGGCGGACGATCCGGAGCTCCGCCGGGTGGTCCGCTCGGGCTCGGTCAGGGCCGTGTCCGAGGCCGGCCACTCGGTCCATGTGGAAGTCGCCGGGCTGCGGCCTGACCGCGAGTACTGGTACCGCTTCACGGCCGGCGGCCACGCAAGCCCGGTGGGCCGCACCCGCACGGCGCCCGCGCGCGGCGCGGAGGTCGGCCGGCTGCGGCTCGCGTACGGGTCGTGCCAGAAGTACGAGGCCGGCTTCTGGGGCGCCTACGATCACCTCGTGGCCGACGAGCCCGACCTCGTCCTGTTCCTCGGCGACTACATCTACGAACAGGCGCCCACCGCCAACGGCGTGCGCCGGCACCCGAACCCCGAACCCATGGACCTGGCCGGCTACCGGGTGCGGTACGGCGCCTACAAGTCGGACCCGAAGCTGCAGGCCGCCCATGCCGCCGCGCCGTGGATGGTGGTCTGGGATGACCACGAGGTGGAGAACGACTACGGCGGCGACCAGGACCGGGCCAACACCGACCCCGCGGCCTTCCTTCGCAGGCGCGCGGCGGCCTACCAGGCCTACTACGAGCACATGCCGCTCCGCCGCCGATCGATCCCGGTGGGGCCCCGGATGTTGCTGCACCGCAGCCTCGACTGGGGGCGGCTGGCCCAGCTGCAGCTCATCGACACGCGCCAGCACAGGCCGCACCGTACTTGCGACGCGCAGTCGGACGGCAAGGCCATTCCCGACTGCCCGGAACGCACCGACCCGGCCCGTTCGCTGCTTGGAGCGGCGCAGGAACGCTGGCTGATGCAGACGCTGGCGTCCTCCGGAGCGCGCTGGAACCTGCTCGCCCAGCAGTACCTGATGGGAGAGGTCGAGCGGCCGCGGCCCGACGGGCGGCTCTATTCCAACGACGGCTGGAGCGGCTACGCCCAGACGCGGCGGCGCATCCTCGAACAGTGGCGCGACGCTCGCGTCTCGAACCCCGTGGTCCTTGGCGGCGACATCCACTGCTTCATCGCCGGGGACCTAGCGCTGGAGCGCGGCAAGCCCATCGCCAGCGAGTTCGTCGGGGGCTCGATCAGCTCGCTGGGCGCGACCAACGCCGACATGCAGCGCTTCAAGGCGGCGAACCCGAACCTGAAGTTTACAGAGGGCGAGCACCGCGGCTATGGCCGTGTCGATATCACGCCCTCCGGCTGCGATGTGACGTTCCGCGCGGTAGAGAGCGCTCTCGTGCCGACATCGCCCGTGCAGGACCTCGCCCGCTTCCACCTGGAGGCCGGCCGCCCGGGCCTGCACCATGCGTAGGGCCGCCCTTGTTCTTGCTCTGGCGGCGCTTGGCGGCGCGGCTTTCGCGCAGCCCGCGCTCAAGTCGGAGGTGATCGGCCGCTGGCCCGCGCCGGAGGCGAACCAGGGCGTGGCCGTGGACGCCCGCCATTTCTACGCCGTCGGCAATTCCGTCATCGCCAAGTACGACCGCAGGACGGGCTCCAAGGTGGCGGAGTGGTCCGGCGAGCCGGCCAGGTTTCCGCACATAAATTCCTGCGCGGTGATCGGCCGCGAGCTGATCTGCGCCGCATCGAACTACCCCGCCGTGCCGCATGTGAGCTCGGTTGAGGTGTTCGACCCCCGACGGATGGTGCACCTGCGCAGCGTCGCGTTGGGGCCCCATCAGCCCGGCTCCCTGACCTGGGTCGACCACCGGGACGGGGCGTGGTGGGCGGCCTTCGCCAACTACGACGGCCGCGGCGGCGAGCCGGGCCGCGATCATCGCTATACGACCCTGGTGAAGTTCGACGACCACTGGCGCCGGCTGGAGGCCTGGAGCTTCCCGCCGACGGTGCTCGCTCGCTTCGCGCCACGCAGCACCTCGGGCGGCGCTTGGGGCGCCGACGGCCGGCTTTACGTCACGGGCCACGATCATACGGAAGCCTACGTGCTGGGCTTGCCGAAGGGCGGGGCCGTGCTTGAGCACCTGGCGACGATCGAGATTCCGGTGGAGGGGCAGGCCGTCGCCTTCGACCGCTCCGCCGGCCGTGTCCTTTTCGGCATCCGCCGCCCTGTCCGCGAGGTGGTGGCCATGCGCCTGCCGGAGGTGGGGAAATGATGAACCGCAGATTGTTCGCCGCAGCGCTGGCCGCCCTCGCCCTTGCGGGATGTGGCGGGTCCGAGCCGGAAGGGGAGAAGAAGGTCCTCAACTTCTCGATCCTCTCGGCGGAAAGTCGGATGACCGCCGAGGACGACTGGCAGCCGTTCCTGGACGACATGGCGAAGGCCACGGGCCTGACCGTGAAGCCCTTCTTCGGGACCAACTACACCGGCCTGATCGAGGCCATGCGGTTCAAGCAGACGGACGTGGGCTGGTTCACCAACCAGTCCGGGCTGGAGGCGGTGCGCAGGGCCGGCGGCGAGGTCTTCGCCCGTTCCGTGAACCCCTCTGGCGTCGACGGCTACGAGGCCGTGATCATCGTCAAGAAGGGCTCCGGGCTGACGCTGGACAGGCTGCTGGCCTGCGACCGCACGCTCAGCTTCGGCATGGGCGATGCGAAGTCGACTTCCGGCACGCTGGCGCCGATGACCTACCTGTTCGCCCCGCGGGGCATCGATCCCAACACCTGCTTCAAGACCGTCAAATCAGCGGCGCACGACGCCAACCTGTTCGCCGTCGGCAACGGCGTCCTGGACGCCTCCACCAACAACACCGCCTCAATGGAACGGATGGGGATGCTGGGCACGGAGGCTGCCGACCGGACCCTGGCCAGCGTCGACGTGGTCTGGCGCAGTCCGCGGATCCCCGAGGATCCCATGGTCTGGCGCAAGGACCTGGAGCCGGCGATCAAGAAGAAGATCGCCGACTTCATGTTCTCCTACGGTGTCGGCGACACGCCCGAGGCGGCCCGCCAGCGGGCGATCCTGGCTCGCATCCAGACCCTGCCGTTCAGGCCCACGACCGACCGCCACCTGCTGGCAGTGCGGGAGATGGAGGCCACGGGGATGATGCTGCAGGCCAAGTCCAAGGGCGACGCCGCCGCCGAGGCCGCGGCGCGCGCCGAGTTGGCCAAAATCCAGAAGGAGAAGGCGGCGGGCGAGGGCTAGTCGTCCTGCGCCAGCAGGAAATGGCCGCGCAGGGCCGCGACCGGTTGGGCGCGCGCCTCCTGCCAAGCCTCCACCTGGATGTTGGCGATCCGGCGTCCGACCTTGCGCAGGTCGGCCCGCGCATAGGTGGTCATGGCCCGGCCGGGCCGCAGGTACTCGATCGTTACGTCGATGGTCTTGGGCGGCTTGTCTGACCTCTGCGCCACCGCCAGCTGGGCCAGCGCCGTCGCCTCCAAAAAGGCGCCCAGCACGCCGCCGTGCAGGGCCGGCAGCATCACATTGCCCACGAGGTGCTGCGAGAACGGGAGGATGGCCGTCATCTCGTCGCCGGCCAGCTCGGCCCGCATCCCGAGGAAGCGGACATAGGGCACGCGCTGCAGGAAGGCCTGCAGGCGGTCGGCGGCCTCGCTCATGCGGGCGCTCCCACCAGCACGAAAGCGGCCTGGGCGGTGGCGATCGGGTCTGCGCGATCGTCGTCCCACGCTTCGGCGCGGACGAAGGCGATGGTGCGGGTGACCTTGTAGCAGTGCGCCTCGGCCGTGACTCCGGCCCGAGGCTTGGCGGCGCGCATGTAGTCGATGCGCAGGTCGAGCGTTGCGGTGGAGGTTCGCGCGCCGTGACGGCTCATGATCGAGAGGCCGCAGACATGGTCGAGCAGGGTGGTGACGACGCCGCCGGCGATGACGCCGGTTTCGGGATCTCCCACGAGGTCCTCGCGCCAGGGGACCATCAGGGCGCCTTTGGAGGGCTCGACCGAGACGAGCTGGAAACCAAGGGCCGCGGCTTGCGGCGCACCGATGGCCATCATCTGGGCCATCTGGCGAAGGGTGTCCGGGTCGCCGCTCATCCCATAGCGGGTAGGGCCGACCCGCCCCGCGGTCAATCCGCGGGGCGCTGGCGATGCTTAGAGCGCGACGGAGCCCATCCAGGCGATGACGGCGGTCAGCGGCACGGCCGCCATGCAGATATTAAAGGCGCCAAGAAAAGGAGCGATAGCGTTCGACATGAGGACCCTCTTAGATCTTGTGTTCATCGGCGGGAGCGCCGTGTTCGTCGAGGGCGGGTATATGAGTGGCGGGCATTGAATACACGTTAAAGGGCATTCATGACGGCGAATTAACATGATGAAGGTCAGGTAATACTCTGGTTACCCTGTTCGGGATCGCACCCGCGCTGGCCGCGCTTATATGAAGACGATGATCCGACCGCAGGACCTGCTCTGTCCAAGACCCGCCGGCCTCTACTGCGCGCCGGGCGACTTCTACATCGATCCCGTCCAGCCGGTGGACCGGGCGGTGATCACCCACGGCCATGCCGACCACGCGCGCTCCGGCCACGGAGCGGTGCTCGCCACGCCGCAAACCCTCGACATCATGGGGGAGCGCTACGGTCTCGATTTCGCAGCGGCCAGGCAGGCTGCTGCCTACGGCGAGGTGGTGAACCGGGACGAGGTGGAGGTGACCCTGGTCCCCGCCGGTCACGTGCTCGGTTCCGCGCAGGCGGTGGTCCGCTGGAAGGGCCTGACCATGGTCGTCTCCGGAGACTACAAGCGCCGGCGCGATCCCACCTGCGTACGGTTTGAGCCGGTGGCGTGCGACGTGTTCATCTCGGAGGCCACCTTCGGCCTGCCGGTCTTCCGGCACCCGGACGACAAGGACGAGATCGCCCGCCTGCTGCGCTCGGTGGCCCAGTTTCCGGAGCGCAGCCATATCGTCGGGGCCTATGCGCTGGGCAAGGCGCAGCGGGTGATCTGCCTCCTTCGCGAAGCCGGCTGGGACAAGACCATCTACGTCCACGGCGCGCTCGAACGGCTGAACGCCCTTTACGAGAAGCACGGCGTCGAGCTCGGTCCGCTGGAGCCGGCTACGACGAGCTCGAAGAAGGACTTCGCGGGTTGCATCGTGATCGCCCCGCCGTCCGCCATGCAGGACCGCTGGAGCCGGCGCTTCCCCGATCCGGTCGCGGCGTTCGCCTCGGGCTGGATGCAGGTCCGCGCCCGGGCGCGGCAGCGCGGCGTGGAACTCCCGCTTGTGATTTCCGACCATGCCGACTGGGACGAACTCACGTCGACGGTGGACGAGATCCGGCCGGGCGAGCTCTGGATCACTCATGGGCGGGAGGAGGCCCTCGCCCGCTGGGCGGAACTCCACGGCGTCTCCGCCCGCGCCCTGGCGCTGGTGGGCTATGAGGAAGAGGGAGACGACTGAACCTCGCCGCAGGCCTGCACGTTCGGTCCCCGCGAAGGAGCTTATCCATGTCCGAACCCCTGAATCCTGGAACGTCCGGCGGCATCGGCGGCGGCGACGGCTTCGGCGGCCCCGCCTCACGTCCGGCCGGCGACGGCCTGCCGCCGAACGCCGGCGGCGGCCTGCGCCAGCCGGGCGTTGACGACAGCGTCGACACGGGCCTGGGAGGCGGCGATGGCGACATCGGCCCTGACACTGGCGGCATGACCGGCGAGCGTTGATTTGAAGCTCGGGCGCCGCAGGCCTAGCTTCTGAGCGCATGCGGGCTTTCGCCGAGCTCCTCGACCGGCTTTCCCTCACCGCTTCGCGCAACGCGAAGCTGACGCTGGTGCGCGACTATCTGCGCGATACGCCCGACCCTGACCGGGGCTGGGCGCTGGCGGCCTTGACCGGAGACCTGACCTTTAATGCGGCCAAGCCGACCTTCATTCGCAAGGCGGTGGAGGAACGGATGGATCCCCAGCTGTTCTGGTGGTCCTACGACTATGTCGGCGACCTCGCCGAGACCGTGGCGCTTGTCTGGCCGCGTCGGCCGGGCGCCAATCGCGAGCCCGAGCTCAACGAGGTGGTCGATGGCCTGCGGGGCGCCACACGCGCCGAGGTCCAGCGGCTGATCGAGGGCTGGCTGGACGCCATGGACGAGCCGCGCGAGCGGTGGGCGCTGCTCAAGCTGATGACCCGCGAACTGCGCGTCGGCCTGACGGCCCGCCTCGCCAAGCGCGCCGCCGCGGAGATGGGCGGCGTCGATCCGGCCGAGATCGAGGAGCTCTGGCACGCGCTGCATCCGCCCTACGAGGATCTGTTCGCCTGGCTCGAGGGGCGATCGGAGAAGCCCAACGCCGAGAACCCGGGCCGCTTCCGGCCCGTCATGCTGGCCCAGGCGATCGACGAGGAAGTGGACTTCGGCAAGCTGGATCCCGCCGACTACGCAGCCGAGTGGAAGTGGGACGGCATCCGCGTCCAGGCCGTGCACGAGGGCGGCGTCCGCCGGCTCTACACCCGCACCGGCGACGATATCTCCCGCACCTTCCCGGACATCCTGGACGCGCTGCAGGACGAGGGCGTGCTCGACGGCGAGTTGCTGGTCATCCGGAACGGCCAGGTGGCGCCCTTCGCCGACCTCCAGCAGCGGCTGAACCGGAAGGCGGTCGACGCCAAGCTGATGGCCGCCTACCCCGCGGCGATCCGCGCCTACGATATTCTGGCCGAGGGCCGGGAGGATACCCGCACCCTTCCGTTCGCCGAGCGCCGCAAGCGCCTGGAGGCCTTCGTCGCCCGGGAGCACAGTCCGCGGATCGACCTCTCGCCCATGCAGCCTTTCGAAACCTGGAAGGGACTCGCTGAGCTTCGCGCCGATCCGCCGCCGGGCGATCCCCAGGTCTCGGAGGGCTTGATGCTGAAGCGGTGGGACTCGATCTACGAGGCGGGCCGGCCGAAGGGGCCGTGGTTCAAGTGGAAGCGGGACCCGTACCTGGTCGACGCCGTGCTGATGTACGCCCAGCGCGGCCACGGGAAGCGCTCGAGCTTCTACTCCGACTACACCTTCGGGACCTGGACCACCGGACCGGACGGCCAGCGAATGCTGACGCCGGTGGGCAAGGCCTACTTCGGCTTCACGGACGAGGAGCTGAAGCAGATCGACAAGTTCGTGCGGGACAACACGGTGGAGCGGTTCGGCCCAGTCCGCTCGGTACGCGCCGAGCCGCACGCCGGCCTCGTGTTCGAGGTGGCGTTCGAAGGGCTGCAGCGATCGGGCCGACACAAGTCCGGCGTGGCCATGCGTTTCCCGCGCATCCACCGCATCCGCTGGGACAAGCCGCCGGGGGAGGCGGACGAGCTCGCCACCCTGGAACGGATGCTGGAGAAGATAGAGCGGCGCTGAGCCGCGGGCTCAGGGCAGCAGCCGCTCGGCCTCCAGGAACCGATACAGGTCGCCCCCTGCAAAAAGCGCCGCCCGGACGCCGGCCCGCTCGGCGGCCTGCAGGTCCGACTGCTTGTCGCCGATCATCAGCGAGCGGTCCCGGTCGATCGGAAAGTCGGCCATCGCCCGCATCAGCATGCCGGGGTTGGGCTTGCGGTCCGGCGGGTCGGGGTGGCGGTAGGCATCCACGCTCGCCTGCGGGTGTTGCGGCGCATGATAGATGGCGTCCACCTTCGCGCCTGTGCCGGCCAGATCCTCGCACATCCGGGCGTGCAGGGCGTGCATATCGTCTTCGGTGTAGTAGCCGCGGCCGACACCCGACTGGTTGGTCACCACGATCACCAGCCAGCCTGCGCGGTTGAACGCCGCCACCGTCTCCCGCGCGCCGGGGATCCACTGGAAGTCCTCCCAGCGCGAGACGTAGCCACGATCCTCGTTCAGCACGCCGTCGCGGTCGAGGAACAGGGCCGGTCGGGCCGTCTGAGGCGGTTCGCTGGGCACGGCCCGCGGTTACAGCAAACCGGCGGAACGCGCGATTTCAAAAAGCCCCATTGCCGGTCTAGGGTCCTTACACCGCTGACGCCGAGGTCGCTGCTTGTCCGCCAACCCGCCTGCCGTCCTCACCCTGCACGAGCTGAAGGTCGCGTTCGACACACATGATGGCGTGGTTCAGGCGGTCCGCGGGGTTTCCCTGGCGATTTCGCGTGGCGAGACCCTGGGCGTGGTCGGCGAAAGCGGGTCGGGCAAGAGCCAGACCTTCATGGCGGTCATGGGCCTGCTCACGCGAAACGGCCGGGCTGCCGGCTCGGCGAAGTTCCAGGGGCAGGAGCTGCTGGGCCTCAAGCCTCGCGAGCTCAACCGCCTGCGCGGGTCTAAAATGACCATGATCTTCCAGGATCCGCTCACCGCGCTGACGCCGCACGTGCGCATCGGCGAGCAGATCGCCGAGCCGCTGCGCCTGCATCTCGGCCTCTCCGACACGGATGCTGCGGCGCGAGCCCGGCAATGGCTGGAGCACGTCCGCATCCCGGACGCAGCCCGGCGCATGCGGCAGTACCCGCACGAGCTCTCGGGCGGGATGCGCCAGCGGGTGATGATCGCGGCGGCCATGGCCGGGGGGCCAGAGCTGCTGATCGCCGACGAGCCCACCACGGCGCTGGACGTCACCGTCCAGGCCGAGATCCTCGACCTGATGGCCGAACTGCAGCGCGAGACCGGCACGGCCATGGTGCTGATCACCCACGACATGGGCGTGATCGCCCGGCTCGCCGACCGTGTCTGCGTGATGAAGGACGGCGCCTATGTGGAGGAGGGGCCGGTGGGCGAAATCTTCACCCAGCCAAAGACCGACTACACGCGCGCCCTGCTGGCGGCGGTGCCGAGGCTCGACCGCGCCGACCGGGGCGGGCGCCCGACCGTCAGTCCGGTGGCTCCCGACGCGCCGGTGGTGATCGAAGGCGGGGACCTGAAGGTCCACTTTCCGATTCACGAGGGCCTGTTCGGTCGCAAGCGCATGCTGCGGGCTGTGGACGGTGTCTCGCTCGCCGTCCGCCAGGGCGAGACCCTGGGCGTCGTGGGCGAGAGCGGCTCGGGCAAGTCGACGCTCGCGCGGGCCGTGCTCAACCTCCTGCCGGCCACCGAGGGCGCCATCACCCTGCTCGGCCGCGACATCAGCCACGCCGACCGCGAGACGTGGCGCAAGGCGCGCAAGGACCTGCAGATCGTCTTCCAGGATCCGCTGGCCAGCCTCGACCCGCGCATGACCATAGGCGACTCGGTCTCCGAGCCGTTGCGGGTGTTCCGGCCGGAGCTCTCGCGCGCCGAGCGCGAGGCCGAGGCGCGGACGATGATGCAGCGGGTCGAGCTCGACCCTGGCCTGATCAACCGCTATCCGCACGAGCTCTCCGGCGGCCAGAACCAGCGCGTCGGCATTGCCCGGGCGATGATCCTGCGGCCGAAGCTGGTGATCTGCGACGAAGCGGTCTCCGCCCTCGACGTCTCGATCCGGGCGCAGATCATCGACCTGCTGATCAACCTGCAGAAGGAGATGGGCTTGGCTATGATCTTCATCAGCCACGACTTGGCTGTCGTGCGGGAGATCAGCCACCGGGTCATGGTGCTCTATCTAGGGCGAGTGGTGGAGCTCGCCGACCGAGACCGCCTCTACGCTGAGGCCAGGCATCCCTACACCCAGGCGCTGCTCTCGGCCGCGCCGATCCCGGATCCAGCCGTCGAGCGGACCCGCCAGAGGATCAAGCTGCCAGGCGAGCCGCCCAGCCCCATGGATCCGCGCTCCGCCCTGCGTTTCCTGCCGTCGCGCCTGCCGGTGGATCCCAACGCGCCGATCCTCGCGCCCGAACTCAAGGAAGTCGCGCCCGGCCACCTCGTGGCGGAGTTCGATCCGGGCTAGCCGCTCAGGCGCGAACGGGGGTCAGGTCTTTTTCTTTTTCGTCAGCAGCTGGAAAGCCACCACCACGGCCAGGACGAGCACAGCCCCCCACGCCAGGAAACGGATCGCGTCCACCAGGAAGCCCAACACGGCGCAGGCGACGATGACCGCCAGCAGGATTCCGATCCACTTGCCCATTCAGCCCCTCAGCTTCCTGATCGCGGGCTCAAGCGGCCGCTCGCTGTCGAAATAGTCAGCCCAGGCCTTGGTCTTCTTCAAGAGGCCGGGCGCCGTGCGGATGGTGTACTTCTTTGGGTCCAGTCCCGGCTTCACCTGATCCCAAGTCAGCGGGAAAGAGACCGGCGCGCCAGGTCGTCCGCGTGGCGAGAGCGGGGCCACCGCGGTGCTCATGCGGTCGTTGCGCAGGTAGTCCAGGAAGATCCGGCCGACCCGCTTGGCCTTGGCCATGTTGACCACGTACTTGGCCGGCTCTTCGGCGGCGATCGCAAGGCAGACGTCCTGCGCGAACTTCTTGGCCGTCGGCCAGTCCATCTTGCCCTTCCCGTCCTCCAGCGGCGTGACCACGTGCAGGCCCTTGCCGCCGGTGGTCTTGCAGAAGGAGATGAGGCCAAGCTCGTCGAGCTTCGCCTTCACCCGCAGCGCGCCCTCGATGACGCGTGTGAAGGGGATGTCCTCGTCCGGGTCGAGGTCGAACACCAGCCGGCCGGGAGTCTCGGGCGAGAAGGGCTGGTTGTTCCAGGGGTGGTACTCGACCGATCCGATCTGGGCCATGGCCGCCAGCGCCTCGATCCGGTCGAGCTGCAGGTAAGGCTTGTGGTCGCCGAACACCTCCACTTCGGTGATCAGGGCGGAAGAGCCCTTGCCCGCGTGCCGCTGGAAGAAGCGCTGGTCGCCGTTGATGCCGTCCGGCATGCGGATGATCGAACAGGGCCGCCCCTTGATGTGCGGCATCATCCACGGCCCGACGGTTTCCAGGTAGCGGGCCAGGTCGAGCTTGGTGACGGGTTGGCCGTCGCCGCCGTCCGGCCATAGAGCCTTGCCGGGGTTGGACAGGAGGACGCCCATGACCACCGGGTCGGCCGCGGCGCCAGCCTTCGACGCGGCTTTTGGCCTGGGCGGAGCCTTGGCCGGCGCGGGTTCGGGTTGAGGCAATTCCGTAGACAGCGGGGCAGGCGTCTCGGCTTCCACCTCCGAGGCGGGCTTGTCCTCGCGCAGCGCCTTGAATGAGCCCTGCCGCACCATGCCGCCGCCGGTGAAGCCTGCGAACTCGATCTCCGCCACCAGCTCCGGCTTCGCCCAATGGACGTTCGCCTCCTTGCGCGGGGCGCCCGGCCCGGTGAACGGGCTCTTCTCGGCCTCGAGCTTCTGCAGCCTGGGCAGGACGCGGGCCACCTTGTCGCGCCCGAAGCCGGTGCCCACGCGACCCACATAGATCAGCTTGTCGTCGCGATGGACGCCCACCAGCAATGATCGCAGCTGGCCCGCCTCGCCCGTCCATCCGCCGATCACCACCTCGTGCCCGGCCCGGCACTTGGACTTCACCCAGTCCTCGCCGCGCCCGGACCGATAGGGGCTGTCGAGCCGCTTGGAGACGATGCCTTCCAGCGACATGCGGCAGGCGGACTGCAGCACGGCGTCTCCGGCCGTTTCGAAGTGGTCGACGAAGCGGATACGCTTCTCGACCTTCTTGCCCGCCGCCAGCAGCACGTCCCGAAGCCTCGCCTTGCGTTCGCGCAAGGGCAGGTTCCGCAGGTCCTGGCCGTCCACGAACAGGGCGTCGAACGCGAAGTAGATCAGGTTGGCGGTCTTGCCATCCGAGAGGGCGGCCTGCAGCGCCGGGAAGTCAGGCGAGCCGTTGTGATCCAGGGCGCAGGCCTCGCCGTCGTAGAGTCCATCCGGCAGGGCGCCTGCGTCGGCGGCGATCTCCTTGAACTTCGGCGTCCAGTCGAGGCCGGAGCGGGTCTTCACCTGCGCCTTTCCGTTCTCGACCCGAAGTTGCAGGCGATAGCCGTCGAACTTGATCTCGTGTCCCCAGCCGCCGCCGGGCGGCGGCCGGTCCACCGACTTCGCCAGCACCGGATCGACGAAGCCCGGCAGGCCGGCGGCCTTGAGCTTGGGCGCAGGCGGAGTCTTCAGGGCGGCCGCCGCTTTCGGGCTCTCTTGCTCGGCCCGGTTCGACTGCCACACGTTCTTGGCCGAAGCCCGCGCCCGGCCCGCCTTCATGAAGGGCTTCGGCCCCTTGCCCTTGCCCGCGGCGATCTCCTCCATGGTGCGGCCGGACGCCACCGAGGTGAGCACGGTCTCCACTGGGCCTGCCGTGTCCAGCTCGTGGTCATCATGGTGCTTGATGAGGAGCCAGTTTTCCTTCTTCTCGAAGTCTCGCTTCTTCATGCGCACCAGCACGAAGCTGCCCTGTAGGCGCTCGCCCTCCAGCCGGAGCTTCAAGTCGCCCTTTTTGAGCATCGCGTGCGCGTCGCCCTCGGGTTCCCAGTACCCGCGGTCCCAGAGCATCACCGTGCCGCCGCCATACTGGCCCTTGGGGATGGTGCCTTCGAAGTCGCCGTAGTCGAGCGGGTGGTCCTCGACCTCCACCGCCAGCCGCCGGTCAGCGGGGTTCAGCGACGGACCCTTGGTCACCGCCCACGACTTGAACACCCCGTCCAACTCGAGGCGAAAATCGAAGTGCAGGCGCGTGGCTGCGTGCTTCTGGATGACGAACCGCAGCCGGTTCGAGGTCTTTACCGGTTCCTCGCCACTCGGCTCCTCGGTCTGGGAGAAGTCCCGCATCGACTGGTAGCGGGCGAGCTTCTTGTCAGCCAACGCGGGCTCCTCAGCTGGCCAGCGCGGTGCGCGTGGGCTCCACTCCGGCGAGTTCGGTGACGAACGCGTCTCGCCAGGCGGTCACGTCCTCGCGCTGGACGTTGTCGAAGAGAGCGCGCCAGCGGCGGATTCGCTCCGGCTTCTCCATGTTGAGCGCTCGCTTGAGGGCCTCGGCGAGCTCCTCTGGGCTGTTCGGATTGACCAGCAGGGCTTCCTGCATTTGCCGCGCGGCGCCGGCGAAGCGAGACAGCACCAGCACGCCGGGATCGTCGGGATTCTGCGCCGCCACGAACTCCTTGGCCACGAGGTTCATGCCGTCGCGCAGCGGCGTCACCAGCCCGACCCGGGCGACGGAATAGATGCCGGCCAGCTCGTCGCGGCGGTAGTTCTTGTTCACATAGCGGAACGGCTGCCAGTCAACATCGGCGAACTCGCCGTTGATGCGCCCCGACAGGGCGTCCAGCCGGCCGCGGATCTCCTGGTAAGCCTCGACGCCTTCGCGGCTGACCGGGGCGATCTGCAGCATCAGGACCTCGCGGCGCAGGTCCGGATTGTCGGCCAGCAGGCGCTCGAAGCCGAGGAACCGCTCCTCCAGGCCTTTCGAGTAATCCAGGCGGTCCACGCCCACCACCAGCCGGCGGAAGACCGTGCAGGCCGTCATGATGTCCCGCATCCGCCCGGCCTTGGGCGACCTGAGCATGCGGGCGAAGTCGGCGGCGTCGATGCCGATCGGGAAGTGATTCACCCGCACCGTCCGGCCGAACGCCTTCAGGCAGCCGGGGGAGGTCTGCTCGCCACCCGCTTCGGCAGTGACGTATTCCTCAAATGCCTGCCGGTACTCGGCCGTCTGGAAGCCGACGAGATCGTAGTCGAACATCGCCTGCACCAGCTGGCGGTGGCCCGGCAAGGTGGTGACCAGCTGGTGGGCCGGCCACGGAATGTGCAGGAAGAAGCCCATCCGGTTCTTCACGCCCAGCCGCCGCAGTTCCCGCGCGAGCGGGATCAGGTGGTAGTCGTGGACCCAGATCAGGTCGTCAGGCTCGATCAGCGGCCGCAGCGTCTCGGCGAAGCGGCAGTTCACCCGCGCATAGCCCTCGCCATAGGCGCGGTCGTAGGCCGTCAGGTCCGAGCGGTAGTGGAACAGCGGCCACAGGGTCTTGTTGGCGTAGCCGTTGTAGTACTCGTCGTAGTCGACGTCCTCGAGGTCGATGGTGGCCACCGTGACGCCGTCGATCTTCTGCATCGAGAGCTGGCCGGTGAACTGCGGCGTGGTCTTGCCGCTCCAACCGAACCACAGCCCCGAGTACTCCCGCAAGGCGGCGGCCAAAGCCATGGCCAAGCCGCCCACGGTCTCCTCGCCCTTGCCGGTAGGCGGCTGGACGCGATTGGAGATGACGATCAGGCGGGTCACAGGGCCGCCTCCAGCCAGTCGAGGACCTCGTCAACCCCAAGCAGGCGGAAGGCCGCCTCGCTGTCCCGCGGCGGTCCCACCAACACGCCCATGCCGCCCGCGGGCTGTACCGCCTGGAAGCCGTGCTCGTCCGTCGCGTCGTCGCCGATGAAGATTGGCCGCGCGCCGCGGAAGGGAGCTTGGTCCATGAAGGCGCGTACGCTGTCGCCCTTGTTGGGGCCCGGCGTCCGGAGCTCTTCCACCATGTCGCCATGCTGCAGGGTGAGCCCCGTCTCAGCCGTGATCTCGGCGGCGAGCCGCTGGGCGGCCAGTGCGTGCGCCCTCGCGAGGCGGTAGTGGAGCGCCACGCTGAGCCCTTTTTCCTCCACGATCAGGCCTGAATCCCGCGCGGCGAATTCGCGGAATCGCTGGGCGGCCTGCGGCAGGGCAGGGTGCGTGGCGGTCTCGTGAACGGTCCCGTCCGGCTCCCGGCGGACCAAGCCATGCACGGCGGCCACGGCGGTGACCCGGCCTTCGAGGATGCGGTCGACGTCGGCAAGGGTGCGGCCGCTCACCACCGCGAGGCGGCCATCCAGGGCTTCCGTCAGCTTCTCGACCAGTCTGGTGCGCCGGGCGTCAGGGCGCACGTCCTGCGGCCGCGCGGCGATCGGTGCGAGCGTACCGTCAAGGTCGAGGAACAGGGCCGCTCCCGCCAGCTGCAGGGGCTTCGGAGCCGGCAATGGGATGGTGAGATCCTCGATAGTCATGAAAAAGCTGGCGCCCCCCGTCGGGCAAGACAACGCACTAAGGCGCAGGTGCGATCCCTCGGCGCCTCATCAAGAAAGCTCAACGCCCGAAGGCCCTTGACGTTTCCCCGGCCAATCGTCGCTATGCGCGCCGTCTGGGGAACCCCCTTTACGCTACGCGAGGTGCTGCCGATGGCTGGAACGCCGCAGGCCGATGTGATCGTGCTGTTCGGCGGCGCGGGCGACCTCGCCCGGCGCATGCTCCTGCCATCGCTCTACTTCCTGGACGTCGACGGTTTCCTGCCGGATGGCTTCAAGGTGGTCGCCACCGCCCGCACCGAGATGACGCGCGATGGCTTCCTGGAGATGGTCCGAAGCGATCTCGCGGGCCGATCCGAGGGGCTAGACGAGCCAGTCTGGAAGCGGTTCTCGGCGCGGGTCGAGTACGTCGCGGCCGACGCAACGACTCCGGAGGGCGTGGGCCTCCTGAAGCCCTTCCTCGAGGGCTGTCGCGCCCCGATGTTCTACCTGGCTCTGTCGCCCAGCCTCTACGGCAGCGTCTGCGTCGCGCTCGCGGCCGCCGGTCTGGCCTCCGACGACAGCCGGATCGTGCTGGAAAAGCCCATCGGCCGCGACCTCGACTCCTCGCGGGTGATCAACGTCTCGGTGGGCGCGGTCTTCGACGAGCACCGGATCTTCCGGATCGACCACTACCTCGGCAAGGAAACGGTCCAGAACCTGATCGCCCTGCGCTTCGCAAACACGCTGTTCGAGCCGCTCTGGAACAACCTCACCGTGGACCACGTGCAGATCACCGTGGCCGAGACTGAAGGCGTGGGCGACCGGTGGCCCTATTACGACGAGTACGGCGCGCTACGGGACATGCTGCAGAACCATATGCTGCAGCTGCTCTGCCTCGTCGCCATGGAGCCGCCGGCCGACATGGAGGCGGACTCCGTCCGCAACGAGAAGGTGAAGGTGCTGCGCTCGCTGCGCCGGTTCACACGCGTCGACGCCCAGGCGGCTTCGATCCGCGGCCAGTACACGCCGGGCGTGGTCGGCGGGAAACAGGTGGGCGGCTACGAGCAGGAGCGGGGCCAGGCCTCGGACACCGAAACCTTCGTCGCCCTGCGCGCCGACATCGACAACTGGCGCTGGGCCGGCGTGCCGTTCTTCCTGCGCACCGGCAAGCGGCTGCCCGAGCGGCGCACCCAGATCGCGATCCAGTTCAAGGGCGTGCCCCACTCGATCTTCGGCGGCGCGGCCCGGGACGACCTCACCGCCAACCGCCTGGTGATCGACCTGCAGCCGGACGAGGACATCGAACTGCTGCTGATGAACAAGGCGCCCGGCATCGCGCAAGGCGGCATTCGTCTGCAGTCCCTGCCGCTCTCGCTGTCCCTCATGAAGGCTTACCAAGGACCGGGCGCCCGCCGGCGCATCGCCTACGAGCGCCTTTTGCTGGATGTCATCCTCGGCAACTCGACCCTGTTCGTCCGTCGCGATGAGGTCGAGGAGGCCTGGCGTTGGGTCGATGGCGTCGCCGATGCGTGGCGCGAGGCCGGGCTGACGCCCAAGCCCTACGCGGCCGGCAGCTGGGGCCCCGCAGGCGCCTTCGCGCTGATCGAGCGCGCCGGACGGGCCTGGTACGACTGAGGCTGCGTCAGCCGGTGTTGTCGCCCGCCGCATAAGGCGTGGGCTCACCGAACCGGTGCGGATCCTGGCCGAGCGCCATGCGCAGCTTGGTGATCTCCTGCGAGGTCTCGAGCATCTCGACGATCTCGTAGAAGGCCTCCTTCTCGTCGAAGTCGCCCTTCTGAGACAGGTGGTCGGCCACCCGGTCCTGGATCCGGCTGATCAGCGCGTCGGCAGCCATGGCCGCCTCCCGCAGCTCCTCGGGGCTCCCATGGCCTTTGGAATAGTCGGTCATGTGAGTTGGACGCCTGACGGGCGGCTAAGGTTCCCTAACGCGCGCTGGTCCAGGGCCGCGACAGCAGGGCGGCGCAGTTGATCAGGCCGACCAGGGAGTAGGTCTGCGGGTAGTTGCCCCAGAGCTCCCCACCATCGAACGAGATGTCCTCGGACAGCAGCCCCGCGGCGGTGCGTCGGCCGAGCATCTCCTCGAACAACGCACGCGCCTCGTCGGAACGGCCCGACAGGTGCAGCGCCTCGATCAGCCAGAAGGTGCAGAAGTTGAAGGCGGTCTTCGGTTCGCCGAAGTCGTCCGGGATGGCGTAGCGCAGCATGAAGGGCCCGCGGCGCAGTCCTTCCTCCACCGCGGCCATCGTGGCCTTCATCCGCGGGTCGTCGGGCGAGGTGAAGCGCACGTCGATCATCTGCAGCAGCGACGCGTCGAGCTCGTCGCCGCCGAAGGTCGCGGCGTAGCGGCCCAGCTCGGCGTTCCAGGCGCGGCTCTCGATGGTCTGCCGGACCTGCGCGGCCTTGCCGTTCCAGTAGGCGGCGCGGTCGGTCAGACCGAGCTTCTCGGCGGCGTTGCCGAGCCGGTCGCATGCCGCCCAGCACATCACCGACGAATAGGTATGCACGGCCTCGCGGCCCCTGAACTCCCAGAGGCTCGCGTCGGGCTTGTCGTGCAGCTCGAACGCCCGCTCGCCGATCGACTCCAGGGCGCGGAAGTCCTCCACCGTCGCGGGGCGGAAGAGCCGCTCGTCGAAGAAGGCCTGCACCGTCGACAGGATGATCTGGCCATAGACGTCGTGCTGCAGGTGCTCGTGCGCCTGGTTGCCGACCCGCACCGGGCCCATGCCGCGGTACCCAGCCAGGTGGGGCGCGATCCATTCGGTTAGCACAGGCTCCAGACCAACTCCGTACACCGGCTGCACGTGGCCGGCCTTGCTGGTGTCCGTCACTGTGGCCGGCCCCAGGCCGCCCGCGCCCACGGCCCCATAGACCGGCGCCTGGTCCCCTTTTCGGGCCTGGTCCACCAGGTTGCGCAGGTAGACGAGGTAGTTCTCCAGCATGTCGGCCGCGCCCAGTCGATTGAGGGCCTGGACCACGTAGTAGGCGTCGCGCAGCCAGCAGTACCGGTAGTCCCAGTTGCGCGCCTTCCCGTCGTCCTCCGCATGCTCGGGAACCGAGGTCGTCAGCGCGGCCACGATCGCGCCGGTCTCCTCGTAGGCGCAGAGCTTTAGCGTGATGGCCGAGCGGATCACCGCCTCCTGCCACTCCAGCGGCACCGACAGGGTGCGCACCCAGGTGCGCCAGTAGTCGGTGGTCTCTCGCAGCATCCGCGCGCTGGTGGTGGCGACGTCGGCGTCGAAGCCTTCGTCCGGTCCGAGGAACATGGCGATCGGCTCCTCCAGCCGGAACGTCCGCTCCTCGCGGATGTGGCTGATCGGGGCGTCCGTGGTCAGCCGCAGCGTCGCTTCCGGCGCGATAAACCGCATGTGGTTGGAGCCGACCGTCACCGGCGTGTCGTGCTCGCCGTAGTTGGCGGTGGGGCGCAGGCGGATGCGGATCCGCGGCGTGCCCTGCAGCGGCCGGATCAGCCGGACGAAGCCGAGCGGCCGATAAACCCGGCCGAACTGCCGGTACCGCGGGCAGAAGTCGATGATCTCCAACCGCGCGCCCGACCGATCCGAGATCTCGGTGCGGAGTATCGGCGTGTTGCGCAGGTAGGCTTGCTTGACCTCCGTCTGGTCCTCGGCCTGGATGTCCCAAACGCCCCGGGCGTTGTCGTCTCCGGCGTCGCGGCCGCTCAGCAGGGCGGAGAAGAACGGATCTCCGTCCACTCGCGGAACGCAGGCCCACACGAAGCGCCCGGCGCGGTCGATCAGCGCACTCGCGGTGCAGTTGCCGATCGGGAACAGGTCAAGGTTCTGGGCCAAGCCGCAAGGTCCCCCTCTTTCAGTGGCAGCGATGGCGGTCGGTCGCCCCGTTTCCGCTCGACGCCGGCTAAACGTGCCTTGATAAGCTTGGCTCCGGAAGCCGGGCGAGTCGTTGTGCGTTCTTGCCCGCAGATCCCGAAAGCCAGACGCAAAGAGAGCCGGATGATCCGCGCCCGCCGAGCCCGCATCGTCGCGACCCTGGGTCCCGCCAGCCGTAACCGCATCGCCGAGCTGGCCCGCGCCGGCGCCGACGTCTTCCGCGTCAACTTCAGCCACGGCGCACATGCGGATCACGCCCGGACAATCCAGGCGGTGCGCAAGGCCGAAGCCGAGGTCGGCCGCCCGATTGCGGTTCTCGCCGACCTGCAGGGCCCCAAGCTGCGGCTCGGCAAGTTCGCCGACGAGATGATCCGCCTCAAGGCCGGACAGGACCTGCGCCTCGACCTCAGCGCCACCCCTGGAGACGCGTCGCGGATCCAGGTGCCGCACCCCGAGATATTCGCCGCCCTGCGCACCGGCGCCACCGTCCTGCTGGACGATGGCAAGGTCCGGCTTCGGGTGACCCGGCACGGGCCTGACTTCGCCGACACCGTCGTCGAAGCGGGCGAGCAGTTGTCGAACAACAAGGGCCTGAACCTGCCGGGCCTGGCGATCCCGATCCCCGCCCTGACGGAGAAGGACCGCAAGGACCTCGCCTTCGCGCTCGACCAGGGCGTGGACTGGGTGGCGCTGTCCTTCGTGCAGCGGGCCGCCGACATGGCCGAGCTCCGCCGCCTCGTAAACGGACGCGCCTCGGTGCTCGCCAAGATCGAGAAGCCCGCGGCCCTCGACGTCCTGGACGAGATCCTTGATCTCTCCGAAGCGATCATGGTGGCGCGCGGCGACCTGGGCGTCGAGCTCAACCCGGAGGAGGTCCCGGTCGCTCAAAAGCGGCTGATCCGCGCCGCGCGCCTCCGCGGCATTCCGGTGATCGTCGCCACCCAGATGCTGGAGAGCATGATCAGCTCGCCGACGCCGACCCGGGCCGAAGCCTCCGATGTGGCCGGCGCGGTCTATGAAGGCGCCGACGCGGTCATGCTGTCGGCGGAGAGCGCGGTGGGCGACTATCCGCTCGAGGCGGTCACCATCATGGACCGCATCATCACTCGCGTGGAGAACGATCCCCGCTGGCCGGGCCTGATGCAGGCTGAATACCCTGTGGAGGACGCCGATGCGGACGCCCTCGTGGCGGCGGCGAGCCGGGCCGCCGAGGCCGCGTCAACCGCCTGCCTTGCAGCCTTCACCACCACCGGACAGACCGCGCTGCGCCTGTCGCGCGAGCGGCCGCTGCAGCCCACGCTGGCGCTGACGCCGCTGCTGTCGACGGCGCGCAAGCTGGCCTTGGCGTGGGGCGTGGAGTCCCGGGTGATCCCGGAGCTTTTTGACCCCGAAGACCTCGCCCGCGTCGCCGTCCAGCACGCCGCCGACATGGCGCTCGCGTCTCCCGGGCAGCGCGTGTTGATCCTCGCCGGCCTGCCCATGGGCTCCCCCGGCGCCGCCAACATCCTGCGCCTCGCCCACACGCCCCGTCGGTAAGGCTGCGGCGCCAGGGCTAGAGCGAGGACCGGTCCAGGAGCTGAAGCGCAGATGATCGAGACCTATCCCACCGCCGCCGCCCTCGCCGAAGCCGCCGCCCACGGGGTGGAGGCCTGCCTCGCTGATGGCCTGCGCACGCGCGGCCGCGCCAGCCTGGTGGGCACTGGCGGCCGCTCGCCGGGGCAGGCCTACGAGCGGCTGCGCAAGGCCAAGGTCGACTGGGCCCGGGTGATCGTCACCCTCTCGGACGAGCGCTGCGTCGAGCCCACCGCCCCGGAAGCCAACGCCCGCCTGCTGAAGGACAGCCTCCTTCAGGGCGAGCCGGCAAAGTCGCACTTCATCCCGCTGTGGCCCGAGCCGGAAGAGGCCGTCCTGCGCGCCCTCCTGCCTTTCGACGCGGTGCTGCTGGGCATGGGAGAGGACGGCCATGTGGCCTCGCTGATCCCCGGAGATCCCGGTCTCTCCGAAGGGATGAACCCGAAGGGTGAGCACCTTACATTGCCGGTGCCGGCGGGGATCGGATCTCCCCCGCTCCCCAGGATCACCCTGACGCTCTCCGCCCTTCTGCAGGCCCGCGCTATCTTCCTCTTGATCGCGGGGGGCGCTAAGCGCGAGGTGATCGCCCGCGCCGAGGCCGGAGGCGACCTGCCGGTGCGGGCGATCCTCGCCCAGGATCAGGTTCCCGTCCGCGTCCTCTGGGCGCCGAGTTTCTGAGGTTTGCCATGCATCCCGTCACGGCCGAGGTCACCCAGCGCATCGTCGAGCGCAGCCGCGACACGAGAGCCGACTATCTGGACCGCATGAGCGCCGCGCGCTCGGCCGGTGTCGGCCGGGCCAAGCTCTCCTGCGCCAACTTCGCCCACGCCTTCGCGGCGGTGGGCGAAGGCGACAAGCAGCGGATGCGCGATCCCACCGCCCCCAACGTCGCCATCGTCTCCAGCTACAACGACATGCTGAGCGCCCACCAGCCGCTGGAGCGCTTCCCCGAGATCATCAAGCACGCGGCTCGCGAGGTGGGGGCGACGGCCCAGTTCGCCGGCGGCGTGCCCGCCATGTGCGACGGCGTCACTCAGGGCCGGCCGGGCATGGAGCTGTCGCTGTTCTCCAGGGACGTGATCGCCATGTCCACAGCGGTCGCTCTGACCCACGACGCCTTCGATGCGGCCCTGATGCTCGGCATCTGTGACAAGATCGTGCCCGGCCTGACCATGGGCGCTCTGGCGTTCGGCCACCTGCCGACCATCTTCGTGCCGGGCGGGCCGATGACGTCGGGCATCTCCAACGCCGACAAGGCCCGCACCCGGGCGCTCTACGCCGAGGGCAAGGCCACCCGCGAGGAGCTGCTGGACTCCGAGATGAAGTCCTACCACGGGCCCGGCACCTGCACCTTCTACGGCACCGCCAACTCCAACCAGATGATGATGGAGATGACCGGGCTGCACCTGCCGAACTCCGCCTTCATCAGCCCGAACACCCCGCTGCGCGACGCGCTGGTCGCCGCCGCCGCGCGTCGCGCGGTGGAGATCCGTGACGGGACCAACGACTACACGCCGATGTCGGCGGTGTTCGACGAGAAGAGCGTGGTCAATGCGCTGGCGGGCCTGCTGGCCACGGGCGGGTCGACCAACCACACCCTGCACCTGGTCGCCATGGCCATGTCGGCGGGCATCCGCATCACCTGGGAGGACTTCGACGATCTCTCCCGGATCACGCCCTTGATCGCTCGCGTCTATCCCAACGGCTCGGAGGACGTGAACGCCTTCCACGCGGCGGGAGGCATGGCCTACGTCATTCGCCAGCTGCTGGACGCCGGCCTCGTGCATGAGGATGTCATGACCGTCGCCGGCGCTGGCCTGCGCCGCTATCAGGCAGAGCCCTTCCTCGACGGCGACCGGCTGGTCTGGCGCGAGGGCGCCGCCGCCTCTCTTGACCGCGACCTGCTGCGACCAGTGGACGACCCGTTCCAGAGTGAGGGCGGCCTGCGCCTGCTCACGGGTCCGCTCGGTCGTGCGGTGATCAAGACCTCGGCGGTCAAGCCGCAGCATCTGGTGATCGAGGCGCCGGCGGTGGTCTTCGACGACCAGGAGCAGCTGCTGGCCGCCCACAGGCGGGGCGAGCTCAACCGCGATTTCGTGGCGGTGGTCCGTTTCCAGGGCCCGAAGGCCAACGGCATGCCGGAACTGCATTCGCTCACGCCCGCTCTGGGCGTGCTGCTGGACAAGGGCTATCAGGTGGCGCTGGTGACCGACGGGCGGATGTCGGGCGCGAGCGGCAAGGTGCCGGCCGCGATCCACGTGACGCCTGAGGCCGCCGACGGCGGCCTCCTGGCTTACGTGCGAGATGGCGACATCATCCGGCTGGACGCCGCGACCGGCGAGCTCGCCATCAGGGTGGAGACGAACGAACTCATGAGCCGCACCCCAGCCGCCTGCCCGCCGTCCGGCTTCGGCTACGGCCGCGAGCTGTTCGGCTGGATGCGCCGCGCGGCCGGTCCCGCCGACGCCGGCGCCTGCGCCCTGTTCGAGGCCGCCTAGTGAAGCCGCAGTATGTGGGACTGGTGGGCGATGTCGGCGGCACAAACGCGCGGTTCGCGGTGATCGACGCCCAGGGGCACATCCGCAATCCGCGGATCTTCCTGGCCAAGGACTATCCTACGATCAGCGCGGTGATCGGCGAGTACCTGGAGACCACCTGCGGGCGCAAGCGCCCGGCGCGGGCCGTGATCGCGGTGGCCGGTCCGGTGGTCGACGGCGAGATCGAGTTCACCAACCTCGACTGGCAGATTTCCGAAGGCGAGCTGATCGCCGACTTCGGCTTCGAGGCGGTCAAGCTGCTCAACGACTTCGCCGCTCAGGCCCTGGCCTGCCCTAGGCTGGACCGCGAAGAACTCCGGGCGATTGGACCGAAGCTGAAAGGCGGCTCGGACTGCCCCGTCGTGGTTCTGGGCGCCGGCACCGGCTTTGGGGTGGCGGGCCTTGCCCGCGCGGACCGCGGCGACGTCTCGATCGCCACGGAAGGTGGCCACGCGGCCTTCGCGCCCGCCGACGAGGTGGAAGTCGAGGTCTGGCGCCGGTTCGCAGCCCGCTACGGCCGGGTTTCCATCGAGCGCCTGCTCTCCGGCCCTGGCATGTTCGACCTCTACCGGGCGCTGGCCGACATCGAAGGCAGCAACGCAGCCCTGACGGACCAGCGCGCCGTCTACGAGGCGGGCAACGCCGGCGACCCGCTGGCCGGCCGCACGCTCGATCGCTTCTGCGCGATCATGGGCTCGGTCGCCGGCGACCTCGCCCTGACCTTCGGCGCCCGCGGTGGCGTGTTCATCTCCGGCGGTATCGCGCCGAAGCTGGCCGACCGGCTCGCCGGCGGGGACTTCCGCGCGCGGTTCGAGGACAAGGGCCGCCTCACCGATTACGTGAAACAGATCCCCACCTCGCTGGTGCTGCACCCCTATCCGGCCATCGTCGGGGCTGCGCGCGAACTGGAGCAGATGGAGCGCCTATGAAGATCCAGGACATCCTGACCCGCGCCCCGGTGATCCCGGTCCTGATCATCGAGGACGTGGCTCACGCCGTGCCGCTCGGCCGCGCCCTGGTGGCCGGCGGCTTGACCGTCCTGGAGATCACCATGCGCACCCCGGTGGCGTCAGAGTGCATTGAGCGCATGGCCGGCGAGATCGAAGGCGCGGTGGTCGGCGCGGGTACCGTCATCACCGGCGCCATGCGACAGGCCGCCGCCGACGTTGGCGCGCAGTTCGTGGTCAGCCCGGGCCTGATCGAGGGCGAGACGGCCGACGGCCCCGTTCCTTTGCTGCCGGGGATCGCCACGGCCTCGGAGCTGATCGCCGGGCTCGCCGCGGGGTTCGAGTGCTTCAAGCTGTTCCCGGCCAATGTGGTCGGCGGGCCCGGCGCCCTGAAGGCCTACGCCAGCCCGTTCCCGCAGGCGAAGTTCTGCCCTACCGGCGGGGTCAGCGCGGCGAACGCCCAGGAATACCTCTCCCTGCCCAACGTGCTCTGCGTGGGGGGCAGCTGGGTGGCTCCGACTGACGCGGTGAAGGCCGGCGACTGGGGCCGGATCACGGCGCTAGCGCGCGAGGCCGCCGCGCTCGGACAGCGGGCTCCGGCGCCCGTGGAGGGCTGATGCCCAATTCCAACGAGCAGCTCCGCTGGCTGGTCACCGCCCGCGCCCGCCCAGGCGACCCAGGCTCGGCCACCGTGAGCGTCCTGGCGCGCAGCGCCATGATCCCTGAGCTGACGTTCGACATGATGGTGGACTGGCATCAGGGCGCTGAAGCTCCCGACGTGGAGGGCCGCGCGCTGGTCATCCTGTCGCTCCTGTTCAAGGAACTCGCCGCCGAGTGCGAGCGGGTGGCCGGGGAGCGGTTCGCGCAGGGGTAGGCGCCCCGACGCCACGTCGTTCGTTCGCCTCGTTCTTGCAAATCCCTCAGGCGGCGCTTGCCGCCGTGCGGTCAACGTCGCCTGAAGTTGCCGGGTCGGCGCTCGTTCACGGCGCGCACGCCCTCGGCGAAGTCATCGGTGGCGCGCAGGATCGTCTGCTGGTCGTGTTCGTGGGCGAGTTGGGCCCGGATCGCCTCGTACAGGCCGGCGCGCGACGTCTTGCGGGTCGCGAGCACTGCCAGCGGCGCATTCTCGGCGATCTCGCGGGCCAAGGTCAGCGCGGCCGACCGCAGTTGCTCGGCGGGGACGACGTCGTCGACGAGCCCCCAGGCGAGCGCCTCCTCGGCCTTGATGCGGCGGCCGGTGAGGAACATCAGGTGCGCCTTCTGCTCACCGATCAGCCGCGGCAGGGTGTGGGTAAGGGCGAACCCCGGATGGAAGCCCAGCTTCACGAAATTGGCCGCAAACCGGGCCTCGGGCGAGGCGACCCGGAAGTCGCACGTGACGGCGAGCCCCAGCCCGGCCCCAACGGCGGCGCCCTGCACGGCCGCTACGATCGGCGTTTCCACCGCGAACAGCCGCGCCGCCTGCTGATACAGCGCCGACACGCCGTCCATCCCGGCCGCCACCCGGTCGTCTGAGCGGGCGAGGTCGGCCCCGGCGCAGAACGCCTTGCCCTCCGCCTGCAGCACGACGCAACGCACGGCGTCCTTGCCGTCGGCGTCCTCAAGCGCGTCGGCCAGATGGCCGATCAGCTCGACGGACACGAAGTTGGTGGGCGGCCGGTCGAAGGTGACCACGGCCACGTCGCCGTCCAGGGCCGTGGTGATGTTCTCGCCGTACGCCGACTTCATTTGCGGGTCCCCAGGAGGTTGCGGGCCACCACCCACTTATGGATCTCGGTGGCGCCGTCGTAGATGCGCATGGTGCGGAGCTTGGCCTGCATCAGCGCCAGCGGCAGCTCCTTGGTGACGCCCATGGCGCCAAAGGCCTGCATGGCCCGGTCCACCGTCTCGTATGCCATCTCGGTCGAGTACCACTTGATCATCGAGATCTCGTTGCGCACGTCGCGGCCCTGGTCGAGCTTCCAGGCGCAGTCGTAGGTCATCAGCCGGGCGGCGTGGATCTTGGTGGCCGCCTCGGCGATCCAGAACTGGATGGCCTGCCGCTCCGACAGCGGCACCCCAAAGGTTTTCCGCTGCGGCGCGTACTCGATCATCATATCCAGCGCGCGCTGGGCCATGCCCACGGACCAGGCGGCCATCTGGATGCGCCGGGTGCCCAGCCGCGTCTGCATCGGGGCGAACCCCTGGCCCTCCTGCCCGAGCAGCTTCCAGCCCTCGACCCGGCAGTCCTCGAGCGCGATCTCGTAGGTGTACTGTCCGCCGACCATGGGGATCCGCCGCAGGACGTTGAAACCCGGCGTGCCCTTGTCCACCAGGAAGGCGGTGATCCCGCCGCGGGCCTTCTTCTCCACGTCCGTGACCGCCATCAGGATGGTGAAGTCGGCGTCCTGCGCCCGGGTGATCCAGATCTTCCGGCCGTTGATGATCCAGTCGTCGCCGTCGCGGACGGCCCGGGTGGTCATGGCGGCCGGATCGGACCCTGCGCCCGGCTCGGAGATGCCGATCGCCGAGACTGTCTTCCCCGCGACATAGGGCGCCAGATAGGCTTGGCGCTGCCGCTCGTTCACCGTCTGCATCAGCATGCGCAGGTTCGGGCTGTCCGGCGGCAGGGTGTAGGGCGTGACGCAGCGCCCGATTTCCTCCTCGACGCCGACCATGGCCAGCATCGGCAGGTCCGAGCCGCCCACGTCCTCGGGCGCGTCCAGGCCGAACAGGCCGAGCTCGCCGGCCTTTGCGTCGAGCCGCGCATGCTCCTCGGGCGCGAGATAGGTCCCCTTGCCCTCGGCCTCTCGCGCCATGACGCCGGCTTCCAGCGGCATCAGCTCGTCGCGGACGAACCGGGCGACCAGCTCCCTGAGCATGCGGTGCTCTTCGGAAAGTTCGAAGTCCACTGGCGTTCCCCCACGTCGTTCTGTCTTATCCCCGATCATAACCGGCGAAGACCGAGAGGGGAGTGGCGACGTGACGGAAACCAAGCAGCTCGAGACAAAGGCGACGGGGCCACTGGCCGGCATCCGCGTGCTCGACCTGACCAGCGTCGTGAACGGCGCCTACGCCACCCAGATCCTGGCCGACCAGGGCGCCGACGTGATCAAGCTGGAGGACCCGGGCTCGGGCCGCGGCTCCGGCGGCGACATCATGCGCTGGGCCGGTCACGTGCCGGAGGGGACGCCCCGCGACATGGGCCCCATCTTCCTGACCATCAACCGCAACAAGCGGTCCATCGTCCTTGACCTCAAGCAGGATAGCGCCCGCCGCGCGATCCGCAGGCTGATCAAGTCGTGCGACGTCTTCGCCGCCTCGGTCCGCTACGAAGGCCTGAAGCGGCTGGGCCTGGGCTACGAAGACGTGGCCGCCATCAAGCCGGACATCGTCTATGTTCATGCCGCCGGCTATGGCTCGGAGGGTCCCTACGCCGGAGAGCCGGCCTACGACGACCTGATCCAGTCCGCCTCGGGACTTGCGGACGTTCTTCCGCGCACGGACGGCAACCCCGTGCCGCGGATCCTGCCTACCCTGGTGGCGGACAAGGTCTCGGGCCTGTTCATGGCCCAGGCGGTGACGGCGGCCCTGTTGCACAAGGCGCGCACGGGGGAGGGCCAGTTCGTCGAGGTGCCGATGCTGGAGTGCGTGACCAGCTTCCTGCTCGTCGAGCACCTCTACGACCACACCTGGGAGCCGCCGATCGGCCAGTGGGGCTACCAGCGGGTGATCAACCCCTATCGGAAGCCGTTCGCCACCAAAGACGGCTATATCGGTCTGCTTCCGTATACGGACAAGCAGTGGGACCAGTTCTTCGAAGCGGCCGGCTTCGGCGACCAGATCAAGCAGGATCCGCGCTTCGCCGACTACGCCATGCGGGCGAAGCATACGCATGAGCTCTACGCCATGGTGGAGGAGGCGGCCGCCACCAAGAGCACCCAGGAATGGCTGGACCTCCTCAAGCCGCTGTCGATCCCGGTGGTGAAGACCAACCGCATGGACGACCTGCCCGACGAGCCGCACCTGAAGGCTGTGGGCTTCTTCCAGACCTACGAGCACCCGGAGGCGGGCGCCTATCGCGCCATCAAGCCGCCGGTGAAGTTCTCGAAAACCCCCGCCAACATCCGCCGCCATCCGCCCCGCCTGGGCCAGCACACCGACGAAATCCTGGCCGAGGTGGACGAGGCGCAGGACGCGTGAGGTGCGCATCTCGATCATCGGCTCGTCCGGCTCGGGGAAGTCCACCCTCGGCGCGCGGCTGGCGGCCGAGCTCGGGCTGCGCCAGGTCGAACTGGACGCCCTGAACTGGCAGCCCGGCTGGCGGGGCCTCCACCTCGAGGATCCCCCGGCGTTCCTGGCCATCATCGAGTCCGCCATCCAGGGGGACCGCTGGGTGACCGACGGCAACTACGGGGTCGCCCAGCAGGTCATCCTGCCGCGCGCCACGCACCTGATCTGGCTGGATTACGAGCGGCCGCTGATCATGCGTCGGGTCATCCGCCGCTCGTTTCTGCGGGCCGTGAGCAAGCGCGAGCTCTGGCCGGGGACCGGCAACCGCGAGCTCTTCCGGCGGTGGCTGGACCGCGACCATCCGATCCGCTGGGCCTGGGACACCTTCCACCGCCGGCGGGCCCAGTACGCCGCCCTTTTCGAAGACGCCCGCACCGCGCACCTGCAGAAGCACCGCCTCCGCCACCCGCAGGAAGCCGACCGGCTCATCGGCGCCTTGGCGAAGCAGTTGGCGAACGTCGCCTGAGCGGCCTATCCTCGCCGAACACCGGTCACGAAGAACCGGTATGGGAGGACAAGACATGGGCTCACGGGCTCTCCTGCTGGCGCTGTGCGCGTCGGCTCTCGCTTCGGCCGCGGCGGCCCAGGCCTACAAGGCGCCGCGAAACGCCTTCGGCCAGCCGGATCTGCAGGGGGTCTGGAGCAACGCCACGATCACGCCCCTGACGCGGGATCCGAAGCTGGGCGTGCGCAACGTTCTAACCCCCGCCGAGGCGGCAGCCCTTGAGCAGGCGACCCGCGAGCAGGTCGCCCGCGCGGATGCGCCGACACCGCCTGAGGCCACCGTCGCCGACCTGAAGAACGCCGACTGCGGGCCCGACGGTATCTCGGGCTTCAATTGCGGCTACAACCAGGGCTGGAAGGATCCCGGCACGGAGGTCATCGACCTCGCGGGCGAGAAGCGCGCCTCGATCATCGTCTCGCCGGCCAACGGCCAGTTCCCCGCCCGCAAGGCCGGCGGGCCTCCCCGCCGGGCCGGGAACCGCACGGATAACCCGGAGAGCTTCAGCCTCGGCGAACGCTGCCTCTTGTCGTTCGGCTCCAGCGCCGGGCCCCCGATGCTGCCGCTGATGTACAACAACACCTACAGCATCGTTCAGACCAAGGACGAAGTAGCGATCCAGGTGGAGATGGTCCACGACGTCCGCCACGTGCGGCTGGGCGCCAAGCACCTGCCGCCGCAGATCCGCCAATGGATGGGCGATTCCATCGGCTGGTGGGAGGGCGACACCCTGGTGATCGAGACCACCAACTTCCGGCCCGAGCAGGGCCTGCGCGGCGGCAACGCCAACCAGAAGGTGATCGAACGCCTGACCCGCGTCGGGCCCGACAAGATCGCCTACCGCTTCACGGTCGAGGATCCGGAACTCTACGCCGAGCCGCTGGTCGGAGAAGTGGCGATGAAGGCGACCAAGGGACCGGTCTACGAATACGCCTGCCACGAGGGCAACTATGGCCTCGCCAACATGCTCTCCGGCGCGCGGACCGAGGAGAAGGCCGCGCGCGCCGCCGCGCCCTCAGCGGGCGGCGCCAGGGACGGCGGCTCTTAGATCGGCGCGAACACAGGGACCGGCGGCCCGCCGTCGGTCTCCTGGAAGCGCACCTTGACCCGCTGGCCGATCGCCAGGCCGTCGGGCGCCACCCCGAGGAAGTTTGTCAGTACGGCGGGGCCTTCATCTAGCGTGACATAGCCGATCGCGTACGGTCCGGATGGCGACTTGCGCATCACAGAGTAGGTGTAGATCACCCCTTCGCCGGGGCTCTCCTCCCACTTGGTCTCAGATGACAGGCAGAACGGGCACACCGCGCGCGGGTACCAGTGCGCCTTGCCGCACGGGACGCAGCGCTTGATCAGGAACCGGCCTTCCTTGGCGGCCTCCCAGAACGGCTGGCTCTCGATGGTGACCGGCGGGGCCGGCACCGGACGGGTCATGACGTCGGACATGGATTAGGCCTCCCGCTCGAGGATCACGGTTGCGGCGCCATGGCGGATGCCGAGCGATCCTCCCGTGCCGTGGGCGATGGCGAGGTCGCAGTTCGCGACTTGCACCTTCGGATGCGCCTCGCCGCGCAGCTGGCGCACGGCCTCGATCACCTTGGTGATCCCGCCGCGGTTGGTGGGGTGGTTGTTGCACAGCCCGCCGCCATCCGTGTTGAACGGCAGCTTGCCGACCCCGGAGATCAGGTTGCCATCGGCGACGAACCTTCCGCCCTGGCCCTTCTCGCAGAAGCCGAGGTCCTCCAACTGCATCAGCACCGTGATCGTGAAGCTGTCGTAGATCGAGGCGTACTTGATGTCGGCTGGCGTGACCCCCGCTTCCGCGAATGCTGGCGGCCCGGACCACACCGCTCCGGAGTGGGTCAGGTCGAGGTCATAGCCGCCCATCAGGCCCTTCGGGCTCTCGCCGGCGCCCAGCACCCGAACCTTCGGCCGGTTCAGGGTCTTGGCGATCTCGGGCGAGGTGACGATCAGCGCGCCGCCGCCGTCCGTCACCACGCAGCAGTCCAGCCGGTGGAGCGGGTCGGCGATCATCGGTGAATTGACCACGTCCTCGACCGTGACCACGTCGCGCAGGTAGGCGTGCTCGTTCCACTGGGCGTGATGGCTCGCCGCAACCTTGATCCAGGCCAGCTGCTCAGAGGTCGTGCCGTACTCGTGCATGTGGCGCATGGCGCACATGCCGTAGGTGTTGTGGGTCGTGCCGCCGTAGATCTGTTCGTAGCCGGCTTCCGGCGCGCCGTCGGTCAGCCCGCCGCCGCCCGCCCCGCCGCGCATGCTCGCGCCCGGTCGGTTGCCGCCGTTCCGCGGCCGCCCGGCCAAAGTGATGAGCGCCACCTTGCACTTGCCCGCCGCGATCGCCTCGGCGGCGTGGCCCACGTGGACGATGTAGGACGAGCCGCCGGTCTCGGTGGAGTCCATGTGGCGGACGTTCCGCAGGCCCATGTAATCGACCATTGAGAGCGGCCCGAACCCCGGCGCATCGCCCGCGCAGAAGTAGCCGTCGACGTCCTCAGGCGAGAGTCCCGCGTCCCGCAGAGCGCCCGCCGCCGACTCGGCGTGCAGCTGCGGCGTCGACTTGTCGGGCGCGTCGCGCGTCGGGTGCTCGAACGCGCCCATCACATAGGCCTTGCCGCGGATGCTCATCGACCCTCCCCAAACGGTTGTTCGAACTGTTGGGGCGGGCTTAGCAGGCCTGCCGCTGCGTTAGGAAGCCTCAGGCGGGCTCGGTCTTCTTCAGCCGAGCGTCGCGCAGGGCCGACCGTCGCACCTTGCCGGCGTCGTCGCGCAGCGCCTCGTCCACGAACTCGTAGCTCCGGGGCTGCTTATAGCTCACCAGCCGCTCCTTGAGGTGGGCCCGCAGCTCGTCCTCTGTGACAGGGCTGCGGACCTGCACGATCGCGTGCACAAGGTTGCCAAGGTCCTCGTCGGGCAGGCCAATTACGGCCACCGACTGCACGGCGGGGTGCTCCTCGAGGGCAGCCTCGATCTCGGCCGGATACACGTTCGAGCCGCCCACAAGGATCATGTCGGCGCGGCGGTCGGCCAGGTAGAGATAGCCGTCCTCGTCAAACCACCCTAGGTCGCCCAGGCTCTCCCACCCGTCGGGCAGGGTCTTCGGTGTTGCGCCCAGGTAGCGGTAGGTGGCGGGCGAACCTGGCGGGCGGCGCATGTAGATCTCGCCGGTCTGTCCAACCGGAAGCGGCTGTCCGTCGTCTCCGAAGATCGCCATCTCGCCAACGGTCACTCGGCCGACGGAACCGCGATGCTCCAGCCATTCGGATCCGGTGATGATGGTCACCGCCTGCGCTTCCGTGCCGGCGTAGAGCTCCATCACCTCGCCCGGCGCGATCCAGCGGATGAAGGCCTCCTTCAGCCAGGCGGGGCAGGGCGCCGCCATGTGCCAGAGCGTCTGCACCGAGGAGAGGTCGTAGGCGGCCCGGACCGCTTCCGGCAGCCGCCACACGCGGCTCATCATCGTGGGTACGAGATAGACCCAGGTGGCGCGGCGCTTCTGAATCTCCGCCAGCGTCGCCTCCGGGTCGAACCTCGGCATGACCACGACATGGGCGCCCAGCGCCGTCGCCTGCATCATCATGCCGAAAGGAGCGTTGTGGTACATCGGCGCCGGGATCAGCGCGGTTTCCACCGGCCGCAGCCGGAAGCCGCCCACTTCGGGCGTCACCTTGGCGGTCACGCCCGGCTGGCCGGACAGGATCAGCTTCGGCCGCCCGGTAGAGCCGCCGCTGGTCGGCGCCTTCGAGATCGGCGGGATCGCGTCCGGCAAGTCGCTGTCGTCATCCGACTTCGCCGCCAGGTCGGTGACGCTGACGATCGGCCGCTCGATGGCATGCTCGAAGCTGGCGATCACCACGGGTGAATTGGCGAGCTCGACAATGGCCTGGAGTTCCCCCTTCGGCAGGCGGAAGGAGATCGGTTGCGGGGTGGCGCCCAGCTTCCAGATAGCGTGCGCCGCTTCCACGAAGCCGATGCTGTTGGGCAGCCCCAGCGTGACGAGATCGCCGGCTTTCACGCCCATCGCGGCCAGGCCGCGCGCGATGCGGTTCGAGCGGCGGTTCAGCTGGGCGTAGGTGATGGTGTCGTCGCCGCAGCTCACGGCCGGAGCGTCTGGCTGGGTGCGCGCATGCTGGCGCAGCTTCTCCCCGAACGAGATCATCCCGTCGTCGGCCATCGTCGAATTCCTCCCACGGCGGATTTGCCCGCTCTGTCGCTGCTACTGAACGCCCCTGACGCAGCCGCCGCAAGGCGCTATGAGGGAAATTGAAACGTCTGTTTGAGGAAGCGCCGCCCATGACTTCGCAGGTGACCGCCGAGGAGCTGCTGGCCCACGACTTCGGGACCATCGTCGAGGTGATCCGCGCCCAGGCCGCCGTGCTGAAGGAGAAGCCGGCGCTGGTCGACGCCCGGCGGACCATCACCTACGCCGAGCTGGACGGCCTGATGGACCGCATTGCAGCGGCGCTGCAGCGCGACGGTGTCGCCAAGGCCGACGTCGCCGCCATCTGCGCCAGCTCCAGCGTCGAATATGGCGCGACGTTCTTCGGCATCCTGCGGGCCGCCGCGATCGTGGCGCCGCTGGCGCCCTCCTCGACACCGGAGAGCCTGATCGTCCAGCTGAACGATTGCGGGGCCAAGGTCTTCTTCCTGGACAGGCAGCTCGGTGAGCACATGGCCGGGGTGCTGGACCAGGTGGTCGCCAAGCGGGTGAGCCTCGACGGCTCCGACGTGGGGATCCCCTTCGAAGAGTGGCTCGCGCCAGAAGGCGCTCAGCCGGTCCTGCATCAGGTCGACCCCGACCAGGGCTTCAACATCATCTACTCCTCCGGGACGACCGGTGCGCCGAAGGGCATCGTCCAGCCGCACCGCATGCGCTGGGGCCAGATCCGTCGCGGCGTCTATCCCGCGGACTCGGTGACCATGGTCTCCACACCGCTCTACTCGAACACCACCCTGGTCTCCTTCCTGCCGACTATTTCGAACGGCGGGACTGTGGTGCTGATGCCGAAGTTCGACGTGAAGCAGTTCCTCGAGCTGTCGGAGAAGCACCGCGCCACCCACGCCATGCTGGTGCCGGTGCAATACCGCCGCCTGATGGAATATCCGGACTTCGACCGCTACGACCTCAGCGCCTATCAGATGAAGTTCTCGACCTCGGCGCCCTTCTCGGCCGAGCTGAAGCGGCAGGTGCTGGACCGCTGGCCGGGCGGCCTGGTCGAGTACTACGGCATGACCGAGGGTGGCGGCTCGTGCGGGCTGCAGTGCCACGAGTTTCCGGACAAGCTTCACACGGTCGGCCGCCCGCTGCCGGGCCATGACATCCGTTTGATCGATGAGGACGGCAAGGAAGCGCCGCAGGGCGAGATCGGCGAGGTCGTGGGGCGCTCCGGGGCCATGATGGTCGGCTACCACAACCAGCCGGGCAAGACGTCCGAAGCGGAGTGGTACAGCCCGGAAGGACTTCGCTACATCCGGACCGGCGACGTGGGCCGGTTCGACGAGGACGGCTTCCTCACGCTCATGGACCGCAAGAAGGACATGATCATTTCCGGCGGCTTCAACATCTATCCCAGCGACCTCGAAGCCGAGCTGGTGAAGCACGAGGCCGTACTTGAGGCGGCGGTTGTGGGCGTCCCGTCAGACAAGTGGGGCGAGACGCCGGTGGCCTATGTGGCCCTGAAGCCCGGCAGCGCCACGTCCGCAGAGGCGCTGCGCAGCTGGCTCAACGAGCGCGTTGGTAAGACCCAGCGTCTGGCCGACCTCCAGCTCGTCGAAAGTCTGCCACGCAGCCACATCGGCAAGATCCTCAAGCGCGAGCTGCGCGACAGCTACCAGGGCCCGGCGACGGCGAGTTGACCCGTGGCTTAGTCCGTCATTCCGGTCGCCGACGTCGAAGCCGCTCGGCCCCCTTATCGGGCTCTTGCGCGAGCCGGGTCGGATGAGTAGGTTCCGCGCCTCGCTCAGCGGGCCCCCTCCGGGACGGGTCCGAACGCGGCCTGGAGAGGTGGCTGAGTGGTCGAAAGCACCGCACTCGAAATGCGGCGTACTCGCGAGGGTACCGTGGGTTCGAATCCCACCCTCTCCGCCATCCCCTGACAGGCTGACGAGAAGTCGGCGGCAGGGCGCTGGCACATTTCCCACCCGGTCGGTCAAATGAGATCGCGACGGAGAGCGCGAGCCGCAAGGCTCAGCTCATGGCTGGACGCACACTTGCCGCACTCACCACCGTCGCCCTATGCGGCTGGTTCTGGTGGGCGCTCATAGGCTCCTTTCGCTGAGGCCTTGTCCGGCGGCGTGCGCCTGGACTGGCGCCAGATCCGCAACATCGCCCCACCCCCGGCGCCCTACGCGCAGGGACCTACGCTCGCCGGCCCGCCGCGGCTTCGGGAGGTGGAGCCGAGTGCGGTCGACTCCCTCTGCCGGGTGATGCTTTCCCAAGTTCCGGGCCTGCGGCTGCCCGCGCCGAACGTGGGCTTCTTCGAATGCTACGATCCGTGGACCAACACGATCGTGCTGCCGATGCTGCCCTCCAGGCGCGAGCGGCAGCGCATCCTGCTGCACGCCATGGGTCATGCGCGGGGCGGCGAACATGCGGAAGGCTTGGGCGGTGGTCCGTGGCGAGAGGCCTGGTGGACCGGGATGTACAAGGCGCGCGCCGAGAGGGACGCGGCCGGCAGCCTCGTGTCGAGCGATGCTGGGATCGGCTCCGGATCGGCGGCTCAGCGCCAGCCGCGCCGACCGTAGCCGCCTTCGCTGTGGCTGGCTCCCAAAGTGACGCTGCCGCACTTGCCGATCGCCTGGGTGACGACGCCGCCCAGCTCCCGGTAGCCACGGGTGCCGACGCCGGCCCAGACTTCGCCGTGCGGTTTCCCGTCGGTCGGCCCGCCGCAGCGCGAGCGGTCGGCCTGCGCGGCTTCTTCCCGCGACGGCGCTCCGGCCAGGACGCCGCGCGCCCAGTCGCCGATCTCCTGCGCTTCCTGGGCCTGGTCGGGGGCCTGAACCGGCGTGGCCCGGAGCTCAGCCGCAGGCGGCGGGCTGGCCGCGGCCCCGGCCGTGCTCATCGCCTCCTGGGCGGCGGCGGCCGAACCCCACGTGAGAGCGACACAGCAGGCGACGAGGAGGCGAGGGGACATGGCGTACTCCGAACACAACCCACCCTCGCCCGCAACCGCGGCCGCTTCGTGGCGTCGCCCTAGCGCCGCGCCTTCCAGGCGACCGCCTGGTCTGACGCGAGCTCAATCAGGCTGCCCATGGCCACCGGCACGTCCAGGGAGTGGAGGCCCCAGTCGGGCTGGATCACCCCGTTGGCGAGGTGGTCGCCGGAGATCTCGTCCGTCCGCGGGTCCTTGGGATCGCCGTCGACGCGGATCGCCAGGTACGTGCCGTTGGCGCCGCTGACGCACTGGCCGCTGATCAGGCCGGGAACCTTGACGAAGGTGGTGTCGATCGGTCGGTCAGGGGTGACCCAGGGCTTCGGCGGGGCGGCGGTGGGATGCATGCTCTTGGCCCCGAAGACGGATGACAGGGGCGCCCGGCCGCCGCCCAGCGCTGCGGGATTGGTGCAGGCCACCTCCATGCCCTCGGCCGTGGTCCGGCCGAAGCGGCTGTTGGCCGGCGGCGGGGCGCTTTCCCGGAAGGTGACGTAGCTGACCACGCAGCCCAGTTGCGTGCGGCTGCCGCAGAGCGGCACGGCCTTGAAGTCGCCGCCCACGTCCTTGCCCTTGGGGACCAGCACGTTGGTCCCGATCAGATAGGCCGCCACCAGCTGGCGCTGCGCAGGCTTGCCGTCGATCTCTTCCTGGATCAGCCGCTTCAGCACGCCCGCGCCCTGGCTGTGGCCGAACAGGATGACGCCGCGCCCGCCGTTGTCCCGCGCCAGGTAGTTCCGCCAGGCGTCCCGCACGTCCGCGTAGGCCAGCTCGCGGTCCACCGGCACCTGCTCGCCGGCGGTCATCCGGCGAAGCGCCGGGATGGTGATCTGCCGGTAGAGGGGCGCGAAGATCCGGCACACCTGGCCGAAGCGGGCGAGCTGCCGCGAAGCCGTGGCGCGTTCCTCCGGGCCCGGGATCATGTCGCTGTTGGGCGTCGTATCCGCCGAGGCGGTCGGATAGACGTAGAAGCAGTCCACCTCAGGGTTCGGGTTGCGCGTCCAGGCTTCCCGACGGAAGCGGCCGCTGGCCTCGATCACCGTGGCCGTCAGGTCGAGGTCGCAGGCGTCGCCGCTGCGGCCCGGCCGGCAGAGCCAGGCGTCGTCCCGGGCGTAGTCGTTGGCCGCGGGTCGCGGCGTCTGGGCCTGAGCCTGCGTCTGGGCCTGAGCCTGCGTCTGGGCCTGAGCCTGCGTCTGGGCCTGGGCGGCCGAGCCGCCCGCGACGAGGCCGAGGGCCAGGCCCGCAATGAGCGCGCTGCGCATGTGTTGTCCTCCCGGACCTCTCCACGGAGGCCTTCACCGCATCCGAGCACGGCGGGGCGGGGTGGCGCAAGGCCGCGCTACGTGCTCGAAAGGGCTGGCGAAACGGCTCGGCAATACGCTAGACATTTTTCGCAAGAACGGTACGGCGCGCCCGCATCAGACGGGCCGCACAAGTTCCGGGGGAGAGGGCTCAGGTGATACGCGACTTCCTGGTCTGGCTGCAGACCGAGCTGGGCAAGGGGCCCGGCGAGTATCCGATGTCCTGGAGCGAGGCGCTCCTGGGCTCGCTGAACTTCTGGGGCCTCCTGGAAGGCACCCACCTCCTGGCCCTGATGCTGTTCGCCGGCACGATCTTCGTGGTCGATCTGCGGCTGCTGGGCGTCACGTTCAAGCGCACCCCGGTGTCGGTGCTCAGCGACCGGGTGCTGCCGCTGACCATCTTCGGCTTCGCGATCGTCATCGTCACCGGCGTCGCGCTCTTCTATGCCAAGCCCCTGGTTTATTACCACAATGTCTGGTTCAGGGCGAAGCTGGTGTTCATCGTCCTGGCGCTCCTGAACATCATGATCTTCCACCGGCGGGTGCAGCGGAACATCTCCGACTGGGACACCTTGGCGAAGCCACCGGCCGCCGCCCGCGCCTCCGCGGTGATCTCGCTGGCCTCCTGGGCCCTGATCATCATGCTGGGCCGCTTCATCGCCTACGACTGGTTCGAGTGCGGCAAGCCGCTGCCGGAGTGGGCCAACGTCGTCCAGGAGTGCGCCGCCTCCGAGAAGGGCGCCCAGACGGTCGCGGAGCTCGCCCAATGACGCCCGCCGAGTTTTTCCCTGAGCTCCGCCCGTGGGTGGAGAACCTGGTCAACGTCTGGCCGGCCTACATCATCAAGCCGCAGTTCGCGCAGTGGCAGGTGCTGCACATCCTGTCGCTGGTCATCCTCGGCGGCACGAGCATCCTCATCAACCTGCGCCTGATAGGGGTGGGCGTGGTGAGCGAGACCCCTTCGGAGGTCTACCGGAACCTCAGGCTTTGGCTGCATGTCGGCCTGGTCGGCATCGTCGTCACCGGCGTGCTGATCGGCATGGCCAACGCCGAGCGCCTCTACGACTCCGTGGCGTTCACGGCGAAGATGATCGCGCTCCTGGCCGGCGTCGTCCTGACCTATGGCGCCAGCGCGCTCGCGGCCAAGGCGGACGGGCGCGTCACCGCCGCCGCCAAGGTCTGGCTCCTGGTCGGCCTGGCGATCTTTGCGCTGGCGCTGTGGGTGTTCGCCGGCGGCGACCTGGTGAACCCGGGCGTCTGGCACATGATCATGGCCGCGGCCCTGGTCGTCCTGTTCGTCACGCGCGGGCTCATGCGCTGGATCTACCTGGCCGTCCTGCTGTTGCTGGTCGCCGCCCAGTTCGTCGCCACGCACTTCGTGATCAAGCCGGATGACTACGAGCGTCTGGACCCGGTGAACATCGCCTTCGCCTGGGTCTTCACGGCCTGGATCTTCGGCACGGCGGCGTTCCAGCTGTTCACCGCCGGCCGCAGCCCGGACAGCGGGCCGCTGACCAAGGTCATCGGCTACGCCACCATCCTCGTCTGGGTGGTGGCCGCCGCCGCGGGCCGCTGGATCGCCTTCGCCTGACGCGCTAGCGCTATGGCCAGGCTGGCCGGGAGCTGAGTCGATGGCGGTAACCACGGGGACGGCGCGGCCGCGGCTGGTGGTCGCCCTCTGCTTCCTCATCGCCGCGCTGGAGGGCTACGACATCCAGGCGTTCGGCGTGGCGGCGCCCCGGCTGGCGCCGGAGCTCGGCCTGGGCGCCGGCGAACTGGGCTGGGCGGCCAGCGCGGCCATGGTCGGCCTCGTGCTGGGGGCCTTCGCCGGCGGCTGGGCGGCCGATCGCATCGGCCGCCGCCCGGTCCTACTGGCCTCCGTGGTGGGCTTCGGGCTGTTCTCGGCGGCCACAGCCTACGCACCGGACCTCGAATGGCTGCTACTGGCGCGCTTCCTGACCGGCCTGGGGTTCGGCGGCGCCATGCCCAACCTGATCGCCATCGCCACCGAGATCAGCCGGCCCGAGCGTCGCGCGGCGACCACCAGCGCCATGTTCTGCGGCATGCCGGCCGGCGGCGCGGCGGTCGCCCTGGCGACCCAGCTGGGGGGCGAGGCGCTGGATTGGCGCACCATCTTCCTGGTCGGCGGGGCGCTGCCGCTGCTGATCGCCCCTGTGGTGGCCCTGCTGCTCCCGGAGACCCGGCCCGAGCGGACGCCTGGAGCCGACCGGCGCGTCCTGCCCGCCTTGTTCGGCGAGGGCCGCGCGACGGCGACCCTGCTCCTGTGGGCGGTGAACGTGCTTACCCTGCTGGTCCTCTACCTGATGCTGAACTGGCTCCCGAGCCTGGTGGTCGCCAAGGGGCATGCGCCGGGCGACGGCGCCGCCGCGGCGCTTGCGTTCAACCTGGTCGGCGTCGCGGGGGCGCTGATCCTCGGCCAGGTGGTGGATCGCGCGGGCTTCCGCTGGACCCTGCTGGCGGCCTACGTCGGTCTCGCCGCGGCCATGGCGGCGCTCGAGTCCGCAGCCGCAATGCCGCTGATCCTCGCCTTTTCCGCCGCCGCAGGCTTCCTGGTGCTCGGCGCGCAGTACGCGCTCTACGCGCTCGCGCCGACGCTCTACGCGCCGGAAGTCCGCGCGGCCGGCGCGGGCGCGGCCGTGGGCGTCGGCCGCTTCGGATCGATCATCGGCCCGCTGCTGGCGGGCGAGATGCGCCAGGCCGGCTGGTCGGCCGGACAGGTGCTGGGCGCCATGCTGCCGGTGGCGCTGGCGGCCGGCGTCGCCGTGGTCGTGCTGACCTGGCGCCTCCGCCGCGCCTAGAGGCTTCAGAGGATCGGCTTGCCCCCGGTGACCGCCACCGTGGCGCCGGAGACGTAGGACGCCTCGTCCGACGCCAGCATCACATAGACGGGAGCCAGTTCCCTCGGCTGGCCAGGTCGCTGCATCGGCACCTGCTCACCGAACGACTTTACCTTCTCAGGGGGCATGGTGGCCGGGATCAGCGGCGTCCAGATCGGCCCCGGGGCGACGCAGTTCACCCGGATGCCCTTGCTGGCGAGCATCTGGGCCAGTCCGCCCGTGAAGTTCTGGATCGCCCCCTTGGTGGTTGCGTAGGCCAGCAGGTTCGGCGACGGCGTGTCCGCCTGGACCGAGGTGGTGTTGATGATGGCGCCACCCTTCGGCATGTGTGGGACGGCCGCCTTGGCCAGCCAGAACATGGCGTAGATGTTGGTCTTGAAGGTGTAGTCCCACTCCTCGTCCGAGAACTCGTCGATCTCGTCGAAGGTCATCTGGTGGGCGGCGTTGTTCACCAGCACGTCTATCTTGCCGAACGCCTGCACCGCCTGCTGCACGATGGCCCGGCAGTGCTCGGGCTCGGAAATGTCGCCGGCCACGACGATCGCCTTGCGACCGGCCTGCTCCACCAGGCGCCGGGTCTCCTCGGCGTCCTCGTGCTCGTTCAGGTAGCTGATCAGCACGTCGGCCCCCTCGCGGGCATAGGCGAGCGCGACGGCCCGGCCGATGCCGGAGTCGGCGCCGGTGATGATCGAAGCCTTGCCTTCCAGGCGTCCGGAGCCGCGATAGGTTTCCTCCCCGTGGTCGGGGCGCGGATGCATTTCGCGCGTCAGGCCCGGCGGCCGCGTCTGCTCCTGCTGCTCGAAGGGCGGTTCGGGAAAGGCGTTGTCGTCAGCCATCGTTCTGCTCTTCGTCGCTGAAGCGTTCGGGATCGGGCTCGGCCTCGCCGTCCATGGCGATGCGCGGGCCGTCTGTGGAGGCGCCGGTGCGATGGCCGTCCGGCGTCACACCGGGCGCGTCCCAGGAGCGTGCGTTCTGCGGCGCCTCGCCGTGGTGGGCGCGGTCGCCGCCCGCGCCTAGCCCGCCCGCGCCATAGCCGGTGGACTGGGCCGCGCCGTCCCCGGCGCCCTGGTGCGGGCCGCCGCGCTCTGCCGTCTTGCGGATGTCCTCGCCCATGGTCCGGTCTCCATCGTTCGCCCAGGCAACCGGCCAGCCCCCGCCTTGTTCCCCGGCGCGCTGCTCCCAAAGAAAAAGGCCCCGTTCGCAAGGGAACGGGGCCTTTCATTCTCCTCGGGTCCGGCGAGGCCGGACGCCGCGCTACATCATCCGGCGACGGCCGGCGATCGCGTGGTAGATGAACAGCACGACCACGGCGCCGATGGTGGCGACGAGGATCGAGTACAGGTTAAGGCCGTCGACGCCCGAGGCGCCGAAGCGGGTGAACAGGAAACCGCCGACAAAAGCGCCGACGACGCCGAGAACGAGGTCGAGCACGAGGTTGCCGCCCGAACGGTTCACCAGCTTGGAAGCGATGAACCCGGCGATCAGCCCCAGCACGATCCATGCAAGAATCGACATGAGCGTTTCTCCAAAGCGCCGGCATTCAAAGATCTGCCGCCGGCGAGCGCCGCGAAAAAGCCTCCAACGTGCCATCGGTTCCCGACTGGGGGTGGCGCGGGGGCGCTCGCAACCTTGAGCGTCGGCGCGGGTTTAAAACTTTCGCGTGTCGCTAGGACCTGAGGAGAAGACCTTGCTCAACAAGCTGATCGCCAGCGCGACGATTGCCGTGTCGGCCCTGGCCGTGGCGGCGGCGCCGCTGGCCGCAGAGGCCCAGACCCGCAAGCGCGTTCTGGTCTGCGAGAAGAACGTGAAGAAGAAGGCCAACAACGGCACGCTGATCGGCGCGGTCAGCGGCGGCGTGCTCGGCAACGTGGTGGCCGGCAACGGCGCCAAGACCGAAGGTACGATCCTCGGCGCCGGCGTCGGCGCTGTCGTGGGCCATCAGGTGGCGAAGAAGAACGCCAAGAAGAACTGCCACTACGAGTACGTGCGGCGCTAGGCGGCGTTCACCCCCTTCACGCACATCCAGCGGGCGCGGTGAAAATTCAGCGCGTTGTCGACGAATCCGGTCACGCGCGGATTCACCAGCGCCCGCGTCACTTGGTAGAACAGTGGCGCGGTGCCCTCCTCGCTCAGCATGATCTGTTCCGCCCGTGACAGCAGCTGCGCCCGGCGCTCGAGGTCCGGCTCCTGATCCGCCTGCTTGAGCAGGGCGTCAAAGGTCGGGTTCTTGTAGTCGCCGTAGTTCTGCGCCCCGGTGGTGGACTGCATCAAGGCCAGGAAGCTGACCGGGTCGTTGTAGTCCGCGTACCAGCTCATCGAGCCCACTTGGTAGTCGCGCTCCCGATAGGCTGCGAACGCGATGGCGCCCTCGTTCTGCTGCAGGCTGACGTCCACGCCGATGGCGCGCCAGTCCGCCTGCACCGCCTCCATCAGCAGCAGGGAATCCGTGTTGTTCGCCGTCTTGATCTCGATCTTGAGCGGCCGCTCGGGCGTGAAGCCGGCCTGCGCGAGCAGGGCCCGCGCCTCGGCCTGGCGCACCTCCAGCGGCTTCCCGGCCCACACCGTGCTCGGGCCCGGCGCATAGCCGGCCGTGATGGGCGGCACGAAGCTGTAGGCCGGCATCTGCCCCGCCCTCAGCAGCTTCTTGGTGATGAACTCCCGGTCGATGGACTCCGACAGGGCCCGGCGGACCCGAACGTCCTTCAGCGGCGGCACATCGCGGGTGTTGAACGACAGGTAGGAGGTCGCGAGCGAGACGTGCGTGCGTGCGTAGCCGGGCAGGGTGCGCTGCAGCCGCTCGTAGCGGTTCGACTGGAAGGTGGTGTTCAGGTCGAGTTCGCCGCGCTGAATGCGCCGCTCCGCCGCGACGGCGTCCGCTGTCGGATAGTAGTTGATCCGGTCGATGCAGACCTTCTCAGCCTCGAAGAACGCAGGGTTCTTCACGGCTTGGATGCGGTCCCCCAGCCGCCAGGAGACCAGCTTGAAGGGGCCGTTCGAGACGTACTTGCCCGGCTGCACCCAGGCGTCGCCGTACTTCTCCACCACATGCCTGGGGGCCGGGTAGAAGCTCTGGTGCATGAGGAGCTGCGGCAGATAGGGCGCGGGATGCTCCAGGGTGAGCTGCAGCGTCCGGGCGTCCACGGCGCGAGCCCCGACCGCGGTGAGGGGCGCCTTGCCCTCGTTCACGGCCTGACCGTTCTTAACGACATAGGCGAGGTAGGCGTAGATCGAGGCTGTGCTGGGGTCGAGCAGCCGCTGCAGGCCGAAGACGAAGTCCTCGGCGCTCACGGGCCGGCCGTCCGACCACTTCGCGTCGCGCAGCCGGAAGGTCCAGCTCAGTCCGTCCGGCGAGGTGGTCCAGGACTCCGCCATCCCGGGAGACGGTGTTGCGTCCGCCGTCTCCGTGGTCAGCCCCATCATCAGGTCGCCGATCACCCGGCTCTCGGAGACCAGGTTCGACTTCTGCGGGTCGAGCGTCAGCGGCTCGATCTCGATGCCGTACTCCAGGCACGCCTGACCCTGGGGACACGCCGGCCGCTGCACCTTGCCCTGGCAGCCCGTAAGCGGCAGGGCGACCGCAGCGATAGCGGCGAGCAGGAGCATGCGGTTCGACAAGGCGGCCTCTTCCCTTCGCGGAGGCCGCATCACGCCATGCTTCTCGTGGCGATGTCGAGGCGGGCGCTAGTGCAGTTTGAACTCGCCCGTCACCGCCTTGAGTTCGGCCGGCTTGATGAGCTTGCAGTGCCCGATCGTCACCTTGAACAACGGGCCGTCGAGGGTGCTTTCCCAGAACTCGAGGAACTTCTTTAGCACCGGGAACTCCGGGAACACGTCGTAGTCCTGCCAGATGTAACTCTGCAGCAAGGCGGGATGGTCCGGCATCCGATAGAGGATTTCGGCCGTGGTCAGGCTGTAGCCTTCAAGCTGTTTGCGGAACTCCGGCGACGCGAGCATGTGCAACCTCGTACCTGTGGGTCCAGGCGCGGCCGCCGCTGCGGGACCGTGACCGCGCACCTAAGGCTACGCATGATTCGCAAGATTGTTCCGCGAAATCCGTGGGTTAGCACTCCCTTGCCAAGTGTGCTGCCAACTTAGAGCGGGTAGTGCTTGGGGATCAGCCGCACCGGAATAGGCTCCTCGAACCGCCTCCAACCGTGCTCCCGGATGACATCGTTGCTCTCCTTGGCCCGCCGTCCGGGGCCCAGCGACCAGGTGATGTGGTAGGTCGATCCGTCCGGCCGGTCGGTGGAGCCGCCGATCCGCACCACCATCGCCTGCACGCCCGCGCCGTCGTCCGCCTCGCCGACGATCTCGCCCGACTGCTCTGTCGGCAGCTTGATCTTGTCCGGTCTGAACTTCAGCGTCACATGGTCGGCGACCGCCTCCGCGTATCGGGCCGGAAAGCGCGCCAGGAGATGGGTGCGCTCTTCGCGATCCAGCGCCCAACCGATGAACCCCGCGGGCATTCAGACCTCCACCTTCCGCCGCGCCTGTCCTTCAACCCCGAACACGCGCCGGTACCGCGCCACCTCGGCTGGGTCTCCGGTCGCCTTTTCGGGATTGTCCGACAGCTTCACCGCCGGGCGGCCTCCGGCCTGCGTCACCTTGCAGACCAGTGAGATAGGGTGCAGCGAGGGCGCCTCGGCGCAGCCTTCGAGGTCGTTGGTAAGCTTGGTGCCCCAGCCGAAGCTGAAGCCTACCTTGCCGTGGAAGTGGCGGTGGATGGCCTCGATCGCGTCGATGTCCAGGGCGTCAGAGAAAATCAGGGTCTTGGTGAGCGGGTCTTGTTTCCGGCTCTTCCACCAGGCGATGACGGCCTCGCCGCCGTCGATCGGCGGCGACGAGTCTGGCCGCAGGCCGGGCCACTCCGCCACCCAAGCGGGCGCATCGTGAAGGAAGGCGGCGGTCCCGAAGGTGTCGGGAAGGATCACCTTCAGCCCGTCGTCGTACAGCGCCTGCCACTCCTCCAGGACCTGGTACTGCGCCTGCTTCAGGCCGGCGTCATGCGTGGCCAGGGCCGCCAGCACCATGGGCAGCTCGTGGCCGTTGGTCCCCACGGCCGGCACGCCGAGCTCGCGGGCCAACAGAACGTTGCTCGTGCCCCGGAAGGCGGAGCCGAGACGTTCGCGCAGCGTCTGCACAGCTAGCCGCTGCCATGCGAGGCTGTGGCGCCGTCGCGTGCCAAAGTCGGTAAGCGCCAGGTCCGGCAGCGCCTGAAGCCGGCGGGCCTTCTCCTCCAGCCGACCGATGGCGCAGCCGTAGAGGCCGTCCACCTCCTGCGCCGTCATGTTCCCCACCGCGCGGCGGGCGCGCAGCCCGGTCACCACCGTCAGCGCCGGGATCTCCCACAGGGTGACTTCCGACCAGGGGCCGGTGAAGGTCAGCTCAAGCTGACCGCCGGCTCTGCGCAGCTGGTAGGGAGGGAGGCGAAGCTGCTGCAACCAGTCGAGAAACTCCGGCGCGAAGCGGCCCGCCTTGCCGTAGATCGTGGCGCTCTCCAGCCAATCCCGCTCGTCCGCGGAGAGCCGCAGAGCGCGGACCTCGTCAAAGGCGGCGCGGAGGTCCTTCTCGGCCAACTCGTCGGCGATCCGGACCTTGGTCGTCCTGTTCACCAGGCTGAAGGTCACCGGCACATCCCGGTGCTTGCGCCAGATCAGCTGCAACATCAGAAGCTTGTAGAGGTCGGTGTCCAGCAGGCTAGGGACCAGCGGCTCGCCCCGGCCGGAATAGTCGAGCGTCATGCCGCGAACAGCTCCGGGCGCCGCACTCGCAGCGCCAGCACAAGGGTGAGGGTCTTCAGGTCTTCGATCCGCCGCTGGGTCACCCAGCCCCACAGCTCGTCGAGCGGCACCTCCATGACAGTGATGTTCTCCTGCTCCCCCTCCACACCGCCGCCCGCCTCCACGCGGTCCTTCGCCCGGTACTCCCCCAGGAACAGGTCGGTTCGTTCGCTCGAGACCCCAGGCGAGGAGAAGGGAGAAGCCACGTGGTCCAGGCGATCGAGGCGGACCCCGACCTCCTCCAGCGCCTCGCGCCTGGCGGTGTCCTCCGAGTCCTCGTCTTCGACCATGCCGGCTGGGGCTTCGGCCAGTTCCGGGGGACCGCCGGCCCAGATCACCGGCGGGCGGGGCAGGGACACGAGCAGCGCGGTCTTCCGCTCCGGGTCGTACGGCAGCACGCCCACGGCGCGGCCGTGATGCTCGATCTCGCGCTTTACCACCTCGCCGTCCGGGGTCGACAGGGTGGCCACCATGAGGGTGCAGTAGCCCTGGTAGACGGTCTCGACCTTCCGAAGCTCCACGCGCCGCAGTCTCCTGGTTCACATCCGACATAGCAGGAACCGCCACGCCGCCGCCCCGGTTCAGCTCCCGAACAAAGGAGCAGGCCCATGGCCTCCGAATGGTTGGGAGAGGAGCCGCGCCGCAGCGCCCGCAATCCCTCCGCCCGCGAAACGCGCAGCTTCGACGAGACCCGCGAGATCGGGCAGCTGATAACGGAGGCGGCCACGCCGCTGCCGGAGCCGGGCGACCCCGCCTTCGGCCAGGCGTTCGAAGCCTTCGCAGACGCCAAGGTCGTGCTGCTCGGCGAGGCGAGCCACGGCACTTCCGAGTTCTACCAGGCGCGTGCCGCCATCAGCCGTTGGCTGATCGAGCATCACGGCTTCAACGTCGTGGCGGTGGAGGCCGACTGGCCGGACGCCGCCGTGATCGACCGGCACGTCCGCTTTCGCGGCAAGTCGAAGAACTCCCGGGAGGCCTTCACCCGCTTTCCCACCTGGATGTGGCGCAACCGTGAGGTCCGGGAGTTCACCGAGTGGCTGCGCGACCACAACCGCCTGCGGGCGGACGGCGCTCGCGCCGGGTTCTACGGGCTCGACCTCTACAACTTGAGCGGCTCGATCCGTGCTGTGATCGAGTACCTGGATCGGGTCGACCCGGAAGCCGCCGAGGTGGCTCGCGCGCGCTACGGCTGCATCCTGCCCTGGAGCGAGGAGCCGGCGATCTACGGTAGGGTGGCGCTCACGCGGGGCTATGCTCCCTGCGAGGACGAGGTAGCCGAGATGCTGCAGGAGATGCTGGCTCGTGACCTCACCGAACGCGACGGTGAGGACGATTTTGTCGATGCGGCCATGAACGCCCGCCTGGTGCAGAACGCGGAGGCTTACTACCGGGTGATGTATTATGGCTCCGAGGAGAGCTGGAACCTGCGCGACACGCACATGTTCGAGACGCTCGAAGCCCTGCTCGAGGCTCGCGGACCCGACGCGAAAGCCGTGGTCTGGGCGCACAATTCACACATCGGAGACGCCCGGGCGACCGGCATGGGCAAGGATCGGGGCGAGTTGAACCTTGGTCAGCTTTGTCGCCAGCGGTGGGGCTCGCAGGCCCGGCTGATCGGCCTCGGCACCCATTCGGGGGAGGTGGCCTGCGCGTCCGACTGGGACGAGCCCATGGAGATCAAGACCGTCCTGCCGTCGCGACCGGACAGCTACGAACACCTGGCTCACCAGGCTGGCGGCGAGCGCTGGCTGCTCGACCTGCGCGAAGGCCGGCACGACGCGCTCAGGGAGCGCCTGATGAAGCCGCGGCTGGAGCGCTTCATCGGCGTGATCTACCGCCCGGAGACGGAGCGCTGGAGCCACTACGTCGAGTGCGTGCTGCCGGAGCAGTTTGACGCCTACGTCTGGTTCGACCGAACCACCGCTGTCACCCCGTTGGAAACCCGCCAGCAGGGCCATCACGAGACCGGCGGCGAGGAGACCTGGCCCTTCGGGCTCTAGGCCTCCACGGCTATGCGCTGGCGCTGGCCGATGCGCTCCCAGACCCGCTCGTGCACGGCGAAAGCCATGGTCTGGAAGATCGGCTCGATCAGCCCGACGGCCAGGGCGGTGCGCCAGTCGCGGGTGAGTGCGTAAGCCACGGTGATGGCCACCACGAGGTGCATGATCGAATAGCTGACGGTCTTCTTCGCGGTGCGCATGGCGTCGTCTTTCTTGCGAACGATTCTCATATATGACGACTATGGAAACCCCAAGATCTATCGAGAGTTCCGCTGGTCGGCAGGCTCCGCTTGACCCCACAGCCTTCCGGCCCATCTCGATCGACCATGGCCTCCTCCCAGCTCGGCCTCTTCATAGAGCCTCCCCCCAAGTCCGACCTCCCGCCCGGCTTCGTCTACCGCCCGGACTTCATGTCTTACGACGAAGAATCCGCCCTCGCCGCCGAGCTCGCCAACCTGCCCTTCGAACCGTTCCAGTTCCGCGGCTTCGAAGCCCGCCGACGGGTCCACTCGTTCGGCTACCGCTACGACTTCAACAAGGGCCGGCTCGAGCAAGCCGACCCGATCCCCCATTGGCTGGAGGCCGTACGTCAACGCGCCGAGGCCTTCGCCGGCCTGCCTCCCGGCCAACTGCAGCAGCTGCTGATCAACGAGTACCTGCCCGGCGCCCCGATCGGCTGGCACCGCGACCGACCGCAGTTTGACCGGGTCGTGGGCATCTCAGTCGGCGGGCCCTGCACCTTCCGGCTCCGGCGGAGGATCGGCGCGGGCTTCGAGCGCAAGGCCCTGACCCTGGAGCCGCGGTCCGCCTACCTGGTGTCGGACGAAGCCCGCGACGTGTGGGAGCATTCCATCCCGCCGGTGGAGCAGCACCGCTATTCGATCACCTTCCGCAGTTTCCGCACCGGCCGGGCTCCCGCCTTGCCTCCCGGCTGAACAGCGTTCACCCTTCCGAGACATCGGGAGGAACACGATATGACCCGGCTCGCCCTTATGGCGGCCGCGGCGGTTTTTGCAGCCGCCACGGCCGAGGCCAGAACGCTGACGGTCTCCCCGGGCGGCGACGCTCAGGAGGCGCTGCAGACGGCGCTGCTCGACGCCAAGCCTGGGGACATGGTGCACATCGCCGCGGGCCGCTACGAGCTCACTGACGGCTTGTCCCTCGACGTGGACAACGTCACCGTCCGCGGCGCCGGTCCGGACAAGACCATCCTGTCCTTCAAGGGCCAGAAGGGCGCCGGCGAGGGCCTGCTGATCACCTCCGACAAGGTCACGATCCGAGACCTGGGGATGGAGGATACCCGCGGCGACGGGCTGAAGGCCAAGGGCTCCGACCAGATCAGCTTCGTCAACGTCCGCGTAGAGTGGACGGGGGGGCCTAAGGAGACCAACGGCGCCTACGGCGTGTATCCGGTCTCGTCCACCAACGTGCTGATCGATCGGGTGCTTGTCCGCGGGGCGTCGGATGCAGGGATCTATGTCGGTCAGTCGAAGAACATCGTGGTGAAGAACAGCCGTGCGGAGTTCAACGTCGCCGGCATCGAGATCGAAAATTCCTACGATGCCGACGTGTTCGACAACGTCACCACCCGCAACACGGGCGGCATCCTGGTCTTCGACCTGCCGAACCTACCGCAGATGGGCGGGCGCTCGCACCGCATCTACCGCAACCGCATTGTCCAGAACGACACGCCCAACTTCGCCCCGAAGGGGAACATCGTCGCCAACGTCCCTGTAGGCACGGGCGTAATGGTGATGGCCAACATGGACGTGCACGTCTTCGACAACGAGATCGACGGCAATCAGTCCACCGGCGTGGTGCTGGCCAGCTACACCCAGAAGTTCGACGACAAGACGTACAACCCGCTGCCGCGCGACGTCGTGGTCCGGAACAACCGCTTCGGCCGGAACGGCTGGGACCCGAAGTTCCCCGGCGCTGAGATCCTCGCGAAGGCCGTAGGCGGCACCATCCCGCCCGTGATGTGGGATGGCGTCACGGCCCATCCACAAAACGCGGACGTCGTGCGCGTTCGGCTGCAGGACGGCCCTGTCCTGAACCTGCAGCTGAAAGGGCCCGGCCAGTTGATGACCGCCAATCCGAAGGTGACGCCAACCTCGGGCGACGCGGCCATTCCGGAGCGGAAGCCGGTGGTCCTGCCCCGGGAGCAGGCCGCCCTTTGAGGCGCCTCCTCGCCAGCCTCGCAGCCCTGCTGGCGATCGGCGCCGCGCCCGCACCGGCGGGCGTGAACGTCGACGCCCTGCTCTCATCGACCCCGGCGCCGACCCTCGACGCCTATGGCCTCTTCCAGGATGCCGGCGGGCGGACGCCCAGCCCGCGCGTGCTCCCCTATGACCTGAACACTCCGCTGTTCAGCGACTATGCCGAGAAGTCGCGGTACGTCTTCGTGCCCGCCGGCCGGAAGGTGAGGTACAAGAGCGAAGGCGCGTTCGACTTCCCGGTCGGCGCCACGCTCGTAAAGACATTTGCGTATCCCGCCGACCTGCGCAGGCCAAATGAGGGGGTCCGTTTCCTTGAGACCCGCCTGCTCATCCGCAAGCCGCAAGGTTGGGTAGCGCTGGCCTATGTGTGGAACCCTGAGCAGACGAAGGCGGTGCTGAAGCGGGCGGGCACTCGCCTGGACGTGAGCGTGGTGGACGTCCACGGCGCCCGCCGCGAGATCGACTACGCCGTGCCGAACCAGAACCAGTGCAAGGAGTGCCACCAGGTCGCCGAGACCCTGGGACCGATCGGCCCCCGCGCCGGCAATCTCAACCGCGAGTTCGCCTACGCCGGCGGCCGTCAAAACCAGCTCACCCATTGGACTCAGCAGGGGCTCCTTGAGGGCTCCCCGGCCCCCGCTCTCTCTCCGCGCACTGCCGTTTGGAATGACCCCGCCCAGCCCCTGGCGGCGCGGGCCCGCGCATATCTCGACGCAAACTGCGCCCACTGTCACAGCCCCGCTGGAATTGCGTCGAACTCCGGCCTTTTCCTGCAGATCGAGGAGACCCGGCCGGCGGCGCTGGGGATCGGCAAACGGCCGGTGGCCGCGGGCCGCGGCTCCGGGAACCTTGAAGTGGCCATCGACCCGGGCCATCCGGAACGGTCGATCCTCGTCCATCGAATGGCGTCGTCCGAGCCCGGCGTGATGATGCCGGAGCTTGGCCGCTCGCTCGTGCACGAGGAGGGCCTCGCTCTGGTCCGCGAGTACGTCGCCAGCCTGAAGCCGTCGGGGTCTTGAACCCTACCGGCCGCCCTGAGCGACCACTGCTCCGCCGCGGATCTGGGCCAGCAGTGGGGCGTCCCGGTTGTAGATGTCTTCCCGCGGTGCGAGGCCGCCTGCCGTGGGCATGGCGGTGAAGTAGGTGATGTAGACCGGGATGGGCTTGTCGAGGTCGACCTGCTGTTCGATTTCCTCGCTCGCCGCCTTCTCCTGGGCAGAGTCGCCGAACAGCAGCCCGGCGAGGGAGAGCGCATCCTCCAGCCTGACGCAGCCGGAGCTCACGTAGCGGCTCTCCTCGCCGAACACGGCCTTGTTGGGCGTGTCGTGGAGGTAGATGCCGAGCGGGTTGGGCAGCATCAGCTTGACCTTGCCCATCATGTTGCGAGGACCGGGCCTCTGGCGCACGCGCACCTGCTGCTCGCCGTGGTAGATCGCTTCCCAGTCCAAAGTGGTCGGGTCCAGCTCGATCGCGTCGGCCTCATAGCCGGAGTAGACCACCATGCCCTCGGCCTGCAGGTAGCCCAGGCCATGGTCGAGCACATTGCGCGCGACCGTCGTGCGGACCAGGTCCTCCGGCACGTTCCAATACGGGTTGAAGATCGCGTGCCGGATCAGGCCGGCCATGAGCGGCGTCGCCTGGCTGGGCTTGCCCACAGCCACCTTCATGGCTGTCCGGAGTTCGCCGTTTTCGTAAAGCCATAACTGCCTTGCGGCGGTGTCCACGAGTATGAACCGGTCACCGAAGTCCGAAGGCAGCGCCCGCGCTCGCTCCATGTTGGCGAGGATCAGGCTCGTATCGACTGAGTTCGCGTCCTGGCCAGCCGAGGTGCGGGTCGCCAGGACGCGTCGAAACGACTCGTAGATCGGGTTCATCCGCGTCAGCGCGGTGAGATCGGGCGCTTCCCCCTGCGCCGCCTGTTCCAGCACTGCGCGCGCCGACGGCTGTCGGAGCTGCCGCTCCAGCTGTGGGTCAACGAAGGCTGGCTTAGCGTCGCCGCGCCCACGTCGAAGGTCGCCGACAAAGCGGACCAGTGTTCTCGAAAGCATCAGCTCGGCGTCTGCTTGGCTCGCCGGGTCCCCCTGCCGGGCCGCGCCGAGCGCGGCCGCTAGGTCGTCAGGCCGATAAGCCTCCGGGTCCAGGCCGTCGGCCTTCGCGTCGCGGACGCGCGCCAGAAGAGCCTCCGCCGCCGGCTTCACGCCTCCGTCGAGCCATACTGGCGCGTGTTCCCGCTGGGCGTAGAATGCGGCGAGTTCGGCCTCCTCTGCTGAAGCTCCCAGCAGGCGGTAGCGGACCTCGGCCCGTAGAACGGTGTCTGCCACGGCCGAGCCGGAATATGGGTCGGGCAGGACCTGTGCGAACGTCGGCCCGCCGACGCTAGTCAGACTAAGCGCCGCAAGGCACGTGGCGGCGAAGAGCGCGCCCGGTCGTAGACCGGACGCGCCTGGGATCGCGGCTATGATCAGCCCCGCTCGCCGGTGCTCGGCGCGGGCGTGGTCGTCGTGGTCGCGCCAGTGTCGCCCGTCGTGCCGGTGGTGGCGCCGGTGGTGGACCCAGTATCGGCCGGCATCGAACCGGACTGCGTGCCCGCGGTGGTCGAGGCGGCGGTAGCCGCGCCTGTGTCGGCCGTTGCCATGCCGTCGTTGTTGCTCGCACAGGCAGTCAGCAGGCCCGCGGCGGCGACCGCACAAACGATGAAGCGCATGTTGTTCTCCTCATGTCGTGAACCGACGCCGACTAATTTTTAGCGGCGGGGCTTGGTTCCGCCCCGCGCGAAAAGACAGGCCCGCGTTCGTTCAACAGAGGCGACGCCAGCCGCGCGTCTAGTCGCCGTAGGGCGCGCGGGTGGTCATCGGTGCGTCCGGGTCGGTGGGCGGCGGCGTGGCCGGCCGTGGGGGCGGTTCGATGGGCACGGCGACCGGCGGCGGCACGACGACGAGCGGCGGGGCGGCCACTTGCGGGAGTGGGAGCTCGGTCGCAGCCGCCGCCGGGGGCTCGGCCACGCTAGGTTGAGATGCCGTTCGCGCCCGACTCGGCCGCGGCGCCGCGGCCGCGGTACGGACAGGAGCAGGCTGCGCCTGCGGCGGAACCGGGGCCTCGGCGGCGTCCGTCGTCGTAGTGGTTGGGGTCGGCGCAGGCGCAGCGGCGGCCAGCACCTCCGCGGGGACGCGCTGTGGGGCCGGTTCGCGCAGCAGTACGGCCGCCGTCGCGGAGATGCCGATCGCCCCCGCCACGAGGCTGGCCACCAGCGGCAGTCGTGACCGGCGCGGGCGCTCGGCCCGGCGGATCGGCGGCGCCGCGATCGTAACGGGTTCCGGCCGGGGCGCGGGTTGAGGCTGGGGCTCGGGCCCGCGCACCGCTGCAGCTGCGAGCGTCTCAGTACGAACCGCAGGCTCGGAGGCAGGCGGCTGCGCCTGGACCAGCGGCGCGGGATCAGGCCTGGGCTGGTTGGGCGGCTGTGGGCGGCTCATCGGCACGCCGATGGGCACGGCGGACCCGGAGAAGATCGAGGTGCTGCGGCTGGGGGTCGGCCGCTCGGGTTGAGGCTGAGGCTGCGGCTGCGGCTGCGGCTGCGGCTCAGCTTGAGCCTGAGGCGCAGGCTCAGGCGCGGCCGGACGGGCTGCGGCCGGCCGCGCAGCGGCCTTGGGTAGGGCGCCCACGCGGAACGGCTGCTGCGGCATGGCGGGCCAGGCGCTCGGCCGGGCGTAGGGATTGGACGGGCCGTCCCGTTCGGACATTCGCGGACTCTCCAGCGCTGCCGCCACCTTGCCAAGGAGTTCGGCGCTTGTGTGACGCCACATGAAAAGGGCCGCTCCGGCTGGAACGGCCCCCCTCGTTTACGCTCGTGAGCGGACGCTTAGAAGATCTCGAACAGACCCGCCGCGCCCATTCCGCCGCCGACGCACATGGTCACGACGCCGTACTTCGCACCACGGCGCTTGCCCTCGTACAGCAGGTGAGCGGTGCAGCGGGCGCCGGTCATGCCGTAGGGGTGGCCGATCGAGATGGAGCCGCCGGAGACGTTCAGCTTCTCCTGCGGAATGCCCAGCTTGTCGCGGCAGTAGAGAACCTGCGAGGCGAAGGCCTCGTTCAGCTCCCAGATGTCGATGTCATCGACGGTCAGGCCGTTACGCTCAAGAAGCTTCGGAATCGCGAACACCGGACCGATGCCCATCTCCTCGGGTCCGCAGCCGGCCACGGCCATGCCGCGATACGCGCCCAGGGCCTGCATGCCGCGGCGCTCGGCTTCCTTGCGCTCCATCAGTAGGATGGCGGCCGCGCCGTCCGACAACTGCGAGGCGTTGCCGGCCGTGACGAACTTGCCTTCCTGGACGTAGCGCCCGCCCTTGAACACGGGGCTCAGCTTCTTCAGGTCCTCCAGGGTGGTCTGGGGACGGTTGCCCTCGTCCGCGGAGATGGTGATCTCCTTGTCGGCGGTCTCGCCCGTCTCCTTGTTGACCAGCACCTTCATCATGGTGGTCACGGACACGATCTCGCTGTCGAAGCGGCCTTCCGACTGGGCCTGCGCGGTGCGCTGCTGCGACATGAGGGCGTAGTCGTCCTGAGCCTCGCGGCTGACGCCGTAGCGCTCAGCGACGATCTCGGCCGTCTCGATCATCGAGGTTTGCAGTTCCGGCACGTGGTCGCGCAGCCACGGGTCGCCGGCCATGAAGCGGTTGATCTTGTCGTTCTGCACGAGGCTGATCGACTCGATCCCGGCGCCGATGGCGATCGGAGCGCCGTCGTTGATGATGTACTTGGCCGCCGTGGCCACGCCCATCAGGCCTGAGCTGCACTGGCGGTCGATGGTCATGCCCGAGACGGAGGTCGGCAGCCCTGCGCGCAGGGCTGCCTGGCGGGCGATGTTGTTGCCGGTCGTGCCCTGCTGTAGCGCAGAGCCCATGGCCACGTCGTCGATCTCGCCCGGATCGACGCCGGCTTGTTCGACGACCGCCCGGATCGCGTGGGCGCCGAGCGTGGCGCCGTAGGTGTTGTTGAACGCGCCGCGGTAGGCCTTGCCGATGGGGGTCCGCTTGGCGGCGACGATGACGGCTTCACGCATGGGATGGGTCCTGACGTAAGGGTAGGTCGTGGATGTGAAAACGGCGGGAGGCCTAAGCCGCCCGCCGCGAGGGATCTGGTTAGGCCTGCTTGAAGTCCGAGAACTTCTTGCCGTCGGCCACGAGCTTTTCGAGCAGGGCGGAGGGCTTGAAATGGTCGCCCATGGCGCCCTGGAATTCCTTCATCTTGGCCAGCACCTTGTCCGCGCCGACCTGATCTCCGTAGTACATGGGGCCGCCGCGGTAGACCGGCCAGCCGTAGCCGTTGACCCAGACGACGTCGATGTCGCTGGAGCGGATGGCCTTGCCCTCCTCCAGGATCTTCGCGCCCTCGTTGATCATCGGATAGATGCAGCGCTCCAGGATCTCCTCGTCGGAGATCTTGCGCGGGTTGCGGCCCGACTTGACGATGAAGTCGTTGATGATCTTCTCGGTGACCGGCGACGGCTTCGCGGTCCGGTTCTCATCGTAGTCGTAGTAGCCGGCGCCCGTCTTCTGGCCGCGGCGGTCCATCTCGCAGAGCACGTCGCGGATGCTTTCGCCCTTCGAGTTCTCCTTCACCCAGCCGATGTCGAGGCCGGCCAGGTCGCTCATGGCGAAGGGGCCCATGGGGAAGCCGAAGTCGTAGAGCACGCGGTCGATGTCCCAGGGCATCGCCCCTTCCATCACCAGCTTCTGGGCCTCCCGCTGGCGCTGGCTCAGCATGCGGTTGCCGATGAAGCCCGGGCAGACGCCCGCCAGGACCGCGACCTTGCCGATCTGCTTGGCCAGTTTCATCGACGTGGCGATCACGTCTTTGGCCGTCTTCTCGCCGCGGATGATTTCGAGCAACTTCATGACGTTGGCCGGCGAGAAGAAGTGCAGGCCGATGACGTCCTGCGGCCGGCTCGTCACCGCCGCGATCTCGTCCACGTTCAGGTAGCTGGTGTTGGTGGCCAGGATGGCGCCCGGCTTGGCGATCTTGTCGAGGGAGGCGAAAACCTCCTTCTTGATGTCCATCCGCTCGAAGACGGCTTCGATGATCAGGTCGCAGTCCGCGAGATCGGCCCGGTCGAGGGAGCCCGACAGCAGCGACATGCGCTTTTCGGTCTGCTCCGGCGCCGCCCCGCGGGACCGCTCGTAGTTCTTGCGGATCACCCCAAGACCGCGGTCCAGCGCGTCCTGCTTCAGCTCCACGATCGTCACCGGAATGCCGACGTTGGCGAAGTTCATGGCGATGCCGCCGCCCATGGTGCCCGCGCCCAGGACGCCGACCTTCCTGATCGGGCGCGCCTGGGTTTCGTCCGGCACGTCGGGGATTTTCTGCGCCTGGCGCTCGGCGAAGAAGTAGTACCGCTGGGCCGCCGATTGCGGGCCCATCATCAGCTCGCCGAACAGCCGGCGCTCTTCAGCCAGGCCCTCGTCGAAGGAGGCTGCGTTCACGGCCGCCTCGACGGCCTTGATGTTGTTCTCGGGCGCCATGAAGCCGCGCATCTTGCGGCTGTTCGCCTTGCGGAACTCGGCGAAGATCTGCGGCGCGCCGCGGGCTTCCTCAAGCTTGGCGTTGTTGTCGCGCACCTTCACCAGCGGCTTGCTCTCGGCAAGGGCGCGGCTGGCGAAGGCGATCGCGCCTTCGCGCAGCTTGCCCTCTTCGACGATCTCGTCGATCAGGCCCATGGCGGCGGCCTGGTTGGCCGGGACGTGCTGGCCCGAAGTGACCATCTCCAAAGCCTTCTGCACGCCGACAATCCGCGGCAGACGCTGGGTGCCGCCGGCGCCCGGCAGCAGGCCGATGTTCACTTCCGGCAGGCCGACCTTCGCCGACGGCACGGCCACGCGGTAGTGCGCGCAGAGCGCCACTTCGAGGCCGCCGCCCAGCGCCGTGCCGTGGATCGCGGCGATCACCGGCTTCGGCGCGTTCTCGATCGTGTTCTGCACGTCCTGCAGGCTGGGGCCCTGCATCTGGCCGCCGAACTCGGTGATGTCCGCGCCGGCAATGAAGGTCCGGCCGTCGCAGATCAGCACGATGGCCTTGGCGTCGCTCTCGATCGCCTGCTTGAAGCCGAGGTCGAGGCCTTCGCGGACCTTGGCGGAGAGGGCGTTCACCGGCGGCGAGTTCAGCGTCAGGACGGCGATGTCGCCTTCCTGCGTCAGCGTGGTCACCGAATTGATCTCGGTCATGAGCGTCCCCTTGAATATGGCTGGCAGGCCGCTCGTTGCACCGGCGACCCTCGAATTCAAACGCTTGTTATAGGCCTTGGGCGGCCCTACCAAGTCAACCATGCGCCCAGGCGCGGACCACATTCGGGAGGTGGGTTATGGCGTCTAATCTGTTTTCGCTCGACGGGCGCGTGGCGCTGGTCACCGGGGGCTCGCGCGGCATCGGAAAGATGATCGCCAAAGGCTTCCTCGAAGCCGGCGCGGCCAAGGTCTACATTTCCTCGCGCAAGGCGGACGCCTGCGACGCCACCGCCGCCGAACTCGGGCCCCAGTGCATTTCGCTGCCGCAAGACGTCTCGACAGTGGATGGCGTGAAGGCGCTCACGGCGGCATACCTGGCCAAGGAGCAGCGGCTCGACATCCTCCTCAACAACGCCGGCGCGGCCTGGGGCGCGGAGTTCGACGAGTTCCCGGAGAGCGGATGGGACAAGGTCATGGACCTGAACCTCAAGTCGCCCTTCTTCCTGACCCAGGCTCTGCACGGGACGCTGGCCAAGTCGGCGACGGCGGAGCGGCCGGCCAAGGTCATCAACATCGCCTCGATCGACGGGATCCGGCTGAACCCGCAGGAGACCTATTCCTACCATGCGTCCAAGGCGGGCCTGATCTACCTGACCCGCCGCATGGCCGCCCGGCTGATCCGCGACGGCATCGTCATGAGCGCCATTGCGCCGGGCGCCTTCGCTTCGGACATGAACCGAGTGGCGCGTGACCAGGGCGAGGAAGTGGCCAAGCGCATCCCGTCGCGCCGCATCGGAACGGACGAGGACATGCAGGGCGTGGCCATCTACCTCGCCTCCCGAGCCGGGGACTATGTGGTGGGCGAGACCATTGCGGTGGACGGGGGCGTGGCGCTGGCGAGCTTCGGAGGCCTCTAACGGCGCCACGGTTGGTCCCGGTTTGCGCTATCAGGCGTTCCTGTAGCTGAGCTGAGCCGCCTTGACCGACACGCCGACACCTCCGCGCCGCACCCTCCGCCTCGTGCTGGCGGTGATCGGCGTGGCCGTGCTCGTGCTGGCGCTGACCCTCTACGCGACGCGCAGGATCATCGCGCGGGAGGCGCTGACCGGCTGGCTGCAATCGAAAGGCATCGCCTCGGAAGCCGACGTCGAGACCTTCGGCCTGACTGGCGCCGCCGCGCGCCTGCGGATCGGTGATCCTGGGAGCCCGGATCTGGTCGTCCAACGGGCGGAGGTGGGCTACGCCCTTCGCGGCTTCCGGCTCGAGGTCTCCTCCGTCCGCCTGACGAAGGCTGTGCTGCGCGCGTCCGTGCGCGGCGGCAAGCTGAGCGTTGGCGCGCTCGATCCGCTGATCGAGGAGTTCCGGCGCCGGCCGCCCCAGCCGGACGCCAGGAAGCCGCGCGTGCAGATCGAGGACGGCGTCCTGCTCCTGGCGACGGACTACGGCCCCGTCCGAGTGGCGGCCGACGCGCTGGTGAACGACGGAAAGCTGGTGTCTCTGGCGGCGGAATCCGCGCCCGCTCGTCTGCGCGGGCGGGACTTCGACGTCTCGGCCGGAGCCGGAGTCCTGCGGGTGACCACACGAGGCGCCCGCGCCTTCGCCAATCTGGACGCGCCCATCAACGAAGCGCGCGCGGCCGGCGCGTCGCTCACCGGCGGACGGCTGCGGCTCACGGCTGGGCTTCCTTACCCCGATCTCGAGCGGAAGCGCGGCGACGGGCGTGTGGTGATCCGTGGCAATCTCACGGCGCGGCGGCTCGCCTTAGGCGACCAGGACCTCGTCGATGCGCAGCTCGGCGCCGGATTCACCGGCGAAAGCCGTGGCTGGATCGCCGATCTCGAACTGCGGGGAGAATCGACAGCCGACCTGCGCACCGGGTCTGCGGCCTTCGCCGGGGGTCGCGCCGGTTCGCTGCGGGCCAACATCGCTGCGCCGGATCTCGTCTGGACCCGTCGCGGTGGTGACGCCGTGACCGGAACCGTGCGCATCCGCGCCGGGGCGGACGCGCTGGCCGTCTCCGAGCTACGGCTGCAGACCATCTCGGTGCGTGCGGAAGGACCAGCGACTTGGGGTGCGGGATCCCGGTCGCTGCGGCTGGCCGGCGCCATCGAGGGGCAGGGCGGCTGGATGGGCTTGGGCTTACCCACGACGGCAGATTCCCGGGACCTTGCTGCGATCAAGCGAGGCGTGCGCGACTTCAGGCTCGCGGCTCCCGGCTTGGCCGTCACCTTGGGAGACGCTCTGCCGCAGTTCCGACTGACACAGCCGGTGCGGCTGACGCCCAGGGCCGGGGGCGAGGTGTCGCTCGCGCCGCAGGGCGCCGGCTGGCGGCTAGCGATGGCTGGCGGCGGCTTGCCGGAGGTCGATGCGGACGTGCGCCGCTTCCAGCTCACGCAAGGCGGCGCCACCGCCGCCGGCCGGGTGCGGGCCGGCCTGTCGATCGGCCCGATCGAGGATGGCCGGTTCGATGCCTCAGGGACACTGCGGGTCGCCGACGGCGCCGTGCGGTTCGTCGCCGATCGCTGCGCTGTGATCCGTGCGACGCGATTGGAGCTCGGTGAGAACGACGTGGAAGGCCTCTCCGGCCGCCTCTGCCCGATGCCTGGTCAGCCACTGCTGTGGCTGGCGGGGCAGGACTGGCGGATCTCGGGGCGAGCCCAAGACACTGCGGCCGCCGTTCCCTTCCTTCAGGCCCGCGCCGCTCAGGCTGACGGCCGCGTGAGCATGGGCATGGCGCGCGGCCGGATGGACGGCCGGGCCAGCATCGGGGCCGCTATCCTCGCGGACGCTGCGCCGGAAACCCGCTTCAACCCGCTGAAGATGACCGGCGAAGCCGTGCTGGTCCGGGACGTCTGGACCGCCGATGTCGCTTTCGCCACGCCCGCCGGGCAGCCGGTGGCGCAGGCCCGGCTGCGGCACGACGGGCGAACCGCCCGAGGTGACGTCGAGTTCGATACGGGAGCCCTCACCTTTGCCGAAGGCGGATTGCAGCCTGAACGGCTTTCTCCGCTGGCCGCGGCCGTGGGCTCCCCGGCGAGCGGCTCCGTCCAGTTCGCCGGCCGCTTGCAATGGGGGCCTGAGGGCGTCACCAGCGGGGGAACGCTGTCCGTGCCCCGCCTGGACTTCCAGAGTCCGGCCGGCCGGGTGACCGGCCTCTCCGGCAAGGTGGTGTTCACCAGCCTGGCCCCTCTGATCGCCGCGCCGGGCCAGCAGCTTCGCGCCGAGGCCGTAGACGCCGTCCTCCCCTTGACCGGCGTCACCGCCAGCTTCGGCCTGGAGGAGGGCGGCCTGCTGATTTCCGGCGGGGAGGCTGCGGTGGGTGGGGGGCGCGTCACGGTGGAGAGCGTGCGAATCCCCCTGACGCCGGACCAGCCGACCCGGGGCGTGCTGAACCTCGAGGGGGTCCAGCTGCACGACATCGTCGAAGCCTCGCCCTTCGGAGACAAGGTGGAGTTCGACGCGCGCGTCAGCGGCCGGATCCCGTTCGAGGTTCAGCAGCAGCGGGTCCGGATCATGGGCGGCTCGCTTCGCGCCATCGCGCCAGGGCGGATCTCGATCCAGCGGACGGCCTTGACCGGCGTGGCGGCGAGCACAGCGCTCACCGCGCCTGGCGCGCCACTCGCGCCAGAGCCGTCCACCGACACCTTCACCGACTTCGCCTACCAGGCGATGGAGAACCTGGCGTTCGACACGCTAGAGGCCACCATCAGCAGCCGAGAGGACGGGCGGCTGGGGGTGCTGTTCCACATCATCGGCGAGCACGATCCGCCGCAGAAGCAGGAGATCCGCCTGGGGATCCTCGACCTGATCCAGCGCAATTTCATGAACCGCAAGCTGCCCCTGCCCTCCGGCACCGGCGTGGACCTCACGCTGGACACGACCCTGAACCTCGACGATCTGCTGAACGACTATGCCGAGTACCAGCGGCTGCGCAGTTCACCCACGGTTCAGCCGTGACCCGCCAACAGAGGGGCCGACATTTGGAGACGACCGCATGATCGAAGCGAGACGATCGCTGGCCGCCGCCGCAGGGGCGCTCGCCCTCGCAGGCCTGGGGCTGACCGCCTGCACGCCGACCGTGAGGGTCCAGGTCGATCCCATCACCATCTATGCCAAGCTGGACGCCGATGTCCGCTTGCGTCTGGACGAGGAAGTCAAAGCCTTGATCCAGAAAAACCCGAACCTCTTCTAGGGAGGGGATGTGAGAGACATGCAGGGACGAGAACTCATCGGGATCGGGGCGGCGCTAATGGCGGCGCTGGCCCTTCCAACGGCTGTCGTGGCGCAGACCGCCCAGGCCAAGGCCCTGGTCGACCAGGCCAAGTCAGCGGGTGTCGTCGGGGAACAGGCCGATGGCTTCCTGGGCTTTGTGACCCAGCCCGCCGACCCCGCCATTCGTCAGGCCGTGGCAGAGATCAACGCGGGGCGGGCGCAGGTCTACCGCGAGGCGGCCGCCCGTACCGGCACCACCGTCGAAGCGGCCGGCGCATCGGCCTACACGCAGGTGGTGCAGGGCCGGATTCGCGCCGGCGAGTTTTTCAAGCCAGCTGGCGGCGGCTGGGTCCGCAAGTAGCGGCGGCGGCACAGCCGGTGGGCTGTGCCGCCCCTTTGCCGGTTAGCCGGAGACCCCCGTTACGCGGTGTAGATCCTCGTCTGTATCGGGGAGCCGACCGTCTGGGGTGATCTGGTGCACCGCGTCGGGAAGCTCCTTTGCGAGCTCGCTGAGCAGTTGCTCCCGGGGCAAGCCGGTCTGCTGCTGCAGATCCTCGATGGTGTCGTCGCCGAGGGCCTGCGCCAGCGCCTGTGGCTCGATCGGCTCGTTGTGGCCCGTGCCGACCCATGAGTGGGCCTGCTGACCGTAGCCCTTCTGCTGCATCTGGTTGATTACGGAACCGAGCGCGCCGGCCCCGCCGAGGCTGCCCAGGATCCCGCCGAGCCCGCCGAGCCCGCCACCGCCGAGCCCACCGAGTATCCCGCCGAGGCCGCCGCTCATGCCGCCTTGCTGGGGCGTCACCTGGCCCTGGTGGTTGGGGTCGAATGTGCGAGGCTCCGCGTTTCGCGCCGCCTGCTGCCGGGCGGCTTTCACCAGCAGCGCCAGGATCACGCCCGCCGCCACAGTCTGGCCCATGCCCCGGCCGCCCTGCTGCCGTCCGCCGCCGAGCATTCCGCCAAGGGCTCCGCCCATGCCGCCGCCGAGCCCGCCCCCCATGCCGCCGCCGAAGCCGCCGCCGACGCCGCCGCGCATCACGCCACCTAGAATCTGATCGAGTAGAGCCATCGATTACGCCTTTCGTGCCGGTAAGGCCGACCAACCACGCAGGAACCCTGCTGGTTCGTCTGAAAGTGCGACTGCGGCGAGAGTTTCAGGTCCGTTGCGGAAACGGGGTGGGGAGCGGCGACGCCTCCCCACCCCTTCCCGAAAGCGATCCGCCCGTCCTCCCCTCAGATGGCGGGCGGTACTCGCTTCAGAGGGCGCGATAGGCCGGCAGCGTGAGGAACTCCTCGAAGCTGTCGGACAGGCTCATCTCTTCGAAGATCTTCACGGCTTCCGCGAACCGGCCGCCCTCGAACGCCTGGGGCGGCAGCGTTTGGCGAAGGGCGGCCATTTCCTCGTCCAGCAGCTGACGGAACAGGGCCGGGGTGACCTCGCGCCCATCGGCGAGCGTGGCCTTGTGGCGTATCCACTGCCAGATCTGGGCACGGCTGATCTCGGCCGTGGCAGCGTCTTCCATCAGGTTGTAGAGCGGCACCGCGCCGCGTCCGCGCAGCCAGGCCTCGATGTACTGGACGCCGACCCGAATGTTTTCGCGCAGGCCGTGCTCGGTGCGCTCACCCTCGTGGACTCGCAGCAGGTCCTCGCGGGTGACGGTGACGTCCTCGCGCAGCTTGCCCAGCTGGTTCGGCGTGGGCATCAGCCGGTCGAACACCGCCAGGGCCACCGGCACGAGGTCCGGGTGCGCGACCCAGGTGCCATCGTGGCCGTTGCCGGCTTCGCGTTCCTTGTCCGCCCGGACTTTGGCGAAGGCCGCTTCGTTCGCCGCGGGATCGCCTTTCACCGGAATCTGCGCCGCCATGCCGCCCATGGCGAAGGCGCCGCGGCGGTGGCAGGTCTGGATGAGCTTCAGCGAGTAGGCGTTGAGGAAGGCGGAGCCCATGGTCATCACGGACCGGTCGGGCGTCAGCGCGTCCGGCTGGGCCTTCAGGCGCTTGATGAACGAGAAGATGTAATCCCACCGGCCACAGTTCAGGCCGGCCATGTGGTCGCGCAGCTCGTAGAGGATCTCGTCCATCTCAAAGGCCGCGGGCAGTGTCTCGATCAGCACCGTCGCCTTGATCGAGCCGTTCGGCACGCCAACTGCAGCCTGTGCGTAGACGAACACCTCGTTCCACAGCCGGGCTTCAAGATGGCTCTCCATCTTGGGCAGGTAGAAGTACGGGCCGGTGCCCTGCGCGAGGGTCGCCTTGGCGTTGTGGAAGAAGTACAGGCCGAAGTCGAACAGCGAGCCGCTCATCTCCTCGCCGTCCACCATCGCGTGAGCTTCGGGCAGGTGCCAGCCGCGGGGGCGCACGATCAGTGTCGCCACCTGCTCCTTCAGCGCATAGCTCTTGCCGCTCGCGGGGTCGGTAAAGCCGAGCTGGCCCGCCCAGCGATCCTTTAGGTTGACCTGCCCCTCCAGCATGTTCTGCCAGGTGGGGGAGGAGGCGTCCTCGAAGTCGGCCATGAACACGCGGGCGCCGGAGTTCAGGGCGTTGATGATCATCTTGCGATCGACTGGGCCGGTGATCTCCACGCGCCGGTCCTGGAGGTCGGCCGGGATGGGCGCGACCTTCCAGTCGCCGTCGCGCACTGCCTTGGTTTCGGCCAGGAAGTCGGGCTTCAGGCCGCTGTCGAAGCGGGTCTGCCGCTCGTCGCGGAGAGCCAGAAGCTCCAGCCGCCGGTCGTTGAAGCGGCGGTGCAGTTCCGCCAGGAACGCCAGCGCCTCAGGGGTCAGCACCTCCGCGGCGCGGCCCTCCACGGGGCCCTTTAGCTGAACGGCGGGGCGGGCGGCGACATCGACGGACATGCGGGGCTCCTGAGAGGGGATCGGGGCCGTGGACCGGAAGGCGAGGCACGCCGGCCTCGCGAAAAACAACCCCCCGCCAAGGGTCACGGAGAAAACGCGGCGGGGGGCTTTCAGAGGTGAGAGGGGCGGCGACCGGCCTCAGCCGACCGCCGCAATCTCAGACGTTGGCGAACTGATTCATCGTGTTGTGGACGCCGCCGGCCTTCAGGGCGGCTTCGCCCGCGAAGTACTCCTTGTGGTCATCGCCGATGTCCGAGCCGGACATGTTCTGGTGCTTCACCGCCGGCAGACCCTTGCGGATCTCCTGCCGCTGGACGCCCAGGACGTAGCCCAGCATGCCCGCCTCGCCGAAGTACTCCTTGGCCAGGTTGTCGGTGGACAGCGCGGCCGTGTGGTAGGTCGGCAGGGTGATCAGGTGGTGGAAGATGCCGGCGCGCTTGGCGCCGTCCGCCTGGAAGCTGCGGATCTTCTGGTCGGCTTCAATGCCGAGCGGCGTCTCGTCGTAGTCGGCGCTCATCAGCTTGGCCTTGTCGTAGGCGGAGACGTCCTTGCCCGCCTTCGCCCACTCCTCGAAGACCTGTTCGCGGAACTTCAGGGTCCAGTTGAAGGAGGGGCTGTTGTTGTAGGCGAGCTTCGCGTTGGGGACGACCTCACGGATGCGGTCGACCATGCCGGCGATCTGTTCGACGTGCGGCTTCTCGGTTTCGATCCACAGCAGGTCCGCGCCATTCTGCAACGAGGTGATGCAGTCGAGGACGCACCGGTCCTCGCCCGTGCCGGCGCGGAACTGGAAGAGGTTCGACGGCAGGCGCTTCGGCCGCAGCAGCTTGCCGCCCCGGTTGATCACGACGTCGCCGTTCTTGAAGTCGGCGGCCGAGATCTCCTCGCAGTCGAGGAAGCTGTTGTACTGGTCGCCCAGGTCGCCCGGCTCCTTGGAGAAGGCGATCTGCTTGGTCAAGCCGGCGCCAAGGCTGTCGGTGCGCGCGACAATGATGCCGTTGTCGACGCCGAGTTCCAGGAAGGCGTAGCGGACGGCGCGCAGCTTCTGGATGAAGTCCTCGTGCGGGACGGTGACCTTGCCGTCCTGGTGGCCGCACTGCTTCTCGTCGGAGACCTGGTTCTCGATCTGGATGGCGCAGGCGCCCGCCTCGATCATCTTCTTGGCCAGCAGGTAGGTGGCTTCCGCGTTGCCGAAGCCCGCGTCGATGTCCGCGATGATCGGGACCACGTGGGTCTCGAAGTTGTCGATCTTGTCCTGGATCTGCTGTTCCTTGGCTCCGTCGCCGGCCTCGCGGGCGGCGTCCAGCTCGCGGAACAGGCCGCCCAGTTCACGGGCGTCGGCCTGCTTCAGGAAGGTGTAGATCTCCTCGATCAGCTGCGGCACCGAGGTCTTCTCGTGCATCGACTGGTCCGGCAGCGGGCCGAACTCGGAACGCAGGGCCGCGATCATCCAGCCCGACAGGTAGATGTAGCGGCGCTCGGTGGTGCCGAAGTGGCGCTTGACCGCGATCATCTTCTGCTGCGCGACGAAGCCGTGCCAGCAGCCCAGCGACTGGGTGTACTGCGTCGGATCGGCGTCGTAGGCCGCCATGTCCTTGCGCATGATGTTGGCGGTGTATTTGGCGATCTCCAGGCCGGTCTTGAACCGGTTCTGCAGCCGCATCCGCGCCACGGCCTCGGGATCGATCGCGTCCCACGTGCCGTTCTTGCTCTGGACGAGCTGGCCCATCTCGATGATGTGGTCCTGGTAAGCCATTTGCCTCTTCCGGTCTGACTGTGTCGCTGTGACAAGCGTTCGGTCCACTTAACGCTTGAAAACAAACGAGCGAAGCGGAGCTGTGGTGGCAAAAGGCGTGTGTGTCACAGCACATCCTTGTCAACCTTGTAAAGTTGTGACAATCACACAGCCATGCCCTTGGCTTCCACCGACCGAAAGCTGTTCCTAGGCGCGCGCCTCAAGCGCCTGCGCCGCGAGCTGGGGCTGACCCAGACCCGGATGGCGGAGGACCTAGGCGTTTCCCCCAGCTACCTGAACCTCCTGGAACGCAACCAGCGCCCGGTCACGGCGCAAGTGCTGCTGCGGCTGGCCGAGGCCTACGACCTCGACCTCAAGACCCTGTCCTCCGACCCGGAGTCCGCCAGCGCGACGGGGCTGTCAGAGGTCTTCTCGGATCAGATGTTCCGAGATCTGGCGGTGGCGCGGCACGAGATCGCGGAGGTGGCCGACAGCGCCCCGGGCGTGTCGGAAGCCATCGTTCGCCTCTACCGCGCCTACCTGGATCAGCGGCGCATGGCCGATCTCGGCGGCGGCATCGGCCGGCCCGAGGACGGCACCCTGGTGCAGCCGGTGGTGACGCCGTCGGACTGGGTCCGCGACTACATCCAGGCGCAGAAGAACTACTTCGCGGAGCTGGAGGACGCCGCCGATGCGCTCTCGACGGAGCTGAAGGCGGAGGCCCAGGACTTCCCCAGTGCGGCCCGCGATCGCCTGTTCCGGAAGTATGGGGTTCAGGTGCGGGTGGTGCCGGTGGATGTGCTGCCGGAGAGCGTCCGCCGCTTTGATCATCACCGAAAGCGCCTGTTCCTGTCCGAGGTTCTGACCGGCGCCGGGCGCAATTTCAGTCTGGCCTACCAACTCGCCCTGCTGGAGCACCGCGACCTGCTGGAAGCGATCGCGGAGCGTGCCGCGCCGCCCGACCGCCCGACCCGCAACCTGCTGAAGGTCAGTCTGGCCAACTACCTCGCGGCCGCCGTGCTGATGCCCTACGCGGCCTTTTCGGAGGCCGCCGAGCGGACCGCCTACGATATCGAGCTGATCCGCGCCCGGTTCGGCGTTTCCTTCGAGCAGGCCTGTCACCGACTGACCACCCTGGCGCGGCCCGGCCAGCGCGGGGTCCCATTCTTCATGGTCCGGGTCGACAGCGCCGGGAACATCTCAAAGCGGTTCGCCGGCTCGGCCTTTCCCTTTTCGCGGTTCGGCGGAGCCTGCCCGCGCTGGAACATCCACTCGAGCTTCCGGACTCCGGGGCGGATCATCACTCAGATCATCGAGACGCCGGACGGCCAGCGCTACTTCACCATCGCCCGTACGGTGGCGCGGGTCGCGCGGCCCTTCGCGTCGGATGAATCCGACCTCGCCATCGGCATGGGTTGCGAGCTCAAATACGCCGAGCGGCTGGTCTATTCCCGTGGACTCGACCTGCGCGACCCGGTGGCCACCGGGATCGGTCCTGCCTGCCGGATCTGCGAGAGGCCGGCCTGCCCGCAACGGGCGGCGGAGCCCATCAGCCGGACGCTGACGGTGGACGACTTCACGAAGTCGATCACGCCCTATCCGTTTGCCTCTGCCTGACGCCGGGTCACCTCTGGCGCGCGGGTGTTTCACGTGCGCAAAATGGCCGCTGCCATGAGGAGATCGAATGGTACAGCGTAGCGCCGTCCGGGCCACCGATCGTTTCGAGCGGAAGCGCGAGGCGATCCTCGACGCCGCCACGGAGATCCTGAACCGAAAGGGCGTCAAGGGGCTGACGCTGGGTGTCGCGGCTGCTGCGGTCGATCTCTCCACGACCAGCGTGACCTACTACTTCAAGCGCAAGGACGACCTTGCCGCCGCCTGCCTGATGCGGGGGATCGAGGCGATCCAGTGGTCGATCGAGCAGGCGCTGGCCGAGCCGACGCGGGAAGCCCGGCTCAATCGGCTGCTGACCCTCCACCTGGAGCGCCTGCGCCTGACGGCGATCGGCGAGGCGCCGCCGCTGCCGCTGCTCTCGGATGTCCGTGCGCTCAACGAGCCCCGGCGAAGCGAGGTGCGCAAGGCCTACGGCCGCATGTGGCGCAAGCTGCGTGAAATCTTCGAGACGCCCGACCTCGACTGGCTGACCCGCGGCCGTCGCTCGGCTCGCGCCCACATGCTGCTGGAGCAGCTGCTGTGGGCTCCGGGCTGGATTGGCAAGTACGATCCTGAGGATTACACCCGCGTACGTGACCGGATGCACGACATCCTGGTGCACGGCATGGCCGCGGAGCAGTCGTCATGGGGCCCCTCGCCCCTGGCCGTCTCCGAGCTTGCGCCGCGTAACCGGCAGGAGATGAGCCGCGAGACCTTCCTGCTGGCGGCCACGCGGCTGATCAACGCCCGCGGCTACAAGGGCGCGTCGGTGGACAAGATTTCCGCCGAGCTGAATGTCACCAAGGGCAGCTTCTACCATCACAACGACGCCAAGGACGACCTGGTGGTCGCCTGCTTCGACCGGACGTTCGAGGTCATGACGCGGGTGCAGCGGCTCGCCATGGCGCTCCCGGGCGATCAGTGGACGCGGCTCTCCAGCGCTGCGGCGGCGCTCGCCGAATATCAGCTTTCGGAACACGGGCCGCTGCTGCGGAGCGCCGCCCTGACGGCGCTCCCCGAGCCGATCCGCCGGCAGATGGTGCAGCATTCCGATCGCGTGTCGGATCGTTTCGCCTCGATGATTTCAGACGGCATCGCGGAGCGCTCGATCCGGCCGGTGGACCCGTTCATCGCCGCGCAGATGCTGAACGCCACCCTGAACGCCGGCGCAGAGTTGGGGTACTGGGTCCCAGGCGTCAGCCAGAAGGCCGCGCCCGCGGTGTTTGCACGTCCGCTCCTGATGGGGATTTTCGGCAAGTAGCAGCCGGCGACGTTGCGGTGGCCGGCTCAGCCGCTGGCGCTGTAGGCTGTCGTGCTCTCACGTGGTCCCGCTGCGGACAACGGCCGGCTCCTGATACGAAGTCCGACCGTCGCCTCACCAAGGACGCCTTACCTCATGGCTTCAGCGGCAGCGGGGTGTCGGGCATTGCGGTCGGCGCGTCGGCGTCGTCCGCCGGGAAGCTCGCCGCGGCGCGAAGCTCGTCGAGTTTCTTCAGGTTCTCCTCATGCTGCCGCCGGCCGATATTGTAGGCGAGCAGGCAGAGGATCGCCGTTCCGTAGAGCGCCAGGATGGTGGGGATGTACGCCATGCCCAGACCCCGCAGGGTCTCGGGGGCGACCTGTGAACGCTCCGCCTTCTCCGGGAAGTCGGTGAAGGCGAGCACCGACGTGGCGATGAAGATACCCATGCCGGAGATCGCCTTGCGGAACAGGTTCTGGGCCGACATCAGCAGGCCTTCCGACCGGCGGCCGGTCTTGACCTCGGCGTCCTCCACTACGTCGGCCAGGATGGCGAAGAGCAGCACGCCCGTGGCCGCCGCGAGTGTCGCGTTGATGATCTCTTCGCCGTAGAGCAGCGCCAGCAACTCGGGCGTCCCGTTTTCCGGCGCAAGACCCAGCAGGCGCAGGGATACCGGCGTGACGTGCACGAGAACCGCGGAGCCGAACACCGCGATCACCCCCCACTTCTTGCCCATGGTCCGGCCGACGACAGGAGCAAGGAACACGCCCGCGAAGCCGCCGATCACGCTCGTGGTGGCGAGCGTCGCAAGCTGCGCCTGCGTCAGCTCCCAGAAATAGAGGCCGAAGTAGATCTCGAGGCCGTTGCGGGCGCCCACGGCTACCGCAATCAGCAGCGCCGCCAGGGTTGAGACCAGGAAGGCGCGATTGTTCAGGGTGGCGCCCATCTCGCGCAGCATGCGGCCGATGGTCAGGCGGCGTACCGGGGCCTGGTACAGGTGTGGAATGCAACGTGCGGTCCCCAGGGTGGACAGCAGGATGGCTCCCAGGATGATGAGCGCGCCGACGAGCGAGTAGTTGAAGTAGCCTTCGCGGGCGAGCACCCCGCCGCTGCCGTCCGGCCGTTCGCGCAGGAACACCTGATAGGCCAGAACCGTCATCCCGAGCCCGCCAGCGACCATGAAAAAGTGGCGCATCGACAGCAGGTTCGTGCGCTCGTCGTAGCCGCGCGCCAACTCGGGTGCGAGCGCCTGGTGCGGGAGCTCGAAGAAGGTGTCGAACACGCGCACCGCGATGACGCAGACGGCCAGATAGACGGTGAGCGCGCTCTCGCTCCAACCCACGGGCGGGTTCCACAGGGCGAAGAAGGCGACGGCGTACGGCAGCGCCGAGGCGAGCATGAAGGGGTGCCGGCGCCCCCATCGCGAGCGGAAGTTATCGGAGATCTGGCCAACGAGCGGGTCGAGCACCGCGTCCACGACCAGCGCGATCATCAGCACCGCGCCGACGGCGCGCGGCGGCAGGCCTACAACCTGGTTGTAGAAGATCACGAGGAAGGTGGAGAGCGCGCGGACCTTCAGGTTGGTGGCCGTGGCGCCTACGGCGTAGAGCAGCTTGGTGCCCAGGCCGAGCGCCCGCGCGCCCGCGGGGTTCGCGGTTGCGGTCATCGATGTCCTCCCGCCGCGGATGGCGCGGCAAATGTCCTTCGCCGACGGCTCTGGCGGCCGCCGTAATGGCCAACGGTGCGGCGGGGTTGGCGCGACGTCAACGGCCTTGATCTTTTCAGGCCTGACATGGCGCGCAAAGAAAAGGGCGCGCCGCATGCGGCGCGCCCTGATCGTCTGGGTACGGCGAGATTAGAAGCGGTACTGCACTTCCACGCCGTAGGTGCGCGGAGCGATGAAGGACAGGCTCTTGTTGACCCGGCCGAAGTTCGGACCCGGGTTGGTGAGGCGCGTGCCGCTCACCACGACCTGGCCCTGTACGTCGGTCAGGTTCCGAACGAAACCAATGACCGTGAAGCGGTCGTCAGCGTCGTTGAGCAGCACCCGAGCGTCGATCTGCTCGTAGGCCTTGCCCTTGTTGTAGTCGCGGTTGAACACCGAGAAGTAGGTCGTGTCGCGCCAGCTGTAGTTCAGCGAGGCGGTCAGGTCGCCGAGGTTGGCGAGTTCCCACGTGTAGTTGACGTTCACTGCGACCCGGTGCGGGGTGGACCCGCTCAGGCTCTGGCCCTTCAGGTCCTGACCGACCGTCGTGGCGGTCCGAGTCGCGGCGACGGGAGTGGCTCCCGGCGCGCCGCCCATCGGATCTTCCGGGTCCACGAAGCAGCAGCCCTCTTTGACCTCGCCGTCGAGGTAGCTGTAGTTGGCGTTGATCTGCAGGTTGTTGATCGGCTGCCAGATCGTCTCCAACTCGAAGCCCTTGATCGTGGCCTTCGGCAGGTTCGTGTACTCCGACACGTTGGCGCGGAGGAACTCGTCGTAGCGTTGGATAACCGCCTGGATGTCCTGGTAGTCGTAGTAGAACGCCGACGCGTTGACCTGGAGGTTGCCCATGAAGTTCTTCTTGGCGCCGACTTCGAAGGCGTCGATCACCTCCTTCTTGGTCGTGACCGAGGCCGACAGCGTGGTGGTGGCCGAATTGAACCCCCCGGCCTTATAGCCGCGGGTGTACTTGCCATAGACCAGGGTGTCGCCGTCCGGCTTCCAGTCGAGGCCCAGGGTCGCGCCTTCGCCTTCCCAGCTATTCTGCAGGGTGCGGTAGCGGAAGCCGTTCGGGTCCAGGGTGACCGGCGTAATCTGCGAGCGGTCGGTATACTGGCCGGTCGCCGGGTTCACCGCGCCGACGCCGACGGCCGTGCCGACGGACGAGCTGGTGATATCGACGACGGGGAAGTTACGCAGCACGGCCGGGACCGAGCAGGTGGCGCTGAAGTAGCAGAGCAGGCGTGCGCCCTCGACCGCAGTCTTCTTGTCCCAGGTGTAACGGGCGCCGGCGTGCACGATGAATTGCTCGCCGAGGCTCCAGTCCACCTGGCCGAAGACGGCGTAGGACTCACTACGCGTCCGCGAGGTGGCCGTCGCATAGAGGCGCGTCGGGTTGGCCGCAGCGCGGGCGCCCGCCGTGGTCGCAGGCGTCTCGAGCCGCGGATCGTCAGCGACCCGAGCGTCAGTCGGCGTGTAGTTCGCCTCCTCCCGGAACTGGTAGAGGCCCGCGAGCCACTGCACCGGGCCCTCGTGGGTCGACGCGAAGTTGATCTCGTTGGAGAACCACAGCGGTTCTTCGTCATACAGATTGTAGAGGCGCGGATAGATCACCGCGCCCGCCGTGGGGATCACCTGGTTGGCGGCGCCAGCCGGCCCGCCCGGGGCGCCTGGGGTGCAGCCGGTGGTCTGGCCGGCGGCGCAGGGCGGGAAGAAGCTGAGCGGCGTGCTGTTGGCGGTGCCGTCCACGTCCGTCTGCAGGCGATAGTGGTACCAGGTCCGACCGCCGATGTAGCGGACGTCGAAGTTGTCAGCGTGGAAGCTCACCTGCGCGGTGAAGTTCTGGCTGTCGATCTTGATCGTGTTCGGCGTGTCGGACTCGAAGCAGTTGTCGCAGTCCGCGCTGGCTAGGGGCCGGGTGCGATTGAAGTTTGCAATCGTGGAGCCGGGCGTCGTGCCTGGCTGCAGGGCCGTCGAGATGTTCGGGAGGCCGACCGTAATGCCTTGGCGGCCGCCCGCCCCTCGGCCCAGCGCGGCCGTGCGCGACATCTCGTGCTTCACCCACCAGTCGAGCCGGTCGGTGATCTGACCGTCCAACTGCACCTCGGCGAACCAGACTTCCCCGCGCGCGCCCTCGGATGGCCCGCCCGCAATGTTGGTGTAGTAGCCCTTGTGCTGGTTGTCGTACGAGCCGGCCAAGCGGAAGCGGGTGTTGCCGAACAGCGGGCCCGACGTCGCCGCCTCGAGGGTCTGGCGGTCGTAGTTGGCTGCGGTCGCTCGCACCTCTGCGTAGAAGTCGCTCGTCGGCCGCTTGGAAATGACGTTCATCGCCCCGCCGATGGCGTTACGGCCATAGAGCGTGCCCTGCGGACCCCGGAGGATTTCCGTCCGGTCGACGAACAGCGACGACTTGGCGAACGAATAGACCGACGAGGTGTAGAGGTTGTCGTTGTAAAGGGCGACGCCGCCCTCCGACGAGCGGTTGTTCGTCAGCCGGCCGATGCCGCGCATCGTCATCCGGTCATTGCCGGTGTTGTAGTTCAGGCCCGGCGTGAAGTTGGTGAGGTCCTGCGCCGTGGCGAGGCCGAGGACTTCGCGCCGCTCGTCCGTGAAGGCGGTGACGGCGACGGGCACGTCTTGAAGCGACTGTTCGCGCTTCTCGGCCGTGACGACCAGTTCCTCGATGACGTTGGTGTCTTGCGCGAATGCGTTCGTGGTCAGCAGCGACGCGCCCACGAGCGCGCTAGCCGCCAGAAGCTGGCGTTTCAGCATGGAATTCCTCCCCCGGAGAGACATGTGGACCAGCGCTATTGACTGCGCTCGGGGGCGACGGTGCGTCTTCGCAGACGCAGCGTCAACATATTCCAGTCGCTTTTTCGTACCTTCCGTTCGAATCCTGGTTCGGCGGCCACAGCCGGGGCGCCGGATTCATGGTTTGGGTATGCGCGTCCCGCGTGCAGCGCAGCATTAGTCCGCCGTCAGGATCACCTTGCCGACGTGAGCGCCGCCTTCCAGCCAGGCATGCGCGGCCGCCGCTTCGGCCAGCGGGAAGGTGCGATCGATCGGGGGGCGCACGCGCCCGTCGGCGACCCAGGGCCACACAACCCGCTCCACTTCGGCGGCCAGGCGGGCCTTTTCGTCGGCGCTGCGCGGCCGAAGGGTCGAGCCGGTCACCACCGCCCGCTTCTGCATGATCCGCCAGATCGGCAGGGTGACCTCGCCGCCGGCCTGGCTGGCGATGAACACGATGCGTCCGCCGGTCTGCAGCGCGTCGAGGTTCTTCCCGAAGTAGTCGCCGCCGACCATGTCCAGGATCACATCCGCTCCGCCCTCGCGCTTGGCGACCTCTGCGAAGTCCTCGCTGCTGGCGTCGATGGCGATGTCGGCGCCGAGCTCTAGGGCCTTTCGGGCCTTGTCGGCGCCGCGCGCGGTGGCGATGACCCTGGCCCCTGCGGCCTTGCCCATCTGGATCGCGGTCACGCCGATGCCCGACGTGGCGCCATGCACCATGAGGGTTTCGCCGGCGCGCAGGGCTCCATGCTCGAAGACATTGGCGAAGACGGTGAAGACCGTCTCCGGAAGCCCGGCAGCCTGGATCAAGTCCAGGCCCTCGGGGATCGGCAAGGCGTGCCGGGGGTCTACGGCGGCAAATTCCGCATAGCCCCCTCCGCCGAGCAGGGCGCAGACGCGGTCGCCGGCGTTCCACCGGCCGGCACTGGTCACCACCTCACCCGCCACTTCCAGCCCCAGGGTGTCGGGCGCGCCGGGCGGCGGGGGATAGGCGCCCAGCCGCTGGAGTATGTCAGGCCGGTTTACGCCGGCCGCGCGAACGCGAATCAGCATCTGACCTGCCCCGGGCGTCGGCCGAGCCATGGACACGGCCTTCAGGGCCGCGGCGGGCCCGCGGCCGCCCTCCACCGCGATGGCCGTCATCGTCTCGCCGCTCGTTTCCGACATCGTTTGTCTCCGCCGATCTTGCGCCCGCGCGCCTCGCACGGTTGGATAGCGCCCGAGCGGGGGCCGGCATAGGAGGCTCGCAAGGCAGATGGAAGAACCGGCGGAAGTTCGTGTGGGTCGCGGTCAGCGGCTCGTCGAGGCGATCCGGGAGGACCTGGACCTGTTTGGGGTCGCGGAACTCGAGGACCGCATCGGGATCCTGGAGGCCGAGATCGCGCGAGTGCGAGCCCAGATCGACCGCAAGCGGGCTGGCCGGGCGGCGGCGGATGCGCTCTTTTCGTCGCGTCCCGCTTGAGATCGTTTTGGGCTAGGAGAGATGGCACAGCGGTTGCACGCCAGCCGCGGAGCCGCCGGGGGAGTCCAGCGGCAGGACGGCTGAGGGCGATAAAGACAAGATGAGCGAGATGACCGCCCCCTGGCGCAACGACGTAATTCAGGACTTCGCCCGATCCGAGCTGTTCGAGCGCACCTTCCAGGAAGGCATGGACCTCGTTGAGGAGACCGCCAGCTATCTGGACGGCGCGGGGCGTCAGGAATCCAAGCTGCTGTCGCGCAACGCCGCCCTGGCCTACGCCTCGGAGAGCATGCGGCTCACCACCCGGCTGATGCAGGTCGCCTCGTGGCTGCTGGTGCAGCGGGCGGTGCGCGAGGGGGACATGGCGGCTGACGCCGCTTGCGAGGACCGCTACCGGCTGGCCGCCGAGGAGGTTTGCCGTGGTGGCGAAGAGACTGCGAGCGAGGACCTGCCGGCGGGCCTGCTGCACCTGCTGGACCGTTCGGAGCGCCTCTATGAGCGGGTTCGCCACCTGGACCGGCGGATGTACGTCGAAGCCGCCGTCGACCAGGCGCCGCACCCGGTGCTGTCGCAACTCGACCGGCTGAAGACCGCGCTCGGCGCGTTCTGAGGCGCAGCTTCAAGACACACGAAAAAGCGCCGCGGAGGGAGACCTCCGCGGCGCTCGTCGTTGGGCTGCTCGGTCCGCGATCCCGGCTTGCGCTGGGAGGGCCGGGCTAAGGCCGGCTCACTTGCGGGTGAACGCGCCGAACTTGGCGTTGAAGCGCGACACGCGGCCAGCACGGTCGAGCATTTGGTGACCGCCGCCGGTCCACGCCGGGTGGGTCTTCGGGTCGATGTCCAGGTTCAGCGTCGCGCCTTCCTTCCCGTAGGTCGAACGCGTCTGGTAGGTGGTGCCGTCGGTCATCACCACGGTGATGAAGTGGTAGTCGGGGTGAGTGTCTTGTTTCATCGCGCGGGCGCCTGACGTAAAGGAGCGGCCAAAGTGAAGAGGCCGCCCGCGAAGGCGGCCTGCAAAAGGAAGCCGGGCGTATAGCCGAAAGCCCGGCCGGATTGCAAGGTGTGAGCGCGTATGAGCGACCAGACGTCCGAGGCCCAGGCTGAGGGCCGGCCCAGCGTCGGCGCCGAACTGGTCCAGAGCCTCGCGACAGAAGGCCAGCGCAGGGAAAAGAGCCGCAACGTGCGCGCCCTCGGCCGGCTCGTCCCGTTCGCTCGCGCCCACCTTGCCGACGCGGCCCTGGCGGGCGTGTTCCTGGTGTTCACGGCTGCTGCGACCCTGGGTATCTCCGGCGCCCTGCGGCTGCTCATCGACCATCTGACGGGCCAGGGCGGGCAGGCGCCGACGCAGGGATCCGTAACCCCCTGGTTCCTGTTGCTAGGCTTGGTTGCGGTCGCCCTCGCGGTGGGGAGCGCGCTCCGCTATTTCTTCGTCACCAAGCTGGGCGAGCGGATCGTCGGCGACCTGCGCAAGGCGGTCTACGGCCACATCCTGACGCTGGACCCCGCCTTCTTCCTGCACACGCGGGTGGGCGAGGTGCTGTCGCGGCTGACCACCGACATCCAGATTGTGGAAGGCCTGCTTGCCACCTCGATCTCATATGCCCTGCGCAACCTGCTCACCCTCGTGGGCGCGCTGATCCTGTTGGTGGTGGTCAGCCCCCAGCTCACCGGCCTGGTGCTGCTGGTATTCCCGGTGGTGCTGGCTCCGCTGTTCGTATTCGGCCGCCGCGTACGGAAGCTGACCACGACGGCGCAGGACAAGTTCGCCGCCGCCGTCGGCTTCGCCGGGGAGAGCCTCGACGCGCTGGAGACGGTGCAGGCTTTCGGGCGGGAGCGGACCGCAGCCACCCGTTTCGGGGACGCAGTCGAGGACAGTTTCACCACTTCGCTTACGCGCATGCGGGCGCGGGCGCTGATGACGGCGATGGTCATAGCCCTGGTGTTCGGCGGCATCGTCTTCATCTTCTGGCTGGCGGTTCGCGCAGGGCTGCGCGGCGAGATGAGCTGGGGCCAGCTCTTCCAGTTCGGCTTCCTCGCCGTCACGGCCGGCAGCTCGGTGGGCGCGCTGGGCGAGGTCTGGGGCGAGGTGCAGAAGGCGGCCGGAGCGATGGAGCGGATCGCGGGCCTCCTCGATGCGCGGCCGGGGATCGCGGCGCCCGCCAAGCCCGTCCCAATGCCGAGGCCCAGGGGCGAGGTCTCCTTCGAGGCGATCACCTTTGCCTATCCCGGACGGCCGGACTTGCCGGCGCTCAGGGGCTTCTCGCTGCACGTGCGGCCGGGGGAGCGGGTGGCGCTGGTGGGGCCGTCCGGGGCCGGCAAGAGCACCGTCTTCCGCCTGCTGCTTAGGTTCTACGATCCGCAGCACGGGCGGGTCGTTCTGGACGGCGTGGACCTGCGGGACGCCGACCCGGCCGAAGTTCGCGCGCGGCTGGCCCTCGTGGCCCAGGACTCGCCGCTGTTCTCCGGTTCGGCTGCGGAGAACGTGCGCTTCGGGCGCGAGGACGCCAGCCCGGAAGCCATCCTCCGGGCGGTGCGCGCGGCCCAGGCGGAGGCCTTCCTTGACGCCCTGCCGCAGGGGCTCGACACGCCGGTCGGCGAGCGGGCGCGCGCACTGTCCGGGGGACAGCGGCAGCGCCTCGCCATCGCGCGCGCCTTGGTGCGGGAGGCGCCGGTGCTGTTGCTGGACGAGGCCACCAGCGCGCTGGACGCCGAGAACGAGCGGCTGGTGCAGGAGGCGCTGGACCAGGCCATGGAGGGGCGCACCACCTTCGTCATAGCTCACAGGCTGGCGACTGTGTTGAAGGCCGACCGGATCGTGGTGATGGACGAAGGGCGGGTGGTCGAGGAGGGGAGCCACGCCGAGCTGGTGGCCCGCGGCGGGCTCTATGCCCGGTTGGCGGCCCTGCAGTTCGGGGAGGCGGCCTAGCGGGCCTGGACGGCCAGTCCGGGGAAGTCGCTGAACACGCCGTCAACGCCGGCGGCATAGAGCGCCTTGACCAGCGCCGTGGCGTCGCCGTGGTCGGCCGGACTGGTCCCCCGGTGCACGGCGCGGGGCAGGAAAGTGTTCTCTGCACGGACGGTCCAGGGGTGCACCGCAAGGCCGACGGCGTGCGCCTGGGCGACGAGCGGGGTGGGCGCTGCAAGAGCGCCGTCCACGACCGGGATGACCAGCGGCCATTCCGGGCCCAGTCCGTCGGCGAAGGCGGCGATGGCCTTCAGCCCTGCGGGGGTGGTGACGTCCACGGGCGGCGCCTCGCCCTTGGACACCAACATCACGCGGCGCGCTTTCGACAGGCCCATGAACCGCTTCAGCGGCTCCACCTCGAAGCACTGGACGAACACGGCGGCGGTGCGGCTGTCGAGACCGTTGGTCCGGAGCGCTGCGGCCAGCCGTTCCTCGAGCGGCAGACCGACGACCCGGAAATAGGTCGGGTGTTTCATTTCGGGATAGAGCCCGATGGTGCGCCCCAGGCGGCGGCTCTCGTCCCTGGCGAGATCGACGACCTCCTGGAAGGTGGGGATGGATTCCTGGCCGTCGAAGCGGGCGCTCTGCGGACGCAGGGCCGGCAGCCGCTCCCGAGCGCGCAGCGTCTTCAGCTCGGCCAGGGTGAAGTCCTCGGTGAACCAGCCGCTGACGGCCGCGCCATCGATCTGCTTCGTGGTTTTCCGACCCGCGAACTCAGGCCGGCGGGCCACGTCAGTGGTCCCGCCGATCTCGTTCTCGTGCCGCGCGACGAGCTGGCCGTCCTTCGTGGGGACGAGGTCTGGCTCGATGAAGTCGGCGCCCTGCTGGATGGCGAGGCGGTAGGCGGCAAGCGTGTGCTCGGGGCGCTCCCCGCTGGCGCCCCGGTGGGCGATGACGAGCGGCCGGCGGGCCGGCTGGGCGGCGGCCGGCAGGGCGGTGAGGGCGAGCGTGGAGGCGGCGAAGCCGCGGCGGGTCAGGCGCATGCCCGCCAGCTTAGCCAGTCCTGTGACGGTTTTGCTATTTCGCTGCGCCGAGCAGGCGCTCGAGCAACTGCGGCTGCAGGTCGAGGTTGCCGCAGCAGATCGAGCCCTTGGCGAGCATGTCCTCGCCGCCGTCCGCGTCGGTCACCTTCCCGCCAGCCTCGGTCACCAGAAGGACACCGGCGGCGATGTCCCAGGGCTTCAGGTCGCGTTCCCAGTAGCCGTCGTAGCGGCCAGCCGCGACCCAGGCGAGGTCGAGGGCGGCGGAGCCGAAACGCCGGACGCCAGCCACGCGCTGGCCGATCTGGTGCAGTTCCTTCAGGAACTTGGCGTGCTGGCCGTGGCCGAGGAACGGGATGCCGGTGGCGAACACCGCCTCGTCCATGCGCTGACGCGCGGCGACCCGCAGCCGCTTGTCGTTGACGTAGCAGCCCTTGCCCTTCTCGGCCCAGAACAGCTCGTTGCTGACCGGATTGTAGGTCACGGCGGCCACGACCGCGCCTTCGCGCTGCAGGGCTATGTTGATCGCAAAGTGCGGGATCGCGTGCAGGAAGTTGGTGGTGCCGTCGAGCGGATCGACGATCCAGGTGTGGGTCTTGTCCGTGCCCTCGACCATCCCGCGTTCCTCGCCCAGGAAGCTGTAGCCGGGGCGGGCCTTGGTGAGCGCCTCGAACAGGATCTGCTCGGCCTTGATGTCGGCGGCCGACACGAAGTCGGCGGGCGCCTTGCGGGACACCTGCAGCTCGGACAACTCGCCGAAGTCGCGGTTCAGGCCGCGAGCCGCCTTGCGCGCGGCGTCGCTCATCACCTTCAGGAGGGCCGATTGGGAAATCACGGTGTGAAAGATCTCGAGGCGGGTGGAGGGCGCGGAACCTAGTGGGGCGGGTCCCTCAAGGCAAGGCGCGCTCCGCCAGGCCGGCAGCGATCTCAGCGTTCAGCGCCTTCACGGCGGCGGCCGGACCCTCGCCGTGGCTCCAGACGCCGGCCGAGACCGCCAGGAAATCCGCGCCAGCGGCGGCCAGGCTCCGGGCGTTGTCCGGCTTGATCCCGCCGATGGCGACGCACGGCGTCTGCATGCTCTCCTGCCAGATCGTCAGCAGCTCGGGCTCCGGGCGGCCAATGGCGTCCTTGGTCGTCGTCGGGAAGAAGGCTCCGAAGGCGACGTAGTCGGCCCCGGCCTCAGCGGCTTCCATGGCCAGGTGACGGCTGTCGTGGCAGGTGACGCCCACCATCCCGTCCTTGCCCATCAGGCGTCGCGCCTCGGCATAGGGGCCGTCCTCCTGGCCGATGTGGACGCCGTCGCAGCCCAGACGGGCGGCGAGGTCCGGCCGGTCGTTGAGGATCACCGCGACCCCGCGGCTGTGCGCAATGGGCGTCAGCACGTCCACAGCCGCGGCGATCACCGCCTCGGGCTGGTCCTTCAGGCGGATCTGCAGCGCGGCGACGTCGCCGGCGTCCAGCGTTTGAGCCAGCGTGTGACCGAAGCCCGCCAAGTTATCGAGCGCGGGCGGGGTGATGAGGTAGAGGCGGCAGAGCGGCGGGGACATGCGCCCTAGAACCCTATTTCAGCAGCGCCCTCAAGGCGTAGGCCACGGCCATGGTCGCCAGGGAGGCGGCGACGGCCAGGCCAAAGAACCAGGCCAGCCGCTTCCAGACCGGCGGCAGTGGCGCCCCGGGCTCTGGCGGCGGCTCAATGATACCCGGCATCGGCCGACACCTTTCCGCGGAACACCCAGTAGACCCAAGCCGTGTAGCCGAGGATGGCGGGCAGCAGGATCATCACGCCGACCAGCATGAAGGCCAGCGCATTGTCCGGCGAGGCGGCCTCCCGGAAGCTCATGTCGTACGGGACAATGTTCGGGAAGAAGCCGACGGCCAAGCCGACATAGCCCGAGAGGAAGACCAGGAAGGCGCCGGCGAAGGGCCAACCGTGCGAACGGCGCGCCAACCCGGTTGCGAGGATGACGAGCCCGGCCAGCCCCAGCAGCGGAATAGGCGAGAGCATCAGCAGCCGTTCGATGTCGAACGATCCGGCTTCGTAGCCCCATCGGCTCGCGATGCGGGGGTGGATGAACAGCGTGGCGAGGCTGACGCCGGCGAGCAGAGCGGCCGTGCCGGCGCCCGCGAGCCAGGCCCAGCGGCGAGCCCGTCCGTGCAACTCGTCTTCGGTTTTCCAGATCAGCCAGCAGGCGCCCAGCAGGGCGTAGCCCGCAAGCAGGCCCATGGCCACCAACACCGTGTACGGCGTCAGCCAGTCGAAGCGGCCGCCGGCGAAGGCGCGATTGGACAGGGTGATCCCTTGGATGAACCCGCCGAGGACGAAGCCCTGGGCAATGGTGGCTGCGATAGAGCCGGCCGCGAAAGCGGCGGTCCAGAACCGTTTGCCGCGCCGGCGGGCGCGCAGCCGGAACTCGAAGGCCACCCCGCGCAGGATCAGCGCCATCAACATCAGCAGCACGGGGATGTAGAGGGCGGGCATCAGAGCCGCGTAGGCGAACGGGAAGGCGGCCAGCAACCCGCCGCCGCCGAGCACCAGCCAAGTCTCATTGCCGTCCCAGATGGGAGCGACGGTATCCATCATGACGTCGCGTTCGTGCGGCGAGCCTGCGAAGGGAAACAGGATCCCGACGCCAAGATCGAAGCCGTCAAGCAGGACGTACATCAGCACGGCGACGGCGATGATCCCCGCCCAGATCAGCGGCAGGTCGAGGCTCATTTCGGGCGCTCCTCCGGCTCGTCGGGCGCGGCGCCCAGGGCGTAGCCGGGCGGTCGCGGCTTGATCGGCGGCTCGGTGTCCAGGGCCGGCGCCGGCTTCGGGCCCTCGGCGATCAGCCGCACGATGTAGAGGACCCCCACGCTGAACACGATTGCATAGACCACCATGAAGGCGAGCAGGGACGCGGAGACTTCGCCTGCGCCGACCGGGGAGACGGCGTCGCGCGTCCGGAGCACGCCGTAGATCACCCACGGCTGGCGGCCGACCTCGGCCACGATCCAGCCGGCGATCACCGCGATGAAGCCCGTCGGCGCCATCAGGACGGCAGCCCGCAGGAACAGCGGGTGGTTCTCTGGGCCGCCCCCCTTCCAGATCAGCCAGGCGCCCCAGGCCCCCAGCAGGATCATGCCGATCCCCAGGCCGACCATCACCCGGAAGGCCCAGAACACGATCGCAACCGGCGGCCGGTCCTCGGGCGCGAATTCCTTCAGCCCCTTGATCTCGGCGTCAGCGCGGCCGGCCACGATCCAGCTGCCGACCTTCGGGATCGAGATCTCCCAATGGTTCTTTTCGGCGGCCCGGTCAGGCCAGGCGGCGATGTGGAACGCCTGTTCGGTGCGCGTCTCCCAGAACGCCTCGATGGCGGCGAGCTTGGCGGGCTGGACCTCCAGAACCTCCTTGCCCGACAGGTCCCCGACCACGAGCTGCAGCGGGGCCACGATGGCGAACATGCCGATCGCCATGCGCAGGCCGATCCGCGACTCGGCGTCGGCCCGGTTCCGCAGCAGCCGCCATGCCGAGGCTCCGCCCACCACCAGCGCCGTCGTCAGGAACGCCGCCAACAGCATGTGGGTCAGCCGCTCCGGAAAGGTGTCGGTGAACACCACGTCCCAATAGTTGACGGCCCGCAGCGTCCCGTCGGCGAGCTGGGTGAAGCCCTCCGGATGCTGCATCCAGCTGTTGGCCGCGATGATCCAAAAGGCGGAGACGATGGTGCCCAGGGCCACAAGGCTGGTGGCGGCGAAGTGCAGGCGGGGCCCCACCTTCTTCCAGCCGAAGAGCATGACGCCCAGGAAGCTCGCTTCGAGGAAGAAGGCGGTCAGCACTTCGAACGCCAGCAACGGCCCGATCACGGGGGAGGCCACCGCCGAGAAGACGCTCCAGTTGGTGCCGAACTGGTAGCTCATCACCACCCCGGAGACGACGCCCATCCCGAAGGACAGGGCGAAGATCTTGATCCAGAACAGGTAGAGCGTCTTGAAGGCCTCGTTCCTCGTCGTCAGCCACAGCCCCTCGAGCACGGCGAGGTAGCTCGCCAAGCCGATGGTGAAGCTCGGGAAGATGATGTGGAACGCGATGGTGAAGGCGAACTGCAGCCTCGACAGCAGTAGCGCGTCGAAATCCATGCCCTGGCCTCTGCTCGCGGAGGGCTCCGGGCCGCCACGCGTCTCCCGGAACCTCAACGCCCGGCGGCCAATTTAGGGCCCGCGACGGGGGGCCGCACCTCCGTACGACTACGTATCTGCGAATGACTTGCAAACGCGTTCGCAAGAGGTTTAACTCAGCGGGTCAGACGAGGAGCCGCCGGCCCCATGTACGTGTGCAACTGCAATGGCATCCGCGAGCGGCAGGTCCGCTCGGCGATCGCCGCCGGCGCGACCCGGCCGGCGCAGATCTTCAAGGCCTGTGACAGCCGCCCACAATGCGCGCGCTGCGTCTGCGAGATGCGTCAGATCCTGGACGAGGAGCGCGAGGCGCTCCGTTTCGCGGCCGAATAGCCACCGCCTGGCGCTTGCGAATACGAGCGCAAATCACTCGCAAACATAGGCTTTGACTTCGTTTCCCGCCGAGACGAGGTTCCGCCCGTTCACGACTTCAGCGGAGGCATCTCGTGCAGGGCGACAAGGCGATCATCCGGCTGCTCAACCAGGTGCTGACGAACGAGCTGACCGCCGTGAACCAGTACTTCCTGCACGCCCGGATCTACGAGAACTGGGGCCTGAAGCGGCTGGGGAAGATCACCTACGACGAGTCGATCGGCGAGATGAAACACGCCGACAAGCTCATCAAGCGCATCCTGTTCCTCGACGGCCTGCCGAACCTGCAGGACCTGCACAAGCTGAAGATCGGCGAGACCATCGGCGAAACGCTGGCGGCGGACCTGGCGGTGGAGGCCGGCGGCCGGGCCATACTCGTCGACGGTGTGAAGCAGTGCGAGCTGGCCCAGGACTACGTTTCGCGCGAGCTGCTGATCGAGATCCTGTCTGACACCGAGGATCACATCGACTACCTCGAGACCCAGCTGGGTTTGTTGAAGACCCTGGGCGAGCCGAACTACTTGCAGAGCGCCATGGGCGAACTGCCGGACAGCTGAGCCGGAACCAGCCCGGCGCCCGTGGATTTCGGGAAGAGGGACGTCAGGAGGGCCGCCATTGCAGCAGGACGCGAACGCCACGGTGCGCGGGCGACCGATCACCCATGACGTCATGACCGGCCTGGCCGTAACCGCAGGCGCGGTCGCGCTGTCGGCCCTGCTTGCGAGCGCCTTCTCGGCTCGAGAGGCGATCCCGGAGACTTATTCCGATTACGAAGATCCGGAGGCCGAGGCCTTGCAGCCGGCGCCACGGCAGACCGCCTTCGCCTTCGTTTGGCCGCCGCTGTTCCTGGCCCTGACCTTCTCCGGCCTGCGCATCTGGAGCGGACCGCGCAGCAAGGCCCGGACCCAGGCCCTGGCGCTCTGGGGCCTCGCCCAGGCGCTGAACACCGTGTGGATGGCCTTCGGTCCCAGCCGGCTCGGCGGCCGTGTCGCCACGACCGTGGCTTCGGTGGGCACCGCTGGCGCCTACGCCTGGCGGGCGCGACGGGCGCAGGTCGCCAAGGTGATCCAGAACACTCTGCACTAAGGCCCGCTTGTCAGGCCTTCGCGGCCAAGCCTAGGCTGCCCCCAAGAACGGGATCGGGAGGCTGGGCATGGCGGCGACGACGGCGTCTGCGGACGATGCGGGCGCGCGCGCCGGCAGCCACCGCATGGTCATCGCCGGGGCTTCGGCGGGCACCGTTTTCGAGTGGTACGACTTCTACCTCTACGGCTCGCTTGCCGGCTTCATCACCCAGCACTTCTTCTCGGGTGTGAACGAGACCACCGGCTACATCCTGGCGCTGGCGGCGTTCGCCGCGGGCTTCGCCGTGCGGCCGTTCGGCGCCCTGGTGTTCGGCCGGCTGGGCGACCTCTGGGGCCGCAAGAACACCTTCCTGGTCACCATGGTGCTGATGGGGCTCTCCACCTTCGTGGTGGGCCTGCTGCCCGGGTACGACCAGATCGGCGTCGCTGCGCCGATCCTGTTGATCGTCATGCGGCTCATCCAGGGTCTGGCGCTGGGCGGCGAGTACGGCGGAGCCGCGACCTACGTGGCCGAGCATGCCCCTCCAGGCAAGCGCGGCCTCTACACCAGCTGGATCCAGACGACGGCCACGCTCGGCCTGTTCCTGAGCCTGATCGTCATCCTGGCGGTTCGCACCGCGCAGGGCGAGGAGGTGTTCAGGGCCTGGGGTTGGCGGATCCCGTTCCTGGCGTCGGCGGTGCTGCTCGGGGTCTCCTTGTGGATCCGCCTGCGCCTCGGCGAGAGCCCGGTGTTCCAGAAGATGGTCGCGGAGGGGAAGGGCGCCAAGAAGCCCCTGGCCGAGAGCTTCGGGCAATGGTCGAACCTGAAGCTCGTCCTGCTGGCGCTGGTGGGCCTCACCGCCGGCCAGGCCGTGGTCTGGTACACCGGCCAGTTCTACGCCCTGTTCTTCCTGGAGAAGATGCTCAAGGTCGACGGGCCCACCACCAACAGCCTGGTGGCCATCGCCCTGCTGCTGGCCACCCCGTTCTTCATCCTGTTCGGCTGGCTGTCGGACCGCATCGGCCGCAAGCCGATCATCCTGGCGGGCTGCCTGCTGGCGGTGCTCACCTATTTTCCGATCTTCAAGGCGCTGACCGTGGCCGCCAACCCACAGCTGGCTGCGGCGACCGCCAGCGCGCCGGTCACGGTGATCGCCGACCCCGCCGACTGCGCCCTGCAGTTCGACCCGGTGGGCAAGACCGCCTTCAACTCCTCCTGCGACGTGGCCAAGTCCGCGCTGGCCAACGCCGGGATTTCGTACGTGAACCGGGCCGCGCCGAGCGGGACCGTGGCGGTGGTGCAGGTAGGCGAGGCGCGCCTGCCGAGCTTCGCGGGCGCCACCCTGCCGAAGGCCGAGTTCGACGCGCAGAAGGCCGCCTGGACCAAGGCGCTGGGCGCCTCCCTGGCGGCGCACGGCTATCCGGCCAAGGCCGAGGCCGCGCGGGTCAACAAGCCGATGGTGGTGGGCCTGCTTTGGCTGCTGGTGATCTATGTGACCATGGTCTACGGGCCGATCGCAGCGGCGCTGGTGGAGATGTTCCCGGCGCGGATCCGCTACACGTCCATGAGCCTGCCCTACCACATCGGCAACGGCTGGTTCGGCGGCTTCCTGCCGACCACCGCCTTTGCCATGGTCGCGGCGACCGGCAACATCTACTACGGCCTCTGGTACCCGATCGCGGTGGCCGCGGTGACCTTCGTGGTGGGGCTGCTGTTCGTGCGTGAGATGCGCGGCGCCCCGATCGAGGCCTGAGCGCGATCGGGGCCTGAGCCCGCGTCAGAAGTCGTTGTCGACCCGGTCGTCGTAGCCGTGGTTGGCCGAATAGAAGGCCAGCCACATCAGGAAGCCGGCCAGCACGGCCACGACCACCACGCCGCCGACGACGTACGGCCAGATCGGGCCCAGGCTCGTCCAGCCGCCGCCCACGTGGGATGCGGCGAACACCGCCCAGCCGGCGAACAGGGCGAAGGCGGCCAGGCCGGCGAAGGCGAGCCCAAGGACGGCGGCATGCTTGTCCATGCCACCCAAATCTGCGGCCGCCGGCCAAGGTTCCGGCGAGCGTCCTTTGGCAAGCCTACTCGGCGGCGACGCGGGTGATGCCGATCTGCGGCGCAAGCTCGCCGGCGGCGTAGCGCTTGGCCATGGCCGACATCGGCAGCGGCTTGATCTTGGAGGCGTGGCCGACGGTGCCGAATTCCTCGAACCGCTGAATGCAGACGGCCCGCATGGCTTCCTTGGCGGGCTTCAGATAGCTGCGCGGATCGAACTCGCCCGGCTTCTCGGCGAACACCTTGCGGATCGCGCCGGTGATCGCCATCCGGTTGTCGGTGTCGATGTTGATCTTGCGCACGCCGTGCTTGATGCCGCGCTGGATCTCTTCCACGGGCACGCCCCACGTCTGGGGCATCTCGCCCCCGTACTGGTTGATGATGTCCTGCAGGTCCTGCGGCACCGACGAGGAGCCGTGCATCACCAGGTGGGTGTTGGGGAGGCGGCGGTGGATCTCCTCGATCACGTGCATGGCCAGGACATCGCCGTCCGGCTTGCGGGTGAACTTGTAGGCGCCGTGGCTGGTGCCCATGGCGATGGCGAGCGCGTCGACCTCGGTGGCCTTCACGAACTCGACCGCCTGATCGGGATCGGTCAGCAGCTGATCGTGGCCGAGCTTGCCCTCGAAGCCGTGGCCGTCTTCCTTCTCGCCCATGCCGGTCTCGAGAGAGCCCAGCACGCCCAACTCGCCCTCGACCGAGGCGCCGACCCAGTGGGCCATGTCGACCACGTTACGGGTGACGCGGACGTTGTAGTCGTAGTCGGCCGGCGTCTTGCCGTCGGCCTTCAGCGAGCCGTCCATCATCACCGAGGTGAAGCCGTACTGGATCGCCGTGGCGCAGGTGGCTTCGTTGTTGCCGTGGTCCTGGTGCATGCAGATCGGGATGTGCGGGTACATCTCGGCCATGGCGTCGATCAGGTGCTTCAGCACGATGTCGTTGGCGTAGGACCGTGCCCCGCGCGAGGCCTGCATGATCACCGGCGAGTCGGTGGCCTCCGCGGCCTCCATGATCGCCAGCGCCTGTTCCATGTTGTTGATGTTGAACGCCGGCACGCCATAGCCCTGCTCGGCGGCGTGATCGAGAAGCTGTCGAAGAGTGATCCGGGCCATTTCCGTACGCCTTTGTTCTTACCGGGACAGGGCCGCCACGCCGGGCAGCTCCTTGCCTTCCATCCATTCCAGGAACGCGCCGCCCGCCGTGGAGACGAAGGTGAAGTCGTCCACGACACCCGCCGCGTTGAGGGCTGCTACCGTATCACCCCCGCCGGCCACCGCCACCAACTGGCCGGACCGGGCCAGCCTCGCGGCTTCCTGCGCAGCTTGAACGGTCGACTTGTCAAAGGGTTGCACCTCGAACACGCCGAGCGGGCCATTCCAAATGAGGGTCTTGGCCGCATTCATGGCGCGCAGGATCTCGGCCAGGGTTTCCGGCCCGGCGTCAAAGATCTTGCGGCTGTCGCCGAGCGGCTGTCCCTTCACGAGCTGCAGCGTCTCGGTCGGGACGCCGGGCTTCAGGTCCTCGGCCACCACCACGTCGATGGGCAGGATCAGCTTGCAGCCGGACTGCTCGGCCTTGGCCATGATCTCGCGCGCGGTGTCGGCCATGTCCTTCTCGCAAAGCGAGCCGCCGACGTCGTAGCCCTGGGCGAACTGGAAGGTGTTGGCCATGCCGCCGCCGATCGCCAGGTAGTCAAGCTTGCCGACCAGGTTGTTCAGCAGGTCGAGCTTGGTGGACACCTTGGCGCCGCCGACAATGCCCATGACCGGGCGCTCGGGAGCGCCCAGGGCCTTGTCCAGCGCCTCCAGCTCGCGGCGCATCTGCTCGCCCGCGTAGGCGGGCAGCAGGCGCGCCAGCGCCTCGGTGGAGGCGTGGGCCCTGTGCGCGGCGGAGAAGGCGTCGTTGACGTAGAGATCGCCGTTGGCGGCCAGCGCGCGCGCGAACTCGGGATCGTTCTTCTCCTCGCCGGCCTCGTAGCGGAGGTTCTCCAGCAGGATCACGCCGCCAGGGGGCAGGGCGTCGATGGCGGCCTTGGCGGCCTCGCCCGAGCAGTCGTCCGCGAAGGCCACGGGGGCGCCGAGCAGCCTGGACAGCGGCTCGACCACCGGCCTGAGGCTCATCTCGGGCACCCGCTTGCCCTTCGGCCGATCGAAGTGGGCCAGGAGGACGACCCTGGCGCCGCCGCTCCTGAGCTTCTCGATGGTCGGCAGGGCGGCGCGCAGGCGGGTGTCGTCGCTCACACGCCTGTCGGCCATAGGCACGTTGAAGTCCACGCGCACCAGGGCGCGCCGGCCCTGGAGTTCGGCGTCGTCGAGGGTGCGGAAAGCCATGTCGCGATCAGGCGATCAGCTTGCCCATGGCGACGGCGGTGTCGCTCATGCGGGTCGAGAAGCCCCATTCGTTGTCGTACCAGGACAGCACGCGGCCAAGCTGGCCTTCGATCACCTGGGTCTGCGGCAGGGCGACGTTGGACGAGTAGGCCACGTGGTTGAAGTCGGTGGAGACCAGCGGCTCGTTGGTGACGCCCAGGATGCCCTTCAGCGGGCCCGAGGCGGCGGCGGCCTGGAGGGCCTCGTTGATCTCTTCCTTGGTGATGCTGCGGCCGGGCACGAACTTCAGGTCGACCACCGAGACGTTCGGGGTCGGCACGCGGATCGAGGAGCCGTCCAGCTTGCCGGTCAGTTCCGGGATCACCAGGCCCAGGGCCTTGGCGGCGCCGGTGGACGTCGGGATCATGGACATCGCCGCGGCGCGGGCGCGGTAAAGGTCCTTGTGCATGGTGTCCAGCGTCGGCTGGTCGCCGGTGTAGGAGTGGATCGTGGTCATGTAGCCACGCTCGATCCCGCACAGCTCCTGCAGCACCTTGGCCACCGGAGCCAGGCAGTTGGTGGTGCACGAGGCGTTGGAGATGATGGTGTCTTCGGCCGTCAGCTGGTCGTGGTTCACGCCGTAGACGATGGTCTTGTCGACGCCGTCGCCGGGCGCCGAGATGATCACCCGCTTGGCGCCCGCCTCGAGGTGGGCGGCGGCCTTGTCGCGGGCGGTGAACAGGCCCGTGCACTCGAGCGCGATGTCGATGCCCAGGTCCCTGTGCGGCAGCTCGGCCGGATTGCGGACGGCGGTGACCTTGATCTTGCCGCGGCCCACGTCGATCGAGTCGCCGTCGACGGTCACAGTCCCAGGGAAGCGGCCGTGCACGCTGTCGTAGCGCAGCAAGTGGGCGTTGGTCTCCACCGGGCCCAGGTCGTTGATCGCCACGACCTCGATGTCCGTCCGGGCGTGTTCGACGATCGAGCGCAGGACCAGGCGGCCGATGCGACCGAAACCGTTGATGGCGACGCGAACGGGCATGGGCGGAAATCTCCTTGTGACGACCTGACGCAGCTTTGCGGGGGGTTCTTCAAGGCGGGGGACCCTGAGTCAACCCCTGCAAAGCTCAACTCTGGCAATGGATTGTGACCGAACGGCCTTGGCCGTACCGGCTGTTCAGGGCCTCAATCCACGAGATCGCCAGAAGTGCCCGAGGTTGTCGTTCGGTCGCGGTCAGCCTCGGACCGGCTTCACCCTGGAGGCCGCTTCGCGGGCCCGCTCGCGGGCTTCCTCGACGTTGCCGCCCTTGGCCACCGCCACGCCCATTCGGCGGCGCGCGAAGCTCTCGGGCTTGCCGAACAGGCGCAGGTCCGCGCCGGGGACGCTGAGCGCCTCGGCCACGCCGTCGAAGGCGATCCCCTTGGCCTCCAGGCCGCCGTAGATCACCGCGCTTGCCCCCGGCTCCTTCAGGCGCGGGTCCACCGGCAGGCCGAGGATGGCGCGCGCGTGCAGCTTGAACTCGCTCATGTGCTGGCTGACGAGGGTGACCAGGCCGGTGTCGTGCGGGCGCGGCGAGACCTCGCTGAACCAGACGTCCGCGCCTTTCACGAACAGCTCGACACCAAAGATCCCCAGGCCGCCCAGCGCCTCGGTCACGGCGCGGGAGATCTCGCGGGCCTTCTTCAGGGCCGGCGGGCTCATGCCCTGCGGCTGCCAGCTCTCGACGTAGTCGCCCTTCACCTGGCGGTGGCCGATGGGGTCGCAGAAGCTGGTCACCACCTCGCCTTGGACCAGGCTGCGGACGGTGAGCTGGGTGATCTCGAAGTCGAACTCGACCCGGCCCTCGACGATCACCCGGGGCTGCTCCACCCGGCCCCCTTCGAGCGCGTAGCGCCAGGCCTCGGCGATCTGGTCGGGGGTCTCGACATAGGACTGTCCCTTGCCGGACGAGCTCATCACGGGCTTCACGAAGCAGGGGAACCCGGTCACCTCGGCGGCGGCGCGGGCCAGCTCCTCTTCGGTCGAGGCGAAGGCGTAGGCGCTGGTGGGCAGGCCGAGCTCCTCCGCCGCCAGGCGCCGGATGCCTTCACGGTTCATGGTCAGCTGGGCGGCGCGGGCGGTGGGGATGACCGTCGCCAGACCCTCGGCTTCGATCCGCACGAGCTCGTCGGTGGCGATAGCCTCGATTTCCGGCACGATCAGGTGCGGCCGCTCGCGTTCAACCAGGGTGCGCAGGGCCCGCGCGTCGGTCATGGCCAGCACATGGCTGCGGGTCGCCACCTGATGGGCCGGAGCGTTCTCGTAGCGGTCGACCGCGATGACCTCGCAGCCCAGCCGCTGCAGCTCGATGGCGACTTCCTTGCCGAGCTCGCCGGAGCCCAGCAGCATCACCCGGACCGCGGTGTCCGACATCGGCGTGCCGAGTCGCGCGGGGCCTTTGGGTCTGGTCATGGCCGCACTCTCGCCGGGAGCCTAGTCGAGCCGGGCCCGGGCCTGCTCGGCCACCGCCTCGGCCGTGATGCCGAAGTGTTTGTAGAGCTGCTCGTAAGGGCCGCTGGCGCCGAACCCGTCGAGGCCCACGAAGATCCCGTCGGCGCCGATGAACCGATCCCATCCCATCCGCACGCCGGCCTCGATGGCGACGCGCACCGGCGCCTCGCCCAGGAGGCTCTCCTGGTAGTCGCGCGGCTGGGCGGCGAACAGCTCGAAGCAGGGGACCGAGACGACACGCGCGCCGATGCCCTGGGCTTCCAGCAGCTCGCGAGCCTTCAGCGCCACCGGGACCTCGGTGCCCGAGGCGAACAGCGTGACCTGGGCCGGCTGGCCGGCGGCGGCCAACTGGTAGGCGCCGCGCGCCGAGAGGTTCTCGCCGGCCTGATCGCGGACCGCAGGTGTTTTCTGACGGGAAAGCGCCATCACCGACGGGGTGCGCTGTGCGTCCAGCGCCAGCTTCCAGCACTCGGCGGTCTCGATCAGGTCGGCCGGCCGGAAGACGTTGAGGTTCGGCATGGCGCGCAGCGCGGCCAGATGCTCCACCGGCTGGTGGGTGGGGCCATCCTCGCCGAGCCCGATCGAGTCGTGGGTGCCGACGTGGATGACCCGGACGCCCATCAACGCCGCCAGTCGGATCGAGGGGCGGCTGTAGTCCGTGAAGACCAGGAAGGTGCCGCCGTAGGGTATCACCCCGCCATGCAGCGCCATGCCGTTCATGGCCGCGGCCATGCCGTGTTCTCGCACCCCGTAGTTCACGTAGCGGCCCGCGTAGTCCGGGGTGTCGAAGATCGGTGTGTTCTTCACGAAGGTGTTGTTCGAGCCGGTCAGGTCGGCCGAGCCGCCCACCAGTTCGGGGATTTCGCCGAAGATCCGCTCGAGCACCGAGCCAGAATGCTGGCGGGTGGCGGCGGCGGGCCTGGCGGTCGCCGCCTCCGCGATCAAGGCGTCTAGTTGCTCGAAGGCGTGGACGGGCAGGTCGCCGGCGATGGCGCGCTCGAACTCGGCGCGTTGCGGCGAGGCCGCGAGGCGGGCCTCCCAGGCGTTCAGCTCCTTGCGGCCGCGACGGCCGGCGGCGCGCCAGGGCTTGTAGACCTCGTCAGGGATCACGAACGGCTCGTGCGGCCAGCCAAGGTTGTCACGGGTCTTCACGACCTCGTCCTTGCCCAGCGCCTTGCCGTGAACGTCGTGGGTGCCTTCGAAGGTCGGCGAGCCCTTGCCGATGACCGTTTTGCAGGCGATCAGCGTCGGCCGGTCCTGCTTGGTGGCCCAGGCCAGCGTGCGGCGGATCTGGCCCTCGTCGTGGCCGTCGATCCGCTTCACCGCCCAGCCGGCGGCCCTGAATCGGGCGAGCTGGTCCGTGGCGTCGGAGAGGCCCACGTGGCCGTCGATGGTGATGTCGTTGTCGTCCCAGAGCACGGTCAGCTTCGCGAGCTTCAGCCGGCCGGCCAGGCTGATGGCCTCGTGGCTGACCCCTTCCATGAGGCAGCCGTCGCCGGCCACCACCCAGGTGCGGTGGTCGACCAGGTCGTCGCCGAAGCGGGCCGCAAGCTTGCGCTCCGCCATGGCCATGCCGACGGCGGTGGCGAGCCCCTGGCCAAGTGGGCCGGTGGTCGTCTCGACGCCGGGGGTATGACCCCATTCCGGGTGGCCAGGCGTGTTGGAGCCGATCTGCCGGAAGTTCCTGATCTGGTCGAGCGTCACGGCCTTTACGCCGCTCAGGTGCAGGAGGCTGTAGAGCAGCATCGACCCGTGGCCGGCGGAGAGCACGAACCGGTCCCGGTCGGCCCAGTCCGGGCGGGCGGCGTCGTACTTGAGGAACTTCGTCCAGAGCACCGCGGCCACGTCCGCCATGCCCATCGGCATGCCCGGGTGGCCGGAATTGGCCTGCTCGACGGCGTCCATCGAGAGCACGCGAATGGCGTCGGCCATGGTCTTCAGAGGCGCAGGCATGGAGGTCCGGATTCGTTAACGGCGGCTGGATTGGCGGGCGGGGTCGCACGCAAGGAGGCGAGGGTCAAGGCGAGGCGGAAAACCCGTGGATTCACAAGGAACCCAGGGCGGGTCTATAGATTAGGTCGCCACACCCATCGGGAGGACGGCGTATGAACGCGGGCGAGAGCGCGCTCGAACTTGCGGCCAGGCGCCTAGAGCGTGCGGTGGGCCTGCTGGAGCAGCGCCTCTCCGATCGCCCAAAGGCGGCGCCGGGGGGCGGCCTGTTCCAACAGGACGACCGTTCATGCCTTGCGGCCGAGCTGGAGCGGGCCCGGGCCCGCGAGAAAGAGCTGGAGGCCGCCGGCGCCGAAGCGTCGGCAGCGCTCGGCAGGGCCATCCTGGAAATCCGGGCCGCTCTCGAAGGCCAGACCATGGCGCAGGAGCACTGACATGGCGCAAATCCAAATCGAGGTGAACGGCCGACCCTACGTCGTGGGCTGCGAAGACGGGCAGGAACAGCATCTGACCGAACTGGCCAAGATGTTCGACCGCCAGGTCCGGCACGTCAGCGCCGACATGGGGCAGCTCGGCGATACGAGACTGTTCCTGATGGGCGCCCTGCTGTTGGCGGACGAGCTGGCGGACACCCGCGCGCGCCTCGCGGCCGCGCAGGCCGAACTCGCCCGCCTGCAGTCGGATCGGGCCCGCATGGAAAGCCGAGCGGTCGCCGCCCTCGAGAGCGCCGCCATCAGGATCGAGAAGCTGACCGGCGACGGCGTGGCGGCCTAGGCGCGCGCCTTGCTGTTGACGAGGCGGCTCAGGGCGTCGCCCAGGTTCTTGCGCTCGGCCTTGCGATAGGAGGCCGGACCGGCGTCCACGAGCCGACGGTGGGCCTCGGCCAGGTTGTGGTAGGGCAGCCGGGGCAGGAGGTGGTGCAGCGCGTGGTAACGCAGGCCCACGGGAGCCCAGAGCACCGGCAGCAGAGCGGGCGGCGGCACGTTCACCGTGTCCTCGAACTGGCCTTGGAAGCTCATCTTCGACCCGTCGTTCTCCCAGGCGTGCGCGACGGCGGTGCGGAGCTGATTGACGAAGGTCATCACGGCGAAAATCGCGACGCCGATCAGGAGCGCGCGCAGGGGGATAAACCCGACCGCGGCGAGACCGATGAGGGTCCAGCTCCACAGCCAGCAGCCGATCTCCTGCGCCCGCCAGGCGGGGCTGCTCGCCCGATCCAAGTCCTCGCGCGCGAACTGGGGGTTGATGGTCATCGCGGAGGTGCGAGCGATCGTGAAGCGCCGCACGGCGGGGACGACCAGGCCCAGCGGCGCGAGCACTCCGAATCGCAGCAACGTGCCGAGGGGCGCCAGGAGAGCGATGCCCAGAAAGCCGAACAGGTTCGTCAGCGGCATACGGGCGAGCGGCAGGTACTCCGGATCTCGCGCGGTGCCGTAGCGGTCCTTGGCGTGGTGCAGCATGTGCACGCCTTCGTAGAGCAGCGAGGGGGTGAGGAAGGGCACGCCGATCAGCACGTTCCAGCCGGTGTGAAAGCCGGGCACCTCCCCTGGACGGAGATGGGTGAGCTCGTGGATGAAGCTGATGGCCCGGTACAACGCCACCACGCAGACGATCGCGGCGGCCAGCGCCAAACCTCCGCGCTGGGTGATCGCCAGCCAAAGGCTCACGTAGGTCACCGCGGTCGTGGCCAGCAGATCGGTCCAGTAGATGCGCGGCTCGGCGCGCAGCAGATCACGCGCCAGATCGTTGGCCTGGCGGCTCAGGCCCAGGGCCGGGCCGGTGCTCTCTAGGACGGGGATGCTGTTCACGGGCAGAGAGGTAGGCGCTTCGGCCCCCGGACTGAACTCCGTTTGGCGCCGCAGCGCGGAAAAAGCCCTCCGCTGTGGGACTGGCGCCGCTTGAGGTGGCGGGCCCGGCCCACTACCTTGTCAGGTGGCGGGTCTGCTGCGGCTCTCGTCGGAGGCGACATATTCCAGCGACCTTAATTCACTCTAAGGGAGCTGTCCCTGCCCAGGACCGTGGTCTCGGGCACACGGCGCCCACCTGGTATATCCGGGTCGAGGGAATGAAACAGTCCTTCACGGCTCTCGCGGCGCCGCCACCTCTTCCTGCTATGAGCAGGTGGTGATCCAAACATCCGACAAGGCCGAACTCCGGCGCCGACTCCGTGCATTGCGCCGCCAGCTGCTCGCGGCCGACCCACAGGCTGCGGAGCGGGCCGCCGCTCGCCTGCCCCTCGACCGGCTGCCGCCCTTTCAGAGCTTCAGCGGCTATCATGCCATGGGCTCGGAGCTGGATCCGACACCGCTCGTGCGCCGGTTGGCAGAGACGGGCGCCACGCCAGCCCTGCCGGTGGCCGAGCAGCGGGACGCGCCTTTGGAGTTCCGCGAATGGGACCCGGGCGAGGGACTGCAGCCCGACGCCTTTGGCATTCCGGCGCCGCCGGTCTGGCGTGCGGCCGTCACGCCCGACCTGGTGGTCGCGCCGCTGCTCGCCTTCGACCGCCACGGCAATCGACTGGGACAGGGCGCAGGCCACTATGACCGCACGATCGCGAACCTTCGCGCCACCAAGCCCGTTTTCGTCCTCGGCCTCGCCTACGCGGGCCAGGAAGTGGAGAATCTGCCCGCCGAACTTCACGACGAGCGGCTCGACGCGATCCTGACCGAGACGGACTACATCGAGGTCGGCTAAGGACGCGCCATGAAATTTGCCTTCTTCGGAGACGTGGTGGGACGGGCCGGCCGCGATGGCCTGGCCGAGCACCTGCCCGGGCTCCGCCGCCGCCTGGACCTCGAGTTCGTCATCATCAACGCCGAGAACGCCGCGGCGGGATTCGGCATCACCGAGGCTACGGCGCGTGAGCTGTTCGACGCGGGCGCCGACTGCCTGACGCTCGGCAACCACTCCTGGGATCAGAAGGAGGCGCTGACCTATATCGTCCGCGAACCCCGCCTGATCCGGCCGCTGAATTATCCGCCGTTCGCCGACGCCCCGGGCCGCGGCGTCCAGATGTTCGAGACCCACTCGGGCAAGCGGATCATGGTGGTGAACCTGCTGGGCCGCGTGTTCATGGACGCGCTCGACGACCCCTTTGCAGCCGTGGACCGCGAGCTGGAGGCCTGCCCGCTGGGCGCGGTGGCCGACGCCGTGGTCGTCGACATGCACGCCGAGGCCACTTCGGAGAAAATGGCCATGGGCCATTTCTGCGACGGCCGGGCGACCCTGGTGGTCGGCACCCACAGCCACGTGCCAACCGCCGACGCCCAGATCCTGCCCGGCGGCACCGCCTACCAGACGGACGCCGGCGCCTGCGCCGACTACGACAGCGTGATCGGCAACCAGAAGGAAGAGCCGCTTCGGCGCTTCACGACGCGCATCTCTGGGGGCCGTTACAAGCCGGCCGAAGGCCCCGCCACCGTCTGCGGCGTCTATGTCGAGAGTGATCCCGCCACCGGCCTGGCCCGCCGGGTCGAGCCGATCCGCATCGGTGGCCGGCTGGCCGAGCACATTCCCGAGGCGGAACGCGTCGTCGCCGGTTGAGCCGATTCAGCTCTTGCTCCGCGGCCTGCGCTCGGGGGAACGCAGCCCGGCGAGGGTAAGCCGCCCCGCCTTCTCGCGGTCGAGCAGATCGAAGCGGCGTGCGGCGGCCCGGCTCCACTCCGCCTCGGTCACCCTGCCGTCCACGTCGAGGTCGCCCGCCCGAACGGGGTGGGGCGTGTTGAGCAGGCCATAGCGCGCCGCACCCTGGCGGCCCATCTGCATCTGCCCGCGGCCACGCGCCGCGCGTAGGCCGGGTCCCCGTCCGCCGGGCAACTCGCCGTCGATGGCGAGCTGGTTGATCTCCGGGGCGATCTCGTTCTCGTAATGCTGCACCTCGAAGCCGTCCACGACGCCATCGGTGTTCCCGTCCAGCCGTCGGAAGAAGCGCAGGGCGTCGGCGCGGAGCTCGGCCGGCACGAGTGCGCCGTCCTGGTCTGCGTCAGCGCCGGAGAACCAGGCGCCCAATCCGTCCGATCCGCGGAACGGCTCGCCGGACGGGCTTATGAACAGCGCGCCGCTCGTGGGCGCGCGCGCGCCAGGCGGTGGGCCCCCTGGCTGAGCGGTCGCAGCCGAGCCGGAGCCGGCGAGCAGGATAGCAAGCAGCAACGCTGTGCGCATGGGGATCCTTCTGCAGCCGTCTGACCTTCAACGCCAGCGGGGCGGAATTGCGCCGGTCCGGTGTCGGCGCCGAAATCCTTTCCTTCCCGCGGCCGAGGCGGTCTAGTGGTCAAGCTCCATGTGGGGAGAGGGCATGCCATGGCCAAGTTCATCGTCCGCGCCATCTTTGCAGCGCTCGGCTTGTGGCTGGCGTCACGCGTGGTGCCGGGCGTGCGGGTCGACGACACCGGCAGCCTGATCCTGGCGGCGGTGCTGCTGGGGATCGTCAACGCCTTCGTGCGGCCGGTGGTCTTTGTCCTGACGCTGCCGATCACGGTGCTGACGCTGGGTCTCTTCCTGCTGGTGGTGAACGCCGCCATGATCGGCTTGGTGGCCCTGCTGCTGGCGGGGTTTCACGTGGACGGGCTGGTGGCGGGCGTGCTCGCCGCCGTCGTCACGGGCGTCATGAGCTGGATCGCCGGGATGGTGATGGGCGACGGCAAGCGCGACTGAGCCGGGCCGAGCGTCGTCCCCGCGATGATCGCCGTGGTCGGGGCGAACGGCAGGCGGTGAACTGACCCGCTGTCGACCAAAGAAAAAGGGGCGGAGCCTTGCGGCTCCGCCCCTCTCTTTCTCGCGTTGAGCGTGGACCTAGAAGTCCATGTCGCCCATGCCGCCGGGCATGCCGCCCGGGGCGCCGCCGCCGCCGTTCTTCTTCGGCGCTTCGACGATGGCCGCTTCCGTGGTGATCAGCAGGCCGGCCACCGAGGCGGCGTCCTGCAGAGCGGTCCGGACGACCTTGGCCGGGTCGATCACGCCGGCCTGCACGAGGTCGACGTACTCTTCCGTCTGGGCGTTGAAGCCGAAGGTCGCCGACGCGTTTTCCAGGACCTTGCCGACCACGATCGAGCCTTCCACGCCGGCGTTCTCGGCGATCTGGCGGATCGGAGCCTGCAGGGCGCGGCGAACGATAGCCACGCCGGCTTCCTGGTCGTCGTTGTCACCCTTGAAGCCGTCCAGGACCTTGGAAGCCTTCAGCAGAGCGACGCCGCCGCCGGGAACGATGCCTTCTTCCACGGCCGCACGGGTCGCGTTCAGGGCGTCGTCGACGCGGTCCTTCTTTTCCTTCACTTCCACTTCGGTGGCGCCACCGACGCGGATCACCGCAACGCCGCCGGCGAGCTTCGCCAGACGCTCTTGCAGCTTTTCCTTGTCGTAGTCCGAGGTGGTGTCTTCGATCTGCCTCTTGATCTGGGCGACGCGGCCTTCGATGCCCGACTTCTCACCCGAGCCGTCGACGATCGTGGTGTCGTCCTTGGTGATGGTCACCTTCTTGGCGCGGCCGAGCATGTCGATGCTGACGTTCTCGAGCTTGATGCCCAGATCTTCGCTGATCAGCTGACCGCCGGTCAGGATCGCGATGTCTTCCAGCATGGCCTTGCGACGGTCACCGAAGCCCGGAGCCTTCACGGCCGCGACCCGCAGGCCGCCACGCAGCTTGTTGACCACCAGGGTGGCCAGCGCTTCGCCTTCGACGTCTTCCGCGATGATCAGCAGCGGACGGCCGGATTGCACGACGGCTTCCAGCACCGGCAGCAGCGGCTGCAGCGAGGAGAGCTTCTTTTCGAAGAGCAGGATCAGCGGCTCTTCGAGGTCGGCCTCCATCTTCTCGGCGTTGGTGATGAAGTAGGGCGAGAGATAGCCGCGGTCGAACTGCATGCCTTCGACGACGTCGAGTTCGGTCTCGGCGGTTTTGGCTTCTTCGACGGTGATGACGCCTTCGTTGCCGACGCGTTCCATGGCGCGGGCGATCATCTCACCCACTTCCAGGTCGCCGTTGGCCGAAATGGTGCCGACCTGGGCGATCTCGCTGTTGGCGGAGACCTTCTTGGCGTTGGCCTTGATCTCTTCGATGACCTTGGCCACGGCCTTGTCGACGCCGCGCTTCAGATCCATCGGGTTCATGCCGGCGGCGACCGACTTCAGACCTTCAACCACGATGGCCTGGGCCAGGACGGTGGCGGTGGTGGTGCCGTCGCCGGCCTTGTCGTTGGTCTTGGAGGCGACTTCGCGGATCAGCTGGGCGCCGAGGTTCTCGAACTTGTCGGCCAGTTCGATTTCCTTGGCGACCGACACGCCGTCCTTGGTCGAGCGCGGAGCGCCGAAGGACTTCTCGATGACCACGTTGCGGCCCTTCGGCCCCAGGGTCACCTTGACCGCGTTGGCCAGGATGTTGACGCCGCGCAGCATGCGGTCGCGCGCGTCGGAGGCGAAATAGACGTCTTTGGCAGCCATGTTGCTGTCTCTTTCTCTAGATGCTTGTGACGGGCGGCGACTTAGGCGGCCTTCGCGGCCGCGTCGGCGTCGAGCACGCCCAGGATGTCGCTTTCCTTCATGATCAGCAGATCCTGGCCTTCAAGCTTGACCTCGGTCCCCGACCACTTGCCGAACAGGATGCGGTCGCCCGACTTCACGTCGAGAGGCTGGACCTTGCCGCTCTCGTCGCGAGCGCCCGGACCGACCGCGATCACTTCGCCTTCCTGCGGCTTTTCCTTTGCGGTGTCGGGAATGATGATCCCGCCCCGGGTCTTCTCTTCTTCCTCGACACGCCGGACGAGGACCCGGTCCCCCAGAGGACGAAACGCCATGTATGTATCTCCGTTCGAGACGGTTGGAATTGCTGTGCGCGTGCACTGAGAGGAGCTTGTTAGCAGTCCCTGCCTGCGAGTGCTAACGCGACCGTTGAAGTAAGAAAACGGCCGGCGAGAGTCAAGACGGCGCCGCATTTTGCGGGCGGTTCGGCAGGCGCCGCGCCGCCCTTCTCAGAGGAACTGGGCTATTCCGCCGCCATGGCAGGCGCCGCCGATTTCCGGGCCCGCGCCGGGTTGGAAAATTCCAGCACCCCGTCGTCGAGCCGGGCGTAGCGCAGCGTCATCAGGTCCATGGCGTAGTTCTGGTGCAGCTTCCAAGGCGCCTTGGTTCCCTGCTTGGGGAACTTGTCCATCGCCCGCTGCACGTAGCCGGAGCTGAAGTCCAGCCACGGCGCCGTCCCCATGTCAGGATCGGTGTTGCGCGGCGTCGCTTGCCGCAGCCCGCTACGCTTCATGTGGTTCAGGAGGCGCGTGACATACTCGCACGTCAGGTCGCACTTCAGGGTCCACGAGGCGTTGGTGTAGCCGAAGACGGAGGCCAGGTTCGGCACGTCCTCATACATCATGCCCTTGTAGGACAGCGTCTTGCCCGGCTCGATGCGGCGGCCGTCCACGCTGAGCTCGAGGCCGTTCATCACCTGCAGGTTGAGGCCGGTGGCGCTCACGACGATGTCGGCCTCCAGCTCCTGCCCCGACTTCAGGCGGATGCCGGTCTCCGTGAAGGTCTCGATGTGGTCGGTGACCACCGACGCGGAGCCGGCCTTGATGGCCTGGAACATGTCGGCGTCCGGCACCAGGCACAGCCGCTGATCCCAAGGATTGTAGCGCGGCGTGAAGTGGGTCTCGACGTCGTAGTCCGGGCCCAGCTGCTCGCGGACCATGCCGATGATCCGCTGCTTCACGGCCTCGGGCTTCTTCCGGGCGATCCGGAAGAAGTACATGCCGAACAGCACGTTCCTCCAGCGGACGATGTCGTAGGCGAGCTTGCCCGGGAGCCTGGCGCGCAGCCAGTTGGCCATCTTGTCCTCGGCCGGGCGGCTGACGACGTAAGTGGGCGAACGCTGCAGCATGGTGACGTGGCCGGCGGTCTTGGCCATTTCGGGAACCAGCGTCACCGCCGTCGCGCCAGAGCCGATCACCACCACCTTCTTGCCGGCGTAGTCGAGGTCTTCTGGCCACTTCTGCGGATGGACCATCCGGCCCTGGAAGCGCTCGGCGCCCGGGAAGTCCGGGGTGTAGCCCGCCTCATAGGAATAGTAGCCGCCGCAGAGCAGCAGGAAGCTGCAGGTGAAGCGCACGGGCTTTCCGTCGTTCTCGGCCTCGACGGTCCAGAGCGCATCGTCGCTCGACCAGCTGGCGCGGGTCACCAGGTGGCGGAAGCGGATGTGCTGGTCGATGCCGTGCTCGCGCGCGGTTTCGCGCACATAGTTCAGGATCGAAGGACCGTCGGCGATGGCCTTGGCCTGGGTCCACGGCTTGAAGGCGTAGCCCAGGGTGTACATGTCGCTGTCCGACCGGATGCCGGGATAGCGGAACAGGTCCCAGGTGCCGCCGATCGCCTCCCGGCCCTCCAGGATCACGTAGGAGCGGTCCGGCGCCTCGTGCTGCAGGTGCCAGCCGGCGCCGACGCCGGAGAGGCCCGCGCCCACCACCACTACGTCGAAATGTTCGCTCGCCATCTGTTTCGTCCCCCGCACCTCCGTCTCGCGCGAAGGCTTACCTGAACAGTGATCACATATCTTGGCGCAGCAGGCCAGCATGCAACCCTGCTGCGACGGTTAATCCATTCGACACCCGGGGAATACGCAGCGGATACTTGGCCGTGATTCGGACACAGGACATGCGGCGGCTCACCCCAGCGCTCCTCGGAGCCAGCTACCTCTGCATCGCGCTGACGGTCGGCCTTTCGCTGTGGCGGAACGGCGGCGGCTGGGGCTCGGGCGTGTCCGGCTTCGTGGCGACGATCGGTCTGTGCATGGCGTTGCACGGCATCATCGCCCGCTTGATCGAGAACGCCGCCATCCGCGCCGAGATCGAGCAGGTCCGCGAGGCCCACCAGATCCTGATCGACCAGGTGGAGCGGCTGGACGCCCGCCTGGGCGAGGTGGTGGAAACCGCCGCTGCGGACCACGACAAGTCGGAAGAGATCCTGGACGAAGTCCACATGCTGGAGACGCTCATCGAGCGCATGCAGCATCGGCTGGAGGAACGGCCGGCGGTCGCGCCCGCGCCCCGTTCGCCGGCGCCGTCCCCGCGACTGGGTCACAACTCCGAGCATCGGGCCGCCGGCCTGCTGATGGACACCGTGCGGGACGCCCTGACGGAGAACCGGGTCGACCTCTATCTGCAGCCGGTGGTCGGGCTGCCGCAGCGCAAGACCGTCTTCTACGAGAGCTTCTCCCGGCTGCGGGACGAGACCGGCCGGGTCCTGATGCCGGCTGAATACCTGACGGTCGCCGAGCCCGGCGGCCTGGTCACAGAGATCGACAACCTGCTGCTGTTTCGGTGTGTGCAGATCGTCCGGCGCCTGGCCGCCAAGGATCGACGGGTCGGCATCTTCTGCAACATCTCGATGGCCAGCCTCGGCGACGAGAGCTTCTTCCCGCAGTTTCTCGACCTGCTGAAGGAGAACCGCGACCTCTCCGGCGCCCTGATCTTCGAGGTCGGCCAGGCGGCCTTCGACAGCCGCGGGGCCATCCAGGCGCGCAACATGGCGAAGCTGGCCGAGCTCGGCTTCCGGTTCAGCCTGGACAAGGTCATGGACCTGGACCTCGACCTGCAGGACCTCGCCCGGGCCGACGTGAAGTTCATCAAGGTGAGCGCCCAGATGCTCCTCGACGAGCTGACTGAGGTGGACGGCCGGCTCGTGCTGCGCAGCCTCCCCGACCTCGCCGCCGAAGACTATGCTGCTCTCAACCGGCGCTACGGCGTCGAGATCATCGCCGAGAAGGTGGAGAGTGAGCGCCAAGTGGTGGACATCCTGGAGCTCGACATCGGCTTTGGTCAGGGGCACCTGTTCGGCGAGCCCCGCGCCATCAAGGACGCCATCCTGGCCGAGGCCACTCCGCCCGCCCCGGCGCTCCGCCAACACCCGCTCGCCCGCCGTCTGGCCGGCGGTCGCTACTGAGAGAACCGGTCGGACGGCGGTTGACCCGCCCCGTCGCCGTGGGTAGCCCCCCAGGATGACTGCGCCGACCTACGCCTCCGGGCTTTCCGAGATCGCCGACCGCTACGACGTGGTGCTCTGCGACATCTGGGGCGTGATCCACAACGGCCGCGAAGCCTTCCAGGCCGCCTGCGAGGCGCTGTCCAGGTTCAACGGCGGCCCAGGGCTGGTGCTCCTGATCTCCAACGCGCCGCGCCCGAACGGTCCGGTGGTCGAGCAACTGCACGAGCAGTTCGCCGTGCCCCAGGGGGCCTTTGCGGAAGTGGTGACCTCCGGCGACGCCACCCGGGTCCTGCTGGCGGAGCGGGCGCCCGGTCCGGCCTGGAAGATCGGTCCCGACCGCGACTGGCCGCTTTACGAGGGGCTCGGCCTCGAAGAGGCGTCGCTCGACGATGCACGCTTCATCTCGGTCACCGGCCCCTTCGACGACGAGAACGACCTGCCCGAGGACTACCGCGAGGACTTCTGCAAGGCCGTGAAGCGTGGGCTCGAGATGGTCTGCGCCAACCCCGACATCGTGGTCCAGCGCGGCGACAAGCTGATCTACTGCGGCGGGGCCTTGGCCCAGCTGTACGAGGCCCTGGACGGCCGCGTGCTCATGGCCGGCAAGCCGCACCCCGCCATCTACGACCTGGCGCTCCAGCGCGCGGCCGAGCGGCTGGGTAGGCCTGTGGACCGCAGCCGGGTGCTCTGCATCGGCGACGGGCTGGGCACCGACATCCGCGGCGCCAACGCCCAGAAGCTGGATGCGCTTTTCATCGCCAACGGGATCCACGGCGCGGAGTCGGTGCAGGACGGGCGCATTCAGCCGAAGGTGGTCGAGCACCTGCTCTCGATCGAGGGGCTGTCGGCGACCTGGGCCATGGCCGACCTGGTCTGGTGAGCGCAGCCCTTCCCGGCTAAGGGTTGGACATCTAGGGGAGCCAAGCGTGCAGGGGCTTTATCTCGACGAACTTACCGTGGGGCGGACCGCCGAGCTGGTCCACGTAGTAGGCGCGGGGGACATCGAAGCGTTCGCCGCCGTCAGCCACGACACCAATCCCGTGCACCTGGACGAGGCTTACGCCAAGACGACTCCCTTCGGCGGGCGGATCGCGCACGGGATGCTGGGCGCCGCCTACATCTCGGCCGTGCTGGGTACGAAGTTGCCCGGTCCGGGCGCGATTTACCTCTCGCAGCAGCTGCGGTTCCGCCGCCCGGTGAAGATCGGTGATCCCGTCACCGCGAAAGTCACGGTCCAGGCGGTCGACGAGAAGCGCGGCCACGTCACCCTCGAGACCATTTGCCAGGTGAACGGCAAGACGGTGATCGATGGCGAGGCCGTGGTCATGGTCGCGCGCCGGGGCGCATGAGCCGCGTCCGCGTCATCCGCGGCTGGAAGGACCTGCCCCTCTCGGACAAAGGGGCTGCGGTCGCCATGGGCAGCTTCGACGGGGTGCATCGCGGTCACCAGAAGGTCATAGCCCTCGCCGCCACGGCCGCGGGCGAGCTGGGCTGCCCGTTGGGCGTGATCACCTTTGACCCGCACCCGCGCGCCTACTTCCGTCCTGACGAGCCCGCCTTCCGCCTAATGCGCTTCGACCAGCAGGCCCGGGCGCTGGAGGCGCTGGGCGTGGACACCGTCTACGTGCTGCCCTGGGACGGCGAGCTCGCCAACATGAGCGACCACGAGTTCGCCCAGCGGGTCCTGCTGGACGGGCTCGGGGCGCGGCACGTGGCTGTGGGGTTCGACAATTCGTTCGGCAAGGGTCGCACAGGCACGCCCGACACGATGCGCCGCTACGGCGAGACCCTGGGGTTCGGCGTGTCGGTGGCGGAGCCCGTGGGCGACGGCGGGGGCGAGAAGTTCTCGTCGACAGCCGTGCGCGAGGCGCTGCGCGATGGCCGTCCCGAGGTGGCCGCCGAGATCCTCGGCCGGCCCTTCGCCATCGAGGGCGTCGTGCAGCGCGGGCGGCAGCTCGGCCGCAAGCTCGGCTTTCCGACTGCCAACGTGGCGCTGAAGGACTACGTGGTCCCGCGGTTCGGGGTCTACGCCACCCGCACTCGCCTCCAGGATGGCCGGCGGATCGCTGGGGTGGCGAACATTGGCGTGAACCCGACGGTGGAGGGCATCACCGCGCCGCTGCTGGAGGTCTGGCTGTTCGACTTCGACGAGGACCTCTACGACCAGGTGATCGAGACCGACCTGATCGCCTTCCTTCGCCCGGAGGAGAAGTTCGCCGGCCTCGAGGCGATGACCGAGCAGGTGATGCGTGACGCCAGGCAGGCGCGCGACCTGCTGATCCCCGACTTCGATTAGGCGAAGGTTCTCTGCGACGCTGCCGCTTTAGTTCGGCGCCGCTCTCTGTTAGAGCCTCGCCCCGATGACCTCGCTTCGGACGAGCCTGCGAATTAACCGCCCGGCGTGACGCCGCCGGACGTTCTCCAGCGCGCGCCGGGTTTTCCCGCACTCTCGAAATTCCGGACCAGCTGAGACAGAGTCCCATGGCCGACGACGCCGACAAGCCCACTCGCGATTACCGCGAGACCGTGTTCCTTCCCGAGACGCCGTTCCCGATGCGCGCGGGGCTCCCTCAGAAGGAGCCGCAGATCCTGCAGCGGTGGAACGAGGCGAACCTCTACCACGCGATCCGCGCCGAGCGGCAGCGCGCCGGAGCGCCGCTGTTCGTGTTGCACGACGGGCCGCCCTACGCCAACGGGGCCATCCATATCGGCCACGCCCTGCAGAAGACGCTGAAGGACTTCGTCGTCCGCTCCCGGTTCCTGATGGGCTACGACGTCGACTTCGTGCCGGGCTGGGACTGCCACGGCCTGCCGATCGAGTGGAAGATCGAGGAAGAGCTGCGGTCCAAAGGGCGGCGCAAGGACGAGGTCTCCAAGGCCGAGTTCCGCCAGCGGTGCCGCGAGTACGCCGCCCACTGGATCGAGGTGCAAAAGGCCGGCTTCAAGCGTCTGGGCGTGCTGGGCGACTGGGAAAACCGCTACGCCACCATGGACTACGGCAGCGAGGCCGCGATCGTGGCCGAGTTCCACAAGTTCGTGGCCTCAGGGCAGCTGTACCGCGGCTCGAAGCCGGTGATGTGGAGCCCGGTGGAGCGCACTGCCCTGGCCGACGCCGAGGTCGAGTACCACGACCATGTCAGCCCCACGATCTGGGTGAAGTTCCCGGTGGTCGAGGGGTCCGACGCGGTGCGCCACGCAGCGGTCGTGATCTGGACCACGACGCCCTGGACCATCCCGGCCAACCGGGCGGTGAGCTACAACCCGGACATTGCCTATGCGGTCTACCAGGTCGAGGCGATGGAAGAGGGCCTCGCCTTCCAGCCGTGGGCCAAGCCCGGCGACCGGCTGATCCTGGCTGAGAAGCTGGCCGACGAAGTGATGAAGACCGCCAAGGTGGCGAGCTTCCGCAAGGTGGAAGCGGTCGACTGCCAGGGCATGGTCTTGGAACACCCGCTGGCCGGACTGGACAGCCACTATGGCTACCAGGTGCCGATGCTGGCCGGTGACCACGTCACCGAGGACGCCGGCACCGGGTTCGTGCACACCGCGCCGGGGCACGGCGCCGACGACTACCTGGTCTGGCTGGCGCACGGCCACCGCGAGATCCCCGACACCGTGGATCCGGACGGCGCCTACTATCCGCACGTGCCGCTGTTCGCCGGTCTCAAGGTGCTGGAGACCGAGGGCAAGAAGGCCGGCAAGTTCGGCCCCGCCAACGACGCCGTGATCGGCAAGCTGATCGAGGCCGGCCGGCTGCTCGCCCGCGGCCGCCTGGAGCATTCCTACCCGCACTCCTGGCGCTCCAAGGCGCCCGTCATCTTCCGCAACACGCCCCAATGGTTCATCCGCATGGACGAGCCGATCCCGGGCGCGGCGCACGACGGCCGCAGCCTGCGCGAGACTGCGCTGGACGCGATCGAGGCGACCACCTTCTACCCCGCGGGCGGCAAGAACCGCATCCGCTCCATGGTCGAGAGCCGGCCGGACTGGCTGATCAGCCGCCAGCGCGCCTGGGGCGCGCCGCTGGCCATGTTCGTCGACAAGGACACGGGCCAGCCGTTGCACGATCCCGAGGTCGACCGCAGGATCATCGAGGCCATCCGGGCGGAAGGCGCCGACGCCTGGTTCAACCGGCCGGTCACCGACTTCCTGGGTCAGCACGACCCGGACCGCTACGAGAAGGTCGAGGACATCCTCGACGTCTGGTTCGATTCAGGCTCGACCCACGCCTTCACGCTGGAGAACCGCGCCCACACCCGCTGGCCGGCCGACCTCTACCTGGAGGGCTCCGACCAGCACCGCGGCTGGTTCCAGTCGTCGCTGCTGGAGAGCTCCGGCACGCGCGGCCGCGCGCCCTACGACGCCATCCTCACCCATGGCTTCACCATGGACGAGCACGGCGAGAAGATGTCCAAGTCCAAGGGCAACACCGTCGATCCCGAGCAGGTGATCAAGGACAGCGGCGCCGAGATCATCCGCCTGTGGGCTGCGATGATCGACTACGCCGACGACAGCCGGATCGGCAAAACCATCCTGCAGACCACCTCCGACGCCTACCGCAAGCTGCGCAACACCGTGCGCTACCTGCTGGGCGCGCTCGCCGACTATTCGCCGGACGAGGCGGTGGAGCTGGACGAGATGCCGCCGCTCGAGCGCTTCGTCCTGCACCGCCTTTGGGAGCTGGATGGCCAGGTGCGCCAGGCCTACGAGGGCTATGTCTTCCAGGACGTCATCCGGCCTGTGCTCGACTTCTGTCAGAACGAGCTGTCGGCCCTGTTCTTCGACATCCGGCGCGACAGCCTCTACTGCGACCGGCCGGACGAGGCCCGCCGCCGCGCCGCGCGCACGGTGATGGACGCCGCCTTCGAGCGCCTGACGGCGTGGCTCAGCCCCCTGATCCCCTTCACCATGGAAGAGGCCTGGCTGACGCGCTTCCCCGACGCCCACGCCAATGCGCTGAGGGTGATGCCCGCCACGCCGGCCGAATGGCGCAACGAGGCCGAGGCCGCCCGCTGGGCCAAGGTCCAGCAGGTGACCTCGGTGGTCACCGGCGCGCTGGAAGTGGAGCGCCGCGAGAAGCGGATGGGCGCTGCGCTCGAGGCCGCTCCGCGCGTCCATGTGGCCGTTCCCGAACTGCTCGCCGCCTTCGAGGGCCTGGACCCGGCCGAGGTGTTCCGCACGAGCCAGGCCACGCTCATCGCGGGCGATGCGCCGGAAGGCGCGTTCCGGCTGTCGGACGTGCCCGGCGTCGCCGTCGAGCCGCTGCGCGCCGAGGGCCGCAAGTGCGCCCGGTCGTGGAAGATCCTGCCAGAGGTGGGCTCCGATCCCCGCTATCCCGACCTGACGCTCCGGGACGCCGACGCCGTGGCGGCCTGGGACGCGGCGCGCGGAAAGGTGGAGGCGTGAAGTTGGTGACCCGCCTCGGCTGGACGGCCTATGCGCTGGCCGCCCTCACCGTCGTCCTCGACCAGGCCTCCAAGTTTTGGATCCTCGAGGTCTTCCAGTTGCCGGCCAAGGGCTCCGTGCCGGTGGCCGGTCCGCTCAGCTTTACGATGGTCTGGAACCAGGGCGTCAGCTTCGGCCTGCTGCGCGCCGACCAGGACCTCACGCGGTGGGCGCTCGCGCTGTTCGCGATCGGCGTCTCGGTCGTGCTGGCCGTCTGGGTCCGCAATGCGGGCCGGGCGATCCTCGCCTGCGCGCTGGGCCTGATCATGGGCGGCGCGATCGGCAATGTGATCGACCGCATCCGGTTCGGCGCAGTGGCCGACTTCATCGACGTCTCGCCGCTCTACTTCCCCTGGATCTTCAACGTGGCGGACGCCGCCATCAACATCGGCATCGTCCTCCTTCTTATCGACATGATCCGGGGCGAAAAGCGCGCCACATCCGCCCGCCCCGGCGAGGATGCGGCCTAACGCGGCGTTGGCGTTAACGGCGTCTTGCGGTATCCACGCTGTCCGGCCGGGGGCGGCCCTGAGGAGCGACTGAATTCATGCGCGTCAACCGAGTGATCGTGGCGACGGCCCTGCTCGCGGCGACCGGCCTGGCCGGCTGCCAGTCGACGTCCAAGGCCCTGGGCATGGCGAAGGTCACGCCCGACGAGTTCCGCGTTGTGACGAAGGCGCCGCTGGTGGTGCCGCCGGACTACGCCCTGCGCCCGCCGGCGCCCGGCGAGCCGCGCCCGCAGGAACTGCAGCCGGAAAGCGCCGCGCGCACCGCCCTGCTCGGCCAGCGTGAGGCCCAGGTCCGCTCGGACGGCGAGAAGCTGCTGGTCGCCAAGGCCGGCGCCGACAAGGCCGACCCGCTGATCCGCTACGTGGTCGACGACGAGTTCGGCGACGTGGCCCACAAGGACAAGAGCTTCGCCGACCGCGTCATGTTCTGGCGCAGCGACAAGGCCGACCAGCCCAAGGGCGCCGCGGTGGACAACACCCCGGCTCCGGTGGACGCCCAGTCCGAGGAAGAGCGCGTCAAGTCGCTCACCGGCGGCAAGACGATCGTGATCGAGCGCGCCGGCTCGCGGAAGTTCAAGCTGCCCGGTCTCTAAAAACTCCGGGCTCCACGACATCCTTCACCCACGGTGGGAGAAGGCGGCCTGCGCAGTGGGTCGGATGAGGGGTCTCTCGGCGTCGCCGGAGGCCCCTTTGTATGTGTGCTGAGGCGCAGCGCGGCCGGCCATCCGGGAAAGCGCAGGGCGCTTACTCCGCGTCCTCCGCCACCTCTCCGGGCGTCAGCACTGTCAGTCCCTGCCCGCGCAGACGATCCAGCACCCCATTCTCAGCCAGCAGCGGACGCAGCGGCACCAGCGCGATGGCGTGGCCCGGCCGGCGCAGCGCCTCGCCGATGGCCGCCGCCGTGTCCGCCTTCATCCGCTCGTCGAACGCGCGCCCGCCGGGAACCGCGACCAGACAGCGTTCGTAGGTCCGCTCGTTCGCCAGCGCGCCAGAAACGTCGGCCACCGCCCAGGCGCGGGCGGCGGCAAGGGTCACGCCCGAGCCCGCCTCAGCCTGGGCCAGCACCTCCTCGAAGCAGAGCCGACCGGTTTGCGGCGGCGTGCGGATGATCGCGCCGAGCAGCGGCCCGATGTCATAGGTCTTCTCTACCACCGGAACCCCCGCCTGGCGGGCCAGCAGCTCCACCAACTTGGCCGGGTCCGTGGTCGTCAGCTGTGAGCGCTCGCGATAGTCGGCCGCGAGCTGGACCCCTGCCGCGAGCGCATTGGACGTGGGATAGCGCTTAGCCGGCTGGCCCAGTCGCTCCCGGACGGCGACGAACCGGGCCCGCGTCACGGGATCCAGGCGGGCCTCGAACGGACCGCCCGAGCGCAGCCGCAGCAGATTGACCCCTGCGCCCAGCGCGCCGACGCCCTTGGCCCGTATGTTGGTGAACGGCAGGATGACGGCGTTCGCACCCTTCAGCCGGTTCTCAAAGATCGTCCGGTCCCACTGCATGCGCTTGGGCGCGAGGCTGGGCACGCCCAGGACGTGGATGGTGGTGTCCGCGTCCGCCACCGTCCACCAGGCCGGACCCGGCAGGCGTCCGGTGACCACCAGTTCCTCGACGAGGGCCGCATCGGGGTCGGCCAGCGGCGGCGGCGCGGCCTGCTGTGCGGCGGCGGAGCCCGCCAGAAGGGTCAGGATCGCGGTGGCGACGAGCGTCAGGCGCATGGCTGTTTCCCTTCGACGCGCCCCGCCTCGCCCGGAATCGTCCTATATTGGGAGGTCCGCGAAAGCCTTGCCATGCCGATCCGCCGCCTGCCGCCCGAACTCATCAATCGCATCGCCGCCGGCGAGGTGGTGGAACGGCCCGCCAGCGCGGTCAAGGAGCTGGTGGAGAACGCGTTGGATGCGGGCGCGACCCGCGTGGAGGTTCAGGCCGACGGCGGCGGCCTCAGCCGCATCCTGATCGCCGACGACGGCAAGGGCATCCCGGCCGATGAACTGCCGCTGGCGGTGGAGCGCCACGCCACCTCCAAGCTGAGCCCGGGCGAGGACGGCGATTACGACCTGCTGCGGATCTTCACGCTCGGCTTCCGGGGCGAGGCGCTGCCCTCCATCGGCTCGGTGGCCCGCCTGTCGATCACCAGCCGGGCCAAGGGGCTGGCCGACGCCAGCGCCATCTTCGTGGAGGCTGGCGCGGTGGGCGCCGTCTCGCCGGCCGGCTTTCCCGGCCCGCACGGCGCGCGGGTCGAGGTCCGCGACCTGTTCTACGCCACGCCTGCCCGCCTGAAGTTCATGAAGTCGGAGCGTGCCGAGGCGCTCGCCATCACCGAGGAACTGAAGCGCCAGGCGATGGCGCACGAGGCGGTGGGCTTCTCGCTCGACCTCGACGGCCGCCGCACCCTGCGCCTGCCGGCTGAGACGCCGGGCGACGAGGGACGGCTGGCCCGGCTCTCGGCGATCATGGGCCGGGAGTTCTCGGACAACGCCCTGCTGATCGACCACGAGCGCGAGGGCGTGCGGCTTTCGGGCTATGCCGGCCTGCCCACCTACAACCGCGGCAACGCCGCCCACCAGTATCTGTTCGTCAACGGCCGCCCGGTGCGTGACCGCCTGCTGCAGGGGGCGCTCCGCGCCGCCTACGCCGACTTCCTGGCGCGCGACCGCCACCCGCTGGCCGCCCTCTACATCGAGCTCGACACCTCGTACGTCGACGTCAATGTGCACCCGGCGAAGGCCGAGGTGCGCTTCCGCGACCCGGGCCTGGTGCGCGGCATGATCGTCGGCGGGCTGCGCCATGCCCTGGCGGGGGCCGGGCACCGCGCGTCCACCACCGTCTCAATGGCCGCTCTGGGAGGCTTCCGTCCGCAGGAGAGCCCGCCGCCGTCGGCCGCCGGCTTTTCGGCTTGGCGCCAGGGCGGCTGGACGCCATCCCCGCTGGCCGCCGCGGTACAGGCGATCCCCGGCCTCAGCGAGGTGTCCGCCCGCGCCGAGCCGATGTGGGAGCCCGTCGCTCACCCGCAAACGGGGGAGAGGGCTTCCCAGCCGGTGTTCGATCCTGTGGATTATCCGCTCGGCGCCGCACGGGCCCAGGTGCACGAGACCTACATCGTCGCCCAGACCCGCGACGGCATCGTCATCGTCGACCAGCACGCGGCCCACGAGCGCCTGGTCTACGAGCGGATGAAGGTCGAGATGGCCCAGGGCGGCGTTTCCCGCCAGGCGCTGCTGCTGCCCGAGGTGGTGGAGCTGGACCCCGCCGAGGCCGAGCGGGTGGTGGCCCGCGCCGAGGAGCTGGCCGAAACCGGCCTGGTGCTGGAGGCCTTCGGCCCGGGCGCCGTGCTGGTCCGGGAGATCCCCGCCCTCCTGGGCCAGACGGACGTCCAGGGCCTGGTGCGCGACATCGCCGACGACCTTGCCGAGAACGGCCAGGCGCTGGCGCTGAAGGAGCGACTGGAGGAGGTCTGCGGGACCATGGCCTGCCATGGCTCGGTGCGCGCCGGCCGTCGGCTGGCCGCGCCCGAAATGAACGCCCTGCTGCGCCAGATGGAGGCCACGCCCCACTCCGGCCAATGCAACCACGGCCGACCGACTTACGTGGAGCTCAAGCTGGCCGACATCGAGCGGCTGTTCGGCCGCCGCTGAACGGCGTTCGCCCCGCGCGCGTTGAGAGATCAACGTAACGGAGCTTGGCCATGGAAATCCACACCGGGCGGCTGATCGACCACGTGCACCTCCGCACGCGCGATCTGGAGGGCTGCAAGCGCTTCTACGGGGCCATCCTGGATGTGCTGGGCGTTCCGTACGTCGCCGCAGACGACCACTTCCAGGCGGACGAGCTGTGGATCGACGTGGGCGAGCAGCCGAGCCGGGTGCACATGGCGTTCCAGGCCAGGGATCGCGAGACGGTGGAGCGGGCGTATGAGGCCGCGCTGGCGGCCGGCGGCCGCGACAACGGAGGCCCAGGCGAGCGGAGCTACCATTCGGGCTACTACGCCGCGTTCTTCCTGGACCCCGACGGCAACAACATCGAGGCGGTGTTCCACGGGCCCAGCACCCGGTCCGCGGAGAGCGTGACCATCGAGCAGGTTAGGCCGGCCTTGTCCGCCAGCCCAGGCTAGAGGGAGAGCAGCGCAGCCTCAGCCGCCGTACCTCAGGAAGTAGACGCGGGCCGCTCCGTAGCTGCGGGCGTCGAGCTGATCGAAGGCCGCGACGCTGAAGTCGGGTTCGCTCACGCCGCGCTCGAAGACGATCGTCGCGCCAGGGGCGAGCCAGCCGCCTTCCGCCAGCTTCTCGAGCGTCACCTCGCCGAGACCCCGCGCGTACGGAGGATCCAGGAAGGCGAGGTCAAAGGCGGGCCCGTCGGCGCCGGGCCGCACGCCGAGGTTCGTGGCGTCGCGGCGGTGGACACGCGTGCGGCCGAACAGGCCCATGGCATCGACGTTCTCGCGGATCGCGCCCCTGGCCTCCTCGTCGGTCTCCACGAACAGGCAGAAGGCCGCCCCGCGGGACAGCGCCTCAAACCCCAGGGCGCCCGACCCCGCGAACAGGTCGATGACGCGGCGCTCCCGCACGCCCTCGGACCAGGGGGCGTGCTCCAGGATATTGAAGATCGCCTGGCGGGCGCGGTCGGACGTGGGGCGCGTGCCCTGGCCGGCCGGCGTGACCAGGGCCTTGCCGCGGAAGTCTCCGGAAACGATGCGCATGGGGTCTAGCCGCGGCGCTTCGGCCCGCCGGGCTTCTTCGGCGGATGGGCGCCCTTGGGCTTCGCCTTAGCCCAGCCGGGCTTGTAGGCCTTCTTCGTCGGGCCCTCGCCTTCGGCCGTCGGTCGCGCGGGACGGGCAGGCGCCGGACGCCCGGACGCGGCCGGACGGGCTGAGGCGACGGGGCGCTCCACCCTGGCGGGCCCGTCGCTCTTCGCGCCGCGCTCGCCCTTCGCCACTCGCTCGCCGTTCGTCATTCGCTCGCCCTTGCCCGGACGCTCGCCCTTCGCCGGAGGCCGACCGGGGCGGCCCCTCCGCGGGTCTGCCGCCGGCGTGCGCGGGTCTTCGCGCCGGCGCGGCCCGCGCTCGATGAGCGTCGCGCCTTCCGGCGCCGCCTGCCGCCGACGGCCTGGGGTGGCGGTGGCGGTCTTCTGGAATTGCGGCCGGTCGCCCTTCGGCATGTTCTCAGGGGCGATATAGTCGGCGAGCTGCTCGCGGATCACCCGCGGGCCCACCTCCTCGATCTCGCCCAGCTCCAGGGTCCCCAGCGCCAGGGGGCCGTAGGCCAGGCGGATCAGCCGGTTCACCTTGAGGCCGAGCGCCTCGAGCACGCGCCGGACCTCCCGGTTCTTGCCCTCCGAGAGGGTTACCGTCAGCCAGAGGTTGGCGCCCTGCGGCCCTTCCTTGGCCTTGTCGAGCTTGGCCTCGATGGAGCCGTAGCGCACGCCCTCGACGGTGATGCCGTCCTTCAGCTTGTCCAGGCGGTCCTGGGTGATCCGGCCGTGAGCCCGGGCGCGGTACCGGCGGACGACGCCGGCCTGCGGCAGCTCCATTGCGCGCGCCAGCTCGCCGTCGTTGGTCAGCAGCAGCAGGCCCTCGGAGTTGATGTCGAGCCGGCCCACCGAGATCAGCCGCGGCAGCCCCGCCGGCAGGGCTTCGAACACGGTCGGTCGTCCCTGGGGGTCCTTGTGGCTGGTCAGCAGGCCCACCGGCTTGTGATAGCGGAACAGGCGGGTGGGCTCGGCCTCGCTCACGACCTTGCCGTCGACCGTCAGGATGTCGCCCGGCTCGACCTTCACGGCCGGCGAGGTCAGCACTTGGCCGTTCAGCGCCACCCGGCCCTCGGCGATGTAGCGCTCGACGTCCCGACGCGAAGCCACGCCGGCGCGGGCGAGCGCCTTGGCGATGCGTTCGCCGGATGCGGCGGGCGTGCGGGCTTGACCGGCAGGGCCTGCGCCGGTTCGGTGCGGATCGTGGATCATGATCTTCGCTACATGCGCATCGCCCTCGAAGCCGCGCAAGCCGCAGCCGACGCCGGAGAGACGCCGGTGGGCGCTGTGCTGTTCGATCCGGCGACGGGCGAGGTGATCGCGACCGGCGCCAACCAGCCCATCGGCGGCCACGATCCGACGGCGCATGCCGAGGTGGTGGCGCTGCGGGCCGCCGCGCGGAAGCTCGGCAACTATCGTCTCACCGGCCTGACCCTCGTGGTCACCCTGGAGCCCTGCGCCATGTGCGCCGGCGCGATCAGCCACGCCAGGATCGGGCGGGTGGTGTTCGGCGCCGAGGATCCGAAGGGCGGCGCGGTCGTACACGGCCCGCGGTTCTTCGATCAGCCCACCTGCCACTGGCGGCCCACTGTCGAAGGGGGCGTGCTGGCCGAGGAAAGCTCCGCGATGTTGAAAGCCTTCTTCCGGGCCCGTCGGAGCAAGGGGGTCGCAGGATGATAGAGGGCAGCTGCCGGCGCAGGCGAGGCGCTACATGCGTCCGCTGATCAGCCGAACGCCGCCAGCCGTTCGTCCAACCGGCCCCTTACGGCGGGCCACTCGTCCGCCAGGATCGAGAACAGCACCGTATCGCGGATGCGCCCTGTCCAGGTCATCCGGTCCTGGCGCAGGATTCCTTCCTGCACTGCGCCCAGCTTGAGCACCGCGGCCCGCGAGCGGGCGTTGCTGGCGTCCACGCGGAAGACGGCCCGGCGGCAGCCGCTGTCGAAGGCGTTGGCCAGCAGCAGGCGTTTCGCTGCCGGGTTCACTGGGCCGCCGCGAACCGAGGGCTCGTAGTAGGTGCCGCCAATCTCCAGCACCGCGTTCGGCGGGTCGATCCCGTAGTAGGTGCTGAGTCCGCGGCAGACGCCGTCCGCCATCACCGCCCAGGCCAGGGTGTGGCCCTTCTCGATGTCGGCCATCAGCTTGGACCAGGTGGGTTCGAAGTGCTCGCCAGCCCAGGAATAGGGATAGAGGCGGTTCCAGACGTCGAGGTCCGTCTCGACGGCGGTGCGCAATCCTTGCCGGTGGCGCTCGGCCATGGGCTCCAGCCGCACGAACCGGTTCTCGAGCACCTTCGACTCCAGATTCATCGCCCCACCTCGCAAATTTTTTTCGACCCCGACCCTTGTACCGTCGGATTGGGGACATACGTGAGGGGTCGCCCATCCTGGGCGTTTCCTCCCTATGACTTCCCACCCGGGACCTCACGGTCCCGGGTGTTTTTTTTGAGCCTCAGGCGCGCAGGAAGAGCTGCGCCGCCTGCACGAGATAGAGCCCACCGATCCCGGTCACGATCCAGCGCGTCCACCGCTTGAAGTTGACGTCGCTCATCCGGTCGAGGATCCGTCCGCCGACCAGCGTCCCCAGCATGGACAGCGGAATGGCCAGGGCGAAGACCCACAGCGGCGGCAGCCCCGCGCTGGCCGCGCCTACCAGGGGCGCGCCGTAGACGATGATCTTGGCAAGGTGCGCGAAGACCTGGGTCGCAGCCTTGGTGGCCACGATCGCGTGCCGTGTGAGCTCGGTGCGCACGAAGAAGATGTCCAGCAACGGCCCGGCGACGCCGGCCGTGAGGTTCAGGCCGGTGACGCTCAGGCCGGACAGGAAGGCCTGCGGCGGCCGGGCGGCGTCGAGGCTGACCCATCGTTGTGGCAGCCAAGTGAGGCCCGGGATGAGGCCCAGCAGCAGGAAGAGCAGCGGCTTGGAGGGCGTCAGCGCCAGCAGGGACACCGCGAGCGCCGCGAAGACGGAGGCCAGCGCATACCAGCCGACGATGTCCCAGCGGACGTGCTTGCGATGCAGGACGGCGCGCCAGCCGTTGGCCACCAGCTGCAGGACGCCGTGGGCGACGAAAGCGGCGCTAACCGGCAGGACGAGGGCCAAGGCCCCCATCAGCAGGAGCCCGCCTGCCATTCCGAAGATCCCGGACAGGGTGGCGGTGACGAAGGCCATGGCCGCGACGAAGGCGGCGACGGGAAGGGTCATGTGAGGTGTCCTCCGGACGTGGAGCCCGCCTCGCGGGGGAGGCACAGGCTCCCCCGGACGACGGACCTCCGGCGCATCGTGCGCGGAGCGGTTGGGGCGCTGCGAGCCGCATCAGGCGAGCACCTTGTAGAAATAGGTCGTGGAACAGAGCCGACCGTCCGGCATCAGCGCGTAGTCGGGGATGACGCCAACTCGAGTCCAGCCGCAGCGTTCGTACAGCCGCTCGCCGGCCTCGCCCGTGACGGTGTCGAGTACGAGCACGGTCTTGCCGAGGACTCGGGCTTCGGCCTCTGCCGCGCGCATCAGCGCCTCGCCGACCCCGCGTCGCCGCCCCCGGCGGTGGACCAGCATCTTGGCGACGTCCGCGCGGTGCGGCTGGTTGGGAACGCCGGCCGGGACGACCTGCACCACGCCGAATAGCCCCTCGTCGTCCTCCGCCACCAGGATGGCGCGGTCGTCCTCCGCCTGCGCCAGCCGCCGCCAGAAGGTCTCGGCGTCCTCGCGCGTCAGGTCGGCCATGAAGCTGACCGAGGCGCCGCCCGCCACGCAGTCCAGCAGGACCTCGGCCAGGGCGGGGATCGCCGCCTGCGCCTCCGCCGCTGGCAGGCGCCGGATATGGAAAGGGGTCGACACGGTGTTCGATTACACCGCGCCGACCCCGATGGCCAAGCTGGGGCTTCGCGCCCCTGAGGCGGAGCGGGCTCCCTAGTTCCGGAACACCGCCGACATGGAGCTGTCGTTCGGGCCTTCCCGGAACTGCTGCAGCTCGTGGCGGCCCACCACCATGTGGTGCACCTCGTCCGGGCCGTCGGCGATCCGCAGGGTTCGCGTGCTGGCGTACATCCGAGCCAGCGGCGTGTGCTGCGAGACACCCAGCGCGCCGTGCATTTGGATGGCTTGGTCGATGATCTGGCAGACGCGCTCGGGCACCATGGCTTTGACCATGTGGATCCAGACGCGGGCCTCGCGGTTGCCCAGCACGTCCATGGCGCGGGCCGCCTTCAGCACCATCAGCCGCATGGCCTCGATCTCGATCCGGGCGCGGCTGACCTTCTCGATATTGCCGCCCAGCTGGATGATCGGCTTGCCGAAGGCCACCCGGCTCATTCCGCGGGTCACCATTAGGTCTAGGGCCCTCTCGGCCGAGCCGATGGCGCGCATGCAGTGGTGGATGCGGCCCGGCCCAAGGCGCAGCTGGCTGATCTCGAAGCCGCGGCCTTCACCCAGCAGGATGTTGGAGGCCGGCACCCGCGCGTTGTTGAAGCGGATGTGCATGTGGCCATGCGGGGCGTCGTAGTCGCCGAACACCTGCTGGCCGCCGATGATCTCTACGCCCTCGGTCGGCAGCGGCACCAGGATCTGCGACTGCTGCAGGTGCGGCGGGTCGTTCTCGCCGCCGGTCCGGACCATGGTGATCATGATCTTGCAACGCGGATCGCCGGCGCCCGAGATGTAGTGCTTCTCGCCGTTGATGATGTACTCGTCGCCCACGCGGACCGCGCGGGTGTCGATGTTCTTGGCGTCCGACGAGGCGGTGTTCAGCTCCGTCATGCAGAATGCGGAGCGGATCCTCCCCTCCAGCAGGGGCTTCAGCCACTGGTCCTTCTGCTCGGCCGTGCCCACGCGCTCGAGCACCTCCATGTTGCCGGTGTCCGGCGCGGCGCAGTTCATGATCTCGGAGGCCAGGCGGTTCTTGCCGAGCTCGACGGCGATGTAGGCGTAGTCGAGGTTCGACAGGCCTTCGCCGGTGTGGGCGTCGGGCAGGAAGAAGTTCCAGAGGCCGGCGGCCTTGGCCTTATCCTTGGCGGCTTCCAGCACCTCGAGTTGGCCGGGGGCATATTCCCAGACGTCCGAGCGGTCTTCGCCCAGGCGGTGGAACTCCCCGGCGGCGGGCTCGACCACCTCGCGGATGAACTGCTTGACCTTGTTGTAGAGCGGCAGCGCCTTATCGGACATCCGCAGATCGTTGAGTTCGTCCTGTGGGTTCAGCTTGAAGCTGGACTCCGGCCGTTCGGCGGTCATGGTCATCCTGGTCGCTCCCAAGGTGTGTGGTTTTCGGACACGCTATCCGTTAGCCGCCAGCATGGGCGCCTTTTTGTCCGAAATCAAACAAGCGTTTAAAGTTTCTTGGGAGCGACGAGGCCCTCAGGCGACCAGCGGCGCCCGACGCAGCCCTGAGAACTGCAGGACCGCGATCACCGCCACCGCGGCGGCCTGAGCTATGACGAAGCCATAGCCGATGGCGTTGGGCTGCACCCAACCCAGCATCAGCACCGCCGCACTCTCCACCACCCAGAAGACGTTCACGCCGACGAACGTCCAGACCAGCCCGCGCGGGATCATCGGGCGGCTGGCGGCCAATCCCAGCAGGGCGGCCCAGAACAGCAGGAAAACCCCAGTGGGGCGCGTGAGCTCCAGAGGGAGGGCGGTCAGCGCCTGGAGCGGCTCGGCCGCGAACGCCATCAAGGCGCCGGAGCCGGCGCAGGCGAGGGCGTCGACGGCGATGACCCGGCGCAGGAAGGTGGATTGAACGTGAGGCATCTGGCTCTCCTTCTCGATGACGAGAAGGAGCATCCCGCTCCCCGAGGGGCCGGTCGATTACCTCTCAGGTCAAGAATACAGCGGCGGCGCCTTCGCCATCAGAACGAGCGCCACCGCGATGCCAAGCACCAGGAGAGCCGGAAGAAGCTTGAGCCACCACCCCATGCCGCTCAGGTAGGGAGGGGCGGTCGAGGTTTCCAGTTAAGCTTTGGACATTGTCTGCAGGCTAGCGGACAGGCACGTGCTCGGCGTGCGGGCAGACCGCCGCGAGCAGCGCCTCGTTCTCTGCGCCGCTTGCCTTCTTCGGTGTGGTCTCGCGCCAGTTGGCCGGGATCACGAGCGTCGCGGACGGCTTGTAGGCCGCCACCGTGATCAGGTTCTTTTTGGCGCAGTCGATGGCGTAGACGTAGCCCACGCCGTCCGGCTTGCCGGGACCCGACGGACCGAGCTTGGCCTCCGGCTTGGAAACCGCCTGCATCACCACCACGCGGCCCGAGGCCTTGTCCTTGTAGGTGTAGTCGTTGTCGTAGGACCACTGGGTGCCGTTCGGGCCGTCCACGAACTTGGTCCAGGTTTCAGCCGAAACGCTCGCTGCGGCGAAAGCGAAGGCGGCGGACAGCGCGATGACGCGGCGCATGGTACTCTCCGAAAGGCGTTTCATTCCCGTGGGATGAGCCTACCGGCGGCGGCCGCCATGCTCAAAGCGGAATCCGCCATTCGCGCCAACGAAGCGCCGACGCGGAGAGCCGCGTCTACCGCGTGGGGACGGGGACCTCGCCGCGGTAGTCGTAGAACCCGCGGCCGGCCTTGCGGCCGAGCCAGCCGGCCTCGACGTACTTCACCAGCAGCGGGCAGGGGCGGTACTTGGAGTCGGCCAGGCCCTCGTGCAGCACGTTCATGATCGACAGCACCGTGTCGAGCCCGATGAAGTCGCCGAGCTCAAGCGGCCCCATGGGGTGGTTGGCCCCCAGCTTCATGGCCGTGTCGATGGCGTCCACCGTGCCAACGCCCTCGTAGAGGGTGTAGATCGCCTCGTTGATCATCGGCACGAGCACCCGGTTGACGATGAAGGCCGGGAAATCCTCGGCGTTCGAGGTGGTCTTGCCCAGCGACTTGGCGAAGTTGACCGCCGTCTCGTAGGTAGCCGGGCCTGTGGCGATGCCGCGGATGATCTCCACGAGCTTCATCAACGGCACCGGGTTCATGAAGTGCAGGCCGATGAACCGGTCCGGCCGGTCGGTGGCCGAAGCCAGCCGTGTGATTGAGATGGACGAGGTGTTGGACGCCAGGATGGTGTCCTTGGCCAGGTGCGGCGAGAGCGCCTTGAAGATGGTCTTCTTGACCTCCTCGTCCTCAGTGGCCGCCTCGATGGCCAGGTCGGTTGCGCCAATCTGCTGCAGTTCGCCAGCCGGCTTGATGCGCTTCAGCGCGTCTTCCATGGCTTCATGGGTGATGATCCCGCGCGAGACCTGGCGGGTCATGTTCTTCTCGATCGCGGCCACGCCCGCCGTCATGCGGTCGGCGCTTACGTCGTGCAGGAGTACGTCGTAGCCGCCGAGCGCACAGACGTGGGCGATGCCTGCACCCATCTGGCCTGCGCCGATGACGCCGACCGACTTGATCTGAACCATGAACTCTAAAGCCTCGCAGGCGGGCGCTGGCGTTCGCACCCGCGGTATGGGGGCGGTATTAACATCGGGTATTGCGGCGCAGACAAGGCTTTTGCTGCGACGCAGCGTAACCTTGCCGTCACAGTGTGGCGTTCAAGCTTCGCCCATTCTTGCGTGGGTTGCGTTCCCGGCCCGCCTCGATGAACCAGTCGCGCAGAGCGTGTATCTGCCCTCTTCCCGCTGGCGGGCCCCAGCTGACCAGGCAGCCGAAACCGCTCGCTGGGCCTCGGTGAAGGCCAGCCAAACGGGTGTAGGCTCCAGCCCCATGAAGACCTTGCTGATCGTCTGGCACTCCCGTACCGGCGGCTCTCGGCAGCTGGCCGAGGCTGCGGCGCGCGGCGCGCAAGGCGAGGCCGGCGTGGCCGTGCGGCTGCTGGGCGCCGAGGCGGTGGAGGCAGCCGACGTCCTGGCCGCCGACGGCTATCTCTTCGCTTGTCCCGAGAACCTGGCCTCGATGTCCGGAGAGATGAAGGCGTTCTTCGATCGGACCTACTACGACGTGATCGAGGGCGTGGCGGGACGGCCTTACGCCCTGATGGTCTGCGCGGGGTCGGACGGCCAGGGCGTCGTCAGGCAGGTCGCCCGTATCGCCGCCGGCTGGCGGCTGAAGGCCGTCGCCGAGCCGCTGGTGACGATCACCGGAGCCCAGACGGGCGAGGCGATCTGGGCGCCCAAGACCATCACCGAGGCGGATCTCGCCCGCTCGGGGGAGCTCGGCCAGGCGATTGCCGCGGGGCTGGCGCTCGGCGTCTTCTGACCCCGCTCAGCGCTCCACGGCCAGGGGAAGGTCGGGCCGCGTGATGGTCAGCACCGGGCGGACCCCGGACCAGACGCAGACCTGGTGGACCGAGGAGACGCGCTGGAGCAGGGCGCCGGCGGTCTGCAGCGCCAGGTCGTCAGAGGCGAGCTGATGCGCCTGGAAGCTCAGCGGACTGCCATCCTCACCCTGGCAGTAGAAGGCGTAAAGGACGGTGGCTGGACCCGTCATCGTGCATCCCCATGCTCGTTCCCGTGACCCCTGCGCAATGGCTGGTGGGCGGCTAAGGTTGCACCCGCTCGCCGGGGCTGGCCTCGTCGGGATTTACGGCTAGGTTGCCGGCCATGCGCCTCGCCCTCTTCGCCGCCGCCGCCGTTTTCGCCGCCAGCCCCGCCTCGGCCCAGGCGGTCCTGGCGGAGCCGCCCCTGCTCCGCGACTTGCCGGGCCAGGTCTCGCCTGAGCGGATGCGGTCAGACATCGCGAAGATGGTCTCATTCGGAACGCGGCACACGCTTTCGGAGACGAAGTCGGACAAGCGCGGCATCGGCGCGGCGCGCCGCTGGGTGGCGGCCGAGTTCCGGGAGATCGGCAAGGACTGCGGCGGCTGCCTCACCGTCGAGACGCCGTCAGCGGTGGTGACCGCGCCGCCGCGGGTGCCGAAGCCCACCGAGATCATGGACGTGCTGGCCGTCCAGCGGGGGACCACCGATCCCGACCGCGTGGTGATCATCTCCGGCCACCTAGACAGCCGGGTTAGCGACGTCATGAACGCTACAGCCGACGCCCCGGGCGCGAACGACGACGCCTCCGGCGTGGCGGCCGTGCTCGAGGCGGCAAGGGTCCTGTCCAAGCACAAGTTCGCGGCCACCATCGTCTACGCGGCCTTGTCCGGCGAGGAGCAGGGGCTGCACGGCGGCAAGATCTTGGCGGACTATGCGACGGCCCAGCGCTGGCGGGTTGTCGCCAATCTCAACAACGACATCATCGGCAACACCGAGGGCATCGGCGGAGCGCGGGACAACACCCACGTGCGCGTCTTCTCGGAAGGCACCAAAGCCGTGGAGACGCCTGAGGAGGCAAACCGGCGACGCTACAACGGAGGCGAGGTGGACAGTCCCTCACGCCAGGTAGCCCGGTATCTCGACGCCCTGGCGGACCGCTACCTGACCAACCTCGACGTGGTGATGGTCTACCGCACCGACCGCTTCAGCCGCGGCGGCGACCAGGTCCGCATGCTCGAGGCGGGCTATCCGGCGGTCCGGCTCACCGAGGCCGTGGAGAACTACAACCGCCAGCACCAGGATCTTCGCAGCAGGGACGGCGTCCGCTACGGCGACACGGTCGAGGGCGTCGACTTCCCGTATCTGGCGCAGGTGACGCGGCTGAATGTCCTCGGCCTCGCCAGCCTCGCCGCCGCCCCCGCCCCGCCGACAGGCGTGGAGGTCTCGGGCGCGGTGTCGGCCGACACGACGGTCAAGTGGACGCCGTCCCCCGACGCTGTGGCCTACCGGGTGTGGTGGCGCGGCACGACGGACGCGACGTGGCGCTATAGCCGGTTGGTCCCGCCAACCGGGGACTCCAAGCTCGTGGGCGTCAATATCGACGACTGGTTCTTTGGCGTGAGCGCGGTGGGCCGGGACGGGCACGAGAGCCCGGTCGTCTTCCCCGGCGCGCCGGGACGCTGGGCGCGCGAACCCGCCAGCTAGCTCAGGCGTCCGGCGTCACGACGTTCTCGACCCAGGCGTCCTCGTGCTCCCACGTGTGCTCCTGCTTGCAGAAGGGGCAGTGGTAGCGCTGGCCTGAGAGGCGGATCAGCTTGAAGGTGCCCTCGTCCATGCTCAGGCGCGTTGGCGCGACTTCCCCGGTTTTTGGGCATCGAGTGAGGATACGGGGCACAGGTTCGCTTCCACGAGGGCGGGGCGGGAGCGCAACTCGTCTCTCGGGCCGCCCGGGGCCGGGTATCTGCGGCGACTGACCCAGCCTGCGCACAGCCGCGGCGGGGACACAACCAATCATCAAGGCGGAGCTTGCGGCAACCGAGCCTTGCCGTTGCGAGTTTCCGACCTCGGCGACCGACGCGCCGACCGGGACACGAGGGACAAGGCTGCGCCTGCAAGGGCGCGAACGGATTGGACCATGCCCGCTATGCATCGAGAATTACATCGCGCCGCTTTGCTGATGGCCACCGCGAGCACGCTCACCTTAGGGGCTTGCAAGGTGGACAACCGGCCGCTGCTGTCCCGCCACGAGGCTGCGCAGCCCTACGCTGCGGCTGCGGCCTTCGCGCCCGGCTACCCCTACGCCCTGGGACCGCTCGACCCGGCCGAGCCCGCCCGCGTCATCCCAGTCCGCCAGACCTATGATGGCTATGCGCTGGCGGAGCGGGCCTACGCCTATGACCGCGTGGCGTGGGAGGGCCCGCCGGACTACGGTTTCCAGTATGACGAGGTGGAGCCGTGGGCGTGGCAAACGGCCGGCGACGAGCTGATGTTCGCCGAGCCTCTCGATGAAGGCTACCGGTTCTACTACTACGAGGAGGGCGAGGCTTATCCCTACTTCGTGCGGGATCCGCAGTACGGCTACGCGTACGGCGACGACGGCGCTCTTGCTGCGGTGTTCACCGCAGCGGGTGCGCTTCTTGGGTCTGACCAGATTTACGGTATGGCCAACATCGCCGGCGCCTACCTGACGCGCGCCCAGGACATGCGTCGCGTCTACTATGCCGAGCCCCGGTACGCCCTGGCGTCAGACCCGGTCTGGTACGACCGCTGGGAAGATCGGGCGCCGGTGCTTCGGTCTGCCTGGCAACCCTGGATGACGGCTGCCGACCAGGCCGAGCCCTGGCGCTCTTACCGGCTGTCGACCGGCGAGCGGGAACTGCGGGCCTTCGAAGGCGAGCGGGAGCGGCGGCTGCGCAGCGCCGCGAAGTTCGATCGCAAGCTCGCGAAGGCCGAGGACAAGGCCTGGAAGAAGGCCGATCGCCGGGACGACCGCGGGGTGGCGGTCGCCCACACGCCGCAGCCGACGCCGCGGTTCGAGGGTCGGCGCGATCGTGACGACAACCGGGGCGGCGGCCAAGCTTCCGGCCGGGACCGCGGCCCCCGCCACGGCCGTGATCCTGTTGCTGTCGCGGACAACCGGGACTGGGGTGGAGGCGAAGCGAACGCGAAGCGCGGCGGCGGTCGCAAGGACGATCATGGCGGCGGTAAGGGCCGCGGCAATGGGGGCGGGGGTCCTGGCGGCGGCGGCGGCGGAGACCACTCGGGCCACGGCAAAGGCGGTGGCGGCGGTGACAAGGGCGAAAAGGGCGGCAAGGGCCGCGACTGAGGCGGCTCAGTCCGTGGCGCCGGGCTGCGGGGTGATCCGCACCCGTCGCACCCGCCGGCCAGCCGGCAAGTCGTAGGGGCCGATCAGGAACATCCGGCCGCGGTCGTGGTCCAAAGCTACCCGGAAGCGCCGCAGCAGCCCGAGGCCGAGCAGCCCCGCCGGGATCGGCGCGTTCGCGGCCGGCGCGAAGATCTGCACGTCCACGTCATCGAAGCGGCGCCCCGCGAAGCGGACGTGAGCGGCCCGGACCATGCGGTCCTGGCTCACGCCGCCTAGCGTCACCGAGCGGCCGGTGCGTACGTCGCGGCCAGCCAGGAGGCCTGCGGCCGTCGCAGCCTTCTCGGATAGTGCGAGCGCTCCCGTGGCGCCGGTGTCCACCATGACGTCCAGCGGCTCGGCGTTCTCCACCTGCACCTCAGCCATGAGCGCGGCGGCGGTTCCGCTGCGAACGGTCGCGGCGCGCCACTCGGCCCCGGGCGACCAGCTGGCGCTCCGCCAGAACGCGACACGCCCGCGCGGGAAATCGATTTCGGCCACCACGGCCCGCAGCAGGTCCCGCCCGAGCAACATCGAGAACGGCCTGCGGGTGAGTCGGGATAGTGGATCAAGGTCGAGCGTCGCGGCGCGCAGTCCGGTCAGGGTCATGGCCCCAAGGTCGAGATCGAGGCGGACCGAGCGGGTCACGCTCGGCTGACCGGATACGCCGAACGCCAGCATGGGGACGGGGCTGGCCTGAGGCAGGGCGAGCTCCGTAGCGAGGCCGGTGTCGATCGCCGAGTACTGGGCTCCGGAATCCAGCACCACGCGGATCTGGCGTCCGGCGATCACCGCCGGCAGCTCGACCATACCGCCAGGCTCCGGCAGCGTCAGCCAGCCGGTGGTGTCGCCGCCGCCCCGGAAGGCCACCTCAGGCAGGGGCCAAGCGAGGCGATCGCGCAGCAGCCACACGCCGGCTCCGCCGACCGCCAGGAGCCCGAGTTGCGAGAGGACCGCTCGTCGGTTCAAAGCGCCGCGAGAAGAGCGACCGCGAGGGCCGCCGCTGCGCCTACGCCCGCCAGGGCGTAGAGCGCCATGCCCTTCTGGCCACCGAGGCGGGCGTCGGGCTGCAGCTTCGGCGTGGCGGCGTTCGCGGTCGCGCTGTTCGGCTTGCCCGCGGTCTCCTGCATCCGCGCGTGCTCGATCACCTCCGGCGAGGGCGGGGTGCCGCCCGCCTCATCGTCGGTGCCAAGCGGGGATGCCGCGGGATCGAAGCCGCCGACCTTTTCGCCGGTGCGGCCGCTCTGGATGTCGTCACGAAGCTGGGCGGTGGTCGAACCGCGCCGCTCGGGCGCGCCGGGGTCGGTGTGGGTCATGGGGCTCTGCTCTCCTGGCTCTCCCCAAGAACACCTCAGGAGGCCGGCGGGTCCCGCAGCGAGCGCGCCAGGATTTCGAGCGTCAGGCGGGCCGCCTGGCGGGTGGCGTCCTGTTCGCCGCGCTCGAAGGCCACAAGCCCGGCTTCGAACAGCTGGTCGAGGTCCTCCGAGCTCAGCACGCCCTTCCGTCGGAGCGTCGAGAGCGTGCCGACGATCAGCGCGTGCAGCGCCGCCAGCATGCCCGCCCGCTCGTCGTCGGCGGAAATTGGAGTCTGGTCGTCCATGGGCCTCTTGCTCTCGCTGCTGTCATCTCCAGTTCACCCGCGCGCGTCCAGGAGTCCAGCCGAAGCACGGAACTTGGTGAGGTCCCCATTGTTGAACGCCGTCATGCGGATTCGATCCAAGGGCGCGGCCGCCCGTACGTTTCTCAAGATCGCGCTGGGCGCCTGGGTAGGCTTCTCGGCGATGAATGCCCAGGCGTCGGACCTGGGCTCCGTCACCGCCGCGTTCGGCAATACGGTGCTCGCCACCTATCCGGATGGCCGCCACCAACGTATTTGGCTGCGCGAGGATGGCAGCTATGACGCTGTCGGGCGCCGCGGAAAGCCGTCCACCGGCAAGTGGAAGCTGAAAGACGACAAGCTCTGTCTCAAGCAGGCGAAGCCGTTCCCTGCGCCGATCTCCTACTGCACCCAATTCCCCGCGGAAGGCGGCATCGGCGCGACCTGGACGGGCAAGGACATCGCCGGCATCCCCATCACCATGAAGCTGATCAAGGGCATCCAGCGGCCGCTGAACGGGGCGGGAAGCTAGGACTGCTGCGCCCCGCCCGCGAATCCGGGCAGACGTGGCGGACATCGGAGCTGCTGCTTGGCCATCTTCGTCGTCACCCTTGAAGGGACAGAGCCGCCGGACCCTGCCCGGCTGACGGTCCTGGCTTTCGTCCGCGCGGAGGACGAACCTGCTGCCGAGCAGGCCGGGCTCGCGGCGCTGGCCAATCGGCGATGGGCTGAGGTCGCGGTGCTGCGCTGCGGAGAAGTCATCGACGAGGCGGCCGTCCCGGTCGACTTTGCCCGCGCCATGGACAGCGCCCGTCAGTTCGGACTTGGCCTGATCATCTACGACGCGCCTTAAAGAACGCAGTCAGTCAGCCCCTCACGGCGCACAGCCCGGGCGTTGCGGTTGATGGCTCCTGACCGGCGCTTCACGTAGGGGCCCGGCTTCGCGGCCTGCCAGGAGAGCGGCTTGGGCACGATGGCTGCGAGACGTGCGGCCTGGGCCGGCGTGAGTTTATCTGCGGAGACCCTGAAGTTCTTCCGCGCAGCGGCCTCGGCGCCGTAGACGCCCGGGCCCCATTCGATGGAGTTCAGATAGACCTCCATGATCCGCCGCTTTCCCCAGCCGACCTCGATCAGGACGGTGAAGTAGGTCTCCAGGCCCTTGCGGACCCAGTCGCGGCGGGGCCAGAGGAACACGTTCTTTGCGGTCTGCTGGCTGATGGTCGAGCCGCCGCGGACCTTCTTGCCGCGCGCGTTATACTCCAGCGCCTTCTCGATCGCCTCCAGATCGAATCCCTTGTGCCGGCAGAAGCGGGCGTCCTCGGCCGCGATCACCGCCCGCACCAGGGTCGGCGAGATATCCTCCAGCGGGACCCAGGTGCGCTGGAACCCCTGACCCTCGAAGACCCGCTGGACCATCAAGAAAGTGAGCGGCGGCGGCACGAACCGGTACAGCGCCACGGTCAGCACCGGCCCGATGAAGCCCAAGACCAACACGAGGATCAGGAATCCGCTCAGGAGACGCCGCACGGGGGAGGTCCTTGCCATGACGCTGGGTAGCCTGTGCTAGAGGCGTCCCGGACATGCTCGTCAAGGACAGGTAAGAAAGCCATGAACGTCTCCGAGGCGGTGGAGCGGCGCGTCTCGATCCGCGCGTTCCGCCCCGATCCGGTGCCCGCCGCGATCGTGCGCGAGGTGCTGGAACGCGCCGCCAAGGCGCCCTCGGGTGGAAACCTGCAGCCGTGGCGTGTCTATGCCCTGGCCGGCGAACCGCTCGCCGAGCTCAAAGCCAAGGTGGCGGCCAATCCGTTCGGCGAGCCACCCGAGTACGAGGTCTATCCGCCCAACCTCTGGGATCCGTTCCGCACCCGCCGGTTCCAGAACGGAGAAGATCTCTACGCCACCATCGGCATCCCTCGCGAGGACAAGCCCGCCCGTCTGCGCCAGCTGGCCAAGAACGGCGAATTTTTCGGCGCGCCGGTGGGGCTGTTCTTCTGCCTGGATCGCAAGCTCGGCCCGCCGCAGTGGGCGGACCTCGGCATGTACATGCAGACGGTGATGCTGCTGGCGCTGGAGCGCGGCGTCGACACCTGCGCCCAGGAGTACTGGGCCCGCTACCCGCAGGCGGTGGGCGAGGCGGTCGGCTTGCCCGAGGACCACATGTTATTCTCCGGCATGGCCATGGGATACCGCGACGAAGCTGCGCCGATCAACACGCTCAAGTCCGCCCGCGATCCGTTCGAGACCTGGGGCGAACTCCGCGGCTTCGGCTAGACCTCACCCACGCCGGCGCCGCCGTCTTCGTCGCCCCAGGCGACCCGCTTGCCGTCCGGCGTGATCGCGACGGCGGTGGCTGGGCTGCCCTTCTCGGCCTTGAGATTGATCACCTTCTGACCCACCAGATCGCAGGCTCGCACGCGGCCGTCGTCGAGCCCCCAGGCGACCCAGTTGCCGCTCGGCTGCCCCGCTACGACCGTGGAGAGGGCGCTCTCCTCGTAGCCGATTTCGGCGGCCTGTTTGCCCATCGGCCCCGTGGAGCCGGCGAACGGCCAGACCACCACACCGTTCGCGCCCGACGTGGCCATGAGGTTTCCCTTGGCCATGAAGGACAGGCTTTTCACCTTCGCCGGGTAGCCGCCCATCCGCATGTTCTTCTCGTCGGCGACGCGCCAGCCATGCAGTTGATTGTCCTGCATCGACGAGATCAGGAACTTGCCGTCGGGGCTCCACGCGCAGGTCACGTGGCTCCCGGCCCATTTGAGCATCACCGGCTTCTGGTCGGCGATGCGCGCGTACCAAAGGCAGGCGCCGCCATAGGTGGCGACCGCGATGCGCCGTCCCTTCGGGTCGAACGCGATGGAGGCCGCCGACTTCTCGTGCTGGAACACGCGGGCGAAGGCGGGGTCCGCCACGTCGCGCACGTGCAACTCGCGGCCGGCGGCAAAGGCGATCAGCTTCGATTCCGAGGAGGCGGCTACCGACTCGATCCAGCGGCCCGGGATCTTTGCCAGCTCTGTCGCGCCGTCGGGCTTCGACCAGACGAGCCGGCCGTCGTCTCCACCGGTCACGACACCTTCGCCTGAGGGATGTACGCAGGCGGCCAGGACGGCGCCGTCATGCGCGTCGACCGTCTCTCCGGATTCAAAGCGGACCGTTCCGTCGCCAAGGGCGAACATGGCGCGGCTCGTTCTGTCGAACAGGGCGGCGGTGACGTAAGCGTCGAAGGCGTAGGTGCTCATGGCGCCTTCCCCTAGTGCCCTGAACGCGCGTGGGGAAGGCGGTTCCGGTTCGGGAACTACGTTCTCCCGCTTCGGGCTTTACAACTGGGTAAGGCCTTGCCAAAGGTCGACTGACTCTAAGACGGGCGCGACAAGGCGCCCCAGGGAAGGATCATACGCATGGGCGCAAAGCTGGGCGGCGGGGGCGGCAGCCGGTTCGACCTCGGCCAGAACAGCGACATCAACGTCACGCCGTTCGTCGACGTGATGCTGGTGCTCCTCATCATCTTCATGGTGTCCATTCCGGCCGCCACCGTGTCGATCAAGCTTGACCTGCCGCCGGCGATCCCGCCGCCGCCGGGCACCGTTGTGAAGGAGCCGGTCCTGGTGAACATCCAGCAGGGCGGCACGCTGTACATCGGCGAGCGGGCGACCAGCCTTGATGGGCTGCCGTCGGACTTGGCGGCGGTGCTCCGCGTCGAAGACCCCACCACGGCCCCGACCGAACAGCGCGTGTACATCCGCGCCGACCGGACTGTCCGCTACGGTGACTTCATGGCGGTGATGAACACGCTGCAGGGCAACGGCTTCTATCAGGTCGCCCTCATCAACGAAGAAATCTAAGCTCAGGATCAGAGCTTTCGAAGAGCCCGCCCGGTCCTGCCGGGCGGGCTTTTTGCTGCCCGGTCGACCGGCGGCTACAGACGTAATATTTTACTTGCGTAGTCCGAAGATCGACGCTCTCCTGATCTCAGGAGGGCATGCCCATCCGCGGAAGACTGAGCAGCCCCGCGAGCGCCTTCGCGAACCAGCACAACGCCGAGATCTCCCCCCGGAGATTGAGGCCGTCCGCCGGCTTCAGGTCGGCGGACGGCCTTCTTTTTTTCCTAGGCGACGGTGCTCTCGAAGCCTGCCTTGAGCGCAGCCTCGTCGAGGTTGCGGCCGATGAAGACCATCCGCGAATAGCGGCTTTCCCCATCGCGCCAGTCACGCTGGAAGTCGCCTTCCAAGATCATGTGCACGGCTTGGAAGACCAGCCGACGGTTATCGCCGGCGATATCGAGGATGCCCTTGGCGCGCAGGATGTCCGGCCCCTGGGTCTGCAGGACATTGTTCAACCAGGCGGTGACCCGGTTGCCATTCAGGGGCTTGTCGCTGGTCAGCGACACGCCACGGATGCCGCTCTCCGCCACGTGGTCGTGGATGTGGCTGTGCTCATGACCGCCGTCGTGATGAGCGTGATCGTGATCGTGATGATGGTGGTGGTGGTCGTGGTCGTGGCCGCAATGATCGTCGTGAACGTGGCCCGGCTCGCCGTGCGCAGGATTGAGGAAGTCCGGCTCCAGCTCCGTGATCCGTTCGAGATCGAACGAACCGCGCCCCAACACCTGCTCCAGCGGCACGTTCGAGCGTTGAGCGCGGTGGATCGGCGCCAGAGGGTTCAGCTTGCGGATCGCGCTTTCGACGTCAGCCAGCTCCCGCTCGGACACCAGGTCGGTCTTGTTGAGGATGATCTGGTCGGCGAACGCGATCTGCTCGGCCGCCTCCCTGGAGTCCTTCAGCCGCAGCGGGAGGTGCTTGGCGTCGACGACTGTCGTCACGCTGTCCAGCCGGGTCTTGGCCTTGACGTCCTCGTCCACGAAGAATGTCTGCGCCACCGGACCAGGGTCGGCCAGGCCGGTGGTCTCGACGATGATGGCGTCGAAGCCGCCCTTACGCTTCATCAGGCCCGAGAGCACCCGGATCAGGTCGCCGCGCACCGTGCAGCAGACGCAGCCGTTGTTCATCTCGAAGACCTCTTCGTCGGCTCCGACGATCAGGTCGTTGTCGATGCCCACCTCGCCGAACTCGTTGACAATCACGGCGTAGCGCTTGCCGTGGTCCTCCGAGAGGATGCGGTTGAGCAGGGTGGTCTTGCCGGCGCCGAGGTAGCCGGTCAGCACAGTCACGGGGGTCTTGTCGCTCATGCACGCCATGTAGCCATCCCCTGACTGCTTATGAAGTGGCGTTCTGCAGATCTGCTGTTATAGAGTAACACCAGATGACTGCCGCAGACCCAGCCCGGGCCCCCGACGCCCTCGACGCCTTCCGTGAGGACCGCACCTACCTGGGCGCGGACCACCGCCGCAACGAGCGCCGGACCTGGATCGTCACCGCAATCTGTGCGGCGACCCTGGTCGCGCAACTGGCCGGCGGCATCGCGTTCCGCTCCATGGCCCTGACAGCCAGCGGCCTGCACATGGCGGCCCACGTGGCGGCCCTGCTGGTCGCCGCCGCCGCCTATGCCCTCGCTCGGCGGCATGCCGAGGATCCGCGCTTCGCCTTCGGCACGGGCAAGCTCGGGTACCTTGCCGGCTTCACGAACGCCGTCGTGCTGGCGATCACCGCCGTGCTGATCGGGGCGGAAAGTGTGCACCGCCTGCTCAACCCTGAAATCGTCGACTTCGAAAGCGCCGTTCCGCTGGCCGCGGGGGGCCTCGCGGTGACGGTCGTCTGCGTCCTGCTTCTGCGGCCGGGAGGCGGGCACGCGGCCCGGCACGACCCGGATGGTGACCTGAACATCGCGGCCGCTCACCTGCACCTGCTCGCCGACGCCGCTGTTTCGGTGGTGGCGCTGGTCGCGATGCTCGCAGGCAGCCAGTTCGGCTGGGGCTTCGCCGACCCGCTCGCCGGCCTCCTCGGAGCTGCGCTGGTGGCTCATTTTGCTTGGCGTCTGCTGCACCGGGCTGGCGCCGCCCTGCTGGACGTCAATCCCAGCCCGGAATTGACCGCCGAAGTCCGTGCGCGACTGCAGTCGGGTGGCGAGCGACTGCTCGACCTGCACCTCTGGCGGCTCGGCCCCGGCCACCACGCAGTGATCGCTGTGGTCGCGGGATCGGAAGACGCGCAGGCTTACCGCGCGCGACTGGCTGGCCTGCCGGGGGTCAGCCATGTGACCATCGAGGTGCGCGCGACCGGGGCCGATCACGACCATCACGGCCACGTGCACTGATTGGCCAAGGTCCCGTTTGACGGCTCGGCGCGTTGCGACTCTGATGGCAGCGATGTTTCGTGAGTTTACCGCCCGGCTCCGGGCAAGGCCCCGGGCCGGCGCCGTCGCCGGATTGCTCGTGATCGCGGCTGCGGTGGCGGGCGGCTGGGCCGCCGGCACCCAAGGCACGTCGCCCGACGCCGCGCTCGCCTCCCGGAAGATCGCCTTCAACGTTCCGGAGCCGCCGCCGCCGCCGCCACCCCAGGGTCTCCAGCAAAGCCTGGAGGCGCTCGCCGGGTCGTGGCGCGAGGACGTCGGCATCGCCGTGACTGACGTGGCGGCCGGCTGGACGGCTCAGGTCAATGGGGAGACACCCTACCCGCAGCAGAGCGTCTCCAAGCTGTGGGTCGCCGTCGCGACGCTGGAGGCGGTCGATCGCGGGCAATCCAACCTCGAACGCGTGGTCCACCTGGGCCCTGAGGACCGGTCGGTCTTCTACCAGCCCCTGGGCCGCCGGATCCGCAACTCCGGCGGGCCGCAGGTTTCGATCGGCGAGCTGCTGCGGTGGGCGATTACCGAGAGCGACAACTCGGCCAACGACAAGCTGATGCGCGAGCTGGGCGGCGCGGACGCCGTCACCACCCTGCTGGCCGAGAAGGGCCTCTCCGATCTGCGCGTCGGGGCCTACGAGCGCGATTTGCAGGCCCAGATCGCCGGCATGACCTGGCAGCCCGACTACGGGATTGACTGGAACTTCCAGCATGCCCGCGAGCGCCTGCCGGAGGGCGTGCGGGACACGGCCATGGACACCTATCTTGCGGATCCCTTGGACGGCGCCGCGCCCGCCGAGATCACCCGAACACTGGCGGGGCTGCAGAAGGGCGAGCTCCTGTCGCCCGCCTCGACCAAGGTCCTTCTCGAGTTGCTGAACGACACCCGGACGGGGCCGCGCCGGCTGAAGGCCGGGTTTCCGGCCGGCTGGACGCTGGGTCACAAGACCGGCACGGGGCAGGACTGGCGCGGCTACAGCGTCGGGATCAACGACGTGGGCCTGGTCACCGCGCCGGACGGCCGGGTCTATGCGGTCGCCGTGATGATGCGGAAGACCAGCAAGCCTATCGGCGCGCGCCAGGCCTTCTTCCATTCGGTCAGCCGTGCGATCGCCCAGCACTGGCAGGCGAGCCGCGACAGCCTGGCGGCGGACCAGAAGGTCGCGGCGGTTAGCGGCGGCGAGCAGCTAGCAGCCGGCGCGCAGTAGTCGCGGGGAGCCGCCGGTACACCGGCCACCATGAGCATCTCGGCGCAGCTTTCCATCCGACCGTATGATTCCGCCGACTGGCCCGCCATTGCGGATATCCACGACCGCGCCCGGTGGATTGAGCTTGAGCTGACGGTCGGCCAAGCGGCCTTCCGCACGGTGGAGCAAACTGCGGAAGGCGAGGGCCTGTTCGACGGACAACTATGGGTCGCCGAGGCTGATGGTAAGTTGGCGGGCTTCGTGGCCCTCGATGGAGCGGAGATTACGTGGCTCTATGTGCATCCGGACCTCGCGCGACGTGGGGTCGGCCGGGCGCTGCTGATGCACGCCCTCGCGCAATGCCCAGGATCGGCCGAGACCTCGGTGCTCGACGGGAATGAGCCCGCACTCACCCTCTACCTCTCCGAGGGCTTCCGGATGGTCGAAACTCGCGACGGCCGCCTTGCTGGCCTGGAGGAGATCCCCGCGCGCGGGCACATTTTGCGGCGGCCGTGATCGAGGGGTGCGCGTTTCCGGTCGGTGACCTCACCACCGCCGTCGATCCTCGATCAACTCTCAGCCCTCCCGAGGGGCTACAGCGAAGGCCTGTGTGAAGGGCGACGCTACAGCGTGATCGTCAAAGCGTCTGACGACCGTCGGCGCTGGTGGCTCTGGGCCGAGGCGCTCGGAGGCGGCCGACCGATCAGCGCCAACCTCTACGTGCTTGGTGACGGGCGCGAACTGCTGAAGCCCTGCGAGATGTCGCCGGCCAGGGTCCGTGCGTTCGTCGCCGGTTACCGACCGGACCGGGAGGCGCGCTCCTGTTCGCGGGCTCCTGCCAGGATGCCGGGCAGGGAGTAGTTGCCCTCGTGGCAGGCGAACTCGAACATCGCCTCCGCGGAGCGTTGCAAGGGCATCTCGCCACGCCAGGGCTGGCTGTAAGTCGCCGGATCATCGACCGTGAAGGCATAGTGGATCTCATCCGGCGAGGTCCGGGTGAATCGCTCGGTGACCTTGCCGGCGGAGCTGATGTAGAGCCGGCTGGGCGCGCGGAATTGCGCCTGCCCATGGAAACCGGTTGTTTCCACAACCAGGGTGTCGCCGTCCCAGCGGCCCACGGAATGTCCGCTCCAGGCGAGGCCCGGTTGGGCGGCGACAGGGTTCAGGGGTACGATCCGCGGTCCCGTGTGCATCTCCGGCACGATGACGTTGTCCGCCGTCTGCACGATCCGCAGCAGATTGTTGTAGCCGGCGTTCAGCATGGGCGGCAGCGAGGTCCCCCCGAGCGACAGCAGGCACCGCTCCGCCGCGGGCCGCACCTCGGGCCCGTCGAACTTGCCGGCGGCCTCCTGTTGGCGGGCGCGCAATTTAGCAGATCCGGCCGGCGTATACGGCAGGCGACCGTCGGCGGGCGCTATGATCCAAGAACTGCGCGCGCGGCCGTCGAGGCGCCCCAGCGCACGGCCGATCTCCCACCATTCACTGTCTTCCTGGCCAACCGGTCCGCCCTTAGCCGGCTCCGGCACGCCGTCGTGTCCCGCCTCGAAGGCGGCAGCCTGGGCCTCGGGGATCTCCAGCGTCTCGAACTGCGCCGGGCGCTCCAGCGTCGTCAGCCAGGCATTGGTCCAGACCCCCTGCAGGTCGGGGTGTCCGTCGGCGGTTCGGGGCGGCCGGTACGCTCGGCCCCATGCGCCAGGTGCGAAGCCCATGGCGAAGGCCAGCAGCGCAACAAGAAGTACGGTCATCCGAGCCATGGCGGGCTCCTGTGGGTTCGGAAAGCGTCAGCCCGATCCATCTTGTGCACGCGTTATCTGATGGGACCTATGCCCCAGGTCACGCGCAACCGTGCGCCGCCGCCGGCAGAGCGCACCGCCCCAGCTTGACTCTGCACAGCCCTTCCCCCAAACGGCGCGGAACCTGCAAAAACACGCCCCGAGGGAGGCTTTCATGCGCGTTGGTGTGCCCCGCGAGATCAAGCCGGACGAATACCGTGTCGGCCTGACCCCGACCGCAGTCCGTGAGTACGTCTCCCATGGCCATGAGGTTGTGGTGGAGCTGGGCGCCGGGGCTGGGGCGGGCTACGCCGACGAGGCCTATGTCCGGGCCGGAGCGCGGCTGCTGCCGAACGCCGACGAGGTGTTCGCCGAAGCGCAAATGATCGTGAAGGTGAAGGAGCCTCAGGCTGTCGAGTGGGCCCGGCTCACCGACAAGCACATCCTCTTCACCTACCTGCATCTGGCGCCAGACCCGGCGCAGGCCGAGGGCCTGCTGAAGTCCGGCTGCGCCGGCATCGCCTACGAGACCGTCACCGACCCGAACGGCGGCCTGCCGCTGCTGGCCCCGATGTCCGAGGTCGCCGGGCGGATCGCAGTGTTCTCCGCGGGCGAGACGCTGCTGAAGCACAACGGCGGCATGGGGCTCCTGATCTCCGGGGTGCCCGGCGTCCCGCCGGCGCGCGTCGCGGTGCTTGGCGGCGGCGTCGTGGGCATGAACGCCGCCCGCATGGCCGCGGGGCTGGGCGCGGAGGTGGTGATCCTCGAGCGCTCGATCCCGCGCATGCGCCAGCTGGACGACATGTTCCAGGGGCGCATCCTCACGCGCTACTCCACCCAGGACGCGGTGGAAGAAGAAGTGCTGAAGGCCGACGTGGTGATCGGGGCCGTGCTGACCGCCGGCGCCAGTGCGCCGAAGCTGGTGCGCCGCGCGCACCTGGCGCAGATGAAGAAGGGCTCCGTCCTGGTGGACGTGTCCATCGACCAGGGCGGGTGCTTCGAAACCAGCCGGCCGACCACCCACAACGACCCCACGTACACTGTCGACGGCGTGGTCCACTACTGCGTGGCCAACATGCCGGGCGCCGCGCCGCGCACCTCGTCCGAGGCGCTGGTGCACGCGACCCTGCCGTTCGGCCTGCAACTCGCCGACCAGGGCCTGGACGCCCTGAAGAAGAACGCGCACCTGGCCAAGGGCCTCAACGTGCTGAAGGGCGAGGTCACCCACCCGGCGGTAGCCGACGCCCTCGGCAAGGGCTTCAAGGACGCGTACGGCGCCTGGAAGTGACGACGTCCTCTCCCGCGCAGCGTGCGGGAGAGGCCTCGACATACGCCCGCAACAAAGGTCACCGTCTCTTCCGCTGAACAAAAGCGAGGAGCTCGCCATGTGTGACGACGACATTCACCCCGGTCTCGTGCAGGACCCTACCGTGTCCCGCCGCGCGCTCGGCCTCTGGACGGTGGCCGCTGCCGGCGTCGCCGCCGCCACAGCCGCAGGCACGCAGACCAAGGTCGTCGAGAAGGACGTCTCGGTGAAGACCCCGGATGGGACCGCGGACGCCGTCCTCTTCTATCCGGAAGGGAAGGGGACCTGGCCCGCGGTCCTGTTGTGGCCCGACATCATGGGCCTGCGTCCGGTGAAGCGGCAGATGGGTCGGCGGCTCGCCGCCCAGGGCTATGTCGTCCTGGTGCCGAACCCCTTCTACCGCTCGGCCAAGGCGCCGGTGTTGCCGGGCGACATCAACTTCGGAGATCCGGCCACGCGGGCGACCCTGATGGGCTACCGCCAGGCCATGACCAACGAGGGCGTCGACAAGGACGCGATCGCCTACGTGGGCTTCCTGGACGCCCAGGCCCAGACCAACAAGAAGGCCAAGGTCGGTGTGCAGGGCTACTGCATGGGCGGACCGCTGTCCTTCCGCACCGCGGGCGCCGTGCCGAACCGCATCGGCGCGGTGGCCTCGTTCCATGGCGGCGGCCTGGTCACCAAGGAGGCCTCCAGCCCTCACCTGCTGATCCCGAGGACGAACGCAGAGTACCTCGTGGCCGTGGCGAAGAACGACGACGCGCGGGCGCCTGACGACAAGGAGGTCCTCAAAAAAGCCTTCGCTGACGCGAAGAAGCGCGCCGTGGTGGAGGTCTATCCGGCCGATCACGGCTGGTGTGTGCCCGGCAGCCAGGTCTACGACCAAGCTGCGGCCGAGAAGGCGTGGTCCGAACTGTCGGCGATGTACAAGCGCGCGCTGGTCTGAGATGGCCGGCGTCGGCGGATCGACGGCGGAGCGTGAGCTTGCGGAACTCGTGCCTTGGCCCGATCCGGCGCCGTCGATCACCCGCGGAGAGCGAGAGGCTCGCCTGGCGAAGGCGCAGGGGCTGATGGCGGGGCTCGGCGCCGAGGCGATGATCGTCGGCGCCGGCGCCTCACTCCGCTACTTCGCAGGCGTCGGCTGGAACGCCACCGAACGGTTGGTGAGCATGGTCCTGCCGCGCTCTGGCGAGCCGGTCATGATCTGCCCTCGCTTCGAGGAGGGCTCGCTGCTCGCCTCCGTCGGTGTGGAGGCCGGGCTGCGTCTATGGGAGGAACACGAGAGCCCCTACGACCTTGCCGCCACGCTCCTTCGAGAGCTGGGCGTGGAAGCCGTGGCCATCGACCCGGCGCTCAGCTTCTTCATGTTCGATGGCCTGCGGATCGCTGCGCCCGACGTAGAGATGACGAACGCCGCGCCGGTGATCGACGGCTGCCGGATGATAAAATCGGGCGCGGAACTCGCCCTGATGCGGCAGGCCAAGGCGATGACCCTGGAGGTCCACCGTCGCGCCGCCCGTATCCTGCACGAGGGGATCACCACGAGCGAGGTCCGGCGCTTCATCGATCAGGCGCATCGGGCCCTGGGCGCGGACGACGGCTCGTCGTTCTGCGCCGTGCAGTTCGGCGAGGCGTCTGCCTATCCGCACGGCCTGCCCGGCGAACAGCGGTTGAAGGACGGCGACCTCGTGCTCATCGACACCGGCTGCCGGGTGCAGGGCTACAATTCCGACATCACCCGCACCTACGTCTTCGGGCAGCCCACGCAAGAGGTGCTCCGCGTGTGGGAGGTGGAGAAGCGGGCCCAGGCCGCAGCTTTCGCGGCCGTGAAGCCGGGCGTTCCGTGCGAGGAGATCGACGCGGTCGCGCGTCGGGTGCTGCAGGAGGAAGGCTTCGGCCCTGACTACAAGCTGCCTGGCCTGCCGCACCGGACCGGCCACGGCATCGGGCTATCGATCCACGAGGCGCCTTACCTGGTGCGCGGCGACCGGACGCCGATGCAGCCGGGAATGTGCTTCTCGAACGAGCCGATGATTGTCGTACCGGGCCAGTTCGGGGTCCGCCTTGAAGACCACTTCTATGTCACGGAAGATGGCGCGACTTGGTTCACCGAGCCGCAGCAGAGCCTGGAGGCTCCATTCGGCTGAGGGCTAGGCGGCCGCCCAGGCGCGGTCGTCGAGCGCCACGGGATCATTGATCGCCATCTCGTCCCAGTCGAGATCCGGCGGCGGGCTCATGGCGGCGGCGATGACCGCGCTCATCTCGGCCGCCGAGGCGACGCCCACCAGCACCGTGGAGGCTTCCGGCCGCGACAAGGCGAACCCTAACGCAGCCTGCAACGGATCGGACCGCCCCTCGGCGATCAGCCGGCGCGCCCGGCTGATCCGCCCGGCGGCGGCCTTAAGATGGCTCGGCGCACGGTCCGGCGGCAGGAACAGCAGCCCATTCAGGAAGATGGAGCGCAACTGCACCTCGACGCCCATGTCGCAGAGGGTGGCGAGCGTCCCGTCGATCAGCAGGCGCTGGTCGAGCAGGGAGGCGGGCGCCTGCACCACGTCCGGCTTGAAGCGGCGGGTCAGGCCAACGGGATCGTCAGACGCATAGACCGAGACGCCGATCTTCCGGCACATGCCGGCGTCGCGGAGTGCGCGCAGTCGGTCCCAGACCCCGGGGCCATTGGGCGAAAAGAGGTCCGTCGCCGACGGAGCCAGGATGGTGTCCACGCGGTCGACGCCCAGGCGTTGCAGCTGCGCGCGCACCTCGGCTTCCACCAGATCCGGCCCCCGGTCAGGGCGCACCGTGGTGATCGTCAGCTTGAAGGGATTGGGCTTCGGCGTGATCTGGCCGATGGTTGTCTCGCAGGGCGCCGGGCAGCGGCCGACCTCCAGCACTCCGATCCCGGAGCGCGCGGCGATCGACAGGATATCGCGTGCTTCCACATCCCGCGGGCGGCCGCGGAAGGCGGGCTGGTCAAGGCCGAACTGGCCTGAGCCGAGGCCCAGCTTGGTGATCGGGGAGGTCATGGAGGCGAAAGGCTTGGTAAGGTCCCTATGAGCCGCCATGTTGCACCCGAGATGCTTACGAAGCCGTCTACACAACCTTGCCTGAGGGTTAAGGCGTGACCCGCGAGCCACTGCCGGAGTGGCCGACGTTCGGGCTCGCGGACGACGTGCGCCCGGCCCTGCGGGCGGCCCGCGACGCCGGTCTGCCCCTGGCGCTCGCGACCCTGGTGAATGTCGAGGGCGGCGGCCCGCGCCCGGTCGGAACCCAGATGGTGTTCGCCGAGGGCATGGTCGCCGGCTACTTCTCTGGCGGATGTGTGGAGAGCGACGTGGCGGACCACGCCCTCGCCTGCCTGGCGGACGGAGAGCCGCGGACGCTCGTGTACGGCGAGGGCAGTCCATGGCCTGACATCCGGCTGCTTTGTGGCGCGCGCATCGAGCTATTCGTGGAGCGGGTTGCGGCTGACGATCCAGCGCTGGCGGAACTGCTGGCGGCGGAGCGAGACCGCCGCGCCGTAGCCTGGGTCAGCGATGGTTGGACCCGCGCCTGCGGGGCGGAGCTGGCGCGCTGGCCTGCCGCCCCTGTCGCGCGGCTCTATGAGCCTGCCCCCAGGCTGGTCGTCGTGGGCGGCGATCCGACCGCGATGGCGATCGCCGAACTGGGCGCGCGCTCGGGATTCGAGACCACGCTGGTGCGGCCCAAGGGTCCAGAGGCGCCGCCGCCGATCGTCGGCGTCGCCTACCGTCGCGAAGAACCTGCAGAAGCTCTTGCCGCCATCGGCCTGGATCGCTGGACCTCGGTGGCCATTGCGACCCATGACTTGGAGACGGACCAGGCGGCGCTTCGCGTCGCGCTTCCGTCAGCAGCCGGCTATGTGGGCCTTCTCGGGGCCCGCGCGCGCCTTCCGGAGAGGCTCGCGCGGCTCCGTGCCGCCGGCGTCTCCGAAGGCGAGATCGCCCGATTGCATGCGCCGATAGGTCTGGATATCGGCGGCAAGGCTCCCTTCGAGGTCGCCGTCTCGGTGATCGGCGAGATCATGGCGCTGCGCTATGCGCGCGCCAGCGGAAGCACCTCGACCAGCTCGCCGGCCGCCGCGGCCGCGGCGCCGGCCTGACGACGGAGCAGGGCGTCAGAGGCCGCGAAGACGCTCACCAGAGACGAATCCTGATCGCCGTACGCGCGTACGGTCACGACACCATCGGCCAACGACAGCTTGGCGCGCATCCAGTGCTCCCGCGGCCCGTTGCCGCCGAGGCCTTGCTCGAGGTGGGCGGTGATCGTGTGGGGCTGGGGCGAAGCGCCCTGATAGGCCGCCAGGATGGGTCTCAGGAACAGCTCCGCGCAGACGAAGGCGGACGCCGGGTTGCCCGGCAGGCCGAGCATCCGTCGGCCATCGCCCAGCACGCCGAAGAACGTGGGCTTGCCCGGACGGACCGCCACGCTCTCCACGCGGTACGACAGGCCCAATGCCTCGCCCGCCGCCCGGACCAGATCGTGGTCTCCCACCGAGGCGCCTCCGAGGGTCACCACGAGGTCGGCTTCCGCGGAGCGAAGGGCCTCGACCACCGCGTCGAGTTCGTCCCGTAGCGGCTTGGCGCGCGCCACCCCCGCTCCCCACCCGACCATCATCGCGGCCAGGGCCGGCGCGCCGGAATCGTAGATCTGGAACAGACCCGGCTCGGCTGGCGGCTCGACGATCTCCTCGCCCGTCGAAAGCAGGGCCACCTGTGGGCGGCGACAGACGCTGAGCTCCGCCCGTCCGGCCGAGGCCGCGAGCGAAAGGCGCCAGGGATCGATCCTGACGCCCTGCTCCAGCAGCACCTGTCCCGCTCTGAAATCCCCGCCGGCCGGCCGGACGTGGTTCGGCGGCGTTACGGCTGGAACCAGCACCTCGTCCCCGTCACGTCTGCAGTCCTCCTGGATCGCGACGGCGTCAAAGCCCCTCGGCACAGCCGCGCCTGTGAAGATCCGCACGGCCTCGCCAGAGCCTGCGGCGCCCTCGTACCCGTGCCCGGCGGCGCTCTCCCCGACAATCCGAAGCCGACCGGGGGTATCGCCGCTCCGGACCGCCCAGCCGTCCATGGCGGACGCCGGAAAGGGCGGCTGGTCGCGCACGGCAGCGATGTCCTCGGCCAGCACACGCCCGATCGCCTGGGCCAGGGCGATACGCTCTGCGGGCAGCGCGCTGATCTCGGCCAGCATGCGCGCCCGGGCGTCGTCGACGCTCAGCAGCTTCACGCGCGCCAGTCCCCTGACTTGCCGCCAGTCTTCTCCACCAGGCGAACGGTCTCGATGACCATGCCTTTCTCGGCGGCCTTGAGCATGTCGTACAGCGTGAGGAGGGCGACAGAGGCCGCTGTCAGGGCCTCCATCTCCACGCCTGTCTGGCCGGTGGTCTTCACGCGCGCGGCTACCGCCAGGCCGCCTTCGCCGGGCTCCACCCGCACCTCGACTTTGGAGAGCGCCAACGGGTGGCACATGGGGATCAGGTCAGACGTCCTCTTGGCGGCCATCACCCCGGCGATCTCGGCCACCGCGCGAACGTCGCCCTTCCTGCCCCCGCCTGCGAGCGCCAACTCCAGGGTGGCCGCAGACATCCGCAGGAACCCCTCCGCTACGGCCTCGCGGGCGGTCACGGCCTTGTCCGAGACGTCCACCATCCGCGCCCGGCCGGTCTCGTCGATATGGGTGAGCCGGCTCACTGCTCAAGCAACCTGGGCATCAGCTCGACCATGTTGCAGGGACCGTGGCGACTGTCGAGCTGGGCGGCGATCACCTTGTCCCAGCCATCCTTCACTGCACCGTTCGAGCCGGGCAGGCAGAAGACGAAGCAGCCTTTCACGATACCGGCCAGAGCCCGAGACTGCAGGGTCGAGAGTCCCACGGACTGATAGCTGACGAGGTGGAAGATCACTGAGAAGCCGTCGATCTCCTTGTCGAACAAGGGCCGGATCGCTTCAGGGGTCACGTCCCGGCCAGTGATGCCGGTGCCGCCCGTGGTCACGATCGCCTCGACGCCTTGTCCTACCCACGCCAGCACCTGCGTTCGGATCGCCTCCACCTCGTCCGGTACGATCCCCTTGGCGACGAGCTCGTGGCCGGCGCCCTTCACCCGCTCCGCCAGGAGGTGACCCGAGGTGTCGCTCTCCTCGTCACGGGTGTCGGAAATCGTCAGGACGGCGACCCGGACGGCCTTGATCGGCCTGGACGTGTCGATGCGTCCGCCGGGGGTGAGCACAGGGGCGTTCATGAGTTGGGCTCCTCTTCCCCTGCCTTCTAGCCCGCCGCCGCGGCAGGTGGGTAGGGCTCCCACGGCAAGTTGCTGCGCAACCTCCACCGGCCCTGGCCGTTGATCTAACGGCGTTATATTAAGCCTAGCCTTAGGCAGTCAGGGGAGTTTGCATGCCCGCCTCCAGGCGCGAGCAGATGCTCGCGCAGGTCAGCGAGAACTACCCGTCCATCGCGCCCGACCTTCTCCAGCCGCTGCTGCGCTTCATGACCGTGGCGCGGACGGTGGTGGGTGGGGACGCTGACAAGATCCTGCTGATGCTGATCATCGGCGTTCGCACCACCCAACACCCGGACTTCGCGGATCTGACGCTGGAGGAACTGAACAGCGGCGACGTCCCCGTTCTGCCGTCCCTCGGCATCAACGTCCGTTCGATCGCCGACTCCATCGGCATGCCCAAGGAAACGGTGCGAAGGAAGGTGGGAGAACTCATCGAGGCCGGCTGGCTGGTTCGAGCCGACCACGATCTCCGCTATACGGCTGAGGGCTACAAGGCGGTGGCTTCGGCCCGAGAGGCGATCGAGTCCATGGCGGTCCGCTACTTCGAGGTGGTCCAGCGGGTGGCCGCGACACCGGAGGCGTAGTCTACTCCCAACGCGCCAGGTCGGCGTGGTCCTCGGCCCTGGGCTCAATCCAGCGCTGGCCGCCCGGCCCGTGCTCCTTCTTCCAGAACGGCGCGCGTGACTTGAGGTAGTCCATCAGGAAGTCGCAGGCTTCGAAAGCTGCGCGCCGGTGCTTGGCCGCGGTCGCCACGAAGACGATCGCCTCGCCAGGGCCTATGCGCCCAACGCGGTGCAGGATGGCGAGGTCGTCTATGCCGAACCGGCTTCGGGCCTGCTCCGCGATGCGGCCAATCTCAGCTTCGGTGAAGCCGGGGTAAGCCTCGAGCTCGAGGACGGTGGTGGCGCCGGCCTCCGCGCGAGCGATTCCGGTGAAGCTCGCCACGGCACCGACCTCGGTCCGTCCAGCTACGAACCGGGTGAGCAGGGCTCCAGGCTCGAACGGCTGCTCGGACAGCGTGATCATCCGCCGCTCATCGGGGGAAGGAAGGCGACCTCCGCTGACGCGTCCAGCAGGCGGTCGCCGCGCACGATGGTCTGGTCCAGCGCCACCTGCACGCCCGGTCCATCGAGAGCTTCGCCCAGACGTGCGTCCTCGGTCGAAAGGAAGGCCTTCAGCGCGTGGATGGAGCCGGCGTCGATCTCGCGCTCCCGCCAGCCGGCGAGGTCGCGCAGCGGCCCGAAGAGCAGCACCTTCGCCACCTCAGCCTCCAGTGGTCGACATGTGGCGCGTTACGGCCGGCTGGCTCGCGCGGGCGATCCGGAAGTCGTGCCCCTTGGGCTTACCGTCCACCGCCACGCGGATGGCGTCGGCGAGGTCAGCGTCCGATGCCCCGGCGCGGATCACCGCACGCAGGTCGGAGGCGTCCTCCTGACCCAGGCAGGTGTGCAGCGTGCCGGTGCAGGTGAGCCGCACCCGGTTGCACGCCTCGCAGAAGTTGTGGCTGAGCGGGGTGATGAACCCGAGCCTGCCGCCAGTCTCGGCCACGGCCACATAACGCGCCGGTCCGCCGGTGTTGAGCGGCAGGTCAGAAAGGGTCCAGAAGCTCTCCAGTTGCGCGCGCACGGTCTTTAGGGAGAGGTACTGGTCCGTCCGGTCGGCCTCGACTTCGCCCAGCGGCATGGTCTCGATCAGGGTCATGTCGCAGCCCCGCCCGTGCGCCCAGCGGATCAGCTCCGGCAACTCGGCTGCGTTGTCGTCCTTCAGCGCCACAGCGTTGATCTTCACCTGCAGGCCCGCAGCCTGGGCGGCCTCGACGCCGGCCACGACCTTGGCGAGGTCGCCACCGCGTGTGAGCCGGCGGAAAAGGTCCGGCTTCAGGGTGTCGAGGGAGACGTTGATCCGCCGCACGCCGGCCTCGGCCAGCTGACCCGCGAACTCCGTGAGCCGGGTTCCGTTGGTGGTGAGAGTGAGCTCTTGGAGCGCGCCGCTTTCCAGGTGGCGCCCGAGGCCTGAGATCAGACCCATGACGCCTTTCCGGACCAGGGGCTCGCCACCGGTTATCCGCAGCTTCTTCACGCCCAGCCCGACGAAGGCGGAGGCGAGCCGGTCCAGCTCCTCCAGCGTCAGCACCTCGGCCTTCGGCAGGAAGGTCATGTGCTCCGCCATGCAGTAGACGCAGCGCAGGTCGCAACGATCGGTCACGGAGACGCGCAAATAGGTCACCGTGCGGCCGAAGCTGTCGATGAGAGCCTGGGGCCCTTGCCCGGAGGTGGCGTCGTAGGGCGTCATATGGCCTGCAACATAGAGAGGAACAGGCCTTGGCGACAGGGGCGGAAGCGATCGGACCGTTCGAAGCGGTGGTGCTGGCGGCCGGCGAGGGCTCCCGGTTTGGCGGCGGTAAGCTGCTGACGCCCTATATGGCGGGCGTCCTGCTGGATGGAGCGCTGGCGGCGGCCTTCGCGGCGCCGGCCCGCAGCGTCACGGTCGTCACCGGGGCGGACGAGACCGCGGTGGCGCGCGCGTCCATCACGCTGGCCGACAGGTTCGCTCAGCACGACCGCCTGCGGATCGTCCACGCGGCCGACTACGCGCTGGGTATGGCGCACTCGCTTCGGATGGGCGTCGCCAGTCTTTCGGCGGACGCAGGCGGCGCCTTCGTGTTTCTGGGCGACATGCCGCGGGTGCCGCGCGAGATCCTGATGCCGATGGCGGAGGCTGTGCGGGGCGGTGCGCTCGCCGCCGCGCCGGTGTTCGCAGGCCAGCGGGGGAACCCGGTCCTGATCGGCTCCGAGCTATTCCCGCGGGTGCTTACGCTCAGCGGGGATGCGGGCGCGCGAGCCGTGCTGCAGGATCTCGGCGAACGGCTGAGCCTGGTGGAAGCCCCGGACGATGGCGTGCTCTACGACGTCGACCGGGCCGAGGACCTGCGAAGCTAGGTCTTCACGAACGGCAGGCTGTTCGTCGCCTGGCCCGTGAGCACCAGGAGTGCGTTGGCCACCGCCGGCGCAATCACCGGTGTGCCCGGCTCGCCCACACCGCTCGGTGGGTTGGGCGAGGGCACGATGTAGGTCTCCACCGCCGGCGCCTCCGAGTTGCGTAGAACCCGGTAGGTGTCGAAGTTCTGCTGGTCTACCTTGCCGTCGGTGAGCGTGATCGCGCCGTAAAGCGCGGCGGAGAGGCCGTAGCAGGTGCCGCCCTCCATCTGGGCCGCGACCTGATTGGGAGAGATCGCCAGGCCACAGTCGATGGCGGTGACCACGCGACCCACTTTGGGCGCGCCATCCACGAGCTGTACTTCGGCCACCTGCGCCACCACTGAGCCGAAGCTCTCGTGCACCGCCACGCCACGGGTCCACCCAGCCGGCGCGGGCATGGTCCAGCCCGCCTTGTCGGCGGCGAGGTTGAGCGCCGCCAGGTGCCGGTTCGCGCCGGCCTTCACATAGAGGGCGCGGCGGTACTCCACCGGATCCTTGCCGGCTTTGCGGGCCAGCTGGTCGATGGTGTGCTCCATCACGAAGGCGGTGTGCGTCGCGCCGACCGAGCGCCACCAGAGCACCGGCACGCCTACGTCCGGGGTGATCACCTGCGCGTCCACGACGGGTGTCGCCTTGAGGTACGGCGAGCCTTTCGTCCCCTCGACAGCAGTCTCGTCGAGCTTGGGCGTGCCCATGGGCGAGCCCTTCATGATCGACTGGGTGACGATCCGGTGGCGCCAGGTGGCTGGGAACCCCTCAGCGTCCGTGGTCACCCGAACGGCATGGTGCACGATCGGCCGGTAGTAGCCGGCCTGCATGTCGTCCTCGCGCGTCCACACCAGCTTCACCGGCCGACCCTTGCCGACCTTCTTGGCGATGTGGACGCACTCGACGGCGTAGTCCGACTGGAAGTTCGCGCGCCGGCCGAACGAGCCGCCGGCGAACAGGGTCTCCACCTGGATGGCGCCCGGCGCGTTCAGCACGATCTTGGCCGCGTTCATCTGGTCCATGGTCGGGATCTGCGAGCCGTGGATCAGCTTGCAGCGGTTGCCGTCGACGATCGCCACGCAGTCCAGCGGCTCCATCGAGGCGTGCGCCAGGTAGGGAAAGTCGTAGCCCACTTCGAGCGCCGCGGTTCCCGCGGCCGCCTGCGTGGCGTCGCCCCGGGAATCGAAGCCCGCCCATTCGGCCCCCTCCGGCGTGGTTCGTCCCGCCGCGATGTCCCGGTACAGCGCCGTGATCTGCGCAGAGCCGCGCTTCTCCGCCTTGGACTCGTCCCAGGTCAGTTTCAGCGCGTCGCGGCCTTGGCGGGCGGCCCAAGTGTTGTTGGCCACCACAGCGACGCCCGTCGGGATCTGAAACACATCCACCACGCCGGGCACCTTGCGCGCCTCAGCCGCGTCGAACGACTTCACCTTGGCGCCGAACTTGGGAGCGTGCGCCACCATGGCGACCAGCATGTTCGGCAGCTGAACGTCCTGGGTGAACTTCGCCGTCCCGTTGCTCTTGGCGACCGAATCCTTGCGGCGAACGCGGTCGGTGCCGATCAGGGTGAAAGTCTTCGGATCCTTCAGCGTCGGCGTCTGCGGCGGCGCCACCTTGGCGGCGTCCGCCAGCAAGTCGCCGAAACCAGCCTGCCGGTTGGAAGCGGCGTGCCGGACGACGCCGTCCGCCACCGTGACCTCCCCGGCCGCCACGTTCCACTTGGTCGCGGCCGCCTGCACCAGCATGGCGCGCGCTGACGCGCCGGCCGTGCGCAGCTGCTGCCATGAGTTGGAGATGGCGGAGGAGCCGCCGGTTCCCTGCACGCCCATCATACCGTTGGCGTAGACCTTGGCGTTGCCGGGGGCTTGCTCCACGCGGACCTTGGTCCAGTCGGCGCCGAGTTCCTCGGCGACGATGGCGGCCAGTCCGGCATGGTTGCCCTGGCCGAACTCGATGTGTTTCGAGATCACCGTCACCGCGCCGTCGGGCGCGATCTTCAGGAACGGCCCGAAGGCGCCGAAATCCTTCTTGGCGCCAACGCTCATGATATCGGCGGGCGAGCAGCCGACCAGCAGGGCTCCACCGGTAAGGGTTGCGCCCACGGCCAGCGCTTCGCGTCGCGTCGCGCCCTGAGCCAGGTCCTTGAGAAGCTTCTTCATGGGGCGGCTCCTCAGGCTTTCGGCGGGGGTACGGCGAGAGGGGCGGGGTTGACGGCGATCAGCGGCGGCTGTCCCGCGCCCGCCCCCATGCCAGCGGCATCCTTGATGGCGGCGCGGATGCGCTGGTAGGTGCCGCAGCGACAGATGTTACCGTCCATGGCCGCCGAGATGGCCTCCTCAGTGGGCTGCGGCGCGGTGTTGAGCAGCGCCACCGCGCTCATGATCTGGCCTGATTGGCAGTAGCCGCACTGCGGGACGTCGTGCTTCACCCAGGCTTGCTGCAGTGGGTGGCTTCCGCCGAGGCTTTCGATGGTGGTGATCTTCGCCGCCCCGATCGCCTCCAGGGGCGTAGAGCACGAGCGGATCGGCTGGCCGTCCGCCAGAACCGTGCAGGCGCCGCACTGGGCCACGCCGCAGCCGTACTTCGTGCCGGTCAGGCCCAGTTCATCTCGGATGACCCAAAGGAGGGGCGTATCCGGCGCGGCCTGCACCTGCACGGCGCGGCCGTTCACATCGAGCGTTGTGGCCATGATCAGAACTCCCCCTAGGACGCCTGCTTAATGTTCATCCTAACAGCGGTCAGACTCCGCCGTAAGACGCCGCGCCTTGCCACACAGGCGTAATCCGATAGCTATTCGCCCAGCCGCTCCGTACCGCATTTTCAGGAGATCCCATTTGCTTCGTTCGATCTTTGCCGTCGCCGCCCTCAGCCTCGCCGCGAGCCCGGCGCTCGCCGCCGACGGCGCGCAGCTGTTCAACATGCAGTGCAAGATGTGCCACGCAGGCGGACCCATGGGACCGGCGCTGACCGGGGTGGCGGGCGCGAAGATCGCCTCCAAGCCCGGCTTCAACTACTCCCCGGCCCTCAAGGCGAAGGACGGGACCTGGACCGACGCCAACCTCGACGCCTTCCTCAAGGCGCCCGCGCAATTCGCGCCCGGCACGCGTATGATGGTCGCGGTGCCTTCGGACGAAAACCGGAAGGCGATCATCGCCCACCTGAAAACACTCAAGTAGGTCCACATGGACGCCTTCCCGGCCTTCTACCCGCTGTCCGGCCGCACGATCGTGATCGCCGGCGAGGGAGAGGCCGCGGAAGCCAAGGCCCGGCTGTTCGACGGATCTCCGGCCGTGCTCCGTCGGCTCACCGCACAAGACGCCCTGACGCCGCTCGCCTACCAGGGCGCCACCCTGGCTTTCGTGGCCAGTGAGGACGACGCGTTCGCCGAAGCCGCCGCCGCCGCGGCCCGGAAAGCGCATGTGCCGGTGAACGTCGTGGACAGACCGCAGCTCTGCGACTTCACCACCCCCGCAGTCATCGATCGCGGCGAGGTGGTGGCGGCGGTGGGCACGGCCGGCGCCTCTCCCATGCTGGCGACCCTTCTGCGTCACGACATCGAGACACGGGTGCCGGAAGGCGCCGGACGGGTCGCCGCCCTGTTCCGCAACCTGCAGGACGAGGTTCGCCGGGCCCTGCCGGAGCCGCACCGCCGGCGCGCGTTCCTCCGCGCCGCGCTCACGGGCCCGGCGGCTCAGGCGGCGATGTCCGGCGACATGGAGGCCGCCGCCCAGCGATTGCGCGCGGCTCTGTCCGAAGACGGACCGAGCCTCGGCGTTGTCCAGGTGCTCGACGCGCGTGGTCCCGCCGAGCACCTGAGCCTGAAGGCCAGCCGGGCGTTGGCCGCGGCCGACGTGCTGGTATGCGACGCCGGAGTGGATCCCAACGTGGTGTCGCTGGCCCGCCGTGACGCTGAGCGCATGGCGCCGGATAGGCTGTCGCCCGATCGGCTACGCGCCCTCGTCGAGGACGGGATGCGGGTGCTTCGGCTGCATGCCGGCCACGTGCCCACCGAAGATTTTGCTGACGCCGGGGTGACGATCGAGGTCCTGCCGGTGGTGCAAGGGTAGATAACACCCGGGTCATATTGACCGAATAAAATACCCGGGTAAAAGTGGCGACCTCAAAGAGGCCCGCCCATGTACGACCAGATTCCAGAAGACCGACGCACCGCGGTGGCGGCTGCGCTGCGCCAGGCGTTCGGCACGCCCGAGCTCGACAGCCCGCCGCTGCTCCTGCCCGGCGGCATGTCCGGCGCGAAGCTGTTTCGGATTCGGGTCGGCGCCGTTCCCTACATCCTGCGGCTGGAGCCGCCCGCCGCCCCCCCGTTCGGCGACCCCGCTCGGGCGCACGCCTGCATGCGCAGAGCCGTGGACGCCTGCCTGGCGCCGCCCGTTCGCCATGCCGACGTGGCGACCGGGATCGTGATCATGGACCTGATCCAGGAACGGCCGCTCGCCGACTACCATGGCGATCGACCGGACATGATTGTCGAGCTTGCCCAGGCGGTCAGGGCTCTGCACGAGACGGACGCCTTCCCGGAAGTTGTGGACTACCTGACGGGCATGGATCAGCTGGTGGCGTGGTTCCGCGGCGCCGGCCTCTCCTCGCCAGCTTCGGAGGAGCTGGTCGCCCGCTTCGAGTCCTTCCGCGAACGCTATCGCACGCCGGACTCCGACCAGGTCTCCAGCCACAACGACCTGAACGTGCGCAACGTGCTCTACGATGGCCGGCGGCTCTGGCTGATCGACTGGGACGCCGCGTTCCGGGCGGACCGCTTCGTGGACCTCGCCGCAGTCGCGAACTGGTTCACCCGCACCCCTTCGGAGGAAGAGGTCCTTCTGGCGACCTACTTCCGCGGCCCGTCCACCGAGGAACAGCGGGCCCGGCTCTTCCTCATGCGGAAGGTGAACTACCTGTTTTACGGCGTGATGTTCGCCCTCAGCGCGGTGGATGCGGGCCGGGCGGCGGCGGATCCCGCCCGCGCGGCCCCGCTGTCAGAGCTGCGCGAGGCGCTCGCAGCCGGCCGCCTCGACCTGTGGCGGCCCGAGAACCGGCTCGCCTACGGCGCAGCCCTCCTGCGCGAGGCGCTGGAAGGCTTCCGTAGCGAGGCCTTCGCCGAGGGATTGGCGGCGGCCGCCTAGATCTGGCGGCGGCCGCCTAGATATCGAGCCGCCGACCCTTGGTCTCGGGCAGCAGGAAAAGGCAGGTCAGCACGCTGGCCGCCGTGAAGGCGAACGGGAACCACAGGCCGGAGTAGATGTCGCCAACGGCCGCCACGATTGCGAAGGCGCTGAACGGAACGAAGCCTCCGACCCAGCCGGTGCCGATGTGATAGGGCAGCGACAGGGCCGTGTAGCGGATGCGGGTGGGGAAGAGCTCCACCAGGCAGGCCGCAATCGGTCCGTACAGGGCTGTGGCGGCGACCACGAACACGAACAGCACGCCGAACGCCCCGGCGAGGTTCATCCGCGCCGGGTCGGCCTTCGCTGGGTAGCCGGCTTGGGTCAGTCCCTGCTTGATCTTGCCCTCGACCGTGGCCTTTAGCGCCTTGGTCACGGCGGGCGGCTGGCCGCTGGCGTCCACCGAGGTGATGATATTGTTGCCGATGCGGACCTGAGCCGGTGCGCCGGCCGGGGCGTCCCGGGTTGCGTAGGAGACGCCGGCGTTGGCGAGCGTGCTCTTGGCGATGTCGCAGGACGTCACGAACTGCGCCTTGCCTACGGGATCGAACTGCAGCGAGCAGTCAGCCGGGTCGGCCACGACCACGACCGGCGTCCGCGCTTCCGCCTCCGAGAGCGCAGGGTTCAGGGTGCGTGACAGCATGTGGAAACCGGGGAAGTAGGCCACCAGCATCAGGCTCATGCCGAACAGCATGACCGCCTTCCGGCCGGCCTTGTCCGACAGCCAGCCGAAGAACACGTAGAGCGGCGCGCTCACCGCCGTCGCGGTCAGCATCAGGGTGTTGATGGTGGCGGGCGGGACCTTCAGGAAGCGCTCCATGAAGGTCTGGGCGTAGAAGAAGACTGTGTACCAGACGGCGCCCTGGGCGAACATGATCGCCACCAGGGCGATCAGCACGATCTTCAGGTTCGGCCAGTTCCCGAACGCTTCCTTGAAGGGCGCCTTCGAGTGCTCGCCCTCCTCTTTCATCTTGGCGAAGGCAGGGCTTTCGGAAAGCTTCAGCCGCATCCACACCGACACTGCGAGCAGGCCAGCGGAGACCAGGAAGGGGATCCGCCAGCCCCATTCGTCGAAGGCCTCGGGCCCGAACATCTCGCCCACGATTAGCCGGGTGGCGAGGATCACCAGCAAGGCCCCGAACAGGCCCAGCGCTGCAGAGGTCTGAACCCAGCTCGTCGAGCGGCCGCGGGCGTTCTGCGGCGCGTGCTCGGCCACATAGATGGCCGCCCCGCCGTATTCCCCGCCGAGCGCAAAGCCCTGGATGATGCGCATCAGCACCAGCAGGGCCGGCCCGATCAGCCCGGCCTGGGCGTAGGTGGGCAGAAGCCCGATGGCGAAGGTGGCGCCGCCCATCAGCAGCACCGTGGCCATGAAGGCCCCCTTGCGCCCCACCCGATCGCCGATCCGCCCGAAGACCAGCGCGCCCAGGGGGCGGAACAGGAAGCCTGCGCCGAACAGCGCCAGGGCGGCGATATAGCCGGCCGCTTCCGGCAGACCCGAGAAGAAGGTGCGCGAGATGACCTGGATCAGGCTCCCGAAGACGAAGAAGTCGTACCATTCGAAGGCTGTGCCGGCCGCGGATGCCGCCACCACGGTCGTCAGCGAGGTCTCCTTCTTCGGAGCCTCAGCTTGTTCTGCGGCGATATCCGCCATGCGTTCCCTCCCGGACTTGGCGGCAAGCTGTAGCATCCACGCCCGAACGCTTGGAAGCGCCTGAGAGAATGGACAGGGTGGTGCGAACCGGCAGAGGTTCAGGTCGTTGTGGACCGGCAGCTGGAGATCCACCCTTTGCAGGATATGCGCGACTACCCGGAGGGCCGGCTAGAGTACGTTGCCGCGCCGGTGCCGGGGCACGCCCCGCAGCCTCCCCCCGAGGCGCCGGAGCCGCCACGGTCCGTGCGGCGTATCAGGCCGGTGCAGCTCGCCCTCGTCGCGGCCGGCCTGTTTGTGGTCCTGGTGCTCTGGCTGAGTTGGGCCCTGCCGCTCGGCCGCGCGCTGGAGCCGCTGGAGAATCCGACGCTGGTGCTGGTCACAGCCGACGGCAAGCCGTTCGCCCGCCGGGGCTCGTACAAGGAACAGCCCGTCGAGGTGGCCGCGCTGCCGGAGCACGTGCCGCAGGCTTTCGTGGCCATCGAGGACCGCCGGTTCTACCGCCACTTCGGCGTCGATCTGCGCAGCATCGCGCGGGCCGCCGTCACCAACGCGGAGGAGGGGGAGATCCGCCAGGGCGGATCGACGATCACCCAGCAACTGGCCAAGAACGCCTTCCTGACCAACCGCCAGACCCTGCGGCGGAAGGCGCAGGAGGCCTTGATTGCGCTCTACCTTGAAGCGCGGCTGTCGAAGGACGAGATCCTCTCGCGGTACCTATCGAGCGTCTATTTCGGCGACGGCGTCTTCGGCCTCCGCGCAGCCGCCCGCCACTACTTCAACAAGGCGCCCGAACAGCTGACTGTCGGAGAGGCCGCCATCCTGGCAGGCGTGGTGAAGGCGCCTTCCCGGCTCGCGCCGACGGAGGACTTCGAGGCCGCCCAACGGCGCCAGCGGGTGGTGTTGGCCGCGATGCAGGAGCAGGGCTTCATCACCGCCGCTGAGGCCCGGCAGGCCAGGCGGGTGCGGCTGAGGGAAGGCCGGGCCGTCCTGCCGGTGGGCTCTTACTTCGCGGACTGGATTTCAGCCGAGACCAAACGCGCCTTTGACCGCGCCTATGGCGAAGTCCGGGTGCAGACGACACTGGACTCGGTGCTGCAGGCCCAGGCGCAGCGCGCGGTGCGCCGCGCGATCGCCGCGGCAGGCGGCCAGCGGGCCACCCAGGCGGCGCTGGTGGCCATACGCACCGACGGCCGGGTCGTGGCCATGGTCGGCGGGCTGGACTACCAGAAGAGCCAGTTCAACCGGGCCACCCAGGCCAAGCGCCAGCCCGGCTCGGCATTCAAGCTCTTCGTCTATCTGGCCGCGATCCGACGCGGCTATGGCCCCGACAGCGCCATCCTCGATGCGCCCCTGCGGCTTGGCGACTGGACGCCCGAGAACCACGAGGGCGAGTACGCCGGGCGTCCGGTGCCCCTGCGCGACGCCTTCGCCCGTTCCAGCAACGTCGCCGCCGTGCGGCTCTCGGAACAGGTTGGGCGGCAGAACGTGATCCGCGCGGCCCGAGACCTCGGCGTCCGCTCACCAATCCCAAACGACCCGACCATCGCCCTGGGGACGTCCCAGATGTCGCTGCTGGAGCTTACGTCCGCCTATGCCGCCGTGGCGGGGGGCCGTGCGCCCGTCACGCCACGAGGGTTGCTGGCCGAGCCGGTCTACGGTCCGCTGGGCGGCCCCCCGCGGCCTCGCTCGCTGAACCGAGACGACCGCGACGCCCTGTTGGTGATGCTGCGCGATGTGGTCACCCGCGGCACCGGGACGGGCGCCAATCTGCGCGTCCCGGTCTACGGCAAGACCGGCACCAGCCAGGACTACCGCGACGCCTGGTTCATCGGCTTCACGGGCGACCTGGTGGTCGGTGTCTGGGTCGGCAACGACGACAACACGCCCATGCGCCGTGTTAGCGGCGGCAGCATTCCCGCCAGCATCTTCCGAGAGTTCGCGGGCTTCGCGGCCTCGCGGCAGGACTTCCGTCTGCCGCTTGAGGCGCCTGCGACCGAGCCCCTGGACCTGGAGGCGATCGAGCCCGAGCCGCTGGACCTGCCGCCCATAGACGGCGAACCGTTCGACCAAGCACCGCTCGACGCGCCGCTGGGTCCTGACGGCGCGCCACCCCCGGTGACGATCCGGCCCGATGAGCTGGAACCCCCGCCTCTAGCCGACGACGAACCCACGCCCGGCGACGAACCGGTCGAGGCGCCGACCCCGTGAGCGGGGGTTGGCGTGGCGCCCGCGAATCTGGTCCGGCCTCTGGGCAATCAACGAGGGGCGTGCCAGGCGGGAAGAGCTGTCAGGCGGCGGCGGTGTCCGACGCCGCAGCCGTGTGCGCTTCCGCCTGGCTGATCCGCGCAATCTCGGCGAGCAGGGCGCCGGGCGAGATCGGCTTGCCCACGACGCCGTCCATGCCTGCGTCCAGATAGGCTTGGCGTTGGTGCGACAGCACGTTGGCGGTGAGCGCGATCACCGGCGTCTGCGCGACCGCGCCGCCAACCCGGCGGATGCGGCGCACCGCCTCGAGCCCGTCGATGCCGGGCATCTGCACGTCCATCAGCACCACGTCGAAACCGCCCCGCGTGACGGCCTCCACACCCAGGTAGCCGTCAGCGGCGGTCTCGACCGATGCGCCCAGCTGCTCAAGCATCTTGGTGGCGATCATGCGATTGGTGGCGTTGTCCTCCACCACCAGGATGCGGACACCGCCCAGGATCGGCTCTTGGAGCTCGGCCGCCGGTGCTGCTGCTTCGGCGGCCTCTGCCTGCACCTCCAGCCAGAAGGTGGAGCCCTGACCCTCGACGGAGGTGAACCCGACGTCTCCACCCATCATCTCGGCGAGCCGCTTAGTGATCGCGAGGCCTAGCCCGGTCCCGCCGAACTTGCGGGTGGTGGAGGCGTCGCCCTGGTCGAACCGCTGGAAGATCCGCGGCTGAGCGGCGGCGGGTATTCCGACGCCGGTGTCCTGCACCTCGAAGCGCAGTCGCCCCTTGGCCGGAACCGCGCAGCGGATTGAGACATGTCCGCTTTCGGTGAACTTCACCGCGTTACCCACAAGGTTGAAGAGGGCCTGCCTCAGGCGGACGGGATCGGATGTGACCCAGCCCACCGCCGCTGCCGATTCGAGCTCCAGCTGGAGGCCCTTGGCCTGGGCCTGCGGCCGAAGCAGGCGCGCGACGCCCTGCGCCAGCTGCGCCGGATCGATGGCTTCGCATGCCAGCTCAAGTCGGCCCGCTTCGATCTTTGAGAAGTCGAGCACGTCGTTGAGAAGTTCGGCCAGCATATGGCCGCAGTTCAGAGCCTCCTCGAGCATTGAGCGCCCGTCGCCGGTCAGGTTCTCCTTCCGGAGCAGCTGCAGCACGCCCATCACGCCGTTCAGGGGCGTGCGAATCTCATGACTCATGTTGGCCAGGAAGGTGGCCTTGGCCTCGCCGGCGGCCTCGGCCGCCCGCTGCGCCTCGATCAGCGCCAGCTCCTGCTTCTTGTGGCCGTCGAAATCGTGGATCAGGCCGACGGCCTTCAGCCAGCGGCCGCCGCGGCCGGTCTTCAGGTGATGGACGACCCGGACCCAGCGCTCCTCGCCGTCCTCTCGGACGATCCGCGCCTCGAACGCCTCACCCGAGTCCTTGTGGCCAGAATGGAGCGCCCGAAACGATGCGCGCACGTGCTCCAGGTCATCCGGATGGAACCCCGGGTATCGCAGCTGCGTGGCTTCTTCGTAGGTGCTGCGCCGGCCCTTGCCGGTAAGCTTCTTGAACTCGGGCGAGCACCAGAAGGTCTTGTTGACGTGATCGATCTCGTAGACGCCGGCCCCGGCGGCCTCGAGGGCGAGCTTCAGGCGCTTGGCGTTCTCCAGTGCGTCACGCCTGGCGTGCCGCATGCGCTCTTCGCCGAGCCGGGCGGCGTCCCGCGCCTCAACCACCTCGGTGATGTCCTGGGAAAGGCCCTTGAGGACGAACAGCCCGTTCGCGCGAGGCTCCGCGTGGAAGGTGGCCCGCACGGTGATCCATCGATCGCTCACCTGCAGGCGGTGCTCAAAGCGCGCCGGACGGCCCTCGGTCACGCCGAGGCGGAAGGCTTCCTCGACGAGACCGCGCTCCGCGGGATCGAGCCTGGCGGCGAACTTTTCGGGCGTATCCACCTCCGAGGGCCCGAACCCCGTCAGGGTCAGCAGTTCGTCGGACCAGTAGATGGTGTTGTCGGCAGGATCGTACGACCAGACGCCGACACCGGCCGTCGCGCCCAGCAACTTCCGCTCCCCGCGGGCGTCCTCGATCTCGGCCTCGCGCGCCATCTCCTCGGTGGCGTCCTGCATGGTCACGATCAGGGATTCGTCGGGCATCTTCTTGCTGCGGGCAGACACCCAGAGCCACGCGCCGCTCTTCAGCAGCAGCCGCACCCGGCTCTGGCGCACGTCGCCGGCCACCATCTCGCTGACCCGTTCCCGAACGCCGGCCAGGTCGTCGGGGTGGATCAGCTCGCGCATGGCGCGGCCGATCAGCTCCGCCTCCGACCAGCCGGTGACCCGCTCCCAGGCCGGGTTGACCAACCTCAGGATTCCGCCAGGCGCGGCCACGTGCATGAGGTCGCCGCTGTTCTCGAACAGCCAGCGGATCATCTCATCCTTGCAGGCGGCGCCGGATGCGCGCGGTGGGCCCATGCGTTCCCCTCAAGCCGGGGGACCCTACTATTAGCCTGGTAAACGTAAGGTTGGGGCCCGCGAACTTTGTTCTAGAACGCGTTCTCGCCCGTGATCGCCCGGCCCAGGATCAGGGCGTGCACGTCGTGCGCGCCTTCGTAAGTGTTCACCGTCTCCAGGTTCGAGGCGTGGCGCATCACGTGGTACTCGCCGGAGATCCCGTTGCCGCCGTGCATGTCCCGGGCGACCCGCGCGATGTCCAGGGCTTTGCCGCAGTTGTTGCGCTTCAGCATCGAGATCGCCTCGGGCACCCACGCGCCCTCGTCGATCAGCCGGCCGAGCGCCAGGGCGCCTTCGAAGCCTAGCGCGATCTCGGTGGACATGTCGGCGAGCTTCTTCTGCACCAGCTGACGCGAGGCCAGGGTGCGTCCAAACAGAGAGCGAGAGGTGACGTAGTCGCGCGAGGCGTGGAAACAGAACTCCGCGGCGCCCATGGCCCCCCAGGCGATGCCGTAGCGCGCCTTGTTCAGGCAGGAGAACGGCCCGCGCAGGCCGGAGACGCCCGGCAGCATCATGTCCTCAGGCACGAATACGTCCGAAAGCGCGATCTCGCCGGTCACAGAAGCCCGGAGCGAAAGCTTGTTCAGGATCTTCGGGGTCTCGAAGCCCTCGGCGCCCCGCTCGACCAGGAAGCCGCGGATCACCCCGTCCAGTTTCGCCCAGACCAGCGCCACGTCGCTGATCGGCGAGTTGGTGATCCACATCTTCGCGCCGTTCAGCACGTATCCGCCATCCACCTTCTTCGCGACCGTGCGCATGGATGCCGGGTCCGACCCGCCGTCGGGCTCGGTTAGGCCGAAGCAGCCGATGATCTCGCCCTTCGCCATCCCGGGCAGGAGCTTGCGCTTCTGTTCCTCCGAGCCGAACGCGTAGATCGGGTACATGACCAGCGAGGACTGCACGCTCATCGCCGAGCGGTACCCGCTGTCGATGGCTTCGATCTCCCGGGCGATCAGGCCGTAGGCGACATGGTTGACGCCGGCGCAGCCGTACTCTTCCGGCAGCGTCGGGCCGAGGAAGCCCAGTTCCCCCATCTCGGTCATGATCTCGCGGTCGAACCGCTCCTCGGCGTAGGCCGAGACCACGCGGGGCAGGAGCTTGTCGCGGGCATAGGACCGGGCCGCTTCCCAGACCATGCGCTCCTCTTCAGAGAGGCGGGAGGTCATGTCCAGAGGATCGTCCCAGCGGTAGGTCTTCTGGCTGGCGCCGGTGTCGAGCGGCATGGGATCCTCCTGTCTGTTGCGTGCCTTATGGCCTCATTTCGCCGGCTCGGGTAGGCCCCGCCATACCTAGACTTCGGACCACATCCTCAGCAGGTTGTGATAGCTGCCTGTGAGCGAGACGAGTTCCGGCGCATCAGCCCCGACCCGCAGGGACAGTTGGTGGATGGCCACGTCCATCTGGAAGAGCAGGCTTCTCCTTGCGTCCTCACGGATCATGCTCTGGATCCAGAAGAAGCTAGACACCCGCTCGCCGCGGGTGACCGGGGTGACCTCATGGACGCTGGAGGCCGGGTAGAGGATCAGGTCTCCGGCTGGCAGCTTCACGGAATGAACTCCGTAGGTGTCTTCCACCTGCAGTTCTCCGCCGTCGTAGTCGTCAGGATCGGTCAGGAAGAGCGTGGCCGACAGGTCGCTGCGGATCCGCACCCGTCCGTCGCGTGTCTGGCGGAGCGCGTTGTCCACGTGGCCGCCGAACGCTTGGCCGCCCCGATAGCGGTTGAAGAGAGGCGGGAACACCGTCTGCGGCAGGGCGGCGGCCACGAACAGCGGGCTCCGCTCCAGGGCGTCGAGGATCATCGATCCGGCGCGGCGAGCGGCCTCAGCCCCTTCGGCAAGCTGAAGATTCCGCTTCGCCAGGGCCGACTGATGGCCCGAGGTGGCGTTGCCGTCCACCCACTCCGCGGGGTCGATCGTGCGGCGCACCTCCGCCACCTGCTCCGGGCTCAGCACGCTGGGGATGTGCAGCATCATGGCGCGAAGTCTCCGAGCGGCGCTCGTGGAAGCGCCCCGCCGGGGGGAGCCGGCGGGGCGCGCGAGTCCGATCCGCGATCGGCGGAGATCAGAACTCGAGGTTGGCGGTCAAGAGCGCTGAGCGGCCGGCGGCGATCTGGACCATGTGGGTTTGGAACGGCCGCTCGACGTACCGCTCGTTCGTGATGTTGTTGACGTTGAGCTGCAGGGTGACGTTCCGGTTCACCCGCCACGTGCCCACGGCGTCGAAACGCCAGTAGGAGTCCACCTTGCGCAGGTTCGCGGGATCGGCGAACCGCGAACTCATGTAGACCGCGCCGCCTCCCAGGCTGATCGCCGGGGTCACCGCATAGGTGGTCCAGGCCGTCAGCGAATGCTCCGGAGTGTTGGGGAAGGTCTTGCCCTCGTTGGTGTTGAGCGGGCCCCCGTCTACGATCTCGGAGTCGAGCCAGGTGTAGCCGCCGAATAGGCTCCAGCGCTCGCTGATGGCGCCGTTGGCGGACAGCTCCACGCCGTTCACCCGCTGCTCCCCGACAAGCAGGATGTGCCCGAGAGAATCCGTCACGCGGGCGTTGGTCTTCTCCGTGCGGAACAGCGCGCCGGTGGCCAGCAGCCGGCCTCCGAACAGCTCCCACTTCGTGCCGAGCTCGTAGGAGATGTTTTCTTCGGGATCGAGGTTGGCGTTGGCGAGGCTCAGGCTGGAGAAATCCCCCGTGCCCTCGCCTGAAGGATTCGAGGAAGTGCCCACCGAAGCATAGATCGAGCCGTTCGGGCGGGGCTGGTAGACCACGCCCAACTGATAGCTCAGGAAGTCGGACTTGTTCGAAAGCGAGACCCGCGTCGTCGTGTAGTAGGGCGCCGTCGGCGTGACGGCCGCGGTGATCCCGCTGAGCTTGGTGCGGAAGTCATCGTAGCGCAGGCCGAGGTTGACCGACCACTGGTCGGACAGCGCGATCGTGTCGAACAGGTAAAGGGCGGCGACCTGGGTGGTGTTGTCGTTATACGCGATGGCCCGGGTGACGCTGCCGATCCACGGATCGTTGGGATTGGGGTTGTCCAGCGTGGTGCAGTTGTAGCCGAACGCCGCGCCCAACCGGGTGGGCGAGGAGCAGCCCAGGTTCGTGGCGCTGAACGCCTGATCGACGCGGGTCGCGGCGGCGACCGGCGGGAAGCCGGGCTGCTGGCCCAGGCCCGGGCCGGTCACGTAGTAGCCCTGGTTGTGGGTCTTCTCTTCCGAAAGCTCGAGACCGGCGGAGAAGCTGTGCTCCAGGCCCCCGAACTCGAAGGCGCCCGCTAGGTTGGTGACGTTCGCGAGCGTCGTGGTCTCGACGTTGCGGTTCTTCGAAGATCGGAAGAGGTAGCCGTTCCGCACATTGCCGCGGCTGTCATCGGGATTGGTGACGACGTAGGCGTTGCTTGAGACTCCGTAGCGCGTGGTGTTGGTGAGCCGCAGGTTCGGAGCCAGATCGTACTCCAGGCGCAGAGTGCCGATGTCTGACTCTGTCACGTGGAAGTCGCGCGACAGCACGCCGTAGAAGTCCTCGTCGTGTCCCTTGATCGGCCGCAGCGTGGCCGGGTCGTAGGGGATGCCGTAGTCCGGCACGTCGTCGGTCTCGAGGTGGTAGTAGCTCAGAATCGCGCGAAGCGGCCCGTCGAGCCCAAGCGCCACCGAGGGGGCTACGCCCCAACGGCTGACGCTCACCGCATCACGACCGGCCACGTCGGCCTCGTGGGTCATGGCGTTGAGGCGAACCGCCACGCCCGGGGTCAGCTGCTGGTTGATGTCAACGGTGGCCCGGCGTGCGTCGTCGGTCCCCAGCGCCAGCGTCCCGGCCTGGAAGGAACCGACCTTCGGCATCTTGGAAACCAGGTTCACAGAACCACCGGTGGAGCCGCGGCCGGAGAACACCGACCCAGGGCCCTTGGTGACCTCGACCTGCTCGAGGTTGAACACCTCGCGGGACTGCACGCCCGCATCCCGCACGCCGTCGACGAAGACGTCGTTGGTGGACTCCACGCCGCGGATGAACGGCCGGTCGCCCATCGACGTGCCGCCTTCGCCCGATCCCAGGGTGAGGCCCGGGACCGTGCGCATCAGGTCTGAGAGCGTGGTGGCGGAGGTGCTGCGGATCAGCGCCTGCGGGATGACCTGGATGCTCTTCGGTGTCTCCAGCAGGGTAGCCGTCAGCTTTTCGGACACGGGCTCGCCCGGCTTTTGAGCGGTCACGGTGACGCTTTCCACCACGGGCGCATCGGCGTCGTCGGCGGCCATCGCCGCATGCGGCGTCAGCGCCAGGCCGGCGATGCCGGCGAAGGCCGCCGGCGTCAGCGCCTTCCGCGCGAAGCTGCGGATGCCCGCATTGCTGCTGCTCTTCAACTCGTCCCCCGTCCAACCCAGATGCAAATGAAACTGCGAAGCGTTCTTAGTTTGGGGGATCAGGCTGCGCAATGAGAATCGTTCGCAACTATTTCGGAATTCCTCACCGCGACGTGCGCAACCAAGGGGCTGGTCCCGTGTTCCGGGAATGAGAGGCCCGCCTTCTGCGGGGAGCCCGCATGCTGTCCAGCGACCTGTTCAATATCGTGAAGCCCTTCGCCTGGATGGCGCTCGTCGCGTTCCTCGTGGGCTTCGCCAGCTTCTTTCTGTTCGGCGAGCCGACGCAGACCTTCGGGCAGGAACCAGCGTCCTGGCCGGCCGCGGTTTCTGGGCCTTCTTCAGACGACTGGAACGTCGTCAAACATATCTGATCAGCCGCCTCGGGCGACGAACCAGCCGTTGCGGAAGCCCTCGCTGGCCTTGCCGTAGACGAACGGCTGGCCTTCAGGCGTCAACACCGATCCGCCTGCGGCCTCTAGGACCGCCTGGCCGGCGGCCACGTCCCACTCCATGGTCGGACCGTGCCGCGGATAGATGTCCGCGGCGCCCTCGGCGATGCGGCAGAACTTGATCGACGAGTCCATCGGCTCGCGCAGGTCGAAGCCGTACTGCTCGGCCAGCCGGTCGGCCGTCTCGGCCTTCATCGTGTGGCTGATGAGGGCGACCGCGCCTCCGGCCGGCCAGGGGCGCACCTGCACCGGCTCCGGGACCCCTTCGCCGCGCCGCTTGAGCGCCCGGCCGCCGGATGTCCACCAGACTTCGCCAGTCGGCGGCGCCGCAACTGCGCCAGCCACGGGACGGCCGTCTTGTATCAGGCCGATGTTGACGGTGAAGTTCGGGTCCCCGCGCACGAACGCTTTCGTGCCGTCCAGCGGATCCACCAGGAAGAAGCGCGGCCCGATCTTTTCGGGCGCGCCGAATTCGCTCGCGTCCTCTTCCGACACCACCGGGATGCCGGGGAACCGTCGGGCGAGGTGCTCCAGGATCAGCGTCTCGCCGCGGCGGTCGGCTTCCGTCACGGGGCTCTCGTCGGCCTTCTGGATCACCTCGATGCCGGATCGCCAGAGCGGCAGGATTAGCTGCGCCGCCGCCTGGCATATCTCCGCAAGCGCCTCGCCCACCTCGTTGTCGTGTCCGCTCAAACCTACGCCCTCGGATCATCGCCTACGAACTCGAGCCTCACCACAGCGGCGTCGATCACCTGCTTGCCGGCATGCTCGAAGTTCACCGTCACCTTGCGTCCCGCCACCGACTGCACCTGGCCAAGTCCCCAGTCCGCGTGAACAGGGTGTCGCACCAGGACGCCCGGCTCCCAAAAGCCACGAGAGGGGAACGGATCGGAAGGCGGCTCCATCGCCGCGTGTCTTATGGGCGGCGGGCCGTTTTCCAAAGGCTCAAATCACCCCAAGGTCCGCCGCCATGAGCGAGACCTCGGTTCCCCCCGCCGCCGCCCCCATCCGCACCGCGGAGCTGACGGCCTATATCGCGGCGCGCATGTGCCACGACTTCATCAGCCCGGCGAGCGCCATCGTCTCGGGGCTCGACCTGTTGGATGACCCTTCCGCCCAGGATATGCGGGAAGAGGCCATGGGCCTCATCGCCACCTCAGCCCGCAAGCTCGCCGACCTGCTGGCGTTCACCCGGGTCGCCTTCGGCGCCTCCGCCTCGGCCGAGACTTTTGACGTCCGCGAACTCGAGAAGCTGGCGCGGGGCGTCTTTTCGCACATGCGGGCCGAACTCGCCTGGGCGGTGGAGACGCCTGCGGTGAACAAGCCGGCAGCCCGCGCCCTGCTCAACCTGGCCCAACTCGCTGGGGCCGCCCTCCCGACTGGCGGAACCGCCAGGGTCAGGGCTGTGCAGGAAGGCGCCGCCATCGCTATCGCCATCGAGGCCACCGGACCGAGGGCCCGACTGCGGCCGGAGGTCCTCGCCGGGCTCCAGGGGCAGACCATGGGAGAGGGCCTGCATGGCCACTGGGCTCAAGCCTACTACGTGCACCTCTTCCTGTCCGACGCCGGCGGCCGGGTGTTCGCCGATGTGACCGAGGAGAAGGTCACTTTCGTGGCCACTGTGCCGGCCTGACCCTCACCGGTCCTTAACCATAGGCGCGCGACAACGTCCCGGAAGGGAAGGGCGACGCGCTTTGAAGACCTGCCTTGTCGTCGACGACAGCCGCGTGATCCGGAAGGTGGCGCGTCGCATCCTGGAGGAGCTCGGCTTCGAGGTGGCGGAGGCGAGCGACGGCGCCGAGGCCCTGGCCTGGTGCCGGGTGGTCATGCCCGACGCCATCATCCTCGACTGGCAGATGCCGGTGATGGGCGGCCTCGACTTCCTTCGGCGGCTGCGGCTCGAGCCGGGCGGCCAGGTTCCCAAGGTAGTCTTCTGCTCCGTCGAGACCGATATCGACCGCATCCGCGAGGCTCTCGACGGTGGCGCTGACGAGTACATCATGAAGCCCTTCGACGGGGAGATCATGGCCTTCAAGCTCGCCGCCGCCGGGATCGCCGCATGACCGCGGCGGAACGCGCTTTCGTCGCGCGGCTCTGCGAGCAGCGGGCTGGCCTCGCCGTCGATCCCGACCGGGACTACCTGCTGGACAGCCGGCTCGCGCCCGTCGCTCGGCGCGAGGGGTTCGGCTCGGTGGAGGAGCTTCTCCAGGCGCTCCGCGACCGGGACGAGGAACGGCTCGCCTGGGGCGTCGTCGAGGCCATGGCCGCGCGCGACGTGAGCTTCTTCCGCGACCCCGCCACGTTCGCCATGCTCCGCGACCAGGTGCTGCCGAAGCTGGCGCGCCGTCGAGAAGGCGAGACGATCCGCGTGTGGAGCGCCGCCTGCGGAACAGGTCAGGAGGTCTACTCCTTGGCCATGATGCTGGCGGACGCGCCGATGGCCGGAGTCAGGGTGGAGTTGTTCGCGTCCGATCTCTCCGAGCGGCAACTCGAGAAGGCCCGGAGCGGGCTCTACAGCCAGTTCGAGGCGCAGCGTGGCCTGCCGGCTCGCCTGCTGGTCCGCCACTTCGAGAAGCAGGACGACGGCTTCGTTCTCTCGCCGCGCGTGCGCCAGATGGTCCGCTGGCGGCGCGTGAACCTGACGGAAGACCTCTCCAGGCTGGGCGAGTTCGATGTGGTCCTGTGCCGGGACGCTCTGCGGGGCATGACCCCCGTCGCCCAGGCGCGCGTGTCGGTGGCCCTAGCGGCGTCCGTGCGCGAGGGCGGGTGCCTCGTGCTCGGCCCCGACGAACTCGCCGACCCGCCCATCGGCTTCCGCGCCCTCGGCCTGCCGGGCGTCTACGAAGCTGAGGCCAAGTCCCGGGCGGCGGCCTAGGCCAAAAACACGAAAGCCCCGCCGCCTTGCGGCGACGGGGCTTCGGTCGTCAAGAGACGATAGTGTTAGTTCTTGGCGTCCTGAGCGGTTTCGCTCACGGCCGTACCTGCGGCCGAGACGTCCTTGCCAGCGCCGGCAACGGTGTTGCAGCCGGCGACGAACATGCAGGCGGCCGCGGCCGCCATGACAACAATCTTGCGCATTCCAAAATCTCCCGGGGAGTCGCTAAATTAGCATGGGGGGAAACGGCTCAAGCTGCAGCTTGGTTCCCGGTCGCTCGCGGAGAAGGCGTCTCGGCGCCCAGCGTCGGGAACATCAGCCGGGCTGTGATCCCTCCATTCGGGTTGCGGATCAGCTCGGCCCGACCCCGCAATTGGCGCGCGAAGGCGGTCATCAGCGTGCGGCCCACGCCGGATGCCACCAGGGCGTCGTCGGGCGCCTCGCCGTCGTCAGAAATCTCGAGCAGCGCCTCCTCGCCGCGCACTTCGAAGCGGAGCGTGAGGGTTCCGCCGCGCTCGGCGAAGGCATGCTTCTGCGCGTTGGTGATCGCCTCCACGGCAAACAGCGCAAGCGGCGCCAGCCGGTCGGGATCGATCACCAGAGCGTCTACCTGCAAGGCCGTCCGCACCGGCGGCCCGTGCAGCATCTCGCCCGCGATTAGCTGGGCGGTCAGTTCCTCGAGGAACGGCCGCAGGTCGACCCGCTTGAGGTCCGGACCCTGGTAGAGCGCGCGGTAGATGAGGGCGAGCGCGGTGATCCGCTGGCGGGTGTCGCTCATCGCAGCCCGGGCCGCGGGGTCGGCGAGGGCGCGCTGCTGCATGTTGAGCAGGCTGGAGATGACCTGCAGGTTGTTCTTCACCCGGTGATGGATCTCGCGCATCAGCGCGTCCTTCTGGGCGAGACTGTCACGCAGGGACGCGTCGCGGCCGACGATCGCGTCGGCCATGTCCTCGAGCGTCTCCGCCAGCTCGCGGATTTCTGGCGGCATCTGCTCGGCCTGGACGGGGCGGACGCTGAGCCGGCCGCGGGCATAGAGCGAGGCGATCCGCTGCAGGTAGGCAATCCAGCGCACCACCACCCGCTCGGTGACAGCGCTCACCGCGGTGAGCGCGAGGATGAAGGTCAGCAGCGGGAAGAAGATGCCTGTCAGCGGATTCAGGCGCGCCCAGGACAGGAGACCCGGAGAGCGGGCTGAGAGCACGACGAACACCTCTCCGCCGACCACCGGCGAGGCGGAATAGACCCGTCTCTGCCCGCGTGCATCGTCCTCGTGCCAGATAACTGACCCCTCCGACTGCGCCCGCTGACGCCAGTCGCGGGGCAGGCCTGACAGCGCCTCCGGTGTGGTGGCGCTGATGGTCCGACCGGCCGCGTCTATGAGCGCGACCTCGGCGCCTCTCGGCAACGCCGGGTCGTCGGTGGAAGGCTGTAGGCTGGACAGCGCGATCACGGCGACCAGGGCGCCATCGAAGCCGCCGTCCGGGCGGGTCGCGCGGACCGCGGCGATGGCTGCGGGCCGCTCAGCGTACGGCGCGCCGGCCGCAGATGTGACCACCAGTTCGTCGCCGCCGGCGAGCCTGCGAAACCACGGGCGTGAGCGCCGCTGCGCGTCGACCGGCGCCGGGCGCGCGGCGCAGGCCACGTTCCCGTTCACCCCGAGGCGGACCAGATTGAGATAGCCGGGAAGGCGACGCCTCGCCTGTTCAAGCCGTTCGGCGCACCCAAAGCCGGTGGATCCGGGGGCCAGGGTCTGCAGCAGGATCTCACCCGCCTCCAGCTGCGCCCGCGCCGCAGCGGCGCTGCGCTGAGCGGCGAAGCCGAGATCCTGGCGGAGTTCGACTGCTTCTTGCCGGTAGGCGATCGCGGCCTGGAATACGCCGAGCAAGAGTACGGGCAACAGCGCAAGGGCCAGGGCCGCCGTCAGGCGGACCCGGATCGTGCTCAGCGATCCCTTCTGCAGGCCCATCATGGCCCGGTTTCCCGTCCTCAACGGACGGTGCTTAGCCGCTCCGCGTCGGCCAGGATAGACCGCATGGCGTCACCGGCGGCCGCCCCGTCGCGCTCGTAGTTGCCTTCGTCGAGGATCGCGTGCAGCGCGCGACGTGCGCGACTGACCCGGCTCTTCACCGTGCCGACCGCACAGTTGCAGATCTCGGCAGCCTCTTCGTAGGCGAACCCGCCGGCGCCCACCAGAATCAGCGCTTCGCGTTGTTCGGGCGGCAGCATGGCCAGGCCTTGGCGTAGTTCGTCGAGCGCCACCGGGGCCTCGGGATCGTCCACGGCCACAAGGGTCCGCTCGGCCGCTTCTTGGTCGAGCTGGCTCTGGCGCCAGGATCGGCGCTTCTCGGAATAGAACTGGTTGCGCAGGATCATGAAGGTCCAGGCCTTCATGTTCGTGCCCATCTGAAAGCTCGCCCGCGCGTCCCACGCCTTCATCATCGCGTCCTGAGCCAGGTCGTCCGCGGCGGCCGGGTCGCCGCAAAGCGTCCGCGCGAAGGCGCGCAGGTGCGGGATCAGCTGGACAAGCTCACGCTTGAAAGCGACGTCGTCCGTCCCGCCCTTGGACGGCCGCTTTTCAGTAGCTTCGGACATCAGCCGTTCTCCGAACGACTGTCGGCGCGACGGAGGATTTCCAGGAATTCGTCGGGCACGTCCTCGTTGACGACCTCGTCGAACATCTGACGCAGGCGCACGCCAATCGCCTGCTGACGCAGGCGGGCTTCATCGAGTGCGGCGGACGACTTGCGCCGTTCCTCGGATGGACGTTGTTCGATCATGGCATCGGCGCTCCGCTCGCGCGGTGGCCGCCCCCTCTTATCATCCTCGTCGCCGCTCAACGCCCCAGCCCGCCGCAGGTTCCCGGATCGGTACGAACAAGATGCGGAAAACCGCCAGTCTAGGGAACCGGTTCCCTCTCGTGGCGTTTTTGTCTCATGTGGGTGTCGCGGTTGGGGGAAAACCTCCCGACCGCTGCTGTCACGCTCCGATGTCTACACTACGGGAGGGGTCCCCCTTGAGTCTTCTAGCCCGCTTGGCGCCGCATCTTCCGTATGTGCGCCGTTACGCCCGCGCCCTCACCGGTGATCAGACCACCGGCGATCACTACGTCCGGGTGGCGCTTGAGGCGTTGGCCGCCGGCGAGCGGGTTCTTGAAGCGAACCTCACCCCGCGGGTGGCGCTCTATCACGTGTTCCACGCCATCTGGTGCACCTCCGGCGCGCAGCTGGAAGGCCCGGCCGAGGACGACGGCTCCGCCGACGACACGACGCGCCGCCTGATGCGTATCGCCCCGCGCTCCCGGCAGGCGTTCCTGCTCACGGCGCTCGAGGGCTTCACGCCCTCGGAAGCCGCCCAGATCCTGGGCACGGACTTCAACGAGGTCGAGAAGCTGATTGCTGAGGCGCAGGCCGAGATCGACGCGGAACTCGCCACCGATGTCCTGATCATCGAGGACGAGCCGGTCATCGCCGCCGACATCGAGGCGCTGGTGAAGGAGCTCGGTCACACGGTGGTGGATATCGCCGCCACTCGCACCGAGGCGGTCGACGCGGTGGCCCGCAAGACGCCCGGCCTGGTGCTCGCCGACATCCAGCTGGCCGACGGCTCGTCGGGCATCGACGCTGTGAAGGACATCCTGGCGCGCTACGACGTGCCGGTCATCTTCATCACTGCCTTCCCGGAGCGCCTGCTCACCGGCGAGCGCCCCGAGCCGACGTTCCTGATCACCAAGCCGTTCCAGCCGGAAACTGTGAAGGCGGCCATCGGTCAGGCGCTGTTTTTCCACCCGCGCAAGGCTTCCAAGCAGGCCGCCTAACCGACGCGGGAAGAATCCCTGGTGGGGTGGAAGGGCGTCGCGGCATCCGCGACGCCCTTTTCATGTCTGGTCGCTCGGGCAGAGCCTCAGACAAAGAAGAACGGCCGCCGGTGAGGCGGCCGTTTCGCTTTTCGACAATCTGCCTGGCTTATTGGCCCGCAGGCGCGGGGGGCGTTTCCGTGACGGTCTTGGCCGGCGGCGTCTGGGCCGAGGCGTCCTTCTGATAGGGCTGGGCGTTCACCGGGGCTGGCTCGGGCGCGGTGAAGGCGCGGGCGTCGGCGGCTTCGCGCGCGTTGTTTGGCTCGGTGGAAGCCAGGTCACCTGATTTCCAGGTGAAGGCGGCGAAGAAGCCCAGGATCACGAGCGCGAGGCCGAACACCAGCACCCACAACACGTGGCGGCCGAGCCGCCCTTGCCGGGCGCGCGTCGCCCCGACGGCGGGGCGTTGAGAATCGCGCGTCGAAAGCGCCATGGCGGAGCTCCTTACTCAGACGGGAAATAGCTGGATGGGCCGAAATGCGGTCGGCCGGGGTCGAGGGCGTCAGACCGGGCGGTCAGCGAGCCGATCAGTCCGCTCGTGAGCGCAAGGCCCACGATCGCGGCCACCGCGACGAGCCGCCGACGGGCGACCTGCTGGCGGTGGGTGGGCGTCTTCATCAGTACGAAGCCGCCGCGTGATGCAAAGCTGTTGCGCATGGTCGAGGCTTTCCTCGCGGGCCCGGCAGGCCCGTCCGCCCACCAACGCCCTAACGCACCGGTCAAGCCGCCGTTCCCTTAGGGACCTGTCGCCTTCTGAGGAAGTGACCGGACGAGCCATGAAAAGTCTTGTGAATTCAACGACTGTGGATAAGATTGCCTGCCTAGGCTAGCCACTCAGAGTTCGGCTCGCGGTCGCCTGTTGGTTTCGCCACTTTTTTTCGGCGGGCCCGGAACGCCTTTTCGCGAAGCGTGTTTTTAGGTGTGCGGAGGCGGCGACGCCCCCCCCGACTTGAGACTGACGATCATGTCAGTCTGCCGTCTCCGCACCCCTTTTCTCGATGATGCACACTCCGGCGGGTCCCAAGGGACCCGCCTTTTCTTTGCGCCGGGGCCCGCACGCTCCGGCCCCTGTGGCGCTACTTTGGCTGGCTCATGCGCAGGACGACATCCGCCCGTCGACGCAGCGGCGCGGCCTTGCCGTCCGCGGTCGCAGCGCCCGTCTCGCCCCCTGCGGCCACCCGGAACTCGGCCGCGGGCAGGCCGGCGGACGCCAAGGCTGCGGTCACGGATTGAGCCCGGCGTTTCGAGAGTTCCAGGTTGGCCTCTGGGCCGCCGGCCGAGTCGGCGAGGCCGATGACCTCTACCCTTCCCACGCTGCAACCGCGGGCTTCCTCGGCGGCTTGGCGAATGACCGCGCGGCCCTCGTCCGGGACCTCGGCCGCGCCCGGGTCGAAGTAGATCTGGACCGTCTGGTCCACGCAGCGGTAGGGAACCCTGACGATCCGCTCGCGGGCGCGGTCGATCGTGGTGCAGGCGCCCAGGCCCAGCACAAGTACGGCCACCGCCGCGGTTCTCGATAAGCTCATTTCGTACCCCTCCCGTTCGTGATCCCGTGCTCGCATGACAAAGGGCGGCCGGATTACCGGCCGCCCTTGTCGTCCTGTTGTCCTCGCCGCCTAGTAGCGCGGCGAGCCGTCGGACCAGTAGTAACGGCCGGTCGCCGGATCATAGTAGTAATAGCGGCCGGCGCGTTCGTCATAGTACTGCTGGCGGTTGCCGGTAGCGGCGCCGCAGCCGCCGTCTTGGCGGCAACCCTGCACCGCGCCCGCGACCGCGCCGACGCCAGCGCCCACTGCGGCGCCCGTGCCCACGCCGACATCGCCGGACACCGCGCCGATGGCCGCGCCCGCGAGCGCGCCCAGCGCGGCGCCGCCAGCCGCGTTACCTTCCACATTGCCGGTCGTCGAACAGGCGCTGACCAGAAGACCTGCGCCCACGAGGGCGATCAATGGCTTGAGCATGTCAAAGGCTCTCCTTGCTTGTCCCCTGCCGCCCCTAACGCGAGTACAAGCTTGGCAGTTCCGCCGGAACCCGTCGCTCGCCCGGTCCGTTAGGCGCGCAACGACATTGTTATGGAGCCGTCCCATGGTTGGCGAACGCCGAGATGCGCAAGCGGACGACCTTAAGGCTGACCTGCGCGAAGCCTATGAGCGCGGTCGGCGCGACGAGCGGGCCGCCCGTAAGCGCCACCCCGTCCTGATGACGCTGACGGTGATCGCCGCGGCGGTGGGCCTCGCGCTGATGGCGCTGGCCGCGTTCAACGGTTCCTTCGGCCGGGCCGGCGGCGTGGTCGATCAGAATCTGTCGGTGGCCGCCAACAAGGCGGAGCCGGCGGTGCGGGGTGCGGCCTCCGACGCGGGTCAGGCCCTGCGCGACGCCGGCCAGACCGCCAAGACCACCACCCAAGACGCCGCCGCAACCGCCGATAGCGCCACCTGACCATCCCATGCTGAAGGAGGGGGGCGTAACGCGCATCCGACGCGTCGAGGCTATCGCCAACGTCGCGTCGGGTAGCGTCAGCAGCGATGCGCCCGGGCAGATCGAGAAGATCTTCGCCGAGCACGGCGTGGCGGCCAATGTGTCTGCGCCTGCCAAGGAAGACCTGATGGCCTCTCTGCGCGCGGCCGTCGACGCAGCGCCGGACCTGCTGGTGGTGCTGGCCGGCGACGGCACGGCCCGGGCGGCCGCAGAGCTGTGCGGCCGTGACGGCCCGATGATCGCGCCTCTGCCCGGCGGCACCATGAACATGCTGCCCCACGCCATCTATGGCGAGCGAACGTGGCAGGACGCGCTCACCCTCGCGCTCGCGCAGGGCGGCGAGCGGATGCTGGGTGGTGGAGAGGTGGAGGGTCACAAGTTTCTGGTGGCGGGGATCTTCGGATCGCCGGCGCTCTGGGCGCCCGCCCGGGAGGCCGCCCGCTACGGCAAGACCAGGTTGGCCTTCCTGCGCGCCCGGCGCGCCGCTCGGCGGGCCTTCTCGGGCCGACTTCGCTACGTGCTCGACAACGGCCCCCGAGAGAAGACCGAGGCGCTCACCTTCATGTGTCCCCTGGCGTCCCGGGCGCTCGCCGAAGAGGAGCAGGTGCTCGAGGCGGCAGCCCTCAACCTTCACGGCGCTCTGGACGCTTTCAAACTTGGTTTTCACGCCCTGACGGGGGACTGGCGCGACGACCCGAACGTGAGCGTCGACCGATGCCGCGTGGCCAGGATCTGGGCGGCCGAAGGAATTCCAGCCCTGCTGGACGGGGAGTCCGTCCGATTGAAATCGCTCACTGAAGTTCGCTACCGCTCCGAGCTCGTCAAGGTGCTGGCGATCCCCAAGGACCTCTGACGTGATCCGCTTTGCCCACCTGTCCGACATCCACTTCGGTGGCGAGAACCAGGCGGCCGTCGCGGCGGCCGCCGACTATGTGAACGGCGGCGGGTTCGACCTGACCATCGTCTCCGGCGACCTGACGCGGTTCGGCGAGGAGGTCGAGTTCGCCGCCGCGGCCGAGTGGCTGGGCAGCCTGAAAGGCCCGCAGCTCGTGACCCCCGGCAATCACGATGCGCCCTACATCGCCTTCGTCGAGCGGATCATCACGCCGTTTCGCCGGTTCGAACGCGCCATCGGCCCGGCGCATGCCCAGAGCTACCTCGGCGGAGGGTTCGCCGTGCGGGGCGTCAACACAGCGCGGGGACCGCAGCCGCGGCTGAACTGGTCCAAAGGCCAGATCGCGCCGGGTCAGGTGCGAGACGCGACCCGGTTCTTCGAGCAGGCGCCGCAGGCGTGCTTCCGCATCCTGGTCTGTCACCACCCGCTGGTGGAAATGATCGGCGGTCCGATGACTGCCCGCGTCTGGGGCGGCGACGCGGCCGCCAAGGCCTTCGCAGAAGCGAGGGTGGACCTGGTGTTGTCGGGGCACATCCACGCGCCGTTCGCCTGGCCGTATCCATACGGGGATGGCAAGACCTACGCGGTGGGCGCCGGGACCCTGTCGGTGCGCGAGCGAGGCGTGCCGCCGGGTTTCAACGTGGTCGAAATAGAAGGGGCGGCGATCCGGGTCGCCGCCCTCTGTTGGGGGGGCTCGAAGTACGAGCCCTATAGAACTTGGTCCTTGGACCGAAGATCTATCTGATTGGTCAAGGTACGCTTCGACCTCGTACGAAGTGCATGACGATGGAAACGAGGAAGAGTACCAGGAAGACAAAGAACAGGATCTTGGCGATGCCCATGGCGGCGCCCGCGATCGAGGTGAAACCAAGAACCGCGGCGATCAGGGCGACCACGAGGAAAGTCAGAGCCCAACCCAGCATTGGTGTTCTCCTTTGTCGCCTTTGAGGCGAGTCAATCGAGTACTGAGCAACATAGCTCAGCCAAGTGAACGCAGCTGGAACCGTGGCTGTTCCCGAGGCCGCTTTAGCGGCGCCGTTCGGGCGGCTTGGCGGCGGCGCGGCCGGCGATGGCGGCGCTCAGGACCGTGGTGACGATCTTCGGGTTGCGCGCCAGCACGATCGCGCCGGCGACCGCAGCGCCCGCCGCCACGAGGGGCCGTTCGCGGGCGAGTTCGATGAGGCGGCCGACCATGCCCTGGTCCTCCGCCTTCTGAGGCTGGGGTTTCGTCTTGGCGGTGAGCGACATGGCGACGAGCACCGCAAACAGCGCGAAGACGCCGGCCACGATCGCCGACGCCCAGGCGGGGCCGACATACGACTTCGCAAAGGCGTAGACCGCGAACGAGGCGGCCACGACCACGACGACCGCCGCCGCGATGATCGCAGCGGCGGCGGCCAGCAGTCTCAGAATCTTGTGGGGGTTCAACGGCGTCCGGAGGACAGCAGCAAGCCGATCAGCACGCCAACGCCCAAGGCGGCGCCAGTGGCTGCGAGCGGGCGTTCCTTGACGCGCTCGGTGACGTACTGCTGAGCGACCTCGAGCTGCTGGCCAGCGCCGTCGGCGTAGGTGCGGCTGTGGGCGCGGAGCTGTTCCAGCCCTTCCTGCACGACTTGTTCGATCTTCGCGCGGGCTTCGGTGAAGGTGCGCTGCGCCTCGGCGGCCAGACGCTTGCTGTCGCTGGTGGACACGCTGGTTTCGTCGGCCTGATCAATGGCGTTCGCGGGCATGTCGATGTCTCCGAAAAGGATCCCGGGCAGGCGCCGGGAAGCGCCGCCTTGAACGTCGGACATAGTAGCCGGGTTCCGCCTTCTGGGCAAAGGCGGATCAAAATGGGTCCTCTGACCGGGCAAACGCTGTGGGAAACTGACGGTTCCTGTCGCGCCCTGCGTCATGTGGTCCTATGTTCGCCGCCCGACCGCGCTAAGGGGTGACCATAAGAGTGAGCCACGACCGTCTGGAACTCGCCGTCGAGGCTGCCGGCTTTGGTGAATTCGAGTGGGACCTCGTCCGCGACGTCTTCGTGGTGTCCGCTCGGATGGCTGCGATAACGGGACTGCCCGTCGGCGAGATGCCGGGGGAGGGCGGTCGGGCTCTCGATCGCCATGTCCACCCCGACGACCTCGAGGCCTACCTGGCCAACCGAGCGCGCAACGTAGACGGGGGCGGGGCGTACAACGCGGAGTTCCGGCAGATCCATGCGGCAGACGGCCGAACTGTCTGGGTGCGCGTCTCGGGTGTCGTCAGCCGGGGGGCGGACGGTAAGCCCGTCCACGTCAACGGCATCGTGCAGGACATTACAGAGCGGAAGGTGGAGGAGGAGCACCGCCACACCCTAATGGCCGAGCTCGACCACCGGGTGAAGAATGTCCTCGCCGCCGTGCAGGCTCTGGCCCAGCAGACGGCCAAGCGGACCACCTCTCTAGAGAGCTTCCTGAGCAACTTCGGCGGACGATTGAAGGCTATGGGCTCCGCCAACGAGCTGCTGACAGCCGCTCGCTGGCGCGGCGCCGCAGTGGACCATCTGGTAGCCGCAGAGCTCGGCGCCCTGGCGCCGGGCCAGACGAGCTGGGACGGGCCGGAGCTGTTCCTGACGCCGCGGGCGGCCAACGCCCTCTCGCTGGCCCTGCACGAGCTGGCCACCAACGCGGTGAAGTTCGGCGCGCTGTCGATGGAAACCGGCCATGTGGACGTCCGCTGGAAGCGGCTCCTGGACGGCGGCTTCGAGCTCTCCTGGACAGAAGGCGGCGGCCCACGCGTCTTCGCACCCACCCGCCGCGGCTTCGGCTCCACCTTGCTCGATCAGGTGACGGGGCGCGAGTTGAACGGCGAGACCGTCGTGGAATATCGCCCAGCGGGGGTCTACGCCCGGCTCCGAGCGGGCGCGCAGGCCATCGCGCCGCGGCCGGAGACGGTGCCTGAGGCGCCCGTCGCCCGGACCTTGGAAACCGTCATCGCGTCGAGCGGACCGGCAGACCTGCGGGGATCGCGCGTGCTGATCGTGGAAGACGCCGTCCTTCTTGCCCTGGAGCTGGAGATCGGCCTGTCGGAGGCCGGCGCCGAGGTGATCGGGCCCGCCTACGAACTGGAGGAGGCCATGGCCCTCCTCGACCGGCCAATCGACGCGGCGGTGCTGGACGCGAACCTGAACGGCCGATCCGTGACTCCCGTCGCCGAGGCGCTGGCGCTACGCAAGGTGCCCTTCGTTTTCGCGACCGGCTACGGAGAGGCGGGTGGCGCGCCGAGTGGCTTCGATGCCCCGGTGATCCGCAAGCCGTACGACGTCACCCAGGTGGCGGCTGCCGTCGCCGAGCTGCTACGGTCACGCTGACGCACCCCTGAGACAAGGCGCCACCTCGCCTACGGTCAAGCTAGGCTGTAATTCACGTCCATGGGGGACCTGCGGCAGCCGCAGGGGCCGGACCGGCGGCCCAGGGATTTCGCCCGGAAACATGCGACCCGACCCTCACCCTGCCAACGCGTCAGATGACGCGCTTGGCTCTCAGCGCCGCGAGGCGCTCCTCGGAACATCCTGCCCGCTCCCGCAGGACCTCGTCGGTATGCTGGCCGAGGGACGGCCCGGGCCAGCGCACCTTTCCTGGGGTGGCCGAAAGCTTCGGGAAGGCGTTCTGCATCCGGATCGGGCCGAACACCGGGTGCTCGGTGCTGACGATAGCCTCGCGCGCGGCGAACTGCGGATCCTCCAGCATGTCGGGCGCGCGATAGACGCGGCTGGCCGGCACGCCCTTCTCCTCCAGCAGGTTCAGGAGGTCCGCGAGGGTCGAGCCGCTGGTCCACTCGGCGATGATCAGATCGAGCTCATGCTGGTTCACCCCGCGGCTTGCGTGGTCCACGAACCGGGGGTCCGACTTCAGCTCAGGGCGTCCCATCGCTTCCGCCAGCCGGGCGAAAACCGTATCTCCGTTGCCGCCGATCAGGATCATCTCGCCGTTCGCGCAGGGGTAGGCGTTGGAGGGCGCTATCCCCGGAAGGATTGAGCCGGAGCGCTCGCGCACGTAGCCGGTGAGGTCGTACTCGGTGACGAGGTTCTCCATCACGGCCAGCACGCTCTCATAGAGCGCCGCGTCGATCACCTGTCCGCGGCCCGTGCGCTCGCGATGGTGCAGCGCCATGAGGATGCCCATCACCGCGTGCATCGCCGCCAGGCTGTCGCCGATCGAGATCCCGGCGCGCGCCGGAGGACGGTCAGGCTCACCCGTGACGTGGCGCAGGCCGCCCATGGCCTCGCCGATCAGGCCGTAGCCGGCCCGCTGGGAATAGGGGCCGGTCTGGCCGAACCCGGACACCCGCGCCATGATCAGTCCCGGGTTGTCGGCCGCCAGGCTCTCGTACGAGAGCCCCCATTTCTCCATGGCGCCCGGGCGAAAATTCTCGATGACCACGTCCGCGCCGGCGATCAGCGTCCGCGCGATCTCCTGGCCTTCCGGCGTACGCAAGTCGAGGCCGACGGACTTCTTGTTGCGGCCGATCACCGGCCACCAGGGCGACAGCCCCTTCGGCAGGCTGCGGCCCCACTGGCGCATCGGATCTCCGGTCTTCGGGTCCTCGACCTTGATCACCTCGGAGCCGAAGTCCCCCAGGATCTGGCCGCAGAACGGACCGGCGATGAGGGTGCCCATCTCGATCACGACGAGGTCGGACAACGGGCCGGACGCGGGAGACTCGGACATGATTCTTCGGGGCTCTTCGGAAACGGCTGCGCTTGCCACAGGGGACGCGACAGCAGGTGGAGCCGCGCGCCCTGGCGGCTGTCAACGTCCGCGTACATCCCCGCCGGTGGCGTGCTTCCCTTCCAGGGCCGGCGGGCGTAAGCGCAAGAGCCATGAGCGCCTACGTTGTCGAAGCCCCCGCCGTGCCCACCGTGCCGGTGGAAGGCGAAGCCGCCGCCTTCCCGATCCGCCGCATCCTCTGCGTCGGACGCAACTACGCCGCCCACCGGCGCGAAATGGGCGGCGACGACCGGGATCCGCCGTTCTTCTTCGCCAAGCCCGCCGACGCCGTCGTGCCCCCAGGCCAGAACGCCGCCTATCCGCCACGAACCGCCAACCTGCACCACGAGATCGAACTGGTGGTGGCTCTGAAGGGCGGCGGGCAGGATGTGCCGGTCGAACGCGCGCTGGACCTGGTCTACGGCTATGCCGTGGGGGTCGACCTCACACGCCGCGACCTGCAGTCCGCAGCAAAGGACAAGGGTCAGCCCTGGGACTCCGCCAAGGGCTTCGACGCTTCGGCCCCGATTTCGTCGGTCCGGCCGTGGCAGGGCGACCCTCCGCAGGGCCGCATCTCGCTTGCGGTGAACGGCCAGGCTCGGCAGGACGCCACCGTGGCCGACATGATCTGGAACGTGGCGGAGATCATCTCCGAGGCCTCCAGGCTGTGGCGCCTCGCCCCCGGCGACCTGATCTTCACCGGCACCCCAGAGGGCGTCGGCCCACTCGCCCGCGGCGACCGCGTCGAGGGTGAGGTCCAAGGCGTCGGCCGCCTTAGCTTCGAGGTGGTCTGATGGCCCTGCTGCTCCACAGCTATTGGCGCGCCACCGCGCCCTACCGGGTCCGCATCGGGCTGAACCTGAAGGGCGTCGCCTACGACTACGCCCCTGTGCACCTCGTCCAGGGCGTTCAGCACTCGGACGACTACAAGGCCGTGAACCCGCAGGAGCTGATCCCGGCGATCACCACCAAGGACGGTCAGGTGATCACTCAGAGCCTCGCCATCCTGGAGTGGCTCGAGGAGACCTATGCAGAGCCGCCGCTGCTGCCACAGTCGCCAGCCGAGCGGGCAGTTGTCCGGGCCATGGCCGCGATTGTGGCCTGCGACATCCACCCGCTGAACAATCTTCGGATCCAGCAACAACTGACAGCGCTGGGGGTGGACGACGCCGGGCGCGACAGCTGGACCAAGCGCTGGATCAATGACGGCTTCCAGGCGCTGGAGACGATGATCGCCCAGCACGGCGGTGGGTTCGCGTTCGGCGAGACGCCCACGCTGGCGGACTGCTGCCTCATTCCCCAGGTCTATTCGGCCCAGCGCTATAAAGTGGCGCTCGAACCCTACCCCGCCATCTCGGCGGTCGCGGCGCGCGCCGCCGAGCACCCCGCCTTCGCCGCCGCCCACCCCGACCGGCAGCCAGACGCAGCGGCATGACGTTGCGGAGGGTTGCCCCGTGGGGCTGCGCAGCTTAAGGCGCGGCCATGCTGGAAGACCTTAAAGCCAACAATCGCCGCTGGGCCGAGCGCAAGATTTCCGCCGATCCAGGCTTCTTCAAGCGACTGGAGGGGCAGCAGGCTCCTGAGTACCTGTGGATCGGCTGCTCCGACAGCCGGGTCCCCGCCAACGAGATCGTCGACCTCGATCCAGGCGAGCTGTTCGTGCACCGGAACGTCGCCAACCTCGCGCCGCCTCAAGACGCCAACTACCTGTCGGTGCTGCAGTTTGCTGTCGATGTCCTGAAGGTGAAGCACATCCTGGTGGTCGGACATTACGGCTGCGGCGGGGTGGCTGCGGCGGTTGACGGGCAGCGGCGCGGGTTGGTCGACCACTGGCTGCATCCGATCCGCGAGGTGCACCACGACCATCGCGGCGAACTCGAGGCAATCCCCGAGGGCCGGCAGCGGTGGGATCGGCTGGTGGAGCTCAACGTCATCCGCCAGGTGCGCAACGTGGCCTCGGACGTCTTCGTGCAGGACGCCTGGAGTCGCGGTCAGACGCTCTGCGTCCATGGCTGGGTTTATTCGATCGCCAACGGGCTAGTGACCGACCTGGACGTCACCACCACGAGCATCAAGGACATCGAGCGCCTGTACTGACCCTTGACGCAGGCGCGCGCGGAGGCTTCCCATCCGCGCCACCTGCGGCGCCCGTAAGAGGCGTCGGAAACGTCAAGGAATACCGATGAAATCCAAGCTGTTGGCGGCCAGCGCGGTCGCCCTCCTCCTGGCGGGTTCCGGCCCGGCGACGGCGCAGCGCGCGCCGGCCGCCGCCGCGACCCCCGCCGAGGCCAAGGCCTTCGTGGAGCAAGCCGAATCCCAGCTCGAGAAGGTCAACGCTTTCGCCGCGCGCGCGGCGTGGGTGCGGGCCAACTTCATCACCACCGACACCCAATGGCTTGAGGCCAAGGCCTCGGCCGAACAGAACGAGCTCGCCACTCGCCTGGCCATGGAAGCGGCGCGCTTCAATGGCGTGAAGACCGACCCGGTCACCGCGCGCAAGCTGAAGCTTCTGAAGCTCTACCTCGTCTCCCCGGCGCCCAACCGGCCGGGCGCGGCGGATGAGCTGTCAGGACTGCTGACCAAGCTCGATTCCACCTATTCCACCGGCAAGTTCAACTTCCAGGGCAAGCAGATCACCCTGAATGACGCGGAGGACGTGCTCGCCAAGTCCCGGAACCCGGCCGAATTGCGGGCCGCCTGGGAAGGCTGGCACTCCATCTCGCCGGTCATGCGGCCCGACTACGCGCGCTTCGTCGCGCTGTCGAACGAGGGCTCGGTTGGGCTGGGCTACAAGGATACCGGCGCTCTATGGCGCTCCAACTACGACATGGAGCCGGACGCCTTCGCCGCGGAGACCGATCGCCTCTGGAAGCAGGTGGAGCCGTTCTACAAGAACCTGCACTGCTACGTGCGGTCCCGGCTGAACGCCCAGTATGGTGACGCCGTGCAGCCGCGGACCGGCCCGATCAGGGCCGACCTGCTGGGGAACATGTGGGCCCAGCAATGGGGCAACATCTACGATGTGGTCCAGCCGAAGGGGGTCACCTCGACCTACAACCTGAACCAGCTGCTGGTTCAGAAGGGCTACGACCCGGTGAAGATGGTGCGGACAGGCGAGAACTTCTACTCGTCGCTCGGCTTCGCTCCGCTGCCCCAGACGTTCTGGGAGCGCTCGCTGATCACCCGCCCGCAGGACCGCGAAGTGGTCTGCCACGCCTCGGCATGGGACATCGACGACAAGGACGACATCCGGATCAAGATGTGCACCAAGGTGAATGCGGAGGACTTCTCCACCATCCACCACGAGCTCGGGCACAACTACTACCAGCGCGCCTACAAGGATCAGCCCGTGCTGTTCCGCAACTCGGCGAACGACGGCTTCCACGAGGCCATCGGCGACTTCGCGGCGCTGTCCGCCACTACGCCCACCTACCTGAAGCAGATTGGCCTGCTGGAGACCGTCCCCGGCACGCAGGAGGACATCCCCTTCCTGCTAAAGATGGCGCTCGACAAGATCGCCTTCCTGCCGTTCGGCCTGATGGTCGACCGCTGGCGCTGGCAGGTGTTCTCCGGCGAGGTGACGCCGGAGCACTACAACGAGGCCTGGTGGAAGCTGCGCCTGCAGTACCAGGGGCTGACACCGCCCGGGACGCGCCCGGCCGACGCCTTCGACGCCGGCGCGAAGTACCATGTCCCCGGCAACACGCCCTACACGCGCTACTTCCTGGCCCACATCTACCAGTTCCAGTTCCATCGGGCCGCCTGCAAGCAAGCCGGCTGGAAGGGCCCGCTGCACCGCTGCTCGGTCTACGGGCAGAAGGAGGTGGGCGAGCGGCTCAACACGATGCTGGCGCTTGGCCAGTCGCAGCCCTGGCCCGAGACGCTGAAGACCTTCACGGGCGAGACGCGCACCGACGCGGCCGCGGTGGCGGACTATTTCCAGCCGCTGAACGTCTGGCTCACCCAGCAGAACCGCGGCGAGAAGTGCGGCTGGTGATCTAGGTTGGGGGAGGGGGCGGCCACCGCCGTCCCTTCCCGCGACTTAACCTTCCAGGAACAGTTAACCTTCCCGCTTGCACTGAAATTTACGGCGTTCGGGTGATCCATTGAGCGAATTCTGGCTCAAGGATCGGGACCCCCGATGCAGATCAAGTTTGTCGACTGCCTGACCGGCGTGCTGGCGCGTCTCAAGGCGGGCGCGCGCGACGAGCAGGGCGTGGCGGCTGTCATCTTCGCCCTCGTTCTGGCGGTCATGACGCCGTTGGCGCTGGGCGTGTTCGACATCTACATGGCCAGCGAGCAGCGGGGAAAGCTGCAGGACGCGCTCGATGCTGCGGCGCTCTACGCCGCCCGCTCCAATGCCCAGACCAGCGCCGAGATCGACGTGCTCGGCGACAAGGCGTTCACCGCCAACCTCAAGCTGATCAACGGCGCGACACTTCAGGATTCCACCTTCAATCTCGTCGGCACCAAGGTCGTCGCCTCCGCGTCCGTGCGGCTGCAGAGCTTCGCGCCGGCCATGCGGGCCAGTGATCCCATTCAGGTGAACACCGAAGTTCAGCGGGCGGTCGACCGGCTCGAGATCGCGCTGGTTCTCGACAACACCGGCTCCATGGTCCTGAACAACAGCCCCAAGCTGGCGACGCTGAAGACGGAAGCCCAGAAGCTCATCGACAAACTCGCGCAGGCGGCGGCGATGAGCTCGGAATCCGAGCCGATCAAGATCGCCCTGGTGCCGTTCTCCAACACCGTGCGCGTACAGGGCGCGACCGCTCTGACCAACTACGACGTGGTCGCCCACAGCGGGGCCGGGGTGCCGAGCTGGATCGATCCCCGTGGCCGGGCCCATTGGTCGGGGACGACCAACAACAACATCTTTGACCCGGGCGACACCGATCGCCTGGCGATGATGAAGAACATCGGCCAGTCCTGGTCAGGCTGCGTGGAGTCCCGGCGGCAGCCCTACGACATCAGCGAGGACGCGCCCGATAGCAGCACCGCGGCGTCAATGTTCACCCCCTACTTCTGGCCCGACGAGCCTGACGTCAGCGGCAACAGCCCGAAGGTCAACGACTACCTGACGGACGGCGGCTCCAGCTCGGACTGGAAGGTGAAGGAACGCCGCGCGGCCAAGTACGCCTCCGGCGCGACATGGAAGCGAACGGGGTCCTTCACCACGGACCTTGGCCTGACCTACACCCATGGCCCGAACGCGGGCTGCACCCTGCAGCCTATGAAGCGGCTGAGCACTGACCTCGCTGCCGTGAAGACGGCGATCGGCAACATGACGGCCACCGGCGAAACCAACATCCCGCTGGGCCTGATGTGGGGCTGGCATGCCCTGACCCCGAACGCGCCGCTTTCCGACGGCAAACCCTATGGCACGCCGCACCTGCGCAAGATCGTCATCCTGATGACCGACGGCGACAACACGCTCTACGACTCGAACACCAGCAACGACTCCTACTACGGCGGGCTGGGCTTCATCTGGCAGGGCATGCTGCCGGGGCTCGGAGGGACATCGACACTGGCCCAGCGCCAGACGGCGATGAACGACCGGCTGTCGGCGCTTTGCACCGCCATGAAGGCGAAGAAGATCGAGATCTACACGGTGCGGGTCGAGGTCTCGGGCGGCTCTTCCACCCTGCTCAGAAACTGCGCGACCTCTACCGATCGCTTCTTCGACGTGAGCAACGTGAACCAGCTCGGCGCGGCGTTCGACGCCATCGCCGCGTCGATCACCAACCTCCGCATCATCAAGTAGGGGCGCGGCTCGGGCCAGGCGGTGAACGGCTGCCTGGAGCCGCCCACGCCTACTTGAGCTTAATCTCGCGGAGCCGCTCCTGGAGGTACTCGTCCGCCGTTATCGGCTGCGGGTAGCGGTCCGGGCGGGCGGCGTCGACGCAGTTGGGCAGCGTCTCGATGAGGTAGTCCGAGTTGAAGTGCAGGAAGAACGGCGTCGAGTAGCGGGGGAAGCCGCGCCGCTCGGGCGCCGGGTTCACGACCCGGTGCGTGGTGGAAGGCAGGCGGTGGTTGGTCAGCCGCTGCAACATGTCGCCGATGTTGCACACCAGCGCGCCCGGGGGCGGATTGATGGCGATCCAGCGACCGTCGTGGTCCTTCACCTCGAGGCCCGCTTCCTCGGCGCCGAGGAGCAGGGTGATGACATTGATGTCCTCGTGGGCCCCGGCGCGGATGTGCGGACCGTCCTGCGGCACCGGCGGATAGTGGAGCAGGCGCAGGATCGAGTTGCCCACGTCCACCTTGTCGTCGAAGAAATGACGGTCGAGCCCCAGGTAGACGGAGATCGCCTCCAGCACCTTCAGCCCCATGGCGTCGAGCGCCTGGTAGAGCCAGCCGACCTTGGCCCGGAACTCCGGCAGCTCGGCGTCCGGCCAGATATTGTCCGGCATGTGTTCGCGGAAGGGATGGCCCGGCGGCAGTTCGCGACCGACGTGCCAGAATTCCTTCAGGTCGTGGTGCTGGGCGCCCTTGGCGGTTTCGATGCCGAACGGCGTGTAGCCGCGCTGTCCGGCGACGGGCAGCTTGTACTTCAGCTTGACCGCCTCCGGGAGGGCGAAGAACGCCTTCATCTGCTCCAGCGCCGCCTCAATCCGGTCCTGCTGCAGGCCGTGGTCGGAGATCACCGCGAACCCCCAGCGGGCATAGCTGTCGCCGAGGGTCTGGGTGAAGGCGTCGAAGTTGCTGGAGAAGAGCCCGTAGGAGACGGGCTCGATGCGATCCTGGAGGGAGAAGGCTTGGCTCATTTGAGCCGTTCTACACCCGCTCCGCCTCGTCCTCCACCCGATCTGGCGCGGCGAGACGCGGCGCCCCTTCTTCCCTCGCGTCGTGATCGTCCTCTTCCTCGCCGATGCGCGCCATCTCGGCCCGCATCAGCTTCTCGAAAGTCTCCCGGCTGGCGCGTGACGCCATGATGTACCGGTCGTCCTGGCCATAGGAAGGCTGCAGCTTCTTGAACAGGGCCGCGTCGTGCTCGCGGAAAGCCACCGCCGCCTTCAAGGCGCGGCGCTCGGACAGCCCCAGCTGGACCAGGGCCTTGCGCCCGAAGTTCAGCGCACTCTCGTAGGTTTCGCGCTCCACACCGTCGGCCCCGGCCTCGATCAGTTCGTAGGCGTGCGGCCGGTCAAAGGCGCGGGCGATGACCGACAGGTGGGGGAAGCTCTCCTTGGCCAAATCGACCAGCTCTGTGGCCTTGTCGCGATTGTCGATGGCCACGATCAACAGCTTCGCCTTCTCGGCGCCGGCGGTGCGCAATAGGTCCAGTCGCGTCGCGTCGCCGTAGTGGACCCTCCAGCCGAACCGGCGGATCAGGTCGATCTGTTCGATCGAGGAGTCCAGCAGCACCACCTTGTAGTCGTTGGCCATCAGCAGGCGGGTGGCGATTTGCCCGAAGCGGCCGAAGCCGGCGACGATGGCGTCTGGAGCCCCTTCGTCGAACGGGATCCGCTCCGGCTCCTCCAGCTTCTCCGTGCGGTCGAGGACCAGCCGCTGAAAGATGGCGAAGACCAGAGGCGTGGCCGCCATCGAGACCGCGATGACCGCGGTCAGCAGCCGCGAGAACTCCGCATCGAGGACGCGGGCGCCCACCGCAAACGCCAGCAGGACGAACGCGAACTCGCCCCCCTGGGCGAGGGCGACGGCGGTGGTTGCCGACGTGCGCGGCGTGGTCCGGAAGAGCCGGGCGACGGCGTACATGGCGGCGGCCTTGGCCGCGATGAGGCCGAGCACCAGGCCGCCAAGCACGAGCGGCTGGCTCGCCACCATTCCGAGGTCCAGGCCGGCCCCCACAGTGATGAAGAACAGCCCCAGCAGCAGCCCGCGGAACGGCTCGATGTCGGTTTCGAGCTCACGGCGGAACTCGCTTTCCGCCAGCACCACCCCCGCCAGGAATGCGCCCAGCGCCGGGGACAGGCCGACGAGTTCCATGAGCGCCGCGACCGCGACAACCAGCAGCAGGGCCGAGGCCGTGAAGATCTCCCGCAGACGGGCCGCGGCGATGAACCGGAACATGGGGCGGGTCAGGTAACGCCCGGCGACCACCACAGCCCCGACCGCCGCGATCACCGCCAGAGGGCGCGCCCAGGCCGGCAGGTCTTGTAGCAGCATGCCGCCATGGCCAGCCGCCTCGACATGACCTCCGCCGCCAGCCAGGGCCAGCAGCGGCAGCAGGGCGAACAGCGGGATCACCGCGAGATCCTGGAACAGCAGGACACCGAAGGTCGCCTCGCCGACGGGGCCTTGCCGAAGTCCCTTCTCCTCCAGGTTCTGCAGCACGATCGCGGTCGACGACAGCGCAAGGATCAGGCCGGCGGCGATCGCCGTGCGCCAGTCGAGTCCGAGGGCGACGCCGGCTGCGCCCAGCACGAGGGCGGTGACCGCCATCTGCCCCGCGCCGAGGCCGAAGATCGCCGTCTTCATCCGCCAGAGCAGGGCGGGGCGGACCTCCAGGCCGATCAGGAAGAGCAGGATCACCACGCCGAACTCGGCGAACCGCATCACGTCGCCGGCCTCGCCGACCAGATCCAGCGCAAACGGGCCCACGACGACGCCCGCCAGCAGGTACCCCAGCACTGAACCCAGCCCCAGCCGCTTGGCGATGGGCACAGAGATCACCCCCGCGGCCAGGTAGACCAAAGCCTGGATCAACAGGGGTTCGCCGTTCATCGGGCAACTCGTCTGAGAGGGGCGCGCATGCCCGGGAAAAGACATCGCATCGGCGTGCGGTGCACGCCCTTTTTTGCAAACGACGCCGAGCGCTGTGGCTGCGTTTCACCAGGCGGTGAATTTTGGTTCAAGCCAGTTCTCAACCCGGAGTTTGCAGCGTAAAGGGCGAGCCATGGCGAACAAGGTGCAGAACTCGGCCGCCGAGGCGCTCTCCGGGCTCCTCTTCGACGGCATGACCATCATGGCGGGCGGCTTCGGCCTCTGCGGGATTCCCGAAAACCTGATCTCCGCGATCCGCGAGACGGGCGTGAAGGACCTGACCGTCGTCTCGAACAACTGCGGAGTCGACGACTTCGGCCTGGGCATCCTGCTGGCCGGCGGGCAGATCCGGAAGATGATCTCGTCCTACGTGGGCGAGAACAAGCTCTTCGCCGAGCTGTACCTCTCCGGAAAGCTGGAGCTTGAGTTCAATCCGCAGGGCACCCTCGCCGAGCGGATCCGAGCTGGCGGCGCCGGGATCCCGGCCTTCTTCACCAAGACGGGTGTGGGCACCCTGGTGGCCGAGGGCAAGGAGGTCCGCGTCTTCGACGGCGAGGAGTACGTGATGGAGCGAGGCCTCACGGCGGACCTCTCCATCGTGAAAGCCTGGCGGGGCGACGCCGCGGGCAACCTCGTCTATCGGCGCACGGCGCGGAACTTCAATCCGATGATGGCCACGGCCGGAAAGATGACCATCGCGGAGGTCGAGGAGCTGGTGGAGGTGGGCCAGATCGACCCGGACCAAATCCACACGCCGGGCATCTACGTGGACCGCGTGCTGAAGGGGCCGCATTTCGAGAAGCGGATCGAGCAGCTTACGGTCCGCAAGCGCGAGACGCAGGGCGCGGCCGCCGCCGCCGGAGAGGAAGTCTGATGGGCTGGAACCGCGACCAGATGGCCGCCCGCGCGGCTACCGAGCTGCGCGACGGCTTCTACGTGAACCTCGGGATCGGCATCCCGACGCTCGTGGCCAACTACATCCCCGGCGGGATGTCGGTGACGCTGCAGAGCGAGAACGGCATGCTGGGCATGGGCCCCTTCCCCTACGAGGGCGAGGCGGACCCGGACCTGATCAACGCCGGCAAGCAGACGATAACGGCCCTGCCGACTTCGTCCTACTTCAGCTCCGCCGACAGCTTCGCGATGATCCGGGGCGGCCACATCGATCTGTCCATTTTGGGCGCCATGCAGGTGGCAGCCAATGGCGACCTCGCCAACTGGATGGTCCCTGGCAAGATGGTGAAGGGCATGGGCGGCGCCATGGACCTGGTGGCCGGCGTGAAGCGCGTGGTCGTGGTCATGGAGCACGTGGAGAAGTCCGGCGCGCCAAAGCTGGTCACCGCCTGTTCCTTGCCGCTGACCGGCAAGGGCGTGGTCGACCTCGTGGTGACCGACCTCGGCGTGTTCGACGTCGCGCGGGGCAGGAAGCCGTTGACGCTGGTTGAACTTGCGCCGGGCGTGACGCTCGACGAGGTGCGGGCGAAGACCGAAGCGCCGTTCGAGGTCGCCGAAAAGGCCGCAGCCTGAGGCTTTGAGGCCGCCGGTCCGTCGTGCGATAACGGCCCCATGAGCGAACAGGCCAATTCCCGCGCGGTCATCAGCGAAGAGTATCGCCGGCTTCAGCAGGAGTTACACACCAACCCCAACTACGGGGTGGCGTCGCTGCAGTTCGCGCCGGTCGTCGCCAAGGCGATCCGCCAACTCGGGGTGAAGTCCCTTTCCGACTACGGGGCGGGCAAGCAGAACCTGAAACGCGGCCTCGACGCCGAGGGCGTTCAGATCGAGTACCGACCCTACGACCCCGCCTTTCCGGAGTATGGCGCCGCCCAGCCTGCGGAGCTGGTCTGCTGCATCGATGTCCTTGAGCACATCGAGCCGGACTGCCTCGACGCCGTGCTCGATGAACTGCGCCACCTCACGCAGAGGTATGGGCTTTTCACCGTCCACACCGGTCCGGCTGTCAAAGTGCTGGCGGACGGACGCAACGCCCACCTGATCCAGAAACCCTCTTCCTGGTGGCTGCCGCGGCTCTGCGAGCGCTTCGAGGTGGAGAGCTTCCAGAAGGTGCCCAACGGGTTCCTGGTGGTGGTGTCGCCACGCAAGCAGAGCTGAGGCCACGCTCGCATTCGTGCGCCGCAGTGACTACCTCGAGGGCTGGCCCTCGCGAGTGACAGACTTAGCCCATGAAGATGCACCTCTTCGGCGTGATCGCCGCCTCGGCTCTGACACTGGCTTCAGCCGCGCCGGCCCAGTCCAATCTCCGCACGGCCGTGTTCGCCGGCGGATGCTTCTGGTCGGTGGAGAAATTCTTCGAGTCGGCGCCGGGCGTGGTGAACGCGGTGTCCGGCTACTCAGGGGGCGGCTCGCGCAATCCGACGTATGAGAGCCACCAGGGGCACCTCGAAGCGGTGAAGGTCACTTACGACCCGGCCAAGACGAGCTATGCGAAGCTGGTGGACTACTTTTTCCACCATATCGACCCCACGGATCCCAACGGGCAGATCTGTGACAAGGGTCCGGCCTATCGGACGGCGGTGTTTGTCGCCAGTCCGCAGGAGCGGCAGACCGCCGACGCGATCAAGGCCCAGGTGCAGAAGCAACTGAAAGTGCCCGTTGCCACCCAGGTGCGCCCCGCCGCCACGTTCTGGAACGCGGAGAAGTACCATCAGGACTTCGCCAAGAAGAACCCGGCGCGCTACGAGGCCTACCGCATCGGCTGCGGGCGCGACCGACACCTCAAGGTGATCTGGGGCGGCCGGTAACCGGATCGCGCGGCTTCGGCGCGAAGCCTTCGCCTACGAACATCTCCAGCCGACGCTTGCGCGTGCGGTCGAGACGCACGCTCGCGATCTCGGCGCCCGAAGCGCGCGCGAAATCCCCTTCCATCTCCGCGCGCCAGTTGCCTTCCAGGGCGACGGCCAGCACGCGTCCCCCCTCGGTCGGGGTAAGCGGGGCGCTGGTTTCCGCCTGGTTCTGCGGCGTCTCGGCGAGCAGCCAGGCCCGAAGCGGCGGCGCCTTCGGATCAGCGAACCAGTCACGCCCGTAGTAGCGCATGGCGTAGTAGAGGAAGCGGCTGTTGACGGCGATCGCACTAAGGCCGGCCGGCTCCTCAACAGCCGCGCGCTGCAGGACCAGTTCCGTGGCCTCGGACCAGCCCTTCGCTCTCTTGAAGCTGTTGGCGGCGCCGAGCCGCTCGGCCAGGCCCGGCGAGACGGTGAAGGCGAGGAACAGCGCCGCCAGGGCGGCCTGCATAGCCAGCGCTGCATAGAGCCAGCGACGGGCCCGCCAGCGCATGAGCCAGGCCGCCACAAGGATCGCGCCAGGAAGGTAGGCCGCCCCCGACCAGTTGGCGTTCGCCCGGCTGACGAACGCCTGGCCGGTCACGATCAGCAGGGGCGGGAGGGTGAAGCAGAGCAGGAGCAGGTCGGCCGGGGTGACGGTGCGTCGGCGGGCCGCCAGGACCACCCCTATGATCAGGGCGGCGAACGGGATCGGACCGAAGACCCCGAACTGGGTGAGCAGGAATTCCCCGAGTTCCGGGACGTTGAACAGCTGGCGCCCGCCCCAGGCGGCGTTCGCCGCGGTGTGCTGGACGGTGGCGAAGCCATGCTGCGCGTTCCAGACGAGATTGGGCGCCATCACCGCCGCGAATGAGAGCAGGGCGCCCGTTGCGGCGGCCGGTGACCAGGCGCGGCGGGCTTCGCGTGACAGGGCCAGGTGCAGGGCCACGCCGATTACCCCGTAGACGGCGGCATACTTGGACAGGAACGCGAGGCCGAGGGCCGTCCCGAAGGCGGCGGCCAGCAGGAGCCGGCGCTTGCCCGCCTGCTGCAGGCCGACATAGGCGAGCATCGAGAGGCCCAGGAAGAACAGCAGCGGCGCGTCGGTCGCGATCACCGCGGCCGACAGCTGGATGGCCGGAGCCAGCGCGTACAGGGCCGCGGCCGCCAGGGCGACGCCGCCATCGTAGAGCCGTCGCGCGATCGCGAAGACCGCAAGGGTCGCACCGGCCTGGAAGAGCGGTGCGGCCAGGCGCACCCAGGCTTCGGCATCTCCGCCTATGGCCGTGGTGGCCCAGATCGCCCAAGCGATCATCGGCGGCTTGGAGTAGTAGCCGAAGTCCAGCGTCCGCGACCAAAGCCAGTACTGCGCCTCGTCGGGATAGAGCTCCAGCGGGGTGGCGAAGAGCGCCACCAGGCGCGCCACAGTCAGGCCGGCCACCAGCAGCACAGCGCCGCGCAGGTCGCCGTCCCGCCCCCGTGCCGTCACCTTTTCGACCATCCGATCCCCGCCTGAGAGTGCTGTTTCGTCACGGACATTGAGCGTCTGTATAGCGTCGGCGCCACGTTTGGGTGCGATTCGTGCGACCCGTCGTCACCGTTACAAAACCGTCACCCAAAGGCACTGAATCCGGGGTATAGGGCGCCTCAAAGCTCGAGGGCCTGTCGTGGGGCGACGGCGCTCGGGTTGGGAAAAGGGGATCTTCAATGTCTATCAAACTGAATCGCGCGCTCTGCGCGACGACGGCGCTGGCCACGGGCCTGCTGTTTGCCGGCCAAGCGCTGGCCCAGTCCACCGGCACCGCCGTCATCGAAGAGCTCGTCGTCACCGGCACGCTCGGCCCGCGCAACCTCGAAGGCGTCGTGGCGATCGAGGAGCCGAAGTCGCGCTCGGCGCTGACGTCCGAGTTCATCACCCGCCAGGCCCCTGGCCAGACGATCCTCGACACGATCAACATCCTTCCCGGGGTGAACTTCACCAGCAACGACGCGTTCGGCTCCGCCGGCGGCGACGTCACCCTTCGCGGCTTCGACAGCAACCGCATCGCCCTGCTCCAGGACGGCGTGCCGCTGAATGACAGCGGCAACTACGCCATCTATCCGAACCAGCAGCTCGACAGCGACCTGATCAGCCGTGTCGACGTGAACCTCGGCACCACGGACGTGGACAGCCCGACCGCCGCAGCGGCCGGCGGCACGATCAACTACGTGACCCGCGTTCCGTCTGACGAAATGGGTTTCCGCGGCGAGCTCGGGGCGGGTTCGCAGGACTTCCAGCGCTACTACGGCACCTTCGAGACCGGCCAGTTCGGTCCGTTCGGGACCAAGGCGTGGATCTCCGGGCTCTACACCACCAACGACATCTTCACGCCGGAAGGTTCGCCGCGTAAGGCGCCGGGCCAGATCAAGAAGACGCAGTTCAACGCCCGGATCTATCAGGAGCTGTCCGGCGGGGACTTCCTGAGCCTCACCGCCCACTACAACGAGAACCGCAACGCCTTCATCCGGCGGATCAACCTCGGTCAGTTCCAGCGTGGCGGCCTGCTGGCCAACAACACGCCGGACCCGAGCCTGGTCTATGATCCGACCTGCGTGCGTCCGACCCCGGTCGCCGGCACCGTGCAGAACGAAGCGACTGCCCCGACCGGCTTCACCGCCGCCTGCGCGAACTACGTCGGCAACAACATCAACCCGTCGAACACCGGCAACCTCCGGGGCGCCAGCAGCTTCCACCTGAACGAGAACCTGATCCTCACGGTCGATCCGTCGTTCCAATACACGATCGCCAACGGCGGCGGCCGGGCGATCTTCCAAGAGAACGACCCCCAGTTCCGCACGTCGACCGACCTTAACGGCGACGGCGACACCATCGACCGCGTGCTGCTGTACTGGCCGAACACCACCAACACCCGCCGCTACAGCCTGACGTCGTCGCTGATCTGGAAGTTCGCTCCGAGCCAGAGCGTCCGGGCGGCGTACACGATCGACTACGCGCGCCACCGCCAGACCGGCCAGGCGACCCGCTTCGACCAGAACGGCGATCCGCTGGACGTGTTCGGCGGCAAGGACGGCTACGGCCCGCCGGTGGAGCTCTCGGACGGCACCATCCTTCGCCGCCGCGACCGCTTCTCGATCGCCACGCTGAACCAGTTCTCGGTCGAATACCGCGGCCGGTTCATGGAAGACCGCCTGCTGATCAACGCCGGCCTGCGCGCCCCGTTCTTCAAGCGTGACCTGAACAACTTCTGCTACCAGCGCGACACGTTCAACGCCTACTGCACCACGCAGACGCCGACCGCGGTGGCGGGGACGGACGACGGTTCGGGGCGCCCGCTCTACACCTTCCCGACCACCGGCAGCAGCCAGAACAGCAGCACCGCGAACCGCTTCGCGGCCCCGCGCACCTTCGAGGTGAAGTACGACGACGTGCTGCCGAACGTCGGCGCCAGCTACGACCTGACCGACAACCAGTCGATCTACGTCAGCTACGCCGAAACCCTGTCGGCGCCGCGCACCGACGACCTCTACGGCCAGCAACTGTCCACCGTGCAGCCGGAAATCGGCAAGGCGCTCGACGTGGGCTACCGCTACAGCTCGCCGACCCTGCTGTTCACGGTCGCCGCGTGGCGCAACGACTTCTCGGGCCGCATCGAGCGCGCTTTCGATGAAGCCGCGGGCATCGCCTTCTCGCTCAACGTCGGCGACGTGGACCTGTGGGGCGTCGATGGCCAGGTGAAGTGGCAGCCGGCCGAATACCTGTCGTTCTTCGCCTCGGCCTCGTACCTCGAGAGCGAGATCAAGGAGAACATCCCGGGCGAGACCGCCGGCACCGTGCTCCAGACTGCCGGCAAGTCGCTCTACGAGGTCCCGAAGCTGCAGGGCGCGGTTCGCGTCGACTGGGACGTCAACGAGGCTGTCAGCCTCGGCATCCAGGGCAAGTTCGTGGGCAAGCGCTGGACCAACCTCGTGAACACCGAGCGCGCGCCGGCCTACGCGACGTGGGACGCCGACGCCCGCTTCAAGCTCTCGGCGTTCAACATGGACAACACCTACCTCCAGCTGAACGTGCGGAACCTGTTCGACGAGAACTACGTCGGCGACCTGACCGGCAACCCGAGCGGCACGAGCGTCTTCCAGCCGGGCTACCCCCGGACCTGGGTGGCGACCCTGCACGTCGAGTTCTAAGTCACTCGACCATCCGAAGAAGCCTGGGGCGGCCGCAGCGATGCGGCCGCCCTTCTTCGTTGGGCGCAATGTCGCGGATGCTTGACGCGGGGGTCCCCGGGGGCCATCTGCGCCCGGCTTTTGTCGTGAGGGGCGCTATGGGCTTCACCGTACCTGCAGAGTGGGCGCCCCACCGGGCCATGTGGCTGGGCTTTCCCAGCCACGCCGACCTCTGGGAAACCGACCTCGACGCCGCCCAGCAGGAAGTCGCGGCGCTGGCGCGCGCGCTGGCGGGCCCCGGCGGCGAGACCGTGCGCCTGATGACCGGCCATCCGGACGGCGAAGCCGCCGCGCGCCGGATGCTGGGCGACGTCGCCAACATCGAGATCGTGGCCGGTCGGTTCGGCGACATCTGGCTGCGCGACACGGGCCCGATCTTCGGGCTGGGCGAGGCCGGTTCCGAGGCGCGTGGCTTTCGGTTCAACGGCTGGGGCGGCAAGTACGCGCTGGAGCACGACGACACCGTCGCCGAGCAGATGGCCGAGGCTTCGGCCACGCCGCTGCAGGCCTTCCCCTTCATCCTGGAAGGCGGTGCGGTCGACCACGACGGCGAAGGCACGGTGCTGACCACCGGCCAGTGCGTGCTGAACCCGAACCGAAACGCGGGCTGGACCGAGGCCATCGCCGAGGCCGCCTTCGCGGAGGCCCTGGGGGCGAAAAAGGTGATCTGGCTCGGCGAAGGCCTGCAGAACGACCACACCGACGGCCACGTCGACAACCTGGCGCGCTTCGTGGCGCCGGGCGTCGTGGCGGTGCCGGTCGCCTGGGGACGCGGGGATCCGAACCAGGACGCCTACGCCGACGCCGCCCGCCGGCTCGCCAGCGCCACGGACGCGGCCGGCCGGCCGATCAAGGTCGTGCGCATCCCGTCCCCCGGCTGGGTGGAAGGCGACGACGGCCGCGCCATCCCGGCCAGCCACATGAACTTCCTGTTCGCCAACCGGGCGGTTGTCGTGCCGATCTACGAGCAGAGGCCCGGCGAACTCGCCGTCCAGGCGCTGGAGACCCTGTTTCCGGACCGGCAGGTGATCGGCCTGCCCTCCGTCGCCATCCTGACCGGCGGCGGATCCTTCCACTGCATCACACAGCAGGAGCCTGCCTGATGACGCGGACCATGACGCTAGGCGCGATCCAGACGTCCTACGGCGACGACCTGCACGCCAACATCCGCAAGACGGCCGACCTCGTCCGCCAGGCCGCCGACAAGGGCGCGCAGGTCATCCTGCCGTCCGAGCTGTTCCAGGGGCCATACTTCTGTGTCGCCCAGGAGGAGCGCTGGTTCGCCACCGCCGCCCCGTGGCGCGAGCACCCCTGCGTCACCGCGCTGGCGCCGCTGGCTCAGGAGCTGGGCGTGGTGCTGCCGATCTCGATCTACGAACGCGAGGGACCGCACTACTTCAACAGCCTGGTGATGGTGGACGCCGACGGATCGCCCATGGGCGTCTATCGCAAGAGCCACATCCCTGACGGCCCGGGCTACATGGAGAAGTACTACTTCCGGCCCGGCGACACCGGCTTCAAGGTCTGGGACACGAAGTTCGGCAAGGTCGGCGTCGGGATCTGCTGGGACCAGTGGTACCCGGAGACCGCCCGCGCCATGACGCTGATGGGCGCGGAGGTGCTGCTCTATCCCACCGCGATCGGCTCCGAGCCGCATGACGCTGCGCTGGACACCGCGGCGCCCTGGCGACGCGCCATGCAGGGCCACGCCGTCTCGAACGTGATCCCGGTGGTGGGCGCCAACCGCATCGGCTTCGAGCCCTGGGAGAACTATCCGAACGGCGGGCAGCAGTTCTACGGCTCGAGCTTCATCGCCGACCACCGCGGCGACTTGGTGGCCGCCTTCGGCCGTGAGGACGAAGGCGTGCTGACCCACCAGGTCGACCTGGACTTCCTGCAGACCCACCGCGCCGCCTGGGGCTTCTTCCGCGACCGCCGGACGGACCTTTACCCCTCGCTGGTCGGCGCGCGTCCGGCGTGATCGAGACTGGTCGACTGGTCCTGCGGCCCTGGCGCGACGCGGATCGCTCGGCTTTCGCCGAGATCAACGGCGATGCTCGGGTCGGGAGTTGGCTGGCGGGCGTCGCGGACCGGGCCCAGAGCGACGCGCTGATCGAGCGGATCAGCGCGCACGTCGCGCAGCACGGCTTCGGCTTCTTCGCGGCGGAGCGGAAGCAGGACGGCCGCCTTGTGGGGATGATCGGCGCCCAACGCATGCATGATGACCTGCCGGAGCCCGGCGCGATCGAACTGGGCTGGCGGCTGCATCCGGACGTGCAGGGGCAGGGCCTGGCGACGGAAGGTGCGGCGGCGGTCCGGGATTGGGTCTTCGCAAACCTGCCCGTCGGTGAGGTGCTGGCCATTACCGCCCAGAGCAACATCGCCTCGCAGGCGGTGATGCGAAGGATCGGCATGGCGCGCGATCCTGCCGCCGACTTCGACCATCCCAGGCTGGCGGCGGACCATCCCCTCCGCCGACACGTGCTCTTCCGCCTGCGCCGCTAGGCGGCCGGGCAGGCCGCTGGCTTCGGGGCGCGGGCCAGCTCCTGCTTGGCCGCCGCCATGTCTGCGACGAAGGCGGGCTCGGCGTGCAGTCGGGCCACCATGGCCGAGCCAAGCGTGCGGCCGGCTTCCACGTCGCTCGGATAGTGCACGCCGCAGACGGCGCGGCTCTCGCCCATCTCACGCCCAGCGATCACCGCCTCGGTGGCCTTGGACGGCAGCGCCTCGGCGAGGATCAGTCCCCAGACCCACCCCACCATCGCGTGGCCGGAAGGATAGGAGGCGTTGGTCCGCATCCAGGGCTCGCGGGCGATACAGATCGGCTTGTCGTTATCCATCGCCGGGCGCAGCCGGTTGTAGGCGTTCTTCGGCGGGGTGCCGATGGTCCGGACGTCCAGCTCGATCTTGTGCATGAGCCGCCAGGTGACCGGGGTGGTCTGTTCCTTGATCTCCGCGCCGACCGCGCAGGAGTAGGCCTTCAGCGCCCCGCCCGCCCAGATCTCGTTGTCGCGGATCGCCGCCTTCCAGCGCGGCGTGCCGGCCATGCCGCGGGTTTCCTCGTAGTAGCCGCGATCCGCCTTCTCGTATGCCGAGCCGGCCGGCGGCGGCCCCGGCAGGATCGCCTTCCCATCGAGGGCGTCGGCCGAAAGGTAGCCGGCAGGCTTCGCCGCCGCCGCCGCCGGAGCCTGGGCGGCGCCGGCGACGGCGTAGGCGGAGACGGTCGCCAAGGCGGCGACGAACAGGGCTGTGCGCATTGCGGGAGCTCTCGGAGGATTAAGAACGCAGGACGGTCTTGCCGTTCTTGATGACGGTGGCGTCCCGCTCCTTAACCCGCGCCTCGAACGAAATCACGGTCCCGTCACGCCACAGGTCCACCGTCACGGTGTCCCCTGGGAACACCGGCGCCGAGAACCGCGCCTGGTGGCTCAGGATTTGGTTCGGGTCGTAGCCGGTGATCGCCTGCAGCACCGCCCGGCAGGTGATCCCGTAGGTGCACAGCCCGTGCAGGATCGGGCGCGGGAAGCCGGCGCGCTTGGCTACGTCGGGGTCGGAGTGCAGCGGATTGCGGTCGCCGTTCAGCCGGTAGAGCAGGGCCTGGTCGGGCCGGGTTTCGATGTCGACCGAAAGGTCTGGCGCGCGCGAGGGGACCTGGTGTGGCTCAGGCGCCCCTTCGGAGGGGCCGCCGAAGCCGCCGTCGCCGCGGGCGAACGTCGACCCCGTCAGGGTGGCCACCTTCTCGCCGGCCTCGTCGCGCCAGACGGTCTCGTTGACGATGACGGCGCCCTTTTCCTTGCCCTTGTCATAGGCGCCGACGGTGCGGCTCTCGGCGGTGAAGGTCCCGGAGACGGGCAGTGGCTGGTGGAGCTCAACCTTCTGCTCACCGTGCACCACCATCAGGAAGTTGATCTCGCTCACCCGGCGGCCCTCCGGCACCCGGGGCGGGGTTCGCGCGGCGCGCCCGCCGGCGGCGGCCAACACCGTGGCGGCGGTCGGCACCACCTTCAGGTTCTTCTCGTAGGTGAACTCGAGCTCGCGCGCGTCGAGCGGATCGCGACCCATGCCGATGCCCAGCGCATAGAGCATCACGTCCTTGTCGCCGTAGGAGAAGGTCCGCGGTTCGGTCTTCTGCTGAAGGATGTCCGGGTAATAGATCGCCATCTGAAATTCCTCCCAATTCTTATGGGGGGATTGAAGCCCCGCAGGCCCGGCTTCGCAAGGCTCCGTCGGCCCGCGCATTTGCGGGGCTAGCGGCGATACGCTAGAAGCGGCGACCTCGTGCGCGCGCGCCGCCGCCGCGCCCAAGAACTTCGAAGGCATTCATGACCACCACGACCCAGCCCGGCCTCGGCCAGATCACCGGCAACGTGCTCTTCTATTCGCAGCCCGAGCCGCTCACGCCCGAGCTGCACGGCAAGCTCGGCGTCAAGCGGATGGACGGCCCGTTCAAGTTCGCCAAGCAGGGCCACGCCATCCCGCTCACCGTGGGCGAGTTCCCGCTGGCGGCGGTGACTGGCCCGATCATCTTTGTGGGCGAAGAGAAGCTGCCGATCGCCGTGATGGGTCTGAACGCCGGCGAGAACATGTTCCTGCGCGACGACGGCGTGTTCGAAGCTGGCGTCTACATTCCTGCTTACGTCCGCCGCTATCCTTTCGTGTTCGCCAACGACTCGGCGAACAGCCAGATGGTGCTCTGCGTCGACCGCAAGGCCGAGTTCATCGTCGAAGGCGGCGACATGCCGTTCTTTGAGAACGGCCAGCCGAGCGAGTACACCAAGAACTGCATCGAGTTCTGCAACAACTTCGAGATCGAGCGCCAGCGGACGATGTCCTTCGTCCAAATCCTGAAGGACCTGGACCTGTTCGAGCAGAAGACCGCCAACTTCACCCCGATGAACCCGGACGGCACGGCCGGCCAGCCGCAGAAGATCGCCGACTACTTCGGGGTCTCGGAGGAGAAGCTGAACAAGCTCCCGGCCGAGAAGGTGATCGAGCTGCGCGACAACGGCGCGCTGGGGCAGATCTACGCCCACATGCTCTCGCTCGTGGGCTGGGACCGTCTGATCGCGCTGGCCATGGCCCGCGCTCCGCAGGAGCCGGCTGCGGCGAACGCCTGACACCGACACACCGCGAACGCGGCGGCCGCAGGACACCCTCCTGCGGCCGTTCTCGTTTAGCGGGCGAACACGCTCCGCGTCAGGCACGAGAAGACCAGGCGGCCGGCCTCGTCCAGGAGATCGTGCTGGCAGATGACGATCCCCTTGCCCTCGCCGACGGGGTCCTTGGCCATCACGGTCATGCGCCCTCGCAGCAGTTCGCCGGCCGGCGGGTTGCGCATCCAGCGCAAGGCGTCGACGCCCAGCCGCTTGGTCTGTGGCCAGTCGGTGTGCGCCACCGCGTCCAGCCGCGCCCAGATCGCGTAGACCATCGAGTCCGGCGCGCCGCGTTCCGTCGCCCAGCCGGGGGTGAAGGCGCCGCAGAAGGTCTCCAGGGCGGTCGGGTCGACGGCGGCGGCGCCGAGCGGGACCACCTGGCCGATCTCGATGTCGTCGAAGGCTGCGGGCAATGCGGGACTCCGGTATGTCGCGGAACGGACTTCACGGTTGATGTGCCGTTCGTACTGTGCGGAGTCGAGCCTGCTTTGCGTCTCGTGGCCAGCCGGGCCATATAGCCGCCGAGTTGCGCGAGGCAGATGGACGAATGATGCGTTTCCTGGCGGGGCTCCTGATGACGCTGGCGATGGCCGGCGCGGCCGCCGCCCAGCCCGTCAACACGGGACATCTGGTCACTGAACTGGTGGCCGAGACCCGCGGCATTGCGCCCGGCCAGACGATCCACGCCGCGCTTCGGCAGAAGATCCAGGAGCACTGGCACACCTACTGGCGGAACCCGGGCAGCTCCGGGGAAGCGAGCAAGATCGAGTGGCAAACAACGCCCACCGGCTGGACCATCGGTGACTTCACCTGGCCAACGCCGAAGCGCCTCCCGGTCGGTCCGCTGGTGAACTACGGCTACGAGGGCGAGGTTCTGTTGCCCTTCCAGGTCACCGCGCCGGCCAGCGCGCGGCCAGGCGAAACCGTGACCCTGTCCGGCACGGCCTACTTCCTGGTCTGCGAGGAGATCTGCATCCCCGAGAAGGGGCTGGTGCGGCTGAGCCTGCCGGTCACCGCGGGACCAGCGCCTGCCGACCCGACCTGGGCGCCTGCCATTCAGAAAGCGCTCGCCGCTGCGCCGAAGCCCGCCGGCCTTACGGCCGCCTTCGAGAAGCGCGGCGCGCAACTGGCGCTCGCCGTCACCGGCTCCCCGCTGAAGGGCGCGGATATGGCGGACGCCTATTTCTTCCCCTTCGAGCCCGGCGTGGTGGACCATGCCGCGCCGCAGGCCATCGATCGCGGCCCTGAGGGGCTGACCTTCACGATCACGCCAGGCGACGAGTTCCAGGTCCCGCCGGGGCCACAGGCGCTGGCCGGGGTGCTCGCGCTGAACGGCGCCGCCTACGAGATCTCCGCCTCGCCCGGCCCCTTGCCGCCGACCGCCGGCGGGCTCGGTCCCCCGCCGGCCAAGCCCGCCTCGGCCGCCGGGGGCGGGCTCGGCCTGCCGATGGCCGCCGTCTTCGCCCTGCTCGGCGGGCTGATCCTCAACCTGATGCCCTGCGTCTTCCCGATCCTGGCGATGAAGGCCGCCTCTCTGGCTGGCCACGCGCACGAGGCGGCGGCCGCGCGCCGGCAGGGGCTCGCCTTTGGCGGCGGGGTCGTCCTCACCTTCGTGGGGCTGGCCGCGGTGCTGATCGCCTTGCAGGCAGCGGGATCCGCGGTGGGCTGGGGGTTCCAGCTGCAGTCGCCGCCGGTGGTCGCAGGGCTTGCGCTGCTCATGCTCGCCGTCGCCCTGAACCTCTCCGGCGTGTTCGAGGTGGGTACCGCGCTCCAGGGAACCGGCACGGGCCTCGCCTCGCGCGGGGGGCTCGCCGGCGCGTTCTTCACCGGCGTGCTGGCCGTCGTGGTGGCGGCGCCCTGCACCGCCCCCTTCATGGCCCCGGCGCTCGGCTGGGCTCTGACCCAGACCCCCGCGGCGGCGCTGACGGTGTTCTTCGCACTGGGTGTCGGCTTCGCCTTGCCCTTCGTGGCGGTGGCGTTCGCGCCGCAGTTGCTGAGCCGACTGCCGAAGCCCGGGCCGTGGATGGAGGTGCTCCGCCGCGGGCTAGCCTTCCCCATGTACGGCGCCGCCGCCTGGCTGGTCTGGGTGCTCACCCAACAGGCCGGTCCCGATGGTCTGGCGCGCCTGCTTGGCGCCGCCGTGGTCCTGGCCGCCGCTCTCTGGCTCGCCGGGCGTGCGCAACGCCGGCGCCTTGCCGGCGGTCGTCCGCTTGCCACCGCGGGGCTGGCCGGCGTGCTGGGCGTGCTGGCGCTGGCCGTGGCGCTGGCGCCTGGCTACGCGCCCGCGCCCGCCGCTGCGGCGGACGCGACGGCGAGCGCAGAGTCCACCGTGCCGTACGAGCCCTACAGCCCCGAGCGGCTGGCGGCGCTCAGGGCCGAGGGGCGGCCGGTGTTCGTGAACTTCACGGCCGCATGGTGCGTGAGCTGCCAGTTCAACGACCGCATGGCGATCTCACGCGAGACGGTCGCTGCGGCGATGGCCGGGAACAACGTCGCCTACCTCAAGGCGGACTGGACGCTGAAAGACGAGGCCATTGCGGCGGAGCTCGCTCGCCATGGCCGGGCTGGCGTGCCGCTCTACCTCGTCTATGGCGTTGGCAAGCCAGAGCCGGCTATCCTGCCCAACATCCTGACCGAGGGGACGGTGGTCCGCGCCCTGGAGGCCGCCGCCCGCAGCTGACCCGAAGGACACCTGTCCATGCCGATGCCGATCCGCCGCCGCGCCGCCCTCCTTCTGAGCCTTGCAACGCTTGTCTCTGGTCCTGCGCTCGCGGCGCCCCAACTGGGCCAGCCCGCTCCGGCCTTCCAGGCGCAGGACGCCGACGGTCGGACGCGCTCGCTGTCCGAGTTCCGAGGTAAGACGGTGGTCTTGGAGTGGACCAACAACGGCTGCCCGTACGTGGCCAAGCACTACAGCTCCGGCAACATGCAGCGGCTTCAGCGGCAGGCGACCAAGGACGGCGTCGTCTGGCTGACGGTGGTCTCCTCGGCGCCTGAGATGCAGGGCCACCTCACCGCACCCCAGGCGAAGGCCTGGAAGACCAAGGCCAACGCCGGATCCACGGCGGTGCTGCTGGACCCGGCGGGCAAGGTCGGCCGGACCTACGACGCCCGGGTCACCCCGCACATGTTCATCGTCGATGCCGCGGGGCGGCTGGCCTACATGGGCGGCATCGACGACCGGCCTTCCTCCGAACCGGAGAGCCTGAAGGGCGCCACGAACTACGTGGTCGCCGCGCTGGCGGACCTCAAAGCAGGCCGTCCGGTGGCGAAGGCCGTGACCCGACCGTACGGCTGCGGCGTTAAGTACCGGTCGGCCGGCTGACGGCCGGGGGAACACCAGACCAGGGGCTATTCAGTTTGTCCGATGTCGACGCCGCGTGGGCGGCCCTTTACGCCGCCGCGGAACGCACCCGTGCGCGCCGCATCGTCAGCCTGTTCGATCAGGAGCCGGAGCGCCTCCATAGCCTGTCCATCGCCGCCGCTGGGCTCGAGATCGATCTCTCGAAGCAGCCCTGGTCTCTGGACGACTTCAGCGAGGCCCTGAATCTTGCTCGCGCCAGCGGCGTGGAAGCCGCTCGCGAGCGGCTGTTCGAGGGCGAGGCGGTCAACGCCTCCGAGGCGCGGGCGGCGCTGCACATGGCGCTGAGGGCGCCCAAGGGCGCTCAGTTCAAAGCTCAGGGCGAGCCGGTCTCCGCGGAGGTCGAGGGTGTCCTCGCCCGGATGCGCACCTTCGCCGAGACCGTGCGATCCGGCGAGCGAAAGGGAGCCACGGGCAGGCCGTTCCGGTCGATCCTGCACATCGGCATCGGCGGATCCGATTTCGGCCCGCGGCTGGTCTGGGAAGCGCTGCGCCCCCTCCACCCCTCGATCGAGCTTCGCTTCGCCGCCAACGTCGACCCCGCCGAGATCGCCCAGGCGCTGGTGGGCCTCGATCCCGCTGAGACCCTGGTGGTGGTGGTCTCCAAGACCTTCACGACCCAGGAGACCATGACCAACGCCGAGACGGCGCGCGCCTGGCTGCGGGACGCGTTGGGGCAGGGCGCCGACGCGCACCTCGTGGCCGTCTCTACCGCTCTCGACAAGACCCGCGCCTTCGGCGTGCAGGACGACCAGGTGTTCGGCTTCTGGGACTGGGTCGGCGGCCGTTATTCGGTTTGGTCCGCGGTGGGGCTCTCTTGCCTGGTTGCGCTGGGGCCGGATGTCTTCGACCGGCTGCTCGGCGGCGGCGCGGCGATGGACGCCCACTTCCGTACGGCGCCGCTGGAGGTGAACGCGCCGGTGCTGCTGGCGCTCGCCCACGTCTTCAACCGCAATGGCCTGGACCGGCCGACACGGGCCGTTGTGCCCTACGCGCAGAGACTGCGCCTGCTGCCCAATTTCCTGCAGCAGCTCGAGATGGAGTCCAACGGCAAGCGGGTGACGTCCGAAGGTCAGCCGGTGCAGCACGGCACCGCCGCCAGCGTGTTCGGCGACGCCGGGTCGAACGTGCAGCACGCCTTCTTCCAGTTGCTGCATCAGGGCACGGACGTGGTGCCCATCGACATCATCGCGGTCCGCCACGGTTCAGAGGGTGATCCTGCCGCGCAGACCAAGCTGCTCGCCAATGCCATCGCCCAGGCCGAGGCGCTGATGGTCGGCCGGACCGAGGCCGAGGTGCGCGAGGAGCTTTCAGCCAAGGGCATGCCGGACGCCGAGATCGCCACGCTCGCCCCGCAGCGAACCTTCCCAGGCGAACGGCCCTCCGCCTTTATCCTGCTGGACCGGCTGACACCGGAAGCGCTCGGCGCGCTGATCGCCCTCTACGAGCACAAGACCTTCGTTGAGGGCGTGCTCTGGGGGATCAACAGCTTCGACCAGTGGGGGGTTGAGCTCGGCAAGACGCTGGCCAGCCGCGTGCTCACCGAACTGGAGGGCGGCGTGCCCGGGCGGCACGACCCCTCGACCACAGCCCTGATCGCCAAGCTGAAGGGCTGAACGCCGGGCCTACCGCTCCGGCGTGAACTCCACGGGCATCGAGCGGATGGCATAGACGAAGTTGTTCGGGGCGACGTCCTTCGGGCCAGACTGCCGGATGTCGGGGAACCGGGCCAGGAGCTGCCGGTACACGGCTTCGAGCTGCAACCTCGCCACTTGCTTCCCGATACAGGTGTGCGGGCCGTAGCCGAAGGCGATGTGCTTGTCCGCGTTCGGCCGTTCGATGTCGAACCGGTCGGGATCGGGGAAGACGCTCTCGTCCCGGTTCGCCGAGCAGTAGTACATGATCACCTTCTCTCCCTCGGCGATCTCCTGGCCGGCCACCTCCACGTCGCGGGTCGCGGTGCGGCGCATGTAGAGCACCGGGCTCACCATGCGGATGATCTCGTTCACCGCGCCGCCCATCAGCTCGGGTTTCGCCACCAGCTTCGCCTTCTGGTCCGGGAAGCGGGTCAGCAGCTCCATGGCCCCCGAGATCGTGTTTCGCGTCGTGTCGTTGCCCGCGAAGACGATCAGCAGCCACGAGCCGTCCAGGTACTCGTCGGCGAGGAAGTCGCCGTCCACCTGGGCGCGGGCGATCGCGCTCATCAGGTCGGGCTGCGGATCCAGCCTCCGCCTGTGCAGCATGTCGCGGCCGTACTCGAACATCTCCTGCACGGCGGCGGTGAAGGCGTCCAGGAACATGCGGGCTTCCGGCGGCAGCTCGGCGGCCAGAGCCTCGACGTTGCCGCCGGCCTGGGCCGCGCGCTCGGCCGCGAAGGAGTTGGCCATCTCCAGGAAGTGCATCCAGTGCAGGAACTTGGGCCGGTCCTCCTGCGGCACGCCCAGGATCTCGCATAGGGTGAAGAGCGGCAGCTGGGCCGACAGCGTTGGCACCAGGTCGCACTTGCCGAGCGGCGCCATGCCGTCCAGCAGCCGGGTGACCTCTGCCTCGACCTTGCCGGCGAGGCCTCTGAGGTACGCCGGGGTGAAGTAGGGCATGTGCTCGCGACGCAACTGCATATGCAGCGGCGCGTCGAGCGTGATCATCGCGTCGAGAGAGGCGCGGGCGAGCTGCATCTCCGAGCGCTGGTGGTGCATGAGGATGCCGCCGCGCTGGGACGAGAAGGTGTCGTAGTCGCTGTTGACCCGCATGACGTCCTCGTAGCGGGTCACCGACCAGAAGCCCGGTCGCTCGTTCGGCTCCTCGTTCCAGGCGACGGGTGACTCCCGCCGGAGACGCGCCAGATCGTCGAGCGGCGGCCCGTTGGTGAAGCGCTCCGGGTTCCACAGCTCCGCGGCGCTTGGCGGATAGGCCAGGGGCTTGGCGTGGCCCTTGCGCTGTTGGAATTCCATCGTCTCGCTGACCAGTCGCATCGGTCTTCCTCCGGTTGACGCGAACGTAACCCGCGTTACGCGGGGACATCCAAGCGGGATGACACCGGTCCGCGCCCAGGCTATAGGCCGGCCCCGATGAGCCTCGTCGCGCACCATCACGGCCACCATCATCCGACCCGCGAGGGCTCGGTTCGGGATCGTCTGGCCTGACGCGACCGCACCTGCAGCCCCGCCGCGCCGGACGGGGCCAGGCTTTTCGGCAGCTCCGTCCGTCCCCCTCCAAAGGACCGACGCATGGACCGCCTTCCTTCCTTGAGCCCGCTGCCCGCAAAGGCTAAGCGCGCGCCATGACCGAGAGCACCCGCCCCGAGGCCCGCAGCCCCCGCGGCTTCGTCGACCGCCGAGCCCGCGACCTCGCCGCCGAGCGCGGCATCTTGGACGCCGTCTCGGCCATCTATGAACGCTACGGCTTCGAACGCCTGGAGACCGGCGCCTTCGAGTATGCCGATGCGCTCGGCAAGTTCCTGCCCGACGCCGATCGCCCGAACGAGGGCGTCTTCGCCCTGCAGGATGACGACGAACAGTGGGTGGCGCTGCGCTACGACCTGACCGCGCCGCTCGCCCGCTTCGCGGCGCAGAACTGGGAGACCCTGCCCAAGCCGTTCCGCAGGTATGCCTTCGGCTCGGTCTGGCGCAACGAGAAGCCGGGTCCCGGCCGCTTCCGCGAGTTCACCCAGTGCGACGCCGATACGGTGGGCTCGGCCCGCCCGGAGGCCGACGCCGAGATCATCGCCATGGCGGTGGAGGGGCTGGAAGCCGCGGGTCTCCCGGCCGGCTCGGCAGTCCTGAAGATCAACAACCGCAAGCTCCTCAACGGCCTGATGACCGCCGCCGGCGTGGGCGACGAGAACCAGAAACTCGCCGTGCTCCGCGCTGTCGATAAGCTCGACCGGCTCGGGCCGGACGGCGTTCGCCTGCTGCTGGGGGACGGCCGGCTCGACGAGTCTGGCGCCTTCACCAAGGGGGCAGGTCTCAGCGCCTCGGCCGCCGAGCGCGTGCTGGCCTTCACGGCCGCCGGCGTCGGGGGGCGTCGCGAGACCCTGGACGCGCTCGCTGACGTGGTCGGCGGCTCCGCGGAGGGAGACGAAGGGCTGGCCGAGTTGGCGGCGATCGACGTCGCCCTGAACGGCCTCGGCATCGGGCCGGAGCGCGCCGTGATCGACCCGGCAGTGGTGCGCGGCCTCGAGTACTACACAGGCCCGGTCTTCGAAGCCGAGCTGTTGCTGTCCACCACCGACGAGAAGAGCCGGCCCATTCGCTTCGGCTCGGTGGGTGGCGGTGGACGCTACGACGACCTCGTGGCGCGGTTCACCGGCGAGCGGACGCCCGCCACCGGCTTCTCGTTCGGCGTGTCCCGCCTGACCGCGGCGCTCAAGGCGGCCGGCCGCGACCTCGCCGCCCAGGTCAGAGGCCCGGTGGTGGTGATCGCGTTCGACCAGAGCCGGATGGCCGACTACTTCGCGGTCGCCGGCGAACTGCGGGCCGCGGGCCTCGCCGCGGAGGTCTATCTCGGCGCCTCCGGCATGAAGGCGCAGATGAAGTACGCGGACCGGCGGCTCTCCCCGGCCGCCGTCATCGTGGGCGAGGACGAGCTCGCCGCCGGCACGGTGACGGTCAAGGACCTGGACCTCGGCCGCGCGCTCTCCGCGAAGGTGACCGACAACACCGCCTGGCGCGAGCAGCGCCCCGGCCAGCAGACCGTGCCACGCGGCGAGCTGGTGGCGACGATCCGCAAAATCCTGGACAGCGCGTCGTGAGGACAGAGCCCCCGGTTCCTCCCGATGCGCTGGCGGCGATCCGAGGCCCGCTCGCGGCCGGCGCGGAAGTGGTCGAGGCCCCGTTGCTGCAGCCCCTCGGCCTGCTGCTGGATCTCGCGGGCGAGGCCATGCGCACCCGGCTGTTCGTGGTCCAGTCGGAGGGCGGCGCCGAGTCTTGCCTTCGTCCGGACTTCACCGTCGCCATCGCGCGCGCTCACCTGGACCGCAGGGCCGCGGCCGGACGCTACTTCTACGAAGGCGCCGCGTTCCGCGCCTCGCCCGACGCCGACCGGCCGGAGGAGTTCCTGCAGGTGGGGCTGGAGCTGTTCGCCCCCGCCGGATCGGCCACGCTGGAGGCCGACGTCGAGGCCGCGACTCTCGCCTGGCGCGCGGCCGCGGCCGGCGGGCGCGATGACCTGACGCTCTGGCTGGGCGACGTGGGTTTGCTCGGTCCCTTCATCGAGTCGCTGTCGCTTCCCCCGGGCCTGGCGGCGCGGCTGAAGCGTGTCGCCGGCCGGCCGCGCCTGCTGCAGGCGGAGCTCGGCCGCACGGCCGGGCCGGTCGTGGGCGGCGAGGGCTCGCAGCTGGCCGGCATGCTGTCCGGCCTCTCCGAACGTCAGGCCGCGACGCTCTTGCAGGAGGTCTGGGCCTTAGCCGGTGTGGAGCCGGTGGGCGGCCGCGAGGCGGCGGAGATCGCCGCGCGTCTGGTGCGCAAGGCCGAGGCCGCTGCGGCCCCGGCCCTGACGGAGGCGCAGGCCGATGCGATCCGCGAGTTCATGGCCATCTCCGACGAGCCGCAGGCCGGCCTGACGCGCGTGCGGGCGCTCGCGGGCCGCAAGACCGAGCCGCTCGACGCGGCGCTCGCCGGCTGGACCGACCGCCTTTCAGGATTGCGGGCGGCCGCGCCCCCCGATCGGCTGCGCTTCGCCCCAGCGCTCGGCCACGCCTTCGAATACTACGACGGCCTGACGTTCGAGGTGCGCAGCGCCGCCCTGGGAGCCGACCGGCCGGTCGCGGTGGGCGGCCGCTACGACAGCCTGCTGGCCCGGCTGGGCGGCGAGGCCGAGGCGAGGGCGGTGGGCTGCATGGTGCGGCCCTGGCGCGCCTGCGCGGGAGGCGAGGCATGAACGGTCCCCTGATCGTCGCGATCCCCTCCAAGGGCCGGCTGAAGGAACAGGTCGAGGCGTGGCTGGCCGACAGCGGCGTTCCGCTGCAGGCGTCGGGCGGCGCGCGCGGCTATCTGGGCGAGCTGAAGGGCCTGCCGGGCGCCCAGGTCCGCCTGCTGTCCGCCGGCGACATCGCCGAGGCGCTGGACGCGGGCGAGGTCCACCTGGGGGTCACCGGCGAGGACCTGTTGCGCGAGAAGGGCGAGCTCGACCGCCGGGTGCTCCTGCTGCGCGCGCTCGGCTTCGGCCGCGCCGACCTCGTCGTCGCCGCCCCGAAGAGCTGGCTGGACGTGGAAACCATGGCCGACCTGGAGGAGGTGGCCCACGACTACCTCGCCCGCACCGGACGACGGATGCGGGTGGCGACGAAATACCTGGCGCAGACCAGAGCCTTCTTCGCCCGGCACGGCGTGGCCGATTACCGGATCGTGGAGTCCGGCGGCGCCACCGAGGGCGCGCCAGCGTCCGGCGCGGCGGAGCTTGTGGTGGACATCACCACCACGGGCGCGACCCTGGCCGCCAATGGGCTGAGGACGCTGGCGGACGGCGTCATCCTCAAAAGCCAGGCCCAGCTGTCGGCCAGCCTCCGGGCGGCCTGGAGCCGGGAGCAGCTGGCCGCGGCAGAGCGTCTGCTGCGTCTGGTGGAGGCCAGGGCCGCGGCGCTGCGCAGCGCGACCCTGATCTGGCCCGCCACCGGCGAGGCGACCGAGTCCGCCGCCGTGGACCGGCTCGTCGCCGCAGGGGCCACCCGGCGCCCGAGCGGGCTGCTGGTGGACGTGGCGAACCTCGCGGAGGCCGCTTTGGCCCTGACTGGTGCGGGCCTGGGCCCGGTCACCGCCGCGAAGCCCGATTTCGTTTTCGAGGTGTCCTGCGCGCCGTTCGAGCGCCTGAAATCCCAGCTTTCTGACTTGGAAGTCAAAAAGACGGTGTAAATTTCTGTCGGATCGCGAAAATCTGATCAGACTTTGCTGGGAACCATCGCCGCGCCGTTGACTCGGGCAGTAAATTGCCGTTCTTTCATGTGGCGAGAGACATGAAGGCGAAAGTCCTGAGGTCTCCCGGCGTTTCGGGGAGGAAACGCCCGCTCATTCGAGCGACTGCTCAAAGATGGCCCGCTGCGATTATCCCCCGCAGCGGGCCAAACTTTTTGCGGAACACAGCCTTTTTGACAGGTCGGTCAAAACGCCTTCTGCGCAAGAAGGGCCGGCAACGGCTGCGCGCCGCGTCGGCTCGCCGCTCGAGCGGCGACTTCGGCGCAGAGCGGACAAGGCCCGCGCCAGCCTCACCAGATCCGAACCCGCATCTCCGGCGGCACGTACATCGCGTCGCCCGGCTTGACGCCAAACGCCTCGTAGAAGGCGTCGATGTTGCGCACCGGCAGGTCGACGCGGCTCTGCGGCGGGGCGTGCGGATCGGATACCAGGACCTGCCGCATCCGGTCGTCGCGGTACTTGGCCCGCCACACCTGCGCCCAGCCCAGGAACACCCGCTGCTCGCCCGTCAGTCCGTCGATGACCGGCGCGGGCTTGCCCTTCAGCGACAGGCGGTAGGCGTCCAGCGCCAGCAACAGGCCGCCCAGGTCGGCGATGTTCTCGCCCATGGTCAGGTCGCCATTGATATGGGCGCCGGGCAGGATCTCCACGGCGGAGTACTGCTTGCCGAGCTTGGTCGCCTCGGCCTGGAACTTCGCTGTGTCTTCAGCTGTCCACCAGTCGGCGAGGCGCCCGTCGCCATCCGACTTGCGGCCCTGGTCGTCGAAGCCGTGGGTGATCTCGTGGCCGATCACCCCTCCGATGCCGCCGTAGTTGATCGCCGGATCGCCCTGCGGGTCGAAGAACGGCGGCTGCAGGATGGCGGCTGGGAAGACGATCTCGTTCTTGGTGGAGGAGTAGTAGGCGTTGATGGTCGGCGGCGTCATGCCCCACTCGGCGCGGTCCACCGGCTGATTGATCCGCCGGGCGCGGTAATCCCAGTCGAAGGCCACCGCCCGCTTGACGTTGCCGTACAGGTCGTCATCGCGCAGCTGCAGGGCCGAGTAGTCGCGCCACTTGTCAGGATAGCCGATCTTGACCGTGAACTTCGAAAGCTTCTCCAGCGCCCTGGCCTTGGTGGCGGGACCCATCCAGGTGAGCTTCTCGATCCGGCCCCCCATGGCGGTTTTGATGTCGGCGACCAGGGCCTCCATCTTGGCCTTGCTCTCCGGGGGGAAGTAGGCGTCGACGTAGAGCTTGCCGAGGGCCTCGCCGACCTGGGTGTCCACCAGGTTCACGCCGCGTTTCCAGCGGGGCTGCTGTTGCGGCTGGCCCGACAGGGTCTTGGAGCGGAACTCGAAGTTGGCCTCGTCGAACGTCCTGGAGAGATAGGGCGCCGCGTTGTCCGCCAGGTGGAAAGCCATCCAGGCCTTCAGCGTATCCACGGGAGCCTTGGCGTAGATGGCGGCGATCTTCGGGAAGGCGGTATTCTCGCTCACGACCACCCGCTGCCGGGCGCCGAGGTCCATGCCCTCCATGAACGCCTGCCACTCGAACCCGGGGGCGTCGGCGGCAAGCTTGCCGAGGTCGTACGGATTGTAGGTCTTGTCGTCGTCCCGCTGCTCGGCGCGGGTCCAGGACGCCTGCGCGATCTCGGTTTCGAGGTCCACGATGGCCTTGGCGTTCGCGGCGGGCTCGGGCCAGCCCGCGAGCGTCAGCATCTTCGCCACATAGGCCTGGTAGGCCTGCTTCTGCGAGGCGAACCTATCGACGAGGTAGTAGTCGCGGTCGGGGAGGCCGAGGCCCGCCTGGCCCAGGTAGACCGTGTATTTCATTGGGTCCTTGGCGTCGTCGTAGACGGCCGCGGAGAAGAAGGACCCGCCGAAGTCCTTCATGGACTCGCCCATCAGACGGGCGAGGTCGGTGCGCGTCTTGGCCTGCCGGATCTGGGCCAGGTCGTCCGCAAGCGGCCTGGCGCCCAGCGCATCCACCCGCGCCTCGTCCATGAAGCTGCGGTACAGGGCGCCGACCTGCGCCGAAGGACCTGCCGCGGCGCGGTCCGCAGAGGCCTTCTCTGTCACGGCCCTCATCCGGTCGCGGGACAGCTCGTCGAGGGCGTTGAAGGCGCCATAGGTGGAGCGGTCGGCGGGGATCTCCAGCCGGTCGATGTAGCCGCCGTTGGCCCAGCGAAAAAAGCTGTCCCCCGGCGTCACGCTGGTGTCGCGGCCCGACAGGTCGAAACCCCAGGTCCCCATCCGCGGGGCCTGCGACAGGTCCCTGGCGGCCTTGGTCTGCGCGCCCTGAGCGGAGGTCACCTGCGAGGACGTGCTCTGGGCGGCCGTCGGGCAGGCGGCCAGGAGGGCGGCCGCCGCGGTGGCGCCGAGCCAAAGGGTCTTCATCTGGGTTAGCTCGCTCGCAGGTTGGTCGTGACGGACCATGACCTCGTCACCGGCCGTCACACCCGTTACATTTTGGTCAGGATCGGCCGCTTGCCCCCGGCCGGCTCAGTGATGCTGATGAGCCGAAGCCGGCGCTGGGGGGCCCGTCCCGACGATCAGCTCCGCCTTCACCTTGCCCCCGCCGGCCAGCGCGAGCGTGACCGGGACCCGGTCGCCGATGTTCAGCGATCGATTCAGCCCCACCAGCATCAGGTGCAGGCCGCCCGGCGCAAAAGTCACCTGTCCGCCGGCCGGAACGGCGACCCGGGTTTCCGCCCGCATGCGCATGATCCCGCCGTCCATCGAGGAGCGATGGATCTCGACCCTGCGGGCCAGCGGGCTCTCGGCTCCGACGACGCTCTGGGCGGCCTTGCCGCGGTTGATCAGCGTGAGGAAGCCCGCACCAGTCATGCCCGCAGCCGCGGGGCGGCTCCAGGCCTGGGTGACGGCTACGGGGGGTGCGGCGGCGGCCACGGCCGCCGGGGCCGCCGCCAGCGTGGCCGCGATCAGAAAGGTTCTCATGCGTATGATCCTAATGATGGGAATGGCCGCTCTGAGGCGGCGCCATTGGCCCTGTCAGGCGCAGCGCCGGCGCGGGCTGCTCCGGCCGGGGAGCCTCCGGCGCCGCGACTTGGGTCCAGCGCTTCTCCAGCGCGCCGCAGCTCTGCACCGTGGGGAAGTGGAGGACGCCGGCCGTGGGAGGGAGGCGGAAAAACAGCCCGAACTCGTCGAATTGGTCCGGGGGAAGCCTCCCTCGCCAGGTCACGGCCGTGATGCGTCCCGGCGCGGCCGGGTCCCGGTCGATGGTGAGCGTCCAGCCCGGCTTCGGCTGCGCCCGCACGGCCGGGAGGCCCGGCGGCAGCTCGATGCGCAGGGCGGTGGTGGCTACGGTGTCGTTGCAGCTGTGGCCGACGCGGAACTGGACGGCCTGGTAGCTCCCCGCACGGGCTTCGCCGGGATCCGCGGTCACGTGCGCCGCGGCCGGCCCGGCCGCGGACAGGATCGCAGCGGCTGCGAAGGGTCTCAGAACGTCCATGTCAGGCCTCCGAAAATGGACCGCCCGTCGCCGGGCCAGTAGGCGGCGCTGGTCGCGGTCGCGGCGATCTGCGCCTGAACGTTGGAGATGTAGTCCTCGTCCGTGATGTTGCGGATGTCGACGAACAGCGTGACCCGCTCGGTCGCCGCGACGCCCGCGTTGAGGTTCACCACCGCGTACGCCGGCGCCGTGGTGGTGTTCCGGTAGTCAACCCAGATCTTGGAAGCGGACCACTCCAGGGACGGCGCAACGAACCAGCCGCGCGGCGCATCGTATCGCGCCTCCGCTCGGTAGAAGTGTTTCGGTACGATCGGAAGGCGGTTGTTCTGGTATTGTACGTCTCCGTCGAACCGGAAGTCGGAGTAGGTCCAGGTCTGCCGCAGCCGCCAGCCCTTGCCGAAGCGCCAGTCGAGCGCGGCCTCGACGCCCTGGTGGATCGTCCGGTCCGCGTTGAACGTCGCGGCCGGCACGCTCCCCGCGCCCCCGGCGCTGCTGGGCGTGTACTGCAGCAGCTCCTTGTCCAGCGACGCGCGGTACAGGGTGACATCCCAGACCAGGCGGTCGTTCCGGCCTCGGACGCCAGCCTCGGCGGTCCACGCCGTCTGCGCGTCGACCGGCGCGAATCCCAGATTGCCCGGCGACATCGAGCCCAGGTTCGGCGGCTCGACTGACTTGGTCACGTTGGCGTAGACCTGATCGCCGCGGCCATTCTCCCAGAGCACCCCTAGGCGGGGCGCCAGCCAATCGTAGGTGCGGCTGGCGTCGAGGTTGAACGTTCCCGCGCCTGCAGCGCCCGGAACAGCAAAGCTCCGGTAGTGCCGCGAAGCGGCTCCCCAACTGGCGCCGCCGACCAGAGCGAGCCGATCCGTCACGAACAGTCGGCCCTCGCCGAAGACATCGGCGGCTTCCGCATTCTGCAGGGTGCGCAACGTCGGGGCCCCGCGAGCACCCCTGACATTCACATAGAAGTTCGAGTCCAGGTCGCCTGACCTCAGCCAACCGCCCACGAATGCGTCCGCGCGTCGGCCGGCGAGTTCCCCCTCCCAGTCGAGCCGTCCGAACGCGCCGTAGTTGCGGCTTTGCTGGTCGATCACCTGGAAGATCGGGTGGTCGAGATCCTTCCAGGCGGCATAGACACCCCCCTCCAGGACGGTGCTGTCGGTCAGGCGCCAGGTCGTGCGCAGCGACCCGCGCAACGACCGCTGGTTCCGTTGCTGGTCGTTGGCGTAGTTGCCGGGCGCGGCCTGGTGCGGTGCGGCCTCGAACTGCGGCCGCGTGAGTGCGCCGGGGATCTCCTGGTTGATGTTGGAGCCGTTGATGATCAGGCGGATCTCCCGATCGTCTCCGAATGTGCGCCCGAGGTTCAGCGCGCCGAACTGCAGGTTCTGCTGGCTTTGCGGCCGGGCGCCCTGGGCGGTCTGATTGGTCCCAGCGACGAAGAGGTCCCACGCTCCCGCAGAACGCGCGGCGGCCACATGCTGGCGAAGCGCGCCGGCGCTGCCGCCATCGAGGCGGAACTGCGTCCGGAACCCGGCGTCGCGACCGGTCGGCGTGACGAGGTTGAGCGCGCCCCCCAGCAGGGCGCCCCCGAACCGCAGCGCGTTGCCGCCCCGATAGACTTCCGTGAAGCGGGTGTTCAGTGGGTCGACGGCCTGGCTGTCGCCATAGCCGTCCGCCTCGTTCAGCGGAACGCCGTCCTGGGCGATCAGCAGGCCGCGGTTGTGATTGGCGTTGCCGATGCCTGAGCCGCGGATGGAGATGCGGACATCGCCCCCCCACTTGCGCTGGGCGTACACGCCCGGTGCGTCGCGGAGCACGTCGTCGAGGGCGAGCGCGAACCGCTCCACATAGGCCTCCTGCGCGACGACGGACACGGCGCCGGGGGTCTCCGAGAGGCGCACGCGAGCGGTGGCGACCACGGCGGGGTCGTCGGGATCAGGGCGCGCCGTGACGATGAGGGTGTCGACGGTGGCCGGGGACTGCGCGGCGAACGCCCCGGCGGGAAGGCCGGCGAGCGCGCCAGCCAGCAGGGCGCCTGTCGCATGGCGCGGGAGGGGTGACATGGAAGCGGGGCTCCGAACGTGACGGCGTGGGCGCACGCGCGGGCGCGCCCGGGGCTCAGGTCAGGCGTTCGCGGGTCGGTGGCGCTCTCGAAGGTGGGCGCGGTGGCGCACGGGCGCCGCGCAGCGCCGGCTCGGTTGTCGTCGGGATGTGCTCGACCTCCGTCGACAGGTAGGCGACCGGCCCGACCGCAACCGACGGGACCGAGATGGCGGCCGAGGCGACCGTCAGGCAATCGGGGCAGGGCAGGCCCGCGAACCCCTCGGCCGGATCATCGGCGCCGAGGTCTACGGTGACGGTCTGCACGCCCATCGCCGTGCACAGCACCATGGTCTCGCCGCGGCCGGGGGTCTGGCCGGCCAGCGCCGCGGCGGGGAGCAGGGCCTGTATCAGGAGGGCGAACAGGGCGATGGCGGCCGCCCGCGAGCGGCAAGGGATGCGCGCTGTCGAGCGGGCCTTGGCCATGTGGGGCGTCTTACGGGTTCGCCGGGATTTCTCAAGCCCCCGACGCAGGGCATAGTCTGCTGACGACCACATCGGAGAGCGAATGGAAGGCCACGTCGAAGCCGGCGCGTACAAGGATGTCGTGCTCTTCCTGGCGACCGCAGGCATCGTGGTCCCCCTCTTCCGACGCTGGAAGATCAGCCCGATCCTGGGCTTCCTCGGAGCCGGCGTGCTGCTCGGACCCTATGGATTGGGCCGACTCACCGACCAGGCCGCGTGGCTCGCGAACCTGACCATCGACAATCCGGTCGAGGTGGCCCAGCTGGCGGAGTTCGGGGTTGTCTTCCTGCTCTTCATGATTGGGCTGGAGCTCTCGTGGGAGCGGCTGCGACTCATGCGCCGCTACGTCTTCGGGCTGGGGGCGCTGCAGGTGGCGGTCTGTCTCAGCGCGACGGCCAGCGCGGCGTACATCTTCGGCGCGCCCGCCCCGGCCGCGATCGCCATCGGCGCGGCGCTGGCGCTCTCCTCGACCGCCATCGTCATGCCGATCCTGGCGGAACAGAAGCGCCAGCACGCCCTTGCCGGTCGCGCCACCTTCTCGGTCCTGCTCTTCCAGGATCTGGCGGTGGCTCCGATCCTGGTCACCCTCGCCTTGTTCGGGCGACGGGCCGAGGAGGGCGGGGCCGCGAACCTGTTCGTCTCCTTCGCCTCGGCGGCGGTCGGCCTGGTCGTGCTGCTGGTGGTGGGGCGCCTTCTCCTCAGGCCCATGCTGCGCTCGGTCGCCAGGGCCCGCAGCGAGGAGCTGTTCGTCGCCGCCTGCCTGCTCGTGGTCATCGGCGCCGGGCTGGTGAGCGCGCTGGCCGGCCTGTCCATGGCGCTCGGCGCTTTCATCGCCGGGCTCCTGCTGGCCGAAACCGAATACCGGCACGAGGTCGAGGTCACCATCGAGCCGTTCAAGGGCCTGCTGCTTGGGCTCTTCTTCCTCTCTGTGGGCATCGGCCTCAACGTGCCGCTGCTCCTGGCGCGTCCCCTGGAGATCGTCAGTGTGGCGCTGGGCGTCGTATTGGTGAACGGCCTCGTGGTCTTCCTGCTGGCGCGGCTCTTCCGGCTGCCCCACCGCAGCGCGCTCGAGGCGGCGCTGCTGCTCGCGGCCGGCGGCGAGTTCGCGTTCGTGATCCTCAACCAAGCTATGGCCCAGGGCATCGTGGCCCGCCCTCTGGGCGAGAGCGTGCTCGTCGCCGTGACGTTGTCGATGCTCTCGATTCCCGTCCTGGCGACCGTCGGCCTCCGGCTGGGTGGTCGGAAGGTTTCGCCCGACGAGCTTCCGCCCGAGGCGCCGGAGGGGGAAGCCGCGACCCGCCGGGTGCTGATCGCCGGCTACGGGCGGGTGGGGCGGCTGGTCGGCGAGATGCTCCGCACCCACGACATCCCCTGGGTGGCCGCCGAGACAGACGCGCGCTTGGTTGAACAGGCCCGGCGGGCCGGGGCCACGGTCTACTTCGGAGACGCCTCACGCCCGGAGTTCCTGCAACGCTGCGGGCTCGCAGACGCCCCGGCTTTGGTCGTGACCATGGACAACCCTGCAGGCGCGGAGGCCATCGTGGCCACCGCCCGCAGCCTGCGGCCGGATCTCACAATCGTCGCGCGGGCGCGCGACGCGCGCCACGCCAAGCGCCTTTACGAGCTGGGCGCCACGGACGCGGTCCCGGAGACCGTCGAGGCGAGCCTGCAACTTTCCGAGGCGCTCCTTGTTGAGATCGGCGTGCCGATGGGGTTGGTCATCGCTTCGATCCACGAGCGGCGTGACGCCTTTCGCTCCGAGCTGAACCGGCCGGAGGCGCTTGGCGGCCGCACTCGTGCGCGCCGCCGCGGCGAAGGCGCCTGAGCGGCGCCGGAAAGTGGGCGAAATAAAATCCTAGCTTGACCGTATCGGCGGGAACTAAGCGGCGCCGTGATCGTTATGGGGACGGCGCCGCAAAGGGGTTGCGGGGTTTGTTCAGGTTCAGGATGTCGTCAAACGCCTCGAAGAGCTCTGTCTGCAGCGCGTCTCGCGCCGTAGACGTTGTCCTCGGCGGCGTGCGGTGATCTTGAGACTTTACAAATGATTGCAATGAGTTCGCCGGTTCTGGTTTTGGCTGATGGCGCGCGTCGCCAAGCAGGCGCAAAGTCCAGTTGCTGGAGATTCGGTCTTCGGGAGGTCGCCAGGCGGCCCGGAGCACCGTCGAGCGGGGGCGTTGGGCCTCCACCCCAAGTTGATCACTGAGGGGATCGTCGATAACGTCCTGGCTTAGGTTCGCGTGGCTGGCGAAATTGCGGTCCGAGTGTGGCTCTGGCGACACTTACGCAATCATCTAGCCTTGATATAAAGATGCTGGGTCAATTGGCCGCAGCACTGGGCAACAAGAGGGCTCGTATTATGAAGTTGAAACTCCTGGCAGGGGCCGCTCTGGCTGCGGTGTTCGCCGCATCCGGGGCCGCTGCGCAAACCACGGGTTGGTATGGCGCCGTCGATCTCGGCTACCACTGGCCGGAAAGCCTCGAAGCGAGCTCGTCCGCGAATGCGGCGAACGGCTCGCCCTACGACTGGGACTTCAACCAGGAAGACGATTGGGCCGGCTTCGCCCGCCTCGGCTACCAGCTGAACGACAACTGGCGCGTCGAACTCGAGCTCGGCTACCGTAGCGGCGACATCGAGTCGGTCCGCGGCGGGTCGAACCAGTCGATCGTCGGCCTCTGCACCCCGGGCGTCACCCGGACCACCGGCGCCCCGACCTGCGGCTCGCCGGACGGCGAGATGACGTCCTGGACCGTCATGGGGAACGTCCTCTACGACTTCGCGCCGGGTTCGATGATCAACCCGTTCGTCGGCGCTGGTCTGGGTGTGAACCACGTCAAGACCGAGCTGCTCGGCCAGTTCTCCAACATCCCGGGCACCATCACGGGCCCGACGGGCGCCAACCCGGCGATCCAGAACCTGACCATCGACGACGATGACACCGCGTTTGCGTGGCAGCTCATCGCCGGCCTGGCCTGGCGCGCCACGGATCGCCTGAACGTCGACCTGACCTACCGCTACCTCGGCGGTTCGGATCTCGACTTCGCCTCGACGGGCTCCAACAACCTGCAACCCGGCGTGTTCAGCGGCGAATACCGCGACCAGTCGGTGACCCTCGGCCTGCGGTACTCCTTCGCCGCTCCGCCGCCGCCGCCCCCGCCGCCCCCGCCGCCCCCGCCGCCCCCGCCGCCGCCTCCCCCGCCGCCGCCGCCGGCTCCGGCGTTCGAAGCCCGGCAGTTCATCGTCTACTTCCCGTTCGATCAGCACATCCTGACGCCGGAAGCCCAGACGGTGGTGACGGAAGCCGCCAACTACGCTCGTGGCGGCAACGCGACCCGCGTCGTGGTGGTCGGCCACGCCGACACCTCGGGCTCGCAAGCCTACAACGTCCGCCTCTCGGAACGCCGGGCCAAGGCCGTGGCTGATGCGCTGGTCTCGGCCGGCATCAACCAGACCTCGCTCTCGGTCGACTGGAAGGGTGAGACGATGCCTGCGGTCGCCACTGGCGACGGCGTGAAGGAACCGCTGAACCGTCGTTCCACGATCGACATCAATCCCTGATCTCGATCCCCGACGGTCTAGTCGGAACGTTAGCGGGAGCCCGGCCGAAAGGCCGGGCTCCTTGCGTTTGGGGGCTTCAGACCGGCAGCTCGGTCGTCGACTTGACCTCTTCCAGCACGGCGTAGGTGCGCGTCTCGCGCACGCCGGGGATCCGCACCAGCACGTCCTCGAGGAACTTGCGCCAGGCGGCGAGGTCGCGGACCCGCGACTTGATGAGGTAGTCGAAGCCGCCCGCCACCATGTGGCACTCCAGGACGTCGGGACTGCGCCGGGCGGCTGCCGCGAAGGTTTCGAACACCTCAGGCGTGGTGCGGTCGAGCACCACCTCTACGAAGATCAGCACGCCACGATCGACCTTCTCGGGATCGAGCAGGGCGGCGAAGCCCCTGATATAGCCGACCTCCCGCAAGCGCCGGACGCGATCTGAACAGGACGACGGCGACAAGTTGCACCGGTCCGCGAGCTCCGCGTTGCTGATCCGCCCGTCGGCCTGCAACGCGCGCAGCAGCCGCCGGTCCGTGTCGTCCAGCCGTAGATTGTTCGCCACGTCGCCCCCTCATCCGTACGTTTCTGACATTCCGCGGGAAGAGACGTAGCACATGCGGCCGAGACAGCGTTATGCCGGAGAAACCCGCGCAGGAGGCCGCCCATGCCGTTCGATCATCTGGACCACGACAAGTTCCTCGACGAACGCACCGCCGTCGCCGCCGCGCTCGAGGCCCGCCCTCTGAGCTACGAAGAACGCGGCGCCGTCCGCGACGAGGCCGAGGCCCTGGTCCGCGAGGCCCGCCGCAGCGCCGACCGTCAGGGCGTGGTCGAGAGCTTCCTCCAGGAGTTCAGCCTCTCCACCCGCGAGGGCCTGGCCCTGATGTGCCTCGCCGAAGCCCTTCTGCGCACCCCCGACGAGGAAACCCGCGACCGCCTGATCGCCGAGAAGATCTCCTCCGCCGACTGGGCAAGCCACGCCGGCCGCTCCGACTCATTCCTGGTCAACGCATCCGCCTGGAGCCTGATGCTGACCGGCAAGCTGATTGAACCGGACGACCAGGCTCGCCGCGACCTGTCCGGGTTCATCAAGCGAGTGGCCGGTCGCCTCGGTGAACCCGTGATCCGCCGCGCCGTCGGCGCCGCTGTGCGGATCATGGGGGAGCAGTTCGTTCTTGGCGCGACCATCGACAAGGCCATCCGCCGGGCGGCCCAGGAAGGCTTCGTCTGCTCGTTCGACATGCTGGGCGAAGGCGCCCGCACCGACGCCGACGCGGCCCGCTACGAAGCCGCCTATGCCGCCGCCATCGCCGTCGTCGCAAAGCACGCCAAGGGTCAAGGGCCCGAGGCGGGCCACGGCATCTCCGTGAAGCTGTCGGCCCTGTCTCCCCGCTACGAGGCCCGCCAGGCCGATCGTGTCGGCGCCGAGCTCTATCCTCGCGTCCTGCGGTTGGCAGTGCAGGCGTCGCAGGCGGACATCAACTTCACACTCGACGCGGAAGAGGCCGACCGGCTGGTCATTTCGCTCGAGCTGCTCGAGCGCCTGGCGAATGCGCCGGAGCTCGGCGGGTGGACGGGTCTGGGCCTGGCGGTGCAGGCCTACCAGAAGCGCGCTCCGAAGGTGATCGAGGCTGTCGCCGGCATCGCCCGGGCGAGTGGCCGGCGGCTTATGGTGCGCCTCGTGAAAGGCGCCTACTGGGACTCCGAGATTAAGCGGGCCCAGGTGGCCGGGCTGCCCGGCTATCCCGTCTACACCACCAAGGCGGCCACAGACCTGTCCTACCTCGCCTGCGCCCGCATCCTGCTGGCGTCGGCGCCACACCTGTACGGGCAGTTCGCGACCCACAACGCCCACACCCTGGCCGCGGTCCGGCAGATGGCCCGCCAGGCGAGCCTCGCCTGCGAGTTCCAGCGCCTGCACGGGATGGGGGAGGCCCTCTACGCCGCCGCCCGCGAGCGCTACGGTGACTTCCCGCTGCGCGTCTACGCGCCGGTGGGCAGCCACGAGGATCTGCTGCCCTACCTCGTCCGCCGCCTCCTCGAGAATGGCGCTAACACGTCCTTCGTCCACGCCCTGCTGGACGAGCGCACACCGGTGTCGAACGTCGTCTCGGATCCGATCGCCGCCCTTGAGGCGACGGGCGGCGCGCCCCATCCCCGCATTCCTCTACCCGCCGACCTCTACGGACCAGGCCGCCGCAACTCGGTGGGACTGGACCTCTCCATCGCCGCCGATCGCGAGCGGCTGACCGCCGCAGTGACGGCGCTGGAGCCCCTGGAGGGCGGCCCGATCGTCGGTGGCAGGGTGCTTCCGGGGGCGGCAGCGGAGTCCCGTGTCTCGCCCTCGGACGTGACGCAGATCGCCGGCCGGGCCGGCTCCGCCACTCTCGCAGACGTCGATGCGGCCTATGCCGCCGCGCGCAAGGCGCAACCGGGCTGGGATGCGCTGGGCGGCGAGCGTCGCGCCAAGGTGCTGCGCGCCATGGCTGACGCCCTTGAGCACAACCGCGACCGGCTGATCGCCATCTGCGCCCGCGAGGCGGGCAAGACCCTGCAGGACGGGATCGCAGAGGTCCGCGAAGCCGCCGACTTCTGCCGCTACTACGCGAGCCTCGCCGAGAAGCAGTTCGCGCATGGCGAGATCCTGAAGGGCCCGGTGGGCGAGACAAACCGGCTCTACCTCCGGGGCCGCGGTGTCTTCGCCTGCATCAGCCCGTGGAACTTCCCGCTGGCCATCTTCACTGGCCAGATCGCGGCAGCCCTGGCCGCCGGCAACGCGGTGCTGGCGAAGCCTGCGGAGCAGACGCCGCTGATCGCGGCGGAGGCGGTGCGATTGTTCCACGCCGCCGGTCTCGACCCCAATCTGCTGCACCTGCTGCCGGGCGACGGCGCCACCATCGGGCATGCCATCGTCAGCCACGACGGCTGCGACGGGGTGGCCTTCACCGGCGGCACCGACACGGCATGGACGATCAACCGCGTCCTGGCCGCCCGCCACGGCCCGATCGTACCGTTCATCGCCGAAACCGGCGGGTTGAACGCCATGTTCGTCGACACCACCGCTCTCCGCGAGCAGGTTCTCGACGACGTGCTGCTGTCGGGGTACGGCTCGGCTGGCCAGCGCTGCTCGGCGCTGCGTCTCCTGTTCCTGCCGCACGATACCGCCGACGAGATCATCCAAGGCTTGATCGGCGCCATGGACACCCTGGTGGTGGCGGACCCGGCGGACCCGCGCACCGACGTGGGGCCGGTCATCGATGCCGACGCGCGCGGCATGCTCGAGGACCATGTCCGGCGCCTGCAAGCGGAAGCCAGGATCCTGCACCGCATCCCGGCGCCGCAGACCGGCCACTTCTTCGCGCCGACCCTGGCCGAGATCCCGGACGCCAGCTTCCTCGGCAAGGAGGTGTTCGGGCCGATCCTGCATGTCGTGCGGTACGATCCCGCGGACCTGCCCCGTGCCGCCGGTCCGGTGGCCCAGGCGCGCTACGGCCTGACGCTGGGCGTTCACAGCCGGCTCGAGAGCTTCGCTGAGGCGGTCCAGCAGGCGGTGCCGGCCGGCAACGTCTACGTCAACCGCTCGATGATCGGGGCGGTCGTCGGGGTGCAGCCGTTTGGGGGCGAGGGTCTGTCCGGCACCGGTCCCAAGGCGGGTGGGCCGCACGCCCTGCTGCGCTATGCCGTCGAGCGGGCGGTCAGCGTGAATATCGCGGCCCAAGGTGGGGATCCCGCGCTGCTCAACCTGGACGTCTGAGACGGCAAGGTGATGCGGGCCGGTTGAAGGTCAGGCTGCGGCCTTCTCCGTGCGGCCAACCGCGCCGCTGTGGGTGCGTGCGCCGGACTGCTGCGGGCGGGCGACGGCCAACGGGGAGCGGCGCGAGCCGAGCAGGACCCTAAGCAGGGGACGCTCCAGCCAGCGGTGCAGCAGGAGACCGGCGGCCAGAGAGCTCGCGACGCCGAGCCCGGTCAGGAAGAGGAACTGGGGCCAGCCCTCCAGAGGCAGGGCGCGGCCTTTCCAGAAGACGACCGCCAGCATCAGCGTGTGGAACAGGTAGATGGCGTAGCTGGCGTCAGCCAGAGCTAGCACTTCGGCGCGGGGCCGCATGCGTAGCCTGGATTCCAGCGCCATCGTTCCGGCCACCAGAGCGGCGGCGGCGGCGATCACTCCCAGCTTCGGCAGGCTGAACCAGGGCGTGAAGTGCGCGAAGAGCGCCGCGCCACCGACGATCGCCAGAGGCCACCAGGCTGCTGAGATGCGCGCGCGCGCGTGGAGCCAGGCGATGACAAGGCCCGCGAGGAAGGCTGTCAGGACCGAGTTGGTATAGGTGGCGAGCACCGGGCCCTGGGGATCAAAAACAGCGCCGGCGCCAACGAGCAGGACCAGGACGCCGACCGAGACGGCCGTGACCCGACGCAAGGCCAGCCCGACCGCGAAAATCGCATAGAAGAAGATCTCGTAGTTCAGCGTCCAACCGGGCACCAGCACCGGCCAGACCAACCCCGGATGCGCCTCCCCGATGTGCGGCGCCATCAGCAGCGATAGCGCCAGGTCGCGGCCGTTTGGAAGGTCGAGGTCGCGGAAGGCGAGCCAGGCCACGAAGCTCAGGGTTGCGATCCAGTAGAGCGGAACCACGCGGATGACGCGCCGCCGGAAGAACTCGACCGGCTTCTCGTCGCGTGCGGCGACGTACATGATCACGCCGCTGATGACGAAGAAGATCTCCACGCCCGCGGTGAAGTCCCAGCGCTCGAGCGGATTGAACAGCCAAGGGCGGGGATTGCGGGCATGCGCAAGCAACACGAGCAGCGCGGCTGCCGCGCGCAGGTACTGAATCCCCACGAGTGTTGTACGCTGCGGAACGGCCCCCATGATCCCTACTATCACGCTCCGGTGATCGCGAAAGCTCGCCGCGTGTCGCGGCCCGATGCGGTTGCAGCGCCGAGGCGTTCGCCCGCAGGTGGGCCCGATTGCGGCCAACCTGAGTGGTTGCGCGTTCTAAGGCCCGGACGCCGGCTTTTGCCCGGGGTGAGGGACATTCATGACGCTACAGCAGGGTCTGGCCTTCGGCCTGATCGTGGTCACCATCGTGTGCTTCATCTGGGGCCGCTGGCGCTATGACGTGATCGCGCTCACAGCCCTCGTCTTGGGCGTCGTGATCGGGGTGGTCCCGGCCGAAGACGCGTTTTCCGGTTTCGCTAACGACGTGACGGTGATCATCGCGTGCGCCCTGGTCGTCAGCGCCGCCTTCGCGCGCTCCGGCATCGTGGAGACGGTGCTCCGGCCCATCCTGCCTCACCTGACCAGCGCACGAACCCAGGTTCCGCTGTTCACGGCCGCAGTCACCATCTTGTCGATGGTCACCAAGAACGTGGGCGCGCTCGCGATCATGATGCCGATCGCGCTGCAGGTGGCGAAGCGCACCAACACCAAGCCGTCCTGCCTCCTGATGCCCATGGCCTTCGGGTCACTGATCGGCGGCACCGTGACGCTCGTGGGCACCTCGCCGAACATCCTGGTATCTGAGGTCCGCGAGCAGATCCTCGGCAAGCCGTTCGAGATGTACGACTACGCCCCGGTCGGGCTCGGGATCACGGCGCTGGGCCTGGTCTTCCTCTCCTTTGCCTACAGGCTCCTTCCGGCGTCGCGGGTGACGGCGGAGACGCTGGACGCCGCCATCGAGACGGCTCCCTACTTCACCGAGGTGGAAATCCCGGAGGACTGGAGCGTCGACCGGCGGACGGTCCGAAACCTGCATGCTCTTGCGCAGGGGGACGTCACGGTCATGGCGCTGCTGCGCGGCGGCCAGCGACGGTCCGCCCCGCATCCCAACACCCGCATTCAGCCGGGCGACGTCCTGCTCCTCGAGGGCGATCACCAGGCGCTCGACGATCTGATCGCCCGCGCGAAGCTGAAGCTCACCCGATCGGATCGCCCGGTGGCCATGGAGGAGCCCACCGAGGAAGTTCGCGTGGTCGAAGCGGTCATAGGCGCTGATTCTATGTTGATCGGCCGGACGGCCCAGCAGGAGGACCTCTACGGGCAACACGGCGTCAACCTCCTGGCGGTGAGCCGCGCCGGCTACCGATCCACCCGGGAACTTCGCACCATCCGGCTCCGCCAGGGCGACATCATCGTGCTGCAGGGTGGCGAACGAACGCTGCCCGGCGCCTTGAAGACTTTGGGGGTGCTGCCACTGGCGGAGCGGGAAGTTCGCCTGGGCGGCATTCGGCACCGCGTGCTGCCGGCCGTGATCCTCCTGGGGGCCATGGTCCTGGTGGCGCTAAGGGTCGCGCCCGTCGCGATGGCGTTCTTTGCCGCCGCCGTGGCCATGGTGCTGGTGGGCGCGATCCGCATGCGCGAGGCCTACGCTGCCCTCGATGGACCCGTCCTGGTCCTGATCGCAGCCCTGATCCCGGTGAGCGACGCCATCCGCGCCACGGGCGGCGCGGACCTGATCGCCGGCGCGCTCGCCGATGCGTTCCGAGGACAGCTCCCCATCCTGGCCGTGGGAGCGGTGATGATCGTCGCTATGGCGGCGACGCCCTTCCTCAACAATGCTGCGACAGTGCTTATCGTCGCCCCGATCGGGGCGGCGCTCGCCAGGCTTCTGGGCCTCAACCCCGATCCGTTCCTGATGGCGGTTGCGCTCGGCGCGGCTTGCGACTTCCTCACGCCGATCGGGCACCAGTGCAACACGCTGGTGATGGCGCCGGGCGGATACAAGTTCCGGGACTATCCGCGGTTGGGGGCGCCGCTCAGCCTCCTGGTGCTCGTTGTCGGCACCTTGCTGATCTCGTGGGTGTGGCCACTTCAGGGCTGAGCTGGCCTTCACAGTCTCGTGAGCCGACGCCGCGACCATCTGTCCAAGGCCTTGATCTGCCGAGAGGCGCCTAGCGGATTAACCTCTGCTTTACGAAAAAAGCCTGGGGGCGGACGGTCCGCCTCATTGACGACTCCTTAGCCACTGTGTCCCCATATGTGGGCTGTTGGAGTGCAACGGCACACAACATGTAGGGGCAGCTGGAACCGCGGCGAAAGCGTCGGGTTCCTGTCAGGGGACGGGTAGAGCACCATGAGTGAAGCCGCGAAAGTTGGGATCGCCGAGCAGGGCGGCCGTGTCGACGCCCGCATCGAGCGCCCGCAGCTGCAGCTTGTCCGTAAGGTCGAGGTCGACCGCTCGCGCGACGCGCTGCTGACCGATTTCGGCAAAACCACGCTCGAGGACCGCTACCTCCTGCCGGGCGAGTCCTACCAGGACATGTTCGCCCGAGTGGCCACGGCGTTCGCCGACGACGCTGACCACGCCCAGCGGATCTACGACTACATCTCGAACCTCTGGTTCATGCCGTCGACCCCAGTGCTCTCCAACGGCGGCGCCGACCGTGGCCTGCCGATCTCCTGCTTCCTGAACGCCGTGCCCGACAACCTCGACGGCATTGTCAGCGTCTGGAACGAGAACGTGGCGCTCGCCTCCAACGGCGGCGGCATCGGCACCTATTGGGGTGGCGTCCGCTCCATCGGCGAGAAGGTGAAGGGCGCCGGCCAGACCAGCGGCATTATCCCCTTCATCCGGGTGATGGACTCGCTCACGCTGGCCATCTCGCAGGGCTCCCTGCGCCGCGGCTCCGCCGCCGTCTACCTCGACATCCACCACCCCGAGATCGAGGAGTTCCTCGAGATCCGGAAGCCGTCGGGCGACTTCAACCGCAAGAGCCTGAACCTGCACCACGGCCTGTCCGTCACCGACGAGTTCATGGAGGCCGTGCGCGACGGCGCCATGTTCGGCCTGCGCTCGCCGAAGACCGGCGAGGTGATCCGCGAGGTGGACGCCCGCTCGCTCTGGCAGAAGATCCTCGAGGTCCGCCTGCAGACCGGCGAGCCCTACCTGATCTTCTCGGACACCGTGAACCGCGCCATGCCTGCCCACCAGCGTGAGCTCGGCTTGTCGGTGCGGCAGTCGAATCTTTGCTCGGAGATCATGCTGCACACGGGCAAGGACCACCTGGGCGTCGAGCGGACGGCGGTGTGCTGCCTGTCGTCGGTGAACGCCGAGAAGTTCCTGGAGTGGCGCGACCACCCGACCTTCGTCGAGGACGTGATGCGCTTCCTCGACAACGTGCTGGAGGACTTCATCCAGCGGGCCCCGCCGGAGATGAAGAACGCCGTCTACGCCGCCAAGCGCGAGCGCTCGGTGGGCCTGGGCCTGATGGGCTTCCACTCGTTCCTGCAGGCGCAGAACGTCCCGTTCGAAAGCGCGCTGGCCAAGTCCTGGAACATGCGCCTGTTCAAGACCCTGCGGCGCCAGTGCGACGCGGCCTCGCGCACGCTGGCGGCCGAGCGCGGCCCGTGCCCGGACGCCGCGGAGCGGGGCGTGATGGAGCGCTTCAGCCACAAGCTCGCCATCGCGCCGACCGCCTCGATCTCGATCATCTGCGGCGGCACGAGCGCCGGCATCGAGCCGATCCCGGCCAACATCTACACCCACAAGACCCTGTCGGGCTCGTTCGCGGTGAAGAACCCCTACCTGGAGCGCCTGCTCGAGGAGAAGGGCCAGAACACCGCCGCGATCTGGGACAGCATCCTCGAGAACGAGGGCTCCATCCAGCACCTCGAATGCCTCAGCCAGGACGAGAAGGACGTGTTCAAGACGGCTTTCGAAATCGACCAGCGCTGGGTCGTCGAGCTGTCGGCGGATCGTACGCCCGACATCTGCCAGTCTCAGTCGGTGAACCTCTTCCTTCCGGGCGACATCGACAAATGGGACCTGCACATGTTGCACTGGTCCGCCTGGGAGCGGGGCTGCAAGTCCCTGTACTACCTCCGCTCGAAGTCGGTGCAGCGGGCGGCGCATGCGGGCGGTGAAAACCTGGCTGTCGTCGAGATGACCACGGCCGGCAAGACCGATTACGAGGAATGCCTCGCCTGCCAATAGTTCAGCGCTTAAGGTTACCTTGAGTGTAGCGACGAGGCCGCGGGAGACCGCGGCCTCATTGCTTTGTGTTATTCCCTTGCCAGCCGCGTAAAGCCGGGCCAGCCTCAGCTACACGGAACAAGTTTCACGTTTGCGGCTTAGCTTATCCGTGGGACTGTAGAGCTGAAACCACGCGCTACGACGTGGGATGGGAGATGACGAGGATGCGGCGGCTCGCCTGTGCAGCCATCGTTCTGACCTGCGGCGGCGCCGGTGCGGCGGCCGCGCAAGACGTCGTTTCTAAATCCCCGGCCCATGCCCTCGCCCGGGCGGCCTTCGCCGAGCGCGAGGCCGTCCTCGACGGCCAGCCCACCCGTTTCGCGTCCTCCGAGGTGCAGATCTCCAGCCGCGCCAAGGGCCCGGTGGACTCGCTGCGCATCAGCGTGGGCGGGGTCCTGGAGGCGCCGGGCGGCGTGCCGCTGGATCCGAAACGCGCCGCCTTCGACGCGCGCGACTACGACGTCAGCCTGATCCGCACCTGGCCCGCGGCGGTCAGTTTCGAGGCTGGCAAGTTCGACGTCGACGTCTCGCCGCATGCCGGCGTGGGCGTCGGTAACCGCGGCGGCTCGGCCGAAGCCGGCGCCGAGGTCCGTCTTTCGGCGCCGAAGACCCGCGAAGAGCGCGCGGTCGAGCAACTCAAGGACATGGGCGTGGGCGACGGCTCCCAGTTCGGCGACCGTGGCCGATGGTACCTGTTCGCCGCCGCCAGCGGCCGGGCCGTGGGCCTCAACATGCTGCGCGGCTCAGAAGGATGGGACCGCGCCGGCTGGACCACCGACCCCACCTCGGAGCTGGTCGGCGACGCCCAGGTGGGCGTGGGCTGGCGCAAGGGCGCGGTGCAGACCTCTCTTGGCGTGGTCCACCGCGAGGTGCGCGGCGAGAACATGATCTTCGGCCAGAAGACCCGGGACGACACGGTCGCCGCCTTCTCCTTCTCGATCCGCCCCGGCCGCTGACGGCTCAAAGGCGTTCCCACCCCTCGAAGAACGGATATCGGCGCGGCCAGAAGTCGGCCAGCCGCGGATCGGCGTCCACGCGCGCCGCCACGGCGGCAAGCCGTGGCGCGGCCCGGGCGAAGCGCTCGCGCCGCGGGCGGAACCGCGACACGACCGTGACATAGAGGTCGAGCACGGTCATGGCGTCGCCCAGGATGTAGCGGCCGGGCGAGGTCGCGGCCTCCATCACGCCCCAGCACTCCAGGATCCGCGCCTCGATCCGCCGGTCGAGCTCGGCGTGCTGGCCGGCCTCGGGGACCAGGCGGGACGGATCGTCCTTCAGCCAGTAGTGGGCGTAGATCGCCGAAGAGACGAACGCCATCCAGCGCAGGAAGGCGCTGCGTCGTGGGTCGTCCGCGCCAGGCGCGAGGCCCGCCTCGGGATGGAGCTCCCCCAGCCTGACGAGAATCGCCGCGCTCTCGGTCATCACCTCGTTCGAGGGCAGCACCAGGGCGGGCACCTGGCGCAGCGGATTCGCCGCCAGCACCGCGTTGCCGCTCGGATCGCCCGGCTCGAAGGTCATGGACTCGACCAGCTCGAACGGCTGACCCATGAGAGTCAGCGCCGCTTCGACGGCCACGCCGCCCGAACCCTGGGCGCTGTAGAGGCGATAGCTCGGCATTGTCGTTTCCATCCCCAGGTTCTTCACAACATGTTGGGAGCCTGCGCCAACTTGCCCCTAGATGTTGTCCTAAATCGGCGCCTATCCTGTTCCTATCAAGCTCACGAAACGCCCGTACGGGAAGCCGCCTGTGACCAATCCGTCGATCTCCCGCCCCCTGCCGGGCCTGCTGACCCCCTCCTTCGCGTACAAGCCCTTCCGCTATCCCTGGGCCTACGACTTCTGGAAGAAGCAGCAGCAGGTCCACTGGATGCCCGAGGAGATCCCGCTGGGCGAGGACCTCAAGGACTGGGCCACCAACCTCAACGACCGTGAGCGCAACCTGCTCACCCAGATTTTCCGGTTCTTCACCCAATCGGACGTCGAGGTGAACGACAACTACATGGAGCGGTACAGCCGCGTCTTCAAACCCACCGAGGTGAAGATGATGCTGGCGGCGTTCTCCAACATGGAGACCATCCACATCGCCGCCTACGCCCTGCTGCTCGAGACGATCGGCATGCCGGACAGCGAGTTCACCGCCTTCCTCGACTACCAGGCGCTGCGCGACAAGCACGACTACATGCAGCAGTTCGGGGTCGACACCGACGCCGACATCGCCCGCACCCTGGCGATGTTCGGCGGCTTCACCGAGGGCCTGCAGCTGTTCGCCAGCTTCGCCATGCTGATGAACTTCCCGCGCCACAACAAAATGAAGGGCATGGGCCAGATCGTCAGCTGGTCGGTGCGCGACGAGAGCCTGCACTGCGAAGGCATCATCAAGCTCTACCACGCCTTCAACAAGGAGACCGGCGCGGTCACCAAGAGCGTCGGCGACGATATCGTCGACTGCTGCAAGACGGTGGTCGGCCTGGAGGACAAGTTCATCGACCTGGCCTTCGAGGCCGGCGAGGTCCAGGGCATGACGCCCGAGGACATCAAGTCCTACATCCGCTTCATCGCCGACTGGCGCCTGCGCCAGCTGCACCTGCCCGAGGTCTACGGCATCAAGGAGAACCCGCTGCCCTGGCTGCAGTCGATGCTCTCCGGCGTCGAGCACGCCAACTTCTTCGAGGCGCGCAGCACCGAATACTCCAAGGCCGCGACCAAGGGGCAGTGGCACGGCAAGGACGGCGTCTGGTCGAGCTTCGACCAGCTGCTGGCGAAGCGTAAGGACGGAGAGCTGATCGCCGGGGAGTAGCGGGCTGAGGCAGCTCGCCCCAACTCTCCCGTGGATGAACTCCGGTATGTCTTGAACCCGGGATGGCCGCGTTCTCTTTCCGTTCTCAGGTTGGCGCCTGAGCGAACGGAATCCAGATGGCGGCACGCGGGCCAGGTCGAGGCTATCAGGGCGTCAGCTTCGACGCTCTCAAGACACAACGCACCTTGGGCGAGTACCCGGACGGCGAGTGGATCAATCTCCGCTGCCTGAAATGCCCGCGAAGCGGCCGCGTGAGCCGCGCCCGCATGCTTGCCCAGCACGGGCCTGACATCGGGCTCAATACGCTGTTGATCCGCTACCTTGCGCCTAAGGACTGCCCGGAGAACAAGCCCGATCCGCAGGGCGTAAACCGCTGCGGCGCCTGCTTCGGCGACCTCACGGGCTAGATCAGCCGCCGCATCTCCCGGCTGATCAGGGCGTCACGCGGCGCGTGGGCGACTGTGTAGGTCCCGGCGCACGCCGGTTCCTCGAACGCCGCCTTGCCGGGGCCGTCCAGGTCCAGCCATTCCAGCCCCTGCTCGACGGTCAGGATCGCCGGCGTCCGGTCGTGGATCGGCTCCACGTCGGCGCAGGCGGGGCCGGTGATGAAGGTGAAGCTCTCCAGCCCTTCCGGCATGTCGGCAGGGTGCGACTTCTCCCAGAGGCCGGCGAAGTAGCGCAGCCCGCCGCCCCAGGTGATCTCATGGCGCATCTTGGGCTGGCCCTTCTTCCAGCCCGGCGGCTCGCTGTACTCGACGAAGCTGGTCAGCGGCACGAGGCAGCGGCGGGTCTTGTAGGCCGTGCGGAACGTCGGCGCGGTGTCGACCGTCTCGAACCGGGCGTTGGTGCACATGGAACGCCAGTCCTTGACCGTCCCCTTGTGGAAGACCGGAACCAGCCACCAGCGAAGGTCGAGGCCTTCGAGGCCGGTGCGCGGGTTGGCCGGATCGACCGGGCGCAGGATGGTCGCCCGGTCCGTCGGCTTGATCGGCTCCTCGGGCCTGCGGTTCGAGGCCGCGTCAGCCCAGGTGATCGGGATCTGTAGCTGCGAGAACTCCGCCGCGATGGCGTCGCGGGTCTGGGCGAAGCGGTATTCGTTGCACATCCGGCGAGCTAATGTCGGCTTCGGGGGCGTGTCGAGAGGTCAGCTTCCGACCCCTGGCGGCAATCGCCGCGGGATTAGCGCGTTAAAGCTTCCGATCTCGGCCGCTCAGCTTCCCGCATCCCGGGTCCGCTACGAGGCCGAAGTTCCGGCGAGCAACCAGGGTTACAGGCTCTGACCCGAATAGGCTCTGGCGGACTGGCCCCTGTGGCGTAAGTCGGATCCGACTACGAGCGGCGCTGAGGGTCTTCTTGGCCGCCCCGCTGCCGACTACGACCGCTAGGTTCACGCGGTATAGCCGATCCCGCCCGTCGAGCACGTCATTCCGGTCACCGTCAAACAGGTGAAGAACGCTTGCAGCGATGCGATCTCCATTATTCCACGACCTGGTCACGACCGAACGGGCCAACCTACCAGAAGACATCTCATCAACCCGAGGGTTGCCGGTGCCCGGGCCCCGCGGCCCGCAGATCTGCGTACTCGGCTGAGCCGAGGCCGCGACCGCGAAGACTGACAAGACAATGATTGCTGATCCGATAGCAGGAACTCGCATGATGGTCCTGTCGCTGCGTTGTTTACATCGATGCCAGAAGCCCGTTTGCGACGGTAACGGCGATAGCCACGATGCGGGACGGGTGCAGCCTTAGTTAGAAGAACACGAATGGGATCGCTGTAGACGATCTAGTGATTGTGTCGGCGCACCGACAGCAGTGAATTCAGGCGCGGTTCCCCCACGAGCAAGGACCCGCAGCGCGCTACCGGGACTAGCTCCCCAGCTGACCTTCGGAAGCGAAGGAGCGCGCAGATCGCCGCGGCGATCCCTGGAAACTTGACTAACAGCGACATCCATGTTCTTGTTTTGTTCATGGATGCCGCGCCTCAGCCTCAGGACCGCCATTCGGCCATGCTGGCCGAGCTCGCGGCCATGAGCCTGACGCTGGCGCGCGACCTGCAGAACCGGGCCATGGAGGCGGAAAGCAGCGAGGAAGCGGCGCGCCTGGCCGCCGCCTTCCACCAGGTGTCCCGCGGCCTGCGCCAGACCCTGGCGCTGGAGCTGAAGGTCATCCGCTACAAGGACGAACAGGCGCGCGAGGCTGCGGCCACGGCGAAGGACGCCGCGGCGGCCGAGCAGCTGGTCGCCGAGACCCACGCCAGGGCCGTCGCCGATCGCCGCGAGGCCATCGGCGAACGCGCGCGCGAGGCGATCTGGACCGAGACCGAGACGCTGGAGGACTTCGAGGTGGAGGACCACGGCTTCGACTATCCGGACGATCCCGAACGGGCCGACGCTGAGCTGGAAGCCTGGCTGGACGCCGCCGTCCGCCGCGCGGACTTCCTGCGCGCCGACATCGACCTCCTCGTCATCGAGGCCTGCGAAGCCGTCGGGGCCGAGCCGCGCATCCTCTACGACATCCGCGATGTCCCCGCGCCTGCGGAGCCGGCGGGCGCCCGGCCGGCGGCGGAGCCTGCCCAGCCCCTTGAACCCGCCAACTCCAGCTAGCCGCATCTCCGCCTGCGCTGGCAGAAGCCGGACTCAAGAATTCACTCCCAAAGACATCAAGACCACCACGAAGCGGCGCGCGCTCCCGGCGCGCCGTGGCGAAGCCTTGCCTGCCGGCGCGCAGCCGGCGAGCCGTCCCTCACCAGGCGGCGGCCGGTGCGGGGCCTCCTGACGCCCTGGGTGTACGTGGCCCCCGTGCGAAGCGGGCCCGGAGCCGCTAAATAGGCGGCGATGCTGCGGATCTCGGAACTCAAGCTGCCCCTCGACCACCCGCCGGAGGCCCTGCCGGCGGCGATCGCCGCGCGGCTTGGCGTCGGCGCGGCCGATGTCGCGCGCTGGTCGGTGTGGAAGCGGGCGCACGACGCGCGCAGGAAGTCGGCGATCCTGAAGGTCTACATCGTGGATGTGGAGGTGAACGGGGAGCCCGCGGTGCTGAGGCGGCTGGCCGGCGACCCGCATGTGCGGCCGACGCCGGACACCGCCTACCGCCCCGTGGCCGCCGCGCCACCGGTCCAGCGGCTGCGGCCGGTGGTGATCGGAGCCGGGCCGTGCGGCCTGTTCGCGGGCCTGATCCTGGCCGAGATGGGGTTCCGGCCGATCATCCTCGACCGTGGCAAGGTCGTGCGGGAGCGGACGAAGGACACCTGGGGCCTGTGGCGGCGCAGCGAGCTGAACCCTGAATCCAACGTCCAGTTCGGCGAGGGCGGGGCCGGCACCTTTTCCGACGGCAAGCTGTACAGCCAGATCAAGGACCCGCGCTTCCTGGGCCGGAAGGTGCTCAACGAGTTCGTCGAAGCCGGCGCACCCAGCGAGATCCTGACCGAGGCGCACCCGCACATCGGCACCTTCCGCCTCGTCACCATGGTCGAGAGCCTTCGCGCCAAGATCGAACGGCTGGGCGGGGAGTACCGGTTCCAGCAGCGGGTGACCGACGTGGAGCTGGACCGGGGGCCGGATGGGATGCGGCGGGTGCGCGGCGTGCACCTGCACACGGGCGAGTTCCTGGAGACAGACCAGGTGGTGCTGGCCGTCGGCCACTCGTCCCGTGACACGTTCGAGGCGCTGCACGCGCGGGGCGTCCACATCGAAGCCAAGCCGTTTTCGATCGGCTTCCGTATCGAGCACCCGCAGTCCTGGATCGACCGGGCGCTGTTCGGGCCCTGCGCGGGGCACCCGGACCTGGGGGCGGCGGCCTACTCGCTGTCGCACCACTGCGCCAATGGGCGGACAGTCTACAGCTTCTGCATGTGCCCCGGCGGGACGGTCGTGGCGGCGACCTCCGAGGCGGGGCGCGTCGCCACCAACGGCATGAGCCAGTATTCGCGCAACGAGCGCAACGCGAACTCCGGCTTCGTCGTGGGGATCTCGCCTGCCGACTATCCGAGCGAGCATCCGCTGGCCGGCATCGCCCTGCAGCGCGAGCTGGAGAGCCGCGCCTTCGTGGCGGGCGGCGGCGACTACTACGCGCCGGGCCAGCTGGTGGGCGACTTCCTGGCCGGCCGGCCGTCGACGGCTCTGGGCGGCGTGGTCCCCAGCTATCGGCCAGGAGTGCGTCCGACCGACCTGGCGGCCATCATGCCGGACTATGTGGTCGACGCCATGCGCGAGGCGCTGCCCGTCTTCGGCCGGAAGATCCCGCGCTACGACGATCCGGAGGCGGTGCTGACGGGCGTCGAGACGCGCACCTCCTCGCCGATCCGCATCACCCGCGGCGCAGACTTCCAGAGCCTGAACGTGCGGGGCCTGTTCCCGGCCGGCGAGGGCGCGGGCTATGCCGGCGGCATCCTCTCGGCCGCTGTGGACGGGATCAAGGTCGCCGAGGCCGTGGCCCGAGCCGTGGTGGGCGAGGCCGCGGCGGCGTAGCGGGCGCGGCCTAGCGCGTGTCGCCGGGATCGACGTCTCCGGCGCTGCGGCGCCGGGCCCGGTCCCAGGGCCAGCAGCCCTCGATCTCGGTCTCGAGGGAGAAGCTCAGGAAGGTCCGGATCGCCACGATGGCGGCCAGCAGGCCGACGCTCTGGAGGGTCAGCGGCGCGGTGATGGTGGAGATGATGTCGGCCGCCACCAGCAGCTCGAGGCCCAGCAGGATCCCGCGGCCGAGGTTCGAGCGATACCGCTCGTAGGCCGCGCGCCAGTCGCGGCGCGCCCAACCGTCGCGGAGAAACCAGATCGTCGCCAGAACGAGCCCCACAAGGATGACGCAGGCGCCGGCCAGCTCGATCAGCCTCGCCAGGAACTCGACGTACCGGTGCGCCTGCTCGGTGCTCATGCCGGCACAACAGCGACGCTGCGCGAGGCGTTCCGGCTCGGCCGTGGCGCGGCGGGTCCGCCCCTGCTCAGGGCTTCGGTCGCGGAGCTCCGGGCTGGGGAACGGTCCAGCGATAGATGGTCGAGCCGGCGACCTGGACGGTCTGCTCGGGCTCCCAGTTCCCCATCGGGAAGGCGTGGCTGACGATGCGCGTGCCGGGCTTCAGGTCGCTCAGCAGCTTGGGCGCGAGCTTCTCGTTGAGGCTGGGCAGCAGGTAGAGCGTCACCACGGTGGCCTCGCGGAAGTCGGCGGCGAACAGGTCCTCGTTGCGGAAGCTGACCGTGTTCGTCACGCCTGCAGCCTTGGCGTTGGCATTGGCCTCCGCGATCCGCTGCGGGTCGATATCGATGCCTACGGCGCGGATGCCGAACTGCTTGGCGGCCGTGACGGGGATGCGGCCGTCGCCCGATCCGAGGTCGTAGAGGACGTCGCCCTTGCCGACCTCGGCCAGCTTCAGCATGGCCTCGACCACCGGCTGCGGCGTGGGCACGTAGATGACGTCGGGCGTCCGCTTCTGGGCGGTGGCTGCGGCGGCCGGCTGTGCGTTGGCCTGGCTGGCTACGGGCGGGGCCTGGCAGGCGATCAGGGTGAGCGCTGTGGCGGCGAGGCTAAGCGTCTTCACGGGGGCGTCTCCTCTTGGACAGGTGCAGGGGGATCAGCAGCAGCGCCCCGGCCGCGACCACCGCCAGGCCCATGAGGGCGCGGGCGCCGGTGTAGGCGAGGCTGGAGTAGAGCAGGTAGCCGTTGGTCGCGACGAACAGCGCCGGAAGCACAGGGTAGAGCGGCACCCGGAAGGGTCGCTCCAGGTGGGGATCCAGCGCGCGCAGCCTGAACAGCGCCAGGCCCACCAGCAGCAGGAACGACCAGAACACCGGCGCGGTGTATTCGAGCGCCGCCTCGAACCCGTCGCGCGCCAGGGCGCAGACGAGGACGAGAAGCAGGGCCCCGCAGCCCTGGAGCAGCAGGGCGTTGCGCGGCGTGCCCGCCCGCTCGTCCCAGCGGCCCAGGATGCGCAACGGAGGATGGTCGAGGCCCAGGGCGTAGGCTGTCCGGGCGCCGGTGAAGACGGTGGCGTTGGCCGAGGTCAGCGCGGCGACGGCGACGAACAGGCTGATCAGCGCCGCGCCCGGCGGGCCGAACGCGCGCTGCAGGACGTCGGCGGCCACCGCCTCGGAAGCGGCCACCCCGGCGAGGCCCAGGGCCCGCAGATAGGCGGCGTTCGCCAGCAGGTAGAGCACGGTGATCAGCGCCAGGCTGCCCACCAGGACCGGCGCCATCCGCCGGCGCCCGTCCTGGAGTTCGGCCGACACGTAGGCCGCCTCGCTCCAGCCGCCGAACGTCAGCAGCACGAAGACCATGACCAAGCCGACCGCGGTGCGATCGACCGGAGGCGGCGATGCGGGGGCGGCGGGGGCGATCAGCAGGCCCGCAACGATGACCGCGCCCAGCCCGAGCAGTTCAACGGCCGTGAGCCAGGCCTGGGCGCGCGCGCCCGCCTGCACGCCCACCCACTGAACGGCCGTGATCAGGATCACCGCGGCGGCCGCATAGATGACGGAGGAGGCGGCGCCGAGATCGAGCAGGCGGCTGGCGTAATCGCCGAAGACGAAGGCGAGCAGCGCCACGGAGCCGGTTTGGATCACCGTCAGGCGGGCCCAGGCGTAGAGGAAGGCCAGCCGCTTGCCGAAGGCTCGCCGCAGGTAGTGGTAGTCGCCGCCCGCATGCGGATAGGTCGAAGCGAGCTCGGCGTAGCAGAGCGCGCCGATGATGGAGATCACGCCGCCGGCCAGCCAGGCGGCAAGGACGGCGGAGGTGCTGGCAGCCGATCCGGCCACCAGAGATGGGGTGCGGAAAATGCCTGCGCCGACCACGATGCCGACGGTGATGGCGACCGCGTCGCGGGCGCGCAGGGTGGGGCGCAACGTCTCCAGCGCGCCGGCGGCTCCGTGCATCCGCTCACCCTTGCGCCGTGAAGCCGGCCGGAGCGAATTGGGCGGGGTCGAACCGCGCCCGTCAACTCAAAGGCGATCTGCAATCGTCCTTTGGCAGATCACGGGTTGGTGAGTCGGGGGCCGGCTTCGGGGCTGCTGAAAGGCCGGCGGAAGGCCCCCCGGGAACGCTCGTGTTCTCTGGCGGGTTGGCAGTCCACCTTCGGGACGAGGACTGTCATGGCTCGACGGCCACAGCCGCCATACGATCTGCCCATGGAGGGCCGAGCTGTTGATGGCGAGGTGGCGATCACCGGACCCGGCCGGCTGGCGGGCTCGCTGACGCCCGACGCCGCGCGGCGCAGCGCCCGCTTGCTGTCGGCTATGGCTGACGAGGCCGCTGGGCAGGGGGCCGCGCTCGACGAGCCGACGGGCGACGACGCCGCGGCGGCTCAGGACTCGCAGACCTCCTCGTCTGAACCGTAGATCTCGGCCTGAGCGGACAGCAGGTTCTCGCGGCAGGAGCAGGCGTTCCGTTCCAGCGCGCCGCGGTCGAGCACATCGAAGCCGCCGCGCCAGGTGCGGATCGCCCCCTTGGCCTGCAGCTGGCTGACCACCGCGGTGACGGTGGTGCGCTGGACGCCCAGCATCTCGGCCAGGGTCTCCTGCTTGAGCGGGATCGAGGTCCCGACCCCTGTGCGGTCGGCCGCCTCCAGGACCGAGCGGCAGAAGCGCGCTTCCACGCTGTGGAGGGCGTTGCAGGCCACGAACTGGCGGGCCTCCGCGAGCAGGACTTCCACGAACTTGTGCACCGCGGTCTGCAGTCCGGGCGAGGCGGTGAACAGCCGGCGGTAGTCGTCCGCGGAGAGGCGGAAGCCGGCGCCCGGCACCTGCACCCCGGCAAAGGCGGTGCTGCGGCGGCTGCCGCAGGCCTCGAAGACGCCAACGGCGCCGTCCGCCCCGATCATGCCCGTCTGCACCGTGTCGCCGGCCGGCGTGGCGCTGATCAGCCCCACGAGCCCGTCGGACGGGAAGATCACCTCCCGGATCTCCTCGCCCGGCCGGAGCAGGATGGCGTCGCGCGCGAGGCTGATCGGCTGCACGCGCGAAAGGAAGTCGGCGCGCACCCGCGGCTCGATCGCCGCGAGCAGGCGGTTCCGTTTCCACTCGGCCGACATGCGCTGCTCCTGCCCCCCAACGGACGCGCGGGCGAGACCGCCCGTTCGGGCAAGCATCGCGCTACCGGACCGGTCGCTCAATTCAAATTGAGAGTCGGCCGGACGAATCCGACAATCTGCCTGGCCCGGCGAGCGTCAGAATCGGCTCGGCAGGCTGGCCTGGAGGCGTATGATTGCGGCCGACAAGGAGGGTCCTCATGCGCAGTCCGGCTGTTCTCGCGTTCGTCCTTTCGTCTTTCCTCACATCCGCCGCCCTGGCCCAGGGGGCTGCGCCCGTCGCGTCGGCGAAGGCGGAGGGCGTGGGTTACTTCGTGGGGCGCTGGGATGTCGCCTCGCGCGATCCCAGCGGCGGCGATGTCCTGCAGGTCGCCTACACCGTGGAGCAGACCCCCGGCGGGTGGTGGGCGGCGGGCGCCGGCGCCTCGTCCGACGGATCTCTGCAATCGCGCGACATGTGGGGGCGCGATCCCCTGAGCGGCGAGCTGATCCGGGTGATCTTCGACGGCAGCGGGACCTACGCCACCGTTCGCTCTCCCGGATGGGCGGGGGACCGGCTGGTGCTCGAGGGCGAGGCCCGGTCGCCGAACGGCGTGGTGCGGGTGCGGGAAACGATCACCCGACTGACGGCGCAGCGCTTCGAAGCGGTGTGGGAGGCGTATCGGGACGGCAAGTGGGTCCCTTATGCCCTGGAGACGGTGACGCGCCGCACCTGACGTGACAGAACCGCGCCGCGGCGTGGCGTCGGCGGAGTAGGCGGATGGCGGTGGCGGCGGCCTGGATCGACGACGGCTGGATCTACAGCCGCGAAGCCTCTCAGCACGCGAAGTACTGGATCCACGACGGCTGGGTGTGGGGACCGGTGCTGCATCCGGAGCCGGCGAGCACCGGCTACTGGATCGCCAACGGCTGGATCTTCGGGCCCCAGGGCGCAGCGGATGTGGACACCGGTTTCTTCATCCGCGACGGCTGGATCTACGGTCCCTCGCCCTTTCTGCCGTTCGCGCCACAGCTGGGGACGTCCCGGCCGCGGGTCGGCGGCGGCTGAGCCATGCTGCGGATCCTTGGGCGCACCACCTCGATCAATGTGCGGAAGGCGCTGTGGACGGCGGCGGAGGCCGGGGTCGCCTTCTCGCACGATGACACCTGGGCGGCCGCGGGGGACGCGCGCGGCGCAGCGCTGCGGGCCATGAATCCCAATGGGCTCGTGCCTGTGCTGATCGACGAGGACGCGGGGGGCGCGGTGCTGTGGGAAAGCAACACCATCTGCCGCTACATCGCCGCCCGCGCGGGTCGTGACGACCTGCTGCCCGCAGACCCGCTGGCGCGGGCCCGGGTGGAGATTTGGATGGACTGGCAGGCCACCGAACTCAACACCGCCTGGCGGGCGGCGTTCATGGGCCTGGTGCGCCGCCATCCAGAGTTCGCGAGCGATGCGGCGGCCGTGGCGCGGAGCGCGCTGCAGTGGAACGCGCTGATGCTGATGTTGGAGCGGCGGCTGGCGGAGACCGGGGCCTATGTGGCGGGAAACGCCTTCACCCTGGCCGACGTGGTGCTGGGGCTGTCGCTGCAGCGCTGGCGGCTGACGCCGATCGAACGGCCGCCCACCCCGGCGCTGGACGCCTATGGCGCGCGGCTGGCCGAGCGGTGCGCAGCGCGCGAATGGATTTCGCCCGACATCCCTTGAGGTCAGGGACGGCGACGAAAGCGGCCAGGCGGCGGGCGGAGAGGGGCGTGAGTCTGTGAACCACGCGCCGCCTGGCGGCGAGCTCGGTACGGCTAGTAGAAGTTCAGCTCGTTCGAGTTGAAGTTGGTGATGCCCACCAGCACCAACCCATCGCCGTTGCCGAAGTTGATGTAGGTGTCCCCGTCTTCAACGACGATGGTGTAGTCGCTGGAACCGCCCTTCTTGGCCCAGATCTGGTCGCCCTGCTCGCTGTGGTAGTCGTAGATGATGTCCCAGCCGCCGTTCGCGCCGGACAGGAAGACGTCCGCGCCGAGGCCGCCGGTCAGGTAGTCGGTGGCGGTGCCGCCATCGAGCGTGTCGTTGCCGTCGCCGCCATCCAAGATATCGGTGCCGTGGACGCCGTCGGCTTTGTCGTCGCCGCCGTTCGCATAGATGGTGTCGTCGGACGAATAGCCGACCAGCCATTCACCTTGGTCGGTCCCGTAGAGCGTGTGTTTCCAGTTGCCCTGTTGAGGCGTGAACTTGGCCATTGTCTCTGATCCCACTGACGTTGAGCACGTCCCTCCGGGCATTTTGACTTTTTGAGCGGGCGGTTTGTTCCGTGCGCCGGGCGTGATCTGTTCACAAACTCGTGCGGTGTGCCGTGTGGCGATCCGCGTACCGCCAGCTCAGAGTCAGCGGACCGAGCGTCCGGCGCGCGGTCCGCAAGCCGACGCAAGTTGGTCGCGCTCCCTAACAGCTTCGCGGGGCGGCCGTGGTCCGCGCGAGCTTGTCGCACACCCCCCGTAGAAAGCTTTGCATGAGATACGCCGTGCATCATGAGTTAATTGCGACTATACTGGATCAATCATCAGCCCGACCCGGCCCGCTGACGACAGAGAGACATTCGTGCTCCCGCCTTCGTGGAGACGCGCTTGCCTCGTTATTTCTTCCATATTGCCGACAGCATACTGATCCCCGATGAGGACGGCACAGTCCTCGAGAGCCTGGACGCTGCCCGAGTTGAGGCGATTTCTGTCGCGGCGGGAATGCTGCGCGACCACGCCGCCGATTTCTGGCGGTCGGGGGAGTGGAGAGTCATCGTCACGGGGGAGGATCACCTCATTCTGTTCACCGTGAGTTGCCAGGCCCTCGCGGCGCCGGTGCCGCCGAAAAGGTTCGATCCGCTGGAGAAGCGCCGGTTGGTGGAGGCGCTTGTTAGCGACGGCTGACGTGGAGCAGTCAGCGATGACCTCGACGCCTCTCGCCAGTCACACTGAGGGCGTTGGCCGAAAGGCGAAGCTTGCGCGTTTCGTCCGGTAAATCCGGAGGATCGCCCATGAAGACCGCCATCGCCCTCGCCTGCCTCGCCCTCTCCGCGACCTCAGCAGCCGCCCAGACGGGAGATCGGCCCGTGGTCGCGATCCCGCCGGAGGGCGCTCTGCTCAACGTCACTGCAGAAGGTCGCTCCGAGAGAACGCCGGACCTCGCGCTCTTCAACGCGGGCGTGGTGACTCAAGCCAAGACTGCCGGCGAGGCGATGACGGCCAACGCCCGTCAGATGGAGTCTACCATCGCCGCCCTGCGTCGGGCCGGCGTGGCCGAGCGCGACCTGCAGACCTCGACCTTGAACCTGCAGCCGCAGTACTTCTACCCGCAGCGTGATCGCCCCGTGCGCAACCCGGACGGCACGGTGACCGAGCCCGCGGAACCGCAGGCGCCCCGGATCATCGGCTACGAGGCGCGCAACACGCTTTCGGTGCGGGTCCGGCGGGTCACGGACCTCGGCCGGATCGTCGACGCCCTTGTGGCGGCGGGCGCCAACCAGGTCGATGGGCCCCACTTCACCCTGGACAAGCCTGAAGCCGCCTCGGACGAGGCCCGCGCCAAGGCGCTGCGCACGGCGCGGGAGCGGGCGGACCTCTATGCACGGGAGGCGGGTTTCCGAAGCGCGCGCATTCTCAGCATCACTGAGGGCGGCGGCTATTATCCGGTCTCCCGCGACATCATCGTCACGGCCAGCCGCGGCGGCGGCGCCATGGCGCCGCCGCCCCCGCCGCCCGCGCCGGTGCAGGCGGGTGAGGTGCTGATCGGCGTCAGCCTCTCGGTGCAGTTCGCCTTGGAGCGCTGAGCCTAGCGCCTTCAGCCCACGGTGACGTCGAGGTTCATCTCCGCATTCAGCAGTTTGGAGATCGGGCAGTCGGCCTTGGCCTCATTGGCGAGCGCCCGCAGGCGCTCGTCGGCAATCCCTGGAACGGAAGCCCTGAGCTCCAGGTCGGAGCGGCTGACCTTGAAGCCGGAACCCTCCTGGTCGAGCTTCACCCGCGCGGTGGTCTCCAACGTGCCCTCCGTGACGCCTTCTCGGGCGAGCGCAAACGAGAGCGCCATGGTGAAGCAGCCCGCGTGGGCGGCGGCGATCAGCTCTTCTGGGTTGGTCCCAGGCTCGCCCTCGAAGCGCGACCCGAAGCCGTAGCGCTGATCTTGGAGCACTCCGGACTGGGTGGAGATCCAGCCCTTGCCCTCCTTGCCCAGGCCTTCGTAGCGCGCGGTGGCTGTGCGGGTGATCATCAGGGCGTCCTGGAAATCGGTGACCAAAGGTTGCGCTCTGGAACGGTGGCTGGCGGCGATGGTTTCGAACGGGTCGGACATCGGGAAGCAAGGGAATGCCGGTTTTCTACTTCCCCGTCTGGGAACACGGGAAGCTTATCCCCGACGAGGAGGGCGTCGAGCTGCCCGACTCCGAGGAGGCTCGTGTGGAGGCGCTCCGGACGCTGTCCGAAATCGCACGCGACGCGCTGCCCAGCTCGCCCAATGGCCTGAGACTGCGGATGGTGGTCATCGACGAGGCCGGCGCGCGGCTGTTCGAGCTGCGGCTGGAGGCGGACGTGAGCCGGGTACAGCCGCAACTGTAGGCTGACGGTGCGGCACGTCCGCTAAGCCTCCCACAACAGCAATGGGAGGACGCCATGGTGGACTTGGCAGGCGCATCTGCGCTCGTGACCGGTGGGGCGGGCGGGTTCGGCAGCGCGACCGTGCGACGACTGGCGGAGCGCGGCGCTAAGGTGGTGATCGCCGACGTGAACGACGAGCGTGGCGAGGCCCTGGCGCGCGAGCTCGGCAACGGCTCGGTCTATGTCCGCACCGACATCATGGACGAAGCCTCGATCGAGAGAGCCGTGCAGACCGCGGTGGGTCTGGCTCCGCTCCGCGCCGCCGTCGTCGTGCATGGCGGGCCGCCGGCGCCGGGCTCGAAAGGTCCCGCGCGCGTGGTCAACCGGGAAGGCCAGCGCCTGCCGCTGGCCCAGTTCCATCACAGCATCCACGTCTACCTGGTGAGCGCGTTCGCGGTGACCAGCCAGGCCGCCGAGGCCATGGCGAAGAACGAGCCCCTCAAGGACGGCCAGCGCGGCGTAATCATCAACACCGCCTCCATCGCCGGCTATGAGGGGCAGCCAGGCCAGTCCGCCTATTCGGCGGCGAAGGGCGGGATCATCGGCATGACGCTCACAGTGGCCCGGGACCTGGCGCCGCTCGGCATCCGCGCCATGGCGATCGCGCCCGGCACTTTCCTGACATTCGCCTACTCCTCGCGGATGACCGATGAGCAGGCGCAGGCGCACTGGGGTCCGATGGTGCCAAACCCGAAGCGGATGGGCGATCCCGACGAGTACGCGGTGTTGGCCGCCCACATCGTTGAGAACGACTTCCTGAACGGCACGACCATCCGCCTGGACGGCGCCCAGCGGTTCTAGCTAGGGCAACGGCGGAGCCCGACGTCGTCGCGGGCGTTCGGACCCCCGCCATGAAGCGCCCGACTGTCGCCAGCCTGAAGAAGGTCACGCCGGAGAACCTGGCGAAGCTGGGCGTCGAGCGATTGGCCGAGTTGCTGGCCGAGGTCGCGCAGGGGCGGCCGGAGCTGAAGCGCCGCCTCAGGATGGAGCTTGCCGCCGAGCAAGGGGCCGAGCACCTGACCGCCGAGATCGACAAGCGGCTGGGCTCGTTCGAGACCAGCAAGGGCAAGATCTCGTGGCGCCAGCGCGGGGCGTTCGTGCGCGAGTTGGAGGCGTTGCGCGTGCTGATCGCCGAGCGCCTGGCGGGGCTCGACCGGCCGGCGGCGCTGGCCAGCCTGTGGCGGCTGCTCGACACCCACCGGCGCATCGGCCTGCGGGTGCGCGACAAGGACGGCTCGCTGGCCGCGGTCTACCTGCGGGCGGCGGGCGATGTCGGCGGTCTGCTGGCCAAGGGCGACGTCGGCGAGGGCGGCGGGGCGCTGGCCGCAGCCATGGCGCGCGAGCCATCGGCCTGGCTGGCCTGGTTGCCGGTGGTGCTGGAGAAGGCCTCGCCGGAGCTGGCGGGCGCAGCGCTGAGGGCGATGAGCGCGGCGGCCGGGGCCTCGCCGACGTGGCTGCCGGTGCTGCGCCGGCTGGCCGATGCAGCGCAAGACGCCGACGCCTACCGCGCCACCTTCACGGAGAAGGCGCTGGCTGATCCGAGCGTCGCTGCCGAGGTGGCGACGCGGCTGCTGACCGGCGGGCGCCTCGACGAGGCCGGCAAGGTGCTCGAACGCGCTGCGCCCAAGGGCAGGGCCGAACCGGACTTCGAGTGGGAGAGCGCCTGGATCGACTGGCTGGAGCGCTCGGGCCAGGGCGCGGCGGCGCAGGACGCCCGCTGGGCCTCGTTCGAGCGGACGCTGTCGGCCGAGCGCGCGCGCGAGTTCACCCGTCGACTGGCCGACTTCGATGACGTGGAGGCCGAGCAGCGTGCCTTCGATCACGCCGCGCGCCATGCCGACTTCGCCCTGGGATTGAAGGCGCTGATGGACTGGCCGGCGCTGCCGGATGCGGCGCGGATGATCGAGGCGCGCGCCGACGAGGCCGACGCTCCGCCCGAGCTGGCCGAGGCCTGGGCGGCGAAGCTGCGAACCCGCTACCCCGAGGCTGCGGAGCGGTTGTTGCGGCGGGCCGCGGCGGCCGCCTTTCGCCGGCGCGACTTCGCCACCTGCGACCGGCTCACCGCCGAAGCTGAGACGATCGCGGCGGACTGAGCGCCTCGCTGTCCTGCCGCACGGCGACCAGGCGCGCGCCGTTTAGCAGCTCGGCGCGATGGCCCTGCAGCGGCAGGCTCTCGAACTTGCTGCAGGCTGCATCGTCGTCGGCGGCGTGGAGGGTGGCCCCGAACGCGAAGGCCCCCGCGGAGTCATACGCCCGCATCCGGTAGTTGCGCGACAAGTGATCCTTCCAGGCGTTCTCGAGCGAGGACATATTCTTTAGTTCAGTCGGAACAGTCAATCAACGCCGTGGGTTGCCCGGCGAAAGGAGCCGCTCCATGCCCGGGAAGACGACGTTCAAGGCCGGCGACAAGGTCAAATGGGACCACAGCCAGGGAACCACCACGGGCGAGGTCGTGCGCAAGCAGACCACGCCGACCCAGATCAAGGGCCACAAGGTGGCCGCCTCGAAGGACAACCCCGAGTACATCGTCAAATCCGACAAGACCGGCGCGATCGCCGCGCACAAGCCGGACGAGCTCAGGAAGGCTTAGCGCGCAACCCTGCGCCGGAGCGGGGCCTGGTCCGCGACATCGGCCTCCAGCCGCGCCTCGAGGTCGGCGGCCGGCATCGGCTTGGCGAACAGGTAGCCCTGCATGCGGTCGCAGCCGGCGGCCCGGAGGAAGACCGCCTGCGCCTCGTCCTCGACGCCTTCGGCGACGATCGAGACGCCCAGCGCGCGCGCCGCGTGCAGCATCGAGCCGACAAGGCGCGAGACGCGCGCGTCGCGCGCGACGTCGTTGATCAACGAGCGGTCGAGCTTCACCGTCTGGATCGGCAGGTGCATCAGGGCGCGTAGGTTCGAGTAGCCGGTGCCGAAGTCGTCGAGCGCGATGGTCACGCCCTTGGCCGCCAGCCGCTCGATGTGACGGCGGGAGAGCGCCAGGTCCTGCAGCAGGAAGGTCTCAGTGATCTCGACCGAAAGCGCCGTGGCCGGCAGGTCGGTCTGGGCCAGTCGCTTGATCAGCTTGCGCGAGAAGGCCGGGTCCAGCAGGTCGCGCGGCGAAACATTGCAGGAGACGTGCTCGATCAGCCCGCGGGCGACCCAGGGGGCGGCGCGCTGGCAGGCCGCCTCGAACACCGCCTCGTCGATCCGCCCGATCAGGCCCAGCTCCTCGGCGATCGGCACGAAGGCGGCGGGCGACAGCAGGCCTTGCTCCGGATGGCGCCAGCGGGCCAGCACCTCGACCCCCACGATGCGGCCGTCGGCGGCGTCGACGATCGGCTGGAACCAGGGCTGGATCTCGCCGGCCGGAATCGCGCGGCGGAGCTCGGCCTCCAGGGTGCGGCGCCGTTCGTTCTCGGCGCGCAACTCGGCGTCGAAGGCGCTCCAGCGCCGGCCGCCGCGGGTCTTCACCCGGTAGAGGGCGAGGTCGGCGAAGCGTTGCAGGTCGGCGGCGTCGGCGGCGTCCTGCGGAAACTGGGCGATCCCGATCGAGGCGCCCGGCGCGATGGAGCGGCCATAGATATCGTGCGGCTGAGCCAGGATGCTGACCAGCTGCTCGGCGCGGCGGGCCAGGTCTCCGGCCTTGGCGATGATCGCGAATTCGTCGCCCCCAAGCCGCGCCACGAGTTCGCCGGGGCCAGCGGTGCGGCGCAGCCGCTCACCGACCTCGGCCAGCAGCAGGTCGCCGGCCTCGTGGCCCAGGGTGTCGTTCAGATGCTTGAACCGGTCCAGGTCGATAACGAACAACGCCAGGCCGGCGCCGTCCCGCCGAGCCTGGGCCAGCCGTTCGGCCAGCGCCTCGGTGAAGGCGCCGCGGTTGACCAGGCCGGTCAGCGAGTCCGTGCTCGCCAGCCGGAGCGTCTGGGCCCGCTCGGCCTCCAGCTCGGCGATGCGCGCCTGGAGCCTGGCGACAGTGTCGGAACGATCGACCACGGGGGCGGGGCGCCTCAATCAGGGAGGCGCCCAGCTTGCGCCCGACGAGGCGAATCCTGCGTAAAGTTATACGGTTAACGATCGCCTCGCAGGCCCCCGTACCGCTACGCCGGCTTCGCCACAGGCTCGTTTTCCGGAAGTTCGATCTGGTTCTCCCACTTGGCGACCACTGCCGCGGCGACCGAGTTGCCGACCACGTTGGTGGCCGACCGGCCCATGTCGAGCAGGTGGTCCACGGCCAGGATCAGCAGCAGCCCCTCTTCCGGCAGGCCGAAGTAGGTGAGGGTGGCGGCGATCACGACCAGCGAGGCGCGCGGCACGCCGGCCATCCCCTTGGAGGTCACCATCAGCAGCGCCAGCATGGTGATCTGCTGGCCGACGGAGAGGTCGATCCCGTAGATCTGAGCGATGAACAGCACCGCGAAGGTGCAGTACATCATCGAGCCGTCGAGGTTGAACGAGTAGCCGAGCGGCAGGACGAAACTCGCCACCTTGCGGCTGACGCCCCACTTCTGGAGCTCCTCCAAAGTCCGCGGGTAGGCGGCCTCAGAAGAGGCCACCGAGAAGGCCAGGAGCGCCGGCTGGCGGATCGCGGCCATCAGCCTGAGGCCGCGCACCCCCACCACCACCACCAGGGCGGCGATCAGCAGGCCCCACAGGATGCCCAGCGACAGGTAGAAGCCGCCGACGAACTTGGCGTAGGTGGCGAGCACGCCGACGCCCTGGACCGCGATCGTCGCGGCCAGAGCCGCGAAGATCGCGAAGGGCGCGGTGCGCATCACATAGCCGGTGACCTTCAGCATGATGCTGGCGATCTGCTCGACGAGCGCGAGCACGGCCGGCGCGCGATCGTCGATCGCCGAGACGGCGGTGCCGACGAACACCGAGAACACCACGATCTGCAGGATCTCGTTGCGAGCCATGGCGTCGGCGATCGACGACGGCACCAGGTGGGTGACGAAGGTCTTCAGACTGAACTTGGCGACTTCGACCCCGGGACCGGCGTCGGCCGCTGGAAGCGTCAGCGCGAGGCCGGAGCCCGGCTGCAGGAGGTGCACCATTACCAGGCCCAAGGTCAGCGAGATGATGGACGCCACGATGAACCAGCCGATGGTCTTCACCCCGACCCGGCCGATTTCGGAGGCGTCGCCCATGTGGGCGATGCCCGCCACCAGCGTGGCGAAGACCAGAGGCGCGATGATCATCTTGATCAGGCGCAGGAAGAGGTCGGTGATGATCTCCAGGTTCTCGGCCACCGCCGCAGCCTGTGCCGGCGCGAGCGTCTGGTTCAGGACCCAGCCGACCAGCACGCCCAGCACCATGGAGCCGACGATGAAGTAGGTGAAAAGGCGGTTCATTGAGGTCCCGGGGAGGTTGTCTTGCGGCCTTTGTGGCCGGGAAGTTCCGCGCCGTCCATCCCGGCAAGGCGCAGGTGTCTCGCAACCTGGGAATCGCGCGGCTATAAGGCCGCATGACAACGACGATTGACGCGGCCGGCATCGTAGATCGGCTGGAGAGTGAGTACCGCCGGAGCGTGGAGGCCCTGCGGAGCGACCTGAAACAGTTCCTGGCGGGCGGCTCGCCGCCGGCCCCGGACGTGAGGGCGTCGGGCGCCTACGCCTACCCCGAGCTGAGGCTCACCTGGCCGCCGGGCCTGCCGTTCCCGCGGATCAGCCGCGCCTTCGCCCGCATCGGCAACCCCGGCCACTACGGCATCACCGTCACGCGGCCGCACCTGTATCGTGACTACCTCATCGAGCAGCTTTCACTGCTGATGAAGGACTTCGCCGTCGAGGTGGAGGTCGGCCGCAGCCGTCAGGAGATCCCGTTCCCCTATGTTCTGGACGGCGCCGCCGACCTGGCGCTGGCCGACATCGGAGCGGCCGAGATCGCGCGCCATTTCCCGACCACCGAGCTTGCCCACATCGGCGACGAGATCGCCGACGGCGCCTGGGTGCACAACGCCGACCGGCCGCGGCCGCTGGCGCTGTTCGACGGACTGCGCACCGACTTCTCCCTGGCGAGGCTCGCGCACTATCTCGGCACCCCGGCCGATCACGTTCAGCAGTACATCCTCTTCACCAACTATCACCGCTACGTGGACGAGTTCGTCCGCTGGGCCCTGGAGCAGTTGAAGGGCGACACGCCCTATACGGCGCTGTCGGCGGCCGGCCAGGTGCTTGTCACCCGGGACACCCCCAATCCGGAGGCGGTGATCGCCGCCGCGGCTTGGCGCAAGCACCAGATGCCGGGCTACCACCTGATGGCGGAAGGCCGCGGCGGCATAAGCCTGATCAACATCGGAGTCGGCCCCTCCAACGCCAAGACCGTCTGCGACCACCTGGCGGTGCTGCGGCCTCAGGCGTGGCTGATGATCGGTCACTGCGGCGGCCTGCGCGGCTCCCAGACCATCGGCGACTATGTCCTGGCGCATGCCTACCTGCGCGACGACCACGTGCTGGACGGGGTCCTGCCGCCGGAGATCCCCATCCCGCCGATCGCCGAGGTTCAGGTGGCGCTGAACCGGGCGGCCGAGGAGGTGACCGGCGAAAGCGGCGACGTGCTGAAGCGCCGGCTGCGCACCGGCACGGTGGTGACCACCGACGACCGGAACTGGGAGCTGCGCTATTCCTCCAGCGCGCTCCGGTTCAACCAGAGCCGCGCCGTGGCCATCGACATGGAGAGCGCCACCATCGCGGCGCAGGGCTACCGCTTCCGGGTGCCCTACGGGACGCTGCTGTGCGTGTCGGACAAGCCGCTGCACGGCGAGATCAAGCTGCCGGGCCAGGCTAACGCCTTCTACGAGCGGGCCATCGGCCAGCACCTGCAGATCGGCATCGCCACCGTCGACCTGCTGCGCAAGGAGGGCGCCGGGCTCCACTCCCGCAAGCTCCGCAGCTTCGACGAGCCGCCGTTCCGGTAGGATCAGAGCTTCATCCCGTCACGGCAGGCGGCTAGAACCCTCCCCATGAGCAGCCGGCGCATCCCCTTCGAAGGCATCGACAACTTCCGGGACTACGGCGGCTATGCGGCCGGTGATCGCCGGCTGCATCACGGCCGCCTTTACCGCTCGGCCCACCAGGCGCGGGCGACGGACGCCGACCTGGAGAAGCTGGCCGGCCTCGGCATCTCGGTCATCGTCGACCTTCGCCGGTCGAACGAGCGCGAGCGCGATCCCAGCCGCCGCTGGGCCGGCTTCTCGGCCACCGTGGTGGAGAACGACATCGGCCAGGATCGCGCCGATCCCTGGCACGAGTTCCTGCGGCAGTCGGACCTGAGCGAGGGCTCGTTCCGGGAGTACATGCTCGCGTACTATCGCGCGGCCCCGCATGAGCCCCGTCACATCGACCTCTATCGGCGGTACTTCCAGGCAGTGGCGGAGACCGAGGGCCCGATCCTCGTCCACTGCGCGGCCGGCAAGGACCGCACCGGGATCATCTGCGCCCTGACCCACCACCTGGCCGGCGTGCACGACGACGACGTTGTCGAAGACTACCTGCTGACCAACGACCCCGAACGGATGGCCGCCCGCGTGCCCGTGCTGACCGAATTGATCCGCAACGAGACCGGTCGGACGCCGACGGAACGGGCTGTTCTGGTGGCGATGGGCGTGGAGGCGCCGTACCTGGAGGCCGCCTTCGACGTGATGCGCGAGCAGCACGGCTCGCTCGACGGGTATTTGGACGAGGTGCTGGGACTGGACGCGGCGCTGCGCGCGCGCATTCACGACCGGATCCTGGGCTAGGCCGAACAGACCGCGCCCGCCGTGGCCTCCGCAAACCACGACGGGCGCTATCAGGGACAGACCTCTCGGGAGAAGCCTGTCCCCAGATTTGCGCGAGGCAGGCGGTCACGCCTAATCACCTCGACGTCATTCACGGAGTGATGATGCAGAGCTTTCAGCCGCCCCGGCGGATCCTCATGGGGCCCGGGCCCTCCGACGTCCCGCCGCGGGTGTTGCAGGCTCTCGCCCGGCCCACGGTCGGCCACCTGGACCCTGCCTTTCAGGACCTGATGGAGGAGATCAAGGGCGCGCTGCAGCGGCTGTTCAATGCGCCCGAGCACGCGTGCGTCCCGCTCCCCGCTCCGGGCACGGCGGGCATGGAAGCGGCGATCATGAACCTGCTGGAGCCCGGCGACCGGGCCGTGATCGCGGTGAACGGCGCGTTCGGCGGCCGCATGGCCGACATGGCCGGCCGGGCTGGGGCAGAGGTGGTGACGGTGGATCACGCCTGGGGCGAGCCGGTGGACCCGAAGCGAGTGGAAGAGGCGCTCGCCGCAGCCCCGACCAAGGTCCTGGCGTTCGTGCATGCGGAAACCTCCACGGGCGCGCGCAGCGATGCGGCCACGCTTTGCGGCATAGCCCGGCGGCACGGCGCGCTCTCCATCGTCGACGCGGTGACGTCGCTGGGCGGCATCGCCGTGGACGTGGCCGGATGGGACGCCGACGTCGTCTATTCGGGGACGCAGAAATGTCTGTCGGCTCCCCCGGGGCTGTCGCCCATCGCCCTGTCCAAGCCGGCGCAGGCGGCGATCTCCGCCCGCAAGGAGAAGGTCCGGAACTGGCTCTGCGACTTCAACCTGCTGATGAGCTACTGGGGCGGCGAAGGCGGGCGGACCTACCACCACACCGCGCCCGTGAACGCTCTCTATGGTCTGCATGAGGCCCTGGTGATCCTGTTCGAGGAGGGCCAGCAGGCCTCGATCGTGCGGCATGGGCGGATGCATGAGGCGCTGGTCGCCGGGCTCGAAGCCGCCGGCCTGGAGATGCTCGTGGCGCCCGCGAACCGCCTGCCGCAGCTCAATACCGTCAAGGTTCCGGAGGGCGTCGACGAGGCGGCTGTGCGGGCCTACGTGCTGGACCGCTGGGACCTCGAGATCGGAGCCGGGCTCGGGCCGCTGAAGGGCAAGGTGTGGCGCATCGGCCTGATGGGGGCTTCGGCGACGCCCTGGCACGTGCGCCTTTGCCTGACGGCCCTCTGCGAAGCCCTCGCCGCCCAAGGGCGAGAGGTGGACGCCACAGCAGTTCTCGCCGCCGCCGACGCCAGGCTGGCGGGCTGACGCCGCGGCGTCTAACGTCCCCCTGAACGGCCGCGCTTCAGACTGGCCGCAGGGGGAACGCGTTGACGGACACCAAGCCTCTGGACGCCGACGGCCCGGCCGCCATTGTCGAGCCGCCGGTCATTTCGGAGCTGGGCGGCGACGGCAAGCTGAACCGCGGCGGGGTGGCCTGGGCCGTGCACCAGGGCGGGCGCGACCCGTTCATCATCCTGGTCACGATCTACATCTTCATGCCCTATCTCGCCTCCGTGCTGGTGGGCGACCCCGTGCGCGGCCAGGAGATGATCTCCCGCTGGGACCAGATCATCGGCTGGATCGTGGTGGCGACCGCTCCGTTCCTCGGGGCCTCTATCGACAAGCTGGGACCCCGCAAGGGCTGGCTGGCGCTGATCGTGGGCCTGATGGTTCCGATGATCGCGGCGCTGTGGTTCGCCGCTCCAGGCGGCGCGATGAGCTTGGGGATGATCGCCGCTCTGGTGATCGGCGCCCGCGTGCTGTTCGTCTACGCCGAGGTGCTGCACAACTCGCTGCTGGTGCGTGCGGCCGGGCTGGGGGCCGCCCACAAGGCCTCCGGACTGGCGCTGTCGCTGGGCAACCTGTTCTCGGTGATCGCGCTGGTCTTCACCGCCTGGGCCTTCGCCCTGCCCGGAAAGGTGGACTGGGGCTTCGTGCCCTCCGCCCCGCTGTTCGGGCTGGACCCGGCCACCCACGAGCCGGAGCGGGTGGTGGCCCTGATGGCCGCGGCCCTGCTCGCGCTGGGGTCGATCCCGCTGTTCCTGTTCACGCCCGATGCGCCCCGCACCGGCATCCCGATGTGGAAGGCCTGGGCGGACGGCGCGGCTGAACTCGGGCGGATGCTGAAGACGGTCCGCCGCCACCGGGACGCGGTGATCTACCTGGGGTCCAGGATGTTCTTCGTGGACGGCATGAACGGCGTGCTCATCTACGCTGGCGTGTACGCCGTGGGGGTCATGGGCTGGGGCGCGCTGGAGATGCTGGCCTTCGGCATCCTGCTGTCGATCCTGGCGGTGCTTGGCGGGTTCGTGGCGCGGTGGCTCGACGAGGGGGGCGGGCCCAAGGTTGCGCTGCAGATCGAGGTGTTCATGACGATCCTCGGCCTGCTGGCGCTGCTCGGGATGGCGCCTGATCGCATCCTCTTCTTCTGGAGCTACGACGCGGCCACGGCGCAGCCCCTTTGGAACGGACCCGTGTTCCAGCACCTGCCGGACGTGGTCTTCGTACTGATCAGCTTCGTGAATGCGGTCTTCATTACGGCCCAGTACGCCTCGAGCCGCACGATGCTGACCCGCATCACCCCGCCGGAGCAGACCGGCGCGTTCTTCGGCGTTTACGCCCTGTCCGGGGTGGCCACCGCCTGGCTGGCGCCAACCCTTGTGAACCTCGGCACCCGCATCAGCGGGACGCAGCAGGGCGGGTTCGCGACCATCAACATCCTGTTGGCGATCGGTCTGGTCATGCTGTTCTTCATCCGCGGCGGGGGCCGCCGGCTTTCGTGATCGACGCCGCTGACCGGGGCCTGCTGCTGGGCGACGGCCTCTTCGAGACCCTGCTTTCGGATCGCGGGCGACTCTGCGATCTCGCGGCGCACCTCGACCGCATGTCGGCGGGCTGTGCGGCGCTTGGGTTGCCCGCGCCGGACGCGCGGGAGGCCGAGGGGCTGATGCACGAGGCGTTGCGGGCGGCCGACCTTGGCCAAGCGCGCGCGGCTGTGCGGCTGACCCTGACCGCCGGATCCGGCGGAAGAGGCCTGGACAGACCGCAGCGGCCGCAGCCGAGGCTCTTCGCCACCGCCGCGCCCGCGGCCGAGCCGCAGGGGGCTGCTCGCCTGGCGGTGACGAGCATCCGGCGCAACGAGAGCTCGCCCGCCTCCCGGCTGAAATCCCTCGCCTACCTGGACAACCTCCTGGCCCGTCGCGAAGCGCAAGCCGCCGGCGCGGACGAAGCGCTGATGCTGAATACGCGCGGAGAGCTTGCCTGCGCGGCGGCGGCCAACGTCTTCTGGGTCGCCGGCGAGCGGCTGTTCACGCCGTCCCTGGGCTGCGGCGTGCTGGCGGGCGTGGTGCGCGGACGGGTGATCGCCACGGCCCGCGCCGCGGGCGTGCCGATCGAGGAGGTGGCCGCGGAGCCGGCAGCCCTGGCTGACGCCGACGCGGTGTTCCTGACCAACAGCCTGATCGGAATCCGGCGCGTGGCGTCGATCGACGCGCGGACCTTCGGCTCTGATCCGCTGCTGCGGGTGCTGACCGAGGCGCTCGCGGCCTAGCTGATCCAGGCCACTTCGGGCGCCTTGCGCGGCTTCAGGAAAAACGTCTGCTGGAAGGTGAGCGGCTCGGGCAGCATCTTCTGAAGGGGCGAAGTCCAGGTGTAGCTGACCTCGGTCATGATCACGCTGTCGCCGGCCAGCAGCAGGTTCGCCGGAACGGCGGTCGCCGTGGCGCCGGCGCTCAGCCCCGTCATGCCGTCGCCGCGGCTCCAGACCACCTTCGCGACAGCGGTGGCCGGATCGGCCTTCACGCTGGTCACCCGCATGTAGAGCGTATTGGCCGGGAAGGGGCGGATCACGGCGTCGCTGACCTGGAAGATGTCGGTCATGCCGGCGGAGTTCATCTGCGCCGACTGCGCCACGAGATCGCCCACCACCGCTGCGGCGTGGCTCGCCCTCCGCTCGGCCATCATGGCCAGCGTGAATTCGCACAGACCCAGATAAAGCGAGACCATGATCGGCGCGAGGAGCGCGAACTCCAGCGCGGCCAGGCCTCGCTGGTCATTGTGGAAACGTCTCAGCATGCAGCACCCCCTGGGGGATCGTCGGTGTAGGGCTCGTTGCGGAAGGCGGTGGTGATCGACAGCAGGCGCACGCCCGAGCCGCCGCCCATGTTCTCGAACACCTGGCCCAGCAGCGGGGTGAACAGCTTCCATTTGTAGTAGACGCGCACGAGCACGATGTCGGTGGGGTTGCCGGGCGCCCAGCAGGTGGTGGCCGGATTGAAGGCGCTCCCGGGCTGCGCCGTCGAGGCCGCGAGGCCCGTGAAGTTCGAGAACGTGCGCACGTCCACGTACAGGTCCGACCCGCAGCTGGACGTGAGCCAGCTCATCCCGCTGCAGACCTGGGTCTTGAAGTCCAACTTCGTGTTGGCGGTGCTGGTCTGGAACTCGCCGGTGCGGATCTTGCGCGAGACGTGCTCGGTCGCGTTCTCGAGCATGGTCATCGTGAGGAAGAGCAGGCCGAGCTCGAGGATGCCGAAGATCAGCAGCATGAACGGCATGCTGAGCAGCGCGAACTCGACGGCCGTCGCGCCGCGGCGGGCGCGGGCGAACCGCGCCAGGGCGGTCTTGAGGCGGAGAGTCTTTCGGGAAGCCACGGCTCCGGTCCTTCGCGGGTAAGTCGCGCTTGAACCTAGACTGTCACGGATAATTGCAGCTTAAGCTGGATGTCTTACGAGTGAAGACCGAGCATGGTTAATAGATTATAATCATGAATACACGTTTATCATACCCGAATACTGGGGGTTAAGCGGCAAGCGGGCATCGTGAGGAGGTTATCGGCAAGGGGCAGCAATCGCTTGATCCCGCTGCCCGCTGAAAAGGAGATTGAGTATGTCGAAGTTCATCACCCGCTTCGCCAAGGACGAGTCCGGCGCGACCGCGATCGAGTATGGCCTGATCGCCGCCCTGATCGCCGTCGTGATCGTGACCGCCCTGCAAGCCATCGGTCCGAAGCTGAAGGGCGCCCTCGACAGCGTCGATGAAGCCCTCCCGGCCGCCTAAGGCCCCCCACCAGTAAGCGTAAGCGAGGGCCCCCGGCGCGCGAGTGTCGGGGGCCTTCTGCTGTCCGGAGGCAACCCTCCGTTCACCAGCAGGCGCCAAGCTGACCGGGTTCGGAGCTTCAGAATGATCCCCTATATCGCCGCCGCCCTCGTCTTGGTGTTCCCCGCCCTGGTCATCACGGCCGCGCTGCGCGACGCAGTGAGCTACACCATTCCCAACTGGATCTCGCTGAGCCTGCTGGGGGTGTTTCCCCTCATGGGCCTGGCGCTGGGCCTGCCGCTTCCCGACATCGCCCTGCATGCCGGGATCGGGTTCCTGGCGCTGGTCGCTGGCATGGTGATGTTCTCGCTGGGCTGGATCGGCGGCGGCGATGCGAAGGTGTTCGCCGCCGCGGCGCTGTGGCTCGGCTGGCCGGCGGTGGGGACCTTCCTGCTGGTGACCTGCCTCTCCGGCGGCGCGCTGGCGGTCATGCTGCTCTGGCTGCGTTCCGTCTGGCTGCGGCCGCTCGTCGCCGGCGCCCCTGGGTGGCTGTCCCGCCTGGCCGAGCCCGGCGAGAACGTGCCCTACGGCGTCGCCATCTGTGTGGGCGCGCTCGCGGCCTTCCCCGCCTCCCCATTGATCCGGGCGCTCGACGCCCTCGCCTGACCGGTTGCGGCAGCCGCGCATCTGCGCCTAGGTGAGGCGGCATGTCCGACGTGATCCTCGAAGCGGCCGACGCCGCCATCCCCATCGAAGCCCTGGCGCAGGGCGAGCTCGCCGCCGCCCTCGAGGCCGCCCCGCCGTTCGTCCGGGGCTTCGCAGCGTTGTCCAAGTTCAAGGCCAAGGCCGGTGAGGTGCTGCTGGCGCCTGGCGAGGACGGCGCCCTGCGCACCGTGCTCTTCGGCCTGGGCGCCGCCCCCGACGTGATGGCCTTCCGAGGCCTGCCGCCGAAGCTCCCCGCCGGCGCCTACCGCATCGCGCGCGCGCCCCAGGAGATCGACCGCGGCCAGGCGGCCCTGGCCTTCGCGCTCGGGTCCTACCGTTTCGACCGCTACAAGACACGAGACGCCGAGAAGCCGCAGCTGGTGGCCGAGGGCTGCGACGTGGCCGAGATCCGCCAGGTGGCGCATGCCTGTGCGCTGGCCCGCGACATGGTCAACACTCCGGCCAACGACATGGGACCGCTGCAGATCGAGACGATCGCGCGGGAGATCGCGGAGCAGCACGGCGCGCGGATCAGCGTGATCACCGGCGACGACCTGCTGGAGGCCAATTATCCGGCCGTGCACGCTGTCGGCCGCGCCGCGGTTCCGGAGCGGGCGCCGAGGATGATCGAGATCACCTGGCCCGGTCCAGGGAGCGAAGCCGGTCGCCCTCTGGTGTGCGTGGTGGGCAAGGGCGTGGTGTTCGACACCGGCGGGCTCGACATCAAGCCGTCCGCCGGCATGCGGCTGATGAAGAAGGACATGGGCGGGGCGGCGCACGCCCTGGCGCTCGGCCGGATGATCATGGCCGCCAACCTGCCGGTGCGCCTTGTTATCCTGGTGCCGGCGGTCGAGAACGCCATCTCCGGAGACGCCATGAGGCCGGGCGACGTGCTGGCGTCGCGCAAGGGCCTGACCATCGAGGTGGGCAACACGGACGCCGAGGGCCGGCTGATCCTGGCCGACGCCCTGGCCCGCGCGGCCGAGCTCGAACCTGCGCTGACCATCGATCTCGCGACCCTGACCGGAGCGGCCCGGGTCGCGCTGGGGCCCCACCTGCCGCCGTTCTTCTGCGAGGACGACGCGCTTGCGGCGGCCATCGAGAAGCACGCCAGGCTGGCGGCCGACCCCGTCTGGCGCCTGCCGCTCTGGAAGCCCTACGCCGACGCGCTCGACAGCGACATCGCCGACCTGAAAAACGATCCCGACGCCTGGGCCCAGGCCGGCGCCGTGACCGCCGCGCTCTTCCTACAGAAGTTCGCCCCGGCTGGTCCGTGGGTCCACCTGGACATCTTCTCCTGGAACTCCCGCAACCAGCCCGGCCGCCCCGCAGGCGGCGAGGCCCAGGCGATCCGCGGGCTCTACTCCATGATCCGTGAGCGCTTCGGTTGAGCCTGGACACCCGCGTCACGCCCTTGCGCGACGGCATCGCGGCCCGGTCGCTCGAGGGCCTGGTCCCGGCCGAGGTCTACCTGGACCCGCGGCCGATGACCTGCGCGGTGGCGGCCGCCGGCATCCACCGCTCTCCTGACCGGGCTTCGGAGCAGATGGACCAGCTGCTGTTTGGCGAAGCCTTCGAGGCGCTGGAGGAGGAGGGCGCCTTCGTCTTCGGCCAGGCGCGGCGCGACGGCTACTGCGGTTTCGTGGCGGCCGCCGACCTGACCGCGCGCGGCCCGGCGCCGACGCATCGGGTTGCGGCGATCCGCACCTATGCGTTCGAGGGCCCCAGCATCAAGTCGCGGGCGATCGGCCCCTATTCCCTGAACAGCCTGGTGCGCGTCGAGGCGCTGGAGGGTCGGCTGGCCAAGCTGGCCGGCTCCGGCTGGACGACCAGCGAGCACCTGGCGCCGATCGGCGTCTTCGAGAGCGATTGGGCGGCCGTCGCCGAGCGGTTCCTGGGCGCGCCCTACCTCTGGGGCGGGCGCGAGAGCCTCGGGCTGGACTGCTCGGGCCTGGTGCAGGCCGCGCTCCTCGCCTGCGGCCGCGCCTTCCCGCGCGACGCCGACCAGCAGGAGAAGATGGGCCGCGAGATCAGCCGGCGCGATTTCGGGCGGGGCGACCTGGTGTTCTGGAAGGGGCACGTGGCCATGGGGCTCGACGCCGAACGCATCGTCCACGCGAACGGCCACCACATGGCCGTCGCGATCGAGCCGCTGGACGACGCCTTGGCGCGCATCAGGGCCAACAGCTACGGCGAAGCGACGAGCTTCCGCAGGCTCTAGGAACCAAGGACCCACAAGCACGGGAACGGCTCGGGACCTCGACCTGGCACGCCTCAGGCGCGCAACACCAAACCCAGCGCTCCAATCTCTCGCCCCAGCGCGCGCCGTCTGTGTGCGCTGTGTTCCAGAAACGAAAACGGCGCGCCGAAGCGCGCCGTTCTGTTGGTCTGGCGGAGCGCCTACTGGCGGCTGTTGCCGGACGCGCTCGGAGACGCGGCGGAGGACGCCTTCTGTTCGGTGGGCGCGCCAGGAGCCGGGGCGCCCGCGCCCTGACCGGCGGGGCCGCCGGCCCCGGTGGCCGGGGTGGCCGTGGAGCCGGTGGCCGTGGGCTCGCCTGCCGCGGCTGCGCCCGGAGCCGGCGACGCATTCGGGTCGGCGCCCGCAGCCGGAGCCGCCGCGGCGGCCGGATTCGGCGCCGGCACCGGCAGGTTCCCGCCCTTGGAGCGCAGGTAGGCGATCGTGTTGATCCGATCCTCGGCCTTCTTGAGGCCGACGAAGGTCATCTTGGTGCCGGGCAGGTAGCGCTGCGGAGCCGCGAGGAATTTGGAGAGTTCCTCGTCGTTCCAGACCGGCACCCGGCCGGCAAGGTCGGTCATCGCCTGGGAATAGGCGAAGCCGCCGACGCCGCCCGGCTTGCGGCCGACCACGCCGAACAGGTTCGGGCCGGTGCCGTTCGGGCCGCCGGCGTCCACCGTGTGGCAGGACTTGCACTTGTTGAAGGCCGCTTCGCCTGCCGCGATATCGGCGGTCGGCAGCACGGTGCCCCAGTCGATCGGGGCGTCCACGGCGGCGGCGCCGCCTTCCTCGAGCTGGACCTCGACAAGGTAGCCCGGCTTCTCGACGTGCTGCGGGGCGAACACGCCGCCGGAGACTGCCTTCAGCCCCACCAGGGCCAGACCCGTCGCCAGCACAGCGCCGGCGACCTTGTTGAAGGTAAGGTCGCTCATAGTGCTAAAGTAGACCCTCTCAGCGGCCGGCGCGCACACCGGTCAAACGCGCGGGAATCCCGCCCCTTATTGCGCGTGGCTCTCTTACACGCTACCGGCCCGGGCGCAACCGCCCACGGTCCGGCCATGAACCCCATCGTCCTCATCCCCGCGCGCATGGCCGCGACCCGCCTGCCGGGGAAGCCACTGGCCGATATCGGCGGTCTGCCGATGATCGTCCGTGTGCTGCGCCAGGCGGAAGCCTCAGGGGCGGGGCCGGTGGCGGTCGCGGCCGGCGACCCGGAGATCGCGGACGCCATCCGCGCCGCCGGCGGACGGGCCGTGATGACCGACCCCGACCTCCCGTCGGGCTCGGACCGCATCCTCGCGGCCCTGGCGCAGCTCGACCCGCAGGGGCGCCACGACGTGGTCATCAACCTGCAGGGCGACATGCCGTTCGTGGACCCCTCCGTCTTGGCCGCCTGCGCCGGGCTGCTGGCCCGCGAACCCGCGTGTGACATCGCAACCGTCGTCGCTCCGGAAGGTTCGCCCGCCGACCGCTCCAATCCCGACGTCGTCAAGGCGGTGCTCTCCTTGCAGCCGGAGGGCCGCACCGGGCGGGCGCTCTATTTCACACGCTCCACGCTTTACGGCGACGCTCCGGTCTGGCGGCACATCGGCATCTACGGCTACCGGCGCGCGGCGCTGGAGGCCTTCAACGCCGCCCCGCCCTCGCCGCTGGAGCAGCGCGAGAAGCTGGAGCAGCTCCGCGCGATGGAGCTCGGCCTCTCGATCTGGGCGGCTGTGGCTTCCGACGCGCCGATCTCCGTCGACAACCCCGCCGACCTCGAGCGGGCCCGCGACCACGCGCGACAGCATTCAGGGATACTCCGATGAGCAAGCGACGCATCGCCTTCCAGGGCGAGCTGGGCGCCAACTCCCACGAGGCCTGCGCGACCCACTTCCCGGACTATGAGCCGGTGCCGCACGCGAGCTTCGAGGACGCCTTTGAGGCGGTGAAGTCCGGCGACTGCGAACTGGGCATGATCCCGGTGGAGAACTCCATCGCCGGCCGGGTGGCCGACGTGCACCACCTGCTGCCGTCTTCGGGGCTGAAGATCATCGGCGAGCGGTTCAAGCCGATCCACTTCCAGCTGATGGCCAACCCGGGCGTCAAGCTGGAGGACGTGACGACGGCCATGAGCATGCCGATCGCCCTCGGCCAGTGCCGCAAGACCATCCGGCGGTTGAAGCTGAAGACGGAGGCCACCGGCGACACCGCCGGGGCCGCCAAGCTGCTGGCCGAGCGGCCTGACCCCACCAAGGCGGCGGTCTCCCCGGCCCTGGCCGCCGAGATCTATGGGCTGGAGATCCTCGTCCGCGACATCGAGGACGAGCACAACAACACCACCCGCTTCCTGGTCATGACGGCCGACAGCGCCCCGCCGCCGCCGCCGTTCACGACGCCATGCGTGACCAGCTTCATCTTCCGGGTGAAGAACCTGCCGGCCGCGCTCTACAAGGCGCTGGGCGGTTTCGCGACCAACGGCGTCAACATGACCAAGCTCGAGAGCTACATGGAGAACGGCGCCTTCACGGCCACCTTCTTCTATTCCGAGGTCGACGGCCGGCCCGAGGACATCGGCTTGGCCCGCGCCTTCGAGGAACTGCAGTTCTTCTCCGAGCGATTCGAGATCCTGGGCGTCTATCCGGCCGATCCGTTCCGGGCTTGAGCCCTCCCTCTCAGGGAGAGCGTGGGGAGCGGGGGGTCAGCCTTCGTCCACCCAGGCCCGGATGAGCTGGTGCGCGATGGCCATTTTGCCGGGCGCCCCCAGGCCCTCGATTTTCCCGGCCAGTAGGTCGCGAGCCTCGTCCCGCGTGAACCAGCGCACCTCGGACAGCTCGGTCTGGTCCGGCGCGGCCTCGTCGTTCTCCACCTCGGCGATCAGGCCGATCATCAGGGAGGACGGATAGGGCCAGGGCTGGCTGGAGTGATACCGCACCTTGGTGGCGAGCAGGCCGGCCTCCTCGTTGAGCTCCCGGGCGCACGCCTCCTCGATGCTCTCGCCCGGCTCGAGGAAACCTGCGAGCGCGGAAAACATCCCCTTAGGCCAGGCCTCCTGGCGACCCAGCATGCAGCGGTCGCCGACGTAGGGCAGCATGATCACGACCGGGTCGGTGCGCGGGAAATGCTCGCTCTTGCAGGCTTCGCACTTCCGCTTCCAGCCGCCGTCGACGATCAAGGTCGGCTCGCCACAGGCGGCGCAGTGGTCGTGCCGCCGGCGCCATTCAAACATCGCCTTGGCCGTCGCCAGGATGGCGGCCTCCGGCGGCGGCACCCGAAGCGCGACGGCCCGCAGGTCCTCGAAGGTCCCCAGGCCCTGCAGTGCGCCCTCGGCCGGGTCCGTGGCGCCGCTAAGGTCGACCGCGAAGATCGCCGTCTCCTTCCACAGGCCCATGAACAGCAGCTTCTTGAGCCCGCCCGCCAGTTCGCCCGCCAACCTGGCCGGCAGATAGGCGATCTGCAGGTCGCCGCCCTGCGCCTTCTCCACCAGTGGCCTGCCGTTCCACAGGGCCATGCCGAGGCTGTCTGCGCTGCCCAGCTGGTCGGCCAGCCATCCGGCGTCGCCGCGCCGCTCGCTCGCCCGGTCCAGCGGATTGCCGGCGAAGGTGTTCAGGAAGACGTCCAGAGCCATAGGCGAGTTGTAGGCGGTTCTGCGGAGTCCCGCCAACGCCCCAGTCGCCCGGGCTGATCGTCCTTCTAAGCCGCGCGGCCTTGCCCCATCCGGATTCCCCCGCCATATACCGCTCCGGAGATCGGCGACGGGCGAAGACCTCGCCAACCTGGTCAGGGCCGGAAGGCAGCAGCCACAACGAGATCCCCTTCGGGTCGGCGTCCGGTCTCCACCTCATCTTTCCGACCAGTGCATTGGCCGCAGGGCTTTCCCCCTTTCGCGGACCGCAGGCCTCCCCTTAAGTAGCCTCCATGGCGGACGAAGACTTCACGCTCGATTCCGATATCCCCGAGCGTGACCCCAACACGGGCGACATGTTCGGCGAGGCGACCAAGCCGGTCGCCGTCGAGCCGTCCGCGGCCTATACGGTCATCGCCCGGAAGTACCGGCCGCGCACGTTCGAGGACCTCTACGGCCAGGAGGCCATGGTCCGGACGCTGCGCAACGCCTTCGCCACCGGCCGGATCGCCCACGCCTTCATGCTCACCGGCGTGCGCGGGGTCGGCAAGACCACCACCGCCCGCCTGCTGGCGCGTGCCCTCAATTACGAAACCGACACGGTCAAGGAGCCCACCCTCGACTTCAAGGAGGAAGGCCGCCACGACCGGGCGATCATCGAAGGCCGGCACATGGACGTGCTGGAGCTGGACGCCGCCTCGCGAACGGGTGTCGCGGACATGCGCGAGCTGCTGGACGGCGTGCGCTACGCGCCGATCGAGGCGCGCTACAAGGTCTACATCATCGACGAGGTCCACATGCTGTCCACGGGAGCGTTCAACGCGCTCCTGAAGACGCTGGAGGAGCCGCCGCCGCACGCCAAGTTCATCTTCGCGACCACCGAGATCCGTAAGGTGCCGGTGACCATCCTGTCGCGCACCCAGAGGTTCGACCTTCGCCGGGTGGAGCCCGAGGTTCTGGTGAAGAACCTCGAGATGATCTGCGAGAACGAGGGCGCGCGCGTCGAGCAGGAGGGGCTGATGCTGATCGCGCGGGCCGCGGAAGGCTCGGTGCGCGACGGCCAGTCGATGCTCGACCAGGCCATCGTCCAGGCCGAGCCCGGCCAGACGGTCACCGCCGAAAGTATCCGCGATATGCTGGGCCTGGCCGACCGGGCGCAGACTATCGCGCTGTTCGAGCAGATCATGCGCGGCGAGGCGGGTCCGGCCATCGAGACCTTCCGCACTCTCTACGGCTACGGCGCCAACCCGGACCAGGTGATGCTGGACCTGCTGGACCACTGCCACGGAGCATCGGTGGCCAAGGCGATCGGGCCTCAGGCGCTGATCATGCCGAAGGAGCAGGCCGCCAGGCTGGCGGCGGTGGGCGCGGCCGTCTCTCCGGGCATCCTGTCCCGCCTGTGGCAGCTGATCCTGAAGGCGTACGAAGAGGTGCGCCGCGCGCCGGACGCCGCGGCGGCCACCGACATGGCGATCATCCGCATGGCCTTTGCCGCCGACCTGCCGGGCCCGGAGGAAGCGCTCAAGAAGCTGCAGGCAAACCAGCCGATCTCCGGCGGCCCAGGTGGCGGCGGGGCCGGGGGCGGGCCGCAGTCATCGGGCGGCGGTGGCGGCGGGGCCACGGCGGTGGCGCGCCGACCGATAGCGCAGCCGCAGGCCGCGGAGCCTGCGCCGACGCTGCAGTCCTTCGAAGACGTGATGGCGCTGATCGACAAGCGCCGCGACATCACCCTGAAGCTGGACATGGAGCGGTTCGTCCGTCCGATCAGCTTCCGGCCGGGCGCCATCGAATACGAGCCGGCGCCCGGCGCTCCGCGGGATCTGGCCCAGCGTTTGGTGGCCCGGCTGAAGGAATGGACGGGCGAGCGCTGGCTGGTCGTCGCCCAGGGCGGCGGGGGGGCCGAGAGCCTATGGGAAAAAGAGAAGCGTGAGCAGCGCGAGGTCCGGGCGGAGATCGAGCAGGATCCGTTCGTGCGCGCGGTGATGGAGACCTTTCCGGGGGCCGAGATTGTTTCCATCCGCAACCAGCCCCAGCCGGACGCGGCCGCCGAGCCGCCGCCGGAAGACGAAAGTGACGAGGAGTAGCGCGCCATGAAGGACCTCAACGCCCTGATGAAGCAGGCCCAGGCCATGCAGCAGAAGCTGGCCGACGCCCAGGCGCGACTGGCTGAGCTGAGCGTCGAGGGCACCTCGGGCGGCGGCATGGTGAAGGTGACGCTGAAGGGCTCGGGCGAACTCGCCCGCGTCGACCTTGACGAGAGCCTGATGCAGCCGGGCGAGGGCGAGGTCGTGTCCGACCTGATTGTCGCCGCGCACGCCGACGCCAAGCGCAAGCTGGACGCCCAGCAGGCCGAGATGATGCGCGAGGCCGCGGGCCCGCTCGCCGGCATGGGCCTGCCTGGAATGCCGAAGTTCTGATTTGGCCTCTTCCGCAGGACCTGAGATCGAGCGCCTCATCGGCCTGCTCGCTAAGCTGCCGGGGCTCGGGCCGCGCTCGGCTCGGCGCGCCGCCCTGGCCCTGCTCAAGCGGCGCGAGCAACTGCTGAATCCGCTCGCCGACGCGCTCGCCGAGGCGAGCCAGCGGGTGAAGACGTGCCAGGTCTGCGGTTCGCTCGACACCCAGGATCCCTGCGCGATCTGCTCTGACCCGCAGCGCGACGCGACCCTGCTCTGCGTGGTGGAGGAGGTCGGCGCCCTCTGGGCCATGGAGCGCGCGTCGGCTTTTCGCGGGCGCTATCACGTGCTGGGCGGGTTGTTGTCAGCCCTGGACGGCGTCGGACCCGAGACGCTGCGGGTTGGGCCGCTGGTGAGCCGCGCGGCCGAGGAGGGCGTGCGCGAGGTCGTCCTGGCCCTGCCGGCCACCGTCGATGGCCAGACCACGGCCCACTACCTGGCGGACCGTCTGGCGGGGGCGAGCGTCAGCGTGACCATGCTGGCCCGCGGCGTGCCCGTGGGCGGCGAGCTGGACTGGCTGGACGACGGCACCATCGCCCAGGCGATGCGGGCCCGCCGGCCGGCCTGATCGGTCGCACGGGGCCCCACTGGCTGCGACTCACCGCGTGCTGTAAGAACGCAGCATGAACGTCGCCATCCTCGCCGCCATACTCTTCGCGCTGCTCGCCGCCGCAGCGGTCGCCTGGGCGCTCAAGGAGCGGCTGCGCGCCTCGGTCGCCGAGGCCCGCCTCGATCTGCTGGAGGATCAGGCCGACACCCAGGCGGAGTACCTGAGGGCCCAGGCCGCCCAGTCCGCCAGCGCGGTCGCCGAGGCCATGGTCCGGCAGACGGAGGAGACCTTCCGCAACCGCGAGCAGCTGGCCCAGGCGCGCATCGAGGCGCAGCTGAAGCCGGTGGCCGAGACCCTGCAGAAATTCCAGGAACAGGTCGCTCAGGTCGAGAAGCAGCGGCTCGAGGAGACCGGCGGCCTGAAGGAACAGATCACCCAGCTTCTGGCCGCCTCCACCGCGACCCAGGACGAGGCCCGCAAGCTGTCGGCGGCGCTGCGCCGCGGAGCCGGCGTGCAGGGCCGCTGGGGCGAGCAGACCCTGCGCAACGTGCTGGAGGCCGCGGGGCTCTCGAGCCGCTACGACTTCGAGGAGCAGACCTCTACCGACACCGAGGAGGGCCGCCGCCGGCCCGACGTCACCATCCGCCTGCCCGGCGGCGGGGTGTTCGTGATCGACGCGAAGTGCTCGCTGAACGCCTTCCTCGACCTGCAGGAGGCCGCTGACGAGGCGTCGCGCGACGCCTGCGGCCTGCGGCACGTGCAGAGCGTCAGGGCCCACGTCCAGGGGCTTTCGGCCAAGGCCTACTGGGACCAGTTCGACAGCTCTCCCGATTTCGTGGCCATGTTCGTGCCGCTGGATTCAGCGATGGCCGCGGCGTTGGACCGCGCCCCGGACCTGATGACCGAGGCCATGGACCGTCGCGTCGTCATCGTCACCCCGACCACCCTCTTCGCGCTTTGCAAGGCGGTCAGCTACGGCTGGCGCGTCGAGGACCAGGCCGCCAACGCCCGCAAGATCGCCGACCTCGGCCGCGAGCTCTACAAGCGGATCGCGGTGATGGGCGGCCACGCCTCGTCCGTCGGCAAGGCCCTGACCGCCGCTGTCGAGCGCTACAACCAGATGGTCGCCTCGCTGGAGACCCAGGTGCTCACCCAGGCCAAGCGGTTCGAGGACCTGAAGGTCGACCACCAGGGGAAGGAGATCCAGGAGATCGTCCCTGTGGAGGCCGCCGTCCGCCCGCTCTCAAAGCTTTCCACGGCCGAGGCGCCTGCTATGCGGCTCGTGGCCGCCGAGGAGGCCTGAGGCCATGATCTCCGACCTTGACGCTCGGGAATAGGGAACCTACCTCCCCGCCATGGCCATCCGCGAAATCCTTGTCGTCCCCCATCCGGTCCTGAAGCAGGTCTCCGAGCCTGTCGATCAGGTGACCGACGAGACCCGCGCCCTGATGGACGACATGCTGGAGACCATGTACGCGGCGCCCGGCATCGGCCTCGCCGCGATCCAGATCGGCGTGCCCAAGCGCATCATCGTGATGGACCTCGCCCGGCCGGAGGAAGAGCCCCAGCCGCGCTACTTCGTGAATCCCGAGATCCTCTGGGCCTCCGACGACACGGCCCCCTACGAGGAAGGCTGCCTCTCGGTCCCCGAGTACTATGACGAGGTGGAGCGCCCGTCCCGCGTGAAGCTGCGTTACCTCAACTACCAGGGCGAGACCGTCGAAGAGGACGCAGACGGCCTATACGCCGTCTGCATCCAGCACGAGATGGACCACCTGAACGGCGTGCTGTTCATCGATCACCTTTCCCGCCTGAAGCGCGAGCAGGCGGTCAAGAAGGTGCGCAAGCAGGTCAAGGCGGCCTAGCCTAGGCCTATTTGGTCTCCGCGGTCGCGCCAGCCGCGGGCTGGTCGTCCTTCGACGCATCTTTGATGCTCGAGCCGAGGCCCTTCAGGGCTTCCTTCGCCTGGTCGGCGGCCTTCTTCACGTCCGGATCGCTGGTGATGTCCTTGAGCTCGGCCCCAGCCTTGTCGAGGTTGGCCTCCATCTCGTTGCCCACCTCGATGGAGTTCTCCTTCACCGTCGAGGCGGCCTGGTTGGCCTCGGCCTGGGTCTTGTCCTGCTCGGTCTGGCTGCAGGCGGCGACAGCGAGGGCGAGGCCGAGAGCGGTGGCGGTGACGATAGTGCGCATGCGAGGCTCCTCCGAACCGCCGCTGAACGGCGACGCTTTGAGGTAAGTTCCCTTGAACAGCCCCGGCAGGTAAACCCCCGGCATGCGTCTCGCCTTTCTCGGCACCCCAGAATTCTCCGTCGCCGCGCTGAGCGCCCTGGTCGACGCCGGTCATGAGATCGCCTGCGTCTATTCCCAGCCGCCGGCGCCCCGGGGCCGCGGGCAGGCCATGAAGCCTTCGCCGGTGCATGCCTACGCCGAGGCCCGCGCGATTCCGGTCCGCACGCCCGCCTCGATGCGTGACCCGGCCGAGATCGAAGCGTTCGCGGGCTTGCACCTCGACGCCGCGGTGGTCGTGGCGTTCGGCCAGATCCTGCCCCAGGCGGTGCTGGACGCGCCCAGGCTGGGGTCGTTCAACGTGCATGCATCGCTGCTGCCCAGGTGGCGCGGCGCCGCCCCGATCCAGCGGGCGATCATGGCCGGCGATCCGGTGACCGGCGTACAGGTCATGCGGATGACCGAGGGGCTCGACGAGGGGCCGGTGCTGGCGACCGCCGCCGTGCGGATCGGTCCCCAGGACACGGCCGCCACCCTGCACGACCGCCTGGCGGCGGCCGGCGCCGAACTCATCGCAGCCACGCTCCCCGAGATTGAGGCCGGGAGGGCGGTGGAGACCCCGCAGGCGCCAGACGGTGTCACCTACGCCAAGAAGATCCGGCCGAAGGAGGCGCGCATCGACTGGACGAAGCCGGCCGCCGACCTTGACCGCAAGGTTCGCGGCCTGTCGCCCTTTCCCGGCGCCTGGTTCGAACTCCCGACCGACAAGGGACCGGTGCGCGTGAAGGCCTTGCTGTCCGCCTTCGAGGACGTGGATGGCGCGCCGGGGGAGGTCCTGGATGACCGTCTCCTGGTCGCCTGTGGCGGCGGAGCCGTGCGCCTGCTGCGCCTGCAACGCGAGGGTCGCGGACCGCAGGACGCCGAGGTCTTCCTGAACGGCACGCCTGTGGCCGCCGGAACCCGGCTCGGCTGATGCCCCGCTACCGACTGACGATCGAGTATGACGGCCGGCCCTATCACGGCTTCCAGGCCCAGGAGCGGCTCCCGTCCGTCCAGGGCGCTATCGAGGCCGCGGTGAAGGCGTTCACCGGCGAGACCCTGCGCCTGCAGGCGGCCGGCCGCACGGACACCGGCGTCCATGCCACCGGCCAGGTGGTGCACATTGATCTCGCCAGGGACTGGCCGGCCGAGACGGTGCGCAACGCGCTGAACGCCCACCTGGTGGAAGAGCGGGTGGTGGTGCTGGAAGCATCGGTCGCCGCCGCGGACTGGCACGCGCGGTTCTCGGCTAAGGAGCGCCGCTACCTCTACCGGATCCTCAATCGGCTGGGCCCGCCGGCGCTGGAGAAAGGGCGCGTCTGGCACGTGAAGAAGCCGCTCGACGCTGAAGCGATGAACGCGGCCGCCCAGGTTCTGGTGGGCCACCACGACTTCACGACATTCCGCGACCTCGGCTGCCAGGCGAAGAGCCCGATGAAGACGCTGGACGTGGCGCGGGTCTGGCGTGAAGGCGAGGAGGTTCGGCTGGAGTTCGCGTCGCGCTCGTTCCTCCATCGCCAGGTCCGCTCGATGACCGGCAGCCTGGCGCAGGTGGGGCTGGGTCGCTGGAGAGCCGAAGACCTAAAGGCGGCGCTGGAGGCGCGGGACCGCAAGGCCTGCGGGCCGGTCGCGCCTTCGGACGGGCTCTACCTCACCGCCGTGGGATACTGAGGCTAGGGGAACGCCTCGAAGTACCGTCGGATCAGCGCTTCGTAGACCACCTGCAGCTGGCGGATCTCGGCCACCGGCGCGCGTTCGTCGACCTGGTGCATCGTGCGCCCGACGAGCCCCACTTCGACCACCGGGCACAACGCGCGGATGAAGCGGGCGTCGGACGTGCCGCCGCTGGTCGAGAGCTCGGGATCACGGCCCACCGCGTCGCGCACGGCCCCGGCGACCACCTCGGTGAATGGCCCAGGCTCGGTGAGGAAGGCTTCGCCGCTGATCTGCGGCGTGACCGTGACCTTGCCCTTGAACCCGGCCGCCGCGGCCTGCGCTTCGGCCGCGATCCAGTCCGCCAGGGCTTGGCCGGTGTGGTTCGGATTGAAGCGAATGTTCAGCCGCGCCCGGGCGACGCCGGGGATCACATTGGTGGCCGTGTTCGGCACGTCGATCATGGTCACTTCAAGGTTTGACGGCTGGAACTCCGGATAGCCCTGGTCCAGCACCCGCGCCTGCAGCCTGGCCAGCAGCGTCACCAGGACCGGCACGGGGTTCGCGGCCCGGTGGGGATAGGCGACGTGGCCCTGGACGCCTTCCACCATGATCTCGGCGTTGATGGAGCCGCGGCGGCCCACCTTCACCATGTCTCCAAAGCTGTCGGCCGAGGTCGGCTCGCCCACCACGCAGTGGTCGATGACCTCCCCCTCGGCCTGCAGGGCCTCGACGACCATCTTGGTCCCATGGGTGGCGACGCCCTCCTCGTCGCCGGTGATCAGGAACGAGAGGGATCCCGCCACCTGGCCAGCTTCGATCGCCGCCGCCGCCGCCGCGGCGAAGGCAGCGATTGCGCTCTTCATGTCGACCGCGCCGCGCCCGATCAGAACGCCGTCGACCACCTCCGCCCCGAACGCGTCCTTCGACCAGGCGTTGGCGTCCCCGACCGGCACGACGTCGGTATGACCGGCGAAGCAGAGGTTCGGCCGCGCCGCGCCGTAGCGCGCGTAGAGGTTCTCGATCTCGCCGAACCGCATGCGCCGGCAGGTGAAGCCCAGGCTCTCGAGCGTCCCCTGCACAATGTCCATGGCGCCGGCATCGGCCGGCGTGACGGAGGGGGCGCGGATCAGCTGGCGGGTGAGTTCGACGGCGTCGATGGCGGCGGGCATGGTCAGGCTCTACCTATCATCCCTCGAAGAGGCGAGTGGGACCATGCCCAAGATCGACATCGAACCCTTGCCGGTGCTGACCGGCTCCGGCTACCCGGCCCCCCACGACCAGCCCTGTTTGGCGCGGTCGCGCAAACGGCTTGGCGAGGGGGCGGGCCTCTCCCAGTTCGGGATGAACCTGATGACGCTGAAGCCCGGCGGCTGGTCCTCGCAGCCTCACTGGCACACCGATGAAGACGAGTTCGTCTGGATCGTCGAGGGGGAGGTGGTGCTGGTCAGCGATGACGGCGAGCAGCTGCTCGAGGCCGGCGACTGCGCGGGCTTCCCGGCCGCCGCCGCGGCCGGGCGCCACCTCCAGAACCGCACGGAGCGCGACGTCCTGCTGCTGGAAGTGGGCTCTCGTCGGCCGGAGGATGACCATTGCGAGTACCCGGACCTCGACATGAAGGTGGGTCCGGACAGCGTCTACCGGCGCCGCGACGGCACGGCCTACCCCCAGAAGGGCTAGTCCCGCAGCAGCTCGTTGATGCTGGTCTTGGAGCGTGTGCGCTCATCGACCGTCTTCATGATCACGGCGCAGTAGGTGGACGGCAGAGAGGGATCGCTGGGGTTCGGCCGCGAGCCGGACATCACGACGGAATAGGGCGGAACCTCGCCGGTGATGACCTGGCCGGTCCGGCGGTCCACGATCGGCGTGGTGGAGGTCAGGTACACCCCCATGGAGAGCACGCTGCCTTCGCGGACGATGACCCCTTCGGCCACTTCCGAGCGGGCGCCGATGAAGCAGTTGTCCTCGATGATGGTCGGGTTGGCCTGCAGCGGCTCCAGCACGCCGCCGATGCCCGCGCCGCCCGACAGGTGCACGTTCTTGCCGATCTGGGCGCAGGAGCCGACAGTGGCCCAGGTGTCCACCATCGTGCCCTCGTCGACATAGGCGCCGATGTTCACGAACGAGGGCGTCATCACCACGCCTCTGCCGATGAAGGCGCCCTTGCGCACGATCGAGCCCGGCACCGCGCGGAAGCCGGCCGCCTCGAAACGGGCGGCGTCCCAGCCCGCGAACTTCAGCGGGACCTTGTCCCAGTAGGGGCCCGGCGCGTCGGCTTCCATGAGCGCGTTCGGCGTTAGCCGGAACATCAGCAGGATCGCCTGCTTCGCCCACTGGTGCGTCACCCACACGCCGTCGGCCTGGCGCTCCGCGACCCGCAGCTGGCCTGAGTCCAGCAGTTCGATGGTCTCGCGGACCGCCTCGCGCACCTCGCCCTGCGTGGCCGTGCTGATGCCGTCGCGGGCTTCCCAGGCGGCTTCGATGATTCGCTTCAGGTCTTGGGTCATGCGGCTTCCTTGACCTGGGCCGCGGCCAGGAACGGCGCGAGCCTCGCGGTGCGGTGGTGGACGAAGGGGGCGGTGCTCGTCTCGGCGTGCGCGCCGACCAGCACGGTGGTCATGCCGAGGTCTGCGGCGGGCGCGAGATTGCGCTCGGAGTCCTCGAAGAAGGCGGCGGTTTCGGGGGCGATGCCATGGGCCGCGTTCATCCGCTCGAAGGCCGCGGGATCGGGCTTTGGGCGGTAGTCGGTAAGCCCGACGTGGAACACGTCATCGAACAGCTGCGTCAGACCCAGGCGCTCCAGCACCCGCTCGGCATGCACGTCGTCGGCGTTGGTGAAGATCAGTCGGCGGCCCGGCAGGCGCTCCAGGGCCGCCAGAAGCTCGGGATCGCGCGCCAGCGCCTCGAGGGAGAGGTCGTGGAACAGCGCGTGGAATTCGGCAGGCTCCACGCCATGGTTCCGCATCAGCCCGATCAGGGTCAGGCCGTGCTCGCGCAGATAGCCCTTCTGCAGCCGGTAAGCCTCCTCACGTGGAAGGTCGGTGACCCTCTGAACGAAGGCGGTCATCCGCTTTTCGATCTCCCCCATGAAGCCGGATTCCGCCGGATAGAGGGTGTTGTCGAGGTCGAACAGCCAGGTGTCCACGTGCCTGAGATCCGCGGGAGCGGTGTCCACGACGGTCATTCGGAAATCAGAGTGCCCGCGCCATGCTCAGTGAACAACTCCACCAGCATCGCGTGTGGACGGCGGCCGTCCAGGATGACCACCGCCTCGACACCGGCCTCGACGGCATCGATCGCCGTCTCGAGCTTGGGGATCATGCCGCCCGTCGCGACGCCGTCCGCGATGGCCTTGCGCGCCTCGGCGACGCTCATCTGGCGGATCAGCTCGCCGTCCTTGCCCAGGACGCCGGGGACGTCCGTCAGCAGCAGCATGCGCTTGGCGTTCAGCGCCCCAGCCAGGGCGCCGGCGACGGTGTCCGCGTTGATGTTGTAGGTCTCGCCGATCTCGGAGACGCCGATCGGCGCAATCACGGGGACGTAGTCCTCCTCGGCGTAGATCAGCGCCTCGATCAGCTTGGGGTCGACCTTCTTCGGCTGGCCGACGAAGCCGAGGTCGACCATCTTCTCCTCGTCGGACTCCGGGTCCTTCTTCGTGCGGGTCACCTTCTCGACGACGATCAGCTTGGCGTCCTTGCCGGACAGTCCCACCCCGCGCACATCGGCCTCGGCGCCGGCCTGGGTGATCCAGTTGGCGATCTCTTTGTTGATCGCGCCCGAGAGGACCATCTCCGCCACTTCCATGGTGGCCTCGTCCGTGACGCGCAGCCCGTCCACGAATGTGGACTTCACGCCCGCCTTCGAAAGCCAGGCGGAGATCTGCGGCCCGCCGCCATGCACGACCACCGGGTGGACGCCCAGCATCTTCAGGAGAACCGCGTCGGCGGCGAACAGCTTGGCGACCTGCTCCTCGCCCATAGCGTGGCCGCCGTACTTGATGACCACGGTCTCGCGGTCGTAGATCTGGATGTAAGGCAGCGCTTCGGCGAGCGTCTTGGCTGTCGCCCAGCCCTGGCCGTTCGTCTCGTCAGTCACCGCGCTACCTGCTCCTGGTCTGGCGGGTTCCGATAGCGGACGGGCGCCCCTCTGTCACGCGCGCCGCGGCGTGCTAGCGTGACTGCAGTGCAGTACGGGGGATCACCATGAAGGCGTGGATTGCGGCGGCTCTGGCCGCGTGGTGGGTTGCCGGCCCGGCGCAGGCGAAGACGGTGGCGGTGAGCGCGGATCGTCTGCTGGACGTGGCCACCGGCCGCTACGTGGACAAGCCGCTGGTGGTGATCACCGACGGCCGGATCAGCTCCGTCGGACGGCAGGGAGATGCGGCGCCGGCTGGCGCGGAGCGGGTGGACCTGCCGGGCGTCACCCTGACGCCCGGCCTGATCGACATGCACGTCCACCTGACCAGCGTCGCCCAGATCGGCGGCTACAACTATCTGGAATACTCCGACGCCTTCTGGACCGCGGTCGCCACGCGGCACGCCAAGGACACGCTGGACGCCGGCTTCACCACCGTCCGCAACCTGGGCTCCGACTTCTACGCCGACGTGGGCCTGCGCGAGGCGATCGACGGCGGCTTCATTCCGGGTCCGCGGATCCTATCGGCCGCCTATGCGCTGGGCGCAACCGGCGGCCACTGCGACTCGACCTTCTTCCCGCCTTCGATGGCCGAGAAGAGCCCCTTCACGATCGACAGCGCCGAAGAGGCGCGCCAGAAGGTGCGACTGGCCAAGAAGTACGGCGCCCAGGTGATCAAGATCTGCGCCACGGGCGGCGTATTCTCGCGCGGCCCGTCCGTGGGCGCCCAGCAGCTTTCGCTGCAGGAGATGAGGGCCGTCGTCGAAGAGGCTCACATGGCGGGCCTGAAGGTCGCGGCTCACGCCCATGGCGCTGCCGGGATCAAGGACGCGATCCGGGCGGGCGTCGACACCATCGAGCATGTCAGCCTAGTCGACGACGAGGGTGTCCGCCTGGCGCGGGAGAAGGGCGCCTACTTCAGCATGGACATCTTCAACACCGACTACACCCAGGCCGAGGGTAAGAAGAACGGCGTCCTGGAGGACAACCTGCGCAAGGACCGCGAGGTCGCAGACATCCAGCGGGAGAACTTCCGAAAGAGCCTGAAGGCCGGAGTGAAGCACGTGTTCGGTTCCGACGCCGGCATCTACCCCCATGGCCAGAACGCACGGCAGTTCGCCGTGATGGTCCGCTACGGCGCGACGCCCTTGCAGGCGATCCAGGCCGCCACGCTGACGGCCGCCCAGGCGCTCGGCCAGGACAAGGACGTGGGCCAGGTCGCCGTCGGCCGCTTCGGCGACCTGGTGGGCGTCCGGGGCGATCCGCTGGCGGACGTCACGGTCCTCGAGCGGCCGGTGTTCGTGATGAAGGGCGGCGAGGTCGTGCGGCGGCCTTAGCGCCCCCGCCGGGCGATCAGATCGAGCGGGCGACGACCTCTTTCATGATCTCGCTTGTGCCGCCGTAGATCCGCTGCACCCGGGCGTCTCGCCAGAGCCTTGCGATGGGGTACTCGTTCATGTAGCCGGCGCCGCCGTGCAGCTGCAGGGCCGTGTCGCAGGCCTCCCACTGCAGCTCGGTGTGGAACAACTTGGCGGCCGACGCCTCGGCGGCGGTGAGCTTCCCCTGAAGGTGGCGGGCGATGCACCAGTCCAGATGCGCCCAGCCGGCCTGCAGCTTGGCCTTCAGCGCGCCCAGCGTGAACCGGGTGTTCTGGAAGTCGAAGATCGACTGGCCGAACGCCTTGCGGTCCTTGGTGAACTTCACCGCCTCGTCGAACGCCCGCTGCGCCCCGGCCTGACCAGCGACGGCGATGCCCAGTCGCTCCTGCGGCAGCTGCTGCATCAGGTAAGCGAACCCGCGCCCTTCCTCGCCCAAGCAGTTGGTGATCGGCACCCGCACGTCCTCGAAGAACAGCTCGGAGGTGTCGGCCGAGTTCTGGCCGACCTTGTCCAGGTTGCGCCCGCGCTTGAAGCCCTCGCGCTCCGCCTCCACGAGGATCAGCGACACACCCTTCGAGCCGGCGTTCGGATCGGTTTTGGCGACGACGATGATCAGGTCGGCGTTCTGGCCATTGGTTATGTAGGTCTTGGAGCCGTTGACCACGTAGTGGTTGCCGTCCTTGCGCGCGGTGGTTCGGATGCCCTGCAGGTCCGAGCCGGTCCCCGGTTCCGTCATGGCGATGGCCGTGATCGCTTCGCCCGAAACCATCCTCGGCAGCCACTTCTGCTTCTGCTCGTCGGAGCCGTAGTTGGCGATGTAATCAGCGACGATGTCGGACTGCAGGGTGATGCCCGCAGAGGAGCCGGCGTAGGCGAGCTCCTCGTCGATGACCGCGTTGTAGCGGAAGTCGAGCCCGAGGCCGCCGTACTCTGGGGGCGCCGTCGGGCAGAGCAGGCCCGCTTCCCCGCAGGCGCGCCAGAACTCGCGGTCGACGACCCCCTCCTCTTCCCAGCGGTCGAGGTTCGGCGTCAGGGCGCGGTCGAAGAACTTCCGAACCTGATCCCGAAACAGGGTCATGTCTTCGTCGTAGACGGTGCGGCCTTCGGTGGTGAGCATCTGACGGATCCTGAAGCGTTCAGGGCCAGTTAGCCGCCTGACGCTGCGTCCGCCTAGACCGTGCAGGCCTCGACGATCTCCGCCCGGAGTTCCGGGATGCCGGCGCCCTTCTCCGACGAGGTGGCGAGCACCCGTGGGAACGCCGCGGGGCGCCTGGCGATCTGCGCGGTCGTGCGGGCCGTCACCGCCTCGACCTCCGAGGCCTTCAGCTTGTCGGCCTTGGTCAGGACGATCTGGTAACTCACAGCGGCGATGTCGAAAGCGGCCATGGCCTCTTCGTCCACCGGCTTCAGCCCGTGGCGGGCGTCGATCAGCAGAAAGGCGCGCTTCAGGTTCGGCCGACCCCGAAGGTAGTCGCGCCCGAGGTTCTGAAACTTCTTCACCTCACCCTTCGAGGCGCGCGCAAAGCCGTAGCCGGGGAGATCGACCAGGCGCAGACGCTCGGCGATGACGAAGAAGTTCACTTCCCGCGTTCGGCCGGGCTCGTTCGAGGCGCGGGCCAGATGGCCCCGGCCCGTGACGGCGTTGATCAGCGAGCTCTTGCCCACGTTGGAGCGGCCGGCGAAGGCCACTTCCGGCAGGTCGGTGTCGGGCAGGCCGTCCATGTTGACCGCGCCCATCATGAACCGCGCCTCGCCGGCGAACAGCTTCCGCGCCGCCTCAAGCGTCTCGGCGTCGAAAGCGGCGTCGCTCATGTGACGGGATCCGGCTTGCCGGTCACGCGTCGGATCAGCTTGTCGATCGGGTTGTCCACCTTGAAGCGGCGCATGATCACCCACTGCTGCAGGATCGTGAGCACGTTCGACCAGGTCCAGTAGATCAGCAGGCCCGCCGCGAAGGGCGCCATGATGAAGGTGAACATCACCGGCATGAGCTGGAAGATCCGCTGCTGGATGGGATCGGCGGCGGGGGGGCTCATCGCGGTGGTCAGCCACATGGTGAAGCCGTAGAGCAGCGGCAGCACGCCCAAGGCGAGGAAGCCATGGTCGCCCGGCAGGTTGCCGATGAACTCACCGATCAGCGGCACGGTGGCAGGCTCCCAGGGGATCAGCCCAAACAGGTTCCAGATGTTGGTCGGATCCGGCGCTGACAGGTCCTGGATCCAACCCACGAAGGGCGCGTGGCGCATTTCGATGGTGACCGTCAGGACCTTGTAGAGGGCGTAGAACACCGGAATTTGCAGCAGCAGCGGCAGGCAGCCGGCGAGTGGGTTCACCTTCTCGCGTTGGTACAGCGCCAGAAGCTCCTGCTGCTGTTTCGCCGGATCGTCTTTGTACTTCTTGCGCAGCTCCTCCATCTGGGGCTGCACCTTCTTCATCTTCGTCAGCGACTCGTACTGCTTGTTGGCGAGCGGGAAGAAGATCGCCCGCACGACGACCGTCAGCAGCAGGATGGCGATGCCGAAGTTCGCCACATGCTGAGAGATGAAGGCGAGGAAGGAGAAGATCGGGCGGGTCAGGAACCAGAAGTTCCCCCAGTCCACGGCCCAATCCAGCCGCTCGACCCCGAGCTCCTGCTGATAGGCGCGCAGCAGCGGCACGCGCTTGGCGCCGGCGATGAAGTGAGTGACCTCGGTGGCCTGGGCGCCCGGCGCGATCGTTCGCGCCTCGCCCGTGAAGGTCGCATCCAGCACGCGGGTCGCGCCCACGTCGGTGCGGCGGAACTGGCCGGTGAAGCGCTCGCCCTGACCCGGAACGAGGGCAGTCAGCCAGTACTTGTCAGTGACCCCGACCCAACCGCCCGTGGACGTATAGGCCGGACCGCCGCCGTCCTTCTGCCACTTGTTGTACTTCACCTGACGGAGCTTGCCGTCGAGCCAGCCCACAGCGCCCTCATGGACGATCTGATTGGACCCAAGGTCGGCGGGCACGCCCTGCCGCTGGATGGAGGCGTACGGAACAAGCGTGATCGGCGCGCCCGATGCGTTGGCGACAGTGTCGGTGACGGTGAACAGGAAGTGCTCGTCGACCTCGACCTTGCGGGTGAAGGTCAGGCCCGAGCCGTTGGTGGTCTGCAGGACGACGGGGCGACCCGGCGCGAGGCTGGATCCTTGCACAAGGGTCCAGAGGGTGTCGGCGGTGGGCAGGCCCGCAACGTTGGCGCCCGTCCATCCGATGTCGGCGAACCAGGCGTGCTGGGCGCCCTCGGGTCGCAGCAACTCCACGGGTGGCGAGTTATTGTCCACGGTCTGGCGGTATTCGGCGAGGAAGAGGTCGTCGATCCGCGCGCCGCGCAGGGAAAGCGAGCCCTTCAGGGCCGGCGTGTCGATAGTGACGCGCGGGCTCGCCGCCGCCGCCGCCTGGCGCGTGACGGCTTGTGGCCGGGCCGCCGGCCGCACTCCGCCGGCGCTGGCCGGAGCGGCCGCGGCGACCTGGGCCTGCCGGGCGCTTTCGGCCTGAGCGCGCTTCTGCGCCGGGTCCAGCACCAGGAACTGGTAGGCGATGAAGAGGATCACCGCCGCCACGATGAAGATGATCGTGTTGCGGCTGTTGTCGTCGCTTTGCATTTAGGAGGTGCGGTCCGTCGGAGGAGGGCGCGGGCCCGGCGCATGGGGACGCCCGCAATCGGCGGCGAGCCTTAACAGCGCGGTTTTCACATCGTCAAGCAAACGGTCCCAGGCGCGGGTGGTCACACCGCCGCGGGCGATGAACACGTAGTCCACCCCGGGCAGCCCAAACTGGGGGAGCAGGAGGCGCGCGGCCTCGCGCATGCGTCGCTTGGCGCGGTTACGTACGACCGCTCCGCCGATGCGCTTTGTGGCTGTGAACCCTGCCCGAACGAGCGGCTGTTCATCGCCGCGCGGACGCGCCTGAACGACAACGGCCCCCTTCGCGGTGGAGGGGGCCTGGGCGCAGGCGAGGAACTCGCTACGCTTCGTCAGTCGCTCTATGGGGAAGTCGGCGTCCGACACGCGGACACCTTAGCGCTTTGCGCTTAGGCGCTCAGACGCTTGCGGCCCTTGGCGCGACGGCGGGCCAGGATCTTCTGGCCGTTCTTCGTCGACATGCGCAGACGGAAGCCGTGACGACGCGCGCGCACGAGGCGGGAGGGCTGAAAGGTGCGCTTCACGAGAAAAGCTCCGGGTCGAAAATCGAGCGGCGGTGGATAGTGGAACGGCCTAGTCCTGTCAACCGCCGGGTTGGAGGGGGGCGAGCGCGGCCAACTCGGCGAGCCGCCAGACCTTGCGGCCAGAAGCCTGGATTGCCTCATGGGCCTGGAACGCGGCCCAGACGGCGTCCGCCACCTCGCATCGGATGGGCGTCTCGGCATCGCCGAACATCTCACCGCCCGCGTCCGAAGCCAGCACCGAGCGGCTGACCGACAGTCGCAGGGCGTCGTCGTCGATCAAGCGCAGCGCGGCGGCCACGTATGCCGCCTCGTCGCTCGCGACCAGCCAGCCCGGGAGGCCGAGGCGGCGAAGGATCATGGCGTCGGTGCGCGCGTGCGGCTCGGCCCCGACCATGCAGACCACCGGCAGCCCCAAGCGCAAGGCGTCGACCACGCTGTGCAGCCCCCCGAAAGGGAAGGGGCTCAACACCAGGTCACAGGCGTTCAACGCCTCCTGGTACGCATGGCCGTTCATGCGCGGGTAGATGACAGCATCCTGCAGCACGCCGCCCGCGGCCCTGCGGATCGCGGTCACCGGCAGCAGGCCGGCGTTCGGGAACAGGTGCAGCTGCACCGGCCGGCCGGCGGCCTCGCGGATCCGCGCCAGGAGTTCCAGGAAGCCGGGGTTGAGCTTCAAGACATTGCTGGGCACCGCCACCCGCACCGGCTCCGCTGTCTCGCGGATCTCCGGGGCCAGCGTATGGTCGGCAGGCGGACGCTCGAAGCGCAGGCTCTCGTCGGGCAGCAGCAGCAGGGTCTCTGAGAACAGGGCCGGATCCGAGACGTAGCCTTCCTCGGTCAGGTAGTAGTCCATGGTCGGGATGAACGTGGACGCGGAATGACCCAGCGCGGTCATCTGGATGGGCGCGAGGCGAAGGTTGGCCACGACCGGCCCCCAACGCGCCATTCCGACGCTCGGCCAGAAGACGATATCTGGCGCAGCGGCCGTGATCAGGCCCGTGACCCGTGCGAGGGAGTCGGCCGCGAAGGGATCGAAGGCGTGGGTCTCGTCGAAGAGGGCGGTGACGGCCGGCGCGATCTCGCGCACAGGCGCGACCAGCACCAGCCGAAAGCGCCTCCGCAGCTGGCGCAGGTACTGCCCGAAATAGCGGAACTGCACATGACCCGGCTGGATCACCTCGGCGGCGACGACCATGGTCGGACGTTCCGGCCTCAGGCGCTGGGCAGGAAGCGGCCGGTCCGCCAGTCCGAGCTCCCTCGTGAGCCGGCGCGACGCGCGGTTCAGCATAGGCTTTAGGCCGTGCTTGGCCGGACCTGAGGCGTAGCTGCAGAACATCCACGCCGCTGACGCCAGGGTGATGGCCGCGATCGAGCGCAGGAGCCGTGCGCCATCCAGCGTGGCGGCGTGCTCGAGGAGCGCCTCACGTCGGTGCGCGCCTTCATGCGTCAGAACCGGCGATGTGGCGATCAGGCCCAGCGCGCGCGGCAACACCTCGTCAGGCGCTCCCGCGAGCACGGCTTCGAGGCCCGGCCAATGCGGACTGTCCAAGGTCACCGGTGCAGGCGGCCACGCGTCGCTCACAGCGAACAGGCTGTTCAGCAGGCCGTTGTAGTAGGCCAGCCGCCAGCGCTGCTGATCCGTGAGCGCGGGGTCGCCTGCCAGGATCGACGCCGCGGTGGCAGCCAGACGCCTGAAGCCGTCGGCGGGCTGCACTCCTGGGCCGAAGAGTCCGCCGCCCTCCACGGCCTCGAGGGCGGCAAGCAGCCTCGCCACGCTGTCGGGCGCACGTCTGTCGCCCGCCTCCTCCAGCGCCTCAAGTTCGACCATCCAGGGCTCGTCAGTCGGGCAGGGTGACCACGACCGCGCCGCGCGGGGTGGCGACCAGGGTATGCTCGTACTGGACGGTGGGCTCACCCCGCGGGGGAAAGAGCGTCCAGCCGTCGTCGGCTTCCTCGACCCAGTCGGCGCCGAGGGACAGGAACGGCTCGATCGTGAAGACCAGACCGTCGTGGATCTTCCGGCGCTCGGACTTGTCGTGCCAGGTGGCGATCTCGGTAGGCTCCTCGTGAAGCGAGGCGCCGACCCCGTGGCTCGCCAGGTTCCTGACCAGGCTGTAGCCGTTCTTCTTCGCGAAGCTCTCGATGCTCTTCCCGATAGCCGAGAGCTCGCCGCCAGCCCGCACGGATCGGATGCCGCTCCACAGCGCCCGGCGTCCGTCTCGGCAAAGGCGTTCCACCTGCGGCCTCACTGGTGGCACGGGGAAGCTGGCCCCGGTATCGGCGAAAAACCCGTCCAGCTCCGCGGACACGTCGATATTGATCAGGTCGCCGGCCTGCACCTTGCGGTCGCCTGGAATGCCGTGGGCCACATCCGGACCTATGGAGATGCAGGTCGCGCCGGGGAAGTTGTAGGTCAGCTCTGGCGCGGACTGGGCGCCAGCCTCCTCGAGCAGGCGGCGACCGAGGTCGTCCAGCTCGCGCGTTGAGATGCCGGGCTCCAGCGCCTTGCCCATCGCGGCGAGCGTGCGGGCGACCACCCGGCCGGCGGCCTTCAGCTTCTCGAGCTCTTCCTCGCTGCCGATGGTCATGCAGGCTCCTTCAGAGGTCCGGGCGGACGATGGTCTTGCCGATCACCTTGCGCTCGGCCAGCGAGTCGAACGCGGCGCGCCAGTCGTCAAGGGCGTACTCCTTGTCTACCCGCGGCCGCACCTTGCCCTCTTCCGCCAGGTTCCAGATCGCGGCGTGGTTCTCGCGGCCCTTATCGGGAAATTGCCGGCCGTACTCACCCGCGCGGACCCCGATGACCGAGAAGCCTTTTATGAGAGCGATGTTGACCGGCAGCACCGGCAGCCGGCCGGAGGTAAAGCCGATCGAGAGGATTCGCCCGCCGAACGCGATGCAGCGCGTGCTCTCGTCGAACACGTCGCCGCCCACGGGATCGTAGATTACGTCCGCGCCGCGGCCGCCGGCGAGCGCTTTCACCCGCTCGCGGAAGCCCTCGCTGACGTTCACGGTGGCGTCGGGCGCATACTCCTTCTGGATGACGGCCAGCTTCTCGTCGGACGCGGAGGCGGCGATCACCTTGGCGCCCATCAACTGCGCGAGGTCGACGGCGGCCAGGCCCACGCCGCCCGCGGCGCCGTGGACCAGGACCCACTCACCCGCCTGCAGCCGGGCGCAGCGTTCCAGCGCGACATAGGCCGTCAGGTAGGCCACCGGATAGCCGGCCGCCTGGCTGAAGCTCATCCCGGCCGGCACCCGGTGCAGGCCGGACGCGGGAAGCACCGCGTATTCGGCCATGCCGCCCCGGCCGCCGCCTGCGACGGCGTCGCCGATGGTCCAGGCGGTGACGCCCTCCCCCAGCGCGTCGATCTCACCCGCCAACTCCATGCCTGGCACGAATGGGACCGTCGGCTTGTGCTGGTGCTCGCCGCGCGTCTGCATCAGATCCGGAAAGTTGACCGCCGAGGCGCGGACGCGGATGCGCACCTCGCCGGGGCCGGGCTCCGGCGTCGGCGTCTCCTTCACCACGCAGCCCGCGTAGTCGGGAGCGAGGCGTTCGACGACAAGGGCGCGCATCAGGTGATCGTCCTCCTAGCGCGCGGCCTTGGGGAGGCCCCGCAGGCCGCCGAGTATCATCGCGGTGGCGAACTCCACGGCCCCGGCCACGTCTACAGGACGGCGCGCGAGCATCTTGTCGCCCACCTCGCGGGCGACGGCGATGCAGGCGGCGGCCATATAGTCGGGGTCGGCGTCCGGGCCGTCATGCCGCCCGATGGCCGTGGCCATGGCGTCGCGGACCTCGGCGAACACGGCCGCCATCTCCGGTGTCTCGCCGTGGATGTGGGGATGCGGCTCCCCTGGCGGTCGGCGCGCCAACCAGGTGGTGTGCTCGTCGGCCAGGAACCGGAAGTAGGCGCTGAGCGCCGCGCGGATGAAGCTCTCGAAGTCAGGCGCCTGGCCGCGCAGCTTCTTAAGCACCGGCGAGAACCGCCGGGCGCCGTCGTCAGCCAGGGCGGCGAACACCTCCTCCTTGGAGCGGTAGTAGTTGTAGAAAGTGCCGGCCGCGAGGCCGGTGCGGCGGATGATGTCCCGGACCGTAGCCGTCTCGTAGCCCAGCTCCCCGAACACCTCGCGCGCGGCGTCCAGGATCGCCTGTCGGTTCTGGACCTTGGTCTGCTCGCGCTTGCCGACCGGGAGATAAGCAACCTGGGACATGTAACTCTGACGACTCGAAAAAGTGACGCGAGTCACTCTAGGCGCTTCCCACCCTTTGCCAACCGCGGGCATTCCGGAGTTTCGATTATGCGGTCCGTTGCGCGCGGTCCTTCTCGTTGGTGGCGCGGATAGCGTTGCGGGCGTCCTCCCACTCCTTGTCTCCCCAGGAAGCGAGCCGCGCGAAGCCGCCGCCACCTTGCAGGTGGGACCCGCCGTCGATGGCGATGGTCTGGCCGTTCACATAGGCCGACAGCGGGTGGAGCAGGTAGACGGCGAGGTTGGCCAGCTCGCGCATTTCGCCGTTCCGGTTCAGCGGGATCATGGGGTCGGCCGCATCCGGCATCCGGCTCTCGCCGCCTGGGTTCAGCCGCGCGCTCATGCCCTCGGTGGGGAAGGGGCCCGGCGCGATGGCGTTGAACCGCACCCCGCGGTTGCCCCACTCCACGGCCAGGGACTGGGTCATCACGTTCAGCCCGGCCTTGGACATCGCCGACGGAACCGTGAACGGGCCGCCATGCCAGACCCAGGTGGTGAGGATCGACACCACGGAGGCGGGCTTTCCCTCCGCCAGCCAGCGCTTGCCGGCGTCCAGCGTCACGAAGAACGAGCCGCGGAAGACGATATTGGAGATCGCGTCGAACCCGCGCGGCGACAGGTCCTCGGTGCGGCTGATGAAGTTGCCGGCCGCGTTGTTGACCAGCCCTGTCAGGGCGCCGCCGTCCGCCCAGATTTCGTCCATCGCATCGTGGATCGCTTCCGGCACCCGGATGTCGCAGGCTCGGCCCACGCACCTGCCACCGTGGGCCGCCATCAGTTCCTTGGCCGCGTCTTCGATGACGTTGCCGCGACGCCCCCAGATGTAGACATCCGCGCCGAGCATCAGACAGGCCTCGGCCATGACCTTGCCCAGCCCAGTGCCGCCGCCGGTGATCAGCACCCGCTGGCCCTCCATGAGACCTGGCCGGAACATCAGGTCGTCCATGCTGAACTGGGCCATCGGCGTCTCCCGTTGTGATCTTGAGAGACCTCACCCGGCTGACGTTGCGGAGGTCAAGCGCCCCACCTGTCCAGCCTAGCTTGGCAGTAAATAGGAAGATCACTGCGCCGCCGAAGCAGCTACCCAACCTCGGGTGCTTTGGTGTCAAATGATGGCAGCATTGTCCCCGGCGGAACAGATACCGGTGTGCGCGGATTGAATGCAGTATCTTAACCGAGTGAACGGGAACCTGAACATGAAGTGGCTCAACATCGTAACCCTCCTGCTCTTGATCGTAGGGGGTGTGAACTGGGGCCTCGTGGCCATGGGTGGCCATGAGATGGACCTGGTGGCGAACCTGTTCGGCGGCGACGACGCGGCCCTGGCGAAGGTGGTGTACGGCCTCGTGGGCCTGTCGGCCCTGTGGCAGATCATGCCTTGGGTGAAGTCGCTGAGCGTGGGCGAGCACCATGCCGAGGCGGGTCACCGCGACCTGCACACCACGCGCTAACTTGCGCAGCCCGGTCCTGGCCACGCCGGGGCCGGTCTTTGGGACAAGGCTGGGCGGCGGCGGGCGAGACGGCCCGCCGCAAGCCGATCATCTCGCGCTCCAGCCCGGAGCGGCATCGGCCCGGGGTTCGATGCGGTGCTGATCGCACCCCACCCTGGCCCCGGCGATGCTTCGTACGAGATGTCCGACGGCTGACGCCGCAGGACGTCGCCGCCCTGCCGGACGCCGCGCGACCCTGAACCTGAGCCCCACGGCCGCCCGACAGGGCGGGTCGTCTTACCTGAATAGGCTCAGGAGGCTCGACGACGCCTGGTTGGCGATCGACAGCGCCTGAATCCCCAGCTGCTGCTTCGTCTGCAGCGACTGTAGCTTTGCGCTTTCCTTGGCCAGATCGGCATCGACGAGATTGCCGACCCCGGCGTCCAGCGTGTCCTGAAGCTTCATGACGAAGGTCAGGTGCGAGCCCAGCGACTTGGACCCGGTGCCCAGCTTCGACAGCGAGGCGGACACATTGATGATGGCGGTGTTGAGGGTGCCGATCATCGCCGACGCGGCCGAGGCCGTGTTGATCGTGGACGTCGAGGTGAGCGTCCCCATAGTGGTCCCGCCCAGGGAGAGATCCTGCGCCGCCACGGTGATCACGGAGGAGGCGTCCGCATTGGCCAGGGCCTCAACGGTGGTGCCGCTCGTCTTGATCATGTTGGCGCCGTTGAAGACGGCGTTGTCCACGGCCTTGGTGATCTGGTCGCGAAGGGAGAGGAAGTCGTCGTTCAGCGCGGTGCGGCTGTTGGCGTCCAGCGAAGAGTCCGAAGCCGCGAGGGCCTTTTCCTTCATGAGGATGAGAAGGTCGGAGATCGTCTCGCCGGCGTTGATCGCCACATCCACGGTCGACTGACCGCGCTGCAGCGATTCCTTGACCGCGTTCAGGGAGTTGGAGGTCGCACGCTGGTTCTGGGCGATGGCCCAGATGGCGCCATTGTCCTTCACGCTGCCAACTCGCTTCCCGGTGTTGATCCGGGCCTGAGTCGTGTCCAGGTCGGCGTTGGTCGCGTTCAGGTTCTGGAGGGCGGCCATCGCCCCCACGTTGGTGTTAACGCTGTTCATAGGCATGAAGAGCGGGCCCTTTCTTTTAGGGTTATGTCCGGCCGCCGTTTTGGCGGTCGGGGGCGTTTTGCCCGCTCACGGCGTCGCAAGGGCCGGGCCAACTGCCCGACCGGCCGGTCAGATTTTCCGTGCAAGGGGGAGAGCTAGGCAGTCACTGCCTTGCTGACTCAAGATGTCGCGGCAGAAACTGCCGATGATGGTTAACATTGCCTAGCACTAGGCAGATATTACCTGAATATACTAATCACGCTAAAGGTTAGTGTCAACTACGACTTGATCTGTTCTCTTCCGCAGAGACTGAGAGGCCGCCGCAGCGGGCCTGAAGCTCCATGGCCGCGCGCGGCGCGCGCACCTTCCCCTCGTGAATCACATAGGCGTAGACGTCGCGGGGCGCCTCCGGCAGGCCGGTGCGGTCCAGGGGGCGGAAGTCGGCCGGGATCTGGCCCGCCGCATACTCCTTGAACCGCCCCGCCCAGAGGTCCAGTTCGTCAGGCGTATAGCCGGTCTCGATCTCGTCGTTCGCGGAGAGCAGCCGCATGTAGACGAAGTCGGCCGTCACGTCGGGGATGTAGGGGTACTTCTCGTTCTCGGAGTTGCAGATCGCCACGTTGTGGTTCCGGCAAAGAGCCACGAACCGAGGATCGGCGAAGCTCTCGTTGCGGACCTCGACCACATGCCGGAGCGACAGGTCACCCAGACGTTCGGGCAGCAGCTCCAGGAAGCCCCCGAACTCGTCGTGGTCGAACTTCTTGGTCGGCGCGAACTGCCAGAGGATGGGGCCGAGCCGGTCGCCCAGCTCCGTGAGGCCCTGGTTCAGGAAGATGTCCATCGAGCTCTTCCCATCGGAGAGGACCTTCCGGTTCGTGCAGAACCGCGAGGCCTTCACCGAAAATCGGAAGCCCTCGGGCGTCGCCGCCTTCCACTTGGCCCAGCTGTCCGGCTTGAAGCTCGAGTAGTAGGTGCCGTTGATCTCGATCGTCGCGAGGTGGCGGGCGGCGTATTCCAGTTCGGCCGCATGCTTCAGCCCCTTGGGGTAGAAGACGCCGCGCCAGGGCTCGAAGGTCCAGCCGCCGATGCCTGTCCGGATCACACCGCCCGCCATGGTCCTTACCTCCGCATGGAGCTGGTCTTGTCGCGCTCGGCCTTGAACTCGGCGCCGGGCTTCCAGTCGGGCCAGACGGTCGAGTTCGCCAGGCGACGGCCCATTTCATAGAAGAGGCCGACCTCCTGCGTCAGGCCCGAGAGGTCCCAGTTCGGATCGTACTCGTCGGCGGCCTGGTGGTACTTGTCCTTGATGTAGGCCTGGGCGGCGGCCTCGCCCGCCGTCTTGCCGCCTTTCACCAGGTCGTCGCCGGCTCCGAACGAAATGGCCGGCACCCCGCGCTTCGCGAACGGGAAGTGGTCGGAACGGTAGAAGCTGCCCGCCTCCGGGCGCGTATCGGGGCTGAAGTAGAGGCCGCGCTCCTTGGCAAGCGCGATCAGGTCGTCCTGCAGCGTCAGCGGAGCGTTCCCGGACATGCTGACGTCCCTGGTCGGCCCGTTCACGTTCATGCCGTCCATGTTGAGGTCGGCGACCGTGGTGGCCAGCGGGTAGAGGGGGTTGTCCGCGTAGTACTCGGAGCCGAGGAGGCCCTTCTCTTCGGCGGTCACGGCCAGGAAGACCAGGCTGCGGGCCAGGCGCGGACCCTTGGCGAAGGCGCGCCCGAGCTCGATGAGCGCCGCCGTGCCCGAGGCATTGTCGACGGCGCCGTTGTAGATGCGGTCGCCCCTGGCGTCCGGCTGGCCGATGCCCTCGTGGTCCCAATGCGCGGAATAGATCACCCGCTCTTCGGGACGCGACCTGCCTGGCAGGACCGCGACCACATTCTTCGAGACCACCTTCGTGGCCTCGATCGCGTGGTCGGTGGAGAAGGTGACGCCCTTCAGGGCCACAGGCTTGAAGTCGCGGCTCTGCGCCTGCTTCTTCAGGGCATCGAAATCCAGCCCCGCCTTCCTGAACAGATCGACTGCATTGTCGCGCTGGATCCACCCTTCGAGGGGCGCGTGCGCCTCGGTCGGATCCTTGCGAATGACGTCGAAGATTTCGTTGGTGTTGGAATTCTTCACCGTGGCCCAGCCGTAGCTGGCCGGGGCCGTCTCGTGGACCACCAGGAAGCCCACGGCGCCCTGGCGTGCGGCTTCCTCAAACTTGTAGGTCCAGCGGCCGTAGTAGGTCATCGCCTTGCCGCCGAAGTCACCCGCGCCGGCCTCGAAGTCCGGGTCGTTGACGAGCACCAGGGCGACCTTGCCCTTGAGGTCGTAGCCTTTGAAATCGTCCCACTGCCGCTCCGGCGCGGTGACGCCGTAGCCTACGAAGACCACCGGCGCATCCTTGATGGTCAGGCGCTCGACGCCGGTCTGCGCGGCGCGAATGGCGATCTGTTCGCCCTGGTTCCAGGTCTGGCTCTCCCCGCCGGCCTTCACGGTCGCGGTGACGGGCCCTTTCGTGACGAAGCGGGCCAGCGGCACGTCCTGGGTCCAGAGGCGGCGCCCGCCTTTGAGGTCGCCGCCGGGCTGCAGGCCCGCGGCCTGAAACTGTTGGGTGAGGTAGGCGACAGTCTTCTTCTCGCCTTCGGTGGCCGGGCCGCGGCCTTCGAAGGCGTCCGAGGACAGCACCTTGATGTCTTGCGCCATGCGCTGGCCGTCGACCGGGTCGGCGGCGCGGGCTGGAGCGGCGGCTAGGACGCTGAGCGCAGCCGCGCCGAAGAGAAGCTTTTTCATCAGGTCACTCGAATGAGGCACGAAAGTGCCGCGACCCTATTGCCTGGCGGCCGAAACGGCTAGGCCGCACCGGCGGGCCGGCTGTTGCGCCGTGCGATGAACATTTCGACGCCGTCCAGCACGCGCTGCAGGCCGAACTCAAAGCCACGATCGGGCGCCCAACCACCCTGGTAGGCCGCCATGCAGGCTTCCCCCACGCGCCTGACGATCGGGAAGTCCGCCTCGCTGAGAATCTCGAGGAGCGCTGGCTCGGCCATGGCCATCCACTGTTCATCGGTCATGCCCGTGTGCTTGACGACTTCGCGCGCCTCGTGGGCGGAGCGGACCGCGCCGCGCACGTAGTCGAACAGCAGGCCCTCGACCAACTCCATCTCGAGCTCGGTCAGTCCGACACCGTCGATCGCACGGAAGACCAACTCCATCCGCTGCATGAAATTGGGCCCGAGCGGTGGCCGGTGGCTGGTGGTCTGGACCAGCCACGGGTGCCGGTGACCAAGGGTCCAGTACTCCCGGGCGATGAACTCCAGCTTCGCCCGCCAGCCGAGGTTCTGCGGCGGCTCGGCGATCTCGCCGAGGACGCGGTCATACATCAGATCGACCAACTCCGCCTTCGACGGGGCGTAGGTGTAGAGCGACATGGTCGACAGCCCCAGAGCCTCGGCGACCCTGCGCACCGACAGCGCCTCGAGGCCGATCTGGTCCGCCAGGGTGATCGCGGTGGCGAGCACGTCGTCCAGGCTCAGCTTCGGTTTCGGCCCGCGTCGACGCACGTCGGGCCTCCCCCAGAGGAGCTTCAGGATCCGCCTGGGATCGCCGGGTGCGCTGTCGTCCGCCATAGGCTCACATTACAGGAAGAACACTTTACATCATACGGAGTTTGCGGCAGAGGCACGTGCGTCGCGAGCCCGCAGAGGCTCTGGCCGGGACGAAACAATCAGCTGGGCAGTGTTGCGGCGCGGACATTGCGTCGACGGCTAACTGTGTTCAACAAGCGCCCTGAAGGCCCCATTCCAAGCGATTGGCTGATGCGTCCCCACCTACCCCTCGCGGCCCTCTTGGCGCTTGCCGCTGCAGCGTGCGCCAGCCCGCGCACGCCGGACCTTACCCTGCCCCAGGCGTTCGAGGCGCAGTCCGGCCAGGCCGGGGCGGTGGCGCTCGACCGCTGGTGGACCGCGTTCAACGATCCCGAACTGACCGCGCTGGTGGAGCAGGCGCTCGCCGCCAACACGGACGTGCGGACGGCGGCCGCGCGGCTGCAGGAAGTCCGCGCTCAGCGCAACAGCGCTATCTTCAGCCTCCTGCCCCAGGGGGACGCGCAGTCTTCGGGCCGTCGCACCCAGACCGAGCAGCTTTCGGGGACGCAGATCGAAATCCCGGGCTTCTCGACCAGCGGGACGAGCGAGGCCTATAGCGCCAATTTCAACGTCAGTTGGGAGCTGGACTTCTTCGGCCGCAGCTTCGCGGCCAGGCGGGCGGCGAACGCCGACGTCGCGGCCCAGCGGTTCGCGTATGAGGGCAGCCGCGCGGCGGTGGCGGCTCAGGTGGCGGATTCCTATTTGCAGGCCCGCGGCCTGGCCATTCAGCTGGCTGACGCTCGCGAAACGGCGCGGATCCAGCGGGCGCTCTTTGACCTCGCCGTCAAGCGGGCGCAGGCGGGGCTGGCCGCCTCGTCCGAGCCGGACCGCATCGCCGGCGACCTGGCGCAGGCCGACGCTCAGGCGGCCGGCCTGGAAGCCGAGCTGCAGGCGCAGCGGCGGGCCGTGTTGATCCTCACCGGCCGGGTGGCGGAGCCCACGGCCAACGTGCCGGCGCCCCCTGTGTTGGGCCCGCTGCCGGCGGTCCCGGCGGCCATTCCGGGCGAGCTCCTGGCGCGTCGGCCCGACGTGCGCGAGGCCGAGGCCCGGGTGCGCTCCGCCGCGGGTCGGCAGGACATCGCCGAGCGCGCCTTCCTGCCGACCTTCAACCTGGCGCCAGGCATCGGCTGGCAAAAGCAGGTGCAGCCTAACTTCGAAAGCGAGAGCTGGAACTGGTCGATCGGCGGCACGGTGACCCAGCCGATCCTGGCCATTCCGCGCCTGCTGCAGGACCTGAAGGCCGAGAACGCCCGCGCCGAGCAGGCGGTGATCAACTACGAGCGCACCGTGCAGACGGCGTTTGGCGAGGCCGAGGGCGCGCTCGTTCGCCTCGACGCCGATCGCCGGCGCGTCGCTTTGCTGGCGGCCGGCGAGGTTCGCGCCGCGCGCGCCTACGAAGCCTCGCGCGTGGGCTACGCCCGGGGCCTCACAGACCTGCAGACGACGCTCTCCGCCGAGCAGTCGTGGCGCGGGACGCGGACACAGCTCACCTCGGCGCAGGTCCAGGCGCTCCGCCGCACGGTGCAGGCTTTCCGCGCCCTTGGCGGCGGCTGGAACCCGCAACAACCCTCTCCCCTCGCGAAAGCCCGCTGAGCCCCGCATGAGACGCTCCCTTCTCGCCTTGATCCCGCTGGCCGCCGCGTTGGCGCTCGCCGGGTGCCACAAGCCGGAGCCGGTGCGGCCTGCGGCCGCGCAGGGCGCACGCGCAGTGACTGTGGTCAGCCTTGAGCCTCGCGCGATGAGCGGCGTCCTCACCGCGTCCGGCGATCTGCTCCCCCGCGAAGAAGCCGCCGTCATGCCAGAGGTCACCGGCTACCGGGTTCAGCGGGTGCTGGCGGACGTGGGTGACTACGTCCGCGCCGGACAGACGCTGGTGCAGCTCGACCCCACGCTGCTGCAGGCGCAACTGGCGCAGGCGCAGGCTCAGGCCGCCCAGGCCGAAGACCAGGCGCGTCGCGTCTCGGGTCTCGATAATCAGGGGGTCCTGCCGCAGGAGCAGATCGCCCAGCGCCGGTTCCAGGCCCAGGTGGCCCGCGCCAACCTCCGCGACCTGCAGGCGCGGATGCGCAAGATGGCCGTGGTCGCCCCGGTCTCCGGCCTGGTGCTGGAGCGTACGGTGCGCCCGGGCGACCTCTCGGCCGGCGGGGCCACCCCGTGGTTCCGCCTCGCCCGCGAAGGCCAAGTCGAGCTCGCCGCCCAGGTGTCGCAGGACGACCTCACCCGCATCCGGCCCGGGCAGCGGGCCATGGTCACCATGCCTAACGGCGCCACGGCGCCCGGCACGGTCCGCCTCGTCAGCCCGCAGATCGACCCGCAGACTAAGCTCGGCGTGGTGCGCGTCACCCTGCCGGTGCGCAGCGACATCCGGGCCGGCGGCTTCGCCCGGGCCGTGTTCGACGACGTCACGACCGCCGCTCCGGCCCTGCCGGAGTCCGCTATCCGCTATGACGCGAACGGCGCCAGCGTCATGGTCGTTGGCCCCGACAACCGGGTCCGCCGCGTGCCTGTCCAGACCGGCGGCCGCGGCTCCGGGCTCGTGGCGATCCTGCGGGGCCCGCCGCAGGGCGCCCGGGTGGTGCAGAACGCCGCCTCCTTCCTCCTGGATGGCGACCTCGTGCGGCCGATCGAGGCCCAGATCCCCGCCCAGGCCCGAGCCCAGGCCCCCGCCGCCGCCGCCGCCGCCCGTCCGGCCGCCGGAGCCCAGCGATGAGCGAACGGCACGGAAATCCGTCCAACTTCCCGATCTCCGCCTGGGCCATCCGCAATCCGGTCCCGGTCGCCCTGCTGTTCATCGGCCTCGTGATCGCCGGCCTGATCGCCTACGCCGGCCTGCCAGTTAAGCAGTTCCCGAACATCCAGTTTCCCGTGGTGGCCGTGACGGTCACCCAGTCGGGCGCCGCGCCCGGCGAGATGGAGACCCAGATCACCCGCCCGGTGGAAGACGCCATCGCCGGCATCACCGGCGTCGACAACGTCCAGTCGGTGGTGACCCAGGGCGTCTCCACCACCTCGATCCAGTTCAACATGGGCGAGGACCTGCAGAAGAAGACCGACGAGGTCCGGGCCAAGATGGACCAGACGCGGCAGGTCCTGCCGCGGGACATCGACGAGCCGACGATCACCCAGGTGGAGATCGACAGCGCCTTCCCGATCATCACCTACGCCGTGGCGGCGCCGGCGATGTCGGACGAGCAGCTCTCCTGGTTCGTGGACGACACCATCGCCCGCGAGCTGCAGACCGCTAGCGGCGTGGCCCAGGTCACCCGCGTCGGCGGCGTCGCGCGCGAGATCAACGTCATCGTCGATCCGGTGCGGCTCGCCGCCCGCGGCCTGACGGCGGCGCAGGTCAACAACGCGCTGAACACCTTCCAGGTCGACGCCCCCGGGGGCCGGCTTGAGGTCGGCGGCCGCGAGCAGACGCTGCGCGTGCTGGGCACCGTTGAGACGGTCGCCCAGCTGCGCGAGATGACCATCCCCACCGGCGCCGGCGGCTATGTCCGCCTGTCCGACGTGGCCGAGATCGGCGAGGGGACGGCCGAGGCCCGTGGCTTCGCGCGCCTCAACGGCCAGCCGGTCGTCGGCTTCCAGGTGGCGAAGACCAAGGAGTCCTCCGACGTCGACGTCGAGGACGCTGTGAACGAGAAGCTGGCCGGCCTGGAGCAGGCCCATCGCGGCGTGAAGTTCACCAAGATCTACGCCTCCGTGGACGAGACCCGGGCGAACTTCCGCGCCACACAGCACGTGCTGCTGGAGGGCATGGTCCTGGCCGCCCTTGTGGTCCTGCTGTTCCTGCGCGACTGGCGTGCAACGCTGATCACCGTGCTGGCCATGCCGATCTCGCTGATCCCGACCTTCTTCGTGATGAAGATGGCGGGTTTCTCGCTGAACCTGGTCACCCTGCTGGCGCTCACCCTGGTTATCGGCATCCTGGTCGACGACGCCATTGTCGAGATCGAGAATATCGAGAAGCGGGTGGCGCGTGGCCTGCGACCCTACTTGGCGGCCCTGCATGGCGCCGACGCCATCGGCCTGGCCGTGGTCGCCACCACGGCGGCCATCGTGGTGGTGTTCGCGCCGGTCAGCTTCATGCCCGGCATCCCCGGCCAGTTCTTCAAGGAATTCGGTCTGACGGTCTGCGTCGCGGTGCTGTTCTCCCTGCTGGTGGCGCGCCTGATCACGCCGCTCATGGCCGCCTACTTCCTGAAACCCAACACCAAGACGCACGAGCGCAAGCCGTTCGAGGGCTTCTATCGCAACGCCTTGGAATGGGCCCTGGCGCACCGGATCATCGCCGCCGTCGCCGGCCTGATCCTGTTCGTCGGCTCGGTGATGCTGGTGCCGCTGCTGCCCACGGGCTTCCAGCCGCCCGGCGACCCGGACTACGTCTACATCAACATCCAGGGGCCGCCGGGCTCGACCCTGCAGGACATGGAAGCCGCCACCCAGCAGGTGCAGCGGGTGATGAAGGCCCAGCCCGAAGTCACCAACGTCTTCACCCAGGTGGGCTCCACCGTGTCCAGCTTCGGCCCGGGCAGCGGCCCGGGCGCCAGCGACGTGCGCTCCGGTACCGTCACCGTGCTGCTGCGCGCCGACCGCGATGTGACCGGCGCGGAGCTGAAGGACCGGGTGCGCGCCCAGATCGCGGCCATTCCGGACGTGCGCCTGAATTTCCTCGACTTCCAGGGCTCCGCCGGGTTCCAGCAGGTGCTGACCGGCCAGGATCCGGTGGCGCTCGATCGCGCCGCGCTCGAGCTTGAGCGGCAGATGCGCAGCCTCGACGTGGTGGCCGACCCGCGACCGGCCAACCCGCCGATCGGGCCCGAGGTGGTGATCCGGCCCCGGCCCGACGAGGCCGCGCGCCTCGGGGTCTCGGTGGCGGCCATCGCCCAGGCCGCGCGTGTGGCCACCGTCGGCGACATCGAGGCCAATGTGCCCAAGCTGAACGAAGGCGAGCGGCGGATTCCAATCCGCATCCGCCTGCCGGAGACCGCCCGGGCCGACATCGAGCAGATCAAGCAGCTGCGCCTGCCCACCGCCACCGGCGAGACCACGACCCTTGGGGCCGTGGCCGACGTGGACTTCCAGGCGGGGCCGGCCCGCATCGACCGGCTTAACCGTCAGCGCCAGGTGACCATTCAGGCTGAGCTGCGCGAGGGCGTCGAGCTCGGGGAAGCCACCACCGCCGTGAACGGCCTCCCGATCATGAAGAACCTGCCCCGCGGCGTTGCGCCCGGCGCAGTGGGCGACGCCGAGGCCATGCAGGAGATGTTCGGCGGCTTCGTGGTGGCCTTCGCCACGGCAGTCTTCCTGATGTTCGCGGTGCTGGTCCTGCTGTTCCAGAGCTTCTTCAAGCCGATCGTCATCCTTGCGGCCCTGCCGCTGGCGGTCGGCGGGGCGTTCATCGGCCTGCTGATCTTCAACCTGTCGCTGTCGATCCCGTCGCTGATCGGCTTCCTGATGCTGATGGGCCTGGCGGCCAAGAACTCCATCCTGCTGGTGGAGTACGCCATCGAGCGCGAGCGGGAGGGCATGAGCCAGCACGACGCCTTGATCGAGGCCTGCCGCGAGCGGGCCCGGCCGATCATCATGACGACCCTGGCAATGGCGGCGGGCATGCTGCCGACGGCCTTCGCGCTGGAAAAGGGGGCCGAGTTCCGCCAGCCGATGGCCGTGGCGGTGATCGGCGGCCTGATCACCTCGACCCTGCTGTCGCTGGTGCTGGTGCCGGTCGTCTATCGCTTCGTGGACGACTTTGAGAACTGGCTGCGGCCCAGGCTTGCCAAGCTGGTGACCCCCCGGGAGACCCCGCTGCAGCCGGCGCCGGAAGACCGGCTGTAGTCGCCGGGGCGGGGCTCAGGCCTCGCCCCGCAACACCTTCGCGAAGAAATCCGGGTCGACGTTGCCGCCCGACAGCACCACGGCGACCGTCACGCCGCCAAAGGTCTGCACCTTGCCGGCCAGCAACGCGGCGAGGCCCGCTGCGCCGCCGGGTTCGACCACCAGCTTCAGGGTAGAGAACGCCACGCGCATGGCCTCCGCGACCTCGGAGTCGGTCACGGTGGCCACGTCGGCCACCAGTCGGTGCATGATCGGAAAGGTGATCTCGCCGGGGAAAGGGCTCTCCAGGGCGTCGCAGTAGGACCGGCCGGACGGCTTGATCGTGACGCGCAGGCCTTTCTGCAGGGACTGCAGCGTGTCGTCGAAGCCCACGGGCTCTACGCCCACGACGGCGGTGTCCGGCGACAGAGCCTTAACCGCCGTCGCGATGCCCGATATCAGGCCGCCGCCGCTGATGGGCGCCACGATGACGTCGGGGCGGGCGCCGAGCTCGTCCGCCTGCCGCAGCATCTCCAGTCCGACGGTGCCCTGGCCGGCCACGATATGCGGATCGTCGAACGCGGGCACCACGACGGAGCCCCGCTCGCTGGCGATCCCGGCGGCGATCTCCTCCCGGGTCTTGCCGGTCAGCCGGTTGTAGAAGATGACCTCCGCGCCATAGCCCCTGGTCGCTTCCACCTTCACCGAGGGCGCATCGTCGGGCATGACGATGACCGCCGGCAGATCAAGCAGCTTCGCCGCCAACGCCACGCCCTGGGCGTGATTGCCGGACGAGAAGGCCACGACGCCGCGCTGGCGCTCCTCAGCGCTTAGCTGGACCAGCCGGTTGTAGGCGCCCCGGAACTTGAAGGCGCCCACCCGCTGCAGGGTCTCGAGCTTCAGCAGCACCCGCAGGCCGAGGCGCTCGTTCAGCGCCGGGCTTTCGACCAGCGGCGTCTCGACGGCATGTCCCTTCAGGCGTGCGGCCGCGGCCTCGATGTCGGCGAAACTGACGGTGGGGAGCACGGCGTTCACTTCGCAAAGACCATCGCGTCGTCGGCGAAAGCCTTGAACTCGAGCGCGTTGCCGGAGGGATCCAGGAAGAACATCGTCGCCTGCTCGCCGGGCTGCCCTTCGAACCGCACCTGCGGCTCGATCACGAAGGTCGTGCCGGCGGCCTTGAGCTTCTTGGCCAGCGCGTTCCACTGCGGCAGCGTCAGGATCGCGCCGAAGTGGCGGACCGGCACGTCCTCGCCGTCCACCGGGTTGGTCGCGCGGTGACCGACCTCGTCCGGTGACAGGTGCGCCACGATCTGGTGGCCGTAGAAGTCGAAGTCGATCCACTCCGGGCTCGAGCGGCCCTCGGGACAGCCGAGCAGGCCGCCGTAGAAGGCGCGCGCCTCTCCCAGGTCGCGGACGGGGAAGGCGAGGTGGAAGCGGGGGATGTCCATGGCTCGCCTGATACTCCGCGAAGCCTGGAGGTCGCTAGCCCTGTCCCTTGAACCAAGCGCCGGGCTGGTCTAAACGCCCGGCCGACAATCGATCCAAGGCCAGCCGTCGAGCACCTGTCGAAGGGCCGCTGGTCTCCTCCCGGGCAGGTTGGAGGATCGTACCCATGGCCAATGTGACCGTCATCGGGGCCCAGTGGGGCGACGAAGGCAAGGGCAAGCTGGTGGACTGGCTGTCCAACCGGGCTGACGTGGTCGTGCGCTACCAGGGCGGCCACAACGCCGGCCACACGCTGGTGGTGGGGGATCAGGTCTACAAGCTGTCCCTGCTGCCGTCGGGCGTGGTGCAGGGCAAGCTGTCGGTGATCGGCAACGGCGTCGTGGTCGATCCCTGGCACCTGCTGAAGGAGATCGAGACCCTCGGCGGCCAGGGCGTCACGATCACCCCGGAGTTGCTGGTTCTGGCAGACAACGCCTGCCTGATCTTGCCCCTTCACCGGGACCTCGACCAGGCGCGCGAGGCCGCCGCGCTCAACAAGATCGGCACGACGGGGCGCGGCATCGGTCCGGCCTATGAGGACAAGGTCGGTCGCCGCGCCATTCGGGTGGCGGACCTCGCCGACCGCGAAGCGCTGGAAGCCAAGATCGACCGCCTGCTGGCGCACCACACGCCCCTCCGGCGCGGCCTCGGACTGCCGGAGTACGACGGCGGGGCGCTGTTGGCCGAACTGGAGGCCATGGCCCCGAAGATCCTGCCGTTCGCCCGTCCGGCCTGGCTGCTGCTGGACGAACTGGTGAAGAAGGGCCGTCGCGTGCTCTTCGAGGGCGCCCAGGGCGCGCTGCTGGACGTGGACCACGGCACCTACCCCTATGTGACGTCGTCGAACACCGTCGCCGGGCAGGCGGCGGCCGGTTCGGGGCTCGGTCCCAAGGGGCCAGGTTACGTGCTCGGCATCGTCAAGGCTTACACCACGCGGGTGGGCGAGGGGCCGTTCCCCACGGAGCTGAAGGACGAGGTAGGCCAGCACCTGGGGACCGTCGGGCGCGAGTTCGGAACCGTCACCGGCCGTTCCCGCCGCTGTGGCTGGTTCGACGCCGCCCTGGTGCGCCAGTCGGTGGCCCTGAACGGCATCGCGGGCGTCGCCCTGACCAAGCTGGACGTGCTCGATGGCCTGCCGACCCTGAAGATCTGCACCGGCTACCGACTGGGCGACCAGGAGATCGGATATCTGCCCGCCGGCCTCAAGGCGCAGGCGGCGCTCGTACCGGTATATGAGGAGCTCGAAGGCTGGCCCGAGACGACCCAGGGCGCACGCTCATGGCGCGACCTGCCGGCCAACGCGGTGAAGTACGTCCGCCGGATCGAGGAACTGATCGGCGCGCCGGTGGCCTTGCTGTCGACCAGCCCGCAACGCGACGACACTATCCTGATGCGCGACCCGTTCCAGGACTAGGAGCCGCGGCCGAACGCCGTAACGTCAAGGCGTTCTTTACCAGCGCAGGCTAACGGTTGCGCCGGGGGAGAACCGCTTTGTTTGCGAACAATGACAATCGTGCGGTGCAGCGCATGGCGCCGATGCTTTCGCGCGTGCTGGTGGTCGATCCGCAGCCGGCTGGCGCGCGGGTGATCGGCGAGCAGATGCGCACGCTCTGCACGCCCGAGATCTGGACCGCGCCGGCCAACGAGAAGGCGCTGAAGCTCGCCGACAAGGTCAATCCGCAGATCATCTTCTGCGAACTGGCCAGCGAGAAGGTCGACGGCATCGCCTTCACCCGGAAGCTGCGGCGCAGCGACTTCGCCTGCCGCAAGGCCCCCGTCGTCCTGCTGACGGGCCAGGCCACCGCCGCCCTCATCCTGGCGGCGCGTGACGCGGGCGTGCACGAGTTTCTGCGCAAGCCCTTCACCGTGAAGGATCTGGTCAAGCGGCTCGAGGCCGTCACCCTGCACCGGCGCGAGTGGGTGGAGGCCGTGCAATACGTCGGCCCCGACCGGCGGCGCTTCAACTCGGGCGACTATTCCGGTCCGCTGAAGCGCCACGCCGACACGGAAGCCACGCCTGAAGCGGCGCGCATCGCGCAGGCGCTGAAGATCGTGAAGTCGGCTATCGAGGCCGTAGAGGACGACCGGCGGCAGGCGTTGCGCGCCCTCGGAGTCCAGGCGGACGAACTGCTGGAAGCGGGCAAGGCGCTGGGCGACGAGAAGCTGGCCGCCGCGGCGACCGCCTTCCACCATTTCCTCTTCGAGGCTTCCAATCGGGCCGAACTCAACAAGGTGGAGTTCGAGCGTCGCGCGGTGCCGCTGCTCGCCTACATGCCGCAGGACTACGACCAGCAGCGGGTCGTCCGGCTCTAGGCGCAAGAAAAAGGGCGCGCCGGGAAGCCGGCGCGCCCTGTCTCAATCCCGCCGAGGACTACGCCTCGATCAGGTTCCGTTCCTCGGCAGCCGCCCGCATGGACTTCTGCAGCTTCTCGAAGGCGCGGACCTCGATCTGACGCACTCGCTCGCGGCTGACGCCGTACTGCGAGGCGAGCTCCTCCAGAGTGGTGGGCTCATCCTTCAGGCGCCGCTCGGTGAGGATGTGGCGCTCACGGTCGGTGAGCTCCGTCATCGCTTCCTCGAGCAGGCTCATGCGGATGTTCTTCTCCTGGGTGTCCGCGACAACCGTCTCCTGGCTCGGAGTCTGATCGTCGACCAGCCAGTCCTGCCACTCGCTTTCCGACTCCGAGCGCAGCGGCGCGTTCAGCGACGCGTCGCCGCCGGATAGCCGGCGGTTCATGCTGATCACTTCCTCGTTCAGCACGCCCAGCTTGGTGGCGATCTGGCTGACCTGTTCGGGCCGCAGGTCGCCTTCCTGCAGGGCGGCGATCTCGGACTTCGCCTTCCGCAGGTTGAAGAACAGCTTCTTCTGCGCCGCGGTGGTGCCCATCTTCACGAGCGACCAGCTGCGCAGGATGTACTCCTGGATCGAGGCCCGGATCCACCACATGGCGTAGGTGGCCAGCCGGAAGCCTTTGTCCGGATCGAACTTCTTCACCGCCTGCATCAGGCCGACGTTGCCTTCGGAGATCACCTCCCCGATCGGCAGGCCGTAGCCGCGGTAGCCCATGGCGATCTTCGCCACGAGGCGCAGGTGGCTGGTCACCAGGCGGTGAGCCGACTCCGAGTCCTGGTGCTCCTGCCAAGCCTTGGCGAGCATGAACTCCTCGTCCTTGGCCAGCATCGGAAACTTCCGGATCTCCGAGAGATACCGGCTGAGGCCGCCTTCCGGCGACATCACGGCAAGCGCGTTAGCGGCCATGGTCTATCCCCTCAATTGTGCCGGACGTTCGGGTCATGGCGCGACCGGGCGCGAAGACCATCCGCCCCCTCCAACCATTCAGATAGGTACGAGGTTGCGGTGAAGCTAGGCCGCTTTCTGGGAGGAATTGGCCCGAATGTCCGACTGCTCTAGTCGGGTTTTCTAAGCCTCGACGATGGCGCCATCAAGGCGAAGAAAACTCGCAACGCCTCCAGCAAAGCTTCTGTCACAATCTGAAGGCCGGATGTCGGGGCGGGCGTCCGCCGCGCGTCCTTGGGACGAGCAAGGGGCTCACCGAAGGAGGACCTGACCGTGCCGAAGATCACCAACTGCCTTTGGTTCGACACCGAGGCGGAGGCGGCCGCCAACTTCTACGTCTCGATCTTTCCGAACTCGAACATCGGCAAGGTGTCGCGCTATCCGGAGAACCTGCCGGGTGACCGCGCGGGACAGGTGCTCACCGTCGAGTTCGAACTGGACGGCACGCCGTTCACGGGCCTGAACGGCGGACCCCAGTTCAAGTTCGACGAGGCGATCTCTTTCCAGATCGACGTGCACGACCAGGCCGAGCTCGACCGCTACTGGAGCGCCCTGTTGGCTGACGGCGGCACCGAGAGCCAGTGCGGCTGGCTGAAGGACCGCTTTGGCGTCTCTTGGCAGGTCGTGCCGGTCCAGCTTGGCCGGCTGCTGTCCGGGCCGGACAAGGACGTCGCCGGGCGCGTGGCCGCGGCGATGATGCAGATGGTCAAGCTCGATATCGCCAAGCTGGAAGCCGCCGCGGCCTAGACCGCCGCCAGCAACTGCTCCAGCCGGGCCATGTCCGCGGGCAACGGGCTCTCGAACCGCAGGGTCTCCCCTGTCACCGGGTGCCGGAAGCCCAGCACGGCGGCGTGCAACGCCTGCCGGTTCAGGCCGGACTCCGCCATGGCCGCTCGGACCGCTGGCGCAGGCGAGCCAGAGCCGTAGACGGGATCGCCCAGGCAGGGCGTTCCCCTGGACGCGAGGTGGACACGGATCTGGTGGGTGCGGCCGGTCTCCAGCCGGCACGCGACGCGGGCGGCCGTCGGCTTCTCCTGCGGACCGAACGTGCGCTCCACCTTGTAGTGGGTGATGGCGTGGCGGCCGCCGGTCTTCACCAGGGCCATCTTCTTGCGGTCGTGGGTGGAGCGGGCGATGGCTCCCTCGATCGTGCCGCGGGAGGGGTAGGGGGCGCCGCGGGTCAGGGCGACGTAGGCCCGCTCGATGTCGTGCGCCGCGAACAGGGCCGATAGGCCTTGGTGGGCCGCGTCGGTCTTGGCGGCGACGACCACGCCCGAGGTCTCCTTGTCGATCCGGTGGACGATTCCGGGGCGCGCCACGCCGCCGATGCCGGACAGGCTTGCGCCGCAGTGGTGCAGCAGGGCGTTGACGACCGTTCCAGTCTCGCTGCCAGGCGCCGGGTGCATGGCGATGCCGGACGGCTTGTCGACCACGATGAGGTGCGCGTCCTCGTACATGACGGTGAGCGCGATCGGCTCGGGCTGCGGGTCCGCGGGGGCCGGCGGTGGCACGTGGACGGCGTAGGTCCCCGCCTGGATCCGCGCCGAGCCGCTGGTCACCGGCCGGCCGTCGACGGTCACGCGGCCTTCGGCGATCAGCGCCTGCAAGCGGGCCCGCGAGAGCTCCGGCAGCCGGGCGGAGAGCGCTTTGTCGAGACGCTCGCCCGCGTCCGCCGGACCGACCGCGACGCTCAGCACGCCCGAGGCCTCATCGGTCTCCTCTACCCCGAGGTCATCCTCAGAAGCCATGCGTCTCGCTGGCGCCTTCCTCGTGGCCCGTGATCGAGCCTTCCTTGAACAGGTATTCCTCGAACTGCTCGTGAGCTTCCTCGTCGTTCCGGCGCAGCCACTCCAGGACCATCGCTGCGTGCTCCAGCTCCTCGCGCGCGTTGTGCAGCAGGATCGCCTTCAGCTCCGGATCGTCGCAGTCGTCGGCGCGCTGCCGGTACCAGTCCACCGCCTCCAGCTCCTCGATGATCGAGGTGATCGCATAGTGCTTGTTCAGCGTGTCGCGCGTGAGCTTTTCGCGCGGCACATGGAGGCCTTCCTTCGACATGCCCTGTCATGCTCCTGTGTAAGGGCGCGGCTATACGACGGGCGTGACACGGGGGGAACGGGCATGAGGATCGACCGACGCAGAGCGCTGGCCCTGCTGGGCCTGGGTGCAGCTGCGCCCGCGACGGCGCAAACGCCGGCAAAGGTGAGTTTCGACCACGGGGTCGCCTCGGGCGATCCGCTGCAGGACCGCGTGGTCATCTGGACCCGGATCAGCGGCGCCTCGGGCCAGGTCCCCTACCGCTGGCGGCTCGGGGAGAAGTCCGGCTCCGGCGTCACCGGTCCCGAACGTGACCACACAGTGAAAGTCGACGTCACGGGCCTCGAGCCCGGCCGCGACTACCGCTTCCGGTTCGAGGCGGCCGGGGTGACGTCACCGGAAGGTCGGACGCGGACGCTGCCAGCTGCGGGCGTGCGCGACGTGGTGCTGGCCGTCGCCTCCTGCACCCTTTTCCCGAACGGCTACTTCAACGCCTATCGCGCGATCGCCGACCTGCCGCGGGTGGACGCGGTGCTGCACCTCGGCGACTACCTCTACGAGTACGGCGGCCCGGGTTCGTACGGCATGAACTCGGCGGTTGGGGCCGAGCGGCCGCACCATCCGAACCGGGAAATCGTAAGCTTGGCCGACTACCGGACGCGCCACGCTCAGTACAAGGCTGACCCCGATCTGCAGGCCGCCCACGCCCGGGCGCCATGGATTGTCGCTTGGGACGACCACGAGACGGCGAACGACAGCTTCTCGGGCGGGGCCGAGAACCACTCTGCGGCGACGGAAGGCGACTGGAACACGCGCAAGGCTGCAGGCTTGAAGGCCTACTTCGAGTGGATGCCGATCCGGGAGCCCGGTCGCGGACGTTCGCACGTCGAGGCCGCGCAACGCGCTTTCGTCTTCGGCGACCTCGCGTCGCTGATCATGGTGGAGACGCGGCTCGGCGCGCGCGACCGGCAGCTGACCCACAGGGCCGACCTGATGGCCAGCGGTCAGCCCGACGTGGCGGGCTTCAAGGCCAAGCTCAACGACCCCGCCCGACGCATGATGAGCCCTGCGCAGGAGGCCTGGATCGGCGGCGAGTTGGCGCGGTCGGTGAAGGCGGGTCACGTGTGGCAGGTGATCGGCAACCAGGTCATCATGGCCCGCGTCGACGGCTCTGCGGCTGCAGCGCTCACCCAGGACGAAGCCGCCAGGGTCAAGCCGGAGGCGAAGCGCCGGCTGCAGGAGCGATCCCAGGTAGCCGCGCTCGGTGTTCCCGCCGCCCTGGACATGTGGGACGGCTATCCGGTTGACCGAGAGCGCCTGTACGGCCTGTTCCGCCAAACCAGCGCCCGTCCGGTCGTCGTCTCAGGCGACAGCCATTCGTTCTGGGCCAATGAACTGCACGACCAGTCCGGACGACGCATCGCGTGCGAATTCGGCACGACCGGGATCACCAGCCCCGGCGCGGGTGAGCTAGCGCCCGGACTCGACTGGGGTGAGGTGATCGCCCGCGCGAACAAGGAAGTCCGCTACAACAACCAGTCGGCCAAGGGCTTCGTGCTCCTCACGCTCACCCGGGAGGAGGCGCGGGCGGACATGATGGCGGTGTCGACCATCACCGCGAGGTCGTTCACGACCGCGACCTTGAAGACGTTCCGGGTGAAGCCCGACGGGAGCGGGGTGTCGCCGATCACGGACCAGGCGTGATCGTCAGCAGGAAAGCGGCCACCAGGTAGGCGGCCAGCGCCGAGCGACGCTCACGGTCGCGCCACCAGTCGGCCGTCTTCCACCACCCGATAGAAGCAAGATCGCTGGCCGGTGTGGCAGGCGCCGCCGTCCCCCTGCGGACGCACCTTCAGCCACACGGCGTCCTGGTCGCAATCTATGCGCAGCTCGGCCACCACCTGCACCTGGCCGCTCGTCGCGCCCTTGTGCCAGAGCTCGTTGCGCGACCGGCTGAAGTAATGCGCCTGGCCGGTGGCGATCGTCCGCTCCAGCGCCTCGGCGTTCATCCACGCCAGCATCAGGACGTCGCCCGTGTCGGCGTGGGTGGCCACCGCGGCGATCAGGCCATTGCCGTCGAAGCGTGGCGACAGCGTGGAGCCTTGTTCGAGATCCTGCTTGGAGGCGGCGGTGGGAAAGGCGGTCATCGCCGACATATGCCCCCGAGGCCCAGGTCGCGCTAGCCGGACGTCACCGGCTCTCCCGTCCACTCCCAGTGCCAGGGCTCGTAGGGGTAGCCGACGAAGCCGAAGCGCTCCGCATTCTTCGCGAGCCAGGCGTATAGGCGCGTCCGCGCCTGAAACGAGCGGTTCTCGTCCGAAGTCGAGGTGGGTTCAGCGCCCGGGGCTGCGCCTACGAACAGGTCCATGGCGAGGCCGGTGAGGTGCGCAGAGCAGTTCGCCCTCGCCGGTCCCCCGCAGTTGCCATCGCTTGCGCACCGGGCGGCGTCGGCTTGGGGATTGCGATAGCCCGAGACGAGCGTGAGCAGTTCCTTGTCCTGAGCCAGGCCAGGCAGGTCCCGCCGGGCGGCGGCCACCAGCTTGCGGTAGGCGTCCAGCGCGCCCGGTCGAAGCTGCACCGCCTTGCCGCGATAACCCTCTTCTGGCGTCGCGCTGGCCAGGGTCGCCTCCGGCGGCGCGGCCGGACATTGACCCTGGCGCGTGGCCTGCACGAACGGCCGGCGCAACATCCAGACCACGCGCATCTTCTCGAAGGTTTCGGGGTCGATGCGGCCGGTGGCGGGCAGCCCCGCCTCGGTTTGCCAGCGGGAGAGGGCGGCGGCGAACCCAGCCGACTGCGGAGCGCAATCCGTGTTGATCTGGGCCGCAACCACCGGAGCGTAGACATCCCAGCCCATCTCGGGAGCGCCGAACGGAGCCCACCGCAGGCCGGTCAGGTCGCGGGCGTTGGCCTGCGAGGCGGCCGTGAACGCCGCCGGCGCGCGGCATTCCACCGTGATCGCGGCGCGGGCCGGCCGGTCAGGCGCAGGCGGGCCGCCAATGTTGCGGGTCGCGAGCAGGGCCACCCCGATCAGCACGACGACGAGCACGAGCCATTTCATGGCTCAACCCGCGCTCAGCCCTCAACATCCGTCAAGAGTGACGGCGTCGCTTCGACGGGTTACCGACGATTGACGAAGTCCAGGAAGCGCTGGCGCAGCGTCGGATCCGACTTGAACACGCCCGTAAACTGGGTGGTGATCGTCGAGACGTGGCGGTGGTGGACGCCGCGGGTGGTCATGCACTGGTGGGCGGCGTCGATCAGGACGGCGACGCCGGCCGGGCGCAGGCTGTCGGTGATCGCATCGGCGATCTGCTGGGTCATGGTCTCCTGCGTCTGGAGACGACGCGCGAAGATCTCGACGACCTTGGCGAGCTTCGAAATGCCCACCACCCGGTTGGTCGGCATGTAGGCCACGTAGGCCTTGCCGAGGAAGGGGGCCATGTGGTGCTCGCAGTGGCTCTCCACCTCGATGTCGCGCAGCATGACGATGTCGTCGTAGCCCTGCACGTCCTCGAAGGTCCGCGACAGCTCCTTGGCCGGGTCGAGCTGGTAGCCCTCGAACCACTCTGAATAGGCGTCCACCACGCGCTTGGGCGTGTCGATCACGCCCTCGCGGCGCGGGTCGTCGCCGGCCCAGGCTATCAGCGTTCGGACGGCCGCCATGGCCTCCTCGCGGGTCGGGCGGGCGACGGGTTCGAGCTTGTCGCCGCCGATCAGGGAGCGGTCGCGGGCAGGAGCATCCATGTCTTCGAGGCAGTCTTTCCAGGGCTGAGTTGCGCCGGGACGAAGGCCCCGGAACTGACGCGTGCCACCCTTATGCGGAAGTCGTGCCAGGCGAGATGCAACGCCGTGGCCTCGGCTCCACGCCATCTGTATATGGGCAGGCCGCCTGGGGCGGCAACCGTCACGCTGCGTTATCGGAACCCCATAGTCGCCTATGACCCTGAAGCTCTATGACACCATGACCCGCCAGAAGCGGGACTTCGCTCCCCGCGATCCAAGCCGGGTGACGATGTATGTCTGCGGGCCGACGGTCTACAACTACGCCCACATCGGCAACTTCCGGCCCGTGGTGGTCTTCGACCTGCTCTACCGCGTGCTCCGCCACACGTTCGGTGAGGACCAGGTCCTCTATGCCGCGAACGTCACCGACGTGGACGACAAGATCAACCAGAAGGCCGTCGCGGAAGGCGTGCCGATCTCGACGATCACCGACCGCTACCTGGAGGCCTACAACGCCGACGCCGCAGCGTTGGGCGCCCTGCCGCCGACGTTCCAGCCGCGCGTCACCGAAACCATGGACGCGATCATCGCAATGATCGGCCAGCTGGTGCGCAACAACGCGGCCTATGCAGCTGACGGCCACGTGCTCTTCAACACCCAGGCCTATGGCGAGTACGGCAAGCTGTCTGGCCGGCCCATGGACGAGATGATCGCCGGCGCCCGGGTCGATGTCGCGCCCTATAAGCAGCACCCTGCGGACTTCGTGCTCTGGAAGCCCTCGAAGCCGGGCGAGCCGGAGTGGGAGAGCCCTTGGGGACGGGGCCGGCCCGGGTGGCACATCGAATGCACCGCCATGATCGACCAGGTGCTGGGCCTGCCGATCGACATCCATGGCGGCGGCATCGACCTTGTCTTCCCTCACCACGAGAACGAGCGCGCCCAAGGTGTCTGCGCCACGCACGACGACACCTATGCGGCGTACTGGCTGCACAACGGCTTCCTCAACATGGCCGACGAGAAGATGTCGAAGAGCCTCGGCAACGTCGCCTTGGCGCACGACCTCCTCCAGGAGCAGCCTGGCGAGGCGCTGCGGTGGGCGCTCCTGGTCGGTCACTACAGGGCGCCCTTGGAGTGGAACGGCGAGCTGATCGAGCAGGCGCGCAACGCGCTGGACCGGCTCTACCGCGTGCTCGACGACACCGGCCGATTCCTCTCGGGCACGAACGAGCCGCCGGCCGGCGGGCGCGAGTCCGAAGGCGCCCGCAAGGCCTATGACGCGGTCCTTGCGGCGCTTGATGACGACCTCAACACCCCCGAGGCATTCGCGGCGCTGTTCCAGCTGGCGGACCAAGTTCGGGCCGCCGTGATGGCCAAGAACGCCACCCAGGCGGTGGCGAGCCGCGACCTGCTGGTGCAGGCCGGTGGGCTCATGGGTTTCCTGCAGGGTGATCCGCAGGCCTGGTTCCAGGGCGGCGCGGACGAGGAGTTCAAGGGCAGGGTGGAAGAGCTGCTCGCGGCGCGGCACGCGGCGCGGGCCGCCAAGGATTGGCCGCAAGCCGACCGTATACGCGCGGAGCTGGCGGCGCTGAACGTCGAGGTCATGGATGGCCCGACCGGCGCCACCTGGAGGATCAAGGAACAGGCCTGATGGGTTTCACCCCGCCCCCGCAAATGAAGGCCGGCATGTTCGGCTCCCGCGGCCCCGCCGCCCAGCCGAAGCTGCCCGGAGCGCCGCCCGCGACCAAGCCCAAGGGCCCCGCCGGCATCCGCGTCGAGCAGCGCATCGGAATCCAGGCGCCCGCAGAGGCCATCTGGGACGTCATCTACGACATCGAGCGCTGGCACGAGTGGAACCCGCTCTATCCGAAGGCCGCCGGTCAGATCCGGCTGGGCCAGACCCTCGACCTGACCCTGGCGCTGCCCGGCCAGCCCGAGCGGCAGATCCAGCCCGTGGTCATGGAATGGGTGCCGAACGAGCAGCTGCACTGGAAGCTCACGCTCATGCGCGGCCTCCTGAAGTCCGTCCGCTACATCGAGCTCGACGCGCTTTCCGAGACCGGCTGCATCGTGAGCAACGGCGAACTCTTCCAGGGCTTTCTGGCCAAGAGCGTGCTGCGCCAGGTCGGCCGCTCCGTGCACCGCGGTTTCGGGGAGATGAACGAGGCGCTGAAGGCCCGCGCCGAGCAGGCGTGGCAGGCTCGGCAGGCCTAGGTCAGACGATCCTCCGGATCCCCAGCGCGATGTCGCGCTGGAAGCCGGGCGCCTCGAAGCGCAGCGCATTTCCGAAGGCCTGCGCCTCCTGGCTGCCCACGTTGGCCCCGCGGGCCGTGTCCCAGGCGGTGATCCGGTACCGGCCTGAGGCGAGGCCCGGCACGCGCACAAGCGTGTGGATGGGCAGGGCCGTATCGTCGAGCAGGCCGGCTCTCGTGCGGGGCGATCGGCGCAGCAGCCACACAACGGCCTGATCGGCGTCGGCGCTCCCGAAGGTCGCCACGTCCCGATGGCTGACGGCGATCTCTTCGTTGAGGTTGCGCCGTGAGAACCGGCTCCAGTCGACCAGCGGTAGGAACCCAGCCATCGCGGCCTGGGCCCGGCGCATGCCTGGCGTCAGGGTGTGCGGCCTGCGGTTCGGCCATCGCATGCCGCCGCCGGCGCCGCCGCTGGCCAGGTGCGCCCACTGCAGGTGACGGAAGTATTCGTCGTCGAACCCCTCCGGAAGCGTGCGACGGCGATCCTTAAAGGTGTGGATCGGCCCGTGCTCGGTGTCGAGGAACGGACGCCCGTCGGTAATCTCGGCCAGCGACTCCCGTACGATCCGGCCCATGGCCAGCGCGGGATCCACCGTGTTGCGAGGGTGGTCGATGCTGCCTGTCGCGTAGATGTGCAGGCTCGCGAAATCCAGGTCCGGGTGGCGGAAGATGGGTTCGCGCATCTCAAGGTGCGGCTTCAGGATCAGTTCGGGCCCGAAGAGCGAAACGGTCTGCAGGTGAGCTCTTCCGAACCGCCCCGTCTCCTCTCCGCGCACCGCCTCGCTGAGGTCTGCGATGAACTCGCCGAAGCAGTCCGTGGAGTCTTGCGCCTGAGCGGGGTGGATCTCGTTCCACAGGTCCCAGGCGAACAGCGCGCCCGATCCGCCCCAGCGGCAAGCGGCGAACCGCAGCCGCGCCTTGATCAGCTCCCGGGTCTCTCCACACAGCAGCAGCCGCGAGGGATGGTCGAGGGGGCCGCCGTTCGCCTGGTTGTAGGGATGGTGCTCCCACTTAAGCCAGGTCCAGAAGGTGTCGAACGGGGTCAACAGGATGCGGAGGCCGAGCCGCTCGCACAGCTCGAACAGGTCGTCCCAGAGCTGCACCATGACCGGATTGAACACCCCGGCCTTTCGCTCGAAGTAGAAGGAGCGGGTCTGGGCATACTCCAGCATCAGTCGCAGGACGGTCACGCCGTGCTCGACCAACCACGCCAGGTGCCGTTCGACGGCGGCCACGTCAACGCGCCGGTAGAGGCCCTTCAGTTCTACCCAGGTTATGGCGTCGTTCTGGCCCACCGGCGTAAAGGGGCCGCCGTGCTCGTCGACGAAGTAGGGGGCTCCGGCCGCGCGCTGGATCCAGGCGAGGGGGCGTGGCTCAGGAACGGCCCCTTCGACGAGCGGCCACGGAGACGGCTTCATGCGGCTCGGGGGGTTGTCAGCGGCGCACCCGTAGCAGCCTTTCGGCCGGCAGGTTTTCTCATTTGAGGCGCTTCGGTCGGTTCGTGCGGTCGTAAGTTCGAATGCCCGCCTGCGGCGTCACCGCGGTTTGACACAGCCCAGCGGAATACCGACCTAGAGCCCATGATCGACGACCTCTATTCGGCGAAGCTCCTGAAGCTCGCGGCCAACCTGCCGCGGGTCGGGCGGCTGGACGCGCCGGACGCCTCTGTGGAGAAGGTCGCCAAGCTCTGCGGCAGCCGTGTGCTGGTGGATGTCAAAGTGGAAGGCGATGAGGTGGTCGACTTCGCGCAGGAGGTGAAGGCCTGCGCGCTGGGGCAGGCGGCGGCCTCGGTCTTGGGCGCGTATGTAGTCGGCGCGACCCTGCCGGAACTCGAAATGGCCCGCGATCGCTTTCGTGCTATGCTCAAGCAGGGTGGTTCCCCGCCCGAAGGACGGTTTTCGGATCTTGAGATGCTCGCGCCCGTGAAGGACTACCCGGCCCGCCATGCCTCGACGCTGCTCGCGTTCGAGGCTGCGACCGAGGCTGTGCGTCGGGCGGTGGATACGCGTGGCGGTGCGCGAACTAGCCCCGCCGGCGTGGCTTGATCCTCTCGTGACCCAGGCGTAAGCCCGGGCCGACCCAAGTCTCCATCCCGTAGCCGGCATGACTTTCTACGAGAGGTGCGTCAGGGGCGCACTACGCGCCTACAAGCTGACGCTATCGCCGCTGATCGGGCGGCAATGCCGGTTTCTTCCGACCTGTTCGGAGTACACGGCCGAAGCCCTGATCAGCCATGGCCCCTGGCGGGGCGCCGTGCTCGGCGCGCGCCGGGTGTGCCGCTGTCATCCCTGGGGCCCGGCGGGCTACGACCCGCCGCCGCCCGGACCGAGAAGTACGTAGAAGCCATGATCGACCTGATTTTCCCCGACGGCTCCAAGCGGCAGTTCGACGAGGGCGTCACGGGGCGCTCCGTCGCCGCCGGCATCTCCAAGTCGCTGGAGAAGAAGGCTGTCCTCATCAAACTGGACGGCGAGCTCTTGGACATCGACCGCCCGCTCGAGAAGGGCGGCAAATTCGAGATCCTGACGCGCGAGAGCCCGGAGGCCCTCGAGACGATCCGTCACGACGCCAGCCACGTCCTGGCCGAGGCGGTGCAGGAGCTGTTCCCCGGCACGCAGGTCACCATCGGGCCTGCGATCGAGGACGGCTTCTACTACGACTTCGCTCGCGCGGAGCCGTTCAGCCTCGACGACCTCGCCAAGATCGAGCAGCGGATGCGGGAGATCGTCGACCGCGACGAGCCCATCCGCCGGGAGGAGTGGGACCGCGACGAGGCGATCCGGCACTTCAAGGAGATCGGCGAGCACTACAAGGCGGAGATCATCGAGAGCATCCCGGCCGGCGAGAAGATCACTGTCTACAAGCAAGGTGAGTGGAAGGACCTCTGTCGGGGGCCGCACCTGCCGTCCACGAAAGCGGTCGGGAAGGCGTTCAAGCTGACGAAGCTCGCCGGCGCCTACTGGCGCGGCGACCACCGCAACGAGCAGCTGCAGCGGATCTACGGCACGGCCTGGGCGAGCGAGAGCGACCTCGAGGCCTACATCCACCGCCTTGAGGAGGCCGAGAAGCGCGACCACCGCAAGATCGGCCGGGCCATGGACCTCTTCCACATGCAGGAGGAGGGCAAGGGCATGGTGTTCTGGCACGAGAAGGGCCTGACGCTGTGGAGGACGGTAGAGTCCTATGTCCGCCGTCGGCTCGACGCGGCCGGCTACCAGGAGGTGCGGACGCCCCAGGTGCTGGACCGGATCTTCTGGGAGAAATCCGGCCACTGGGACAAGTATCGCCCCAACATGTTCGTCTGCGAGACGGAGGAGGGCGAGGAGCTCTCTCTGAAGCCGATGAACTGCCCCGGCCACGTGCAGATCTTCAAGTTCGGACAGAAGTCCTACCGTGATCTGCCGTTGCGCATGGCGGAGTTCGGCGCTTGCCACCGCTATGAGCCCTCTGGTTCGCTGCACGGCCTGATGCGGGTGCGGGCGTTCACCCAGGATGACGCGCACATCTTCTGCCGCGAGGATCAGATCGAGGAGGAGACGGCCCGGTTCATCGAGCTGGCCAACTCCATCCACTCCGACTTCGGCCTGGAGCGGGATCACATCGCGCTGGCGACGCGTCCTGAGGTCCGCGCCGGCTCGGACGAGTTCTGGGACAAGGCCGAGTCCCAGATGCTGGCGGCCGCGCGCAAGGCGGGGGTCGAACCGGTGATCGTCGAGGGCGACGGCGCCTTCTATGCCCCGAAGCTGGACTGGGTGCTGAAGGACTCGATCGGCCGTACGTGGACGTGCGGCACGATCCAGCTGGACTATGTGCTGCCTGAGCGGCTCGGTGCGGAATACGTGGCGGAGGACGGCTCAAAGCAGCGTCCGGTGATGCTGCACCGGGCGATCTGCGGTTCGCTGGAGCGGTTCATCGGGGTGTTGATCGAAAATTACGCGGGGGCCTTCCCGCTCTGGCTGGCGCCCGTGCAGGTCGTCGTGGCCACGATCACGTCCGACGCCGATGACTACGCGCTCAAGGCCGCCGCCGCGCTGCGGGCGCGCGGCCTGCGGGTCGACACCGACCTGCGGAACGAGAAGATCAACTACAAGGTTCGGGAGCACAGTCTCGCGAAGGTCCCGGTGATCGCGGTGGTCGGACGACGTGAAGCGGAAGAGGGCAAGGTGGCGCTCCGGCGCCTCGGCTCCGACCGTCAGGAGATACTCGCTCTGGACGAGGCGGTGAACACGCTTGCCTTACAGGCGACTCCACCTGATCTTGCCCGGGGCTTAGGGGCGCCGTCGGGGCCCGCGGAGATCGGGGCGAAGGAGGCTGGATGAACGGCGTCGCCGCACCGATCCTCGCTGTAGAGCCGGCCGCCGTGCCGGATGACCTGCGCCGCCGCCGCAGCGTGTCGGTGGTGATGGTCGTCTACATGACCGGTGAGGCGCTGGAGCAGAGCGTCGCCTGCGTGCTGGCCGATCCTCAGGTCGACGAGTTCGTCATCGTCGACAATGGCTCCACCGGACCAGAGTCGACGCGGCTGCAGCAGGTGGTGGCGAGCGACCGTCGCGTAAGGCTGATCTCGGGGCATGGCAACGTCGGCCTCGCCCGCGGAGCCAACCTCGGCGCCCGGGCGGCGAACGGCGAGGTATTGGTGTTCCTCAACCCGGACGCCTTTCTGCAGCCCGGGTGCATCCGTGAGCTGGTGCGGGAGATCGAGGACCGGCCGGTGCCCTGCATCGTGGGCGGCCGCGTGCTGAACGCCGACCGCACGGAACAGCGGGGCGCGCGGCGGGGCGACATCACCCCAATGACCGCCCTGATGTCGCTGTTCAGGCTGGCTCAGCACGTGCCGGCCTGGCGCCGGTACGAGGTGCACTGGGAAGGCGACGCCGCCCCGGACCAGGTGGCGCCGGTGCCGACGATCTCCGGCGCCTGCTTCTGCATGCGCCGGGAGGACTTCGACGCTGTGCGCGGTTTCGACGAGAAGTACTTCCTGCACGTGGAGGACGTGGACCTCTGCTGGCGCGTGCGCGAGCAGGGAGGCGTGGTGCTGTTCCACCCGAAGGCGGAGGTGATCCACCTGGGGCACACCAGCCAGACCAGTCCGCTGAAGGTGGAGTTCCACAAGGGCGTCGGCCTGGCCCGCTACTTCCAGAAGCGCGCCACCAGCGTCTCTCAACGCCTGCTCGCCTTGGCGCTCACGCCGGTGATCATCGGCACCGCGCTCGCGCGGCCGCTGATGTGGCGGCTGAGGGGGCGGGCCTAGGCTGCGTTATCCCGCTCGAACGGGAAGCTACCCGCACGGCCCAGCGACGAGCCGACCTTCTTCCCCAGCAGGTCCGAGACCCAAGCACCGATCCCGATGAGCTTGCCGAGATCGTGGCCGGTCTCGTAGCCGGCCCGCTCGAGCATATAGACCAGGTCCTCCGTCGCGATGTTGCCGGTGGCGTTCGGCGCGAAGGGACAGCCGCCAAGGCCGCCGACGCTGGCGTCCAGCACGTCCACGCCCGCCTCCACGCTGGCGAAGGCGTTGGCCAGGCCCGTGTTGCGGGTGTCATGGAAGTGCATGCGCAGCCGGGCGTTCGGCGCAGCGGTGCGTGCGGCTTCGATCCGCCGCCGGACCGTCCAGGGGTCGGCCACACCGATCGTGTCGGCGAGTGCGATCTCCGGCACCCGCAGGTCGGCGGCCGCCGAGACGATCTCGATCACCTGTTCCTCCGAGACCTCCCCATCGAAGGGACAACCGAAAGCCACTGAAACCGTGACGGACACCGGTGGGTCTTCCTTGCGGCGGACCGCTACGATGCCCCGCAGGGCGTCCAGCTGCTCGGCGACCGAGGCCCCCTGGTTGCGGATGCCGAACCCGTCGGTGGCGCAGACCACGACATTAGCCTCATCGCACCCCGCCGCGACGCAGCGCTCCCACCCCTTCATGTTGAGCACCAGGCCGATGCGGCTCCGGGACGCGCCCGTGGGCAGCGCCGCCATGATCTCCTCCGCGCCCGCCATCTGCGGCACCCGGCGCGGATTTACGAACGAGACCACCTCCATGCGCCGGGCGCCTGCCGCCTCCAGCCTGCGGATCAGCTCCAGCTTTTGATCGATCTCCAGGATCGTCTTCTCGTTCTGGAGGCCATCTCGAGGGCCAACTTCCACGATCTCGATACGGCGGCTCATGGCGCGGCTCCCTGGGACGAGCGATACACGCGCAGCGTCATGTCATCGCCGTTCGAATAGTCCAGCCCCCTGATCTCGCTTACCATTCGGGCCGAAGCGCCCAAGGCGGCAAGGGCCTTCCGAAACGCCGCCTCCTCGCGCGCTTCCACGACGGCCGGGCGACCCTCGGCGATCGCTTCGGCGGCCTCCTGTGCGCCCTCCAGCTCGGTCGGGGTGCCCAGCGCGAACACCAGGCTCGGCTCCGCGAAGCCCGCCACCGCCACCGGGGCGTCGGCGACGCCCTGGCTGGGCAGCAGGCGTGCGGCGGCCAAAGCATCCTCCGTGCGGTCGGCGAGCCAGAGCGGGTCGAGCCTCGGGGCGAGGGCGGCTGCCAGCGCGCCATGGCCCAGCACCCCCAAGCCCAGGGCAATGGCCCAGGCGCCGCGCGGCGCCCGCCGGACGAGGACGTAGCCGCCGACGAGCCCGCAGGCGGCGAGCAGCGCGGCCGTGATGGCCCCCGCGGTCAGGTCCGAAGGATCGCCGTACTCGGACAGCAGGTAGATGGCGCCGCCAGCCAATGCCAGCCCCGCAAAACCGGACAGGACCGCGCCCGACCAGCGAACCCGTGCGCCCAGGGGGTCCGCCAAGGCCGCCGCGGCCAGCCAGGCCAGGGCGCCGTAGGTCAGCAGGGGATAGTGCACGAGCTTGGTCGGCAGCAGCTCGAAGAAGAGGAAGCCTGGAACGAACCAGCAGATCGCGAACCGAACCCCGGGCTCCCGCCAGCGCTGCCAGGCGGTGACCGCGGCCGCCGGCAGCAGCAGAGTCATCGGGAAGGTCAGCAGCGGCGTCAGAACCGTATGGTAGCCGGGAGGCGCGCCGTGGGTTTCCTGGCCGCCTGCCAGCTTCGGCGCCAGGTCGCCAGCCAGCGCCGTGACCCAGAAGCCGCCGTCGGTGGCCACCGTCACGGCCCCGGCCCAGGGCCCCACGATCAGCAAGACCAGGATCAAGCCCCAGTACCAGTTGAGCTTGGCGAGCCACCCCGGCCGGCGGTCGAGCAGCGCGAGCGCGATCATCGTCAGGGCGACGACCAGTGGCCCTACCGGTCCCTTCACCAGGGTTGCGAAACCGATCCCCAGCCAGAAGAGCAGGGTCGCCCGCCTGCCGGCCGGCGGCCCCCCACGCGCCTCGCCGTAAATCCGGGCCAGCGCCGCCAGAGCCAGGGTGGTCATCCCGCAGAGCACGGCATCGGTCTTCGCGATGAAAGCTTCGGTGGAAAGCAGGAAGGTGGACCCGAACATCGCGCCCGCCATGAGCCCGGCGGGGGAGCCGAAGAACGCGGTCGCGCCCCACGCACAGGCCGCCGCCGCCAACATCGCGCCCAGCAGCGACGGTATCCGGTAGGCCCAGATCTGCCGGGCCTCAGGGCTGGACAGGGCCGAGACCGTCGCGGCCTGCATCCAGTGGATGCCCACCGGCTTCTTGAACCGCGGTTGGTCTTGATAGCGGATCACGACGTAGTCGCCGGTCTCCAGCATCTGGGCCGTAGCCTGGGCGAATCGCGACTCGTCGCGATCGAGCGGCGGCATGGCGAATAAGCCGGGCAGGCCCGCCAGGAAGGCGATCAGGGCGGCGACGGCGGGCGCGCGCCAGCCGCGGCTCCATCGGGCCAGTTCACCTTCGAGCGTCATTTGGCCCTGATACCATGATCCTTACGAAGCGCGCCTTTTCCGCTAAGGGGAGGCCATGGCAGCTGCGCCCCAGATCTCCATCGTGGTCCCCGTCTTCGACGAGGAGGGCGCGGCCCCGGCCCTGGCGCGGGAGATCGCCGCGGCCTTCGCCGGCCGGGACTACGAGATGATCTTCGTCGACGACGCCAGCCGGGACGGCACTCGCGCGGCCCTTAAGGCCGTCCAGGCCGAGATCCCCCAGTTGCGCGTGCTCACTCATCGCAGGAACTCGGGCCAGAGCCGCTCCATCCGCTCCGGCGTCCTCGCGGCCCGCGGCGAGGTGATCGTCACCCTCGACGGGGACGGGCAGAACGACCCGGCCGACGGTCCGAAGCTGGTGGACGCCCTGCTCAGCGGTCCGCCGGAGCTGGCGCTGGTGGGCGGCGAGCGGGTGAAGCGCCAGGACACCCGGGCCAAGAAGATCGCCTCCAGGCTCGGCAACGGCGTTCGCAAGCGGCTGTTGAAGGATACCGCCAACGACACCGGTTGCGGGTTGAAGGCGTTCCGGCGCGAGGCCTTCCTGCGGCTCCCCTACTTCGACCACATCCACCGCTACTTGCCGGCGTTGATGCTGAGGGAAGGCTACCAGACCGCCTTCCGGCCGGTGAACCACCGCAACCGGGAGACCGGCGTCTCCAAGTACACCAACCTCGGGCGGCTCTGGGTTTCGCTGTCGGACCTGCTGGGGGTGATGTGGCTGCAGGCCCGCTCGCGGCGACCTGGGGGCGTCGACGAGGCCTGACGGGAAGGCGTCTGAGGCTGCGAGCTGCGGAACTTCAACCCCTCGTGGCGCCACCGGCCGAGGTCACCCGCTGATCAGAGCGGTGAAGATCAGGGTTACGACGGTCAGGTCGACGATCCGGAAGGTGAGCCTGGTCATGCGTGCCCCGTGGCCGAAGATTTCGATCACGGTTAAGCAAGAGCCGCGCCAGACGTTCCGGAGCGCCCCATGGCCCTGTTCTTCGATGCCGAATGGTTCGACGCTCGCCTCGCAGAGCGGGGGCTTTCCCGTGGCGTGCTCGCCGCGGCGGCCGGCATGAGCAGGGCCGAGGTCGATCTGGCGTTCAAGGACCAGAGGGAGCTTTCTGCCGGGGAGGTTGCCGTGTTCGCCGATCTGCTGGGCGTGCCGGCGGGCGAAGTTGCGGATCGCGCCGGAGTCTCAACGCCGACGCCCGGCCAGGCTTCGCCGGTCGAGGGCAGGCTGCAAGGGCTGGAGCGGCGCGTGGCGGTGCTCGAGGCCGAGCTCGCGCGGCTGCAGGGCCGCTAGATCTCGGTCTTCAGGATCTTGCCCTTGCGCGCGCGGCGATCGAACGAGCCGGAGAACTCGGTCCGCACATAGCTGGTCTTGGCATGGTCGATCAGCTGAGGGCCGGCGCGCAGGCCTCGCTTTTGGCCGTCTTGGCCGAGCAACTGAGCACCAAAGATCGCGGCGCCTTCGGGCGGGGCGTCCCGCGGCGGGACGCTCCGCGTCGCATCCACCAGCGCCGGCAGGTTCGAGGCGTAGACCTCGCGGGCCTGGTCCACGGCCTCCGCCTCTGGCTTCGCGGCGCGGCGGGTGAGGGCGGCCCTGCGGATGGGATCAATTCGGGACATCATGCTTACCGAACTGCAAACCATGAGCCACGGTTCAACGCTTGGCCAGTTTCTCCAGCTGGGCCTGCATCTCTTCCATCCGCTTGCGGAGGTCGGCGAGTGCGTCCTCCGCGGCGGGCGCCGGAGGGGCTTCGGGCTTCGCTGCGGCGGGCGCCGCCTCTTCCGGCTTCGCATAGGCGAAAGGCGAGAACATCTTCATCGCCCGATCGAAGAGCTGCATGTTCTGGCGGATCTGCTCATCGTACCCCGGCAGGCCCCCGTTGTGGCCGATCGACTGGAATTGGCTGCGCATGCGCTCCTGCTGCTGCGCGAAACTGGCCAACGAAAGCTCAAGGTAGCTCGGCAGGAAGGCCTGCATCGAGTTGCCGTAGAAGCCGATCAATTGGCGGAGGAACTGGATAGGCAGCAGAGACTGCCCCTGGCTCTCTTCCTCGAAGATGATCTGGGTGAGGACGGTGCGCGTGATGTCTTCGTTGGTCTTGGCGTCGTAGACTACGAAATCGACGCCCTTCTTCACCATGTCAGCCAGGTGCTCCAGCGTCACATAGCTGGATGAAGCGGTATTGTAGAGCCGCCGGTTCGCGTACTTCTTGATGACGACGCGCTCGCCTTGGCCTGCGGCGCCGGTTCCTTCGGTGTCGGCCATCCCTGTCCCTTCGCGGTTCCCGGCCGGCTCGGCGGGACCCTTCTTCTGCGGCGCAGTATCGCGGATGCGAGCTTAATGGCAAATGGCTGAACTTTCCGAAGCTTGCCCTTGCTCCAACCTTCTCCCCCGGCTGATATGGATATCCAGGGCCTCCCCACCGCGTTCAGGAGCCGCCGCATGAGCGACGTCGTCATCGTTTCCGCCGCCAGGACCCCCGTCGGGTCGTTCAACGGCGCATTGTCCAGTCTGCCGGCCCACGAGCTCGGCAAGGTCGCAATCCAGGCCGCCGTTGAGCGCGCCGGCATCACCGCCGCAGACGTGCAGGAGGTGATCATGGGGCAGGTGCTGCAGGCCGGGGCCGGACAGGGTCCCGCCCGCCAGGCGGCGGTTAATGCCGGCGTGCCGGTCGAGGCGCCGGCTTGGAGCCTCAACCAGCTCTGTGGCTCCGGCCTGCGGGCCGTGGCGCTCGCGGCGCAGCAGATCCAGGACGGCTCGGCGGGGATCGTCGTGGCGGGCGGCCAGGAGAGCATGAGCCAGTCCCCCCACGCCGCGACCGTGCGCAACGGCCAGAAAATGGGCGACCTGGGCTTCGTCGACACCATGATCAAGGACGGCCTGTGGGACGCTTTCCACGGCTACCACATGGGCCAGACCGCCGAGAACATCGCCGCTCGCTGGCAGATCACCCGCGAGGACCAGGACCGGTTCGCCGTCGCCTCGCAAAATCGTGCGGAGGCCGCTCAGAAGGCCGGAAGGTTCGCCGACGAAATCGCCCCGGTGACGATCAGGGGCCGCAAGGGCGACACCGTGGTCGACCAGGACGAGTACATCCGGCACGGTGTGACGATCGACACCGTCTCTGGCCTGAAGCCCGCGTTCAGCAAGGAAGGGTCCGTCACCGCCGCCAACGCGTCTGGCCTCAACGACGGCGCCGCGGCGCTCGTGCTGATGAGCGCGGCGGAGGCGCAGAAGCGCGGCCTGAAGCCGCTCGCGCGCATCGCCTCCTGGGCGCACGCCGGGGTGGAGCCGGAAATCATGGGCACGGGCCCGATCCCGGCCAGCCGGAAGGCCCTGGAGAGAGCCGGCTGGAGCGTCAGCGACCTCGACCTGATCGAATCCAACGAAGCTTTCGCCGCCCAATCGATCTGCGTGGTGCGCGATCTGGGTCTCGATCCGGAGAAGGTGAACGTCAACGGCGGCGCGATCGCGATCGGTCACCCGATCGGAGCCTCGGGAGCCCGGATCCTGACCACTCTGCTGCACGAGATGAAGCGCTCCGGCGCGTCCAAAGGCCTGGCCACGCTCTGCGTGGGCGGCGGCATGGGCGTGGCGATGTGCGTCGAGCAAGTCTGAGCGTTGTCTCACTACGGAGCGGCGGAGCAACCGGCGCCCGATCACAGATAGGGAGTTGTGGATGGCCAGGGTTGCGCTGGTCACGGGCGGGACCCGTGGCATCGGTCGAGCGATTGTCGAGCGGCTGAAGGCGGACGGCATGAAGGTGGCCGCCGGCTACTCCGGAAATGACGCGGCGGCCGAGGCCTGCGCCCGCGAGCTCGGGGTGATGGTGGTGAAGGGCAACGTCGGCGTGTTCGAGGACTGCAAGCGCGCTGCCGAGGCGGTGGAGGCCGAATTCGGCCCGATCGAGGTGCTGGTCAACAACGCTGGCATCACCCGTGACGGGGTGTTCCATCGCATGGACTCCGAGCAGTGGAGCGAGGTCATCCGGGTGAACATGGACTCGCTGTTCAACATGACCCGCCAGGTCATCGAAGGCATGCGGGAGCGGGAGTGGGGCCGCATCATCAACATCTCCTCGATCAATGGCCAGAAGGGCCAGATCGGGCAGACCAACTACTCCGCAGCCAAGGCCGGCATGATCGGGTTCACCAAGGCGCTGGCGCTCGAGAACGCGAAGAAGTGCATCACGGTGAACTGCATCGCCCCGGGCTACATCGACACCGAGATGGTGCAGGCAGTCCCGCCCAAGGTGCTGGAGAGCATCATTGGCCAGATCCCGGTCGGGCGTCTGGGCCGCGGAGAGGAGATCGCCGACATGGTCTCCTTCCTGGCGGGCGAGAGAGCGGGGTATGTCACCGGCTCTACGCTGACGCTCAACGGCGGGCAGTATATGGCTTGACCGGGCGCTCTCAGGTCCAAAAAGCGCCCTGATCCCCCCGCATCACAGCTTCGGTCATGACGGGCGAGCCAGCGGCGTTTCGTAGGGCGATCATCGCGTTGGCGCTCGGCGCCCTTGCGGTCGGGTTCGCCGACGCCGGCCATGCCGCCGGCCCCGGCCGCCTGCGCGATGGTCTGTTCGGCCGCAAGGCGCCCGACGGCCGCCAGTTCGCAGCCCCGCCTGTGGCGCGCTACGTCTCCGAGGACGGGGTGGGCTTCACCCTGGATCGCACCCAGCCCCGGCCCCTGCTGAAGTTCGACAACAGTCCAGAGGTGTGGGCGCTGAACCCGCAGCCCGCGCCCCGGGGCGACCTGATCTACAAGAACGACCTCGGCCAGCCGGTGATCCGGGCCACGCGGCTCGGCGGGCTGACCGTCTTCACGCCAGGCCGACCCGGCGGCGCGGCGGCGGCGTTGATGGGCGGCGGCGCGCCGCTGCGCCTGCCGCAACTCGGTCCGCAGGCCCTGCTGGAGAAGCTTGCCCAGGCGAGCGCCCGCGCCAGCCGGGCCACCCGGCGGCTGGTGCCGTTCGACGCCGAGGCTTCGCCGACCTCTTCGGCCCTGATCGCCGACGCCGCGATCGTCACGAGCGAGGCGATGGTGCGGATGAGCCGTGCCCCTCGAACCCGGAGCCTGCTCGACCGCATCCGCCGGGTGCGTCTGGTGGAAGGCCGCCGCGCCGGCGCAGAGATCACCAACGGCGTCCTGATCGTGAGAGTGGCGCCCCAACAGGGGATGGCCGGCCGGCCATCCTCGGAGCGCATCGTCGCGGTCGCCAACACGCCGGGCGACCACTAGGGCTCTAGCCCCGGAACATGTCCTTGGCGGCTCGCACGGCGGCGAACGCCTCGAAGTCCGCCTTCCCGGCGGCGCCGACCCGGTTCGCCAGCAGCGGCGCCCGCAGGAACGGGTTGGTGGCCTTCTCCAGGCCAATGGTGGTGGGCACCGTCGGCTCGCCGCGCTCCCGCGCGGCGAAGATCTGGTCGGCGCGCGCCTGCAGCGCCGGGTCGTCATCCACCGACAGCGCGAACCGCGCGTTCGACGCCGTGTATTCGTGGGCGCAGTAGACACGGGTGTCGTCGGGCAGGGCGGCCAGGCGCTGGAGGCTCGCCCACATCTGGTCCGGCTTTCCCTCGAACAAGCGTCCGCAGCCGAGGGCGAAGAGCGTGTCGCCGACGAAGGCGACGCGGTCGTCGGCGTCGTAGTAGGCGAGGTGGCCGAGGGTGTGGCCGCCGGACTCCATCACCTCGAAGCGGGTTTCGCCCAGCATCACGTAGTCGCCGCCGCGGACTTCGCGATCGAGAGGTGAGATGCGGGTGACCTCGGCGGGACCCACCACGACCGCGCCGGTGATCGCCTTGATTTCGGCGTTGCCGCCGGCGTGGTCGGGGTGCCAGTGGGTGTTGAGGATAAGGTCGAGCTTCCATCCGAGCTTGTCGAGTTCGCGCAGGATGGCGCCGGTCTCGGGCGTGTCGACACAGGCTGCGAGGCCTGTGGCCTCGTCCTTCGCCAGGAAACCGTAGTTGTCCGAGAGGCACGGGAACTGGTGAACGGTTAGCGGCATCGGACCCTCTTGGCGCTGAGCTTGCGCGGGCCGATTTAAGGTCGACGGGAAGGCTGAGTCGAGCATAGCTGCCGCGAACATGCGCCGAGACGTTCTGGAGCTCCGACAATTCTACGCCTCGCCCCTCGGGCAGGCGGCGCGAGCCATGGTCACCCGAAAGGTTGTGGAGGCTTGGGGCGACGCCCACGGGCAGGACGTGCTGGCCGTCGGCTACGCGACGCCCTTCGTGGGGCACCTCCAGGGGCTCGCGCGTCGCGTCGTGGCTGCCATGCCGGCCCAGCAGGGCGTCGAGATCTGGCCCTCCGCCCGGAACCTGGCCACGCTGGCGGCCGAGGACTCGCTGCCGTTCGCCAATGCACTGTTCGACAGGATCCTCCTGGTCCATGCGATCGAGGAGAGCCCTGACGCCGTGGCGCTGCTGCGGGAGATCTGGCGTGTCCTGGCGCCTTCCGGGCGCGTAATCGTAGCCGTGGCCGCCCGCAACGGACTGTGGGCCGACGCTGAGAAGACGCCGTTCGGGCACGGACGCCCGTACAGCCGCAGCCAGCTGGCCGAGCTGCTGCGCGACGCCGAGCTCGAGCCCTCGGGGTGGACCCGGGCGCTGTACGTGCCCCCGGTCGGCTGGCTCGCGGGTTCATCCGAGGGCTTCGAGCAGGTGGGTTCACGCCTTTGGCCGGGCTTCGCGGGCGTGGTGCTGATGGAGGCCGTGAAACAGACCTTCGCCGTCAAGCCGCGAGGCGTGCGGGCCCGAGTGGCGCGGCCCGTCCTGGTCCCCTCGCCCGGTATCGCTCCCGCTTCACGGTCCGGGGGCGGGCGAGTGGAACGGCGGGCCTGACAGATGGTTCTTGTGGTGGGCTGGGACGAGGGAGTCTCCATGCGACCTCAGGAAGAGCGAAGCTTCGACGGGCCCGGTCAGATCGACCTCGAAGATCCTGAGGAGGTTCGATATTGGGCCGAGCGGCTGGAGGCGACGCCTGACGAGCTCGCCGACGCCGTGCAGAAGGTGGGCGCCAACCGCACGGCCGTGGGCCTTTATCTCGGCGAACAGCCCTGATCAGCGCGCCGGCGCGCCGCTGTCGGGCGCGCCGTCCCTCATCGGCGGCGCCGCACATTTTCCGGCTCGGGCCTGGACGACGTAGAACAACGCTCTGTTGTGGGCGTAGCGGTAGCGCTCGCCTATGGCGTTGGTCTCCTCACCGGTGATCAGGCTCTGCGCCTGGGAGGGGGCGGCTCCGGCTCCATCCGGCCCGGTGGGCATCAGCGCCTGCTGGTTCCACTGCGCCAGGGCCGGCATGCAGGCGGCGACGACAGCGCCGGTGACCTGGTCCGCTGGGTCAGGTGCCGCGGCCAGGGCGTAACCCCATCGATGCAGGCAATCGTCCATGGCCGCAGACGGACCCCTTGGCGATGCCGAAGGGACGCCAGCGCCCTGCGGATCGGCCCGCGCGCCGGCGAACGGGATGCAAAGGCGGCTGCCCGCCCCGGCGGTCCCGGTCCGTCGCTCGTTCTCATTGCACCCGGCCAAAACCACTGCGCCGCACGCCAGCGCCGCCGTCAGCGTCATTCTCCGCATGGCCGGTTACCGGCAGACGCGGGTCGGCGCGTAGACCAGCTCGCCCCACTGGTCGTAGTAGCCGCGTGTCTCCATGCGGCAGCGGTCGGCGCGGTCGTAGTTGGCATAGCGCACCGGCGCCTCGGTGCGGGCGCTGCGATAACTGCGCGAGCTCGTTCGATACGTCCGCCGATTGTCGTTGCAGTTGCTCTTGGCGACCTGCCGGCCAACAAGCGCGCCGACGCCGGCGCCCAGGACGGTGCCCTCGGTGCGCGAACCACGTCCCGCCACCGCGTTGCCGAGCAGGCCGCCGGCGAGGCCGCCCACGACGGTGCCGGTCGTCTTGCAACCCGCGTAAGCAGGTGTGGCTGCGGGGACGGCGATCAGGGCCGCAAAGCCCGCCGCGATAAGGGTCCGGCGCATCTCTCTCTCCTCTGACTGGAGCCTCGCGCCTGAGGCTCGGTGCGGGAGAACGCGTTACCCGGCCGTTTGGTGCCCGTGCTTACGTCGGCCACTCGACGATGCCGTACTTGGCCATCCAGACGAGACCCAGCTCCACGACCCGCCGGCGCTCGGTGGGGAAGGCCAGCAGGACGTCCCTGACAGTGGGCGCCTCGCCGCTATCGATCAGGCCGAGCGCCCGTTCGCAGTCCTCGAGGCCGGCGCGCCAGCTGGCGAAAGCCTGGTCCAGCCTCAGAGTCCGGCTGATGGCCAGCGCCGACCGGGCGTCGGGGGCTGCCGTCAGCCTGAGATCAAGGGTCAGAGGGCGGTTGGCGAAGCCTCGGAAGGCGTGGAAGGGATCCCCTTTGACCGGGTTCATCCGGGCCCGCGCCGGCGGGTCCAGAGCCGCCGCCCTGACCGCCGTCAGCTCGTCTGCAAGTTCGCGGTAGCGGCGCGCGACCAGGGGCCAGTCGAAAGCCTCCCGCACGCGGGCCCGCCCCGAGGCCCCCATCCTGCGGCGCAGGTCCGACGAGACGAATAGCTCGGCCAGCGCCTCTGCGGCGCGAGGTACGTTTACAGCGGTGTGCTGGGCGATAGCCCCAACATAGCCCTGATAAGTCTGGGCCTCGATATTGTGGCCGCTGACCATGGAGTCACCCAGCCCACCGGCCGGCCCGAACAGGGTCGGGACCAGGAAGCCGTCAATCCCGTGGCGCACCGTCGAGCGATAGCCGTCCCAGTCGCTGGCCACCACCGGAAGGCCGGCGGCCATGGCCTCGAGCGGCGTGATCCCGAAGGTCTCCTGGATATTGTCCACCAGGGAGAGGAAGACGTCTGAAGCGGCCCAGAGCTCGCCGACCAGTGTCTTGTCGTTGCCGTCGAGGAAGCGCACCGACACGTCCGGAGCATAGGCCGCGGCGGCGGCTTGGTAGTGCTCCTGGTCGCTCGCGGTCGGGAACCAGCCGGCCAGCAGGAAATGGGCCTTCACGCCTGTAGAAGCCGCCGCCGCCTGAACGGCCCTGAACATCGGCTGCGGGAAAGCTTTCTCGAAGTAGGAGAGCCGGCCCACCCACAACACGACCATGTCATCGTCGGCAACGCTCAGGGCGGCCCGTCTGCTGGCCCGCGCCTCGGGGCGATCGGCCAGGGCGGCGAAGCGCTCGGCCTCCACGCCGAGTGGCACGATGGGCAGGGCCAGGCGGGGCGGCGGGCGGCCGCCGGTGCGTTCAGCCAGGTGTTCGCCCCACGCCGTGAACATCTCCGCCAGGGCGTCGCGGACGCTGGGCGAGGTGCAGATGATGGCGTCCCACGGATGCGTGGGCCCAACCGAGGCCATGGCCATGATGTGCCGCATGGCCGGCGGGGCGAGGGTGTGGGCCAGGCCCATCAGGCTGTAGGCCCGGTCGCCGACGCCCCGGCGCCGCAACCAGGCGAGTTCGTAGAGGTCGGGCTGTCCACGCAGCAGGACGCCGGCCCGCGCCGCGGCCTTCTGGTCGAGGATCAGCCCGGCCCGGAGGCGGGTGGCGGTGGGCCGTCCGTTGAGCAGGTCCTGCGCCAGCTGCGCGTCGTCGCCGCCGCGCAGACTGAGAACCGACATCTCGTCGAAACCGCCATGTTGGGCGAGCGCGCGATAAAGCTCGAAATTGGCGACGTCCTTTCCGAACGGGTTTCCCGCAAGCCCCAGGCGCCCGGGCGGATGGAAAACGGCGAACCGGTCTGTCATCCGGCAAGATATGCCCGGCCAGCGCCGGCCGGAGAAGACCTTTAGCCGACGCTGGTGACCACCTGGCGGAGCCCGTCGAGCACCTGGGCGCGGTGGGTGTCGGCGTGATCCTGCGGCTGACGCAGGAGCTGCAGACCGTTGAGGTGGACGTCGATCATCGGGCGGCTGAAGCGGCCGGTCGCCTCGAAGCGGCTGATCAGCTCGCAGAGGCTGTAGGCGGCCTCGCCCAGCTCGCCCAGGCCGAACACCCCGCCCACTGCGACGATGCGGTTGGCCTCCCCGTACATCCGCTTCAGGGCCTCGGCGTCGACGGCGTGGAGCTGTTGGCCCAGCCCCAGGATCTCGGCCAGCGCACGGTCGATGTCCTCGAGCGTCGGCTGCCGCACCTCCTCCACCCGGGCCGCGGCGGCGGAGATGGCCTCGTCGGCGCTCAGGCCGCCCTTTCGGACCACCGTCTTGGCCAGCCGGTTCTCGTACTCGAAGATCTTGGCCGGGCTCACGCTACTCTCCTGGGATTCATCAACGCGTCGATCTCGTCCTGGCCGAGGTCGGGGCCGATCGGCAGGCCGACTTCAGTGCCCAGGTCGTCATGCCGGCGACCCTTCTCGCCGGGCGGGGGCCCGAACGCCTTGTGACGGCGATCCGGTCCGACGTAACCCTCCGCCTCCACGAACTTCCGCTGCTCGCGGCCGAGCCACATCAGCCGGTCGTAGACCACCGGCGGCGTGAGCGGCTTGGCGACCACGAAGTTCGCGCCACAATCCCGCGCTCGCGTGATGTTGGACGGGGCGGTGTGTCCGCAGACCAGCAGGATGGGTGCGAGGCGGTTGGCGTTCTCCTCGGCCCGGCGCAGCCGTTGCACCAGGTCGAAGCCCGAGCCGTCGGGGAGGTCACAGTCCACCACCACCAGGTCGAAGCTTGCGTTGGCGGTCACAGCGTCCGCGTCCTCGACGGTGGTGCATTTGCGGATGCCCTTCACCCCGAAGCCGATGAACATCTGGCCTAGGATGTCGAGCTCCGTGCCGCTGGCCTGCACCAGCAGTACGCTCGCCTTGCTGAGGTTGAGACGCGCCTCGGCCAAAACTCAGGACCCGAAGAAGTCCAGCTCGCCGGCGTCCGCCGCGCTGCGCGTGCGGCCGGTGAGCGCATTGGCCAGGTCGGTCAGGGTGAGGCCGCGGGCTGCGGCGTCGGCGTCCACCCGCCACTCGGGCGGCAGGGCTGTGGCCACGTTCTCCAGGAAGTCGGCCAACCCGGCCGTGCGCTGGGTGATCAGGTCGAGCGCCTGGGCGTCGCCGACGCAGCCTGACAGCGCCTCGGACAGAGCCTGCTGCAGGCTTTCGCAGCGGCCGGACAACTCCTCGAGCTCCGCGGCGCACGCGGTCAGGACAGCCTCCAGCGGTTGAGTGGATTGGGCCATCAGAAAAGCTCCACCGCTCCGGTCTGCACCGCGACCGGGGCGCGGACGGTGACCGTCTCCGCCTCGAAGGCCTTCCGGTCGTCGCCCAGGAACACTTGGCGGGCCCGGCCGCTCACCGGCCAGTACTGGACGCGCCGTCCGGAATCGCCCCGCAGCGAGCCCCCGACATGCTTGAGCTTCTCGCGCAGGAGGAATTCCTCGGCGAACTTGGCGTTGGACGCGCCGACGTCGGTGAGCCCTTTCACGAGCCGCCCGCCGCCGAACAGCTTCACCTCCAAGCGGTCGCGGCGCGCGCCGCGCGCCAGGAGGCTGTTCACCAGCAGCTCCATCGCGTGGACGCCGTAGCGCAGGGAGTCGCCGTCGGCCTCGGCGTCCTTAGGGCCGCCGGGCAGGAGGAAGTGGTTCATGCCGCCGACGCCCGCCACGGCGTCTCGCATGCACGCCGCCACGCAGCTGCCGAGAATGGTTGTCAGCACGGCCTCGGGATCATCGCTGATCGCGTGCTCGCCCTGCACCACATGGATCGGCCGCTTCGCGAGTTCGGCGTAGCGCGCTTCGGCGACCGAACTCATGTGAGGGCGCCGAAGACCGCCTCGATCTTCCCCTTCAGCTGGGCGACCGTGAAGGGCTTCACGAGGTAGTTGTTCACCCCGAACTGCACCGCCCGCTGCACCAGCTCCTTGTCGGCCCGCCCCGTCAGCATGATGAAGGCGGTGGTCCGGATAGGCTCGTGGCTCCGGATGGCGCGCAGCAGGCCCAGGCCATCCAGCTTGGGCATGTTGTAGTCTGAGATGACCAGGTTCGGCGTGGCCGTCAGCATCGAGCGCAGACCGGCCTCGCCGTCACCCGCTTCGGTGAACTCGCGAAAGCCGAGCTGCTCGAGCCCGTTGCGGACCAGCGAGCGCATCGTCTGCTGGTCGTCGACGATGAGGACCTTAATGGAAGCGGCGGAGGGCATCAGCTTCTCTCGACTGAGGAGGTAGCGGGCGCTTTCAGCATCTCGGCGGCCAGCCGTTCGAGCGGCGCCTGGCGCTCGACGGCTCCGATTTCAAAGGCCGCCTTGGGCATGCCGTAGACCACCGAGGTGGACTCGTCCTGACCCAGGGTGCGGGCGCCGGCCTGTCGCATGGCCAGCAGCCCCTGGGCTCCGTCCCGGCCCATGCCGGTCAGGATCACGCCGACGCCGCGGCGGCCGAAGGCGCGGGCCATCGAATTGAACAGCACGTCGACGGATGGGCGATGGCCGTTGACCCGTTCGCCGGCGACAATCCGGCAACGCTGTTCCGTCACCTCGAGGTGGTTGTCGCCGCCGGGCGCGAGGTAGACGCGACCAGACTCCAGAGGGGCCCCGTCGCTGGCTTCTTCGCACCGCGGCGCGCAGAGGCGGTCCAGCCGCTCGGCGAAGCTCTTGGTGAACGTGCCCGGCATGTGCTGGGTGATGACGGTGGGCGGGCAGTTCGCCGGGAAGCGGGACAGCACGGTGATCAGCGCCTCTACGCCGCCGGTTGAGGAGCCGATGGCGATCACCCGCCCGTCAGGCTTGTGGTCCAGCCGCTCGGCGGGCTTTGCGGTGGCGCTGGGCGAGGCGCGGACACGAGCCCTGGCGGCGGCCTTCACCTTCGCGGCCAGGTCATCGAAAGCGTCGGCTCCCCCCGTGGACGGCTTGGCCACGCAGTCGATCGCGCCCAGCGAAAGGGCTTCGAGCGTCGCTTCGGCCCCGCGCACCGTCAGGGTGGAGACCATGACCACCGGCATCGGCCGCAGGCGCATGATCTTCTCCAGGAACTCGAGGCCGTTCATGTTCGGCATCTCGACGTCCAGAGTGATGACGTCCGGGTTGAGGGCCTTGATCGCCTCGCGCGCTTCCAGCGGATCGCCGGCCTGGCCGACCACCTCGATCTCCGGGTCACGCCGAAGCGTGGCGGCGATCAGGCTGCGCATGGTGGCGCTGTCATCCACAATGACGACGCGGATCATCGGCCGGCTCCGGTAAGGCGATAGGTGGTCACGCCGTCCGTCGCGAAGCGGCCGCTGTCCGGACCGCAGACCCGCTCGGAATGGCCGATGTAGAGACGCGCGCCCGGCGCCATCAATGGCACCAAGCGGCTGAAGATCTTCGCCTGGGTGTCTTCCTCGAAGTAGATCAGCACGTTCCGGCAGAAGATCGCCTGGAACTGGCGCTTCATCGGCCAGTCGCCGATCAGGTTCAGCTCGTTGAACACCACCAGGCGGCGCAGCGGTTCCGAAGCGCGCCAGTTCTCGCCTTCGCGCTCGAACCAGCGGGCGCGAAGCTCGCCGGGCACTGGGGCCATGGCGGACGAGCCGTAGACGCCCGCCCGCCCTTCGGCCAGCATCTTGGTGTCGATGTCGCTGGCCAGGATCCTGACGTCGTGCTCCGGAGCGTCGGGCATCATCGACAGGATCGTCAGGGCGATCGAATAGGCTTCTTGACCGTTCGACGAGCCCGCCGACCAGATCCGCAAGGGGTTGCCGCGGCGCACCTCGGGAAGCAGGGCCGGCAGCACCTCGGTCTTAAGGTGCTCGAAGTGGTGCGGCTCGCGGAAGAAGCGCGTCACGTTCGTGGTCAGCGCGACGATCATCTCCTGGCGCTCGTCCAGGCCCTCCCTGCCGGAGACCAGGGCGCAGTACTCGCGGAAGGTCTCCAGACCGAGCGTGCGCAGGCGCTTGGCCAGGCGCGAGTAGACGAGAGTGGCCTTGGACTCCGGCAGCGCGATGCCCGCCGCGGCGTGCAGCGTCTGGGCGATCAGCCGGAAATCCTCGGCGGTGAAGGTGAACTCGCCGTCGACGAGCTGCTCGTTACGGCTTTCGCGGGGGTTCATCGGGGCGGGGGCCTGGTTCATGCCGCCGCTTCAAGCTCGTTCTCCGGCAGCACCCGGTCGAGCGAGATGAACGACACCATGCGGCCGTCGATCGCGAGCAGGCCGCGGACGAAGTTTCTGACCATCTCGGACGCCACGTCCGGCGTCGGCTGGATCATGTCGTCGCTGACGGTGAGGATGTCGGAAACCGCGTCGACCAGCAGGCCGACGATCTGCTTCTCCACCTGGGCCACGATGATCACGTGGCGGGCGGTGGGATCGGCCGCGCCGAGACCCAGGCGCGCGCCGAGGTCAACGATCGGCAGCACGGCGCCGCGCAGGTTGATCACGCCTCGCACGAACGGCGGCGCCTGCGGCAGGGCGGTGGCGGGCGTCCAGCCGCGGATCTCGCGCACGGACATGATGTCGACGCAGAACTCCTGGGCCCCGATTCGGAAGGAGATCAGTTCCTTGCCCAGACCGGCGGCGGTGGGGGACTCGCTCATGAGGTTCATCCAGCTGCTTGCATCAGGCGCGGCGCCTCTGTGGCGCGCGAGGCGGCCACCAGGGCGTCGATATCGAGGATCAGGGCGACGCGCCCGTCGCCCAGGATGGTGGCCGCCGCGATGCCGGGCACGCGCCGGTAGTTGGCTTCCAGGCTCTTGATGACGACTTGGCGCTGCCCCTGGATGGCGTCGACCAGCAGGACCGCTCGGGCCCCACCTTCGCCTTCGATCAGCAGCGCGACCCCGTCCTCTGCGTCCAGCGGCTCGGCGCGGTAGCCCAGCGCCACGCCCACATCGACGAGGGGCACATAGCTGCCGCGGATCGAGATCACGCGAGCACCGCCGCCCAGGGCGTGGGTGTCCGACGACTTCGGCTGCAGGGTCTCCACCACGGCGGTGAGCGGGGCGATCAGGGTCTGTTCGCTGGACGAGACCACCATGCCGTCGAGCACAGCCAGCGTGAGCGGCAGGCTCATGGTGAAGGTCGAGCCCAGGCCCGGTCGGGACGTGATCGAGATCCGCCCGCCGAGCTCCTGGATCGAGCGCCTGACCACATCCATGCCGACGCCGCGGCCCGAGATGTCCGAGATCTCGCTGGCCGTGGAGAACCCCGGCATGAAGATCAGGTTGTCGGTTTCCTCGTCGCTAAGCGTGGCGTCCGGGGCGATGAGGCCCTTTTCTATGGCGATGGCCTTGACCCGCTCGCGGTTGATGCCCGCGCCGTCATCGGCGACCTCGATGACGATGCGGCCGGAGCGGTGCAGGGCCGACAGGCGCACGACGCCTTCAGGGTCCTTCCCCGACTCCTTGCGCTTCTCAGGCTTCTCCAGCCCGTGGTCGATCGCGTTGCGGATCATGTGGGTAAGGGGATCGGCGAGACGCTCGATCACCGTCTTGTCCACCTCGGTGCCTTCGCCCTCGGTGACCAGGCGCACCTGCTTGCCCGTGGCGCTGGCCACTTCGCGGGCCAGGCGGGGCATCCGTTGGAACACGGACTTCACCGGCTGGGCGCGGATCGCCATGACGCTGTCCTGGATCTCGCGGGTCAGTTGCTCGAGCTCATCCAGGCCCATGGCGACGCTGGAGGCGCGGGCGAGGCCCGCCTCGGTGACACGCTGGGCCAGCATGGCCTGATTGATCACCAGCTCGCCCACCAGATCGATCAACCGGTCAACTCGGTCGAGATCCACGCGGATTGTGGGCGCCGCCTGAGCCGCGGCCGCCGGCGCTTGCGCCTGAGCCGCCTTGGCCGGAGCGGCGGCGGGTGGGGCAGGCGCGTCAGGTGTGGCCGCTGTCATGGGTTCAGGCGCCGGTGTAGGGTCCTCGGCTGAGGCCTCCTGCGCCTTCGCAATCAAGGCGGCGATGTCCATGTCGGCGGGGGCGCCCGCCTCGGCGAGGGGCGCCTCCACGGCCGTCGCCACCGCGCCGGCCGGCTTCACGTCCAGCTCGCAGTCGCCGTCCACCCATTCGAAGACCTCGCGCACCGCACCCTCGGCGGCGTCGCTCTTCAGGCGCACGGTCCAGGACAGGTAAGAGCCTTCGGGGTCGAGGTGCGGCAGCAGCGGCAATGCGGAGGCGTCGAGTTCGACCTCGACCTGCCCCAGGCGCGAGAGTTCGCGCAGCAGCAGCACGGTTTCGTTGGCCTTGGCGTAGAGATCCGCGCGCGGCTTGAAGAGCACGGTCCAACCGCCGGCCTCGCCGCCAGGCGCCGGCATAGGGGCCAGCGGTGGGGCGCCCACGCTCAGGGGCTGGAAGTCCAGATCCCCCATGCCGTCGTCGTCCGCGTCAGCGGCGAGCGCGTCACCGCCGACGAAGGCGGCGAGCTCGGCCGCCAGGACTTCGCTGCGGGCCTCGTCCACCGTTCCGCCGTCGCGGGCCGCGCGGACCAGGTCGGTCAGCACATCCGCGGAGCGCAACATCACCTTCAGCAGATCGGCCGTGGGCGCGAGCTTCTCACTGCGTACCTGATCCAGGGTGGTCTCGAAGACGTGGGCGAAACGCACGAGGTCATCGAGACCGAATGCGCCCGCGCCCCCCTTGACCGAGTGGACCGCCCGGAACACCGCGTTGACAGTTTCCGAGCCGTCGTCTCCGCCTTCCATGGCCAGCAGCCCGGCTTCCAGTTCCGCGAGCTGTTCCTCGCACTCCTGGAAGAAGGTGGCCTTGATTTCCGCCATAGGGTCCAAAGCGACCGACTCCTTCTAGGCGGCGACGCGGCGGATCGCGTCTACCAGCTTCTCGGGGTTGAAGGGTTTGACGATCCAGCCGGTCGCGCCAGCGTCGCGGGCGCGCTGCTTCTTCTCGGGATCGCTCTCGGTGGTCAGCACCAGGATCGGCACGGCGCGGTGCCGCTCGTCGGCGCGAACGCCCTCGATGAAGCCGTAGCCATCGAGGCGCGGCATGTTGATGTCGGTGACGATCACGTCGGGCGTGACGTCGTCCAGAACCTCCAGGCCATGCTGGCCGTCCTCGGCCTGCAGCACGACATAGCCGGCCTGCACCAGCGCGAGCTTCAGCATGTCTCGCATCGTGCGGGAATCGTCGACGGTAAGGATCGTCAGGCTCATGCCGCAAGCTCCGCGGGCTGGAAGGTGGTGGGGTAGGGCGCGCCCAGCAGGGCGAGCGTTTCGACGAAGGGCTCGGAAGGCTCGGTCACGGCGAACCGCGCGCCGTCCTCGGCCCAGGTGTTTCGGGCGGAGAGCAGCACCTGGAGGCACTGCGCCCCCAGCCGCTCCACAGCCGAGGCGTTGACGGTGACGTCGCGGCCGCGCAGCGCCATCAGCGCCTGGGCCAGCGGGGTCGCCGCCTTCAGGTCAAGCACGGCCGCGAGCTGAAGGCTCGCCAGTTCGGCGTCGGAAGGGGTGCTCATGGCTAGAATTCTTCCCAGCTGTCTTGGTCGGCGGCGGGCGCGGCGGCGCGCAGGGCGCCGCCTCCGCCGGCGTGGGTCGACACCGTCTTCATGGCGGTGCGGGCCATGGGTGCGGGCGCCGTGTGCATCTTGCGAGCGGGCGCGGCCGGTGCGGTGGCGTCCCGACCGACCTGGAACCGACCGACCAGCCGCGCGAGCTCTTCGGCTTCCTGAGCCAGGCTGTGGCTGGCGGCGGTGGACTGCTCGACCATGGCGGCGTTCTGTTGCGTCACCTGGTCCATCTGGTTCACGGCCGTGTTCACCTGGTGCAGGCCGGTGGCCTGTTCCTGGGCCGAGGCGGCGATCTCCGAGACCACGGTGGTGATGTCGGCCACCTGGGCGGAGATGCGGTTGAGCGCCGCGCCGGTCTCGCCCACCAGGCTGACGCCCTGGCCGACCTGCTCGGTTGAAGCCGAGATCAGCGTCTTGATCTCCTTGGCCGCGTCGGCGGAGCGCTGCGCCAGGGCCCGCACTTCGGAGGCCACGACCGCGAAGCCCTTGCCGGCGTCACCGGCCCGGGCCGCTTCCACGCCGGCGTTCAGGGCGAGCAGATTGGTCTGGAACGCGATCTCGTCGATCACCCCGATGATCTGGCTGATCTGCTGCGCAGACTTCTCGATCTCGCTCATGGCGCCCACGGCGCGGCTGACCACTTCGCCCGAGCGCTCGGCGTCGGTCTTGGCGGTGGCCACAACGTTGCGGGCGTGATTGGCGCCCTCGGCCGTCTTGCGGACTGTGGCGGTGATCTCGTCGAGGGCCGCGGCGGTCTCCTCGAGGCTGGCGGCCTGCTGTTCCGTGCGCTTCGACAGGTCGTCCGCCGCCTGGCTGATCTCACCGGCGCCCGAGCGCATGCCACGCACGTTGCCGGCGATGGCCCTCATGGTGTCCTGCAACTGGTCCATGGCGCCGTTGAAGTCCGTGCGGAGCTTCTCGTAGTCCTCGGCGAAGGGCTGGTTCAGGCGGAACAGCAGCTCGCCGGCGGCCAATTTCTCGAGGCCGGTCGCGATCCCGTCGACCACCTGCTGCTGCTGGCGTGCGGCTTCGGCCTTGGCGACTTCCTGGCGGCGGCGATCCTCCTCCGTGGCCTTGGCCTGTTCGGCGGTCATGCCTTCCAGGCGGAGCTTCTCGATGGCCGCCTCCTTGAAGGTCTGCACCGCGCCCGCCATCTCGCCGATCTCGTCGCCGCGGCCGAGGCCGGGAATGTCGATGGTGTTGTCGCCGCCCGCCAGCTTGCGCATGGCCTCGGTCATGTCCACGACCGGTCGCGCGACGAGCCGGGACAACAACCAGGCCATGAACGCGGCGAACCCTGCAGCAGAAATCGATCCGAGCAGCATCGCCAGGTTTGCGAGCTTTACGGCGTTCTGCTGACCGGCGGCGCGCTCGGCCAAGAGCGTGCCCTGATGGTCTTCCAGTTCTCGCAGTTGCGCGCGGATCGGACTGAGCGTCTTCCGGCCGAGGATGGCGACAGCTTCGCCGCGGGTCGCGGGATCACGGGCCAGCGCCATCGGGCGCTCGGCGTTCTCGGCGCGCCACGTCTTGATGCTCTCCCGAAGCTTCCCGGCACGCTCGACCTGGGCCGGGACCTTATGGAGCCGAATGAACTCGTCGAGGCTCGTGTCGAGTTCCGCGCCCTTTTCTTGGTAGGTCTTCTCGAAGGCCTCGTCCTGGGACAGCACGAAGCCGCGAACGGCGCTGACCTGCTCGATCAAGTTCTTCTCGACCTCGTCCAGGTTCTTGCCCCGATCGACGCCGAACTGCACGAGGCCGGAGTACCTTTGAGAGTCCTGGACCTTCCAGAAGATCGCTCCGTTCGCCAGCGTGACCACCGCGATCACGGCCGCGAATGCGACCATCAGCTTGCGTGAGATCTTCAAGTTGTTCATCGGGACCAGATGCAGCCGAGAGTGGCGAGACTTCATGTCCCGCGCATCTTGGACTTTTCATCCCTCGGTCCTTGCGAAATGATTACTAGCTTGTTCAGTACATCCGCTCGTCAAACTCTTGCAGCAAAGATGATAAGCAAGCTAAGTGGATTCAGTTTCTGATTTTGCTGCGGAATCTGTGCTGAAGAACCGTGTTATCTCGGCGTGGCGACCGTTCAAAACCGCCGATGACAAGATCTGGACACAATGTCGCATTGCAGCGTTGACGGCTCAGTTTAGCTTCGCATTGCATAGAATTATTCAGATTACGGATTGTCATACACAATCCTGCTGACCGAGTTCTGGAGCATATTTCGATGTCCAGCAGTCACCGCGTTTCTACCGAGCTCGAAGTCCGTGCGGCCCTCGCGCAGGGCTTGCTGCTGGCCGGCCGGCGCTGGCGCGCGCGACTGAACGAACGTCTGAAGGTCATCGGCCAGACCGACGCCCGATGCGCGGCGCTCGCCGAGATCGCCGGCGCTCAGGACGGCGTCGTGCAACGCGAACTTTCCCAGAAGCTGGGTGTGGAAGAGCCGACGGTGGTTCGCCTGATCGACGCCCTCGAGGCTCAGGACTGGGTGGAACGGCGCGCCCACCACGGTGACCGCCGGGCCAAGGTCGTCCGGATCAAGCCGGGCGCCGCCCCGGTCATCGAGCAGGCCCAGGGCATTGTCGCCGAGTTGCAGGAAGAGCTGTTCGCCGACATGAACCCGGCCGACCTCGACGCCTGCCTGCGGGTCCTTGGCCAGCTCTCGGACCGCCTGGTCCGCGACTGAGCGCCCGCGGGCCCCCGCTCGCCCCAAACAATTCGCTGGATGACCGGCCCACGTCATCGCATGTGACCTCTGCCAATACCGCAGAGGAGATGCCGGCATGGACCTGATCACGGTGGAGCGCCACGGTAAGGTGGCCGTGCTCACCCTCAACCGCCCGGACGCCATGAACGCGCTGGGCGCGCCTGGCGACGGCGACCAGGTGGCCGCCGCATGCGCCGCGATCAACGCCGACACCGGCATCCGCTGCGTGATCCTGACCGGGGCCGGCCGCGCGTTCTCGGCCGGCGGCGACGTCAAGGCGATGCAGGCGCGCACGGGCGCCTTCGGCGGCTCCGCTGTCGAGATCCGCGAGGGATACCGCGGCAACATTCACCGCGTGGTGCGCGCCATCTACGGCCTCGAGGTCCCTTCCATCGCGGCGGTGAACGGCGCGGCGATCGGCCTGGGCTGCGACGTCGCGTGCATGACCGACATTCGCATCGCCGCGGAGGAAGCGAAGTTCGGGGTCACCTTCCTGAAGCTCGGCCTGATCCCGGGGGACGGCGGCGCCTGGCTCCTGCCCCGCACGATCGGTATGAGCCGCGCCGCCGAGCTGCTGTTCACCGGCGACGTCATCGATGCCGCCACCGCCCGGGAGTGGGGCCTGGTCTCCAGGGTGGTGCCCCGCGAGTCGCTCATGGACGAGGCCATGGCCCTCGCCGGCCGGATCGCTGAGCAGCCGCCCCACGCGCTGCGACTGGCCAAGACCCTCCTGAAGCAGGGCCAGACCGCCAGCTACGACACCCTTATGGAAATGAGCGCAGCCGCCCAGGCCATCAGCCATCTCACGGCCGACCACATGGAAGGCGTCAACGCCATCCTGGAGAAGCGCCGCCCGAAGTTCGCCGAGTAGGCGAGGGCATGTAGTAGGCTGTCGCGTCCAAGATCCGACGGAGGCGGCTGATGCGAGTTCTCATAGTGGCGGCGATCGTGGCGCTGTCCGGCCCCGCCTGGGCCGCGAGCCCGCGCGATCGGCTGGTCGCGTCACCGGCCTGGCTCGCCGAGCGGCTCGGGGACCGCGACCTCGTGATCCTGCAGGTCGGTGACCGCGCGGCCTACGACATGGGCCACATTCCCGGCGCACGGCTGGTGATGCTCGCTGACCTGGCCGCGCCAATGGGTGGTGGCGCGCTGACGCTCGAGCTACCCGAGCCGGAGGTTCTCCGCGCCAGGCTGGCGGCGCTCGGCGTTTCCGACCGCTCCCGGATCGTCGTCGTTCCCACTCGTGAGGCGGGGATCCCATCGGCCACGCGTGTGGTCTTCACGCTGGACGCCGCGGGCCTTGGAGCCCGCACCGTTCTGCTGGAGGGGGGGACCACCGCCTGGGTCGCCGAAGGCCGGCCGCTCTCGACCCAGGTTGCGACAGTCCCGCCGGGGCGCTTGTCTCCGATCCGCTACCGCCCGCTCGTCGTGGATGCAGAGTTCGTCCGCCGTCACGCGCGGGCTCCCGGCTACCGGATCGTCGACTCCCGCGCGGTCGAGTTCTACTCGGGAAGCCGCAGCGGCGGCTCCCCGAAGGGCCCACACAAGCCGGGTCACGTTCAGGGCGCCGTCAACGTCCCCTTCACGACGGTCGCCACGCCTGACCTGAAGCTCGCCTCGCCAGCGGAGATCGAGGCCCGCTTCAAGGCGGCGGGGGTGAAGCCTGGCGACACAGTGATCACCTATTGCCATGTCGGCCAGCAGGCCACGGCCACCCTGTTCGCCGCCCGGACACTGGGGCTCAAGGTGAAGCTCTACGATGGCTCATTCGAAGAGTGGTCGCGGCTGAACGGGCCCGTGGACGTCCTGGAGCCGCGTTGAGGCGGACAGCTTCGGTGAGCCGTCCGGGAGGGAGGTATCCGTGGCTGCACGTGCTGAAAGCGGCTCGATTCATCGCGGCGCCGCGGGCAGCATCAGCGTCCGACCTCGCAGAGATGGCGGCCTGAACGGCGATTTGCCGGGCTGACCCGCTCTGGATATCTGAATTCACAAAGAAATGGCGCGCCCGGAACGATTCGAACGTCCGACCCTCAGATTCGTAGTCTGATGCTCTATCCAGCTGAGCTACGGGCGCGCATTGCCTTACGGCGAGGGCGCGGAACCTAGTCGGGGATGGCGGGGAGCGCAAGCCGGCTTCGGCGAGAATTTTTCGCGCCCATTACGCGAGGTCTCGCCAGCAGCGCACCTCGCTCCCCGGCCAGGCGGTGGCGGCATGGACGCCGCGTGCGATCGCCCGGGCCAGGGTGTCGGCCGCAAGCGCGCCAAGCCTGGCCAGCGTGAGGTTTGCGGGCTCGGTCAGCGGCCGGCGGCCAGTGGAGAGCGCGAAGACGACGTCTCCATCGAAGGGCGCGTGGGCGGGTCGGATCGCGCGGCTGAGCCCGTCCTGCGCCATGACCGCCAGCCGCTTCGCCTGGGCCGGCGTCAGGGCCGCGTCGGTGGCGACGCACGCGATGGTCGTGTTGCGCAGGGCGCCGGGCGCCTTGGCCAAGCCCCAGTCGTCCGGCGCGGCGCTCAATCCGGCCGGCCCGAGCCCGCCGAACTCGTTGTCGATCTCGTAGGGGGCGGCCCAGAACGTGCGTCCGCCGGGAGCCACGGCCGAGCCCCAGCAGTTCACCGCGGCCAACGCGCCCACAGCATAGCCGTCGGCGCTGACCACAGAGGCCGAGCCCACGCCGCCCTTCAGGGCCCCGGCCATGGCGCCGTAGCCTGCCCCCGCCGTGCCTAGGGCGAAGGCCTCGGCCGCCGCGGCGACGGCTCTTCGACCGAGCTCTCTGTGCGGCGGCGTCTCGCCCCAGGCCTTGTCGCCGCCGTTAGCCATGTCGAACAGGATGGCGGCCGGCACGACCGGGGAGGGCGGCACGGCCGGATCGGCGGCCAGGCCGTACCCGCGGCCCCGCGCGCCCAGCCAGGCCACCACGCCGTCGGCCGCCGCCAGGCCGTACACAGAGCCGCCGGACAGCACGACGGCGTCCACCGCCTCCACCAGGTTCTCGGGCGCCAGGGCGTCGGTTTCCCGCGTGCCGGGCGCTCCGCCGCGCACGTCAACGGCGCACACCGCCCGGTCGTCGGGGAGGATCACCGTGACCCCAGTCCGGGCGCCAGGGTCCTCCGCCTGCCCGACCTTCAGGCCGGGAACGTCGGTGATCAGGTTGCGGGCGCCGGGGCGTGCGGTCTGCATGGACGAAGGGCTCGCACGGCTTGGCGTTTGTTGTCCACGCGCACGGGCCTTAAAGGTGACCCTTCCACCGCCGGAGCCCGCCCGCCAGTGCCGATCCTGAAGAGTCTCGCCGCCCTTGCCCTCTCGACTGCGCTCGTCGCCTGCGGGACCTCCAGTCCGCCGCCGCCCCAGCTAGCCGCGGCAGGGCTGCCGACGGCCCAAGGGACTGCTCCGCACGCGATGGTCACGGCGGCCAATCCGATGGCGGTGGAGGCCGGGCTGAAGGTGCTGCGCGCGGGAGGCTCGGCCGTCGACGCCGCCGTCGCCGTGCAGGCGGTGCTGGGCCTTGTGGAGCCGCAGAGCTCGGGGCTCGGTGGCGGCGCCTTCCTCACCTACTACGACGCCAGGACCCGCTCGGTGACCGCCTACGACGGCCGAGAGACCGCGCCCAAGGCGGCCACGCCTGGCATGTTCCTCGGGGCCGACGGCAAGCCTCTGAGCCGCACCGAGGCGATCCTGTCCGGACGATCGACCGGGGTCCCCGGCGCCGTGGCCATGCTGGCCATGGCCCAGGCGGAGCACGGCAGGCTCCCCTGGAACGCCCTGTTCGGCGAGGCCGAGCGGCTGGCCGACCAGGGCTTCGTGGTGCCGCGCCGCATGGGCGAGGCGGCCAACGGTCGCTCGGCCCAGGCCCAGACGCCGGATGCGGCGGCCTATTTCAGCAAGCCCGACGGGACCCGGATCCGACCGGGCGAGACGTTCCGCAACCCGGCCTACGCCGCCACCGTCCGCAAGATCGCCGCCGAGGGCCCGCGCGCCATCCTCGAAGGCTCGATCGCCGAGGCTATCGTCGCGCGCCTGCGCCAGGACCCGACGCCGGGCGCCATGACGCTGGCCGATCTCAAGGCCTACAAGCCGCGCAAGTCACCGGCGCTCTGCCGTCCGTTCCGCGCCTATGTGGTCTGCACCCCCAACGCCCCGTCCGGCGGCCCCGCCGTGCTGCAGGGGCTGGGCCTGCTCGAGCGCACCGACGTCGCCGCACGCGGGCCCGAGGACCCGCAGGGCTGGTACCTGTTCAGCCAGGCCAGCCGCCTGATGTACGCCGACCGCGATCGCTACATCGGCGATCCGTCGTTCGTGGACGTGCCAGTGGAGGGCCTGCTGGAGCCGGCCTACCTGGACCGCCGGGCCCGGCTGATCGACCCGGTCCAGGCGGGCGCGCCGCCGCCGCCCGGCACGCCGCGTGGAGCGGGCGTCCGCGCGCCGGACCGCACCGCCGAGCCGGCGGGCACCACCCATTTCGCCATCGTCGACGCACAAGGCAACGCGGTCTCCATGACCACGACGGTGGAGAGCATCTTCGGCTCGGGCCGGATGGTGGCCGGCTTCTTCCTCAACAACCAGCTGACCGACTTCTCCTTCCAGCCGGCCAACAGCGACGGCGCGCCTGCGGCCAATGCGGTGGCCGGCGGCAAGCGCCCGCGTTCGTCCATGGCGCCGGCCATCGTGCTCGACGGTCAGGGGCGGTTCGTCGCCGCGGTGGGCTCGCCCGGCGGGCCGGCCATCCTGGCATACAACCTGAAGGCCCTGACCGGGATGTTGGACTGGAAGTTGCCCGTACAGGCGGCCATCGACCTGCCGAACCTCATCGCTGCGGGCAGCTTCTATGCGGCGGAAGTCGACAAGTTCCCGCCTGCGGTGCGCGAGGGACTGGCCGCCAGGGGCGTACAACTCCGCTCGGGCGCCGGGGCCGAGGGCTCGGGCCTGCACGGGATCGAGCGGCTCCCGGACGGCGGGCTGCGCGGCGGCGCCGACCCCCGGCGGGAGGGCGTCGCGCTCGGCTACTGAGCGGCGTCCCTGGTGGCCCGGGTCCGGGCAGGCGCCTTGGGCGGCGCGCCCGGCAGCCTGAGCTCGAAGGTGGAGCCCGCCGGCCCGCTTTCCAGAAGGACCAGGTCGCCGCCGTGGCCCTGGGCCAGTTCACGGGCTATGGCCAGGCCCAAGCCTGCGCCCTCCTGGCGCGTGGAGCCGGCGAACGGCAGGAACAGGTTCTCGCGCGCGCGCGCCGGGATGCCGGGGCCGTTGTCGCCGATCCGCACCAGGCTTGCGGCCTCGCCCCGCTGCAGGCTTACCCGGATACGTCCAGGCTCGCTACGCTCGGCCTGGTGCTCAATGGCCTCGCGGGCGTTGCGCAGCAGGTTCACCAGGATCCGGTGCAGCTGGTCCGGATCAGCGGTCACCTGGTCGGTCTTGCCGATGTCGCAGATCAGCCGCACGCCTTCGTCGGAGAGCCGCGCCTCCTCGGCGGCGGCCTCCAGGGCGGCGGCGAGCCGCACTGGACGCGCCTCGGGCGCGGCCTCGTGGGTCTTCCCGTAAGTCAGCACGTCCGTGGCCAGCTTCACTGCCCGGTCCAGCGCCCGCTCCAGGCGCGGCAGGGCCTGGCTGACCTTGGGGTCCTTCAGCGCCGCCAGCCGCTCCGACGCGATCTGGGCGCTGGTCAGCATGTTCCTGAGGTCGTGGTTGATCTTGGCGACCGCCTCCCCCAGCGCCGCCAGCCTTGCGCGGGAGCTGAGGGCGGCTCGCAAGTCGGCCTGCATGCGATCGAGCTCGGCCTCGGCACGGCCGATCTCATCGCGGCGACCGGAGAGTTCGACCCGCGCGCCGGGGTCCTCGGGGTCCGCCCGGAACCGCTCCATGGCGTTGGTGATCCGCTGCATGGGCCGCACCAGGAACAGGTTCAGCGATAGGTAAACCAGCACGCCGGCCAAACCGGAGACGAAGGCCACGATGATGATCAGCCGCCAGAGGTAGCCCCAAAGCTCTTGCTTCAGCTCCGCGTCCGGCGCCACCACCTCGACGAACTCGGCCTCGATGAACCGTGGCCGGGCGCGCACCCGCACAGAGCGGCCCTCGGCGCCGAACAGGGTGTTGAACGGGCTGACCAGCCAGGAGCCCGGCCCCTGCTGCCGAAGATCCACCAGGTAGGGTCGTTCGGGCCGCCTCGCGCCCTGCAGGACCAGCCTGAGCCCCACGTCCGGCGTCGAAATCGCCACCCACTCCACGCCGGCGCCTTGCAGCAGCTGCTCGCGCTGGCGGAGCGTCATGCGCTCAGGGGCGATGTCGGAGATGCGCGAGATGGTCTCGGCCGCGCGCACCCGGTCGAGCAGCCAGCTCTCCTGATAGGCGGCGAGGGCCGGCGGGAGCGCCATCGCGCCGCCCGCCGCCACGAACAGGATGGTGAGCGTCAGCAGGCGGGCCGAGAGGCCGCCGGGCCAGAAAAAGCGGCGCCTCTGCGGCCTGGGAAGTTCCTGCGGCGTGGGCGCGTCCGCCATGACCCTCCCGTTAAATGACTGGGCAAGCTTGGGCAACGCGCGCCAGCCTGCAACGAACCCTCTTAGCGGATTGACTAATTTGCGCCCACCGCTTCCCTCACCGCGCGAAAACCCTCGGCGCGCAGGATGCCGGCAAGCTCGCGCTTGATCCGGGTGACGATCCCGGGGCCCTCGAAGACCAGGGCCGAATAGAGCTGCACAGCTGACGCGCCGGCCCGGAGCTTGGCATAGGCGTCGGCTCCGGAGGCCACGCCGCCGGCCCCGATCAGCACCAGGCGCCCGGCGGCGATGGTGGAGAACCGGGCCAGCATTTCCGTGGACAGGGCCCGCAATGGCGCGCCGGACAGGCCGCCGGCCTCATCCCGGCGCGGGGATGCGAGGGGCGGGCGCGCGATGGTGGTGTTCGAGACGATGATCCCCTGCAGGCCGTGGGCCAGCACGGTCTCGACGATCGCCTCCGCCTCCCCGTCGGCGAGGTCGGGCGCCACCTTCAGGAACGTCGGCGCGCGCCCCTGCGCCGGCAGCCCTTCCCGCGCCTCGGCCAGCCGGCCAAGCAGGTCGTCGAGCGCGGCCCTGGTCTGCAGAGCGCGCAGCCCAGGGGTGTTGGGGGAGGAGATGTTGATGGTGAAGTAGCTGGCCAGGCCCCACAGCCGCTTCAGGCAGGCGACGTAGTCCGCCGCCCGATCCTCGGAGTCCTTGTTGGCGCCGATGTTGGCCCCGATCGCGCCGGGGCCCCTGCGGGCGAGACGGCCGGCGAAGGACTCGAGGCCCTGGTTGTTGAAGCCCATCCGGTTGATCACCGCCTGGTCCTCGGACAGCCGAAACAGTCGCGGACGTGGGTTGCCGGCCTGGGGCAGGGGGGTGACCGTGCCGCACTCCACGAAGCCGAACCCCGCGCGCAGCATCGCCCCGAACACTTCCGCGTTCTTATCGAACCCGGGCGCGAGCCCGACCGGATTGGGCAGCGCCAGCCCGGCGAGGTCGGTGGCCAGGATCGGGTCGTCGCGTCCCGCCCGCGGCCCAAGGCCGGCCTTCAGGCCTCGGATGGCCACGCCGTGCGCATCCTCCGGATCAAAGCCGTGCAGCGCCTTGGTGGCGAGGCCGTGCAGCAGGCTCATGCCAGGGCCGGCAGGGCAGGGACGCCGTCGTCACCCAGCGGCGCGTCGATCACCTGCAGGACATGGTGCGTCTCGAGCGCGCCGTAGAGGTGTGGGAAGAGGTCGCCGCCGCGGGAGGGCTCCCATCGCAGCGCCGGGCTTAGATCGTCGGCCTCCACCTCCAGAACGACGAGGTCGGCCTGACCGGCGAAGTGCCGCCGGGCGGTCTCTGCGGCCTGATCGCCGGTGGAGAAGTGGATGAAGCCGTCCCGCAGATCCACGGCGGAGCCGTCGAATCGGCCGGTCGCTCGCGCCTCGTTCCAAGCGGCGCGAGGCAGGATCTTGTAGATGCGGGTCAATCCCGCCGCTCCGGATAGAACAGCCCGTCGAACGAAGGGCGGCCGTTGTCGTCGATCAGAAACACGGCGGCGGCGGCCGGCGGGAAGGCCCGCATCGCCCTGGCGATCAACGCCGGCGGCGCGGCGCCCTCCGTGAGCAGATCGACCGCCAGTTCCTGAAGTCCCGGGTTGTGGCCGACCACCATGACAGTGCGGCACGACTTGCCGGCTCTCTCGGCGGCCTGCCGGATCGAGCCGGAGTCCGCCAGGTAGAGATCCTTTTCGAACCGGGCCTCCGTCTCCGGGAACACGGCCTGCGCGGCAGCCCAGGTGTCCCGGGTCCGGGCGGCGGGCGACACCAGGGCCACATCCGGCTTCATGCCGAGGTCGGCCAGGCTCTCGCCCATAGCCGTGGACTCGCGCACGCCGCGCGGCGCCAGCCGGCGGTCGAAGTCGTCCCCGCTGGGGGAGTCCGGCTCGGCCTTGCCGTGTCGGAGGAGGATCAGACGGTCCATGGAGAATCTATGCCCTTGAGGGTCCTCATAGCGGCCCGCGCCGCCCCTGCGAAGCCATTGACAGAGAAAGGGCTTGGCCGTCTTGAAGGCCCATGGACGACACGTCCCCCCTCAACGCGGCTATCGCAAACTCGCAGGCCGACGCACGCGCGTCGTCCGGCGGGGACGCGCCCCAGCCTGGCATCGAGTCTGGCGGCGGAACCTGGAAGTTCCCGGCCAGCCGTCCGCTCCGCCTGGACTCCGGCGCCTCGCTCGCGCCGCTGGAGGTGGGCTACAAGACCTACGGCCGGCTCAATGACGCTCGAACCAACGCCGTGCTCGTCTGCCATGCGCTGACCGGCGACCAGCACGCGGCCTCCACCCATCCTCTCACCGGCAAGCCGGGCTGGTGGGATCGGGTGATCGGGCCTGGCCTGCCGCTCGACACCGACCGCTACTTCGTCATCGCCACGAACGTAGTGGGCGGCTGCATGGGCTCCACAGGTCCGGGCTCGATCAACCCCGAGACGGGCGAGCCCTATGGCCTGACTTTCCCGATGATCACCATCGCCGACATGGTGCGGGCCCAGGCCATGCTGATCGAGGCCATGGGGATCGAGACCCTGTTCGCGGTGGTGGGCGGATCGATGGGCGGCATGCAGGTGCTGCAATGGGCGGCCGACTATCCGGAGAAGCTGTTCAGCGCGGTCTGCATCGCCTCGGCGGCCCGGCATTCGGCGCAGAACATCGCCTTTCACGAGGTTGGTCGGCAGGCGATCATGGCCGATCCCGACTGGCGCGGCGGTGCCTATGAGAAGGCTGCGGTCAGCCCGTCCAAGGGGCTGGCCGTCGCCCGCATGGCGGCGCACATCACCTATCTCTCGGAGGCCGCCCTCCAGCGGAAGTTCGGTCGCGAGCTGCGCAAGGACGGCCTGTCGTGGGGCTTCGACGCGGACTTCCAGGTGGAGAGCTATCTCCGCCACCAGGGCGCGACCTTCGTCGACCGCTTCGACGCCAATTCCTACCTCTACATCACCCGTGCGCTGGACTACTTCGACCTCGCCGCGAGCCACGGCGGCGTGCTGGCGCAGGCGTTCCACAGGGCTCGCGGGGTGCGGTTCATGGTGCTCTCGTTCTCCTCCGACTGGCTCTATTCCACGGCCGAGAGCCGGGACATCGTGCGCGCCCTGAACGCCGCCGGCTGCCGTGCGAGCTTCGTCGAGATCGAGACGGACAAGGGGCACGACGCCTTCTTCCTCGACGAGCCCCAGCTGGACGCCACGCTGCGCGGGTTCATCAACGCAAACGCCCAGGCGCGAGGCGTCGCGTGACCACCGGCCGCGAGGACTTCCGCGAGATCCTGCGGCTCGTGCGGCCGGGCTCGCGCGTGCTGGACGTCGGCTGCGAGGAAGGCGAGCTGCTGGAGCTGCTCACCCGTGAAAAGCAGGTGGATGGCCAGGGCCTGGAGATCAGCCCGGACGGCGTCGCCGCCTGCCTTCGCAAAGGCCTCGCGGTCGTGCAGGGGGACGGAGACCGCGACCTCGACCATTTCCCCACTCGCAGCTTCGATTACGCGATCCTGTCGAAGACCCTGCAGCAGATGCGCGAGCCGCGGCATGTGCTCTCCGAGCTGCTGCGGATCGCCGACCAGGCCATCGTCTCGGTCCCGAATTTCGGCCACTGGCGCATGCGCGTGTCGCTGATGACCCGCGGCCGCATGCCCGAGACGCGCGCGCTGCCGGACCCCTGGTGGTCCACGCCGAATATCCACCTGTGCACCCTGCGCGACTTCACCGACCTGTGTCGCGATCTGGACCTGCGCATCGATGCCTGCGCGGCGATCACCACCGGCAAGCCAGCGCGGGCTATCGATCCCGAGAGGCCGATCGAGAACTGGCGCTCGGAATCGGCTCTCTTCCTGCTGAGCCGGCGCGCCGAGAGCCGCCCGGAAGCGGTTCCCACCGACCTGTTCGGCGAAGTCGCGCTTCCGGCCATGCAGCCGCCGCCCAAGCCGGTGCGCGCAAGGAAAAAGGCCAAGGCCTAGGGCGCAGCCGCCTCAGCCCGCGATGGCCGCCGCGCCGCGGTCGCCCGTCCGGATGCGCAGCGCCTGCTCGAGGTCGATCACGAAAACCTTGCCGTCGCCGATCTTCCCGGTGTTGGCCGAGCGCTGGATAGCCTCGATCACGGCGTCGACGATATCCGACGGCGCTGCGATCTCCAGCTTCACTTTCGGCAGCAGCTTCACCTCGTACTCGGCGCCACGATAGACCTCGGTCTTGCCGCGTTGCCGGCCGTAGCCGCGCACCTCGGTGACCGTCAGCCCGGAAGCCCCGGCCTCGGTCACGGCTTCGAGCACCGCGTCGAGGCGGCTCGGCTTGATGATCGCCATGATCATCTTCATTGCGCAGGCTCCGGCTCTTCCGCCGCAGGGCGGCCATGTGGGTTCAGGCTAAGGCTTTCGCGCCCCCGCTCCAAGAGCCCGTGCTGGAACCCACGCGCCGGCCGCCGGGTTGTCAGCCGTCCCCGCCGCCATCGTGGCATGGGGGCAAGCTGGAGGCCCTCCCGTGTCGCCGAAGATGCGCGCCGTGCAGGTGAAGCAGACCGCCGATGGGGTAAGGGTGGAGGTCTACACCTTGCCCAGCGGCGCCCGGCTCTACGTCCCGTTGGTGGCCTCGTGGAACTTCAAGGCCGCGCGTTCCGCCCTGGCGCAGTCCGAGGCGCGTCGTTGAGCGCCCTCCGGCCCGAAGAGGCCTAGCTCGCCGCGGCGAAGCATCCGCTGTCGAAGACCTCCAGGCCTCGGGGCAGGCGCGCGGGTCGCCGGCCTTCGGCGAGGGCGGTCGCCACCGTCACCGTCTGGACCAGCGAATCGAAGTGGAACGGCTTGGACAGCACGCCCACAGCCGCGTCGCTGGCTTGCCGCGCCTGGGTGATCTGGCCGGTGACAAAGACGGCGGGAATGCCCAGCCGCACCTTGAGGCTGCGCGCCAGCGCCACGCCTTCATCCTGCCCGGCCAGGTTGATGTCGATGAAGGCCAGGTCGGGCCGTGAGCGCTCGGCAAGCGCCTCCGCCTCCTCGACGGTCGCCGCCGGCCCGAGCACCTCATAGCCCGCGTCCAGCAACTCCCACTCGATGGACGCCGCAATCATAGGTTCGTCTTCAACGACGAGAACAAGCACCAGCCCGCCTCCGCATCACGAACCGCCCCCTGAGTCCCTTCATGACCCAACCCAGGCGTGCGATCTAGAAGCGCAGCCTATCCGCGCCTGCGGCAGAGTATCGCAGGCGGCCAGTTGCCGGAAGGTTAGCCGCCAAGCTTTGCTGTAGAGCTCAGCCTAAGCTTAGCAGTAAGGGTTCCCCCAAGGCGGCAGCGAGGATTGCCGCAGCAACCCCCGCGTGTTTTGCTCGCCGCGATTCAGTCGATCGGGACGGTCCGCGCCGCCAAGGTGACGCTAGCGGAGTGAATCCGGCACAAGGCCACCGTTCTCGGCCAGTTTTCGCATCACCGCCTTGTGCAGCCAGATGTTCATGGTCGCGGAATCATTGCTGTCGCCCGTGTAGCCGAGCTCCTGGGCCAGCGCCTTGCGGTTCTGCAGGCTGGAGTCGATCGACAGCAGCTTCATCAGGTCGACGATCGAGTTACGCCAGTCCAGCTTCTGCGCATTGTCGTTGGCCATCACGGTCAGCACCGCCTCCACGTCCACCGCGCTGGCGGGCGTCGGCGCGGCCGGAGCCTGAGCCTGGCTCTGCGGCTGTGCCTGAGGGGCGGGCTGCGGCGAGGGCGCGGCAGCAGCCGGTCGCACTGGTGGAGCCGCCTGGGCGCCGCCCCGGTGGAAGATCTTGGACATGATCGAGCCGAAGACGCTCATTTGACGCTCCCTTGAGGACGAAGCCTCCCGAACGCCCCGCGTCGCGGTTGGATGCCGTCAGGCCGCGCTGAGAATGTCCGTGCGGCGCAGGACGGGCCGCGGCAGGTCGTTGCGGGGGGCGCCCTCGGTCCAGATCTCGTCGACGAAACCCAGGCTGGGAGACTGGTCGTCCAAGGCGGCCACCGCCTGCGGCGACCAGACGCCGACGGCGCGGCCCCAGCCCACGCCGTTCGCGTGCAGGGCCATGGCGTCCGCCGGTGCGCAGGCCGGATCCGTCAGGAAATAGACGACGTCGGCATGCGCCGGGGCGCCCGTCTGGAATTGGCCACGTCCAGCCTCGTAGACCGGACCCGGCGGGGGCGTGGGGAGATCCTCGGCGCGCTCCACCACATAAACCTGCCGCACGCGCCCGGTGCTTGGCTCGGCTGTCCGCGCCGCGCCGCGGCCGCGCAGGCTGGCGAGCGCGAGCCGCATTTGCGGATCGTTGCGGACGGCGCTCGGCAGAGCCTTGGTTTCGACGCCGTATTCCGCCAGTCCGCCCGCCAGCAGCCAACGCAGGAAGCGCAGCCGCCCGAGCGCAGAGCGCAGCGGGTAAAGCCGCTGCAGGTCCGGCCGGCTGTCCCAGATCTCCTGGAACAGTCGGATATAGGGGGCGGGCAACCCTTCGGCCGGGGCGAGGTAGGGCGCGCGCAACAGGTCCGTCAGGCTGGCCGGCCAGCGGGCCCGCTCGCCCACGCCGAAGCCCACGGCCAGGCGGCGGCGCAGGTCGGTGGCCGAGGCCCCGGGATCCGCGAACTTCGCGGCCCGCGTCAGCGTCCCGTCCCGGGCGAGGCGCTCGAGCGTGGGTTCCGGCAGCAGGGACACATCGAACCGCCGCGCGGCCGCCTCGGGACCCACGCACCAAGCCAGCAGGGCCGCCGGATCCCGGCCGAACCGCTGCCGCAGGTCCTTGCGCGCCGCCAGCAGCGCGCGCGCCGCGCGCGGCGGTTCCTGCGCTTCGCGCAGCCACTCGATCGCGCCGGCCGCGGGTCCGGTCCATGGGGCTTCGCGCCAGGCCGCGGCGTCCACCTCGCGGCCCTCGGGCGCGGTGCGGCGCGCGACGCGCTCGGCGGCGTGGATGGCCTGGGCGTCGAGGCCCAGCGCCTGGGCGTTGTCCGCCGCCCAGCGCACGTAGCCCAGCCGGCCTTCCTCGCTCGACTTGTCGAACGGGTCGGCCGCCGGCTCGTCACGCCAAGCCTGGTCGAAGACGCGGGTGATGTCCGGCAGGCCCTCGGCCATGACCTCCGGGTCGGCTTCGTCGAACCAGGCCGAGGTGGCCGCCCCCATGCCATCCGGGAAGGTCTCGCCCGCGCGCGCGGCGCGCAGGGCCCGCCGGCGCATGGGACGCGTGGCCTCGCGGCCGTCGGCGAAGACGTTGTGCGCGTATGGGATCTTGGTGGAGGCCTCGTAGCCGTTGCCCAGCAGCACCTGGGCGTATTCGCCCAGCAGGTCGGACAGGCCCGAGCCAGGCTCCACGGATAGTCGGTCCTGGTGCTTGGACAGGATTTTGGGCCGGCGGGGATCGAAGCCCGAGAAATGGAAGAAGTGCAGTGGCTCGCCGTCCACAGTCCAGCCCTGCGCACCGCGCGCGAGCTCGCGGCCTTCGAGGTTCCAGTAGGCGAGATTATAGCCGGGGTGGCGGATCAGCTGGAGGCTGTCCACGAAACCCGGCGCGAGGTCCATCCAGCGCTGGTCTGTGAACAGGCCGTTGGGGAGGTCCACCCGGCAGTCGAATTGGCACCGATGCGCCCACCAGGCCATCAGCGCGTCCACCTTCGGGGCGTTTCGCGCCGAAGCGAAGCCCAGGTTGTAGCTGCCGGAACGCAGGATGTTCAGGTCGTTGGGGCTGGCGTCCCCCAGCAGCGGCCGCGTCAGGTGAGGCGTCAGCACCAGCTCGGCCTGCGCAAGTCCCTCGTGCACCGCGTCCAGCCGGCGGAACAGACGGATGTCCGGGTCGAGGTAGGTGACGCTCGCCGCGCCCTGGGCCATCAGCCACCGGAAGACGTACGGCTTCACGGCGGTGTTCAGCTCGAGCGCCTCGTAATAGACGATCATGTCGCGGAAGGGCGCGCCGACGTCATGGGCGTCGACCACCTCTGCGATGCCCTCCAGGCTCTGGATCGGCCCGTCGGTGGCGACCACCACGCGGCGGGCGGCGGGCTCGTGCTCCGCCACGCTCTGCATCAGGCTGGCGGCCAGGGCGGCGTAGTTGCGCGAAACGATCGTGAAGATGACGTCCAAGTCGGCCTCAGGCTGTCAGCAGCTCGTCGAGCTTGCGAATGTCGGTGACCGGCGAGGCGACCCCGCCCTCCAGCCGCATGACCTTGTTGCAGTACCGCTGCAGGATGGCGGTGTCGTGGCTGGCCAGGACCAGGATTCCGGCCCGCTCCACCAGCTTCAGCAGCCGCTTGTGGGCGAGGTTCCGGAACTCGGCGTCGCCGACTGCGATCCACTCGTCCATCAACAGCACATCGGCCTCGACCGCGGTGGCCGCAGCGAACGCCAGCCTGGCCTGCATGCCCGCTGAATAGGTCTTCACCGGCATGGCCAGGAACGCGCCCAGGCCTGTAAACTCGGCGATCTCGCCCATCTTCGAGTCGATCTCACGTGACGACAGGCCGGCGATCCGGCCCCGCAGGCGGATGTTGTCATAGCCCGTCGCCGTAGGGTCGATGCCCAGCCCGAGGTCGAGCAGGGCGGCGATCCGGCCCTCCACTTCGATCTGGCCCTCGTCGGGCTCGTAGGCGCCCGACAGGGCGCGCAGCAGGGTGGTCTTTCCCGAGCCGTTGTGGCCGATCAGGCCCAGACGGTCGCCGGCCCGCAGCTCGAGGTTCAGGTTGTGCAGCGCGGTGACCTCAGTCGCGCCGTGGTGGCGGCCGAGTTTTCCGCCCACGGTGATGCTGGCCAGGTGCTTCTTCAGCGACTTGGCGTCGACGCCGTAGACCGGAAACCGCAGCGTCAGCTCGCGGCAGGAGATGGAGACGGGGGGCGCCTTCATAGGTAGTGCACGATCCGGCGGCGGGTCACCGCGAAGACGCTGAAGGTGACAGCCCAGCCGACCAGCGCCATCACCGTCAGCACGACGTAGGTCTGGCTGTTCACGACGCCGCCGAGCAGCGGAGCGCGGATGGCCTCCAGCATATGGAAGAAGGGGTTGAACGCGAGGAACGCATGGTCCGAGCCGAACCGCTCGGTCTTCCAGAACACTGGGGTCATGAAGAAGGCGAACTGCATGACCGAGATGACGATCTGCGGGATGTCGCGGAACCGCGCCGAGGCGATCCCCACCAGCATGCTCAGCCAGGAGACATTGAGCACCAGGAAGACGACGCCGAGCAGTGCGGTCAGCGGGTGTGATTCGCGCCAGAGGTCGAACCAGACCAGCACGACGACCACGATCAGCAGGTGATGGAGGAGGTTGATCAGGTTCCTCAGCACCGTGCGCCAGACGAAGGTGAACATCGGCAGGCTGGTCTGGGACAGCATCCCGGACGCGGCCACGAACGTGTCGCAGCCTTCGTTCACGGTCCCGGAGATCGCCCCGAAGAACACCATGCCGAGCGCCACGTACGGCATCAGCTCGGGGAGCGAGATGTCCAGCAGGCTCGAGTAGAGGAACCCCAGGCCAAGCACCATCAGGCCCATGGAAAGCGTGATCCAGAACGGCCCGAGGATCGAGCCGCGGTAGCGTGAGACCACGTCGTGCCAGGCCAGCGACCACGCCAGCCCGATGCGTTCCCCGGAGTTCCGCAGGTCCCTGAGCGCCATCTGGAATTCGAACAGCGCGCCGCGCCGTCCGGTCCGCAGCATGTGGGTGGCGGTTTCCATTAACACTCCCGACGAGAGGGCGCGGAGGTATCAGTTGGGCTGTAGCCGTGCAACACGGCGCCGTGCCGCGCCCCGCCCGCCGAGCTGCCGCGGCCGGCCTTTTGCCATGGCGCCGGCTTCCATGTTAGCCCGGCGCGGGCAGGCGGGCAGTGGTTCATTCTTGAGATGACGTCCTTCGACAACATCGCGCGTCAGGCGCCGCTGCCTGCGGAGGACCGGCGCAGGCTCATGCGCGTCCTGCCGCCGAAGCTGGATGGCGCGGGCGTGTGGCTCGTGGTGCCCTGCTACAAGGTCAAGGCGCATATCCTGAAGGTGATCGCCAAGGCGCCGGCCTGGGTGGAGGGAATCGTCTGCGTCGACGACGCCTGCCCGGAAGGGTCGGGCGATTTCATCGAGGCCAACAACACCGATCCGCGGGTGGTGGTGGTGCGGCTGCCGCAGAACCAGGGCGTCGGCGGCGCCACCATGGCGGGCTACCGCGAGGCCGCGGATCGCGGCGCCCAGGTGCTGGTTAAGGTCGACGGCGACGACCAGATGGACCTCGGCTACGTGGCCCACCTCGTCGCGCCCATCCTGCTGGGCGAGGCGGACTACGCCAAGGGCAACCGCTTCACGTCCATCAGCCACCTGCGGGCCATGCCGTCGATCCGCATCTTCGGCAACGCGGCGCTCAGCTTCGCGGCCAAGGTCTCGACGGGCTACTGGAACATCTTCGATCCCACCAACGGCTACACCGCCATCGAGGCGAACGTCGCCCGAATGGTGATGGAGAAGCGGGTGTCGAAGCGCTTCTTCTTCGAGACCGACCTGCTTTATCACCTGGGCACGCTGCGCGCGGTGGTGCGCGACGTGCCCATGCCGTCCCGCTATGCCGACGAAGTCTCGAACCTGCGGATCAGCGCCATCGTTGGTCCGTTCGCGCTGAAGCACCTGAAGAACTTCGTCCAGCGCGTGCTCGGCCAGTACTTCGTGCGCGACTTCCACGCCGCCAGCCTGGAGCTGGTGGCCGGCATCTTCAGTGTCCTGTTCGGCGTCGGCTACGCCGCCCATTACTTGGCGACCCGGACGCCGGGCCAGGCGGCCTCGGCCGGCGTGGTCATGGCCGCGGCCCTGCCGATCATCCTGGGCGCCCAGTTCCTGCTGCAGGCGATGAACTTCGACGTGCTCAACGTGCCGACCCGGCCGATCCACCCCTACCTGCGGACCATCGCCCGGATGGAAGAGGAAGAAGCCCCGTGACGCCGAAGGACATGGTCCTCTGCAGCTTCTTCGCCGTCGCGCTGCCGTTCGGCCAGGCGCTGTTCAAGTGGGGGGCGATCTACAACGAGCGCCTCTCCGGGCCCTTCCTGCTCCGGGTCGTCCAGAACTGGCCGCTGATCGGCGCCTTCGCCTGGTACGGCCTGACCGCGCTGCTGTGGTTCTACGTGCTGACCCGGGTGCCCCTGTCGACCGCCTACGCCTTCTCGCTGGCCGGCTCCTGCCTGGTGCCTGTCATCGCCTGGCTGGTGTTCAAGGAACAGCCCAGCTGGTCCATGGCCGCGGGCTACCTGCTGATGTTCGCCGGCCTCTACCTGATCATCGCCCGCCCGGGCGCCGCCGCTTGATGCCGGTGATCGAGCCGATCCGCGCGGCGGATGTCACCCGGCTGGTGATCGTCGCCGGCTACCTGCTGATGCTGGCCGCCAACCTGCCGGGGCACCTGTCCGTCGATCCGGTCCTGTCGCTCTACGAGGGTCGTTTCGGCGAGCGGGTCAGCTGGGGCCCGCCGTTCCATTCCTGGCTGCTGGGCGTGTTCGACAGCGTGCTGGCGGGGACCTCCCTCTACCTGACGGTCAGCGGCCTGCTGCTGTTCGGCGGCTGGCTGTGGCTCCTGCGCCTGTCGGGCCGCGTGTCCTGGCTTGCGGTCGGGGTGGCCGCCGTGGCGGTCGTCACCCCCAACCTGCTGGTCTACCAGGGCATCGTCTGGAAAGACGTGTTCTTCGCCAACACCGCCACCTTGGGCTTCATCTGCCTGGCGGCCGCCAACCGCGCCTCGGCCACGGAGCGGTGCCCGCTGCTGGCGCTCGCGGCCGCGGCCCTGCTCTTGGCCGTGGCCGCCCTGGTCCGCCAGAACGGGCTGATCGCTTGGCTGCCGGCCGCGGCGGTCGTCGCCTGGGCCCTGCGCGCCCGCGGCTGGCGGCCGGCCCTGGCCTGGAGCCTCGGCTGGCTGGCTTTCGTGGCCCTCCTCACGCAGATGATCGCCGCGACCGCTGTTCCGACCGCCGGCCGCGACGACAGAGCGGTGTCGCGGGGCGTGCGCATCGTCCAGCATTACGACATCGCCGGGGCGCTGGCGCTCGATCCCACCCTGCCGCTCCGCCATATCGATCGCGCCGACAGAGATGCGGACGACCAGCTGCGGGCGACCGCCGGCCAGCGCTGGTCGCCGGAGCGGGTGGATTTCCTCGGCCTCGACCCCGCGATCGGCCAGGCGTTCTGGAGCCTGCCCGATGCGGCCGTCCGCGCCGAGTGGCTGCAGCTGATCCGGGACCATCCGGGCATCTACCTGAAGACCCGTCTGGCCGACTTCACCTGGGTGTTCGCCACCCCGGTGATTGACCGCTGCCTGCCCGTCCACATCGGCGTCGAGGGGCCGCCGGACCAGTTGGCGCGTCTGGGCATCGAGCCCGGGCGGGACGCCGACGACATGCAGCTCTACAACTACACCACCTGGTTCCTGGACACGCCGGTGATGTCGCACGTGGCCTATGCGGCGCTGGCCGTCCTGGTGGCCGGCGCGCTCCTGCTGCGGCGGCGGCCGGAGGACATCGCCATCGTGGGCCTGCAGGTCGCGGCCCTCGGCTTCACCGCCAGCTTCCTGGTGATCTCGATCGCCTGCGACTACCGCTACCTCTACTTCCTCGACGTGGCGGCGCTGACCGGGCTTTTCTACCTCTCGCTTGACCCGGTGGTCTGGCGGAAGCGGCGCGCGTCGTCGCGGCCGGGATGACGGGAGTGGCTTAGCGGTCCGCCAGCGCCCGCAGCCGCCCCAGGAACTTCCCCCCCACGGCTTCGTAAGACAGCGTCTCGCGCACGTGCTGCCGCCCGCGCGCGCCCAGCGCGGCGGCCTCACGCGGGTTGTCCAGCAGGCTCTCCATCAGCCGTGCGGCGTGCTCGGGCGAGGCGTCGGCCCAGACCTGGCCCTCGCCGTGCGGATAGGCCCCGGGCGCCACCGGGATCAGCTGGTAGTCGGCCAGCAGGCTGGTGCCTGGCGGCATGAAGTCGACGTTCCCGGAGTAGCCCGTGGCGATCGCTGGCCGGCCCATGGCCATGGCCTCGGCCGAGCCGCGGCCGAACCCTTCGGAGCGGTGCAGCGACACGAACACGTCGCACAGCCGGATCAGATTCTTGATCTCGTTGTCGCTGAAGTCGCCTTCGAGCACCTGCACCCGCTCACCCAGCGCCGCCAGCCGGGCGTGGAAGGCGTCCCGCGCCTGGCGGTCGGCCGGAACCCCGCGGACCTTCATCACGCAGTGCAGTTCCGCGTCCGGGCGGCGGGCGGAGAGCAGTTCAAAGGCGGTGAGCACCGCTTCCGGGTTCTTGCGCGCGGCGTAGGAGGCGAAGTCGAAGAAGAACAGCACCGTGAACGGCGCCTCCGGAATGTCGAAGTAGCGCCGGCCCAGGAACCGCGACATGGTCGGCTCGACCGCCAGCGGGATCACGTGCGCCGGCTTGCCGATCGCCTCGGCGATAGCGTCGGCGATGAAGGCCGACGGGGCCCAGACCTCGTCGAACTGGCTTACCGCCCGGGCGTACGGGGCCGGGTACTTGGCCAGCTCCCAGGCTGGATAGATCACGTTGGTCGCCGCCTTGAAGGCCGGCCGGCCGAGCCGGTCGATCACCCGGTCGACTTCGTCGGCGTTGACGCAGAAGACGTTCAGCGCGTCCAGCCTATCGGCGAGCAGGGCCTTCAGCGGTTCGAAGGCCGGATCGCCGAGCCCTTGGGTGTCGGCCACGTCCACCAGGCGCACGTCGACTCCGGCCGCCTGCATGGACCGCAAGCTGACGCGCAGGTGCTCGCCCATGCCGGTGGGGCTGAACGGGTAGCCCACGAGGGTTACGGGGGGGCCGACCATCAGCGCTCCAGTAGCTCCGCGTCGAGTCCGTTGGCGATAGCCTCCAGCCAGCCGATCCCGTGCGGGCCGCCGGGCGCCACGCGATGCCAGCCGTCCACCAGGACCGTCGCCCCTGCCGCCACCGCCTGCTCCGCCTGCGCCTGCAGGACGCCGGGGCCCTTGAGCGGATCGGCCTCGAGCCGCTGCAGGTCGGCCCACCGCAGGACAGCCAGCCCGCCCACCCCGACCGCTTCCGCCGCGGCCTGCCAGTCGCTCGCGCGGGCGCCGTCCGGCACGACCAGCGCCGGCCGTCCGTCGATTCGCCAACCCAGCGGCGAGGCGAGGCCGGGCGCCAGGGCCGGCAGCGCCTCGTCCGGTCCGCGCTCTCCGGTCCAGGCGACGAGGAACGGTGTTTCGGCCGCGCCGGCCGCCCACAGCTTCGCCGCCGACGCCGGGTCGGCCACCTCGTGGCAGAAGCCGGCCAGGCCATAGCGCGCCAGGAAGCGGTCCGCGCCGGCCAGATCCCGGGGCGGCCCGCGCCAGAGCACGAACACCGGCGGGCGCGCGGCCGGGGGTTCGGGCGCCGCCTCGCCGAGTTGCTGCAGGTAGGCCGCCCAATCGTCGCGCCGCGCGCTGCGGACGTCGGAGCGTCGGCGCGCCGCCAGCTCCAGCCCGCTGCGAGCCTCGGCGGCGGCGCCCGGGTTGTCGCGGAACCAGGCCGCCTCATCGAAGTCGGGGGCGGGCGAATGGCCGAGGAAGGTCCCGACCGTGAGGTAGTGCAGCAGCGGATCCGCGCGAGCCTCCTGGTCCTCGCCGACCTGGGCCAGGTACCAGGACGTGTTGAACAGGGTCGACGGGCTGCGCTCGGTCTTCGAACGCGATCGGGCGCGGAGGTAATCGCTCAGCGGGTCGTCGGCCCCGGTCGGTCGCCTCGGGCCATCGTCCCAGAGGGCCGTCTCGAACGCCGGGTGCGGGTCCGCGCCGCCCGCGGCGCCTTGCGTCACATAGTGCAGCAGGGGCGCGACGCCGGCCTCGGCCGCGCCGGGCGCGTGGTCCAGGTACCAGGCGTTGGCGAACAGCGGGTGCGGGTTCAACCCCTCGCGCCAGCCCTGGCGCAGGTAGTGGGCCAGCGGGTTCTCGCCCGACCGCGCCACGGCCTCGCTCTGGCCGACATAGTGGCGCAGGTCGAACAGCGGGTGCGGGTTGACCCCTTCGGCGGCGCCGCGGAACAGGAAGTCCTGCAGGGCGGTGAGTCGGCCGCCCTCACGCCGGACCGCGCGGACGTCCACCAGCGGGTGCGGGCTGCGCCCCTCCAGGTCGCCGAGCACCAGGTAGTGCGCCAGGGGCGCCCAGCGGCTGCCGGCGAGTCCCGGCGCGTTGCCGAGATACCAGGCCTGGTCGAACAGGGCCTTCGGCTGCACCTCGGCGTCAGGCCCCGCCCGGACGTAAGCCATCAGGGCGGCGGCGCCCCCGGGCCGGCTGCCCAGACCGGTCCCGACATCACGGTCCCAGACGCCCGAGGCGGCGAGCAGCAGCGCGCGTCCCTGCGCCTTGCCGCGGGCCAGGAGCTTGGCGAGGCCGGCCGGCGGCGTCCGCCCGGCGCGGCCGTGGTAGCGCCGGTGGCTGGCGGCCTGGAATCGCGCCCAGCGGTCCTCGGCCAGCCGCCGCCGCTCACGCCAGGCGGCGCGGCGCATCTCAAGGGGATCGGCGCTCAGGTCTGTCACGAAGGCTCGTTGGCTCAGACGTCGGCCAGCATCGTGTCGAGCCGCTTGGAGAGCTCGAACCAGCGCCGCTGCGCCGCCTCCAGTTCCCCTTCCAGCCGGGCGACGTCCCGCCGCCAGCCGGCCTCGAGGATCTCGCGGTCGCGCGCCAGGGTCAGGCGAAGTTCCTTCTCCAGTTCGCGCAGGGCCACGAGTTCGCTGCGGGCCGCGTCCAGCTGGCAGGTGATGGGCGACACCAGCATCCCGACCTCCGCCTGGCGCTGGGCGAGCTCGGCCGCCGCTTGGTCGAGTTGTTCCTGCGGCGGCGGCCGATCCGCGGCGGCGGCCTCGAACCAGGCGTGGACCCGCGCGGTCAGCGCGCCGGCCCAGCCGTAGGACGCGAGCTCGCCGTCAGCCGCGTTGTGACGCAGCTCGGGGGTAAGGAAGCGGTCGATGTCCTTCGCGCCGCGCTCTGTCAGCCGGGGCAGAGGGGCGCCGTGCGCCGCCTCGATCCGTCGCACCTGAAGCCGCCAATCGGCGAGCAGGCTGTCGTAGCCCACGAAGGCGCGGGGGAGATCCCGTGTGTAGGCCTCGGCGGCCAGCATGTGGGCGGTCCATACCAGCAGCGACTTCTCCACGGGGAAGCCGTTGCGGCGCGTCAGCGATCCGGCCACCGCCAGTGGGTGGCGCACCGGGACCACCACGCGCATCGCGATCTGCAGGTCCTCAAGCACCGTGCGCCAGAACGGCATCAGAACCGTCACGCGGGGGTCTTTGAGCAGCGGGAAGAGGGCGCCGCCGTATTCGCCGTCGAACAGCTCGAGCCCCCGCGTCAGCCACTCGCGGTCCGCCTTGCGGATCAGTGGCCGGAAAGGGAAAGCGAAGACGTCGTCCCAGGCGGACCCTGCGGCGCGCAGCCGCTCGTCGTTGAACAGCGCGATCTTCCAGGGCTCGAAGTAGCCCTTCGCGTTGTGCTCGTCCCCTGGCATCACGTGCTCGGGCAGGTGCGCGCCGGCCAGCGCCAGGAGCTGGGTCATGGCCGAGGTCCCGGACCGGTGCATGCCCAGCACCAGGTAGGCGGTGCGCCCGCCGGAAGGTGCGCTGGTGGGCAGGTCCTTGGTCGTCATCCTGAAGTCCGCGGCGGCGGGAAAGCTCTGGCTGTACGGGGCGCCGCCTCCGGTCGCAAGGGCGGGGCGGGCGGTTGCTAGCGAAGGTCTTCTGTTGCACACAAGCCCGCGCCGCCGCGAAGGGAAATTACGCCGCATGGCCGTCACGGCCCTAGACGATGAGGTCCATCGGGTCGTTTCAACCGCCTTCGATGCCGCCTTCTACCGGGCCGTCTATGACGACCTCGTCGGACCGGGGTTCGACCCCTTGCGGCACTACCTGGCGGGCGGCTGGCGCGAGGGCCGCGACCCGGCGCCCTGGTTCTCTGCGGACGCTTATCTGGCGGCCAACCCCGACATCGCCGCCTCGGGCGCGGAGCCCTTCTATCACTATCTCACGACCGGCCGCCGCGAGGGGCGCGAGGCGCCCGCGTCCGCGCACGCGGCGGCGTGGATGCCGACGGCGGTGCGGAGGGGCGTGGGCTGGAGCCTCGATGCCGTCATGGGCACGGAGCCCGAGCCCGTGCCCGAGCCCGAACCGGAGATCGACGCTGAGCCGCCGGCGCCCCTGCCCGAGGTGTCCCCGGAAGAGCGCGAGCTGGTCCAGCCCGAGTTCGACGCCGAGTACTATCTGGCGGCCAATCCGGACATCGCCAGCGCCGGGCACGACCCGCTCGACCACTTCCTGCTGTCCGGCTGGCGCGAGGGTCGCGACCCGAGCCCGGCCTTCTCGCTGCGCGACTACCTGGAGATCTACCCCGATATCGCCGACGCGGGGATGAACCCGTTCGTGCACTACCTGCGCACCGGCCGGGGCGAGGGCCGCATGCCCCGGGCGGAGCTCGGCTTCCGCTACGACGTGCTCAAGGCCTTCCGGCCGATCGTAGACCGGGTCGAGGAGGCCGCAACCGCCTCGGCCCAGCTCGAGCTCGGCTCCCAGGCGATGCTCACGGCGGCGTTGCGCGACTCGTTGACCGGCTTGGCCGACCTGCACGTCACCTTCAGCCACGACGACTACAGGATTAACACCGGCGGGGTGCAGCTCTGCTTGCAGCGAGAGCACGCCCGGGTGGCGGCGCTCGGCCGCGATCACCTCCACCTGTTTCCGGCCAAGCCCTGGCCCGTGATGCGCGATCGCTCGGAACCCGGCCAGCTGGGCGTGGTCTGGAACGACCGCCATGTGGGCGTCTTCTCGCCCCAGGTGGTGGCGCGCACGCTTCGGCGGCTTACCCGATCCGTGACACCCGGCGCCCGCACATTCGCCATTCACAACCTGCTCGGCCATTCGGTGGACGAGACGATCGAGATCGTGCGGGGCGTGGGCCTCGACACCGGCTGGTTCTGGCTGCACGACTTCGCCAGCCTTTGCGCCGGCTACCACCTGCTGCGCAACGACGTGCAGGACTGCGCCGCGCCTCCGCCGGATAGCGCCGCCTGCGGGATCTGCGTCTACCTGCCCTACCGCCTGCGCCATCTGGCGGAGCACGAGCGCCTGTTCGCCTCGCTCGACCTGACGGTGGTGGCGCCCTCGCAGCCCACCCTCGACCTCTGGAAGGCGAGCTGGTCCTATCCGACCAAGGCCGAGATCGTGCTGCCGCACGCCGGACTGGCCCCGCGCGGGACGGCGCCGGTCCCGCCGGCCGACCGGCCGTTCCGCCTCGCCTTCGCCGGCGTGCCGTTCCCGCACAAGGGGTGGCCGATTTTCGCCGAGCTGGCCCGCCGGCACGCCAAGGATCCTCGCTACGAGTTCGTGCACCTCGGGGTGCACACCCCGCCTGGCGCGCCTGTCCGCTTCCACGAGGTCCGGGTCACAGAGGCTCAGCCGCGGCTGATGCAGCAGACGCTGGAGGCCCTCGAGGTGGACGCCGTCCTCGTTTGGCCGCTCTGCCGCGAGACCTTCTCCTTCACCGCCTATGAGGCGGTGGCCGCCGGCTGCGCCCTGATCACCGGACCGGACAGCGGCAACGTCCAGGCCTTCGTGCGCGACGGCGGCCACGGCTGGGTGCTCCCCGACGAGGCGGCGCTCGCCGATGCGCTCGAGAGCGGCCGCCTGTTGGAGCTGTCCCGCGCCGCCCGCCAGCCCCAGCTGCACGAGCTGCTGTTCAGCGGCGTCACCGCCGACCTGATGACCAGCGGGGCCCGCCGATGAAGGTCCTCTGCTATTCCAGCTTCACCTTTTCCTACCTCAACCGGGCGCGGGTGCTCTACCGGACGCTTCGCCGGTTCCATCCGGACTGGGAGCTGGTGGCCCTGATCACCGACCGGCCGCCCGAAGGGTTCGAGTTCGACGCGGCGCAGGAGCCGTTCGACCGGGTGGTCTGGGCCGAGGACCTCGGGATCCCCGACTTCCGGCGCTGGCTCTTCGGCCACGACGTGGTTGAGGTCTGCACGGCGGTGAAAGGGCCCTTCATTCACCAGGCCTGCGCCTCGGGCGCCGACGCGGTGATCTACCTCGACCCCGACACCGCCCTGCTGGCCAGCCTGGAGCCTCTCGAGCGGCTGCTGCAGGAGCACGACATCCTGCTCACGCCGCACCTGATCGACCCCAACGACCAGCCGCTGGCGATCCTCGACAACGACCTCTCGGCCTCCCGCACCGGCATCTTCAACCTAGGGTTCGTGGCGATCCGCACCGCGGGCGAGGGCGCGCGCTTCGCCAAGTGGTGGAACGACCGCCTCCTGGCCTACTGCTACGACGACATGCCCAACGGCCTGTTCGTCGACCAGCGCTGGTGCGACCACGTGCCGGCCCTGTTCGACCGGGTGAAGGTCATTCGCGATCCCGGCTACAACGTCGCCAGCTGGAACCTCAGCAAGCGCACCGTGGCGGTGGGCAAGGACGGCGCCGTCACCGTCAACGGCCAGCCGCTGCGCTTCTGGCACTTCACCAAGCTGGGCCCGCTCGGCGACACCATGACCAAGCGCTACGCCCGCGACAACTTCCCGGTCTACGAGATCTGGGGCTGGTACAAGCGCCAGGTCGAGGCCGCCACCGACCCGGCCATCCCGGAGCGCTGGTGGGCCTACGACGCCTACGCCGATGGCGCGAAGATCGAGAAGGCCGCCCGCGTGGTCTATCGCCAGCGCGGCGACCTGCAGCAGGCCTTCCCCGACCCATTCGCCTCGGGGCCGGGAAGCTTCCAGGACTGGATGGCCGGCCAGGCCGGCTGACCCCGCCGCCTTGACAGGCGCGAAGCTGCGCCCGAGACAACCGCTTCTTGCAAGGGGAGGGCCGCGCACGCCGCGGCCGTAGACTTGGCCGAACCCACCGACACCCCAGAGGCGCTCGCGGCCGCCGTGATGCAGAAGGCGGAGGTCGCCGCCGGTCGCCTCGCCGAGCTGAAGGTCGTACGCCAGCTCGCCCAGCAGGCGCAGGTGCGTGAGGCGCTTACGCGGACCGAGCTGACGCTCGCGCTGACGGAGGCGCTGGCCGGCCGCGCCGAGCTTCAGGCCCGCCTGCGCCGGCAGGGCCTGGCCTCGCTGGCCGCGCGCAAGGGCCGCCCTCGTCCGCCCGCAAACCGTGTCTCCAGGCTCATCACCCGGATGCTCGGGCGGCTGGGCCCGTTCGGGGAGGCGGCGGTGATCGCCCGCTCCGGCCTGTGGCGCGGGACCGGACGACCGCTGTTCGACCTGCGGCACATGGCCGCCTACGCGCGCCGCAGGGCGGACCCGGCGGTCGCTCCCCCGGCCGGCCTGGACCAGGCGTGGTATCTTGCCCGCTATCCCGAAACGCGCGGCCGCGCCCCGCTCGTCCACTACCTCCTGTCAGGCGGCCAGGGCGGCCTCAGCCCCCACGCCCTCTTCGAAACCTCCTGGTACGCGCAACAGGCCGGCGCGGCGCTCGCCGTCTCCGGGCTGACCCCGCTGGAACATTTCATCCGGGAAGGTCTGGCCCAGGGGCTCAGCCCCCACCCGCTGTTCGACCTCGGACACTACCTCGCCCAGGGGCCGGACCTGGCGCCCGGCGAGGACCCCGTCGCCCACTATCTGCGCGCCGGCTGGGCCGCGGGCCTCTCGCCGCATCCGTTGTTCGATCCCGAGTGGTACCGGACGCAGGCGCCGCGAGCCGCAGGCGCCCCGCTCCTGCACTATCTGTCGGAGGGATGGCGCGCCGGCCTCTCTCCGCATCCGCTTTTTGAGCCCCGCTGGTACCTCGAGGAGTATGCGGACGTGGCCGCGGCCGGAGGCGAGCCGCTGACCCACTTCGTCACGGGCGGTGCCGCGGAGGGACGCAGCCCGGGGCCCTGGTTCGACAGCCTTCACTACATCGCCATCCGCGGCGAGGCGCTTCCTGCCGGGGCCAATCCACTGATCGACTATCTGCAGGGCGGCGCCTGGGCCGTAGCAGAGGCGAGGCCGGGGTTCCCCACGCCAGCCTACCTTGCCGGCCACCCCGAGCTGGTGCGGGCCGGCGTCACGCCGCTGGAACACTGGGCTCGGCGGGCGCCGCGCTGACCCCTAGCGCCGCCAGTCGCCCCCGGATTTCCGCGTAGTAGTCCGGCACGTAGTGGAACGGGCTGAGGCCCCACTGGTGCGCCTCGTCGGCGACGCGATGCGCCGGCGCTTCGACCACCGACATGGGCGGCATCAACTCCTGGAAGGCGGCCTCGTAGCGTTCCAGCAGGGCGTTATGCGCGGCGATGTCGGCCGGCTCGCCGGGCAGCACCTCCACGTCGCGCACGTCGCTCTCGACGCCATCGGCTCGGCGGCTGCGCGCCGCCCACCGCGCGCTGTGCAGGATCAGCCGCGCCGAGCGCAGGGGCGTGGCCCGCACGACGGCGGCCAGTTCGCCGGCCGCATCGGTCCAGAGCTGCTCGCAGGCGGATGAAAGCCGGGGAATCCGCCGGCAGTCCTTGAACGCCCGCTGCGACAGGTAGCCGCTCGCCGTGAGCTCCCAGCTGCGCGTCGCCAGCGTCGGGCCGGGCGCCAGCAGGTCGAACCGCTCGTCGATGAAGTCGAAGATCAGGTGCGTGGGCCGGTACGCCACGAGCCGCGCCAGGGCGGTCTTCTGCAGGTCGGCCACGAGCGCGCGGTGCTGGTGCTGCCGTAGCGGCTCCGGCGGCTGGGACCTCGGCCGGAACCCGGCCACTGGCGCGGCGAGCAGGCTGGGCAGGCTGGTCCGGGAAACGTACAGCAGGTCATCCGCGGCCTCACCCCGGACGGGCCACAGGTCGCGGGTGATGCAGCTGCCGACGATCGCCACCCTGGACATGTCTGCTCCCTGCGCGCTGACGGGCCGCCCGGCCCCGCCATTGACATAAGAATGGCCCGGAAGCATCTCTCGCGCCGCTCCGGGCGTTCCGGGGGAGAGGCGGGCCGCCCCTCGGGGAAGGTCCGCGTTCACCGCAATTAGGCCACCTTTGCGTTATCTTGGGCGGCACGAACGACGAACGGCACAGCGCGGCGCATGAAGATCTTCACGTTCCTCAGGGACCTTCCCGACAACGTGCTCAGCCGTGCGCTGAGGGAAGGCAAGAACCCCTTCCTGGTCGCCGCTGCGTTTAGCTTCTTCTCGAATGTGCTCTATCTGGCGCTGCCGCTCTACACGTTCCAGATCTACGGCCGCGTCATGGCGAGCCACAGCATGGCGACGCTCTGGGGGCTCACCGCCATCACCCTCTTCGTGTTCGCGGTGTCCAGCGCGATCGACGACTTCCGGGCGCGGATCCTGATCAACTACGGCGTTGTGCTCGACCAGCGGGTTTCCGGCCGGCTGTTCTCCGGGCTCTTCGAAGCCGCCGTGCGCGGCGACACCAGCGCCCGCTCCCAGGCGCTGCGCGATCTGGACCAGTTCCGCCAGACTCTCACGGGGGTCGCCGCCGCCGCCTTCTTCGACGTGCCGTGGATCCCCGTGTTCCTCGCCGTCCTGTTCGTTATCGACCCCCTGGTGGGCTTCGTCACCCTGGCGGGGGCCGTTCTCCTGCTCGGCCTGGCCATCTGGCAGCAGAAGGCCACTCATCCGCCGATGAAGGAGGCCAATGACGCGGCCCTGAAGAGCTACGCCTTCACCGAGGCCGCGCTGCGCAACGGCGAGGTGGTGCGCGCCATGGGCATGCTGCCGACGCTCGGCCGCGCCTGGGCCTCGCACCGCTCGATCACGATCGAGCGCGGCGCCGTGGCGGCCGAGTCTTCCAACATGTTCACCGACATCATCAAGGCGGTGCGCATGGGGATCCAGGTGCTGATCATCGCGATCGGCGCCTACCTGATCCTGAAGGGCGAGATCCATTCTGGCATGCTGTTCGCCAACATGATCCTGGCGAGCCGCGCGCTGCAGCCGATCGAGAAGATCGTCGGCGCCTGGGAGCCGCTGAACAACATGGTCCGGGCCCATGAACGGCTGAACAAGCTGCTGGCGCAGGCCGAGGCGCCGCAAGGCGGCACCACCCTCCCCAGGCCGACTGGCAAGCTCAGCGTCGAAGCGGTGAACTTCGCGCCCCAGGGCGCCCAGAAGCTGCTCCTGGCCAACATCAACTTCCGGGTCGAGCCTGGCGAGGTGCTTGGCGTGATCGGCCCGTCGGGCGCCGGCAAGTCGACCCTGGCGCGTCTGCTGGTGGGCATCTGGAAGCCCATCAACGGCGCCGTGCGCCTGGACGGCGCGGACGTGTTCACATGGGACCGCGCCGACTTCGGCCGCCATGTGGGCTACCTGCCCCAGGACACCGAGCTCTTCGCCGGCACGATCCGCGACAATATCGCCCGCTTCCGAGACGACGTGAGCGATGAGGAAGTGGTGCGCGCCGCTCAGCTCGCCGGGGTGCACGAGCTCATCCTCAGGATGCCCCGCGGCTACGACAGCGAAGTGGGCGAAGGCGGCGTGATCCTCTCCGCCGGCCAGCGCCAGCGCGTGGGCCTGGCGCGGGCGATGCTGGGTGATCCCGCCTTCATCGTCCTCGACGAGCCGAACGCCAGCCTGGACGCGGAAGGCGAGGAGGCCCTCATGGGGGCCATCGACGTCATGAAGAGCAACGGCGGGACGGTGGTGATCATCTCGCACAAGCCTGGCGTGTTCCGCGCGGCCGACAAGATGCTGGTGCTCCGTGACGGTCGTGTCGAGCTGTTCGGCCCCCGCGACCAGGTGATGGCGCGCCTGATGAAACCCGCCGGGGAAGTCCGCGCGGTGGAGGCCGGTCGATGAAGCTGGATCTCGGACCCGTCCGCTCGTCGTACGTCGCGCCGCACTTCGGCGCGGAGGACAGAGGGCCGGTCGACCCCGCCCTGCAGCACCGCATGCGCCGCCCGATGCTCGTGGGCGCCGCCGTGATCGCCACCCTCGTGGTGGGCCTGGGCGCCTGGGCCTCGGTCACCGAGCTGCCGATCGCGGTGACCGCGCCAGCCGAACTGCGGGTCGAAACCAACCGCAAGACGTTGCGGCACCGGGAAGGCGGCACCGTCCGCCAGATCCTCGTTGGCGAAGGCCAGCGCGTGCGCGCCGGGCAGCCGCTGCTGACCTTCAACGACGTCGAGGCGCGCGCCGCCGTCGACGTCTACCAGAACCAGTACGATACGCTGCTGGCCCAGAACACGCGGTACACGGCCGAGGCGATGAACCGCGGCGTGCTCAGCTTCCCGGCCGAGCTCACCTCGCGCAGCGCCGATCCGCGCGTGGCCGGCCTGATCCGCGACCAAGAGTTCCTCTTCACGACCCGGTTGCAGCTCTTCCAGAGCCAGGCCGCGGTCATGCAGCAGCGGCTCGAGCAGATCGAGACCCAGATCCAGGGCCAGCAGGCCCAGGTGGCCTCGGTCGAGGAGCAGAAGCGGCTGACCGACGAGGAGCTGCGCGGCTATCGCACCCTGCACGAGAAGGGTTACGCCCCGAAGACCCTCATCCTGCGCTACGAGCGCACCCTCGCCGAACTTAACGGGCGGCGGGGCTCGCTGCTCGCCGACATCGCCCGCCTGCGCCAGCAGATGGGGGAAACGCGGCTGCAGCTCACCAGCATCCGCGACGAGCGCGAGAGCCAGGCCGCGGAAGGCCTGCGTGACACCCAGTCCAAGCTGGCTGACGTGCTGCCGCGCCTCACCACTGCGCGGCAAGCGCTGGCCGGCACCGTCGTGCGCTCGCCGGTGGACGGCTACGTGTTCAACCTCACCCAGTTCACCGTCGGCGGTGTGGCCGGAGCGGGTGAGGTCCTGATGGACGTCGTGCCCGCCAACGCCCCGATGATGGTCACGGCGATGATTCGCCCCGAGGAGGTCGACAATGTCCGCGTCGGCATGGAAGCGACCGTTCGCCTCAGCGGCCTGAACCAGCGCTCGCAGGACCCCCTGCCGGCCCGGGTGGCCGTGGTGTCCGCCGACCGGATCACCAATCAGCAGACGGGCGTCTCCTACTATCGGGTCGACCTTCGAATCGATCCCAAGGACGTGGCGGCGCTGAAGGCCGTGGCCCTGCAGCCCGGGATGCCCGCGACCGCCTCAATTATCACTGGCGAGCGCACGGTCATGGGCTTCCTCGTTTCCCCCATCACCGACACCCTTCGCGACGCCTTCCGCGAGGAATAGTTGCGCCGGCGCGACACCCCCGGCGGGGCGGTCCTGCCCGGAGTTTTGGAGTTGCGCATCGGACGCGCTTCCGATACGTCTCTCCCCGGGCTCGTTTAACCTTCGCGGCAGCCATGCTGTGGCGCTTGGGGTAATGGATCGTCGGGACTGCTCCATTTGGGAATGGGGGTCAGGCGTGCCGAGGGTCCGTGTGACACAGACTGGAGAGATCTATGGCGACTTATTTCTTTGAGACGATTACGGCGGAACAGGCTGCGGCCTACACCACTGCCGATCGGATCGTGTTCCAAAGCGGCGAAACCGCTCGTACGACCACCGTCCTCTTCAACGCCGCCACGGCGACGCAAGGGCAGACCGTGACGATCGTCTCGGGCCTGACCGGCCGCGCGGTGACCTTCGGCACCGGCATCTACGGCGAAACCGACTTCGTGTTCCCGGATTCCTCGACGCTCGCCGTCGGCGGCCCGGGCTCGCAAGCGCTGGCGGGCGACACCGTCGCCAACACCGGTGACGCCCTGTACGGCGGCGCCGACAACGACACCCTGACGGGTGGCGGTGGTCCGGACCTGCTGCAAGGCAACCAAGGCGACGACAGCATCATCGGCGGCGCCGGCAGCGACACCGTTTACGGTGGCCAAGGCAACGACACGATCGAAGTCGGCACCGACACGGCGGCGACGACGAACTTCGCGCAGGGCAACCTGGGCAACGACACCATCACCGCCACCGCTTCGGCTGGCGTGGTGACCACCAACACCCTGCTGGGCGGCCAAGGCAACGACGCCGTCACGGGTAGCGACGGCGCCGACTTCCTGAACGGCAACCTCGGCAACGACACGCTCACCGGCGGTCTCGGCAACGACACCATCTACGGTGAAGACGGCGTTGACACCATCGACGCTGGCGAAGGCAACAACTTCGTCGACGGCGGCACGGGCAACGACGCTATCACCGCCACGTCGGGCGGCCGCAACACCATCGTCGGCGCCGACGGCAACGACTCCATCACCCTCACCGGTGCGGGCGCGACGGGCGCGGCGGCTGGCCTGGCCAACTTCCTCCAGGGCAACGCCGGCAACGACACGATCACCTCGGGCTACGCGGGCGTTGACTCGATCTACGGTGGTCAAGGCGACGACAGCATCGTGGCCAACGTGGCGAGCGGCGCTGGCGACACGCTGTTCGGCAACCTCGGCAGCGACACGATCGTCGCTGGTTCGGGTAACGACATGATCCGCGGCGAAGACGGCGACGACGTCATCACCGGCGGCGGCGGCAACGACAACATCGATGCGGGCCAAGGCGACAACGTCGTCTCGACCGGCTCGGGCAGCGACACGATCGTGGCTGGCGACAGCGATGACGTGATCGTGGACGTTGGCGGCACCAACAGCGTCACCACGGGTGGCGGCGACGACTCCATCACCACGGGCGGCGGTAACGACGTCATCAACGCGGGCGTTGGCAGCGACACGGTCCTGTCCGGTAGCGGCAATGACCTGATCAACGCTGACGCTGGTAACGACGTGATCACCTCCGATCTCGGCGATGACACCGTCAACGGTGGCGACGGCAACGACAACATCGTCGCCAACGAAGGCAACGACGTCGTCAACGCGGGCAACGGCAACGACGTCGTCGTTGGCGGCACCGGCAATGACGTGATCGACCTCGGCGCGGGTTCGGACATCGTCACCGGCGGCACCGGCACCGACTTCCTGACCGGTGGTGACGGCAACGACACCTTCGTGTTCAACCCGGTTGACTCGGGCGTGGCCGCTGGTTCGCTTGACCAGATCCGCGACTGGACCGCTCTCGACCGCCTCGACTTCACGGGCGACGTGGCGGCCACCGGCGCCTCCTACACGGAGACGACTGCGGCTAACTACGACGCGGCTCTGACGGCGGCTAACACCGCCATGAGCGCCGGCACTGTCGACTACGTGGCCGTCCAAGTGGGCAGCGACGTGGTGGTGTTCGCCGACAACGGCGGCACGGCCAACGTCGCGACCGACGCGGTGGTCCTGGTGGGCCGTTCGCTCGCCGACATCGACTTCTCCAACATCATCTAAGCTTCGGCTTAGGTGGAGGTTGAAGGGCCGCCCCTCGGGGCGGCCCTTTTTCTTTGCGCTTTCCGAGCGGCGCGCCGGTTGCGTACAAGGTCCGCATGTCCAATGCGGCCATCTACCTGCACCCGAACGGCTTCGACACCACCGGCGCCCAGCTCCTCGGGCGCCACTCGGCGGGAGAGAGCTTTCTCCGCGGCTTCATGCGGCACGCCGACGTCGACCAGTTCCACCTCTGGAACGTCGCCAACCGGCCGCAGGCCGAGCTCGACACGCTGGTGAACCGGATTTGCCCGCCGAACCGGCCGGTGAACTGGATCGCGGCCACCCACCGGAACGCCCTGCGCCAGGCGGGCGTCCTCAATCTTCCCGGGCCGGACCTTGCGACTGAGGCGTGGCACCGCCGCCCGGTGGGTTCCCGCTCGTTTTCGCTATGTGGAATCACCCACACCACGGCCACCGCCAACGTCATGCGTATCCTCCCGGACAACCTTGTCGCGCCGACGGAGGACTACGACGCCCTGATCTGCACCTCGGATGCGGTGCGCGACAGCGTCGAGACCCAGCTGGGTCTCGTGCGGCAGTATCTGAAGGCGGAACATGGCCCGAGGCGCCGGGGCGAGCCCCAGCGGGTCACCATCCCGCTCGGCGTCAACGCCGACGATTTCCGCACTACGCCCGAGCATCGAAAGGCTTGGCGCGAGCGCCTGGATATCCCTCAGGACGCGGTGGTGGCGCTTTACGTCGGGCGCTTCAACGTGCGCGCCAAGATGAACCCGGCCCTGATGGCCCTGGCGCTCGAGAAGGCGGCCCGCCGCACGACGCAGCCGATCTACTGGGTGAACTCCGGCCACGGCGCTTCGCCGGAGGCCGACGCTGCCTTCCACGAGAGCGCGCGCGCCCTTTGCCCAACGGTTCACTACCGGCACGTAGACGGTCGGCCGGCCGACGTCCGCTTCTCGATCTGGTCCGTGGCGGACCTGTTCATAAGCTTTTCGGACAACATCCAGGAGACCTTCGGCCTGACGCCCGTCGAGGCGATGGCGGCGGGCCTGCCGTGCGTCGTCACGGACTGGGACGGCTACAAGGGGACAGTCCGGCACGGCGTGGATGGCTTCCGCATCCCCACGTTCGCGCCGGCGCCGGGCACGGGCTCGGACCTCGCCTATTGGTATTCCAACGCCTGGATCAACTACGACAACTACGTGGGCGCCACCGCCCAGTTCACCGCGATCGATTACGAGGCCGCGGCTCAGGCCATCGCGGACCTGGCCGACAACGCCGACCTGCGCCGGCGCATGGGCGCCCAGGCCCAGGCTCGGGCCCGCGAAGTCTTCGACTGGGCCGTCATCATCCCGCAATACCAGGCGCTGTGGACGGAGTTGAACGCCCGGCGGGCCGCCGCCGGCGCCGAGCCTGCCCTCGCCCTGAACCCGTTCCGGCCCGATCCTTTCACGTTGTTCAAGGCCTACCCGAGCGAGCACACGAGCGAGCAGCACCGGGTCGCCCTGGCGCCGGGCATGGACTGGCCCGCCGCGGAGCTTCTGCTGAAGAGCCCGCTGGTGGATTACAGCCGATTCAACCGACCGACGCTCGAGGAGGCGGAGGCGATCGTCGCGTGGCTGAGTGGGCGCACCGACGCCTCCGCGAAGGAACTCCTCGACGCCGTGGCCCCGCAAGGCCGGCGATCCCTGCTCAATCGGGGGCTTCTTTGGCTGGCCCGCTACGGGGTCATCGCCTTCCGTTCTGCGATCCCGAGTGAAGCCGCGCGCACCGGCGGCTGAACCGCTGGGCTCCGAAACGCAAAGGCCGGGCAGTGAACCCGCAGGTTCGCCACCCGGCCCAGCGACACAGCCATGGAGAGCAAGGCTGACGGCCTAGCCTAGCTTGGAGCGCTACCTTGGGGAAGCAGATCCTGGCCGATTGCGCGCTTCAGAGCGCGCCCTCGGAGCGCCGTTCCCCCGCCACCGCTCCGTCCCGGTGGATCCGCGCGACCACGGCGTAGCGACCGCCGGGCCAACCCTCCGGGGGTCGCTTACGGCCGACCATCAGGAAGTACTGGGCCTTGTCCCGCTCCAGCGGCGCAAGGAGGTTGGTGGCCAGAACCTCGCCCTTAGGCCCGAGCAGCGTCAGCTCGAGGCGGTCGCCGCCTTCGAGACCGATGAAGCGGGCGTATGCCGCCAGAACCGGCGACTGGGCCGTGGCGGGCGTAGGCGCGCCGCTGTCCACATCCGCCTCCACAACGGCCGAGCCGGCCAGGCCGGTCCTGAGGATCGCGCCCCGCTTATAGGCGAGCTGGCGCGCGGCTTCCGGCGTCCACAGGCTGGCCTGAGGCGCGCAGGTCCCCGGCGTGAGGGGGCTCGGGGCGAACGGGTCCAGCATTTCGCCCTGGCGACGTACGCCCAGGTGCACGTGCGGGAACTGCGTGGCGCCGGAATAGCCGACGCGTCCGATCGGCTGGCCCGCTGCGACCTGCTCGCCGGCGTTCACCCGCAGGCTGCCTCGCGCCAGATGGCAGTACTGGGTTTCCCAGCCGTCGCCGTGATCGATGACCACCCCGTTGCCGCACTCCTGTCCCTCCGCCATCACCCCGTCATCGGCGACGCCGTCGCGCAGCCGCGTCACGCGTCCGGCTGCGGCGGCCAGGACGTCCACGCCACGGGCCTGGGCGGCCATGTCGAGGATGCGGAAGTCGACGCCGTCGTGGCCGTCGTAGGCGCGTCGGCCGCAGCGGTAGTCCTGGACGTCCGCGCCGGGGTCTCGGTCGTAGTAGTTCTGCACCTCGCAGGTGACGCCGACCTGGCAGTCGAGCGGGAGCACGAGCCGCGGGCCGGGCGGCGGCGGCGCGGTCGCCGCAGGCTGCGCCTCGGCCTGGGCCGACTGGGGGCCGGGTGAGCAGCCCACAAGGAGGAGGGCGGCGGCGAGGGCTAGGGGTCTCATGCGGGACATCCTTAGGCCCGAATGTGGCTAGTCGAAGCCGAGGCCCGTGAGCTCGCGCAGGCGCGCCAGGTCGCGGGCGTAGAGCTGGCGAAGATAGTCGGCGTCCTCATCGGTAAGGCGGGACGGGTAGGCCATCTCGCGGCCGACGTGCACTTCCCGGGGGACCGGGGGCGGGGCCGGCGGCAGGCCGATGAAGGCTCGGACCTGGGCCAGGACAGGTCCGGGGTCCGCGCGCAGGTCCTCGGCCTTGAGAAGCAGCAGCTGCTCGCGGGGAAACAGGCTGAGCAGCCGCTCCACCTGTTCGCCGTAGAAGCCCCGCTCGACGTAGGAGAACTCGCGGTGGTGGCCCCAGGGCTCGCCCGCGAAGAGGCGCTGGCGACCCTCGCGGATGCACCAAGCGAAGGGATGGGTCTCGACCCCGCGGGCGTACTCCATCCGCCATTGCGACCAGGCCCGCTGCACGGGATCGCGGAACAGCAGGATAAGCTTCATCGCCGGGTTGTAGGCGCGGATCCGCTCGAGGCTGTTCGGCCAGTAGACATAGATCGGCGTCGCCTCGCCAGTGGGCCGCCCGTCCGCCGCCGCGTCCCAGTTCGCGTGATAGGCGGCGTAGTCGGGCGAACCCCAGTCCTGGGCCTCGTCGTCGAAGAAGTGGACCTCCTTGACCCGGGGCAGGCCCACGCCCGGCTCGTCTGTCAGGTAATCGAAGAGCGCGGTCGTGCCGCCCTTCTGCACGCCGGCGATGATGAAGGTGATGCGGGGATCGTGACCCATGCGCGTCATTCACCCGCCGGATCGCGTCGGGCAAGCCCCGGCGTCGCAGGGCTCTTCGCGCCGCCGGGACGACGCGCTAAGAGGACTCCGGAATTCGGGGGCGGAGCCCTGCAGGGGCTAAGGTCGAGATGAAGACAGTGATCCTGGCCGGCGGCCTCGGGACGCGCATTTCGGAGGAAAGCCACCTCAGGCCCAAGCCGATGATCGAGATCGGCGGGCGTCCGATCCTCTGGCACATCATGAAGCTGTACTCGCACTACGGCTTCAACGACTTCATCGTCTGCCTCGGCTACAAGGGCTATGTGGTGAAGGAGTATTTCGCCAACTACGTCCTGCACAACGCCGACCTGACCGTGGACCTGGCCAGGGGGGCGATCGAGTACCACGCCACCAACCACGAACCCTGGCGCGTCACCCTAGTGGACACCGGCGAAGAGACGATGACCGGCGGCCGCCTGAAGCGGATCGCCCGCTACCTCGATCCGGACCAGCCCTTCTTCCTCACCTACGGCGACGGCGTGGCCGACCTCGACCTGCGCCAACTGGCCGACTTCCACCGCAGTCACGGGCGCGAGGCCACCGTCACCGCGGTCGTGCCGCCGGGGCGCTACGGCGCGCTCGACATCGCCGACGGCCAGGTCCAGCGGTTCGTGGAGAAGCCCCCCGGAGACAACGGCCTGATCAACGGCGGCTTCTTCGTGCTCCATCCGAACGTCATCGACCGGGTGGGTGGCGACGCCACGATCTGGGAGCAGGAGCCGCTCACCGGCCTGGCCGCGGACGGCGAGCTGATGGCCTTCCGACACACCGGCTTCTGGGCCGCCATGGACACGCTGCGCGACAAGAACGTCCTCGAAGGCCTCTGGGCCTCCGGCGAGGCGCCGTGGCGCAGGTAGACAGCGGCTTCTGGGCCGGAAAGCGGGTCCTGCTCACCGGCCACACCGGCTTCAAGGGCGCCTGGGCGAGCGTCTGGCTGCAGCGCATGGGGGCGGAGGTCACCGGTTTGGCGCTCGCGCCGGACCAGGACCCCAGCCTGTTCGACCTCGCCGCCGTGGGCGAGCTCACCCGCTCTCGCATCGTCGACCTGCGCGACATGGCGGCGGTCGCGGCGGTGCTGGCCGGGGTGCGGTTCGACATCGTCCTGCACATGGCCGCCCAGCCGATCGTCCGCACCGCGATCGAGGATCCGGTGGCCACCTTCGCCAGCAACGTCATGGGGACGGCGCACCTGTTGCAGGCGCTGCGCGACCAACCCGCCCTGCAGGCGGTCCTGGTGATCACCTCGGACAAGGTCTACGCCAACGCCGAGACCGGGCGCGCCTTCACCGAGGCCGATGCGCTCGGCGGCAAGGATCCCTACTCGGCGTCCAAGGCCGCCGCCGAGATCGTCACCACAAGCTTCGCGCGCAGCTATTTCGACAGGGCCGGCGTGCCGGTGGCGACCGCCCGCGGCGGAAATGTCATCGGCGGCGGCGACTTCTCCCGCGACCGCCTGGTGGCCGACATCGTCCGCGCCGCGCGCCGCCAGGAAGAGGTGGTCCTCCGCCACCCCGAGGCCGTCCGGCCCTGGCAGCATGTCCTGGACTGCGTGGCCGGCTATCTGGTCCACGCCCAGGCGCTGGCCACCCGGCACGATACGCCTCGCGCCCTCAACTTCGGGCCGCGGCCCGAGGGCGCTCAGGTCACGGTCGGCGAGTTGGCGACCCTGGGCGTCGAAGCTCTGGGCGCCAGACCCTGGCGGCACGAGCCCGACCCGAAGTCGCTGGAGGCGAAATCCCTGGCCATCGACGCCACCCTCGCGCGCCGCGCGCTTGGCTTCGAAAGCCGGCTCGACGCGCCCGAGGCTGTGCGGCTCACCATGGCGTGGTACCGGCGCCAGGCGGACGGCGAGGACGCCCGCGCGCTTTGTGTCGAGCAGATCGAAGGGTACGAAGCCCGCCCATGAGCACCTCGCCGCCCTGCCGCTTCTGCGGCGCCCCGCTGACCCACACCTTCCTTGACCTGGGCCGCCAGCCGGTGGCCAACGCCAACCTCACGCGGGCCCAGCTAGACGCCGGCACGGAACAGGCCTGGCCGCTGCATGCGCGCGTCTGCGACCGCTGCTTCCTGGTCCAAGTAGACGACGCGGTGCCGCCGGAAGCGATCTTCGACGCCGAGTACGCCTACTTTTCGTCGTTCTCGCCCAGCTGGGTGGAGCACGCCCGCCGCTATGCCCAGGCCATGGTCGAGCGGTTCGGGCTGGGTCCTGAGTCGCTGGTGGTCGAGGTGGCCAGCAACGACGGCTACCTGCTGCAGCACTTCGTGGCCATGGATGTGCCGGTGCTGGGCGTGGAGCCGACCGCCAACACGGCCGAGGCGGCGCGGGCCCGCGGCGTGCGCACCGAGGTCACCTTCTTCAACGCCGAAAGCGCACCCGAACTCGCCGCGCGCCATGGCCGGGCCGACCTGATGGCCGCCAACAACGTGCTGGCGCACGTTCCCCGGATCGGTGAGTTCGTGGCCGGCTTCCGGCACATGCTGAAGGACGAAGGCGTCCTCACCTTCGAGTTTCCGCACCTCCTGAACCTGATCGAGCAGGTGCAGTTCGACACCATCTACCACGAGCACTACTCCTACCTCTCGCTGCTCAGCGTGGAGCAGGTGCTGCGCGCGGCCGGCCTGCGCCCGTTCGACGTCGAGCTGCTGTCCACCCACGGCGGCTCGGTGCGCCTGTTCGTCTGTCACATGGGCGCCGGCCACGAGGAGACCGAGGCGCTGCAGGCTCTGCGGGCGCGGGAAGCGGCGGCCGGCCTCGACCGGATCGAGACCTACGGCGGCTTCACGCCGCGCGTGGGGGCGGTGCGCGACAGCTTCCGCGGCTTCCTCGCCCAGGCGAAGGCCGAGGGGAAGCGGATCGCCGCCTACGGCGCGGCGGCCAAGGGCAACACCTTCCTGAACTATTGCGGCGCCACGGCCGACGACATCGTGGCGGCGTTCGACGCGAACCCGGCGAAGCAGAACCGCTACCTGCCGGGCAGCCATGTTCCGGTCCACGGGCCGGAGGCGGTGCGTGAGATCCGCCCGGACTACCTCCTGATCCTGCCTTGGAACCTGAAGGACGAGATCATGGGACAGCTCGGCTACATCCGCGAATGGGGCGGTCGGTTCGTCACTGCCTCGCCCGAGACCCGCGTCCTCGGCTGATGCGCTTCCTGCCCACCGAGATCGCGGGCGTGGTGATCGTGGAAGCGGAGCCGCGCAGCGACGCCCGCGGGGCGTTCGCGAGACTGCACTGCCCCGAGGCGTTCGCAGCCGCAGGACACGGCTTCTCGCCGGCGCAGACCAGCCTCTCGCGCAATCCCGTCGCCGGAACGCTGCGGGGGCTGCACTACCAGCCGGCGCCGCACGCGGAGACGAAGCTCGTCCGCGCGGTGCGGGGCCGGATCTTCGACGTGGCCGTGGACCTCCGGCCGGAGAGCCCGACCTACCGACGCTGGGTCGCCGCGGACCTCTCGGCGGAGAACCTGCGCGCCCTGTTCGTGCCGGAAGGTGTGGCCCACGGCTTTCTCACCCTCGAGCCCGACACCGACGTGCTCTACCAGATCGCGCCTGCGTACCGCCCGGGCCACGAGGCGGGCGTCCGATGGGACGATCCGGCGTTCGGCATCGCCTGGCCGGCCGAACCGGCGCTAATCTCCGACCGGGACGGCGCCTACCCGGATTACTCATGCTGAAGATCGACCCTGCCGCGAAGATCTCCCCGCTGGCCGACATCGAGGCCTCCGTGCGCGGTACCCAGATCCGGATAGGGCCGCGGACGATGGTGGACTCCTTCGTGAAGATCAAACCGGCCGGCGGCTCCGGCGACGTGGTGATCGGGGCCGACTGCGCCATCAACTCGGGCACGGTGATCTACACCGGCAACGGCGTGTGCATCGGCGATGGGGTGGCCATCGCCGCCAACTGCACCCTTGCGCCGACCAACCACGCTATCGCGGACCGCACGCGGCCGATCCGCGAGCAGGGATTCCAGCCATCGAAGGGCGGCATCGTCATCGAGGACGATGTGTGGCTGGGCTCGAACGTGGTGGTTCTCGACGGCGCGGTGATCCGCCGTGGCGCCGTGATCGCCGCCGGCGCCGTCGTGCGCGGCGAGGTGGAGTCCTACGCCATCTATGCCGGCGTGCCGGCCCGAAAGATCGGCGAGCGCGGCGCATGAGCCGCCGGGCGACTGTCATCGGCGCTGCGGGCTTCGTGGGTCGGCGGCTGGCGGCCCGGCTCGAAAACGAGGGATGGTCGGTGTTCGCGCCGGCCAAGCGTGACCCCGAGCTGCTCCGGCAGGAGCTGGGCTGCGTCTTCTACTGCGCCGGGCTGACCGCCGACTACGACGCCCGCCCGTTCGACACCGTGGAGGCGCACGCCAGCCTGGTGAGCGAGCTGGCGCGGCGCGGCGGGTTCGAGCGGCTGATCTACCTCTCTTCCACCAGGCTCTACGACGGCCAGGCCCGGGCCGAGGCGCTCGAGGACGAGCCGCTGCTGCTCGATCCTGCCAACCCGCGGCACATCTACGACCTCTCCAAGGCGCTCGGGGAGAACGTGACCCTCACGCGGACCGGCGGCCGGGGGGCCGTCGCCAGGCTGGCCAACGTCTACGACTGGGGCTCCGACGCGCCCGGCTTCCTATCGGAGTGGCTGGTCCGCGCCCGCGCCGAGCGCGAGCTCACCCTGCCATCCAGCCCCCATGTGCGCCGGGACTACATCCACCTGGACGATGTGGTGTCGGCGTTGATCGTCATGGCGACCGCGGAGCCGGCCGGGATCGTGAACGTCGCCAGCGGTGAGCTGGTGTCGAACCGCGACCTCGCCGAGGTCTTCATGGCCCACGGCCGCTCGGTCACCTTCAGCAGCGACGCCGACCCGCCGCCGCCGCCCAACGCCCTCATCGGCAAGCTCAGGGCCCTTGGCGTCACGCCTCGACCGGTGCGAGAGGTGGTCGGGCGTTACCTGGAGGAACTGGGCGCTTGAAGCTCGTCGACCACACGCGCGAAAGCCTGATCGACTACACGGCGGCCCAGTGCGACCGCATCGTGCCGGACGGGCGCGGGTCGGAGTTCCGGGCCACCGTCGACGCCCACCTGGACGCGGCCTTGGAGCGGCTCCATCGCTGCATCAACGCCTGTGCACCCTGGCGGCCGGACCAGTTCAACGTGCTGCAGTCTTCGCAGCACTGCATCTACCTGTACTTCCTGGCGAACACGATCTGGCGGCAGTCCGGCGACACCGCCGCGCCGACGCGGCTCTTCCTGATGAACAAGGCGCTGAACGGCATCGATCTGTTCTACGAGATCGCCATGCCGGAAGTGTTCTACATCGGCCACAGCCTCGGCATCGTGCTGGCCAAGGCCACCTACGGGAACTACCTCGTCCTCTACCAGAACTCGACGGTTGGCCGACACAAGGACCAGATCCCGGTCATCGGCGAGCGCGTGGTGCTCTATCCGAACACGGCGGTGATCGGCCGCTCGATGGTCGGCGACGATGCGGTGGTGAGCCAGGGCGTGAGCGTCATCAACAAGCGCGTGCCCAGCGGCCAGATCGCCTTCCGCGGCCAAGGCGACGATCTCGCGTTCAAGCCGCGGCCCGGCGACCTCCTGCAGGAATACTTCCGGCTCTAGCGGCCGACCACCCCTGCGATCATGTCGTAGAAGTCGCTGGCGAAGGTCTCCAGCTGGCCCAGCGGGCCGTCGGTCATGGCCTCGCGAAGCCCGGTGCGCAGCTGCGTGCGGCGCTCGCGGTCGGCGGCCAGGGCGGCGGCGATCCGCACGTACTGGTCCTCGTCCTCCGTGGCGAGGTCGCCCACACCGGCGTTGGTCAGGATCGAATAGCTCAGCCGCTCGTAGAAGGCCGGCCCGATCAAGCTGACGACCGGCACGCCCATCCAGAGGGACTCCGTCGTGGTCGTGCCGCCGGTCAGCGGCGCCGGGTCGAGGGTGATGTCCACGCGGTTGTAGTAGGGCATGTGCGCGCCACGGATGGTGTGGAACTCGATGCGCTCGGCGCTGACGCCATGCGCCTCGAACTCCGCGCACAGGTTGGCCACGAAGCTCGGCGTCCCGCCTTCGGGGCGGATGAACGCGAAGTGGGAGCCCGGAACCGCGTTCAGCACCTGCGCCCAGAGCTTGAGGGTCCGACGGTTGTACTTGTGCGGGTTGTTCGCGGTGCCGAAGGTGATCCGGCCGGCGCGGTCTTCCGGCAGGCCGGGCTCAATCACATGGGTGGTGGAGAAGATCTGCCGTCCCAGCGCGATCCAGGACTTCGGCATCAGGAGCGGCTGCTCCATCAGCAGCTCGGGCCGGGCGGGCTTCGAGTAGGGATCGCAGACCAGGTAGTCGATCTCGGCCAGACCGGCGGAGTGCGGATAGCCCAGCCAGCTCGCCTGCCGCGGCGCAGGCCGGTAGGCCATCACGTCCAGCTTGTTCATGTGGGTGGACCCGCCGAGCTCGATCAGGATGTCGAGCTGGTCGTCGGCGATCTTCTGGGCGGCGTCGCGAGCCGTGATATCCGGCCACCACCGGAAGCCGTCCACCTTCTCGGCGATGTAGCTCTGAACGGGATCCTCCTGCCCCTGGTAGTAGGAGTAGCAGAAAACCTCGAACCGCTCGCGATCCAGGTGATCGAAGAGCGGGAGCGCGAAGTAGGCCACCGGGTGGCGGCGGAGGTCGGAGGACATCAGCCCCAGGCGGATCTTGCCGCCCGCCGGGCGCGGGGCCGGCCGGCGGATCGGCGCCCGACTGGCATCCTTCTCCACGCCCTGGCCCCAGATGCGGTGCTGTTCCACGAGCTCGAGGCGGTCTTCGTCCGTGGTCACCCGCGCCAGCTGCTTCAACAGCGCGGCGTGCCGGCCGGATTCGGCCCATTCGCGCCCGAGCGTTCGGAAGTCCCCCAGCTGGTCGACCTCGTCGAAGGCGCAGACGCGGATCAGCACCTCGTTTGCGATCTTCTTGCTGGCCGGCGTGAAGCCCTCCTTGCTCGCTAGCACCGGCTTCAGGAGCTGGTAGGCCTCCTCGATGTTGGCCGCTTCGTCCCCCGTGCGGGTCCGCTCCAGGCTCTCCACCAGCGCCATGCGATATTCGATCTTGTCCGGCGCCAGTTCCAGGGCCCGGCGGAAGTGGACGTTGGCGCGGTCACGATCGATGTCGGACAGGATGGCGGCGAGCTGCGCCTGGGCCCACGGCGCGTCTGCGTGCTGTGGCGGCAGGCTTTCAAGATAGGCGAGGGCGCGGCGCGATTCGCCGGCTCGCCGCATCAGCAGCACCTTGCCTTCCAGCAGGCGCGGATGGTCGGGGTTCGCCGCCAGCGCGCGCTCCAGCGCCTCGTCCACCTCGCTGGAGCGATGCTGCCCGTCCAGGGTGCTGGTGAGGTCGAGCCAGCCGTCGATCAGGGTCTTGTCGATGTTCACCGCCTGGCGATACCGAACCAGGGCGGCGTCCACCTTGCCCTGCCGCTGCAAGGCGCGGCCATACTGCCGCTGCAGCTCGGCGTCCCGGGGCGTCAGCCGCGCGAGCTTTGCAAACACGGCCTCGGCGCGGGCGTAGTCGCCCATGTCCATCAGGACGTTGCCGCGATTGGTCAGGGCCGAGAGGTTCTTCGGGTTGAGCTTGGCGGCCTGGTCCAGCGCGGTCAGGGCCTCGGGATACCGCTTCAGCTGGCGCAGCACGACGCCCCGGATGTTCCACAGTTCGAAGTCACGCGGGTGCCGCTGCACGGCCTGGGCGGACCAGGTCTCACCCTCGGCGTGGCGCCGGGCGCGATAGAGCTGGAGGAGCAGGACGCGGTAGACCTGTGCATTGCGCGCCGGGTCTTCCGCCAGCGCCGCCACCAGGTGATCGATGGCTTCCGACGGCCTGCCCGCCTTCAGGGCCGCCTCGGCCGCCTCCAACCTGTCGCTCATGCGGTGACCTTCTGCCGCGCGGCCGCATCGGGCCGGAAAACCGGCCAGAGGGATAAGCCGCGGCGCACCGCGTGGCTAGGGTCGGAGCGCCGCAGCCCTCAGGAGCGGGGGCGGCTGAACCGCCATTTCAGCGCCAGTATGGTGGCCGACAGCACGAGGCAGACGGCGTTGGCGCCCATGACCGGCCAGCTCTTGATCAGCACGCCGTAGGTGGTCCAGAGCACGAAGCCGGTGACGGTGAGCATGAACATCCGCAAGGAGATCGACGAGGCGTCGCGCTCCCGCCAGATCTTCAGGATCTGCGGGGTAAAGCTCAGCATGGAGCAGATCGCCGCCCCGGTGCCGATGATGTCCGCCAGCCGGTCCATGCGTCAGGCCGTCATCGCATCGTCGGCGGCCCACCGCCGCACGATGAACTGCAGCTCGCAGGCCATCAGCATTTCATCTTCGGCGATCAGGATGCTCAGGGGGGCGTCGGCCATGGGGCTCACTTGGCGGTCGGGATCGTAACGACTGCGCGGAGGCCCGGTTGCGCGTCATCCAGGGAAAGCCTCGCCTTCAGCTGCTGCGCCAGCAGTTGCACGATGGTCAGGCCGAACCCCGAGCGGGCGGCTTCGGGCGTCATGCCCGCACCTGCGTCGGCGACCACCAGGTCAAACTCGCCCGGGCGCGGACGCACGGCGACGGTGATGATCCCGGCCTGGCCCGTGGGATAGGCATGGCGAAGCGCGTTCGAAAGCAACTCGTTGGCGACCAGCGCCAGGGGCGCGGCCTGGGCGGCGGGGACCGCCACAGGCTGCAGCTCCAGCCGCAGCTGCAGATCGTCGCGCTTGGCGGCCCCGGCGAGGTCGCCCGCCAGGTCGCGCAGGAAGTCGGCGACATCGAAGCGCTGCACGTCTTCACCCTGGAACAGCCGGCGGTGCACGGTGGCGATCGCCGCCACGCGCTCCAGCATGCTGCGCAGCGCCCGCCGCGTCCCCTCATCGGCCGCCCGGCGGGCCTGCAGCAGCAGCAGCGAAGAGATGAGCTGCAGGTTGTTCTTCACCCGGTGGTCGACTTCGTGGAGGAGAGTGGTCTTCTCCTCCAGCGCCAGCTCCAGCTCCCGTGTCCGCACGTCCACGCTGCTCTGCAGGCGCCCCCGCTCGGCCTCTTCCGCCGCCCGGCGGCCGGTGACGTCGACCTGGGATCCGAAGACGTAGACGATCTGGCCGGCGTCGTTGCGCACCGGGCTGACGAACAGTTGGTTCCAGAAGGCCGAGCCGTCGCGCCGGTGGTTGAGGATCTCCACGGTGGCGTCGCGCCCGGCCGCCAGCGCCGTCCGCAGCTCGTGGACGGCGGCCGGGTCGGTGTCCGGCCCCTGGAGGAAGCGGCAGTTGCGGCCGATGACCTCCTCGCGGCTGTAGCCTGTGAGGGCCAGGAACGCGTCGTTGGCGAAGATGATGGGCGTGTCCGGCTGGCCCGGGTCGGTGATCACGATCGGCATCCGCGTGCCGCGGACCGCTGCGGCGAACGGGTCATCCGTGGCGTGCTTCGCGTCGAGGGCGTGACCCGCGCGGTGGGCTTCTGAGAGGTCGGTCATGCGGCTCCGGACCGAGTCGAACGGCAACGGCAGAGGTAGGTTCCGACTGTCATGCCGGTGACACACGCCTGTTGATGCTGGAGAGTTCGCCCTTCGGAGGATTCGCCCTTGCCGTCATCGCCGCCGCCGACGCGCGCTCCGGATGAGCCGCCGCGCTGGCCGCCCATCGCGACCGGCGGCGCCGGCATTGTCGTGCTGCTGGGCCTGGTGGCCCTGGGGCGGCTGGGCATGGCCGAGGCCGCCTTCGCAGGCGCCTCGATCGCCCTGTCCACGGCGGCGGTGCTGTTCGCGGCGGACCGTTCCGCCGAGGCGCGCTTCCAGGCCTTCCTGCGCGCCTCGGCGGAGCAGGCGGACGAGGCGCCGCCGTTCTCGGCGCTCATCAGCGTGCTGCCCGACCCGATCCTGGTCGTCTCGGCCGGGGAGGCGGACGACCTGACCAGCCGGAGGTTCATCTTCGCCAACCCCGCAGCGCGCGAGCTGCTGGGGATCAGCCGCAGCGAGGGCCTGCTGATCAGCGCGACGCGGGATCCGGCCGTGCTGGCGGCGGTCGACGAGGCGCTGTTCGCCGGCCAGGACGGCGAGGCCCTGCACGACACCGGCGGAGCGCAGGCGCGCGTGCTGCGCGCCTACGCGCGGCCGCTGGGTCTGGCGCTCAACGGGCGGCGCCTGGCGCTGCTGGTGTTCCGCGACGAGACCGAGTTCCACCAGCTGGAGCGCACGCGGGTGGATTTCCTGGCCAACGCCAGCCACGAGCTGCGCACCCCGCTGGCCTCGCTCTCCGGCTTCATCGAGACGCTGCGCGGCCACGCCAAGGACGACCCCGGCGCCCGGGACCGGTTCCTGGGGATCATGCAGGTGCAGGCCGACCGCATGCGGCGGTTGATCGACGACCTGCTGTCGCTCTCGCGCATCGAGCTGAACGAGCACGTCGCCCCGTCGGGCCGGGTGGACCTGTCCGGGGCGGTGACCGACGCGATCGACGCCGCCTCGCCGATCGCGCTGGAGCGCGGCGTGCGGTTCGAGACGGACCTGCCGCAAGGGGCGCTGGTCACCGGAGACCGCGACCAGATCGTGCAGGTGGCGCAGAACCTGGTGGACAACGCGCTGAAGTACTCCCGCGCAGGCGGCGTGGTCCGGGTGGCCGTGGAGCCGAGCTTCAGGGCGGAGGCGGTGGCGTTGCGGCCCGACGCGCCGCGGCTGCCGCTGCTGACCCCGGACAACCCGCGGCTGCCCTACGCGGCCCTGCGGGTGAGTGACCAGGGCGGCGGGATCGCCCGCGAGAACCTGCCCCGGCTGACCGAGCGGTTCTACCGCGTGGAAGGCCAGAAGAGCGGCGAGCGGTCGGGGACGGGCCTCGGCCTGGCCATCGTCAAGCACATCGCCAATCGGCACCGCGGCGGCCTCGCGGTGGAGAGCGTGGAAGGCGAGGGGACCACGTTCACGGCCTACTTCCCGCAAGCGCCCGCCGAGCGCTACGTGGCGGCCTCTCCGGCCGCTGTCGTCAAAGTGTCATGAGATTGTAGCATAGCGGCGGGGTCCCTCGGGCAGTGTGCAGCGAGGAGCTCTGGACCCCGCATGATCACCTGGGCTGCGCTCGCGGCGCTCGTTCTCTTCTCGGCGGCGACCTTCGTGCTCGGCCGCCGTCGGCTGGTCGGGCCGGCCGGGGCCCACTCGCGTCCGAACTACCACGGCGCCTACGTGGCGCTGTGGAGCGCGGGCCCGGCGCTCGTCCTGCTGCTGCTGTACATCGCCTTTGGAGGCCGGGTGGAAGGGGCGATCCTGCGGGCCGAGGCGCCGCCCCCCGTGGCCGCCATGAGCGCGCAGGACCAGCAGGTGTTCTTCGACGACGCCCGGGCCGTGGCCCGCGGGGCGCCGCGCAGCGAGACCCTCTACGACCCCGACACCCTGGCCGCACTGGACACCGAAGCGCGTCAGGCCCGCGCGTTGGCCGAAGGCTTCCGCATTGGCGCCGTGGTTCTCGCGGTCGTGCTGGCGGCCAGCGGCTTCCTGCTGGCCTACCGCCGCCTGACGCCCGAGTTCAGGGCCCGCAACCGGGTCGAGGGCTGGATCAGCGGGCTGCTGCTGGTCTGTTCGGTGCTGGCGGTGCTGACCACCGTCGGCATCGTGGCCTCGCTGGCTTTCGAGAGCTTCCGCTTCTTCCAGGCCGTCTCGCCGATCGACTTCCTGTTCGGCACGCAATGGGACCCGCAGATCGCCATGCGCTCCGACCAGGTGGCCGCCAAGGGCGCGTTCGGAGCCGTGCCGCTGTTCGCCGGCACCTTCCTGATCATGATCATCGCCATGGCGGTGGCGGCGCCGGTGGGCCTGTTCTCGGCCATCTACCTGTCCGAGTACGCGGGCGGATGGACCCGCGCGGTGGTGAAGCCGCTGCTGGAGATCCTCGCCGGCGTGCCCACCGTGGTCTACGGTTTCTTCGCGGCCCTGACCGTCGGCCCGATGTTCCGCGGCGTCTTCAACGCCATGGGCGAGCGGCTGGTGGGCGGCCCATTCAACGAACTCGGCCTCTACCTCGCCCAGGTGCAGAACCAGATGGCCCTCGTGGCGGGCGCGGTGATGGGGATCATGCTGATCCCCTTCGTCTCCTCGCTGTCCGACGACATCCTGAACGCCGTGCCGCAGTCGCTCCGCGACGGCAGCCTCGCCATGGGCGCGACGCGGTCGGAGACGGTGAAGCGGGTGGTCCTGCCGGCCGCCCTGCCGGGCATCATGGGAGCGCTGCTGCTGGCGGTGTCCCGCGCCGTGGGCGAGACCATGATCGTCACCATGGCCGCCGGCCTGCAGGCGAAGACCACCCTCAATCCGCTCGACACGGTGACCACGGTGACGGTGCAGATCGTCACGCTTCTGACCGGCGACCAGGAGTTCGACAGCCCCAAGACCCTGTCGGCCTTCGGCCTCGGCCTGACGCTCTTCGCGGTGACCCTGATGCTGAACGTCGTCGCCCTGCGCTTCGTCCAGAAATACCGGGAACAGTATGACTGACGCGGCCCTCCCGAACGCCTCCGCCGGCGCCGACACCGCCCTGCGCCGCAGCGCGCTCGAGGCGCGCCTCAAGCGCCGCCGGGCGCAGGAGACGCGGTTCCGCTGGTATGGCCGCGCGGCCATACTCGTGGCCCTGTCCTTCCTGGCCCTACTGCTCGGCCGGATCGCCCTGCAGGGCTACTCCACCTTCGTGGACTACCGCATGACCGTCTCGGTCTATGTGGATCCCGCCCGGGTGGACGCCGCCGACCTGACCGGCGCCAACTACGACCTGCTGGTGGCGGAGGCCGTGCTGGCCAGGCTAGGCGAGCGCGATGACGAGTTCGGCCGGACGTCCGGCAAGGTCATGGAACTGGTCTCCAACGACATGGGCTTCCAGCTCCTGGACAAGGTGCGCGCCGACCCCAGCCTGATCGGCAAGACGGTGAGCGTCACCGGGCCGGTCCGGGCCGACGCCGCGCTCTACTACAAGGGCCAGATCGAGCGCTCGAGCCCCGAGGCCGACCGCAAGCTGGACGACCGGCAGCTGGCCTGGCTGGACAAGCTGGAGGCCCAGGGGATGGTCTCGTCCGGGTTCAACACCAGCTTCCTCACCAAGTCCGACTCCACGGAGCCCGAGCAGGCCGGCGTCCTGGGCGCCCTGGTGGGCTCAACCCTCATGCTGATCGTGACGGCGGCCCTGGCCGTGCCCGTCGGCATGTTGGCGGCGGTCTACCTGGAAGAGTTCGCGCCCAAGAACCGCTGGACCGACCTCATCGAGGTCAACATCAATAACCTCGCGGCGGTGCCCTCCATCGTCTACGGCCTGCTGGGCCTGGCGGTGTTCATCAACTGGCTGGCCGTGCCCCGCTCCTCGCCCCTGGTCGGTGGCCTGGTGCTGGCGCTGATGAGCCTGCCTACGGTGATCATCGCCACGCGGGCCGCCCTGAAGGCGGTGCCGCCGTCGATCCGCGAGGCCGCCCTGGCGGTCGGCGCGTCGCGCACCCAGACCGTCTTCCACCACGTGCTGCCGCTGGCCATGCCCGGCGTCATGACCGGCGCGATCCTCAGCATGGCCCACGCGCTGGGCGAGACGGCGCCGCTGCTGATGATCGGCATGGTGTCCTTCGTCCCCGGCGTGCCGGCCGGCTTCACCGAGTCGGCCACCGTCCTGCCGGTGCAGGTCTTCATCTGGGAGAACGCGTCCGAGCGCGCCTTCCACGAACGGACGGCGGCGGCGATCCTCGTCCTGCTCGTCTTCATGATCATCATGAACCTCGCGGCCATCCTCCTGCGCCGCAAATTCGAACGCCGCTGGTGAGCGCCATGAACATCACTCCCGCCATCTCCGTCGACGTGCAGTCGGCCTCGGGTCCGGCCCGCCCGGCCAAGGTCCGGGCGCGCAACGTCAACGTCTTCTACGGCGACAAGCAGGCGCTGTTCGACGTCTCGCTCGACATGCCGGAGCGCTCGGTCACGGCGCTGATCGGCCCGTCGGGCTGCGGCAAGTCCACATTCCTGCGCTGCATCAACCGGATGAACGACACCATCGTGGGCGCCCGGGTCCAGGGCCAGATCGAGCTGGACGGCGAGGACGTCAACGACCGCAGCCTGGACCCCGTCCTGCTGCGCGCCCGCGTCGGCATGGTGTTCCAGAAGCCGAACCCGTTCCCGAAGAGCATCTACGAGAACGTCGCCTACGGTCCGCGCATCCATGGCCTAGCCACGGCGAAGTCCGAGATGGACGCCATCGTCGAGACCTCGCTGAAGCGCGCCGGCCTGTGGAAAGAGGTCTCCGACCGCTTGCACCAGTCGGGCTCCAGCCTCTCCGGCGGCCAGCAGCAGCGCCTCGTCATCGCCCGCGCCATCGCCGTGCGCCCCGAGGTGATCCTGATGGACGAGCCCTCGTCCGCCCTCGACCCGATCGCCAGCGCGCGCATCGAGGAACTGATGGACGAGCTGCGCGAGGAGTTCTGCATCGTCATCGTGACCCACTCGATGGCCCAGGCCGCGCGCGTGTCGCAGAAGACCGCCTTCTTCCACCTGGGCAAGCTCGTGGAAGCGGGGCCGACCGACGAGATCTTCACCAACCCGCGCGACACCCGCACCCAGGACTACATCACCGGCCGGTTCGGCTAGAGGGGCCTCCGATGAACGAGCACATCGTCAAGTCCTTCGAGGACGAGCTGAACACCCTGACCGCGGAATGCGCGCGCATGGGCGGCCTGGCCGAGGCCCAGGTGGCCGACGCCATCCAGGCCGTGGTCAAGCGCGACCAGAGCCTCGCCTCCGGCCTCGTCCAGCGCGACGAGCAACTGGACGTCCTTCAGCTGGACATCGAGCGCAAGGCGATCCGGCTGATCGCGCTGCGCCAGCCCATGGCCAACGACCTGCGCCGCACTGTCGCCGCGATGAAGATCGCAGCCGAGCTGGAGCGGACCGGCGACCTCGCCAAGAACATCGCCAAGCGCACCCTGGTGATTGTCGAATCCGAGCCGATGCAGCCGCTGACCCGCTCCCTGGAGCGGTTGGGCAAGCTGGTGCTCGCCCGCCTCAAGAGCGTGCTCGACGCCTACACCCGCTCGGACGTGCAGCGCGCCATTGCCGTGTGGTCCCAGGACGACGAGGTCGACGAGCACTACAACAGCCTGTTCCGCGAGCTGCTCACCTACATGATGGGCGATCCGCGAACGATCACCGCCTGCGCGCACATGCTGTTCGTGGCCAAGAACCTCGAGCGCATCGGGGACCACGCCACCAACATCGCCGAGATGGTCTGCTACGAGATCACCGGCGAGGAGATGATCCAGGCGCGGCCCAAAACCGACGCCTTCAAGGCCTGAGGAGACCTCCCTTGCAGCCGCACATCCTGGTCGTCGAGGACGAGGACAGCCTCGCCACCCTCCTGCAGTACAATCTCGAGAAGGAAGGCTACAAGGTGGTCGTGGCCGGCGACGGGGAAGAGGCCCTGCTGTTGGTGGACGAGCGCCTGCCGGACCTGATCGTGCTCGACTGGATGCTGCCGAAGATCTCCGGCATCGAGGTCTGCCGCAGGCTCCGCCAGCGCCCGGAGGCGCGCAACGTGCCGGTGATCATGCTCACCGCGCGCGGGGAGGAGACGGACCGCATCCGCGGCCTCGACACGGGCGCCGACGACTATGTCGTGAAGCCGTTCTCGATGACGGAGCTGGCGGCGCGGGTCCGCGCCGTGCTCCGCCGCCTGCGGCCCGGCCTCGCCGAGGACCGCGTGCACTGCGGCGACATTGTCATGGACCGCGTGGCCCATCGGGTGAAGCGTGGCGCCCAGGAGGTGCACCTCGGTCCCACCGAGTTCCGCCTGCTGGACTACTTCATGCAGCATCCCGGCCGGGTGTTCTCGCGCGAGCAGCTGCTGGACGCGGTCTGGGGCTCCGACGTCTACGTCGAAGCCCGCACCGTCGACGTGCACATCGGCCGCCTGCGCAAGGCGCTGAACGCGTCGGAAGGCGGCGACCCGATCCGCACCGTCCGCTCCGCCGGCTACGCCCTCGACCTGGAAGCCTGAGAGGCTGCAGCCCGCGGCGCTAACCACCCCGCCAGAGGGACGCCAGCGCGTAGAGCAGGACCAGTAGCCCGAGAAAGACAATCAGCACTCGCCCGAGAAGCCGGTTGCGACGTTGCCGGTGCTCATCTGGGGTCAGCGGCATGATCCGAGGGCTCCCGATGGTTTCATCAGCACCAGCCTAAGGCCTCAGGACGCACACCCGTCCGCAGCGCCTCAGGCGCGGTAGATCGCAAGTCCGACGGCGCAGAGCGCCACCACGACAGCGACTGCTGCGACGAGCTTCAGCAGGACGGGATCCACCCGCTTCGTGGCCGTCGCAGGGAGCCGTCCCTGAGTCACCAGGTGGGCGCCGGCCACGATCGCCAGCGGGACCACGGCGAAGAACGCTGACGGGTCACTCCCGCGCTGGAGCTGAACCGCACCCAAGGAAAGCGGAATGACCCCCAGCAGCAGCAGCAGGGCCAGAAAAGGCAGGTTGAGCCGAGCGCCGCTCACAGGAAGCTCCGAAAAGGTTAGCCCACGCGTCCCACGCACATTGCGCTTGCCGTTCCTTCTGCGTCAACGCGGGCGAGGGCTGAAGGATTAGCGGGAACAATGTCGGCGAGCGCGCCCTTGGCGCCGCTTGTTCCTTCGGCGCGCCACCCCATGTCAGTAGATCGCTGGCCGAAACTGGCTTCCAGCGACTGAGAGACACCATGCTCCCGCCGTAACGGGAGCCCGAATGACCACTCGCCTATCCGACCTGCCGGAACACGCGCAGTTCATCTCCAAGCTCAACAGCGTGGCGAGGCCACACCAGCGGGAGATCGCCGCACTCCTGAATCTCCCGGTCGGCGTGCGAGAGTTCCAGAAGGGCGAGGACATCGTGCGCGAGCACGACCGGCCCTCGCACTGCAGCCTGGTGCTGACCGGGTTTACCTCCCGCTACAAGAATGTTCCCGACGGCAAGCGCCAGATCATGGCGTTCCACATCGCCGGCGATCTGCCCGACCTGCAAAGCCTGCACCTTCAGGTCATGGACCACAGCATCGCCGCGCTGACGCCCACCCGCATGGCGTTGATCCCACATGGGCCGCTGCGGGAGGTGATCTATGGCAACCCGACGATCTGTCATGTGCTCTGGCGCGACACCCTTGTGGACGCAGCGATCCATCGCGAATGGATGATGGGCATCGGGCGACTGTCCGCGCACGCGCGCATCGCTCATCTGCTTTGCGAGCTGCTGGTCAAGCATCGCGCCGCCGGCCTGGTCGCGGATCACCGCTTCCCTCTGCCGATTACGCAGGTGGATATCGCCGATGCGCTCGGCCTGACGAGCGTGCACGTCAACCGCGTGCTCCAGGACTTCCGTAAGGAGGGCCTGCTGGAGCTGGACCGATCGATCGTGCAGATCGCCGAGTGGGGACGGTTCCAGGAGATCGGAGCGTTCGATCCCACCTATCTCCACGTCCCGGCGAGCCTCGCCGCTTGAAGATCACCTTCCAGCCCATACAGGTCGCGCTTCATGCCAGGAGCGTCGACGGCCTGCTGGTGGTCTGCGACAGCGCGGTCTGCGCGGTGCTCACCCGGCTGGATGCAGACGTGGACCCGCCCGGCGGATGGTTCGTGGAAGCCGCATTCGGGCCGCTCGACGACCGGAAACACCCCTCGTTCCTGGAGCTGGACGAGGTCGAAGCCTGGGTGCGGGCGACGGTGGCCGCCTTCCTCAGTCCGGCCCGGAAATCCGCATAGCCCGCCCTCCACCGAGCGTTGCGAGGGCGCTCTCAGGCTTACGCGGAGCCGACGTTCTGCCGGCGCGGGCGCCGCCGCTCCCGGCGCCCGGCCCTGATCCTTGACCGCGGGGCCGGGGCGGGCGAAAGCCGCAGTCCATGAACATCCTCATCGTGGGCTCGGGCGGGCGCGAACACGCGCTCGCCTGGAAGATTTCCCAGTCGCCGCTGGTGACGCGCCTCGTGGCCTCGCCGGGCAACCCCGGCATGGCGCAGCTCTGCGAGCTGGCGGAGTGGAAGCCCACCGAGGTCGCCCGCCTGGTCCAGCTGGCCCGGGAGATGGCGGCGGACCTGGTGGTCATCGGGCCCGAGATGGCGATCGCGGCGGGCCTTGCCGACGCCCTGGAGGAAGCCGGCATCCCAAGCTTCGGCCCCACCGCCGCCGCCGGCCGGCTGGAGTCCTCCAAGGCCTTCACCAAGGTGTTCGCCGAGCGGCACCACCTGCCCACCGGCCGCTACCGGGTCTGCCAGGATTCCGACACCGCCCGCGCCGCGCTGGGCGACTTCGAGCCCCCCTACGTGGTGAAGGCCGACGGCCTGGCCGCCGGCAAGGGGGTGGTCATCGCCCCCGACCGGGCCGCGGCCGAGGCGGCCATCGACGACGCCTTTGGCGGCGGCTTCGGCGAGGCCGGCCATATCGTCGTGCTGGAGGAATTCCTGGAGGGCGAGATCGGCTCGCTGTTCGCCCTTAGCGACGGCAAGACATCCAAGCTGTTCGGCTGGGCCCAGGACCACAAGCGCGCATTCGACGGCGAGCAGGGGCCGAACACCGGCGGCATGGGGACCTATTCGCCGGCGCCTGTCTTCACCGATGACCTCGTAGACCAGGTGGACGAGCGCCTGGTGAAGCGGACCTTCCGGGCGATCGCCAAGGAGGGCGCGCCCTACCGCGGGGTGCTGTTCGTGGAGCTGATGGCGACCCGCGAAGGGCCCAAGCTGGTGGAGTTCAACGCCCGCTTCGGCGACCCGGAATGCCAGGTGCTGATGCTGCGCCTGGAGAGTGACATCGTCCCCTATCTGGTGGCCTGCGCCAACGGCACGCTGCACGAGCTGCCGGATCCGCTGTGGCGTGAGGAGGCGGCGGTCTGCGTGGTGCTGGCCGCCAACGGCTATCCCGGCAAGCCCGAGAGCGGCAGCGTCATCGTCGGCGCCGACCAGGACTTCGGCCCGCACGTCACCGTATTCCACGCCGGCACCCGCCAGAGCGAGGACGGCCTCCTGCGCGCCGCCGGCGGCCGCGTGCTGAACGTCTGCGCCACCGGCCGCGACCTCGCCCAGGCGCGGGAGCGGGCCTATGCGGCGATCGCCCGGATCGACTGGCCGGGCGGCTTCCATCGCACCGACATTGGTTGGCGCGCGCTGCAACGCTGACGGTTTCGCCTGCGGCTTTCGCCGGGTAAGGTGTGCTTTCAAACAAGTGTACGAAACCAGGGGAGCACGCCGCATGTCCGTGACCAACGACGTCGCCGCCGAACAGGCGCGCGAGCAGGCCAACACGGGCACCAAGGAGGTGGCCGAAAGCCACCGCTTCGACGAGGCGTCGCTCGATCGGTGGATGCAGGCCAATGTCGCGGGCTACGCGGGCCCGCTGGAGGTGCGCCAGTTCAAGGGCGGCCAGTCCAACCCGACGTACCAGCTGATCACGCCGGGCCAGAAGTACGTCCTGCGCCGCAAGCCGCCGGGCAAGCTGCTGCCGTCGGCGCACGCGGTGGACCGCGAGTTCAAGGTGATCAGCGCCCTGCACCCCACCGGCTTTCCGGTGGCGAAGCCCTACGGCCTGTGCACCGACGACAGCGTCATCGGCACCTGGTTCTACGTCATGGACATGGTCGAGGGCCGCATCCTCTGGGACCAGAGCCTGCCGGCCTATTCGCCCGCCGAGCGCAACGCCATCTTCCGGGCGAAGATCAAGACCCTGGCCGACCTTCACAACACCGACTACGCGAAGATCGGGCTGGAGGACTACGGCAAGCCGGGCAACTACATGGCCCGGCAGGTCGACCGCTGGACCAAGCAGTACAAGGCCTCCGAAACCCGGCACATCCCGGAGGTGGAGCGGCTGATTGAGTGGCTGCCCAGGACCGTGCCCGCCCAGGAGCGGACGTCGATCGTGCACGGCGACTATCGCCTCGACAACATGGTCTTCCATCCCACCGAGCCGCGTGTCGTGGCGGTGCTGGACTGGGAGCTGGGCACCCTGGGCGAGCCGCTCGCGGACTTCACCTATGTGCTGATGAACTGGATCAACGGCACGATCTCGACCATCCCGGACCTCAAGGGCCACGGCATCCCGACGGTGGACGAGGCGGTGGAGTACTACTGCAGCCTAACCGGTCGCTCCGGCATCCACGACCTGAACTGGTTCTTCTCCTACAACGCGTTCCGCCTGGTCGGCATCCTGCAGGGGATCCTGGGGCGGGTGCGCGACGGCACGGCCAACCACCCGGACGCCGCCAACATGGGGCCGCGGGTCACCGCGCTTGCGGAGATGAGCTGGGCCTATGCTCAGAAGGCCGGCGCCGAGGCCTAAAGCCCGGCGCTCGCCAGCAGGGCGTCCAGCGCCGTCTCGTCGTCGAAAGCGGCGCGCACCGGCCACGGCGTCACCCGGGCGCGCCAGGCGGGCGGCAGGCGCACCCAGTCCTTCTCCGTGGTCACCAGGCCGCCGCCGAACTGTACGGCCCGGTCGGCCAGCCGCAGAAGCGTCGCCTCGTCGTAGGCGAAGTGGTCGGGGAACGGCGCGAAGTCGGCCAGCTCGCAGCCGGCGGCCTTCAGCGCGCGCTCCACCTTCCACGGCTTGCCGACGCCCGCGAAACCCACCTGCGGCCCGCTTGGCGGCGGGGCGAGCGGGGGCAGCCGCGCGCAGAGCACGGGCCTGGCGTCCAGCATCCGGACCAGCTCGGGCTCGGGCTCCGGCAGGTCGGCCGGCAGCAGGATGACCACGCCATGGGCGCGGGACAGCCCACGCCTCAGCGGCTCGCGCATCGGGCCGGCGGGAAACACCCGGCCATCCCCGAACGGCCACTCGTCGTTGCGCGTCTCACCGTCCACGACGATCAGCGACAGGGTCTTCCTCAGCGACGGGTTCTGGTGGCCGTCGTCCATGACGATCACGTCGGCGCCGGCTGCAGCGGCCGCTAGCGCGCCGGCCGCCCGCTCGCGGGCGATCCAGACCGGGAAGTCGCGGGCCAGCATCAGGGGCTCGTCGCCGACGTCGGCTGCGGCGTGAACGCTGGGATCGACCCGCACCGGACCTTGCAGCCGCCCGCCGTAGCCGCGGGACAGCAGGTGGACGGCCCGGCCGCGCGCCGCCAGCCGCCGGGCGATCTCGCGGACCACCGGGGTCTTGCCCGTCCCGCCCATGGTGACGTTGCCGACGCAGATCACCGGCACGCCCGGATCCACCGGCTCAGCCTTGGCGATCCGGCGCGCCGTCACCGCGCTCCACATCCAGGAGGCGGGCGTCAGCAGGCCGCGGGTCATGGGCATCGAGCGCCGATCGCGCTCGTACCACCATCGGGGCGTGCCGAGCTTCATGCCGGCAGCAGGGGTTCGAGCAGGACGAGGGCGGCGTCCAGCGCCTGGCCCTGCCGCTCGGCATAGGCCTGCGCCGCCTCGCCGATCCGGCGGGCCACGGCAGGATAGGTCATCAGGCCCTGGAGGTGGCGGCCCAGGGCTGCGCCATCCGCGGCTTCCAGAGCGGCTGCCTCGCGGACCATCTCGGCGTAGACCTCGGCGGCGTTGAACACGTGCGGACCGGTGACGATGGGCTTGCCATGACGCGCCGGCTCCAGCGGATTGTGCCCACCGACCCCCGGCACGAAGCTGCCGCCCATCACCACGATCTCGGCCAGCTCGAAAAACAGGCCGAGCTCGCCCAGGGTGTCGGCGACGTAGACATCTGTCTCCCGGCCGACCGGCTGGCCGAGCGAGCGGCGGGCGACCCTGCGCCCCGCGGCCCCAAGTCCTGCGGCGATCGCCTCGCCCCGTTCGGGATGGCGCGGCGCCACGACCAGCAGCGCGCCCGGCGTGGCGCCCACGGCCGCGGCGATCAGCGCCTCTTCGCCCTCATGGGTGCTGGCCGCCAGCACCACCTTGCGCCCCTCCGCCGCCGCCCGCAGCTGGGCGAGCTCGCCGGGGTCGTGGGCGAGGGGAGCGCCGACAAGCTTGAGGTTCAGGCGCGGCCCGACGCGCCCGCCCAGTGCTTCCAGCCGCCCGGCCGTCGCGGCGTCCTGGGGCAGGATCAGCTCGAACGCGGAGAGCAGGGCGCGCGCCGTGGCCGGCGCGCGGGCCCAGCCGCGGGCGCTGGCCTCGGTCATCCGGGCGGAGAGCAGGGCCAGCCGTGCGCCCCGCGCGCAGGCCCCGGCGATCAGGTTAGGCCACAGTTCGCTCTCCACCAGCAGCGCGGTGTCGGGGCGCCAGTGGTCGAGGAACCTGCGCACCGCCGCGGGCGTGTCCACAGGCGCGAACTGGTGGATGACGCCCTCCGGTAGCCGGCGGGCCAGCAGTTCGGCCGAGGTCACCGTGCCCGAGGTGATCAGCAGGGTCGCACCCGGCCGGCGCTCCCGCACGGCGTCCACCAGCGGCAGCAGGGACAGGCTCTCCCCGACGCTGACGCCGTGCAGCCAGATCAGCGGTCCTTCCGGTCGGGGCCGCGCCGTGCGGCCCAGGCGCTCGCCGAGCCGCGCCCGGTCCTCCTTGCCCCGCTCGGCGCGGCGGGCGAGCACGCCGGGCGCCATCGGCTCCAGCAGGCCGGTCGCCATGGCGTAGAGGCGCAGCGGCAGGGTGGCGGAGGGCGCGCTCACACCACCTCGGCCGGAGCGAGGCGGCAGGCGTGGGCGGCGTCGGTCTCCACCTGCAGGGTGGCGTGGCCGATGTTGAACCGGCTGTGCAGGCCTTCGCAGGCCTGGTGCAGGAAGGCGTCTCCATCCCCGTTCGCGGGGCGGATCAGGTGGGCGGTGAGCGCGGTCTCGGTGGTGCTCATGGCCCAGATGTGCAGGTCGTGGACCGACTCCACGCCGGGCAGCGACGCCAGCCAGGCCCGCACCGCCGCCACGTCGATGCCGCGCGGCGCGGCGTCGAGCGCCAGGTCCACCGAATCCCGCAGCAGCCCCCAGGTGCCAAGGATGATCACCGCGGCGATCAGCAGGCCCAGCGCCGGGTCGATCCACTGCAGGCCGGTGAGCGCAATGGCCCCGGCGCCGATCACCACCGCCAGCGACACGGCCGCGTCGCCCGCCATGTGCAGGAAGGCGCCGCGGACATTGAGGTCTGAATGGCTCCCGCGGAAAAAGAGCAGGGCCGTCGCCGTGTTGATCACCACGCCCAGGGCCGCCACCGCCATCACCAGGCCGGTCTCGATTGCGGCCGGCTCGCGCAGCCGGTGGACGGCTTCCGAGACGATGGCGCCCACCGCCACCAGCAACAGGACGGCGTTGGCCAGGGAGGCCAGGATGGTGGCCTTGCGCAGGCCGTAGGTCCGCCGCCCGGCCGGCGCGCGTCTCGCCAGCACGGTCGCGCCCCACGCCAGGATCAGCGACAGCACGTCGGACAGGTTGTGCCCCGCGTCCGCCAGCAGGGCCATGGAGCCCGTCCAGATCCCCGCGCCGGCTTCGGCCAGCACGAACGCCGTGTTGAGGATCACCCCGATGGCGAACGCGCGACCCATGTCGGCGGGGGCGTGATGGTGCCCGTGCCCATGTGAATGCCCATGCTCATGTCCGTGGCCGTGACCATGCTGATGGTCGTGATCATCGTGGTCGTGGTGGGCGCGGGCCATGGGCCTATGTCTCACCCGGCGCGGCGGCGATCAATGCGGCCGCCCGACCAGGGCCTCGGCCCGGCGGGTGGCGGCGGAAAGCCGGGCGGACCAGTCGACCACCAGGGCCTGGATTGTCGCCTCGTCGGCATCGGCCGGCACGAACAGCGGACCCTCCCAGACGACGGCGCCGCGGCCGAACGGGGCGGCGATCATCACCTTGTCCCAGGTGTTCTCCAGCCGCCAGGCAGGGCTCGCCGCGATGCCGGTCAGGAACACCGGCTGGCCCGAGCGGCGGGCGATCTGCAGGGCGCCTGGCGCGATCACCTCGTTCGGCCCGCGCGGCCCGTCGGGCGTCACCACCAGGGCGCCCCCGCCGGAAACCCAGCTCACCGCCTCCCGCAGGGCGGCCACCGCCTGCCGCGCCTTGGCCGAGTCGCCCTTCTTGGCCGAGGACGCGCGGATCGCCGGGAAGCCGGACATGGCCAGAGCCTTGGCGATGAACTCGCCGTCCGCCGAGGGCGAGACAAAGGCCAGGGTGCGCTTGCGCCACCACTGCGGCGCGGTGGCGAGGCAGAGCGGGATGCGGCCGTGCCAGAACAGCCCGATCGCGCCGCTGTCGCCGGCCAGCACCGGCTCCACGCAGGACACGTTCTCGTGCGTCCAGCGCACCGTCCGCAGCACCAGGCGCAGGTAGGATCCGAGCACCCAGCCCAGGAAGCCCTGGACCCTGTCGCTCCGCAGCAGCTTCTTCAAGCGGCGGTCTCCGCCTCCAGGTCCTGGGTCTTGGCGAGCCGCGCATAGAGGCCGCGCTTCTTCATCAGGCTGGCGTGGTCGCCGGTCTCGACGATCTGGCCGCGCTCGATGACGTAGATCCGGTCGGCGCCGCGGACGGTGGACAGGCGATGGGCGATCAGCAGAGTCGTGCGGCCGGCCATCAGCCTGCGCAGCGCCACCTGGACCTGCGCCTCGCTCTCGGTGTCCAGCGCGCTGGTGGCCTCATCGAGCAGCAGGATCGGCGCGTCCTTCAGGAAGGCCCGCGCGATGGCGATCCGCTGGCGCTGGCCGCCCGACAGCCGGGCGCCGGCCTCGCCCACCGTCGTGTCGTAGCCGCCGGGCAGGTCCATGATGAACTCGTGCGCCGCCGCCGCCTCCGCCGCCTGGCGGATCGCCTCCTCCGAGGCGTCCGGCCGCGCGTAGGCGATGTTGGCGCGGATGGTGTCGTCGAACAGGAACGGCTCTTGGGTGACGAGCGCGATCTGCGCCCGCAACGAGGCCAGCGTCACGTCGCGCAGGTCCTGGCCGTCGATCCGCACCCGGCCTTCGGTGGGGTCGTAGAAGCGCGGGATCAGGTTCAGGATCGTCGTCTTGCCGCCGCCGGAGGGCCCGACCAGGGCGATGGTCTCGCCGCGCCGCGCCTCGAAGCTCACCCCGGTCAGCGCCGGCGGCCCGTCGCCGCCGTAAGAGAAGCTCACGTCCTCGAAGGCGATGAGCCCCGCGCCGCAGGCCAGCGGCCTGGCGCCGCGTTGCTCGTGCACCTCCGGCTCGACGTCCAGGGCGGCGAACAGCCGGCGCCCGGCCGACATGCCCTCGGCCATCACCGTCTGCAGGTTGGCCAGCTGGCGAAGCGACTGCGAGGCCAGGCCCAGGGCGCCGATGAAGGCCACGAAGGCGCCCACCGTCATCGAGCCCTGCTGCGAACGCCAGCCGGCATAGGCGATCACCGCGGCGGTGATCAGCGTCATGACCAGCTCGGTGGACGGCGCGGCGCGGGCCCGGGCGTTGGCGCCCTTCAGCAGGTGGGTCTGACGGCGGCGGACCACCTCGGCGACTCGAGCCTCCTCATAGGCCTCGCGGTTTTCGATCTTCACCACCCGGATGCCGTCGAGGCTTTCCATGATCGCGGTGGAGAGCGCAGAGGTCTCCACCATGGCGCCCTTGGTGGCCTTGGTGGTGCGCTTGGAGAAGCGTCGCATGATCAGGCCGGACAGCGGCAGCGCCAGGATCAGCACCAGGGACAGTGCCGTGTCGTTGGACACCATGACCGTGATCGCGCCGATCACCGTCAGGGCGTGCTGGGTGTAGTTGATGATCCCGGCGGTGGCGGCCTCGCGGATCAGGCCGGCGTCGTAGAGCACGGAAGAGACGTAGGCGCCGGAGTGCTGGCTGCGCAGCCGGGCGAGGTCGGCGCGGACCAGCTTGCCGAACAGCTGCACCTGGATGTCGCCTACCACTCCGTTGCCGATGCGATTGACGAGCGTGGCCTGCACGATCTGGGCAAAGGCGCGGCCCATGGCCAGCAGGGCGATGGTGACCGGCAGGGCGACCAGCTGTCCCGGCTTGTGATTGACCATCAGGTCGTTCACCGCCGGCTCCAGAATGCGGATCAACTCGGCGGAGAGCACCGCGACGCAGATCGCCGCCACCAGGGCGGTGAGCCATCCCTTCCAGCGCGGCGCCATGTAGGCGCGGGCCACGCGCTTCACCAGGGCGCGTGCGGAAAGCTCCTGCGGGGGCGCCTCGCTCATGGCCGAGGGGTCGGCCGATGCGGGATCGGTGTCAAGCCGGAGCGCGACCTTGGGCCGGCTTCCGAACGCCGCACAAAGCGCCTAGATGAGCGTCGATGACCGCCGAGCCCGTGCATAATCCGTTCGACCTCTCCAGCCCGGGCGGCCGGGTGAAGGCCTATGCCGACTACCTGTGGCGGGATCATGCCTATCTGCGGCTCGGCTTCCAGAACGCGCACTGGATCTCGGAGGAGCTGGTCCGCACCAACCAGCCCTGGCCGCACCAGTTGGCCGGCTGGAAGGCGCGCGGCATCCAGACCATCATCAACCTGCGCGGCGGCTTCGACGCCAGCTTCCACGCGCTCGAGAAGGACGCCTGCGAGAAGCTGGGCCTGGAGATGGTCGATTTCACCATCACCTCGCGCGAGGTCCCGAGCCGCGAGCGGGTGCTGGGCGCCAAGCGGCTGTTTGAGACCATCCGGTACCCCGCCCTGATGCATTGCAAGTCCGGCGCGGACCGGGCCGGGATTATGAGCGTGCTCTACATGCACTTCCGGAAGGGCAAGACCATCCGCGAGGCCATGGACCAGCTCCACCTGCGCTATCTGCACGTCAAGCAGGGCAAGACCGGCGTGCTCGACTACACCTTCGAGCGCTACCTCGAGGAGGGCGAGCCCGCGGGCATGAGCTTCCTGGAGTGGGTGCAAAGCCCGATGTACGACCCGGCCGGCATGAAGGCCAAGTTCCGCGCCGGCATGATCGGCAGCGCGCTCACCGAAAAGCTGCTCCGGCGCGAGTGAGCCTGAGAGTCGGGGTTCCGACAGACGCGGGGACAACCTCCGTGCGAGCATTACCGATGGACGACGGCTCAGGCCCCCTGCAGTCCCAGGAGGACTTCTACACGCTGCTCTGCGTTCGCCCGGACGGGATCGCGTCGGTCGTCGACGTCTATCCGGCCCGCGAGTTCGCCCACGTCTCGCGCCGCGCCGCGGCGCTCCTGGCGGAGCACCGCAGCTGCGAGCGGGTGGAGATCTGGCGGGACGGCGCCCTGATCGAGGAACTCGCCCGCACCCCCGCCTAGCGCCGCGCCTATTCGTGGTCGTCGTCGGAGTCGGGGTCGAGCAGCCGGTGCGCGTGGATGATGAAGTAGCGCATCAGCGCGTTGTCGACGGTTTCCTGCGCCTTGGCGCGCCAGGCGCGGACCGCATCTTCGTAGCTGGGGAAGGCGCCGACCAGGTCGACCTTGGTCAGGTCGCGGAATTCGGGCTTGCCTTCGAGGGTCTTCATCTCGCCGCCGATGACGAGGTGCAGGAGCTGCTTGTCGGACATCTATGGACCTTGAGAGGGGAGTGCTGGATCAGCTTGCCGTGGCGATATGCCGGACGCGCTCCAGGATCAATGGGACAAGGCCGGGCGCGGCGCAGATCAGGCTGTTCTGGATCGGCGAGACGCCGTTGTAGCGGAACGTGCGGCCCAGGTGATCGCCCACGTAGCAGCCGGCCTCCGTGGCGATGAGGTCGGCCGCGGCGACGTCCCAGTCGTGCTTCGGCACCGGCGCGACCGCCGCGTCGAAGGCGCCGGAGGCCACCAGGCACATGCGGTAGGCGGTGGAGTTGCGCTGCTCGACGCGCATCTCCGGCCAGGCGATCGGCCAGCTCGGGTGGGTGAACATGCGCGGGTCGCCGGCCATGGCGCAGCCCTCCAGGGCGCAGGTCGCGCTCGTGCCGATGGGCCGGCCGTTCAGGGTCGCCCCGGCGCCGGCCTGCGCGGCATAGGTCTCGCCCACCTCGGGGGCGAACACCACGCCGGCGACCGGGCGGTGGTCCTCGACCACCGCGATTGAGACGGCCCACCATGGCCGGTCGTTCAGGAAGGCGCGGGTGCCGTCGATCGGGTCCACCACGAACAGCCGTCGGCAGGCCAGCCGCGCCGGGTCGTCGGCGGTCTCTTCCGACAGCCAGCCGTAGTCCGGCCTGGCGGCCCCCAGCCGGTCCCGCAGCAGGGCGTCAGCCGCGAGGTCGGCGTTAGTCACGGGCGAGTTGCCCGCCTTGTACTGGATCTCGAGCCCGCGGGCGCGGAGGTCGCTGGCCATCCGGCCGGCCTCGTGCGCCGCGTCCAGGATCAGGACGAGGTCTTCCGCGGCGCTCATCGGCCCGCGATGGCGAGCCCGTCGACGAGCAGGGAGGGCGCGTTCGACGCGCCGCGGATCTCCAGGTCCGAGCCCGGAACCAGGCGGCCGTAGATGTCGATCAGGTTGCCGGCCACCGTGATCTCGTTGACCGGATAGGCCAACTCGCCGTTCTCGAACCAGAAGCCCGAGCAGCCCACAGACCAGTCGCCGGTGTTGCCGTTCAGGGACGGACCGAACATGGCGGTGACCACCAGCCCCTTGCCGGCCTCCCGCATCAGTCCCGCCTGGTCCGTCTCGCCCGGCAGCAGGGTCAGGTTCGAGGGGCCGACGCCGGGCGGGCCGGCCAGGCCGCGCGACGCGTGGCCGGTGGTCTGCAGTCCCAACTGGCGGGCCGAGGAGGTGTTCAGCAGCCAGGTGGTCAGCACGCCGTCCTCGATGATCGCGTGCCGGTGGTTGGCCACCCCTTCGTCGTCGAACGGCGAGGAGCCGAGGCCGCGCAGCCGGTGCGGATCGTCGATGATCGACACGCCCTTGGCGAACACCGCCTGTCCCAGCTTGTCCTTCAGGAAAGAGGTGCCGCGGGCGATCGAAGGTCCCGAAATGGCGCCGATCAGCGGTCCCATCAGCGAGGCGGCCAGGCGGTTCTCGAAGATCACCGGCGCGGTGGTGGAGGCGATCTTGCGCGCGCCCAGGCGAGCCGCGGCCCGCCGGCCGGCCTCTGCGCCCAGAAGTTCGGGCGAGGGCAGGTCGGATTGCCAGCGGACGGAGCGGCCCTCATAGCCGGTCTCCATCCCGCCCTCGTCGCCGGCGATGGCCGAGGCGCCGTTGGAGAAGCCGGAGGCGCGGTGCACGCCTGCGAACCCGCCGCTGGTGACCATGGTCCATTGCGAGGCCGACCACGACGCCGATGCGCCGTCCGAGTTGGTCACCTTCGGGACAGCCCGAGCGGCCGCTTCGGCGATCCGGGCGCGCTCCTCGAGCGTCTCCGGCGTGGGCTCCGTCGGGTCGTAGATGTCCAGGTCCGCCAGCGGTCCGCGCGCCAGCCGGTCCGGATCGGCGAGGCTGGCGTAGGGGTCCTCAGGGGCGAGCCTGGCCATGGCGACAGCCCGCTCGACCAGCTTGCCCCGACCCTCGGCGCTGATGTCGGAGCCGGAGACGGTGGCCTGCCGCCGGCCGACGAAGACCCGGAGGCCGAGATCACGGGACTCCTCCCGCTCCACTTCTTCCAGGTCGCCCAGCCGGACGGTGATGGAAAGGGCCCGGCGCTCGGCGCTCACGGCTTCCGCGGCGTCGGCGCCGGCCTTCAGCGCGGCGTCGACCACATCTCGCAGCAGGTTTTCGTCCATCCCGGGCATATGGCCGAGCAGGACGGCAGGGGCAAGCGAAGCCCGGCGTTTAGGGGATGGCGTAGAACAGCAGCGCCACCGCGGAGGCCAGAAAGGCCAGCCAGGTCAGCACCACGCCGATGCTCCGCGGCAGCGTGGCCTCGCCGCTGCGCGACAGACCCACCGCATGCGCCACTCGGCCTGCGAACAGCATCAGCCCGACCGCGTGGACCACCATCGGCGGCGCGCCGGCGAACGCCAGGACGGCGATGGCGACCAGGCCCGTGGGCACGTACTCAGTGGCGTTGCCGAAAGCGCGGATCGCCTGGCCCAGGGCCGGCACGCCGCCGTCGCCCAGGACGACGCGGTGCTGGCGCCGTTGCCGAACCACGAGGACGGAGAGCACCAGCAGCAGGATCAGGTGGAGCCCTGTCCACAGCGCGGCTGCGTGCGCCGAAGCGGTGGCGGTCATGCGGTGTCTCCCAATGCGAGGGGCAGTAGCCGGCGGTTCGCCGAAGCGCGCAAGCTCAGTCCACCGGCCCGCCGTCGCCGGGCAGGCCGAGCCTGGCCCACTTCTCGGTCACGGTGTCGATGGTCGCACGGTCCATGAACAGCTTCTCGCCCCACTCCCGCTTGGTCTCGGGCGGCCACTTGTTGGTGGCGTCGAGCCCGATCTTGGAGCCGAGCCCGCTCTCCGGCGAGGCGAAGTCGAGGTAGTCGATCGGCGTGTGCTCGACGACGGTGATGTCGCGCGCCGGGTCCATGCGGGTGGAGATCGCCCACACGACGTCCTTCCAGTCGCGGGCGTCGATGTCGTCGTCCACGACGATCACCCACTTGGTGTACATGAACTGCCGAAGGTAGCTCCAGACGCCCATCATCACGCGCTTGGCGTGGCCAGGGTACGCCTTCTTGATTGACACGACGGCGATCCGGTAGCTGCAGCCTTCCGGCGGCAGCCAGAAGTCGACGATCTCCGGGAACTGCTGCCGGATCAGCGGGATGAAGACCTCGTTCAGCGCCTCGCCCAGCACGCTGGGCTCGTCCGGCGGCCGGCCGGTGAAGGTCGTCAGGTAGATCGGGTCGCGCCGCATGGTGATGGCGGTGACTTCGAACACCGGGAACCGCTCGACCGAGTTGTAGTAGCCGGTGTGGTCGCCGTACGGGCCCTCGTCGGCGTACTCGTCGAGGTGGACGTAGCCCTCGAGCACGATCTCCGCTTGGGCCGGCACCATCAGGGGCACGGTCTTCGCCGGCACGAGGTCCAGCTTCGCGCCCCGCAGCAGGCCTGCGAACTGGTACTCCGACAGGGTGTCTGGCACCGGGGTGACGGCGGCCAGGATCGTGCCCGGGTCGGCGCCAATCACGGCGCAGGCGGGCAGGGCGTCGGGCTTGCCGGCCGCCTTCCAGCGACGGTGGTGCTGCGCGCCGCCGCGATGCGCCAGCCAGCGCATCACCGTGCGGTTCTTCCCCAGCACCTGCATGCGGTAGATGCCCAGGTTGTAGTCGTCCTCCCGCGCCTCGGAGGGTCCCTTGGTCACCACCAGCGGCCAGGTGATCAGGGGCGCGGGCTCGCCCGGCCAGCAGGTCTGGATCGGCAGCTTGGCCAGGTCGATGTCCTCGCCCTTCAGCACCACCTCCTGAACGGGCGCCTTCTTCACGACGTTGGGACGCATGCCCATGACCGTCCTGGCCAGGGGCAGCATGTCGAAGGCGTCTTTCAGGCCACGCGGCGGCTCCGGCTGGCGCAGGAAGGCCAGCAGCTCGCCCACTTCCCGCAACTCGCCGGCCGTGGTGCGGGCCTTGCCCTCGAGCGTGACCCCCATGGCGACCCGCTTCACGGTGCCGAACAGGTTGACCAGGCACGGCATGGACGACCGCTCGCCGTCGGCGCGGATCACGTTCTCGAACAGCACGGCCGGCCCGCCCGTGGCCAGCAGCCGGCGCTGGATCTCGGTCATTTCGAGGACGGAGGACACCGGCTCGGTCACGCGGACCAGCTCGCCCGCGGCCTCCAGTTTGCCGAGGAACTCGCGCAGCGATCGGTAAGCCATGGCCGGGGTTTACCTGCGGCGGGCGGGGCGGTCTAGGATGGCCCCATGACCGTGCGCATCGATCTCGACGACCTGCCGCCGAAGGTGGCCGCCCAGCTGGCCGCCGCCGCCGAGGGCGAGGAAGTCCTGCTGGTCCAAGGCGGGGCCGTGGTGAGCCGCCTGACCGCTGGCCTCGCGGTCGCCGCGCAGGAGCCCGAGCCGCCGGCGTCGCCGGAGGAGCACGCCGCCGAGGTGTTCGAGCAGTTCCGCTCGGCCATCGAGGAGGAGTTCTAGGCGGCGACCAGCCGCACGCGGGTCCCGCAGAGGACCACGGCGCCTTCGCCGTCTACCAAGCCGCGGGCTTCCGCCGCGGCTCGCACCGCCGCCGGATCGCGCACCGCCACGTCGAAAGCCCCCAGGCCGTCGCCCCGTCCATCGCGGGCCTCCACGAACCTGAGTTCGCCGGCGTCGAGTGCGATGCGCCAGCCGGCCCCCGCGCGCTGGCGTTCGCGGCCGAGCACCTCGCCCCAGCGGTTGGCCATTCGCTCGGGATGCGCGCCCTGCAGCTCTGCGCCGACCACACCGAGCGAGACGTCGGTCTTCATGTGTTCGCGCCACACCGGCCCGCCCCACTGCCAGGCTTCCAATGAGGGCATGGAGTCCACCGAAAGGATGGCGCCGCCCACGTCCTTGGGATGCACATGGCTCATGGTTACGCCGTCGAAGTCGGCCTGTTCGATGATCCTCGCGCCGGCCCGTCGCACCTGGTCCCGCGCCGCCTCGCCGTCCGCGACGTGCAGGATCACCATGTAGCCGCCGTCCCCGCCGCGCTTGTCCAGCAGGCGACCTGCCGTCGTACCCTCGGCCTTGGGCGAGACCACCTCGAGAAAGGTGTCCCCCACCGGGAACACCGCGTTGGCCAGGCCGAACTTGCCGACCCCGGGGTCCTGATAGGCGTAGTCGACGCCGAGCACGGCGCGGATGTCCGCCTCGGCCTTGGCAAGGTCCCGGCCGACGAGCGCGATCTGGCGCAGGCGCATCGTCAGGCTCCCGCCTCGGCCCGGTCGCGTTCCCGAACGAGCTTCTTCGGCGCCACCTTGCGCCAGCGCCGCTCCAGGAAGTTCCGGAACGACCCCGCGTGCAGGGTCTCCATGCGCGCCAGGACGCAAGGGTAGTCGCGGTAGTGCGGCGTCAGATGAAAGGTCGCGGGCTCGGCCTCCATCAGCATCTCACGCTCGTCGAAGCTGACGTCCATCAGCACCAGGCTCTGGTCCTCGCGACGCAGCCGCGTGAAGAACTTGCCGTTCACCTTGTACGCAGGCGAGCCGTAGCTCACGCCGGTTTCGGCGCCCGGGAACGACAGGACGATGGCTTCCATCTCCTCTTGTGTCATCGGCGGCTCCTGTGCTGCCGGCGAGGTTAGCAGACGAAGACGGTCCTGCGGCAGTCCGCCGTACGTAGTTTCCCTCAATTGGGAGTTGCCGGCTCGGGGCCCACATCCTGGGGGAATCAAGGAATTGCCCCATGTACCGTCTGCGCGTGATCCACGAAGGTTCCAGCGTTCCCACCGAGACAATCAGGCTGCAGAGCGCCGCGGACGTGCTGACTGCGATCCCGGATCTGCTGGGCAAGTACGCCGACTGCCTGCGCATCGAAGTGCTGGCTGACGCCGCCGTGCTGTTCGCCGTCGACTGCAAGGGCAATCGCATCGGCGGCTGAGCGCGCGCGCCCTCAGTACGCCAGCGCCACCCCGTCCTTGCGCATCTCCGTCGCCGCGCCGTAGCGGCCGGGCCACCGCTCGATCGCCTGGTAGCCGCCGAAGCCGCCGTCCGACTCCCCGAGCTTCCAGCCGATCGCCGCCAGCTGACGCTGCGTGGCCTGCGGCACCCCGGTCTCCAGGCGCAGGAGTCCCTGGACCCCCAGCTGTTCGCCGGTGGGCTCCATGCCGCCTTCGTGGTGCCAGCGGGGGCTGTCGCCCGCCTCCTGCAGGCCGAGGCCGAAGTCGACCATGTTCGAGATGATCTGCGCCTGGCCTTGTGGCTGCATGTCGCCGCCCATCACGCCGAACGACAGCCAGGGCGCCCCGTTGCGGGTGGCGAAGCCCGGGATGATGGTCTGGAATGGCCGCTTGCCGGGAGCATAGAGGTTGGGGTGGCCGTCCGTCAGGGCGAACAGCTCGCCCCGATCCTGGAACATGAAGCCCAGCCCGTCCGGCGCCAGGCCCGAGCCCATGCCGCGGTAGTTCGACTGGATGATCGAGACCATCATCCCGTCCGCGTCGGCGGTGGTGAAATAGGTGGTGTCCCCGCGGCTGGGCGCCTGGCCGGGATGGATCGGATCGAGGATGCGGTCCGGCCGGATCAGCCGGGCGCGCTGGGCGGCGTAGTCCTTGGAGATCAGCCAGTCGACCGGCGCCTTGTAGAAGGCCGGATCCGCGTAGTGGCGCGCCCGGTCCTCGTAGGCCAGCCGCTTGGCCTCCACCGCGTGGTGGATGGCGGCGGCCGACTGGAACCCCATCGCCTTCACGTCGAAGGTCTCCAGGATGTTCAGCAGCTGCAGGGTGGCCAGCCCCTGGCTGTTCGGCGGCAGCGCCCACACGTCTACGCCGCGGTAGCCGGTCGCCCGCGGCTCCACCCACTCCGAGCGGTGCGCCGCCAGGTCCGCACGGGTCATCCAGCCGCCGATGCGCTTGAAGTAGCGCTCGATAACCTGGGCGATCTCGCCCTCGTAGAATGCCCGGCCGCCGCCCTGGGCGATCTGCTGATAGGTGCTGGCCAGGCCCGTGTTGCGGAAGATCTCGCCTTCGCGCGGGGTGCGGCCGTCGCGGGTCCAGACCGTCTTGAAGTTCTCCACCTCCTCGATGCCCGATCCCGGGCGGGTGAAGTTCTTCTGCGAGCGCTCGAGGTAGTAGGCGACGTTCTGGGTGACCGGCAGGCCCTGCTGGGCGTGCTCGATCGCCGGCCCGAACAGCCGCGCCCACGGCAGCTTCCCGTAGCGCTGGTGCAGGGTCCACCAGGCGTCCACCGCCCCCGGCACGCTCACCGAGATCGCGCCGTGGCTGGGGATCATGCCGTTCTTCGCCCGGGAGCGGACGGTGTCCAGCGACAGGGCCCGCGGGCTTCGGCCCGAGCCGTTCAAGCCGACCACCTTCTTCTGCCGCGGGTCCCACAGCATGACGAAGCAGTCGCCGCCGATGCCGCAGGCGATCGGCTCGGCGAAGCCCAGCACCGCATTGGCGGCGATCGCCGCATCCACGGCCGAGCCGCCGGCCCGCAGCATGTCGATGGCCGCCAGCGTGGCCAGCGGATGGGCGGTCGCGGCGGCGCCGCTGCGCCCCCACGCGGTCGAGCGGCTGGCGAAGGTCGCCCCGTCGATCCGGTCGCCCGCCCCGACATCGGGCCGGTTGCGGTTGGGGTTCTCGCTGCGGCTGTCGGCGAGCGCCGGCGCGGCCATGGCGGCGGCGGGCAGGGCGGCGAGGAAGGTGCGGCGGCGCATGCGGGCTCCGAAATCTGGGGCGCGCAAGGCTTAGAGCCAAATCCGCCGGCGGGCCAATGCGCCGGGCGATTGGGGTGCTTGCCAGCTTGCGGCGGACGCTCCCTTCGCCTCGCCCGGCGAGGTCTGCTAAGCCCGGGGCCATGAGCTCCGCCGCGCCCCTGCCCGACGCCGCGCCGACCAACTGGGTCGACCGCTACGCGCCGGCGGCGGTGCGTCCGTGGCTGAAGCTCGGGCGGTTCGACCGGCCGGCCGGGATCTGGCTCCTGATGCTGCCGGGCTGGCAGGGGCTGGCGCTGGCCGCGGCCCAGCAGGGCCTGCGCCCGGACCTCAAGCTGCTCGGCCTGTTCTTCCTGGGCGCCGCCCTGATGCGGGCGGCGGGTTGCGCCTACAACGACATCGTCGACTGCGACTTCGACGCCCAGGTGGCCCGCACCGCCGGCCGCCCGATCCCGGCGGGCCAGATCAGCGTCAAGCAGGCCTGGGGCTTCGTGGCCGGCTGCTGCCTGGTGTCGCTCGCCATCCTGCTGACGTTTCCGCCGATCGCGGTCGCCCTCGGGGTCGCGTCCCTGCTGCTGGTCGCCGCCTATCCGTTCATGAAGCGGATCACCTGGTGGCCGCAGGCCTGGCTGGGGCTGACCTTCAACTGGGGGGCGCTGCTGGGCTATGCGGCGGCGACCGGCCAGCTCGGCTGGCCCGCCCTGCTGCTCTATGCGTCCGGCATCTTCTGGACCCTCGGCTACGACACCATCTACGCGGTGCAGGACCTGGAGGACGATGCGCTGGCCGGGGTGAAGTCCTCCGCCCGGCGGCTGGGCCCGCGGGTGGCGCAGGGCGTCGCCGGCTTCTACGTGGGCGCTGTAGCGCTGGCCTTCGCCGCCGGCTGGGCCGCGCATCTCGGCTGGGGCTTCTACGTCCTGACCCTGCTCTATGCGGCGCGGCTGCTCGACCAGGCGCGCAAGGTGCGGCTCGACCGGCCGATGCTGGCCCTCAGGTTGTTCAAGTCCAACGCCTGGGCCGGGCTGATCATGTTCGCGGCGATCGTGGCGGGCGGCTTCGGGGCCTAGGCGGCCGCCCGCGCGCGGGCGCCCTGCAGCAGCGCCTGCAACTCGGGCAGCTGGATCGGCTTGGCGACCACCGCGTCGATCCCGGCGGCGCGGTACTCCGCCACCTGGTGCGGCAGGACGTTGGCCGTCAGCGCCAGGATCGGCGTGCGCGGCAGCCGGCGCTTGCGCTCCTGCCGGCGGATCTCGCGGGTCGCGGCGACCCCGTCCATCACCGGCATCTGGATGTCCATCAGGATCAGGTCGAAGCCGCCGGTCTGCCAGGCCTCCACCGCCTCGGCCCCGTCGTCGACGACGCTCGGGTCGGCGCCCATGGCGGCCAGCACGCTCTTCACCACCAGCTGGTTCGTCTGGTTGTCCTCGGCCACCAGGATGCGCAGCGGCCGCGCGTCGGCGCTGTCGCTGGGCGCCTCGCTGGCCTCCTTCAAGGTAGCGCGGCTGCGCTTCAGCGGCAGGGTGACCGTGAAGGTGCTGCCCTGGCCGGGCGTGCTGTCCACCTCGATCCGGCCGCCCATCAGGGTCGCCAGCTCGCGGCAGATGGTCAGGCCCAGGCCCGCGCCGCCCGCCCGGCGGGTTGCAGCGCCGTCACCCTGGACGAAGGATTCGAACAGCTTGCCCAGCCGCGCCGGCTCGATGCCGACGCCGGTGTCGGCCACCGCCAGGGTCAGCTCGCCCTTCGGCCCGCGGCCGGCGCTCACGTGCACCGCCCCGGCTTGCGTGAACTTCAGCGCATTCGTGGTCAGATGGAACAGCACCTGCCTGACGCGGGCCGCATCGCCCATCCAGCCGCCCCGGGCGTTGGCCCGCACGTCCACCGACAGGGTCAGCCGGTCCGACATCTCCAGGGTGCGCGCCGCGCCGACCGCCTCGGAGACCACCGTCTCCAGGTCGAAGGCCTCCTTGGCCAGCGCCATGCGGCCGCTCTCGATGGCCGACAGGTCGAGGATGTCGCTCAGCACCGACAGCAACGCCTGGCCGGAGCCTTGGATGGTCTCCACCCGCTGGCGCTGCACCGGCGTCAGGTCATCCAGCATTAGCACCTGGGCCATGCCGAGCACGCCGTTCAGCGGCGTCCGCAGCTCGTGGCTCATGTTGGCGAGGAACTGGGACTTCAGCGCATTGGCCTGCTCCGCCGCGTCGCGGGCCACGGTGGCCTCCACGAGGGCGCCCTGCAGGCTGGCGTCGTAGGCTTCCAGCGCGGCCATCAGTCGGTTGTAGTTGCGGGTCAGCTGGCCCACCTCGTCGCGCCGCACGATGGGCGCGCGGGCGGTGAAGTCTCGCGACGCCGTCGCCGCCTCCATGGCTTCGTTGAGGGCGCGCAGCGGGGCGAGCGCCCGGCGGGCCAGCCGCTGGGCCATCAGCCCCGCCCCGGCGACCCCGAGCAGCGAGAGCGCCACCGCGATTGAGACGTTGAGCACGCGCACCGCGATGATCTCGTGGTCGTCGACCAGCAGCACGACCTCGCCCACGCGCTCGCCGCCCACGTAGTGCGGATGATAGGCGACGACGCCAGGGTCGCGGAACATCCGGGTCGGATCGACCCCGCCGCTCGGACGCAGGACGGCCGCGTTCGGGTCCACCGCGCCCACGTTGAAGCGCAAGCCTTCGTTGTGGAAATAGCTGACCGCCACCACCTGCGGCTCGGCGTACAGCGCTGCGCCGACCTCCACGGCGCCGGCGGGGTCGCCCTCCGCGGCCGAACGCGCGTCGGCGGCGATGGCGGCGGCGAGCTGCCCGGCGCCCTTGGCCAGGTCGGCGCGGTCGCGGGACCAGTTGCTCCACTGGTAGATGGCGAAGACGACAGTGAGGGCGGCGACGGTCGCGCACAGCGCCGCGGCGATGAACCGGCGCTCCAGGCCGCGGACCTCGAATGCGCCGCCGGTTGGTCCGGCTTCGCCTGTGTCCGCCCCGTGCATGCCGACTTCCCCAGCCCCCATTTGCCGGCAGACTGGGCGCCGGGGCTTAACATCGGGCAAACAACGTTCGGGGTTTCTCCCGGCGGCACAGCTGCCTAGTCGGCTCAGGGACGGGCCCGCCGGCGCTGTTCGTGGCGGCGTCCAGCGCGTACAATGGCCCCATGCCCGCCGCCGCCCGCGTCGATCCGAAGACCTTCTTCACGCCCCAGGAGTGGGCGCCGCTCGCCCGCCGCTCCGCGTGGAAGGGCCCGGCCCTGATCGCCCACGCTTGGGCGGTGATCGGGCTGGCCATGGCCATGGCGGTGGTCTGGCCGATCACCATTCCCCTCGCCATCGCCATCATCGGCGCCCGCCAGCTCGGGCTGGCGATCCTGATGCACGACGCCGCCCATGCGGGCCTGCACCCGGACCTGAAGGTCAACGACTGGATCGGCAACAACTTGACGACCGGCGACCTGGCCGCCTACCGGCCCTACCACCTGGGCCACCATCGCTTCGCGCAGCAGGCGGAGGATCCGGACCTCGTCCTCTCCGCCCCGTTCCCGATCACCCGCACCTCCCTGCGCCGGAAGATCCTCCGCGATCTGACCGGCCAGACCTACTACAAGCTCAAGTGGTCGGGGCTCGTGCAGCGCATCGCGGGGCGCAGGCCGGGCGAGCCGGTGTGGCCGATCCTCAAGGACGCGATCGTCCGCCGGAAGCGCTTCTTCCTGGGCATGGTCGTGACCGTCGCCGTCACCGCGCCGTTCGGCCTCTGGTGGGTGTGGCCGGTGCTCTGGCTCGCGCCGCAGGCCACCTGGCTGCCGATGGTCACTCGCCTGCGCAACATCGCCGAGCATGCCTGCGTCGCGAAGGACGAGCCCGACCCGCTGCGCCACGCCCGCACGACCCGCGCCAACCTGCTGGAGCGGGCCTTCCTCGCGCCCTACTGGGTCAACTATCACTGCGAGCACCACATGTTCATGCATGTGCCCTGCTACAACCTGCCCCGGGCCAACCGCCTGCTGGCCGCCAAGGGGGTGACCGAGCGCATGCTGACGGCCCCGGGGTATCTGCAGGTGCTCCGGATGGCCGCCGGCAAGCCGGACCGCGCCAAGGTCGCCGCCTGATCCTCGCCCCTCCCTAATGGGAGGGATGGCCGCCGCGGCTCGGGGGGGCTAAGGCGCCTCTCCCGCGGCCGAGAGTTCCCAGGTGATGATCGCCCCCACGCCCGAGGCCCGTCGCGCCTTCATCCTCGAGAACACGCGCCTGCAGCGGCCCCCGCACACGCCGGAGTTGGTCCTCCACCTCGCCGACGAGATCACCCCCATCTGGCGCCTGACCGAGGAGGCGCTGCAGGAGATGGGCCTGCCCCCGCCCTTCTGGGCCTTCGCCTGGGCCGGTGGCCAGGCGCTCGCCCGCTACGTACTGGACAATCCGCAGCTGGTCGCCGGCAAGCGGGTCATCGACTTCGCCTCGGGCTCTGGGCTGGTGGCGATCGCCGCGCTCAAGGCCGGCGCCGCCTCGGTGCTGGCTGCCGATATCGACGTCTACTGCGGCGCGGCCCTGGCCCTCAACGCGGCGGCCAACGGGGTGCGGGCCGAGTTCACCGATCGGGACCTGCTGGACGCTCCGCCGCCCTTGGCCGAGGTCATCCTGGCCGGCGACATCTGCTACGAGAAGCCCCTGGCCGAGCGGGTCATGGCCTGGCTGGCCCAGGGCAGGGCGGCCGGCGCGACGGTGCTGATCGGCGACCCCGGGCGCAGCTACTTCCCGCGCCAGGGCCTGGTGAAGCTCGCGGAGTACCAGGTCGCCACCACTCGCGAGATCGAGGACATGGAGGTCAAGAAGACCGCCGTCTGGGCTGTTCCCTGAGACCTCTTGCGACCGCCCCACGGCGGCCGCCGGTCGGGCCGGGAGGTCTCGTTCTGCATCTGTTCTTGCCGTGGTCCGGTCGTGTCCCTAATGTCGGCCGTTCGACGGACAGGTGAGGAGATCGCGATGCGCGAGGACGGCAAGATTGACTACGTAGAGTTCCCGGCGGCCGACCTGGCTCCGGTGAAGCGCTTCTATGAGCAGGCCTTCGGCTGGGCGTTCACGGACTATGGCCCGAGCTACGCGGCCATGAGCGAGGGCCTGGACGGCGGCTTCGACGCCGACGCCGCCGAACAGTCGCGCCAGCCGCTCGTCGTCCTCTACGCGCACGACCTCGAGGCCATGGAGGCGAAGGTCCGCGCCGCTGGCGGCCAGGTTACCCGCCCGATCTACGGCTTCCCCGGCGGCCGCCGCTTCCACTTCCGCGACCCCTCCGGCAACGAACTGGCGGTCTGGAGCGAGGGCTAGGCGCTTGCCGCATGGCCGGCGCCTGCGCGGCTCAGGGGCCGGCCGGCTGGTGAAGAAAATTCCACATAGAGTTTGGCGTCCTCGGAATTCCGTGTTCTTCTTTTGTTCATGTCCAGCGCGGCTGACATGGCGGAGCGGCACGGCCGCGTTCTGGCGGAGCTGACGGAGCTTGGCCTGTCGCTGGCGCGCGCGCTGCACGAGAAGGCTGTGGCGGCGGAAGACCCCAAGGCCGCCACCGACCTGACTCTGGCCTTCCACCGCATCTCGCGCTCGGTGCGCCAGTCGATGGCGCTGGAAGCCCGGCTCGAACGCGACCGCCAGCGGGCTGCCGCCGAGCTTCGACGGGAAGCCGTTCAGGAGGCGGCGCAGGCCACGGCGCTGACGGAGCTGCAGGTTCAGCAGCGGGTGAGAGCGCGCAAGCACGAGCTTGGCCGGCGCATCGAGAGCCTGATCTGGCACGAGGTCGAGGACGACGAGACCGCCGAAGAGCTGCATCACGCCATCGCCGATCACATCGCACCGCCTTCTCCGAAACCTGGTGAGCGCCGGTGTGGCCGAAATGCCGCGCGGAAACCGACGTTCTCCGGGCGGGTTGACCCACCTGTTAACCAGGCCTAGCGTCCGCCCCCTCAGCTGGCCTGGACCTGGAGGGACGATGAAGACGTTTGCGTTTGCACCGCTCTCCCGACCACGGCTTGCCGGGCCGCCGCCGCGCTAACTCACTCCGGATCCTTCGCCTGACGGCCTGAACGGCCGACCGCGCGAAGCGCGTCCCTGCGCGCGTGGCCCCCCGGGCTTCGCCACTCCCGACCTGTCGAAACAATCCATCACCCCGCGCCTTATGGCGCGCGCCGACCGTTCGACAACGGCCCGGCCCGCCGGCGCCCCGCATTCGAGACCGTCATGACCGACCATTACGAGGACGCCGAGGAGAACCGGAAACGGACCCTCTCCAACCGGCAGGTGCTGGCCTTCATCGCCGGCTACTGGAAACGCCGCCCCGCCCTGCTGATCGGCACGGTGGCGCTGACCCTGATCGCCGTGGCCTTCGACCTGGCCCTGCCTTGGGCGGCGGGGCGGCTGGTCGACGCCGTGACGGCCGGACCTGCAAACGTCGATCCCGCCTGGGCGGCGTGGGGCCTGTTCGTCGGCGTCTACTTCGCCTTCTCGGTGATCCGGAACATGTCCATGCGGTTCCTGATCCCGATGTCGGCAAACAACATGAAGGACCTGACCGACGACGCCTTCCAGCGCGTGCAGTCCTTCTCGGCGGACTGGCACGCCGACACCTTCGCCGGGGCCACCGTGCGCCGGCTGTCCCGGGCCATGTGGGGCTACGACACGGTGACGGACGCCGCGGTGATCTGGTTCGGGCCGGCGCTGATCGTGCTGTTCGGCCTGTGCGGAATGATGCTGCTGCGCTGGCCGCTGGTGGGTCTCTTCGCCATGGTGGTGGTGACGCTCTACATCACCTCCAACTTCGTCCTGACCTCGCTCTACGCGCGGCCCGTCAACCAGCGGTCCGTGGCTCTCGATTCGCGGATCGGCGGGGCGGTGGCCGACTCCATCTCGTCCAATGCGACGGTGAAGGCATTCGGGGCCGAGGCCCGCGAGGAGGCGCGGATCGCCGAAGTCACCGAGACCTGGCGCAAGGTGACGATCCGCAGTTGGAGCCGCTTTACGGACCTCTGGCTGCTGCACAACATGCTGCTCGTGGCCCTGCAGGCCGGCCTGACCGGGATCCTGGTGTGGGAGTGGTCCCGCGGCCGGGCCGACGCTGGCGACCTGGCGTTCGCGATCACCGCCTTCATGCTGATGACCGGCTATCTGCGCAACATCGGCGAGAACATCCGCATGGCGCAGCGTGGCATGGACGACGTGGAGGACGTCGCCCGCTTCGCCGGCATGGCCCCGCAGGTGCTCGATCCTCCCGGGGCTCGCGACTTCAGGCCGGAAGCCGGCGAGGTGATCTTCGATCGGGTGACCTTCCGCTACAAGTCGGCGGAAGCTCCGCTCTACGACGGGTTCTCGCTGATGATCTCGCCCGGCGAGCGGGTGGCGCTGGTCGGGCCCACGGGGGCCGGCAAGTCGACCTTCGTGAAGCTGATCCAGCGGCTCTATGACGTCCAGGGCGGCCGCATCCTCGTCGACGGTCAGGACGTCGCCCAGGTGACGCAGGGCTCGCTGCGCCGCGCAATCGCGGTGGTGCCGCAGGACCCGGCGCTGTTCCACCGCACCATTGCGGAGAACATCAGCTACGCCCGGCCGGACGCCACTCACGACGAGATCGTGCTGGCCGCCCGGCGCGCGCGCGCCCACGACTTCATCGACCGCCTGCCGAAGGGCTACGACACCCTGGTGGGCGAGCGCGGCGTGAAGCTGTCGGGCGGCGAGCGCCAGCGGGTGGCGATCGCGCGGGCCTTCCTGGCGGACGCGCCGATCCTGGTGCTGGACGAGGCCACGTCATCCCTGGATGTGGAGACGGAGCGGCTGGTGCAGGCGGCCATCGAGGAGCTGATGGCGGGGCGCACCACCATCGTGATCGCCCACCGGCTGTCGACCATCCGCACCGCCGACCGGATCCTGGTGTTCGAGAACGGCCGCATCGTCGAGGAGGGCCGCCACGCCGACCTGGTTCGGCGGGGCGGCGCCTACGCCCGGCTGCACGCGGTGACGGAGGGGGCGGCCTAGCCCCGGGGCGGGCTAGGCGAGGGCGTCGTCCAGCGCCTTCGCCAGCTCGCCCTTCGGCTGGACCTGCACCCGCCCCAGGCCGAGCCAGCCGGCCATCAGCCTGAGCTCCTCGCTCAGGCGCACAGGCGTCTCGGCCGTGGCCCAGGGTTCCGCGTGGCTGGCCTGGACGATCAGCACGCCGGCCTTGCGATCGGCCTTCAGGTCGACCCGCGCGGTCAGCGCGTCGCCCTCCAGGAAAGGCAGCACGTAATACCCGTGCTGCCGCTTCTCGGCCGGCGTGTAGATCTCGATCCGGAAGCGCACGCCGAACATCCGCTCGGTGCGCTCCCGGAACCAGATCAGGTTGTCGAAGGGGGAGAGCAGGGCCTGGGCCTCGATCCGGCGCGGCCGCCGGGCCGCGGGATCGAGGAAGGCGGGCTCCCGCCAGCCCTTCACCGTCACCGGCAGCAGCGCGCCGTCCTCCACCAGCTCGCCGATCCTGGCCTTGGTCTCGGCGACGCCCAGGCGGAAGTAGTCGCGCAGGTCGCGCCCGGTGGCGACGCCCATGGCCCGCGCCGCGGTCTTCAGCAGCTCGCGCTGCGCCTCGTCCCGGGCCGGCGTCGGCAGGTTCAGGATCTTGCCGGGGATCACCGTCTCGGGCAGGCCGTAGATGCGCTCGAAGGTCCCGCGCCGTGTCGCGGTCGTCAGCTCGCCGGTCCAGAACAGGCACTCGACGGCCCGCTTGGACTCGCTCCAACCCCACCAGCCGCCCTCGCCCTTGTGGCCCAGGTCCAGCTCCGAAGCCGACAGCGGCCCGCGGTCGCGGATCTCGTCCAGCACCCGGTCGACGAACTCGCGTCGCTCGCGCAGGAACCGGGCGATACCCTTCCAGGTGCCGACCCCGTCGTGCGCGTCCTGCATCCGCCAGCGGAACAGCGGCTGCGCCCCCAGTGGCAGCAGGCTCGCCTCGTGGGCCCAGTACTCGAACAGGGGCCGCTTCCTGGCCCACGCCAGCTCCTCCAGCACCGGCCGGGGATAGGCGCCCAGCCTCGAGAAGGCCGGCAGGTAGTGAGTGCGCGAGACGACGTTGACGCTGTCGATCTGCACGACGCCGAGCCGCTCGATGGTCTTGAGCAGCTCGCGCTTGCCGGGCTGGGCCGGGCGCGGCGCGCCGAACCCCTGGGCCGCCAGCGCGATGCGCCGGGCTTCGGCCGCCGTGAGGGTGTCCCGTTTCAATTCCGCTCTTCCCGGCGAACGCCGCGACCCAGCCTGATTCCGAGCTGCACTCTAGGGCTTGAACAAACCCGGAACAACATGGGTATCGGAGCGGGGTTACCGCTCCAGGCGTCCATCCGTCAGGGCCGCCGGCTCGAACTCGAACAGCACCTTCGGGTCCGGCTCACGCACCGAAGCCGCGATGTCGGCCGGCGCCAGCACCTTCAGCAGGTGGCGCATGATGTTCAGCCGGGCCTTCTTCTTCTTGTCTGTGTGGACCACGATCCACGGCGCCTCGGGCGTGTGGGTGCGGGTCAGCATCTCGTCGCGAGCGTCGGTGTAGGCGCCCCACTTATCCTGCGCCACGGCGTCCAGCGGACTGACCTTCAGGGCCTTCAGCGGGTCCGTCGTGCGGGCCGCCAGGCGATCGGCTTGCTCCTTGCGGCTGATGTCGAGCCACAGCTTGACGATCTGTACGCCACCGCGGGTCAGCATGGCCTCGAACGGGTTCACGTCCTGCATGAAGGCCTGCTGCTCCTCCGAACTGGAGAAGCCCATCACCCGCTCGACACCGGCCCGGTTGTACCAGGAGCGATTAAGGATCACGAGCTCGCCCGCGGCGGGCAGGTGGGGGACGTAGCGCTGGAAGTACCACTGGCTCCGCTCGCGCTCCGTGGGCTTGGGCAGGGCCACGGTGCGGGTGCTGCGGATCGACAGGTGCTCGGTGATCCGCTTGATCGCGCCGTCCTTGCCTGCGGCGTCGCGGCCCTCGAAGATCACCAGGTCCTTCTCGCCCGCCTCGATGGCGTATTGCTGGAAGCGGACGAGCGCGATCTGCAGCTCGCGTTCTTCGGTCTCGTAGTCGGTGTCGTAGGGCATGCCCACCTAACGCACGCGCTGCGCTTCCGCTCAACGCCTCCCCCATGGGCGACGGATCATCTAGAACCTGACCCCATGATCCGCCTGCACGTGCTCCAAGACCTTGCCGCCGGCGCTGAGCTTGTCCTGGACGCCGGCCAGAGCCGGTACCTCGGCGCCGTCATGCGGGCCAAGCCGGGCGACGAGCTCAGGGTGTTCAACGGCCGACACGGGGAGTGGCGGGCCCTCGTGGCGCAGGTGGGCAAGCGCGGGGTGACCCTGCAGCTCATCGACCCGGCGCGTGAGCAGGCCGTCGGCCCGGATCTCGACCTTCTGATCGCGCTGGTGAAGCGTGGACCGCTGGAGACCATCGTCGAGAAGGCGGCCGAGCTCGGCGTCCGACGCGTCCGGCCGGTGATCACCGAACGCACCAACGCCGACCACACCCGCGTCGATCGCTTGCGGACCATCGCCACCGAAGCTGCCGAGCAGACCGGCCGCCTCGACGTCCCCGAGGTGCTCGAGCCCGTGAAGCTGGAGGCGCTGATCGCGGACTGGGAGCCTGGGCGGCGGCTGCTGTTCTGCGACGAGGCGGGCGACGCCCGCCCTGTGCTGGAGGCGATCTCGGACCGCGGCCCCTGGGCCATCCTGATCGGCCCCGAGGGCGGGTTCTCGCCTCGGGAACGGGAGTTGCTGCGTGCGCTGCCCTACGCGACGCCGGCGAGCCTCGGCCCCAGGATCCTCCGCGCTGATACCGCCGCGATCTCCGCGCTCACGCTGTGGCAGGCCGCTGTGGGCGACTGGCGCGCCGCAAACTGAGCCGCTCTTGAGCGGCGCGGCAATTGCACCCATGTGATCTGACGACGTAGAGAAGCCGACCGCGTGTCATGCACGTGCGCCAGGTTGGGACGGGGAGGAAAAATCCAGATGGCCGAGGTCGCCTGCGACGATCGCCCCCTCGTGTTCGAGGACCTGGTCCGATGGTTCGATGAGGGATCCAAGCCGGCCGCCGACTGGCGCGTGGGCGCCGAGCACGAGAAGTTCGTGTTCCAACTCGGCACGCACGCCCCGGTCCCCTACGAGCCCAACGGCATCAAGGCGCTGCTCGACGGCATGACCCGCTATGGGTGGCAGCCGGTCTACGAGGGCGAGAACGTCATCGCCCTGGAACGGGGCAAGGCCAATGTCAGCCTGGAGCCCGGCGGCCAGTTTGAGCTGTCCGGAGCGCCGCTGGAGACCGTCCACGACATCTGCGAAGAGACCGGTCTGCACCTGCAGGAGGTGAAGGTCGTCGCCGACGAGTTGGGCCTGGGCTTCCTGGGTCTCGGCTTCACGCCGCTCTGGACCCGCGAGCAGGTGCCGGTGATGCCCAAGGGCCGCTACAAGATCATGCGGGAATACATGCCCAAGGTCGGCGGACTGGGCCTCGACATGATGTTCCGGACCTGCACGGTGCAGGCGAACCTCGACTTCGGCTCCGAGGCCGACATGGTGGCGAAGTTCCGCACCTCGCTGGCGTTGCAGCCGATCGTGACGGCGCTGTTCGCCAACTCGCCGTTCAAGGAGGGCAAGCCCACCGGCCTGCTTTCGACCCGCGCCAACGTCTGGACCGACACCGACGCTGATCGCACCGGCATGCTCGGCTTCGTGTTCCGGGACGGCTTCGGCTTCGAGGCCTACGCCAACTACGCCCTCGACGTGCCGATGTACTTCGCCAAACGCGAGGGACAGTACGTGGACCTCGCCGGCCGCTCGTTCCGCGACTTCATGGAAGGCAAGCTTGCCGAATTGCCCGGCGACAAGCCCACCCTGAAGGACTGGGCCGACCACACCACGACGATCTTCCCGGAGGTGCGGCTGAAGCAGTACCTCGAAATGCGCGGCGCGGACGCTGGTCCGTGGAGCCGGCTCTGTGCGCTGCCGGCGCTGTGGATGGGTATTTTCTACGACAGTGCGGCGCTTGCCGCTGCCTGGGACCTCTGCAAGGACTGGGAGATCGAGGATCACGAGCGCCTGCGCGCGGACGTGGCGCGGCTAGGCCTCAAGGCCGAAGTCGCCGGCCGCTCGGTGCAGGATGTGGCCAAAGACATGCTGTCGATCGCCCGCCAAGGGCTGAAGAACCGCAATCGCCTGTCCGGCGGCCTTGTCGACGAGAGCGGCTACCTCACCGAGCTCATGGAGATCGCGGACAGCGGCGTCACGCCGGCCGAGCGTTTGCTGGAGCTCTACAATGGCCCCTGGCAGGGCGACGCGGGCAAGGTCTTCGAGGCTTTCGCCTACTGAGGCGTGCCGCCGAACTAAGCCGCCTTCGCTTCGTCCTCGCGAACGCCCGCCCGCCGCGCCTCCGCCTGGACATCGGGATCGATCGCCAGCGCCGCGGCGATGTCGGCCTTGCCCACGGCGATTTCGCCCTTGCGCAGCTTCGCGACCCCGCGGCCGTAAAGCGACCAGGCGTTGCGGGGCTGGAGCTTGAGTGCGGCGTCGTAGTCGGCGATGGCTTCGTCGACCTGGCCTAGTCGTAGCTTCACCAGACCGCGGCTGTCGAGGAAGCTGGCCAGCCGGCCAGCGCGGCGCATGGCTTGGTCGCAGTCGGTCAGGGCCGCTTCAAGCTGCTTGCCCCAGAGCCCGCGCGCCCAGCAGCGGCCGTTGAGAGCGGAGGGGAGCTGTTCGTGCGCCGGGTTCGCGGCGATCCAGGCGTCATAGTGAGCGACGGCGCGTTCGTACTGCTCAGCCCGGCTGTACGCCCCAGCGACCATCAGTCGGACGTCGGAGGTGGGACCGGCCACCTTCAATGCAGCCTGGAAATCGGCCTCGGCGCGGGCGTGCTCACGACTGGCCAGGTAGAGTTGGCCGCGGCCGAGGAGCGCCCGGCGATCGTCCGGCTTCAGCTTGAGCGCCTGGTCGAAGTCGACCATGGCCAGGATCGGCTGGCGTGACGCCAGGCGGGCCATGCCGCGGTCGACGAGGTGCTTTGCCTCTTTGGGCTCGAGCTCGGCGGCGCGCGTGTAGTCGGCCACAGCGCGGTCGAAGTCGCGGCGGGCCAGGTTGGCCGCAGCCCGGCGCGCATAGGCGGCCGCATCGGCCAAGGTCTCGGCCGCCGGCCCGTCGGCGGCGCCACCCGCGGCTGCGACCTGCACGGCGCGCGGCGTCTCGGGATCCCGGTCGAGCTTGAACACCGGCCCGCCGTTGTAGGTGAAATAGACCTTCCGCTGCTTGCGGGAGACATAGACTCGGTGGGCCAGGAAGAAGTCGGCGCCGAGCAGCATGTCAGACCCGCCCAACTCCAGGTCGGCCACTCGCAGGCGGGTGTTCTTAATCACCTCGCCGCCGATCTCGAAGCTCTCGAATGGGGCGATCCAGTTGTCGAAGCGCCGCCGGCCGAGGCCGCCGCTGACGCCCCCGATCTCGACACCCTGTGCGTCCTGGCGGAAGCCCAGCCGGCGCGCGGCGTCGAGCGTCAGCACCGAGGTGGAGGCCCCGGTGTCGAGCATCACGTCGATGGACTGGCCGTTCAACTTGGCTCGGCTGCGCAGGTGCGGGGTGGACGGGCTCAGAGGCTCCACGTCGATGACGCCCACGTCCTGGCCAGCCTTGCGCCAGTAGGCCGGCATGGCCTTTTCGCAGTTCTTCGGCACCATCAGTCGGATCACGCCATTCGCGAGGTCGTACTCGACGTCCGCGAAGCCCAGCACGTTCTGGCCGAGCAGGCCGGCGCTCTCGTCACCGGCGATGCCGGCCCCTTCGGCGACCAGGAACTGGATGTTCTTCAGGGCGATGCCGTCGATCGCGATCTGGTCGGCGACGCCGATGCTGACGCTCACTGTCCCGCCGACGCCCCGCAGGCGCATGCCAAACGGCGCCGGCCGCATCTTCAGGCCAAGCCGTTTCGCCGCTTCGGGCGACAGGGTGCTGAACACGGCGCCGCTGTCGGCGAGGACCAGGGTGTCCTGGCCGTTGATCTTGATCGGCACCATCGGCCGGGTGCCGCGCATGGTCACATGCAGCTCGGCGGCGCGGGCTATGGTGCAGCCGGCAGGAGCGGCCGCCGACGCCGGACCGGCAGCTGCCGAAAGCACGGCCGCGGCGAGGGCGAGGGGGATCAGTGCGCGTCGCATGCGCGCACGCTAAGGCGCCGAGAGCGCCACCGGAAGTGGCGTTCGGGGGCGCGATGCTACCGCAGGCCGCCGTGCTCCTCGCCCGGCGTTTCGACGGTGGGCTCCCAGTGATCTTTCTGGGAGGCGCCGCCGCCGCTGTCGGTGTGCTGGACGATCTGGTCCACCTCGGAGCGGTCCATGCGATCGTCGTGGCCGTCGCCGGCCGCCCGATCGGTGTGGTGGTGCGGGTTCACCGCCGCATCGTCCACCGCATAGACCTCGACGTGCTCGGGGTAGAAGGCGATGCGCCCGGCGATCTGGCTGACGCCTTCGGACGGCTCCTCGTAGGACCAGGCGGCGTTCTCGGCGATCTCGCTGTTGCGGCGGATCGTGTAGTAGCTCGCGTCGCCCTTGTGGGGGCAGCGGGTCACTCGGTCGGTGCGCGCCATGTACTCGAGAGCGACGGATTCTCGCGGGAAATAGACGACCGCCGGATGGTCGCCCTCGCGCAGGACAAGGGCGTCGTCCGTGTCGGCGATCACCGCGTCGTTGAACATCGCCCGCCAGCGCGTGCCGGCTGGCTCGATGGTGATCCGGTTGTCGGAGCCGGGGGTCATCATGCTCGGGGTTCTCCTTCGCACGCTCAACGCCTGAGGTGCGGGCATGGGTCCGACAGTCGGCGGCCGGGGCGCCGGCTTGCTTGTGCTTGCGCAGGCCGCGTGGTTTTGTCCCCGCAAATCGGCCTGCCCGGGGCGAAACCGCTCAGGGCATTGGAAGCCATAGGGAAACACCGGACGCCTTCATGAACCTCATCGTCCTGCTCGGCATCGCCATCACCGTCATCACGGGCCTGCCCGTGATGATGCAGATGATGCGCAACCACCCCAGGGGCCTGATGGTCCTGTTCTTCGCCGAGATGTGGGAGCGCTTCTCCTACTACGGCATGCGCTCCATCTTGATCTTCTACCTCACCCAGCACCTGCTGTTCGACGACGAGACGGCGAACCTGCAGTACGGGTCCTACACCGGCCTCGTGTACCTGCTGCCGCTGCTGGGCGGCTTCCTGGCCGACCGCTATCTCGGCACGCGCAAGGCGGTGGCGTTCGGCGCGCTGCTGCTGGTGGCCGGCCACCTCACCATGGCTGTCGAAGGCTCGCCGGCTCAGCAGACGCTGACCTACGCGGGCCAGAGCTACCAGGTGGTCTCGGAAGGCCGGATGGAAGAGCGCCAGGTGCGCCTGATGGTCGGCGGCCAGCCGTACGAGTTCGGTCCCGCCGCGACTGGCGGCCTGGAAGTGAAGGGCCTGCCGACCGGCGGCGCCCTGCCGACCGTGCTGCCGGAAGGCTCCTACCAACTGAACACGGCGGTGGATCCGCTGGGCAAGAACGCCTTCTACCTGGCCGTGGCGCTGATCATCATGGGCGTGGGCTTCCTCAAGCCGAACATCTCGACCATCGTGGGCCAGCTCTATCCACAGGGCGATCCTCGGCGGGATTCCGGCTTCACCCTCTACTACTATGGCATCAATCTCGGGGCGTTCTGGGCCTCGGTGCTCTGCGGCCTTCTGGGCACGACCTATGGATGGTGGGCCGGCTTCGGCCTCGCGGGTGTCGGCATGCTGGCCGGCTTCGTGGTCTTCGTGCTCGGCAAGAAGCACCTGCTCGGCAAAGGCGAGCCGCCGGACCCCGCGCTCCTTGCCAAGCCGCTGGCCGGCCCGATCAACCGCGAGTGGCTGATCTACGGCCTGGCCGTCCTCGGCGTCCTGCCGGTGATGTGGCTGGTGCAGCGCAACCCGGTGGTGGAATGGGCCCTCGGCGCCTCGAGCATCGTGGCGTTCGGGGCGATCACCCTGATCATCATCTTCATGTGCAAGACCTGGGTCGAGCGGCAGCGGATGATGCTCGCCACCGTGCTGATCGTGGGCGCGGTCGTCTTCTTCACCCTGTTCGAGCAGGCCGGCACGTCGCTCAACCTGTTCGCCGCGCGCAACGTGAACCTGGTCGGCGTCACCGCCGCCCAGACGCAGTCGTTCAACGCCGGGTACATCCTGATCTTCGCGCCGATCTTCGCGGCCGCGTGGGCCTGGCTCGCTGCGCGTAAGCGGGACCCGAACCCGACGCTGAAGTTCGGACTGGGCCTCGTCCAGGTCGGCCTTGGCTTCATGATCGTGGTGTGGGGCGCCTCGTTCGCCGACGAGCAGTTCCGGCTGCCGATGCTGTTCCTGGCGCTGCTCTACCTGTTCCACACCACCGGCGAGCTGTTCCTGTCGCCGGTCGGCCTCTCGGAGATCACCAAGCTTTCCCTGGCGCGCGTGGTCTCCTTCATGATGGCCGTGTGGTTCCTGGCGTCCTCGATCGCCCAGATCGTCGGCGCCCGGATCGCCGCCATGGCCGGGACCCATACCGTTGGCGGGCAGGTCACGGACCCTTCGGCCTCGCTGCGGAGTTCGCTCGAGGTGTTCAACATGCTGGGCCTTTGGGGCATGGGGATCGGCGTGTTCTTCATCGCGATCAGCTTCTTCATCAAGGGCTGGGCGCATGGGGCGAACGATCCGAGCGGCCACGTGCAGCCCGAGCCGATCGCACCCACGATCGACGGCGAACGCCAGGCGGTCAGCCCGGCGGCCCTGCGGGCTGAACGGAAGAGCTAGCCCCGACTTCTCGACGCGGAAAAGGCCGGGCGCACGCCCGGCCTTTTTTTGTTTCTAAGCGCTCGGGTTCGTTAGCCGCCGAGCGTCTTGCGGATGCGGACATAGAAGATGCGGCCGAACTGGATATCGCGATCGTCCACGTACTGGAGATCCACGCCCGGCGCGCCGCGCGGACCGGTGTAGCGGTAGCGAGTCTCACGAAAGCCCCGCTCCGTGACGTTCTGGAGTTCCCCACGAATCGTGATGTCCGGCCTGGGCTTCCAATCCACGAAGGGGGTCACGAAGGTCTTCAGCTTGCGGACCTGAACCTCGTTGAACCGATAGTAGGTCTCGCGCCAGCCGCCGAAGGCGTCGACACCCCAGGTGACACCCCATTGCGGCAGGTCGTGCGAGAAGTGGGCTTCCCAGTCGATCGGCCGGGAGCCGGAGATTTCCCGCTTCTCGCCGCTCGTTGGGTCGGTGACCTTGCTCTCGCGCCAGGTCGCCTCCGCCCGCAGCTGGGCGCGCTTCAGGCCGAACCGGTCCAGCGGCAGGGTCAGGTTGACAGCCGCTTCCTGCTTCTGCCCGGAGCCGATGTTCTCCGGGCGGTCGAACACCCGCACCGTCGGCAAGCCCGTCTGGGGATCAATGACCGGCGCGCCCGTGACGGGATCGAGCACCGCGCGCGTCTCGGGCCCGCGGTCGATGACGTCTTTCAGTTCATAGTGGCGCACGGTCAGCACGATCGCGCCCGAGTTCCAGAAGCGCCGCTCCGCTGCGCCTTCCGCTACCCAGGCCTGCTCCGGATTTAGGTCAGGGTTCCCGGTCTGGATCCCGCCTCCCGTATTGAAGTCTGTGCTGGCGACGAAGTCGTCGAAATCGAGCTGGCCCACCTCACGCTCCACACGGAAGCGCAGCTGGGTGGACCCATCTGGGGCCCAGGTCGCGGACAAGCGCGGCTTGGTGAAGTAGAGCGTCTTCTCCAGCTCGACGTCCCCTTCCGACGAAATCCGAGAGGCTTCCTGGCGGAGGCCCGCCTCGACGCTGAGCGTGGTGGTCGGCCGCCACGTCGCCTTGCCAAACAGCTCCCCGCGGGTCTCCTCCACCCGCACGTTGCCGGCCGGAAGGTCCTGCACGATCCCGTTCTCGGAGAGCTCGGTCTCGCTCTCCAGCCAGTTGAAGGCGCCCTCCGCTCCGAGCTCGAAGGACAGGGTCTCGGAGCGGCGATGCTTCAGCACCGTGCGGGCGATGGTCTCGCCCGTCTTGCGGTCGAGGGAGAACAGGACGTTCGCTCCCGGCGCCCGGAACGTCTCTCCGAAGTACTGGTCCTCGTTCCGCTGAAGCAGAACGGTCTCTAGAGACGTGCGGGGGCCAAAGTTACGAGTGTCGCGGGCGCCGAGCTCCAGCTCCTTGGTGTCCTGCCCCCATTGGTCGAACTCGGTGGCCACAGTGGGGAAGGTCTGGCGGTTCTGTTCGTCGTAGTTGAATTCCTCGAGAAACAGGCGCGCGTTCAGGCGCAGCTTGCCGCCGGCAAGCGGCGTCTCATAAGCCCCGGTGAAGACGCCCTGGAAAGGAACCGAGCCCTCCGACTCGACAAAGGAGCGCACATTAACGTCGCCGTTGCGGTTGAGCTGGACGCGCGGCCCGTCGCCCGCGCCGTCGTCCACGCCCTGGGCGACCAGCAGGCCTGCTTCCCAGGCGCGGCCGTTCGAGCCGCCCGAGCCCTCGAGCCGGAAGGCCGGGAACGTGCGGCCGTCGTCAGCAACGTACTTGGTGGAGGCGGCGACCAGGCCGCGGAAGGAGCCGCCAGCCTTGCGGACCACATTCACCAGCACGCTCTTGCCTTGCATGTCGATGCCTGGCGCGCCGCCGCGGATCAACTCGACGCGCTCCACCTGGCTGGCCGGCAGCCGGGTGAGGATCTGGTCCAGCCCATCACTCTTCGCCGCCGGGCGCTGGCCGTCGATCAGGACGTTCCCGGCCGCGCCCTCGAAGCCGCGCACCTCGTCACCGGAGTCGAAGGCGAAGCCGGGGACACGCTCGACCATCTCGAGCGCATTGGTCGGCCGGAAGCTTTCGAAGAACGACGGAGGATAGCTGATCACCCCCTGCTGCGGGGTGGCGGCCACCTCGGGAACGGCGGCCGCGGCGGCCTGCGCAAGCACGTGAACGAACAGCATCAATCTCTCCCCAGAGCCACCGCAGGTAGAGAGGCGCCGGAGGTGAGAGGCCAGTTAAATGGCTGTAACCTGAATTACATCTCGGACATGTTCACGCCCGCCGTCGGAGCGTCGCCAGATCAGAGGCTGGTTCCGCCGACCGTCAGGCCGGTGAGTTTCAGCGAGGGCTGGCCGACGCCAACGGGCACGCTCTGGCCCGACTTGCCGCAGACGCCGATGCCGGGATCGAAGGCGAAGTCGTCGCCGATCATGGTCACCCGGGTCAGCGCCGAAGGGCCGTCGCCGATCAGGGTCGCCCCCTTCACCGGCGTGGTCACCTTGCCGTCTTCGATCAGGTAGGCCTCGGTGCACTGGAACACGAACTTGCCGTTGGTGATGTCCACCTGGCCGCCACCGAAGTTGGCGCAGTAGAGGCCCCGCTTGGTCGAGGCGATCATCTCCTCGCGGGAGCTGTCGCCTCCGAGCATGCCGGTGTTCGTCATCCGCGGCATGGGCATGTGGGCGTAGGACTGGCGCCGGCCATTGCCGGTGGCCTGCAGGCCCATCAGTCGAGCGCTCATGCGGTCGTGCATGTAGCCGACCAGGATGCCGTCCTCGATCAGGATGGTGCGTTCGGTGGGCGTGCCCTCGTCGTCCACGGTGAGGGAGCCGCGGCGGCCGAGGATCGAGCCGTCGTCGAAGACGGTCACGCCCGGCGCGGCCACCCGCTCGCCGATCTTGCCTGAGAAGGCCGAGGTGCCCTTGCGGTTGAAGTCGCCTTCGAGGCCATGGCCCACAGCTTCGTGCAGCAGGACGCCGTTCCAGCCGGGGCCCAGGACGACGTCCATCTCGCCGGCGGGGCAGGGGACGGCCTCCAGGTTGACGAGGGCCTGGCGCAGCGCCTCGTCTACGGCGGACTGCCACTTGTCGGGGCCGATCCACGCCTCGAACCCGGCGCGGCCGCCCTGGCCGGTGTAGCCGGTCTCGCGGCGGCCATCCCTTTCGACGGTGATCTGGACGTTGACGCGGGCCAGCGGTCGGACATCGCGGATCAATCGGCCGTCGGCGCGCAGAATCTCCACCGTGCGCTGCTCGCCGGCCATGGAGGCCATCACCTGGACGACGCGGGGGTCGCGCGCGCGGGCCCAGGCGTCGATCTCCTGCAGGAGAGAGACCTTGTCGGAGAAGCCAGGCGAGGCGAGCGGGTTGTCGTCGCTGTAGAGTTTCGCATTCGTCGGGCGCGGGCCTTCGGCCGCCACGCCTGCGTAGCCGCGCTTGGCGAGCCGGGCGGAGTCCGCCGCGCGCCGGATCGCCGCCTCAGAAACCTCACTGGCGTGCGCGTAGCCGGCGGTCTCGCCCGCCACCACCCGCAGGCCGAAGCCTTCGGTCGAGTCGTACGCGGCGGACTTCAGCCGGCCATCGTCGAACAGGAACGATTCACTCTCGCTGCGCTCGACGAACAGCTCCCCGTCGTCGGCGCCGGCGAGGGCGTCGCCGAGAATCTGGCGGGCGCGGTTCGGGTCAACACCGGCGGCGTCCAGGAGCGAAGGGGCGGGGGCATGCGCGTTCATGGCCTGCAAGATAGGGAGGCTGCCCGCCGGCGTCACGGCGCCAATCCGCGCGGACCGTCGAAAGCCCGCACCTTTAGTTCAACGGCGCCTCGCCGGCATGCTCACTGCGCGTGAGCGACATTTCGACACTGATCAGCGCAGGTGCGCCATTTCGCGCGAGCCGGTCCAGACGAACCGGGACGTTATGAAGAAGCTTCCAGGCGTCCCGGTTACGGGGGCCCGAGCTGTTCAGCCCCCGCGCAGTGGGTCGTGGCCCCAGTTCATCAGGCTCCATCGCCAGCGGGTGTTCGTCACGTCGCCACCGTTGCGGATGGCCGCAGGCCGCTGCGCCAGGTGTCGTCGACAGTAGCCGATCACCTTCTTCATATGCGCGAAGTCGGCATCGGTGAGCTCAGAGACTGGCGTGGCGCGGATCGCGAGGATCTTGCGTGCCGACTGGCGTCCCACGGACTCCGTCTCGCCCCGGCGAACCGTTCCCACTCTCTTGGACTCCGCCGTGCCGAGCCAGGCGCGCAGCTCGGCGGGGCTGAGGTTCACCAACCGGTCGAACTCTTTGCGGATCGCCCGCTCGTCGCCGGGACTGAGGTGCATGCCGGCCTTTCGCGAACGCCATTCGCCCGGAAGCGGCTGAACGAGCCCGATTTTGCGGTGACGTCCGCGCTACGTGCGCCTCCGCTCCATGCGAGGCGGCAAGCGCCTTGGCAAGCCAAAGCGATGCGCGTATGCACGCGCCCGAAGGGACGGGCAGCTTGCGTGAGCATGCATGCGTGCGCCCTTCTGACAGTCGGCGGGGGCGATTCGTCAGTTTCGCGGAACGCAGCCGGCCAACCAGACCGAGGGGACATGAAGTCGAGGTTTCAGGATATGCGAGCGCTGGCGGCGGGCGCCGCCGCGGGCGCAGTGTCGGCCTTCTGGGGCGCGTCGGCTCTGGCCAATGACCTGATGGGCCAACCCACGCCGGGGGCGATCGACCTCCAGCCTGGGGTGACCCCGCTAAGGCACGACGCCATCTTCTTCCACAACGCGATCCTGCTGCCGATCATCACGATCATCACGCTGTTCGTGCTGGCGCTGCTGGTGTGGGTGATCGTGCGCTACAACAAGCGCTCGAACCCGGTGCCCGCCCGCTGGAGCCACAACACCCCGGTCGAGGTGATCTGGACTCTGGTCCCGGTGCTGATCCTGGTCTTCATCGCGATTTTTTCGTTCAAGCTGCTGTTCGCTTATCATGACATGCCCAAGCCCGACCTGACGGTGAAGGCGACGGGCTACCAGTGGTACTGGGGCTACGAATATCCGGACCAGGGCGTCGCGGAGTTCGTGTCGAACATCCTGCCGGAAGAGGAAGCCCGGGCGAAGGGCGTTCCCTATCGCCTGGCGGCCACCGAGCCGATGGTGGTGCCGGTCAACAAGACCGTTCGCGTGCTCGTCACGGGCGCCGACGTGATCCACGCCTTTGCCGTCCCCTCGTTCGGCATCATCGTCGACGCCATCCCGGGTCGTGTGAACGAAACCTGGTTCAAGGCTGAGCGCGTGGGCACCTACTACGGTAACTGCCGTGAGCTCTGCGGCATCGACCACGCCTTCATGCCCATCGAGGTGCGCGTGGTGAGCGACGCCGAGTACGCCGCCTGGCTCGCGAGGAAGGGCGGCAAGCCTGCCTCGCCGACCCTGACCACGCTGGACAACGCCGCCGACGCGGCGGGAGCCGCGAATACCGAGGCCGCGCCTGCGGCGCCGGCCGCCGGCCAGCCCGCCACCGCCACGGTGAACCCCGCCGCCGCCGCGCCGCGCACGCCGCAGCCTGCCGCGCCCGCGACGACCACCCAGCCTGCCGCGCCCCCGGCGCCGGCTGCGAAATAAGCCAGGAATAGCGTTCAGATGGCCACGTCAGCCGCTCACGACCACCACGACAGCCACGACCACAAGCCGGGCTTCTTCGCGCGGTGGTTCTTCTCCACGAACCACAAGGACATCGGCACGCTCTACCTGCTGTTCGCCATCATGGCGGGCCTGGTGGGCGGGGCGCTTTCCGGCCTGATCCGCTGGGAACTGGCCGAGCCCGGTATCCAGGTCTTCCGCGAGGGCAGCCTGCTGGCCCAGACGGGCCTGATCGAGCCTTCGAAGCACGGCTACAACGTGGTCGTCACCGCCCACGCTCTGATCATGATCTTCTTCATGGTCATGCCCGCGCTGATCGGGGGGTTCGGCAACTGGTTCGTCCCGCTGATGATCGGCGCGCCGGACATGGCGTTCCCGCGTATGAACAACATCTCCTTCTGGTTGCTGGTGGCGGCCTGGGTGCTGATCTGCACCTCCATGTTCGTCGACGGCGGCCCGGGCCTGGGCTTCGGCGGCGGCTGGACGGCCTATCCGCCGCTTTCCACCTCCGGCCACGCCGGGCCGTCGATGGATTTGGCCATCCTGTCGCTCCACCTTGCGGGCGCCAGCTCGATCCTCGGCGCCATCAACTTCATCACCACCATCTTCAACATGCGGGCGCCGGGCATGACCCTGCACCGCATGCCGCTGTTCGTGTGGTCGGTGCTGGTCACCGTCTTCCTGCTGCTGCTCTCGTTGCCCGTCCTGGCCGGCGCGATCACCATGCTCCTGACGGACCGCAACTTTAACACCCACTTCTTCGACGCGGCCGGTGGCGGCGACCCGGTCATGTACCAGCACCTTTTCTGGTTCTTCGGTCACCCCGAGGTCTACATCCTGATCCTGCCGGGCTTCGGCATCGTCAGCCACATCGTCTCGACGTTCTCGCGCAAGCCGGTGTTCGGCTACCTGGCCATGGCCTACGCCATGGTCGCGATCGGCTTCATCGGCTTCCTCGTGTGGGCGCACCACATGTACACGGTGGGGATGAGCATCAACCTGCGGGCCTACTTCGTGGCCGCGACGATGGTCATCGCGGTGCCGACCGGCGTGAAGGTGTTCAGCTGGATCGCGACGATGTGGGGCGGGTCGATCGACTTCAAGACGCCCATGCTGTGGGCGATCGGCTTCATCTTCCTGTTCACGGTCGGCGGCGTTACCGGCGTGGTCCTGGCCAACGCCGGCATCGACTACAGCCTGCACGACACCTACTACGTGGTGGCGCACTTCCACTACGTGCTGTCGCTCGGAGCGGTGTTCGCGATCTTCGCCGGCTTCTACTACTGGTTCGAGAAGATCTTCGGCGTGAAGTACCGCGAGGCCCTTGGCGCCGCGCACTTCTGGGTCACCTTCGTGGGCGTGAACCTGATCTTCTTCCCGCAACACTTCCTCGGCCTGCAGGGCATGCCCCGCCGCTACGTGGACTATCCGGAGGCGTTCACCCTCTGGAACCAAGTCTCGTCGCTGGGCTACGTCATCACCCTGGTGGGCGTTGGCATCTTCCTGGTGATGCTGCTCGACGCGATGGTTTTCCGCCGCAAGGGCGAGGCCAATCCCTGGGGCGAAGGCGCGACGACGCTGGAGTGGACCCTGTCTTCGCCGCCGCCGTTCCACCAGTTCAACGAACTGCCGGTGATCAAGCCGGACGCCCACCACTAGGCGTCAGGCTCCTCCGGGACCATCTAGAGGGGCGCGCTCCGCAGAGGGGCGCGCCCCTCGAACATTACGAGTATCATCCATGGCCATGGCTACGGCCCAACCCACCGCACGCGCCCCGGCCCGCTGGCAGGACTTCCTGCAGCTGCTGAAGCCGCGCGTCATGTCGCTGGTGGTGTTCACCGGACTGACCGGCCTCGTGGCGGCCGGCCAGCCGGTCAACCCGTTCCTGGGCGCAGTCGCGATCCTCTGCATCGCCGTGGGCGCCGGCGCGTCGGGCGCCCTCAACATGTGGTACGACGCCGATATCGACGCCAAGATGCGTCGCACGCGTGGCCGGCCGGTGCCGGCGGGGCGGGTTCAAGGGGCTGACGCCCTCACGCTTGGCGTTGTGCTCTCGTTGTTCTCGGTCATGCTGATGGGCATGGCGCTGAACTGGCTGGCGGCCGGGCTGCTGGCCTTCACCATCCTCTTCTACGCCGTGGTTTACACCATGTGGCTGAAGCGCTGGACCGCCCAGAACATCGTCATCGGCGGGCTTGCGGGCGCTCTGCCGCCGGTGATCGGCTGGGCTGCGGCCACGGGGACAACCCCGCTGAACGCCTGGCTGCTCTGCGCGATCATCTTCATGTGGACGCCGCCGCATTTCTGGGCGCTCAGCCTCTACACGAGCGAGGACTACCAGAAGGCAGGCGTGCCGATGATGCCGGTCGTCGCCGGGGCGAGCTCCACGCGTCGGCAGATCTGGGTCTACAGCCTCCTGTTCACGCCAGTGGCCATCGCCCCGGCCTTCACCGGCCTCGGGGGCGTCGCCTACCTCGCGGTCTCGGTCATCGGCGCGGCGATCTTCCTGCTGCTGGCCTGGCGGCTCTATCGGAGCCGGGCTGGGGAGGCGGGCGGCCAGCGCAACGACGACGGCCTCTACGACGTCCGCGCGGGGGCGAAGGACGCGCGCAACCTCTTTGCGTTCTCGATCCTCTACCTGACACTTCTCTTCGCCACGCTGCTTGTGGAACACCTGGCCGGACTGCCGGCCCTGGAGGTCTTCTAGATGAGCGATCCCGCTCGCGAGTCCGACGTGGAGACGAAGGCCCGCCGCGGCCGCAACATCGCGCTCGCGCTGGGGCTCGTCCTCTTCATCGTGCTGATCTTTGTCGTCACCATCGTCCGGCTGGGCGCCAGTGTCTCCGATCGCCCCTTCTAAGCCGGAGCGCTCGCCGCAGCAGAAGCGGAACGCCGGCGTGGCGATGGTCTGCGCCGCGGCATTCTTCGGCATGGTCGGTGCGGCCTATGCGGCGGTGCCGATCTACCGTGCGTTCTGCCAGCTGACCGGCTTCGACGGCACGGTCCGCAAGGCCGAGGCTGCGCCCGATCGTGTGCTGGACAAGCAGCTGACGATCCGCTTCGACGCCAACGTCCGCAACCTGCCCTGGACCTTCACGGCACAGCAGACCGCGCAGCAGGCGAACATCGGCGAGACCAAGCTGGCGCTGTTCAAGGTGACCAACAACGGCGCCCAGCCGATCACCGGCCGGGCGGTGTTCAACGTGGTGCCCGAATCGGCCGGCGCCTACTTCCAGAAGCTCGACTGCTTCTGCTTCTCGGACCAGACCATCGGCGCTGGAGAGACGGTAGAGATGCCGGTGCTCTACTTCGTCGACCCTAAGTACGCCTCGGACTTCGAGACCAAGGGCAAGTCGGAGGTCACCCTGTCGTACACCTTCTTCCCGTCCACGGACGCACCGGCGACGCCGGCGACGGCCCAGGCCCACAAACCGGCGAACGCGGGTTAGCCTTTCCCCCTTGGCGGAGGGCGCGGCGCAGGGCTATAGCGTGCCCGGATTTTGACTGCGCGCGACTCTGTCCCGCGCGCGGCGGTTTTCGAGGGGTTTAGGACCGCAATGGCCGCAGGCGTGAAGCACGACTACCACCTGGTCAATCCGAGCCCGTGGCCGCTGACCGGTTCGATCTCGGCCGTGGTCATGGCCATCGGCGGCGTGGCCTGGATGAAGGGGCTCTTCGGCCTCGACAAGGGCACCTGGTGGCTGTTCGCCGCCGGCCTGGCCGGGGTGCTCTACACAATGTTCGGTTGGTGGCGGGACGTGGTGAAGGAAGCCAACGCCGGCGACCACACGCCGGTGGTCGCCATCGGCCTGCGCTACGGCATGATCCTGTTCATCGCCTCGGAGGTGATGTTCTTCGTCGCCTGGTTCTGGATCTTCTTCGAGATGGCGCTGTTCAACGGCCATCGGACCCTCTCGTCCATCGAGGAAGTCCGGCTAGCCTGGGAAACCTGGCCGCCGCACGGCGTCGAGACGGTCTCGCCGTGGGAACTGCCGCTTCTCAACACCCTGACCCTGCTGCTTTCCGGCACCACGGTCACCTGGGCCCACCACGCGCTGCAGACGGGCGACCGCAAGGGCGCCAAGATCGGCCTGCTGCTGACCATCGTCCTGGGCGTGCTGTTCACCGGCATCCAGGCGTACGAGTATCAGCACATCCTCGAGCACAAGTACTTCTTCAATGAGGAGACGGGGAACTCCGGCCTCTACGGCTCGTCCTTCTTCATGGCGACCGGCTTCCACGGCTTCCACGTCCTGATCGGGACCATCTTCCTGGCGATCTGCCTGATCCGGCTGATGAACGGCGCCTTTACGCCCCAGAAGCACTTCGGCTTCGAGGCGGCCGCCTGGTACTGGCACTTCGTGGACGTGGTGTGGCTGTTCCTCTTCGCCTTCATCTACGTGGTCTTCGGCGGCGGCGGGGGCCACTAGCCGGTGCCGGCGGCCCGCAACCCGCTGCTCTCTGGGGCGGCGGGCCGCTGCCCCAACTGCGGCGAGGGCCACCTGTTCGAGGGCTTCCTCAAGGTGACGCCTCGCTGCGAAGCCTGCGGCTTCGACGTGGCCCGCGCCGACTCCGGCGACGGGCCAGCTGTCTTTGTGATCCTGGTCGCGGGCTTCGTGGTCGCCTTCGGGGCGCTGTTCACCGAGGTGGCGCTCAGCCCGCCCGTGTGGGTCCACCTGATCCTCTGGCTGCCCGCGACCGTGCTCGTCTGCCTGAGTCTGCTGCGGCCGATGAAGGGCGCGATGCTGGCGGCCCAGTTCATGAACAAGGCCTCGGAGCCGCGCGGTGAGTGAAGCCTGGGACCCGGAGGTGCCGATCGGCGACCGCCGCCCGGGTCGCCGCGGCCTCCCGGTCGCCCTCACCATCGTGACGCTGATCGCCTTGGCCATAATCGTCGGCCTCGGGGCCTGGCAGTTGCAGCGCCTGGGGTGGAAGCGCGACCTGCTGGCCCGCGTCGAGCGCCTGCAGTCGACGCCTGCGCAACCGATCGGACCCGTCCTCGACGCCCTGAACGAAGGGCGTGACGTGGATTTCACCCGCGTGACCGCCACCTGCCCGGGCCTGGCCACGGCGCCGTTTGTCGAGCTTTACGCGCTGCGGGAGGGCCAGGCCGGCTCGCGCCTGATCTCGGCCTGCACAGTCGACGCGCTGCGCTACCGAACCGTCCTGGTGGACCGCGGCTTCGTGGGCGACACCATCTCGTCGCGCCCCCCGGTCGACCCGGCCGCGACCGCGCCGGTCCAGGTCACCGGCGTGCTGCGCTCGGCGGAGGCCGCAAGCTTCGTCACGCCGCCGAATAGGCCGGGCGGCTTCTTCTCCCGCGATGTCGACGCCATGGCCAAGGCTCTCGGGGCAGAGAGGCCCGCGCCGATCTTCCTTATGGCCGAGACGCCCTCGAACCCGGAGTGGCGCGCGTTGGTCCCGGCCCCGCTTCCGGCGCAGATTTCGAACCGTCACCTGGAATACGCGCTCACTTGGTTCGGCCTTGCGGGCGCCCTGGTCGGCGTCTATGCCGCCATGCTCCTACGCAGGCGGAAAGCTTGATGCGCTACATCTCCACCCGCGGGCAGTCGCCGTCGGTCGGTTTCGTCGACGCGGTGCTCGCCGGCCTTGCGCCGGACGGCGGCCTCTATGTGCCGGAAAGCTGGCCGGCGTTCACGGCGGCCGAGATCGCCGGCTTCGCCGGCCGCCCCTATGCGGACGTCGCCGCCGCCGTGATCGGCGCGTTCGCGGGCGACGAGATCCCCAAGGACGAGCTCCTGGGGATGTGCCGGGAGGCTTACGCCACCTTCAACCATCCGGCCGTGGTCCCGCTCGTTCAGCTCGGCCCGGACGCCTTCATCGCGGAGCTGTTCCACGGCCCCAGCCTGGCGTTCAAGGACGTGGCCATGCAGATCCTGGCCCGGCTCTACGACCATGTGCTCGGCAAGCAGAAGCGCCACCAGACCATCGTCTGCGCCACCTCGGGAGACACCGGCGGCGCGGCCGTGGAGGCGTTCCGCGGCCGCAAGAACGTCAAGGTGGTCGCCCTCTTCCCGGAGGGCCGGATAAGCGAGGTGCAGCGCCGATTCATGACCGCCGCAGTCGAGTCGAACGTCGCCTGCGTCGCCGTCGAGGGCACCTTCGACGACTGCCAGGCGATCGTGAAGCAGACCTTCCAGGACCAGGTGCTGCGCCAGGCGGTGGATCTGTCGGGCGTGAACTCGATCAACTTCGCCCGCATCGCGGCGCAGGCCGTCTACTACTTCACCAGCGCTGTCGCGCTGGGCGCTCCGCAGCGCCCGGTCAGCTTCTGCGTTCCCTCGGGCAACTTCGGCGACGCGTTCGCCGGGTACGTGGCCAGTCGCATGGGTCTGCCCATCGCCAAGATCGTCGTGGCGACGAACTCCAACGACATCCTCGCCAGGACCTTCGAGGAAGGCCGCTACGTCCGCGGCATGGTCCAGGCCACCATCTCGCCAGCCATGGATATCCAGTCCGCGTCGAACTTCGAGCGCTTGTATTTCGAGGCTGTGGAGCGCGAGCCGGTCGAGACCACGCGCGCGTTCGAGGCTTTCGCGAGCGCCGGCGTCGTCGACATCCCGCCGAAGGCTTTCGCCAGCATGCGCGCGATCTTCCGCGGCGTCGCCGTGGATGAGGACGAGACCCGGCGGACCATCGTGGCGACGTTGAACGAGACGGGCCAACTCATCGACCCGCACACTGCGGTTGCGGTAGCGGCGCTGAGGCGGGTGAGCGAGGTGGAAGGTCCCATCGTGGTGCTCTCCACCGCCCACCCGGCGAAATTCCCGGACGACGTGGCGAAGGCCTGCGGCGTGGAGCCGGCCCTGCCCCGCGGCGCCGCGGACCTTGCTGGCCGTCCCGAGCGTTACGACCGCCTGCCCGCCGAGCCGGAGACGATCAAGGCCTATGTCCGCGCGTTCGCCGAAGCGTAGGAAACCTGAGCCGGGGGCCGCCGTGACGCCGCGTGTCCACACGCTGGGCAACGGCGTGCGGGTCGTCTGCGACCCCATCCCCGGGCTCCAGACGGTGGCCCTCTCCGTCGTCTCCGGCCGTGGAGCGCGCTTCGAGGACGAAGAACGCTCGGGCTGGTCCCACCTCCTGGAGCACATGGTCTTCAAGGGAGCCGGTGGACGCTCGGCCAAGGGGATTGTGGAGGTCATCGAGGCTGAGGGCGGCAACATCAACGCCGCCACCGGCTACGAGCGCACCAGCTATCAGGTACGCGCCCTGAAGCACGGTCTCGACCTGGGCTCCCGCGTGCTATCGGACCTGCTGCTGCGGCCGCACATGGACGAGGGGGACCTCAAGCGCGAGAAGCAGGTGGTCGCCCAGGAGATCGCCGAGGCGGCGGACGCGCCCGACGACCTGGTGTTTGAGCTGGCCCAGGAGGCTGCGTTCGGCGGCCAGCCGCTCGGCCGCCCGATCCTGGGCACGACAGAGTCCATCGGCCGGGCCACGCCCGACACCCTGGGCGCCTGGCGTTCCGCGCTCTACGGCCCCGAGACCCTAGTCGTCAGCGCGGCCGGCGCGGTGGACGAGGACGAACTGCTGAAGCTGGCGGAGCGGGATTTCGGCCAGGCGGAAGGCCCGTCGCTGCCGCCGCCGGAGCCGGCCCGGTTCGAGGGCGGCGAGCGTCCGGTGGCCAAGAAGCTCGAACAGGCTAACCTCGTCCTGCTGTTGCCCGGTGTGGGCGTGCTGGATCCGGACTATTTCGCGCTGCGCCTGCTCGCCGAGATCCTTGGCGGTGGGATGGCCTCGCGGCTGTTCCAGGAGGCGCGCGAGAAGCGGGGCCTGGCCTACGCCATCGACGCCTATTCAGAGACCTACGCCGAGACCGGCGTGCTGGGCGTGTTCGCGGGCTGTGCGGCCACCGACGCGGAGGAACTGGCGCGGGTGACCGCCGGCCAGATCATAGAGCTCTTGAAGCCGGTCCCCGATGCCGAGCTGGCGCGAGCCAAGGCGCAGCTGAAGGGCGCCATGTTCATGGGTCGCGAAGGGGCGCTCGCCCGCGCCGAACAGGCGGCCGGCCAGGTGCTGCTGTTCGGCCGCACGCTGGACCCCGACATCGTGGCGCGGGAGGTGGACGCCGTAACCGTCGAGGATATCTCCCGCCTCGTCGAGTGGATCCTGCGGGCGCGCAGATCGGCTGTGGCGGTGCTCGGACCGAAACCCGCCCTGCGCGCGGCGCCGGTGTTCGAGGCCTCGCTGTTCGGCATCGGCGCGATCGGCTTTGCGCCCACCTATTGACGCGTCCGCGAATTCGGCGAGGCTCCATCCGATGGCCCTGCTGGACTGGATCACGCCGGAGAGCGGCCTACGGGTCGAAGGCGACGGCATCGTCCTCCGGCCGCCGCGGGCGGCGGACTATCCCGAATGGCGCGAACTGCGCGCCGTCTCCCGCAGCTTTCTCCAGCCCTGGGAGCCCACCTGGCCGGTCGACGACCTGAGCCGCGCCGCCTTTCGGCGGCGGCTGGTCGCCTATCAGCGCGACCGCGACCTAGGGGCGGCCTATCCGTTCTTCGTGTTCCGTGCGTCGGATGGCGCGCTGACCGGGGGGATCACGCTTTCCAATGTGCGCCGCGGCGTGGCCCAAATGGGCTCCGTCGGCTACTGGTGCGGCCGCCCGTTCACCCGGCAGGGGCTCACGCTGGCGTCGGTTCGGGGGATGGCGGACTTCGCGTTCCGCACATTGGGCCTGCACCGGCTCGAAGCCGCCTGCATCCCGGAGAACGGCCCCTCGCGCACCCTGCTGCTGAAGGCCGGCTTCGCCGAGGAAGGCTACGCCAAGGCTTATCTGAAAATTAACGGCGTTTGGAGAGACCATGTCTTGTTCGGTCTGACGACGCCGCTCAGCGCGCCCGACAGTCCGGACGAAGGTGTGTCGGTCTGACCGGCGCGTATTTGCTGCCAGGCGATCGAATCCCATGCCGAACGGCCACTGGACCTGGGACGCGACGACTACGCTCGAAGCCCTCGGCGCGGCGGACGTGGCCCTATGGCTGTGGGAGCCTGACACCGACCGCCTGCGCCTGACGGGCGCCTCGCGCGCCCTGGGCCTGGGGCCGCTTGTCCCAGACTGCTCGTCCGCGGCGCTCCGGGCCTTGGCCTTGCCGCAGGATCGCGCCATGGCCGAGGACCTCCTGCGGTTGGCCGAGCCCGGAACGGAGATCGCCGTGCGGCTGCGGATGCGCGGGGGCGGAATCTGCGTCTGGCGCGGGGTCTGGCTGGAGGAGGGCCGGCGCGCCGCCGGGGTGGTGGCGCTGGAGACCAAGTTCGCCGCCGCCGAACAGGATCCGCTGACAGGCCTCTTCGACCGCAGGAGCTTCATCGTGCGCGCCCGCGAGCGCTTGCACGCGCCCGGCGAGCACGAGCTGATCGTCGCAGACCTCGACCGCCTGCGCCGGTTGAACGAGGCCCTCGGCCACGAGCGTGCGGACCTGGTGCTGGCGGCGCTGGGCTCGCGATTGGCCGCGGCCTTCCCGCCCGGCGCGCTGCTCGCGCGCATCGGCGAGGACGAGTTCGCCGCGCTGGCGCCCAAGGACACTTCCCCAGGCCCTGAGGCGCTTCGGCGGGCCCTCGAACTGCCGCTGCGGGTCGCCGGCTTCGACATCCATCCGACGCTCTCCATCGGCGCCGTCTTGGCAGCCGGCGGAGAGGCGGCGCCCGAGGCCGCCGAGTTGCTGAGGCGGGCGGAGCTGGCCGTGGAAGCCGCGAAAAGCCATGGTCGCGGCGGCGCGGCCGCCTATGGACGCGGCCTCGAGACCGACGGGCTGTCGCGCCTGGCTCTCGAAAGCGATCTCAAGGGCGCGCTGGTCCGCGGCGAGCTCACGCCCTACTACCAGCCCATCGTTCGGCTCTCGACTGGAGCGCTCTCCGGGTTTGAGGCCCTGGTCCGCTGGCGCCATCCTCGCCGCGGCCTTCTCATGCCGGAGCAGTTCCTTTCTCTGCTGGACGAAATGGGGATGATGGGCGAGCTCGGCGCGCTGATGATGCGGGACGCTGCGCAGCAACTGGCGATGTGGCGGCTGAAGCATCGGGCGGCCGGGGAACTTACGGTCGCGGTGAACCTCTCGACCGGCGAGATCGATCGACCGAACCTGGTGGCAGACGTGGCCGCCATCCGCGAGGAGACGGGCCTGCCCTCGGGCGCGCTGAAGCTCGAGGTCACCGAGAGCGACGTGATGCGCAATCCTGAGCGGGCCTCGATCGTGCTGGGCGAGCTGCGCAAGGCCGGCGCGGCGCTGGCGCTGGATGACTTCGGCACCGGCTTCTCCTCTCTGAGCTACCTCACGCGCCTGCCGTTCGACACGCTCAAGGTCGATCGTTACTTCGTGCGGACCATGGCCACGAACGAGGGCTCGGCCAAGATCGTCTCGTCCGTCGTGAAGCTCGGCCGCGACCTCGACCTGGAAGTGGTGGCGGAGGGCGTCGAGAACGCCGGCATGGCCCGCCAGCTGCAGGCGCTGGGCTGCGATTATGGCCAGGGCTTCGGCTATGCGCCGGCGCTGTCGCCGCAGGAGGCCGAGGTCTACCTCAACGAGAGCTATGTCGACGGCGCGGCGCCCCTGATGGCCCGCGGGACACGCGGGTAGGTCTCAGGCCCGGCCCGCCGCGAAGCTGAGGCGCTCGGGATCCACCCCCAGTTTGCCAAGCGCCCGGGTCCACTTCCGGCCATGGTTAGGGCCGAAGATCAGCTCTTCATCCGGCTCGCAGGTGAGCCAGACGTTCTCCTTGATCTCGTCTTCCAGCTGGCCGGCGCCCCAGCCTGCGTAGCCGAGGGCCAACAGCGAGCGGCGCGGATGGCCGCTGGCCTGGGCCATGGCCTCGAGCGCGTCACGCGTCGGGGTGAGCGCCAGGCTCCTCCCAACCTCCAGGCTGTGTTCGGCCTCGTAGTCGGAGGTGTGCAGGACGAAGCCGCGCTCGCGTTCCACCGGGCCGCCCATCAGCACCAGGTCGGGCGGCGCCTTGATCTCGGACTTGATGTCGAGCCGGGCCAGCAGGTCCGGCACCGTCAACCCCTCCACCGGGCGATTGACGGCAAGGCCCATGGCGTGCCGCGCGTCGTGAGCGCAGACCAGGATCAGCGACCGCTCGAACCGGGGGTCGGAGATGCCCGGCATGGCGATCAGGAGCTGGCCTGCGAAGAACCCGTCATCCATCGCCGACGACCTTCGGGCGGGATCGCGGCGCTTTCAAGGTCCGTTTGCACGTGATTGGTTGCGTCGGACAGAGTTGTCGCTATCTCCGCGAAGCTCGACCACCCAGGAGGACGCCCCATGACCATCAAAGTCGGCGATAGGCTGCCGGACGCCACCTTGACCCTGGCCACGGCCGAGGGCCCGCGGCCGGTGTCCACCAACGACGTGTTCGGCGGCAAGAAGGTGGCGCTGTTCGCCGTGCCAGGCGCATTCACGCCAACCTGCTCCGCCAAGCACCTGCCCGGCTTCAAGCAGATGGCCGGGGACATCAAGGGCAAGGGCGTCGACGCCATCGCCTGTGTCTCGGTCAACGACGCTTTCGTCATGCGGGCCTGGGCCGAGGACCAGGCTGTGGGCGAGGATATCCAGATGCTGGCCGATGGCGGCGGCCAGTTCACCAAGGCGCTGGGCCTCGACTTCGACGCGTCCAAGTTCGGCATGGGCGTGCGTTCCCAGCGCTATTCCATGATCGTCGACGACGGCGTGGTGAAGGAGCTCAATCTCGAGGAGCCTGGCGAATTCAAGGTCTCCTCGGCCGACTACCTGCTGGCGCAGCTTTAGTTTGACGGCCGCGCTTGCGGCGCGGCCGGTCCCCCTATCTTCAGCGCAGGCCCGCGGCCAGGAGGCGGCGGGCTTCAGCATCATGCAAGAAAGGTGGGGCGCGTGTTCAGCTCCGTTCACCGGCGCGCCAGCGCCGGCCTCCTCGTTGTCGCAGCCGGCCTTAGCGCCGTCGCGGTGGCAAGCCCCACCGACGCGGCTGTGCGGCGTCCCCGGCCGCAAAGCGACGAATACCGCAAGAACTGGGGCCTCGACGCTATCGGCGCCCAGGCAGCCTACCGCGCTGGCCTCTCGGGCCGCGGTGTCACGGTCGCCCTCATTGACTGCGGCGTCGCCGAAGCGCAGCCGGAGGTTCGACGCAACGTCAGCGTTTCGCGCGACGTGGTCGCCGGCCGCGCGGCGCCCGCGGTCGAGAAGCACGGGACCTATGTCGCCGCGCCGATGGTCTCCGCCCTGAACGGTCGAGGCATGGTCGGCGTGGCGTACAACGCCAAGGTGGTCTCGATCCGAGCCGACTACGACGGCGGCCTCAATGGCGAGTGCGCCTTCCGGCCCGCGGACCTGGCCGCGGCCCTGGATGAGGCTGTCGCGCACAAGGCGCGGGTGGTGGTAATGCCGCTGCAGGGCCGCAAGCCGCTCGGCGAGCCGTTCGAGGCGGCGCTGGAACGGACGGTCAAGAGCGGGGCCGTTCTGGTCATCGCCGCCGGCAACCGCAAGGGGGACCAGCCCACGTGGCCCGCGCGCTACGCCTCCGATCCGCGGTTCGCGGGCTCTATCGTTGTGGCCGGCGCCACCAGCTACTACGGCGAACTGACCGCCTGGTCGAACCGGGCCGGCGCGGCGAAGCCCTGGTACGTGGCGGCCCCCGGCGAGTGGGTGCTCACCGACTGCAAGCGCAAGTGCGCTCTGGTCTCGGGCACGTCCTTCTCCACGGCTTACGTCGCCGGCGCCCTGGCCCTGATGATGGAGTCCCGGCCGGAGCTCAGCGGGCCGGAGGCGGCCGGCCGCGTGCTGCAGGCGGCTCGCGACCTCGGCGAACCCGGCGCCGATCCGGTCTACGGCCGCGGAGCGCTCGACCTCAGCCGCGCCTTCGCCGCGGCCGACTGAGGAAAGGCGCGGCTCAGAAACTTCGAGCCGGCTTCCCCGAACCGCCAGGGGACCTCGGCCGCCTTGGTGATGCCGATGCGGGGGCCGGCCAAGAGGATGCCCGCGGCCCCAGGCGTGAGCTGGAAGGGTGGGGCGTCCAGCGGAGCGCCGTCGTGCTCGCGCGTGATCCCCATCGCCTGGCAGAGCTTTCCCGGGCCGGAGCACAGCGCCCGGGGCTCGGCGAGGCTGCGGCGCTCGCGCATGACCTCGAGGCCCCTGGTGGGCTCGATCGCCCGGATTAGCACCGCGCTCCCCGGGCTCTCGCCGCAGACGAAGTTCAGGCACCAGTGGATGCCGTAGGACCGGTACACGTAGGCTCGTCCCACGGGCCCGAACATCACCGCATTGCGCGGCGTCTGGCCTGAGTAGCTGTGCGAGGCGGGGTCCTCGTGGTGGTAGGCCTCGGTCTCGACGATCCGACCGCCCACGCCGCCCACCAGCAGCTCCCAGCCGATCAGCAGCTGCGCCGCCTCGGCCGGATGCATCCGCCACACGTCGGCTTGACGGGCGGAATTTGGAAGCGGCGGAATGTCCTCAGAAGAAAAAACCATAGGGAGGATGCTGGCATGCCGTACGTCGAGGGCCAAACCATCCACGACGCCGACAGCCACGTGATGGAGCTGCCGGGCACGATCAATCGGTACCTGGACCCGAAGTTCCGCGCGGCGTTCGTGGAAAAGACCGGGCGCAAGGACGTGCTGCCGGAGTGGTTCGCCAATGCCGCCGCCCGGCAGGAGGACCCGGAGTTCCGGGCAGGGGCCGAGGCCAACATCCTGCTGCGCAAGAACTACGAGGCCCTGGGCGCCTTCCGCGCAGACGACCGCCCGCGGACGCTCGACCACCTGGGCTTCGCGAGCCAGCTGGTGTTCACGACGGCCTGCCTCTCGAACTTCGGCCTGGAACAGATGGGCGAGGTGGAGCTCGCAATAGAGGCCGCCCGCGCCCACAACCGGATGATGACCGAGTTCTGCTCGGTGGACCGCCGGCTGCTGGCTACAGGCTACGTGCCATTGATCGACCGGGCCCGCGCTCCCGATATCGCGCGCGAGGCCATTGGCCTGGGCGCCAAGGCGCTGATCATCCCGTCGCGCCACCCGCCCGGCTTCTCGCCTAGCCACTTGGAGCTCGATCCGCTCTGGGCGCTCGCGGAGGAGGCGGGCCTGCCGATCCTCTTCCACGTGGGCGGCGAGGAGAAGATGCACCGGGATTACCTGGAAAACGGGCTGCCCTATGTGAAGGACTTCCATGGGGGCGACGAGAATTTCACGTCGCTCACCTTCATGGCGATCCCGCTTAGCATCTGGCAGACGCTGTCGGCGCTCGTGGTCGATGGGGTCTTCGACCGCTTCCCGCGGCTGAAGTGGGGCGCCATCGAGCTCGGTGCGTCCTGGCTCCCAAGCCTGATGCGGTTCCTCGATTCCGGTGTGGCGGCCTTCGGGCGCGAGGAGCGGCTGCAGAAGCTGACGGCCAAGCCGTCCGAGATCCTGCGCCGTCAGCTCCGGGTTACGCCCTATCCGCACGAGGACACGCGCTGGATCATCGAGAATTCGGGCGAGGAGATGCTGCTGTTCTCGTCGGACTTCCCGCACGTGGAGGGCGGCCGCAATCCGCTGAAGCGGTTCAACGACAGCCTGGCGGGCGCAAGCGAGCGCGCCAAGCGGGGCTTCTACCGCGACAATTTCATTGACCTGATGGGGAAGGGATTAGATCCGGCGCTGCACGACCTGCCGGAGCTGGCCGCGGCCTGATTGCAGCTCGCACTCGACCACGTTGGGATCCCGCCGCGGAGAGGGAAGAGGCGCTGGCCGCGCTCTCGTCGGCACGTTAGCCGCATCGAGATCTCAGGTGTGACAGCCGCGCCGATGCGTATCGGAGATGTGGAGGTGGTGTTCGCCGTCTAGACTGCGAGGGTATCGGCGACCTGTTGCTCGGGAGCCGACAAGGCGCGGATCACCACTTCGAGCAGCTCCTGCACCTGGATGGGCTTGGAGGCATGATCGGTGAAGCCCAGCTCAAGGTAGCGTTGCCGGCCGCCTGACGTGACATCGGCGGTGAGCGCCACCACCGGAACATGCCGGTTCGGGCCCTCTCGCCCGCGCAGCTGCCGGAGGGCCTCGATCCCGGTCATGCCCGGCATCTGGATATCCATCAGCACCAGATCGAACGCCTGCTGCGCCATCAGCTCAAGCGACTGCGCTCCGCTGGAGGCCCTGGCCACCACGTGGCCGAAGCTGCCCAGCAGTTGCTGCAGGACCTGCAGGTTCACCGGGTTGTCGTCCACGGCGAGCACGCTCAGCGCCTCCGCCGGCACGGCTTCCCTGGGCGCGATCTCATGATCCGTGCGCGGGCGGGTGGCGACCTCCACCGGGATTTCCACGTGGAACACCGAGCCCCGGCCGAACTCGCTCTCCACGGAAATGCGGCCGCCCATCAGCTCTGTGAGCTGGCGCGCGATGGCAAGCCCTAGCCCCGTGCCGCCGAACTGGCGCGTTTCGGTGGTGTCCGCCTGGGTGAAGCGATCGAACAGCGCGGGCAGGTCCGCTGCGGGGATGCCGATGCCCGTATCGCGCACGGACAGCCGCAGCCACATCGCGTTCGCGCCATGGGGCCTCCCGACCACCAGCACGTCCACGGCGCCTTTCTCGGTGAACTTCAGGGCGTTGCCTAACAGATTGAACAGGACCTGCCTGAGGCGGAGGGCGTCCAGCAGTACGAACTCGGGCAGGTCTTCCTCCACCTGCAGGCCGAGGCGCACGCCCTTTTCCTGGGCGCGCCCGCCCCAAAAGCCGACGAGTCTGTCCAGGAACAGCTGCAGGTCTTCGGCCACGCGGACGATTTCCATGTGGCCGGCGTCGATCTTGGAGATGTCGAGCACGTCGTCGAGGATCGCCATCAGATACTTGCCGCTGTCGATCAAGGTGTCGATGCGCTGCGCCTGGCGCGGATCTGTCTCGTCCCGCTTCAGCAACTGGGCCATGCCGAGCACGCCGTTCATCGGCGTGCGGATCTCGTGGCTCATGGTGGCCAGGAAGTTGGACGCCGCCTTCTGCGCGCGGCGGGCTTCGTCTCGGGCCATCGCGAGCTCATTCATTATGGCCATGTTCGTGTTGAATGCGGCGTACCAGGTCCGGACCGCTTGCGTCGTGCCGCGCGAAATCAGCGCCATGATGGCGGCGAGGGCTATCAGGCTGAGGACGGCCGCCGCCGCGCTGCGCGGCGGCAGGATCGTGACCGCCAGCGCGGTGGTGGCGAGCAGGTGCGGAGTGACGAACGCCCAAAAGACCAGCCGCGACAGGGCCCCGGCCGAAAGGGCGATGGCCACCATGCCGGCCATCTGCAGGCCGAAGAAGATCAGCTCGGCGGCGCCGCCCGATTGCGCGACCGCAAGGGCCGGGGCGGCATAGATCGACACGCGCACGACGCTCAGCGCGGCAAGTCGGCGAAAGCCCGTGAGCTCCGGCGTCTCGGCAGAGCGGGTGGACCACCGCCGCTGGAGGAGCTGCACCACCGTGTCAAAAGCGCTGCCGCCGAGGAACAGGACCAGGGCGGCCGTGGGGTGGCCCATCGCCACCAGGGCGCCGGCCGACAGGGCGTTGAACCCGTAGTGCGTCCAGATGGGCAGCAGCAGGCCGGCGAGCGTCAGCTGATAGGGCGTTGGGCCAATAAGGACGGTGTCACCGCCACCGACCGGCGGTTCGGTCCTGCTGCACGTGGTCATGTCGCCCCCTCAAGCGGCGGAGGCATACGGCCGAATGGTAAACCTTAGGAGAACAAGGATTATCGGCGGAGGTGCAGGTTGAGCGGCTATCCGACCAACGCCTCGACGCTCACGGCCTCGAGGTCGCCGGCGCCTTCGCACAGGCTGTCGGCAAGGCCGGGCGCCTGGGCCAGCACCTGGGCGGCGAAGAACCTGGCGAGCGCCAGTTTCGCCTGCAGCCAGGGCTCGGCCGCGCCGGTCGCCGCCAGCGCTTGCCGGCCGAGGAACCAGCCGCCAATTACGTCGCCAGCCAGCTTGAGGTAGGGCGTGGCGGCAGCCTGCGCGTTCGGCCCGCCGTTTGCGAGCACCCAGTCGGTCGCACGCTCCAGCGCCGCCACCCCCGCGGCAAGCCTGCGGCCCACCGAAGCCACCTCCGGCGCCTCCGTGAGGGTCTGCGCGGTCAGCATCATTTCGGCGCACAGGTCGCGCATAACGGCGCCGCCGGCCATGGGAACCTTGCGGCCGACGAGATCGAGCGCCTGAACCCCATTGGTGCCCTCGTAGATCGGCGCGATCCGGGCATCCCGGTAGTGCTGCGCTGCGCCGGTCTCCTCGATGAAGCCCATGCCGCCGTGCACCTGGACCCCCAGCGAGGCGACCTCGACCCCAACGTCCGTGGACCAGGCCTTGGCGATCGGCGTGAGCAGCTCCTGGCGGGCCTTGGCGGCGGCGCGCTCCGGCTCGCTCTCGGCCAGGCGCGCGATGTCGGCGAGCACGCCGGTCATCAGGCAGATCCCGCGGGCTGCCTCGATCTTGGCCTTCGAGAGCATCAGCGTACGTCGCACGTCCGGATGTCCCCAGATGGCCCCATCGGCAGCCCAGGTCGCCCGGCCTTGGCGGCGCTCCTGGCTGAAGGCGAGCGCCTGTTGAAACGCGCGCTCGGCGATAGCCACGCCCTGCACACCCACCTGCAGGCGCGCGGCGTTCATCATGACGAACATGTGGGCCAGGCCCTGGTTGGGCTCGCCGACCAGCTCGGCCTGCGCGCCCTCGTAGAGCATGACGCAGGTGGGCGAGCCGTGGATGCCAAGCTTGTGCTCGATGGACGCCGGCCGGAAGTCGTTGCGTGCGCCGAGGTTTCCCTCGTCGTCCAGCAGGTATTTGGAGGTGAGAAAGAGGCTGATCCCCTTTACGCCGGCGGGGGCGTCCGGCAGCCGGGCCAGCACCAGGTGGCAGATGTTGTCCGTGGCGTCGTGGTCGCCCCAGGTGATGAAGATCTTCTGGCCATAGAGCCTGTAGCCACCGTTCCCGTCCGGCTCGGCGCGGGCGGTGAGCGCGGCCAGGTCGGTGCCCGCCTGCGGCTCGGTCAACACCATGGCGCCGGTCCATTCGCCCGAAACCAGCTTGGGCAGGACGAGCCGCTTCTGCTTCTCTGTCCCGTGCAGTGTGAGCGCCTCGATGGCGGCCTGCGTCAGCATCGGGCAGAGGCCGAACGCCATGTTCGCCGCGTGCACCATCTCGAACACCGCCAGCTCCATGGCCTTGGGCAATCCCTGGCCACCGAACTCCGGAGCCGCGGCGAGCGAGTTCCAGCCTTGCTGGGCGAACTGCTGGTAAGCCTGACCAAAGCCCGGCGCCGCGCGCACCACGCCGTTCTCGAAGGTCGCGCCTTCAACATCACCACGACGGTTGAGCGGCGCGAGTACTTCCGTGGTGAACCCGCCGGCCGCCTCCAGGATGGCGGCGATGGTGTCGGCGTCCAGCTCCGGAAAGGCGCGCTGCACGAGCGCGTCGTGGCCCACGGTGGACAGGGCGAAGGCGAGGTCGCGGACGGGGGCGCGGAAGGTCATCGAGGCAAGCTCCAACTGCCGGCGCTGTTTAGGCCAAGCAGGCCGCCCGTCAAAGGTGAGCCGTAGGAACCCTATCCACGGTTGAGCCTTAGCGGGGCGAGACCCGCGGCAGGGGCCGCGCGGTCAAAGAGGGATTGCGTCATGTCCGAGAACATTCGCCCGCTGGCGGTCGTCACGGGAGCCTCCGCTGGGATCGGCTATGAGCTTGCCAAGCATGCGGTGGAGCACCACGGCTTCGACCTGATCATCGCCGCCGATCGGCCCGAGATCGTTGAGGCGGCCCAGGCCTTCCGCGCCATGGGCGCGAATGTCAACCACATCCAAGTCGACCTCTCGATGCGCGAAGGCGTCGACAGACTCGTGGAACTGGTGGGGGACCGTCCGGTGGACGCTCTGCTGGCGAACGCCGGCCATGGCCTGGGGCGCAGCTTCCTCGAGCAGCCGGTCGAGGATTGGATGCACGTGGTCGACACCAACATCACCGGCACCATCTACCTGGTGCAGAAGCTCGCGCCGGCCATGGTTGCGCGGGGACAGGGCCGGATCCTGTTTACCGGATCGATTGCGGGCCTGATGCCCGGGACGTTCCAGGCGGTCTACAACGGCTCGAAGGCCTTCATCGACAGTTTCTCGTTCGCGCTGCGGAACGAGCTGAAGGACACCGGCGTCACCGTCACCTGTCTGATGCCGGGGCCCACCGACACCGACTTCTTCGAGCGTGCCGGCATGGAGGACACCAAGGTGGGCTCCGGCAAGAAGGACGACCCGGCCATGGTCGCCCGCGTCGGCTTCCACGCCATGATGCGCGGCGACGGCGACGTGGTGGCGGGCATGAAGAACAAGGTCCAGGCGACCATGGCTGCGGTCACCCCGCAAAGCGGTCTGGCCGAGATGCACCGCGGCATGGCGGAACCAGGTTCCGGGCAGAACTAGCTTCATAGGTTGACCTCCGGGGTCGGCTGCGGGTGTCTTTGCCCCCGTCGATCCTGGAGGACCTTGCTGAGCGATCCCGGCCACGCGCCGCGCGCTATCGGCACTGCGCGCTACTCAATCGTGGCGATCGTGCTGCACTGGTCGATCGCCGCGCTGATCGTGCTGCAGGTGGTGCTCGCCGGCCGTATGGACGGAGCGCCGGGGGTCGCGCGCTTCGAGGTCACCCAGCTTCATAAGTCGGTGGGCATCACCGTCCTGCTGCTCAGCCTGTTGCGGCTCGCCTGGCGGCTGATGAACCCACCGGAGCCGCTGCCCCGCACCATGGCGCGGTGGGAGAGGAGGCTCGCCGGCCTCACCCACGTGCTGCTCTACGTGGTGATGATCGGCATGCCGCTGACCGGCTGGATCATGGTCTCGACCAGCGCCCTGGGCCGCCCAACCATCCTCTTTGGCCTGGTGAACTGGCCGCACGTTCCCGGCCTGCCTGATCTCGCACCGGCCGCCAAAACAGCTTGGCACAATGTGGCGGAGACCGGTCACGGGCTGATGGCCAAGGCCACATACGTCCTCGTGGGGCTGCACGTCGCGGGCGCGTTGAAGCACCAGCTGTTCAGCCGTGACGAACCGGTGCTGGCCCGGATGGCGCCGGGCGCGCAGGCGGGCCGCTGGCTGGAGCCCAGAGTCCTCCTGATCCTCATCGCCTTCGTCGCCGTGGTGGCCTTCGGCCGCGTGCTCGACCCGCCGGACCCCGGCATGCCGCCACCCGCCCGGTCCGCCCAGCCCCCGGGCGAACCCGCGGAAGCCCAGGCGCCGACGACCGCGGCGCCCGTCGATCCGCTGGCGTGGCGGGTGCAGCCCGGCTCGACGCTGGCCTTCACCACATCCTGGGCGGGACAAGAACTCCGTGGGCGCTTCGAGCGCTGGACGGCCGAGGTGCGCCTGGATCCGCAGAACTTGGAGCAGGCGCGGGTCCGGGTGTTGATCGACCTCGCCTCGGTCACGACGGGCGACCGGGAGCGTGACGCCGCGCTGCAAACGGCCGAGTGGTTCGACGTGCCGGCCCACCCTCAGGCGGAGTTCACGGCTGAGCGCGTGAGCGCCGCCGGCGGCGACCGCTATCTGGCGCAGGGCTCGCTAGTCATCCGCGGTTCGAGCCGCCCTCTGAGTCTGCCGTTCTCGCTCAAGATCACCGGCGACAGGGCTGAGGCCCACGGTGTAACCACCCTCGACCGGACGCGGTTCGGGGTAGGGCAGGGCCAGTGGGCGGGGACGGACCAGATACCGGCGAAGGTGACGGTGCAGGTGGACCTGACCGCGGTTCGCGGCTGAGCGACGCGCTCGCCGCGCTTCGGGCCGGCGAACTCGTGCTGATGCCGACGGAAACGGTTTACGGCCTTGCCGCCGACGCCGCCAACGGTCGCGCGGTGGCCAAGGTGTACGAGGCGAAGGGGCGGCCGAGCTTCAATCCGCTGATCGCCCACGTGGCTGACCTAGCCGCCGCCCGCCGGATCGCCCTGTTCAACGACCGCGCGGCCAGCCTGGCAGAGCGGTTCTGGCCCGGTCCCCTGACCCTGGTGCTGCCGGTCGCGGACACCGCCGCCGTGTGCGATCTCGCGCGTGCCGGGTTGGACACGGTCGCAGTCCGCGCGCCAGCGCACCCGGTGGCGCAAGCCCTGCTGCGGGCGTTTGGCGGGCCGTTGGTGGCCCCGTCGGCCAACCGGTCTGGCCGGCCCAGTCCCACCACCTTCCGGGATGCGCTAGAGGAGACCGGCGCCGCGAGCGGTGCGGCGCTGGACGGCGGGTCCTGCGAAGTGGGCCTGGAGTCCACGGTCGTCGCGCTGCTGGACCAACCACGGCTGCTGCGGCCGGGCGCCGTGACCCGGGCGGAGCTGGAAACCGTGTTGGGCCCGCTGGCCGAAGCTGAAGACGACGCCAAGCGCTCGCCCGGCCGGCTGGCACGGCATTACGCGCCCAATTCCCCGGTCCGGCTCGGGGCGGCCTCGCCGCGTCGGGGCGAGGCCTGGCTCTCGTTCGGCCCCGGCGGCCGTGGCCGCTGGAATTTGAGCCCGAGCGGCGACCTGGCGGAGGCGGCGGCCAACCTGTTCGCCTACCTCCGTGCTGCCGACCGGACCGAGCCCCTGGCCATCGCGGTGGCGCCGATTCCCGAGCACGGGCTGGGCGAGGCGATCAATGACCGGCTGCGCCGGGCCGCAGGGTACGTGGGCTAGCATCCTCGCGGCGAGCCCTGGGCCGGTCTATATTCGGCGGCATGACCGCTCCTGTTCCTGCCGATGTGCTCTCTCGCCTGAAGGCCGTGCTGGGCGAATTCGGCTGGAGCCAGGATCCGGACCGGCTCGCGCCCAAGCTCGTGGAATGGCGTGACCGCTGGGTCGGCACGACGCCGTTCCTGGCCCTGCCGAGAACCACGGCTGACGTCGCGGCCGTAGTGGGGATCTGTTTCGAGGCTGGGATCCCGATCACCACGCAGGGCGGCAATACCGGCCTGGTCGGCGGTCAGATCCCGCAGGGCGAGGTCCTGCTGTCCACAGAGCGGCTGCGGACGATCCGCGACCGGGACGCCTTGGACGACGTCCTGGTGGCTGAGGCCGGCGTCACCTTGTCGGCTGTGCACGCATCGGCGGCCGAGGCGAACCGGCGCTTCCCTCTGGGGCTCGCGTCCGAGGGGTCCGCAACAGTCGGCGGCTTCATTTCCACGAACGCCGGGGGCACCCAGGTGCTGCGCTACGGCATGACCCGCTCGCTCGTGCTCGGTCTGGAAGCCGTGCTCCCGAACGGCGACATCTGGGACGGGTTGAAGCGGCTGCGTAAGGACAACACCGGCTACGATCTAAAGCAGCTGCTGATTGGAGCCGAGGGTACGCTGGGCGTGGTGACAGCGGCTGCGCTGAAGCTGCACCCGATAATGGTCAGCCGCGCCGTGGCCATGCTTGGCGTGGCCACTCCCGAGCATGCGCTGGAGTTGCTCGCCCGGGCGCGCGAAGAGACTGGCGGGGCCGTGGAGGCGTTCGAGCTGATGGCGCGGATCGGCATCGACTTCGCCCTTCGCAACATTGCCGGCACGCGGGATCCCCTAGCCGAGCCCTATCCCTGGTACGTGCTGGCGGAGTTCTCGTCCGGTGAGCTCGGTTCTGCGGAGGCCGGCATGGAGCGGTTTCTCGCCTCCGGTTTCGAGGCGGGGCTTATCCGCGACGCGGTGGTGGCCCAGTCGGACGTGCAGGCTAAGGCGCTTTGGGCGATCCGCGAGAACCAGTCCCCGGCGCAGAAGCCCGAGGGCGCTACCTGGAAGCACGACGTGGCCGTACCGGTCAGTCAAGTCTCGTACTTCCTCGCCGAGGCCACGGCCGCCATGCAGGCTTTCGCGCCCGGCAGCCGCATCGCCGCCTTTGGTCACATGGGCGATGGGAACATCCACTACGACGTGCTGCGGCCTGACGGCGGCTCCGACGCGGAGCATTCGGCCAAGCGTGATCAGGGCTCCCGGATCGTGCACGACATCGTCGCGAAGCTCGGCGGCTCGATCAGCGCGGAGCACGGCCTGGGCTCGATGAAGACCGCCGAGGCCCTGCGCTACAAGAGTCCCGTTGAGGTGGCTGCGATGCAGGCGATCCGCCAGGCGCTGGACCCCAAACGCATCATGAACCCACGGGTGCTGTTCTAATCCGCCGACAGGGGTTGGCGGGCGCTGCGGTCACGCCTAAGACGCGGCCAAGATGCTCATCGTCCTCTCCCCGGCCAAGGCGCTCGACTTCAGCGCCGGCCCGGAATTCGCGCCGCTCAGCGCGCCGCAGCTTGCCGACCAAACCGCCGAGCTTTCCAAGACCACCAAGAAGCTGCGGGTCCAGGACCTCAAAAAGCTGATGTCGCTGTCGGACAGCTTGGCCAAGCTCAACCGGGAGCGCTTCCAGGCCTTCGATCCCGAAGCGGACGATGGGCTGCAAGCGGCTTTCGCGTTCAACGGAGACGTCTACATGGGCCTGAAGGCCCGCACGATCGACAAGAAGGGGTTGGCCTGGGCCCAGGACCACGTGCGGATCCTCTCCGGCCTTTACGGCGTGCTCCGGCCGATGGACGCCATCCAGCCCTATCGCCTGGAAATGGGAGTCGGGCTGAAGACGAAGCGCGGCGCCAGCCTCTACGAGTTCTGGGGCGACCGTATCGCTGCGGCGCTCAACGCCGATGCCGTCGGCCACAAAGACAAGACGCTGGTTAACTGCGCCAGCCGGGAATACTTCCACGCCGTAGATCGCCAAGCGCTCAGCCTGCCCGTGCTGAGCTGCCGCTTTCTCGAGGAAAAGGACGGTGATGCCCGCATCATCTCCTTCTACGCCAAACGCGCCCGAGGCCTGCTGGCCCGCTGGGCCATAGACAATCGGGTGGAGCGTCGCGAAGACCTCACGGCATTCGACGCCGCCGGGTACCGCTTCATTCCGGAGCTATCCTCAGATGAGGAACTGACCTTCTCCCGGCCGCAGCCCCCGCCGCCCTCCGCCAGCGCCAAGGACGCCTGACCATGCCCCAGCCGTACAATCTCGAGGGTCAGGCCGCCGTGGTCACCGGCTCCACCAGCGGCATCGGCCAGGCCATGGCCGAGGCCCTGGCGGCGCAGGGGGTGAACGTCGTCCTCAACGGCTTCGGTGATCCGGCGCAGATCGAGGCCGATCGGCGTCGCATCGAGGCCGAGACTGGCGTGAAGGTCGTCTACCACAACGCTGACATGACCAAGCCCGCCGAGATCGAGGACCTGGTGGACGCGGCCCGGCGCGAGTTCGGGCGGCTGGATATCCTGGTGAACAATGCCGGCATTCAGCACGTGGCTCCGGTGGACGAGTTCCCGATCGAGAAATGGGACGCGATCATCGCGATCAACCTCTCTTCGGCGTTCCATGCGACCCGGGCGGCGCTGCCGCTGATGAAGGCCCAGGGCCGTGGGCGGATCGTCAACCTGGCCTCGGCCCACGGGCTCGTCGCCTCGCCGTTCAAGTCGGCCTATGTGGCGGCCAAACACGGGGTGGTGGGCTTTACGAAGTCCTGCGCCTTGGAGGTCGCCCGGCAGGGGATCACCGTCAACGCCGTCTGCCCCGGCTACGTGAAGACGCCGCTCGTGGAGGCACAGATCGGCGACCAGGCGAAGGCCCGCGGCATCGCGCCGGAGCGCGTGATCGAGGAGGTGATCCTGGCGGCGCAGCCGAACAAGAGCTTCATCGCTTATGACCAGCTCGCCGGCCTGCTGCTCTACCTGGTTTCCGATATGGGCGGCGGCGCGACAGGCGCGGCCTACACGGTCGACGGAGGCTGGACAGCGGCTTGACGACCGCAACGTAACCACGGCCTTTCCTCGCCAACAATCGTTTGAAATCGAGGAGAGGGACCCATGGCGTTCAAGCCGTTCGACCTGACGGGAAAGGTGGCGCTGATCACCGGCGGCAACGGGGGGATCGGCCTCGGCATGGCGGAAGGCCTGGCCGCGGCGGGAGCCAAGGTCGCGATCTGGGGCCAGAACCCCGAGAAGAACGCCAAAGCCGAAGCGGCCCTGAAGGCCCACGGCGGCGACGTGCTGGTGCAGAAAGTGGACGTGGCCGACGAGGCCGCGATCGTTGCCGGCGTGGCCGAGGTGCTGAAGACGTTCGGGCGGCTCGATTTCTGCGCCGCCAATGCAGGGATCGGCGGCGGCGCGCCGTTCGAGGAGATGACCACGGAGAAGTGGCGCCGGGTCACCACTGTGAACCTTGACGCGGTGTTCTGGACCTTCCGGGAAGCGGCCAAGCACATGGTCGAGCGGGCCCGCAGCGGCGATCCGGGCGGTTCTCTCGCGGTGACCTCGTCCACCTCGGCGATCCACGGCGCGCCGCGCAACCAGGCCTATGCGTCCACAAAGGGCGCGGTGCTCTCGATGGTGCGCGGATTGGCGGTGGAGTATGCGCGCTACGGCATCCGGGCGAATTCCATCCTGCCGGGCTGGATCGCCACCGACATGACCGCCGGGGCGCAGGACAACGACAAGTTCAACGAGCAGGTGATCCTGAAACGCGTCCCCGTCCGGCGCTGGGGCGAAGGCGCGGACTTCTCCGGCATCGCCGTCTACCTGGCGTCCGAAGCCTCACGCTTCCACACCGGCGACAGCTTCGTCATCGATGGCGGATACACGATCTTCTGAGCCGGCGGGTGACCTCGGGGCACCGTTCCCATTCACGACCCACGGCGCCATCCTCGCGACAACGAGCATTCCGGGAGGATCCCTATGACACTGCACACCAAGCTCTGCGACCTGTTGGGGGTGCAGCACCCGATCATGCTGGCCGGCATGGGCGGGGTGTCCTACGCCGAGCTGGTGGCCGCGGTGTCCAACGCTGGCGGCTACGGCGTGCTGGGGATGGCGGGACGTGGGCCGGATTTCATTCGCGAGCAGATGCGGCAGGTGCGCCAACTCACCGATCGGCCGTTCGGCGTCGACCTCCTGGCCGCGAGCCCGGACAGCCTGACCGCTTCCGTGGACGTGATCATCGACGAGGGCGCCTCGTCGTTCGTAGCCGGGCTGGGCGTACCCATGCCGATCATGGAGAAGCTCAAGAAGGCCGGCCTGAAGGTAATGGTCGTGTGTGGGGCTGTGAAACACGCAGTGAAAGCCGAGCAGGCCGGCTGCGACGCGGTGATCTGCCAGGGCGGTGAAGGCGGCGGCCATACGGGTCTGGTGGGCACGATGCCGCTCGTTGCCCAAGCTGTTGAGGCCGTGAAGATCCCCGTGGTGGCGGCCGGCGGCCTCTACGATGGTCGCGGCCTCGCCGCGGCCTTGAGCCTGGGCGCCGTCGGTGTCTGGATGGGCACGCGCTTCATCGCCTCGCAGGAGGCCCACGCCGGCGAGATGTATCGCGAGACGATCGTGGAGGCGTCGGACGAGGATACTGTCCGCAGCCGCTGCTATTCCGGCAAACCCATGCGTGTGAAGAAGAATCCCTACGTCGAAGATTGGGAGAGCCGTCCGGCCGATATCCAGCCCTTCCCGATGCAGGCGATGGTCTCCCACCAGGCCGGGGTCATGGGCGGGATCGGAGGACAGGTGGAAGGGCTGGACGCGGACCGCTCCTGCTTCGCCATGGGCCAGTCGGCGGGCGGGGTGCGCGACGTCCTGCCGGCGGGCGAGATCGTGCGGCGGATCATGGCTGAGGCGGAGGCCGCCCTTGATCGCGTGGCGACACTGCGCGCCCGGGCGACCGCTTCGGCCTAGGGCGCGACCGCCAGGTAGCCGGGCGGATCCTTCAGGAAAGCTCCGAAGTCTGCCAGGCATCCTCGCCAGGCGGCGATCTGGGTCAGCCCTTCCTGGCGCGTATCGCCGGCGAACAGCAGGGTGGAATAGAGGATATGCGGCTTGCCGCTGCGGTCCTGGGTGATGCGGCACGTGAGCGAGCTCTGGTTGAAGCCGTTGACCTGCGCCAGCGTCGGCGCCGTCCGCTCGGCAGCCGCGTCGAACTGGGCCGCGCTGCAGGCCTTCCCCTGCGCGTTGCAGCCGGCGAACTGAACCGTGAAGCCGCCGGCCGGAGACGTTACCTTCAGTTGCACGGCGTCGCCGTCCCGCCCGGCGATCTCGGCCTTGGCGTCGAGCGTGGCGAGCAGGGCGATCAGGCTCGCGGGATCCTGCGCGTTGAACGCGGCCGCCGTTGCGGCTGGAGCGGGCCTCGCCGGTGGAGCCTTGGCAGGCGGGGCCTTCGAAGCGGGGGCGGCGGCCGAGGTCAGGATGGCGACGACGGCGAGGGCGCAGGTCTTGCGGAGCATGGCGCTGGCTATCAGACGGCGGAGTTGGGCGCGAGCATGGCGGCGCCGTACCGCCTACCGGCCGGGGGCTAGTCCAGCTGCAACTCTCGATTTCAATATCGTGCAGCTCGGACCGTAGATAATCTCTCCAGGTCACCTGGGAGAGAAGTCATGGAACTGGCTGTCGCGGTCGTCTTCCTGGCGCTGGCGGTCGTTGTGGCCCTCGGGGCCATCAAGATCGTGCCGCAAGGACGCGAGTACACCGTCGAGCGGTTCGGCCGTTACACCCGCACGCTGAAGCCTGGGATCAGCTTTCTCACGCCGTTCGTCGAGAACGTCGGGCGGAAGGTGAACATGATGGAACAGGTCCTGGACGTCCCGCGGCAGGAAGTGATCACCCGGGACAACGCGGTGGTCCAGGTGGACGGCATCGTCTTCATCCAGATCATGGATGCGGCCGCCGCCGCTTACCGGGTGGACAACCTAACCTACGCCATCTCGCAGCTGGCGATGACGAACCTGCGGACGGTGGTTGGCTCCATGGAGCTGGACGAAGTGCTGTCGCAGCGCGACCAGATCAACACACGGTTGCTTCACGTGATCGACGAGGCCACGAACCCCTGGGGCGTCAAGGCGGCACGTATCGAGATCAAGGACCTGCAGCCGCCGCCGGACATCACCAACGCCATGGCCCGCCAGATGAAGGCGGAGCGCGAGCGACGGGCGGTGATCACCGAGGCCGACGGCGAGAAGTCCGCCGCCATCGCCCGCGCGGAAGGAGCCAAGCAGGCCGCCATCCTCCAAGCCGAAGGCCGACGCGAAGCGGCGTTCCGTGACGCCGAGGCGCGCGAGCGGGAAGCGGAGGCCGAGGCGAAGGCCACCGAGATGGTATCCAATGCCATCGCCCGCGGCGACGTGAACGCGATCAACTACTTCATCGCCCAGCGTTACGTGGAGGCGTTCGCGAAGCTTGCCGAAAGCCCGCAGCAGAAGACAGTCATCGTCCCGGCCGAGATGACCTCGCTGGTGGGTTCGGTGGCTGGCATTGGCGAGCTGGTGAAGACCATCCAGGCAGATGCCCCGCCGCCCTCGCCGGCCGCGCCCCGCCCGCGGTCTACCCGCGGGTCGATCATCCCGCCCACTGGGGGTTGAGGCATGGGCGCTCTCCACGACCTGTACATGGCCCATCCGTTCTGGGTCTGGGCGGCGCTAGGCGCCGCGATCCTCGCTGTGGAGATCCTCACCGGTTCGGGATGGCTGCTCTGGGCGGCCGCATCGGCCGGCGTCGTGGGGCTGGTCGGCCTGACCGGCATCTCGCTGTCCGCGGCGCTGCTGATCTACGCCGGACTGACCATAGTCTCGACGCTCGCAGCGCGTCGCTACATGCCGCGCGGGGTGATCGGCGCGAGCAGCGACATCAACGACAACGTCGGCCGCCTGGTGGGTCACCGCGGCCAGGCAGTCGCCGCGTTCGAGAACCGCCTAGGCCGCGTGTTCATCGACGGCAAGGAGTGGGCCGCCGAACTTGACGAGGGAGAGCGGCTGCACGCCGGTGCGCGCGTGGAGGTGGTGGGCGTCGAGGGCTCCCGACTTAAGGTTCGCGAAGGCTGAGCTTTGTGGTGGTACAGGTCTGCGGGCGAGCTCGCCGGGGCTACCCGCTGGCCGTCTAAGCCGTTGGAACAACGCCACACTTCAGCCGGCATCTCGGCTGATCTTGACCCTGGGAAATATGCGGCGCTTATCTGCGCCGAGCGGAAACACCAGGAGAGATTTGGTAAGATGAGGTCCAGAGCATTCGGACTGGCTGCAGCGCTGGTCGCCGCCGTGCTGGTCCCCGCGGCTGCGTTGTCGCAAGGCAAGAAGGCCGGCGGCGAGATCACCGAAGCCCAACGCAAGCAGGGCATGGCCGAGGCGCCCGCCCTGGTGCAGACCCTGGGCCTGACCTGCAACGTCACCGACGCCCGTTTTGTCGGCAAGCAGGAAGACAAGAAGGCCAAGACCTCCACCAGTTTCTATGAAGTAGCTTGCCAGCAGGGCATGGGCTTCGTGGTGCAGGCGCCCGCCGGCGGCGCGCCCACGTCCTTCACCTGCATCGAGGCCAACACGGTCCCGGAGGGCGGCAAGGAAGCGGCCTTGCCGTGCAAGCTGCCAGCCAACAGCGATCCCAAGGCGGTCCTGACGCCGATGATCCAGAAGGCCGGCGTCGCCTGCACGCCTGAGCGCGTGCGCGGCATCGGGCAAGGCAAGACCCAGACCTTCATGGAAGTGGCCTGCCAGGGCACCGGCGAAGGCTACATCGTCATCGCTTCCGCTCCCTTCGATGCGGCGAAGCCAGTGACCGCGCAGAACTGCCTGAACTTCGATGACGCCCAGGGCAACATCAAGTGCACCCTGACGGACGCGGCGAGCCGCCTGCGGGTGGTGGACAACTACGCCGCCACGACCAAGTGCGCGATCAAGGACCGCCGCTTCGTCGGCACCTCCAAGGACGGGGCCAACTTCTTCGAAACCTCGTGCCAGGACGGCAAGGGCTACATCTACAAGGTAGTCAACGGTCAGGTCGCCCAGAACTGGGATTGCGCGAAGGCGTCGGCCGTGCTCGGCGGCTGCACCTTGACCGACGCCCGCCAGGCGCAAAACGAGCAGGCCGGCCTCTACACCCGCCTGGCCAAGTCGGCAGGTTCCAACTGCGACGTGGACAAGTACGCGATGTTCCCGATGCGCGGCCAGGAAGAGGTCGTCGAGATGGTCTGCAAGGACGGCTCTGGCGGCGTGGGCATTTTCCCGGCCAGCGGCAAGGGCCAGTTCCTGGATTGCGGCCGGGCCCTGGTGGCCGGTTACAAGTGCAGCCTGTCGACCAAGGTGGACTATTCCGCCCTCACGTCGGACCTGAAGAAGAACAACGTGCAGTCCTGCGTCGTGTCGAACTCGCGCCTGATGGCCAAGACGCAGAAGGGAACGACCCTCGTCGAAGTCGCCTGCGCCGACGGCCTCAAGGGCTATGTGCTCGAGTACAACACGGCCCCGACCATCTCGGCGATCGGCGCCACGGGTTGCGCCTTCTCCGGCGGGTGCAAGCTCCCCGGCAACACCTAAGGAGCTCACCGGTCCGAACGAACGAGGCCCGCGGGTTCGCCCGCGGGCCTCTTTCTTTGACCTAGATGGCGGCTTCGATGAACGTCGGGCCGCGCTGGGCCATGGCGCGGGCAAAGGCGCTTTCGAACTCTTCGGCTGTCTCGCAGCGCACGGCCGGGACGCCCAGGCCCTTGGCAACCGACACCCAGTCGGTGCGGGGGTCGCCAAGGTCCAGCAGCTTGGAAGCCGACGGCCCGGCCTCTCCGGCCCCGGTGCGGGTCATCTCGACGTTGAGGATCCGATACGTGTGGTTGGCGAAGACCACCACGGTGACGTCCAGGCTTTCGCGCGCCATCGTCCAGAGCGACTGGACCGTGTACATGGCCGCCCCGTCGCCGTTAAGCGAGAGCACCTTGCGGTCTGGCGCGGCCACGGCCGCGCCAATAGCCAGCGGCAGGCCGATGCCGATCGCCCCGCCGGTGAGCGCAAGAATGTCGTGCGGCCGCGCCGTCGCGGTGCCGGCCGCCACTCCGGTCCCGGACGTCACCGCGTCGTCGCAGACGATTGCGTTCTCGGGCATGTGGCGGGCGATGGACGCGCCGACGTGGTACGGGTTCAGCTTGCCCGACGGCGCCGCATCCGGCAGCGCCAGGGACTGGCTGGGGCCGCTGGCCGGCGCGCCAAGCGCCTCGGCCAGCGCCGCCAGGCCGGCGACGGAGTCTTCGGACCGATCCGCCAGCGTCAGGGTCTCGCAACCTTGGGGGACAAGCACGCTGGGCCGGTCGGGATAGGCGAAGAAGGCAACCGGCGTAGCGGTGCCCACAAAGACCATCAGGTCGACGCCTTCCAGCTCCGCCAGCGCCATCTCTCCGAAGTAGGGCATCTTCTTCGGCAGGAAGACGCCAGCGCCACGCGCCTGGCGGGGAACGAAGGTGTCCGAATAGACCGCGACGCCCGCCGCCTGGAGGCGAGCCGCTTCCCGCAGGGACTCGGCGCGGCAGGCCTGGCCGCCCAACAGGATCACCGGTTTCTTCGCCGCCTTGAGGGCCCGGGCGGCGGCTTCCACCGCCTTCCCCGGAGGCGCAGGGCGTGTGGGCTTCTGGGCAATCACCGGATCACCGCTCGTCGGCAGCCAGGCCGAGTCGGCCGGCAGGATCAGGCTCACCGGCCCGCCCGGCGGCCCATAGCTCGCCGCCACGGCTTCCGCCGCCAGGCCGGCCACAGTGTCCGGACTGTCGGCAGACTTAGCCCAGAGCGAGTTCGGCTTCACCAGGGTCGCGATGTCCGAGTTCAGCGGCGCATCGTATGGCCGATGGTAGGTCGCGTGGTCGCCGACCACGTTGACGATCGGCGTGTAGGCCCGGCGCGCGTTGTGCAGGTTGGCGATGCCGTTGCCGTAGCCTGGGCCCAGGTGCAGCAAGGTGCAGGCTGGCCGGTCGGCGATCCGGCCGTAGCCGTCGGCGGCGCCGGTCGCCACGCCTTCAAACAGGCAGAGCACCGGCCGCATTTCGGGCTTGCCGTCGAGAGCCGCCACGAACTGCATTTCGCTGGTGCCAGGATTGGCGAAGCAGGCGGTGACCTCGTTGGCCACGAGTGTGGAGATCAGGGCGTCGGCGCCATTCATGCGAAGACCATTACGTCTGGAGGAGGGGGATCAGCGAACAGCCGGTCGACGGCCTCGCTGCGACGCGCGCGGGCGAGGCTCTGGGCGATGTAGCCCTTGTCGGTGATCTCGCCGGCGTGCGCATCCGGTGGGTCTGGCAGGACGATGGCGCGGGCCACACGCCCGCCGGAGCCCTTCGCCCGGCCGTTGAAGCGCTCCACGCCGGCGCGGACCGCCGCTTCGACCTCGGCCCGCGGCAGGGTGGGGTTGGGGTAGAACAGCAGGCCCACGGACTCCCGACTCTCGCCGCATACCACGGCGTCAGTCACCGCCCCGCCGATGGCGCCCACCGCCCCGATCCTCAGGTCGCCCACGCTAACGAATGTCCCGGAGGCCAGCTTGAAGTTCTCCGAGAGCCGCCCGTCGTAGACCATGCCCTTGCGGGGATCGGCCGGATCGACAAGCCGGGCGGCGTCGCCGATGACGTAGAAGCCCTCGTCGTCGAAGATGCTGGCGTTCAGGTCGGGCCGGCCGAGATAACCCTCGGTGATCTGCGGCCCCTTCACGCGGAACTCCAGCTTGCCGGCGTCCGGCACGAGGCGGACGGACGTGCCGGGGATCGGCAGGCCGATCATGCCCATCCGGCCGTTTGGCCAGTGCACATTGCAGGCGGTGGGGCCGGTCTCGGTAGCGCCGTAGCCCGAGCCGAAGCTGATCCGCTCGCCCACAGTGCGGACCGCTACAGCCTGGATCCGGTCGGCGGTCGCCTGGCCAAGCGCCGCGCCGCCGTACTGCAGGAGCCGGACGCGGGAGAAGAAGGCGCGAGCCAGCGCCTCGTCCTTCTCCAGTTCCTCGGCCAGCAGCATCCAACCTGCGGGCACCATGTTCTGATAGGTAGGCGCTACGTCGCGGAGGTTGCGCAGGGTCTCGCCGAAGCGTGCGGCGGTCGGCTGGCCGCGGTCGATATAGAGCGTCCCGCCGCGGTGCAGGCCCATGTGCAGGATGGCGTTGGCGCCCAGGCTGTGGCTCCACGGCGCCGAGTGCAGCATCACCGGCGGCTCAGGGTCGTCGAAGCAGGCCTCGATCTGCGCCGCGTTCAGCGACACGGCGCGATGGGTGCAGATCACCGCCTTTGGGTGCCCCGTCGAGCCGGAGGTCAGGAGGTACTTGGCGTGATCTTCGGGCCGCGCGGTGAAGGCGGCGGCGGGGGGGGCGTCGTAGAGGCGCTCCAGCGGGATGTCGCCTGGCCGCGGATTGCCGCCGACGATGACCGGCAGGCCGGCCAGACAGTCGGCGCCCAGGCCATCCCCGAACAGTCCCCCGTCTTCCGAGTAGACTGCCGCTGGCTTCAGGATCTCCACCGCGTGCGCCAGGCGGGCAAGGTTCGCCCCCTTCAGCCCGTACTGCGGCGAGACGGGCGCCACCGGCATGCCCTGGCCCATGGCGGCGTACTTGATCAGGGCGTGGTCGATGGTGTTGCCGGAAAGGATCAGCAGCGGGCGGTCGCCGGCCACGCCCAGTTCACGCAGCCCGCCGGCCAGGGCGGCCACCCGCTCAAGCGCTTCGGCGAAGGTCATAGTTCGCCAGCCGTCGCCCGAGCGTTCCGCTAGCCAGACCCGATCCGGCGCGGCGGCCGCCCAGTGCTCCAGCGCCTGGGTCGTTGTCAGGAACCGTTCGGAGTAGGAAGCGGGGTTGGTGAGAACCATTTCCCCGCCGGCGCGGACCTCCACCTCCAGCCGACGCGGAGCGTAGCGCGGGTCACGGAAGGGCGCGGTGTCGGTCCTGAGCTCGGCGTCCATACCCTCCACCTTATTCCAAGCGCCGTCCGGGAAGGGAAGGCGAAAGCCTCAGGCGAGGCTGCGCAGGCGGCGCTCGAGGTAGATCCGCTCGGCGGGCGCGGGGGCCAGCATCAGCGCGGTGCGCAGGGCTTCCGCCGCCTCGGCGTTGCGGCCGGCCGCTGCGGAGAGGCCCGCGCGGGCGGCGTGCCAGGGCAACCAGCCCTGCAGGTCTAAGCCGTTCACCTCGGCCAGAGCAGCGAGCCCGCGTTCCGCGCCGAAGGCTTCGCCCAGCGCGACCGCGCGGTTCACCTGCGTGACAACCGTGGGGCGCAGCATGACCAGCACGTCGTAGAGCTGCGCGATCTCCCGCCAGGGCGTGGCGCGCGTCTCGAGTCTGGAGAGGTGGGCGCCGTGGATGGCGGCGAGGATCTGGCGGGGGCCGCTGCGGCCGCGGGCGGCGGCGCGGTCGAGGAGCGCGGCGCCCTCGGCGATCAGATCGCGGCGCCACAGGCCCATGTCCTGTTCGTGGGGCGGTACCATGGCCCCGCTTTCGTCGAGGCGAGCCGGCCGGCGGGCCTCGGCGAAGCGGACCAGGGCGGCAAGCCCGAGAACCTCGGGGTCCTGCGGCAGGAGCTCCGCAAGAAGTCTCGAAAGGCGCAGCACCTCGGCCGCAAACTGCGCCGTGTCGCCGGCCAGGGCGGCGTCCTCGTAGGCCTGGGCGTAGGCGATCTCCAGCGTGGCCAGCACGGCGTCCAACCGCTCCGGCCAGGCGGCAGGGCCTGGCGCCTCGAACGGCACGCCGGCCAGCGCGATCTTTTTCTTGGCGCGGGTGATCCGCTGCAGCATGGCGGGCTCGGTCACCAGGAACGCCCGCGCCAGGCGCTCTGTCGAGAGGCCGCAGACAACTTTCAGCGTGAGGGCGGCGCGGACGTCGGGGCCGATGGCCGGGTGGCAGCAGACGAAGATCAGCTGCAGCCGGTCATCGGGGATCGCAGCGTCCGCAGCGATCAGGGCCTCCTCCGGGGTGGGCGGCGGTTCGGGCGCGTCGAGCACGGCCCGCCGCCGAACGGAGGCGCGTCGTAGGGCGTCGACGGCCCGGCGGAGCGCCGCCCGCCACAGCCAGGCGCCGGGGTCCCTGGGCGGCTGCTGCGGCCAGGCGATCAGGGCGGCGGCCGACGCCTCTGCGAAGGCGTCTTCCGCCAGGTCCAGGTCGCGCAGCCGGGCGGCGAGGGCCGCCACGACGCGCGGCCTGGTTTCCGCGATGGCCTGGCCGACGGCGTTCACTGGTCGTCGGTGATCAGCGGCCGGACCTCAATCTTGGTCCCCTCCACGCCAGGCACGCGGCGGGCGATCGCCAGGGCCTCGTCCAGGTTGGGTACGTCGATCACGTAGTAGCCGCCGAAGTGCTCGCGGGTCTCGGCGAACGGGCCGTCGTGGAGAGTCTGGTGGCCGTCCTTGCCGGTCAGAACCGTGGTTGCGGTCTCGACACCCTGCAGCCCCGCGCCTTCCAGTTGGACGCCGGCGGCGCGGAGCTCCTCGGCCAGGGCCATGTGCTTGGCCACCACGTCCTGCAGGATGGTCTCGCCGCCCTCGCCCTCGTAGGCGTCGGCCGGTTCGTAGACGAGCAGCATGTATTGCATTGGGGGTCCCCTCCGGGTTTGAAGTCTGCGTGACGGCAGGCGTCGCGTCACCGGGGAGACGCGGCGGCTGGGCCGGATTCGACAGGGGGTGTGCGATGCGTGCGGTTTTTCTGGCGGCGGCGGTCCTCGGCGCGGGGCCCGCGGGGGCCCAGGCCCCGGCGGTCCCCGACGCGCATACCCGGGCGCTGGCCGCCGGCTACAAGGCCGCGTTTCTCTGCAGCGACCTGTTCAACGCCGGCCAGACGCCGGAGCAGGTGGCGGCGGACGACCTGGAGGGGATCTACCCCGACTACCAGGCGCTGGTGCGTGAGCTGCCGGCCGAGATCGACCGCGAGCGCAAACAGGTGAGCGTTCGGTTCGACAAGCATCTGCCGCCGCGGGTCGCGGCGTGGCGGCCGAACCTCGGCTGCGCCCAGCTGCCGATCGGCGCGGAGCCCGACGCCGTCGCTCGCCTGCCGCGGTTCGACGCGGCTGCGCCGAAGACCGACGGCCGCAAGTGGCCGGACGGCGACGTGCATCCGAAGGTGCGGACGCCGAAGGCCCTTGCCGGGGTGGCGGAGCGGGCGTTCGACAGCGCCACCTACGGCGAAGGCTCGAAGACCACCGCCGTGCTGGTGCTGAAGGACGGCAGGATCGTCGCCGAGCGCTATCGCGCCGACTTCGACATGCATACGCCCCAGCGGACCTGGTCGGCGGCGAAGAGCCTGACGGCCTCGGTGGTCGGCCGGGCCGTGCAGCTGGGCCTGGTGAAGACCGAGGCGCCGGCCAACATTCCGGAGTGGAAGGCGCCGGGCGATCCGCGGGCGCAGATCACCCTGGCCCAGCTGATGCACATGGGCAGCGGGCTCTGGACCGACGGGCCAGGCAACCGGACCGACGAGGTCTATGTCGGCGGCGGGGTGGTGACCGAACAGGCGACCCGCATGCCGCTGGAGGTGCGGCCGGGCACACGCTTCCGCTATGCGAACAACGACACGCTGCTGGCGGCGCGCAGCGTCCGGGCGGCGCTGGGGGACGGCGAGCGGGCGCTGGCCTTCCCTTTCCAGGAACTGCTCTGGAAGATCGGCATGACCCACACCACGCCGGAGACCGACTGGCAGGGCAACTTCATCCTCTCCAGCCAGGTGTGGACCACGGCGCGTGACCTGGCCCGGCTGGGCCTGCTGCACCAGAACGACGGGGTCTGGAACGGCGAGCGGCTGCTGCCGGAAGGCTGGTCGAAGCTGGTGGCGACGCCGGCTCCGGCCCAGCCGGAGCGGGGGCCGGGCTATGGCGCGTTCTTCTGGCTGTACGGTGAGGCCCAGGGTCTGCCGGAGGGGACCTACGGGATGAACGGCAATCGCGGCCAGTACGTGATGATCGTGCCGTCCAAGAAGGTGATCGTGGTGCGGCGTGGCTACGACCCGGCCGGGAAGCGGTTCGACGAGGCGAAGTTCGCCAAGGACGTGCTGGCGGCGCTGGACTAGGCGGGGAAGTTTGGATTGGTCGCAGGCTTCCGCGCGCGCCTATGCGCGCGAGGGGCTTGCGGGGCCGGCGTGGGATCTGGGTTGACGATGAGAAGGACCGCCGCAGGAGGGTGCGGCCGGTCCGGCGAAAAGTCCAAATCTAAGCGATCTTTTTTTTCGGTCAGGCGGCCAGGGTGTCGGCGAAGCGGACCGGCTGGCCGAGCCGCGGGGCGACGATCTGGTCGTCGCGCATGACGACCGTGCCGCGGATGATGGTGGCCATGGGCCAGCCCTTGGCCTCGAAGCCGTCGAAGGGGGTCCAGCCGACGCGGCTGGCCATGTCCTGGTGGCGGATCGTCCGGCGGGCCTTCAGGTCGACGATGGTCAGGTCGGCGTCGTAGCCCACGGCCAGCCGGCCCTTGTCGGCCAGGTTGAAGATCCGGTGGGCGCCGTGGCTGGTCAGGTCGACGAGCCGCTCGAGGCTGAGCCGGCCGTCGGCCACGTGGGTCAGCATGACCGGGAGCAGGGTCTGGACGCCGGGCATGCCCGACGGCGAAGCCGGGTAGGGCCGGGCCTTCTCTTCCGAGGTGTGCGGTGCGTGGTCCGACCCCAGCACGTCCGCCACGCCGTTGGCGATGCCGCCCCAGAGGCCGGCGCGGTGGTGCGCATCGCGGATCGGCGGGTTCATCTGGGCATAGCCCTTCAGCCGCTCGTAGGCCTCGGGGCCCGCGAGGGTGAGGTGCTGGGGCGTGACCTCCACCGAGGCCACGTCCTTGTGCGCGGCGAGGTAGGCGATCTCGTCGGCCGTGGTGACGTGCAGGATGTGGATCCGCTTGCCGAGGCTCTTGGCGATGCGGATCAGGCGCTCGGTGGACTGGATGGCCGACTGGGCGTCACGGACTTCCGGATGGCTGGTCCAGTCGCCTTGGCGCGCCAGCGGCCGGCGGTCGGCCAGCCGGTACTCGTCCTCGGAGTGGAAGGCGGCGCGGCGGTTCACGTGGCGCAGCACCTGCTCCACGCCCTCGTCGTCCTGCACCAGCAGGGTGCCCGTGGAGGCGCCCATGAACACCTTGACCCCACAGCAGCCGGGCAGCCGCTCCAGCTCGCCCAGCCAGGCGGCGTTCTCGTGCGTGCCGCCGACGTAGAAGGCGTGGTCGCAGTGCATGCGGTCGCGGGCCCGGGCCAGCTTGTCGGCGAGCTGCTCGGGGTCGGTGGTGGTGGGCTCGGTGTTCGGCATCTCGAACACCGCCACGACGCCGCCGAGCACCGCGGCCCGCGAGCCGGTCTCGAGGTCTTCCTTCCACTCCAGGCCGGGCTCGCGGAAGTGGACCTGGGTGTCGATGACGCCAGGCATGACGGTCAGCCCCGTCGCATCGAAGGTCTCGCCGGCGCTCGCCTGGGCAAGGTCTCCGATGGCCACGATCTTGCCGCCGCGGACGCCCACGTCGGCAAGGCCGCGGCCAGCGTGGTTCACCACCTCGCCGCCGCGGACGATCAGGTCGTAGGTCTCAGCCATGGCGGGTCTCGCGGCGGGAGGGTTCGATGGTGGCCAGCAGGTCCTCGGCAGCCTTTGCCACGGTGTCCACGCTGAGGTCCATCATGTGGCAGACCTGCTGGGAGAGCCCCGGGTCGGCGGTCTTCACCTGCTCGAAGCTGCGCGGCCCGCGGACCACCCGGCTATGCTCGCCCCAGGGGGCGTAGAGCCGGTCGTCCGAGGGGCCGAAGAGGGCGAGCGTCGGGACACCGGCGGCGGCCGCCAGGTGGGTCGTGCCGCTGTCGTTGCCGATGTAGATGCGGGCGCGCTTGAGGGCGGCGTAGGAGCCCAGAAGGTCGGTCCGGCCAGTGAGATCGATGAGCTGCTTGCGCATGACCACGTCCTTCAGCTGCAGGGCGACCTGGGCGTCCTCGGGGCCGCCCAGGATCATCAGCCGGCCGCCGCGCATGGGCCCGGCGGGGCCGAGCAGGCGCATGGCGACCTGACTGAAGCGCTCCACCGGCCAGGTCTTGCCGATCCAGTTGGCGGCCGGGGCGATGGCCAGGATCGGGCCGTAGCCCTGGGTCAGTTCGGCGGCGAGGGCGTCGGTCTCCTCGGAGACGTAGATGTGCGGCGGGGCGGGCTGGTCCTCGATCCGCAGCGTGCGGGCCGCCTCCATGACCTTGTGCACGGGCTCGCCGGTGGTCTTGCGGAAGATGGCCCGGCGGCGGGTGCTGAGGAAGCGGGAGATGCCTGAGCCGCGCAGGTCGACGATCAGGCCCCACTTGCGGCGGCGGACCTTGCGCCAGAGGTCGAACCAGTGGCCGCCGCTGCGGGCCTTTTCGAAGACGATCAGCTGGTCCAGGCCAGGCACGTCGGCGAACAAGGGCGCGGCGGCTGGCCCGGCGACGATAGTGAAGCGCGCGTTGGGGATCTCGTCGGCCAGTCGCTTGATCAGCCCCGACGAGAGCACCGCGTCACCGATCCGGGTCGCGGTGATGAACAGAATCGGGAAGGACCCGCGCGCCATCAGCCTTGTATAGGCCCCAGGCGGCTGGCGCTCCACCGCGGCAGCGCCCAAATTGCCCACATGAGCCTGTTTGCCGAGCTTCCCAGCCGCGCCCTGATCGCCGTCGCCGGCCCCGACTGGCGCAGTTTCCTCAACAACCTGATCACCCAGGAGGTGGAGACGATCGCGGCGGGGGAGGCCCGGTTCGGCGCGCTGCTCACGCCGCAGGGGCGGCTGTTGTGGGACCTGTTCATCGTCGGGCGCGAGGACGGCGCCTGGCTGGACGTGGCGGCGGAGCATCGGGACGCGGTGCTGGCGCGGCTTTCGATGTACCGGCTGCGGGCGAAGGTGGAGCTGAGCGCGTCGGAGGTGGTGGTCTCGGCGCTGTTCAACGCCGCCGATCGCGGGAACGGCGGCCATCCAGGCGGCGGCGAGGCGGGGTGGGCCCGTGACCCGCGCCTGCCGGGGCTGGGCTGGCGCGGGTACGGGGTGGAGAAGCCGGCGAATGCCGAGAAAGTCAGCGAGCCCGCCTACGACGCCGATCGGCTGAGGCTGGGCGTGCCGGGACCCGCGGACTGGGGCTCGGAGAAGACCTATCCCATCGAAGCGAACTTCGACCTGCTGAACGGGATCGATTTCCGCAAGGGTTGCTTCGTCGGCCAGGAGACGACGTCGCGCATGAAGCGGCGGGGGCAGATCAAGAGCCGCATGCTGCCGATCGTGTTCGAGGGGCCCGCGGCGGCGTTCGGAACAGAGGTGCTGGCCGGGGAGCTGCGGGCCGGCGAGGCGCTGTCGGGCGCCGACGGGCGGGCCATGGCGCTGGTGCGGCTGGACCGGGCGCTGGGCGCTGAGCTGACGTTGGACGGGCGGGCGGCGCGCGTCGAGGTTCCAGGGTGGATGGCCGAGGCGGTGGGGCAGGCGGCGTAGCGCCTTCTCCCCCTGTGGGAGAAGGTGGCGGCCAAGGCCGACGGAGGAGGGATCTCGCCGGGCTGTCGGCTGCGGGCTGAAGCGATCGGTGGAATGAGGACGAGAGGCCGAGAGACCCCTCATCCGACCTGCTCCGCAGGCCACCTTCTCCCGCAAGGGGAGAAGGGCTGGCGACGCCGTCCGGAAATCGCGCGTGCGGCGCGAACGCCTCTTGAGGTTCGGGGCGGGGTCGGCTGAAGGTGCGGCCGATGACGGCTTCCGTGCAGAGATGCGGCTGGCGCGGCATGGCCGGCGACCCGCTCTACGAGCGCTACCACGACACCGAGTGGGGCGTGCCGGAGTTCGACTCGCGCGCGCTTTGGGAGAAGCTGGTGCTGGACGGGTTCCAGGCCGGGCTCGCCTGGATCACCATCCTGCGGAAGCGCGACGCCTTCCGGGCGGCGTTCGAGGGCTTCGACCCCGAAAAGGTGGCGCGCTACGGCGAGGCCGACCGGGCGCGGCTGATGGCCGATCCGGGGATCGTCCGCTCGAACGCCAAGATCGACGCGGCGATCGCCAGCGCCCAGCGCTATCTCGAGATGCGCGAGCGTGGCCAGGATTTCTCGGAGTTCTGCTGGGGGTTTGTCGGCGGCAAGCCGCTGCAGAACAGCTGGGGCGAGATCGCCCAGGTGCCGGCCCAGACAGAGCTGGCCGTGGAGGTCTCCAAGGCGCTGAAGGCCCGCGGCTTCAAGTTCGTGGGACCGGTGATCGTCTATGCCTGGATGCAGGCGACCGGCCTGATAAACGACCACCTCACCTGCTGTTTCCGGCACAACGAAGTGAAGGCGCACGCGCATGGCTAAGGGCCCGACCATGCTGCTGGAGAAGGCGTTCGTGGACGCCATCGTCTGCGGCGTCGACGAGGCGGGCCGAGGGCCCTGGGCCGGGCCGGTATGCGCCGGCGCCGTGATCCTGGACGCCAATCCCCGCAAGCAGCCGAAGGGGCTGGACGACTCCAAGAAGCTGAACGCCAAGACGCGCGAGGCGCTGGAGCTCGAGATCAAGGCCAAGGCGGTGGCCTGGGGCGTGGGCTTCGCGAGCGTCGAGGAGATCGCCAGCCTGAACATCCTGCACGCCACGGGGCTGGCCATGTGCCGGGCGATCGAGGCCATGGCCGTGCAGCCGACGCACGCGCTGGTGGACGGCAACTACCGCTTCAAGCTGCCGTGCGAGGTGAAGACGGTGGTGGGCGGCGACGGGAAGTCGAGGTCGATCGCCGCGGCGTCGATCCTGGCCAAGGTGGCCCGCGACCGGCTGATGACCGAGATGGACCAGGTCTATCCGGGCTATGGCTTCGCCGGCCACAAGGGCTACCGGGCTCCGATCCACGCCCAGGCGCTGCTGGCGCTGGGACCATCGCCGATCCACCGCCTGGCCTGGGGGCCGGTGAAGCTGGCCTTGATGGGCAAGGACCCGCTGCTGGCCTTTGCCGACGTGGTCCAGGACGAGCTGCCGCTGGAGGCGGCGGAGTAGGCTCAGACCTCGGAACGCCGGGGCGCCAGGCGTGGCGGCGTGACTGGGGGGAGCCGGAGCCTCCCCCAGTTTTTAACTTTCCATTGACCATAAACGGCAACGACCCCTTCACCATGAAGGCAGAGGATTCAGATATCTGTTTCCAAGGGCTGACCCATGGGCTTTGCGGCCGAGACGATCATCCAGGGCGATTGCCTCGAGGAGCTGAAGAAGCTCCCCGAGCGCTCGGTGGACCTCGTGTTCGCCGATCCGCCCTACAACCTGCAACTGGGCGGCGACCTGCTGCGGCCGGACAATTCCAAGGTCGACGCGGTCGACGACCACTGGGACCAGTTCGAGAGCTTCGAGGCCTACGACACCTTCACCAAGGCCTGGCTGAAGGAATGCCGGCGGGTCCTGAAGGACGACGGCGCCCTGTGGGTGATCGGCAGCTACCACAACATCTTCCGGGTCGGCGCGACGCTGCAGGACCTGGGGTTCTGGATCCTGAACGACATCGTCTGGCGCAAGGCCAACCCGATGCCGAACTTCAAGGGGACCCGGTTCACCAACGCCCACGAGACGCTGATCTGGGCCGCCAAGGCCCGCGGCGGGCGGCGCTACACCTTCAACTACGACGCCATGAAGATGGCTAACGACGAGCTGCAGATGCGCTCGGACTGGACGCTGCCGCTGTGCACGGGCGAAGAGCGGCTGAAGGACGAGACCGGCGCCAAGGCGCATCCGACCCAGAAGCCCGAGGCCCTGCTGCACCGGGTGATCATGGCCTCGACCCGGCCCGGCGACGTGATCCTCGACCCGTTCTTCGGCACCGGCACCACGGGCGCGGCGGCCAAGCGGCTGGGCCGCAAGTTCATCGGCATCGAGCGCGAGGAAGAGTACGCGAAGCTCGCCAAGCAGCGGATCGCCAAGGTGATCCCGGCCAGCCCCGACGAGGTGGTGGTCACCGGCTCCAAGAAGTCCGAGCCGCGCATCCCGTTCGGCCAGATCGTGGAAGCCGGCCTGCTGCGGCCGGGCGACGTACTGTACTGCTCCAAGGGGCGCAACGCGGCGCGGGTGCGGGCCGACGGCTCGCTGGTGATCGGCGAGATGGCGGGCTCGATCCACAAGGTGGGCGCCATGGTGCAGTCGGCTCCGGCCTGCAACGGCTGGACCTACTGGCACTTCAAGTCGGACGCGGGCCTGGCGCCCATCGACGTGCTGCGGGCCAAGGTGCGCAGCCAGCTGCCCGTGTAGGCGGCGGGTCTCTCATTTTCCTGCCGTCGGCAGCCGACAGCCGGCGAGAGCCCTCATCCGTCGTCCTTCGGCCGCCACCTTCTTCCACAAGGGGAGAAGGGATCGCGAGTGAGGGGTTCACGTCTTCTAACTGGACCGCGGGCGGTTTCGTCCTCACCTTGGCTGCGACAAAGCCGGGGGAGAGCTGACGTGGGCGGACAAAGGGCGTGAACCCGCGGATCCTTGTCCTGACCATGGTGACCTTCGCCTTCGGGTCGAGCGCCTTCATCTTCGCGGGCCTGCTGGAGGTGATGGCTGGCGACCTCGGCGTCACCACGGCGGTGGCCGGACAGTTGCAGACCGCCTTCGTGCTGACCTCGGCGGTGCTGGGCCCGGTGGCGGCCTGGCGGCTGGGGCGGCTGGACCGCAAGATCGTGATCATCGTGGGCTTAAGCCTGGGGCTGGCGCTGCACCTGGCCTGCGCCTTCGCGCCCAACTTCAGCGGGCTGCTGATCCTGCGCGCCCTCGCTGGACTGGCGGGGGCTATCTCCGGGCCCTCGGCCAGCGTGGCGGCCGCCCAGCTCGCGCCGCCGGAGCGCCGGGGCTCGGCCATCGCCATGGTCTCCGGCGGGATGACGCTGGCTTTCGTGCTGGGCATCCCGATGGGCAGCGTGGTGGGCTCGATCTTCGGCTGGCGGGCGACCTTCCTGTTCGCCGCCCTCTTGTCCGGCCTCGCCCTGGCCGGGGTGCTGGCGCTGATGCCGCGCGTGCCGGCGCCGCCGAAGCGCACGGGCGGCAAGCTCGAGATCCCGGCCATCTGGCCGCTCTACGCCACCACCTTTCTGACGTTTGCGGCCAACATGACGCTGAACCTCTACATCGCGCCGATCGTGCGGGTGGGCGCGGGCGTCACCGGGGCGGGCGTCGGCGTCTTCCAGGCGATGATCGGGGTGGGCTCGATCGCGGGCCTGTGGCTGGGCGGGCGGGCCGCCGACCGCGACGCCGGCAAGGCGTGGGTGATCCAGGGCTTCCTGATCCAGGCGGCGGCGATGACCACCCACTTCGCCGCCACCAGCCATGCCGCGCCGCCGGGCCTGCCCAGCCAGCTGCTGGTGGCGTTCGCGATCTTCCTGGCGGCGACGGCGCTGTTCTCCATCACCCCGGTGATCCAGAACCGGCTGATCCGCATGACCGAGGGGGCGCCGGTGGCGCTGGCGCTGAACGGCTCGGTGATCGCCATGGGGCAGGCGCTGGGCTCGGCGCTGGGCGGCGCGGCGCTGGCGACGTTCGGGGTGCCGGCGATCCCGGCCGCGGCGCTGGCCATGTCGCTGACCGGGCTGACGATCCTGATCCTGGTGTTCCCGAAGGCGGTCAGAGCAGGTTCGTGAGCCCGGCCCGGGCCGCCTTGAGGAAGACGCTGGGCAGGGCGTCCAGGTCGCGGCGCGGGCTCCAGATCAGGTCGAGGGCGTCGCCTTCGGCGCGCAGCAGCTGCAGGGTCAGGGTGAAGTGGGTGAAGCCGTGCTCCACCTCGCCGACCCCGCGCCACGCGGCGTCGGCGGGCGCGACGGCCAAGGCCTCGGCGTCGCTCCAGCGGTCCGGCCGCCACTCGGACGTGGGCAGGGCCAGCATGCCGCCCAGCAGCCCCTTCGGCGGACGGCGCACCAGGGCCACCTCGTCGCCGCGGGTCAGGACATAGGCCACGCCGTAGCGGTGCGGCCGCGCGGCCTTGGCCGTCTTGCGCGGGAAGGTCTCCGGCGCGCCGGTGGCGAGGGCGGCGCAGTGTGCGGCCACCGGGCAGCGGTCGCAGAGCGGCTGCTTCGGGCGGCAGACGGTGGCGCCCAGGTCCATCAGGGCCTGGGCCCAGTCGCCCGGGCGGTCGTCGCGCACCAGGGCGGCGGCCAGGCGCTTCAGCTCGGGCTTGGCCTCAGGCAGGGGCTGCTCGACCGCGAACAGGCGGCTCATCACCCGCTCGACATTGCCGTCGACGACGTTGGTGGGCCGGTCGAAGGCGATCGCGCCCACGGCGGCTGCGGTGTAGGCGCCGAGGCCGGGGAGGGCGCGCAGGCCTTCCTCGGTGTCGGGGAAGACGCCCGCGTGGTCGCGGGCCACGGCGCGGGCGCAGGCCAGCAGGTTGCGGGCGCGGGCGTAGTAGCCGAGGCCGGCCCAGGCGGCCATGACGTCGGCGTCGGGCGCGGCCGCCAGGTCGGTGACGGTGGGCCAGCGGGCGGTGAACTTCAGGAAGTAGGGCGTGGCGTGCGGCACGGTGGTCTGCTGCAGCATCACCTCCGAGAGCCACACACGGTAAGGATCGGCCCGTACGCCCGCCGCGCGGGCCTGCGGCCGCACGCGCCAGGGCAGGTCGCGGGCGCCGGCGTCGTACCAGTCGAGCAGGGGGCGGCGGATCGTCTCTGCGGTCACCATTCCCCCTTAGCCTCGCAAGCGTCCTGCCGCTATTGTGGCGCCATGTCCCGCCGCCCGCTGCCGTCTTCGCAAGAGGCCCTGCGCATCCTGGCGCAGAAGCGGACGCGGCCGCAGCGCCGGCCGCCGCCGCCGGCCGGGCGCGGCCTGGGCAAGCTGCTGCGCGAGCTGGACGCCAAGTTCGGGCAGGGGCCGGGCGCCCTGCAGGCCCGCTGGCGCGAGGTGGTGGGCGCGGAGATCGCCCGGCGCACCGAGCCGGTGAAGCTGGTGAAGGGCCGCAACGGCGGGCCGTCGTCCCTGGAGATCCGGGTGGCGGGTCCTTCGGCCGCGATCATCCAGCACCAGGCGCACGACATCCTGGCCCGCGTGAACCTGTTCCTGGGCCCGGACGCGGTGCAGAAGCTGCGCATCGTGCAGGGGCCGCTGCGCTACGTTCACGAGCCGCCGACGCCGAAGCGGCGGCCCAAGCCCCTGGACGCGGCGCAGGAGGCGGAACTGGTGAAGGGCCTGGCCGACGCGCCGGACGGGCGGCTGAAGCACGCGCTGCTGGCGCTCGGGCGCGGGGTCCTGCGCCGCGAGGGCTGAGGTTGACTCAAAACCGCCACCGTCCCATCGCCTGGGTGGGCAGTTCGCCGCAGTGCGGGGAATCGCGCTTTAATCCTTTAGTCACGCTTTCAGAGGGCGTTCGAACATGCTGAGCCGTCGTCTCCTCCTCGCCGCCGCCGCCGTCGCGGGCCTGGCGCTGGCGGGCTGCAACAAGGGCGGAACCGCGGGTCCGGCCGAGGGCGACATGACCATGGGCAACGCCAACGCGCCCGTGAAGTTCGTGGAATACGCCTCGGCCAGCTGCAGCCACTGCGCGACCTTCAACAACGAGGTCTTCCCGGCCTTCAAGGCGAAGTACATCGACACCGGGCGGGTGCACTACACGCTGAAGGAATTCCTGACTCCGCCGGAACAGGTGGCCACCGCCGGCTTCCTGCTCGCCCGCTGCGCCGGCAAGGACAAGTACTTCAGCGTCGTCGACGCGATCTTCCACAACCAGACAGAGATGTTCCAGACCGGCGACGTGCGCGGCGTGCTGCTGCGCATCGCGCAGTCGTCGGGCATGACGGAAGAGCAGTTCAACGCCTGCCTGCGCGACGAGGAAGCGATCAAGGGCGTGAACGCCCGCCACGAGCGCGCCGTGCGCGAGGACCGGATCACCGGAACGCCCACCTTCGTGATCAACGGCAAGCAGGTGGCCTCGGGCGAGGTGACGATGGCGCAGCTGGAGGCCGCCGTGGCCGAGGCCAGCAAGTGACGAGGCCGCTCAGCCGCCGCGCCGCGCTGGCCGCCGCAGCCCTGCTGGCGGCCGGACCGGCGCTGGCCGCGCCCGGCGTGGCCGCGCCGGGCGACATGAGCCTGGGCGACGCCAAGGCCGCGGTGAAGGTGGTGGAGTACGCCTCGCTCACCTGCCCGCACTGCGCCGAGTTCAACGAGAAGGTCTTCCCGGCCTTCAAGGCCAAGTACATCGACACCGGCGCGGTGCGCTACACCTTCAAGGAGCTGCCGACGCCGCCGCAGCAGGTGGCGGTGGCGGGCTTCCTGCTGGCGCGCTGCAACGGCGCGACGCCGGCCCGGTACTTCAAGGTGCTGGACGAGGTGTTCCGCAGCCAGCCCCGCTGGACCGCCGGGAACATCAAGCCGATCCTGCAGGAGATCGGCCGGGCCAACGGCGTCAGCGACGCGCAGTTCGAGGCCTGCCTGCAGGACCCGGCGCAGGTGGCGGCCATGGACCAGCGCGTGCGGGCGGTGATCGCCGACGGGATCAACTCCACGCCGACGTTCTACGTGAACGGCAGGAAGGTGGAGCACGTGCACGGCCTGGCCGAGCTGGATGCGGCGATCGCCGCAGCCCGGAAGAAGTAGGGAGGCGCGGCGGGGGCGGTGCACTTCCAGCGGCTGCGCCTTTCGGGCTTCAAGTCCTTCGTCGAGCCGACCGAGTTCCGGATCGAGCCCGGCGTCACGGGCATTGTGGGGCCGAACGGCTGCGGCAAGTCGAACCTGCTGGAAGCGCTCCGCTGGGTGATGGGCGCGAACTCGGCCAAGTCGCTGCGCGCCGGCGGCATGGACGACGTGATCTTCGCCGGAGCCGCCAACCGGGCCTCGCGCAACCACGCCGAGGTGTCGCTGACCATCGACAACGCGGACCGCACCGCGCCGCCCGCGTTCAACGACCATCCGGTGATCGAGGTGGTCCGCCGGATCGACAGGGGCGAGGGCTCCACGTACCGGATCAACGGCCGCGAGGTCCGGGCCCGCGACGTCCAGCTGCTGTTCGCCGACGCCTCCACGGGCTCGAACTCGCCGGCCCTGGTGCGCCAGGGACAGATCTCGGAGCTGATCGCCGCCAAGCCGCAGAACCGGCGGATGATCCTGGAAGAGGCGGCCGGCGTCTCGGGCCTGCACACCCGCCGGCACGAGGCGGAGCTGCGGCTGCGCGCGGCGGAGGCCAACATGGCCCGCCTCGAGGACGTGGCCGGGGAGCTGGAGAGCAACCTCAACAAGCTGAAGCGCGAGGCCCGACAGGCCGAGCGCTACAAGAAGCTGTCGGGCGAGATCCGGGCGCTGCATGGCGCGGTGCTGGTGGCGCGCTGGAACGAGGCGCGCGAGGCCGCCGAGCGGTTGCGCAGCGAAGCCGCCGCGGCGGTGCGCGCCGTGGAGGAGACCGCCCGCGCGGCGGCGGTCGCCACGACCCGGGCCGCGACCGCGGAAGAGGCGATCAAGCCGCTGCGCGAGGCGGAGACCATCGCCGCGGCCATCCTGCACAAGCTGGCCATCGACAAGGACCGGCTGGACCGCGAGGACGAGGCGCATGCCGCCGAGCTGAAGCGGCTGACCGAGGACGTGGCGCGGATCGAGGCCGACAGGGCGCGTGAGGCGCACATCGTCGACGACGCCGACGCGGCCCTGAAGCGGCTGGCGGAGGACCTTGCGGCCGTGGAGGCGGCGATCGCCGCGGCCCCCGAGCGGGCGCCCGAGCTGGAGGCGGCCGTGAAGGCGGCCGAGGCCGCCCGCGCCGCGGCGGATGCGCAGGTCGAGAAGCTGGCCGCGGAGGCCGCCGTGCAGGAGGCCCAGCGCCGCGCCGCCGCGCAGCGGGTGGAGGAGGCGCAGGGCCGGTTCGCGCGCACCAAGCGGGCGCTGGACCAGGCTCGCGGCGAGCGCGCCGCCCTGGACGCCCAGGCCAGCCCCCAGGCCGCGGAGGCGCGCGCCGAGCTGGAGCGGGTGCAGGCGGCGTTGACCGCGGCGCGCGCCGCCATGGAAGCGGCCGAGGACGAGCGCGCCAAGGCCATCGAGGCCGAGACGGCCGCCCGCGACGCCGGACGCAAGTTGGAAGAGCAGCTGGGTCGGCTGACCGCCGAGGCCCGGGCGCTGGCCGGGCTGGTGGCGCAGGCGCGCCGTGGCGGCTTCGCGCCGGCGCTCGACGCAGTGGCGCCGGAGCGAGGATGCGAGCGGGCGCTCGCCGCCGCGTTGGGCGACGACCTGGATGCGGCGCTGGATCCCAAGGCGCCGGCCTTCTGGGGCGGCCGCGACGCCGAGGCCCCGGCGTGGCCACAGGGCGCGACGCCGCTTGGCCCGCTGGTCAAGGCGCCGGCGGCGCTGGCCGCCCGGCTGAAGTTCACGGCGCTGTGCGAGCGGGCCGACGGCGACCGGCTGCAATCTCAGCTGCCGCCCGGGGGCCGGCTGGTGTCGCGCGAGGGCGACCTCTGGCGCTGGGACGGGTTCACGGCGCGGGCCGACGCGCCGAAGCCCGCCGCCGTGCGCCTGGAACAGAAGACCCGGCTGGCGGAGGTCGAGGCGGAGATCGAGAAGCTGGAGCCGCGGGTGAAGATCGCCCGCGAAACCATGGCCGCCGCCGCCGCCCGTCTGAGGGCGGCGGAGGAGGGGCTGCGCAACGCCCGCCGCGAGCCGCCGCCGCTGGAGCAGAAGCTGGGGCAGGTTCGGGGAAACCTCGAGCGGTTCGAGCGCGAGGCCGCCCGTCGCGAAGCCCACGCCGCCTCGCTGGACGACGTGATCCGCCGCTTCGAAGCCGAGTTCGCCGAGGTGGAGGCCGCCCTCCAGGCCGCCACCGAGGCGGCTGCTGGGATGGCCGGAGCGGGGGACCTGGGCCAGCGACTGGCGGAAGCTCGCGCCGCGGCCGGGCCGGCGCGGGAGGCCGCGGCGGCAGCGCGCTCAGCGCTGGACCTGGAAAGCCGCGAGCGGCACGGCCGTGAGCGCCGGCTCGAACAGCTGACCCGCGAGCGCGACGACTGGAGCCGCCGGGCGCAAACCGCCGCGAAGCGCCTGGAACAGCTGGCGGAGGCCCGCGACAAGGCGCACGCCGAACTGACGCGGGTGAAGGCCCAGCCCGACACCCTGGCCGATCGCCGTGTCAGCCTGCTGGACGACCTGGCCACGGCCGAAGCGCGCCGGGCCAAGTCTTCGGATGCGCTGGCCGCCGCCGAACACGAGCGGGCCGAGGCCGAGCGCGGCCTGCGGGCGGCGGACGCCCGGGCCTCGGAGGCCCGCGAGGTGCGCGCCAGCCTGGCCGCACACGCCGAGGCCGCAGTGCAGCGCCTGCAGGAAGTCACGTCCCAGATCCGCGAGACGGCCCAGGCCGAGCCCGCCGAGTTGGCCCGCCGGCTTGCGGACGAAGCGGTGGCGATCCCGACTGACGCCGGCGGCATGGAGGCCCACCTCTACAACCTCGAGCGTCAGCGCGAGCAGATCGGGCCGGTGAACCTGCGGGCCGAGGAGGAGGCCGGCGAACTGAGCGGGCGCCTGCAGGGCATGCTCACCGAGAAGGCCGACCTGACGGGGGCCATCGCCCGTCTGCGCCAGGGCATCGACGAGCTGAACCACGAGGGCCGCGAACGGCTAGTGGCGGCGTTCGACGTGATCAACGGCCACTTCAAGACGCTGTTCGAGGCGCTGTTCCAGGGCGGCCAGGCGGAGCTTCGGCTGGTGGAGTCCGACGATCCGCTGGAGGCCGGGCTCGAGATCTACGCCTGCCCCCCGGGCAAGCGGCTGGCCACCATGAGCCTGATGAGCGGTGGCGAGCAGGCGCTGACCGCCTCGGCCCTGATCTTCGCGGTGTTCCTGGCCCGGCCCGCGCCGATCTGCGTGCTGGACGAGGTGGACGCGCCGCTGGACGACGCCAACGTCGACCGCTACTGCAACATGATCGACGAGATGCGGCGGCGGACGCAGACGCGCTTCATCGCCATCACCCACAATCCGGTGACCATGTCGCGCATGGACCGGCTGTTCGGGGTGACCATGGCGGAGCGGGGTGTGTCCCAGCTCGTGAGCGTCGATCTGAGGCAAGCCGAGGCGCTTGCGGCCGAGTAGCCCGAAGCGGTTGCTGCGGCAATGTCGCGGCCGCGCTCAAACCCTAGAAAATTCAACGCTCTAAGAAGCTGTCAGCCAGCCTTGACGCACCGCAGCGCGGTCTATAGGTTCCGCGCGACTTTCAAGCCCCCTCCGCCGCGGCGACGCAGCGGGCCGTTGGCGTACCGCCCATGTCTAACCCGGACGAATCGCGTGATGAGGCGCTCCAGCGCCTGAGCGCCCGGGCCAAGGCGTTGGAGTCGCGGACGGCGCAGGCCGCGTCGCACGAGGGCGCGGCGGCCAAGGTGTCGGGGTACGGCTACCGGCTGATCGGCGTGCTGATCGGCGGGTTGTTCGTAGGCCTAGCGTTCGGCGCCATCGTCGATGCGATGGCCGGCACGAGGCCTTGGGGGATGATCGTCGGGGTCCTGGTGGGCTTCGGCGTGTCGATCTGGATGGCTGTCCACTCTGCCCAGCAGATGACGGCTGAAGTCACGAAGGCCTACGGTCCCGCCAAGGACCTGCCGCCCGAGGACGAGGACGAAGTTTAGGGAGTTCGAGGCGGCATGGCCGACCCGATGCACCAATTCGAGGTCACGAAGCTCGTGGACCTCCCCGATTTCACGGTCCCTGGCCTCGGCCGGATCGACATGGCGTTCACGAACTCCACGCTGGCGATGACGCTGGCGGCCGGCGCCATCGTGCTGTTCTTCACCCTGGCCACCGCCCGCGCCGCCGTGGTGCCCGGCCGGCTGCAGGTGATCGGCGAGGGTGTCTTCGGCTATATCGACAACCTGACGTCCAGCATCATCGGGCACGAGGGGCGGAAGTTCTTCCCCTTCGTCTTCACCCTGTTCCTGTTCATCCTGGCGATGAACGTGCTGGGCCTGTTCCTGGTGTTCACGGCGACGTCGCAGCTGGCGGTGACCGCCACCCTCGGGATCATGACGATCCTGCTGGTGCTGATCGTCGGCTTCGTCCGCAACGGCCACAACATGTACAAGCTGTTCGTCCCGGCGGGCGTACCCTGGTACATGCTGATCCTGGTCACCCCGATCGAGTTCATCTCGTTCGCCCTGCGCCCCGTCACCCTGGCCCTGCGCCTGTTCGGCAACATGCTGGGCGGCCACGTGGCGCTGAAGGTGTTCGCCGGCTTCGTGGTCTCGCTGGGCGCGCTGGCGGCCAGCGGCGGCTGGAGCCTGCTGGCGATCCCGGCGGCCGCCCTGTCGCTCGGCGGCGTGGTGGCGTTGACGGCGCTCGAGTTCCTCGTGGCCTTCCTACAGGCCTTCGTGTTCGCGGTTCTGACCTGCGTCTACCTCAACGACGTGGTCAACCTGGGCCATCACCACTGACGGCCCACGCCCACCCTCAACTCTCAACTCTCAACTTCATCTAGGACTAGGATCATATGGAAGCGGATGCGGCTAAGTTCATCGGCGCCGGCCTCGCCACCCTCGGCATGATCGGTGCGGGCATCGGCGTGGGCACCATCTTCAGCGGGTTCCTGCAAGGCGCGACTCGCAACCCGTCGGCCGCCGGCGGCCAGTTCACGAACCTGATTCTGGGCGCGGCTCTGACCGAAGCCCTGGGCATCCTGGCCTTCGTGCTCGGCCTGCTCATCCTGTTCGCCGCCTAAGACGTAAACCGCGGAAGGCGGCTCCATCCGGAGTCGCCGCCAGCGGCCTAGGAACCCTTGCCTCCGATGGCTAAGACCTCCACCCCCACGGGTGACCACGACGGCAACCCCGCCGCCGAGGCCGCGGAAGCGGTGCACGGCCACGAGGTTCCCGCAGGCACGTCCGAAGTCGCCCACGCGGGCGGCGAAGGCGGCGGCCTGCCGCAGTTCCGGTTCGAGTACTGGGGCGGCCAGATCATCTGGCTGCTGCTCCTGTTCGCGCTGCTCTATGTCCTGCTCTCGCGGGTCTTTGTGCCGCGCCTGCGGAAGGTGCTCGACACCCGCGCCGAGACGATCGAGGGCGCCCTCGCCGAAGCCCGCCGTGTGCAGGCCGAGGCGGACGCCCAGGCCGCCGCGGCCCAGGCCGAGATCGCCCAGGGCCGTGCGGAATCCCGTCGGGTCGCAGCCGACGCCCAGGCCAAGGCCGCGGCGGAGTTCGCGGCCCGCCAGGCCGCCGAGGACCAGCGCCTGGCGACCCAGATGGATGAAGCCGAGGCCCGGATCCGCGCCATGCGCGACCAGGCGATGGGCAACGTCCGCGGCATCGCCACCGACACCGCCCAGGCTATCGTCGAGAAGCTCACCGGCCAGGCGGCGACGCCGGCCGAAGCCGCCGGCATGGCCGCCGCCCGCCAGGGAGCCGCCTGATGCCCGCCTTCCTCAATCTCGCGGAAGCCGAAGCCTGGGTCCTCATCGGCCTGCTGATCTTCCTGGCGATCGTGATCTTCGTGGCCAAGGCCCCGAAGGCGGTCGCCGGCATGCTCGACGCCAAGACCAAGGCGATCCGGTCCGACCTCGACGAGGCGGCCCGGATCCGTGAGGAGGCCGAGCGCCTGCTGACGGAACTCCGCGCCGAGCGCGCCAAGGCCGAGCAGGACGCCAAGACGATGCTGGAGCAGGCCCAGGTTCAGGCCCGCCAGTTCGAAGTCGATGCGAAGGCCAAGCTCGAGGAGAGCCTCAAGCGTCGCCAGGCCATGACGGAGCGCAAGATCGCCGACGCCGAGCGCCGGGCCATGGACGATGTCCGCGCCGCGGCCGCCGACATGGCGGTGCAGATGGCCGAGCAGGTGCTCGCCAACCGGCTGAGCGGCACGACGTCCGACCCACTCGTGGACCGCGCCATCGCCCAGCTCGGGGCCAAGCTCCAGTAGGCTTGGAGCGACCGCCGAAACGACAAAGCCCCGGAGCGTGCTCCGGGGCTTTTTCGTATCTGGACGGAGGTGGGAAGGCCTACTCTTCGTTGCCGGAGAAGGCCCGCTTCAGCTTGCGGTGGGCGCGGACGCCGACCCGGTAGCGCTTGGGCAGGGCCAGCCGTTCGACCCTCAGGTACTGCTGCCAGAACACCGAGGCGATCTCAGGCTCACGACGCATCAGGCGGCGCAGCGGACTAACGGCCTTGGGCCACCGTCGGTGCGCGCGGATGAAGCTCTTCTTCGCCTTGTAGGAATTGCGCAGGATCACCACGAGGCCGACCGCGATCACCGGGATCCCGCCGGGACCTGGGATCGGTGCGATCAGGACGCCCGCCACCACGATCAGGCCGCCAAGCGTGACCAGACCGCCGCGCACGATCCGGCCCACGAACTCGGGCGCGTCGGAGGGCGTGGCGCGGCGCGCGCGCGGAGATGGCATGGCCAGAGACATGTTGGTACCCGAGAGCGCACGGGGACTTGGGGAGGTTCCCGCAGCGCCCTCTCGATATGCGAACCGCCCGCCGACTCGTAAAGGCGAAGCCGTGTTAAATTTTGCTAACGGGGACCTATTCCAACGCTGATGGCGCCGAAGCCACAGTTCCCGTTACCAATGTGACACAGAGGGTATAGGCCGGGTTAAGGTCCGGCCGTGACCCAGGTCACTCGGCCGCCGCCGCCGCGGTGTTCTCCGGCTTCCAGGTGAGCTTCGGCTTGCGCGCCGCCTGGGTCTCGTCCAGCCGGCGCATGGGGGCGAGGAAGGGCGCGCCCTTGAAGCGATCCACGTCGCCAGCCTTTGCGGCCCTGGCGAGCAGCAGCAGGGCCTCGCAGAAGCGGTCGAGCTCGGCCTTCGACTCCGTCTCGGTCGGCTCGATCAGCATCGCCCCGTGCACCACCAGCGGGAAGTACATGGTCATCGGGTGGAAGCCTTCGTCGATCATCGCCTTGGCGAAGTCCAAAGTGGTGACGCCGGTGTCCTCCAGCCAGCCGTCGTCGAACAGGGCTTCGTGCATGCAGGGGCCGTCCGGGAAGGCGGCGCTCATCTCCTGCGAGAGGCGGGCCTTGATGTAGTTGGCGTTGAGGACCGCGTCCTCGGCCACCTGGCGCAGGCCGTCCGAGCCGTGGCTGCGCATGTAGGCGTAGGCGCGGACGAACATGCCCATCTGGCCGTGGAAGGCGCTCATCCGGCCGAAGGCCTGGGCCGCTTCGTCCTTGGCTTCCTCGACCAGCTGCAGCCCGTCGGGGCCGGAGACCACCCACGGGGCCGGGGCGAAGGCCGCCAGCGCCTCGGAGAGGACCACGGGGCCCGCGCCCGGACCGCCGCCGCCGTGCGGGGTGGAGAAGGTCTTGTGCAGGTTGATGTGCATGGCGTCGACGCCCAGGTCGCCCGGGCGCACCCGGCCGACGATGGCGTTGAAGTTGGCGCCGTCGCAGTAGAAGTAGGCGCCGGCGGCGTGGGTCAGCCGGCTGATCTCCAGAATGTCGCGCTCGAAGAGCCCGCAAGTATTTGGGTTGGTTACCATAATTGCCGCAACATCGTCGCCGAGCTTGGCCTCGAGGTCAGCCAGGTCGACGCGGCCGTCGGCTGTCTGGGCGATCTCCGTGACGGTGTAGCCCACGAAGGCGGCGGTGGCGGGGTTGGTGCCGTGCGCGGAGGTGGGGACCAGGACGCGGCGACGGTGTCCCTGGCCGGCGGCCTCGTGGGCGGCCTTGATGCAGAGCAAGCCACAGAGCTCGCCATGGGCGCCGGCCTTGGGCGCGAGCGCCACGGCGGGCATGCCGGTCAAAGTCTTCAGCCAGTGGGCCAGGCGGTCCATGAGCGCCAGGGCGCCCTGGGTCGTGGACTGCGGCTGCAGCGGGTGGAGGTCGGCGAAGCCGGCCATCCGGGCGGCCTTCTCGTTGAGCCGGGGGTTGTGCTTCATGGTGCACGAGCCCAGCGGATAGAGCGCCAGGTCGATGGCGTGGTTCTTCTGGCTGAGGCGCACGTAGTGGCGCATGGCCTCGGGCTCGGAGAGGCCGGCCAGGCCGATCGGCTCGGCCCGGACCAGGTCGCCCAGGTCTGAAGCGTCGAACTCCGGCTCCGGCAGGTCGACGCCGGTCTTCTGCCAGCCGCCCAGTTCGAACAGCAGCGGTTCGTCCTGCAGCAGGCCGCGGCCGCCGGACAGCGACTGGTGCGAGGTGGAAGCGGCGGCTTCCGGGCGGGTGGGGCGGCCCACGTTCAGCATGCTCATCGGGCGATCTTCGCGTTGAGCGCGGCGACCAGCGCCGCGATGTCTTCGGAGGTGGTGGTCTCGGTGGCGGCCAGCAGCAGGACGTCGTCCAGGCCGGCGTGCGGGTCGAGGCGCGAGTAGGGCACGCCTGCGACCACGCCCTCGGCGAGGCAGGCCTCGACCAGGGCGGCGGCGTCGCCGGGCGTTTTCACGGCGATCTCGTTGAAGAAGCGCGGCGTCAGGATCTCGAGGCCGGCGACCCCGGAGAGCGCCTGCTTCAGCTCGCGGGCGCGGCCGTGGTTGAGGGCCGCCAGCTGCCGCAGGCCGGTCTCGCCCAGCAGCGAGAGGTGGATGGTGAAGGCCAGCGCGCAGAGGCCGGAGTTGGTGCAGATGTTCGACGTCGCCTTCTCGCGGCGGATGTGCTGCTCGCGGGTCGACAGGGTCAGCACGTAGCCGCGGCGGCCCTCCGCATCCACGGTCTCGCCGCAGAGGCGACCGGGCATCTGGCGGACCAGCTTCTCGCGGGCGGCGAACAGGCCGACGTAGGGACCGCCGTAGTTCAGGGCGTTGCCGATCGACTGGCCCTCGGCCACGGCGATGTCCGCGCCCATCGCGCCCGGCGACTTCAGCAGGCCGTAGGACACGGCCTCGGTGGTCACGACGATCAGCAGGGCGCCCTTGGCGTGGGCGGCCTCGGCGATCCTCGAGACGTCGGTAACCACGCCGAACACGTTGGGCGTTTGCACGACCACGCAGGCGGTCTCGCCATCGATGGCGTCGATGACCGCGGCCTCGGCGTCGACCTGCGCCTGCAGGCGGACGATCTCCATGCCCTCGGCGTGGGCGATGGTCTGGGTGGTGGCGGCGTAGTGAGGGTGCAGGCCGCCGGACAGGATGGCCTTCTCCCGCCGGGTGACGCGCTGGGCCATCATCACGGCTTCCGCCGTGGCTGTGGAGCCGTCGTACATGGAGGCGTTGGCCACATCGAGCCCGGTGAGCGCCGCCACCTGGGTCTGGAACTCGAACAGCACCTGAAGCGTGCCCTGCGCGATCTCCGGCTGGTAGGGCGTGTAGCTGGTCAGGAACTCGGACCGCTGGATGATGTGGTCCACCGTGGCCGGGACGTGGTGCTTGTAGGCGCCTGCGCCGCAGAAGAACGGGCCGGCGCCGGCCGGGCGGCTCATGGCCGACAGGGCGGCAAGCTCGCGCTCCACCTCCAGCTCGCCGGCGTGCAGCGGCAGGTCGAAGAGGTCCTTCTTCCGCGCCGCGGCGGGCACGTCCTTGAACAGCTCGTCGATGTCGGGCGCGCCGATGACGCCGAGCATCTCGGCGCGGTCGGACGGGGTCAGGGGGAGATAGCGCATTTGGCTTGGCGACTCGGAAAGGAGGAAAACCACAGACCCACTGGGTCTGTGTGGTTCATTGATCGCGCTGTGCGCGGCCTAGAGGGTGGCGAGGTAGGCGTCGTAGGCGGACTGGTCCATGAGGGCGTCGAGGTCGGCCGGGTTGGCCAGCCGGACCTTGGCGAACCAGCCGGCGCCCTGGGGCTCGGCGTTGACGGTCTCGGGCGCGCCGGCCAGGGCCGGGTTGGCTTCGACCACCTCGCCAGACACCGGCGCGTAGACGTCGGAGGCGGCCTTGACGCTCTCGACCACCGCGAAGCCGTCGCCGGCCTTCACGGTCTTGCCGACGTCAGGCGTCTCGACGAACACCACGTCGCCCAGCTGCTCGGCGGCATAGGCGGTGATGCCGACGGTTGCGACGTCGCCGTCGAGCTCGACCCACTCGTGATCCTTGGTGAACTTCATGGCTGGCTCTCTCCCCTAGAGTTTGCGGACGTAGCGGTGGGCGACGAACGGGGTCTTCACGACCTCCGCGGCCTGCGGCTTGCCCCGGACAATGACCTTGAGCTTCGTGCCGACCTCGGAATGCAGCGGCGGCACGAAGCCTAGCGCGATGCCCTGGCGCAGCACCGGCGAGAAGCCCCCGGAGGTGATCTTGCCGACCACGTTTCCGTCCTCGTCGGCGATCTCGGCGCCTTCGCGGGCCGGGGCGCCTTCCAGCACCTTCAGGCCGACGCGGATGCGGGTCGGGCCCTGCGTCAGCTCCTGGGCGATGCGCGCCGCGCCCGGGAAGTCGCGGGCGTCGCGGCGCTTCCTGGACACCGCGAACGCCAAGTCGCCCTCGATCGGCGAGACGCTCTCGTCGAGGTCATGGCCGTAGAGCGGCAGGCCGGCCTCGAGCCGCAGGCTGTCGCGGGCGCCCAGCCCGATCGGGCGGACGTTCTCGTCGGCCAGCAGCTGGTTCCAGACGGTGACGGCGGCGTGGGCCGGCACGGAAATCTCGAAGCCGTCCTCGCCGGTATAGCCCGAGCGCGAGACGATCAGGTCGACGCCGAAGCCGTTCAGCAGGCGGGCGTCCATGAACACCATGGTGGCGACCTCGGGCACGTGGCGCTTGAGCACGTCCACCGCCTTGGGGCCTTGCAGGGCCAAGAGCGCGCGGTCCTCGAGGCGCTCGATCTGCACCTGGCCGGCCAGCTCGTCGTCGATGATCTTGAAGTCGTTATCCTTGCAGGCGCCGTTGACCACCACGAACAGGCCGTCGTCGCCGCTGCCGTCCGGCGCGGTCGGGCGGGCGGCCATCAAGTCGTCGATGATCCCGCCCCGCTTGTTGAGCAGCACCGAGTAGCGCTGCTTGCCGGGCTTCAGGCCGATGAAGTCGCCGGGGGTGACCTCCTCGAACGCCGACAGGGGGGAGACGCCGCGCAGGCGGGCCTGTCCCATGTGGGAGACGTCGAACAGGCCGGCGTGCTCGCGGCACCAGAGGTGCTCCTTCAGCACGCCGTCGGCGTACTGCACGGGCATGGTGTAGCCGGCGAAGGGCACCATCCGGGCGCCGAGCGCGACGTGCGCCTCGGTGAGCGGGGTGGTCCTGAGGACGGTTTCGGCGGGCAGGTCTGACAAGGCTGGACTCCGGCTGACAGGCGTTCGGTCCGCGCAGACCCGTGGCCTGGCATCCCGCGCCCCCGCTGTCCTTGGGCCTGAGAGATTTCGGGCTCCGGCCTAGCGTGGCCGGCGCCCCCTGCTCCTTCGGCGTCCGCTTCGGCTCTCACGAGCTTCGGAGGAACTTTCCAGCGTGCATCAGCCCGTCGCGGTCCTTTTGCCTGAGCGTTTCCGGGGCGGTTGCGCCTTCGGCTCCGGGCTCTGAGTCCCGGTCTCTCCCGCGAGAGTCCGGCGGAACCTGATGGAGGGGCGGTTGGGAGTCAACGCGCGAATGCGGCGGCGCCGCGCTTGGCCGCGCCGGCTCGGCCTGTGGAGGATCCGTGGAGATTCGGCGGGCGATCCAAGGTGTTCGCCGGCCGGGTCTGTCGCCGGTGCGCGCGGCGGGGCAGGGTTGGCTGTCTTTCGAGCGGAGAGCGACGATGACGAACACGATGCAACAGGGCGGCGGCGGGCGGCCGAGCCCTTGGCGGCTGGCCATGTGGGGCGCGATCGCGGCGCTGCTGATTGCCCCGGCGGTGGCGATGCAGGTCACCGACGAGGTGGCCTGGACGGCGAGCGACTTCGTCTTCGCCGGCGTCCTCCTGGTGGGGGCGGGGGCGATCTACGAGGTGGCGGCGCGCACCTTGCGCAAGCCGTGGCAGCGGATGACGGCGGCGGCGGTGCTGGTGCTCGCGGTGCTGGTCATCTGGGCGCAGGGCGCAGTCGGCATCTTCTAGGCGGCCGGCGGCTTGCCCTCGGCTGCGGGGCGTGGTGGTCCTGCGCCTCCGGAGGAGAGCCATGCCGCCAAGCCCAGACGAGGTCCGCCGCGCGTTCGACGAGGCCGGACGGCTGCAGCGCGCCGGCGAACTCGAGGCGGCGGCGGCGCTGTGGGCCAAGGTGGCGGACGCCGCGCCCGCCGCGCCGGAGCCCCGGGTCGGTCTCGGCCAGACCCTGTTTCGGCTGGACCGCGTGGAGGAGGCGGAGGCGCACCTTCGCGAGGCGGTGCGGCTGCGGCCCGACGCGCCCTGGGCGCTGCGGGCGCTGGCCACTGTGCTGAGCTTCACCGGCCAGTGGGGCGAGGCCCTGACGCTGCTGGAGCGGGCGCAGCCGCTGGAGCCGCATGACCCCCGGCTGAGGCTCAACCTCGGCTACATGCGCCTGGGCCTGGGCGACTTCGCCGGAGGCTGGCCGCTCTACGAAGCGCGGGCCGAGGTCCCCGACCAGAACGCCGCCAAGCCGGGGCTGCCGAACGAATGGCAGGGGGAGGACCTGACCGGCCGCTCGATCCTGGTCTGGCCGGAGCAGGGCTTCGGCGACCAGATCCAGTTTGCGCGCTACATCCCGGCCCTGGTTGAACGCGGGGCTGCGGTGACCCTGGTGACGCCGCCGCCGCTGGCCCGGCTGTTCGCCGGCCTGGGCGCCGAGGTCGTCGAGCTTTCGCCCTCGACCACACTGCCGGCGCCGGACACCTGGAGCCTGATCGGCTCGCTGCCCGGCAAGCTGGGCTCCATGGACTTCCGGCCGACCCCTTACCTCGCGGCGCAGGCTGGCGGCGCGGCCTGGGCGCGGGGCAAGACCGGGGTCGTTTGGCGCGGGCGGGCCACGCACCCCAACGACCGAGACCGCTCGCTGCCGTCAGCCGCGCTGCTCGAGCCGCTGCGGGACGCCGGCCTGGAGCTCGTGGACCTGACCGAGCCTGCGGGAGACTTCGCCGACATGGCGGCCATCGTCGCCGAGCTGGACCAGGTGATCACGGTGGACACGGCCGTGGCGCACCTGGCCGGCGCGCTGGGCAAGCCGGTGTGGATCCTGCTGCCGGCGTTCGGCCAGGACTGGCGCTGGCTGCAGGGCCGGGCGGACAGTCCCTGGTATCCCACGGCGCGCTTGTTCCGCCAGCCGCGGCGCGGCGACTGGGGCGCGGTGGTCGCGGAGGTGACGGCCGCGCTGCGGGACTGAGCGAGCCTGCGACCTTCCGCCCGACCCTCATCCTCACGGCCAAGCTTTTGCCGCAGACGCGGGCCAGCCATGGTGGACAGAGAGAACGAGGGTCTTCATGCGTCTGTCCCTGGCCGTCCTGGCCGCCATCGCCGCTATCACGACGGCCCTGCCGATGCAGGCGCCAGCCCAGCCGCTGGCCGATCCCGAGGCCAAGGTGGTCGAGGAGCTGGTGGTCCAGGCGGTGGAGCCGGGGCCGGCCTGGTGGCGGGTCGTCGATGGGGACACCACGGTCTATGTGCTGGCCGTGGCGGACGACGAGGTGCCCGCGGACCTCGCCTGGGACCAGCGTTTCCTGGAGCGGCGGATCAAGGGCGCCAACAGCCTGATCCTGGGCGTCGGCGTGGGCCTCACCGGCGGCGTGCGTGACCTGCCGGCCCTGATCCGCGCCCGCAGCCGCCTGAAGTCGAAGACGCCGATGGAAGACGGCCTGCCGCCGCCGCTGCGCGCCCGCTTCGTGGCGGCGCGTGAGCGGGCCGGGCAGCCGGCCAAGCGCTACGCGGGCTGGCAGCCGCTGATCGCCGGCGAGATGCTGCAGGACGACCTGGCGGGCCGAACCAAGACGCGCTCGGTGGTGAGTGGCGCCCGGGCGCTGGCCAAGCAGCACAAGGTGCGTCTGGTGCAGCCGGCGCGCTATCCGATCGCGCCTTTCCTGCAGAGCGCCATGTCGAGCCTGACGCCGGCGCTCCACCAGCAATGCCTGACCAACGCCCTGGACGACGCCGACGCGGGACCGGGGCGGGCGCGCGCGGCCTTGCAGGGCTGGGCCCGCGGCGACACGGCCGCGGCGTTGAACATGCCCCGGGGCTTCGACAAATGCGTGCTGCTGGTGGGCGGCGGGGCGGAGCTGTGGCGCCGGTCAGTCAGCGACCTGGCCGGGGCGATCCAGCAGGACCTCGCCAAGCCTGGCCACGCGGTGGCGGTGGTGAACCTGCGCCTCTGGCTGGCCGAGGATGGCCTGGCGACACAGCTCAAGTCGCGCGGCGTGCGGGTGCTGGGCCCGGGTGAGGCCTAGGCCAGGGGGGCGTTCCGAGTCGCTGGAGCCTTGCTCCGCCACAAGGCAATGTAGGTCCATGAACGACAAGACTGCTGACGACGCGGGCCTGGCGAGCGGAGCTCCCGATGGGAAGCCGCGGCTGCTCTCCGGCGGCAATCCCCAGATCCCGAAGGGCGACGGGGACGGGCCGGTGCAGGCCTACATAGCGGCCATGCCCGGGTGGAAGAGCGATCTCGGGCGTCGGCTGGACGCGGTGATCGAGCGCGCCGTGCCCGGCGTGCGCAAGGCGGTGAAGTGGAACTCCCCGTTCTACGGGGTGGAGGGGCAGGGCTGGTTCCTCAGCTTCCACTGCTTCAACAAGTACGTGAAGGTGGCCTTCTTCCAGGGCGCTGGGCTCACGCCGCTTCCGCCGGGCACATCCAAGCAGGCCGACGTCCGGTACCTCGACATCTACGAGAAGGACCCCCTGGACGAGGAGCAGCTGGTGAGCTGGGTCCGGCAGGCGTCAAAACTGCCGGGCTGGGTTCCCTGAGCCGCTCTTCAGCACGGGGATGTTCTCTGTTCGTTCTTGACGCCTGCGCGTGTTTATGAGAGGCTTCAGGTGGCGTGAGGGACTGCGACTGAGCCGCAGGCCTCAGAGCGCTCGCTTAGGCCCGCGGGCGGAAGCCTGATCGCGCTGCGCCCTTGATGGGCGCTTCCCTGTGTCCGGGCGTGGCCTGGCCGGGAGCAGCTCACCACTTCAAAACCTGGAGACTTCGATGGACTGCGAGGACGGGCAGGCGGCGGCGCCTGCGCGGCGGAAAGCCTATGTCCGCTATTCGGCGGAGCTGGCGAAGCGGCTTTGCGAGCGGCTGGCGTCGGGCGAGCTGCTCTATCGGATCTGCGCCGAGCCGGACATGCCGACGCCCGAGGCGGTGGCCAAGTGGGCGAAGCAGAAGGAGGACTTCCACAAGGCCCTGCTGATCGCGCGCAAGGCCGGGCGGCGGCCGGCCGGCACGCGCGGGCCGGCGTTCACCTACTGCGCCGAGCTGGGCGAGGCGATCTTCGAGCGCCTGTGCGAGGGCGAGAGCCTGACCAAGATCGGTGCGGACCCGACCATGCCGTCGCTGTCGACGATCTTCAACTGGCGCCGGCGCATCCCGGAGTTCGAGAAGGCGGTGCAGGCGGGCAAGCGCATCCAGGCCGAGCGGTTCTGCGACATGGGCTGGGAGATCGCCGAGGCCGCGACGCCGCAGACCGCCTACCTGACTAATGTGCGGCTGTCGCAACTGCGCTGGATGGCCGGCGTGATGGCTCCCAAGCTGTTCCGCATCAAGCAGGTGGATTCCGAGTTCGCCCGCGAGGAGCTGACCGTGCTGATGCGGCGCTTCGAGATCGAGGTGGACCCCGAGACCGGCGCGCGGAAGGTGGTGGCCTGGTGCCCGAACCCGGAGACCGGCCAGGTGGAGCGCGAGGATGCGCCGGACTACCGCTATCCGCCCGGCATTCCGATGCCGGGAGGCCGGCCGGCGGGGCAGTGACCGCCGCGAGCGGGCTTTAGGCCACCCGCAGCTGTGCGATGGCCGCGGCCAGTTCGCGCTGGCGGAACGGCTTGCTGAGCCGTGGAAGGTCCGGGGCGATGTCGTCGACGTCGGCGTAGCCGGAGATCACGAGCACGGGAGACGAGGGCCAGCGATCACGGACCAGGCGCGCCAGCTCCGCGCCGGATATTCCCGGCATCAGGTGATCCGTCACCAGCAGGTCGATCGGCTCCGCCTCCAGCCGCGCCAGGGCTTCCACGGCGGATCCAGCCTCGAGGACCTCGTAGCCAAGGCCGGACAGCATCTGGGCGGTGCTGGCCCTGACCAGAGCCTCGTCGTCGACGAGCAGCGCTCGTCCTGCCGGGAGAGCAGCCGAGGTTCCGGGAGCGGCTTCGGCGATCGCGGCGGCCGGAGCCTCGGTGACGCGCAGCCACAGGCGAATGGTCGTGCCGCTGCCGAGGGCGCTGTCGATCTGCATCCCGCCGCCGAGCTGCGCCATCAAGCCATCCACCATGGAGAGGCCAAGCCCGGTGCCGCGCCCGATGCCCTTGGTGGAGAAGAAGGGCTCGACCGCGCGGTCGATGACGCTCTGAGGCATGCCGACGCCGGTGTCGCCAACGGTGAGCTCGATGTAGCGCCCGGGCTCCAGGCCCTGAGGCGCGCCCGGGCCGATCTCGTGCAGGGCGGCGTCGATGCGCAGAACGCCGCCGTTCGGCATGGCGTCCTTGGCGTTGACCGCCAGGTTCAGCAGGGCGAGCTCGAGCTGGTTTCCGTCGGCGCTGACCAGCGGAAGATCCCGGGCCGCCGTGATCTGGAGGGAGATCTGCGGGCCGACTGTGGTGGTGAGAAGCGGCTGAAGGCGGTCGAGACAGTCCGCCAGGACGAGCGGCTCGGTCTTCAGCGGCTGGCGCCTGGCGAAGGTGAGCAGGCGCTGGACCAGCATGCGGGCGCGCTCGGCGGCTTCCAGCGCGTTGGCCACCATGCGCTCCGAGCGGCTATCCGGCAGACCGCGCTGCTGCAGCAGATCGAGAGTGCCCACGATCGGCATCAGGAGGTTGTTGAAGTCGTGGGCCACGCCGCCGGTGATCTGGCCGATCGACTCCATCTTCTGCGCCTGCCGCAGGGCGTCTTCCGCCTTGCGGAGCGACTCCGCCTGGGCCTTCTCCGCGGTGATGTCGCGCGCCACGCTGTAGAAGCGGCCGCCCTCCGGGACGGCGGTCCAGGACAGCCAGCGGTAGGAGCCGTCCTTCGCCCGGAACCGATTTTCGAACCGGTCCGTGACCTCTCCCAGCGCAAGGCGCCGATCTTCGGCCCGCGTGCGGGCGATGTCGTCGGGATGTTCGATCCATTCCGAGGTGCGGCCGAGGAAGTCCTCGAGCGGATAGCCCAGAAGCGTGGTCCAGGCCGGGCTCGCCGCCAGCCAGACCCCGTTCTCGTCGGCCACCACGAACGGATCCCGCGCCAGGTTCCACAGCCGGTCCCGCTCGAGCGTGCGCTCCTCCACCCTCTGTTCCAGCAGCTCGTTCAGCCGGCGCAGGGCGGCTTCCGCCTCGTGCTCGGCCGTGGCGTCGCGCACAATGCCCAGCGCGCCGGTCGGGCGGCCGAGGTCGTCAAAAATGGGCCGGCCCTTGGCGGCCACCCATCTGACAGACCCATCCGGCCTCACCACCCGATAAAGATTGTCGGAGGGCTCGCGCCGCGCCCGCGCCGCGCCCAGACGTTCCAGGTAGCCTTTGCGGTCGTCGGGATGGACGACCGCCAGCACCTGCTCGAACTTGAGCGGACCTTCGATGTGCGACAGTCCGTGCATCCGCTTGTAGGTGTCCGAGACGCGGCCTTCGTCCCGCAGGCTGTCCCACTCCCATGAGCCGATCCCGCCGACCTCCTGGGCCAGGTCGAAGCGCTCACGGCTGTCGTCGCGCTCGCGGATCGCCTGGGCCAGCGTCCTGGTGACGGCCTCGAATTCCTCGAAACGACTGGGTTCGAACCTGGGCGGCTCCCCGTCCCGGATGCCGCGGGCGGCCCGGGCGAGCTGCGCGATCTCATGGGTCAGGGCGCGGCCGCCCAGAAAGGCCAGGACCAGGGCGGCGGCGAGCAGCAGGCCTGCAAGGACGGCCCCGTCCCGCAGAGCGCGCCGGGCGCTCGCCGTGATGTCGGCCTGCGGCACGGCGGTGATGAAGGTCCAGCCGCTGGCCGGAGACCGGCTGAAGGCGGCCTCGGTCGGCAACCCCTCAAGAGAGCGGCTGCGGACCGATCCCTCCCGTTGCGCGGCCATCTGGCGGAGGAGGTCGGGCGTCGCCTTGCCGCCGACGAAGCGTTCCGGCGCGGCGTTGCGCCACACGACGGTTCCGCTCCGGTCCACGATCGTCGCCAGCCGCCCGGCCGGAAGGCGCTGGGCGTCGATGATCCGCTGCAGCATCCGGGGGCGGAAGATGACCGAAATCTTGTACTCCGCACCCGCGGGCCCCATCACCGGCACGTCGACGCACAGGATCTGAGCCTCGACCAACCCGCGCGCCAGGTTGCAGGTGCGCGGACGACCAGTGTCGAGCTCGGCCCAGACGGCGGGTGGAAGCCGTCCGACGGGCAGGCGGGCGCCCGGCGGGAGGCTGGTGTTCACCAGCTGGTTGCCGTGCCTGTCGCCGAGGGTGATCCAGGCGTCCGGATCGCGGAGCGCGGTGCGCGCCTGCCGATCGATATCGGCGAAGTCGCGCCGGCGCATGGCGTCGGACACCGCCAGGGCGGCCAAGAGCTGCTGGTAGCCGTGCAACTGGCTGTCCACCACCAGAGAAAGAGCGCGGGTGGTGTCCAGGATCTGAGCCCGGGTCTCCGCCCGGCCGGTGGCTTCCGCCTGGCGGACCAGCACCGCCGCCGCGGCGATGAGCAGCACGGAGAACAGCGCCGCCAGAACCAGGAGGTATGCACGCAGTGACCGCAAAGCCATCATCCCGGTAAGCGCCGCCTTGGCGGACCCGCTTAGTAGCCGATGTCTGCGGGCATACAAGCTTGCGCGACCTGGGGAGCTTGCCGCGTCGCGCCGTCTTGCTGTCTGGTGGGGGCGCAGGGGGAACCATGATGAGGCGTTCGGGCATGCTGGCCGCGGCCTTCGGGCTGGCGGCGCTGCTGGCGGCGGGGTGCGCAGGGGCCGCACCGCGCAATCCGGAGCTGATGGGCCGCGCCTACTTCGGCGACGACGAGCACGCCCAGCCCCGCCGCGCGCTGCGCATCGGCCGCCTGGCGGTGGAGGTGGACGTGCTGGGCGGCATGGCCCGCACGGTGGTGACGGCCCACCTCGCCAACCCGGGCGAAGAGGCGCTGGAGGGCGACTTCGTGCTCGAGCTGCCGGCGGGGTCGGTGGTCACGGGCTATGCGCTGGACGTCGAGGGCAAGATGGTCGAGGGCGTGCTGGAGGCGCCCCGCAAGGCGAAGCTCGCCTACGAGACAGAGGTGCGGCGCGGGATCGATCCGGGCCTGGCGGAGGTGACGCGGGAGAACGCCTTCCGCACGCGGGTCTTCCCGATCCGGGAGCAAGTCGGACGCACGGTGCGCGTGGCGTTCGCGACGCCGTTCGACGCGGCCGCGCCTTATCGCCTGCCCCTCAACCTGCCGGAAGCCGCCGACGAGGTCTCGGTGACCGTCCGGGCGCCGGAGCCGGACCTGAGGCTGGCGGTGGGCGGCGACCTGCCGCTGGACTTCCGGACGGGCGACGGCGGGCGGGAGACGACCGCCGTGCTGCGGCGCCGCGCGCTCTCGGGCGTGCTCGAGCTCCGGCCGCCGGCGGTGCGGACGCGGGTGACCGCCAGCCGGCACGCGACCGGCGAGGTGTTCCTGGACGTGCAGGACGAGGCGCCCGCCACGGCTGCGGCCCCCGCCCGGGTGCGGCTCTACTGGGACACGTCGCGCTCACGCACCGACGACGACCTGAAGGGCGAGATCGCGTTGGTGCGGCGCTGGCTGGAGCAGGCGAGGCCGGCGGCGGTGGACCTGGTGCTGCTGAGCGACCAGCCGGCGGTTGTCGAGAGCCTGCAGCCCGACGCGGAGGCCGTGGCGCGGCGCCTGGCGCAGGCGACCTATCGCGGGGCTACCTCCTATGGGGGGCTGGCGGCGCCGGTTGGAGCGGCGGACATCTGCCTGCTGGCGAGCGACGGGCGGCCCACCATCGACGGGTTCGCGCCGGCCGACCTCGGCTGCCGGCTGTTCACGCTCTCCTCGGCGGGTGACGCCGACCGAGGGCTGCTGGCGGCGTTCGCCCGCGCGTCCGGCGGGGAGCATCTGGACCTCGCCGCGCGGGCCAGGCGCGACCTGCTGGCCCCGCTGCTGGCCGGCGGCTCGGCGGTGAGCGGGGTGAGCGACGGCTCCGGACGGGCCGTGGCCTACGCCCTCGTGCCGGCGCGGCGGGGTCGGTTCCGGGTGGTGGCGCCTGCGGCCGGCGAGCTGCGCGTCCGGCTGGCGAACGGCGAGGCGCGCAGCTACCGCGGGCCGAGCGCCGCGCCGCACGACGCGGCTGGCGCGGTATGGGCGGGGTCGCAGGTGGCGATGCTGGCCGCCCGCGCCCGCCCCGAACCCGTCGGCGTCCTGGCGCTGTCGCGGCGCTACGGCGTGGCCTCGGCGCAGGCGAGCTTCGTGGTGTTCGAAACGACCAGCCAGTGGGCCAGGGCCGGCGTGCAGCCGCCCTCCACCCTGGGGCCGGAGTTCCTGAAGGAATATGCCGAGGCGCGCGAGGAGATCGCGCAAGAGGCGCGCGAGGCCCGCCAGGGCCGGCTGGGGGAGGTGGTCGATTCCTGGGCGGCGCAGAAGGCCTGGTGGTCGACAAACTTCGATCCCCGGGCGAGGCCGGCGAAGCGCCGGCCGCAAGCCCCGGGACGGGAGGCGGTGGAAATCCCGTCCATTCCGCCGCTGCCGGCGCCGCCCGTGTCGCGGCCGCCCGCGGGCGGAGGGGGCGATTCCGAGATCCACGAGGTCGTCGTCACCAGTTCGCGCCGTGAGCCTGAGGGGCCGGAGATCACCCTGAACGTCACGCCCTGGAACCCCGACCGCCCGTACCTGACCGCGCTGCGCGCCGCGCCGGCTGGACGGTTCTGGTCGGTGGCGGAGGCCGAGGCGAAGGCGCACGGCGGGATGCCGGCGTTCTGGCTGGACGTGGCCGAGCTCCTGTTCCGGACCGGCCGGGCGGAAGAGGCCAGGCGCGTGGTGCTGGAGGCCCTCGAGGTCCCGGCGGCCGACACAGCCACCCTGAGCGTGGTGGCCGAGCGCCTGCGCCGCTACGGCGACGAGCCCCGGGCGCTGTGGTTGCTGGAGGAGGTCGCCTTCCGCGAGCCGGACCGCCCGCAGCCGCTCCGCAACCTGGCCCTGGCGCTGGCCGACCGGGCGGAGCGGCCGGGCGTCTCGACCGAGGCGAGGCTGGGCGATCACCAGCGGGCGCTGGAGCTGCTTGCCGAGGTGATCCTGAAACCCTGGAACGGCGACTACGACGGCATTGAGCTGGTGGCGTTGATGGAGGCCAACCGGGTGATTGCGAAGCTGCAGGGCCTGGGCGTGGCGCAGACCCGGCTGGATCCGAGGCTGGTCGCTTTGCTCGACGTGGACCTGCGGGTGGTGCTGGAGTGGAACACCGACGCCACCGACATGGACCTGTGGGTGGATGAGCCGAACGGCGAGCGGGCGTTCTATTCGAACCCGAAGACGGCGATCGGCGGCCGGCTGTCGAACGACATGACCGGCGGCTACGGCCCGGAGGAGTACCTGCTGCGCCGGGCGCCCGACGGCAAGTTCGAGGTGCGGGTGGACGTCTACGCCACCGACCGGCTGAACCCGAACGGGGCGACGACCGTGCGGGCCACGCTGTTCCGCAACTGGGGCCGGGCCAACGAGGCGCGCGAGGCGCTGGAGATCGAGCTCAAAGGTGACGAGGACGAGGCCTTGGTGGGCCAGGTCCAGGTGCGCGGCGGGCGCTAGGCGGGAGCGCCGGATGGTCGGTCCTGGCGACGCCTCAGGACGGCCGCGGGATCGTCAGGCGCAGGCGCAGGCCGTCGGCGCGCCAGTCGAAGTCCGCCGTGGCGCGGAGCTGTTTGAGAAGGTTGGCGATCAGCCGTGAGCCGAAGCCCTTGCGGCTGGGCTCCCGGACGCGGGGCCCGCCGGTCTCCTGCCAGGTCAGCTCCACGCCGCCGGCGCCTTGCGTCCAGGTGACCATCACTCGCCCCTCCGGAGCGGAGAAGCCGCCGTACTTGGCGGCGTTCGTGGCCAGCTCATGCACGATCATGCTGAGGGGCTGCACCTGCTCGGGAGCCAGCATGAGGTCCGGCCCGTCGACGTCGTACCCGTCCGGGCGGCCGAACGCTTCGAGCTCGTCGCAGATCACGTCCCGCAGCCGGGCGCCTTCCCATGCCGTCTTGGCGAGGGAGGACTGGGCGCGCGCGAGCGCCGTGACGCGGCCGAGCAGGGTCTGGCGGAAGGTGTCGACGTCTTCGGCCTGGGTGAGCTGGACCATGGACTGGGCGACCGCCAGGACGTTGCGGGCCCGGTGGTCGACCTCGCGCATCAGCAGTTCGCGCGCTTGGGCGTTCCGCTTCTCCTCGCTGATGTCCCGCACCTCGATGATGGTGCCGATGGTGCGGGAATCCTCGTCGTGGATCGGCGACGCGGTGAACGCCACCGGATAGAAGCGCCCGTCCTTGTGAACGAAGATGTCCTCGCCCTGGGTCTGGTGGTTCTCGGGGAAGGCCCGATCGATCGGACACTCCATCCGGGGATAGTGGCTGCCATCCGGCCGTGTGTGATGGATCACGTCGTGCAGCGCCCGGCCCCGGGTCTCTTCCCAGCGGAAGCCGGTCAGGCGCTCGGCCGCGTCGTTCATGTAGACGCACTGCTGGCGGTCATCCATCAGGAAGATCGAGACCGTGGCGTTGTTGAGCACCGCGTTCAGGCGGCGGTTCGTGTCGGCGAGGGCGGTCTCGATGCGCTTGCGCTCGGTGACGTCGAGCAGCGCCAGGGAGAGCGCGGCGATGTGGCCGTCGGCGCCGAGCACCGGCGCCACGGCGAAGTCCACCAGCACGGGCGGCTCCAGGGCGATCTCAGCCTCGCAGCGGGCGCTGCGGCCGGCGGCCGCCTGAGACAGCGCCTGGGCGACGCGCGGCCGGCTCGCCGGCGTAAAGTGCTCCGCCACCCGCACGCCTGCGCAGTCCGCCGCGGAGAAGCCGAAGAGTTCGGCCGCGAACTGGTTGCAGGTGGCGATCACGCCGCCGACGTCGGTGGAGATCAGCGCCTGGGGCGCGTGTTCGAGGACGGTGGCCAGGTAGCGTTCGGCCAGGACCAGCTGGCTGTGACGCTCGTGCAGAGTGGAGCGCGCGCTGGTCAGCGTCTCCACCTGGGAGTTCAGCTTTCGGTAGAGGCCGCTGATCGCCCGGTCCCGTTCGGCCGCCTCCGCCAACTGTTCCAGGATCTGGCCGAGTTCATCGTCGCCGACATCGCTGGCCACGGCCACCGCGCCGGCGAGCTCCGGCATAAAGGGCAGGCTCTTCTGCAGGCGCGGCAGCTGGTCGGCATAGGTGAGGAACAGGATCTTGGCGGTTGGCCAGCGGCGCAGGGCGGTCCGGCCCACCTGCGCCTGGCGCTCGACCGCGGCGTCGACCACCACCACGGACGGGGCTTCGTCCGAGACCTGGTCGATGGCCTCTGAAAGCGCCGTGCGGCTGGCCCCTGGAAGCTTCCGGCCGCCTGCGTGGTCGCGCGTGAGTAGGAGGACCGTGCCGCCCCCCATCAGAAGATCGGGAGCCCGAGCGCGGTGCGGCCCAGCCACGACTTCAGCAGCTGGGTGGTGGGGGACATCACATGCGAGGCCTGCGCGTCCCGCATGAGCCGTCCGACGGCGCCGTTCTGCTGGTAGCCGCGCCCGCCCATCAGCGCCATGGCGGCGGTGGTCGCGGCGACGGCGGTCTCGGCAACGTCGATCTTGGCCGCGAACAGGGCCTGGGCTGCGCCGGGGTCGGCCGCATCGCCGAGCGCCGCCGCATGGCGCACGAGCTGGCGGGACCGGGCGACGATGCGCCAGAGGTCCGCGACCTGGTCCACGAGCGCAGGGTAGTCCGAGAGGGCTTGTCCGGAATGTTCGTGCCTGCGGCCCTGGAGGTGGGCGACCGCGAGGCGATAGGACGCCTCCGCGATGCCGAGATAGACCCCCGACATGGCGGTGAGGAAGTAGGGCGCCACCACTTCAAACACGTACCAAAGCTGGTCGCCCTCGGAGCCGAGCATGTTGCCGGGCGGGATCGGGACCTTGTTCAGCTCGACGCCGCGGGAGGAATTGCCGCGCATGCCAAAGCCGGCCCATTCCGGCCCCCAGTCCAGGCCGGCGGCGCCTTCATCGACGAGCAGGCAGGTGAAGGTCCCCGGGTCGAACTCCTCGCCCATCCCGACCGCGGAGGTGACGTAGGAGTTGGCGCGCCCGCCGTTCGTGACGAAGCTCTTGGCGCCGCTGAGGACGTAGCCTCGCGAGCCCCGCGCGAAGGTGGCGCGCGGCAGGTAGAAGTGCGCGCCAGTGCCGGGCTCGCTCAAGGCCAGGGTGGTGAGATGCCGGCCCTGCGCGATCGGGGCCAGGTAGCGCTGTTCCTGAAATGGCGTGGCCTTGGCCGCGATCACCGCCGTCGCCACGCAGTGCATGCCATAGCACATCGCCGTCGAGCTGCAGCCGAGCGCCAGCGCCTCGGTCACCTGGGCCAGAGCCGAGAGCCCGAGGCCGTGGCCCCCCAGGCGTTGCGGCACATGCAGTCCGAGGAGGCCGGCGTCGGCGATGGCCTGGATCGACTCCGCCGGCCAGGCCGCATCCGTGTCGGTCTGTTCGGCGCGCGGAGCGAGCACCTCCGCTGCGAGGCTTTGCGCAAGGGCGATCAGCGCCGCGGTTTCAGCTCCGGCTGTGAGCAAGACGCCACCTGACCCGACTGCGACCTACCGCCGCGGAGAACGCCTCTTAAGGCATGCTCTTCCCCAGGAGAAGAGCGCTGCGGCTACATGCGGTCGGGGACGCTGATGCCCAGCACGTCGAGGGCCTGCTCCAGCTGGCGCAGGGCGGCCTTGGCGAGCGTCAGGCGGGACGCGCGGACCGGCGGCTCGGCGATCAGGATCGGGCAGGCGGCGTAGAACTTCGAGAAGCTCTGAGCCAGCCGGTAGGCGTGCTCGGCCACCGCGTTGGGCGCCTTCTTGTCGTAGGCCTCTGCGAGCGCGGCGTCGAAAGCGTCGAGGGTCAGCACGAGGTCGCGCTCGGCCGGCTCGGAGACGGTGACGGGGCCGGCCTCGGCCTTCTCGCCCTCGGCCTTGCGCAGCAGGCTCTTCACGCGCACCGCCTGGTAGAGGAGGTAGGGGCCGGTCTTGCCCTCGAAGCTGGTGAAGCGGTCGAGATCGAAGACGTAGGAGGTGCCGCGGAAGTTCGAGAGGTCGGCGAACTTCAGGGCGGCCACAGCCACCTTGCCGGCGATGTCCTCGAACTCCTCCTGGGGCAGGTCCTCGCCGAGGCCCGCCTCGTGCAGGCGCTCGCGGGCCTTCTCGCGGGCCATCTCGATCAGGTCGTTGAGCTTCAGGACGCCGCCTTCCCGGGTCTTGAAGGGCTTGCCGTCGGCCCCGTTCATGGTGCCGAAGCCGATATGCTCCAGCTGGCCCTCGGCTGCGTAGCCGGCCTGGTAGGCGGCGCGGAACACGATCTCGAAGTGGTCGGCCTGGCGCTGGTCGACGCAGTAGATGACCAGTTCGGGGTCGAAAGTCTGCTTGCGGTCGAGGATCGTCGCGAGGTCGGTGGTGCCGTACATCGCCGAGCCTTCGGAGGAGACGACGAGCAGGGGCGGCAGCTCGCGCTTGTCGCCCTCGCGGACCACGCGGATGATCCGGGCGCCCTGGTCGTCCACGAGCAGGCCCTTGGCGTCGAGTTCGCGGACCATGGGCTCGATCAGGTGGTCGACGTCGCTCTCGCCCTTCCAGAGGTCGAAGTCGACGCCCAGCGCATGGAAATCGCGCTCCAGCGCCACCTGCGTCACGTCGCGGAAGCGGCGCCACAGCCGGTAGCAGCCAGCCTTGTGGCCCTGCAGGTCGGCGGTGAGCTTGCGGGCGCGGTCGCGGTAGGCGGGGTCGCTCTTCCCTTGCGCCGCCGCCAGCGGATAGAGCCGGTCGAGGTCGGCCAGGGTGACGCGCTCAAAGGCCGCCGGGATGGCGCCGTCCTTGTCGCCGTCCGCGTTGAGCTGTTCCACGAGAGCGCGGATCTCGGCGTCCTCGTCCATGACGGCGCCGATCAGCAGGCCCATCTGGTAGCCCCAGTCGCCGAAGTGGGCGTCGCCCACCACCACGTCGCCGCGGAACCGGTAGATGCGCTTGATGGCCTCGCCGATGATCGAGGCCCGCAGGTGGCCGACGTGCATCGGCTTGGCGACGTTCGGGCCGCCGTAGTCGACCAGAACGCGCCTGGGCTGCGGGACAAGGTCGGCGCCGGCCCGCGGGTCGGCGGCGATCGCGTCGCCACGCTGCGAGAGGGCCGCGTCGGCGACCTTCATGTTGATGAAGCCTGGGCCGGCGATCTCGACGGCGGCAAGCCGGGGGTCGGCCTTCAGCGCCTCGACCACGGCCGTGGCGATCTCGCGCGGGTTGCGACCCGCGCGCTTGGCGGCGGCCAGCGCGCCGTTGGACTGGAAGTCGGCGAGGTCCGGACGGTCGGACGGGGTGACGCGGCCGAGCTCGGGCGGCAGGTCGAGGCTGGCGAAGGCGGCGGAGACCGCTTCGCCCAGGCCCGTCTTCAGGTCGGTCATTGCGGTTGAGCGTTGGTCCCGGCCGTCGTCCCGGCGGCCGCCGCCTGGGTCCCGGCGTTGGGGCGGAAGCGCTTGCCCTCACGGTTGAAGGCGGCCATCTCCGGCGTCACCTCGAAGCCCACCAGGATCTCGAAGTTCGAGCCCGAGGTGGTGAGCGCGGCGCGCGGGATGGTGATCTCGTTGATGCGCTCCGTGACGTAGACGCGATCCTTACCACCGGGGAAGTTGACCGGCAGGTCGAAGGTCTCGCGCGTCAGGACCGAGCGGTTGCGGTCGGTGACGGCCACCCAGTAGCGGTAGGTCTTCTGGCCGCCGGTCGCCTGCGGGCCTTTGCCGAGCTCGAACAGGACCTCCATGGTCACGCGGATCGGCTCGTCGTCCTTGTACTGGCAGCCGGCGGAGATGCCCTGGATCTCGCCCGAGAAGCCCACGTTGGCCGAGGCCTCGCGGTTGTCCTTGAACTCGATGTAGCGGGCGGCGTCGTAGAGCGTCTTCACGAACGGGCAGGGGCCAGCGTTGCGCATGGCCGGCAGGGGCGACTGGTTGTTGCCCCACTCGGAGTCGCGCTTCCGCTTCTGGGCCTGCTCTTCCCGTTGCTGCTGGTCCTGATCCTGGCCCCGGCGGCCCTGGGCCTCGGCGGCGAGCGGAACGGCGGTGACGGTCGCGGCGAAGGCGGCGGCGACGAGGAGCAGGCGGCGCATGAGCAAGGGCGTCCAGGAATCCAGGAGGGCGCGGCGAGCCGCGCGGTCGTAGCCGTACTACAGCCTCAGGAATGCGGCGGCAACGCGGCTGGCGGCGAGGGCCCTGACGCCTTAAGTTCCGGCGCATGAACGCCATCCCGCTCCGTCCCGCCCTGACCGTGCTGCTGGCCGCGCCGCGCGGCTTCTGCGCGGGCGTCGACCGGGCGATCCAGATCGTCGAGCGCGCCATCGAAAAGTACGGCGCGCCCGTCTATGTGCGCCACGAGATCGTGCACAACCGCCATGTCGTGGACCGCCTGCGCGAGCTGGGCGCGGTGTTCGTGGAGGACCTGGACGAGTGCCCGCTCGATCGCCCCGTGGTGTTCTCCGCCCACGGCGTGCCGAAGTCGGTGCCGGAATCCGCGAAGGCGCGGCAGATGCTCTATCTCGACGCCACCTGCCCGCTGGTCTCGAAGGTGCATGTCGAGGCGCAGCGCCACTACGACGCGGGCCGCGAGATCGTCCTGATCGGCCACGCCGGGCACCCGGAGGTGGTCGGCACCATGGGCCAGCTACCCGAGGGCGCGGTGGCGCTCATCGAGACGGTGGAGGACGCACGGGCCTTCACGCCGAAGGACGCCGGCAACGTGGCCTTCGCGACCCAGACCACCCTGTCGGTGGACGACACCGCGGACATCGTGGCCGCCCTTCGGGAGCGGTTCCCGGAGATCGCCGCGCCGCACAAGGACGACATCTGCTACGCCACCACCAACCGCCAGGACGCGGTGAAGGCGATCGCGGGCCGGTCCGACGTGCTGCTGGTGCTGGGCAGCCGCAATTCCTCGAACTCCGTTCGCCTGGCCGAGGTCGGGCGGCGGGCCGGCGCGGCGGCCTATCTGATCGACGACGCGTCGGGGCTCGACCCGGCCTGGCTGCAGGGCGCCCGCACGGTCGGCGTGACGGCCGGGGCCAGCGCGCCCGAGGTCCTGGTGCAGGGGCTGATCGACCGCCTGGCCGAGACCTTCGAGGTGACGGTGGAAGAAATCGAGGCCGCTCGCGAGACGGTGACCTTCAAGCTGCCGCGGGTGCTGGCCGGCTAGCGGTCCGCCTCAGGTCCACACCGACGAACGGGGCCGACCGCCCGATCCTTGCAGCAGGGCCGCGATGGCCGTGGCGATCTTCTCGCCGCCGCGCGTGGAGGGCTCGATGGGATTGGCGTAGTCGCGCGGGTCGTTGCAGATCAGCCGCAGGTCGATCAGCGGCATGGCGTGGGCGAACGCCGCCCGGGTGATGACGTCGTTGAACAGCGCAAGGCCCGTGACCACCAGCTGCCGGTGCGGCTCGGTATAGTTGGCGTCGTAGATCGTGCAGAGCGCGGTCGGCAGGCGCTTCGCCACCAGGGCTTCGACCATCGCGGCATAGGCGCGACGGAAGCGGGCCTGGGATTCGGCCAGCCTCGCCACGGCGTCCGCCACCGACGTGGCCCGCTCCATGAAGATGGAGGACGAGCCCAGGGCGTCGTTGCCGCCGACGGAGACCACCAGATGCGTGGCGTCCCTCGGCAGCCGACGGAGCTGGGTCGGCACGCCGGCGGTGACGTCGCCGTCGACGGCCAGGAGCGTCGCCTGCCACCCGGCGCCGAGCTTCGCGCGGAGCTGGCGGATCACGTCCGGGCCGGGCGCCACATAGGCGCCGTTGTCGAAGATCGAGTCCCCGAGCAGGACCACATGGGGCATGGCGTCCCTCCCTAGGCTTGCCGGATGCTGGGTCGCGGAACGAACGCGCACGACCGCGATTGGGGCTCAAAATCCTCGCGTGGAGGCTGCGGTGCGGATCCTTATTCTCGGCCTGGCTCTGGCGCTTGCGCCCGGGGCGTCGCTCGCCCTGGACCTCAAGGGGCGGCTGGCGGTGGGCGCGCAGGCGGGGACCACGGGGCCCGGCGTCGAGAGCCTGCTACGCCTGAACGACCGCCTGGTCCTGCGCGGCGCGATCGAGGGCTTCCGGGCGGGAGGGCGGATTCGCACCGGCGCCGGCGACAGCTACGCGGTCGACCTGCGGTGGCTGACGGACTCCGGCATGGTCGACATCCACCCGGCGCGCTCGCCGTGGCTGGTGTCGGTGGGCGCCTACTACGGCCGGCGAGACATCAAGTTGCGCGGCGTCGCCCAGGGCGTGGGGCCGGTGGACGGTCGCGCCCGGCTGGCGCCGGTGGCGCCCTTCGTCGGCGTGGGTTGGGACAACACCTTCCACGGCGCGAGCCGGATCGGCTTCAAGGCCCGGGCGGGATTGATCTTCAGCGATACGCCCGACGTGGACCTGCAGGCTTCGGGCTCGGCCGCGGCTGCGGCCGGGGAGGCCGCGCTGCTGCGGAGGGCGGAGGCCGAGGTGCGCCGGGACCTGAAACCCACCCGGGCTTGGCCGGTGGCGCAGGCCGGGCTGACCTACCGGTTCTGATCGTCCAACGGCGAGTCTTCCGAATCCTCGTCCTCCTCCTCGAGGTGCTCCCCCCAGGTGGGGTCGAAGCGGCCGAGGAAGCGATTGCCCTCCAGCAACTCGTGGCCATGGGGGCTGATGACGCTGGCCGCGATGCGCATCGCCTCCTGCTCGTCCTCGCAGTCAAGGTCGAGGCGGGCCACCGGCTGCTGGTCCGGCCCGCTCAGGAGAAGATGGAATTCAGGCATGTGGGTCATAGAGGGTACTGCCCACAACGCGCAAAGCGCGGTCATGGATCATCACGCGTGCGGCCTGCCCGGCCGCGGCGAGGGTGCGCGCCAAGGCGTGCGCCTGGGCCTCGGCCCGGCCGCCGGAGCGGAAGACGAGAGGTTCCACTGCGCCAGCCGCGTCGACCAGCCAGCCGTCAGCGGCCGGGCGCACGTGCAGGCGAACGTCTTCCAACGGAAGTCTCCTCGACATCTTCATCTCTTCTGATGCTTGGGCGGCCGCACCCCGAGCGCGGGCGGTGCGGCGACAGGCCACAGATGGGTACGTATTCGCCCTGGACAAGCGCCGCCGCAGGAACGCCGGACGCCGCCCTGCGCTCATCCCCGGAGCTTCGGCGACGCGTGAACGGAAGGACTTCAGAATGGCGGAAGAACGCAAGGCGACCCTGTACCGGATGGTTCTTCCGGACCACACCTGCCCGTTCGGCGTGCGCGCCAAGCAGATGCTCGAGGCGAAGGGCTACACGGTCGACGACCGGCTGCTGCAGTCGCGCGACGAGGTGGAGGCGTTCAAGGCCGAGCATGACCTCGTGACCACGCCGCTGGTGTTCATCGGCGAGGAGCGGGTCGGCGGCAGCGACGAGCTGGAGCGGTACCTGGCGGCCTAGCCGGCCCGGTCGGCGTCGTCGGCCGGTCCGAGCCGCTGGAGGCTCTTGGTGTAGCGTTTCAGGAAGGCGCGGCCGCGGGCGTGGTGGTCCTCGACCCAGACCTCCTGGGTGGTGGAACAGAGCACGCCGTCGCGGGACGGTTCGAGGTGCAGGGTTCCGCCGGCCTCGACGCCGAGCACCTGGCGGGCTTCCTGGGTGAGGATGACGGCGACCTGATCGCCGATCTTTTCGACCTTCAGCGCAATCATGGGGCTCCTCCGCGGGAGAGGGCGCCAACCTAGCACGATCTGGGCGCTTGACCGACTCCGCGCGGTCGCCCACTCCGCAGGCCATGGCGGTCTACACCGACATCACGGACGAGGAACTGGCCGGGCTCCTGGCGGACTTCGAGCTGGGCGAGGCGCTCAGCCTGAAAGGCGTGGCCGAGGGCGTGGAGAACTCCAATTTCCTGCTGGAGACCGAGGCCGGCCGCTACTTCCTGACCATCTACGAGAAGCGGGTGAAGGCCGAAGAACTGCCGTTCTTCCTGGGCCTGATGCGCTGGCTGGCCGAGCACGGCTATCCCAGCGCCACGCCCATCGCGGACCGCAGCGGCGAGACGCTGAAGAGCGTGCGCGGGAAGCCCTGCGCCATCGTCTCGTTCCTGTCGGGGCTGTCGGTGCGGCGGCCGGGCGTGGCGCACTGCCGCGAAGCGGGGCAGGGGCTGGCCGAGCTGCACCTGGCCGTGGCGGGCTTCCCCATGCGCCGGGAGAACGACCTCGGTCAGGCCGCCTGGGGCCCGATGTTCGCCGGGTTGGGCGAGCAGGCCGAGGCGCTGAAGCCGGGGCTGGCAGGCGTGGTCGAGCAGGATCTGGCCTCGATCGCCGCGCGCTGGCCCGCCGGGCTGCCCGAGGGCGTGATCCACGCCGACTTCTTCCCTGACAACGTGTTCTTCGCCGGCGGCCGGTTCGCCGGCGCCATCGACTTCTACTTCGCGTGCAACGACGCCTTCGCCTACGACATCGCCGTGGCGCTGAACGCCTGGTGCTTCGAGGCCGACGGCTCCTTCAACATCACCGCCGCCCGGGCGCTGGTCGCCGGATATGAGAGCCGCCGTCCGCTGAGCGCCGCCGAGCGCGCCGCCCTGCCGGTGCTGGCCCACGGCGCGGCGATGCGGTTCTTCCTCACGCGGCTGCACGACTGGCGCGCCACCCCCGCGGGCGCCCTGGTGAGACCCAAGGATCCGCTGGAGTACGAGCGCAAGCTCGCGGTCCATCGGTCCGCCCCCGATCTCGTCCTGTTCGGAGCGTCGCAGTGACCCCCAGCGTAATCATCCACACCGACGGGGCGTGCTCGGGGAACCCCGGGCCTGGCGGCTGGGGCGCCATCCTGCACTACGGCGACACCGAGAAGGTGCTGAAGGGCGGCGAGCTGGCGACCACCAACAACCGCATGGAGCTGATGGCGGCGATCCAGGCGCTTGAGGCCCTGACCAAGCCCTGCAAGGTGGAGCTGCACACCGACAGCCAGTACGTCCAGAAGGGCATCCACGAGTGGATCCACGGCTGGAAGAAGCGTGGCTGGCTGACCGCCGACAAGAAGCCGGTGAAGAACGACGACCTCTGGAAGCGGCTCGACGCCGCGCGCCTGCGCCACGAGGTGACGTGGCGCTGGGTGAAGGGCCACGCCGGCCATGAGCTCAACGAGCGGGCCGACGCGCTCGCGCGGCAGGGTCTGAAAGAGACGCTGGAAGCGCGCAAGGCCGGCTAAATCCACGAGAGTGGAACCGCGTTGCGCAACCGCCACTTGTTTGGTTCGAGTTTGAACCTTGACCGTTCGTCGAACGTCGGTCTAGATTGTTCGGGATCGAACGAGGACGCGTCATGCCGCCCCTGCCCGAGGACCACGCCGACATCCAGGTGTTCGACGAGATCCGCTACATCGAACATTTGGTGCGGACGACCATCACCCGCAAGCTGCCGGTGGGCTTGAACTACCCGCAGTGGGAGGTGCTGAACCTGCTGGCCCGGCGTGGCGACGGCTCGTCGCCGGCGATGGTCGCCGATGCGCTGCAGATGACTCGCTCGGGTCTGACGAACACCCTGCAGCGGCTGGGCGCGCGCAAGCTGATCGAGGTCGAGGACTGTCCCGCCGACGGGCGGCGCAAGCGGATCTGGCTGACGCCCGCGGGGCGGCAGGCCTACGCCCAGGCGATGGCGAACCTGCGGCCCAAGATGGACATGCTGCGGGAAGGCTTCACCTCGAAGGAGTTCAGCGAGGCCCTGCCGTTCCTGCGCGCGCTCCGGGAATGGCTCTCCGACCCCGAGGCGCTGCCGGTCTAAAGCCCCTGGATCTTGCCGAGGTTGGGCTTCGGGATGGGGTTGCGGAAGGCGCCGGTCGACTTGGCCTTGTCGGATGCGAGATCGGCCCAGGCTTGGGCGAAGGCCAGCGGCGTGCGGGCGGGATCGGCGATCCTGGCCAGGCGAACGGCCCTGCCGGCCAGGGCCGCCGCCGCGGGGCCGTAGGCGGCCGGGTCCACGTCCTTCGGCGGCTCGCCGCCGAACAGCGGGGCCAGCAGGACGGCGTCCTCCGCGCCCAGATGCAGCACGGCCTCGCCCGGCGCCAGGTCCTTCAGCCCGTCCTGCAGCCCGGCCAGGGCCATGGCGAGCCGGCTCGTGCGACGGTCGCCGCCAGCCGCGCCTGCGAGCTCGGCGCCACGAGCGCGGACGAACGCCCAGCCGCCGTTCAGGAAGGCCTTGTGGTGAGTGGCGGCTAGCCAGAGGCGGTGCGATGCGGACATTCGCGCCGCCTAGCACTCCCGCGGGCAGCTTGGAACCGGGGGCGCGGCTCCCCAGATGAGGTGTCGAGCACCGGAGTCACCCGATGGACCAAGCGCTGCACGTCGTCTGTCCGCATTGCGACGGGGTCAACCGCCTGCCCTCGGAGCGACTGGGCCAGGGCGCCAAGTGCGGCCGCTGCAAGGATGCGCTGTTCACCGGCCGGCCGGTGGCGCTCGACGCGGGGCGGTTCGATCGCCACCTGACCCGTAGCGACCTGCCGCTGATCGTCGACTTCTGGGCGCCCTGGTGCGGCCCCTGCCAGGCGATGGCGCCGATCTTCGAGCGCGCGGCCGGCGCGCTGGAGCCCCGGGCGCGGTTCATCAAGGTCGACGTGGAGCAGAACCCGGAGCTCGCCCGACGCTTCGGCATCCAGGGCATCCCGGCCCTGTTCGCGTTCCAGGGCGGCAAGGTCGCGGCCCGCCAGTCGGGCGTCGCCAAGGTCGAACAGCTCCAGGGCTGGGTGGACCGCTTCGCCCCCCGCCTCGCCGCCTAGACGACCAGCCGCGGGCCCGTGGGGGCCTCGTCGAGCAGGCGGGCCACCCCCCTGAGCGCGCCCTCCAGCACCGATCGCTTGCCCGGTCCGCCGAGCGAGATCCGCAGGCCGTTCGGGTGCGCCTCCCCCATCGCGAAGGAGTCCGCCGTCACCAGGGCGAGGCCGCGGGCCTGGGCCGCCTGGCGGACGCGCTCGGGGCTCCAGGCCTGCGCCAGGGGCAGCCAGACGTGCAGGCTTTCGTCGGCGCCCTGGCCGGTCGCCAGGACGGCGCCGGCCAGCCGGCGGCGGGCTCGCACCTCGCTCCGGACGGCGCCCAGCAGGGTCTCGGCGGTCCCTTCGCGGATCCAGCTCGTCACCACCGCGGTCATCAGCGGCGCGGGCATCAGCGACAGCGCGCGCAGGCCATGCTCCACCGCACCCACCATGCGGGCCGGCGCCGCCACATAGGCCAGTCGCAGGCCGGGGGTCAGGCACTTGGCGAGCGTCGAGACATAGAACGCCCGGTCCGGCGCAAAGGCCGCGACCGCCGGCAGGGGCGCGTCGAACAGCCGGCTGTAGGGATCGTCTTCTAGGATCCAGAGCCCGCCGGTGGTCGCGACCCGCGCCACCTCGCGGCGGCGGGCGTCGCTCATGGTGACCGCGGTGGGGTTCTGCAGTGTCGGGATCAGGTAGAGGGCGGCGGGCGTCTGTTCGGCGCAGAGCCGCTCCAGGTCGTCGGGCAAGATGCCGTCTGCGTCGACGGGGCAGGGGAGCAGCCGCAAGCCCAACTGCGCGGCGACGGCCTTGACGCCCGGATAGCTCAGCGGCTCCACCACCACCGCTTCGCCGGGCCGGCAGACGGCCGAGAGGATGGCGGCCAGGGCGACCTGGGCGCCGGCGCTGACCAGCACCCGCTCCGGCGGGACATGGCCCATGGCCGGGGCCATCCAGGCCGCGCCCGCCGTGCGCTGACCCAGCGTGCCCGCGCCAGGGTGGTAGGCCATCAGCGAGGCGGCGTCTGTCCGCTGCAGCACCGCCGTCGTGCCCTCTTGCAGCAGGCGGGCGAGGGACAGGCCTTCGGGCGGCGGCGGCAGGTTCATGGTGAGGTCCACGAGGCCCGCCTCGTCGTCCTGGGTGCGGGCCCGCACGAAGGTCCCGCGGCCGACGGTCCCTTCCACCAGGCCGCGCTCCCGGGCCGCGGTGTAGGCGCGGGTCACCGTGGTGAAGTCGACGCCCAGCTGCTCGGCCACGCTCCGCTGAGGCGGCAGGCGGTCGCCCGCATGCAGCTCACCGTCGCGGATCGCCGCCTCCAGCGCGTCGACGAGGGCGAGGTAGATCGGGCGGCGCGTGCGGTCGAGGCGGTCGAGCCAGCGGGTGGTCTGGGCGTCCATGGTGCTGCTTGCTGTTTCTGCCGTAATGCATACATTGTTTGAGGATTGTATGTAACAACTTTCCGATTGTAGGGACGCAGTCCGGCCATGACGATCCAGTACGACTCCCCTTCCGCCCTGAGCGCCGGCCTGCGCTGCCGCTGCCCCCGTTGCGGCGAGGGCAAGCTGTTCAAGGGCTTCCTGACGATCGCGCCATCGTGCGAGCAGTGCGGCCTGGACCTCGGCTTCGCCGATCCGGCGGACGGTCCCGCGTTCTTCGTGATGAGCGGCGTGGGCATCGTGGTCACCGCCCTGTGGGCCTGGTGGGCGTTCGTGGCGCAGCCGCCGATCTGGGCTCAGATGGCGGTGGTGTTTCCGGCGATGATCGGCGGTTGCCTCACCTGCCTGCGGCCGGTGAAGGCCTGGCTGGTGGCGGAGCAATACGTGCGCAAGGCCGGCGAAGGCGAATGGGCCAGCGTCGGCAAGCACGGCGAAGGCGGGTTCGTGTACGACCGCCGCAAGGCCTCGGGCGGCTGAGGCCGTTGCATCCCCCTGCGACATCGGCCGACAATGGCGCGAAGTGCGGGGGAGTGCGACGTTGCGGGACGGGATCGAAGAGACAGCGGCTATAGCTGAGCCCCCGCGTCCGAAGCTGACCTATCCGTTCGAAGCGGGGCCTAAGTCCGGGGAGGCGATCGACATCGCGCCCGGCGTGAAGTGGCTGCGGATGCCGCTGGGCGGGTCGCTGGCCTTCATCAACGTCTGGGCGATCCGCGACGGCGACGGCTGGGCGATCGTCGACACGGGCATCGCCAGCCCGGACACCGCCCAGGCCTGGCGCGCCGGGATCGCGGGGCCGCTGGAAGGGCGGCCGGCGACCCGGGTGTTCGTCACCCACATGCACCCCGACCACATCGGCATGGCCGGCTGGCTGACCCGCAAGTTCCAGTGCCGCCTCTGGATCACCCGGCTCGAGTTCCTGATGTGCCGCTCGCTGGCGGCGGACAGCGGCCGCGAGGCGCCGGCCGATGCGCTCAACTTCTACAAGGCCGCCGGCTGGGACGAGGCGGCGCTGGAGACCTACCGCTCGAAATTTGGCGGCTTCGGCCGAGGACTGCACGCCCTGCCGGACAGCTTCCAGCGCATGACGGACGGCGACACGGTGCGGATCGGCGACCACGACTGGCGCGTCGTCGTGGGCTCGGGGCATTCGCCCGAGCACGCCTGCCTGTGGTGTCCCGACCTGAAGCTGCTGATCTCCGGCGACCAGGTGCTGCCGAAGATCTCGTCCAACGTGGCGGTGTTCCCAACCGAGCCGGAGGCCGATCCGCTGGCCGAGTGGATGACCTCGCTCCGGCGGATCAAGACCCGCGTGCCGGACGACGTGCTGGTGCTGCCGGCGCACAACGACCCATTCTTCGGGCTGCACGCGCGGATCGATCACCTGGTCGGCGGCCACGAGCGCGGGCTGGGTCGGCTGCGCCACCTGCTCGCCGAGCCCAAGCGGGCGGTGGACGTCTTCCACGTGCTGTTCCGGCGCAAGATCGACCACGGCCTGCTGGGGCTGGCGACCGGCGAGAGCCTGGCGCACCTCAACCATCTGCTGGCGACCGGCGAGGCCGTGCGCCAGCGGGACGAGAACGGCGTCGACTGGTACCGCGCCGCGGCCTAACCTTGACGCTGTAAGACACCCAAGGAGGTCCGCGATGACCGAGCACGTGCTTTCCGAACTCGCCGGCGGCGTCCTGACGCTGACGATGAACCGGCCGGAGAAAAAGAACGCGCTGACCCGCGCCATGTACCAGGCGCTCGCCGACGGCATCGACCGGGCCGACGCCGACCCCGAGATCGGCTGCGTACTGATCCAGGCGAACGGCGACATGTTCACTGCCGGCAACGACCTGGCCGATTTCGCCGCCGTGAACCGCGGCGACGCGACGGCGAACGAGGCCCGGGCGGACGGGAACCCGCTGCTGAACGCCCTGGAGCGGGCGAAGACACCGATTGTGGCGGCGGTGAACGGCCGCGCGGTGGGGGTGGGCACGACCATGCTGCTGCACTGCGACCTGGTCTATGTGGCCGAGGACGCGCTGCTGACCACGCCGTTCGTGAACCTGGCCCTGGTGCCGGAAGCGGCGTCTTCCATGCTGCTGACAGCAAGGATCGGGCACGCGCGGGCGTTCGGCATGTTCGTGCTCGGCGAGGCGGTGGACGCGAAGAAGGCGGAGGCCTGGGGCATCGCCAATGCGGTGGTGGCAGCGGGCGAGCTGCGCGCCCGGGCACGGGCGGCCGCGGAAGCCGTGGCGTCGCGGGCGCCGGCCTCAGTGGCGGCGACCAAGGCGCTGATGCGCCGTCCAGCCGAGCCGATCAAGGCGCGCTATGCCGAGGAGGGCCGGCTGTTCGCCGCTCAGCTGAAGTCGCCGGAAGCCGCCGAGGCCTTCGCCGCCTTCGCCGAGAAGCGGGCGCCGAACTTCCGGAAGTCGAGCGAGCCCGCCTGATGTCGCTCTCCGGCAAGACCCTGTTCATCACCGGCGCCAGCCGCGGCATCGGCCTGGCCATCGCGCTCAGGGCGGCGCGGGACGGCGCCAATGTCGCCATCGCGGCCAAGACCGCCGAGCCGCACCCCAAGCTCGAGGGCACCATCTACACCGCCGCGGAAGAGATCGAGGCGGCCGGCGGCAAGGCGCTGCCGCTGATCGTGGACGTGCGTGACGAGGCCTCCGTGCAGGCCGCCGTCGAGCAGACGGCGCAGCGGTTCGGCGGCGTCGACATCTGCGTGAACAACGCCTCGGCGATCCAGCTGACCGGCACGCTGGCCACCGACATGAAGCGCTACGATCTGATGCACCAGATCAACACGCGCGGGACCTACGTCACCTCGCGCGCCTGCATCCCGCACCTGAAGCGCAGCGCCAATCCGCACGTGCTGATGCTGTCGCCCCCGCTGGACATGAGCCCCCGCTGGTTCGGGGGGCACGTGGCCTACACCATGGCCAAGTTCGGCATGAGCATGTGCGTGCTGGGGATGGCCGAGGAATTCCGTTCCGACGGCATCGCTTTCAATGCCCTGTGGCCGCGGACCGGCATCGCCACCGCGGCGATCAAGAACGCGCTGGCCGGCGAGGAGGGACTGCGCCGCTGCCGGACGCCAGAGATCATGGCCGACGCCGCCTACGCGGTCTTCAACAAGCCGGCCCGCGAGTTCAGCGGCAACTTCCTGCTGGACGACAGCTTCCTCTACGCGGAGGGCGAGCGGGACTTCGACAGGTACCGGGTGGATCCGAGCGAGCCCCTGATGCCGGACTTCTTCGTGCCCGAGGACATGCCGCCGCCGCCGGGCGTCAGCCTGGCCGCCGTGGAGGCCGCATGAGCGTCAGTGTCCGGGTGGCGTCCCCGGTCGACGTGCCGCTGATCGTCCAGTTCATTCGCGACCTAGCCGAGTACGAGCGCCTGCTGCACGAAGTGGAGGCCACCGAGGCGGACATCCGCCGCGACCTCTTCGGCGAGAACCCGCGGGCCTTCTGCGACATCGCCGAGCATCAGGGCGAGCCGATCGGCTTCGCACTGTGGTTCTACAACTACTCGACCTTCCGCGGGCGCGCGGGGATCTATCTCGAGGACCTGTTCGTGGAGCCGAAGGCGCGCGGGCTGGGGGCCGGCAAGGCGTTGCTGCGGCGACTGGCCCAGCGCTGCGTCGAGGCCGACCTCGGCCGGCTGGAGTGGGCCGTGCTGGACTGGAACGCCCCTTCGATCGCCTTCTACGATAGCCTGGGCGCCAGCGCGAAGACCGACTGGATCGTGCGCCGGCTGGACGGCGCGGCGCTGAAGGCGCTGGCGGGCGTGGAGGAAGAGGTCGCGTAGCTGAAGGCCCGCGCGACCCCTCATCCCACCGGCTCCGCAGGCCACCTTCTCCCACGAGGGGAGAAGGGCCCTGTCGTCTGCCGGTGACCGGTTTCGTTCCGCCTAGGCCGGCTGCGCCTGCTTCGGCTGGGGGGCCGGCGGGGCGCGGTTCAGGTCGAAGAACTTGGGCGCCATCTGCGGGACCGCCTCGTTGAGGATGGCTTCCACCGTCCAGCCCTGACCCTCCGGCCGCGTGCAGGTCTCGATCGGCCGCGGCTGGGAGTAGAGGATGATGTTCTCGCCCGAGACGCCGAAGATCTGGCCGGTCACGTGCTTGGCCTGGTCGGAGGCGAGCGCCACCGAGAACCGGGCGGGCTGATCCGGGCGGATCTTCTCGGCCATCACCTTGCGGCGCTCGGCCTGGGCCTCGTCCTTGATCGGCACGGACTGGGTCATCCGGGTCCAGGCGACCGGGGCGATACAGTTGGAGCGCACGTTGTTGCGGGCGCCTTCCATGGCGATGATCCGCGACAGGCCGGCGATGCCCATCTTGGCCGCGCCGTAGTTGGCCTGGCCGACGTTGCCGAACAGCCCCGACGTCGAGGTGTAGAACATGTAGGAGCCGTCGTTCTGCTCGCGGAACAGCTCGATGGTGGCGCGGGCGACGTTGAACGAGCCGCGCATGTGGACGTCGATGACCCGGTCCCAGTCATCCTCGGACATCTTGTGGAACATCACGTCACGCAGGATGCCGGCCGGGTTGATCACCGCGTGCAGGCCGCCGAAGGTGTCGCGGGCCTGCTCGACCATGCCCTGAACGGCCTTCAGGCTGGTGACGCTGTCGGAGTTGGAGACCGCCTCACCCCCGGCGGCGCGGATTTCCTGGGCGACCATCTCAGCGGGACCCGCGGAGCCTTCGTCCTCGCCTTTCAGGCCGCCGCCGAGGTCGTTGACGACCACCTTGGCGCCTTCCTGCGCCGCGATCAGCGCGCAGTCGCGCCCGATGCCGTTGCCGCCGCCCGTGACGAGGACAACCTTTCCTTCCAATGCGCCCATAGCGTTATCTCCCTAATGAATGGGCGAACGCTATTCGAGGCGATCGGCCTTCCGCAAGGCGGGAAACAACCAGGCCCAGACGACGGTGACGCCCATCGCGCCCACGCCGCCGAAGATCGCCGCCCCGACGGGCCCCAGCAGCCGGGCCACGACGCCGCTCTCGAACTCGCCGAGCTCGTTCGACGCGCCGATGAACACGGACGAAACCGCCGCCACCCGCCCGCGCATGTGGTCGGGCGTGACGAGCTGGACCAGGGTCTGTCGGACGTAGACGCTGAGCATGTCGGCCCCGCCCAGCACAGCCAGCGCCGCCACCGAGAGCCACAGCGCCTTGGACACGCCGAAGACCACGGTCGCGGCCCCGAACAGGAAGACTCCGCCGAACATGTAGAGGCCGGCCTTGGCGCGGATCGGGTTGGCGGCCAGCCACAGCGCCACGGCCGTCGCCCCGATCGCCGGCGCCGAGCGCAGGATGCCGAACCCCTCGGCCCCCACGTGCAGCACGTCGCGGGCGAAGACCGGCAGCAGGGCCGTGGCCCCACCCAGGAGCACGGCGAACAGGTCGAGGCTGATGGCGCCGAAGACGATCTTCTGGCGCCAGACGTAGGAGAGGCCCTCAACCAGCATCTCGACCCGGGAGCCGGCCTTGGCCTCGGGGCGGCCGTCCTTGCGGATCATGGACACGCAGAAGGCGGCCACCAGGTAGAGGCAGAAGGCGGTCGCGTAGGCGTGGGTGGGGGAGATCGCCACGAGCAGGCCGCCGGCCGCCGGGCCGGCGATCGAGGCCGTCTGCCAGGCCAGCGAGTTCCAGGCGATCGCCCGCGGGAGCAGGGCGCGGGGCACGAGCATGGGCCCAAGCGCGGTGTTGGATGGGGCGAAGAAGGCGCGGCTGGCGCCGAAGACTGCGGCGATGCCCAGCAGCAGCGGGACCGAGGCTTCGCCCCGCCAGGTCGCCCAGGCCAGCGCCAGCACGCTCAGCACCTCGCCGCTGAAGCAGAGGAGCATCACCTTCTTGCGGTCGTAGCGATCGGCGGTGTCGCCGGCCGGCAGGGTGAGCAGCAGCACCGGCAGGAAGGCCGCAAGGCCGATCATCCCCACCAGGAAGGCGCTTTCCTCGACGGAACGGGTCTGCCGCGCCAGCACGTACATGTGCCAGCCCATGGCCACGCTCTGGATCTGGGCGGCGAAGCTGCCCATCCACCGGGTGGCCCAGAAGAAGAGATAATCCCGCTCCCGCAGGAGGGCGCGAGCGGAGGGGACCTGGTCCAGCGGGGTCTCGGACGACATGCGGCGGCGACCCTGCCCTGAGCCGCAGCTCCTCGCAATGCCGTTGACGCGCCGGGCCGTGGGCCCTATGTGCGCCGCTCCGGTAAGGGCAAGGGAAGGTCCCGACCCATGCGACTGCGACGAACGCTGCGCGCCTAAGCGCTAGCTGAACCTTCCGCGGGCTGATCGCATTGTAGAGCTTCTCGCGGCGTCGTCGCTCCACTCGCAAGGTCGAGGCCCATGTCCGTACAGTTTTCGCCGCCGTCGGCGTTGCTCACCCTGAAAACTGAAGAGATCGCCGACTCGCCGGCCATCGAGGCCCTGCTCGACCGCGCCTTTGGTCCCGGTCGCTTCGTGAAGTCTTCCGAGCGCGTCCGCGAGATCGCGGAGTTCGCCCCGGAGCTGTCGTTCTGCGCCGTGGACGGCGAGACCCTCCTGGGTTCGGTCAGGATGTGGCGCGTGCGAGTGGGCGGGCAGGCAGTGAGCTTCCTGGGGCCGCTCGCCGTCGATCGCGAGCAGCGCAGCGCCGGCGTGGGAGGCCTGCTCGTGCAACGCGCCTGCGACGCGGCCCGGGCGGCCGGCGAGGCCTGGGTCGTGCTGGTGGGCGACCCGCCCTACTTCGAGCGTTTCGGCTTCACCGTGGCCGACGCCGCCGAGGTGCGACTGCCGGGGCCCGTGGACCAGCGTCGGGTGTTGGCCCTGCGGCTGAGATCGGACGCACCGGTCCCTGCGGGCGAGTTCACGCCGGTCTGAGCTTCCTCACCCCCGGCGCGTGACGTTTCGGAGCCGAGGAGCACGTCAACGGCCGCACTGCGCTTGAGGCCGCCTGCCCGCGGGCCTACCTTCCGGGCATGGCGGATGTTCAGGACAACAAGGCTCTGGCGCGCGTTGCGGACGCCGCGACCGCGGCCCAGGAGCCGAAGCGCGGCCTGCCGCCGGTGCACCTGTGGAACCCCTCGCACGTGGGGGAGATCGACATCGTCATCCGCAAGGACGGCGTCTGGGTGCACGAGGGCGGGGTGATCGCCCGCGAGGCGCTCGTGCGCCTGTTCTCGACCATCCTGCGCAAGGACCCTGAAGGCGTCTTCCTGGTGACACCGGGGGAGAAGCTCAGGATCCAGGTGGAGGACGCCCCTTTCGTGGCGGTTCGCGTCGACCGCGAGGGGGAGGCGCTGCGCTTCACGACCAACCTGGGCGACGAGGTGGTGGCCGGGCCCGAAAACCCGATCCGCATCGAATTCGGCGAGGACGGCGAGCCCCGGCCGTATGTGCATGTGCGCCGCGGGCTGGAGGCGCTGATCGCGCGGCCGGTGTTCTATGAACTGGCGGAGATGGCCGAGGCGCGTGAGACGGCGGATGGGCCGGTGCTCGGTGTCGGATCCCAAGGCGCCTGGTTTCCGATCGGCCCCGCTCAGTGAACGCAGCGACCCGGAGCGACGACCTCCGCGCCTGGATCAGCGGGCACCTCGACCCCCTCGACCCGCATGGCCCGGTCAAGGGCGGGATGGGCTCGGATTTCGATCTCTCGCCCGGCTGGTCGGCGCCGGACCAGCCGCTGACACCCGCGGCCGTGCTGATTGGGCTGGTGGAGCGGGAGGCGGGCTATTCCGTACTGCTCACCCGCCGCGCCGACACCCTGCGCCGCCACACCGGACAGATCGCCCTGCCGGGCGGCCGGCAGGATCCGGGCGAAACGCCGTGGGAGACCGCGCTGCGCGAGGCCGAGGAGGAGATCGGGTTGGACCGCAGCTACGTGTCGGTGGCCGGCCTCTCGACCCCGTACCGGACCGGCACCGGCTACCTGATCACGCCGGTGGTGGGCTTCGTGGCCCCGGGGTTCACTCTCGAGGCCAATCCCGACGAGGTGGCCGACATTTTCGAGACTCCGTTCGGCTTCCTGATGGATCCCGGCAACCACGAGGAACACGAGCGCGAGATGCCCACCGGCGAGAAGCGCCGCTTCTACGCCATGACCCACGAGAACCGGTTCATCTGGGGCGCGACCGCCGGCATGCTGCGGATCCTCTACGACCGTCTCTACGGCGCGGCCGTTGCTTAGGGTGTTCCTCTTCCGCGCCATTCTGATCGCCCTGCCGTTCGTGGCCTGGTTCGTCTGGAAGGCCTGGGCGGAGCGGAACGGACGGCCGATGGGCGCGACGCCATGGGCCTGGCTGGCGGCCGCGGGCGGGGTCCTGTTCGGCCTCTCCTTGCTCGCGACGCCGCTGTTCCATAGGGACAACCGGGGCGAGGTCTATGTGCCGGGGGAAGTCACCTCGGACGGCCGCGTCAGCCAAGGCCACTACGAACAGCAGGTCCCAGTCCCCCGATGAGCGGCCCCCGATGAGCGAGACGATCGGCCAGCGGCCGTGGATGACTGCGCCGGAGACCGCCGCGGTGCTCGATGCGCTGGAAGCAGCGGGCGGGGCGGACTGCGCGCGCTTCGTCGGCGGCTGCGTGCGCAACACGGTCATGGGACGGCCGATCAACGACGTGGACATCGCCACCACGCTGACCCCCGACCAGGCGAGCAAGGCGCTCGAGGCCGCGGGCCTGCGGGCGGTTCCGACCGGCGTCGAGCACGGCACGGTGACCGCCATCGCCAACCACAAGCCCTACGAAGTCACCACGCTGCGCCGCGACGTCGAGACGGATGGCCGCCGTGCGGTCGTGGCGTTCACGACCGACTGGATGGAGGACGCGCTGCGGCGCGACTTCACGATCAACTCGCTCTACGCCCAGCGCGACGGCACGATCTTCGACCCCACCGGCCGCGGCGTGGCGGACGCCCGCGCCGGACGGGTGGTGTTCGTGGGCGAGGCCGAACAGCGGCTGCGCGAGGACCACCTGCGATCGCTGCGGTTCTTCCGCTTCCTGGCCTGGTACGGGCAGGGCGCGCCGGACGCGGACGCGGTGGCGGCCATCACGGCGCTGAAGGACCAGGTCTCCAGCCTGGCCGCCGAGCGGATCTCCTCCGAGCTGCTGAAGCTGCTCGCCGCAGACGATCCGCGCGACGCGGTGCGGTTGATGCGTGACACCGGCGTGCTGCCGGTGGTGATCCCGGGGCCCTGGAACACGGCGCGCTTCGAGGGGCTGGTGGCGATCGAGAGCGAGCAGCTGTTCGAGACCGACGCCGTGCTCCGACTGGCGGCCCTGTTGCCGGACGACCAGATCGCCGCCGCCGGGCTTGCCGAGCGGCTGCGGCTCTCCAACGCCGAGCGCGACCGGATGGTCGCGGCCCTGGCGCCGACCCCCGCGTTCAAGAGCTGGATGAGCCCGCGCGAGATCCGCCGCTTCCTCTACCGGCTGGGGCCGCAGCCGTTCCGGGACCGGGCCAAGCTCGCCTGGGCCTCGGCGAATCGCACCGCGGTGGCGCCGCAGTGGCGGGGGATGATCGCGCTGGGCGAAGGCTGGAGCCCGCCGCCCTTCCCGATCACCGGCGAGGACGTGCTGAAGTCCGGCGTGCCCAAGGGACCCCTGGTGGGCGAAGTGCTGCGCGAGGTGGAGGACTGGTGGATCGACCACGACTTCATCGACGACAAGATGTCGGCCATCGAGAAGCTGAAGTCGGTGGCCCAGGGGATGGTCTATTGAGGCTGGGGATCCTCAAGGCCGGCCAGCCGCCGTCGCCGGCGATCGATCAGTTCGGGACCTATCCCGAGATGTTCATGCGGCTGCTGGGTCCCGACGCCTACGACTACACGACCTTTGCCGTCGACGAGGGGGAATGGCCCGACCGGGCGGAGGCCTGCGACGCCTATGTCGTCACCGGCTCGTCGTGCGGGGTCTACGATCCTGAGCCGTGGATCGGCGAGTTGATGGGCTTCCTGCGGCAGGCCCGGGGACGCGCGGCCCTGGTGGGCGTCTGCTTCGGCCACCAGGCCATGGCGCAGGCGTTCGGCGGGCAGGTGGTGAAGTCGCCCAACGGCTGGGGCGTGGGCGAGCACGAGTACCGGGTGATCGCCCGGCAGCCCTGGATGGACGACGCCTCGGCAATCCGCCTGCCGGCCTCGCACCAGGACCAGGTGGTGGTCCCGCCAGCGGGCGCCGAGGTGATCGCGGCGAACGACTTCACGCCGTTCGGGGCGCTGAGCTACGGCGACCGGGCGATTTCGCTGCAGTTGCACCCGGAGTTCGAGCCGGCCTACGCGATCGCGCTGATCGAGGCGCGGCGCGGCAGCCGGTACACGGACGAGCAGGCCGACCAGGCCGTGGCGAGCTATGGCGGCCCCGACGACCGCGGGCGGGTGGCCGGCTGGATGAGAAATTTCCTAGCGTCTGCAACAGCCTAGCCGAGTTCAGAGTTGAGGGCTCCAGAGGCGCGGGGTGCGCCTTCTCGGAGCCTTCCAAATGAACCGGACCTGGCAAACCCTGATCGTCGTCGCGAGCGCCGCCGCGGCCCTCGCCATCGGCCTTGGCGCCCAGGCCACCAGCGTGGACGCGGAGCCGGCCGCGGTGATGGCGGCGCGGTAGACCTCGTCGTTCTCCCCCCAGGGGGAGAGGGCGGAGCGGCCGCTTAAGGCCAGGACACCATGGGCGGCATGGAGCTGAGGATGCTCTCGATGTTGCCGCCGGTCTTCAGGCCGAACATGGTCCCGCGGTCGTAGAGCAGGTTGAACTCCACGTAGCGGCCGCGTCGGACGAGCTGTTCCTGGCGATCCTCGTCGGTCCAGGGCTCGTGCATCCGGTGGCGCGCGATCTTCGGGTAGGCCTCGAGGAAGGCCTCGCCCACGTCGCGGGTGAAGGCGAAATCCCGCTCCCAGTCGCCGGAAGCATGGTGGTCGTAGAAGATGCCGCCCACGCCGCGCGGCTCGTTGCGGTGCGGCAGAAAGAAGTACTCGTCGCAGCGGGCCTTGTACTTCGGGTACCACTCGGGATCGTATTTGTCGCACGCCGCCTGGAGGTGGCTGTGGAAGAGGCGCGCGTCGTCGGCCTCCTGGCTGCGCTGCTCCGACATCAGCGGCGTGAGGTCGGCGCCGCCCCCGAACCAGCCGGTGGTGGTCGCGAGATAGCGGGTGTTCATGTGCACCGCCGGCACACGCGGGTTCACCAGGTGGGCGATCAGGCTGATGCCGGTGGCCGTGAACCGCGGGTCCTTGTCGGCCCCGGGCATGGTCGCCGCCATCTCCGGGGTGAAGGTCCCGTGCACCAGGCTGATGTGCACGCCGACCTTTTCGAAGAAGCGGCCGCCGCGCATGAAGCCCATCACCCCGCCGCCGCCGGCGGCGCGGACCCAGGGTTTCAGTTCGAAGCGGGCGGGCTCGCCGGGATAGAGATCGGCGGGCGCCTCGTCCTCCAGGCGCTCGAATTCGGCGCAGATGCGATCGCGGAGACTGTCGAACCAGGCGCGGGCGCGGAGCGACTTCTCGTCGAGGACAGGTTCGCCGGTTTGCGGGGCGTCGGTGCTCATTCCGCGGGCTTAGGGAATCCGTCCGTCTGGCGCAACGCCTCGCCCAGCGCCATGGCCGCCGCGGTGACGACGTTCAGCGAACGCGCGCCCTGAGAAAGCGGAATGTAGAGCCTCGCGTTGGCCGCATCGTGCACCTCGTCAGGGACGCCGGCGCTCTCACGACCGAACAGCAGGACGTCGCCCGGCTGGAAGGCGAAGTCCTGGTAGGGGAGGGCGGCTTTCGTGGTGAAAAGCACCAGACGGCCCTGTTTTCGGAGGGGATCGTCTCGGAAATGGGTCCAACTGGCATGCCGCGTGGCCTCGGCCTTGACCCCGTAATCCATCGCCGCACGGCCGATCGCGCGGTCGGAAAGCGGGAAGCCGCAGGGTTCGATCACGTCCACGGGGACGCCCAGGCAGGCGCCCAGCCGGAGGGCGGCGCCGAGGTTTTGCGGAATGTCCGGTTGAAAAAGGGCCAAACGCATTCTAAGCGAACCGCCACGGGATAGGCCGGGGCTTGATAGACGAATCGCGGAAGAGCTTTGCGAGCAATCGCAAACGGGTCCGCGAACGCATCCTGCCCCTCCGCCTGCCCCGGCGCGCGGCCGTACCAGAACCCTGGTAGGGCCCAAACGGCTGGGCGCCCCTTGCCTGTTCCCCGGGGCGTCCGAATTCGAAGGGTAGCTTTAGGTGGCCGACACCGTCGTGGGCGCAAATCCCGATCCGCACGCTCCGGGTGAAGACCCGAGCCGTCGCGACTTCATCCATATCGCCACGGGCGCGGCCGCGGCCGGCGCCGTCGCTGCGCTGGCCTGGCCGTTCATCGACCAGATGAACCCGTCGGGCGACACCCTGGCGCTGGCCTCGGTGGAGTTCGACCTGACCAAGGTGGTCGAAGGTCAGCAGGTGGTGCTGAAGTGGCGCGGCAAGCCGCTGTTCGTGCGCAACCGCACGGCGGCCGAGATCGCCGCGGCGATCAAGGACGACGCCGCCTCCATGCCGGACCCGCAGCCGGACGAAGCGCGCCACAAGCCGGGCAAGGCCCAATGGCTCGTGCTGATCGGCACCTGCACCCACCTGGGTTGCGTGCCGACCTTCCAGGGCGGCGACTACGGCGGCTGGTTCTGCCCGTGCCACGGCTCGCACTACGACACCTCCGGCCGGATCCGTAAGGGCCCTGCGCCGCGGAACCTGGAAGTGCCCCAGTGGGACTTCCTCACCGACACCACGGTCAAGATCGGCTGAGCCAGAGATGAGCGGACATTCCACTTACGAGCCGAAGACCGGCTTCGAGCGCTGGCTCGACATGCGGCTGCCGATCGTGCGCATGGCGCACGACACGGCGCTCGCCTTCCCGACGCCAAAGAACCTGAACTACTGGTGGACCTTCGGCGGCATCCTCGCGGTCATGCTGGTGGTGCAGATCGTCACCGGCATCGTGCTGGCCATGCACTACGTGCCGCACGTCGACTACGCCTTCGCCTCCGTCGAGCGCATCATGCGCGACGTCAACTTCGGTTGGCTGATCCGCTACATGCACGCGAACGGCGCCTCGATGTTCTTCGTGGCGGTCTACATTCACATCACCCGGAACCTCTACTACGGGTCCTACAAGGCCCCGCGCGAGATCCTCTGGATCCTGGGCTGCATCATCTACCTGCTGATGATGGCCACCGCCTTCATGGGCTACGTCCTGCCCTGGGGCCAGATGAGCTTCCACGGCGCCGTCGTGATCACCAACCTGCTGGGCGCCCTGCCGATCGTGGGTGAGCCGATCACCACCTGGCTGTGGGGCGGCTTCGCGGTGGACAACCCGACGCTGAACCGCTTCTTCGCGCTGCACTACCTGCTGCCGTTCATGATCGCGGGCGTCGTCGCCCTGCACATCTGGGCGCTGCACGTGCCGGGCAACAACAACCCGACCGGCGTGAACGTGAAGTCGGTGGAGGACACCGTCCCGTTCCACCCGTACTACACGGTGAAGGACGGCTTCGCGATTGCGGTGTTCTTCCTGATGTACGCCAGCTTCGTGTTCTACAATCCCAACATCCTGGGTCACGCGGATAACTACATCCCCGCCAACCCCCTGGTGACCCCGTCGCACATCGTGCCGGAATGGTACTTCCTGCCGTTCTACGCGATCCTGCGCGCGGTGCCGGACAAGCTCGGCGGCGTGCTGCTGATGTTCGGCGCGATCGGCGTGCTGTTCGTCCTGCCCTGGCTCGACACCTCGAAGGTGCGTTCCATGCGCTACCGTCCGACGGCGCGCTGGTACTTCTTCATCTTCCTGCTGGCGACCCTGATCCTGGGCTTCTGCGGCGCCAAGCTGCCGGACGACCCGGTGATCCCCGGCCTGGCCAGCTTCCAGCTCTTCGACGCGGAACTGAACACCTACGTCTGGCTCAGCCGCATCGCGACTGCCTACTACTTCGCCTACTTCATCGTGATCCTGCCGATCCTCGGCCTCACCGAGACCCCGCTTGCGGTCCCGGACTCGATTTCGGCGCCTGTCCTGTCACATCCCGCCACCACGCCTGCCGGCGCCGTGGCGTCGCCTGAAAAGAGGGGTTGAGCCTAAGATGCTGCGCAAAGTTTCCGCGCTCGCGGCGTTTGGGCTCGCGCTGATTGCGGCTGGCCCGGCGTTCTCCGCCGCCCACCCGAAAGATCCGCACAACCTCGCCTGGAGCTTCGAGGGGCCGCTCGGCCGCTTCGACAAGGCCCAGCTGCAACGGGGCTACAAGGTCTATCGCGAGGTCTGCGCCAGCTGCCACGCGATGAACATGATGTACTTCCGGAACCTCGGGCAGAAGGGCGGGCCCTTCCACGAGCCCGAATACCCGAACCCGAACGACAATCCGTACGTGAAGGCTCTGGCCAAGGACATTCAGGTCAGCGACGTCGATTCCGAAACCGGCGACACCATCCAGCGGCCCGCCACCTCGGCCGACCGCTTCCCGTCGCCGTTCCCCAACGAGGCGGCGGCGCGGGCCTCGAACGGCGGCGCCTATCCGCCGGACCTGTCGGTGATCGCCAAGGCCCGCTCGGGCGGGCCGGACTACCTGTACTCGCTGCTGGTGGGCTACGAGAACCCGCCGGCCGGGCTGACGGTGGCTCCGGGCCAGAACTACAACCCGTTCTATCCCGGCGACCTGACGGCCTACTGGAAGGGCGACCACCACCATGTGCCGCCGGGCGGCTTCATCGGCATGCCGCCGCCGCTGGGCACCGACAAGGTGACCTTCGACGACGGCACCAAGTCGACGGTCGACCAGCAGGCTCGTGACGTCGTTGCCTTCATGATGTGGGCCGCCGAGCCCAAGATGGAGGAGCGCAAGCAGTTCGGCATGGGCGCCATGATCTACCTGCTGATCCTGACGGTCCTGCTGTGGTTCAGCTATCGCCGGATCTGGCGCAACGTTGCGCACTAGGCCGACGCAGCATCCCGAAGAACGAGGGCCCCCGGTGCGAACCGGGGCCTTTTTCTTGACTGATCCGCTGCTGGCCGGTCAGCTGGCCGGGGCGAGGCGCAGCTCGCCGCGTGGAAGGTCGAACCGCAGTCGCCAGCCGGCGAGGAGCGGCGCGCCAATCGCTCCGGCGATGGAGTCCGGCTGCGGCGCCATCAGGCCTGCGGGCACGCCGCTGGTCAGGGTGTCGGCGAAGGACAGCAGAGCGAGCTGCGGCCGGAGCACGCCGTACGGCTGGAGCTCGTCGCCCTTGACGGCGCCCGGGGCGCTGGCCAGAGACGCGGAGAGCCGCGCCGGGGCGTCGAGCCCGGTGGACAGCACAAAGGGCCCGCGCAGCGCCGTGGAGCCGTCGGACGCGCCGGCCATGACCACGGGACGCCCCTCGGCCCAAGCGAGCTCCAGACGGCGTCCTGGGAAGCCTGGAGCCTGGGCTGGCGGTGAGATTCGGACCGAGCAGGGCGCGAAGCTCACGTCCACCACCTGGCCCTTCAGCACGTCTGCGCCGATCACACCGGCGATCGGCGTCGGCAAGAGACCTGTGCGGACGTCGAGGTCGGCCACCGTGATCGGCAGGGCGTCCACACGGACGCCCGCCAGGCGCACACCGGCGGTGACGGCGGTCTCCGTGAGGCCGAGCGCCTGAGCCTGGGTCTCGGCGAGCTGCGTTGAGGCCTGGCCGGTATCAAGGATGTAGTCGCCCACGAAGCCCGCCACCTCGGCGGTGACGACGACCACGCCGTTCTCGTACCAGCAGGCGGCCTCGCCGGCGGCGGCCGGCAACGGCAGGGCGGCTATCGCGACGGCGATCAGGGGGAGCTTCACGGTCGCACGATAGCCAAGGGATCGGGCGTCGGCGAGCGCCGCGAGCGTTGTGGTCCGCGGCGCCTTACACCGGCCAAACGGTGCGCCAATATGAAGGCCCATGCCCTACACGCGCGCCTGGACGAATTTCAAACGGATGCAGGACATCACGGTGGCCGCCGCCACCCTGATCTATGCCGGCGCGGTCCTGCACGCCTTCCAGAGGCTGCCCGGCGGGCCGGACCTGATCGCCGAGCGGACGCTGGTCTGGCCCGCGGGCTTCCTGTTCCTGTCGCTGGTCATTCCGCTGGCGCTGGCGCCCTTGCGACGGGTGTTGACCCGCTATGTCTGGATGAGCTTCCAGGCGGGTTTCGGCCAGAGCGCAGGCTCGGTGATCACCGGCATCGGCCTGTTGGCCGGCGCGGCGCTGTTCATGTACTGGCAGGTGGCGGGCGCGATGCACGGGGGGCGGTATCCGGCCGGAGTGTTCTCCGGCTATGCCGCCGGGATCGGCATCCTGGCCGCCCAGGCAGCGCTTGTGCGCGTGCTGGAGCGGGCGCCCGAAGTGAAGCAGGCGATTGAACAGCGGGAGCTCTAGACTTCGCCGCCGCCGCCGCTGTTGCGCGCAAAGAGCTGCAGGGTCCTGAGGCGCGCCAGCCGGGCGCTGTCGGCGTGGTAGTCGGGCCGCCGGTCCGAGTTGAAGCCATGGCCGGCGTCGTAGAGGTAGACCGGCAGGTCGGGATGCTTCTCCCGGATCTCGTCCACCTTCTCCATCGGGATCGAGGCGTCGGCTTTGCCGAAGTGCAGGATGGTCGGGCAACGCGGCGTCTCGTGGGTCAGCTCGCTGATCCTGCGGCCGTAGAAGGCGGAGGCGGCGGCCACGCCCTGCGCGCGGCAGGCGACCAGCCAGGCGGCCGCCCCGCCCCAGCAGTAGCCGGTGACGAAGACCGGGCCGGGCAGGGCGTCGATGGCGGCCTGGGCGTCCCCGGCCACCTGCTCCCAGCTGGTGGCCTGCGAGTGCTGCACGCCCTTCTGGATGGCTTCCGGGCTGTAGTCGGCGGCGAAGCCCGGCTCCAGGCGGTCGTAGAAGCTGGGGGCGAGGACCTCGTATCCGTCCTCCGCGAACCCGTCGCACAGCTCCCGGATATGGTCGGTGACCCCGAAGATCTCCTGGATCAGCAGCAGGCCGCCTCGCCGGGCGTCCGCAGGCTTGGCGTGATAGGCCGCAAACTCGAAGCCATCGAAGCGGCTGGTGAGCTGGATGGTCTCGCCCATGGCGTCAGGCCTTGTCGAAGAGCTCGAGGGTCCGGTGGCGGGCGAGGTCGGCCGCCTCGGCGTTGTACCGCTCCGGGCTCTGGTTGTTGAAGCCGTGGCCGGCGCCTTCGTAGATGTAGACCGGCGTCTGCGGGTTGCTCTCCGCCACCGCGGCGGCGACCTCGTCGGCGTGGATGCCGGGATCGGTGCGGCCCAGGTGCACGACGGTCGGGCACTTCGGCGTTTCCGCCGCGAACTGCTTCACCAGGCTGCCGTAGTAGCTTGCGGCCGCCGCGAAACCGTCCAACCGGCAGGCGGATAGCCAGGTCAGCGAACCGCCGTAGCAGTAGCCGACCACGCAGACCTTCTCGCCACGGCCTTTCAGGAAGTCGCGGCAGGCCGCGATGTCGCCCAGCGCCTGTTCGAGCGGTGTGGCGCGGGCGTGCGCGATCCCGGCCTGGATGCCGGCGTCGTCGTGCTCGGCGTGGAAGTCGCGCTGGCGGCGGTCGAACAGGGCCGGCGCGATGGCCTCGTAGCCCATCTTCGCCCATCGCTCGACGTCCGCCCGGACGTGCCGGTCGATGCCGAAAATTTCCTGGAGGATCACCACCCCGCCCTTGCGGGGCGTGAAGGAGGGCTCGTGGTAGGCGGTGAACTCGAAGCCGTCCGCCCCTGCGATCCTGATCGTCTCGCCCATCAAGCCCCCCTGCGGCCGCTACACGTTGAAGCGGAAGTTCATCACGTCGCCGTCCTTGACGACATACTCCTTGCCTTCAGAGCGCAATTTTCCGACGTCGCGGGCGCCCGCTTCGCCGCCCAGGCGGACGTAGTCCTCATAGGCGATCGTTTCGGCCCGGATGAAGCCCTTCTCGAAGTCAGTGTGGATCACGCCGGCCGCCTGAGGGGCGGTGTCGCCCTTGTGGATCGTCCAGGCGCGGGCTTCCTTCGGCCCCACGGTGAAGTAGGTCTGCAGGCCGAGCAGATGGTAGGCCTCGCGGATCAGCTTGTTGAGGCCCGGTTCCTCTAGGCCGAGGGTCTCGAGGAACTCGCCGCGCTCTTCCGGATCGAGCAGGGCGATCTCGCTCTCGATCTTGGCCGAGATCACCACGCTGTCGGCGCCGTCGCGCGCGGCGCGCTCCTGCACCTGCTTCGAGAGATCATTGCCGGTGGCCGCCGAGCCCTCGTCGACATTGGCCACGTAGAGGGCCGGCTTCGACGTCAGCAGTTGCAGCATCCGCCAGGCCTTGTCGTCCTCGGCGGAGATCTGGGCGACGCGGGCGGGACGGCCCTCGTTCAGCTCCTTCAGGGCGACGTGCACCAGGCGCAGGGTCTGGGCGGAGTCCTTGTCACCCGTCTTGGCGCGCTTCTCCAGGTTCACCACCCGCTTCTCGAGGCTTTCCATGTCGGCGAGCATCAGCTCGGTTTCGATGGTGTCGAGGTCGGCGAGCGGATCGACGCGGCCCTCCACGTGGGTGATGTCGTCGTCGATGAAGCAGCGGGCCACGAAGGCCACGGCGTCGCAGTCGCGGATGTTGGCCAGGAACTGGTTGCCCAGGCCCTCGCCCTTCGAGGCGCCGCGAACCAGGCCGGCGACGTCCACGAAGTTGATGCGCGCCGGGATGATTTCCTTCGACGGGATGATCGCCGCGAGTTTTTCGAGGCGCGGCTCGGGCACGGCCACGTCGCCGACGTTGGGCTCGATCGTGCAGAAGGGGTAGTTGGCGGCCTGTGCGGCCGCGGTCTGGGTGAGCGCGTTGAACAGCGTCGACTTGCCGACGTTCGGCAGGCCGACGATGGCGACTTTCAGGGCCATGTAGATCGGGTTCCTCTAAGAGCCGCGGGACCTAGCACAGCGGGCGTCGGGGACAAAGGCAGGCGCGCCGCCGGGCGCGGCCGCCGCCGCCGACAATGGCGGTCAGTGCGGCCAGCGGTTCGTGAGAACCTTCGCCTGGCCGTCCTTCCACATCACCTCGATGGCAGGATCTTTCGGCTGTCCCTCGGCGAACAGCTCGTAGACGACCGCGCCGTCGTTCTGCTTGCTCTCGATCACGCGCACCGGCCGAGCGGCGGGCGCCGCGGCGCGGACAGGAGCCGGGGCGGCGGTCCAGGCGATGTCCCGCTGGATCTCCACGACCTGCCAGCCCTGGGCGGTCTGCAGCATGTCCAGCTCAATCTCGGAGCCATCCGGGAGCGTTCCCTCGACGTCGTAGTACCGGCGGCCGTCGCGTTCCTTCAGCTCGGCGTCCGCAATGGTCATCTGCGGCATGGCGGCCTTGACGGCGGCGCTCACGTCAGAGGGCGCAGGGCCGGCCAGGGCGGGGGCAGCCACGAAGGTCAGCAGGAGGATAATGGGCAGGCGGCGCATGACGTTTCTCCGATGATGACACCGGTATCATAGCTGCTGCGCCGGGGCTCTCAATCGCCGCCGCGGGCCTGTTTGCGAGGGTCTGCCTTCTCGGCGGGCGCCAGGCGCATCACCTCGGCCTGGTACCTCTCGTCCTCGCCCGCCGCCAGCAGCGGCATGGCGTCGGCAAGCGTCTGGAGCAGCGGCTCGAGCCACTTCGTCTCCACCTTGTGGAAATCGGAGAGCACGTGGCCTTGCACGAGCTCCTTCTGGCCCGGGTGGCCGGTGCCGATGCGAGCGCGGCGGAAGTCGGGGCCCACCTGGGCGGCCACCGAGCGGATGCCGTTGTTGCCCGCCGCCCCGCCGCCGGTCTTCATCCGGAAGCGGCCGGGAGCCAGGTCGATCTCGTCATAGAAGACCACCAGGTCGGCGGGCTTCAGCTTGAAGAACTTCAAGGCCTCGCCCACCGCGCGACCGCTCTCGTTGTAGTAGGTCTGCGGCTTCAGGAGCAGCGCCCGCATCGGGCCATCGGGCGTCTGTATCGCCCCTTCCTGAGCGATGCTCTGGAAACGAGAACGCGCCGGTGAGAAGCCCCACCGGCGCGCGATCTCGTCAACGGCCATGAAGCCGACGTTGTGGCGGTTCTTGGCGTAGGCCTGGCCTGGATTGCCCAAGCCCGCAATGAGCAGCATCTCGCCCCGCCGGAAGAACCGCCTGAAGAGGCTTAGGACCCGGCGCCTTCGGCCCCGGCTTCGCCGCCTTCCGCACCGTCGCCGACCTCGGCCAGGGCGCCGGCGATGCTGGCCACCATGGTGTCGCCGTCGACGGCGGCTTCAACCCCGGCCGGGAGCTGCAGGTCAGCGACGCGGATGGTCGCGCCGATGTCGAGCGGGCCGATGTCGAAGGTGATCTCTTCCGGGATCTGGTCGGCCGGGCAGGCGACGGTCAGGGTGTGCAGCGTCACATTGAGCGTGCCGCCGCGCTTCAGGCCAACCGACTCTTCCTGGTTATAGAAGTGCACGGGCACTTCGATCTTGATCTGCTGGTGCGCGCTGACCCGGTACAGGTCGAAGTGCCACGGCTCGTCGGTGACCGGGTGCATGTCGACGGCCTTGGCGATGACCGGCTGGGTCTCGGAGCCGTACTTCAGGGTCACGAGGTGGCCCAGCAGCTTGCCGGTGTAGAGCGCCTTGCGGAACTCGTTCGACTTCACCGCGATGGCGACGGGATTCTGGTCGCCGCCGTACAGGACGCCCGGGACCATGCCGGAGCGGCGGGCCTGGCGGGCGCCGCCCGTGCCGGTCCGCTCGCGCACTTCAACGTTCAGGATGATCTCGGCCATCGCCATGCCTCAAAACGAAGCCGCCGCGCGTGTGCCGCGCGGCGACGCAAATCTGCGACCCGCAGGTCGAAAGGGTGCGCGTAGATACACAAAAGCCCCGCCCCATGCAACGGGGCGGGGCTGCTGATTTTATCGGCCGATCAGCGCTTGCGAGCGGGCGTCTTGGCGGCCTTGTCGGCGACGTAGGGCGTCGCCGTGGTGCTAGCAGCCACATTGATGCGGCCGTCCGCAGGCTCGGGCAGGCCGGCTCCCTTAAGCAGGCACTTGCCGGTGTCGATCAGGATGTGCTGGCCGAGGCAGAAGACGTCCTCGTAGTGCGGCTTGGCCACCGCCAGGCACTGATAGAGGTTCAGCTTCGACATGTTGAGGCACGAGGTCGAGGCCGGGTCGGCCAGCAGCGGCATCACCTGCTCGAGCGACGCCTCGTCACCGTAGCCGAGGTTCGCCAGGGCGGCGACGGCCATCGCCCGGATCACCACCGGCGTAAAGGGCGGGGCGGCGGTCTGGGGCGTGAGGCCGAGCGGCGCGGCGCCCACCGTCGCGGCCTGCAGGCGCGAGGTCTCCGTCAGCTCGCCCATGACCGGGGTCGTAGAGAGCTGCTTGGCAAGCGACAGGCGAGCCACCCGGTCTGCGACGTCGGCCTTGGACCAGGACGCGCGCTGGACGTCGTAGGCGGCCTGCTTCACCAGGCGGCCCTGCTCCAGCAGCCGCTGGCCGTCGCCGCCGATAGCGGCGATCACATGGCCGGCCGCGCTGGCCGACCCGGCGATGCCGACCACGTAGGCGGGGTCCTTCATGATCTCGTAGGCGACCATGCGGCGGCGTTCGGCGTCGGTGGCGTAGACGCGAACGCCGGCCACGAAGGCCTGGTCCTGCATGGCGGCCACGGCCCCGTATGCGATGGCGCCGCGGACCAGCTGCTGCGGCTCGTAGGCGGCGCCGGTGCGGACGGCCTCGGCGACGGACGGGCCCCCGGTGAACATCGGCGAGATAGCCTGGGCCTTCAGAACATAGGCACGGTAGGCGGCGGCCTGCTCCACGACCTTCGGCGACAGCGCGGCGGCCGGGGGCGGGGGCGGGGCCTGGGGCGCGGGCGGCTCGGCGCAAGCGGCGAGCACCGCGGCGGCCGCGAGCGCGGCGAAAGAGAGGGTCCGGCGGACCCGGAACGCGAACGTCATGACTGGAGAGCCTTCCCCCTGAAGATCAGTGGAGCGGAAGATACACGGGCGGCGGGCAGGATTGTGACCCGACATGGTAAACTCTTGCTGACCAAGCTTAGCCTGAGCGCTTCCAAATGGTCGGCCGGAAGAGCCTGACAGAAGAGTTGGCCTCAATCGAAGAGTTTGGACACGCTCTCTTCGTTCGCGATGCGGCGGATCGCCTCGCCCATCAGTGGCGCGCAGCTGACGACGCGGACCTTGTCGCTGCGGCACACGACGTCGGTCGCCTCGATGGAGTCGGTGACCACCAGCTCGCTGAGCACCGAGGCGTTCACCCGCTCGACCGCGGCGCCCGACAGCACCCCATGGGTGACGTAGGCCGAGACGTCGGTGGCCCCGTGGTCCATCAGCGCCTTGGCGGCGTTGCAGAGGGTGCCGGCCGAATCCACGATGTCGTCGTAGAGGATGCAGTGACGCCCGGCGACGTCGCCGATGATGTTCATCACCTCGCTCTGGCCGGGGCCGGAGCGGCGCTTGTCGACGATGGCGAGGTCGGCGCCCAGGCGGTTGGCCAGGGCGCGGGCCCGCACCACGCCGCCCACGTCCGGTGACACGACCAGCAGGTTGTCGGTCGCCCTGTGCTGCTCGCGAATATCGTCGGCCATGCGGCGGGCGGGGAGCAGGTTGTCGGTAGGGATGTCGAAGAAGCCCTGGATCTGGCCGGCGTGCAGATCCATCGTCAGCACACGGTCGGCCCCGGCCCGGGTGATCAGGTTGGCGACCAGCTTGGCGGAAATCGGCGTCCGGCCGCCGGTCTTCCGATCCTGCCGCGCATAGCCGAAGTAGGGCAGCACCGCGGTGATCCGCACGGCGGACGCACGCTTCAGCGCGTCCATGCAGATCAGCAGTTCCATGAGGTTGTCGTTGGCCGGGAAGCTGGTCGACTGGATGACGAAGACGTCCTCGCCGCGGACGTTCTCATCGATGGTCACGAAGACCTCGTTGTCGGCGAAGCGACGGACCTGGGCCCTCGTGAGCGGCGTGTCCAGATAGTCGGCGATCGCCTGGGCCAGCGTACGGTTCGAGTTGCCGGCCAGCAGCTTCATTACGTCCCCCAGAGCTTCCCGCTTGGGCGCGCCTTGTAGCAGGGGGTGCGTGTGAGTCTATCCCTCGCTGAAGGGCTCGTCAGGCCTCCAGGACGATGGCCGAGAGCTGCCGCCCGTAGTCGGGCTCTCCAAGCCTGAAGGCGCGGCGGTTTGAGAAGAACCGGTCGCTTTCAGAGCAGGTGTCGCGGCCGATCCACTCGGCTTCGGCCACCCCGGCGGCGTCCAGTCTAGCCAGGACGAAACCCGGCAGATCGAACATGCGCTTGTCGGGCGCCGCCGCGGCGGTGAAGAAGCGGCCGTAGCTGCGGTCGAAGTGGGTGAAGCGCTCCAGGAACTCGACGCCGACCTCATAAGACCGGGGGCCGATGCAGGGGCCGATGGCGGCGCGGATGCGGTTGCGCCGGGCGCCGAGGCTCTCCATCCGGGCGACAGCGGCCTCCACCACGCCGGTGAGCGCGCCTTTCCAACCTGCGTGCGCTGCGGCCACGACGCGGGCGTCTGGATCGGCCATCAGCACGGGCGCGCAGTCGGCGGAGAGCGCGCCGCAGACGACGCCGGAGGTTGCGCTGACCACGGCGTCTGCCTGCGGCGGGCCGGCGGGCCAGGGGCCGTCGGCCACCAGGGCGCTGGCCGAGTGGACCTGGTAGGCCGTCACCAGGGTCCCAGCGCCGAAGTGAGCGGCGCACCGCCGGCGGTTCTCCTGCACGGCGCCCGGGTCGTCCTTGGAGCCGACGCCGACGTTCAGGCTGTCGTAGAGGCCCTGCGATACGCCGCCTTCACGCGTGAAGAAGGCGTGCCGGACCCCCGGGATGTGGAGCAGCGGCGAGGTGATCGCGGGCAGCATGTCGGTCACTCAGGCGTCCTCGAAGGCGGGGGGCGTCCAGCCGGGTGCGTGGATGCAGGCGGCCTTGAACAGCTCGCCCATCTCGTCGGCGGCGACCAGGCGGGTCAGCTGGCGGCCGATCACGGCTGTCTTGTGCGGCCGCGCGCGCACCAGCGCCTCGGCGCGCTCCCCCACTCCAAGCCTGGCGAGGAACTCGCCCTGGGTGAGCAGGGCGGTCTCGGCGCCCTCGGCCCGCGCGGCGGAAAGCACGGACGGGAAGTCGGCGTGGACGGTCAGGTCGGCTTCGCCGGGATCTTCCAGCGGGTCCACCTTCTCGTGACGCCGAAGCGCCTGCAAGGTGTCACCGAAGCCGGGATGCGCCCGGCCGTAGTCGATCAGGAGCGCGGCGCCGCCATCGTCGACGATCCGCCCGCCGAGCTCGCGACCGAGGGCGTGCTGGGCGGCGGACTGCTCCCAGACGGCGCCCTCCGGCGCGTCCGGGAAGGCCAGCGCCGGGGCCGCGACGAGGCCGAAGGCCAGTCGGCCGTCGCTGTCGAGCCCGATCACCTGCTCGGCCCAGCCGGTCGCGGTGCGGACGAACTGCCGGGCGGGGAGGCAGTCCAGGAGCTCGTTGGAGACAACGATCAGCGGGGCGCCGCCGGGGACCTCCGACAGCGAGCTGGCCCAGCGCAATGCCTCGCCCAACAGCTCCCGCTGCCGGGCCCTGAGCGGGTCGGAAATCTCGATAAGCCAGACTTCCGCGGCGGCCATGAACGCCGGGGACAGCCGCGCAGCGCGCAACAGATCGCTCATCAGCGTGCCGTCGCCGGGACCCATCTCGACCAGCCGGACGGGGGTCGGGGCGCCCATCTCCTGCCAGGTCGCCACCACCCAGGCCCCGATCAGCTCGCCGAACATCTGGCTGATCAGGGGGGCGGTGATGAAGTCGCCATCGGGGCCGAGGGCCGGACGCGTGGCGTAGTAGCCGTGCTGCGGGTCGTGCAGGCACCGGGTCATGAACTGGGCGACGCTGATCGGGCCGCCGGCGGCGATCTCGGCCGCCAGCCGTTTACGCAGGCTCATTGGCTGTGCGGGGCGCCTTGGTGTCGACGACGCGGGCCTCGGCCGGCAGCGGCGGCGGCAGGGGCTCGCGCATCCCGCGCCAGATCAGCCACAGCCCGAACAGGATCATCGGGATCGACAGGATCATCCCCATGGTCAGGCCGAACGGGAAGGCCGGCATGTAGGTGTCGGGCTCGCGCACGTTTTCGAGGCTGACGCGGATCAGGCCGTATCCCAGGACGAAGATGCCCATGACCACGCCACGCCGGTTTTGCAGCTTGGCGCCATAGATGGCCCAGGCCAGGACAGCGAGCAGCAGCAGGCCCTCGAGCGCGGCCTCGTAAAGCTGGCTTGGATGGCGGGGCTCGGGGCCGGCGCCCGGGAAGACGACGCCCCAGGGGACCGTGGTCGGGCGCCCCCAGAGCTCCCCGTTGATGAAGTTGGCGATGCGCCCAAAGAAGAGGCCGATCGGCACCACCGGCGACACCACGTCGCCCAGCCGCCAAAGGTCGAGGTGGTTGCGCCAGGCGAAGATGATCATGGCGATGAAGACGCCGAGGGCGCCGCCATGGAAGCTCATGCCACCCTTCCAGACCTGCAGGACCTGCAGCGGATCCTCGGCGATGAGCCCTGGGGTGTAGAAGAGCACGTGCCCCAGGCGGCCGCCGACGATGATGCCGATGGTCACCCAGAGGATCAGGTCGTCGATCTGCTCGGCCGTGATCGGCGGGGCCCGGTTGATCCACAGGTTCGGGTTTCGGACCAGGGCCACGGCGTAGCGCCAGCCCAAAAGAATGCCGCCCACATAGGCCAGCGCGTACCAGCGGATGGCGAATGGGCCGATCTGGACCAGAACGGGGTCGAAATCCGGGAAGGGCACGTTTCTTGCGGCTCCAGCGTTCAGGTCCTGTGGGTTTAGACGACTAACCCTTCGCTTTCACCCCCCGCGGGGCCATATAGGAGAGGAAGGCGGCCAGCCCGGCCGTCGGCAGAGCGTAAGATGCAGACCCAGAACCCCTTCCTCGACGAGATGGCCAAGCTCACCTCCGCCGCCATGGGCCTCGCCCAGGCCGCCGGTGAAGAGGCCAAGGCCGCGCTCCGCTCGCAGGCGGACCGGGTCGCCGCCGAGTTCGACCTCGTGCGCCGCGAAGACCTGGACGCGCTGCGCGCCGAGGTCGCTGCGCTGCGCGCCGAGGTAGAGGCGCTCCGGGCGGCCGAGGGCAGGTTCAAGGCGCAGACGGCGCCTACGGACGTGCCATAAGGTTAAGGCGCTGACTTACCCACAACCCAACACGCGAATGCGGGTCTCCTGCCACAAGAACGTGGTGACGGCTGAGCTGCAAACCAGACTAACTTCAGTATCGCAGGCGATTCGAGCGCAGCCTTGTGCTCCTCGCCCCATGCGAAAGGACCTCGGGTCTCATGGATATCACCCAGTCTGACGACAACGTCCTCCTCGGGAACGATCCCCTGGATGTCGTTGAGCATGTGCTCACGGCGGAAAACCTGCCGTTCGACCGTACCGAAGACGGGGATCTTGCCTTCGCCCTTGCCGGCGACTGGAAGGACTACGAACTCTGGTTCGCATGGCGGCCGGAGGGCGACTGCCTGCAGCTCTGCCTCTCGATGGATCTGACGGTGGTCAAGGAGCAGCGCCAGGCGGCGCAGGAGCTGATCGCCCAGATCAACCCGCGCGTCTGGCTGGGTCACTTCGAGCTGTGGGAAGACGGCGAGATCATCTTCCGCCACGGCATGGCCCTGATGACCGGCGAGCAGCCGAGCCTGGCCCAGGCGGCGGCGATGATCGACGTGGCCGTCGAGGCGGCGGATCGCTTCTACCCGGCGTTCGACTTCCTGATCCGCGGCGCGAAGTCGCCGCAGGACGCCATCGCCGCCTGCATGTTCGAGACCGTCGGCGAGGCCTGAGGACGCGTCCTTCTCCCCGCAGAGGAGAAGGACACCTCGCGCATCTCGTCACCGGGCGCTAGGCTCGCGCCGATGATCACGCCCATCCTGATGCTGGGCGCCGGCCGCATGGGCGGCGCGGTGCTTGAAGGCTGGCGCCGCGCCCGCGCCTTCCTTCCTTCCGACCTGATGATCCGCGACCCGCAGCCGTCGCCCGCCGCGGCCGGTCTGGAGTCCGAGGGCGCGCTGCTCAACCCGCCAGACTCTGAGCTGGCCCGGGCCAAGACCGTGCTGTTGTGCGTAAAGCCGCAGCTCTGGCGCGAGGTCGCCGGCGAGGTGGCGCCCTGGCTGGCGGCGGACGCGGTGATCGTCTCCGTGGCGGCCGGCGTGAAGTCGCAGGACCTTGCCCAGGCGTTCGGCGGCCGCTGTGTCGCCCGGGTGATGCCGACCACCGCCGCGGCGATCGGGCAGGGGACGTCCAGCCTCTACGCCGACGATCCCGCCGCGCTCGCCCGCGCACATGCCCTGTTCGAGCCGCTGGGGACTGTCGTCGATCTTGCTGACGAGGCGCTGATGCACGCGGCCACCGCCGTCTCGGGCTCGGCCCCGGCCTACCTTTACGCCTTCGTGGAGGCTCTGGAGGGCGCCGCCGTGGCTGCGGGCTTACCGGAGAAGGAGGCGCGTCGGCTGGCGCGTTCCACGCTCACCGGCGCGGCCGCGCTCCTCACGGAGAGCGGCGATGAGCCCTCCGAACTCCGCCGGCAGGTGACCTCGCCCGGCGGCACGACGGAGGCGGCGCTGAACGTCCTGCTCGGGGCTAACGGACTGCCAAGCCTGCTGCGCGAGGCGGTGACACGCGCGGTGAAGCGCTCGAAGGAGCTCGGCGCCTAGCCGGCGCGCCGCCAGGTCTGCGCTCGGCAGATGACGAGCACGCAGCCTTCCAACTTCATCGTGCCGTTCGGGTTCAGCCGGAGCTTGGAGTCATAGGTCTTGCCGCTCTCGGGATCGTAGATCTTTCCGCCGGTCCAGCGGCCGGGCTCCGCGCGCCTGAAGTCACGCAGGAAGGGCAGGCCCACGATCGTGCGGCTGCGGAGCTTGGGATCTGGATTGTTGTCGTCCCGCTGCGGGGCGCCCGAGGCGCCGTTGGGCTCTTTCAGAGACACGATGGTTCCGCACAGCCGGTCGGCGGCCGCGGCGCAGGGCGCGAGCCGGACCTTGGCCCGACCGCCTTCGCTCAGCCAGTCGCCTTCCACAGGGTCGGCGGCCCAGGCCGGGGCGGCGGTGGTCATCAAGGCGAGGGCGGCGAGCACGAGGCGCATGACGGGATTCTCCACTTTGGCGGAGGCTCCACCAGAACGCTTAATCCGCACTGAACGGGGCCTAGCCAGGCAGTCGGATCGTGGCGCGGAGGCCGCCCAGCGGGCTTCGGTCAAGGGTGATGTCGCCGCCGTGGCTGCGTGCCACGTCGCGGGCGATGGCCAGCCCCAGTCCCACGCCCTTGGTGTTCTGGTTACGCGCCTCGTCGAGGCGGCCGAAGGCCTTGAAGGCCTCCTCGTACTGCTCGGCCGGGATGCCCGGGCCGTCGTCGTCCACGACGATCTCCACGCCGCCCGACGGCCGCGGACGGGCGGCGATCTCCACGTGCTCGCCGTGCACCGCGGCGTTCATCACCAGGTTCGACAGGGCGCGCTTCAGCGCATTTGGCCGGACGCTGGCCGTCAGTTCGGCGTCGCCCGACAGGTTCACCTCGGCGCCCGCCCGGCGCGCGCCTTCCGAGACTTCGTCCAGCAACTCGCGCAGGGCGACCGTCTCGACCGCCTCTCCGCCCTCGCCGCGGGCGAAGGCCAGGTATTCGTCGATCATGTGCTCCATCTCGGCCAGGTCCTTCTTCATGGCCGAGGTGCGGCTGGACGGCTCTGCGAGGGCGAGCTCCAGCTTGAGACGGGTGAGCGGTGTCCGCAGGTCGTGGCTGACGGCGGCCAGGAGGGTGGTGCGCTGCTCGATGTGCCGCTGGATCCGGCCCTTCATGTCGATGAAGGCGTGGGCCGCGCGACGGACCTCCCGCGCACCATGCGGCTTGAAGTAGGGGGCGTCGGTCCCGCGACCGAACGCTTCCGCTGCGTTGGCGAGCCGCTCGATGGCGCGCACCTGGTTGCGGATGAAGATCAGCGCGATCGCGGTCAGCAGCACCGTGGCGACCGTCATCCAGAGGACGAAGATGTGCCCCTGCGTGGCGAAGGCGCGCTCCCGCGGCGCGAGGACACGCATGACTCCGCCGGGCACGGCGACGCGGATGTCGACGTAGGCCGGATAGCGCGTGGTGTCGAACCAGTAGGGCCCGTCCAGCCGAGCTTCCAGCGCCCGGTCCAGGGACCGGTCGATGGGCGCGAAGAACGGCTCCAGGGCCGCCGGCGGGTCGCGACGCCGAGCGGGCAGCTGGCGACCGGGCTGCAGGGCGATGGAGAGGCCCATGGACTCTTCGGCCCGGGCCGAGAGCCGGCCGAACGCCTCCGCGCTCGGGTCGTCGTGGTAGCTATCCACTGCCCAGGCGATGTCGCCGGCGAGCCCTTCGGAGAGCCGGCTGGTCACCGTCTGCCAGTGGTTGTCGAAGAAGATGTAGGTGACCGCGATCTGCATCAGGGCCACCGGCAAGACGATGATCAGCAGGGAGCGGCCGAACAGGGTCTTCGGCATCTGCCGCTTGAGCCAGCGGGCCAGAACGCGGGACGGGACGAGGCGCATCGGAAGCGGCGGCCTCAGTCCGGCGCGAGCCGGTAGCCCACGCCGCGGACGGTCTGCAGGTAGCGCGGGGCCTTGGGGTCGTCCTCGATCTTGCGCCGCAGGCGCGTGACCTGCACATCCACCGCCCGGCCGGACGGGTCGACCGTGCCGCGGGCCAACTCGAGGCGGTCCACGGGCTCGTGCGGCGTGCGGGCGAGCTGGCGAAGCAGCGCCACCTCGGCTTCCGTCAGGCGCACCGGCTCGTCGTCGCAGGTGAGCTCGCCGCGATCGGGATCGAACTGGCAGCGGCCGAGGGACAGCGGGCCATCGTCGCTGGGCCGGTCTTTCGCCCGGCGCAGGATCGCCTCGATGCGCAGCAGCAGTTCCTCGGGCTCGAACGGCTTGGGGAGGTAATCGTCAGCGCCGAGCTTCAGGCCTTCGATCCGGTCGCCGGGCTCGCCCTTGGCGGTAAGCATCAGGACGGGCGTGCGGCCGGCCGGCCCGCGCTGGTCGCGCAGCCACTTGGTCAGGGAAAAGCCATCCTCGCCGGGCATCATCACGTCGAACACCGCCAGGTCGAAGTCGAGGCTTTCGATCAGACGGCGGGCCGGCGCGCCGCCGTTGGCGGCGGTCACCCGGAACCCGGCGCGGGAGAGGTACTCCTTCAGCAGGTCGCGGATGCGGTCGTCGTCGTCGACGACGAGCAGATGGCGCGCCTTGCGCACCGTCTCGGTCGTGGTCATCCCATCCCTCCGCTCGTTCCGGGGCTGCGGGTGCGTCCTCCGGCCAGGGCGCCCAGGATGCGCCGCGCGCCGGCCACGCCGTCCAGCCCGGCGGAACGATAGGCTCTTGCGAGCTGACTACGAAGCCGCTCGGTGATCGCCGCCTCGAAAGCCTGACCCTTTTCGGTCAGCGCGGCGCTGCGCCGACGTCCGTCGAGGTCGCCGGAGGTCTTCTCCACGATACCCTTGGCGGCGAGGTCCACGAGGATGCGGCTGGCCGCCTGCTTCGAGAGGCTGGTGAGGTGGGCCAGCTCCTGCACGCCAACGCCCGGCCGCCGCCGGAGCAGGAAGGCTGCGCGCCAGTGTGAACGGCCGAGGCCCAGCGCCTCCGCCTCAAGCCCGGCATCGACCGCGGCCCACAAGCTCGCCTCGGCCAGCATCAGCAGTTCGAGCCCAGCGTCGAGTTCGTCCTCGCGCAAGATCAGGCGAGGATCGGCGGGCCCGTTCATGCGCAGGTCCCAAATCGTTTGACGCGGCCTCGCACCAAGGCTTCAAGGGGAACCCCACGAAAGGAGGTCGCACCCTCATGTCCCTCGTTCCCTTCGACGATCGCGACGGTTGGATCTGGCTGGATGGCCAGTTCGTACCCTGGCGCGAGGCGAAGGTGCACGTACTGACGCACGGCCTCCACTATGGCTCGGCCGTGTTCGAGGGTGAGCGGATGTACGGCGGCGAGATCTACGAGCTGACTGCGCATACCGAGCGTCTGTTCAAGTCCGCCGAGATCCTGGACATGGAGATCCCGTTCACCGTGGCGGAGATCGACCAGGCCTGCAAGGACACCTGCGCCAAGAACGGTCTGACCGACGCCTACATCCGGCCGATCGCCTGGCGCGGCTCCGAGATGATCGGGGTCTCGGCCCAGAACACCAAGATCCACGTCTCGATCGCGGTCTGGGACTGGCCGAGCTACTTCAAGCCCGAGGAGAAGGCGAAGGGCATCCGGCTCACCTGGGCTAAGTACAAGCGCCCGAGCCCGGAGACCGAGCCGGTTCACGCCAAGGCCGCTGGCCTCTACATGATCTGCACCCTCTCCAAGCATGCCGCGGAGAAGGAGGGCTACACCGACGCGATGATGCTCGACTACCGGGGCTACGTCGCCGAGAGCACCGGCTCGAACGTGTTCTTCATCCAAGACGGGGTGATCCACACGCCGATGGCGGACTGCTTCCTGAACGGCATCACCCGGCAGTCGGTGATCAAGCTGGCCCGTTCCAAAGGCTTCGAGGTCGTCGAGCGGCACATCATGCCGGAGGAGCTCTCGAGCTTCTCCGAATGCTTCGTGACCGGCACGGCCGCCGAGGTCACTCCGGTGTCCGAGATCGGCGAGTTCACCTTCCGGCCGGGCAATATCTCGCTCAGCCTGATGGACGACTACGCCCGCATGGTCCGCCGCGAACTGGTAAGCGCCTAGGCGGTCGCCCTTCTCCCGCAAGGGAGGAGGGCGTCGCTCACGCCAGGATCGAGCGGGGCCGGGGGTAGGGCTCGTTCCGCGCCAGGTAGATCACGCCGATAATACAGCGGATCGCGTACCAGACGCCGAGCAGGCCCCAGATCGCCCAGCTGAGCATCAGCAACGGGATGCCGACGAGCACGAAGCTCAGGGGCAGGCCCACCAGGAACAACACGCCCCCGAGCAGCGCCCACCCGATCCCGAGCCAGAAGGTGCGGATCAGGAAGGTGTAGTGGCTGCGCGTCCGCGCGCCGGCGGACCCCTGCTGGGCGTAGGCGAGGATCAGGCCGATGAACACGGTCACCCCCGTGGCGAACGTCAGGAGGTAGAGCCCATACACGATGGCCGGCATCGTGCGGTCTTCGGTCGTCCCGTAGTCGAGTCGGTCGGTCACTGGCCCCTCCTTGGGGTTCACGCTCAAGATGTGCCCCTTCTCAGGCGGATTTCAACGGCGTGGCCGTCAGGCCCGGACGACCGTGATCTCCACGCCCGCGCCGGTCGCGTGCGGCGCAAGGGCCAGGGGCTTCTCGACCCGGACGCGGGCGCGAGTGACACGCGTATCCTCCAGGCAGCGGCGGGCCAGGCGCTCGGCGAAGGTCTCCACCAAGCCGATGTGACCCTCGGCGGCCAGGGCGCGGGCGGCTTCCAGGACGGTCTCGTAGTTCAGGGTGTCGGCCAGCCGCTCGGCGCCCGCTGTCGGCACGTCCAGTTCCACGTCGACGATCAGTGGCTGCAGCCGGCCGATCTCGTGCTTGTAGACGCCGATGCCGGCCTGCACCTGGACGCCGGTGACGAAGACCTTCGTCATGATCACGCGGGGTTCGGGCGCCGCTTGCGGGCTCTGGTCCGGAACGGGGGAGGCGACCACAGGGGTCCCTTCAGCTCTTCCAGGCCAGGTGCTGGCCCGAGTCGACGGCGATCATCTGTCCCGTCACCGACGGAGCGTCAATCAGGTACCGCAACGCCGCGGCGATCTCCGCCGGGTCCACCGCGCGCTGCATGAGGGTGGCGGCGGCCTCGGCGTCGAAGGCGGCCTGGTCCTGGTGGATGGAGGGCAAGGTGGGGCCGGGACCGATGCCGTTCACCCGCACATGCGGGGCGAGCGCCTGCGCCATCATCCGCGTGGCGTCCCACAGGGCGGACTTGCTCAGGGCGTAAGAGAAGAACTCAGGCCCCGGGCGCAGCACCCGCTGGTCGAGGAGATTGACGATCAGGCCTTCCTGGCCGGCCGGCAGGCGGCGGGCGAAGACCTGGGAAAGCACCAGCGGCGCCCGCAGGTTGGTCTCGATGTGGAGGTCCCAGGACGCCCGGTTCATGCCGGCGAAGGCGTCCTCCTCGAAGACGCTCGCGGAATTGACCAGCAGGGTGACGGGTCCCAGCTCGGCCTCAGCCTCGCCTACAAGGGCGACGGTCTTGCCTTCCTGGCGCAGGTCGCAGGTCAGGATGGTGGCCTTGCGGCCTCGCGCCCGCACCTCGCCGGCGGCCGTCTCGGCCTCGTCGTCGAGGGCGCGGACGTGGATGGCGACGTCGAAGCCCGCCTCGGCGGCCGCACGGACAAGCGCCCGGCCGATCCGCCGCGCGCCGCCCGTGATCAGCGCCGCGCCGCGGCTGGCCACGTGGGCTTTTCCTTAGTCGAGGCGCCCGAACTCGTAGAAGTTCAGCGCGCCCATGACGACGAGGAAGATGATGACGGTGAAGATCCCGATCATGGGGCGGCTCCGCAAAATACGCTCGTCCGGGCTTTAGCGAGGCTCCGCTTCAGCCGCAAGGACGCTTGTCCAACGAGCAAAGGCGCCGTCAAGCTTCGGGAAAACAAGGATTGGGGAACCGCCATGCCGCTCACGCCCATGCCGATGGCCGCCTTTGAGAAGATCGCCCTGGGCATCGACCGGCCCGAGGACGTCGTGGTGTCGAGGGACGGGAGGATCTACGCCTCCGACCACCAGTGCGCCGTGGCCGAGCTGCTGCCGCACGGCGCCTTCCGGCGCATGGGCGTGCGAGGCGGCGCCCCGAATGGCATCAACATGGACGCCGAGGGGCGGATCGTGATCGCCAACTTCGGCATCTACGACCGCGAGCCCGGGCCGTTGCAGCGCTTCGATCCCGACAACGGCGTGCAGGAGATCCTGCTGACCGAGGTGGAGGGCCGCCAGCTCACCTCTTCGAACTATCCGGTCATCGACCGGGCCGGGAACATCTGGTGCGCCAATTCCACCGACGCAGAGACCTGGCCGCAGGCGCTGGACGGGCGGCCGGACGGCTTCATCTACGTACTGCGGCCGGACGGGTCGGCCTCGATCGTGGCCGAGGGACTGAAGTTCCCGAACGGCATGGCCTTATCGGCGGACGAAACCTTCCTGTTCTGCGCCCAGACGAGCGCGGCCGACGTGCTGCGCTTCCCCGTCCTGCCGAATGGAAACCTCGGTCCAGGCGAGCGCTACGGGCCTGTGCTGGGCGAGCTCATGCGCCCGGGCGAGCCGGCGCCGGACCCGGGCAGCCTGGGCTATACCGACGGCATCGGCTTCGACGCCGAGGGCAATCTCTGGGTCTGCCTGCCCGGAGCGAACCGGGTGGTGGCGATCACGCCGAAGCTGGACGTGGTGGAAGTGATCCACGATCCGTCGGGGCAGATGGTCAACCATCCCACCAACGTGACCTGGGGCGGGACCGACCTGAAGGACCTCTACATCGGCTCGATCCGGGCCGATTATGTGCTCAGGGCGCGCTCGCCGGTGGCCGGCCAACCGCACATCCATCAGCTTTGACCTCGCGTCAGCCCTTCCCTGCTTATCGCCGATCATTAAAATGACTGTTTGAAGCCGGGGCCCGCGTCCCGGCCAAGGGCGCAAGCCACAAGCACAAGCGGTCGGGAGGCCTCATGCGCGAATACCTCAAGTTCTATATCGACGGCCAATGGGTCGATCCGGTCGAGATGAAGACGCTCGACGTCGAGAACCCGGCCACCGAAGAGGTGGTGGGCAGGATCGCGCTGGGTTCGGCGGCCGACGTCGACAAGGCCGTTCAGGCCGCGCGCCGCGCCTTCCCCAGCTGGTCGCAGACCAGCCGTGAGGAGCGCCTGGAGGTGCTGCAGCGCATCCTGGCCGAGTACCAGAAGCGCTTCGGCGACCTGGCCACCGCGGTGACCGAGGAGATGGGCGCGCCCGCCTCGCTCGCTCAGCGCGCCCAGGTGCCGGCCGGCATGGGCCACCTGGCCACCGCCGCGCAGATCCTCAAGGACTTCAAGTTCGAGGAAGACCGTGGCGCGACCCTGATCGTGAAGGAGCCGATCGGCGTCTGCTCGTTCATCACGCCGTGGAACTGGCCGCTCAACCAGATCGCCTGCAAGGTCGCCCCGGCCATCGCCACGGGCTGCACCATGGTGCTGAAGCCCTCGGAAGTGGCCCCGTTCTCCGGGCACATCTTTGCCGAGATCATGCATGCGGCCGGCGTGCCGGCCGGCGTCTTCAACCTGGTGCACGGCGACGGCCCGGGCGTCGGCGCCGCGCTGTCCTCGCACCCGGAAGTGGACATGGTGTCCTTCACCGGCTCGACCCGCGCCGGCATCGAGGTGGCCAAGGCGGCGGCCCCGACCGTCAAGCGCGTGCACCAGGAGCTCGGCGGCAAGAGCCCCAACATCGTCCTCGACGACGACGCCTTCTCGAAGAGCGTCGCCCGCGGCGTCCAGCACGTGATGACCAACTCCGGCCAGAGCTGCAACGCGCCCACCCGGATGCTCGTCCCGTCGAAGCGCATGGACGAGGCGGCCGCGGTCGCCAAGGCCACCGCCGAGCAGATCAGCGTCGGTGACCCCAACGGCAACCACAACCTGGGTCCGGTCGTCTCCAAGGTTCAGTGGGAGAAGATCCAGGGCCTGATCCAGAAGGGCGTCGACGAAGGCGCGACCCTGGTCGTCGGCGGCACGGGCCGTCCCGAAGGCCTGGAGAAGGGCCACTATGTGAAGCCGACCGTCTTCGCCGGCGTCAGCCCCGACATGACCATCGCCCGGGAAGAGATCTTCGGGCCGGTCCTGTCGATCATGGGCTACGAGAGCGTCGATCAGGCCGTGCAGATCGGCAACGACACGGAATACGGTCTGGCCGGGTACGTGAACGGCGCCGACCTGGAACAGGCCCGCAAGGTGGCTAGCAAGCTGCGCGCCGGCCAGGTGTCGATCAACGGGGCCAGCGACATGACGGCCCCGTTCGGCGGGTACAAGATGAGCGGCAACGGGCGCGAGTGGGGCGATTTCGCCTTCCACGAGTTCCTCGAGACCAAGGCGATCATGGGCTACGCGCCCAAGGCCGCCGCCGAGTAGGCCGACAGGACAGGGGGCCGCCCACCGGGCGGCCCCCATTCGTCAGGGGAGGGCCGACATGGCCGTCATCGATCCGGACTTCGGAGCTTTCCTCGAGGCGCAGGCCGCCGGGCTGAAGGCCAGTCCCATGCCGCCGGTCGACCAGTTGCCGCCCGACATGCTGCGCATGGGCTACCGCATGCAGCGGCAGAGCCAGGATACCAATGCGCCGAAGGACCTCGACGTCCGCGATTTCGCGATCACGGGACCGCATGGCGAGATCCCGGTGCGCCTGTACGAACCGCACGGACTGGCTCGGCCGTCGGGCCTGCTGATCTATTTCCATGGTGGCGGCTGGACGATCGGCGACCTGGAGACCCACGACGGCCACTGCCGCCGGATGGCAGCCTGGGGCGGCTGCCGGGTGCTTGCGGTGGACTACCGCCTGGCGCCTGAGAACCCGTTCCCCAAGGGACACGACGACGCGCTGGCCGCCACACACTGGGTGTTCGAGAACGCCGCCGAGATCGGCGCCGATCCCGCCCGCATCGCTGTGGGCGGCGACTCCGCCGGCGGCAACCTGGCCGCCTCCGTGGCGCTGGACCTGAAGGACGACCCGGCGCGGAAGATCGCGTTTCAGCTGCTGCTCTATCCAGCGACCACCGCCGAGTGGAAGACCGAGTCCCGCCAGACCCTGGACGGGCCGACGCTGACTTTCGAAGTGATGCGCTGGTTCGAGAAGAACCTGGCGGTCGGCGGCCATGCCGACGCGCATCGGCTCTCGCCGCTGGACGCCAAGGACGTCACGGGCGTGGCGCCGGCCCTGGTGGTCACCGCCGGCCACGACTGCCTGAAGGATGAGGGCTTCGCCTATGCCGAGCGGCTGAAGGCGGCTGGGGTCGAGGCGCGGCACCGGGAATATCCCACCCTGCCGCACGACTTCTACATCATGGCCGACGTGTCGCCGGCGGTGAACGCCGCTGCGCGCGAAACGGCCGAGGCTCTGAAGGCGGCGCTGGCCTAGGGCTCCCGCCGCCGCGCCTGGCTCCAGGCGAGCACGGCCCAGCCGAGCAGGCCGGAAGCGAGCGAGCCCGCCAACACCCCGACCCGCACCTTGGTCTGGGCCAGGGCGTCGCCTGGCGGGAAGGCCAGTTCGCCGATGTAGAGGCTCATGGTGAAGCCGATACCGCAGAGCACGGCCACGCCATAGAGCTCGAGCCACTTGGCCCCTGTCGGTCGGCGGGCGAGCTTCAGGCCGATGGCGAGCGCGGCTCCGCCGAACACCCCGATCTGCTTGCCCAGGAACAACGAGAGGCCGACACCCAGCGCGACAGGGGCCGTCGGCACATCGGCCGGTATGTTCGCCAGCGAGAAGCCGGCCGCCGTAAGCACAAACAGCGGCAGGACGAAGTAGGCGACGTAGGGGTGGAGCGCCGCCATCAGCTCCTCCAGCACCCCGGCGCCGCCGTGCCGCTTGGCGCGGAGCGGGACGCAGAACGCCGCCGCGAGGCCTGCGGCGGCGGTGTCCACGCCGGACTTCAGCGTGAAACCCCAGAGCAGCACGAACCCCACGGTCCAGAAGACGTATGGCGCCGTCCGCCATTTCGACATCCCGGCCAGGAGGGCCAGTGTCGCCGCCGCGCCCGCCAGCATCCAGGGTCGGACCCCGTCCGGGAACAGCACCGCCGCGAGCGCCACCGCAGCCAGCAGGTCGACGAGCATGACAGTGAGCAACAGGACCCTCAGCGTCGGCGGCAGGCGAGGGCCCGCCAGGGAGAGGACCGCCAGGGCCACGGCGATGTCGGTCGCTGATGCGGCGGGCCAGCCCTGGGCCACTCCTCCCTCGCCGACATTGATGGCGAGATAGATCGCCGCCGGGATCACGACGCCTCCTGCGGCCGCCATCAGCGGCAGGGACAGCCGGCGCGGATTGGAGAGTTCGCCGCGGGCGATCTCCTGCTTGAGCTGGAGGCCCACCACGAAGAAGAATACCGGCATCAGCGCGGTCTTCACCCAGGCGGCGAAGGTCATCGTCTCGGCGAACGGCCCGAACTGAACCGTGATCGCATTGCCGATGAACCCTGCGTAGGCCTCCGCCCAGGGCGAGTTGGCCCAGACGGTGGCGAAGACGGCGACCGCCGCCAGCAGCAGGCCTGCGCCGGTCTCCGTCTTCAGAAATTCGAGTCTGGATCGCGTCGACACCGGGGCTGCCTAGCAACAGCCGGCCCTCCCGCCAATCAATCCCTGTGGAGCTTGCCGGCCGTCCCCCGCTAAGGTTTGTTCGAGAACGCCCGCTAGAGGCGCGACCGGAGGACACATGCGACTTCAGACGCCACGTATCGCGCCGCTTGCCGACGAGCAGCTGAACCCTGAGCAGAAGGAGGCGCTGGAGGCGTTCCGGCCTGGACCGGTGCTGAACATCTTCCGCACGCTGGCCCACGCGCCGAAGGCGCTGGGGCGGTTCAACGCCTGGGGCGGCTATGTCCTGTCGCGCCGCAACGACCTTCCGCCGCGGGAGCGGGAGATGGTCATACTGCGGATCGGCTTCCTCTGCCGCTCGGGCTACGAGTTCACGCAGCACACCCGCATCGGCCTTCAGGCGGGCCTCGCCGAAGCCGAGATCGCCCGGATCAAGCAAGGGGCCGACGCGGGCTGGAGTCCCGCGGACGCGGCCCTGATCCGGGCCTGTGACGAGCTGCACCATGACCAGTTCATCACCGAGCCGACGTGGGGCGCGTTGAGGGAGCACTTCACCGAAAAGCAGTGCATGGACCTGGTGTTCACGGCCGGTCAGTACACCCAGGTGTCGATGATGCTGAACACCTTCGGCGTGCAGCTCGACGAGGGCCAGACCCTCGATCCCGAGCTGAAGGCCTACTGAGGTGGCCGGGCGCCTGGCGGGGAAGGCCGCCGTGGTCGTGGGCGCGGGGCAGACGCCGGGTGAGACGGTGGGCAACGGCCGGGCCATGGCCCTGCTGTTCGCCCGCGAGGGCGCGCGGGTGCTCTGCGTTGACCGTTTCGGCGCGCGCGCCGAAGAGACCGCAGCGCTGATCGCGCAGGAAGGCGGGGCGGCGTTTGCGCTGGAGGCCGACATCGTGCGGGCGGCGGAATGCGGCGCGATCGTGGAGGCCGCGCGGACGCAGCTCGGCGCGCTGGACGTTCTCGTCAACAACGTCGGCATCGGCGGCGGCGGCGACGGCCCCGCGCACAAGCTCACCGAAGACGCCTTCGACCGCATCCTCGACGTCAACCTGAAGGGGATGTGGCTCACGATCCGCGCGGCCCTGCCGGTCATGCGCGAGCAGGGCGGCGGCGCGATTGTGAACACCTCGTCGCTCGCCGCGATCGCCGGTGGCGCCCAGACCGCCTACGAAGTCTCGAAGGCCGCCGTGAACCGGCTGACCACCAGCGTGGCCCAGGCCAACGCCCGATATCGCGTCCGCTGCAACGCCGTGCAGCCGGGCCTGATGGACACGCCTATGGCTGTGGCGGGGATCGCCCGCGGCTCGGGGCGCAGCGAGGCGGAGGTCCGCGCCGAGCGAAACGGCCGCGTCCCGCTGGGCGAGATGGGCACGGCCTGGGACACGGCCTATGCCGCCCTGTTCCTCGCGTCGGATGAAGCGCGGTTCGTCACCGGCGCCATCCTGCCCGTGGACGGCGGGATGGGCGTGCGGATCGGCTGAGGCTCAGAGGCCCCCTTCTCCGGCCAGGTCGGCCACCGGGTCGGAGGTGGGAGTGCGGCCCTGCTTCTCGAGTTCACGTGCGCCGCCGAGGATGCCCTCCAGGGCATAGTTGCCCTCGTGGCAGGCGTATTCGTAGATCGGCCCCTTGGTGGCGTTCATCGCCACCTCGCCGGTCACCGGGGCGGTGTAGGTGGCGGGATCCTCGATCGTGAAGCGGTAGAGTATCTGGGTCGGCGAGATGCGCGTGAAGCGCTCCGTCACCTTCTGGGTGGCGCCGGAGGCGCCTCGGAACCCCTGTTCCGGGCGCATGTTGGAAGTCTCCACCACCAGGGTGTCGCCCTCCCAGCGGCCGATGGAGTCGCCCATCCACTGCCTGACGCTGGCGGGCAGGGGCTTGGCGTTCAGCCGCACGATCCGAACGTCGTGGACCATCTCCACCTGGATGGCGATCTCGTCCTTGTTTTGAACGATCTCATAGGTGTTGTTGTAGAGCAGCGGCAGCATGGGCGGACCGGCGCTGGTGCCGAACGACAGGATGCAGCGCTCGCCCAGCGAGCGCATCTCGGGTCCGTCGAACGCCCTCGGATTGCTGCGCCCGAAGCGCTGGGCGAACCGCTGGCGCGCCTCCGGCGTCATCGGCGGCAGCTTCCCATTCGCGGGCTCCACAATGATTGAGGAGCGCGGCTTGCCGTTGATCCGGATCACCTTGGTGCCCGGATCGGTCCAGAAGCTGTTGTAGCCGCAGTCCGTGCCGCGGAAGCCGCGCCCGCAGTCGACCGGCAGGTCCGTCACCTTCGCCGCGGGATCGGTGGGCTTGAGGCCTTCGGCGTTCTGCTGGGCCGTGGCGGTCTCCATCGCGCGCGCCTCGGCCTCAGAGATCTCGAGGGTGCTGAACTGGGCGGGCCGCTCCAGAGGGGTGATCGTGGCGTTGGTCCAGACCCCCTGCAGGTCCGGCTGGCCCCAGGCATTGCGGGGAGCCTTGTAGGCGCCCGTCGGCTGGGCGAAGGCGGGGGCGGCGGCGAGGGCGGCCGCGGCGAAGGCGCAGGCGAGGCGCTTGGCGTTCATGGCAGATCCTCCCGAAGGCGCGGTCTCCGCCGCGCTCAGGATCGGAGCCTAGCCCCGGCGCGGCGGCCGGCAAAGGGGGCTCATCCGCGCTTGGCCACAGGCCGCAGGCGGGTAGGCAGGAGTTCGCCGGACGCCTGCAGCACCGGATAGGCCGCGCCCTCCACGAGGTGCGAATTGATCCGCTTGAGGTCCCGGAGGGCGTCCAGGTGCAGCGAGCTGGTGTCCACGGTGTTGGCGTCCCCCGACTGCAGTCGCTGGAAGTGCGCGGCGACGGCTTCGGACTCCACCTGGCGAAGCGCTTCTTTCTCCGCCACCAGCAGGCGGGCGGCGCTGGCGTCGCCGCTCACGAAGGCGGCGGCGGCCAGCCGGACATTGGCCAGCAGGCGGTCCACCAGGCGCACCAGGTCAGCCTCCCCTTCGGGCGAGAAGGTGACGCCGCGCTTCAGACGGCGCGTGGCCACGCTGAGCAGATTCCGGTCCACGAGGTCGCCGGCGTGCTCGATGTTCGTGGCGAAGGTCAGGATGCGCGCCAGCCGGTTGGCCTCCAGCGGCGTCAGCCGCTCCGGAGGGATGGAGATCAGGTAGGCGCGGATCGCCGTGTTCAGCCGGTCGAGCACATCGTCGAGCTGCTTGGTCGCCTGGATCGGCGCGCGGCTGGGCGCCTGAAGGGCTTCGCAGAGACCGCGGAGCATCTCCTCCAGGGTGTCGGTCATCCTGAGCGCCTCGCGCGTGGCGGCGCCGATGGCCACCGACGGCGTCTCGCGTGCAACCGGGTCCAGGTAGAGCGGCGCACCTGGATCCGCTGCAGTCTTGGCCGGCAGCAGCCGCTTGATCAGGCGCGCATAGGTGCGGATCCAAGGCAGAAAGAGCATGGCGAGGGCCAGGTTGAAGAGCGTGTGGAAGTTGGCGAGCGCCCGGGCGTCCGTCGCGCCCAGCCGAGCCACGCGGGGCGCGATGAAGCTGAAGGCCCCCATGACGATGACGAGGCCGACCAGGCGGTTCACCAGGTTGCCGAGCGGCAGCCGCTGGGCGGCCGGATCGGTCCAATCTGCGCCCTCCAGAAGAGGGTTCAGCGCCGAGCCGAGGTTGGCGCCCAGCACCAGCGCCACGCCGGTTTCCAGGGGGATCACCTGGCCTGCGGTCAGCGACATCGCCAGCAGAACCGTGACCACGCTGGAATGGGCCGCCCAGGTGAAGATCGCGGCGACGACCACGGCGAGCGGCGTGTAGCGGCCGGCCTGCGCGAGCATCGCCTGGGCGGCCGGATCGGCGACCACAGGCTCCAGCAGGGCCAGGAACTGGTGCAGGGCGGTGAGCACGAGCCCCAGGCCGATGAGCACGCGGCCGAAGTCGTGCGGCGCATCCTGGGCGCGTCGGAACAGCACCACGCCGGCCAGCACGAGGACCGGAGCCAAGGCGGCGATGTCGAAGGACAGCACCTGGACGACCAGGGTGGTGCCAAGGTTGGCGCCCAGCATCACCGCCAGGGCAGGAGCCAGCTCCACCAGGCCGCCGGCTTGGAAGGCGGTGAGCATCAGGGCCGTGGCGGTGCTCGACTGCAGGGCCACCGTCACAGCGGCGCCGGCGCCGAACGCTTTGAGACGGTTGCGAATGGCGCTCGCCAGGAAGCTTTTCAGCTTGGGACCGAAGGTCCGCTGCACGCCGGTCTGCACCATGTGGACGCCCCACAGCAGCAGGGCGGCGAAGCCGGCGAGCTCGAGAAGGGTCAGGGCAAGGTCTATGGCGAAGCGCCTCCGTGGGCCCGGCGTGAGCCGGACTCCCGATTAGGATGCCGTTTGCGGCTTACTGCAATCTTTCCCGCGTCCCTCAGGACGGCTTGAAGCCGGCGATCAGGGCCTGCAACTCCGGCTCGTCCACCTTCGGGGCGGCGTCTTCAATGGACGTCCAGAGCTTGTCGCGCTGGCTCTTCTCCTGCCAGTCCTTAGCCTCGGTCTCGACCCGAAGCGGATAGACCGTGACCCGCACGGCCTGCAGCCGGCCGCTCGCGAGCCGCTTGTCGTAGTGGTAGACGCCGAGCTTGGTCTTCGAGACGTCGCCGGTGACCCCGGCCTCTTCGAATGCTTCCCGAGCGGCGGACTTGGGGGACTTCAGCCCCTTGATCGGCCACCCCTTGGGGATCACCCAACGCCGGGTCTCGCGTGAGGTGATCAGCAGAACCTCCACCCGCCCGTCCGCCGTCCGCCGCCAGGGCAGGGCGGCATACTGGTCCCGGGGCTCCCGATCGGGCTCGACGCGGACCTGGGCCTTCTTGCCCATCAGCCGAACAGACGGTCGCCCAGCCGGGCGAGGAAGTAGAAGGCCGCGCCCATGGCGGCGGCGGCCGGAAGGGTGATGATCCAGGCCCAGACGATCCGCCCGGCGATGTTCCAGCGCACGGCCGACATCCGCCGCGCGGCCCCGACGCCGACGATGCAGCCGGTGATGGTGTGCGTGGTGGACACCGGGATGCCGAGGTTGGTGAAGAAGAACAGGGCGATGGCCCCGCCGGTCTCGGCGCAGAAGCCCTGCTGCGGGGAGAGGCGCGTGATGCGCGAGCCCATGGTGTGCACGATCCGCCAGCCTCCCATCAACGTGCCCAGGCCCATCGCCAGCTGGCATGAGATGACGACCCAGAACGGAACGTGGAACTCGCCGCCAAGGTGCCCGTGGGAATAGAGCAGAACGGCGATGATCCCCATGGTCTTCTGCGCGTCGTTGCCGCCGTGGCCCAACGAAAACAGGGACGCCGAGACGAACTGCAGCTTCCGGAAGGCGGAGTCCGCGAAGGCCGGGGTCGATCGCAGGAACAGCCATGAGACGAGCAGCACCAGGCCGATCGCCAGCATGAAGCCGAGAGTGGGCGAGATGATGATGCCGCTGGCCGTCTTGATCACGCCGGACCAGACCACAGGATCCAGGCCCGCCTTGGCCATCCCGGCGCCGAGCAGGCCGCCGATGAGGGCATGGGAGGACGAGGAGGGGATGCCCAGCAGCCAGGTCAGCACGTTCCAAGTGATCGCCCCACCCAGCGCCCCGAAGATCACCGCATCCGAGATGATGTCAGGGTTGATGATCCCTTTACCCACGGTGTTCGCCACATGCAGCGGGAAGACCAGGAAGGCGATGAAGTTGAAGAACGCCGCCCACATCACGGCGTAGTTGGCCGGCAGGACCCGGGTGGAGACGATGGTGGCGATCGAGTTCGCCGCGTCGTGCAGGCCGTTCAGGAAGTCGAACGCCAGGGCGACGACCACCAGGAAGATCAGGAGCAGGCCGGGGTCCACCGCGGGGCCGATTCTAGAGGTGTTCGATCAGCACGCCGCTGATCCGGTTGGCCACGTCCTCGAAGCGATCGACCACCTTCTCGAGGTGATCGTAGATCTCGGCGCCCACGATGAACGCCATCGGATCGGTGCGGGCGGGGCCGCGGAAGAGCTCGGCCATCCCACGGTCGTAGAGCCCGTCGGAGTCCTCTTCCAGCCTGGTGACCTCCTCGGTGATCGCGTTGAGGCGGGCGGCGTTGTTGCGCAACGAGCGCAGCAGCGGCACGGCTTCTGCGGTCAGGTCGGCGGTCTTCACGATCACGTCGCCCATGACGACCATCAGCGGCTGGAACTCGCGCTGTTCGAACAGCGTCACCGCCTTGGCGGTCTTGTGCATCTGGTCGATGGCGTCGTCCATCGAGCCGATCAGGTTGCGGATGTCGGAGCGGTCGAAGGGGGTGATGAAGGTCCGGCGGACGGCCAGCATCACGTCACGGGCGATGGCGTCGGCCTGTTCTTCCTGCTGGCTGATCGCAGCACAGCGCTCCGGCACGTCGGGGCCGCCCTCCAGCATCTGACGCAGCTCGCGGGCGCCGGCGCAGAGCGTGCTGGCGTGCGCCTCGAAAAGGTCGAAGAACCCCTCCTCCTTCGGCATCAGGGCCTGGAACCATCTCAGCATGCGGGCGCCCTCCAGCAGGATGCTGCGCTCTATGCGTTTGTGACAGTTCTGTGAAGGCGCGATCGCGACCGGCCCCTCAAATGCCAACTGACACGAGAGCGTCGGCTAGGCGGCATGGCCGTGCTTGCTGCCGGTGGTGCAAGCAGCCATGTGGGCATGATGCCAGTCTCGCCCGCCTATCGCCCCGATCCGAAGTTTCCCGACCTTGGCGCGGAGTTCGCCGATCCGGTGCAGGCGGAGGAGTTCCCCAAGACCATCCTGCGCTACCGTAACGACCGGGCAGCCGCCACCGTCGGGTTGGACACCCTCAGCGACGAGGAGTGGATCGCCCACTTCGGCCGCTTCGAGCCTCTGCCCGGCAACATCGATCCGCCGTTGGCGCAGCGGTACCACGGCCATCAGTTCCGCGTTTACAACCCTGAACTCGGCGACGGCCGGGGCTTTGTGTTCGCCCAGCTGCGCGAGGCCGGCACGGACCGGCTGCTGGACCTGGGCACCAAGGGTTCCGGCCGCACGCCCTGGTCGCGCTCCGGCGACGGGCGGCTGACCCTCAAGGGTGGGGTGCGCGAGGTGCTGGCCACGGCGCTGCTGGAAGCCTTGGGCGTGCCGACCTCCCGCTCGTTCTCACTCGTCGAGACCGGGGAGGAACTTGCCCGCGGCGACGAGCCCAGCCCGACCCGGTCCTCGGTCCTGGTGCGGCTGTCGCACAGCCACATTCGCTTTGGCACCTTCCAGCGGCACGCGTTCTTTGAGCGGCCGGACCGGATCACCAACCTCGTCGAGCACGTGCTCGAGAACTACTACCCCGAGCTGGAGGGCGCGAACGATCGCCCCCTGGCGCTGCTGCGCGCCGTCACCGAGCGGACGGCCCGCCTGACCGCGCGCTGGATGGCCGCGGGCTTCGTGCACGGCGTACTCAACACCGACAACATGAGCCTGACCGGCGAGAGCTTCGACTACGGACCCTACCGGTTCCTGCCGAAGTCCAACCCTGCCTTCACGGCGGCCTACTTCGACCAGTCGGGCCTCTATGCGTTCGGCCGCCAGCCCGAGGCGGTATTCTGGAACCTGCAGCAGCTGGCCGGCTGCCTGACCTACGTCGCCGACACGGAGGCGCTCATCGAGGTCCTGAACGGCTTCGGCCTAGCCTACATGCGCGAGCTGGTGGCGGCCATGCTGGACCGGCTGGGCCTGAAGCCCCGGGAGCAAGACGAGGACGCGACCCTGGTGCAGTCGGCCTTCAAGGCCCTGGCGGAGGGGGGCGACGCCGTGCGGTGGGAGCCCTTCTTCTTCGACTGGTTCTGCAAGTCCGAGGATCGGGCGCTGGCCAGCCGCCGAGCGGACGCCTATCGCGGTGAGGGGTTCCAAGAATTCCGCACCCTGCTTGCAGGGTACGAGCCGGAGCGGCCGGAGCGGCTGTCGAACGCCTACTTCGCCGGGCATGAGCCGGAGGAGCTGCTCTACGACGAGATCGAGGAGATCTGGGCGCCCATCGCCGAGCGCGACGACTGGGAGCCGTTCGAAGCCAAGCTCGCGAAGATCGAGGCGGCGCGGATCGCTTGGGGGATGGCGGCGCAAGGAACCTGAGCGCCAAGCTCCCGTTGGCTCCGCAGGGACGCCGATGGAGACCGCCATGCGCAGCGCCCTGCGCTGGATCGTGACTGTGCCGCTGCCGATGCTGGTGGTGGTCTACGTCATGGGGCTGATGGCGAGCTCGGACTAGGGGCGGCGTTCGGCCGCGACGCCCACTGGGCCAGCACCACCCCACTCAGCGCAACCGCCGCGCCGAGCGCCTGCAGTGGGCTCAGGATCTCGTTGAACAGCATCCAGCCCAGCATCGCGGCGACGACCGGCTGGACGACGACCACCACGGAGGCCGTGGAGGTAGGCAGGCGGCCCATGGCCCAGGCGATCGAGCCCTGGCCGGCCACGTGCATGAGGCCAAGCCCGAGACACGCCGCCCAGCCGCCCGGGCTGGCGGGCAGGATGTTCTCTCCGAACGCGAGCGCCGCCAGGAGCATCAGCGGCGCCCCAACCGCGCCCGACCAGAACATCAGCCGGCCGGTGGTCTCGCGCTTTCGGCCCGCGCCGATGGCCAGCATGTAGAGGGCGTACCAGAGGGCGGTGGTCAGCGAGAGCGCATCGCCGAGCGGCTCGTTCGGACCCGGCGTGCCGCCGCCTTTCGCCGCCGCGAGCGTCCAGGCGCCGGCCACCGCGAGGGCGACGGCCGCCAGGAACAGCGGCCGGGGGCGCTCCTTCAGAAACACCCAGGCGAAGGCGGTCACCACCACCGGTGTGAGGTTGGTGAGCACAGTCGCCTTGGTCACCGAGGTGTAGCTGATCCCGTAGTGCCAGAAGCCGAGGTCGAGGGTGAACATCAGCCCGGCCGCCAGGGCGTAGCGGGAGGGCAGGGCCGGCCCGCCCGATGTCCGCCAGGTCATGAGGAGCAGCAGCGGGAAGGCGAAGGTCAGCCGCCAGAAACCGGCGGCGGCTGGCCCGGCGTCAGCCAGTCGCACGAGGATCGGCGACAGGCCGATCACGGCGGCGCCGGCCAGAAGCACCGCCAGCGCCTGCCAACGCTCCCGTGCGGAGACCGTCACGTCAGCCAAATCCCATCTCCGCCCTCAGCGCCTGCGGGCTCATACCTCGGGCGCGCAGCTCACGCAGCGTCTCGGCCCGATCGCGCTTCGCGAATCGCCGTCCGTCCGGGCCGGTGAGCAGCCGGTGGTGGCGGTAGAGCGGTGTCGGCAGGCCAAGCAGGGCCTGCAACAGGCGCTGGACGTGGGTGGCCTCGAACAGATCCTCGCCGCGGATCACCTGGGTGACGCCTTGCAAGGCGTCATCGACGACGACGGCCAGATGGTAGGCGACGCCGACGTCCTTGCGCGCCAACACCACGTCGCCGCCGAGCTCCGGACGAGCGTCTATTTCGCCGCGGTCCTCGTCCTGGAAGGTGAGGCGGTGGAAGCCGCCCAGCGCCTGCTCGGCCGCTGCGAGGGACAGACGCCAGGCGAAGGGTTCGCCAGCCGCGAGCCTGAAAGCCTCCTCTTCTGGCGGCAGCCGCGAGCCACGGAACACCTCCATGGCGCCGTGCGGCGCGCGGCCGATCTCCTCGGCGATGTCCTTGCGCGTGCGGAAGCAACGGTAGAGCAGGCCGCGGGCGGCGAGCGCGTCCAGCGCCTGCTGGTAGTCCGCCATGTGCTCGGACTGGCGGCGCACCGGCTGTCCCCAGGAGAGGCCCAGCCAGGCGAGGTCCTCGAAGATCGCTGCGTCGTATTCGGGCCGGCAGCGGGTGCGGTCGATGTCCTCGATGCGGAGGATGAAGCGGCCGTCGGCCCGACGCGCAGCTTCGAACGCTGTGAGGGCGGAATAGGCGTGGCCCCGGTGGAGATAGCCGGTGGGGGAGGGGGCGAAGCGGGTGACGAAGGCGCCGGTCACCCGGCGTCATCTAGCCTTGGCGTTGAGCGGGGAACAGGCCCATGTGCTTGAGCACCGCGCTCAGGAAGGCCTGCTCGCCGCCGAGCGTCTCCTTCAGGTGTTCGAACTGCTTGAAGCCGGCCATCTCGGCCAAGCCGTGGGCGGCGCACCAGGCGGCGATGGTGGCGAGTTCGAGGTCGGTCTCGGCGGCCGGGTCGGCGCCCAGCTCGATCATGGTGTCGCGCACCTTGCAGTAGGCGGAGTCCTCGCCGTCCTGCAGCTGCATCGGCAGGGCCTCCTTGTCGCGGGCCGCGTCGTACATCACGCGGTAGAGCGCCGGGTTGTCGCGCGCGAAGCAGACGTAGGAGATGCCCAGCGACGTCAGCTTGTCGGCGTCGGCAGCCTTCGCCTTGGCGTCCGACATGGCTTGGTCGAGCATCATCCAGCCTTCGTGCGCCACCGCATCCAGCAACTCGCCCTTGTCCTTGAAGTGGTGATAGGGCGCCGCCGGGCTAACCCCGGCCTCGCGGGCCACAGCCCGCAGCGACAGGGCGCTCGGCCCGTCGGCCTCGAGCAGCCGACGCGCGGCGTCCACTAGAGCACGGCGCAGGTCGCCATGGTGGTAGGGCCGGGATTCGGCGGCTTGAGGTTCCCTCATCGGCTCCACTGTAAATCTCAATCTGATCGCCGTAAAGATGATCTTGACGCCGCTCAGATCGCTGTTATCTTAGCGTTGTTCAAATAACAAAACGTCCCCGCTCCCCCGGGGTTCAAACTGAAAGGTGTGTGTCTCCATGTCTCTCGCTTACGTCAAATACGAGCGCTTCTTCGACCGGATCGCTCCCGTCCTGCTGCTGTTCCTCGGCCTCACGGCCGCGGCCGCCACGGCGACGCTCGGGTCCTGAGCCCGTCGACCAAGGTCGAAGTGGAGAAGGGCCCCTTCCGGGGCCCTTTTTCTTTGCCCTACGTCGGCCCATAGCATGCAAAAACGCATAACCGTACGGCGTAAATCCCCATCTAGGCAGCGTTCAGATGTGTGCTATCTAAGCGTTGTCCAGATGAACGAGGCGGATCGGATCCCCTGGCCGCCGAGATCTCGAGAGGAACTACCATGTCGAACCTGATGAACCGGATGCTGGACGTTGTTGCGTCCTACGCCATCGTCGCCCTCGGCCTGACGCTGGGCGGCGCCACCGCCATGATCGGCGCCTGATGCGGCCGCAGCGTCCCAAGCCTCGCCTGCAGGAGCGGGCGAGGCCCACGCTGTCGTGGAGATGTGATCGAATCGCCGCTATCGTTCGTTACTGCAACTGATCAGGTTGCGCGTATCGCAAGAGGGGCTCGGTCTTCAGTCCACAGGCGTACGACATAGGCGCTCCGCGCTGCGGGAGGTCCGACGATGCAGGTGCTTAGTCACCCGCCGTCCGGCTGGCCGGCCCTCGTCCTGAACGCCGACTTCCGGCCGCTCAGCTACTATCCGCTGTCCCTCTGGCCATGGCAGGAGGTGATCAAGGCGGTGTTCCTCGATCGGGTCGACGTGGTCTCCACCTACGACCAGAAGGTCCACTCCCCCTCCCTCGAAATGCGCCTGCCGAGCGTGGTCGCGCTAAAGAGCTACGTAGCGCAGGACCGGCCCCCGGCCTTCACCCGCTTCAACCTTTTCCTCCGCGACAGCTTCAGCTGTCAGTACTGCTCAGCCGGCGAGGATCTCACCTTCGACCACGTGGTGCCGCGCTCGCGCGGCGGGCGCACCACCTGGGAGAACATCGTCACCGCCTGCGCGCCCTGCAACCTGCGCAAGGGCGGGCGGACGCCTGCGGAAGCGCACATGCATCCGCACATGAAACCGCGGCGGCCGTCGGCGTTCGAACTGCAGGAGCGCGGTCGGAAGTTCCCGCCGCACCACCTGCACGAGAGCTGGCTCGATTACCTCTACTGGGACATCGAGCTCGAGGCTTAATAGACACGGCCTCCCATGGCCGATGACACGCACGACAACTCCGCCCAAATGGCCTCGCCGAGCTACCGGCTGGCCGTCCACGACCGCGACTTCCTGCTGTCCGACAGCATGCGCGGGGTCCGCTTCCTCCTGGAATTCGCCAAGGCCGACCTAGCCCTGAAAGCCTGGGGCGTCCGCTCCACCATCGTGGTGTTCGGCTCCGCCCGGATCCAACCCGACGGACCGGGCGAACATCCCCGCTGGTATGCCGCCGCGCGGGAGTTCGCGAAGATTGCGTCCGAACGGGGCGGGGCCTTCCTGGAGGGCGGTCCGGTTCGGGACAACGTGATCGCCACCGGCGGGGGCCCCGGCATCATGGAGGCCGCCAATCGCGGCGCCGCCGATGTCGCCGCGCCATCCGTCGGGTTCAACATCACCCTGCCGCACGAGCAGGAGCCAAACGCCTACTCCACGCCCGAGCTGACCTTCCGCTTCCACTACTTCGCGATGCGCAAGATGCACCTGGCGATGCGCGCCAACGCGCTGGTGGTGTTCCCCGGCGGCTTCGGCACCCTCGACGAGCTGTTCGAGATCCTGACGCTCCGTCAGACGGGCAAGTCGCCCGAGATACCAGTGGTGCTGTTCGACGAGGCCTACTGGCGCTCGATCCTCAATCTCGAGGAGATGGCCCGCCACGGGATGATCGCCCAGAAGGACCTCGACCTTTTCAGCTTCGCGGAGACTCCCGAAGGCGTCTGGGAGGAGCTGCTGCGGCGCGGGCTGAAGCCGCACGCCGATCTTGAGAGCCTGACTTCGCAGCCTTGAGCGGGCGAGCGTCCGGGGCAGGCCGGTCGCTAGCGGAAGATGTAGATTCCGCCAGTGACCCCGCGGGGCGCCTCGGCCAGGCCATGCACTTCAAGTTTCACGCGGCGCGCGCCGCAAACGCAGCGTAGCCGGCTCTCAAGATGCTCCACCGGCTGGCGGGCCAGGCCCTGGCAGATCCAGGGGGTCGGGTCGACAGCGGCGGTTCGACCGCACCGGCACTTGGCCCAGAGGCTGGAACGCGCCTGCGTCGCCTGAGTGAGCCGCGGCGTGTTGAACGCCGCCGCGATGTAAGTTGTCCCGTCCGCCATGGCGCGCCTCCGTGGATAGAACAAAAGCAGAACTCCTGCGCTTGTGCGACTCCCTGGAGGCTGTGCTTTTCCAGGGCTGCAACCTGAGGGAAAGGACCCGGCCCGGAACCCGCCCGCGCCTGCCCGGTTGAGGCAGGCTAACGGGAGATGTCCGATGCAGAACCCCAGAGAGACCCGCACAAATGCGGCCGATTCCGCCCCCGGTGTCGATGACGGGCGGGTGCGCGCCAGTGGCGCAGCTGTGAACTCCAAGCCCAAGGGCCGCGGGATCGTATGGCTGATCGTCGCCGCCGCGGTGATCCTGTTCCTGGTCACCATCGTCGCCAAGCCGAAGCGGGAGGCCGAGGTCGCCGACCGGGTCGTGGGCGTCGCCCAGACGGGAGCCGAGATCGAGGGCAGCACCGTTCCGGGCGCCGCGGACGACGGCCGGCCGGCCCGGCCCTAGCGGATCACCGCCGCTCCCGCCAAACCAGAGGGGGAGCGGGAGAGCCGTGTCAGCCTAAAGCTTCTCGCTGATCTTGATGGCGGCGCGGCAGCCGTTGCGGATCACCGCCGAGAGCAGGGCGTAGCCGGGCGCGTCGCGGGCGCCCTCGTCCACGGCCAGATCGCGGTGGAACAGCTCTTCCTGCCGGAACTGCTCCAGTTCGGCGGCGAGCTCGGGCTCCAGGGCGGAGAGTTCGGCCACCTGTCCCGCGTAGTGCTCCTCGATCACGCTTTCCACAGCCTCGGTGCAGGCGTGAGCGGCCTTCTCCCCCAGCAGCGCCGTGCCGGCCCCGACGGCGAAGCCCGCCAGACGCCAGACCGGCGCGAGCGCCGTCGGCCGGACCCGCCGCTCGTTCAGCAGTCGGTCGAACCGCGCGAGGTGCTCGGCTTCGTGGGCCTCCATCTCGGCCAGCTGCCCCTGGATCCGCTCGCGGCCGGGCGCTTCACCCAGCACAGCGCGCTGGCCGCGGTAGATCGAAACCGCGCCGAGTTCGCCCGCGTGATCCACGCGCAGGATCTCGGCCAGCCGCTGACGCAGCGCGCCTTGTCCGGGGCGCGGCGGGATCGGCTTCTCGGTCATCGCTTGGCCCTCTCGCCGCGCGCAGCCATCGCGCTCAGCAGCACAAGGATCAGCGAGGCGACGGCGTTCCAGCCGGCCATCGAGAGTCCCGCGAACACCCAGGCGGCTTCGTCGCAGGCCGGGGGCCGGACCTTCGCGCCCTCCAGAAAGGCGGTCATGTCGCTGACGCTAATGCCGCCCCCGGTCGAGGCGCAGGTCGAAGGGCCGGGCCAGAACTTCCACTCCGCGCCGGCGTGGTAGGCGGCCACGGCCAGGCCGACCAGGAAGACCAGCCCTAGGACCCAGCAGGTGGCCTCGCGCCACCGGGGGCCACCCGGCAGCCGCACCACGATCATGAAGGCGGCGCCGAGCGCCAGGGCGGTCCAGTAGACCTCCCGCTGGCGGAGGCAGAGCGTGCAGGGGGCGTAGCCGCCGAAGGTCTCGAACGCGTGCGCGGTGGCCAGCATGCCGGCGGAGACGAGTACGGCGACCAGCCGCCAGCGGTCGAGGAAAGGCTTCAGCATCGCGCGCGATAAGACCTCAACCGGGCCCCTACAGGAAGACCTTCACGGCGACGACGCCGCTGATCAGCAGGGCGAGCAGGATTATGGAGTAGAGGTTTAGCCGCCGCTCGAACTCCTGGAGCATGGCGGGGCCGGCGTACTTCAGGATCGCCGCCACTGCGAAGAACCGCACGCCGCGCGTCAGCACCGAGGCCCAGATGAAGGTGAAGAGATCGAAGCGGGCGAACCCCGCACTGATCGTCACCAGCTTGTACGGAATCGGGGTGAGCCCCTTGATCAGGATCACGCCCAGGCCCCACTGGTCGAACCAATGCTGGAACTCCGCCCGGCCTTCCGGGTGGCCGAAGAGCTTGAGGATGAAGAGTCCCACCGGCTCGAGGAAGACGCCGATCGCATAGCCCAGCAGGCCGCCGAGCACCGAAGCCAGGGTGCAGATGCCGGCATAGACGAACGCCTTGTTCGGCTTGGCCAGCACCATCGGGGCCAGCATCACGTCGGGCGGAATGGGGAAGAAGGAGCTCTCGGCGAACGAGACGATGGCGAGCGAGCGGGGCGCGTGGCGTGAGGCGGCGAGCCGCATCACCCAGTCGTACATCTGTCGGAACATCGGCGGTCCAGGCGGGGAATTGGTGCGTTGTTAGCAGGGGGCGCCGGCGCTGTCTCGCGCCGGCTGGAACGCGCTCGTTGCAAGGGATACGACTTGGCTCCGGATTCTCGTGGACGGCGCGTCCGCCGGGGGCCAAGGGCTTCATGGCGATGAGCCGGGGCGGCTTGCGCGCAGGGAGGGGTGATGCGGGCGATTGCGGTTCTTCTTTCAACGGTGGTGATGGCGATGAGTACGGCGGCCGAGGCGAAGGCAAAGTGGGCCCTCGTGGTGCACGGCGGCGCAGGCGTGATCGAACGGAAGGACCTCAACCCTGAACAGGAGAAGGCCTACCGCGACGCCATGACCCGGGTGGCCAATGCGGGTGCGGACGTCCTGAAGAAGGGCGGCACGGCGCTCGATGCGATCGAGGCCGCGGTCCACCTGCTGGAGGATGATCCGCTGTTCAACGCCGGCCGCGGCGCCGTCTTCACAGCCGAGGGGACGAACGAGCTCGACGCCTCGATCATGGACGGGCGCACGCTTCAGGCGGGCGCTGTGGCGGGCGTGACCCGCACCCGGCACCCCATTTCGCTGGCGCGCGCGGTCATGGAGAAATCCCCCCACGTGATGCTGATGGGCGAGGGCGCCGATCGCTTCGCCGCCGATCAGAAGCTGGAGCAGGTCGATCCGTCCTACTTCTTCACCGAGCGCCGCTGGCAGTCGCTGGAACGCGAGCTGAAGCGCCTCAACCTGCCGGCGCCCGCGCGTCCCGCGGGGGCCCCGCCGCCGGCGGCGGCCGGCAAGGCGGCGCTCGCGCACGACGAGGGCGTCGGCCGCAACGCCGAGCTGATGGACCTTCAGAAGAAGTTCGGCACGGTGGGCGTCGTGGCGCTCGATACCAGCGGCCGGGTGGCGGCCGGCACGTCAACGGGCGGGACCACGGCCAAGCGCTGGGGCCGCGTGGGCGACGCCCCGATCATCGGCGCCGGCACCTATGCGTCGAACGAGTCTTGCGCCGTCTCCGCGACGGGCACGGGCGAGTACTTCATCCGGCTTACGGTGGCGCGCGAGATCTGCGCCCTGGTCGAGCACAAGGGCATGAGCCTGCAGGCGGCCGCCGACCAGGTGATCCAGAAGGATCTCACCGCCTTGAAGGGCGATGGCGGCGTCATCGCCGTCGCGCCCAACGGTGACATGGCCTGGAGCTTCAATACGTCGGGCATGTACCGGGCCAAGGTCGCCGAGGGCCAGCCGCTGGTGGTAGGCATCTACAAGGACGACCCCTGATCGGATTGGAGGTTGGCGGCGCGGTTCAGCCGATGGACAATCCCGCAGACGTGGACAGCTGGAGCACCTCGTGAGCGCGCCGGAAGCCATCGATATCGCCGCCAAGTTCCAGGCGTTCTCGGACCACTGGCGGCCGAAGATCGCCGCGCAACTGAATGGCCAGGATGTGCGCCTGGCGAAAACCAAGGGCGTGTTCCCCTGGCACAGTCATGCCGACGCGGAGGAGATGTTCCTCTGCTTTCAGGGCTGCTTTCGGGTGGAGTTCAGGGACCGGGTCGTCGAACTCGGGCCGGGGCAGATGGTCGTCGTGCCACGAGGCGTCGAGCATCGGACGGCCTCGGACGAGGAGGCGCACGTCATGATCTTCGAGCCGTCCGAAGTGCTGAACACGGGTGATGCTCCGGCGTCCGCATTCACCGCGCCCGCCGGCGTGCGGGTGTGAGCGTGGACTCAGCGTTCGAAGCCGACCTGGAGGCCGCCGCCGCCGAGGAGCTGGAGCGGGCTTGCACTCTGGGCTGGCGTCAGCTGCGCGCCCACACGCCTTGGGGCGACACCTACGAGGGCTTCACACCCGCTGGCCGCGGCGTTTGCTTTGAGCGCAGTTACCTTTGGGACGGGGAGACTGGCGGCGACATCCGGGTCGAGGTGACCGTCTACGAGCCCGAAGCCTATGAAGCGGGCGTAAGCCTGGTCCGCACCATTCAGCGCGAAGCCGCCTGAACGAGAGAGAGAAGCGAGGAAACATGAAGCTTGCGTCCCTGAAGGGCGGCCGCGACGGGCGGCTGGTGGTGGTCTCCAACGACCTGGCCTGGTTCACCGACGTAAGCCACATCGCGCCAACCCTGCAGTACGCGCTGGACCACTGGTGGCGTCTTGAGCCCGAGCTGCGGGGCGTGGCCGAGAGCCTCGAGCACGGGGCCGTGCCGAAGGAGCGCTTCCACGAGCACTCCGCGGCCAGCCCGCTCCCCCGCGCATACCAGTGGGCGGATGGATCGGCCTATGTGAACCACGTGGAGTTGGTGCGGAAGGCGCGCGGCGCGGACATGCCTGAGAGCTTCTGGACCGATCCCTTGATGTATCAGGGCGGCTCCGACGGCTTCCTGGGCCCGCGCGATCCCATCCCGCTGGCGGACGAGGCCTGGGGCTGCGATCTCGAAGCCGAGGTGGCGGTGATCACGGGAGACGTGCCGCAGGGCGTGAGCCGGGAAGAGGCCCTGGGCCATATCCGGCTTGTCATGCTGTGCAACGACGTCTCGCTGCGCAATCTGATCCCCAATGAGCTCGCCAAGGGCTTCGGCTTCTTCCAGGCGAAGCCCGCCTCGGCGTTCTCGCCGGTGGCGGTGACGCCGGACAGCCTGACCGGCTGGAAGGACGGCCGACTGCAGGGCGCGATGAGCGTCGAGCTGAACGGCCAGCCGCTGGGCCTCGCCGACGCCGGCGTGGACATGACCTTCGACTTCGGGACCCTGATCGCCCACGCCGCGCGGACCCGCAGCCTGACGGCGGGTTCCATCATCGGCTCCGGCACGGTCTCCAACCGCGGCCCCGACGGCGGCCCCGGCAAGCCGGTGGCGCAGGGCGGCGTCGGCTACTCCTGTCTGGCGGAGTTGCGGACGGTGGAGACCCTGCTTGAAGGCGCCCCGAAGACGCCTTTCCTGAAGGCCGGGGACGTTGTGCGTATCGAAATGCGCGACTCCAGGCGCCATACCGTCTTCGGAGCGATCGAGCAGGAGGTGCGGCCGGCGTGACCAGGGGCTGGGCGGAAGACGAGGCGGGGCTGAAGCTCGACGCCTATCTGCCCTACCGCCTCTCGGTGGCCTCGAACGCCGTGTCAGGGCTGATCGCGCGGGCCTACCAGGACCGTTTCGGCCTGACGATCCCGCAGTGGCGGCTGGTCTGCGTCCTGGCCGAGGACGGGCCGCTGACCCAGGGCCAGATCGTGGCCCGTACGGTGATGGACAAGGTGACGGTCAGCCGGGCCGCCCAGGGGCTCGTGAAGCGGCGCCTGGTGGCGCGGACGGATCACGCCGGCGACGGCCGTTCGCACGTGCTGGCGCTGACCCGCGCGGGCGCCGAACTGCATGCCGAGATCGCGCCGCTGGCGCTGGCCTATGAGGCGGCTCTCATCTCGGGGCTCTCACCCGAAGACGTCGCTCTCCTCAAGCGGCTGCTCAGCCGGCTGCAGGCCGCTGCAGGCCAGTTGGCGGGGGAGGCCGTGCCTCCCCGACTGGCCTAGGCTGGTCCTAGTGGACCAGGGCGGCCTGGCGGCAGCCCCAGCGGTGCGAGCCCTCGCCGAACGGCAGGTGGAAGCCGTACGCGGCGCGTCGACGCTCATCCCGCCAGTTCTCTTCGAACGTGTGGATGAGGGCGCTCTGCAGCTCCTCGGGGATTTGACGGACGTCGTGGCCCAGGGTGCGGGCCACTTGCTCGATCACCAGTGCCCGGTGCGCTTCGCCGCCGAGCATCAGGAGGACCTCACGAACATGCTTGGCGAGGGTTTGTTTCCCACGCGCCGGCGTTTTGCCGTTCGCAGTTTCGGAGGAGTTTTCCAGGCGTTTTTCCATCGCAGGGGCACGTTTGCACGACGTCGTTTGACGAGGCGTTAAACGGCAAGGCGAATGCCTGGTTAATCGCAGCCTGGGGTTTCGGCCCGAGACTCTTCCGCGCGCCAGAGGCCAAAACGGCGATGGAAATCCCGGATTGGAACGGGATCGGCCGGCGACCTGGACCGGCACGGAGCTGTTGCACGAAGCGGGCCAGCCCAAACTGGAACAGCGCGCCTCAGCCCCAGCCCAGCGCCACCGCACCGTGGTAGACGGCCAGTGAGGCCAGATAGGCCAGCGCCAGCATGTAGGCGAACATGACGCCCATCCAGGCCCAGGAGTTGGTCTCGCGCTTCACGACCCCGAGCGTCGCCACGCACTGCGGCGCGAAGATGTACCAGGCCAGGAAAGACAGGCCCGTGGCCAACGACCAGCTCTCGGCCAGCCGGGCGCCGAGGGCGCCGACATTCGCCTCCGCGTCGCCCACGGCATAGACGGTGCCCAGCGCCGCCACAGCCACTTCGCGGGCGGCGAAGCCCGGGATCAGGGCCACCACCATCTGCCAGTTGAACCCCACGGGGGCGAACAGCGGCTGGAGCGCATGACCGATCATGCCGGCGAAGCTGTAATCGATGGCCGGCCCGGTCGCCCCGGCCGGCGGGTAGGGGAAGGTCGACAGGACCCAGACCAGTATCATCAACGGCAGGATCATACGCCCGGCCCGGCTGATGAAGATCTGCGCGCGCATGCCGAGGTTCCGCAGGACGTTCTCGGCGGACGGCAGCTTGTAGGTGGGGAGCTCCATCAGGAACGGCTCCACCGCCCCGCGCCAGAACACCTTTCGGATGACGAACGAGACCAGGAGGGCGCTGACGATGCCGGCCGCGTAGAGGCCGAACATCACCAGCCCCTGCAGGTTCAGCCCGGGCCCGACGGTGCGGTCCGGGATGAAGGCCCCGATGATCAGAGTGTAGACCGGGATGCGCGCGGAGCAGGTCATCAGCGGCGCCACCAGGATGGTGGTCATCCGGTCCCGCTTCTGGTCGATCACCCGGGCGGCCATGATCCCGGGGATGGCGCAGGCGAAGCTCGAGAGCAGCGGGATGAAGGCCCGCCCATGAAGCCCCGCGCCGCCCATGATGCGATCCATCAGGAACGCGGCCCGGGCCATGTAGCCGAAATCCTCGAGCAGGATGATGAAGAAGAACAGCACCAGGATCTGCGGCAGGAAGACCAGCACGCTGCCGACGCCGGCGATCAGGCCATCGACGATCAGGCTCCGGAGCAGGCCATCCGGCATCCAGGTCCCGATCCAGCCGCCGAGCGCCGCGAACCCGGCGTCGATCAGGTCCTGCGGCGGTCCCGCCCAGGTGAACACCGCCTGGAACATGACGAACAGCAGGGCGAACAGCACGGTAAGGCCGGCTACCGGGTGCAGCAGCACCGCGTCTATGCGGGCCGTCAGGGTGTCCGGCCGCTCCGGCGGGCGGACGTAGCTTCTGAGGATTCGCTGGGCTTCGCGGTGCGCCTGGCGGATCTCGGCGGCGCTGGGCTCGCGCCAGGTGTTCTCGGTCCCCAGCTCGCCGGTCGCCGCGAGCGCGTCGACCTGGGCGATCAGGTCTTCGATCCCGCGCTTGCGTGTGGCGACGGTCGTGACGATCGGGCAGCCCAGCTCGCGTTGCAGGCCGTCCAGATCGATCCGCAGTCCCTGGCGCTGGGCGATGTCGTACATGTTGAGCGCCAGGACCATCGGGCGGCCCACCGCCTTGAGCTCGAGGATCAGGCGGAGCACGAGGCGCAGGTTGGTGGCGTCGGCCACGGCGACCACCACGTCGGGCGGAACCTCGCCCGCCAGCTTGCCCAGCACGGCGTCGCGGGTCACCGCCTCGTCCGGGCTGCGCGCGCGCAGCGAATAGGTGCCCGGCAGGTCGAGGATCGACAAGCTGCGCCCGCCGGAAGTGGTCAGGAAACCTTCCTTCCGCTCGACGGTGACGCCGGCGTAGTTGGCCACTTTCTGCCGGCTGCCGGTGAGCGCGTTGAAGAGCGCGGTCTTGCCGGTGTTGGGATTGCCGACCAGCGCTACGCGCGCGGCCGGCAGAACGCCTTGACTCATTTGGTCTCCAGAAGGACCCACACGTCCTGGGCGTCACGGCGGCGCAGCGCGACCCGCATGTCATCCAGGCGCACGGCGATGGGGTCGCGGCGGAGCGCGCCCTCGTGCAGCACTTCCAGCTGCGCCCCCTCGACGAATCCGAATTCCAGAAGGCGGCGTTCCAGTTCGGCGTCGGGGACGCCGTGGCTCTGTCCGTGCGCCTCTGCGCCCACCTCGACGATCACGCCCCGGTCTCCCGGACGCAATGCGCCCAGCGAGGCGAGCCGACGGTCGGCCTCGGTCACCCCCAACGGCCGGGAGCCGGTCGCTTCGGCGATCATGTCGTGCATGGGCGGCCCCTGACGGCGTTCTTGCGAACGATTATCAGTTGCCGAGCGCCGCGTCCATGATGAAGGTCAGTCCTGCCGCGCGCGCCGCGTCAGGCGATCGCCGCCGGCTGAAATAGCTCGACCAGGTTGCCGGACGGGTCCTCGGCGAGGATCTGTCGTCCGCCGGGGCCGATGACGATGTCGTTGCGGAACCGCACGCCGCGCCCGCGCAGACGGTCGACCTCGGTCGCAAGGTCCTCGACGACGAACTGAAAGCGGTTCCAGCCGCCGGGCTCCGGCTGGCGGCCGTCGGGCATCGGCCGGCCGGCGGAACTGCCGCGCCCGCTCAGCAGCAGCCGCACAGGTCCCCGTTCGACCGCTGCGAACGCCGGCGCGGCGTTGGTGATCGGGCTGAATCCGAGGTGGTCGACGTACCAGTCCACGCACGCCTGCACGTCGCTGACCATGTATCTGACGTTGACGGAACTCTCGCCCATCGCTGGGTCCTCCTCGTGAATAGGATCTATGGCGCGAGCGTGCGTCGGAGCAGCCTCTCCAGCGCCGCCTCGATGGCCCCGCGGTCGACGCCCTCGGCCACGGCGTCGGCCGCTTCGTGGGTGGCGGCGTAAAGCAGGCGGGCCGTGGAATCCGGATCGACGGGCCCGAAGGCTTCGGCTTCCTGGCCTGCGCGGATGAGGGCCGAAATCCGCAGGATGGCGTTGTCGGCCAGCGGGCGGCGCTCGGCGAAGTCCGAGTGGAACACCGCCTCCCCGAAGCCGCGCCGAGCGACCGTGAACTCGATGAACCCCATGGCCTGGGAGACCACCAGGCCTGGCCAGTCCACCGGTCCGTCGATCTCCGTCGGCTGGGGATAGGCATTGTCGAAGGCCGAGACGAGCCGATCGCGGACGGTCTCCAGCAGGTCGTCCCAGGTGGGGAAGTAGAGGAAGAAGGTGCCCTTCGCGACACCGGCTTCGCGGACGACGTCCTCCACGCGCACCCGCGCGCCGTTAGCCTGCAGCAGCCGCTCGGCGGCCTCGACGATCTCCCGTTTACGCGCTTCGGGGTGGAGGCGTCGCCGCTGTGAACTGCTCATCGACGGCTCCTAATGACCGGCAGTCATTAGTTACTGACCGCCGGTTAGTGTCAACTGTTCGCAGAACATCGCTCGCCGAGCTCGCGCCGGACCAGCGATGGTGGTGCCCCAGGCCGGACTCGAACCAGCACGCCTCTCGACAGCAGATTTTGAGTCTGCCGCGTCTACCATTTCGCCACTGGGGCACAGGGCGGGCGGCGCAATCTAGCGACAGCGGGTCGCTGGTCAACGCGTCAGACGCGGAGGCGGGACGGAACCCGGGGCCAGCGCCGGGAGTCCTCGTCGCATACCTGAGACGGAGGATGACATGGGCGGCCAGGCCGACACCCCGAACCAATCCCAGCCGACCGGCGGACGTGAGGAAAAGGACCGGCGCTTCGACGCCGAGCACGGCGCCCAGGGCGCCCCGAACGGAGCGCCGCGCGACCGCGGATCGCGCGAAGGCGATCCGGCCGCTGACTCGGTGATGCCTGGGCGCGAGTTTGGCGCCGGACAGCAGATCGACGACGGGCCGGACGAGACGGCGGGCGCCGGAACCGGCGGCGGCTGACGCTCGCATTCAGGGGCGGAGGAACGCAGCTCGCGGCCGGAGGTTGTCTCCATGGGCCGAGGAGGCCTACGCATTAAGCGGGGGCGGCGCGCGCCCGCTGTGCGAATGTTCGGGGCCTCATGGATACCGCTCTTCCGACTAGCAGATCCGGCATCCCCATCAGGCGGATCTCGGCCATCGTTTGCGCCTACAACGAGGCCGCGCGGATCGCCCCGGTGCTGGACGCGCTCGTCGGCCACCCAGCGCTACATGAGGTGATCGTCGTCGACGACGGATCCACGGACGGAACGGCCGACGTGCTGCGGGCGCAGCCAGGGGTGCGAGTGATCTCCCTGCCGGAGAACGGCGGGAAGACCCTGGCGCTCAGCCACGGCGTGGCGGCCGCCAAGGGCGAACACCTGCTTCTCGTGGACGCGGACCTGACGGGCCTCGACCACGACCATATCAACGCCCTGGTAGAGCCGGTGCTGAGCGGCCGGGTCGACGCCACCTTGAGCCTCCGGGCCAACACGCTGTGGCTCTACAGCCTGATCGGGCTCGACTTCGTCTCAGGCGAGCGCGTGATCCCGGCTTGGCTGCTGCGCGCGGCGCTTTCCGACGTGGACCGTCTGCGGCCCTGGGCGGCGGAAGCCTGGATGAACGATCTCATCATACGCGAGCAGCTGCGTATCGAGGTCGTTCAGTGGCCTGGGGTCCGCCATGTGCCCAAGGGACGCAAGATCGGCGCGCTGAAGGGGGCGGTCGAGGAGCTGCGCATGATCCGTGACGCAGTCTCGACGCTGACGCCGCTCGGCGTCGTCCGCCAGAACGTCTCCATGCTGCGGCTGAAGAGCCAGCCGCCGCGCTAGAACTCCACGAGGCTCCGGAAGCCGCCGAAGATCATCCGCTTGCCGTCGAAGGGGCAGGTGGCGGCGTCCATCTTGATCCGTTCGTCGGCCATCACCTTCGCGTTGATCTCGTCGCGCGCTTCGCGGCTTTCGTAAGTAATCCAGGAAAAGACCACGACCTCGTCATCCGTCGCCATCACCGAGCGGGGGAAGGACGTGAGCTCGCCGTAGGGCGTGTCGTCGCCGACGCATTCCACGTAGGAAAGCGCGCCGTGGTCCATCCACACCTCGCCGGCGGTCCTGGCGACGTCTCGATAGGCGTCCAGGTTGGCCTTGGGCACCGCCAGCACGAAACCGTCTACGTAGGGCATGTGAGCCTCCTTCGCTGCGTTGGTCCCAAGGACGCACGACCAAAGTCCGATCCGACAACCACCGGCCTCAAAAGTGAAGGCGAACCGCCGAGCGGCTCAGGGGTTGGGACAAGCGATGCCCGGCCCCCCGCGAGAACGGACCGTCGACGCCACCTTCGCCCTCCTGCGCGAAGGCTACGGCTTCATGGGCCGGCGGCGCGCCCGGCTGGGCGGCGACAGCTTCCGCACCCGGCTAATGTTCCAGGACGTGCTGTGCATCGTGGGGGAGGAGGCCGCGCGGTTCTTCTATGCCCCCGACCGGTTCACCCGGAAGGCCGCCCTGCCGCCCAACACCCTGCTCTCGCTGCAGGACTACGGAAGCGTCCAGCGCCTGGACGGCTCGGCGCACCGCTGGCGCAAGCGGATGTTCCTGCAGATCCTCGCGCCGGCGAGCGTCGCGCGCCTTGGGGATCTGTTCGACGCCGAGTGGGACCGGCGGGCGGCGCTCTGGCGCGCGCGCGGGGAGGCGGTGCTCTACCCCGAGATGGGCCATGTCCTGACCCGGGCGGTCTGCGCCTGGGGTGGGACACCGCTGACAGGGGACGAGGCCGACCAGCGGACGGCCGAGTTCCAGGCGATGATCGAAGGCGCAGGCGCGATGGGGCCGCGAAACTGGAAGGGGTTGGCCCTGCGCAGCCGGACCGAGCGTTGGGCGCGGGAACGCATCGAGGACGCGCGCGCCGGCGGACATGCGGAGACGCCGCTGGCCGGGGTGGCTTACCATCGCGACGAGGCCGGCGCCCTGCTTCCCGCGAGGACTGCCGCCGTCGAGTACCTCAACCTGCTGCGGCCGACGGTGGCGGTGGACCGCTTCATCGTGTTCTGCGCCATGGCGCTGCACGACCATCCGGAATGGCGCGAGCGGCTCCAGGACGCCGAGCCTCACACCTTTGCCGCCTTCGCCCAGGAGGTGCGGCGCTTCTATCCGTTCTTCCCGCTAGTGGGTGGCCGCGCCCTGGAGCCATTCGAGTGGCAGGGAAAGCGCTTCCGGCGCGGGGCTTGGGTCCTGCTGGACACCTATGGGACGAACCACGACCAACGCGCCTGGACCGAGCCGGGCCGCTTCGATCCGGACCGGTTCCTGCGCGACGAGGCCAACGCCTTCAACTTCACCCCGCAGGGAGCCGGCGAGGTGGCGAGCGGCCACCGCTGTCCGGGCGAGGAGACGACAGTCGAGCTCATGGCGCGCGCGTTGCGAAAGCTGATCGCGCTCGACTACCAGGTCCCGCCTCAGGATCTCGCCATCGACCCGGGCCGCATGCCCGCCATCCCGCGCAGCCGCTTCGCCATCCGCCTTCCCGCTTGAGCCCTGGAGCGGCTGGCCCCATCGTTGCGACGACGCCGGCAGAGACCGGCCGCACGGGAGGGCAGACCATGACCAGGAAGATCACGCTCGGAGCCGGTGCGCTCGCCGCGGCAGCGCTGGCCGCGCCGGCCGCCGCCAAGGACATAGCAGGCGTGGCCTGCACCAATCCGCCGCCGGCGCGCTGCGTGGGGGAAGCCTGCGCCACGGGCGGCGCTCTCGCAGATCTCGGCAACGCCACCGACGCCGGGACAGGTCGGAAATTCTTCCTCGACTACCCGTGCGACCTGAAGCCCGGCGAGAAAGTGGTGTTCATCCTGAACCTGCACGGGGCCGGCTCGGTCGGGAACTGGCAGCGTCACTACTTCCCGGCCGCCGACCTCAAGGAAAAGCACCGGCTAGTGGTCGCGACGCCGACGGCGGCGACCCTCGGGAGCATGGGCTCCGGCCCGGGCGTGCGGCGGTGGGACGCCGCGGCCGACGACGCTCACCTGCAGAACATCACCGACTTCGTGCTGCAGAATTTCGGACGAGAGAACATTCGCGCCTTCTGGCTGGCCGGCCACAGCCAGGGCGGCTTCACATCGGCCAGGATCGCCTGCAACGACTACTTCGAGGGCAAGGTGGATGGCTGGCTGAGCCTCTCCGGCGGCCGCGTGGGCCAGGCGCCGTTCGTGGCCCAGTTCGGTCCGCCGCTGCCCGACGGCTCACCGCCGCCGGCCCGGGCCCGGCCGCCGATGCCTAACACCCTGCCCACCTGCGACTTCTCCCACGTGTTCACGGTGGGTCAGTGGGAGATCGACTCCCTGCCGACGACATCCCCGCTGGCCGAGAAGTTCGGCTGCGCGGCGCGCGTGCGGCGCCCGGACATCGTCGACGACAAGCCGGGCTATGTCTGGGACTACGCGCGGGCCGGCTACAAGGTGTGGGGAACCAAGGCCCGGCCAGGAAAGGCCGAGGAATACGTCTATCCCAACTGCCGCGACGGCCGCCTGGTGGCCGACGTCGTGCGCGTCGACAAGGGCCATACCGAGGGGCTGGAGCCGAAGGTCACCGCAGAGCTCGTCCGGCTGATGATCTCCGCCAAGGGTGGGAAGCTGCAGCAGGGCGTCGTCGCCGACTGACCGAGCGCCCGGCGGGTTGACCCGCCGGGCGAGCCGTCCCACACCGCGGCGGTGTCTTCCCCCGCCACGCAGAACATGGCCCTGGGCATCGGCTACCGCGTGCTGGCGATGGCCTGCATGGCTTGCCTGTCGGCGCTCGTGAAATGGACGGGTTCCCGGGGGATCCCGGTCTTCGAGATCATCTTCTTCCGCAACGCCTTCGCCTTCCTGCCGCTCGGACTCTACATCTGGCGGACCACGGGCTTCGAGGTGCTGAAGACCCGCCGGCCGGGGGGCCACCTGGTCCGTTCGGCGGTGGGCCTGACCGGCATGGTCTGCGGCTTCTCGGCCGTGCAGCACCTGCCGCTCACCGAGGCCACCGCCCTGCAGTTCGCCTCGCCGCTGTTCATGACCGCGCTGTCGGCCCTGATCCTCGCCGAGCCGGTGGGCCGCCATCGTTGGGCCGCGGTCGTGGTGGGTTTTGTGGGCGTTCTCATCATGGCCCGACCGCAGCCTGGGCACTTCAACCTGCCGGGCGTGACGCTGGGTTTGCTGAGCGCGCTCGGCGCCGCGGGCGCCATGGTCGCGATCCGCCAGATCTCCGCCACCGAGCGGGGGCCGACCATCGTCTTCTACTTCACCCTGGGCGGCACGGTGCTGGGGCTCGTCGGGTCCGCCTTCCACTGGGTAACGCCAGACCCCCTGACCCTGGCGTTCCTGGTGCTCGCCGGGCTCGTGGGCGGCGTGGGCCAACTGTTCCTCACCGAGGCGTTGCGGGTCGCCCCCGTGGGCGTGGTCGCGCCGTTCGACTACACCCAGCTCATCTGGGCGACCGGGCTTGGCCTGCTGGTCTGGGGCGAGCTTCCGCACCTTACGACGCTGGCAGGCGCAGTGATCGTCGCCGGCAGCGGGGTGTATATCCTGCAGCGGGAAATGCGTCGGTTCCGGCTGCGTGATTGACAGGTCTCCCCGGCGGGAGGAATCTTAATCGAACGCCGGTCCGCGGCGGCGCATCGTGGCGGCGAACCAAAGGAGCCTGCCATGCAAAAGCGTCTGGCCGGGGTGATGGGGATGGCGGTTGGCGTGTTCGCCGCGGCCCTCGCCGGCGAAGCCCGCGGGGCCGTCACCGTAATCGGCGGCGGCATGGCCGAAGCCTGCTCCAAGGCCGCCCAGGACGGCGAGCAGGACATCCAGTTCGAGAAGATCTGCACCCTCGCACTCGAAACGGAGCCCCTGGGTCCCCGGGACCGCGCTGGGACCTATGTGAACCGCGGCGTGATGAAGCTCCGCCGGCTGAGCTGGGGCAACGCGGTGCAGGACTTCAACATGGCGCTGCGGCTCAAGCCCGACCTCGGTGAAGCCTATGTGAACCGCGGGGCGGCCGCGATCGGCGACCGCCGCTACGGCGACAGCCTCGCGGACATCAACCGGGGGCTGGAACTCGGCGTGGACGAGCCCGCCAAGGCCTACTTCAACCGCGCTCTGGCCCACGAGGGGCTGGAGGACGCCAAGGCGGCCTACTTCGACTACCAGAAGGCGCTGGAGATCGCGCCGGAATGGACCCTGCCGCGCGAGCAGCTCGTCCGGTTCACGGTCACCCGCCGTTAGCTGGCGCATTAGGGCAGGGCGCCCCATCTGAGGGCGGAAGGAGCCTTTCATGCGCGCTGTCCTCCCCGCCGCGTTGGCCGCGGGCCTCGCCCTAGCCGGTCCCGCGGCCGGCCAGCTCAACCCGCAGCTCGACACCCTGCGGATGCACGAACTGCAGATGCAGCAAGATCTGATGCGGCAGCGACAGCTCTCGCAGGAGCTGGAGATGCAGGCGCTCGACAACCGGCTGCGCACCGAGCAGTCGCTGCGCGACGTCCAGACCCAGCGCGCTCTGCCGCCGCTGCCAACCCTGCCGGACGACGCGAAGCGGCCTTCTCCGGTGATCGACACCTCGAAGTTGGCCAGCATGCCGGACGATCGGCTGGCGGCGTCGAACGCCGCCGTTCGCGAGGCGAGCGAAGCCCGCCGCTGACCCGGGGGAGCTTGCGGCTCCGCGCGGCGTTATCGGCTCCGTCATTTGATCGGAAGCGGAGAAACCCATGCGCTGGGGCGGCGGACGCGGCGGCGGCAACATCGAGGATCGCCGGGGCCTCGGCCCGGCTGGCGCTGTCGGAGGCGTGGGCGCGGGCGGGGTGATCCTGGCCCTGATCGGCTACTTCGTCTTCGGCATCGATCCGCAGACCACGATGAGCGTGGTGGGCGGCGGCGGCGGGGCGCAGGTCCAGCAGCAGGAAGGCGTCCGCGGGGCGCCCGCCGACGAGGCCGGTCGGTTCGTGGACGTGGTCGCCACGAACGTGGACGACGTCTGGCGGCAAGTGTTCCAGCAGCAGGGCAACTCGTACGAGCCCCCGGCCGCCGTGGTGATCTACGACCGGGCCACCGGCACCGGCTGCGGCATGGGCCAGTCGGCCATGGGGCCGTTCTATTGCCCGGCCGACCGGAAGGTCTACCTGGACCTCGCGTTCTGGCAGGACATGGAAACCCAGCTCGGTGCGCGCGGGGAGGCGGCCCGCGCCTACGTCATCGCCCACGAGATCGGCCACCACGTGCAGAACCTGACCGGCTCCATGGAAAGCTCGCGTCGCATGGGCGCCCGCGGCGCCGAGAGCGGTGCGGTCCGGCTCGAGCTGCAGGCCGACTGCTACGCGGGTGTGTGGGCTGCGCGCGCGGCGGCGGTTTCCAACGGCCAGGTGACCCTCGACCCGCGCGACATCGAAGACGGCCTGCGCGCCGCAGCCGCCGTGGGGGACGACACCCTGCAGCGCAAGTCGCAAGGTCGGGTGATGCCCGACGCCTTTACGCACGGCTCTTCCGAGCAGCGGATGCGGTGGTTCCGGGTTGGCGTGCAGTCGGGCGACCCTGCGGCCTGCGACACGTTCCGCGCCGCGCGGCTCTGATCTTTCGGGGTGGGGCGGCCCCGGTTAGGGACCGCCCCTGTCTCCGCGCGGCCGTGTAGGGCGCAGAAACAGCCACCGACAGCGCGACCAGCGTCCGTCGAATGACCTCGTGACCCTCTCCAGTCAGGTCTGCAGCTTGTTTGACACCCCGCGGATGACCGTTCGATGAACCAGGGTTACGCTTCGGCTCCGGCCCTCTCGGGAACGAAGGTTCCGGTCACGGACTTGGGATCGCGCAGCCGCCGGAGGGCCCATGCCGCTCGACCTCAGACACCGTTCGCCGCTGGTCCTCGAGCGCATCCGGCAGGTGGAGATCGAGCTGGCCGACTGGGCGCGCAAGGCGCCGGCTTTCGACTTCGACGACCGGGGGACCGACCTCTTCCGGATGATGGAGCTGCTCTACAGCTACGCCAAGCGCGCCGACGACCTGGCTTCCTCGACCAAAGCCATGCTGCACCTCCGCCGCCTGACGCCCGCCATCTTGCTGGCCCGCGCCCTGATCGAGACCACGGCCATGGGCTGCTTCTATGTGGCCGAAATGAACCGACTGCTGGAGCACGGCAAGCTGGAGAACCTGCAGGACCGGTTCCGCAGGTTCTACGAGGGCCGGATGGGCGAGGAGGTGAGCGGGGTCCACGTGAACGACGCGCTGCGGCACCTGGAAGCCTTGGACAAGGCGGGCGTGGCGTCCGCAGAGCCGCCTGAAGCAACGGCGGAGATCGCGGGTCAGGCGCAGGTGATCGGCGGCCTGGACCTCGCCGATCCGGACTTCGTCGAGACCAGCTACGGGGTGCTCTGCGAGGTGGCCCACCCGAGCTGCGTCGGCACGCACCTGCTCTATCCGGCGCCAGGCCAGCCGGAGGCCGACGAGGCCAAGCAGCGCCTGGAGTTCGCCTGTGAGCTGGCGATCTGGCAGGCCCAGTACCTGCTGGCGGCGCTCTACGAGGGAGAGGGGATCCCCGCCGCCTATCGAGCGAAGTTCATGCCTGTATGAGGATCGTGCGCCCCCGTGCCGCATGGCGCCAGGCGGCGAGCGCCGGCTATCTGGGGGCCTGCATCAATTCTCGCACCAGTGCTGGGGGCGTCGCCATGAACATCTCGACGAAGGAAGCGGTTGAGTGGGGTTCGGCCATTCTGGTGTTCGCCTCGGGCGGCATGGCCGGCCACTACGCGGCCCTGGGCATGAGCCCCATGCAATGGGCCGGCGCAGCCGCCGCCGTGCTGGGCTCGGTGACGCTCGCGGTCTGCGTGCGGGTGTGGCCCGCGGAGCAGAAGGCCAGCGCCCAAGCCAAGGACTGACCGACCGCTGACGTCCGAACGTGAAGGCCCGCTCGCGCGGGCCTTTTTCGTTCGCGCCTTCCCGTCTCCTGGCGGCGGCGAAGGACTAGGTGAGCCTACTCGGCCGGCTCCGGCGCAACGGGCACCAGGATCTCGCCGCCCGTCTCGCGGAACTTCTTCGACATCTCGGCCATGCCCGTATCGACCTCGTTCTGCGCCCGGGCCGCGTCGCGGATGTCCTGGCTGATCTTCATCGAGCAGAACTTCGGGCCGCACATCGAGCAGAAGTGGGCGGTCTTGAACGCCTCCTTCGGAAGGCTCTCGTCGTGGAAGGCGCGCGCCGTCTCGGGGTCGAGGCCCAGGTTGAACTGGTCCTCCCAGCGGAACTCGAAGCGGGCGCGCGAGACGGCGTCGTCCCACATGGCTGCGCCCGGGTGGCCCTTGGCCAGGTCGGCGGCGTGCGCGGCCAGCTTGTAGGTGATGACGCCGGTCTTCACGTCGTCGCGGTCCGGCAGGCCCAGGTGCTCCTTGGGCGTGACGTAACAAAGCATCGCCGTGCCGTACCAGCCGATCATGGCCGCGCCGATGGCGCTGGTGATGTGGTCGTAGCCCGGCGCAATGTCGGTGGTGAGCGGGCCCAACGTATAGAAGGGCGCCTCATGGCAGTGCTTGAGCTGCTCCTCCATGTTCGCCTTGATCTTGTGCATGGCCACGTGGCCAGGGCCCTCGATCATCACCTGGCAGCCGTGGTTCCAGGCCACCTTGGTGAGCTCGCCCAGGGTCCGCAGCTCGGCGAACTGGGCCGCGTCGTTGGCGTCGGCGGTCGAGCCGGGGCGCAGGCCGTCGCCCAGGCTGAACGACACGTCGTAGGCCCGCATGATCTCGCAGATGTCCTCGAAGTGCTCGTAGAGGAAGCTCTCGCGGTGGTGGGCCAGGCACCACTTGGCCATGATCGAGCCGCCGCGGGAGACGATCCCGGTCACCCGCTTCGCGGTCAGCGGCACGAACGGCAGGCGGACGCCGGCGTGGATGGTGAAGTAGTCCACGCCCTGCTCGGCCTGTTCGATCAACGTGTCGCGGAACACCTCCCAGTTCAGGTCCTCAGCGACGCCGCCGACCTTCTCCAGCGCCTGGTAGATGGGGACCGTGCCGATCGGCACGGGGCTGTTGCGGATGATCCAGTCGCGGATGTTGTGGATGTTGCGGCCGGTGGACAGGTCCATCACCGTGTCGGCGCCCCAGCGGGTCGCCCAGACCAGCTTGTCGACCTCGTCGTCGACGGTGGACAGCACGGCGCTGTTGCCGATGTTGGCGTTGATCTTGACCAGGAAGTTGCGGCCGATGGCCATTGGCTCCAGTTCGCCATGGTTGATGTTCGCCGGGATGATCGCGCGGCCGCGGGCCACCTCCTGACGGACGAACTCGGGCGTGACGAAGTCCGGGATCGAAGCGCCGAAATCCTCGCCGTCGCGGACGCAGGGGCTCGACTGCTCGCGGCGCAGGTTCTCGCGGATGGCGACGTATTCCATCTCGGCGGTGATGATGCCGGCGCGGGCGTACTCCAGCTGGGTCACCATCGCGCCGCTCCGCGCGCGGTAGACCGGGCGCCCGGCATCCGGGAACTGCGGCGCGAGGTGCTGGCCTGTGGCGCCGCCGTTGTCCTCCGGCTTCACCTGGCGCGGGGCCGCGACGGCCTCCACGTCGCCCCGAGCGAGCACGAAGGCGTCGCGGGTGCGGGGCAGGCCCTTGCGGATGTCGATGCTCGCGGCGGGGTCGGTATAGGGGCCGGAAGGATCGTAGATGGTCACCGGCGGCTCGTTCGCGCTCGGATGGACGGCCACCTCGCGGAACGGCACGCGGAGCTCGGGGAACAGCTCGCCGGAGGCATATACCTTGCGTGATCCGGGTCGCTCGCCGGTGGGGATGGCGGTGGCCTCGAGGTTTCCGGTGGGCTTGTTCATGGCGCAGCGTCTCCGTTCGGACGGATCGCGGGCGTCAGGTCGGAAACCGCTCCTTCCCTTCGCCGGCATGACCCGGATCAGGTTCGACGGGTCGTGGGCTCACCCACCTCTCAGCCGCTTGCGCGCGGCCCCCCGAGGACGTCCGGACGCTACGCTCGAACCCTGTCGGGCGCCAGATCAAATGCGGCCGGAACGCGGTTCGCCGCCGTAAGTTGAACTCCTGGAGGATTGCCATGAGAACCCTGACCGCCCTTGCGCTGGGCGCCGCCGCCCTGGCCGCCTGCGCCCCGACCAGTCCGCCGCCGACCAGCCCGCCTCCGGCGGCCGCAAGCGCGATGCTCCCGCCGCCCGCGCCTTCGGGCGCCCGCCTCGCGGGCGCGGAATGCTTCCGCACCTCGGACATCCGCAACCACACGATAGGGGACGACCGGACGCTGTTCCTCGATGTCGCGGGTCGAGACGTCTACCAGGTAGGCATGTCCGGCTCCTGCCTGGCAGGCTCGGTGTCCAGCGATCCGATCATCACGCGGCAGCCGCCGGGCAGTTCGATCGTCTGCCGGCCCCTCGACCTGGACATCGGCATCGGGCGCAATGGGTTCGAGCGTCGCTGCATCGTCGACTCGATCGTGCGCCTGACGCCGGAGCAGGCCGCGGCCATGCCGCCGCGGTTGCGGCCGTAGGCTTGAAGGTCTAGGGCGGGGGCATGCACCTCGCCCGCTTCAATCCGGTCCGCTTCGCCCATCTCCCGACCCCGTTCGAGCCTCTGCCGCGGCTGACTGAGGCGCTGTCCGGCTCGCCCGGCGGCGGGCCGATGCTTTGGATCAAGCGCGACGACTGCACCGGCCTGGCCGGCGGCGGCAACAAGACCCGCAAGCTCGAGTACCTGTTGGGTGACGCGCTGGCCAACGACGTCGACACCCTGGTGACCCAGGGCGCGGTCCAATCGAACCACGTGCGCCAGACGGCCGCAGCCGCGGCCAGGTTCGGGCTCGCCTGCGAAGTGATCCTCGAGCACCGCACAGGCTCCGAGGCCCAGGACTACAACCGCTCCGGCAACGTCCTGCTGGACGAACTGCTCGGCGCAAAGCTGCGCACCGTGCCAGCGGGCACGGACATGAACCAGGCGCTGGCCGAGGTGGCCGCGGAGGTCGCCGAGCGCGGCGGGCGCCCGTATGTGATCCCGGGCGGCGGCTCGAACATCATCGGCGCTCTGGGCTACGTCGAGTGCGCCATGGAAATGGTGATGCAGGCCAACGAACTCGGCCTGGAGATTGACCGGATCGTCACCGCCACCGGATCGGCGGGCACACACGCGGGCCTGGTCGCCGGCCTGGCGGTGATGGGCGCCGACATCCCGGTGCTCGGCATCGGCGTCCGTGCGCCCAAGGAGACCCAGGAAGCCAACGTGTTCCGCCTGGCGCAGGAGACAGCCGACCTGCTGGGCCATCCCGACCGGGTGACCCGCGACATGGTCGTGGCCGATTGCAGCTACGTGGGCGAGGGCTACGGACTGGTTGATCAGGGCGTCATCGACGCCCTGGCGCTCGCCGCCCGCACCGACGCCATCCTCCTGGACCCGGTCTACACGGGCAAGGCGATGAAGGGGCTGATCGACCTCGCCCGGAAGGGCCAGTTCGACGGCGAGAACGTGGTCTTCCTGCACACCGGCGGCGCCCAGGGCCTGTTCGGCTACCAGACCGAGCTGGAAGGCAAGCTGGGATGACCGAGTCCCTGACGCTCGGCGTGCTGGGCGGCATGGGGCCTGCGGCGACGCTCGACTTCCTCGCCAAGCTGCAGGCCTACACCCCGGCCGAGCGCGACCAGGACCACATCCGCGTCCTGGTCGACATCAATCCCAAGGTGCCCGACCGCAACACGCCGGGCTCGATGGCGGGCCCGGTGCTGGCGGAGATGGCGGGCGCCTTGCAGGGCGGCGGCGCGGACGTGCTGGCGATCGCCTGCAACACCGCCCACGCTCACGCGGGCCTGATCCAGCGCGCGTCCGGCCTGCCGCTGATCGACATGATCGAAACGGGCGCCCGGGCGGCGCGCGAGACCGGAGCCATGCGCGCCGGCGTGCTCGGCACCAAGGGCGGGATCCGCCTCTACCGCGAGTACCTGGCCGCCCAGGCCATGGGGCTGGTGACGCTGGAGCCGACGCAGCAGGACGCGTTCATGGAGCTCCTCTACCGGATCAAGGGCGGGGATCTGGGCAAGGACGTCCGACGGGAGATGAAGGGCTTCGCGGACCAGCTCGTGAAAAACGGTGCGGAATGCGTGATCGCCGGCTGCACCGAGGTGCCCCTGGTGCTCGGCCAGGAGGACCTGCGCGTCGACATGGTGGATCCCGGCGACCTGCTGGCCCGCCGCTGCGTGGCCGTGTGCCTGGGCTTCGAACCTATGCCGCTCGCGCTCGGCGCCTAGCGGCGCAACATTCTGAACTCGGACGGCCTCAGGGCGCGGGGCGTGAACCGCGCCTCGGCCACCGCGCCGCGGAACCAGTCCACCCGGTTCATGCGGACGCCCACCGAGGTGCGGCCTGGACCCTGCGGCCGGAAGTCGACGGCCGCATCGGCCTGCAGTTCGCCGTCGACGAAACAGGCGTAGCGTTTGCCGTCGCACACCTGGGCCACGTGGCTCCAGCGACCCAGCGGGTGCGTCTTTTCAGCGTTCATCAGGGTCTGGCTGTAGTCCGGGCCCTTGATGAAGGCGTCCAGATACCAGCCGGCCTCCACCACCCGCACCTCGAACAGCATCCGCGTGCCGCCGGACACAGCCTGGGACGCCGGAAGGCTTGGATCCTCGGCCAGGTGCAACCAGCGTTGCTCATGCTTGCCGCCGTCCGGCCGGAACACCGCTTCGATGGTGAAGGCTGACGCGCCCGCCAGCGGATGCTGGTCGACGAACAGCGCGTCGCCCGCGCCGTCGAACCAGGCCGCACGGCCGAACGGACCCGCCACAAGCTGTGGGGCGCCCAGCATGCGCGTGGTGCGGCCGCCGATCCCGTCCAGGCGGCTGAAGTTCCAGACGGTGGTGCGGGCGGCTTGCGGCTGCGCCAGGGCAGAACCGCCAATGGCGGCGACTCCGGCCGCCAGGATCTCGCGCCGGTGCGGCGCCGCCGGAATACTTCTGGTCGTTATGTCCATGTTCGGATGCCAGACCTGCGGGTCTCGGCCTGTCAAGGATGCCCCCGGCGCGCACTCACCGCCGCAACTCGATCAGATCCAGCGTGGACTCCTGTTTCGGGAACGGCAGGACTAACCGCCATCGTTGTGGCCCGATCCGCTCGACTACGCCGATCTGATCCCGCTCGGGATCGCGGCCATAGACCGCCGGCCCCTCCTGGCCCCACGCCACGGCGCCGAGGTAGACCAGCCGTCTGCGGCTGTCGGGATAGAGATGGCCCATGGGCCGCTGGGAGCCGGTGGTCTTGGTCAGGGTCAGGTCGCCGCCGGGCGACAGCGCGACCTTGCAAGTGAACCAGCCGTAGGCGGTCAAGCCGGCGCCGGAGCCACCGCCAGGGCCGAGCTTCACGGTCCGGCAGCGGTAGGTTCCCGGCGTCGGCTCCGGGCGCGAGGGGAGGGCGGCTTCGGGGTCGGCGAGGGCGCCCAGGGCCTTCAGCTTCGCGGGAGAGCCGCCGGGGGCCGCGCGCAAGGCCTGGGTCCAGGCCTGGTCGATCCGTTCCAACCGCCTGACGTCGTCAGGGCTCGCGTCCCGCCGCCACTCCGCCGACGCAGCTGAGGCCGGGCCGGCCGCCATCGCAGCCAAGGCCAGGATCGGGACGAGTCTCGGTTGCATGGAAGTCTCCACCTGTGCCGCTCAAACGTGGACGCAGTGGCTGAACTTCCCATGACCGGCGAGGTCAGCCGGCGCGGAGGATCTGCGTCCCGGCCGAGGCGATCACGGCCCAGAAGATGATGCAGAAAGTGAGCGCGAGCAGCACGCCTAGCGTTCGCCGCAGTCGCAGCCGGGGCGACCGGCGGCGGTGCATCGGGCCTTCCAACGCGCAAGCCGCTAAAACCTGCGGTCGCAACGAGGCGGGCGGGCTGGCCCTGGCGCTACCGCGAACACGGGTGAAGGCAGGGGTGCGCATCGGGCTCAGGATCCTCGACGAATGCTCGGCGGATCCCGGATTTGGCTCACGTCGGGCGGCTTGGCACGTTCGTAAAACTACGATCCCGGGCCTGCCGTCGTACCCGTCCTACATGTTGGTTGAGGCGCGCTGCTGATAGCCCGTATCTATCCAAAGGCCACAAACTATCGATTGGTGCTTTGAGACGCATTCGGGGGATAACGGGTTGTCCCGGACCTTACTTGGTCCCGCCGGAGAGGAACCACCCCATGGCCGACGACGTCGCCAACCGCCCGAGCCCGCACCGCCCGCAGGAGCCGGGTCGTCCCGCCCCGCTGACCACGCGCCAGGGACACCCGGTGTATGACAACCAGAACAGCCGCACGGTCGGCGACCGCGGGCCGATGGTCCTCGAGGACTACCAGTTCCTCGAGAAGATCACCCACTTCGACCGCGAGCGAATCCCGGAGCGCGTGGTGCACGCCCGCGGTGCGGCGGCGCACGGGTACTTCGAGGCTTACGGCACGGCCGGCGAGGCGCCGATCAGCAAGTACACCCGGGCCAAGCTGTTCCAGGAAGCCGGCAAGCGCACGCCTATCTTCCTGCGCTTTTCCACTGTGGTCCACGGCGGCCACAGCCCCGAGACCCTGCGCGATCCGCGTGGCTTCGCCATCAAGTTCTACACCGAGGACGGCAACTGGGATCTGGTGGGCAACAACCTGAAGGTCTTCTTCATCCGCGACCCGATCAAGTTCCCCGACATGGTCCATGCCTTCAAGCCGGACCCCGTGCACAACCGCCAGGACATGAACCGCTTCTTCGACTTCGTGTCGCTGACACCAGAGGCCACGCACATGGTGACCTGGCTGTTCTCGCCCTGGGGCATCCCGGCCGATTATCGGCACATGCAGGGCTCGGGCGTGAACACCTACAAGCTGGTGAACGAGGCCGGCGAGACCGTCCTGGTGAAGTTTCACTTCGAGCCGAAGCAGGGGGTCCGGAACCTGACCTCCACCGAAGCCCAGGCCATCCAGGCCAAGGACTTCAACCACGCCACCGGCGATCTCTACGACGCCATCGATCGCGGTGAATTCCCGGAGTGGGAAATGGCGATCCAGGTGATGGAGGATCACGAGCATCCCGAACTCGACTGGGACCCGCTGGACGTCACCAAGCGCTGGCCGGAAGACCAGTTCCCGCTGCTGCCAGTCGGGCGCATCGTGCTAGACCGCAATCCGGTCAACTATCATGCCGAGGTCGAGCAGGTGGCGTTCGGAACGGGCGTGCTTGTGGACGGCGTCGACTTCTCGGACGACAAGCTGCTGCAGGGCCGGACGTTCGCCTATTCGGACACGCAGCGCTATCGCGTGGGCCCGAACTATCTTCAACTGCCGATCAACGCGCCGCGCTGTCCGTTCGCTACCAACCAGCAAGGCGGCCAGGGCGACTACCGCGGCTCGGAGGTGGCGAGCGCTGGTGGCAATCCGCACATCAACTACGAGCCGTCCAGCCGCAACGGCCTGACCGAGCAGGTGCGTCGGGCGCCGCCGCCGCGGCCCTACGTCGAGGGAGTCGTGGGCCGCCAGAAGTTGTCGCGCACAAACGACTTCGTGCAGGCCGGAGACCGCTACCGGACCTTCTCGGACGCGGAGCGAGAGGAGCTGATCGCCAACCTGGTGGGCGCGCTTGGCCAGTGCAACCCGGACATTCAGGAGCGGATGGTCAGCCACTTCGCTCAGGCCGACGCCGAGTACGGGCGACGCGTAGCGGAGGGCCTCGGGCTGCAGGCGCACGCCTAGGGTCTATCCGCCGGAGGGCGCAGCATCGAAAAGGGCGGCTCCGTCTCCGGAGCCGCCCTCTTCTTTTTTCCCCAACGGAAGGTGGCTTACGGCTGGGTCGTGGCCTCGGGAGCGACTGGGTCGGCCGCAGTCGTGCTGCCGGCGTCCGCACCTGTGGCCGGATCCGCGGGCAGGGTCGGCACGGTGGCCGGCGCGGTCGGACTCGGCGCGGCGGTCGGGGTGTCGGTGGTCACGGACGAGGGAGCGCCGCCGCTGAGCGCCGAATAGGGTTGCGGCCCGGCCGGGAGCGTCGTCGTGGCGCTGGCGTTCACGCCCACCTCTCCGGCCGCAGCGGCCGTGGCGGCCGGGCGGGTGCGCGAGATGGCGACGTCACGCGGTGCGCCGCTGCGGCGTTCGCTGATCGTGGCGCGCTCGCCCGCGCCGGAACCAGCGGTCACCGCCGGCGGCGCCGCGGTGTCCATGCCTGCGGTCTGCGTCGGCGCGGTTGAGGCCATCGGCGCGGCGGAAGAGGTCGCGGCGGCCATCTCCGAAGGCTGGCCCGGCTCCAGTTGGGCCAAGCCGCCGTCGTTCGGCTGGCTGGCGTACCAGCCCGCGGCCGCCAGACCGCCCAGAGCCACCACGCCGGCGGCGAGTGCGCCGGCCGGAATTCCGGCCTTCTTCTTCGGCGCGGTGGTGTGGGTCCGCGGGGGCGCAGCCATCATCGGCTCAGATGCGGCCGTGGTCGTCGCGCTGTGACTGTGAATGGGCCGATCGATGGAGGCTCCGCCCACAGTGGATCCGCCCATGGTCGAGCCGCCGGACGACACGGTGCTGTGGCCGGTGTCGGCGCCCAGGGTGCTCGCGGTGGCGCCCGTCGCGGTGGTGGCGCCAGTCGCGGCGCCAGTGGTTGCGGAGGGCGCCGCGCTGCGGCCCAGGCCGCCACGCCGCTTCTTGCCGCCGCGCTCCCAGATCGGAGTGGCGGCGAACAGGGAATCGCCGCTTTCGGTGGCGCCGCCGGGGGTCTGCGAAGACGGGGTGTAGTTCGTTGACACGATCAGTCCCTCCAGAAATATGTGGACCCGGAAACACGCCCATACCCAAGCCGGTTCCCTAATTGTGATCGCCCGAGCTTGGCTATTGGAGACTGCATGAGCACTTGCGGGCGCTTCGGCCTGGCGTGCGCTCGGTAGAGAGAACCTTCAAATACAGCGGCGTAACGTCGCCAGTTCCTGCGATCTCTGCGCGAGCATGTTCGAAATCTGGCAAGCGCCGCCGTGGAATGACCTTAATCTCGCGGCGCTCAGTCCCTGTGGCGCCGGCGCCGCTTCGGCCGCTGCCGATGCGGGTGTGACCATCCGCGCTGCCCCGTTCCCTTGACCCATTACGGCGGCCACCGCCAAGTTCTCGGCTCAGGTGGGAGGGACTGATGCGCCTCAAGGCTAGGCTCCAGCGCGAGTGGCGTTTTGTGCGCGGGCTGAACCGCACCCTGACGCGGGTGAAATCCATCGCGCCCGACAGCGACAACCTGATCTGCGATGACATCCAGGCGGCGGTGGAAACGTGGCGCGACAAGCCCGCGATCACCTTTGAGGGGCGCACCGTCACCTACGGCGAGATGGACGCCATCGCCAACCGCGTGGCCCACTGGGCGAAGGGGCTCGGCATTCGTCGCGGCCAGACCGTGGCGCTCTTCATGCCGAACAGGATGGAGTACTTCTGCGTCTGGCACGGCCTTTCGAAAGTCGGCGTCGTCACGGCGCTGATCAACAACCAGTTGGCCGGCCTGCCGCTGGCCCATTGCCTCAACATCTCGCAGGCCAACCACGTCATCGTGGACCCGGAGACCGCGCCGGCGTTCCAGGCGGCTCGGAGCCTGGTCGAGCGGACTCTGCAGCAGTGGGTGCTGGGACCCGCCACCGGCGACCAGCGCGACCTGGTCCAGGCGCTCAAGAGCTGCTCTATGCTGCCGCCAGACCGCGGGGTGCGGGAGGACATGAAGGCCCGCGACACGGCCCTCCTGATCTTCACCTCTGGCACCACAGGGATGCCCAAGGCGGCCAAGGTGACCCACCAGCGGGCGCAGCTGTACATGCGCGGCTTCGCCGGTTCCACGGGCGCCGGCACCAACGACCGCATCTACGTGACCCTGCCGCTCTACCACGCGACCGGGGGTCTCTGCGCGCTCGGCGCCGCGCTGCTGAACGGCGGATCGGTGGTTCTCAGGCGCCGGTTCTCGGCCAGCCACTTCTGGGAAGAGGTGGTGGCCGAGGGCTGCACCATGTTCGTCTACATCGGCGAACTGTGCCGCTACCTCGTCAATGCGCCGGAGCATCCGGCGGAGGCCAGGCACAAGATCCGCATGGCCTTCGGCAACGGCCTTCGCCCGGATGTCTGGCCGGAATTGAAGCGCCGCTTCCGCATCCCTGAGATCCTGGAGTTCTACGGCTCCACCGAAGGCAACGTCAGCCTGTTCAACTTCGACGGACGCGAAGGGGCCGTGGGCCGCGCGCCCAAATGGCTCCGCAAGCGGTTCAACGTGCGGCTGATCCAGTTCGACGTGGAGGGCGAGAAGCCAATCCGCGGCGCCGACGGCTTCTGCATCGAATGCGGTCCCGGCCAGGTGGGCGAGTGCATCGGCAAGATCGGGAGCGACGCGCGAAGCGACTTCACCGGCTACGTGGATAAGTCCGCCTCGGAGAAGAAGGTGCTGCGGGACGTCTTCGAGAAGGGCGACCGCTGGTTCGCCACGGGCGACCTGATGAAGGTGGACGCCGAGGGCTACCTCTACTTCGTCGATCGCATCGGCGACACCTTCCGCTGGAAGGGCGAAAACGTCTCCACAAACGAAGTCGCGGAGCGGCTGCAAGCCGCTCCGGGCGTGCTCGAGGCGAACGTTTATGGCGTCGAGGTCGACGGGGCCGACGGCCGCGCCGGCATGGCCGGCCTAGTGGTCGGGCCCGAGTTCGACATCAAGGTCTTCGGCGAGCACGTCGCGCGTGAGCTGCCGAGCTACGCGCAGCCGCTCTTCGTCCGGCTGCTCCCCGAGCTCTCCACGACGGGCACCTTCAAGGTCCGCAAGATGGACCTCGTGGCCGACGGCTATGACCCGGCGAAGATCAAGGGCCCCCTCTTCTTCCACGACCCCAAGCGCGGCTACGTGAAGGTGACCAAGTCGGTTTTCGAGAAGATCGCCGCCGGCGCCGTCAAGGTCTGAGGGAGCAATCCCCCGGGAGACCTGATCGTTCGACGAAGGACTTTACAACACAAAGTACTTGCGGGATAACCGGGTCATGCAGACGGGAGCGGCTCACATGGCGCAGTCCAATCAGACCCTCGGCGACGACATCGCCTTCATGCGCGACCTGGCGGAGGCCGGACGAGACAAGCCGATGATCGGCGGTTCGATCCTCCTGGCGTCGGGCTTGATCTTCGGTTCGGCGAGCCTGCTCGTCTGGTACCTGGCGGCGGTCCAGGGGCTGGGGGGCTGGATGTACACGGTCGTGTGGATCCCTACGGCTCTGGTGTTCTACGCGGTGCTGTTCTGGCTGCTGCGCAGCATCCCTCGCGCCGCCACCACCGCTCAGGCCGCGGCAGGGATGGCGTGGTCAGCCGCGGGCTGCGCAATCGTGTTCATCGGCATCAGCTTGGGCCTGGTCGCCTACCGCTTGCAGGCCGGCGAGGTGATGATGGTGTTCCCCAGCATACTGGTGACGCTCTACGGCGCCGCGTGGCTGGTGGGCGGAGCCCTCCTGCGCCAGCAGTGGCAACGGTTGGTGGGGTTCGCCTCGTTCGGCGTCGCGCTCGTCAACGCCTGGTTCGCCAACAGCGACCTGGTCTGGCTGGTCTATGCCATTAGCCTGTTCGGACTGCTGGCAGCGCCCGGTGCGGTGATCATGCGGCAGGCGCGCGCCGCGGGATGACGGTCGCCCAGGACTTCGACATCGCCGGCCTCGATGAGGTGATCCATGGCCGGCTGCGGCTCGGGATCATGGCCTATCTCTCCGGGGCGGAGGTCGCCGAGTTCGGGGAGCTGAAGACCAGGCTGCAGGCCACCGACGGTAATCTTTCCGTACACCTGCGCAAGCTGGAAGAGGCGGGCTATGTGGCCATCGACAAGAGCTTCGTTGGCAGGAAGCCTCTCACCCGGGTTGCGCTAACGCCGGCCGGCCGCGACGCCTTCGTCCGCTATCTCGATGCGATGGCCAAGCTCGTCGGCGTGTCGCGCTAGGACAGAGCTGGGGGCGCTTGGGTCGCGCCGGTTGCGCGAAACGCCCCGCTCCCAAGCGGTCCGAAGCGTCCTATATGTGCGGGATGCTCGCTTCCCCGCCCCTGAAGGGCGCCGCCCTGATCAAGGATGAGGTCAAACGCCTGCCCGACCGGCCCGGCGTGTACCGCATGGTGGGGGAGGACGGCGAGGTTCTCTACGTCGGCAAGGCGCGTTCGCTGAAGAAGCGCGTGCTGCAGTACGCGCAAGGCCGCTTCCACACCCAGCGCATCGCCCATATGGTCGACCAGACGCGGTCGATGGAGTTCGTCACCACCCAGACCGAGACCGACGCCCTGCTGCTCGAGATCAACCTGATCAAGCAGCTGAAGCCCCGGTTCAACGTCCTGCTGCGCGACGACAAGAGTTTCCCCGAGATCGTTATCCGGCGGGAGCACGAGGCAGCCCAACTCCGCAAGCACCGCGGCGCGCACACCATCAAGGGTGAGTACTTCGGACCCTTCGCCAGCGCCTGGGCGGTGAACCGCACGCTGAACACGCTGCAGAAGGCCTTCCTGCTGCGGTCCTGCTCGGACAGCGTCTACGAGTCCCGCACGCGGCCTTGCATGCTGCACCAGATCCGCCGCTGCTCGGCCCCGTGCACGGGCCGTATCAGCCTCGAAGACTACAACGGTCTGGTGGACCAGGCGCAGGCGTTCCTGCGCGGCAAGAGCCGGGCCGTGATGAGCAAGCTGTCCGAGGACATGCAGGCGGCGTCCGACGACCTGGAGTTCGAGCGGGCCGCACGCCTGCGCGATCGGATCCGGGCTTTGGCCTCTATCGCCCAGGAACAGCAGATCAACCCGGAGACGGTGGACGAGGCCGACGTCTTCGCCCTCCACGCGGAAGGTGGCCAAGCCTGCGTGCAGGTGTTCTTCTTCCGCGCCGGCCAGAACTGGGGCAACCGCGCCTACTTCCCGCGCGTGGACAAGGCCGACGAGGATCCGGACGTGATGAGCGCCTTCCTCGGCCAGTTCTATGACGACAAGCCGATCCCGCGGATGATCCTGACCAATGTCCAGCCTAGCGAGGACGAGCTGCTGGCTGAGGCCTTCTGCCAGAAGTCAGGCCGCCGGGTGGAGATCAGCCGGCCGCAGCGCGGGGAGAAGAAGAAGCTGGTGGAGCACGCCTACACGAATGCCCGCGAGGCGCTGGGCCGGAAAATGGCGGAGAGCTCGGCCCAGTCGAAGCTGCTGGCCGGGGTCTGCGAGGCCTTCGGCCTGGAGGGCCAGCCCGAACGCATCGAGGTCTACGACAACAGCCACATCATGGGCACCAATGCGGTGGGCGGGATGATCGTGGCCGGCCCGGACGGCTTCCAGAAGAACCAGTATCGCAAGTTCAACATCCGCTCGACCGAGCTCACTCCCGGCGACGACTACGGGATGATGCGAGAGGTCCTGCGCCGCCGCTTCTCCCGGCTGGTGAAGGAAGAGGAAGAGGGCAACGAGGCCATCCGCCCGGACCTGGTGCTGATCGACGGCGGCGCCGGGCAGCTGGCGGCGGCCGTGGAGGTGATGGCGGACCTGGGCGTCGACGACATCCCGGTGGTGGGCGTGGCCAAGGGTCCGGACCGCGATGCGGGGCTGGAGCGGTTCTTCATGCCCGGCAAGGAGCCCTACATGCTCGAGCCCAAGTCGCCGGTGCTCTACTATCTGCAGCGCCTGCGCGATGAGGCGCATCGGTTCGCGATCGGCAGCCACCGGACGCGCCGTACGATCGACATGAAGAAGAACCCGCTCGACGAGATTGAAGGGGTCGGGCCGGGCCGCAAGCGCGCCCTTCTGCACACGTTCGGGTCCGCCCGCGGCGTCAGCCGCGCCTCGGTGGAAGACCTCGCCAAGGTGGAGGGCGTCAGCCTGCCGCTTGCCCAGCGCATCTACGCCTTCTTCCACAAGGCCTAGGGCCGCCGCAGCAGAACGGCTAAGCTTCCCTGGAACGAACCTCAGCCACAGACGCTCGAAGCCGCATGAAGTCCCTGCCGAACATCCTGACGTCCCTGCGCCTGGTCCTGGCGCTGTTCATGTTCCTCGCTTTGGCGGCGGCCGCGGGGGCGTTCCCGTACGTCTCCGAGCGGCTCGACCCAATGGCCCAGTTCGCCCTGCAGCGCTGGGCGATCTACGCTTTCGTCGTGGCGGCGGTGACCGACTTCTTCGACGGCTGGCTGGCCCGCAAGATGAACGCCACCAGCGTCTGGGGCGCCATCCTCGACCCGATCGGCGACAAGGTGCTGGTTTGCGGCGCCATCCTGGGCCTGCTCTCGCTGGGCCCGCAGCCGATGGTGGTCCTGCCGGCCGGGCTGATGCTGTTCCGCGAGTTCACGGTCAGCGCCCTGCGCGAAGTCGGCGCGGGCAAGGGCGTGAAGCTGCCGGTCACCCTGCTGGCCAAGTGGAAGACCACGCTGCAGATGGTCTCGCTCGCCATGGAGCTGGTGGTCGCCGCCTGGGGTGCGTTCAGCCTGCCCGACGATCCGTCGATCCAGGGCGGGTTCGCTGTGGCGGCCCACACCCTCTTCTGGATCGCGGCGATCGTCACCCTGATCACCGGCGCCCAGTACTGGGAGCAGACCCGGAAGGCGCTACAGGCCTAGCCGTTCGCCTTCGGGGCCTTGGCTGCCTGGTCGTCGCGCCACGCCTGCTCCTGAGCCATCACCTCGTCGGACACCAGGCCCTCGAAGTCTTCGGGTTCGTGGAACGGGCGCAGCTCAATCTCACCCTCGCTGAACGGAACCCGGCGGGCCCAGGAGAGCGCCTCGTCCATGTCCTTGCACTGCAGGATCCAGTAGCCGGCGATCAGTTCCTTGGTCTCGGCGAAGGGGCCGTCGGTGACGACGGTGGCGCCGCGCCCTTCGAAGCGCACGCGTTTGCCGGCCGAACTCGGCTTCAGGCCGGCGCCGTCGAGCAGGACGCCGGCGGCGATCAGCTCGTTGTTGAACTCCGCCATCTCCGCGAACATCTTCTCGGCGTCGGGCGGGAACGCGCCGGCTTCCGACATCGGGGTGGCTTTCACGATCATCAGGTAGCGCATCGTCGTTCTCCTTGGCCTTCGGTGTGGTCTCCCGAAGGACGAACTAGAGTCCGTTCACCCGACAATCGGCATCAACATTCAGCGAGGTTGACCGCCAGCCCCCCCAGCGAGGTCTCCTTGTAGATGGCGCTCATGTCCTCGCCGGTTCGCTTCATGGTGGCAATCACCTTGTCCAGGCTGACGGTGTGGCGGCCGTCGCCCAGCAGGGCCAGCCTCGCGGCGTCGATCGCCTTCACCGCGCCCATGGCGTTGCGCTCGATGCAGGGGATCTGCACCAGGCCCCCGATCGGATCACAGGTCAGGCCCAGGTTGTGTTCCATGGCGATTTCGGCCGCGTTCTCGATCTGTGCGTTCGAGGCTCCCATCGTGGCCGCCAGTCCAGCCGCCGCCATGGAGCAGGCCACGCCCACCTCGCCCTGGCAGCCGACCTCAGCCCCCGAAATCGAGGCGTTCTTCTTGTAGAGCGCGCCGATGGCCGCAGCGGTCAGCAGAAAGGTCCGACGGCTCTCGGCCGTGCCATTGTGGAAGCGCTCATAGTAGCGGAGCACCGCGGGGAGGAGCCCCGCCGCGCCATTTGTCGGCGCCGTGACCACGCGTCCACCCGCTGCGTTCTCCTCGTTCACCGACAGGGCCCAGAGGTTCACCCAGTCGAGGGCGGCCAGGGGATCGGCGATCCGGCGGTCAGCATCCGAGATCAGGTTCTGCCACACCCGGTGGGCTCGGCGCGGCACCTTCAGGCCGCCCGGCAGCACCCCGTCCACGCGAAGTCCGCGGTCGATGCAGGCGTACATTGCCGCGGCGATCTCCTCGAGACCGTCGTTGATCTCCTGCTCGCTGCGGCGGGCCTTCTCGTTCTCGAACATCAGCTCGGCGATGGTCAGGTTGGCCAAGGCCGCCCGCTGCAGCAACTCGTCGCCGGACTGGAACGGGTACGGGACCTCCGGCCCGGTCTCCGGCGGCGCGTTCTGGCCCATCTCCTCCTCGGCTCGTACGAACCCGCCGCCGATGGAGAAGTAGGTCCGCTCGCCGATTGGCGCGCCCTCGGCGTCGAAAGCCACGAAGGTCAGGGCGTTGGGATGCTGCGGGAGCCGAGTGCGGCCGGCCCAGACGAGGTCCCGCGCCTCGTCGAAGGCGATCTCCCGCCCGCCGCCGAGCTTCAGTCGCCCGCGGCTGCGGATGTCGGCCAGCGCCTGTTCGGCGGCGTCCGGGTCGAGGCTGCGCGGCTCGAACCCGGCCAGGCCCAGGAGCACCGCGCGGTCGGTGGCGTGCCCGCGGCCGGTGAGCGCGAGCGAGGCGTAGAGCGTCGTCTCGACCCGCTCCACCCGCTGCGCCCGATCGCCGAGCCAGCCCAGGAAGCGGTGGGCAGCCGTCATCGGGCCCATGGTGTGCGAACTGGAAGGGCCGATGCCAAGCTTGAAGAGGTCGAAGACGCTGACGTTCATCCGCCCCATAAACGCGTAAAGCGGGGAAGGCTCAACCGCCGTTCGGCCCCCGGTCGGGGATGATTTTTCCCCTGGCTTCAGCTCATCGGGTTGGCGGGCGGCGGCGGGTCGGCGGGCAAGGGGATGAATTCCTGGTCGTCCGCGTCCGGCAGCTTCATCCGGCCGGCCCGCCAGTCGGCCTTGGCCTGCTCCAGCCGGTCCTTGGAGGAGGAGACGAAGTTCCACTCGATGAACCGCGGCCCGATCGGCTCGCCGCCCAACAGCATGATGATGGCCGGCGTGACCGCCGTGAACAGCACCGGCTGGCCTGGGTGGAAGACCAGCATCTGGCCTTCATGAAACTGTCGGCCATCCACCTCGACGACCCCCTGCGCCACATAGGCCGCGCGTTCGGGGTACTCGGCCGGCAGCTGCGCCTGGGCGCCGGGTTGCAGCGTCCAATGCACGTAGAACAGCGGCGAATGGACCTGCACCGGCGACTTTGCGCCGAACGCCTGGCCAGCGATCAGCCGAGCCGTGAGGCCACCGCTCTCGTAGTGGGGAAGCTCCTCAGCGCCGTGGTGCACGAAGCCGGGGTCGGTCTCCTCGTCCTCGACCGGCAGAGCGATCCAGCATTGGATGCCGTTCATCCGTCCGCCGTTGGCGCGCAGGTGCTCGAAGCGTTCCGAATGTGTGATGCCCCGGCCGGCGGTCATCCAGTTCACCTCGCCCGGCCAGACGTCCTGATGGGCGCCGACGCTGTCGCGGTGCGTGATCGCGCCCTCAAACAGGTAGGAGAGGGTGGAGAGCCCGATGTGCGGGTGCGGCCGCACGTCCACCTCGCGGCCAAAGCCCGGCTGAAACTCCGCCGGACCCATGTGGTCGAAGAAGACGAAGGGCCCGACCATCCGTCGTCCAGCATAGGGTAGAACCCGTCCAACCTCGAACCCCCCGAGGTCCTTGCGGCGCTGGTCGATCACAAGGTCGATCATGGGTGACTCCTTGGGATCAGCTCTGGGCGCTCACATAGGGGCTGACGAGGCCCAGCGGCGCAGCAGTCGTGTGCTTTACGGAGCGGATAACGATACGGCTCTCGATATTGGAGACGAGGCCCAGCGAGAGGATCTTTTCCCGCAGGAAGTCGTCGAAGGCGTGCATGTCGCGGGTGACGATCCGCAGCTCGTAGTCGGCTGCGCCGGTAACGGTGGCGCATTGCACCACCTCGGCAAGCTTGCCGATGGCTTGTTCGAAAGCGTCGAGGTTGTCCTTGGTCGGGAGGGAAAGCTTGACCGTGCAGTAGACCTCGAAGCTGAGGCCCAGGCGCTCGCGGTCGAGGATGGTGACCCGGCGCTGGATGACGCCCGCGTCTTCCAGCCGCTTGATCCGCCGCCAGCAGGGGCTGGACGACAATCCCACCCGTTCCGCGATCTCAGCCACCGAGAGGCCGGCGTCATGCTGGATCAGGTCCAAAATCTTGGCATCGACGGCGTCGAGCACCTCGGACAAGTTTTCCTCCTTCTCTCGGGGCTTACCCGCGTCTTTCTTGCCCCGGAACCGCATGGCAGGGGCACGCTTTTGGCAAGCAATTGCTACGGTCTTATATGATCTTCTAAGGCCATAGGGAGCCCTCGAAGGATAAAAATTGCAATGCGCCACCAGGAAGTGACGCTCGACGACAAGTTTCTGCTCACCGAGGGCCGAGTTTTCATCACCGGCGTTCAGGCCCTCCTGCGCGTGCTGATGGACCAACACCGCCTCGACCAGGCGGCGGGCCTCAACACCGCCGGATTTGTCTCGGGCTATCGTGGCTCGCCGCTCGGCGGCCTCGACCAGCAGGCCGCCCGCGCCGCCAAGCACCTCAAGGCCGCCGAGGTGGTCTTCAAGGAGGGGCTGAACGAGGATCTCGCCGCCACCGCCGTGTGGGGCTCGCAGCAGGCGAACCTGTTCCCGGGCGCCCGCTACGACGGCGTCTACGGCATGTGGTACGGCAAGGCTCCGGGCGTGGACCGCACCGGCGACGCGTTCAAGCACGCCAACTTCGCGGGTGTCTTCCCGAAGGGCGGCGTGCTGGCGGTCGCCGGTGACGACCACAACTGCAAATCCTCGACGCTGCCGTCACAGTCCGAGTTCGCGTTCCAGGACTTCGAGATGCCGGTTCTGGCGCCCGCCGACGTGCAGGAGGTGCTGGACTACGGCCTGATGGGCTATGCCATGTCGCGGTTTTCCGGCCTCTGGGTCGGGCTGATCGCGCTCGCCGACACCATGGACTCCGGCGTCACCATCGACGTGGGCATCTCCCGGCACCGGTTCGTCACGCCCGAGAACTTCCGCCTGCCGCCCGGCGGCCTCGGCATCCGCCTGAAGGACCAGCCGCTCGACAAGGAGCGGCGGATGCGGACCCAGAAGATCCCCGCCGCCCTGGCCTTCGCTCGCGCCAACCGTATCGACCGGGTGATGTGGGGCTCGTCGCGCCCGCGCCTGGGCATCGTCTGCCAGGGCCAAGCCTACAAGGACGTCATCGAGGCCTTCTCGGCCATGGGGATCTCGCGGCAGGAAGCCGCCGACCTGGGCATCGCCATCTACAAGGTGGGCATGCCCTGGCCGCTCGAGCCCACCGGCATCCGCGCCTTCGCCGCCGGCCTCGAGACCCTAATGGTCATCGAGCACAAGCGCCCGCTGATCGAGACCCAGGCCCGGGCCGCGCTCTACGACCTGCCCGCCCATGCCCGGCCGAAGATCATCGGCAAGACGGACGAGCAGGGGCACCCGCTATTGTCCGAGCTCGGCTCGCTGTCCGTGGCCGAGATCGCGCTCGCGATCTCCGACCGCCTGCCGCGCGGCCCGCATATGGAACGGGTGCATGACTACCTGAACCGCGTGTCGGCCGCCTCGATGGCCGCGGTGACCCTGTCCAGCGACCAGCAGCGCAAGCCGTTCTTCTGTTCGGGCTGCCCGCACAACTCGTCGACCCGCCTGCCGGAGGGCAGCCGGGCGCTGGCCGGCATCGGCTGCCATTACATGGCCAGCTTCAACGACCCGAACACCGACCTCACCAGCCACATGGGTGGGGAGGGTCTGACCTGGATGGGCGCCTCCCCGTTCACCGACGAGAAGCACGTCTTCGTCAACCTGGGCGATGGCACCTACAACCACTCGGGCTCGCTCGCCATCCGCGCCTCCGTCGCGAACGGTTCGAACATCACCTACAAACTGCTGTTCAACGACGCCGTCGCCATGACAGGGGGGCAGACCGCCGAAAGCGGCTTCACGGTCCCGCAGATCACCCGCCAGCTCGCCTCCGAAGGCGTGAAGAAGGTGGTGGTCGTGGCGGCCGAGCCGGAGCGGTACGAGACGGTGACGGACCTTGCGCCCGGCGTCGAGGTGAAACCCCGGTCCGACCTGATCGCGGTCCAGAAGGAGCTGCGCGAGATTCCGGGGGTCAGCGTTCTGATCTACGATCAGGTCTGCGCCACCGAGAAGCGCCGGCGTCGCAAGCGCGGCAAGATGGAGGCCGCGCCGCGCCGCGTGATGATCAACCCGCTGGTTTGCGAGGGCTGCGGCGACTGCTCCAAGACCAGCCACTGCGTGTCGGTCGAGCCGCTGAACACCGAGTTCGGCCGCAAGCGGAAGATCAACCAGTCGTCCTGCAATCAGGACTACACCTGCGTGGAAGGCTTCTGCCCCTCGTTCATCACGCTCGAAGGCGCCGAGAACCCGCACAAACAGGCCATGCCGGCGCTGACCGCGGACTCCACGCCGCTGCCGAGCTTTGAGGCCTTCACGGGCGTCAAGAACATTGTCTTCACCGGCGTCGGCGGCACAGGGGTGACCACCGTGGCCTCGATCCTGGCCATGGCCGCCCACGTGGACGGCCGCGCCGCTTCGGTGGTGGACATGACCGGCCTGGCCCAGAAGGGCGGGGCGGTGTTCAGCCACGTGCGGATCGGTGAGACCGAGGAGAGCGTAGTCGGCGGCCGCGTGCCGGCGGCATCCGCGAACGTGCTGATCGCCTGCGACCTGCTGGTGGCTGCGGGCGCCGACGCTCTGGCGCTTTACGCCAAGGACCGCACGGTGGCGGTGGGCAATGCCGACTTCTCGCCGACCGCCGACTTCGTCACCGACCGGGATGTCCGCTTCGACGCTGACGCCCAGGCCCGCCGCATTGCGGCGGCGGTGAAGTCCTACGACGCCATGCCGGCCCAGCACCTCGCGGTGACCAACCTCGGCGACGCGATCTACTCCAATATGATGATGCTCGGTTTCGCATGGCAGAAGGGGGTGGTGCCGATCTCAAGCCGGGCGCTCTACCGCGCCATCCGCCTGAACGGCGTGGACGCCGAGGCCAATCTCCTGGCCTTCGAACTTGGCCGCAAGGCCGCCCACGACCCCTCCAGCCGCGGCCTGCGCGAGGACGACGTCCCGACGCCAGAGACCATGCCGGTGGACGAACTGATCGCCCAGCGCGCCGCCGACCTCGAGGCTTATCAGGACTGCGCCTACGCCCAACGATACCTGGACAAGGTGCGCCAGGTGCAGGCGGCGGAGAGCGCAATCGGCGGAGACCGCCTGACCCGGGCCGTCGCGATCAACCTCTACAAGCTGATGGCCTACAAGGACGAGTACGAGGTCGCTCGCCTGCATACGGACCCGCGCTGGAAAGCCTACCGCAACGAGACCTTCGTCGGGGGCAAGGCCAAGGTGTGGCTGGCGCCGCCGCTGCTGTCTCCCAAGGACAAGGATGGACGGCCGAAGAAGATCGCCTTCGGCGGTTGGATGATCGATGCGGCCTTCCCGGTGATGGCCAGGATGAAGGGCCTGCGCGGCACGCCGTTCGACGTGTTCGGCTATACCGCCGAGCGGAAGATGGAGCGGGGCCTTATTCGCGACTACGAGGCCCAGCTCGACCGGCTGCTCAGCCGCCTCGACGCCGAGCACCTGCCCACCGCCGTCAGGATCGCCGCTGTCCCGCAGCAAATCCGCGGCTTCGGCCACGTCAAAGATGCCAGCTTGAAGCCTGCCAAGGCTGAGGAACAGCGCCTTTGGGCCGAGTGGGAGAACATTGGGCGGAAGGAGCTGGTCGGCGCGTGACAGGCCGGCCAGCGTGGCGCCGTCCTGGAGAAGTCGCCCGTCCGGGCGGGCTTCTCTTTGACGAAGACGTAGAGCCGGGACTCGCCGAAGTTCTGCGCGGGCTTGGCCTTAGCCCACCCTGGCGATTACTGACCCGTCCGCCTGCTCGATGACTTCAAGTCGCGCCTCGGGATCGATCTCGCCCAGTTCGATCTCCTCCTTGGGCGTGATCAGCCAAGCCCGGCGGCCCGCGACCGCCATGACGATCCGGCCCGTGCCCCAGTGCTCCCGGGCATAGGCTGTCAGCGCGTCGTGCATGGGGTTGCGGCGCCAGGCGAGCGGGTTGGCGGGGTCGCAGCGGGCGATCAGCCGGCGGCTGTCGTGGTCCTGGTCGAGCATCACCTTCGTCTGGTCGGGCCGGAAGCGGTGCGGCATCTCCGGGTCCATCAGCCAGACGCATTCGAACGTGCGGCAGCCACGCGGGCGGGCGTCGTAGATGCCGCAGCCCTTGCCCGCGCGGACATGGGCGCAGGCCGCTCCCGCCGGCTTCTCCAACTCCGAGACCAGCATCACCTTGCAACAGAAGGTGCAGGCGCCGCAGGACTTCGTGCGGGGACTTTGCGGCCGCTCGGCCATGGCGCTCCTCGGGCCGCCTCCTCAGGTGCGGGCGGGCGCGAACACCTCCACCGCGCCGGGCCTGATGGTCAAGACCAGCGGCGTTTCCGTCGCAAGCTCGCCATCGAGGTTCACCGGCATGGGGGTGGGCGTGCGGATCTCCAGCGCGGTGGTGCTGGCGGTGCGCACCTCGCGCCAGCGGACGTGCCGCCCGCGTCGGAACAAGGGAGCCAGGACCACCACCTTCCAGAGGCTGCCGGCTTCCAGGCTGTAGAGCACCAGCCGGCCGTCATCGATCTGCGCGTCGTCGCTGACCGCCACGCCGCCGCCGTAGTAGCGGCCGTTGCCGATGGCGATCTGGTAGGTCTGCGCGCGCACCACTTCGCCGTCGGCGGCGATCGCCGCGCGGAAGGTGCTGGCGCCGAACAACACCCGCATCGCGGCCAGCACATAGGAGAACCGGCCCAGCCGGCTCTTCGCGCCCCCGCTCAGGGTCTGCGCCAGCTGGGCCGAGAGGCCGAGGCTGGCGACGTTGAAGAACGGCTTGTCGTTGGCGAGGCCCACGTCGATGCGGCGGGTCGATCCGGTCGCGATGACGTCCGCCGCCGCTTCGACGTCGAGGGGCAGGCCCAGTGTCCGGGCCAGATCGTTCGCGGTGCCGAGCGGCAGGACGCCTAAGGGCAGGCCCGTCTCCAGCAGGGCAGGGGCGACGCCGTTCATGGTGCCGTCCCCGCCCGCCACCACCACGAGGTCCACCTCCGCACCTGCGCTGCGGATGGCCTCGCAGGCGTGGTCGCAGGAGTCCGTCGGCCGATCGGTGAGCGTCACCCCGCGCTCGGCCAGCCGTCGCAGGACGGGCTGCACCCACTCCCCATCCTTGCCGCCGTTCCGCACCAGCAGGCCGCGGCGCGGGATCAATGTTGCGGCTCCGTCATGCCAGCGAAACGACGGGACCTCACAAAAAGCTCAAATGATCTTCGCGACGCTCGGTGCGTCCTGGACGTCCAGGGCATTGCCGGACGCCGCCATTATTCGTAAGTTCGGTATGAACGCTGGCCCGGAGCTGGCGACAAGTCATGGGGAGCCTATCGTGAAACGCGCCGCCTTCTTCCTTGCGACCGCCATGTGCGCCGCGCCGATGGTCCTCGCGGCCGTGCCGTTCGAAGCTGCGGCCCAGAGCAAGTCCGCCGCCTACAAGGCGCCTCGCACCGCCTTCGGCCAGCCGGACCTCAGCGGCTACTGGTCCAACTCGACCCTCACGCCGATGGTGCGTCCGGCCAAGCTCGGCGACCGCCTCGTGCACACCGACGCCGAGGTGAAGGCGATGGAACAGGCCGTTGTGGATGAGGTGGAAGAGGGCAACCGGCCCACCGATCCCAATGCGCCAGCCGAGGCCCCCGAGCGGCCCGCCAACACCCGTCCTGAGTTCGCCGCCGCCGGCGGTGACGTGGGCGGCTACAATCGCGGCTGGCTCGACCCCGGCCACAGCGTGATGCGCGTCCGCGGCGAGCCGCGGACCTCCCTGATCACTACGCCGAACGGCCAGGTGCCGCCCCGCAAGGCAGGCGCTCCCAGCCCTGCCGGCCTCGGCGGCGGCCGCGGCGGCATGGGTTCGTTCGACAATCCGGAGAGCCGGTCGCTTGGCGAGCGCTGCATCATCGGGTTCGGCCGAAACGGCGGCCCGCCGATGTTCTCCAACGGCTTCTACAACAACAACTATCAGATCGTTCAGACGCCCACGGCGGTCACAATCCTCGTGGAGATGAACCACGACGCCCGCATCATCCCGCTGAACGCCAAGCACCGGACCGACAACATCCGTCCCTACTTCGGCGACTCCATCGGCTGGTGGGAGGGCGACACCCTCGTCGTCGAGACCACGCACATCCCGCAGCGCCAGGCCTTCATGGGCTCCTGGGAAAACCTAAAGGTCATCGAGCGCTTCACACGCGTCGGCAAGGACCGGCTGCATTACGCCTTTACCGTTGAAGACCCGACGATTTGGGAGAAGCCCTGGGGCGGCGAGTACGAGATGAGCCCGCTGAACGGCGTCATCTATGAGTACGCCTGCCACGAGGGGAACTACGCGCTCGAGGGCATCCTCGGCGGCGCCCGGCAGGAAGAGAAAGAGAAGGCTCAGGCCGCCGCGGCCGCCGCGAAGCCGGCGGGCGGCAAGGCCCCGGCCAAGGCCGGCGGCTCCAAGGCCTCCGACTAAGGCTCGGACCGAAACCCTGCAGGGGCGACGCGCCGGACGGCCGTCGCCCCTGTGTGACCTCAGGCCCACACCGGGCCCGGCGCGACGACGCGCCATCTTGCGCGGCCGGCCTGCTGTCCTAAATCGGCGTTATGCGTCGCCTTGCTGCTCTCGCCATCGCCGCCGCGGCGGCCGTTTCCGCCGGCGCCGCCGCGGCCCAGCCGGCGCCGGCGGACACCTTCGGGGTCTGGCGCAATCCGAAGGACAACGTACGCATCGAGATCCGTCCGTGTGGTGACGGCGCCTGCGGCACCGTCATCTGGGCGACCCCGCGTGTCCAGGCCAAGGCCCGTGAGGCCGGCACGCCCAACATGATTGGACTGCAGATCTTCCGCGAGCTGGAACTCGACCGGAACGGGGTCTGGCGCGGGAAGGTGTTCGTGCCGGACCTCGGGCGCACCTTCTCAGGCAGCGCCCAGCCGATGGACAACAGCCGCCTGCGCGCCAAGGGCTGCATCATCGGCGGCGTCCTCTGCAAGTCGCAGGTCTGGACGAAGGTCGCCTAGGCGGCGGCCGTGGCGACCTTGCGGCGGGCCCGGCTATTCCGGGCGCCGAGTTTCGTGCGCAGCAGCCAGTAGACCATCAACGCCAGCGTCGTGAGCATCGGCAGGGCGGCGAACGCCGTGTCGCGGATCGGCTCCGGGACGAACCTGGGTTGGCCGAGGAAGAACGAGCCCGCTGCGATCGCCAGCGCCGCGCTCAAGGTCTCGATCAACGAAGCCGCCCATCTTGTCGGCTTCTCCGAGCCGGCGGCGTTCTCGCGGGCCTGCAAGCGATGGACGGGGACGGGCCCGAAGGCGTTTCGCACCCGCTCCGACGCTCCCGCTTAGGGGGCCTTCGCTGCGGCTCGCACAGCATCCACGAAGGCGGTCCGCGCCATCCCCAGCTCGCGGCCCGTGGCCTGTGGCCAGGCGGAATTGATCACCACGATCAGTCGCTCGTCGCGGAAGGTGGTGATCGACTGGCCGAAGATGCCCGACGCGTCGTAGCTGCCGTTCGGGCGCATCCACCAGAAGAAGCCATACCCCGGCGCGGGCGCGCCCTCGGTGATCTGCGGCTTCGTCGCTTCTGCGGTCCAGCCGGCGGGCAGCACCTGCCTACCGCCAGCCTTGCCGCCGTCGAGGATGAACTGGCCCACGCGAGCGTAGTCGCGCAGAGTCATCGACATGCAGCAGCCGCCCCGCTCGTGACCAGCCAGATCTAGCATCCAGATCCCGTCCCGCTCCATGCCGTAGGGCTTCCACAGCTTCTCCGACGCATAGTCCGACAGCGACTTGCCGACCGCCTTCGAGACCATGACGCCCACGAGGTCGGTCTCGCCGGTGTTGTAGGTAAAGCGCGCACCCGGCGCGTGGGCGCGGGGCAGCTTGCGCATGTAGCTGACGATCGGGTTCATTCCCGGCTCCAGGCTGGCCGTGCCCGCCCGGGCGACGTCTGAATTCGGATCAGCGTAGTCCTCGTTCCACTTCACGCCCGAGCTCATGGTCAGCAGGTGGCGGACGGTGACGCCCTCGTAGGCGGAGCCTTTCAGCTCCGGGATGTAGTTGGTGACGACGTCGTCGAGCCCCTTGATCTTGCCGTCCTGGATCGCGGCGCCGACGAGGGTGGAGGTCACCGACTTGGCCACCGAGAACGAAGTCCAGCGGTCTTCGGGTTTGCGGCCCATGCCGTAGCGCTCGAGCAGGATCTTGCCGTCCTTGAGCACCAGTACGCCCGAGACGTTGTAGGCCTTCATGTAGTCGTCGACGGTGAAGGTCTTGCCGCCATACGCGAACGTCGGCGCGATCTGCTTGCCGGCCTTTGGCAGCGGGCGGACCTGCTTGCCCCGGGCGATGGTGCGCACCTGGTAGACGGTCTCGATCGCGGGATACCACTGCGCCTGCTGCTGCGGCGTCCACTGCAGGATCGACGGCGTGCCGGCGTTCAGCGGCGTCTGCGCCTGGGCGGCGGTGGCCAGCCCCAGGGCGGCCAGGACTGGAATGATCGTGCGCATGCGTTTTCCCCGATGTTTCGCGCACAGTAGCGTTCCGGGGCCAGATCGCACCACCGCCCTTCTCCCTAAGGAGAGAAGCTGTCGGCGCAGCCCACGGATGATGTTCCCAACGGCCGCGCGGTGCGTTAGCCAGCAGGCATGGCGGATTTCGACTTCGACGCGGTGGTCGTGGGGGCGGGCGCCGTGGGCCTGGCCTGCGGCTACGCCCTCGCACGCCGCGGCTTGGTCGTGGCCGTCCTCGAGCAGGAGGCGGCTATCGGCCAGGGCGTCTCCTCGCGCAATTCCGAGGTGATCCATGGCGGGCTCTACTATCCCACGGGCTCGCTGAAGGCGCGGCTCTGCGTCCGCGGTCGGCGGATGCTCTACGCGTTCCTGGACGCCCACCACGTGGAATACGACCGCTGCGGAAAGCTGGTGGTCGCCGCCAATGCTGAGGAGCTCGCCCGCCTCGACGCGATCTTCGAGCAGGCGCTGACCAACGACGTAGAGGGCATGCAGAAGCTCTCGAGGGCCGAGGCCCTGGCGCTGGAGCCGGAACTCGCCTGTGAGGGGGCCCTGCTGTCGCCGGAGAGCGGCGTGTTCGACAGCCACGGCTACATGCTGGCCCTTCAGGGCGAGATCGAAACGGCTGGCGGCGCTGTGGTCCTTTCCACGCCATTCGAGGGCGCCACGCCCCTCGACGGCGGCGGCTATGAGGTTCGCGCCGGCGGCGAGGAGCCTGCGGTGCTTACGTGTCGCCATGTGGTGACGGCCCCGGGCCTCTCCGCCCAGGGCGTGGCCGCCAACATCGCGGGCTTCCCGGCCGAAGCGATCCCCCGGGCCCACTACGGCAAGGGCATGTACTTCCGCCTGGTGGGCAAGGCCCCCTTCGCTCGCCTGGTCTACCCGCCGCCGATCCCGGGCGCGCTCGGCACCCACTATCGCCGCGACCTTGGCGGCCAGGCTGTGTTCGGCCCGGACCTCACCTATGTGGACGCGCCGGACTACACGGTCGATCCGGATGCGGCGGCGGGCTTCTACGGCTACATCCGCAGGTTCTGGCCCGGCCTGCCCGACGACAGCCTCAGCCCCGACTACGCCGGCGTCCGGCCCAAGATCCACGGCCCTGACGAGCCGCACAGCGACTTCCGCATCGACGGGCCCGAAGTCCATGGGCTTCCCGGCCTCGTCAGCCTGTTCGGCATCGAGAGCCCCGGCCTGACCTCGTCGCTGGCTATCGGCGAGGCGGTGGCCGACCGGCTCGGCTTGGATTCCCTGGCGTAAGCGGGGCATCCTCCCGGCCGAGGGAGACCGCCATGAAGAACCGCATCACCGAGCTGCTCGGGGTGAAATACCCGATTGTCCAGGCGCCGATGGGCTGGATCGCCCGCGCCCCGCTGGCCTCCGCGGTCTCGAACGCCGGCGGCATGGGGATCATCGAGACCTCGTCAGGCGAGCTGGACGCCGTGCGGGAGGAGATCCGCAAGATGCGGACGCTCACCGACAAGCCGTTCGGCGTGAACATCGCCCAGGCGTTCGTCCGCGACCCTGACATCGTGAAGTTCGTCGTCGATCAGGGCGTCCAGTTCGTCACCACCTCGGCCGGCGATCCCAACAAGTATTGCTCGGAGCTGAAGGCTGCGGGTCTCACGGTCTTCCACGTGGTCCCCTCCCTCGCCGCAGCGCTCAAGGCGGTCGAGGCCGGGGTGGATGGCCTGGTCGTCGAGGGCGGCGAGGGCGGCGGCTTCAAGAACAGCCGCGACGTGGCCCTGATGGTGCTGCTGCCGCTGGTCTGTTCGAAGGTGAAGGTGCCGGTGATCGCCGCGGGTGGGATCGTCGATGGCGCCACCATGGCCGCGGCGTTCTGCCTGGGCGCCGAGGGCGTGCAGATGGGCACCCGGATGGTCTCGGCCGCGGAGAGCCCGGTGCATCAGAACTGGAAGGACGCCATCCTGCAGGCGAAGGAGACGGACACCGTCTTCCTGAACCGCTTCGGCCCCGGTCCTGCGCTCCGGGCGCTGCGGACCGAGAAGACCGGCGCCTACGAGAAGGCGCAGCCTGAGAACATCATGGGGGAGTTCAAGCGCGCGCTCGATCTCTACTTCGGCGGCGACATGGAGGCCTCGATCGCGCTTTCCGGCCAGGTCGCCGGGCGCATTGATGAGGTGAAGCCGGTCGCTCAGATCATCCGCGAGACGGTCGCCGACTTCGACACGGTCATGGGCGAGATGGCCGGACGGTACGTGCCGGCGGCCGAACCGGCGTAGGCCCGCTCAGGTCATACCGGATCGGCCCGTCGGCCGTCCGGTATGCCCATGCCGTTTGGAGGCTACTTCGGCGCGATCCGAAGCACCCGGCCCTTGTCGTTGTCGGTGGCGACGTAAAGCGCCCCGTCCGGTCCCACCACCACGTCGCGCAGCCGCTCCCCCACCTCGGCCAGAAGCCGCTCCTCCCCGACGACACGGTCGCCCTTCACCACCAGGCGTGTCAGGCGCTTGTCGGCCAAGCCGCCCACGAAGATGCTGCCCTTCCACGCCGGGAACAGGTTGGCCTCGTAGAAGGCCATGCCAGAGGGGGCGATCACGGGATCCCAGTAGTAGATGGGCTGCTCGGCGCCCGCCTTTTGCGTGATGCCGCCGGTGATCGGCCCGCCAGCGTACTCCACTCCGTAGGCCACGGTCGGCCAGCCGTAGTCGCGGCCCTTGCGGATGATGTTCAGCTCGTCGCCGCCCTTTGTCCCGTGCTCCACTTCCCAAAGCTCGCCGGTGCGGGGATTGAGAGCCGCGGATTGGCTGTTGCGGATGCCGCTGGCGAAAATCTCGGGCTGGGCGCCCTGGCGGCCGACAAACGGATTGTCCTTGGGGATCGAGCCGTCAGCGTTGATCCGGATGATCTTGCCGAGCCCCATGTCGAGGTTCTGCGCCTGCATCCGGCCGCTCACCACGGAGCGTTCACCGGTGGTCACGAACAGCGTCCCGTCGCGGGCGAACACCAGGCGCGAGCCGTAGTGCAGGGTGGACTCCCAACTGGGCTTCTGCCGCCAGATAACCTGCACGTTCTCCAGCCGCGGCGCCTGGTTGGTCCCTGAAATCAGCCGGCCCCGCGCCACGGCCGTGTTCGTCTTCCCATCCGGCTGACCCTCGGCATAGCTCCAGTAGATCAGGCCGTTGCGCGCGTAGTTCGGGTCGATGGCGAGGCCCAGCAGCCCGCCCTGTCCGCGGGTGTCGATCTGCGGCAGGCCGGTCACCGGCTCCGACAGCTTTCCGTTTTCGAACACCCGCAGCCGGCCCGGCTTCTCGCTGATCAGCAGCGCCCCGTTCGGCAGGAAGGCGAGCCCCCAAGGCTTCTGGACACCGGTGACGTAGTCGGTGACCGCGTAGGCCACGTTAGACTTCGCCTCTGGGGCGCGGGTCTGGCCGGCGAAGGCCGGCTTCTGGTTCGGCGCGTTGGCGGGCTTGGCGTCCACCGGCGCGCCGGCCCTGGTCGCGGCCGCCTGTGGCTGAGCCCGTCCATCGCCTCCGCCGCAGGCGGCGAGCAGGACGGCGGCGGCGGCGGTCACGAAGAGCTTCTGCATCAGGGTCTCCCGACTATGGCTTCCAAGGCTTCCTCACGTGAGGCGCCTTCCAGATGGATCAAGGCCCAGGTGGCGAAGAACAGCAGCGGCCAGCGCCGGCCTACGTTCCCCTGGGCGAACAACGCCTGCGCGTCGGGTTGGGCCCGGCGCAGGGCGTCGACCTTCGCGAGGCGGACGGCAATGTCGGGCGCGCGCGGCGCGATCCAGGCCTCCACCGGCACCGTGAAGCCCTGCTTGCGGGCCCAGGGCTCGGCGGCCGGGCAGGTCGCCTCCAGCCACTTGCGCAGCAGCCACTTGCCGTACCTCCCGCGCACCTTGAAGCGGTCGGGCAGCGGGAAGGCGAAGGCGGCGACCTCGGAGTCCAGGAAGGGCGTGCGGCCCTCCAGTCCATGGGCCATCAGGCAGCGATCCAGCTTTAGCAGGAGGTCGTTCGGCAGCCAGGTCGCCACGTCGGCCCACTGCGACTGCTGCAGCGGCGTCAGGCCTTTGGGCGCGGCGGCCGCCTGCCGCCAGCCGTCGAGCACGGCAGCATCCGCGCCACGGGGCTCAGCCGCCCGTCCGCCCAGCCACGTCGGCCGCAGCGCCCGGCGATAGCGGCCGTAGCCCCCGAACAGCTCGTCGCCGCCTTCGCCGGTCAGCACCACGGTCAGCGTGCCCTTGGCCGCTTCCGCGAGCTTCCAGGTGGGCAAGGTGGCGTAGTCCGCCGTGGGATCGTCCAACGCCCAGGCCACCTCCGGCAGGATGCGCCAGAAGTCCGCCTCGTCGAAGCTGGTCTCTCGCCAGTCGAGGCCCAGCGCGGCCGCCACCCGCTCAGCCTGGGCGCGCTCGTCGTGGGCGCCCGGCGCGTCGAAGCCGCAGGTGAAGGCGGTCACCGGGCGTTCGTTCAGCCGAGCCATCAAGGTTGCGATGGCCGCGGAATCGATGCCGCCTGAGAGGAACAGGCCATAGGGCACGTCCGAGCGCTGGTGCAAACGCACGCTCTCCTCCAGCACCGTATCCAGCTGGCGCAGCAGGGCGTCTTCCCCATCGGCAGGCGTCCGGTTCGCCCTCAGCGGCGCCCGCGGCGTGCAGCCGACAATACGGCCATCCCGCACTTCGAGGACCTCGCCGGGCGCCAGCCGCCGCAGCCCGCGGAACGCCGTCCGATCGCCCAGCGTGTAGTTCAGCGCCAGCAGTTCGCCCGCGGCCGCGTCGTCGAGTTCCGGCGCGACCAGGCCGGACGCGAAGAACGCCCGCGGCTCGGACGCGAAGGCCAGCCCATTGTCATGCTCCAGCAGGTAGAGCGGCTTGATCCCGAAGGGGTCGCGGACCAGCCAGGTGCGCCCGTCCGCCCCGATCAGGCACAGCGCATACATGCCGCGCAGCTTGTCGAAGGCCGCAGGCCCTTCGCGAGCGTAGAGGTGTAGCAGCGGCTCAAAGTCGGAGCCCGTCTTCAGCTCGCCGCCGAGCTGGTAGTCTCGCGCCAGCTCCACGTAATTGTAAATCTCGCCGTTGCCGACGACCGTCGCGCCGGCGGCGGATAGCGGCTGCCAGCCGCACTCCAGGTCGATGATCGAGAGACGGGCGTGGGCCAGAGTGGCGCCGGGCGCCTGCTCCACCCGCACGCCGTCAGGACCCCGGTGGGCCAGGGCGCCGATCATGTCCCGTGCCGCAGTCCCTGCGCCCAGCTGGCCCGCGATCCCGCACATCAGCCGACCCCGTAGTCGGCGAACAGGCTGCGCCAGGCCGCAACCACGGCGACCTCGGAGAACTCGCGCTCCACCCGCGCCAGGCCGTTCTGAGTCATGCGGATGCGCAGTGCTGGGTCGTCCAGCGTCCGCCGAACCGCGGCGGCCAGGGCTGACGGCTCGTCCACCGGAACCAGCAGGCCGTCCTCGCCGTCGCGAATCAGCGCGCTGGGCCCCTGGCTCGCGGCGGCGACGACCGGCAAGCCGTGCGCCCAGGCCTGGATCACCACGTTGCCGAGCGGCTCATACCGCGAGGGGAAGACGCAGACGTCCGCCGCCCGGTAGAGCGCCGAGGCGTCCGTGCGCCATCCGAGGAACCGCACGCGGCTCTCCACGCCCAGCGCGGTCGCCATCCCGCGTAGCTTGCTCTCCAGCGAGCCCACCCCCGCGATCCACAGAAAGGCCTCGGGGACTTGGGTCAGGGCCTGCAGGGCGACGTCGTGCGCCTTGGCCTCGTGCAGCCGCCCCATGGCCAGCAGCAGTGGGACGTCCTCCGGCGTGGCGAGGCTGGCGCGGGGGACGGGCGACGCCGCCTCGGCCGCTCGCGCGAAGTTGGGAATGCAGGTCACTCGCCCGGCGGGCCAGCCCTGGCCCACGATCCAGTCGGCGATGTGCTCGGTGTTGGCGACCAGATGGTCGAAGCCCTTGTAGTACTTGAGATTGTAGTAGCCGCCGAGCCGCCCGACGCGGGCCCAGGGGCCCTTCGGGGTGTGCCGCGCCGCGCGGTTCATCCAGGCCAGCGCCAGCTTCGTGTCCTGCCGGGCCGCAAAGCCGGCCGCCATGCGGCGCGTGAAGATGTCGAGCGGGCCGCCAAACGCCAGGGCCTCCACAGGCACCCCCGCGGCCGTCAGCGCCTTTTGACGCCTTGGGTTCGGCCGGATCGCGGCAGCCTCGGCGACGCCTGCGCGCCGCAGCGCCGAGACGAGCTCGACGAAGTAGGTCTCGGCCCCGCCTTCGCCCGCCGTCCCTAGGAGATGAAGCACGCCCATCGGGCGCGGACCCTAACGGCTCGCGCCGCCGTTCCCAAGCCGCTTGAAGCGACGAAAATCAGACCCTATAACCCGCGCCTCTCGCGAGGCCCGTGGCTGGGTAGCTCAGATGGTTAGAGCGGTGGATTCATAACCCACAGGTCGGCGGTTCGATCCCGCCCCCAGCTACCACACCTCCTTCCCTGCAGTCCTTCGAGCCCTGATTGCTATGGCTCAGCTTTTGTCCGTCGGGCGCGGCGGCTAGGCTGTTGTCCACGGGCCTCAGGGGCGCGTGGGGGAAGAGCGTGTCTGTCAGCCAGGATGCAGTTGGCGCGCGGCCGGACGGTTCGGACGGGGGCGAGGAGCGCTTCCGGCTGATAATCGACGCGGCGCCGACGCCGATGTGGGTCACGCGGCTCGACCGCACCCGCGAGTTCGTGAACCGGGCCTATCAGGACTTCGTCGGCGGCTCCTACGAGGAGGCCTTGGTCTTCGACTGGCGTCACGCCATTCATCCCGACGATGCGCCGCGGATCTATGCGGAGCAGCTGGAGAAAGAGGCTTCGCTGAAGCCCTTCACCCTCGAGGCGCGATATCGCAACGCCTCCGGCGAATTGCGCTGGCTCCGGTCGCAGTCGCAACCCCGCTGGGACGCCGCCGGCCGCCACATCGGCTTCGTGGGGACCGCCTACGACGTCACCGCCGAGAAGGCCGAGGAAGCCCGCCGCACGGCCCTCCTGGAGCTTGGCGATCGCGTTCGCGACCTCGCCCGGCCGTCCGAGATCGTTCAGGCCGCCGTGGACATCCTGGGGCGGACGCTGGAGGCCAGCCGGACAGGCTATGCTGTCGTCGACGCGACGGCGGAGACCGTCCGGATCGAGCGCGACTGGTTCGCGCCCGGCCTGGCCAGCATCAGGGGCGAGTTGCGCCTGGGGGAATTCGGCGGCTTCGCCGACCACCTGAAGCGCGGAGAGACGGTGGTCCTGGCGGACGCCAGCCATGATCCGCGCACGGCAGCCTACGCCGAGGCGCTGCGCCAGACCGGGGCGCAGGCCGTGGTGAACCTGCCGCTCGTGGAGCAGGGCGTGCTGGTGGCGATGCTCTTCATCACCCAGGCGGAGCCGCGGGCCTGGACCGAGGTCGAGTTGGCCTTCGTGCGCGAAGTGGCGGAGCGGACGCGGACGGCGGTGGAGCGGCGCCGGGCGGAGCGGGAGCTTCGGGACAGCCGCGCCCGGTTCGAGGCGATCACCAACTCGATCGACCAGATGGTCTGGTCGACACGCCCCGACGGCTACCACGACTATTTCAACCAACGCTGGTACGACTTCACGGGGATGCCGCACGGCTCCACGGAAGGCGATGCCTGGACCGGCATCTTCCACCCGGACGACCAGGATCGCACGCGGCAGCTGTGGGATCGCTCTCTGGCGACCGGCGAGCCCTACCATATCGAATACCGCCTGCGGCACCGTTCAGGGCAGTATCGTTGGGTTCTCGGCCGCGCTCAGCCCGTGCGCGACGAGGCTGGACGGATCAGCCGCTGGTTCGGCACCTGCACCGACATCCAGGAGATCGTGCAGGCCCGGGAGGTGCTGGCCCGCTCGCACGCCGAGCTGGAACGCGAGGTGGCCGAGCGCACGCGTGAGCGGGACCGAGTCTGGCAGAACTCCCGCGACCTGCTGGTGGTGGTCGGAGCCGATGGCGTTTTCCGCGCGGTGAACCCGGCCTGGACCGAGATCCTCGGCCATGACGTCTCGGAGGTGGTCGGCCGTAGCTTCCTGGAGTTCCTCTGGCCGGAGGACGTGGAGCTTACCCGGTCGGCTCACGAACTGGCGACCGCCAGCGAGCTGAACAATTTCGAGAACCGCTTCCGGCACAAGGACGGCACGGCGCGCTGGATCGCCTGGCATACCTCTGTCGAGGGGGACGGGATCTACGCCTACGGCCGCGACGTCACCCGGCAAAGGGCGGCGGCCGAGGAGCTACGACTGGCGGAAGAGGCGCTGCGCCAGGCGCAGAAGCTGGAGGCCATGGGCCAGCTCACGGGGGGCGTGGCGCACGACTTCAACAACCTGCTCACCCCGATCATCGGCGGCCTCGACATGCTGCACCGGCGCGGGCTGGGCGGCGAGCGGGAGCGGCGGCTGATCGACGGCGCTCTGCAGTCGGCCGAGCGCGCCAAGGTGCTGGTTCAGCGCCTGCTGGCCTTCGCGCGCCGACAGCCCCTGCAGCCCAGCGCTGTGGACGTGTCCGGCCTGATTGTGGGGATGGCCGACCTGGTCGCTTCCACCTCTGGGCCGCAAGTCAAGGTGGTGGTCGACGTTCCCCCCGGCCTCCCGCCAGCCAAGGCTGATCCCAACCAGCTTGAGATGGCCATCCTGAATCTCAGCGTGAACGCCCGCGACGCCATGCCGGACGGCGGCGTGCTGCGGATCTCAGCGTCGACGCAGTCGCTGAGCGCGCACAATCTCGCGAAGCTGCGGCCAGGTCTCTACGTGCGGATATCGGTGGCCGACACCGGCGTGGGCATGGACGAGGCGACCGCGGCCCGCGCCATCGAGCCCTTTTTCTCGACCAAGGGCGTGGGGAAGGGGACAGGCCTAGGCCTCTCGATGGTGCATGGCCTGGCCTCCCAACTGGGCGGTGACCTGAAGATCTCCAGCCGGCCCGGTCTCGGCACCAACATCGAGCTGTGGCTGCCGGTGAGCGAGGCTGCGGCTGATCCTGCTGCGGAGCCCGTTGCGTCGCAGACCTCGACCCGGGCGGGGCTGGCGCTGCTGGTCGACGACGAGGAGCTGGTCCGGGCCAGCACCGCAGACATGCTGCAGGAGATGGGCTACGAAATCGTCGAGGCGGCCTCCGGCGAGGCGGCCCTGAAGCTGGTGGACGAGGGCCTGCAGCCCGACGTGCTCGTCACCGATCACCTAATGCCCGGGATGAGCGGCGTCGACCTGATCCGCGCCTTGCGGGAGCGTCGGGCCGGCTTGCCGGCGCTCGTGGTGTCCGGCTTCGCCGAGGCCGACGAGCTCGCTCCCGACCTCCCGCGGCTCACCAAGCCGTTCCGCGCCGCGGACCTCGCGAGCAGCCTCGAACGCCTGCGGGGCTAGGCTGGCTGGGCCGCGCCCCACTCGTTCCAGCCGGCGAACCGCGGGGTGTGCGGAACGTACATCCTGTCGACGCTCTGCAGGCGGAAGCCAGCGGCGGCGATCGCCTCGGCGACAGGTCTCGTCAGGTGGCAGCCGCCGGCCAGCCTTTTCCAGACCGGCTCCACCCGTCGCTGCCAGCGGGCGACATCTGGGTCGGGCGCCAGGCCGTGCTCGCAGAACAGCAGCCGGCCGTCGGGTTTCAGCACCCGCCGCGCCTCGGCCAGTGCGGCGCGCGGCGCATGCACAGAGCAGAGGGTGAAGGTGCAGACCACCGTGTCGAAGGCGCCGTCGTCGAAGGGCAGGGCTTCCGCCGTCCCGTCCACGACGCGGACGGAGAGGCCGGGCGGGCGCTCCGCCGCCTCGGCTCGAGCCCGCAACTCAGGCGAAGGATCGATCCCGAGCACTTCGAGAGCCTTGGAGGGGTCGTAGAGCGCCAGGTTCAGCCCCATGCCGATCCCGAGCTCCAGCACCCGGCCTTCAGCGGCCGGCACGACCTTGGCCCGCTGTTTCATCATCGGCGGGGAGGAGCAGGCGCAGGTCAGCAGCTTGGGCAGAATCCAGCGGTCGTAGAGCGATGGCATAGGGGCGCCTCCGGCTCGAACATCGCCTGGGCAGAACGCCATGGCCATAGTGAAGCGACTGATCCGGCTCAGCGCCGCTCGTACACCTTCGGGGCTGGTCCGATGGCCACCGGGCCCAGCGTCGTTTGGCCCGCCTGGAAGTTGATAGTCGCTCGCGCCGCCTCGCCCGCGCCCTGACGCGCCGCCGCCACGGCCGCCGCGGCGTCGGCGGCTTCCGGCCGGATCACCCCCGTCTGGCCCATGGCCCCGAGCGCCATGGGCGCCTGCTGGAGAGTGACGTCCAGCATCCCGCGCAGGCGGCCGTCGATGCCGACGTTCAGAGTTCCCGCATTCGAGCCGAGGATGGCCTCGCCGGCGGTGACGCCGCCTTGCACCACCCGCATCTGGCCGCCGGCGTCTGACCAGCGGCGCACCGCCGCGGGCCAATCCTCGCCTTCGAACGCGCTCATTTTGGTCATCCGGGAATTCCAGACGATGGAGATCGGCTTGTCGCCGGCGATGCGGCCGAACAGGCCCGACAGCCGCGCCTTGCCGTTCTTCACTTCGGCGGCCACCAGCCCCTCGTCGTCCGGTCCCGGGCGTAAGTGGAATTCCACCAGATCGGCGGTCTCCAGGCCGAATGGCTGCGCGCCGGCCGCAGGCTGGAACGTCAGCTTCTCGCCCTGCAGGGAGAAGCTCGGCGGGCGCTTGTCGAGGTCCTTGAGGCTGGCGCGGATTGGCCCGCCCCGCACCGCGACCGGTCCCCCCAGAGGACGAACGAAGGTCAGCCCCTGCGGGGCCCCCAGCATCCAGTGGCCGGGCGCGTGCATATAGGCCTGCGCCTCCAGCACCGGCGCTTCCAGGCCCCAGCCGGAAGGCTCACGCACACGCGCGCCGCTCAGCGTCACGTTGAGGCGGAACGGGTAGCCACCGATGCCCCGCTCCTGCCAGCTGATCGCGTAGCCCGCTTGCTTCAGGTCGGCGACGGCGGCGTCCATCCGCGCGCGCGCCTCGCCTCTGGCCCACAGCCAGACGGCGCTCCATGCGATGATCACCAGAAGCGCCAGGGCGAACGGCAGGTAGAGGCCGAGGCGGCGGGGTTTGCGGGGCGGCGGCAGATCGTGCAGAGACATGACCCTTCTTTAGCGCGGGGTGCGATGTCGGACGAGCACTGGGTCTTCGGCTACGGCTCGCTGATGTGGCGGCCGGGGTTCGACTTCCTCGAACGCAGGGCTGCGACCCTGCACGGCCGCCGCCGCGCCTTCTGCATCTATTCCGTTCACCACCGCGGCACCTACGAACGCCCCGGACTGGTGCTCGGCCTTGCGCCAGGCGGCGCCACCCGCGGGATGGCCTATCGCGTGGCCGAAGCCGCATGGCCCGAAGTCTACGCCTATCTCCTGGAGCGGGAGCAGCCCACGGAAACCTACGTCGAGGCGCGCCGGCACGTGCGCCTCGCCGACGGCCGGCGGGTCGAGGCTCTGGTCTTCCTCTCGGACGTGCGCCACCCGCAGTGGGCCGGCGCGCTCGGCATGCAGCAGCAGGCCGAGCTGATCACCGGAGCCACGGGCCTCTCGGGCCGCAATGTGGACTACCTCCGTGACCTAGTTGGCCACCTTCGGGAGGAAGGCGTTCGGGACGAAGCGATGGAGAGCCTGCTCTCCCTCGTCGAGCGGCGCGAGCTGGCGAGCTAACGCCCGAGCTTTTCCTTCAGGGCATCGATCCGCTTTGACGCCTCGGCCTTCGTTAGGTCGTCGCCCGGCGGCTCGTCGTGCGCCTCTTCCGCCAGCGTGGTGAGGTAGGACGCCTGGGCGCCCGTCATCGGCTCGTCGCCGGACACCCAGTCGTCGGGATCCTTCTGGGTGTTGGAGCCCGGATTAGGGTCGAGCTTCGGGTTGTGATCGGTGTGGCCTTGGGACATGGCTGCCGCCTCCGTGTTCGCGTTCCGTTCTGAACGACGGGAGGTGACGTCAGTTCCACTACAGTGTCAGCAGCCGGGCGGACGCGGTCTCGATGCGATCCTCCAGCGTGCGCATGAACTCCGCCCGCTTCAGACCGGGCGGGATCGGCTCCAGGTACTCGAACACGATGGTCCCAGGCCTGCGCAGGAAGCCGCTGCGGGGCCAGTGGGCGCCGGCGTTCGTCGCCACCGGATGCACCGGCACGTCGAGCTCCCGGTAGAGAGCGGCGATGCCCGGCTTGTAGTCCGGCGCAGCGCCCGGGGCCTGGCGGGTGCCTTCCGGGAAGATCACCACCTGGCGGCCGTGCTTGAACAGCTCGGTCCCCTCGCGGACCACCTGGCGAAGGGTCTTGGAGTGCCCCTCCCGATCGATCACGATGGTGCCCACCTTGGCGGCGTACCAGCCGAACCACGGGATCCAGGCCAGCTCCTTCTTCATCACGAAGGCCGAGCCGGGCAGCCAGGTGAACTGGGCGAACACGTCCAGCATGCACTGGTGCTTGGGGGCGACCAGAGCCGCGCCTTGCGGAATGTGCTCGCGGCCGCGCACCTCGACCCGGATCCCGCAGATGGCCAGCATGGCGACCACGCCGCGGCCCCAGAAATGGAACAGCGCCAGCGTCCAGCGCGCCGGACCCAGCAGCACCGGCGTGCCCAGGACGGCGATCACCGCGGTCCACAGGTAGAACAGCGCCACGTAGAGGAAGGAGCGGACGGCGGTCACGACGGGGCCTTCTGTAGCGCCGGAACAGGGTCCCGCGGGCCCAGCCCCAGGACCGCCTCGCGGCCGAGGATCGCCAGATACTTGGAATACTCCACTACCATCAACCGGGCGGTCCGCGGGCTACGCCACCAGCGGCGCGCCTTCAGCGCCGGCGTGGCGACGGGATAGGGCTGCAGCGTGATCGCCGGCTCGCGCATAACGGCGCGCAGCTCCAGCATCGCGCGCGGCATGTGGTAGTCGGCGGTCACCACGATCAGCGTGCGGAAGCGCATGGCGTTGGCCCACTCGGCCGTCTCCCGGGCGTTGCCGACGGTGTCGGCCGCGGTGAAGCCCAGGTCGACGCAGCAGTCGTAGAGCCGGCGCACGGCGCGGCTGACTGTGCGGATATCCTCGCGGCTTGCCTCGGGGTTCACGCCGGAGACCAGCACCCGCTGCCCAAGGTCGCGTCCCAGCAGGGCCACGGCTGTCCCGATGCGCTGGTTGGAGTTGGCTCCCGTGAGCGCGACGATCCCGTCAGCCGCCTCCGGCAACGGCGGCGGTGTCGACTGCTGAACCCGCGTGGCGAAGGCGAATAGGCCGGCCAGCCAGATCAAGGCCAGGACGAGGAAGGCCGCGACGGACTTCATTCCATTTCCCGGATCAGCGCCGAAGCCGTCAGCCGCGCGGCCAACGCCGCCACCAGGGCCGCCAGCAACGGGCAGGGGAGAACCGCCAGAAGGTCGGTCCAGGCGATCGGCAGGGCCGGCGTCAGGCCGTGGCCGCCGCCCGCCAGGCGCGCCATGGCTCCCGCTGCGGCTGCGGCTACGGCTCCCAGCATCCCGGCCACCCCGGCGATGCGCGCGAACCGCAGCTGGAACAAGCGGGCGATAAAGGAGTCCTCCGCGCCCGAGAGATGCAGCACCTCGACCACGTCCTTGCGCGCAGCGAGCCCCGCCCGGGTGGCGAAGGTCACCACGGCGGCGGCGGCCCCCGCGATCAGCAGGAAGACGCCCGCGCCAGCCCAGCGGACCACGCCGGCCGCCCGGCGGATGTCCTCGATCCAGACGCTGTGGTCGTCGACGACGGCGTCGACGCCCTCGGCTTTCAGAGCCCGGTCGAGGGTCTGGGCGGTCGCCGGCTGGGCATCGTCCAAGGTGACCGCCACCAGCCGCGGAACGGGAAGATCCTCCAGATCGGCGACGTCACCCAGCCAGGGCCGGATCAGGTCGTAGGCCTTCTCCCGCTCCAGGGCGCGGGCCTCGGTGACGCCCGGCACGCCGGCCAGCGTCTCCGCGGCCCGGGCCGCTGCCGCGTCCGGCGTCTCGCCGCCACGCGCTCGGACGATGACGGTGGCCTCGCCTGTGAGTTGGCCGCTCCAGCCGCTTGCCGCGCGGTTGGCGGCCAGCACGCCCAGCGCGGTCAGGCAGGCCAGGAAGCAAAGCACCGCGACCACGAAGATCAGCGCGCCGTCGCGAGCGTCCCGCTCCGGCAAGAAGGGCGCGGGCTTCCACCGGGCCGGATCGAACAGCGGGCTCATGCGGCGGCGCCCGGTCCCATCGGACCCTTCGGCGTCAGGCGCCCGTTCTCCAGGTGCAGCACCGGGCGGCCTGACCGGGCGACGAGGTCCTGGTCGTGGGTGGCGATCACCACGGTGGTGCCCAGCCGGTTCAACTCAACGAACAGGCGGAAAATCCGCAGCGCCATGTCGTGGTCGACGTTCGCCGTAGGCTCGTCGGCCAGCAGGATCTCCGGACGGTTGACCACGGCCCGGGCGATGGCGAGCCGCTGCTTCTCACCGCCTGCGAGGGTCGCCGGCATAGCGTGCATCCGCTGGCCCAGGCCGACCCAGCTCAGCAGCTCGGCCACGTCGTTGCGGTAGTCGGCAGGCTTGGCGCCGGCGATGCGTAGGGGGATGGCGGCGTTGTCGAAGGCCGACAGGTGCTCGAGCAGCAGCAGGTCTTGGAACACCACGCCGATCCGGCGGCGCAGGTGAGGCCGGGTGCGCGCCGACTCCTCGGCCACGTCGTGGCCGAACAGGTGGATCAGCCCCTTGGACGGGCGCGCCGCCAGGTAGATCAGCTTCAGCAGCGAGCTCTTCCCGGCGCCGGAAGGGCCCGTGATGAAGTGGAAGCTGCCAGGCTCCAGTGCGAACGTGAGGTCGCTGAGCACTTCCGGCCCGCGGCCGTAGCGCATGGAGACGTCGTCGAAGCGAACGACTTCGTCGGCGGCGTCGGTCGCCGCAGCGGCGTTAGGGTTTCTGGACATGGAGGCCGAAATCGGCGACCTCGAAGGGGGTTGCTGGAGCGTCGCGATTCGGCCGTCATGATACTGACCTGTCCAGACTGCGCCACCAGCTATTTCGTGGATGACGCGCGCATCCCGCCGGGCGGCCGGACGGTGAAGTGCACCAGCTGCGGCGCCCGCTGGCGCGCAGCGCTCGAGGCTGAGCCGGCGCTAGAGGATGCGGAGCTGTTCGAAGCCGAGGCCGCTCCCGCGCCGACGCCGGTGGCCGCCACGGCCGAGGACGACCTGGAGGTCAGCGGCCCTGAACCCACGCCGAAGCCGCGGCCGACGCCCGCTGCTCGGCCGAAGACGCTGCCGGTCGGCCCGATTTTGGCCTGGAGCGCCATGGCCGCCACGGTCGCGGCTGTCATCGTCGGCGCTCTGGTGTTCCGCGACCAGATCGTGCGCCTGGCCCCGCAGACGTCGGGCGCTTATGCGGAGCTTGGCGTGCCGGTGAACAGTCTCGGCCTTGTGATCGAGGACGTGAAGGCCGAGCCCGCCTTCGAGGCCGGCCGGCCGGTGCTCGCCGTCACCGGCGCAATCCGCAACCTGCGGCAGTCGCCCGGCCAGTCGCCCGCCATCCGGATCGACATGCTGAGCCGGACCGGCCGGCGGCTGGCGGCCAAGATCGTGCGGCCGATCGATCCAGCCATCCCGGCGGGCTCGACCCGCCATTTCGCGGTGGTGCTCAGCGAGCCCCCCGCCAGCGTGCACGACCTGACCCTCGCGTTCGACATTCCGGGCGCCGCCCACAAGGCGTCAGCCGCGGTGCACGCGGAGGCTGCGGCGCCGGCGGATGGCCATTCGCCGCCCCCGGTCGACGCGCAGCCGCTTCCCGCCGACGCCCCGGACGCGCTATCGGACCACCATGGCTGACGAGATCAAGGAAGTCCTCCTCACCGAGGCGGAGGTGGCCGAACGGGTCGAGGCGCTGGCGCAACGCATGGCGCCGCGGCTCGATGACCACACGGTGGCGGTGTGCCTGCTCACCGGCGGTCTGTGGTTCTGCGCCGACCTGATGCGCGCCCTTGCCCGCCATGGGCGGCACGTGCGCTTCGATGCGCTCTGGCTGGCCTCCTACAAGGACCAGCGGGTTTCGACCGGTCGCTGCGAAGTTCGCGCCGACCTGCAGCGGCCGCTGGTGGGCCAGAAGGCGCTGATCGTCGACGATGTGTTCGACACCGGCCTGTCGCTCTCCGAAGCCGCCCGGCTCGTGCGCGACGCTGGCGCAAGCGAGGTCATGACCTGTGTGTTCGCGTCCAAGCCCTGGCCCAGCGAACGCGGCCTGACGCCCGACTTCGTGGCCTGGGAGGCCCCGGCCCGTTTCCTGGTGGGTTACGGCATGGACGTCGCAGGTCAGTACCGCGGCCTGCCGTACGTCGGGGCGATGGACTAGGGCTGTAAGGCCTCGGCAGGCGCCTCAGCGGCCCACCGGATGGGTCATGCTTCCCCCTTCAGAGCCAGGGCGCTGGCCGTTCCCGCTCCAGCATGTCGTCATAGCTCGGCCGGGGCCGGACGACGGCGTACTCGCCCGCGCGGACCAGCACCTCCGGGACCAGCAGGCGGCTGTTGTATTCGCTAGCCATGGCCGCGCCGTAGGCCCCCGCGCTCATGAATGCGATCAGGTCGCCGCCTTCCACAGGCGCCAGCGGCCGGTCGCGTGTGAAAGTGTCCCCGGTCTCGCAGACGGGCCCCACGACGTCGTAAGTCTCCGGCTCTCCCCCGCGCGGCGTTACCGGCCGGATGTCGTGGTAGGCGTCGTACATGGCCGGCCGAAGCAGGTCGTTCATGGCCGCGTCGAGGACCAGGAAGTTGCGTCCCTCCGGCCGACGGTTCACGTGCAGCACGCGCGTGACCAGCACGCCTGCGTTGGCGGCGATCATTCGGCCCGGCTCGAACGCGAACTGGATGTCGAGCCCCTTCATCGCCCGGGCGATCATCTGCGCATAGGCCTCGGGCGAGGGTGGCTCCGGCTGGTTGAAGTAGGGCACGCCCAGGCCGCCGCCGAGGTCCAGCCGCTCCACGTGCATCCCCTCGCCACGCAGCCGCTCCACGAGGCCGCGCATCTTGCGGAAGGCCGCCTCCATGGGCGCGAGCTCGGTGATCTGGCTGCCGATGTGGCAGGCCACGCCGACGGGCTTCACCCCGGCCATGTTCGAGGCGTTGGCGTAGAGCCGCTCGGCCTCGGCGAACGAGACGCCGAACTTGTTCTCGGCCTTGCCGGTGGAGATCTTGGCGTGACCGCCGGCCTCCACGTCCGGGTTCACCCGGATCGCCACCTCGGCTCGCTTGCCCATACGCTGCGCCACGGCATTGACGAGCTGCAGCTCGGGCTCGGACTCCAGGTTGATCTCGGCGACGCCGGTGTCCAGCGCGAAGGCGATCTCGCGCTCGGTCTTGCCGACCCCGGAAAACACGATCCGCTGGGCGGGGATGCCCGCGGCCAGCGCCCGGCGGACCTCGCCCTCCGAGACCACATCCGCCCCCGCGCCCAGGCGGCCGATCGTACGCAGCACCGCCACGTTTGGGTTGGCCTTCACCGCGAATGCGATCAGCGGATCCTTCAACCCGGCGGCCAGGAGCGCATCCCGCAGCACGGTATAGTGCCGCTCGAGAGTGGCCGAAGAATAGACGTAGACGGGCGTGCCCACCTCCGCGGCGATCCGGGCCAGGGACACGTCCTCGCAGTGGAGCTCGCCCCCCCGTAGCTCGAAGTGGTTCATCGGCGCGGGTTTGCGTATGGGTCGGGCAGGGCGCCTTGCGGCGCTGGGCGCGTGGGATCCGGGCTCTGGCCCTGGATCGGGATCGTGCGCGACGGCGCCGGGTCGGCCGAGCGGTCACGCGGATCGACCGTGTCGACGGGCCGGCTCGGATCCTGCGCCTGGCGCTGGGCCTCGTCGGACTCGCGGGTGGTGGCGGTCTCGTTGCCGAACAGCGGGCCCGGCCGCTCCAGCCCGCCCATCTTTCCGCAGCCCGAAAGCAGGGCGGCCGTGCCGAGGAGCGCCATCAGCGCCGGGGTGCGGGTCATCATGCCAGGAGTTCCTTCCAACGCTGGATCTGGGCCCGCACCTGGTCTGGCGCGGTTCCGCCGTAGCTCTTCCGGCTGGCCGCGGAAGCCTGCGGCGTCAGCACCTCATAAACGCCTGCCGTGATCCGCGGGTCCAGGCCCTGCAGCTCGGAAAGCGGCAGGCCGGGCAGGTCGCAACCGAGCTGCTCGGCGCGCTTCACCGCTGCGCCGGTCACATGGTGGGCGTCGCGGAACGGCAGGCCAAGCTCACGGACCAGCCAGTCGGCAAGGTCGGTCGCCGTCGAGAAGCCTGCGCCGGCTGCAGCCGCCAGGCGCTCGGTCTCCGGCTCCAGGTCGGCGACCATCCCGGCCATGGCGCGGAGGGAGAGCTCGAGCGCGTCGAAGGCGTCGAAGGTGGGGACCTTGTCCTCCTGCATGTCCTTGGAATAGGTCAGCGGCAGGCCCTTCATGACCACCGCCAGCTGGGTGAATGAGCCCAGCAGCCTTCCGACTTTGGCGCGGACCAACTCGGCCGCGTCCGGGTTCTTCTTCTGGGGCATGATCGACGACCCGGTCGTGAAGGCGTCGGACAGCCGTACGAATCCGAACTGCGGTGTCATCCAGATGACGATCTCCTCCGCCAGCCGGGAGAGGTGGGTGGCGCAGATGGTCGCCGCCGCCAGCGCCTCCAGCGCGAAATCACGGTCGGCCACGCTATCCAGGGAGTTGGCGGTCGGGCGGTCGAAGCCCAGCGCGCGCGCGGTCATCTCCCGGTCGATGGGGAAGGGCGAGCCGGCCAGGGCCGCGGCGCCCAGCGGGCTCTCGTTCATCCGGGCCCGGGCGTCGGCGAACCGCGAGGCGTCACGGCCGAACATCTCCACATAGGCCATCAGGTGGTGGCCAAAGGTCACCGGCTGGGCCGGCTGAAGGTGCGTGAAGCCCGGCATGATCGCGCTGGCATGCGGCTCCGCCTTGGCCAGAAGGGCCTTCTGCAGGGCGCGGATCTGCTCCCCGGTGCGGTCGCAGGCGTCGCGCACCCACATCCGGAAATCGAGCGCCACCTGGTCGTTCCGTGAACGAGCGGTATGGAGACGGCCGGCCACGGGGCCGATCAGTTCCCGAAGCCTCGCCTCCACGTTCATGTGAATGTCTTCAAACTCCTCCCGGTACGGAAAAGTCCCCGCTTCGATCTCACCGAGAATGGTCGCCAGCCCGCCCTGGATGGCCGCCTCGTCCCCGCTCGATACGACGCCCACCTCGCGCAACATCGCGGCGTGCGCGCGGGACCCGGCGAGGTCCTGCATCGCCAGCCGGCGGTCGAAGCCAATCGACACATTGATCCCCTGCATCAGCTCAGCGGGCTTGTCGGAGAAGCGGCCGCCCCACATAGCTTGACCCGCACGGGCCTCCCCGCCGGTGGCGGGCTTCGGGGCGTCAGAGGAAGAGTCAGTCATGAGCGATCAATCCGCGGCGAAGCCCAGGGGCGGGATCCTGAAGTGGGCCCTCTGGGGCGCCGCTCTCATCGGCGTCGCGGCGGTTCTCTACATCATGGGGCAGGCCTCGTTCAAACCTCGGCCGCAGGGCGGTCTCGCCGAGTTGGCCAAGGGGGAGATGGCCAAGCTCAGCATTCCGCAGGAGGTGACCCCCGCGCCGTCGGCCGCCTTCGTGGACGCCGAGGGCAAGTCGCTGACGCTCGCCGACTTCAAGGGCAAGGTCGTGGTGATGAACGTGTGGGCTACGTGGTGTGGGCCCTGCGTCATCGAGATGCCGACCCTTGCGAAGCTGCAGGCCGCCTATGCCGGGAAGCCGGTGGAGGTCGTCCCCATCAGCATCGACAGCGAGGACGCCGCAGAGAAGGCGCGGCTGTTCATCGGCAAGCACCAGCCCCTGAAGTTCTACCGCGATCCGGCGATGAAGCTTCCGTTCGCCTTGAAGCCAGCCGCCGCCGGCATGCCCACGACGGTCATCTATGGCCCGGACGGGTTGGAGAAAGGCCGCGTGTCGGGGGAAGCCGACTGGTCTGGCGCCGAGGCGCGGGCCATCATCGACCGTGTCCTCGCGGACGGCTGATCGGCTTTCAGGCCGCCTGGGTGGGCTTCGGCTCCACGTCGGCGGCGATGGCGCGCAGGAAGCTCACCAAACTGCCGCGGGCCTCGGGCGACAGGCGCTCATAGGCTGACAGTAGCTCCAGCGCGCCCGGCGTGCGCATGCGCGTCAGCATGTCGATGTCGCCTGGCGTGTCGCGGTCCGGCCCGTCCAGCACGTCCATCAGGTCGACAACCCGGCACTGCAGGGCGCGCGCGATCTGAACCAGGCGCGAGAAGGAGATGCGGTTGGCGCCGTTTTCGTACTTCTGAATCTGCTGAAAGCTGACGCCGCACTGCTCAGCCAGGGCCTCCTGGGAAAGCCCGATGGTGCGCCTCCGAATACGGACCGCCGCCCCCAGAGCGATGTCCATCGGATCCGGCGCCTTTGTGGACGGATCTGCCAATCTCTGCCTCCCAAGCCGTGCCGAGGTCGTTATGTTCGCGCCGCTTTTGAGTGGTCGGTCTGCTGAACGTCGTGCGCCTCGGCTTGGTCGCAGTAAAGGCCCATATTTCAGTTTTGCAACCAGATCTTCGCCATCAGGTGAATTGGCAACCAAGCTCTGCCTTGTGAGTTGCAATCGCATGGGCGATGCAACCGAACCCCCGATTCTGGACCGGCTGGACGAACCTCCGCGGTCCCGCTGGCGAATCGGCCTGGCGGGCGGGCTCATGGCGGCGCTGCTGGCCGGCGGTGGGCTGGCCTGGTGGTTCGGCTCCGGCGACAGCACCGCCCCGCGCAATCTGAGCGCCGCCCAGGTCGCCAAGGCGGGACAGGGCGGCCCGCGGCCGGTCACGAACGCCGACCCCCAGGCAGACGAGGCCCAGGTACGCCGCGCCTACGAACAGTTCCAGGTGGTCTACGCCGACCTCGGGGTGGAGGGACTGGAGCTCTTCTCCCGCGACTGCGCGAACGCCGTGGCCGGCGATCCGCGGATCCTCGACTACTGCATGGCTTTCGACGCCTTCGCCGGTTCGGTGGCTTCCGCATCGCCGTGGTTTTCCGAGGCGGAGGTTCGGCACATTGCGCTCGCGCGGGCCGCCCTGCCCGAGGGGACGGATCCCGCCCAGCGGATCGTGGACGTGCGCCGGTTGACGCGCGCCGCCGCCGGCCAACCCGAGCCCACGGTGCTGGCTGAGGTCGCTCCGCCACCTGCGCCTGAGGTTGCGGCGCCGCCCGTGCCCCAGCCGCCTCCCGCGAAGGCTGCGGTCCCCGCCCCCATCGCTCCCGCTGTCAAGCGCGCGGCGGCCCCGAAGGCAGTCGCCGAGCGTCCCAAGGTCCAGAAGGCCTCGGTAACGCCACCCCGCAGGACGGCGCAACCGGCTCGGAAGGCGGCGAACCGCTGCCGCTTCGAGCCCACGCCGGCCGCCCGCGCGATCTGCGGGAGCCCCAGCCTTCGCGCCGCCGATCGCCGCCTGAAGCAGGCCTACGAGCGGGCGGTCGCCGCCGGGGTGGACCGCCAGGAACTCGACCGGCAGCAGGCCGAGTGGCGCACCGCCCAGAACGTCTACGCCAACAGCAAGGACGCGCTCGCCCGGTCCTACGAACTCCGCATCGGCCAGCTGGAGGGCACGGCAAAATCCGCACAATGATAGCTGGTTAAGGTCTTGGTGACCGAAGCACCCGCGAACTGGCGCTCCCAAGTTCGGCAGCGTCAGGACCCATGCGAGTCGTCCAGCTTCATCCCCCGTTCGACCACGGCGCCGCGCTCCGGGTGCCGCCGCCGCAAGACGCGAAGAGTTGGCGCATGCTCTGGAGCTGGCTGGGGAACGAGGCGCAGGCGGTGGCGGAGGCCGCGGCCGTTCAGGTCCGGACTCCCGATGGCCCGGTCATCGCCCACACGGGGGACTGGATCGTGCTGAGCCACTCCGGCGCCTTCCACGTGGCCCACACGGTCCGCTCGCTCGACTCCTGACCGGCCGAATCAGCCGCCGTCGTAGGGCCCGCGCCCCGGCAACAACCGCAGCAGCCCCCGGGTGACCACGTCCGGATAGACCGTAAGGTGGTCCTCGCCTTCGGCCACGTCGCTGACGATGGTCAGTCCGGGATAGGCCCGCGCCGCCAGCACCTGTTCGAACCGCCGCATGTCGGCCACCAGGTCGTGCTTGGTCTCGTACAACGGCTCCGGCCGCACGGCCTCGTAGCTTCCGCTCAACATGAACACCTTGGCGTTCGGCGCGACGCCGGCCCGCGCGCTCGCCTCCTCAGCCCGGAAGATCGCGTGCCGGTCGAACCACAGCGACGGGCTCCCCAGGATGTAGTTCTGGAACATCGCCGGCCGCGTCAGCAGGACATAGGCCCCGAACAGGCCGCCATACGAGTGGCCGATGTAGGTCTTGCGGCTCATGTCGGCGCGATAGTTCGCGGCGATCAGCGGGAACACCCGTGTCTCCACATAGGTCCGGTAGGTCTCGGCCTCGCCATAGGCCTTGTAGTCGTAGTCCGCGGCGTCGAACCCCGGCGTGCGTCGCGGATCGGTGGGGGTGTAGTCACGCGCCCGGCTCTCGCCCGGCGGCAGCCCGGGCTCGTGGGTGAGGCCCACCAGGATGAAGTCCTCGATGTTCCGGCCTCGCCGGCCCGTCAGGTTGCGGATGCTGCGGACCATCGGGAAGGACCAGCTAGGATCGGTCACGAAGACCACCGGCAGCGGCTTGTCGCTGGCGGCGTAGGAGTCCGGCAGGTCGACCCACACCTGATAGCGACGCCCCGCTTCCGAGGGCAGCTCGTGCACCGCGCTGTTGGCGAACGACACCCGGGGCAGAGGGCCAGCGCCCGGCTCCGTCGGCGCAGGCGTAAGCGCAGTCGCGCAACCAGCCAGGAGACCGGCGCTGCAAAGCGCAGCCGTGGCCAGCATCCGGCCGATCTTCCCTTGCGTCATTTCGATCCCCCGCTTGGCGTCCCGGACCTTGACCTTCCAGCTCGCTTGTCGCAAGGCGGGGCCGTGGCGCCCGAAAGGGCTCAATAGGGAATGCGGTGCGTGCGCTTGCGCACAAGGCCGCGGCTGCCCCCGCAACTGTAAGCGGCGAGCCGAAGACCGAACTTAGCCACTGGGAGCGGTCAGGCTCCTGGGAAGGCTGGTCCGAGGCGCTGACCCGCGAGCCAGGAGACCTGCCACAAGTCGTGGTCACGCGCGAGCGCGTCGGGCGGGGTGCACCGATGTGGATGGACCGCCGTCCGGCGCCTGCAGAGGCGCAGGCCGACGAGCCGTCTTCCTTCGCGGTGACGTGTCACGTCCGCCGCGAGGTTGCGCGCCATGAACTCTGTCCTTCCACCCGTCCTGGCGACGGGTTCGCTTCTCATCCTGGTCCTGGCGGCCACGCCGGCCCTTGCCGACGACGCGGCCGAAGTGTCCGGTGTGGTGGTCACCGCCACCCGCCGGCCCTCGCCAATCGAAGAGGTGGGATCCGCGGTCACCGTCTTCACCGCCGACGACATCGAGCGGCGCCAGTGGCGCTCCGCGCCCGACGCCCTGCAGCTCTCGCCAGGACTGAACGTGGTCCAGTCAGGCGGGCCGGGCGGCCGCACCTCCGTCTTCATCCGCGGGGCCAACGCCAATCACACGAAGGTCCTGGTCGACGGCGTAGACGCTAACGATCCCAGCCAGGGCGGCGTCTTCGACTTTGGCGCGATCCTGACCACCGACATCGAGCGCATCGAGGTGCTTCGCGGACCGCAGAGCGGCCTCTATGGCTCCGACGCGATCGGCGGCGTGATCAACATCGTCACCGCGCCGCCCGGGGGACCGATGCGCGTCCGCGGCCGGTTGGAAGCGGGATCCTACGAGAGTTTCGATCAGGGCCTGAGCGCCTCCGGCCAAGCCGGTTTCCTGGGCTACGCCCTCACGGCGGCCCACGCCCGCTCGGGCGAGTCCACCACCACGCCGCTGGCCCTCCTGCCGCCAGATAGGCAGGTGCTCGCCGACGACTACGAGAACACCACGCTCAGCGGACGCCTGCGGGTCGCGCCGGCGGAGCGCGTGCAACTGGACGCCAATCTCCGCTGGTCCGACAGCACCCTGCGCTTCGTCGGCGACGAAGGTTTCCCGAGCGCGCCGGCGTCCGCCCGCTCGCGCCAGGACGCCCGAAGCCTGCTCACCCGCGGCGAGGTCACCTTCGATGTCGTGCCCGGCCGGTTGGAGGCCCGCGCCGGCGTCGGCCATGCGGAGTACCGGACGCGCATCCTCGGCCCCGACAGCCCGTTCGGCCCCGCCGTCCCGACCTACAACAAGGGGGAGCGCACTGAAGCTGACCTGCGCGCCGACCTCGTCCTGCCGCAGGGCCGAACCCTCGTTGTGGGCCTCGAGGCCGAACGCGAGCGCCTGCTCGACCAGCCCCTGCGCTACGACAACGAGACCCGCTCTGCCTATGCAGAGCTACAGGCGGAGCCCGGCGCACCGCTCAGCTTCGCGGCCAGCCTCCGCTACGACGACAACGAACGGTTCGGTGGCAAGGCGACCTGGCGCCTCTCCGCCGCCCACCAGCTCGCCCCCACTGGGACCTTGTTCCGCGCCAGCTACGGCACGGGGTTCAAGGCCCCGACGCTCACTCAGCTGTTCGTCAGCTTTCCGGAGTTCGGCTTCTTCGCGAATCCGGACCTTGAGCCGGAGACCAGCCGCGGCGTCGACCTGGGCTTCGAACAGCCGCTGGGCGACCGCTTCCGGTTCGGCGCCACCTACTTCCGCCAGACCATCCGCAACCTGATCCAGTCCAATGCGACCTTCGATTCTTACGAGAACGTCGGCCGCGTCAGGGCCCAGGGCGTGGAGGCCTTCGCCTCGGCCGAGCTGTCGCCGGCGCTCACCGCTCGAGTCGACTACACCTATACCGATGCAGAGGAGCGCTCGACGGGCCTGCGGCTCCTGCGCCGCCCCAGGCACAGGGCGACCCTCGCCGCGGGCTGGACGCTCACCGACCGCCTGACGCTCTCCGGCACGGTGGTGCACGTGGGCTCCTGGATCGATGGCGACCGCAGCTTCACCGTCCCCCGTCTGGCCGCGCCGGACTACACGATCGCGCACCTGGCTGGGGAGTACCGCCTCAGCCCCCGCGTGGTCGCCTTCGGCCGCATCGAGAACCTTTTCGACGAGCGCTACGAGAACCCGGTGGGTTTCGAGCGTCCCGGCCGCGGCGCCTTCGCAGGCGTGCGGATCCAGTTCGCTGGCGTCGCGCAGTGAGCGGGGAGGGGGCGATGATGAACACTCAGACGCTGATCTCCGCCCGTGGACCCGCCATCTGGTCGATCGGCCTTCTGGTCGTGGTCGTTGGCGGCTGCCTCGCGCTAGCTTGCCTCGACCCGCTGGTAGCCGTGGCGGTGCTGGCCGCGGGCGCCCTGCCGCTCGGCCGCGCCTTGGCGGTCACGGCGCTGGTCTGGCTGGCTGGCCAGGCCGTGGGCTTCGGCCTGCACGACTATCCCGTCGACCGCATGACCGTCGGCTGGGGCGCGGGCCTGGGCGTCGCGGCGCTGCTGTCTACGCTCGCCGCCGCGGCGGTGCTGGCCCGCCTGGCGGACCGCCCCGCCTGGTTCCGCGCCGGGATCGCCTTCGTGGCCGCGTTCGTGGCCAACCAGCTCGCCCTGCTGGGGGTGCAGCAGGTGGTGGAGGGCTCGTGCGAGATCGTGCCCGGGGTGATCAGCCAGGTGGGCCTGATCAACGCGGGGTGGCTGGCGGCCCTGCTGGGGCTCGACGCCGCGGTGCGCCGCCCGCTCCGGACCGGGTTCGCCGGGCCAGCGGCCGCATGACCCAGCGGATTGTCTCCCTGCTGCCCAGCGCCACCGAGATCGTGGCGGCGTTGGGCCTCGCCGACCGGCTGGTGGGCCGCTCCCACCAGTGCGACTTCCCGGTCGGCGTCGCAGCTCTGCCTGCGCTCAGCTCCACCAAGGTCCGCCTCGACGTCAGCTCCGGTGAGATCGACCGACAGGTGAACGAGATCCTGGCTCGCGCCGTCTCGGTCTATGACGTCGACGCCGAGCGGCTGCGCAGCCTCGCGCCGGACGTCATCCTCACCCAGACCCAGTGCGCCATCTGCGCGGTCACTCCCGCCGACCTCGAGAGCGCGCTCTGCGAGTGGACCGGCCGCGCGCCTCGCCTGGTCTCGCTGGAGCCCAACGAGCTTGGCGAGGTCTGGGGCGACATCCGCCGGGTCGGCGAGGCCCTCGGCGAAGCCGCCGCCGCCGAAGTCGTCGTGGCTCAGCTCCAGGCTCGGCTGGCCGCCCTGAGCGCGGAAGTCGCGGGTGCGCCCCGTCCGCGCGTCGCCGCGATCGAGTGGTTTGATCCGCTGATGGCCGGCGGCAACTGGATGCCCGAGCTGATCGAGGCGGCCGGCGGCGAGAGCCTGTTCGCCACGGCCGGCCAGCACTCGCCGTGGCTGGCCTGGGCCGACCTTGCGGCCGGCGACCCGGACGTAATCCTCCTGCTGCCCTGCGGATTCCGGCTGGAGGAGAGCCTCGCCGATCTCGGGTCCCTCACCGCCAACCCCGCCTGGTCCGCACTTCGCGCCGTGCGGGACGGGCAGGTCTACGCGATCGATGGCCACCACTACTTCAATCGTCCAGGGCCGCGGCTCGTGGAGTCAGCCGAGATCGTCGCCGAGATCCTGCATCCGGACCGCGTTCGCTACGGCCACGAAGGCGTCGGCTGGGCCCGCGTGCCATCGCCGGCGCAGCCTTGATCGACGCCAGCCGTTCGTCATCGGCAGCGCGTTCCTGGTGGATGGGCGCGACGCCGCCGCCTATGGACGCCTGATCTCGCGCCCCCGTGAGCGGCGCCAATGGAGGGTACGTGACCTCGCCGTCAGCCATCACCGTCAGGCCCGCAACCTCGGCCGATCTGGCAGCGCTGGGCCGGCTTGGCGCGCTGCTGGTCGCGGTTCATCACGCGTTTGATGCGCAGCGCTTCATTCCCGCCACGCCCGGCAGCGCGCGCGGCTATGGGAGCTATCTCGCAAGCCAGATCGGCGAGCCTGACGTTATCGTGCTCGTCGCTGAGCAGGACAGCGCTGTGCTCGGATACACCTACGCGGGGATCGAGGGGACCGACTGGATGGCGCTCCGCGGCCCCGCGGGCGTCGTCTACGACCTGGTTGTGGACCCGGCGCGGCGGCGGCAGGGTGTGGGACGCCTGCTGCTGGACGCCACGCGCGCTGTCCTGATCGAGCGCGGGGCCCCCCGGATCGTGCTCTCGACGGCCGAACGCAACACGCAGGCGCAGCGGCTCTTCGCCGACGCGGGCTTCCGACCCACAATGATCGAGATGACTTGGGAGCCGCCCGGCGAGGGGTGAAAGCGTCGACGCACGTGTTCGAGTCTCAGCCTCGGTCGCGAGGCGGGGTAGGCGCGACGTGTGCCGCGACCGGTGGCCGCGCCATGGTGGCGGCGTGCCGCTTACGCCGAGACTCGCTGCTCCAGGCTCGAGTCGGCTGCCGCCACCACCTCGACGCCGAGAAACCGCATGACTCCGTCGACGAAGCTGATCTCGTCGGTCCGGACGCCGGAGCTTCGCTTGAGGCCCGAGAGGTCGCGGTTCGAGAGGTGAAGCAGCATGTCGAAGCGCGACACGCCTCGTCCCTCAGCGCTGGCGATCCATTCGCGAATTTGAACGACGCGGGCGTCTGTGGCGGGCGTGTGGGCGTACATGGGGCGTTCCTTCCAGCGGTGCGAGCGAAATGCTCCGGCCGCGCTGCCAGCCGTCGTTCGAAGCGGTTCCGTCGAGACGGAGGCCGACTACTGTAGGTATCCGGTCTCTCCGCTCACGCGCACTTGGCAGGCCTGACCGGCGTCCTGCGCCTGCCTGGCCCGCTTGTTCGCCGAGGCTCTCGCTTCGCTCTTGTCCATAGAGTGATCGAAATATTCACCGAGATGTTCAACCGCCCACAGATCGCGGTTCCGCGTAACGGTGAAGATGGATCGTGCCACAACTGCTCGCATTTCTGGCTTGTAGCACAACACATCTGCCGATTGGGAATTATCCGCGCCATCAAGTTCATGCTTGGTCGGATTCAGAGCGTCGCCGATAGCTTGCCTGTTTTTACAAGCTGAGCCCTCCGGCTTTGATGCGGCGGGGAACATCCGGCGCCGCCAGACGTATAGTAAAGGTTAGCCGACCGTAGGATCGCCTCACGCAGGCCCGCCGCGCTGCTCGACTGATCCAGGAGCAGCCGCTTGCGTGAACCTTCCGTACTCGTCGTGGACGACGAAGTACTTGTCGAGATGCTCATCCGTGATGCGTTGGAGGCCGCCGGATACAGCGTGATCTCCACCTGTTCAGCAGCGGAAGCTCTGCAGCTTCTGGAGAACGCCGATCACCACTGGGCCGGCGTGGTCACCGACATCAACCTTGGCGAAGGCGCCCCGCTGGGCTGGGACATCGCCAGGCGCGCCAGGGAAGTCACCCCGGCCGTGCCGGTCATCTACGTCAGCGCTGACAGCTCGCAGCAGTGGACCGCGCAGGGCGTTCCTCTGAGCATCATGATCAGCAAGCCGTTCGCCCCCAGCAGGGTCGTCGTGGCCCTTGCCGACCTTCTCAACGCCAGGGCGGGCGACATCTGACGCGGCGGCCGGCTCCTGGCGGAGCCTGGCCTTGATGCGATGCCACTGGAGCAGCTAAGCCCCCGGTAGCTTGGGTGCTACTTGCGCGCCTTGCGGGCGGCGTACTTCGCATCGCGCTTCGCCTTCGCGTCGGCGGCAGACAGCGCCTTGCGCTCCTTGCGCTCGCCCCGCTTGAGCAGGAGCGCGGCCTCTTCAGCCTCGGCCTGGGTGCGTTGCAGCTCGACTTCCGCATCCGCGGCGGCTTGGCGCTTGGCGGCCTTGGCGGCTGTGCGTTCCTCGCGCACCGCGTCCAGTTCCGCCGCCCGCATGTCGGCGCGTTCCGCATGTTGCGGATCGACCTGGGTGGGCTTGGGGCGGAACTTCTCGAGCAAAGCCTGCTTGGCTTCCGCAGCCGTCTTCAAGCGATCGGCGAAGCCGGTTTTCAGTTTGTCCTTCATGGATCCTTCCGCTGCTTAGCCCACGGGCGCCTTGGAAGCGCTTCGGAAGCTTGCAGGTCATGTTTGACGGGAGAGTGGCCGCGGTCACGCCGCGGCCGCCGGGCCGTTCGGTCACGATGTCATCCGCGCATGAAAAAGGCGGCCGGCATGGGCCAGCCGCCTATCCATGATCCTGTCGGCAGACCGACAGGACGCGCCTTAGGCCGCTTGCAGCTGGCCAGCGGACATCTTGCCGCTGCGCTGGTCGCGCTCGAGTTCGTATCCGAGCTTCTGGCCTTCCTGGAGCGAACCGAGCGTCGAGCGCTCCACGGCGCTGATGTGCACGAACACGTCCGGGCCGCCGGCGTCAGGTTGGATGAAGCCGAAGCCTTTGGTGGGGTTGAACCACTTCACGATACCGGTAGTCATAGTCGTCACCATAATATGCAAGTTTTCGCGCGCCCCAGGCGGGGTGCGAGATCAAAAGTTCGGAGAGGGTCGAGGTAGGCTCGGGCTCGATCCGAAGAACAAGCGTGGAGAGCAACCGAACCGAAAACGATATTCGATGTCCTTTTATTTCACATTCCGGGCCGGGGCGCCAGGGAATTCTGCAGTCCGCGAGAGCCTGCGGGTTCGTGGCTCCTGGATCGGTCCCGATTCTCGCCCTCTTCCTTTGCGTTCCGGGCCGGGCCGGGCTGCGGAGGACGTGGCGCCATCGGCTCGCATCGACAGAGATGTCGTTTGGGCGCAATGGAAGCGGATGACGGTCCTCACAGACAGCGAGCTACGCGCGCTTAGAAACCTGGCCAGCAAGGGCGGAGGCAGCATCACGCCGTTTCTCAACATTGCTGATGCGCAGCGTCTGACCGAGCTCGGGCTGGCGCAGCGCACGCAACAGGGCTGGGAAATCACGCCGTCCGGAGCAGCTCACCTTGCGCCGGACAGCCCAGGGGAACGTACCGACGGCGTTCTCGACTTCAAACGGAACGACAAGCACGACGACTGAGAGGCCGGAGCCAAGCCGAGCCGCCCGACGGTGTCAGGAACATGACACTCATCTGGTGGGTTGCGCCGGCGACGAGGGCTGTCTTTCCAGGGGGTTGCATTGGCGCTCGCAACCATACTGCTGGTCGAGGACGACTTCCTCGTTCAGGACGTGATGCAGTTCTCGTTGGAGGACGCCGGTTTCGCCGTTGTCCCCGCCGAGAACGCGCGCCTGGCGCTGGACGCGCTTCGGAAACGGCCCGGTGAGTTCGACGTGCTGGTGACGGACGTCAACCTCGGCGAGGGCGCGGATGGCTGGGCTGTCGCCCGTGCCGCGCGGGAGATGGAGCCGCACATCGCTGTGCTCTACGTCTCGGGCGACAGTGAGCACGTGTGGCGCGAGCGCGGCGTGCCCGCCAGCGCCCTGCTGCCGAAGCCGTTCGACGGCCTCGAGCTCGTCCGCAAGGTGCAAGAGATCAGCACGCCTAGCGCCGCCGCCTGAGCATGCCGAACCAGACCCCATGAGGGGAGCGAAGCCCAGGGAGCTGATCCTGAGCGAAGGCCATAGCGATGGGGCTTACCTGGTCACCACTGACGTGAAGGTCACGCATTGGTCAGTTCCGGCAGGTCCACCGCCTGCAGATGCCTGCGGCGATCAGGCGGGCCGAGGAGCCGGTCTTCGGCCACTCGTGGTGTCCGGACAGGTGCGTGGCGGCCCGGGAGGGACTCGAACCCCCGACCTTGGCTTTAGGAAAGCCCTGCTCTATCCGGCTGAGCTACCGGGCCACGCGGAGCGCGTGATAGCCTAAGCGCGCGGGCGTGCAAAACGCCGATCAGGGGAGAGGGCGTTTTGGGGATCTTCCGTCACCTGCGCGTGCTGTACGTCCAGGTGCTGATCGCGGTGGTGCTGGGCATCGCCGTGGGCGCGCTCTGGCCGACGTTCGGGGCTTCGCTGAAGCCGCTGGGCGACGCCTTCGTCAAGCTGATCAAGATGGCCGTGGCGCCTGTCATCTTCTGCACGGTGGCGGCCGGCATCGCCCGGATGGGCGACATGAAGGCGTTTGGCCGGCTCGGCGCCAAGACGCTGATCTATTTTGAGGTGGTCTCCACCGTGGCCCTGCTGGTCGGGCTGATCGTCGGCCGGGTGTTGCAGCCTGGCGCCGGCTTCAATGTCGACCCCGCCACGCTCGACCCCTCTGTGGCCGCCGGCTACGTGGCCAAGGCCGAACATGGCGAGAGCCTGGTCGATTACCTGTTGCACCTGATCCCCGACGCCTTCTTCGGCGCTTTCGCAGAGGGAAACCTGCTGCAGGTGCTGGTGATCGCCATCCTGACCGGCTTCGCCTGCAACCGCTTGGGCGATTTCGGTGAGCGGACCGCCGGTGTTCTGGAGGACATCTCCAAGGTGTTCTTCGGAATCATCGGGGTGATCGTGAAGCTCGCGCCGATTGGGGCCTTCGGGGCCATGGCCTTCACCATCGGACGCTACGGCCTCGAGGCGCTGGTCAACCTGGGTCAGCTGATCCTCACCTTCTACGCCACCAGCCTGGTCTTCGTGCTGGTGGTGCTGGGCGGGATTGCCGCGCTCGCCGGCTTCTCGATCCTGAAGTTCATCCGCTACATCCGCGAGGAGCTGCTGATCGTTCTGGGCACCTCCTCCTCCGAGTCCGTGCTGCCGCAGATGATGCTGAAGCTCCAGAAGCTGGGCGCCGGCAAGGGGACCGTCGGCCTGGTGATCCCCACCGGCTACAGCTTCAATCTCGACGGCACCAACATCTACATGACGCTGGCGACCCTGTTCCTGGCGCAGGCCACGAACACGCCGCTGACGCTGACCCAGGAGCTCACCCTGCTGGGCGTGGCGATGCTGACGTCGAAGGGCGCGAGCGGCGTGACGGGGGCGGGCTTCATCACGCTGGCCGCCACCCTGGCGGTCATCCCGGACCTGCCGATCGCGGCGCTTGCCCTGCTCGTTGGGGTCGACCGATTCATGAGCGAATGCCGGGCGCTGACCAACCTGGTGGGCAACGGGGTGGCCACTCTGGTGATCGCCCGCTGGGAAGGCGACCTCGACCGCGAGACCCTGCGCGCGCAATTGGCCGCCGGCCCGGACGACCGCCGTCCGCCCGTGCTGGCCAACGCCGAGGCCGACTGAGCGCATAGCAAAACGCCCGCCGGTCTCCCGGCGGGCGTGTCGCGATCAGCTGGCTGGCTGCTCTTAGGCGGCGACCGCCTTCACCAGCGACTTGTTGAGGATGCCAATGGCCGCGTCGCGGTCGATCTGTTCGATGGCGGCGACTTCGCGCGCCATGCGGTCCAGCGCCGATTCATAGAGCTGGCGCTCGGAGTACGACTGCTCGGGCTGGTTCTCGGCGCGGTGCAGGTCGCGCACGACCTCGGCGATGGAGATCAGGTCGCCCGAGTTGATCTTGGCTTCGTACTCCTGGGCGCGGCGCGACCACATGGTGCGCTTCACCCGGGCGCGGCCCTTGAGGGTCGTCAGCGCCTGCGAGACCACATTGGTCTCGGCCAGCGGGCGCAGGCCGGCGGTCCGGGCCTTGGCGGTGGGGACGCGCAGCGTCATCTTCTCGTGGTCGAAGGTGATGACATAGACCTCAAGCTTCAGACCGGCGACTTCCTGGGTCTCGATCCCCTGCACCTGACCCACGCCATGGGCCGGGTAGACGACGTGATCGCCAACCGAGAAATCCATACCGTTCTTGCTCATCGCGAACCCTCTCGAAAAAATCCGTTCGACCCTGAAGACGCCAACGCAGGGATACCGACAGACGACAAGGCGACGCTCTCCGCAGACGGCGGCGGCGGCTTCTCGGCTGACGGAAACTGTGACCTCTTAAGACACCCTTCGCCTTTTCCCGGGATTTCCGCCGGGACGGCTGATCTTCAGGAAGACGGGCAGGCAGATAGCCTCATCGCCACGTCTTTCGTGACGGTATCATAAAATTCAGCGGAAAGAAAGGGTTGGGCTGGCCGACCTAACCGATCTTGTCAAGCCGATCAGCTGCCGCGGCCAGGCTTTTCGGAGAAGTACTTGTCGAGCTTGCCGGTCTCCCGCTCGTACTGCTCGGCGTCGGCCGGCGGCTCGCCTTTCACGGTGATGTTCGGCCACACCCGCGAGTACTCGGAGTTGATCCGCAGCCACTTGCCGTCCGGCTCGTCCTCTGTGTCGGGCTTGATGGCGTCGACCGGGCACTCCGGCTCGCAGACCCCGCAATCGATGCATTCGTCCGGGTTGATCGCCAGGAAGTTCTCGCCCTCGTAGAAGCAGTCCACCGGGCACACCTCGACGCAATCCATGAACTTACATTTGATGCAGGGATCGGTGACGATGTAGGTCATCGGAAGAAATGGGGCTCCGGCCCGACGCTGAAGGCGGGCGGGTTGTCGGAGGACGGCGGCGCAAAGTCAATGCCGCGGGGCCTCTGGGGCCGCGAGGATTTCTGCAAGCGGCCCCAGGCTCTGCTAGCCGAAGGCGTCGGCCACGTCCTTCTGCCCCGGAGGCGGGCCGTACTCGTTGGAGCTCGGCTCGCCCGGGAGGACTCCCAGGGCCACGGTCGGCGCGAGCGCCAGCAGGCCGGCGAGGCTCGCGCCCAGCTCGCCCAGCGTGAGCGTGAGGATGACGTTGACGATCACCACGCCAACGTTGATCAGCGGCGCCAGCCAGCCGGAATAGCCGAGATCGTGCAGCCGCCGGATCCAGGCGAACAGCACCGCCACGGTCAGCAGGACGCTGACGATCGCCAGCCCGCTCACCTGCAGCAGGGCCGCCGCGATCATGGTCGGGATGATCCACAGCCAGTACTCCCGCCGCCGGGCCCGACCGCCGATCCATGCGCCGAAGCCCCGGGGCTTGGGCTCGCTTGCGCCGCTGGAGATATCGCGAAGCCGCTCGCTCATGGCCGTCCTCCTATGCACTGGAGAACGTATTAAGAACCTTCGGCGGCGTCCAGGCTTGAGTATAGCGTCCGGGCCTCAGTCGGCGGTCCACGTCTGTCGCCGAACGCCTGCACCGTCACCGCGATCAGCCGGCCGCCGACCACGAACACCAGGCAGTCGCCAACCTTTACCGGTCGGGCAGGCTTGTCGAGCCGGCTCTCCTGGCCGCTGCGGGTGAGGCGCACCCGGCCCTCGTCGATGAACTTGGCCGACAGCGAGCGTGTCTTGAAGAAGCGGGCGCGCCACAGCCAGACGTCCGCACGGCAAGCCTCTTCGCTCATGCGCTCACCGCCGCGCGGGGCTTGCGCCGCCGGCGGGGTCGCCGCTGCGCAACCGCGGCAGGCGCCGGCGGCGCGGGCTGCGTCTTGAGCGCGGCCAGGGCCGCGAACGGGGAGTGGGGCCGGACGGGGTCGGGGCGGGCTGCGGGGCCTCGCTCGCCACGTCGGCGCCACGCGATCGGCTCGCCCTCCTTCGGCCGATTGACCGGCGCGAAATCCAGCCCGCGCAGGATGTCCTTCGCCTCGCCCTCAGTCCAGCCAAGCTCCTCGCGGGCCTGCTCCGTGAGCACCGAGCCGCCCGCCGCCTTGGGCCCCTCGCGCAGCATCTCGTCCAGCCGCTCCAACTGCTCCACCGGCACGCCTCGCTCGCGCACGGCGCGGAGCCCGTACGCCGACAGAGTGCGTGCGCCGGGCGTGGGCTGCGGCAGCCGCGCGAGGCCCTCGGTCGGGCGCCAGTCCGGCGTCTCCCGTTGCGCATAGGCCTGGGCGAGCGCCCGGGCGTGCGGCTTCAGCACCGCCGGCATGAAGATCGAGAAAGCCCCCAGCCGGACGCCAAGGCCGCGCAGCGCCCGCCGCTCCACCTGGCTGAGCTGTTTCGCCTCCTGGCGCACGACGCCGCGGTCGAGCACGCCGCCGTTCTCCACCAGGCGGTAGGCGATGCCCCGCGCCAGGCCGGTCACCCGACCGTCGGCGACGGCGGCCTCGAGCTTGCGCAGCGCGCCCAGCCGGCGTCCGGCCTCGCCGGCGGCGAACGCCTCCAGGCGACGCGCAGCCCGCTGCCGCGCCGGCTCGGGTCCGAGTTCGCCGTAGAGCCGTACGCGGGGGCTGAACGGCTGGCCGCCGCTGATCGCGCCGGCCGCCTCGCCATGCCACAACAAAACGCCATCGGGGGTGATGGCGAAGGCCTCGTCCGGATCGGCAGCGAGCCGACCGAGGCGGCGGGCGATCTCCGGACCTACGGCGTGGGTCGCGGCGGCCCGCAACGCCTTCTCCTCGAGCACGGAGCCGCCCTGAGCCGCTTCGAAGGTCACGCCGGTGAGCTTGCCCACGTAGTGGCCCTCGATCGTCACCGAGCCGTCGCCGGCCACCCCGGCCAGCATGTCCTCGCGCACCCGCAGGCCGCGCATCAGGGCGCTGGTCCGCCGGTCGACAAACCTGGCCATCAGCTTTTCGTGCAAGGTGTCCGACAGCCGATCTTCCAGCTGCCGGGTGCGGCCCTGCCAGTCGGCCGGGTCCTTCAGCCAGTCGGGACGGTTCGCGACATAGGCCAGCGTCCGCACGCTCGACAGCCGGGCGGCCAGGGCGTCGATCTCGCCGTCGGTGTGGTCGAGGTGGGCGTACTGCCGGGCGATCCAGTCGTCGCTCATCCGGCCGCCCTTGCCGGTCAGCTGGAAGAAGAAGTCCTTCACCAGCCCGACGTGCTCGTCGAGCGCCACCTTTCGGAAGTCCGGCGTCTGGCAGACGTCCCACAACCGCATCAGGGTGCCGCGCCCTTTCGCCCGGTCGAGCACGTCCGGATCGTCGGCCAGCCGGCGCAGGGTGATCTCGTCCAAGGCCTCCGCCGACAGCTTCAGCCCTTCGCGCTCCGCCGGCATCGCCAGGGATCGCATCAGGTTCGGCAGGCTCTCGAAATCCAGCCGGTGGTTGCGCCACTCGGCGCCGGGCACCGGCTCGAACTGGTGATGCTCCACCGCTTCCACCAGCTCGGTGTCGATGTCCTCGGCCTCCCCGGTGACGCCGAAGGTGCCGTCTTTCATGTAGCGGCCGGCTCGACCGGCGATCTGGCCGATCTCCTGCGGGTGCAGCCAGCGCGTGCGTTTGCCGTCGAACTTCCGCAGGCCCGCGAACGCCACGTGGTCGACGTCCATGTTGAGGCCCATGCCGATGGCGTCGGTGGCCACCAGGAAGTCGACCTCGCCGGACTGGTAGAGCTCGACCTGGGCGTTGCGGGTCCGGGGCGACAGCGAGCCCATGACCACGGCGGCGCCCCCGCGCTGGCGGCGGATCAGCTCGGCGATGGCGTAGACCTGGTCGGCGGAGAAGGCGACGATGGCCGAGCGCCGGGGCAGGCGGGTCAGCTTCTTCGGACCGGCGTAGGTCAGGTTGGAGAACCGGTCCCGGCTGACGATCTCGGCGTGCGGCAACATCCGGCGGACCAGCGGCGCCATGGTGGCGGCCCCCAACAGCATGGTCTCGCAGGTCCCGCGTGCGTGCAGCAGGCGGTGCGTGAACACGTGCCCGCGCTCAGGGTCGGCGCAGAGCTGGATCTCGTCCACCGCCAGGAACTCGACCTCGCGCGACAGCGGCATGGCCTCCACGGTGCACACGAAATAGGCGGGCCTGGGCGGGACGATCTTCTCCTCGCCGGTGATCAGCGCCACCGAGCGCGCGCCCCGCAGCTTCACGATGCGGTCGTAGATCTCGCGGGCGAGAAGGCGCAGCGGCAGGCCGATCATGCCCGACGCGTGGCCGAGCATCCGCTCCACCGCCAAGTGGGTCTTGCCGGTGTTGGTGGGGCCAAGCACCGCGACCAGCCGCGAGGGCGCCGCGCCAGAGGGACGGTCACTCATGATCAGAAGATGGGGTTGGGCGGAGAGTCGGACAAGCGAAGCTGTCGCCGGGGAAGGTCAGGGCAGGAACAGCCTCAAGACCGGCCAACGCTTTCGAACTCCTACGCAAACACCTGCACTGTAACGACGTATGAACCCGCCCAGCCGTTCCGCGCGGCATCAAATCATCAGTCCGCGCGGTCCAGGATAGCCAGCAGCTCCGGCACGCAGAGCGCAGAATTCCGCGCCGCCATGGCCGCCATCTGGGGATAGGTGAGGTGGCTCTCCGCGCCCGCAAGGTCGGACAAGGTGCGGATCACGTACAGCGGCGCGGCCCACGCGTCGGCGACCTGCTGGACCGCCCCGGACTCCATGTCGACGCCGGCCGCGCCGAACCGGGCGTGCAGGCGGTCGCGGGTGGAGGCGCAGTTCAGGAAATAGTCGCCGGTGACCACGCCCCCCAGCACCACCGGCCCGCGGGCCCGCGTTCTGATCGCCTCGGCCAGCCGTTCCAGGTTCCGCCGAACCTGCGGCAGGACCGGCGGGAGCGCCGCGAGCGGGGGCGCGCCGATCGGGATCACGCCCGAGGCGGTTGCGGTGAACGCGCCGTCCGCCATGACGCCGTAGTCGTGGGCCGCCAGGCGATCGGCCAGCACCAGGGCGCCCACCGGCAGCGCAGGATCCAGACCACCCGCCACACCCGAGAAGATCAAGGTGCGCGCGTCGTAGACGGCCAGCAGCAGGGTGGCGGCGGCGGCGGCATTGACCTTGCCGATCCCCGAAAGCGCCAGCACCAGGTCCTGGCCCGCGTGGGCGCCGCGCCAGACGCGGGTAGGCCCGTGCCGCGCCTCTTGCGGATGCAGGTGGAGCCGCTCGGCCAGGGCGGCCAGTTCCTCCGGCGTCGCGCAGAGGATCCCATGCATGGCGTCAGCGCGGGGCGAGGCGGAAGCCCAGTGGCAACAGGGCCTCGATTGTCTGGCCTTCCACTCCGCCGTCCGACGCCAACGAGACCACCTCGCACCCGGCCTCGGCGAACTCGAAGATCTTCTGTCGGCACCCGCCGCAGGGCCAGATGAAGCCCTCCAGGCTGGACGCCAGGTAGACCCGCCGGATTCCCTTGCCGCCGTTGGTGACCATGTCGGAGATGGCGCTGGCCTCCGCGCAGACGCCCTGCGGATAGGCCGCGTTCTCGACGTTCACGCCGGGATGCAGACGGCCGTCGAGCCCTTCAACCACCGCCGCGACATGCACGCCCGAGTACGGCGCGTGCGCGTTGGGGAGCAGCCGGCGGAGCTGCTCGGCGAGCGCGGAGGCGAGAGGGGCGGTCATGCGGAAAGGGCGTCCCAGAAGGATCGAGGGACGGTCGAGGGTAGCGCGGCCACGCCCGCCGTCTACTGCCGTTTCGCCGCAAGCTCCTCGAGCAGTGCGCGGAGGTCCGCGACGCGCGGATCGTCCTCGGGAGCAGCCTTGCTCCAGACCAGCCGCCCGTCCCGGAACGTCGCCTCCGGCGCGCTCTTCAGCTTCGGGGGCTGATTGTCGCGAACGGTGAGCGCGACCGCCTTCGGCCCGGCATCGACACGAACCACGCCCGCCGCCTGGGCCAGGGATCGCAACCGCGCCCGCTCGATCAGCGCCACGGTGGTGTCGGGGAGGCTTCCAAACCGATCCTCCAGCTCTTCGGCGAAGGCGTCCACCTCCTCCGCGTCCGTGATCCGCGCCAGGCGGGCGTAGAGGTTCAGGCGCACGGTGGGATCCGGGACATAGGCCTCCGGGATCGCACCGGTCAGGCTGAGGTTCAGCTCCGGGTCCCACTCCGGCCCGGTGATCTCGCCCTTGGCGACCCGCACGGCCCGGGTCAGCAGGCGCTGGTACAGCGCTGTGCCGATCAGCTTCACGTGGCCGGCCTGTTCGTCCCCGATCAAGTCTCCGGCGCCTCGCAGCTCTAGGTCGCGCGCGCTGATCGCCAAGCCTGAGCCCAGTCGATCCAAGGCGACCAGCGTCGAGAGCCGGGCCCGCGTCGCGTCGGCGATCTCCTCTTGCGGGTCGGTGAGCAGGTACGTGATCCCCTGTGTCCGGCCACGCCCGACGCGTCCGCGCAACTGGTGCAACTGGGCCAGGCCGAACCGATCGGCGCGCCAGACGATCATGGTGTTGGCTCGGGGTACGTCCAGGCCGCTCTCGATGATGTTGGTGGCCAGCAGCACGTCGCCTTGTCCCGCCGCGAACCCCACCATCACCTCGTCCACCTCATCGGGCGGCAGCTCGCCGTGGGCGACCAGGGTGGTCAGTTCGGGAACCAGCCGCTTCAGCTCTTCAGCGGTGCGGGCGATGTCTTCGATCCGCGGCACGACGACGAAGCTCTGGCCGCCGCGCCGGCGTTCGCGCAACAGGGCCGTCCGGACCGTGGCCGCGTCGTAGGGCGCGAGGAAGGTGCGCACCGGACGGCGACGCGCCGGCGGCGTGGCGATGACGCTGACGTCCTCGATGCCGACCATCGCCAGCTGCAGGGTGCGCGGGATTGGCGTCGCTGTCATTGTCAGCAGGTGGACATTTGGCGCGAGGTCCTTGAGCTGCTGCTTGAGCTTGGCTCCGAAACGCTGCTCCTCGTCGATGATCAGAAGGCCGAGATCGGCGAAGCCGACGTCCTTGGCGCCCAGCGCGTGGGTCCCAACAACCACCCTGATCGAACCGTCGGCCAATCCGGCCTTCACCCGCTTCGCCTCGGCGGGCGATGCGAGGCGGGATAGCCGGCCCACCGCGATGTCGAACCCGGAGAACCGCCGGCGGAAGCTTTCATAGTGCTGCCGGGCCAGGACAGTGGTGGGTGCAACCACGGCCACCTGCTTGCCGGCCAGCGCCGCCGCTGCGGCCGCGCGCAGCGCCACCTCGGTCTTGCCGAAGCCGACGTCACCACAGACCAGCCGGTTCATCACCCGGCCGGAGGCCAGGTCGGAGAGCACCGCCTCGATGGCTGCGGCCTGGTCCGGGGTCTCGGGATAGGGGAAGCGCGCTGCGAAGCGGGCGTAGGCGGCCCGCGGCGGCTCGAGCACCTCGCCATGACTCTCGGCCCGGGCCTTGGCCACCGCCACCAGGTGCTCGGCGGTGCGGTCGATGTCGGCGCTGAGTTCGACCCGGCGCTTGGCCCAGGCGTCCGTGTGGAGCCGGTCGAGGGACACGGCTTCCGCCTCGCCGCTGTAGCGCCAGAGCTTGCCGAACTCCTCCACGGGAACCAGCAGGCCGGCGCCGCCGTGGTACTCCAGCCGCACGGCGTCCCGCTTTTCGCCAGCCACCTCGACGGTCTCAAGGGCCTGCAGCAGCCCGAGGCCATGGTCCTCATGGATGACCACGTCCCCGACCCGCAGGTCGGGGTCGGCGAGCAGGCTCTCGGCGCTCGTCCCGCCTCGCGCCGCGATCCGGCCGCCGAGGACGTCCGAGGCGGTGACGACCACGAGGCCGGCCTCCGTGTCTTCGAACCCCGCCTCCAGATCGGCGTGCAGCGCGAGCAGGGCGCGCGGTGGGCTCGATCGGACAGCGGCCCAGCCGTCCGCGGCGTCGGGCGTGCGGCCGGCGCCCCGCTGGATGGCGCGCGCCAGGGGCCGCAGCTCGTGCGGCAGGCCAGCCAGGACGACGCGCGCGCCGCCGTCCAGCTTCGCCTGCACATAGTCTGAGAACGCGCGCCCGGGGTTTCGCTCCAGCGCAAACCTGGGAACCCGCACGACGGCGCTGTGGCCCAGCTCCTGCCGGCCAAGCTTCGTCAGCGCCCGCTCGAACTGTTTACCCGTGAGATAGAGGCCTTCGGGCGCCGGCAGAGGTTCGTCCCCCGTCTCCGCCAGGCCCTGATGCGCCTCCCACGCCTCGACGATCTGCTCGGTGAGGTCGCCAACGCGGCGGGCGACCTTCGCGTCGACGAGACAGGCTGCTTCCCCGAGCAGGGCGAACACGGTCTGCATCTTGCCGTAGAGCGCAGGCGTCCGATGCTCGATCCCGGGCGTGCGCTCCGTCGCTTCATCGAGGATGGCCTCGGAAGCCGGGCCGAGCAGGACTTCTGCGATATCCTCCTCGGTGCGTTGGGTCAGGGGGTCATAGCGCCGGATCGCGGCGACCACGTCGCCCTCGTCCAGGCTGAAGCGGAAGGGCGCCTCGGCCGCGGCGGGGAAGATGTCGATCACCTCGCCCAGGACGGCAATCTCGCCGGGCTCGTCGATGCGGTCGTCGGTGACATAGCCTGTCCGCCGGGCAAAGGCCTCGAGCGCCTCGCGCGACAGCGGCTCCCCCGTCCGCACGCAGAGGAAGGCGTCCTTCAGGGCTTTGTTCGGCGGGACCCGCTGAAGAAGGGCCTCGGCGCTGGCCACCAGCACGCGTGGGCCTGCAGCCGCCTCCGCCAATCTCGCCAGCACGGCCATGCGCCGGCCCATGGCCTCGCGGGAAGGGGAAGCGCGGTCGTACGGCAGGCAGTCCCACGGTGGCAGAACCAGCACCTCCACGTGGGACGCGAACTGGCGCAGCGCGCGGCCGATCTCGTCGGCTCTGCGTTCGCTGGACGCGACGTAGAGCAGGGGCTTGTCGGCTTGCCCGGCCGCGGTGGACAGCTGGTCGGCGATCCACGCGGTGGGCGGCTGCGGGTTCTCCTCCGCCGCTCTCAGCGGTTCCGGGGGAGCGGCTGCCGCCGGCGTCAGCCGCGCATCGGCGTGGGCCGGATGGTTCTCGTCGAAGGATGTTGCGTCGTCCATGGGGTCCCCGCCGCCTGCGGGACGCCAACTCACGGCCGGGAAAGGCGTTCCGGCCCGCCTCAGCGGACCTCCACGATCTCCACCTCGGCGCCGTTCACCTCGACTACGTCGCCGACAGCCTTGCCGAGCAGGGCCTTCGCCAACGGCGAGCCATAGAAGATGCTGCCCTTCTTCGGATCGGCCTCGTCTTCACCGACAATCCGCCAGGCCTGCTTGCGGCCGTCCTCGCGCTCGATCTCGGCCGTGCGTCCGAACTGGACCCTGCCGTCTTCGAAGGTCGGCTCGGTAAGCTGTGCGGTGGCCCGGCGCTGCGACCAGTAGCGGAGGTCCCGCGTCGCGCGCGCCATGGCGGTGCGGTCGGAGCTGACGCCGCCCTGCGCCTGGGCGGCGGCATAGGCCGCGCGCGCGGCGGCGAGCTCCGCCTCTATCCTGGCCAGGCCTTCGGCGGTGACGAGGTTCGGGTGGGACGAGATCGGCCGGTCCGGCAGGTCGGCGGCCTGGCTCTCGTAATCCTCTTCCTTGGTGAACGCGACGGCCATGGGATCCTACCTAGGCCTTGAATGGCCGGACCGGAAGCCGCGTTCCCTCAGTCGAGGGTCCGGCGGTAGCGCGCCATGGCCAGCGCCGAGACGACGCAGACGAAGGCCACCAGGGTGATCAGCTCGCGCCACATGTCCTCCAGTCCCTGCCCCTTCAGCAGGGCGCTCCGCACCACGCGCAGGAAGTGGGTCACCGGGATCGCCTCGCCGATCGCCTGCGCCCAGAGAGGCATGCCGCGGAACGGGAACATGAAGCCGGAGAGCAGGATCGAGGGCAGGATATAGAAGACGCTCATCTGCATGGCCTGAAGCTGCGAGCGCGCGGCGGTGGAGATCAGGAACCCCAGCGCCAGCGAGCCGACGATGAACAGGGCCACGCCGAGCGAGAGGCCGAGCCATCCGCCATGGAAGGGCACCTGGAACAACAGCCTGGCGAGGCTCAGGATCAGGGCAGTCTGGATCAGCCCGATGGCCACGTAGGGCGCGAGCTTGCCCACCATGAGCTCCAGCGGCTCCACGGGCGTGGCCAGCAGGCTCTCCATCGTGCCGCGCTCGGTCTCACGCGTCACGCTGAGGGAGGTCATCATGACCAAGGTCATGGAGAGGATCACGCCGAGCAGCCCGGGGACGATGTTGTAGGCGGTCACCGCCTCCGGATTGTAGCGCCGGTGCACCACCACTTCGAACGGCGGGGCCGTCGGATTGCGGGCGGCCAACGCGCCTTTCAGATCGTGCGCCAGCGCCTGCTGGGGCAGGGCGGCTAGCGCGGCGACCGCGCCGCCGGTGGCGGAGGGGTCCGTGGCGTCGGCCTCCACCAGCACCTGCGGTCGGTCGCCGCGCGCGACGCGCCGGGTGAAATCGCCCGGAATGGTGATGGCAAACTGGACGTCGCCCCGCCGGATCATCTCGTCCAGTTCGCCGGTGGACCGCGCCTCGGCCGTCAGGTCGAAGAACTCGCTGCGCTGCAGGGCGCCCAGGAGGGAGCGGGCGAACACCGAGTCCTCCTGCACCAGCACGGCGGTGGGCAGGTGGCGGGGCTCGCTGTTGATGGCGAACCCGAACAGCAGCAGTTGGACGACGGGCAGGGCCAGCATCATGGCGTAGGTCAGCCGGTCGCGGGTGAGCTGCTTGAACTCCTTGATCATCACCGCAGCGGCGCGCGTGGCCGAGAAGCCGCTCATCGGAAGTTGTCCTCCGCGCGGCCCATGAGCTGAATGAAAACGTCCTCGAGCGTGGGCTCCACCTCGGTCCAGCGGAACGGCTCACGCCGCCAGGGCGCGATGGCTGCTTCCAGCGCTGCGCGGTCGGAGCCGCTCACATGCAGGGCCGCCCCGAACGGCGCGACCGTCTCGACACCTGGTCGCCCGCCGATCTCGGCGGTCAGCCGATCCACGCCGGGACCTTCGCCGTGCAGGGTGACCAGGTTCGACGCCGCAATCACCTCCTGGGCGGCGCCCCGGGCGATCAGTCGGCCGTAGCTGATGTACGCGATCTCGTGGCAGCGCTCGGCCTCGTCCATGTAGTGGGTGGAGACCAGCACGGTCAGGCCATCGGCGGCCAGCGCGTGGATCTCGTCCCAGAAGGTGCGTCGCGCCTTGGGGTCGACCCCGGCCGTCGGCTCGTCCAGCAGCAGGAGCTGAGGCTCGTGCAGGGTGGCGGCGGCCAGGGCCATCCGCTGCTTCCAGCCTCCCGACAACGTGCCAGCCAGCTGGTCCCGGCGAGCCTCCAGCCCGAGCCGTTCCAGCGCCTGGCCGACCCTTTCACGGCGGCGGTCGAGCTGGTGGACGCGTGCGGCGAACTGCAGGTTTTCGGAGATCGTCAGGTCCTCGTAGAGCGAGAACCTCTGGGTCATGTAGCCGGTCCGGCGCTTGATCTCGGCGGCTTGCGCGATGATGTCGAAGCCAAGCGCCGTGCCCTCGCCGCTGTCCGGCGTCAGCAGGCCACAGAGCATGCGCAGCGTCGTGGTCTTGCCCGAGCCGTTCGGACCGAGAAAGCCGCAGATCCGCCCCTGGCCCACGGCCATCTCGACGTCCTGGACGACGTGCTTGTGCCCGAAGCTCTTGTTCAGCCCGCGGACGTCGACGGCCAGCGTCACGGCAGGGGCTCCACGTCCACCGGCTGCCCGGGACTGAGCCTTGCGCTGGGCCGCGCCTCCACGAGGTAGACCAGCCGGTCGCGGCTCTCCTTCGAGTAGATCACCGGCGGCGTGAACTCGGGCCGCGGGCTCACATGGACGATACGGGCGGTGAGACCGGTCGCGCAGCCGTCACAGGAGAACCGCACCGAGGAGCCGACCGCGTAGGCGGCGCGCGAGCGCTCGGGGACGAAGAACCGAACCTTGATCCGGTCGTGCGGGAGGAGCGACATGACGGGCTGGTTCGCCCCGGCCCATTCGCCCTGCTGGTAGAAGACGTCCTCCACCCGAGCCGCCGTGGGGGCTGTCGGCGCAAGGTCGCTCAGTCTCGCCTGCGCGCCGGCCAGCGCGGCCCGGGCCTGGCTCACCCGGCTGTCGGCCGCCCGGATCAGGTCTTCGCGCGCCCCAAGGGTGGCGGCGTCGCGCTGGCGGCGGACCGCCACGAGTTGGGCCTGCGCCGCCTCGGCGGCGGCCCGGACATCGTCGAGGCGGGCCGGCGCATAGATCCCGCGGCGCACAAGGGGCTCGATGCGGCGCAAGTCCGCCTGCGCGTTCCGGGCGGTGGCTTCGGCCGCTGCGATGTTGGCCTCCAGCACCGCAAGTTCCGTAGGTCGCACCCCCTTGCGGGCGTCGACTGCCTGCGCTTCGGCCGCCGCGACTTCGCCGGTGGCCTGGTCCCGCTGGGCGGCGAGCTGGGCGGGGTCGACCAGGAACAGCCTCTGGCCTGCCGCGACCTCCTGGCCGCGCTCCACAAGCATTCCGGTCACCCTGCCGGACACCGGAGACGCGAGATAGAGCGGCTCGCCCTCGACATAGCCGGTGAGGGACCCGGTCGGCTGCAGCCGCGGCCTGAGTATGAGCAAGGCGACAAGGGCCAGGCCAGCCATGGCCAGAGCGGCGACGAGTGCGCGCTGGCGAGTCATGGGGCGATCCCCCGCAGGTACGTCTCGACGTGCTGCTCCAGGAGGCTCGGAATGTCGAAGCCGGGCGCCCCGATTGGCACAAAGGTCTCGCGCCAGATGACGCTGACCAGGAGGGGAGAGATCAGCTGCAGGGCGTAGGCCCGCGGCGCCCCGGGGCGGACCTCGCCGCGGGCCTGCGCGGCTTCCACGGCGGCGGCGAAGGCGCCCAGCATCGGGGCGACCAGCTGGTCGTGCCAGATACGGGCGAGCTCCGGGAAGTTCCGCGCCTCTCCGATGACCATCTTGACCACACCGCCGACCGCCGTGGTCTGAAGGATCCCGCGCATCGTCTGGGCCAGCCCCCGCACGAGGTCAGGAAAAGGGCCGGGATGGCCGGCGAGCATCGCGCGAGCCACGTCCAGGTTCGGTGCGATCGCCTGTTCCACCACCGCCCGGAAGATCTCCTCCTTGGTGTCGAAGTAGAGATAGAGGCCGCCCTTGGAGACGCCGGCGCGGGCCGCGATCTCGTCCAGCTTCGCGGCGGCGAACCCCTTCTCGGCGAACACCTGCATCGCGGCCTCCACGATCTCGCCGGGCCGAGCCGCCTTCCGGCGGCGGAACTTCGGTTCACCGGCGGGCAACATCTAGGCGCTCCTAATAACTGGCCAGCCAGTTAGTTACGCCTGTTGCTGGAGTGTGGCAAGACACCGTTATGCGGCGGCGGGATGTCGCATCGCATCAGACGCCTGGGCGCCCATATTCCGCCAGGATGCTCGGGCAAGTTGGAACAGTCCCGAGAGGACCCGCGGCGCGAGCGCCGCACGTAAAGCATCAGCGCGAGCCCTGAAGTCGGCGACATGTCCGGCGCGGCCGCACTACCGAGTGAAGGATGGCCCACATGCTGCGCATGCGACTGCGCGCCGGTGAAACGGCGAGAGAACGGCTGGCTCAGATCGTGGCGGTGGGTGCGGTGCTCGCGGGCACCGCGGCGCTGGCCATGCCGGGCGCCCGTCAGACAGGCGTCACGGCCGCCAAGCATTCGGTCGCCGCCGTCCAGACGGTGGATCTACGCGGCGCCATCTTCGCGAGCGCGGAGCCCGCAGCGCTCGTGTGGGAGGGGGCCGATGTGGACGGCGACGGCCAGGCCGACTTCGCCAATCCGACCGGCCGGGAGCCGCGAGGCCATGACGCCTATGGCTACGGCGAGTTCGGGGCGTCGCGCGATGGCGGCTCCCGCCGCCACGAGGGCGTCGACTTCATCGCCGAGGCTGGCCAGACGGTGGTGGCGCCGCTCTCCGGCTACGTGACGAAGATCGGCTACGCCTACGCCGGGGACAACGACCTGCGGTTCGTCGAGATCACCAATCCGGCGCTGCGATATGCCGCCCGCGTCTTCTACGTGGAGCCCAGCGTGTCCGTCGGCGACACGGTCGCGGTCGGCCGGCCGATTGGCGAGGTGCGCAGCCTGCAGCGGAAGTACCCGGGCGGCATGACCGACCACGTGCATGTGGAGCTTATGGAAAAGGGCCGGCGCATCGACGCCACGCAGGTGATCGTCGCCCGCCACGAGACCGGCTTCGACAGCTTGGCGGCGGACTGAGCGCGACAGAGCTTAACGGTGGCGCGGGAACTCTGGAACGCGCGCGAAACGAATCGGGACCGAATCGCTGACTCCGCCGTATTCCGCCTTTGTTCCCTACAACCCATTGTATGCGAGTCGGAATTCGCCACCACGAGCTTTGCCATGGTGGGGACGGCGCCGCGGATTGGCTGAGGCGATTTGCGCGTCGGCCTGGGTTGACGCCGAAGGGGACGTTCCTCTATATCGCCGGCTCCTCGCGCGGACGCCTTTGTCCGCCGATCCCATTTCCACGCGAAGGTTATCTCGCCATGTCGCGCCGTTGCGAACTCACGGGTGTCGGGCCGATGGTCGGCCACAATGTGAGCCACTCGAACATCAAGACCAAGCGCCGGTTCCTGCCTGCGCTTCAGCCGGTGACCCTCCAGTCGGAGTCGCTCGGCCAGTCCTTCAGGCTGCGCATCCGCAACGCGGCGCTGCGCACGCTCGACTTCCGGGGCGGCCTCGACGCCTTCCTGCTGAAGGCCCGCGACGAGGAACTCTCGACGCGCGCCCTGAAGATCAAGCGTCAGGTGAAGGCCAAGCTCGCCGAGCAGGCGCCGGCCGCCTAAGCGCGAACAGAGTGTCGTTCCGAAAGGGCCGCCCTCCGGGGCGGCCCTTTTGTTTTGGCAGACGGCTACGGCCGCCAGTCCAAGGCGACCAGCAGCGTCCGCTGGATCGGTTGGAAGTTGTCGTCGCTCAGCAGGAAGAACCGCACCGAGCCGTCGGGGCGGGGCAGGGCGGCGAGGCCTTCGAAGTTGTCGACTGTGGCCGGGGCCTTGATCGTGTGCCGGCCAAGCAGGGCGCCCGACGAGTCGACGATCCTCAGTTCGATGCGGTTGCCGCGCAGCCCGTCCCAGGCGCGCAACAGCCAGGCCGTGCGTCCGCCGGGCAGCCGGCGCACGGCCACCACTCCGTACTCCGGCGGCTTCTCTAGCCTCGGTCCCGGCGCGCAGGATCCCGAGACCCGGCAGGTCCAGGTCTCGCCCGTATACTCGCTGGCGGTGAGATAGGCGTCCTGTCCGGCTGCTGGGTCGGCCGAGAGCGCCTCCATGCCGCCATTGCCGGGCAATTGACCCGCCGGAGCCGCCGCCTCACGCGGCGCGCCGCCCTGCGCGGGATAGAGCCAGACGCGATGGTGCAGCTCGAAGCTGACCAACCGATCCCCGTTCGGCAGCACCGCCAGGCCTTCGGAGTCGCCCCAGGCCTTTCCCGCGATCGGCCGGCCATCGAGCGCAGCCAGCGGCGCGAGCTCCGCATCGGCCAGGTCCGCCAGCCGCCCCGCACGGTCCAGCACAATACGGGCGGTCAGGAGATCGCCCTCGTCGCTCACCGCTATCAGTCGTCCGTCCGTGGTGACCTCCAGGTCCGAGAGCCCGTGGAGCCGCGCGGTGTCTTTCGACGAAAGCTCCAGGCCGCCCGCCCACGTGAACGCTCCTGGCTGCGGACGCCAGTCGCCCGCCCCCTGCGGGACGGCCTTGGCCCGAACGCGGATCGCCGGGCCGCCGGGCAGGGGCGCGTCGGGCAGGGGAGCATGCGGCGCACAGGCGGCAAGCGCCGCCGCCGCGCCCAGCCCTGCCAGCCGCCTCACGCCACCGATCTCCTCACTTCCTTGAAGGTCGAGCGTCGCGGCGCTCCGGAGGGGCCCTGGGTGTTCGGCGGCGGCTGCAGGAGGCCCGCCGTCCGGCGGTTCACCTTGCGCGGTTCCTCGTCGAACAGCTCGGCCAGCTGGTCGGTGATCGCGCCCGCCAGTTGCTCCACGTCGACGATGGTCACCGCGCGGCGATAGTAGCGGGTCACGTCGTGGCCGATCCCGATGGCGATCAGTTGGACGGGGCTCTTGCCCTCGATCTCGGCGATCACCTCGCGCAGGTGGCGCTCGAGATAGTGGCCGGAATTCACCGACAGCGTAGAATCGTCCACCGGCGCCCCGTCCGAGATCACCATCAGGATCCGGCGCTGCTCGGGCCGGCCGATCAGCCGCTGGTGCGCCCACATCAGGGCCTCGCCGTCGATGTTCTCCTTGAGCAGCCCCTCGCGCATCATCAGGCCGAGGTTGCGCCGGGCGCGCCGCCAGGGCGCGTCCGCGGCCTTGTAGATGATGTGCCTGAGGTCGTTCAGGCGGCCCGGCTGCGCGGGCTTCCCGGCCTTCAGCCAGTCTTCCCGCGACTGGCCGCCCTTCCAGGCGCGGGTGGTGAAGCCCAGGATCTCGGTCTTGACGCCGCATCGCTCCAGCGTGCGCGCCAGGATGTCCGCGCAGACCGCCGCCACCATGATGGGACGACCGCGCATGGAGCCCGAGTTGTCGATCAGGATGGTGACCACCGTATCGCGGAACTCGGTCTCCTCCTCCTCCTTGAACGAGAGGGGAGCGGTGGGATCGGTTATCACCCGCGTCAGGCGCGCCACGTCGAGCATGCCCTCCTCGAGATCGAAGCTCCACGAACGGTTCTGCTGGGCGAGCAGCTTCCGCTGCAAGCGGTTGGCAAGCCGGCTGACCACGCTCGACAGGCTGGCGAGCTGCTGGTCGAGGTAGGCGCGCAGCCGGGTCAGCTCCTCGCCCTCGCAGAGCTCCTCGGCCCCGACGATCTCGTCATGAGCAGTCGTGAAGACCTTGTAGGTGGCGACCTTGGCGTCGCCCTTGAACTCGGGCCGGGCGGGCTGCTCGCCCTCGCCCATCTCCGGCGGCTCGTCCGTGTCCTGGGCGTTGGGGTCTTCCTCCGCCTGCATCATCTGGCTGTCGGCGTCCTCGCTTTCGCTATGGGTCGCCTCCGACTCGTCCATGGCAGACTGCTGCGGGGATTGCCCCTCGCCGTCGCCCTCGTCCTGATCCTCGCTGGCGTCGGGCTCGCCCTCCTGGCCGGCGTCGTCGTCCTGCTCCGACTGATCCGGCGCGTCCGAGAGGTCATCGCCCATCTTGAGGTCGCGCAGGATCGCCCGGGCCACCTTGGCGAAGGCCTTCTGGTCGCCAACCAGGCCGGTCAGCCGGTCGAGGTCTGAGCCCGCCTTGGCCTCCACCTCCTCGCGGAACAGGTTGACCAGCGGCTGGGCCATCGGTGGCGGCTTCTCGCCGGTCAGCCGCTCGCGGACCAGCAGAGAGACCACCTCCGCCATCGGCGGATTGGCCAGCGCCTCCACTTGGTTGAAGGTGCGCTTCGCCCAGGCCTGCTCCATCACGGCCTTCAGGTTCTCGCGAACGCCGCCCATGGCGTTGGACCCGATCGCCTCGATCCGCGCCTGCTCGATCCCGTCGTAGATCGGCTGCCCAAGGGCGGAGGCTGGACGCGCCTTGGCGTGGGCCGCCGGGTCGTGGTGCGCGATGCGCAGCGCCATCTGGTCGGCAAAGCCCCGGATGCGGGCGGCATCGGCCGGCGTCAGGTCCCGCGGCGGATGGGGCAGCACGGCCCGCTTACCGGAGAGCTGCGGCCCCTCGCCGGAGTAGACAATTTCCAGGTCCGGGGTCTCGGCGAGCGAGCGAGCCGCGTGCGCCAGCGCACGCTTGAACGGCTCCAGGGGGCTCTCGGGGTTCTTCGCCATGGCGTCCGTCTTAAATCAGGGCTGACGGCGCGTGAAACAAGGAAGTTGCCGCTGCGGGTGCGAAGTCGGGCCGAATTCAAGCAGCGGAACATCTACGGCCAAGCCGAGTTGATGCGGCGAGCTGTGTTGTGGCTCAGTTTAGAGGAGAGAGCGCCATGCTTAAGTGGGCTCTGATCTTCGCGATCGTGGCCATCGTGGCCGCGGCCCTGGGCTTCGGCGGCATCGCCGGCGCCTCGGCTGGCATCGCCAAGATTCTGTTCTTCCTGTTCGTGGTGGGTTTCCTGGTCTTCCTGGTCATGGGCCTCATGGCCGGACGGAAGATGACCCGTTAGCGGGCCACGCTCGGACGAAGAAGGACGCCCGCCCTCCGCACCGGAGGACGGGCGTTTTCGTTTGCGGCTGCTATTTCGCTTTGGCGAGGTAGGCCTTGGACTGCTGGCCGACGATGTCCACCAGATTGCCCATGGCGACGTTCACGTCGATCAGGTGCAAGCCCCAATCCTTCATCACCGTCCCGGCGTTGACCACGTCGCCGGAGATGTCGTCGGTGCGCGGGTCGGCCGGGTCTGCGTTCACGTGGACCGCGAGGTAGTTGAACCCGTCCTTCGAGACGCACTGGCCGGTGAGCAGGCCGGGTGTGGCCACGAACGGCGTCGTCGGCTGCGGCTTGCCCTTGACCCACGTCGGCGGAGCCACCGACGACGAGGCGATGGCCTGCCCGTTGCCGAGGTAGGCCTTCAGCTCGCCCTTGCCGCCTGACAGGTTCGCCGGGTTCACGCACGCGGCCTGCATGCCGGGCGTCTGGACGCGGCCGAAGCGGCTGTTGGCCGGCGGCGGGACGGTGTCGCGGAAGGTCACGTACGAGATGGCGCAGCCGGTCTGGCTGGCGCTCTTGCACAGCGGGATGGTCTTGAAGGCGCCGGTGTCCTTGCCGGCCTCGACCCCAAGGTTCGAACCCAGGATCAGCGCCGAGATCAGCTGCTTCTGGACGGGCTTGCCCTCGACCTCGGCGGGGATCATCCGGGCGAGCACGCCCGAGCCTTGCGAGTGGCCGATCAGCACGACGCCCCGGCCCTTGTTCTCGTGCTGGAGGTAGTGGTTCCAGGCGTCGACCACGTCGTTGTAGCCGACCTGGCGCACCGCCGGATCGGTGGAGCCCGGCATCGGCGTCCCGGCCGACGCCGCGCGGAGCGCGGTGAGCGTGAACTGGCGGTAGAGCGGCGCGTAGATCCGGCACTTCGAGCCGAACCGCGCCAGCTGCTGCTTCACGACGTTCAGCTCTTCGGGCCCCGCGTTCATGTCCGAGGTGATCCCCGCGTCGTTCGACACCGTCGGATAGACGTAGAAGCAGTCGACGGGCGCCTTCGGATCGGCCTTGAACGGTTCGACTGAGGTGGCGCCGTTGGCCCGCACCACCGTGGTGGTCAGGTCGATGGCGCAGGCGTCATCCGTCTTGCCTGGATAGCAGAGCCAGTTGGCCTTATTGGCGTAGTCGTTCTTGGCCGGCGCGGTCTGCGCCTGGGCGGTCCCCGCGAACCCTGCGGCCAGCGCGAGCGCGGCCAGCGTCATCCTGATCATCGTTTCCCCAGCTATTATCGTTCGAAGAATGCGTACGATAATTGCGCCGGGGGAGGGCTGCGGTCCAGCCCTAACGGTCAGGCCACGCGCACCCGCGCCGTGCTCTCCGGAAGGTCTTGCCCGAACGCCCTCTGGAAGAACTCGGCGACGGTGCCGCGTTCCAGCTCGTCGCACTTGTTCAGGAAGGTCATCCGGAACGCGAGGGCGATGTCGCCGCCGAAGATCTCGGCGTTCTGGGCCCAGGTGATCACCGTCCGCGGGCTCATGACCGTGGAGATGTCCCCGTTCATGAATGCGTTGCGGGTCATGTCGGCCACCCGGACCATGGCGTTGATGGTCCGGCGACCCTCGGCCGTCTGGTAGATCGGCGCCTTGGCCAGCACGATCTCCGCCTCGACGTCGTGGGCCAGGTAGTTGAGCGTGGTGACGATGGACCAGCGGTCCATCTGGCCTTGGTTGATCTGCTGGGTGCCGTGATAGAGGCCGGTGGTGTCTCCCAGACCGATGGTGTTGGTCGTCGAGAACAGCCGGAACCAGGGGTTGGGCCGGATCACGCGGTTCTGGTCCAGCAGGGTCAGCCTGCCCTGCGCTTCCAGCACGCGCTGGATGACGAACATCACGTCCGGGCGGCCGGCGTCGTACTCGTCGAAAACCAGCGCGATCGGCCGCTGGATCGCCCAGGGCAGCATGCCTTCCCGGAACTCCGTGACCTGCTTGCCTTCCTTCAGGACGATCGCGTCCTTGCCCACCAGGTCGATCCGGCTGACGTGGCTGTCCAGGTTCACCCGGATCAGCGGCCAGTTCAGCCGCGCGGCCACCTGCTCGATGTGCGTCGACTTTCCGGTGCCGTGGTAGCCCTGGACCATGACGCGCCGGTCGTAGGCGAAGCCCGCCAGCAGCGCTCGCGTGGTCTCCGGATCGAACTTGTAAGCAGGGTCGACCTCGGGAACGTGCGGGTCTCGCTCGCTGAACGCGGGGACCTGCAGGTCGAAGTCCACGCCGAACGCCTCCCGCGAGGAGACCTTCTGGTCGGGGACCAGGGAAACGAGCTTGTCTTCGGTGGTGTCGAAAGCGGCCATGGCGGTGGATCGATTACAGGCTTGCCCGAGCGGAAGCAAACGGGTGTTCAATGGAATTGGCGTCCAGGAGCGGCGCCGGGAGGAGCCGCCATGCTCGCCGAAGCGGAAGGCGCTTATCGAACGATAACGGTCCGGCCCGAGCCTTCCGGCTTCGGGGCGGAGATCACCGGCGTCGACCTTGCCCGACCTTTAGGCGGGGATCAGCTGGCGGAGGTGAAGGCCGCCTGGGCCGCGCACGCGGTGGTGCGCTTCCCGGACCAGCCGCTCGGCCTCAAGGCGCTCGAGGCTTTCACCCTGCAGATCGGACCGTTCGGGAAAGACCCGTTCATCAAGCCGATGCCGGGCCACCCGAACGTGCTGGAGCTGCGTCGCGAGGCTGACGAGAAGGCCACCAACTTCGGGGCCGGCTGGCATTCCGACTGGAGCTTCCAGCCCGAACCGCCGGCCGCGACCCTCCTGCGCTCCGAGGTCGTGCCGCCGGTGGGCGGCGACACCCTGTTCTGCGACTGCGCGCGAGCTTTCGAGGCGCTGTCGCCGACCATGCAGGCGATGCTGACGCCATTGCGCGCGGTCCACTCGGCGGGCCGCGCCTATGGGACGAGGGGCGTCTTCGCCCGCGAGACCGAGAAGCGGACGATGCAGATCATCGTCTCGGAAGAGGCCGACGAGACCTTCGCTCACCCCCTGGTGCGCACCCATCCCGTCACCGGCCGCAGGTCCCTGTTCGTCTCGCCGGTCTACACGGTGGGGATCGAGGGGATGACGCCCAATGAAAGCCAGGCGCTGCTGGGCTTCCTCTTCGGCCACATGACCCAGGATCAGTTCGTCTACCGCCACCACTGGCGGCCGCACATGCTGCTGATGTGGGACAACCGCTGCACCATGCACCTGGCGGAGGGCGGCTATGACGGTCACCTGCGCATTATGCACCGCACCACCGTCGCCGGGGACGCGCCGGTCTGACGCCGTGACCTGCAGTCGAAGCGTGGCTAGGGTGCCGGGCAGGGGGCTCTCGATGAATATCAGGTGGATCGCGCCGGCCGCGTTTCTGGCGCTTGCGGCCTGCCAGACGGTGGGCGAGGTCAGCGGCGAGAGCGCGCTGATCGGCGAGGAACTGGATTCCGCCGTTGGCCTGTACGGGCCCTGGGCCGAGAGCCTCGTCCTCGATGGCCGGCAGACCTACGTCTGGCGCCGGTCCTCGACCATCGAGGGAAAGGTCTACTTCTGTGAGCTGCGAGTGGAGACGAGCTATCGTCGGACCGTTAGCCGCGCCTACCTGCAGGGCTTCCCGGAAGCCTGCGGCCTGTTCTCGGTCCAGTACAGGTCGGAAGAGAACTAGCGGCGCGTAAGCCGCTGCCAGGTCGAGACGCTGAACAATGTCGCGCCGAAGGTCCCGAAGGCGGCGAGAACGAGGCCGAGGTAGAGGGTTTGACTGGTCATGGGAGAGCTCCTTTCGATGTCCTGGGCATGCCCTCCCGCGCCACGGCGCGAAATTCGGGAGCTCTCCCTAAGGGGTTCTACGTAAGGGTTCGTCCCGAATATCGCGGGCTTGAGGCGGGGGGTATCTAGCCGGTCATCGACGCCGCGGACCACTGCGGCTTCCCCAAGAAGAACAAGCGAGTAGCGCCATGACCGCCCCCCTCGTCGACCTGACCGTCCACCATCAGCCGAAAGGCGTTTCCGACCGCGTCGCCTACGGCTTCGTCAAGGCGCTGCGCTTCTTCGCAGACACCTTCTTCGCCAAGCGCTACGGCCACCGCGCCGTCGTCCTCGAGACGGTGGCGGCCGTGCCCGGCATGGTGGGCGCCACGCTCAACCACCTGAAGTGCCTGCGCCGCATGGAAGACGACAAGGGTTGGATCAAGACCCTGATGGACGAGGCGGAAAACGAGCGCATGCACCTCATGACCTTCATCGAGGTCTGCAAGCCGACCCTCTTCGAGCGCTTCGTGGTCGTCGCGGCGCAGTGGATCTTCTACCTGTTCTTCTTCGGCCTCTACCTGGTCAGCTCAAAGACCGCCCACCGCGTGGTCGGCTACTTCGAGGAAGAGGCGGTGATCAGCTATACCCACTACCTCGCCGAGATCGACGAGGGCCGCAGCGAGAACGTCGCCGCCCCCGCGATCGCCCAGCGCTACTGGGGCCTGCCGAACACCGCCACCCTGCGCGACGTCGTCGAGGTGGTCCGCGCCGACGAGGCCCACCACCGCGACGTGAACCATGGGTTCGCCAACGAGATCGCCGGCCTCCCGCAGGCCGCCGTCGCCCCGTGCCCCCCGCACGTGGTGCTGGAGCCGAACTGGAAGCGCGCGGCCTAGGAGCGTGGGGGGGCTGCGAGCCTCCCGTCGACCACCTGAGCCATCCAAGCACGGCGACCCTCCGCATGAGGTCGCCGTGCCTTGCTGTGTCCGCGATGCCTCCCGCTCAAGTCAAAGGTTTGGGCAAGACATCGGCCGTCGGCCTGAGCAGTCGGGCTCCTGCTATGGCGACGAAAGGCGATGGTCTCAGAATAGTGTATTAAAAACTGCGACATTCTGTCCGCCGATGCCTCGTAAGTTCACCCTTAATCCCATCTTAAGAGTGTCAATTCTTCTTCGGCGTCTGAGATAGAAGGGTTTGATTGCATGGATAATGATTACGAGATGGAGCAGCGTCTCGAATTCTTGGGCCTCGACGCCGAAGCCCGGCGCGTTCTCACCACCCTGAAGCCGCTGGTGGCCGCCGAGGTGGGCGCCGCCCTCGAACACTTCTACGGCAAGGTTCGGGCCACCCCGCAAACCCGCGCCTTCTTCAAGGACGAGGCGCAGATCGGCTCCGCCCAGCGCGCGCAGCAGGCGCACTGGACGATCATCGCGGAAGGACGGTTCGACGAAACCTACGTCCACGCGGTGCGGAGGATCGGCCAGACGCACGCACGCCTCGGTCTGGAGCCACGGTGGTACATCGGTGGGTACGGAATCATCCTCGAGGGGCTGGTGCAGGCGCTAATCGGCGCCAGATGGCCGAAAGGCCTGCTCGGGTCCCGCGGGGGCGGCGAGGCCGTGGCCGAGGAAGTCGGCGTCCTGATCAAGACCGCTCTGCTCGACATGGATTTCGCCATTTCGATCTATCTGGAGAGTCTCGAGGAAGAGCGGGCGCGGCTGCAGGCCGCGCGCGAGGCGGCGGAGCGGAGCCAGGCGGCCGTCATGGGGGCGCTGGGCCAGGCGCTCTCGCGCCTCTCCGCGCGAGATCTCAATTCGCGAATCACCATTGAGGTCGGTCCCGAATTCCAGGCGCTGAAGGATGACTTCAACAACGCCGTGTCGGCCCTGGAGGCGGCTATCAAGGCCGTTTCCGAGTCCACCGAGAGCGTCGCCGGCGGGGTGGACCAGATCGGGGCCGCCGCTGACGACCTGTCGCGTCGGACGGAGCAGCAGGCCGCGAACCTGGAGCAGACGGCGGCCGCGCTGGAGCAGATTACCGCCACGGTCCAGAAGAGCGCCGAAGGCGCCCGCCAGGCCAGCCAGGTGGTGGCCACGGCCAAGGCTCAGGCCCAACGCTCCGCCGAAGTGATGGAACAGGCGCAGGGCGCCATGGGCGCCATCGAGAGTTCGGCCCAGCAGATCAGCCAAATCATCGGGGTGATCGACGAGATCGCGTTTCAGACCAACCTGCTGGCCCTGAACGCCGGGGTGGAAGCGGCGCGGGCCGGCGACGCAGGCAAGGGCTTTGCCGTCGTCGCCTCGGAAGTCCGCGCTCTCGCCCAGCGCTCGGCCGACGCCGCTAAGGAGATCAAGACCCTCATCTCCACGTCCGCCGAGCAGGTGGAGCGCGGCGTCGCGCTGGTCGGCCAGACCGGCGAGGCCCTGGGCGGTATCGTCGGCCAGGTCGCCGACATCGATGGTCTGGTCACCGAAATCGCTGCGTCCGCGCAGGAGCAGGCGACCGGGCTGCACCAGGTGAACACGGCCGTGAACCAGATGGACCAGCTCACCCAGCAGAACGCCGCGATGGTGGAGCAGACCACCGCCGCCACCCACACGCTGCGCGCCCAGGCCAGCGACCTTGGCGAGCTGGTCGGCGGCTTTGCGGTGAGCGCCGACGCTGCCGCCGCCAAGGCCGCGTGATATCCTCGCCGCATGGCGACGCGTGAGACGCTTGGCGATGTCGAGGTGCTGGTCTGCGGGCCAGACGGACCGACCCTGGCCAGCGAAGGCGACGCCACGGACCTGATCGGCGAGGCCCTGGGTCAGGGAGCGCGCTGGGTGGCGATTCCGCTCACTCGGCTGCCCCCGGAGTTCCTAGACCTCAAGACCGGCTTCGCCGGCCAGGTGCTGCAGAAGTTCGTCAACTACCGTTTGCAGGTCGCGATCCTGGGCGACGTCACAGCCGCAGTGTCGCGCAGCGACGCCCTGCGCGACTTCGTCCGCGAGTCCAACCGGGGGCGCACCGTCTGGTTCGTCGAAGACCTGGCGGCGCTGGAGGCGCGGCTGCGCTAGACCTTTCCGGCTTCGACGCCGGCGGCCAGGTGGCGTAGCCGCTCCAGCCGTTCGCGCACAGGCACGTCCGTCCGCCCCTCGCCGAACAGGCGCCGCCGGTCGGCGCGATTGGCAGTCCGGTGGGCGAGGACGGCGGGCGCGTCCACCAGGAGCCCCAGGGCGGCCAGCACCCCGTTCAGCTCGGGCCAGGAGACCTGCGCCAGCCGTCGGCGATGCTGCAGAGGCGCCCATCGGTCCTGCAGCGCCTCAGGCGGCGCATCGGCGCCGATCAGATCGCGCGCGGCGATCAGCTGCGCCTCCAGGGCGCGTCGAACCAGCGTGGTCGGCGGCAGCGCCCGGAGCACGTCCCAGTCCAGCCCGCTGCGGGTGAGGGTTCCGATGTCCAGCAGGTGGCGCAGGTCGAAGGCGCCGCGCCAATAATCACCGTCGTGGAACTGGTCGTGCAGCACCAGCTGGAAGATTTGCGCCGGGGCGTCGGGTACGCGAGCGGCGACCCCGTCCCACTGCACGCGACGGCAGGTTCTGGCCAGGCCGGCGTCTTCCGCCGCGCCCGGCGGGCCGGGTGCGCGCTGGTGGAGGTCCAGGAAGCCGACGTCGGTGGGCCGCCCGAGTTCGGCGACCACGTGCACCTCGGGCCCGTCGTAGCGATGGTGCACGTCGAAGCCGCCAGCCTGCAGCGCCTCGATGGCGCGTGCGGCCTCGTCCGGCCGCACCAGGAGGTCCAGGTCGTTCAGCATCCGGTCGAACGCCGTGGGGCGGCCGGTGGTGCTCCAGAGGGCCGCGCCCTTGAGGAGGAGCGGCTCGATCCCTGCCGCGTTCAGCACCCGTAGCGCGTCGGCGAGCTGCTCGAAGAGCCTGCGGTTCCGCTCCCGGTTGCGCGTGCGCACTTCGGCGAGGAACGGCAAGGCCTCGTCAGGCAGACGATCGACGGCGCCTGTGGCTTCAGCCGCCGTCAGGAGCTGTGGCGTCACGAGGCTGGTGTTGGCGAGCCAAAGCACGGCCATCCAGTCGGCCTTGGCGCGCGGCTCTCCGCGCAGCGCCGCGCAGAGATCCGCAAATGCGCGCCGCCTATTCATCCATAAGCGCGGTGACCAGCCGGACCGCCTCCGTAAGGTCGCTGTAGACCAGCCTGTGCGTCTTGGCCTGTTCGAGGCGGCCGGCGAGGCCTTGCAACGCGTCCGCCGCAAGTGCGCCGCGCGCGGACCATGCGCTTTCGAGGATGGTGGTCAGCGCCGCCACCGGATGGATCGGCTCAAGGGCGGCTGACGCGCCCGCCTGGCGATCGAGCAGCAGCACGGCGTCGAGCGGCCGCGGCGCCCGGGGGGCGCGCGCCGGCGGCAGGTAGTAACGGACCTGCTGTCCGTCGGCCCGCAGCCATGTGGGCAGCGTGGCGACAGCCGGGGCGAACCCCGTCACCAGCGGCCAGGCGCCCGACTTCACGGCCGCAGCGAACGGGGCCGCGCAGGCTTGCCCGTCCGCCTCGATCCGCACGATGTCGTCCCCTCCGTACGCAAAGCCGGAGGCCGCCAGCGCAAGGGTCAGGGTCGTCTTGCCGGCGCCCGGCGCGCCGCTGAGGAAGACCGTGCGGCCTCCACGATGCAGCAAGGCGCCGTGGGCCAGGAAGGCGCCCTCCACAAGCTTGACGTAGCGATCGGTGAGCGCCGCCTTGATCGCCGGCACGAGCCCCTCGGCGGGTGCGGGCTGCAGGGGAGCGCCGTCCAGGAACGGGAAGATGAGCCCATTGTCGCCGACCAGGGCCAGGCGACAGGGCTGCGAAACCGCCTTGCGCTCCAGGTGACCGAACACGGCGTCAGACGCCGCGGGATTGGCGTCGCCGTGGAAGGTGAGGGTGGCCTCTAGCTCGTCGAGCCCAACCTGGCGTGTCGCTGCAGGCCGCGCGGCCAGCGCCTCGAGCACCGTGGTGGGGAGGAGCTGCCCGCCGGCCAGCCAGCCCTGCAGGCAGCTCTGGACGTAGTCCTGGGCTTGTCCAGGGGCCACGTCCAGCGCGACCAGGCCCTCCACCACCTCGTTCGCCGGTTCGCCGGAGGCGAGCCGGCGCCAGATCAGGTCTGCGGTCGGATTCAGCTCGGCCAACTGCTGGCCGACCTCGCTGAACAGGAGCGGCCGGCCCGCGACCTCGATCCGGACGAGGCCTGGCGGGGCGACGTAGGACATCTCGTCCCCACGCCCCGCCAGGTTGGGTTCATGGCGCATCGGCGAGGGCTCAGCCGCCGCCGCGACCGTTTCCATTGCCGTTGCCATTGCCGCCGCCGCCGCTGGGCGTGCCGCCTCTGTTGTCCGGATTGCCGGGGCCCATGTTCGGGCCAGTGTCGTTCGGCGGCGGATTGCCGGGGGGTTGCGGGTCGTAGCCGTTGCCGACCCCGTTGTTGCCCTTGACCTTGCCGCCGCCGCCGCCGCCGCCGCCGCCGCCGCCCGAGGCTGCGATCGCCGGAGACGTCATGGTGGTCGACAGCAGCACGCTCATGGTCGGCGGTACGACGACCGCGAATTTGCCGGCCGTCGCCAGGAAGGCGCGGCGGTCCGTACCGGACGTTTCAGCCTTGGGTTTGTCTTGTTCCATCTGCAGCCCCGTTGGATTTTCAAAGGCGGTCTTTCAGGGAAATCCTGACAGTCCAGCCGGCCAACCAGCCGAGCGCTGCCATTGTTCCGCCTCATTTCAATCCGGGCGCAGAAAAAGCATCGCGTTCCACGGACGCCGCTGTCGATGTCGATTGATCGCTGCGGCGATCGCTACAGAGGAAGCCCGTCCGAACGGGACAGGCCTAGACCATCCCGGCCTTACGCAGGGACTGGTAGGCCTTGATCACCCGCTGCAGCTTCTGCTCGCCCGAGCGGTCGCCGCCGTTGGCGTCGGGGTGCAGGCGGCGGACGAGTTCGGTGTAGCGCGCGCGGATCTTCCCGCCGTCGGCATTGACGTCGAGGTCGAGGTCGGCGAGCGCGCCACGCTCGATCTTGCCCAGGCGCCGGTCTTCTGGCTCCGGCGCGCGAGCCTGGGCGCCGCCGCCGCCGAACAGATTGAACGGATCCCGGTAACCCTGGCCCTTGCCGAGCTTAGCGGAGAAGGTTGCGGCTTCGCGGCTGAAGCGCCCGGCCTTCATCTCCCAGGTCGGCCGGCCGCCGGTGAACAGTTCCTCCTGCTGGCGGCGGCGGACCTCGCCCTCGCTCATGCCGGCGAAGAAGTTCCAGTTGCGATTGTACTCGGCCGCATGCGGCTGGCAGAACCAGTAGTGCTCGTTGAGCATGTCCCGCGACTTGGGGGCCCTGGCGGTCGCCGCCAGACGGCAACCGGGGTGGTCGCAGGCGCGCTCGCCCGGCTTCAGGGCGTTCACGTCCTCGGCCCGCGCATCCTCTTCCTTTGAGGGCGGCCGAACGCGGATATCCTTGAACTTGGGCCTGTATTGAAACGCACCTGGCATCCGCCAAGTATGGGGGGAAGATTTCCCCCATCAAGAATTGAAGACGAGGCCAATGGGCGCTATCCTCGAAGCCATCCACACCAAACTTACAGCCACGTTCCAGCCCGTTCGGCTGGAGGTCGAGGATGATTCCGCGCGCCACCGCGGCCATGCCGGCGCGCCTGAGGGCGGCGAAAGCCATTTCAACGTCCTGATCGAGGCCGAGGCGTTCCGTGGGGCGGCCAAGGTCATGCGCCAACGGATGGTCTACAAGGCGCTGGCCGAGGAACTCGCGGGTCCGGTGCACGCGCTGTCCGTCAAGGCGCTGGCGCCCGGCGAGACCTAAGGTCTAAGCTAAACGAGCGTTTGAAGAGCCGCCGTCCGTGCGGCCTGCCGACACTCAGGGAGGGCGCGGATGCGGACCACGATCACCGTCAATGGCGAGGCGCGGTCGCTCGACCTCGATCCCCGCACCACCCTGCTGGACGCTTTGCGCGAGAACCTGCGGCTGACCGGCTCCAAGAAGGGCTGCGACCACGGCCAATGCGGCGCCTGCACGGTCCTGGTGAACGGGGTGCGGATCAATTCCTGCCTGTCGCTGGCGGTGATGCACGACGGGGATGCGGTCACCACCATTGAGGGCGTCGGCGCGCCTGAGCGCCTGCACCCGATGCAGAAGGCCTTCCTGGAGGAGGACGCCTTCCAGTGCGGCTACTGCACGCCCGGCCAGATCTGTTCGGCCTTGGGCCTGCTGGCCGAGGTCGAGGCGAACTGGCCCAGCCAGGCGACGTCCGACCTCACGGGCAAGGTGACGCTCAGCGGCGAGGAAATCCGCGAGCGCATGAGCGGAAACATCTGCCGCTGCTCGGCCTATCCGCAGATCGTGGAGGCGATCCGCAAGGCGGCGCAGGAACTCGCATGAGGCCGTTCACCTACGAGCGCGCGGCTGACCCGCTGTCCGCGGTCCAGGCAGCGGCGCAGACCCCGAACGCACGGTTCATCGCCGGCGGCACGAACTTGCTTGACCTGATGAAGCTGGAGATCGAGCAGCCGGCGCACCTGATCGACGTCGGTCGCCTGCCGCTTGCCAAGGTCGAGGACACAGCCGACGGCGGCCTGCGGATCGGGGCCATGGCCACCAATAGCCAGGTGGCGGGCGATGTTCGGGTCCGCGCCCACTGGCCGGTGCTGGCGGAGGCGCTGCTGGCGGGCGGCTCCCCGCAGCTCCGTAACAAGGCCAGCGTCGGCGGCAACCTGTTGCAGCGGACCCGCTGCAACTACTTCTATGACACCACCAAGCCCTGCAATAAGCGCCTTCCCGGCTCCGGTTGCGGCGCCCTGGAGGGCCTGAACCGCGGCTCGGCGATCCTGGGGGCGAGCCACGCCTGCATCGCCACCCACCCGTCGGACATGGCCGTCGCCCTGGTGGCGCTGGACGCGCAGGTCGAGGTGCTGAGCCCTTCGGGGAGCGAGCGTCGCTTCCCGGTGATGCAACTGCACCGGCTGCCGGGCGAGACACCCGATGTCGACACCCACCTGATCCCGGGCGAGCTGATCACTGCCGTCGTGCTGCCTCCGCCGCCGCAGGGCGGGCAGGTCTACCGCAAGGCCCGCGACCGGGCCTCGTTCGCCGCGGGCCTGGCCAGCGTCGCGGTGGCCGGCGGCCGGGTGGCGCTGGGGATGGTGGCGCACAAGCCCTGGCGCGCCGCGGACGCAGAAGCCGCCCTGGCCGGCGGCGCGACTGCCGAGGAGGCGATCTCCGCCGAACTCGCCCAGGCCAGCGACAATGGCCGCAACGGCTTCAAGATCACTCTGACCGCCCGGCTCGCCGCCGCGGCGATCGACGAGGCGAGGGGTAAGGGCGCATGAGCTCGGTGGCCGACTGGGAAGCTCCCAACCCTGTTACGGAGAACCGCTCCGGTCTGATCGGCAAGGCGGTCGACCGGTACGAAGGCCCGCTGAAGGTCAGCGGCACGGCGCCCTACGCCTACGAGGTCGAGGCGCCTGCCCCGCCGGCTTACGGGGTCATGGTCCCCTCGGCCATCGCCCGTGGCCGGATCGTGGACGTCGACACCGCGGCCGCGGAAGCCTCCCCCGGTGTCCACCTGGTCTGGACCCATCGCAACGTCCCTGAGCAGGGCGCCCGCGGCGCGCGCGTTCACCCCCGGTCCACCGCTCCCGCGCGACCTGCGCTGGAGAGCGAACGGGTCAGCTATTTCGGCCAGCCGGTCGCCTTCGTTCTCGCCGACACCTTGGAGAACGCCACCGCCGCCGCTCACCTCGTGCGTCTCGCCTATGCCGAGGAGCCCCCGGAGGCCGACTTCCGGGAGAGCTTGCCGCGCGCTGTCGACCCGCAGGGCGAGGAGGACGTCCGCGTCGGCGACTTCGAGGCCGCGTTCGGCGCGGCCCCCGTGCAGCTGGACGAAACCTGGTTCACGCCGATCCAGAACCACTGCCAGATGGAACCCTGCGCCACCACCGCCTGGTGGGAGGGTGGTAAGTGCGTGGTGCACACCTCGATCCAGATGGTGAAGCCCGCCCAGCACGGGCTCGCTGAGACGCTGAAGATCGGCCGCGACGATGTCCACCTGATGACCCGCTACATCGGGGGCGGCTTCGGCGGGAAGGGCCAGACCTACGACGAGCTGACCCTGGCCGCGCTCGGCGCTCGTGCTCTGGGGCGGCCTGTGAAGGTCGCGTTCAGCCGGCAGCACATGATGCACGGCACGATCCATCGGCCCGCCACCCAGCAGCGGGTTCGTTTGGGAGCGACGCCTGACGGACGGCTCACGGCCATGTCGCTGATGACCGTGACCCACTGCGACCGTCATGGGCACTTCGTGGAGCACGCCTCCAACTTCGCCCGCAGCCTCTATGCGGCGCCGAACCGGCTGACCGGCCACCGCCTGGTGAAGCTCGACCTGCCGGGGGCGGGCCCGATGAGGGCGCCGGGCGAGGCCTCGGGCATGCTGAGCCTCGAGGTGGCCATGGACGAGCTGGCGGAGAAGCTCGGCCTCGATCCCGTGGAGCTGCGCATCCGCAATGAGCCCGAGGTGGATCCCGAGACCGGCAAGCCGTTCTCCGTGCGCCAGCTGGTCCGCTGCCTGCGGGAAGGCGCCCAGATGTTCGGCTGGGACCGGCGGATGCCGCAGCCCGGGCGTGTGCGCGACGGCCGCTGGCTGGTGGGCATGGGCATGGCGGCGGCGATCCGTGGCAACTTCCTGCTGCCTGCCAAGTGCAGCTTCACGGTCGACGCCCAGGGCGTCATCACGGTGAAGCAGGGCATGACCGATATCGGCACCGGGACCTACACGGTGCTGGCGCAGATTGCGGCCGAGACGCTGGGCGTGCCGCTGAACGACGTCCGCGTCGAGATCGGCGACAGCGAGCTGCCGCCCGCCCCAGGATCCGGAGGCCAGTTCGGCGCGGCGACCGCCGGCTCGGCGGCGCTGGCCGCGGGCATGAACCTGCGCAAGGCGATCGCAGAGCTCGCCGCCGCAGATCCGGCCTCCCCGCTGCAGGGCGGCCCCGTGGAGAACGTCACCTTCGAGGACGGCGTGATCGCGATCGGCAACCGCTCGGAGCGGCTCGCCACCCTCATCGCCCGCGCCGCGCCCGATGGCCTGACGGTGGAGGGCGAGATCCGCCCCGCCGCCGACGCCCGCAACTGGAGCCAGCACACCTACGGTGCGCACTTCTGCGAGGTCGGCGTGGACCCGATCACCGGCGAGACACGAGTCCGGCGCATGCTGGGCGTGTTCGCGGCCGGCCGGATCCTCAACTGGAAAACGGCCCGCAGCCAGCTCACCGGCGGGATGATCTGGGGCGTGGGCTCGGCCCTGCACGAGGGCAACGCCGTCGACCCCCGCTACGGCTCGCTCATCAACCAGGATCTGGCGCAGTACCTGGTGCCGGTGCAAGCCGACATCGGCGAGCTGGACGCCATCATGCTGGACGAGGTGGACGACAAGGCCAATCCGCTCGGCATCAAGGGCGTGGGCGAGCTGGGTATCTCGGGAGCCGGGGCGGCGGTGGCCAACGCCATCTACAACGCCTGCGGCGTGCGGGTCCGCAGCTATCCGATCACACCCGACAAGCTGCTGGATGGCCTCGTGGCGCAGGGCCGCTAGGGCAGGGCGGCGGCCGGCGCTTCCATTTCCGCAGCACAGCTCTGCGAAAATGGCGGCTACCGTGACGTCGGTAACAGCCTATCTCCCCCATCCTTGGCTAGACGCCGGGACTATCGAGGAGAGAGGACATGAAGATCCTAGTTTCGCTGACCTTCCTGGTCGGCGCTGTCGGGATTTCGCTGATCGACGGAAGCGCGCGCGCCTTCGGCTATCTCTAGCCGACGGCCGCCCGCAGTTCGCCCAGCACCCGCGCCAGGTCACCCTCGCGGAACGGCTTTTGCAGCACGGGGGAGCCCTTGTCGACGTCGCGAAGCCCCGCGTCTCCGTAGCCGGTGGCGAACGCGAACGGAGCGCCCTTGGCCCGCAGCAGGTCCGCCAGCGGGAAGATCGGCTGGCCGCCGAGGTTCACGTCGAGGACCGCGCAGTCCAGCTCCGCCTTGTTGGCGAGTTCGATCGCCTCGTCCAGGCGCGACGCCGGTCCAACGACCGTGCAGCCCAGGTCGCCGAGCATGTCCTCGATCAGCATCGAGACCATCATCTCGTCTTCGACAACCAAGACACGCAGGCCGTCCAGCTTCGCAGTATCCGTCATTCCGTGGGCTCCAACGCGTGCATCGGCAACTCGATGCGGCAAAACAGGCCTTCTGGCCGATAGTCAAGCTCAACCCGGCCGTGCAGTTCGCCGGCAAGGCCTTGTTCCAGCAGCCGGCCTCCGAAGCCGCGCCGTTTGGGCTTCTGCACCGGCGGCCCGCCTGATTCAATCCACTCCAGGACCAGGACCCGACCGACACTAGACTGGGTCACACGTGAACGCACGCTGACTAGCCCGTCCGGGGTCGACAGCGCGCCATATTTCAGCGCGTTGGTGGCCAACTCGTGGATCGCCATGCCCAGCGCCACCGCCGCCTTCGGCGTCAGGCGCAGATCCCGATCGGAATCCAGGACGAAGCGAGCCCCGCCCGCGTGCGGCCGCAGCTCCAGCCGCAGGATGTCGTGCAGGCTGGCGGCCTCCCAGCTTCGGTCGGTGAGCAGGTTGTGGGTCTGCGACAGGGCCAGCAGCCGCGACTCGAAGGCGTCGCGGAAGGCCCGCACGTCGGGCGCGGAACGCAGCGTCTGGCTGGCGATCGATTGAACGGTGGCCAGCGTGTTCTTCACCCGGTGGTTCAGCTCGTTCAGCAGCAGCCGCTGCCGCTCTTCCGCGCGCTTGCGCTCGGTGATGTCGAGCGAGACCCCCGCCATCCGGCGAACGCCGCCTTGGTCGGCGGTCTGGGCGGCGCGACCGCGCGCGTGCACCCAGCGAACGTCGCCCGACGGGTGGGTGACCCGGTACTCCACGTCGTACTCGGCCCCGGTGCTGATCGCCGCCTCGATGGCGGCCGTCATGCGCTCGCGATCCTCGGCCACGATGGAGGCGACTAGGTCGTCGAAGCCGAACGACTCATCCTGCCCCCGGCCGTAGTTGGCCTTGCACAGGTCCGAGGCTTCATAGGCGCGGGTTTCCACGTCCAGCTCCCAGGAGCCGAGGCGGCCTGCCTGCAGCGCGAACTGCAACCGCTCGCGGGTGGCGGCCTCCGCGCCTGCGTCCCGCTGCACGGCCGCGGCGAGGCGGACGTTGTCGATGGCGACCGCCGCCTGCGCGGCGAGGCCGCCCATCAGGGACTCGAGACGCTCACCGAACACACCGGGATCGGAATGGCCGAAGAACAGGCCGCCCAGCACCTCGCCCGAGTGCGACACGACCGAGGTGGCGAGATAGCTGCGCACCGGCAAATGGCCGCTCGGCATGCCGAAGTAGGGCTCGTTCTTGCCGTAGCGAGGGTCGCGGGTGATATCGTCGGATCGCACGACGGGCTCCCCGACGAAGGTCGGGCGGAACACTGCGGTGTTCCGCGGCATCGGGAAACGCTCGAACGCGGAGCGTGGCGCGCCCGCCAGGGAATAGAGCGTGTAGCTCTCCCCCCGTTCGTCGATCAGGTTGTAGAAGAACGCTCCGAACTGGGCTCCGGTGAGTTCGACGCCGCCTTGCACCACGGCCTGGACCACCCCGTCGAGGTCGCCGCCGGAGCCGATCGCGGCGGCGATGCGGTTCAGCGCGTCGCCGCGCCGCCTCTCCTCGGCGAGCGCGGCCTCCAGCGCCACAATCCGGAGCTGCAGCTCAGCGGCCGACCCGCTCTCTCGGGCGACGGCATCGGCAGTAGACATCGATGGGACGAACCCCCTGCTCGCAAGCTTGCCTACAAACCGCCCCGTCCCCCGGCGGTCCCCTCAAAAACAGTCTTTTGGCGCCAGGCGTCAAGCGTCGGCGGCCCCAAATCGATCCCGACGACCGGCCTAGTCGGCGGGCGGTTCCGGGGCGGAGATTTGCAGGACGGTCACCTGGTTACCCTTCCGCTCCACGACCCGGAATTCGTGCCCGTGGAAAGCGAACACCTGCCCGACGTCCGGGATGTGCCGCGCCTCGTGAATCAGCAGGCCCGCAACTGTCACCGCTTCCTCGTCCGGCAGTCCCCAGTTCATGGCCCGGTTCAGGTCGCGGATGGTCACTGAGCCGTCGACGATGACCGAGCCGTCGGGGCCGGGCCGCACGCCCGGCGCCATCACGTCGTGCTCGTCCTCGATGTCGCCCACGATCTCCTCGAGGATGTCCTCCAGCGTGATGAGGCCCTCGAGTGCGCCGTACTCGTCCACAACCAGGGCGAAGTGGCTCTGCCGCTTCAGGAACGCGGCCAGCTGGTCCTTCAGGCTCGTCGTCTCGGGGATGAACCAAGCCGGCCGCATGATCGCGCTCACGTTCACCTTGTCGAGGTCGCCGTCGGCGTCGGCAAGCGCCCGCAGAAGGTCCTTGGCGTGCAGCACGCCCACGATGTTCTCCGGCTCGTCACGGTAGAGCGGAAGGCGGGTGTGGGCGCTCTCCAGCGCGGCGGCCAGGATCTCGCGGGGCTTCAGGTCGGCGTCGATCATCGAGATCGCCTTGCGGTGGACCATCACCTCGCTGACGTCCATCTCGGCCAGGTCCAGTACGCCGCCCAGCATGTAGCGGTCGCGGGTCTCCACCAGGCCTTCGGAGTGGTGGTACTCTACGGCGCCGCGGATTTCCTCGTGAGCCGCGAGCACATCCGTCCCCATGTCCAGCTTGATGCCGAACGGGCGCAGCGTCAGGCGCACGATCCACTGCGCGCCGCGCGCCAGCGGTCCGAAGATCTTCACCACCCAATAGGTAGGGATCGACAGCGCCCGGGCCACGTCATCGGCGCGGGCGATGGCCAGGGTCTTGGGCAGGATTTCGGAGAACACCACGACCAGCACGGTCATCACCGCGGTGGCGATCAGCGGACCCATGACCGACCCTTGCGGGAAGACCGAGGTCAGCACCGCCGTGGTCAGCGCCGAGGCGAAGATGTTGATGACGTTGTTGGAGAGCAGGATCGCGCCGATCATGTTCTCCTGATCGGCGATCAGCCGGTTCACCCGGCGGGCCCCCCGGTCGCCGTCCCGCTCCAGCTGGTGCATCCGTCCGCGCGAGGCGGCGGTCATGGCGGTTTCGGCCGCCGAGATCAGGCCTGAGAGGGACAGCAGGAAGACGAGGGTAGGGGCCAGCGCCAGCAGCTTGGCGACCACGCCGGTCATCGGTGGGCTCCTTCGGCGACCAGGAAGTCGCGAATATCGTAAGCGGGCACGTCCTTGGCCACGAAGGCCTCGCCGATCCCGCGGGCCAGGATGAAGGTCAGCTTTCCGGCCTCCGCCTTCTTGTCCTGCGCCATGTGGCGCACCAGCCGCTCGGCCGAGAAGGGATAGCCTGGCACGTCCTGCAGGCGGGTCGGCAGCCCGGCCGCGGCGATCGCCGCCTGCGCGCGGCTGGCGTCCTGCGCCGCACAGTGGCCCTGGGCCGCGGAGAAGCGGAAGGCCAGCGCCATGCCGGCCGCAACCGCCTCGCCGTGCAGCAGGGCCTCGCCATACCCGGTCTCCGCCTCCAGCGCGTGGCCGAAGGTGTGGCCCAGGTTCAGCAACGCCCGGCGACCCTGCTCCTTCTCGTCCTCCGCGACGATCTCGGCCTTCATCTCCACCGAGCGCGCGACGGCGTGGGAGAGCGCCTCAGGCTCGCGCGCGAGTACGGATCGTCCATTGGCCTCCAGCCATTCGAAGAAGCTGAAGTCTCCGAGCAGGCCGTACTTGATGACTTCGGCATAGCCGGCGCGCATCTCGCGGTCCGGCAGGCTGGCCAGGACGTCCAGGTCGGCGAGCACCAGCCTGGGCTGGTGGAAGGCGCCCACGAGGTTCTTGCCGCGCGGCGTGTCGATCGCAGTCTTGCCGCCAACCGAGGAGTCCACCTGCGCGAGCAGCGTCGTGGGCGCTTGCACGAAGTCGATGCCGCGCTTGTAGATGGCTGCTGCGAAGCCGGCGAGATCGCCCACCACCCCGCCGCCGAAGGCGATGACGAGGTCGCCCCGGTCTAGCTCCAGGGCAAGCAGCCGGTCGCACACGTCGGCCAATCCCTCGAAGCTCTTGCTCTGCTCTCCGGGCGTCACCACGATCGGTGAGACGTCGATGCCCGAGCGGTCGAGCACCTGTCGAAGGGCCGCGCCGTGCAGGCGCCACACGGTCTCGTCGGTGACCACCGCCACGCGGCGGTTCTTCAGGAGCGGCAGCAGCCGCGATCCGGCCTGGTCGAGCACGCCCGGCCCCACGACGACCTCGTAGGCGCGTGCGCCCAGCCCCACGGGCACGGTCCGGCTCATTGCGCCTTGCTTTCCAGATGTTGCGACAGGGCCCGGAGCACCTGCTCGACCGTGACGTGGTGGGCCGAATCTCCGGTCTCCACCACGATGTCCGCCTCGGCGTAGATGGGATACCGGACCTCCGCCTGGGCGGTGAGCACCTCCAGGGGTTCCTTCCCGGCGATCAGCGGACGGGTCTCCTTCCGGCCGATCCGCCTGGCGAGCACGTCGAGATCGGCCTTGAGCCAGACCGAGACCGCCTTGGACTTGATCAGCTCTCGCGTCTCGGCCGTCATGAACGCGCCGCCGCCGGTCGCCAGCACGTGCGGCGGCTGCTCCAGGAGCCGGGCAATCACGCGCCGCTCGCCCTCGCGGAAGGCGGCCTCGCCCATATCGGCGAAGATGTCGGAGATCGACCGGCCGGCGGCGGCTTCCACCTCGGCGTCGGCGTCGCGGAACGGCAGCTCCAGGGCGCTCGCGAGCCTTCGCCCGACGCTCGATTTTCCCACACCCATCAGGCCGACGAGAGCGATGGTGCGGCGGCGCAGCGGGTCGAAGCGGTCCATTGAGGCCAGGAGGCTTACACGACCACACGGCCTCGCGCCAACTCCGCCCGTCCGATATGCTTCGCGCATGGTCCGGATCGTCCTGGCGTTCACCCTTGCCGCCGCGTTTTGCGCAGCTTCCGCGACCGCCCAGCCGGTGCAGGTCGCACCGCTCGCGGCCCCCGATTCGTTTTCCATCCCCGGCCGCGACACCGGGCTGCCGGAGACCCTGTGGCGCGGGAGCTCGGTGGAGCTGCAGCGCAAGGTCCTGCCGATGCTGGCGACCAAGCCGCTGTCGCCGGCGGCCGCCGCCCTCGCCCGCCGTGTCCTGGCGACCGGCGCGCCGGGACCGGAAGGGGCGAACGACCCCGCCCTGCTGGCGCTCCGCGCCAACGCCCTCCTGGCGCTGGGCGACAGCCTGGCGGCCTCCAGCCTCCTGCAGCGCGCTCCGGGGCTCGAACGCAACGCGGACCTGGCGCGGGCCGGCGCCGAGAGCGCGCTGCTGGCCGGGGACGAGGCGCGGGCCTGCGCCATCGAACAGGGCCTCGGCGTCGGTCGCGAGGAGATCTACTGGCTGCGGCTGCGGGCCTACTGCCAGACCGTGGCCGGCCAGGCCGCCCAGGCGCAGCTCACCTTCGACCTCGCCCAGGCGCAGGCGCGTGACGCCGTCTACGGCCGACTGATGGCGGCCAGGCTGGGGGCGGGCGCGCCCGGCGCGGCCTCGCTCCGCAATGGCCTTGACTATGCGCTCTCCCGCAGCCTCGGCCTGGATCTCGGCGCCGCGACAGCTTCGCCGGCGGTGGCGGGCGCCAAGGAGCCCACCTGGGAGCTCTCCGGCCTGGGCGGCGGGGTGGCCGAACTGGCCTCGGCCATCGGGTCGGGCCAGGCGATACCGGAGGACGGCGCGTCCGCCCTCATCGCCGCAGCCGGCGAGGCCGACCCCAAGAGCCGCGCCCGGCTGCAGGGCCACGCTCTGCTGGTGGCCGCCCTGAAGCCCCAGCTCACCCCGGCCGATCGCCTGCGCCTGGCGGGATTCGCCACGCCGGAGGGCAAGGCGCCCGCCGCCCGCAACCTGGCCCTGGAGGACGCGGCCGGTCGCAAGCTGCTCGGTGAGACGGCGCTCCTGGCGCTCTGGACCGCCGCCGACGCCGGAGCGGCGGGCCCGGCGCTGGCTGATCGTGTCCGCATCGTGCACGCCCTGGCCGAGGCCGGTCTCGAGACAGACGCCCGCGCCTTCGCGCTCGAGGGCACGGCGGGGCTGAAGTGACGTCCGCCGCCCGAAACGGCAGCGGCCGGGGCTGGGCCGAGGCCTTCCTCGAGATGATGGCGGTCGAACGCGCCGCGGCCAAGAACACCCTGACCGCCTACACGCGGGACCTCACCGACGCCGCGGCCTTCATGAGGGGCCGCGGCCGCGACCTGGCCAGCGCCGCCGCCGACGATGTGGAAGCCTATTTCGTCGACCTCGGCGTGCGCGGCCTCTCACCGGCCACCGCCGCCCGCCGCCGCGCGGCCGTGCGCCAGTTCTACCGCTTCGTGCTTGGGGAGGGTTGGCGCGACGACGACCCATCCCGGCGGGTGGAAGCGCCGAAGAAGGGGCGCAGCCTGCCCAAGATTCTCAGCCGTGAAGAGATGGACCGCCTGATCGCCGCGGCTGCCGCGCGCGACGGCCGCCAGGGCCTCCGGCTCGCCTGTATGGTCGAGCTCGCCTACGCATCAGGCCTGCGCATCTCGGAACTCACCGCCCTCAGCCTGGCCGTCATGGGGCGCGACCCGGCCTACCTGATCGTCAGGGGCAAGGGCGGCAAGGAGCGGCTGGCTCCGCTCAACACGGCGGCCAGGACGGCGGTGAAGGCCTACCTTGAGGTTCGGCCGCAGTTCCTGCCGAAAGGCGACAAGGCCAATCCCTGGCTGTTCCCCTCGCGGGGCGCGGGCGGGCGCCTGACGCCGCGCCGCTTCGCCCAGCTGCTCGACGAGGCGGCGGCCGACGCCGGGATCGACCCGGCGCGCGTCAGCCCGCACGTGCTTCGCCACGCCTTCGCTACCCACCTGCTGGAAGGGGGCGCCGACCTGCGCGTGGTGCAGAAGCTGCTCGGCCACGCCGACATCGCCACCACCCAGATCTACACCCACGTGGCTGGCGACCGGCTGGCCCAGGTGGTCGCCACGAAGCACCCGCTCGCGAAGAAGTCCTAGGCCGGAGCGCACGAAAAAGGGGCCGCCCGTCTTGCGCGCGACCCCTCGTCCGTCGTGTGGCTAGCGGAGCTTAGCCGGTGATCCGGTAGCGGCCCTGATCGTCCGGGCAGACCCGGACGTAGCGGTAGTCGCTGCCGTTGGTATCCACCGGCGCAGGCGCCAGCCGGCAGCGCTGGTTGGTGTAGTAGCTGTACCGCGGCGAGCGGTTCGTGGCGGCTTCGCGGTACGGGATCGTGTCGTTGTACGCGAAGTACGGACCGCGGTTGTCGCACTTGTAGTTGTCGTTGGCCCGGCCCACGGCCGCGCCGACGCCGCCGCCGACCACGGCGCCCAGAACAGCGCCTTCGGTGCGGGCGTTACGCGCCGCGACGTTCGAACCCAGCACCGCGCCGGCGATGGCGCCGATCACGCCGGCCGCGACGGTGGAGTTGTTGTTGCACTGAACGCCGGCGGTGTTGGCGTTCGCGTTGGCGCCGTAGTAGCCGGCCGCAGGAGCCGAGCCGTAGCGGTTGTTGGACCAGTAGGCCTCGTCCCAAGCCGGGCGGGCGTAGCGGCGGGCATAGGCGCCGGAGCCGTAGCGGGCGTCATATCGGGCGCGTTCGCGTTCCCAGTTCGCCAGCTGGCGGTCATAGTCCCGCCGCGCCTGCCGATAGTCCTGGCGGGCTTCACGATAGCTCTCGCGGCTGTTCTCGTACTGATTGCGCTGGACGTCGTACTCCGCCTGCGCGCGCTGATATTCCGGGGTGGGGCGATAGTACTGGGCGCCTGCCGGGGCGGCGATCGTCAGCGCCAGGGCCGAGGCCATCCCGATCTTGAGGGTGGTATTCATGGGTCTCTCTCTCCATTTCTCCTCGAGCGCGGTGCTGTGTCAGGGCATGTTCCGCGCGTCACCGAAAGGCGCGCTCCAGATCCGCCTCCAGCCCCCCAATGGACGTGGGCCCGGCTCGACCTCGGGCACTCAAACGATAACCGCGGCGGGTGGTTGCACGGCGGCGGGGCGCGCGGCTGACGCCTTCGTGAGCTAGCCCGCGCCGGTCTGGCGGTGCGGCGCTCCCACCGGCTTGCTCTCGGGCGAGCGCCGCTCGCGCAGGAAGATGGCCAGCACGACCAGCAGTCCCGTGGCGAGGAACTCGCTTTGCCAGTTCTGGAACGACTCGAACCAGAACTGCGGATCGGCGAGGTAGGGCAGGAGCTGCAGCGGCGCCTGGCCGTGCTCCGAAGCCTCCTCCGACGCCTGCCGGTAGCTGTTCACCCAGTGCAGGACGAAGGACAGCAGGAACAGGATGAGCAGCGTGGTCCCCAGCGAGTGGGCATAGAGGCGGCGGGCCAGCCCGCCGGCCCGCACGGCGGCCGGCGCGTCCGTTCGCTTCGCCTCCAAGGCCGGGTCGCGGTCTTGCGCCGACGGGTTGTCTGGATCCCGCGACTCCGGCGAGCCGCGCTGGAACAGATAGGCGGTGAGCATGACGTAGGCCCACATCTGCAGGAATTCGCTCTCCCAATTCTCGAACAGCGTCGAGAGGAAGGTCCCGCCCTTCAGGAATTCGCCGAAGGCGATGGCTGTCTGCGCGTGCTCCAGCCGCTGCTGGTTCTCGTATGCGAAGCCCGTCACCATCTGACCGACCAGGCTGGCCAGGAAGAGAACACTGAGAGCAAGCGATAGACTGTTGTCGCGGATCCAAGTCTTCATAGATGCCGGAAAGCGCCATCCATGGCCGAGGTTCCGCGGGGCCGGACGGGCAGAACGCACCGCAGGCGAGGCCGTACTTGTGAGCGCGGGGGAACCCGCCTAATTTCCGCCGCCTCTCGTCCCGGCAGGAGCCGCACCCCAGAATGGCCGCCCACTACCTCGAGTTCGAGCGCCCGATCGCCGATCTCGAAGCCAAGATCGAGGAGCTCTCCAAGCTGTCGGAGACCGCCGGGCCCGGCGCCTTCGACGCCGAGATCGGAGCGCTGCGCGCGCGCGCCCAGGAGTTGCGGCGCGACGCCTACGCGAATCTCGACGCGTGGCAGAAGACCCAGGTGGCGCGCCATCCGGACCGGCCGCACTTCAGCGACTACGTCGCGGCGCTAATCGAGGACTTCCAGGAGTTGCGCGGCGACCGCGGCTTTGCGGACGACCAGGCGATCGTGGGCGGCCTCGGCCGGTTCCGCGGCCGACCGGTGGTGATCCTCGGCCACGAGAAGGGTCGCGACACCGTCACCCGCGTGAAGCACAACTTCGGCATGGGCCGGCCGGACGGCTACCGCAAGGCGATCCGGCTGATGGAGCTCGCCGAACGCTTCGGCCTGCCGGTGGTGACCCTGGTCGATTCAGCGGGCGCCTATCCCGGCGTCTCCAGTGAGGAGCGTGGGGTGGCCGAGGCGATCGCGCGATCGACCGAGAAGTGCCTGTCGCTCGGCACGCCGAATGTCACCGTGATCACCGGCGAGGGGATGTCCGGCGGCGCGATCGCCATCGCCGCCACCAGCCGGGTGCTGATCCTGGAGCACGCCATCTACTCGGTGATCTCGCCGGAGGGGGCCAACTCGATCCTGTGGCGCGGGGCCCGTACGGCGGCCGATGCCGCCAAGGCGATGAAGATCACCGCCCGGGACCTGCTGGCCATGAAGATCGTCGATCGCATCGTCCCCGAGCCCATCGGCGGGGCGCATTCCGACCCCGAGGCGGCCATGGCCACCGTGGGCAATGCGCTCGAGGAGGAGCTGACGGCCATGGACGGCCTCTCCGCTGAGGAGCTCAGGAAGCGCCGCGCCGAGCGGTTCTACGCCATCGGCCGCGGCGGCCTGCAGTAGCGGCCGCCAGCGCTGGGGTTGCGTGACGCCGCGTCCGGCTGTTGAGTTCGTCCAAACGATCGTTTGGAGGACGGCATGGCGCTGAAGACACGGTTCACCGAGACCTTCGGGATCGAGCATCCCATCGTCCAGGGCGGCATGCAGTGGGTCGGCCGGGCCGAGCTCGTGGCCGCCGTGGCCAACGCCGGCGGACTGGGCTTCATCACCGCGCTCACTCAGCCGACACCCGACGACCTGCGCCGCGAGATCGATCGCTGCCGCAAGCTCACCGACAAGCCGTTCGGCGTGAACCTGACCATCCTGCCCGCCATCACCCCGCCGCCGTACGCCGAGTACCGGCAGGCGATCATCGATGGCGGTGTGAAGATCGTCGAGACCGCCGGCTACAAGCCGCAGGAGCACGTCGACCATTTCAAGGAGCACGGGATCAAGGTGATCCACAAGTGCACCGCGGTCCGCCACGCGCTCTCGGCCGAGCGTATGGGCGTAGATGGGATCTCTATCGACGGGCTCGAATGCGCCGGTCACCCCGGTGAGGACGACGTGGGCGGTCTGATCCTGATCGCGGCCGCGGCCGACAAGGTGAAGATCCCGATGATCGCCTCGGGCGGCTTCGGGGACGCGCGCGGCCTGGTGGCCGCCCTGGCCCTCGGGGCCGACGGAGTGAACATGGGCACCCGCTTCATGTGCACGGTCGAGAGCCCGATCCACCAGAAGGTGAAGGAGCAGATCGTCGCCAACGACGAGCGCGCCACGAACCTGATCTTCCGCACCATGCACAACACCGCCCGTGTGGCGAAGAACGCGGTGTCGGACGAGGTCGTCGCCATCGAACGGCGCGGCGGGGCCAAGTTCGAGGACGTGAAGGACCTGGTGGCCGGCGCCCGCGGGCGCGTGGTCTACGAGCAGGGCGATCCCGACCACGGCATCTGGTCGGCGGGTCAGGTCCAGGGCCTGATCCACGACATCCCGACCTGCAGCGAGCTGATCTCGCGGATCGTCCGTGAGGCCGAGGAGATCATCCAGGGCCGCCTGGCCGGCATGGTCGGCCGTCGGGCGCTCCAGACCGCCTGAAACGCCGCTTATCGCGCAAAGAAGAAGGGCCGCCGGCGCTAGCCGGCGGCCCTTTATCGTTCCGGTGACCGGCCGGCTGCAGGAGCCGGCCGGGCCGAAGTCTTAGTACCTGAAGGTCGCGCCCACGTAGAAGAAGCGGCCGCGGTTGTCATACTGCGAGGAGCCCGCGCCCGTGCCGGCGAAGGTTTCCGGCAGGTAGGGGGGGTATTCGTCCGTGAAGTTCAGGATACCGGCCCGGATGCTCATGTCCTCGTTGAAGCGGTACCGCACCCGCAGATCGTGGGTGTAGTAGTCGCCGGTCCAGAACGGATCCAGTTGCGAGGCCGTGAACGCCGTCGTCGGGATCATCGAGCCGATGTAGTGGCCGGTGTAGTTCACCGTCCAGTTGTCCATCGTCCACTGAACCGCGGCGCTGCCCTTCCACTCGGGCGTGGCGTTCGTGATGGTGTTGGCCAGCTGCGTGTACGCCTGGCCCGGCAGACCCTGCAGGGCGAAGTTGTACATCCGGGTCACGTCGACGCGGAACGCGAAGTCACCCCAGTTGCGGCCGAACATGTCTTCCGAATTGAAGCCGTAGGCGATCGAGGCGTCGTAGCCTTCGACCTTCACCTTGGCCACGTTCTGGTTGGTGAGCACCACGTAGTCCACACCGCCGACGACGCCGGTTTCCGCGCCGGTCGGGTCGCGCACGATCAGCGAGCAGAACTCGTTGGAGGCGTACGGGACGGTCGAGTCGTAGCAGAGCTGAGCCAGCAGCGTGTTCAGCGGGATCGTGCCGACCTGGTCTTCGATGTTGTACTTGAACCAGTCGAACGACAGCTGGAGCCGGGGAATCCAGCGGGGCTGGATGACCGCTCCGAGGGCGTAGGTGTCGGCGGTTTCCGGACCGAGGTCCGGGTTGCCGCCCTGGCGCAGTTCCAGCGACGGACGGCCCGTGCCGAACGAGGACGTGAACGTCGCCGGGTTGTAGCCCGGGATCGCCGCGGCGCAGGTGATCCGACGGGCCGCCTGTTGGGCCGCCGTGGCGCCGGCGAAGGACTGCCGGTCGCAGGGGTCGATGCCGGTGGCGGTGAAGTTCACACTGCCCGGCGAGAACAGCTCGACGATATTCGGCGCGCGCACCGCGGTGGCTTGCGAAGCGCGGATCCGGATGTCTTCGACCGGCGCCCAGGTGGCGGCCAGTCGCCACTGCTCGGTGCGACCGATCGTGGAGTAGTCGGCGATGCGGCCGGCGGCTTCGAACGTCAGTTCCTTGGCTAGGAACACGTCCTTCAGCAGCGGGACGCGAACTTCGCCGTAGACTTCGGTCACGTCGTACTCGCCCTGGCGAGTGCCGATGGCGTTGTAGAACAGCGCGCCGCTGGCGCCGATCGGATCCTGCTCGAAGAAGCTCTCTTCCTTGCGGTATTCGCCGCCGATCGAGACGGCCAGGGGGCCGGCCGGCAGGTTGAACAGTTCGGTGCCGATGTTGCCGGACACCACCGTCTGCTTGACTTCCTGGTCGGTCGTCGAGACGCCGTTGATGTAGAGCAGGGACTCACGCGAGGGCGAGTTCACCAGGTCGAACGGGACGCAGCCGGCGGCGCGGGCGCGGATCGCGGCGTCCGTGCTGGTGGTGGCGCGGCAGACGATCTGGCCATTGACGTTGATCGCGTCGACCGCGAACTGCGTGCGCTCGATGTACGGGATGCCCGTGGACACCGTGGTGCCGGTGGTCTTGCCGTACTGGGCGTACCAGTCCCAGTTGAAGTTCCGGTTGAACGTCTCGAACTCGCCTTCCATGCCGCCCACGACGCGGGTGGTGGTCCGGCGGGTTTCGGCGTCACGGCCGCCCAGTTCGGCGAAGAAGCGGGCCACCGGAATGCGGGTCGCCGCGGTGAGCGGCAGGCCATTGGTGGTGAACGCCGTCCGCAGCTGGGCCGCGGTCGTGCCGCCGCCGTTAAGGAAGGCGTTGTCGCCGTTGATGAACAGCGGAAGGGTGCCGCCGCCCGTGGCGCTGGTGAACGCCGGCTGGAAGATGCCGTAGCCGTCGACGCGCGCGAAGCTCACGTCGAGGAAGGCCTTCACGTTGTCGGTGAGGTCGTACTCGGCATAGCCGCGGATCAGACCGCGCTCGGTGCGGCCTTGCAGGGCGTTGTAGCTCGCCCCGTAGAACAGCGCCGGGTCCTGGCAGAGCGCACCGACGGTGGCGGTGGCGCAGGCGCCGGTGAGGGTCACGATCTGGGTCGGATCGCGGACGTCACGCGTGACGGCGACGGTCGGGCGCAGTTGGAAGGTGCCGAACGGCGTCGTGTTCGTGCGCGACTGAGGCACGATCGTCTGCGGGTTCAGAGCGTTGTTCCGGCGGATGCCGGGGTACAGCTCTTCCCGATCCTTCTGCATGATCGGCTCGCTGCGGCTGACTTCGCCGCCGATCAGCACGCTCAGGCGGTCGTCCATGAAGCGACGACCGGCGATCGCGCCGATCCGCCATTCTTCGCCGTCGCCTTCTTCACTGATGCCCGCCTGCACGTCGAATTCGACGCCGTCGAGCTCCTTGCGCATGATCACGTTGACGACGCCGGCGATGGCTTCCGAGCCGTAAACGGCCGAGGCGCCGCCCGGGACGACGTCCACGCGCTCGATCATCAGGTTCGGGATCAGGTTCAGGTCGACGCCGGGCGAAGAGGCGTCCGAGAACACGATGCGGCGGCCGTCCATCAGCACCAGGGTGCGGGTGGTGCCGAGGCCGCGAATGTCCGCACGGGCCTGACCGGCCAGGAACAGCGAGCTCGAGCTGCTCTGGGCGTTGGTGTTCACGCTCATGGTCGGCTGGTCGAGCAGGACTTCGCCGAGGCTCGTCTGGCCGGACTCGCGGATCGCTTCGCCGCTGACGACGGCGAGCGGCACCGGGGCCGAGAAGGTGTCGCGCCGGATGCGCGAGCCGGTGACGACGATCTCGTCGACGCCGACTTCCTGCGCGGCCTGGGCCTGGGCGAAGGACGGCAGGGCGAGCAGGCTGGCCGCCGCCGCGGAACCGAGCAGGGCGGTTCGAAGCATGGTGTTCATCACAACTTTCATTCTGCGGCCCCCGGGCCTGTAGGATGGTGTGGCGCGCGAGGCCTCCCCCGACGCAACTTGACCGACCGAGCCGCGGCCCGCCCCGCCCCCAACAGGCAGAACGTCGGCCGCAAACGCGCCCTTTCGGCGAGCCGGCAAGCTGTCATGCACCTGACACGCGGGCAACGGGAAGCGGCCACAATGTTACGCGCCGGGTTACGGATGTTTCATATTTCGGGACGGGTGCGCCTCAGGCGCCACACATTGCGCCATCTCTAGGCAAACCTGACCCTTTTTTCGGTCCGCCGCGGGTCAGCGAACGCCGTTTAGGCCAGCTGGCGCAAAGTTTCGCCGAGCTGGTCCACTGCATCGGCCGTGGTCGCCCACGAACACATGAACCGGACCGAGCCGTCGAGGAATCGGTATGCGAACCAGCCCGAGGCGTGCAGACGGGCGAGCCGTTCGTCGTCCATTTCCACGAACACGCCGTTCGCCTCGACGGCATGGCGGATGGGAAATGGCATCAGCTCGGCAAGGCGCCTGGCCATGGCGTTCGCGTGCGCCGCATGCCGGACGAACGCGCCCGAGCCCAGCATGCCGATGAACGGCGCCGCATAGAACCGGCCCTTGGACGGCAGCTGGCCGGCCTGCTTCAGGCGTGCATCGAACCGGCGGGCCAGCGAGCGGTCGAAGATCACGACGGCCTCGGTCGGCGGCATGCCGGCCTTGGTGCCGCCGACCACCAGCAGGTCGACGTCGAGGCCCTTGATCGCCTTGAGGTCGAAGCCTGCGGCCGCCGCGTTGGCCAGCCGTGCGCCGTCCAGGTGCACGCCATAGCCCTTCGCCTTCACCGGCTTGATCAGGGATCGCAGTGCGTCCGCCGTGTAGACGGTGCCGTACTCAGTCGCATTGGTGAGCGACAGGCCCGCGGCCGACTGCCGGTAGGACACGTCGGGTTGACCGAGCGCCGCCTCCAACGCCGCCGGATCGATCCGGCCGGACGGGCCGGGCAGGCCGATCAGGCCTACGCCATGGCCGAACAGGCCGGGCGCCCCGGTCTCGTCGGTGCAGATGTGCGCGTGCTCGTGGGCCAGCATGGCTTCAAAAGGGCGGCAGAGCGCTGCGACGCAGATCGCATTGGCCGCCGTTCCGGAGGCGACGAACCGCACCTCCGCGTCGGCGTCCAGCATCTCGCGGATCAGGTCGGCGGCCTTGGCCGTGACCGGATCTGTCCCGTAGCCGGAGGTGAAGCCGGTGTTGGCGGCCACGAGGGCCTCGATGGCTTCCGGCGCGGCCGGGGCGGTGTTGTCCGAGGCGAAGTCGTAACGGGCGCTCATGCCCGCCCTTTAGCGCTCAGACATCTCGCGCCCAAGCCCTCACCTCGTCGACGAACAGGTCAGGCTCCTCCATGGCCGCGAAGTGCCCGCCGCGCGGCATGTCGGTCCACCGGACGATGTTGTACGCCCGCTCGGCGAACGAGCGCGGCGGCGCCGAGTAGAGCGGCTCGCCGGGGAAGTTGGCGAAGGCGGTGGGCGTCTCGCAGCGCTCGCCCGCCTGGAACGCCAGGCCACCTTCCTCCACGAGGCCACGGTAGTACCAGGCGCCGGTCGCGAAGCTGTCGGTCATCACATAGAGCATGATGTTGGTGAGCAGCCGGTCCTTGGGATAGGCCTCGTCCATGGACCTGGCGCGCAGGTCCGACCAGTCGTGGAAGCGCTCGGCGATCCAGGCGGCCTGCCCCACGGGATTGCCCGCCCCCATCCAGGCGATCGACTGCGGCTTGGAGACCTGCAGGCGGAAGTAGGCGCCCATCACGTCCATCATCCCCGCCTGCTTCTGCGCCCAGGCGATCTCGTCCGGTGTTTGCGGCCCACCGTGCGGACGGAAGCCCAGCATGTTCAGGTGGATGGCCCGCGCGGCGGCGCCGTGGTCGCGGGCCAGCCAGGAGGTGACCATCGCCCCCCAGTCGCCGCCCTGGGCCAGGTAGGACCGATAGCCCAGCACCTCGGTCATCAGGGTGTTGAGCAGTCGTGCGGTAGTCCGCTGGCCCACCGGCCGCTTGGGCTTCGACGAGAAGCCGAAGCCGGGCAGGGACGGGAGCACCAGATCGAAGGCGTCGGCCGCCGAGCCGCCGAACCGGGACGGGAACGCCAGCTTTTCCACGGCCTGCCAGAACTCGTAGTGCGACCCCGGCCAGCCATGGGTGACCAGCAGGGGGCGGCTTCCGTTCGCTTCCCCGACCACGTGCAGGAAGTGAAGGTCGAAGTCCTCAATCCGGGCTGTGAACTGCGGAAAGCGGTTGAGCTCGGCCAGCGCCGCCCGCCAGTCGTAGGCGCCGGTCCAGTGGGCGCAGAGGTCCTTCAGGTAGCCGGCGTCGCAGCCGTAGGCCCAGCCGTCCGGAACCTCGGGGATCGGCGGCCAGGGATAGTCGCGCACCCGGTCCAGCACAGCCTCAACCTGAGCCTCGTCCCAATGCGCCTCGAACGGCTTCGCTTCGGCCATGTCGCCCTCCGGTCTGCGCAAGAGCTTCACCCCCGTGCCGCAGGGGCGGTCAAGCCTCGGGACGCAGGCCCCTGCCCAGCGTCTGGGCGAGCTGGTGGTGCAACCGGTCGGCCGCGCCGCGCGGAAGCTTGCCGGCCAGCTCCAGCACCACCGCGCCATGCACAGAGGACCAGAACATCAGCCCGATCTGCTCCGGGTCACCGGCCATCACCCCCTCTGCGATCTGGTCCTTCACCCAGGCGGTCATCGTCTCGCTCGCCCGGCGTCCGGCCCGCACCAGGTCCGGATAGTCGTCCTCGTGCGGCTGGTTCAGGTCGAACATCAGCTTGTAGGTGTGCGGGTGCTGGAAGGCGAAATCGACATAGGCCTGGCCCACCGCCACGCCCCGGGCGCGGGCGCCTTTCGCCCCGTCTCGTGCCCGCTCGAGAGCCTGCGCGAAACGATCGAAGCCGTTGGTCCGCACGGCGGCCAGGATGTCCTCCTTGTCCTTGAAGTAGCGGTAGGGAGTCATCGGCGAAACGCCCAGTTCGGAGGCCAGCTGGCGCATGGTCACCGCGTCCGGTCCGCGCTCGGCGAACAGCCGCTCGGCCGCCTCGCAAAGCCGCTCACGGAAGTCTGCGACGTCGGCTTCGGACAGGATGCGGGGCATGGCGCCTCTGAACACGAACAAGGGACTTGCCAAGGGCTAGCTCTTACCGGATAAATTTACAACGTAAGCTTCAAGCGGAGGAAGCGCCATGGATGGCGACGTTCGCATCAATCCCTACCTGGCCGGCAACTTCGCCCCGGTGCGCAGCGAGGACGACTTCGACCTCACCGTGAAAGGGCAGATCCCGCGAGAGCTGCGTGGAGCGCTGTTCCGCATCGGGCCGAACCCGCAGTTCGATCCGCGGGATTCGAACCACCACTGGTTCGGCGGCGACGGCATGGTCCACGGCTTCTACGTCGAGGACGGCAAGGTCCGGTACCGCAACCGCTACGCTCGCACGCCCAAATGGGAGCTGGAGAACGAGCACGGCCGCTCGCTGTTCGGCAGCTTCGGCAACCCCATGACCACCGACCCGATCGCCTTCGGCAACGAGGGGGGCGTCGCCAACACCAACATCGTCTGGCACGCCGGTCGCCTGATGGCGCTGGAGGAGGGCCACCATCCGTTCGAGATGGACCGGGAGACGCTGGAGAGCCGCGGCTACGTCCGCGACTACGCCGGCCGGGTCACAGCCCATCCGAAGATCGATCCGGTCACCGGCCAGATGGTCTGGTTCGCCTATGGCGTGGGCGAAATGCCGCTGTCGGCCGGCATGAGCTACGGCGTCACCGCCGCCGACGGACGGGTGGTGCGCCGCGACGACTTCCAGGCGCCGTTCGCCTCGATGATCCACGACTTCATGGTCACCGAGAACCACGTCCTGTTCCCGGTCCTGCCGCTGACCGCCAGCCTGGAGCGCGCCATGACAGGCCGGCCGGCCTTCGCCTGGGAGCCGGAGAAGGGCGCCCACGTGGGCGTGATGCGCCGCGACGGCGATGTGTCCGACATCCGCTGGTTCAACGCCGAGGCCTGCTATGTCTTCCATCCGCTGAACGCCTGGGAGGAAGAGGGCAGGATCGTCTGCGACGTGATGCGCTACGACGTGGCGCCGCTGTTCCCGAAGGCCGACGGCCGGCCCGGCGACAAGTCCGCCGCCCGCCTGGTCCGCTGGACCTTCGACCTGACCGGCGCCAGCGACGCAATCCGCGAGGAGCCGCTGGACGACCTCGACGGCGAGTTCCCGCGCATCGATCCACGGGTGGAGACCCGGCGCCACCGCCACGGCTGGTATGCGGCCGACACGCTCAGCGGCAAGACGGTCAAGCAGAACGCCATCGCCCACCTCGACCTGCAGACGGGGCAGCGCCAAGTCTACGAACTGCCGGCGGGCGATCTCACCTCCGAACCGGTGTTCACCCCTCGTGCGCCGGACGCTCCGGAAGGCGACGGGTGGCTCACCGCCGTCGTCTGGCGGGCCGCCGAGAACCGCTCCGACCTGCTCGTCTTCGAAGCTCAGGACGTGGCGCGGGGGCCGATCGCCACGGCCGAGCTGCCGCGCCGCGTGCCCTTCGGCTTCCACGGAAACTGGGTGAGCTTCTGAAGCCCTATTCGGCGGCGGCCAGGGCGGGCGCCTGCGCCTCCGCCGCCCGGCCGCGCACGGGCAGCGCAAAGTTCGCGGCCCTGGCCCGCGCCTCGCCCCGCGCGATCTCCTTTAGGAGGTCGTGGACGTAGACTCCGAAGTCCACCTGGATCGTGTGGCGGGCCGCCTTGTAGTAGGGGCCCAGGTGAAGCGCCTCGTCCGCGGCCGTCACCTTCGACATCTCCGGCGGCGGCGGCGGCCGGTAGCGGCCCGTCAGGTAGGCGCTGGCCAGCTTGGCCTGCTGCTCGGCGAAGTTCACCAGCGTTGGCAAGGGCTGGGCCAGGCCCATGAAGAACAGGTTCGGGACGCCCGGCTGCATCATCCGCTTGAACAGGGGAAAGCGGTTCTCCTGGTCCGGCTGCAGGGCCGGGTCGCTGAAGAACGGGAACCTGATGTTGTAGCCGGTGGCGTAGACGATGGCGTCCACGTCCTCGACGCTGCCGTCCTCGAAGCGCACCTGCCGCCCCATCAGCTCGGCGATGTTCGGCTTGAACTTCACGTCGCCGCAGCCGGCGCGGGTCAGGAACTCGCCGGAGACCGAAGGGTGCGCCGCGAGCGGTTCGTGGTCTGGCTTTGGCAGCCCGTAGTCCTCCATCCGCCCCACGGCGCGCTTGATCTTCTTGCGGGCCAGCGCGAGCCCGATCTTCCGCGGCATCCAGTGGGGCAGGGAGGCTTTGTCGGCGACCTTGCCGTCCATGTACTTGGGCAGCACCCAGACGCCTCGCCGCGCGGCCACCCACAGGGTCCTGGCGATGGGCCGCTGCGAGAGCTCGGAGGCGATGTCCATCGCCGAGTTGCCCATGCCGACCACGACGATGTTCTTGCCCCGCATGTCCACGGGATCGAACGGCCCCCGGTAGTCGTGGGCGTGGAAGGCCGGACCGTCGAACTGGCCGGGATAGTCGGGGATCCGCGCGTCCCAGTGGTGGCCGTTGCAGACGAAAAGCACGTCGTAGATCCGCGTTTCGCCGTTCGACAGGGTCACCGACCACAGCCCGTCGGCCGTGCGCTCGGCCCTCTCCACCCTGGTGTTGAAGGTAATCCGCGGGCGCAGGCCGAAGTGGTCCACGTAGTCGCGGAAGTACTGCAGCAGCTGACTGTGGTGCGGGAAGTCCGGCCAGTCCGCCGGGACCGGGTAGTCCTCGAACGCCAGCCGCCACTTCGAGGTGTCGATGTGCAGGCTTTCGTAACAGGCCGACAGCCCGTTCGGGTTTTTGAAGTACCAGTTGCCGCCGACGTCGTCCGACATCTCGAAGCAGTCGAACGGCACGCCCACGTCCTGCAGCCGCTTGGCGGTGGTGAACCCGGAGCATCCCGCGCCGATGATGCAGGCCTTGGGTAGGGCGGCCGTCATGAAGATCCTCCCGTCATCCTTTCGGGAGACGGTGCGCCCCTGACCCCGCGTCAGCGCAAATCCTCGCGGCGCCTAGCCCTCGGCCTCGTCGTCGGCGTGACACTCGAGCTCGTCAACCAGCCGGGTGGCCTGCCACAGCTCCACCGTCGGAATGTCATCCTCGCAGAGGTCCTTGGCGGCCTTGGCCTTGGCCTGCTCGTCGTTGGCGGCCTCCACCCAGGTCGCGCTCAGGATCCGGCGCCGCGCATCGAGCTGATAGGCGCGATAAGCAGTCATGCTGAAGGTCCCCCCCGCTGAAGCTGTGTCTAAACGACTACAGCTTCAACGGGTTGCACCCCAGGAACTGGCTAGACCAGCGCCCCGTGGCAATGCTTGAACTTCTTGCCTGAGCCGCAGGGGCAGGCGGCGTTGCGGCCGGTGTCTTCCCAGCCTTGCGGCAGGGAGGTGATCGGCAGCCCGGCGCGCTGGTCGGCCGGGACGCCGTCGGGGAGGGCGCCCATCTGGGCCACGTTCTCGCCGGTCATCGGGTCCAGGTGGATCTCGGTGTACTGGCCGGTCGGCGGCGGCGGCGGCTCCTCGAACTGGAACTCCACCGTCATTAGCCAGCGCGTCACGTTCTGGCGAAGGTCGAGGAGCAGCTTCTCGAACAGCGAGAAGGCCTCGGTCTTGTACTCGTTCAGCGGATCGCGCTGACCATAGCCGCGCAGGCCGATGACGTTACGCAGGTGGTCCAGGTGCGTCAGGTGCTCGCGCCACTGCATGTCCACCTGCTGCAGCAGGAAGCTCTTCTCCACATTGCGCATGTGGTCGCCGACCATCGTCTCGCGTTCGGCCGCCCGGGCGTCCGCCGCCTGGACGATCCGCTCCTCGATTTCCTCGTTGGCGATGCCTTCCTCGGCGGCCCACTCGCGAACCGGCAGCTCGAGGCCGAGATAGGTCTGAAGGTGCTGGTCGAGCCCCTCGACGTCCCACTGCTCGGCATAGGCCTTCGGCGGCAGGTGCCGATCGACGAAGTCGTGGATCGTGTCGAGGCGGAACTCGCGGATGATCTCCGAGAGGTCGGTGGCCTCCATGAACTCCTGGCGCTGCTCGAACACGGCCTTGCGCTGGTCGTTCACGACGTCGTCGTACTTCAGCAGGTTCTTGCGGATCTCGTAGTTGCGCTGCTCGACGCGCTTCTGGGCGGTGGCGATGGCGCTGTTCAGCCACTTGTGGGTGATCGCCTCGCCTTCCTCGACGCCGAAGCTGCGCATGATCGCGTCCAGCCGGTCGCCGGCGAAGATCCGCAGCAGGTCGTCCTCGCAGGACAGGAAGAACTTCGAGCGGCCGGGGTCGCCCTGGCGGCCCGTGCGGCCGCGCAGCTGGTTGTCGATCCGCCGGCTCTCGTGGCGCTCGGTGCCGAGCACGAACAGCCCGCCGGACGCCAGCGCCTGTTCCTTCAGCGACTTGATGTCGGCTTCGATCACCTCACGCTGGGCCTGCAAGTCTTCGGCGGTGACTTCGACGCCCAGGCCGTACTGTTCGTCGCGCCACTTGGTGAGGCGCATGTCGACGCTGCCGCCCAGCTGGATGTCGGTGCCGCGGCCGGCCATGTTGGTCGCCACGGTGACCGCCCCCGGCACACCGGCGTCGGCCACCACATGGGCTTCGCGCTCGTGCTCCTTGGCGTTCAGCACATTGTGCGGGATGCCGTGCTGGGTCTTGCCGTCCACTTCGAAGGTGTGGGCCGACAGCACCCGCGACAGCTCTTCCGACTTGTCGATCGAGGTGGTGCCCACCAGGATCGGCTGGCCGCGGCGGTAGCAGTCCTCGATCTGCTTGAGGATGGCTGCGTACTTCTCGGCGCTGGTCCGGTAGACGTCGTCGTCCTCGTCGATCCGCGCCACGGGCCGGTTCGTCGGGATCTCCGTGACGTCCATCTTGTAGATGTCGCCGAATTCCTGGGCTTCGGTCGCCGCCGTGCCGGTCATCCCGGACAGCTTCTCGTACAGCCGGAAGTAGTTCTGGATCGTCACCGAGGCCAGGGTCTGGTTCTCGGGCTGGATGAAGGCGCCTTCCTTGGCCTCGATGGCCTGGTGCAGGCCTTCCGACAGGCGGCGGCCATGCATCATCCGGCCGCTGAATTCGTCGATCAGGATCACCTCGCCGGCCCGGACGATATAGTCCTTGTCGCGGGTGTAGAGGACGTTGGCCCGCAGGGCCTGGTTCACATGGTGGACCACCGAGACGTTGGCCGCGTCGTAGAGGCCGGTGGAATCCTCGGCCAGGTGGCCGGCCGCCTGCAGGATCTCCTCGATCCGCTCGGCGCCGTCCTCGGTGAGCAGAACCTGGCGCTGCTTCTCGTCATGGTCGAACGTCGTCGGGTCCTGGATCAGGTCTTTGATCAGGACGTCGATGATCTTGTAGAACTCGGACCGGTCCTCGGTCGGACCCGAGATGATCAGCGGCGTGCGCGCCTCGTCGATCAGGATCGAGTCCACTTCGTCGACGATCGCGAAGTTGTGGCCGCGCTGGACCATCTCGCCCGGGTCGTAGACCAGGTTGTCGCGCAGGTAGTCGAAGCCGAACTCGTTGTTCGTGCCGTAGGTGATGTCGGCGTGATACGCCGCCTGCCGCTGGCCCTGGCTCAGGCCGTGGACGATCACGCCCACCTCGAGGCCCAGGAACCGGTAGACCTGGCCCATCCAGTCGGCGTCGCGTTGGGCCAGGTAGTCATTGACGGTGATCACGTGCACGCCCTTGCCGGCGAGCGCGTTCAGGTACACCGGAGCGGTGGCCACCAGCGTCTTGCCTTCGCCGGTCCGCATCTCCGCGATGCCGCCCTGGTGCAGGACCATGCCGCCAACCAGTTGGACGTCGTAGTGCCGCTGCCCCAGCGTACGCTTCGAGGCCTCACGCACGACGGCGAAGGCCTCGTCCAGGATGTCGTCGAGGGTCGCGCCCGCCGACAGCCGGTCCTTGAATTCCTGGGTCTTGCCGCGCAGCTGGGCGTCGGAGAGCGCCTCCAGCTGCGGCTCGAGCGCGCTGATCCGCAGCGCCCGGGCCTGCATGGCCTTGACTTTGCGTTCGTTGGAAGAGCCGAAGAACCGTTCGAAGATGCTCAAGGGACGCGTCCGGTCTAGGGATGAGGCGCGGCCGGAGGCCCGTCGCCTGCCGGGAAAAGTCGTCTTTTCAGGGCGCGCGAGACTTAAGCACCCCCCCTGCCAGTGTCAACGGAACCGCCGGCTGGACATAGCGTCGCTGTGCGCGCAGCCTGACGCCGTCATGAAGGCCTAGGTCGCCCATAAGCGCCGCGGAAACCGCCGGCATCTCCGATCCGCAGGGGCTCCCTGCGGCCTATCGACCTTTTGCCTGAGACCATCATGATCCAGCCCAATCGCTACGGCTCCATCGCCGCGGAGATCTACGACCTCGACAAGCCGTTCGGCGCGCTGCCGGACACCGCCTTTCACCTGGCCCGCTTCCGGGATTTCGATCGGCCGATTCTGGAGCCCGCCTGCGGCTCAGGTCGCACGCTCGTTCCGCTGCTGCAGGCCGGGCTCGATGTCGCCGGCTTCGACCCCAGCCCGGAGATGCTCGCACGCTGCCGCGCCCGCTGCGCTGCGGCTGGCTTTTCGGCGGAGGTCACCCGCCAACGGTTTGAAGATTTCCAGTACGAGCGGCGGTTCGGCGCGATCCTGCTTCCGGTCGGCTCCTTCACGCTGGTCGACGACTTCGACAGCGCGCTGGCGGTGCTGCGGCGCTTCCGCGACCACCTGGACCCGGGCGGAGTGCTGGTGATCGACAACCAGGGCCTGGCCTTCCTCCCGCCGGGCCCGGACGACCGCCGCCGCTGGACGGCGGGAAACGGGGACCTTCTGACACTCGAGGGGATTCGCACCCGCACCGACTGGTCGGCCCAGCGCGCCGAGACCACCTACCGCTACGAGCGCTGGCGCGACGGGGTTCTTGTCGAGAGCCAGATCGACGTGATGAGCCAACGATACTGGGGCGTCGACGAGTTCCGCCTGGCCCTGGAGGCGACGGGCTTCACCGACGTGACCGTCACCGGCGGCTACCGCCGCCGACCGCCGCGGCCGGACGACCGGGTCCTCACCTTCGAGGCGGTGAGGCGCTGACCGCGATCCCTCCCGCGCACGAGGAGGGACCGCCCGCGAGCGACCCAGGGGGAGATCGGCTCACCGTGTCTCCCCCGCAGCCTGCCCCCTCCCGGCGGGAGGGGCTGACCTCACCAGACCTCGAACAGGCCCGCCGCGCCCATGCCGCCGCCGATGCACATCGAGACCACCACGTTCTTCGCCCCGCGGCGCTTGCCTTCCTGCAGGACGTGGCCGGCCAGGCGCGCGCCGGTCATCCCGAAGGGGTGGCCGATGGCGATGGAGCCGCCGTTGACGTTGTACTTCTCCGGATCGATGCCGAGCTTGTCGCGCGAGTAGAGGCACTGCGAGGCGAACGCCTCGTTCAGCTCCCACAGGTCGATGTCGTCGATCTTCAGGCCATGCCGTTCCAGCAGGCGCGGGATCGCGAACACCGGGCCGATGCCCATCTCGTCCGGCTCGCAGCCGGCCACGGCCCAGCCCTTGAACACGCCCAGGGGCGAAAGCCCGGCGCGCTCGGCCGCCTTGCGCTCCATGATCACCACGGCGGCCGCGCCGTCCGACAGCTGCGAGGCGTTGCCGGCCGTGATGTACTTGCCGGGGCCACGCACCGGCTCCAGCTTCTGCAGGCCTTCGAGCGAGGTGTCCGGCCGGTTGCACTCGTCCTTGGTGACCACGTAGTCGACGACCGACTCTTCCTTGGTCTCCTTGTTGACCGTCTTCATCTTGGTCTTCATCGGGACGATCTCGTCCGCGAACCTGTTCGCCTGCTGGGCGGCCGCCATCCGGCGCTGGCTCTCCAGCGAGTATTCGTCCTGCGCCTCGCGGCTGACCTTGTAACGCTCGGCCACGATGTCGGCGGTGTCGATCATCGGCATGAAGATCGCCGGGTACATCTGCGTCAGCTGGGGTTCGAAGTTCTCCTTCGCCTGGCCGAGGTTCGGCATGGAGATCGACTCCACGCCGCCGGCAACCACCACGTCGGCGCCGTCCTCGCGGACGTAGTTGGCCGCCATGGCGATGGTCTGCAGGCCGGACGAGCAGAAGCGGTTCACCGTCACCCCCGACGTGGTGATCGGCAGGCCGGCCAGCAGCGAGGCCTGGCGGCCGAGATTGCCGCCCCCGTGCGCGACGTTGCCCAGGAAGACGTCCTCGACGGCGTCCTTCGAGATGCCGGCCTTGTCCACCGCGTGCTTGATCGCGTGAGCGGCGATCGAGACCGTCGGCGTCATGTTGAAGCCGCCGCGGCCGGACTTGGCGAGGCCCGTACGGGCGTAGGAAACGACAACTGCTTCGCGCATTTTCAATGATCCTCCCGAAAAATGTCTGGTGGCGCGGGCCGCGGTCGGCCCGCCCAAAGTCGGGCGCAACCTTTGCACTTGGCGGGTTAGTTGGCTAGGGACGGGCGGCCCGCGAGGGGCGCGCCTCCACGGTTCGAGGGAAGTTCTGAATGGCGGCTGCGAAGCCCTTCCGTCCGCTCGTGATCGCCGGCCTCCTGGCGGCCGTGGCGCTGGGCGCCTGCGGCCGCGACGCTGCCGGCGACCGGGCCCCGGAGCGCGGCGACCAGGCGGTGGCCAGGGTCGACGGCGACGCCGTGTGGGCCTCGGACGTCAAGCGCGAGGCGGTGGCCCAGGGAAAGATCGGGGAGGGCGAGCCGCTGGACCCCTCTTCACCGCTGTTCCAACAGGTGCTCGAGGAGGTCGTCGACCAGAAGCTCCTCGCCGCCGAGGCCCTTAAACGCAAGCTGGACAAGGACCCCGCCGCCCAGCGCCGCCTGGCCGCCGCGCGTGAGCGGATCCTTGGCGACATGCTGGTGGAGAGCGTGGTCTCCGACGCCGTCAGCGACAACGCGATCCGCGGTCTCTATCAGGAGCAACTGAAGCTCGCGAAGCGGTCGGAAGAGATCCGCGCCCGCCAGATTGTCGTGGGCACGCCGGCCGAGGCCGAACAGATCCGCAAGCTGCTGGCCTCGGGCGCCGCCTTCGAAGCCCTGGCCATGGAGCGTTCGACGGACGCCGCCAGCCGCTTCAACGGCGGCGACCTCGGCTACTTCACCCTGGACGTCATGCCCGAGCCCTACGACACCGTGCTCAAGCAGGCGAAACCCGGGCAGATCGTCGGCCCGTTCGCCATCGAAAGCGGCTATGCGGTTCTTCGGGTCGAGGACCGCCGCCTGGAGCAGCCGATCACGCTGGAGGCCGCCAGGCCGCAGATCGTGCGTTTCCTGACCTACGACCAGATCCGCGACCTGCTGGAGAAACTCCGGGGCCGCGCCAAGGTCGAGATGCTCGTGAAGGGCGAGGCGACCCGGTCCGTCCCGCCCGCCGACGCGCCCAAGGTCGCGCCGGCCCGTCCGCAACCTGAGAATAAGGGGCCTACGCCATGAGCAAGAAGCCCGCGAACACCGCCTCCACGGCCTCGGGCCGCAAGACCAGCGCCAAGCCGGTGGAGGTCGTGGCCCAGACCCTCGACCGCGCGTTCGATCCGCTGACCAGCGCCATCAAGCGGGCGGCCCTGAAGCGTGCCGACCGGCAGGCCAGCCAGTTCGCCGCGCCTGTCACCCCCGCGCCCGCGCCCAGCGCCCCGGGGAAGGCCGCCATGCCGGTCTCCCCGCTCGCGGTCCCGTTCCCGGCCATGCCGCCGATCGGGGGCGTCGAGATGGCCACCGGGCGGGCCGGCTTCTACAAGTACGACCGCGAAGACCTGCTGGTGATCCACTTCCCCGAAGGGGCCAGCTGCGCCGGGGTCTTCACCCGCAGCGCGGTGGGCTCCGCCCCGGTGGACTGGTGCAAGCGCCAGCTGGAGGCGACCCAGGGAGACGGGGTCCGCGCCCTGGTCATCAACGCCGGTTGCGCCAACGCCTTCACCGGCCGGCCGGGGGCCGACGCGGTGCGCCGCGTGGCCTCGGCGGTGGGCAAGCGCTTCGACTGCCGTCAGCGCGACGTGATGGTCGCCTCCACCGGCGTCATCGGCGTCCTGCTGGACGACGCCAAGATCACCCACCGTCTGCCGGAGTTGGAGCAGCGCCTGACGCCCGACGGCTGGGCCGGCGCGGCGCGCGCGGTGATGACCACCGACACGTTTCCGAAGGGCTCATTCCGCGAGGCGAAGATCGACGGAGTCACGGTGCGGATCGGCGGCATCTGCAAGGGCTCGGGCATGATCGCCCCGGACATGGCCACCATGCTGGCCTTCGTGGTCACCGACGCGGCGATCACGCCCACCGCGCTGCAGAACCTGGTCAACCTCTACACCCGCAACACCTTCAACGCGGTGACTGTGGACGGCGACACATCGACCAACGACACCCTGCTGCTGTTCGCCACCGGCGCGTCCGGGGCGCCGAAGATCAGCCGCGCGGGCGACCGCCGTCTGGCCGACTTCCGCGACAAGCTGGAGGCCGTGCTGATGGACCTGGCCCACCAGCTGGTCCGCGACGGGGAGGGGGCCACCAAGTTCATCAAGGTGACGGTGACCGGCGCCTGCAGCGCGGCCTCGGCGCGCAAGATCGCTCGGACCATCTGCGACAGCCCATTGGTCAAAACCGCCTTCGCCGGCGAGGACGCCAACTGGGGCCGTATCGTCATGGCTGTGGGCAAGGCCTACGAGCCCATCGACCGCGACAGCCTCTCGGTGAAGTTCGGCCCCTACTGGGCGGCCCAGGACGGGCTGATCTCCCCCTCCTACGACGAGGACAAGATGAGCGCCTACATGAAGCGCCAGGACCTCGAGGTGACCGTCGACGTCGCCATGGGCCGCGGCAGCGCCACGGTTTGGACCTGCGATCTCACCAAGCGCTACGTCGAGATCAACGGCGACTATCGCAGCTGACCCCTTCGCCCGCGAAGCAGGTCGGGGCACTCAGCCCAACAGCCGGACACGAAAAAGGGCCGCACCGACTCCGGTGCGACCCTCGTCGTCAGCCTTCTCCCCCGAGGGGAAGAAGGAGAGCTCTAGTGGTTTGACCAGACGCCTTCGCGCCGGCCGCCCCCACCACCGCCGCCGCCCCGGGCTGCGCCGGTGCTGCGGCCGCGGCTCGGGCCCTTGAACCCACCGCCGGCGGGCTTGGCCTGCGCCGAACGCTCGCCGCCGCCGGAGCGGGCCGGAGCCCCCTCGTGGCGGTGACCCGGCTTCGGCGCCGCGTGGTTGCGGTTGCGCTTCTGCTGGTGCTGGCCGCGATGCGGCTGCGCCTGGCCGCGGGTGTCCTCGCGGTCCGGCTTGCCGGCGACTTCAGGCATGGCCGCGATGGCCGCGCCCAGCTGCTTGTCGTTGCGACGATCGAAGGACGGGATCCGCTGGCGAGTCACCTTCTCGATGTCCTTCAGCAGGTTCCGCTCGTCGTCCGCGCAGAACGCCACCGCCGAGCCGTCGGCTCCGGCGCGCGCCGTCCGCCCGATCCGGTGCACATAGGCCTCCGGCACGTTCGGCAGCTCGTACTGGACCACGTGGCTCACCGCATCGATGTCGATGCCGCGGGCCGCAATGTCGGTGGCCACCAGGGCGCGGACCTTGCCGGCCTTGAAGTCGGCCAGCGCGCGCTCCCGCTGCCCTTGGCTCTTGTCGCCATGGATCGAGGCCGCCTCGACGCCCACCTGCTCCAGGCCGCGGGCCACGCGGTCGGCGCCGCGCTTGGTGCGGGTGAAGACGATAACGCGCTTGAAGCCCGCGTCGTCGAACAGCTCGGCCAGCAGGGCGCGCTTGCGCTGCTGCTCGACGAACAGGACGCGCTGGTTGATCCGCTCCACCGTCGTCGCCGACGGGGTCACCGACACCTTCAGCGGGTTGGGGTTGAGGATCTCGGTCGTCAGCTTCTCGATCTCGCTCGGCATGGTGGCCGAGAAGAACAGGTTTTGGCGCTGCTTGGGCAGGAACTTCACCAGGCGCCGGATCGGCACGATGAAGCCCATGTCGAGCATCTGGTCGGCTTCGTCGAGGACGAAGGTCTCGACGCCATGCAGCGAGATGGTCTTCTCCTGGATGTGGTCGATCAGGCGGCCCGGGGTGGCGACGAGGACGTCGATGCCGGGCGCCAGCGCCTTCATCTGCGCGCCGTACTTCACGCCGCCGAACACTACCGCGACCGACAGGCCCATGTGGCGGCCATAGGCCTTGAAGCTCTCGCCGATCTGGGTTGCGAGCTCACGGGTGGGGGACAGAACCAGCACGCGGGCGCTCTTTTGGGGCGCCGGCTTCCGGTTCTCGGCCAGGCGGTGAAGGATCGGCAGCGCGAACGCCGCCGTCTTGCCGGTGCCCGTCTGGGCGATGCCCAGCAGGTCGCGGCCGGCCATCACGCCGGGGATCGCCTGCGCCTGGATCGGCGTGGGCGTGGTGTAGCCTTCGTCGGCAAGCGCCTTGAGAAGGGGCTTGGCCAGGCCAAGGTCGGTAAATTGAGTCAAGCTAAGCTCTCACGTATGCGCCGAACGCGCCGGCTCGGACTCCTTCCGAGGGCGCGGGACGCGGGTCTTTGGGGAAGCGCCCCGCGTGATGGGCGATCTATGAGAAGGTCCGTTGCGCTCGACAGGCTGAGCCCCTTACGAGGCTCCACGCGGCTGGAGTGCGGACTACGCCTTCTTTAAGGGCGTGATGGCCAGATGGGGCCTGGGCGGGGTGAAGTCAACCCATGTTCGACGATTGTTCGCAAGCGTGGCCTTAATGACCGCCTCCGTGGCCTCTCGCTTCGCCGAGGAGAGGAGGCTATGCCGCGCCTCATGACCGAAAAGCCGATCATCCTTGTCGCCGCCGCCGCCCTCATCGACACGGACGGCCGGGTGCTGATCTGCCAGCGGCCCGAGGGCAAGCAACTGGCCGGCCTGTGGGAGTTTCCCGGCGGCAAGGTCGAGAAGGGCGAGACCCCCGAGGCCTGTCTGATCCGCGAGCTGGAGGAGGAGCTGGGCATCCGGGTCAGCCACGCCTGCCTGGCCCCGTTCGTCTTCGCCAGCCACGCGTACGAGACCTTCCACCTGCTCATGCCGCTCTACCTCGTCCGCCGGTGGGAAGGCCAGGTGACCCGCCGGGAACACCAGGCGATGGCCTGGGTGAAGCCGGTGAAGCTCGCCGACTATCCCATGCCGCCGGCCGACGCGCCGCTGGTCGCCTGGCTGCGCGACCTGATCTGATGCGCCAGGCCGCCCACACCTTGGTTGTGCAGACCCGCGGCCAGGGCCTGCACGAGTTCACTCAGCCGGCCCAGGCCTGGGCCGCGGGGCAGGGGATGCAGACCGGCCTCCTGACCCTGTTCTGCCGCCACACCTCGGCGTCCCTGCTGATCCAGGAGAACGCCGACCCCGACGTTCGCCGCGACCTCGAGGACTACTTCGCCGCGCTCGCGCCCGAGAGCCTGTCCTATCGCCACCAGGACGAAGGCCCGGACGACATGCCCGCCCACCTGCGCACAGCGCTCACCCAGGTGCAGCTCAGCGTCCCCCTCCTGCAGGGCCGCCTCGCGCTCGGGACCTGGCAGGGCCTCTACCTCTTCGAACATCGCACGCGGCCGCACCGCCGCGAGATCGTCCTGCACCTGCTGGGCGACTAGGGACGCAGGCTGGCCCTCTGGATCGGGCTGCGCGGCGCCTTCGCCGCGTCGCTGACGCAACTCGCCGGCTCCAGCATGGCGTGGGTGGCCAGGCAGTAGACATCCTCGTAATGCGGCCCGGCGCTGGCCAGGCACTGGTACAGGTTCAGCTTGGCCATCCGCACGCACAGGCCGCTGCGGGGCTCGGCCATCAGCGCCCGGCCGCGGCCCTCCTGGCCCAGCACCGAGAGCGCAGCCAACGCCACGCCGCGCGCCACCACCGCCGAGGGCTCGCCGTTCCGCCGCCCGCCATCGGCCACGGCGCGGTAGAGCTCGGCCTGGTCGCCCGCCTGCGGCCGATAGCCGGCCGCCGAGATGGCCTTCACCCGCGCCAGCCTGGCCGGCGCATTGGGCACTTGCTGCTTGGACCAGCCGTGCTTCTGCAGGGAGTAGGACGCCTGCTTCACCTTGCGCCCGTCCACGGCGAGCAACTCGGCCTGCCGCGCGAGCGCCCCGCTGGCTCGCGCCGCCGCCGCCTCGCCGCCCTGCAGCGCCAGCGCCAGGTGCGGATGGGCGGCGATCCGGCGGGCCAGGTCGCCGCGCCCCGCCTTGCGGACCCCCTCCACGAAGCGCGGCTCCTGCAGGGCCGCCACCGCCGCATAGGCGATCATCCCGGCCTGCAGCTCCGTGGGGTCGTGGGCGGCCCCCACCTGCAGGGCCTGTGCGACCGCGCCCGGCCCGGAGAAGCCGGCGTCGATGCCGCCGGCCTTGCGCATGAAGCTCTCGAAGGCGCTGGCCTGCTGCTCGAGCCCGCGGTCGGCTTGTGCGGCGCCGGATGGGCTCCGCACCGGCGGCGCGGACCACGTGGCGCAGCCCGCGAGGGCTGCGGCGGCCAGGGCGACGCCCCAGCCTCTGATCTTGGATGTCATCACAGACTCCCGATCTGGGAGCCCCCCGAAGCGCCACCGTGGGCCGTGACCCACGCCAGCTCAGCCGCGGTGATCGTCGCGCTCGAAAGGTTAGCGAGGGGTTTACCGCCCGCCCGGCAGCCGGTGCTCCACCGTCCCCAGCGCATCGGCCAGCCGCATCTTCGCCGAGCCGGGCTGCAGGGGCTGCTGCTGGCTGGCGTGCGGCGCCCAGCCGGTCAGGGTCAGGATCTCGAAGGTCGCCGGCACGCGGCCGTCAGGGCCGGCGAACCGCTCGCCGTAGATCTCGAACGTGCGGTTCAGGATGGCCCGGGTCAGCGGCTTCGGGTGACGGTCGGCGAGCACGCTGGTCTCGCCCATCTGGCGAAGGTCGTAGAGCAGCTTGATCGGATGCTCGTAGGTGACGGTCACCCGGTCGATGTCGGCCACCGGCAGGGCGAAGCCGGCCCGCTGCAGCAGGCTGGCCGCGTCGATCGTGTCGGCGAATGGCGAGACCCGGGAACCGGCCCCGCCGAGGATCTCGCTCTCCGCGGCCACCAGGGACTGGCGCAGCTCGGTCAGCGTGGCGCCGCCGAGGAAGGCGCCGATGAACAGCCCGTCCGGCTTGAGCGCCAGCCGCACCTGCACCAGGGCGCCGACCACGTCGTTGGTCCAGTGCAGGCCAAGCGTCGAGACAGCCAGGTCCAGGCTTCCCGCGGCGAAGGGCAGCCGCTCCTCGTCGAGTACGAGCCGGGGCCCGGACCGGCCGGCCAGCATGCGCGGGGAGAGGTCCGCCTCGATCAGCGTCCCCACCCGGGCTGCGGCCTCGCTCTGCGCCAGCGCTTCGCGGAGCGCGCCGCCGCGGGCCGAGAGGTCGACGGCCAGCGGGAAGTCCCGCATGATCGGCTCCAGGCGCTCGGCCACATCCATCGCCGCGCGCCGGTGCAGGAAGTCGGCCTGGCCGTAGCCGCGGGCGGCGCGGTCAAGGCGCTTGCGGTGCAGGTCGCGATCGAAGAGGCGGGGCGGGGCGGACATGGCGGCGGAAGATGGGGCCTTCGCGCTCCGATGGAAACCGGGTCCGCGCGCGAAAGCGCTCTGGCGCGGCGCCCTTGACCTGGTGTTCCCGCCGCAGACGCTGGACGGCGGCCCCGCGCCCCTGGCCGGCGGCCTCTCGGCCGAGACCTGGAGCCGCATCCACTTCCTGGATGGCCCGGTCTGCGACGGTTGCGGCGTTCCCTTCGAGTACGATCCCGGTGACCGTTGCCCGGCTTGCCTGGCCAAGCCCCGCGCCTTCGACGCGGCCCGCGCCGCCTGCCTCTACGACGAGGTGTCCCGCGATCCGATCCTGAAGCTCAAGCACGCCGACCGTCTGGACCTGGCGCCGCTGTTCGCACGCTGGCTCTCCCGGGCCGCCCGGCCGCTGCTGGACGACGCCGAGGCGATCGCGCCCGTGCCGCTGCATCCGTACCGCCTGCTGCATCGCCGCTACAACCAGGCCGCCGAGATCGCCCGTCCGTTGGCCGGCCTCTCGGGGGTGGCCTACCTGCCCGACGCCCTCGTCCGCCGCCGCGTGACGGAAAGCCAGGGCGGCAAGTCCGGCTCCGGGCGCAAGCGCAACGTCGCCGGCGCCTTCCACGTGCCCGCCGGCCGCGCCGCCCAGGTGGCGGGCAAGCGCATCCTGCTGGTTGACGACGTGCTCACTACCGGAGCCACCGCGGAGGGCTGCGCCCGGGCCCTCAAGGCCGCCGGCGCCGCCCGCGTCGATCTGGCCGTCGTCGCCCGGGTTAAGGAACGGCCCGGACTCACTATATGAAACCCTTCCAGACTCGCTTTTGTTAGAGCGCCATGCCCAACGTCGTCGTCTACACCAAGCCCTTCTGCCCCTACTGCATCCGCGCGATCTCGCTGCTGGAGAAGAAAGGCGTCGACTTCACCGAGATCGAGGCCGCCTTCGATCCGGAGAAGCGGGCCGAGATGATGCAACGCTCCGGCCGCGCCACCTTCCCCCAGATCTTCATCGGCGAGCGCCACATCGGCGGCTGCGACGACATGATGGCTCTTGAGCGCGACGGAAAGCTCGATCCCCTGCTCCAGCAGGCGGCCTAAGCGCGGCCATCCCTCCCCAAGCGGGCGAGGGATGTCTATGTGAGCTGCATGATCAAGTACGCGCTCAGCTGCGAGCACGACCACGGCTTCGAAGGCTGGTTCGGCTCGTCGGCCGACTACGATGACCAGCAGGCCCGCGGCCTGCTCGAATGCCCGCTCTGCGCCTCGCGTGAGGTCCGCAAGCAGATCATGGCCCCCGCCGTCGCCGGCACGAAGAAGAAGAACGGGGGTGCGGCCGAGCCCAACCCGCAGATGCGGGCCATGATGATGGAGGCCCTGGGCCAGGTCCGACGCCACGTGGAGGAGAACTTCGACCACGTCGGCGACGCCTTCGCCCGCGAGGCCCGGGCCATTCACGAGGGGAAGGCCGAAGCCCGTGGGATCTACGGCGAGGCCTCGCCGAAGGAGGTCCGCGATCTCGTCGCCGACGGCGTGCCGGTCGCGCCCCTGCCGCCGGAGCTTCCTAAGAAGACCGAGCTCAACTGATCGCGGCGGCCTCGAAACGCCGGCGGCGCCCCGGCGTTCAAGGCCCATGGAAGGCCGCTTCAAGATCGACCAGCTTAAGCCCTACAGCCTCGAGCTCTACGGTCCGGCCGGCGCCGAGGATCTGATCTGGAAGGTGGATTCCGACGATCCCTTCACGCCCATGGCCCGCGGTGACCGCCTGCAGCCCCTCGATGTCCAGGGCTCGAACCCGCACCTGGTTCACGAGATAACGGGCATCGAGCACGTCATCTGGACCGCCGGCGAGCAGGTCCGCTACGTGACCCGCGTCTACACGAGGCCGGCGCAACCCCTGGGCTGACCGCCCGGCGATCCGCTCACTACCCGTCTGGCTTGCGCCCGCAGGTTGGGCGCCGCTAAAGGTGGCGTTCCGGGACCGGGGGGTTCGATGATCCGACTTCTGAGCATTCTGGCCGCGCTGGCGGCGGCCTTCGCCCTGCCGGCCGCCGCCGCGCCGCCGCCGCTGGAGATCTACGGCAGCCTTCCGGCCATGGACCAGGCCGCTGTCGCGCCCGATGGTTCTGCCTACGCCGTGGTCGTCAACAAGGGCGGCCAGCGCAGCATCGTGGTCCACAACCTCAAGGACGGCTCCACCCGCAGCTTCGGGGTCGGCGAGATCAAGCTCCGCAGCCTGCTCTGGGTCGGCTCTCAGGACCTCGTGCTGACCTATTCGCGGACGGGCGTGATCCACGGCCTCGCGACGGCCCACCGTCGCGAGAACCTGTTGGGCGTCCACCTGAACGTCCCCTCCGGCAAGCTCGAGCGCCTGCTGTCCGCCTCGCCGGGACGAACCCAGACCGGAACCAACATGCGGGCCGCGGGCAAGAACCGCGATGTCGACGCCGTTCTCAACACCCTCTACGGGCCGCCCGAGGTCAGGATCGTCGGCGGCGCGCCGACCCTTTTCCTGAAGGGGATCGCGTTCACCTCCAACGTCGGCCTGATCACCGTCTTCCGCGCCAATCTTCGGGCCGAGAAGAGCGACGTGGTCGAGTTCGGCACGCGCGACACCGACGACATCCTCCTGGGCGCGTCCGGTGAGCCGCTCGGCCAGACGACTTACGAGCCGAGGTCGGGGCGCTGGGCCTTGAAGATCAAGGAAGGGCCGAGCTGGAAGGAGGTCCGCACCGCGCAGGCGCTCATCGATCGGCCGTCCATGCTGGGCCTCGGCCGCGATGGCCAGTCGGTGCTCATCGAGGAGGCCGGCGAACGGGGCACGGTTCTGCGCGAGATCGCCCGCGATGGCACGGCCGGCGCGCCTCTGCCCGCCGAGGACGCCGACAGCGTCATCTTCGATCCCGTGACCCAGGTGCTGATCGGCGTCTTCGCCCTGGTCGGCGACGAGGCGCGCTACACCTTCTTCAACCCTTCCGACCAACGCGCCTGGGACAGCGTCAAGGCGGCTTTCAAGGGCACCCGGGTCGACCTGGTCTCCTGGTCCAACGACCGCAAGACCATCATCGTGCTGACCGACTCGCCGACCGAGGGCCCCGCCTACGCCCTGGTCGATCTCGGCCAGAAGAAGGCCAGCTACCTGGGCCAGGAATACGCCGGCCTGCTGCCCGAACACCTGTCGCCCGTCACGCCGGTGCGGTTCAAGGCGCGGGACGGGCTGGACCTGACCGGCTACCTGACCACGCCTGCCGGCGGGGGAAAGAACCTGCCGCTCGTGGTCTTCCCGCACGGCGGCCCCGCCTCGCGCGACGAACCCGGCTTCGACTGGTGGGCGCAGGCGATGGCCTCCCGCGGCTACGCGGTGCTGCAGGTGAACTTCCGCGGATCCGCCGGCTTCGGCTGGCAGCACTTGTCGAGCGGGTTCGGCCAGTGGGGCCGCCTGATGCAGACCGACCTGTCCGACGGCGTGGCCCACCTGGCGTCCACGGGCGCTATCGACCCCAAGCGCGTGTGCATCGTGGGCGCGAGCTACGGCGGCTACGCGGCGCTCGCGGGGGCCGCCTTCGACCGCGACGTCTACCGGTGCGCCGCATCTGTGGCCGGGGTGTCCGACCTGCGGCGAATGCTGGACTGGTCGGCTGACCGCGGCGGCGTGGCCACCCGGCGCTACTGGAGCCGCTTCATGGGCGCCAAGAACAGCGGTGACCCGGTGCTCGCGGCCTATTCCCCCGCGCTCCACGTGGACAAGGTCAAGGCGCCGGTGCTGCTCGTGCACGGTCGCGACGACACTGTGGTGCCGCTCGAGCAGAGCCGGATCATGGCCGATGCGCTGCAACGGGCTGGCAAGCCGGTCGAACTGCTGGTTCAGGACGGCGAGGACCACTGGCTGTCCCAGGGCCCCACGCGGCTGGCCACCCTAAAGGCGGTCGTCGCCTTCCTGGAGAAGCACAACCCGCCGCGTTAGATTTCGATGGGGCCGGCGAGCCCTTGTGTGGCCTTTGCGCCACACTACATCCGGTCGGCGATGGTTGCGCTTCCTGAAGGCAGCCCTCGCCAATCCGCCTATGAGGGGACCCGATGAACATCGACATCTATTCCGACCGCGCCAAGCAAGCGATCCAGTCGGCCCAGAGCCTGGCGCTCGCGCGGCGACATCAGCAGCTCGCGCCCGAGCACATCCTGAAGGTGCTGCTTGAAGAGAAGGACGGTCTGTCCCGCGCCCTGGTGCAGAGCGCCGGCGGGCGACCGGACGAGGCCGACCGCGCCGTCGACACGGCGCTGGCCAGGCTGCCGAAGGTGGAGGGCGGCTCCGGCCAGCTCTACCTGAAGCCTGAGACGGCGCGCGTCTTCGCCGACGCCGAAGCCGGCGCAAAGGCGGCCGGCGACGCTTTCGTCACCACCGAGCGGCTGCTGATCGCCATCGCCAAGGAAGGCGGCGACGCCGCCAACGCCCTGAAGACCGCCGGCGTGAACACCAAGAGCCTGGAGAGCGCCGCCAGCGACCTGCGCAAGGGCAAGACCGCCGATAGCGCCTCGGCCGAGGAGGGCTACGAGGCGCTGAAGCGCTACGCCCGCGACCTGACCCAGGCCGCCCGCGACGGCAAGCTCGACCCGGTGATCGGCCGCGACGAGGAGATCCGACGCACGATCCAGGTGCTGAGCCGCCGGACCAAGAACAACCCCGTCCTGATCGGCGAGCCGGGCGTCGGCAAGACCGCCATCGTCGAGGGCTTGGCGCTGCGCATCATCAACGGCGACGTGCCCGAGAGCCTCAAGGACAAGAAGCTCATGGCGCTCGACATGGGCAGCCTGATCGCCGGGGCGAAGTACCGCGGCGAGTTCGAGGAGCGGCTGAAGGCCGTGCTGAACGAGGTCACCGCTGCCGAGGGGTCGATCATCCTCTTCATCGACGAGATGCACACCCTGGTCGGTGCGGGGAAGACCGAGGGCGCCATGGACGCCTCCAACCTGCTGAAGCCGGCGCTCGCCCGTGGCGAGCTGCACTGCGTCGGCGCGACCACCCTCGACGAGTACCGCAAGCACGTCGAGAAGGACGCGGCCCTCGCCCGCCGCTTCCAGTCGGTGTTCGTGGGTGAGCCCACCGTGGAGGACACCGTCTCGATCCTGCGCGGCCTGAAGGAGAAGTACGAGGTGCACCACGGCGTGCGCATCTCCGACAGCGCCATCGTCGCCGCCGCGACGCTGTCCAACCGCTACATCACCGACCGCTTCCTGCCGGACAAGGCCATCGACCTGGTGGACGAGGCCGGCAGCCGAGTTCGCATGGCGGTGGACTCCAAGCCCGAGGAGCTCGACGAGATCGACCGTCGCGTCGTGCAGCTGAAGATCGAGCGCGAGGCCCTGACCCGGGAGACCGACGCGGCATCCAAGGCCCGCCTCGAGAAGCTCGAGGAAGAACTGCGCGAGCTCGAGGCGGAGAGCGCAGAGATGACCGCTCGCTGGCGCGCCGAGAAGGAGAAGGTCGGCAACGCCGCCCAGGCCCGCGAGGCTCTGGACCGGCTGCGCGCCGAACTGGTCAACGCCCAGCGCCGGGGCGATCTGCAGCGCGCGTCCGAGATCGCCTACGGCGAGATCCCGGCCCTGGAGCGCCGTCTGGCGCAGGCCGAGCAGAACGCCGAGCAGGACGCCATGTCGCCGGAGGTGGTGGACGCCGAGCAGATCGCGGCCGTCGTCTCCCGCTGGACCGGCGTGCCCGTGGAAAAGATGCTCGAGGGCGAGCGCGAGAAGCTGCTCCAGATGGAGGACAAGCTCCGCGACCGCGTGGTCGGCCAGGAGGAGGCCCTGGTCGCCGTCTCCGACGCCGTGCGGCGCGCGCGGGCGGGCCTGAAGGACCCGAACCGGCCGATCGGCTCGTTCCTGTTCCTGGGCCCCACCGGCGTGGGCAAGACAGAGCTCACCAAGGCGCTGGCCGAGTTCCTGTTCGACGACGAGAGCGCAATCACCCGCCTCGATATGAGCGAGTACATGGAGAAGCACTCGGTGAGCCGGATGATCGGCGCGCCTCCAGGCTACGTCGGCTACGACGAGGGCGGGGCGCTCACCGAGAGCGTGCGGCGCAGGCCCTACCAGGTCGTGCTGTTCGACGAGGTCGAGAAGGCTCACCCGGACGTCTTCAACGTCCTGCTGCAGGTGCTCGACGACGGTCGTCTCACCGACGGCCAGGGCCGCACCGTCGACTTCCGCAACGTGCTGATCATCATGACCAGCAACATGGGCTCGGAGTACCTGGCCAACATGGCCGAAGGCGATGACGTGGAGACCGCCCGCCCGGCGGTGATGGACGTGGTCCGCCGCCACTTCCGGCCCGAGTTCCTGAACCGGCTCGACGAGATCATCCTCTTCAAGCGGCTCGGGCGGGCGGAGATGGACAACATCGTGCGCATCCAGCTCAAGCGGGTGGAGCAGCTCCTGGCCGACCGCCGCATGGCGATCGCCCTGGACTCCGCCGCCCTGCACTGGCTCGCCGAGCGCGGCTACGACCCCGTCTACGGGGCGCGCCCGCTGAAGCGGGTGATCCAGAAGGAGCTCGTCGATCCGATCGCCCGCAAGCTGCTGGCGGGCGATCTGGAAGACGGGTCGATCATCGACGTCGGATCCTCGGGCGACGGCCTCGTCATCGGCCGGGCCAAGGTCCACTAGGCCGGCACGTCCCCCTCCTCCATCGAGGAGGGGGATGCGTCGACCTCTATCGCGTCTTGCACTCGCGCCGGGTCACGTACCCGCCGTAGTACCGGTCGTAGCTGCGCTTCAGCTTGCATTTTATCCGGCGACCGTCCGGCCCGATCATCCCATTCGGGTCAGGCCCGTACTGGTCATGGGGCACGCCGCCGTACCCCGGCCCGTAGCCGCCGGCGTAGCCCGTTCCCAGAACCGACCCCAGCACCGCGCCCGCGATACCCGCGAGCGAGCCGTTGCTGTTCCCGTAGTAGCCGGTGTTCGGGTACGCGTACCCGGGCGGGGCATAGTAGCCCCCGTTGGAATATCCACGATTGGGATAGGCCGGGTTGGGATAGCCCCCGTAACCGGGGCCATAGCCGCCGCTGTAGGCCGGCGGCGGATAGTAGCCGTAAGGCTGGGCATCGGCGCTCGACGTCATCGCCGCCGCGCCGCCCATCAGGGCGAGGCCTGCCACCGCCGCGCTCATCATCCCGCGCATCTCATGTCTCCTCGGCGCATCCCTCAAGGCGCGGGAACGCTCGGAGAACGGTGGTCGGTTCCTAGCGCCGAGCTTGGGCCAACTGCTGTTCGCAGCGGCGGCTGACGGCCGGCGCCAGGCGCAGGCCGTCGGCGCGGGCCGCCTGGGTGGCCAGGCAGTCGGCGATCCGCCGGGCCTGAGCGGAGTAGCCCTTGTTCAGGGCCGGTCCGTGGTAGCTGGCGGGCTGCGCGAACCGCTGGGCCGACACCGCGCGCTCGCCGGCGGGCGCCCGGTCCTGTGCGGTGGCGGATCCGCCTGCCAACGAAACCACCGCTGCCGCCATGGCGGCGCCCATCGTCAGGCGCATATCGAACTCTCCCGCGAAGCCGCCCCGTGCCGCCCGTTGGGAGCGGAACCCGTTGGAACCCCCGCAGTTCAGCGGCGCCTCGAGATTCTTTGCCTAGAGTTCGAGGGTGATCGTGCGGCCGCCGCGGGTGACCACCCGGCGCATGATGGCCACGCTCTCGGCCTGAGGCTGGCCTACGGGGCGCGCGGTGGTGATCACGTACCAGGCGCCGTCCGCCAGGCCGGTGAAGCTGAACCGGTCCGACGCGTCGCACGTGGTGCGCTTGACGAACGGACCCGCGTCGCCGGCCGGCGCCCGAGGGGTCCGCGCCCGCACCTCGTCGGCCGCGACCATCGAGCGCTCGGTGGAGCCGTAGAGCGCCGCCATCCGCGCCCGCGACCACGGCGTCTCGGGCGTCATCACGACGCCCGCGCCCGAGCAGCTGAAGCGGGTCGGGCCCTGGCGGTAGGCGAGGCGGCCCACCACCCCGTTCCGGCCCGGCGCCTGCGCCCAGCCGAAATCGGCGGCGCGGAACACCGGCGGCCCGGCGGTCGCCCGTCCGGGAGGCGGCCCCCCCATGGTCGGCGCGCAAGCGGTGAGGGTCAGGCCGGACAGGGCGGCGGCGGTGATCAGGCTAAGCTTCGACATCGGTCCCAAGCCTATACGCCAATGGGGCGGAATGAGGCCAGACCCCGTCATTTGGCATCCGGGTATTCGCCGAATCTTCTCCGCCACCGGCCCAGCCTTCAGTCGTCGCCCCGCGGCCGCCCCCGCATCGCCTTCACGCTCCCCCGCTTGGTCTTGCCCTCCAGCCGCTTCAGCTTCGAGGCATAGGTGGGCTTGGTCTTCTTGCGCGGCGGGGGCGGGGGTTCGGCGGCCTTGCGGATCAGGTCGAGGAGGCGCTCGATCGCCTCCTGCCGGTTCAGCTCCTGCGAACGGTGGCTCTGGGCCACCAGCACCAGCACGCCGTCCTGCGTTAGCCGGTTGCCGGCCAGCCGGTAGAGCCTGGCGCGCACCCGCTCGGGCAGCGACGGCGAACCGCGCACGTCGAAGCGCAGCTCCACCGCGCTGGAGGTCTTGTTCACGTGCTGCCCGCCGGGCCCGGACGCGCGGACCGCCTTCCAGGCGACCTCGTCGTCGGTCAGCGAAATGGCCGGGGTGACCTCGATCATCTTCCTGCTTTGCCAAGCTTCGTCGGCCGACGTAAGCTCCTTGCATGCGCCGCGGCCTCGCCCTGCACGTAACCCTTAACGCCTGCACCGCCTCCGGCGGGCCGGAAGGGATCGTCGCGCGCTAGGCAGCCACCTCAGCAACCGCCACCCACCAGCCCCGCCGGACGCCGGACGGGGCTTTTTCGTGCCCGTCCGTGCTCCGCCACAGGAGAGGACAACGGACCCGCCTACCCACGTCGTCGTCCGCGCCATGGAGCCGGCCGACGTGCCCGCCCTGACCGACGTGATGAACCAGCCGCGCGCCGTCTGGGGCACGCTGCAGACGCCCTATACGTCCGTGGAGATGCGCCAGAAGCGGTTCGACGCCACGGACCACAACAACCGCGCCCTGGTCGCCGAGCTGGACGGCCGGGTCGTGGGGTCCATCGGCCTGCATCGCGAGCCCTCGCACCGGCGGCAGCATGCCGCCGGTCTGGGCATGGCTGTGCACGACGCCTTCGCCGGCCGTGGCGTCGGATCCGCGCTGATGGCCGCCGCCCTCGAACTCGCCGACCGCTGGTGGAACATCAGGCGGCTGGAGCTCAGCGTCTACGCGGACAACGCCCGCGCCATCGCCCTCTACGAGCGCTTCGGCTTCGAGCGCGAGGGCCTCCTGCGCGACTACGCCTGGCGCGACGGCGCCTATGTGGACTCGCTCGCCATGGCGCGGCTGCGGCCATGACGCACCGCAATGAGCCGCGGCTTCCCTTGACCTGCGCGCAAAAAAACGCTGGAAAGCGCGCGCTTTGGGGCGCCTGCGTTGCACCGCACCCCAACTTCTAACCTGTTCAGGAGAACAATCATGCGCGTCTACTACGACCGCGACGCCGACCTTTCCCGCATCCTGGACAAGAAGATCGCCATCGTAGGCTATGGCTCCCAGGGCCGCGCCCACGCGCTCAACCTCGTGGACTCCGGCGCCAAGAACGTCGCCGTCGCCCTGCGTCCGGGCTCCGCCACCGCCAAGAAGGTGGAGGCCGACGGCTTGAAGGTCATGACCGTGCCGGAAGCGGCCGCCTGGGCCGACGCCCTGATGATCCTCGCGCCCGACGAGCTGCAGCGCGACATCTACCGCGACGAGATCGCCCCGCACATCCGCGACGGCGCCGCCCTGATGTTCGCCCACGGCCTGAACGTGCACTTCGGCCTGATCGAGCCCAAGGCCTCCGTCGACGTGCTGATGGTGGCGCCCAAGGGCCCCGGCCACACCGTCCGCGGCGAGTACCAGAAGGGCGGCGGCGTGCCGTGCCTGATCGCCATCCACCAGGACGCCACCGGCGGCGCCATGGATCTGGGCCTTGCCTACGCCTCGGCGATCGGCGGCGGCCGCTCAGGCGTCATCGAGACCAACTTCCGCGAGGAATGCGAGACCGACCTGTTCGGCGAACAGGCCGTGCTCTGCGGCGGCCTCGTGGAGCTGATCCGCGCGGGCTTCGAGACGCTGGTGGAAGCCGGCTACGCGCCGGAGATGGCCTACTTCGAGTGCCTGCACGAGGTGAAGCTGATCGTCGACCTGATCTACGAGGGCGGCATTGCCAACATGAACTACTCGATCTCCAACACCGCGGAGTACGGGGAGTACGTGACCGGGCCGCGCATCGTGACCGCCGAGACCAAGGCCGAGATGAAGAAGGTGCTGGAGGACATCCAGTCGGGCCGCTTCGTCCGTGACTTCATGCAGGAGAACGCCATCGGCGCGCCCTCCTTCAAGGCGACGCGCCGCCGCGGATCCGAGCACCAGATCGAGGAAGTCGGCCAGCGCCTGCGCGCCATGATGCCCTGGATCACCAAGAACAAGCTCGTGGACACCGCCCGCAACTGAGCGAGCGGCGCATCCAGCCAGGCTGATGAAGGCCCGGGAGCGATCCCGGGCCTTCTGTTTTGCGCCTAGTCCCCGAAGTCCCGCTTCTGCCGGGTCCGCGCCCGGCCGGCCTTGTGGATCGAGATCCAGCGCCGGCGCTCCGCCTCCCGGGCCAGCGGGTCCTCCTTGCGCCGCTCGTGGGCCAGCTCGCGCTGCAGCTTGCGCCAGCTGGCCAGCCGGCCCGCATCGAGCGTCCCATCCGCCACCGCCGCCTGCACGGCGCAGCCGGGCTCCCTCCCGTGCCCGCAGTCGCCGAACCGGCAGGCCTGCGCCAGCGCCTCCAGGTCGGCGAAGGTGGCCGAGAGCCCGGCCTCGGCGTCCACCAAGCCAAGCTCGCGCATGCCCGGCGTGTCGAGGATCAGCCCGCCGGAGGGCAGGCGGATCAGCTCGCGGTGGGTGGTGGTGTGCCGTCCCCGTGCGCCGTCCTCAACGATGCTCTGCGTGGCCATCAGCTCGGCGCCGGCCAGCGCATTGACCAGCGTCGACTTGCCCACCCCGGAGGAGCCCAGCAGCACCGCCGTTCGGCCCGGCGGCAGGTGGGCGGCGAGCGCCGCCAGACCTTCGCCCGTGACGGCGGAGACCGCATGAACCGGCGCGCCGAAGGCGATCGCCTCGACCTCCGCCGTCAGGCCGGCCACGTCGGGGCAGGCATCCGCCTTGGTCAGCACGAGCACCGGGGCGGCCCCGCTCTCGTAGGCCAGCGCCAGGTAGCGTTCCAGCCGCCTGAGGCTGAGGTCCGCGTTCAGCGAGGCGGCGAGGAACGCCACGTCGGCGTTGGCCGCCACCACCTGCTTGCCGCCCGCCGGTCCCGAAGCCCAGCGCACGAAGGCGCTGGTCCGGGGCAGGACGGCGTGGATCGTGGCCTGGCCTTCGGCCGGCCGTAGCTCGGCGGCCACCCAGTCGCCGGCCACCGGATGGCCGCCGTCGTGGGCCTCCAACCGGAAGCGGCCCGACAGCCGGGCGTCGAACTCGCCGTGCTCGCCGACGATCCGCCAGAGCCCGCGCTGCTGGACGGTGACGCGGGCAGGGGAGAGCCCTTCACGGGCGAAGGGCGCGAAGTCGCGCTGGAGCCGTTCGCTCCAGCCATGGGAATTGAGCAATTGAGGAACCCTCGAAGGTGCAGAGCCGATGAGGCGCCGACCGCAGGATCCTGGTGTCTGGAAGGACCGTCCGCCGGTTAGGCGGGCTGCACGTCGGCGCGGCGAAGGGCTGTGCGGACAATGGGGGTCGACATCGCTTCCTCCTGCGCTGGTGTTGACGTGCGAGGCGGAGCTTGGCGCAGACGGCCGGGCGGGTCAAGAATGGCCCGAAGTGAGGAGTTCCCGATGACCACCACCGCCGCGCCCGTCGATGTCGTGATGAACGAGGAGGCCCGCCAGTTCCAGGTGGTGCTCGACGGCGAGACCGCCTTCGCCGAGTACCGGCTCGTGGACCACGGCATCATCCTGCCGCACACCGTCGTCCCGGAGTCCTTCGAAGGCCGCGGCGTCGGCTCCGCCCTGGCCAAGGCGGCCCTCGGCTATGCGCGAGAGCAGGGGCTGAAGGTGATCCCCCTCTGCCCGTTCATCGCCGCCTACATCACCAAGCATCCCGAGTGGCACGACATCGTCCACGAGACCTACCGGGGCCGCCTCGGCATCGAATAAGGGGAGGGGCCGCATGGTCCAGTCGAAGGCCGCCACGGTCGAGGCGTGGCTCGCCCAGTCCGATCCCAGGCGCGCGCCCTACCTGGCGCGCATCCGCGAGAGCGCGCTGAAGAACCTGCCGGGCTTCGTCGAGGACATGCGGTACGGCATGCCCACCTATTCGGCCGACGGCGAGGTGACCTTCGCCTTCAATGCCCAGAAGCAGTACGTCTCGCTCTACGTCCCGCCGGCTGTGCACGCCCGGAACGCCGCGGCGCTGGCCGGGCTGGACGCCGGCAAGAGCTGCATCCGTTTCCGCAAGCTCGAGGCGCTTGATTTCGGCCTGCTGGACACCCTGCTGCAGGACACCGCGGCGCAGCGCGGCGTCTGCGGCTAGCCGTCGAGCCGCCCTAAGGCTTCGGGCCCGAGCCTAGCTCAGGCACGTTGGGCTCCCATTCGTCGAGTCGGACAAACTGCCGTTCAGGGTCGTCGAGGCCCAGATAGGGTGAGGTCGTACCATCCTCCCAATAGGTCAGCAGGTCGTGGACTCGCCGCATCGCCAGGCGAACCGTGAAGGTGATTGGCCACGATCCGCCGAACGACAAGCCGCAGACGCGCGCATCACCGGCCCCATGGCCTCCCGAAGGGCTGCGGCCAGGCGCACCCGCTTGCTCGGACGCTTCCGTTTCCGCTTCACCGCCCGCGCCATGGCGTTCGCTCCTCATCCGCCCAGATGCTGCGGATCGGCGCGCCCACGACGCCGGCCGCCTTGCCCGCGTCCCGAAACTGCCACGCATCGATCAAGTACTTGTTGCCCTCGCGCTTTGTCTTCGCCTGCAGAAGCCGCTGGTTCGGACTCAGGTTGGCGCTTGGTCCCATCTTCGCTTCCAGGAAGTCGCGGCCGATGCGCTGATCTGGGATGCTGTACCGCTCCCCGACGCCGACCGGCACGCGGGTCTTTTTGAGCTTCGGCACCTTCCCTCTGGAAAGCGTCTTTCCGACAGAAAGCCCTTCCCCGACATTTCCCTTCAGGTGAGCCGGCAGCGCAGCTGTTCCGTAGGTTCCGATCAGGTCTCCAGCCTTGCCGAGCACTGCCCCCGCATGGGCAGAGCCGATCGCGCCCTCGACCGACGGCGAGCGACCGGCCGCGATGTCGCTCGCGATGGCGTCACTGGCCCCCCCGATCGCGCCGCCGTGCATCGGACCATGCCGCAGGGTGGCGACCCCGCCTACGGCGCCGGCAAGTGTGGCGGCGCCGTACTGCCCGAGAGAGCTCGCCCGTCCCGCCACCACGTCTTCCACCACCTGCGCCCCGACGCCGGCCGCCGCGCCGCCGCCCGCGGCGAAACGCACGAGGCCATGCGGATCGACACCGATCTTCAGTCTTGGCGCCTTCGCCACGTGCGCCATCAGTTTCGCCGCCCGGGGAACACCGGAGAGCGCCGCGCGCCCTGCGGCAGCCGCGCCGCCCGTCGCCGCCAGGCCACCCGCGAGCCCGACGACGCGACCGGTCGTCCTCGCGGCGCCGTAGTGCTGGCTGTCGTAGGCGTCCTCCGCGCGTCTGCGGCCCATGCCGGCCGCATAGCGATCGCCGAAACCTTGCACGCCCCCGTCCAGCAGCGCATCACCCGCTGACAACACACGGTCCGCGGCGCCCAGCGAGAATTCATCCACCGCCCCACTGACGCCCGCCCGGATCTGCTCAACAGCCGCGCTCTTCGGAGAGGCCTTGGCGGTGGCCTTCGGTCCCGACGCCGTGCTCGCCTTCTTTTGGACGGGGGCGGCCTGCACGACCTTTTTCGCGACCACTCCACCGAGCGCTTCGGGAAGCCGGCCTTGTGCCGCTGCTAGGCCCAGCGCGCGCACCTCCGACGGCGTTCTCGCGGCGACCTCCTGTCCCGTGCGGATAGCCCGCTTCACCACCTCATGGCCGCGCGCCTCCAACTCGCGGGCGTCGTAGCGAGATCCTGATCCGCTGCTTGATGGCTTGTTCTGTCTCGCGCTTCTTCTTCTCGAGATCCTGCAGAAACCCCACGGTCAGCCACCCCTCTTGTTGTGAATGCCTTGTGGACGCGCGCAGACGCAGGTTCCGCAGGCTCCTCATCATGATGGGGAAGCGATCCAAAGCCAAGAACAAAATGGGAACATCGCCGTCCGTCCGTCAGAGCCACTCCAACGCCGCGGTCCCCCTCAGGATCGCCTCCACCGGTGGCAGGTGGCCGGCCTGCCCGCGGGCGTGCAGCACCAGCGGCGGCAGGAGGCGCAGCGGCGCCCGGCCGGTCTTCACCGCCCGGACCAGCACCCGCTTGGCCGGCGCGTCGGCGAAGGGGTGCACCGGCAGCACCTGCACCGAGCCGGCCCGCGAGCCCAGCAGGGCCAGGATGTCCGCCAGCCGGTCCGCCCTGTGCACCAGGGTGATGGTCCCGCGCTCGCGCACCGCCTTCAGCAGGAAGCCGATCCAGGCCTCCAGGCCATCGTCCGCGATCCAGGCGGCGCGCCGGGCCGGCGAGGGCGCACGCAGCCGGCTCGGATCGTCGAAGAACGGCGGGTTGGACATCGCCGCGTCGAACGGCTCCAGCCCCAGCCTGGCGAACGGCTCCGCGACATCGCCGGCCAGCGCCTCCACCCGCCCGGCCAGGCCGTTGGCCGCGATGTTCTCCCGCGCCAGCGCCAGCGCCGCCGGGTCGCGTTCGATCCCTGCGAAGGCGCAGTCCGGTCGCCGGACCGCCGCCGCCAGCATCGCCCCGCCGGGTCCGCATCCCGCCTCCAGCACGCGCTCCCCGGCGCCCGCGTCGCAGGCCGCCGCCAGCAGCGCGGCGTCCATGCCGGCCCGGTAGCCGCCGGCGCTCTGCCGCAGGCGCACGCGGCCGTCCAGCAGCAGGTCCTCGGTGGTGTCGTCCATGCGTCCGGGTCTGGTGTAAGGTGGCGCGAACGGCTATGGCCCGCGCTTGACCGTGCCCTAGCGCGTCACCATTGTCCCGGCAAACGGCGGCCGGCCTCCCCATCCGCGCCGTGAAGCCTCTGGAGCTCGTAGATCCGCGTGGAAGCCGCTCGCACGGCCGTTGTCGACAAGCCGCCGTCCATTGACGCGCTGATCGCGCTCGCGGCGCCCGACATGGCGGCGGTCGACGCCCTGATCCGCAAGCACATGGACAGCCCCGTGCCGGTGATCCCGGCCCTGGCTGACCACCTGATCGCCGGCTCGGCCAAGCGTCTGCGCCCGCTGCTCACCGTCGCCTGCGCCCGCCTGGCCGGGGCCCGCGACGACGCCTGCCTGAAGCTCGCCGCCGCTGTGGAGTTCATCCACACGGCCACCCTGCTGCACGACGACGTGGTGGACAGCTCGGAGCTGCGCCGCGGCCGGGTCGCCGCCCACCTGATCTGGGGCGCGCCGTCTTCGGTCCTGGTCGGGGACTTCCTGTTCGCCCGCGCCTTCGAGCTGATGGTCGCATCAGGCTCGATGCCGGCGCTGGAGATCCTGGCCCGCGCCAGCCGGGTCATCGCCGAGGGCGAGGTGCTGCAGCTCACCCGCGCTCACGACCTCGACCTGTCCCAGGACCTGTACCTGGAGATCATCCGCGCCAAGACGGCCGAACTGTTCGCCGCCGCCGCCGAGGCCGGCGCGGTGTCGGCCGGCGCCCCGCCCGAGCGCTGCCGCGCCCTGCGCCGCTACGGCCAGGACCTGGGCGTCGCGTTCCAGCTGGTCGACGACGCGCTCGACTACTCGGGCGACGCCGGCACGCTGGGCAAGAACGCGGGCGACGACTTCCGCGAAGGCAAGGCCACCCTGCCGCTGCTCCTGGCCATGCAGCGCACGCCCGGTGAGCGCGAGTTCTGGATCCGCACCGTCGACCGCCGCGACCAGACCGAGGCCGACTTCCAGCGCGCCCGCCAGCTGATGGCCGAGACCCGCGCCCTGGACGACACCCTCTCGCTGGCCGCCGAGTACGCCGAGAGCGCCAAGGCCGCCCTGGGCGACTTCGGCTCGAACAGCTGGCGCCCGGCGCTCGCCGACCTCGCCGACTTCGCGGTGGCGCGCCGGGCCTGAGCGGGCCCCGGGAAGTTCCACGTCCTGCCGATTGTCAAAAGCTGGGCCCTAGGAACTCAACCGTACTTTGCGCGCTCAACCTTCCCACAGAGGGAGAGCCCATGTTTCCTGGGACGAGATTGGCGCGCCTGGGCGCTTTTACGCCCGAGTTCCCCGATGCCGAGATGCTGCACACCGGCCTCGCGCACTGGAACCGGCGCCGCCTGGCCGTGGCCACGCCGCATGACGACTGGCAGGCCGAACTCAGCGCGAACAGCCGGATGCTGCGCCTGGAGGGCGCCTTCGTGGAGGCCTTCCGCGAACACGTCCAGCCGCTGGTGGCCGACGTCCCCTCGGACCCGGACGGCTTCATCGCCTGGTTCGAGGCGCTCAAGGACACCGGCCCCGGCCAGTGGGACCCGCTGTTCGCCTGGCTGGAGAACGACGCCGACCTCGAGCAGATGAAGTGGTTCCTCACCCAGGAGGCTGCGGGCGAGGCGGGCTTCGACGATCTCGTGGCCTATACCCAGGTGAAGCTGTCCGCGCGGCCGAAGCTCGAGCTGGCCCGCAACTACTGGGACGAGATGGGCCGCGGCCACATGGGCGGCATGCATGGCCCGATGCTCGACCGCACGGTCGAGGGCCTGGGCCTCAAGCCCACCATCGACGGCACCTGCTGGCAGTCGCTGTGCCTGGCCAACACGCTCACCGCCTTCGCCACCACCCGACGCTATACTTACCAGTCGATCGGGGCCCTGGGGGCGGTCGAGCTCACGGCGCCGACCCGCGTGGGCGCCGTGGCCGACGGCCTGAAGCGCCTCGGCTGCCCGCCTGAGCAGCGGAAGTACTTCCAGCTCCACGCCCAGCTCGATGTCGAGCACTCCAAGGCCTGGAACGCCGAGGCCCTGATCCCGCTGGTCGAGGAGAACCCGGCCTGTGCGAAATACATCGCCGAAGGCGCCATCATGCGGCTTGTCGCCGGCGAGCAGTGCTTCGAGAGCTACCGCGCCCACCTTTGGGCGCACCACCACCCGCTGGTCTACGCCGCGGAGTAGTTCGCCCGGAACTCGTGGCTCCAGGGCCGTCCCGCGACGGCCCTGAACCCGAGGCTGGTCCAGAACCCCGGCGCCAGCGTGTCGCGGGCGTTGACCGTCACCAGGATTGCGGCGTCCAGCGCCTCCTGCACCAGGGCGTTCACCAGCACGCTGCCGACGCCGCCGCGCCGGGCGTCGGGATGCACATAAGGACGGCGGATTCGCATCGCCGGCTCGCCCTGCGGGTGAGGCTCGGCCGTCAGCCCGCCGATCGCCAGCAGGCCGCCAGGGGAGGGCGCCGCCAGGAGGCAGGCGAACAGCTCCGGCGTCGCCGACCACTCCGCCTGCAGCCGGCGCATGGCGTTGAAGCCTTCCGCATCCGCCGCCGCGCACAAGGCGTCGAAGCCCTCCGGCAGCTGATCGGTGACCCGGACGAGCTGGACCATCAGCCGGGGCTGATCATCTTCTCCGGCCGCACCACCTCGTCGAACTCCTCGTTCGTGACGTAGCCGCCGCCCACCGCCTCTTCGCGCAAGGTGGTGTTGTTCTTGTGGGCCAGCTTGGCGATCTTCGCGGCGTTGTCGTAGCCGATCTTGGGCGCCAGCGCCGTCACCAGCATCAGCGAGCGTTCGAGGTTCGCCTTGATGTTGTCCTCGCGCGCCTCGATGCCTTTGACCATGTTGTCGGTGAAGCTGATCACGGCGTCGGACAAGAGGCGCGTGGACTGCAGGAAGTTGTAGGCCATCACCGGGTTGAACACGTTCAGCTCGAAGTGGCCCTGGCTGCCGGCCACGGTGATCGCCGTCTGGTTGCCCATCACGTGGGCGCAGACCATGGTCAGGGCCTCGGCCTGCGTGGGGTTCACCTTGCCCGGCATGATCGACGAGCCCGGCTCGTTCTCCGGCAGCGCCAGCTCGCCCAGGCCCGACCGAGGGCCGGAGCCCAGGAAGCGGATGTCGTTGGCGATCTTGAACAGCGCGGCGGCGGCCGAATTGATCGCCCCGTGGCTGAACACCATGGCGTCGTGGGCCGCCAGGGCCTCGAACTTGTTGGGCGCCGTGACGAACGGCAGCTTGGTGATCACGGCGATCCGCTCCGCCACCTTCTCCGCGAAGCCGATCGGGGCGTTCAGCCCGGTGCCGACGGCCGTGCCGCCCTGGGCCAGCTCGTAGAGGCCGTAGAGGCTCTCCTTGATCCGCCGCACGGACATGGCGACCTGGTGCGCATAGCCGCCGAACTCCTGGCCCAGCGTCAGGGGCGTGGCGTCCTGCGTGTGGGTGCGTCCGATCTTGATGATGTGGTCGAACGCCTTGGCCTTGGCCTTCAGCGCCGAGTGCAGGTGCTCCAGCGCCGGGTTCAGGTGACGCGCCACCTCGTCGGCGCAGGCCACGTGCATGGCGGTCGGGTAGGTATCGTTCGACGACTGGCTCATGTTGACGTGGTCGTTCGGGTGGACCGGCTTCTTGGAGCCCATCTCCCCGCCCAGCATCTCGATCGCCCGGTTCGAGATCACCTCGTTGGCGTTCATGTTCGACTGGGTGCCGGAGCCGGTCTGCCAGACCACCAGGGGGAAGTGGTCGTCGAGCTTGCCCTCGATCACCTCCTGGGCCGCGGCGACGATGGCCGCCCCAATGGTCGGATCCAGCCGGCCCAGCTCCATGTTCGCCTCGGCCGCGGCGCGCTTGACCACGCCCAGGGCGCGGATCACCGGGATGGGCTGTCGCTCCCAGCCGATCTTGAAGTTCTGGATGCTGCGCTGGGTCTGCGCGCCCCAATACCGGTCGGCGGGAACCTCGAGCGGGCCGAAGGTGTCGGTCTCGGTGCGGGTCGCGGTCATCAAAGAGCTCCGGGCAAATCGCCGGAGCGGTTTAGCGGGACGGCGGGCAAGCGCAAGGCTAAGGACGGCTTGATGAGCGACGGCTGGACCTCACACGGCAAGGTGCGCGCCCGCGAAGACGGCGGCGCTCTCGAGGTCGTGGTCGACGGCCTGACCACCCAGGCCAAGTACTACAAGCCGCTGATCTACGAGTTCTTCCGCAAGGTCTGGCGCGGTTCGCGGCCGGGCTGGGGCGAGTTCGCCGTCGAGATCCGCATGGAATACGTGGGCGATCCGCCCTGGCTCGACCTCGACAACCTCGCCAAGGCGCTCCTAGACGCCATCAAGGGCTACGCCTTCCACGACGACGCCCAGGTCGCCCGCCTTCTCGTGGAACGCACCCCCGGCGACCGCGAACGCATCACCATCATCATCCGCAAGGTCTCTGACCTGACGATGAACCGACCCCTCTAGTCACCTTCTCCCACAAGGGGAGAAGCAGACAGAGCTGGCCGGTTCTGGGCGCCCAACAAGAAAGCGGCCCCGCGCCTGGAGGAGCGCGGGGCCGTTACTACGCGAGCCTATCCGGGGGAGGAGAGAGGCTCAGCGATACTGTTGCAGGCGCGTGGTCCGCAGGCCCGCCATGCCGTGACGGTCGATGGAGGCCTGCCAGGCCGTGAATTCCTCCGCGGTCAGCCGATAGCGCTCAAGGGCGTCCTCGAGCGAGATCAGTCCGCCGCGAACGGCGGCCACCACCTCGGCCTTGCGCCGGATCACCCACCGGCCGGTATTCGGCGGCGGCAAATCCCTGATCGTCAACGGAGCCCCCGTGGGCCCGATGACGTAGGCTTCGCCGCGGCTGTTCGTGCGCGTCTGCTGCTGTTGCTGCAACATGGCTTTACGCCTTTCCCACCATCACTGTTGATGGGGACCATAAGCCGCGGCTCCTAACAGCCGCTGAATCTGAAGAGTAAAGAAGGAACTAACCATCGCCTCCCCCGTGTACTAATTCGATACAGTTATAGCAGAGGTAAGCCGTTAACCTCGATTAACGGCTCCCTACTAGCGCTTGATGTTGATCAGCTCTTCAAGCATCTGGTCCGCGGTGGTGATAATCCGCGAAGACGCCGAATAGGCCTTCTGCGTCTGGATGAGACCGGTGAACTCCGCCGACAGGTCGACGGTCGAGGCCTCGAGGCTCTGGGGCGAGATCTGCCCCGCGCCCAGGCCGGGCTCCTTCAGCAGCCACTGGCCGGCCTTGCCGGAGGCCCGGTAGGCGTTGCCGCTGACCGGCGTCAGGCCGTCGGCGTTCGGGAAGGTGGCGATGGCGACCTTGGCGATCTTGCGGATCTGGCTGTTGTCGAACACCGCCGTGACCACGCCCTCGGCGTCCACCTGCACGCCGACCACATTGCCCACGCCCGCGCCGTCGGACGACACGGAGGTGACCGTGGACGGTCCGGCCTTTTGGCCGAGCTTGCTCAGGTCGAGGTCGATGGTCTGGCCCGCGATCCCGAGGCTGTCCGCCCACTTCGGCGCTGAGCCCCCGGAGGCGTCCAGCGTCAGCCGGGCAGGGGCGCCCGCGGCGCCGAACAGGGTCGAGGATCCCAGGTCGATCCTGCCGTTCAGGTCGAAGAAGACGTCGCCGGCGGCCAGCATGCCGGGCGCGCCGAGGCCGGTGTCCACGTCGGTGGCCGGGATCGCATAGATCTCGGCCCGCCACTGGTTGGCCACGCCGCTGCCGCCGTCGTCCCGCAGGAAGGCCATGGCGATCTTGCGGTTGCCGCCGGTGGAGTCGACCACGTTCATCTCGACGGTGAAGTCGGGGCGCGTGCCGGTGCCGTCGACGGCGTACTGAGCCATGCTGGCGGCCCCGGTGTTGTAGCTGGGCGCCGCGGCGGAGACGGTCTGCTCCTTGTTCAGATTGGCGCCCACGCTGATCTCCGTGGTGGGCGACACCGCCGAGGTCAGGCCCCGAACGTTGATCGGAGCCAGCTTGCTCATGTCCGACGGATTGACGTCGAACGTTCCGTCCGCCTCCACGGGCCAGCCCTGCAGGAACAGCCGCGCGTCGTTCATCAGGTAGCCGTCGGCGTCCACCGTGAACGAGCCGGAGCGGGTGAACAGCCGCGTGTCGGCCGAGGTCAGGTTGGTCGACTTCTGCGTGGTGATGAAGAAGCCGTCGCCCGAGATCGCCAGGTCGGTGGAGGACGTCGCCGCCTGCACCAGGCCCTGCTGGCTGATGAACTGGCGGGTCGTGCCGGTGATGCCGCCGGCGGAGTAGCGGCCGGCCATCTGGGCCGTGACCACGCTGCCGAAGTTCACCTGGTTGCGCTTGTAGGCGGTGGTGTTGACGTTGGCGATGTTGTCGGAGATCGCCGCCAGCGCGGAGGAGTTGGCGACCAACCCTGACACGCCAGCGAGCATTGCGGAGTTGATGCTCATCGTTTCGTTCCGTTCTGTTTGACTGGTGATCCGCGTGCTGCGGATGCGGAACGGCGCCTTTCGGCCGTCGCGTGCGTCGGCGTTCAGCCGGCGGGGTTGCTGGGGTTGTCCTGGGCTTCGTCACCCGAGGCGGTGTCGGTGTTGTCGTTCGCGCCCGTCCCGGTGGGGGCGGTGGCGACGACGGGCTGGAAGATGCTGGCGACCTTGTCCCAGGGGACCTTCGCGCCGTTGACGGTGAGCAGGGTCTTGCCGTCCGCCTGCTCCACGCCGGCCACGATGCCCTTGATGAAGATCGAGGTGGGCACGCTCTCGCCGGCCGTGTCTTTCGTCTTGACCCGCAGGGTGTAGGCGCCGCCTTCCGGCAGCGACTGGCCGGACTGGCCCTTGCCGTCCCAGGTGAAGACGTGCTCGCCTGCCGACGCTGGCTTGTCTGCGGCGGCGGCCTCGCCGGTCGCGCCCAGGACCGTCTTGGAGTGGACGATCGCGCCCTTCGCGTCGACCACCTCGAACGTCACCTCCGCGGCCTCACGGTCGAGCTTGTAGACCCATTCGGCCTTGCCCCCCTGGAGCGGGGTGGTGTCGGTGACGGCGCGCACCTCCTTGCCGATCAGGCTCACCGCCGTGGAGATCCCGGAGTTGCTGTTGTTCACCAGCGTCTTCAGCAGGTCGTTGGTGAGCAGCTGCTGCTCCACCCCGGTCATCTGCACCATCTGCTGGGTGAACTGGGTCGAGTCCATCGGCGACAGCGGATCCTGGTTCCTCATCTGCGCCGTCAGCAGGGTGAGGAAGGTGTCGAAGTTCTCCGCGATCCGCGTACGGGAGCCTGCGGTGACTTCGGTCCCGGTCGCGGCGACATTTGAAATGGCCATCGTCGCTCTCCCTAGATCCGGACGTCGAGGCCGGCGTTGACGCCGCGCCTCAGGGTGAGGGGACGGGACGCGGCCAGGTCGGCCTCGCCCGCGGTGTCCAGCGCCGCGCGGAACGCCCGGCCGCGGAAGGCGGAGCCCGCCTCGCGACCGCCGTCGCCCATGAAGCCGGGGCTGGGTCGGCCCTGATCGCCCGCCACATCGAAGCTCATGCCGCCGGAGAGATCGAAGCCGGCCAGCTCCAGGGCCTTCTGCAGTTCGCCGGCCCGGGACTTCAGCTCCTGGGCGGCCTGCGGGTTCTCGAACGAGAGCGCGGCGGTCATCTTGCCGTGCGCGCCGATCTCCACGCGGACGTCCACCATGCCCAGCCCGAGCGGATCGAGCTGCACGTCGAAGCGGGTGGAGCGGGCGTCGAGCTTTCTCAGGATCTGGGCCGAGAGGTTGGCCACCGTCTCGGGCGAGCCGCGGACCTGGGCGGTGTGGGACGCCGCGCCGGCTACGGCCTGCGTCGCGGCGCGCTCGGTCGGCCCCTGCGTCTCGGACGTCTGGAACTCGGCCGGCTGGGCTTCGGCGGGCGCAGCCGCGGTCTCGGGCAGGGGGGCGTCCTGCGGCGCCTGGGGTCCGGCCCTGGCCGCATCCGCCTGAGCGTGGACGGGCGCGCTGCGGCCGCTCGCCGCCGGCGCTGCCGCGCCGTTGGGCTCTGCGAAGGCCTCGACCCGCGCGCCGGCCTTCCGCTCCACCTTGGCCTCGACCTTTTCCTTCGCGGCCGGCTGGGCGGCCTGCGCCGCCTCCGGAGCCGCCGCCACGGCGGCCTGCCCCGAGGCTTCCGCCGACTGGGCCGCCGCCGGCTGAGCAGCCGGGGCCGGGGCGGCCGGCAGGTCGGCCTCTGCGACCGGCTGGTTCTGAGTGGGGGCGCTCGCGGTGGCGGCGGCCTGCGGCGTCTGGAAGCCGCCCTGGGCCCGCTTGCCCGCGTGTTCCGGCTTCAGCGGCCGGCCGGCCTCGGCGGCCGGCTTGGGCAGGGCGCCATCGGCCGGGGCGGCGTCATCCTGCAGGAAGGCCGCGTTCGGGTCGGCGTTCTCCAGCGCGGGGGCGGCCGGCTGGCTCGCCGCCTTGTGCTGGCCGAAGGCGTGCGGGACGTGGGCCGCAGCCTCAGTCGCCGCGGCCTGCGCGGTCGCGGCTTGCGGGGGCGCCGCCTGCGGGGCCACGGCAGGCGTCGCCTCGGCCAGGGCGACCAGCACCAGCGCGTTCATGTCGACGACGGTCGCGTCCGGGAGGTCTTCACCCACGGCGACCTCCACCGCCTCGCCAGCGTCTGCCGTCTTGCCGACGGTGGCTGACGCTGCGACGCCGGGCGGCACGGCCGCCTGCGCAGCGGCCGGGTCGGTCGCGGTGATCTCGCCCAGGAAGGCCGCCATCATCGCCTCGAAGGCCGCAGCCGGATCCTGCACGCCGGCCGCGGCCGCGCCGGGCTGGGCGGCGGAAGCGAGCGCCGGGAAACTGGAGACGTTGGGCAGGGACGCGGTCACTGGGGCCTCGGAGGGCTGGGCGGTTCAAGGCGCCTGCTGCGCCGCGATGTTCGCCATCTCCGGAGCAACCTTCGCGCCAGAGAATCACCGCCTTGAATTCGCTCAGCAAAGCGCCGGGCAGCTCCGCCCGGCCGCGCCGGTTGCGGCCGAAATTGCCGGGCCGCCGGCGCTACGCTGGGGCGTTCCCTGCCGGTCGGTCTGGCCGACCCGCGGCTTGGCATCCCTCTTGCGCCGTTAACCACGATCTCCTCGGACGCCTGAAAGGCCGACGTTGAAAGATCAGGACTTTTCCCGGCGCGCTGCGCTCGCGTTCTTAAAGGTCCCGGCAGAATCCGCCGGGGCGCGCAGGCTTTGCCGGGCAGAGGGCTAGACGATGTCGCTCAGTTCGGTGCTGCGCACGGCCGGATCCGGCCTGATGGGTTCCCAGACCGGTATCCGGGCGGTCTCGGACAACATCGCCAACGTCAACACGCCGGGCTACGTCCGCAAGGAAGTCGAGCAGCGGCCCATCGTCGTCAACGGCGTCGGCATGGGCGTCGAGGTCACCGCCATCAAGCGGGTGACCAACCAGTACCTGCAGCTGGCGAGTTACACCGCCAGCGCCGAGTCCGCGCGCTGGACCGCCTATTCCGAATACCTCGACAACGCCCAGGCGCTGTTCGGCAACCCCTCCGACGAGACCTTCTTTTTCAACCGCCTGGACACCGCCTACGGCGCCTTCGCCGCGTCCGCCGACGATCCCTCGTCCAGCCTGCTGCGCAACCAGGCGATCAGCTACGTGGAGGACTTCCTCAGCGAGGCCACGCGGATCAACACCCAGCTGAACGAGCAGGCGGCGACGATCGACGTCCGCATCGCCAACAGCGTCGGGCGGATCAACGAGCTGCTCGACGAGATCAACCGCCTGAACGCCGACATCAGCCGCGCCTGGCTGGTGGAGCAGGACGCCTCCGGCGCAGAAAACATCCAGTCCGGCCTGGTGGACGAGCTCTCGTCCCTGCTCAGCGTGCAGGTGACCAAGCGCCCGGGGGGCGGCACGGACATCCGCTCCATGGAAGGCGTAAAGCTGGCCGGCGACGGCGCGGCCACGCTCTCCTACGAACGCACCGAGACCACCAAGGGCTACATCAAGGCCTCCCCGGCCGGCGGCATCGGCTCGCCGCAGCCGATCCAGATCGCCGGCGGCGAGATCCGCGGCCTGATCGATCTGCGCAATGACAAGCTCCCCGCCATGTCGGACCAGCTGGGCGAGTTCGTGGCCAAGGCCGTCGACCGCCTGAACGCGGCCCACAACGCCGGCTCCGCCGTCCCGCCGCCGGCCACCCTGACGGGCAAGCCGCTCGGGCTGGACCTTGGCACGGCGGTGAGCGGCTTCACTGGTACGAGCACGGTCGCCATCGTCGACTCCGCGGGCCTGGTCCAGCACCGGGTGGACATCGACTTCGACGCCCAGACCTTCACCGTCAACGGCGCGCCCGGCGGCGCCTTCTCGCCCGCCACCTTCCTGGCCGACCTGAACATCGCCCTGTCGCCGGCCGGCTCCGCGGCTTATTCGGCGGCCGGCCTGTCGATCAGCGCGGTGGGCCCCGGCCGCGGGGTCTCGATGGACGAGGGGACCGCCATGAAGGCGGGGCGCCAGTTCTCGCACTTCTTCGGCCTCAACGACCTGGTCCGCTCGAATGGCCTGACCACCTACCAGACCGGCCTCAAGGCGACCGACGCCCACGGCTTCACGCCCGGCGACCAGATCAAGCTGTCGCTGGCCGCCCCGGACGGCAAGCCGCTGCAGGATGTGACGGTCTCCGTGCCCGCCGGCGCCAGCATGGCCGACCTGCTCACCGCCCTGAACAACCCGCTCAACGGCGTCGGGAGCTATGGCCAGTTCGTGCTCGACGCCAATGGCGGCATGGCCTTCAAGTCCTCGGCTCCCTACAACGCCAGCCTCTCCGTCGCGCAGGACAACACCAGCCGCGGGGCCGGCGGGCCGTCGATCAGCCTGCTCTTCGGCCTGGGGGTCGAGGTCCGCACCGGCCGGGCGGACATGTTCATCGTCAACCCCCGCCTGACGAGCGACCCCAACAAGCTGGCGTTCGGCAAGCTGGACCTAGGCGTGGCCGCCGGCCAGCCGGCGCTCAAGGCCGGCGACGGGCGCGGCGCCATGGCGCTCTCCATGTCCGGCGACGTCCTCACCAGCTTCCAGGCGGCGGGCTCGCTGGGCGACCTCAACATGACGGTCGCCCGCTACGCCTCGGAATTCGGCGGCTCGATCGGCCGCGACGCCGCCGCCGCCGAGACCCGCAAGGCCAGCGCTTCGGCCGTGCTCAACGAAGCCACCGCCCGCCGCCAGGCGGTCGAAGGCGTCAACCTGGATGAAGAACTCATCCGGCTCACAACGTACCAGCAGGCGTTCAACGCGTCGGCGCGGATGATCCAGGCGGCGAACGAGCTGTTCGACACCCTGGTCCGCATGGTCTGAGGATCCCGATAGATGGTCACCCGCGTCTCAACCCAAGGCAGCTACAGCGCCGTCCTGCAGAACCTGCTCGCCGCCCAGGCGCGCCAGGCCGAGTCCTCCGATCAGGTCGCCACCCAGAAGGTGGGCAAGGACCTCAAGGACTTCGCGCGCAACGCGGAGATGCTCACCGGCATGCGCTCGATCGAGACGCGGCTCGAAGTGTACGGCGAGCAGAACCGCCTCATCGCCGACAAGCTGACCACCCAGGACACCGCCCTGAACCAGGTCACCGGCGCGGCGGGCAACACCAAGCAGTCGATGCTCGACGCGCTGGGCTCCGGTGACGCCGGCACCTTCATGGAGGAGATCGAGGCGCAGCTGCGCAACGCCGTGGAGGGCATGAACACGCGCTACGGCGGCAAGTACCTGTTCTCCGGCGGTCAGGTGGACACCAAGCCCGTCGTCGCCGGCAAGCTCGACGACCTCTACGGCACGCCCCTGCCGGCGATCGGCGACTTCTTCAAGAATGACGACTACAAGGCCCAGTCGAAGCTCGACGACTCCACCGTCGTCACCACCGGCATGCTGGCCAGCGAGCTCGGGACCGACATGCTGACCCAGTTTCAGGCGATCAAGGCCTTCCACGAAGGTCCGCTCGGACCCCTCGACGGCAAGCTCACCTCGGCGCAGGAAAGCTTCCTGCAGGGCCAGGTGGTCGCCTGGGAGAGCATCCGCGCCGACCTGACCGTGCTCACCGGCCGCAACGGCCTGACCCAGAAGCGGGTCGACGACGTGAAGGTCAACATCGAGACCCGCACGACCACGCTCAAGGGCATGATGGGCGACATCACCGACACCGACATGGCCAAGGCCGCCACCGAACTGGAGGCCGCCCGCATGTCCGTCCAGGCCGCGTCCCAGGTCTACCTGGTCCTCAAGAGCACCTCGCTCCTCGACCTGCTGCAGTAGGTCTGGAACCTACCGAGCTTCAGTCCAGCTTGAACGGCCCGCCCAACCGCGCCACCAACCGCTCGCCGTCGTACACCTCAGCGGCGTAGTGCCCCATGTAGGCGTCCTCGGCGGTCTGCAGGGCGGCATTGTCGTTGGCGAAGATCGCCTCCACGGCGGCGGCGATGCGCTCGTCGCGGTTCAGCACGTAGATCCGATACGCGTTCATCTCGGGCTCCCCTATCGACGATCCGGAGGATGGCTCAGCTTTGCGGGCTTATTGTGACGCCGTTCGCCATTATTGTGACGCTTGGCTTACCGCCGCGGCCGGGGGAGGGGACTTTCGGCCGCGCGCCTCTCGCAAACCCCTGACCGCACAGCTAAATAGGGCGCCATGAACGCTCCCGTCGCCCTCGCCGCGGCCGCTCCGGAAGGTCTGCTCGACGTCGTTCGCGACGCCGTGCGCCTGCCGCTGGGCGTCCGGATTGTGGCGGCGATGTCCGGCGGCGTGGATTCCACCGTCACCGCCGCCCTGCTGGCCCAGGCCGGTTATGACGTGGTCGGCGTCACGCTCCAGCTCTACGATCACGGCGCGGCGATCCAGAAGAAGGGCGCCTGCTGCGCGGGCCAGGACATCCACGACGCGCGCACCGCCGCCGACGCCATCGGCATCCCGCACTACGTCCTCGACTACGAGAGCCGCTTCAAGGAGCAGGTCATCGAGGACTTCGCCGACGCCTACCTTCGGGGCGAGACGCCGATCCCCTGCATCCGGTGCAATCAGACGGTGAAGTTCCGCGACCTGCTCGACGTCGCCCGCGACCTGGGGGCCGAGGCGATGGCCACCGGCCACTACGTCCGCCGCGAAGCGGGCCCGGCCGGTCCCGAGCTGCACCGGGCCGCGGACCCCGCCCGTGACCAGTCCTACTTCCTGTTCGCCACCACGGCGCAACAGCTGGCCTTCCTGCGCTTCCCGCTGGGCGGCTTGCCGAAGCCCGCCGTGCGCGCCGCCGCCCTCGACCTCGGCCTCTCGGTCGCCGACAAGCCGGACAGCCAGGACATCTGCTTTGTCCCCGAGGGTCGCTACACCACCATCATCGACCGCCTGCGCCCGCACGGGGCCGAGGCCGGCGACATCGTCCACCTGGACGGCCGCGTGCTCGGCCGCCACGAGGGCGTCACCCGCTACACCATCGGCCAGCGGCGCGGGCTCAACGTCGCGGTGGGCGATCCGCTGTTCGTGGTCAGGATCGACGCCGACCGCCGCCAGGTGATCGTCGGCCCGCGCGAGGCCCTGCTCACCCACGCCCTGACGCTCAAGGAAACCAACTGGCTGGGCGACGCGCCGACCATCGAGGCGGCCTGCGACGCCGCCCGCCCGGTCCTGGCCCGCGTCCGCTCCACCCGCGAGCCGGTCCCCGCGACCCTGGCGCTCGTCGACGGCCGACCGGGCCTGCGCTTCGCCGCGCCCGAAGAAGGGGTCGCTCCCGGCCAGGCTTGCGTGCTCTACGCCCCCGAAGCCCCCAACCGCGTCCTAGGCGGCGGCTTTATCGAGACGGCGCTGCGGGCCCAGCTCTAGTTCCTCCCCACCGGGGGAGGTGGCCCGAAGGGCCGGAGGGCGCCCGCCCGGACGCCTCGGCTGCCCCCCCCCCCCTTTTCCGTCTCGCCGCGCGCCGCGCCGATCCGCCTCCCTCGATGGGCAGGAACGGCATTCCGTCCCGCAACGTCATCTCGCCCTGCAGCGCGCGGGCGACTATATCCACCCCATGACCCAGACCTCTGATCCCGTCGTCATCGCGTCCTACGCCCGCACGCCCATGGGCGGCTTCCAGGGCGCCTTCACCGGCGTGAAGGCCACCGAGCTCGGCGCCGCCGCCGTCCGCGCCGCGGTCGAGCGCGCGGGCGCGCCCGCCGACGCCGTCGAGCAGATCTTCATGGGCTGCGTGCTTCCGGCCGGGCTGGGCCAGGCTCCGGCCCGCCAGGCGGCGATCGGCGCCGGCCTGCCCACTTCGGTGGAGGCGACGACGGTCAACAAGATGTGCGGCTCGGGCATGCAGGCCGCGATCATGGCCCACGACGCCCTGGCCGCCGGCTCCGCCGACATCATCGTCGCCGGCGGCATGGAGAGCATGACCGGCGCGCCGTACCTGATGGCCCAGCACCGCGGCGGCGCCCGGATCGGCCACGACCGCATGTTCGACCACATGTACCTGGACGGCCTGGAGGACGCCTATGAGCCCGGCCGCCTGATGGGCTCCTTCGCCGAAGAGACGGCGCGGCAGTACCAGTTCACCCGCGAGGCCATGGACGACTACGCCATCACCTCGCTCACGCGCGCGCGCGCGGCGGTGGAGGGCGGCGCTTTCGCGAAGGAAATCGTCCCGTTCGAGGTGGTCGGCCGCAAGGGCGCCGTCCTCGTGGAGCACGACGAACAGCCGCTGAAGGGCGACCCGGCCAAGATCCCGACGCTCAAGCCCGCCTTCGCCAAGGACGGTGCCATCACCGCCGCCAACGCCAGCTCCATCAGCGACGGCGCCGCAGCCCTGGTGATGACCCGCGAGAGCGTCGCCAGGCGGCTCGGCATGACGATCGTCGCCCGTGTGGTCTCCCACGCCGCTCACGCCCACGAGCCCGGCCTCTTCACCACCGCCCCCGTCCCGGCGGTCCAGAAGGCCCTGAAGAAGGCCGGCTGGAGCGTCGACGACGTCGACCTCTTCGAGATCAACGAGGCCTTCGCGGTGGTGGCCATGATCGCCGAGCGCGACCTGGGTCTCGACCGGGAGAAGATGAACGTCAACGGCGGCGCCTGCGCCCTTGGCCACCCGATCGGCGCCAGCGGGGCCCGCATCCTCGCCACCCTGCTCAGCGCCCTGGAAACCCGCGGCGGCAAGCGCGGCGTGGCCTCCCTTTGCATCGGCGGCGGCGAAGCCACGGCCATGGCGGTCGAACTCGCCTAAGGGCCACGGACCCACACAGACCCTCTTCGCGCGCCCGGTGAACCCAAGCTCCCGGACCCCCGTTTCCCTCCCGAGGAGACCGACCATGAGCGAGCTTCGCAACGACACCGAGAACCGCCGGTACGAGCTGGACGAGCAGGGCATGACCTCCTGGGCCGACTACCAGATGCGCGACGGCCGGCTGTACATCCTGCACGTGGAAAGCCCGGCGCAGCTGCGCGGGACCGGCGCCGCCGGCCGGCTGATGGCCGCCATGAGCGCCGACATCAAGCAGCAGGGCCTCAAGGTCACCCCGGTCTGCGGCTACGCCGCGGCCTGGCTCCGACGCAGCCACGACTACCGCGACCTCCTGAACTGACCCATCCCGCTTGGGGAGCAGGTCGCCGTCTTAGCGGCGCGCGCGGCCGCCTTCCGCCAGCGGGATGAACATCACCGCTCCCAGACGTCGGGTAGTGGCCTTGCCCGTGGCGTCCTTGCTGATCACCGTGAGCTGCTGCCGGTCCGCGCCCCGTCCCACGGGGATCACCAGCCGACCGCCGGGCGCCAACTGGTCGAGCAGGGCAGGGGGCACATGCGTCGCGCCCGCCGTCACCACGATGGCGTCAAACGGCGCCTGTTCGCGCCAGCCCGCATAGCCGTCGCCGGCCCGGACCTGGACGGTCCCGTAGCCGAGCTCTTTCAGCCGCGAAGCCGCGCCGGCCGCCAGTTCTGGCACGATCTCCACGGTGTAAACCCGGGCCCCGAGCTCGGACAGGATCGCGGCCTGGTAGCCCGACCCGGTGCCTACCTCGAGCACCTTCTCGCCCGGCCTCACCTCGGCCAGGTCGGTCATCACCGCCACCATGAACGGCTGGGAGATCGTCGCCCCATGGCCGATCTCCAGCGCCGTATCCGCATAGGCCCGGCCCCGCACGGCCCCGGGCACGAAGGCGTGGCGCGGAACCTTGCCCACCGCGCGCAGCACCGCCGCATCCAGGCTGCGCGGAGCGCCGAGCGCGCCGGCCGCGGCCAACTGCCGGATCGAGCCCACCATCATCCGCCGCGCCGCGTCCGTCTGCAGCTCCGCCGCCTGTGCTAAAGCGCCGACGAGCGCCATCGCGCCTACCGCCACACCCGCCAGCCAGATCCGAAGCTTCCGCATCGCCCCAACATGGCGCGCCACCGGCCCCCGCCAAGCGTCACCGCGCCCCCATTTCCTCCCCTCCCGGGGGAGGTGGCCCGAAGGGCCGGAGGGGGTCCGCTCAAGCGCCCCGGCCGACCCCCGCCGCCGCGACGATCCACCCCCCACGGCAGGAACCCGCTCCAGCCGAAAACAAAACGGCCCGCAGCGTCCCCGCTGCGGGCCGTTAATACTTAGGAAACCTGGTTAACCGACCCACCTATGGGTCTTGGTCCTCGACGCAGAGCAGGGGATCAGCGCTCCCGTCGGACCATGGCCTTCAATCCGGCCGGTCGACCTCGTCCGAAAATGGCGCATCCCGTTTTGGGAGCCCCATTCCGGGAAACCGCCGCTCCCGCGCCGGCCGGGCCCCGCCACAGTGAAGTGCTCAGGGACCGGCCGTTCCGCGCGGGAATACGGTCGGGGAAGTCCGCGCTCGCCTAGGTGCGGGAGACGATGGCTTCCAGCGTCTGGACGCGCATTTCGCAGTCCTCGACCAGCCGGCGCGCGAGGTCGCGCACGCCCGGCGGGTAGGCGTCGCCGCCGTCGGCGATTTCCGCCGCCAGCTGCTCGACGTCCACGATCGCCTGGTTCAGCGAGCGGATATGATCCTTGGCCAGCGTCTTGGCTTCGAGTTGCAAGCGGCGGACGCGCTGCGCAACGGTTTCAGCCTTCGGCGCGGAGTTCTTAAGGTCGTTGTCAGCAACAACACTGAGAGACGGTGACATTCTGTAGTACCTCAAATCCCCAACCCAGGTTTTAGGAAACCCGTCGGTCCCCCGTGGACCGGCTGCAAAGGTTCCCTGACCTGCTGTCCCGATAAAGAACGAAGACAGCACAGGTTCCCTGACGCTCGCATGAACGGCGCCAGCACGGCTGAGGTGGGGATTCGGCGCCACGCTGTACAGTTAAGGCCGGCCCCGCGACCCACCGAGATTTTGTACGGGTGGGGGTTAGCGGGGCTGATTTGCTGCGCCGTATCTGTCGACAACCCGCCAATACGGCGGCGCCTACTGAGCACGTGATCGCCCGCGAACGACCGCACGACCGCGCCCCAGTCCTGCCACGGTGCAGCCGTACATCTAGCAGTTGTGACCTGGGGCACAGCGGCCCAGCGGTCCGCACACTACGCGTCGTCCGGTCTCTGGGGAGGGGCAGGAATGGAACGGGCTTACTTGGCTGCCGCCGCGCAGCACGCAGAGAGCGGCGACTTCGGCGCTCTGGCGCGGTATCTCCACGCCTGCGAACGGGCCGGCGCGCCGCCGATCTGGAGCCGGTCGGCGGTACTCGCCATGGTGCAGCTGGCCGAGGCGAGGGCCGCCCAGCGGCGGGGCGGCGCTCCGGCCGACGCCTGGCGGCGCTACCGGGCGTTGCGCGAAGGCGGCTCCGCGGCGCCGGGCCTGACTTCCGGCCGGTTCGGCAACCGCTACGAGGAACTCGCGGAGCGGGGCTCCGAGACCCGGCGCTTCCTGGCCCGCTTCGTGCGCCATGCCCGCGCCGTCTCGCCGGCCGCCCGGCCGCACCTGCGCGCCCTCATGGCCCGCCAGCCCCGGCCGGCGCCCGGCGCCGCTGCGGCCGTCCTCTGTGCGCTGGGCGCCCTGGGCGCAGCGCCTCGCAGCCCTCGCGCCGCTGCGCCAGCGCGCCTGGCGGGGCCGTTCGCCTTCATCCTGTCGCCCGCCGGCCTGGCCAGCCTCGCCGTCCTGGTCCTCGCCCTCGGCCTCGCCTGGCAACTCGCCCATACCGTGGTCCCCGCCGGGAGCGCGCCCCTGCCGCCGGTCTACGTCGCCGCGCCGGATTGAGAACCACGGATCAGTCCGACGACACGGCCACGCTGCAATGACGCACACGCGAGCCCTTGCTCCCGTCCGGCCCACGGGGCAAAGGGCAGGGCATGTCGGATCGGGGTAGGGACGCGGGCGCATTGACGCCGCTGAAGGGCACGCACCTGGCGGCCGGAGCCTGGCGGGCCATGCAGGCCAACGCACGCGCGCTGCTGCCGGTGGGCCTCGCCTACGCCGCCTTCACCGTGATCGCCGAACAGGCCGCCACGCGCATGGGGCTGACCGAGCCGTCCGCCAGCGTCGGCTTCCTCACCTATGGGCTGCTCAGCGGCGCGGTCGGGGCCGTGCTCTCCGGCCTGACGCTGCGCACCCTGTTGCTGCCGGCCGGTCGCCGCTTCCGGCTCGAGCCGGGCCTGCTGGCCTATGTGGCCGTGGTCACGGTCGCGGGCCTGGTCATGAACATGGCCATGCTGGGCTACGCCGCCGGCATGCCCACCGAAACCCAGGCTGTGGCCGACCCCAGCGCCGCGCTCGGCCGCTCGCTGGCGATCATGGTGGCGTTCTTCGTCGGCCTTTGGCTCTGGCTGCGGCTCACCCTGTGGCCCGTCGGCCTGGCGGTGGGGGACCGCGACATGCGGCCCGGCCGCTCGTTCCGGCTGATGGCCGGCGCTGTGTGGCCGGTGATCTTCGGGTCGATGATCCTCGGGATCGGCCCGTTCTTCGTCTACGCCATCGCCCTTTACCAGAGTCAGGCGCAGGGCAACCTCTGGGGCAGCATCATCGGCGCCCCGTTCCTCGCCTTCTTCGCCATGTCCACGGCCGCCGTCAGCGGCGAGGCCTACCGCCAGCGGGTCGGCGGCGCGAGCCGGACCGCCAGCGCCTCCGATTAGGCGCGAAAGACTTCGTCGATCTGGCCAGGTCCATGAGACCCTGCAGCAGCGGGCGATCCCCGCCGCTCTTTGCATCGTGCACCTCATCCCCACGCCGCACCAGGCGAGGGAAGACCCGCCGCCATTATCCAGCGACAAGACCCTCGTCCATGTTGACGTCGATCGGGCTCGGGCTAGCGCCGCTTCTTGCGGAAACGCTCCTGCGCCTCGGCCCGCGCCTCCGCCCGGACCTGCTTCACCGCGGCCTTGTCGCCGGTCTCCCCGGGCGCCGCCAGGGCGTCCGCCGCGAACTCGAGGTCGAGCAGCTTCAGCCGCTTGATCTCGTCCCGCAGCCGGGCGGCCGTCTCGAATTCGAGGTTGGCCGCGGCCTCCCGCATCTTGTTCTCCAGGTCGCGCAGCGTGGTCTTGAAGTTGTCACCCATGAACGGCTTGCCGTCCTCGGCGATCTGAACCGGCACCGTGACCCGGTCCTTCTCGTAGGGGCTAGCGAGGATGTCCTTGATCTGGCTCTTTACGCTGGCCGGCGTGATGCCGTGCTCTAGGTTGAACTGCTCCTGCCGCTCGCGCCGCCGCCGGGTCTCGGCCATAGCGCGCTCCATCGAGCCGGTGATGTGGTCGGCGTAGAGGATCACCCGGCCATCCACGTTACGCGCCGCCCGGCCGATAGTCTGGATCAGGCTGGTCTCGGAACGGAGGAAGCCCTCCTTGTCGGCGTCCAGGATAGCGACCAGCCCGGTCTCCGGGATGTCCAGGCCCTCCCGCAGCAGGTTGATCCCCACCAGGATGTCGAAGGCGCCCAGCCGCAGGTCGCGGATGATCTCGATGCGCTCGAGGGTGTCCACGTCGGAGTGCATGTAGCGGACCCTCAGGCCCTGCTCGTGCATGTACTCCGTCAAATCCTCGGCCATCTTCTTGGTCAGGACGGTGATCAGGCAGCGGTAGCCGGCGGCGATCGTCTGGCGCGCCTGGTCGATCACGTCGTCCACCTGGCTGAAGCCGTCCTTGGAGACCGGACGCACCTCCACCGGCGGGTCGATCAGGCCGGTGGGACGGATCACCTGCTCGACGAACACGCCGCCGGTCCGCTCCATCTCCCAGGACCCGGGCGTGGCGGACACGTGCACCGTGTCCGGCCGCATCGCGTCCCACTCTTCGAACTTGAGTGGGCGGTTGTCCATCGCCGAGGGAAGGCGGAAGCCGTACTCAGCCAGCGTGAACTTCCGCCGGTAGTCCCCCCGGTACATGCCGCCGATCTGCGGCACGGTCTGGTGGCTCTCGTCGACGAACAGCAGCGAGTTGTCCGGAATGTACTCGAAGAAGGTCGGCGGCGGCTCGCCCGGCCTACGGCCGGTCAGATAGCGTGAATAGTTCTCAATGCCGGCGCAGGAGCCCGTCGCTTCGATCATCTCCATGTCGAAGGTGGTCCGCTGCTCCAGCCGCTGAGCCTCCAGCAGCTTGCCGTTGGCCACCAGCCAGTCGAGGCGCTCCTTGAGCTCTATCTTGATCTCGTTGATCGCCTGCCGGAGCGTCGGCCGCGGCGTCACATAGTGGCTGTTGGCGTAGATCTTCACGCCCTTCAGGTCGGCGGTCTTCTTGCCGGTCAGCGGGTCGAATTCGCTGATCGTCTCGATCTCGTCGCCGAACAGGCTGATCCGCCAGGCCCGGTCCTCGTAGTGGGCTGGGAAGATTTCGATGGTGTCGCCGCGCCGCCGGAACGTGCCGCGCTCGAATGCCTGGTCATTGCGCTTGAACTGCAGGGCGACGAGGTCGCCCATCAGCTTCTTCTCGTCGATCCGCTGCCCAGGCTCGAGCGTGAAGGTCATGGCCGTGTAGGTCTCGACCGAGCCGATGCCGTAGATGCAGCTCACCGAGGCCACCACGATGACGTCGTCGCGCTCCAGGATCGCCCGGGTCGCCGAGTGGCGCATGCGATCGATCTGCTCGTTGATCGAGGAATCCTTCTCGATGTAGGTGTCGGTCCGCGGCACATAGGCCTCGGGCTGATAGTAGTCGTAGTAGGAGACGAAGAACTCGACGGCGTTCTCCGGGAAGAAGCTCTTGAACTCCGAGTAGAGCTGGGCCGCCAGCGTCTTGTTCGGGGCAAGGATCAGCGCCGGCCGCTGCGTCGCCTCGATGATCTTGGCCATCGTGAAGGTCTTGCCCGAGCCCGTGACGCCCAGCAGCACCTGATCGTGCTCCGAGCCCTCCAGGCCCGCCACCAGCTCCTTGATCGCCGTCGGCTGGTCGCCGGCCGGTTCGTAGTCCGAGACAAGCTTGAACTTCCGGCCCCCTTCGGACTTCGCCGGGCGGCTCGGCCTGTGGGGTTTCCACAGGAGCGGCATGGTGTTCTCGTCGTAGTCGAACGTCGCGGACATGTCGGCGACGCCGCCGGCGGAGGCTCTAGGCATCCGGAGAAGATAGGATTCCGGACCGTGTTCTTCCAGCCGCCCTGCTGCCAGCATGTTGGCAGCAATCAACAGGAGCCCAGATGTCAGCCGAAGCCATCGCCGCCGCCCAGCAGGTCCTCGACGACTTCATGGCCGCCTTCAACGCCAGGGATGTCGAGGCTTGGGATCGGACCTTCAACTTCCCCTCGGTCCGCCTGGCCTCCGGCAAGCTGGTGATCATCCAGCCTGGCGACCACCGGCCCGGCATGTTCGACCAGGGCGCACTGGCCGAATGGGATCACTCGGCCTGGGAGCGGCGGAACGTGATCCACGCGGGCCCCGACAAGGTGCACATCGACACCCGCTTCACCCGCTACCGCAAGGACGGCTCAGTGATCGGCGGCTTCGACAGCGTCTATGTGGTCACGCTGGAGGAGGGACACTGGGGCGTGAAGATCCGCTCAAGCTACGCGCCCTAGCGCCGGGCGTTCAGCCAGTCGCGGATCGTCCGGTTGACTTGGTCCTTCGCGTCCCACTGCACGAAGTGGCCAGCCTGTGGCAACATCACAATCGTCGTGTCCGCCTCCACATGGTCCCACGTCCCCGAGTGGCCGGCGGCGTTGAGCGCGGTGTCCTTGACGCCGTGGATCACCAGCGTCGGCGCCTTGATGGGCAGGATCGGCGGCCGCTCGGCGCCCACGCCCGCGTCGGTCGAGCGCGGGTAGTTGGCCCGGTAGTAGTTGAGCATGGCGCCGAGGTCGGAGCGCTTCAGCGCCTCGACGTAGGGGGCCCTCTCGGCCGGGTCCTTCTGCCAGCCCGCCAGTCCCTCGGCGGTCAGGTTCTTCTCGAAGCCCGGCTGTTGGAAGTTGCGGGCGTATTGGCTGTTCTGCTGCTGGGCGGTGTTCGTCGCCATCTCCCGGGCGAAGCCGGCGGGGTGGGGCACGCTCAGGATGACCAGCCGGTTGACCAACTCGGGGCGGTTCATCGCCACCTGCCAGGCGATAGCCGCGCCCCAGTCGTGGCCGATCACCACGGCGTCCTTCTGGCCTTCGGTGGCGATCACCGCCGCCACGTCACCGATCAGGTTCGGCATGGCATAGGCTTCCACGCCCGCCGGCTTGTCTGACAGGTTATAGCCACGCAGATCCAGGGCCGCGGTACGGTAGCCGGCCTTGTTCAGCTCGGCGCTAAGCGGCTTCCAGGTGCCCCAGTAGTCTGGGAAGCCGTGCAGCAAGACGACGAGCGGCCCCTTGCCGTCAGCCATGTAGTGGATCTTCACCGGCCCGTTCTGTGCGTACCGGTCCTGCGGAGCGGCCCCGGCAGCTGTCGCCAGCCCCAGCGCAGCCAGCAGCGTCATCGCCAACCGGATCATCCGTGCCTCCTGCCCATGCTCTGGACGGAGGCTAGCACGGCGCAGCTCCTGAGACAGGCCCGCCGAAGCGGACCCGCCGGTGTTGTCCGGCGGGTCCGCTGGCGCCGATCCGGTCAGATCAGTCCTTGCCGTCCGTGGCCTTGCCGACGACGGCGCCGGCCGCGCCGCCTACCGCCGCGCCGACCGGACCGCCGACGACGGCGCCCGCGACCGCGCCGGTAGCGGCCTTCTGCTCGGTGTTGTGGCCGCACGCGGCGAGGGTGGTCAGAAGGCCTGCGGCGGCGAGCAGGCTGAGGGTTTTGCGCATGGGTATTCTCCAGGGTCCAGGTGGTCGGCCAGCAAACGTAGGTTGTCCGGCTAAGGTTCCTGGGCTCCGCCAGTTGGCCTGGGTCTTGCGACGGCTTTGATCGAATGGATCAAAACAGGACTTAGCCAAGCGCAGCCTCAAACCTGATGCTGCATTGCAATGTGGGTTGCCAAGCGGCCCAGTTGCATTCATAAACGCTTCACCATTTGCCGTCGCCTGTCCCAACGTGACCCGGACAGGCCTGCCGGCGGGCGCTGCCAGCAAGAGCAGGGGCGACCGCGGCGACAATTGTCGGGGGGCAACATCGCCCTCGTCGTGCAGGACACGAGTCCCTTGAATATTGGAACGCAGGCAAGCGCCGAATGGCGCGTGCTGATGAGCGCCGCTTTGATAGGTTCGGGCGTCGGCCTGGCGCTGGGCGCCGGCTACATGGCCGGCGGCATGGCTCAGGCCGCCGCTGATCACGCGCGCGCCGAACGCATCGCCGAAGTCGCCGCTGGCCGCTTCTCCGAGACCGTGCTGCAGCGCGACGCCGCCGGGATGGACCCGGGCGTCCTGGCGATCGCTCGTAACCATGACCCGCTCGCTCAAGACGCCCCCGGCCGCCAAACCGACGTGCTGGCCCATGGGCTGGAGCGAAAGCAGAACGAAGACCTGAAGCTCCGAGCCAGCCTCACCGCCGCCGGCGGCAAGCCTGGTTCAGGCCATGACGCCTCGCGCGAGCTCGATTGCCTGACACAGGCGGTCTATTTCGAAGCGCGTGGAGAAACCGCCACCGGCCAGGCTGCGGTGGCCCAGGTCGTGCTCAACCGCGTGAAACACCCGGCTTTCCCGAAAACCGTGTGCGGTGTGGTCTTCCAAGGGTCGAACCGCCGGACCGGCTGCCAGTTCAGCTTTGCCTGCGATGGCTCCATGCGTGGCCGCCGCGAGGCCAGCGCCTGGAGCCGGGCTCGTCAGGTCGCCGCGCGGGCGCTCACCGGCCGAATGCTCGGCGATGTCGGCTCAGCGACGCACTTCCACACGACGGCGGTGGCGCCAGCCTGGGGCCCGCAGATGCGCCGGGTGGCGCAGGTGGGCATGCACGTCTTCTATCGCTTCAACCCGCGCGGTGCGCAGCCAGTGCGTCCGGCTCCCGGCCTGGCCGATCAGGTGATGCTGGCCGCCCACACCCCTGCTAGCCCGGTCGAGCTTCGGCTGGCCACGGCGGTGGCGGAGAAGGCGACCGAAGCCGGCCTGAACGCGGGGGCGCAGAGCGCTTCCGAACCGACGGTCGCCGCTACGCCGGCCGCGGCGCCGCCCGCCGGACTGAGCAAGGCCGCGGATGTCGCCGCGAGTGCTTCTGAGGCTGCCGCCGCCACGGCTTCGTAGCTCGCGGCGCACTGGCGTGTCTGCGGGCGGCTGACCAGCCGATCAAGCCCGGGCTGATCTCCGCAGCGCTTGCGGTGGCTGGCCATAGGCGCGCAGGAACGCTCGACGCATACGTTCGGGGTCGGTGAAGCCGACCGCCTCCGCTACACGCTCGATCGCCTCGCGGCCGCTCTCAACCCGAGCCCGCGCCGCGTCCAACCGCAGGCGCTCGACAGCTTTCGCTGGGGTCAGGCCCGTCTCGGCGCGGAAGGTCCGCGCGAAGTTCCGCGGGCTCATGGCTGCCTGCTCGGCCAGCCGCTCCACCGGCAGTGGTTCGGCAAGGCGCTCGCGCATCCAGTCCATCAGCTCGGCGAAGCGGCCGTTCACACCCCCCGTGTCGATCAGGGCGGAGAACTGCGACTGTCCGCCTGGGCGTCTCTGATGAACCACGAGCTGCTGCGCTGTGCGGCGGGCGACGTCCGCGCCCAGATCGTCCTCTATGAGCGCCAGAGTCAGATCGATCCCAGCGGTGATGCCTGCCGATGTCCAGACGGGCCCGTCGCGGACATAAATCCGATCGGCGTCGAGGCGCACCTCCGGATAGCGGCGGGCGAAGTCGTCGGAGCGGCCCCAATGGGTCGTGGCGCGACGCCCATCGAGGAGACCCGCCTCAGCCAGCAGGTAAGCGCCGGAGCAGACGCTGGCCACACGCCGCACGCTTGGCGCAGTGCGCTTCAACCAAGCTACGACGCGGCGCAGCTCGGGCATGGAGCGTGTGCCATCACCGCCGGCTACGACCACCGTGTCGTAAGGGCCGTCGTCGAGCGCATCGGCCGCGAGGCTGATCCCCGAGGAGCTCTCCACCTCCCCGCCGTTGGCCGAGAGCACCCAGAGTTCGTACGCGTGCGGTTGGCACCGCTCGGCGATTTCGAAGGTCGAGATCGGTCCCGCAGCATCTAGCAGCTGGAACCCCGGGAAGATGACGACAGCAATACGAAGGGGCATGTCAGAATCCGAGGGAAGCATGTCATTCCGGCTGCGCTGCAAGCGTGGCAGGATTTACCCGAACCCGCAAGGAGGGCCCCGCCATGCCTCATCGTACGATCGTCTTTCCGCTCTACCCCAATGTCACGCACCTAGACTTCACAGGGCCGCACCAAGTGTTGAGCCGGGCTCCGCATACCCGGGTGGTGGTCGCCTCCCTCGGAGGGCGGGACGTCGATGCGGAGGGACTGACATTCACCGGCCTGGCGAGCCTCGCTGCGGTGGAGCATTGCGACGTGCTCTGTGTCCCTGGAGGCCTCGGCGCGACCGATGCGATGCTGGACGAGGCTTTCATGCGCGAGATCCGGCGGCTGGGCCGGGGCGCGACCTACCTGACCTCGGTCTGCACGGGCTCGCTGATCCTGGGCGCCGCCGGGTTCCTGAAGGGGAAGCGCGCGGCGTGCCACTGGGCGTGGCGTTCGCTACTTGCGCCGCTTGGCGCTGTCGTAGACGACAGTCGCGTGGCCCGGGACGGAAACGTGATTACCGGCGGCGGCGTGACCGCGGGCATCGACTTCGCGTTCGTGATGCTCGCCGAGCTTGCCGGAGAGACTTATGCGCAGGCGGTTCAGCTTGGGCTGGAGTATGCGCCGTCGCCGCCTTTCCAGGCGGGTCGCCCAGAACTCGCGCCGCCGGAGGTGGTGGCGCAGGTCAAGGCGCTAATGGAGCCCATGGCTGCGGCGCGCTACGCCGCGGCCGAGGAGGCGGGGCGGCGGCTTGAGGCCGAACTCACCTAAGGGCGGCGCGGGACGTAGGCGACCAACTGGATCTCGACCACTCCGCGGTCCGAGAGGAGGCCTGTCGTGCCAACCGCTGTCCAGGCGGGGTGAGGCGGCGGGATGAATTCATCCTTAACGGCGCTGAACGCGGCGAACTGCTCGTGCCGCGTGCCGCTGAACGCCGGGCTGTCCCAGAGGTGAAAGGTGTTGATCATCACCACGTCTTCAAACCTCGCGCCGCCAGCCTCAAGGGTCCGCTTCAGCTGCGTGAAGGCTCTTCTGACCTGAGCCTTGAGCGCGTCCGTGTCCGTTTTCTCATCAGCTAGAGGTCCAGCGATCACGCCGGAGATGTAGAGGTAGTCGCCCGCGCGGCGCGCCGGGGCATAGTGGTAGTCGTCGTAGGCGCGCTGCTCGCCAGGGCTGGTGATCACGACAGAGCCGCCGGGCGCAGGAATGATCCTGGGGTAGGGGCGCGATCCGGTCTCCGCGGCAGCAGGGGCGGCTATGACAAACAGGGTGAGTGCCGCGAGGTAAGGCTTCATGCCTGTTCATACGCCGCCCCTGCCGCGGCTGTCATGCTGCGTGCCACAAAGCTCGACATACGAACGGCCAGGGTCCGCGGGACCCTGGCCGTTGTTCGGACGCGCTTAGTCCGGAAGGGTCCTACGGCCGTGGGTGCTTTACCTTCGCGGCGACCCTCGGAGTTCGGCCGGAAAGTAGGTTCAGCGGGCCGTTCATGCGATCAGTCGATCGCGCTAGCGTTAGCGGTCCTGCTGATATCCCTGATGGTGCGTGTTCTGGTTGATGCCGCCGTGCCGGCCTTGCTGCTCGAGATTGACATCGGCGTCACCGGGTTGGCCGGACTGCAGGCCGGTCGTGTCCTCGCGCCTGTCGCGTCCGGAGCCCGCGACGTCCGGGCCGTCACCGGGGTGCGAGCGCTGTTCCGGCGGGATCGGGGGAGCTTTTGAAGCCATGGATTCGTCTCCTTCAGTTGGAGAAATGAACCCGGCGGGCAAGGGTCGGTTCCGAGGTCAGACGGCGTCCAGGCCGATATCCAAGACGCTGACGGAGTGGGTCAGCGCCCCAACGCTGATCACGTCGACACCGGTTTCTGCGATGCCGCGCACGCTCTGCAGGTTCACCCCGCCGGACGCTTCGAGCACCACCTTGCCGCCGGCCCGGCGCACAGCCTCCCGCATATCGTCCAGGCTGAAGTTGTCGAGCATGATCACGTCCGGCGCATGGGGCAGGGCCTCATCCAGCTGGTCCAGGCTGTCCACCTCGACCTCCACCTTCATCAGATGGCCGGCGAAGGCCTTCGCCCGCCGCACGGCTTCGCCCACCGACCCGCAGGCCGCCACGTGGTTGTCCTTGATGAGGATCGCGTCATCTAGGCCAAACCGGTGGTTCACGCCGCCCCCGCAGCGGACAGCGTACTTCTCCAGAGCGCGCAGGCCCGGGGTGGTCTTGCGGGTGTCGACGATCCGCGCCTTCGTGCCGGAGACGGCGTCGACGTAGGACTGTGTCAGGGTGGCGATGCCGGAGAGCCGGCCCAGCAGGTTCAGGCCGGTGCGCTCCGCCGAGAGCAGGGCGCGGGCGTTGGCGTCGACGCGGGCGAGAGCCGCGCCGGCGGTGACGTGGTCTCCGTCGGCGACGAGCTCGCGGAAGTCGGCGGTGGGATCGAGTTCGGCCACGGCCAGTCGGGCGCAGGCGAGGCCGGACACCACGCCGGCCTTGCGGGTGGCGAAGAGGGCGGTCAGGCGGACCTCAGGCGGGATGCAGGCCTGGGCGGTGACGTCGCCGGCGCGGCCGAGGTCCTCCGCCAGCGCTGCCCTGACCACGGGTGCGATCAGGAGGTCGGGGAGGGGCTCGATCATTCGGCGGCGTACTTCAGGGCGGGCTGGAGATCGTCAAGATGGACGAGGGTTCTCCGGGCGGTGGTCGGGGGCGTGGCGTCGGCGCGGAAGTGGCCGCCGCGGCTCTCGGTCCGGGCCAGGGCGCAGGCGGCGACGAGGCGGGCCGACACGAGCGAGGCAGTTCGTCCGTGTACGGATTCGAGCGCATCGACCTCGGCGAGCAGGCGGGCGAGGCCCGCGCCGTCGCGGATCACGCCGGCGTCGCGGCTCATGGCGCGGCGCAGGCCCTGCAGGGCGGCGTGCGGCAGGAGCGGCGGCACGTCCGGGCGCAGCACCGGGGTCGCCGGATCGGCCTCCTCGCGGGCCGCGGCTCCGGCGCGGGCCCCGAACACCGCCGCCTCGAGCAGCGAGTTGGAGGCCAGGCGGTTGGCCCCGTGCACGCCCGTGGAGGCGCACTCGCCGGCGGCATAGAGGCCGGGCAGGGAGGTGCGGCCCTCCGCGTCGGTGACCACGCCGCCCATGTGGTAGTGGCAGGCCGGGGCGACCGGGATCGGCTCGCGCTGGGGGTCGACGCCGCCGCCGATGCAGGCGGCGAACACGGCCGGGAATTCGTCCGGGAAGTGGTCGCCCACCGCCTGGCGGGCGTCCAGGAAGGCGCCACGGCCAGCCTCGCGCTCGGCGTGGATGGCGCGCGCCACCACGTCGCGCGGCGCCAGCTCGGCGTCGGGATGGTAGCTGCTCATGAACCGCTCGCCCGAGGCGTTCACCAGCACCGCCCCTTCGCCCCGCAGCGCCTCGGTGGCGAGCGGCGCCGGGTCCCGTCCGATGTCGATGGCGGTGGGGTGGAACTGCACGAACTCCGGATCGGCGACCTGGGCGCCCGCCAGCGCCGCCAAGCCCAGGCCCACGCCGGTCAGTTCCGCAGGCGTGGTGGTGACGGCGTAAAGGCCGCCCACGCCGCCCGTGGCCAGGATCGTCGCCTTGGCCACGATCTCCACCAGGACGCCGTCCTGCTCGGCGACCACGCCGCGGACGCGACCGGAGGCGTCCTGCAGCAGGCCGCGCAGCACGGCCCCGGTCCGCACCTCCACGTGGCGCGCCGCGAGCACCGCGGCCGTCACGGCCTCCATGATGGCGCGGCCCGCCTGGTCGCCCTTCACCCGGGCCACCCGGGCGCGACCGTGGGCGGCCTCCAGGCCCTGGGCGAACCCGCCGTCGAGCGTCCTGTCGAAGGGCGCGCCCAGCGCGGCCAGCGCCCGCACGGCGGCCGGGCCTTCCTCGGCCAACAGCCCGGCCATGGCCGGATCCACCAGCCCGGCGCCGGCCGCGATGGTGTCCGCGGCATGCAGCTCCGGCGTGTCGTCCTCGGCCAGCGCCGCGGCCATGCCGCCCTGGGCCCAGGCCGAGGCGCAGCCCTGGTTGAGAGGCGCCCCGGTGAGCAGCAGGACCTTGGCGGGCGCGGCGGCCAGCGCGGCGGTGAGCCCCGCCAGCCCTGCGCCGACCACGACCACGCCGTCGTGGCGGATGCGCTTCATCAGATCAGCTCCACGTCGACGTGGTGACGGGCCTTCACGAGGTCGTAGCGGGCCGGGATGGCCGGCGGCGGCAGGTCGACCATGCGCTGGACCGCAAGCCGGGCCCGCTCGGCGATCGCAGGGTCCACCGTGACCTCGTAGCGATCGTAGAGCAGCGCCTCGTAGATGTTCTCGAGGCTGATCCGCTTCATGTGCGGGCAGAGATTGCAGGGGCGCACGAACTCGGTGCCCACCGCATCGGCGGCCACGTTGTCGGCCATGGAGCACTCGGTGATCAGGACCACCTGCTTCGGCCGCTTCTGGATCACGTAGTCGTTCATCGCCGCCGTGGAGCCCGCGAAGTCCGACACCTCCAGCACCTCGGCCGGGCACTCTGGGTGCGCCAGCACCTGGGCGTCGGGGTAGGCGGCCTTGATCTCCAGGATGTCCTCGGCCGTGAAGCGCTCGTGCACCTCGCAGCGGCCCTTCCAGGCGATGATGCCGATGTGCGTCTGGCGGGCCACATTGCGGGCCAGGAACTCGTCCGGGATCAGGATCACCCGGTCGACGCCCCACTGGCGGGCGGCTTCCTCGACCACCTGCACGGCGTTGGCGCTGGTGCAGCAGATGTCGGTCTCGGCCTTCACGTCGGCGGTGGTGTTCACGTAGGTGACGACGGGCAGGCCCGGGTAGCGCTGCTTGATCAGGCGGACGTCGGCTCCCGTGATCGAGCTGGCCAGCGAGCAGCCGGCCAGCAAGTCGGGGATCAGGATCGTCTTATCGGGGCTGAGCACCTTCGAGGTCTCGGCCATGAAGTGCACGCCCGCCTGGACGATCACCTTGGCGTCAGACCGGGCGGCTTCCTTGGCCAGCGCCAGGCTGTCGCCGACGAAGTCGCCGACGCCATGGAAGATCTCGGGCGTCATGTAGTTGTGGGCCAGGATCACGGCGTCCTTCTGCCGCTTCAGCCGGTTGATCTCAGCGATCAGCGGAGCCTGGTGGCGCCATTCCATGGGCGTGACGTGGCCCTTCACCTTCTCCCATGCGGGGAGGGTCTGGGCCTCGATCTCGGGGGTGAAGTCAAAGGAGAAACCGTCAGCGGCCATCTCAGCCTCCCTTATGCTCGACGTGAGCATATCCCTGGCCCAAAAAGACGCCTCGGAGCGGGAGCCCTCGGCGCTGGTTATGCTCAGATCGAGCAAAACTAGATCGAATATAGCGACGCCTGGACGGCGCGCAAGGGCGATTCAACGAACCCCGGTCTTTTCCGCCGTAGCCAAGCTGGCCTTCGGGCGGCGGAGTCCCTAGATGCACAGTCCCGCTGGATGGCCGACCTTTCGCCGAATTAAGGACCCATCTCCCCGCTTTGCTGCGACAACCTCGTCGCCGAAGATCGAGAGCCTGAAGCCCTGATCCGCCTTGTCGACATCCTGCGCCGCGTCTTCCCGGCCGCGGCCCTGGCGGCCGTTGCGGTCGCCGCGTGCGCCCCGCAGCCCGAGCACGCGCTCACGCACGAGCAGCGGCGGTGGGCGGCCGCCGGTATGTCGCCCGAGGCCCTGAAGCTGCTGGCGAGCCACATGGACCCGGCCGCGCAGAGCCTCGCCATGCGGCACGATCCGTTCCTTCGTCGTCCCGACAGATGGAACCGGCCGGAAGGCTGGGAGAGCCTGGACCTCGACCAGGTCCCGGACCTTGGCCTGCCGCAGACCGGCCAGACGGCCGAGGAGATCAACGCGCTTCGTCCGTTCGCCGCCCTGCCGATCCGGCCGATGAAGCCTTTCGTGCTCAACACCTCCGGCAAGGACCGCGAGCGCGCGCTCGAATGCCTGAGCCAGGCCGTCTACTACGAGGCCGCGCGGGAGCCGGCGCTGGGGCAGGAGGCGGTGGCCCAGGTCGTGCTGAACCGCATGCGGCACCCGGCCTATCCGAAATCGGTCTGCGCCGTGGTCTACCAGGGCGCAGCCCGGACCACCGGCTGCCAGTTCACCTTCACCTGCGACGGCTCGCTGCGCTGGGCGCCGGAGCCGGCCCTCTGGCGCCAGGCGCGCCGAGTGGCGGAGCGGGCGCTGAACGGTCACGTGGCCAAGCAGGTCGGTTCGGCCACCCACTACCACGCCGCCTATGTGGCCCCGTACTGGGCGCCGACCTTGGTCAAGATGACCAAGGTGGGCGCGCACATCTTCTATCGCTGGACCGGCCCGTGGGGCGAGCCCCCGGCCTTCACCGGCCGCTATGCCGGACGTGAAGCCGATCTGACCACCGCCGTCCTGACCGGGCTGGATTCCCGCACCCAGGGCCTGCTCGCGCCCGAAGCCCAGGGCGTGGCGCCGGAGCGCAAGATCGACCTCGCCGTGGCTGGGGAGGTGCGCACCTACACCGTCGTCGATCCCTCCGCGGCCGGCGGCGAGCGCACCCGCGTGAAGGGCACCCTCGTGGCCTCCCGCCGGCAGCCCACCGCCGACGAGATCCGCCGGATCAACGAGAACCTGGCGGCCGTGGAACGCGATCTCGACGGACCGAAAGCTCCCAGCGCCGCTGCCAACGCCGCCCAGGCCGCCAAGCCTGCCAGCGAGGCCGCGCCCACTGGGCTGGACTAAGCTGTCGTTGCTCGGCGCTCGAGGCGCGCCATCCGCGGCTCCTGTTCCGTGCTCGCCCTAGTGCATCCAGTGGGCCGGTTTGAGTTCCAGGTAGCCTGGATCGAAGTCGGCGACGGTGCGAAGCTCCGGGCCGTTGTGGATCGTCACGACCGTGCCCTTCCACGAGATCAGCTGCTCGGCCCGCAGTTCCTGCAGGGTGCGATTGATATGGACCGAAGACAGCCCTAGGGCGTCGCCGAGGTGGGTCTGCGTGACCGGGAAAGAGAAGTGGTCGCCGTCGGCAAGCCCCAGCCCGTCCATCCGGGTGAACATCTCACAGATCAGATGGGCGACCTTCTGCCTTGCGGAACGGCGTCCCACGCTGACCAGCCATTGCCGGAAAACACCGGCGTCGACCACGGAGTCTCGCCACAGCGCCACACCCACGTTGGGATGGGCTGCGATGAGCGCGCCGATGGCGGCATGAGGGATGAAGGCGACCCGAGCTGCGGAGATCGAGCCCACGGCATGATCCAGCCGAGGCATGTGCAGGCTGTCCCTGTCGGGAAGGTCGCCGGCTATGTGGAACGAAACGATCTGCCGGGTCCCTGTCGGCGTCAGCGCATAGCGAGCAACCAGCCCTTCGACCACGAAGCAGCATTCCGTCGGCACGGAGCCCTGCTCGATCAAGTCCTGCCCCGCATCGACGCTTCTGGTCCGCAGAGGCAGGCCGGCCACGGCGTCGCGGTCGCTCGCGTGCAAAGGCGAAACGCTCTCTAGCTTGCGGATCAGCCGGCCGTGTTCGGCCGACGGTGCGTTGGCGGGCATCGAATAGCTTTCGGGGAGGCGGTGACCAAAGCGGTCGATAATCTGCGTCATCCTAGGCCACGCAGGGCCGTTGTCGCTAAAGCACCCATGTGGCCACCCCTCCATGTTAGCGCGCGCTGATCTGGAGCAAGTGTGGTTGAGCATTAGTACATGGTGTCTTCGTCAGAAATTGCTACTGCGGCAACGCAGTTATTCCTGGTGTGACATTCGTGCGGCTCGAAATAGTCGCGATGCGATGACAATAAAGGGACATCGGTGGCCATGTAACAGGTTCTAGAGGCTGGGGGTCCTCGTGCTCCCGCCTGATCGTGAGTTCCACATGCAGCGGTATGACCTCCGTCTGAGAGATGGAACCTCAGAGATCATCGATCCGGATAAGGCCGAGTTCGCCACGGTAGAGCATCTGCGCAGAGCGGCGCTTACCGCCTCCCGCGGGATGATCGGCCACGATGCGGCCGACGGTGTTCGGAACCTGCGTTCCGCATAGACGCTGAGGACGAGCAGGGCTCCGTCGTCTTCTCACTGCCCTTCAGCTCGGTCTCAAGCTTGCCGCCGCCGAGGAGCACGCCGGCCGGGGTCTCGTCCTCGAGTCTCTGCACGCCCGTAGGCAGGTCGCCGTCGGCGTGGTGGCTGCATCGCCCCGCCTCCACGAGGCAGGTGAAGAAGGCGTGTCTCCTCGTCGGCAACTCCCTCCTGTGGTCGACGCAGCCGTCCAGAGTGACGTTGATGCTGAAGGTCAAGTGTCCCGTGCCGCGAGTCTAAGCCAGGCCGTGGAGAGACGCGGTATTAGATTAGACGAAGTGCGATAGAGAACTCTGGACCTGGGGGCTCTACAGCGAGCGGTGTTATATGTCCTAGCATTGATCTAGGCCGCTTGAGGCGATCACGTCGAACGGATTTAGCGCGATCGCGAGCCTATGCTGTATTCATGTTTGCCGCTCCCTTCACCTGCTGTAGATGATCAGGCGGTCCGAATGGACCGTCACAAGCCGGGAGTGACATGAGCGAGGAACCGGAGGGGAGCGGAGCGCCGTCAGGCGGGGACCGATACCGGCTGCTGGTGGACTCCATCACCGACTACGCGATCTACATGCTCGATCCCAAGGGGCATGTGGCGAGTTGGAACCCCGGGGCACGGCGGTTCAAAGGGTACGACGCCGAGGAGGTGCTCGGCGCCCATTTCTCCCAGTTCTATACGGAGGAGGAGCGCGCAGAGGGCGTTCCGGCCCTGGCGCTCGAAGAAGCCGCGCGGAAGGGCCGCTTCGAGCGGGAAGGCTGGCGCGTCCGCAAGGACGGCAGCCGGTTCTGGGCCCACGTCATCATCGACCCCATCCGCGCGCAGGACGGCGAGCTCCTGGGCTTCGCGAAGATCACCCGCGACCTGACCGAGCGGCGCGCCGCCGAAGCCCGGCTGCGGGAGAGCGAGCAGCAGTTCCGCCTGCTGGTCCAGGGGGTCACCGACTACGCCATCTACATGCTCGACGCGAACGGCGGGGTCGCGAGCTGGAACGCGGGGGCCCAGCGGATCAAGGGCTACACGCCCGACGAGATCATCGGGCGGCACTTCTCCGAGTTCTACACCGAGACCGACCGCGCTGCGGGACTCCCGCTGCGAGGGCTCGAGACCGCGGCTCGCGAAGGCCGTTGGGAGCACGAGGGGCAGCGGGTCCGGAAGGACGGCACGTCCTTCTGGGCGCACGTGGTGATCGACGCGATCCGCAACGAGGCCGGGGAGCTGATCGGTTTCGCCAAGGTGACCCGCGACGTCACGGAGCGGCGCGAGGCCGAGGCGGCGCTGCACCAGGCCCAGGCGGCGATGGCCCGGTCGCAGAAGCTCGAGGCCATCGGCCAGCTCACCGGCGGGGTCGCGCACGACTTCAACAACCTCCTGCAGGTGATCAGCGGCAACCTTCAGCTGCTCAGCAAAGACATCGCCGGTAACCCGCGGGCTGAGGTGCGGGTGCAGAACGCGCTGGCCGGCGTGGCGCGCGGCGCCAAGCTGGCGTCCCAACTGCTCGCCTTCGCCCGGCGACAGCCGCTCGAGCCGAAGGTCGTGAACGTCGGCCGCCTCGTGCAGGGCATGGACGAGATGCTTCGCCGCGCGCTCGGCGGAGAGGTGGAGATCGAGACCGTCGTCGCCGGAGGGCTGTGGAACAGCCTCGTGGACCCCGGCCAGATCGAGAACGCTGTCCTGAACCTCGCGATCAACGCCCGCGACGCGATGAACGGTGAAGGGCGGCTCACGATCGAAGTCGGCAACGCCTTCCTCGACGACGCCTATGCGCGGGCGCACGCCGACGTGGCGCCCGGCCAGTACGTCCTGCTCGCCGTCTCGGACACGGGAAGCGGCATTGCGCCCGAGCACCTCGAACGCGTCTACGAGCCGTTCTTCACGACCAAGCCGGAGGACAAGGGGACCGGCCTTGGACTCGCGATGGTCTACGGCTTCGTCAAACAGTCCGGTGGTCATCTGAAGATCTACAGCGAGGTCGGCGCCGGCACGACGGTCAAGCTTTACCTCCCCCGCGCCGCGGCCCGTGAGGACGCGCTGGTGAACGCCTCGGATGGCGAGGTTACGGGCGGTGACGAGACGGTCCTGGTGGTGGAGGACGACGACGAGGTCCGCGAGGTGGCGGTCTCGATGCTGACGGAGCTTGGCTATCGGGTGATCAAGGCCAGGGACGCGGCGAGCGCGCTGGTCATTGTCGAGAGCGGCGTGCCCATCGACCTGATCTTCACCGACGTGATGATGCCGGGTCCGCTGCGCAGCCCGGACATGGCGCGCCAGGCGAAGGAGCGGCTGCCCAACGTCGCGGTGCTGTTCACGTCCGGATACACGCAGAACGCCATCGTGCACGGGGGCCGACTCGACCCGGGGGTCGAACTGCTGGCCAAGCCCTACACCCGTGATGCGCTCGCCAGGAAGGTCCGCCATGTGCTCGCCAACGAAGCGCAGAAGCGTGTCCCCGGGCCAGCCGGCGGGGAGCGTCAGCCGCTCACGATCGCTGCCGAAGACGTCGAGGTGATGCTGGTCGAGGACGACGACATGATCCGTTCGACCACGCTCGAGATGCTTCGAGACGCAGGGTTCCGGGTCAGAGAGGCCAGCAGCGCCGAAGAGGCGCTCGCCGCTCTCGAAGCCCGCCCTGTGGACGTGCTGATGACGGACGTCGGCCTGCCGGGAAAGTCAGGCCTCGAGTTGGCCAAGGTCGCGCGCAGCCGGTGGCCCGAGATCAGCCTGATCATCGCCTCCGGCGACAAGGGCGCCGGCTCGGACGCGGCGTTCCTCGGAGCGTCCCTGGTGGTGAAGCCCTACACCCCGGACGTGCTCAGGCAGACCATCGGCAAGCTTCTCCAGGCACGCAGGCTCGCGGCGCGGCGCCGCTAGGGGACGTGATCGCGCCCATGCGCGGTGGAGACGGTGTGGTCAGCGCGCCCGCCGGTAGTGCATGGCGATCGCGCCGCAGCGGAGCGGCGTCGCCGAGATCAGCTCGAGCCGTCGCGTGCCGGGCAGGCCGCTTTCGTAGAGGGTCGGGCCGTGGCCGGCGATCCTGGGGTGGACGAGGAACTTGTACTCGTCGATCAGATCCAGCCGGTCCAGCTCGGCGGCGAGCTTGCCGCTGCCGAGGAGCACGCCGGCAGGGGTCTCGTCCTTGAGCCTCTGCACGCCCGTGCGCAGGTCGCCGGCGAGGTGATGGCTGTTGGTCCACGGGAAGGCCGTTCGCGTCGACGCCACCACGTACTTCGGCTTGGCTTCCAGCTTGACCGCCCACTCGCGTATCGCCGGCGGCGCCTGCTCGTCGCCGCGAGCGACCGCCGGCCAGTAGCTCTCCATCATCTCGTAAGTGACGCGACCCCACAGCATCGCTCCGCCCTCGTCCATGAGGCGGGTGAAAAAGGCGTGCGTCTCGTCGTCGGCGATTCCCTCCTGGTGGTCGACGCAGCCGTCCAGGGTGACGTTGATGCTGAAGGTCAAGAGTCCCATGCCGCGAGCCTAAGCCATGCCGTGGAGATCACGTAGGCCGATCGCCCGGTGAACTCGCGCCCGGCAACCGCAGGTCTGCTGACGACCCTTCACGGACCCGCAGGCGTCTACCTGGGGTGGTGAAGGGGCTCAACCCGGCGCCTGCGGCAGGGCGCGTCCTTGCGCCGAGCCCGCGCGACGCCTAAGCCGGGTTGGGGCCATCGGTTGAGCTTCAGGCGCAGGAAAATCAGTGGCTTCTTCGCGAACGACCGAGCCGCAGACCTGGCGGCCCGAACACCTGAGGCTGGCCATCGACGCGGCATGCGTGGCGCTCTGGTCGTGGAACGTCGACAGCAACCGTTTCACCATGGACGAGCGGGCCTTCGAACTCTGGGGACTCCCTTGGACGGCCGAGGTGGAGTTCGAGACGCTCTCGGCTCACATCCATCCCGCCGACCGGGATCGGGTCCGGGCGGCGTTTCTCGCCACCCGCTCGGTTGCGGGACCCTATGAGATCGATTTCCGGATCGTCCTCGGCCACGAGATCCGCTGGATCTCCGCCCGCGGCCAAGGCGCCGACGCCGGGATCGTCGACCGGGTCATGTACGGCATCTTCCTGGACGTCACCGGGCGCAAGCAGGCCGAAGAGGGCCATGAGCTGCTGGCCGGTGAGATGAGCCACCGGGTCAAGAACCTGCTCGCTGTGGCCGCCGGCCTCGCCCAACTCTCGTCGCGCTCCACGGCCACCGCGGCGGAAATCTCTTCCGAACTCATCGGCCGACTGACCGCTCTGGATCGCGCCCACGACCTCGTGCGGCCGCTGCCCGGGCATGAAGGCGACGCGGCCCTCCTGGGGGACGTGTTCTCGGTGCTGCTCGCCCCCTATGACGACACCGGAGCTTTCGCCGGGCGCATCCGGGTGGCCGTTCCCAGGATGGGCGTCGGCGAGAAGGCGGCCAGGACCCTTGCGCTGGTGATCCATGAGCTGGCGACCAATTCGGTCAAGCACGGCGCGCTGTCGGTGGTGGCGGGGATACTGGACGTCTCCAGCACCACCGACGAGGGCGAGGTCACAGTGGTCTGGGCGGAGACCGGTGGACCACCCATCGAGGAGCCGCCCGAGATGCGCGGCTTCGGCAGCAAGCTGGTGGCCCGCAGCCTCTCGGAAGAACTCGGCGGGGCGATCACCTATGACTGGCGCCTGAGCGGCCTGGTGGCGACGCTGCGGATGCGCAAGGACAAGCTCGCCAACTGACGCGGCGGGCCAGCCCACGCTGGCTGCGCGGCGACGCCATGACGCAGCGACCTCTTGCCTACTGTGCCTGCGGACCCGCGGCTCGCTCAATGCGGGCCTACGTCTGTCGCCCGCTTTCCAGTCGCCAGTCAGTACCAGGGGCAAGTATGAAGACGATCGCGGTCTTGTCCCGCAAGGGCGGCGCCGGGAAGACGACCCTGGCCGTGAGCCTGGGTATCGCCGCCCAGCAGGCCGGCCTCCGCGCCGTGGTGGCCGACATCGATCCGCTGCGTTCGGCGGCGGTCGTCCTAGGGAGCCGTGCGGACGCCGCCTCGATCCTGATCGAGACGACGGGCCGGAAGCTGAAGGCGGTGCGCGACGCCTGTTCCCGCAGCGGATGTGACCTGCTGATCCTGGACACGCCGCCGTCGCCGCTGAACGAGGTGATCAAGGCGATCGAGATCTCCGACTTCTGTCTGGCCGTGGCCCGGCCGACGGCGCTCGACCTTGCCGCGATCGAGGAAACGATCCAGCTCATCGGAAAGCACAGGCGGGACGGACTGGTCGTGCTCAATCAGTGCCCGCCGGCCCGCAACGGCATCGAGGCCGGCGTCACCCGGCGCGCGCTGCAGACGTTGGAGTTCAGCCGCGTCCCCGTCGCGCAGATCAAGATCCGCAGCCGGCTGTCGTACCAGCAGGCGGCGAGCGAGCGGCTCGGCGTCACCGAATTCGCCCCGCAATCCGAGGCGGCGCTCGATCTGCAACGCCTCCTGCTGGAAGCGGGCGAGCGCATCGCCCGTGGTCCCGCCCGCCGGGAGGACCGTTCGTTCCTTGGGCGCTCCGCAGTGTCGGGAGGCTTGGCGATGGACGAGCCCTGGGGCGCCACGGCGCCCGGACTCGTCGTCGCCGCGTCGGCGGCGTCCTTCTGGGAATTCGCCTGACGCGCAGCTAGCGCGGATTGGATGGACCCCGCGGCTGATCTGCACGTAAGGTGGGTTCGAGACCTGCAGGGAGAACGCGATGTTCGTCGACATGCGCCAGGGAACCCAGGAGCACTGGAAGGTGATCGGCGCGGAGCACCGCGTGCACCAGCAATCCACCGCCCCCATGCAGATCATGGACACGCTGCGGCGGCTCGAGCCGCTGCAACTGGGCTTCGCCGCCAATCAGCTGACCCATAGCCTGATGGCCGGAACGCTGGCCCGCCGCGACGGCGCGAGCGACGAGGAGGTGGTCGCCGCCCTCTGCCACGACATCGGCAAGGCGCTGTCGATACCGAACCACGGCCCGATCGCAGCCGAGATGCTGAAGCCCTACGTGAGCGACGACATCTACAAGGCCATCTACTGGCACCAGGATTTCCAGGGCGCCTACTACTACGAGTTCATGGGCAAGCCGGGCGACCTGCGGGAGAATTTCCGCAAGGAGAGCTGGTTCGAGATGGCCGAGAAGCTGGTCGACCGCTGGGACGCGCCGGCCTTCGACCCCGGCTTCGACGTCGATCCGCTGGAGTCCTTCGAGGACCAGGTGGTGAAGGTCTTCTCCAGCCCGAAGCGGTAGCCCGGCCGCGATCGATCAGCCGAAGGCGTCGGGGTAGGCGACGGTGAGCGGCTGATCGAAGGCGCCGGGCTCCAGCGCCAGCGCCATGAAGGCGGGTGAGCCGGAGTGGGGCGACGTGACCTGCGCCGCGGCCTGTGCGGTGAAGCCGAAGCGCGGATAGTAGGCGGGGTGGCCCAGCACGAGCACGCCGTGGGCGCCGAACTCCTTGGCGCTTTCCAGGCCGGCGCGCACCAGGGCCGAGCCGTGGCCGCCGTTCTGCAGGTCCGGCCGCACGGCCACGGGCGCCAGGGCCGCGAACATCTCGTACCGGTCGGCCCAGAGACGGCTGAACAGGATGTGGCCCACGACTGCGTCGGCGTCGAGGGCCACCAGTTCGAACAGCATGTCGCCGTCGGCCCGCAGCCGCTCGACCAGCCGGGCCTCGTCGGCCTGGCCGAAAGCGGCCTCCAGGAGGGCGGCGATCGCCGGGTGGTCGTCAGCTCGGGCGTAGCGGATCATCGGGAGAGCCTAACCCATAACGCCCGTGCTGACGGCTCCGACCTACTGGGGCGGCGGCGGCGCGGGCGCGTCGGTGGTGGCGGGGCGACCCGCGGTGGTCAGGGCACGGCCAGCGTCCCGGGCGGCGTCACGCACCATGGGCTGGGCCCGGTCGGCTGCCACCGCAAGGTCCTGGTCAAGCCGCGCGCCGCCCTGGCTGAACGAGCCGGAGTAGGCGGCGTAGGCCAGCACGGCCAGGCCCACGCCTGCGGCCACGAACAGGAAGGTCATGCCGCCCGGGTGGCGTTTGCGACCGCGCAGAGCGTCGCGCCGGCCGCGGTCGTAGGCGCTGGAGACGTCTTTCGCAGTCAGGGCGTCGGCGTTCGGGTTCAGGGGAGCAGAGCTCGCACTCCGCGCCTGGAAGGGGTTCTTGAAAGCCATGTGTTCTCCAATGCGGCGCTCGTCCGCTTGCAGCCAGTCGGCCGGCCCGCAGGGCCGGCGCATACGCACGTCCGAGGGCGTCAGCGCGCCCGGCGGCGGGCCACGGCGTGGTAGATCACCAGCACGATCACCGCGCCGATGACGGCGACCATCAAGCTGTACAGGTTGAAGCCGGTGACGCCGGACTGGCCGAACTGCTGGAACAGGAAGCCGCCGACCACGGCGCCCACGACCCCGAGCACGAGGTCCATCACCAGGCCCGAGCCTGACTTGTTGACGATCTTGCTGCCGATGAACCCGGCGACGATGCCGAGCACGATCCATGCGAGGATGGACATGCTTTCAAACCTTCCGCCGGCAAGCGTTGCGCAGGGAGCGCAAAGGCGGTGAAGCTTGACTGCAGACTGTTAACGCAGCGGTTGAGCTTCGGTTCCGGCCGGGGGGCGACCGCGGAACCTTCGAAGGCGGCAGCCGCAGGGCCAGACGCCCTGGCGCCGGACTGCGCGGAGCTGGCCTTCGACTTCAATCCGGCGCCGCCGCAGATCTGAGACCATCGCCGCGGGCTCTGTCGCGAGCGATGGCCGTCTCCCGAGGTCGCGCCTGAGCGCTAGCGCCCCTTGGCGCCCGCGGGATCGAGGAAGGACCGGCCCGCCGGCGCAGGCTTCGCCTTCTCTTGCTTGGGCTTGCGAACCTCTTTGTTGGACTTCTTCTGGCCCTTAGCCATGTTCGTCTCCTGGCTCACATGTACGAGCGGCGGACCGCTCTGATTGCACTGATAGCTGGCGCGCCGGCGTGTTGACCAGAAGACTGTTTGGATCGCCGCTGGTTCCGCCTTGGCGCGCAAGCCGTCTGGTCAGCGGTTCAGCTCGCGGACGCAGGCGCGAAGCAGCTGGGCGCGCGCCGCCGTCACTTCCTGGCTCTTCAGCTCTTCCAAGGCGCCTTCCAGAGGCCAGCCCCGGTGACGCGCGCCCAGCTTCCAGATCTCCGCGCGAACGGCAGCCTCGGTCGGCATGGCGCCACGCCACCAGGAAGCGAGGCTCATCGGCCGAGCCCAATGCGGCTTGCGGACTGCGCCCAGAAGCTCTGGCCTGCCGGGCCCAGCGGATCCGTCGGCGGGAGATATGTCATGGATGCGGTTCCGTTGGAGACGCCGCGTGGCTTGCGATGTTCCGCTTCGGTGGCGAAATCGCGCACCACGGCGCTGGTTGCTAAGTGGGGACGCGGCGCAGCGAACGTAAGGCCTCGTCAGGCCGCAGCGCCGTCAGGTTCGTCCCTGTCGTCACGCGAGAACGGCCGCCAATTGCTCGCGTCGATTGAGTTGTGCGCCCTGTTCTCCAAGTCTTCGCGTGGGCTGCGTGGCCAATCCATGGTCTAGGCGCCCCGCCCTGCGACACTCCCAAGCTACCGATGTTATATAACCTGTGTTAAGTTCCTCGGAGTGCTGGAATGTAGCCGAGGGGCTTCCACGCCTGAGAGAGACTTGCGCTCCCGCCCTGGTTTTGACCGGAGCAGATCATGGACAGCTATCGCCTCTTTTTCGTGGAGCGGGGGAAGATTGGGTCGGCGCAAGAGTTCGAGGCAAGTTCGGACCGCATCGCCATCTCGCATGCTGAAGGACTGCGCGCAGGTCGGGCCGCTGAACTTTGGAGCCGCGCGCGACAGGTGCTGACGTTCGCCCAGGATGGGGCGGCAGCTCCGCCCTAGTCCATTGCCATGGCCGTGAGGGCGGAGCTGCGCCTCGCCTACTGCACGATCCAGTCGGCCGAGCCGAGCTGGCTGGGCGTGACGCCCAACAGGGTGGTGATGGTCACCGGCCAGTCGCCGCTGGCGTTTGGCCCATCCATGTCGACGACGACCTGGGTCCCGCCATCGCCGGCGTTGAGCTTCAGCCAGCCGTCCCGGATCGGGTCCGTGCCGGTGTAGCCGGCGTCATCGAAGATCCCCCGCAGGTCGATCTTGTCGGTCCCTGGCGTGAAGTCGGTGACCTTGCCCGCATTCCACGGCGCGTCTACGAAAACGAAGCGGTCCGCTCCGCCGGCGCCGGTCAGCTGGTCCGGACCCCGGCCGGCGTTCAGCGTGTCGGCGCCGGCCCCGCCGGTCAGAACGTCGCCCTCCTTGCTGGAGTTGATCACCTGGCCGGAGGATGGCGGCGGCTGGCCCCCGTCGTCGTTCTGGATCAGGCCCGCGAGCGTGGCGTTGGCCCCGAGGCTCGCGCCCTGCGGGTTGCTCAAGGTGATCGTGAGGCCCTCGTCCGGCTCGGCGGCGGTGTCCCCGGCCACGTTGAAGACGATGAACTTGGTCTGCTCGCCCGGCGCGAAGGTGACTGTACCGGACGGCAGCGCGCCGCCCGCGAAGTCGGCCGCCGACGCAGGGTTCGTCCCGGACGGCGTCACCGTCCATTCGACGGCGGCGGAGCCCGTGGTGTCGCTGCGCGTCACCGGGACGCCCACGTTGCGCGGCCCCGAATCCCCCTCGGGAAGGATGGCCGTGTCCGTCCAGGCGAAGCGGATCGTGCCGCCTGCGGAAGGCGGCGGCGTTGAACCAGACGCGCTGAGGTCGGCCCAGCGGTAGGTCCCGCCCGGAACGCCCTGGAGCGTGGTGATCAGGAACGGCCATTGCCCTGTCCCGGAGGCGTCGGGATCGAAATAGATCTGCAGCCCGGCGAAGTACTTGTAGCTGATGTAGCCGTCGCCCTCGGGGTTGGAGCCGCTGTAGCCCGCGGCCTGGAACAGCTGACTGAAGTCCAGCCGATCGGCGCCAACCTTGAAGTCGGTGACCTTGCTGCCCTGCCAGGGGAGGTGGCGGAACACCAGCAGGTCCCCGCCTTCGCCGCCGGTGATGGTGTCGGCGCTGCGTCCGGCGGTGATGGTGTCCGCGCCGCTCGTGCCGGTCAGGGTGGACGGGCTGTCGCCGCCGCTGATCGCCCGGCCTGGCTGGTCGCCGGCCGGCGGCTGGTCGTCGTTGACGATCGTCCCGCTGGACAACGCGTTGCCGAGCGTGGCCCCGGAGGCGCCGCTGAGCCGGACGGCGAGGGCCTCGTCGGGCTCCACGGCGCTGTCGCCGCTCACCCTGAAGGTCACCGTCTTGTAGGTTTCGCCGGGCGCGAAGGTGAGCACGCCGGACGGCAGCGAGCCGCCGAAGTCCGCCGCGTCGACCGGCTGGGCGCCGGAGCCCTCGACGGCCCAGTTGACCGTCGAGGTCCCGCCGGTTGGTCCTGTGCGCTCTACGGCATAGGAGAACTGCACCGTGCCGCTGTTGCCTTCGGCGTGCCGGGGCTCGATGGGACGGATCGCGATCTGCGGCGTGGTGGCGGGCGGCGGACTCGCGCCGCCAGAGAGCTGCTCCCAGGTCACCGGGCCGCTGACGCCCTGCAGCTTGAGAATGTAGTTCGGCCACTGCTGGGCCGTCGCCGCACCGTCACGGTCGAACAGGACCAGGGTGTTCGAGCCATCGGCGCGGACCGAAATGTACTTGTCCGCCACCGGATCCGAGCCGGCGTAGCCCGCCTTCTGCAGGAGGGCCGAGAGGTCCAGCCGATCGGCGCCGACCGCGAAGTCGGTGATCGTGCCGGGTGACCAAGGCTCGTTCGCCCAGACGAACTTGTCGGCGCCCGCCCCGCCGGTCAGCAGGTCTGAGCTCTGGCTGCCGTGGATGGTGTCGTCGCCGGCGCCCCCGGTGACGGTCGAGCCGGGGTTGTAGGCGTAGAGGTTCTGGCCCGGGTTCGTCGACGGCGGTGTTCCATCGTCGTCGTTCAGGATCGTCGCCATGAAACCGGAGCGCGACCCGCCGATCGTCCCCCCCTGAGCGTTGCTGATGTAGATGCCGAAGGTCTCGTTGCTCTCGATGGCCGAGTCCCCCGCGACGTGCAGTGTTAGGGTCTTGCTGGTCTCGCCCGCGGCGAAGCTGACCGTGCCTCCAGGCGCGACGCCGCCGCTGAAGTCGGAGGCGGTCGCGGAGTGGCCGTTGAGGTTGACGCCCCAGGTGACCGAGCCGGGCTGTTGGGTCGAACCGGAGCGGCTGATCACGAAGCTGTACGGGGTCCCGCCGCTATTGCCTTCCGCCTGGTAGAACGGTCCTGAGGGATCGATGTTGAAGACGGTGGGCTGGGCCGGCGGGGGACCGCCCGAGAGCTGCGCCCAGGTGACCGGGCCCGCTACGCCCTGCAGCTTGATGATGTAGTTCGGCCATTGCTGGCCGGTGGCGGTTCCGTCGCGGTCGAACAGCACCAGCGTGTCCGAGCCCTGCGCGGTGAGGCTGACGTACTTGTCGGCCACCGGATCCGAGCCGGTGTAACCGCTGGCCTGGAACAGCGCCGCAAGGTCGATGCGATCCGTGCCGACCACGAAGTCGGTGACGGTGGCCGGCGACCAGGGCTCCTTGGCCCAGGCGAACCTGTCCGCGCCGGCTCCGCCGGTCAGCAGGTCCGAACCCTGGCTGGCGTTGATGGTGTCGTCGCCGGAGCCGGCGGTGACCGTCGAGCCGGGCCCCGGCGAATTGTAGACCTGGCCGGAGCCGCCGCCCGAGCCCGAGCCGGCGGTGACCGTCACGTCGAGCTTGCCCCTTTCCCAGGCTGCCGTGCTGCTGTCGCCCTCCCGCACGGAGTATTCGAACCGATCCACCGAACCGGCCGGCGCGTCGGCGTTCACCGCGTAGCTGTAGTCGCCGCTGCGCTGGAGGGTGAGGACGCCGTAGGTCCCCTGCACGACCACCTGGCCATTGGCGTCGAGGTAACCCCCGCCCGTGCCGGCCGCTGTCCGCGCATAGATCAGCTGACCGCCGTCGGCGCCCATGCGGTCGACGCCGCTGTCGCCATCGCCGGCGTCGCCCGGGCTGGCGTCCGTGAGGACATTCCCGGTCGCGGGCGTTGTGGAGCCCGCCGCCACCGTGTCCACGTCGTTGGCCGGCGCCGGCCGGTCGTCGACGACGTTGAACTTGAGAACCGTGTGGGTGGTGTCGCCGTCGCGGTCGGTGACCGCCAGGCCCACGGTGTCGGTCTCGGTCTTCCCGTGCACGAGCCCGTACTCGCCATGCTTGTGCGCGCCGACCAGGGTGTAGCGGTAGCTCACCTGACCGGTGGCCGCGTCGAAGCCGGTGAACTCCAGGCGCTCGGCGAACGGGGTCTGGACCGTGGTGGCGGTGAAGACGCCGTCGTCGATGATCGTGCGCCCGGCCACCACCAGGTCGCCCAGGCCGTCACGCGCCGCTATGGTGAACACGCCGCTCACGCTCAGGGCTGCCGCATTCGGAGCGGTGCCGTTCGGCAGATTCGACTCGTAGAGCGTGCCGACGGCGCCCGAGGGGGCTGTGATCTGGGGATAGCTATCCCCTCCCGCGGCGGAGCCGAAGGTCCGCAGGTAGATGCCGCCCTGGTCGCCGTCCTGGCCGTCCGAGCGCCAGGCCACAGCGTAGGCGCCGGCTCCGAGCACGGCCACTTCCGCGTCCGACTGCAGCCCCGTGGCGTTCTCGTTGACGCGCACCGCCTCACCGCTCGCCTGGGCCTGGGCGTCGAAGGCCTGCAGGTAGACGTCGCTGGCGCTCGTGCCCGACCAGGTCATCACGAAGCCGCCGTCGTGGGTGGCGGCCAGGTCGACCGAGCCGCTCGTATGGCCGCCGATCTCCTGGGATACCGGCTGTCCCCCCGTGCCGTCGGCCGCGAACTTGCGCACCACCACCTGGCCGGTGCTGTCATTCATGTAGCCCGGGCGCTGGACCCAGGCCACGACGTACCCGCCGTCGCTGGTGGCGGTGATAGCCGGTTCGCCGACGGTGTGGTGCGCGGTCGTGGTCGAGCTCGGCGTGCCGCTGCCCAGGGGGGCTCCGGCGGCGGAATAGCGCTGGACGTGAACGTCCCCGGACACCACGCCATGGTAGCCCGCGGCCGTGGAGGACCAAGCCACGACCACGTCGCCGTTGGTCAGCTGCGCGATCACCGGCTCCGCCGGGTAGAAGGTTCTGACCCCGCTTAGGTCGGGGTGCGCGGTGGCCACCGTCACAGCCGGGCCTCGGGCCGCCATGCCGCCGTCGAACAGCTGGTACTTCAGGGTGACCGGCCCGCCGCTTGGGGCAGCGCGCCAGGCAAGGGCGAAGCCGCCGTCGGCCAGGCTGGTGACCGCCGGCATGGCGTCGTCGCCGGGGCTTTGAGTGGCCCAGACCGCAGCGCCCACCTTGGCGCCCGCGCTATCGTAGCGGGCCAGCGCGATGTCGGCGTCGCCGGCGGCGCTGGCGCGATAGGCGACCAGAAAGCCGCCGTCGGGCGTCGCCGTCGCCGAGAAGCTGCCGGGCGAGAGGCCCGCGCCGACTAACGCATTGCCGTTGATCGGGGCGCCTGAGGAACTGAACATCTGGGCCAGCACGGCCCCGTCGCCGTTGTTCCAGAATGTGACGTAGCCGCCCCCGCCCAGGGGCACCACCAGGGGATCGACCTGGTTCCCGGACGTGGCCGTGTTGACGCGGACTTCGGGTGAAGACGTGATCGGCATCGGTTCGGCCCCAGCGCACAGTCTGACCAGCGTCCGCGCGCCAACGCTCTCCAACGCAGGGCAGGGGACCGCGACCAACCTACTGAACCAGCGGTATGTTCCGCGGCGGGAGGAGCGCGACGGCTTCGCGAGCGCCTAGGGCGCGGCGCCGGCTATTCGGGCGCGTCGAACGAGCGCGGCTCGGCAGGGCGGCCGGCGTCCTGCCGCTCGTTGCGGAAGGCTTCCGTGGCGAGCTTCCGCCAGCCGTCGGCGATGCTCAGATAGACCTCTTTCTCAGCAGGGCTCGCCGCCCGGGCCGCCAGCCCGGTGACCGCCTCCGCCTGAGCGAGATAACGCTCACTGTCTCTCATTGAACCAGCACGCACATACGAGCGCCCAACCTTTCAAATGGTGGGCTAGTTGCGTGCTTACCTGTCGATGGGGCGAGATTTGGGCGTGCGGCCCGCGTGGCCTACCAGGCGCCGATCTTCTCGGCTTCGTGATGACTGATCGGCTTGTGCGCCCTGGCGTGGTCCTCTTCGGCGAGGAAGCGGACCGCCTCGAGCGCGGCCATGCAGCCCATGCCGGCGGCGGTGACGGCCTGGCGATAAACGTCGTCCGTCACGTCGCCAGCCGCATAGACGCCCTGGATCGCCGTGGAGGCCGTGCCCGGCTTCACCTTCAGATAGCCGCTAGCGTCCATCTCCAGCTGGCCCTGGAAAAGCTGTGAGGCCGGCGCGTGGCCGATGGCGACGAAGACGCCGTCGCAGGGCAGGGTGCGCGTCTCGCCGCTCCTTACGTTCTTCAGGCGCACGCCGGTGACACCCATGGGGTCGCTCTCGCCGATCACCTCGTCGATGGCGTTGTCCCAGACCACGTCGATCTTCGGGTGCGCGAACAGCCGCTCCTGGAGGATGCGCTCGGCGCGCAGTTCGTCGCGGCGGTGCACCAGGGTGACCTTGGCGGCAAAGTTGGTGAGGAACAGGGCCTCCTCCACGGCCGTGTTGCCGCCGCCGACCACGACCACGTTCTTGCCGCGATAGAAGAAGCCGTCGCAGGTGGCGCAGGCGGAGACGCCGAAGCCCTGGAACTTCTGCTCGCTCTCGATGCCAAGCCACTTGGCCTGGGCGCCGGTGGCGATGATCAGGGTTTCCGCGAGCCAGACCTGGCCGCTGTCGGTCTCCAGCCGGAACGGGCGCCTGGAAAGGTCGGCTTTCAGGACGATGTCGTTGACGATCTCCGTCCCCACGTGCTCGGCCTGGGCCTGCATCTGCTCCATCAGCCAGGGGCCCTGGATGACGTCGGCGAAGCCCGGATAGTTCTCCACGTCGGTGGTGATGGTGAGCTGGCCGCCGGGCTGGATGCCCTGGATCAGCACCGGGTTCAGCAGCGCGCGGGCGGCGTAGATGGCGGCGGTATAGCCGGCGGGGCCGGAGCCCACGATCAGGCAGCGGACGGAGCGAGGTTCGGACATGGCCTCAATGTAGTGACGATTCCGGGACGGTGCGACCCGCGGCGAGGGGTTGCGGCGATTGGAGCTCAGGGACCGCGGGCGGCGATCATCTTCAGGAAGGCCTCGGCCGTGCGGCTGGCGCCCTGGCCGTCGCAGATTTCCGCGCTGGCCTCCGCAAGCTGCCGCCGAAGCGCCGCGTCCTTGAGGAGGCGCAGCACGGCGCGGTCGAACTGCGCGTCGAAATCGGCGGCCGCGGCGTCCACCACCAGCGCCGCGCCGCGGGCCGCGAGGGCGGCCGCCGCAGGCCTCTGATTCTCCGCCAGGACCAGCACCACCGAGGGAAGCCCCAGCGTGCAGCGTTCCCAGGTGGCGGAGCCGCCCGCGCCGATGCCGATGTCGGCTTCCGCCGTCAGCCGCGCCATGTGCGGGGTGTCCACATGCACGGCCAGCCGCGGGTCCCGGCGGGCGACCTTGGTCAGGCCCGGGATGCTGGCGGAGGCGGAACCCAGGACGACATCGATCCCGGCCTCGCCCACGCGGTGGCGCAGCCGCTCGACCACCCGCCCCGTGACGCCGTCCACATCCGTGAGGCCCATCGAGACCAGGTAGCGCTGCACCGGCTCGCCGCGCCACGCGAGCGCGGTCTGGCGCAGGGCGGCGAACTCCGGCCGGACGGGGGCATAGTTGGGGCCGAGCAGGAGCCGCGTGTGGTCCGGCAGCAGGCCCTCGTAGTCCTGAGCGCGCCGCTCCGGCCCGGAGTCGAGGACGAGGTCGGCGCCCAGGGCGCGGTTTGCGAGATCGTCGACCACCAGGACGGGGCGACCCTGGCCCATGGCGCGATGGTCGCGTTCCGAAAGCCCGTAATGGTCGAACACCATGGCCTCGAACGCCTCCGCGCCGATCGCCAGGGCGAGGTCGCGGGGCTCGGTCGACGCGGCCGCCAGTTGCCGGGCGTCCGGGGCGAAGGTCTCCAGGATGGCGCTCACCGCCGGCGGGCCCATGAAGGCGCACTCGGCGCCCTGGGCCGAAAGCGCCCGGGCCAGGGTCAGGCAGCGCATGACGTGGCCGCCGCCGACCTTCTGGCCAGCGTCCACGACGAACAGGATCCGGGGACCGCTCATGCCTGCGGATCACCCGCGATTGGGGCGCAAGCGGGGCAGGAAGGCTGGGGATTCGTCATCGCGCCGCAAGAAAGCCCGCCCGCGCGCAAAAGCAAAGGGCCGCTCCGAAGAGCGGCCCCCGCAAGGTTCCGGTTGTGACCGGCGTCAGACGATGCTGCCGCCGTTGTCCAGCAGGTCGGCCAGGGTGCGTCCGACCAGGACGACGCCCAGTTCGACGTCGGCGTCTGCGTTGTTGTCGTAGAACACCACCACGTCGGAGCCGACCTGGACAGCGACGACGTCGACGCCGGCGCTCGCCGCGCCGATCGCATTGGCCATGGCCAAGGCGTCCGCATAGTTGGCGGCGGCCGAGACGCCTTCGCGGTAGTTGGCCGTGCTGCCCACGGCGCCGCCGAAGGAGATCGTGTCACCGGAGCTGAAATCCAGGATCCGGTCGAGGTCGGCCATCGTGGCGATCCCGCTGTCGGTCCCGAGGAACGTGAACCGGTCTGTGCCGCCGCCGCCGCTCAGCATATCGACGTCGGCGCCGCCGATGATGGTTTCGTTGCCGCTGCCGCCCTCGATGGTGTCCGCGCCCGCCTGGCCCGAGAGCTGGTTCGCACCGCCGCCGCCGGAGACGTTATCGGCGCCCGCGCCCGCCGCGATGGTGTCGTCGCCTTCGCCGGCCACAATGGTGTCGGCGCCGCTGCCCATGGTGATGCTGTCGTGGCCATTGTTGCCTTCGACCGCGGATCCCGGACCGTTGGAGCTGACGTCGGTGATCGTGTCGTTGTCGTCGCCGCCCTGGACGATGACCCGGCCGCTGAAGGTGATCGTGTCGTTGCCCGCGCCGCCGACGATGATGTCGCCGCTGGCGTCGCCCGCATAGCCGCCGGCGTCGATCGAGTCGTTGCCTGCGCCGCCGTTCAGGCTGTCGTTGTAGGCGCCCACAGCCGTGATCGTGTCGGCTCCGCCGCCGCCAGAGACGGTGTTCTTGCCCTCGCCGGCGTTGATGCTGTCGTCGCCGTCCCCGGTGGTCACGGAGTCATTGCCGCTGGTGGCGGTGACCGTGTTAGTCCCGCCGGTGTCGGTCAGCACGTTATGGCCCGCGTCGAGCGTGACGGTGTCGTTGCCCGTGCCGGTCGTCACCGTGTCGGCGCCAGCGCCGCCGGTGATGCTGTTGGCCCCGTGCCCGGCGGACACGGCGATGGCGCTCGAGCCGCCCGTGATGGTGTCCGCGCCGTCGCCGCCGGTGATGGTGGCCTCGCTGGCGCCCGTCAGGGTGACCCGGTTGTCGCCAGCCCCAAGGCTGATGGTCGCCGTGGTCGCCGCGCCGGAGATGGTGTCGTTGCCCGCGCCCCCGTCGGCCACGTCGACGCCGCCGCCCAGGTCGATGGTGTCGTTGCCGGAGCCGCCGCTGATCAGGTCGTTGCCCGCGCCGCCCGTCAGCTGGTCGTTGCCGTCGCCGCCGTCGATCGTGTCGTGGCCGGTGGTCGCCGTGACGGTGTCCTCGCCAGCGCCGGCGAGCACCGAGTTGTTGCCGGCGCCCGCCGTGACCTGGTCGTTGTCGGCGCCCGAGTCGATGTAGTCCGCGCCCGCGCCGCCGAGGATGGTGTCCGCGCCCGCGCCCGAGGAGATCGTGTTGGCGCCGGCGCCGCCGTCGATATCGTCCTCGCCGGAGCCGGAGGTGATCATGTCGTTGCCGGAGCCGCCGGCGAGCGTGTTGACGCCGTCGCCGCCGTTCAGCGAGTCAGCGCCGTCGCCGCCGCTCAGGCTGTCGTGGTCTTCCTGGCCGCCAAGCGTGTCGTCGCCGTCGCCGCCAGACAGGGTGTCGTTGCCGAGGTTGCCCAGCAGGTAATCGCCGCCCGCGGCGCCCGACACGTTGTCGTTGCCCTGGCCGCCCAGCAGCAGGTCGAAGGCGTCGCCGCCGGTGATGGTGTCGTTGCCCCGGTTGCCCTGGGCGAAGTTGTCGTTTCCGCCGAGGTCGATCGTGTCGTTGTCCTGGCCGCCGTAGATCACGTCCGAGCCGTCGCCGCCGGACAGGGTGTCGTCGCCCTGGTTGCCCTGGATGACGTCGTTGCCGCTGCCGCCCTGGAGGTTGTCGGCGCCCAGCGCGCCGTACAGGCCGTCCATGCCTTCGCCGCCGGTGCGGACGTCATCGCCGTCGGTTCCGGCAAACAGCAGCGAGCCGTCGGGGAGGATCACGTCCGTGAACGCGCCGCTGGAGCCGCGCAGCACGCCGTCGTCGAAGGTCAGCGACTTGTTCGGAGCGACCAGTTGAACCTGAGCCGGTCCGTTGATGCTGAACGGCACGAAGACCACCGACACCTGCGAGGCGGAGCCCGAGGTGAAGACGATGCGATCTGCCGAAGTATAGGCGCTGGCCTGCGCCTGGGTCATCTCATCCCAGAAGAACGTCGCCACGTGAGGGCCCCCGACTCTAATCCAATGTGTGCGACACCCTAGGAACAGGGTGTTGCGATTTTCTTGCCAAGGTTGAAGGGCGTTAACCGGTGGAGCAAGCGCGCTCAGCTTGGCCGTAAGGGGTCAGCGCGCGTCAAAACGGCGCAGCAGTTCGGCTGCGGCCCGTTCGGTTTCGGCCAGCGGGGAATAGGTCCAGGCCTCGATGCGATCGACGAACGGGCGGGCGGCGCCGCGCGCTTCCAGGCCGGCGTGGAAGCGCCGGAACTTCGCACTGCCGGGCCCGGGCATCGGCAGGATGTGGACCGGCTTGCCGGTGGCGGCGGCGTCGGTGGCGAGATTGGTGGAGTCCTCGGTGACCAGGATGGCGTCCGCCAGAGCCAGGAAGCCGAAGTAGGGGTTCTCGCCGCGGTCGTCCCAGATGACGCCGGGCAGCCGCTGCAGCGCCTGCCGGAGCGCGGCGCGTGCGGGTTCCGGCGTCCGCCGGGTGAAGCTCAGCATCAGGGACCCGCCGCTGGCCTGGATGGTCTGTTCGATCCGCTCGCCGAGCGCGGCGGCGTGTTCGGCCGGCAGGCGGAAGGCTTTCGAGCGGCCGCCGACGATGATCGCCACCCGGGGGCGGGGGAGGGCGGCCAGCTGCGGGCCCCACCGGGCGGCCGCATCGGCCAGCCGCGTGGCGCTCAGCCGGTTCGGCGCGCCCGCGATCGGGAACACATTGGGTCCGGATAGCTGGTCGTGCTCTGGCGGAACGACCAGGTCGAAGGCGTCCAGCGGGCCGCGCGGGTCCTGGGTCTGCACGACGAAGGTCCGGCCGGCCGACTGCGCCCTGATCCGTCGTGACAGGGGCAGGGTCGCCCGGCCTGCGGCGATCCAGATCTCGGGCCAGGGGGGCGCGATGGCGCTGTCCGGGGTCAAGGCCGCGGCCGGGCCGGGGTTGAGCGCCGTCGGCAGCCGCCCCAGTCCCCAGCGCCAGCCGATGCGCTTGACTGCGATCTCGGACGGCCGCAGGCGTGCGACCGCCTCGGCGAGGCCGAGAGCCTGGGCTTCGATGCCGGCGCGGCCGTCGGAAACGGCCCAGATGGTCAGAGGCCTGGCGGGAGGCGCCATGCCAGGCGGGTCAGACCCACTCGACCTTCAGGATCTCGTAGGCCTTCACGCCGCCCGGGGTGTTCACCTCGACGACGTCGCCGGTCTCCTTGCCGATCATGGCGCGGGCGATCGGGGAGGTGATGGAGACCTTGCCCCGCTTCACGTCGGCCTCGTGCTCGCCAACGATCTGGTAGCGGGCCGCCTCCTCGGTGTCCTCGTCCACCACCGAGACCGTCGCGCCGAACTTGACATGACTGCCGGAAAGCTTGGCGACGTCGATCACCTGGGCGCGGGCCATCTTGTCCTCGATGTCCGCGATCTGGCCTTCAATCCAGCCCTGGCGCTCCTTGGCCGCGTGGTACTCCGCGTTCTCGGAGAGATCGCCGTGCGCACGCGCCTCGGAGATGGCGGCGATCACCGCCGGCCGCTCCAAGGTCTTCAAACGCTTCAGCTCTTCGTCGAGGGCCTGATAGCCCTCGGCGGTCATCGGAACTTTTTCCATGGAGGTGATGACTCGGGTCCGCCCTAAGTGAGTGTCCGTCCTGGTACCGGGCCGCGGGCGCAGGCGTCCGGGGGGAAAGAGACTAGGATTGTGCAGCGCAAAACTCAAGAGCGCCAGTATCGACGTGCCATTTGGCAGGTCGGTTCCTAAGCGCTCTCGCTGATGACAGCGCCTTCCAGCTCAGCCGGGGTGGGGGGTTCGTACACCCCTTCAATGAAGTCGAACAGCTCCGGCGTCACCTCAATCGCGAAGTTCTCGCCACGGACCACGTTGCGTTCGGCGACGCGGGCGCGGCGGACCTCTTCGGGGGCGGTGACGAAATGGAACTGCAGGGGAAGCTCGGCCGCCTCGGCGATCTCGCGCACCCGCGCGCGATCCGCCTGCCGCATCAGGCCGATGTCCAGGATCACGGACCCGCCCGTGGCGAGCACCCCCGCGGCGGTCGACCAGATCTGGGCCTCGCAGCGGCCCACGCGCTCGATCATCCAGTCGTACTCGATCGGCTCCGGCATGTCGGGCGCGAACAGCCGGGCCATCCAGTCGTCGAGGATGAACGCCACAGCCTTCTCGCGGCGCGCGAAGGCATGGGCGTAGGCGGTCTTCCCGGCGCCAGAGGGGCCGAAAATCACGTGCAGGGTGGCGGGCATGGCCGCCCGTCTAGCGGACCGAGAGCCCGCCGTCGATCACCAGCTCCGCGCCCGTGACGTAGCGGCTCTCGTCCGAGGCCAGCCAGAGCACCCCGTTGGCGATGTCGTCGGGCACGCCCTTCACGCCCAGCGGCACGGCCAGTTCAGACATGGCGTCGAGGTCGGGCGGGGCGTTCACGCCGGGCTCGCCGCCCATCACGGTGGTCCAGATCGGCGTCTCGATAATCCCGGGGTGGACGGAGTTCACGCGAATGCCGTCCTTGGCCTGGGCGCATTCCATGGCCACGGCCTTGGTGAACAGGCGCACGCCGCCCTTGGTGGCGCAGTACCCGGCCAGCGTGGCCGCGCCCTTTAGCCCGGCTACGGAGGACATGTTGACGATCGACCCGCCGGCGCCGCCCTCGCGCATCAGTGGGATGGCGTGCTTCACGCCGAGAAAGACGCCGTCGAGGTTGACGGCGGTCTGCCTGCGCCAGGCTTCGAGCGTCATCTCCAGGACCGAGCCGCCCAGGCCGATGCCGGCGTTGTTGACCAGCACGTCCAGCCGGCCGTGGCGCGCGCGCACCTCGGCGATCACCTCGATCCAGGCCTGCTCGTCCGTGACGTCGTGGTGGAGGTAGCTGGCGGTCCCGCCTGCCTGTGCGATGGCGGCGACGACCTCGTCGCCCTTGTGGTCCTGCAGGTCGGTGATCACCACCGCGGCGCCTTCCTGCGCCAGCCGCTCGGCGCATCCGCGGCCGATGCCGCTCGCCCCGCCGGTCACCAACGCCACCTTGCCGGCCACACGTCCCGCCATCCGACACTCCCGACTGCTTTGCGGGCAGGATAGCGCCGAGGCTCGGCGGATCGCCAGCGCTACGCCACGGAAGCTTCCGTGCTAAGCGGCGTGGCCATGGACGTGATCATCCGCCCGTGCGGGCCCGGCGACGCCGCCGCCCTCGCCCTGGTGAGCCAGGCGAGCTTCCTCGAGACCTACGCCGGCATGCTGCCGCTCGAGGACATCCTCCACCATTCGGCCCATGAGCTGTCGCCGGCCCGGTATGCCGGCTGGTTGGGCCGGCCCGGGTACGCGCTCTGGATCGCCGAGACCGCGGCGGGCGCCGCCCCGGTCGGCTATGCGATGAACGCCCCGCCTGACCTGCCCGTCCCGTCGGGCGAGGGCGATGTGGAGCTCAAGCGCATCTACCTGCTGCACCGCTTCCACGGATCAGGCCTTGGCGTCCGGCTGTTGGACGCCGCGGTGGCGGGCGCCCGGGCAGCCGGCGCGCGCCGGCTGCTGCTGGGGGCCAAGGAGGACAATCACCGGGCGCTGGCCTTCTACGGGCGCGAAGGCTTCGAGCGCATCGGCGTGCGCAAGTTCCAGGTGGGCGGCAACGCCTACGACGACTACGTGCTCGCCCGTGCCCTCTAGCGGGAGCGCCGAAGCTACTTGAGGTAGCTCGGTGTGCCGCCGTTCATCAGGCCCCAGATCAGGAACACCGCCAGGATCGCCACCGCGATCAGCATCAGGACGGGGATGAGCCCCTCCATCTTCTCGGCGAGATGGCGGTTCTTATGGTGGCGGACTTCGCCGTGCTCAGTCGACATGCCAGTTTCCTCACAGTCTGTCGGGACTTTGGTCCCGGTTTGCCAGACCGCGGCAGGACGCCATGGCGCCTGTTCCGGCGGATCGTATCGGGGGCTGCCGGAGCGCGCCTATGCCGCCTGTCTCAGTCAGGCGATGACGTGAGCCTGCGCCCCCGGAGAACGACGGTCAACCAACAGATCGTTACGCGTAGCTCTGGAGCGGCCGCACTTCGAGCGGAGCCTCCGCCGTCGCCCCGATGGCCTGGGCGGCGGCCAAGGCGCCGGCGGCGGTGGTGAAGTAGGGGATCTTCATCATCAGGGCCGACCGACGGATCTCGAAGCTGTCCACCAGTGACTGCTTGCCCTCGGTCGTGTTGAAGACGAGCTGCACCCCGCCGTTCTTCATGGCGTCGACGATGTGCGGCCGGCCTTCCAGCACCTTCTTCACGTGCTCGACCTTCAGGCCCTGCTCCTGCAGGAACTTCTCCGTGCCCCCGGTCGCCAGGATCCGGAAGCCCTGATCGATCAGGAGCCGGGTCGGCTCGACGATCCAGGCCTTATCGGAGTCCTTCACCGAAACGAACACGCAGCCGCTCTTCGGCAGGATGGTGCCGCCGCCGAGCTGGCTCTTGGCGAAGGCGCGGGCGAAGGCGGGGCCGCGGCCCTCGCCGGGGCGGATCCAGTCGAGACCCATGACCTCGCCGGTGGAGCGCATCTCGGGGCCAAGCACGGTGTCCACCCCGGCGAAGCGGGCAAACGGGAAGACCGCCTCCTTCACCGCGACGTGGTCGTACGGCTTCTCCACCAGGTCGAACTCGGCCAGGCGCTTGCCGGCCATGAGCTTGGCTGCGATGGAGGCCAGCGGCCGCCCGATGGTCTTGGCGACGAAGGGCACGGTGCGGCTGGCTCGTGGGTTGACCTCGAGCACGTAGATCCGGGGCGCGTCGGAGTGCGGCTCCTCGATGGCGAACTGCACGTTCATCAGCCCGCGGACTTCGAGCGCCCGCGCCATCGCCACGGTCTGGCGCTTCAGCTCTGCGATGGTGTCGTCCCGGAGCGAGAACGGAGGCAGGCAACAGGCGCTGTCGCCGGAGTGCACGCCGGCTTCCTCGATGTGCTCCATCACGCCGGCCACGAAGACCTGGCCCGTGTCGTCGCAAAGCGCGTCCACGTCCACCTCGGTGGCGCGGGACAGGTACTGGTCGATCAGGACGGGGCTGTCGCCGGACACCTGCACGGCGGTGCGGATGTAGCGGTCGAGCTGTTCGTCGTCGCGCACGATCTCCATGGCGCGACCGCCCAGCACGTAGGAGGGGCGGATCACAACCGGGTAGCCCACCTTGTGGGCCGCCTCGAAGGCCTCGTCGCGGCTGCGCGCGATGGCGTTCACCGGCTGGGCGATCTCGAGCTTGTGCAGCAGCTGCTGGAAGCGCTCCCGGTCCTCGGCCAGGTCGATGGCGTCGGGTGAGGTGCCGAGGATCGGAATCCCCGCGTCCTCAAGCGGCTGCGCCAGCTTCAGCGGCGTCTGCCCGCCGAACTGCACGATGACGCCCAGCAGTTCGCCCTTCGAACGCTCGACGTCGATCAGTTCCAGCACGTCCTCGGCCGTGAGCGGCTCGAAGTAGAGACGGTCGGAGGTGTCGTAGTCCGTCGAGACGGTCTCCGGGTTGCAGTTGACCATGATCGACTCGATGCCGATCTCGGCCAGCGCAAAGGCCGCATGGCAGCAGCAGTAGTCGAACTCGATGCCCTGGCCGATCCGGTTGGGACCCATGCCCAGAATGACGGCCTTCTTGCGGTCGGACGGCTCGCTCTCGCACTCCGGGATCTGCCCCAGGGAGCCGCTCTCGTAAGTCGAGTACATGTAAGGCGTGTCTGCGCGGAACTCGCCGGCGCAGGTGTCGATGCGCTTGAAGACCGGGCGCACGCCCAAGGCCCGGCGCGCCTCACGCACCTGGGTCTCGGTCTGGCCGGTGAGGGTGGCCAGGCGGGCGTCGGAGAAGCCCAGAGCCTTCAGGCGGCGGAAGCCGGCGGCCTGGGTGGGCAGGCCCGCCTTGCGGACGCGTCCTTCCTCCGCCACCAGATCCTGGATCTGGCGCAGGAACCACGGCTCGTAGGAGCAGGCGGCCTGGATCTCGTCGCAGGTGAGGCCCTCGCGGAAGGCCTGTGCGATCACGCGCAGGCGGTCCGGGGTCGGCGTGCCGAGCGCCCGCAGGACGGCGGCGTGGCCCATCTCCGGATCCTGGGCGTTCTCGATGACGACCTCGTCAAGGCCGGTGAGGCCGGTCTCCAGGCCGCGGAGCGCCTTCTGCAGGCTTTCGGCGAAGGTCCGGCCGATCGCCATGACCTCGCCCACCGACTTCATCGAGGTGGTGAGGTAGGGCTCCGAGCCCGGGTACTTCTCGAAGGCGAAACGGGGGATCTTGGTGACCACATAGTCGATGGTCGGTTCGAACGAGGCGGGCGTCGCACCGGTGATGTCGTTCATCAGCTCGTCGAGCGTGTAGCCCACGGCCAGGCGGGCAGCGACCTTGGCGATCGGGAAGCCGGTCGCCTTGGACGCCAGCGCCGAGGAGCGCGACACGCGGGGGTTCATCTCGATGACCACCATGCGGCCGTCGGCGGGGTTCACCGCGAACTGCACGTTGGACCCGCCGGTTTCGACACCGATCTCGCGCAGCACGGCGATCGAGGCCGCCCGCATGCGCTGGTATTCCTTGTCGGTGAGGGTGAGCGCCGGGGCCACCGTGATGCTGTCGCCGGTGTGCACGCCCATCGGATCGATGTTCTCGATCGAGCAGACGATGATGCAGTTGTCCGCCTTGTCGCGGACGACCTCCATCTCGTACTCCTTCCAGCCCAGCACGCTTTCCTCGATGAGGACTTCGGTGGTGGGCGAGAGGTCGAGGCCGCGCTCCACGATCTCGCGGAACTCCTCGACATTGTAGGCGATGCCGCCGCCGGTGCCGGCGAGCGTGAACGACGGCCGGATAATCGCCGGCAGGCCAACCAGATCCAGGCCGGCCATGGCCTCTTCCAACGTGTGGGCGACCTGCGACTGCGGGCTTTCCAGCCCGATCTTGTCCATGGCGTCGCGGAATTTCTGGCGGTCTTCGGCCTTGTCGATGACGTCGGCGCGGGCCCCGATCATCTCGACGCCGTACTTCTCGAGCACGCCCATGCTCTCCAGCGCGAGCGCGGTGTTCAGCGCGGTCTGGCCGCCCATGGTCGGCAGGAGGGCGTCAGGCCGCTCCTTGGCGATGATCTTCTCGACCATCTCCGGCGTGATCGGCTCGATGTAGGTGGCGTCGGCGACGTCCGGATCGGTCATGATCGTCGCCGGGTTGGAGTTCACCAGAATGATCCGGTAGCCCTCGGCGCGCAGGGCCTTGCAGGCTTGCACGCCCGAGTAGTCGAACTCACACGCCTGGCCGATGACGATCGGGCCGGCGCCGATGATCAGGATCGAGGAGATATCGGTGCGTCTGGGCATCTTTTCTCGCGCGCGACGACGGCCGCGCGAGGTGAGCGCGCCCGACACCGGTCAGAAGTTCAGGTAAGCGCGCGATGTAGAGAGCGAGCCTCCGCCACGCAAGCACTGCGCGCCACCGCGCCGCATGCGGCCGCGCCAGGCGAGCCCGCCCGGACGTTCTGAACAGCTCGCGGGAGGGCCGTGAAACCGAAGCTCCGCCCGGAGGCTGCGGAAAAAAAGTGCTGATTCGACGAAACTTTCCGCCGCCTTAGCCATATTGGATAGGGAAGGCGGCGCGCGTCCCGCGCCGCCCTCCAGGTTTGGAGAGCCAGCGTCCATGTCCCTTATCGAGAAAATCCCCACTCTCAGCGACGACGAGGTCATGAACCTTCTCGCGAACGCCCGCCGTCTGCAGGCGCAGGGGGACGAGAAGCAGCAGGCCGCCGCCGCCGAGCTGCTGCCGACTCTTGAAGAAGTCGCCGACGAGCGCCGCGCCGCCCGGCAACAAGCCATTCAGGCCAAGCGGGCCGCCTCGCGCCGCCCGAAGAAGGTCGCGGCCTGATTTACGGGGTCCTGGCCCTCCGGCTGCTAGGGCGACCGGTGTGAGATCTGCGGCCGGCACCTGGCGCTAGATCCACCTTCCAGCTTGGCTGAGCGATTGGCGTGACGCATCGTGTGGCATGCGTCACGCCCTGCCGCTCCTGCTCGCGTCTCTCGTCCTGGCCAGCCCCGCCGGGGCTCAGGCGCCCCCCATCGCCACGATCACCACGACACTGTCGGGCCAGCCGATCACGGCGCCGAGCGGGCCCTTGACCGTCACCATCTCCGAGACCCGGCTGCCGAAGGGCGGCGCGCTGCCCGTCCATAAGCATCCCTATGCGAGGGTGGTGCAGGTGATCGAGGGGAGGCTGCGGGTCAGCAACCTCGACACAGGACAGGTCCGCGAGGTGAACGCCGGCGACTGGATGGTCGACGCGATCGATCAGTGGCACGAAGCGGCCGTGGTCGGCGACACACCCGTCCGCCTGCTGGTGATCGACCAGGCCCCCCCCGGCTCCGCGGTCACCATCCTGCGCACGCCCTAGCCGCGCCGCTTGGCGGGCGACGCCCAAGCGTGCTGAAACAGGGCATGACCGAGCTTCGCCTGACCCGCCGCGCCCTGACCGCCAGCGGCTTCGCCCTTCTCGCCACGCCGGCTGCGGCGGCCTGCGCCGCGGACGCGCGCTTCGCCAGGCTCGCCGCTCGCTACGTCGACGAGCTCGCGCGCAACTCGCCCATCGGCGCCACCACGCTTGGAGACCACCTGTTCGACACCGCGCTGGACGACCTGTCGGCTGCCGGACGCGCGAAGCGGCGCGCCGGGACGCAGGCGCTGCTGAAGGAGGCCCAGTCCATCGGGGCGGCCGAGCTCTCCCGGGACAACCAGGTGGACCTGGCGCTGCTCAAGAACCAGCTGCGGTACGACCTGTGGACCGACGAGGTGCTGCAGCCCTGGGCCTGGGATCCGCTGACCTACACCGGCCCGGCGGGCGGCGCGCTGTACGGCCTGATGGCCCGCGAGTTCGCGCCACGGCCGCAGCGGCTGCGCGCGGCGATCGCCCGGATGGAGAAGCTGCCCGGCCTGTTCGCCCAGGCCCGCGCCGAGCTCGTGCCCGCCCGCGTGCCGCTGATCCATGCGGAGACCGCCTCGCGCCAGAACTCGGGCGTGATCTCCATTGTCGAGAGCATGATCGCCAACGACCTAACCGGGCTTACCCCGGCCGAGCAGGCGAGGCTCAAGGCTGCGGAGGCGAAGCTCCGCGCCGCCGTGGCCGAGCACCAGGCGTGGCTGGACAAGACCCTGGTCCCGCAGGCCAAGGGCGACTTCCGGCTGGGGGCGAAGCTCTACGACCAGAAGCTGGCGTTCGCCCTGATGTCGCCGATGTCGCGCGCCGAGATTCGGACGGCGGCCGACGCGGCCCTGAAGGCGGCGCGGGCCGAGATGTACCAGTTGTCGAAGCAGATCCTGGGTCCGGACGCGCCGGCCGGCGACGAGCAGAAGGTGATCGAGGCGGCGCTCGAGCTCTCCTATCGCGATCACGCGCCCCGCGAGGGCATCGTCGCCCAGGCCCGGGGCTCGATCGACCAGGCCACCCGGTTCGTCCGCGACAAGGACCTGATCACCCTGCCGGACGCGCCGGTGGACATCATCATGATGCCCGAGTTCCAGCAGGGCGTGGCGGTGGCCTACTGCGACAGCCCAGGCCCGCTGGAGCGGCATCTGAAGACCTTCTACGCCATCTCCCCGATCCCCAAGGACTGGAGTGAGGAGCGGGCCGAGAGCTTCCTGCGCGAATACAACCGCCGCATGATCCACGACATGAACATCCACGAGGCCATGCCGGGCCACTTCGTGCAGATCTGGCACTCCAACCGGCATCCCTCGACGCTGCGCGCGGTGCTGGGCTCGGGGCCCTTCGTGGAGGGGTGGGGCGTCTATGCCGAGGACCTGATGGCTCGGGAGGGCTACCTGGCCGACGACCCGCTGTTCCGGCTCACTCAGCTGAAGATGCGGGTGCGCTCGATCACCAACGCCATCCTCGACCAGATGGTGCACGTGGACGGGGCGGACGAGGCGCAGGTGATGCGCTTCCTGACGGTCACCGCCTTCCAGCAGGAGCGCGAGGCGGCCGGTAAGTGGACCCGCGCCCGCGTGAGCTCCGCCCAGCTGCCCAGCTATTTCGTGGGCGTCGCGGAACACGACGCGCTGCGCGCCGAGGCCCAGCGCCGCGCCGGCTCAGCCTTCCGCCAGAAGCGCTACCACGACCAGGTGCTCTCCTACGGCTCGCCGCCGGTCCGCTACGCTCGCGCCCTGATGTTCAACGAGCCGATTGCGGAGGCGTAGTTTCCCGCAGCTACGATCTAGCCTTTGGCCCCGTCCATGTTCTGGGCGAAGCGTTCGAAGAGGTAGAGGCTGTCCGTGGGGCCGGGGGAGGCTTCCGGGTGGTGCTGGACGGAGAAGACCGGCCGGTCCTTCAGGGCGATGCCGGCGTTGGTGCCGTCGAACAGGCTGACGTGGGTCTCGACGACCGGCTCGGGCAGGCTGGCGCGGTCCACGGTGAAGCCGTGGTTCATGGAGACGATCTCCACCTTGCCGGTGGTCAGGTCCTTCACCGGGTGGTTCGCGCCGTGATGGCCCTGGTCCATCTTCACGGTCTTGGCGCCCAGGGCGAGCGAGAGCATCTGGTGGCCGAGGCAGATGCCGAACACCGGCGTGCCGCTGTCCAGGATCTTCTGGATCTCCGGCACCGCGTAGGCGCCGGTGGCCTCCGGGTCGCCCGGGCCGTTGGACAGCAGGACGCCGTCGGGATTGCGCGCCAGGATGGATTCCGCGCTGGTGTTGGCCGGCACCACGGTGGCCCGTGCGCCGACCGAGGTCAGGGCGCGCAGGATGTTGCGCTTCACGCCGTAGTCGATGACCACGACTTCGTACTTCGGGTTCTCCGCAGGCTTTTCGTAGCCCTCGCCCCAGTTCCACAGGCCCTCGTCATAGACGAAGGGCTGCAGGCACGAGGCGTCCTTGGCGAGGTCCAGACCCACGAGGCCGCTCCAGGCCCTGGCCTTCTCCACCAGGGCGTCGAGGTCGAACACGCCGGTCGGGCTGTGCGCGATCACCCCGTGCGGCATCCCGTTCTCGCGGATCTTGCGGGTCAGGGCGCGGGTGTCGACGCCGGCCAGGCCCACGACGCCGCGGCGCGACATCCAGGTGTCGAGGTCGGTGTCGGCGCGCCAGTTCGCGGGGCGCGTGGGGAGGTCGCGGAAGATCGCGCCGCGGGCCGCCGTCTCGGCCGAGCCCGACATCTGCTCGATGTCCTGCACGTTCGTGCCGACGTTGCCCACGTGCGGGAAGGTGAAGGCGACGATCTGGGCCATGTAGGAGGGGTCCGTCAGGATCTCCTGGTAGCCGGTCATGGCGGTGTTGAAGCACACCTCGCCCACCGCCTCGCCCACGGCGCCCACGCCGAAGCCTTGCAGAATGGTCCCGTCGGCCAGGGCCAGGACGCCGGTCGCGCCGGGCAGCAGGTCTCGGCTCATGGTGGGCTCCTTGGGACGCGGGGGGATGGACAGGGCGGACGTTCGCCCGGCCAAACGGTCGCGTAGGTAGTAACTCCCGGCGGTGGGGTCAATCCGGGTGACCTCTGGAGCGGGGAGCGCTAGCCTGTGCCGGAGCCGCACGGAAGGACAGCAGGATGGATCAGGGGCACGTGGATCCGCAGCGGGAGGCCTGGGAGGTCTTCAAGTCGCTGCCGCGCGGCGAGCCTATCCACATGCTGAACCTGATCCGGCTGAAGCCGCGGGCGGAGTACCCGCAGGGGCATCCCGACCACGGCAAGGACATGACCGGGCTCGAGGCCTACAGGGCCTACGGACGGACGACGGCGCACATCTTCAAGCGGCTGGGCGGGCGGCAGGTCTGGGCCGGCAAGCCGCAGGTGATGGTGACGGGACCGCAGTCGGAGGCGTGGGACCTGGCCTTCATCGCCGAGTACCCGAACGCCGAGGCCTTCATCGCCATGGTCCGGGACCCGGAGTACCGCGACCTGGTGCAGCACCGGAGCGCGGCCGTGGCCGATTCCCGGCTGCTGCGGCTAGCCCCCGTCGAGCCGGGCGAGGGGTTCGGCGATTAGGCTGAAAACGAGGGAAGCCTGTCCTTTCGGCCAGGCTGTTCCTGCGGCAGGGTGGGGCCATGCTCGCCCTGCGCCCAAACTGCGAATGCTGCGACAAGGACCTGCCGCCGGAGAGCGCGCAGGCGCGCATCTGCACGTTCGAGTGCACCTTCTGCGCCGACTGCGTCGAGGCCCGGCTGGGCGGCGTCTGCCCGAACTGCAGCGGGGGCTTCGTGCCCAGGCCCATTCGGCCGGCGCACCTGCTGGCCCGTTTCCCGCCCTCCGCGGACCGGGTCGTGAAGCCCCACAAGGCTTGCGCGGCCTAGGCGCGGCGGCCCGGCTCGCCTAAGAGCCCGGCCATGCGCATCACCACGGTCGGCCTCGATGCCGACGACACGCTCTGGCACAACGAGACCTTCTTCCGGCTGACCCAGGAGCGGTTTCGCGAACTGATGGCCGACGTGGCGCCTCCCGAGGTGCTGGACGCCCGCCTGGCCGAGATCGAGACGCGCAACCTGAGGCTCTATGGCTACGGCGTGAAGGGCTTCACCCTGTCATGCCTGGAGACGGTGATGGAGCTGACCAACAACGAGCCGCCCGGCCGGATCGTCGCCGACATCCTGGCTTCTGGTCGCGAGATGCTGGCCCATCCGGTGGAGCCGCTGCCGGGTGTGGACGCCGCGCTGGCCGAGCTGTCCGAACACTACCGGCTGGTGCTGATCACCAAGGGCGACCTGCTGCACCAGGAACAGAAGCTTGCCGCCTCTGGGCTGGGGGACCTATTCGCCGCGGTGGAGATCGTCTCGGAGAAGGACGCCGCCACCTATGAGCGGGTGTTCGCCCGGCACGGCTCCGGCGCCGCGGAGGCGGTGATGTGCGGCAACTCCATGCGCTCGGACGTCCTGCCGGCGCTGGAGGCCGGCGCCTACGCCGCCCACGTGCCCTATCCGCTGACCTGGGCGCACGAGATGGCCGATGCGCCGGAGGGGCATCCCCGCTTCGCGGAGCTTGCGAACATCGGGGAGCTGCCAGGCTGGATCCGGTCGCTCCAAGGATAGGAAACACAGGCGCGGCGGCGCCGATGTCACAAGCCTGACCGCCGGTCCGTCCTGGGTGCAGACGGACGGAGGCGGGTGGATGGCGCGGATTGTTGCCGGCGTGCTGGGACTTATGTTGGCGGCCAACGCCCTGGCCATGCTGCTGGCTGCGTACTGGTGGTACGGGCAGGTCCCGGGCGTGCCGCAGACGGGGCCCTACAACCCGCATTTCGTGAGGGACATCGGGGCGGCCTACCTGGTCACCGCGGCCGGCCTCGGCTGGTTCGCCTGGCGGCCCGCGCAGGGCTGGCCGGCGCTCGCGATCGGCGCAGGGTTCCTGACGCTGCACGCGGCCATCCACGTCTACGACGTCACCTGCGGGACCACGCCTCTGAGCGATGTCCTGCGTGACCTCGTGGGCGTCTATCTGCCGGCCGTCCTCGCCCTGGCCATTGCGCTCATGCCGCCGAAGGAGACCGCCTCATGCTGAAAGCCATCCTCTCGCGCCAGCTCGACGGGTTCGAACGGGCCTGGGGCTACGACGCCAGCTACATGCGCCACGTCCTGCGGGCCGCGCCGGGGAGCTTCCTGAGGTTTAGCTTCGTCGCGCGATTGACCGATCGCCGGGCCGCCCCGGCCGAGGCGCTCGCCGCAGCCGGCCTCGTCGGCGCGCTGCACGAGGACTGCGGCCCCTCCGTCCAGATCGGCGTCGACATGGCTGCGGCCGGCGGCACCCGGCCGGAGGTGCTGCGGGCGATCCTCGCCGGCGACGAGGCTGGGCTGAGCGACGACGCACGGCTGGCGTTCCGCTTCGCCCGCGCCAGCCTGGCCCGCGACCTGGACGCCGTGGAGCCGCTGCGCAACGAGGTCGTCCGGCGATGGGGCGACAGGGGCCTGGTTGCGGTGAGCCTCGCCCTGACGACCGCTCGGATGTACCCGACGCTCAAGTACGCCCTGGGCTACGGCAAGACCTGTTCGAAGGTCACAGTGGCCGGAGTGGCCGCCCCCGTCGCGCACGCGCGCCTGGCGGCCTAGGGTGAAGGTCATGGACGCGGCGCTCACCGAGGCTTTCGAAGCCAACCGGCCACGGCTGAAGCGACTGGCCTACCGCATGCTGGGGTCGGTGTCGGAAGCCGAAGATGCGGTGCAGGACGCCTGGCTGCGCTGGACGCGCGCCGCCGACGGGGTGACCGATCCGGCCGCCTGGCTGGTGCGGACGACGACGCGGCTCTGCATCGACCGGCTGCGCGCGGCCAAGGCCGAGCGCGAGGCCTATCGCGGGCCTTGGCTGCCCGAGCCGCTCATCGAGCCCCTGACGGAGGACCCGCGGGAGCGGGCGGAGGACGTTTCGGTGGCCTTTCTGCTGGCCCTGGAGCGCCTGTCGCCGCTGGAGCGGGCGGTGTTCCTGCTGCACGACGTGTTCGATGAGGACTATGCGGCGGTGGCGGAGGCGCTGGGGCGCAGCGAGCCGGCGGTGCGGCAGCTGGCCAGCCGGGCCCGCGAGCACGTGCGGCAGGCCAGGCCGCGCTTCTCGGTTGACCAGCAGAAGGCGCTGCAGCTCGCCCAGGCCTTCGTGGCGGCCGCCGCCGGCCAGGACATGAAGGGCTTGGCCAGCCTGCTGACCGAGGAGGCGGTGATGGTGACCGACGGCGGGGGCAAGCGGAAGGCGGCGCTGCGCGTGATGGTCGGGCGCGACGACATCATCCGGCTGCTGGAAGGTATCGCCTGGCGCACCGGCGGGCTGCCCGGCGTGGAGCGGTTCGAGCTCGTGCGCATCAACGGCCTGCCGGGCATGGTCCTGCACCTGTCTGACGGACCCGAGACGCTGGCCTTCGAGCCGGGCGAGGACGGGCGGATCGCGGCGATCTATGCGGTGCGCAATCCGGAGAAACTGGGACATCTGGCCTAGGGTGTTCTTGCGGCCGGCGCATACGTCGCCGCGACTCAGGCCGGCGGCCTGCTAGAATGGGGCGTGCGCTTCGACGAACGCTTCCTCGACGAGATCAAATCCCGCCTTCGCCCGTCCGACGTGATCGGCAAGACGGTGAAGCTGCGCAAGCAGGGGCGGGAGTACGTCGGGCTGTCCCCCTTCACCAAGGAGAAGACGCCCTCGTTCTATGTGAACGACGACAAGGGCCAGTTCTTCGACTTCTCCTCCGGCAAGAGCGGGGACCTGATCTCGTTCCTGCAGGAGACCGAGCGGCTGTCGTTCACGGAGGCCGTGGAGCGGCTCGCGGCCGAGGCGGGGATGACGCTGCCGGCCGTCGATCCGCAGTCGGCGGCGGTGGAGAAGAAGCGCCAGGGCCTCTCCGATTGGCTTGAGCTGGCGGCGCAATGGTTCGAGGCCGAGCTCCGGCGGCCTGCTGGGCGCGATGCGCGGGCCTATCTGGAGAAGCGCGGCCTCCCGGAGAAGGACTGGGCCCGGTTCCGCCTGGGCTTCTCACCGCCCGGCCGCAGCGCGCTCAAGGACTACCTGATCGCCAAGGGCGCGCGGCCGGGCGAACTGGTCGAGGCGGGACTGCTGATCGCGCCCGAGGACGGCGGCGCGCCCTATGACCGGTTTCGGGACAGGATCATCTTCCCGATCGCGGACCAGCGCGGCCGGGTCGTCTCGTTCGGGGGCAGGGCGATGGATCCGCAGGCCCGCGCCAAGTACCTGAACGGGCCCGAGACGACGATCTTCCACAAGGGCCACAACCTCTACGGCCTGCACGAGGCGAGAAAGATCCTGGCCGCTGCGTCGGCCGGCGAGAGTCCGCCGCTGCTGGTGGTCGAGGGCTACATGGACGTGATCGCCTGCCTGCGGGCGGGGCTGCCGGCGGTGGCGCCCATGGGCACGGCGCTCGGGGAGGACCAGATGGAGGTCCTCTGGCGCCATCACCCCGAGCCGACGCTCTCGTTCGACGGCGACCGGGCCGGCCGGCAGGCGGCGGCGCGGACGATGGACCGTGCCCTTCCGCTGCTGAAACCGGGCAAGAGCTTCAAGTTCGCCCTGGTGGAAGGCGGCAAGGACCCGGACGAAGTGCTGCGTGAGCAGGGGCCGCAGGCGCTGAAGGCGCAGCTGGCGCAGACCACCCACTTCGTCGAGGCGCTGTTCATCCGCGAGCGCGACCTGGAGCCGCTGGACACGCCCGAGCGGCGGGCCGGGCTGAAGGGGCGGCTCCGGCAGGCGGCGAACGCGATCGGCGACAAGGACCTGCAGCAGGCTTACCGCGACGCGCTCCTGGAGAAGTACGACGCCCTGTTCGCCAAGCGGCCGCAGGAGCCCTGGCAGGACCGCGGCGGACAGAGCCGCGGCGGTCAGGAGCGCGCAGCGTTTGGCGGCGGCGGCGGCGGGGGCGGCCGCCCCTGGCGCAAGGGTCGGGAGCAGCCGCTGCCCTCCACCCCGCAAGGGATAGCTGCGGCGAAACGTCTCGCCCACACCATGGACTCGATCCCCGCGGCGCTGGCCAGCTACGCGGTCCGCGACCCGGTGGTGCTGGACGAGCACCTAGAGGATGCCTTCACCGCCGGCGGCTTCGGAAATCCCGACCTGGCCAAATTGACAAAGGAAATCATTCGGCTCCGGCTTGAGTCGGACCACCTTGACTCCCACGCCGTGCAACGCCATCTGGCGGCGTGCGGATTTAGCGCGCTGTTGACAGACATCGATCGGGCCGCTGCGACTTCGGGCGCGCCCATACTCAATGATGATGTCTCCCTCGATGCGCGGAGATCGCAGTGGTCGCGTGGCTTCGCCGCCCTTGCACGGGCGGCGGCGCTTGATGACGCCATAGGCGCTGCGAAGGGAAACCTGCGCGGGCGATCCGACATGGCGTCGCTCGAGCGTCTCAAGGGCGAACGCGACGCACTGAAGCGCGCGATCAGAACGGGAACGATTTGGACGGACGACGGGTCGTAAGGTCGCACGCGACTTAACGGACTGGCGTTCGACACCACTTTCGGCCCGCGCCTTGCAGGGGCGCGGCAGCCGATTTCGGAGAATTCGATGAGCACCAATACGGCCGAAGCGGAAACGCCTGAAACGACTGGCGGCGATGGCCCGCTGCTCGACCTGACGGATGCCGCGGTCAAGAAGTTCATCAAGCAGGCCAAGGCCCGCGGCTACGTCACGATGGACGAGCTTAACAAGGTGCTCCCTTCCGAGGAAGTCACCTCGGAAGCGATCGAAGACACGCTGGCCATGCTGTCCGAGATGGGCGTCAACGTCGTCGAGGCGGAAGAGGACGCCGAAGGCGGCGAGGTCGCGGTCCGCGAGGAATCGGCCGTCGTCGAGACGACCAAGGAGCCGGCCTACGACCGTACAGACGATCCCGTGCGGATGTATCTGCGCGAGATGGGCTCGGTGGAGCTGCTTTCCCGCGAGGGCGAAATCGCCATCGCCAAGCGCATCGAGGCCGGCCGCGACACGATGATCCGCGGCCTGTGCGAGTCCGCGCTCACCTTCGAAGCCATCATGGTGTGGCGCGAGGAGCTGGGTTCGGGCCGTATCCTGCTGCGCGAAGTGATCGACCTCGAACAGACCTACGGCGGCCAGAACGCCGGCGCCGACGCCCTGCCGGCCGAAGCCCAGGCCGCCGGCGAAGAGGAAGAGGCCGAGGCCGAGGCCGAAGCCGGCGCGGCGGAAGGCGAGAGCGACGACGACTTCGACGATGGCGCGGGCCCGACCATCAGCGCGATGGAAGCCGAGCTGCGCGAAGGCGTCATGGCGACCCTCGATGCGATCGCCGCCGAGTTCGAGAGCTTCCGCCTGCTGCAGGAGAAGCTGGTCAACGCCCGCCTGCGCGGCGAGGACCTGAGCGCGGCCGACCGCAAGGCCTACCAGGCGGCGACGCAGACCATCGTCCAGCACCTGAAGACGCTGAAGCTGAACAACCACCGCATCGAAGCGCTGGTCGAGCAACTCTATGCGATCAACAAGCGCCTGATGGGCCTCGAGGGCCGGCTGCTCCGCCTGGCGGACAGCTACGGCATCAGCCGCACCGAGTTCCTGAAGGCCTACTTCGGACAGGAACTGCGTCCGGACTGGCGCGAACAGGTGAAGAGCCTGGGCGTGCGCTGGACCAAGTTCGCCGACAACGACGCCAGCCAGATCGGCGAGATCCGCCAGGAAGTCGCCGCGCTCGCCACTGAGACGGGCGTGCCGATCGACGACTACCGCCGCATCGTCCAGACCGTCCAGAAGGGCGAGCGCGAGGCCCGGCAGGCGAAGAAGGAAATGGTCGAGGCCAACCTGCGCCTCGTGATCTCCATCGCCAAGAAGTACACGAACCGCGGCCTGCAGTTCCTGGACCTGATCCAGGAAGGCAACATCGGCCTGATGAAGGCGGTCGATAAGTTCGAGTACCGCCGCGGCTACAAGTTCTCGACCTACGCCACCTGGTGGATCCGGCAGGCGATCACCCGCTCGATCGCCGACCAGGCGCGCACGATCCGCATCCCGGTGCACATGATCGAGACGATCAACAAGATCGTCCGGACCAGCCGCCAGATGCTGCACGAGATCGGCCGCGAGCCGACGCCGGAGGAACTGGCCGAGAAGCTGGCCATGCCGCTGGAAAAGGTCCGCAAGGTCCTGAAGATCGCCAAGGAGCCGATTTCGCTCGAAACCCCGATCGGGGACGAGGAAGACAGCCACCTGGGCGACTTCATCGAGGACAAGAACGCCATCCTGCCGATCGACGCGGCGATCCAGTCCAACCTGCGCGAGACTACCACCCGCGTGCTGGCGTCGCTGACGCCGCGCGAGGAGCGGGTCCTGCGGATGCGCTTCGGCATCGGCATGAACACCGACCACACTCTCGAAGAGGTGGGCCAGCAGTTCAGCGTGACCCGCGAGCGGATCCGCCAGATCGAGGCGAAGGCGCTGCGCAAGCTGAAGCACCCGAGCCGGTCGCGGAAGCTCCGCAGCTTCCTGGATAGCTAAGCCAGCGAGTTACTCGCTGTCGGGATTTCGGAAGCCCCGCCTCGCAAGAGGCGGGGCTTTTTCGTCAGCTTTCGAGGAAGGCCTCGACCTCCGACATGAAGGCGTCGAGCTGGTCGTGGTGAACCCAGTGGCCGGCGCCTTCGAAATTCACCAGGCGCGCATTCCGGAAGTGCTGGATGCGACCGTCGACAACCGGGTCGGAAGCCCAGGAATCCGCCCCGCGCACCAGCAGGACGGGCGCGCTGATCCTGGCCCACAGGCGGTGCTGGTCCTCATGGGAGAGGCCCCCCACGCCGCCGCCCCAGCGGGCGTGGTTGTCGAATTTCCAGGAGTAGGTGCCGTCCTCGTTCTGGTGCGCGCCGTAGATCGTCAGGTGGCGCGCCTGCTCGGGCGTCAGGTGGGAATTTTCTTCGGCCATCCGCGCGACCGCGTCCTCCAGGCTGGCATAGCGGCGCGGGGCGCGGCCGGAGTTCTCGCGGCGGTCAGCGATCCAGGCTCTCAGGCGCTCGTCGACCGGCCGGCGGGCCTGTTCGGCCATGACCTTGGGCGAGGGGCCCAGTCCCTCGATGGCCACCACCTTGGCCACGGTCTCCGGAAAGGCGCCGCAGTAGTTCAGCGCAATCCCTGCACCCAGGGAATGGGCGATGATCGTGACCGGCGTGGTCGCTCTCTGGTGGACGATCTGGGCCAGGTCGTAAACGTAGGCCGCCATGTCGTACCCGCCGCCCACGGCCCAGGCGCTATCGCCATGGCCACGCAGGTCGGGCGCGATCACGTGGTACCGATCGCGAAGCCGCTGGGCCACCCAGTCCCAGTTTCTGCAATGGTCCCGCCCGCCGTGCACCAGCAGCAGCGGCGGCGCGCCCTCGTTGCCCCAGTCCACGTAGTGCAGCCGCAGGCGCTGCGAGAAGTAGAAGTGGGACGTGGGGCCATCCATGGCGGACTCCGCGGCTGAGGGAGAGGGAACCTAGCACTCCTGCCGCGCTGTGCCGCAGCTCCCTTGAATGATGGAGCGGGTCGCGCCGAAGGGCAGGCTGGCGGAGCCGGCGGCAGGCCATTAAGAAGCTGGCCGGGCAGACCGTCTGTCGGGAGTTTTTCTTTGCGTTCCAAGCTTTTCGCCGCGTTTGCGGTCGCACTGATTTCGGCCGGCGCGGCCGACGCGCAGGTCTCCGACAACGCCGCTGCGGCGCGTCGCGTGCAGGCGCACATGGAGTTCCTGGCCAGCGACCTGCTGGAGGGCCGCGAGGCGGGGTCGCGCGGCTACGACATCGCCGCCGACTACGTGGCCTCGCAATTCAAGCAACTGGGGCTGAAGCCGGCCGGCGACAACGGGACCTACTTCCAGCGCGTGCCGATGGTGGCCTACCGCCCCGTGGACGAAGGCGCGCTGGCCGTCCGGGCCGGCGGCAAGGCCACGCCGCTGGTGTTCGGCCAGGACTTCATCGTCGGCCGCGATCCGCTGAAGGCCGAGACCCGGTTGTCCGCTCCGATGGTGTTCGTCGGCTATGGCGTCGTGGCGCCGGAGCATGGGCGCGACGACTTCGCGGGCCTGGACGTGCGCGGCAAGATCGTGGTGGCGCTGGAGGGCGCGCCGAAGTCGATCCAGACCGAGGAGCGGGCCTACTACCGCAGCGGCCGCACCAAGCGGGCCGAGGCGGCGAGGCGGGGGGCTGTGGGCTTCATCTCCGTGGCCACGCCGGAGGCGGAAAAGCTCAGCCCCTTCGCGCAGAAGGCCAAGCACTGGCGCAACTGGAGCATGACATGGCGCGAACCTGCGGGCGGCGCCTTCATCGTGGCGCCGGAGGTGGTTTCCCTGGGTGAGGTCAGCGTCGCGGGCGCCGCAAAGCTGTTCTCGGGCGCGCCCGCCACGCTGGAGGCGATCTACGCCGCCGCCGCCGCCCCAGCCGCCGATGTCCCCCGCTTCGCGCTGCCGGCCACGATCGAGGCCAGCTACCGCACCGAGACCAAGATCATCGAGAGCCGCAACGTCGTGGCCATGCTGGCGGGCGGCGACGCGCGGCTGAAGAACGAGGCGGTGGTGCTCTCCGCCCACCTCGACCACGTGGGCGTGGCCCAGGGCGCCGACGGCGACCGGATCAACAATGGCGCGCTCGATAACGCCGGTGGCGTGGCGACCACCCTGGAGGTCGCGCGGATGGCCAGCCTGGCCGCCAAGAAGCCGAAGCGCTCGATGCTGTTCCTGATGGTCACCGCCGAGGAGAAGGGGCTGGTCGGGGCCGAGTACTTCGCCCGCAACCCGACGCTGCCCCGCGAGCGGCTGGTGGCCAACGTCAACCTCGACATGCCGATCCTGACCTACGACTTCACCGACGTGGTGGCGTTCGGCGCCGACCGCTCGGCCATCGGCCCGGCGGTGAAGCGCGCGGCGGCCCGTGCGGGCGTGGGGCTGGCCGGCGACCCGATGCCGGAAGAGGGGCTGTTCACCCGCTCGGACCACTTCCGGTTCGTGGAGGTGGGCGTGCCCTCCGTCTTCCTGATGACCGGGTTCGCCAACGGTGGGGAGGCCAGGTTCCGCGGCTTCCTGAAGGACTGCTACCACAAGCCCTGTGACGACCTCTCGCAGCCGATCGACTACGCCGCCGGCGCGAAGTTCGCGCGGATCAACTACGCGATCACCCGCGAGCTGACCGACGCGGCGCAACGGCCCACCTGGAACCGTGGCGACTTCTTCGGGACGAAGTTCGGGGCGGCCCCGGCGAGCGCCGACCGCTAGGCTAGCGCCAGCCGTAGTTGAAGCTGACGGAGATCCGCTCGCTGCGCGCCTGGTTGGCGGGGACCTCGTGGCGGAGCCAGCTCTCCCAGAGGATCACCGTGCCCGGCTGCGGAGCCAGGTAGACGAAGCTGCGCTGCGGCTCCGGCGCGTCGGGCAGGCGGGGCGGGGCGGCCATCATAAGCGGCAGGCGCGGGTCCTCGAGCTTGAGCGCCGAGGCGCCAGGCGGGGTGCGGACGTAGACGGTGCCGGAGATGACGCTGTGGGGGTGGATGTGGCCTGTGTGCCCGGCCCCCGGCTTCAGGATATTGACCCAGAGGCTGTCGAGCCTGAGGCGGCCGCGGCCGAGGTCATAGGCGAGGTCCTTGGCGAAGGCGGCCACGTGGCGGTCGAGCTTCTTCTTCAGGTCTCCGAAGACGCTTGCGCGGAGCGGCAGGTCATCCAGGGATGCATAGGAGGTGTAGCCGCCGTAGGCGTTGGCCTTGCACCAGGCGCGCCCGGCCTGATCCTCCTCGGCGAGCATCCGGCAGGCGCCCTCCAATTCGTCATTGAAATTTTCGAAGGTTCGGTCTGTGCTAAGCGACGCTTCATAGACCGGAGTCGGAAAGAGAAGGCGCAAGGTCATGGGGCGGCGCTAGTCGCCTTGCGGCGGAAAGTCAAAGTGTCGGGCGGCTGGACGCCGGGCCTTCGGCTTGGTTAGGTTGTAAAAAATGAGGGCGCCGCAACGTTCGGAGCCCGGGGGAGCGAGACAATGATCAGGACTGTGGCGGCACTGGCGCTGGCCAGCATGGTGGTTGTGGGCCAGGCGGAGGCTCAGACGCGGCGAGGCGCAGCGCCGGCCGCGGCCGCCTACAAGGCGCCGCGCGGCCCGGACCGGGTCCATCCCGACCTGAACGGCGTGTGGCAGGTGATGAACACCGCCAACTGGGACGTGGAGCCCCATGCCGCCCGCGCCGCGCTGCAGATGCGGCCGGGCCCGGTGACGCCAGTGCCGGCGAAGGAAGTGGTGGCCCTGGGCGCAGTGGGCTCGGTCCCCGCCGGCCTCGGCGTCGTCGAAGGCGGCGAGATCCCCTACACGCCGGAAGCCAGGAAGATCCGCGACGAGAACCGCGCCGACTACCTGAAGCGCGATCCGGAAGTGAAGTGCTACCTGCCGGGCGTTCCGCGCGCCAACTACATGCACCTGCCGTTCCAGATCTTCCAGTCGGACAAGGCGATGCTGATCGCCTACGAGTACGCCGGCGCCGTGCGGAACGTGATGTTCAACGACCCCGGCCCGCCGCCGGTGGACAGCTGGATGGGCCAGTCGGTGGCCAAGTGGGAAGGCGACACCCTGGTGGTGACCGTCACCGGCCAGCTGGACCGCACCTGGTTCGACCGGGCCGGCAACCACCACTCGGGCGAGATGGTGGTGGTCGAGCGCTGGACGCCGACCAGCCCCACCACGATGCGCTACGAGGCGACGATCACCGATCCGTCGACCTTCACGCGGCCGTGGAAGATGAGCATGAACCTCTACAAGCGGGTTGGCGAAGACGCCCGCCTGCAGCAGTTCAAGTGCGTCGAGTTCGTCGAAGAGCTGATGTACGGCCACCTGCGGAAAGAACCGCTGAAGTGAGTTTCCGGGCGCGGGGCCCTGCGCGCCGCGCCTATTCACGCCCTGGTCATGTGGCCGCCCGGATTCTGGCAAACCCTGTTTTCCGGGCGTCTTGCGAACAGATCGTGAGACAGAGATATTGCAGTCACCATCTGGCGCTGGAGGCGCGTTTATGAATTTCCGTCGCTTTGTCGTTCCCACCCTGATCGCCGGCGCCCTCCTGGGCGCGGGCGCCGTCGGCGTCCAGCAGGCCGAGGCCCACCACGCCTTCGCGGCCGAGTTCGACGGCAAGGCCCCCGTGCTGCTGCGCGGCAAGGTCACGAAGGTGGAGTGGATCAACCCGCACGCCTGGGTGCACCTGGCCGCCGTGCAGCCGAACGGCCAGACCCAGGCCTGGATGGTTGAGGGCGGTACGCCCAACACCCTCCTGCGCTCGGGCATCGACCGCAACTCGCTGAAGCCCGGCACCGAGATCGTGGTGCGCGGCTACCAGTCGAAGGACAAGGCCTGCTCGCCGGTCTGCAAGGCGAACGGCCGTGACGTGACCTTCCCGGACGGCCGCAAGCTGTTCATGGGCTCGTCGGGCACCGGGGCGCCGAAGGACGGCGCGGAGCCGGGCGCGCGCAAGTAAGGCGCACTGCCTCAAGAACGAAGGCCCCGGAGGCGACTCCGGGGCCTTTTTCGTTACCGGCTACTTCTTGGCCGGCGCCTCGCCTTCGGTCATCGGGGCGATGACGAACTTCTCGTGGCAGGCGACGCAGGTCTCGTAGAGCCGGCCGCCGGTGTCGAACACCGCCTGCTTGTCCATCCGCATGGCCGCGTCCTTGGCCTCCAGCGCGCGGGCGGTCATGTCGCGCGCATACCGGTTCCAGTCCGCCACCGGCTCTCGCGGCCGGCCGGGGAGCATCAGCAGGTTGCCGGCCTCGGCCACCGTGGCCGCACCGTCCTCCACCGTCTTCCAGCCCTCGGGCGTGGTGGGCGAGAGGTCGCGCTCGCCCTGCTCGGTGTATTCGGTCCCGGAGCCGCGCCAGAAGGCGAAGGCGGCTGGATCGATCACGTGGATCATCAGCTCGGCCATGTCGGTCTGGGTGTTGTAGGCAGGCTGCTCTCCCTTGGGCGAGCAGGCGCCGAGCGCCAGCAGGCAGGCGGCGACGGACAGGTAGCGCATGGTCAGGTTTCCCCCCGGCAGGCGCGTGAACCGCGCACGTTCCGGAAGGATTTAGCGCCGCGGCGGCGCTTCGGTCCAGCCTAGTCGCGCCCGGAACGTACCTGAACTTCGAGAAGCGACCGCCACATCTCGTCGGCGATCTTCACGACCTGAAGGCTTGCGCCGAAGGCGTGCTTGGCCTCGACCATCTCGACCGTCTCGCGCGTGAGATCCACGGTGTCGTCGAAGCCCGACCGCGAGACGCGCTCGGCGGATTGGGCGAAGCGGCCGCCAGCGTTCAGCAGGCCGTATCGAGCTGTGGCGAGGACGTCCATGCGGGAAAGCCTGCCGCAAGCCGGTTAAGCCTTCGCGCTTAACGATGGTAAATAGCCAGGGCGGGGAGTTGGTCTAGGCTGGGGCGAAGAGGAGATTTGGCATGAGAGCCCTGTTCACCACCCTGGCCCTGCTGCTGGCGGCGGGCGCCGCCCACGCGCAGGGCCCATCCCGGGAGAACCCGACGACGATCCTGTGCCTGGAGCCGTCCGGCCGCAGCGTGCCGCCGGTCTGCCAGGTGCCCGGCAGCCGGCTGGATAGCCGGGAGTTCATCTGCCAGTGCTTCGAAGGCGGCATGCGCACGATCGTGCCGATCTGTCCGCAAGGGGTGGAGCCGCCGCCGGAGAGCCGGGCCCTCGAGCGCGCCCGCCGCGCGGCGGTGACGAGCGGCAGCCTGGTCGGCGCGACGTTCGCGGGAAGGCCGATCTGCGTCGCGCCGAGGAACAGCCGCTAGGACTGATCCGCGTGGCTGGTCTCGCCGCGCTGGCGGCCGCTGGGGCTGGCCTTCTCGTGATGCACGGTGGTGTTGCCGGCGACCTCGTCGTCGACATGGCTGGCGGCGCCCTTGCCGCCGCCGCCGCCGGCTGACTTCGAGTTGCCGCCGCCGGTCTGCGCGGCGTCTTTCGAGCCGCCCTTGGTGGGCGTGTTGGGCGAGTCCTTGCGCTGGGCCATGGCCGGTCTCCGGGTTGATCTGGGTCTCGGACCAACCCGGGAGCGGCGCCCGGCGTTCCGGCCTACTGGCCCAGCGCGGCGTAAACCAGCTTCTGGAACATCGGCAGGGCCAGCCGCCCCCCGGGACGTTCCTGGCTGGCCATCTGGGTGACCGCCTCCGGCCCGAGCGGCATGGAGTCCTGGATCAGGTAGATGGCCACCAGGTCGTTGGTGGGATCGGCCTGCCACCAGGTGCCGAAGGCCCCCGGCCAGCCGAACGAGCCGGCCGGGCCGGCGCCAAGGAAGCCGATGTTGGCCGGGTCGAGGATCATCGACACGCCGAGGCCGAAGCCCTGGGCCGTCCAGAACGGCAGGCCGAGGAAGGGCTGGGCGCGCTGTTCGTCGGTCAGGCGGTTGGCCGTCATCAGCTCGACCGTCTCCGGCTTCAACAGGCGCACGCCGTCCACCTCGCCCTTCCCCAGCAGCATGCGGGCGAACTTCAGGTAGTCGTCCGCCGTGGAGACCAGGCCGCCGCCGCCCGCCTCGAAGGCCGGCGGCGCGTCCGTGTGCGGGAAGGAGACGTCCTTCAGGCCGGCGGCGTCGAGCCGGTAGAGGCTGGCCAGCCGTTCACGGTCCTGCGGCGACACCCAGAAGCCTGTGTCGACCATGCCGAGCGGGCCGAAGATCCGCTGCTGCAGCACCTCGCCCAGCGACTTGCCCTCGATGCGCGCCACCAGGAAGCCCAGCACCTCGGTGGCGTGACTGTAGTGGAAGCGCTCGCCCGGCGCATAGCTGAGCGGCAAGGTCGCCAGGGCGGCGAGCCACTCGTCCGGCGTCATCGGCGTGCCGAGCGGCGCGCCGAGGGTCTTCTCGTAGGCGTAGGCGATCGGGCCCGAAGACGTGAAGCCGTAGGCCAGGCCCGAGCGGTGGGTGAAGAGGTCCTCGACGGTGATCTCCCGCGGGGCCGGATCGGTGTCCTCCACGGGTCCGCTGGCGTCCTTCAGGACCCGCATGTCCTTGAACTCGGGCATCCACTTGGTGATCGGGTCGTCCAGCCGCAGCTTGCCTTCCTCGATCAGCATCAGCGCGGCCACAGAGGTCACCGGCTTGGTCATGGAGGCGATGCGGAACAGGGTGTCGCGCGTCATCGGCGCCTTGGCCGCCAGGTCCCGGAAGCCCACGGTGTTGAGCTGGACGACCTCGCCCTTGCGCCACAAGAGCGTCACAGCGCCGGACAGCGAGCCCTGGTCGACGAAGCCCTGCAGCGTGGCCGGAATTTGCGCCAGACCTTGTGGCGAGAACCCCGCCGAAGCCTCGTCGCCGTACATGGCATTCTCCCTGATCGCCGTTCAGGGGAGGATGCGCAGGGGTGACGCGGCGGCGTCAAGCGCCGCCTGCCTGCCCCTCCTTCCACGATTGGGAAGTCGGCGCCTCGTGTGGCCATCATCTCGCCGCGGCCATTGCCGGGGGGTCAGCTTGCTGCAGCGCGGCATTGAACCGCCGCAAACTCGTGCGTATATGCCGCGCTACGGGGAGGGGGTCGGCCGGTCTGGCGCCGCACCGCAGTCCCGAGCGCTTTCCAGAGGACGCCCGCGAATGCTCGTAACCCTGATGAAGGCCAAGCTGCACCGGGCCACCGTGACCCAGGCCGACCTGGACTACGAAGGCTCGATCGCCATCGACCGCGACCTGCTGGACGCCTCCGGCATCCTGCCGCACGAGCAGGTGGACGTGCTCAACATCACCACCGGCGCCCGCTTCACGACCTACGCCATCGAGGCGCCGCGCGGCTCGCGGGTGATCGGGGTGAACGGCGCGGCCGCCCGCCTCGTCCAAAAGGGCGACAAGGTCATTGTCGTGACCTATGGGATGCTGCCGGCCGAAGAGGCCCGCAACTATGCGCCCACAGTCGTGTTGCTGGACGATGCCAACGAGATCAAGAAGGCCGCCTGACCTGCGCTGGACCGCCGCCCTGGCGGTCCTGGCCCTGGCCGCCTGTTCGCCCGGAGCCCCGCAGGGGACCGACAAGGCCACCCTGGACGAGGCCGTCTCCCGCGCCATCGGCGATCCGAACACCTGCGTGCTGATCGCCGAGCGTGAGGGCGGCAAGGTGGTCTACCGCTACAACACGGCCACGACCTGCGACCGCAGCCTTCCGGCCTGCGATGGCCCGGGGATGCGCAAGCCGAAGGACCTGCTGGAGCGGGCGGTGACCGACGGCCAGACCCGCAACCTGTCGTGCAACACCGCCGCCGACGGCTCGCGCGGCGTCAGCTGGGCGGCCGGTCCGATTCCGGGGCGGCCGCTGGTCTATGCCGCCGTCATGGAAGGCAACCGGGTGTTTCCGGGCCTGATGATGGCCGACCGGCTTTCACGCGCGTGGACGAAAGCCGGCCTGAGCCCCGAGGCGCCCTAGCGAGCCATCTCGTAGAGGCCGGTGATGTCCACCCGCACCTTGAGCTCGCCCGGGGAGACGGCGGTGTCGGCCATCTCCTTGCGGAACGAGGCGACCTGGCCCATCGGCATCGGCGGCGGCATGGGATAGCTGGCCGTGCCTTCGCTCAGCGTCACCAGCCGCACGAGCCGGTGCCCGGTCGCCCGGGCGTAGAGGTCCGCCTTCGCCCCCAGGGCCTTCACCGCCGCTTCCCGGGCCGCGTTCTCGGCGGCCGTGGGGTCGTCCAGGCCGAAGCTGACGCCGTGCACCTGGTTGGCCCCGGCGCCCACCGTCGCGTCCACCGCCTGGCCCAGGCGTTTCAGGTCGTGGACCGTGACGGTGACCATGTTCGAGGCCTGGTAGCCGATCAGCCGCGGCGGCTGGTTTTCCACGTACTGGTACTGCGGGTTGAGGTTGAGGCTGGACGTCTGGATGTCGCGCTCGGCGATGCCGCCGCGCTTCAGGGCGTCGATCACGCCGCGCATGCGGGTGGCGTTGGCCTGCATCGCCGCCTGGGCGGTCTGGGCCTCGGTCATCACGCCCAGGGTGATCGTCGCCATGTCGGGGGCGACCTTGGTCTCGCCGTAGGCTGACAGGTTCAGCGTGGTCGCGCGTAACATGCTCTCGGCCGCAGGCGGGGCGGCAGGAAGGGCGGTCTGGGCGAGCGCGCCGGGCGCCGCTGTGGTGGCGAGGAGGGCGGCCACGGCCGCGGCGCGAAGGAAGGTGTTCATCGGGGTCTCCAGCTTGGGACGACCTCCAGGCTCGCAAGCTGCACCTGAACGCAAGCTTTAAGCCCCGTGCAGCCCATGGTAACCGCAGCCCTGCCACGCTGCAGGGGCCTGTAGCTCAATGGTTAGAGCCGACCGCTCATAACGGTCTGGTTGCAGGTTCGAGTCCTGCCGGGCCCACCAGCGCATGTTCTCTGCAACGCGAAATCCTCCGAAAGACCACGAAAGATCAAGCACTTGCTCACACGCTAGTCTGCGATGTTCTTCGAAACAACGGTACGGATACCCACGGAATATACCAGCAGCCGCTGGTACCGTTCCTGGTACCCGCTACGGCGCTCGAGCGTAGTACCAGCAGATGCGCCTCGACGATGGACAGGTCCGGAGGCTCGCTCCGGACACCAAGCCGCGGAAATATTCTGACGGCCTCGGCCTGTACCTGCTGGTCATGCCCACCGGAGCGAAGCTCTGGCGATTCGCCTATCGCTATCAGGGACGACAGAAGCTGCTGTCGCTCGGCCGCTATCCGGAGGTGACGCTCAAAGAAGCGCGGGAGGCGCACCTGGCGGCCAGGCGGCTCGTGAGGCAGGGCGAAGACCCGGCGGCGCTGCGTCAGGCCGAAAAGCGCGAAGCCCAGCTCGCGGCGGCCAACACGTTCGGCGCGGTCGCCGAAGAGTGGTTCGAAAACAACAAGGATCGCTGGGTCGACAGCTACTCCGTCAGGATAAAGGCGCGGATCGACGCCGATCTGATCCGCAAGCTGGGTTCTCGACCGATTGCGGAGATCGAGCCCATCGAAGTGCTTGAGGCCATCCGCAGCGTGGAACGGCGCGGAGCGGTCGAGATGGGGCGCCGCATCCTGCAGATGGCGAGCGCCATCTTCAGGTATGGCGTCGCCACGTCACGCTGCCGGCGGGACCCCACGGTCGATCTGAAAGGAGCTCTGAGGGCTCGGGCGCCAACCAAGCACCGCGCGGCGCTGTCGGCTACCGACCTCCCGGAATTCCTGGCTCGGCTGGAAGTCTGCTCGGGCGACCCGGTCACCCGGCTGGCTCTCAAGTACCTGGTCCTCACCTTCGTGCGTACCTCGGAGCTAAGATTCGCCCGCTGGGATGAGTTCGAAAATCTGAACAGCCCGCAGGCTCTGTGGCGGATCTCCGCGGACCGGATGAAGATGAGGAAGCCTCACCTCGTGCCGCTCGCGCCTCAAGCGGTGGACGTGTTGCGCGAGCTGCGGCGCTACAGCGGGCGCAGCCCGTCCGTCTTTCCCTCGGCGACGAACAGCGGCGTGATCTCGGAGAACACCCTGCTCTTCGCGCTATATCGGCTCGGCTATCACGGGCGCGCGACAGGGCACGGCTTTCGTTCGACGGCATCAACCATCCTCAACGAGCACCAGTTCAACCGCGACTGGATCGAGGCCCAGCTGGCGCATGCCGACGACAGTGTGCGCGGCATCTACAACGCCGCCGAGTGGCTACCTGGCCGGCGTCAAATGATGGTCTGGTGGGCGGACTACCTCGATGACGCGCTTGAGCGCGGACGATCCACTTCCCCCTATGCGGCAGCGTCGGACCCGTTTGGCGAAGCGCCGCTTGTCGCGCTCCCGCCTCCGCCGTTGCGTCGTTTGACCTGAAGTGGAGAGGGCGAGCCTGAACGTCGCGTACCCGTCGAAGGACGGAGCATGCGCCGTCAGTTCCCCGATGTGCCTTGCGAGCCAGATGTCACGCATCTCCGGCATCTGCCGGATGAAATCGACCTACGTTGGCGGAGCGTACCTGGAGGAGCTCACGGCCCCGAACGTCGGCAGCCGAGGACCGGACGTGGGGTCTTGAGGCCGGTCGCCTAGCGCCCCTGACCGGACCGTCCTGCCAAGAGGAGCTCTGAAGACGCCAGCCGCTTGGGCCTTGGTGCGACTTCCATAGGCTGGCCGGGCGTCCTGTTGAAGAGAGAATAGGCCCTTCCTATATAATCGGAGCCGAGATGATCGGTACCGAGTGGAATGGGAATCATGCGAATGACCTCGAAAATTTTATTCGCGGGCAAGACCCGCAACACCTCCGGCCCCAACGGCGCAGCCATCAGCCAGGACGGCTTCCTCAATCTCAAGGTCTCCGACCCGCATCCGGCGGCCGAGGACCTGTTCGGCGCCGCCTGGGCGGCCTGCTACATGGGCGCCCTCCAGGCTGCGGCGGCCAAGCGGAAGGTCACCCTGCCGACCCATCCGGCCGTCGACGCAGAGATCGACCTGAGCCTCGGCTCGGAAGGCTACTTCCTGACAGGGCGGCTCGCCGTCACGCTGGATGGGCTCGATCGCGAGGTGGCGCACGATCTCATCAAGCTGGCGCACGAGATCTGCCCCTACTCAAAGGCGGTCCACGGGAACGTGGACGTCCAGACCACCCTGAACTGACCTCGGCGCTCCGGCGCGCCGAGCCCTCGGCGCGCCGCCGCTCTCATCCTGGAAGAAAGACATGTCAGACCTGAGCGCTAACCTCCTTGCTGGGGCCCTCGCCCTGGCTGCAGCGGTCTCGCCCTTGGTGGCCGCCGCAGAACCGTCCCGCCCCGACACAACGATCGAGCCGCTGCAGGTCGCTCCCGACCTCACGCTGCGCCGCCTGATCGTTCGCAACCCGCAGGCCGCCGGCACGGTTCTGCTGCTGCACGGCTTCCCCGAGACCGTGCACGCGTGGGAGGGTGTGGCCAGCTTCCTCGGCTCCGAGTTTCAGGTGCACGCCTTTGACTGGCCGGGGTTCGGCGGCTCCTCCCGGCCTCCTGTGGGCCAGTTCGCCTACACGCCGCGCGATTACGCCCGTGTGCTGAAGGCCTACATCGAAGCTGAAAAGCTCGACCGCTCCAAGCTCACCATCTACGCCACCGACATCGGCGCGCTGCCAGCGCTCCTGCTGGCGCTCGACGAGCCGGATATCGCCCGCACGCTCGTGGTTGGTGATTTCGCACCTTTCGACCGCCCGGCGCACATGTACGAGAGCCTTCAGGCCCTCAAGGGACCACCCACAGCGTCGGCTGTACAGGCCCATCTGAACCGCAGTCGCGACGAGATCCTGGCGAACAGCTTCACCCGTGGGCTATCCAGCGAGAGCCGGTTCGAGATTTCCGCCAGCTTCCAGGCGGACTTGGGCGGAGCCTGGACACCCGGGACGTTCACCCCCGCAGACGCTTTCGCCGCCTACTATTCGCGCTTCACCCGCGACCAGAATGAGCTTGAGGGCCGTCTCGCGGACCTGAGGACGCCCGTGCGAGTGGTGTGGGGCTCGGAGGACCTGTACATCCGCCCGGCGATGGGGGCGGAATTCGCCGAACGCACAGGGGCGCCGTTCACCGTGCTGCCCGGGATTGGTCACTACCCGCACCTGCAGTCGCCGAAGGCGGTCGCCGAGCTGATCCGGGCCGCGGCCCGGTGACCGGCGGGCATCGCCTGCGGCGCGCGGTCGTGATCGCCACCGCGATCGGGGCCGCGCTCGGCGGGGCCTGCCTCGCCATCGACGGCTGGCGGGCGGCCGGGCCATCGCCGCCGCCGCAGGCGCCCCCGACGCAGGCGGCGAGCATCCTCGCGGCGGAGGGCTGACGCGGCCCCGCAGAGGCGAGCCTCCGCTCTTGCGGACCCGGACGGCGGCGTCTCGCGCCGTCGCCCCCCGATCCACTTGGCGTCTGAGTAGGGCGTCCGCAGGCCCATTGCACCGCATGACCGCTCGCTCTCCGGCCGTCTAGGCTTGGCGGAGCCGGCTCGGACGCGATGGCGCCTTGGTGTGCGGCGAGCGGTCGAGCGCCCCGCGCGGAGGCCTCGGCCAAGACCTAGGTCTGATACCGCCCGCCGTTCGGCGGCGTCAGTGTGGGGTCGGCGCCTTGGTCGTGGGTCGACGCGCTGGAACCTCAAGGGAGCTTCGGATGACCACTTCTGAACATGTCCGCCCGGATGCCGATCGGACCGCGGAACCTGCGGCCGACCTCAAGCTGGAAGTGGTGGTCATCCCGGTCGCCGACGTCGACCGGGCGCTGGCCTTCTATCACGGGCTGGGCTGGCGGCTGGACGCCGATGTGGCAGGTCCCGACGGCCGGCTGGTGCAGATCACCCCGCCGGGTTCTGATTGCTCGGTCCAGTTCGGGACCTGGCTGACCTCCGCAGCGCCGGGTTCAGCCCAGCACAACTATCTGGTCGTCGCCGACATCTTGGCCGCTCGCGATGACCTCTTGCGGCGCGGCGCCGCGGTGAGCGAGGTGTTCCACGACAAGGCAGGGGGCTACCGCTTCGACGCCAGCTCCCGCGTTTCAGGCCCCGACGCGGGCCGCCGGACCTACGCCTCCTACGCCACCTTCAGCGACCCGGACGGGAACGTCTGGCTGCTCCAGGAGGTCACCGACCGCAAGGCTGGCCGCATGGATCCGGGCCTCACCCGCTACGCCTCCGCCGCGGACCTGACGGCGGCCCTGAAACGGGCGGCCGCTGCGCACGGCGCCTATGAGGCGCGGCTCGGCCAGCCGCACGCCGACTGGCCGGAATGGTACGCCGCCTACATGGCCGCCGAACAGTTTGGAGGAGCGCTGCCGTCATGAGCCCCCATTTCGATGTCATCGTGCTCGGCGGCGGCGCGCCGGGCGAACACTGCGCCGGCGCCCTGGCAGAGGGCGGGCTGCGGGTGGCCGTGGTGGAGCAGGAGCTGGTGGGGGGCGAATGCTCCTACTGGGCCTGCATCCCGGCCAAGACGCTGCTGCGCCCGGGGGAGGCCGCCCAGGCCGCGCGCGAGGCGCTGGTGACGGCTGAGCTCGATCCCTCGGCTGTCTTCGCCTGGCGCGACTACATGGTTTCCGGATACTCGGACGCTAGCCAGGTACGCTGGCTGGAGCAGGCGGGCATCGCGCTCATCCGCGGCCGCGGCCGGTTGGCGGGCGCAGGCGCGGTGGAGGTGGACGGCGTCCGTTACACCGCGCGGCACGTGGTGCTCGCCACCGGGTCGGAGACCGCATTCCCGCCGATCCCGGGGCTCGCCGGCCTCGAGGGGGTCTGGACCAACCGAGAGGCCACCGGGATGACGGCGGCGCCGCGGCGGCTCCTGATTCTCGGAGGCGGGCCCGTCGGGGTGGAACTGGCCCAAGCGGCGCGCCGGCTCGGGAGTGAGGTGGCGCTGGTCGAAAGCCATCCGCACCTGCTCGGCCGCGAGCCCCCGGCCCTCGGCGCCGCTCTGGCCGAGGTGCTGGCCCGGGACGGGATCGAGCTTGCGCTCGGCGCTCAGGCGGTCCGCGTCGCGCGGGAGGCGGACCTCTTCCGGCTCGAACTGTCGGACGGCCGGACCTTGGCCGGCGACCGCCTACTGGTGGCCACGGGACGGCGTCCGCGCACCCGCGGCATCGGTCTCGAAACTGTCGGGCTCGAGGACGGCGCCCGCGCGGTGCCGGTCAACGGCCGCATGCGCGCCGGCGAGGGACTGTGGGCAGTGGGCGACGTCACCGGGATCTGGCCGCTGACCCACGTCGGCAAGTATCAGGGCCGCGTGGCCGCGGCGAACATCCTCGGCCAGGACCGGGTCGCCGATTACGCCGCCGTTCCGCGGGTGGTCTTCACCGCGCCCCAGGCCGCCAGCGTCGGAGCGGCGGACGGGCCCTTCCAGGCGACGGTCCGGCTGACCGAAGTCGCCCGGACCGCCGCGTACCAGCGCGCTTGGGACGAGTCGAATGGCTTCCTGACCCTGGTGAGCGACGGCGAACGGTTGACGGGCGCCCATGCCTTCGGCCCCGAAGCCGGCGAATGGCTGCAGCAGGCGACTCTGGCGATCCGCGCGGCCACGCCGCTGTCCGTCCTAGTCGACACCATCCAACCGTTCCCGACCTTCTCGGAGAGCTATCTCGCCGCCGTGCAGCGGCTGGCGGCCGCTGTCGCGGCGGCGTCCGCCGGTTGAGCCCCATCGCTGGCGGCGCCTGCGTCGGACGCCTCCCGCGCCCGGTGAACCCGAACGTCTTAGGGAGATCCCCGATGAACCGCGCCCTCGCCCTTGCCGCCGCCAAAGCCCAGCGGGCGACCCGCGCCGCGCCCGAGGCTGCCTTGCCCGCCCTGATGCTCGACGAGCCGCTGGGCGAGCGGGTGCGCCGGATGCAGGCCGAGGCCCGGCGGCTCGCCTTTGAGCATGCCGACGTTCTGGCCAGCGGCGCTGGGGGAGGTGGAACGGATCGCGGGGGGGATTGCCTGCGGCGGTGAGCCTATCCGGCCGGCGTGCGCGACCTCGCCGAGCGCCTCGCCGCCGAGGCCGGCGGCCGTCGTCTCACGCTGCAGGGGAATCTCGCGCGGCGCTGAGCGCCGGACGCCGCGCGAGGCGGCGTTCACTTGCGGAAGCGCTCGGGCCCGCGCCGCAAGGCGAGGCCTCAGGGCGCAACGTTACCCGCGGGCTCCGGTGATGCGCAGGCCCACCGTTCCGTTGCGCGAAAGGGTGAGCCTCGCCTCTCACGCCTACTGCCGAGACCCTGCCGGGAGCACCTTTGAAGTCATGCCGAGGCCTCGCCACGGCCAGTTCCAAAGGACCAGATACATGGACACGTCAGCCAAAGTGGCGCTCATCAGCGGAGCCTCTCAAGGCATCGGCGCGGGCCTCGTCGCCGCCTACCGAGCCCGAGGCTACCGCGTGGTCGCCAACGCCCGCAGCCTCACCCAGGGGGACGACCCTGGGGTGCTTGCCGTCGCCGGCGACATCTCCGACCCCCGCGTCGCTGAACGCATCGTCGACCTGAGCCTCTCCCGTTTCGGTCGCGTCGACACGGTGGTGAACAACGCCGGGGTCTTCACGGCCAAGCCGTTCACGGCCTTCACCGAAGACGACTGGGCGGCGAACATCGGAACGAACCTCGCCGGCTTCTTTCATCTGACCCAGGCGGCGCTCCGGCACATGGAGACCGCAGGCCGGGGCGGTCACATCGTCCAGATCTCGACCAGTCTGGTGGACAAGCCGATGCGCGGCGTGCCTTCAGCCCTGGCCTCCCTGACGAAGGGCGGCCTGAACGCCGTCACCAAGTCGCTGGCGATCGAATACGCCGATCGAGGCGTGCGAGTGAACGCGGTGGGGCTGGGCATATTCAAGACGCCCATGCACCCGCCTGAGACGCATGCCGGTCTCGCCGCGCTGCATCCGCTGGGCCGCATCGGCGAGGTCGACGAGGCTGTGGAGGCGGTCCTCTATCTCGAGGGCGCCACATTCATCACCGGCGAGGTGCTGCACGTCGACGGCGGTCAGGCCGCCGGCAACTGGTGACCCCTGAACCCGAAGGAGACTGGCACATGCCCTATGTGAACATCATGGTGACCCGGGAAGGGTCGAGCCCCGAGCGGACCTCGGTCAGCCCCGAGGAGAAGGCGCGTCTCATCAAGGGGGTGAGCGAGCTCCTGCTGGAGGTGCTCAACAAGCCGCTGGAGTCCACCTTCGTCACCATCCAGGAGATCGAGATGGACGCCTGGGGACGTGGCGGCCTTCCGACCCCCGAGTACCGACGGCGAGCGGCCGCGGCTGGCGAGACGGGCTAGAGCGCAGCGGTCGGGCGCGGGGGGGCCCCCCGCGCCAGCCCCCGGGCGTCGGCGGCGAGGCCAGTGAAGCTCGCTCGCAAGCGCGGCGTCGCGAGATCCAGGAACGCGCGGACCTTTGGCAGCGGCGCGCGCCCAGGCTGCACGAGCAGGTGCACCGAAACAGGCGGCGGCTCGGCGTCCGCTAGCACGATCTCCAGCTCTCCGCGGCGGACGTGCTGGGCCACGTGGTAGGAGTAGAGGCGGGTCACGCCCAGCCCCGCAACGCACGCCGCAGCCGCCGCCCTGACGGTGTTGACGAGCAGACGCGGCGTGAAGCTCACAGTAAGGGGCGCAGCAGCACCGGGACCGGGCGGAAACAACCAGCGGTCCACGCCAAAATTGTCGAGGGCCACGATGGCGTGGCGGGTGAGATCGGCCGGCCGGTCGATCGGCGGCGCGGCCGCCAGATAGTGGGGCGCGGCGACCAGGACCCGTCGGACCTCCGATCCCACCTTGATCGCCTTGAGCGCGGAGTCCGGCAACTCACCCACGCGGAGCGCCACATCCACCCCTTCCTCCAGCAGGTTCACCGCGCGATCCAGAAGCAGCAGCCGCACGGAGACCGCCGGATGGAGCTGTAGGAACTCGTCCACCAGGGGACGCAGGATCTCTTCTCCGCTGATCGGCGGCGCCGAGATCGTCAGCACGCCCTGGGGCGTCGCCCGCGCGCCGGAAGCCAGCAGCTCGGCGTCCTTGATCTCCGAAAGGATGCGACGGCAACTGGAGGCGTATTGCTCACCCGCTTCGGTTAAGCGCACGACCCGTGTGCTGCGCGTGAGGAGCGCGGCCCCCAGATGCGCCTCGAGGAACGCGATCGCCCGGCTCACTGCAGCCGGAGAGCGCCGCAACGTCCGGGCTGCGCCTGCGAGGTTGCCAGTGTCGATGACGGCGATGAAGACCTGCATGGCCTCGAGACGATCCAATACGACGGCTCCTCTGTTGCGCAGGTGGACCATAGGCCGGCGTCGCGATCGCCGCACCTGCGCCCGAAGGCGAAGGTGGCGCCGGACCGACCTCATCGTCGACGGGCCGGTCTGGACCTCTGCCGGCGCGAGCGCCGGGATCGACCTGGCGCTGTCCACGATCGAGAAGGCCCCGGGATCGGAGGTCGCGCAGCTGCCCGTGCGCAAGCTGGTGCTTTACCACCGCCGGGCGGGAGGTCAGTCGCAGCACTCGGGGTTGCTGGAGATCGACGCCAAGCCGGACCGGATCCCGTCGGCGCTGATTCCGCGCGCTGCAACCTTGCACAGCCGCTGAGCGTCGAGGATCTGGGGGAGGCGCCGCGGTTAAGCCGCCGGCGATTCAGCCGCGCGTTCCCGGAAGCGGCCCGTCTCGGGCGAAGGCCGTGGAGACCCTGAGGGTCGAGGCGGCGCGCCTGCCCAGGGAACAGACCAGCCATCCAATCGAGGCGATCGCCGCCCGCAGCGGATTCGCCGACCGGGAGCGCATGCGACGGGCGTTCCTGCGCACTTTCGGCCAGCGGCCCCAGGCCATCCGGCGCCACGCCCGGCTCGCCTCCTAGGCCTTGGCGGGTCGGGCCCCGCCCAGGAGATTGCCTCGAAGGCGCACCAGCGCGTTCTGCACTTCGGCGAAGTCGGCGCCGAGGCCCGTGGCCTCCCTGAGGCTGAGCTCGCGGGCGCGTTCGCGCACCCGCTGGCCTGCGGCGGTCAGGCGGATGCGGACCTGGCGCTCGTCGTGCGTATCCCGTCGCCGTTCCACATAACCCAGCGCCTCCAGCTTCTTCAGGATAGGGGTCAGCGTGTTGCTCTCCAGGAAGAGCCTTTCGCCGAGGGCGCGCACAGTCAGATCGTCGGCTTCTGAAAGCGCCACGAGCGCGATGAACTGGGTGTAAGAGGACAGGCCCAGCTCCCGAAGCACCGGTTGGTAAGCCCGGCCATAAGCCAGGTTGGCGCTATAGACCGCAAAGCACAGGAAATCGTCGAGACCGGGCGACTCGGGGGCGGCGTGGGGCATCGGCGAAACTCCAGTGTCTGCGCCACCAATATAACCACCGCCGATTAGATCGGAACCGTTGCATTTGGCGCTCTGCCGCCCATATCCATCGCTACCGACTGAAGCGGTAGAGAGAAGGAGCCCGGTCCATGTCGTCCGAGACCCCCAGGGTGCTCTACACCGGCGTCACCCAGGTGACCGGTGGACGTGAAGGCGCCGCCTACAGTTCCGACGGTCGTCTGGATGTCCTCATGACCAGCCCGGGGGTCGAAGGTCCGGGCACTAACCCCGAGCAACTCCTGGGCGCCGGCTGGTCGGCCTGTTTCCTGAGTGCGGTCGGGCTGGCGGCGCAGGAGCGTAAGGTGAGCCTTCCGCAGGACGCCGCCGTCGAGGCCGAGATCGATCTGAGGCTCAGCGAGGCCGCAGGCTATCACCTGGCCGCTCGCCTGACGGTGAGCCTGCCCGGCCTCGATCGGATCACCGCCCAGGCGCTGCTGGAGCGGGCGCATGAGACCTGCCCCTACTCCAAGGCGCTGCGCGGCAATATCGCCGTCGAGACCACTCTCGCCTGAACTGCGCGCCGCTTGGTGGAGCCTCACGGCGAACCGCCAGGCGGCCGGCGGCGTCATCCCAGCTAACTCCACCGCGCCGGCCCATGCGGCGTTCCGGAAGGACAATTCGATGATCTGGTATAAGGCGACGTTCGTCGCAGCGGCGGCGCTCGCAGCCACCCCGGCGCTCGGGGAGGGCCTGCAAGCGACCACGCCCTTCTTGCCCCTCGCTGGAGAGGCGCCGGCCGTGCTCCACGTGGACCCGCCAATCCCGCACCGGCTGGCCGCCGGCGCGGTCCTGATCCCCTATCGCACCGAAAACTTCCGCATCCTGCCGGTCTTTGGTCCGGGCGCATTGGACGTTTCGCCCCGGGCGGGTCACCTTCACGTCACCGTCGACGACTTGCCATGGCATTGGGCGGACGCCGGCGCCAACAACACGATCGTTGTGGTGGGACTGCCGCCTGGCCCGCACAAGGTGCTGATCGAGCTGGCGCGGCCGGACCACCAGGTTCTGACCGCCAAGAGCGTCAGTTTTGTCGTGCCTGCGGTGGCCGCCGGACACCATTGAGGTGAGGCTTTTCGATCGATGGTCGGATCTCGACCGGCCTGGGGCGGCGAGGTCCTCCAGGTCGTCAGGGGCAGGAGGGGAGCACCCCTCCTGTCTCGATCAGGCTTGCCAGATCGGCCGCCTCGGCCTCGCGGATTGATCGGTTCACGTTGAGGCGCACCAGGACGCAGGCGCCCGGATCGCGCCGCCGGATAACCTCGAGCTGGGTCGACCAGTCCCTTTCAACCAGGTTGTTGGTGTGGCCCACGCCCAGCAACCGCCATCCGTCAGCGCCTTCGGATGCGATCACGTAGGTAACTCCGACGCTACGCAGCGCGCCTTGCTCCAGCCGCGTGAAGGAGTAGGCCGTACCGGAGCCGCCGCGGAACTCCACACGTCGGGTCACCCTTGTCTCCACCGCTCCACTCCAAGGTCTAGAAGGTTCGCTTGATTCCGGGTTCGAGAGCGCCCCGCGCGAGCGACCGACGACGACCCCGATGTGGACGCCTGCTGACCCGCAAGGTCCACGTCGGTGCGCGGGAGCGGCCACCGGCTGACCACCTCCGCTAGGGACGGTACTGGGCGGTGTAGCGGCCGAGGTGGGTCTCCACCTCACCGGGCGTCTGCAGCCCCTGTTCCACGAGCGCCTTGATCCGAGCCTGGGCCTGCGGCCGCTGCACCGACTGGATGAAGGCGTCCCAGCCTGGCTGCATCTCGGCGTCCGGCGGCAGGCTGGCGAGGTTCACTAGCCGCTTGGTCTCGGCCAGCGCATGGGGGTCGAAGGAGGCGATCCGGGTCGCGAGCGCGTCGACGAACCCATCGAGCTCCTTGTCCGGCAGGGCGCGGTTCACGTAGCCGTAGCGCTCGGCGAGCTCTCCATTGAAATCGTCAGCGGCGAGCAGGATCTCGAGCGCGCGACCGCGGCCGACAAGCCGCGGGAGTCGGGCCATCGGACCGCCGCCCGGAACGAATCCGGCGCCCACCTCGAACTGGGAGATCACCGCCTTCTCGCGGCTGGCGAACCGCAGGTCGGCGGCAAGCGCCAGCTCGCTGCCGATCCCGCTGGCCCGCCCGCGAATCGAGACGATCGTCACCGGTCTCAGGCGCGCGAGACGGACCATGAGGTCCGGCACCGGATGCATGCCTGTCGGCCCTGGCGGCAGACGGGTGGAATCCTCCAGCGGCTTCAGCAGATCGTAGTGGGACATGAAGGCGCCTGGCACGGCGCTGTCGAAGACGACGACTTGCACCTGAGGATCAGCCTCGATCTCGTTAAGGACCGCAACGAGTTCGCGGACCTCGGCCGGACCGACGATGTTCAGCGGCGGGTTGGCCAGGGTGACCCGCCAATAGGCCGGGCTCTTGCGCGTGATGCGGATCTTGCTCGCTGCAGGCCGCGATTTCGCCGCCGTGGCGATGAGCTCGCGCGGCTGGGACGTCTGAGCCGCCGCGGGCGGCGGGAGGGCGATCGCCAGCCCGGCGAGGGTCAGGGCGAGCGCGTTGAAGGTGCGTTGCATGTTCGAACCGAGGGCTGTGCGCCGCGCGCAGGGGGCGTCATTGCAGAGCAGGTTGGGGAGAGGCGTCGGCGTCAGTCGATCCGGAGGCTCTGCTCCATGGCGAAGCACTGGTCCCAGATGTAGACGTCGTACCCCGCGAGGCGGGGCTGCCATTTGGGGCTGACTGTGTTCACGCACTGGACCACGACGCGGTCGATGTAGTTGTCGAACCCGGCCCACGGATTGGACTGGTCAACCGGATTCATTTCCGCTCCGAAGGCGGTGGTCTTGAGCGCGTTGGCGGCCGCCGCCTTCACGTCGTTCATAAATTCGAGCTGGGTGACGACATCCGCGCGGGTTCCAACCCGGCTCACGTGTCCGCCGACGAACGTCTCGAAGGGCATCTTCGCGATCTGAGCCACCTGCTCAAAGTAGCCGGGGACATCTTGGGCAAGGGCGAAACGGCGCCATGGCATCCAGCCTGGGAACACGACGTCCACGACCATGAGCGTCTTCTGCTCGGGCGCGTAGATGAAGATATTCCCAGGCTGGTGCGCCACCCCGTGGTAGCTCAGTTCCAGCACCTGCCCGCCCGCCTTGAGCGTGTAGCGGTCCTTGAACGTCACAGTGGGCAGCGGCCGGTTCGGATCCTTCGCACGCGCAAGCAGTCGCTTCGTCTCCTCGTGGGCGATGATGACCGGGCGTCCGCCAAGGCTGCCGACGCCGCCCGCATGGTCCACGTGGGCGTGGCTGTAGACCACGTGCGTGATGGGCTTGCTGCTGACCTCGGCGATGGCGGCCTTGAGGCGCGGAGCCAACGACGGCGGGGCATCCACGACGATAACCCCGGTCTCATGGGTCAGGAAGATGGACTGATAGGCGTTGTCGGTGACCATGTAGAGGCCCCGGCCGAGCTCCTGCAGCCGGTAGCCCTTGGCCGGATCGACGGCGGGACCGACCTCGCTCGAAGGCACAGGCAGGTTCTGATCGACGCGGGCGCCGATTGGGGCGAGCGACGGCATCCCTTTGTAGGCCGTCCCGGCTTCACCGGGACGCGCCTGCGCCTGAGCTGTCGTGGGGATCGCATGTCCGAGGCAGGCGGCGAGCGCGACGACGCCAATCATGCCGCTGCGCAGGCTGCGTTTCGTTTCTGCGCGCCAGGGCGCGTGTTTGTGCTGCAACATGATGGGCTCCCGATCGTTGGCGCACCAATCGGGCGCGCCCTCCAGGTCTGATCTGGCGATAGTGCGGGGCAGTCTGAAATTGGACTTTGGTGTGGCCGACACCTTGGTGGCGGCCGGCGCGCTCAGGGCCCCCACCGCGCCTACATGACAGGGCGCCTCCTGCGCGCGCCCTCGACACCATCGTCTGATGGACGCGCGCCCAAGGGCCTTTCATCTCTATGGGCGCGCCCTTCGGCGGCTCCCTCGGCCGGCCCGGAGGCGAGGAGGACCGCATGAATTCATCGTCTGTCGAAACCGCGGGCGCGGCCCACTTCACGCCGCCGATTGGAAGCAATGCGGTGGAGAAGCTCGCGGGCTCCATGAACCGCCTGCTCGCCAACGTCTTCGCGGTCTATGTGATGACCAAGAACTTCCATTGGCATGTTTCGGGGCCCCATTTCCGCGACTACCACCGCCTGCTGGACGAACAAGGCGATCAGGTTCTGGCGATGGTGGACCCCCTGGCCGAGCGCGTTCGAAAACTCGGGTCCGCCACGCTGCGATCGATCCGCGACATCGATGCGCTCCGGAGCATCCCCGACAGCGAAGCCGAAGGCCTGAGCGCCGCCGACATGCTCGGACGCCTCGCCGCCGCGACCCGGGCGCTGCTTCTGGAGATGCGTGAGTTGCACCAGCTGTGCGAGGAGCTCGGCGATGTGGCCACGCTCAGCCTGTTGGACGGCTGGATCGACCAGGCCGAGGGGCGGCTCTGGTTCCTCGGCGCCAGCATCTCCGATCGGGCCTGACCGGCTATGGGGAGCAGCGCCTCCCGGATTGCGGGAGTCCGCCTCCCGCCGAAGGTCGCTATCGCGTGACGCGGTCGGTCCTACCTCCACGCTGCATACCCGAACGACATCGAGACGTGGAGGCGGTTCATCATGGGCCAGACATCGCTGAAGACCCGAGCACCCGTCTCCCGCGAGGAGATGCTTGAAGCGCCGATCCTCCCGCTCCTGCTGCGACTGGCGGCGCCCACGACCATCGTCATCGCCGCGCAGACGCTCGTCGCCGTCGCGGAGACCTTCTGGCTCGCGCGCCTCGGCGCGCACGCCCTGGCCGGCGCGGCGCTGGTGCTGCCGATGATCGCCCTGATGACCACCGTGAGCAACGGCGGCGTCGGCGGCGGCGTAAGTTCGGCGATGGCGCGCGCGCTCGGGGCAGGCGACCGCGAGGCCGTCCAGCGGCTGCTCTGGCATGCAATCCTGATCGCCCTGGCGGCGGGTGCAGCCTTCACCGCGCTGATCGTCCTCGGCGGACCTCTGATCTATTCCGCGCTCGGCGGCCGCGGCGCGACGCTGGAAGCGGCCCTCGTCTTCTCCAATTGGGTGTTCGCCGCCGCGGTCCCGATGTGGTTGGTCAACATCATCGCCGCCGCGCTGCGAGGCGCGGGCGATCCCTCGAGCCCCGCGCGCGTGGCGCTGATCGGCGCCGTGGTCACCGCCGTGCTCTCGCCGGTCCTCATCTTCGGCTTGGGGCCGTCGCCTGCGCTGGGCGTGGCCGGCGCCGGGCTCGCCACGGCGCTCTACTACATCGGCGCGGCGTTGGTGCTCCTGCGGCGCCTGCAGAGCGGTCACGGCGTCGTGGCCCTGCGACCCATGCGCCCGGATCCTCGCGTCTTCTCGGCGATTTTGAAGGTGGGCTTCGCCTCGGCCGCCGCGGCGCTGCTGTCGAGCCTGACGGCGGTCGTGGTGACGGGTGCGGTGGGCTTGGCCGATTCAGGGGCCCTGGCCGGATATGGCGTCGCCTCGCGTCTCGACGCGCTGCTCGTCCCGCTGCTGTTCGGCCCCGGAACCGCGGTCATCGCCATGGTCGGCACCGCCGTCGGGGCGGGTCGCCACGACCGGGCGCGCGCTGTCACCCGGACTGCGGTCCTATGGGCGCTTGTCGCCACTGAGGCCCTCGGCCTCACGGTGGCGATCTTCCCTGGGCTGTGGATCGGGCTGTTCAGCAGCGATCCGGCCGTCGTCCAGGTGGCCGCCAGCTACCTGCGCATCGCCGCGCCCTCCTACGGCGCCTTGGCCGTGGGGCTGACCCTCTACTTCGCCGCCCAAGGCTCCGGACGCGTGACCGCGCCTATGCTGGCCGCGGTGCTTCGGCTCACCGTCGCGGCGGGCGGCGGGTGGATCGCAGCCTACGCGGGGGCGGGCCTGCCCTGGATCTTTGCGATGGCCGCCGCTGGCATGATGATGTTTGGGCTGGTGAACTGGGCCGGCCATGCGCTGGCCGGAGTGAGCCTTGCCCGGGCCGCGCCGGCGCGGTGAGCCGCGCAGGCGGTGAGGCGCGGGCCGCGATGCGCTCCCGCCTGCAAAGCTGTAGCGTGGTCGCGGACGGTGAAGCCTCAGGAGACGACAGCACGTGGACCGACTGGATGCGATGAACGTCCTGATGGCGGTGGTCGAGGGAGGCAGCATTTCTGCCGGCGCGCGTCGGCTAGGGGCGCCGCTCGCCACCGTCAGCCGCAAGATCTCCGATCTGGAGGCGCATCTCCGCACCTCGCTGCTGGTGCGGACCACGCGTCAGATCGAGCTGACCGAGTCCGGCCGCGACTACGTGGCCGCGGCCAAGAGGATCCTCGAACAGGTGGACGAGGCCGAGCAGAGGGCGGCTGGCGAATACCGCGAACCTCGCGGCGAGCTGGTGGTGACGTTGCCCGTCACCTTTGGTCGCCGGTCGGTGTTCCCGATCGTCCTGGAGTTCCTTCAGGCTCATCCGCAGGTGGACATGCGGATCATCTTCGCGGACCGGATCGTCAACCTGCTCGAAGAACAGATCCACGTGGCCGTCCGGGTCGGGGAGCTCGCCGACAACACCCTGATCGCGACTCGGGTCGGGAACATCCCCCTCGTGACCTTCGCCAGCCCCACGTACTTGGCGGCGAATGGGATCCCGAAGACGCCTGCGGATCTTGCGAACTTCGACGGCATCTCGAACGTGGGATGGCGTTTTCAGCAGGACGGCAAGATCATCCTCGGAGAACCCCGGTCCCGCCTGGCGGTGAACACGGAAGATGCCGTGCTCGAGGCCGCCGCCGCCGGGCTCGGGATCGGGCGGGCGCTACGCACCCGCAGTCAGGCGAGGCTCGCGGCCGGGGAGCTGATCGAGGTGCTGGAGGACTTTGCGCTTCCGCCGGTGCCGGTGAACCTGGTCTACGCCAGACAGGGGATGCTGCCGTTGAAGCTTCGCGCCTTCCTGGACTTCATGGCGCCGCGGCTGCGGCGGGCGCTCGACAAGTAGTCGCCGGCGCCGGCGTCGCGGCGGCGTGGCACGGCACGGCCGGGTTAAGGTGCACGCGGCCGCGGAGGGCGTTCCTTTCGGATGTCGTCCGGACCTCCTCGATCACCTGCTTTGGAACCTGGAGGTGCGGGTAGTGGCCCACGCCGAGAGCAACTTGAACTCGGAGTTGGTCCGGGCCGCGAACTCGGCGCCCATCCGGCGGGCGATGTAGAGGCCCGCCTCGCCAGCAGCAGGGCCGGCAGGGCGCCGATGTCCGTGGCGCAGATCGTGAGCCGGGCCGGATCGAGTTGGCGCGCCGGATGTAGGCCGCGCCGCCAAAGGGTCCATTGGACCTTGGGCGCCGGGTCGGGCGCTCCGTCGGGGCGAAGCTGCCTCTGGCCGCGACACCTTCGTGCAATGGCGAGGGCGGGTCCGACGGCGCTAGCCTGAGATGAAGGAGGCGCCGCATGCACCGGATCATCCTGGTTCTTCTTGCGGCGGGCCTGGCCTCTGCCGCGCCCGCCCAGAACCGCAACAGCAAGGTCGCGCCCGTGTTCGGCGCGCGGCTGCCCGAGGGTTATCGGGACTGGACTCTGATTTCCGTGGCGAGGGAGGAGGGGAGCCTGAACGACCTGCGGGCGATCCTTGGCAACGAGGTTGCGGTGAAAGCCTCGCGCGCCGGAACCCTGCCCTATCCGGACGGCGCGATACTGGCCCGCCTGGCCTGGAGCCATGACCCGCTTCCCGAGAGTGAAAAGGCCTTCGGCAAGGCGCAGTCCCACGTGGCTGGAGCGCCGAAGAACGGTGTGCAGTTCATGATCAAGGACAGCCGCCGGTACGCCGCCACAGGCGGCTGGGCATTTGCGCATTTCGATCAGGGCGCGCCCGCGAGCGAGGCGGTGCACAACACCTGCTTCACCTGCCACCAGGTCGCCGCCGATCGTGACCTGGTGTTCAACAGGTATGCGCCCTGATCCTCGCCCGCGACCCGGGGCGCCTGCGCAGGGCGGCGGCCGGCCGGGCGTCCCGGATCCCCCGCCGTGCGCGCAGGTCCGCCACCGCGGCCGCTGACCCTGATCACATTGGAACCCGACGATGGACCGGCTCGACACAATGAGGATCTTCCTGGCCGCCGTGGACCACGGCAGCCTGGCCGGCGCCAGCCGCGCGCTGTCGCGCTCGCGGGCCGCTGTAAGCCGGGCGATCGCGGCTTTGGAAGCCCAGGCTGGCGCCGAACTGCTGCATCGCACCACCCGCGCCCTGCGCCTCAGCGAAACGGGCGAGCGATACGCGACCGTCTGCCGCCGGGTCTTGGCCGACCTGGACGCCGCCGAGGCCGAGCTGCGGGACGCGCGTGCGGGACCGGCAGGCGTCCTGACGGTCTCGGCGCCTCCCGTGCTCGGCAACGAGATCCTGCGGCCCGTCCTTGAAGCGTACCTGGAGGCCTTCCCCGCAGTCTCGGCGCGCCTGCTCCTGCTCGACCGCGCCGTGAACGCGGTGGAGGAGGGGGTGGATGTCGCGCTGCGCGTTGGGGTGCTGCCCGATTCCGCCCTGGTGGCCGCGCGCGTGGGCGGCGGGGTCCGGCGTGTCCTCGTCGCCGCGCCTCGGTACCTGGCCGGTCGACCTTCCATCAGGGAACCGTGCGATCTGCTCGAACATCGCATCGTCGCCTTCAGCTCGTTCGGCCCGGACAGCTGGGCGTTCTCGCCTCCGCCCGGTTCGACGCTCCCGCGCCGCGTCCAGTTCAAGCCGAGGATCTGCGTGAACACGGCGGAGGCGGCTGTGGCCTCGGCCGTGGCGGGGATGGGGGTGACGCGCCTCTACTCCTATCACGCCGCGGCCGCCGTGGCGGCGGGCGCCCTCCAGATCCTGCTGGCCGACGCCGAGCCCGCCCCGGCCCCCGTACACCTGCTGACGCCGCAGGGACGCTCCGCCGCCCCCAAGGTTCGGGCCTTCCTGGATTTCGCCGCCCCGCGCCTGAGGGCCCAGTTCGGGCGTCTCGCCGGCGAATCCCGGGCATTGGGCGAGGCGGTGCGTCCGCCGCACCCCCGGCTGGCGGCCGACCGCGGCGTCCGCCTGGCCTGAAGCACCCGAGCAGCGCCGGCCGATACCAAGGTGGAATAGGCGCGTGGCGGACCCAGGCCTAGGTAGGAGCGGCGGCCGGAACCGAATGGCCCGATCGTACGAACTCAGGAGACATGAAGATGAGCATCAAGGAACGCGGCTTCGCCATGATCACCGGCGCCTCCTCGGGCATCGGAGCACTTTATGCGGATCGCCTCGCCCGCCGCGGGCACGATCTCGTCCTCGTGGCGCGCAACCTCAACCGGCTGAACGCCGTGGCCGATCGGGTCCGGCGCGACACCGGGCGGGCGGTGGAGATCCTGCCGGCCGATCTCAACGATCGCGGAGAGCTCGCGAAGATCGAGACCGTGATGAGGGACGACCGCCGGATCGTCACCCTGGTGAACAATGCGGGCGTCGGCGCCACGGCGCCGCTGCTCGCCTCCGACGTGGACAAGATGAGCGCCATGGTCGCCCTGAACGTCGACGCCCTCATGCGCCTGACCTATGCGGCCGCGCCCCGGATGGTGGCGCAGGGCGGCGGAACGATCATCAACATCGCCTCGGTTGTGGGCATCACGCCGGAGGTCCTCAATGGCGTCTACGGGGGCACCAAGGCTTTTGTGATCGCCTTCTCCCAGTCGCTGCACCACGAACTGGCAGCCCAGGGTATCAAGGTCCAGGCGGTGCTGCCCGGCGCGACGCGGACCGACTTCTGGGCGGCCGCGGGCGCCGACCTGGGCCAGCTCCCGCGCGAGATCGTCATGCAGGCCGAAGACCTCGTGGACGCCGCCCTGTCGGGCCTTGACCAGGGGGAGTTGATCACCATTCCGTCGTTGCCCGAAGTCGCGGCCTGGCAGGCTTACGAGCAGGCTCGCCAAGCGATGGCCGCCGACCTGTCGCGATCCGAGCCCGCCCCCCGCTACCGCGCCCCGCAGGCGGCCTGAGCAAGGCCAGCCCCGCACGCCGCCGGCGACCGCGCAGGAGAGGCTCATGACCGCCCAAGCCCCCGCAGCCGGAGCGGCCCCGTTCGGTCCGAAGCAGGCGCTGCAGATCGCCGTCGTGCTTGGCGCCTATGTGCTCATGAACACCTCGGCGCAGCTGCTCGCCACGACCCTGCCCGATCTGCAGGCGCCCGCGGCGGCGTCCGCTGACGAGGCGTCGTGGCTCGCCACCGCCTTCGTGGTGGGCGTTTTCGCCGGCCTCGTGACCGCCTTTCCGCTGCTGCGGGCATTCGGGTTGGGGCGCTACATCGCCGCCGTCGGCGGCCTTTACGCGCTCCTCGCGCTCGCCTGCACCACCGCCCCGGCATTGTCGGACTTCGTCGCATTGCGCGGCCTGCAAGGGCTGGCGGTCGGCGGCCTTGGGCCGAGCGCCTTCGTGGTGGTGTTCACCCTCGCGCAACGCCCACGTCTGATGGGCGGTCTCGCCGTGCTGGCCTTCGCTCTTCTGCTGCCCAGCACCCTTGGTCCGGCTTCCGCGGGGCTGCTCGAGGCGCGGCTTGGATGGCAGGGGCTGTTCTGGGTGCAGGCCGTGGCGGGGGGCGCATCGGCGGCGGCGGCCATGGCGTGGCTCCCGCGGCCGCCGGTCGATCTGACGGCGTTTCGTACCGATTGGGTCGCGATCCTCCTCCTGGCGGCGGCTCTTGGGGCCCTGACCGTCGCCTTGAGCCAGGGCACACGGCGCTTCTGGCTCGAAAGCGTGTTGATCCAGGCCAGCCTGGCCGTCGCGCTCGGCTCCCTCGCAGGCTTCGCCCTGCTGGTCTGGCGGCGGGGCTCCGTGATCAACCCACGCCTTCTGGTGTTCAGGCCGTTCATCGCGCCCGTGAGCCTGAACCTGGTGTTGCGCGTGGGCCTCGCCATCCCGACGGTGGTGGTTCCCCAGTTCCTTGTGACGCTGCACGGGTATCGCCCGGCTGAAATCGGCGGGCTGTTCCTGTGGGTCGTGGCCGCCCAGGCGTGCGCCCTGCCCATCGCATGGTGGCTGTTGCATCGCGTGGATGGGCGCCTGGTGATCGTCTCGGGGCTGATCTTGGTCGCCGGCGCCGCGCTGGTCCTCGCCCACGCCACCGCCGCCGCGGCCGCCCCCGATTTCCGTGCGCCCATGGCGCTCATCGGCCTGGGTCAGGTGCTATTCCTGACGCCGGGCCTTCAGGCTGGCGCGGACGTGCTGTCGCCGCCCGACGGTCCCACGGCCTCCATCGCCTTCAACGTCACCAGCACAGGCGGCGGCGTCCTCGGCGCGGCGCTGGCCTCGCACCTTTCCATGGAGCGGGAGAAATTCCACTCCGCAACCCTGGTGGAGCAGGTTCCCCAGTTCGCGCCCGCTACGGACGAACGCCTCGCCACGGCCGCTGGGCTGCTGAGCTGGCGACAGCCGGATCAGGGTCTTGCGGAGGCTGGAGCGGCGGCGCTGCTTGATCATGCCGTCCGCCAGCAGGCCTGGAGCCTGGCGTTCAACGACACCTTCCTGCTCTTCGGGCTCGCCCTGGCTGTCGCCGCACTCGGCGTGCTCGCCTTTGAGCCGCAGCCGCCCCTGGTGGCGGGACATCGTCCTCCCGTTGGCCCCAAGACCGGAGTCCCCACATGACTGCGCCTCGCCCCGCGACGCTGACCGCCCTGGCGGCGGCCCTCCTCGTCGCCGCCGCCGCCTTCTTCAGCCTTGCGCTCGCCCGCCACGACAGCGGCACCGACAACGCCTTTGTGGACGGCGACGTCACCCCGATCAGCACCAGGATCGCGGGTCACGTGGTCAAGGTCGGGGTGAGGGACCACCAGCGGGTCGCCGCCGGTGACCTGCTCTACCGGATCGATGACGCCGACTACCGGGCCCGGGTGGCGCAGGCGCAGGCCGAACTCGCCGGCCGCGTCTCCGCCCTGGCGGTGCTGGAAGAGGATATCGCGCTGCAGGACGCCGCCATCGCGCAGGCGCAGGCTGCGCTGCGCGGGGCCGGCGCCTCGGCCGATCGCGCCCGGCGGGATCATCTGCGCAATGCCGGCCTCAAGGACGGCGGCTGGGTCTCGCAGGCCAGACTTGATCAGGTCTGGGCGGCGCGCGCGGAGGCGAGCGCCGAGCTTGACCGTGCAGAAGCCGCGCTGTCGGCAGCGCGCCAGCGGCGCGATGTGATCCGCAGCCAGCGAGCGACCCTGCAGGCGGCGCGCGACAGCGCCCTGGCGGCGCTGGGCCTCGCCGAGGTGGACCTGCAGAGCACGCAGGTGCGTGCGCCTGCGGCCGGCGTGGTTGGTGAGCGCCGCGTGCGGGTGGGCCAGTACGTGCGGCCGGGCTCGGAACTGATCGCCCTGGTGTCCGACCGCCCCTGGATCACCGCAAACTTCAAGGAGACCCAGTTGGCCAGCGTCGCGCCGGGACGACGGGTGCGGGTGTCCGTGGACGCGGCGCCCGGCCTCGTCTTCCAGGGCGTCGTGCAGAGCCTCTCGCCCGCCAGCGGCGCCCAGTTCGCGCTGCTGGCGCCCGACAACGCCACCGGCAACTTCACGCGCATCGTCCAACGGGTCCCGGTCAAGATCGCCCTGGAGCCCGACCAGCCCGCGAGCGCGCGCCTGCGGCCGGGCATGTCCGCGAGGGTGAGCCTCCTCGACTGAAGTCAAGCCGAGACCCAGATATCAAAGCTTTGTGGTGAGGATATACCATGACCCGCAATCTCCCGCCCTCCGATCGCCAGGATCGCTCCGGCCTGTCCCGGCGGCGGGTCGTCAGGGCCGCGCCTCTGGGGCTGGCCGCCGCGGCCCTGGGCGGAGTTGGGCTGGCGGCGCTTTCCAGCCTGACTGGACGCGACGGCGCGGTTCAAGCCGCCTCCGGACGAACGCAGCTGGATGAGCTTTCGAAGGGCGGCCCATGGCTGAACTCCCCGCCGCTCGGCGCGCAGGCGCTTAGGGGGAAGGTCGTGCTGGTGAATTTCTGGACCTACACCTGCATCAACAGCCTCCGGCCGCTACCCTATCTCAGGAGCTGGGCGGAAAAATATGCGAACGCGGGGCTGGTGGTGGTCGGCGCTCACAGCCCGGAATTCAGCTTCGAGCGGTCGCAGGCTCGGGTTCAGGACGCCGTTCTCATCCAGGACGTCCGCTTCCCCGTGGTCATGGACAATGACTTGCGCATATGGCGCGGGTTCGGGAACGGGGCCTGGCCCGGGTTCCACTTCGTTGACGCGCGCGGCCGCGTGCGCCGCCAGATCCTTGGAGAGGGCCAGTACGAGACCTGCGAGCGCGTGATCCAGGCTCTGCTTGGGGAGGCCCGTGGGGCTCCGGTGCGCCAGGCGTTCTCGGCGCCTTCGGGCGTCGGCGCCCAGGCGGCGCCCGCCTGGGACGACCTGGGCTCTCCCGAGACCTACCTGGGTCATGGCCGCGCCACGGGCTTTGTGTCCCCCGGCGGCGTGCGGCGCGACAAGGTGGCGAGCTATCGACCCGCCCCAGGGCTGGGCCTGAACCGGTGGAGCCTGGCAGGACGCTGGCGGGTCGCGTCCGAGGCGGCGAGCCTCGCGGAGGGCGGCGGTGCGGTGACGTTCCGCTTTCACGCGCGGGACCTGCATATGGTCATGGCGCCCGCGGCGGACGGTCGACCTCTTCCGTTCCAGGTGCGGATCGACGGGCGCGCTCCCGGTGGAGACCACGGGGTCGACACCGACGCCGCCGGCCGTGGAAAGGTCGAAGGCGCGCGCATGTACCAGCTGGTCCGACAGGCAGGACCTGTCCGAGATCGAACCTTCGAGATCTCCTTCCCGGCGCCCGGCGTGAGCGCCTACGCCTTCACCTTCGGCTGACGAGGCGCTGCATGACTTCCTTCACCGATCCCCATCGCCGTCGCGTCCTGCGCGGCGCACTAGCGGCCGGAGTCGGCGGGACCCTCTCCGCGACGGCGGCGTGGTCCGCGCCTGAGGTCCCCGGCCCGCGACCGCGATCCTACCCGGGGGCCTTCCCGCAGCTCAGCCATGTCCGCGCCGGGGACCTCGACATCGCCTATGCGCAGTTCGGCTCGCCCCTGGGCCGCCCGGTCATCCTGCTGCATGGCTGGCCCTACGACATCCATGCCTTCCACGAGGTCGCCCCGCGGCTGGCCGCCGAAGGCCTCCGCGTCATAGTCCCTTACCTGCGCGGCTTTGGGGAGACGCGGTTCAGGTCGTCCCGGACCTTCCGCAACGGACAGCCGGCGGCGTTGGCCATGGACACCCTGCGCATGATGGACGCGCTGCAGATCCCCCACGCCATACTGGCCGGCTTCGACTGGGGCGCGCGCAGCGCCGACATCATCGCGGCGCTTTGGCCGGAGCGCTGCAGCGGGCTCGTAGCCGTCAGCGGCTACCTGATCAGCAGCCAAGCGGCCGGGCAGGCTCCGCTGGCGCCCGCAGCCGAGTTGCAGTGGTGGTATCAGTTCTACTTCGCCACCGACCGCGGCCGCGCTGGATACGAGAAACACCGGCGGGACTTCGCGCAGCTGATCTGGCGGCTCGGTTCGCCGCGCTGGAACTTCGATGCGCAGACGTTCGAGCGCTCCGCCGCCGCGCTCGACAATCCTGACCACGTGGCGATCGTCATCCATAATTATCGGTGGCGCCTCGGCCTCGCCAAGGGAGACCCCCGCCTCGAAGGCCTCGAGCGTCGCCTGGCGACACGCCCGGTGATCCGGGTTCCGACGATCACCCTCGAGGGGAACGCCAACGGCGCGCCGCACCCGGACCCGGCCGCCTACGCCGACCGGTTCAGCGGCCCGTACGCCCATCGCCTGATCCATGACGGCATAGGCCACAATCTGCCTCAGGAGGCGCCGGATGAATTCGCCCAGGCGGTGATGGACCTGGTCCGCGCCTAGCCAAGCTTCCGGGTCGGTCGATGGCGCCCCATATTGAGCGGTGGAGGTGGCGGTCTTGAGCGGGTTCTTCGAGCGCCTTGGCGTATCTCATCCCATCATCCAGGCTCCCATGGCCGGCACTTCGACGCCCGAGCTCGCGGCGGCCGTGAGCGAGGCGGGCGGGCTGGGCTCGATCGCGATCGGCGCTGTCGCTCCCGAGGCGGCGCGCGCGATGATCGAACGGGTTCGGGCGCTGACCGCCGCGCCCTTCAACGTGAACGTCTTCTGCCACCGCCCGGCTGCCCGCGCCAAGGACAGGGAGCAGGCCTGGCTGGGGGCCCTGCGAGGCGCTTTCGCCGCCTTCGGCGCCGAGCCGCCCGCCGAGCTTCGGGAGATCTACGTCAGCTTCCTCGCCGATACGCAGATGCTCGACCTGCTCTGCGAGCTGCGCCCGGCCGTGGTGAGCTTCCACTTCGGCGCGCCCTCGGAATCAGCGATAGCGCGCCTCAAGGCGGCGGGGGTTCGGCTGCTGGCGTCCGCCACCAGCCTCCAGGAAGCCGAGCTGGTGGTGGCGGCCGGCGTCGACGCGGTGGTGGCGCAGGGTTACGAGGCTGGCGGGCATCGGGGGACCTTTGATCCTGCGGCCCCCGACTCGCACCTGAGCATGGCCGCGCTCACCCAGCTGCTGGTCCGCCGGGTCGAAGCGCCGGTGATCGCCGCCGGCGGGATCATGGACGGCGCCGGCATCGCCGCAGCGCTCGATCTCGGCGCCGCCGGCGCCCAGCTCGGCACCGCCTTCATCCTGTGTCCGGAATCCGCGGCGGATGCGGACCATCGGGCGGCGCTCGTCGGACCTGGCGCGCTAAGCACCGTGATGACGTCGGTGATCTCCGGCCGACCAGCGCGGTGCCTGCCCAACGGCTTCACCCGGCTGGCGGAGGCGCTCAGGGGCCTCGCGCCGCCGGACTACCCGGTCGCCTACGACGCGGGCAAGGCGCTCGCCGCCGCCGCGCGGGCGCAAGGCGATGGGTCCTTCGGAGCCCAGTGGGCGGGGCAGGGAGCCCCCCTGGCCCGGAGCCTGCCTGCGGCTGTGCTCTTCGCCGCGCTCGTCGCCGAGCTGGAGGAGGCGCGCCAAGGCCAGCCACACTCCAGATCACGCAAGAGCCCCTAGGCGTTGCGGGCCGCCAGCAGCGTCCGGTCCACCGGCATGCGCCGAAGCGGCACCCCGGTGGCGGCGTAGATGGCGTTACGCAGCGCCGGGGTCGCCGCTACGGTCCCGGCCTCGCCGATCCCCCCCGGAGCCTCGGCGCTGCGGATGAGATGCACCCCGATGGGCGGCGTCTCATGCATCCGAAGCACCGGGTAGTCGTGGAAATTGCTCTGCTGGACGCGCCCATTCTCGAGCGTCACTTCGCCGTAGAGCGCGGCGCCGAAGCCGAACACCAAGCCGCCCTGGACCTGGGCCTCGATGGTGTCCGGATTGATCGCCAGCCCGGGATCGACAGCGACGGTGGCCCGCCGGAGCTGGACCTCGCCGCGGGGGTCCACCTCGGCCTCGACGACGGTCGCCATGTAACTGCCGAAGGCGCTCTGCACCGCAAGTCCCTGGCCCACGCGAGGCGGCAGCGGCTTGCCCCACTGCGCCTTGGCGAGCACGAGATCAAGCGCGTCGCGCAGCCTTGGATTGTGGTTCAGGTGCGCCCGGCGGAAGGCCGCTGGGTCCTGGCCAGAGCCGCGGGCCAGTTCGTCCATGAAGCTTTCGATGGCGAAGACGTTGTTGTTGGGACCGACGCCCCTCCAGAACCCGGTCCGGACTCCCGGCGGCTCCTCCCGCACGAACTCAACGCGCAGGTTGGGGATCGCGTAGGGCAGGTCGGCGCCCGCGTCCACCGCGTCGGGGTCGACGCCCTTGGCGAAGGCCGGCGGAAGGAAGCGGGCAAGCACCGAGGACCCTGCGATCCGGTGCTTCCAGGCGGAGATTCTCCCGTCCTCGAGCCGCGCCGAGAGAACATCGCGATAGGCGGGCCTGTAGATGTCGTGCTGGATATCCTCCTCGCGGGTCCAGATCACCTTGACCGGCCCATCGACCGCCTTGGCGATCCGCGCGGCCGTGAAGGCCATGTCGGGCTCCAGCCGACGCCCGAAGCCCCCGCCGATCAGGTGATTGTGGACGGTGACCTTCTCCGGCGGCAGTCCAGCGGCCGCCGCCACGGCGTCCCGCACCCGCGCCATCACCTGGGTCCCGATCCAGACCTCGGCCTCGCCCCGGCGGACGTGGACGGTGCAGTTCAGCGGCTCCAAGCAGGCGTGCGCCAGCAGCGGCAGTTCATAGGCGGCGTTCAGCACGCCTGGGCCCTGCAGGCGCGACTGGGTGTCTCCCACCACCCGCGCGAGCGCACCCTCACGCAGACTGGCCTTCCGCAACCGCGCCCAGATCTGGTCGGTGGAGACGGCCCCGTTCGGCCCATCGTCCCACGTCGGGGCGAGCGCCTGCAGTCCCTGCCGGGCCGCCCACATGTGGTCGCCCAGCACCGCCGCGAGGTCTTCGAGCGCCACCACCTGGCGGACGCCCTGCGTCCGGCGGGCGGCGGCTTCGTCGAAACCCCTCAGCTTGCCCCCGAGGACGGGGCTCTGCGCCAGGGTGGCGATGCGCACCCCCGGGGGATGAGCGTCGATGCCGAACACGGCGCGGCCGTTCACCTTCTCCGGCGTGTCGAGGCGGCGGAGTGAGCGGCCCACCAGCCGGAACGCGCCCGGGTCCTTGAGCGGGGGATCGGCAGGGACCTCCAGCTTCGCGGCCGCCGCGGTGAGAGCCCCATAGGCCTTGCGTCGCCCGGTGGACGGATGGTTGACGAAGCCGGCCTCGGTGCGGCAGGTCTCGGGCGGAACCTCCCAGGCCTGCGCGGCGGCGGCCACCAACACGGCCCGGGCGGCGGCGCCCGCCTTTCGCAGCGGCGTCCAGAAGGCCCGCACCGAGTTCGAGTTGCCGGTGCCCTGGAAGGTGAGCAGGGGGTTTCGATAGAGGCGCTCGTCCGCCGGCGCGTGCGCCACCTGGACGCTCTCCCATGCCGCGTCGAGCTCCTCCGCCAGGATCATGGCGAGGGAGGTGTAGGTGCCCTGGCCCATCTCCACCTGAGGGATCACCAGCGTCACCTTGCCCTCGGCGTCGATGCGGACAAAACCGTTCGGAGCGAACCGCTGTTCAGCGGCCGGCGAGGCGCCGCAGCCGCTGACTGAGAAGCCGACCGTGAGCAGGCCGGCCGCGGCGCCCCCGGCGGCGAGGAGCGCGCGACGGGAAGGGCGAGGGCGGGGGAGGGGCGGGCTCATGGGTGGCGGGCTCCCGCGGCGCCGGCGGTCTTGATGGCCTGGCGGATGCGCACGTAGGTCCCGCACCGGCAGATGTTTCCCGACATGGCCGCGTCGATCTCCGCATCGCTCGGCTGCGGCGAGGCCTGCAGCAAGGCGGCTGCGGACATGATCTGGCCGGACTGGCAGTAGCCGCACTGGGCGACCTCCAGATCCAGCCAGGCCTTCTGCAGCCGCGCGCCGGCGTCGGTCTGGTGGATCGCCTCGATCGTGGTGATCGGCTGGTCGCCCACGTCTCCGATGGCGACCTGGCAGGCCCGAACGGGCTGCCCGGCGACATGGACGGTGCAGGCGCCGCACTGGGCGACACCGCAACCGAACTTGGCGCCCCTCAGCTGGAGCAGGTCCCGCAGCGCCCAGAGCAGGGGCATGTCGGGCGGCCCGTCCACCGACCTGTGCTCGCCGTTCACGCGTAGCTTCAGCATGAGGATCGCCTTCCGTTGATGGAGGTCGGGCGCGCGACCCTTGGGGGGCCGGCTCTCCCGACAAGCCATGCCCGGGGATGGGGAGCGGCTCCATTGTGCGAAGGTGTCGGCGATACCTTCGTAGGGATCGCCCGGGGGCGTCCCCGCCCATACTTCAGGTCAAGGGCGGCGTGCTCCCTCCGTCAGCATGCACCCCTTGGGCGGCGCGCCCTGTCTCTCCCCCGCCTTGGGGCGCGCCGCCCTTCTTTTGCGTGCTGAACGGAGCGGGGGCCTTCCGCCCCAGCTGAGCCGGGGCCGCATCGGCGGTCTCAATCAACGAAAGGAACCCTGTCATGAGCACCCTTAGCCGGAAGGTCATCTACACCGGTCGCACCCACATCTCCGGAGGGCGAGAAGGGGCGGCCCGCAGCTCGGACGGCGAGCTTGACGTGCGGCTGAAGAACCCGGGCGGTTCCGGAGCGGGCACCAACCCCGAACAGCTGCTGGGGGCGGGTTGGTCGGCCTGCTTCCTGGCCGCAATCGGGATCGCCGCGCGGGAGCGGAAGATCGCCATGCCGGCCGACGCCGCGGTCGACGCCGAGGTGGATCTGCGCCTTGGCGATGACGGGTACACCCTGGCCACGCGTCTCACGGTCAGCCTGCCGGGACTGGATCGGGGGACCGCCCGGGAGCTGGTGGACATCGGCCATCGGACCTGCCCGTACTCCAAGGCCCTGCACGGGAACATGGACCTGGAGACTCGGCTCCTCTGAGCCCGGCTTGGGCGGCCGGTCGAGGCGGCCGCCCCAACCGCTCCCGCCGCACGCTCGACGCGGCCAGGCTCGTCGACAGTCGCCCTGGCCGCGCGGGCCGCAGTCTGCGGGCGCGCACCGGCTAGGGGCGGTCAGGCGCTCGGCGCCGCCGATGCGGCCCGCACGGGCAGCACCCAGCCCGGCCGCACGAAGTGGCAGGTATAGCCGTCGGGGATCCGCTGCAGGTAGTCCTGGTGTTCCGGCTCGGCCTCCCAGAAGGGGCCCGCCGGCGTCACCTCCGTGACCACCTTGCCGGGCCAGAGGCCGGAGGCGTCGACGTCGGCGATCGTGTCGAGGGCGACGCGCTGTTGCGCTTCGTCCGTGAAGAAGATGGCCGAGCGATAGCTGTCGCCGACGTCTCCCCCCTGACGATCCTGGGTGGTCGGATCGTGGATCTGGAAGAAGAATTCCAGGAGCTTGCGAAACGACAGCACGTCCGGATCGAAGATGATCTCCACGGCTTCGGCATGCCCAGGATGGGCGCGATAGGTGGCGTGGGGCGCCTGCCCGCCCGTGTAGCCCGCCCGAGTCGAGATCACGCCCGGGTAACGACGCAGCAGATCCTGGACGCCCCAGAAGCATCCTCCGGCCAGCAAGGCGGTTTTGGTCGCGGGCGTCATCGTCGTCCCTTTCAGCAGCAGCCGACATCTCGGCCGATCGGCCAGGTGTTGTCAGGCCTCACCCTGTGGAGATGGGCAGGGCACCCGTTCCGGAATAGGCGAGTGCGGCGGAAGGGAGCCTCCCGATCCGGGCGCATCAACGGCCCGGCACGAAGGCGGCATCACCGTGCCCTACCTTGGTCTTGCCGACACCTAGGTACGATGGAGCCCCGCCAGCAAGTTGGGGCAAGCCTCGGGCATGACCGCTCACTGACGGGCGGCTTCCTTCCCAAATCGTCCGGCGCGGGACGCCGGCCCCGATCCGAGGCGCCAATGACCGACACCTTCATCGTTCCCGGCGTCCGTACGCCGTTCCAGAAGGCCGGCGGCGCCTTCGCCGGCCTGACGTCGCTGCAGCTGTCGGCGCCGGTGGCGGCGGAAATGGCGGGGCGCGCCCGGCCCGACCTGCTGATCTGGGGTCAGGTGATCCCCGATCCAGGAGTCTCAAGCGTGGCGCGCGAGCTGGTCTTCGAGGCCGGGCTCGATCCGACGATTCCCGCCGTCTCGACCATCATGGCCTGCTCCACCAGCTTCATGGGAGCCATGCAGGCGGCCGGGCTGCTCGGTCGCGGCGGCGTCGAGCTCGTGCTGGTGGGCGGTGTGGAGACGATGAGCCATGTGCCGATCGCCCTGAGGACCCAGGCCGCCGATCGCGTCGGACTGCTCGCCCGCTCGGACCCCGCGGCGGCGATCGACCTGCTCGCCCGCACGACGGTGGCCGATTTCCAGCTTCCCGCTCGCGGCTGGGCCAACCGGCTCAGCGGCCGCTCGCAAGGCGAGCACACCGAGGACACCGCCAAGTATTTCGCGATCGACAGGCTGGCCCAGGACGCGCTTGCGTTGCGCAGCCATCAGAACGCCGTCGCCGCTCAAGCCGCGGGGTTCTTCGATGACCTGATCCTGCCGGTGGAGGGGGTGCTAGGCGATGGCTTCCCCAGACCCGACACCTCCGCCGAGAAGCTGGCGGCGCTGCCGCCCGTGTTCGATCGGTCGGGCGCCGGAACCTTGACCGCCGGCAACGCCTCTCCGGTCAGCGACGGGGCCGCAACCGTGTGGGTCGGGAGCCGCGCCGGCCTCGCCCGGCTGGGCGTGAGCCCTGCCGTCCGCCTGGTCGACTGGGAATTCGCCGCGATGGACTTCCGCGGCGAGGAGGGGATCCTCATGGCCCCCGCCCGGGCGATCCCCCGGCTGCTGGCGCGCCACGGACTCAGCTTCTCCGACATCGACCTGTGGGAGGTTCATGAGGCGTTCGCCGCCCAGGTCCTGGCCAACCTGCGGGCCGCCTCGGACCCTGAGTTCCGGCGGACCCGAGCGGGCGTCGACGCCAACCTCGGGGAATTCCCTTGGGCCCGTCTCAATCCCAACGGCGGCTCCCTGGCCCTCGGACATCCCTTCGCGGCCACCGGTGCGCGGATCCTGAGCCAAGCGGCGAAGGCCTTGGCCGGATCGGCGCCTGGCGCGCGCGGGGTCGTCTCCCTGTGCGCCGACGGCGGGCAGGGGACCGTGGCGCTGCTGGAGCGCGTCGCCGACTGAACCCCAAACCTAGGAGCATCAAATGACCAGGATCCTGGTTCTCTACCATTCCACGTACGGCCACATGGAGATCATGGCCGAGGCGGTTGCCGAAGGCGCGCGAGCCGCGGGCGCGGACGCGGTGGTCAAGCGCGTTCCCGAGACGGTGCCGGACGCGGTGGCGCTCGCCGCGGGATACCGGCTGAACCAGCCCGCGCCGATCGCCGAGGTGGCCGAACTGGCCGACTACGACGCGGTGGTGGTGGGCTGCGGGACCCGGTTCGGGCGCATGGCCTCGCAGATGGCCGCCTTCCTGGACCAGGCGGGCGGCCTCTGGGCTGCCGGCGCCCTCAACGGCAAGGTGGGGGCGGCGTTCACCGGTTCGGCCACCCAGCATGGCGGGAACGAGACGACGCTGTTCTCCATCCTCACCAACCTGCTCCACTTCGGGATGGTGCTCGTGGGCCTGCCCTACAGCTACCAAGGGCAATCAAGCCTTGATGAGATCGCCGGCGGCGCGCCCTACGGCGCCACCACCATCAGCGGTGGGGACGGGTCCCGCCTGCCCAGCGACATCGAGCTGGACGGCGCCCGCTTCCAGGGGCGCCTGGTCGCCGAGACCGCGGCGAAACTGGCTGCCTGACCGGCCTTCGCGCGAGACCGGCCCTGCCCCGGCCAGCCTCGCGCGGCACGGCGCGCCGGCTCTAGAAGCCGCGCACGAACGAAAGACCCCAGACGTCGAAGTCGGCGGGCTCCTCGCCCTGGTAGCGCGTGTATTCCGCGCGCACGGCGTTGCGGTCATCGAAGTTGTACTGCACGCCGGCGCCGGCGGCCCACAGGGCCCCATCGTCGGAGAAGCGGGTCGGCGTGTTGCGGATCCTCGTGGCGCCGTCGAACTTGCCGTGTGCGACCCCGCCGCGGGCGAAGACATCGAAACGCTCGGTGACAGGGTAGCGGGCGACGCCGAAGACCCCGATGAGATGGTCGAGCTCATAGGTCCGGCGGGCGCCTGCGGCCGGCGAGAGGCGGCCGCCGTCCACGCCGATGGCGCCCTCGATCTCTGCGCCTAGGTAGCGATTGAACTGGTAGCCGCCGCGCAGGTTCACGACGCCAAGACCGGCGGAGCCCGAGCCTTCGGGGCTGAACACCGAATAGCCGGCCGAGCCATAGAAGCCGGTGCGATCGACGGTCTGAGCGGCCGCCACGGACGGCGCGAGGAGAACGGCGGCCCACACAGCCGCGACAGTCTTACGGTTCATCGTCGTATCTTTCTTCTTCAGCGTTCCGCGCGCGCGAGGCGAGCCGCGGCGACCGCGAAGACCGCGGCCGAGCTTGGAGATGTGGCGGGCCGGGCGCGCGGGTTAGGCGGCCGCCGCTGGAGGCTTGTTCCCGGATTGTGGAAGGCCCGGGTTTCTCCTCGGCGGGACATGCGCCGGCCGCGTCGCGGCCAGCGAGCCGATACCTAAGCGCTATAGCTTCGGTTTCCGCCCTGTCCCATGTCTGACGGGTTCCTTGGGAGCCTTCGCGCGCGCAGGCTTCCCGGTTCGGGGAGAGGTCTGATGTTGACGGCGCCTGTTCACGGCAGGTCGGGGCGTGCGGACCTCGAGTCGCAGGGCGCGCACCTGCCGATCGCGCCCCGGGCGCGGCCGCCCCGGCTTGGCCGAGCGAGCGCGATGATCGGCGGCCTGACGGCGGTCGCCGCCCTTAGCCTCGCGACCCCCGCCTCCGCCCAGCAGGCGGGAATCCAGGTCACGCTGGTGGACGCCGACAGCGGCGTCGCGGCGTCCGGCGTGGAGGTGGAGATCCGAAACCCAGACATCGGCTTCGTTCGACGGGCGCAGAGCGACGCGCAGGGCGTCGTCCGGCTGGAGGGCCTGTCCACCGCCGGCGTCTACCAGGTCTCCACCCGACCCAGCGGCGCCTACGACACGGCCGCCGCGGCGGTCCATCTGCGGTCCAACTTCACCGTCAGCGTCACGCTGTCCTTGCGAGCCGCCACCGTCGAGGAGCTGGTGGTCACCGCGCGGCGGGGGGTGACGGGCGTCAACACCGTCAATGCCGAGGTTTCCGCCTCCCTGAAACGGGAAGAGCTCGATCGCCTACCCATCGAAGGGCGGGACGTGCTCGGGGCCCTGGTCAGGTTGCCCAACGTGGTGCCGTCCACCGGCTTCTTTCCCGAGGCGCCCTCGATCTCGATCAATGGCTCCAATGGGCTCGACACGGCCTATCTGATCGACGGTCTGGACAACAACGAGAACTTCCTCGGCGGACTGAAATTCCCGGTCCCGCTGGGCTTCACCCGTGACGTGACCGTGCTGGCCAACAGCTACTCGGCCGCCTACGGCCGCACCGTGAACGGCGTCGTCAACTACACCTCGCCATCGGGGGGTAACGAGCTCCATGGCGAGCTCTACGCCCTGGTCCGCCCCGGTCGCCCGTTCGACGCCCGCTCGCCGTTTCCGCGCCGGGATCTCTCCGGAAATCCCGTGGGGGAAAGTTTCGAGCGCTACCAAGCCGGAGGAAGCCTCGGCGGCCCAATCCGCCGCGACCGGACCTTCTTCTACGCAAACCTCGAGTACACCCGTGACCGCAACGTCCAGGTGGTCGACGCGCCGGTGCTCGGCGCCGTCGGCGGCGTGACTGGCCGGAACACGTTCCTGCTGGGGTCCGTGCGGCTCGACCACCGCCTCGACGAGGCGTGGACCGTGGGCCTGCGGGCCAACCACGGGCGGGTGGAGATTGCGCGGCCGGGCGGTGGTCTCGGCGGCGGCAACGTGACACTTCCCTCGGCCGGCTCGCAGCAGGATCGCATCTCGACCCTGCTGGCGGCGACCGCCAGCTATGCCGGCCTGGACTGGAGCTACGACGGCGCGGCGCAGTTCGGCCGCTTCAGATGGAACTACGGCCAGCCGCGAGGCGGCGCGGGACCGCGGGTGACGGTGCGCGATCCCAGTGGTCTCACGGTCGGCGTGGCCGGCCACCCAGGGTTCGTGTTCGATGAGCTGGAGCAGACCTGGCAGACCACCCACAGGCTGCAGCGCCGGCTGGACCGACATCGGGTCCGCCTCGGCGTCGACCTGATCCGATCGGAGTTCGACCTCCTGGGCGGGGGCAATCCGGACGGCAACTATACCGTTGATCTGACGCCTGGGCAGCTCGGCCGGATCGTGGCCGCAGGACGTGGCCTGAGCCTGGGCGCCGCCGACGTCCTCGAGCTGGACCCGGTCGTGGCCGACCTGGCGGTCGAACTGCGGCCGCAGGCCTTCGGGACGGCGCAGACGCAACTGGCGATCTATCTGGAGGATGAGTGGCGCCTGGGGTCGCGGTTTACGGCGACGCTCGGAGTGAGGTGGGATTACGACAGCCTCACGTCCAAGGGCCCCGGGGGCGGCGACTTCGACAACATCGCCCCGCGCGCCGCCCTCAACTATCGACCCGACGCACGATCCGCCGTCCGGCTCGGCGCCGGCCTGTTCTATGGCAAGATCCCGTACGCGGTGATCTCGGACGCCCTGCAGCGCAACACCCGCTCCGCCGGCTTTCTGGCCCAGCTGGCCGAGCTGCAGGTGGCCGGGCGGATCCCCCGCGGCGTGGACCTCGCGGCGCTCACGTTCGAGGGCAACCTTGCGGCCTCGGTGGCCTGTGCGCAGGCGAGCGCCTGCGCGCCGCCGGCAGACCGGGTGGCCGCTCGCCAGACCGCCATCCTCGGGGAGGCCCGGATCCTCAACCCCAGGGGCTACGATAGCCCGTGGAGCCTGCAGCTCAGCGGCGGCTACCAGGTGGAGGCGCGTGGCGTCGTGCTCAGCGCGGATCTGATCTACAGCCGCTCCCACAACCTGGTGCGGCTGCGCGACCTCAACGCGCCGGCCCCGTTCCGGCCGGACCTGGCGAACCTCACCCCCGCCAACATCGCCCGCCTGCAGGGCCTGGCCGACAACGGCGCCCGGCTGCTCCTGGCGCAATCCCTTGGCCTGGCGCGCTCGCGGCCGGCGGCCGACGCCACCCGGCCAGCGGCGGTGCGCCCGGGCGGCGCGCGGCAGATCACCGTGTCGGAGACCGAAGGTGAAGCCGAGTACCAGGCCCTCGTCCTGCAGGCGAACAAGACACGAGGGGCCGACGCCTACGCCTTTCGGGTCGCCTACACGCTTTCGAAACTGACGAACAACACCGACGACATAAACTTCCGGGCCGCGGACGCGAACGACTTCGGCTCAGAGTGGGGGCCGTCGGCGAACGACCGCCGCCACGTGATCTCCACGGTTGGCTACCTCTATCCCGCGCCAGGATGGACCGTTAGCTTGGCCGGGCTCTTCCAGTCCGGGCAGCCGGTCAATCCCGTCCCTGACGCCCGCATCTTCGGAGCCCAGGACCTGAACGGCGACGGCCTCTCCTTCGGTGAGGACTACGTGGGAAATTCGGACCGCCACCCCGGCGCCAGCCGCAATGCAGGGCGGCTTCCGTGGTCCGCCACGATCGACATCGGCGTGCGTTACGCACTACCCGCCGCCGGGGGAGACCTCGAGCTGAGCCTCGACGTGTTCAATCTCTTCAACGCGAACAACGAGTCGGGTTTCGCCAACGCCGCGACCACCTCCAATCAGGTGCAGTTCGGCGGCGGGGCTCCCTTCGTGCAGCGCAACGCGGGTCCCCCGCGCCAGGTGCAGGTGGGCGCGGCGTGGAAGTTCTGAACCTCCCTCACCGCCTGGGCCCATTGGCCAACCTCCAGGGGCTGGCGGGCCTTTCCGGCATCCTGCTGCTGGCTCTGGCGGTCAGTGAGGATCGTAGTGCGCGGCCCCCCTTGAGATGGGTGGGCGGCGCCCTGCTGCTGCAGTTCGCCGTCGCCCTTGTCGCTACGCGCGTACCCCTGGTGTGGTCGGTGGTGGGCTACGCCAATGCGGCGGTGAGCGCGATCGAGCGGGCCACCCTTGCGGGCTCCAGCTACATGTTCGGCTACACCGGCGGGGCCCCGATCCCGTTTGTCCTGCAACCGGGCGCCGAGCCGCCGGTGATCATCGCGTTTCAGATCCTGCCCCTGATTATTGTCTTCTCCGCCCTCTCGGCCCTGCTCTGGCACTGGGGCGTGCTGCGGCTCCTGGTGCGCGCCTGCGCCTTTGCGCTGCGAAAGACCCTTGGCGTCAGCGGCGTGGTCGGGCTGGGCGGGGGCGCGACCCTGTTCCTGGGCGTGGTGGAGACGCCGCTGGTTCTTCGCGCCTGGTTTGATCGAATGGGACGAAGCGAGCTGTTCATGATCATGGTCATGATCATGGCGACCATCTCGGGCGCCATCCTCGTCCTCTACGCCACGACCCTTGGGAAGACGGTCCCCAACGCGGTGGGGCACATGATCGTGGCGTCCCTGATCTCCCTGCCGGCCGCGGTGCTGGTGGCCCGCATCATGGTCCCGGCGGCGAACGAGGAGGCGAGGGCGCCTCCGGCGGAAGAGACGAACGCGGCGCCGGAACTCTCGTACCAGAGCAGCGTGGACGCAGTGATCCGCGGCACCATGGACGGCGTGCAGCTGGTGCTGGCGGTGATCGGCGTGATCATCGCCGTGTTCGCCCTCGTTCACCTGGCCGACCAGATCCTGGCGCTCCTTCCGCTTGTCGACGGCGCGCCCCTGACGTTGCGGCGTGCGCTTGGATGGCTGTTCGCCCCGGTCATGTGGGCCATCGGCATCCCCTGGTCGGAAGCGCCCGCGGCCGGGGCGCTCATGGGCACCAAGACCATCCTCAACGAGTACGTGGCCTATCTCGACCTCGCCGCCCTGCCGGCGGGCGCATTCTCCCCGCGCAGCTTGCTGATCGTCACCTACGCCCTGTGCGGCGTGGCCAATCTGGCCAGCGTCGGGCTCCTGGTCTCCACGATCTCGGCGCTCGCCCCCGGCCGCCGGCATGTCGTGGTCGGGCTGGGGATGAAGAGCTGGCTGGCGGGCAACATGGCCTCCGCCATGACCGGCGCGGTCATCGGCCTGGTCACCTGGTCCTGAATGGGGAGCGCATCCATGTTCGACGCAAGGCTGAGAACCCTGATCGACCTGCCCCTCAACGCCGCTGGCCGCTGGATCGCCCGCCGCGGGATCAGCGCCAATGCGGTGACGCTCGCTGGCGCGGCGCTCGCGCTCGCCGCCGGGGCGGCCATCGCCCAAGGCGCCTATCTGGCCGGTCTCGGCTTCATCGCCGCCAACCGCATACTGGACGGCCTCGATGGGGCCGTCGCCCGCGCCACGCGGCTCTCCGACTTCGGCGGTTACCTCGACATCGTTGCGGACTTCATCTTCTACGTGGCAGTCCCCGTCGGCTTCGGCCTGGCTGAACCTGGGAATCTGCTGCCCGCCCTGCTGCTGGTGGCGAGCTTCGCGCTCACCGGCATCAGCTTCGCCGCCTTCGCCACGCTGGCCGCCAAACGCGGCCTGGAGACCACCGCCCAGGGGCGCAAGAGCTTCTTCTACGTGGCCGGCCTGACAGAGGGCGCCGAGACCATCGCGGCGTTCGTCCTGATGACCTTGGCGCCCGCCTATTTCGGCGAGATAGCGAGCGTCTTCGCCATCCTGTGTCTCTTGACGGTGGCCCAGCGCAGTTTCGCGGCGTGGAGGGCGTTCCGCTAGGGAGCGCACGCCAGGGCGGCCCGGTTTCGCGGAAGGCTGTCGCTCGCGCGGCGCCGCTAATCGAGGCCGCGGCGGGCTCCTAACTTCAGAGGGCCGACAGTTCCCAGGAAGACCAAGATGTCAGAGCTTTCCACCCGCCTCCTGCTTGGCTTCGGCGCCGGCGCTCTGGCCCACCTGGTGTTCCAGGGCGCGCTGGGCGTGCCCCTTTACGGCTTTGGCCTTATCCCCACGCTGGTCTGGAACTTCGAGCCCTCGCCGCCCTTCGGCGTACCCCCCACGGTCAACCTGATGTTCTGGGATGGACTGTGGGGCCTCGCTTACGCCGCCCTGGAGCGGCGGCTGCCCCGCAGCCTGGGGGTGGTCCCCCGGGCGTCAGGGCTGGCCGCAGCCTCGCTCCTGGTGTTCTGGTTCGTGGTGCAGCCGCTGAAGGGGCAGGGCGTCGGGGGCGGCTTTCCGCCCCATGCGGTCGCAGTCCAGATCGCCTTCGACCTGGTGTTCGGTCTCGCCACGGCGGCTCTGTTCGGCGCAGGCCTGCGCGCCCGCCGAGCGCCGGCTTCGTCAAACTCCCTGCGCGGCTGACCCCTCAGCCCGCCGCCTCAGACGCCGGTCCCTCCGGCGCCCACGCGAAACGCTGGCGCACGAACGGCAATCGAAGTTGCGCGCGGAGATCCATCTCGGCGCCTGCGCGGTAGGCCGGGAGGCCGAGCTGAGGCGGCCTTGGACGATCGGAGATTCGCAGGGTGCGGTGCAAGCGGTCCCAGAGGCTCAGGCCGCTTGAGAAGTTCGATCCGGTCTCCTCGGGCGTGGCGGCGTGGTGGGTCTCGTGCAGGCGCGGGGTGGTGACGAGGCGCGACAGCCAGCGGTCGGCGCGCGGGGGCAGCTTCAGGTTGGCATGGTGGAACAGCACCGAGATGAAGAAGAAGCTCTGCCAGATCCGCAGGGCGCGCGGAGATGCGCCGCAGGCGAGCACCTGGGCGGCGCGCCAGGGCGCCGACAGGGCCATGTCCCCGAAGTGGAACCGCAGGGCGGTGGTGGTGTCCATGTCGAGGTCGAGGTGATGGACAAGGTGGAAGCGCCACAGGAAGCGGTTCTTGTGGGTGAGCACGTGCCAGGCGTAGATCGTGTAGTCGAGCAGCAGGAAGGCCGCCGCGTCGCGGGCCCAGGCCGGGAGAGGCAGGCGCTGGGCAAGGCCCCACCGTCGCTCTGCCACCCGCCGGCTGAGCGGCTCCACCACCGGGCGCTGCAGAAGCGCGACCACGGCCAGGCTGGCGGCCCCCATCACCAGGTTGCGCGCCGTTCTGTGCGGCTCGGCTTGCGAACTTGGCCGCAGCGGCCACCGCTTCTCGGCGACGAACAAGCCGAGCGCTGCGGCCAGCGGCGCCAGCCGGAGCGCCGATCGGCCCCCGCCGGCGGAGCCGGGGCCGGGCGCGGACCACGAGGCCTGACGTGCCCTGGGCGGCGCTGCGGCCGGCGCCTGGCGCCGGCGACGCCGCCGCCAGACGCCGGCCGCGAACCCGAGGGTCGCGCCGGCGGCGAGCCAGGTCACGGGGCCCCCGGGCGGCGGCCGGTCCGCGGCGCCCCCGCGGCGGGCGTCGGCCGCCACGTCAGCCGAGGCGGGCGAGCAGACGAACCACCCGGCGTGTTCCGTCGCTGAAGAGCTTGGGGGTGAAGAAGCTTCCGGCGGCGCGCTTGCTGATTTCGCCCAGGGTCGGGTAGGGCGCGATCATCCCGGCGACCGCCTTCACGTCCAGGCCCTGGCTGATCGCAAGCCCCCAGAGCTGGATCAGCTCGCCGGCGTGGGCGCCCAGGATGGAGGCGCCGAGGATCTTGCCGGAGCGCGTGGCCAGCACCTTGACCAGGCCCTCAGTCTCCCGGTCCGCCTGGGCCCGGTCGTTCTCGTGGTAGGGCCAGCGGAGGACCGTGACGTCGTCCCCGCGTGTCGTCCGCGCCTGCGCCTCGGTGAGGCCGACCTGGGCGAGCTCGGGATCGGTGAAGGTCACCCAGGGCAGGGCTCGGTAATCGACCTTGGCGGGGATGCGGAACAGCGCGTTCCGGATGACGATGCCGGCATGGTAGCCCGCCACATGGGTGAACTGCGGGCCGCCCGCAACATCTCCGATGGCGTAGATCCGGCGGTTGCTGGTGCGAAGTCGGGCGTCGACCTTGACCCCCTTGGACGTGTACTCGACGCCCGCCTTCTCGAGCTCGAGTCCGGCGACATTGGGACGGCGCCCGGCGGCCACCAGCAGGTGGGAGCCGGTGATCCTTTCCTCGCCGCCGTCGTCTCGCGCCAGCACCGCAACCACGCCGTCTCCATCGCGCTCCACGCGATTGATCTTGGCCTGCTCGCGGAGCGTGATCCCCTCGTCGAGCAACCTTCGGCGCAGGATGTCCACCAGCTCCGGATCGTCCTTCGGCAGGATGCTCAACGCCTCCAGGACGGTGACCTCCGAGCCTAGGGCGCTGTGGGCGTGCGCCATCTCCAGGCCGATAGGACCGCCGCCTACGACGATCAGGCGTCGCGGCAGCTCGGTGTTGGCGAACACGGTTTCGTTCGTGAAGTGGGGCGTCTTGTCGAGACCGGGGATCGGGGGCGTGGCCGCGCTTGATCCCGTGGCGATCACCACTCGGCGCGCCCGGACCCGGGTCCCGTTCACGAGGACCTCGCGCGGCCCCACGAACCGCGCCTTGCCGAGGATCACCTTAACCCCCAAGCCTTCGAAGCGCTCGACGGAGTCGTTGGGCGCGATCGCGGCGATCACCTCGTGGACGTGGCGGTTCACCGCGGCGAAATCGACCTTGGGCGGGGCGTAGGTCACCCCGAGGGCGGCGTCATGTCGCCAGCGGCGGGCCGCCTTGGCCGCGGCGAGGAGGGACTTGGACGGGATGCAGCCTGTGTTGAGGCAGTCTCCCCCCATCTGATGACCTTCGATCAGCACGGTGGAGGCGCCCAACTGGGCCGCGCCCGCGGCCACGGAAAGGCCCGCGGAGCCGGCCCCGATCACACAGATGTCGACGTCGAGGACGAGACCGCTCATGACCGTGCTCCCGCGCGCTTGCGGCGGATCCGCTTGGCGACCACCGGGACGAGGGCGAGCAGGGCGAGGCCTGCGATGGGCCCAAGCACGGTCGGCTGCAGCAGCGCAGACGCGTCGGGCGCGCCGCCGACGTCCAGGATGGCGCCAAGCCCGGTGCCGACGCTGGCGAACACCAGGGCGCCGGGGATGATGCCCAGGAAGGTGCCGATCATGAACACCGAGGCGCGGACCCCCAGGAAGGCCGGCGCGAGATTGACCAGCCAGAAAGGAAACAGCGGCACCAGCCGGAGCACCAGCATGTAGCTCAGCGCATCCTCGCGGAAGCCGGCCTCGAGCTTCTGGAGGGCGGATCCGGCCTTTCCGCGCAGGAGGTCCCCGAGGAAGGTCCGGGCTGCCAGGAACACCAGCGTGGCCCCCAGGGTGGCGCCGACGACATTGTAGAAGCCGCCCCAGAGCGTGCCGAAGAGGAAGCCGCCGAGCGTCGACAGCAGCAGGCCGGTGGGAAGCGAAAGCGCGGTGCAGGCGGCGTAGACCAGGATGAAGACCAGCGGCGCCGCCAGGCCGAAGTCGGCGACCTTCGCCGCCAGCCACTCCCGGTTTCGGCCAAGAGCCTCGAAACTCAAGTAGTCCAGCGCCCCGGTGATGTTGAGGACCGCGGCGACCCCCGCGACCCCGGCGGCGAGCACCAGTAGCCGGAGGGGGAGGGGCATGCCCGCCGCCTTGGGCGGGGGTTCGGGCGCGCCCTCGGGACGGGCCCCTGGCCCGGCGAGCAGAGTCATGGTCGTTCCTCCTGGCGGCGCCTTGAGCGCCGCCGACAACATTGAAAGACCGCGCGGGACGTTCACGCGCTCAGGGCGTGGTTCACCTCGGCCCCGTTGCGGCTCACAGCCCGCAGCGCTGCGAAGGTGAAGGCCAGGCCTAGGCCGAAGACCAGGTGATAGCCGACGTAGATCAGGACGGTCTCGGGCGGGAACCCGGCGCCGACGCCAAGGCCCTTCAAAGGCTGGACAACGAACCAGAGCACCGACTGGGCGGCGATCCCGAACAGCAGCCCGGTCGACACCGTCCCGATCCGCTTGGCCGAGCGCGGTTCGAGGAGGGCGTAGGGCAGGCCCCAGAGGCCGGCCCAGAAGGCGAAGTTCAAGGTCGTGGGCACGCCAAAGGGCGGCAGCGGAGCCAGGCTCCAGGGCAGGGATGGGATGATGCCGCCTGCGTAGTAGAGGACGCCGAGGGCGCCTTGGAAGACCACATGCGAAATGGCCCCGGCGATGAAGCCGAGGAAGAGACGGGTGGTGATGGAAGGTCCGGTCATGGCGCCCTCTGATGGAGTTGGACGGCGTCGCCGTCGGTCGCCACTGGAGGTAAGGTCGCGTAACGCCGCGATTAGGCGCCCGTCCTGGAAGACACCGTTCCGCCAAACGAGCAGGCTGCCGGCCTGAGGATCCCTGAGGCCCTGGGAGCGGGCCGTCAGCGGCGCCGGACGCGCGGGTCCCCATATGACCAGCCGTCGATTGGAGACCTCGGCCACATGTCTTGCCGTTTCAGGGAACGCCTGTGCTGAACGTGGAGGATATCCGCACCTTCGTGGCTGTCGCGGACGCTCGCGGGGTGACCGCGGCTGCCCGACGTCTGGGGCTCGCGAAGTCGGTGGTCAGCCGCAGGCTCGGACGGCTGGAGCAGGATCTGGGCGTCCAGCTGCTGGCGCGGACCACGCGCGGGGCGACCCTCACCGAGGCCGGAGCGAACTTCCGCATCCATGCGGCCCGAGTGGTCGCCGAGATCGAGGAGGCCCGGGATGCGATCGCCGCCCAGGATGAAGCGCGTGGAATGCTGCGGGTGACTGCGCCGCTGGGGATCGGGCCGACCCTGATGGCGCAGGTGATGGCCGACCTCGCTGCGCGCCATCCGAACCTGCATGTGCACGCCGCCTTCACGGACCGCATCGTCGATCTCGTCGGGGAGGGGTTCGATGCGGGGGTGCGGGCGGGCTACCTGCCGGACTCCAGCCTCGTCGCCCGCCGCGTGGCGCCGTTGCGCGGATCGACGGTCGCCAGTCCGGCGTACCTGGCCCGCAAGGGCGTGCCGCAGAGGCCTGACGAGCTCGGCGGTCATGAGTGCCTGATGTCCGGCGCGGAGGTGTGGCGCTTCATGGAAGGCGATCAGGTGCGGGTCGTCCACCCGCAGGGGCGCTTCAAGGCCGACAACGCCGAAGCCCTCGCGGTCGCCGCCGCTGCGGGACTGGGGATCGCGGTCCTGCCGGACCTCCTCCTGGAACCCTACCTGGCGTCGGGCGCCCTGAGCCCCATCCTCGAGAACTTCCGTCCGCCTGAGGCGGGGATCTACGTGATCCGGCCGCCTGGCGACTACGTGCCTCGCAAGGTGCAGGTCCTTGTCGAGCTCCTGGTGGAGAGGTTCGGCTCAGGCGCCGCGGCCGGACGAGATCGGGGCCGGGCGGGCGGCGGCCGGGCTGACGCGACAGGCGCCTGACAGCCGGCGGCGACATGCTGGCCGACGTCTCCGCCATCCTGGGTTCGCTCGACAGTCAGGCTGAGCGCCGACCCAGGCCCGGGCGAGGGGCGAGCCCGAGGCGAGCGGTCATCCGCACGAGGTCGCACAGCGAGTGGGCCTTCATCTTCTCCATCACCCGGCCGCGGTGCGCCTTGACGGTGATCTCGCTGATGCCCAGGCTGCCCGCCACCTGCTTGTTCAACAGTCCGGCGACCACGAGCTCCATGACCTCGGTCTCGCGGGGCGTCAGGCTGGCGTAGCGGCAGCCAAGATCCGCCACAGCCCGGCTCTCCTGGATGGTCGCGCGGCTCCGCTCGAGGGCGGCCTCGATCACCTGCAGGAGAACGTCCTGGCTGAATGGCTTCGTGAGGAACTCGATGGCGCCGGCCTTCATGGCCCGGACGCTGGTGGCCACGTCGCCGTAACCGGTGATGAAGATGATCGGGACCTGCGCCCGCTCCCGCGCCACGTGCGCCTGCACCTCCAGCCCATTCAGGTCAGGCAGGCTGACGTCCAGAACCAGGCAGCTCGGGCCGGCCGCCGCGGGACAGGCGAGGAACTCAGCGCCGGAGGCGAACAGCCTCGGCGTCCACCCCTGCGCTCGGATCGCCTCCTCGAGCGAGGAGCGGACCGCGGGGTCCGGATCAAGGACGAAGACGGTTGGTTGGGCGTCCCACATGGTCGTATCTCCCGTGGATCTCTTTCTTGTTGTCCGGCGGCTCAGGCGGCGGGCGCGTCCGGCGGCAGGCGCGACAGGCCCGCCACCGGCCCCAGCGCATCGGCGCCGGTCTGCAGGTCGCGAAGCCAGACCCTGGGGCCGACCACGGCCATGACTTCGTAGTGGGGGAAGAGGTTGGGGCCTCGGCGGACCCGGTCTCCCCGGCGCAGGCGGGGGCGGAGCGAAAGGCGGGAAAGGGTGATGGGCATGGCGACCTCCTCTCGTGAAGGGTTTCAGTCGGCGGAATGGGCGGTGGCGGCGACCCGCATCCGCGCCCGGTTGGCCCGTCGCCACTGGCCGGGCGAGGCTCCCTTGAGCCGGCGGAAGGTGCGGGTGAAATGGGGTTGGTCGCAGTGCCCGCAGGCCAGGGCGATTTGCGCCAGAGACTGGTCGGTCTCGAGCAGCATCCGCTCGGCGCAGGCGACCCGAAATCGCATGATGTAGGCCTGCGGGGTGATCCCGACGCTGCCCTTGAAGGCGCGCCCGAAATGGCCGGGCGTCAGCCGGACGAGACCGGCGAGGCTCCGGACCTCAATCGCCTCGTCCAGGCGGCTCTGAAGGTGCTGGTCCACCTTCCGGATCTGCCACGGCGCCAGGGCATAGCGCTTCGTGCGCCGGGCTGGATGGATCGAGCTCGCACGGGCAGCGGAGAGCCGGCGGGTCCGGGGCTCGGCCAGGGGACTCCAGGGGCCGCCCGAGTGCGGGGCCTTCAGGGTGGCGGGCTCGACTTCGGCGACCTGGAACATGACGGTCCCTCAAGCTTGGCCTGCCATTGCAGCTGGCCTTGAGGGAAGCTTGGGCCCGTGCAGCCGCGAGCGCACGATAGGTGACGTGAGCGGCCGTTAGTTGGTGTTAGGCGACGTTAGCGCCCGGCCTAGTCCGTCCGACGCCCAGGCAAGTCACCGCGGTCCGGTGATCTCCCACCGCCGGTGAGGCGGGCGCGAAATCGTCCAAGGCGGCGCGACGAAGATGCTCGATGCTCTCGAGGCTGGACCCGCGCCAAACCTCCGCAGGTCCGCAGGCCGTCCGCCGCTCACTCCCTCCCCGGGGCGGCGGGCGGCCACCCGTCCGCACCCGCGACAGACGTCATCGGAAACGTCGGGGCCGCCGCCCGCGACGCGGGCGGCGGCCCCTCTCTTCCGGCGGATGAAGGTCCTAAAAGTCGCGGGTCATGCTCACGCCGACGGTCCGCGGCCGCAGCGTCGTGCCGCGCACGGTGCCGGCGACCGGCGACAGGTTGGTGGTCGCGCCGATCAGGGGATCGGCGTCGCCGAGGTTGTTCACGTAGACCGCCCAGTCCGTCCCGCCGCGCCGCAGTCCCGCCCGCACGTTGAGCACGGTGTAGTCCTCACCTCGGTGAACCGCCGCCACGTAGCCGGTCCGCCCCGGCGGGAAGGTCCGGTCGTACTCGCCGACATACTGGGCGGTGACGCGGCCATAGCCGGCGCCGCCGAGCATCGGCCGTCGGTACTCCAGGGTTCCGGTGAGGGAGAGCCTGGGGACTCCTGCAAGATCATCGCCCTCTCTGATCAGGACGGTGCGCTCCTGCGTGGCCGGCGCCGGGAAGGAGAGCAGATCGGCGCTGTACTCTGCGTCCACGGCCGCGCCGCGCAGACCGATCGACAGCCCTTCGAGCGGGCGCATCTCGATCTCCGCCTCGACGCCCTGGCTCCGCGCCTTGCCCAGGTTGCCCACGAAGGCGAAGCCGCAGCCCCGGAGCGACACCAGCTGCTGGATGTCGTCCCACTCGATCCGGTAGGCCGCAGCGCTGAACGACAGTCGCCCGCTTGGGACCTGTCCCTTCACGCCAGCCTCGTAGCTCCAGAGGGTGTCCGGCGCGTAGGTCGCCGGCGGCGAGCCGCCGATGGCGGCCAGATCGGCCGCGCATCGCGCCGCCGGAACCGGCGGGTTGACCCCGCCGACGCGGAAGCCCTTGTGGGCGGACGCGTATAGCAGGAGGTTTTCGACCGGACGCCAGCTGAGCGCGACCCGGGGACTGACTTCCGTCTTCTTCTGCCGGCCGCTCGCCGTGCTGAAGCCGCCGTTCAGCGCCCCATCGCCATAGTTGACGAACCGCAACCGACCTTCCGCGACCCGTGCGCCGGCCGATAGCTCCAGGCCTTCCGCCAGCACGTAGGTCGCGTCGAAATAGGCCGCGGTCTCGCGCTCGACGTTGGTGAAGTGCAGGCGCAGGAATTCATCGCCCGGCAGCAGCGGCCGGCCAAAGATCGCCTGCAGCGGAGGGCGCCCGCGCGCGGCCAGGGCCGCGGTGATGGTGCGGTCGGCGTACCGATTGTCGAACTTGTTCTTGCCTTCCCGGAAATAGAGCCCCGCCACCCAGCGGAAGCGGCCTTGCGCCGGTGAGACGGCGCGCAGCTCCTGGGTCCAAACCTGCTGGGCCACGGCGTTGCTCTGCACCGCGTCGTAGGTGTCCTGGAAGCCGGGCACGTAATCGGTGAACAGGGTGAAGTTGGGCAGAGCCGTGGACACGTCCAGCGCGACCGTCTGCCGGCGATCGAAGTAGGACGTGGCGGAGGTCAGGGTGGCGAACGGGGCGTCGAACTCGACCACCAGGCTTGGCAGCCAGAAGCGGTCGGTCTCGGGCTGATCCTGAACGAAATCCTGCTTCCGGCGCCCGAACCTGGGGGTGATCAGGTCGAGGTTGTCGTGTTCGGCCCTCTGGTAGAGGACCGACGGCCGCACACTGAGGCCTTCCATCGGCCGCCAGTCGGCCGCCGCCCGGAGGGTGACGGTCTCCAGGCGGTTCACGTCGTCATCGATGACGCGACCCGTGGTGCGCTGGATCCGGTCGATAAAGCCCCCGTCCCGTCGATAGAAGGCCGATCCCCGCACGGCCAGGCGGTCGCCGGCCACCGGACCGCCGGCGGCCACGCCCGCCTCGATGTCGGCGTCGCCGTCCGTCACCGCGGCCCCCTCCAGATGCGCCTGTCCTGACCAGCGGTCGAAGGCGGGAGCCCGCGAAATGTAGCGGATCGTGCCGCCCACCGAGCTGGAGCCCCACAAGGTCCCCTGCGGTCCTTTCAGCACCTCGATGCGCTCGATGTCGAACAGCCGCAGGTCGATATTACCATTGAAGGGCACCGGCCGGATCTGGACAGCGGTCTCATCGATGTAGAGACCTACGGTGGCGGCGCCGGTGTCGGAGGAGATGCCGCGGATGATCGGCAGCGCTCCGGCGCCCCGCGTGGGCATCACCGCCAGGCCGGGGACCAGGCGGGCGATGTCGTCGATGTCTTTGGCGCCCTGAAGTCTCAGTTCCGCGTCGGACAGGGCCGTGACAGAGGCCGGTATGTCTTGCAGCGCCTCCTCGCGTCGGTGGGCCGTGACGATCAGTTCGTCGACGAGCGCCGGCTCCGCGGCCGCCGCGCCCATGGGGGCGGCGAGGAGGCACGCCTGCACGCCGGCGCCCAGCATGAGCATCATCTTTCTGGTCAAGGTCATTGGTCAGTCCCCCTGGAGGTCATGCTCCACCGTGTCTGAGAGTCGTGTGTTCAGGTCCGAAGATCGTATGCCAGGCGGCGCGCCGCCTGCAGGTCCGGCGTGTCGAAGCCCTCGTTGTACTGGTTCAGCAGAGCCCCCAGTCGCTCCGCCGCCGCGCGCGACGCGCCTCGTGCGCCCTCGATCTCCGCAAGTGTCATGGCGCTGCGCAGCGCCAAGGTGAGCGCCCCTTGGCCTTCAGCGAGCTCGAGAGCCTCGTGCAGCAGCGTCTCCGCCTGTGCGCCCTTGTCCGTCTGCGACCGCCAGCTGGCCTCCCCAAGCAGGCGGAGCATCTCCGGCCGGTAGACTCCTTCGCCCACCTCGTCCGCCTCGCGCAGGCGGGACTGCACGCCGGACGCCGCCTCTTCCCAGCGACCGAGCGACAGCAGCGCCCGGGCGCGCTCCAGCGTGAACAGCGTGAGCATGGGGTAGAGCTGGTAGCGGCGCAGGAGGGCGAGGGCCTCCTCCACGGCAGGAAGGCCGGCGGCGGGGCCGACCTGGGCGATCTGCAGCGCGCCGTCCACGCCCAGGACCATGGCCTTGTACGGCGCGATGCCGTGCTTCTCGGCCAGCTGGGAGACACTATCGAGCAGCTCCCTGACGCCCCCGGTCTCGCGCATCAGCATCCGAAGCAGCATGGCCCCGACCTGAGCCTGCACCGCGTGGATCGGCTGCTCAGTCGTGGCGGCGAGTGCGAGAGTCTCGGCGGAGAAGCGTCGGGCGCTGTCAGGGCGACCGCCCAGCCACAGGCTGACCGCCGCCATGTAGCGGCAGGACCACTGGTGCGAGAGATTGTAGTCGGTCGAGAGCGCCGGACCGACGTGCTCGGCGAACGACCGGTGCTCGCCTGCATAGAAGTGCATGATGGCGCGGAGGTTGTGCGCGTGGACCAGGAGCTGGTCGTCGCCTGTCTGCCGGGCGATCTGCATGGCCCGCTCGGTCGAGCCGCGCGCGGTGAGCGTCTCGCACTTCTGGAAGAGCAGTGTCAGCAGGTTGACCTGGGCCTGGAACTCCGCGGCGGGGTCGCCGCGCGTGGCCGCAAGTTGCACGATCCGGCGCACCAGCCGCTCGGCGGTCGGGGTGGTGCCCTCGGACACCAGCCGCGCCATGTATTCTCCATAGAGGAGCGCGAGCTCGAGGGGCGTCCCGCGGGTGGCGTCATCCAGCCGCGCTGTGGCTCGCTCGATCCAGTAACAGCACTCGGCGTACCGCGAGAGCGCCACCCACGCAGGGCCGGCGGCTCCCACCAGGCGGATGCCAAGAACCGCATCGCCCGGGCCGAAGCACCACTCCAGCGCCGCGCCCACCTCTGCGAGATCCTGGCGCAGCAGGCTTGCGTCCGAGACCGCGACGCCTGGCCCGCGGCGCTTGGCGATCACGTTCAGGAGGTGCTCGGCATGCTTGCCCGCGATCGACGGCTCTTCCCCACTGTCCCTGAGCTTCTCCCGCGCGTAGGCGCGGGTGGTGTCCAGGAGCCGGAACCGCGCCTGGTCGGACGCCAGATCGGGGGTGAGCAGGGACTTGCTGATCAGCCCCGCGTGGGCGTCCAGGACCTCCCGCCCCACGACGGCCTCGGCGCCTTCCAGGCTGAAACCCCCTGAGAACACGGCCAGCCTGCGGAGCAGCAGCTTCTCCGCCTCGGTGAGCAGTTCGTAGCTCCAGTCCAGCGTCGCCGTGAGCGTGCGGTGCCGCTCCGCAGCGGTCCGCACCCCCAGCCCGACGCCGAGACCGCCGAAATGGGTTTCCACGAGCGTCGCGGTCCCGCGAAGGCCGTAGATGGCGACGGCGGACGCCGCGAGCTGGATTGCGAGGGGGATGCCGTCGAGCTTGCGGCAGATCGAGGCGATTAGCGCCAGGTCGCTGCCCTGCAACTCGGCGCTCGCGCCCCGCGCCCGGGCATGGTCGATGAACAGCTGGGTGGCGGGATAATCCGCGGCGTCCAGGCTGGCGATGTCCTGCTCGGGGTCGGGGCTCTCCAGCGCCGTGACCGGGATCAGGGTCTCGCCCTCGACGCGAAGGGTCTCTCGGCTCGTGGCGAGCACCGAAATAGGCGCGCTCGACAGCACGAGGGTCTCGGCGGCGGCGGCGGCGGCCGCGACCACCCGCTCGCAGCAGTCGAGGATCAGCAGCAAGGGTTCGGCGCAGGCGCTCACGACCGCGCCCAGCGGATCGCCTTGCGGCACCCGCACGCCCAGGGCGCTGGCGATCTGGTGACCCACCGTACCGCCTTCGCTGATCTGTCCAAGGTCGACGAACACCACCCGGCCGGCGAACGCCGGGGCGAACCTGCGCGCCGCGGCGACGGCCACGGTGGTCTTGCCGATCCCGCCCGGGCCGACCAGAGTCACGAGGCGCTCGTGGGCCAATAGGCCGCAGACTTCCTCGATCAGCGGCTCGCGGCCGACGAGCCGGGGCGGCAGCCGCGGAAGCGCCGGAGCGGGTGCGCCGCCGCCGGGGGCGGGATCCCCCGCGAACCCGACCGGAGCGACGAAGCTGTAGCCCCGGCCCGGCGTCGTGACGATGTATTGAGCGCCGTCCTGACCGTCGCTGAGGGACTTGCGCAACGCGTTCATGTGGAAGCGCAGGCTGCCCTCCTCGACCACCACGTCTGGCCAGACCTGGTCCAGGAGCTCGGCTTTCGAGAGCACCTCGCCAGGCTTCTCGGTGAGGTAGGCGAGCAGATCGAACGCGCGCGATCCGAGCGGGACGACAACGTCCTCGCGCCGAAGTACCCGGCGCTCCAGGTCGAGGCGGAAGGGTCCGAAGGTTCTTACGCCCTCGGCAGGTCGGCCGGCCCGGCCGGGGTCGGATCGAGGTCCGGGCGGGGGGCGCCGGGTCAGTTGGGTCTCGCTCATGGCGCCCTCCTCGCGCGAAGATCGGGGTTTCGCGCCGCGAGGGGCGCCTCCAGCCGCTGCAGGAACCGGTTCACCAGCCAGGCGACCTGTTCCGGATGGGTGTCGCTGGCGAAGTACCCGGCCTCAAGGCGACGGACCTCCGCCTCCGGCGCGTCGCGCTGAAAGGCGACGGCGGTGGCAGGGTTGAAGGCCAGGTCGTGACGTCCCCAGAGGACCAAGAGCGGCGGCCGGCGCGCCCGGAGCCAGGCCTGCCACCCCGGGAAGGCCTGCAGGTTGGTCTGTTCGTCGAACAGCAGGTCGAGCTGGATCTCGGCCTGCCTGGGGCGCTTCAGGAACGCCGCCTCGGCTTCCCAGATCTCAGGGTCATACGACTCCAGGTCCGGATCGCGGCCGACGCGCCGACGCCGAGATGCGGACGGCGATAGGTGCGTGGAGAGCATGTCCGCTTCATGAGCGTCGCGATCGCGCCAGAAGCTTCGGCAGCGGGTCCAACCGGAGCGGAGCCCGTCCTCGTAGATCGTTCCATTCTGAACGATCAGGGCCTCCAGGGCCTGCGGCCGGGCAAGGGCCAGCCGCATCCCCACCGAAACGCCGGAGCCGTGCAGGTAGAGGGCGAACCGGGTCAGCCCGAGCTGATCCACGAACGCGGCGACCGTGCGTGCAAGCGGCTCGTAGGCGTATCGGAAGCGCTCGGGGTCTGGCGCGTCGCTTCGCCCGAACCCGGGATAGTCCAGAGCCACCAACCGATAGCGACCGCCCAGCCGCCGGATAAGCGGCTCAAAGGTCCGGGAAGAGCCCGGGATGGGATGAAGCAGCAGGATGACCGGCGCATCGCCAGGTCCAGCCTCGCGATACGCTATATTCACCCCGTCCACGCTGACGGCGCGGTAGGCGATCCGGACATCTTCCGGCGGTTGTTCCAGCACCCCAGCCTCCGACCTCTTTGGCCCTGATCAGGCTAGGCGAGCGATCCGGACGCCGCTCGTTAGGCTTTGTTAGATGTTGCAAGCTGCGCCGCTGAAAGCCCTCTTCATTCAGGCATGTCTGTGCTACTTCGGAATCGTCGGTCGACGAATGAGGTTCTGCAAGGGCGTCGCTAAAGGTCAGATGGAAGAGCGAACAGGTTCACCTCCAGGGTTTCCAGAGGGTCACGCCAAACCCACCGCTCTCGTTCGCTTCGGACCCTTCCTGCTTGAACCCGCGCGCCGACTGCTGACGCGTGACGGTTCGCCGGTCGGCCTCAGCAGCCGCGCGCTCGACATCCTCTCGGAACTCACCGCCGCGCCAGGCGAGATCCTGAGCAAGGTCCAGCTCCTCGAACGGGTCTGGCCAGGCGTCGTGGTCGACGAAGGGGCGCTGCGATTTCATGTGGCGGCGCTACGTAAAGCGTTGGGCGACGGTCAGGACGGCGCTCGTTACATCGCCACCATCGCCGGCCGTGGCTATTGTTTCGTGGGCGGGGAGGAGCCGGTCGCCGCGGGGCGGGGCGAAGCCGCCTTCGTTGTCCCCCGCCTGCCTCGACAGTTGCAGGAGATGCACGGCCGCGAGGTGGATTTGGAGGCGGTGTCCGAGTGCCTCCGCGAGGCCTCGGTGGTCACCATCATCGGGCCAGGGGGCATCGGCAAGACGACGCTGGCCGTGGCCGTGGCCCACCAGCTGGCCGCCCGCTACGATCCCATTGCGTTTCTCGACCTGAGCGGCACGGCGGATCCCAGACTGGTCCCAGCGATGCTTGGGCAGGCCCTGGGGCTGGACTCTCCGGGCAGCGATCCGCTCGGACGCGCCGCCGAGCACATCAGCGGGCGGGACGCGCTCGTGCTGCTCGACAGTTGCGAGCATCTCATCGAGACGGTGGCGAGCCTGGCCCAGCAGCTCGTGGAGCTGGCCCCCGGCGTGCGCATCCTGGCCACCAGCCGGGAACTGCTGAGGCTGGATGTGGAGCGGGTCTACCAGCTGGCTCCGCTGGCGCTGCCGTGTCCGGACGACGACTCCGAGGAGGGCATGCACGCCGCGGCGACCCAGCTGTTCCTCAGGCGCGCCGCGGCCACGGGCGCGAAGCTTTCGATGCAGCCGTCGGAGCGCGCCCTGATCGGGACCATCTGCCGGCGCCTGGACGGCATACCCCTGGCCCTGGAGCTCGCCGCCACGGCGGTCGTGATCTACGGCCTTAAGGGCGTGGCGGACCTTCTCGGGAGCCACTTCCACCAACTGTCCAACGGCAGGCGCAGCGCGCTCCCCCGGCACCAGACGTTGATGGCGACGCTGGACTGGAGCTATGACCTGCTCTCAGACGTGGAGCGGTCGCTCTTCCGCCGGCTTTCGATCTTCGTCGGCGGCTTCGACATCGAGGGCGCCAAGGCGATAGGAGGCGTAACCGGGGTCGACGTCCTGATCGATCTGGTCTGCAAGTCGCTGGTCGCCACGGACACCGGAGCCTCAGGACCAAGGTTCCGCATGCTTGACACCACGCGGGCCTACGCGGCCCTCAAGCTTGCGGAGACGGGCGAGGCGTCCGCCATCGCGCGCGCCCATGCCGAGTACTACCTGGCGCGTCTGGAGGCCGAGACCACCGCCGAACCCGAGGTTATGCGCGCACAGCTCGCCAACGTGACGGCGGCGCTCCACTGGTGCTTCGGGGCGGAGGGCGATCGGGACCTGGGGTTTGCGCTCGCCGCCGCCGCCGCCCCGTCCTGGGTGCAGTTGGGGATGCATGGCGAGAGCCGGATCTGGGCCCAGCGGGCTTTCAAGGACATGTCGGTCCGGCAGCGGGGCGGACCCGGGGAGCTGGCGCTGAGGTTCGCCTACGCCACCGCCGTAATGGGAGCCCAGGGTCACACCGAGACCTCCATCGCCGCGCTCGATGGCGTGGTCGAGCTGGCGGCCGAACTGGGCCGCGCCGATGACGAGTTCCGCGCCTTGAACGCCTTGCAGCTTTGCTACGCGAGCACCGGCGACTTGCGCTCCGCCCAGGTCTACCGGGATCGCTGCGCGGCGTTGATCGCGTCGGGGCGCGTCGCCGAGGAGCTACGGATCCTCTTCCTGTTGGGCGAGATCAACCTGCTCTACATGAAGGGCGAGCATGCCGCCGTTGAGGCGCTGATCCCGGAGGTCTCCGCTCCCCCGAGCGGGCAGAACTTCGCCGCGTCCAGCCAGTATTGGTCCACCCGCAACATCGCGGCCCTCAATCTGTGGTTCGTCGGCGATCCGATCGGCGCCTGGGCGCTCGCGGAGCGCATCGTGGCTGAAACGGCGGCCGGCCACCCTCCGGAGGTGCGCGTGCAGGCGCTCACGGGCTATGTCTACCTCCAGCTGCTCAGCGGGCGGGACGAGGCGGCCGCGGAAGTCCTGGGTGAGATGACCGAGCTGACGCGGCGCTTCACGCTTGGCCCCTACGCTGCCATCGCCGACGCTTTCGGCGCCCTCCTGGAGCCCTCGCTGGGCGGGACGGACGCCGCCGCCCGTCTGGAAGGCGCCCTGGCCACGCTTCGACTCCGCCGGGTGGAAAGCCTGACCTCCTACTTCAGCCTCGCCCTGGCCCAGTCGTTGCTGGCGAGCGGCCGCACGGCCGCCGCCCTCGCCCTCGTGCGGGAGCGGACCGCGCATATGCAGGCCCAGGGCGAGCGCCTGTTCCTGCCGGAGGCCCTGCGCATCCAAGCGTTGATCCAGCTCCGCGAAGGTGATCGCGCCGCAGCGGAGACGGCGCTTGGAGAGGCGCTCCAGCTGGCCGAGGCGCAAGGCGCGGCCCCATGGACGGAGAAGTGCCGCAGGGCCTTGGCCGAACTCGACGAGGAGGGCGCCTGCGTTCCGGCCTCTGACCTGGTTTTGGCGGCGCCGGGGACCTGAGGCCGGCGTCCTGGCCTCGGCCGGCTGCGGTTCAGAACTCGTTGCGGGCGCCGACCCCGATGATGAAGCCTTGGCCGTCCACCTGGCCCCGCAGACGGGAAGCCACTGCGGCCGCGCCCCCATATAGCGTCGCTTCGTGATGCATGGGGCTGCGCTTGAAGTCGATGTAGGCCACGGCGGCGTCCACCTCGGTCCTTGGGCCGACACGTCCCGACGCGCCGAGACCGTACAGCCATCGGGACCCATCGGGGACGCGGGCGTTGCGGTGCGTGTCGCGCGTCGGCGTCGGGTCGCGCTGAACCCCGGCTCTGAGCGTGAGCCAGTCGGCGGCTTGGTAATCCAGGCCCGCCGCGAAGGTGGTGGTGTCCTTGTAGTTCTGGATGAGGATCTGTTCCCCACCGGGCGCGCTGACGGTGATGGCGTCGAACTCGCTCCAACCAAACCTCTGGACCTGAAGGTTCACGGTGAGCTGGTCGGTGAGCTGCCGCCGGACACCCGCTGTGGCGATCCATGGCGTGCTGAAGCTTGCGGAGGCGGCGACGTCACGGTTGCCGACGGCGAGTGGGCCCATCAGCCCCCCCACGAACACGCGCCCGCGGAGTTCGTGGTCGACGGACGAGCGGTAGCTCAACCCGACGGTCGTACGATGCAGGCGCGCCTGTGCGCCCACCACCCAGCCGATTGCCCACCCGTTGCCTCGCAGCTGGGAAACGCCGTCCGGCAGGGCGGGAGGGAGATTGGGCAGGGCGCTCGACAACTTCGAGTCCGCGTATTGGGCGCTCAGCGCCGCGCCCACGTCGAGCCAGTCCGTCGCCCGCAGGGCGACGGACAGCTGCAGGTCGGCGGTGGTGAGCCGGCTTTCCAGGGCGTCGTAACGGGCCGCCGACCGGGGACGGTAGCGGGTGGTGAAGTTGTAGGGCGCAGCCAGCGAGATCCCGGCCGCGGCGCGTCGGCCGATCGGCGCTGAGGCGGCGAAGTTGGGGGCCAGGCCGCTGGAGATGGGGTTGAACGTGCGCGGCTCGCCCGACACGGGGACGGCGGCCCCGCCGGGGTAGGTGAGCGTGGAGCCCTCGTGATCGACCCGGCCTTCAACCAACACGGCGTGCGCCCCCAGGTAGGCCTGGCGCGGCGTTCGTGCGATGGCCGCCGGGTTCCACCAGAGCGAGGCGGCTCCGAGGTCTGCGACCTCGCCCGAATAGGCTCGGGCTGCGCCGCGGACGGACTGCTCCTGCAGGTAGAAGCCGGCGGCGGACGTTGAGCCCGCCGATCCGCCCAGGAGGGCGCCGGCGAGCACAGCCAAGCGAAAGCTGTTCATGTCATCTCCTGTAGAGCGCCTGGCCCGCAACGCTGTTTAGGTCGGCGGCGGGACTGTCAGCGGCGCCCGAGGGAGCGGCGCTGACCTGGACATGCACCACCGATCCCTTGAGGGTCCGCCACGCGTCAACCGAGGCGCCGAGCGCCGCCGCCAATGAGCCGACCCAGCACGGCCACGGCTCGTGCGGCGGCTGCGTGCGGGCCTGGGCGGTGTGGTAGACGAGGCAGCTGACCTGCCCGCGATCCTCGAAGAGGCGGATCCCGATGGCCCCGGGTTCGGCCTCCTTCGTTCGCCGGGCGGCCTCTCGGACCAGCTCCGAGACGATGAGCGCGACACGCCACCCGCCTTGCGAGGAGATCCAGATGTCGTCGGCCTCGAGCGCGAGCCTGACGCCGCGCTCGGCCAACAGCGCCTTGGTCAGCGCGGCGCAGACCTGGCCCAAGTAGTCGGCCAGGTTGATCTCCTCGTCCGTCGGCGGCGGCTGCAGCGTGAAGTGGGTGTCGGCCTTGTTGCGCAGGCGCGCGGCGGTCTCCCACAGCACCGCCCTCGCCGAGGGATTGGGCGTGGCGGCCGCGGCGGCGGCCAGCGAGGAGATCGCGTCGGTGTAGTCGTTGGTCACGCGCTGGCTCATGGTCTCCACGAGCTGGATCGGGATGGCGTACCCGGTGGCGCCTCTCGCGAAGCTCTGGATGGTCATGACCGTGCCTCCGGCGAAACGCGGGCGGCCGGCGGGCCGACCCAGGCGGACATCAAGCCGAGCGGGTGGGCGGCTCGCTATTGGACGTAGGTATCCACGAGACGAACGTGTCGCCGGCAAGCCGCACGGTGTGCGCCAGATCGCCCCGCTACCCGCTCGAACATGCCTCGACAGCGCCGACGTTCGAGACCTAGGTCTTATTGAGCAACCGCGGGGCCGGCCGGCATTGTTGGGCGGAGATGAAGGACCCCACCATGACCCGCCCGACGTCAGACCTGACCCGCCGAAGCGTCATCGCCAGTTCGGCCGGCGCCCTCGCGCTCGCCGGCCCCGCAGCCGCGGTCGCCTCGACCGCCGCGGCTGCGATCCGCCCATTCCGGGTGACCGTCCCCGCCGAGGTGCTCGATGATATGCGCCGGCGCATCGCGGCGACCCGCTGGCCGGAGCGCGAGACGGTCGCCGACCACTCGCAAGGCGTGCCGCTGGACATGCTCCGGGACCTCGCCGGCTACTGGGCGACGGATTACGACTGGCGACCCTGCGAGGCGCGACTGAACGCGCTGCCGCAGTACGTCACGGAAATCGATGGACTGGACATCCACTTCATCCACGTGCGCTCCCGCCACGCCAGGGCGCTCCCGCTGATCGTCAGTCACGGGTGGCCCGGCTCGATCCTCGAGCAACTCAAGCTCATCGATCCGCTGGTCAATCCGACGGCCCACGGCGGGCGAGCCTCAGACGCCTTCCATGTGGTCATACCTTCCATGCCCGGCTACGGCTTCTCGGGAAAGCCGACCTCCACCGGATGGGGACCGGAACGCATGGGTAAGGCTTGGGCCGAACTGATGCGCCGGCTCCGCTACGGTCGCTACGTGGCCCAGGGGGGCGACTGGGGTGCGTTCGTCGTCGATCAGATGGGGCTGCAGGCGCCCTCGGGCTTGCTGGGCATCCACACGAACATGCCCGCGACAGTGCCGGCGGAGGTGGACCGGGCGCTGCTCGCCGGCGCCCCTGCGCCTCCTGGCCTGTCGGCGGAGGAGGCGCGGGCCTACGCGCAGCTCGCCGCAACCTTCAAGCAAGTGGACTACGCCCGCCTCATGGGAACGCGTCCTCAGACGCTGTACGGGATCGCCGACTCGCCGGTCGGTCTCGCGGCCTGGCTCCTCGACCACAACGACGCCCACGGCCAGCCGGCCGCCGCCGTGGTCGCCGGGCTCAGGCGCGCCTCCAGCGCCCGCGGCGAACTCACGCGCGACGAGATCCTCGACAACATCACGCTGTACTGGGTGACCAACACCGGCGTCTCTGCCTCGCGGCTCTACTGGGAGTACAAGGGCGGGTTCTTCAACGCCAAGGGCGTGAAGATCCCGGTGGCCGTGAGCGTCTTTCCAGGGGAGCAATACGAGGCGCCGCGCAGCTGGACCGAGCAGGCCTATCCCAAGTTGATCCATTACAATCGCCTTGAAAGGGGCGGCCACTTCGCGGCTTGGGAGGAACCTGGCCTCCTCGTTGAGGAACTCCGGGCAGGCTTCCGCAGCTTGCGCGCCAGCTAGGCGGCTTTGCGCCTGGGCGTCGATTTTCGAGATCAGGCGGCAGCGAGGCCGCCGCGGGGTGCGGCCTGCAACCCGGTTGGCCGGACCGTTCTCGAACTGCACGGGAGGGCCAGATCCAGCCCAACCGTTGTGCTCGGGCTGGCGGCGACCTAGTGGCTGGCGCCGGCGCCGCCCGTGGAGAACGCCTGCCCGGGCAAGAAGAGCGCCGCGACCAAGGGCGCGATCCCGAGCCCGCTGCAGACGAGATAGCTCCACTGGGCGCCGTGCGCCATGGCGTCGGCCGCCTTCTCGCCGGCCTGGATGTGTCCCGCGCTCGCCGCGCTCATCACCGAGAAGGCGATGGCGACGCCGGCCGCCCCGGCGAGCTGCTGGAGCGTGTTCACAATCGCGCTGCCGTGCGAAAGCAGGTGAGGGGTCCAGGCCGCCAAGGGACGCCAGCCCGACGTTCCGCAGCGCGCCAGGATCCCGGATCATGATGTTCCCTGATGATCAGGGATCCGAGCGTGAGGGGCAGTGAAGAGTTGGTGCCAGCCCAGGCGTGAGAGGATCGCGCCCGAGACCACTGGACCGAGCGCCGCCGCCGCCGCCGTGGCCACGGTGACCAGCGCCAAAACGCTCCCACGCCTAGCTTCGGGCACGAGGCTGCTAACCGCCGTATAGGCCAGCGGCAGCACGATGGCGGTGCCGACCGCCTGGACGATGCGGGCCACGAGCAGCGCTCCGAAGCCGGGCGCGATGGCCGCGACAAGGGTCCCGGCGAAGAGCGACATCGCTCCCGGTGAAGACCGTGGGCATCCAGTACCGCTCGGTCAGGAACCCCGTCGGCGGGATCACCACCGCCACCGTCAGCATGTAGGCGGTCGTAAGCCACTGGCGGCGGAGGCTGAAACGCCGAGATCCGCCATCACCCGCGGCAGGGCGACCATCATCAGCATCTCGTCGAGGCACGGTGAAGGACGAGACGACGTGGACCGCGACGAGGACGACGGCGTCCCGGTTCAGCTCTTCCGGAGCGGCGGCGGACGGGGGTGGGCAGGCGAGGTCGCGTCAGCGGCATCTCTAGATTCCATGATGCAGCACGAGGGCGCGGCGCCTTGGCCGACAGCCATCTCGGCATTGCGGAGAGGACGCTTCGGAGCGGTCCGGAGTCGCCGCTGGCGCGGCGGGTCCGGTGCGCGGACCCGGCGAACGTCAGCTCTTGGTGGAGAGCGGCCGCACGATCACGCCGCGCGGTTCAGGTCGCGCTCGGCAAGCCGGCGGATCTCGACCTTCGCGGCCTCGATGGCCGCGGACCGCGCCTCGGGCCCGTAGCCAAGCTTCTCTGCTCTGATGAACGTCACGTCGGTGAAGCCCATGAAGCCGAAGAGGTGGCGCAGGTAGGGCTCCTGGAAGTCGGTCGCTTGCGCCGGGCCTTCGCTGTAGAGGCCGCCGCGACTTTCCAGGACGATCGCCCGTCGACCGGCCAGCAGGCCTTCAGGTCCGGCTTCGGAGTAGCGGAACGTCTCTTGAGCCCGCAGCACATGATCGAACCAGGCTCGCAGGCCTGTCGGGAGGCCGAAATTGTACATCGGGGCGCCTATCGCCAGTATGTCGGCCGCGCGAAGCTCCCCGATCAACTCGTCTGACAAGGCGCGGGTGGCCGCTTCCGCCGGGGTGACCGGCGTGCCCGTGATCCCCGCAACGGTCACGGGCGTCAGATGCGGGATCGGCGTGGCGCCAAGGTCGCGGTGCGTCACCCGCGCCGCCGGATCCTTCGCGGTGAGCTGTCCGATCACCTCCGCGAGAAGGAGACTCGAGACGGAGCTATCGCCGGCGATGCTGCTGGTGAGGGCCAGAATGTGGGTCATCTTGCGTCCTGACGTAGTGAAACGGGGGGGGGCGCGGCTGGCTGCGCAGGCAAAGGGGAGACCTGGCGCCGGCGCGATGCGCCGGTCGCCAGGCGGGAGGCGGGACGGGAGGTCAGCGGAAGATGGGGACCGAGCCGCTCGCGGTTCGAAGGTCGCCCGCCGCCCACAGGCGCTCGCCGAGCGCCGCAATGCGCGCTTCTCCGATCTCGAGCGCTTCCGGCGACGTGTGCACCGAGTAGTGGCCCAGGTGGAGGGCCTGGGGATGAGGCCGGGCGGAGCCAAGCACGAAGGTCGCGCCGGTAGCTCCGGCCTGAAGCTCGATCGGCCCCTCAGCGTTCTCGAAGACGGCCATGGCGTGCGGCGGGATGCGCCCCTCGGCCGCCAGCAGGTCCCCCGCCGCCAAGGCGAGCCAGGCGGCGGCGTGGCCGAGGGGTGGCGCGTAGCTCCAGCTCTGACCGGGGTGCAGGCGGACCAGCAGGTAGTTCACATCCGCCGGCGCTCCCACCGGGCTCTCCAGGCCCTCGTGGACGCCCAGGATGAGGCGCACGGGACCGGCATGAGGCATGGCCTGAGCTTCGATGTACTGGCTCTCGGCGGGGCCCGTCTCCATCTCCGGCGGCAACGCGACCCACAGCTGGAAGCCGCGAACGCGCTGGGACGCGCCTGCGGAGAGTTCCTTCCCATGCCAGACGCCGCCGCCGGCCCGCATCCATTCGACGGCGCCAAAGCCCAGCGTACCTCGCCCGGCGGCGGGGTCGTCGAAGGTGACGTCCCCGTCTGTGAAGACGGTGACCGTCCCGATGCCGGAGTGGGGATGCATCGCCAGCCGAGCGCTCATCTCGCGTATGTCGGTGTCGAACCGATCCAGGAACACGAACGGCTTCAGCTGTTCGCCGAGGTCGGAGGGGCTCATGAGACGAACGATGTCGCCGTGGCCGCGGCCAGAGGTCAGGTGGAGCATCCGCCGCGGCGGGGGCGGGGTATTCGTCGTCATCCAGGTCTGGGGGGTCAGCGCAATGGCCATGGTCTGCTCCGCTCGAGCCAGGCTCCTGCCCGGCGGATCAGAGGATGGGATTGCTCTGTGGGCAACAGTAGCCCCGGATCTCTGGCTTCACTGTCCCGCTAATGCGAACGCTGGCCGCAGCTCCGCCGGTGCTCGGGGAGGGGCGGCGTCCATCAGCGGCGGGAGCGCGTAGTCTTATCGAACTCCAGACGACGACCCGACAAGCACGTCACGCGGGTATGTTCGAGGTCGTCGGATCTCGGGATCACTCCCAGCGGCGAGGGCCGCTCGCTCTGGTTCGCCGGGAACATGACGGCGGCCTGATGTAACCTTCACAAGGGGTTCTCGGCGAACGCAGCGCGATCAAGGCCGGCACTGTGTGTTCCTGAGCGGGATCAAATATCAGCGCCGCGGCCGGCTCCGGGGGGAGTTCAACGCAGAGGCGATCCTCTCCGCGCTCGTCCGCACGCGGGACCCGGAGGCCACGCAGCTGGCCTTCCTCAAAGCGGCGCTCTTCAACCTCCGCATCGGCAACAGCGACAACCATGCCAAGAACCACGCGCGGCTCTACGATGCCAACGCCGAGACTCTTGCCGCTTTACGACCTGACGCCGGTGCGTCTGGATCGGCGCTACACCCATCAGCTGGCCTGCAACCTTGGTGCGGCCACCGATTTCGGCGAGATGAGCGCCGACGATCTGGCGGCCGTCTTCGACGCCTTCGGGGTTGAGGATGTGGCCGTCGTCGCCCCCCCCCGGTCGAGGCGCCCCAGACGGCCACGCCTTGGTGGCACGGGCCTGCGTCTGCTAGACGACCTTATCGGCCGCGAGACCGAGCGGCTGGTGGAGTTGCTCAGCATCGCCCTGACGGTGCGGGAGCGGGACTTCTCCCCTTATGAGACGGGAGGCGGCTGGGCTGGCAGCTGAGCACGCCCGCTGTCGCTGGGGTGGCGGGCCGTCCACGTTGCAGTTCGACGAGGGGAAGGCGCACGGCCCACCGGAGCGTCGAGGTGGCTGCGGCATCCGGCTCGCCGAACGACCGCCCGACCACGGCTTGGCCGGTAGGCGGGGGCGGACGGTCACCCCGAGCATGCTCACAAGCCAGCGGCGCGGCCTCGATACCTACGTCCAATAGCTCCAGCCAGGGCTTCCTCGATACTGCCGCCCTCATGGAAATGGCGACGGATCAAGGGGACCACATGGTTGGAAACATCGTCGATCGAGCGTGTGCCGGCGCCGCCTTTGGGGCCGCTGTCGTCGTGCTCGGTCTTGGAGCTGCGCTCTCAAGCCACGCAGCTGAACGGGAGCCGATCGCCGCATCGTCTTCGCAGCGACAGCAGGTCAAATCGGCCATCGAGGCGTTCCGCTCGGCTGTGAACAGCAGCGACAGCGCCGCCTTCTTCGGCCTGCTCGCGCCTGACCTCGAGGTGTTCGCACCCGGCGCCGATCCGGTTCGCGGAGCCGCGGCGCGTGAGGCGTTCCGCCCATGGTTCACCGAACTCCGGGTCGAGATGGCTCCCTTTGCCGACGAAGAGATCACGGTTGCTGGCGGTATCGCAATCCAGCGCCATACCTTCCGGCTGACCACTACGCCCCGAACCGGCGGGCCTTCCACCACCGTGAGGGGATCAGGCCTGCACGTGTGGCGCCGGTCGCCCTCGGGTGGATGGCAGGTCATCAAAGACATCTGGACCGTGCCTTCTGAGAGCGCCGGTGGCGGGGCGCCCTGAGGCCAGGAGGCCGATCCTACCAAGGTCCAATGGATCCGAGGGCTGCCCAGCCCAGGTGAAGATGAGACGAGCGGCGCGCCGCCGTCGTCCGCTGACAGCTCGAGCCGTGCCGGCTCATGAAGAAGGATTTCCCATGAAGGTCTTGTTTCCCGTCGTCCTCTCGGCCGCCGCGCTGCTCTTCGGCGCGTCCGCTGTCGCCCAAACCGCTCGAGAAGGGGCGGGACCTTCGGCTTATGTCGAGCTGAAGAACGAGCCTCCTCCGAAGCTCATCGTGGATCCCCCGCTGCCAGAGGGGCTGCAGCAGGGCATTGTCTGGGTGCAGTATCGCGTGGAGAACCTCCGCATCGTCCCGGTTTTCGGCGCCGGTGCGAAGCAGGTGTCGCCGCGGGTCGGGCACCTGCACATCACGGTGAACGATCTGCCCTGGTGGTGGGCTGACCCGAACAACAACAACACCATCGACATCGCCGGTCTTCCGGTCGGCTGGCACAAGCTGCGGGTGGAGCTCGTCGACCCGGACCACAACATCTTTCCGGGCCAAGTGGCCGAGCTGAAGTTCTACGTGCCCAAGCAGCTCAAGCATCAACACGCCCATTGAGCGGGCGCGCCGCGGTCGTCCCGTCGCTTCGAACGGCTGCGGCGCGCCCTTCGTTCTGCGTCCAGCCCCTTCGATCCCAGGCCGAGCGCATGCAGGCGCGTCGGCTTGCGGAGAGCTAGGCGCGCAGGCCGGAAACGAGGTCGGGCAACCCGCGCTCCGACGAGAGGGGACCCCGACCGCTCCGCGTCGGCGTGTCGGCCGAATGACGTCCCGAGTTGGAGAGGAACGCCCGTCAGCGGGGCACCGGAGCTTCGCGGCGGTGCACGAGGCATGGGCGCGCCTGCGGAGGCGTTTGCGTGCGCAGGCGTTTGCGGCGGTCATAGAGTTGGCGGCCCGCCCCACGCTCAGCGTCCAGGACTGGGAAGATCTCCAGTCGCGCGGCTTGGCGGCCTGACTTCGTCAGGCGGCGAAGCGGATCGGCCGCCGCCGAGCCGCGGACGCGTGCGCAAGGCGCTCGAAGGGTAGCGCGGCCGAACCACTTGCATTCGACCGTAGCCGCCCAGACCGGGGGGGGAGGCGGCCGTACTGCGACCTCTGTGGGTCTGCCTTAGGGAGCTACGCTAATGTTCGGTGCTGGCGCTGAGCGGACCATTCCAGGTTCGGAACACGGTCATGGGGTCAAAGCCGTCCATCAGCCTCCCATTACCTGGAAGGGCGGCTCTTGCAGCGGGGACTGCAGCGCTCATCCGAGAAGGAATACCTCAGGTCCGTTCCGCCCACCTGAGGTGCAGCCATGAGCTACCTGAGTCCGATCCGCCCCGACGCCACACCCTTCGAGGACGCCCGCTTCATCAAGCCGTCCGTGGAAGGCGACCGCTTCATCGGCTTCGCGCCCGATGCGTTGTCGAACGCCTCGAGAGCGGTCGATCCACGTCTCGGCGGGCCCAGTGGCGGCTTCCTTGCGAGCCTGGCTCTGTCGGCGGCGGCCAGCGCGGCAGCTGGCCTGCCGCTCCGCACCCTGAGCGCCAGCTACCTGGGCCGGCCCGCCTTTGGGCCAGTGGAGCTCACCCCGAAGGTCCGCCGGAGCGGCCGGTCGACCCGGTTTGTCGACGTGGAGCTCGGGCAGGCCGGCCAAGCACTCATGCAGGCGCAGCTCACCTACGGCGCCAGCGCGCCAAGCCTGAACTGGCGATCCGCCCGTTCGCCGATCGCGGGCGACCCGCAGGAATTTCCGCCGCTGGAGCGCCTGGAGGCCGCGCCGCACTTCACGCGGCTGGTGGATTACCGCACCGCCGCCGGCGGCGTGCCGTTCAGTGAGGCTCGGGAGCCGGCCCTCGACGTGTGGATGAGGGTCGCCGATGGCCAACCCCTCGATTTGGCCCGGCTCGCCTTCCTGCTAGACGCATTCTTCCCGGCCTACTTCGCATTGATCCCGCGGCCCATCTTCGCGGCCACCGCCGACCTCCGTTACGACTTCACCGCGAACCTGACACCGCAGAGCTCGCCCGAAGGGTGGGCGCTCTTCGCTTTCCAGACCCGAATGCTCGGCGAAGGTTGGGCGGTGGAAGACGGCTCCGCCTGGAGTCCGACCGGCGAGCTGTTGGCGGTGGCGCGGCAATTGCGCAAGCTCAGCGACGCGGGCTGGCCGCAGTGACGACCCGTTCGTCGATCATGCGCGCGGCGATCGCCACGGCTCTTGGGAGCCCACAGCACCGCGCCGCACTGTCTGCTGCGGACCTTCCTGAGTTCCTCGTCCGGCTGGAAGCCTGCTCGGGTGACCCAGTCACCCGGCTGGCTCTCAAGTACCTGGTTCTCACCTTCGTGCGTACCTCGGAGCTGAGGTTCGCCCGCTGGGATGAGTTCGAAAATCTGAACAGCCCGCAGGCTCTGTGGCGGATCGCCGCCGACCGGATGAAGATGAGGAAGCCTCACCTCGTGCCGCTCGCGCCCCAGGCGGTCGACGCGTTGCGCGAGCTGCTGCGCTTCAGCGGTCGCAGCCCGTACGTCTTTCCCTCGGCGACGAACAGCGGCGTCATCTCGGAGAACACCCTGCTCTTCGCCCTATATCGGCTCGGCTATCACGGCCGCGCTACAGGGCACGGCTTTCGTTCGACGGCATCAACCATCCTCAACGAGCACCAGTTCAACCGCGACTGGATCGAGGCCCAGCTGGCGCATGCCGACGACAGTGTGCGGGGCATCTACAACGCCGCGGAGTGGCTACCTGGCCGGCGTCAGATGATGGTCGGGTGGGCGGACTACCTCGATGACGCGCTTGAGCGCGGACGATCCACTTCCCCCCATGCGGCAGCGCCGGACCCGTTTGGCGAAGCGCCGCTTGTCGCGCTCCCGCCTCCTCCGTTGCGTCGTTTGACCTGAAGTGGAGAGGGCGAGCCTGAACGTCAGGTAGTGCGCCACTTCCGGCGTGCGCCTGGTCGGCGTGGGGTGGTGATCTCGACGGTGTGGCCTCTCGTCATTCCGGGTCCCGTCGGCTGGGCGCTCTGGCCTGATCTGACCGGCTCCGGCCCCGCGCAACGGCTAACGTCCTCCGCTCCGCTGCGGGCCCTGCGGGCTGCCCCAGTCATTCCGGGTCCCGTCGGCTGGGCGCTCTGGCCTGATCTGACCGGCTCCGGCCCCGCGCAACGGCTAACGTCCTCCGCTCCGCTGCGGGCCCTGCGGGCTGCCCCGGGGCCTTCCTAACCCGGTCTTTGGATCGCCATCGCGGCCGCATCCTGCGGGGCGAGAAATGACAGGAGACTTCACATGGCGACCATCGGCACCTTCACCCAGCAAGCGGACGGCTCCTACGTTGGTGCGATCAAGACCCTGACGCTGAACGTCAAGGCGGCCACCATCCGGCCGAACGAAGCCAAGGCCGACGACAAGGCGCCCGATTTCCGGATCTTCGCGGGTCAGACGGAATTCGGTGCGGCCTGGAAGAAGACCAGCCGCGAACACCGCGACTACCTCTCGTGCAAGCTGGACGATCCCAGCTTCGCAGTACCGATCTACGCAAGCCTGGTGGACGCCGACGGGGGCTACAGCCTCATCTGGTCGCGCAGCCGCTCGGTGGACTGAGCACAACCGCGGTGCGCCCTCGGGCGCGCCGCTTCTCACCTGCTGCGCTTCGAAGTCGCCGCGGCTCACAGGCCGTGGCCGCTTCTCATGCGTTTCGTCCGAATCGAACGCGATCAGCGCGCGCGATGAGAAAGGCGTCACAACCGGCGTTCAGCCAGCATGGCGCTGGACATAGCGCCCGCCTTTCTAATTGGCCCCACTAGGGCGGACGCGCCGCTGTTGAGGAGCATCGCCCCAGAAGTCGCCCGACCGCCATGAAGCTCATCTCGAGTTGTTCAGCGGCCCTCCAGCGGATCCTACCTAACCATCAGTGCGACGGTCGGAGGGGGCGCCCGCGACAAGCGCACCACCACCTGGCGCAGCAAAACTGGGAGTACGCACTGCACCCAGAGAAGGCCGCCGGGAGTGCGACAGAGAAGAACATCCGGTATGGCAAGATAAAAGGCCTAGGGACCTGCTGCTCCTAGGGGCCTGTGGGTGTTGCGGTTCTCGCGGGACCAAGTGAGAGCCCGAGGTCCCGCGGGGGACGAAAACGCCCGCCAATACAAAGCACATCAAGGGACCACCGGGTGAGTCGCCGGTTCGTTCACGAGGGGGAAGAGGCTTGCGTGACAGCGCCAGCCCTCAGCCGGCCGGGCAGGGTACGCCCTCCGGAGCCGGCCGACACGCTCACAGCAGGCTAAGCGGAAGCGTCAGTCGCTCATCGCAGCAGTTCGAGCGGATCGACCCCGAAGACATTCGCGAAGCGTTCGACGACCGCCAGCGTGGGATTGCGTCGCCCGCGCTCGAGTTGACCGACATACGTCACGGCGAGCTCGACCTCGTCTGCTAGGGCTTCTTGCGTGAGCTCTCGCTGAAGCCGGAGCTTCCTCACGTTGCCGCCGAAGGTCCTCGACAAACCCATGGCCGCAGCCGGGGTGAATCGACAACAACCAGCCAGTCACTATAGTGACGATTCCGCTCCAGCGCTTGGAGAAGCGGGATGTTCGGAAAGAAGCTGCGGCTAATCGAACGAAGTGCCAGCCCCACGCCGGCGGCGGTGCCAGTGGCGTCCCTAGAGCTCCTCTACCGACATCACTACAGCTGGCTCCTGGCCCAAGTTCGGAGACGGTTTGGCTCCGAGTCGGCTGAGGATCTGGTTCAAGAGACTTACCTCCGTGCATCTGCCTACCAGGGCGCGGAGGTCCGGAATCCTCGTGCTCTTCTGATCCAGATCGCGTCCAACGCGGCGAGAGATTCAGCGCGCAGGCGAGCGTCGCGTCCTGTTCTGCTGGAACTCGGGGATCAAGAAGGAGCGACGCCAGAAGACCAGGCGCAGTCGCTCGTTCTGAAGCAGGTGATCCTTTCCCTGCCGCCGCTGCTGAAGCAGGTCTTCGTGCTCAGCCGGTTCGCCGGCCTGACGTACGAGGAGATCGCCGACCAGTGCGGCATCTCTGTAAAGACCGTGGAGTGGCGGATGACGAAGGCTCTGAAGCGCTTGACCGCTCAGCTGGCGCCCTAGTTTGCAGCTGAATCATAGCTGACCGCGGGAGCGTCCGTCTGGGGCACCCGCCTGAACTTAGCCGCACGAGGTCCGCTGCTGGCGCTTATCGGCTGACGCGCCGCGGTCCACCATTGTCAGCAACGATCGGCAGCTCAAGGGCCGCCGCGACTGCGTTGCGACGGACAGACCGCACTAGGGCAGTGTGCGCTTGGCAGGGATTGTCCTGGATGTTGAGAGGCAGGGGGATGCCTGAACTGAGGATCTCTTGCTCAAGCTCCCACGGCCGATCACAGGCGAACCAGGTCACGAAGGCATTCTCGCCCATCCAGATGTCGAGCGCCCGCTCGCCAGGGTTGGTAAACGTCTGCCGTGTTCCGGAGCCCACCCGCCTTAGCGGAAAACCAGTTTCTGCGGCGAGTAAGCAGCCGAGCGTCTTGCGTAGCGTGGAGCCTTCAGCATTGCCCCGGAAATGGGTCTGCAGGCGCTTGCGAAGCGTGGATCGGGATGGCGGGCGGCCATTGGAGGGCGGCTCCTTTGGTGAGATGCCCACGTACAAGAGCGTCATCCCGTCTATGGAATAGCAGCCCGTGGTGTCGATCTGAGCGGGTGCCTGCTTGAAATACCAGGCATAGACGCCGGGCTCGGAGGGTACCGGAGAGGGCCGGCTCAGGACCTGATCCCTCGAATGCAGGTCGGATGATTGGGCGACGCGAGGAAAGGAGCGCATTGCGGGTAATCGGCCAGATCGGTCTGCAACTCGCAAGGTCCGCTTCCGGGGGCCCCCTCAATGTCCGCTGCTGGCGCATCTCGGACGAATGGATGGTACTTCGGCGGGTACTCAGGTTCAGTCCGAGTTGAAGCCACTGCGCTCCCAGCCGTCTCGGCCGCCATTCGCGTCCTGGGCTAGAAACCACCGGGGTGGTGAGCTTGCTTCCGCTAACGCAGTTGCAGGCGGGCGCGGGGCTCCGGCGCGGCTTGTCCGGCGTTTGTGTTAGAACGCGTGCGATCGGGCTGCGACGTTGCGCCCCTTTCGCGGTTGCTACGGCAATGTCGCGCATTGTCGTAGCGTCGCCCTCGTTGACTAAACTGAACAGGCGAAGCGTTCAGGAACCGACGGTCGCGCCTCAGCTGATCGCTAGTTGGAGGGCAGACTCAACCCGCCAAGCTCTGCCCACCTTCCTCAGCAGCAACATCGTGCTGAAGCCACCGTGGCCGCCGCTCTCCACCGAAACGACCGCCAGGGCCTCCTTGCCGTCAGCGCTGAGCACGGGGAGAGACAAGCGCATCGCTCCCTGCTTGTTGACCTCGCGACCGAGCGAAGCCGGAGCGACGGTGTGGCCGCCCCGCAACGCGATAGCCTTCACGTCAGCACACCTCAGGGCGGATGCCTTAGTTTCCCCCTGAAACCGCGCCACTGCGCCAACGGACGGAGGACCATCACTCCATCCATGCCGCAAGCTGCCTTTCTGAGGCACGACGGCAGGTGCCTCATCCACGATCGTCCCTGAAGGCCATTGCGCTGAGAGACCGGTGAGGATCGCTGCGGCGGCTGCGCATCGATCCGCGGGTTCCCTCGCGTCCGCACCGGCTGCAGCGCCGAATGCGACAGCGAGAGCAGCAGCAACAACAGCACAACTGGAAGAGGCACGCATTAGACGCCGTTCCACGCACAACCGAACGATCCAAAGATCACCGGGCGGATAACTCTGTCAAGCTGAGCCTTTGCGACAATCAACACAACACAAATTACATTGAACCGCGCACGCCGTGGTTGCAGTATCCCGAGCCAGCGGGCAACCCGAGGAGGCCAGACGTGTCGAGCACTGTTGATCCAGTCACGGTTACTCCGCCGAAATGGGGGTGGGGATATAACGGGTTCTACAATACCGCCGATATGAAGCAGTCATCGGACATCACCTCCCTCGAGGCGGCGGCCTTGGACATGGCCGACGGTGCGGCTCAAAATCAGAGCGCTCACGCACAAGCCGAGTCTTGGGAGAACACTTCAGAAAACATCGTGGCCAGCTTGATCGTGATCGCGCAAAGACAAGGAAACCAACACACAATAGATGGTCCCGGTAGCACGCCAAATTTCACGGGCGTGCAGTTATACGATAATATACTTAATTGGGCTATAATAATAACCGACGAATATCAAGGCCCAACGGGTGCTCTTACTTACACAAAGTTTGATCCGCAAACTGGCAAGGCGCACTTTGAGATCAAGATAAATCCAGCTGGCGTTGGTAACTACTTCAACGATCCCACCCTAAATATGTCATGGACGATTTTCCATGAACTTGGACACTCGATGGACTCTTCCGCGGCGCTCGGCAAGGGAATGACTGGTCCCCTTTCAGCATGGCAGCATAGACTTCTTGAGCAATTCGCAAATAGCATGGGAAGTGAACTTGCCAAGGCGATCAACTTTCCATTCCCAAACGCAGAGATCCAGGGTGGAGATTTCAACGGATTTCTTGACCCGTCCTTTTCGGGGCCCTTTAGCGGTACTGTTGCTAACGACGTACTCGCCGGCACTCAGGGCAGCGAACTCCTAAACGGCCTTGATGGTGATGACTTATTGAGCGCCAGCAGCGGCCACGATTATCTGGTCGGCGGGGCAGGCGTGGATACGGTCACATTCGCCGGCAGTGCAAGCGGTGCCTATGTCAACCTCAGTGTTGTCGAGTCTGATACCCAATCGATGGGGCGTGACATCTTTGAAGGTATCGAGAACCTGGTGGGCTCAGCCTACGCTGACACGATGCAAGGCTCCTCTGGGGCGAACACCATTTCTGGTGCCGCTGGATCCGATCTCCTAATGGGCGGCGCAGGTGACGACTCGATCGCGGGCGGCGACGGGGATGACAGTGTGCAGGGAGGTGAAGGGAACGATTTCCTGCATGGAAACGGCGGCTTCGACCAGGTTTTCGGCAATCAGGGCAACGACACCGTGCACGGTGGTCAAGTCGATGACGTGCTTCGCGGCGGACAGAATGACGACCTGCTCTCTGGCGACGCCGGCAATGATCTCTTAGTAGGGGACACGGGCAATGACCGCCTGATCGGCGGCGCGGGTGCCGACACCTATTATGTCAACTCTAGCAGCGGTGCAGACCTGATCCTCGACTTCACGCGTTCGGAGGGTGATAGGGTCAGAGTGGAATTCGGGTCGTACGGACTTTATCAGTCGGGGCCTGACACCATCATAGACTTCTTCAATGGCTCACAAGCCGTGCTGAAGAACGTCACCTTGAGCAACTTGGATGCCGGGTGGATTTACACGTAAATCAAGCCATCGAAGCCGCGGCTAAGCTCAACTGGCGCGGCCGGCACGACAGCGCGCAAGCCCTGCCTGTCGAAAGGGTGGGGCCGGGCGAGCATCGGCTTAGCCCAGCATGTCTCGACCGCGGGAAGAGTGCGCGGTTCGCTGATGAATGAGCCGTACGAGAAGTCCCTTGGCTGGACGCTCCTTGTCGGCGCCACCCTGGGGCTGCTGTTCCTCGGTGGGGTCCCGGGCGTTTTTGCAGGCGTGCTGGCGTCCATCATCCCGGGCCACCTCGTCTATGCCCGCAAGCTCGCCGCCAAGGGAACGACAGATCCGCGCCTCAGAGAGTTCACGCAGTCGGGCCGATTTCTCACCTGCTGGCCTGCCCTGGTGACGCTCGTCTGCCTCGCCTACGGGTTGGCGCTACACCTCGTCGCCGCGATCTTCCCAAGCGGTGTCGCTCGATTTCTCGACCTGACCACTTTGGCGCTGTATGCGCCGTTGCTACCCCCCGACGGGGGCATGCGCTCCGCGCCCGGTCTGGGCCAACTGCTCCCGACCCATGTACTGTTGGCTCTCGCTGGTGCTGACGCTCGCCGTTATACCCCCCATGACTGTGCAGCTCGTCCGAGCGTTGCCTCGAGGCTGGGCCGCCTCGGGTGTGGTCTTCAACAGCGCGTTCGCCCTCCCGCAGAGGATGCCGCAGCTGCTGGTGACGCGCCTGGTTTTCCTTGTGATCGCCGGACTTTGCGGCCTTGGCGCGTGGAGCGCGCTTGGGCACGCAAGTTACCGCCAGATGCCCTTCGTCGGCCCAGCCGTTCGCATGGATTCAGGGGATTCCTGGCCCTTGCCGTTCATCAGCGACGTCAGCGTGCTCGCCCTAGTGGCCACGGCGCCCCCCGCAATGTTAGCTATGCTGTGGGGAACGGCGGCCACCCTCCTGTGGCGAGTGCAGCACGGCCGCCCGCCGCCAGCTTGGAGCCCTACCTTCAGCCGAGGCGGGGGCCTCAGGCATGAAGGGCCAGCAACCGACCCGGGTGACGCGAAGCTGGGCCAGCGATGACGGCCGCCGCGCCGTCGTGTCGTTTGCGCGAACGCCCAGTGCGGACTTGGCACCCCGTCGCACTCCCGAGGGCGACGTCTTGCGTTGGCGTAAATGGCCTGTCGTGGTACAAGGGAATAGGTCGGCTGCCGGTACTTTTGATGGTATCGAGTTCGACCGAAAGTCCAAGTCTTTCAACGTCTTGGCTCAATCCTGAATCTTTGTGTCCTGCCGGGCCCACCAGCGCGTCCTGCGGGCGCTGGTTCGTCAGGCCGCTTCACGTGGAGATCGGCTGGCAGGTGGCGCAGGATTTCTCCGGGTGCGGAGGGCGCGCGGGCGCCTACCTAAGCTGGACGTCATACTGCAGGAGCGCTTGATGCCCACGCTGTTCGATCCGATCCAGGTCGGCGACCTCACCTTGAAGAACCGGATCGTCATGGCCCCGCTGACCCGGGCGCGGTCGGGCGTCGAACGCGTGCCGGGGCCCGTTGTGGCCCAGTACTACGCCCAGCGCGCCTCGGCCGGTCTGATCCTCAGCGAGGCGACCTCGGTGACCCCGCTCGGCGTGGGCTATGCCGATACGCCCGGCATCTGGTCGGAGGCGCAGGTGGAGGGCTGGAAGCTGGTGACCAAGGCCGTGCACGCCGCGGGCGGGGTGATCTTCCTGCAGCTCTGGCACGTGGGGCGGATCTCCGATCCCAGCTTGCTGGACGGCCAGGCGCCGGTCTCGGCCAGCCCGATCGCCGCCCGCGGCGAGGTCAGCCTGCTGCGGCCCAAGCGGCCCTATCCGGTTCCGCGCGAGCTCTCCCTCGACGAGATCGCCGAGGTGGTGGAGGCCTATCGGAAAGGCGCGGAGAACGCCAAGCGGGCGGGCTTCGACGGGGTCGAGCTGCACGGCGCCAATGGCTACCTGCTGGACCAGTTCCTGCAGGACAGCACGAACCGCCGCACGGACGGCTATGGCGGCTCCATCGAGAACCGCGCCCGGCTGATGCTGGAGGCGGTGGACGCCGCGATCTCGGTCTTCGGTCCCGACCGCGTGGGCCTGCACATCGCGCCGCGTGGCGATTCCCACGACATGGGCGACAGCGATCCGCTGGCCACCTTCGGCTATGTCGCCCGCGCCATGCGCGAGCGCGGCATCGCCTTCCTGTTCGCCCGTGAGCACCTGGGCGACAACCGGATCGGGCCGCAGCTGAAGGCCGAGTTCGGCGGCGTCTACATCGCCAACGAGAAGCTCGACGCCGACAGCGGCCAGGCCCTGCTCGACCGCGGCGAGGCCGACGCGGTGAGCTTCGGCAAGCTGTTCATCTCGAACCCCGACCTGCCCGAGCGGCTGCGCCTGGGGGCGCCCCTGACCCCCTGGAAGGCGGAGACGTTCTACGCGCCTGGGCTGGAAGGCTACGTGGACTACCCCGCGCTGGAGACCGAGGCCGCCTGAAGCGTCCTCCTGGGGAAGTCCACCTGGATGAGCGGCTTCCACCAGTTCTGGATGCAGGCCCGCGCCCAGGGCTTCGGCGGCGAGTTACTGCTACGAACCGAAGGCTGCGCAGGAGGAGCGCTTCGCCACCGGGGAGGGCGCCCAGATCAACTACGCCTACCACCTCGACGCTACCCTCTACGGTCGGGTCCTGCGCGAACTGCGTGGCGCTGGGCCTCGGCTGGAGCCGCACGGCCATCACCGGACGGGGGCCCTGATGGCGCCCGACCAGCTCCGTGAGGCGCTGGCGGATCTGAAGGGCAACATCGCCCGGGCGGTCGGGCGCTTGCCCAAGCACCAGGCGTTCCCCGAGAGCTACGTCCGGGCGAAGGTGGAAGAGCCGGCCTGACGTCGTCCGCTGATTGCGGGCGGGACCCGGGAGACCTCCCTGTCAGTTCCGCCAGCTTGCGCCCTGCGCGTGCCTGCCCGAGGGTCCCACGGACGCCGGTGGGGCTGCGGAGCACGATATCATGAGCACCCTGGGCGAGCCGAAGATCGAGCGCCCGAGGCGTAGCGGGCGCCACCCCGGCCAGCTTGTTGACAAGGCTCTCACCGGGCGGTCCGGCGGCCGCACCAACTACCTCGAGCCGAAGGGAGACCGGGGCTTCTTCGGCCCCGACTCCATGGCCTGGAAGGTCCACGCCAATCCCATCGCCCTGGCTGTGGGCGGCGTGGCTGCGGTGATCCTCGAGCTTGCGGAGCCGCGGGTGCGCACGGGCGTCTGGGAGCACTCCACGTTCCGCACCGATCCCCTGTCGCGCATGCAGCGCACGGGCGAGGCGACCATGATCACCACCTATGGGCCGACCGCAGCCGCGCAGGCGCGGGTGGACATGGTCACCCGCATGCATTCGAGGGTCGCCGGCGTCACACCCGAGGGCCACGCCTACGCCGCCATGGATCCCGAGCTGCTGACCTGGGTGCACCTCACGGCGGCCTGGGGGTTCCTGAACGCCTACAGGCGCTACGTCGAGCCCGGCATGAACGCGGCTGATCAGGATCGCTACTATGCCGAAGGCGCGCGGCTGGGCCGGGCCTTTGGGGCCGTCGATCCGCCCGGGTCGGTAGCCGAGGTGGAGGTCTGGTTCGCCCGGATGCGGCCGAAGCTCGTGCCGCATGTGATCATCGGCGAGTTCCTGCAGATCGTCTCCACCACCTCGCCGCTCGGGCTGGCCGGACGGGCCCTGCAGCCGCTCGTGGTGCAAGCGAGCATCGACCTGCTGCCCGCCGACCTCGTCGCCAAGCTGGCCCTTCCGGCGAGCAGCGTGAGGCTCGCCGCCGCGCGCCCGGTGCTGCGAGGCCTGAGCCTGGCCGCCGCGCTGGCGCCCGGCGAGATCCCGCGGCAGGCCTACGAGCGGGTTGGCCGCGCGAAGCCCTAGGCGACGGGACGGAGGCTCCGCTCGGCGCCGATGTAGCCCAGGGCTCCGGCGTGGTGCACCGCCTGGGAGCGGCCGTTCACGCCCAGCTTGCGCGACGCGTTGGTGATGTGGAAGCGGACGGTGGGCAAGGAAATGCCAACGATCTGGCCGACCTCCACGTCGGTCTTGCCGGCCGCGGCCCACTTCAGGCACTGGATCTCGCGGCGGGTGAGGCGGACGGCCACCCGCGGCTGGGCGCCGCCGGTGGCTTCGACGTAAGCCGCCACGAACCGCAGGGCGCGAGCCTGCAGGTCGCCGGCTCGGGCCTCGAACACCCGATGCACGTCGAAGGCGGCGTCAGGGGTCGCCCACACGACCGCCCCGATCACGCCGCCGGGCAGATATGTCGGCGTTACGATCGCGGCGCCCACGCCGAAGGTCTCGATCGGCCCCTCCTGCGTCAGCGCCTGCAGGGCGGCGTTCCGCCGCCACGAGCCGAAAACGCCGTCGCGGAAGAAGAAGGGCTCCGAGCACTGGCGGGCGGCATGGATGAAGGCGGCCCGCAGCGCAAACCCCCGATCCTCCCAATATCGCAGATCGGGATCCACCCAGCGGAAGATGGTCTCCGCCATCGGCCGGCCGTCCACACCCTGCGGCGGGCGCGGGCTGGAGATGTCGGCAGCGACGGCCAGATTCGGCAGCCCGATCGCCGCGCCCGTGGACGCAAGCTCGCGGGCGAAGTCCTCCGCCAGCTGCAAACCCGAGGCTGGAGCCGTCGACCGCATGGTCCGGGCCGTCCTCCCTATCACTTTTGCTAGCTTGTTCCTGCTTTCCGCCGTCCGCAAGGTGCGAGCATGGCTCGCCTTCTCGGCGAGTCCCACAGAGCCGCCCGACCAAGGGCGGACGGGGAGGAACAATGACGTCTTGGAAGTACGCCGCGTCTGCGGCGGTCATCGCCTTTGCCTGCGCGGGCCAAGCCCACGCCCAGGCCGCCACGGGCGGCGCTGAGGTCGAGACGGTGATCGTCACCGCCCAGAAGCGCGAGCAGAACCTGCAGGACGTCCCTATCGTGGTGAACGTCGTGTCCGGCCAGCAGCTGCAGGACGCGGGGGTGCGTGACGTGAAGGACCTGCAGGTCCTGACCCCCGGGCTAAGCGTGACCTCCTCCACGGGCGGGGCGCAGACCTCCATCCGGATCCGCGGCGTCGGCACCATTGGCGACAACCCGGGCCTGGAGTCCTCGGTCGGCACGGTCGTGGACGGCGTCTACCGGGCCCGCAGCGGCGTGGCCTTCGGCGACCTCGGCGAGCTCGAGCGGATCGAAGTGCTGAAGGGGCCGCAGGGTACGGTGTTCGGCAAGAACACCTCTGCGGGCGTGATCAACGTCATCACCCGGGCCCCCGAATTCGACTTCGGCGGGGTCGCTGAGCTCACGGCCGGCAACTACGACGCCCGCGGCGCGTCGGTCTCGGTGACCGGCCCGATCAGCGAGACCTTGGCCGGGCGCATCTATGCGGCGCGCCGGGTGCGGGACGGCTTCTACGACATCAGCAACGGAGCTGGCCCGAGCACGCAGCGTGACAACGACGATCAGGACGTCTCCACCGTCCGCGGCCAGCTGCTCTGGCTGCCCACCGACACGCTCTCGCTGCGCTTCCTGGCCGACTACACCAAGCGCGAGGAGCACTGCTGCCTGAACGTTACGACCCTGGTGGGGCCGACCGGCGCGATCATCGACGCGCTCGCCGCGGACGCGGGCACGCTGCGTCCCGCGGACCCGTTCCGCCGGCTGGCGTTCGCCAACCGCGAGTCCAACCAGGACATCGAGGACAGGGGCGTGTCGCTGCAGGGCGACTGGGAAATCAACGACAACGTCACACTGACGTCGATCAGCGCCTATCGTGAGTGGGAGAACTACCAGGCCAACGACATCGACTTCTCGTCAGCGGACATCTGGTACCGGCCCGACGACGGGCGGACCTTCAGCAAGTTCAAGACGTTTTCGCAGGAAGTCCGCCTGGCCGGCACGTCCGGCCCGTTGGACTGGCTGGTCGGCGGGTACTATTCGGACGAGCAGCTGGATTCGAGCGCGTTCACCCCGTACGGCACGGCCTACGAGACCTACTTCAGTTTGCTGCTGTCGGGCGGTGCAAACCCCACCGCCGTGTCGGCGCTGACCGGCCTGCCGGCCGGGACCAACTTCATTCCCGGTCAGGGGTCGTATGACACCTACGACCACTCGACCAAGGGGTGGGCGCTCTTCACGAACAACACCTGGCACATCTCCGACGCGCTCGAGCTGACCTTCGGCCTCCGCTACACCGACGAAACCAAGGAGGTGGAGTCCCGCTACAGCAACACCGCGCCAGGCAACGCCTGCGCCGCGGCTATCGTGCGGCCGATCCCGGCGGCGGCGCGCTCGGCGCTCTGCGCGCCCGGCTCGGACCCGGCGTTCAACAACGTCGTCACCCTGCAGGAGCGCGACGAAAGCCGCCTCGGGGGGACGTTGAAGCTGAGCTACCGGTTCAACCCCTCGCTGATGACGTATGTGTCGTACGCGTCGAGCCACAAAAGCGGCGGCTTCAACCTGGACCGCGCCCGCTTCGCGGCCGGCCAGATCAACCCGGACACCAGCTTCGACGCCGAAACCGTCGAAAGCTACGAGGCCGGCTTCAAGAGCAACCTTGGCTCGGCCCTGGTCCTGAACGCGGCGGCCTTCGACCAGACGTTCAAGGACTTCCAGCTGAACACCTTCACCGGCATCAGCTTCGTGGTCGCCTCGATCCCGAAGGTGACTTCGAAGGGCGTCGACCTGGACTTCGTGTATCGCACGCCGGTCGAGGGTCTCAGTCTCAACGGCGGGGTGACCTACGCGGTCACCCAGTTCGGCAACTTCGTGCCTGGCCCCGGCGTGGGCGTGCGCCTGCCCAGCTCGCGGCTCTCGTACGCGCCACTCTGGTCGGTCTCCTGGGCGGCGGCCTACCAGACGGACCTCAGCGCGAACCTGAAGCTGCGGGCGAGCCTCTCGAGCCGCTACACCTCCCGCTACAACACCGGCTCGAACCTCGATCCCCTCAAGAACCAGAAGCCGCTCACCCTCTACAACGCGCGTGTCGGAATCGGCACGGCCGACGAGCGTTGGACGCTGGAGCTCTTCGCCCAGAACCTGAGCAACGAGGAGTACTACCAGGTCGTCGTGGACCAGCCGCTGCAGAGCGGCACCTATGCTGCCTTCCTGGGCGCGCCTCGCACCTGGGGCGTGACCCTGCGGTCGCGGTTCTAGGGGGCGGGCGTGGACCTCGACCTCACACCGGAGGATCTGGCGTTCCGGGACGAGGTCCGCGCCTTCCTGGAAGCCAGCCTGACGCCTGAGCTCCGGGCGGCGGGACGCGCTGCGACCAGCGTCTTCTGCGACCCGAAGCACACTCTGCCGTGGCAGCGCATCCTGAACGCCCGCGGCTGGGCGGCGCCCAGCTGGCCGAAGGAATATGGCGGCCCGGGCTGGACGGAGATGCAGCGCTACGTCTTCGCCGCCGAGTGCGCGCGGGCCGGCGCGCCGCCGCTTGCGCCCATGGGCCTGCGCATGGTCGGACCGGTGATCATGGGCTTCGGCTCACCGGAGCAGAAAGCCCATTACCTGCCGCGCATCCTCTCGGGCGAGGACTACTGGTGTCAGGGCTACTCCGAACCGGGCGCGGGCTCGGACCTGGCCTCGCTGCAACTCCGCGCCGAGAGCGACGGCGACGACTACGTCCTCTCCGGCTCGAAAATCTGGACGACGCACGCGCAGTTCGCCAACCGCATGTTCTGCCTGGTGCGGACCAGCGCCGAGGGCAAGCCGCAGGCGGGCATCACCTTTCTTCTGCTCGATATGGCGTCGCCGGGCATCGACGTCGCTCCGATCATCACCCTGGCGGGCGAGCACGAGGTGAACCAGGTGTTCTTCGACCGGGTGCGCGTCCCCAAGGCGAACCGTATCGGGGCGGAGAACCAGGGCTGGACGGTGGCCAAGCACCTGCTGGAGTTCGAGCGTGGCGGGGGCTCTGCGCCGGGCCTGCACGTGGCGATCCAGCGGACCCGCACCCTTGCGATGGAGGAGGGGGCGGACGCTCCCGGCTATCGACGTAGGCTCGCCGAGGCCGAGATCGCCGTGCAGGCCATCGACATCTCGGAGCGGCGCGTGCTGTCGGCGCTGGCCAGCGGCCGCAATCCGGGCCCGGCCTCGTCGATGCTGAAGATCAACGGCACCGAGGCCATGCAGCGGATCGACGAGCTGGCCGTCGAGGCGGCCGGCGCCTACGCCGCGGTCGACCAGCCGCACGCCCGGGAGGCGGGCTCGAACGTGCCGCCGGTGGGACCAGCCCACAGTCTCACCGCAATGCCGCGCTACCTGAACAACCGCGCCGCCTCGATCTACGGCGGCTCGAATGAGATCCAGCGGGACATCATCGCCCGGCTGGTGTTGGGGCTCTGAGGAGGAGAATATGCAACCCAACCTTCGCCGTCCGCCGTACCGGACCTATTCGATCACCCAGCTGTGCCGGGAGTTCGGAGTCACCGCCCGCGCGCTCCGCTTCTACGAGGAGCAGGGCCTGGTGTTCCCCGGCCGACGCGAGCAACAGCGGGTCTATTCCTACAAGGACCGCGCCCGCCTGGCCCTCGTGGTGCGAGGCCGCCGGGTGGGCCTCTCGCTGGCCCAGATCCGCGACATCCTCGACCTCTACGAGGAGCAGGGGGAGGCGGCGCAGAACGTCAAGGCGCTGAACATCTTCCAGGCGCGCATCGCCGAGCTGGAGACCCAGCGGCAGCACGTGGACGAGGCGATCGACGCGCTGAAGTCTGCGTCGCAGCGGCTGGCGACCGGCTACGGCATCGCCGCGGAATAGCGGCGGCGCTGCGCCCGCAGGTCACGGCATCCGGCGCTGGACTGACGTTGCGGCGGGTGTCTAGCCTGCTCCCGAACAACCGCGGGACTGAGCCGCGGAAAGGGAGCGGATATGGCGGACTTCGGCGGCGACGTGGATCTCGAGGCTTTCCGGGTGGAGGCCCGCGGCTGGCTCGCGGAGAACTTCCCCAAGAGCCTCGAAGGCAAGGCCGGCCTGGCCATGGCGATGATGGAAGGCCTCAAGGCCGAAGGCGACCTGGCGCTCTGGAAAGAGCGTATCGGGGCCAAGGGCTGGGGCACGCCAACGTGGCCGACCGAATATGGCGGCGGTGGGCTGTCCAACGCCCAGGCGCGCGTGCTGCAGCAGGAGATGGCCCGGGCGGGCGCCTTCAACCCGCTGACCTTCGGCATGGGCGTGACCATGATCGGGCCGACCATCCTCGACTTCGGCACCGAGGAGCAGAAGCGCAAGCACATCCCGCCGATTGTGCGGGGCGAGGTGCGCTGGTGTGTCGGCTACTCCGAGCCGAACGCGGGCTCGGACCTGGCCAGCCTGCAGATGCGCTGCGAGGACGCCGGCGACCACTGGAAGATCAACGGGCAGAAGACCTGGACGAGCGGCGCCCAGTGGTCGGACTGGTGCGGCGCCCTGGTCCGCACCGATCCTTCGGCGAAGAAGCACGAGGGCATCACCTTCATCCTGATCGACATGCACCAGCCGGCCGTCGAGCCGCGCCCGATCTCGCTGATCAGCGGGGCCTCGCCGTTCTGCGAGACCTTCTTCACCGACGCGGTGGCGCCGAAGGACGCCGTGCTGGGCAAGCTCAACGAGGGCTGGACGGTGGGCAAGCGCCTGCTCCAGCACGAGCGGGCCAGCCAGACGGGCGGGGCTGGCGGCGGGCGGACTACGCCGCTGCAGGACATCGCCAAGCGCTACATCGGCGCCGATGAGCAGGGGCGCATCGCGGACGGCGAGCTTCGGGTCCGCATCAACCGGCACCTGATGGATGCGCGGGTCCATGGCCTGACCCTGGCGCGGGCGATGGCCGAGTCGAAGGGCAACGGCGCGACCAATGCGGCCTCGGTGCTGAAGAACTCGGCGACGCAGGTGGCCCAGGCCCGCGCCGAACTGCTGATCGAGATCATGGGCCACCAGGGCCTCGGCTGGGACGGCGAGGCCTTCTCGGAAGAGGAGACCGAGGCGGTGCGCAGCTGGCTATGGGGGAAGGCGATGTCGATCTACGGCGGCTCCTCGGAGATCCAGAACAACATCATCTCCAAGCGCATCCTGGGCCTGCCGGACAGCACTCAGTCGGCCTGAGGGGCGGCTGGCGGGTCGGCCGCTGCTCAGCGCAACGCCCGAGCTCTATCGCACGGACGACGGCTCGCCCTGCCGCTGGCGAGCGAGCAGGGCCGACGCCGTGGCGAACCCTAGCAGGAGCGCGGTGATACGACCCTGCAACGTCATGTCGTCTCCTGAGAGCCAGCTGAGTGTGTCGGCCTGCCGACGCTCTTTCGCCACGAAAAACAAACCGTTGCGTCACAATCCGTTCGTCAGCTAGCGTTGCCACCGGTGTCAGAGTCGAGGATGCGGCTTTGACACCGGTGTCATAAAAACACTTTGGGGGAAGCGCGAGTGTCCAGGCTTTCTACGCGCCGTGCGATGCGCACGGGTGTCTCCATGGCTGCGCTCGGCGCGGCCCTTGCCGTCGCCGGCCCCGTCTGGGCGCAGGAGAGCGAAGTCGAGGAGCTGGTCGTCACCGGCTTCCGCGCCAGCCTGGCGAACGCCGTCGAGGTCAAGCGCGCCGAGACCGCGATCGTGGACGTGATCCGGGCCGAGGACATCGCCGACTTCCCGGACAACAACCTCGCCGAATCCATCCAGCGAATCCCGGGCGTCTCCATCGACCGCGAGGCCGGCGAGGGCCGCTCGATCAGCGTTCGGGGCCTCGGTCCCGACTTCACCCGCGTCCGGCTGAATGGCATCGAGGCGCTGGCCACGACCGGCGGCCCGGACTCGGGCGCGGGCACCAACCGCGGCCGCGGCTTCGACTTCAACATCTTCGCGTCGGAGCTCTTCCAGAGCATCACCGTTCGCAAGACCCAGGCGGCTGAAGTGGAGGAGGGCAGCCTCGGCGCGACCGTCGACCTGCAGACCTCTCGCCCGTTCGACTACAAGGACTTCACCTTCGCCGCCACGGCGCAGGTGGGCTACAACGAGCTCGCCAAGAACTACGACCCACGCGTCGCCTTCCTAGTGAGCAACACCTGGATGGACGGCCGGCTCGGGGCCCTGGTTTCCCTGGCCTACACCAAGCGCAACGTCCGCGAGGAAGGCTACAACTCCACCCGCTGGGACAACGGTCCCTCGGTGCAGGGCTTCTGCAGCCCGGTCGGCGTGACGCCGCAGAACCGGCCGAACACGTCGGCCATCGGCGCCACGGCGGCCAACTGCGCCACCGGCATTCCGCGCCCGGCCAATACGCCCGCCAACGTCGCCGCCTACCAGCTGGCCAGCGCGCCCACGACCTTCCACCCGCGCCTGCCCGCCTTCACGCGCAACGACTACGAGAACGACCGGCTGGGCCTGACCGCCTCGATCCAGTTCAAGCCCACCGACCGCACGAACATGAACCTCGACATCCTGATGGCCAAGCTGGACACGGTCCGGGTGGACACCGGCCTGTCGGCGATCTCGTTCAGTCGCGACTCCACCGTCGGCGGCAAGCCGCAGACCCACGTCCTCGAAGCCGAGGTCGACGAGACCGGACAGCTGGTCTACGGCCGCTTCGACAACGTCGACTTCCGCAGTTCGTCAACCTACTCCGACATCACGACCGAGTTCACCCAGTGGACCTTCTCGGTGGATCACGAGTTCAACGACCGCTTCCGGGTGAGCCTGATCGCCGGGCGCGCCTTCTCGGACTTCGACAATCCGATCCAGACCCACGCCACGCTCGAGCGCCAGAACGTCGACGGCTTCGCCTGGGACTACCGCAACAACGAGCGCATGCCAGAGCTGACGCTCGGCTTCGACCCGTCTGACGCGTCCCAGTGGTCGGTGACCCCGGCCGGCACGGCGGGCGCCCTGCTCACCGAAGTGCGCCTGCGGCCGCAAGGCGTGGAGAACGTGCTCGAGACCGGCCGCGTCGACTTCGCCTTCGACGCGTTCGACGGTCTCACCTTCAAGTGGGGCGCGGCGCTCAAGAAGTACGACTTCTTCACCTACGAGCAGCGCCGCCAGAACCAGAGTGACACGGTCACGGCCCTCCCGGCCGGCGTCACCCTGGCCAGCCTCTCGAGCACCATCAGCGGCTTCGGTTCGGGCCTGCCGGGCAGCGCGCCGGGCTCCTGGGTCGTGCCAAACGTGCAGGCCTTCGCCGACGCCTACAACATCTACTGCAACTGCAACGGCCCGGTGGCCGGCGGCGCGAGCGACGACCCGGACGACTTCCGCCTGACGGGGCCCACCAACGGCGACGCCCGGCGGCTGAACCAGGTGATCACCGAGGACGACACCACCTTCTACGGCCAGGCCAACTTCCGGCTGGACAACATCCTGGGCCGCACCCTCCGGGGCGATCTGGGTGTCCGCCACGTGAAGACCGAGCTGGCCGCCCAAGGCTACCAGTCGCGCGGCAGCGGCACCCTGGTGACGGTGATCAACAAGTACGACGACACCCTGCCGTCGCTGAACCTGGCCTACGAACTGCGCGACGACCTGATCCTGCGTTTCGGCGCGGCCAAGGTGATGGCGCGCCCGACGCTGACCTCGCTGAACCCCGGCGGCTCGACCACCACGTCCAACCCGTCCAACCCGTCGGCCAACCTCGGCAATCCATACCTGGAGCCGTTCCGGGCGACGACCTACGACGTGAGCGCCGAGTGGTACTTCGCGCCGGAGTCGCTGCTGTCCTTCGCCTTCTTCTACAAGGACATCTCGACCTACATCCAGAACCTGCGGCTCGACGACATCCCGTTCAGCCAGGGTCCCCTGGCCGGCCAGGAGGCGACGATCGTGCCGTCCAACTACACGGGCGCCGAGCTCTGGGACTTCACCACCTTCATCAACACGCCGGGCGGGCCGCTGAAGGGCTTCGAGATCGCCTATCAGCAGCCCTTCACCTTCCTGCCGGAGCGCTTCGGCCTGCCGGAATGGACCGGCAACTTCGGGGCGCTGCTCAACTACACCCGGGTGAAATCCGAGATCAGCTACGCGACCACCACGGCCGGCACGGCCTACGTCAAGAACGACCTGCTGAACCTGTCCAAGAGCTCCTACAATGCGACCCTCTACTACGAGGACGAGAGGCTCTCGGCGCGCGTCTCGGCGGCCTACCGTGACGGCTACCTGACCCGCATCCCGGGCCAGAACAACAACGACGTCGAGGGCAAGAACGAGACCTTCAACGTCGACGTCTCGTTGTCCTACGCGGTGAGCGACAACATCAGCCTGACGTTCGAAGGCCTGAACCTCACCGACGAGTACAACGATCGCTACGTGGACAGCGTGCGCAACAGCCCGTCGAACTATGTGCACAGCGGACGGCAGTACTACGCCGGCGTCCGCTACCGGTTCTAAGAGCTCACGGAGGGCGCGATGCGGCGCATTCTTCTCGTCGCCCTCGCGCTCTCGGCGGCCGGCTGCGCCACGCTCGCAGCCGACCCGCACGAGCTCGTGGCCTTCCCCGGGGCCGAGGGCGCCGGCCGGCTGTCGGTCGGCGGCCGGGGCGGAGCGGTCCTGAAGGTGACCAACCTGGAGGACTCCGGTCCGGGCTCGCTGCGCGCCGCGGTCGAGGCCAAGGGCCCGCGAACGGTCGTCTTCGAAACCGGTGGGACCATCCGGCTGAAGACCCCGCTGCGCATCCGGGAGGGCCGGATCACCATCGCCGGCCAGACGGCGCCGGGCGGCGGGATCACCCTGCGCGACCAGCCGCTGATCGTCGCGGCCGACGATGTGGTGGTTCGCTATATCCGCTCCCGTCTGGGTGACGAGACCCAGGTGCAGACCGACGCCATCGACATCGTCCGCGGCCGCCGGATCATCCTCGACCACGTCTCGGCGAGCTGGTCGGTGGACGAGACCCTGTCGGCCGGCTCGCGCTACGATCCGCCGGAGAGCGGGGTCTATGACGTCACGGTCCAGTGGTCGGTGATCGCCGAGTCGCTGAACCGCTCCGCCCATGCCAAGGGCGAGCATGGCTACGGCTCGCTGATCCGCGGCGGGCATGGCGCGCGGATGAGCTTCCACCACAACCTGTGGGCCAGTCATACGGCGCGGATGCCGCGTCCGGGCAACTACAACGGGCCTGAGAAGGACCCGGTCGGGCCGCTGCTCGAGTTCCGGTCGAACGTCTTCTACAACTGGGGCCGCGAGCGCGCCGGCTACAACGCGGACCAGGGTGCGAAAGCCACCTACAGCTTCGTGGACAACGCCTATGTGGCGGGCCCCGACTCGAAGGGGAACGCCGCTTTCGAGGAGAAGAATCCGCTGGCCCGCGCCTGGTTCGCGGGCAACAGCATGAACGGCGCCACCCCGGCCGATCCGTGGAGCCTGGTGATCGGGACGCCGCCGACCGGCTACCGGCTGCCCCGCGAGCCGGAGGTGGCGCCGGTGGCGCGGGAGCCGGCGGTCCGCGCCTATGAGCGGGTGCTAGCGCAGGCGGGCGCCTCGCGGCCGCGGGACCCGGTGGACGCCCGGATCGTCGCCGGCGTTCGCGCCCGCAACGGCCGGATCGTCAACAGCCAGGCCGCGGTGGGCGGCTGGCCGGAGATCGCCGCCGGGACGCCGCAGCCGGACGCCGACGGCGACGGCATGCCCGACGCCTGGGAACGTCGGCACGGCCTCGATCCGGCCCGTGCCGACGACGCCGGCGACAAGGACGGCGACGGCTGGACCAACGTCGAGGAATGGCTGGCCGAACAGGCCGGCTGAGGCCAAGGTTCGGGATGGTTTCCGATCCCGGCGGGCCCGACTGGATGCGCAGGGCCGAGCGCGCGGCGCTCAGCCTCCGGGCCACGACGTTCCGGACGAGGGGCGCAGGACACTCGGTCTACGTCGTCCTGCTGCTAGACCCCCGACGAACCGACCCCTGGGGGCTGTACGTGGGCCAGACCTCGCGCGATCCCGACCTGCGCTTCGACCAGCACAAGGCCGGCTACAAGGCGAGCGGCGCGGCGCGGCGGTTCGGCGTGCGCCTGCTGCCACGGCTCGTCGAGCACCTCAATCCGATGCGGGGCTGGGAGGCGCTGGAACTGGAGGCCGCCCTGGCGGAGGAACTCCGCCGTGCAGGCGTGCCCTGGGTCGAAGGCGGCCACTGAGCTCCGGTCAGGCGATCTGGGCGGGCGCCCAGGAGCGGGCCGGCGCCCTGGTGGGCCCCCGCTCTCCGCCGGCCGCCGGGCCCTCGAAGGTGTAGCCGCAGGCCTGCGCAAGGGCGTCCAGATCGGGGAAGACGATCCGGCCGGGCCGCGAGGTGATCAGGCCTTGCCGGCGCAACTGCTGGAGCGTGCGGTTGATATGCACGATGCTGAGGCCCAGGGTGTCGGCGAGAACTTCCTGAGTGAGCGGCATCGGGATGCTGGACCCATGCGCCAGGCCGGCGCGGGTGAGCCGCTCGAAGAGTTCCAGCAGCAGGTGCGCCGTCCGCTCGTAGGCGGACATCCGGCCGAGACGCACCATGTGGACCAGGAGGGCGGCCTCGTCCGCCGCCGCAGCCGCGCGGATTCGAGCGGCTAATCGCCCGTGCTCTGGGCTCTCGCTTGGGACGCTCGCGCGGGCGGGGCCCAGGTCGGCCGTCCGCGCCCGCGTCAGCGCCATCGTGGCGCACTGGCTCGAGCCGTGCGCGTTGCCCACGCCGCAGAGATCGCCCGGCACGAACAGGCGCAGGATCTGCCGGCGCCCGTCGGCCAGAGTGCGTGTCGCGGCGAGCCAGCCGGCCTGGACGAGCCTCAGTCGCGGGGTGGCGCAGCCCTCTTCCTCAACGGTTGCGCCGGCCTCGTAGGAAAGCTCGGCCGCCGGAGCAGCGCGATCGGATCCCGAGGGAGCAAGCATATCTCGCGGCGCGCCGACCCGGCTGCTCGCGACGCCTTCCAGCGCCTGGTTCAAGGTCATCTCGATACTCCCGTCAACACAACCTACGAGTACCGGAGCGCCCCCATGCAGCTTCTAATCCAGGTTAACACCACCCCTGAATAGGCGGATCACTTCGAAAACTTAACGTGATGCCTTTTGAGGGAACTTGTCGCGACCATGGGATTCCGAACCTGAGGGCGCCGCCGAGGCCGCGGCGTGAAGCGGCAGAAAGGCGGCGCCTGGCGAAACAATCCGGGCCCGGGCCGATTGTTGAGGGGAAGCCGCGCGAGCGGTTGGCCAGGAGACGACACCATGCCAGACAAGCACCCGAACACGGTCCGCTGGGGCGGCCCGGGCGCCAGCCACGAAGATCGCACCAAGCCCATCCCACCGACGCCCCCGGGCCAGCCGGAGGGCGCGGCCAGCACCAATCCGCGGGTCAGCCAGAGTTCCGGCGGCGGCGGCGAGCGGGACGAGAAGCACAGCCACGACGACGCCCTGCGCCATTCCAAGTCGCACACGACCGGCAGCCCCAGCCCGACCTCCAGCCCCGACTGGCGGCGGAACCGATCGCAGCACGACCGCGAGGCCGACATGGCGGCGCGCGAAGCGGTGGGCGAGCCGCGCAGCTTCCGCGGCGGCGCGCCGGACGACGCCGGGTCGCCCGATGCGCCGGACGCCGGCCATGGCACACCGGTCCGGGTGACCTTCGAGGGCGAGGCGCCCGGCGGCGCCGGCGCGGCCGGCGAAGCCGAGCAACGGGTGCGGCGCGCGATCGCCCGCTTCGACCGCGAGCTCTCGGACGTGGAGGTCTATCTCTCGGACGCCTCTGAGCGGGGCTCGCCGGGACCGAAGAGCTGCACGATCCAGGCGACCCCTCACCGCGGCGACACCGTAGCGGTCACCGAGACGGCGGGCGAACTCGAAAAGGCCGTGATGGCCGCAACCCGTGAGCTGGTGCGCCGCCTTTCCGAGGCGCTGGGCCATGCCAGCGGCGATCCGGACGCCGCCGGCGAGACCGCGCCCCAGGCCTGATTGACAAGAAAACCGGCGGAGCGCCCCTCAGCGATGGGGGCGCTCTTTCCGTCTGAGCGCCGCTCCTCTGGGCGCCCAAAGCCACGACGCTTCGCAGAATGCTAGGCGCGCTGCTGGCGGCGCGCCCCCCCCAGAGGCGTCGCGGCCGACTGGCATGAAGCTGCTGAAGCCCAGCGTGCTGAAGGGATCATCAATGCCGGCCTTCTGGCCGTCCTCAGGGACAGCGCGACCAGGCGGGTGCCGGAGCGGAACTGACGCGCAGTTGGCGGGGGCGCGAAAGCCGCGCCCCCGCCTCGCTATGCGCTATTGGGCGCGGGCTTCCGAGCCGCCGCTCTTGCCGCCGCTCTTGCCGCCTTCCTCGCCGGCCTCAAGCATCGCCGGGTTCACCTCGTCCTCGGCGAGGCGAGTGAGTTCTTCGTCCAGCTGCTTTCCTTCGTCGAGGACGCGGTCCATCGCCTGGATCACCCGCTCCTCGCCCAGCAACCGGCCCATGGAGCGGGCGGTGCCCCAGGCCGCGATGCAGTAGTGCTCGAGCTTCTGGATGCCGGCGATCAGCACAGGCTCCAGCAGCTTGTCGTCCTGGATCTCTTCCAGGTGCTGGTTCATGTCCTCCAGCAGTCCCTCGGCGGCGACGTTCTTCGGGCGTGCCTTGGTGACTTCCATGGCCTCGAACGTCTCGTCGAGCTCGTTGATCAGGGTCTCGCCCTGCGTGCGGCGGGTCTCCAGCATTTCCTTGAGACGCGGGTGCTGCACGCGCTTGGCGAGCTTCGGGATCGTACGCATGAGCTGGCGCTCGGCGCTGTAGATCTCCTTCAACTCGGTCGTGAGGATATCCTCGGGCGAACGGGGAATGGGCATCCCTGGGCTCCTGGCTTGCTGCGGGTGCCGCTCAAACCGGCGCGCAGCTCCGGCTGTTCCTAGGGCGCAGCCTCGCGAGCGAGGCAATGATACCGCGGCCCCTCAAAGGATGGTTATCGACCCTCGGGGCCGGCTGAGATCGAGGGCGGCGCGCAGCCTAGAAGCCGGCGAGCAGCGCCATCCGGACAAGCTCGGACAATCCCGAGGCGCCGGTCTTCGTCATGACGTTGGCCCGGTAGACCTCGACGGTCCGCGGGCTGATGCGCAGATCGTGAGCGATCACCTTGTTGGCCTTGCCGTCAATGACGCCGCGCAGGACCTCCTGCTCTCGCGGCGAGAGCCCGTCGAGCATGGCCTCGAACCGACGCCTTTCGGCCTGTTGCTGGTCGACACGCGCCTGGACGTCGAGGGCCGAACGGACCGCCTGCAGCAGGGCTTCGTCGTCGAAGGGCTTCTCCAGGAAGTCCACGACCCCCGCCTTCATGGCCTCCACGGCCAGCGGGACGTCGCCGTGACCGGTGATCACGATCACACGATGCGGCGACCCGCGTTCCTTCAGTCGGCGGACGAGCTCCAGGCCGTTCATCTCGGGCATCCGGACGTCGGTGACGATGCAGCCCGGCGCCAGGTCGCCGGCCTGCGCCAGGAAAGCCACGGCGGACTCATAGGTGCGGGCAGGGATGCCTGCGGTGTCCAGCAGGAAGCTCAACGAGTCCCGCATCGCCTCGTCGTCGTCGATCACATGAACCAGGGTGTCACTCACCGTCCGCAAGGTCTCCTTCGGGCGCCGCCAGCAGGGTGAAGCGGAAGATAGCGCCCCCAGCCGGATTCGGCTCGACCCAGATGCGGCCGCCGTGCGCCTCGACGATGGTGCGCGAGATCGAGAGCCCCACGCCCATCCCCTGTTGTTTCGTGGTGATGAACGGCTGGAACAGCTGGTGGGCCACGTCCGGGCTGATGCCCGGTCCGGTGTCGGCGACCGACACCTCGACCATGTCGTCGGGCGCCGGCCGGGCGGCGACGAGCAGGTCGCGACGGGGCGCGTCCTCCATGGCGTCGATGGCGTTCCGCATCAGGTTCAGCACCACCTGCTGGATCTGCACCTTGTCGGCCAGCACCAGATCGACCTGCTGGTCGATCGCGAACCGGAGGCGGACGCCCCGTTCCTTCGCGCCGACCATCGCCAGAGCGCCGGCTTCTTCGAGGAGCTGCGGCAGGCTCTCGATCCGGCGCTCGGACTCGCCCTTGCTGACGAAGTCGCGCAGGCGGCGGATGATCTGGCCCGCGCGCAGGGCCTGGTCGCCCGCTTGGTTCAGGGCTACCCGGATCTTCTCCCTGTCCAGCGGCTCCCGATCGAGCAACCGGGCGCTGCCCTTCACGTAGTTCGCGATGGCGGAGAGCGGCTGGTTCAGCTCGTGCGCCAGGGCCGAGGCCATCTCGCCCAAGGCGGTAAGCCGCGAGACGTGGACCAGCTCGGATTGTAGATCCTGCAGCCGCCGCTCGGTCGCCTGCCGCTCGGAGAGGTCGCGCACGAAGCCGGTGAAGAACCGCCGGTCGCCGGAGCGCATCTCGCCCACCGCCAGCTCCATCGGGAAGGTGGAGCCGTCTCGCCGCTCGCCCACCACGACGCGGCCGATGCCAATGATGCGACGCTCGCCCGTGCCCAGGTAGCGGTCGAGGTAGCTGTCGTGGGCGTCGCGGTACGGGTTGGGCATCAAGATCGCCACGTTGCGCCCGATCGCCTCCTCTGCGGTCCAGCCGAACAGGCGCTCGGCGGCGACGCTGAAGGACTGCATGATGCCCTGCTCGTCGATGACAACCATGGCGTCGGGGACGGTGTCCAGGATCGAGCGAAGGTGCGCCTCGCGCTCCTCCAGGTGCTCCAGCGCCGCGGCGGTCTCGCGACTGTAGCGGGTCATGCGCGAGCCGGCGACGCCGCTGGCGACGCCCAGCATGGCGAAGACGATGGCGCTCACCAGGTTGGCGGTGTCGGTGACCAGGGCCTGGCCGCTGAACAGAAACGCCGCCCCCAGGCTGAGGGCCGTGGCCAGCAGCGCCGGGCCGAAGCCGCCCATCACCGCGCTCAGCATCAAGGCCGGGACAAACAGCAGGAAGCTGGATCGATCGTGGAAGAAGGGCTCCAGCGCCAGCCGTACCACGGAGCAACCGGCGGTCGACAGCAGCGCCACCACGAACGGGGCGGCGCGTCCGTACCGTCGGGTGCGGAAGGCGGAACTCATCGCCGCACGGGTAGGACCGATGTGCCCCGCGCGCAACCGGCCTGGCCCAAGGCGTTGCGCCCCCGCGCGCCGCGGCTGAAGCTCGGGCCTTCACAGCCCGCGCGTTCTGCGTCATCTTACATTTGTACGTTCGGAGGTCGCATGACGGTGGATTACGGACTGCGGCCGCGGCGCCGCCGCGCCTGGCTTTACGTCGCCCTCGTGGGGGCCACCTTGTTCGTCGGGGCGGCCGCGTTCGCGCATCTTGAGCTGCGCGACTGGCTCGCGCGCCGGGAGCGGGCGATCGCAACCGCCCGCGCCTGGGACATCGCCGGGCCGCCGTGTCCCGGCCTGACGGCGGCGCAATTCACCGCTCAGCGGCTGAAAGCTCCGAAGGCTTTCGAGTTCGAGGGCGTGGTGATGGCCCGGCGCCACGGCCATGTGAGCTGCCAGACCCTGCGCACCAAGGGCGGGCGCGGCTTCTCCTCGTACCCGGTGTGCCAGTTCACCGGGCCCGGCGCGCTGCACGTGACGACCGAAAAGGGAGAGTACTGGTTCGACACCGGCGACGCCCGATCCGCCACCGTTTCAACCGAGGGCGGCGTGGCCCGCTGCGTGCTCGCCTCAAAGTTTCGCCTGGAAGGCGGGCGTTTGACGTACAGTTAACCTGCTAACCGCATCCTCCCGCGAAAGACAACAACGTTACGGGAGGGCTCCGTTGGAGAGGTCCAGGAGCGCGGCGACGCAAGACGCCCCCCAGACGGCGGGTGCGGGATCCAGCGGCCTCAGCCTGTATGCAGCCTCGGCCCGCAATGTGGTGCCGCGGGTGATCAACAGCATCGCCGTCGTGGCCGTCGCCGCCTTCTACGTGTCGCCGCTGTGGACCGGCTTTTGGGTGATCGGGGTCTGGGCCAGCCTGTTCGCCAGCATCTCCCTGATGTCGGCCGCCGATCGGCACGGCGACGGCCCGTGGGCGCGCCGGCTGTGGCTGACGATCAACGCCAACAGCGTGCTGGGCGGCGCCATCCAGTGCGCCATGATTATCGCGCTGTGGGAGTCCGGCTATGCGGTGGCCGGAGCCTTCGCCCTGACCACCGCCTTCCTGGGCGCCACCTACGTCCTGCTGCACTACTATTCGAGCCCGACGCTGTTCCGGCTGCTGCTGCTGCCCTACGTGGGCGTTCTGGTCTGGATCGCTGTCGACATGGCCTGGACGGCCCGCACGCCAATGGCCACGGCCGCCGCTCTGGCCGCTGCGGTGACCACGGCCAACTTCTTCTTCCTGTCGCGGCGGATGCTGGACCGCTCCCGCAAAGCCTTGCGCCTGGCCCGGGCCCGGGCGGAGGCCGGGGAGCTGGCCGCCGAGGCCGCGAACGCGGCAAAGAGCACCTTCCTGGCGACCATGTCGCACGAGATCCGCACGCCGCTGAATGGCGTGCTGGGCATGGCGCAAGCGATGTCGGCCGACGAGCTCACGCCCGTCCAGCGTGACCGGCTTTCGGTGATCCAGCAGTCCGGGGAGGCGCTGCTGGCGATCCTGAACGACGTCCTGGACCTGTCGAAGATCGAAGCCGGCAAGCTGGAGCTGGAGACCATCGAGTTCGAGCTCGCCGAGGTGGTGCGCGGGGCGCACTCCGCGTTCACGGCCCTGGCCAACAAGAAGGGTCTTTCGTTCGCTGTCGATGTCGAGCCGGCGCGCGGCCGCTACCTCGGCGACCCGACCCGCATCCGGCAGATCCTCTACAACCTGATCTCCAATGCCCTGAAGTTCACCGAGGCGGGCGAGGTGCGGGTCACGGCCCGCCGCAACGGGGACGCTCTGGAAGTCGCGGTGACAGACACCGGAGTGGGCATCTCCGAGGAGGGGCTGGCCCGCTTGTTCGCCAAGTTCGACCAGCTGGACTCTTCGACGACGCGAAAGTTCGGCGGCACGGGCCTGGGGCTGGCCATCTGCCATGAGCTGGCGGTGCTCATGGGCGGCGGCATGATGGTGGAGAGCGAGGCCGGCAAGGGCTCGCGCTTCACGCTCCGGGTCCCCCTGGAACGGATCGGCGAAGAGCGCCTGACGGTGGAATACGCCCCGCCGCCGCCCAACCAGCGCGCCTCCCTGGGGCTGCGGGTGCTCGCGGCCGAGGACAATACGGTCAACCAGCTGGTGCTGAAGACCCTGCTACACCAGCTCGGGGTCGAGCCGGTGGTGGTCGACTGCGGGGAGGGGGCCGTGGAGGCCTGGGAGACCGCTGCCTGGGACGTGATCCTGATGGACATCCAGATGCCCGGCATGGACGGCGTCACCGCCACCCGCCGAATCCGCGATCGCGAGGCCGAGACGGGTCGCGCTCGCACGCCCATCGTCGCGCTCACCGCCAACGCCATGAGCCACCAGGTGGCGCAGTACCTGGCGGCCGGGATGGACGGCCATGTGGCCAAGCCGATCGAGGCCATGGCCCTGTTCCAGGCGATCGTCGACGCCACCCAACCCACTGGGCAGGCGGAGGGCGCCGAGCCGTCCGCAAGGATCGCCTAGGCCTACTTGTAGCGGTCGAACCAGGCCAGGATGGCTTCGGCCTTGGCTGCCGACTGCGAGGGTCGCGCGGTGAGCCCGCCATGGCTCGCGCCCGGCACCCGCACCAGGGCGGTGGGCACGCCGCGCAGCTGCAGGGCCTGGAAGTACTGCTCCGACTCTGACGGCGGGGTGCGGTAGTCCTGCTCGCCCACAACGACCATGGTCGGGGTCTTCACATTGCCGACCAGCGAGAGCGGCGAACGGGCCCAGTAACCCTGGGGGTCTTCCCACGGCATCTTCCCGAACCAGTACTGGGCCATGAAGGTATAGCCGTCGACGGTGAGCACCTGACTGGTCCAGTTGATCACCGGCTTCTGCGTCACCGCGGCCTTGAAGCGGTCGGTCTTGCCGACGATCCAGGCCGTCAGGGCGCCGCCGCCGGAGCCGCCGGTGACGTAGAGCCGCTGCGGATCGACGTAGCCCTTGGCGATCGCCGCATCCACGACGCTCATCAGGTCGTCGTAGTCATGGCTCGGGTAGTTGCGGTCGATCTCGTTGGCGAAGGCCTCGCCGTAGGACGTGGAGCCGCGGGGGTTCGAATAGACGACCACGTAGCCGGCCTTCGCATAGAGCTGGACGTCGGTGGAGAAGCTCGGGCCGTAGGCGGAGAACGGCCCGCCGTGGATCTCCAGGATCAACGGATACTTCTTCGAGGGGTCGAAGTTCGGCGGCAGCGCCACCCAGGCGTCTATCGGCTTCCCGTCGTAGCTCGAGACGGTGGGCAGGTGCTCGACCCTGGCCAAGGTCTTGCCGGTGAACAGGTCTTCGTTGAGCCGGGTCAGCCGCTGCGCCTTGCCGCCGCGCACCACGCTGAGGTCCGCCGGGTGGTCGGGCGTGCTCTCGGTGTAGGCGATCACCCCGCCGCGGCCGACGGAGAACTCGCCGCCGGAATAGGGCCGGTCGAGGGAGCCGCCGCCGAGGCCGGTGGCCACCGTGTCGAGGCGACCATCGAGGCTGACGCGGGCGACCTTCGTGATCCCCTTGTCGACGTAGTCCACGTAGATCGAGCGGCCGTCCGGCGCCCACTGCGGCGCGCCCACGCTGCGGTCGAGGCTGCCGGTCAGCACCCGGCGGTTCTTGCCGTCACGGTCCATGACGTACAGCCGCTGGTTCTCGTAGCCGCGGCGGCGCTCGTCGTCATAGCCCACGTAGGCGATCTTCGAGCCGTCGGGCGAGACGGTGGGCGCGGTGTCAGGGCCCACACGGTTGGTCAGCCGGGTCAGCGTCCCGTCGGTTATGGAGACCTGGTAGACCTCGCTCTCCTGCGGATTGCGCTCCCAGTTCTCCGCGCGATTCGTGGCGAACAGCACCGAGCGGCCGTCGCCGGAGAAGCTGATCGGGCCCTGGTCGTCGAACTTGCCGAACGTGATTTGCCGCGGAGCGCCGCCGTCCGCCCCGACCACGAACACCTTGCGGTAGCCCGGCTTCAGATAGCCCGCGCCATCGGCCCGGTACGAGATCCGGTCGATCACCTTCAGCGGTTCAGCCCACCGGGCGCCCTCCGGCCGCTTCAGCGGCGCGCCGAGAGACGCGCCGTCGTCCAGCACCAGCATGGTGAAGGCCAGCGTCTTGCCGTCCGGCGACCAGGCGATGTCGTTCGGGGCCTGGTCCAGCGTCGCCACCTGCGCCGAGCGGCCGCTGGCCATCCACCGGACGAAGAGCTGCGGCGGACCGCCGGCCGTGGCCGCCACATACGCCAGCCGCGCACCATCCGGCGACCAGCGCGGGGTCATGCTGGAGCCCTCGCTCGCCTCCAGCGGCTGCTGGGCGCCCGTCTGCGGATCGACCAGCCAGATCGAGCGTCGGCCGGCGTCGGTCATGATGTCGTAGGTGGTGCGCACATAGGCGATCGCCCCGCCGTCCGGCCGCACCTGCGGATCTGACGCCGTGCGCAGGCCGAACAGGTCCCGTGGCGCGAAGATGCGGGAGGGGGCGTCCGCCACCTGCGCCGCAACGGGCGCGGCAGCCATCGCAACCGCCGCGAAAGCAGCGGACATCAGCAAGCTCAAACGCATGGAAAACCCCCAACCCGAGGCTCAAGAATCCGAGCGCGCATAAACGGCCCGCTAACCGCGATGCGTCAATCTGCGAGGCTCACCTTTCCGAGTTCACCGCATGGCCCCTCGTACGCTGCCCAGCGCCAGCCTGAGACCCGACGATCTTGCGTCGCTCAAGGTGCTGATCGTTGACGACAACGCCAATGTGCAGCGGCTGATCGGCGACGTCCTGCGCGCCGGCGGGGTGGGCTTCGTGGACATGGCGGACGACGGCATCAACGCGCGCCAGATGCTGGCCCGCTGGGATCCGGACGTGATCTTCTCCGACTGGAACATGCCGCACATGGGCGGGCTGGAGCTGACCCGCTCGATCCGCCGCGCCGCGGTGACGCCGGACCGGCGGGTGCCTAACCCCGAGGTGCCGGTGATCATCGTCACCGCGCATCGGAGCCAGCGCGAGGTCGAAGAGGCCCGCAAGGCCGGCGTCAACGAGTTCGTCATCAAGCCGTTCACGCCGGCGGCCCTGCTGTCGCGGATCGAGATGGTCCTGACGCGGCCAAGGCCGTTCATCGTCAGCGAGGTTTATATCGGTCCGGACCGGCGCCGCCGGGTGGAGCTCAGCTATTCCGGCCCGCTGCGCCGCATGAGCGACCCGGACGAGGTGGTTGACGCGGTGGAGCGCAGCGCCACCCGCGACACCATCAGCGTCGAGCTGGAGGCCCTTCGTCGCCTGATCCAGGTCCGCGGCGGGGTGGATCGCGAGACGCTGAAGATGACCTACCGGGTCATGCAGCACACCAGCTTCCGCGCGCGCCAGGTGCGGGACAACATGGTGGACCGCGCGTCCAAGCTGCTGATCGACTATGTGGACGCCATGGGCGGACCCGAGGCCTGCGACCCGCAGGTGCTGGACGTCCATTTCATCGCCATGGGCACCCTCCTGGACCTGGGGCCCGAGGATCACCGGGAGGCGGCCAAGCTGGTCAGCCACCTGTCCGCGGTGGTGAAGCAGAAGGTCGCAAGGTCGCAGAAGGCCGCGTGACCGCGGCCCGCGGGGCGGCTAAACCCCCCGACATGGCCGAAGCGTTCAACGAAAAGACCCTGCCCAGCGAAAAGGCCGAGCGTTACGCGGCCGTCGCCGAGGAGATCGCCGCCGTCCTCGAGGGCGAGAAGAACCTGACCGCCCGCATGGCGACCGTGGCTTCCATGCTGGCGAACAGCTTCGACGACTACTACTGGACCGGCTTCTACGTGGTCGATCCGGACAAGCCGAACGAGCTGGTGGTGGGCCCGTACCAGGGCACGCTGGGCTGCCTGCGCATCGCCTTCGGACGCGGCGTCTGCGGGACTGCGGCGCGCAGCCGCCAGACCCAGGTGGTCGAGGACGTGCACGCCTTTCCCGGCCACATCGCCTGCGACAGCCGCTCGGCCAGCGAGATCGTGGTCCCGGTGGTGGACAACCAGGGCCAGCTCCTCGCCGTCTTCGACGTTGACTCTGAGCGGCCCGCCGCCTTCGGCGACGTCGACGCCGAGTGGCTGGAGCGGATCCTGCTCAGGACCTTCGCGCACTAGGCCCGCGCAGTCGCGCAAACGTCAGCACCGGCGCGTTGGCTTACGCAGCGTCGACCCCATACATCTGCCCCGACGCGCGGGGTTCCGCGCCCGATTTCGAGGAGCTGAGAGATGGCTGAGGCCTATATCGTCGCCGCAACCCGCACCGCCGGTGGCCGCAAGGGCGGCCGCCTTCGTGAATGGCATCCGGCCGACCTGGGCGCGGTGGTGCTGAACGAGCTGGTCGACCGCACCGGCGTGGACCCCGCCGCGGTCGAGGACGTCGTGATGGGCTGCGTCATGCAGGTGGGCGAGCAGTCCACCAACATCGCGCGCAACGCCGTGCTGGCCTCGCGGCTGCCCGAGAGCGTGCCGGCCACCTCCGTCGACCGCCAGTGCGGTTCGTCCCAGCAGGCCCTGCAGTTCGCCGCCCAGGCGGTGATGAGCGGCACCATGGACGTGGTGATCGCCTCGGGCGTCGAGAGCATGACCCGCGTGCCCATGGGCCTCTCCGTCGCGCTGCCGGCAAAGGAAGGCTACGGCGTTCCGAAGAGCCCGCGGATGGAGGAGCGCTACCCCAACATCCAATTCAGCCAGTTCATGGGCGCCGAGATGGTGGCCGAGAAGTACGGACTGACCAAGGACCAGCTGGACGAGTACGGCTATCACTCCCACCAGCGGGCGATCGCCGCGACCCAGGCCGGCGCGTTCAAGGACGAGATCATCGGGATCGACGGCAAGGACGCCGAGGGTAACGCGGTGCGCCACGATAGCGACGAGGGCATCCGCTACGACGTCTCCATCGACGGCATGCGCGGCGTGAAGCTGCTGCGCGAGGGCGGCCGCATCACGGCGGCCACCTCCAGCCAGATCTGCGACGGCGCCTCGGGCGTGATGATCGTCTCGGAGAAGGCGCTGAAGGAGCACAACCTCACGCCGATGGCGCGCATCCACCACCTCTCGATCCTGGGCCACGACCCGGTGATCATGCTGGAGGCGCCGCTTCCGGCCACCGAACGCGCCCTGAAGAAGGCGGGGATGTCGATCGACGACATCGACCTCTTCGAGGTGAATGAAGCCTTCGCCTCCGTGCCGGTGGCCTGGCTGCAGAGCCTCGGCGCCGACCCGGAACGCCTGAACGTCAACGGCGGGGCGATCGCGCTCGGCCACCCGCTCGGCGCCTCGGGCACCAAGCTGATGACCACGCTGCTCTACGCCCTGAAGAACCGGAACAAGAAGTACGGCCTCCAGACCATGTGCGAAGGCGGCGGCATGGCGAACGTCACCATCGTCGAGCGACTCTAGCCACGAGGCCCTTGCGGGCCGACGAGGGATCGGCAATCCACGCATGGCCGGGCGCACGCCCGGCCATGTTTGTTTGGAGGGTAGGGTGGCTGGACGGGTTTTCGCGATCACGGGCGCGTTCGGTGTGCTCGGCTCCGCCGTGGCCAGGGCCGCCGCGGCCCAGGGCCATCGGCTCGCCCTCATCGACTACGCCAAGGATGCGCCGGTGGGCCTGCCCTCGGGGGGCGAGGTGTTCCTGCAGGGCGGCGTCGACCTGACCGACGCCAATGCGGCCGGGGCGGCGATCGACGCGGTGGCCGACCGTTTCGGCGGGCTCGACGCGCTGCTGAACATCGCCGGCGGCTTCAAGTGGGAAACCGTCGAGGGCGGCGCCATCGCGAGCTGGTACGACCTCTACCGCATCAATGTGCTCACGGCGACGAACGCCGCCCGCTCGGCGGCGCCGCACCTCAAGCGCAGCGCGGCGGGGCGGATCATCAACGTGGGCTCGAACGCTGCGCTGAAGGCCTCCATGGGGATGGGCGCCTACGCGGCCGCCAAGGCCGGGGTCCACAGCCTGACCCAGGCGCTGGCGGAGGAGCTCAAGGAACACGGCGTGACCGTGAACGCGGTCCTGCCCTCGATCATCGACACCCCGGCGAACCGCGCCGACATGCCGGCCGCGGACTTCGGAAGCTGGGTCGCGCCCGACGATCTCGCGGCGGTGATGCTCTTCCTCGCCAGCCCTGAGGCCCGGGCGGTGACGGGTGCGCTCGTGCCGGTGGCGGGCCGCGTCTAGCGCTCCTGTTACGCGAAAGCCGCACCAGATGTTCGAATATCCGGCGAACAGAGAACGCGGGTAGCCCGACGCCCTGAACCTCTCCACTGTCGAGGTAGGGGAGGGGCGCCGATGAGCTCCTGGATAATGATCGCCGCGGCGGCGCAGCCAGCGGCGGCGCAGGACATCACCGTGGTGCAACCGGCGGCTCCGGCCGAGCGGGGCGTGATCGCCTATCCGCCGAGCGTCTTCGCCGACGCGGCCCCGACCAGCGCCTATGACATGGTCATCCGCCTGCCGGGCTTTACCTTCGACAAGGGCCAGACGGTGCGCGGCCTCGCCGGCTCCGGCGGCAACGTGCTGATCGACGGCGCGCCCCCGGTCTCCAAGAACGACGCCCTGGACGAGACCCTGAAGCGCATCCCGGCGGGCACGGTCGAGCGAATCGAGCTGATCCGCGGCGGCGCCCCGGGCATCGACATGGAAGGCCGCAGCGTGATGGCCAATGTGGTGCGCAAGCAGGGCTCCGGCTTTCGCGGCGCGATTATGCCGGGCGCCTACTTCGTCTACGACGGCCGGGTGCTGCTGGGCCTGCGGGGCGAGTTCCAGTGGCGCTGGCCGGGTGGACGCTCGGCTGAGTTCGCGCAGGTGTACGGCAAGGGTCCGAGCGACGACCTGGGCGATGGGACTCGCGTTCGCTACGGACCGGACGGCGCGGTCATCCTTCGCTCCGATGTGGACGCCGACGGCCAGGGGCTGCGGCAGTGGACCACCGGCGCTTACGAGACGCCCTTCGCCGGCGGCCGTCTTCGGATCAACGGCGCCTTCATGCTGACGCCCGCCAGCGCGGAGATCTACGACCGCATCCAGGGTGGCGGGCTCGAATACGAGTACGACAAGTTCGACCGCCTCCAGGCGGAGCTGGGCGGGCGTTTCACACGTCCCCTGACGGACCGCCTCTCCCTCGAGGCCGTGGCCTTCCAGCAATGGAACAACAACAAGACCTACGTGCGTTTCGAGGCGCCGGCTCTGGTGCGGCGGTTCGTTCTGGACCGAAAGACGACCGAGAGCGTCGGCCGCCTGCACCTTCGGCATCGCTGGACCGCGCAGCTGTCGCTCGAGGCGGGCCTGGAAGGCGCCCTGAACCAGCTCGACAGCGAGACGGAGCTCAACGTCAACGGCGCGCCCGTGTTTCTGCCGGCGGCCGACGTGCAGGTCGAGGAGCGGCGGGGAGAGGTCTTTGCGCGGGCGACGTGGCGGCCGAACGCGCGGCTGACGCTCGAAGGCGGCGTGCGACAGGAGGGCTCCACCGTGACCTCCGAGGGTGACGTCGAACTGGAGAAGACGCTCACCTATACGAAGCCGCGCGTCGCGCTCACCTGGGCTCCGGACGCGCAGAGCCAGGTCCGGCTACGCCTCGAGCGCGAGGTGGGGCAGCTCAACTTCGACGACTTCGTCGCCTCCCAGAGCGTTGGCTCGCTCGGGGTGATCGTCGTCGGCAATCCGGACCTCGTGCCCCAGCAGGCCTGGGTGGCCGAAGCGGCCTACGAACGCCGGTTCTGGGGCAGCGCCGCCGTGGTGCTCACGGCTCGCCACTTCGAGATCCGCGACACGGTGGACCGCGGACCGGCGCGCAACGCCGCCGGCGAGATCATCCGCGACCCGGTGACCGGTCTGCCGCTGGCGGATCGGCCGGAGAACATCGGCGATGGCGTGAAGGACGAACTTCAGGCCAGCCTCACCCTGCCGATGGATCGCTTCCGCATCCGCGCCGCCCAGTTCAAGGCGCAGGCGACCTGGCGGCGCACCGAGGTCTCGGACCCCCTGACGGGCGAAGCGCGGGAGATCAGCCTGGTCCATCCGGTGGACTGGACCGCGAGCTTCAGCCAGGACCTTCCCGCCTGGAAAGCCACCTGGGGCGTCGACGTCTCGGGCGCCTTCCGCGAGCGCGCCTACCGGCTGACCGAGATCGAGACCAAGAAGCAATCGGCCTGGACCCTTGTCTATGGCGAGTACAAGCCGCGCCCGGACTGGATCTTCCGCCTGGAGGCGCAAGGGGCGACGCTGCGCAATGTGAAGCGCATCCGGGAGGTCTATCGCGGCGCGCGGGACCCCTCCCGTCTGGCGTTCACCGACGTCCGCGACCTGGAGTGGGGCGGCAGCCTCTACCTGCGGATCCGAAAGATCCTCGGCTAGCGCGGCGTCAGGGTGAGAACGGCCTCGGTGTCCCGTTCCACCGCGGCGCGCGTGAAGCGAAGCGGGAAGTAGGTCCCGGCCGCCCAGAGCGGGAACAGGTCGCGGTAGTGCGGGCTGAAGGGGTCGCCGGACTGCCCGGGCGTATTGACCGCCATCGAATTGTCCCAGGCGCCCACGTCGAGCACGAAGCGGACTGAGGCGCCGGCGGTCTGCCGGAAATCGCTGGTCCGCCAGCTGGCCGCCCGCGGGGTGGAGGCCGAGCCGGCCACCTGCAGGGGACCGACGCTCATCTGCTCGGCGAGTTGCGGGTCCGCGAGCACAGCCGTGGCGGGCTCGAACCGGGCGTGGTGCAGCCGGCCCCAGCTCCAGGTGGCCATGTCCGCGCCGAGCCGACCCTTCAGCTCATCCAGCGCCGCCCGCAGGCTGGACAGCAGCAGCGGATCGCGGACGGATCGTGGCTGAGCCTCCAGCCAGAGCAGGACGGGATCGGGCGTGCTCGCGCCGATCATGCCGTGGACCGCCGCGGGCGTCGCCGCCGCCACCGTAGCGCGGCCCAGGTGTTTGACCGCCCAGGTCTCGTAGATCGCCGCCGCTGCGCTGCCGACCGCCTCGTCGCCGTCCCAGGCCTTCAGCAGGGCCAGCGCGCGGGCCACCTCCTGGTCCGGTGAGTTGAGGGGGGCGAGCAGGGCCTGGCCGCGGCGGGCCTGGGCGCTGACGCTGTCGCCCTGCAGGGCCATGGACTGCGCGAGCGTGGCCTTCGGCGTGGCGGCGAGCACCTCGTTTATGCGCACCGAGCGGGTGCGGTCGGCCCATTCGAACCCGAGCTTGCGCTGCGCGCGGGGGTAGGCCGGCTCGGCGGGAATGTTCATCTCGTTGGCGGTGGCGAAGAACCCTTCCTTCGGGTTGCGGACCACGGGCAGCTTGTCGTCGGCCAGGAAACCCTGCCACTCGTATCGGCCGTCGCCGGGCACCGGCATCAGGCCGTCCCAATTCGGCCGCAGCGGCGTTCTTCCGGCCGCGGACCAGCCGATCTGGCCCGTGGTGTCGGCATAGACCAGGTTCAGGGGCGGGGCGCCCCAGCGGTTGCGCGCCGTCTGGAAGTCCGCCCACGACTGCGCCCGCCACATGCGCGACGAGCCGAAGTAGCCGGCCAGCCCAGGCTCGTTCCAGACGGTGCGCAGGGCGAAGGCGCGGCCCTTCGCGGCATCGTTGTGCAGGACCGGGCCGTGGCGGGTGAAGCGAAGCTCCACCTCGCGCGGCGCCTGGCCCTTGACCGGGATGGCCTCACGCACGACCCGCATCGGCTCCCAGCCGCTGCCGTAGCGGTAGGCGTCGCCGCGGGTCTGGTAGGCGTAGAGGTCCTCCTGGTCGATGTAGAAGATCGTGATGCCGAATGCGGTGCGGCCGTTGTGGCCGAAAGAGACGCCGGGCAGCGCTGGCTCGCCCGCGCCGATGATCGACAGGCCGGGCGCATCCAGGTGGGCGATGTAGCGGAGCGAGGGGACACCCACCGGGCGATGCGGGTCGTTGGCCAGGATGGGGCGGCCGGTGGCGGTCCGCGAGGGCGCGATCACCCAGTTGTTGGAGCCCTCGGCGTTCGTAGCCTCCAAGAACTGCGCCAGTTCGGTTGCTCCGTCTGCGCGGGCTTTGCGCTTGCCGGCGAGGTCCTCGAAGCTGACGGGCGCCGTGCCCAGTGTGTAGTCCGCCAGCACGTCGGCGGGGACGTCGCACGGGTCGAGGCCCGCCGGGATCTGGGGCGTGTGCGGCGGCTCGAGCCGCCGTCGCACGGCGTCGGCCGCCAGCCCGCCGGCGCAGATCGTGCGGGCCCGCGCCACCTCCGACGCGGCGTTGGAGACCAGGGCATGGCTGCGGATCCGCAGGATGTCTTCCGCCGCCCAGGCCTCGGGACGACTGTCGGTGAGGCGGAACTCGAGGGGCAGGGGCTTCGCCCCTGCGTTCACCTCCGCCACATAGGCGCTGACGCCCGCGGCGAAAGCCTCCACGGCCTCGCGGCCGCCCGGGTCGTAGGCAGCCCACTCCGCCGCCATGTCGCCGCGGTAGAGGAACAGGCGGGCGGCGCGGTCCTGCTCGACGTACGACGGCCCGAAGCTGGCGGAGAGCCGGCCAAGGCCACGCTTGCGCCAGAGGTCGATCTGCCAGAGGCGGTCTCGGGCCACATTCCAGCCCTGCAGGAAGAAGGCGTCGCGGGCGCTCTTGGCGTAGATGTGCGGCACGCCCCAGCGGTCGATGAGGATCTCCGCCGGCTGCTGCAGCCCCGCGACCGCCTGGGCTTCGCGGCGCACGGCCGTGTTGTCCTGCGCCAGAGCGGGCGTCGCCACCAGGGCGGCGAGCGCCGCCAAGCCTGCCATTCTGCCCGCCATCCCAGCCTCCGTCCGTCCCCGTGCGGAGAGTTTGAAGGCCTCCTCAGCGTCGGCGCAAGCAGCTTGGCGCCGCGCACGTCAACCGGGCTAAGCTCGCGCGACCCCGCGACCTCAACGGCGACAAGGTCTGCATCTGCACCATGGGCCGGACCGCGGGCGGTGCCGGGTCCGAAGGCGTCGGCTCAGCGGCCCGCCGGCGCGACGCGCCAGACCATGTCGCCTACGTCGTCCGCCACGAGCAGGCCGCCGCGGGCGTCCACCGCCACGCCCACTGGCCGCCCGAGGATCTGGTTGCGGTCGTTCAGGAAGCCGGTGAGGAAGAGCTGCGGCGGACCTTGCGGCCGGCCGCCCGTGAAGGGGATGAACACCACACGGTAGCCGTTCAGCGGCCGGCGGTTCCACGAACCGTGCTGGCCCACGAACGCGCCGCCCTGATAGGCGGCCGGGAAGGCGCCGCCCGTGTAAAAGGTCAGCCCGAGCGAGGCGGTGTGCGGCCCGAGGCCGTAGTCGGGCGCGATCGCGCGGGCCACGAGGTCCGGCTGCTGCGGCGCCACGCGCGCGTCCACGTGCTGGCCGAAGTAGCTGTAGGGCCAGCCGTAGAACCCGCCGTCCTTCACCGAAGTCATGTAGTCGGGCACCAGGTCGTTGCCGAGCTCGTCCCGTTCGTTCACGGCGGTCCACAGCGCGCCCGTGACCGGCTCCCAGCTCAGGCCGTTGGGATTGCGCAGCCCGGTGGCGAACAGGCGAAGGCCGCGGCCCGCGAGGTTGTACTCCCAGATCGCGGCGCGGCCCTCCTCGGCGGCCATGCCGCGCTCGGCGGCGTTCGAGTTGGAGCCGACGGTGGCGTACAGCTTGCCGCCGTCCGGGCTGGCGATCAGGCTCTTCGTCCAGTGGTGGTTGATCGGCCCGCCCGGCAGGTCGAACACCCGCTCGCCCGGGCCTGACACGCGCGTCTGGCCGTCCCGGTAGGGGAAGCGCACCACCCCGTCGTCATTGGCCACGTAGAGATGCCCCTGGGCCAGGGCCATGCCGAAGGGGCGCTTCAGTCCCTGGGCGAAGGTGGTTTTCAGCTCGGCCACGCCGTCGCCGTCGGCGTCCCGCAGCAGGGTGATGGTGTTGGGGCTCTTCTGCATGGAGCCCACGCGCTTCATGAGCGCCTGCATGACCCGGTCGCGAACGCCCTTCGGCGGCTTCGGCTCGGACGAGGACTGGGCCGCCAGCACGTCTCCGTTCGGCAGCACGAGGAGCCAGCGGGGGTGCTCGACCCCTTCCCCGAACCGGGTGACGACGAAGCCCGGCGGCGCCTTTGGCGCGGCGCCGGCCGGCCAGCCCACCGCCTTCGGGATGCCAAGCACCGGCAGGAGCGCCTTCTCGGGCTTCGGCAGTGGCGGATTGGGTCCGAAGCCGACGAACGGGTCGGACGACCCCGAGGAGCAGCCGACAAGTGAGGCGGCCGCCAGCAGGGCGGCGAGTGAGAGACGACGCATCGGGATACCTCCGGTCGAGGGGCAGCATAGGGCAGCCGCGCGGATCGCGTGAGTGACGTCGCGGCGCCGTTGCGGAGGCGGGGCTGGAAGGCCCAAGCTGGCTCAGCGGAGGACGACATGGACCTGAAGCTCACGCCCGAGATGGCGGCGTTCCGGGATGAGGTGAGGGGCTTCCTGGCCGCCCACGCGCCTGAGATCGAGAACGGCCAGGCGAAGGATGTGCGAGCCTGGCAGCGGCTGCTGATCGAGCACGGCTATGCCGCACGCACCATCCCGCGGGAGTACGGCGGCTATGGCGCGGAGCCCGACATCCTGAAGTCTCGGATCATTGCCGAGGAGTTCATCCGCGCCGGGGCGCCGCGCGGCATCGCCAACCAGGGCGTCTCGATGCTGGTGCCGACCCTGCTCGAGGTGGGCTCCGAGGAGCAGAAGCGGCGCTGGATCGCCCCCACCCTGACCGGCGAAGTGGTCTGGTGCCAGGGCTATTCCGAGCCCGGCGCAGGCTCGGACCTGGCCAGCCTGCAGACCCGCGCGGTCGAGGACGGCGAGGACTTCGTGATCTCCGGCAGCAAGATCTGGACGAGCACCGCTCAGCTCGCTCAGATGATGTTCTGCCTGGTGCGCACCGAGCCCGCGGCCCCGAAGCACGAGGGCATCAGCTACGTCCTGATCCCCATGGACACGCCAGGCATCGAGGTCCGGCCGCTGAAGACCATGACCGGCCAGGCCGAGTTCAACGAGGTGTTCTTCACCGACGTCCGCGTGCCGCAGGCCAACGTCGTGGGTGGGCGCGGGCGCGGCTGGTTCGTCGCCAACACCACCCTCAAGCACGAGCGCGGCATGCTGGGCGATCCGAACGCCACGGAGGCGCGGCTGAACGCGCTGATCCAGCTGATGCGTGAGGAGGCCGTCGACGGCCAGAGGATCGTCGACAACCCAGTTTTCCGCGACCGGCTGATGCAGCTGCAGGCGCGGGTGTTCGCGATGAAGTTTAATGGCCTGCGGGTCATGACCGACGACGCCGCAGGGCTGGCCCGGCTTGTGGTCAAACTGCAGGGCTGCGAGCTCAACCATCAGATCGCCGCGCTGGCGATCGACGCGCTGGGCGAGCTGGGGATCCTCTACCAGGAGGGACCGCACCTGCGGGCCAAGGGGCGCTGGCAGTGGAACTACATGTTCGACCTCGGGCTGATCATCGGGGGCGGCACCGCGCAGATCCAGAAGAACATCATCGGCGAGCGTGGCCTCGGCCTGCCGCGCGAGCCCAGCACGAAGGCGACGGCATGAGGTTCGCGCTGTCGGAAGACCAGCGGCTGCTGCAGGAGAGCATCGGCCGCGCGCTGGCCGAGCTCGCGCCGCTCGACCGTGTCCGCCGCTTCGCCGACGGCGAGGAGGGCAGGGCGCCGGACGTCTGGGCGGGCCTTGCCGAGCTCGGCCTGCCGGGGCTGCTCATCCCGGAAGAGCACGGCGGCCTGGGGCTGGGGCTGATCGAGGCGGCGCTCGCCGCGGAGGCGCTGGGCGGCGCCGTCACGCCGGCCCCGTTCCTGGGTTCGGCGGTCCTGGCGCCGCTGGCGCTGCGGGCTGGCTCCGCGGAGCAGCAGGCCCGCTGGCTGCCCCGGCTGGCGAGCGGCGAGGTGACCGCGGGCGCGGCGATCTCGGAGCCTCTAGCCGGCGCGCGCGACGGGGCCGGCGTGGATGCGGCAGGCGGGCGGCTGAACGGCAAGGCGCTCTTCGTGATCGACGCCCCGGGCGCCGACCTGCTCCTCGTTGCCGATCGCACCGGGGCGCTGCACCTCGTGGAGGAGCCCGTCGCGGCCGAGCCGATGCCGGCGATCGACGCCACGCGCCCGCTGTCGGAGGTGATCTTCCGGGATACGCCGGCCACGGCGCTGGGCGCCAAGGATGGGCTGGCGGCGCTGCGCGACGCGGCCTGGGTGATGCTGGCCGCGGACACGCTCGGCGCAGCCCAGGCCATGCTCGACAAGGCTGTGGACTACGCCAAGGAGCGCCGGCAATTCGGCCGGGTGATCGGCTCGTTCCAGGCGGTCAAGCACCTCTGCGCCGAGATGGCCGCCGAGCTGGAGCCGGCCCGGGCGCTGGTCTGGTATGCGGCGTACGCCTTCGACCACGCGCCGGAGGACGCCGGGGTGATGGCCGCCCACGCCAAGGCCCACCTGTCGGAGGTCGGCCGCTTCGTGGCCCGCACCTCCACGGAGGTGCACGGCGGCATGGGCATCACCGACCTGCTGGGCCTGCACTACTGGTTCAAGCGGATCGGCCTGAACCGGCAGCTGCTGGGCGGTCCCGAGCGGGTCCGCGAGGCCGCGGCGCGAGCGCAGAGGCTGATCGACGCCTGAGCCGTCAGCTCTTCGCTGCGTGCTCGGGCTTATCCTTGCGTTTGGTGGAGGCCATCTCCTCCAGCTCCTTCTCGCTCATGGACTCGGCCATGTGCTTGGAGGGACCCTTGAGCTCGGAGGCGGGCGTGTCGCCGCGCTTTGCGGATAGCGCGGCGCCGGCGGCCTTCTGCTGGGCGGCGGATTTGGCGGGCATGGCTTGTCCTTGCGGGCTGAGCCGCGCAAAGACTGCGCAGCCTTCCGCCAGAAACTCGCCGCAGCTGCCGCAGGTTCAACGGGCGCCAGCAGGAGAGCCGGTCCTTGACGAGCCCCGTCGCCAGCGCCTCGAACCGCCGCCGCAGGCTCCCCCGCCTGCGTGCGCGGCTGCACGAACTCTACCACGGCGAGACGCGCGAGGCCGTTCGCTTCCGCTATCGCGTCATCATCCTCGACCTGCTGCTGATCGCGTTCTTCATGGCCGCGCCATTCCTGCGCGAGTTCCCCGCGTTCCTGATCGTCGATTACGCGGTGGCTTTCGTGCTGGCGCTCGACATCGGGGCGCGGATTCTCGCCACCAAAAGCCTGAAGGCGTCGCTGATGCGGCCGATCCTGTGGGTGGACGTGGTGGTCCTCCTGACGCTGCTCTTCCCGCTTTGGCTGTTCAACTTCGCCTTCCTGCGCGTGATGCGGCTTTGGTCGCTGTTCCACTCCGACTTCTTCTGGGAGACGGTCGGCCGGCGCTACGACGACACGCGGTGGGAGGATTCGGCCAAGTCGCTGGCAACCCTGGTCACCTTCATCTTCGTGGTCACCGGCTTCGTTTACGCGAGCTTCGCGCGCGAGCACCCGGGCATCACGGGCTATGTCGACGCGCTGTACTTCACCGTCACGGCGCTCACGACCACGGGTTTCGGCGACATCACCCTGCCGGGCACCTGGGGCAAGCTGCTGACGATCTTCATCATGCTGTCCGGCATCACCCTCTTCGTCCGCTTCGCCCAGACGCTGATCCGGCCGTATAAGGTGCGCTTCGACTGTCCCTCCTGCGGCCTGATGCGCCACGATCCGGACGCCGTGCACTGCAAGGCCTGCGGGATCATCCTGAACATCCCGAACGACGACGCCTGAGGCTGTTTCATGGAAGTGTCACAGAGGGGTGGTAGCGGCCGGGCAACCGACGGAGCTCCCCCATGCGACTCATCCTCCTCCTGACCGCCGCGGCGGTCGCGCTTTCCGCCTGTGGCCAGCAGCAGACCGCCCAGAAGACCGAGGGCCAGGTCAGCGGCGGCGGCGGCGCGCGCAACCAGGTCTGGGCTGCGGGCTCCTCGACGGTCTTCCCGTTCGCGACCCGCGTGGCGGAGACGGTGGCGCGGACCACCGGCGGCACGGCGGCCAAGGTCGAGAGCCTGGGCACCGGCGGCGGCATCAAGCTGTTCTGCTCGGGCACGGGCGCCAACTATCCCGACATCGCGACGGCCTCGCGGGCGATGAAGAAGTCCGAGTTCGAAGCCTGTCAGGCGGCGGGCGTGACCGAGATCGTCGAGCTGAAGATCGGCTTCGACGGCATCGTCATGGCCAACGCCAAGGCCGCGCCGACCTTCAACGTCACCCGCGAACAGATCTACCGGGCGCTGGCCGCCGAGCTGCCGCAGGGCCAGGGCTTCGCCCCGAACACCGCGGCCACCTGGAGCGCGGTGGCGCCGGGCCTGCCCAACGCCCGCATCCTGGCCTACGGCCCGCCGCCGACCTCCGGCACGCGCGACGCCTTCATCGAACTCGCCATGGAAAAAGGCGCCGAGAAGGTCGAGGCCATGGCGGCCCTGAAGAAGAGCAACGAGGACGAGTTCAAGTCCCGCGCCCACACCCTGCGCCGTGACGGCGCCTGGATCGACGCCGGCGAGAACGACAACGCCATCGTCCAGACCCTGGAGAAGACCCCGAACGCCGTGGGCGTGTTCGGCTACTCCTTCCTCGAGAACAACATGGACAAGGTGAAGGCCGCGACCGTGGAGGGCGTCGCCCCGACCTTCGACACGATTTCCAGCGGCCAGTACCCGCTGTCGCGGTCGCTCTACATCTACGTCAAGAAGGCCAACGTCGGCGTGACGCCGGGCTTGCGCGAATACGTCAACGCCTTCGTGTCCGACGCCGCCGCCGGCCGCGGCGGCTACCTGCAGCAGCGCGGCCTGATCGCCCTGCCGCCGGCTGAACACGGTCAGGTCAAGGCCGCCGCCCAGGCTCTCACCGCAATGGCCGCGCCCGCCAAATAGGGCGCCTCACCCAGCCGCCAGAGAAACTGGCTGGTGGCTGGGGTGGAATTCCTACAAAGCTGGTGGAGATTGATCTCTCCACCAGTGAGCCGCAAATCATGACCCTCCAGGATGCGCCGCCTACCGTGGCCGTGATCGGCGGCGGTTTCAGCGGGTTGCTGACGGCGATCCACCTGCTGCGCCAGGATCCGGCGCTGGTGGTGCGGTTGGTGGAGCGCGCGCCGCGGTTCGGGCGGGGGCGGGCATTCCAGACTCATCGCCCCGACCACTTGCTGAACGTCCGCGCCTCCAACATGAGCGCCTTCCCCGACCAGCCGGACCATTTCCGCGGCTGGCTGGCCAGCCAGGGGGAGGAGGGCGATGACGCCTTCGTCAGCCGAGGCCGGTACGGCGACTATCTGCAGAGCCTGCTGCGCGAGGCGGTCAGCGATCCCACGCGCGCCGGGCGGTTCCTGCTGGAGGCGGACGAGGCTGTGGCGATCGAGCCCGCCGCCGGCCGGCATCGGGTCACCCTGGGGGTCGGCCGGAGCTTCGAGGCGGACGCGGTGGTGCTGGCGATCGGGCTCCTGCCGCCGGCGCCGCCGGCCGGAGCCAATCCCGAGGTGCTGGCCTCGCCGGCCTATGTGGCCGATCCCTGGCGGCTGGACCCGGAGACCGCCCCTCACGGAGACATCCTGCTGATCGGCTCCGGCCTGACCATGGTTGACGTGGCCCTGACCCTCACAGGCGAGGGGCGGCGGCTGACCGCGCTGTCGCGGCACGGCCTCGTGTCGCGCAGCCATGCGCCCACCCGGCCCGCCGCGCCGCCGGAGGGCGCGCTGACCACCCCGCGGGTAGCGCTGAGGACTCTTAGGAGCCAGGCCGAGAAGGTGGGGTGGCGCGAAGCTGTGGATGGCATCAGGCCGCTGACGGCGGACATCTGGCGCAGCTGGCCGCTGACCCAGCGCCGCCGGTTCCTGCGCCACGCCCAGCCGTGGTGGGACGTGCACCGCCACCGGATGGCGCCCCTGATCGCCGCACGCCTGTCGGGGCTGGTGGTCTCCGCGGAGCTGGAGGTGCTGGCGGGGCGAGTGCAGGGCGTGGATCCCGCCCCGGCAGGCTTCACGGTTCATTACCGGCCGCGCGGGGAGCGGGAGCCGGTGAGCCGGACCTTCGCGGCGATCGTCAACTGCACCGGTCCGCGGGGCGACCCGGAAACGGTGAGCGCCGGGCTGCTAGCCGATCTGCGCCGTCGCGGCCTGCTACGCCGCGACCCGTTGGGCCTGGGGCTCGACGTCGACGACCGGCTGCAGGTGGTCGGAGCCGACGGACGGCCAACACCCGGGCTGTTCGCGGTGGGCCCGCTCACGCGTGCGGCCGTCTGGGAAGCGCTGGCCGTGCCGGACCTGCGGACCCAGACGGCCGAGGCGGCTCGCACCGTGGCCTCTGCCCTCAGGCTTCGGACACCCGCTTGAGGTCGGCCAGGCCCTGCTCGAAGTCTTTGCCGACCAGATCGTCCATGCTGACGAACAGGCCCATCACCTTGGCCGGAAGCGGCATGGGACCGTCCATCCGCCAGGTGACCCGGGTCGCCTGGCCCGCCGGTTCGTAGAGGAAGGTGGCGGTGTTCGACGTCTTCATCGGCCGGATGAAGTCCAGCGACATGGCGGTTCGCTCAGGCGTGGCGTCGAGGATCTGGATCCGGCCGGCGCCCACCTTCTCGCCGTCGAAGGCATAGACTGCGCCGACCCCCGCGCGAGGGCCGGCGTAGCTGCGCTTCACGGCCGGATCGACCTTCTCGAACGGCGACCAGGCCACCCAGGCGTGGAAGTCGTTGACGTGGGCGGCGACGGCCGCCGGCGGCGCGGCGATCAGGGTGGATCGTTCCACGCGGAAGGTGTCGGGCCGGCCGGCCGCGTAGGCCACCGTTCCCGCCGCCGCGACCGCAAGAGCCGCGGCGGCCAGTCCGAGGATCTTGAGCATGCCGCCCTCCTAGGCCTGGATCGGCTGGTTCATGGCCCAGGACACGCCGAACGGGTCCTTCAGCTCGCCGTAGCGGTCGCCCCAGAACATGTCCTGCGGCGGCATGGTCGCGGTCGCGCCGGCTTCCACGGCATGGGCGTACTGGCGGTCGATGTCGGTCGTCATGATCATGACGCTGAAGCCCTGCGGGGCGACCTTGGCGTGGCCGTGCTCCGGGTAGAAGTCGCTGAGCATCAGCGAGGAGCCGTTCACATAGACGTGGACGTGCATGGTCCGGCCCTGCTCATCCACCGGCATGGCGCTGGCGATCTCGGCGCCGAAGGCCTTCACATAGAACTCCGCGGCGGCCATGGCCCCGTCGACGTTGAGGTAGGTGACCAGGCCGCCCTTCACCGGGACGTTCGGCATGGCGGCGGCTTGGGCTTCGAGGGTCTCACTCATGGGGCTCTCCCTGGATTGATGTGGGCCCGGCCTCGGGCTCATCTCAAGGACGCGCGGCGGCGCCGTCGCCCGACACGGCCCCGCTGCTTTTCGTGAATTCGGCCTCGATGCGGAAGGTGACCTCGTCGCCGACCCCCATCTTCGAGCCCGGCTCGGGGATGCCGTAGCTCATGCCGAACTCGGAGCGTTTCAGGACGCCGCGCGCCGAGAGGCCGATGCGCGAGCCCGAGGGATCCATGCCGTTCGGCGGGTAGCCGTCGTTGTAGGTGGCCTCGAGGGTGATCGGCCGCGTCACGCCACGCAGGGTGAGATCGCCCGTGACCCGCGCGGTTCGGGCGCCGGTGGGCTCAACGCGCGTCGAGCGGAAGGTGATCTGCGGGTGCCGGCCGGCGTCGAACCAGGCGGCGCTCATCATCTGCTGGTGGAACCCGGCCGGCGGCGCGGGCAGGTCCAGCGAGGCCACGTCGGCCGTGGCGTTGACGCTCATCGCAGTCGGATTTGCGGGATCGAACTGCAGCTGGCCTGCGATCTTGTCGAACCCCGCCGTGTAGCTGGACATGCCGATGTGGCTGACCTCGAAGGTCACGGCGCTGTGGGCCGGGTCGAGGGTGTAGAGGCCCGCCGGCGCGGTGACCGGCGCCGGCTGGCTGGCGGCCGGCGTGGTCGCCGGAGCCGACGCCTTCGGGGTTTCTGCCGGCTGGGAGCAGGCGGCCAGGCTCAGGATGGCCGCGCAGGCGGCGAGGGGGCGATGCATGGTGGTCTCCGTTGTCGTCAGCGGCCGGCTTGCGCGGCCTTGGGCGTGCTGTCCTGGATCAGCCGGTCCAGGTGCTTGCGGATGTGGGTCGCCTCGGCGGTGGTGTTGGCCAGCGCGATGGCCTGATCGAAGGCGGCCCTGGCCTCGGCGTCGCGGCCGAGCTGCAGGAGCAGCGCGCCCTTGACCCCGAAGAAGTGGAAATAGCCGGACAGCCGGTCGGCGAGCGGCTCGATCATCGCCAGGGCGGCCTCCGGTCCCTTGACCTTCATCACCGCCACCGCCCGGTTCAGGGTCACCACGGGCGAGGGCTGCATGCGCTCCAGCGCGCCGTAGAGCAGGTCGATCTGCGCCCAGTCGGTGTCTTCCGCCCGTGCGGCCCGCGCGTGCAGGGCGGCGATTGCGGCCTGCGCCTGATAGGGGCCGGGGCGCGCGTGACGCATGGCCTTGTCCATCAGCGCCAGCCCCTCGGCGATCAGCTTGCCGCTCCAGAGGCTGCGGTCCTGTTCCTCCAGCAGGATGACCTCTCCGTCCGGGTCGAACCGGGCCGGGGTGCGGGCGTGCTGCAGGAGCATCAGGGCCGTGAGGCCCATGATCTCGGGCTCGGTCTGGAACAGCCGCAGCAGCAGGCGCCCCAGGCGGATCGCTTCTTCGCAGAGTTGCGAGCGGGCCGAATTGTCGCCGGCCGAATAGCCTTCGTTGAACACCAGGTAGACCATGGCCGCCACCGCGCCGAGCCGCTCGGAGCGCTCCACGGCCCCGGGGGTCTCGAAGGCCACGTCGGCGGCGGCGATCACCCGTTTCGCTCGCGTGATGCGCTGCTCCATGGCCGCCTCGGAGACCAGGAACGCCCGGGCGATCTGCTTCACGGTCAGGCCGGAGACGATGCGCAGGGCGAGCGCGATCTGCTGGGTCGCCGGCAGGTCCGGGTGGCAGCAGATGAACAGCAGCCTGAGGACATCGTCCCGGTAGTCGGCGCCGTCCAGCCGCTCGGCCATGGGTGTCTCGACGTCGTCGAGGTCGGAGAGCCGCTCCTCGTCCGGCAGTTCCTGCTGCCGCGAGCGCTTGCGGACGCCGTCGAGGGCGGCGTTGCGGCCAACCATGATCAGCCACGCGGCAGGATCGCGGGGCGGACCGTTCTTAGGCCAGTTCTTCAGCGCCCGGAGGCAGGCGTCCTGGAAGGCCTCCTGCGCGGTGTCCAGGTCGCGGAAGTAGCGCAGCAGGGCGCCCACGGCCTGGGGGCGGGCGGCCGTGATGGCGGCGTCGATCCAGGCCAGGTCGGCGGTCATGCGGGCTCCGATTCCTCCATGGTGACGGGATTGAACACGCCCACCGGCCGGATCTCGTACGAGCCCTTCGAGGGGTTGGCGCGACCCAGCTCGCGGGCGATCTCCAGCGCCTCGTCCAGCGAGGCGACGTCGACGATGTAGAAGCCGAGCAGCTGTTCCTTGGTCTCGGCGAACGGGCCGTCGATCACCAGGTCGTCCCGGCCCTTACGCAGGGTGGTGGCCGCGGTGGTCGGCAGGAGCCGCGCGACCGGCCCCAGCTTGCCCTCCCGGGCCAGTCGGGTCTGGACCACGGCCAGGCGGCCCATGACCGCGTCGTCTTGTTCCTTGGTCCAGGAACAGACGCTGGCTTCGTCGTCGTAGCAGAGGATGGCGTAGAGCATGGTCGAGCCTTGTTCGAGCTAAGGACGCTCGACTATGCCGCGACCCGACACCTCGGGGCAAAAAACCTTCGCGATTGCGCCCGCTCTTGGGCTGGGCGCCAAGCCTCGGTCCGCCGGTCCCCCGCGTCAGCCGCCGCGAAGATCAACCTCGGCCGCTTCGTGACCGTCGCGGCGAGGAAGTCGCTTGCCGCCCCCCGGCGGCTTGCAGGAGCAGCACTTCGTTCAGCTTCTCGAGCAGCAGTCGAACCGACACGGGCTTGGCTGCGAAGCCGTCGAAGCCAAGTTCCCGGTAAACCACCTCGTCGCGGGTCAGGTCCGCGGTGAGCGCGACGGCGGGCGCCGCCCGGTTCGGCCCGATCGTACGCCGCAGATCTTGCAGCAGTTCGATCCCGGACATCTCCGGCATGTGGATGTCGAGCAGGAGGATGTGGAAGGGCCGCGAGCGAAGGGTTTCGAGCGCCAGGCGGGGTTGTTGCACGAGCGTCACGTGACACCCGAAAGAGAGTAGTATCTGTTCAACGACCCGGAGATTTATCGCGTCATCGTCGACGTAGAGAATATCAAGCTTGCTTAGTTCCGTAAGCATGGCAACGCACTCGCCGGAAGAACTTGCTCGAACATGCGCCGTCTAAGCTTAATATCCGAAGAACACGAGATCGTGTCGGCTCCGACGTGACGAGAGCCGCAAGGGCGGCTCTTCGCCAATGATCAGCGAGCTCGGCTTCGGGCGCGAAGACTCATGCGCCGGGCCTTTCAGTTGCTCTCGCCGGGACCTGACTGATCAACTGCATCAACTCGGCCTCCATGTACGGCTTCACGACGTAGGCGTGATGCGGGACCTGCTGGGCGCGAAGCTTCGTGTTGGGGTCCGATTGCGCGGTCAGGAAGATCACACGGACGCCAAGCTGCTCGGCTAGATCCCTGGCCACGGTCACCCCGTCGTCCCCATGCCTGAGCTGGATATCGACGAGCGCCAGATCCGGTTCGTGGTTGGCCGCAAGCTTTCGCGCCTGCGTTCCGTCCAACGCCCACCCCACGACCGTATGCCCAGCATCCTCAATGAGCAGTTCAAGCGTCGTCGCGAGAACTGCCTCATCTTCTACGATCAGAACTCTGAGCATCGCCGACCCTTCTCGAAACTGCTACGGTCGCCACGCGAAGTGGAGGCTTTCCGTGAACAACGTTCAGACCCCGACCGGTATCGCAGCGGTCGGCCCCGTGGATTGGGGAACCCACTTCTGTCAGCTGTACGACACGCCCGCGGACATGGTCGACGTGCTGGTGCCGTACTTCAAGACGGGCCTTGAGCGAAATGAGCTCTGTCACTGGGTGACCTCTGAGCACCTGAACGCGGACGATGCGAAATCGGCGCTCCGCAATGCCTATCCCGACCTCGACCGCGCCCTGGCGCAAGGGCAGATATCGATCGTCAATCGCGGCGAGTGGTACCAGCGTAGCGGCAGCTTCGATGCGAACGACGTCGTTGGCGGGTGGCTCGCCAACGAAGAGCAGGCCCGTAACGCCGCGTTCACGGGCTACCGCCTGACGGGTGATACGCTCTGGTTGGAAGACCACGAGTGGGATGCGTTCACCGACTACGAAAACCTGGTGACCCGGACGTTCGCAGGCCGGCGGATGATTGCGCTTTGCACCTACTGCATGGGCCGTTGCGGCGCGTCTGAGGTGCTGGACGTCGTGAGCAACCATGCTTTCGCGGTCGCGCGACGCCGAGGTGAGTGGGAGGTCGTTGAAAGCGCCTCCACCAAGACGGCGAAGGCCGAACTCTCCGCCTTGAACGAGAGCCTTTCAGAACGGGTGGAGCACGCCACGGCTGAACTCCGGGCCTTGGTGTCGCACAAGGATGTCCTGCTGCGCGAGGTGCATCACCGAGTGAAGAACAACCTGCAGATCGTCGCAAATCTGCTGTCGCTGAAATCGCGTGCGGCGTCTGAAGAGGCCAGGCGCGCGTTGCTCGACACGGCGGATCGGGTGCACTCGATCAGCGCCGTACACGAAGCGCTCTACCACGGCATGGGCGGCGAGACGATCGCGCTGAAGGGACGCCTCGAGGTCATTTGTGAGCGCCTGGCCCAGTCCTACAACATGGCGGAGCGCGTGACCGTCACGACGTCGGGGGATGACGTGATGTTGTCGCTGAACGCAGGCCTTCCGGTGGCTCTGATCGTGACGGAGATCGCCTCCAACGCCCTGAAGCACGCATTCCCCGCCGATCGGCGTGGAGCCGTGCGCTGCGAAGTGCGGGCAGAGGCCGACGGCGCGTTCCGGCTCGTGGTCGAGGATGATGGTGTCGGCTGGACGCCAACTGCTGCGTCGCGGGGCTCGGGCCTGGGGATCGCCATGTCGCTCGCCAGGCAACTCGACGCCGATATACGCATCGAACCGCGCGAAGGCGGGGGCAGCCGCTTCGTGCTCACCGCGGCGGTGCAATAGCTTCCAGGTTGGCGGGCGCAGACAGGCCGGCGGGCGATACGAATGTTTGGGGAGCCGGGCCTGCGTCTAGGCCGGCTCCGCTTCACACGCTCAGCGTCTCCCTCCTCAGCAAACTCTCCCCTATATAGCCGCTCTTGCGCCCTATAACGCCCGCCAGGCGCTGGAAGTCAGTTTCACGAACGTCCTCGACCTCGCCTCCGGCATGTGTGCACCTGGCCTGAGACGACGCGGCAGTCGAAATGCAGCAATACCGACCACATAGATTTTCCGTCGCGCCGATGATGGACTGGACGGATCGGCATTGCCGGGCCCTGCACCGAACCCTGTCGGGGCGGGCCCTGCTCTATACCGAGATGGTGACGACGGGCGCGGTGCTGCACGGCGACCGCGAGAAGCTGCTGGGCTTCGACGCAATGGAGCATCCCGTAGCGCTGCAACTGGGCGGGTCCGAGCCGGAGGACCTGGCTGAGGCGGCGCGGATCGGCGAGGCCTGGGGCTACGACGAGATCAACCTGAACGTTGGCTGCCCGTCCGACCGCGTGCAGTCGGGGCGGTTCGGCGCCTGCCTGATGCGCGAGCCCGTCCTGGTGGCGGAGTGCATGGCGGCGGTCGCCGGGGCCGTGAAGATTCCCGCTACGGTGAAGTGCCGTATCGGGGTGGACGACCAGGAGCCGGAGGAAAGCCTGTTCGCCCTGGTGGACCGCTGCGCAGCGGCGGGGATCCGCCACTTCGTCGTGCACGCCCGGAAGGCCTGGCTGAAGGGGCTGTCGCCAAAGGAGAACCGGGACATCCCCCCGCTCGACTATCCGCTGGTGTGGCGGCTGAAAGCTGAGCGTCCGGAGCTGACGATCGTCATCAACGGCGGCATCAGCTCGCTGGACGAGGCGGAAGACCACCTGCGCCACGTCGACGGGGTGATGCTGGGCCGCGCCGCCTATCATGCGTCAGGCCTGCTGGGGGAGGTCGATGCGCGGATCTTCGGCGAGGGCGAGACGGTCGACGCGTTCGAGGCGGTGCGCCGGTACCGGCCCTACGTGGAAGCGCAGCTTGCCGCCGGCACGCACCTGGCGGCCATCACCCGGCACATGCTGGGCTTGTTCCACGGCGTGCCGGGCGCTCGCGCGTGGCGGCGGATCCTGACGGTCGAAGGTGTGAAGCCGGGGGCCGGCGTCGAGGTTATCGACCGCGCCCTGGCGGAGATCTCAGGGCTGCAGGAACAGCGACTGGCGCGTGGCCTGGAAGCTGGACAGGCGGCCTAGGTAGGTCATTCCCAGGAGGGAAGAGTCGAGGCCCTTCTCGATCACCAGGGCGGCCACGTTGTCGATGCGTGCGCCGTCCACCGAGACCGAGGCCAGCTTGACGGACGCGGCACGGGTCTGGCCGGCGGCGGTGCCGACCGTGTAGTCGTACTTCAGCTGGTCGAGGCGGATGCCCAGGCGCTGGGCGTCGGCGGGGGTCAGCGCGACGGCGGTGGCTCCGGTGTCCACCAGGAACCGCACGGCTTCCCCGTTCACCTCGGCGTCGGCCCAGTAGTGGCCGTCGGGGGATTTGAGGATCTCGGCCCGCTCGCCGGCGCCGGATTCCGGCGAGGCGGCGATGACCACAGGCGCTTCGGCGCGGGCGGCGCGCAAGGCCGGGGGCTTGGGGGCGAAGGTCACGACCGCACCGGCGGTGGCGAAAGCCGAAACTGAGGCGACGAGGGCCACCAGCGTATACCTGACGAGGTTGGTCACCCGTTCGCTCATCCGCTCCGCAGCCTTGCCGGCCGTCTGAAGCTGGAAGGTTACGGGCGACCCGTTGTTAAGGCGTGAACGTGCTTGCCTACCTAAACATCGCCAGCTTCTCCGGCCGGATACGGCTTCGGCGGGCGGGCAGCTCGGCCATGATCCGCTGGCGCTCCTCGTCCGAAAGCCGCGCCCAGCCGGCGACCTCGTTCAGCTGCCGGTAGCAGCCCATGCAGAGGCCGCTCTCGCCGTCGACGACGCAGACCTTGATGCAGGGAGTCTTGATCGCCTGGGGCGGGCCGGAGGACTGGCTCATCCCCGGGCGTCCGGCAGGGGAAGAGCATAGGTGACGTTGGCCTGGGCCGCCGGCCTATCGGGGCCTTCGGTCCACAGCCGCACGTCGCAGACCGCGGTCCGACGGCCAAGGTGCAGCAGTTCGGCGTCGGCGTGGATCTCGCCGGGCTTCGCGCCACGGAGGAAGTTCATCGTCAGCTGGGATGTGACGGCCATTAGCTGCTCCCCCACGTGAGCGAGGATCAGCGCATAGGCGGCGCTGTCGGCCAAGGCCATCAGGTTGGGCCCGGAGATCAGGCCGCCGGGCCGCAGCATGAACGGCGCGAACGGTCGGGCGATGCTTGCGCGCCCCGGCGAGAGCGCCGTGACCGTCCACATCGTCTCCGAGTCCGTATTCGGGAAGGCCCTCAGCATCAGGGCGTTCACCTCGTCGACGGTCATCCGGAGTTCAAAGGGCGGCATGGCCGGTTCATGCCTCGGGGACGCGAACATTACAAACAGTTTATGCTCGTCAGTAACAGCGATGTATCATTGCAGAAGTTTAATCCCAGTTTACTGAACATTGCCGGATATTCATTTGAAGTATGGGGGCCTCGGGATCAGTTTCGCGTCAGGAAGTTTCTGAGGGAGATGTACCAATGAAAGTCGCCGCGATTGCTCTCGCCGCCCTGGGTTTTGCCGCCGCTGGCGCCGCCACGGCCGCCGAACGGGCGACCGACCTTGAGTTCATGAAGGCCAGCCGCTGCAAGGGCATCGCCCAGACCGTCGGCACGGTCGACGCCGCCGGGCTCGACAGCTTCCTCAAGGCGCAGAAGGTGGGCCGCCAGCACGTCGTGCTCGAACGCGCGACCGCCGAGTTCGATCGCGGCCGCCGGGACGCCAAGAGCCTGGACCGCCGTGAGCGTATCACCGCCGAGCTGACGGGCCCCTGCATGGCCTACATGGGCGCCGACAAGGCCGTCGCCGCCCGCTGACCGAGCCCTCCTGCCTGCCCCAACACAGGCTGGCGCGCCGCTTCCCCCGGGGCGGCGCGCCTTTTTCTTGCGCGGCCGTCCACCGGAACTGACCTTGCCGGCGGAGCTTTGATGGTGTCCAAGCCGCCAGTGGGACGGCGGCGCCCAAGGAGTACGATGTCGGTCCTGAGACCCGGGGAGACCTGCTGGCGAACCGCGCGGGCTGAGCGCGTCGCCTTCCTGATCGACACCGAGGCCTATTTCGCCGCGATTTTCGACGCCATCCAGAAGGCGCGCCGCTCCATCCTGCTGCTGGGGTGGGGGTTCGACCCGCGTACGCGGCTCTTCCCCGACGGCTACGACGGCCCAGACGATCCGGACGAGGCAGGCCGGATCCTGGTGGAACTGGCCTGCGCCAGGCCCGAGCTGGACGTACGCCTGCTGATCTGGAAGTCGGCCCTGCCGATCAGCGCGAGCCAGGAGTTCTTCCCGCACAAGGCCCGCAAGTGGTTCGAGAAGACCCCGGTGAAGTTCCGGCTGGACGACCAGGTGCCGTTCGGCGCCTGCCATCACCAGAAAGTGGTGGTCATCGACGACCGGGTGGCGTTTTGCGGCGGCGGCGACATCGGCGTGGATCGATGGGACACCGCCCACCACCACGACGACGATCAACGGCGCATCATGCCGAAGCAGGAACTGCATCCGCCGCGGCACGAGGTCATGATCATGGTCGACGGCCAGGCCGCTGCGGCCCTGGGCGACCTGTTCCGCGAGCGCTGGTCGCGCGCCGCGCACGAGGACCTTGCGCCGCCGCCCGACGCCGGAGGCGATCCCTGGCCGGACCATGTTCCGCCCGCCCTGAGGGAGGTCGACGTCTCCATCGCCCGCACCGTGCCGGCCTGGAAGGGGCAGCCGCTGGTGGAGGAAATCCGGCGGCTCAATCTGGCCTGCATCGCCGAGGCCAAGGACATCATCTACCTGGAGAACCAGTACTTTACCTCGCCCCTGATCTGCGAGGCGCTGGCGACGCGGCTGGCCGAGCCCAACGGGCCGGAGGTTGTGCTCATCTCCACGGGCAAGGCGCCCAGCTGGTTCGACCAGATGACCATGGACCGGGCGCGCGGCACCATGATCTGGCGCCTACGCGCCGCCGACGTGTTCGGGCGCTTCCGGGCCTACTATCCGACCACGCCGGGCGGCGACATCATCATCGTCCATTCGAAAGTCAGCGTGTTCGACGACACCCTGGCCCGGGTGGGGTCGGCGAATCTCAACAACCGCTCCGGCGGCTTCGACACCGAGTGCGAACTGTCGGTGCCGTGTGAGGAGCCCGGCGCGCGGATGGTGATCTCGGCGTTCCGCGACCGGCTCGTGGGCCACTTCATGGGCGTCACCGGGGACGCAGTGGCCAAGGCGCGGGCGGAATACGGCAGCCTGGGTGCGGCCATCGACTCCCTCAACCGCGAAGGCCGGCTCGCCGTCATCGAGCCCCCGATGATGACCGGCGTTGGCGAATTCATCGCCGCCTACCACATCGGCGATCCCTCGGACACGGCGGACTCCTGGCGGCTGGCGCGGCGCCGCGAGCGCCTGTTCCAGGAGGCCCGGCGGATCGCCGAGGCGGGTTCGGCCGCAGAGGCCGATGCGGTCACCCGCGAGATCCGGCGATCGTGAAGTCCATCACCAGCGGCAGGTGGTCGGAGGCCACGCGCCAGGCGGGATCAAAAGGGACGAAGACGTCCTGCACCTCGATCTCCGGGCTGACGAAGATGTGGTCGATGCGAAGCACCGGCAGGGGCGAGGGGAAGGTGGCGGTCGGCGTCTTTCGCCGCGAGAGGCGTCGCGCCGGTTCCAGGTTGGCGGTGAGGGTCCGGTAGACGACCGAAGTCGCCGTGGCGTTGAAGTCGCCCAGCAGGATCCGCGCGCCGGTGCAGCGCGGATGTTCCAGCCAGGACGGCCCGGCCAGGAACGCGGCCTGCACCTGCTGCTCCTTCGGAACCAGGCCCAGGTGGGTGTTGATGATCTGCACCTGGCGGCCTTCGATTTCCACCTCGATCCACAGCGCGCCACGAGGCTCGAGCTGGGCGATCCGGGGGTGGCCGGGCAGGGGGCCGACCTGGATGAGGGTCTCCGGATACGCCGTCAGGATGGCGTCGCCGTAGAGTTCCTCTTCCACGCGCAGGGCGGCATGGAAGTGGCTGGCCATCTGCAGCCGCTCTGCGATCTCGTGGGCCTGGTCGACGTGGTTGGTTCGCGCCCGGCCGACGTCCAGCTCCTGCAGCGCCACGATATCGGGCTCCAGCGTGGCGAGCGCGTCGGCGATGCGCGCCACGTCCAGCCGACGGTCGTTCCCGACGCAGCGGTGGACATTGTAGGTGACGATCCGGGGCATGGGGCGCGGAGGTGTCGCGCGCTTCCGTGGCGAAGGCAAGACAGGCGCTGCTATGGCCGCATGGTGCTGTGTCGTCCGTCGCTACCGCCGCAATCCGTGATGTGACGTTGACGTAAGCGTCATCTTCCCAAGTCGCGGCCTGCGGCGTATGGTCCGCGCCCTCGCCGAATACGCTGTAAAGCACGCCAGGAGACGGCCCATGAACCTCGACTTCACGCCCGAAGAGAACGCCTTCCGCGAAGAGGTCCGGGCGTTCATCCGGGACAACTATCCGGCCGAGCTGCGCAAGGCGCAGGACGAGCACCGCCAGCTCACCAAGGATGAGTACCTGATGTGGCACAAGGTGCTCGCCAACAAGGGCTGGGTCGCCCCGTCCTGGCCGGTGGAGCACGGCGGCACGGGCTGGACGCCCACTCAGAAGTACATCTGGTCCGAAGAGCTGGCCAAGGCCGACGCCCTGCCGGTGCTGCCGTTCGGCGTCAGCATGCTGGCCCCGGTGATCTACACCTTCGGCACGGAGGAGCAGAAGAAGCAGTTCCTGCCGGGCATCTACAATGGCGACGTCTGGTGGTGCCAGGGCTACTCCGAGCCGGGCGCCGGCTCCGACCTGGCGAGCCTGAAGACCCGGGCCGAGCGGATCACCGCCGATGACGGCAAGGAGTACTACATCGTCAACGGCCAGAAGACCTGGACGACCCTGGGCCAGTTCGCCGACTGGGGCTTCTTCCTGGTCCGCACCGACCCCAATTCGAAGCCGCAGTCGGGCATCTCCTTCCTGCTGATCGACATGAAGACGCCTGGCGTCACCGTCCGTCCGATCATCACCCTCGAGGGCGGTCACGAGGTCAACGACGTCTTCCTCGACAATGTGAAGGTGCCGGTCGAGAACCGCATCTTTCACGAGAACCAGGGCTGGACCTGCGCCAAGGCGCTGCTGGCGCATGAGCGCTCTGGCATCGCCGGGGTCGCGCGCTCCAAGCGCAATCTCGAGAAGCTGCGGACCATCGCCGCCACCGAGCGCAGCGACGCCGGCGGCAGCCTGATCGGCGACGCCTTCTTCCGCCGCAAGGTGGCGGAGCTGGAGATCGACCTCACCGCCCTGGAGTTCACTGAACTGCGCACCCTGGCCGGAGAAAGCAGCGGCAAGGGCCCCGGGCCGGAGAGCTCGATCCTGAAGATCAAGGGCACCGAGATCCAGCAGCGCCTGCAGGAGCTGGCGCTGGAGGCGGTGGGCCATTACGGCGCCCCGTTCCTGCGCGACCTTGGCGACAACTTCCAGGCGGGCCCGGACTACGCCCGCGGCCTGGCCGGCGAGTACTTCAACGGCCGCAAGACCTCGATCTACGGCGGCTCCAACGAGATCCAGCGCAACATCATCGCCAAGATGGTGCTGGGTCTCTAAAGCCGGACCATTCGCCGTAACCATTTTCAGTCTCTGACGGAGCCGTCCGCCGATGGATTTCAGCTTCACCGAAGAACAGTCGATGCTGCGCGACACGGTCGCCAGCTACCTGTCCGACAACTACAGCTTCGACCACCGCCGGGCGGTGATCGGCAAGGAGCCGGGCTGGCGTCCGGAGGTCTGGAAGGCGTTCGCCGAGGAACTCGGCATTCTGGGCGCGCCCTTCTCGGAAGAGCTGGGCGGTCTGGGCGGCGGGCCGATCGAGAACATGGTGGTCATGGAAGAGCTGGGGAAGGCGCTGGTCGTCGAGCCCTACCTGCAGACCGTGGTGATCGGCGGCGGCTTCCTGAAGCACTCGGGCCATGCCGGCGCGGCCGACCTGATCGGCGAGATTATCGCCGGCACGGCCATCTTCGCCTTCGCCTATGCGGAGCCGCAGGGCCGCTACAACATCGCCGACCTGACGACCACGGCCCGCACGGACGGCGCCGGCTATGTCATCAACGGCCGCAAGGCGGTGGTGATCGGCGCCCCGTGGGCCACGCACCTGATCGTCACGGCCCGCACCGGCGGCGGCCAGCGTGACGCCCAGGGGATCTCGGTGTTCATCGTGCCGAAGGACGCCCCCGGCGTGACCACCCGCGACTATCCCACGGTGGACGGCGCCCGCGCTTCGGAAGTCACCTTCGAAAACGTCAGCGTCGGCGCGGACGCCCTGCTTGGCCCCGCCGACAACGGCCTGCCCCTGCTGGAGCGGGTGCTGGACGAGGCGATCGCCGCCACCTGCGCCGAGGCCTGCGGCGTGCTGCTCAAGCTGCACGAGGGCACGCTGGACTACACCAAGCAGCGCAAGCAGTTCGGCCAGCCGATCTCGGCCTTCCAGGTGCTGCAGCACCGCATGGTCGACATGTTCATCAACGTCGAGCAGTCGATCTCGATGACCTACATGGCCACCATCAAGCTGTCCGACGATGCCGAGCGCTCCAAGGCCGCCTCGGCCGCCAAGGTGCAGATCGGCAAGGCCTGCCGGTTCGTGGGCCAGAACGCCATCCAGCTGCACGGCGGCATGGGCATGACGGAAGAGATGGCCATCGGCCACTACTTCAAGCGCGCCACCCTGATCGAGAGCGCCTTCGGCAACACCGATCACCACCTGGCCCGCTACGAGTTCCTCAGCCTCGGCCAGGCGGCCTAGGCACAGCGAAAAGGGCGGCCCGGCGCCCGGCCGCCCGCTTCGCCTCCAGGGGTGCTGCGAGCGCATTACCCGAGGCGTAATCGACCAGCGTATGGCGCTGCGGTTCTCTCCCGTCGACAACGGGAGACCCAGCCATGCTTCGCCGTCAGATCCTCACCGCCGCCATGGCCGCACCCGTCCTCGGCTCCGCCGGGCCCGCAGTGGCCCGGGCGGCTCCGCGTCGGCCCGTCGAAGTCCGCGCCAACGACGGCGCCCGGCTGTTCCACCGCGACTGGGGCGAGGGCCGGCCGGTGGTCTTCGCGGCGAGCTGGGCGCTCTCCTCGGAGATGTGGGCCTACCAGGTCGCCCACCTGGCGGATCGCGGCTTCCGCTGCATCGCCTTCGACAGGCGCGGCCACGGTCGCTCCGACGCGCCCGCCCGCGGCTACGACATGGACACGTTCGCGGACGACCTGGCGGCCGTGATCGAGCAGCTTGGCCTGCGGGACGTGAGCCTCGTGGGCCACTCGGCCGGCGGGGCCGAGATCCTCCGCTATTTCGGCCGCCACGGCTCCGGGCGCGTGCGCAGCGCAGCACTGGTGGCGGCGGCCGCGCCCTACCTGGTGCGGACTCCCGACAATCCCTACGGCGCCCCCATGGCGGTGCACGAGGCGGCGATCGCCGCCTGGCGGCGGGACTTCCCGGCCTGGGCGGAAGCGAACAAGGCGCCGTTCTTCACGCCGCAGACCTCGCCGGCCATGGTGGACTGGCTGATAGGCCAGCTGGTGGACACCTCGCCCGCCGTGGCGATCGCCACCTTCCGGGCGTTGATCGGCAAGGACCTGCGGCCCGACCTGGCGAAGGTGGATCGGCCGATGCTGATCCTGCACGGCGACCGGGACGCCTCCGCCCCGCTGCAGATCACCGGCGAGCGCATCGCCGCCGGCGTGCGCGGAGCGGAGCTGAAAGTGTACCCGCGCGCCCCGCACGGCCTCTTTGTCACCCACATGGACAGCGTGAACCGCGACCTCGAGTCATTCCTTCGCGGCTGAGGTTGCCGGGGCGGGCGCAGCACCCTAACCGGAGCGCGATGTCCGCCCGCGATTTCGGCCTGCTGGTGATGGTCTGCCTGATCTGGGCGGCCAACAACGTGCTGTCGAAGTACGTGGTCAGCGTGCTGGACGTGCCGCCGCTGTTCTACGCCGCGCTGCGCTTCGCCATCGTCCTGATCTGCGTCTTCCCCTGGCTGTTGCCAGCCCCGCGCCCCGCCTGGCGGCTGATCCTGGTGGCCCTGCTGATGGGCGCGGTGAACTTCGCCCTGCTGTTCATCGGGCTGAAGACGTCCACGCCGTCCTCCGCCGCCGTCGTCCTGCAGCTCGGCATCCCGATGAGCATCCTGCTGTCGATGGCCCTGCTCGGCGAGCGGGTCCGCTGGCGGCGCGGCCTGGGCATCGCCCTGACCTTCACGGGCGCCATGACCGTGATGTGGGATCCGCACGGCGTCAGCATCTCGGCGGGCCTGCTGTTCGTCGCAGCCGCCGCGTTCGCGGGCTCCCTGGGCTCGGTGCTGATGAAGCAGCTGGAGGGGGTGAAGCCGCTGCAGTACCAGGCCTGGGTCGGCTTCACCTCCGTCTGGCCGCTGGCGGCGCTGTCGGCTGTGTTCGAGCCGGGCCAGGTGGACCAGGCGATCGCCGCCGGCTGGCCTTTCCTCGCGGCGCTGCTGTTCTCGGCCCTGATCGTCTCCCTGCTGGCCCACTCGCTGTTCTACGTCCTCGTGCAGCGCTACGAGGCGAACCTGATCTCGGCGTTGACGCTGATGACCCCGCTCGCCACCATCGCGCTCGGGGTGGCGGTCATGAAGGACCCGTTCGGCCTGCGCATGGCCGTGGGGAGCGCGATCGCGCTCACCGGGGTGCTGATCATCGCGCTTCGAGGCAACCAGGTCTGGCCGCTGCTGCTCGCCATACGGAACCGCGCGCAATGAACGTCATCGAAGCCCCGTCGCCCAACTGGGACCACCGCACCGCGCCGCCGGACCTGCTCGTGCTGCACTACACGGGCATGAAGACCGGGCAGGAGGCCATCGACTGGCTTCGTGCGCCGGAGTCCAAGGTCTCGTCCCACTACGTGGTCGAGGAAGACGGCCGGATCTTCCGCCTGGTGCCGGAGGAGCGGCGCGCCTGGCACGCGGGCGTCTCCTCATGGAAGGGTCAGCGCGCGCTGAACGGAACCTCGATCGGCATCGAGATCGTCAATCCTGGCCACGAGTGGGGCTACCGCCCGTTCCCGGAGGCGCAGATCGCCTCGGTGATCGCGCTGCTGGCCGACATCCGCAGCCGCTGGACGATCGAGGACGACCGGATCGTCGGCCACTCCGACATCGCCCCCGATCGCAAGCAGGACCCGGGCGAGCTGTTCCCCTGGAAGCGGCTGGCCGAGGCGGGCCACGGCCTGTGGGCGGAGGCGCCCGCCGCGCCGGGCGCGCCGCTGGCGGAGGGCGAACAGGGGGCGGGCGTATTCGCCCTGCAGGCCGGGCTCACCCGGCTGGGCTACGACTGCGCGCCCTCGGGGACATTCGACGCCCATACGACGACCGTGGTCCGGGCGTTCCAGCGCCACTGGCGGCCGGAGACCGTGGACGGCGTCGCCGATGGCGAAACCCGGGCCCGGCTGATCGCCCTGCTGCGGCTGGGCGGCTGATGCACCCCGCGCCGCTGTTCCGGGTCGACGACGTCGAGCGGCTGACGGCGCAGCTCGCGGAGCAGCCGTTCGTCACCGTCGCCGCCTCGCCTGACGGCCGGCCGCGGGTCGCGCATGCTCCGGCCGTGGTCCGCCGGCTGGCGAACGGGCTGGCGATCGACTTCCACCTGTCCCGGGGGAACAGCCTGACGCCCTTCGTGGCCGGCGGGTTCCGGGCGGTGCTCGTGGGCCTCGGCCCCGACTGCTACGTCAGCCCGGACTGGTATCGAAGCGCCGACCAGGTGCCGACCTGGAACTACGTCTCGGTGGAGGCGGAGGGGCCCTGCGTCATGCTCGACGAGGCGGGGCTGATCGACCAGCTGGACGCGCTGTCGGCGCAGGAGGAGGCCAGGCTGCTGCCGAAGCCGCCGTGGACCCGCGCCAAGATGCAACCGGCCACCTTTGACAAGATGCTGCGGGGCATCGTCGGCGTGCGGCTCACCGTGGAGCGGCTGGAGGGGATCTCGAAGCTGTCGCAGAACAAGCCCCCCGCCGACCGGGCGGGCGTGATTGCGGCGCTCGGCGACCATCCGGTGGCCACGCTGATGGGACGGATTGACCCCGGCTGACCTTCGGACCATGTTCCGCCCCGACCAGACGGCCGGGCGGTCGCGGGCGCAAGCTCGAGGAAAGTCCGGGCTCCACGACGACATGGCGGCGGGTAACGCCCGCCGGGGGCGACCCCAGGGATAGCGCCACAGAAAGCAAACCTCCTTCCGTGCGCGGGAGGGAAGGGTGAAAGGGTGGGGTAAGAGCCCACCGCGTGCCTGGTAACAGGGACGGCATGGCAAGCCCCGCCAGGAGCAAGACCGAATAGGGACCGCGCGCCCTCAGCAATGAGGGCAGGGCCGTCGTTGGCCCGAGCAGGTCCGGGTAGGTCGCGAGAACCGGCCCGCGAGGGTCGGTCCAGAGGAATGGCCGCCGCGTCCCGCAAGGGGCGGCACAGAACCCGGCTTACAGGCCGTCTGGTCTCTTCATCCCCCACGGTTCCGGCGTCGGCGCTCCGGCGAGCTTAACTAGTTCTGTGTATGTTCTGTGGACAAGTAGAGAGGGGCCGAATTCAGGTCCTGCGACATCGTTGATTCCAGATGAATGAGTCCTCTGGAGTCATTGTGTCCCAATTCGTCCCATGTTAACCCAATCATCATTCGCTGCTCACGCTGACGGGCCTCCGCAAAGGGCGCCGCCGGCATCCGGAGCGGCGACAGGGCGACCGGGGGTGCGGTCGCGGGCAGGGGTTCTCAGGCGGTGTTTCTCTCGACCTTCGAGAAACAGCTGGACGCCAAACGGCGCATCGTCGTGCCGCAGGAATTCCGCGCCCTCGCCGCGGGACCGTTCGACGGCGTGTTCTGCTTCCCCTCCATCGAGGCCGACTGCATCGAGGGTGGCGGCAAGGCGCTGTTCGACCGCTACAACGGGGTGATCGAGGAACTGGAGTTCGGCGATCCGCTGCGCTCGGCGCTCGAAACGTCCGTACTCGGCGGCATGGCCAGGCTGTCGTTCGACACCGCCGGCCGGATCACCCTGCCGGAAACCCTGTGCGAGATGTTCGGCCTGACCGACTGGGTGACGGTGGTGGGCCTGGGCGACCGTTTCCAGATCTGGCAGCGCGAGGCCTTCCAGGCGCACCGCGCCGCCCAACGGGAACTCGCCCGCGAGGGTCTGGCCCAGCTGCGCGCCCAGCAGCGCGCCGCCAAGCTCGGCGCTGCGCAATGAGCGAGCCGCGCCACGTCTCCGTCCTGCGCGACGAGGTCGTCGAGGCGCTTTCGTCGAAACCCGGCGAGACCATCGTCGACGGCACCTTCGGAGCCGGCGGGTACACCCGCGCGATCCTGGCGACCGGCGCGACCGTGATCGCCTTCGACCGCGACCCGACCGCGCGGCGCTTCGCCGACGGACTTCCGGCCGATCGCTTCCGCCTGGTGGAGGCCCGCTTCTCCGAGATGGCCGAAATCGTGGGCCAGGGCGCGGCCGATGGGATCGCCCTCGACCTCGGCGTCTCCTCGATGCAGCTGGACGAGGCGGAGCGCGGCTTCTCCTTCATGCGTGACGGCCCGCTGGACATGCGCATGGGCGCTCACGGCCAGACGGCCGCCGACCTGGTGAACACCGCCGAGCAGGTCGAACTGGCCCGCGTCCTCTACGTCTATGGCGAGGAGCGGCAGAGCCGGCGCATCGCAGGCGCCATCGTCAGGCGCCGCGCCGAGCAGCCGTTCACCCGCACGCTGGAGCTGGCCGAATTCATCGAGAAGGCGCTGGGCGGCCGTCGCGGCGCCAAGGCCCACCCGGCGACGCGCTCGTTTCAGGCGCTGAGGATCGCCGTCAACGAGGAGCTGTCCGAACTCGAGGACGGTCTCGTCGCGGCCGAGCGCACGCTCAAGCCCGGCGGGCGCCTCTGCGTCGTCACGTTCCATTCGCTCGAAGACAGAATCGTCAAAAACTTCTTGTCGGTGCGAGCGGGTAGAACGCCGTCGGGATCGCGCCACGCGCCGCCGGTTGAAGCCGGCGCCGCGCCGAGCTTCCAGCTCCTGTTCAACGGCGCGAAGTCGCCGGGCGACGCGGAGGTGGCGGCCAATCCCAGAGCCCGTTCTGCAAAGTTCAGAGCGGCCGTGCGCACCGATGCGCCGGTCTGGAGTGATGCGGCATGAGCCTGCTCGATCGCAGGGTTCGCGGTTTCCGCCTGGTCGACCTGGTGGCCCTGGGGCTGCTGGTGGTTCTGATCCTGGGCGTCTACCTGGCCAAGACCATCGCTGGCCGCGAGCGGGCCGAGATCGCCCGGATCGAGCGACAGATCGCCGCCGAGAAGGCCCGCATCCGCCTGCTGCAGGCGGAGGTCAGCCACCTGGAGCAGCCCGCGCGCATCGAACGCCTGTCCACCGCCTATCTCGGGTTGAAGCCGGTGTCGGTGAAGCGCGAGACCACCACGGAATCCCTGCTGGACGTCGCCCGCGGCGCCTTACCGCCCGTCGTGCTGATCCCACCCGCCGAGACGGCCGCGCCCCTGGTCGCGGAAGAGACCGGCGCATCGCTCGAAGCGGCTCCCCCGGTGGAGGCGGCCCAATGAGCCTGAGCCTCGAAACCTTCGGCGGCCCCGCCGTCTCGCGCTGGCTGGCCGGGCGCATGTGGGGCCTGGAGCACGCCTTCGAGCGGGCCCGCGCCTCCGGCAGGGCGGAAGACGACACCCGCATCCGCATCTTTTTCGTGCTGGCGATCTTCGCGGTGGCTTTCCTGGCCCTGGCGGTGGGGGCGACACGTGCGGCGCTGTTCTCCGGACTGCTCCAGGGGGACGGCCTGTCGCCGGTGGCCGGCGCATCGCGCGCAGACCTGGTGGATCGCAACGGCCAGATGCTGGCGGCGGACCTGCTGCACTACGGGCTCTACATCGACCCCCGCGAGATCTGGGAGCCGGCGGAGACGCGGGCGCTGCTGCAGCGCGCGCTGCCGGAACTCGACCGCAACCGCCTGGAGCGTGCGCTGCGCGGCGAGCGGCGGGTGTTCGTCATGGGCGCGCTCACGCCGGAAGCCCGCGCGCGCGTCCACAGCCTGGGCCTGCCGGGCGTCAGCTTCGAGCCCGAGGAGCGGCGGGTCTATCCGCTCGGCTCCACCGCCGCCCACCTGATCGGCTTCGCCGACACCGGCGGCGAGGGCCTGACCGGCGCGGAAGCGGCTCTGAACGGCGACATCCGCAAGGCCGCCGCCGGCAAGACGGCGATCCCGCTGTCCATCGACCTGCGCGTGCAGGCGGCGCTGGAGGACGAACTCTACAAGGCCGCGGCCGAGTTCCAGCCCCGTGGCGCCGTGGGCATCGTGACCAACGTCCACACGGGCGAGATCCTCGGGATGGCCAACTATCCCACCTTCGACCCGAACGAACCCGGCGCGGCGAGCAACGATGCGCGCCTGAACCGGGCGGCGGCTTCGGTGTTCGAGATGGGCTCGACCTTCAAGGCGTTCACGGTGGCGATCGGCCTGGACGCCGGCGTGGCCACGCCCAGCTCCACCTTCGACGCGCGCGAGCCGTACCAGCTGGGCTACCGCACCATCAAAGATTTCCACGCAGCGCGGAAGATCCTGACCCTGGTCGAGGTGTTCCAGCACTCCTCGAACATCGGCACCGCGAAGCTGGCGGTGGCTATCGGGCCCCAGCGGCTGTCGCAGTACTTCACCAACCTCGGCCTCACCACGACGCCCAAGGTCGAGCTGATCGAGAGCGCCCGGCCGCTTACCCCCCGCAAGTGGGACGAGGACGCCGTCGCCTCCACTTCGTTCGGCCACGGGATGAACGTCTCGCCGCTCTCGCTGGTGATCGCCTACAACACTATGATGAACGGCGGCGTCCTGAAGCCGCTGACGATCCGCAAGCTCGAGAACGGCCAGGCGCCCGAAGGCCGCCGGGTGATGTCCGAGCGCACCTCGACCCAGATGCTGCAGATCATGCGCGCCAACGTCACCGGCGGGTCCGGCAAGTCCGCGAACGTCCCCGGCCTTTCGGTGGGCGGCAAGACCGGCACCGGCGAGAAATACGACCCGGCGATCCGCGGTTACAGCCGCCAGAAGCAGGTCTCTTCCTTCGCTGCCGCGTTTCCCACCGAGGGTGCGGTGGAGGACGACCGCTACATGGTCCTGATCCTGTTCGACGAGCCGCGCGGCACCGCCAAAAGCTTCGGCCTGGCCACGGGGGGAGCAGTCGCCGCTCCCGTCGCGGGCCAGGTTATCTCGCGCATCGCGCCGTTCCTCGGCGTGCAGCGCAAGCCGTCGCTGGTGCCCGACGGTCCGGCGTCGCCTTTCGCGGGAGAGTACTGATGCCCCGCCTCTCCGAACTCATCCGCCGCGGCCTGCCCACCGACCCCGAGATCGTCGGTGTGACGGCCGACAGCCGCAAGGTGGAACAGGGCTTCCTTTTCGCCGCCCTCCCGGGCAGCAAGGTCGACGGCGCCGAGTTCGCCGCCAAGGCCGTCGCCGCCGGCGCCGCGGCGGTGATCGCCGAGAAGGATCTCGGGCTCGAGGTGCCGACCATAGCCACCCCGGACCCGCGCCGCGCCTATGCCCTGGCGGCGGCCAACTTCTGGGGCGCTCAGCCGCAGACCTGCGTCGCGGTGACCGGCACCAACGGCAAGACCTCGGTGGCGAACTTCTGCCGCCAGATCTTCGCCCGCGCCGGGCGCGTCTCCGCCAGCATGGGCACGCTGGGCGTCACCGTCAGCCATCCCGACGGCCACCATGACCAGCTCACGCCCCCCGGCCTGACCACGCCGGACGCCGCCGACGTAGCCGAGCTCCTCGCCAAGATCACCAAGCTGGGCGTCACCCATTTCGCCATGGAAGCGTCGTCCCACGGCGTGGACCAGCGCCGGCTGGACGGCGTCAGGCTGACGGCGGCCGGCTACCTGAACCTGACCCAGGACCACCTGGACTACCACGGCACCATGGAGGCCTACCGCGACGCCAAGCTGCGCCTGTTCGACACCCTGCTGCCGCGCGGCGGGATCGCGGTGCTGAACGCCGACAGCGAGGACTTCACGGCCTTCGCCGCGGCAGCGGCCTCCGCAGGGCAGACGGTGTTCACCGTGGGCGAGGCGGGACAGGGGCTGAAGCTGGTGTCCCGCACCCTGCTGCCGGAGGGCCAGCGGCTGGAGATCCTGGCCGAGGGGCGGACCTACAACGTCCACCTGCCGCTGGCCGGCGGGTTCCAGGCCTCCAACGCCCTGGTCGCGGCAGGCCTCTGCCTGGCCGCCGGCCTGACGCTGGACGAGGTGTTCGCGGGCCTCGAGGCGCTGGAGGGCGCCCCGGGCCGCCTGCAGCGCGTGGGCGCCGGCCCGCGCGGCGGCGAAGCCTACGTCGACTACGCCCACACGCCCGATGGCCTGGAGACGGTGCTGAAGGCCCTGCGCCCGCACGTCACCGGCAGGCTGATCGTGGTGTTCGGGGCGGGCGGCGACCGGGACCGCACCAAGCGTCCGATCATGGGCCGCATCGCCGCCCAACTGGCCGACGTGGCCATCGTCACCGACGACAACCCTCGCTCCGAGGATCCGGCCGCGATCCGGGCGGAGGTGCTGTCCGGCGCCGCAGGGGCGCAGAACATCGGCGATCGACGCCAGGCGATCCGCGCCGCGGCCGCCATGCTGGGCCCTGGAGACATCCTCGTGGTGGCCGGCAAGGGCCACGAGCAGGGCCAGACGGTCGCCGGGGTGGTGCATCCGTTCGACGACGTCACCGAAACCGCCCAGGCGCTGGAGCTGGTCCATGGCTGAGCCCCTCTGGACCGCAGACGAGATCGCCAGGGCCACTTGCGGCAAGGTGGCCGGCGGCTTCTCCGCCACCGGGGTGTCGATCGATACCCGCACCATCCAGCCGGGCGACCTGTTCGTCGCCCTGGCCGGCGTGCGCGACGGCCATGAGTTCGTCGCCCAGGCCCTGGCGGCCGGCGCGGCCGGCGTGCTGGCCTCGCAGGCGGTGGACGGCCCCGCCGTGGTGGTCGAGGACACCTTCAAGGCCCTGGAGATGCTGGGGGTCGCGTCGCGAGAGCGGGCGCGCGAGGTTCGCCGCGGCGCGGTGACCGGCTCGGTGGGCAAGACCAGCGTCACCCAGGCGGTGATGGCCGGCCTGACCCTGGCGGGCCGGGCGCACTCCTCGGTGAAGTCCTACAACAACCACATCGGCGTGCCGCTGACGCTGGCCCGCATGCCGCGCGACGCCGAGCGCGCGGTGTTCGAGGTCGGCATGAACCATGCCGACGAGATCCGACCCCTGAGCAAGTTCGTGCGGCCGCATGCGGTGGTGATCACCACGGTGGGCCCCGTGCACGTGGAGAACTTCCCCGACGGGGAGGAGGGCGTCGCCCGCGCCAAGGCCGAGATCTTTGAAGGGCTGGAGCCCGGCGGGGTGGCCGTGCTGAACGCCGACAACGCCTGGTTCGACCTGCTCAGGGCCGAGGCCGAGAAGGCCGGGGCCACGGTGCGCACCTTCGGAACCGGCGAGAGCTGCGACGCACGCCTGATCGACTTCCAGGTCCCCGGCGGCCACGCGGTCGTCCAGGCCCGCCTGCACGGCAAGGCCATGGACTTTCCGATCCTGCAGACCGGCTTCCACTGGGGCCTCAACAGCATGGCCGTGCTGCTGATGCTGGAGGCCCTGGACGTGGACCTCAACGACAGCCTGGCGGCCCTGGGATCGTTCGAGCCGCTGGAAGGCCGCGGGGCCGAAAAGCTTATCCGGATCAAGGGTGGGACGCTCACGCTTGTGGACGAGAGCTACAACGCCAACCCGATCTCCATGGCGTCGGCCATCGCCACCCTTGGCGCTCGTTCCACCGAGGGGCGGCGCATCGTCGCGCTGACCGACATGCTGGAGCTGGGCGAGCAGGGGCGCGCCTTCCATGCCGCCCTCGCAGAGCCCCTGGAGCGGGCCCGGATCGACCAGGTCTTCTGCGCCGGACCGCTGATGAAAAGCCTCTGGGACGCACTTCCGCCGACTCGCCGCGGCGCGTACGCCGAAACCGCGGCGGATCTCGCGCCGCAGGTCGCCCAGGCCGTAGAGCCCGGCGACCTGGTGATGGTGAAGGGGTCGAATGGGTCGAAGGCCGGCGCGGTCGCGCAGGCCCTGCGCGCGCTCGACTCCGACGGCGGGGAGCGCGGCTGATGTTCTACTGGCTCTACGAGCAGCTGGCCGCCGGCGGGTACATCCCGGGCCTCAACGTCCTCAAGTACCACACCACCCGGACGGGCCTGGCGATCTTCACCGCTCAGTTCATTGTCGTCCTGATGGGCTCGCGCTTCATCCGCTGGATGCAGGCCAAGCAGGGCAAGGGCCAGCCGATCCGCAAGGAAGGCATCGAGCGCCACATCATCGAGAAGGCCGGCACGCCGACCATGGGCGGCGTGATGATCCTGGCCGGGCTGCTGGGCGGCACCCTGCTCTGGGGCGACCTGACCAACCCCTACGTCTGGGCGGTGGTGATCGTCACCGCCGGCTACGGCGCGCTGGGGTTCATGGACGACTACGCCAAGGTCACCAAGCAGACCACCGACGGCGTCTCGGGCCGCGTGCGTCTGCTGCTGGAAGCGCTGATCGCCATGGCGGCGATCGCAATCATCATCCTGTTCGCGGCCAAGCCGCCGCAGTCGCCGGACCTGCTGACCTCGGTGACCTTCCCGCTGTTCAAGGGCGCCTACCTGAACCTCGGCTGGTTCTACCTGGTGTTCGGGGCCCTGGTGATCGTCGGCGCGGCCAACGCCGTGAACTTCACCGACGGCCTCGACGGGCTGGCGACGGTGCCGGTGATGATCGCCGCGGCCGCCTACGGCCTGATCGCCTACATCGTCGGCAACTTCGTGTTCTCCGACTACCTGCAGCTCCACTTCGTGCCGGGCGTGGGCGAGATCGCCGTGTTCTGCGGCGCGCTCATCGGCGCCGGGTTGGGCTTCCTCTGGTACAACGCCCCGCCGGCCAAGATCTTCATGGGCGATACCGGCTCCCTGGCGCTCGGCGGCGCGGTCGGCACCATCGCGGTGGCCACCCGGCACGAGATCATCCTGGTGGTGATCGGCGGGTTGTTCGTGGCCGAGACGCTGTCGGTGATGATCCAGGTCGCCTCGTTCAAGCTGACCGGCAAGCGGGTGTTCCGCATGGCGCCGGTGCACCACCACTTCGAGAAGCTCGGCTGGTCGGAATCCACCGTGGTGATCCGCTTCTGGATCGTCGCGGTGATGCTGGCCCTGGTCGGCCTCGCCACGCTCAAGCTGCGATAGGGAGGGGTAGGCTCAGTCATGATCCCGGTCCGCGGCTTCGAGGGCAAGACGGTGGCGGTGTTCGGCCTGGCCCGGACGGGCCTGGCGGCCGCGCGCGCCCTCGACGCAGGCGGCGCGAGGCTCGCGCTCTGGGACGATAAGCCGGCCACCCGCGCCGCGGCCGAGGCGGAGGGCTTCACGCTCACCGACCTCAACACGGCCGATTGGAGCCAGTTCGCCGCCCTGATGCTCTCGCCGGGCGTGCCGCTGACCCACCCCGAGCCGCACTGGACCGTCGAGCGGGGCAAGGACGCCGGGGTCGAGATCCTGGGCGACGTGGAGCTGTTCGCCCGCACGGTGAACGCCGCGCCCGAACACAAGCGGCCGAAGATCGTCGCCATCACCGGCACCAACGGCAAGTCGACCACCACCGCGTTGATCGCCCACATCTGCGCTCAGGCCGGCCGCGACGTGCGCATGGGCGGCAACATCGGGTTCGGCGTGCTGGGCCTCGAGGACATGCACGGCGGCGCGGTCTACGTGCTGGAGCTCAGCTCGTACCAGCTCGACCTGACGTCCAGCCTGCGCCCGGACGTCTCGATCATCCTCAACATCTCGCCCGACCACCTGGACCGGCACGGGGGGATGGAGGGCTATGTGGCCGCCAAGCGCCGCATCCTTCTGAACCAGGGCAAGGGCGACACGGCCGTGATCGGCGTGGACGACCCGTGGGGCGCACGGATCTGCACCGAGATCACCGCCGCGAACCGCCGGACCATCGTGCCGATCTCGGCCTCCAAGGCGATGGGCCGGGGGATCTACGCCCTGCAGGGCATGCTCTACGACGCCACCGCCGATCGGGCCGTGGAGGTCGCCGACCTGACCCGGGCCCGCTCGCTGCCCGGCCGCCACAACTGGCAGAACGCCGCCGCGGCCTACGCGGCCGCCAAGGGCATCGGCATCGCCGCGGAGGAAGCCGCCGAGCACCTGATGACCTTCCCGGGCCTGGCGCACAGGATGGAGACGGTGGGGACCATCGGCGCCGTCCGCTTCGTCAACGACAGCAAGGCCACCAACACCGACGCCGCCCGCCAGGCCATGTCGAGCTATCCCAAGTTCTACTGGATCGCCGGCGGGCAGCCGAAGACCGGCGGCATCGAGGCGCTGTCCGACCTGTTCCCCAGGATCGAGCGCGCGTACCTGATCGGCGAGGGGGCGCGGATGTTCGCCCAGACGCTGGCCGGCCAGGCCGACGTGCAGGAGTGCGGCAGCATGGCCGCGGCCGTGCAGGCGGCCTATGCGGACGCCGCCGCCTCGGGCGACGAGGCCATCGTGCTGCTGTCGCCGGCGGCCGCCTCCTTCGACCAGTTCAAGGACTTCGAGGACCGCGGCGAGGCGTTCCGCGCCGCCGTAACCCAGCTGGCCAACCCGGCCGCCGCCAGCAAGGGCGCGGCGTGACCCCCTCGCAGGCGCATGCCTTCGCCCGCTCCGACCGCACCGCCATCGGGGTGTGGTGGTGGACCGTCGACCGCTGGATACTGGGCGTCGTGGCGATCCTGATCGCCATCGGCGTGGTGATGTCCTTCGCCGCCAGCCCGGCGGCCGCCGCGCGGATGAACATCGGCGATCCGTTCCACTTCGCGGTCCGCCAGTGCGTGTTCGCCGCCGCGGCGGTGATGATCCTGATCAGCGTCTCTATGCTGGACGTGAAGGGGGTCAGGCGGCTGGCCTTCATCATCTGGCTGGCGGCCATCGCCGTGATGATCGCCCTGCCGTTCATCGGCCACAACGCCAAGGGCGCGACCCGCTGGCTGCAGTTCGGCGGCTTCACCTTCCAGCCCTCGGAGTACATGAAGCCGGCGCTGGTGATCCTGGTCGCCTGGATGTTCGCCGAAGGCCAGAAGGGGCAGGGCGTGCCCGGCGTCTCCATCGCCTTCGGCCTCTACTTCATCTCGGTCGGCCTGCTGCTGATCCAGCCGGACGTGGGCCAGACGGTGCTGATCACCGTGGCCTTCGGGGCCGCCTTCTGGATGGCCGGCGTGCCGCTCTCCTGGGTGATGCTGCTGGGGGCGACGGCCATAGCCGGCCTGTCGTCGACCTATTTCCTGTTCCCGCACGTCGCCAGCCGCGTCGACCGCTTCCTGTCGCCCGACAAGGCCGACACCCACCAGGTGGACGCCGCGGCCATGGCCCAGGCGGCCGGCGGCCTGTTCGGGCGCGGCCCGGGCGAGGGCGTCATGAAGCGACGGGTGCCCGACCTGCACACCGACTTCATCGCTTCCGTGGGGGCGGAGGAATACGGCCTGGTCTTCCTGCTCCTGCTGATCTCGCTGTTCGCCTTTGTGGTGGTGCGAGGGCTCTACCGCGCGATGAAGCTCAGCGACCCGTTCGAGCAGGTGGCCGCCGCGGGGCTGTTCGTGCTGGTGGGCCAGCAGGCGTTCATCAACATCGCCGTGAACCTCAACATGATCCCCACCAAGGGGATGACCCTGCCGTTCATCAGCTACGGCGGCTCCTCCATGCTCGCCATGGGGCTCACGCTCGGCCTGGCCCTGGCGCTGACCCGCCGGCGGCCGGGGGCCTACATGGCCACGGAAGGGCTCGCCAAGGCCGGCGCGTTCGCTTAGTGCGCGCCGTCATGAACAAAGTCGCGGTCGTCGCCGCCGGGGGCACCGGCGGACACCTCTTTCCGGCCCAGGCCTTGGCCGAGACGCTGATCGCCCGCGGCTGGCGGATCGTGCTGGCCTCGGACGAGCGCGTCGCCGGCCTCGCCCAGGACTTCCCCGCCGAGCGGCGCATCGGCCTGTCGGCGGCCACCTTCAAGCCGGGCGATCCCGTCGGCATGGCCCGCGCGGGCCTGGCGGTGATGGGCGGGGCCATGAAGGCCCGGCGCGAGTTCCGCGACATCAGACCCGCCGTGGTGGTGGGCTTCGGCGGCTATCCCTCGGCGCCGGCCCTGGTGGCGGCGTTGATGAGCGGCCTGCCCACCGTGATCCACGAGCAGAACGCGGTGATGGGTCGGACCAACCGGATGCTGGCCGGCCGCGTCCGCACCGTCGCCTGCGCCTTCCCGACCCTGCAGAAAGCCCCTCCGAAGGTGGCCGGTAAGGCGATCGTCGTGGGCAATCCGGTGCGCCCGCCGATCCGCGCGCTCGCCGACCTGCCGTACACGCCTCCGGAGCCCGGCGGGCCGCTGCGCCTGCTGGTGACCGGCGGCAGCCAGGGCGCGCGCCTGCTCTCCGAGCTTGTGCCCGAAGCCATCAAGATCCTGCCGGAGGAACTCCGCCAACGGTTGTCCGTCCAGCAGCAGACCCGGGCGGAATCCATGAACGTCGCCCGGCGGGTCTACCGCGACGCCATGGTGGACGCCGAGATCGCCCCCTTCTTCCGCGACATGGCCACCCGCCTGGCCGCCGCCCACCTGGTCATCGGTCGGGCCGGGGCGGGGACGGTCTGCGAGTTCGCCATCGCCGGGAAACCGTCGATCCTGGTGCCCCTGGCCATCGCGCTGGACGACGACCAGGGGCAGAACGCCCGCCTGCTGGCCGAGGCCGGCGGCGCCGAGGTCGCCCGTGAACACCAGCTCACCGTCGACAGCCTGGCCAGCGCGCTGGAGAAGCTGCTCAGCAACCCCGCCCGCCTGACCCGGATGGCGGCGGCGGCGCGGTCCGTGGCCATTCCCGACGCCGCCGAACGCCTGGCCGACGTCGTGGAGCGAACCGCCCGCGGCTGAGCCGCCTGGCGCTGACACCCGGCCCCATTTTCGCCTTTCAGGCGAACTAAGCCCCTGACCTCCAAAGCAATTTAGGGGCGGGCATGTCGGAGCCGAGTGCGAACGAGCAGTATCTGCTGGAGCTGGTGAATGTGAGCCGCGCCCAGGCCGGCGCCCAGCCGCTGGCTTTCGATTTCCAGCTGAACGCCGCGGCCGAGCGCCACAGCCAGTGGATGATCGCTTCCGACACCTTCTCCCACACGGGGGAGGGCGGCTCCACGGCCACCCAGCGCATGACCGGCGCCGGCTATCAGCTGACCGGCTCGTGGGCGACGGCGGAGAACATCGGCTGGGCCAGCACGCGGGCTCCCGACGGGCTTCAGGACGAGGTGGCGCTGCTGCACACCAATCTGATGAACTCGCCGGGCCACCGCACCAACCTTCTGAACCCCGCCTACAGAGAGGTCGGCCTTGGCTTCGAGGTCGGCGAGTTCCAGGGCTGGAACGGGGCCTTCGTCACCGAGAACTTCGCCCGGACCGGCAGCGCCTTCTTCATCACCGGCGTCGCCTATCGAGACCTCGACGCCGATCGCGCCTACGACCCGGGTGAGGGCCTCGGCGGCCTCAGCGTCGTGGCCCGGAGCTCCACCGGCGCCGTCTATTCGGGGCAGACCTACGGGTCCGGCGGCTACGATCTCGCCGTCCCCACGGGCGCCTACACCGTGACCTTCTCCGGAAGCGGGATCACCACCACCACCCAGCAGGTCAACGTGGGTTCGGCCAACGTGAAGGTCGACTTCCTCCCGGCGGCGCAGGCCCCCACCACGCCGCCGCCGACCACGCCCCCGCCCACCACGCCTCAACCTGCGGGTCAGACCCTCAGCGGCACGAGCGGCGGGGACACCCTGGCGGGCGCTGCAGGCGCCGACACCATTCGCGGGCTGGGCGGCCCCGACCGCCTGTTGGGGGGGGAAGGACAGGACCGGCTGGAGGGCGCCGGCGGCGCCGACGTTCTCAATGGCGGCGCGGGCGCCGACACCCTGGTCGGCGGATCAGGCTCGGACCAGTTCGTGTTCGACGCGCCGCTCGGGACTGGCGTCGACCGCATCTCGGACTTCAACGTCTATGGCGACACCATCCATCTGGGCGCCGGCGTGTTCACCGCCCTCGGACGCGGCGTCCTCGGCGCCGACGCCTTCTGGACCGGACCGGCCGCGCACGACGCCACCGATCGCGTCATCTACAACCGGAGCACGGGCGAGCTGCTCTATGATCCGGACGGCACGGGCTCGGCCGCCGCCCAGCCCTTCGCACAGCTTGCTACGGGCCTGAGCCTCACCAGCGCCGACTTCCTCGTCGTCTGACGACGGCGGACGGTCCGGGCAGATTGCTGCATTTGGCGCCCTGCTGAACCAATGGCGATCTGGCCCCTTAGCGGTTGCCAGACCTGGGACCCGCAACATCAGCCCGGCGTCGAAGGAGTCATCATGACGTCGTTGGCCGACCAGAGCCTCGTGCAGATGGGCGGGCGCGCGAGCGTCCTCAGCCGGCAGAAGCGCGACCACATCAGGCTGGATGAGTTGCTGCAACGCCTGGACGACCTTCCGCCGGCGCAGCAGCAGCCGGTGCTTCTCGAGATCTGGCGCCTGGTGTTCACGCACGCCTTCGCCGAGGAGTCGGTCCTGTGGCCGGTCATCCGGCGCGTCCTGCCGGAGGGCCAGGAGCTCACGCTGAGGGTCGAACTGGAGCATCAGGCGATCAACGAGCTGGTGACCCGCTTCGAGTCGCTAGACCTCCGATCGGCGGAGCGGCAGCAGGTGCTCGACCGCATCGTCGACCTGCTCAGGCAGGACGTGCGCGACGAGGAGGACCTGCTCCTGCCTCGCCTTCAAAGCAAGCTTACCGAGGCCCAGCTTCGGCGGCTCGGCGTCCTCTGGGAAGCCGTGCGGTCCGTGGCGCCGACCCGCGCCCATCCGATCGTCGCCCGGCGACCGCCGGGCAACGTGCTGGCCGCGCTGCCGCTATCGATTTTGGACCGTTCGCGCGACCGGGTGGACAGCCGGCTTCACCGCGGCGCCGGGGCCGCGGCCCAGCCCCTTCAGGCGCTCAGTTCCGCCCTGACCCGAGCCTCGCACGCCGTCGAGCGGCTCCCCGGCATGCGGCGCGGAGAAGACCCCGCCACGCGCGTGGGCGGAGGATTCCACTTCGGTTGGGTGGCCGCGGCGGTCGTCACCGTCGCCACCGCCACGGCCGTAGTCGCGATCGCCCGCCGCCGACGCTAGTGGGCGGCGGCCGACGGCCGCAGCTCGGGCGACTGGCTGTCCCTTGGGCCCACCGAGAACCGTTGTGCGGAAGGTCAGCGAGGACAGCGGCCCTAACTACGGCTCTCGCCCGCGGAACTGGAGCGCGTTCACGGAAGCGTGCGGCGAACAGCCTTTGATGCCCTCCGGTTCTGCCGGCGCAAGGAGATCATCAAATGGCAAAACCGATAGCTAACACTCATCAGAACCGTGGCGCGGAAGCGCGCGAGGAAGCTCAGGCGCGCGCCGCGGCGGCTCGGGCCGAGGGCCAGGCCCGCGGGGCCGAAGCCAGAGCTGAAGGCCAGGCTCGCGGCGAGGAGGCCCGCGAACGCGCAGAGGACAGGCGACAGGAGCACGACCAGGCCAACCTGGACCACCAGCGCCAGCTCGCATTCCAGCTGACAGGCGAGGACGACTTCCTGGCAGCCGACCAGTTCTACTTCACCCGCTTCACGGCGCTGAACGGCTCTGGCGTGCAGGGCGGGGCCATCGTCGGCTTCGACGACGACACCGACACCATCACTGTGGCCATCTCGGCCCGGGGGCTGGAAGCGGATCAGCCGCACCTGCAGCACATCCACGGCTTCCCGGACGGACAGGACGCCATGACGCCGACCCGGGCCCTGGACACCGACAGGGACGGCTTCATCGAACTGGCGGAGGGCGTGCCGGCCTACGGCCCGGTGCTGCTGAACCTCATAGCCAATCACGCCAACGGAAGCGGCTCGGATAACGGCCACGCCCACGACGGGGGCGGTCTCGAAGGGTTCCCCACCGCGCCGGGTGGCGAGATCAACTTCGTGGAGACCTACCAGCTTCCGCTGGAGATGCTCGGCGCCGATCCCATGCTTGCGCTGCGCGAGATCGTCTTGCACGGGCTGACCGTGCCGGCGGGTCCAGGGGCAGGCACCCCGGGCGAGGTTGACGGCACCGCCGGCTACAAGCTCGTCCTGCCGGTCGCCAGCGGCGAGTTGGCCGAGGTGAACACAATGCAGCAACTGCGCGCCTTCGCAAACGCGAGCGGGTTCGACAGCGGCTGGGCCGTCGGCTGAGCCATGCGCGGCCGGCTGACCAGCCGGCCGCGCACTCGTCGCAGGGCGGATACGCCTCGTGTCCGCCCGACCGCCGCCAAACCCACGCGCGGCCACCGGCCGGGTCCGCGTGTCGAAGATTGACTTACGCGTTCGGCCGTGTTCTCTTTATGTTCTCATGTCCACCACCGCGCCAGTTCAGGATCGCCACTCGGCCATGCTCGCCGGGCTGGCCGCCATGACCCTGGTGCTGGCCCGCGACCTCCAGGCGCGCGCGCTTGAAGCGGCGACGACGGAAGAGGCGACGAAGCTCGCCACGGCTTTCCACCGGGTCTCCCGCGGCCTTCGCCAGACGCTCGCCCTGGAGCTCAAGGTGATCCGCGAGGCGCACGCGCAGCGGCGGGAGGCGGAACAGTCGGCCGCCGCCGAAGCCGCCGCTCGCCTTCTGCAGGAAGAGACCCGGGCGAAAGCCTTCAACGACCGACGCCGCTCGGTGCGCAGCCGCATCGACGACGCGTTCTGGTCGGAGCACGAGGGCTGCGACTGGGTGACCTCCGACCAAGCCGAGATGGCGCGCTTTCCCGAGCGCCCGCCGCCGGGCGATCCCATGTGGGACAGGCTGGAAACCTTCCTCGACGAGGCCGCGACGGAGCCGGACTTCCTCTCCCGCGACGTGGACATCCTGGTCATCGAAGCGTGTGACGCCATCGGACTCGACCCCGGCCTGCTCTACGAGATCGACGACCGCCGCCCGCCGGTGGCGGATCCACCTGCATCGGAAACCGTTCCTGAGCCCGCGGACGCGGACTCCTCCTGATCGACATCGGCTCCCCTGCCGGGCAGCGGGCGAGGGGACAGTCCGGGGCGGGGCCTTCCGCAACGGCCCCTTTGCCCTTATTCCGGCTGCATGACTCGCCGCCCAGTTCCCTTCGAGATTGGTCCCGTGCACTTCGTGGGCATCGGGGGCATTGGCATGAGCGGCATCGCCGAGATCATGCTGCGCACCGGCTACCAGGTGCAGGGCTCCGACGCGAAGGCGAGCGCCAACACCGAGCGGCTGGAGAAGCTGGGCGCGAAGATCTTCGTGGGGCACGACGCTGCAAACGTCGAGGGCGCCTATGCGCTGGTCTATTCGACGGCGGTGAAGGCCGACAATCCGGAGATGGTGGCTGCCCGCGCGCGCCGGCTGCCCCTGGTTCGCCGGGCCGAGATGCTGGCCGAGCTCATGCGGCTGCAGGCCTCCGTGGCGGTCGGCGGCACGCACGGCAAGACCACGACGACCTCGATGGTCGCCTCGCTGCTGGACGCCGGCGGGCTGGACCCGACGGTCGTCAACGGCGGGATCATCAACGCCTACGGCACCAACGCCAAGGTTGGCTCCGGCGACTGGATCGTGGTCGAGGCCGACGAGAGCGACGGCACCTTCCTGAAGCTGAAGTCGACGGTGGCGATCGTCACCAACATCGACCCCGAGCACCTCGACCACTACGGCGACTTCGACGCGGTGAAGAAGGCGTTCCGCGACTTCGTGGAGAACCTCCCGTTCTACGGCTTCGCGGCGGTGTGCATCGACCATGCCGAGGTCCAGGCGATGGCCGCGCGCGTCGAGAACCGCCGCCTCGTCAGCTACGGCGTGAACCCGCAGGCCGAGGTGCGGGCGCACGACATCAGCATGGGCCCCGACGGCGCGCGGTTCTCGGTGACGATCCAGCCGCGCGAGGGCGATGTGGTCCGCCTGGACGACCTGCGCCTGCCGATGACCGGCCAGCACAACGTCCTGAACGCGCTGGCCGCGATCGCGGTGGCGCGCGAGCTGGGCGTTGCGCCCGACGCGATCCGAAAGGGCCTGTCCGAATTCGGCGGGGTCAAGCGGCGGTTCACCACCACCGGCGTCGCCAACGGCGTGCGCGTGGTCGACGACTACGGCCATCACCCGGTGGAGATCGCCGCCGTGCTGAACGCCGCGCGGGCGGTGACCGAGGGCAGGGTCGTGGCCGTGGTGCAGCCGCACCGCTACACGCGGCTGCGCGACCTGTTCGACGACTTCTGCCGCTGCTTCGACGCCGCCGACACGGTGATCGTGGCGGACGTCTATGCGGCCGGCGAGGCGCCGATCGAAGGTGTGGACCGCGAGGCCCTGGTCTCCGGCCTGCGCCGCTACGGCCATCGGCGGGCGCTTCCGCTCTCGTCGCCGGCGGCCCTCGCGGGGCTGGTGCGCGAAGAGGCGAGGTCGGGCGACGTGGTCGTGCTTTTGGGAGCCGGCGACATCACCAGCTGGTCCTACGCCCTGCCGGACGAGTTGCAGGCGCTGGGCGCGGCCGCCGAATGAGCTGGCGCGACGAGCTGCCCGCGGTCCGCGGCAAGATCCTGAAGGACGAGCCGCTCGGCCCCTTCACCTGGTTCCGGGTCGGAGGACCCGCCGAGGTGATCTTCCTACCGGAGGACGAGGACGACCTCGCCGGCTTCCTGCAGGGCCTCGACCCTGCGGTCCCGGTGAGCCTGCTGGGCGTCGGCTCCAACACCCTGGTCCGCGACGGTGGCGTGGACGGCGTGGTGATCCGGCTGGGCAAGGCCTTCGCGAAGGTCGAGCCCCGTCCCGGAAGCCGGATCTTCGCGGGCGCGGCGGTGCTCGACGCCACCCTGGCCCGCGAGGCTGGCAAGGCTGGCATCGCCGGGCTGGAGTTCTATCGCGGCGTGCCGGGCTCAATCGGCGGCGCCCTGGTGATGAACGCCGGCTGCTACGGCTCCGAGACGAAGGACGTCCTGGTCGAGGCCTATGCCCTGACCCGCGCGGGCGAGCGCCTGACCCTGTCGAACGCCGACCTCGACTACAGCTACCGCAAGTCTGCCCGGGCGGCCGCGGAGCAGCTGATCTTCACCGGCGCCCTGTTCGAGGGCCGGCCTGACGATCCGGCCTCGATCGCGGCGCGGATGGACGAGATCACCCAGCGCCGGGAGAAGACCCAGCCGATCCGCGAGAAGACCGGCGGCTCGACCTTCAAGAACCCGCCCGGCTATTCGTCCTGGAAGCTGGTGGACGAGGCGGGCTGGCGCGGCAAGGCGTTCGGCGGCGCGATGTTCTCGCCCCTGCATTCCAACTTCCTGATCAACACCGGCGACGCCACCGCCGCCGACCTGGAAGGCCTCGGGGAGAGGGTCCGCGCCGACGTCAAGGCGAAGTTCGGCGTGGATCTCGACTGGGAAATCAAGCGGATCGGCAAGCCGACCTGAGGGGGACTTCCATGAAAGCGCTCTTCGCCGCGGCCGCGGCCGCCGCCCTGATGACCATGGCGTCGGCCCAGGCCGCGGACCTGTCCACCGTCAACCGGATCAACGATCAGGCCTTCAGCCACTCGGAGGTGCTGCCGCTCGCGGCCCACCTGACCGACCAGATCGGCGGCCGCCTCACCAACTCGCCGGCCATGCGCAAGGCGGAGGCCTGGACGCAGGCGAAGTTCCGCGAGTGGGGGCTGACCAACGTCCACACGGAAGGCTTCGAGTTCGGCCGCGGCTGGTGGATCGAGGACTCCTCCGTGCGGATGACGGCGCCCCGGCCGGTGAAGCTGCGCGCAATCCCGATCGCCTGGACGCCGGCCACGTCCGGTCCGCTGTCCGGGCCGGTGATCGTCGCGCCCATGGCCAAGGAACGCGACTTCGCCGAGTGGAAGGGCAAGCTGGCGGGCAAGATCGTGCTGGTCAGCTGGCCGGGACCGCAGCGGGACCCCAGCCGGATCCCCTTCGAGCGCTACACGTCCGAGGAACTCGCGAAGGAGAACACCTTCGTGCAGCCGGCCTACAACCCCGAGATCCTCGAACAGTCGCTCGAGCAACGGGCCTTCGCGGGGAAGCTCGACCGGTTCCTGAAGGCTGAAGGCGCCCTGGGTTGGGCCCGGATCAGCTACCGGGAGAACGGCCTGGTTCATGGCGCCGGCTACCTGCACAAGGTCGGCGAGACCCCGGCGCTGCCGGGCGTGGAGATCGCAGCCGAGGACTACCGGCGGCTGGCCCGCCTGGCGAAGGTCGGACCGGTGACCCTCGAGATCGACTCGAAGGTCCGCTTCGAGGACGCCGACACCCGGGCGTACAACGTCTTCGCCGACCTGCCGGGGACCGACCGCAAGGCCGGCTACGTGATGGCCGGCGCCCACCTGGACAGCTGGGTGGCCGCCGACGGCGCGGTGGACAACGCCGCGGGCTCGGCCGTGATCATGGAGGCGGCCCGCATCCTCAAGGCGCTCGGAGTCCGGCCGAAGCGGACCATCCGTTTCGCGCTGTGGAGCGGCGAGGAGCAGGGACTGCTGGGCTCCGCCAACTACGTGGAGCGGCATCTCGCGAGGCGGCCGCCGCATCCGGATCCGGCCCGCCGCGACCTCGGCCCGTGGGTCGGGCACACCACCTTCCCGGTGACGCCGCTGCCGGGCTACCGCGACATGGCCGGCTACTTCAACATCGACAACGGCTCCGGCAAGATCCGCGGCGTCTACGTCGAGGGCAATATGGCCGCCGCCCCGGTGCTGAGGGGATGGCTGGAGCCCTACGCCAGCCAGGGGGTGACCACGGTGGCCGCTGCACCGACGGGCGGCACGGACCACGTCTACATGGCGCGGATCGGCTTGCCCGCGTTCCAGTTCATGCAGGACGAGCTCGACTACAGCAGCACCACCCATCACAGCAGCGTCGACACCTACGACCACCTGCGGCCGGAGGACCTCAAGCAGGCCGCCGCGGTGCTGGCGTGGACCCTGCTGCAGGCCGCCGACGCCAAGGAGGCGCTGCCGACCAACGTCCTGCCCACCCAACCGAGCCCCGCGGATCCGTTCGCCTATCCCGACCCGTCGAAGAAGTAGGCGAAAGCCCCCGACCGTCGGTCTGCACGGGCTCCACGCGATGTCTCCTTCTGACGCGGCCAGGCTGGGCGCATCCTGCTGACATCGCCCTGGCAGCAGTGCGCTTGACGGGAATCTTCCAGGGGGGCACGCGAGACCCATGCGCATCTCAGCTCTGTTCGCCGCGGCCGCCCTCGTGGCCGTCGCCGCCCCCGCCTTCGCCCAGGACCTGGCCGCGGGCGCCGCCGCCGTCCGGCAGAAGGCGCTTACCGACACCACGGCCTGGGCCGTGGCCGAGTCGCTGACCACCGAGGTCGGGCCGCGCATGACCGGCTCGCCGGCCATGGAGCGTGGCCGCGACTGGGCGGTGGCCAAGTTCAAGGAGCTCGGCTTCACCAACGTGCGGGTCGAAGCCTTCACCACGCCGGCCTGGTTCCGCGGCCCCGAGTCGGCCGAGGTGGTCGGCCCGGTGCCCCACAAGCTGCACATCCTGGGGCTGGGGAATTCCAGCTCCACGCCCAAGGGCGGGCTGACTGCGGAGATCGCGCTATTCCGCTCCTGGCAGGAGCTGCTCGACCAAACCGAGGGCAGCCTGAAGGGCAAGATCGCCGTCGTCACTCAGAAGATGCCGCGGACCCAGGACGGCTCCAGCTACGGCTTCGTCAACGCCCAGCGGAGCCAGGGTCCCCGCGAGGCGGCTCGGCGCGGCGCCGTGGGCTACCTGACCCGATCGCTCTCCACCGACGACACGCGCCTTCCGCACACTGGCGGCGCCCAGCCCGGCGGCATCCCGGCCGCTGCGCTCTCGACGCCGGACGCCGACATCCTCGAGCGGCTTGTGGCGCGTGGCCAGCCGGTGCGTGTGAAGCTCGACATGCGCTCCACCAGCAATCCGAAGGCGCCCGCCTACAACATCGTCGGCGAGATCCGCGGGACCGAACGACCGGATGAGGTCATCGTGCTGGGCGGCCACCTGGACTCCTGGGATCCCGGCACCGGGGCCGTCGACGACGCGGCCGGCATCGGCATCACTACGGCGGCGGCGAAGCTCGTCGCCTCGATGGGCGCGCCCAAGCGCACCATCCGCGTCGTGATGTGGGGCTCGGAAGAGCAGGGCGGCTCCTCGGGCGCCTACCTGGCGGCCAACCGCGCCGAGGTCCCGAAGATGGTGGTGGCCGGCGAGAGCGACGGCGGCGCCGGGCGCATCTGGAGCCTGAGCCTGCCGGCCGGCAGCCGGGCGCATCCTGCGATGAAGGCCTTCGAGGCGGCCGTCTCTCCGCTGAACGTGGTGGTTAACCGCACGGCTCCGCAGTCCGGCGGCGCAGACATCGCCGGCCTGATCTCGGCCGGCGTGCCGTTCGTCGACTTCAACCAGGATATGAGCCGCTACTTCGACCTGCACCACGCCGCGGACGACACGCTGGACAAGATCGATCCGGCCGAGCTTTCGCAGAATGTCGCCGTCTGGGCGGCCTTCCTCTACACGGTCGCCAACAGCGACATCGACTTCCGACAGTTCAAGGACAGCAAGTGAGCCTTCCCCTCTCCGGCCACCACGTCGCCGTCCTGCTGGGCGGCCCCTCCTCCGAGCGCGAGGTCAGCCTCGTCTCGGGGCGCGAATGCGCCGACGCTCTGGAGCGCCTTGGCGCCAGGGTGTCCCGGGTGGACGCTGGGCGCGACCTCGCCCAGGTCCTGACGAAGCTGGCGCCCGATGTCTGCTTCAACGCCCTGCACGGAGAGTGGGGCGAGGACGGCTGCGTACAAGGGGTCCTGGAGACCCTGCGGATCCCCTACACCCACTGCGGCGTGCTGGCGTCCGCGCTGGCCATGGACAAGGCCAAGGCCAAAGCCGTACTGGCCGCGGCCGGCGTGGCGGTGCCCGGAGGCGGGCTGTTCAACCGCTTCGAGGTCGCCGCCGGCCACGTGATCGCGCCGCCATACGTGGTGAAGCCGAATGCGGAAGGTTCGTCGGTCGGGGTTTTCATCGTGCAGGAGGGCGCCAACACGCCGCCGCAGGAGGTGGTCGCGCCGTCCTGGACCTACGGCGAGGAGGTGATGGTCGAGCCCTACATCCGTGGGCTCGAACTGGCCGTCGGGGTCATGGACGGCAAGGCCATGACCGTTACCGAAATCGTGTCGCACACCGCCTTTTATGATTATGAGGCTAAATATGGCGAAGGCGGCTCGGAGCACGTCGTGCCGGCCAGAATTCCGCCTCATGCCATTGAAAGTGCGAAGAAACTATCCGAGCTGGCGCATGCAGCTCTTGGTTGTCGGGGGGTTACCCGGTCCGATCTCCGTTATGACGACATTAACGACATCATGGTCCTTTTAGAGGTCAACACCCAACCCGGCATGACGCCCACCTCGCTCGTTCCTGAGCAGGCGGCAGCGCAGGGCGTGGGGTTCGACGACCTGGTTTTGTGGATCACGGAGGATGCCTATGCCCGCGTTGGAGCGGGGAGGGTCGCAGGTTCAGGCGAAGCCTCGGGCCAAAGCGCCCCCTAGAGCAACGAAGCGCGCGCCGGCGAGGACGTCGGCGGCGGCCGCGGGCGCACGCCCGCAGGGGGCCGGTCTCTCTCCCAAGAAGGCGCTGATCGCCGCGGGCGCAGTGATGACGCTGGCGCTTGTCGCCACGCTCGGGACGGGCGGCCGCGGCGAGCGTCTGGGTGAGGCCGTCGGCTCCGCCGTCGATGGGCGGTTCGGCCAGGCCGGCTTCAAGCTCCGGGCGGTTCACGTGGAGGGCGCCTCTGCCATGGCGGCTCCCGACATCATCGCCGCCACCGGCGTCTACAAGGATCAGCCGGTGCTCGGACTCGACCTCCAGAAGGTCCGTGAGCAAGTGGAGCAGGTGGGTTGGGTGAAGGAGGCGCGGATCGTGCGCCTGCTGCCGGACACCCTCGTGATCGCTGTCGTGGAGCGCAAGCAGCTCGCCGTCTGGCAGAGTGGCGGCCGCACCTTCGTGATCGACGAGCGGGGCCAGCCGATCCCGGAGGCCGATCCGGGCCGCTTCCCGTCGCTTCCGCTGGTGGTGGGGCAGGGCGGCGCGGAGATGGCGCCGGGGATCCTGCCGACGCTGTCGCAACGGCCCCGGTTGATGGAGCGGATGGAGGCGCTGGTGCGCGTCGACAACCGCCGCTGGGACCTGCGGCTTAAGGATGGATCGATCGTCCAGCTTCCCGCCGTCGGCGAGGAAGAAGCGCTCGCCCAGCTCGAACAGCTGGATCAGCGATCGCACATCCTGGAACTCGGTTTCGAGCGGATCGATCTCCGCAACCCTGATGTGGTCGCCGTACGGCCACGCCAATCGGCTCCGGCCGGCCAACTCGTCGCAGAAGGCGCCTGAGGAACCCCGAATGTTGAAGGCTGCACAACGCGCCGAGCAGAAGAAGGAGAGCCGCGAAGGTCTGCGTGCCGCCATTGCGCGCCCGCAGGTCGTCGCCGCCGTGGACCTGGGCGCGTCGAAGGTTACCTGCTTCATCATGAAGCCTGAAGGCGTTCGCCGGGGGGATCGCACCCTGACGACCGCCGGCGTTGGCTACGTTCAGTCGCGCGGCGTGCGCGGCGGCTCGATTGTCAATCTGGACGAGGCCTCGGAAGCCATCGCCCAGGCGGTGGAGCGGGCCGAAAATGTCGCCGGCGTCAGCGTCCAGGGCGTCACCGTCGCGACGGCCGGCGGACAGCTGACCTCTAACCGGGTCGCCGGCCGCGTTTCGCTCGGCGCCCGGCCGATCAGCGATCACGACCTGGTCCGCGCGATCAGTCACGCGCTGGCCCAGATCAAACTGCCTGGCCGTCGCGCGGCGCACATCCTGCCGATCGCCTGGGCGGTGGACGGGCAGGGCGGGGTCCGCGATCCGCGGGCCATGTTCGGCCGTACGCTGGGCGTGGAACTGCTGGTCGTCTCGGTTTCCGAAGCCGTGTTCCAGACGCTCGGCGCCTGCGTGGAACGCGCCCACCTGCAGTTTGACGGCGTGGTCGCCGCGCCCTTCGTCGCGGCGCTCGCGGCGCTCGAAGAGGACGAGATGGACCTGGGCTCGGTCTGCATCGACATGGGGGGCGGTTCGACCTCGGCCGCCGTGTTCAACGCCGGCAGCCTTGTGCACGTGGAGACCGTGCCGGTGGGCGGGCAGCACGTCACGCAAGACATCGCCCGTGGCCTGTCCACGTCGATCGCGGGGGCCGAGCGGATAAAGACGCTGCATGGTTCAGCCATTGCCTCCGCCAACGAGGACCGCGAGATGATCGAGGCCCCGCCGCGCGGCGACGATCCGGGCGCCGGTCCAGTGGTGGCTCCGCGCTCGCTGCTCAAGGGCATCATCGCCCCGCGCGTGGAAGAGACGTTGGAACTGCTGCGGGACCGCCTGAAGGCGTCGGGCGCGCCCATCGAGGCTGGCGCCGGCCTCGTGCTGACCGGCGGCGCGAGCCAGCTGGCCGGGGTTCGGGAAGTCGCTGTGCGCGTGTTTGACCGTCCGGTGCGCCTCGGCCGCCCGCGCCGGGTGCCGCACCTGGCCGACGCCGCCTCAGGCCCGGCGTTCACGGCGGCGGCGGGAATCCTCCACCGCGCGGCCTTCGGTCCGCGCGAGGCGGTCTCCGCCAAAGCGCTGGCCTCGGCTAAGCTGCGCCGCGAGCCTCTCGACCCTGGGGCCAACCCGGTGGCGAAGGCGGCCGCGTGGCTGCGCGAGAACCTGTAGGCCTACTTCTCGCCCCGGATCGTCTTGGCGACCGCCTCGGCCGTCTGGCCGATCAGGCTGCCCTTCTGGTTCATGAAGGCGCCGACGCCCAGCGTGTTGGCGGCGCGCGTCACGGTGAACTGCCGGATCACCTGCCCGGACGGGCTCTTCAGCGTCACGTCCACCGTCATTCGGTTGCTGCCCGCGAGCGCGCCGACCATGAAGCGGGTGGCGTTGCTGACCACCCGATAGTCGGAGATCACGAAGGCAAGGTCCGCGGGCGGCGCGCCTGAGGTTCCGCCGCCGAGTTCGACCCGGATTGCTTCCGTCAGCGAGCCGACGGCTTCCGGCGGCGCCTTCTCGGCGGTCGACGAGCCGCTGACGTTGCGGATCGAGACCTGGCTGGGCGCCACCATCACCGATCCCCCCGCGGGAGCCGAAGCTTCCTTCACGGTGGTGGAGCAGGCGCAAAGCGAGGCGGCGCAAGCCGCCACCAACAGCGGTCTGAACATCGTTCCCTCCTGGTCCCTCCCCCGCCACGGCAACGCCTGTTCTTCATTGCGGTTCCGACCAGCTCAAAGCGGCTGAAGGCGGCTATCTTTACGGCCAAGCTCCTGCCTGCGAGACAGGGCGTCGCAGCTCCGCGATTCGTGCCGAGTCCCTGTGGAACAAGCCGTTTTTCTGGCCTGTCGCAGGTCGAAGCCCCGGCGACTCACGCTATGCCCTTAACCCTCGATTAAGGATGACGGGCGCAATTTTCACCCATCCTTAAGGAGGTGCTGGTCGAGGCGGTCGATCAGCGCTGAAGTCGGTTTTGGAAGGACGTGGGGTCCGATGGCAATTTCTCTCTCAGCTCCGAAGGCCACTGAACTGAAGCCGAGGATCGTCGTGTTCGGCGTCGGCGGCGCAGGTGGCAATGCGGTCAACAACATGATCGAGGCGGGGCTGGAGGGCGTCGAGTTCGTCGTTGCCAACACCGACGCCCAGCAGCTGCAGTTCGCGAAGACGGACCGCCGCATCCAGCTCGGCGTGCAGGCGACGCAGGGCCTGGGCGCCGGCGCGCATCCGGAAGTCGGCATGCACGCGGCTGAGGAGTCGATCCCCGAGATCGGCGAGCACCTGGACGGCGCGCATATGGTGTTCATCACCGCCGGCATGGGCGGCGGCACCGGCACCGGCGCGGCCCCGATCATCGCAAAGTGCGCCCGCGAGCGCGGCATCCTGACGGTGGGCGTGGTCACCAAGCCCTTCCACTTCGAGGGCCGTCACCGCATGCGCCTCGCTGACGCGGGCATCGGCGAGCTGCAGCGCTACGTCGACACGCTGATCGTCATCCCGAACCAGAACCTCTTCCGTGTGGCCAACGAGCGCACGACCTTCGCCGAGGCCTTCGGGATGGCGGACCAGGTCCTGCACTCCGGCGTCCGCTCGATCACAGACCTGATGGTGCTGCCCGGCCTGATCAACCTCGACTTCGCCGACGTCCGGACGGTCATGACCGAAATGGGCAAGGCGATGATGGGCACGGGCGAGGCTAGCGGCGACGACCGCGCGCTGATGGCCGCCCAGAACGCCATTCAGAACCCGCTGCTCGACGAAGTCTCGCTGAAGGGCGCGAAGGCTGTCCTCGTGAACGTCACCGGCGGGTTGGACATGACCCTGTTGGAAGTGGACGAGGCCGCCAACGCCATCGCCGAGCAGGTGGATCCGGAAGCCAACATCATCTTTGGCGCCGCTTTCGATCCTACGCTCGAAGGCAAGGTGCGCGTGTCGGTGGTCGCCACCGGCATGGATGGTGTCTCAATTGCTGCGATCGAGCCCCGTCTGGAGCGCCGCGCGAACACCACCGCCCAACCTCTGCGTGCCGACACCACGCCGCTGACGGCGGCCGCGGCTTCCGAGCCGCTGGTTGCGGTGTCACCGGAGCCGGTCGTCTATGAGGCGCCTGTCGCTGAGGCGCCGCAGGCTGACCTCTACGCAGCACCGGTCGCCGTCGCGCCGCAACCGACGGCTCCCGTCAGCCGGATCGTCGATCCCGCCGTCGAGGAAGAGATGGCGGACGAGCCGCTGTTCGCCGAACCTTACGAGACCCGCCGTCCGCGCGGTGGCTTCTTGAGCCTGTTCGGCGGGCGCCCGCGCTACGACACGCCCGCGCCTCAGGCGGCTCCGGCTCCCGCACCGCGCGCCTCCGCCAGCCGTGGGGGGGCGCTGCCCGTCGAGCAGCCGCAACTGCGCGATCAGCCGGAAGCCGGCGAGGATCTCGAGATTCCGTCCTTCCTGCGCCGCCTGGCGAACTAGCGCTACCGCTCCATCAAACGTGAATGTTGGGCGATCAGTGTTCGATCTAGGCTGCCCCTTCAGTCGCGGAAGCGGCGGGAGGGCGGCCATGCTTCGAGAGCACAGAATCTCGGTTGATCCTATCGAAGGCGGCTGGACGGTCCGTTGCGAGGGCGAGATCCAGCCGCTGATGTTCCTGTCTGGCCGCAAGGCCGAAGAGCAGGCCCGCGCGCTCGCCGCGGCGCTCGGCCGGGCCGGGCACGAGGCGTTCGTGTACATCCACGACCGCTCGGACGCCCTGGTGGGAACCGCCCGCTACGGGATTCCGCAGCCCCGGATCCTCGAGCGCGCGTGAGGTTCGAGCGGCCGCTCCCGACAGGGCGGCGCTGCCTGTCCCCAACCGAAACAAAGCGAAACAGCAAGTGTTTTGCTGCGGTGCGGCAATCTCTTTAGCCAGACGTTGGGACGTCGTGCGGTCGCAGGGCCGCTGGTAAGAGTCTTTAGGAAGGTCCCCCTTGGCCGCAGACGCATTTCAGGACCGGGCATTCCAGCACACCCTCCGTACTCCGGCGTTCTTCGCTGGCGTGGGCGTGCACACCGGAGCCTATACGCGCGTCAACGTCCGTCCTGCGCCGGTGGATCACGGTATCCTGTTCGTGCGCCTGGACGTGACCGATCGCGACAACCGAGTTCCGGCCACCTGCGAGGCGGTGTGCAAGACCCAGCTCGGAACCGTTATCGGCAACGCCGCGGGCGTCACCGTCTCCACCATCGAGCACCTGATGGCTGCCCTGGTGATGCTCGGCGTCGACAATGCTGTGGTCGAGCTCGACGGGCCCGAGATGCCGATCATGGATGGCTCGTCTGAGCCCTTCGTCCGGATCCTTGACCGAGCTGGCCGGCGCGGACAGCAAGCCGCCCGTCGCTATATCGAGATTATCGACACCGTCGCGGTGGAAGACGGGGACAAGCGCGCCAGCCTGTCCCCGGCCGAACGCTTCGAAGTCGCCTTCGAGATCCGCTTTCCGACCACTGCCGCGATCGGCACTCAGACGATCGACATGGCCATGGACGGCTCGACGTTCCGCCGGGAGCTGGCCGACTGCCGGACCTTCGGCTTCCTGCACGAGGTGGAAGCACTGCGCGGCATGGGCCTGGCTCGGGGCGGCAGCCTTGAGAATGTCGTCGTGATCGAGGGTGACCGGATCCTCAACCCCGAGGGCCTGCGCCGCCCGGACGAGTTCGTGCGGCACAAGGCGCTGGACGCGATCGGCGACCTCTATGTGCTGGGCGCTCCGGTCATCGGCCGCTTCGAGGGGGAGCTGGCGGGTCATGCGATCAACAATCAGCTGGTCCGCGCGCTGCTGGCCCGCCCCGACGCCTGGCGGGTGAAGACCTTCGTCGAGGATCTCGCCGAGGCGGTCTGAATACAGCACCGTTGCGAGCTCTTCGCAGCGGGTGTTGACTGGCCTCCTCAAGAGGAGGCCGCCATGTCCGCCGAACCGATGCAGGACGCGCTCTCGCGCCTCTACAAGCCGCCGCACCAGTTCACCGTCGCCAAGGCGATCGACCATGTGGATACGCACGGCCGCCGGTTCATCGCGCTGTCGCCCTTCCTGGTGATCGGCTCGGTGGGCGGGCAGGGGGTGGACGTCTCGCCGCGCGGAGGCGGGCCTGGATTCGTCAGGGTCGATGAGGCCGGCAAGACGCTGTTCATGCCGGATCGGCCCGGCAACAATCGCATCGACAGCCTGAAGAATATCGCCGAGAGCGGCGAAGTGGGCCTGATGTTCATGATCCCGGGGATCGACGACGTCTACCGGGTGAACGGCCGCGCCGACCTGGCGGAGGACGAGAGCCTCCTCGAAGCCTTCGTGGAGTTCGGCAAGCCGCCGCGCTCGGTGCTGCGCATCGCCGTTCGCGAGACCTTCCTTCATTGCCCCAAGGCGCTGATGCGCGCTGACCTCTGGGGCGACAGCCACAAGATCGAACGTTCGGTCTTGCCTTCCCTCGCCGAAATGGTCAGCGACCAGATCGGCCTGCCGAAGCCGGCCACCACCCACGAGGAGCAGGTGGAGAGCCTCAAGCAGACCCTCTGAAGGCCCGCTGGCTCGCCAAACGTCCGCCGCTTTCCCGCGGCATGGTCACATCCGGTGGCGGTTCCGTTTGCCGGCCGCGCCCGGCGTGGTTTAGAAGCGACTCCTCGCGTGGGGGCGCGCGTCTGTCCTTTGAGGTGAAGGTGTCTCTGCTTCGCAATTCGTGGGCTCGTCCGGTTCTCGTAGCCGGCGTCTGCGCTATCGCCCTGACCGGGTGCGCCGGCCGTCAGAAGAAGCCGCGGCTGGCCTATGAGGAACGGCCGGTCGAGCTGCTCTACGCCACGGGCGCCGACCGCCTCGACCGCCGCCAGTGGGCGCAGGCTGTGAACTACTTCCAGGAAGTGGAGCGCCAGCACCCCTATTCGGAGTGGTCGCGCCGCGCGATCCTCATGCAGGCGTTCGCGCATTACCAGTCCAACGACTATCCGGAAGCGATCGCCGACGCCGACCGGTTCATCCAGCTCTACCCGGGCAATCCGGCGGCCGCGTATGCCCACTACATCAAGGCCATCTGCTACTTCGAGCAGATCGTGGATGTGGGCCGCGACCAGGCCGCCACGGGCCAAGCGCTCGCCAATCTCAGCGAGATCGTCCAGCGCTATCCCCGTACGGAGTACGCGTCGGACGCACGCCTGAAGATCGACATGGTCAACGACCAGTTGGCTGGCAAGGAGATGACGGTCGGGCGCTGGTACCTGCGCAGCGGCGACACCCTGGCCGCGATCGGCCGGTTCCGGACGGTCGTGGACCGCTACCAGACCACCAGCCATACCCCCGAAGCCCTCTACCGGTTGGTGGAAGCCTATCTGACGATCGGCCTGGCGGATGAGGCGAAGCGCAACGGCGCCGTTCTGGGCCACAACTTCCCGGGCGACGCCTGGTACGGCGACGCCCACAAGCTCCTGACGTCGCGCGGCCTGCGTCCTGCGGTGGAGCCGACCGGCGCGTCCGGCCGGCGCGGGTTCCTGAAGATCCCGTTCCGCAAGGACAAGTCCGAAACCATCAGGCCGCCCGCCGCCATCATGGCGCCGGCTCCCACGGGCACGGACGCCTCCGCGACTTCGGAACCTAAGGCGAACAACTAGCCCTTCCTTGGGGCCTGATTCCAGGCGATCTTCGCGCCGTGCTCATGGGACTTTGGATCCGCGATGTCGTCCTGATTGAGGCCCTGGACCTGTCCATTGGGCCCGGCCTCACCGCGCTTACCGGTGAGACTGGCGCGGGCAAATCGATCATCCTGGACGCGCTGGGGCTCGCCACTGGCGCCCGTGCCGACGCGGGCCTCGTGCGGCGCGGTGCGCAGCAGGCGGCGGCCTCCGCCGTTTTCGCGCCCAATGCCGACCACCCCGTCTGGGAGGTCCTGGAGGAGAAGGGCCTCTCCTACGCCCGCGACGAGGACCTGGTGCTTCGCCGGACGCTTTCCGCCGACGGGCGGAGCCGCGCCTTTGTCAACGACCAGGCCACCGGCGTCGGCGTCCTGAAGGAGGTCGGCGAATTGCTGCTCGAGGTGCATGGGCAGCACGAGACGGTGGGCCTGCTGGACTCCCGCACCCATCGTCCGCTGCTGGATGCCTACGGTGATCTCTCGCGGCTGGCCACAGCGGTCGCCGAACGCTGGCGCGGCTGGCGCGAGGCCCGTGAGCGGGTCGACGCCCTGCGCGCGGCGGTGAATCGCTCGGCGGTGGAGGCTGAGGAACTACAGCTCCGCCTCTCCGAACTCGACCGGCTCGATCCGCGGGAGGGTGAGGAGACCCGGCTGGCCGAAGAGCGCGCCGTGCTGGGCGCCGCGGAGAAGGCTCTCGCCGACATCTCCCAGGCCAGCGAGACCTTCGAGGGCCTGGGGCCCCGGGTGGCGTCGGCGATCCGCGCCCTGGAACGCGCCCGCGAGCGGGCCGTGACGGCGGGCGCGGCGACAGATGGGACGGCGGTGACCCGCCTCATCCAGGCCTCTGAGGCGCTCGACCGCGTCCTGATCGAAGCCGGCGAGGCCGAGGCCGCCGTCGAGGCCGCGGCGGCCGCCTTTGAGTTCGAGCCGGATCGACTGGAAAAGACGGAGGAGCGGCTATTCGACCTGCGCGGCCTTGCCCGCAAGCTGAACGTGGCCGTCGAGGACTTGCCGGTCCTGCGCGTGCGCTTCGCCGAGCAGCTGCGGGCCGTCGAGACGTCCGGCGACGAACTCAAGCAAGCCGAGATCGCGCTGAAGGGCGCCCGCGACGCCTACCTTGTCGCAGCCGGCGAACTGACCTCGGCGCGTCGAGCGGCCGGCGACCGACTTGCCGAGGCCGTCATGGCGGAGCTTGGCCCGCTGAAGCTCGAGAAAGCGCGCTTCCGGGTCGCGGTGGAGCCGCTGATCGAGGATCGGGCCGGTCCTGCCGGGCTCGACCGTGTGGCGTTCGAGATCGCCACCAACCCGGGGGCGCCGTTCGGCGATCTGGGCGCCATTGCCTCAGGTGGCGAGCTGGCCCGCTTCGCCCTCGCCCTGAAGGCCGCTCTGGCCGGCCGCAGCCGCGGGCCGCAGCCGCTGATGATCTTCGACGAAGTGGACCAGGGTGTGGGCGGCGCGGTAGCCGACGCCGTCGGTCTTCGCCTCAAGAGGCTCGCGGCCAAGGCCCAGGTCCTGGTGGTCACTCACTCGCCCCAGGTCGCCGCCCGGGCGGAAGCCCACTGGCGCATCGCCAAGGCTGGCGACGGCGAGCGAATCCGCACGGCCGTCGAGATCCTTTCGGCCGACGACCGGGAGGAAGAAATCGCCCGCATGTTGGCCGGAGCCCAGATCACCGATGCCGCCCGGGCCGCGGCCCGGGCGCTGATCGGCGCGTGATCGAACGCGGGCGGATCGGCTAGGGTCGCGTATGGATTCACGCACGCCAGTCGACCAGCTCACCGAAACCCAAGCCGTCGAAGAACTGACCGCGCTCGCGGACGAGATCGCGGCCCACGACATCCGCTATTTCCAGCAGGATGCGCCGACGGTCTCCGACGCCGAGTACGACGCGCTCAAGCGTCGCAACGCTGAGATCGAGCAGCGCTTCCCGCAGCTGATCCGGGACAATTCGCCCAGCCTGCGGGTCGGAGCCACCCGATCGGAGCAGTTCTCACCGGTCGAGCACGGCACGCCGATGCTGAGCCTGGACAACGCGTTCTCCGACGACGAGGCCGTCGAATTCGACACCAAGGTGAAGCGCTTCCTGCGTCTCGACGAGGAGGTGGCGTACACGGCCGAACCGAAGATCGATGGGCTGTCCTGCTCGATCCTCTACGAACGAGGCGTCCTCGTGCGCGCAGCGACCCGCGGCGACGGCCGGGTGGGCGAGGACGTCACCGCAAATGTGCGGACCGTGTCCGAGATCCCGAAGCACCTGCACGGCGAAGGCTGGCCGGAGGCGATCGAAATTCGCGGCGAGGTGTACCTGGCGAACGATGAGTTCGCGGCGATGAACGCGGCGGCCGAGGCGGCGGGCCAGCGGACCTATGCCAATCCGCGCAATGCCGCGGCCGGGTCGCTGCGCCAGATCGACCCGAAGATCACAGCCCAGCGACCGCTTCGATTCTTCGCCTATGCGTGGGGGTTCACCAGCGCGCCGTTCGCCGACACTCAGTGGGAGGCGCTGGGCAAGCTCAAGGCGTGGGGCTTTCAGGTCACCCCGCAGAGCCGCTGCGTCGCAGGAGTGGCGGGATTGCTCGAGGCCTACCGCGAAATGGAGGCCGTGCGGCCAAAGCTCGGATTCGACATCGACGGCGTGGTCTACAAGGTGGACCGGTTGGATTGGCAGCACCGGTTGGGCTTCGTGTCCCGCGCGCCGCGATGGGGGATCGCCCGCAAATTCCCCGCGCAACAGGCCCGCACTGTTCTCGAGGCCATCGACATTCAGGTGGGCCGAACGGGCGCCCTGACTCCGGTCGCGAGGCTGACGCCGGTGACCGTCGGCGGCGTGGTGGTCACCAACGCCACCCTGCACAACGCCGACGAGATCGAGCGCCTGGACGTGCGGATCGGGGACACGGTGATCCTGCAGCGGGCGGGGGACGTGATCCCGCAGATCCTTTCGATTGTGCCGGAGGAGCGGCCGACCGACGCGGCGCCGTACGACTTCCCTCAGGTCTGCCCCTGTCCGCTGAAGACAGACGTGGTCCGCGAGACTACCGCCTCGGGCGCCGACACGGTCGTCCGCCGGTGCTCTGGCGAGTTCGCCTGTCCGTTCCAGAAGCTGGCGCACCTGCGCCACTTCGTGTCCCGCCGCGCCTTCGACATCGAGGGCCTGGGTGAAAAGCAGCTGACCGCCTTCGCCGACCGCGGCTGGATCCGTGAGCCGGCCGACATCTTCCGCCTCGCCAAGGACGAGGAGAAGCTCGCGGAGTTGCGCACGACGGAAGGCTACGGCGAAACCAGCGTGAGGAACCTCGTGGCCGGTATCGAAGCCCGGCGCGAGATCGCCCTCGAACGGTTCGTCTACGGCTTGGGCATTCGACACGTCGGCGAGACCACGTCCTTGGCCCTGGCGCGGCACTTCGAGACTGTGGAGGCCTTCGTCGCGACCGCCACGGCGGCATCCGAACAGACCGCCGGGCCGATGTACGCCGAACTCTCTGATCTGGAAGGGCTTGGTCCCACGGCGCTAACCGCTGTGCTCGACTTCGCGCGCAGCCGTCCGGCGCTGCTGATCCCGCCTGACGCATCGGTCGAGGAGCACCTGCGGCTGGCGATCCCGAGGCTGAACGCGAAGGCGCGTGGAGCATTGGCGGCGCAGTTCGGCAGCTGGGCGGCTTTCGAGGCCTCGGCGGCTCATGCCCTATCGCAGACGCCGGGCGAGGCGTTCCAAGAACTGGCCTCGGTGGGCGCCGTCGGCGTGGTCGCGGCCCGGATGATCGCCGCCTTCTTTGGTGAGGACCACAACCGGGCCATGGTGGACAATCTACTGGGCCAGCTCCGGGTGATCCCGGCCGAGCGGCCCAAGAACGACACGGCCGTAGCGGGCAAGACGGTGGTGTTCACGGGAGCCTTGGAGAAGATGACCCGCGACGAGGCGAAGGCCCAGGCAGAGCGGCTCGGGGCCAAGGTGTCCGGCTCGGTTTCGAAGAAAACCGACCTCGTGGTAGCTGGCCCGGGCGCCGGCTCCAAGCTCAAGGACGCGGAGAAGCACGGCGTCCAGGTGCTGACCGAGGACGAGTGGCTGGACCTCGTGAGCGGCTAGTCCGGCCACTTGAGCTCGGCGCAGGCGCCGGGCTCCGCGGTGAACATCAGGCTAGCCACCTTTCACGTGCCTTCTGCTCGCGCTCTGCGGCGCACCGCCGAGGCGGGCAGAACGGCCGAGGCGCTCAGGCTGAGGGCAATCGACGCATCATGGAAGGGCGCTCGCGGTGACAATCCAGGTGGCGGACGGCAGCTTCGGGCCTTCCGGCCCGTCGTAGGCTGCCAGCGTCTCGCGGATCGCCGCCACTACCGCGTCCCGCCTGTCCGGGTTCTCGCGGAGCATCGCCCCCAGCGGCCCCACGCGCAGCGCCAGACCGACCGCCGTCCGAAGATCGCCGCTACCGATTGCTTCGTCGTGCGGCGTGACCGCGACGTCTGCAAAGCCTGCCTCGCCCAGGATCCGCCGCACCCGCTCTGGATCGGCGAAGGCGAAGGGACCGGGAGCGTTGGGACCGGCGGGGGGCGGCGGCTCGGGCAGATGCTTCGCCGCGGCCGCCATAGGTACCGTCATGATGGGGTTCTCGAGCAAAGGACGCCAACAAACGAAGGCGAGACGGCCGCCGGGCCGCAGGGCTCGCCGTACATTCGCGAAAGCTGCCTTCGGGTCCGAGAAGAACATCACGCCGAAGCGGGAGAACGCGCCGTCGAAACTGGCGCCGGGGAATGGGTGGGTCTGTGCGTCGGCCTCGACGAAGCTGACCCCGGCGGGGGCCCGCCGGCTACGCGCGACCTCCAGCAGTGGCCGCGAAATATCGACGCCCAGCACTTCTCCGTCGGGGGCAACGGCCGCGGCAAGGTCGAGGGTCGTCTGTCCGGCTCCGCAGCCGATGTCCAGGATCCGCTCGCCGGCTCCGGCCGCGAGCCCGGCCATGGCCCGCCGGCCCAGCGGCGCCAGCTGCCGATCCAGGGCCCCCTGCATTTCGGCCCAGGTCTGACCGGCGGCGTCGTTCCAGTAGGCCTGCTGGGCGGCGTTCGGCGCGTCGCTCATGCTCAGACCGGCCCGCAGGCTTGTTCGAGCCAGGCAGCTACCTCAGGCTCCACTTGCGGCGCCACCACCGCCAGCACGCGGGCGTGATAGGCGTTCAGTTGCTCGCGCTCCTCCTGGGTGAGCAGGCCCGGCAGGATCAGCCGCCGGTCGATCGGCGCGAGCGTGAGGGTCTCGAAGCCGAGCATCGGCCGCTCGCCCCCGGGGATGTCCTTCGGAGGCGTCACCACCTGCAGGTTCTCGATACGGATGCCGTACGCGGCTTCCTTGTAGTAGCCGGGCTCATTGGAAAGGATCATGCCGGGGCGGAGGGCCACGGTGTTCGGCGCCTTGGAGATCCGCTGTGGGCCCTCGTGGACGCCCAGGTAACTGCCCACGCCGTGGCCAGTGCCGTGGTCGTAGTCCAGGCCGAAGGCCCACAGAGGGGCTCTCGCGAGCGCGTCGATCGCCGAGCCCGTCGTGCCCGCCGGGAAACGGATGCGGGCCAGCGCCAGGTTTCCCTTCAGCACCAGGGTGAAACGCTCGCGCATCTCCTCGCTCGGTTCGCCGATCGCCACGGTCCGCGTGATGTCCGTCGTGCCGTCGAGGTACTGCGCGCCGGAATCGACCAGCAGCAGCGAGCCCTTCTCCGCCCGCTTGTTGAGCCGTTCGGTCGGCCGGTAGTGGACGATCGCGCCATTGGACCCCGCGCCGGCGATCGTGTCGAACGACAAGTCCTTCAGGGCGCCCGTAGCTTCCCGGAAGGCTTCCAGAGTCTTCACCGCCGTGATCTCGTCGGGCGTGTTCACCTGGCCTTCCGTCGCGAGCCAGTGGAGGAAGCGGCTGACTGCGGCACCGTCGCGGGCGTGAGCGTTGCGGGCGCCCCGGATCTCGACTTCGTTCTTGCAGGCGCGGGGGAGGGCGCAGGGGTCCTCGGCTCGGATCACCTCGGCGCCCGCGCCGGCGAGCGCCTCGAAGTACCACGCCGACGACTGGCCCGGATCGACGGCGACGCGCTTGCCGCGCAACTCGGACAGGGCCTGAGGAAGGTCTTCGGGTGTCTCCAGGCGCACCTGGTTGCCGAGCCAAGAGGGAAGGTCGGGCGTCACCTTGTGGGGATCCAGGAACAGGCGCGCTGTGCCGTCGCTGTTGAGGATCGCCTGCCCTATCGGCAGGGGCGAGCGGATGACATCGCCGCCACGAACGTTGAACAGCCACGCGATCGAGGCTGGCGCGGTCAGCACTGCGGCGTCTGCGCCGCCCGCCAGGCCCGCGCCGATCCGCGCGCGCTTTGAAGCGGAGTCTTCGCCAGCATATTCGAGCGGGTGGGCGACGACGGGCGCGATAGGCTGCGGCGGCCGCGCCTCGCCCCAGGCTTGGTCCAGTGGGTTGGGCGTGACTGGCTGCAGTTCTGCGCCGGCCCGGGCGGCCGCGGCCTTCAGCCAGTGCAGCGCGTCGGGACTGTGCAGGCGGGGATCGTATCCGATCTTCTGGCCCGGCCGCGCGACGGTCTCCAGGTAGGCGGGCACGCCGCCCTCGACCAGATCGCGAATCTCGAACAACCCGGTGTCCACCTGGTCGCGCACCTGCAGGGTGTAGCGCCCGTCCACGAAGACAGCGGCCTTGTCCTTGAGGATGACCGCCGCGCCGGCCGAACCGGTGAAGCCGGTGGCCCAGGCCAGCCGGTCGTTGGCGGCCGGCAAGTACTCGTTCTGATGTTCGTCCTCGTGCGGCACCAGGAAGCCATCCAGTCCTTGTGTCGCCATGGCTTGGCGGATCAGGGGGACGTGCTTCGGGCCGAAGGAGCGGTCGGTGGTCTCGTCAAAGGTCTGGCGCATGGAGGGGATTTAGTCCGATCCCCTGGCTCGGCAAAGGAGGCTCTACTAATACCCGGGTACAATTGACGGCGTGCGGGCCTGGACGTAAGAGGATGCATGGACAAGCAGAGCCGCCGCCAAGTGATCCGCGACTTCAAGGAGGCGAAGACGAAAGCCGGGGTGTTCGCCGTGCGTTGCTCGGCGACCGGCGAGGCTTGGCTCGGCACGTCCAAGAACCTTGAGCAGCAGCAGAACGCCATCTGGTTTTCGCTAAAGATGGGCGCCTCGGGGCGGCTGCACCCGGACCTGCATGCCGCCTATCGGCAGCACGGCGCCGAGGCCATCGTCTACGATGTCGTGGAGGCCATCGAGGAACTCGGGACCTATGGACGCGACCGCCAACTGAAGGACCGCTTGACGCATTGGCTCGCCGCCATGAACGCGAAGAAGGTGTTCGGCTAGGCGCGCTTCAGGACCAGTGTCGCCCAGGCGTCGCGATGCAGCCGTCGCACCAGGCGGAAACCCTTCGACGTATAGGCCGCCAGAACCCGGCGCTCCTGGGTCCGGAGCAAGCCGGACAGGATGGCGATGCCGCCCGGCCTCAGGGCGAGCTTGATGTCCTGAGAAAGCGCCACCAGTGGCGGGGCCAGGATGTTGGCGAAGACGAGGTCATAAGGCGCCTGGCCGCGAACCTTCTGGTCATCCAGCCCGCTGGCGTGGACGAACCGGGCATGGGCGTTGTTGAGCGTGGCGTTCTCGTTGGCGATCCGCACCGAAACCTTGTCGATGTCGGTGCCCACGGCCACTCGGCTGCCTGTACGGGCGGCCGCAATGGCCAGCACGCCTGTGCCGCAACCCACGTCCAGAACCCTGTCGAACCGGCCTGCCTTCAGAAGGTCGTGGAAGACCAGCAGGCAGCCCACCGTGGTGCCGTGGTGACCTGTGCCGAAGGCCGCGCCCGCCTCGATGCGCAGGTTCACGGTGCTCGCCGGCGCGAGACCCCGGTCGTGAGCGCCGTAGACGAAGAACCGGCCAGCCCGCACCGGTGGCAGGCCGGACAGCGCCATGGCCAGCCAGTCGGCGTCGGCAAGTTTTTCCGTGGAAACGCGAAGCGCGGGCCGGCCGGCGAGGACCTCGTCAAGGGCGGTGCGCTCTTCCTCCGACGTCGGGAAGGCGTCGATCCGCCAGACGTCGTGGTCCTCGTCCTCCTCCAGGATGGAGTAGGTCAGAGTCTCCGTGCCAGGAGTCTCGTCGATCGCGGCCGCGGCGGCCTCTGCCTCGGCGCGGGGGCCACGGGCGGTGATCTGGAACGCGTCGTCGCTCATCCCGCGCCGTCTAGCGGCCGTGGCGGCGAAAGGCGAGGGGGATCAGCCTTCGACGACCGGACTGGTGTCCCCGGTTGCTTCGGGCGCGACCTCGTCGTCAAAAGCCGGCGGAGGAGGCGGTTCGGGCGAGCGCTCGACGCCGTACGCCACGCCGCCGGCCATCGAAGGATACGGAGCGGGCGCGACCGCCGACTCCTGCCAGCCGTTCATGGCATAGTCCACGGGCTCGGGCTCGGGCTCGGCGTCATCGAAGGCGCTGTAGTCATGCGGCGGCGCCTCAATCACCTGCGGGGCGTCGCGCCAGGCGACGGACTGCTTCCAGTCGGAGCCCACGAGGTAGTTCGGCAATTGGCCGTCGGCGTAAGCGATCGTCATGCCGTCATCGAAGGGGCCTGTGGAGCGGACGCCGGACCAGCCTGCGAAGATCTGTGGCCCTTCCGGGCGTTCGTCGCCGCGCAGGTCGGGCCTCATTGCACCGCCGAGGAGCAGCCCGGCGACGGCCGCGAGTCCGACCCCCGAAATCAGCTTCCTGTAGTCCACGGCTTCAGCCTTTGATCATCGAGTTCCTGGCCCCTAGAGCGCGCCACGGGCCGGTTGGTTCAGGGGGTGCTGGCGCCATCTGAAATGTCCGTGCGTTCAGACGGGCGGGAGACTTCTCGATGAGCAAATACAGACCACTGTCCGAGCGCCTTGCGGGACATGAAGGTCCCGAGTGGCGCGCGAGCTTCGCCGAGGTGGAGGAGGTGCTGGGCTTCCCACTGCCGAAGACCGCCCGGAGCGGACGGTCGTGGTGGAGCGCTGCGGACAAGCCGCACGCCAGGGCCTGGTCGCAGCACGGCTTCGAAGCCGACGTCGACCATGGGGAAGGGACGGTCACCTTCCGGCGGGGTGGCTTCGTTCCGAGCGGCGCGGAAGCGCCGCCTGAGGCGCCCGACGCGAGCGCCGATTACTCGCTGGACGTTCCACCGCCGCCGGCTGAGCGGCTCCAACTCACCTCCACGGAGGTCATCGACGTCAAGCCGGGCCGGAAGATCACGACGGTCGGCATCGCCGCCCTCGCTACCGGAGCCGTGGCCATCGTGGCGGGGGTCGGCGCCCTGGTGGTGAGGGGAATGCGGCGGCGCTAGGGCTCAAGCCTTCTCGACGAAGCTGTCCAGGACCTTCTTCTCGCCGGCCTTGTCGAACTGGACGGTCAGCTTGTTGCCTTCGACGCCGCCAACCTTGCCGTAGCCGAACTTTACGTGGAAGACGCGGTCGCCGCGCGTGTAGGCGCTGGCGGCGGAGCTTTCGGAGACGGCCACCAAGCGGCCCTCGCCCTCGATCACCTGCTGACGGCCGGGGTGGCTGCCGCGGTAACCGGCGGACTGGGCGCGCTTCCAGCCGGGTGACGAGTAGCCGGCGCCGAACGACGGGCTCTCATCCCAGCGGCTGCCGTGCTGTTGCATGCCGGGGCCGCCGCCGTAGTAGCCGGTCTCGGAGGAGGCCTCGACGTTGGCCGGGGGAAGCTCGTCCACGAAGCGGGAGGGCAGCTGGCTTGTCCAGCGGCCGTAGACCTGACGGTTGGCGGCGAACGAGATACGGGCCTCCTCGCGGGCCCGCGTGATGCCCACGTAGGCCAGGCGGCGCTCTTCCTCGAGACCCTTCTCGCCCTTCTCGTCCATCGAGCGTTGCGACGGGAACACGCCCTCCTCCCAACCGGGCAGGAACACCAGCGGGAACTCCAGGCCCTTGGCCTGGTGCAGGGTCATCATCTGGACGGCGTCGTCGCCGGACTCGCGCTCGAGATCGAGCACCAGCGAGACGTGCTCGAGGTAGGCCTGCAGGGTCTCGTGGCTCTGCATGGAGTTGGTGAGTTCTTTGAGGTTCTCCAGCCGGCCCTGAGCCTGGGGCGAGCGGTCGAGCTTGAGGGCGTCGGTGTAGCCGCTCTCCTCCAGAACCTGCTCCATCAGCCGGGCGTGGTGCATCCGCTGCGCTTCGCCGCGCCAGCGGTCGAGGTCGCGCAGGAAGTTGGAGAGCGAAGTGCGGGTGCGGGCGGCGAGCTCGTCGGTCAGCACCACCTGGCGCGCGGCATGAACCACGGGCACGCCGTCGAGGCGGGCGATCTGCAGCAGCTTCTGGACGGTGGTCTCGCCGATGCCGCGCTTGGGTGTGTTGACGATGCGTTCGAAGGCGAGGTCGTCGTCGGGAGATTGGATTAGTCGCAGGTATGCGTGGGCGTCGCGGATTTCGGCGCGCTCGAAGAACCGCTGGCCGCCGATGATCTTCACCGGGATCTGCAGGAGGGCGAAACGCTCTTCGAAGGCCCGCATCTGGAAGGACGCGCGGACCAGGATTGCCATGTCGCGGTAGCGGCGGCCGGCGCGCTTGGCGCGTTCGACCTCGTCGGCGACGAGGCGGCTTTCGGCCTCGCCGTCCCAGACGCCGCGGACGATGACCTTCTCGCCGCCAGCCGCTTCGGTCCACAGGGTCTTGCCGAGGCGGCTCTTGTTGGCCGCGATCAGGCCCGAGGCGGCGGCCAGGATGTGGCTGGTGGAGCGGTAGTTGCGTTCCAGCCGGACGACCTTGGCGCCCGGGAAGTCCCGCTCGAAGCGCAGGATGTTGTCCACCTCGGCCCCGCGCCAGCCGTAGATCGACTGGTCGTCATCGCCCACGCAGCAGACGTTCTGGCTCTTCTGGGCCAGCAGGCGCAGCCACAGGTACTGGGCGACGTTGGTGTCCTGGTACTCGTCCACCAGCAGGTAGCGGAAACGCTGGTGGTACTCGGCCAGCACGTCCGGCTGGCTGGTGAGGATGGTGATGTTGTGCAGCAGCAGGTCGCCGAAGTCGCAGGCGTTCAGCACGCGCAGGCGCTCCTGGTACATGCGGTAGAGCGCCTGGCCACGGCCGTTGGCGTAGTGGGCGCTCTCGGCCGGCGGGAGTTGGTCGGGCCGCCAGCCGCGGTTCTTCCACTGGTCGATCAGCCCGGCCAGCAACTTCGCCGGCCAGCGCTTGGAGTCGATGTTCTCGGCCTCGATGATCTGTTTGAGCAGCCGCTCCTGATCGTCGTCGTCCAGGATGGTGTAGTTCGACTTCAGGCCCACCAGCTCGGCGTGCCGGCGCAGGATCTGGGCCGCCACGGAGTGGAAGGTGCCCAGCCAGCGGAGCCCTTCGGCCTGCGGGCCGATCATGTGGGTGATCCGCTCGCGCATCTCGCGCGCCGCCTTGTTGGTGAAGGTGACGACCAGCAGTTCCCACGGGCGCGCGCGGCCCGTGGAGAGGATGTGCGCGAGGCGCGTGGTCAGCACGCGCGTCTTGCCGGTGCCCGCGCCGGCCAACACCAGCACAGGGCCCTCGACCGCCTCGACCGCCTCGCGCTGCTCGGCGTTCAGGCCATCGAAAAAGTCGACGGGGCGGGAATCCACCCGCGCCAGATCGCTGATCCGCGGGGCGGGGGCTTGGTAGTCGGACTGGGATTCGGGCGGTGACATCGGCAGCCGTTTAGCACGTCAGGCGGCCGACGGCAGCCAGTGTGTTCGCTCTCCGTTCCTCAGCGCAGGACCTGTACCAGGGCGGCGAGGGCGGCCACGAGGCCGAACAGCGGGATCATCGCGGCCTGGACCGCGGATTGCTTCGCCACAGCCTTGGCAATCGCCTTGCGGCGCGGCGGGTAGGCCTTGTCGGACATCGGGAACTCCCTTTTCCAGCAGATGGGATCACGTCCGCCCCGCGCAAGGGAGAGGGAAACGCCAAGGCGCCCTGAGGAACTTCGCCGCAGGGGCGCCGTTTGGCTGGGCGAAGGGTATCGGAGGCTTGCTGTCCAATGGCGGAGACGTCCGGACGCCGGATCCCGACCTGGGCTGCGTTCCTGGCCGGCATGGCCGCGGCGCTGCTGCTCGCGCTCGCCTGGATGGGCTGGTCGCAGACGCGAGGCGCCGGCCGCGACCTGGACCTCCAACTGGGGCCAGCCGTTCCGGAGCTGCCGATGCCGAGTCTGCCGGACGCGCCGCGCCTGCCGGACGCGCCGCTGCCGGTTCCGAGATAAAGAGAGGGAGACCTATGACCGACCACAGCACGAACGCCTCCACCAAGAAGGCCAGCCGCAAGATCCCGCCCCTCGTCTGGATCGTGCTGGCGCTGCTGGTGGTCTGGCTCGTGGTGGCCCTGATGCAGCGCCAGGGCTCGGACCGCACGCCCCAGGGTGGGTCCACCCCTTCCCAGGCTGAAGGAACCTCCGTGATGCCCGCGGCTCCGGCTCAGGGCGATGCGCCCGCCACGCCGGCGGGATCGATCAACGGCCCGGCGCAGCCGCCCGCCCAGTAGGCTTCGCGGGCTCCTGGGCAAAGCCCAGCGCGGCGACCCGGCAGGCGGAGGCCAGCGGGCGCTCGCCGCGCTGGGCGTCGATGCGGCCGATGAGGCCAGCGAGGCTCGCGCCGCGGGCTTTCGCCATGTCTTCCAGGACCGCCCAGAACTCCGGCTCCAGCGCGATAGATGTCGCATGGCCGGAAAGCAGGACGGAGCGTTTCCGGAGTGCGGGCATAGAGATTGTTTACAGGCGTGCGCCTAAACCCGCCAACAGGGACTTGCGCAAAGATGACGCCCGCGTCATTTTCCACTCGACAAAGCTGACGAGGATTGCCTGCCGCCATGGCGATGACCGCCGACACCATCGACCTCTCGGAAGCGCCCGCGCGGACTTCGCGCAAGCTCGACTGGCCGACCGCCATCCGGTCGCTGCGACGGCTGCTCTCGGACAAGGACGACACCACAGCGGTGTTCGAGATCATGCGGTCGCTGAACGGCGCATCCACGGCGAAGGGCTACGACCGCCTGCTGCGCACGGCGCAGGGCGGGCGGATCGCCTACGAACGCCCGGAGTTCGCCCAGCGGCTGATGGACGACGCCTGGCTGGACAGCCTGCCGGAAGGCTCGGTGGGCGCCGCCTACCGTCACTTCGTCCGTTCTGAGCGGCTTTCGGCCGAAGGCCTGGCGGAGGTCAGCCGCCAGGGCCTTGCGCAGATCGAGGAACAGCATCCCTACGCTTGGTTCGGCCGCCGGACGCGCGACGTGCACGACATCTGGCACATCCTTTCGGGCTATCACCGCGACGCCCTGGGAGAGGCCTGCCTGGTGGCCTTCTCGTACGCCCAGACCAAGGGCCTCGGATGGGCGCTGATCGCTGTCGGCGCAGGCCTGCGCTCGCTGAAAGAGACGCGCCATCCCTATCGGAAAGCTATCTGGCAGGGCTACGTCCGCGGAAAGCGCGCGAAGTGGCTGCTGGGCGAGGATTACGAGAGCCTGATGGCCGAGCCGCTGGAGCAGGCCCGCCGTCGGCTGAACATCACGCCGGCGACCGTCTACAACTCCATCCCGGCGGATGCCCGCGACCTCGTGGTCGGGGGCTGAGTTCCGAGCCACCGCGAGAGCGGAGGCATACCGCAGGAACAAACGAGCGGGGCAGGGCCTTTGTAGCGCTCTGGAGGCCCGCCCGCATGAACGCCATTCCGCGCTTCGAAACGCTCACGCGGCTGGGCTTCGCCGCCCGCGGCGCCCTTTATCTGATGATCGCCTACCTCGCCATCGAGACGGGGCGGAACACGGGCAGTTCGGGCGCGCTGCGTACGCTGGCCCAAGGTGGAGCGAGCCAGGTCGCCCTGTTCGTCATTGCGGTGGGCCTGCTGGCCTACGGCGCCTGGCGCTGCGCCGAAGCCGCGCTCGACCTGGAAGGCGCAGGCGACGATGCGAAGGGCCTCGGCGCCCGCGCGCTGCACGGGCTGAGCGGCGTCGTTCACGTCCTGCTCGGCCTGCTCGCGCTGGGTCTGACTTTCGGCCTGGTCGGGCCCGGCGGCGGCGGCGGCGGGGGCGAGGACACCGCGACCGGATGGCTTCTGGGCCTGCCCGGGGGCGAGGTCCTCCTGCGCGTGATCGCGCTGGGCTTCATGCTCGGCGGCCTCGCGCAGGGCTGGAGCGCCTACCGGCTGAAGTTCCTCAAGCAACTGGAGCCGCAGGCGGCGGGCAAGTCCTGGGTCCGGTGGGTCGGGCGGCTCGGCTACGCCGCGCGCGGCGTCGTCTTCGTGCTGATCGGCGTACTGCTCTGGCGAGCGGCGGCCGCCCACGATCCGCAGCAAGCGGGTGGAGTGGGCGAGGCGCTGGGCTCCCTCAGCGGATGGCCGCAAGTGCTGGTGGCGCTCGGCCTGGGCCTGTTCGGCGTGTTCAGCATCGTCCAGGCGCTTTACCGGCGCATAACCGATCCGAAGGTGCTGCAGAGGCTGGGCGCGAGAGCGCACGCCTGAGCGCGCCGATCGTCCCGGGCCTCGGCCGGAGCCTTGAGGCCGGTCAGTCCTCGCGCTTGGTCTGGTCGTGCAGGCGGCGGAGCTTATCGGCCTCCAGCTTGGAGGCGGTCTTCTCCGCCTTGGTGCGGCCGAAGCGGACGCGGTTCTCGGCCGCCGTCTTCCCGGCGTCCAGCTTGGCGCGGGCCTTGCGCGCCTTGTTCAGGTTGATGGGCTGGGTCATCGGGCCGGAGCATGCCACGGGCGCAGGCCAGCGCAACCGTGCGGCGCGCTTGCTCGTTTGGGGGCGGCTAAATCAGACGAGGAAAGCACGATGATCCAGCCGTCCGACATCCAACCGCACATGGAAGTCATCGGGTCCGACGGCGATCACGTGGGCAAGGTCGACCAGGTGGTCGGCGACGAGATCGAGCTGTCGAAGCTGGATCTCGGCGCCGGGTTGAAGCACCACATGGTCCCCATGAGCTGGGTCGACCGGGTCGAGCAGGACAAGGTCTGGCTCAACCGCACCAAGGACGCGGCCAAGGCCGCCTGGAAGATCCGTATCTAGCGGACGTTGGCGCAGAACCGCTGGATGCGGCCGCAGGCGTCCTCCAGCACCGGGTTGGCGGTGGCATAGCTGATGCGGAAGAACGGCGAGAGGCCGAACGCCGCGCCATGGACCACGGCGACGCCCTCGGACTCGAGCAGTTCGTTGGCGAAGTCCTCGTCCGAGCCGATCGTGCGGCCGCTGGGCGCCGTCTTGCCGATCAGCCCTTCGCACGACGGATAGACGTAGAAGGCGCCTTCGGGGGTGGGGCAGTGGATGCCGGTCGCCTGGTTCAGCATCGAGACCACCAGGTCGCGGCGCTCCTGGAACAGCTTCTGGTTCGGCTTGATGAAGTCCTGCGGGCCGTTCAGCGCCTCGACCGCCGCCCACTGGGAGATGGAGGCCGGGTTTGACGTCGACTGGCTCATCACCTTGCGCATGAGGTTGATCAGCGGCTCGGGGCCGCCGGCGTAGCCGATCCGCCAGCCGGTCATCGCGTAGGCCTTCGAGACCCCGTTCATGGTCAGGGTGCGGTCGAAGAGCGCCGGCTCCACCTGGGCGATGGTCGAGAACGCAAAGTCGTCGAACACCAGGTGCTCGTACATGTCGTCGGTGAGGATCCAGACGTGCGGGTGGCGCAGCAGCACGTCGGCCAGCGCCCGCAGCTCCGCCCGGGTGTAGGCGGCGCCCGACGGGTTGGAGGGAGAGTTGAGGAACAGCCAGCGGGTCTTGGGTGTGATCGCCGCCTCGAGCTGTTCCGGGCGCACCTTGAAGCCGCTCTCGTCGCTGGTCATCACCGCCTTCGGCTCGCCGCCGGCCAGCAGGACGATGTCCCAGTAGCTGACCCAGTAGGGGGTCGGCACGATCACCTCGTCACCCGGGTTCAGGGTGGCGACCATGGCGTTGTAGATCACCGGCTTGCCGCCGGGCGAGACGTTGATCTGGCTGGGCTTGTAGGCGAGGCCGTTCTCGCGCTGGAACTTGGCGCAGATGGCTTCCTTCAGCTCCGGGATGCCATCGACGTTGGTGTACTTGGTCTTGCCATCGCGGATGGCCTTGATGGCCGCTTCCTTGATGTTGTCCGGCGTGTCGAAGTCCGGCTCGCCGGCGGCCAGACCGATGACGTCCCGGCCCTGGGCCTTCAGCTCCCGCGCTTTCTGGTCGGCCGCCAGGGTGGCGGACGGCTTCACGCGCGAAAGCGCGGCGGACTGCAGCGACATGGTACTGGCCCCTCAAGAGACTGTGGCTTGCGGATTGGGGGCGGGTTTAACGCAACCCGCCCCCGGGGCAAACCCGCTCTCCAGGGGGTTAGATGAAGTTCGTGAGGCCGATGTCGGCGAGGCTCTTGCCCACCAGCACGACCGAAGCGTCGGCGCCGTCGGTCGGAACGCCGTTGGAGTCGACGAAGACGTAGACGTCCTGCCCGACCTGGGCGGCGACGTACTGGGCGCCCGCGCCACTGATGTGCTCGTTGGCGATGCGCAGCGCCTCGTCGTAGCTGGCGGCCACGAACTCCGAATACTCGCGCGGCAGTATCGCAGCGGCGGAAGGGGCCGAGCCGAGGGCGTAGATGCTCACCTGGTTGAAACGCAGGCTGTCGTCCGCGCCGTTCCAGTCGAGGATGGTGTCGTCCTGGCCGGCTGCCGGGCGGGTGTGGGAGACGAACTCGAACACGTCGCGGCCTTCGCCGCCATAAAGCACGTCCTTGCCCACCGAGACGGAGGCGATGGTGTCGGCGCCCGCGCCCGCGTCCACGATCGCGCCGCCGCCGTAGAAGATCGCCACGCGGTCGTCGCCGTCTCCGGCGATCACCCGGTCGGCTCCGCCGCCGGTGCCGATGATGTCGTTTCCGTCTCCGCCCACCAGGGTATCGGCGCCGCCCCCGCCGTTGAGGTCGTCATCGCCCAGGTCGCCCGAGATGTAGTCGTCGCCGCCATGGCCGCCGATGAAGTCGTCACCCTGGCCGCCGAGGAGCGTGTCGTTCCCGCCGCCGCCAATGACGTCGTCGTCGCCCTTGTTGCCGTGGGCGAAGCCGCCGCGCGTCTCCTCCAGGGTGGAGACGCGAAGCACGTCGGCGCCCTGGCCGCCATAGAGGGTGTTTGAGCCGCGGCCGCCCGAGAGGTCGTCAGCGCCGCTGTTGCCCTGGATCAAGTCGTCGCCGAGGCCGCCATCCACGGTGTCGGCGCCGGGGCCGCCATAGATGCCGTCGTGATTGGCCGTACCGGTGATGCGCTCGCCCGACGCGTCGCCGACCAGCAGCTTCGAACCGTCGGCGAACACCGCTTGGCCGTTCCTGGTCACCTCGGTCAGGGCGGTCCCGAACTTCACCGTCCGCTCGCCGATCGTCACGAGGATGCTCGGCACCTCGGGGGTGAGGATCAGCGGATCGTAGGACTGATAGACGACGCTCACCCGGTTCGCCGGCCCGCTGGCGAAGGTCAGGGTGTCGGCGGCGGTGATATTGGCCGCCTGGTCGGCGGTGATGGTCTCGAAAGCGTAGGTCGGCACAGCAGCCTCTCCGGCGAAAAATCCCTCTCGGCCCAAGCCCGGCCGTAACCCTGTGATGCGGCATGTTGCGTAAAAACGCAACATGGAAGTGCGCAACATGCCGGCGGCTTGACCGGCCAGCGCTGATCGGCGACCTCAGGCCCCGATGCGCCGCCTCCTGCAGTTCCTGTCGAACATGGACGTCAAGGCGTGGCGCGCCCTGCTTGTCTCGTTCGTGCTGTTCGGTGGCGTGGGCGTCGTCTTCGTGTTCGGGGCCCAGGTGCTCGGCTTCGACGGCGAGGCGACGGTCGAGCAGTGGATGGGAGCCGGCGCGGGTCCGTGGGCGCTGCCCGTGGCGGTGGCGGCCTTCGCGCTGCTGGCCTTCGTGGGCGTGCCGCAGTTCATGCTGATCGCCGCCGCGGTGGTGGCGTTCGGGGCGTGGTCGGGCTTCGCCTATTCCTGGGTCGGCACGATGGTGTCGGCGCTGATCGGCTTCTACCTGGGCCGGATCGCGGGCGCCCGCACGCTGGACACCTTTTCCGGCGAGGGGCTGCGCCAGTTCATGGAGCTGGTCGGCCGGAACGGCTTCTTCGCCAGTCTGATCGTGCGCCTGGTGCCTTCGGCGCCGTTCATCGTGGTCAACATGGCCGCCGGGGTGACGCCGATGCGGCTGCGCCACTTCGCGCTCGGCACGGCCATTGGGATCGTGCCCAAGATCGCGCTCACGGCCTTCGCCGGCAATTCGATCATCCAGGTGCTGCGGGGGGAGGGCGGCAGCCACCACGTCGCGCTGATCGCCGGAGTCGGCCTGCTGTGGCTGGTGATCGGCTGGTACGCGCGCAAGTGGCTCAAGGCCCGGGAAGCGGCCGTGGTCCAGGAGAGGGACCCCTGATGCTGACGCTGTTCTATTCCCCCGGCTCCTGCTCGCTGGCCTCGCACATCGCGCTCGAGGAGGCCGGCGCCGACTACGCGCTGGTCCAGACAAACACCGCGCGGGGCGACCAGCGGAAGCCCGAGTACCTGGCGGTCAACCCCAAGGGGCGGGTGCCGGCGCTGGTGACCGAGCGGGGCGTGCTGACCGAGACGCCGGCGATCCTGGCCTATGTGGCGCAGGCCTATCCTGCGGCGGGGCTCGCGCCGGCCGATCCGTGGGACTTCGCCCAGATGCAGGCGTTCAACAGCTATCTTGCCTCGACGGTCCACGTGGCGCACGCCCACAAGCATCGGGGCTACCGCTGGGCGAGCCAGGAAAGCTCGTTCGCCGACATGCGCGCCAAGGTCCCCGAGAACGAGGCGGAGTGCTTCCGGCTGATCGAGGCCGAGCACCTGAAGGGCCCCTGGGTCATGGGCCAGCAGTACACCGTGGCGGACGGCTATCTCTTCACGCTGACGGACTGGCTGGAAGGCGATGGCGTCGACCCGCGGCAGTTTCCCAGGGTCTACGAGCATTATCAGCGGATGCGCGCGCGGCCCGCGGTGAGCAAGGTTCTTGCCGAAGAGGCGGTCTAAGGCCGCGCTTTCGGGAACAGTCTTGCGGCGGAAGCCCGGATTCGGTTAGAAGCATCGCATGCGTACGCGGCTCGACAGCCTGCTTCTTCTCTCGCTGGGGCTTAGCCGCCCCTGGGCGCCTCTCTAGGCACGCGAGACCTTCGCGGCCGGGCGCTCAGGGGCATTGATCCCCCCGCCCCACGATCTGAACCTCCGCGAAGAGACATCCCCATGACCGCCCAGGCCTACGACCCCGCCGCTCCGCGTTCCGAACAGGACCGCGTCATCGTCTTCGACACCACCATGCGCGACGGCGAGCAGTCGCCCGGCGCCTCCATGTCGCTGGAAGAGAAGATCGAGCTCGCCAAGATCCTGGAGGAGATGCGCGTCGACGTGATCGAGGCCGGCTTCCCGATCGCGTCCAACGGCGATTTCGAGGCGGTGAAGGCGATCGCCGAGATCGTCACCGAGAGCACGGTCTGCGGCCTGGCGCGGGCTGGGATGGCGGACATCGAGCGGGCGGCCGAGGCGCTGAAGAAGGCCAAGCGCGGCCGGATCCACACCTTCCTGTCCACCAGCCCCAGCCACCGCGACCACATCCTGCGGGCCAGCCAGGAAGACATCCTGGAGATGATCACCAAGTCGGTGACCCACGCCCGCAACCTGTGCGGGGACGTGGAGTGGTCGGCGCAGGACGCCACCCGGACCGAGCAGGACTTCCTGCGCCGCTGCGTCGAGGCGGCGATCCGCGCCGGCGCCCGCACGATCAACATCCCGGACACCGTCGGCTACACCTATCCCAGCGAGTACGCCGAGATCTTCCACGACCTGATCCAGAACGTAGACGGCGCCGACAAGGCGATCTTCTCCACCCACTGCCACAACGACCTGGGGCTGGCGGTGGCCAACAGCCTGGCCGGGGTGCAGGCCGGCGCGCGGCAGGTGGAAGTCGCCGTCAACGGGATCGGCGAGCGGGCCGGCAATGCAGCGCTGGAAGAGATCGTCATGGCCCTGAAGGTGCGCGGCGACCGGCTGCCGTACCACACGGGCATCGAGGCCCAGCACATCACGCGGGCCAGCCGCTACGTCTCGGCGATCACCGGTTTCCCCGTGCAGTTCAACAAGGCGATCGTCGGCAAGAACGCCTTCGCCCACGAGAGCGGCATCCACCAGGACGGGATGCTGAAGGACCGCGGCACCTACGAGATCATGACGCCCGAGTCGGTGGGGCAGGGCTCCTCGAACCTGGTGATGGGCAAGCACTCGGGCCGTCACGCGTTCCGCGAGAAGCTGAAGGCCCTGGGCTATGAGCTGGGCCAGAACGCGCTGAACGAGGCGTTCCAGCGGTTCAAGGATTTGGCCGACAAGAAGAAGCACGTGTTCGACGACGACCTGGTGGCCCTGGTGGACGACGCCCTGGCCAGCCAGGCCGACCGCGTCCAGGTCAAGCACCTGCGGGTGATCGCCGGCACCGAGGGTCCGCAGGAAGCCTTCCTGACGGTGACCATCGATGGCCAGGAGAAGTCGGCGAACGCCACCGGCGACGGCCCGGTCGACGCGGTGTTCAACGCCATCCACACAGTGGTGCCGCATGACGCCATCCTGCGCCTGTTCCAGGTGCACGCGGTGACGGAGGGCACCGACGCCCAGGCCCAGGTCTCGGTGCGCCTGGAGGAGGACGGCCGGATCGCCACCGGCCAGGCCGCAGACACCGACACCCTGACCGCGTCCGCCAAGGCCTACGTCAACGCGCTCAACAACCTCTTCGCGCGCAAGGAAAAGAGCGCGCCCGACGCGCGCGTCGCCAGCGGCTTCTGAGGCCTGCGCCGCCTCGCGCGGCGCAGGGCCCAAGCCCATGCTGTGGATCCTCCTGACGGTTGCCGCCGCGCCGCTGCAGGTGGCGCGCAACGCCATGCAGCGCGGGCTGGTCGGCGAGGCGGGGCCGTGGGGCGCGACGCTGGTCCGCTTCCTATTCGGGCTGCCGTTCTCGATCGCCGTGTTCGCGGTCGTGGCGCTGGCCACGCCGGACGCCGACCCGCATCCGTCGGCCCGGTTCTGGACCGGCGCCATCGCCGGCGCGATCAGCCAGGTGGCGGCGACCGGGGCCCTGCTGATGGCCATGCGGCGCTCCGGCTTCGCGGTGGCCACCATGCTGCAGCAGTCCTCCCTGCCGCTGGCGGCCCTGATGGGCTGGCTGGTGCTGGGCGACCGGTTGGACGCCGCCGTCTTGGCCGGCGTCGCCCTGGCGACCGCGGGCCTCGTCGTGCTCTCCTGGCCGAAGGCGGGCGAGGCGCGGGCCGGACTGGCGGGCGCGGCGCTCGGACTGGCCGCCGGCGCGAGCTTCGCCGTCGCGTTCAACGGTTTCCGCATGGCGGCCCGGGCCTTCGATCCGGCCCACCCGATCTTCGCCGCCACCGCCGCCCTGGTGATCGCGCAGCTGATGCAGTCGGTCGTGCTGACCCTGATCCTCGCCGTCACCCGGCCGGGGGCGCTGGCCGCCGTCGCGGCGTCGTGGCGCTCGTCGCTGGCCGCCGGCTTCTTCGGCTCGGCGGCGTCGGTCTGCTGGTTCGGCGCCTTGGCCCTCGCCCCCGCCGCGCCGGTTCGCGCGGTGGGGCTGATCGAGGGCCCCATCGCCGCGGCAGTCGGACGGCGGCTGTTCCGGGAAAGCCTCAGCCTGCGGCAGTGGGCGGGCGGGGCGCTCACCGCGGCGGGGCTGCTGTTCTGCGCCCTGGGCTGACGCTTCACGAACACCGCGCGTCTGGGCACTATGGCGGGATGATCGATCGCAGAACCCTTCTCTCCGCGGGCCTCGCCGCCGGCGTGTTCCCGGCGACCGCCCGCGCCGCCGCCCCCTGGGAGCCCCGGCCGGACGCGCCGTGGCCGGTCCAGGAAGTCTACGGAGCGGCCTTCCGCGGCAGGGTGGTGATCGCCGGCGGCATGGCTCCCGGCGTGGGCGGGCTGCGCGGCGGGATCAATCCGCAGGATCGCACGGGGATTTATGAGCCCGGCGCCAACCGCTGGAGCGAGGGGCCGCGGCTGCCGTTCCCGCGTCACCACCCGGTGCTCGCCGCCGCCCGCGACCGGCTCTACGCCTTCGGCGGCTACCGCGTGACGGAGCAGGGCGGCTGGGTGGCGATCCGCGACACGCTGGCGTTCGACGGCAGGGCGTGGGCGGCTGCGCCCGACATGCCGCAGGTCCAGTGCGAGACGGTGGCCGTCGCCCTCGGTGACCGAATCCACATCGCCAGCGGCAGGGCGCCCAAGGGCGCTTCCAACCGCGAGTGGATGGACCAGGGCGATGTGGCCACGCACCAGGTGTTCGACGCCGCCGCGCAGCGCTGGACCACAGCGGCGCCGTGCCCGCTGGCCCGCAACAGCGCCACAGGCGCGGCGATCGACGGGCTGTTCTACCTGGCGGGCGGACGGCGGGTCGGCGGCGGCAACTCCGCCCAGCTCGACCGCTACGATCCCAGGACCGACCGCTGGGAGACGCTGCGGCCGATGCCCCGCGCTGCGGGCGGGCTGGCGGGCGCGGCCGCGGGTGGCAAGCTCTACGTGTTCGGCGGCGAGGGGGGCCCGGGCGTGATCGCCGACTGCTGGCGCTACGACCCCAAGACCGACCAGTGGACGGCGGCGCCTGCGATGCGCACGCCGCGCCATGGCCTGGCCGGCGTGGCGGTGGGCGGGCGCATCTACGCCGTCGGCGGCGGAGCCAAGGAATCTGGCGGCCAGGTCACCGCGACCGTGGAAGTGCTGTTCCCGACATAAGAGACCTTGGCTTGGGTTAATCCCAGGCTGTAGTAGGCACCGGATGATCTCCCGGCGCGCCGCGATCCAGTTGGCCATCGCCGCCTCCATGGCGTCGCGTTCGGCGCTGGCCGATCCCATCCCCGTGGTGGCGGCGGCCACGGACCTCACCGAGGCCCTGCCGCTCGTGGCCGGAGCGTTCCAGAAGCGCACGGGCAAGGCCGTCCGGCTGGTGTTCGGCCCGACCCACGTCCTGACGCAGCAGATCCGGCGAGGCGGCGGCGATTACGAGGTCTTCCTCGCGGCCGACGAGGCCTATGTTCACGAGCTCGACCGCGCCGGGCTGACGCTGAATTCCGGCGCGCTGTACGGCATCGGGCGGCTTGCCCTGTACGTGCCGCGGTCATCCAAGGTCCGCCTAGACCCGCGGCTGCGTGACCTGGGAGCGGCGGCGGCCGACGGACGGCTCCAGCGCCTGGCGGTCCTCTCCAGCAACGGCCCCTACGGCCGGGCGACCCGGGACGCGCTCACCCGGGCAAGACTCTGGCTGCCGTTGCAGCCGAAGCTGGCCCTGGCCGAGACGGCGGCGCAGCTGGCCCAGATGGTGACGTCCGGATCGGCGCAGGCCGGGCTCGTGCCGCTGGCCGTCGCCCTCGCGCCCCGCGTCCACGCCGCCGGAGCGCACGTGTTGATCGCCGATACGGCGCATCGGCCACTGAGGCAGCGGGCGGTGGTCCTCAAGGGGGCCAGCCAGACGGCGGAAGCCTTCTACCGGTTCCTGCGCGATCCGGAGGCCCGCGCGATCCTGCGCCGGCACGGCTTCACCTTGCCGGGTGGACGCTGAGGCTACAGCTCCTCCGCGGCGTGGCGGGCCACGATGCGCTCGAGCAGGAGAAGGGCGAAGATCACTGCGAAGCCAAAGGCGGCCATCAGCCCGGCGACCAGGTGGGCCTCACGCCACTGCAGGGCCTCCACCAGGCGATAGATCTCGATCGAGAGCACGTTCGTCCGACCCGGGATGCCGCCGCCGATCATCAACACCACGCCGAACTCACCCACGGTGTGGGCGAAGGTGAGGATCGCGGCCGCCACATAGCCAGGAGCCGCGAGGGGAACCGCCACGCGCAGGAAGGTCGTGAGCGGCGTCGCGCCCAGGGTGGCGGCGGCGTCCAGATTGTGCCGACCGACGGACCTGAAGGCGTTCCGCAGCGGCTGCACCGCGAAGGGCAGGGAGTAGATCAGGGAGCCGATCACAAGGCCGGTGAAGGTGAAGGCGAGGGTCCGGACCCCCAGCGCCTGCAACGGCGCCATGAGCGGGCTGTCGGGCCCGAGCGCGATCAGCAGGTAGAAGCCGAGGACGGTGGGCGGCAGGACGATGGGCAGGCCCACGATCGCGCCCACGACCTCTCGGCCGATGCCGGCGCCGCGCGCCAGCCACCACGCCAGGGGGGTGGCAAGCAGCAGCAGGAGCAGGGTGGTGAGCCCTGCGAGCCTCGCCGTGAGCCAGACCACCTCGCCCATGCCTCAGCGCACCTCGTAGCCGTAGCGGCGGATGATGGCCTTGGCCTCCGGACCCTTGAGGAACTGCAGGAAAGCGCCCGCGGCGGGGTTTGCGGCGCCGCGGGTCAGCAGCACGGCCTGCTGGTCGATCGGCGCGTGGAGCCGCGCCGGCACCAGCCACCGCGAACCGCGATTGGTCGCGACCACCTGCGAGAGGGCCACGAAGCCGAGTTCCGCGGCCCCCGTCTGGGTGAACTGGAGCACCTGGGTGATCGAAGCGCCCTGGACCAGTTTGGGACGAAGCCGTTCGGCCAGGCCCAGGCTGCGGAGCGTTTCCATGGCCGCCAGGCCATAGGGCGCCGCCTTCGGGTCGGCGATGGCGAGCCGCTCGAACCGGCCGGCTCCGAGGACCGCGCCGCGCGGGTCCACCACGCCGGGTCTGCGGCTGTAGAGCACCAGCCGGCCGGTGGCGTAGGTGAACCGCGTCCCCTTAACGGCCAGCCCTTGGGCCTCGGCGCGCTGCGGCCGCTCCGTGTCGGCCGACAGGAAGACCTCGAACGGCGCGCCGTTGGCGATCTGGGCGTAGAACTGACCCGAGGAGCCGTAGCTCAGCCGCGCGGTGTGCCCCGTGCGCGCCCTGAACCGATCGGCGATAGCCCGAGCCGGTTCGGTGAAGTTGGCGGCGACCGCCACCTGCACCTCGGCGGCCGACGCCGCTTGCGCCACCAAGGCCAACGCCGCAGCCAGCAGCAGTCTCAGCATGCCCGCCCCCGTTATGTGGTAGAAGTACATAACGGCATCCTGCCGGCCTGGGAACCGAGATGCCGGACGACCTGAGCGCAAGCGTCACCTTCCGCCGCGGCGACGCCCGGGTGGGGTTGGACCGGGTCGCCCTTATCGAGGCGGTGGCGGAGCTCGGAACGATCAGCGGGGCGGCCCGCCGGCTGGGGCTCAGCTACAAGGCCGCCTGGGATGCGGTGCAGGCTCTAAACAACCTGTTCGACGCGCCGCTGATCTCCGCCGCGTCGGGCGGCCGCCAAGGGGGCGCGGCCGTGGTGACGCCGCAAGGCCGGGCGGTGATCGGCGCCTTCGCCCGCGTGCGGGCCGAGATGGATTTGGCGCTCGCGAAGCTCGGCGGCCATGTCGCCGGCGAGCCTGCCAGCGACCTCTTCTGGAGCCTCGGCATGCGAACCAGCGCGCGGAACGCGTTACGGGGCCGCGTCCGGGGAGTGGCCAGGGATGCGGTGAGCGCCGAGGTGACGCTGGGGGTGGCCGACGGCGTGGAGATAACCGCAAGCCTGACCCGCCGGAGTGTGGACGAACTCGGGCTGACGGTCGGCAAATCCGCGATCGCCTTGATCAAGGCGAGCTCCGTTGTCCTGGCGCGGCAGGTCGCCGCGGGCCCCGACGTCCGCAACCGGATCCGCGGCGTCGTGGTCCGGCGCGAGGACGATCCGCTGAACAGCGAAGTCGCCGTCGACATCGGCGGCGGGAAGACCATGGTGGCGACCGTCAGCCTGGAAACCGCCAGGGCGCTGGAGCTCGCAGCAGGCGTGGCCGTGACGGCGCTGGTCGACGCTTCGGACGTGATCCTGGCGGTCGAGTAGGGCTCCCACCGGCCGGCGGGCGCCCGAACGTGGCGATTCTCGGGCGAACAGCAGCGTTCAAATTCGCGCGCGACGCGAAAGCGCACACGGCTCTTTCACGCTTGAATTCGCAAATGCCGCAGGGCAGAGGGGGTACGAAGCTGCCAGCCAAGCGGTGCGACTCAGCGCAATCTCCTGCGCATATCGGGTCGCTCCGGACCGCCGGCAGACCGCACGTTTCAGCCCCCATGCCCCAGGGCCTTGCATGATCCAATCCCTCTTCGGCGCGATTTCGAACGACATCGCCATCGATCTCGGAACCGCGAACACCCTGATCTACATGAAGGGCAAGGGCATCGTGCTCAATGAGCCCTCCGTGGTCGCGCTGCGCAATGTGGGCGGCCGCAAGGTCGTGCACGCGGTGGGCATCGAGGCCAAGCAGATGCTGGGCCGGACGCCGGGCCACATGGAAGCCATCCGCCCGATGCGCGACGGGGTCATCGCCGACTTCGAAGTCGCCGAGGAGATGATCAAGTACTTCATCCGTAAGGTTCACAACCGGAAGGGCTTCGTGAATCCCAAGGTGATCGTGTGCGTGCCGTCGGGCGCCACGGCGGTTGAACGCCGCGCCATCAACGACAGCTGCCTGAACGCCGGCGGCCGCCGCGTGGGCCTGATCGACGAGCCGATGGCCGCGGCCATCGGAGCCGGCCTGCCCATCCACGAGCCCACCGGCTCGATGGTGGTCGACATCGGCGGCGGCACCACCGAGGTGGCGGTTCTGTCGCTCTCCGGCATCGTCTATTCGCGCTCGGTCCGGGTGGGCGGCGACAAGATGGACGAGGCGATCATCAGCTACATGCGCCGCAACCATAACCTGCTGATCGGCGAGACCACGGCCGAGCGGATCAAGAAGGAGATCGGCACGGCCCGGGCTCCGGCCGACGGCGAGGGCCTGTCGATCGAGGTGAAGGGCCGCGACCTGATGCAGGGCGTGCCCCGTGAAGTGCGGATCAGCGAGAAGCAGGCTTCGGACGCGCTGTCGGAGCCGGTCGGCCAAATCGTCGACGCCGTGAAGATGGCGCTCGAAGCCACGCCGCCGGAACTGGCGTCCGACATCGCCGACAAGGGCATCATGCTGACCGGCGGCGGCGCGCTGCTGCGCGGCCTGGACGCCGAGATCCGCGACCACACCGGCCTGCCGGTGACCGTGGCCGACGATCCGCTGAGCTGCGTCGCACTGGGGTGCGGCAAGGTGCTCGAACATCCGAAATGGATGAAGGGCGTCCTGGAATCCACGCTAGCCTAACGGCCACACGACTCGGACGCGCAGGGCGGCCGGGGGGCGCTCGCAGACGAGGCTTCAGGTGTCCTTACGGGACAGTCCGCTTGGTGAACTGAAGGTCCCGCTGACCTGGACGGCGGCCGTGGCCCTGATCGTGGCGGGTGTCGCCGCGACGGCGGTGCTGCTGTCGGACAGGCGCGAGACCTTCCAGGCCGACGCCTACGGCGCGAGCCGCAGCGTGTCCGACCGCGTGCTCACGCCCGTGGGGGACGCCTTGTCGGCGCCCGGCCGCTGGACCGGCTCCGGCGTGGAGGCGATCCGCGGATACTTCTTCGCCGTCTCCGAGAACCGCCGGCTGAAGACCGAGCTTCGCGAGATGCGGCAGTGGCGCGATGTCGCCGTTGCGCTTCGCGACACCAACGAGCGCTATCGCACCTTGCTGGGCCTGAAGACCGACCCGCCCATTCCGATGGTGGCGGCTCGGATCGTCACGGACAGCCGCGGCCCTTACGCCAACACCCGCCTGGCCAACGCCGGGCACGAGAAGGGCGTGGAGCCCGGAAATCCGGTGATGAGCGAGCATGGGCTGGTCGGCCGGGTGATCGGCGTCACCGACGGCGCCAGCCGCGTGCTGCTGCTGACCGACCTGGCCTCGCGCACGCCGGTGATGATCGACCGCACCAACGCCCGGGCCATCCTGACCGGCGACGGCGGGCCCAATCCCAAGCTCGAGTACCTGCGCGGCATCGAGCCGGTGAAGCAGGGGGACCGGGTGCTGACCTCCGGCGACGGCGGCGTATTCCCGCGCGGCCTGCCAGTGGGCACGGCGGTGAAGGGGCTCGACGGCCGCTGGCGGGTCGTGCTCGCATCCGACAAGTCGGCCATCGATTTCGTGCGCATCCTCCTGTTCGAGGACTTCACGCAGCTGGTGAACGCCCAGGCGCTGGCCAAAACTCAGGTGCCGCCGCCGACCGCCGGCGCGCCCACCCTGCCGCCGCCGCCCGCCGCGACCCCGCTGCCGGGCGCGCCTGCAGGCGCGTCAGGCGGCGCCCCTGCAGGCGCGGCGCCTGGGGGCGCGACGGCGGCTGGAGCGCCGGCCGCAGCCGGTGCGGCTCCCGCGGCCCGTCCGCCGGCCGCCGGCCCGGCCGCGACGGCGCAGCCGGCCGCGCCGCGTCCGGGCCCGTCGGCGCCGACCGCCCGAACAGGGGCCACGCCGCCGCCGAAGTCGGCTGTCCCGCCGTCCAAAGCGGCGCCGCCGCCGCCGCGGGCCGCAACGCCTCTTCCGAAGGCCGCGACGCCTCCGCCGAAGGCCACAGCGCCATGAGTCAGGCCCGGTCACTCGAACCTTGGCGGTGGCTGGGCGTCCCGATGCTGCAGGTCCTCGCAGCGACGGTGTTGTTCGGAATCCCGCTCAGGATCTGGGGGGTTCGGCTGCCCGAGCCGATCTTCCCGCTCGCGGTGGTGTTCGCATGGGCGGTCATCCGGCCGTCGATCCTGGCGCCGATGCTCGTGCTGGTGATGGGCCTGTTTCTGGACCTGTTCTGGGGCGGGGCGATGGGGCTCTGGGCGCTGTGCCTGCTGATCGCCTACGGCGTCGTCATGGGGGCCAGGCCCGTCATGGTGGGACAGAGCCGGACGATCCTTTGGGCCTGGTATGCCCTGGTCGTCGGGATTGCGATGCTGGCCGGCTACCTGTTCATGATGCTGGACGCCAAGTCGCACCCCGATCCGCTGTCTGTGGCCTGGCAATACCTGGCCACAGTCATACTGTATCCCTTCGCACACCGGCTCATCGACATGTTCGAAGATGCCGATGTCAGGTTCCGGTAGGGGCTCCGGCATGGCCGAACCCGCAATCTATTTCGAGGACGTCAACGAGCGTCAGGGCGTCTTCCATCGGCGCGCCTTCCTGCTGGGCGGGATGGCGGGGCTTGGGATCTCGGCGCTGGGCGGGCGGCTGGCCTATCTTCAGCTGCTCGAAACGCAACGCTACGAGAAGCTGTCGGCCTCCAACCAGTTCAACTTCAAGCTGGTGACCCCGCCGCGCGGCCTGATCACGGACCGGAACGGCGAGATCCTGGCCGCCAACCGCCCGAACTTCCGCCTGCTCGTCTCCAGGGACGAGGACATGAAGCCGGAGGAGACGCTCCGGACGCTGGCGAACTTCGTGCCCATCGAGGAGCCGCGCATGAAGCGGCTGGCCCGGGACATTAAGCAGGCGCCGAAGCGCGCGCCGGTTTCGGTGATGGAGGACATGAGCTGGGAGCAGTTCAGCGCCATCAACGTGCGTGCTCCCGAACTGCCCGGCGTCACCGCCGACATGGGCGAGGTTCGCGTCTATCCGCACGGCGGCGCCTTCGCCCACGTGATCGGCTACGTGGCCAAGGTCAACAAGGTCGACATCACGCCCACAGGCCCGAACTCGGACCCGGTGATGCTTCACCCCAGCTTCCGGATCGGCAAGCAGGGCGTGGAGAAGGCCTTCGACCTCGAGCTGCGCGGCAAGCCCGGCGCCCGGAAGGTCGAGGTGGACGCCAACGGCCGTGAGGTCCGCCACGACCCGAACGGCGACATCCCGCCGACGCCGGGACAGGAAATCCAGCTCAGCCTCGACGTCGACATCCAGAACCGGGCGCTGGAGGTGTTCGGCCAGGAGAGCGGCGGCGCCGTGATGATCGACTGCCGCACGGGAGACATCCTGTGCATGCTGTCGGCCCCGAGCTTCGACGCCAACCTGTTCGTGCGCGGCCTGCAGGGCGCGCAGTACCGGGCGCTTGCCAACTACGAACGCAAGCCGTTGCTCGACAAGTGCCTGTCGGGCACCTATCCGCCGGGCTCCACCTTCAAGACCATGACCGCGCTGGCCGCGCTCGAGGCCGGGATCGATCCCAGCCTGCGGATCTCGTGCGGCGGCGGCATGCAGTTCGGCGGCCGCTACTTCCGCTGCCACAAGAAGGGTGGGCACGGTCCGCAGGACATGCGGGACGCGATCAAGAACTCCTGCGACGTCTATTTCTATTCCGTGGCCCATCGGATCGGACCCGACCGGATCGCCGCGGTGGCCAAGGCCTTCGGCCTCGGGCAGACGTTCGACATCGGCATCCCGGGCCAGAAGAAGGGCACCGTCCCGTCCACCGACTGGGTCCGCAAGAACCGCAAGAAGGACCCGAAGTGGCATCCGGGCGAGTCCCTGAGCTACGGGATCGGCCAGGGCATGCTGACGGTGAACTGCCTGCAGCTGGCGGTCATGACCGCGCGCCTCGCCAACGGGAAGAAGGCGCTGAACCCGCGGCTGATCAAGTCGGTGGGCGGCAAGGAGATGCCGCGCGGGTCGGACGTGCCCGACCTGCCGTTCTCGCAGGAGCACCTGAACTACGTTCGCGACGGCATGGCCGCCGTGACCGAGGCCGGCGGCACCGGCTTCCGGGCCAGCCAGCTCGGGCTGGGCGACATCCTGATGGCCGGCAAGACCGGCACCGCGCAGGTCTTCAGCTACAAGGCGGGCATGTCGCGCGGCCAGGGCGGACCGTGGCGGCTCCGGGACCACGGGCTATTCGTCGCCTTCGCGCCGATCGACCAGCCGCGCTATGCGCTGGCCGTCGTCGTCCAGCACGGCATGGGCGGTTCGGCCGCCGCGGCGCCGCGGGCCCGGGAGATCATGCGCGTGGCGCTGCTCAAGGATCCTGAGCTGATGGCGCGGATCCAGAAGCCGCTGGCCATGCCGGAAATGGCGCCGGACCCGGAAGCCGACATCGTGCCGGACGCGCCGCTGCTGGGCCAGCCGGCGGTCACCACGGCCTCGGCCCCGGCCTCGGCTCCCGCCACCACCCCGCCTGCGCGAGGCCCAGCATGACCGTCTCGGCCCTCACCCGTCCGGGCGAGCGCGACCGGCTGATCGTCAAGCTCAGCGAGGTCGACTGGATCTTCGTGCTGAGCCTCTGCCTGATCGCCGGGGCAGGCGCGGTGATGCTGTTCTCGGTGGCCGGCTCGTCCTGGTCGCCGTGGGCGGCCAAACACGTGATCCGCTTCAGCATCTGCCTGGCCATGATGATCGCTCTGGCGATGATCGACATCCGGGTCTGGTTCGCGCTGTCCTACCCGATCTACGGGATCGGGCTGCTGTTGCTGGTTGCGGTGGAGGCGGTGGGGGACACCCGGCTGGGCGCCCAGCGATGGCTCTCCATCGGGTCCTTCAGCTTCCAGCCTTCCGAGGTGATGAAGCTGGGCATCGTGATGGCGCTGGCGCGGTTCTACCACAGCGTCTCGGCCGAGCAGGCGCGGCTCTCCTGGTGGCTCGCGATCCCGGCCGCCATGATCTTCGTCCCCGTCCTGCTGGTCGCGCACCAGCCCGACCTGGGCACCGCCATGCTCATCCTGATGACCGGCGCGGCGATGGTGGTGCTGGCGGGGCTCGACTGGCGGATCATCGCCGCCGGGATCGGGGGCTTCCTGGCCATCGTGCCGCCGTTCGTCATGTTCGTGATGCATGACTACCAGCGGCAGAGGGTGCTGACCTTCATGGATCCGGAGAGCGACCCGTCCGGCTCCGGCTACCACATCCTGCAGTCGATGATCGCGCTGGGGTCCGGCGGGCTGCTTGGCAAGGGCTACGGCCTGGGGTCCCAGAGCCAGCTGAACTTCCTGCCCGAGAAGCAGACCGACTTCATCTTCGCGACGCTCGCCGAGGAGTTCGGCTTCGTGGGCTGCGTCTCGGTCCTGCTGCTCTATGCGGCGGTGATCTTCATGGCGCTTCGCACTGCCTACATCAGCCACAGCCACTATGGGCGGCTGGCCGCGGCGGGGCTGACGTCCACCTTCACGCTCTATGTCCTGATCAACGGGGCCATGGTGATGGGGCTGGCGCCGGTCGTGGGCGTGCCGATGCCGATGCTGTCTTACGGCGGCACGGTGATGCTGACGGTGATGATCGGCTTCGGCCTGGTGATGAGCGTGCGGGTGCACCGCTACTCGGAGATCACCAGCGGCAAGGGCTCGCTGGTCTAGGCCTCAGAAGGGGTCGAAGCAGTCGTAGTTGCGCTGCCGGCGGATTTTGTCGCCCTCGAACTCGAAGAAGGCGGCGAACCGCGCCGTCATGGTGTCGCCGGGCTTGAGGGACCGCAGCGGGACGGCGAGCACACCCTTCCAGATGATTTCGCAGGCCACGGTGTCGGCCTGCTCGACGAGGCTGACGATCTCGTAGCTCTCGGAGCGCATGACATTCTGGCCGCGGGCGTTGGCGGCCTTGAGGTCGGCCATGGTCCGCGCGGTCCCGGCGGGGACCAGCTGATTGGGGAATTCCTCCTGCAGGATGTCCTCGGCATAGAAGCCGAGCACGTCCTTGCGCAGCTCGATGGCCCTGAGGTAGGCGCGGACGATCTTGGCTCGGCTCACGCCGCAGCCTCAGACGGTGAAGGCCTGGTCGGTGGCGCGGACGAGGGCGTCCACGATGCCCGGCTCGGTAGAGGCGTGCCCGGCGTCCCAGACCACCTCGAAGCGGGCTTCCGGCCAGGCCGTCTTCAGCTGCCAGGCCGCATCCATGGGCGTCACGACGTCGAAGCGGCCCTGCACGATCCAGCCCGGTATGCGGCGGATCTTGTCGACGTTCTGCACGATCCAGCCGTCATTCGGGAAGAAGCCGCCGTTGGCGAAGAAGTGGCACTCGATCCGGGCGAAGGCGATGGCGAAGTCGATCTCGTTGAACTTCGACGGCCGCGCCTCCGGCCCGCGGATCGAGATGGTGTCGCCCTCCCACTGGCTCCAGGCGGCGGCCGCCTCGGCCTGAACGCGCCGGTCGGCGTGGGTCAGGCGCTTGTGGTAGGCGCTGATCATGTCGCCGCGCTCGGCTTGCGGGATTGGTTTGCAGAACCGCTCCCAGGCGTCCGGGAACAGCATCGAGGCGCCGTCCTGGTAGAACCACTTGAGCTCGCGCTGCGTCAGCAGGAAGACGCCGCGCAGCACCAGGCTTTCCACCCGATCCGGATGGGTGATGGCGTAGGCCAGAGCCAGGGTCGAGCCCCACGAGCCGCCGAACACCGACCACTTCTCGATCCCGAGGTGCTCGCGCAGGCGTTCGATGTCCTCGATCAGGGTCCAGGTGGTGTTGGCCTCGAGGCTGGCGTTCGGCCGCGAGCGGCCGCAGCCGCGCTGGTCGAACAGGGCCATCCGCCACTTCGAGGGATCGAAGAACCGCCGCATGGTCGGGTTGATCGCGCCGCCCGGCCCGCCGTGCAGGATCACGCAGGGCTTGCCGTCCTTCTTGCCGCACTCCTCGAAGTAGATCTCGTGCTGGCCCTCGGTGGCCAGCCAGCCGGCGTTGAAAGGCTCGCTCTCGGGGAACAGTCCCCGCCGATTGGCGGTGCCGGACATGGCGGGCGGTGGCGTATTGCGTTCCATGCAGGCCTTCTACTTCGGGAAGCGCCGATCCATCCAGTCGAGGATCAGCCGGTTCACCTCGGCTGGCTTCTCCTGCTGGGTCCAGTGGCCGGATCCACGCACCAGCTGCATCTCGAGGTCGCCCACCAGCGTCTTCATGGGCTCGGCCATCGCCGGCGTGAGCACAGCATCCAGCTCGGCCGTGATCATCAGGCAGGGTATCGCGTCCACGCGCTGTGGAAGCCCCTCGGCCCGCCGCCAGTTCCGGGTGAAGTTGCGGTACCAGTTCACGGCGGGGCCGAAGCCGGTGCGTTCGAAGGCTTCGACAAAGACCGCCAGTTCGTCGGCGGAAAGCAGCTGGTCGCCCGCGTCGCTCTCGTCCCATGCCGCAAGCAGGTCGCGGAAGGCGAACGTGGAGCCGCCGGCCGCGGGCTCAGCCGCCTGCTGGAGCGCGCGGGGCCTGCGCATGAAGAAGCGCATGGTCTTGGCGACGTCGGCGCCCAGCACCGCCTCGGGTTCGTCCGGCGTCTGGAACCAGACGATGTACATGTCCGGGCCGAAGCGGTGGCGGAAGATGGCGATGGGATCGGCCGGCGCACGCGGCAGGAAGGGCGTGTTCAGCCCGACGACGCCGGCGACCCGGCCGGGGTGCAGCAGCGGCAACTGCCAGACCACGATGCCGCCCCAGTCATGGCCGCAGAAGATGGCCTTCTCGACACCCAGGTGATCCAGCAGGCCGACGAGGTCGCCGGTCAGTTCGTCGATGCCATAGGCCTCCACGCCTTCGGGACAGTCCGAGAGGCCGTAGCCCCGCTGGTCCGGAGCGATCACCCAGCGGCCGGCGTCGGCCAGGGCCTTGACCTGGTGGCGCCAGGAGAAGGCGAGCTCCGGGAAGCCGTGGCACAGGACGATCGGAACCCCCTGCCGCGGACCGGCTTCGTAGTAGGTCAGTTCGACGCCGTTCACCCGGGCCCGCTGGGCCGGCGGCATCATGGTCTCTAGTGCGGACATTCGGGTCCTTTCCGATCGACGTTCGGTCGAACGCGGTGGCGGCGGCGACCCTGAGACAGTAGGCAGCCTTTCGTGACGTCAGCCATCCCCGAACCTCAGCGCACGGTCGCCACGCCCTGGGGCCTGGTGGTCATGCTGGGCCTGCTCACGGCCATCGGGCCGCTGGCCATCGACATGTACCTGCCGAGCCTGCCCTCGATCGCGCAGGACCTCCGGGCTTCGCCCGGGCAGGCGCAGACCACGGTTTCGGCCTTCCTGGCCGGGATGGCGGTGGGGCAATTCTTCTATGGCCCGGCCTCGGACCGGTTCGGGCGGCGGGCGCCGATCCTGCTGGGGATCGTCATCTTCCTGGCCGCCTCCGTGGTCTGCGCGCTGGCCACGACGCCCGAGGTGCTGATCGCCGGGCGCTTCGTCCAGGCGCTGGGGGCCTGCGCCGGCGCGGTGGTGGCCCGGGCCATCGTCCGCGACCGGTTCAACCACACGGAGACGGCGCGCATGCTCAGCCTGCTGATGCTGATCATGGGGCTGGCGCCGATCCTCGCGCCGCTGCTGGGCGGGGCGCTCCTGGGCGTGGGCGGCTGGCGGCTGAACTTCTGGTTCATGACCGGCTTCGGAGTCCTGCTGGGCCTGGCCACCGTGCTGCGGCTCAAGGAGTCGCGCTCCAAGGAGACCTACCGGCAGGCGCGGTCCGAGAACCCGTTCCAGGCCTATCTGGCGCTGCTCGGCCAGCGGCGGCTGCTGGGCTACGGCCTGGCCGGGGCGCTGAACGGGGCGACGCTGTTCACCTACATCGCCTCCTCGCCCGACCTGCTGATCGGGACCTACGGGATCCCGGCCTCGCTGTTCGGCCTGGTCTTCGGCGCAAACGCCATCGGCATCATCGGCGCGAACCAGGTGAACCGCTGGCTGCTCCGGCGGATGACGCCGGATCAGGTGCTGGCCAGGGCCAGCGTGGCCGCCACAGGGTTCGCCCTGCTGCTTGCCGTCGCGGCGGTGACCGGGATCGGCGAGCGGTGGTCTGTCCTGCCGCTGCTCTTCCTGACGCTGGGCAGCTACGGCTTCATGCAGGGCAACACCATGGCCGGGGCGCTGAACGTCGACCCCAGGCGAGCCGGGTCGATCTCGGCCCTGCTGGGGGGCGCCTCGTTCGGCGTGGGCGCGCTGGCTTCTGCGCTGGCCGGGCTGCTGCACGATGGGACCCCGCGGCCGATGGCCCTGGTCATGCTGGTGTCGCTGGCGGCCTCGGCCGTGGTGCTGCGGTGGCTGGCGCTGCCTAGGTCCGAGACCTAGAGGCGGCCCAGGCCAGCAGCGCCCAGCCCACCATCAGGGCCAGGCCGCCGATGGGCGTGACGGCGCCCAGGATCCGCGGCGCGCCCAGCGCCATGGCGAACAGCGAGCCCGAGAACAGCAGCACGCCGCCCAGGAAGACCGGTGGGGCGAAGCGGGCGCCCAGCCACACCGCGGCGAACACCGCCAGCACATGGACGAAGCCGTAGAGGGCGCCGGTCCGGAGCCACTCCTGGGCCTTGGGGTCGGCGAGGCCGTGGGCGCCGAACGCTCCGAAGCCGACGCTGGCAAGGCCCAGAAGCGAGGCTGCGACCAAATACGCCTTCATCAGCCCCAGACCGGCGGGCGACGGTCCTTCCAGGGCAGTTCCTTCTCCAGTTGGCCGGCCAGCCGGTAGAGCGTCGCCTCGTCGGCGAACCGGCCGGTGAACATCATGCCGATGGGCAGGCCCTCGGCCGACTCCCACAGCGGCAGGGACATCGAAGGCTGGCCGGTGAAGTTCGCGGGCGGCGTGGTGCCGTAGGTCGCCGACTGCCGCCTATCGAACTCCCGGGTGTCCTCCATCAGCGGGTTGAGCCAGTCCACGCGCGGGGCGGGGGTGGCCATGACCGGCGTGAGGAAGACATCGAAGTGGTCGAAGGCCGCCAGGATCTGGCGGTTCATCAGGCGCAGCTGCTGGAACCCCCAGAACGCCTGCTGGCCGGTAATCCGCTTGCCGGCTTCGTAGCCGCGGCGGGCGAGAGGGCCGAGCTCGCCCTCGCCGGGCTCGCGGCCCAGCGCCTCGACCCAGCGCTGCACGTTGGCGGAAAAGTTCGACGCGCTCGCCAGGCCCTGGGCGCGGTAGAGCAGCCGGTAGTCGATTCCGAGACCGCGCTCGAACACCTCGTGGCCGAGACTCTTCAGGAGATCGGCCGTGCGCACGAGCGCCGCCTGCATCTCGTCTGGGATCGGCCGGCCACTCGGGGTTTCCGCCGACCACGCGATCCGCAGCTTGCCGGGGCTCTTCTCAACCTCGTTTAGGTAGGGGCCGTCCTTGGCGGGGGCCTGGAACGGATCGCCGGGCTGAGGCTCACCGGTGGCGTCGAGCATGGCGGCGCTGTCGCGGACCGTGCGGCTGACCACGTGGTGCACCGAGAAGCCGAGCGCGCCGTCCGAGACCTCGCAGATCGGGGTGCGGTCGCGGGTGATCTTCATGCCCACCAGGCCGCAGCAGGCGGCGGGAATCCGGATCGAACCCAGGCCGTCGCTGGCGTGGGCGAGGGGGACGATGCCCGCAGCGGTGGCGGAGGCCGCTCCGCCCGAGGACCCGCCGGAAATATGATCTGGATTCCACGGGTTGCGGCAGGCGCCGAGGCGCTCGGAATTGGTGACGCCGGGGATGCCGAACTCGGGCGTGTTGCTCTTGCCCATCAGCACGACGCCGGCGGATCGGTAACGCTTCACCAGTTCGCTGTCCTCGGCGTCGGCGGCGACCTGGGCGAAGTGGCTGCCCGAGGTGCGGGGCCAGCCCTTCACCTGGGCGCCCAGATCCTTGATCAGGAACGGCACGCCCTTGAACGGTCCGTCCGGCAGCTCGCCAGAGGCAGCCTTCCGCGCGTCGTCGTAGCCCTTGTAGACCACGGCGTTGAGCGTCGGATTGTGCCGCTCGATCCGTTCGATGGCGGCTTCCACCAGTTCGGCGGGGGTCACCTGTTTCTTGGCGACCAACTCGGCCAGGCCCAGGCCGTCGTACTCGGAATAATCGTCCATTCAGCGGGCTCCAGCGGAGAGGAAGGCGAGCTTTGCGACCGGGGCGAGGTCCCCCGCCTGTCGGCGTAGGGCAGAGAAGGCGTCATCGGCGGCGTCCAGCGCCTGTTCGATGTCGGCGTCGGTCATGGCCGCGCAGAGGAACATGTTGTGCCAGGGGTGGATGTAGACGCCGCGGGCCAGCATCTCGGACGCGAAGCAGAAGCCCTTCCGCAGGTCGGGGTCCTCGTCGAAGAGAAACAGCGGCATGGTCACCGGGCCGCTCTGGCGGAAGCCGAAGCCGGCCGCCCGGGCGCGTTCGTGCAGCCCCTCGCGCAGACGGGTCCCCAGCGCGGTCATGCGCTCGAGGTAGTCGGTGTCGCGCACCAGCCGCAGCGTCTCGAGCGCCGCGGCCATCGGGGCCGCCTCGTACCAGAAGGATCCGGTGACGTAGATCGAGGCGGCGGCGGCGCGGGCGTTGTCCGAGCCCAGCAGGGCCGAGAGCGAATGGCCGTTGGCCAGGCACTTGCCCCAGGTGGAAAGGTCGGGCTGCACCCCGATTGCAGTCCATGAGCAGTCGCGGACGATGCGAAATCCGGCGCGGACCTCGTCAACCACCAGCAGGGCGCCCGTGGCGTCGCAGAGCTCGCGGGCGCGGCGGGCGTAGGCGGGATCCGGTTCGGCCTGGTCGATGAAGGCGTCATGACGGAAGGGCGCGGCGAAGATGCAGGCCAGGTCATCGCCGGCCTGAGCCACCGCCGCCTCCAGGCTGGCCACGTCGTTGTAGTCGCAGAAGATCTGGTGGGCCCGGTCGCTGTCGATCACGCCGGCCGGACGCGGCGTGCACCATGCCGCGGCGCCGTGGTAGGCGCCCTTCGCCCGGACGACGGTCTTCCGCTTCGTGTGGGCCCGGGACGCCGTCAGCGCCATCGACGTGGCGTCGGTGCCGTTCTTGCAGAACATGGCCCAGTCGGCGTGGCTGATCATGCCCACGAGGGCCTCGGCGAGTTCGACCATCAGCGAGGTGGGGCCGGTGAGGGTGTCGCCGATACCGAGCTGGCGGACGTAGGCGGCGTCGATCTCCGGGTGGGCGTAGCCGAACAGGTTCGGGCCGTAGGCGCACATGAAGTCGAGGTAGCGGCGGCCGTCGGCGTCCCAGAGGTGGGCGCCTTCGCCCTTTTCGAAGAACTGCGGGTAGTCGTCGGGCAGGAGGCCTACGGCCTGGTGGCCGTACATGCCGCCAGGGATCACGGCCTGGGCGCGCTCCCGAAGCTCGCGATCGCGGCTGTTTGCAACCCTCATCCACCCCTCCGTTTTCCTACTGGCGTCAACTTGGACGAGGCTCTTGGCGGCCTGGTCGGCAGCCTAACCCCGAAGGGGCGGAGGGCCAAAGGAAAGCGGCCGGAAAGTGCGCCGGCCGAAGCGGCGGATCGCGGGCTGCAAGGACGGGACGGCGATGATCGAGCGGCACCTTATGAAGCTGCGGGCCCGCGATGAGATCAGCGCGGAAGAGGAGGCGGCTATCCGCGCCTCGGTGGCCGAGATCCGGCGCGTGCCGGCCGACCAGCTGGTCGCCCGCGCGCTCGAGCCGCTGAACGTCTGCACGATCCTGCTTTCCGGATTCGCCGCCCGGTCGAAGGACCTTCCCGACGGGCGGCGGCAGATCACGGAGTTGCACACGCCGGGCGACTATACCGACCTGCACAGCTTCACGCTGAAATACCTGGACCACGACGTCGTCGCCCTTAGCGACTGCACCCTCGCGGTCGTGCCGCACGCGGCGATGCACGAGATCACCGAGACCCTGCCGCACCTGACCCGCATCTACTGGTTCTCCACGAACCTGGACGCCTCCGTCCACCGGGAGTGGGAGCTGTCGCTGGGCCGGCGCAGCGCTCTGGAGCGGATGGCGCACCTGTTTTGCGAGCTGCATGTGCGCATGGGTCTCGTGGGTATGGTCGAGCACGACGCCTACGACCTGAGCCTGACGCAGGCCGAGCTGGCGGAGTGCCTGGGTCTCACCTCGGTGCACGTGAACCGCACCCTGATGCAGCTTCGCGAGGACGGGCTCGTGGAGTTCCGCGGCGGGCGGGTCACCATCCAGAACCTGGCCGACCTGCGCAGAGCGGCCAGCTTCGACCCAGCCTACCTCTACCTGGAACGCCGGCCGCGCTGAACGCCGGCGTTTCCGCGGGTCAGGAACCCAGGCGATGGCTTGCGGCCCGGTCGGCGCCAGGTTCGCGGCTTCCAACTCATTTCCGAAGTTCGCGGCGATGGTGGTAGACCAGGGCCGTCGTCGACAGGCGTGATCGACGCCGGTCCGTCCGCCACGGCTCAGCCGACGCACGCCGCACCTCACGTCGGAGAGATCCATGAGCAAGAGCCGCCAGATCCACCTCGTCCGCCGCCCGAAGGGCAAACCCACGCCCGACGACTTCGCGGTGGTGGAGGCCGAGGTGGCCGAGGCGGGGGAAGGCGAGGTCCAGGTGGCGGGCGTGCTGATGTCCGTCGATCCCTACATGCGGCCTCGGCTGGACGCCGACCAGGCGCTTGGCGAGCCGCTGCTGGGTGGCGGGATTGGCCGGATCGTGCAGTCCCGGAACCCGAAGTTCGCCGAGGGCGACCTGGTGCGCCATGGCTCGGGCTTTCGGGAGCGGTTCGTATCGGACGGCCGGGGGCTGGCCGTGCTGAACCCCGATCCCGACCTGCCGCTGACCGTCTACATGCACGCGCTCGGCGGCACCGGCCTTACCGCCTACGGGGGGCTGCTGGAGGTGGGCGCCTTGGCCGACGGAGAGCAGGTGTTCGTATCCACCGCCGGCGGCGCGGTTGGATCGACCGCGGCCCAGATCGCCAAGCTGAAGGGCTGCTACGTGGTGGGCTCCACGGGGACGGAAGAGAAGGCGCGCTGGCTGCGCGACGAACTCGGCCTCGACGCGGTGATCAACTACAAGCAGGAGCCGATCGCCGAGGCGCTGGCGAAAGCGACGCCCAAGGGCATCGACGTCTATTTCGAGAACGTCGGCGGCGGGCACCTGGACGCCGCCCTGCCGCGCATGAACGTGCGCGGGCGCATTCCGGTCTGCGGCATGATCTCGGGCTATAACGGCGGCGGCGAGCCGGTGCGCGGCCTGTTCAACATGATCTACCGGCGGGTGCGCATGGAGGGCTTCGTGGCGAGTGACTTCACGCACCTGAACGCTGCCTTCCAGAGCGAGATGAGCGCCTGGCTGAAGTCCGGCCAGGTCAAGTACCAGGAGACGATCCTGGACGGGTTCGAGCGTGCGCCGGAGGGCCTTATCGGTCTCTTCGAGGGCCGTAACACAGGCAAGATGCTGATCCGCCTGGCGGATGAGCGAGGGGAAACGCTTTGAACAAAACCATCCTGCGGGCGACCGCTGCGGTCCTGGCGCTGGCCCTGGCCGGCTGCGCGACCGCGACGGGCCCTGCGTCCGGCGTCATGCCGGCACGCACCGCCGCCGGCCAACCGGTGCTGCAGATCTATCACCTCGAGGGGCGGCGGTCCGAGCGGCTGGTCTGGCTCGCCGAGGAGCTCGGCCTTCCCTACACACTGCACTTCAAGCAGGGAGACCTCGCCGGCTCTATGCAGGCCATCCGCGAGCTCAGCCCGCTGATGCCGGTGGCGCCCACGGTGAAGTACGGCGACCAGGTGGTGGTCGAGTCGGGCGGCATCATCCAGATGCTGCTGGCGCGTCACGGCGGCGGCCGCCTCGAGCCGGCGGTGACCTCGCCCGACTACCCCTATCACCTGCAGTGGATGCATTATGCCGAGGGCTCCTTCGCCTCGCGGGTGATCGCCGACTACAGGGTCGAGATGATCCGGCCGAGCACGGGCCCCAGCCGCCTGGTGGACGCCGAGGACACCGTCCGTTTCGCTGAGGACTACCTGAGCCGGCATCCCTACTTTGGCGGGGCGGAGTTCTCCGCGGCGGACATCATGATGCTGTTCCCGCTGAACTTCGCCACCTCCACGAGGGTGGTGGATATCGGCAAGTTCCCGCACCTGGCGGCCTGGCGCATCAAGGTGGAGGCGCGGCCCGCCTATCAGCGGATGCTGGCCGCCGCCCGTCCGAACGGCATGGTCGGAGCCCTCCCGCCGCTGAAAGGCGGCGCACGATGAGCCACGAGAAATCCAACCCGCTGCAGGAAGGTCCCCGCACATGAGCGAGCAGAACACGATCGAAGGGCTCCAGCTGACCTCGACGGTCCGGAGCGGCGGGCAACTCGAGGTCGCGCTGGCCCGGGTCAGCCAACCGGAGCCGGGTCCCGACGAGGTGGTCGTGCGGGTGGAGGCGACGCCCATCAACCCGTCGGACATCGGCCTGCTGTTCGGTCCGGCCGACCTCGCCAGCCTGCGGGTCACGGGGACGGCGGAGCTGCCGGCCGTGACCGCGGACATCCCGCAGCGGGCGATGACCATGATGGCCGCACGGGTCGACCAGGCGCTGCCCGTCGGCAACGAAGGGGCGGGCACGGTGATCCGGGCCGGATCCTCACCCGAGGCCCAGGCCCTGATGGGGCGTCGCGTGGCCATGCTGGGCGGGTCGATGTACGCCGAGCACCGCACGCTGAAGGTCCGTGAGACCCTGCCGCTGCCCGACGACGCGACGGCGGCCGACGGGGCCTCGTGCTTCGTGAACCCGCTGACCGCGCTGGGCATGGTCGAGACCATGCGCCGGGAGAATCACTCGGCCCTGGTGCACACCGCCGCGGCGTCGAACCTGGGGCAGATGCTGAACCGGATCTGCCTGCAGGACGGCGTCGGCCTGGTGAACCTGGTCCGCAGCGAGGAACAGGCCGCACTGCTGCGCGAGGCGGGCGCAAAGCACGTGGTCAATTCCGCCGAGCCGGACTTCATGGCCCGGCTGATCGCGGCGATCACCGAGACCGGCGCGACCATCGCGTTCGACGCCGTGGGCGGCGGCCGCCTGGCCGGCCAGCTGCTGACCGCCATGGAGGCCGCGGCGGTCGCGCGGATGACGACCTACAGCCGCTATGGCTCCGACACCTTCAAGCAGGTCTACATCTACGGCGGGCTCGACCCATCGCCGACGGAACTCAGCCGCGCCTTCGGCTTCTCCTGGGCGTTGAGCGGCTGGCTGCTGACGCCGTTCCTGCAGAAGATCGGACAAGAGGCTGCGGAGGGCCTGCGCCAGCGGGTCGTGCGCGAGCTGAAGACCACCTTCGCGAGCCACTACTCGAAGGAGATCTCGCTGCGCGAGGTGCTCGATCCCGAGGTGATCAAGGGCTACATGCGGCGCGCCACGGGCGAGAAGTACCTGATCAATCCGACACGGCCATAGCCGCGGAGGGCGGAATGCGGCGCGGCTAACGCAGGTGAATGCGCCGGGCCGGGAGTGAGGGGAAGGTGCGGGGGAGGAGGCCCTCATGGCCACGTTCACCTGCCTCATCACCGACCAGCGCACGGTCCCGACGCTTTCCTTCTACCTGACCACCGACGAGGCGACGGCCCGTGACCTGGCGCGGCAGGACCTCGCCGCCAACCCGCACCACGAGGCATTCGAGGTGCGGGAGGGTGGGCGCCTGCTGTTCGTCGAAGAGCGCTGGTCGCCACCCACATAAGCGGTTGAGTGGGCTTCCTGCGCCGCCGTCGGTGAAAGGCCAGCTTCGCCGTCGGACCGCGCAGCGATCTGCCGCGTTCATGCACCAGTCGAGGGCGGGTCCATGCACGAACGGTCGAGCGAGCCGGAGCTTCAGCCGAATGCGGAGCCGCCGCCTGAGGCGGTCGTGGCCCGCCGACAACTGATCAACAGCCCCGTGGGACGGCTGGGACGCCTGCGATCCTGGCTGACGGTGCTGGTGGGCGTCCTGGCCCTGCTGGCGCTGGCGATCTGGATCGGCAGCACCTACTGAGCCCGAGCCTCCCGGCTCACCCTCCCGATCCAGTTCCCCCACCGACCAAGCCCTCTTCTTCTCCCTCTGCGCTCGGCTCCAGCCGCACTTGACTCTCGCCGGCCCTTGGCATTTAACAATTCGGCTAATTAACTGGCTGTGCAAATAAGCTTCGGAACGGCGCCTTCTGACGCCCTGCCGACCGGTCGAGGAGATGAGGCGATGCAGTCTGCGGCAGACCCGCTGAGCGCAACCCTGTCGGCGCTGGCCGATCCCACCCGGCGGGCGATCCTGGCCCGGCTGGCGGATGGCGCGGCGACGGTGAACGAGCTGGCGGAGCCGTTCCACATCAGCCTGCCGGCGGTGTCGCGACACCTGAAGGTTCTGGAGGCGGCGGGCCTGATCTCGCGCACCCGGGAGGCGCAGTGGCGGCCGTGCCGGCTGGAGGCCGGGCCCCTGAAAGACCTCGACGGCTGGCTCGCCCACTACCGGCGCTTCTGGGAGGGCAGCTTCGACAAGATGGACGCGTACCTGGCGACGCTCACGAAAGGAGATCCCGATGGACCCAAGACCTGAAGCCCGGCCGGGCGCGGCTGAGCGCCGCCCCGATCGGGGAATGCCGCTGCGCGATGACGAACTGCTGATCGTCCGCGCCTTCGAGGCGCCGCTCTCGCTTGTGTTCCGGATGTGGGAGGACGCCGTCCACCGGGCCAACTGGTGGGCGCCGAAGGGCTGCCGCTGCACGCACTTCAGCCACGAGTTCCGCGAGGGCGGCGCGTGGCGGGCCTGCTTCACGTCCGAGGCCTACGGCGAGAACTGGCAGGGCGGCGTCTACCAGGAGATCGACCGCGATCGGCGGATCGTCTTCACCTTCACCTGGGACGCGGGACCCGCCGCGGGGGTCGAGACGACGGTGACGATCACCTTCGCCGAGGCTCACGGCCAGACCATCCAGACCTTTCACCAGACCCCGTTCACCAGCCTCGAGCGCCGCGACAGCCATGTCACCGGCTGGAGCGGGCTGCTCGACCGTCAGCAGGCCTATGTCGAGGCCAAACCCCAAGGAGACCGCTCATGATCACCCTCTACGCCTTCGATTGGGTGCCCGACTTCGCCCACGGACTGGTTCGCGACCTGCGCGTCCGCTGGGCGCTGGAAGAGGCCGGCATTCCCTACGAGCAGAAGCTGATCGGCCAGGAAGACAAGGACACGGCCGAGTACCGGAAGTTGCAGCCGTGGGGCCAGGTGCCGGTCATCGAGGACGAGGGCCTGATCCTGTTCGAAAGCGCGGCCATCGTCCAGTACATCGCCGACAAGTCCGAGGCGCTGTCGCCGCGCGATCCGGCGGGGCGGGCGAAGGTGGCGCAGTGGCTGTTCGCGGCCATGAACTCGGTGGAGCCGCATATCTCCAACCTGGCCAACATCGACCTGTTCTACGCCGACGAAGAGTGGGCGAAGGCGCGGCGGCCGGGCCAGGAGGCGTTCACCCGGATGAAGCTGGCGTCGCTGGCACGGCGGCTGGACGGCCGCGAATGGCTGGAGGACCGGTTCACCGCCGCCGACCTGATGATGGTCACGGTGCTCAGGAACCTGCGCTACACCGACATCGTCAGCGCCGATCCGGTGCTGGGGCCCTATGTGGCCCGTGGCGAGGCGCGGCCGGCGTTCCATCGGGCGCTGGCGGCGCAGGTCGCATCGTTCCAGGAGAAGGCTGCGGAGATGGAGCCGGCCTGAGGTCTCCCGCAGAGGTCGTTGCTCCGGGCGGTGATCCACGACGGTCCGCTTTCGCCCGACTCCGGGTAGAGGACCGTCATGTCGCCGCCCGTCCGCATGGGGCTCTATTACGGGGCCATCTTCATCGGCACGGGCGCGAGCTCGCCGTACCTGCCAGTGTGGTTCGAGCACCGGGGCCTGACGGGCGCGCAGATCGGCCTGGTGCTGTCGCTGCCGATGCTGGCCAGGACGTTCACGGCGCCGCTGTTGGCGGTGTGGGCCGACAGCTTCCGGCTGAGGCGCACCGCGCTGATCCTGATGGCGGCGTTGATCACCGTGCTGTTCGCGCTGATGGCGCTGCCCTTCGGCTTCGCCTGGTGGGCGGTGGTGTGGTTCGCGGGCTCGTCGATGTTCTCGACGCTGTCGCCGCTGACCGATGTGATCGTGCTGCGGCGAGCGCAGCAGGACGGGTTCAACTACGGCTGGCCCAGGGGCATCGGGTCGGCGGCCTTCATCGTGGCGAACCTCGCGGTGGGCTGGCTGGTTGCGCGGGGCTCGCCCGAGCTGGTGCTGGTCTGGATGGTGGCGGCCGCGGCGCTGGCCGGCCTGGGCGCGCGGCTGCTGCTGCCCGCCGACGAGGTGCACGAGGGCGGAGCGGCCGCGGGCTTCGCCGAGCGGATGGCCGGGCTGAAGGGCCTGCTGCAGGACCCGGTGTTCATGACCGCGGTGCTGTCGGCCGGGCTCATCCAGTCGGCGCACGCCTTCTACTATTCGTTCTCGGCCCTGACCTGGAAGCAGCAGGGCATCCCAGAGAGCCTGACGGGCGTGCTGTGGGCCGTGGGCGTGGCGGTGGAAATCGGCTTCCTGTGGTTCATGGAGCCCTGGCGGCGGCGGTTCGGCCCCCGGCGGATGCTGGCGCTTGGCGGGGCGGCGGCGGTGCTGCGCTGGACCATTCTGGCGTTCTCGCCGCCGCTCTGGATGCTGTTCCCGCTGCAGGCGCTGCATGCGCTGAGCTATGCGGCGACCTTCCTGGCCTCGCTCCAGCTGGTCCAGGCGCTGTCGACGCCGCGCAACGCCTCGGCCGGGCAGGCGATCAACTCAGCGCTCTCGGCGGGCCTGCTGTCGGGGGCGGCGACCATGGCCTCGGGGTGGCTGTTCGACCAGCACGGGGCGCAGGGCTACCTGCTGATGTCCGCCATGGCGCTGGCCGGGACGCTCGGCGCGCTGCGGCTGTTCGGCATGCGCAGGCTGGATCCGTGACGCGACGCGCCTGACTTAGGGGCAGTCTTGCTCCGGCCGCGCGGGCGAGGCCTATGATCGGCGAAACCGACAGGAGACGGCCGGCATGCGTGCGCTCAACGTGGCGGAGCCTTGGGGCATCGAGAAGGTGCAGGTGGTCGAGGCTCCGGACCCGACGCCCGGGCCGGGCGAGGTGCTGGTCCGGATGCGGGCGGTGTCGCTGAACTACCGCGACCTCCTGATGGTACAGGGCATGTACGGCCGGGGCGGGCCGACGAACGGGGCGATCACCCCGTTCTCGGACGGCTGCGGGATCGTCGAGGCGGTGGGCGAGGGGGTCACCCGCTTCGCCGTCGGCGACCGCGTGGCCACCATGTTCTTCCAGGGCTGGATTTCGGGGCCGCCGACGCTGGAGAAGGCGATGACGGCGTTAGGCTCGCCGATCCCGGGGGCCGGCCGCGAGCTGGCCACCTTCAGCCAGGAGGGGCTCTCCAAGGTTCCAGCCTTCCTCACCGACCAGGAGGTGGCGACCCTGCCGTGCGCGGCGCTGACCGCCTGGCGGGCGCTGTTCGAGGACGCCAGCCTGCAGCCGGGCGACACGGTGGTGCTGCAGGGCACCGGCGGGGTGTCGATCTTCGGCCTGCAGTTCGCCCACGCCGCCGGATACCGGACCCTGATCACCTCGTCCTCGGACGAGAAGCTGGAGCGGGCCCGCGCGCTGGGCGCCGACCACCTGGTGAACTACCGCCAGACGCCGGAGTGGGCGAAGCCGGTGCGCGAGGCGACCGGCGGGCGCGGGGCCGACTTCATCATGGAAGTGGGCGGCGGCGGCACAATCGAGCAGAGCATGAGGGCGGTGCGGATCGGCGGCCACATCTCGATCATCGGCGTGGTGGCGGGCCCGGGCTCCGGCTTCAACCCTGCGGCCCTGATCGGCAATGCGGCCAAGCTGCAGGGCGTTTTCGTGGGCTCGCGCGACATGTTCGAGGCCATGTGCCGGGCGATCGAGCTGCACCGCATCCGTCCGGTGGTGGACAAGGTCTTCCCCTTCACCGAGGTGCAGGAGGCCTTCCGCGCCATGCAGGCGGGCGAGCACTTCGGCAAGATCGTGCTGGAGTTCTGAAGGCCCCGCGCTGTTGACGTCGGCGGCGGCCGACGCCCTGATGCCCGGCGGCCATGCCGCACCGGACCCGAGGATCAATGAAGCCTGCGCGCACGCGAGCCCTCTATGCGGGCTCCTTCGATCCGATCACCCGCGGGCACCTGGACGTGGTGCACAAGGCGCTGATGACGTTCGACGTGGTGCACCTGGCGGTCGGCGTAAACCCGCTGAAGACGGGCCTGTTCGACCTGGAAGAACGCCTGGAGCTGATCCGACAGTCGGTGATCGACGCCGGGTTCGGCGCTGACGGGTTGCTCGACGCATCCGCCCGGGTGCTGCCGCCGCAGGTGGAGGTGGGGGCGTTCGCCGACGAGAGCGTGATCCGCTATGTCCATCGGATCGCAGCGACCCACGTGCTGCGGGGGCTGCGGCAGGCCTCCGACTTCGACGACGAATTCCGCTACCACGGGGTGGTGGGCCGCCTCGACCCGGCGGTCCCGATGATCCACATCATCTGCCACGAGATGTTCCTGCACGTGAGCTCGAGCACCGCGCGGGAGCTCGCCAGCCTGCACGAGGACGTTTCCTGGGTGGTGACGCCCAGCGTTCAGGCCGCGCTGCAAGCCAAGTTCGCCCCTTAGCGGCAGGCCGGCCGCCCCGCATAAAGCATATCCGCACACTGAAGCTTAGGGACGCATGGGTTCTATCGGGGCGGGGGCGTCGATCCCGGCATTTTGGCGGAGCGACGCATGAACTTGTCCACCGCGAACATCCTGCTGGTCGAGGACAATCGGCAGATGGCCGAGCTGACGCGGGCCGTTCTCATGGGCCTCGGCTTCGCCGAAATCGAGCACGCGCTGAACGGCGACCAGGCGATGGCGGCGCTGGGGCGTCAGACCTGCGATCTCGTCCTGCTGGATCGGCGGTTGGGGCGGGAAGACGGACTGGAGCTCGCCAAACGGATCCGATGGAGCCCCGGGCGGAGAGTCTCCGAGGTTCCCATCGTTATGCTGACTGGCTCGGCCAGCCAGCAGTCGGTGCAGGCGGCGCGCGACGCGGGCGTGAACGGGTACCTCGTGAAGCCCTTCACGGTGGTGGCGGTGCACGACCGGCTGGTGGCGGCCCTGACCCAGAAGCCGCAGTTCATCCGCTGCGACAGCTATATCGGCCCGGACCGCCGGCATCGCGCCGACCCCGACTACAAGGGCCCAGAGCGGCGAAACACCCGTCGGGTCGGTCAGGCCTGACCGCGACCGGGAAGGTCAGCCCGCCGCGGCCCGGAAGCCCTGGTCCGTCAAGACGAGGCCGTCGACGATGACGCCGGTCTGGCGGGCGTTGCGGCGCGCGATCTGGGCCAGCGCGCGGACCTGGGCCGGATCCTGCTTCGCCTGGTCCAGCGCGGCGCCCAGGAATATGGACTGAATCAGCAGGCCCTCGGCGAACGCCTGCTTGGCGGCGTCGTCGGCTGTGGCGATCCCGGGCATGGCGAGGAAGGCGCGTTCGGCCTGGCCCTTCACGGCCAGGGTGGCGGCCCTGCTGGGATCCTCGGGCCGGCCGTTCGCCGTCTGCCACAGCGTGATCCACCAGAGAGCGTAGGCGTCGGCCACGTTGTCGGTGCGCAGGCCGAAGCGGCGCAGCTCAGTCTCGACCTGGGGCATCAGGTCCGGCCGGGCGAGCGTGGTCTCCATCACCCGCAGGCTGTCGGCGTCACTGCCGCGGCGCTCGGCGAGGAACTTCGCGAAATTCGCGCGTCGGCGCTCGGGCGAGGCCGTAAACCGAAGCGCGGCGGCCGCGACGGGCCCCGGGCTCTCGGTCAGCGGGGCAGGCGCCGCGGCCTGGGCGCGCTGAGTCGACTGGCGCAAGGCCGTGCCGAGGATGTCGGTCTGGGTGTAGGACGGAACGAGCACGCTCCAGCCCCAGACGTCCTGCGCGCGCGCCGGCCACGAGGCGGCCGCGCCGATCGCCAGAACACAAGCCAACAGGCGCTTCATCGCAACGCTCCCCGACGAACCGACGGCAAAGCTGCTGCGTGGAGAAGGCGGGATTGTGACAGCGGGCTAGTCCCCGGGTTTCCAGGTGGGCTGGCCGTCCGACCAGGTCCAGACGCCGAGCGGCCGCGCGAACTCGCCGGAGCCGCGGGCGATGGCGATGGTGGGCTGTTCCGCGGACAGGAGGTGCCGCAGGTCCGTCTTCACGGCCTCGTCGTCGCGGTAGTCGGTGAGGGCGGTTTGCTGGCCGCCGTCCGAGCGCGTGATGGTGAGCGTGTAGGTCATCGCAGGGTCAAACGACTCGGCTTGCCGGTTTCATCCGCCCGTCGGGCTTTCCGTGATCAGGAATCCGCTGCGATAAGCGGAGCATCACGAGGGGGAGCGGTGCAGGACCTTGGGGCGCCCCCCGGTGCGCCGGGGACGAAAAGGCCCGACGGTCGGAATGCGGGACCGCCGGGCCTTCGACTCGAGGGCTTCAATCCCAACCTTGGCCGGGACGGCAGCGTAACCGTCGGCAAGCGCTGCCGTTCCGACCTTCCGGTCAAAAAAGCTTGAGCGCGGAGGAGCTGACGCGCTGACCCCTGCGCCAAACGTGAACGTCCTGTGGGAACATACCGTTCGTTCGGCTGGTTGACGGCCCGGGACGAACCCGCCGCGCGACGCGGCGGCCGAAGGCTGGGCAGAGACAATGGCGCTGACGACGACGCGGCTGAGCAACGGCGGCTATGTGGAAACGTGGTCGTCGGGTGACCCGTCCGGCTACAGTCAGAAGATCCATGCGCAGGTGTTCGACGCCGGCGGCACGAAGGTCGGAGCGGAGTTCTCGCGCCAGTTCTCGGGTGGCGCCTGGGGGGTCAATCCGCTTTCGGACGGCGGCTATGTGCTGAACTTCGCCTGGTGGCCCGGGATGGGCAGCACGGTCCGCTATGTCCACGTGATGAGTTCCCAGGGCGTGCTGGAGCAGTCGAGCAACTACGACGCCAGCGAACTCAGCGTGCTCGCCTCGCCGACCGGCGGCTTCATGGTGGCTTGGCTCCTCAACCAGGGCTACTCCACGAATCCACGGTTCGGGATCGTCGCCCTGCACGACGACAACGGTGCGTTCGTCGCCGGGGCCACCACCGCAAACCCGTCGGTCAGTCTGAGCCTGCAGCCGGACGGCGACTTCCTGGTGAACGGGTCAGTGGAGATCGACGCCGAGAACCCTGTGCGCCTAATCGGCCCAGGCAAGCCCGAGATCACGGTACTGGACGACCAGGGCCGGTACACGGGCGTGGTCCCCAACGAGGGCCTGACCGACGATGCGAACCCGACGTTACGGGTGACGGTGACTGAGCCGGGCGGCGTGCGGCTGTACTTCAACGGCAGCTATCACGACCAGGGCCAGTCGCAGACCTTCACGGTGACGGCCGATGACGCCGCACGCGGCTATGTGGACATCGTCTTGCCGCGCACGGTCCCGGACACCTACGTGACCGCCCGCCGGATCGACGCAGACGGCTTCATCGGCACGCGGGCGGAGACGCGGTTCTTCGTGGACACGACCGCGCCGGGCGCTACCAGCGTGAGCCGGGTGCTGGACAACGAGGGACCGGCGATGGGCGATGTGCCGGCCGGCGGACGGACCGACGACAGCACGCCCTCGGTGCAGTTCGCCCTCGGGGGCGCCAAGGCGGAACCCGGTGACACTCTGCACGTGACCCTCGACGGGCAGGCCATGGGCCCGCCGGTGATCATCACTTCGGAGGACGTGGCCAAAGGTTATGTGCAGGTCACGCCCGCACCGCTGGCGGCGGGGCAGCACAGCTTCTCCGGCCAGTTGATCGACAAGGCCGGCAACGCCGGGCCGGCAGGCCAGAGCTTCACGCTCACGGTGGGCCCGGACGGCGGCACGCCACCGCCGACGGGCAATCCGCCTGGCGCTGTCCGGACGACGGACGGCGGCTATGTGGAGCACTACGTGCTGAACTCCGAGCTGCACGTGCAGAAGTACGACGCGGGCGGGGCGAAGGTGGGCCCGGAGTTCGTGACCCCCGCCGAGCAGTCGCAGTCCGTCCTGGCGCTCAGCGATGCTGGCTACGTGGTCTCCACGTTCACCCAGTACTTCAGCAGCGCAGGCAGCAGGGCCTTCGTCTTCGACGCCAGCGGGGGCCGAGAGGCCAGCCTTACTATCCCCGGCGTCAGCTCGATGGCGGCCTCGCCGAAGGGCGGCTTCGCGGCGAGTTATTACGAGCCGGCGTACCGTGGCGACACCGATGGGCCCGAGCCCTACCTGGTGATCTACGACAATGCCGGCCAACTAATCAGCAAGAGCGGGCCGTATCACGCCAGCGGCGCGCAGACGCTCACGGTACAAGCCGACGGCGACTACCTGCTCACCTGGCCGGAGGGGAACGCCACGCGCACGCTCGAGGTGGACCCGACGCGGCCGCCGCGGTTGGACACGCCCGCGACTTCGACGCTCACCTTTATCGACGACGTGGAGCCTAACACCGGGCCGGTGTCCGGCATGACCAACGATCCCACGCCGATCCTGCGCCTGTCGGTCAGCGAGCCCGGGACGATGTTCATCGACTGGAGCGGCAGCCACGTCATCTACGGTACGGGGGCCGCCTATGCGGTCACCGCCGAGGATGCGGCGCGCGGCTACAAGGACATCCAGGCGCCGCAGAAGTCGACGGTCGGCGAGTACGCCTTGAACTACCAGTTCGTCGATACGGACGGGGTGGAGACGGGCTGGACACGGGCGTCGATCAACATCGATGCCGTAGCGCCGAACGCCGGCAGCATCCAGAAGGCGATCGATAATCAGGGGCCAGTCACCGGCGACGTCGCGAGCGGCGGCGCCACCGATGATGTGACGCCGACCCTGCGCGTGTCGCTGAGTGGCGTTGACGCCAGCACGATGCAGCTGTGGGACAACGGAACCAAGCTGGGGGCCGCCATCCCGCTGACCTCGGCTGATTTCAGCCGTGGCTATGTGGAGATCACGCCGGATGTTCTGCCAGCCGGCTCGCACGCGTTCACGGTCAACTTCACGGACGCCTACGCCAACACGGGGCCCGCCTCACCGGCCTTCAACCTGACCATCCAGTCCGGCAACGAACCGCCGCCCGGCTCCGGCGGGCAGGGCGTGGTGCTGACCTCGCGCAGGCCGGACGACACCCTGGTGGGCGGCGGCGGGGACGACACCCTGAACGCCAGCCGGGGCTCGGACGTGCTGACCGGCAATGGCGGCCGAGACGTGTTCGCCTGGGGCCAGGAGCCCTGGTCCCCGGCGACGGTCACCGACTTCGCGGTGGGGTCCGACCGGCTCGACCTGTCCAAGGTGTTCCAGGCCGCGGGCTACACGGGTACGGACCCGGTCGGTGACAAGCGGATCATCCTGCAGGGGCAGGGCTCCGACACCCTCGTGCTGTTCGATGACGACGGGCAGGGCGGCGACTGGCCGAACTACATCATCAAGCTGCAAGGCGTCTCCAGCACGGGCCTGACATGGGGCCAGCTCTCGGGCGCCGGCGGCGGCACCGGCTCCCCGGGGGGGCCGGGCGGCGGATCGGGTCAGGTGCTGACCTCCGACCAGTACGGGGACAGCTTGGTCGGCGGAACCGGGAATGACACGCTGAACGCCGGTCAGGGGCCCGACATGCTGACCGGCGGCGGCGGCGGCGACGCCTTCGTCTATGCCAAGCTGCCGTGGAACGCGGGCCACGCCACGGACTTCGCGGTGGGGGCCGACCGGCTCGATCTCTCGGCGCTGTTCCAGGCCAGCGGCTACACGGGCGCCAACCCCATCGCCGATGGCTATGTGAAGCTGGAAGGCGACGGCGCGGGCGGCACGAAGGTGTTCTATGACACCGACGGCCCGGCCAGCGGCAACACCATCCAATTCCTGATCACCACCCTGGACGGGGTTTCCCCAGCCGGGCTGACCTGGGCGCAGCTGTCGGGCGGGGGCGGCTCGCAACCGCCGCCGCCGCCGCCGGCGGGCGACGGGCAGGTGCTGACCTGGCGCCAGCACGGGGACACGCTGTCCGGCGGAGCCGGGAACGACACGATCAACGCCAGCCAGGGGCCCGACCGGCTCACGGGCGCGGCCGGGGCGGACCACTTCGTCTACGCTAAGCCGCCGTGGAGCGCCGGTACGATCACGGACTTCACGCCGGGATCGGACAAGATCGACATCTCCGCCCTGCTGGACGCCTACACAGGCTCCGACCCGATCCGCGACGGCTGGATGAGGCTCGACGCCAGCGGGTCCGACACGCGCCTCTATGTGGACATCGATGGTCCAGGCGGCGGGGAGTGGCCGTTCCTGATCGCGACGCTGCAGGGCGTTCAGCCGGGGAGCCTGAGCGCCGGCGACTGGATCGCCTGATCCCGCCGGTCAGATGACCGGATCGAAGCCGCCGCCTTCCAGCCAGTCGAAGATCCGCTCGGCGGCCGCTTCCGGGGTGAGCCGGGTGGTGTCGATGCGGATCTCCGGCGCCTCGGGCGGCTCGTACGGGCTGTCGATCCCGGTGAAGTTCTTCAGCTCGCCCGCCCGGGCTTTCTTGTAGAGCCCCTTCACGTCGCGCTTCTCGGCTTCGGCCAGCGGGGTGTCCACGAACACCTCCACGAACTCGCGCTCCTCCAGGATGTCGCGCGCCATGCGGCGCTCGGCGCGGAACGGCGAGATGAAGCTGACCAGCACGATGAGCCCGGCGTCGACCATCAGCTTGGCCACCTCCGCCACCCGGCGGATGTTCTCGACCCGGTCCTCCTCCGTGAACCCGAGGTCCTTATTGAGGCCGTGGCGGACGTTGTCGCCGTCCAGCAGGTAGGTGTGGCGGCCCTCGGCGTGGAGGCGCTTCTCCAGCAGGTTGGCGATGGTCGACTTGCCGGCGCCGGAGAGGCCGGTGAGCCAGACGACACGCGCCTTCTGGCCCTTGGCGGCCGAGCGGGCGGCCTTGTCGACGTCCAGCGCCTGCCAGTGGATGTTCTGGCTGCGGCGGAGCGCGAAGTGCAGCATGCCGGCCCCGACCGTGCGGTTGGAAATCCGGTCGATCAGGATGAAGCCGCCGAGATCCTTGTTCTCGGCGTAGGGGTCGAAGGCGATCGGGGCGTCGAGGGCGAGATTGCAGACGCCGATCTCGTTGAGCTCCAGGCGGGTGGCCGCCAGGTGCTCGAGGGTGTTCACATTGACCTTGTACTTGGGCTCGGCGATCTGGGCCGAGACGGTGCGGGCCCCGAGCTTCAGCAGGTAGGGGCGGCCCGGCAGCATGGGCTCGTCGTCGAACCAGACGATGGTGCTCTCGAACTGGTCGGCCACGGCCGGCGGCTGGCCGGCGGCGGCCAGAACGTCGCCACGGGAGACGTCGATCTCGTCCGTGAGCGTGATGGTGACGGACTGGCCGGCCACGGCCTGATCGAGGTCGCCGCGGAAAGTGACGATGCGCGCGACCGTGCTCTCGCGGCCCGAAGGCAGGGCCTTCAACTTGTCGCCCGGCTTGACCACGCCCGAGGCGATCAGGCCGGAGAAGCCGCGGAAGTCGAGGTTGGGGCGGTTGACCCACTGGACGGGCATGCGGAATGGGCCCGCCTGCAGGTCGTCCTCGACGGGGGCATCCTCCAGCCAGCGCATCAGCGGCGGGCCGGAATACCAGGGCGCGTTGGCAGAACTCTCTGTGATGTTGTCGCCCTTGAGCGCCGACATCGGGATGGCGGTGAAGTCGGTCAGGCCGATCTGGTCGGCGAAGGTGCGGTAGTCGGCGAGGATCTCGTCGAAGCGGGCCTGGCTCCAGTCGACCAGGTCCATCTTGTTGATCGCCAGCACCACGTGGCGGATGCCCAGCAGGCTGACCAGGTAGCTGTGCCGCCGGGTCTGGGTCAGCACGCCCTTGCGGGCGTCGATCAGGATGATGGCAGCGTCCGCGGTGGACGCACCGGTGACCATGTTGCGCGTGTACTGCTCGTGGCCGGGGGTGTCGGCGACGATGAACTTGCGTTTGTCGGTGGAGAAGAAGCGGTAGGCGACGTCGATGGTTATGCCCTGCTCGCGCTCCGCGGCGAGGCCATCGACGAGGAGGGCGAAGTCAATCTCGCCGCCCTGCGTGCCGACCTTGCGGCTGTCGGCCTCGAGCGCCGCCAGCTGGTCCTCGAAGATCATCTTGGAGTCGTAGAGCAGCCGCCCGATCAGGGTCGACTTGCCGTCGTCCACCGAGCCGCAGGTGAGGAAGCGGAGCAGCGACTTGTGCTCGTGCGCCTCCAGGTAGGCCTCGATGTCCTCGGCGATGAGGTCGGACTGGTGGGCCATCAGGTCTTCCCCTTCAGGGGCAGGGGGACCGCGAAGCGGTGGAGAGGGTCCGCTCCGGCGCCGGGGATGACCCCCTCCGTCCCTTCGGGACAGCTCCCCCGAGGGGGGAGCAACTGGATGATGTGGGCCATCAGAAATAGCCCTCCTGCTTCTTCTTCTCCATGGAGGCGGCCTGGTCGTGGTCGATCCTGCGGCCCTGGCGCTCGCTGGTGGTGGTGAGCAGCATCTCCTGGATGATCTCGGGCAGCGTCGAGGCGGTGCTTTCGACGGCGCCGGTGAGCGGGTAGCAGCCGAGGGTGCGGAAGCGCACCGATCTCATCTGCGGGGTCTCGCCGGGGTCGAGCCGGAAGCGGTCGTCGTCGACCATGATCAGCGCGCCGTCGCGCTCCACCACCGGCCGTTCCTGCGAGAAGTACAGCGGCACGATCGGGATGTTCTCCAGGTGGATGTATTGCCAGATGTCCAGCTCGGTCCAGTTGGAGATCGGAAAGACGCGGATGCTCTCGCCGGGGTTCTTGCGGGTGTTGTAGAGCCGCCAGAGTTCGGGGCGTTGGTTCTTGGGATCCCAGCGGTGCTGGGCCGAGCGGAACGAGAAGATCCGCTCCTTGGCGCGGGATTTCTCCTCGTCGCGGCGGGCGCCGCCGAAGGCCGCGTCGAAGCCGTACTTGTCGAGCGCCTGCTTGAGCCCTTCGGTCTTCCAGAGGTCGGTGTGCAGCGCGCTGCCGTGGTCGAACGGGTTGATGTTGCGGGCGAGCGCGTCGGGGTTCTTGTGCACCAGCAGCTCGAAGCCGAGCTCGCGGGCCATGCGCTCGCGCATCTCGTACATCGCCTGGAACTTCCAGGTGGTGTCCACGTGCAGCAGCGGGAACGGCGGCTTGGAGGGATGGAAAGCCTTGGCCGCCAGGTGCAGCATCACGGCCGAGTCCTTGCCGATCGAATAGAGCATCACCGGGCGCTCGGCCTCGGACACCACCTCGCGCATGATGTGGATGCTCTCGGCTTCGAGCCGCTGCAGGTGGGTGAGTGTGGAGGCGGGCAAGCGGCCTTCGCGGGGTTCGGTGAGCGGGGTGGGCGCGTACCGGGCGTCCATTGGGGGGACCTTACAGCAACCAGAAAATCTCCGCGCGCCGGGTGGCGGGCGGGGGCGGCCCTGAGGGTCAATTAGAGAAGCGGCCGGGGGGCCGCAAGGCGAGCGGCCCGCAGGAATTCTGCAGGGCTTTGCAGGGTTTTAGCGGCCGAGCGGGGTCACGGCCGCGCTGCGGCGCAGGTAGATGACGGCGTCGAACTGCCGTTCGAGCACCGCCTCGATGTAGTGGCCCACCCGTTCCTGGCGCGGACTGTAGATGACGCCGATGGCGCGTTCGGGCCGGCGCCGCGCCGCGGGATCGGGGCTGAGGATGCGCAGGGCGGCCGGGGGGCCTTCGGAGCGCAGGCGGGCCTCGTGGCTCTCGGGGATCACCCGGCCCAGGGTGAAGACGCGGGGCCGCTGGCCCCAGGCGTCGGCGGCCATCACCTGGCCCTCGTCCGCCAGGAAGCCCACCAGGAACGCGCCGCCGCCCTGTCGCAGGAGTTGGCCCAGGGAGAGCTCGCCCTGATCGCGCTGCGAGGTCTCGCGGGCGTCGCCCACGTGGGTGTTGTGGGCCCAGATGGCCACCTTGCCGGGACGTCCGTCGCGGCCGACGTGGCGGGAGATCTGGCCGGCGGCCTCGGCCATGCGGCGGTCGCGGGCGTTCCAGGAGTAGCCGGTGGCCTGGCTGATCCGGAAGTACTCCTCGCCGCCCACCACCGTGGTGGCGGCGCGCAGGACGGCGAAGCGGGCCTCGCGCGCGGCGGGATCGGCGGCGGGCGGCGGCAGGTTCTGGACTTCAGCCAGCACCGCCTCCGCTGCGCCCCGGCAGTCGCGGCCGCTGCGAGTGGCCGCCGCGTAGCGGTCCGACGAGCGGCGGTAGCGCGCGAAGCATTGGTAGTGGGTGCGGGCGCGTCCCGCCGCCTCGGGAGCTTCGGTGGCCAGGTAGGTGACCACGGCGTCGGCCGCGTCGAAGAAGTCGTAGACGTCCAGGCTGTAGACGCCGACCCGATCCTCCACCGGACGCTGCAGGTTCGAGCGGCGCAGGTCCTCCACGAAGTCGCGGAACTCGGCGTTGCGCCACATCCAGACGGGGAATTCGTCGAAGTCCGCGAGCGCCGCCTCGGCCGAGCGGTCGGCGCCTACGCCACGGACGTAGTCGTTGACCCGCCGCGCGCCGGACCAGTCGCCCTCGATTGCGACCGCGCGGACGCCCAGCTCCCGGACCAGTTGCTGGGTGATCCGCGAGCGCTCCAGGTAGAACTCCCGCGTGCCGTGGGTGGACTCACCCAGGAGCACGAAGGTGGCGTCGCGCGCCGCCTGGACCAGCGGGCGGTAGTCCTCGGCCGACCCGGCGATCGGAGTGGCGGGCGCAGCCGCCGCCGGGCCGCAGGCGGGGAAGGCGCCTAGCGAGAGCGCGGCGGCGAGACCGCCGGCCAACGTGCCGCGGCGCCGCTCACTCTGCGGCATGGCGGACGCCCGCCTCGTCCTCCTGGCTCACCGGGCAGCTGTTGCGGCCGGCGGTGATCAGCTTCCAGCCGGCGACCAGGCGCGAGGCGGCGCTGTGCAGGGTGGGCATGACCAGCTGCGGGCCTTCCCAGGCCGGCTGAGCGGGCCGAGCGGCGCCGATCCTGGGCACCGAGACGGGCTCCACGAGGTAGTGGTCGAGGCCGGCCTCCTTGCCGATGAAGCATGCCAGCTCGGCCCAGGAGACGCTCGGCGCGGCCGCCAGCCGCAGCGGCCCCCGCGTCCCGTCGATCAGCAGGTCGAGGACCGTGTTGGCGGCGTCGGGCAGGTACACCCCTGGCGCGACCCGGTCGGAGGCGGCGCGGAAGGTCTGGCCGGAGCGCAGGCTCTCCAGCACGTGATCGGCGAACTCTTGCAGGTCGTGGCGGGTGATCAACTCGTCGGAGCCGATCAGCAGCGCCTGGCCGCCGGGGGCGCCGGCCCGCGGCTCGCCGACACGCCAGGAGACCAGTTGCATGCCGCGGCGGGCGGCGACGGCGGCGATGTCGGTTTCGGCGTGGGCGGCGAGATTGACCACCGCCCAGGCGTTGCTCTCGGCGATCTGCCGTTCGAGGCAGTCCGCGATCGCGCCGAGGTCGCAGACCCGCGCGTCGACTACGGCGTGAGCCAGATGGCGGTGCTCGCACGCTTGGACCAGGGCGTCGCGGCGGGGGCAGTGCGCGCCGACGATCAGCAGCGGACGGGCGGCGTCCGTGTCGGTGGCCGGCAGCGGGCGGCGTTCGCACGGGTCGTGGAGGTCGATCACCTGGTCGAAGAAGCGGTCGTGGCGGCGCCACCATCCCAGACCCTTCAGCGCCGGCGCCGTCGGGCGCTGGCCGGCGGCGAGCTCCTTCAGCAGCTGGACCATGGCCGTCGGGCGCGGCGTTCCCTGGCTGAGGTCGTAGACGCCGGCCTCGTAGAAGCCCGCCTCCTCGGCCAGCAGGCGGTTCCAGTCGTAGGAGCCGAGCAGGCCCCAGGTGGCGACGGCGACGAGGTCGATCCCCTCGGCCTGAGCGGCCTCCGCGGCCCGCCAGACCTCGTCGAACCAGCGCATCTGCTCCTCGCGCGTGCAGCCGTTGTGGCACTCGGTGATCGCGATGGTCCGGCCGTAGCGGGCCCAGGTCTCCGCGAGGATCGTGCCGATCCCGATCTGGCCCTTGGCTACGGTGCGGACCGCCTCGATATTGACGTAGGCGCCGGGGCCGTCGCCGCCACGCAGGGCGTCGGGGTAGAGCTCCACCCGATGGTCCAGCAGGCGCTCGCTGGACAGGTAGTGGTTGAGGCCCAGCACGTCGGGCGGGCAGGGGTCCTCGGCGATCGCGCGCAGGCGGTCTTCGTAACCCCAGGCGCAGATCCGGTCCCACAGGGAGTGCCCGGGTTCCACCATCCCGCAAAGCAGGTCCCAGGTGATCCAGCGCCGCTCGTTCTCATAGTCCGCCTGGGCCTGCATCGGTGGCGTGGCGTGGCAGAAACCCATGTCCTCGGTCTGCACCAGGCGGGCGTCCGGGTTCACGCGGCAGATCTCGCGCATGCACAGGCGAGTGGCGTCGATCTCGTTCAGCAGGGCGCGCCAGAAGGCGCCCTCGTTGCGGGTGTGCGGGTACCAGATGCCGTAGAGGGCGCTGAACCGGGCGGTGGTGAGCGGCTCGTTCACCGGGGTCCAGTCGCGGACCCAGGGGTAGCGCTCGGCGGTGGCGCGGGCATGCTCGGCGAGGCCGACGGCGAAGCCCTCGTCATCGATCAGGCTGGTGTACTTCGGGCCGCTGCCGTGGTGGCACAGGCCCACGATCGGGTTGATGCCGAGGCGCCGGATCTCGTTCAGGCGCTCGTCCGACCAGGAGAAGTCGCGCTCGTCGGGCCGCTCGGGCGACACGCGCTCCCAGAGCACCGGGTAGCGAAGGGACTTCAGTCCGAGGTCAGCAAAGAGCTGAAGGTCAGAAAGACGATCCTGGTGTCCGGACAGCACCGTCTGGTCAAGGTACCGGTTTCGAACCCGATTGACGGTGCACTCGTGGCCGCCCCAAAGCTCCAATGTCACAGCCCACCTCACGCTAACGCCCCGCCCGCAGGGGCAACAACAGAGCAAAGCCTTCTCAGGCGGGTCGGATAAGCAGCGGTGCAGCCGGGGCGTTCCTCGGTTTGTCGTTTGATAGGGCGAGGAACTCAGAGGTCACCCTGAGGTGACGACAAGAAGAACGGCGTTAGCGGGCCGGCCATGAACCCATTTCATTTCTGAGAGTTGCACAGGGATCGGAGCGTTCCAGCGCCGCCAAGGCTGGCGCGGGCGCTTGCACTCGGCTGGCGTTTGCTGTTCGTTGCCCGCCGTCGGGTGGGGCTGAGCAGGAAGTGTTCCGCCCGCGATGTACCGTGCCCAGGATCTCAGCGTGTCGTCAGAGCCAGTGGACCTGGCGATGCATCTTCGCCTCGCCACAGCTGACGCCCACCAGAGCCTCGAAGACAAACTCTCATTGTTAAGTCAGCCATTGGACAGACAACGGTTCCTGCATGTGCTGGAGCGTTTCCACGGTTTTCACGCGGTCTGGGAGCGCGCCATTCACCGGTCGACGCACAGATCGGCGTACGCTTCGCGCAGCCGCCTTCCGCACCTGAGGCGCGACCTGGCCGCGCTCGGGCGCACCAACGCCGAGGTCGCGCGACTGCCGGTCTGCGGGACCGCCGCCGACCTGGCCACCGACGACGCGACGGCGCTGGGCTCGATGTACGTCCTGGAAGGCTCGACGCTGGGCGGGCAGCTGATCCGGCGGGCGCTCGCCGAGACGACCTGGCTGCCGACCGGCGGCCTGACCTATTTCGACCCTTACGGCCGGCGCACGGGCGAGATGTGGCGCAGCTTCCGCAACTGGCTTTCGGAGCAGGACGCCAACCCCGGAGCGGCGGCGGCGGGCGCCCGGCGCACCTTCGCGATGATCGAAGACTGGGTCGCGGCGTGAGTGAAACCATGCCCCCCGAGGCGCGCCCCGCGCTTGATCTCGACACCTGCGCCGCGGAGCCGATCCGCGTCCCTGGCGGGATCCAGCCGCATGGCGCCTTGCTGGTGGTCGATCCTGAGCGGCTCACCCGCCTGCAGGCGAGCGATAACCTGGCGGCAATCTCCGGGATTGTGATCGCCGAGGGGCAGTCGCTGAGCGACGTCCGCGACGCCGGGCCACTGGTGGCCGAACTCCGTCGCTGGCTGGCCGCCGACGATCCCGTCTTCCTGCGCACGGTCAGCATCGGCGCCTTCGTGCTGCAAGTGTCCGGGCACTTGTCTGCGCAGGGCGTGATCCTGGAGTTCGAGGACCCGCCGCACTCGGAGTCGGAGACGCTGGAGGGGCTCTATCCTCGCCTGCGCCGGTTCCTCGACGCGATCTCCAAGGCGGTCGACCTGCCGGCCATCGCGCAGGCGGCGGTTAGGGAAGTGGGCGCGCTCACCGGCTTCAACAGAGTGATGCTGTATTCTTTCGACGAGAAGGGCGACGGCACAGTGCTAGCCGAGGAGAGCGACGGTGTGCTCCCCTCCTACCTCGGACAGCGGTTCCCGGCCTCCGACATACCGCCCCAGGCGCGGGCCCTGTACCAGCAGAACCGGCTTCGACTGATCGCCAACGCCGACTACACGCCATCGCTGATCGAGCCCGCGCGGAGCCCGGTGGACGGGCAGCCGCTGGACCTTTCCCAGGCGGCGCTTCGCAGCGTCTCGCCGGTGCACCTGGAATACATGCGTAACATGGGCACCGGATCGTCCATGTCGATCTCCATCCTGGTGGAGGGACGGCTTTGGGGCCTGATCTCTGGTCATAGCCGTGCGCCGCGGCAGGTGAACGCCCAGGTTCGGACGGCCTGCGATATCCTGGGCCAGGTCCTGTCGCTGCAGATCGAGGCCCGCGAGCAGGCGGCGCGCAGCGCGCAGCGGCTGGCGCTGAAACAGGTGGAGACCGAGCTGCTGGCCCGGCTCACGGTCGCGCAGAACTTCGAGGTCGGCCTGACCGACAACGCCAAGCTGTGGCTCGGCCTGGTCAACGCCGAAGGGGCGGCAGTGGTCCGGGAGGGCCGCGTGAAGACCGCCGGGGCCACGCCGTCGGTGGAGGAGATCCGCCGCCTGACCGAGTTCCTGGCCGAACGCGGCGAGGCGGTGGTCGCGCTGGAGTCGATCTCCGACCTGCTGCCGACCGCCGAGAGCTATGCCGCCACCGCGAGCGGGCTGCTCGCCGTGTCGATCTCGCAGCTGCACGCCGACTACATCCTGTGGTTCCGGCCGGAGGTGGTGCGCACGATCGACTGGGGCGGCGATCCCCGCAAGCCGATGGAGGCGAGCGCCGACCGCCTACATCCCCGCAAGTCATTCGAGATGTGGCGCGAGCAGGTCAGGCTGCGCGGGCTGCCGTGGTCCCAGGCGGAGCTGGAGAGCGCCAAGGGCTTCCGCAACGCAATCCAGAACGTGGTGCTGCGCCGGGCCGAGGAGCGGGCCGAACTGACCACGCAATTGGAGGCGATCAACAAGGAGCTGGAGAGCTTCTCCTACTCCATCTCGCATGACCTGCGGGCGCCGTTCCGGCACATCGTGGGCTACGCCGAGCTGCTGGCCGACCGCGAAACCAAGCTCGACCCGAAGTCGGCGCACTATCTGCAGAGCATTCAGGACGCCGCGCTTTCAGCCGGGCGGCTGGTGGACGACCTGCTGAATTTCTCACACCTCGGCCGGGTGGGGCTGTCCAAAGACCGCCTCGACATGGCCAAGCTGGTCGCCGAAGTGCGTCGGACGCTAGAGCCCGACCTCGGCGGTCGCAGCATCGACTGGAACATCGGCGAGCTGCCCCGGGCCTGGGGTGACGCAGCGATGATCCGGCAGGTGCTGCAGAACCTGGTTCAGAACGCGGTGAAGTACTCGGCCCCGCGGGAGCGCAGCGAGATCAGCATCACGGGCGAAGAGCGCGGCTTGACGGTCGCCTACACCGTGACCGACAACGGCGTCGGCTTCGACATGGACTATGCGCACAAGTTGTTCGGCGTGTTCCAGCGGCTGCATCGCAGCGAAGAGTTCGAGGGCACCGGCATCGGCCTGGCGCTCTGCAGGCGCATCGTCGAGCGCCACGGCGGCACGATCACCGCCAACAGCGTCCTGGGCAAAGGCGCGACCTTCACATTCACCCTGCCCAAGCGCGAGAACGCGCGACAAGGAGACACCACGCGTGGCTGACCTGAGGCCGATCCTGCTCGTCGAGGACAATCCGCGGGACCTGGAACTCACCCTGGCGGCGCTGGCCAAGTGCCAGCTCGCCAACGACATCGTGGTGGCCCGCGATGGCGCCGAGGCGCTGGACTACCTCTACACCAAGGGGCAGCACGCGGACCGGCCGCCGGGCGATCCGGCGGTCGTGCTGCTGGACCTGAAGCTGCCGAAGGTGGACGGGCTAGAGGTGCTGGAGCGGGTCAAGAGCGACAGCCTGCGCCGGCAGATCCCGGTGGTCATGCTGACCTCCTCGCGCGAGGAGCGGGACCTCGTGAAGAGCTACGAGCTGGGCGTGAACGCCTTCGTAGTGAAGCCTGTGGACTTCAACGCCTTCTTCGAGGCGATCCAGGACCTGGGCATGTTCTGGGCGATCCTGAATGAGCCGCCGCCGAGGAGCACAGTGGATGCCTGACCACGGCCGGTCCACCGGGCGCGAGATCTGCATCCTCCTGCTGGAGGACAGCGAGATCGACGCCGAGCTGCTGGCAGCCCACCTTGCGAAGGCTGAGCTGCGCTTCAACCTGCGGCGGGTGGTGAACCGGCGGGAGTTCGTCAACGCGCTCGAAGAGGGACGCTGCGAGGTGATCCTCGCTGACTACTCGCTGCCCGATTTCGACGGCCTGTCGGCGCTGAACATCGCCCGGGCCCTGCAGCCGGAAATTCCGTTCATCTTCGTGTCTGGCGTGGTGGGCGAGGAGTTCGCCACCAACGCCCTGAAGCGGGGCGCCACCGACTATGTGATGAAGCGCAATCTGACGCGCCTCGCCACCGCGGTGGAGCGGGCGCTCGAGCAGGCGCGCGAAAGGCGGGAACGACGCGAGGCGGAACTGGCGCTCTCCCGTAGCGAGATGCGGGCGAGGCTCGCCATCGAAGGCGCGGAGCTCGGGCTCTGGGACCTCGATCCGCGGACCGGCGCGCTGGAATGGGACGACCGTTGCCGGGGGCTGTTCGGCGTCTCGCCGAACGCGCCCGTCACGCAGGACACCTTCCTCGCGCGCCTGCACCCGGACGACCGCGATCGCTTGGCCGACGCCATCGAGCGCGCCACCACCTGGACGCCGGACAGCACCGGCGCCTATGCCGACGAGTTTCGGACCCTGCCGACGGCAGGGACCGAGCGCTGGATCGCCACCCGCGGGCAGGCGCTGTTCGAAGATCGGACCTGCGTCCGGCTGGTGGGTATCGTCCGCGACATCACCGAGGAGCGCCAGGCGCAGGAGGCGCTGCGCCGCCTCACCGGTCAGCTCGAGCAACAGGTCGCCGACCGCACGGCGGAGCGCGACCGCATCTGGCAGCTCAGCCGCGACCTCTTCGCGGTGGTCGCACTGGACGGGCGGCTGATCCGGGTGAACCCCGCTTGGGAATCCATGCTGGGCTATGCGCCGGAAACCCTGATCGGCAGCAACTTCTCCCTGCTGATCCATCCGGACGATGCCGTGGAGGCGGCGGTGGTCACCGCGCGGCTCGCGGCGGGCGAGGTGGTGGGCCGCTTCGAGGACCGGCTTCGGCAGGCGGACGGCGGGTGGCGCTGGATCTCGTGGACGGCGGTGCCCGAGGGCCAGATGTTCTATGCCGTCGGCCGCGACATCACCGCCGAGAAGGCCGCCGCGGCGGCCCTGGCCGAGCGCAACCGAGAACTCGCGGCACAGATCGAGGAGCGCGAGCGTGTGGAGGCGACGCTGCGCCAGATGCAGCGCCTGGAGGCTGTGGGCCAGCTCACGTCCGGCGTGGCGCACGACTTCAACAACCTGCTCACCGTGATCCTCGGCAACATCGGTTTCGTGGAGAAGGCGCTCGCCAAGCAAGGTGTGAACGGCCCGGTCAGCGACCGCATCAGCCACATGCGCACGGCCGCCGAGCGCGGGGCGAAGCTGACGGCGCAGATGCTGGCCTTCTCGCGCCGGCAGAAGCTCGAGCCCAAGCCGGTGGACCTGAACGAGACCGTGGCCGGGATGAGGGACCTGCTGCAGTCCACCATGGGCGGCAGCGTGCGCCTGGAGTCCGTGCTGAAGCCCGACCTGTGGCCGGCGCTGGTCGATCCCACCCAGATCGAGCTGATCATCCTGAATCTGGCGATCAACGCCCGCGATGCGATGGAGGTGGGCGGGGGCCTCACCGTGGAGACAGCGAACGTCGTCCTCAGGGCGCAGCCGACCCGGCCCGAGGAGCCGCCCCCGGGCGAGTACGTCATGCTGTCCGTCAGCGACACCGGCCCAGGGATGGCGCCGGAGGTGCTGGCCAAGGCCTTCGAGCCCTTCTTCACTACCAAGGAGGTCGGCAAGGGCTCTGGCCTGGGGCTGGCCCAGGTCTACGGCTTCGCCAAGCAGTCCGGCGGGGGCGTGCGGATCGACACGCGTCTGGGCGAGGGGACGGCCGTGAAGGTCTACCTGCCCCGGGCGGCCGGCGTCGTGCGCCGCGAGCCGGAGACCAGGGGCAAGGCTCCGGCCGCCGCCGTTTCGACCCGGTCCGTCCTGGTCATGGACGACGACAGCGCGGTGCGTGAGATCACCGCCGCCATGCTGCAGGAGCTGGGCTATTCGGTGATCGAGGCGGGCAGCGGTGGGGCGGCGCTGGACGTCCTGCGGAGCGATCAGCGGGTCGACATCCTGCTCGCCGACTACGCCATGCCGGGAATGAACGGGGTGGAGGCGTCCCGCGCGGCGGTGGAGCTGCGTCCCGGGCTGCCGGTGCTGTTCATTACTGGCTACGCCGACCTGACGGCCTTGCGGGACGTAGGGGAGGACCGGATCATCCAGAAGCCGTTCCGGGACGACGAGCTGGCGCGCAAGGTCGAGCTGGCCCTGCACGGCGTCGCAGAACCGGGCAAGGTGGTGCCGCTGCGGCGCTAGCCGCGGCGAGGCGCCGCAGGTGTTATGGCCTGGGCCACCACGCGCGCCAGATCGTCCATCTCGAAAGGCTTGCGCAGGATCACGGCCTGGCCGCCCAGCGCGTTTTCCACGGCCTCGGTGTCGGCATAGCCGCTGGCGAAGACGATCGGCAGGCCCGGCTGCTTCTGGCGGGCCAGGCCAGCGGCTTCCGCCCCGTTCATTCCCGGCATGGCGAAGTCCATCAGCACCAGGTCGGGCTGGGTCCGGTCGAGGATTTCCAGCGCCGCGGCGCCGCCGTCGGCGGGGATCACGCGGTAGCCGAGCAGCTCCAGGGTGTCGCGCACCAGGTTGCGGACCTCGGCGTCATCGTCAACCACCAGCACGGTGGCCCCGCCGGGCGGCGCCAGCACCGGGCCGGTGGCGGTCGGGGCGGCGGCGGCGGCTTCGACCGGCGTTGCGGACCGGCGGAGCAGCAGGCGCAGCGTGGTCCCCTTGCCGAGAGCGCTCTCGATCTGCGCCGCCCCTCCCGCCTGGCGGGCCACGCCGTAGACCTGCGACAGGCCAAGCCCGGTTCCCTTGCCGACGCCCTTGGTGGTGAAGAAGGGATCGAAGGCGCGCTCTGCGATCTCGGGCTCCATCCCAGCGCCGGTGTCGCTCACCGACAGCTCCACATAGGTGTCGGGGGTCAGCACCGGGTGCCCCGGCGGGATTTCGACGACCCGGGTGGCGATGGTCAGGCGACCGCCGTCCGGCATGGCGTCGCGAGCGTTGATCGCCATGTTCAGCACCGCCAGTTCCAGCTGGGTGCGGTCGGACAGAACCGGGACGGCGTCCTCGCCGAGCTGGAACTCGAGCTCGATCTCCGAGCCCAGGCTGCGCGTGATGAGCTCGCGCATATCGCCGATCAGCTCGCTCACCACAAACGGCCGAAGCTCCAGCTTCTGGGCGCGGGAGAAGGCCAGAAGCTGACGGGTGAGGCTGGCGCCGCGCTCGGCGGCCTGCAGGCCGTTGGCGGCCCACGCCTGGACCTTGCCGGTTTCGCCGGGCTTGCGGCGGATCAGCTCGAAGGCGCCCTGGACCACCTGCAGCAGGTTGTTGAAGTCGTGGGCGATGCCGCCGGTGAGCTGCCCCAGCGCTTCCATCTTCTGGCTCTGGCGAAGCGCCTCCTCGGCCCGGGCGCGCTCGCGCATCTCCACGGTGAGCCGCTCATTGGCCTCGGAGAGCTCGCCCGCCCGCCGCTGGAGCTGGACGGCGGCGCGGGTGATCACCCCCAGCAGCAGGAAGGACATGAGGGTCAGGACAGCGAGCGCGCTGTGGCGGCCGAGCACGTCGGTGAAGGGCTCGGCCCGGGTCTGCAGGTACACCGATCCCATGCCCACGCCGTGCTCGGACACCGGTACGGTGACCCGCACCGAGCCCTGCCGGTAGACGGCGGCCGGCGGCGTGGGCTGCTGCGGCGGCTGCAGTTCGGGGTTGGGCGCGTAGGTCACCAGCCGGCGCCCCGCCGCGTCGTACACCGCCACTGCCGCAATGCGCCGGTTGGCGCGCAGGGCGTCGACGTACTCGCGCATAGTCGGGCGGTCGTCGAACGCGAGTGCGGCGGTGACGCTGGCGGCCAGGATATCGGCCTGGACGCTCGCGGCGCGGATCGCCTGGGCGCGGTAGACCTGCTCGGCCCGGCCGCCGAGCAGCAGGCCCAGCGCGAGGAGCGCCACGGCGCCCAGCCACGCCAAGTTCAATTGCCGCCGGTCGGAGAGGTCGGGCCAGCGCAGGTTCATCGCTTCACCGAGAGGCCGAGTTGCAGCAGCTTCGAGCTGATCGCGAGGCCGGACTGCGCCGCCTGCGCCGCGTCGATGTGGAACCGCACCCGGTCCTGGAAGACCACGAAGTGGATCATCCCGCGGGGCGCGCCGCGGGCGCCGTCCGTGACGGTGAGCACCGGCGCCCCGCGCACCGCCGCCAGCGCCTGCGGTACGCTCTGACGCGCCGAGCCGGCGGCATAGAGCACCTGGCAGCCGGCGTTGCGGTCGGCCACCGGCATGCGGCGGACGCTGACCTGGCCGCGGGCGGCGCTCTCCAGCGCCGGGCCGAACGGGTCGTCGCCGACCACGCAGATCCGCATCGGGCCGCCGGCCGCCGCCCCCGGCCAGCTGACGAACGCGGGGAACTTGGTGAGGAAGGCGGCCTTCACGGCGTACTCCAGCGGCTGGGCCGTTGCGGGTCTGGAGACGATCGGCGAGGCGAGCAGGCAGGCGAGCGCGGCCGCAGCCGCGGCGCCTCGGACCATGGCTCGCCCGGCCCGGCCCATCAGGGCGTCCAGCGCAGGGTGACGAAGGCGCTTCGCGGGATGTGATTGCGCCGGGTCTCGCTGGCCTCGGCGTGGCGGTCGTTCAGCAGGTCCAGGGCGGTGACCGAGAGCTCCAGGTCGTCGCGCAGGCGCCAGGCCAAGCGGGCGCTGGCCTCCGTGTAGGCCGGCGTGCCGACGTAGCCGGAGGCCGTTAACCGCGGGACATCGTCATAGATGCGCAAGGCGAGGTGGAGGGCGAGGTTGTCCGCGAGGCGCATATGCGAGCGGAACTTGAGCCAGTAGGCCGGGTCGGCGCCCGCCGCCTCGAACCGGGCCACGTCGAGGCTGCCGGGCTTCAGTCGGAAATCCTTGCGCAGGACCGAGCCGCCGGCGCTGACCCGCCACCACTGGGCCAGCTGCAGGTCGCCCCAGGCCTCGAGCCCCCAGGTCTCGCCCTCCATGGTGTTGCCCACGAAGAGCGGCGGATTGCGGCCCGGGACGCGCTCATTGGTCCGCAGCTCGTCGTAGTCATGCAGGTAGGCGGTGACGGACACGCTGGCCGCGTCGGTCATCCGGCCGCGGTAGCCGAGCTCGTAGGCCATGAGCTTTTCGGAGCCCATGTGGCCGGGCTCCACGAGGCCCGGGATGCTGAAGTCGCGCTCGATCCGCGAGGGGTTGCGGATCGCGCGGGAGATCGCGCCCCAGACGAACTGCCGCTCGGATATCCGCCAGCCGAGGCGGGCGTTCGGTATCCACTCAGCCTTGGTGTAGTCGTTGGTCTCGAGCTTCACGCCCAGGGTCAGCAGGAGATCCGGCCGAAGGGCGATCTCGTCCTGGAGGAAGACGTTGCCGATGTCGACGCGGCGTCGCGGCGGGGAGAGGAGCTGCGGCTCGGTGACGGTCCGGAACTCGTCCTTGGTGATGCGATAGCCGCCGCCCCAGACAACCGAGTGCCGCTTCCCGAGAGTGAAGGCGTGCTGGGCCTCGATGTCCCAGGTGCGGAGCGCGTCGTGGACGCCGCGGACCTGGCGCTCGATCTGGTCGTAGTAGGCCTGCACCTCGAAGGTGGAGCCGGCCGCGGTGCGCCGGCTCCAGCGGCCGAGGACGTTGCCGCCGCGCGAGTAGCCGCGGCCGTACTGCAGCGTGTCCTCGATGCCGGCGTCCTGGATGTCTCCCTGCAGGGTGAGGGTGTCCAGGCCTCGGGCGAAGTCGGTTCGGAAGCCCGCCTGCCAGCCGTCCCAGCCGTCGTTGGCGTTCGACCCGTTGGCTTCCTCAAGGTCGCCGCGCCGGAATGCGGTGGCGTAGACCCGGGCCGCGCCGGAGTCGCCGAGCTGGGCGCCGTAGCGTAGCCGCACGTCGCTATCCAGCGTGCCGAGATTGATGACAGCCAGCGGCCCCTGAGTGTCGAAGGCGCTGCGCGAGATGATGTTGACCACGCCGTTGACGGCGTTGGCGCCCCAGAGCGTGCCGCCGGGCCCGCTGATCACCTCGATCCGGTCGAGGTCGTCGAGCAGGGTGTGGTGCTGGTCCCAGTCCACGCCGCTGAACAGCGGCGTGTAGGCCGTGCGGCCGTCCACCAGGACCAGGAGCTTGTTGGCGGCCTCGAAGCCGGCGAAGCCCCGGGCGGTGATGGAATAATCCAGCGCATCGATGCGCATGACTTCCAGGTTCGGAGCGAGCCGCAGCGTCTCAGGGATGGTCAGCGCGCCCGAGTCGCGTATCGCCTCGTTGGTGATCACATAGACCGAGGAGGCCGCGTGGCTGATCGCCTCGGGGCGCTTGGACACCGAGGTGATGCTGATCTGCGAGAGCTCGTCGATCGAAAGGTCGCCGAGCGAGCCGGCCGTCGCCGCAGCCGCCAGTTCGAAGCTCGCCTGTTCGGCGCAGGCCTGCCCGGCGCAGGCGACCGCCATCGCCGCGGCGCAGGCGGACGCCCAGCGCAGCCGCGTACGGCTCGGCTCCCCGACTTGAGACTTGTCCATGGCCCCCCAGGCGCGTGGCGTCGAAAGCCCTCCGGCTCCCGGGTGGATTAGCACAACAACTCCGGATGTTAACTGGCGCTGACGCGTCCGGGCGCAGGGCGGCTTTACAGCGGGCGGCGTTTGGGTTGAAGAATGGGTATGCTCCGGCGTCAGACCGGAGGCCGTCTCCCGGGGGAAGCATGATCCTGAAACGCGCCTTGGCCGTCGCATTGTCGCTCGGCCTGATCACCGCCTCGACCCCCGCCTGGGCGCAGGCTGCGCCGGCCGCCGCGGTCGCCACAGGCCCGGTGGTGAAGACCGCCCAGGGCCAGGTCCGCGGCGTGGCCGCCGAGGGCGTGGCGACGTTCCAGGGCATTCCCTTCGCCGCGCCTCCGGTGGGCGATCTGCGCTGGCGGCCGCCCGCGCCCGCGCCGCGCTGGACCGCGGTGCGGGACGCCACCAAGCCCGGCGCGAACTGCACCCAGTCCGAGGACTGCCTGTTCCTGAACGTCACACGGCCCGCGAACGCCAAGCCCGGCGCCAGGCTGCCCGTGATGGTTTGGATCCACGGCGGCGCGTTCGTCACCGGCAACAGCATCGGCGCGTTCGGCGCCGAGCACGACGGCACGGAATTCGCCAAGCAGGGGGTGATCACCGTCAGCCTGAACTACCGACTGGGCCGGGCTGGCTGGTTCGCTCACCCGGCGCTGACCAAGGAAGGCCCCACCGGCAACTACGGGATCCTCGACCAGATCGCGGCGCTCAAGTGGGTGCAGGCGAACATCGCGGCGTTCGGCGGCGACCCGAAGAACGTCACCATCTTCGGCGAGTCAGCGGGCGCGATCTCGGTCTTCTACCTGATGCTCACGCCGGACGCCCGCGGGCTGTTCCACAAGGCGATCTCGGAGTCCGGCTTCGCGCGCCACCAACCGACGCCCCTAGCTGTGGCTGAGGCCACCGCGGTGCAACTGGCCGAAAAGGCCGGTGTGAAGGGCGACGGGGCCGACGCCGCCGCGGCGCTGCGCAAACTGCCGCTGACGGCGCTGCCGGTCGGGGGCGGCCTGACCGCGCCGGGGCGGCCGTCGCCGATCCTGGACGGCAGGATCATCCAGAGCGGCGTGGCCGAGGGCTTCGCCGCGGGCCGCCAGGCCAAGATCCCGCTGATGCTCGGCGGCAACTCCAACGAAGCCAGCCTGTTCCGGCCGCAGCCTGCGCAGCTCGACCTGGTGCCCGAGGCCGCGCGGCCGTCGATGCTGGCGGCCTTCGACCCGGACAACACCGGGGACAGGGCCCGCATCGTCCACCGCCTTGCGACCGCGCAATTCATCACGGAGCCCGACCGCAACTTGGCGCGCGTGCACTCCAAGGCCGGCGCTCCGACCTGGCTCTACTATTTCTCGTACGTGACGCCGGCCGAGCGGGCGACCTCGCTGGGCGCGGCTCACACGGCTGAGATCAAGTACGTCTGGGGCGGTCAGCGGCAGAAGTTCGTCGCCGAGGACGTGCCGGTGTCGAAGGCGATGAACGCCTACTGGGCGGCGTTCGCCAAGCGCGGCGACCCGGACAGCGCCGGCGGGCCGGCCTGGCCGAAGTTCGCGCCGAAGGAGGCCTCGATCGAGTTCGGCAACGACGGCGTGCAGGTGCGCGAGCGCCACCTGGCGGCGCGGCTCGACTGGGTCGAGCAGAGCTTGAAGCGCTAGGCCTCCAGCCCGAGCGGCTCCCCGGCCAGCGTGGCGGGCAGGGGGGCCGTGACGATGCACACCAGGCCTGCCGGGTCGTAATCAAGGTCCACCTGGCCCTGGAGCTCGGCGGCCAGGCCGTGGCGGATCAGGCGCGCGCCGAAGCCTTCGCGCCTAGGAACGGTCACAGGCGGACCGCCGCGTTCGCGCCAGGTGATGACGAGCTCGCCCCGCGCCGGATCCGCGGTCCAGCGAAGCTCGACTTGACCCTCCGGGCGCGAGAGGGCGCCGTACTTGGCTGCATTGGTGGCCAGTTCATGCAGGGCGAGGGCCACGGCGGTGGCCGACTTCGGCGGCAGCTGCAGCGCCGGGCCTGAAAAGGCGAAGCGTTCCGGCCGCGCGGGATCGGCATGCGGGCTCGCCACCTGTGCGGCGATCGCCGTCAGGTCCGCGCCGGCCCAGTCTTCGGCGATCAGCACGTCGTTCGCCTGGGCCAGAGCGATCAGCCGAGCCGTGAAAGCCTCCCGCACGTCGGCCGGCACATCGTCGCGCCGCAGCGTCTGGGCGGCGATCGCCTGGACGGTGGCTAGGGAGTTCTTCACCCGGTGGTTCAGCTCGTTGATCATCAGCCGCTGCCGGGCCTCGGTGGCGCGACGGGCGGTGATGTCGCGGGCGACCGCCTCGACCCCGCCGTTGGCCAGGACCCCGGCGCTGATCTCCACCTCGACCGTGCTGCCGTCCCTGCGGCGGATCCGCCAGGCGCTGACGCCGGAGGTCTGGCGGCTCGGCGACTGACGCCAGGCCAGCACCCGCGGCATGTTCTGCGGTCCCATGACGTCGGCCACGGTCATGGTCAGCAGTTCCTCGCGGGAATAGCCGAGCAACCGGCAGGCGGCGGCGTTGACCTCGACGTAGCGACCGGTCTCGTCCTCAACGAAGATCGCGTCGCCAGCGGTCTCGAAGAACTCGCGGTAGCGCGCTTCGCTGTCGCGCAGAGCGGCCTCGGCGCGAGCGCGCTCCACGGCCGACCAGGTCCGTTCGGCCACCTCCTCCACGAGCCTCGCCTCGTGGTCGGTCCAGTAGCGGGGCGTGCTCTGGTGGACGTAGAGGGCGGCGGTGAGGCGGCCGGCCTTTACCAGGCTCACCACCAGCGACGCCTTCATCTCCAGCGCGGCGAAGGCGGCCTGGATCTCGGTCCCGGCGAACGCCGGCTCCGTGGTGGCGTCGTTGACCCGGAGCGTCTGCCCATGGCGCATGGCGGCCAGCACCGGGGGGCCGAAGGCGGCCAGGTCGTGAAGGCCGCTGTGGTGTTCGACCGTCCCGTCGGTCCAGTTGCCCGGGGTGGTGAAATACCGCTCATCCTCGGCCACGTCGCCGTAGCCGACGCGGCTGGCGCCCAGGTGCTCGCCGAGCGCGCGCTGAGCCACCGCGATCACGTCGCGCGGCTCCGTGAGGGGCCGCAGGCGGTGCTCCAGATCCAGCAGGAAGGCGGCGCGTTCCTCGGCCCGGACGCTGGTGGTGGTTTCGCGGCAGACGCACAGGGCGCCGGCCACCCGGCCGTCGATGTCGAGGGCCGGCGTGTAGGAGAAGGTGAACCAGGTCTGTTCTGCGACGCCGCCGCGCAGCAAGACCACGGGCAGATCCTCGAAGTAGCTGCCTTGGCCATCGTACGCCGCGGCGATCACCGGGCCGATCTCCTCCGTCACCTCCGGCCAGATCTCTAGGAAGTCGCATCCGAGCGCCTTCGGATGCTTGCCGCCGAGGATCTCGATGTAGGCGTCGTTATAGATCGTCGTCCGCTGCGGACCCCAGAGCAGGAAGGCCGGGTGCTTCGACGCCAGGACGAGGGCGCAGAGCGTGCGGAGCGCAGGCGACCAGCTGTTCGCAGGGCCAGCCGGCGTAGCGCTCCAGTCGAAGCGCCGCACCGCCTCCGCCATAGCGTTCTGGCCGGCTGTCGGAAGGCCTGCGGGGGCGCTGGAAGAGGTGCTCATCAATTCGCTCTTGAGCGCGACTTCTGTCGCACGGCGCCGCCGAGCGCAACCGGTCAGGGCAGGGAAGCTGCAGCACTTGGCGCGCGCAACGGCCCATGCCACAAGGGTTTCCAAGGAAACGCGTACCGGTGCTTCGAAGCCAGAAAACTGGCCGCGCCGTGATCAGGGGGGAGTTCCGCGCATGACCGCCGCCAACGTCGAGGCCGGCCGCAAGCCGGCCATGGGCTACAGCTACTTCGTCGTCTTCATTCTGGCGGTCGTCTACACGCTGAACTTCCTCGACCGGCAGATCGTGGCGATCCTGGCGGAGCCGATCCGCAAGGATCTGAACCTCAGCGACACTCAGTTGGGCATGCTGGGCGGCCTCGCGTTCGCGGCGTTCTATACGACCTTCGGCCTGCCGGTGGCCTGGATGGCCGACCGCGCGAAGCGGGTCTGGATCATCTCCGGCGCCTGCGCCATGTGGAGCCTGTTTACGGCGCTCTGCGGGACAGCCAACAGCTTCGTGCAACTGGCCCTCTTCAGGATGGGCGTCGGCATCGGCGAGGCGGGCGGCTCCCCGCCGTCCTACTCGCTGATCAGCGACTATTTCCCGCCGGAGAAGCGCGGCACGGCCCTGGCGATCTACTCCCTTGGCGTGCCGGCGGGCTCGATGATCGGCGCCTTCGCCGCCGGCCGCATCGCCGAGGCCTACGGCTGGCGCACGGCGTTCTATGCGATGGGCATCCCGGGCCTGATCATGGCCGTTGTCGTCCTGCTGGTGATCCGGGAGCCGAAGCGTGGCGCATTCGATGCGCTGGAGCCCGGCCAGACCCACGAGCCGGCGCCCCCGCTGTTCCAGGCGATCGGCGGATTCTTCCAGCAGCGCACCCTGGTGCTCACCGCCATCTCCAGCGCGATGTCGGCCTTCGTGGGCTACGCGGCCCTGAACTGGAACGCGCCGTTCCTGATCCGGGTGAAGGGCATGACCCTGGTCGAGGTGGCCAACTACTATTCGCTGGTGCTTGGCATCACCGGCATGATCGGCACCTTCGCGGCGGGCTGGTTGGTGGACAAGCTGGGTCGGAAAGACCGGCGCTGGTTCGCCTGGGTGCCGGCCATCGCGTTCGCCATCACCATCCCGTTCTGGTTCGGCATCGTCTGGGCGCCGACCTGGCCGATCGCCCTGATGTTCATCGCCATCCCGGCGCTGCTCAACAACATGTACCTCGCACCTGCCCTGACGGTCGTGCAGAACGCGGTGCCGCCGGCCCGGCGGACCATCTCCGGCGCGGTCCTGCTGTTCGTCCTGAACCTGGTCGGCCTGGGTGTCGGCCCGGTGTACGTCGGGAAGATCTCGGACTGGGCGAAGCCGCAGTACGGAGACCAGTCGCTGGCGGTGGGCTTCATCGCGCTGGTGCCGATCATCGTGATCACGATCGGCTGCCACCTTGCCGCAGCGGCCTCGATCAAGCGCGACAAGCGTCTCGCCGCCAACATGTGACTTCGCGGACGCAGCGCGGCGGCCCTGACCGCGCTAAGATGCTTAGCAAGAGATGCGTCCTGTGAGTCGGGTGTGGTCGTGAGCGAGCTTAGTCAGTCTCCGTGGATTCGTAGTTATGCCCTGGCGCCGCGGCGCCTGAGCGAGGGCGGCTGGGTGTGGCTCAGCCCGTACGAGTGGCGCTGGCAACGTCCGGAGAGCCACCTTCCGGCCGCCGTGAACCCGCCGCGCGTCTTCAGCCGCAAGGCGCGTTCGAAGCGCTGAAGGTAGTGCCCTGACCGCCAGGCGGATTTGGCCGCGCGGGCATTGCAGAGGCCAATGACACCGGTTACCAAGCTTCCGACAGGGAGTTAGCCGATGTTCGACAAGGTCTATCACGCGACGCATCCGGACATGATGACCGGCGTGGACAACGACACGCTGCGCGATCGATATCTCGTGGGTGGGCTGTTCCAGCCGGGCCGCATCAGCCTCAACTACTCGCACAACGAGCGCTTCGTAATCGGCGGCGCTGCACCCGCCGGCGAAGCCCTGACCCTGCCCGTGCAGAGCGAGCCGGAGTCGGCCAAAGGCCGCCCCTTCCTGGAGCGCCGCGAACTGGGGGTGGTCAATGTCGGCGGAGCGGGCCGGATCACGGTCGACGGCCAAGCCTTTGAACTGGCGCCGCGCGACGGACTCTACGTGCCGATGGGCTCGGAGACGGTGAACTTCGAGAGCGCCGATGCGACGTCTCCGGCGCTGTTCTACCTCGTTTCGCTGCCCTGCCACATGCGGCTCGAGGCGCAGCACATCTCGATCGACAAGGCCAACCCGCTGGAGCGCGGCACGCCCGAGCAGTCGAACGAGCGGACGATCTTCCAGTACATTATCCCGGGCGTCTGCAAGTCGGCCCAGCTGCTGCTGGGCGTGACCATCCTGAAGCCCGGCAGCGTGTGGAACACCATGCCGCCGCACCTGCACGACCGGCGGAGCGAGATCTACTTCTACTTCGGCCTCGAGGGCGACAACCGCGTGTTCCACTTCATGGGCGAGCCGGACTCGATGCGCCACGTGGTGATGAGCAACAACGAGGCGGTGATCTCGCCGCCGTGGTCGATCCACATGGGCGCGGGCACGTCAGCCTATGGGTTCATCTGGGCCATGGGCGGAGAGAACCTCGACTACACGGACATGAATGTCCTCGACATCTGCCAGCTGAAGTAGGCTGGCGATGAGCACCGAACTGTTCAGCCTCGCCGGCAAGGTGGCTGTCGTGACCGGCGCCAACACCGGCCTGGGGCAGGCGATCGCGGTGGCCATGGCGGCGGCCGGCGCGGACGTCGCCGCCGTCGGCCGCTCGGCCATGGACGAAACCCAGGCGGCGGTGGAAGCCACCGGCCGCCGCTTCCTGGCGATCAGCGCCGACCTCGGCTCCACGGAGCCTGTCGCTCGGATCGTGCAGGAGACGACGGAGGCGCTGGGTGGGCTGGACATCCTCGTCAACAATGCCGGGATCATCCGCCGCGCCGACGCCGTTGACTTCAGCGAAGCCGACTGGGACGCGGTGATGGACGTGAACCTGAAGTCGGCGTTCTTCCTCAGTCAGGCCGCGGCCCGGGTGATGATCGCCAAAGGCTCAGGCAAGATCATCAACATCGCCTCGATGCTGAGCTTCCAAGGCGGCATCCGGGTGGCGTCGTACACGGCGTCCAAGAGCGGCATCGCCGGCCTCACCAAGCTGATGGCGAACGAGTGGGCGGCCAGGGGGATCAACGTCAACGCCATCGCGCCGGGCTATTTCGCGACGAACAACACCGAAGCCCTGCGGGCCGACGAGAGCCGCAACAAGGATATCCTGGCCCGCATTCCGGCCGGCCGCTGGGGCCGTCCGGAAGACCTTGGCGGGGCGGCGGTGTTCCTGGCCTCGGCAGCGGCCGACTACATGCACGGCGCCGTGGTGCCGGTGGACGGCGGCTGGCTCGCGCGGTGACTTGGCCGCTCTTCCGAAGCGCCCCTTCAGGCTTGGCGTGAGACGAAACAGGCCCACGTCGGCCGTCGCTTCGGTGATCTTCCGGCGCTCTCTCAGCCCGGCCCGGGAACCACGTCAAACGCGACCGTGAGCCGTTCTCCGGCCGGGAACGGGTCCGTGCCGTGCCAGACGGTGGAGGGGAAGAGGACGAGGCGCGCCGGCCGCGGCTCGATCTTGCGGAAGGGCGCCACCTCCAGTCCGAGATCTTCCGGCGGCGCGCCAAACGACAGCCAGCCTGGGGTCGGGGACGGATCCTGCGGGAGCCGCTCGGGGACTGCAATGTAGCAGGCTGAGCTGAGCCAGCCTGTCGTATGAACGTGGTTGACGTGAAACCCGGCCCCGCTCAGCCGGACGGACCAGGAGCCGGCGAAGCCGAAACCCTGGCGCGGCCGACGCAGCAGGGGATGGGCGGGATCAATGGCCGGGAGCCCGGCCACGTGCTCGGCGATCGCCTCGCGCAGCGCCGCGCGCAGGCGCACGATCTCCGGCTCGCGGCGGCCAAGCAGGCTGCCTTCCGTCTGGGTGCCGCCGCGGAGCGTCTGGTCGAAGGGCGCCGCCTGGGCGCCATGCAGCCGCCGCAGCAGTTCGGCGGTGGCCGTCAGCTCCTCCGTCGTGAGCGGCAGTTCATAGGTCCGGATGAACGCGGGATCCTCCTCCAGCCAGGCGGCCCGCGCGTCGCCGAGCAGTCTCCAGGCCGTGCCCAGATAGGGCCAGGCCGCCTCGCCGTCCGACCGCTGGGCCACGGTCAGAGCGAAAGCCGCCGCCGCGTCGGGGCGGCGGGCGCGAAGCAGGTGGCGGAGGTAGGCGATCTGGAGGCCAGGGTCGGCGGCAGGGTCGAGGGCGGCGAACGCCGCGTCGGCCTCTGCGATCCGGCCCGCCTCGGTGGCTGCCGCCGCCTGGAGGCCTAGGCGGGCGGCGCCGATCGCCGGCTCCGCAGCGTCGAGCCGATCGAGCACCGCCTCCGGGCGCCCGGCGCGCATCAGGACCGCCAGGAGACCCCACCAGAGCGCAGCGTCGAGGGGCCGGGCCTGCAAGGCGCGTTCGTAGCTTTCGGTGAGGCGGTCTGGCTCGCCGTCCTGCCAGCGAAGGCGGGCGAGCGCCGCGTGCGCCGCTTCGAAGCCGGCGTCGGCGGTCACCAGCGCTTCGAGCTGGGCGGCGGCCAGAGCCCGCTCGCCCTGCCTCAGCCGCGCCAGGGCCTCAGCCAGCGCCAGCTGCGGGTCATGCGGTGCGACGGCCCGGGCCCGGACGTAGTAGGGCCCGGGATCGCCGCCTCGCTCGGTCTCGACGTGAGCGCGGGCGGCGAGGGCGCGAGGGTCGTTCGGGGCGCCGGCGAGGGCGCGGTCCAGGGCTGCGGCGGCCGCTTCGTACTCACCTTCCTCGGACAGCAGCAGGCCCATGGTCTGCGACGCGCGTGGGTGCTCGGGCGCGACGGTCAGGGCGGTCGACAGGGCGGCGCGGGCGCCGGCGGGGTCACCTAGACGCCGGCAGGCAAGGGCCAGGTTGACCAGGGTCTCGACCTGCCCCGGCTGGATCTCCAGCGCGGCCTCATAGCCGGCGCGGGCGGCCTGCGCCTCGCCGGTCGCGAGCAGCAGGTTGGCATAGCTGTTGAGCAGGTGCGGGTCGCGCGGCGACGAGCGCAGGGCTGCTTCGAAGTGGCCCCGCGCGACCTCCGTGCGACCCCGCCGGCGTTCGATCACCGCCGCAAGCTGACGCATCTGGGCGTGGGCGGGATCGTTCGCGATGACCGACTCGGCCAGGCGCAGCGCGCCCGCGAGGTCGCCCGCGGCGAACGCCTGGTGCGCCTTGGCGGCCGAGGCGCCGAGCTGGGCTCCCACCCCCAGGCCGCTAGTCACTGCGCTTGGCGCGGACGCCCCGCTGCCCGTCCACCTTCATGAAATAGCTGCCGAGCGCCGCCTTCCGGATCTCGACGGACGAGCCCTTGCGGGGCGACGGCGCGATCGTTTCGTCGTCGATCTGGCGCCAGGTCGCGCCATCCGTCAGGACGATGGTCCAACGGCCGAACGCATCGCGTTGCGCACGCTCGGCGACGCCGGTGACGCTCTCGAGAGCGGCGGCGGCGGTGTCGCCGCGATCGAAGATGCTCAAGCTAGGCAGGTTGAGACCGAACGCGCTGCGTTGCACCGCCTGGGCCTCCTTGCGCTCGACGATGATCACCTCGCCGGATTGCACGGACTTGGAAAGCGCGGCGAAGGCGTTGTCGTAGCAGGCGGCGCGAGCGCCGACCTCCGCGACCCCAGCACACGCCGCCAGGCCCTCGAGCGTCCGGCCGGGCGCCTCCGCCGCGCCCGCCGCGGAGGCTGCGAGAGTCCCCGTCAGCGCCGCGCCGGCCCAGCTGTGCAGCATTCGCCTCGTCACCGGATGGTCCTCTCTGATCGGTTTCGCACGCTGTTCTACCGCGCCGTCGGGCGCGGCGCCCGCGCCATTAAGGCGCAACCTGACCATAGCGTGACGTCACAAAATGTATCATTGTTCGCCCGTCGCGGTTTGGGGCTGCGGCCGGGGGAAGACACATTGGGCTATTCTCTTGCCGTCGGGGGACGGCCGGACGACGTGGTCTCGGGGGAGGCCACGACCGTCGATCTGCTGCTTCAAGAGCTCGATCGGCTGACGCCACGCACCGGCGTGCCGCTGAGCCTGCCGAAGCGAATCGCCGCCCTGGCGCTCTACGCCGGGGCCACCAGCGGGGCGGACCCTGACGTCGCCCTGCAGGCGGTGGTCCGGGAGCTGGGCGAGCGGCTGCCCACGACCCCGGCCGGGCTCAAGAAGGCGGCGTCGGAAGCGCGAGCTGTCCTGCAGTTCGGCGTCAACTGGGAAAGGTTTGCTGCGTCGCACCACGATCGCGGGGGCGGCGGGGCGATCCCGCTGCTGCACGCGATCGCGGGCGCTCTGGACGCGGTCAACGTGCGTGAAGTGACCAAGGCCAGGGCCGCGCTGTTCGGCGGCGGGCGGGGAGGTCGGCGGCACGCCGCGCCGGCGCTGCAGACCCTGCGCGCGGTTCAGGTGCTGGTGGAGCGCGCCCGCGCGGGGGCTGCGGACGCGGAGGCCGAGCTCGCGGAGGTCCGGCGCCTGCTGAGCGTTCAGGCGGGTGAGGAGTTCACGACCGCCGCGTGCGGCGGGTCGTCCCGCAGCCAGCCGGTGATCGTCAACCGCGGCGCTGCGGCGTAGGCCGCCACCGGCGCCACGGAGTGCAGTAGCGGCACCTTGAACAGAGTGAGGACGTTAAAGCGCGGGACCAGGCCGCGGGCCACGTCGCCGTCCGCTGTGTGGAACAGCAACTGCCCGCCCCAGTCGGGCCGCCAGCGGCGGGTGAGGCCAAGGGTGTAGGCGGCCCGGCGCTCGCCGACCCCCCGATCGTCGTGCTGGGTGAGGAAATGGCCGGGTCGGTAGAAGGTCGCCTGGGCGTCCACCTTGACCACCGGCTCCCCGGTGACCTGGCGCGTGAAGTCCATGAAAGCCGGGCTGTTGAGGAACTCAGTCAGGCGGTGGAGCGGGTGGCCCGGATCCCGCCCGTCGAGGTAGGCGTCGATCATGGGATAGACGAGGTAGGCATAGGCGAAGCCGCCGGTGGCGCGTTTCACCACCTCCTGCACGCGGGCGTGCAGCTCGGCCGGCGGCAGGCTCGCCAGGTCCGCAGGCGACAGGATGACGTGGCGGCCCGCCGGATCGGCGTAGACCAGCGACCAGGCCGTCCGGCGCTCCAGGACATCGGCGAGCTCCCCGGCGACTGCTTCCGGCAGCAGGCCCTCGATCTGCACGACTCCGTCGCGGGCATAGGCGGCGGCGTAGTCGGCGGCCCGCAGGCCGTCGCGCAGGGTTGGCGGCGGAGCCATCGTTAGCCCCTCTCTCGAATGAACCAGCCGGTGAGCGAGAGCCTCGGCTGGCCGGCGTAGGCAGCCACGGGCGCCACCGAGTGGGGGCGGGGGACCTTGAAGACGGTGAGCGTGTTGAAGCGCGGCGCGAAGCCCCGCTCCACGTCGCCGCGTGCGTCATGGAAGAGCAGTTGCCCGCCCCAGTCGGCGCGCCAGCCGCGCGTGAAGCCCAGGGTGAAGGCCGCGATACGGTCGTCCGTCCGGTGGCGGTCGTCGTGCAGGGTCAGGAAGTCGCCGCGCCGGTAGTTGGAGGCCTGCACGCGCACGCCGTCCACTTGCCGGCCGGTGAGCGCCGCGCCGACGTCGAGGAAGGCGCGGCTCTGCAGGAACTCCGTGACCCGGGCGATCGGCTGGTGCGGCGCGCGGGCGTACTCGTCCTGCAGTGGATAGGTCGTGTGCAGGTAGGCAAAACCGCTGCCGGCGCGCCGAAGGACGTCCTGCAGGAAGGCCCTGACCTTCTGATCCCCGAAGCGACGAATCACCTCGTCGGAGATGATCAGGGTCTCCCCATTCTCGTCAGGCGCGACCAGCACGTAGGGCAGGGCGCCGAGGAGCTGGCCGATGGCTTCCGCGGCGGGCAGGTCGAGGAAATCCTGGACCTGGACGTGACCGGCCTCGCTGTAGGCCTGGGCCAGCGCCTCAGGCCGGAGGTCGGGGCGGATTCGGATCTCGGAGAGACTCAAGCAACGGGCTCCGGAACAAGGTCGGCGAGGGTAACCTGCGTAACCAGTTACCTCGCGTAACCTGCGGTAATTACTCGCAAAACGTGACCTGAAAGTTACAGTGTTCTCACATTAGGCGACAGCGGCGTGACGGTCGCATGACGCGGGTTGACGCGCCAGCGGCTTGGCCGCAGCCACAGGGGCAGAGCTCGCCAAAGGGGTTGGCGAGGGGGGGGATAGCCGAGGGCCGCGCCGATGCGCGGCGCCGTCGCGCGCCCATACCAGGAGCTATCCATGTTCATGAATTCGTCCACGCGGAGTCGCCTGCTGGCGTCGTCCGTGCTCGGCGCGATGCTGGTGTCCGCGCCGGCCTTCGCCCAGGAGTCGGCGGTGGAGGAGATCGTCGTCACCGGTTCGCGGATTGCGCGCCAGGACCTGACCTCCGTCAGCCCCGTCGCCACGGTTGGAGCGGAAGAGCTCGCGCAGTCGGGCGTCGTCAACACCGAGAACCTGATCAACACGCTGCCGCAGGCGGTGCCGGGCATCTCGTCTAACGTCAACAACGGCAACGGCGGCTTCTCGACCGTGAACCTTCGCGGCCTGGGCTCGAGCCGGACGCTCGTGCTGGTGGACGGCAAGCGCCAAACCCCGACGTCGCAAGCCGGCGCGGTGGACATCAACCTGATTCCGCCGGCGCTCATCGAACGCCTGGAAGTGGTCACCGGCGGCGCCTCGGCCGTCTACGGCTCGGACGCCATCGGCGGCGTCATCAACTTCATCCTGAAGCGCGACTTCGAGGGCGCCGAGTTCCGGGTGGGCTACTCCCAGACGGACGAGGGCGATGCGCCGATCTACTCGGCAGACGTCACCATGGGCGCCAACCTGGACGGTGGCCGCGGCAACGTGGTCCTGAGCCTCGGGTACAACAAGCGCGACCCGATGTTCCAGGGCGACAGCCCGCAGGACAAGCTGCTGATCTCGCTCGGCGAACCGCCGGCGACTGCCGCGAACCGCGCGCTGATCTTCTCGGGCTCGGGCTCTGAAGAGTACGGCCGCGTCGGCGGCTTCGCCCCCGGCCGCTCGGTGCTCGGCAACGCCGCCAATACGGCGCTGTTCCTGCCCAATGGCGACGTCCGCCTCTACGCCGGCGCCCCCGACACCTACAACTTCGCGCCGGTGAACTACCTGCAGACCCCGCAGGAGCGCTACTCCGTCACCGCGCTTGGCCGCTACGACATCACCGAGAACATCGAAGCCTTCGCCAAGGGGAACTTCGTCAACAGCCAGGTCACCACCCAGCTGGCCCCGACGCCGATCGGTAACCGGATCTTCCGCTTCACGCTGGACAACAATCCGTTCCTGACCCCGGCCGCCAAGCAGACCCTGAACGCCCTGGGCTCGACCACGCCCTACACGATCGCGCCGGGCACCGCGCCGTACACCGCCGGCACCTTCACGGACGTGGACACGGACGGCGACGGCCTCTTCGACACCGTCAGCGGCACCTTCAACCGCCGCCTGTCGGAAGTCGGGCCGCGGATCTCGGAGTTCAACTTCTTCGGCTACCAGCTCCAGACCGGCCTGCGCGGTAACCTGGAGATGATCAACGGCCAGTGGGAAACCTTCCTCCAGTACGGCAACACGCACGGGTCCAACGACCTGCGCGGCGACACCAGCCTGGCGCGCATCCAGCAGGGCCTGCTGCTCAACGCGGCGGGCACCGCCTGCGCCGACCCGTCGAACGGCTGCGTGCCGATCAACCTGTTCGGCCTGGGCAACATCAGCCCGGCCGCGGCGAACTTCATCGGCACCCGCATCAGCTCGTCGCAGGACTACCAGCAGATCGTCGCTTCGGGCTTCGTCAGCGGTAACACCGAGAACTTCTTCCAGCTGCCGGCCGGCGCGATCGGCTTCGCGCTGGGCGCCGAGTACCGTTCGGACGAGTTCGACTTCCGCCCCAGCCAGGATCTGGCCACGGGCAACCTGACGGGCTTCAACGCCTCGCCGCCGGTCAGCGGCTACTTCGACGTCTACGACCTCTACGGCGAAGCCGTGATCCCGGTCCTGAAAGACCTGCCGTTCGTCGAGTCCCTGACCCTGGAACTTGCCGGTCGGATCTCCGACTACTCGTCGCAGAACAAGCTGACGAAGACCTACAAGGTGGCGGGCGACTGGCAGGTGTTCGAGGACCTGCGCCTGCGCGCGTCCTACAACCGCGCCGTCCGGGCTCCGTCGGTGGGCGAACTGTTCCGCCCGCAAAGCAACAGCTTCCCGACGGCGACGGACCCCTGCTCGTTCCAGGGCACCGCGCGGACCAATCCGCAGGTGGCCGCCGCCTGCGTGGCGTCGGGCGTGCCGGCGAACCTGGTCGGTGTGATCCAGGCCAACCAGCAGACCCAGACGCTCTCGGGCGGCAATCCGAACCTCGAGCCGGAAGTGGCCGACACCTACAGCGCCGGGATCGTCTACAGGTCGAGCCTGATCCCGAACCTGTCGATCACCGCCGACTACTTCGACATCCGCATCAAGGACCTGATCAACAGCTTCGGCGGGTCCACGGCCAACGTGATGTCGGTCTGCTACGGTCCGATCGTCGGCGGCAACCCGAACTCGCCGTACTGCCAGGTGATCAGCCGCCTTCCGAACGGCTCGATCCAGAACGTGTCGTTGCTCGACCTGAACGTCGCGAAGCTTGAGACGCAAGGCGTCGACGTCGCCGCCAGCTACCGGTTTGATGTCCAGGACGTGGGCCTGCCCGACATGGGTGCGGTCAGCGTTCGGATGCTCTACACCAACACCTGGAAGCACACCTTCAAGGCTGACGAGATCTCGCAGCCGCTGAAGTGCGCCGACCGGTTCGGCACCCGCTGCAACGCCAGCACGGCGCCGGGCGGCGTGGGCATCATCCCGCGTCACAAGCTGCACACCGTCGTCAACTGGGACTACAACCAGTGGGGCGTGAACGTGGTGTGGAACTACCTGGACGACGTGCAGGACGACAACCCCGGCGTGAACTACATCGTCGAGGAAATCGGCGCGAAGAACTACATCGACCTGTCGGTGGACTTCGACGCGACCGAGAACGTCTCCTTCACGGCGGGCGTGCGCAACCTGACCCAGGAAAGCTACCCGGTGCTGGGCGGCAACGCGTCGCCGTCGAACAGCGGCTATCCCGCCACCTACGACGTGCTGGGCCGAGTGTTCTTCATCAACGCGAGCCTCCGCTACTAGACCCTTCGGGTCCCAGAGCGTGATGCCGGGGGGGCGCTGCGGAAACGCAGCGCCCCTTTTGCACCCGAGCAGCGGCGTGTCTGGCGCGCCGCAGCATCCGGCGCGCTCGCCACTCGATCTGGGGTGACGGCGGGGCCAGGTGAGCTGGCCGTCGGTCCGGACTGGTCAGGAGCCTGAAGGCGCTCTCGGCTAAGGCGGCCCGGGTCGAGCAAGCGGGAGGCCTCACGGTGGTCCCGTGAGCTTCAGCAGTCGCGCGCACCCGTAAACGGCCGGCGCCGTTCGTGGCGAGCTTAACTTCATGTCTTCGGGGCTCGTCGCTCGGAGCGGACGCGTCTCGGGTCGGCCGCCGCGGCCGGTGACCAGCGGCCGGGCCCGGCTGCACCTCTGGCTGACTGGCCGGGCAAGGAAACGGCGGCGCCGCGTAAGCGACGCCGCCGTTCCGTGAGCTCCCGACGAGGGAAGCGGGTCTTAGTCTAGCTTCGCCGGGGCGAAGCGGGGGCTGAGCAGGTGCACGACCAACAGGGCCAGCAGGTAGGCCGAGGCCGCGACCACGAAGATGGGGGTGTAGCTTCCGATCTTCTCCAGAACCCAGCCGGCGTACTTGGACATGGCCATGCCGCCGATGCCGCCCACCATGCCGCCGATGCCGATGACCGAGCCCACCGCAGCGCGCGGGAAGACGTCGGAGGGCAGGGTGTAGAGGTTGGCGGAGAAGCCTTGGTGGGCCGCGGTGGCTAAGCCGATGATGCCCACAGCCAGCCAGACGTTGTCGGCGTACATGGCGAACGCGATCGGGGTCACGCAGATGGCGCAGATCAGCATGGTCAGCTTGCGCGCGGCGTTGGCGGTCATGCCGCGGTGCATGAAGCGCGAGGACAGCCATCCGCCGCCGACGCTGCCGACGTCCGACAGCAGGTAGATGGCGATCAACGGCGGGCCGAAGGTCTTCAGGTCCAGCCCGTAGCGCTTGGAGAGGAAGTCCGGCAGCCAGAACAGGTACATCCACCAGATCGGGTCGATCAGGAACTTGCCCAGCGCATAGGCCCAGGTCTCCCGGACCCGGATCAGCTTCGACCACGGGACGTGCTGCACCGGGTCCGCCGGGTCCTGTTCGATGTAGGCCAGCTCTGCGGCCGAGAGCTTCGACTGCTCACGGGGGCGCTTGTAGACGAGCCACCAGACCGGCAGCCAGACGAGGCTGACGACGCCGGTGATGATGAAGGCCGCCTGCCAGCCCATGGTCAGCACGATGGCCGGGACGACCAGCGGGGTGACAATCGCGCCGATGTTGGTGCCCGCGTTGAACACCCCGGTCGCGAAGGCGCGCTCCTTCTTCGGGAACCACTCGGTGACGGCCTTGATGCCGGCCGGGAAGCCGCCACCCTCGCCGATGCCCAGCACCACGCGGGCGGCGATGAAGCCACCGGCTGACTTGGCGAAGGCGCAGCCGATGTGGCCGATCGTCCAGATCACGAACGCCGCCGCGAAGCCGATCCGGGCCCCGATGCGGTCTACAAACCGGCCGAACACGAGGTAGCTCAGGGCATAGGCCGCCTGGAACCAGAAGACGATGTCGGCATAGGTCGTCTCGCTCCAGCCGAGCTCCTTCTCGAGCGTGGGCTTGAGCAGGCCCAGCATCTGCCGGTCCACATAGTTGATGACCATCGCCGTGAAGAGCAGGGCGACGATCACCCATCGATAGTTGCCGACCTTTACGGCGATCGGCTGCGCCCCTTGCGCCTGAGCGGTCACGGGCTTCCTCCCTGAATTGTTTCTTATCTGGCCGGCGGAACGGTAGCGGTACAATGGACCTGGCCCAGGTCGCCGAAGTCGATGACGGCCTGATCGCCGGGCTTCACGTCGTGGATGCCGGTGAGCTGTCCGGTGGTGATGAGGCAGCCGGCCCGCAGGGGACGGCCGCGGCGGGCCGTATGGCCGAGGATCCAGGCGAGGCAGCCAGCCGGACCGCCCTCCAGGTTGGCCGCCGAGCCCACGCCCACCTCGACCCCGTTCACCAGAGTGCGGCAGGTGAGGCTCTCAGGCGCCAGCGTGCGCCAGCCGGCGATCACCTGGCCGAGGATCAGGCCGGCGTTGTTGCCGAAGTCGGAGACGACCACGCGCGGGCCGAACTCGTTGATGGTGGCCAGCGGGCTACCGGCCATCTCGCAGCCGATCATCATCTCGGCGACGAGCTCCAGCGCCTCCTCCGGCGTCCAGTCGAACTTGTTGGCCGGTGCGTCCCTGGCCAGGCGGATGACCACCTCGGCCTCCACCGCAGCGAAGCCGCCTGGGATGGTGGCGAAGGTCCCGGCCTGGCCGGGCGGGGGCGCCTGCACGTTCCCCTCGAAGATCGGGCCCACCAGCCGGGTCTCGCCGATCTCGGCCTGCACGGCCGGCGGCACCTTGCCGATCTTCCAGCCGACGATGTCGGCGGGCCACAGGCGAATGGCGGCCTCCTGGGTCACGTAGCCTTCGTCGAGGGTGAGGGGGAGGTCGCCTGGAAAGCCGTCGACCGGCTCGAACGCCTGACGCGCAGCCACTAGACGGCGCGCGATCGCGAGCGCGTCCTGATCGCGCGAACTCCTGGCGGCCGGCTCGGTCAAACCCTCAATCCTCCCGCCGTCGCGCCCGTCTTCAGGTCGTCCAGCAGGAATATAGGAAACCGGTGTCATTTTCAAATCAAGGCCAAGTTTGAGAAGCAAAATCAGGCGGCGAGCGCTGAGGCGGGGTCCGCGTCGAGGCGGGCGTAGGCGCTTTCCACCGCGGCGCGGTAGGCGGGAGCCGACGCGAGGGCGGGCGGGAAGATTCCGGCCAGCGCCAGGAACGGCGCCACGTCGGCGAACGCATCGCCGGTCATGCCATGGCCCAGCTCCAGCAGGCGCTCGGCCATCGGGTCGGTGATCGCCTCGCCCGCCCGCGCGCGGCTGCGCACGAACAGCATCCAGGCCGCCGCGGGGACGGCGAGCCGCTCCAGCGGCCGACCTGCCACGAGCGCTTCGGCCGTGGTCTCCAGGATCCGGAACGGCAGCTTCTGGGAGCCGTCCCAGGCGATCTGGGCCAGCTTGTGCGCGATGGCCGGGTTGCGGAACCGCGTGAGCACCGCGGCGATGTAGGCTTCGAGGTCGAGGCCCGGAGTGGCGGGCAGGCTGGCGGTGATGTCCTGGCGCATCATGCGCTCGACGAAGGCCGCGAGGCGCACATCCGCCATGGCCTGAGAGACCAGCTCGTGCCCGAGCCCCAGGCCCACGTAGGCCAGGGTGGAATGGGCGCCGTTGAGCAGGCGCAGCTTCGCTTTCTCGAAGGCCGCCACGTCGTGGGTCAGGGTGACGCCCGCGGCGGCGAAGGCCTCGGCGTCGGCGCCGAGCTCGTCCTCCACCACCCACTGCAGGAAGCGCTCGCGCTGGATGGGCCAGGCGTCCTCCAGGCCGAGCTCCCGGCGCACCTTGTCGCGCAGTTCGTCGTCGGTGGCGGGCGTGATGCTGTCCACCATGGTCGACGGGAAGCGGGCCTCGGCCGCGATCCAGGCGGCGAGGTCGCGGCCGCCGCGGGCCTCGGCGAACTGCAGCACGGCGCGCCGCAGGCGCTTGCCGTTGTCCGAGAGGTTGTCGCAGCTCACCGCCGCGAAAGCCGGCAGGCCGGCCGCGCGGCGGGCGGCGAGGCCGGCCACGAGCCAGCCGGGGAAGCTGACCGGGTGGGCGTCTCCCGGAAGGTCGCGGGCGATGTCGGGATGGCTGAGGTCGAGGTCCCCGGCCGGGGTCAGGCAGTAGCCCTTCTCGGTCACGGTGGAGGTGACGATCCGCACGCCCGGGTCGGCCAGCCGTGCCAGCACGCGGTCCGGAGCGCGGGGCGCGGTCAGCACCTCCTTGATCGCCCCGATCACCTGCAGCCGCGGCTCGGCTTCGCGTTCGGCCAGGGTGTAGAGGCCGTCCTGCGGGGTCAGGGCGTCGGCGACGTCGCTGGAGCGCACCGCGACTCCGCAGACCGCGAAGTCGCCGCCGGCCTTCAGCATCTCGTCGAAGTACCAGGCCTGGTGGGCCCGATGGAACGCGCCGGGGCCGAAGTGGACGACGCCAATCTTCGCGGCCGCGCGGTCGTAGCGAGGCCGTTCGATGTGCGCCGGGACCAGCGACAGGGTTTCAGTCGAGAGGCGGTTCAAAGGGTCACGCCCCGCTTCCAGAGCGCAATCTCGCGTTCGCCGTTCTCCTCGGCGCGGGTCTCGCGGCCGGAGGCGGTGGCGAGAACCAGGTCCATCAGGGCGTCGGCGGTCATGTCGAGGGGCTCGCCCGCGGCCACCCGGCCGGCGTCGAAGTCGATCCAGTGCGGCTTGCGCTGGGCGAGGCTGGAGTTGGTGGCGATCTTCAGGGTGGGGGCGGGAAAGCCCAGGGGCGTGCCGCGGCCGGTGGTGAACAGGATCACCGTCGCTCCGGCCGCGGTCAGGGCCGTGGAGGACACCGCGTCGTTGCCGGGCGCCTCGAGCAGGGCCACGCCGGGCTTGCCGTGGATCTGGCCGCCATAGCGGACCACTTCCGTGACGGGTGCGCGGCCGGCCTTCTGGACGGCGCCCAGGGATTTCTCCTCGAGCGTGGTGATGCCGCCGGCGATGTTGCCGGGCGAGGGGTTCTCCGAGACCGGCTCCCCGTGGCCGATGAAGTAGCTCTTGAAGTCATTCACCAGGGCGGCGACGTCCTGGTAAACGGCCTCGCTCTCGGCCCGGGCCATCAGCAGGCGCTCGGCGCCGAAGATCTCCGGGATCTCGGTCAGGATGGCCGAGCCGCCGGCCGCGCAGACCTTGTCGGCGATGCGGCCGACAAGGGGATTGGCGGTCAGGCCCGAAAGGCCGTCGGAGCCACCGCACTTCAGGCCAATGACCAGGTCGGAGGCCGGGCAGGGCTCGCGGCGGTCCCGTTCGGCGACCCGCACCAGGTCTTCCACCGCGTGGAGGCCGGCTTCGATCTCGTCCTCGGTCATCTGGGCGGTAAACGAGCGGAGCCGCTCGGGATCGAGGTGCGGCGCGCTTTCGAGAAGAGCGGAGAGCTGGTTGTTCTCGCACCCGAGGCCGATGATCAGCACGCCGCCGGCGTTGGGGTGGCCGGCCAGGGCGGCGGTCATCCGGCGCGTGGCGTCCAGGTCGCCACCCAGCTGCGAGCAGCCGAACGGATGGGTCAGCGCATGGACGCCATCGACGCGGCCCTTGAACAGCTTGTCGGCCTGGGCGGCCACCCGCTGCGCCGTGCGGGAGACGCACCCGACCGTGGAGAGGATCCAGATCTCGTTGCGGGTGCCGACCCGGCCGGTCTTCCGCCGGTAGCCCATGAAGGTCTGCTCAGGTCCCGGGGGGAGGGGCTCGGGCGCCGTCGGCGCATAGGCGTAGGTATCGAGACCAGCCAGCGCCGTGGCCACGTTGTGGGTGTGCACGTGGTCGCCGGGCTGGATCTCCACGGTGGCCCGACCGATCGGCCAGCCATACTTCCGCACCTCCTGCCCCGCGGGCACCGCGCGCAGCGCCACCTTGTGCCCGGCCGGTATGTCCACGCGTGCAGTGACCCCGTCGATTACCGAATCACCCGCCAGGAGGCCGCGCACGGCGATGGCCACGTCGTCTCGGGGATCGATCCGCAGTAGGGAGGCTGCTAAGCTCATCGGACCTATGGTAACCGGTGTCATAGACGCGGCAAGCCCGCACGACATCGCAGTGACAAGCGTCGAGAGGAACGACCATGGCGAGGCCGCTGACCCTGCACGAAGATCGGCTGTTTTCCCCTGAGCCCGCCGCGCGCGCGGTGGCCCGTCGGCTTTACGCCGAGGTGAAGGACCTGCCGATCATCAGTCCGCACGGCCACACCGATCCTTCCTGGTTCGCGCTGAACCAGCCGTTCCCGAACGCTACCGAGCTGCTGCTCGCGCCGGACCACTATCTCTACCGCATGCTGTACTCCCAGGGGATTCCCCTGGAGAGCCTGGGCGTGCCCAGCCGGGCAGGTATGTCGAGCGCCGATCCGCGCAAGGCGTGGCGGATCTTCGCTGAGAACCAGCACCTATTCCGCGGAACGCCGTCTGCGATGTGGCTGGCCCATGTGTTCAGCGAGGTGTTTGGCCTCGACCTGGCGCTCTCGGCCGAGACCGCTGACCTCTACTACGACCGGATCAACGAGCAGCTGGCCAGCGACGCCTTCCGGCCGCGGGCCCTGTTCGACCGCTTCCGGATCGAGGCCCTAGCGACCACCGAGGGACCGCACGAAAGCCTCGACCACCACGCCACGATCCGGAAGAGCGGCTGGGGGGGGCGGGTGATCACCGCCTACCGGCCCGACCCAGTGATCGACTGCGAGCACGAGCAGTTCCAGGGCGCGCTCGCGACCTTCGGCGAGATCACCGGGCGTGACGTGATGAGCTGGGACGGCTACCTCGACGCCCACCGCATCCGCCGCCAGCAGTTCATGGAGGCCGGCGCCACCTCCACGGACCATGGCCACCCCACAGCGCGGACCGCCGACCTGGCGGGCCTCGACGCCGAGCGGCTGTTCCAGACGGTGATATCCGGCAAGGCCACCGCGGCGGAAGCCGAGCTGTTCCGCGCCCAGATGCTGACGGAGATGGCGCGCATGAGCCTGGACGACGGGCTGGTGATGCAGATCCACCCGGGCTCATTCCGCAACCACAACCGGCTGATCTTCGACCGCTACGGCCGCGACAAGGGCGCCGACATCCCCACGGGCACGGAATATGTGCAGGCGCTGAAGCCGCTGCTCGACCGGGTCGGCAACGAGCGCGACCTGACGGTCATCCTCTTCACCCTCGACGAGACCAGCTATTCCCGCGAGCTGGCGCCCCTTGCTGGGCACTATCCGGTCCTGCGGCTGGGCCCGTCGTGGTGGTTCCATGACAGCCCCGAGGGCATGCGTCGCTTCCGTGAGCAGACGACCGAGACCGCGGGCTTCTACAACACCGTCGGATTCAACGATGACACCCGCGCCTTCCTGTCGATCCCCGCGCGTCACGACGTGGCCCGGCGGATCGACTGCGGCTTCCTGGCGAGGCTGGTCACCGAGCACCGGATCGAGGAAGACGAGGCGCGCGAAGTCGCCGTGGACCTCGCCTACAATCTGCCCAGGCGGGCCTACAAGCTGGACCAGCCGGCGCCTGCCCCCTTGGCGGCGGCCGTCTAACCGTGCAGCCTGTGGCTCGCGCCGGCCTCCGGCGCTAGAGGTTGCGTGAGGAGGCCGACGCCTGGTGACCGAAGCCACGAATGCACCGCGCCCGGCGCTGGTCTGGGACGCAGCCAAGCGTCCCACCATCAACGATATCGCGCGCCTGGCGCAGGTGTCTAAGAAGACCGTCTCGCGGGTGATCAACGAGTCGCCGTTCGTGAAGGCCGACACCCGCGAGCGGGTGAACGCCATCATCTCGGAGCTTGGCTATGCGCCAGATCCGCAGGCCCGGGGGCTGGCCTTCCGGCGCTCGTTCCTGATCGGTCTGGTCTACGACAACCCCAATCCGCAGTACGTCATAGACATGCAGCAGGGCATTCTGGACGCGGTGCGGGGGTCCGGCTTCGAGCTGCTGGTTCACCCCTGCGATCGGGCAAGCCCCACCTTCCTGGCCGAGGTCCGCGGGTTTGTGGAGCGCCAGAAGCTGTTCGGGGTGGTGCTGCCGCCCTCCGTCTCGGAAGACGAGCGCGTCGCCGAGCTGCTCACCGAACTCGACTGCCCGTACGTGCGGATCGCCGGCATCCGGCTGGACGAGCCGGACTCCAGCCTGGTCACCCACGATCGGCACGGCGGCTATCAGGCAGCCCGCCATCTTGTGGAGCTCGGCCATACGGTGGTGGCGCACATTTCCGGCCTGAACACCTTCCGTTCGGCCCACGAGCGCCGGGGCGGCTTCCGCGAGGGCCTGGCCGAGGGTGGGGTCGAGCTGAAGGAGGCCTACTCGGTGGAGGGGGCCTACACCTTCGCATCCGGTGTGGAAGGCGCGCATCGGCTGTTCGCGCTGAGCCCACGGCCGACGGCGATCTTCACGGGCAACGACGAGATGGCGGCGGGCGTCTACAAGGCCGCGCGCGACGCCGGGCTCTCGATCCCGAAGGACCTGTCGGTGGTGAGCTACGACGACAGCCCCACCGCGCCCCGCCTGTTCCCGCCGCTGACCAGCGTGCGGCTGCCGATCCGCGAGATCGGCAAGGTGGCCGCTCAGATGCTGCTGCGCGATCCGGACGCCGAGCCCCCGACCCAGCCATCCGAGTTCGAGCCCACGCTGATCGTCCGCGAGTCGGCGGCGCCTCCGGCCTAGACGGTCGGATTCCGCGCCCGAACGTTGCTATTCGCGGCGTTTGAGCTATCGCAGATCGCGCAAGCCCGCGCCGGCGGGAACGAGGCCGCGCCGGCTAAAACGGGAACGAGGGGGAGCGATTGGCGTCTTCTGAGCCCTCCGGCGGGCGCGCCGACGATAATCCGCTGCTGCGCGCCTTCTTCGACCGCCGGGAGAGCCTGCTGCTGTTCCTCGCGGCGCGGACACGGTCGATGCCGATGGCCGAGGACCTCGTCCAGGACCTGTATGTGAAGCTCTGCACCGCGCCGCCGGCCGGCGAGGTGAAGTCTCCGCAGGCGCTGCTCTACCGCATGGCCGCGAACCTGATGACCGACCACGTCCGCAGCGCTCAGCGCTCGTCGCGTCGGGAGGGCCGCTGGTGGCAGGAGACGCACGAGACCGTGGGCGGGGAGGACATTGTTCGTGAGCCCGCGGCGGACGAGGCGCTGATGACCAAGGAGCGAGTGCGGCTGCTGGCGGACGCGGTGGCGACGCTCCCACCGCAGATGCAGCGGGCGTTCCGCCTGCACAAGCTGGAGGGCCGCAGCCAGGCCGAAACCGCCGACATCATGGGCGTATCGCGCAAGATGGTGGAGGCTCACATCCAGGCGGCCATTCGCAACCTCGCCCAGAGACTGCGGTCATGATCAGCATGGAATTTGCGGACCGACCTAGGGTACCCGGGGTGCGGCGCCGTCTCATCGGTTGTCCAGCGCCTGACGCGCATGGCCGGCGGGCGAGATCATGAGCGGAATGGCGGCGCAGGAGGAGCGGGGGGCGGCAGCAGCCGGCGCCTGGCTCGTGCGCCTGCAGCGCGAGGATCTCTCAGAGAGCGACGGCATCGAATTCGAGGCGTGGCTGGCCGAATCGCCCGCCAACGGCGCTGCCTATCGGGAGGCGCTGGCGGTCTGGCAGGCCTACGAGACCGCCGCCGATGACGTGCTGGCGGAGCTGGACCGAACTGGGGCGATGAGTCGCCGGACGCGTCCGGCGCCGAGCCGCCGCTGGATGGTGGGCGCGGGCGGCTTCGCCATCGCCGCCGGGCTGGCGCTAGCCGTGCTGCCGCCGATGGTGATGCAAGGCGCGGGCGAGACCTACGAGACGGGCAGGGGCGAGCATCGCACGCTCACCCTGGCCGACGGCTCGATCGTCGACCTGAACGCCGAGACCCGACTGAAGGTCACCCTGGCTCGCTCCGAACGCCGAGTGGTGCTGGAGGACGGGGAGGCGATCTTCCAGGTGTCCCCCGACAAGGACCGCCCTTTCAGCGTGGCCGCCTCCGACCACATGGTCCGCGTGGTGGGCACCAAGTTCGACGTGCGGCACCGGGACGGGGAACTGGCCGTGACCGTCGCCGAGGGCAAGGTGCAGGTGCGGCCGGCCGAGCGGACGTCGGCCGCCGTCATGCTGACTTCCGGCCAGAAGCTCGACATCGCCGCCTCCGGCGCGGCGCAGCTCTCCCGCGTGGACCCGCAGGAAGCCTTCAGCTGGCGTTCGGGCCGCCTCGTCTATCGCGACGAGCCGCTATCCAAAGTGGTGGCCGACCTGAACTGCCAGTTCGAGCAGCAGATCGAGATCGGCGACCCCGAGCTGGCGAACATCGCCATCACCGGCGTCATCGTCCTGGACGACCCGGGCGCCGTGACGCAGCGTCTGTCCTTGATGCTGCCCATAAGATCAGTACGTTCCGACCGGGGGCTGCAGCTTCTCAAAAGGTAGCGCCGAACGGCTAGGGCGGAACGGACCATCTCCAGGCGACGGGAACTTGCCGCCGCGTTGACGGGAGTCGGCGTGGCTTTCGGCTTGGTCGAGAGCGCCCAGGCTGCGACGGCTCCTGTCCGGTTCCGAATCGAACCGAAGCGCTATGCCGAGGCTCTTCTCGACCTCGCGCAGCAGGCCAACATCACACTCATCGGCGCGCGGGCCTGCGAAGGGACGTCGGCCACCGGCGTGAGCGGCGCGATGCGACCGGAACAGGCGCTGGACCAGTTGCTGGCCGACGCGCCGTGCGCCTGGCGGATGGTGGCGGCGGGCACCGTGGAGATCACCGCCCGTGCGCCCGCCCCGAGCCCGACGCCTGCGCCGCCGCCGCGCCCGGTCGTGGTGTCGGAGCTGGTGGTCACCGCGACCAAGCGCGCGCGCAATCCGAGGCAACTGGCGGTGGCCGTCTCTGTCGCGCCGGGCAGTGACCTGGAGACGACCGGCGGCGCCGACATCGCCGAGGCGTCGCCGCACCTGGCCGGTGTCCTGGCCACCAACCTCGGACCTGGCCGCAACAAGCTGCTCCTGCGCGGCCTCTCGGACGGGGTCTATACCGGCCGCACGCGCTCGACGGTGGCCACCTACCTCGACGACATCCCCTTGAATTACAACGCGCCGGACCCCGACCTGCGGCTGGTGGACGTGGAGCGGGTGGAGGTGGCCCGAGGGCCGCAGGGCGCGCTCTACGGCGCGGGCTCGCTGAGCGGGGTCTACCGCATCGTGACGCGCCAGCCGGAGCTCGGCGGGCTCGAGGGTGAGGTGCGCGCCACCGGCTCCCTCACCAAGGGCGGGGATCCCAGCCACGCGGCGCAGGCCTATCTCAACCTGCCGGTTTGGCGCGACCTCGCGGCTGTGCGCGTCTCGGCCTACGACGAGGTCCAGGGCGGGACGCTCGATGACACCCGGCTGAACCGCGCCGACGTGGATCGCACGGAGCGGCGGGGCGGCCGGCTGAGCCTGCTGCTTCAGCCGGTGGACGACTGGTCGCTCACCCTGACGGCGGCGGGCCAGCACCTGCGCTCGGACGACACCCACTACATGACCCTGGAGGACGGCGGCCCACAGCGGAAGAACCGGATCGCCGAGCCGCACGTCAACGACATCACGCTGGTCACGGGCACGATCCGCGGCGCCTGGAAGGGCCTCGATTTCACCTCCTCGACCGGCTTCGTGCGCCACAGCTACGGCAGCTTCTACGACGCTGACGACGTGAAGGGCCTCTATACTTCCTTCGCCCAGACGGCCGCGTACTCCGAGCGCAACCGCACGCGGATGCTGGTCCATGACACCTTCGTGGCGCGGGACCGCGGGCGACTGGAGTGGCTGGCCGGGGTCTATGCCGCCGGCTCCTGGGCGAACACCCCGAGCGAGCTCTTCGCCCAGAACACGGTGGGCGGCCAGCGGGTGGATGTGCTGGTCTACAGCGACGATCGCCGCGACCGCATCACCGAACTGGCGGCCTACGGCGAGGTGGCCTACGAGGTCGCGCCCCGGTGGACCGTGGCGCTCGGCGGGCGGCTGTTCGCACACAATGTCCGCACCCGCTCGGCCGTGGTTTCCGAGCGCGAGCCGGCCCGTAGCTTCGACCGGGAGCGGGATTTCCAGGGCTTCTCGCCCAAAATCTCGGTGCAATACCAACTCGGCTCGGGCGACCTGCTCTACGGCGTCGTCTCGGAGGGCCACCGGGCAGGCGGGATCAACTCGGGCGGCGCCATCGCGCTGAAGCAGGAACTCGAGACCTTCGCCCCTGACCGACTGCGGCACTACGAGCTCGGGGCCAAGCTGCAGTTCTTCGACGGCCGGGTGTCACTGGACACGGCAGCCTTCTACGACACCTGGCGCAACATCCAGACGGACCAGTTCCGACCGTCGGGGATGCCGGTCACCACCAACGCGGGCGACGCCGACATCGCCGGCCTGGAGTCGGAGCTCTCCTTCCGATGGAACGAGAGTCTGTTTGCTCAGCTGAACGGCCGGGTGGCCCGGATCCGCACCGGCAATGCCAACCTGGCCTTCGCGCCCGAGCTGGTGGACGCCCTGCCGGGCGCGCCCAGGATTTCGGGTGCGGCGGTGGTCGGCTATCAGCGGGAGCTCGGCGGTGAGTGGCGGTTGCGGTTGGCGGGAGAGGCGGCCTATGTCGGCCGCTCGCGACTGAGCTGGTACCGGGCGGACGCGCCGCGCATGGGCGGCTATGTGCGCGCCCGATTGGTGGCCGAGCTCGCCACGACGCACTACGGCCTGCAGGCCTTCGTGACCAATCCGACGAATGCGTTCGGCGACACCTTCGCCTTTGGAAATCCCTTCCGGTTGGCTAGCCAGGTCACGCCGCAGCGGCCGCGGACGTTCGGCCTGACGGTCTTCGCCGGTTTCTAGTCACTTTTTTTTGCGGGCGGACCTAGGGACGTCGCAACCCGGCGTCGTCTTCGCCACGATCCCGGCCTTCTGGAGAGGCCGGTATCCGGACCCCGCTGACCACGAGGCCCGAAAAAATCGAGGCGGCGCGCGACCCGAGCCCAACACGCGCGCGGCTTCGGATGAGCGCGGCCCCGGCGGAAGCGCCGGGGCCCGCGCCTTGTCGCATGCCCTTCACAGTTCATTTGGCCGATCGGCAAGGTAGTGCTAGGCTGCCTTCGTTGATCGCGGCTGGCTCGGGTCGCGGCGCTCTGCGCCGACTGGTCAATGCGCGCCGGCTATCTCCAGTCGCTGGCGCGGGATACTGCCCCGGCCCGAGGACGTCACACCTCGGCCGGGGCCTCTCCCTTCTCCTGGCGGCCTGGACGGAAGCAGCGGCGCCGCCTCTTGTGTGGGTTATGACACCGGTGTCAGTATGGGCCCCATGAGTGCTTCCCTCACCCGTCGCGCCGCCCTTGTGGCCGCAGCCGCTGCAGCCCTGGGCGGCCCGGCCGCCGCCCAGGCCGGGCCCGATCGGCCTCAGGTGCTGGCGGCCATGCGTCGAGCAACCAGCTTCATGACAGATAAGGTCGCCTACAGCGGCGGCTACGTCTGGAGCTACCTGCCCGATTTCTCGCGCCGTTGGGGCGAACTTGAAGCCAAGCCGACCATGGTCTGGGTCCAGCCGCCCGGCACCGCGACCATGGGGCACCTCTACCTGGACGCCTATCACGCGACCGGCGAGGCGCAGTATTACGCGGCCGCCGAGCAGGTCGCCGGCGCGCTGATCTACGGTCAGCTTCCATCCGGCGGCTGGAATTACCTGATCGACTTCGGCGGCGAGGGCTCCATCGCTGACTGGTACGAGACCACTGGCCGAAATGCGTGGCGGATGGAGGAATTCCACCACTACCTGGGCAACGCCACCTTCGACGACGCCGGCACGTCTGAGGCCATGCAGTTCCTGCTGCGCCTCTATCTGGAAAAACGGGATCCGAAGTACCGGCCGCCGCTGGAGCGGGCGATCGACTTCGTGCTGCAGAGCCAGTACGCGGTGGGCGGCTGGCCGCAGCGCTGGCCGCACGCCGAGCACGGCCCGGACTACGCCCGCTACATCACCTTCAATGACGACGTTGCTGGCGAGAACCTAAAGTTCCTGATCATGGTCTACCAGACGCTGGGCGAACGGCGGGTGCTGGACGCCATCAACCGCGCCATGACCTCCTTCCTGGTCACCCAGCAAGGCCAGCCGCAGCCGGGGTGGGGCCTGCAGCACGGCCCTGACCTGAAGCCGGCGGCCGCACGCAGCTACGAGCCCCTGGCGCTCGCGACCCATACGACGGCCACCAACCTTGCCCAGCTGATGAGCTTCTACGAGCTGACCGGCGACACCAAGTTCCTGGCTCGGGTGGGGGAGGGGCTGGACTGGCTGGACAAGGTCAAGCTCGCAAGACCGCGGCCGGACGGGCGCACCCACCCGACGTTCATCGAGATCGGCACGGATCGGCCGCTCTACGTTCACCGCACCGGCTCGAACGTGGTCAACGGCCGCTACTACGCCGACGCGGCGGACGAGAAGCTGCTCGGGCACTATTCGGGCTACCGGAAGATCCACGTGGCGGGCCTGCGCCGGCGGCTCGAGAAGCTGAAGGCGACGCCGCCCGCCGAGGCCTCAAGGAACTCGCCGCTGCTTTCCAAGACGCCCATCACCCTGCCGAGGTTCTTCGCCAACCAGGACATCTCCACGTCGGACCTCAACGCGGTGAAGGCGCCGCCGACCGAGAACAAGGGACAGGCTGCGGGCAAGATCCTTAGCGAGCTGAACCGGGAGGGCTGGTGGCCGTCGCGGCTGGCGGCGCTGAGCAACCCCTACCGCGGGCCGGGGCCCAGGACCCCGGCGCCCGGCGACTTTGCCTCGACCCATGTGGGCGACGCCTGGGACACCTCGCCGTACCCGGTGAAGGACGGGCCAGTGGGCATCTCCATCGCCCACTACATCGAGAACATGAGCACCCTTATCGCTTACCTGGAGCAGACGCGGGCGCCGTCGGCGCGCTGACCGCCGAGAGACGGCCGTCGAAGCGCTGGCCGCCGATCGTCAGGTTGTCGAGGCTCAGGTCGCGGACGTTCTCAAGTACGAAGTTGGTCTTGGCCGAGGCGATGGCGACGTCCCTGATCTGCACTCCGCTAAGCGGCGCCGCGGCCGGAGCGTGGCCCTCGAACACCACGCCCACGTTCTGGACCTTGAAGTTCTCGAACACGATGTCCCGGTAGGTGGAGGGGAAGTTTCCGCCCAACTCCCCAGGATAGTTCAGCTGGAACCAGAAAAGCGTCCCGAAATCCTCGACGGTGAAGTTGCGCACGCGGACGTGCTCCACCGTGCCACCGCGATCTAGGTTGGCCTTGAAGCGGATCGCCGAGGCGCCTTTGCGCAGCACGTTGTCGGTGAAGAAGACGTGGCGGATGCCGCCCGACATCTCCGAGCCCAGGGCGATGCCGTCCTCGCCGCCCATGTCGTTGTTGCGCACCACGACGTGGGTCGACGGCCTGCCGATGGTGCGGCCGTCCAGGTCGCGGCCCGACTTCACGACGACCGAGTCGTCGCCGGTGCGGAAGGTGGAGTTCTCGATCAGGACGTAGGTCGATGAATCCACGTCCACGCCATCATTGTTCGGGAACATGCTGTCGACGCGGATGCCTCGCACGACGGCGTGGTCCACATAGACCAGGTGGTTCACCCAGAACGGCGAGTTCCTGACCGTGTACCCCTCGAGCCTAACGCGCTTCGCGCCCAGGAGCTGGATGATGCTGGGGCGCAGGTGCGTGCCGGGGCCGAACACCCGGCGCCGCAGGGGCGTGCCCTCGAAGCCCATCCGGCGCAGCCGCTGGAAGTCCGGTTCGGCCGACTTGTGCCAGGCGTGGAAGCCGCTCTGGGCGTTGCCGTCGATGAGGCCGGGGCCGGTGATCGCCACGTCCTCCACGTCGGCCGCGTAGATGAGCGGCGAATAGCTCATCACCTCGGTGCCTTCCCAGCGGGTCTTCACCACAGGCAGGTAGTCGGCCGGATCCGGCGAGAAGAGCAGGGTGGCGCCTTCCTCGAGGTGCAGGTCGATCCGGCTCTTCAGATGGATGGGGCCCTTGGAGAACCAGACGCCGGGTCCCAGCACCACCCGGCCGCCGCCGGCTCGCGAGGCGCGCTGGATGGCGGCCAGGATCGCGGGACGGGCGTTCGTCCGCCCGTCCGGACGAGCCTCCACCCGGAAGTCGCGGGCGGGAATGCGCGGCGGCTGGATCGCGGCGACGATTTCGTCGGCCATGCGCCAGTCCGCATCCGTGGACTGGGCGGCGGCCGGGACGGCAAGGGCGAGGGAGGCGCAGAGCGCCAGGAGCAGCTCACGCAAGACGGGACACCGGACGGCCGTTGACGCTGACGTTCTGGAGCCGGAGCCCCTTCACGTTCTTGACGATGGAAGGCTCCGCGACGCCGTCGAAGCGGCAGTCCCGGATGGTGAGGTCGTAGATCGGCGCGTTCTCGAAGCCTTGCAGGTCGGCGACCCGCGTGGACTTGGCGCTGCGCACCCGCTCGACCACTACATTGCGCAGGACCGGGGTGAACCTCCCGTTGCGCCCTTCCTCGTAGTTGAAATCGACGGTGACCACGGCCTTGCGAACTTGGCCGACTTCGAGGTCGCGGAAGTAGCAGTTCTCCAGCACGCCGCCGCGCAGGGCGTTGTTCTTGAAGCGGATGGCGTGGTCGAGATCCGGGCTGTCCAGCCGGCACTTCTCGGCGAAGATGTTTCGGGCGTGGCCGCTGATCTGACTGCCCACCGTCAGGCCGCCGTGCCCGTCAGCCATGCGGCAGTTGCGGATGACGATGTTCTCGGACGGGGTCTTCAACCGGCGACCGTCGGCGTTGCGGCCGGAGTTGATGGCGATGCAGTCGTCCCCGGTGGAGAAGTAGCAGTCCTCGATCAGCACATCGCGGCAGCTCTCCGGATCCAGGCCGTCGTTGTTCGGCCCATGGCTGTCGATGTTGACGCCGCGGATCGTGACGTTGGTGCAGAGCACCGGGTGCAGCTGCCACATGGGCGAACGGCGGAGGCTGACGCCCTCGATCAGCACGTTCTTGCAGCGATAGGGCTGGATGAAGCTGGGGCGCAGGTAGCTGCCCTCGCCGAACACCCGCTGAGCCACGGGGACGTTGTCCTCGGCCATCTGGAACAGCTTGGCGCGGGCGGGGCGCTGGTCGGGCATGCCTTCCACCCAGCCGTGCTGGTTCTGCTTCCACTTGCCTTTCCAGGTCCACCAGTGCTCGCGGCTGCACTGGCCATCGATCACGCCCTTGCCGGTGATGGCGATGTTCTCGCACTCGAAGGCGTAGATGAACGGCGAATAGTTCATCAGCTCGATGCCCTCCCAGCGGGTGAACACCACCGGCAGATAGGCCCTCGGATCGGTCTTGAACCGGATCGTGGCGCCCTCAGCCAGATGCAGGTTCACATTGCTCTTCAGGTGGATCGGGCCGGTCAGCCAATCGCCGGGCGGAACGACGACCCTGCCGCCGCCGGCGGCATGGCACTCGGCGATCGCGCGCGCGATCGCCTGGCTGGAGTCGCCTACCGCCTGCGGGTCGGCTCCGTAGCGATCGATGGGGAAATCGCGGTTTGGAAAGGTGGGCGGCTTGATCCGCGCCACGATGGCCGCGGCTTCGGTCCAGGGGTCGGCTGGAGCGGCGAGGGCGCGGGGGGCGATGAGCGCGGCCGCGGAGGCCAGCACGAAGTCGCGACGATGGAGCATGGGAAGCCTCCAGATACTGGAAAAAGAAAAGGCGGGCGCCCCGGGGAGGAGAGGGGCGCCCGCCTTCCGCGTCAGCTCATCAGAAGCTGTAACGCAGGCCGACGTAGTACTGCCGGCCGAAGTGGTGGTTGGTCCAGATCCGCTGGGCGTCGGTGTCGTTGTACTGACGGGCCGGCTCGTCGGTCAGGTTGATGCCCTCCACGCTGAGCCGCAGCTGCTCGGTCAGCTGGTAGGAGATCGTGGCGTCGACCGTGTCCGTCGCCGGCACGAAGTCCGCGTCCTGATACTCCAGCCGGTTGGCGCTGCCGAAAGCGCCGGCGTTCGCCGATGGGCTAGCAGTCAGGTACTCGTCCCGATGCGCCAGCGAGATCCGGGCGCTGAGCTTCTCGTCCTCGTAGAAGAACGTGAGGTTGTGCGCCGCCTTCGAGGCGTTGGTCCGGTCGCTCTTGAAGGGGGCCGGGCAGACGCCGTTCACCGGGGTCGTGGGGCAGTTCTCCTGCTTGCCCACGAAGTAGGTGTAGTTCGCGAGGATGCCGAAGTTGCCGGTCCATTCGGGCAGGCCGAACATCTCGGGCAGGAAGCGCAGCGGTTGCTGAACGTTGACCTCGAAGCCCTTGATCGTGGCGCCGCTGTCGTTGTTCACCGTCGTCGTGAACTGGGTCTCGTCGTTCGGCGTGCGGCCCGTCCCCACGAGCAGCGAGTCTGGCAGGCCGAAGGAGCTGTAGGGACCGGTTAGACGCACGGTGGTGAAGTCGCGGGTGAACTTCTTGTAGAAGAGCCCCAGGGCGACCAGCGACTTGCCGCCCGGATACCACTCGACCGACAGGTCGGCGGTATTGGCTACCTGCGGCAGTAGCCGGGGATTGCCGGCGCTGACCGTAAGGTTGCCGGTGGTGTTCAGGGTCCCGCCGGGGTTGAGGGCGCCCAGGCCAGGACGCACCATCACCTTGGCGGCGGCGCCGCGCACCAGAAACTGCGGCGTGATCTCGGCCACCACGTTCGCGGCTGGCAGCCAGTTGTTGTAGGAGTTGGGAACGCTCAACGCGACCGGCGCACCGCCAGCGAAGGTGTAGCCTTCGGCCGTGATGTCCGTGTCGACGTAGCGGACGCCGACATCACCGCGCACCCGCCACGGTAGCACGTCGGTGTCGAAGTCCAGCTGGACGTAGGCCGCGCGCGACTCTTCGGTGACGGTGCGGAAGCTGCCGCGGGCGTTGGTGTTCTCGATCCCGAACAGCTGGAACGCGCCGGTGTTGCTGTAGATGTTCAGCGCCGACGCGATGGCGTCGAAGTTCGGCACGACCCAGCCCGTGGGCACGTTGGAGCCGTCGAGGCCTTTGCCGAAGCCGCTGAGCTGTTCCGATAACGAGGCCATGGTTGCGCCGGCCGGCAGCGACGGGATCGCGAACTCGGTGGTGCGGCGGTACTCCTGGCCGTCGTTGACGTACTTCTTCCAGACGCCGCCGGCGCGCAAGGTGAAGGTCTCGTTGAAGTCCCACTCCAGATCGGCCACCGCCTGGTCGAAGGTGTTGCGCACGAACTGGGGACGCAGCCGGATCTCGCTCGGGCGCACCGTGCCCGTGGCGTTGGCGTTCGTGAAGGTGAAGGCGTTGGGATCGTTGTAATCGAAGCCCCAGGTGATGTTGGGCATCTCCGCGTCGTCGCGGGCGTCGTAGATCCAGCCGTCCTGGTTGGCGCGGTCGAAGGTGATCGTGGTCTGGACGGGATTCTTGAAGCTCGATTTCGAGGTCCCGTACATCCCGCTGATGCGGATGTTGTCGGTCAGCTCGTGCGTGCCGCTCAAGGTATACTGGCTGAAGATGGTCCGCAGCTCGTCCTCTCGGGCCTCGATCCGGATGTCGACGTTGTCGAAGCGGCCGTAGGTGAGCGTGCCGTTCTCGTCCGTCTCGAACTCACGCACGATCATGTACGGCTTGCCGAACTCCGGCGAGGCGGCGGCGCGGCTGAAGGAGATGCCCTCGAGATAGTTCTCGCGGCGGTTCCCCTTAAAGTCGGAGTAGAGATAGTCGAGCGAAATGGTCGTCCGGTCGGTGGGCTTCCATTGCAGCGAGCCGGTGATGCCGAGACGCTCCTGCTCATAGTCGAGCCGCGCGAAGCGGGGCAGGCGCGGGTGCCAGCTGGCGGCGCTGTTCGCGCGCTGGTAGGCCGCGGTTTCGGCGGCGCTAGAGGCGCGGGGCTCGCCAACGAAGCAGTTCGTGGCGGACGAGCCGACGGTCGTGTTGGCGCCCGGGTTGAACTGCTGGCCGGCGGTGGTCGCGTTGGTGTCAAAGCCCAGCGGGCTGCAGAAGCCGCCGCTGGAGGTCCCTTCGGCCCAGCGGACGGTGTTGAACCCTTCCTCGCGCACGTTGCGCTTGGAGTAGGCCACCGACCCGAGCACGCCCACGGTTTCGCCGAAGAAGGTCTTTGAGAACAGGGCGGCGAAGCGCGGGTCCCAGGTCTTGGACAGATCGTTGTAGCCGTATTGCGCGGACAGCACCGCGGCGTCCTTGCGGAAATCGAACGGCCGCGAGGTGGTGAGGTCGATCGTGGCGCCTAGCGAGCCTTCCTCGGTGCTGGCCGAGGGCGTCTTGCGCACGGCCAGGCTGTTGAACAGCTCGGAGGCGAACACGTTGAAATCGAACTGGCGGTTGCGGTTTGCGCCACCGTCGGCGTCCGAGCCGCCCGTGGAAGTCAGAGTCTCAAGGCCGTTGATGCGGACCCGGGTGAACTGCGGGCCGAGCCCGCGCACCGTGATGTTCCGGCCCTCGCCGCCCGCCCGCGTGATAGAGACGCCGGGCACGCGCTGCAGCGACTCGGCCAGGTTGTTGTCCGGGAACTTGGCGATGTCCTCGGCCTTGATGACGTCGACCACGGCGGTGGCTTCCCGCTTCTCGGCGATGGCGCTCTCGATCGCGGCGCGGAAGCCGGTGACCACCACCTCCTCGACTTCCTGATCCTGCGCGTGAGCGACGCCGCCCAAGGTCAGGGTGAGCGCGGCGATGGATGCGCCGCAGGCGAGCGAGCGCAGGCGAGATCCCGTCTTCAGGTTCATGTTCTTCCCTCCGTGGCCGGGGCTCACCCTCGGTCCTGCGCATCCGCGCTTTGTTCTGACACCGGTATCATTTCTACCCACGATGGGCTGACACCGGTGTCAAAAGGGAGCCTAGCGCCGCATCAGGGAAAATCAAGCGCACGGTTAAGGCGCACGCTCAGCAGGTGCGTACGACCGTTGTTATGCGGCCCGGCGGCAACACTCGACAGGAACGGCCGCGCGGTTTCGGCCGCTTGGGAGCAAGCGGGTGGTTCTGGAGGACTTTTGACGTCGTTGCATATTTCCAGCGCGTGGCAGGCCACGGCGGACCGCCTCTGCGCGGCGGACTGGCGGCGGGTCGTGGTGCTGGGCGCCCGCGATCGGGGCAAGAGCACCTTCTGCCGCTACCTGGCCCAGCGCCTGGCGGACCAAGCCGGGACGGTGGGCGTGCTGGACTGCGATCTCGGCCAGAAGCTCGTCGGGCCACCCGCCTGCGTGACGCTCGCCTTCGCCGATCCCCGCGGAGCGCTGGACCTCGCTCGGTTGCGGTTCGTCGGCGAGACCAATCCCGTCCTCGCCATGGCCGGTGTGATCGCCTCGGTCGCTCGGCTGGCAGGGCAGGCTGGCGGGCACCAACTGGTCGTCAACACCAGCGGCCTGATCGGCGGGCCGGGACTGGCGCTCAAGCGGTGGAAGCTCGACGCCTTGTATCCGGACTGGGTCGTCGCCCTCGCGGAGAGTGATGAACTGGAGCCGATCCTGCGGCCGCTGCCGCCAGATCGTCTCGTGCGCCTGGCGCCGTCGCCGGCCGCGCGCCGCAAGAGCGAGGGCGCCCGCGCGCGTAGCCGAAGGGAGGGGTTGGCGGATGCCCTCGCGGGGGCTGTTCCCCAACGGCTGCGGGAGGTGGCGTTTGAGGAACTGCTCCGCGATCCGACACCGGTTGGGCCGCGCCTCTGCGGCCTGGCCGACGAGCACGGCGAGGACCTGGGGATTGGGGTCGTGACGGCCGACGCGCTGCCCTGGGTAAAGACGGCCGTGGACCTGGCCCGGGTGCGTCGCGTGCGCCTGGGGATGGCCTTGCCCGACGCGGCGGTCAGCCGTGCGCCGTCACCCGGCGTAGCCATGCCGACAGATCGCGGTCGAGCGCTTCCCGGCAGCGATCCAAGCCATGACGGCAACCCGGATAAAGGATGAGCTCCTTCGGCTCTCCGGCCCGCCGATGCAGGTCCAGGGAGCAGCTCGGCGGCAGGATCTCGTCATCCTGGCCGTGGGCAAAAAGCACGGGGCGGGGGCTGATCTGGGCCACGTCGTCGGTCCCGGCCGTCTGGCTCGAGAGGGCGGCCACGCCGATGACCTGCGGGCTCGCGGCTCCCGCGGTGATCACCACGGCGCCGCCGAACGAGTGGCCCACCAGGACGACCCGCGTCTTGCCGAGGCCCGCCAGGTAAGCGAGGCCGGTCTGCACGTCGCGAACGCAGTCGGCCAGCCGCCCCGGGCGCTTGTAGTCGAGCTCGAGCGACGCCAGCCCTTCTGGCCGCAGCGCCTCGCCAAGGCGATCGTACAGGCCGCCGGCCGGGCCGCCCAGCCCGCCGCCGGAGCCGAAGACCCACAGGATGGCGGTGTCGCCCGGACAGAGATGCAGCCGGCCGCGGATCTCGCCCGTCCCGGCGGGCAGGCTGATCGGAAACACGCCCTGTGCGTCGAGCGGCGGGCCGTCCGCACTGCCGGGCAGGACTGACATGATCAGGCGTGGCCGGTCGGATCGGCCGCAGCGGCTTCCTCGTCTTCCACGTCGCCGCGCCAGTTGGCCGCTTCGCCTTCGAGCTTGCGGGCCATGGCCTCGGCCTCCGGAGCGTCGGCGAGGGCTATCTGCTCGGGGACCGTGCGCTGGCCCGGGCTGATGCTGTCGTCCGGGATCCCGGGCGCGGACTCGGCGACCGTATCGTTGAGGGGGCGGCTGTTGGTTCCGCCGCCCAGTTGTTCAGGTTCGCCCGACATGTCCCCGCCTCCTACTGCGTTCGTCCGCCGCCGCCGCCCGGACCCTGGCCGCCCGCGTCCTTCGGCGTCAGGTGAGAGCCGTCCATGCGGCCGACCGCGCCGGCCACCTCGTCACGCTCAACCACGCCTTCGCCGCCGCCGGGACCTGGAAGCTCCGCCCCGGCCCCGTCGCCGATTCGCGCGGCGGTCGAGGGCTCATGCGGGGCGGCCATCGGGCTGGCTTGATGTTCGTCGTCCATGGCGGCTCAACCCTGCCGCGGAGCACCCGTTCCTCCGGCCTCGTTTGTTAAGCGCCGGAAACGACTATGGCGCGGCCGGTTGCACGCTGTGCCGGGCCAGTGGGGCAGCCAGGCCCTTCGGGGGAGCGCCCGGATCTCGAGGCGGCGCTGCTCGGCTTCCTGCAGCAGCTCTCTGATGAGTTGGACGCAAGGGCCAGACTGCCTAGGTAAGCTCTCCAAAGCAGGAGGCGACCATGGCCGCTCAGGAAAGACCCGTGTTCCAGGTCATGAACCCCGCCACCGGCGAGCCCGGCCGTAGCTATGAGGGGCATACAGGCGCCGAGGCGCTGGGGATCGCGCGACAGGTGCGCGCCCGGTTCGACAGCTGGCGCCGCACGTCCTTCGCCGAGCGGGCGGAGCTGATGCGTGCGGCGGCCGCGGTGCTGCGCCGGCGGGTGGACGAGTTCGCGGGACTGATGTGCGAGGAGATGGGCAAGACCCTGGCGGACGGCCGCGCCGAGGTCGAGAAGTGCGCGGTGGGCTGCGACTTCTACGCCGAGCAGGCCGCGGCCCTCCTGGCCGACGAGGCGGTCGACATGGGTGGCCCGAAGGCTCGGGTGGTCTATCGCCCGCTTGGCGCAATCCTGGCGGTGATGCCCTGGAACTACCCCCTGTGGCAGGCCTTTCGCTTCGCCGCGCCGACGCTGATGGCCGGCAACACCGCGGTCCTGAAGCACGCCTCCAATGTGCCCGGCTCGGCCATGGCCATCGAGCAGGTGTTCCGGGACGCCGGGTTCCCGGACGACGTGTTCCGCACCGTGCTGATCCCCAGCCGCGACGTGCAGGCGCTGATCGAGGACGAGGCCATCGCCGCCGTCAGCCTGACCGGCAGCGTAGCGGCAGGCAGGGCCGTGGCCGCGCAGGCTGGGGCGGTGCTGAAGAAGTGCGTGCTAGAGCTCGGCGGCAGCGACGCCTACCTGGTGCTCGACGACGTGGATCCGGCGAAGGCCGCCAAGGTCGCCGCCGCGGCGCGTATGGTCAACGCCGGCCAGAGCTGCATCGCCGGCAAGCGGTTCATCGTCCTGTCCAGCGTGCGGGAGGCGTTCGAAAGCGCCCTCGTCGCCGAGATGAAAACCTATGTCATGGGCGATCCCGCCGCCGAAGGGACCAAGCTCGGCCCGCTGCAGGCGGTGCAGGCCCGGGACGAGGTGCACGAGCAGGTGCGGCGGGCCGTGGACGCCGGCGCGCGCCTGCTGGCTGGCGGCCAGCTCCCGAACGGGCCCGGGGCCTGGTACCCCCCGACCGTGCTGACCGACGTGCGCCCGGGCAACCCGGCCTTCGACGAGGAGGTGTTCGGACCGGTGGCTGCGGTGATCGGGGCGAAGGATGAGGCCGAGGCCATCGCGCTGGCCAATGACAGCGACTTCGGCCTGGGCTCGGGCGTGCTGACCGGCGACCTGGCCCGCGGGGAGCGGATCGCGGCCGACTTTCTGGAGGCCGGCATGAGCTTCGTGAACCAGAACGTCCGCTCCGACGCACGCCTGCCTTTCGGCGGCGTGAAGCACTCGGGCTATGGCCGGGAGCTGGCCGGCTTCGGCATCCGCGAGTTCGTGAACGTGAAGAGCGTCCTGGTTTCGCAGGAGACGCTGGCGGTTGGTGGGCCGGAGTAGCGCCTATTCAGGCGGAGGGGCGGGTGACCACGTAGCTGGCGACGGCCAGCAGCACGAGGCCCACCGCTGCGGCCACCATCGCGCTGCGGGTGGTGAGGAGCACTAAGGTCCAGCTCACGGCCATCATGCTGACGGCCAGCGCCTTGGCGCGAGCCGGGATCGCGCCGCGCTCTTCCCAATCGCGGATGTAGCCGCCGAACTTCGGATGCGCACGCAGCCGGTCCGCCCATTCCGGCGAACTGCGGGCGAAGGCCCACACGGCGACGATTAGGAAGATGGTGGTCGGCAGCAGCGGCAGGAACACGCCCACGGTCGCCAGGGCGACGGCAGCGACGCCCAGCGCCCTGTAGGCGAGCACCGCCGCGCGGCCGGGGCGGCGCTTCGCGGGCGGGGTCTCTGGCGCAGGCGCGGTCACCGCCGCATCTGCCCAGATCGCCAGGGCGGGGGCAAGGCGAGCGCTCAGGCCGCCCGGACAGCCTCAAGAATACGCGCCCGCTGGGCGGCGTCGGGCAGCGGCCCGCGGGCGGCGCCGAGGTTGTCCGCGATGTGGCGGGGATTGCGGGTGCCGGGAATGGCGCAGGTCACCGCCGGCTGGGCTATCACGTACTTGAGCAGTATCTGCGCCCAACTCGTACAGCCGATCTCGTTGGCCCACCCGGGGAGCGGCAGGCGGCGGACCCGGTCGAACAGGTCGCCGCCTGCGAACGGCCTATTGATGATCACCGCGATGCCGCGCTCCTGGGCCAGCGGCAGGATGCGCTGCTCGGCCTCGCGCTCGGCCACCGACGCGTTGATCTGGACGAAGTCCAAGGTGTGGCGGCGCATGGCGCTTTCGAGGGCCGCATAGGCGCTCTCGGTGTAGTGGGTGGCGCCGACGTAGCGCACGCGGCCGGCCGCCTTCCAGTCGCTCAAGGTGGCCAGGTGGGTGTCGAGGTCGACCAGATTGTGCACCTGCATGAGGTCGACGACGTCGGCGCGGAGCTTGCGGAACGAGGCCTCCATCTGAGCGATCCCAGCCTCGCGGCCCGTGGTCCAGACCTTGGTCGCGAGGAACAGCTTCGGCCGCACGCCGAGTTCGCTGGAGAGCCCACCAATCGCCGCCTCAGCGGGTCCATACATTGGCGAGGAGTCCACCAGCCGGCCGCCGCGCTCGACGAACGCCGAGAGACCCTGCCGCGCCTCATCCCAGTCGGGCCCCGGCCCGATGTCGAACGCTTGCCAGGTGCCGAGACCCACGACGGGCAGGGTCTCTCCTGAAGACGGGATCTTGCGGACGATAGGCGGCGCTGTCGAGGGCATGGGGCTCCTGGTCGGCGGTTGGGCGGGAGCCTCTTCCGGCGAGCAGCCGGCAAGGGCGGCCGCGCCCAGCAGCATCTCGCGACGGGTGAACAGCATGTCGGGCCCTCCGGATCCGGATCGCCCTCAGGGCGCCATGTTTAGCGGCCCATCTCAACGGCCATTCTGCAGGAGGTCGGCCTTGAGAGTTCTCGTGGCGGGCGCGCTCGCCATCGCCGCCATCGCCCCGCTCGCCCCCGCCGCGGCCCAGCCGGAGCTGGAAGCGGCCTCGGCCATGCGGGCTTGCCTGGACGCCGTGATCGAGAAGGCTCCGGTGGACTCCCTCCGGGCCGGCGAGATCGAGATCGTGCGCGAGAAGGACGTGAACGCCTGCACGATCCAAGTCACCGCGGGCGAGCCGGCGGTGGTGCGCGAGGCGGTGCTCAAGGCGGTTGGGGAGCGCAAGGAGCGGTTCTCGCCGGCCAAGACCCGTTGGGAGCCGGGCCGCTTCGCCACGCGCGAAACCTATTGCAACCTGCCGGGTCGCCGGAACCTCAACGTGGTGATCTCCACGGGCATGCCCGGCCAGCCGCTGAAGCTGATCGCCACCGCCATGGAAGGCAAGGACCGCGACCCGCGCTGCGATACCGACGCTGGTCTGCAGAAGCCGGTCTTGCCGACCTCGCCCGCCGCGCCTGCGACGTCGGGCTAGGCGTTCCGGGCCATCAGGCCGCCGTCCACCGGAATCACCGCGCCGGTGATGTAGGACGCGGCCGGCAGGCAGAGGCTGAGCGTCATGTGCGCCACCTCCTCGGGCTCGCCGTACCGGCGAAGCGCGGTGCGCCTGTTCGCGAATGTGTGCCGATCAGCGTCGGAAAGGCCCTGAGTCATGCCCGTCAGGATCGGGCCCGGGCAGATGCAGTTGACGGTGATCCCTTCCTTGCCGAGCTCGACCGCCAGCGCGCGGGTCAGGCCCGTTACACCCGCCTTGGCCGCGGCGTATGGGCTGTCGCGGGCCGTGGCGCCCAGCGCCTCGGTGGATGCGATGTTGACGATCCGAGGGCTCTGCGACCTGCGAAGGTGGGGCAGGGCGGCGCGGACGAGCCTCTGATGAGCGGTCAGCAGAACCGTGAAGGCCCGGTCCCAGACATCCTCGTAAGTCTCGGAATCGACAGCCGAGAAGGCGGAGACGCCGGCGTTGTTCACGAGGATGTCCAGCCCGCCGAAGCGCTGGGCGACGGCGTCGGTCACCGTGCGGATCGCCTCCGGGTCGGCGACGTCCAGAGCCCAGGCTTCGGCCGCGAAGCCTTGTCCCTTCAGGTCGTCGGCGACGACCCGGGTGGCCTCGCCCGGCAGGTCCGTCACCGCGACGTTGGCTCCCTCGCGGGCGAACACCTCGGCCGTCGCGCGGCCCATGCCCGACGCGGCTCCGGTGATCAGGACGGTCAGACCGGCCACGGAGCGGGAAAGGGGCATCGGGCGGTTTCCTTCCAACTCAGGTTTCGTGAGCTCACCGGCCCTCGAAGACCGGCGCGCGCTTTTCGAGGAAGCTGGCGACGCCCTCGCGGTGGTCGTGGGTCTGCATGAGCAGACGGATCTTCTCGATGGCCCAGGCGCCGATCTCGCGCGGATCGCCGTAGGCGAAGCGGGAGAGGCCGGCCTTCAGGTGGCGCACGGCCAGCGGCGGGTTGGCGGCGATCCGCTCCGCCAGGGCGCGGGCCCTCGGCAGCAGCTCGGCATGGGGAATGACCTCGGAGACCAGGCCGATGCGCAGGGCCTCGGCGGCATCGACTAGGTCGCCGGTGAACAGCAGCTCCGCAGCCTTTGCCGGACCGACGATGGCGGGAAGGCGGTAGAAGCCGCCCACATCGCAGACGAGGCCGCGCTTGACGAACAGCTCGCCGAACTTCGCCCTGTCCGAGGCTATGCGGATGTCGGCGAAGAGGGCCAGTTCCATGCCCCAGCCCACGGCCGCGCCGTTCACTGCGGCGATCACCGGCTTGTCGCATTCCAGGGCGGCCAGGGCGGCGGGCGTCGCCTGGTAAGTGACCGGCGTCGGCGCCTTCGACACCGGCTTTGGGCCGGCCATGATCTCGCCCACGTCGTCGCCGGAACAGAACGCCGGATCCGCGCCCGTGACGATCACGGAGCGCACCTCGGGATCGGCGGCCGCGGCCCGCAAGGCCGCCTCCAGCTCGTCGTAGGCGCGGTAGCTCAGCGCGTTGCGCCGCTCCGGCCGGTTCAAGGTGATCGTCGCTACGTGGGCGTCGAGCGCCACGAGCACGGCCTCGAACCCCGCCGTCCGGTCGATGATCGAGACCACCGGCGCCTCCTGTCTGCCCGTGACGATGCGCGCCGTCTTCGGACCGGGTCAATGGTGACGCCGGGTCAGTCTTGCCACCGCGGGCGGCCGGGAGAAGCATGGCGCGAGGGGAAGGACGCCATGCCCGAGTTCCGCAACATCGACGCCGGCGAGGTCCGGATCCGCTGCGCCATCGAAGGCGAGGGGTCGCTGGTGCTCCTGGTCCACGGCTTCCCCGAGAGCTGGTTCTCGTGGCGCCACCAGCTGGCGCCGATCGCCGAGGCGGGGTTCACCGCCTGCGCCATCGACGTGCGCGGCTACGGCGGATCCGACAAGCCGGGCGAGGTCGAGGCCTATGCGATGCAACGGCTCACGGCCGATATCGCCGGCGTCGCCCGGGCGCTGCAGCCGGACCGCCCTGCCATTCTGGTGGGCCACGACTGGGGCGCGCCGATCGTCTGGAACACGGCGCTGACGCGGCCCGACCAAGTCTCGGCCGTAGCCGGCCTGTCGGTGCCCTATAGCGGCGTGCCGACCCGGCCTTTCACGGAGGTGTTCGACGCGCTGTTCACCAAGAAGGACCGGTTCTTCTACCAGGCCTGGTTCCAGAAGGTGGGGCCCCCGGAGGACGAGGCTGAGCGGGACGTGCGCGGCTTTTTGCGAAGGTTCTACTACGGCATCTCCGGCGACGCGCCGGACGGGTCGTGGCCGCAGAAGCCGGCCGGCGCCACCCTGCTGGAGGGCTTGATTGATCCCGACCCGTTCCCCGCCTGGCTGACCGAGCGGGACCTCGACTATTACGTGGCCGAGTTCGAGGGCTCCGGCTTCTTCGGTCCGATCAGCCGCTACCGTAACCACCAGCGCGACTTCGAGTGGCTGCAGGGCTTCAAGGAACGCAAGATCGAGCAACCGTCCCTGCTGATCGGCGGCGACCGCGACCCGGCCTTCAACAGCTTCGGCAGGCTGGCCGACCCGGCCGGCGTCATGCGCGAGCACGTCACGGATCTGCGCGGCGCCCACGTCCTGGAAGGCTGCGGCCACTGGACCCAGCAGGAGCGGCCGGCGGAGGTGAACGCAATCCTCATTCCCTGGCTGAAGAGCCTCTGACGGAGACCGACATGGCGGATCTGGAGCTTTGGCAGGAAGGGGAGGTGGTCTGGGCGACCCTGAACCGTCCGGACCGGCTGAACGCGTTGTCACGCAACCTCGTCGAGGAGCTGCGGGCGTTCTTCGTCGACCTCTACTGGCGACGTGACGTGCGCGTGGTGGTGCTGCAGGGGGCGGGCGAGGCGTTCTGCGCCGGGCTGGACCTGAAGGAGCGGGCGGAGCCGCAGGGCGCCCGCTCGATCGGCGCAGGCCTCGACGCCCAGCGCCGGATCAGCGAGATCGTCATCGCCATGCGCCGCTGTCCGCAACCGATCGTGGCGTGCGTGAACGGCGCAGCGGCCGGGGGCGGCTTCGCCCTGGCGCTGGCCTCGGACGTGCGGATCGCCACGCCGAGCGCCCGGATGAACGCGGCCTTTATTCGCATCGGCCTGTCGGCCTGCGACATCGGCGTGAGCTACTTCCTGCCGCGCATGGTGGGGAGCTCGGTCGCTGCCGAGTACATGCTGACGGGCCGGTTCATCACCGCCGATCGGGGCCGGGAGCTCGGCCTGGTCAGCCAGATCGTGCCGCGCGAGGAGTTGCAGGCGGTGGCCCAGGGGTTCGTCGACGACATGCTGCACGCCACGCCCCTTGGCCTGCGGCTCACCAAGGAGGCGCTGAACCACGCGATCGACGCCCAGGGACTGGAGGCCGCCATCGCCATGGAAGACCGCAACCAGATCCTGGCCAGCGCCGACGGCGACTTCGGTGAAGGGGTGAAGGCGTTCCTCGAGAAGCGCCGCCCCGATTACAGCCAGCGGGAGCGCTGAGATGATCGAGCTTTGGCATTGTCCCGACGCCCGCTCGTTCCGACCGCTCTGGGCGCTGGAGGAGCTGGGCGTCGAGTACGAGCTCCACGTCCTGCCGTTCCCGCCCAGGGCGCGCTCGCCCGGCTACATGGACGTCAACCCGCTCGGCACCGTCCCGGCGATGCGGGACGGCGAGACCTTCATGACCGAGAGCGCGGCGATCGTGCAGTACCTGGCGACCCGCTACGCGCCGAACGATCTGCTCGTGCCGCTGGAGGACCCCGCCTACGGCGCCTGGCTGAACTGGTTGCACTTTGGGGAAGCGACGCTGACCTTTCCGCAGACCCTGGTGCTTCGGTACGGGACCTTCCAAAAGGGGCGCGCGGACGCCGCGGCCGAGGACTACGCCAAGTGGTTCTTGAGCCGCCTGCGCCACGTCGACCGCGCCTTAACGGACGGCGACTGGCTCTGCGTCGGGCGCTTCACGGCCGCCGACATTTCGGTGGGCTACGCGCTGCTCCTCGCCAATCACCTGAAGCTGACGCCGCACTTCACGCCCGCTGTCGTCGCCTACTGGGAGCGGCTGCGCGCGCGGCCCGGCTTCCAGGCGGCCAAGCTCGCCCAGAAGATCGAGCTGGCCGAGGCGCTGTCGTCATGATCGCGCTTCGCCAGACGTCGCTTTGTCAGGCGTCCGGCTGACACCTGCCCGAGCCTGCGATAGCGATGAGAGGAGGCTGCTCGCGGCTGACGCCGGTCGTCAGGCCCAGACGTTCATGCCTGGCAAATAACCGAGGCCAAGCGTTTGACCCCATTCGACACTAGCGAAGCGCGGTACCGGGCCCTTGTCGAGGCCGCTTCATCGACGGTGTGGACCACTGACCGCCATGGCCGTGTCGTGGAGGACTCGCCCTCCTGGCGCGCCTTTACGGGCCAGAGCCTCGAGGCCTGGCTGGGTTCGGGCTGGATCGACGCGGTCCATCCGGAGGATCGCCAGCGCGCTGCGCGGGATTGGGCTGCAACCGTCGCCGCGGGGGCCACTCTCGACACCGTGTTCCGGCTGCGGCATGCGGCGAGCGGCGGCTGGCGCTGGACCCGAGTGCGGGCGGCGCCGCTTCGCGATCCGGAAGGCCAGGTCACCTCGTGGATCGGGATGAACAGCGACATCGAGGAGCAGAAGTCCGCCGAACTGGCCCTGGCGGAGTCCGAGGCGCGATTCCGCAACATGGCCGACAATGCGCCAGTGATGATGTGGGTGACCGACCCCAGCGGCTACTGCACCTACCTCAACCGCGCCTGGTACGATTTCACCGGTCAGAGCGAAGCGGCGGCCGAAGGGTTTGGCTGGCTGGACGCGACGCATCCGGACGACAAGCCCAAGGCGGACGAAGCGTTTCGCGCCTCGAACGCGGCGCAGGCGCCGTTCCGGGTCGAGTACCGGCTGCGGCGCGCCGACGGGACGTACAGCTGGGCGATCGACGCGGCGTCACCACGTTTCGACGAGAGCGGCGCCTACCTGGGCTATATCGGCTCGGTCATCGATATCGACGACCGACGCGCGGCCGAGGAGCGGCTGGCGTTCAACGAGGAGCGGCTGCGGCTCGCCACCGAAGTGGCCGACGTAGGATTCTGGGACGTTGACGTGATCGCCGACGAGATGTTCTGGCCTCCAATCGTCAAGGCCATGTTCGGCATCTCGCCCGACGTGCCGGTCACGATCGAGGACTTCTACGGCGGCGTGCATCCTGAAGACCGCGCGCACACGATCGCGGCATTCACAGCCGCGAGCGACCCGGAGCAGCGCGCGCTCTACGACGTGGAGTATCGCACCGTCGGGCGCGAGGATGGCCTGATCCGCTGGGTGGCGGCGAAGGGGCGCGGCCTGTTCGACGCAGACGGCGTCTGCACCCGGCTTCTCGGCACCGCCGTGGACGTCACCGCCCGCAAGGCCGACGAGGTCCGGTTGCGCGAGCTGAACGAGCAGCTGGAGCAACGGGTCGCCGAGCAGACGGCCCAGCGAAACCGGGTCTGGGAAATGAGCCGGGACCTGTTCGCGATCATGGGCTTCGATGGGCTCCTCAAGGTGATCAACCCTGCCTGGGAAACGACGCTCGGGACAGACACTGAGACCCTGCTGTCCATGTCGTTCCGGGATCAGGTGCATCCCGACGACCACGCCGCCGTCCAGGCCATGATGGTCCGACTCCTGCGAGGCGAGACGGTCGAGCGTTTCGAAGATCGCCTGCGGCACGCCGACGGCTCCTGGCGCTGGATCTCCTGGACCCTCGTGCCCGAGGGCGAGGTCTTCTACGCCGTGGGCCGTGACGTGACCGCCGAGAAGGCGGCCGCGGCGGAACTGGAACAGGCCCAGGAGGCGCTGCGGCAGAGCCACAAGATGGAAGCCATGGGCCAGCTGACCGGCGGCGTGGCGCACGACTTCAACAACCTGCTGACGCCGATCATCGGCAGTCTCGACATGCTGATCCGCCGCGGCGTGGGCAGCGAGCGCGAGCGGCGCCTAATCGACGGGGCCCTGCAGTCTGCCGAGCGGGCAAAGACCCTGGTGCAGCGTCTCCTGGCCTTCGCGAGGCGCCAGCCGCTGCAGCCGAGCGCCGTCGACATCCGGCGGCTCGTGGCCGGCATGGCGGACCTGATCGACAGCACGTCAGGCCCCCGCGTCGACGTCCGCGTCAGCCTGCCAGACGATCTTCCCCTGGCGCAGGCGGATCCCAACCAACTGGAAATGGCGGTGCTGAACCTTGCGGTGAACGCGCGCGACGCGATGGCGGAGAGCGGCGTGCTGACCATCTCCGCGGCCGCAGAGGCGGCCAAGCCCGGCAATCCTCACGGACTTCGGGCGGGGGACTATGTCCGGGTCGCTGTGAGCGACACTGGCCAAGGCATGGACGAGGCGACCCTGGCGCGTGCGGTAGAGCCCTTCTTCTCGACGAAGGGGATCGGCAAGGGCACCGGGCTTGGGCTCTCGATGGTCCACGGCCTGGCGCTGCAGCTGAACGGGGCGCTCAACATCGTCAGCCGCCAGGGACAGGGGACGACGGTCGAGCTTTGGCTGCCGGTGAGCGCAAACGCCCGGGCCGAGCCCGATGATGCTGCGGAGGTGGCGCCGTCGCGTCGGGGCGCGGGCTTGGCCTTGCTCGTCGACGACGAGGACCTCGTGCGGATGAGCACCGCGGACATGCTGATGGACCTCGGCTACGAGGTGGTCGAGGCGAACTCCGGGGAGGCGGCCGTCCTGCTTCTGGATAATGGCCTCAAGCCCGAGCTGCTGGTCACCGACCACCTCATGCCGGGAATGACCGGCGTCGAGCTGGCGCACGAATTCCGCGCCAGACGGCCGGGAGCCCCGGTGCTCGTCGTCTCCGGCTACGCCGAGACGGAAGGGCTGGGGACCGGGCTGCCGCGGCTGACCAAGCCCTTTCGCAACGCGGAGCTGGCGCAGAGCCTCGCCGCGATCGGAGCCTCCGTGGAGAGCTGAGTCCTACTCGGTGGTCTTGCCGTCGAAGTGCTCTTCCTGCTCGTCGGCTTCCTTCTTGGTGGCCCGGACCACGCCGTCCTTGTGCTCGGGCGGCCCGTAGAGGGTGTAGAGCTTGAGCGGCTCCTTGCCCGTGTTGATCACGTTGTGGCGCGCGCCGGCGGGGACGATCACCGCGTCGTCGGCCTCGACCTCGTTGCGCTGCCCATCGATGACCGCGACGCCTTCGCCGACCTCGATGCGGAAGAACTGATCGTGGTCGTCGTGGACTTCCTCGCCGATCTCCTCGCCTGGCTGCAGGGTCATGAGCACGAGCTGCAGGAACTTGCCGGTGTAGACCACCCGCCGGAAGTCCTCGTTGCCCTCGGTCAGATCCTCGATGTTCTGGACGAAGCCCTTCATGCCGCTCTCCGATAATACTGTGGCGCTTCAGGTGGTGGCGCGCCTGTCCGCGCGCAACGACGATCCCCCTCAAATCGATCCCCCCCTCAGATCGAGCCATGACGCCGCGGCAGGTGACGTGGCGGCGTGCTTGCCCGCCCGCGTCAAAGGCCTAGGGTTTCGGAAAGCCCGGGAACGCGGGGAGGAAAGCATGAGCCTAGTTGACGACGCCGCGCCGGTGGTCAGCGCGAAGCTGCCGCCGTTCAAGCCGCTGCCGCAGAAGGCGCCCGACGTCTCGGTCGAGCGGCGATCCGACGGGACCATACTGATCCGCTCGAACCACCCGCCCGGGCAGGGCCCGCGCTCGATCGCCCACCTTCTGGCCGACCGCGCCGCCCAGCATCCCGACCGGCCCTACATCCTCCAGCGCGCGCCAGGCCACGGCGCCTGGCAGGGTGTCACCTACGGGGAGGCGAAGCGGGCTGCGGACGGCATCGCACAGTGGCTGCTGGACCGCGGCCTCACCGGCGCGGACAGCGTCATGGTGCTGTCGGCCAACTCGGTCGAGCATGCGCTCGTCATGCTGGGCTGCTACACGGCCGGCGTGCCGGTGGCGCCGATCAGCCCGGCCTACAGCCTGATCTCGTCGGACCACGCCAAGCTGAAACACTGCTTCGCCACCGTGCGGCCGAAGGCTGTGTTCGTGCAGTCCAGCGAGATGTTCGCCCGCGCGATAGAGACGCTGAAAACCCTCGACCCGGACCTCGCCTTCATCAGCGTCGACGGCGGAAACGGCACGATCCCGCTGTCGGAGCTCACCGCCAGCCAGCCGACACCCGCCGTCGAGGAGGCGCGGGAGCGGCTGACCCATGCGACGGTGGCCAAGTACCTGTTCACATCCGGCTCGACCGGCATGCCCAAGGGCGTGCCGCAGACCCACGGCATGTTCGCCGGCGTCATCGCCGGCCAGGACGGCCTGCGCGACGAGGACCCCGATCCCGACCTCGTGCCCCAGGCGCTGGACTGGATGCCGTGGAGCCACATCTCGGCGGGCAACATCGCCTTCAACGGCGTGATGTGGAGCGGCGGCACCTTGCACCTCGACGAGGGCAAGCCGATCCCGGGCATGTTCGAGACCACGATCAAGAACCTGTACGAGGTCTCGCCAATCACCTTCGGCTCCGCGCCGGTGGCGTTCGGCATGCTGGCCGAGGCGATGGAGAGCGACCCGAAGCTACGGGCCAGCTTCTTCAAGAACCTGCGCCAGATGGGCTACGGCGGGGCCACGCTCTCGAACGACATCTACGAGCGGATGCAGGCGCTGGCGATCGCGGAGACTGGCCATCGCGTCCCCTTGGTGACGATGTACGGGGCGACCGAAACCCAGGGCATCACCGTGGTCCACTGGATCACCGAGCGCGTCGGCCTGATCGGCCTGCCGCTGCCGGGCATCACCCTGAAGCTGGTCCCGAACGGCTCCAAGCTCGAGGTGCGCGTGAAGGGGCCGACCGTCACGTCTGGCTACCATAACGACCCGGAGAAGACGGCCGCCGCCTTCGACGAGGAAGGGTTCTACAAGCTGGGCGACGCCTGCCGCTTCCTGGATCCGGACGACCCTGCCCAGGGCCTCGTGTTCGACGGCCGCGTGACCGAGGACTTCAAGCTGGACTCCGGCACGTGGGTCTCGGTGGGCACGCTGCGGCCGGACCTGGTGGCCGCCTGCAGCCCCTATGTGTTCGACATGGTGATCACCGGCCAGGACAAGCCCTACGCCGGGGCGCTGGTGTGGCCGTCCCCGGCCGGGCTGGGGACACTGGGCGACGATCCGCTGGCCAAGCTGAGTGAGATCCTCAGGGACCGGCTGAGCCAGTTCAACGCCAGCTCCGGGGGCTCATCCCGGCGCATCGGGCGGTTCGTGGTGATGACGGAGCCGCCGTCGATCGACGCCGGCGAGATCACCGATAAGGGCTATGTGAACCAGCGCGCCACGCTCGAGCGCCGACAGGCCCTGGTGGACGCGCTTTATGCCGAGCCACTTGGCGCGGGCGTGGTCAGCCTCCGGTAGATGTCGCAGATCGTCCTGCACCACTACGACACCTCGCCCTTTTCCGAGAAGGTGCGGGTGATGCTGGGCCTTAAGGGGCTTGCCTGGCTCTCCGTGATCCAGCCGGTGATCATGCCGAAGCCCGACCTGATCCCGCTGACCGGCGGCTATCGGCGGATCCCGGTGCTGCAGATCGGGGCTGATGTTTATTGCGACACCCAGGTGATCCTCGATGAACTGGAGATCCGCCATCCCGAGCCGCGCATCGTGCAGCCGGGCGATTGGGCGGTGAACCTCTGGGCCGACAGGATCTGGTTCCAGGCCAGCGTGGCGGTGATCTTCGGCGCGCTGGGCGACAAGGTCCCAAGCGAGTTCATCGCCGATCGCGAGAAGCTGTCGGGCCGCCCGTTCGACACCGCCGCCATGCGGGCGGCCGCCGGTCCGATGCGCGCGCAGTGGCGGGCGCAGGCAGCCTGGCTGGAGGCGGGACTGTCGGAGGACGGGTTCCTGGGGGGCGGCTGGCCATCGCTCACCGACGTGGCAGCCTGGATGAACGTGTGGTGGTTGTTCGGGACGCTGCCCCCCGTGGCGACCGAACTGACACGCGGCATGCCGCGGCTGCTGGCTTGGCGCGAGCGGATGCTGGCGTTTGGCCATGGCCACCGCACCGAGGCGCAACCGGCCGAGGCGTTGGCGATGGCGCGCGCCGCAGAGCCTGGGAAGGCCCCGACCCACGACGTCGCCGATCCGTCCGGCCTTGCGCCCGGTGACGCGGTGCTCGTCAGCGCCGACGACTACGGGCGCGATCCGATCGCCGGCCGGCTGGTCTCCGCCAGCGCCCGGCGTATCGTCATAGCCCGGGAGGCCGAGGGGCTCGGCCTGGTCAACGTCCATTTCCCGCGTGTGGGCTATCTGCTCGCCGCGGATACTGCAGGAGCATCCTCATGAACGACCGCGTGACCGTGGACTTCCAAGACGGCGTGGCCGATGTGCGCCTGGTGCGGGCGGACAAGATGAACGCCCTCGACAACGCCATGTTCGAAGCGCTCGTGGAGACCGGCGAGCGGCTGAAGGCCCAGGCCGACCTGCGCGCGGTGGTGCTGTCTGGCGAGGGGCGGGCGTTCTGCGCCGGGCTCGACATGGGCAGCTTCGCGCAGATGGCGTCCGGGGAGCGCAAGGGCGGCCAGCGCAGCGTGGACGAACTCACCAAGGGCCGCACGCCGGCTGGCGCCAACCGGGCGCAGCAGGCCTGCTATGTGTGGCGCGAAGTTCCCGTCCCGGTGATCGCCGCGGTGCACGGCGTTGCCTTCGGCGGCGGCTTCCAGCTGGCCCTTGGCGCGGACCTGCGCTTCGTGGCGGCGGACGCCAAGATGGCCGTGCTGGAGGTCAAGTGGGGCCTGGTCCCTGACATGGCGGGCATCGTGCTGATGCGCGGCTTGATCCGTGACGACCTCGCGCGGGAGCTCACATGGAGCGGCCGGATCTTCTCAGGCGAAGAGGCCGTGCAGATGGGTCTGGCGACGCGAGTGTGCACGGATCCTCGCGCCGAAGCCCTGGCGCTTGCCCGCGAGATCGCCGCGAAGAACCCGCACGCGATACGGGCTGGCAAGCGGCTCCTCAATCTCGCCCAGTCGGATGCCGACATCGGCGAGATCTTCCTGGAAGAAACGCGCGAGCAGGTGGCCCTGATCGGCGCCCCGAACCAGGTGGAGGCGGTTATGGCCAATATGCAGAAGCGTGCGCCCGTCTTCGCCGACTGAGGTCACGTTCCTCGGCCGAGCGCGACAGACCGCCGCCTGACGCCCCCCAGCGCAGGCGGCGGTCATCGCCAGTGTGCGCGTGCTAGCGCGTGGCGAGCTGGGTGGACGACGGCTTCGCGGCCATCTGTTCCAGGGTGCGGGAGACGGTGTGCTTCACGCAGGCGCGCTGCAGGTCGTGCGGGAAGCTCGCGCCGATCGTCTCGCGCACGCACAGGGAGCGGGCGGCGCGGGTGACGTCGGCCTGCACCTGTTCGGCGCTCTTGCCGGCGGTGGCGACGCGGATCGACTTAGCGCTGGCGGGGGCGGCCAGGACGAGGGCGGCCGCAGTGGCGAGGGTCAGGGGACGGATCATGAGTTCGGTTCCGGATTGAGGTTGCTGCCAACCCCTTTCGCGGCGTTCCTCTCGGCGGTGGCCTGAACTGGCGTGGCCTTGCGCCTGGACTGTTCATGCCGCAGCCGTGCGAACTGATCAACGATCATGATGCGCTGCAGCATCAGATTTTGCGACGGTGCAGTCCAAGCAGGCGGACTGCCCAGCGGTTGAGCGAATGGCGCCTTCCACCGCGCATTCGAACCTCGCTCAGCAAATGTGAAGGGGCCCGGCGCCACGCGCGTGTAGGTTTTGGGAAGCGGGGCGCGCGCCCGTTGCGGAGACGATCACATGACCTGGGAAATGCGCGAGGCCGCGAGCCGGCGCCTGATGACCGAGCTTTCCACCACGACCCTCAGCGTCGGCATGGCGCTCATGGAGCGGCGCAGCCGAGCGGTGGCCGAATACTGGCGCAGCTTCGCCGCCGTGCGCGAGCCCTCGGAGCTGTTGGCGGTCCAGCTCGGCTACTGCCACCAGATGATGGACGACTACGCCGCCGCCATGTCCGAAAGCCTGTCGTCGCTAAAACAAGGGGCGACGCCTGCGCCTGAAGCCCCGTCCGCGCCGGCGGACGAGGCGAGAGCGGCCTGAGGTCAGCCGCGGCCGATGAACGGCATCTTGGTGGCCATCACGGTCATGAACTGGACGTTGGCCTCCAGTGGCAGGCCGGCCATGTAGAGCACCGCGTCGGCGACCGCCTGGACGTCCATCACCGGCTCCGCCGCGAGCGAGCCGTCGGCCTGCGGAACACCCCTGGCCATCACGCGGGTCATCTCCGTGCCGGCGTTGCCGATGTCGATCTGGCCGCAGGCGATATCGTAGCCGCGGCCGTCGAGGGAGGTGGAGCGGGTCAAGCCGGTGATCGCGTGCTTGGTGGCGGTGTAGGCGACCGAGCGGGGCCGCGGGGCATGGGCCGAGATCGAACCGTTGTTGATGATCCGCCCGCCCCGGGGGTCCTGCGCCTTCATCAGCCGGAACGCCGCCTGGGTGCAGAGGAAGGCCCCCGTCAGGTTGACGTCGACCACGCGTTGCCAAGCCTCCAGGGAAAGGTCCTCCAGCGCCACGGGAGGAGCGCCGGTTCCCGCATTGTTGAACAGCAGGTCGAGGCGGCCGAACTGCGCGCGGGCGCCCTCGAACAATCGCTCGACGTCCGCGGCGCGGCTCACGTCGGCGGAGACGGGCATGGCCCAGTCGGCGGCCTCGCCGGCCAGGGCGCGGGTCTCCTCCAGCGCCTCGGCGCGGCGGCCGGCGAGGGCGACGGCCCAGCCGTTCACCAGGAGCGTGAGCGCGACCGCCCGGCCGATGCCGGAGCCTGCGCCGGTGACGATGGCGACCTTGCCGCTTCCCTGAGCCATGCGCATCCGATAGCTGCGATGCGCGCCGACTGCCAGTGAGGACCCGTGTCCGACCAGCCGATCATCGAGGTGAGGGGATCCCAGCCGGACGCGGAGGGCCGCGCCTTCCTTGTTCGGGTGGACGGTGAGGCGCGGGAGTACGCGATCCGCGACACCCACCAGGAGTCCTACGCGGACCTGTTCGCCGCGTTGGCGGCGGACCTCGGCTGCCGAATGCCGGCCAACCGGCGACCCGCCCCGACGGCGCCGCCGGACCCGCGGCTGGAGCCCTTGCTGACCGAGAACCTTTCTCCGGACATCCTCCACGGGTACGGCGACCCCTGCGTGCTGCAGGCGGAGGACGCCTGGTGGCTGGTCGCCACCTCGAACGACGCCCCGCAGAGCTTCCCGATCCTCAGGTCGACGGACCTCCTGCGCTGGGCGCCTGTCGGCTTCGTGTTTCCGGCCGGCGGGAAGCCGGCCTGGACCCTGGACGGGCCGGGCGTGAGCGACTTCTGGGCGCCCGAGATGCACCGCGTCAGTGACGAGTACTGGATCTGCTTCACGGCCCGCGAGCGGGACGGGCGCCTGGCCATCGGCCTGGCCAAGGGAGGCTCGCCCGCCGGACCGTTCACGGCGGCCGAGACCCCGCTGCTCTCCGGCGAGGTGATCGACGCTCACATCCTGGCCGATGCCGAAGGGCCGATCCTGTACTGGAAGGAAGACCGGAACGGGCTCTGGCCTGGCCTGCTCTCCGAACTGCTGCACGAGCGGCCGGAGCTGATCCCGGCGCTGTTCCCACTGGCGCCCGACCGTCGGACCGCCGAGGTGGCCCGCGCGCTGGAGCCCTGGAGCCGGACGCTCCGGCCGATGGAGCGGTTCTGCGTTCTGCAGGTGCTGATCGAGGCGGCGACCGCCGACTTCGCTGGCTTCAAGGCCCGGCTGGCGGCGGCCGAGGCCGGAGCGCTCGGCGCAGCGATCCTGGAGGCGATGACCACGCGGGTGTTCGCCCAGCGACTGGCCGCTGACGGCGGCGCCCTGCTTGGTGAGCCGCAGGTCGTGCTGCAGAACGACCAGGCCTGGGAGGCCCACCTGATCGAGGGCATGTGGGTCACGCGAGCCGAGGGTCGCTACTGGATGTTCTATTCCGGCAACGACTTTTCCACCGCGCACTACGGCGTCGGGGTGGCGGTGGCGGACAGCCCCTTCGGTCCATTCAGCAAGCAGCCGGAGCCGTTCCTGAAGTCCAACGTGGACTGGTGGGGGCCCGGGCATCCCTCGGTGGCGCCTGGGCCGGACGGTCGGCCGCGCCTGTTCCTGCACGCCTTCCGGCCGGGTAGGATGGGCTACAAGGTGTTCCGCGCCCTGGTCACCGCGCCGCTCGTATTCGACGGGGCCGAGGTAAGGGTGGAGCGGCGGACGTTGCGCGGGGTTGCTTAGGGAGCCGGCGGTCTTTAGCGCTGCTCCGCCATGGCCGAACTCCCCCCGCCGACCCCAGAGGTCGAAGTCGTCATCGTCCACCCGCCCCGGCTCGCGCCGCTGGGCGGCGAGGCCGCGTTCAGCGCCGTGCAGATCGGGCCTGAGATCCTCAGGACCACACCACGGCTGGATGAGGCGCTGAAGCGCGCGCCCGGCGTGTCCTTGTTCCGGCGGACCGGCAGCCTGGCCGCCAACCCGACGACACAGGGGCTGTCGCTGCGTTCGATCGCCCCGTCGGGCGCGGGCCGGGCGCTGGTGACGCTGGACGGTGCTCCGCAGAACGATCCGTTCGGAGGCTGGGTGATCTGGAGCGCCCTGCCGCCGGAGGGGCTGGAGGGCGCGACGATTGTGCGTGGCGCGGGCGCAGGCCCGTATGGCGCGGGCGCGCTGACCGGCGTGGTGGCGCTTCAGGAACGAGGCGCGGGACAGGGGCTCGGGGCCCTCGACATCTCGGCCGGGGATCGGGCGAGCTATCGCGCCGCCGTCTCGGGCGGCGGGCCAGGGGTCCTGGTCACCGCCAGCGCCGAGACCACCCGCGGCTACACACCGGTGCGTGGTGCGCGGGCCGGGGCGGCGGACCGCCCGCTGGACCTGGAGGATGCATCCTTCGCCTTCCGCGTGCAGCGTGAGATAGCAGGCGTGCAGGCCGCCGCGCGCCTGAGCGCCTTTGAGGAGCACCGGGGGGCCGGCCTGCTCGGCGCGCGCTCCATCGCCTCCGGCGGCTCGGCGACCGTCACCCTGGCGCGTGCGCCGGAACAAGGTGTCGGCGGCTGGCGGCTACAGGGCTGGGTCCGGACCAGCGACCTGAAGAACAGCTCGGTGGCCGTCGCCGCAGGGCGCGCGACCACGACGCCGGCGAACGACCAGTACGCGACCCCGGCCGCGGGCTACGGCCTCAACGCCGCGCTCCAGGGGCTGTGGGGGGGCATCGCCTGGGAGGCCGGTGCGGACGTGCGGCTGACCGACGGCGAAGCGCGCGAGCGCTTCCGGCTCATGAACGGGGGCTTCACCCGCGGCCGGCTCGCCGGCGGCAAGATCATGGTCGGCGGCGCGTACCTTGAGGGCGCCTACGATCGGGACGCCTGGCTGGTGACGGGCGGGGTGCGCCTCGACGGCTGGAAGGCCTACGACTCGGTGCGCCAGGAGTGGGACCTCGCCACCAATGCTTTCGTGCTGAACCAGACGACCCCTGAGGCCTCGGGCACAACCCCCACCGCCAGGCTCGGCTTCCGGTACGAGATCAATTCCGCCGTCTGGGTGCGGGCCGCCGGCTATGGCGGGTTCCGGCCGCCGACCCTCAACGAACTGCACCGGCCGTTCCGGGTGGGCAACGACATCACGGAGGCGAACCCGACGCTGAAGCCGGAGACGCTGCAGGGCGTGGAGGTCGGTGTCGGCGGCGACGCCCAGATCCGCTGGAGCACGACGCTCTTCTACAACCGGCTGCAGGACCCGATCACCAACGTGACGATCGGCGTCGGGCCGGGGACCTTCCCGACCGCGGGTTTCGTACCGGCCGGCGGGGTCCTGCGCCAGCGGCGAAACGCGGGCGAGATCACCGCCTGGGGGGTGGAGTCCGAGGGCGCGGGCGAGCTCTGGACGACGCTCGGCTGGCGGACGGCCTGGTCCTACACCGAGGCCGAAGTCGACGGCGGCTCGGCCGCGCCGCAGCTGACGGGCAAGCGGCCTGCGCAGACGCCGAAGCTCACGGCCACGGCCGGGCTCGACTGGGCGGCGTCCGGCCGGCTGCGGCTGAGCGCTGACGCACGCTACGAGAGCGCCCGCTGGGAGGACGACCTCAACACCCGCAAGCTCGGCGCGGGCGTGCAGCTTGACGTGCGCGCGGCCTGGCGGCTGGGGGAGGAGAGCGAAATCTACCTGGCCGCCGACAATCTGCTCGACGACGACCTGGAGGTGGGCGAGACGGCGGACGGCGTGGAGAGCTTCGCGGCCCCGCGGACGGTCCGCGTCGGCTTCTCGATCCGCCGCTAGGCCTCGGCCAGCCCGAACAGCTCTACGTGTCTGGCGCAGATGCGCGGCCAGAGCGCGGCGGCTTCCGGCACGTCGAGCTCGAACTCGTCCGCGAGTACGGCCACGTATTCGTCGGCTGACGCGATGCGGTGCTGCTCAACCCCGCTAGGCCGCACCCGACGCAGGGTGCGGCCCCGCAACTGGAGCAGCGCATCGGGCCGCCAGCGCTGGGCCAGGGCGTTTTGCACGAACACGGACTCGGGCGCCGTTTGCAGCCACTGGCACTTTGCCTCCAGCAGCTCGGCGGGAGCCGGCTCGAGCCTGAAATCGTAGGACCTGGCCCCGCCCTGCGCGTGGTTGTGGAAGCGCCACCACCCACCTTCGATCATCTCGAGGCGGAAGTCGAAGCCGTCGGCGTGGATCGCCGCGGGCGCGAGCGGAAAGGGGTCGAGGCTGCCGTCACCGAAGCCCACGTCCGCGATCCAGGGCTGGTCCAGGTGAACCAGCAGCACCAGGTGGTTGCCGGCTTGAGCGTCCCCCATCACCTCGCGCATCACGCCGCCGGCCAGACGCGTCACCCGGAAACCGATGGCGTCCAGCGCGGCGGCGAAAACCCCGTTCATCTCGTAGCACCAGCCGCCGCGGCGGCGCCGGACGATTTTTTCGAAGGCGGCCGAAGGATCGGGGGTCAGCGGTTCGCCGAGTTGGACGTCCAGATTTTCGTAGGGAATAGCCAGAAGGTGCGCGCGGTGCAGGGCGCGCAGGGTCTCGAGATCCGGCCGCGCAACGCCGCGGAAGCCGATCCGATCGAAGTAGGCCGCAAGGTCCATAGGTCCGCCCTCCGGCCCAACAGTTAAGCCGACGGAACGCCTTCCGCCAGCACTGGCGCTTGCTCGTGAGGCCACACGTTGCTGTGCGACCTAGCTGCGGGCCTGGACCGCGATCTCCTCCTTCACTTCGTCCCGCGCGGCTTCCAGGAAGCGAAGCACGGCGAGTTCGAAGGCGCGGGAGTCTTTCGCCGGCTTCAGGGGCAGGGCGCCCTTCTGATAGCTCTCGATGACCACCGGATGGATGTAGGCGCTGCGGCAGACAGCGGCCGTGTTGCCGAGCACGCCGGCCACCGCCTTTACGCAGGTGTTGATGTTGCGCTTGGCGTCGGACGCGCTCGAGCACTGCGGCAGTTCGATCAGCCCGCGGGCTGCCGACAGCGTGCCCGCCCAGGTGCGGAAGTCCTTGGCGGAGAAGTCCTCGCCCAGGACTTCGCGAAGGTAGGCGTTCACGTCCGAGGACTCGACGACGTGCTGGACGCCGTCTTCATCGAGATATTGGAACAGCCGCTGGCCCGGCAGGTCCTGGCAGGCCTTGACGATGCGGGCCAGCCGCCGGTCGTTGAAGCCGGTCTTGTGCACCTTGCCGCTTTTGCCGCGGAACTCGAAGACGGCGCCCGAGGCGCCGATCTTCGCGTGGCGGTCGCGCAGGGTGGTCAGGCCGAAGCTCTTGTTCTGCTTGGCATATTCCTCGTTTCCGACGCGGATCAGGGTCATCTCCATGACTCGGATCACGGCGGCCAGCACCTTCTCGCGGGGCAGGCCGCGCCGGGAGAGATCTTCGTCCACGCGCTTGCGCAGCTTCGGCAGGGCGCGGCCGAAGGCGATCACCCGGTCGTATTTGTGGGCGTCGCGCACCTCGCGCCAGCGCTCGTGATAGCGGTACTGTTTGCGACCCTTCTGGTCGCGACCCACCGCCTGGATGTGACCATTGGCCTTGGCGCAGATCCACACCTCGGTCCAGGCCGGCGGGATGGCCAGCTTGCGGATGCGGTCCAGGGTCTTCTCGTCGGTGACGGGTTCGCCGTTCGGCTTGCGGTAGTTGAAGCCAGCGCCGGCCTTGCTTCGGGTGATGCCCCGGTCGCTGTCGCTGACATAGACAAGGCCGGCGGCCTCCATGTCTTCCAGCGCCGGCGAGGCTGGAGCGAGGTCGTCGGGCATGTCCCTGGCCATTGTCTGCGCGCACTCCTCCGCCGCAGCGGCAACGTGGTATGCGAGCGGCGGTTCCTCCGCCACTCGGGAGCAGACTTGAACTACCGCCACGCCTTCCACGCCGGGAACTTCGCCGACCTGGTGAAGCACGCGGCCCTGCTGCAACTGCTGGCGCGGCTGCAGACGGAGCCCGTGCCCCTGACGATCATCGACACCCACGCCGGGCGCGGCCTCTACGATCTTGCCGGCGCGGAGGCCCGCAAATCCGGCGAGGCGGACGCGGGGATCGTGCGGCTGATGGCCGCCAAGGACGCGCCCGCCGCCTTCCGACCGCTTGCCGCCGCCGTCAGCAGGCTGAACACCGGCGGTCAGGTCCGCCGCTACCCTGGCTCACCGCTGCTCATCGCCGACGCGCTGCGACCCGGCGACAGCTACCTGGGCTGCGAGCTGCGCGCTGAGGAACACGGCGCCTTGAAAACCTTGCTCAAGGACCGGAGCGGCGTGCGCACCGCCTGCGCCGACGGCTACGCCGCCGCGACCGAGACGGCGCCGAAAGCCGGCCGCACCCTGCTGCTGATCGACCCGCCCTTCGAGCGCGCCGACGACTACGCGCAGATCGTGCGGACGCTGGCCGCCGCCCGGCGCCGAAATGGCCAGACCCAGGCCTTGGTCTGGCTGCCGCTCAAGGATCTGGAGACCTTCGACGCCTTCCTTCGGGACCTCGAGGACGGCGTGGACGCCCCCCTGCTCGTCGCCGAAACCCGCATGCGCCCGCTGAGGGATCCGATGAAGATGAACGGCTGCGCTCTTGTCCTGCTTGACGGGCCGGAAGGGTTCGCCTCGGACTTGAAGGCGATCTGCAGCTGGACGGCCGAAACGTTGGGCGAAGGTGGCGCCGCCCGCGTCTATTCGTTGCCTTCCTGAACCCCTGCTTGGCGAGACCCGGCGGGAAGACCTAGAACCGGGCCGTGAAGCGGCTGATCGACATTGCGGGGGGACTGCTTGGGATGGTCCTTTTCTCGCCGCTCCTGGCGCTGATCGCCGTAGCTGTCCGCCTGGAGAGCCGCGGCCCCGCCCTGCACTGGTCGCGTCGCGTGGGTCGCTACAACCGGATCTTCGCCATGCCCAAGTTCCGGACCATGCGGGTGGGCACGCCGGACGTGGCCACGCATCTTCTCGCTGATCCGCACCAGTGGGTGACCCCGCTCGGCCGGTTCCTTCGCCGCACCAGCCTGGACGAGCTGCCTCAGTTCTGGAGCGTCCTTGTGGGGGACATGAGTCTGGTGGGGCCGAGGCCGGCGCTCTTCAATCAGGACGACTTGGTGGCGCTGCGCACCCAGTGCGGAGTGCATGTCCTGCGCCCCGGAGTCACCGGCTGGGCGCAGATCAATGGGCGCGACGAGCTGCCCATCCCGGAGAAGGTGCGCCTGGACCAGGAGTACCTCGAGCGACGTTCCCTAGCCTTCGATTTACGCATCCTATTGAGCACGCTGACCCAGGCCTTCGCGGGGCGTGGCGTAAGTCATTAAACTATGAGGGGAACTCGACAGCGGGGCGCGCGCGTTTCTACGCCTAGGCCACCGCTTGGAGCCAGCCCGTGAGCAACGAAGCCTTCCAGAACCCCGAGCCCGGCAAACGCCGCAAGGGCGCCGCTGCGCCTGCGCGCCGCGGCGAGGCGGGCGACCGTCGTCCGCTGCAACGGGCCGGGACCTGGACCCGCGAACACTGGCAGGCCGCCCGCGCCCGCATGGCTGCCACGCGGCTGAAGAAGCCGAGCGCCAAGTCGATGAAGATCGCGGGCGCCGTGCTGGCGACTATCGCCATCGCCGTGGCGATCCTGATCGCCATCTGGGACTGGAACTGGTTCCGCGGCCCACTGGCCCGCTTCGCCTCGGCGCGCATGCACCGGGAGGTGCAGATCAACGGCGATCTGGACGTTCACCTTTGGTCATGGCAGCCGCGGGCCTCCGTGGAGGGCATCCGGATCGCCAACCCCGACTGGGCGCCGGACAAGCGCGACATGGCCCAGATCGATCGTATCGTGGTCCAGATCCGCCTGTTGCCGCTGTTCCGCGGCGACGTCGACCTGCGGCTGCTGCAGATCGATCGGCCGAACGTGCGTCTCTATGCCGACAACCAGGGCCGCAAGACGTGGGACTTCTCCGACGGACGCAAGCCGGACAAGCCCACCAAGCTGCCGCCGATCCGCAACTTCATCATCAACCAGGGCCAGCTCGACTTCCGGGACGTGAAGCGCGGCCTGACGTTCAACGGCACGCTGAACGCCAGCGAGCAGCTTGGCGGCCAAAATCGCGGATTCCAGATGCTCGGGCAGGGGAGCTACAACCGCCAGCCGTTCAACCTGCGCGTTGGCGGCGGGCCGCTGCTCAACATCGACAAGGACACGCCGTACCCGTTCGACGTGTACGTGCGCGCCGGCCAGACGGTGATCACGGCGCGCGGCGCGGTGCCGAAGCCGTTCGACCTCGCCGAGTTCAACATGAACGCCTCGGTGCGCGGCCCGGACATGGCCGAGCTCTACGGCCTCACCGGAATCGCCCTGCCCAACACCCCGCCCTACACGGTGCGCGGCCGGCTCCTGCGGGATGAGAAGGTCTACCGGGTCACGGGCCTGAACGGCCGCGTCGGGGACAGCGACATCTCCGGGACGGTGCGGGTCGATACCGGTCGCGAACGGCCGTACCTGAAGGCCGACCTGACCACCCGCAGCCTGGACTTCGACGATCTCGGCGCCCTGTTCGGCGGCTCGCCCTCGACCGCGCCGGGCGAAACCGCGTCGGCCGAGCAGAAGGCCGTGGCGCAGAACCTCAACGCCCAGCAGCGGATCTTCCCGGACTCGACCCTGGCGGTGGAGCGGATCCGGGCCATCGACGCCGACGTGACCTACAAGGCCGTCTCGATACGCGACACGCCGATCCACCTGCGTTCGGCCTCGGTGACGGTGAAGCTGGACAACGGTCTGCTGCGCGCCGAGCCGCTACGCCTCGACCTGCCGCAGGGCCAGATCGCCGGGCATGTGCAGCTGAACGCCCGCAAGGCGACGCCGGTCACCGACCTCGACCTGCGGCTGTCGAATGCCCGGCTCGAGCAGCTCATTCCGATCCGCACCCCTGGGGGCCCGATCCCGATCACGGGTTCTCTCGTCGGCCGCGCGCGGCTGACGGGCGAGGGCAACAGCGTCCACAAGGCCTTCGCCAATGCCGACGGCGAGGTGATGGTCGTGGTGCCGAACGGAGAGATCCGTGAGGCCTTCGCCGAGCTGATGGGCGTCAACGTCGTCAAGGGTCTGGGCCTGCTGCTGAAGAAGGACCAGGACAAGGTGCCGATCCGCTGCGGCGTGGCTCACTTCCAGACCAAGGGCGGCGTGATGCAGGCCAACCAGATCGTGTTCGACACCGAACCTGTGGTGGTGAAGGGCTCCGGCACGGTTAACCTCGGCAGCGAGCGCATGGCTTTCCGCCTGCAGGGCAAGCCGAAAGAGTTCCGGCTGATGCGGTTGATGCTGCCGGTCACCGCCACGGGTCCGATCCGTGCCCCGAAGCTCGGCGTCGAACCGGGCAAGGCGATCGCCCAGGGCGGCGTGGCCGTGGCGCTGGGCGCCGCCCTGACGCCGCTGGCCGCCATCCTGCCGTTCATCGATCCCGGCTTGGCCAAGGACGCCAACTGCTCGGCTCTGCTGTCCAACGCCTCGGCGGAAGGCGCGCCGGTGAAGAGCGCCCGCCGCTGAGCCGTTGACGCGCCGCGTCGCCTCACGGCAACCTCCGCTCCGCCGCCGGTTGGGCGCGCGACAGGGAGTGAGTTGATGAGCGGCAGGATCTGGACAGGTGCGGCCTTGGCGCTCGGCGTCGGCTTCGCGGTGGCCGCCGGCGGCGCCCTGGCCCACAACACTCACGGCGAGACCGCTTCCACGCCTGGCGCAAAGGCGGCCCTCGCACGACACGACAATTTCGAGAAGATGGGTGCGGCCTTCAAGCGCCTGAACGACGAGTTGCGCAAGGGGCAGCCGGACAAGGCGGTGCTCACCCAGAGCGCGGGCCAGGTGCGCACCTTGTCCAGCCAGCTCCCCACCTGGTTCCCGCGCGGCTCGGGCCAGGAGGCGCGGCCGAAGAGCGAGGCGAAAGCGAACATCTGGACCGACGCGGCGGGCTTCACCGCGGCCTCGTCGAACATGCAGGTGCAGGCCTCCAAGCTCAGCCAGCTGGCCGGCGCGGGCGATATCGACGGCCTTAAGGCCCAGGTGCGGGCCACCGGCGGCGCCTGCAAGGGCTGCCACGACAAGTATCGCGTGCCGAAGGACTCCTGAGGCCATGGCGGGCCCGATCGGAGCCGGAATTCGCGCCCGGCTTTGGGATGCGCCCGTGCGCGTCGTTCACTGGGCGCTGGTCCTGCTGCTCGCCTTCTCGTGGGGCGCAGCGGAATTCGACCAGATGCTGCTGCACCGAGTGTCCGGTTACGCGATCATCGGCCTGCTGGTGTTCCGGATTCTCTGGGGCTTCTGGGGCTCTCGTACCGCGCGGTTCGCGAGTTTCGTGAAGGGGCCGGGGCGCACCGTGGCTTACCTCCGGACGCTGCCGAACCGGTCGCCCACCGACGTGCCGGGACACAACCCCCTCGGCGCCTGGAGCGTGCTGGCGATCCTGGCCGTGCTCGGCTTTCAGGTGACCACGGGCCTGTTCGCGGTGGACGTGGACGCGTTCGAGGCGGGTCCCTTGTCGGATCGCGTGAGTTTCGAGACGGGGCGGGCCATCGCCGATCTACACGAGACCAGCTTCACCGTCTTGCAGGTGCTCGTGGCGGTGCACGTGGTCGCCGTGCTGTATTACCTGATCTGGAAGCGCTCGAACCTGATCGGCCCGATGGTCACCGGGCGCCGGCGCTTCGCCGCCGACCCCGGGCTGACTTTCGCCCCGTGGTGGCGCGTGCTGGCGACGGCCGCTGTGGCGGCCGCCGTCGCCTGGCTCTTGTCCAAGGGCCTTCGCCTCTGACCGCCTAGTCGGCCGCCGCCTCGCGCAGCGACTTCAGCCAGGCGTCTTCCCGCGCCTTCTCGGCCGCGCGCAGCTTGTCGTCGGCCTCGCGGACCGCCGCGTCGTGCTTGCGCCACTCGGCGACCGCGCCCTCGCGCGCCGCGCGGGCGGCTTCGAGAGTGGGGTAACGGGCGAGCACCGCACGCACCGAATAGTTCACCGGCGGGCCGACTGTTTCGCGGTCCGGATAGAAGCCGGTGATCGAATCGGCGGTTTCGCTCTCGATGTGGAAGACGTCCGCCCAGCCGGCATGATGGCGCATCAGGGCCCAGGGCCGTTCCATCCGTTCGCTCACCGCAATCTCCTCAGCTGTAGGTCTCGAATCCGCCCGCGGGCGGCTTGGCCGCAAACTACTCCGCGGCCGCGCCTGCTCCAACGCCGGGGAAGCCATTTTGGCTCTTCCGTTCCGCAAGGAAGCCGTGCGAAGCCTTGGTCATTGCTTAGACCATTTTGACGACGAGTTTTCCGGTTTGTCCCAGATCGTGATCGGCCGCCGTTTCTGCGGCCCGCCCAACTCCGGCAATGGCGGCTATGTGTGCGGCGTGCTGGCAAAGGACATCGAAGGTCCGGCCACGGCTGTCCTGCGCGCCCCCGTGCCGCTCGATGTCGGCCTGGACCTAGTGATGCAGGACGGCGCCACCATCATGAGCGGGGAGGGCGGGGTCCTCATCGGCCAGGGGCGTTCGTCCGACGCCGCCGATCTGCCCGATCCGCCGGAGCCGGCCAGCCTGGAAGAGGCCCGCGCGGCGCGCGAGCGGCACCTGGGCCTCACGCAGCGATTTCACCCGATCTGCTTCACCTGCGGTCCCGAACGGCAGGACGGCGACGGCCTCAGGGTCTTCGCCGGCCAGGTGGAGGGTCGCGACGCGGGCGTGGTCGCGGATGCCTGGACCGCCCATCCGGCGTTCGCAGATGCTGACGGCCTTGCGCCCACCGAGGTGGTTTGGGCGGCGCTCGACTGCCCCGGCTACTTCGCGTGGGTGGAGAAGGAAGGTCGCCACGGCGCGCTGCTCGGGACCATGACCGGGGAAGTGCTCCGCCGTCCGAAGGCCGGTGAGGAGTGCGTGATCATGGCCTGGCCACTGGCGCGGGAAGGCCGCAAGGAGACGGCGGGCGTGGCCCTGTTCAGCGCCTCCGGCGAGCTGATGGCGCGAGCCTACCAGGTCTGGATCGTGATGGGCCCGCGGCCCCCCGCCGACGCATCCGCCAAGGAATCCGCTTCCGCCTGAGACCCAGCCGCTGCACCCTGACGCCAAACGGCGGAGGGACCATGCGCGCGGCGTCGGTGTCGGACTATCGGGAGCTCGCCCGGCGCAGGCTGCCAAGAATATTCTTCGAATACATCGACGGCGGCTCTTATGCGGAGGAGACGCTTCGTCGGAACGTCGCCGACCTCGAGGTGATCGCGCTGCGCCAGCGGGTGATGCGCGACATGACCGAGCTGGACATGACCGTCGACGTCCTGGGCCAGAAGCTCTCCATGCCCGTGGGCCTCGCGCCCGTGGGCATGGCGGGCATGTATGGCCGGCGTGGCGAGGTGCAGGCCGCCCGGGCGGCTGCGGCGGCCGGCGTGCCGTTCTGCCTGTCTACCGTAGGCGTCTGCTCGGTCGAGGAGGTGGCGGCCGGCGCGCAGGCGCCCTGGTTCCAGCTCTACATGCTCAAGGACCGCGGCTACATGCGCGAGCTGATAGGGCGGGCCAAGGCGCTGGGATGCCCGGCCCTCATGTTCACGGTTGACCTGCCGACACCGGGCGCCCGCTACCGCGACGTCCGGTCCGGCTTCACCGGGGCCTCGTCGCTGGAGGCGGCGCTGAGCCAGGCTTGGGACGGCATCACCCATCCGGCATGGACCTGGGACGTCTTCGTAAACGGCCGTCCCCACACACTCGGATCGGTCGCGGGCGCTGTGCAGGAGAGCCGGCGGGTCACCGATTTCCTGAGCTGGATCGCCCGGAACTTCGACCGCTCGGTGACCTGGAGAGACCTCGATTGGGTGCGGGAGACCTGGGACGGCCCGATCGTGGTCAAGGGCGTGCTGGACCCGGACGACGCCCGAGACGCCGTGCGGGCGGGGGCGCAGGGCCTAGTTGTCTCGAACCACGGCGGGCGGCAGCTCGACGGGGTTCGCTCGTCGATTTCCGCCCTGCCGCGGATCGTCGATGCGGTCGGCGGGGACCTTGAGGTCTACATGGACGGCGGCGTTCGTTCGGGCCTGGACGTGCTCAAAGCGCTGGCGCTGGGCGCGAAGGCTTGCTTCCTCGGCCGTGCGTGGGCCTACGCGCTTGGCGCAGGCGGAGAGGCGCAGATCACCCGGATGCTCGGCACCATCCGCTCGGAGTTGGCCGTGGCGATGATCCTCACCGGCTGCCGGTCGGTGCGGGAGGCGGGACCGGAGCTGCTGGACGGACTCGATCGGCCTTCGGCTTCCCGCCCTGACCGCCCTTGAACAGCTTCACCAGCGGCTTTTCCACCAACTGGTAGGTGACCAGTCCGGCGATCACCCCGACCACCAAGCCGGCCACCAGGATGACGGCGGGTGAGGCGAGGCCCAAAGCCTGCAGGATGCGGATCGCGGCCGAGATCGCGAGGCCGTGGACGAGGTAGAGCGAGTAGGACGCGTCGCCGAGCGCCTGCAGCGGCTTCATGTTCGGCACCGCGCCCGCTCGCTCGATACTCACCGCGCCGGCCACCAGCAGCAGGGCGGGGAGGCCCCAGATCAGGAAGCGGGCGCGTTCCACGTCGATCCCCGAGAAGCCGGCGGCAGCGAAGCCGAGAAGGCCGAGCACCACCAGCGCCCACCCCGTCCGGACCCCGGGGAGCCGACCCTCCATCCAGGCCTTGCCGAGCCAGAGGCCGGCGCCGAATTCCAGGAGAAGCGGATTGGTGTAGGTGGCCCACAGCGGGTTGGACACGTCACCCAGCGGCCGGGCGGCGACGAGCGCCACCAGCGCGGCGGTCACCAGCCAGGCGCGCAGGCGGGTGGGCGTCAGCAGTCCGAGCGCGAACACCACATAGAAGAACATCTCGTAGTTCAGCGTCCAGCCGGGGATCACCAGCGGCGCAATCAGCCCCGTTTGGTCGCGATAGGGCACGAAGAACAGGGACTTGATCACCGCCTCGGCCGTCACCTGCATGGCCGGGAACACCCAGGGCGCGGCCAGCGCCACAGTTGCCACCAGCAGCGTCAGGCCCCAGTAGAGCGGCACAATTCGCTGCACCCGGCGCCACAGGAACTGCCCGGGAGAGGGCGGCCGATTGCAGGTGACCACCCACATGATAAAGCCGGAGATGACGAAGAAGACGTCGACACCCGCTGCGCCCAGGCCGAAAGCGCCGCCCGCCCGCTCGGCAGCGTGGAACACCAGCACGCCAAAGGCCGCGAAACCGCGCAGATACTGGATCGAGCGCACTTCCGAGGGCGCCTGCCGGGCCTGGGTCTGCGGCGTTAGTTCAACCAAGGATTTCCCCTACCGATCGCGCGCCAGGCGGCCGACGCCCGCGCGGTGAAGCTTTGGGTCCAAACGGCCCGCCGTGCGTTTGGCTCCCGACCGAGCGCTCAAAGCTCTGGAGGGGCCGCGTTGAAGCTCGCCTATTTCGTGCATGACCTCGCCGATCCGGCGGTGACCCGCCGCGTCCGCATGCTGCGGGCGGGCGGCGCAGACCCGGTGGTGCTGGGCTTCCGGCGCACGGAGACGGCGCCGGAGACGGTCGGCGGCGCGCCGGCCGTCGACCTGGGCCGCACCTTCGACGGACGCATGGGACATCGGGCGAAGGCCACCGCGCTGGCGGCGCTGAAGGCGGGCCGCTGGAGGTCGCTGCTGCAGGGCTCTCAGGTCGTGGTCGGCCGCACCCTAGAGGCTCTCGCCGTGGCCGAGGCGGCGCGCCGGTTCTGTGGGCTCGACGCGCGGCTGGTGTACGAGTGCCTCGACATCCACAGGCTGATGCTCGGCGAGGGCGCCAAGAGCCGCGGCATGCGCGGGGTCGAGCGGGCCCTGATGCGGCGCGCCGACCTGCTGATCGTCAGTTCCCCGGCCTTCCTGGAGCACTACTTCATACCCCGCCAGGGCGTGGGCTCCGTCCTGCCGATCCCGACCCTTCTGGTTGAAAACAAGCCCCTTGAGCTTCCCGCCGCACAGCCGGTCGTAGCGCCGCCACCAGCGCCCGGCCCACCGTGGCGGCTTGGCTGGATGGGCGCGATCCGCTGCCGCAAGAGCCTCGACGTCCTGACCGAGCTCGCCGGCCGCCGGCCGGATCTCCTGGAGGTGCGGATCCACGGGCGTCCGGCGCGCACCGAGTTCGAAGACTTCGATGGCCAGGTGGCGCGCGCGCAGAATGTGGAGTTCTTCGGGGCGTACGCGGCCGAGGATCTGCCGAGGCTGTACGCCGACGTCCACTTCAGCTGGGCGTTCGACTACATGGAGGAGGGGCAGAACTCCGATTGGCTGCTGCCCAATCGGATCTACGAGAGCCCCCGGTACGGCGCAGTCCCGATCGCGCTCGCCCATGTCCAGACCGGCCGCTTCCTGGCCGAGCGCGGGTTCGGCGTGCGGCTGGCCGCCCCACAGGAGCTGGAGGCCTTCCTGGAGGCGCTCACCGCTGAGCGCTACGCCGGGTTGCGCGCGGAGCTGGACGCGGTGCCGGCTGCCGCCTTCGTGGCTGACGAGGCCGACTGCCGCCGCCTGGTCGACGCGCTCGCGGGACGCACCGACGCTTCGGAAAGCCTCGCCACCGAGCGGCGTCCAGCAGCCCGATTGGTGGCGTAAGCGGCGATCTCGCCCTGCGTTAGAAGTGCGTCGCGCGTCCCCAGAACAGTCTAAGGCCCTGCCTCCAAAGCCACCGAGTCGGGTGTTAGCCGAGCTCTACAATCTGCACGTGCCACGAAGCTCAAAAAGGGCGGAACGTATTCGGACAGAGGCTGTTTTAAGCCCGTCGCGCCTCGGAGCTTTGCTGGCGCGACGCTGGTCATAGTGCAGGTTCCGACAAGATGCTTACCCCGAAGCCCACTCCAGAGCGGCCGCGGCGCGACGATGATCGTGCGCGCAACGACGGCCAAGCGCCGGCCGCCGGCGAGCCACGCTCGTTCGCGCAGGCCGAACGCCGTGCGCCAGGTTCGGCGTCGCTCGACGGCCTGCTGCCTTCCGCCTGGGACAGGCTGGAAGCCGGCCCGGTGACCCGAATGGCTGACTCCGCTAGCGCCACGCCCAGGCCGCTGACCACGGAAGAGGCCAGCAAGCGCGCGCTGATCGTCATTCCCTGCCTGAACGAGGAGGCCGTGATCCGTCAGGTGATCCAGCAGGTCCTGGACGACGATGGCCTGGTCGATCCTCTGGTTCTGGTGGCTGACGGCGGCTCTACAGACCGGAGCCGCGATATCGTCTCGGAGATCGCCGCCCGCGATCCCCGCGTCCGCCTGATGGCGAACCCACGCCGGCTGCAGAGCGCCGGCATGAACCTGGCCGCCCGCGCCATGGGCGGCGAGCGTCCGTGGCTGGTGCGGGTCGACGCCCATGCCGATTATCCGAAGAACTATGCCTCGACCCTGATCGCCGAGGCCCGCCGCACCGGCGCCGACTCCGTGGTGGTCTCCATGGACACTCGTGGCGAGGGCTTCTTCCAGCGTGCTGTGGCGGTCGCCCAGAATTCGGTGCTGGGGACCGGCGGCTCGGCCCACCGGCTGGCTAGCCACGGGCAGTGGGTGGACCATGGCCACCACGCGCTCTTCAGCCTTGAGGCCTACCAGACGATCGGAGGCTACGACGAGAGCTTCAGCCACAACGAGGACGCCGAACTGGACCTGCGCCTGGCGGAGCAGGGCGGGCGCATCTGGCTCACCGACCAGGTGCGGATCGGCTACTACCCGCGCAGCACCCCCAAGGCGCTGGCCAAGCAGTACTTCAGCTACGGCAAGGGCCGGGCCCGCACGGTGCTCAAGCACTACACGCCCCTGAAGATTCGTCAGACCTTGCCGCTGGCGGTGGCCCCAGCCGTCGCCTCGGCGGCGCTGACGCCCCTCCTGTGGGTCTTCGCCGTCCCAGCTCTCGTGTGGATGCTCGCCGCCCTGAGCTACGGCGTCCTGCTCGGCGTCAAACGGCGTGATCCCGCGGCGTTCCTGTCGGGTCCCGCGGCCATGATCATGCACCTGGCCTGGTCGGGGGGCTTTTGGGCCCAGCTCTTCACCTGGCGCCGCGATCGCAAGCGTGGCGCCCCCATGCGTCTCGCAACCCAGGGCGCACCATGAGCGGGGGGCGTCCGCGCGTCTCCGTCGTCACCGCCAACTACAACGGCGCCCGCTACCTGCCGGAGGCCGTGCGCTCCGTCTTGGCGCAGACGATGGGCGACCTCGAACTCATCGTGGTGGACGACCGCTCCACCGACGACAGCCTGCGGGTGATCGAACAGACCGCGGCAGGCGACCCCCGCGTCCGGGTGCTGGTGCAGCCGCAGAACGGCGGTCCGGGCGCGGCGCGCAACCGCGCGCTGGCGGAAGCGCGCGGCGACTGGATCGCGGTGTTCGACTCGGACGACCTGATGACGCCGGACAGGCTCGAGCGCCTGCTGGCGCGGGCCGCGGCGGACGGCGCCGACATCGTCGCCGACAACCTCGAGATCTTCCAGGACGGCTCGACGGCGGCCGGCAAGCCGTTTCTGAGCGGCAAGCCCTGGGCCGAGCCGCGCTGGATCCCGCTCGCCGACTACATCGCCTCGGCGCGGATGTACTCCAAGCGTCCCGGGCTGGGCTACCTGAAGCCGTTGTTCCGCGCCGAGGCGCTGAAGACCACGCGCTACCGCGAGGAGCTGCGCATCGGCGAGGACTACGACCTGGTGGTGCGACTGCTGACGGAGGGCCGGACGCTCCGGCTGGAGCCGGCGGCGCTCTACCGGTACCGCAAGCACGGCGCCTCCATCTCGCACGTTATGCGGCGTGAGCACCTGGTGCGGATGATCGCCGCCGACGCCTCGCTGGAGGGGGTCATGATGGGCCAGCCCAAGGACGTCCGGCGCGCCTTCGCCGAACGTCGCCGCTCGCTGCACGCAGCGCTGGCCTACGACCACGTGGTCGAGCGCCTGAAGGCGCGCGACGTGGTGGGCGGGCTCGCCGCCGGCCTCAGCACGCCTGACGTGTGGCCGCTGCTGACCATGCCGGTCACGGCGCGGGTGAAGCGCCTTGCCGCCCGGATCGCGCCCGCCGCCCAGCCTGCGGCGGCCTGAACTTCCACCTCGAGTAGGTTAGCGGGCGACGACCTCGGGCTGGTCGCCGAGCGCCTGCGCGTGGGCGAAGGCGCGAAGGTCGGCCATCAGGGTGCGACGGGCCATCACCCAGATCACCGCGCCATAGGCCAGCGCACCCAGTCCGATCATCAGCACGAACTCCAGCAGCATCGGTGCGTTGGCCAGCGCGGCCCGGGCCGCCACCACCACGCCGGCCATCACCACGCAGCCCACCGCCGCCGGCGCGAATGCCGTGAGCAACCGGCGGCGCGACATCTTAAGGCCTCCCGCGAGCGTGTGGACATAGACCGCGCAGACGACGCCCATCGCGCCCGCCGCCGCAGCGGAGACCGGCTGCAGGCCGAAGCGCACCACGAGCGCCACGGCTCCGACCACGACCACGCCCAGCATGATGGACAGCTTCAGCCGCTGACCCGTCCTGCCCAGGCCCATGAAGGTGGTGGCCATGATCGAGCACATGCAGAAGAAGAAGCCTGCGCCCGCGAGGAAGCGCATGGGCTCGATCGCATCGTGCCACTTGTCGCCCAGCACCAGCTTCACGGCGAGGTCGGCGACCAGCGCCAGGCCGACGAAGATCGGCGCCAGCGCGACGGAGCCCAGCCGCAGCCCGGCCGCGGCCAGGTCCTGCATCGCCTCTCGCGACGCCCCGCTGGCGGTGCGGGCCACGGCGGTGAAGATGTAGAGGTAGAAGGGTCCGGAGATCAGCATGTCGGGCGCCCGGACGATCTGGTAGGCCATGGCGTAGAAGCCCAGGGTCGTGGCGCCCAACACCGCGCCGACAATCAGGCTGTCCAGGTTGCGCGAGACGAAGTCCGCGAGGATGGCCGCGATGGTGTGGGCGCCGAAGGTCAGCAGGCTCTTCGCCTCTTCGAAGCGGTAGTGCAGGCGGATCGGCGCTCCCGCCCGCGAGGTGACCCAGGCCAGCTTGCACAGCCACAGCACCAGCTGCTGGGCCACGAGCGCCCAGGCGCCCCAACCCGCCAAGGCCGCGGCCAGGGCGGTGACGGCGCTGGCCAAGGTGGAGATCAGGTCGCCGGCTGCGAAGATCGCGAACCGGCCCTCGCGTATGATCCTGCCGTTCGAGACGGTGGTCAGGCTGTTGATCAGCAGGATCGGCGACAGGGCGACGATCAGCAGCGGCAGGCGCGGCTGGTTCACCAGGGCGCCCATCGGCCACGCGGCCGCGACGCAGAACAGGCTGAGCGTCACGCCGATCGCCGCCGACAGCCAGAAGACGGTGGACTCCTGGTCGGCCGTGACTTCGCGCTGCCGGCCGAGCGCATAGCCCATGCCGCCATCCGACAGCACGTTGGCCAACAGGATGAACGGCATGGCCAGGGCCACCAGACCGTACTCCGACGGTCCGATCAGTCGGGCGAGCACCGGCAGCATGGCGAACTGCAGGCCAAGCCGCAGGGCGCTCGCCCCGGTCAGCGCAAGGGCTCCGACGGAGGTCCTGTGCAGGATCTTCGGGCGGCCGCCCGCCGGGGAGGGTTCCGCCACGTCGCTGGCGATGCTCATGAACGCGGTGCGATGTTCGACCGGAGCAGCCGCATATTCCCCGGCCGTGGCCCCAGGTGCGGATTGCTCCAGCCGTTGGGGATCTGTTCCACCGGCCAGACCTGCACGATCCGCGGCTGAGGCGGGCGGTATGGCTGCCGCACCGCCGCGAGTTTCGGAGAGTCCACCCGGCCGAAAGCAGCCCCGAGGGCCCCGAAGGCCAGCACGGTCGAGAAGTAGAAGGGCGCGATGCCGATGGTTTCGATCGGCGTACGGGCCAGTTGGTAGAGCAGCACGCCCACCCAGAAGACCAGCGCCAGGTTCGGCCGCAGCACGAAGCGGCGGACCAGGGCGAACACGCCCACGGCCACGGTGATCCCAACGACGATCAGGCCGAGGATGCCCATGGTCACGAGGATCTCGACGAAGGTGTTGTGGAAGGTGAAGCCGCCGCGGCCTTCGATGCCGAAGTACTTCCAGAGTCCCTCGGCGTCGGGATTGCCCTGCAGCCAGAAGGCGAAGTAGCCGCGCCCGAGCAGCGGCTTCTCGTGCATCAGGTCGGCGGCTCGATACCACAAGTAGGTCCGGCCGGTGAGGGTGGGGTCCTTGTCAAAGGTCTGGGCGCCCCATTCAATCAGCGCCTGCGACAGCCAGCGGTAGCTGAGGCCCACCGCCACCAGGATCACCGCGACCATGGTGGTCAGCCAGGCCCGCACCGCCTTGCCCACCTTCAGCAGAGGCAGTAGGGCCAGCATCCCACCGACGCCCATCGCGAGGCCCAGCAGGGCGCCCGCCGAGCGCGCCGCTGTGACCGCGTGGAAGCCCGCCGCCAGGCCCACGAGGCCCACGCCCACCCACAGCCAGCTGCGGCTGCGGATCGCCATTATCGTGGTTCCCAGGAAGACCAGCACGCCCGTCGAGGCGATGTCGGCGAGCAGGTTCTTGCTCTCTGTGAGGCCCGAAAAGGCGTTGCCGCCCGCGCCGACACCGATCGCCACCGTGCCGCCGCTCACCAGCGAAAAGCCGATGTAGGTCAGGAAGGCGCAGGCCATCGCTCGCAGCACCGCCTCCTGGCTGCGCGCCGACGAGATCAGCAGGCCGGCGACCACCGTAATGCCGAACTCCAGCGCGAACTTCAGGGTCTCCTTCGGCGCCTCTGACCACACGGTCGAGAACACCGCAAACGCAGGCAGGATGAACAGAAAGGCGCGGGGGATCAGGACCCGTTCCAGCCGCTTGCGCCGAACGAACAGGTACAGCGGCACGGCGGCGGCGATCACCGCGGCCCCCATCGTTCCCCAGTTGGAGATGAACAGCAGGGCCAGGAAAAGGGCAAAGGTGAAGGCCGCGTCGAGGTCCACCGTCAGACCGAGGACTCGGAACGTCGCGCCTTCCGCGCCGCCTCCCTCGACGACCCGCTGTGGGCGCGGAGCGACCATGCGCGCCTTGCGCTGCTCACGCCAGCGGACCGGGTGTGGCGTCGGGATGTCGCCACCGCGAATGCGGCGCGGCCGGGCTGACGGGCCGAAGGCGTCCCAGGTGATCATGGCGCGAACCTGTAGGCGCGGATGTAGTCGATCTGCAGCCGGGCCGGAAAAGGCGTGGTGGCGTCGGGTTCGCCGGCCCAGCCGCCGCCCAGGGCGACGTTGGCCAGCATGTACATGGGCTTGTGCATGTCGGCCGGGGTGGGCTGGCGCTTCACCTCGCGCCCGTTGACGAACCACACGAGGTGGTTCCTGTCCCACGCCACGGCGAAGGTGTTGAACGCGTTCGGGTCGACCTTCACCTCCACGCCCTCGCCCTTCACATGGTTGGAGTGCGAGGTGACGTAGACGGTGGAGGGATCGCCGATGCTCTCCATCACGTCGATCTCGGGCGGCCAGGAAAGGTCGAGAGGCAGCAGCCAGAACGCCGGCCAGACGCCCTTGCCGCGGGGCAGCTTGGCGCGCATCTCGAAGTAGCCATAGGTCTGGGAGAACGACGGCTGCGTCGTGATCAGGCCAGACGTGTAGCGAAAGCCGCCAAGCTGTTCGGCCAGCGCTGGTAGCGCCCGTTCCGCACGGATCTCCAGCACGCCGCCCTGTACGGAAAATGGGTCGAGGCCGAGCGGCCGGTCGCCCGGGTGGCGGCGGGTGCGTCGTCCCTCATCGCCGGGCCGCTCATCGTCAGCGTGCCGGCCGCGGTGGCCCACCATGTCCGGGTCGACGTAGAGCTGCAGCTCCTTGTTCCACTTGAGCGTGCGAAGGTTGAAGTCGTCGTCGTTGTCGTCCCGGCCGTCGCGGAAGGTGGTCCGCCAGACGCCCTGACCGCCCCGCCAGCGGCGGAAGCTGTCGAACTCGTCGGCAAAGGTGAGCTGCAGCGCGCGCCCGTCGGGCGTCTTGGCGAGCGGCGGCGTCGCGGCGGCGGCGGTAGAGCCGCCGCCCTCGCAGGCGCCGAGGCACACCGCCACGACGGCTGTGGCCAGCGCCGCACGCGGGGAAGCTGTCAGGCGGTCGAACATGGTCTTCACCCCCGCAGGCCTCAGGCCGCGGCGATGTAGTAGTTCTTGAAGTAGCCGTAGTAGTCGCTCGAGTCGCCGTAGCCGTAGCGGGCCTGGCCCTTGACGTTGACCTTGGTCAGGAGCGCGCCGGCGACGTTGGCGCCGCACTCCTGCAGGATGTCCACCGCCGACTGGGCCGCGCGCAGCGGCGTCTTGTTCCACTGCACGAGGTAGAGGACGCGGTCGGCCTTGGCGGCCAGGATCCGGGCGTCGGCGACGCCGAGGATGGGCGGCGCGTCGAGGATCACATAGTCGAACTGGTCCGACAGTTGGCGCAGGACCTCGTCCGTGTCCGGATTGGAGAACAGGTCGTAGGGGACGCTCTTCCCGGCTGCCGGCAGAACGAAGAGGTTGGTCCTGGCGTCGTGGACCAGCGCCTCCGCCAGCGGGACCTTGTCCTGCACCACCTCGACCAGGCCTGTGTCGCGCGGTCCGATCAGCTTGGTCACGCCACGCTGACGCAGGTCGCAGTCGACCAGCACCACCCGCGCGCCTGACAGCGCCAGGGTGCGCGCCAGGCAGAAGGACGTCAGGCTTTTGCCCTCCCGCGGCACCGCCGAGGTGATGGCGATCAGCTTGGAGTCCTCGTGGGGGGCGCTGACCATCAGGAAGGCGCGCAGGTTGCGGAAGGCCTCTGCGAACCCTGAGAACGGATGGGTGACGAGGTACTCCTCCGGGGCGGCTTCCGGACCGCGCAGGCCCTTCGGCTTCACCGAGCGGAAGTCAGGCAGGACCCCGGCGAACGGCACACCGAGTTCACGCTCCACATCGAGGCGCGAGCGCAGGTGCTTGTCCCAGAACTCGGCGATCAGCACCGCCGCACCGGCCGCGATCAGGCCGGCCAGGATAGCCAGGGCCGCGCCCAGCTTCATGTTCGGCGAAGAAGGCGCGTTCGGCACCGCCGCACGCGAGTTGATGGTGGCGTCGGCCTGCTGGAGGCTGCCTTCGGCCGCCACTTCCTTGGCCCGGTTCAGATAGGCCTCGTAGATCGCCTTGGCGGCGTCGGCGCGCTGCTGCAGGCCGACGAGGCCGACCATCGCCTGATTGTTCTGGGCGATGCCCCCCTGCGCCTGGCCGCGGCTGCCCATCAGCGACGCCTGGCGGCCGGAGGCGGCCTGCGCTTCGGCGCGGAGGCTGGACAGGATACGGTTGATCTCGATCTGAATCTGGCCGCGGATGTCGTTCAGCTGATTCTGGGTCCGCCTGACCTCGGGATACTGGTCGGTAAAGTCGGTCTTCAGCTGGGCGAGCTTGACGGAGAGCTCGGCCTCGCGCTTGCGCATTTCCCGGATTGTTTCCGAACCGAGCGCCGCACCGACGTCCGCCCCGCCGCCGCCGCTCCGCAGCTGCGTCTGAGCTGCCGCCAGACGGGCGTACTTCTCGGCCGTCTCAGCGCGCGCGATGGCAAGTTGTTGGTTCAGCGTGGAGACTTCCTGCTCGGCCATGGTGGAGCCTTGGGCGCTGAGCAGGCCGTGTTGGTTCTTGTACCGCTGGACGTTCGCTTCGGCGATCTCGGCGTCCCGCCGCATCTTCTCGAGGCTCATGCCGAGCTCGCGGTTCGCGCGGGTGACTCGGCCCAGCTTCTCATCGAGTTGCAGACGCTGGTATTCTTCCATGTAGGCGTTGGCCAGCCGCGAGGCTTTCTCGGGCGAGGTGGAGTTGACGCCCACCATGACCACGTATGTCAGGCCGGCGCGCCGCACCCACGTCTTGTTCATCAGGACGCCGGCCGTGTATTCGACGAGGCGCTCACTGGGGTTCGCGATCGGCGCCGCCGGCTTCTTCAGGCCGAACATGCCGGGCGCCATCCGCGAGTTGAACTCGGGATCGTTGTAGAGCTGCAGCTTCCTGACGACGCGCTCGGCGACCGCCCGGGAACGCAGCACCTCCACCTGGGTGTCTACGGCGCTGGTGTCGGCGGGCAGGCCGGAGACCTGCTGCTCAGCGCGCGCAAGATTGCGACCGGAGGGGTCGATCACCACAGAACCCACCGCGGTGTAGGTCGGCGTCTGCATGGCGAAAGCTGCGAGCACCAGGACGAACACCAACGCAGCGACGCCAAGCCCAAGCTTCGCGCGCTGCATGAGGATGCCGAAGAGCTGGCGCAGGTGCATGCGCTCTGGCTCGATCGGGCGGAACGGCGCTGAAGGATGCGCCGGCACCTCGTGCGTGATCGGGATCAGATTGTTCATGGGCGACCTGCGTTACCACTGACCATCGGGCGGGACGCCGGGAGCCTTGGCTCCGCTGCGGGGAAACGCACTGGACCAACCGTGGCCCTCTCCGTCGCGCGCTTCCCGGAACTCGGGCCCGAGAGGCCCCACCCAGACTTCGAAAAAACTAGCTGTGCCAATAACCCCGACCTTTCCGCGGGGTTCCGGCGGAAAGCGCACGGCCGGCTAATGCCTGACCGTGCGCTCAAAAACTTATCACCAGGGGCGGACGAGCATCCCCAGCAGCCCGAAGCCGCCCTGGAAGTTCTGCATGAAGTTCTTGGCCCCAGAGGTGTCGACGACGACGATGTCGCTGCCGTACACCGCGGGGTCCTCGGCCTTGCCGGAGCGGATCGCGGCCAGGTCGTAGAAGGCGCTTCGGCGCTGGCCGCCGACCGTCCGGAAGATCGCCACGCGCTTAACGTTGGCCAGCTTCGGATCGGGACCGCGAGCCAGCGATACGGCCTGCATCAGCGTGGTGGGGCCGGCCAGGGCGTACTGCCCCGGCTGCTGCACGGCGCCGTCGATCGTCACCTTCTGGCTTTGAGCCTCCTTGACGGTGACGATGACCTGCGGGTCCTTCATGTAGCTTTTCTTGAGGAGCCCGGCGATGTCGTTGGACAGCTCGGCAGGCGTGCGGCCGCCCGCCTGCACCTGGCCTATGAGCGGCAGGATGACCTTCCCACCCGAGTCCACCTGGACCTCGCGCTTGAGCTCGTCGATCCCGAAGACATTGATTTCCACCTTATCCTGTGCGCCGATCCGGTAGTCGGCGGCGTCAGGGCGCATGAGGCCCGCGGCATCCGGTGGGGGCAGGCTGCTCGCGGCGAGCGCGGGCGCAGCCGCCCCAGCTAATGTAAGGAACGCCGCAGCGGCGAGCGAGGGCAGACGCCTACGCATGACTATCTAGCTCCAGAAATCGCGACCAAACGATTTTCGCGGCGCTGCGAAGGGCGCAGTACCCGCGGGTCTGAAACCCGCTCGGCTGGCGGGTGTTCCCTACGTTCGTGCTTGGCTCTCAGTAGAGTTGCAATTCACGCAGACCTGCGAGCCTCGCCACGACCCCAGCGTGCATGGAGCCGCGCACCAGCCACTTGCTGCGCCGGGCGGGGGACAGGACCGTAGCCGCAGCCCCCGCAAGGCAGGCCCCGCTCTTGGCGCCCGCAACGCCGATCTGGGCGATCTTCGCCGGACCGCGGTGGCGACTCTCCAGCCGGGCGCCATGGGTCTGGCCGGTGCGGAAGCTGCGCTTGAGCAGCCACTTCAGCGAGGCCCGAGCCTTCGGCACAGGCTCGTAGGCCAGGGCGGCCTCGGCGTAGCCGATCGTGCCGCCGGTGTCGGTCAGACGGTAGAAGAAGTCGTCGTCCTCACCTCCTTGCCGGCCGCGGGCAAGGTCGAAGCGCAGGCCGCGGGACTCGATGGTCTCGCGCCGGACAAGGACATTGCCCGCATAGCCTTTGAGGATCCTGCCCGCGACCCGCACGGGTGCGGTGGAATGGAAGTCGCCCACCGCGATCCAGCCGGGAGCCTCGGGTCCATAGACCGCCTTCACCGGGCCGAGCACCGCGTCCCATGAGCCCCGGTCCGCCTCGGCCAGCAGGCTGGCGAGCCACCCGGGCGTAGCGGTCTCGTCATCGTCGATGAAGGCCAGGAACTCGCCCCTGGCCGCGTCGAGGCAGGCGTTGCGGGCCAGCGAGATGTTGCGGGCCGGGGCGTGCACGTAGGCGAGGTCCAGACCATGGGCCTCGGCCGCCGCGCGGATGCGACCCTCCGCTTCCGGGCTCTCATCGTTGTCGGCGACAACCACCCGCATTCTCACGCCGGCCGGCAGTTGCTGGGCGCCCAGCGAAGCCAGAGTTTCGGCGATCGCCGGGCGGCGGAACGTGCACACGCCCACGTCGACGTTCATGGATTCACCCCGGACCTTCACTGTGGGGGAAATGGCCGGCCCTGCGCTCAGTTCCCGAAGATCCAGCCGGAGGGCAGGGCGGCGAGCTGCACGCCCGCCAACACCATCTGACCGCCGCCGAACTCGATGACGGTGTCTGCGCCGACCTGGACCGCCGAATAGCTCGCGCCAGGCAGCAGCTGCACGCGGTCGCCCTCGGCGGCGTTGAAGTCGGTGACCCAGTCCAGGCCAGCTTCGGCAAACGCGTGGAACGTGTCGGCGCCAGCGCCGCCGCTCAGGGTGTCACGGCCCCGGTCGCCTGCCAGCCAGTCGTTGCCGACTCCGCCGCGGACCACGTCGTCGCCCTGACCCCCGCGGACAATGTCCGCGCCGTCGCCGCCTTCACAGGTGTCGGACCCCAGGTTGCCGTAGACGATGTCGTCCCCGGCGTCTCCGAACAGCAGGTCGTTGTCCTTGCCGCCCACGACCCAGTCTGGGCCGGCGCCGCCGGAGCCGGTATCGTCGCCCATGTTGCCGTTGATGTCATCGAACCCGGCCCCACCTGCCAGGCGGTCCGCGCCTTCATCCCCCCGCAGGTAGTCGTCGCCACCACCGCCGAACACCACGTCGTCGCCGGCTGCGCCGCTCATGGTTTCGCTGTCTGGGTCGCCCAGAAAGGTGTCAGGTCCTGCGCCGCCCGCCTGGCTGCGGCCTGCGTCCGTCCCAAGGTAGGCGGTGTAACGCTCTACACCGCCTGACCCGTGGCGCCAGACGAGGAGGTCCGCGCGGCCGTCTCCGTTGATGTCGCCCGCGGCGAGGCGGTCGAGCACCGAGAGGCTGGGAACCAGGCCCGGCGCCACGGCGAACCGACCGGATCCGTCGTTCAGCAGGATCGCGTTCGCCGAGCTGGCGCCGCCGCTGAGCACGATGTCAGAAGCGCCGTCGCCGTTAAGGTCGACGAGCGGGGCGCGGTAGGCCCAGCCCCCGTCCGTCACCAGCCCGCTGTTGGACAGACGCTGGGCGGTTTCGTCGACGAAGACCCCGCCGCCCTGGTTCATCAGCACCTGCAGAGCGCCTCGGCTGAAGCCGTCGCGGGCTACGGTCAGCACCAAATCCTGCCGACCGTCGCCGTTCAGATCGGCGGCCTGGGCGTCCACGACCGAGTGCGCGCCTGGATACGGATAGGTCATCCCGCCCGGGACGGCGAACCGACCAGCCCCGTCGTTCAGCAGCAACTTGGAGTCCCCGTCGCCGCCGAGGAACAGGTCGGCCGCGCCGTCCCCGTCGGCATCGAACAATAGAGCTGTGGCGTACCGACCGTTGGCTGGATCGGCCACCAGGGACGGCAGCCGTGTCGCGTCCGCTGTGAAGCCGCCAGCGCCGTCGTTGATCAGGAAATAAGGCCCGCGCTGCCCGAGGTCCCCGACCAGGATGTCCACGTCGCCATCCCCGTCGATGTCGGCCCCGGCGGCCGTGGGCGTATAGTCGCTGTTGGCTGGCAGGCGGGCCGACGCGTCGGTCCAGGCGGGGCCACTCGATAGCAGCAGGCCGTTCGGTGCGCCGGGGTAGGGGGGCGCGCCATAACCGCTGTCGGCCACGAAGAGATCGGGCCGGCCGTCGCGATTGAAGTCGGCGATGACGTGCGCCCGGGCGTCCACCAACCGCGGCGCGCCGGCCGGAAAGAGGGTGGATGCGCCGTCGGTGAACCCGCCTTTGCCGTCCCCCAGCAGGACGCGGATCGGGACGGGGCGGTTTTCGACCGGGAACAACTGGTAGGTCACGGCGGCGTCGAGCCGTCCGTCGCCGTTAAGGTCGGCCAGGAAGAACTCTCGGACCACCGTCTCGCCGGCCGCATCAGGCCGGGCGAACATCAGCTCCGTAGGCGTGAAGAAGGCAGGCATCGGTCAAGCTCCGCATGCTCAAGCTTTCCAGGAACGCCCTGCTAGGGTGCAGGTTTCCGTCAGGCGCCGAAGATCCAGCCCGGGGCGAGGGAGGACATCTGCACGCTCGCCAGCACCATCTGAGCCCCGCCAGTCACCTGGATCACCGTGTCCGCGCCCGACTGGATGACGCTGTACGTCGATCCTGGAAGCAGTTGGACGCGGTCGCCCTCCGCAGCATTGAAGTCGGTGACCCGGTCTAGGCCAGCCTCCGCGAAGGTGTGGAAGATGTCAGCGCCCGAGCCGCCGCTCAGGGTGTCGTCGCCGCGGTCGCCGGCCAGCCAGTCGTTTCCGCCCTGACCGAACACCTGGTCGTTGCCCTGGCCGCCGCGGACGATGTCGGCGCCCGCCCCGCCTTCGTTCCAGTCCTCGCCCATGTTGCCGTAGACGATGTCGTCGCCGTCGTCGCCGGACAGCATGTCGTTGTCCTTGCCGCCGACGACCCAGTCGTCGCCCGCCCCGCCGAGCACCGTGTCGTTGCCCATGTTGCCGTGGACATCGTCGAAGGCGTCGCCGCCGACCAGGCGGTCGGCGCCCTCGTCGCCGCGGAGGTAATCCTGGCCCGAGGTGCCGGTCAGCGTGTCGTCTCCGGCCAGGCCGTTGAGGGGGGCGCGGCCGGGTGCGGCCTGCAGGTTGTCGTTGCCATTGGTGGCCGCGCTCGAGCCGCCGCTGCCGCCGCCCTGCGGGGTGGACGCGTGCATAATCTTGTAGAGCTGCTGGGTTCCCGACGCGCCGGTGGCGATCAGGTCGCCGGACGCGGTGACCCCGGTCAGGTCGCCTGCGATCTCCCGCGTCGGCCCGTACCAGCCAGGGATGTCGCCGCCGTAGGCGTATTCGTCATAGGCCCGCGCATAGGTGCGGCCGTCCGGGGCGTCCCAGCTCGCGGCGAAGCCTCCGAAGGCGGTGGCCACGAAGCGCACGTCACCCGCCGCCGGGCCGAGCTCCTGGCGGGTGAAGGTCTGCTTCGCCGGGTCGAACACCATGGCCCATGCCGCGCGCCCGCCGCCGTCCGGCATGTAGTAGGCGAACACAACCTTGCCGTTGGTCAGCCAGGTCCCGGTCCCGGTGAACTGGTTGATAGAGCCGGCCATCAGGGTGGTCGCCGGCGCCAGCGCGCCGTTGTTCGACGCGGCGCCGAACACTGCGCCTGCGTCCTCCCAGATCACGAAGCTCTTGCCGGGGGGGCCGCCGGCCGGCCGGCTGGCCTGGATCGAGATCCCGGCCGAAGTGACCGGCTGGCCGCTGTCGGCGAAGACCACCGCGGCGTTCGCCTGGCCGCCTGTCGACCCGCCGACGGCGCGCAGCGTGCCCACCGCCGCCTCAGGCGTCTCGCGGACCACCTGGGTCGACCCGTCGGCCAGGCTGTAGGCGCGGACGTAGTCGACCTTCATCTGGGTCGGGAACTGCGAGGCGTCCGGCGTGCCGCCCCAGCCGCCGACCGCCAGGTTGACGATCAGCGCCATGGGGTAGTCCCAGTTGTCCGGCGTCTGGCCCTGCAGGACCGCGACGCCGTCGTAGTAGAAGGTGACCGTCTCAGGCGTCCACAGCATGCCGTAGGTGTGCATGCCGGCCGACTCGAGCTTCAGGGTGTCGTCGTAGAGGGTGTCCTCGCCGCCCAGCGCGCGGCGGTAGTCGATGTCCGGCGTAAGGGCCAGGCCCTCGAAGATGTCGGCCTCGATATTCTGCACGTAGGGGTGCGTCATCATCCAGAAGGCCGGCCATGAGCCGATCGCGGTGGGCATCTCGGCTCTGATCTCGAAGTAGCCGTGCTTCTGCTCGAACATGCCCAGCGTGTTGATCATCCCGGACGAGTAGCCGCGGTTCCAGGCGGCGTAAGCCTTGCTGTCGGGGATGCGCTCGGCGGCGATGGTCAACACGCCGTTCGAGAGCGAGAACGGGTTGAGGTCCAGGTCGGCTTCGCCACGGCCTTGGAAGCCCGGCTGGGCATAGACCTGCTGCTCGCCGTTGGTCACCAGGGTGTAGGCCCACTGGTCCTTCAGGTTGCCGCCGAAGTCCGCCCGCCAGATGCCGGTCTCGAGCGAGGGGTTCCAGATCTGCAGGCTGTTGAACTCGTCCTGGAACGTCAGGCCGCCGAGCTTGGAGGTGTCGAGGGGCAACAGGAACTGGCGGTCCTGGATTGTCGCCAGGCTCTCGTCGCGCAGGATCAGCTTCTCGCCGTTGGCGAAACTGAACACCACGTCGGCGCCTTGCTGGCTCATCACCTGGCGCAGCTGGGCGGCATTGCTGATTCCGTAGCCGTGCAGCTGCAGTTGGCTGTTGCCGTTCCAGTTGTAGATGACGTCGGAGCCTTCGCCGGCCCGCATTACGAAGGTGGTCTTCTGAGTGAGCCCGCCCACCAGCACGTCGTCGCCGCCCGCGCCGTAGATCCAGTGCGTATTGTCGTCGACGACGATCAGGTTCCCGAGCCCGTTGCCGACCGCGTAGTTGAACTCGCCGTTGACGGTGAGGTTCTCGACGTTGTCGGCGAGCCTGAGGTCGGTCCAGCCGATCATCGTGTCGACGCCGCCGCCCGGCTGCTCGACCACCCGATCCTTCGGGTGGGTGATCCAGTGCCGGTTGTCGAGGTTGTTGCCGATCAGGACGTCGCCGCCGCCTTCGCCCGACAGCGACGAGTGCCCCGCCGGCGCATAGATCGTCTCGCCGCCCACGGCCGTTCCGGCGATGCGGGCCTGCTCGGGCGCGCTTTCGGGCATGGCCACGCCACGCGCGTTGAAATAGCTCACTCGGATGTCTCCAGCACTGACCGCGTGAACAACACCGAAGCTGGCCGGATGGTTCGTGAGCAGGCGCGGTTGCCGTGCCGCATTGCGAAAATGTGACAACCCTGTGGCGCAACCGGCCGCCGAGAGGCGGGTTCAACACCACAGTTGGGTGCTGAGGCAGGGGTCATGCAGGAACCGCGTTCGTTCGCCTATTCCCTCAGCCAGGGCCAGAACGGCTGGAGCTGGAGCATCTACGACGAGGAGGGCGTGACGGTCGCCCGGGGCGACGACGCCAGCCGGGCCGCAGCCAAGGCCGCGGTGGATCGCACCCTGCGGCAGCCCCCGCGTTATGGCCAAGGCGGATTGACCGCCGTCTGACGCGCGCGCAGCCTCACCCGTCTTCCCCGGCTTTTGGGTCAGCTTTCGGCGAACCGCCGGGCGGGCCCGTAGCCCACCGCCCTTCCGGCCCGTGAGCTCGCCATCGGGCGCGGACGGGGCAGGGCGGGCACGCGGCCGTACTTCACATAGTCCAGGAGCGCCCGGGTGACGACATAGGGCGCAGCCGATGGGGAGCGGGCGAGCTGGCGCGCCAGCCCGGCCCAGCCGCCGGTGCGCTTGGCGTCCAGCACGGCCCTGAGCTGCGCCTTGGCCGCCACCTGCCGCCGGTGAGCCCGCACCGCGGCGGTCTCCGCCCGGTCGAGGGGCAGGCGCAGCAGCTCGTCACAGGCGTCGCTCAGGTGGCACAGGTCGGCGCAGCCGTGGCGCACCGACAGCGAGTCCGTCCGCTCCACCGCCACATAGCCGGCGGCTGGGGTCAGCTTGAAGCGGGCGCCGGCCTTCAACGCCCGCGCGTAGAGGATGAAGTCCTCCCCCAGCCGCAGGCGCTCGTCGTAACGCAGGCCGTGGTCTTCCAGGAAGGCGCGACGGATCAGGGGCTTGAGGAAGCCGAGCTCGCCGCGCGGCCGGTCGGGGCGGCTGATATTGCCGCGCACGAAGGCGGCGAAGGTGAGCGGCCGCGGCTCGGAAACATCTCCCACCAGTGGCCGGAATGGGCCGCTGAGCTCGGCCTCGCTGGCCCGCAGGAGGTCGTCGGCGACCAGATCCGCGTCGTGCGCCTCTGCGAGCAGCCCGGCCAGCCGCCCCGGCAGCATGTAGTCGTCAGCGTCCAGCAGGCCGATCCACGGCGCCTGGCCCTGGGCGATCGCCAGGTTCCGCGCCGAAGCGGGCCCCGCGCTGCGCGAGCGCGACAGGATGCGCAGCCGTCCGGTCCCGTCATCGCACGCCTGGGCGAGCTGGGCGGTCCGGTCAGTGGAGCCATCGTCAACGACGATCACCTCGCAGGCCTCGGCCTGGGCGAGCGCCGATGCCACGGCGCGCGCGATCGTGGCCTCGGCGTTGAAGGCCGGGATGATCACACAGACGCAGGCGCGGTCGTCGGGCACGTGGACTCCTGGGCGCGGCTAGCGAGGGTTCGCAGACATCAGGCCGTCAACTGGCCAGCCGTGCTCAAGGTTCGCCTCCTTTCTGCCTTTTTTTGCATCGAGTTTCAATCACAAGCTTGTGCAAACCCGCGGTTGCGCTCGTGAGGCCCAGGTCGCTCGTGCGGTTTTGAGGGCACGGTCAGGACGTGGTGAAAAATTCCTGAAGCTTGACCACGGAACCGGACGGCGTGGCTTGGGGTTTCTGCGCCGTTCCTGGCGGGGACTGGCTTCGCCGGACAGCTTCCGAAGATACCGATGTCTGAATTTGTCTACGCGAACGAGGTCCTCAGCGGGACCCGTACCCGCCTGCGCAGGGATCCCCTGGATCAGCCGCTGACCGAAGCCATGAATTTGATGGTCGCGGTTCTGGCGGTGATCTTCCTGGCGCCTATCATGCTCGCTGTCGCGATCGCGGTATACGCCCAGGACGGTGGCCCTATACTTTTTGCTCATCGCAGGCTTGGCCGCAACGGCCAGTACTTCTACTGCCTGAAGTTCCGCAGCATGGCGGTCGACGCCGAGCGGCGACTCAAGGACCTGTTGGCCAGCGATCCCGCGGCGCGCGCCGAGTGGGAAAAAGACCACAAGCTGCGCAACGACCCTCGGGTGACCAAGCTCGGCGAGTTCCTGCGCAAGACCAGCCTCGACGAACTGCCGCAGCTGTTCAACGTCCTGCGCGGCGAGATGAGCCTGGTCGGCCCGCGTCCCATCGTCGAGGCTGAGATCGCCAAGTACGGCCGTCGCTTCAGCCACTACTGCGCCGTGAAGCCCGGCATCACCGGCCTGTGGCAGGTCAGCGGCCGCAACGACACCACCTACCGGGCCCGCGTCGCCATGGATTGCGTCTACGCCGCCCGCCGCAGCGTCTGGATGGACTTCAGGGTCCTGGCGCTCACCGTGCCGGCGGTGCTCGCCCGCCGAGGCTCCTACTGATAACCTGAAGGCATGGTGACGCGTATCGAGGAGCGGATCGACCCGCGGGCGCGACCGCTCCTGACCCTGCTGAAACGCATCGAGAGCCGCGCCCTGCTGATCCTGCTGGGCGCGGCCGTCGCGTTGTGGGCTTTCCTCGAAATCGCCGACGAGGTCGCCGAGGGTGAGACCAACGCCTTCGACCGCCGGGTCCTGCTGGCCTTCCGCAACCCCGCCGACCCCAACGATCCCCTCGGCCCTCGGACCCTGGAGGAGTCGCTGCGCGACATCACCGCACTGGGCGGGTTCACGGTGCTCACCATCGTCACCGTCGTCGCGGCGCTGGCCTTCCTGTTCCACCGCAAGCGAACACACGCCTTCGTCCTGGTCGGAGCGGTGCTGCTGGCCCAGCTCTCCGCCAGCGCTGCCAAGGAGATCTTCGGTCGCCCGCGGCCAGACCTGGTGAGCCACGGGTCCTACGTCTATTCCGGCAGCTTCCCGAGCGGCCACTCGATGCTGTCGGCGGCCACCTACCTGACGCTGGCCATGCTGGTTTCCAGCCTGGAGCCCACCCGGGCCACCAAGGTCATGGCCTATGTGCTGGCCGTGATGACCGTGGTCGCCGTCGGCTTCAGCCGGATCTACCTGGGCGTCCACTGGCCCAGCGACGTGCTGGGCGGCTGGGCGTTCGGCGCGGCCTGGAGCCTGGTGGCCTGGGTCGTGCTCCTGAAGCTGGGCGCCAAGCCCCGCGCGCCGCAATCCTAGGGCTGGGCCGCCAGCGCCCTCGCCACGACGGGCGCAAGCCGCCGCGCGATCACCTGCGCGCCCTGGGCGTTCGGATGAATTCGGTCGGGCTGGTTGAGCGCTGGGACACGCGCCACGCCCGCCAGCAGGTTGGGGTAGAGCAGGACCCCGTGGGCCCGGGCCAGGTTCGGGAAGATGGCGTTGAACTCCCGCGCGTAGCCGCGACCGATCTCGGGCGGCGCCTCAATCCCGCAGAGCACGATGCCTTTCCGCCGCTGCTTCAGTCGGGCGAGGATGCGGTCGAGGTTGGCCTGCGCCGTCCGCGGCGCCAGGCCCTGGAGCAGGTCGTTCGCGCCGAGCGCGACCACCACCACAGAAGTGTCCGGCTGCACGCTGAAGTTCACCCGGGCCAGTCCGGCCCCTGTCGTATCGCCCGACACGCCGGCGTTCCGTACGACCGCGGTGACGCCCAGCCGCTGCAACTCCGCCTGCAATCGTGTGGGCAAGGCGGCGCGGGCCGGCAAGCCGTACCCAGCGGTGATCGAGTCCCCCAACATGGTCACCACCTTGCCGCGCGCGGCCAGCGCTGCGGCGGGCCAGGCGGCGGCGCCGGCGACCAGTGCGCGACGGGTGAGGGCGGTGGATGTCTCGGCCATGGGCCTGCCTTATCTAGTCGTGGGTCTCGCCACGCCATAACGTTCCAGAGAGGTCTCGTTGCCTGACGAATCCGCCCCGCCCCTGGTCCTGCACGATGTCTCGCTGACGCTGCCTTCCGCGGCCGGTCCGGTGGAAATCCTCCGCGGCATGAACGTCGAGGTGGCGGCGGGCGAACGCGTCGCGCTGGTGGGGCCCTCGGGCTCGGGGAAGTCGTCGCTGATCGCCGTGGCCGCGGGCCTGGAGCGGCCCAGCGGCGGACGCGTCGAACTGTTCGGTCGCGACCTGGCGCGCTTGGACGAGGACGGTCGGGCGAAGCTGCGCCGGGGCCGGGTCTCGCTGGTGTTCCAGGGCTTCCACCTTCTGCCTAACATGACGGCCCACGAGAACGTGGCTGCGCCGCTCGAAATCGCGGGGGTCCGTGAGGCGTCAGCCATCGCGCGGCAGTGGCTGGAACGCGTCGGCCTCACGGCGCGCGCGCGGCACTACCCGCACCAGCTCTCGGGCGGCGAACAGCAGCGCGTCGCGCTCGCCCGGGCGCTCGCGCCACGTCCCGCCCTGCTGTTCGCAGACGAGCCCACTGGAAACCTCGATGCGGCGAACGCCGCCCACGTGGCGGACTTGATCTTCACACTCGTCGCCGAGACCGGAGCCGCCCTGGTTCTGGTTACGCATGACGAAGCGCTGGCCGCCCGCGCGGACCGCGCGATCCGTCTGCGCGACGGGCGCGCCGCATGATCCCACTGGCGCTGCGGTTCGCCGTCCGGGAGCTGCGCGGCGGCGTCCGCGGGTTCCGCATCTTCCTGGCCTGCCTGGCGCTGGGCGTGGCGGCCATCGCCGCCGCGGGCTCCACGGCCGAGGCCTTCCGCCAGGGCCTGGCGTCGGAAGCTCGGAACATCCTCGGCGGCGACCTGGCGGTGTCCGTCCAGGGCCGGCGCTTCTCGGAGGCGGAGCGGCGGACGTTTCAGCGTCTCGGCCCGACGGCCTGGGCTGTGGCGCACAGAGCCATGGCCGCGGCGCCTGGTGGCGAGCGGCGGCTCGTGGAAATGCGCGGGGTCAGTGCGGAGTATCCTGTGGCAGGCCGGGTGACCGTGACGGGCGCCTCCGGGATTCAGGCGGCGATCGCCCGGCGCGGGGACGCCTATGGCGCGGCCGTCGATCAGGCGCTGCTCGACCGCCTCGGCCTGAGGCTCGGCGACCGCTTCCTGGTCGGCAACGTGCCGCTGGTGGCGACCGCTGTCCTGTTGGAGGAGCCGGACCGGCTCTCGCGCGGTTTCGCGTTGGGGCCTCGCGTCGTCACCAGCATCGCTGCGGTTGAGGCAGGCGGCCTGCTCCAGCCCGGCCTGCCGTTCGGCGCCACCGCCCGCATTGTGCTGCCGCCAGCGGCCGATCCGCAGCAGGTTGAGGCTGCTCTGCGCGCGCAGTTCCAGGACAGGCCGATGCGCATCCGCACGCGCGACGAGGCTGCCCAGGGTCTCGGGCGCATGGTCGACCAGTTGGAATACTTTCTGGCCTTCATAGGCCTGGCCTCCCTCGTGGCCGGAGGGCTCGGCGTCTATGGTGCGGTCAACGCCTACCTGCAGGCGCGCAAGCCGGTTATCGCCACCCTTAAAGCCCTTGGCGCGGAGGGGCGGCTGGTCCGCGACGTCTACCTGATCCAGATCGCCGCCCTGTCCCTGATGGGGATCGCCATCGGCCTTGGCGTCGGCGCCGCCGCGCCGGTGGTTCTCGGGCGGCTGGTCGAGGACGAGCTGCCGGTGCCGGCGCTGTTCGCCGTCTACCCCTGGCCGCTCGCCAAGGCCGCCACCTTCGGGCTGCTTTGCGCGGCCGCCTTCTCGCTCGCGCCACTCGCCCGGGCCCGCCAGACGTCGCCGGCGACGCTTTTCCGCAGCGACCTCTCTGGCCGGCTCCGGTTCGGCCCCGAGCTGGCGGGGGCGCTGCTTGCAGCCGCGGGGCTCGCTGGCCTCGCTCTGGTGACCGCACCGACCTTCCTCACCGCTGCCATCATGATCGCCGGCGTTACGGTCGCCTTCGTCCTGCTCTGGCTTATGGGCGCGGCCGCCGCCCGGCTGGCCGGCAGGCTGAGGGTCGCCGTACGGGGTCCGCTGCGCATCGGCCTCGCCAACCTGGCCGGGCCGGGCTCCGCCGCCCGAACCGCCGCCCCCGCCATCGGCCTGGGCGTCGGCCTGTTGGCCGCCGTGGTGTTGATCCAGTCCAGCCTGCTGCGGCAGGTGTCCGAGATCGCGCCGCGCTCCGCGCCGGCCCTGGTCTTCACCGAGGTGCCGCAGGACCGCGCCGCGGCGTTCGACGCCCAGGTCGCCCGCGCCTTCGGCGGCTCGCTGACGCCGGACACCTATCTCCGCGCCCCGATGCTCAACGGCCGCATCATCGCTATCCGCGGCGAGCCGGTGGACCGCGAGAGGATCCGGCCGAACGCGCGCTGGGCCTATGATTCGTCCGTGAGTCTCTCCGCGATCGGTGCGGAACCTCCGAATGCCGAGATCCGGCAGGGCCGTTGGTGGCCGGCCGACTATTCTGGCCCGCCGCTGGTGGCCGTGAGCGAGGAGGTGGCCCGCGGCGGCGGCGTAGGCCTCGGCGACGTCCTTACGATCCAGCTCCTTGGTCGGGACATCGAAGCCAAGGTTTCTGTGCTCCGCGAGGTGGAGTTTGGCGGCTTCGGCGCCAGCTTTCCGCTGGTGCTGACCCCGAGCGCCATCGAAGGCGCCGAGCCTCGCCATGTTGCGATCGCCAAAGCCACCCGGGGCCAGGAGGCCGCCGTGATGCGGGCGCTCGGCCGCGACTTCCCGGAGGTCAATGTGATCTCGGTGCGCGAGCAGCTGGAGGCAGCCACCGAACTGTTCGAGCGCCTGGCGCTCGCCGTCCGTGGGGCCGCCGCGGTCGCCGCCCTGGCCGGGCTGCTGGTGCTGGCCGGCGCCATCGCCGCCCGCGCGCGGGAGCGGACGCGGGAGGCCGCGACCCTCAAGGTGCTGGGCGCCTCGCGGGCCCAGATCCTGGCGGCCTACGTCCTCGAATACGGGTCGGTCGGCCTGATCGCCGGGACCGCGGGCGTGGCGCTGGGCTATGCGGCGGCCTGGCCGGTGGTGGTCAAGGTGTTCCAGACCGACTGGAGCGTCGACTGGGGCGGGGTCGCCGCTCTGCTGGCGGGGGCCGCCGCAGTGACGGCGGCAGGGGGCCTGCTTGCCGCGTTCCAGGCTCTCTCGAAACGCCCCGCGCCGGCCCTCAGGAGCGGATAACGACTTCCCTCCATCGGGCGAGAAGGAGGGTTTGTCACTCGAAGCCGCTCATGTCCGGCGACCGTCCTTGCCAAGCGGAAACGCGCTCGAACGCCGCGCCGACCGCCACGACCGTGCTCTCGTCCTGCGGCCGCCCGAGCACCTGCAGGCCTGCCGGCAGGCCGTCGTCGGTGAGACCGCACGGCACGCTGATTCCCGGCAGGTCGAGGTAGTTGGCCGCCCGGGTCAGGCGGCTGAGCGGCGAGACCGTCTCGTCGACGGCCTCTAGGGGCGGAGCCGGGATGGGGCAGGTGGGGCTGAGCAGGCCGTCATATTCGGCCAGCCAGGCGTGGAACTCCGCCTGCTGGGCGGCGCGGTTCTCGTGCGCCTGCGCCAGCTGGCCATCGCTGATCTCGCGGCCCGCCTCGAAGCGGCGGACAATCCAGGGGTCCATCACGTCGCGATGACGCCCGATGCGGTCGCCCCAGATGCGCCAGCCTTCGCCGGCCATCATCATGCCGTTCGGCGCGAAGGACTGGTCGAGGGAGCGGGCGGGCGCGACTGTTTCGATCTTCACGCCGACGCTGCGCAGGCGCTCCAGAGCGTCCTGGTAGAGGCGCGCGATCTCCGGGTGCACTTCGCCGAGCTGATCCAGCGGGATCGCCGCAAGCCGCAGGCCACGAACGTCCCGCCCCAGCGCCGCCTCTGCGTCGAAGGGCCCGCGCACCGCCGCCGCCTCGTCGGGACCGGAGATCACCCCCAGCATCCGAGCCGCGGTCGCCACGTCGCGGGCCAGCGCGCCGACCGTATCCAGGGCCGGGCTGAGCGGGTGCACGCCGCGCAGGCTCACGAGACCGCGGCCCGGTTTCAGCCCGACCACCCCGCAGACCGCCGCCGGGATGCGAACGGAGCCGCCGGTGTCCGAGCCCAGGGCGCCGTCGCACATTCCGGCCGCGACGGCCACGGCCGAGCCCGAAGAGGAGCCGCCAGGCGCCCGATGCGTCTCGGCGTCCCAGGGGTTCCATGGCGCCCCCACGGCTCGGTTGGTGCCCCACCCGCCGTAGGCGAGCTCGACGGTGTGGGTCTTCCCGACGGCAGTCCAGCCGGCCTGGAGCAGTCGCTCCACGGCCCGGGCATGCTGCGGCGGATCGGCCTGCAGCGGCACGACGGCGCCGCCGCCCGTGGGCACGCCCGCCACGTCGAACAGGTCCTTGACGGCGAAGGTCGGCCCGTCGGCGTCTTCGCCGGTCAGCGGCGGATCGAAGACGCGGACGAACGCCTTGAGCCGGCCGTCGTAGCGGCGGATCCGGGCGAGGGCCTCGTCTGGCGTCATCGGTGTGCTCCTTCGGCGTCGGGCGCGGACTATCGCCGAGCCTTGCGGGGGAAACCAGATGACGGAGGCCTGACCTTGCGTCATTCCTTCGGGCCGATGACCCAGACGCTCCCCGACCAGCTTCGCGCCACCGTCCGCTTCCTGGGCCGGATCCTGGGCGACGTCATTCGCGCCGAGGACGGCGAGGCGGTGTTCAGCCAGATCGAGGAGATCCGACAGGCTTCGGTCGCCTTCCACCGCGAGGGCGCTGACGCGGCGGCCAAGGTCATGGCCGAGCGGCTGTCAGGCCTGTCCCTCCCGGACACCGTGCGTTTCGCCCATTCGTTCGCCTGCTTCCTGCAGATCACCAACATCGCCGAGGATCAAATCCAGCGCCGTCGGGGCCGGGCCGGGGACGCCCGTCCCGATACTCTGGCCGGGGCGCTCCGCGCCCTGAAGGCGGACGGCATCGGCGCCGACCAGGTCATCGAACTGCTGCACGGCGCTTTGCTCGCGCCGGTCATCACCGCCCACCCGAGCGAGGTGCGCCGCAAGAGCGTGCTGGACCGGCAAAGCGCCATCGCCGGCGACCTGGACGCCTTCGACCACGCGCGCACGGACAGCGAGCGGGCGGCGATCGAGCGCGAGTTGGTGCGGCAGGTGTCGATCTTCTGGCGCACCCGACTGCTGCGTAGCGTGCGCATCGCGGTCTCCGACGAGATCGAGAACGCCGTCTCCTACTTTGACCGGAGCTTCCTGGAGGAACTTCCGAAGCTCTACGCCCACTGGCGCGAGGTCCTTGGCGACCAGGACCTGCCCAGCTTCCTGCGCGTGGGCTCCTGGGTCGGCGGCGACCGCGACGGCAACCCCTACGTCACCGCCCAGGTGATGCGACAGGCGCTGATGCGGCAGTCCAGGGCCGCGCTGCGCATGTACCTCGAGCGGATCCACGCGCTCGGCGCGGAGCTCTCCATGTCGGCCGGCCTTGTGGACGTGACGCCGGAGCTGCAGGCCCTTGCCGACGCCGCGCAGGACGCCTCGCCCCATCGTGCTGACGAGCCGTACCGCCGCGCGCTGACCGGCGTCTTCGCCCGGCTGGCCGCCAGCTACCCATTGCTCGCTGGCGAGCCGCCTCCGCGGCTGACCAGCAATGCCGCCGATCCCTATGCCGGACCGGACGAGCTCAAGGCCGACTTGCAGGTGGTGCTGGATTCGCTGCTGGCGAAGCACGGTCCAGCCTTCGCGCACGGGCCGCTGCCGGACCTGATCCGGGCAGTGGACGTGTTCGGCTTCCACCTGGCCACCCTGGACATGCGACAGAACTCGGCGGTCCACGCACGCGTCGTCGCCGAGCTCCTGAAGAGGGCCGGCGTCGCAGACGACTACGAGGCGCTGGACGAGCCCCGCCGCTGCGAACTGCTGACCAAGGAACTGGCCCACGGTCGGCTGCTGGCCTCGCCGTTCGCCGACTATTCCGACGAAACGAAGCGCGAGCTCGAGACCCTGGCCATGGCGGCGGAGGTGAAGCGCCGCTACGGTCCCCAGGCGATCCGCACCTACATCGTTTCCAACACCACCTCGGTCTCGGACCTGCTGGAGGTCTACCTCCTGCTGAAGGAGGTCGGCCTCTTTGCCCCGGGGGAGTCGCCGCGGGCCGAGATCTTCGCCGAGCCCCTGTTCGAGACCATCGAGGACCTGCGCGCCGCCTCCAAGACCATGGCGCGCTACTTGTCGATGCCGCTGATCCGCAAGCTCCTGGCCGGTCCCGGCCTGCAGGAGGTGATGATCGGCTACTCGGACTCCAACAAGGACGGCAGCTACCTGACGTCCACCTGGGAGCTGCACAAGGCCTCGCGCGCGCTCTGCGCGGTGGTCGGTGGCGAGGGGCTGCGGCTGCAGCTGTTCCATGGCCGTGGCGGGGCCGTCGGTCGGGGGGGCGGGTCCAGCTTCGAAGCCCTGCTGGCCCAGCCTCAGGGGACCGTCAACGGCCGCATCCGGATCACCGAGCAGGGCGAGGTGGTGGCTAACAAGTACGCCGACCCCGAGATCGCTCGGCAGAGCCTCGAGACCCTGACCGCTGGCGTGGTCCTGGCCTCGCTCCGCAAGCAGGCGGCCGACGAACTGGCCGCGCCGCACTCCAAGACCATGGACGCGCTCGCCCGCGCGGCCATGAACGCCTACCGAGCCCTGGTCTTCGAGACGCCGGGCTTCGTCGACTATTTCTACGCCGCCACCCCGATCAGCGAGATCGCGGACCTCAACATCGGCAGCCGGCCCACCTCGCGCCAGCCGACCCGCAGCATCCAGGGCCTGCGCGCCATTCCGTGGGTGTTCTCCTGGTCGCAGTCACGGGCCATGCTCCCGGGCTGGTACGGCTTCGGCTCAGCCGTGGCCAACGCGGGGGTTTCCACGAACCAGCTCGCCGAGCTGAACGCGAGCTGGCCCTTCTTCCACTCGATGCTGGCCAACATGGAAATGGTGCTGGCCAAGTCCGACCTCGCCATCGCCGGCCGCTACGCCGGCCTGGTCGAGGACCGCGCCCTGGCCGAGCACGTGTTCGGCGAGATCCGCGCCGAGTGGGAGCGGACCCACGCCGCCCTCCTCGAGATCACCGGCCAGACCCAACTGCTCGAGAAGAACCCGGACCTGGCCGCCGTCATCCGCTCCCGCCTGCCGTACATAGACCCGCTGAATCACCTCCAGATCGAGCTGATCCGCCGCCGCCGCCGCGGCGACGAGGACCAGGCGGTCCGGGAAGGCATCCACCTGACCATCAACGGCGTCGCGGCAGGCCTGCGAAACACCGGATGACCTCGGCCAACCTCTACGACGTCCTCGCCGCCGGCTTCCCCGCCGATCGAGACAAGCCTTGCTTCCTCCTGACCAACGGATCGGTCGTGAGCTACGGCGAAGTCGAAGACGCCGTCGGCCGCGTCGCGGCCCGCCTGGTCTCAGAAGGCGTCGGCCCCGGCGACCGCGTCGCCCTGCAGGCGGAGAAGAGCGTCGAAGGCGTCATCATCTACCTGGCCGCCCTGAAGGCCGGCGCCGTCTACCTCCCGCTCAACGCGGCCTACACGCCGGCCGAGGTGAGCTACTTCCTGGACGACGCCGAGCCGGCCCTCTTCATCACCGACGACCGCGCCTATGTTGAGGCGGCCCGGACCTTTGCGCCGCGAACGCAGACGGAGCCTCGCGCCGCGTCGGACCTCGCTTCGATCATCTACACCTCCGGCACCACGGGTCGGTCCAAGGGGGCCATGCTCAGCCACGGCGCCCTGGCGGCCAACGCCCTGGCGCTGCACGACGCCTGGGGCTTCGCCCCGGACGATGTCCTGCTCCACGCCCTGCCCACGTTCCACGTCCACGGCCTCTTCGTGGCACTGCACTGCGCCTTCCTGTCGGGCTGCCCGATGGTCTGGCTGCCAAAGTTTGTGGAAGCTGAGGTCCTGGGTGGGTTGACCCGCGCCACGGTGATGATGGGGGTGCCGACCTTCTACACGCGCCTGTTGGCCAACCCGAGTTTCACCCGTGAACAGGCGGCGGGCGTCCGGCTGTTCATCTCGGGCTCGGCGCCACTGCTGCCGTCGACCTTCGCCGAGTTCGAGGCCCGAACTGGGCAGCGCATCCTCGAGCGCTACGGCATGAGCGAGGCGGTGATCATCACGTCCAATCCGCTGCAGGGCGACCGGATCGCGGGTTCGGTGGGCTATCCGCTGCCCGGCGTGGAGCTGAGGATCGGCGGGACCGGGGAGTCCGGCGTTATCGAGATCCGCGGTCCCAGCGTCTTCAGCGGCTATTGGCGCAATCCCGCAAAGACGGCCGAGGAGTTCACGGCCGACGGCTTCTTCCTCACCGGCGACGTGGGGCGGCAGGATCCGGACGGCCGGGTCTGGATCTCAGGCCGCGCCAAGGACCTGATCATCTCCGGCGGATACAACGTCTATCCCAAGGAAGTGGAGCTGGTCCTGGACGAGCTGCCGGGCGTCGCCGAAAGCGCGGTGATCGGCCTGCCGCACCCGGACTTCGGCGAGGCTGTGGCGGCCGTCGTTCTCGGGGAGGGGGAAGAGGCCACGCTTATCGCCGCGGCGCGGCGCCAGCTCGCCTCGTACAAGGCCCCCAAGCGCATCCTCTTCGTTGACGAGCTGCCCCGTAACGCCATGGGCAAGGTGCAGAAGAATGTGCTGCGCGAACGCTACAAGGGGCTGTTCGCCGGATCCTGAGGCGGATCCTCGCGGTGGGGCCTCGATTCCTCGGCCTCAGAAGGCGGCACCGCCGAGAGCTGCCCGCCGACATCCTGGGCCAGGATCTCGACCTCGTAGCCCTGCCGCCGAGCCTGTTCGGCCAGCCGCTGGGCGGCCGCCAGCGCACTCTCGCGCGAAGCGTACCGGTCGTACCGGACGCCGGGTGCAAGCAGCGTCCACCGCCCGCCGTACCAGATCACCGCAAACTGCAGCGTCATCCGCTGCCGCCTCCACCGTCAGGACCCAAGCAGGCCACGCGGCCGAGCGTCGCGCAACGTCCCTTGTTAAGCCGAAGCGAGCCTTCCGCTCGGCACAGTCGGTCTGATCGCCGCCGCGGGCCGGTAGTCCGAGATGCTCACCAGCAGGTCCCGCTGAAGCAGGATCGCCACGCCGGAGCGAAGCTCGATCAGTTTCTCCCGTCGCAGCTGCTGCAACGTGCGGTTCACGTGCACGATGGAGAGGCCGAGCACGTCGGCCATGATCTCCTGGGTCAGCGGCAGCGGAAAGCGTTGCTGGTCCCCGAGACCGGCGACCTGAAGTCGGTTCTGCAGCTCGAGCAGGAAGTGGGCGACGCGCTCGTAGGCGGTCTGCCGGCCAAGGCGGACCATGTGGTCCAGCAACAGGGCCTGGTCCAGAAACTGCCCCTGCTGCAACGCGCGGGCGAGGCCCGGCGCCCGCCCCGACTGGGCTGCCTCGAGCACCGGTTCGGCGTCCACTGTTTCCAGGGCGGTCAGGGCCACAGTGCTCCCGAGGGCCGGAGCGGCGGGACGCTCAGCGAGGCCAATCGCCTCGCCCGGGAGGGCGAAGCCGAAAATCTGGCGCCGGCCATCCGGTAGCACGCGCTGGCGGCAAGCCCAGCCGGTGACCACGAACCGCGCTCGGCGGGCGACCTGACCCTCCGCGATCAGTTCTTCGCCCGGGGCATGTCGTTCGCGACGCTCACCCAACTGGCGCACCAATTCTTGTTCGGTGTCGTTCAAAGGCGCCAGCAGCCGGAGCCGCCGCAGCACCGGCTCCAGCGGTCGTGGCGCGAGGTGAGGTCTGAACCGGCCCGTCATCCGGCACTCCCTTATACAATAGATGCTCAGCACGGAGACACCCCCGCGTGACTAGAAAACTCTAGAAATCAAGGATGGTTCCAGATCGTGCAGCCGCGGCGAGAAGCGCGAGCTACTCGAGCCGAAGCGCCGTTCTTTGTTCTCACCTATTGCTACGTCGACTTTCCGACGTTTGCTGCATCCAGTCCTCCGCAGAGCAACACATGTGTACAATCCTGCTTCTTCTTTAGTCAACGAAGGTCGACGTGCAAGGAACGAAGCGGTGGCGTCGCCGTTTTGGGGAACCAGTAGTTCAGAGCGCGGATAACAAATGCGAAACGACGCGAATTTCGGCTTCCGGATCGGTAAGCAGGACGGCGGCTGGACCTGGACAACCTTCGATCTGGCGGGCGAGGTCGTATCGCGCGGCCACGCGCCGACGAAAGCTGTCGCTGCGGCCTGTGTTATCCGGGCGCTGGCCCGCGCCGCGCTTCCCGCAGAGGCCGCTCAGGCCGCCTGATCACACAGCGACCATCGCGGCAGCGAGGGCGGAGATCTTGAACTCCGTCTCACGGCGCTCGCCCGCTGGATCGCTATCCGAGACGATCCCGGCCCCAGCCCGCGCCTCCATTCGCCAGCCGCCGGCCTCTTCAACTAGGGCCGCCGTGCGAATGAGCACACTAGAGTCGAACGCGCCGTCCGCTCCCAGGTGGAACATCGCTCCGAAGAACGGTCCGCGAGGCGCTTCCAACTGGGCGATCACCTTCATCGCCTGAACCTTTGGCGCGCCGGTGATCGACCCCGGCGGGAAGGCCGCACGCAAGAGGTCGACTGTGGTGCGCCCCTCAGCCAGGCGGCCGACCACCGTCGAGATCAGGTGGTGCACATTGGTGAACCTGGCGAGCCGGAAGAGCTCCGGCGTCCTTACGGTGCCAGGCTCGCAGACCTTGGCGAGGTCGTTGCGCATCAGATCAACGATCATCAGGTTCTCGGCCCGATCCTTGAGTGACGTCGCCAGCCCGAGGGCTAGGTGCTCGTCTTCCTCTGGACTGAGGCCGCGCGGCGCGGTGCCCTTGATGGGCCGGGTCTCGGCGTTGAGGCGGCCGGCTTGTGGAACGATCCGCAGGAACTGCTCTGGCGAATTCGACACCACCGCCCGGCCCGGCAGCCGCAAGTAGCTAGCGAACGGAGCAGGGCTGCCGGAGACGAGCTCGGCGAGCAGGTCGAAGGGTTGGGCTCCGGCGGCTAACCGTCCGGTCCACCTCCGAGCCACGTTGGCCTGGAATAGCTCGCCTGCGCGGATCCGCTCCACGACCTGCGCCACGGCGCCTTCGTAGCAGCGCGGATCATCCGGCCGTACATGGCCAGCAGGCGCGCGCCGCGCGCGCGAAGAAAGCGTGAGCCAGCTATTGGCCGTCCCGGCCGCCTGCTTCGCGGTCGCCTGGTCCACTCCCCGGCCGGTCGCGATCACCCGGCGCCCCCGATGGTCGAACGCCAGGATCGCGGAATAGCGGGCGCAGGCCAGGTCGGGCCAACCATCGTATTGACCGACCGCGAGCCGTTCGATCCGCGCCCCAAGCTCGTAGCTCGCCAGGCCGGCGACTCCGCCCTGGAACGGCGGGCCCTCCGGATCGGCGCCCCCGGGCCCGCCGGCCAGGGCCGCCAGGGCGTCGAACGACTCGTGAGCATTGTCGGCGGTGATGCTTAGCGTCGCGTCCGGGCGAGCGGCCACGTAGGACCATCGACCCTCCGGTCCGCCTGAAAGGAAGCCGATCGTCCACGGCTCCTCCGCCAGGGCGCTCAGAACATCGAGCGGCTCCCGCCAGGGCGCTTCCAGAAAGGCTGTCGCCTGCATGGTGCTGCCATAGCGGCTGCGAGGGAGAGCGACCAGACGGCGGGTTTCAGCCGCTGGGAACTGGCGAGCTGCAGCGCTCTGGGGCAGGGTCTCGGATCAAAGATCAGGGAGGACCCATGGACCTGCAGCTGAAGGGCAAAACCGCCATCGTGACGGGAGCCTCGCGCGGCATCGGCAGAAGCATTGCGGAGCTGTTTGCCCAGGAAGGGGCGAATGTCGCCATCTGCGCCCGAAACGGCGAGCAGGTGGCGCCCGCGGTCGAGGACCTGAAGCGGCATGGGGTGGACGCGTTCGGCCAGGCTGTTGATATCGCCGACGGGCCCGCCCTCAAGGCCTTCGTGGCGGAGGCCGGCGAGCGCCTGGGCGGAGTCGACTTCATGGTGTCCAACGCCAGCGCGTTGGTGAATGGCGCATCCGAGGCCGACTGGCAGGCCATGTTTGAGATCGACCTGCTCGGCGCCGTGCGCACCTTCGAGGCGGCTCTTCCGTTCCTCGAGGCAGCGGCGCAGGCGAAGGGCGATGCGGCCTTCGTCATCGTCTCGTCGGTGTCGGCCGCAGAGACCAACGGCGGCTCGGCTTATGGGCCGATGAAGGCGGCCCTGATCCACTATGCGAAGGGCCTTGCCCGGCAGCACGCCCCGAAGAAGGTGCGCGCCAATGTGGTGTCGCCGGGCACGGTGCTGTTCGAAGGCGGCGTCTGGGGCAACGTCCGGGAGCGATCGCCAGGCTTCTTCGAACAGATGATCAAGCGCAATCCAACGGGGCGAATGGCGACGCCGGAGGAGATCGCGGCCGCGGTCGTCTTCCTGGCGAGCCCACGATCCGGCTTCACCACGGGCGCAAACCTGCTCGTCGACGGGGCGATCTCCAGCCGCGTGAACTTCTAGACGCCCCACGCTAGCCACGCGCGACCGAAACAGGGCAGGTTCCTCGCGGGCAGCAGGGCAGGGGCATGGCCAGGGACATCGACACGGACGCCGCCGCGGCGCACGAGATGTTCGAGTCCTATGCCGGCATGGAGGGCCTTCCGGCCCCCTCGGCGCGCCCGCGGCTGAGCGCGCCCGCCTTCGCACGGCGCGTCTATCCTGGGGTTCTCGTGGCGGTGACGATCGCCCTGGCGGCGTCTTGGCTCTCGCAGCACTATGGCGCGCCGGTGATGCTGTTCGCCTTGATGTTCGGCATGACCTTCCATTTCCTGCACGAGGAAGGCCGCTGCGTCCCCGGAATCGAGTTCGCATCCAAGGCGGTTCTGCGGGTGGGCGTGGCCCTTTTGGGCGCGCGCATCACGCTCGAACAGATGCTGACGCTGGGCTGGATCCCGATCGCCATGGTCGTCGGCGGGGTCACCTCGACGCTGCTGCTGGGCCTCCTCCTCGCACGACTGCTCGGCCTCAGCCGCGGCTTTGGTCTTCTGTCCGGCGGCTCAGTCGGGATCTGCGGGGCCTCCGCGGCCCTAGCCATCGCCTCGGCGCTGCCGAAGACCCGCGAGAGCGAGCGCGACGTGATCCTCGCCGTCGTGGTGGTCACCACGCTCTCCACAATCGCGATGGTCCTCTACCCGATGCTGGTGACCCTGATCGGCCTCGATCACCAGCACGCTGGCTTGTTTCTGGGCGGCACCATCCACGACGTGGCCCAGGTGGTGGGCGCGGGCTACATGATCTCGCCTCAGACCGGCGACGTGGCCACCTACGTGAAGCTGCTGCGCGTCGCCATGCTGCTGCCCGTGGTCTTGGCGGTGGCCTTCATCATGGCGCGGGGGCGGGGCGCGCAGCCCGCCGCGCGCGCTCCTGTGCCACTGTTCCTGGCCGGCTTCGCGGCTCTGGTGGCGCTCAACAGCCTCGGCGTCCTTCCGCCATCAGCCATCGCAGCGGCGGGGGAGGTCTCGCGATGGTGTCTCGTCGTGGCCATCGCGGCGCTCGGGATGAAGACCTCCTTCAAGGCCCTGGCCGCCGCCGGTTGGCGGCCGGTGGCCTTAATGGTGGCCGAGACGGTCTGGATCGGCGGCCTGGTGCTCGCTGTGGTCTGGTTCGCCGTCTAGGGGCTGATGGCGTCGAACAGGCCGGCGTTGTAGTCGCGGATCGCGTCGGCGATCTCTTCGCGGGTGTTCATCACGAAGGGGCCGTGAGCGACCACTGGCTCTCCGATTGGAGCGGCGTGGCCGAACAGCAGGAGCGCATCGTCCGCGGCGACGATTTCGATCGTGTCCCCCTCCAAATCCATCTCCGCCAGGTGCCATGGCGGCACCGCCTTGCCGTTCACCGAGGCGTGGCCTCGCACGACATAGAGGAAGACGTTGCGTCCGCTTAGCGAGCCGAAGCCGACGCGCCCACCGGCTTTCAAGTCGAGCGTGGACATGAAGACGCCGGTCTGCGAGCCGATCGCACCGCTCTGGCCGCCCCAGGTCCCAGCTATCAGGTTCACGGTCGCACGTCCCTGATCGGCGGTCAGCGCGGGGATCTCGTCCTTCTGCACGCCGATGTAGCGCGGCCTGCTCATCTTCAGCCTGCCCGGCAGGTTCACCCAGAGCTGAAGAATCTCCAGTCGCCCGCCGTCGCGCAGGAAGGCCTCGGGCGAGAGTTCCGCGTGCACGAGCCCTGACCCGGCGGTCATCCACTGCACCCCGCCCGCCCTGATGATGCTCTCGTGGCCCGCGGAGTCGCGGTGGGCGAGTTCCCCGTCGAGGATGAAGGTTACCGTCTCGAACCCCCGATGCGGGTGCGGGCCGAACGGCAGACCTTGGTTATCCGGTGCATAGACCTGCGGACCGTGATGGTTGAGGAACAGGAACGGGTCCAACTGCGCCAGCCTTGGGCCGGGCACCGGCCGCCGGGTCTGCAGGTCGCCGATGTCGTCGCGATAAGCGGCGTGCTGGGCGATCACGGTCTTGGCGGGCATCGGCGCTCCTCTTCGGCGAGTGAACGCATAGCGGCGCGTTCCGGCCTTGCGAAGCGGTGCAGATGGCTTGAGAACGGCCGCGATGGACGCCTCCTTCTTCGATCTGCGGGCCACCCACAACCCGCACCGCTGGTACATGCCCCTCAGCCCCGCTGTATGCGTCGGCCCGCCGGACAACCTCTTTATGTTCGGAGGGGTGGGCCTTGCCTCGGCCATAGGCGCCATGGAGCGCACGTGCGGCCGGCCAGTGATCTGGGCCACGGCCCAGTACCTGTCCTACGCGCGTCCCCCCAGCGTGGTAGACCTCGATGTCTGGGTGCCTGCTGCCGGCAAGTATAACAGCCAAGCCCGGGTCACCGGCCATGTGGACGACCGGGAGATATTCACGGTCAACGCTGCGCTGGGTTCGCGCCCCAGTGAGTTGTCCCGGCAATGGCTCCAAATGCCGGAGACGGCCCGGCCGGAGGACTGCGACCCTGCGGACCACTGGCGCGGCGACAGCCAGGGTCTGCACAGCCGCATCGAAGTGCGGGTGGCGAAGGGGCGCTACGGCCGCGACCGCGTGGGGCAGGAGGAGGAGGATGGCCGCTCGCTGCTCTGGATCCGGCCGCGGGAGCGGTTCGAAATCGACGCCGCGATGCTGGCCGTGATGGCCGACTTCGTGCCGTCAGGCATCGGCAACGCCCTGGGCCAAAACGCCGGCGGCAACAGCCTAGACAACACGATCCGTATCCGGCGGATCGTCCCTACCGAATGGGTGCTCTGCGACATCCGGATCCATGGCGTCCATGGCGGCTTCGGCCACGGGGCGATGTACCTCTTCGCGCAGGACGGCGAGCTGATGGCGTCCGCGAGCCAGAGCCTGATCGTGCGGGTCCGCGAGAGCGCGAAGGATCGCTAGAACGTCGCGCCGACATCCGGCCGTTCGTTCTCCCAGATCATCGTGGTGATCTTCCACGCCCATCTGGCGAGACGGCGTGGAACAGCTCTTTGGCCGCGTCGCCCGTCCCGGCGCTCCGACGAGCACCGGGATCATGGCGTAAATCCATCGGTGACCGCGCCGATGGCGGTCCTGTCGCGCTCAGGACAGCGGAAGACTAGTTCCGCGCGGGAATGACGACCGGCAGGGTCTCGTACCCCTTCACGAAGGTCGAGAAGACCCGCTTGGGCTCGCCGGTGACGACGATCTCTGGGAAACGCTTCATGATCTCTTCCCAGATGATCTTCAGCTGCAGCTCGGCCAAGCGGTTGCCAACGCAACGGTGGATGCCGAAGCCGAAGGAGATGTGGGTCCGGGGCCGCTCGCGGTCGATGATGTAATCGTTTGGCCGCTCGATCACCTCGTCGTCGCGGTTGCCGGAGACGTACCACATGACGACCTTGTCGCCCTTCCGGATCTGCTTTCCGCCGAACTCGATGTCCTGCAGCGCGCGACGGCGCATGTGCGCCAGCGGCGTCTGCCAGCGGATGGTCTCCGAAACCATGGAGGTGATCAGGTCAGGGTTGGCGCGCAGCTTGGCGTACTGATCGGGGTTCTGGTTGAGCGCCAGGATCGAGCCGGAGATGGTGTTCCGGGTGGTGTCGTTGCCGCCGACCGTCAGCAGCACGATGTTTCCGAAGTACTCGCGGGGCTCCATGTTCCGTGTCGCCTCGCCGTGGGCGAGCATCGAGACGAGGTCGCCCGTTGGATCGGAGTTCACCCGCTCGTTCCACAGCTTGGTGAAGTAGGCGTGGTACTCGACGAAGATCTGCATCTTCTGCTCGAGGGTGTCGATCAGGCCGTGGCCCGGGACGGCGGTCACCACGTCGGACCAGTAGATCAATTGCCGGCGGTCTTCCTGCGGCATTCCGAAGAGGGTCGCCAGCGTCATGCCGGTGAGCTCCTTCGACACCTTGTCGACCCAATCGAACTCCGTGCCGATGGGCAACTCGTCGAGGATCTTCGCGGCCCGCTCCCGGATCAGCGGCTCGAGACGCGTGAGATTCATCGGCGAGACAGCCGGAGAGACCGTCTTGCGTTGGATGTCATGCTTGGGTGGGTCCATGGCGATGAACATCGGCAGGGGCCCCTGGTCGCCCTGCTGCTCGGTGATGGTGATGCCGCCCTCGGACGAGAACACCTGGTGGTTGGTGTCCACCGCCATGATGTCGTTGTACTTGGTGATCGACCAATAGGGGCCGTACTCGCTGTCGGCGGTGAAGTGCACCGGGTCTTCTCGGCGCAGCCGCTCGAAGATCGGCCAGTGCGCGTCGGCCTGGAAGAGGGCCGGCTGGGCGGGATTCAGCTGCTCCAGCGGCGTCGAGTAAGCCTCATCGCGCGCCGCGTTCAGGGTCAGCAGATTGCCGTCGGCCATTTTACTTCCTCCACCTGTATGCCCAATCGGTACAGGAAAGATGACGCAGGCGTCAACTTTATGCGGTGTTCAGCGCGGTTTCGTGATCACGCATCCGACGACTGCGATCCGCTCCACGTCCGCATACGAGGCGGTGTCCAGTTCCTCGCCGAACACGTCCGGATCCAGCTCGCGGTAGGCGATGTGGCAGCTGGCGTCCTCAGCCGCTCGCTCCAGCTCCTCGCGCAGCCGGTCACGGCCGCCGGCGAGGATGGCGCTGCCTGTGTATAGAAGGAAGCGGCCTCCGCGGCTGAGCTTCGGCATGGCCTCCCGAGCCCAGTTGAGGGAGAGCTCGCCGCCGTGCAGATCGCCGCCGTCGCGATAGGCGCGTCCCGCGGGATCGACAATGTAGGGCGGATTGGCGAGGATCAGGTCGCACCCATCTGGCGCGCCCTCCAGACCGGACGCCTCACGCGTGGACAGCGGAAGTCCGGCGTGCTGCGCATTGATCCTTGCGAAGCGAAGAGCGTGCCGATTGACGTCGGTCAGCAAAACCTCCCCGATCCAGCAGCGCGCCGCGGCGGTGAGCGCGCCGACCCCAGCGCCGCCGCCGACGTCGATGATCCGTTGCAGGCGACAGTCGTGTCCCATTTCCGCGGCGATGAAATCCGCGAACCGGTAGCTATCGGGCCCCAGGAAGACGGCGTCCTCCGCGGTGGTCGGGAAGGCTGAGTGGATGAAGAGAAGCCCGCGCACCCGCGAGACCCGGATCCTGCACTTCCACAACTCGCCCTCCCGTTCGAGGACGCCGCCGAAGGCCAGCAGCTCGAAGAGGTCGGGGGGCAGCAGACCCTCGCGGAAGGGACGGCTCCAGCCCAGCACGTCACGGATGGACCGCGCCTCGACCATTCCGGGCCGGCGGACGACCCTTTGATGCGTGAGGGGGGTCGGCGTGATGAAGTCATAGCCCTCCGTGTCCAGCCGCCGCAGCAGCGAGAGCAGGGCTTCGTCCGTGGAGGCAAGGGCGGTGGAGTCGGGCATCTTTCCTGAAAAGCCTGCCTTGGCGATCGGTTCACCGCATCCGAACGGCCACGGTGGCGTTTGGGCTGCGGACCAATCATCGGAGGGGCAGGCGTGGCGTCACGTTGGCCAGAACGGCTGTGGATCGTGCGGCATGGCGAAAGCGCCGGCAACGTCGCCCGCAACCTGGCTGAAGCGGGCGGCCTCGGCCGCATCGATATCGCGGATCGGGATGTGGACGTCCCCCTGTCCGAGCTTGGCGAGGCGCAGGCCTGCGCGCTTGGCCGCTGGTTCTCGCAGATGCCGGAGCACGAACGGCCCGAGGTAGTGCTGAGCTCTCCGTACGTTCGGGCCCTGCGCACCGCCGACATCATCCGCGACTGCGGAGGCTTTTCCCCAGAGGCGCACCGTCCGACCCCCGACGAGCGGCTGCGGGAGAAGGAGTTCGGCGTCCTCGACCGACTGACGCGCCATGGCATCGTCGAGCAGCATCCCGACCAGGCCGAATTCCGCCGGCTGCTCGGAAAGTTCTATCACAGACCGCCAGGTGGGGAGAGCTGGTGCGACGTGATCCTGAGGCTGCGGAGCGCGCTGGACACCCTTTCCCTGCACCATGCCGACCGCCGCGTGCTGATCGTCAGCCACCAGGTGGTGGTGCTCTGCCTGCGCTATCTGCTGGATTCCCTCACCGAGGCCGAGATCCTCGAAATCGACCGCACGCAGGAGGTGGCCAACTGCTCGGTCACTGAGTACCGCCTCGATCACGGCTCCGGGCCGAATGGCGAGCTGAAGCTTGCGCTCTACAACTTCACCGCGCCCCTCGAACGTGAAGGCGCTCCGGTCACCCGTGAACCCGACGCCGCCGTGGCCGCACGATGAGCGGCGCGGAGCGCGTCACGCCTGAAATGCTGCGCGCCTGGCGGCCGCCGGCGATCCCGGACGACAGCGACAAGGAAGCCCGGGGGCGGGTGCTGGTCCTGGCTGGCGGCGCGCAGGTCGCCGGGGCGACGCTGCTGACCGCCAGGGCCGCCCTGCGCGCCGGCGCCGGCAAGCTGCAGATCGGGGCGCCCCGGACGCTCGCCCAGGGCTTGGCGCTGGCCATGCCCGAGGCGCGCGTGATCGCAGGGCCGGAGACGCCGGAGGGCGAACTCGCGCCTGAGGCCGCGGAGATCTTCGCCGCCGCATTGGGGCGGTGCCAGGCGGCTGTAATCGGGCCCGGCATGCTGGAAAACGAGCCGGCTGGCGAGCTTGCCCTCAGAATGGTGGAGGCCGGCGGGCCGCCGATGGTGGTCGACGCCGCAGCGATGCCCGGGTTGGCGGCGGAGCCGGAGCGGGCGAGGGCTCGCCACGGTGAGCTTGTGCTGACTCCTCACGCCGGCGAGATGGCCGGCTTGCTGGGTTGTTCGAAAGACGACGTGTCGCGTGATCCGCTTGGGCTGGCGAGGCAGGCCGCCGCGCGCTGGAAGGCGGTGGTCGTCCTGAAGGGGGCCAGCACCCTGGTGGTCAGCCCGGACGGCGCGGCCTGGCGCCACGAGGGCGGCCACGCGGGCCTGGCGACCTCGGGCTCGGGAGATGTGCTGGCTGGCGTCATCGCCGGCCTAGTGGCGCGCGGGGCGTCTCCGGCCCAGGCGGCTGTCTGGGGTGTCGCCGCGCATTCTAGGGCCGGTGCTCGGCTCGGAGAACGGATCGCCCGCATCGGCTTCCTCGCACGGGAGCTCGTGGACGAGGTGGCGCCCGCCATCGCTGAGCTAGGCGGCGCATGACAAAGCCGTAAGGATCGCCACGCGCTGAATCCGGTGTAGGAACCCCTCATGTGCGGGCCAGCCCGCAACCACGGAGTTTCCTCGTATGTTCGCTCGCAAGTCCTGGTTGGTGGCGGTGTCGGCAGCGGCGCTGCTGAGCGGTTGCGCCACGCCGACCGAGCCGCCGACGCCCGTGGCCCAGGCGCCTGCACCTGTCCAGCCCAAGCCGCAGTACGGGACCTCCGGCTTCGATACCGCGGGCATGGACCGACAGGTCGCGCCCGGCGACGACTTTTTCGAGTTCGCCAACGGGGGGTGGTTCCGCAACACCGAAATCCCGGCAGACCGCTCAAGCTTCAACAGCTTCACGGCGATCAGCGAGGTCGCCTCGCAACGCACCCGCGCGATCATTGAGGAGGCGGCGCAGGCCGAGGCCCCGGCGGGCGCCGAGCAGCGCAAGATCGGCGACTACTACGCGAGTTTCATGGACGAGGCCCGCATCGAGCAGCTTGGCGCTGCGCCCCTGAAGCCGGCGTTAGACCGGATCGGCGCCATCCGGTCGCGGAGCCAGCTGTCGCGTGAGCTCGGCGGCTCGATCCGGGCCGACGTGGACGCGCTGAACGCCACCGACTTCTACACGCCCAACCTCTTCGGCCTCTGGGTTGCGGAGGACCTGGACGACACGACCAAGTACCGGCCCTACCTGATGCAGGGCGGCCTCGGCATGCCGGACCGCGAGTACTACCTGGGAACCAGCGCGCGCTACGTCGAGCTCCGCAAGGCCTACCAGGCCCACGTCGCCGCGATGCTGAGGCTCGCCGGCTATGCTGATGCCGAGGCGGCGGCGGCACGGGTGATGGCGCTGGAGACCGCCATCGCCAAGGTCCATTGGACCGTCGACCAGACCGCAGACATCACGAAGGCGAACACCGTCTGGACCCGCGCCGAGCTGGGGCGCAGGGCCCCAGGCATTGACTGGGACGCGTTCCTGCAGGGCGCCGGCCTCGCCGACCAGGAGCGCTTCGGCGCCTGGCAAGCCAGCGCCATCGCGGGCACAGCTCGCCTCGTGGCCACTCAGCCGGTGCAGGCCTGGCGCGACTACATGGCCTTCCACACCATAGAGGACGCGGCGCCCTATCTCTCGAGAGCTTTCGTCGACGAGCACTTCGCCTTCAACAGCAAGGCGCTGTCGGGCACGCCGCAGCAGCGAGAGCGGTGGAAGCGGGCAGTGGACTTCACCTCCGAGGCCATGGGCGAGGCGGTCGGAAAGATCTATGTCCAGCGACACTTCCCCGCCGAGCGCAAAGCGCAGGTGGAGGCGATGGCGAAGAACGTGCTCGCCGCGTTCGGGCAGCGCATCGACCGGATCGACTGGATGACGCCGGAGACCAAGGCGAAGGCCAAGGCGAAGCTCGCGAATTTCCGCGTCTACGTCGGCTACCCCGAGAGGTGGCGGGACTACTCGGGTCTGCAGATCGTCCGAGGCGACGCCTACGGCAACCACGACAGGGCGGAGCGGTTCGAGTACCGCCGCAACCTCGCCAAGCTGGGCGGGCCCGTGGACCGCGAGGAGTGGTTCATGACCCCGCAAACGGTGAACGCGTTGTTCGCGCCCTCGCAGAACTCGATCATCTTTCCGGCGGCGATCCTGGAGCCCACCTTCTTTGATCCCAACGCCGACCCGGCCGTAAACTACGGGGCGATCGGCGGCGTGATCGGCCACGAGGTGAGCCACGGCTTTGACGACCTCGGAGCGCAGTTCGACGCCGAGGGCAACCTGAGGAACTGGTGGACGCCGCAGGACATGGCGCAGTTCAAAACCCGAACCAAGCGGCTCGCCGAGCAATACAGCGCCTACCAGGTCTTTCCGGACCTGAACCTGAACGGCGAGCAGGTGCTCGGCGAGAACATCGCCGACGTCGCAGGTCTCGCTGCGGCCTACGACGCCTGGAAGCTGTCGCTGAACGGCAAGGAAGCTCCGGTGATCGATGGTTTGACGGGCGACCAGCGCTTCTACCTGGGCTGGGCCCAGAACTACCGGTCCAAGTTCCGCGAAGCGGCGCTCCGGCGGGCGGTGGTGACGGGCGTGCACTCGCCTGGCAAATGGCGTGCGCTGACCGTTCGCAACCAGGATCCCTGGTATCCGGCGTTCGACGTTCAGCCGGGGCAAAAGCTCTACCTCGCGCCCGCCGATCGGGTGCGCATCTGGTAGACGCGACCCGGATCACCGATCCGGGTGACCCGCGCCTGGAATCCTACCGGGCGGTGCGCGAGCGCGACTTGGTCGGTCGGGCGGGGCGGTTCATCGCTGAGGGGCGGGTGGTGCTCGAAAAAGCCATCGCCGCCGGGCGGCACCCGCTCGTCTCGGTTCTGGTTTCCGAGCAGCGCCTGGAGAGCCTCGCCGACGTGCTGGCTGGCTTGCCCTCCGAAGTGCCGGTCTATGCGGCCGCTCAGGGGGTCATGGACGCGATCGTCGGTTTTCCGATCCATCGCGGTATCCTAGGCGAGGGGCGACGTGCTGAGCCGGACGCGGCCGAACTGCTCGCGCGACTCCCGGACGGGGCGCTCGTGGTCGCGCTGTCCGGCATCTCCAATCACGACAACATGGGGGGCGTCTTCCGCAACGCCGCGGCTTTTGGAGCCGACGCCGTGCTGCTGGACGCCGGATGCTGCGATCCGCTCTATCGCAAGGCGATCCGTGTCTCGGTGGGGGCGGCGCTGACCACGCCCTTCGCCCGGTTGCCCGCGGACCGCGATCTTGTGGAGATCCTGACCGCTCACCGCTTCGAGGTGCTCGCGCTTTCGCCCGCTGGAGGGGCCGAGATCAGAGACGTCCTGCCCGCGCGCAGGATCGCGGCGCTGTTCGGGGCGGAGGGAGCGGGCCTCTCCCGGGACATACTCGGCCGGACGCGGACCGTCAGGATCGGAATGGCAGGCGACTTCGACAGTCTCAACGTCGCGACCACGAGCGGCATCGTCCTCCACCATCTCGGAGCGGCCGCCCGCCGCACCTGAGAGGTCGAAAGGCGCCCTTAACTCCGGAGGTCCATGATCGGCGCGGGGAAGTCGGGGGCGAATGGATGGGGCGCGCAGGCACGCCGACGAGCAACACTGGTGAGGGCTCATCGCCCGCGAGCCGGTCGGGCCCGGTGTTCGACCGCGCCACCCGTCTGGCGAAGGCCTTGTTCGGCGAGGTGGAATGCCAGGTGGTGCTTGTTGGCCATGGAGTGGTCTGGCGCACGCCTCAGGCTTCCTGCGCCATGCCCGGCGATATTCCCGCGAGCCGGTTCGTCTTGGACGAGGGCGGGGTGGTCTGGGTCGCGGACGGCCGCGGCGATCCCCGCTTCAAGGACAATGCGCTGGTCGCCGGGCCTCCCTACCTGCGGTTCTACGCGGGCGCGCCAATCCGGCTCGAGGACGGCTCGACGCCGGGTGTCCTGTGCGTCGTCGGCACCGAGCCTCGCGCCTACGACGCCGAACTGGCCGAGCGGCTGCAGGATCTGGCCGACTTCCTGGCCGACGAATGGCTCCGGATCAGCGCCCGCGACGCGCGGGACGCATCGGCCAAGGAGCGCGACGCGGCTCGGCGAACACTGGCGGCCCTCATCAGCACTGCGCCCATCCCTCTGGTGATTACCGACCGCGACTGCCGGGTGCTGGGCGCCAGCCCCCCGTGGCTAGAACTTCGCGGGCGCGCGGGCCACGACGTCCGCGGGCTGACGCTCTACGAACTTGCACCGCACGTGTTCGAGCGGTTCCGCCCGGCGCTTGAGCACTGCTTGACGGGGGAGACCGTCTCGGTCGACCGAGTGGCGGTCCCTGGCGCGGATGGAGGTGAGCACTGGCTGCAGGCCGTGGTGGCTCCGTGGCGTGACATGGCGGGCGAGGTCGGCGGCCTGATCATCACCTCCCACGAGATCACGCAGTTCGTGCAGGCGTTGGACCGCGCGGAGCGTTCCGAGGAGAGGCTGAAACTCGCGCTGGAGATTGCGGACATCCACGTGTGGGAGCTGGACTACCAGCGCAAGGAACTGGTGAAGGCTGGCGCCGAGGATACGTTCTTCCCCGCGCCGAAGACCTACGCCGAGATGGCGGCGGACATCTGGCACACGATTCATCCTGAGGACCTCGAGCGGGTCCAGGCGGGGTGGGCGGCGCATGTGGCCGACGAGGGCCCCTATTGCCCCGAGTACCGCATCGCCCGCCCGGACGGAAAGCTCGTCTGGGCGGCTGGCACCGCCAGGCTGTTCCGGGATGAGGACGGAAACCCGGTCCGGATCCTGGGCGCGATCCAGAACATCACCCACCGCAAGGCCCAGGAATGCGCCCTGGTGCAAGCCAAGGAAGAGGCCGAGGCGGCAAACCGCGCGAAGAGCGTCTTCCTGGCCACCATGAGCCACGAGATCCGCACGCCCCTTAACGGCGTGCTCGGCATGGCTCAGGCTATGGCCGCCGGCGAGCTTTCGCCGCAGCAGCGCGAGCGGCTCGGGATCGTCCGCCAGTCCGGCGAGGCGCTGCTCGCGATCCTGAACGACGTGCTCGACCTGTCGAAGATCGAAGCTGGGAAGCTCGATCTGGAGCAGGCTGAGTTCGACATCGAAGATCTGGCGCGCGGCGCCCACGCCACCTTCGGCGCCGTGGCCGAGGCGAAGGACCTGCTATTCGAGCTGAAGATCGAGCCTGCCGCAAAGGGGGTCTACCTTGGCGACTCCGTGCGGGTTCGGCAGATCCTCTACAACCTAGTTTCGAACGCTCTCAAGTTTACGGATAAGGGCGGCGTCACGGTCACAGTATGCGGCGGCCGGGGTTCTCTGAAGCTCACGGTCCAGGACACCGGGATCGGCATCGCTCCTGCAAAGCTCGCCAAGCTGTTCCAGAAGTTCGAGCAGGCAGACGCATCGACCACACGGCGCTACGGCGGGACCGGTCTTGGCCTCGCTATCTGCCGCGATCTCACGCAGCTCATGGGCGGCACTATCAGCGTAGACAGCCGAGAGGGAGAGGGCGCCACCTTCGTCGTGGAACTGCCGCTGCCGAAGGTAATGGCGCCAGCGGCCGCAGCTCCGCTTGTTGACGACCTCCCCGCGTTGCTCCGCGAGGATGAGCCGCCGCTGCGGATCCTGGCGGCTGAAGACAACGCGACCAATCAGCTGGTGCTCAAAACCCTGCTGACCCAGGTTGGGTTGGAGCCGGTCATGGTGGCCAACGGCAGGGAGGCGGTGGACGCCTGGGCAGCCAGCGAGTGGGACCTGATCCTGATGGACGTCCAGATGCCGGAGATGGACGGCCCAACCGCGACAGCCGTGATCCGCACCCGCGAGACCATGGAACGCCGGCGTCGGACGCCGATCATCGCGTTGACGGCGAACACCATGAGCCATCACGTGGCCGAGTATCTCGCCGTCGGCATGGACGGGTTCATCGCCAAGCCGATCGAAGCGGCCAAGCTGTTCGAAGTGTTGAGCCACGCCCTGCAGGCGGCGGCGGAGCCGAGCATATCCAAGGTCGCCTGAAGGAGCCGTCGGGACTAGGCTGAGCCGGCCATGCCCCAGCACCTGATGACGGAAGAGGTCCTCGAACCGGACCTGCGGATCTGCGATCCCCACCATCACCTGTGGGACTTCCAGAACGGCCGCTATTTGCTGCCTGAGCTGCTGGAGGACATCGGCCAGGGACACCGCGTCGAGAGCACCGTCTTCGTCGAATGCGGCGCGTTCTATTCGGCCGTGAAACCGGAGCCCTACAGTTTCGTGGGCGAGACCGAGTTCGTCACCGGCGTGGCGGCCATGGCGGATTCCGGTCGCTATGGGTCGGTCCGCGCCTGCGCCGGGATCGTGGGGCGCGCCGACCTCGACCAAGGCGCATCCGTAACCGAGGTGCTTGCCGAGCACGTCCGGGCTGGCGGCGGGCGGTTCAAGGGTATCCGGCACGCGGGAGCGTGGGACGCGAGCCCGGACATCCGGCGCAGTCACACCCAGCCGCCGGAGGGTCTCTACGGCCAAGCGCGCTTCCGGGAGGGCTTCGCCCGGCTGGCCGAGCACGGCCTCTCGTTCGAGGCCTGGCAGTATCACACGCAGCTGGGCGAGGTGGCGGCGCTGGCCCGCGCCTTCCCGGAGACGCAGATCATGCTCGACCATGTGGGAGGTCCGCTCGGGATCGGTCCCTACGCGGGCCGGCGGGACGAGGTCTTCGCAGCCTGGACTGCAGGCATCCGCGACCTCGCGACCTGCCCGAACGTGTGGGTGAAGTTAGGCGGCCTGGGCATGGCGGTGTGCGGCTTCGGCTTCCACAAGCGGCCGTCGCTGCCGTCGTCTGAGGAGCTGGCCGACGCCTGGCGGCCATGGATAGAGACCTGCATCGAGGCGTTCGGCGTCGAGCGAGCGATGTTCGAGAGCAACTTCCCGGTCGACAGCGTCTCGTGCAGCTATGGTGTGCTCTGGAACGCCCTCAAGCGCATCGCCGCCGGTGCCAGCGCCGAAGAAAAAGCTCATCTTTTCCGCGCCAATGCGGTGAGGTTCTACCGCCTGGAGGCCTAGCTCGCTCCGAACCGGAACGCGGACACCACGATGTCCATCACCTCGTCGCGAAAGGCGACCTCGCCGGGTTCACCCGCGGCGGCGCCCGCCGCGACGAACAGCGGGGCGAGGTGCTCCTCGCGAGGATGCGCGTCGCGAGCGAAGGGGGCTTCCTGCCAGCCGGCGATCGCCGCCTCGCGCGTGGCGGGGTCGGCGATGGTGTCGCCGAGCCACGCGTCGAAGGCCGCGGATCTCACTGTAAAGGCGGGGGTGAAGCCCCGCATGTTGTGCCAACTCATGCCCGATCCGACGATCAGCACGCCCTCGTTCCGCAGAGGCGCTAGCGCGCGGCCGGCGGCGAGGTGCGCCTCCGGGTCGAGGTCAGTCCGCAGCGAGAGCTGGACCACCGGGATGTCGGCCAGAGGAGTGACCAGCTTCAGTGGCACGAAGACCCCGTGGTCGAAGCCCCGCCGGTCATCCTCGGCTGCCGGCAGGCCCGCAGCGCTGAGCAGTTCCCGCACCCTTGCGGCGAGGCTCGGCGAACCCGGTGCGGCGAAGGTCAGCCGGTAGGTGTGCTCCGGGAAACCGTAGTAGTCGAACAGCAGCGGCGGACGCTCACCGGTCTGCACCGTGAACGCGTCCGCCTCCCAATGCCCCGACACCACCACAATTGCCCGGGGCCGCTGCGGCAGGCTGGCGATCAGGCCGCTAAGCCAGGCGGCCGTCTTCTCCCAGGTGTCCGCCGGGCCGCGGGTCCACTCCATGAAGAAGCAGGGCCCCGCGCCGTGCGGGATGAAGTAGGTGGGCAGGGTCATTGGTGCTGTTCCGCCGTAGCGACTTCAGGCGGCTTTCCGCTCGCCCGAGGCGGCCGTGTTGCGTTCCACGAAGGCGGCGAAGGCCTGGCCCACGGTGCGCAGGAAGTCCGTGGTGGTCTCGCTGACCAGGGTTCCGGCCTCATCGAACAGGGACAGCGAGTTGCCGACGTAGGCCTCCGGCTGCCCGAGCACCGGCATGTTGAAGAAGCTCAGCATCTGGCGCAGGTGGTGGTTGGCTCCGAAGCCGCCGAGAGCCCCTGCAGACGTGGAGACGACAAGGGTCGGCTTTTCCGTCCAGACCGCCTTTCCCCAAGGCCGAGAACCCACGTCGATGGCGTTCTTGAGGGAGCCGGGGACCGAGCGGTTGTACTCGGGCGTCACGAAGAGGACGGCGTCGGCGGCGGCCACTTCGTCCCGGAAGCGGGTCCAGGCCGCCGGCGGAGCGTCGGTCTCAAGGTCCGGGTCGTAGTGCGGTAGGTCGCCGATCTCGACGAACCGGAACTCCAGGGTGTCGGGGGCCAGGTCCGCAATGGCCTTGGCGACCTTGCGGCTGGCCGAGTCTTTCCGGAGCGAACCTACCAGGACGGCGACGGTGTGGGATTGGGACATGATCTACTCCTTCGGGAGAGGCTAAGGGGTCAGGCGCGGACGGGTTGCGGCGCCGGTTGCGCCGCGCTGCGGTTGTCGAGGGCGAAGGCGCCCGGGCCAGCCGCCACGAGGTAGAAGAAGATGAAGCTGAACAGGATGGCCGCATCGCCCCCGTTCACGGCCGGGTAGAAGCTGGAAGGTGCGTGAAACATCCAGTAGGCGACGGCCATCTGGCCGGAGGCCACGAAGGCTGCGGGGCGGGTGAAAAGGCCTAGGGCGATCAGCAGCCCGGTCGCGATCTCTACCAGCCCGCCGATGCCAAACAAGCTGAGCAGCGCCTGCTGGCCGGGCTCCGCGCCGGCGGGGAAGCCTGCGACCTTTATGAGGCCATGGGCGAGGAAGAGAACGCCGGCGACAATGCGGAGGGCCGCAAGTGACTGGGGGGCGAACCGGCGGGTCCGGATGGCTTCGACCACGGGTGTTTCTCCGTTTTCCTGAGGGCGGCGCCGCGTCCGTCCTGCGATGAGCGGAAGGTGGCCCCTAACCAGACTGTTGATAATCCGGCCTGTCGGCATAAGTTTGCTGCGCAACAGGAAACAATCGTTATGGACCGCTTCGACGAGATCACAGCCTTCGCCGCCGTGGCCGACGCGCGCAGCTTCACCCAGGGCGCCAAGCGGCTCGGCGTCTCCAGCGCGCAGGTGTCGAAGCTCGTTGCGCGCCTGGAGAACCGGCTCGGGGCTCGCCTGCTAAACCGAACGACGCGAGACGTTTCGCTGACGGACACTGGTCGCGCCTACTTGGAGCGAGCGCGAGTGCTGATCGAGGAATTCGAGACACTCGAGAGCTCGGTTCGGGACCTCGATGGACCGCGGGGCATCCTCAAGATTTCGGCGCCCACCTCGTTCGGGGCCACCCAGCTGACGCCGGCCCTCCTCGACTTCGCCCGCGCATACCCGGAGGTCGGGCTGGACGTCTTCTCTACCGACCGGATGGTCAATCTCGTGGAAGAGGGCTTCGACGTGGCCGTTCGCATCGGGTCGCTCAGCGACAGCTCCCTGGTGGCCCGGAAGTTGGCGGCCGTGCGGCTGGTGACCTGCGCCTCACCGGAATACCTGGCCAGAGCCGGCACCCCGCTTGCGCTCGAAGACATGGCGCACCACGAGGCGATCATCGACACCAACGCGAAGGATCCCACGGTGTGGCGGTTCGGCGCGCTGAGCGATCGGCGCGACGTTCGCGTGCGCGGTCGCCTGACCTTCTCCGGAGCCGATGCCTGCGTCGCGGCGGCGAAGCAGGGCTTCGGCATTACGCGCACGCCAGCCTTCGCGGCCGCCGACGACCTGCGCGCTGGCCGGCTGCAGCCGATCCTGTGCAGCTTCGAGCCGGAGCTGATCCACGTTCACGCCGTCTATCCGCACGCCCGGCACCTGGCCGCGAAGGTGCGGGTGTTCGTGGACTTCCTGGCCAAGCGCTACGCCGGAGAGCCGGAATGGCACCAGGGCTGGGGCTCCCGCCATCCCGCCCGGCCTGAGATTGCCGTGGGCTAGTCGCGCTTCGGGCGCTGGTAGCCCTTGCCGTAGACCGCCTCGCGGAAGTCGTGGTGCAGGGTCCCGTCGAACGGCATGCGCTGCACGAAGAACACGGCCGCCAGCTGGTTCGCGGAGTCCGCCCAGAAGAGGGTGGAGGCCGCGCCATTCCAGAAGAACTCACCCAGGGCGCCCCGGTTTTCGGCGTCATCCTTCGGCTGCCCCGTGCGCACGGCGACGTTGAGCCCAAAGCCGACGGCGCCTTTGAACGGCAGGAAGAAGCGCTGGCTAATCGCCGGGTCGAGTTGGTCGGTGGCCATCAGCCGAACTGTGGAGGGTTTAAGGATCCGCACGCCTGCGAGTTCGCCTTCGGCCAGCAGCATGCGGGCAAAGCGCATGTAGTCGTCGAGCGAGGAGACCAGGCCCGCTCCGCCCATGGTCAGCCTACGAGGCGCGAAGTTCATCGCCAGCATCTGGGTGTCGGGCTGGCGATCAAGCTTGCGGTCAGCGCCCATGAGGTAGGTCGCCGCCAGTCGCGCGCGGTTCGCCGACGGCTGGGTCCAGGCCGTGTCCTTCATCTTGAGGGGCTGCAGGATGTTGTCGCGCACGTAGGTCTCGAACGCGACGCTGGTGAGCTTCTCGACCACGAGAGCCTGCACGTCGACCGAGGCGCTGTAGCTCCACTGCTGGCCTAGGTCGAACAGCAGCGGGACGTCCGCGAGGCGCCGTCCCATCTCGGGCAGGTCGTGCGAGAGCGCAAGCGGCTGCAGGCGCTGGTACTCGGCGTCGGGTGCGCCCTCGCGCATGCCGTAGGACAGCCCCGCCGTGTGTCGCATGAGGTGGCGGATGGTCATCGGCCGAGCCGGCGCGCGGTAGATCGGCTCCCCGCGCTGTCTGCGCCGACATGGACGCGGACGCGCCCGAATTCCCGCAGATAGCTCGCCACAGGGTCGTCGAGCCGAAAGCGGCCCTGTTCCCACAGCTGCAGGAGAGCGTCACAGAGCGGCACTGTGGCCCGCGTGTCAGGGTCACGCCAAGCCGCTGGCGCAGTCGTGACTCAGGAGATCATTGTTCACCTGACGTTTCGGTGGTTTCCTTCGAGAAAATCAGAACACAGGGAAGGAAGCCTCATGGCCGCTGATGGGAACATCACCAAGGACATCCTCTACGACGCCGTAGCGCCCGACGATTTCGAGTCCATGCTCGAGCTGGACCGCTACAACGCGCGGTCCACGGCCTTCGACAAGATCATCAGCGCGACCCACGATCACTTCTGGGATCCTCTGGACGCCAAGTACATCGACTTCTCCGAGCCCTGGGACATGGAGAACGAGCCGCTCCTGCCCGACGACCAGATCATGAGCCTGGGCGTGCCCTACGTGCTCGAGCACCTCGAGGCGACCGGCCAGAAGGCCCGGTTCATCAACGAGATGACGCTGTGGCAGTTCTCCTCGATCCTACATGGCGAGCAGGGCGCGCTGAACCTGTCCGCCAGCCTTTGCCATGTGCTGAAGGACCAGGGCGCCCAGGAGTACGCCGCCAACCAGACGCGTGAAGAAGCCCGCCACGTCACGGCTTTCGCCAAGTACATCAAGGCGCGCTGGGGGCGCCCGCGCCCCTGCGGGACGGTGCTGCAGCAGCTGCTGGTCGACATCATCTCTGCGCCCGAGGTCTACAAGAAGATCATCGGCATGCAGATGCTGGTGGAGGGGTTGGCGATGGGCGCCTTCGCCACCGGCTTCAGGTACAACCGCGACCCGCTGGCTCGTCAGCTGTTCCAGCTGGTGATGACGGACGAGGCCTTCCACCACAAATTCGGGAAGATCTGGGCCGACCGGACGATCCCGAAGATGAGCCAGGAAGAGCGCGACACGGTGGAGGACTGGGCGGCGCACTGCTTCCAGAGCCTGCTCTTCAACATGGGCAACCCCGTGCAGCAGGCGCAGGTCTACCGGGACTTCGGCATGGATCCCGAGCGCGTCCTGGCCGGCGTGCGGGAGATCATCCAGAACGACGACGCCCGTCGCGAACGGCTGAAGAGCCAGACGAACATCTTCCGGGTGCTCATCAAGACCCTGCTGAACGCCGGGCTGATCACCGACCGGACGAAGGCCTTCTACGGCACCTACGTCGACATGGACGAGCTGAAGAGCGAAGGCGACAAGATGGTCGGCGACGACATCGCCGAGGAGGGAATCAAGTACCTTCAGGAGATCAACTTCAAGGACCGTTCCGCCAAGCCGGTCAGCATCGCGGCGGAATAGGCTGCGCGGCCGGGGCGGGCTAAGCCGCCCCGGCCGGGTCGCAGACCTGGTCGCGTAGCAGGCCGAGCGCGGTCTCCAGCGCCCTTACCCGAACCTTCGCCCGCCCCACGTCGCCGTACCGCATCTCCCTGTGGATCGTCGGGCCGCCCTTGCGGGCGCAAGCGAAGTGGACGAGGCCCGCGGGCTGGCCGGGCCCGCCCTCCGCGAAGCCGGTGATCGATACAGCGACATCCGCATGGCTGTGGGCGATCGCGCCTTCCGCCATGGCGCGGGCAGAGCGCTCGGAGACCGCCCCGTCGGTGTCCAGCACTTCGTTCGGAACCCCCAGCATCTCGTGCTTGGCCTCGTTCGTGTAGGTGACGAAGCCGCGCTCGAACGCGTGCGATTGGCCGGGGATATCCGTGAGGAGCGACGCTAGCAGGCCGCCAGTGCAGGACTCGGCGGCCGCCAACTTCAGGTCCTTCTCGCAGGCGACGCCCAGGACGAGCTTGGCCAGCTCGTCCACAGGCGTCGGGATCGCGGGGTCAAGGGCTTCCGCCATGGGATGCTAGTGCTTGGCGCCGCTGCCGGCGCCCATCTCGGCCATCAGCTCTTCCTTGCGGGCCACCAGGCGCTCGCCGACGCTCTTGGTGTCCATGTCGGACTCCTGGCATTCGGGGAAGTACTCCTCTTCCTCCTCTTCCACGTGGTGCTCTACAAGCTCCTGAAGCACCTTCACCTTGGCGTCGTAGTAGTCATCCGAAGGCTGCATCTGCTCGAGCTGGGCGATCAGGTCCTTGGCAGAGGCGTGCTCCACCTCGGCCTCGTTGACGGTGTCCTGCTCCTCCACGAAGGGGCGTGACTCCGGATAGAAGATCTCCTCTTCGATCCGGGTGTGGACCTTCAGTTCGAGCGCGATCTGCTGGAAGATCTCCTGCTTCTGGGCGTCGTCCTCCTTGGCCTTCTCGTACAGCTTGAACAGCCGCTCGACCTCGCGATGGTCGCGCTTCAGCACGGCGACGGCGTCGTTGCCCCGAGCCACCGTCTTCTTCGCGGTGGACTTGCCTGCCGCGGCCTTCTTGCCCGTAGCGGCCTTCGCCGACGACGACTTGCCGGACTTGGCGGTGTTGCTCGACGTGCCGCTGCTGGCCATGAATGCTCTCCAAAGGGCGGTTAGGGGACGGACTGCTCTTTTGATGAACCCCTCCGCCATCCGCCGGTTCCGCTTGATTTTCCTCGCCCCAGCCGTTCCGTAGGCGCCATGAGCCTGCGTGCGACAGTGACCGTGGCGGGGGCGGGCGCCCTAGGACTTACCGCCGCGCTGGCCTTGGCCGATGCGGGGTGCCGGGTCACCGTCTTCGACCCCGCCGAGCCCGGCGCCAACGCCTCAGGCGTCGCGGCCGGCATGCTGGCGCCCGCTTTCGAGGCGGTGCTGGACGCCGAGGCTCGACCGCACTTCCCGCTGCTCATGGCCGCACGCGACCTGTGGCCGGCGCTGGAAGCGCGAGCGGGCGTGCGGCTCGACAGAGCGGGGGCGATCGCCGTCGGTGGGCCGGCCTGGTTGCACAGCGTGGACGCGGGGCTTGCCGCGCTCGGGCTGCGCGGGACGGAGCTGCCAAGAGCCACGCTCGACGGTGTCGCGGAGGGACTGTCGTCGGTGTTCGACCGGGCCGTCTGGACGCGCGAAGACTGGCGGCTGGATCCCGCCGAGACGCTGGCCATCCTGAGGTCGGCCTGCGCGGCGGCGGGCGTGGCTTTCCGGCAGGAACAGGCCACCGGCCGCATGGGCGCCGATCGGCTGGTGGTCGCCACCGGGGCCGCTCAGGCCCTGGCGCAGACGGCGCCGGAGCTGGCCATGCTCACGCCGGTGAAGGGCCACCTGCTGCGCCTCCGAGGCGTGCTGGGTCCGGCCATGACGGTGCGCGGGGACGGGATCTATGCCGTCGCCCGCCAGGAAGGGCTGGTCGTCGGGGCGACCATGGAGCCGGGCGCGGCGGATCCGACACCAGACCCCGCCCAGGCGCCGCCACTCCTGGAGCGGGGCGCCAAGCTGTTCCCGGCCCTCCTCGGCGCGGGCTTCGACCTCGCCGCCGGCGTGCGGGCCGCGACGCCCGACGGCCTGCCGCTGGTCGGCTTCAGCCGTACCCCGGGCGTGATCCTGGCGGTCGGCGCCCGGCGCAACGGCTGGCTGCTGGCCCCGATGGTCGCGGAAATCGTGGCGGCTTGCGTGACGGAGCGGGAGCTTGGTCCCCATGCCGCGCCGCTCGACCCGCGGCGCTTCGAGGGGGGGCGGACATGAACGGCTTCTGGTTGACCGAGGAGCAAGAGGCGATCCGCGACAGCGTGCTGCGCCTCTGCGCCGGGTTCGACGCGGAATACTGGCGTCTAACCGACGAGAGGGGGCAGTTCCCGGAAGAGTTCGTGGCCACCATGGCGCAGGCGGGATGGCTAGGCGCGGCCATGCCGCAGGAGCTGGGCGGCTCGGGATTGGGCCTCACGGAGGCGGCGATCGCCATGCAGGCGGTGACCGAGAGCGGCGCCGGTTTCACTGGGGCCAGCGCCCTGCACCTGAACATCTTCGGCCCCATGCCGCTCGCCAAATTCGGCAACGACGAACAGAAGCAGCGGCTGATCCCGCGGCTGATCTCCGGCGAGGACAAGCTGTGCATCGGCATCACCGAGCCCGACGCTGGGCTGGACACCACCAGTCTCACGACCCGAGCCGAGCGCACCAACGATGGTTGGGTGATCTCGGGCCGCAAGGTTTGGACGACCTCCGCGCAGCGCGCCAACAAGATCCTGATCGTCGCCCGCACCACTCCGCGCGACCAGGTCCAGAAGTCCACACACGGCATCAGCCTCTTCTACGCCGACTTCGACCGGTCGAAGATCCACGCCACGCCCATTCCGAAGATGGGTCGCAAGGCTGTGGAGTCGAATTCCGTCTTCATCGACGGGCTGCATGTTCCGGCCGACGCCCTGGTCGGGGAGGAGGGCAGGGGCTTCTACTACCTGCTGGAGGGGCTCAATCCCGAGCGGGTCCTGTTCGGAGCCGAGGCGGTGGGCCTGGGACGCGCCGCGCTGAAGAAGGCGGCGCAGTACGCGAAGGAACGCGTGGTCTTCGGCCGTCCGATTGGCCAAAACCAGGGGGTGGCGCATCCCCTCGCCAAGGCGTGGGCTGAACTCGAGGCCGCCAACCTGATGGCCTTCAAGGCCGCCGCCCTCTATGACGCCGGCCGCGACTGCGGGGCAGAAGCCAACGCCGCGAAGTATCTGGGCGGCGAGGCGGGTTTCCGCGCCTGCGAGACGGCCGTCCTCGCCCACGGTGGCATGGGCTACGCGAAGGCGTTCGACGTGGAACGGTATTTCCGCGAGTCCATGATCGCCCGCCTCGCCCCGATCAGCCGGGAGATGGTGTTCAACTTCCTGGCCGAACGGGTGCTGGGCCTGCCCCGCAGCTACTGAGGCGGGCTACTTCGGCAGACGGAAGGAGATCGGGATGCTCACCTGCGCCCCATCGACCGGCCGGCCATCCACCGTCTGCGGGCTCATCCGGAAGAACCGCGCGAGCTTCAGGGCGGCCTCTCCGAAGCCCATGTTGGCGGGTGTTTCCGAGGTGATGCGGCAGCCGCTGACGCTGCCGCCGGCGGTCACCGTGCAGTTCATGACTGTGCGGCCCTCTGCGTCCATCCGCGCGGCTCGCTCGGGGTAGTAGCGCGCCAGATCCTCGCCGCTCGGCCGGCGCAGCCAGTTGGGTGAGCGGATCACCGGGTCTGCAGGCGGCGGTGCGGGCGGCGAGGGTGGGGCGATCACCAGGGGACCCGGCTCGGCGGCCATGGGCGGGGCCGGCTCCACCTGCAGCGGCGCCACGGGTATCGGGCCCGGCCGGGGCGCGGCATCGCGGACCTGGATAGGCGGCGTCCTGGGCGCGGCGGTCTTCGGCGGCGGCGGCTGCGGCTTGGGCGGGTTCCAGATGTCGATGATGACCGGCGGAGGCTCGTCGATCGCCCGCGGCTCAGGCGGGTTGAATTTCATGTACGCAACATAGGAGCCAACAGCGACGTGCACGCCGGCCGCGATCATCAGGGCGAGCGTAAGGTGCTTTGGGCGAGCGACTCCTCGCGAGTCGAACGCGATCGGGACGGACTGACGGGCAATCAAGGCGACCTCTCCTGTGTATTTCCGATCCGCAACAATGTTGCAATGCGGAGAGAAGCGCCTATCCGGCCGGACGTCAACCTCGGCGGGGGGGGGTGAGCTCGTAAGAAGTCGCCCGTCATGCGCGGCCCCTGTGAAACGGGGCCTTGGCGCGGGCGGGGCGCAGATGTGCGGGTGCAGCGTCAGATCGACGCTATCGGCGGCGCGCGGGCGGGGCAGGGAACCCGCCGAAGCATGGTTAGCGGCGCGTTAACCATGCTGGTCCACGACTCCACCATGGCGATCCAGGGAATCCGCGGGGCAGTCGAGACGGCGATCCAGCGAGCGTCCAACGCGACGGGCGTCGACTTCTCGTTCCTCATGCGCACCGCCAACCGAGAGAGCGGGTTCAACCCGCACGCCAAGGCCAGCGGTTCCTCGGCGGCCGGCCTCTTCCAGTTCGTCGAGCAGACCTGGCTGCAGACGCTGAAAAACCACGGCTCCAAGTACGGATACGCCCGCTACGCCGAACTGATCACCAGGACGCCGGAAGGCAAGTACCGGGTCGATAGTGGGGAAGCCCGCCGCGCGGTCATGGACCTGCGGCTCGACCCGCATGCCGCCTCGCTGATGGCCGGCGAACTGGCGTCGGACCATGCGGCCTATCTCAAGGGCCGGGTCGGACGCTCGCCGACCGCGGGCGAGCTCTACGCCGCACACTTCTTGGGGCCGCAAGGCTCGGCCAAGCTGATCGAGGCGATGCAGAGCCGCCCCGACGCTCGAGCCGCAACCCTGTTCCCGGACGCGGCGCGGGCGAACAAGACGATCTTCTACCGCGAGGGCCGCGCAGCCTCGGTGGCCGAGGTCTATGCCAATCTTACCCGGACGGGCGGGACGGGGCCGGCGGCCCCCGAGCGCGAGGCGGCTCCGCCGGAAGAGGACGGTTTCGTGCAGTATGCCTCGGCGCGGCGCACGGAGCGGATCCGGGAGCAGGATGCGCTCGTCGCGCTGATCCTCCGCGGATCCCAGCCGGCGGACCAGTTGGGTGTCGGGTCGCGGCTTACAGGATCCATCTTCACGACAGAGATGCTGCGGATGCTCTCCGACGCGCGCGACGAGACCAAGAGCTAGGCCGCCGCCTCCGCTGCGCCGGCAGCGACCATCGCCTCGATTTCCGCCTCGCCGTAGCCGATCTCGGCGAGGATCTGGCGGGTGTGTTCGCCAAGCTTCGGGCTGGGCGGGCGGACGGCGGCGTCGGCGCCCGGGAACCGAGCAGGGGCCGCGGGCTGCGGATAGGTGCCGCCTTCGCCGTCTTCGACCTGCAGGATGGCGCCGGCGGCCGCCACCTGCGGATCAGCGGCCACCTCAGCCGGGGTCTGCACGGGGGCCCAGACGAGGTCGGCCTCGTCCAGACGCCGCGCCACTTCTTCAAAGCTCAGAGCGGCGAAGGCTTTGTCGAACTCGGCGGTGATCTCGGCGGCGTTCTCGCGGCGCAGCCGGCCGGTGTTGGCGCGGGGATCGTCGATCAGGTCCGGCCGGCCGGCGGCGGTGCAGAAGGCCTCCCAGCCGCCGGAGCCGCCGCGCGGGTTGTGCACGAACCAGCGGCCGTCGGCGCTCTGGAACACGTTGGCCAGCGGGTTCATGGGGTGGCTGCGGGGCTTCAGGGACGCGAGTCGGCCGAACTTCATCTGGATCGCCAGGTCCGAGCTCAGGGCGTAGACGCCGGTCGCCAGCAGGGAGGTCTGCACGAGCCGGCCCTTGCCGGTCTGCTGGCGTTCGTAGAGCGCGGCGAGGATAGCGGAGACGGTCGCCAGCGACGTGGTGTGGTCGCCTACGCCGGTCCGCAGCATGAACGGCTCCGTGCCCTTCGGCGCGATCATGTTGGCGACGCCGGCGCGGGCCCAGAAGGCGGTGACGTCGAAGCCAGGCTTGTGGGCGTCCGGACCTTCCAGGCCGTAGCCGGTGATGACCGCGTAGACGAGGCGGGGATTGGCGGCGAGCAGGGTCTTGTCGTCCAGCCCAGCGCGACGCAGCGAGGCGGGGCGCACATTGGTCAGGAAGACGTCGGCCTGGCCGGCTAGGCGGGCCAGCGCCTCGCGGCCCTCGGACTTGGCAATGTCTAGGACGATGCCGCGCTTGCCGCGGTTGTCGAGATCGAAGACCGGGTTGCCGGACAGCTGACTCTTTACGTCCGCCAGGGTGTGCCGCATGGCGTCGCCGCCCGGTCGCTCCACCTTGATCACATCGGCCCCCCAGTCGCAGAGGATGCCCGCAGCGCCCGGCCCGGCGATGTAGGCGGAGAAGTCGACGACCTTCAGGCCCTGCAGCAGCACGTGGATCCCCCAGCACTCTTGTTGACTGGGCGCAGTCTAGAACAGCCTGCGGTTTACGCTACGACCCGGTCGTTCGCGGCGCCGTCGGCGGGCGCGCCGCGGCCGGCGTTCATCAACAGATTCGGCTGGCAAGGGCCTGTTAAGCATGACCGTGGCAGGCTCGACTCGTGGGACTCCAGCGGTCTCACGGGTGGGGATCCAAGGGGGCCATGGCGACTACGCGCGCAGCGTTGACGGAGGAGGATATCCGTACGCTGGTCAAGGGCGCGACGCCCGACGAGCGTGCGGCCGCGGCGCACAAGCTGTGCCGCAACATCGATCGCCTGCCGCTCACCGACGACGACCGCACGCTGGCGGCCGAGATCATCCGCATCATGGCGGCCGACGCCGCCGAACTGGTGCGGCGGGCCCTGGCCATGACGCTCAAGGAATCGCCGCTGGTCCCGCGCGACGTGGCCTTGAAGCTGGCTCGGGACGTGGAGAGCGTGGCGCTGCCCATGCTCAACTATTCGCCCGTATTCACCGACGACGACCTCGCCGAGATCGTCCGTCTCGGCGGGCCGGTGCGGCAGGTCGCCATCGCCAAGCGGCCGAAGCTTTCCCGCAAGGTCACGGACGTGATCGCAGAGGAGGGCGGGGAGCGCGCCGCCGCCGCGGCCTGCGGAAACGACGACGCGGACTTCGGTGAGTCCGGTCTGCAGCGCGTCATCGAGCGGTTCGAGAAGTCGGAGCGGGTGCTGGCGGCCATCGCCTACCGCCAGGTTCTGCCGCTGTCCGTCACCGAGCGGCTTATCGGGATGGTCGGGGAGCAGCTCCGCGAGCACCTCGCCAGTCATCATGCGCTGTCACCCCAGACGGCGCTCGAGATCGCCATGGGCTCGGTCGAGCGGGCGACCATCGACCTCGTGGACCAGGCCGGGCGCACCGCGGATATCAGGGGCTTCGTCGCTCACCTGAACAAGGCCGACAAGTTGTCGGCCTCGCTGCTGCTCCGGGGCCTTGCCCAGGGCCACATGACCTTCTTCGAGTGGGGCGTGGCGGAGCTGGCGGGCGTTCCGCACCACCGTACCTGGCTTATGATCCACGACGCCGGCCCACTGGGCCTGCGGGCGATCTACGAACGCGCGGGGCTGCCGGCGCGCCTGTTTCCCGCCTTCCGGGCAGCGGTGGACACGTTCCATTCCATGGAGTTCGACGGCGGGGCGCGCGACCGCGAGCGGTTCCAGGAGCGGATGATGCAGCGCTTCCTGACCCAGCCGCAGGCGGCCGCTCGCGAAGACGTGGACTACCTGATCGACAAGATGGACCGTCTCGTACGGAACGCGCCGCGCGAGCCCGTCAGGGAGAGCGCCTAGCTCGACGCTTGATTGACCATGGGGCGCCGGCGCAAGCTCGCCCGATGTCCGACCCCGCCGCCGCCGAGATCAAAGCCGCCGCCACCATCCTGCTGCTGCGGGACCAGCCCGCGTTCGAGGTGCTGATGGTGAAGCGCCACCACCAGATCGACTTCGCGTCCGGCGCCCTAGTTTTTCCAGGCGGGAAGAGCCACGGCGGCGACCATGATCCGGCCTGGGCGGACCATGTCCTTGGCTGGGACGCTCACGAGGCCGAGCAGCGAGCCTTGCGCATCGCCGCGATCCGCGAGGTGTTCGAGGAAGCGGGCATTCTGCTCGCGCGCCGACGCAACGGGGAGCCAATCGGCGGCGAAGCCGCGCCCCTGGACGTGCGGCAGGCGGTCGATGCGGGACGTACGGCGTTCCTGGATGTGGTCCGGGACCTGGACGCGAGCCTCGAACTGGACGCCTTGAGCGTGTTCGCGCGTTGGATAACGCCACCGCTAACGCCCAAGCGGTTCGACACCTGGTTCTACTCCGTGAAGGCGCCGGACGACCAGTTGGCCGCCTGCGACGGACGCGAAACGGTGGACGCGGAATGGATCGCGCCAGCCGAGGCGCTGCGCCTGGCGGAGGAGGGGCTGCGGAAGGTGATCTTCCCGACCCGCATGAACCTGCAGTTGCTGGCGGAAGCCGACAGCGCCGACGACGCCATCGCCCGGGCGCAGGGCCGCACGTTGGTCACGGTGGAGCCACAGATTCAGAGCCGCGGGCACGGGAAGGTGCTCGTGCTGCCGCCCGACGCGGGCTACGGCGTGGTCGAGGAGCCGCTCGAGCGCGTGATGTGAAGCCTAGCCGACCGCTTCGCGGACGGCCTGCTCCAGCTCCTTGACCAGGACCGCGCCCACCGGGTGAGTGTCGTCCTTGATGTCGTCGCGCACGGCCGCCTTGATCGCGGCGATATGGGCGTCGACGAGGGGCATTGGCGCTTCGGTGCGCTTCGCCTTCTCGTCCGTCAGCCGGCAGAGTGAGCCCGCAATCCGGGTGATGATCGGAAATCCGTAGGTGGCGCCCAGGCCCTTCAGATCGTGGGCCCGTAGGTAGAGCGACTCCATGGTGGCGTCCGTCGCTCCGTGGTCACGGACCTGCTGCCGGGCGGCGTCCAACTTGGTGATCTCGTCCTGCAGCCACTGTGCGAAGTTGCCCGACAGGCTCTTGAGGGCCGCTTCGGCCTTCGCGATCGCCGCGGGATCGATGGCGCCAAGACGGCCGAAGCCGCCGCCGACCTTGGCCCCGAGGGTGTTGGGGACCTGGATCATCTGGCCCGTGTTCTGCTGGCTCACGTCGGAAGCCTCCTGCCTCTGCGGCGAGAGTAGAGCTGAGCCGTTAACAAAGGGATGACGTGCAACCTACGGTATCTTAAGCGGAAAACTGTTCCGCCAGCACCCGTTCCTGCAGGCTGCGCCCGGCGTCGAACAGCATCGTCAGGCTGACCTCGCGATCCTCGCAGACGTGGACGAGGCAGACGTCCCGCACCTCGTAGTTGTCGGCCACGGCGCTCACCGGCCGCTTCTCGGCCTCGAGCACCTCGAACGTCACGCCTGCAGTGTGCGACAGCAGGGCGCCTCGCCACCGCCGCGGCCGGAAGGCGCTGATCGGCGTCAGCGCGAGCACCTGGGCCTCAAGCGGGATAATCGGTCCGTGCGCCGACAGATTGTAAGCCGTGGATCCCGCCGGCGTCGCCACCAGCGCCCCGTCGCAGGACAGCTCAGCTAGCCGGACCTTTCCGTCCACCGAAATGCGCAGCTTGGCGGTCTGGCGCGTCTGGCGCAGCAAAGAGACCTCGTTGATGGCCAGGGCGTTGTGATGCTCGCCGCGACCGTCGCTGGCGGTCATGCGGAGCGGATGGATGATCGCCGTCTCGGCGGCGTTGATCCGCTCGAGCAGGCCCTCCTCGCAGTACTCGTTCATCAGGAACCCGACCGAGCCTCGGTTCATGCCGTAGATCGGCTTGCCGGTCTCGAGGTGCCGATGGAGCGTTTCGAGCATGAACCCGTCACCGCCCAGCGCCACGATGACCTGAGCTTCGCTCTCCGGCGTGTCGCCGTAGCGGCGGGCGAGCGCTTCACGGGCCTCCTCGGCCTCGGGGCGGTCGCTGGCCACAAAGGCCACGCGGGTCACCATGGGCTGAGCGTTGAACATCGCGGCGGCACAAGCGGCCAAGCGGGGCGGCTTGTCAAACGCCTCAGTTCGCCCCGACCGCCTGCCGGAAGGCGTTGCCGGCGACCTCCTGCGGCACGGGCCCAAGCACGCCGGACGCGCGGTCGGTCAGGCCGCCCGAAGGGAAGCCGTTGTTCAGGCGTTGGACCATGTCGAGAATGGTCGGATAGACGCTGCGATCGATGCCCACGGCGGTACAGGCGAGCGCCAGAAGCTCGGGGCGATCAGAATCGATCGCGCGTCGGACGTGCTCCTCATCAAAGCCCCCCAGCCGCGACAGCGCGGTGGCGAAGAGTGTCAGACGGCCCTCCCGCAGCGCGCGTACGAGGTAGCCGGCCCGTAGCTGTCCGGCGGCGTGGAGCTTCTCGATCAGCCGCCGCTCCATGTCCTCGCGCTCGCCCTCCCGGGCGACGATCACCAGGCCTTCGGTCTCGGCCGGCGCGTTGCCGTGCGCATCGCGGAGGGTGTCGGCAATAGCCTGCTCCAGCTTGACGGCGTCCAGGCGGAACCGGTCGCTCAGAGAGGCGCGCAGCGACTGGCCCACCCAGATATAGAGCTGCAAGGCGAGATCGGCGGTGAGCCGCGGATGGCGAGAAAGGGGCGTCCGCAGCGCGGCGACCTTGCGGGCTGCGGCCACCAGCTGGCGCATGTCGTCGTCGCTGAGCTCGGCAGTCGGGTTGTTGGCCAAGGCGGTCAGCACGGCGGGCTCGCCCTGTCGGAGGATGGCGGCGACCACGACGCCCCCCAGTCGGGGGCGGCGGGCCACCTCGATTTGGTGCTCGATGGTGGCCTCCACCAGGAGACGCACGAGGTCGTGTTCCTTCAGAACGGGGCTGGACGCGATGACTGGACGGGCGATCTCGATCTCGTCGAGGGCCAGGACATTGATCAGGGCCGGCGGCGCCCAGTCCGCCGTGGCGAGGCGCTCGGCCAGGCGGCGGCGGATGTCACGCTCGGCCTCGATGACCAGGGTCATGAAGATCGAGGACAGCAGTCCTTGCACAGCGGGAACCGCCACGGCCTCGTGGTCGCCACCGGCGCCGCACAGGTCCACGATACCCAGCAGCAGGCGCTCCCGGTCTCCCGGCGCGCGGCTTTTCGCCAGCTCCAGCAAGCTGTCGCTGCTCAGGGCGAGACCCAAGCCATATCCCCCAACCCGAAAGGCCCAGCCCGAGCCATTGCTGCCAAATCTGCAGAGTCCCGATGAAAACATGCTTAAAGGCGCTTAGACCAAGCGAGACCAAGGGATGGGAGGACCCGCTGCATGGCCGAACCGCTGATCCTGGCGCTCGATCAGGGCACCACCAGCACGCGCGCCATCCTGTTCGACCGCTCGGGCCAGGCGCTGGCCGAGGCCGGGCGTGCGCTGCAGCAGCACTATCCGGCCGACGGTTGGGTCGAGCACGACGCCGACGAGATCTTCCAGGCTTCCGTTGAGGTGCTGGCGGAGGCCGTGAAGAAAGCCGCCCGCACGATGGACGAGGTGGTCGCCATCGGCATCACCAACCAACGCGAGACGGTGGTGGTGTGGGACCGGGCCACCGGCCGGCCGATCCACAAGGCCATCGTCTGGCAGGACCGCCGGACGGCCGGACTTTGCGACGAGTTGCGCGAGGCGGGACGGGAGGGAGAGGTGACCGAGATCACCGGTCTCCTGCTCGACCCCTACTTCTCGGGGACCAAGATCCGCTGGCTGCTCGACCGCGTGGACGGCGCGCGAGCGCGGGCCGAGGCAGGGGAACTGCTGGCCGGCACCATCGACAGCTGGGTGATCTGGAAGCTGACCGGCGGCCGCGTTCACGCGACCGACGCCACCAACGCTTCGCGGACTCTGCTCTACGACATCCGCAAGGGCGCCTGGTCGGAGGCGATGAGCGAGATGCTGCGCGTCCCGCTGTCGCTCATGCCCGAGGTCCGGGACTGCGCCGGCGACTTCGGTGACACTGAGGCCGGGCTGTTCGGGCGGGCGATCCCGATCCGCGGCGTCGCGGGCGACCAGCAGGCGGCCCTCATGGGACAGGGCTGCATCCGCCCGGGCGAGATGAAGGCCACCTACGGGACCGGCTGCTTCATGCTGATCAACACGGGCGAAGCGGCACCTGTGTCCCGGGCGCGCCTGCTCACGACCGTCGCGGCGCGTGTGAACGGCCGAACCACCTACGCCCTCGAGGGCGCGATCTTCATCGCGGGCGCGGCGCTCCAGTGGGTGAATGAGGGCCTCGGGGTCTCGGGCGGGCCTGCGGCCGTCGAGAAGCTGGCGGGGAGCGCCCGGGACGACCACGGCGTGGTCCTGGTCCCCGCGTTCACGGGGCTGGGCGCCCCCTGGTGGGACGCTGGCGCCCGCGGCGCGCTCTTCGGGCTGACGCGCGACACGGGCCTGCCGGAAATCGCCCAGGCGTCGCTGGACGCCTCCGCCTTGCAAACCCGCGATCTGATCGAGGCCATGCGCTCCGATGCTCCGCAGGCCTTCAGCGGCAATGTGGAGCTCCGCATCGACGGCGGCATGTCGCGGAGCCTTTGGTTCAGCCAGCGGCTGGCGGACCTCACGGGTGTGGGCGTCTGCCGCGCGACGTACCAGGAGACGACGGCGCTCGGCGCGGCGCTGTTCGCCGGCCTCGGGGCGGGGCTCTACGCCTCCCTGGAAGAGGCCGCCTCGGAGCGGCCGAAGACCGAGAGCTTCAAGCCCGGCATGGATGTTCACCGCCGTGAGGCTGCCTACGCCCGCTGGCTTGACGCGGTCACCCGGGTGCGGACCTGATCGACCTGCCGCCCGACATCGTTCGCAACGCACGTGCGCTGGGCGGTGAGAGCGCGCGTTGGCTCGACAGGCTGCCAGCGACGGTAGCGAGCCTGGTGAAGGATTGGGGCCTCACGCTGGGCTCCGCGCTGGCGGGCGGCAACAGCGCCTATGTGGCGGAGGTGACCACGGGCGATGGGCAAGCGGCCGTGCTCAAGGTGGCGATCGCCGGCTACGAGCCGCTCGCGGGCGAGGTGCGCACCCTGGAACTCGCCGCCGGCCGCGGCTACGCGCGTCTCCTGCAGGCGGACCTCGGCCGCGGCGCCATGCTGGTGGAGCGTCTGGGCGCCCCCTTGTCGGCGGCAGGCCTGTCCGTCGATGCGCAGATGGAGGTGATCTGCGGCGCGCTCCGGCGCGCCTGGCAACCCGCGGCGAATGCAGTCGGCCTGTCGACCGGCCTCGAAAAGGCCGACTGGCATACGGACTTCCTGCGCCAGACCTGGCCGGAGCTCGGCAAGCCGTGCTCGCAGTCTCTCGTCGAGCTGGCGCTGGCTTTCGCAGCCCGGCGGCGCGCGGCGCATGACCCGCCCACGGCGCGACTGCTGCACGGCGATCCGCACGAGGACAACGCCCTGGCCGATCCGCTGGAGCCGGGCGGCTACCGTTTCGTCGATCCGGATGGCCTGGTCGCCGAGCCCGCCTACGACCTTTCGGTGCTGATGCGAGGCTGGACAGAGGAGCTGCTCGCAGGAGATCCGCTAGCCGCGGGACTGGAGCGCTGCGCCCGCCTGGCGGAGCTGACCGGCGCTCCGATGGGCGCGATCTGGGAGTGGGGTCTGGTTGAGCGGGTCTCCACGGGATTGCTGCTCGCGAAGCTCGGCGCGCCGGACCGGAGCCGCGACATGCTGGCGGTCGCAGAAGCCTGGGCCAAGGCGCCCGCTTGACGCCCGCCCTCGCGAGGAGGACTCTCCGGCAAACAATCGTATGAATGGGAGACGCCCATGGCGGACGGATCAGTTGGCGGGGTGACCTCGCTGAGGGGCAAGGTGAGCGCCGAGGAGTGGCAGGCTCGGGTGGATCTCGCCGCCCTCTATCGCCTCGTCGCCCTGCATGGCTGGGACGATCTCATCTACACCCACATCTCGGCCCGCATTCCTGGGCCGGAACACCATTTCCTGATCAACCCGTACGGGATGCTGTTCGAGGAGATCAACGCCTCCTCCCTGGTGAAGATCGACCTTCAGGGCAACATCCTCCAGGACACCCCCTACTTCATCAATCCGGCGGGGTTCACCATCCACTCGGCGATCCACGAGGCCCGGGAAGACGCCAAGTTCGTGATGCACCTGCATTCGGACCAGGGCGTGGCCGTCGCCGCCCAGGCCGAGGGGCTGCTGCCGCTGTCGCAGCATGCGCTGATCGTGCTGCCGCGGCTGGCCTATCACGACTACGAGGGCATCGCGCTGAACCTCGACGAGCGCGAGCGCCTGGTGGCCGACATCGGGAGCAAGACCCTGATGCTGCTGCGTAATCACGGCACGCTCTCGGTCGGCGACACGGCCGCCAACTGCTGGATCGGGATGTATTACCTCGAGCGCGCCTGCAAGCAGCAGGTCATGGCCATGTCGGCCGGTCGCGAGAACGTGCTGATCGCGCCCGAGGCCTCGCAACTTGAGGTGAGGAACCAGGTGGCCCGCGGAATCGGCGGCGGACTGGCCTGGCCGGGGTGCCTGCGCAAGCTGGATCGGGAGCTTCCCGGTTACGACGCCTAGCAGATAGCTGGCCACGTGCAGCGGGCGCCCTGACGAGGGCGCCCTTTCGCTTTCCAAGCCCCTGTTTCACCTGCGCAACGCAGAGCCATCCTTCTGTCACTGGACGGCGTGTATGGGCACCCCCTAAGAGCCACATCCGCGTGGCGGCAACGTCCGTGTCTGTATCGGGCGACGGAGCTTATCGGCCTTGTTAAGACGGCACTTCTTCCTCGTCGCGGCGATCGCAGTGCTCGCCATCATGCTCGTGGTGGGCGGGATGAAGGTGCTCGGCCGCAAGGCGGAGGCCGGCCCCGGTGGGGGCGCGCCAGGCGCCGCGGCGATGAAGGGCGGCGGCGGCGCTGGCGGCCGGCGTGGGGCGTTCGGGGGGCCGACCCAGGTTTCGGTGGCCGTGGTGCAGCCGCGCGCGTTCGCCGACACCATCGAGGTGCTGGGGGTCGCCAAGGGGCGCCAGTCGGTGACGCTGACGGCGGCGACCACGCAACTCGTGGAGCGCGTGCGCTTCACGGATGGCCAGCAGGTGTCTCGCGGGGCCGTGCTCGTCGAGCTGCGCGCCACTGAGCAGGGTGCGGCCATCGCCCAGGCGGAGGCGCGCCTGGTGCAGGCGCGGCGCGCACACGAGCGCTACCGCACGCTGGGCCAGCAGGGCTTCGCCTCCAAGGCCGCCATCGACGAGACTGAGGCCGCCTATCGTACGGCCCAGGCTGACCTGGCCGCGGCCCGCGCCCGAGAGTCAGACCGCGTCATCCGCGCCCCGTTCTCGGGCGTGGTGGGCCTTTCCGACGTGACGCCGGGCGCCCTGGTGAACCCCGGTGCGCCCATCGTGACGCTGGATGACCTCTCGGCCGTCCGCGTCGATTTCCAGGTTCCCGAGCGCTACCTCAGCCAGCTCTCTGAGGGGCAGGCGATCCTCGCCACCGTGGACGCTTTCCCTGGCGAGACGATCACCGGCCGCATCGCCGGCATCGACACCCGCGTGGACGAGCGGACCCGGGCGATCACCGCTCGGGCCGAGTTCCCGAACCCGGGTCGCCGCATCAAGGCCGGCATGCTCGTGCGCGTCGGTGTCTCCCGCGGCGATCGTCAGAGTGCGAGCGCGCCGGAGAGCGCCGTCTCGGTGCAGGGCGACAACGCCTACGTCTATGTGATCCGCCAAGCGGGCGAACGCACTGTGGCCGAGCAGCGGCCGGTGCTGACCGGGGTGCGGCAGCAGGGCTTCGTCGAGATCCGCGACGGCGTGCGGCCGGGCGAGCGTATCGTCGCCGACGGCCTGAACAAGATCCAGCCGGGCCAGCCGATCCGGGTGGCCGGCGCCGGCGGGGGCGCGCGTGGCGGCCAGGCCGGTCCCAGGCCTCAGGCCACCCCGGGCAGTGGAGCGCCGGCCCAGAACGCCGGGCGGTCACCCGCATGATGCTCTCCGACATCTCGGTCCGCCGGCCCGTCTTCGCCGCCGTCGCGGCGATCATCCTGTGCGTCGTCGGCCTTGCGTCGTTCGCCGCGCTGACCGTGCGCGAGCTGCCGTCGGTCGATCCGCCGGTGGTCTCGGTGTCCACCACCTACCGCGGCGCCTCGGCCGAGGTCATCGAAGAACGCATCACCGAGGTCATCGAGCGGCAGCTGGCCGGCATCGAAGGCGTCGACCGGATCAATTCGGCGTCCCGCGACGGCTCCTCGCGGATCAGCATCTCCTTCACCCTGGACCGCGACCTCGACGACGCGGCCAATGACGTCCGCGACGCGGTGAGCCGGGTCACGGCCCAGCTTCCCGAGCAGGCGGACCCGCCGCAGATCCAGAAGGCGAACGCCGACGCCTCGCCGATCATGTTCCTGAGCTTCACGTCGACCACGCTGAACCGGCTGCAGCTCTCGGATTACGCCCAGCGCTACCTCGTGGAGCGGTTCTCCACGGTGCCCGGCGTGGCCAACGTCGGTGTCGGGGGCGCGCAGTTCTACTCCATGCGCATCTGGCTTGATCCCGACGCGATGGCCGCGCGCGGCGTCACCGTCGAGGACGTGGAGGCGGCGCTCAACTCGCAGAACCTCGAACTGCCCGCGGGCTCGCTGGAAGCGCCGACCAAGGATTTCACCATCCGGGTGGCCCGGGGCTACTCGACCCCGGCGCAGTTCGCCCAGCTGCCGGTCGTGCCCAGCCGCACGAGTGCGTCCGCCGCCCAGGCATCAGCCGCGGTCGGCGGCTCGGCTTCGGTGGCGGGCGCGCCGCAGGGCGTGACCCGCGACGTCGCCACGACAACGTCGACGCAGGCCTACATCACCCGCCTGGGCGACATCGCGCGGGTGGAGGAGGGGCCGGACGAGCATCGCCGTAGCTTCCGCTCCAACGGCCGCGATCAGGTCGGCATCGCCGTCTTCCGCCAAAGCCTGGCCAACGACCTCGAAATCTCCGACGGCGTCCGCCAGACGATCGCCGAGATCAAGACCGGGCTGCCGAAGGGCACCGACCTGCAGGTCGCGGTCGACTACACAGAGTTCACGCGGCACGCGATCGAGGAGGTCTGGATCACCATGGCCATCTCGCTAGCCTGCGTGGCGCTGGTCAATTTCCTGTTCCTGGGCACCTGGCGGGCGGCGCTGATCCCCACCGTGGTGGCCCCGATCTGCATCCTTTCGACGTTCATCGTGCTGGCCCCGCTGGGCTTCTCGATCAACCTGCTGACGCTGCTGGCCCTGGTGCTCGCCATCGGTCTGGTGGTCGACGACGCGATCGTGGTGGTCGAGAACATCCAGCGGCGCATCGACGAAGGCGAGCCGCCGATCGTGGCGGCCCAACGTGGCGCGCGGCAGGTGTTCTTCGCCGTCGTTGCGACGACCATCGTGCTGATCTCGGTGTTCGCGCCGCTGATGTTCATGCCGGGCTTCACGGGCCGGCTGTTCGTGGAGCTGGCGGTGGCCGTGGCGGCCGCCGTGGCGTTCTCCGCCGTGCTGGCGCTCTCGCTGTCCCCCATGCTGGCGTCAAAGCTGCTGCGCCCAGCGAAGGGCGAGGGGCGTCTCGCCCGCGCTATCGACGGGGGGATGGATCGGCTCAAGTCGTCCTACCACGCCTCGCTGGAAGGCCTGCTGGGCAAGCGGAAGGCCTCGTTCACCGCCTCGGGGCTGGTGCTGGTGCTCGCCGGGCTTGCCGTGGTGGTCTTCAACATCCTGCCGAAGGAGCTGACGCCGGAAGAGGATCGCCGACGGGCGCAGGTCTCCATCGTCGGCCCCGAAGGCGCAGGCTACGACTACACCAAGGCGGCGGCCGCCCAGCTCGAAGCGATCCTGATGCGCTATGTGCAAGAGGGGGTGCTGGATCGCTACGTGCTCTCCATGCCGCGCTTCGGCGGTGGCGGCGGCGGCAGCTTCAACAGCGCCGGTGGCAACACCATGCTCTCGGAGAACGCGGGCATGAGCACCCAGGAATACGCCGCCAAGCTCAACAGTGAGCTCGCCAGCATCACTGGCGTCCGCGCGATCGTGTCCCCGGAAGGCGGCCTTCAGCGTGGCGGACCTGGCGGCGGCGGGGGCGGCGGCTCGAGCGTGCAACTGATCGCCACCGGCAATGACTATCCGGAGATCGAGCGCAGGATCCGCCCGATCCTGACCGCGGCCGAACAGAACCCCGGCCTGTCGCGGCCGCGCATCGACTACGAGCCGACGAGCCCGCGGGTGGTGGTCGACATCGACCGCGACAAGGCGGCCAGCCTCGGCGTCTCGGCCCAATCGGTCGGTCGGGCGCTTGAAACCATGTTCGGCTCCCGCCGCGTGACGACCTACATCAAGGCCGGCCAGGAATACGACGTGCTGCTGCAGACCGAGCGGTCCCAGCGGCAGACCGAGGAAGACCTCAAGAACATCTATGTGCGCACCAGCTCCGGTGAGCCGGTGCCGCTGTCCTCGCTGGTGACCACCCGCGTGCGGGGCGACACCCCGGACCGGGCGCGGGTCGACCGATTGCGGGCGATCACCCTGACCGCCCAGCTCAATCCGGGGTACTCGATGGGCGAGGCCATCGATTTCCTGCAGGCCGAGGCCGACCGCCAGGCCGGCGGGTCCGGTGTGAAGTGGGGCGGCGGTGCGCGCGACTACCTGGAGTCCTCGAGCGCCGTCGGCCTGGCTTTCGGCATGGCGCTGCTGCTCGTCTTCCTGGTTCTGGCTGCGCAATTCGAGAGCTGGATCCATCCCAGCGTGATCATGCTGACCGTGCCGGTGGCGGCGCTGGGCGGCCTGTTCGGGCTGCTCGTCGCCGACTCCTCGATCAACACCTACAGCCAAATCGGCTTGATCATCCTGGTGGGGATTGCGGCGAAGAACGGCATCCTGATCGTCGAATTCGCCAACCAGCTCCGCGACGAGGGCCTATCCATTCGCGAGGCGGTGATCGAGAGCGCGTCCCTGCGGCTGAGGCCCATCATCATGACGTCGATCTCCGCGGCAGCCGGCGCCATTCCGCTGATCGTTTGGGGCGGCATGGGCGGCGAGGCGCGCAAGACGATCGGGGTGACGATCTTCTTCGGGGCGATCTTCGCCACGCTCGTCACGCTGTTCATCGTGCCGGTCTTCTACAACATGCTGGGTCGGTTCACGAAGTCGCCGCAGGCCACCGCCCGACGGATCGAGGCCTTCGAAGACGCCGAGAAGGGCCGGGTCGCCAACGCGGCCGAATAGCCCAACGCCCGAGAAAAAAGGCCTTCCCCGGCAGTCGGGGAAGGCCAGGGTTATGGGACGCCGCCAGGCTGCGCGGGGGACGCCGCCTGGCGCGCTCCGCGTCTGCGCTTGGGGTTCGCGGACGCGGAAAGATGTCGACCGGACAGCAGGCTCGACGAGCTGACGATGCTCCCGCCGCAGGCACGCGTCAAGGTTGTTGGTCTGATGAAATCGCCTGTAGGAAGAGCGGCTCCTACGACGGTTTGTAGCCAGTCTCGACCATCAGGTAGGCGATGAGGTCGCGGCGATCGTTGGCGTCCTTCAGGCCGGCAAACGTCATCTTCGTGCCCGGCAGGTAGTTCTTAGGATCGGCCAGCCACTGATCGAGATGCGGGCCGTCCCAGGTGATGTTCGCCTGCTTCAGCACGTCCGAGTAGTTGTACTTGGCCACGGAGGCGGCCTTCCGGCCGAACACGCCGTGCAGGTTGGGCCCGGTCATGTTGGCCCCCCCGGGCGTGATCGTGTGGCACGACCGGCAGAGGCCGAACTTGGCCTGACCGTTGGCGAGGTCAGCCTGGCTGTAGGGGGCCGGATACGAGGCGAGCAAGGCGGTCTTCTCGCTGTCGCTGAGGGCAGGAGCCGCCGTCCCGGACTGTCCGCCGGTCGCCGCCTGACCGCTCTCCGTTGTCTGCCCGCCTTGCGACTGGCCGCAGGCCGTAAGGGCGGCGGCGACGGCGGCGACGGCGAAGATCGAACCGGGTTGGCGCATGTAGGTCTCCTCGGGCGAAAGGCGCGGCAAGCTAGCGCACGGAAGAGGGGATGCAAGCCACAGGTTGATCCCGCTAGCGCTGCCTGCGCCGCTCCCGGTTCACCGCTTCGTCGAGCGCCTGCAGGAACCGGGAGCGCGCCTGACGGTCGAACGGCTTGGGTCCCCCCGTCATCTCACCGATCGCCCGCAGGTGCTCGGCCACCGAACGCTGAGCCAGCGCCTGTCCGATCGAGTCGGCGGTGAACACCCGGCCATTCGGCGCGATCGCCGCGCCACCCGCCTTCAGCACGCGGTCAGCGAGTGGGATGTCGTTGGTGACCACGATGTCACCCGGCTGGGTCCGCTCCGCGATCCAGTCGTCGGCTACGTCCGGCCCGGCGTCGACGATCATGCGCTCTATGTGAGGCGACGTCGGGATCTGGATGAAGCTGTTGGAGACGACGGTCGTCGTCAGCCCGTAGCGGTCGGCCACCTTGTAGACCTCGTCCTTCACAGGACAGGCATCGGCGTCGATGAAGATGCGCATGGAGGCGGGTTACCGGGCGGAGCCGATGGCGTCGAGAGGTCTGGTGCCGGATGCAGGACTCATAGCTCGAGGGGAAACGGGTGCCTCACATTCATTGTACCCCCAATTATACCCCCTCTTAGCCCTCGCTAGAGCTCTACTAACCCCTAGTGCTGGAAGGTTCAGCAGACGGTGGCCCATCATGCGAGCGCGTCAACCGGGTTACCTTCATCGGAAGTTGCCGGGTCTTCGCCTTGTCGGTTGGGACGGAACTGTCGGCCCATGCTCCGGCGGGCAGATTGTAGCGAGTCGTAGAAATCGTCGGCTGCGAGACTAAGACTTTCTGGCATCAACGCCTGTTTGACGGCGTCGGTGTCCCACTCCTTGTTGAGCTGCTTGGCGAGCGCAAACACAACCGCGCGACCGACCCGGAGGACCATGCTTTTTTCAGCCTGCCGCAGCGCAGCTTCGCGCATGCTGTCGACGTCTGCCACGGTGGCGTACGACACTTCTAACGCCTCGCGCATCTCGGCGATCGAGGGGTACAACATGCTAACGAAGAGCTGGCCGTTCTCGTAATAGCGAGCCGCCCGACCTCGCAGCTGCTTCTCATCTATCTCTTCCTGGGTCCGGAGCAGGACAATGTCGGGGGCCCGCTCGCGGTCCTTCCATAGGTCGGCTGCCTTGGCTCCCTGCGGAGCGAGGTTGAGGTCTACGTGCTTCGTTCTTGGACGTGATCCTCCCGAAGAGCCTTCGCCTTCTCGGGTCGCTTGGGTGCCAACCCCCGACGCTGAGTCCACAAAGCGAATGCCGGTGGGCGTGGCACGAGGAGCGATGCGCCGCACCCGGAGATCATCAAGCAGCTTCTGCAGCTCGTCGCGGATGTCGTCGTTGGACGTACTCTCTGGTGCAAAGGAGCGGATGATTTCGATCAGCCAGTGCGGTCGATGTTGAGCGACGAGGTCCGCGAAGTGCGACGCCTGCACCGTGTCTTGTTCCCCGGCCTGGTACCGGAGAAATTGCCGATAAGCTTCGGGTAATACCGGCGCATTGTCCGGCAGCTCTATGTGGACGGAGATGTGCTTCGACCCGAAAGGAATGCCGAAGAGAGGGGCGTTGATCGACCACCCACGCCCGGTCTTCACATCGTACAGCTCATCCTTGTAGACGATGCCGGCCAAGCTCAGGGCCGATTGAATGGCACCGCTGATCGAGCGGTTGTGGCTGGGGGATTTCTCGTACGGCGGGTCGTAATAGTAGTGGATCTTGATGCCTCCGGCTGCCTCCACGGTCTCGGTGCGCTCAAAAGCGCCGGCGGCCGCGCGCCGCGGAAGGGGTTCAAAGATCCGGCTCCCATCGCCAAGCTTATGCGTGCCGGTCTGGAGCACGACCCGGACACCATCCGGTAGCCGATAGAACCGGTGGTACAGGTAGGTTGCTAGCCATTGGGCGTCGAGCGTCGGATCGCCGTTGTAGGGATCCCGCGCCGTTTCCTGCTCGGTTTCATTTCCAAGAAGTCGAACCTCCGTCCAGTCGTCGCGAAGATCGTACCCTTCCTCCCGCGCTAACTCGGTGACGTTTATGACTTCTATGAACTCGCCATTCTCGAGTTGCCGCCGGAGACGTCCATAGCGGCCGTCGCGCTGGCAGAGGATCACCTCGTTCACTTGGCCAGCCTTGCATGAGCGGTAGATCATCCCGAGCTTGTTCGAGGGCAAGGAAGCTACCTTGGCACCCATGCCAAAGTTTGCGTCCAGCCCCTTCTGTTTGCGGATGGACGACGCCAAGTCGCACATCCGGTACAGCTCCCCCGCGTCCATGCCGGGCCCTGTGTTCCAGATCGCGAGTTTCGGAGCGCCACCGAAGTCGACGACGCGAAAAATGACTTGCCTCTGCCCCTCCGGAGCTTGGGCCGCCGCCTCAAGCGCGTTCTTGGTGAGCTCGCGGATCATCATCATGCGCGGGCAGCGCTCAATGGTGGTGGCCACCAAGAAGTCGGTATCGTCAATCTGGATTGGGGTGATAGTTGCCGCGTCCATTGCCTCACCTACAGCTTGAAGCGGGACTTGCGGGTTCGCGGTGCGTCGAACCGCGCCTCCACGCCCGCGATAGCTTCGCGCAGCGCTCGCACGATCTTCTTCACCTCAGCGTCTTCATACTCGTAGACCTGTCGGTTGGAGAGGTTTCCGATCCGAGCGATCGCCTCGATCGCCTTCGTGGTCCTACTCTCCGCCAGCGCGCGGAATTTATCGCGTTTCTGAGACAATGCCGGCGATCCTTGCCCACCGTTTTCCAAAATTACGTCCAGATAGATCCACGGACTGTCGGTATTTGCAATGGTGACGGCGCTCGGCGGTTGCAAGCGACTGACCTAAGGTGCGATACGTCGTGGTCCGGCCTCTCCGCTGCGGGGGCTGGCCGATGATCCGCGCTGACGAGCTCGCCTGGCGAGACGGTGCCGGCAGCGTCGCGCACCGGCGACGGGGGCGATCGGTAGTGTCGGCCTTGAGGAGGCGTCGTTTTGAACATCAAGCGGGGCCACACCGTCAGACGATTCCCGCCAGCTAAGATCCAGACTTCGGTTTGACTAAGTTGCTCTCAGAAGCCGAATGGGCGGCAGTCGCGGCAGAGATAGATGCCTGCCGCGCTGCGCTTCGCGATTGCGAGCGAGCGTTCGGATATACCTACGACCGAGGAGAGTACGAGGAAGACGAGCGGTTCTCCGACGCGAAGCGATATCTCGGATATCGCCTTCGGCAAGCACACATCTGCATGCTGATCCTTCTTGAGCGCCTACAGCTGCCAATGATGTTTGCCGAATATCAAAACGGCTTTTCGGCTTTCGCTGACAAGCTAGACGACGTTGGTCATTCATCTCATGACCCAGAAGACCTATACAGCGACCCCCTGATACACATCGGTCAGACGTTCGATGGTCTGTCGTCCATGCTGCGTGGGCATGCAGATCCGAATGCGCGACAACTCCAACTCTTCGAGCAAATACTGCGGCAGACGCCTTACATTCTCGCGGACCAAGGAATCAAACCCTTGTCTGAGAAGGATGTGCGGAAGCCGCTGTACGATTTCCTGAAGACAGTATTCCCGGACGTCCAGCGCGAGATCCCGGTTTCACATCTATTCAAAACGTACAAAGCCGACATCGGCTCTCGAAAGCTCCATACCCTCGTGGAGGTCAAATACGCTCTAGACGAAGCAGAACTACGCCAAGAGCTGGATGGGATCTATGCCGACATCAACGGCTACGCGGGCGACGACCAATGGACGCGCTTTTTCGCGCTCTTCTATACAGCGACGCCGGTGACGGCCCCGGAGCGCATCCTTGAAGAGTTCAAACTGTCCAGGGTTGATGTGAGTTGGACGCCCATTGTGGTGCATGGCACCGGCGATAGACCGACACGTGCTAAGCGGGGACCGCTTCGTGGAGCGCCAAGCAGATCGCCCAAGATCACCCCAGAGACCAAGAAGGCTCGGAACAAACCCGGATCCTTAGCGGCGACGAAGCAGCCCAAAGGCCGGAAAGTAGGCGGATAGCTTCTGAGCCCGTCAACCGATCGAGCGAATTTGCGATTGCTCGGACTGATGTGACTTAAGTGCGGCTGTGCCGCGGGCGGCATGGCGCTACGACCTTTCCGTCGACCACGCACGTTCCGCTGCGCAGCAGTGACCCATCTTTCGCCAGCCAGCGGTGCCAACGTGTTTTCTTCATCTCACACGAACCGGCTGGGGCTAGTAACCCTGCTTCTCTGGGATGACCCCTCGCACGCCTCCTCGTGGGGCTGCTGCATCACCGGTTCGGCGAGGGATCAGGTGAACGTGTGCGTGCATGATCGTCTGCCCTGCGCTCGCCCCGTCGTTGAAACCGAGGTTGAAGCCGTCGATTGCAGGGTCCTCAGCTTTGAGCCTGGCCCGTTGCGCCGAAGCTAGCGACCACATCGCATTCAGCTCGGGCTGGAACAGCTCGCCGGGGCTTTCGAGATGCCTCTTGGGAATGAGTAGCGTGTGGCCCTGTGTGACCGCGAACGCATCGCGTACAGCCACGAAGAGTTCATTCTCGGCGACGATCCGATCCGCAGGCACCTCACAGAATGTGCAGCCGAGTTCTCGATGTTCGTAAGCCTCACGCATGCCACGGAAATCGGTGTCATCACGATCTCGCTTCATCGCGTTGCATGAATAGCAAAGCGACTGAAGGTTGGAGATGTCGTCAGACCCCTGCCTGTTCCGCGGGATGATGTGGTCGACTTCTAGGGCGCGATCGTCCGCGCTTGCGCCGCATAGCTCACACCGGAACCTGGCGCGTTTAAGAACCTCGTACTTGAGCGTCCCGCTGAGATAACCGTTTGAAGTCCTACGGTGAGCCCACGGGTCGCGCCGCCGCTTGAGGAATCCGTCGACCTTCGCGAGGCAAATACCAAGGAGCGTGTGCCTCTCAGCAGCGCTCAGGTCATCGTATCCGCAGAGTACGTATTCGCCCTTCTCATGTTCGACGATGCCGCGCCGACGGAGTACCGGCCCCGGCATGTTGCGGACGATCTCCTGGTAGTAAGCAAGCTGTGCTTCGTCCCTAACGAGCAGAGCCCGAGCCAACGCTTGCATGGAAGCTCGACCGCCATGTTCGAGCAGCGCCTGGATCATGACCGGCTGGTAGACGTGCGACATCCTCATCTCGCTGGTGAGGAAGCGCTGCAGTCGCTCGAATGCGTCGCTCATGCGTACACACGTACGTCCGAGGGCAGTGCGTTGCCGACGATAGGCGACCCGAGGCTTTGCAGTAGAGACAGCAGGTCAGCGTGCACCATCGGCCATGGTTGAGACAAATCGATCGCTGCGATTGCGATCTCGTGCCCATCCATACGGTAGCGGTGCAGGGAGCCCTTCGCGGGCGAAGCATAGACTAGGGCTCCATGCACTGGCACGTCAGGGGCTCGATCGCTCGCGTGCTTAATGTAGGCGAACAGCTGGTAGAGGTGTTGTGAGCGGAGCTTCGGAACCCCGGACGAGCGGGGAAACGGGTCTGCGTAGAACTTCGCGTCCATCACAATGGTGGCGTTGGGACCGCGAAGTGTGACGTCGGTGCGCATGATCGGCACCAGCCCTGCATCTCCGCCGGGGGACGCATCGATACGCCACCGCATGTCCTCTCGCGCGACTCGGAAATCTTTCTGCTCGTAGACATAGAAGTTGCGCAGGAAGTCCTCAAAGACACGCGACATGCGCTCCTCGTCTCGGACGATATCGGCGAAGCGGCTGCCGGTTCCTCCTTCTTCTGGGAGCATCGACCGGCATACGAACTCGCACAGCCGCATCAAGGCTGCGTACTGAGCGGTGTTCCTAAATAGCTGGACCTGTCTGAAAAGCCCCGGCCTCAGCCGGATATCGGACACGTCCCTGAGCCGTTGGAGGATCAGCCGGAGCTCATGTGCAAGCGCAGGCTGGATCTGCGCCTCGCGCGCTAGGCTGGCCGCCGTCGCCTTGATTATTTGATTGTGCAAGACATCATGCCGAAGTTCGTCGACCTGGCAGTACAGAGCGGCTCTCTGCAGACTCTGCTCCCTTAGAGTCCGATCGATCAGGATCCGTCCATGCGGGGAGCGGAGTTCTTCCTCGAAGCTGAGGTAACCGCGATCGAGGCCCCTTCGCAGGAGCCGATTGACGCCGTTGATCAGGACCCTGGCAAAGAGGTTAGGAAGGTCGGGGGAGTCATCGATCCCGACTTCTGTCGAGCCGCCCTCTGGATATCGCTCCCAGGCGTAGCAAAATAGGTAATAGAGATTTCGAACTGGGATCGTCACGGCTAGGCCGACAGCAGCCGATCGCGCCAGTCAGCGGCCTTTTTGGGCTCGTCGAACCAGTACTCCTCGAGGAGCGCCCGGATCTCCGTCTCAATGATCCGCTCGTACCAATCGGCAGAAATCGACGTTCCATCAGAGGGGACGAAGAAGCTGTGACCGATCTGGAAACCTGGTCCGAGATTGATGGTGTCGCTGCCGATCGCATCGTTCAGTTCTGCCATTCGCGACTGAATTCGATCGATCAGCCCTGGCGGTGCTCCGGCACCCTCTAGATGTTGACGGAACGCGGGTGCGGCAAACTGCGGCGTCAGAGTTAGGAAGGCAAACCGACGACGCAGCGCATAGTCGACCATGGAGAGGGAACGATCCGCCGTATTCATCATGCCAATGATGAATAGGTTGTCTGGGACGTAGAACTTTGCGTCGTCCGGACGCGCATAGGCTAACCGCGTTGCCCATCCGGAATTTCGCTTATCTTGCTCCACCAGGAGCATCAGTTCGCCAAAAATCTTCGACAGATTTCCGCGGTTTATCTCGTCGATGATCAGAACGTAGTCGCGGCCCGGATCACTCAGAGCGGCAGTGCAGAAGCGTGTAAACACGCCATCACGAAGCTCGAACCCGCCCGCTTCCGTTGGTCGATACCCCTGGACGAAATCTTCATACGCGTACGACTGGTGGAACTGGACCATCTCCAATCGGCTAGGTGCCCGATAGCCCATGAGCGCATAGGCGAGGCGCTTGGCTACAAACGATTTCCCGACGCCGGGCGCGCCTTGGAGGATGATGTTCTTCTTGGCTCGCCAGATCGTCAGGATCCGCTCGACCTCCTCGCGCGGCAGGAAGAGGCCCGACATCGCGTCGTCAATCGAATAGGGCTCTTCCTCTACAGGAAGTGGAGCTAAGTCCTCGACAGCCAAAGAGGCGACCGGATCGCTCTCGATAGGCGTTTCGATGATCTGATCGTAGGCATCGAGCAGGGCTTCAATGACCTCCTCAAACCGCTCATCAGACGGAAGGGCGGCGCGTTCGAAACGCTCGTAGGCGACGGTGCTCACTTCGTAGTTTTTCGCACGCCAGCTGTCCGTCCTAAGGTCGATATCATTGCCCAACTTCAGGCCTCTCATAGTGAGCTGGCTCAGCTGGGCCTGGTATCCCTCCGACCGGTCCCTTAAGGTGCGAACCGCAGCCTTCTGGCCGAGCTCGTTGACCAAGTCAGTCATGCCTTGGTTCAACGTGAGGTAGATCGCAGATAGGTCTTCAGCGACCAGCAAGACCACATAAGTGCCGTTCTGGGTGCTGGTCGTGATTGTCCGATTGAGCAGCGCGATCCATGGAACGTTGGCCCAGACTCCCTTTCCCAAGCTCCATTTCGTGATGATATTCGGCCGCTTGGCGAGGCTGGCGAGATTATCGAGCCGCGTTTGGATCTCGCTCATGAGTGCCCAAAGATCTGGGACCTCCTTGAAGGGCTGCTTTCTCGCGCCTTCCAGCATGTCCAGCATCGCGCCGAAGAGCGTCGCAAAGGGGCGTCCGACCAGTTTGGGTGCCTGAGGCCTGGAAACTTCTGATGGCCCTTGGCTTGCCCGGATCCGAACCATCAGTGGTTGGAAGCTGCGAGCCATTTCGCGGGCGGCCTGCGAAAGATCAGCGGCTTCGAGAGCGCTCCCTGTAATCCAACGTGTGATCCCGCCGCCGCCCTCGTCAGCGCCCGAACGGGACTTGAAGTGGCGCAGCCAGGCCGTCAGGTCAGCGAACTCCTGGCTGTGAGGCTCGAGCCTAGACTTGCGCCGGAACTCCCAGTCTCGACCAAGAGCTTGCTCGAGCTCGGCTGCTTCGTTGCTGTCTGGGTCGGGTAGCTGCGCGTAGATCGATGGAGCAGCCGCCCGCAGGCGAGCCTTGAGTTCAGCGTTCGAGAAGTCCGACGGGTGAGTCGAGGCAGCAAAGCCGAGCTCCACCCCGCGACCGGACACGATCGCGAAGAGCTGCGGGTTGCCGAGAAAGTCCTGCGCGTTTTCCCGCCGATACACTCCGAACCAGAGGTCCTTCGGGATAGCTCCCCGAACTCCACTTTGCAGGTGAAAGCCGGAGGTAAGTCGAACGTCGTAATCGTCGCCGCCAAGTTCCTGCTTCACAAGCTGGCCGAGCTTACCGAGAGCGGCGTGGATGCGCTCGTATGCCGCCCGTTCTTCTGTCGACAGACTGGCATACCGGTCACGGCTCCGGCTAAGCCGGAGAAGCTCGATATCGGAAGGCGCTATGCGGACCGGCTCCTCCTGAGCCACTCCAACGACGCGAAATCCGAGCTGCTCGAGCTTCGCTTTGACTGTCGCGTCGCCACCGCTGAAGTCACTCGCCTTGAGCGGACCTTCTTCTGGGTACTGCTTTCCGACAGCGACTCCCACGATAGCCTTGCTGTCGTAGCTCTTGCCGTCGTGATGGAGAAAGTAGGTGCGGGAGGGCCCGTAGCCGTAGTGCGAGAGAAAAGCCTCTCGCCCTATCTGGTCGTACTCGGCAATCGCCTCCAGAACTGCGGAACGATCGCTCAACGTTGAAAGCGGCATACTCCCCCACACCCGATGCTGCAGCCGCGACCAACGTGCAGTCAGGCGAGCAGCTGATCAACCGTCGAGCGTCGCAGGAGCGACATGAGAGTACCTGCCTTCCTGCTGAGCCTCGGCTGCACGCTCACAGTGAGCGTGGCTCACGCTGACCCGTGCAAAGCGCCGCTCCCCTCATCGGGCACAATCTTCAGCGGACAGGTCCGCTATGTTGGAGACGGTGATAGCCTCTGCGTTGGGCAGGCATCAAACCCAGCGACCTGGATCGAGGTGCGTATTGCCGATTTCTACGCGCCGGAATTGAATACGAGCGGCGGTCAGGATGCGAAAGTCGCGCTGCAGCGTTTGGCGCTCGGGCGAACGCTTCAGTGTCGAGCGGGCAAACGCTCCTACGATCGTGTGGTCGCCTGGTGCACCCTAGACGGTCGGTCGTTGGCTGACGGAATGCGTCAAGCCGGGATCATGGAAGGTGGCAACGGCCGCTGAGCTCGCCGCTCTATTCCCTCTGATCGGGTCCTTCTGAAAGTCTCTGTGGCCGCCGCGGGGGCGCTGAGCCGCCGCGCCAGACAGGTCGCCGGCATTGCCATAGACCTCTTGAGAGCGGTGTCGCGATGTCACGTGCTTGGGACGACACCGTGACACCCGCTCCAGCAGAGAATACACCTTTGTATCGGTAGGTCGTTCATACTTGTTGGAGATTGCGGTGTCGCGGTGTCGCTCGACACCTGACTAGTCTTCAGAGATCACGTTCCCATATGCGCGCCCCGCGCTTCCCCCTCCCGGGCCGCCAACCGCACCGTCGCATCGCTTCGACGACCGCCTTCTCAGTGGGGCCGAAAAGTCGTCCTTTCGGCATGTCGAGAGCTCCTGAAGCCACCTCGGTGAGGGTAACGCTGAGCTTTGGCTCGCCATGCTCGTCCCGCTCGCGCAGAAACTTCGCGATCTCCGCTTCCCACTCTGTGTGCTCGAGCCGCTCGCGCTGCTCGAGGAGCATGTGCTCTCGCTCGAACTCAGGTGAGGGGTGCCATTTTTCCCCAGCGCGATACGCGGCATGAGCCTCCGCAAGGAGCTGATCCCGATCGGCCTGAAGGCCATCCGTGTTGATCAAGTCGCCCACGCGGACTGGCCAAAACCGCCGCGCCCCCGTGACGTCCTTCAGATACGTACCGTTGTTCGTAGTGCCGATTAGAATGCATTGGCGTGGCTCCTCGACTTCGAGGCGTTCGTAGGGCGGGCGATACTTCTCGACCGACCGCGTAATGAAGGCCTTCAGCAGGTTCGTGTCGGCCTTACCGAGCGCCTGCAGCTCCGGGATCTCGATCAGCCACTTGCCGCGAAGGTGCTGAGCCGTTTCCTTCCCGGATCCAAGCTCGGGAAGATGGTCAGAGTACCATTCGCCGCCCAGGATACGGCACACGGTCGACTTTCGAGCCCCTTGGGCTCCCTCCAGGATCATCATGTAGTCAAGCTTGCATCCGGGCTGCTCGACACGGGCGATCATGCCTACCAACGTGTGGCGACCGATCGCGCGCGTGTAGTCACTGTCGGGCGCGCCGAGGTAACGTGGCAGCCAATGGCCAAGCCTTTCGATGCCGTCCCATCGCAATCGCGCGAGGTAGTCCCTCACGGGATGGAACGTCTCGTCGCGGGCGACTGCCTCCACCGCGCGTCGAGCGGTATCGTGCGACAGGGAAGTGAGGCCTAGTCGTTGCAAGTGGGCCGTGGCGAGGGTGATCTCATGATCGGTGATGCTCGTTGGCCGGGAAAGCTCCCTACGATCGCCCCCGGCGGCGTCGGGCAGGTTTCGCGTGAGTACGGTGGTGCGCTGCATTTCATCGTAGCGAAACACACTCCGAAGCTCTGACTGAGTGCGAAGAAGAGCCATGGCATTGGCCATGTTGGACTTCGGCTCCCCAGATTTGGTGCGTAGGAGCGAAGCGCCCTCCGAGTTGGTCCAGGCTCGTAGCACTTGGCGCTCGTCGATGGCCCAGTCAGCGAGGTCCCCGTCCTCATCGAGTCGGGATCGGAAGGTCCTCTCGTCGCCGTCCGCGGCCCTAACCTCCAGAGCCAAGCGAAAAGCCCTGGCGCTCCGAGAGTTATCACGACCGCCGGGCCGCGAGTGACTGGCGGTAGGGACCCGTGACACAGCCACATCGGAACCGCTCAATCGGGGTCCATGATGATCAGCCACCCGACGGAGGTCGTCCGGTTGCAAGACTCGAAGGTCTGTGGGCAGCCCCGGTTCAAACTGCCCCGTATAAGCGAAGTACCGGCCGCCCAGGTAGACCTCGATGCCGGGCGGGTGAGCGCCGCCCGCTTTCTTCCAGGACCGCCCGATCGCCTGCCCCTTAGCTCCAAGCGCGTGTAGGAACTCCGATCGGAGCCGCGCTTCGTAGAGGAAGTAGATCTTATAGCCGGTCTCCGAGGGCGATATCTCGGTCGTCGAGTTGACGTCCGCCACCAACGCTTCTGCCCACACCTCCGTGATGCCGGTGGCAGCGTTGCGGCAGGTGTCGAGGTCGATCCCGCCGAGCTCGTAGTCCCCAGTGAGGCCAGTGCCAAGCTGGACACCCAGCCCGCATAACCTTCCCGCCTGTCGTATGGTGGACAATCTTCGGATGGCGCGTCGCATGTCCCCCCAGGTGTGAGGATCATTGGCTTTTGCAGGACCAGAACCGTTGGCGGAGTACGGAACTTTGCGAAGCTTGCCGTCGCCATCTTGTTGTTCGCGCCATGCTACCCAGATCGGCACGTCTCTGAAGTCAGCCACTTCTCGCGGCAAGCTCGCCCTATGAGCATGATCAAGGCTTTTAATCATCGCGGTTCTCCCGCCCGCCGGCGCGAGAGCACCCACTGTTCGACGTCGCTGCTCATCCAGCCGCGCGCTCTCGGGCCAAGCTGGATACCAGCCGGGAAATTGCCCGCCGCAATAGCTGCGTAGATCCAGCTCCGACTAAGGCCGGTGAGCTGGAGTACTGCGGGTAGGCGAAGCACGCAGGTAGGGACGGGCTGAGCAGGTGGAGGGGAGGTGTGGAAGCCGTGGTGCATATTGGGATCCTTCTGGCGAACAGGTCGCCAAGGGAGCCCAGAGGTTTTCGGTAGTCAGCACCTCTGCCGGCAGGCTGATCGGCTTGCCCGCGGCCTACCTGCGCCTACGTGCGCGGCGGATCCAGCCCTCGATAGTGCGCACGTCTACGGGCGGCTTCGGGCTTGGCTCGCCTTGTGACCACGGGCCCTTCCGCTCCGCCTCCGCTTCGCAGAGATGATCGTGCAGATGCTGTGCAAATTTCACCTGCGTGGACTCAGGGGGAGCTGAAACGAAGGCGTCTATTGCCTGCTGGATGTACTGCCTCTGCAGAGCCTGATGAGATCTTTGAGACTTCGCCTCGCCGCCACGTTGAGAGATTGGGTTCTTCTGTTGCGGTGCCGTGGCAGGACCGCCGGGGTGACCGACGGAAGGCAGCGGCGTGGCCGCACCCGGCCCCGTGAGCAGAACTGCGCGCGCGCGCACGCGGTTGGCGGCTTCCAGCCAGGTCGGGATGACGGCAATGGAGGCTCCTTCCTTGAGCCAAGCCGTTGGGGAGCGGATGTAGGGGGGGCCAAGGGCAGCTAGTCTCAGCTCCACATCGTCCAAATGAGCTTCAACGTTGGCCTCGAGCTCCCATGGTCGAGTGTCAGGCCACCCAGAGTACTTGCCAGCGGGCAGCCAGGCGAAGGTCCAGCCTTGCCGAGCATCGCGCTCAGTCTCAGCGGGGTCGAGGCCGGTGAAAATCATCGCCGCCTCGCTCAACAGCCACTGATCGCGCGCAAGCAGTCGGCGCAGGCGCTGCCACTGTCGAAGCCGTCTCCATGCAGGCGAGGTCTTCGGTTTCGTGGTTCGCGCCAAAGATACTGCTCCAGCCAGATGAGTGCGCCATCGGCTGGTTAAGCCGACTATAGTCAGGGCTCGGGCTAAGCAGACTTCGCCATAAGCCCCGCGAATATGGCGCGCGCCGGTGCGTTGTGTTCTGGAGGCTGATACCGAACCCCTGAGCGGGACGGCGCAGTCAGATTGATGACGGAACAAGGCAGGCCAGCGGCATCGAACTTGCGGCGGATGAACTCCGCTTCGCCGCGGTCATGGCTCGACATGATCAATTGGTAGTTCTGAAGTTCAACGAGGTTCCGCATCAGGTCGACGAAGGCGGCCGCGTGGATGATGTCGTTGTGTTGCAGTGGGTCATCCATCAGCAGGGCGCGCCAGCTTGACCATGGATAAGCAGTGCTCGCGGCACAAAGAATGCTGAACCCATTCGCTGCGAGTTGCCCTTCACTCAGCACGACTTGTGGAGGGAGCGAGGTGTCGTAAAGGGCATCATCCAGGGGGTCGCGATAGTGCAGCCCCATGTCGAATTTGGTTCGATCCTTGTGATAGTCAGCATTGAGGCGAACGGTTTCACCAGGCGTGCTGAGAAGGGCTTCGTTGAAGTCATCGATGAGGCCGTTCAGCGGCGTCAGGAACTGGGTCGAAAACGTGCGGGCCTCCTCCCGGAGCTTCTCCGCGAAAGCCTCAACTGCTGTGTGCGCATCCTCCGACGTCTTGTAGGCTTGCCTCGCATTCTCCAGTTGAGTCCTCAGCTCTACCGCGTGAGGTTCAGGGTCGTCGGCGGCGGTTTCTCCGCCCACCTTCTTCATCTGAGCTATGAGCGCTTGTAAGTCCTGGTGCCGAAGACTCTCCTCGAAGGCCGCTACCAGGCTGGCCCGTTCATCTTCAAGTCGATCGAGGTCGCGCAGCCTTTCGCCAAGTTGTGCCAATGCATTCTCCAATGCTTCGGCGTTCGGTTGGTCTGGAAGATGCGCGCTCTCCCATCGCTGCCTAAGGGCATTCACGGCTGCGGAGGCAGCTTCTTGCGCGGCCTGTACCCGCTGAACCGCTGCCCGCGCTTGCTCCTCTCGCCCGCGGACAACCCCGTCATGATCGAGCGCCTGGCGGAGATTCTCCTCGACGGTCGCGCGGGCGGCGCTGGCCAATTGGAGAGCAATTCGCGCATCTGCGATTCGTGCGTCTATCGCCTCCGTACTGGTGTCTGTGTGTCCCGCACTGGCGAGACGTTCCAGTGCTGAACGACGTGTCGAACTGTGATCTGAGGCGCGGGCTTCAGCTGCGGCTAATTCTTGCTCCACACGGGAAACCTCCGCGCGGGTTAGCTCGAGCTGAGCGGTTGTACGGGCCCGTTGAGTTTGATCCTCCGCTCCCTGCGACTGAGCCGCGGAAAGCGCAGCGACGGCAGCGGCCCTATAGCTCGCTGCCGCAGCAACTAAGTCAACCTGCGCGTTCGGAAGGAAAGCCTGGATCTGGCGCTCTAGCTCAGAGATCGCCTGTTGGTCGTCTGCTGCGTTCTTCGACGCACTCTCGGCGGCCGAGACTATCGTTTGAGCCGCCGTTATCTCTTCACTGACACTAGCCAACTCACGTTCCAAGTGAGCGAGCCTCGCATCGATTTCTGCAAGCACTGAGTCTTGAGCTAGAGCCGCTTCAACAGCGAGCAGCTTGAGCTGCCCTGGGTCGAAATGGCTTCGGCAGACAGGGCAGGTATCATCATCATCATGCAAGTGGGTGGCGATGGACGAAACCGCAGAGGTGATCGCCGACGCACGCCTCCGTGCGTTGTCACGTTGAGTTCGTGCGGCCGCCATTTCTGCAGTCGCCCGCTCCCGCTGCACCGTGAGAGCTTGCAGTGATGCCCGCGCTGCAATTGCCTGCTGTTCGGCGGCCACACTTGCTGCCGCTGAAAGCGAGGCTTCGCTCCTCTTCGCAGCCAACCGTTCGCCAATGTTCGCCACTTCGTTGGCTTGCGTGAGGGAGGCTTGCAACCCGGCAATCCTGGTCTGCCGGGCATCGAGCGCAGCCTGAGTGGCGACTAGATCCTCAATAGTGGTTCGGAGTGTAGACAGCTGAGTTTGTAGATCTCGGACCCGTAGGTCAGCAGACTGAATTTCAGCTTCTGCACGTTTGGCCGCCTCTAAGTCCTTGCGAATATTTTCGAGAGAACGAAGATCCGCTTCGTGAGAGGAACGCAACGCAGTCGCTTCGCTCAAGGACACTTGTAGGTTCGCTACTGCATCGGAGGCGCGGGCTGCTTCTTCGGACGCGGTCTGCAGTCCCGACACCGCTGCGGCGAGTGCTTCCCCTGAAGGCATCTCGGCGAGCTGTAACGTGAACCGCTGGGGTAAATCGGCCAGACCCTCAAGCGTGGTCCTCCGCGCTAGAATCTGGCCGCGCAAAGTTTCTAAACTGGCCGCGACGCTCGCGAGGGTCTCTCCAGGCAAACCTTGCGCAGGTCGTTCGATGCCGCGGCTTTCGATGTCGACGAGGACACGTTCCAAGCGCTCATGGAAGGCGTCGTCAGAAAGCGCACCTCCAGCTCCTGCTGCGTCGCGGAGACGAACAAGGCGCGCTCGCCAGTCCTGCCACTCAGCAAGCTGACGCTCGAGCTCGGCTATGGCTTCTTTCTCACGCTCAAGGCGGCGTTTGAAGGCCAGTTCCGTTGAGCGCCCCCGCAGGCTGCTCCGTACTTCGTCTAAGCGGTCGATGCCGCTTGGTCCTTTGAGCGACTCCCATTGTTCATTACGGTCGCGGCTCGTGAAGCGCTGTTGAGCGGCCTGGCCAAGGAAGTGCGTGAACGCGAGGTAGGTGCCGATGTCTTCAATCTGGGCTGTCCAAGTGCTTCTCTTCAAAAGAGCAATGACGGCGGCGGCTGAAGCATCTTGCTTGCCAGTGCGTTCCACCGAGGCACCACCGGTGAAACCGAGTCTCGCGCTGTGGTCCCCCGCGTTCGCGCCACGACGCGTCAGATACTTCCCCTGGTCTGCCGCTTTAACGTAGCCGCTGAAACGGCGCACCTGGCCCGTCAGACACCACTCCAGTCCATCGAAGAAGCTGCTCTTGCCCAAGCCGTTTGTGCCGACCAGGAGCGTCAGACCCGGGGCCGGGGTGATCTCGACGTCAAACACGCCGAACGTCCTGAAATCCTTGAACGAGACGGAGCTTAGGAAGAGGTCGCTCATGACTGTCCCCTCCGACGCCAAGCTGCCACCAAGCCCTCCACAAGCTCGTCGGCGTCCTCACGCGGCTCCAAGCTAAGCTTGACCCACTCATCGACGGTGCCGCGCGGTACGGCTGCGTCCCACATGGCAGCGGCTCTATTGAGATTGTCGAGCGCAGCCATCGTGAAAGTCGAATCGTTTATCCAGGGACGCGCTAGAAACGTCCGCTTGATCAGATCTGCAAAGCTTGCCGCATCAGCAGCCTCGTCTGTAGGTCTGAGCCAAGCGAACTTGCGTGCGACGCGGTCGTCCCGTTCCACCAGGAGGGCTAAGGGGCGCCAGTCGTCGTTGCGTTCGCTGCCCCGCGGTCCGACAAGAAAGCATTGAAGATCTAGTACTTCATTCGGTGCCAAAAAGGACCGTGTTACGACGCACTGGTTTCGAATTCTCCGTAACGCCTCGGACACCGCTTCTAGACTCGATTGATCAGGCAGCATCCCGAGGAGAACGGTGTAACGGCCGATCCTTAGTGCGCGAATTGGGTTCGGTAGATCGTTTACCGCCAGCTGTCCGGACTCCTTGCCACCACCTCCCATAAAGGAATTTCCGGTGAGCTCTGGAGCTTCAACGGCCATCATCCCGAGTTTCGCTGCCGCATCACTCAGTCGGTTCCGCAGATTTTCAAGCGTTGCCTCTGAAGGCGTCTGGGCCGGTTGGCTCACGCAGTCTCCTTCACGATTGCTTTCGCGAGGCTCTCAAAATGTTCAGTTTCGAGGGCATCCAGCAGCATTGTCAGGGCAGCTAGACCGGTCCTGGCGGCCTGACGAAACCTCTGGTCGAGAGTTAAGACGAGTCCCCCAGCACCCGAGCGATCCGCCAAGCCTGGTTGCCCCTGATCAACGTCGCCGAGACCAACCTCGGCCTGCGATGTCAGAGCGATCGGAGTAACCAGCTGGGACAGGACAATGAAATTCGTTCGCCAGACGAAGGCGGCAGCTGCGATCGCAGTTGGCTCGCGCGCGATTAGGTCCGCCGCGCACACGTGTCCGGTTTTGACGTCAGCTGAGTCTGCACTGCGGCCAAGATTTCCCGGTTTCGCAGCGCGCGGGCCGGTAGTCGGCCATGCTGAAGCAACCGCGAGCGCCGCAGCCGCGCCTCGAATGATAGCAGGAAGCTTCCTTCGCCCCACCACCACGCGGGCGTGATCTTGATCATCGTCGGGGTCGTCTGCGGAGACCATTAGGCGCAAAAAGCGATCAAGTAGCTGAGGCTCTGCGCGGAGTTGCGGGAGCCATTGGTCCCAGATTCCGCCTATCCTGCTGCGCAAATCAAAGGCGGCGCTGAAGCCAATTGCATTACCGGGGTCACGACCCGTAGCCGCGAAAACCCTCACATGTTGATCAATGGCGGCCAAGATCCACGCGTTCAGCGCGGCATGGACCCGGGAGGCCAATTCTGCTGCGCTAGCATCGAGCGCGTTCTGTCCCGCTCCTGCCGGCACTCCAGCTCTGAAAGCTGGTAACGCCAGGTGCTCGGCGTGAGCCGAATTCATCGTGAGTGGATCGGCAAACGGCCGCCAAGCGGCGGGATTCGTCACGAGGGTTATGCGCGAGTTGTGAACCGCAAGCCGGAGCAGTGCGGCGGAGAGCGGCGCTAGGGTGTTCGGATCGTTTGGAACATAGATGTCGAGCTCAGGGGTGCCGGTGTCCCAAGCAGTTCCTATTCCTGCAGGAGCGACGTCGCCGGACCACCGCAGACCTCCACCGTGCGGCTGCACGCGGATACGGCGTGGCTGCTGCTGTTGTAGCTGTTGTTGGCGGTACCTCGCGAGCGGCAGATTAGTGCGGCGTGCCGCAGCTCTCAGCTCTTGGTCGGCGGCCGCAGGGAGTGTGGGCACTCGAACCGCATCGCCATGAATCGCGAGCCAGCGCTTATGTACTAAGTCGAACTCGCCGAGCAGTTCAGTGAATGGTGCACGTGCTGCAGCCCGTCCGGGTCCATGCCGAAGGATTGGCGCATCGACGCCAAACCTCGTTCCGCCGCATTCGAACCAGAACGGCGCTTGGTAGGCGGGCGCAGGAGGGGCTGCGACCACCCTCAAATCGTCGCCATAGACGTGCGTGAATGTGGTCTGGGCGCTTGTCTGACAAGCCCGGATTACGAGGTAAGCGGCGAGCCGATTGAGCGTGGCGGTCTCGATGATGAACGCCTCAGCTTTCAGTGTTTGTAAGACCAGCTGGACGCCAGGTCGAAGCCGTCCCCGAACGAGTTCAAGAAGGCCCAGTCCTTCCAAGTCGGCACCGAGCTCGGCATCATATCGACTCAGAAAATCAAATCCGTTGCCGAGAGCTTTCGCCGCGCGCGCTTCGTCGTCGATTGCTTCGAGCCGATTGTACAGCCCTTGTATGCCAGGCTGACGAACGATCTCGCGGATCATGCCTGCGTGATCGAACTGCCCGCTCGCAGCCGCAACCAGGTCAATGAGCCCACCGTCGCCGTTGCCGCTAACAAGAAACCTTGGAGTGGGTCGCCCCGCAAACTCTGCCACCGGCACGCTCGCGTCGCTCCAGTAGCTCTGACTCTGCACGCCGGCGATTGGGCTTGGTGCTTCCAAGCCGAAGCCAAAGGCAAGAATGATCAGATCGAAGGTACCCTGGCCCGACAGCCGATTGTCCGGGCCATCACCGACCTGACCAGGGGGCGGGTCCCGCCTGAAATCCAGTTGAAGGTCGTCGCCAACAATGCGGGAAGCTGTGACCTCGTGGCGGCAATTGACCCTGATGCGCCCCGGCAGTGCAGCCAGAATGTCTTCGAACTGAGCCTTAACGTCGGCCCGGACGTCTCGAGCAGAACCTGCCGTCCAGTCTAAGATCGGCAAATCTGCAATCGGGTCGTCGCTACCGAAAGCCGGCCAGGAGTAGATATGCGGATCTAATCGACGCTGGATGCTCGCCCGCTGCAGGGGCAAAATCTCGTCGGCCCGCTCATAGAGGTCCACATTGGCCGTGGACAGCAGAGCGACCGCTGCGGCGGCGCTCACGCCGGCCGCACCCGCGCCAACCACAGCCACTCGTTGTCCATCCTGGAGGACAGCTTGTTGTCGCAGCGCGTGCACCAAAGCGAAGGCGCGCACCTGTTGGGAGAAGAACGTGATCCTTGTGTCGAACGCCCCAACGACGAAAACCCGTGGATGAGCGGGTGATTGGGCGCTTTCGACGATGTCAAACGGTTGGAGCACAAAACCCGCGCTAGAAAGACAGCTTCACTAGTCCTGAAGTTGCACACGTTGGGCGCTTCTGGCCATCCTCTGTTCGCGTTCGCCATAGGTGGAAGATGGGATCGCGATGCGACAGAATGGGACGCCACCGTTAGCTATTGCATCGTAGGGCGTCGAGGTAGTCAGCCCACCATTGGGCCATCTTCACACGTTCATCCCAGAACGCACCTCTCGCATAGGCTTTGCGTACGGTGTTCTTGTCGACGTGAGCTAAAGAGCGCTCGATGGCGTCCGGATGCCAGAGGCCGCTTTCGTTGAGGAGCGTGCTGGCAGTAGTGCGAAATCCATGGGTCGTCATGTCCTCGCCACTGTAGCCGAGCCGCCGCAGCGCCACGTTCAATGTGTTCTCGCTCAGCGGCCGCGTGGAAGTCAGCGTTCCCGGGAACACAAGCCTGCCATTACCCGTGACCTCGTGAACATCACGGAGCAGCGTTATGGCCTGGCGGGCTAACGGGATCACGTGTTCCCGCCTCATCTTGCTGCGCTCTGCCGGGACCGTCCAAACGGCCTTGCTTAGGTCGACGTCATTCCACTCTGCGTGGCGCAGCTCTCCAGGGCGTGGGTAGCATAGCGCTAGGAGTCGCAAGGCTTGCCGTACGACGAAGCTGCCCTCCAGCGCCTCGATGTCCCGCAACAACTGGCCAACGGCCTTCGGCTCTGTGATGGCTGCGTGATGCTTCACACGAGGGGGCAGGAGCACATCGCCCTTCAATGCGTATGTCGGGTCGCTGTCCATCCGACCCGTCGCCATCGCGTACCGGAACACGCGGCTCATGGTTGCTCGACAACGTTGAGCAGACTCATGCAGGCCCCGAGCTTCAAGCCGCTTGAGCACCGTAAGGGCGTCACCGGCGGTGATCTGCCTAATAGGGCGGTCCTTAAGCGGCGCAGCCAAGTCTATAAGCAACCAGCGAAGCTTCCTTAGCGTGTGCGGGGCTTTTCCCTTTTGCCCCTCCCTCGACAGGAACTCTTCGCAAAGTAACCCGAACGTTTCCTTAGCCTGTTCCGCTAGCAACGCCCGGTCACCGCGCCGCTTGGCGCTGGGATCGATGTCGTGGAGTAAAAGCTTCTTTGCTTCCTCCCTCCGCTCCCGCGCTTCGGCCAGAGATATGGTCGGATATCGCCCGAGGCTGAGCAGCTTCTCTTTGCCGCGGACGCGGTACTTCAGACGCCAGAGTTTAGATCCGGAGGGCGTCACCTGGACGAAGAGGCCGCCCGAATCGCTGAGTTTGTAGGGGGCGGAGCGAGGCTTCGCATTCCGCAGGGCGACGTCTGTCAGCGGCATTTGGGGGTATCTGGACCAGCGAGCCGATAAATACCCCCACGAGATACCCCCAGCTTCTTCGGATGCACAAGCACCTTCATGGTGCAATCCGGACGTCGTAGGTGGCTCCGCACGTCGCTATGCCGCGGATATTACTGAACAAAGTGGAAGGTAGTGGAGCTTCCTGGACGTCGCTGGAAGCGGGGTGGTGGTGCCGGATGCAGGACTCGAACCCGCGACCTTCGGTTTACAAAACCGCTGCTCTACCAGCTGAGCTAATCCGGCGCGCCAGGACAGGGGGCTTATGCGGCGATCGGCTTCGTCGGGCAAGGCTGCTTGGTGCCAGCCGTGGCCTGTGCTTGCTTTCCGACAAGCACAGCATGGAAGGGAGGACGGCCGATGGACTTCCAGGAATACCGCCGGCACGACGCGGTGGGTCTCGCAGCTCTCGTGGCCCGTCGCGAGGTGAGCGCCGCCGACCTGCTCGACGCGGCCTCGTCCCGGGCGGCTGAAGTGAACCCGCAGATCAATGCAGTCACGAGCGACCTTACCGATCGTGCGCGCCGCGAAGAGCCCGCGTCAGGCGCGCTGCTCGCGGGCGTTCCCTTCCTGCTCAAGGACCTGGGGGCCACCTTGACCGGCACGGTGACAAGCGGCGGCTCGCGCTTATTCGCGAGGGACCGCGCCGAAGCTGACAGCGCCCTGGTACGGCTGTACCGCGGCGCCGGCCTCGCCATCTTCGGGAAGACCAATACACCCGAGTTCGGTCTTTGGCCGGTGACCGAGGGTGACTTCCTGGGCGTCTGCCGCAACCCGTGGGACCTCTCGCGCACGCCTGGAGGTTCGTCTGGCGGCGCCGCCGCAGCCGTCGCGGCGGGCATTGTGCCGGCCGCGCATGCCAGCGATGGCGGCGGTTCGATCCGAACCCCCGCCTCCTGCTGTGCCCTTTTCGGGCTGAAGCCATCGCGCGGCCGGGTGTCGTTCGCGCCACAGGGGGAGGGCTGGGCAGGCGCTTCAGTGCAGCACGCGGTCACCCGTTCGGTCCGGGACAGCGCGGTCTTGCTGGATATCGCTTGCGCGCCGCAGCTCGGGGATCCCTGCTTCCTGCCGCGGCCGGAGCGGCCGTTTGCAGAGGAAGTCGGTCGCGCGCCCGGCGCCCTGCGTATCGCCTTCACCACCGATGCGCTGCAGGCTCCAGCCTTAGATCCCGAGTGCGCGCAGGCCGTTCGCGACACAGCCCGTCTGCTCGAGAGCCTTGGACACAGAGTGGAGGAGGCGAAGGTCCCCGGAGATTTTCCTGCCATGGAGGCGGCCGCTGGCCTCGTCATCGCCGCCAGCGTGGCGGCGACGCTCGATGCGGAGGCGGAACGCCGCGGCCGGCCGATCGCCGAAGGGGAGGTCGAACCGCTCACCTTCGCCACCTACCGTCGGGGTCAGACCGTGAGCGGCGGCGCCTACGTTAGGGCGCTAGCCACGCTGCACGCTTTCGGCCGTGCATGTCAGGCGCTGTTCGAGACCTACGACGTCCTGCTGCTGTCCACCCTTGGAAGCCCACCCGTGCCGATCGGCTCCATAACCGAAGACGTGCGGCTGATCGGCGAGCGGTTGTTCGCCTTCATGCCGAACACCCAGGCCTTCAACAATACCGGGCAGCCGGCCATGACCGTGCCTCTGGCCTGGAGCGCGTCGGGCCTGCCGATCGGCCTACAGTTCGTCGGGCGGACCGGCGACGAGGCGACCCTGTTTCGGCTGGCTGGGCAACTGGAGGAGGCTCGGCCTTGGTTTGACCGCTTGCCTCCGCTCTAAGCTCGCCGTCGGCCCTGGACCAGCCAGGCGCCCAGCACAGCCGTCGCAACCGCACCGATCAGGAGGGTGGAGACGGCGTTGATCTCGGGGTTCACTCCTAGCCGGACCTGGCTGTAAATCCTCATGGGCAAGGTCGTGGCGCCGGGTCCTGACGTGAAGCTGGCGATCACCAGGTCATCGAGGGAGAGGGTGAAGGCAAGCATCCAGGCGGCCGCGACCGCGGGGGCGATATTCGGCAGGGCGATGCGCAGGAAGGCTCCTAGGCGCGTGCAGCCGAGGTCCTGGGCCGCTTCCTCGAGCTCCGTATCAACGCTCCGCAGCCGAGCTTGGATGATCACAGTGGCGTAGCAGAGGGTGAGCGTGGCGTGACCGAGCGTCACGCTCCAGAAGCCGCGGGGGAGGCCGAGGCTCACGAATAGCAGAAGCAGCGACAGGCCCAGGATGACCTCAGGCATCACCAGCGGCGCGTAGACCATACCGGTGAACGGCAGACGCCCCCGGAACCGCCCGCCGCGGACCAGCGCTACCGCGCCCAAGGTGCCGAGGGCTGTGGCCAGGCTGGCTGAGATCACACCAACGCGAAGTGTGACCCAGATCGCATCGAGCATTTGCGCGTCGCGAAAGAGCGCGGCGTACCAGCGGGTGGAGAAGCCGCCCCAGACGGTCACCAGGCGGCCTGCATTGAACGAGTAGAGCACCAGCAGGACGATGGGGGCGTAGAGGATGACTAGGCCCAGGCCCACAGCCGCGATGTTGAAGCCGCTTGGGCGCCTCATGGCAGCACCTTCGCGCGCAGGCGCTGGAAGAGCAGCATCGGCAGCACAAGTGTGCCGAGCAGGACGATCGCCACAGCCGACGCGGCCGGCCAGTCTCGGTTGGCGAAGAACTCGATCCAGATCGTCTTGCCCAGCATCAGAGTTTCCGACCCGCCGAGCAGATCAGGGATCACGAACTCGCCGACCATCGGTATGAAGCAGAGCAGCGACGCGGCCGCTACCCCGGGCAGCGACAGCGGGAAGGTCACGCGCCAGAAAGCCTGGAGCGACGTCGCGCCGAGGTCACGGGCCGCCTCAAGAAGGGTTTCGTCGTGCCGCTCCAGCACCGCATACAGTGGCAGCACCATGAAGGGCAGGTAGGTGTAGACTAGGCCGCTGACCACGCCGGCCTCCGTGTTCAGCAGGTGGAGCGGCGGGAGGCCCACTGCGGTGAGCGCGGCGTTGAGCAGTCCCGTCGGCCTGAGAATGGCGATCCAGGCGTAGATGCGGATCAAGAAGCTTGTCCAGAAGGGCAGGATCACCGCCATCACGAGCAGGCTGCGGATCGACGGCGGAAAACGGCTGATGCCGTAGGCGAGCGGATAGCCGACCAGCAGCAGGATCCCCGTGGCAATTGCGGCCAGTCTCAGGCTCGACAGGTATGCGGCGGCATGGAGACCATCCTCCGCCAGGCGCGCGTACGCCTCCCCGTCCAAGCCGCGGAGAAAGGTGGCCAGCCCTGCGGCGCCGGCCGACCAGTCGATCCGCGGCGCGTAAGGCGGGATCGCCAGCGCGCTGTCGGACAGCGAGAGCTTCGCCACCAGGAGGAAGGGAATTGCAAAGAACAGCAGCAGCCAGAGACAGGGAAAAAGGGCTGCGAGCGCCGCGCGGGATCGCTTCATCCGGTCAGCGCCACCGCCGCGTCCGGAGCGAAAGTCAGCCAAACGTCGTCCCCCCAGCCGATCGAACCCGCCGCGTTCCGGGTGACGTTCGCCCTGGCCACCCGGACCTGCCGCCCTGCTGCGACCTCCACGACATAGGTGGTCCAGTCGCCCAGATAGGCGATGTCGTGAACCTTGCCCGCGAGACGATTGGGGCCTGCGGGCGGCGGCTCGGTGTGCAGCGCCATCTTCTCCGGCCGAACCGCCAGCCAGAGGGTGGCGTGCAGTTCAAGTTCTTCGACCGTGGCGATGGCCAGCCCGTCCTGGGCTTCGGTCGAGCTCAACCGGGTAATCCCGCCCGCGGCGCCTGAAACGACCCCTGCGAACAGGTTCACCTCGCCGATGAACTCCGCCACGTAGCGGCTCGCGGGCGCCTCGTAGACGTCGGCCGGGCGGCCCAGCTGAACAATGCGCCCTTCGTGCATCACCGCGATGCGGTCGGCCACGACCATCGCCTCCTCCTGATCGTGGGTGACGATCACGAAGGTCATTCGAAGCTCGTGCTGGAGGCGCATGAGCTCGAGCTGAGTCTCGGCCCGCAGCTTCTTGTCCAGGGCCGCCATGGGCTCGTCGAGAAGCAGTATCCGCGGCCGGGGCGCAATCGCCCGGGCAAGTGCGACCCGCTGGCGCTGGCCGCCGGAGAGCTGGTCGGGCCTGCGGCCGCCCAAGCCCTCCAACCTAACGAGCGCCAGCATCTCCTCAACGCGCTCGGCGACCTGCCGCTTCGGCAGCCGCTGCTGCTTCAAGCCAAACGCCACGTTCTGCGCCGCGGTGAGGTGAGGGAAGAGGGCGTAGGACTGGAACACCATGTTGGTCGGCCGCGCGTGCGGCGGCAGGCCGGCGATGTCACGGCCGTCCAGCAGGATACGGCCCTCATCGGGCGCTTCGAAGCCTGCCAACAGGCGCATAAGGGTGGTCTTGCCGCAGCCAGAGGGTCCTAGAAGGGCGAAGAACTCCCGCTCATAGATGGCGAGATCCACCCCGGCGACGGCCTGGACTGCGCCGAACCGCTTGGTCACACCGTCGAGCCGCAGCAGCGGCTGCGCGCCGGGGTCGTCCCAGGGAGCGAAGCTGGAGCGGACGGCTCCGATGACCGGCCGGCTGCTCACCGGCCGGTGAGGACCCGCGTCCACTGCCGGTTTACCTCCCGCAGCAGGTCTTGGTCCTTCGTGGTGGTGACGAACAGGCGGGCCGCGACCTCAGCCGGCGGATAGACGCCCGGGTCTCGGCCAACCTCGGGGTCGAGCAGAGCCGTGGCTGCGGCGTTGGCGTTCGCGTAGTGAGTGTGGTTCGAGGCCCTTGCGATCACCTGGGGCCGGAGCATGAAGTCGAGGAAGCGGTAGGCGGCCGCCGCGTTAGGCGCACCCACCGGGATGGCGAACACGTCGTACCAGACCTGGGAGCCTTCCCTGGGGATGGCGTAGGCGAGTTCGACCCCGTTCTTCGCCTCTTCCGCCCGGTCCGCCGCCTGTAGGATGTCACCCGAGTACCCGATGGCCACGCAGATGTCGCCGTTCGCCAGGGCGTCTATGTACTCGGAGGAGTGGAACTTGCGGACGAAGGGACGGACCTTCAGCAGCAGGTCCGTAGCCTGGGCGTAGTCGGCGGGACTCCTCGAGTTAGGGTCCTTGCCGAGGTAGTGCAGCGCGAGAGCGTACATGTCCTCGGGGGCGTCCAGGAAGTAGACGCCGCAGTCCCGTAGCCGGGCGAGGTTCCCCGGGTCGAAGACGATCTTCCAACTGTCGATCGTGACGCCCGGCAGGCGTTTCGCCACCGCCTCGCGGTTGTAGCCGATGCCGATCGTCCCCTGCATGTAGGGCACCGTGTAGGCCTGCCCCGGATCGAAGGGCTGCATGTGCCGCAGCGTTTCCGGCGAGAGGTTGGGGAGTCCCGTGAGTTTGGTCTTGTCGAGCGGTTGAATCGCCTTGGCCGTGATGTAGCGCGGCACGTTGTGGTTGGATGGGACCACCAGGTCATAGCCCGTGTCGCCCTGCAGCACCTTCGTTTCCAGCACCTCGTTGGAGTCGAACGTGTCGTAGCGGACCCTGATGCCAGTCTCCCGGGTGAACTCCGCAAGCAACTCGGGATCGATGTAGTCGGACCAGTTGTAAATCCGCAGCTCGCCGCCCGCCTTGGCGTCCTGGGAACCCTGGCCGCAGGCTGCGAGGGCCAGCGCCATCGCCGCCGCCCGCACCGCCGCCATCCACCCCTGCATGAACAGTCCCCCTCCGTCTCACGGAGAGTTATAGGCCCGCAGCTTCGCCCTCAATCCCGCAATGCGCCGGAGAGCCCTGACCGTGACGCCTGCCATGACCTTGGTCGCCCCCGTGCTGCTCCTGGTGGCGTCGAACGTGTTCATGACGTTCGCCTGGTACGGGCACCTCAAGGTGGACAAGGGGCCGCTGTGGGCGATCGTCCTGGTCAGCTGGGGGATCGCGTTCTTCGAGTACTGGCTGGCCGTGCCGGCCAACCGGATCGGCCGTTTGGCCTACGAGCCCGCGGAGCTGAAGGCCATCCAGGAGGTGATCACGTTGGTGGTCTTCGCCGTCTTCTCCGTGACCTTCCTGGGGGAGCGGCTGACGGCGAACCACGCCGTAGGGTTCGCCTTCATCGGCCTGGGCGCCTGGTTCGTGTTCAAGGGGCCGTTCTGAGCGGCAGGGCTTTGGCGTAGCGCCGCTCCGGCCTATAAGCCGCCTCTTCCGAAGAGCCCAAGAAGCGTCATGTCCCGTATCCTGATCACGTCCGCCCTGCCGTACATCAATGGCGTCAAGCACCTGGGGACGCTCGCGGGCTCGATGCTGCCGGCCGACGTCTACGCCAGGTTCCAGCGGGCGCGGGGCCGCGAGACGCTCTACATCTGCGCGACCGACGAGCACGGCACGCCCACCGAGCTGGCCGCCGCGGAGCTGGGGCAGGATCCGGCGAGCTTCTGCGCCGAGCAGCATCGCGTGCAGCACGACCTGGGCCGGCGGTTCGGCCTATCCTGGGACCACTTCGGCCGCTCGTCGTCGCCGCAGAACCACCGGCTGACCCAGCGCTTCGCGCAAACCCTGTGGGAGGCCGGCTTCATCGAGGAGCGGGTCACCCAGCAGGTCTATTCCAATGCAGACCGACGGTTCCTGCCGGACCGCTACGTGATCGGCACCTGCCCGCACTGCGGCTACCCGGCGGCCCGGGGCGACCAGTGCGAGAACTGCACCCGGGTGCTCGACCCCGCGGACCTGCTGAAGCCGCGGTCGGCGGTCTCGGGGTCCGAGGACATCGAGATCCGGGGCTCCAAGCACCTGTTCCTGCGCCAGAGCCTGTTCGCGGGTAAGCTGCGCCAGTGGATCGAGGCGAAGCGGGCCAGCTGGCCCAACCTGGTGACCTCCATCGCGCTGAAGTGGCTCGACGAGGGCCTGCAGGACCGCGGCGTCACCCGCGACCTGGAGTGGGGCGTGCCGGTCAACGCCTTCGAGTGGGGGCCCAATCCGGAAGGCCAGACGCCGGACATCGAGGGCCTGGCGGGGAAGGTGTTCTACGTCTGGTTCGACGCCCCGATCGAGTACATCGCAGCCACCTGGGAGTGGGCCGATGCGCGGGCCATCGAGCGGGGCCTGCCGGGCGCGGAGAACGCCGACTGGGAGCGCTGGTGGCGGGGCGAGGCGGCCGCGGACGTCACCTACGTGGAGTTCATGGGCAAGGACAACGTGCCGTTCCACACGGTGGGGTTCCCCTGCACCCTGATCGGGGTCAACGAGCGGCTGGGCGCCGACGGCCGCTGGGAGACCGTCGAGGAGGCGCCCTGGAAGCTGGTCGACCAGCTGAAGGGCTTCAACTGGCTCGACTACTACGGCGGCAAGTTCTCGACCTCGCTGAAGCGCGGGGTGTTCATGGACCACGCGCTGGAGCTGCTGCCGGCCGACTACTGGCGGTGGTGGGTGACGGCCAACACGCCGGAGACGTCCGACGCCACCTTCACCTGGGAGCAGTTCCAGGCCCAGGTGAACGCCGACCTGGCCGACGTGCTGGGCAACTTCGTCAACCGGATCCTGAAGTTCACCGAGAACCGCTTCGACGGCGTGGTCCCCGAGGGCGGCGAGGCCGGACCGCTGGAGGCCCGGCTCGAGGACGAGGTGCTGGGCAAGCTGCGCGAGCTGACCGGCCACCTCGAGGACCGTGAGTTCCGCAAGGCCTCGACGGCGCTGCGGCAGCTCTGGGTGCTGGGCAACCAGTACCTGACCGAGGCTGCGCCCTGGACCGCGATCAAGACGGACCGGGACCGGGCCGCGGTGGCGGTGCGCTACGGCCTCAACCTGGTGGCCCTGTTCGCCAAGGTCTCGGAGCCGTTCATCCCGTTCGCCGCCGAGAAGATCGCGCTGGCCGTGGGCGAGGACTTCCCCGGCCGCTGGCCCAGCCAGGACGGGCAGGGGCTGCTGACCGCCCTGGAGCCTGGCCGCAAGGTCCAGGCGCCCGAGGTGCTGTTCCGCAAGGTCGAGGACGGCCAGGTGGCCGAGTGGGTCGCCCGGTTCGGCGGGGCCGAGCAGGCCGCGCAGACCGCCTGAGGGCCTATTCACGTCAACATGGACGGGGGTCTTTGCATCTTCCCTTTGCCGGGGGTGGACGCGGGTCCGGATGAGAAAGAGCCGCGGGGTTAGCCGCGGCTCCTAGGGTCTCACGAGCGGCGCCCAAGCGCCGAACGATTTCGTCGGAAATCAGTGGGCCCGGTGGCGGGCCTCCTCGGCGGGCTTGATGTCGAGGAAGTCCGGCATGGCGGCGTTGTAGGCGGGGGTGTGGCCGAGGTCGACGACCGCGGTCCGGTGGCCGTCCCACATCATGTGCAGCGCCACGTAGAGCACGATCAGCAGGCCCACGTAGCCGATCCAGCGGAAGCGGTGCAGCAGGCGGGCGATCCAGGTCGCGGCCACGCCCATCAGCGCGATCGACACCAGCAGGCCGAACACCAGGATGGTCGGGTGCTCGCGCGCAGCGCCGGCCACGGCCAGGACGTTGTCCAGGCTCATGGAGACGTCGGCGATCAGGATCTGCAGGAAGGCGCTCTTGAAGCTCTTCGGCGCCCGCTTCGCCACCGCGCGCGAGGGCTCGGTCCCGGGATCGGCGTCCAGCACCGCCTCGGCCGCCGCCTCCTCCGGCTCGGCCTGGTGATGCAGCTCGCGCCACATCTTCCAGCAGACCCAGAGCAACAGCAGGCCGCCGGCGAACAGCAGGCCCACGATGCCCAGCAGCTGGGTGGTGATCAGCGCGAAGCCGATCCGCAGCACCACGGCGGCGATCAGGCCGTAGAGGATCGCCTTGCGCCGCTGGTCCTGCGGCAGGCCGCCGGCCGCCAGACCCACGGCCACGGCGTTGTCGCCGGCCAGCACGAGGTCGATCATCAGGACCTGGAGAAGGGCGGACAGCGCGCCCGGGCTGGTCAGTTCTTCAAGCATTCGGCCTCAATGCGTCAGCAAGCCGCGGGCTGCAACAGCTTAGACGCAGCCCGCGCCCGCCATCAGGCCCGCCGTCAGGCGCGGGGACGGGCGGCCTCGTAGAGCGCCACGGCCGCGGCGGCCGAGACGTTGAGGCTCTCGAACCCGCCGGGCATGGGGATCTTGGCCAGCTCGTCGCAGTGCTCGGCCACCAGCCGGCGCATGCCCTCGCCCTCGGAGCCCAGCACCAGCACCACGGGCGAGCCGTCGAGCGCCTCGTGCAGGCCGCGCTCGGCCTCGCCGGTCAGGCCCACGGCGCGCCAGCCCATCTCGGACAGCTCCTCCAGAGCGCGGGAAAGGTTGACCACGCGGGCCACCGGCACGCGCTCCAGGGCGCCAGCCGCGGCCTTCGCCAGCGCGCCGGTGAAGCGCGGCGCGTGGCGGTCCTGCATGACCACGCCCACCGCGCCGAAGGCGGCGGCCGAGCGCAGGATCGCGCCCACGTTCTGCGGGTCGGTGACCTGGTCCAGCATCAGGATCACGGCGCCGGGCCGCGCTTCGAACGTGGCCAGGTCGGCGGGCTCCAGCGGCGGGCTGCGCAGGGCCACGCCCTGGTGGACCGCCCCCTGCGGCAGGTTCTGGGCGATCTGCTGGTTGTCGGCGGTCTCCAGCGCCGTCAGCCGGCCGAATCGCTGCTCGATCTGGCGGGCCCGCTCCGGGGTGGCCAGCAGCCACTGCGGGTCGCGCGCCGGGTTGGCCAGCGCCGCCTCCACCGCGTGCCAGCCCCAGATCCAGTCCTCGGAGGCCGCGTCGGGCCGGCGGTGGAAGCGCTGCTGGGGCGGACGTTTTTTCCCTTTGCGGGCGTCGTTGCGTTCGGAATGCGAGGCCACTATAAGACGCCCTCCAAATTGGGGCCCCGGATGGGAAGCCGCCCCCAGGACCGTGTGTTGGGCGCTCTTAAGCGCCTCCCGCACTCCGGCGGAAGGCTTTTGTTCGAGGCCCCGATGTGGCTCCAAGCGCGCTGGGGGAATGTCCCGAGTGGCAAAGGGGGGGGACTGTAAATCCCCTGCTGTAATGGCTTCGTAGGTTCGAGTCCTACTTCCCCCACCACGCGCCGGAGCAGACGAGGAGAGTTTGGGCGACCCCGCTCATGACTTGGCGGGTATAGCACAATGGTAGTGCAGCAGCCTTCCAAGCTGAGGATGCGGGTTCGATTCCCGCTACCCGCTCCAAGTTCCCCATTTCAGTTACAACGCCCGGCAGGACCCCATGGCCAAAGAGAAATTCGAACGCAACAAGCCGCACTGCAACATCGGCACGATCGGTCACGTTGACCACGGCAAGACGACGCTGACGGCGGCGATCACGATGACGCTGGCGAAGGCCGGCGGTGCGAAGGCCATGGCCTATGCGGACATCGACGCGGCGCCGGAAGAGAAGGCCCGCGGGATCACGATCAACACCGCGCACGTGGAATATGAGACGGCCAACCGTCACTACGCCCACGTGGATTGCCCGGGCCACGCCGACTACGTGAAGAACATGATCACGGGCGCGGCGCAGATGGACGGCGCGATCCTGGTGGTGTCGGCCGCCGACGGCCCGATGCCGCAGACCCGCGAGCACATCCTGCTGGCCCGCCAGGTCGGCGTGCCGGCGCTGGTGGTGTTCATGAACAAGGTCGACATGGTCGACGACGAGGAGCTGCTGGAGCTCGTCGAGATGGAAGTGCGCGAGCTGCTTTCGTCCTACCAGTTCCCGGGCGACGACATCCCGATCGTCAAGGGCTCGGCCCTGGCGGCGGTGGAAGGCAAGACCCCGGAAATCGGCGAGCAGGCGATCCTGAAGCTGATGGAAGCGGTGGACGCCTACATCCCGCAGCCGGAGCGTCCGATCGACCTGCCGTTCCTGATGCCGGTGGAAGACGTGTTCTCGATCTCGGGCCGCGGCACGGTGGTGACCGGCCGTATCGAGAAGGGGATCGTCAAGGTCGGCGAGGAAGTCGAGATCGTCGGCATCCGCGACGTGCAGAAGACCACCTGCACGGGCGTCGAGATGTTCCGCAAGCTGCTGGACCAGGGTCAGGCGGGCGACAACGTGGGCGTGCTGCTGCGCGGCACCAAGCGTGAGGACGTCGAGCGCGGCCAGGTTCTCTGCAAGCCGGGCTCGATCACCCCGCACACCGAGTTCATGGCCGAGGCCTACATCCTGACGAAGGAAGAGGGCGGCCGTCACACGCCGTTCTTCACCAACTACCGTCCGCAGTTCTACTTCCGGACCACGGACGTGACCGGGATCATCAAGCTGAAGGAAGGCGTGGAGATGATCATGCCCGGCGACAACGCCGAGCTGCTCGTCGAGCTGATCACCCCGATCGCCATGGACCAGGGCCTGCGCTTCGCCATCCGCGAAGGCGGCCGGACCGTCGGCGCCGGCGTCGTGGCCAAGATCATCAAGTAAGCCACGCTTACCTGAGACGAAGACAGAGGCCGTCGGGGCGACCCGGCGGCCTTTTTCTTTGGGGGTGGGAGGCGCGCAAGGCAGGCGCGCGTCCGAACGCGGGCGCTGGTCCGACAGCCATCGCCTCCTAGGGCCACGAGGCGGGATGTCGCCTGATCGAGCCCAGCACAATCCCTGATGGAAGTGCGGGGACCTCGGCGACGTAGCTCTTCCCGCCAAGCGACGTCTCCGGCGGGTCGTGTCTCGGGTTGAGAATGGAAGCCGGACTCAACGCGTCCTATCATCCGCTGCATGAAAACGCCGATGATGCGCACCTGCGTTGCCGTTGGAATCCTTGCAGGCGCCGTCCTGGGACTCATCACCGAGGACTTGGCGATCTGGCTGCCGCTCGGACTTGTTTTGGGCATCGCGGCGGGCAACTTCTTGTCACGCCGAAAGGGCTAAGCAGTTGCCTATTGGTCCCCGATGATGAGCCATCGGGGGTGACGCGCTGCTACGTCCGTGATCCTTTCGGTCCCCCATGGACCAGGGCCTGCGCTTCGCCATCCGCGAAGGCGGCCGGACCGTAGGCGCCGGCGTCGTGGCCAAGATCATCAAGTAAGCCACGCTTACCTGAGACGAAGACAGAGGCCGTCGGGGCGACCCGGCGGCCTCTTTTGTTGGGGTTGCGGGGCGGCGAGGGAGGGCGAGCTCGGGCGTAGAGGGTCTGCTCCTGCCGCTGAGCCAACTAGCGTAAGCGTCGCGAGCACGTGCTCGGATCAATCCGCGGTCGGACAAACTGACTTGACCGGTCCCCCCACCTGAAGTTGAAACGGTCAAGCTCGGCGTGTCCGAGGTGTGATGATCGATGGCTTCCGTGCGTCCGCTCTGTCGGCCCCGCGCAAGCGCGGTGGAGGGACGAAGTTATGGCTATCGTGGTCGCGGGTAATACCGGCATCGACGTGAACAACTCCGAGATCGGCATGCTGGCTGAGGGCACGCCGGTGGGCGCCACCAGCACCTATGTCGGGCTTCGCTTCGAGCAGTGGCTCGACGAGTTCTATGGGAGCTTCCAGTACAACGTGTTCGGCGAGCTTGCCGGAGGTACGCTCAATCGCTGGAAGCAGACTTTCAACGGCCAGCTCGTGTTCGAGGTGAGCGGCGCCGACGTGGCGGTCTCCAGCTTCCTCACCTGGGTCGAGGCCGACGCCAACGTGCTGGCCGCTCAGACGATCTTCGCAGGCGCCGACACCATGACGGGGTCCGCCTTCTCGGACAACCTGTACGGCTATGCCGGGAACGACTCCCTCGTCGGAGGCGGCGATGCAGACACCCTCGACGGTGGCGCCGGCCTCGACACGATCAGCGGCGGGGCCGGGGCGGACGTGATCCGCGACGCGAGCGGGCAGAACTACCTGCGCGGCAACGAGGGTGACGACAATCTGACCGGCGGCATCGACTTCGACGATGTCCATGGCAACCAGGGGAACGACACCGTCTCTGGCGGCGGCGGCGACGACTGGGTCGTGGGCGGGCAGGACAATGACCTGCAGTTCGGCGGCGACGGCTTCGACGTGGTCTATGGCAATCTCGGCGCCGACACCCTCAACGGCGATGGCGGGAACGACTGGGTCCGTGGCGGGCAGCAGTCCGACGTGCTGAACGGTGGCGCGGGCGACGACTGGATGAGCGGAGACCGCGACAACGACACCCTGACCGGCGGCGCGGGTGCGGACCTGTTCAACCTGTTCGCCGGCTCGGGGCTGGACAGGATCACGGACTTCAGCCTCGCTCAGGGTGACAAGATCCGGTGGGAAGGCGGCGTGCCGAACTACGCGGTGGCGCAGGTCGGCGCGGATGCGGTGATCAGCTGGGGCGCTGGCGATCAGGTGACCCTTGTGGGGGTCCAGGCGTCCAGCCTGAATGGCACGGGATGGTTCGTGGCGGCCTGAGTCGACCTCGCGCCCTCCGCCCGGAGCCTCCGCAGTGAGGCTACTGGCGGATGGGCGGCGAACGTCCGCTTTGCGGATGGGATCTAATGGCGACTGCTGGCGTGGAGCTGAGATTGACGCTCTGCGGCTTGATGCTGATGTCTGCTCTCGACCCGTTACGGACGTTCAGCCTCTTGCGCGGAAGGCGACGGGCGGGTTCATCGCACGGGGGCCCGGAGAGGATGCGATGAGCGCAGCGACGACGATGCCGCTTCGTCTGCTTGCGGCGTTGCTCCCGATTGTCGGCCTGGGGCCAGCCCCCGCGAACGCGCAGTTCACGATCACGGTTGACCCCGTCTACGCCGTGAGCGTCAGAGGCGGGGGGCTGGGCATCATGTGGGACGAGACGACGCTCCTCCAAAGGGTGGAGGCGGCGCCCGGCGATGTCTTCTGGGTGGTCGAGAGCCATAGCCTCCACACGCGCTTGCGTGAGCGCACGGAGACGCACCGATGGATCGATGGACGGCGGTGCCCGCAACTCGGCGAGGTGCTGGCCGGAATCGCCAGGCTTCCGCGGGCCAACATCGCGCCACCTGATAGTGCCAGGACCGATATCCCGCCTTCCGATATGCCGGAGACCAGGCTCGCCGGGCCGGTCGTCACGTCGGCTCCGGGGATCGGGATGCGGATCATTCGGGCGGATTACCTCGGACCGGTGGCCGACTGGTGGCAGCGCAGCCGCGGCGAGTTGGCAGTCTGTTGGCAGAACGAGGCCATTCCACTCGGCGAGGGACACGTCCAGCCCAAGCTGGACCGTCCGGAGAACATCGCGGATTGGCGGCCTTGATGGCCGGGTGTCCGCTTCCGACCCATGAGGGTCGGGAGTGCGCTCCATGATCTCGCAGGCGGACGTGCGGGTATGTCTTATCGCCCTCCTTCTCGGCGTGGCGGGATGCGCTGGACCCTCTTCCGTGACGCCGCCCCCGCCGCCGCTTCGGATAGGGGAGTTTGCCCCAAACCCCTGCGATGTGGACCAGGCGCGCTTCGCTGTCGGGCTGAGCTATTCCGACGCGCTTGCGCGCGAGCTTCGGAGCCGGAGCGGTGTTGAGACCCTAAGGGTGCTGCGTCCCGATGATGTTGTGACGCTGACCTATGGAACGCACCGCCTCACCGTCCATCTGGACGGCAGCGGACGCGTGCAGCAGCTGGCATGTGGCTAGTCGGAGCGCGATCACCGCTCGCTGCCGGTCATCGAGTGGGCCCGGGCTGGATCTGCACGTCCGCTCATGGCGCATTGCGGACCATCTCTGGCGATGCTCAGGTCCTCAGCGGGGCAGATGTCTGCCTTCTTGTCCTTGGCGCCGACCGACCGATCGAACCCCGACGTGCACGTCAAACGAACACGCGTTCTGATCGATGTGGCGCTCGCGCTCTCGCCGGTGCTCGTTGGGTGCGTATCGACACATCCATTGGACTGGGCCTCGGGCCTGGAGCCCGGCTGGCAATTCCTAGAGAGTGGCGGCCCCCCTTGGAGCGCGTCGTTCGTGCGGCCGGACTTCACCGTCGGCGCACAGGGGCATCGGTTTGGTCGGATGCGCGTGGAGTACGAGAAGGCCCGCCCCGCTCTTTCCACCGAGATCTGGTATGAGGTTGACTGCCAAGGGGGGAGATCCCGCACCTTGGAGACGGTCCACTACTCTCAGCGGAACGCGCAGGGGAGGGTCCTGGAGCGCCGGTCTGAGCTAGGAGAGTGGTACAGCGCTCCCGATGACCTGAATGTCTTCCTTCCGTATGCCTGCGCGAACACACCCGCCGAACGGCAGGCTGCGCTCACGGGGGCGTTCCCCATTCCAGATCCGAAGCTTCCGCGGATGAAGCCGCGCGGCAACCTCGACCCTGACCGCTAGCTGACCTTCAGCAAGTGGCGAGAGGCGTCCGGTTCGCCAGCCTGTGCGTCTGCTTCTGAGCCGCAGGCGAACGGCCGCGTATGGCGCAGCCCTGACCTCGGAGAAGCGACCGCCGCTTATCTAAGGCTCGGCCGGGGTCGGCGGGTGAGGTGACCAACGGCGGCCGCGAAGCCACTCAGCACCAATGCGATCGCGAAAGTGGGGAGCCAGATGTGCCGCGCCCAAACCGCTAAGCGTTGGGTCAAACTCTCGCCCATCAACCCGCTTTGGACGGTGAGGAACGCGGCCATGACCAGTACCCCGAGCAAGTAACGGGCGAAAGCGCGCCGCCCATCGTGACGGCGCGCACTAAAGCCAACCCACACTGGCGCGAAGAACAGCCAAGCGACGCCCGCCAGCCCGATGATCTGGACCGGCAGCGAACTGGCCACATCCGGGAAAACGACATCACCCGCGTGCTTCAAGAGGGGCGGATCAGTTGTTTGCATTCAGGCATTCGGCCGCCGTGAGCAGTGATCCGTCAAGCCAATGACTGCGTACCTCTCGCTCGTCGGCGCCTGTCTTCGGTGGAGTGAGAGGTCTGCTTCCTGGAGCTGTGCCAACGTCCGCTCCTGGCGCGTAGCTGACTCACCGAGCAGTTGGGCACCAGCCTAGTAGCGGGGGCGCGTCCAGAGGATCATGCACCTCTTCGCCGCCTCGCCGAAGCTTCAACGATGCGCGGCAAGGCCGTGGGCGTACGTGCGTAGGGCTCGCTTCGCGAGCGTCGCCAGACGAATTCATTTACGCACGACAGACCGCCGCCGAGCACAATCATCAGCAGGAGGGCGCGCTCGATGTAGTCACCGAAGGCGAACTCACGCGCATCCACGATCACCGCCCCGTCCATGACTAGGGACCGGATCGTGTGGGAATGCGCAACAACGGTCATCTCGACGTGCTTCGGTTCCGACCAACGCGGTAGGCGGCTCCAAGTCTCCTCTGCGGGACAGGCGCCGCTGGAACGGCCTTTGTCCTTCCAGCAAGTGTAGGTGAAGCTTGTACCGTCTCGCATCACCACCCGCCGCGTGTAGCCCCGCACTTCGTGCGGCGTCCCGGAAACCCGGTAGGTGTCCGGTCCATCTCCAACCAAGGCGGCAACGACCAAGGCGAGGCTTGGCAGGATCGCCACGCCGTTCGCAACACGTGCGCGGAGGACTGCTCTGGGCGAGGTCTGCCAACTGTCGCGGACGCGAGGCTCTAAGTTCGCGGCTAGTGCGTATCCCACACAAACAAGTTGCAGCGCTCCGACCACCGTGAGGAGTCCGGTGCTGGTTGCCAGTCCGACGACGATCAACAGCAGTCCAATCCCTGCGAACAGGCAGGCGGCGACAACCTGCAGCCGTGGCAGGCGCTTCGCAGCTGGGTGCAGAGAAGACATCTCGGCAAACTAACATGACCGTCGCGGCATGGTTCCGCTTGGACGGCGCGGCCCCGATGTCTGCTGTGCGGAGGGTTGCGAATGTGACGCAAACCCTACTGTGGCCCGCGGCACACAGGTGGAGGCATGCGGCGCCGCACCATCTTGCGCCGCCGGCGTGGTGGCCTAGATCGGTTGGCATGCAACGTCGAAGTGTCAGCGCGGCTGCGGCTGCCGCCGCGTTTCTCATGGCCGGTTCGTCCGCTCTGGCTCAGCCGCCCAGCGCCGATGCGTTCGGCGTCTGGCGCAATCCCAAGGACAACGTTCGCGTCGAGATCCGGCCGTGCGGCGCCGCCGCCTGCGGGACCGTGATCTGGGCCTCGGCCAAGGCGCAGGCCAAGGCGCGTGAAGCCGGCACCAGCAGCCTGGTCGGCACGCAGGTGCTCAAGAACCTGGAGCTGGACGAGCGCCATGGGGTCTGGCGCGGCAAGGTGTTCGTGCCGGAGCTGAACCGGAACTTCACAGGCGTCGCCGAGCCGGTGGACGCGAAGCGGCTGCGCGCGAAGGGCTGCGTCGTGGGCGGCCTGCTCTGCAAGAGCCAGGTCTGGACCAAGATCACCTGATCCGCGCAAGGCGCAACGTCCAGTTCTCGGCCGGCGGCGAATTCATGCTGCATCGCAGCAACGGTGTGCGGTGCGGCGCGTTATGGTGGTTCACACCAGGAGATCGCCATGCCTCGCGCCAAAGACACTGCGCCTGCCACAGCTGAGCTCGAGCAAGGGTTCGCCGCGCTCGAAGCGAAAGTGGAGGAGGTGCAACTGGACGCGGCGATCGAGGCCGAGTTGGCCACTGAAGACGCCGCGGCGGCAGCGCCCCTGCTGATGCTCGAACAGACGTCCGAAGGCGGCGATGCGGCGCCGGCGCCCGCGCCGACAGCAGCCGACGTTCCGTCGCAGTCGAGCGGTGTCGCACAGCTCAGGGATCCCTCTGCGCCCCTGAAGGTGATGCTCGGCGCCTTCGCCGCGTGCACCGAGAGCGGGCTGCGCCTGCAGGCCGAGACTTTCGCCAGGTTCTCGCGGGTGCGCAGTCCGGGCGACCTGCTGGCGGCGCAGATGGACTACGGCAGACAGGCGTTCGAGCTCTACACCGGCAACATCGCCCGCTTCACGCAGGCGCTGCCGGCCATCGCCCGCTAGACCAGCAGTCCCCGCGCACCGCTTCAGCGGCTTGTAGCTTCCGCGCTCGCCTACGGGTTCGAGGCGTCGCTGGCGCCGCTTTGCCGTCGCGCGAAGTCGACGAACGCCTTGAACGCCGCCGTCGGGTTGCGGCGGCTGGGGTAGTAGAGGCTTAGGGGCGACAGGGGCGGCATCCAGTCTTCGAGCACCCGCACGAGGCGGCCCGCCTCGATGTCGTCCAGCACGTCGGACTCCATCGCCAGGGTCAGGCCGACGGACGCCAGGGCGGCGGTCCGTGCGAGGCTCGCTTCGTCGAGGGTGATGGCGCCCCCGACGTCCACGTGGACCGCCCGCCCATCCTTCTCGAACGGCCAGCGGTAGATCGCGCCGTTGGGGAGCCGGACGCGCAGGCAGGAATGATCCGCGAGGTCCTGCGGGACCCTGGGCGTCCCGTGGGCGGCGAGATAGGCCGGCGTACCCACGACAACATTGCGTCGCGCTGACCCGAGCGGGATGGCGATCATGTCGACCGGTACGAGGTCGGCGCTGCGGACGCCGAGGTCGAAGCCGTCGGCGACGATGTCGACCAGCCGGCCTTCCGTCACGATGTCGATGTGGACCTGGGGGTGCGCGCGCAGGAACGGCAGGACGAGGGGCGCGAAGATCTCTCGCGCCGCCGTCGGGAAGGCGTTGATGCGCAGCGTGCCCGAGGGGGTGGCCTGCTGAGCGCGCGCCGCGTCCATCGCCTCGTGGATGTCCTGCAAGGCCGGGGCGACCTGCGCCACGAAAGCGCGGCCCGCCTCGGTGAGGGAGACGCTTCGCGTCGTCCGATTGAACAGCCGCACGCCCAGGGTGCGCTCCAGCTTGGTGACCGCGTTGCTGAGGGCGGTGGTCGACAGGCCAAGCTCGAGCGCTGCGGCCCGGAATTTGCCCCGGCGGGCGATGGCCAGCACGGCGTCCAGTTCGGTGAGGCTGCTCTGCGCCATTGTTCCGGCTTTCGTGACGTGTCGTCCCCGTTTGTCCCGATTATCGGATGAGCTGTCCATGGCTAGGTTGCTTGGCGGACGCACGCGCAGCCGCCGCCAGGGCGGCTCCCACGGACAAGGAGGACACCCCATGTCGCTCGAACTGCCCCATCCCATCGACCGCTATGTGGCCGCCAACGCGCGCCTGGACGCCCAGGGCATGCTGGCCGCCTTCGCGCCGGACGCCGTGGTGTTCGACGAGCAGGAACGACGCGCGGGCACGGCCGCGATCCAGGCCTGGATTCAGTCTGCGACGATGGCGGCCCGGGCCGTGTTCACCCCTGACACCTGCCGGGAGGAGGGCGCCGTCATCGTCCTGGAAGGGCCGACCGCGGGCGATTTCCCGGGCAGCCCCATCCGCTTCACCTTCCGCTTCACCGTCAAGAACGGGGCCATCGCCGCCCTGGAGATCGCGTGATGAGCTTGCAGCCCCTCACGTCCGAATTCGAAGGCCGTCGCGTCGTGGTGAGCGGCGGCACCAAGGGCGCGGGCCAGGCGACCGTGAAACGGTTCGTCGCCGGCGGCGCGACGGTGGTGACCGCCGCGCGCGGCCAGGTCAGCGCGTCTCCGGGGGTCCACGTGGTCGCCGCCGACCTCAGCGGGCCGGAAGGACCGGTGCGCCTCGCCGAGGCCGCGCTCGAGCGGATGGGCGGGGTCGACGTCCTGGTGCATGTGGTCGGCGGGTCCTCGTCGCCCAGCGGTGGCTTCGCCGCGCTGACCGAGGACCACTGGCGCGCCGAGCTGGACCTCAACCTGATGTCGGCCGTGCGGCTGGACCGGGCGCTGCTTCCGCAGATGGTCGAGCGCGGAGAGGGCGCGGTGATCCATGTGTCGTCCATCCAGCGGTCGCTGCCGCTGCCGGAGTCGACCATCGCCTATGCTGCGGCCAAGGCGGCGCTGACCACCTACAGCAAGGCGGTGTCGAAGGAGCTCGGCCCGAGGGGCGTGCGGGTGAACGTCGTCTCGCCCGGCTGGATCTATACGGAGGCCTCCGAAGCCCTGGTCCGCCGGATCGCCGAGACAACAGGCGGCGACCTGGACACGGCGAAGGCCAGCATCCTCCAGGCGCTGGGCGGCATTCCGCTCGGCCGACCGGCCGAACCCGAGGAGGTCGCCGAGCTGATCGCCTTCCTGGCGTCGCAGCGCGCCTCCGCCATCCACGGCGCGGAATACGTCATCGACGGCGGCTCCATCCCGACGGTCTAGGCGAGGGCCGGCGTACGCCCCGCCGCCGTCAGGCCCTGGACACGGACGCGGTGGCGGGGCTCCCGCTGCTGGCGAAGCGGTCCAGCCGGCTGCGGATGATCGCGTCCGCCTCGCTCATGATGCGCTCGATGAGTTCGGCCACCGTGGGCACGTCGTGGATCAGGCCGACCACCATCCCGCAGCTCCAGCCGCCGGCGTCCATCTTGCCGTCCTTCATGATCGCGGGATAGACGCCGGCCACCTCGGGCGCGATGTCGGCGAAGGTGATCTTGTCGCCCAGCGTGCGCTCCTTCTCGAGCAGCCGCTCGACGCCGGCGTTGGTCAGCACGCGCTCGGTGTTGCGCAGGGGCCGCATGATCAGACGGGTGTCCAGCTCGTTGGCGGCGAGGATCGCCTGCTTCACGTTCTCATGCACGGGCGCTTCCACGGTCGCCATGAAACGAGTGCCCATGTTCATGCCTTCGGCGCCCAGCGCCAGGGCCGCGACCAGCTGGCTGCCGGTGGCGCAGCCGCCGGACGCCACGAACGGGATCTTCAGCTCCTCGGCCGCACGGGGCAGCAGCACCCAGTTGCCGACGTCGTCTTCGCCCGGGTGGCCCCCACACTCGAAGCCGTCGACGCTGACCGCGTCGCAGCCGATCGACTCGGCCTTCAGCGAATGCCGCACGGAGGTGCACTTGTGGATCACCTTGATCCCAGCCTCCTTCAGCGCGGGCAGCCACTTCTGCGGATTGTTGCCGGCGGTCTCCACGGCCTTGACGCCGCTCTTGACGATCACCTCGACCAGGCCCGGATAGTCCGGCGGGGTCACGGCCGGCAGGAAGGTGAGGTTCACCCCGAACGGCTTGTCGGTCATCTCGCGGCAGCGGGCGATCTCGCGCGCGAGCTTTTCGGGCGTGCCCTGGGTGAGCCCGGTGATGATGCCCAGGCCGCCGGCGTTGGACACCGCGGCGGCCATCTCGGCGTAGCCCACCATGTGCATGCCGCCCTGGATGATCGGATGCTCGATGCCGAAGAGTTCGGTGATCTGCGTCTTCATGGCGTTGCCCCTTGCGACCGGAGCTGAAGGCGTACAGGGGCGCCGTTGCGTGCGGCAATCTGAATCGTCAGGCGGAGGCTGGCTGGTGCGACAGCTTCCGCCACGCCAAAGTACGGCTCCCAGGAGGCCACCATGGCTGCGGCGGTTGCGCTTGCCCTTGCGATGCTTGGCGCGAACTCCGCGGAGCCGGGACATGAAAGACCCACTGGCGCGACCTATGGCCCCTTCGGGCTCGTAGGCCGCGTCTCCGTGGAGACCAGCAGTCCCCGGGCTCCGCTTCACCGGCTCGTCAATTCCGGCCTCGCGGAAACCCGGGACGGCGCTTGGCTGCTTTGGCGCCCGGTTTGGCGCAGCGGGCAGGTGGTCGGCGTCGAAGGCATCGAGCGCCTGACGCGGGAGCAGGCGGTGGGGCGAAGTTGGGCGCCTCGCGCGCCCTTGTCGATGCCGGCCCGTGCGCCCGGTGAGACGGGTTGCCGGCTGATCGCGACCACGATCACGGTGCGCGGCGGGCTGGGCGCCTGGAACTGCCGGAGTGCGGCCGGCACGCTACTGGGCGGACTAACCCCGGATGGCCGGGTGCTCGTCCAGGCCCGCCTTGACCGGCGCTACCAGGCGATGACGGCCGAAGCGACGCCGCACGGCGGCGGGAGCCGTGTGATTCTGGCGTCGTATGATCCGGGCGCGCGCCGGTTTGAGTGGCTGGAGCTCAGCCTCGCCGCTGATCGGCGAGGCGAGGAGGCGTCTTCCGCCGCGTCGTAGGAAGCCGGTCCCCGGCCTGTCGGCGCAGGCTCGGATTGGGAGAGGTCTGCCGGCAGGGCCAGGATCGACCAGAGGTATCCGACGATGGCGCTGCCGCCATAGGCGACCACGGGAACGGGGTAGTCTCCGAACAGGGCCGCGGCGATCAGGACCAGCCAGGTCGCGCCGAAGGCCGCGTGAGCCGCAGCGGCTTGCCGACTTCGCCGGAGGCCCAGGATGGGCGGCGCCAGGAGGACGGCGACCCCGCCCCAGACCGCCAGGCCGGCGACCAAACCGGTCGATGACGCGGTGCGGAACACCCCGTCCACGAAGGCGGTGGCGGACACGGCGTCGTGCCGCAGCGTCGTCACGATGAAGCAGGGGAGGGCGACCGACAGCGTCACCTGGGCCATGCGGTCGCGCTGCATCAGGGTGGCGATCCCGACGCCCGCCACCATGGCGGCCGCCATGGCGCGATCCGGTTGGAGGGCGAGGGCGATGGCCGCCAGGACCAGGCCTGCCGTGGTCATGATGTCGCGAGATCGGGCGAAGGCCACCAGCAGGAAGGGAAGGCCGATCAGGCTGGGTTGAAGAACCACGCTGCCCAGAGACAGCCACCGCCGCGCACCGGACGCTTCGTCCCCCAGGACCGCTGTGAGAAGCAGGATCAAGCCCACCGCGATGGCGACGACGCCCACGAACGGAGCCGTGACGAGGTCACGCCGGCGGAACGGGAGGACGAGGATCAGCCCTGCGACCAGGGCGGCCATATTGAGGGTCAGGTACCGTGCGGGCGCGCCGGCCTCGGCGAGAAACAGGAGTCCCAGGCCGGTCGCCGCGATCGCGCAGGTGATCGCCGCCTGGCGGAAGCCCCACGGTGTTCGGCGGGCCGCGAGTTCCGCAGGATCAATCCCGGCCGGCGTCAGGGCCGATCGCAACGCATGGTCCAGCGCCTGGCGGACGATCCAGGCTGCGCAGCCGAGGGCGAAGGCCATGGCCGCGCCCGGCCGCTCGATAGACGCCGCTTCCTGCGCCATGGCTTCGCCCCAGTCCCTGAGGCCCGGGGGAAGCAGGCGGCAGACGAACCGGACGAGCCGCTCGGCGGCGGTCATGCGGGGCGTTCGACCGGCGGTGTGCTGGAGGATGCGAGCGGGGGATTATCCAGGGCCAGACGACGCCCCGTGGCCGTGAGCCGATAGACATGCCTCGGCGGACGTCCCGGTTCCGGCGGCAGCCACCGCGCCTCCAGGTGCTTCTGCTGCTCGAGGCGGATCAGCAGAGGGTAGAGGGTGCCGGATTTCACGCCGGCCCTGCGGCAGAGGTCATAGCCGTGGGACCATCCCGACCCGGCCTCGGCGAGCAGGAACAGGACGGACCGGGCCGCCGGCGACAAGGCTCGAGAGCGGTTCATGCCGGCAATTCTATATAGATCGATTTCAAGTCAAGCCGGCCGCGGTGGCGATCCGCAGGTCACAGAGCCGCCGGTTGCAAATCTACATAGGTAGAGTTATGAAGTGGCGGGGCCGAGACACCGGGCCTGGACCCTCGGGAGAGCCGACCCATGTCGACACGCATTGTGAGCATCATGCGCCGGCCCCTGGCGTGGGGTGTCGCCGCGCTCGTTCTTGTCGCTCTGGTGCATCACGGCTGGTCACAACTCACCCGACCGTGGGGCGCCCAGGCCGTCGCCTTCCGACCCGCCGCGGAGAGTTGCGGAACGGCGGGCGAGCTTCGCTATTGCGTCTTTCGCGCTCCGCAGGGGACCAATGGGGACGTTCTCTACCACCTACACGGCCGTAGCCTGGATGAGCGGATCTGGAACGACGACACCTACCTGACGGCGCTGCTGCAGGCGCAGTGGCAGGACCGCCAGGCCCTGCCGCCCACCGTGGTGACCCTCTCCTACGGATCGACGTGGCTTCTCACGCCCCGGGGCAAGCGTGCCGACAGCGGCCTGCTGGAGGACCTGATGCGCCGCCTGCCCGAAATCGAGGCCAGAACAGGCGCGCCCCGTCGGCGCCTCCTGATGGGCGAGTCCATGGGCGGGCTCAATGTCCTGATCGCGGGCCTGTCCGAGCCGACGTCGTTCCACAAGATCGCGGCGCTGTGCCCCGGGGTCTACGTCGACTCCCCATTCGGTTCGTTGACGCGCATGCGGGCAGGGATCGAGCGCACGGGCGCCAATCCAAAGACGGCTTTCGGGATATGGCTGCTGGCGCGGAGGTACGTCGCCGACGAAGCCGAATGGCGCCGCATCTCCCCGCTATCGCTCATCGAGCGGGCCGGACCGGACTTCCCCGCGCTCTACCTGTCCAACGGGCTCTATGACGCCTATGGCAACTACGAAGGGTCCAGGCTGCTGGCGGAACGGGCGGTGAAGCGCGGCGTGCGCACCGAGTGGCGTCCCCTCTACGGCGGGCATTGCGCGACCGACGTGGCTTCGCTGGCCAGTTTCCTCGTCGACTGACGGCGGTCGGGCGTCCGCCTTAGCCGGCGGCGCCCAACACGCGGGCGAGGAAGTCTCCGCCCAATCGCAGTCCCGCCTCGTCGATGCTGTGGCCGAGCCCTGGCGCAGCGTAGGTGTCCACCTCGAACCCCAGGCGCTCGCACTCGGCCTCCGCCTGGGCCATGGCCGCAAACGGCACCATCTGGTCGGCGTCTCCATGGACCAGCAGAAGGGGCGGCTTGGTCTTCACCTCGGCCTGCAGGGCCTCGGCGTCGGCCAGCATGCCCGAGTAGCCCACGATGCCGGCCAGGGCTTCAGACCGTCGCGGCCCCACGTGGAGCGCCATCATCGTCCCCTGACTGAAGCCCACGAGCGCCACCTTGCTGTTCGGCAGGTCGTAGGCGGCTCGGTGCATGTCGATGAAGGCGTTCACTAGGGGCGCCGCCTGCCGCACCCCCGCGGCGCGGCTTTCCCGTCCGAGGTCGGTGAGGGACCACCACTGATAGCCGCCGGGCGCGCCAGGGCAGGGCTCCGGGGCGTTGGGCGCCATGAAGACGGTGTCGGGCAGGCTCGCGCGCCAATAGGGGACGAGCCCCATGAGATCGGCGCCGTTCGATCCGTAGCCGTGCAGCAGGATCACCATCGATCGGGGATCCCGGCCGCTCGCCGGGGCGGCCATGGGGCCCTTGAGGCGTGTCAGTTCGGTCATCCCCTGGAGGTGCGGCAAACCGGAAGGCGGGTCAACGGCGGTCGGCGGGGGGATGTCGGGTAGCGGTTGTGCCGCCAGAGTCCGCTCCCGGCGCAGAGCAGGCGTTGAGGCTCCACGGATGTCCTGATGTCTGCTTCCCACCTTAGCTGACGTTCCGGTCCGCTCTGGGGTGGGATGGCGAACGTCCGCTTTGCGGATCCGAGCCGACGTCCGCTTCCGACCCATAGCGGACGTTTTCGCCGACGAACCTGGACTTGCCCACTATCTTACCTGCTGCGCTTCCGCATCCCGCTTCGTTTTGGGAACTACTGATGAAGCAAACTGCGCTAATCCTCGGGGCTGTCATAGCGACCGCCCTCGTAGTGTGCGTCGTTGGCCCCTTCACATTTTACGCAAGTGTGGTGCCAATACTGGGCCCGGTACTCCCCCGGCCGAAAGGAGTGCCCAGGCAGGCGAAGGCATCCTACGATTTCAAGTCAGGTTTGAACTGGAACTGGACCAGAAACCTCGCCCACGGTTGCGCAGCGTGGAGCGCGAACGAAGACTTTGCACGTGTAACGCTGCTTGTGGGCTCTCAATGCGAGGGCTCACGTCGATCCGGCCTCCCCGACGGACGCGGGCTGTCACACTTGAGCTTCCAGGATCATTTGGATTTTCAGGGCTACTGGCCATGGTCTTCGGAGCTTCACTCCAAGCTTCTGGTCTTCGACGAGAAAGGAATGATCAAAACGGTCTTGCCCTGTCCGTACACCCTGACAGCCGAGCAGATCGGGGGCATGCGAACTGTCGCGGCGGAGGCATACGCGCGCGCTGAGACTGACGGCGAACGTCGGGTTCTGACACGGGTGAGGCAACGGCTCGCGGCCTTGAGCGGTGTCGCCTTGGCTACCGGTCAGTTCGGGTGCACGGACTCAACAGCCCGACGTGACGTTCCGTTGCCGAAGTATGACTCGTGGAGGCCTCAGGCGTCATAGCAATTCAACGGCCGTGATGCCCCCCGAAGTGACGCGCTTTGTGTGTCCGCTTTCCACCCGTAACGGGCGGAGTGGAAGTCTGCTTGCAGGACCGCCCATTGCGACTAGCCTGGGGATGCAGGCCGCTGCTGAGGTAAGGATTGTGGACCGCTCTGACTGGAAGGTGCCGACGCCGGCTGAGGCGATATCCGCTGCGCGCGTGGCGCTGCGAGCGGTCAACTCTCCATATGCAGAAGTAAGCTTCGAGGCGGATCTCCTCGAGTACGTCGACGACGGAGTTTGGCTGGTTAGTCCCGGCTGGGGCGCGCCCGACGATGCCGATATAAGCGTGACCGTCGACGTGCGGTCGGGAGCCGTTGAGCTCGGGGGCTATGTGCGAACAACGATCAAGGACGCCCCTCGCAGCGGTGAATAGAGCCAGATGGAGTCCGAGCGTCGGCCAGCTGCCCTCCGGACCGGGGTTGGCTCAAGGCCGTTAAGCTGACATTCGCCCCATGTCGCGGTTGACCCGCCGCGCCGAATTCAGCAGCAGGTGCTCAGGCTTTCCAGCTTGGCGGCGGTGGCTGGAACCCGGTGAAGGAGCCCTCCGGAACGTCGTAGAACTCTAGATCAGCCTCATCGAAGTCGATCGCATCGATGTCTTCCCCAAACCCGGCACCCTCCAGGGCGACCAGTAACCCGTTCTCAGCCCAGAGCAGAAAGGTCATACCGTCGTCGAGCCCGCGCACATGCGCCCACGCGGAAGCGACAGGATTCCTAGTTCGTAGCTCGTTCCCCGACGCTTCGGACACGGTGAAATGGGCATAGAAGCCGTGCCCGTTGCTTTCTCGCGAAGAGAGCGTGGCGCCTTGCAGTTGTCTGAGCAGACGCCCTTCTTCGGGGTGTCCGCGAGCCATTCGCTCGAGAACGGCTTTCTCGGCGCGGTTGAAGCTGGTCCCAGGCATCACAGCCAGGGTGGTGGGTGAGAGCCAGCTCCGCAATGGGGAGTGGCGACTTAGGTCGCGCGCAAAGCGCCGCACGTTCTTTCTGCCTCGAGGCGGACGTTTGAAATCAGCCTCGGTTGGAGCGGGCGTCAGCGCGTCACTCTCGGTCGGCGCGAGTGGGGCGCTGCCTGCACCCGGCGCCCGAGCAGGCCTTTTTCGGGCGCTAGGCGTACAGGCGGCCGATCCGACGCCAGCGCCCAAAGCCGAACTACTGAAGGTCAGCTATCACCCATCTCCGACGTCGGAAGGTCTGCTTTCCGCCGTTGCGGGCAATAGCTAAGCTGATAGGACCTGCGGAGCCATCGAGGCGAGACGCCCGTGTTCAGAGTCAACGTCAATCACCCGCTCAACTTCCTCGCGCCGCCTTTCGCTGCGCTTCTGCTGGCGGGGATCATCCTGTTAGGCGTCACTCTCACTGCCGTGATAGCGCCCGGATGCGCCGGGCCAGTCAGCAAGACGCCCTGTGATTATCTTCAGATCGCAAGAGATGCCTTAGGCCACGGACGTGGATTCTCTCCGTATTTCCCTGTGCAAGTCCTCGACGAGGGATCCTCGGTCTATCTGCAACAATCCGCCGACCCGGGCTTGGGCTTCATCCTCCACACACCCGGAGTGTTGATCGACCGGACGAGCTGCAGGGTCTGCCAAGTCGACGGAAATGACAGGTATGGGACCGACCACGGGCGGACCGTGCTTGCCAGCTATCCCGCCGAGCGTCGGCTTGACGGCAGCGTGGGGTGGGCTGGCTACTAGTGCGGCCCGGGGAGTTCCTCATCCCACCTTTGCGGGATGACGGGGGTCCAGCCAGCCGGCGGCGCATCACGCAGCCGCGTCGGCGAGAGGAAGCGGGCGGCGTTCCTGCACGGCGGCGGCGCCAGCCACCCAGATCGCGGCGATCCTTCCGTCGGCGTCGAGCTCCAGCTCCGCTTCGAGCCGGCTGGGGGAGGGCTGGGCCATGAAGCGGCCCTGCTCGATGAGCAGAGAGGCGGGGGCGCGGCCGCGCAGGTTCAGCAGGCCGGCGAGCGGGCCGGCGGCCATGCCGGTGGCCGCTTCTTCGGCTATGCCATAGCGGGGGGCGAACATCCGGGCCGTCGCCTCGTAGGGCGCCTCAGCCGCCTGCGTGAAGACATAGGCGCCGACGAGGTCGAGGGCCTCGCTCAGGCGCTCGAGGCGCGAGAGGTGCGGGGCCATACCCTGCAGGTCGCCGGCCGTGCGCACGCCGGCGAGGAGGAAACGGTTGCCGGTGTCGACGACGACCGGCGGGAGCTCCGGAGCGAGCGCCTCCGGGCGCAGGCGGAGCGCGTCGAGCGCGGGGCCGTAGGGGGCCTCGGAGAGGACCGGGGAGCGCTGCTGCATCGCCGCGCGCCCGGCGGCGACGCGCACCGCCCGGACGCCGTCGATGGTCTCCTTGGAATGCAGCCCGTCCGGAAGCGCTCCGGCCGTGTTCAGGTGGGCGAAGACCGCGATGGTGGCGTGGCCGCAATGGGCGATCTGACGCCGCGGCGTGAAGAACTCGAGCTTGAGGGTGGCGATACGGGACCGGGAGACGAAGGCGGTCTCCGGGAAGCACGCACGCGCGGCGATAGCCTGCTTCTGCTGCTGGGTGAGCGCGTCGGCGTCCAGCACCACGCCCGCAGGGTTGCCGCCGTCGACACCGACGGTGAAGGCCCGCACGACCAACAGTTCCGCGGCGCTCATCGGACCGGCTTCCGCGCCGCGCGGTCCAGCTGCGCCTGCAGGCCGGCGCGGTCGGACTGGATCCAGTACTCGACGATGCGTCCGCCACGGACGCGGTAGACCGCGGAGGCGATGTCCACGAGCGGCGCGCCGGTGGGCGGCTCGCCGTCGAACGAGGCGAGGTGCCGGCCCTCCTGCCGCCAGCGGACGTAGACCCGGTCGTCGGCGGCGATGAGTTCGGTCACCTCGAAACGGAAGGCGCCGAAGAGCGCCAGGAAGTCGCGCACATGGGCTTCGTAGTTCGCTGGGGTGCGCGCGACGACGCTCTCGCCTTCCGAGGTGACCTGGTGGGCGAGGACCTCGGCCGCGAGGTACTGGTCGGCGAACTCGGGATGGCGGCCTGAGCGGACATCCTGGAGGAAGCCTCGCACCACGCTTTCCGGCGAGGCGGCGGCGGCCGGGAACGGGGTGAGGAAGCTGACCGCTGCGGCCGCGGCGCGCAGAGACGAATGGCTGAGCATCACGGGCTCCAGGTCAGGCGGTGGCGCGCCGGGGCGAGGCCCCGGCTTCGGCCATGAGGCGGGACAGGTGGGAGGGCCGGGCGCGGAGGAAGGCCTCCAGGCGCTCGGCGTAGTCGGGGGTGACCGCGGCGATGACGCTGGGCCGGCGCGCCAGCGCCGCACGCCAGCGGAGGACCCTGGGCGTGCGGGCGAAGACGCCCAGGGTCACGAACCGCTCGAAGACGTCGAAGTAGCGGAACACCGGCGCGAAGGCGGCGTCCACCAGGGTGAACCGGTCGCCGCCGAAGTAGGGACCGTCGCCCAGGGCGTCTTCCAGGCGCTCGAACCGCTCGGCGAGCTCCAGCAGGCGGGCGTCGAAGGCTTCGTCCGTGCGTGCGCTGTACAGGCCGCCGATGGTGTCGAGGGTGGCCGAGGCGAAGGCGATCCAGGCGCGGTGCTCGGCGCGGGTGACCGCATCGGGCGGATGCATGGTGGGCGCGATGGTTTCGTCGAGGTACTCGCAGATGGCGGCGGACTCGAAGAGGGTTCGCCCCCCCACGCGCAGGAGCGGGACCTTCCCCAGCGGCGAGATCGCGCGGAACCAGTCCGGCTTGGCCGCCAGGTCGACGTAGGTCCGGCGGAAGGCGGCCTGCTTCTCGGACAGGGTGATGGCGGCCCGCTGCACGTAGGGGCAGAGGTGGTGGCTGACGAGTTCGAGGTCGGTCATGGCGGTCTCCATGGCTGCTCTCGTAGCTCTAGCGTTGCTGCAAGTGGAGTTGTAGTTTCGCCAACTGCATTTGCGGAATTGCAAGCCATGGACGACTGGAACGACTTTCGGCTGGTGCTGGCTGTCAGCCGCAGCGGTTCGCTGACGGCGGCCGCCAAGGCGCTGAACGTGGCGCACTCCACCGCCTTCAGACGCCTGGCTGATCTCGAGAGCCGTCTGAACGTGCGGCTCTTCGAGCGCCTGCCGGCCGGGGTCTATGCGCCCACCCAGGCGGGTGAGCGCATGACCGCCGCCGCCGAGCGGATCGAGACGGAGGCGGCGGCGCTCGGCCGTGATCTCCTTGGCGCGGACCTGCGCCTCAGCGGCCGGCTTCGGGTGACCTGCTCGGAGACTCTCGCCTACTGCATCCTCACCCCTGCAATCGCCGAGTTTCGCCTGGCCCACCCGGGGATTACGCTCGACCTCGTGGTCGACAACCGTGTGCTCAGCCTCTCCCGGCGTGAGGCTGACGTCGCTCTTCGGGTGGCGCGGCCGAAGGAGGGGGACCTTCATGGCCGCAAGCTCACGGATGTGGGGTGGACACTCTACGCCACGCCCGAGCTGCTGGAGGCGACGGGCCCGATCGAACTCGCCGCGCTCGACCGCCTGCTGTTCGTGGGATGGGAGGAGGCGGTGAGCGGCGTGAACAGCGCCGACTGGCTTGCGCGCAACGTGCCGGAAGCCGCCTTCGTCTACCGCACCAACAGCGTCATCAACCAGATGGTCGCGGCCCGGGCGGGCGTAGGGTTCGCGCTGTTGCCCTGTTACCTCGGCGATGCGGAGCCTCGCCTGACGCGCGCATGGCCGACGCCGCTTCCTGACCTGTTCCGGGAGCTCTGGATCGTCACCCACAGCGATCTGCGTCGCACCGCGCGCGTTCGCGCGTTCATGGACCTGGTGGGCAGGCGCGTGGCCGGCGCGCAAGCCGCGATCCTCGGCTCCTCCGCGTAGGATCAGCCGTTTCCGCTCCTCCGAAACTGGTCCTTGCCCCTCGGCGGTGCGGGTTTAGTCTTCCCCCGGGCGAGTGGATGGATGCGATGAGCGACGCGGTCGGCCCTGGCGATCTGGTTCTGTGCGTCAACGCGGCTCCCAACCATGTCACGGGAAGGCCGGTGCCGCTTCGGGCCGGAGAGACCTACCGTGTGCTGGGGGTGATGGAGTTTGCCTGCCCCTGCGGCCGGTCGGACGCCTTGCTCGATGTGGGCGTCGACTTCGCCTGGTGCCAGTCGCGCTTCCGCCTGCTGCCGAAGCCGAAGGCCCAGGCAAGGCCGCGCCGGGTTTCGGCGCCCAAGGAGAAGCAAACCGTCCGCTGACCGGACGGCCGGCGGGCGGGCAGGGCGCCCCGGCCGCCAGAAGGTCCGCCGTGGGCCTGTCTGAGCCCTGGCAGCCGACCTCCGCGCCCGAGATTGCGCAGATGTTGACTCGCCTGGTCCATCTATCCCGGCCGGTTTTTCGGCTCCAAGCTCTGCCGATGCAAAGCTCCGCCGTCGTGAAAGCGTTCGAGATCCAGGCCAAGGGTTGCGAGAGCTATGGGTCGCCCTTCTACGCCGGTCTGCTTGGCGCGGCGCTCGCGGACCTGGCGAGCGACGGAGGCCTGGCGCGCATCTTCGCGCCTTGGGCGGATGCAGACCTGAAGACGTGGGTCTCCGACGCGGTGCTCCTGCGCTTCCTCGGCTCGCTGCACCACCTCGTGCTGCTGGGCCGCGCGCCGGAGTTGGCCGCAGCGTTCCCGCCCCGGGGCGCCGACGGCGCGGCCGCGTGGCAAGCGGTGTCGCCGCTTCTGGCGAGCCGCGCCGAAGAGATCGCGTCCTTCATGCGGCACGAGCCGCAGACCAACGAGGTGAACCGTTCCGCCTGCATCCTGGCCGGCGTCCAAGCGCTGGGGCCGCTGGTGGAGCGGCCGCTCCGGCTGTTCGAGCTGGGCGCCAGCGCGGGCCTGAACTCTATGTGGGATCATTTCCAGTACCGGCTGGGCGACCAACGCTGGGGCGACCACCGCGCGCCCGTGGAGGTCGTCAGCGCGTGGCGCGGAGGTCCGCCGCCCGTTCTTCGTCCCCTCACGATCCTGGAGAAGCGCGCCTGTGACCGGCGGCCCGTCAACGTCTCCGATCCCGACGAGCAGGCCCGGCTGCTCGCCTACGTCTGGCCCGACCAGACCGAGCGCCTGGGCAGACTGAAGGCGGCCCTGGAGCTCAGCAATCGGCACGGTGTCCGGGTCGAGCAAGCCTGCGCCGCCGAATGGGTGCGCGACGAGGTCGAGGCGAGTGGCGGGACCACAACCATCCTCTTTCACACGATATTCTGGCAGTACATGGCCGGGGAGACGCAGCAGGCGCTGCTGACCGCGGTGGAGCGGATCGGCCAGGGCGCCAGCGAGCATGCGCCCTTCGCCTGGCTGCGGATGGAGCCGAAGGCAGGCGACATGGCCACGATCGAGCTGCGCTGCCGCTCGTGGCCGGATGGCGACGACACGCTGCTGGCGCGGGCGCATCCGCACGGCGCCTGGATCGAGTGGGTCTGAGCGTCTGAGGGCGGGGCCGTTGGCCTCGCGGTGGTCAGGGCGAAGGCCGTGGTGGCCGAGCTTCGGCTGAGCGCTAAGATCAAGGGATGATGCGACTGACACGCTCGAACCGGCGGCTTGCCGCCTTGACGCTGGCTTTGCAGGTGCTGTCGGCCGGGGCGGCGGCGGCCGAGGAGGTCGTGCTGGTCCGGGCCGGGCGGCTGTTCGACAGCCGGGCCGGGCGGCTGCTGGGCGCGCGCGACGTGCTGGTGCGGGACGGCGTGGTGGCGGCGGTGGGCGAGCGGATCGCCGCGCCGGCCGGGGCCGTGGTGCTGGACTTCTCCGGCTACACCGTCCTGCCGGGGCTGGTGGACGCGCACGCGCACCTGCTGATGCAGCATCCGGGCACGGAGGGGTCGGGCGATACCGGCGTGCGCGAGGTGGTGCGCGAGGGCGATGCGCTGCGGGCGCTGCGTGGCGCGGCGCGGGCCAGGAGCTATCTCGAGGCGGGCTTCACCAGCGTCCGCGACCTGGGGAACGCCGGGCAGTTCGCCGACGTCGCGCTGCGCCGTGTCCTGCGCGAGGGGGCCTTGCCGGGGCCCCGGCTGTTCGTCGCCGGGCCCGGGCTGTCGCCGCCCGGGGGGCAGCTGGACGGGATACTGGCGGGACGGCAGGACATCGTGGCGCACGAGTACCGGGTGATCCGCGGGGTGGACGACGCGCGGACGGCGGTGCGGGAAAGCGCCGTGCAGGGCGTGGACCAGATCAAGCTCTACGCCAACGCCTCGCCAAATCCCGGCCTGCTGTCGGTGGCGGAGATGCGGGCGGTGGTGGAGGAGGCGGGCCTGATCGGCCTGCCGGTGACGGCGCACGCCACCACCGACGCGGCGATCCTGCGGGCGCTGGAGGCCGGGGTGCGGAGCATCGAGCATGGCCGCGGCGCCTCGCCGTCGACCCTGGCGCGGATGCGCCGGATCGGCGCCGTGCTGACGCCCACCGAATGGGGCAGGGCGCTGGCGGACCTGAGTCTCGGGCGGCTGCCGGCCGAGCAGCGGCCGACCAAGGCGCGCTTGGACACCATCCTGCAGCAGGGCTACGGCCGGCTGGCCGCCGCCCGCGCGTCAGGCGTGGAGATCGCCTTCGGCTCCGATCTCTATGTGGATTTCGGGATCCCGCGCGGGGCGGCGGTCCGGCTGGCGCTGCAGAGCTACGTCGAGGCAGGGTTCACGCCCGGCGAGGCGCTCCGCGCGGCCACCTATACGGCGGGACGGCAGGTCGCCCGGGGCAAGGTGGGCGTCCTGGAGCCCGGGGCCTACGCCGACCTGATCGTCGTCGAGGGCGACCCGACGCGGGACCTGTCGAGCCTGGAGACGCTGCGCTGCGTGATGTTGAACGGCGCGCCACAGGCCACGCCCGGGGCGCGGTGTGGGGCGCCGTGAGCCCGCGTCCTGGCGCTCGCCGGCGCGCGCGGCGCAGCGGGCCGGTGGCCTCGGCGCGCAGGGCGGGCTAACTCCCTGCCATGGCACGGACCAAGCAGAGCGCTGAGTTTGAGATCGAGGTGGGCGGGGAGCCCTATGTCTGGCGGCTGCAACGCCGACCCCACTGGTCGAGCGACCCGGCGGAGCGGCGCGGCATGGGGATCGCCGTGCGGCACAAGGAGGGGCAGCGCGAGGCGGTGCTGGAGTTTCCGGTAGGCCAGCAGCCCCGGTTCGGCGCCTCGCAGCTGCAGGCCTCGCAGATCGCCGCGACCCTGGTGGCCAAGGCCATCGCCTCGGCCATCGCGGCCGGGTGGGAGCCGCTGTCGCGAGGCAAGACGGTGACCATCCTGGTGGATGAGACCGGCGGCTGACGAATCGCGAAGAAGCCCCCGGAGACCTGGGACGGGACCGGGGGCTTCCCTACGCGGGCAGTACTAAGCGCCGGGGCCACCTTGATGCGGGTCAGGTGAACGGGGCGTGAAACGCGGCGTTCAAACGGGCCCGGACGGCGCCGGCGGCCGAGGATTATCGAGCGTGCGGTACGTTCACCGAGCGGGTGACGTCTTCCCGCTTGCGGCGCAGGCCCAGCAGACCGGCCAGACCCAGCAGGCCCAGCCAGCCGAGGTCGAAGCCGTCGTCGTCGTCTTCCTGTTCGTAGGTAACCGCCGGCGTGGTGGTGGTCGCGGTGGTGTCCTGCGCCAGGGCCGGCGCCGCCGCCGCCGCCAGCAGGGTGGCCGTGGCCGCACCGATGATGATCTTCCGCATGTGTCTTCTCCCGTCGCGCCGGCGTCGATGGCCGGCGGCGATGAACATTTGAGCGGTCGGAATGGTTGCCGCGGCCGCGTCAGGCCCCGGCCCGGCCAGGCTTTCGGCCTGAACGGACCGGATGGAGCTTGGCCGTCGGAACCGCGGCCGGTGCGGCTGGTTGGGGAACGTTCGTCAACCGGGGCCGCAAGATGCCGCTGCTATCCATTATCCGCTTCTTCACCACGCTGCTGTCGCTCGCGATCCTGGGGACGGCGGGCTACCTGCTGTGGACCTGGTACCAGGGCGACTGGATCCGCGACGCGGCCGGCGTGCCCGAGCGGGTGCGGGACGACTGGCGGCTGTGGACGGGGCTTGGCCTGCTGGCCTGGTCGTTCCTGGGCCGCATGGTGATGCTGCCGCTGCTGGCCCGCCGCGACGAGCGGCCGACCAAGCCGGAGCGCTCGCAGGGGCAGGAGATCGCCGGCGCCAACGGGGCCGAGCTCTATGTGGAGCGGCACGGCCCGTCGGGGGCTCCGCCGATAATCTTCACCCACGGCTGGGGGATGGACAGCACCTTCTGGTCCTATGCCAGGCAGGACCTCAGCGATCGCTTCAGCCTGACGCTGTGGGACCTGCCGGGGCTGGGCAAGAGCCGCGGGCCGGTGGGCCTGCCGGCCTTCGCCGCCGACCTGGCCGCCCTGGTGGAGTACTCCGGGCGCCGGCCGGTGGTGCTGGTCGGCCACAGCATCGGCGGGATGACCATCCAGACGCTGATCCGCGACCGGCCTGACCTGCTGGACCGGATCGCCGGCGTGGTGCTGCTCAACACCACCTACACCAACCCTGTGAAGACGATGATCCTGAGCGGGCCGCTGCGCGCGATCCAGAAGCCGGTGATCGAGCCGGTCATGCGGCTGATGAAGCTGCTGCATCCGCTCGTCTGGGCGTCGAAGTGGCAGAGCTATCTGAGCGGGTCGTCGCACCTTGGGCACCGCTTCGGGTTCGGCAAGTTCGTGACCCGCAGCCAGCTGGAGCACGTGACGCTGCTGTCGACCCGCAATCCGCCGGCCGTGGAGGCGACGGGCAACCTGGCGATGCTGCACTGGGACGCCACCGGCGCGGTGAGCCGGTTCCGGGCGCCGCTGCTGGTGATCGGCGGGGACAAGGACATCGTCACCAAGCTGGAGGCCAATCGCGAGATCGCCGAGACCGCGCCGCAGGGCCGGCTGGAGGTGATCGAGGGCGTCAACCACCTGGGGCCGATGGAACGGGCCGACCTGTACAACCGGCTGATCGCCGACTTCGTGCTGTCGGTGCAGCCCGCGATCTCGGCGGACATGCCGAGCCGCCAGGCGCCCGCAGCGCCCCGCGAGCGCGGGGACGGTCGGCTGGACGGCGGGGCGCCGGACGGCTGGACGGCGCCGCGGCCGGTTTGAATCGGCCGGTCCGGCGCCGTCGGGCGTTAGGATTAACCGGCTGGGAAGAAACGCCTGCGCTTATACCCGCCTGAGTAGCATTTGAGCAGGGTATCGCCTCGTGTCCCTTCGCGGCCTAGTCGTCGACGACAACCTCGGGCACCGTCAGGCGCTGGGCGCCATCATGCTGGCGCTCGGCATCGAGACGGAAACGGCCGAGGACGGCGTCGAGGCGCTGCTGAAGCTGCGCCGCCAGGTCTATGACGTGGTGCTGATGGACATCTCCATGCCGCGGATGGACGGGCTCACCGCGCTGCGCGAGTTCCGCCGCTGGGAAGACGACCATGCGATCATCCGCACCCCGGTGGTGATGGTCACCAGCCACGACCGGCCGGAAGACCGCGACGCCTCGTTCACCGCCGGCGCGAACGAGCACGTGGGCAAGCCCATCGGCCTGGCGCCGATGATGGCCGCCCTGCAGCAGGTGCTGGACTCCTAGCGGGGCTGGACGGCGTCAGGCGGCTTCGAGCGGGCGCAGTTCGCCCCAGGGATCCTGGATCAGCACGGTGACGTCGGCGGCGGTGCGGCGCGCCTGGTCGGCCAGGCGCAAGGCCGCCTCCTCGGCGTCCACCTTGTAAGCGAACCGGCGCCAGCCGCCGTTCGGGCCGAACACCCGCCAGCCGTCGCGGTGGCGCAGAACGGCCAGGGTGAGCACCTGACCCGAGGCGTCCAGCGGCGCGCTCACCGGTCCTCGACGCAGACCACGCGCTCCCCGTCGTGCAGCTCGAAGCGACGGTGATAGGCGCTGGCTTGCAACTCGCGCCGGGCGAGCGCGCGGGCGCGCTCCACGTCGCTGGTGAACAGGAACGACAGGGTCGGGACCGTGTAGCGGCTGTCGGTCAACAGGCAGGTGTAAGTTTGCATGACGCTCTCCCAGGACCACACTAGGCCCAGGCGGGAAGCGCCGGAATCAACTGGGTTAAACCGCGGGTCGGGCCCGCGGAAAAGTGGATGCTTGGCGACTTTGCCGGCGTCGAAGCGTTAGTGCGGCAGGAGGCGCCGGCCCGCATGACCAATCCGCTGACGATGAGGCTGGAGCAGTTCACCCGGTTCGACACGGCCGAACGCAACCGGCTGGACCAGCTCCTGAGCTATCCCACGGAGACCTATGCGCCCCGCGAGGTGATCCTCGAGCGGGGCGAGAAGGTGGACAGCATCCATCTGGTGCTCACCGGACTGGCTGCGCGGCGCAAGCAGCTGCGCGACGGCAGCCGGCAGGTGATGGCCTTCCTGATCCCCGGCGACCTCTGCGACCTGGAGGTGTTCGTGCTCGAGGCCATGGACCACGACATCGTGGCGGTGGGCGAGACCACGTGCGTGGTCATCCCGGCGAAGGTCATCGAGGACCTGCTGAGCGAGTCCTCCACCCTGACGCGCGCCCTGTGGTGGAGCACGATGGTGGACTCCGCCATCCTGCGCGAATGGATCGTCGACCATGGCAGCCGCGACGCCCGCGAGCGCCTGGCGCACTTGTTCTACGAGTTGCTGGTCCGGCACCGGGTGGTGGGCGAGACCACCGACGACAGCTTTCCGTTCCCGGTGACCCAGGACCTGCTCGCCGACGCGCTGGGGCTGACGCCGGTTCACCTGAACCGGATGCTGCAGGAGCTGCGGGCTCAGGGCCTGATCGAGTTCCAGGGGCGGACGGTGACGGTGCTCGACCCGGCGCGCCTGAAGAATGCGGCCAAGTTCGAGGCGGACTACCTTCACCTGGTTCGGACGCAGGCTCGCGACGGAGAGGTCTCCAAGCGGGCCGGAGACCTCGTGTCGCCCACGGCTCACGGCGCGGTCCACGGCCTGGTGGACAAGATCAAGGACAGCCTGAGCTGATCCCGGGCGGCCCGCCCGCCACGGTCGTGCAGGAAAATCGCCCGCGGCGGCAGCAAATGCTGCGCTGCAGCATTATATCTCCGTCGACCGTGCGCTGCGGTCGTTTATCGGGGGTCTCGATGGCAGGACTGGGTGAGACGACGGCCGGACTGGCGCGGATGCGCAAGGGGCTGGGAGCTGCGCCGAGCGGCGACGACGCCGGGATGATCGAGGTCCGCGGCTTCGGCTTCAATCCAGGCGCGCTGCGGATGCTGGCCTATGCGCCGCCGGCGCTGGCGCCGGGCGCGTCCCTGGTGGTCGTGTTGCACGGCTGCACGCAACGCGCCGGGGCCCACGCCCGGGCCGCGGGCTGGCTGGCCCTGGCCGACCGCCTCGGGTTCGCGGTCCTCGCGCCCGAGCAGACGCGGGAGAACAATCCCAATCTTTGCTTCAACTGGTTCGAGCCCGGCGACACCGCGCGGGGCGCCGGCGAGGCGGCCTCCATCCAGGCGATGGTCCAGCACATGGTACAGGCGCACAGCCTTGATCCGGCGCGGGTGTTCGTCACCGGGCTGTCGGCGGGCGGGGCGATGACGGCGGTGCTGCTGGCCAGCTACCCCGAGACCTTCGCGGCCGGGGCGGTGGTGGCAGGCCTGCCGTTCGGCGTGGCCGGCAACGTGCAGGAGGCTCTGCGCGCCATGCACGGCGGGAGCGGGCTGTCAGCCGAGGCCCTGGGTGCGCTGGTGGCCAAGGCCGCGCCGGCGGCGGCCCGGCCGCCGCGACTGGCGATCTGGCACGGCCTGGCGGATGGCACGGTGGTGAGCGGCAACGCCGCCGCCTTGGCTCGCCAGTGGGCGGCCGCGCACGGGCGGCCCGAGGCGCCGGACGAGCTCCGCAGGCGGGCGGGCTGGACCCGGTCGGTGTGGCGCGCGGCCGATGGCGAGCCGCTGATCGAGCTGAACCTGCTGGACGGCGTCGGTCATGGCACGCCGCTCTCGGCCGGCGGCGAGGACCCGATCGGCGAGGTGGCGGCCTACATGCTCGAGACCGGCGTCTCGTCGTCCCTGGAGATCGCGCGGTTCTGGGGCCTGGCGCCGGCCGAGACGGAGGTGGAGGCCGAGGGCTGGACCGCTCCGGGCGCGGCGGCCGAGCCGGCGCGCGGCGCCAGCGCGGGGCTGGGCGCAAGCGTCATGGCGGCGGTGTCGCCGCACGTCTCGGACGACGTGCAACAGGTCATCGCAAAGGCGCTCGGCGCGGCCGGCCTGATGCGCTGAGCGGCCCGACCTGCCGCAGGCGCGAGCAGGGCGGGCCGCCAGGCCATTCGAGTTACACGGCCTCAGCCCTGGACCCGCTGTCGGGGCAGCGGTCCAGGCCGGTTGGGCCGCTAGTGGTCCTTGTCCACCTGGCGGTGCATGGCGTCGGACTTGCCGTCGGCGGCGTTTTCGACCGCGTCGGCCTGGCGGTTGAGGGCGGTTTCTTCGGCCTCGTTCGGGGTGGCGGCGGCCTGGCGCTCGAGGGCGTCGGCCTGGCGTTCGCCGGCGGCGTCGACGGCGTTGGCCTGGTCGTGGGCGGCGTCCTCGGCGGGGCCGCTGCAGGCGGCGAGCGACAGGGCGGCCAGGGCGGCGAGGGCGGGTACGAAGCTGCGCATATGAACTCCAAGGCTAAGGTCCGGCTGGAAACGCGAACGGGGCCGTAAAGCTCCGCCAGGAGCCAGATGACCGGGAAGTCATGACCTCGAATTAAGCTGATCGCACCGGAGCGGGGGTCTAGCGTCGCCTCCATCGACTGGAGGGACGGCGATGAAGGTTCAGGTGTTCGGGCTGGCTGCGGCGGCGGTGCTCTCCGCGGGCGCGGCGCAGGCGGCTTCCGTCGAGCTGCGCGACGCGGTCGCCCGGGTGACGGTGATCCCGGAGGACCGGCGCGACGTGCGCGTCGAGGTCGTGAAGACCCATCCCGAGCTGCCGCTGCGCGTGCGCGAAGAGGGCGGCCGTACGGTCATTGACGGCGAGCTGCGCAACCGGATCCGCGGCTGTGGCGACAACGGCGCGCGTGGACGTGTGCAGGTCCGCGGGATCGGGCAGGTGGCCTATGACGAGATGCCCCAGGTGGTGATCCGCACGCCCCGCAACGTGGAGGTGTCCACCAACGGGGCGGTGTCGGGGGCGATCGGCCGTTCGGCGGGCCTGACGCTGACCAACTCCGGCTGCAGTCACTGGACGGTGGCCGACGTGGCCGGTCCCGCCAACCTGCGCGGCTCCGGCGCGGGGTCGGTGCGCATGGGCGCGGCCGAGAGGCTGAACGTCAGCCTGTCGGGCGCCGGCAGCGTGCGCGCCACCCGGGTGAGCCACTCGCTGGACGCAAGCCTCTCGGGCGCTGGAGGGGTGACGGTCCAGGAGCTGCGCGGCGCCATGGACGCGCGGGTCTCGGGCGTCGGCAGCATCGACGTGGAAGGCGGGCGCGCCACGACGATCCGGGCCAGTGTCTCGGGCGTGGGCGGCGTCGAGTTCGACGGCGAGGCCCAGAGCCTCGACGCTTCCGTCTCCGGCATCGGCGGGGTGCGGGTCAGGTCGGTGAGCGGGCCCGTGCACAAGCGGGTGTCCGGCATCGGTCGGGTGAGCGTCGGTCGCGGTCGCTAGCCAGGCCTGCTGCGCGTCCGGGTTGCGACCGCTAGTCGCAACTCGTTCTCAGGTGGCAAGCCGAATAAATAAAAACAAGAACTTACGCATTCGACATAACGGCGAAATTCCCGTTGCTGCTGTCCGAGTCGAGGCGCACAGTTGATCCGTCCGAACGGGGACAGGACGTGTGCCTGAAGGAATCAGACGTATGCGCGTACTAGGGAGTTTCGTGGCCATGGCTTCGGCGATGGCATTGATCGGCTGCGGTGAAGCGGCGAGCACGGCCCAGGCCGCGGGGGGCGAGGCCCAAGGCGAGCGGGTGGTGGCCCTGGGCTGCCCCAAGACCCCGCAGCCTGACTGCGTCACCATGATGACCGCCGGCAAGTCCTACGACGTCACAGCGGCGGGCATCGACCTCAGCCGCGGCGTGGCTGTGGCCGTGACCGGCCGTACGGCGGGCGAGGCGTCCGCCTGCGGCACCAAGCTGGCCGACGTGAAGGTCGAGTACCAGGGCTTCCAGTGCGCCGCACCGGGCGCCGCGGCGTCCGCCGATTCGACGGCGGCTCCGGCCGGCTAGCCCTTGCCGAGATTGTCGGTCTGATCGGCGTCCGACTGGTTCGGCGCGGGGGCCCCCGGCAGGGGCGCGCCCGTGGCGGGGTCGGTCATGGTCTTGGCGTTCTGCGTCGAGGCCTCGGACCCCTGCGGCTCCTGAGCGGGCCGGGGCGGGCTGCCCGGCTTCATCTCGTCGTCGCGATTGTACTGCTTTTCGAGGTCTTTTCCGGCCATAGGGCGCTCGCTTTGCGAAGGTTCGTCGGTCGGCTATGGGAACGGCCCGAGCGGCGCTTCGATCCGCTTGCCCGGCAGGGGGCTGCCTGCTAAACGAGCCGGCTCCGGCGCTGAGCCGACGCGCCGGAAGGCTAGCCGCTTTCCGGCGCGTTGTTCATTGTTCGGAGCGCCGCGCCGAAATCGGGCTGGTGTAGGAGTGTAGCTCAGCTGGTAGAGCATCGGTCTCCAAAACCGAGGGCCGGGGGTTCGAGTCCCTCCACTCCTGCCACCCTATATATGTCTGAGTAATTGAACCGGGGCGCGCGCAGGCCTGCCCCCAACGACGAGTTTGAAGACGCCGCCATGGCCAGGAAACCGGGCTCGACCCCGCAAGCGATCAGGAACCGCGCCGCCAAGACGGCTGCGGCGATGGCTTCGCCTGCGACCGTCGCTCAGCCCCCCAAGAAGAAGACCAGCCCCGGGCAGTTCGCCAAGGAAGTGCGCGCCGAAGCGCGCAAGATCACCTGGACGAGCCGCAAGGAGACCTGGATCACCTCGGTGATGGTCGCCATCATGGTGGCGCTCGCCTCGGTGTTCTTCTGGGGCGTCGACACGTTCCTGAGGGTCGCCCTGTCTTTCGTGCTCCGTCTGGCGAACGCCGGGTAAAAAAATGTCTGAAGCCGCTCAACAGCAGTCCAACCCGCGCCACAAGTGGTACATCGTCCACGCCTACTCGAACTTCGAGAAGAAGGTGGCGGAGTCGATCAAGGAGCAGGCCCATTCCCAGGGCCTGGACGACAACTTCTCCGAGATCCTGGTGCCCACCGAGGACGTGGTGGAGATCCGCCGCGGCCGTAAGGTCAACTCCGAACGCAAGTTCTTCCCGGGCTATGTGCTCGTGAAGATGGAGATGACCGACGAGGCCTACCACCTCATCAAGAACACCCCGAAGGTGACCGGCTTCCTGGGCTCCGGCTCGAAGCCGATCCCGGTGTCCGAGAAGGAAGTCGCCCGGATCATCGGCGCCATCGAAGAGGGCGTGGAGCGGCCGAAGCCGACCATCTCGTTCGAGATCGGCGAGCAGGTGCGCGTCACCGACGGCCCGTTCGCGAGCTTCAACGGCTCGGTGGAACAGGTGGACGAGGAACGCACCCGCCTGCGGGTCACGGTCTCCATCTTCGGTCGCGCCACCCCGGTCGAGCTCGAATACAGCCAGGTCGAAAAAACCGGCTGATCCGGTTCCAACGAACCAAGCAGCACACGGAAGGGCGGTCCTGCGGGGCCGCCCTTTTCTTTGGCGAGGAGGTCGCCATCCGAGTGGACGATTGCCCGGCTGCGCCGTGCGCGACGGCCGCGGCGGCCTGCGTCAATTCGGTGGTTCCCCACCGGTCGCGGTTGTTAGTCGGGGCGGGGGCTGCTACATGCGCGCGCTTCGCCGGGATGCCGGCGATCAAATCCGTGGGAGGGGGCGGCTGTCGTAACCCCGCACCACGGCTCAATCCGGCCGGATCACCGGTCATGAGGAGCAAAGATGGCCAAGAAGATTCTGGGCTATATCAAGTTGCAGGTGCCTGCGGGCTCCGCCACGCCGTCGCCGCCCATCGGGCCGGCGCTCGGTCAGCGCGGCGTCAACATCATGGGCTTCTGCAAGGAGTTCAACGCCCGTACCGAGAAGGAACAGAAGGGTACGCCCCTGCCGACCGTGATCACGGTCTACCAGGACAAGTCCTTCACCTTCGTCACGAAGACGCCGCCGGCGACCTTCTTCATCAAGCAGGCGGTGGGCATCAAGTCCGGCGCCAAGACGACCGGCCGCGAGACGGTCGGCAGCATCACGCGCGCCCAGCTGCGCGAGATCGCCGAGAAGAAGATGAAGGACCTCAACGCGAACGACGTCGAGGCCGCCGCCAAGATCATCGAGGGCTCCGCGCGCTCGATGGGCCTGCAGATCGTGGAGGCCTAAAGAGATGGCTAAGCAACCGAAGCGCATGCAGCAGTGGACCGGCGACCGCCTGGCCGCCCATGCCGTCCAAGACGCCGTGAAGCTGGTGAAGGCCAACGCCAACGCCAAGTTCGACGAGTCCATCGAGATCGCCGTCAACCTGGGAGTCGACCCGCGTCACGCCGACCAGCAGGTCCGCGGCGTGGTGGCCCTGCCCTCCGGCACCGGCCGTGACGTCCGCGTCGCCGTCATCGCGAAGGACGCCAAGGCGGCCGAGGCCGAGGCCGCCGGGGCCGACATCGTCGGCGCCGAAGAGCTGGTGGAGCGCATCCAGGGCGGCTTCATGGACTTCGACCGGGTGATCGCCACCCCCGACATGATGGCCCTGGTGGGTCGTCTGGGTAAGGTGCTGGGTCCGCGCGGCCTGATGCCGAACCCGCGGGTCGGCACGGTGACCCCGAACGTCGGCCAGGCCGTGAAGGACGCCAAGGGCGGCTCGATCGAGTTCCGCACCGAGAAGACCGGCATCATCCACGCCGGCATCGGCAAGGCCTCCTTCACCGAGGAAGCCCTGCTGGCCAACGTGCGGGCGATGGTCGACGCGCTGAACCGCGCCAAGCCGTCGGGCGCCAAGGGCACCTACATCAAGAAGATCAGCCTCTCGTCGACGATGGGCCCGGGCTTCAAGGTGGACGCAGGCTCTGTGGGCGCCTGATAGGCCTCCTAGAGCTTTGCTGAGAACGAGGCGCGGACCGTGAGGTCCGCGCCTTTTTCGTATGCCGCTCGCCCAAGCGGCGCCGTTCGCGCTACGCTGTTCTCTCAAATGGGGAGGGGATGCGATGTGGCGGGCGATCCTGGGGGCGGCGGCGGCGCTGGCGCTGAGCGTCTCGGCGGCGAGGGCCGAGCGGTTCGAGTTCGTGGCGCTGGGGGACACCGCCTACAACCTGCCGCAGGACCTGCCGGTCTATGACGCCCTGATCGGGCGCATCAACGCCGCCCGGCCGGCCTTTTCGATCCACGTGGGCGACACCTGGGGCGCGGAGCCCTGCACCGACGCCAACCACCGCTACGTCCTGGCCCAGTTCGCCAAGTACGACCATCCGGTGGTCTACACGCCAGGCGACAACGAGTGGGTGGACTGCCGCCGGCCCGAGGTGCTGGAGGCCTATCACCGCTACACGGCCGGCAAGGCGACGCCGCAGGACCTGGGCCTGCTGCTGCCGCTGCGCTCGTTCGACGGGGCCTGGTCGAGCGCCGGGTTCGGCGACCCGCTGGGCAGCCTGGCGACAATCCGCCGGACCTACTTCGGCCAGCCGCGGAGCCTGGGCGCCCGGCCCATGCCGCTGGTCCGACAGCCGGACGTGATGGCCGACACCCAGACGGCGGAGAACACCCGCTGGGACCGCGGCGGGGTGGTGTTCGCCACGCTGAGCGTGCCGGGCTCCGGGAACGGGGTGACCCTGAACGACGAGGCCCGTCTGCACGAAGCCGTGGCCCGCAACCGCGCCAACGTCGCCTGGATCAAGGCGGCCTTCGCGGAGGCCAAGGCGAAGAACGCCAAGGCGGTCGTGCTGGCCCTGCAGGCCGGGCTGTTCGTCGAGGGCGAGGGCGGCGACTTCACCGGCAAGGCGGTGCGCGGCGGGACGGACGGGCCGTTCTACTGGACCGTGTTCGCGATCCGCGACGAGGCGGCCAAGTTCGGCAAGCCGGTGCTGCTGATCAACGGCGACTACCACGACCTGGTCATCGACCGGCCGTTCATGGTGAGCCAGGGCGAGGCCAAGCCGCCGCTCTATGCCAACATCACGCGGCTGCAGGTCTATGGCGCGCCGGAGCTGAAGGCGGTGAAGGTCCGCGTCGACACCGACACGGACTGGGTGTTCGGCTTCGAGCCGCTGTACTGAAATGACGGTCACGGCGGTCGACCTGGAGCCCTGCGGGCCGGAGCGGCGCGAGACGATCGTCAATCTGTTCCAGTTCTACGTCCACGACTTCGCCGAGTTCTGGACCGAGCGGCGGGCCGAGCTGCAGGAGGACGGGCGCTTTGGGCGGTATCCGCCGCTCGACGACTACTGGGACCGGCCCGGCGGCGAGGCCTTCCTGATCCGCGCGGACGGGCGGATCGCCGGCTTCGCGCTCGTCAACCGCGAGGCTCATTCGGGCCTGCCTGTGGACTTCAACATGGGCGAGTTCTTCGTGGCGCGGCACTACCGGCGCGAGGCGGTCGGCCGGCGTGCGGCGCTGGCCGTCATCGCGCCGCGGCGCGGCCTCTGGGAGATCGCCGTCGCCCGGCGCAACATCGGCGCCCAGGCGTTCTGGCGCCGCGTTTCGAACGAGGCGGCGGCAGGCCCCGTCCAGGCGCTCGATCGCAACGACGGGCAATGGGACGGGCTCGTCCTGCGCTTCTCCGTGGCATAGTGGCGGCATGGAGCTGAAGACCACTCGCTACGAGGTCGCCGACGGCGTCGCCGTCGTGACCCTGTCCCGGCCGAAGCGGCGCAACGCCTGGACCGGGCGGATGCACACGGAGTACCGCTGGATACTGCGCGAGGCGGACCGCGATGCGGCGGTGCGGGTGATCGTGGTCACCGGGGATCCGGAGGGGCAGGCGTTCTGCGCCGGCGCCGACCTGCAGGCGCTGGAGGGACACTCGCAGAAGGGCGGCTACGATCCCGGGACGCCGGAGGACATCGCCCAGCCGGGCTACGGCGTCGATGCCGCCTTCGACGCGGCGTTCGCCTATCACTTCGGGATCGGCAAGCCGATCATCGCGGCGATCAACGGCGCGGCGGCGGGCGTGGGCCTGGTGCTGGCCGCGTTCGCGGACCTCCGGTTCTGCGTGCCCGGCGCCAAGTTCACGGCGGCGCACGGGCGGTTCAACTTCCCGGCCGAGTTCGGCCTCTCCTGGGTGCTGCCGCGGATCGTCGGCCTGAGCCACGCCAACGACGTTCTGCTGTCCTCCCGGGTGTTCACGGCGGAGGAAGCCGACCGCATGGGCTTCCTGAACCGCATCGTCGCGCCCGAGCGGCTGATGGACGAGGTGCTGGACTATGCGCGCACCGTGGCCCGCACCGTTGCGCCGGGTTCGGCCCGCGAGACCAAGCGCCAGATCTACCGCGACCTGCACCGCGACGCCGCCAGTTCGGTGCGCGCCGCCGAGGCCCTGCTGGAGCAGATGGCCCGGGAGCCCGACTACAAGGAGGGCGTGAACGCCTGGACGGAGAAGCGGCCGCCCGCCTGGCGCGGCTGAAGCGCCGGATGACGGGCGGGGGCGGTTGAGTTCCGCCGAGGTTTCCTGTAAGAGCCCCGCCTTCACGCCGGTCCCCCCGGGGAGCGGCGAGGGCAGGGGCCTTTCACAAGGCTCCTGAGCCTGTCCGAGAACTGCGGGGACCAGGGGCCACCTGGAGCCATAACGCGAAGGAGAGCCCTCCTTCGGCCGCCGGGAGACGGGAAGATGATAGTCCGCGACACGAGCCGCTCAGGCTCGGGCGCTTGGCTGCGGCTTCTCTCACTCGACAGGACACTTACCGGCCCGCGCACTCTCGTGCGGGTCGAACCTGAGTATGGAGACCGCAATGGACCGCGCTCAAAAGCAGGAAGCCATCGAGTCGCTCAAGGGCGACTTCGCGGGCGCCGGCGCCGTGGTCGTGACCCACTACATGGGTCTGACCGTTGCGGAAATGACCGATCTGCGGGGGCGTCTGCGTGAGCAGGGCGCCCAGCTGAAGGTGGTGAAGAACACCCTGGCCCAGAAGGCTCTGGACGGTGCGATCGGCGGAGCGGGGGACACCCTCTTCAAGGGTCCCGTCGCCATTGCCTTCGCGCCGGACCCGGTGTCGGCCGCCAAGGTCGCGACCCAGTACGCCAAGGACAACGACAAGTTCACCGTCGTCGGCGGCTTCATGGGTCAGCAGGTGCTGGACAAGGCTTCGGTGACGGCGCTCGCGTCGCTGCCCTCGCTCGACCAGCTCCGCGCCACGCTCATCGGCCTGATCCAGGCGCCCGCGACCAAGATCGCCGGCGTGCTGCAGGCTCCGGCGGGCCAGCTGGCGCGTGTCTTCAACGCGTACGCGACCAAAGACGCCGCCTGATCGTCATCTTCCCGACAAACCTGACTTAAAGGACAAATCGAAATGGCCAATCTGCAACAACTCGTGGACGACCTGTCCACCCTGACCGTCATGGAAGCCGCCGAGCTCTCCAAGATGCTTGAAGAAAAGTGGGGCGTTTCTGCCGCCGCTCCGGTCGCCATGGCCGCCGCTCCGGGCGCCGCGGCTCCGGCCGAAGCCGCCGAAGAGCAGACCGAGTTCACTGTCGTCCTCACGGGCGGCGGCGACAAGAAGATCAACGTGATCAAGGAAGTCCGGGCCGTGCGTCCGGACCTCGGCCTGAAGGAAGCCAAGGACCTCGTCGAAGGCGCTCCGCAGACCGTGAAGGAAAACGTTTCCAAGCAGGAAGCGGAAGAGATCCGTAAGCGTCTCGAAGAAGCCGGCGCTTCCATCCAGGTGAAGTAAGCCTGGCGGCGTCAGCAGACGCTTCCAAGACCAGAAGGGCCGGGGGGCGACCCCCGGCCCTTTTTCTTTGCGCCAGCCTCCCGCCGCACGGCTGCCGGCGACCAAGAATAAGCTTTACTACAAGTGGTGGGAAAAAATCGAAGCGCTACCGCAACGGGTGGGAACTTCCCCATGGAGTCCCTGGTTTGGGGGATGCGCGACCAGCGTAGACTATCGGAAGCTAGCACTACCCCGGGGCCATCCCGGGACTGACCAGAAGGCGGCGTCGGGATCTCCACCCGGCGCCGCCGCTTTGCTGGCCTGCGGCTTCGCCCACGCAGAACTCCCGACACACCGCAGTCGTTCAAAACGGCGGAATTCGCGCGAAGGGGCTTCCCTTCGGCGCTCAAAAAGCCTATCTCGGCTCCTTCGCGAAATTTCCGATTCCGACGACGCGGTTGTTCGCGCGTGATTGCTCCGAGGCATGGCCAGCCGCCCTCAGGCCATGCGAGGGAGCGCCCCTGACGATACAGGGGCTTCCAGCGTCCGGCTCCCCCGCAGGGGAGCACGAGGGTGGACGCAGGATACTAAAGCTTGACGGCGGGACTCCGTTCCCGTGCGTCCTCAAGGGATAAACATGGCGCAGTCCTTCACCGGTAAGAAGCGGATCCGGAAGTCGTTCGGCCGCATTCCCGAAGCCGTGCAGATGCCGAACCTCATCGAGGTTCAGCGTTCCTCGTACGAGCAGTTCCTGCAGCGCGAGGTCCGTCCGGTCGAGCGCCGTGACGAGGGCGTGGAGGCGGTCTTCAAGTCCGTCTTCCCGATCAAGGACTTCAACGAGCGCGCGGTGCTCGAGTACGTCTCCTACGAATTCGAGGAGCCGAAGTACGACGTCGAGGAATGCGTCCAGCGCGACATGACCTATGCCGCGCCGCTGAAGGTGAAGCTGCGGCTGATCGTCTTCGAAACGGACGAAGAGACCGGCGCCCGCTCCGTGAAGGACATCAAGGAGCAGGACGTCTACATGGGCGACATCCCGCTCATGACGGAGAAGGGCACCTTCATCGTCAACGGGACCCAGCGCGTCATCGTCTCCCAGATGCACCGCTCGCCGGGCGTCTTCTTCGACCACGACAAGGGCAAGACCCACGCCTCGGGCAAGCTGCTGTTCGCAGCCCGCGTGATCCCCTACCGCGGCTCCTGGCTCGACTTCGAATTCGACGCCAAGGACATCGTCTACGTCCGTATCGACCGCCGCCGTAAGCTGCCGGCCAGCACCTTCCTGATGGCGCTGGGCATGGACGGCGAGGAAATCCTCTCCACCTTCTACGACACCCTGTCCTACGAGAAGCGCGAAGGCGGCTGGGCCACGGCCTACAAGCCCGAGCGCTGGCGCGGCGTGAAGCCGGAGTTCGCCCTGATCGACGCCGACACCGGCGAGGAAGTGGCGCCGGCCGGCCAGAAGATCTCGGCCCGTAACGCCAAGAAGTTCGCCGACAATGGCCTGAAGACCCTGCTGCTCGCGCCGGAAGCGTTGACCGGCAAGTACCTCGCCGGCGACCTGGTGAACTTCGAAACCGGCGAGATCTACGCCGAAGCCGGCGACGAGCTGGACCCGACCCTGCTGGCCGCGCTCGAAGAGCAGGGCTTCAGCACGCTGAGCGTCCTCGACATCGACGACGTGACCGTGGGCGCCTACATGCGCAACACGCTGCGGGTCGACAAGAACACCGTCCGCGAGGACGCGCTGTTCGACATCTATCGCGTGATGCGCCCGGGCGAGCCGCCGACGGTGGAAGCCGCCGAGGCGATGTTCAAGAGCCTGTTCTTCGACGGCGAACGCTACGACCTGTCCTCGGTCGGCCGCGTGAAGATGAACATGCGCCTCGAGTTGGATTGCCCGGACGACGTGCGCATCCTGCGCAAGGAAGACGTGCTGGCCGTGCTGCGGACCCTGGTGGGCCTGCGCGACGGGCGTGGCGAGATCGACGACATCGACAACCTGGGCAACCGCCGGGTGCGTTCGGTGGGCGAGCTGCTGGAGAACCAGTACCGCGTCGGCCTGCTGCGCATGGAACGCGCGATCAAGGAGCGCATGAGCTCGGTCGATATCGACACGGTCATGCCGCACGACCTGATCAACGCCAAGCCGGCGGCCGCGGCCGTTCGTGAGTTCTTCGGCTCCTCGCAGCTGTCGCAGTTCATGGACCAGACCAACCCGCTGTCCGAGATCACCCACAAGCGCCGTCTCTCGGCGCTTGGCCCGGGCGGTCTGACGCGTGAGCGCGCGGGCTTCGAAGTGCGCGACGTGCACCCGACCCACTACGGCCGGATCTGCCCGATCGAAACGCCGGAAGGCCCGAACATCGGCCTGATCAACTCGCTGGCCACGCACGCCGTGGTCAACAAGTACGGCTTCATCGAGAGCCCGTACCGCCGCATCCGCGACGGCAAGATCACCGACGAGGTGGTCTACATGTCGGCGATGGAAGAGGCGAAGCACTCCATCGGCCAGGCCAACATCCGGCTGCTGAACGGCGAGCTGCAGGACGACCTGGTCCCGGGCCGTATCAACGGCGAGCCGACCCTGATCCCGCGGGACCAGGTCGACCTGATGGACGTGTCGCCGAAGCAGGTGGTGTCCGTCGCCGCGTCGCTGATCCCGTTCCTCGAGAACGATGACGCCAACCGCGCCCTGATGGGCTCGAACATGCAGAAGCAGGCCGTGCCGCTCATCCAGTCGGATGCGCCGCTGGTCGGCACCGGCATGGAGGCGATCGTCGCGGTCGACTCGGGCGCCGTGGTCACGGCCCGCCGCTCGGGCGTGGTGGAACAGATCGACGGCACCCGGATCGTGGTCCGCGCGACGGAAGAGACCGACCCCACCAAGCCGGGCGTCGACATCTACCGCCTGCAGAAGTTCCAGCGCTCCAACACCTCGACCTGCATCAACCAGCGTCCGCTGGTGCGCGTGGGCGACCGGATCCAGGCCGGCGACGTGGTCGCCGACGGTCCGTCGACCGACCTGGGCGAACTGGCCCTGGGCCGCAACGCGCTCGTCGCGTTCATGCCCTGGAACGGCTACAACTTCGAAGACTCGATCCTGATCTCCGAGCGGATCGTGCGCGATGACGTCTTCACCTCGATCCACATCGAGGAGTTCGAGGTCATGGCCCGCGACACCAAGCTGGGTCCGGAAGAGATCACCCGCGACATCCCGAACGTCGGCGAGGAAGCGCTCCGCAACCTCGACGAAGCGGGCATCGTGGCGATCGGCGCCGAGGTCCTGCCGGGCGACATCCTGGTCGGCAAGGTGACGCCGAAGGGCGAGAGCCCGATGACGCCGGAAGAGAAGCTGCTGCGCGCCATTTTCGGCGAGAAGGCCTCGGACGTCCGCGACACCTCCCTGCGTCTGCCCCCGGGCGTCGCCGGCACGATCGTGGAAGTCCGCGTGTTCAACCGTCACGGCGTCGACAAGGACGAGCGCGCTCTGGCCATCGAACGGTCGGAAATCGACCGCCTGGGCAAGGACCGCGACGACGAGTTCGCGATCCTGAACCGCAACATGACCTCGCGCCTCCGCGACCTGCTGGTCGGCAAGAACGCCGTCTCCGGTCCGAAGGGCCTGGGCCGCGGCGAGATCAGCGCCGACAAGCTGGAGGAAATCTCCCCCGGCCTGTGGTGGCAGATCGCGCTGGACGACGAGAAGGCCATGGGCGAGCTGGAGGCCATGCGCCGCCAGTTCGACGAGGCCCGCAAGCGTCTGGACCGTCGCTTCGAGGACAAGGTCGACAAGCTGCAACGCGGCGACGAGCTGCCGCCCGGCGTGATGAAGATGGTCAAGGTGTTCGTTGCGGTGAAGCGCAAGCTGCAGCCGGGCGACAAGATGGCCGGCCGTCACGGCAACAAGGGCGTCATCTCCAAGATCCTGCCGATCGAGGACATGCCGTACCTGGAAGACGGCACCTCGGTGGACATCGTGCTGAACCCGCTGGGCGTGCCTTCGCGCATGAACGTCGGTCAGATCTTCGAGACCCACCTGGGCTGGGCCGCGGCAGGTCTCGGCAAGCAGGTCCAGGGTCTCCTGGAAGCCTGGCAGCAGGGCGGTCAGCGCCAGGCGCTGATCGAGCACCTCACCGAAGTCTACGGCCCCGATGTGGAGCTGCCGGACAGCGATGAGGAGCTGGTCGAGCTCGCCCGGAACCTGTCGAAGGGCATCCCCTTCGCCACCCCGGTGTTCGACGGCGCCCACATCGACGACATCGAGAACCTGCTCGAGAAGGCGGGCCTCGACCGTTCCGGCCAGTCGTACCTGTACGACGGCCAGTCGGGCGAGCGCTTCAAGCGTCCGGTCACGGTGGGCTTCATCTACATGCTGAAGCTGCACCACCTGGTGGACGACAAGATCCACGCCCGCTCGATCGGTCCGTACTCGCTCGTCACCCAGCAGCCGCTGGGCGGCAAGGCGCAGTTCGGCGGCCAGCGCTTCGGGGAAATGGAGGTGTGGGCCCTGGAAGCCTACGGCGCCGCCTACACCCTGCAGGAGATGCTGACGGTGAAGTCGGACGACGTGGCGGGCCGGACCAAGGTCTACGAGTCCATCGTCCGTGGCGACGACACCTTCGAGGCCGGCATCCCGGAAAGCTTCAACGTGCTGGTCAAGGAGATGCGCTCTCTGGGCCTGAACGTGGAACTGGAAAACAGCTAGGCGCGGGAACGACGCCGTCCGCAATACGCGAGGGGAGGGGCCCGTCAGCTCCTCCCCGCCGCTCTTTGGAATACTGACGAACTGGAAATCCGATGAACCAGGAAGTCCTGAACATCTTCAATCCGGTGCAGACCGCACCGACCTTCGACCAGATCCGTATCGCCCTGGCCTCGCCGGAGAAGATCCGGTCGTGGTCCTTCGGCGAGATCAAGAAGCCGGAGACCATCAACTACCGCACGTTCAAGCCTGAGCGTGACGGCCTCTTCTGCGCCCGTATCTTTGGCCCGACCAAGGACTACGAATGCCTGTGCGGCAAGTACAAGCGCATGAAGTACAAGGGCATCATCTGCGAGAAGTGCGGCGTCGAGGTCACCCTCGCGCGCGTCCGCCGCGAGCGGATGGGCCACATCGAGCTGGCCTCGCCGGTCGCCCACATCTGGTTCCTGAAGTCGCTGCCGTCGCGCATCTCGATGATGCTCGACATGCCGCTGAAGGACGTCGAGCGGGTCCTCTACTTCGAGCACTACATCGTCACCGAGCCGGGCCTGACCCCGCTGAAGCAGCACCAGCTGCTGTCGGAAGACGACTTCATGCGCTTTCAGGACGAGTTCGGCGACGACAGCTTCACCGCCGAGATCGGCGCCGAAGCGGTCCAGGGCCTGCTGCGCGCCCTCGACCTCAACAAGGAAGCCGACAAGCTTCGTGAGGAGCTGGTCAACACCACCTCCGAAATGAAGCTGAAGAAGGCGTCCAAGCGCCTGAAGCTGATCGAGAGCTTCCTCGAGAGCGGCAACAAGCCCGAGTGGATGATCCTGACGGTCGTGCCGGTGATCCCGCCGGAACTGCGTCCGCTGGTGCCGCTGGACGGCGGCCGCTTCGCGACCTCGGACCTGAACGACCTGTACCGCCGGGTGATCAACCGGAACAACCGCCTGAAGCGCCTGATCGAGCTGCGCGCGCCGGACATCATCATCCGCAACGAGAAGCGGATGCTGCAGGAAGCCGTCGACGCCCTGTTCGACAACGGCCGCCGCGGCCGCGTGATCACGGGCGCCAACAAGCGGCCCCTGAAGTCGCTGGCCGACATGCTGAAGGGCAAGCAGGGCCGGTTCCGCCAGAACCTGCTCGGCAAGCGCGTGGACTACTCGGGCCGTTCGGTCATCGTGGTGGGTCCCGAGCTGAAGCTGCACGAGTGCGGCCTGCCCAAGAAGATGGCGCTCGAGCTGTTCAAGCCGTTCATCTACGCCCGCCTGGACGCCAAGGGCCTTTCCGGCACCGTGAAGCAGTCCAAGCGGATGGTGGAGCGCGAGCAGCCGGCGGTCTGGGACATCCTGGACGAGGTGATCCGCGAGCACCCGGTGCTGCTGAACCGCGCCCCCACGCTCCACCGCCTGGGCATCCAGGCGTTCGAGCCGAAGCTGATTGAAGGCAAGGCGATCCAGCTGCACCCGCTCGTCTGCGCGGCGTTCAACGCCGACTTCGACGGTGACCAGATGGCCGTCCACGTGCCGCTCTCGCTGGAAGCCCAGCTGGAAGCGCGCGTGCTGATGATGTCGACGAACAACATCCTGTCGCCCGCCAACGGCAAGCCGATCATCGTGCCCTCGCAGGACATCGTGCTCGGCCTCTACTACCTGTCGCTGGTGAAGGACGGGGAGCCCGGCGAGGGCAAGGCGTTCGCCGACCTCGGCGAGATCGAGCGCGCCCTCGACGCCGGCGTGGTGACGCTGCACTCGAAGATCCGCGCCCGCCACTCGGAAATGGACGCCGACGGAAACCTGGTCCGCAAGGTCATCGAGACCTCGCCCGGCCGGATGAAGATCGCCGCCCTGTTCCCGCAGCACCCTGCCGTGGGCCACCGCCTTCTGGAGAAGAACCTCACCAAGAAGGAAATCGGCAACCTGATCGACGTCGTCTATCGGCACTGCGGTCAGAAGGCGACGGTGATCTTCGCCGACCAGGTGATGGGTCTGGGCTTCCGCGAGGCGGCCAAGGCCGGCATCTCGTTCGGCAAGGACGACATCGTCATCCCGGCCCGCAAGGCGCCGATCGTCGACGAGACCCGCAAGCTCGTGGAAGAGTACGAGCAGCAGTACGCCGACGGCCTGATCACCAAGGGCGAGAAGTACAACAAGGTGGTCGACGCCTGGGCCAAGGCCACCGACCGGGTCGCCGACGAGATGATGGCCGAAGTGTCCTCCGCCCCGATCGGGCCGGACGGGCGTCAGGCCGAGATCAACTCGATCTTCATGATGTCGAACTCCGGGGCCCGGGGCTCGCAGGCCCAGATGAAGCAGCTCGGCGGGATGCGCGGCCTGATGGCCAAGCCGTCCGGCGAGATCATCGAGACGCCGATCATCTCGAACTTCAAGGAAGGCCTGACCGTCCAGGAGTACTTCAACTCCACCCACGGCGCCCGTAAGGGCCTGGCCGACACCGCGCTGAAGACCGCCAACTCGGGTTACCTGACCCGCCGTCTGGTGGACGTGGCGCAGGACTGCATCATCACCGAGGAAGATTGCGGCACCACGCGGGGCATCACGCTTCGCGCCGTGGTCGAAGGCGGTGACGTGCTGGTCTCGCTGGGTCAGCGGATCCTGGGTCGCTTCGCGGCCGAGGACATCAAGGAGCCGGGCGGCGGCGACGTGATCGTGCCGGCCGACAGCTACCTCGACGAGAACATGATCGAGCTGGTCGAAAACGCGGGCGTCCAGTCCGTGAAGGTCCGCTCGGTCCTGACCTGCGAGACCAAGAACGGCGTCTGCGGGGCCTGCTACGGCCGCGACCTGGCGCGCGGCACGCCGGTGAACATCGGCGAGGCCGTGGGCGTCATCGCCGCCCAGTCGATCGGCGAGCCGGGCACCCAGCTGACGATGCGGACCTTCCACATCGGCGGCACCGCCCAGGTGGCCGAGCAGTCGTTCTTCGAGAGCGGCAACGAGGGCGTGGTGAAGATCTCGGGCGGCAACACGGTCGTGAACGCCGAGGGCCACCTGATCGGGATGAGCCGCAACCTGCTGCTGACCGTGCAGGTGGATGGCAAGGACCGCGAGTCCTACAAGCCGCCGTACGGCGCCCGCCTGCGGGTGAAGGACGGCGACAAGGTGAAGCGCGGCCAGCGCCTGGCCGAGTGGGACCCGTACACCACCCCGATCATCACGGAAGTGGCCGGCCGGGTGCGGTTCGAGGACCTGGTGGACAACTTCTCGGTCCGCGAGGAAGCCGACGAGGCCACGGGCATCTCCAACCGCGTTGTCATCGACTGGCGCGCCTCCACCAAGGGTTCGGACCTGCGTCCGGCCATGGCGGTGCTCGACGAGAACGGCGCCTACAAGCGCATCTCGAACGGCGGCGAGGCCCGTTACCTGCTGCCGGTCGGCGCCATTCTCTCGCTGGGCGACGGCGACGAGGTGAAGCCGGGCGAGGTCATGGCCCGCATTCCGACGGAAAGCGCCAAGACGCGCGACATCACCGGCGGTCTGCCGCGGGTGGCGGAGCTCTTCGAAGCGCGGCGTCCGAAGGACTGCGCGGTCATCGCCGAGATGGACGGCCGGGTCGAGTTCGGTCGGGACTACAAGAACAAGCGCCGCATCAAGATCACCCCGGAAGACGGCGGTGAGGCGGTCGAGTTCCTGATCCCGAAGGGCAAGCACATCGCGGTCCACGACGGGGACATCATCCGCAAGGGCGAATACCTCATCGACGGCAACCCGGATCCGCACGACATCCTGCGCATCCAGGGCATCGAGGCGCTGGCCGACTTCCTGGTCAACGAGATCCAGGAGGTCTACCGACTGCAGGGCGTGCCGATCAACGACAAGCACATCGAAACGATCGTTCGTCAGATGCTGCAGAAGGTCGAGATCCTGGAGCCGGGCGACACCGGCCTGCTCAAGGGCGACCACCTCGACAAGATCGAGGTGGACGAAGAGAGCGCCAAGGCCGAGGCCCGTGGCGGCCGTCCGGCCCTCACCCAGCCGGTCCTGCTCGGGATCACCAAGGCGTCGCTGCAGACCCGCAGCTTCATCTCGGCGGCCTCGTTCCAGGAGACCACCCGCGTGCTCACCGAGGCGTCCGTCCAGGGCAAGATCGACACCCTGGAAGGCCTGAAGGAGAACGTGATCGTGGGCCGGCTCATCCCGGCCGGCACGGGCTCCTACCTGCGGAACCTGCAGCGCATCGCCGCCAAGCGCGACGAGGCCCTGACGCAGAGCCGCGAGGAGGCCATGGAGCCGCTGCCGGACGTGATCGCCGCCGAGGCCGAGCAGGCCGAACGCGTCGAGAGCTGAGGCGCTCGCCCAGATTGAAAAGACCGAGCGGCCCGGGAGCAATCCCGGGCCGTTTCGATTCCGGCTACAGGGCGGTCACTGAGTAGGGCCGGGCTCGCCTCACGGCGGCAGGCGCTCCAGGCGCCGGGCGGCGCGCTTGCTGGGCGGGTGGACGGCCTGGCCGAACAGGCTCTCGCCGGCGCCGGTGATGTGCGGCTCGCCGTCGTAGGTGTTGGACGGCTCGGGCAGGCCGGTCGGGCGGGCGACGGGGCCCTCCTGGCGCGCCTTGCGAGCGCTCCTGGCGGCGGCCGCGGCGTCGAAGGCGGCCTTCTTCTCGCGGCTCATGCCCATGCCGGGCGGGATGAACGGTGTGTCCCGGGCGCCGGCGCCCAGGCGTTCCTCGCACGCCTCGCGCTCAGACCGGGAGAGGGCCGCCAGGTTGGCGCACCCCAGGCTGCCGCTGCGCAGGACGCGGGAGAGCTCAGGGGCCGGAGCCGGCGGCGCGCCCTGCGGCCGTGGCGGGGCAGGGGAGGGCGCGGCCGGTGCGGGCGGGATCGGCGTCTCGGCCGCCGGGGTCACCAGAGGCCTGACGTTGGGTGGCAGCTCGCGCGGGCGGACCTGGCGCCGGTGCAGGCGGATGGCGCCGCCCGGCTCCCCGGAGGGGCCCGGCGGCGCGGCACGGGGGGCCAGAAGAACGGGGATGATGGGGATGGGAGGGGAGCCGCTCTCCTCCCGCGGCGCAAGAGGCCTAGGCGCGTGCAGGACCAGCACCGCCAGCACCACGACGTGGAGCACGGCGGAGGCGCCGATCGCGACGATGCCCCGGCGACCGCGCGCCCTGGCCATGTGCCCCCTTCCGTCCGTCCCAAGCTTCAGCGTACACCATATCGTCCGCACGGCCTTTTCATGGCCGGATCCGGGCGCTGCGGCGAACGGCCCGCGGCCTTGCGCAAACGTTGACGCGCGGCCGCTTCGCGACTATGTAGCGCGCTCTTTCGAGGCCGGGAGTCTTCCCGGCTTGGAAACGCGGTTCCCGCCGGAACGCCAGACCAAGGCGTCCCGGCGAGCTTTTGCGTTCACCGGCAGGCCTCGGACCCGACGAAAACAATAACCCCCATCGAGGCGCTTCGGCCCAACGGCACACGCCTCCACGCAGCGAGATTAGATGCCTACAGTCAACCAGCTCATCCGCAAGCCGCGGCAGGACAAGCCTTCGCGCAACAAGGTGCCGGCCCTTAAGGGCTGCCCCCAGCGCCGTGGCGTTTGCACCCGCGTCTATACGACGACCCCGAAGAAGCCGAACTCGGCCCTGCGTAAGGTCGCCAAGGTGCGCCTGACGACCGGCATCGAAGCCGTGTGCTACATCCCGGGCGAAGGCCACAACCTGCAGGAGCACTCCGTTGTGCTCATCCGCGGGGGCCGGGTGAAGGACCTTCCGGGCGTCCGCTACCACATCCTGCGCGGCGTGCTCGACACCCAAGGGGTCAAGGACCGCAAGCAGCGCCGCTCGCTCTACGGCGCCAAGCGTCCTAAGTAAGGAACAGAGAATATGTCCCGCCGCCGTCGCGCAGAGAAACGCCAAGTCCTGCCGGACCCGAAGTTCGGGGACCTGGTCGTCACCAAGTTCATGAACTACGTGATGTACGAAGGTAAGAAGGCCGTCGCCGAGAACATCCTCTACGGCGCCTTCGACATCCTGGAAGCCAAGCGCAAGGACCAGGGCCCGCTGGAGACCTTCCACGCCGCCCTGGACAATGTCGCCCCCGCCATCGAGGTGCGCTCCCGCCGGGTCGGCGGCGCCACCTACCAGGTGCCGGTGGAGGTCCGTCCGGACCGCCGTCGCGCCCTGGCCATCCGCTGGCTGGTCAACGCCGCGCGGAACCGTGGCGAGAACACCATGACCGAGAAGCTGGCCGGCGAACTGCTGGACGCCTCCTCGAACCGTGGCTCGGCCGTCAAGAAGCGTGAAGACACGCACAAGATGGCCGAAGCCAACCGGGCCTTCTCGCACTACCGCTGGTAAGAGCCCACATCCTGAGCTTTCCGGCGCGGGCGGTTTGAGCTAAACCGCCCGCGCCGTTCGTTCAGGCCCCCCGAACGACCCCTTTTTCCGAGCTGTCCGCTATGCCCCGCACGCATAAAATCGACGACTACCGCAACTTCGGCATCATGGCCCACATCGATGCGGGCAAGACGACGACGACGGAGCGGATCCTCTACTACACCGGCAAGAGCCATAAGATCGGCGAAGTCCACGATGGCGCAGCCACCATGGACTGGATGGAACAGGAGCAGGAGCGCGGCATCACGATCACGTCGGCCGCGACGACCGCTTTCTGGAACGACAAGCGCCTGAACATCATCGACACCCCCGGCCACGTGGACTTCACCATCGAAGTGGAGCGCAGCCTGCGCGTCCTCGATGGCGCGGTGACCGTGCTGGACGGCAACGCCGGCGTCGAACCGCAGACCGAGACCGTCTGGCGCCAAGCCGACAAGTACAAGGTTCCGCGGATCGTGTTCGTCAACAAGATGGACAAGATCGGCGCGGACTTCGACAAGTCCGTCGAGTCGATCCGCGACCGGCTGGGCGCCAAGGCCGTGCCGATCCAACTGCCGATCGGCTCGGAATCCTCGCTGCGCGGCCTCGTGGACCTGGTCCGCATGAAGGCCGTGGTCTGGGACAACGACGGCCTGGGCGCGAAGTACCGCGAGGAAGAGATCCCTGCGGACCTCAAGGCCAAGGCCGACGAAGCCCGCCACTACATGATCGAGAACGCCGTCGAGCTCGATGACGAGGCGATGGAGGCCTACCTCTCGGGCGAAGAGCCGTCCGAGGCGACGATCAAGAAGTGCATCCGCAAGGCCGTGCTGACCGGCGCCTTCTATCCGATCCTCTGCGGCTCGGCGTTCAAGAACAAGGGCGTGCAGCCGCTGCTGGACGCGGTCGTCGACTACCTGCCTTCGCCGGTGGACATCCCGCCGACCAAGGGCATCGACTTCCGCACCGAGGAAGAGACCGAGCGCCGCGCGTCGGACGAAGAGCCGCTGTCCATGCTGGCCTTCAAGATCATGGACGACCCGTTCGTCGGCTCGCTGACCTTCTGCCGGATCTACTCCGGCAAGATCGAGACCGGCATGGGCCTGCTGAACTCCACCCGCGACCGCAAGGAACGCGTCGGCCGCATGCTGCTGATGCACTCCAACAACCGCGAGGACATCAAGGAAGCCTACGCCGGCGACATCGTCGCCCTGGCCGGCCTGAAGGACACCCGCACCGGGGACACCCTGTGCGATCCGGCCAAGAGCCCGGTGATCCTCGAGCGCATGGAATTCCCCGCCCCGGTCATCGAGATCGCGGTGGAGCCCAAGTCCAAGGCCGACCAGGAGAAGCTGGGCGTCGCCCTGCAGAAGCTGGCCGCGGAGGATCCGTCCTTCACGGTCTCGACCGACCACGAGTCCGGCCAGACCATCCTGAAGGGGATGGGCGAGCTGCACTTGGACATCAAGATCGACATCCTGAAGCGCACCTACAAGGTGGAAGCCAACATCGGCGCGCCGCAGGTGGCCTATCGCGAGACCATCAGCCGCCGGGCCGAGATCGACTACACCCACAAGAAGCAGACCGGCGGCACGGGCCAGTTCGCCCGCGTGAAGCTGGTGTTCGAGCCGGGTGAAGTGGGTTCGGGCTTCGTGTTCGAAAGCGCCGTCGTCGGCGGCGCGGTGCCGAAGGAATACGTCCCCGGCGTCGAGAAGGGCCTGACTTCCGCCAAGGACAACGGCCTGCTGGCCGGGTTCCCGGTGATCGACTTCAAGGCCTCCCTGGTCGACGGCGCCTTCCACGACGTCGACTCCTCGGTGCTGGCGTTCGAAATTGCTTCGCGGGCCGCCTTCAAGGAACTGCGCGAAAAGGGCGGCGCGAAGCTGCTCGAGCCGATCATGAACGTCGAGGTCGTGACCCCGGAAGAGTACCTGGGCTCGGTGATCGGCGACCTGAACGGCCGTCGCGGTCAGATCCAGGGCCAGGACGTCCGCGGCAACGCGATCGTCATCAACGCCTTCGTGCCGCTGGCCAACATGTTCGGCTACGTGAACAACCTGCGGGGCATGTCCCAGGGCCGGGCGCAGTTCACCATGCAGTTCGACCACTACGAGGCGGTGCCGCAAGCCGTCGCCGACGAAGTGATCAAGAAGTACGCCTAACCATCCAACCCTAGTTTAGAGGACGAGCCCGGACAGGGCTGGAGCTTGAAATGGCCAAAGAGAAATTCGAACGCAACAAGCCGCACTGCAACATCGGCACGATCGGTCACGTTGACCACGGCAAGACGACGCTGACGGCGGCGATCACGATGACGCTGGCGAAGGCCGGCGGTGCGAAGGCCATGGCCTATGCGGACATCGACGCGGCGCCGGAAGAGAAGGCCCGCGGGATCACGATCAACACCGCGCACGTGGAATATGAGACGGCCAACCGTCACTACGCCCACGTGGATTGCCCGGGCCACGCCGACTACGTGAAGAACATGATCACGGGCGCGGCGCAGATGGACGGCGCGATCCTGGTGGTGTCGGCCGCCGACGGCCCGATGCCGCAGACCCGCGAGCACATCCTGCTGGCCCGCCAGGTCGGCGTGCCGGCGCTGGTGGTGTTCATGAACAAGGTCGACATGGTCGACGACGAGGAGCTGCTGGAGCTCGTCGAGATGGAAGTGCGCGAGCTGCTTTCGTCCTACCAGTTCCCGGGCGACGACATCCCGATCGTCAAGGGCTCGGCCCTGGCGGCGGTGGAAGGCAAGACCCCGGAAATCGGCGAGCAGGCGATCCTGAAGCTGATGGAAGCGGTGGACGCCTACATCCCGCAGCCGGAGCGTCCGATCGACCTGCCGTTCCTGATGCCGGTGGAAGACGTGTTCTCGATCTCGGGCCGCGGCACGGTGGTGACCGGCCGTATCGAGAAGGGGATCGTCAAGGTCGGCGAGGAAGTCGAGATCGTCGGCATCCGCGACGTGCAGAAGACCACCTGCACGGGCGTCGAGATGTTCCGCAAGCTGCTGGACCAGGGTCAGGCGGGCGACAACGTGGGCGTGCTGCTGCGCGGCACCAAGCGTGAGGACGTCGAGCGCGGCCAGGTTCTCTGCAAGCCGGGCTCGATCACCCCGCACACCGAGTTCATGGCCGAGGCCTACATCCTGACGAAGGAAGAGGGCGGCCGTCACACGCCGTTCTTCACCAACTACCGTCCGCAGTTCTACTTCCGGACCACGGACGTGACCGGGATCATCAAGCTGAAGGAAGGCGTGGAGATGATCATGCCCGGCGACAACGCCGAGCTGCTCGTCGAGCTGATCACGCCGATCGCCATGGACCAGGGCCTGCGCTTCGCCATCCGCGAAGGCGGCCGGACCGTCGGCGCCGGCGTCGTGGCCAAGATCATCAAGTAAGCCACGCTTACCTGAGACGACACGAAGAGGCCGTCGGGGCGACCCGGCGGCCTTTTTCTATGCTCGCCCGCCGACGGCCTTTTGTGCTGAATAGGCTGGGGGAGCTTGAGTGGACGACATTCTCACGGGCATAGGCCCTATCCATCAACGCGTTGCGGTCGCCGCGGCGGGGGAGTGGGCGGATCTCCCGCCTTTCGTTCCTGCACACACGCCTGCTGGAGAGCAGGCGGAGAACGGAAACTGCTTCTGGCTATCCGACACCCAGGTCAATCTGACCGGCGCGCAGCCGGTCTGGCTGACGAGGTTCGTCTTGCAAGTCGTGGACGCCGCGGGGTTGCATGAAGCGGGACAGGTGGACCTGGACTTCGATCCCAACCACCAGTCGCTGGTCTTTCACCACGTCAGGGTCATCCGCGACGGGCACGTACGCGAGGTTGACCCCCAGGCCGGCCTCAGCGTCTGGCGTCGCGAACGGGATCTGGAACGGGCCCGCTACGACGGAAGGCTCACGGCGCACCTGACAATTCCCGACCTCCGCGTCGGAGACATCGTCGACGTAGCGCGCTCGACGGTGGGGTCGCCCCCGCTGTTCGGCGGTCGCTTCGCTGCCGAATTCGGGTTCGATTGGTCATGCTGGGTCGGCGAAACGCGGGTACGCGTGTTGGCCCATCCCGACCGTGATCTGGTTCTGAAGAGTTGGTGCGGCGCGCCCCAGATGGAGAGTCGCCTCCTCGCGCCGGAGGTCCTGGAGCGAAGCTGGCGGTCGCGCGCTACGGCGGCGCGGCGCCCGGAGCCCGAGGCCGCGACCTGGGAGCGGGTGCACGCCACGGTCCAAGCTGCCGACGCCCTGTCCTGGGCCGAGGTTGCTGACGTATTTCGCGTGTCCTATGCGCCTCAGCCGCTGCCGCCGGAACTTGAAGACGAAGTCGCGCCGCTGGTGAGCCAACCGGCCGGGGCGCAAGTCGTGGCTCTGCTGCGTCTTGTGCAAGGCGCTCTGCGGTACCAGTCGATTGCTATCGGCGAGGGGGGCTTCGTTCCACGCTCAGTGGACCACATCTGGGCGAACCGCGCCGGAGACTGCAAGGACGCGTCTCGCCTGCTGACCAGCCTCATGCGTCGGCTTGACTTGGATGCGACACCGGTCCTTGTGAACACGCTCTGCGGCTGGGTCTTGGACCAGGAGGCTCCGAACCTTACCGCATTTGACCACTGCATCGTGCGCGTGCAGCTAGATGGAGAGACCTACTGGCTGGACCCCACGCGCTACCCGCAGGGCGGAGACCTCGAACATCTGCACCAGGCGCGCTTCGGTTGGGCGCTGCCACTGGTGGCCGGCGCCGAGCTGCAAGTCATGGGGCGCGAACCGGTTAGAGCGACCTTCACGACGGAGGAGACCTACGAACTTGGACCCTCCCCAACCAGCGCCGCGACGCTCACGGTTCGAACGGTCTACGGCGCCTGGCGAGCAGATTCGATGCGCCGGGCGCTCAGCGTGGAGCGGAGTTCGCTGACGAAAAGCTGGTTGGAGTTCTATGGCCGGCACTTTGGCGGCGCGGAGGAACTGCAGCCGGTGCAGGTCAGCGATGACCTTGCCACGAATGAGCTGGTGACGCTGGAGCAGTACAGCCTCAAGCGCCCTTGGACGCCGACGTCTAAGGGCGGAGCCGTAGAGTTCTGTCCCTTGGACAGCCTTTTCTCCGAGCATCTGACGGCACCGCGCACGGCGGAGCGACGGACCTCGCTCGACCTGGGGCTACCTCGGCAGGTTTCCGCGGTTACGACGATCCGCTTGCCGCGCGGCTTGAGCGTCGACGGCTGGGACCGGCAGTTCGGCATCGACGGGCTGAACGCCACCCACAGGCTCGAAAAGCTTACGGATGATGGGCGTGAAATCCGGGTCGACCGAACTCTGACGGTAGAGCCTCAGTTTCTCTCGCCAGGCGCATGCGACGCCTTCTTCGACTTCCGCGACGAACTTCTCCGCACGCAGGGCGTGGCCGTCACCATGAACGTACGCGACGGTCGGTTCGTCGAAGGGGGGTATGCCTGGGACGACAGCCCGCTGACAACACGCGCCAAGCTCGTCTGGAGCGTTATCGTTGTCGTGCTGGTCTTTGCCTGGCTCTACCGAACGTTCTTGCAAGGCGCTCCATGACCGCGAAGTCATGACCTCGATTTAAGCTGCTCGGACTACCGGCCATGGCTAAGTTCCGCTCGAGACCTGGACATGGAGAGACCGTGATGCGCCTTCGGATCGCCCTTGTGGCCACGGCCGCCGCGATGACGGCGGCCGGCGCCGCCCAGGCCGCCGCGGTGGAGATCACCGACGCGGTCGCCCGGGTCACCGTCATCCCGGAGAACCGCACCACCACCAAGGTGGAGATCGTCCGCAACAATCCGCGCCTGCCGATCCAGGTGCGCACCGTCGAAGGGCGCACCATTATCGACGGCCAACTCGACGGCCGGATCCGCAACTGCCGGGTGTCCGGCGAGCGGGGAACCGTGGAGGTCCGCGGCGTGGGCGATGTCGCCTACGCGGACATGCCGCAGATCGTCGTCAGGACGCCACGGGAGGCCGTCGTGCGCGCCGACGGCGCGGTGTTCGGGGCGGTGGGCCGGTCGGCGACCCTGGAGTTCAGCAACGCCGGCTGCGGCGACTGGACGGTGGCGAATGTGGAGGGCCGCCTGCGCCTGCATGTGGCGGGCTCGGGCGACACCCGCACCGGCTCGGCGGGCACGGCACGGATCCGCGTGGCTGGCTCGGGCGACGTGTCCACCGCCGAGGTCCGCGGGGGCCTGGATGTGAACGTGGCGGGCTCAGGCGACGTCTCTGTCGCCTCGATCGCAGGCCCCCTGGACGTCTCGGTGGCCGGCTCCGGCGACGTGCGGGTGGACGGCGGCCGCGCCAGCAGCATGGCGGTTTCGATCGCGGGCTCCGGCGACGTGAATTTCCACGGCGTCGCGGAGACCCTGAACGCCCGCATCGCCGGGTCGGGCGACGTCCGCGTCCGGCAGGTGAGGGGCTCCGTCTCGCGCTCGGTCGTCGGATCGGGCGGCGTGCGCATCGGCCACTGACCAGAACGTCGCGCCCCCGGAGGTTCCGCCTGCAGGCGCTTGACGAAGACGAGTCACCTAGGTATCTACGCGCCTCCTGTTGGACCGGCTGTGCGCTTCGGCGCAGACGCGGACCGCGGAACGGACCTGAGACAGTGCTAAAACCTAGCGTTTCGGGATGGGCCCTCGCAGCTTGCGCGCGGGCCTAAGTCGTTTGTAGCGGACTTACGCGTACGGGCTCTCTCGCGAGCGCTCGGGTTGGTCTTTGAAATGGTCGAGATCACGCGGACGGACCGCCGTCTGTAGGGAACGAAAAGAGCGATATGGATCGTCAGAACATCCGCATCCGCCTGAAGGCGTTCGATCACCGCGTGCTGGACCATTCCACACGCGAGATCGTCAACACCGCTAAGCGGACCGGCGCCACCGTGCGCGGGCCTATCCCGCTGCCGACGCGCATCGAGAAATTCACCGTCAACCGCTCGCCGCACATCGACAAGAAGTCGCGCGAGCAGTTCGAAATCCGCACGCACAAGCGCGTGCTCGACATCGTCGACCCCACCCCGCAGACCGTGGACGCGCTCATGAAGCTCGACCTGTCCGCCGGCGTGGACGTCGAGATCAAGCTCTAAGGGGATCCGTCCGATGCGAACCGGCGTGATCGCCAAAAAGCTGGGTATGGCTCGCTTCTTCGACGAAGCGGGCGTGCATGTCCCGGTGACCGTGCTCAGCCTCGAAGGCTGCCAGGTCGTCGCCCAGCGCACCAAGGACAAGGACGGCTACGTCGCCCTCCAGCTTGGTGCGGGCTCCAAGAAGCCGAAGAACACCTCGAAGGCGCTGCGCGGCCACTTCGCCAAGGGCGAAGTCGAGCCGAAGCACAAGCTGGCCGAATTCCGGGTCTCGGAAGACAACCTGATCGACGTGGGCGCGGAAATCACCGCCGACCATTTCGTTCCGGGCCAGAAGATCGACGTCACCGCGACGACGGTCGGCAAGGGCTTCGCCGGCGCCATGAAGCGCTGGAACTTCGCCGGTCTCCGCGCCACCCACGGTGTGTCCGTCTCCCACCGCTCGCACGGTTCGACCGGCCAGCGTCAGGATCCGGGTCGGACCTTCAAGGGCAAGAAGATGGCTGGCCACCTCGGCCAGGAAACCGTCACCACCCTGAACGTCACCGTCTGGCGTGTGGACACCGAGCGCGGCCTGATCCTGGTGAAGGGCGCCGTCCCGGGCACCGAAGGCACGTTCGTGAAGATCCGCGACGCCGTGAAGGCGGCCCTGCCGGCCGACGCCCCGAAGCCGGGCGCGTTCCGTTCGGCCGGTGCGCCGACGGCGGCGGAAGCTGCGGCTGAACAAGCCCCGGCCGACGCGGCGGTGACTGAAGCTCCGGCGGCGGAAGCTCCGGAAGCTGGGGAACAAGCGTAATGAAACTCGACGTCATCAAGCTCGACGGCGGGGCAGGCGGCTCGATCGAGCTGGCCGACGAGATCTTCGGCATCGAAGAGATCCGCGGCGACATCCTGCAGCGCGTCGTCACCTGGCAGCTGGCCAAGCGCCGCGCCGGGACCCACAAGGTTCAGGTCCGCAACGAGGTCTCTCGTACGGGCAAGAAGATGTACAAGCAGAAGGGCACCGGCGGCGCCCGTCACGGCTCGCGCCGTGCGGCCCAGTTCGTCGGCGGCGCCCGGGCCCACGGTCCGGTCGTCCGCAGCCACGCCTTCGACCTGCCCAAGAAGGTCCGCGCGCTTGCCCTGCGGCACGCGCTGTCCTCGAAGGCCAAGGCCGGCTCGCTGATCGTCCTGGACTCGGTCGCCGTGACCGAAGCCAAGACGGCGGCTCTGCGCGAACAGCTCGGCAAGATCGGCGTGACCCACGCGCTGGTGATCGCCGGCGCGGAGGTCGACAACAACTTCATGCTGGCGGCCCGCAACATTCCGAACGTGGATGTGCTGCCGAACGCCGGCCTGAACGTCTACGACGTGCTGCGCCGTCGCACGCTGGTCCTGACGAAGGACGCGGTCGAAGCGATCAACGCGCGCTTCCAGGCTAAGGAGGCCGCGTAATGGCCGATCAACCCACCGTTCGTCACTACGACACCATCCTGGCGCCGGTGATCACCGAGAAGGCCACCCTGCTCAGCGAGCAGAACAAGGTTGTCTTCCGGGTTGCCGCCGACGCTTCCAAGGACGAGATCGCTTCGGCGGTCGAGGCGCTGTTCAAGGTCAACGTGACCAAGGTCAACACCCTGAACGTGAAGGGCAAGACCAAGCGCTTCCGCGGCATCATGGGCCGCCGTTCCGACGTCAAGAAAGCTGTCGTGACCCTGGCCGAAGGCCAGTCCATCGACATCACCACGGGGCTCTGATCCGATGGCCTTGAAGCAATACAACCCGACGTCCCCGGGCCGGCGCCAGCTGGTCCTGGTGGACAAGTCCGAGCTCCACAAGGGCCGCCCGGAGAAGTCCCTCGTCGAGGGCCTGACCAAGTCCGGCGGTCGTGGCGGCGGTGGCCGCATCGCCGTCCGCTTCCGCGGCGGCGGCGCCAAGCGCCTCTACCGGAAGGTGGACTTCAAGCGTCGCAAGTTCGACGTGGCCGGCACGGTCGAGCGTCTGGAGTACGACCCCAACCGGTCGGCCTTCATCGCGCTGATCCGCTACGCCGACGACGAGCTGGCCTACATCCTGGCCCCGCAGCGCCTCAAGGCCGGCGACCAGGTGATCGCCTCCGAACGCGCCGACGTGAAGCCGGGCAACGCCATGCCGCTGCGCGGCATGCCGATCGGCACGATCATTCACAACGTCGAGCTGAAGCCCCTCAAGGGCGGGCAGATCGCCCGCTCGGCCGGTGGTTACGCCCAGCTCGTCGGCCGTGACGCCGGCTACGCCCAGATCCGCCTGAACTCGGGCGAACTGCGCATGGTGCCGGATGGCTGCATGGCCACGGTGGGCGCGGTGAGCAACCCCGACCACATGAACGAAGTCATGGGCAAGGCCGGCCGCAACCGGCACAAGGGCCGCCGGCCCCACGTCCGCGGCGTCGCCATGAACCCGGTCGATCACCCGCACGGCGGCGGTGAAGGCAAGACCTCGGGCGGCCGTCACCCGGTCACTCCGTGGGGCAAGCCGACCAAGGGCAGCAAGACCCGCACCAACAAGGCGACGGACAAGTTCATCATCCGCTCGCGTCACGCCAGGAAGGCTCGCTAAGGCATGACCCGCTCTGTCTGGAAAGGCCCGTTTGTCGACGGGTACCTGCTCAAGAAGGCCGAAACCGTCCAAGGTTCCGGCCGGAAGGACGTGATCAAGACCTGGTCGCGCCGCTCCACCATCATGCCGCAGTTCGTGGGTCTCACGTTCGGTGTGCACAACGGCCAAAAGCACGTCCCCGTGCTGGTCTCGGAAGACATGGTCGGGATGAAACTCGGTGAGTTCGCCCCGACCCGCTACTTCCCGGGCCACGCGGCCGACAAGAAGGCCAAGAGGAAGTAACGATGTCCAAGCAAGCGAAAGCACGCCGGCTGACGGGCATCGAGGCGATGTGCAAGGTCCGCACCCTGCGCACCAGCCCCCGCAAGCTCAACCTGGTCGCCCAGTCGATCCGCGGCCTCAAGGTCCAGCGGGCGCTGAACGAGCTGGAGTTCAGCCACAAGCGCATCGCCCGCGATGTGCGCAAGGCGCTCTACTCGGCGATCTCGAACGCCGAGAACAACCACAACCTCGACATCGACAACCTGATCGTCGCCGAGGCCTTCGTGGGCAAGAACCTGGTGATGAAGCGCTTCGCCGCCCGTGCGCGCGGTCGTGCTTCCCGCATCGAAAAGCCGTTCTCCGAGATCACCATCGTGGTCCGCGAGCTGGGTGAGGCCGCCTGATGGGTCAGAAAGTCAATCCGGTCGGGCTTCGTCTCGGCATCAACCGCACCTGGGACTCCCGTTGGTTCGCCGACGGGGCCGAGTACGGCAAGCTTCTGCACGCGGACATCAAGATCCGTCGCGCCCTGAAGAAGCGCCTGTACCAGGCCGGCGTGTCGCGGATCGTGATCGAGCGTCCGCACAAGAAGTGCCGCATCACCATCTATGCCGCGCGCCCTGGCGTGATCATCGGCAAGAAGGGTGCGGACATCGACAAGCTGCGCAAGGACGTGGCGGCGATGGCCGGCGGCGCCGAGGTGCACCTGAACATCATCGAGATCCGCAAGCCGGAAACCGATGCTCAGCTGATCGCGGAAAACATCGCCCAGCAGCTGGAACGCCGGATCGCGTTCCGTCGCGCCATGAAGCGCTCGATGCAGTCGGCCATGCGCCTGGGCGCCAAGGGCGTCCGGATCAACGTGTCCGGCCGTCTCGGCGGCGCCGAAATCGCGCGTATGGAGTGGTACCGCGAAGGCCGCGTGCCGCTGCACACCCTGCGCGCCGACGTGGACTACGGCTTCACCGAAGCCAAGACCACCTACGGCATCATCGGTGTGAAGGTGTGGGTCTTCAAAGGCGAAGTGCTCGAGCACGACCCGATGGCCCTCGACAAGCGCTTGGCGGGCGAAAGCGGCCCGGCTGGCGAAGGTGGCGGCCGTGAACGCGGCGATCGCCCGGACCGTGGCCCGCGCCGCGACCGGCGCGAGCAAGCGAACGCCTAGGGATCTGAGTCATGCTTTCTCCGAAGAAGACCAAGTACCGCAAGCAGTTCAAAGGCCGTATCTCCGGTATGGCCAAGGGTGGCTTCACCCTGAACTTCGGCTCCTACGGGCTGAAGTCGGTGGAGCCGGAACGCGTCACTGCGCGCCAGATCGAAGCCGCCCGCCGGGCGATCACGCGCCAGATGAAGCGTCAGGGTCGGGTGTGGATCCGCATCTTCCCGGACGTGCCGGTCACCGGCAAGCCGGCCGAAGTGCGGATGGGCTCGGGCAAGGGTTCAGTCGAGTACTGGGCCGCCCGCGTCGAACCCGGCCGTATCATGTTCGAAATCGACGGCGTGCCGGACGATGTGGCCCGTGAAGCACTGCGCCTCGGCGCGGCGAAGCTCCCGGTGAAGACCCGCATCGTGACCCGCATCGACGCGCCGGTCGCGGAGCACGCGTGATGAAGATCGACGACGTCCGGGGCATGACCCCCGATCAGCTGGCCGAACAGCTCGTCAACCTGAAGAAGGAGCAGTTCAACCTGCGCTTCCAGAAGGCGACCGGCCAGGTGGAAAAGACACACCGCGTGGGCGAGGTGCGCAAGGATATCGCGCGCATCCAGACCGTTCTGCGCGGCAAGCAGGCTCAGGCCTGAGGAGACACGGATAATGCCGAAACGAATTCTCGAAGGCGTCGTCGTCTCCGACAAGGGCGACAAGACGGTGGTGGTGAAGGTCGAACGGACCTTCCTGCACCCGGTGCTGAAGAAGACCGTCCGCCGGTCCAAGCGGTACCATGCCCATGACGAAGGCAACGCCTACAAAGCCGGCGAGGTCGCCCGCATCATCGAGTGCGCGCCCAAGTCGAAGCTGAAGACGTGGGAAGTGCTGCCCAAGGGCAGTGCCGACCACCAGCAAGTTTAAGAGGGATCAGAACCTATGATCCAGATGCAAACTAACCTGGACGTCGCCGACAACTCCGGCGCCCGCCGGGTCATGTGCATCAAGGTGCTGGGCGGCGCGAAGCGTCGCTACGCCTCGGTGGGCGACCGCATCGTCGTTTCCGTGAAGGAAGCGATCCCGCGCGGCCGCGTGAAGAAGGGGGACGTGCTGCAGGCGATCGTCGTGCGCACCTCCTCGGCGATCAAGCGGAAGGATGGCTCGGTCATCCGTTTCGACAAGAACGCCGCCGTGATCGTGAACAAGCAAGGCGAGCCGATCGGCACGCGGATCTTCGGCCCGGTTCCCCGTGAACTGCGCGCCAAGAACCACATGAAGGTCATCTCTCTCGCCCCCGAGGTGCTGTGATGGCTGCGAAAATCCGCAAAGGGGACCGCGTCGTGGTCCTCACCGGCAAGGACAAGGGCCGCACCGGCACCGTCCAGAAGCTGTTCCCCAAGGAAGAGCGCGTTCTCGTGGAAGGCCTGAACATGGTTCAGCGCCACACCCGTCCGACGCAGATCGACCCGCAGGGCGGCATCAAGAGCAAAGAAGCGCCGCTCCACCTGTCGAACGTGGCCGTGGTCGATTCCGCCGGCAAGCCGACCCGCGTCGGCTTCCGCGTGGAAGGCGACAAGAAGGTCCGTTTCGCCAAGACGACCGGCGAGGTGATCTCCAATGGCTGAGCAAGCATACGAACCGCGGCTGAAGACCGAGTACCGTTCGCGCATCCGCAAGGAGCTGCGCGACCAGTTCGGCTACACCAATGAGATGCAGATCCCCAAGCTGGACAAGATCGTCCTGAACATGGGGATCGGCGAGGCCGTCGCTGACTCCAAGAAGGTCCAGTCCGCCATGGCGGACCTGGCGCGGATCGCCGGCCAGAAGCCGGTGGCCACCAAGGCCCGCACGTCCATCGCCGGCTTCAAGCTGCGCGAAGGCATGACGATCGGCGCCAAGGTCACCCTGCGCCAGGACCGGATGTACGAATTCCTGGACCGGCTGATCACGATCGCGCTGCCGCGCGTGAAGGACTTCCGGGGCCTGAAGCCCACCTCGTTCGACGGCCGTGGCAACTACGCCATGGGTCTCAAGGAGCACATCGTGTTCCCGGAGATCAACTACGACCAGATCGAGCAGATGTGGGGCATGGACATCATCGTCGCCACGACTGCGAAGACCGACGACGAAGCGCGTGCGCTTCTGAAGGAATTCCAGTTCCCGTTCGTGCAAGCGTAACGGGAAGGAAAGAGCACCATGGCCAAGAAAAGCGCCGTCAACCGCAACGAACACGTCAAGCAGCTCGTGAAGCAGCACGCCACCAAGCGCGAAGCGCTGAAGGCGATCGCCAACAACGAGAGCCTGCCGCTCGAAGAACGTTTTGATGCCCGACTGAAGCTGGCGGAAATGCCGCGCAACTCGTCCAAGACCCGCATCCGCAACCGGTGCGAAGTCACGGGCCGTCCGCGCGCCTACTACCGCAAGCTGCGGATGAGCCGGATTTCCCTGCGCGACCTCGGTTCGCACGGGCTGATCCCCGGCCTCGTCAAGTCGAGCTGGTAAGGAGAGGGTCTCATGGTCAACGACCCCATTGGCGATCTGATCGCCCGCATCAAGAACGCAGCCGTCCGCGGCCGCTCGAAGGTGTCCACGCCCGCTTCCAAGATGCGCGCGCGGGTTCTCGACGTGCTGGCCGACGAGGGCTACATCCGCGGCTACCACCTGGTGGAAAAGCCGGGTGCGTTCCCCGAGTTCGAAATCGAGCTGAAGTACTTCGATGGCCAGCCGGTCATCGTGGAGATCAGCCGGATCTCGAAGCCGGGCCGCCGCGTCTATTCGTCGATCAAGGACCTGAAGCCCGTGAAGAACGGCCTCGGGATCTCGATCCTGTCGACGCCCAAGGGCGTCATGTCGGACACCGCGGCGCGTGACGCCAACGTGGGCGGCGAAGTCCTCTGCCGGGTCTATTAAGATGTCGCGGATCGGAAAGAAGGCGGTCGCCGTCCCCAGTGGGGTGACGGTGACCCTCGACGGCCAGGCCGTTTCGGTGAAGGGCCCCAAGGGCCAGCTCGCCTGGACCCTGCCGGACGAGATCGAAATCCGCCAGGAAGGCGGCGAACTCCAGCTCGCCAAGCGCGTGGACAACACCCGCGCCCAGGCGATGTGGGGCCTGTCGCGCACCCTGGTGAGCAACATGGTGCAGGGCGTGACCCAGGGTTTCGAGCAGCAGCTCGACCTGGTCGGCGTCGGCTACCGGGCCGCCATGAAGGGCCAGGCGCTCTCCATGCAGCTCGGTTTCAGCCACGAGGTGGACGTGCCCCCGCCGGAGGGCATCTCCTTCGCCACGCCGAAGCAGACCGAGATCCGCATCTCGGGCATCGACAAGCAGCTGGTCGGCGAGACCGCGGCCCGCATCCGTCGCATTCGTCCGCCCGAGCCCTACAAGGGCAAGGGCGTGCGCTACGCCGGCGAACAGGTCCGCCGCAAAGAAGGCAAGAAGAAGTAAGCCATGGCGCTCACCCCTCGCGAAACCACCAAGCGCCGCGCGCAGCGCGTCCGCACCCACCTGCGCAAGGTGGCCAATGGCCGCCCGCGCCTGTCCATCTTCCGTTCGTCCAAGAACATCTACGCCCAAGTCATCGATGATGCGAACGGCGTGACCCTGGCTGCTGCCTCGTCGCTGGAAGGCGGCGAGAACAAGCAGAAGGGCGCCGACAAGGACGCCGCCGCCCGGGTTGGCGCGCTGGTCGCCCAGCGCGCGATGGAAAAGGGCGTGAAGGCCGTGGTCTTCGACCGTGGCGGCTACCTCTATCACGGCCGGGTCAAGGCGCTGGCTGACGCCGCGCGCGAAGCCGGCCTGGATTTCTAAGGAACGATCATGGCTCGCAGAGACGAACAGCGCGGCGATCGTCGCAACCGCAACGATGATGAGCGCGACAGCGACATCGTCGAGAAGCTGGTCCACATCAACCGCGTCGCGGCCACCGTTAAGGGCGGCCGCCGGTTCTCCTTCGCCGCCCTCATGGTGGTCGGCGACCAGAAGGGCCGCGTGGGCTTTGGTCATGGCAAGGCGCGGGAAGTGCCGGAAGCCATCCGCAAGGCGACCGAAGAGGCCAAGAAGTCGATGATCCGCGTGCCGCTCCGCGAGAGCCGCACCCTGCACCACGACGGCAACGGCCGTTGGGGCGCCGGCAAGGTCATGGTCCGCGCGGCGCCTCCGGGCACCGGCGTCATCGCCGGCGGTCCGATGCGTGCGGTGCTGGAAACCCTGGGCGTGCAGGACGTCGTCGGCAAGTCCGTGGGCTCGTCCAACCCCTACAACATGGTGCGCGCGACCTTCGAGGCGCTGAAGGCCCAGTCTTCGCCCCGCCAGGTCGCGGCCAAGCGCGGCAAGAAGGTCTCCGACGTGATCGGCCGCCGCGCCGACGGCGCCTCGGCCGCACAGCCGACCGCCGACGCGGAAGGATAAGACAAGATGGCTACGATCACCGTTCGTCAGACCGGCAGCCCGATCCGCCGGACCAAGGACCAGCGCGCCACGCTCGCCGGCCTGAAGCTGAACCGCCTCGGCCGCGTCGCGACGCTCGAGGACACCCCCGCCGTCCGTGGGATGATCGCCAAGGTCGCCCACATGGTGGAGATCGTCGAGTAGACGGTCCGGCTTCCCGCAGGGGAAGACGCTGAAATCCTTCGAGGGGGTTGCATCCGCCGCTCTGGCAGGGTTCAACCCCCTCGATCCGTTTTGGCCCCCGACTTCAGGGGAGGGGCCCTTTCGTACCCGCCGAGTCGGAGCCTCCGCTCCGGCGCCAGATCTCCCAGGAGAGGCATATGACCAAGCTGAACGAACTCGCTCCGCGCGAGGGCTCCACCAAGAATCGCATGCGCGTCGGCCGCGGCCCGGGCTCGGGCAAGGGCAAGACCGCCGGTCGCGGCGTGAAGGGCCAGAAGGCGCGCTCGGGCGTCGCCATCCATGGCTTCGAAGGCGGCCAGATGCCGCTGCACATGCGCATGCCGAAGCGCGGCTTCAACAACCCGTTCGCCAAGGAGTTCGCGGAAGTGAACCTGTGGCGCCTGGAGCAGGCCATCGCGGCCGGCCGGCTCGACGCCGGCTCGGCGATCGACGCCGACGCCCTGGTGAAGGCCGGCGTGGTGCGCCGCCCCAAGGACGGCGTGAAGCTGCTGGGCAAGGGCGCGCTGACCGCCAAGATCAACATCACCGTGTATTCGGCCACCCCGTCGGCCCGCGCGGCCGTGGAACAGGCCGGCGGCAGCGTCACCACCACCAAGCCGGAAGCTGCGGCCGAAGAGGCCTAAGCTCGACCTGCGACCACACCGGCCTCGCGCCGTCTGGTCCGCCGAAGTGGTTCCCGGTTCGGCGGCGGGCTGAGGCGAAGGCACAATCCCGGGAGCCTGCGGCACAGCCGCAGTTTGCTGGGGGGGCCGGGGTGTCCTATCTGAGCAGGACCACGAGTCAGGGGATTTGGTGAATGGCTTCGGCCGCTGAGCAGCTCGCCGCCAACATGAACTTCGGAGCCTTCTCGAAGGCGACGGAGCTCCACAAGCGTATCTGGTTCACGATCATCGCCATGATCGTCTACCGGCTCGGGTGCTTCATCCCGATCCCCGGCATCGATCCGGTCGCCCTGCAGCAGGCCTTCCAGGGCCAGGCCCAGGGCATCCTCGGCATGTTCAACATGTTCTCGGGCGGCGCCGTCGAACGGATGGCCATCTTCGCCCTGAACGTGATGCCGTACATCTCGGCCTCGATCATCGTCCAGCTGCTCGGCACGGTCTATCCGCCGTGGGAGAAGCTGCGGAAGGAAGGCGGAGAGGCGGGGCGCAAGACGCTCAACCAGTACACCCGCTACCTGACGGTGATCCTGGCGATCTTCCAGTCCTTCGGCATCGCCGCGGGCCTGGCCAACTCGCCGGGCCTCGTCGACAACCCCGGGCCGTTCTTCATCATCGCCACCGTCGTCACCCTGACGGGCGGTACCATGTTCCTGATGTGGCTGGGCGAGCAGATCACCAGCCGCGGTGTCGGCAACGGCATCAGCCTGATCATCTTCGCGGGCATCGTCGCGGTCCTGCCGCGCTACATCGCCCAGGCGTTCAGCATGACCCGCACAGGCGCCATGAGCGGGGGCATCCTGCTGCTCATCGCCCTGCTGCTGATCGGCGTGACTGTGGCCATCGTCTTCATGGAGCGCTCGCAGCGCCGGCTGCTGGTGCAGTATCCCAAGCGCCAGCAGGGCAACCGGATGTTCGGCGGCGACACCTCGTTCCTGCCGCTGAAGATCAACACCGCCGGCGTGATCCCGCCGATCTTCGCCTCGTCGCTCCTGCTGCTGCCGACGACGGTGATGGGGTTCGCGGCCAACAGCGACCTGCCCACTTGGCTGGACTGGCTGCCGACCCTGACCGGCCAACTGCAGCACGGCCGGCCGTTGTTCATGCTGCTGTACGGCGGCCTGATCGTCTTCTTCTGCTTCTTCTACACGTCGATCGTGTTCAATCCGGACGACACGGCGGAGAACCTGCGCAAGTACGGCGGCTTCCTGCCGGGCATCCGGCCGGGCAAGCGGACGGCGGAGTACCTGGACTTCGTGCTGACCCGGCTGACGGTGATCGGCGCCGCCTACATCACCGCGGTCTGCCTCCTGCCGGAGGCGTTGATGGGCTTCTACAATGTGTCCTTCTACCTAGGCGGCACCTCGATCCTGATCGTGGTGAGCGTGACGATGGATACGGTCACCCAGATCCAGTCGCACCTCTTGGCGCACCAGTACGAAGGCCTGATCAAGAAATCCAAGCTGCGGGGGACGCGCGGCCGCTGAGGCCGCCGTCAGTGGAAAACGCCGGCCCCGGCAAGAGGGCCGGCGCGGAGGGGCGCTGATGAATCTGATCCTGTTCGGGCCGCCGGCGGCGGGCAAGGGGACCCAGGCCAAGCGCCTGGTGGAGACCCACAACATGGTGCAGCTGTCGACCGGCGACATGCTGCGCGCGGCGATCGCGTCCGGATCCGAACTCGGCCAGCGGGTCGCCGGGATCATGGAGCGCGGCGAACTGGTCTCGGACGAGATCGTCATCGAGCTGATCGAGAGCCGCCTGCCGGAGGCGGAGGCCGCCGGTGGCGCGATCTTCGACGGCTTCCCGCGGACGCTGGCTCAGGCCGAGGCGCTGGACATCATGCTGAAGGGCCGCGGCCGCCAGATCGATCTTGTCATCCGCTTGAAGGTGGACGACGAGGCCCTGATGCAGCGCATCGCCGGACGCTTCGCCGAGAGCGGCCGCCCGGACGACAACCCGGACAGCTTCAAGGTCCGGCTGACCGCCTACAACACCCAGACCGCGCCGCTGCTGCCGTACTACGAGGGCGCCGGCAAGCTGGTGCAGGTGGACGGCATGGGCTCCATCGACCAGGTCGCCGCCGCGATCGACGGCGCGCTCGCGGCCTGCAAGAGCTAGCGGCGGTCCTTCAGAGGGCCGGGCGCGAACATCGTGCGCCGCGCGTGCTGTAGTTCCCGGAGCGTCAGCGCGGTCACCGCGCCCCAGACCAGGTGCACGCCTGCCATCAGGGCGTTGCGGCGCGCCGGGTGGCGCTGCGCCGGCTCGAGGATGCCCAGCGCGGGGATCCATCCGAAGTAGCTGGCCGCCCAGACGGCGACGCCGGCGGCGGTGATCGGCGCCGGCCGAGCCGGGAAGCGCGCCGCCGCCAGGAGGGCGCCCACGGCGGCGCCGAAGCCGAAGTGCGCGGCCACCGCCCAGTCTCCCAGCGCCTCGCGCCGTTCGCCCGGTCCCTCGCGGCCCAGGATGCCGATGACCTCGCGCGGGGGCAGGGGATAGCGCTCCTCGGGCGGCAGGCGCTGGTGGAGCCTCGCCATGCAGGCGGTCATGGCGGCCGTGCCGGTCAGGCCGGCCAGGGCGCCCAGCAGCAGCCGCGTGGGGAGCCCGCTCAAAGCGGCAGCTCGATCTGTGGCCGGGCGATCATCAGCCAGAAGATCCCCAGCACGGCGACGAAGGCGGGGAAGCCGAAGGCAAACCAGACCTTGAACCAGCGATGGTAAGCAGCGGGCAGGGGCTCGCCGGCCGCGTGGGCGGCGGCGGCGAGCTTGCCCAGCCGCGCCTGGATCCAAACGACCGGCAGCCACCAGGCGCCGGTGAAGACATAGAGGGCCATGGAGAGCACGATCCAGCCCTCCGTCAGGCGGTAGCCGACCGCCCGGGCCAGCAGCATGCCAGTGATCGGCTGGGCGATCACCGCAGTCGTGGTGAACAGGAAGTCGGCGACGACCACCGTTCGGGCGGTGGCGGCGATCACCTTCGGATCGCCGGTCCGATGGGCCATCAGCATGAAGAAGGCGATGCCGGCCCCCGTGCCCAGCAGGACGGTGGCGCCGATCACATGCAGGTACTTGAGGACGAAATACTCCATCAACGGTCATCCAGGACGGCGAAGGCGACCAGGTTCAGGACCGCGATCGGGAAGATCTTGGTCATCGGGCCGAGCGGCTCGAGCCACAGCTCCGGCTGCAGGAAGGACCCGATCACCAGGTACCCGAAGGAGAGCAGAAGCGCCGCCGTCAGGCCCAGGCGGGTGGTGCGGCGCCAGGCGATGGCGCACCCGACGGCCAGGTCGGCCAGGCCGCCCAGGATCACCGCCGGCGCGGCGAGCGGCGCGGCGGGGGTCTTGCGCATGATCTCCAGCCCGAGGCCGTAGCCCGGGCCGAGCGAGACGAAGGCGGTGGCGAGCCAGAAGCCGGCGAAGACCACGAAGATCAGCGCCTTCATCAGGTAGAGGTTGGCGAACCAGCGCTCCTGCACTGAGGCCGGCTCAGCCAACAGCGCGGACGACAGCGGGCGAGGCTCGATGCCGGTGACCCGCATCCACTCGGAATTGTCGCCCACGGCGCCGCGGACCATCTCGCGGCGCGCATTGCTGCGGATCGGCGGCCGCCATCCCAGCGCGCCGGCCAGGTCGCCCAGCCGGTACATGAGGCCCGTGAAGGGGGCCGGGGCAGGCTTCGCAGGTCGGTAGCCCAGCCAGCGACGATAGGCGCCCACCACCTGCTCGAAGGTCAGGCGCTCGGGTCCGGCCACCTCGAGGGCGAGCTGGGCGGGCGCCTCAGGGCGCAGGAAGAAGAGGACGGTCTCCACGACCTCGTCCAGCTGGACCACCTGCAGCTCCCCGGCGTCGTCCTGGCGCGGCAGCAGCGGCAGGGTGGCCAGGCTGCGGAACAGGGCGCCGCCGCCGTAGGCCGCGCGGCCGACCACCACCGAGGGGCGCAGGATCACCCAGTCGAGGTCGCGCGCCATCAGCGCGCGGTCGCCCTCGGCCTTGCTCTCGGAGAAGCTGGAGAGGCCGCCCTTGTCGGCGCCCATAGCGGAGAAGTGGATCACCCGGCGGACCCCGGCCGCCTCGCAGGCCGCGAACAGCGCGGCCGGTCCGTCGCGGTGGGCGGCCGCGGTGGAATCGCCCGGCGAGTCCTGCAGCACGCCCGTGCAGTTGATCACCGCATCCACGCCTGCCAGGTGCGCTCGCCACGCTTCGGGCGTGGCCGCGCGCGCCATATCGAGCTCGATCCAGCGGCTGGCCGGCACGCGCTCGGTCAGCGGCCCCTTGCGACGGGTGACGGCCAGCACCTCGTGGCCGTCGCGCCGCAGCCGCGCGACGACGGCCGAGCCGATGAAGCCGGTAGCCCCGGTGACCAGAATCCGCACCTGGGATTGTCCTCCTCGTCCCTCGCGAAAGAAACCGCCGAACACGGCTGAGGTTCAGGGGGGCTCATGCGCCGCAATTGCGCGGCCGCGAGCGTTAATGCATCTTGTTAACCATCCGACCTCTAGAAACCGGGTCGTTCGAGCGTGTGTCGGCTGCGCGAGGGAGACCTTGCGTCGGAGACATTTCGTTCACAAATGGGCGCATTCCGCATTGACGGAGGCGCCCCGATCCATATATCGAAGCGCTTCCGCGAAAGAGCGCGAGGGACGCGCCGGCCTATGCCCTTTGGGCGAAGGGGGCCGGGGCGCCGTTCGCGCTTCTCTTGCGTGATCAGGAGAATTTCCCACGTGGCCCGTATCGCTGGCGTCAATATCCCCACCAACAAGCGCGTCGTGATCGCGCTGCAGTACATCCATGGCATCGGCGAGGCGAAGGCCCGCGAGATCGTCCAGAAGGTTGGCATCGAGGACGCCCGGCGCGTCAACCAGCTGACCGACCAGGAAGTTCTGCAGATCCGCGAAGCGATCGACCGCGACTACATGGTCGAAGGCGACCTGCGTCGCGAGACCGCGGTCAACATCAAGCGGCTGATGGACCTGGCCTGCTACCGCGGCCTGCGTCACCGCAAGGGCCTGCCGGTCCGCGGCCAGCGCACCCACACCAACGCCCGTACCCGCAAGGGTCCGGCCAAGCCGATCGCCGGCAAGAAGAAGTAAGAGAGTTTAGCTCCGATGGCCAAGGAACCGGCGCGCGTCAAACGCCGCGAGCGCAAGAACATCACCTCGGGCGTGGCGCACGTGAACGCCTCGTTCAACAACACCATGGTGACCATCACGGACGCGCAGGGGAACACGATCTCCTGGTCGAGCGCCGGCATGATGGGCTTCAAGGGCTCCCGGAAGTCGACCCCGTACGCCGCCCAGATGGCGGCCGAGGACGCCGGCCGGAAGGCCGCCGAGCACGGCGTGAAGACGCTGGAAGTGAACGTCTCCGGCCCCGGTTCGGGCCGTGAGTCGGCGCTTCGCGCCCTTCAGGCCGTCGGCATGACGATCACCACCATCCGCGATGTCACTCCGATCCCGCACAACGGCTGCCGTCCGCCGAAGCGCCGGCGCGTCTGAGTAACAACGTACTGCAATTCAAGGCGCCGGACCGCGTACGCGGCCGGCGATCCTGCGTTCCGAGGGACACCCATCCGTGATCGAAAGAAACTGGAACGAGCTCATCCGTCCCGAGAAGCCGCAGATCGAGACCGGCTCCGACGCCAGCCGCAAGGCGCGTCTGGTGGCCGAACCCCTCGAGCGCGGCTTCGGTGTGACGCTGGGCAACAGCCTCCGCCGCGTGCTGCTGTCGTCGCTGCAAGGCGCCGCGGTGACCGCCGTCCAGATCGACGGCGTCGTGCACGAGTTCTCCTCGCTGGAAGGCGTGCGTGAGGACGTCGTCGACATCGTGCTGAACATCAAGCAACTGGCCGTGCGCATGCACGCCGAAGGCCCGAAGCGGATGACGCTGCGCGCCACGGGCCCGGGCGCGGTGACCGCCAGCCAGATCGACGCGCCGGCCGACATCGAGATCCTGAACGGCGACCACGTGCTCTGCACGCTGGACGAAGGCGCCACCGTGCGCATGGAGTTCACCGTCCAGACCGGCAAGGGCTACGTCCCGGCCGAGATGAACCGCCCGGAAGACGCGCCCATCGGCCTGATCGCCGTGGACGCGCTCTACTCCCCAGTGAAGCGCGTCGCCTACCGCGTCGAGCCGACCCGCCAGGGCCAAAGCCTCGACTACGACAAGCTGCTGATGGAAGTCGAAACCAACGGCGCCGTGAGCCCGGTCGACGCGGTGGCCTACGCCGCGCGCATCCTCCAGGACCAGCTGCAGATCTTCATCACCTTCGAAGAGCCGAAGAAGAAGGTCGAAGGCGAGGCCAAGCCGGAGCTGCCGTTCAACCCGGCGCTGCTGAAGAAGGTCGACGAGCTCGAGCTGTCGGTCCGTTCGGCCAACTGCCTGAAGAACGACAACATCGTCTACATCGGCGACCTGATCCAGAAGACGGAAGCCGAGATGCTACGGACGCCGAACTTCGGCCGCAAGTCGCTCAACGAGATCAAGGAAGTGCTGGCCGGCATGGGCCTGCACCTCGGCATGGACGTGCCGAACTGGCCGCCCGAGAACATCGAAGAGCTGGCGAAGAAGTTCGAAGACCAGATGTAAGACTGCTTTCGCGCTGACTCCGAGCCGCTCCGGCGGCTTGAGCCCGACGAATCCGCAACAGCGGTGGAGGGCTCCGGCGCTTCGTGTTGACCCGGGTGGGAACAGGCCGGGACCTGATCAGGTACGACGCTATCCCGCCGATCGGGAGCGTCCGGCGGGCCAAGGGCCCAGGAGATAAGAGATGCGTCACGGTAAAGCTCACCGCAAACTGGGCCGGACGACCAGCCACCGCACCGCCATGTTCGCCAACATGGCTGCGAGCCTGATCAAGCACGAGCAGATCGTGACCACCCTGCCGAAGGCCAAGGAGCTGCGGCCCTTCGTCGAGAAGCTGGTGACGCTCGCCAAGCGCGGCGACCTGCATGCACGCCGCCAGGCGATCAGCCACGTCCGCGACGTGGAGCAGGTCGGCAAGCTGTTCGCCACGCTGGGCCCGCGCTATGCGGAACGCCAAGGCGGCTACATCCGCGTGCTGAAGGCCGGCTATCGCTACGGCGACAACGCCCCGCTGGCGGTGATCGAGTTCGTCGACCGCGACCCGGCCGAGAAGGGCAAGGACTCCGGTCCGACCGCCGAGCAGAACTTCGCCGACGCTTAGGCGCGCGCGACTGCCAACGAGATCGAGCCCCGGACCGACGGTCCGGGGCTTTTTCGTGCGCGCCGTCTCCGCGCCGTCGCGGATGCGCGCTAGCGTCGTGGCCATGAGTCTCGCCCGCCTGCTCGCCGCCTTCGCGGCCGTTCTGACCCTGGCCGCCTGCGCCACCGCGCCGGTCCCCGAGCCACGCGCCATGACGGTGCTGGTCTCGATCGACGGCTTCCGCCCGGACTACCTGGGGCAGGGGACGACGCCGACCCTGGATCGCCTGGCCGCCGAGGGCGCCAGCGGGACCATGCGGCCGTCCTTCCCCAGCAAGACCTTCCCCAACCACTATGCGCTGGTCACCGGGCTGAGGCCCGATCGCAACGGCGTCGTCGACAACAACATGCTCGATCCCGAGATCCCCGGGGTCGAGTTCAAGCTGTCCAACAAGCAGGCGGTCGCCGACGCCCGCTGGTGGAACGACGCCACACCGGTGTGGGTGAGCGCGGAGCGGGCGGGAGTCCGCTCTGCGACCCTGTTCTGGCCGGGGTCGGAAGCCGCCATCCACGGCGTGCGGCCGAGTCTCTGGCTTCCCTTCGACCAGTCTCAGCCGTCGCGGGCCCGGGTTGACCAGCTGCTGGCCTGGCTGGACGCCCCCGGGCCGCGGCCGGGCTTCGTCACCCTCTACTTCGACGAGGTGGACACCGCCGGCCACTTTGCGCCGCAGGGCTCGCCGGAACTGTCCGACGCGATCCGCAGCGTCGACGAGGCGATTGGCCGCTTGCGCGCAGGTCTGCAGGAGCGGGCCATCGCGGCCAACCTGGTGATCGTCTCGGACCACGGCATGGCCCCGCTGTCGGCGGATCGGCGGATCTACCTGGAGGACCTGATCCCACGCGACGCCGGCCGCTGGCTGACGCTTGGGGCGATGATGACCTTCTATCCGGCCGAGGGTCGGACGGCCGAGGTGGAGCGGGCCCTGCTGAGGTCCCACGCCCACCTGCAGTGCTGGCGCAAGGGCGAACTGCCGGCCCGCTTCCGGTATGGCGCGCACCGGCGCGTCGCCCCCATCTTCTGCCTGCCGGAGACGGGCTGGACGATCACCACCCGCGAGTGGGTCGCCCGGGCCAAGCGGCCGGAGGTCGGCAACCATGGCTTCGACCCGTTCTCGCCCGAGATGGCGGCCCTGTTCATCGGCCACGGCCCGGGCTTCCGTCCCGGCGCGCGGCTGGCCGCCTTCGACAATGTGTCGATTTATCCGCTGGTCATGCGCCTCCTCGGATTGCGCCCGGAAGCGGGGGACGGAAGGCTGGCGGACGTGACGCCCGCGTTGCGGCGCTGACTTGCAGATAGTTACGTTCTGCGTTAAATGTTCTCCCAATATGCAAGGGAGATGAAGATGGCTGACTGGCGTCCGTCGCTGATCTCGGCGATCTGTTATCGCGACCCGAAGGCGGCCCTCAAGTTCCTGGAGGCGGCGTTCGGTTTCGAGCTGTTCATGCTGATCGAGGATGGGGAGGGGAACCTCGTCCACTCCGAGATGCGCTATGGCAATGCCGCCATCATGGTCGGGACCGAATGGTCCGACGATCACAAGAGCCCCGCCTCGCTGGCCGGCAAGAACACCCAGACCGTGCACATCCATGTGCAGGACGACATCGATGGCCACTGCGAGCGCGCCCGCACTGCAGGGTTCGAGATCATCATGCCGCCCCAGGACCAGTTCTACGGCGACCGGACCTACCGGGCGCGGGATCCCGAGGGCCACATCTGGACCGTGGGCCAGACGGTTCGGCAGGTCAGCCGCGAGGACGCCGAGGCGGCCAGCGGCCTGAAGATCGAGGGCTGGGTTTGAGCCTAGCGGCCGCGGCCGTCGACCGGACGCTGGCCGCCCTGGCCGATCCCCACCGGAGGCGCGTGGTGGAGCTGCTCGCGGAGCGGCCGCGGCCGGCCGGCGACCTGGCCCGGGCGCTGGAGCTCTCGCCGCCGGCCATGAGCCGTCACCTGAAGACCCTGCGCGCCAGCGGGCTCGTGGAGGAATCCCACCCCGAGTTCGATGCGCGGGTGCGCATCTACGCCCTGAGGCCGGAACCCATGGTGCATCTGCTGCGATGGCTGGAGGAGAGCGAGCGGCTGTGGAGCGAGCAGCTCGCGGCGTTCAAGGCGCACGTCGAGAAGGACGCATGACGTCGAAGGTTTTCGTGGCGCTGCGGGTAAAGGCCACGCCGGAGCGGGCGTTCGAGGCCTTCACGGCTGAGATCGGCGCCTGGTGGCGGCCGAACGGGCTCTTCCAGACCACGCCGCGGGCGCCGGGCCGGCTGGCGTTCGAGGGCGGGAAGGATGGCCGGCTGACGGAGACCCTGGCGAACGGCAAGATGTTCGAGATCGGCCGCATCCTGGCCTGGGAGCCGCCGGCCCGGCTGGTGTTCTCCTGGCGGCAGGCGAACTTCCCGCCGGAGCTGACCACCGAGGTGGAGGTCCGCTTCGAGGCCGTGGGGCAGGAGACGCGGGTGAGCGTCGAGCACCGCGGCTTCGACAAAGTCCCGGCCGGGGCGGCGCGCCACGGCTTCCCAGACGAGGCGCTGCTCATGCGTCTGGGGGAGTGGTGGCGGGTGCTGTTGAGCTCGCTGAGGGATGTCGCATAACGCGGTTGCGCCAGGCGCCGCTTAGTCTCAAGGTCCGCGCGTTCGGGGAAACGAGATGGTCAAGATCACACCGCCGCACGAGTCCGACGTGGCTCCCGACGTGGCGCCAGAGCCGCCGGAGGCATCGGTCGGCCGCGGCAAGCCGCAGCGCCAGGCGCGCTTCGGCTTCATCTTCGCCAGCGCCCTGATCAACGCGGTCTCGTTCGGGATCATGATCCCGATCCTGCCGATGCTGATCAAGCAGATGACGGGCGGGGACACGGCCGAGGCCTCCGAGTGGAACGTGATCTTCGCGACCACCTGGGGGGTGATGCAGCTGTTCTTTGGCCCGATGCTGGGCATGCTCTCGGACCGCTACGGCCGCCGGCCCGTGCTGCTGCTGTCGCTGGTGGGGCTGGGCGTCGACTTCCTGTTCATGGCGTTCGCGCCCACCCTGTGGTGGCTGTTCGTGGGCCGGGTGTTCAACGGCGCGACGGCCGCCAGCTTCTCCACCGCCAACGCCTACCTTGCCGACGTCACCCCGCCACAGCAGCGGGCAAAGGTGTTCGGCTGGATGGGCTCGGCCTTTTCGTTCGGCTTCCTTATCGGCCCCGTCGTGGGCGGCATACTGGGCGAGTACGACCTGCGGCTCCCGTTCCTGGCGGCGGCCGCGCTGACCTTCGCCAATGTGCTCTACGGCCTATTCGTCCTACCGGAGTCGCTGCCGCCGGAGCGGCGGGCGAAGCGCTACGACTGGTCTCGGGCCAACCCGTTGGGCTCGCTGCGCCTACTGCGCTCGAGGCCCGGCCTGCTGGGGCTGGCAGGCGTCGGCTTCCTGTTCCAGCTGTCGCACATGGTGCTGCCCACCATCTTCGTCCTCTACACCACCTTCCGCTATCAATGGTCACCGGCGATCCTGGGGGCCAGCTTCCTGCTCACCGGAGCCGCGGGGATCGTGGTGCAGATGTTCCTGGTCGGGCCGGTGGTCGCCCGCATCGGGGAGCGGCGGGCGGTGATGCTCGGCGCGGCCGCCGGGGTGGCGGGGTTCGTCTGGTACGGCTGGGCGCCGACCGGCTGGCTCTATCTGATGGGCGCGCCGATCTTCGCCTTCATCGGCTTCATGATGCCGGGCCTGCAGGGGCTGATGACCCGGCGCCTGCCGCCGCACGAGCAGGGGCAGCTGCAAGGGGCCAACCAGAGCCTGCAGGGCATCGCCGCGGTGATCGGCCCGCCGGTGTTCGGCCTGGTGTTCGCCTGGTCGGTGCGCCAGGACGCGGTGCTGCACGCCCCTGGCCTGGCGATCTATCTGGCGGCCGCAATGCTGGCTGGAGCCTTCGCGCTTGCCTACGGGGTCGCCCGCGCCCCGCAAGGCCAGGCGCAGACCGCCTGAGGATGGCGTCAGAAGGGTCTTGCCCGCGTCGCAAGCGTCGCCATTTTTGCGCCTGAAACCTCCGCAGATTCCGCGGCGTTAGACGGCTTTCCGGAGACACCATGCGCGCTACCCGCGTCCTCGTTCCTGCCCTCGCGCTCCTGCTGGGCGCCCAGACGGCGGCGGCCCAGGCCACGCTGGCCCAACCCAACCGCGCCCCGCCGGCCACCGCCATGGCCATGAAGCAATCCTTCGCCCCCGTGGTGCAGCGGGCCGCGCCCGCTGTCGTCAACATCTCCTCCAAGCGCCTGGTGCGGGCGCAGACGGATCCGTTCTGGGAGCTGTTCGGGCGGGGCGCGCCCCGGGCCCGGGTTCAGGGCTCGCTCGGCTCCGGCTCCATCGTCCGCGCCGACGGCGTGATCGTCACCAACAACCACGTGGTGGAAGGCGGCCAGGAGATCACGGTCGCGCTGGCGGATCGGCGCGAGTTCCCGGCGCGCGTCCTGCTTGCCGATCCCCGGACCGACATCGCCGTTCTGAAGATCGACCTGCCCGCCGGCGAGCGCCTGCCTGTGCTGGCCATCGACGACAGCAACGACGCCCAGGTCGGCGACCTGGTGCTGGCGATCGGCGATCCGTTCGGCGTGGGCCAGACGGTAACCAATGGGATCATCTCGGCGCTCAATCGCACCGCCGACCCCACCGGCGAGGCGGCGACCGCCTACATCCAGACTGACGCGGCCATCAATCCGGGGAACTCCGGCGGCGCCCTCGTGGACATGGACGGCGACCTGATCGGGGTGAACAGCTTCATCCTTTCGCGATCCGGCACCTCGTCCGGCGTGGGCTTCGCGGTGCCTGCCGCCGTGGTGCGCCGCGCCGTGGAGACCGCGGTGGGCGGCGGCCGGGCGGTGGTCCGGCCCTGGTTCGGCGCGCGGCTCCAGAGCGTGACCGGAGAGATCGCCCGCACCCTGGGGCTGCCGCGACCCACCGGCGCCCTGGTGGCGGACGTCTGGGCGGGTGGACCGGCGGACCGGGCGGGCGTCCGGCAAGGCGACGTGGTCACCGCGGTCGACGGCCAGCCGGTCCTTGAGGCGGCGACGCTGACCTATGCGGTGGGCAACAGCCGGCCGGGTCAGACGCTGCGGTTGACGGTGCGACGCGCGGACCGCGACGTGCAGCTCAACCTGCGCACCGAGGCGCCGCCCGCCACACCGGCTCGCGACGAGCGGGTGATCAGCGGCGCAAACCCGCTGAACGGCGCCACCGTGGTCAATGTCTCGCCGGCGGTGGCCGACGAGCTGGGGGTCGACATCTTCACGGCGCGGGGCGTCCTGATCACCAACATCGGCCGGGGCTTCGCCATGAACGCCGGCTTCCGGCCGGGCGATATCGTGCGCGCCGTGAACGGTCGAGAGGTGGCCTCGACAAGGGAGCTCGCCACCGCGCTGACGGACCGCGTGCCGGCCTGGCAGATCACCATCCAGCGCAACGGCCAGTTGGTGACGGCGACGTACCGGGCGTGAGCATGCTAGAGGCGGCCGATGGCTGACCTCTTCGAAGCCGCGGGCCTGACACCGCAGGCCCCTTCGCCACTGGCCGAGCGCCTGCGTCCGCAGGCGCTCGGCGAGGTGGTGGGGCAGGAGCACCTGCTGGGGCCAGAGGGGCCCATCGGCCGGATGGCCGAAGCGAGGCGGCTGGCCTCCATGATCCTTTGGGGGCCGCCGGGCACCGGCAAGACCACCATCGCCCGCCTGCTCGCCAAGGCCGCGGGGTACGAGTTCCAGCAGCTGTCGGCGGTGTTCTCCGGCGTCGCCGACCTGAAGAAGGCGTTCGAGCAGGCTCGGGTGCGGCGCGCCGCAGGGCAGAGCACATTGCTGTTCGTGGACGAGATCCATCGCTTCAACCGCGCCCAGCAGGACGGCTTCCTGCCCTTCGTGGAGGAGGGGATCGTCACCCTCGTGGGGGCCACAACCGAGAACCCCTCCTTCGAGCTGAACGGGGCGCTGTTGTCCCGCTGCCAGGTGTTCGTGCTCAAACGGCTGGACGACGAGGCCCTGGAGGCGCTGCTCGCCAAGGCGGAGACCCACGAGGCGCGGGTGCTGCCGCTGGAGCCCGACGCGCGCCAGGCGCTGGTCGCCCTGGCCGACGGGGACGGGCGCTACCTGCTGACCCTGGCCGAGACCCTGTTCAACATCGGCACGCCGAAGCCGCTGAGCACCCGCGAACTCGGACAGGTGCTGCAGAAGCGCAGTCCGGCCTACGACAAGAACCGGGAGGAGCACTACAACCTCATCTCCGCCCTGCATAAGTCGATCCGCGGCTCGGACCCGGACGCGGCGCTCTACTGGCTGGCCCGCATGCTCCACGGCGGCGAGGACCCGCTGTTCATCGCCAGGCGGCTGGTCCGCGCGGCGGCCGAGGACATCGGCGAGGCCGACCCCATGTCCCTGGTGCTCGCCAACGCCGCCAAGGATACCTACGACTTCCTAGGCTCACCGGAGGGCGAGATCGCGCTGGCCCAGCTGGTGGTCCACATGGCCGCGGCGCCCAAGTCTAACGCGGTCTACAAGGCCTTTGGCGCAGCGATGAAGGCGGCCAAGGAGACCGGCTCCCTTGCCCCGCCCAGCCACATCCTGAATGCGCCCACCCGGCTGATGAAGGACCTGGGCTACGGCAAGGGCTACGCCTACGACCACGACGTGCAGGGCGGCTTCTCCGGCCAGAACTACTTCCCGGATGGCATGGAGCGGCGGCAGTTCTACCAGCCCAAGGGCGAGGGGGCGGAAGCCCGCATCAAGGAGCGGCTGGACCGCTGGGCGGCGCTGCGAAAGGAGCGCGGGGGGCGAGAGTAATCGCCGATCATTGTTCTGCGAGATGGTCGGGCGTACCTTTTCCTCCACGCAACCTGACGGGGGAAGCACCGATGACGACAATGACACCTGACGCGGGGCTCGCACGCTCCGCCGCGCCCTGGCACTTCTGGATTGTCGGGGTCCTGGCGCTGCTGTGGAACGGCTTCGCCGGCTACGACTACACGATGAGTCACGTTCAGGGGGACGCCTACTACCGGCAGCTGGGCATGACGGAGGCCCAGATCACGTTCATGCACGCCTATCCGGCCTGGGTGACCGCGGCCTGGGCGGTGGGCGTCTGGGGCTCGGTGGTCGGAGCGATCCTGCTGCTGGCCCGCTCGCGCTACGCGGTTCACGCCTTTGTGGTCTCGCTGGCGGGGCTGCTGGCGAGCCTGGTCTACAACTTCCTGCTGTCGAACGGCGCCGAGGTGATGGGCCAGATGGGCTCGATCATGAACGTGGTGATCCTGGCGATCCTGCTGTTCCTGATCTGGTACGCCTGGACGATGGCGAAGCGCGGGGTGCTCCGCTAAACCCCACGGGGTGAAGCCCCAGCGACCGGTCCAGCTCAGCCGCCAGGAAGTCGACCTTGTCCGGTCGCTGGTGATCCACGAGGACCCGCACATCCTGGCGCTGAACAAGCCGGCGGGGCTGTCCAGCCAGGGCGGGCGCGGTCAGGTGAACACCCTGGACGAGCTGCTCTGGGCCTTCGCCAAGCCGGGCAAGGCGCGACCGCGGCTGATCCACCGGCTCGACCGGGACACCTCGGGCGTGATCCTGACCGCGCGGACCCAGCCGGCGGCGAGCTTCCTCGGCAAGGCGATGATGGCGCGGAAGTTCGCCAAGACCTACCGGGCCATCGTGACGCCAGCCGCCCCGGAGCCGCGGGACGGGCGGATCGACACGCCCCTGCGGCGCGAGGAGGTGGGCCGCGAGGCCTATATGCGCGTCTGCCCTGTAGACCACCCGGACGCGGAGGCCGCGCAGACCCGCTACCGCACCCTGGCCGAGGCGCGGGGAGCGGCCCTGCTCGAGGTGGATCCGGAGACCGGGCGCATGCACCAGATCCGCGTGCACCTGGCGTCACTCTCTCGGCCTATCGCCGGGGACGTGCGCTATGGCGGCGCGCTGGTGGTCTCCGGACACGCCGTGCCGCGGCTGATGCTGCATGCCCAGGCGTTGATCTTTCCCCACCCGGGCGGGGGGGAGATGCGGCTGCAGGCCCCAATCCCCAAGGACATGGCGAAGCTCGTCACGGCGCTCGGCCTGGACTGAGCTGGAACGGCGCCGTGGCCTCGCCCGTTGCAGCATGCAAGCTGCGGAACCGGAACGGTTTTCCGCCTGGACTCGAGCTTCAGATGAAACGCCTCGTCCTTCCTGCGCTCGCCGCCCTGACGCTGACGGCCTGCGCCACCACGCCCACCAGCTTCCAGCCGGCCCTCGGGCCGCAGGCGGTGGGCTATTCTGAATACCGGATAGAGCCCGGACGCTACCGCATCACCTTCCGCGGCGGGCCCGGCGCGCCGCCGGCCCAGGTGACCGACTACGCCCTGCTACGCGCTGCGGACCTGGCTGTCGCCGAGGGCTACGACTGGTTCCGTGTTTCCGACCGCTTCCTGCAGGGCGCGCCCGACCGCGGACCGCGGGTCAGCCTCGGCGTGGGCGGTGGCAGCGGCAGCTATGGCTGGCGCCGCAGTTCCGGCGTGGGGATCGGCCTGGGCACCAGCTTCAACCTGGGCGGCGGGCCCGCCGTGACGTCGACCATCGAGGTTCTGATGGGCCGGGGCCCGCGGCCGCCGGGCGGCGACGTCTATGATCCTCGTGGCCTGCGCCAGTCGCTGCGGGGCGCGGCGGCCTAGCGCCGCCACCTAGCGGAGGCCGCGACGCCGTCGCATAAGGGCGCCATGCAGAACCTGCTTCTCGTGGGCCTGGGCGGCGGCCTAGGCGCGGTCGTCCGCTACCTCGTGGGCCTCCAGGCTACGCGTGCGCTCGGCGCCGGCTGGCCCTACGGCACCTTCGCCGTGAACCTGATCGGCGGCCTGGCCATGGGCGTGCTCGCGGGCTTCCTCGCCCTGCGCGGCGGGGGCGACCAGGAGCGCTGGCGGCTGCTGCTGGCGGTGGGCGTGCTGGGCGGCTTCACGACGTTCTCCGCCTTCTCGCTTGAACTCGCGACCCTGGTGGAGCGACGGGCGCTTGGCGGCGCGGCGCTCTATGCCCTGGCCTCGGTCGTCCTCTCAACGGCGGCCCTATTCGCGGGCCTGACGGCGGCGCGCCGGGTGTTCGCATGAAGGAGGTCCGCACCCTCTACGTGGACAAGGGCGAGGATGGCGTGCGCCTGGACCGCTGGTTCAAGCGCCGCTGGCCTCACCTGAACCACATACAGATCCAGAAGCTGACCCGCTCGGGCCAGATCCGCGTCGACGGGGCCCGAGCGAAGCCCGACACGCGGCTCGTGGCGGGAGCGCAGGTGCGGGTGCCGCCGCTCCCGGATCCTCCCGCGCCGCACGAGAAGGGCCAGCTGGACCCGCGCGAGGCCAAGTTCGCCCGCTCGCTCGTGCTCTACGAGGACGAGGAGGTGCTGGCGCTCAACAAACCCTCGGGCCTGGCCGTACAGGGGGGCACCAAGACATCGAAGCATGTGGATCGGCTGCTGTCGGCTTGGGGCGAGGGGCTGGAGCGGCCGCGGCTGGTGCACCGCCTGGACCGTGACACGTCAGGGGTTCTGGTGCTCGGCAAGTCGCCCGGCGCAGCCGCGAAGCTGGCGGGCGCCTTCGCCAAGCGGCGGACCCAGAAGACCTACTGGGCCCTGGTCGCGGGCCTGCCGAAGCCCGGCGAGGGCGTGCTGGAGCTGCCCCTCGTGAAACGAGGCGTCGGCGACCGGGAGCTGATGGTCCCCGCCGAGCCCAAGGACCCCGACGCCGAGACGGCGGAGACCGAATTCGTCACCCTGAGCCGGGCCGCGGACAAGGTCGCCTGGATGGCGCTGTGGCCGCACACCGGCCGCACCCACCAGCTGCGCGCCCACATGCTGGCCATGGGCCACCCGATCTTGGGCGATCCGAAGTACCGGAACGAGGTCTCAGCTGCGCTCTCCGAGGGCATCAAGCTGCAGCTGCATGCGCGGCGCCTGGTGATTCCGCATCCCTCGCGGGGGACGTTGATCCTCGAGGCGCCGCTCAGCCCCGAGATGAGGCAGGGTTTTGAGCGTTTCGGCTTCGACGAGCACGAAGCGAACCCCGAGCCGTTCGGAAGCAAACGCCGCTAGGCGGAGCGGCCGGGGAGCTCGGGACTTGCGCTAGGACCGCCGCGTCCCCATTCACGCCCGATGCAAAAAGGATTCAACGAGCCCGGCGAGAAGCCCAGGCGCTTCTACAAGGCGGTCGAGGTCATGGCCGAGGACGCGGGCTACGCCGTGCGGCTCGACGCGCGCAACGTGCGCACCCCGAAGGGTGGGCGCCTCGTCCTGCCGACCCGGGCGCTGGCCGAGCAGGTGGCAGAGGAGTGGGCCTCGCAGGACCAGCACATCGACCTTGCGACCATGCACGCCAACCGCCTGGCCAACACCGCCCTGGAGGCGGTGCGGGACGCGCGTGAGGCCACAGCCGAACAGGTGGCGAGCTTCGCCGGAAGCGACCTGCTCTGCTACTTCGCCGAGCAGCCGGCGGCCCTCGTGCAGCGACAGGAAGAGCGCTGGGGGCCGCTCCTGGAGCGCGCCGAGCGCGAACTCGGCCTGCGCTTCGTCCGCGCCGCGGGGATCGTCCACCGCAGCCAGCCTGCGGAGACGATCGCCGAGGTGAAAGCCCTGGCGCTGGCGCTCGATGACTTCGCCCTCGCGGGGCTGGCGTTCGGGACCGCGCTGTTCGGCTCGGCGGTGCTGGCGCTGGGCCTGCAGCGCGGCTGGCTTACGTGGGCGGAAGCGTTCGAGATCTCGCGCACCGACGAAGCCTTCCAGGAGGAGAAGTGGGGCGTCGACGCGGAAGCGGCCGAGCGGACCGAGCGCTTGCGTGGCGAGGCCCAGGTGCTGGAGCGCTGGTTCCGCGCGATCGCGTCCGCCTGATCGTCTGACCGCGCCCTGGCGCGGTCGTTGCTGCCTGAACTCCGTCACCCCAGCCGCTGTGCCGGTTTGAGGCGGAGGAAGCTCATGGCCCTGACCATCGGCGGCGTCGGCTCTGCGACTATGCCGCTCCGCGCGGCAAGCGGTGTGTCCGCTCCCGAGGACGAAGTTCTGGCCGTGCAGCCGGTGGCGAAGGCGCGGGCGCATGTCGCCGCGCTGCCGGCCATCTTCGCCCTGACCCGGGACATGCTGGCGGCCGGCCCGAGCGCCGACGGGCCCGCCGAGCCCTATTCGCAACGCGACCTGCAGGCCGCCGCCCAGGCCTACGGCGCGCGGCGGCAGGCGCTGGCGCTCCGCAGCGTGCGAACCAGCTTCCAGGGACAGGCGGCGGTCTCGGTGATGGGGGCCGCGGGCCAGGACCTGACGGCCTTCCGGCGCGCCCTAAGCATCTGACGCGGCGTGAGCTTGCCTCGCCTCGCGGACCCCTCTACGCCTTGCCCCGCGCAGGGAGAGGACCCGACTTGAAGGACATCCTGGAAGAGCTCGAACGCAAGCGCGCCAACGCCCGGTTGGGCGGCGGCGAGAAGCGGATCGCCAGCCAGCACGCCAAGGGCAAGCTCACCGCCCGCGAACGCATCGACCTCCTGCTCGACGAAGGCTCCTTCGAGGAGTTCGACATGTTCGTCGAGCACCGCGCCGTCGACTTCGGGATGGCCGAGAACAAGATTCCGGGCGACGGCGTGGTCACCGGCTGGGGCCGGATCAACGGCCGCACGGTCTTCGTCTTCTCCAAGGACTTCACCGTCTTCGGCGGCTCGCTGTCGGGCGCGCACGCGCAGAAGATCCTGAAGGTGCAGCGCCAGGCGCTGAAGATGGGCGCGCCGATCATCGGCCTGTTCGACGCGGGCGGGGCCCGCATCCAGGAGGGCGTCGAGAGCCTGGCGGGCTACGCCGATATCTTCCTCGAGAACACCCTGGCGTCGGGCGTCATCCCGCAGATCAGCGTCATCATGGGACCCTGCGCGGGCGGCGATGTCTATTCGCCGGCGATCACCGACTTCATCTTCATGGTGAAGGACACCAGCTACATGTACGTGACCGGCCCGGACGTGGTGAAGACGGTCACCCACGAGGACGTCACCCACGAGGACCTCGGCGGCTATCGGATCCACGCCATGAAGTCGGGCGTGGCCGACGGCGCCTTCGACAACGACCTGGAGGCCCTGACCCAGGTGCGCCGGCTCGTGGACTTCCTGCCGTCCTGCAACCGCGAGAAGCCGCCAGTCCGCCAGAGCTTCGATGAGCCGTACCGGGACGAGCCCAGCCTCGACACGCTGGTGCCGGCCAACCCGAACAAGCCGTACGACATGAAGGAGCTGATCCTGAAGGTCGTGGACGAGGCGGACTTCTTCGAGGTCAGCCCGGACTTCGCCAAGAACATCATCTGCGGCTTCGCCCGGATGGACGGCCAGCCGGTGGGCATCGTGGCCAACCAGCCGCAGGTTCTGGCCGGCGTGCTGGACATCGACGCCAGCCGCAAGGCCGCGCGGTTCGTACGGTTCTGCGACGCTTTCGAGATCCCGATCATCACCTTCGTGGACGTGCCGGGCTTCATGCCGGGCACGCGCCAGGAGCAGGGCGGGCTCATCCGACACGGGGCGAAGCTGCTGTTCGCCTATGCCGAGGCCACCGTGCCGAAGATCACGCTGATCACGCGCAAGGCGTACGGCGGGGCCTACGACGTGATGAGTTCCAAGCACATCCGCGGGGACGTGAACTACGCCTGGCCAACCGCCGAGATCGCGGTGATGGGGTCGAAAGGCGCGGTGGAGATCATCTTCCGCAACCAGACGGCCGAGGAGCTCGCCGAGCGGGAGGCCGAGTACAAGGCCCGCTTCGCCAACCCGTTCGTGGCGGCCTCGCGCGGCTACATCGACGACGTGATCATGCCGCACGGCACGCGCCGGCGGATCGTCAACGCGCTGAAGAACCTCCGTGGCAAGCAGCTCTCCAATCCCTGGAAGAAGCACGACAACATCCCTCTGTAGCCGAGCTGTCACGAAGCCGAGAGCGCCAGGCGGCGCCGGAACGTCCTTGGCCGACCCGTGTTTCGCCCGCAGGGCCTTTGCGCCCGCGAGAGCCTGAAACACGGAGGACTGCCCCATGGCCGACAGATGGATGGACGAGCGTGACCGGCAGATGCGCGACCGCGATTGGCGCCGGTCCGAACAGTATGGACGGGGCGAGGATCGTGGCGACGTCCGGGGCGGGTATGACTTCCGCTCGCGGGGCACCGAGGGGCGCAGCTTCGGCTCCAGAGACCACGAATTCGAGGCGCGCCTGGAAGGGCCTGACCGCGACCGTGTGTTCGGCGAGCGCGAGACCGGCGAGAACTACACCCGCGGCACGGGCATGAGCTCGGGCGGCGGATCGGCGTCTGGCGGCTGGTCCTACGGGACGGGCGGTGCGAACCAAGGCAGGGGCGCCGGCGGTCGTTCGCAGACTTACCAGGGTCGCGGCGTGAGCGGCGGCGGCGGCGGCGGCAGCGCGAGCGGCGCCTGGCAAGACCGCGATTATCAGGGCACGAGCCCGGCCTTCCGCAACCAGGACCAGGGCGTGGTGCATGGCCGGCAGTGGCAGGACCGCGACTATGGTGGCGCGAGCCCGGCGTTCCGCGGCCAGGACTACACCCGTGGCGGCAACGACTATTCGTCCGGTGGGCGCTACTATGGCGACGACGACCGCCAGCCGATCTATCGTGAGGAATACGGCATGGGCGGCCGCGACTACGGGCCGGTGCCCGGCGGCTACGACGCCCGGCGAGAAGGCTGGGGCGGCGGCCAGGGCTCCGGCGGTGGTCAGGCCCAGGGTTACGGCGCCGGCGGCCGGGAGCAGCGCAACGACTACCGCCAGGGCAATGTGCGCCCGGCCTACGGCGGCTCGGCCTCTGGCGGCACCGGCGGCTATGACTTCGAGCGTGGCTACGGCGACGGCGGACGCGGCGAGATGGACCGCGGCGGCGGCGGCGGCGGGCGGGAGATGACCGACCGGGCCGGCGACTTCCTGAGCCGTGCGGGCCAGAAGCTCACCAACTTCTTCCGCGGCGACCACTTCATGGAGGGATCGCGAGGCGACGAGCCGCGCGGGTTCCGCGAGGACTTCGGCCGCGAGTACCGCACCGAGGACCGCGGGCACCGCGGCGTGGGGCCGAAGGGCTACAAGCGCTCGGACGAACGGATCAGCGACGAGGCGCACGAGCGTCTCACCGACGACAGCTGGCTCGACGCCTCGAACATCGATCTGAAGGTCGAGAACGGCGAGTTGACGCTGTCGGGCAGCGTGGACAATCGCCAGTCCAAGCACCGGGCCGAACAGCTGGTGGAGGACATCCCGGGCGTGCACCACGTGCAGAACAACCTGCGCGTCACGTCCAGTCCGATCACCGGCTCGGGAAGCGGCTTCGGCGACAACGCCACCGAGGCGTTGATGGGCCGTGACGGCCCGGCGACGGGCGGGGCTGGCGGAGCCGGCGGCGGCCAGTCGACGGCCGGCCGCAAGAGCTAGAGCAATCGAGAGGACGGGCCCTCGCTCCATCCGGAGCAGGGGGCCCGCAGCCTCAGTAGGCGAAGGCGCGGTAGCTTTCCTCGCGCTGGGCGGCCTCGGCCTTGGTCTCGAACACCGGATTGAAGCGCAGCCAGCGGCGCGCGCGCTCGGGCAGCCCCACGAGCACCTCGGCCGGGACGCGGATGTTCACCTCCGGCCGGTAGAGCCAGCGTCGCGAATAGCCGATCACCACCATGGGCCTCGGCGTGGACGACGGGTTTGGCGTGCCCCGATGGATGTGGCGCACGTCGCGGATCATGACATCGCCGCGGTTCATGTAACCCTTGGCCAGCGGGATCTCCCCCGTCTCGATGGCGCGCATGCCATCGGCCTTGGACATCATGTGGGTGCCCGGCGCGTACTCCATGGGGCCGGTCTCGTCGGTGACGTCGATCAGCGGGAAATTGACGGCCAGTTGGTAGGGCGGAGTTTCGGCGCCGCTCTCAGGAAACAGCAACTGGGTGTCGCGGTGCAGCTCCTGGTAGTCGGAGCCCAGGCAAGGCGTGTCGCTGGCCAGCTGGCACATGACGCCGTCCGCGCCCACCAGCTCCTCGACCACGGCCATGATGGCGTCGTTGTCGATGATTTCCGGGTCAGCCCAGAGGTCCTGGAACGGCAGGGTGACATAGTAGCGGTTGGCGCCGCGGTTCGGATTGTCGCCCTCGCGGCGGATGGCGTCCTGCAGCATCGGCTGGAAGGCGGCGTTCCACCGGTCGATCGTCTCGACGGGGATCAGGCCGCGCAGCATCGTCAGGCTGGTCTCGCGCACCTCGTCGGCGTGCGCACGGGCTTGGGCTGGCGTGAGCTTCATTGGGAGTGTTTCCTCGGGGCGTGCCTGCAAGATACCGCGGGCAATCTGGCCACGCTTTGAGGTCTTTTCGTCGCATGGCAGGGAAAAACACGGACGTTTCACCGTGGCTCGCCCGCTGGGATCTGGAGCCTGACGGCGGGGCTTTCCAGACCATCTGGACGCGGAGCCTGCTGCAGCCGGTCCGTCAGGCGGGACGGCCGGCCATGCTGAAGCTTGCCACCTACCACGAGGAGGTCCGCGGCGCGGCGGTGATGGCCTGGTGGGACGGGGAAGGCGCGGCCCCGGTGCTCGCGCACGAGGCGCATGCGCTGCTGCTGGTGCGTGCCGAAGGGGCGCGCGACCTGTGCGCGTGGGTGGCCGAAGGCCGGGACGACGAGGCTACGGAGGTGCTCTGCGCCGCATTGGCCGAGCTCCATCGGCCCCGGCTGCGTGCGACGCCCGAGGGTCTCATCCCGCTGGAGGCCTGGTTCCGATCCGTGGAGCGGCAGGTGGGGCAGGGCGACGTGTTCGCTCGTGGCCATGCCCTGGCGCAGCGGCTCCTGGCGGCGCCGCAGGACGTCCGCCTGCTGCACGGAGACATGCACCACGGCAATGTCCTGGACTTCGGCGAGCTCGGCTGGCTGGCGATCGACCCGAAGGGGGCACTGGGCGAGCGCGCCTACGACTACGCCAACATCTTCCGCAATCCCGACATGGCGACGCCGCTCAGCCCCGGACGCCTGGAGCGCCAGCTGGCGCTGGTCTGCCGCCTAGCGGGGTTGGAGCCGCGCCGGATGCTGGAGTGGGTCGCCGCGCACGCGGTGCTGTCGCTCGCGTGGTGCCTTGAGGACGGCCTCTATCCAGACCGTTCCATCGACTTCATCCGCCTGGCGCTGGCCCGGCTGGATGCCGCGGGCTGGGCGGAGCCCTAGAGGGGCGGCATCGGCGGCGGCAGACCGGGGCGTGGCCGCACCGGCTGGCCTTCGGCAAAGGCGCGGCACCGCGTCCAGTTCATCCCACGATCGCCGAATACCTGAACGCAGGCCGGGATCTCGCCCTCGGCGATCCGCCCCTGCTGCTGGAGCCATGTGCATTGAGCGACCGCGCCCAGCAGGTAGCTACCCACCGGCGTGGCACCTTGGTCCCGACCAGTGATCCGCGCTTCATTCATGCGCGTGTCGGTAAAGGCGTTGGTGAAGAAGAACGGCGTGGTGGAAATGGTGTGGGCGAGTTCGTGCGCGGCCACATTGATGGCGCACGACCGCTCGACCGGCTCTGCCGACTGGTATTGAGCCAGGTGCGCGCGGCCCAGGCTCATGGCCGCGTAGACCCCGGTGTCGACGTAGCCGCCAGCGCTGGCGTGCTCACGCTCGGGGTCGCCGGCCTCGCTGCCGCCGACCAGTTCGACGCCCAAGGGCGCATAGCGCGAGCCGAACGCCTCGTTCGTCGCCCAGGCGGCCGCGCGGGACAGCGGGACCTCGCCGACCGCGCGGTTCGCGTAGACCTGCGGGTAGCGGCCTTCCAAGGAGACCAGGTTCCGCTTGAAGGTCCCTGAGCGGAGCACCCTGTACGCTTCACCCAGCAGGGCGCCCGCGACCTGCTGTTCCTGGGGAGACGCGGCGCCCTCGATATATCGGAGGGTGGTCTCGATGGGCGCCGGCGCCAGGAGCTGCTTGTAGACCAGCCAGCTGAGGGCCAGCGCGCAGGCGAACAGCGCCCAGGCGCTGGAGGCTACCAGGGACCGCGGTACCGGCGGGTCGGACAGCGGCGGCTACTCCGCCGGTTGCAGGTGCGCGTTGTCGCCGCGCTGGAGCGGGTCGCGGAGCGGCTCACCGTCGCTGACGAACTCCAGCGAGACCGAGTTGATGCAGTAGCGCAAGCGGGTCGGCGGCGGACCGTCGGGGAAGAGGTGGCCCTGGTGGCTGTCGCAGCGCGCGCAGCGGGTCTCGATGCGGATCATCCCGTAGGAGACGTCGCGGACCGCCTTCACGTGGGCCTCGTCGAACGGCGCCCAGAACGAAGGCCAGCCGGTGCCGCTCTCGAACTTGGTCTGGTGCCGGAACAGCGGCAGGGCGCAGAGGCGACAGCAGTAGACGCCATTGTCCTTCTGATCGAGCAACCCGCCGCAGAACGGCGCCTCGGTGCCGTGATGGAGCAGGACGTCGGCCTCATCCTGGGAGAGGCCGGCCTCCAGTCGCTTGCGTTCCTCTGCGTTAGGCGGCGAGAGATCGAAACCGGAGGGGGAGACCGCTGGCGTGCTCATGGACGCCAATCTAAGGTCCGCCCGTCGCCGCTTAAAGGGCTCCCGTGAAGACCGGAATGTTCTCGAAGATCCTGATCGCCAACCGCGGCGAGATCGCCGTCCGAATTATCAAGACCTGCCGCCGAATGGGGATCGCCACGGTGGTGGTGTATTCCGAGGCCGACGCCGACTCGATGGCCGTCGAGATGGCCGACGAGGCGGTGTTCATCGGCGGAGCCCCGGCGTCCGAAAGCTACCTCGTGGCCGACAAGATCGTCGATGCGGTGCGCCAGACCGGCGCACAGGCGGTCCACCCCGGATTCGGGTTCCTCTCGGAGAATGCTTCGTTCGCGCGCCGGCTGGCCGCCGAGGGCATCGTCTTCATCGGACCGAACCCGACGGCCATCGAGGCCATGGGCGACAAGATCCAATCCAAGAAGTTCGCGGCCAAGGCCGGCGTCTCCACCGTGCCGGGCCATGTGGGCGAGATCGACGACACCGCCCACGCCATCACGATCGCCGAGCAGGTCGGCTACCCGGTGATGATCAAGGCCTCGGCCGGCGGCGGCGGGAAAGGCATCCGGGTGGCCTGGACGCGCAAGGATGTCGAGGAGGGCTTCCCGGCGGTGCGCGCCGAGGCGAAGGCCAGCTTCGGCGACGACCGGATCTTCATCGAGAAGTTCATCGAGAGTCCCCGCCACGTCGAGATCCAGGTGCTGGGGGACAAGCACGGCAACGTCGTCCACCTGTTCGAGCGCGAGTGCTCGATCCAGCGGCGCAACCAGAAGGTCATCGAGGAGGCGCCCAGCCCGCTGCTCGACGAGAAGACCCGCAAGGCCATGGGCGAGCAGGCTGTCGCCCTGGCGCAGGCAGTGGGCTACGACTCCGCGGGCACCGTCGAGTTCGTGGCCGGCCAGGACCGGTCGTTCTTCTTCCTCGAGATGAACACCCGCCTGCAGGTGGAGCATCCGGTGACCGAGCTGATCACCGGCGTCGACCTGGTGGAACAGATGATCCGTTCCGCGGCCGGCGAGCCGCTGCCGTTCGCGCAGAAGGACCTGAAGATCAAGGGCTGGGCGATCGAGAGCCGGATCTACGCCGAGGACCCCTATCGCGGGTTCCTGCCCTCGATCGGCCGTCTCGTGCGCTATGACCCGCCTGCCGAGGGCGACGCGGGCGACGCGGTGATCCGCAACGACGCCGGCGTCCGCGAGGGCGACGAGATCTCAATGTACTACGACCCGATGATCTCCAAGCTCTCGACCTGGGCGCCGACCCGGGAGAGGGCCATCGACGCCATGGGCCGGGCGCTGGAGGACTTCCACATCGAGGGGCTCGGCCAGAACGTGCCGTTCCTCGCCGCGGTCATGGACCAGGAGCGATTCCGCTCGGGCAAGATCTCGACCAACTACATCAAGGACGAGTTCCCCGACGGCTTCCACGGTACGCCGCCGACCGGATTCCAGCGGGACGTGATGGCGGCGGTCGCCTGCGCCATGCATCGCACCTACCTGAGCCGCGGCGCGCGGGAGCTCCTGCGGTGCGATTGGATCGTGGTGGCGAACGGCGAGCGTCGCAGCGTGAGGCTCGCAGACGGAACGGTGGAGTTCCTGGACGAGGACCGCACCCTGCGCCTCACCGACACGGCTTGGCGCCCGGGGAAGGCGACGTTCCGGGGCGTGCTCGACGGCGTACCCTTCACGGTCCAGGTGAAGCCCGCCGCAGAGGGGTACGTGATCCGGCACCGGGCCGCCCAGGTTCACGTCCTGGTGCTGACGCCGCGTTCGGCGGAGTTGCACCAGAAGCTGCCGCCGAAGAAGGCCGCGGATACCTCGAAGATGGTGCTGTCGCCGATGCCGGGGCTGGTGGTCTCCATCGACGTGACGGCCGGCCAGGAGGTGAAGACCGGCGAGGTGGTGGCCGTGCTCGAGGCCATGAAGATGCAGAACATCATCCGCGCCGAGCACGACGGCGTCGTGAAGGCGGTCAACGCCAAGTCGGGTGACAGCGTCGCGGCCGACGAGGTGCTGGTCGAGTTCGCATAGAGAGCCCTGTCCCCTCCCGCGGAGGGAAGGCCAGGACTAGAGTGGCGGATCGGCGTCGACGACGGCGCCGAACACCTGACGGAAGCTGGCCTTCAGGGCCGCATCAGCCTCGTCCATCGTCACCGGCAGGCCGAGGTCCACGAGGCTGGTGACCCCGTGGTCGGTGACGCCGCAGGGCACGATGCCCGTGAAATGGGACAGGTCCGGCTCCACGTTCAGCGCGATGCCGTGGAACGACACCCACTTGCGGAGCTTCACGCCGATGGCGGCGATCTTGTCTTCGCGCGCGGGGGCGCCCGAAACCTTGCGCTCTACCCAGACGCCAACCCGGCCGGGCCGCATCTCGCCCCTCACATTGAAGGCGTCCAGCGCGCCGATCGCCCACGCTTCCAGAGCGGCCACGAAGGCTCGCACATCGCGCTGGCGCTTGCTGAGGTCGAGCATCAGGTAGGCCACCCGCTGACCGGGGCCATGATAGGTGAACTGGCCGCCACGGCCGCTGCGGAACACCGGGAAGCGATTCGGCTCGAGGAGGTCGTGGGCCTTCGCCGATACGCCCGCGGTGTAGAGCGGCGGGTGCTCCAGCAGCCAGACGAGCTCGCCCGCGCGGCCCTCCGCGATGGCCTCGGCGCGCGCCTCCATGGCGGCCACCGCTTCGGCGTAGGGCACGAGGCCAGGGGATATGGCCCAGCCTGCAGGGACGGCGTCATCGCGGCCGAAAAGCGGCGCTTCGGCCTCAGGGTTTAACGTGCGGTCAAGCATGTTGAACGAATGTGGGCGTCCTGGCGGAGAAGCGAAAGCCGCCATGCGTGAGTCGTTTGTTCGTTCGCTCGGGGGCGTCGGTTCGTGAGCCAGGTCAAGGCGGTCAATGTCGAGATCCAGGTGGTCCTGGGACGCTCGCAGCTCCCGATGCAGCAGCTGCTGCGGATGGGCCGGGGCGCGGTGATTCCCCTCGACGCGACGGTGAACGAGGAGGTCTGGATCCTGGCCAACAACCATCCGGTGGCCCGCGGCGAGATCCAGATCAACGAGGATCGCATCTCGATCGCGGTCACCCGCGAGGCCAATGTCTACGACTACATGGCGGGCGGCGGACAATAAGTCCGAAACGCCACGCTTCACAAACCCATCGGCGTTTGCTACCTGCCGCGCCTCACCACGAGCGGTCGTGGCGGAATTGGTAGACGCGCAGCGTTGAGGTCGCTGTGGGGCAACCCGTGGAAGTTCGAGTCTTCTCGACCGCACCAGTGAATCAGGATCATTCGATCGCCTAACGAGAGCCGATTCATCAGATAGAGCAGGGGGTCCGCATGGTACGCGAAACGGACGATCCCGAGCTGATGGAGAAGGGGCTCTCGCACGAGGTCGAAGAGGACCTGGAAGACCTCGCACTCGGCGAGGACTACGCCTTCAATCCCGGATTCGTCCGGATGGTCGCCGATGCGCTGGACCGCGGCGACTCGGAGCGGTTGCGCGAGCTCCTGGCCGCGCTGCGGGCCGAGGACATCGCGGACCTGATGGGCTTCCTCTCCGGCGACGACCGGGAGGAACTGCTGCCGCACCTCGACCCCGAGGTGCTGGGCGACGTCATCAACGAACTCGACACCGAGATCCGGGAAGACATCCTCGAGCACGTTTCGCCGGCGATCCTGGCCAAGGCGCTGGGCGAGATGGACTCCGACGACGCCGCCGACGTCGTCGACGACCTGGAAGAGGACAAGAAGGCCCAGGTCCTGGCGGCCATGCCGGAAATGGAGCGGGCGGCGATCGAGACCTCGCTCGCCTACGAGGACGAAACCGCCGGGCGCCTGATGCAGCGCGAGGTCGTCGCCGCGCCGCAGTTCTGGACGGTCGGCCAGGCGATCGACCACTTCCGCAAGGAAGAGGACGATCTGCCGGAGCTGTTCTTCGACGTCTATGTGGTCGACCCCACCTACAAGCCGGTGGGCGCGGTGCCGGTCAGCCATCTCCTGCGCGCCAAGCGCGAGACGCCGCTGGCGCAGATCATGGAGCCGGTGACCGAGATCGCCGTCGACATGGACCAGGAAGAGGTCGCCTACATCTTCGACAAGTACCACCTGATCTCGGCTCCGGTGGTCGAGCCGGGCGGCCGCCTGGTGGGCCAGGTCACCGTCGACGACATCGTGGGCGTCATCCAGGAGGAGCGCGAGGAGGACATCCTCGCGCTGGCCGGGGTGTTCGACGCGGGGCGCGACGCCGGCGTGATGGGCATCGTGCGCTCGCGCCTTCCGTGGTTGCTGCTGAACACCCTCACCGCGGCCCTGGCGGCCAGCGTGATCCGCGCCTTCGAGGGTGAAATCGACAAGCTGGTGACGCTGGCCGTGCTGATGCCGATCGTGGCGTCGCTGGGCGGCAACGCCGGCACCCAGACCCTGGCGGTGGCGGTGCGCGCGCTGGCCAGCCGTGAGCTGTCGGCGGTGAACGCCGCCAGGACGGTGATGCGCGAGATGGTCGTCGGCCTGATGAACGGCGCGGTGCTCGCGGTGGTCACCGGGGCGGTGATCTACCTGGTGTTCCGCGATCCGCTGCTCGCCGGGGCCTTCGGACTGGCGTTGGTCATCAACCTGTTCGTCGCCTCGCTGGGCGGCGCGCTGATCCCCCTGGCGCTCGACAAGTTCGGGCGGGACCCGGCGGTCTCCTCGTCGGTGTTCGTCACCTTCCTTACCGACTTTACCGGCTTTTTCGGCTTTCTTGGGCTGGCCGCGCTCATCCTCTTGTAAACCTTAGCCGGGTTACGATTGTCGGCCCGGGGTTTGCTTAACTCTGGCTGGGCGCCTCGGCGCCTGTGTCATAACGGGTCAGTGAGGGCATGAAGCCGCGCCACCAGGTCTCCGGAGCCGCGATCGAGCTGATCAAGCGGTTCGAAGGCTACCGCCGCAAGGCGGCCCAGCTGCCCGACGGGCGCTGGACGATCGGCTATGGCCACACCCTGACCGCTCGTCAGGGCGCAGAGGTGTCGGAGTCCGACGCCGAGGCCCTGCTGCTCTATGACCTGATCGTGGTGACCAAGGCGGTCAGCGAGCTGACCTTCACGCCGCTTACGCAGAACCAGTTCGATGCGCTCTGCGCCTTCGCGTTCAACATCGGGATCGACAACTTCCGGCGCAGCCGCGTCCTGAAGCAGGTCAACGAAGGCGCCTTGGTCCAGGCGGCTTGTGGCATGGAGCTTTGGCGCAAGGCCGAGTTCGAGGGCGAGGTGATCCTCATCGACGCCCTGGTGCGTCGCCGCGCCGCCGAGAAGACGCTGTTCCTGACCCCGCCGAACGACGGCTGGGTGCCCGTGCCCTCAGCCATCCTGAAGCCCGATCTCGACGACGCGGCCGGGGGCCTGGTCCCGGCCGACCCGCCGGCCCCGGTGGTCACCTCGCTGGACGGCGAGGAGATCCGTGTGCTGCGCGAGGACGAGCCCGCGCCCGCGCCCCTGCCGCCGGAGAGTCCTGAGCCTGCGGACTTCCCACCCCAGGCCCGGCCGCTGTCTGAGCGGGAGAGTCCGGTCACCGCAGCCGCCGAGGCGGTGGCTGCGCGGCTGGCCATGGTCTTCAAGGACGAGGCGCCGGCCCCGCCGGCCATCGAGCCCTTGTCCGAGCCGGAAGCCGCCACCGCCGAGGAGGCTGCCGAGGAGGCGGGACCGCAGGCCGATCCTTCGACGCCGATCGCCGCTGAACCAGCGCCCGGCGAGGGCCTCGAGGACTCGCCGGATCAGCCACAGCCGTTTGAACTCGGCCCGCCCTCCACGTCTACCGAGGAGGCGGCCGAGGTCATCGAGACCGCCGAAGCGCCTTCCGCGCAGGCGCCCGCGAGCGTCGATCTGTTCGCTGCGCCCGAGGCGGCGAACGATGCGCGCCGCTCGGACGCGGAGAGCGAGCCGCAGGCCGTGACCGAGCCGCGGGTGGTGATCGACGACCTGGCGCCGTTCGACTTCGCACCGCCGCCGGTGCAGCCCCTGCAGAAGCCGAAGGATGGCTACCTCTCGCTGGTCAGCCTGGCGGTGTTCGGCCTGGCCTTCTTCGCCGGCGGGCTGTTCTGGGCTGTGAACGCCCAGGCCGGCGACGAGCCGGCCTGGCTGACGCCGAAGGTGGTCGGCGCGTTGGCGTGCGTGGCCGGCGTGGGCTTCTTCTCGATCGCCTTGTTCCTGCTGCTCCAGCGCCTCGGCCAAGCGGCTGAACGCGGGTTGGAGAAGGTCCGGGAATAGCCGCCGAGCCGTCTCGCGAGCCGCGGCGACCCATGCTAACGCTCGCCGCATGATCCCGAACCATGGACCGTCTATGGAGTTCGGCCTCGGCGAGACCGCCGACGCCATCCGCGAGACCACCGCGCGCTTCGCCGCCGACCGCATCACGCCGATCGCGGCGCGGATCGATGAAACCAACAGCTTCCCGCGCGAGCTCTGGCCCGAGATGGGCGAACTCGGCCTGCACGGCATAACGGTGGAGGAGGCCTACGGCGGCCTGGGGCTTGGCTATCTGGAGCACGTTGTGGCGATGGAAGAGGTGTCCCGCGCCTCGGCCTCCGTCGGCCTGAGCTACGGCGCCCACTCCAACCTGTGCGTGAACCAGATCCGCCGCTGGGGGACCGAGGAGCAGAAGCGCCGCTACCTCCCCAAGCTGATCAGCGGGGAGCACGTGGGCTCGCTGGCCATGAGCGAGGCTGGAGCCGGATCCGACGTCGTTTCCATGAGGACCACCGCCCGCAAGTCCGGCGACCGCTACGTCCTGAACGGGACCAAGTTCTGGATTACCAACGCGCCGCACGCCGACACCCTCGTGGTCTACGCCAAGACTTCGCCCGAAGAAGGCTCGCGCGGCATCACCGCCTTCCTCGTCGAGAAGGGGTTCAAGGGCTTCTCCGTCTCGAAGAAGCTGGACAAGATGGGCATGCGCGGCTCGGACACCGCCGAACTGGTGTTCGAGGACTGCGAGATCCCGGAAGAGAATGTCATGGGCCCCGAGAACGGCGGCGTGGGTGTGCTGATGAGCGGCCTCGATTACGAGCGCGCCGTGCTGTCCGCCGGGCCGCTGGGCATCATGCAGGCCTGTCTCGACGTGGTCCTGCCCTATGTCCGCGAGCGCAAGCAGTTCGGCAAGCCGATCGGCTCGTTCCAGCTGATGCAGGGCAAGGTCGCCGACATGTACGTGGCCCTGAACTCGGCGCGGGCCTACGTCTATGCGGTGGCCCGGGCGTGCGACGCCGGCATGACCACCCGGTTCGACGCGGCCGGGGCGATCCTGATGGCCAGCGAGAACGCCGTGAAGGTGGCGTTGGAGGCGATTCAGGCGTTAGGTGGCGCAGGATATACCAAGGAATATCCGGTGGAGCGGTTCCTGAGGGACGCCAAGCTCTACGACATCGGCGCCGGGACCAACGAGATCCGGCGCTTCCTGATCGGACGGGAGCTGATCGGCGGATGAGGCGGGCAGGGGGCATCGGGGCGGCGCTGCTGATGCTGGCAGGGTGCGCCAGCATGGAGACGGCCGATCTCGCGCCGCCTCCACTGCCCGAGCCCGTCTGCCCGGCCGGCCAGGAGCCGTTGCGGACGGCCCAGCTGTTTTTCGGTCGCAACCCGGGTCCCCAGCCTTATGTGAGCGAGGCCCTCTTCACCCGCTTCGTGGACGAGGAGATCACGCCCCGCTTTCCCGATGGCCTGACCGTCATGGATGGCGGCGGCCAATGGCGCGGGTCCGAGAACCAGCTGATCCGCGAAGCCGCCAAGGTTGTGCTGATCGTCCTGCCGGCGAAGGCTGACGCGCCCCAGCGGATCGACGCGGTCCGCGAGGCCTACAAGAAGCGCTTCCAGCAGGACACCGTTCTCCTGATCACCCAGGAAGCCTGCGTCTCCTTCTGAGTGGCGGCTGCCTGGGCAGCGTTTGCCTAGCAGGGTAATTATTGCCGCCGCAGGTCGGCAAAATCGGCAGCGCCGCGCCCAGCGAATGCTGCGCTTATGGTTATCTTCCAAAGCATTGGGCTCAACCGGACCGTGCGGCCCGGGTCTTGCGCTGCGCGACGCGAGCAGAACGCTCCGGACGCCGAAACGACGTCCGCCCTCCGTAAGAAGGAAGCCGGCGAATGCCATTCAACAGCGTGAACACCAACGTGGGGGCCATGGTCGCCCTCCAGAACCTGAACGCGACGAACTCCGACCTCGCGACCACCCAGGCCCGGATCAACACGGGCAAGAGGGTCGCCAGCGTGAAAGACAACGGAGCCATCTGGGCGATCGCCCAGAACCAGCGCGCCACCTCCAACTCCCTCAACGCGGTCAAGGAATCGCTGCAGCGCGGTCAGTCGACGGTGGACGTGGCCATCTCGGCCGGCGAGAGCATCTCGGACCTTCTGGTCCTGATGAAGGAGAAGGCGCTGGCCGCGGCCGACACCACGCTCGACGCCAACAGCCTGCAGGCGCTCAACGACGACTTCACGTCGCTGCGCGACCAGATCGCCAAGGCCGTGGACAACGCCGTCTTCAACGGCGCCAACATGATCAAGTCGAGCGGCACCACCGTCATGGCGCTGGCGAACGCTGACGCCACCTCGCAGATTACCGTCCTCGCCCAGGATCTTTCTCTGGGGGGGACCATCATGGGCGCGCTCACGGCCACGTCCTCGATCGCCACGCAGTCCACCGCGTCGGCGATGATCGCCACGCTGAACACCGCGATCATCAACGTGTCGGCTTCGCTGTCGAAGCTGGGCACCGGCTCCAAGTCGCTGGGTTCGCACCTGAACTTCGTCATGAAGCTGCAGGACACGCTTGATGCCGGGGTGGGTAACCTCGTCGATGCCGACCTCGCGAAGGAAAGCGCCAGGCTGCAGTCGCTGCAGACGAAGCAGCAGCTCGGCATCCAGGCGCTGTCGATCGCCAACCAGTCCTCGACGACCCTGCTCGGCCTCTTCCGCTGAGCGCCGGCCGCGGCGTCGCGCCGCCGCGGCCGCCACCTTTCGGACCCGGAGCGCCGCGGCGGTCCGGGTCCCCCTTCTTCCAGCCTAGGCGGCCTCGATGCCCGCGTGCGCCTCGCGCAGGATCTCCGCGGTCCGGACGTCCGCCGGGAAGAAGGTCTCCAGAGTCAGTTCCGACAGGGTGATGTCCACCGCCGTGCCGAACACCGTGGTTGTGCTGAAGAACGACAACACCCGCTCGCCCAGCATCAGCTGCAAGGGGATCGCCACCCCGCCCAGGTCCTCCTGGCGCCGGTCGGCGGCCGGCGGGACGGGATAGCCCTTGAGCTCGGCGAGAAGCTCGATCAGGGCCGGATCGGCGGTCAGCTCCACCTGACGACGCAGGCGGTCCAGGGCATGAGCGCGCCATTCGGCGGCGTTCACGGTTCGCGCCGCCAGGCCCCGCGGATGCAGCGACAGGCGCATCACGTTCATCGGCGGCGTCAGAAGGTCCGGATCCACGCCCTCCAGCAGCGGCGCCACCATGCGATTCGCGGCCACCAGGTTCCAGCGCTGGTCCACGACCAAAGCGGGATACGGCTCATGGCCGGCAAGGATCAGGTCCACCGCGCGGCGAGCGGCCGCCATAGCCGGGTCGTCCAGGGCCCGCTCCCGGAACACCGGCGCGAAGCCGGCGGCGACCAGGATCACGTTCCGCTCGCGTAGCGGGATGTCGAGCTGGTCGGCCAGGTGCAGAACCATCTCGCGGCTGGGCTGGGCCCGGCCGGTCTCCACGAAGCTCAGGTGGCGGGTGGAGATCTCCGCGTCCAGGGCAAGGTCGAGCTGGCTCATGCGCCGGCGCTGGCGCCATTCACGGAGATGTTCGCCGATCGATCGGGGCGTTCCAAGCATGGCGAGAGCTTAGCGGCAGGTGGCGGCTGGTCCATGACCTGGCAGGTAATGAGCGGGCAGGAGGCGGGCCGCCGGTCTCCATCCAGCGACCCGCCGCTGGGCTCGCGCCAGGCACGGATCCCCCAGGATCTCCGTGCCCGTTCGCGTCGGCTCCAGGCCGCCGGCGGGATGGCAGGACCTGCACATCCGGCCGGCTGTCTCCGAGGGGCGTGTCGAACCCTCCGCGCAACCAACGATGGGGCAGGCGTGGTTCATCCCGGCCGCGCCGAGATTTTTCAGCGGCCGCGCAACGCCGCGCGCTGGGCCCCGACGGCGGCCGGGTCCGTCCTGACATCGAAGGCCACGAGCCCGCGACCGTAGACAGGGTCGTGTCCTGTGGGCCCCAGATCGGCCGATTGGCGGGCCAGGTCGGCGACCGCGCGGGTCGCCGCCGCGGGGTCGGGCCTGGACATCAGCCGCGCCAGCCGTCCAGCGGCGATGGGCGCGGCGAATGAGGTGCCGCGCACCCTCACGAACCCGCCGCCCATGGCCCCGGCGGCCATGTCAGCGCCCGGCGCCGCGAAGTCCACGTGTGGTCCCCGGCCCGCCTCCGGCAGCACCCGCTGACGTCCGTCGACCGCCGTCACCGCGACCACGCCGGGGTAGGCCGCGGGATAGAGCGGCGGGGCCGCCGGCCCGTCATTGCCGACCGCGGCGACCACCACGTGGCCGCGCGTGATCAGCGCCTGCACGGCCGCTCCCAACAGCCGATTGGGCGGTCCCACCAGACTGATGTTGACCACCGGCACCCGGTTTTCAGCCATCCAGGTGAGGCCCCGCACAAGCGCGTCGGCCGACCCGCCCGTGGGGGAGTGGCCATAGACGTCAGCCACGTAGAGCGTGGCCCCGGGCGCCGCGCCGGAGAATGGGCCCCAGGCGCCGGCGATCAGCGAGGCTACGGCCGTGGCGTGCGGCGTCGCCTTGGCACCGCCGGGGGCGAACGCCCGCTGCACCAGGCGGGCGCCGGCGAGGGTCGGCTGGCGCGCCACGGAACCATCGATGAGGCCCACGCGCACGCCCGGAACGGACGAGTTGCGTGCGGACGCGGACGCGGTTGGGGCAGCCGCGGCCAGGGCAACGCCGCCGCCGAGCTGGTAGACGTGGTTGAACTCGTACTGGCCGCCCGGATCGAGCGCCTGCAGCCGCCGCGCTGCCTCCGAGGCGGTCAGTCCGCGGGGCGCCGTCAGAACCACCACTTCCAAGCCCAGCGCGCCGTAGGACGTCGGTGCGCCGATCGTGAAGCCGTCCCGCCTGGCCTTTGCGAGCCCCTCGGCCGACGGTCCGATGGCCAGCACTTGGCCACGCACGACGGGCTGGCCGGCGGGGTCGGGTTCAATCTGCCCTGGGTGGTCACGCAGCAGCCGTTGCGCCTGTTCGCGGCGGCTGGGCACGACCGGGGCTTCGAGGACGGGCTGGCTCATGATGGCTGCGGCGGCTTCCGACGCCGGGCCGGGCTCGCCCGCCGCATTGGCTCCGCGTGCGCTTCGCATCTGAGCGCGCCCTTCGCCCGGCGTGAACGCCGCCGGTGCGCTGCCGCGCCCCGACTGGCCCGGAGGGCCGCTGGCGCTCTGAGCCGAAGGGCCGCCGGCGCTCTGGCCTGGAGGGCCGCCGCTGGCCTGCCCGGGAGGCCCGCCGCCTGCGAATCCTGGAGGGCCGCCGCCCGATGGTCCCGGAGGGCCTCCGCCGGCCTGCCCGGGCGGTCCGCCGCCGGCCAACCCTGGTGGGCCTCCGCCGGCGAGACCGGGGGGACCGCCACCCGCCATGCCCGGTGGCCCGCCTCCGCCTTGTCCTGGAGGCCCGCCGCCGGCGAGGCCGGGTGGTCCTCCGCCAGCCTGACCCGGCGGTCCGCCGCCGCCGAGTCCCGGCGGTCCGCCGCCCGCAAGCCCGGGCGGTCCGCCGCCACTGGGGCCCGGGGGACCGGCGCCGGCAAGTCCGGGCGGACCACCGCCCACCTGTCCTGGGGGCCCGCCGCCGATCTGGCCGGGTGGAGCGCCGATCGGAGGTCCGCCGCCGGCTTGTCCCGGAGGTCCGCCGCCCTCGGGACCGCGGCCGTTTTGCGCCACCGCCCTCTCTGTGGCCCCCACGGCTAGGCCAAGGCCGAGCGCCACGGCGAGCATTTGACACTTACGTGGCGGGCGCGGTTTCCGCATACCGGAACGGCTCCTATGGCTCCGCTTCGGCCGCGGGGCGTTGTGTTCTTTGGACCTTAACGGATGAAACGCAGCATCCGGTTCGTTTCATCCCTGAAGAAGGCGAGCCCTTGGCCGAGATCCGGACCCAGATCGTCGCGCTTCTGCCGCGTCTGCGCCGTCTGGCGCGGGTGTTGACCCGGGACACAGTCGATGCTGACGACCTGGTTCAACTAACGGTGGAGCGGGCGCTGCTGCGGACGGATCAGTACCGGCCGGGGACCCGCCTCGACAGTTGGATGTTCCGGATCATGAAGAACGCCTGGATCGATGAGAGCCGCGCCCGCAGCCGGCGGGGCGTCGTCCTCGCTCCGGCGGAGGACGGGGAGCGCGTCGGCTCGGATGGCGCAGGCGCCATGGAGGCCCGCCTCGCTGCAATCGAGGTGGAGACCGCCATGTCCCGTCTCCCGGAGGATCAGCGCATCGCGGTCGCGCTGGTGCTGGTGGAAGGTCTCTCCTACCGCGAGGCGGCCGAGGTCCTCGACGTGCCGGAAGGCACGCTGACAAGCCGGCTGGTGCGGGGCCGCGCGGCCTTACTGGCCCAGCTGGGGGAGGCGCGCCCGTGAGCCGCGAGGAACGCCTCATCGCCTTTGTGGATGGAGAGCTGGATCCGCCGGAGGCGCTCGCCTTCGAGGCCGAGCTGGCGGCGGACAGTCGGCTGGCCGCCGAGGTGGACCAGCAGCGTCGGCTTCGCGAGCGCATCGCCTCCGTCTACGGCCTGATCGCAGACGAACCGACACCGGATCGTCTCGTGCTGGCGGCCTGCGCCGCGGCGAACGATTCCGCCGCGCGGTTCGGACCTACTCAGTGGGCGGCGATGGCCGCCTGCCTGGCGATCGGTGTGCTGGTGGGCTTTGTCGTTCCGCACGAGCGGGGCGGGCTCGCATCGCGCGAGGGCGTGCTGGTGGCCCGTGCGGGGCTGGCGTCGGCGCTGGACACACGACTGGCTTCCGAGACCGGGCCCATCCGGGTTGGCCTCAGCTTCCGGAGCACCGACGGAGACTATTGCCGCACGTTCCAGAGTGGCCCGGACCACGTGGCGGGCCTGGCCTGCCGGGAGGCGGGCCGCTGGGTCGCCCACGCAACGGTCGCGTGGAGCCCTACGCCGGATCCGGAATACCGCACGGCGGGCTCGGACATCCCCCCGGCCGTACTCTCGGCGGTGGATGAGATGATCGCAGGAGATCCCCTCGACGCGGCCGCCGAACGGGCGGCGCGCGATCGGCATTGGATGCCCTAGACGGCTCCTGCATCTGACGCAGTCCGATCGCTGCGACCTCCGGCGGATCGTCCCCCCCCAAGAAATGCGAAAGGCCGCCCCGTTGTCGGGGGCGGCCTTTCCATAGTCGGTCCGCAGCGCGGAACCGTACCTTTGCCAAACGCGTGGCTTAGGCGCGGACCTCGTTCGCGGAGGTCCAGGTCACGGTTACCGAGCTACGGTTGAAACTATGAGACACTGGATCACCTCCTTTCAGCTGTTGAACAGGAAGTCGAATATGGGACGGGCCAACGGGGTCCGCAAACGGGGCTGTAGCATTTGTCGCAGGCGGCCTCAGCCGGCCGAGGCGATGAGCACCCTGGCGTCGGACCGCTCCTCGAGGCTCGGCCGGCGGCGGAGCTCCTGGACGGGGCGGTTCAGCCGGTCGAGCGCCTCGATCGCGGCGCGGTAGCCAGCGGCGACGGCCGGTTCGTAGGCCCCGAAGTCACGGATCTCGACGCCGGCCGTCTCGGGCATCACCAGCACGTCGGTGGCCTCGCGAGCTGCGATCAGGTCGCGGCCCGACGAGACGGTGGCGGCCCGCATCAGCAGGGAGACTATGGGCGGCCCGCGCCGCCACTGGCCCGACAGCACCCAGCGCAGGGCCGAATCCGGCCGCGCGACCTGCTCGGCGGTGATGCTGCGGCCGCCCGTGACGTCGACGCCGACGATCGGCCCCGGCTGGGCTGCCCGCATGACGTCGGCCGGGAAGTTCTTCAGCACGGCCCCGTCGACCAGCACGTTGTTGTCTTCGGTGGCCGGCGGCAGGATGCCGGGCAGGGCGATCGTCGCCCTGAGCGCCTTGCGAAGCAGGCCCCGGCGGTGGAGGTGATAGGCCCCCGTGGTCAGGTTGGACGAGAGGCAGAAGAACGGCAGCCACAGGTCGGCGATTTCGGTCTCCCCGAAGTGCTCGGCCAGCCGGCGTCCGACCTTGTCGCCGCGCGTCATCGCCAGGATCGGCAGGGCGATGTCGTCGAGGGGACTGCTGTCGACGAAGGCTTCCTGGATGCGCTGGTGCAGTTCCTCGTCGTTCCAGCCCATGGCGACGCCCGCCGCGATGATCGCGCCCATGGAGACGCCGCAGACGAAGTCGACGGGCACGCCGCGCTCGCGCAGGGCCCGGATCGCACCGACGTGCGCATAGGCCCGCGCACCGCCGCCGGACAGCACGAGGCCGACCGATTGCCCGGTAAGGACCCGCGCCATCCGCTTCAGGTCACCGTCGTGCTCCCGGCGGACGTGGAACAGCTGCGCCGGCTCCACGGCCTCAATCCAGGCTGCGGAGCCCTGCGGCGTCCCCGCATCCGCCGGCTGCAGGAGCAGCAGGTCCACGAGCTGCTGCGCCTGCAACGGAGCGGCGTGGTAGGTCGTGGGCGTCACCTTGGGCGGCTTGCGGTCGCCGCGGCCGACGCGGAACAGGCGGTCCACCTGGCGGGCGACGGACTGACGCCAGCCGAGGTCGGTGGTCTCGGCCAGGTAGAGGACGAAGTCGTGGGTCCGCTCCACCTCCGAGAACCACTCTGTAGGGGCGCTGGCCGCTTCCGAGCCCACGCAGGTGACCGAGTAGCCGAGGCGGACGATTTCCAGGGCCAGCCGCTCCACGAACGGCCGTAGCAGCCCGGGCTGGCCGACCGGCACGAAGCCGAACACCGACGGTTCGCCGGTGGCGCCGCGCCGCGTCGCCTGCCGGGTGCGCAGGATCATCAGGCGGGCAAGTTCGGTCATCACCGAGCCGTCCGCCTCGCACGCCTCGAAGAAGGCGTCGCGCGGCAAGGCGAAGATCTCGGAATCCCGCAGGGCGACGACCTCCGCCGAGTGCGGCGCGCCGGCGATCAAGGCCATCTCGCCGGCCGGCTCGCCAGGACGGATCACACCCAGGAACTGCGGCTCCTGCCCTTCCTCGCGGCGGAAGGCGCCAAGCCGCCCTGCGCGAACGAAGTAGAGCTGGTCGGCCGGGTCGCCCGCAGAATAGAGGGTCTGGCCGCCGGGCAGGGAGAACCAGGTGGCCTCGCCCTGCGCCCGCTCCTGATTGAACAGCCGAGCCAACGCCGAATCGTCCGGTATCTCAGGGAGCCTGGCCACGAGGGGAGCCTAGCGCCCGGACCTTGCCGTCGCTATGCCTTGGCCGTAGCCGCGACTTTCCGCCCCGGCAGGCGTTGCGGAAGGGTTCGGCGTCGAGCGTGCGAAGAGGCCCCATGACCAATCCGATCGTCGACCCCCTGGTGGAGGTCCCCGACACCAGCGCCACCAGCAACCTCGTAGACATCGACGCGACGGCGGAGGGCGCCGCGGTCGTGACGCTGAACCGTCCGCAGCGGAAGAACGCCTTCGACGCCGACCTTATCTCGGCCATGGAGGAGGCGTTCCGGACCCTCGCCGGCGCCGAAGGCGTCCGCGTGGTCTTCGTGCGTGGCGCGGGCGGCACGTTCAGCGCGGGCGCCGACCTGGAATGGATGCGCGCCGCGGCGGATCGCTCCGAGCGCGACAACCGCGCCGACGCCATGGACCTGGCGGTCATGCTGAAGCAGCTGTGGGACATGCCGGCCCTCACGGTGGCGCTGGTCGAAGGCGGCGCGTTCGGCGGCGGCGCGGGCGTGGCGGCGGCCTGCGACATGGCCATCGCCACCGTCGACGCAAAGTTCAGCTTCTCGGAAGCGCGGCTTGGGCTCGTGCCCGCCACCATCAGCCCCTACGTCATCCAGGCGATCGGTCCGCGGAACGCCCGGGGACTGTTTGCCACGGCCCGGGTTTTCGACGCGGCTTACGCGGAGAAGATCGGGCTCGTCACCGAGGTTGTCCCGGACGGCGCGGGCCTGGAGCTGGCGCGCGAGCGCGTCGCCCGCGAGATTCTGGCCTGTGGTCCGCTTGCAGTGGCGGACTCCAAGCGCCTGGTTTCTGACGTCTATGGCCGCGACATCGACCACGGGCTGATGGAGCTTACCGCCCACCGCATCGCCGCCGCGCGGGTGGGCGAGGAAGGGCAGGAAGGCGTTCGCGCCTTCCTCGAGCGCCGCAGGCCGCGCTGGGCGGAGTGAGGCGGGGCGCCGCACTGGCGTTGCGGCGATGCGGGGCCTAAGTCGCTCCACATGCCCCTGCACATGATCAAGCTCTGCGTCGGCGCCGACACCGTCGAGGATCTGCTCGCCTGGCGCGCCGCCAATGCGCCGGGAGAGCCCTGGGCCCTCCGGACGCGGCAGACGCCGAAGCGCGCCGCCGAGATGACCGAGGGCGGCTCGCTCTACCGGGTGTTCAAGGGCGTGATCCTCTGCCGCCAGCGGATCCTCGCCGTGACAACCGTAGGAGAGGGCGTGAACGCCCGCTGCGAAGTGACGCTCGAGGACGAAATCGTGCGCGTCGCGCCGACGCCGCGGCGCGCCTTCCAAGGATGGCGCTATCTGGAGCCGAAGGACGCGCCTGAGGACCTGGCGCTCGAGGCCTTCGGAGAAGCTCCGCCGGAGCTGGCCCGCCAGCTGCGCGAACTGGGGGCCTGGTAGCCCTCACGCTAGAGCGAAGGCGCCGTCCAGGTCGTACTGGCGCTCGACGGGCAGGATGCGGGCTCCCCTGGTCGGGAGGAGCCCGCGCCGATCCCTAGTGGAACAGCCAGTCCGAAGCCGTGAGGCTCGTCGGGGCGACGCCCTCCAGGGTGGTGATCTGGGTCGGCCACGGGTTGGCCGTTCCAGCGCCGTCGGCGTCGAACAGCACGCGGGTGCCGCCAGCCCCGTCGGCTTCGAACTTCAGATAGCCCTCGGCGAGCGGGTTTGACCCCTGGTAGCCGGCCTGAGCGAAGAGCGGGCGCAGGTCGATGACGTCAGTCCCGGGGACGAAGTCGGCGACCTTGCCGGCGTTCCAGGGCAGCTTGTCGAACACGAAGTGGTCCGCGCCGGCGCCGCCGACCAGCCGGTCGGGGCCGTTCCAGGCCGTGAGGGTGTCCGCGCCCGCGCCGCCCGTGAGGGTCTCGGCATAGCTGGTGGACGTGAGCGCCACGCCAGGGGCGTGGGCCGGGGCAGGGGCGGGTGCGGATTGGCCGAAGACCTGCGCCGCGGTGAGGCCAGCAGGCGAGACGCCCTGCAGGGTCACCACGTGGAAGGAGATCTTGTTGGCCGTCCCGGCGCCGTCCGTGTCGAGCATCACCTTGGTCCCGCCCGCTCCGTCGCTGACGAACCGCACGTACCCGTCGGCGAGCGGGTTCGCACCCTTGTAGCCGTTGGCGTAGAGGCTGGAGATATCCAGCTTGTCGACGCCCACCTGGAAATCGGTGATCTTGCCGGCTTTCCAGGGCATCGCCTTGAAGGCGAAGGTGTCCGCGCCGAGACCGCCGGTAAGCTTGTCCGCCCCCTGACTCGCGTTGAGCGTGTCGGCGCCCGCGCCGCCGAGGAGTGTATCGCCCGCCTTGGAAGAGGTGAGGACGACGCCCGTGACCGGCGCCGGCTCGACGACCGGCGGCGGGGTGACCGGCGGGGGGGTGACCACCGGCGGCGGATTGGTTGCCGGAGGCGGCGTGGTCGCCTGGCCGCCGAACACCTGGGCTGCCGTGAGGCCGGTCGGCGAGACGCCGGCGAGGGTGACGACGTGGAAGGCCCACGGGTTCGCAGCGCCGGCCGCGTCGATGTCGACCATCACCTTCGTGCCGCCGGCCCCATCGCTCTCGAAGCGAACGTAGCCGTCGGCCACCGGGTCCGCGCCGTTGTAGCCACCGGCGTACAGTGCTGAGATGTCGAGTTTGTCGACGCCAACCTGGAAGTCGGTGATCTTGCCGGCGCTCCAGGGCATGGCCTTGTAGGCGAAGGTGTCGGCGCCCGCGCCGCCACTCAGCTTGTCGGCGCCCTGGCTGCCGTTGATGGTGTCGGCGCCCGCGCCGCCCGCCAGGGTGTCACCGTTCACGGTCGCAGTGAGCACGACGCCCGAGCCGGTCGGCGGCGGCGGCGGCGGAGGCGGAGCCGGGGGCGGGTTAAGCGGGCCGCCCGTGTCGCCAGTCGGCGGCGGGTTGGTCGTGGAGCCGTCGCCCAGGGCGTAGGCGCGGATGTAGTCGATCTTCATCTCGGCCGGCAGGTGGCCGTTGTTGATCGTACCGCCCCAGCCGCCGAGCGCCAGATTGGCGATCATGAACATGGGCTTGTGCATGTCAGACGGGGTGGCCTGCCGGAACACCTCGACGCCGTCGATGTACCAGACGATGTCCGTGGCGGTCCAAAGCGCGCCGTAGGTATGGAACCCGTCGGTGGTCTCCGGGGTGAAGGACAGCATGCCGTTCGCGGAGTGGCCGTTCACGCCCGAGTGCCCGGTGGTCCAGGTCCCGTGCGGGTCGGAGGTCAGGACCTCCATGACGTCGAGCTCCGGCGGCCAGGACCCGTCGGCGGGGATCAACCAGAAGGCTGGCCAGGCGCCGGCGGCGCTCGGGATGTCGGCCTTCATCTCGAAGTAGCCGTAGGTCTGAGCGTGGCTCTCCTTCGTGGAGATGAAGCCGGAGGTGTAGCCGTAGCCGAAGATCTCGCTGTTGGCCGACGGCTTGGCCCAGATCGACAAGGTGCCGTCGGCGTTCGACACGAACGGGCTTTCCGCGAAGTCGCCATTGTGGCCGCGGAAGTACGGCGAGGTGTAGATCTGCTTCTCGTTGTTGGAGATCAGGGAGTAGCTGCCCGCGCCCTGCTCACCTTGGTAGCCGAAGTCCGGCCGCCACGTGCCCGTGGGGTTGCTCTGGGCGTCCCACAGCGAAAGTTGGCCGGTGAATTCGTCACCGAAGGTCTTGGCGCCGAGCGACCCGGTGTCGAGCTCCAGCTGGAAGTTCTTGGCGGTGAACTGGCTCAGTGAAGCGCCGCGGAACAGCAGGGCGTCGCCGCCCCCCATGTCGAGCTTCACGTCCGCGCCGACCTGGGTCAGCTGGGCCTGCACTTGGGCGAAGGTGCTGAAGCCGGCCTTCAGGCGGACCACGTCCTCGGCGGCGTTGAAGTCCTGAACGACGTCGTTGCCCTCGCCCTTGTAGACGATGAAGGTGTCCTTCCCGGCGCCGCCGAGCAGGACGTCGAGGCCCTTGCCGCCGTAGAGCTGCTGGGCGCCGGGACCGCCCTCGATCACGTTGTCGCCTGCATTGCCGGCCCCGTAGGTGGCGTCGCCGCCCACGTAGACGTTCTCGAAGTTGGCGTAGTCGGCCAGATAGATGCTCTGCCAGCCGGCGATCTTGTCGACCCCGCCGCCCGCGGTCTCGGTGACGGTGAACTGCCCCTTCAGAGCCTGCAGCCAGTAGGTGTCATCGCCCGCGCCCCCCGTGGCGGTGTCGCCCACGCCGACCCAGAGGGAGTTGGCTGCGGAAGTGCCGATCAGGAACTCGGGGCCCTCCGTCCCGAACAGATCCGAGACAGGCGCAGCGGTTTGAGCGGCAATGACGCCGTCGTACTTGATGTAGGTCATCTGAAGTCTTCCCGTCTCTCGATGGCGGGCCCGACCCCGCCGCCGTCTGCTTGGCCCCCCAGCCTTGCGACGAGTAATAGCTACCGAGGACCTGACGCTCGGGCTCTTGTCAAAGTTGTCGCAGACCTTCGCCGTAGGGGCGGGTTGACAACTCCGGGTGCTTGTCCCCGCGAAGCAGGACTAAAGGTTCACCACTAGTACAGCTTGTTCGTAAGCTCTCGACATGACAGCGGAAAAGCCAAGAACAAGCGCTGCCATAAGGCGGCGGTGGAGCCGCGATTACGGTAAAGTCTGATGCGCGGATAGGGCGAGTAGGAGCTCTGCTGTGTCGAGTTGTCACGGTGAAGGTGTGCGCAGGCGTCGCAGTTGAGGCTGCGACGCCTGCGGCCCGCCGCCGCGATGCGCTGCGGCGGGGTGACGCGAAACGCTGTTATGCGCCGAACAGCCAGCCTTCGCCGAGGGTGGACAGCTGCACCCCCTGCAGGATGAGTCGGTCGCCGGCCCCAAGCGTGACCACCACATCGGAGCCGACCTGGGCATAGGTGAACGCGTCGCCGGGATCGAGCTGCACACGATCGCCCGCGGCGTAGCTGAAGTCCGTGACCAGGTCGGTCCCCGCGCCAGTGAAGCTGTGGAAGATATCGGCTCCCAGCCCGCCGGTGATGGTGTCATTCCCCCGATCGCCGGAGAGCCAGTCGTCGCCGGCCTGCCCCAGCAGGCGGTCATCGCCCTGGCCGCCACGGAGGAGGTCCGCACCGGCCCCGCCGTCGCAGGTGTCGTCGCCGAGGTTGCCATAGACGATGTCGGCCCCGTCATCGCCCCCGAGCACGTCGCTGTCCTTGCCGCCGACGACCCAGTCGTCGCCAAGTCCGCCGGACAGGACGTCGTCGCCCATGTTGCCCTGCAGCCGGTCCCAGCCACCGCCGCCGTAGAGGCGATCGGCTCCATCGCCGCCTTCCATCAGGTCCTCGCCGTCGCCGCCGGTGAGGATGTCAGCGCCTGCCGCGCCCTTCAGCGTGTCACCGCCCGCGAGCGCGACCAGCACCTTCGGAGCGTAGATGTCGACATAGCCGCTGCCGCCGCTGCCGCCGCTGCTCGAGGGGGCAGGCGGAGGAAGGGGAGCCGGCGCGGGCTCAGGCGCGGGCGCGGGCGGGGGCGCGGGCGGGGGGGGCGTCGGCGTCGAAGCCGTCGGGAGCTGATAGGCGCGGATGTAGTCGATCTTCATCTCGGCCGGCAGGTGGGTCGCGTCCACCGTTCCAGCCCACCCGCCCAGGGCCAGGTTGGCGATCATGAACATGGGCTTGTTCATGTCGGCGGGCGTGGTGGTGCGGTTCACCTCGACACCGTCGACGTACCAGCGGATGTCGCCGGCGGTCCACAGCGCCCCGTAGGTGTGGAAGCCTTCACCGGGGACGAAGTTCTGCACGCCTTCGGCGCCGTGGTTCGAGGGGGTGCCCCAGTGCTTGGTGGTCCACGACATGCTGTCGGTGCTCAGCGCCTCCATCACGTCGAGCTCCGGCGGCCAGGAGCCGTCGGCCGGCAGCAGCCAGAAGGCCGGCCAGGCGCCCACCGCGTCCGGCAAGTCGGCCCGCATCTCGAAGTAGCCATAGGTCTGAGTGAAGCTGTCCTTCGTGCTCAGCAGGCCCGACGTGAAGCCGTAGCCGAAGAGTTCGCTGTTCGCGGAAGGTCGAGCCCAGATCGAGACGGTGCCGTCGCCGTTCACCGCGAAGGGGCTCTCGGCGAAGTCGCCGTTGTGCTCGCGGAAGTAGGGCGAGGTGTAGATCTGCTTCTCATTGTTGGAGACGAGCGTGTAGCTGCCGACCCCTTGGACCCCCTGATAGCCGTAGTCCGTGCGCCACGTGCCGGTGGGCGCGCTCTCCGGATCGCGCAGCGAGAGGCCGTTGAAATCGTCGTTGAACGTGCGGGTGTAGCCGGTCAGGTCGAGCTGCAGTTGGAAGTTGGACGCGGTGAGCTGGCCGACCGCCAGGTTCCGGAAGACCAGCCCGTCGCCGCCGCCGAGGTCGAGCTTCACGTCGCTGCCGACCTGGCTGAGCCTCGCCTGGACCTCGGCGAATGTCGTGAAGCCGGCCTTCAGGCGCACGGTGTCCTGCGCCGCGTTGAAGTCCTGGATGACGTCGTTGCCCTCGCCCTTGTAGACGATGAAGACGTCTTTGCCGGCCCCGCCCACAAGAACGTCCTGGCCGGCGCCGCCATAGAGCTGCTGGGCGCCGTCACCGCCTTCAATGACGTTGTCCCGCGCATTGCCGCCGCCGTAGATGCCGTCGAGCCCGACCGAGAGGTTCTCCACCTCGGGGAAGTCCGCCAGGTTGACGTTCTGCCAGGCCTTGATGGTGTCGACCCCGCCGCCGGCCAGTTCACGAACGGTCAGGTAGGGCAGGTGGGTCTGGAACCAGTAGGTGTCGTCGCCCGCGCCGCCGACCAGCACGTCGCCTTTCGACGCGCCATACAGGTTGTCAGGGCCAGCCGTGCCGCTGATGGTGTCCGCCGCGTCCGCACCGTTCAGGTCCGCGGTCGCAGCCGCAGTCACGCTCGCAGCCGAGCCGTCGTACTTCACGTAAGCCATGTTGCAGTTCCCCCCGGCGCTCGGCCTGATGTGGCCAAGCTAGTCCGGGATGGTTGCCGGCCCGTTCAGACGGACTGTCGCAGTACAGCTTAAAGCTTCGCCATGTGCTTGATATGGCTAAGCTTACTCGATGCTAAGCTGCGGAACTTAGTGGGGTTGTAGCTTGGCCATTGAGGCTGAACGCGCTTCAAGCGGAGCCGTGCGGCAAGTCGCCACAGCAGCGCTAGACGGCCATGTTGTCGATCAGCCGGGTGCGTCCGACGAAGGCCGCGGCAAGAATCCGTGCTTCGCCTTCAAGCGGGCCGGGCCCGAGTCGCGCGAGGTCTTCGGCGCTGCGGACCTCCACGTAGTCAACGCGGTGGAAGCCGGCCTCGGTGAGCGACTCCACGGCCGCGGCTTCGACGGCGGCGATCGGCTGACCCGAGTGCAGGTGCGCGATGGCCGCCTTCAGCGTGTGGTTCAGCCGCGACGCCACCTGCCGCTCCTCCGGGCTGAGGTAGGTGTTGCGGGAGGACAGGGCGAGCCCGTCGCTTGCCCGCGCGGTGGGACCGCCCACGATCTCCACCGGCAAGTTCAGATCACGCACTAGACGCCGGATCACCTGAAGCTGCTGGTAGTCTTTCTCCCCGAACACCGCGACGTCCGGCGCGCACTGCAGCAGGAGCTTGGTGACCACCGTCGCGACCCCGTCGAAATGGCCGGGTCGCGCCGCGCCGTCGAGCGACTCGGTGATCCAGGCGACCGCCACCTTGGTGGCGTAGCCCTCGGGGTACATCTCGGCGACCGTGGGGGCGTAGAGCAGGTGACATCCGGCGCTGGCCAGCATGCCGGCGTCCCGGCTCTCACCGCGCGGGTAGGCTTCGAAGTCCTCGTTCGGCCCGAACTGAGTCGGATTGACGAAGACACTGGCCACCACCCGATCGGTGGTCTCGAGCGCCAGCCGCACCAGGGATAGGTGCCCTTCGTGTAGCGCCCCCATCGTGGGGACGAAGCCGACCCTGAGCCCGGCGGCTCGCCACTGGGCGACTTGGCTGCGGAGCTCGGCGACAGTGCGGACGGTGGGAAGTTGCGTCTCGGACATGCCCGGCTTATGGCCGAGCCTCGCCGGATCGTCCATCCACAGGGCGGCGGCAAAGCGCGCGTTGACCCGACTCCCTCATCTATATCACCTAGGGCCGGTATGAGCCGCGTCGCGCGGCTCTCAGGAGCTTCAGGCATGTCGCAGGCCAGCGTCATCGTCATCGGCAACGAGAAGGGCGGGGCGGGCAAGTCCACCATCGCCATCCACATCGCAGTGGCCCTGCTGCACGGCGGCGCGAGGGTCGCGGTGCTGGACCTGGATCTGCGCCAGCAGACGATGGGTCACTTCTTCAGCAACCGACGCGCCTGGCTCGCCGCCAACGGCGCCGAGGCGCCGATGCCGATTGAACATTCGATCAGCTCCGCAGGGGACGCGTTGGCCAAGGCCGCGGACGACGAGCAACTGGCGCGCTTCGAGGCGGCGTTCGCCGAGGTGGCGCAGGCGGCCGATTTCGTGCTGATCGACACGCCTGGCGCCGACACCGCCATCAGCCGGGCGGCGCACAGCCGCGCCGACCTGATCGTCACGCCGATGAACGACAGCTTCGTCGATTTCGACATGCTGGGCGTCGTCGATCCGGTGACGCTCGATCTCACCCGCCACAGCCTATACGCCGAAACCGTCTGGAGCTGCCGCAAGCAGCGCGCGACGGTGGACCGCAAGCAGATCGATTGGGTCGTGTTGCGCAACCGCCTTGCGCCGACCGAGGCGCGCAACCGCAAGCGCCTGGACGAACGGGTCAACGCCTTGTCGCGCAAGGTCGGCTTCCGGATGGGCCCGGGCCTGCGCGATCGGGTGATCTATCGCGAGCTTTTCCCGTTCGGTCTGACGATCGCGGATCTGTCGCCCGGCATCCGCCCGGTGGCCATGTCGCTGCAGCACGTGGCCGCGCGCCAGGAACTGCGCGCGCTGATGACCGCCCTGGGCTTCCAAGGCCTGGACGACGCGGAGAAGATCGCGGCGGAATAGCCGCATGCTCTATGTCGCGCTCGGGGCCGCCGCGCTCGTCCTGATCCTCATGGCGGCGCGAGGCAAGCCGGTGCTGAAGCGGCGAGAATGGCGGTTCCTCACGGCCGCCTTCGCCATCGTCGCCTTTGCCGCCGCCGCATGGCTCTGCGTCAGCGGCCGCTGGGGCGCGGGGATCGTCCTGATCGTGGTGGGCTTGTGGCTCGCCGTCTCCACCCGCCGCACGGGCCTGGCTCCGCAGACCTCGACCGGCCGCATGAGCCTGGAAGAGGCGCGGTCGATCCTCGGCGTTTCTGCGGATGCGACACCCGAGCAGATCCAGGCGGCGTATACCCGCCTGATGCGCAGCGTGCACCCGGACAAGGGCGGCACCACGGGCCTGGCGACTCAACTGAACGCGGCGCGGGATCGGCTGCTGCGGAAGTAGGGGAAGGTCGGGAGCCGGCGTGCTTCAGCCTGGTTCGTTCCCGAGCTCTGCGCGCCATGGGCTACACGCAATGAAAAAGCCCCGCGGCTGGCCGCGGGGCTTTTCCGTTTGTCTCTGCGCCCAGTCTAGGCGGTAGGCTCGATCACCTGGCAGGCCATGCCCTTGGCCTTGATGGCCTTGCAGGCGGTCTTGGCTTCGCGTTCCGACAGACCCACGAAGCGGGAGCGATAGCGGCCCGCGGCCTTGTCGGTGACGGGCTTGGCGCCGGACACCTGCTTGCCGAACCGCTTCTCGATCAGATCGATCTGCTCCTTGGCGTCCGAGCGCGCTTTGAAGGCGCCGACCTGGACGGACCACTTGGCGGCGGGCGCGTCGGCCTTCTTCTTCGACTTCGCTTCGATCACCTCAATCCGCGAGGTGCGCGGCGGCGGGGCGGCCGAGGCGAGCACGATCTTCAGGTCCTGGTCGCCCTGCTCGATGCTGCCCTGCACCCGCCCGCGGGGCTCGGGCTCGAACAGGTTCTGGGCGATGGTGATCTTCTCGCCCAGGTCGCGCCGCTTGATCACATCGAAGCCGGTCAGCAGCAAGTCCTGGGCGTTGTCGTCGCGCGAGCGGGTAGTCGGGCCGCCGAGCACGACGGCGATCAGACGGCGGTTGTCGCGCACTGCGGAGACCGCGAGATTGAAGCCCGACGCATTGGTGAAGCCGGTCTTCAGCCCGTCGACGCCGTACATCCGGTGCAGCAGGCCGTTGTGGTTGCGCATGGTCTGGCCGCGGAAGGTCATCTCCCGCTGGCTGAACAGCTTATAGTACTGCGGATAATCCCGCATCACGGCGCGGGACAAGATGGCGATGTCGCGGGCAGTGGAGAGCTGCCGGCTGTCCGGCAGGCCCGAGGCATTGGCGAAGTTGGTGTTCTCCATGCCGAGCTCTTTCGCGCGCAGGGTCATCAGCGCGGCGAAGCGGCTTTCGGTGCCGCCAAGCTTCTCCGCCATGGCCACCGCCACGTCGTTGGCCGACTTGATCGACAGCGCCTGCATGGCTTCGGATACGGAGATCGTCTGGCCGGCCGGCACGCCGAGCTTGGTCGGCGACTGGGCCGCTGCGCGAGGCGAGATCAGCACCCGGTCGTCCAGCCTGAGCTTGCCCGCCGAAAGCGCCTCGAACGTCAGGTAGAGGGTCATCACCTTGGTGATGGACGCCGGATAGCGAGGCGCGTCGGCCCGCTTGGCGTACAGGACCTCGCCGGTCTTCGCGTCGACCACGATGGCGGCGTATTTGGTCTCGGAGGCGGAAGCCAGCTGTTTGAAGGGGGTCTGGGCGTAAGCCTGAGGCGCGACCGACGTAAACGCCGTGGCCGCGGCGACACCGAGAGCAACAAACAGGCGGCGGGCGTGCTGGAACATGCTTCGTCCGTCGAATCAAAGGGTTGAGACGGCCCCCCGCCGCCTGAATCTTCTACAGCATGCCCTAACGACCCTTGCTCGACAGTAAACAAGGCTTGAACGGGCGCAATTGTCGCGCCTTTTCCCCAGAGGGCTGAAAGCGCGCTTCAGGTGGTTTGCTGCAGTGCACAAAACGCGCTTGACTGCTGCGCTGCAGCATGAGATAACCGCGGCGAGTTAGGGCAACTGCGCCCCAATCCGTTGCACTGCGGCAATAACGCCGCATCCGCCAAACCCTGTCCAGGAGTTTCAACGATGGCCGCCGCTGAAACCGTTAAGTCCACTGTCGAACAGATCACCAACGCCTCGAACGGCGCGTTCAAGGACGGCGTCGAAAAGACCCTGTCGGCGCTGAACGAAGCCAACAGCGATTCGAAGAAGAACCTCGAAGCCGTGGTCGCCTCGGTGACCGCCGCCACCAAGGGCGCCGAAGCCCTCGGCGCGCAGGCGATGGCCTTCTCGAAGACCGCTTTCGAGACCCAGGTCTCGGTCGCCAAGTCGTTCGCCGGCGCCAAGAGCGTGCAGGAAATCCTCGAGCTGCAGAGCGCCTTCGCGAAGGGCGCCCTGGAGACCTACATGTCCCAGGTCGGCCAGATGTCCGAGACCGTCTCGGCCTCGATGAAGGACAGCATGAAGCCGCTGAACGAGCGCGTGACCGCCATGGTCGAGCGCCTGCAAGCCGCTCGCTAAGGATCCACCGGAGGCTTTGCCTCCCTGGTTCCCGAACAAGGAAGGCCCGGACCGCTGGTCCGGGCCTTTTCTCGTCGGGGGCAGGGCGCTAGACCGTCTTCATGTCCCAGGTTGAAGATCGCCTCACCGCTCTCGGCATCACGCTGCCGAAGCCGAACCCGCCCGTCGCCAACTACGTGCCCTTCGTGCGGGCCGGCGACCTCGTCCACATCTCCGGCCAGGTGTCGGTGGACGCCGACGGGGGCATCAAGGGGACCGTCGGCGAGGACGTCGACGCCGAGACCGCGCGCCGCGCCGCCCGCTTATGCGGGATCAACCTTATCGCCCAGATGAAGGCCGCCTGCGACGGCGACCTCGGCCGCGTCGTCAGGGTCGTGAAGCTGGGCGGCTTCGTCCAGGCCGGGGCCACCTTCGTCGAGATCCCGCAAGTGGTGAACGGATGCTCCGACCTAATGGTCGAGGCGTTCGGCGACGCAGGCCGGCACGCGCGCTCGGCCGTGGGCGTCTACCGCCTGCCGATGAACTTCGCCGTCGAAGTCGACGCGGTGGTGCAACTGTCGTGAGGGACCGCTTCGGCGAGGCCTGGGATCTCCTCTTTCACCCGCCGATCGCGCATCGCGGGCTCTGGAGCCCCGAGGGCGCGCCGGAAAACTCGCTCGGCGCGTTCCGCGCCGCCTGCGCCGCCGGCTACGGCATCGAGCTGGACGTCCAGATTTCCGCAGACGGCGAAGCCATGGTCTTCCACGACGATGACCTGAAGCGGATGACCGGTGCGGAGGGGCGGCTGTCGGACCGCTCGGCGTCGGATCTCGCCGAGCTCCGGCTCACCGGCACGGACGAGCGAATTCCGACGCTGACCGAGACGCTGGGCCTGATCGGGCGACGCGCCATGGTGCACGTGGAGCTGAAGACGCCCGCCGGCCGGGTGGGTCCGCTCGAGCAGCGGGTTCACGAAGTCCTGATCGATCACGCGGGGCCGGTCTGCGTCATCGGTTTCAATCCTTACAGCCACGCCTGGTTCGCGGAGCGCTTCCCGGGGGTGCTGCGGGGCCTCGACAGTTATTCCTACCGCAAGGCGCCCCACATGACGGACGAGCAGCGGCTCGCCTATGCCGAGCTGGAGCACGTGGCGATCGCCCGCCCGCATTTCCTGGCTCTGGGTCTCGACATGCTGCCGTCGCAACGCGCCGCCGAATACCGGGCCAAGGGAATGCCGGTGATCGCCTGGACGGTTCGCGACCCGGCTCAGTGGGAGGCGGTGAAGGACGGCTGCGACAACCTCATTTTCGAGGGCTTCCGGGCGTGAGCCTGACCCCGGCGGTCAAGCTCCACCGCCGCATCGCCGAGATCGGCCGCCAGGCCTGGGACGCCTGTGCCGACAACCCGGCCTATGCGGGCAATCCCTTCGTTCGCTACGACTTCCTGGACGCCGTCGAAGCGGCCAACTGCGCCGTCGAGAAGACCGGCTGGGGACCGCATCACATCTCGGTCGAGGACGAGCACGGGCGCGTGGCGGCGGTGATGCCGCTATACCTCAAGTCGCACAGCCAGGGGGAATACGTCTTCGACCACGCCTGGGCTGACGCTTATGAGCGCGCCGGCGGCCAGTACTATCCAAAGCTGCTGTCGGCGGCGCCGTTCACCCCGGCGACAGGGCCGCGGCTGCTGGTGCGGGCCGACGTCGATGCGGACGAGGGCAGGGCGCTGCTGCTGGGCGGCGCCCTGAAGGTCTGCGAGACGTACGAGATCTCCTCGCTGCACGTGAACTTTCCCACAGAGGCCGAGTGGCTGTGGATGGGCGGGCAGGGGCTCTCGCTCCGGGAAGGCCAGCAATACCACTGGGAGAACCGCGGCTACGCCTCGTTCGACGACTTCCTCGCGGCGCTCTCGTCGGGCCGGCGCAAGACCATCCGCCGCGAGCGCCGCGACGCTCAGGCTGACGTGGAGATCCGCTGCCTCACGGGTCCGGACATCACCGAGGAGCACTGGGACGCCTTTTTCGGCTTCTACATGGACACCGGCTCGCGCAAGTGGGGCCGACCCTACCTGACCCGGAAGTTCTTCTCCCTGATCGGCGAGCGGATGGCCGACCGCATCCTGCTGGTGATGGCCCGTCGGGGCGGCCGGTGGATCGCCGGGGCGCTGAACCTGATCGGCGACGACTGTCTCTACGGCCGCAACTGGGGCTGTACGGAGGACGTGCCGTTCCTGCACTTCGAGCTCTGCTACTACCAGGCCATCGAATGGGCGATCGGCCGGGGCCTGCCCCGTGTCGAAGCGGGCGCTCAGGGCCAGCACAAGATCGCGCGCGGCTATCTGCCGAAGCCGGTCTACTCGGCCCACTACATCGCCGACCCGCGGCTGCGGGAAGCCGTCGAGCGCTTCCTCGCGCAGGAACGCGTCGGCGTGGAGCAGGAGATGGAATGGCTCGCCGAGGAGTACTCGCCCTTCCGGCAGGGTTAGGAACGCTCCCATGCCTGCTGGAGCAACGGGCCGAGGCTCTCATCGACCTGCTGCGGGTTGGCTAGAGGCAGTCGCGCCTTCAGCCGCTCGGACCAGGACTCGTTCTTGGGCGGCTCCAGTCGCGGGTCGGTCGCCGGATCGAGCGCCAGGCCCAGCATCGCCTTGCCGCCCTTCACCGGCCGGATAGCCGCAAACTGGACCTTCCGCGAGAAGGCCGTGAACTGCTTGCGCTGGCTGGGCGTCACGTCGGGCAGGGCGCCCACCGCAGCTTCCAAGGCGGTCAGGATCGCCGTCGACGCGGGATCGGTCCACAGGGCGGCCCGCAGCTTGTCGGGCTGATCCCATCCCATGCCGGTCGGAAAGGCGGCGGAGATCACCGTCGAGGCGCGGTTCACGCCCAGCCCATGATGCGCCTTCAGCCAGGCGATCCGGGCCCGCGGCGCGGTCTCGGGGCAGGTCCGGGCGATCGCGACCCATTCGTCAAGGCTGCGTCCCGTATCCCGCTGAAGCCCTTCGCGGACCGAGGCGAACCACTTCTGCTGTCGCGCGGTCAGGTTCGGGGACTTGGGGTGGGCGTGGTCCATCGTTCCACCGCAGGCGTCGATTTGCTAGGAGGCGGCAAGCCACCTCGGAGTACGCCATGAGCCTGGACGGGACCTACGACGACGGCAACATCTTCGCGAAGATTCTGCGCGGCGAGATGCCGGCGGTGCGCGTCTTCGAAGATGACCACGTTCTGGCGTTCATGGACGTCTTCCCGCAGGCCAGGGGGCACACCCTGGTGATCCCCAAGCACTCCCGGGCCCGCAACTTCCTGGAAGAGCAGCCGGAGACGGTGGGGGCGCTGTTCCAGGGGGTGCAGAGGGTCGCGAAAGCGGTCCGGGCGGCGCTGCAGCCGGACGGCTTGGTGATCACGCAGTTCAACGGCGCCCCGGCCGGCCAGACGGTCTACCACTTGCACGTCCACATCATCCCGCGGTGGGAAGGGACGCCGATCACCCGGCACGCTTCGGGCGACATGGCGGACATCGAAGAGCTGAGAGTCCTCGCCGAGCAGATCGCGGCGAAGCTCGGCTAGCCCACGAAAAAGGCCCGGGGAGTTCCCGGGCCTTTGCCGTTCAGACTATCGCGGCGCTTAGTCGGTGAACTCCGGCGTCGCGTCCGCAGCGGGGTTCTCGATGACCGGAGCCCCGCGCTCGCGCGCGTCGCCCTCGATCTCGAAGCCGAGTTTGCCGTCCTTGAGCACGACCCGCACGTGGCCGCCCTTGACCAGCCGACCGAACAGGATCTCGTCGGCCAGCGGCTTCTTGATGTGCTCCTGGATGACCCGACCCAGGGGGCGGGCGCCGTAGAGCTCGTCGAAGCCGTTCTTGGCCAGCCAGTCCGCCGCTTCGTCGTCCGTCTCGATGGTGACGTGACGGTCGGCGAGCTGCGCCTCCAGCTGCATGATGAACTTCTGCACCACCTGCCGGATGATCTCCGGGGTGAGGGCGCGGAAGTGGACCACCGCGTCGAGGCGGTTGCGGAACTCCGGCGTGAACTGTCGCTTCAGCGCCTCGTCGACCTCGTCGTCGGCCTTGCCTCTGCCGAAGCCGATAGAGTTGCGCTGGGCGTCGGCCGCCCCGGCGTTGGTCGTCATGATCAGCACGACGTTCCGGAAGTCGATCTTCTTGCCGTTGGAGTCGGTCAGCTGACCGTGGTCCATGACCTGCAGGAGGATGTTGTAGACGTCCGGGTGCGCCTTCTCGATTTCGTCGAGCAGGACCACCGCGTGCGGATGCTGGTCGACGGCGTCCGTCAGCAGCCCGCCCTGGTCGAAGCCCACATAGCCGGGAGGAGCGCCGATCAGGCGGCTCACCGTATGGCGTTCCATGTACTCGGACATGTCGAACCGCAGGAGTTCGATGCCGAGGGTGGAGGCCAGCTGGCGCGCCGTCTCGGTCTTGCCGGTGCCGGTCGGGCCGGTGAACAGGTAGCAGCCGATCGGCTTGTTGGCGTCGCGCAGGCCAGCCCGAGCCATCTTCATGGCGGCGGACAGTTGCTCGATGGCCTCTTCCTGGCCGTAGACCGCGCGCTTCAGGTCCGTTTCCAGCTGCTTCAGCGCCTCGGTGTCCGACTTGGAGACCGACTTCGGCGGGATGCGGGCGATCTTGGCGACGACGGCCTCGATCTCCTTCACGCCAAGCGTCTTCTTCCGCTTGCCCTCGGCCAGCAGCATCTGCGAGGCGCCGGCCTCGTCGATGATGTCGATCGCCTTGTCGGGCAGCTTCCGGTCGGTGATGTACTTCGCCGACAGCTCCACCGCCGCCTTGATGGCGTCGTTGGTGTACTTCAGCTTGTGGAAGTCCTCGTAGTAGGACTTCAGGCCCTTCAGGATCTTGACCGTATCGTCGATCGTGGGCTCGTTCACGTCGATCTTCTGGAAGCGCCGGACGAGGGCCCGGTCCTTCTCGAAGTGCTGGCGGAACTCCTTATAGGTCGTGGAGCCCATGCAGCGGAGCGTGCCCGAAGCCAGCGCCGGCTTCAGCAGGTTCGAGGCGTCCATGGCGCCGCCGCTGGTCGCCCCAGCGCCGATGACCGTGTGGATCTCGTCGATGAACAGGACCGCGTCAGGGTGGTTTTCCAGTTCCTTGACGACCTGCTTCACACGCTCTTCGAAGTCACCGCGGTAGCGGGTGCCCGCCAGCAGCGCGCCCATGTCGAGCGAGAAGATGGTCGCGCCGGCCAGGACCTCGGGGACCTGCTTGTTGATGATCTTGCGGGCCAGGCCTTCAGCGATGGCTGTCTTACCGACGCCCGGATCACCCACGAGGAGCGGGTTGTTCTTGGTCCGGCGGCAGAGAACCTGGATAGCGCGCTCCACCTCGGCCATGCGGCCGATGAGCGGATCCACCTTACCCTGCTTGGCCTTCTCGTTGAGGTTGACGCAGTAGGCCTCGAGAGCTTCGCCGCCGGTCTTCACCGAGGGCTTGTCCTCTTCCTCCGCGCCCTTGACGGGCTTGGCTTCCGTGGCGCCGGCCTTCTTGGCGATGCCATGGGCGATGTAGTTCACCGCGTCGTACCGCGTCATGTCCTGCTCCTGCAGGAAATAGGCGGCGTGGCTCTCGCGCTCGGAGAAGATGGCGACGAGCACATTGGCGCCCGAAACCTCTTCCCGGCCCGAGGACTGGACGTGGATCACCGCGCGCTGGATCACGCGCTGGAAGCCGGCGGTCGGCTTGGCGTCCTCGCCATCGTCCACCACCAGCGAGCGCAGCTCGTTGTCGACGTAATTGGTGAGTGTTGTGCGAAGGGAACCCAGGTCCACGTCGCAGGCGCGCATCACCGAAGCGGCGTCCTCGTCGTCGACCAAGGAGAGCAGCAGGTGCTCTAGCGTGGCGTATTCATGCTTGCGCTGGTTGGCGTAGGCGACCGCGCGATGAAGGGACTCTTCGAGCTGGCGCGAGAATGAAGGCAAGTGCCTCTAATCCTTTTCCATGGTGCACTGGAGCGGGTGTTGATGCCGCCGTGCCGTATCAACGACCTGGGCCACTTTTGTTTCCGCCACTTCGTACGTGAAGACCCCGCAGACGCCGACACCGTGTTGGTGGACGTGCAGCATGATCCGAGTCGCGTCTTCGCGCGACTTGTTGAAATATTGCTCAAGCACATAAACGACGAACTCCATCGGAGTGTAGTCGTCGTTCAGCAGAAGCACCCGATACATCGAGGGTTTCTGCGTCTTGGGCTTCGTCTGAGTGATTACCGCCGACCGAACGCCGGCGCCGGTATCACCCTGCTTGCGTTCGCTCATCGAACGGATCTCCTGGCGAAGCCTCGGCCCCACCCTTGCACGATTAGATAAGTAAAAGATCGCCATTTGCTAGGGCCGAATTGTCACGCACGTAAGCGGCGACCCGATCTGGGTCCCGCCGGGCAGGCGCCGCCGCCCGGGTGCACATCAATCCCCCCTGAGAGCCGCCTTTGCACGCAAAATCCGACCTGACGTGACCGCGCCGGCGCCGAATCGCGCCCGCAGGGTGTCGAGGGTCTTTTCGGACGCGAGCGCCCGACGCTCCTCTCCGGCGAAGAAGTCGCTCGCCACGGCCTCGGCCTCGACCAGTTCGGCCATTCCGACGCCGATCAGCCGCCACGGCCGGCCATCGGCCTCCCGGGCCAGCAGTTCGCGGCCGACCGCGAACAAGGTCTTTGCCGTCTGAGTGGGCACTGCAATGGTCTTGCGTCGGGTCAGGATCCGGAAGTCTGTGGTGCGCAACTTCAGCGTCACGACGCGCCCGGCGATACCGTCCTTGCGCGCGTGGCGGGCGACCTTCTCGCAGAGCTCGGCGAGCACATCCTCCAGGTCGGCCAGCTTCGAGAGGTCCTCGTTGAACGTGGTCTCGGCGCTGATGCCCTTGCGCACCTCGTTGGGATTGACGGGGCGACTGTCGCGCCCATGCGCCAGCTCGTGGAGGCGGAGGCCGTGCGCGCCGAAGCGCCCGGCCAGGTCTTTCACGTCTGCGCGAGCGAGGTGGCCGACCGTCCGGTAGCCCGCCTTCTCGAGCGACGCGATCATCGCCGGCCCGACCCCCGGCAGGATCCCCACCGGCCGCGTGGCGAGGAAACTCTCCGCTTCCGCCGCGCCGATCAGGGAAAAGCCGCGGGGCTTGTCGAGGTCGGACGCGATCTTCGCGAGGAATTTGTTCGCAGCCAGGCCGATGGAGACGGTGAGACCGGTCTCGGCCTCGATGCGGGCCTGCAATCGGGCCAGGGTCAGGGCCGGCGCCGCCCCGTGGAGCCGTTCCGTGCCGGTCAGGTCCATCCAGGCCTCGTCCAGGGAGAGGTTCTGAATCAGGGGCGTCAGCTCGGCGGCCATCCCCAGGATCCGCTGGCTCTCCGTGCGGTACTTCGTGAAGTCCGGCTTGATCACCACGGCCTCGGGACAGAGCTTCAGCGCCTTGAACATCGGCATGGCGGAGCGCACGCCGGAGATCCGGGCGATGTAGCAGCAGGTGGTCACCACCCCGCGCTTGCCGCCGCCGACGATAAGCGGCCGGTCACGCAGCTCCGGTCGGTCCCGCTTCTCCACGGAGGCGTAGAAGGCGTCGCAATCCATGTGGGCGATCGCCAGTCGGTCCAACTCCTCATGAGCCACCACCCGGGGCGAGCCGCAGGCCAGGCAGCGGCGCGCCCGCTGGCCGCCCGTCCAGAAGCAGTCTCGGCAGAAGGCTTTCATGCGCCGCCCGGGTTCATCGGCGCAGTCATACCGCAAACCGGGCCGATGGCGGCCGCGTCAGTCGGCCGCCTTGGCCTTCGGCTTGAGGTAGGTGTCCAGCCAGTTGTTCATCTCCCACAGGGTGTGCAGGGTCGACTCACGGGCGCGGTAGCCGTGCGCCTCGTTGGGCAGGACCACGTAGCGCACGGTGGCTCCTGCGCCCTTCAGCGCCGCATAGAACCGCTCCGATTGGACAGGGAAGGTGCCGGAGTTGTCGTCGGCCCCGCCGTGCGTGAGCAGGATCGGCTCCTTGATCTTCGGCGCGTAGGTGAACGGGCTCATCCGCGTGTAGATGTCCGTCGCCTCCCAATAGGTCCGCTCTTCGGCCTGGAAGCCGAATGGCGTGAGTGTCCGGTTGTAGGCGCCCGAGCGGGCGATGCCGGTGCGGAACAGGTCGGTGTGGGCCAGCAGGTTCGCCGTCATGAAGGCGCCGTAGGAGTGGCCGCCCACCGCAATGCGGTCGCGGTCCGCCACCCCCAACTTCACGAGCGCGTCGACCGCGGCCTGAGCGTCGGCGGTGAGCTGCTCGACATAGGTGTCGTTGGCCTTGCCGTTCTCGCCGACCACGGGGAAAGCCGGGTTGTCGAGGATGGCGTAGCCCTGGGTCACCAGCAGCAGGTGCGAGATGCCGCCCGGTCGTATGAAGCGGTTCACGGACCTGTCCACCACCTGGCCGGCCATCCTGGGGTCGGTAAACTCAGCAGGATACGCCCAGAGCAGGGTCGGCAGAGGGCCGTCGCGCTTCGGATCGTAGCCGGCCGGCAGGTACAGCGAACCTGACAGCGGGAGGCCGTCGGCGCGCGTGTAGGTGATCAGCCGCTTGCTGACGCCGGCGAACTGCGGGGCGGGGTCCTTGAAGGCGGTGAGGGCTTTCGGCGCCGGCCGCCCCCCAAGGGTGCGCAGGTAGAAGTTGGGCGCCACGCTTTGGCTTTCGCGACGGGTGATGATGCGTGCGCCGGCCTCGTCCGCCAGCGCGATGGGCTCCTCGTACCAGCCGGTCTGAGAGCGCCAGAGCTCGCGCGTGGAGCCGTCCGCCAGGTTCAGCCGACTCAGGAACGGATACTCGCCCTTGGGTGTCGCGCCGGCTCCGGCCATGAACACGCCCTGGCCGTCGGCGGTGAACTGCAGGACGGGCTTGCCAGCGGCGTTGGTCTCCAGCATCGGGTCGCCTGGGTCGCCGTACTGGTCCTGATAACTGCGGGAGATCAGCACGCGCGGTTCGGCCGGTCGCGACGGGTTCACCGCAAGCCGCGTCTCATGACGGCTGGTCCACCAGCGCGTGACCACGATCGCCACGTCGTCGCGGCCCCATTGCACAGCGTCGAACCGTTCCGCCAGGTCCGCGAGCTTGCGCGGCTCCGCCGTGAACGGTGCGTCCAGCATCACCAGCCGATCGTGGATCGCCACCTTGGTGCGTGGGTCACCATTGTCCTGCGCGTCCGCCCAGACGAGCGTCGCCGGCGCGTCCGAGCGCCAGGAGACCTCACGCGGGCCCTTCACGACGGCGTCGAACGGCGGCGGGACATCATCGGCAAGTGGACGGTCGGCGACCTGCTTCACCACCTTGCCGGACCAGTCTAGGACCGCGATCTCGGTCGGGAAGGCGCGAGCCGGGACCACGTAACTGTAGGGGCGCTTCAGCCGCTCGGTCAGCAGATAACGTCCGTCTGGCGAAACGGAGACCGAGGACCAGACGCCGGCGGGCGCGACCCGCGTCTGCTGGCCGGCGAGATCCACGCGCACCAGTTCGCTGGTGAAGTAGTGGTCGAACAGCGCCTCGTCGTGCGCTCCGGTCAGCAGGTCCTGGTAGGTCCGGGCAGGCGCCGTGCGGCCCATGCTCTGCTGGACTATGGGCCCCTCCGGAGCGGACGGGGCAGGCGGCGCCGCGCCGCGGCCGCCGGGTACGGTGCGGACCACCAGGCCCGAAGAGTCCGGCAGCCAGGCGAAGGCGGGGCCGAACGCGGCGTTCAGGGCCGGGCCGCTCAGTTTGCGCGCCTGACCTGTGCGGGCGTCGGCCAGCCACAACTCGAGCCCGTTCGCAGCCTCTCCGACGAACGCCAGGGTGTCGCCCTTCGGGGACCAGCGGGCCTGGGTGAAGCGAAGCCCCTGCGGCAAGGCGACGACGGTCTCGCGTCCGCTCGCCACGTCCTTGAAGGACAGGCCGTTGTTCCAGTTGGTGCGGGCCTCGACGGGGCCGTTCGTCCTCGGGTTGATCCGGTAGCCGCCCAGCCTCAGGATCGGTTCCGACACGGCGGCGATGGACGGCAGGCCCTCCCGGCCCAGGATCGCCAGGGTGCGCCGGTCACTGGACAGCTGAACGGCGGGTGTCGGCCGCGCCTCAACGATCTGGGCGATGGGCGCGGGCGGGGCCCTGTAACCCTCGGCCATCGCTGAGGTCGGCCCGGACAGCAGGAGGAGCGCGACCGCGCCCGGAAGCGCGTGGCGCGAGAACAGATCGATACGCATGGGCGGTCCCCCGAAAGACTGGCGCGACACTGCCGCGCCGCGCTTCGCTGCGTCAACGGCGCGCGTCAGACGGCTGTGGCCGATTGCCCGAACGCGCGCTAGCAGGGGGTCATGGCCGCCGAGATCGACCCCTTCCACGCCATCGGGATCAGCACGCTCGCGCACCGCCTGAAGGCGGAAGGGCGCTCGATCATCCACATGGAGTTTGGGCAGCCGTCGACAGGCGCGCCCAAGGCCGCCATCGCGGCGGCGCACCGCGTCCTGGACGCCGAGCCCATGGGCTATTGGGAAAGCCCGGCCCTGCGCGCCCGGATCGCGCAGCACTACGCAGAACGCTACGGGGTGCAGATCGCGCCCGAGCGGGTGATCCTGACATGCGGGGCGTCGCCGGCCCTGGTGCTGGCTTTGGCGTCCAGCTTCTCGCCGGGTGATCGGGTGGCGACCGCCAGGCCCGGCTACGTCGCCTACCGCAACACGCTGCGGGCCCTGCACATGGTCCCGGTGGAGATCCGCTGCGGGCCCGAAAGCCGCTTCCAGATGACGGCGGCCGCCCTGGCCGCGCTGGAGCCCGCCCCGGCCGGGGTGATCCTCGCGAGCCCGGCCAATCCGACCGGGACCGTGATCGAGCGGAACGAACTCGCCGCGATCGCCGAGGTCTGCCGGGCGCGCGGCATTCGCATCGTGTCAGACGAGATCTACCATGGCCTCAGCTACGTGGAGCCCGCCGCCTCGGTGCTGGAGTTCGATCCCGACGCGCTGATCGTCAACAGCTTCTCCAAGTATTTCAGCATGGTGGGCTGGCGCCTGGGCTGGCTGGTCTCGCCCGCGGCGCACCTTGAGCGGGCCCGGGCCTATGTCGGCAACCTGTTCCTGACCGCGCCGTCTCTCAGTCAGCACGCCGCCCTGGCGGCGATGGACTGCCGCGACGAGCTGGAGGGCCATGTTGAGGTCTACCGGCGCAACCGCCGCCTGCTGCTGGACGCCCTGGCGTCCCTGGGCCTGCAGGAGATCGCGCCGCCAGATGGGGCCTTCTACATCTACGCCGATGTCTCGCACCTGACCGACGACAGCCTCGAGTTCTGCAAGCAACTGCTGCGCGACACGGGCGTCGCCACGGCCTCGGGCGTGGACTTCGATCCCGTCGACGGCCGGCGGTTCATGCGGATGAGCTTCGCGGTCTCCACCCCGGAGATCGAGGCGGCCCTGGCGCGGATGCGGCCTTGGTTCGCAGCGAGGGCCGAAGCGGCCGGGGTGGCGACCGTCGCCTAACGCGCGATCGCGCGCTCGATGGCGTCCGCGAGTTCGGCCCAGTCGTCGATTCGGAGATGCTTGTCCGAGCGCGGCGCCAATGGCCGCAGTCGCTCGTCGGCCACGTGCTGGAAGGTGGCGACCTGCGGGGCGTGCTCGGCCACCGAGTCGAGGTTCGAAAGCAGGTCGTCCACGAAGGCGGCAGGCTGCGGCGTCTGGCGCACTAGCGCGGCCGTGATCGGCCCCTTGGGCCCGGTGTTGAGGATCAGCGGGTGTGGCAGGCCGTGCCGCCTGAGCCAGTCCGCGCGCAAACGTTCGGCGTCGGCCGGCGCGTTGGATAGAATCACGATCTCCGCCCCTAGGCCGAGCCGGTTCAGCGCATCGACCGCGCCCGGCGTGGGCTCGATCTCGCCGCAGCCGGTGCGGAAGAATTCGTCGAACAGCGCCTTGCCCTCTCCGACCGGCAGGTGCTCGGCAGCGCCCGGACGGTAGATGTTCTGGAACAGGGCGAACCGGTCGACGCGGAAGTCGAATCCCTTAGTGGCCAGAAAGGCGCCGAACCCCTGCATGAACAGCCCCAGCACCTCGTCCACGTCGACGATGACCAACGGCCGATCCTGCGACAGGCCGAGGTCCGTCAGGCGAGGAACGAGAAGGGCGGCGGGATCTTCCAAGGTCACTCCTGACGCGGCTAACGAAGTTTAAGGATATCCAGCCGATCAATGGGGCAAGAGGTGAGGCCGGCTTTCGGCCCTTCCTCAAGGAACAGCGCCGGATCCCGAATGGCCAAGAAGGTCCTCATCGTCGAGGATAACGAGCTGAACATGAAGCTCTTTCATGATCTGCTCGAAGCCCAGGGCTACGAAACCCTCCAGACCCGCGAAGGGCTGGCGGCGCTGTCGCTTGCTCGCGAGCACAGGCCCGACCTGATTCTCATGGATATCCAGCTGCCCGAGATATCCGGCCTCGAGGTCACCAAGTGGCTGAAGGAGGACGAGGAGCTGGCCTCGATCCCCGTGGTCGCCGTCACAGCCTTCGCCATGAAGGGCGATGAGGAGCGGATCCGCGAGGGGGGCTGCGAGGCGTATATCTCGAAGCCGATCTCGGTGTCGCACTTCCTGGACACCATCAAGCGCCTGCTGGACTAGCCGTGTCCGCGCGCATCCTTGTCGTCGACGACATCGAGGCCAACGTTCGGCTGCTGGAGGCCAAGCTCTCGGCCGAGTACTACCGCGTGCTCACGGCCGCCGACGGCCAGACCGCGCTCACCATCGCGGCGGCCGAAAAGCCCGACATCATCCTGCTCGACGTCATGATGCCCGGCATGGACGGGTTCCAGGTGTGCCGCCGCCTCAAGGAAGATCCCGAGACGCGGCACATCCCGGTGGTGCTGGTCACCGCCCTCGACGGCCGCGCCGATCGCGTGGCGGGCCTGGAGGCCGGGGCGGACGAATTCCTGACCAAACCGATCGACGACGTCATGCTGTTCGCCCGGGTGCGGAGCCTGACGCGGCTGAAGGCGGTGATCGACGAACTGCGCGAGCGCGAGGCCTCCGGCCGGCGCATGGGGCTGATCGGCGGCGCCGTCTCGCGCATGGGCGGCACGGGCGGACGTATCCTGATCGTGGACGATCAGGAGCGGCAGGCCCGCCGCGTGTTGGTGGAGCTCTCGATCGAGCACCGCCCGATCATGGAGCATGATCCGGACAAGGCGCTGCTGACGGCGCGAGGGCCCGTGGACCTGGTGATCGTCAACACCGGCGCCAAGGATTTCGACGGCCTGCGCTTCTGCGCGCAGCTTCGCTCCGACGAGACGACCCGCAACCTGCCGATCCTGGCGATCGTCGACTTCGACGAGCGCCAGCGGCTGGTGAAGGCCCTGGAGATCGGGGTAAACGACATCCTCGCCAAGCCGATCGATCCGCAGGAGCTGGCGGCCAGGGCCAAGACCCAAATCCGCCGCAAGCGCTACACCGAGCACCTGCGCGACAACCTCGATCATTCCCTAGAGCTGGCGGTCACCGACCAACTCACCGGGCTGCACAACCGCCGCTACATGACGGGCCAGCTCGAGGCGCTGATGCGCCGGGCGGCCCACGGGGGGGCGCCGGTCTCCCTGCTGGTCCTCGACATCGACCACTTCAAGAAGATCAACGACGGCTTCGGTCATGATGTGGGCGACGAGGTCCTCAAGGAGTTCGCCGTCCGCCTGGCCTCGAATGTTCGGGCCGTCGACCTGCCGGTGCGCTACGGCGGCGAGGAGTTCGTCATCGTCATGCCGGATACCGAGCTGGCCGACGCCCGGCGGATCGCCGAGCGGATCCGGCTGCACGTGGCCGGCTCGCCGTTCCGCGTCATGGCCGGCCAGGAAATGCTAAGCGTCACCATCTCGATCGGGGTGGCCGCCAGCCGGGCGGGCGAAGACCAGCCGCACACTCTGCTGAAGCGCGCAGACGAGGCCGTTTACGAGGCGAAGGCGGCCGGCCGTAACCGGGTGATCGCCCACGCGGCATGAGGCTCTACCCTCGATGAGGAGCCCACAATGCAAAACGCCCGGCCTTTCGACCGGGCGGTTTCCAAGACTCGGTGTGGCGAAGCCTACTTGATCTTGCCTTCACGGAAGTCGACGTGCTTGCGCACGATCGGGTCGTACTTCTTCAGCACCATCTTCTCGGTCTTGGTCCGGGCATTCTTCTTCGTCACGTAGAAGAACCCGGTGTCCGCGGTCGAGTTCAGGCGGATCTTGATGGAGGCGGGCTTCGCCATGGTGGTAGTCCTCGGGCGGGCCTAAGCGGATACGCACCGCCGGCGGGTGTTCGAAAGAGCGGCGGAAAATACGAATCCGCAGCCGGAAGTCAATGGCTGCTAGAGGTGGGCGGGCTTCATGCCGCCGGCGCGGAAGCGGAGGAACGGCTTGGGTCGGGCGGGATCCTCCATCCGTGCCACCGCCTCGCGGATCATCATCCGTGTCACCTGGGGCAGGGGGAGCGCCTGGGCCTCGTCGAAGTCCACCCAGGCGATCTCGTCCAGCTCGCCGCAATCCGGCTGCCGGTCGAGGCTGAGCAGCCGCTCGGCGTCGGCCAGCAGGAACCAGGTGTCGAACCGCTTGCCGACCATCGGCGGGGTGATGGCCCGGGCGATGACGTCCAGCGCCTCGAGGTCGGCCAGAGCCCCTTGTTCCACGAACGGCCGCCAGGGACCTGCGGCAGGGCGAATCGGGGCCGCCTTCGCCAGCAGCAGGCCGGCTTCCTCCCAGGTCTCGCGCACAGCGGCCAGGGCCAGGGCTCGGCCCCGGCCCGGCTTGAGGTAGGCGTCGAACACCGCCTGCACGTCCGGCCGAAGGTCGGTGGCGAAGGGGGCATGGTAGTCCGCCCGGTCAATCCGGCCGCCCGGGAAAACCCAACGGTCGGGCATGAAGCTGTGGCCGCCGTGGCGGCGGCCCATCAGAACCCGAGGCTTGGGCCCGTCTTGCCGGATGATCATCACCGTCGCCGCGTTCTTCGGCCGCACGGCCCGCTGGCCGGCCACGCGGGGCGGACCCTCGGGCTTGAAGCCGGGCGGATCAGGCGGATCGATGGGGGCGTCGCTCATGAAACAACTGTATGACCCAGCCCGGACGCTGGGGAAGGGCGCCGTGGCGTAAGGCCGCTCAGCGCCGGTCAGCGCCGCTTGCCCGCCCCCATCTTCTTCTTGCGGGTGTTCTTGATGCCAGGCGGGCGTCCGGTGCTCCGGGGCTTGGGTCCGCCGGGACGCCGGTCGCCGCGGGCGCGCACCCCCAGCCGGGGCCGGGGAGCCGTGCTGTCCGGCGGGGCCGGGTCGCTCAGCATCTCGAACAGCAGGCCGCCGGTGATCGGCGTCGCCTCCTCAAGACGCACGGTGACGCTCATGCCGAGCGGCCAGCGTGCCCCGGTGCGCTCACCCACCAGGGCATGGGCCCGGTCATCGTGCACGAAGTACTCGCCGCCGAGCTTCGAAACCGGCACCAGGCCATCGGCGCCCGTCTCCGCCAGGCGGACGAACAGGCCAAAGCGGGTGACGCCGGTGATCTTGCCCGCGAACTCCGCCCCGATCCGATCCGAGAGGAAGGCCGCGACATAGCGATCCGTGGCGTCGCGCTCGGCGGCCATGGCCCGGCGCTCGGCGGCCGTGATCATCTCGGCGGTGGCCGTCATCTGGCTGACGTCGCGGTCCGAGAGGCCGTCATCCCCGAAGCCCATGGCCCGGACGAGCGCCCTGTGGACGATCAGGTCGGCGTAGCGCCGGATCGGCGAGGTGAAGTGCGCGTAGCGGGCCAGATTCAGGCCGAAGTGGCCGATGTTCTCGGTCGAGTAGATCGCCTGCATCTGGCTGCGCAGGACCACCTCGTTGACGATCTCCGCGTGCGGGGTTTCGCGGGTCTGCTCCAGCAAGCGGTTGAAGCGGTCGGTGCGCGGCGCCTCGCCCTTCGTCCAGGAGATCTCCAGGGTCTGCAGGAAGTCCACCAAGGCCTGCACCTTCTCCTGGCTGGGCTGGTCGTGGACGCGGTAAATCTGCGGCGTGCGCTTGGCCTCCAGGGTCTCGGCCGCGGAGACGTTGGCCTGGATCATCATCTCCTCGATCAACCGATGCGCCTCCAGGCTGGCGCGCGGGGTGATCGAGGTGATCTCGCCCTCGGGGTTGATCGCGATCTTCCGCTCCATGCTCTCGATCGCCAGCGGCGAGCGGGCGTCGCGGCCCTTCTTCATGACGCCATAGGCGGTCCACAGCGGCTTGATGATCGTCTCGACGATCGGGCCGCTCTTCTCGTCCGGCTCGCCGTCCGCCGCGGCCTGGGCCTGTTCGTAGGAGAGCTTCGCGGCGGAGCGCATGAGGCCGCGGACGAACCGGTGCGAGCGCTTCCTGCCGGTGGCGTCGAACACCATGCGTACGGCCATGCAGGCGCGGTTCTCCCCCTCCCGCAGGCTGCACAGGCCGTTCGACAGCCGCTCTGGGAGCATCGGCTCCACCCGGTCGGGGAAGTAGACGCTGTTGCCCTTGTCGCGCGCCTCGCGGTCGAGGGCGCTGTCGGGGCGCACGTAGGCCGCGACGTCGGCGATGGCGACCCAGACGACCCAGCCGCCAGGGTTCTTCTCGTCGGTGTCGGGCTCGGCGTAGACCGCGTCGTCGTGGTCGCGCGCATCGGCCGGGTCGATGGTGATGAACGGGACTTCGCGAAGGTCCTCACGGCCGGCCAAGGTCGGCGGTTCGGCGGCCTCGGCCTCCGCCTCGGCAGCCTGGCTGAAGCCCATGGGAATGCCGTGGGTGTGGATGGCGATCAGGGAGGCGGCGCGGGGCTCGTCCTCGCGGCCCACCACCTCCAGCAGCTTGCCGTTCTTGGGGCCGTACCGGCGGTCGGACACGCCCACCTGGGCGATCACCAGGTCGCCGTCACGCAGGTCCTCGGCCTGGTCGGGGGGGAGGAGCAGGCTCTCCTTGGTGCGGCGGTCGACGGGCTCCACGCGGACTTCCCGACGCGCCTTGCGCACGACGCCGAGGATGCGGTGCGCGCTCTGGCCCAGCCGCTTGATCAGCCGTGCCTCGAACTCGCCGTTCTCCTGGCGGACGAAGCGCACCAGAAGGCGGTCGCCCAGCCCGGGCGCCTGGCCGGCCTCCGCCTGACGGTCGGGCGCCAGCACCACCAGCGGAGCATCCTGCGCCTTGGCCAGGCGAACCAGGAGGTCGCCGTCCGGATCGCGCTCCACGACGTCGACGACGCCGACGTCGGGCAAGGCGCCGGTCTCGGCGAAGCCCTTCCGGCCCCGGCGGGACAACGCGCTGCTGTCCTCCAGCTCCTTCAGCATATCGCGCATTGCGCGGCGATCGGCGCCCTTCAGCCCGAAGGCGCGCGCGATCGCGGCGCGGTCGGCTTCGCCGGTCTCCCGCAGGTAGTTGAGCAGGGTCTCGCGGTTCGGGAGACCTTGCGGGAAGCGGTCGGTTTTGGGGATGCGGGGTCGAGCCATGGCGTTGCCTAGCACGAACGCGGCGAGGCCGTAGGGGTTCGCGGCTTAGCTTTCGAGCAGGAAGTCCGCCATGGCCGGGGTGGCGGCGCGGTCCTGGATCATGAACAGATGGCCGCCTTCGAACACCTGCAGCCGGGCGCCGGCAATGGCCGCGGCGAGCCTCTCCTGGACGTCAAGCGGGGCTATGCCGTCGTAGCGACCGGCGGCGATCAGCACAGGGCAGCGGATGTCGCTCAGTCGGGTCCAGGTGTCGTGCTTCGCCCGGGCCTCCAGCTGGCGGCGGGCGCCCGCGGCGTGGCCCGGCTCGTCCGCGAACGGCTCGGCCGATGAGAGCGTCACGAGCTTTGCATGCTGGTCAGGGTTCGCTTCAGCCCAGGCTGAGGTCCGGCGCAGGTCCGAGATCGGGATCATGTGGCGGGCGCGGGCCTCGCCGCGCAGGTGCTGGATCTCGTGGAACGGGAACGACGAGCCGCCTTCGCCACCAGGGGACGTGCAGGCCAGCACCAGGCGGCGCACGCGGGCGGGATGCCGCAGCACCAGCTCCTGGGCCACCATGCCGCCGAACGAGACGCCGATCACGCCGACCTGGTCCCAACCCAGGTGGTCGAGCAGGCCCGCCGCATCATCCGCATAGTCGGCCATCGAATAGGCAAAGTCAGGCTTGTCCGACCGTCCCAGCCCCCGCTGGTCGTAGCTCGTCATGTCGAAGCTGCGCGGCAACGGACCATCGAACTGGTTCGGCTTGTTGCGCAGGTCTCCGCCGGTGCCCGAGATGAACAGCAGCGGCGGGCCGGAGCCCGCGCGCTCATAGTAGAGGTTCAGCCCGTTGACGCTGGCGAGAGGCATTCAGGACTCCGCGGATCAGGCCGGCTCCTTGGCCTTCTTGGGGGCGGCCTTCTTCGGGGCCGCCTTCTTCGCCGCCGGCTTCTTGGCTGTCGCCTTCTTCGCTGGGGCCTTCTTCGCTGCCGTCGCCTTTGGCTCGGCCTTGGGCTTGGCGGCGCGCGCCGGCTTCTTCTTGCCACCGCCCTTTGCGGCGCGCTCAGCAAGCAGGGCCACCGCCTCGTCTAGTGTGACCTGCGCCGGCTCCTTGCCGCGCGGCACGTTGGCGTTGGTCGAGCCATGCTTGATGTAGGGCCCATAGCGGCCCGACAGCACGCGGACCGGCTGACCGTCGGCCGGATGGGCGCCCAGGTCCGCCAGGGCCGCGGCTTCCGCGCGGCCGGGCCGGCCGGCACGCTTTTCCGCCAGCACCGCTACGGCGCGGTTGATGCCGACCTCGAACACCTCGTCCACTGAGGAGAGGTTCGCATAGGTCCCGGCGTGCTGGACGAACGGCCCGTACCGGCCGATGCCGGCCAGGATCGGCTGGCCGTCCTCCGGGTGAGTGCCGACCTCGCGGGGCAGGCGCAGGAGGCGAAGCGCCTTCTCCAAATCCATGTCCGGTGCGCTCCAGCCTTTCGGCAAGCTGGCCCGCTTCGGCTTTTCGCCGTCGCCCAGCTGCACGTAAGGACCGAAGCGGCCGCTCTTCAGGAACACCGTCTCGCCGGTCTCGGGATCAATCCCCAGCTCGCGGTCGCCGCTCTCCTGGCCCTCGGCGTCCTCGGACTGTGCGATCGGCCGGGTGTAGCGGCACTCCGGGTAGTTGGAGCAGCCGACGAACGGCCCATAGCGGCTGGTCTTCAGGCCCAGGCGGCCGCTGCCGCAGGTCGGGCAGACCCGCGGGTCGGAGCCGTCGGCCTTGGGCGGGTAGAGGAAGGGCGCCAGCGCCCCGTCCAGCGAGTCCAGCACCTCGCGGGTGCGCAGGCCGCCGATCTCCTCCGCCTTGGCGTGGAAGTCGTCCCAGAACTCGCGCAGCAGAACCTTCCAGTTGAGCTCGCCGGCCGAGACCAGGTCGAGCTTCTCCTCGAGCGCGGCCGTGAAGTCGTACTCCACGTACTTGCGGAAGAACTCCTCCAGGAAGACGGTGACCAGCCGGCCCTTGTCCTCGGGGATGAAGCGGTTCTTCTCCATCCGCACGTAGGCGCGGTCACGCAGGACGGTCAGGATGGAGGCGTACGTGGAGGGGCGCCCAATGCCGAGCTCCTCCATCTTCTTCACCAGGCTGGCCTCGGAGTAGCGCGGCGGCGGCTCGGTGAAATGCTGGTCGGCCTTGGCGGCAGCGACCTTCGCAGCGGCGCCTTCGGTCACCTGGGGCAGGCGGCCGCCTTCCTCGTCGTCCGGATCGTCGCGGCCTTCCTCGTAGACGGCCAGGTAGCCGTCGAACAGCACCACCTGGCCGGTGGCGCGCAGGCCGGTCTTCCCGTCCGCGCTCTCCAGGTCGATGCTCGTGCGCTCGATGCGCGCGCTCTCCATCTGCGAGGCGATCATTCGCTTCCAGACCAGTTCGTAGAGCCGGCCGAGGTCGCCCTCGAGCCGCATCTTGCCGGGATTACGCGCCAGGCTCGTCGGACGGATCGCCTCGTGCGCCTCCTGGGCGTTCTTGGCCTTGCTCTTGTAGATGCGCGGCGCGTCCGGCACGTACTCGCGGCCGTAGAGGCCGCCGATCACCACCCTGGCTTCGTCGATCGCCTCCGGCGCCGTCTGGACGCCGTCGGTCCGCATGTAGGTGATCAGGCCGACCGTCTCGCCTCCGATGTCGACGCCCTCGTAGAGTTTCTGGGCCGCCTGCATGGTTCGCTGCGCCGAGAAACCGAGCTTGCGGGCGGCTTCCTGCTGCAGCGTGGACGTGGTGAAGGGCGGCGGCGGCGAGCGGCGGGCCGGCTTCTTCTCGACAGCGTGGATCGTGAAGGTCGACGTCTGCACGGCGTCGCGGGCCGCGAACGCGCTGGTCTCGTTGCCAAGGTCGAACTTCGACAGCCGCTTGCCATCGTGCTTCACGAGGCGGGCGGTGAACGGGTCGCTTCCCGCCGAGACCTGGGCTTCGACGGTCCAGTACTCCTGGGTCCGGAAAGCCTCGATCTCCAGCTCGCGATCGACGATCAGGCGCAGCGCCACAGACTGCACCCGGCCTGCCGAGCGCGCGCCCGGCAGCTTGCGCCACAGCACCGGCGACAGGGTGAAGCCCACGAGGTAGTCCAGCGCGCGGCGCGCCAGATAGGCGTCGACCAGCTCCATGTCGATCGCGCGGGGGTTCTTCATCGCCTCGGTGACGGCGGACTTGGTGATCGCGTTGAACACCACGCGTTCGACCTTGGCGTCCTTCAGGGCGCGCTTCTTCTGCAAGACCTCGAGCACGTGCCAGGAGATCGCCTCGCCCTCGCGATCCGGGTCGGTGGCGAGGATCAGCCGGTCGGCGCCCTTGGCCGCGTCGGCGATGTCCGCCAGGCGCTTGGCCGACTTGGCGTCCACGTCCCAGGACATGGCGAAGTCCTCGTCCGGCCGCACCGAGCCGTCCTTGGCCGGCAGGTCGCGGACGTGGCCGTACGACGCCAGGACCTTGTAGTCCGAGCCCAGGTACTTGTTGATGGTCTTGGCCTTGGCCGGACTCTCGACGACGACGACTTTCATAGTGCTAGGAAGCAGCCTTTCACGGGCGGCGGGCCCGGATCAAAGAGCGCGGAAGGTGGGGGTGGCGCCGTAGCCCTGTCAACGGCCCTCAGACGCGCACCGACGGCAGCCCCCTTAAGGGGGCTTATCCGGTGGCGACCATGCCGCCAGCCTGTAGTTCAGCGCGCCCGGCGAGGGAAAGTTCGACCAGCGCGGCAAATACGGCCGCCGCGGGCGCGCCCGTGGCGCGAACGATTTCATCCCGACTGACGGGCGTCGGAGAGAGCAGGGCGGCCACGCGGGCGCGCAGGCCATCGTCCGGCTCGGGGCCGGGATCAGGCACATATGGGCGCTCCGGCTCACGGAAGCCGCGAAGGCCTTCCAGGGCGCGCAGCACGTCCTCCGCGCCTTCGCACAGCGCGGCGCCCTGGCGGATCAGGTCGTTGCAGCCCTTGGCCCGCGGATCGAGTGGAGAGCCCGGCACCGCCAGCACCTCACGCCCCTGTTCGGCGGCGAGCCGTGCGGTGATCAGCGAGCCGGAACGCAGCTCGGCCTCGACCACCACCACAGCCTGCGACAGGCCGGAGATGATCCGGTTGCGACGCGGGAAGTCTCGGGCCACCGCCGTGCGGCCGGGCTCGCTCTCCGACACCACGCAGCCGTCGCGGGCGATCCGGCCGTAGAGCTCCCCATGCTCGGGGGGATAGATGTCGTCGATGCCGCCGCCCAGCACCGCCACGGTGCCGGTGGCCAGCGCCGCCTCGTGGGCCGCGCCGTCGATGCCGCGAGCCATGCCGGAAACCACCACCAGCCCAGCTTCCCCGAGCTCTGCGGCGAGCCCGCGCGCGAAACGCTGGCCGGCCGCCGAGGCGACGCGCGCGCCGACGATGGCCACGGTCGGCCGGTGCAGCAGCTCGGTCTTCCCGCGGGTCCAGATTACCGGCGGAGGCGGATCCAGGGCGGCCAGGGGGTGTGGGAAGCCGGCCTCGCAGGAACACAGCAGCCGCGCGCCCAATGCCTCGCCCGCCGCCAGCTCGGCCTCCGCCTGGGCTTCGCTCATGATCCGCATGGTCCCTGAGCGGCCGCCACGACGGGCGAGGTCGGGGAGGGCGGCCAACGCCAGGCTGGCCTCGCCGAACCGCTGGATCAGCTGGTCGAAGGTGACCGGGCCGACGTTCTCGGTGCGCGCCAGCCGGAGCCAGTCGCGGCGCTGGGCGTCCGAGATCTCTCGGGTCACGCCTGGCTCGCGTCCTTCTTGCCGCCGATCCGGGGCTCCTCGCCCTTCAGCAGCCGGCGGATATTCGGCGCATGGCGGATGTAGATCAGCACCGCCATGAAGAAGGCCAGCCAGGCGATGGCGTTGGGCCGGCCGAAGACGAACACCCAGACCGGCGCCAGGGCCGCCGCAACCAGGGCGGCCAGCGACGACATCCGGAACAGGAAGGCGATCACCAGCCACGTCGCACCCGCCGCCATGCCCACGGGCCAGGCCGCCGCCAGCAGGGTGCCGAAGAAGGTCGCCACGCCCTTCCCTCCCTTGAAGCCCAGCCACACCGGGAACAGGTGGCCCAGGAAGGCCGCGCCGCCCGCCAGGGAGGTCAGCAGCGCCTGCTGGGTGAGCGTGTGGTCACGGGTGGCCAGCCAGGCGATGAACACCGCCACCGCGCCCTTGCCGCCGTCACCGATCAGGGTGATCAGCGCCAGGTCCTTGCGGCCGGTGCGCAGCACATTGGTCGCGCCGATGTTGCCGGAGCCGATGGAGCGCACGTCGGCGGCGCCGCCGAGCTTCGTGGCGATGACGCCGAACGGGATCGTGCCCAGAAGGTAGCCACCCGCCAGGGCGAGGGCGATCAGAGTCGGGCTAAGGCCTTCGAACATGGACGCGTTTCCCCCAAGGAGTCGCCCGTAGATATCGCCGGTTGCGGTTCCCGTCACCACGCGCAGCGGGCGCAAGCCTAGCCTTGCGCCCTGGCGGCGGCAAGAACGAATGCGGAACTCCGGGCGTCAGCCCCCGAAGACCGTGCGCCCATCCACCAGCGTGCGCAGGACCTTGCCCTGCAGCCGGCGGCCGTCGAACGGCGAGTTCTTCGACTTCGATAGCAGCTTGTCTGCATCGACCAGGATCGGCGCGTTGGGGTCGAGCAGGACCAGGTCGGCCGGCGCGCCTTTTGCGATGCGACCGGCGGGCAGGCCCAGCAGGTCGGCCGGCGCGCTGCTGACGGTTCGGATGAGGTCGATCAGGGGCACGCGGCCCTCGTGGTGCAGGGTGAGCAGGGCCGGCAGCAGGGTCTGCAGGCCCACGGCGCCGGGCGCCGCCTCGTCGTAAGGCAGGCGCTTATCCTCAGCCGGGGCGGGCGCGTGGGCCGACACCACGATCTGCACCAGGCCTGACGCGATCGCCTCTATCAGGGCGTTACGGTCGTCCTCGCCGCGTAGCGGCGGGTCCACCTTGCAGAAGGTGCGGTAATCGCCGATGTCGATCTCGTTGAACGACAGGTGGTTGATGGACGTCGTGGCTGTGACGTTGAGGCCGCGGTCGCGCCCGCGCTTCAGCGTCTCCAGGGACCCTTCGGTGGTCACCTGGTCCACCAGCAGCCGCGCGCCGGTCAGCTCCGCCAGGGCCAGGTCGCGCTCCAGCCCGATGCGCTCGGCGATCGCGGGCTGGCTCGGCAGGCCCATGCGCGAGGCGAACTCGCCGGCCGTGGCTGCGGCGCCGGCCGAGAGCCAGGGGTCCGCAGGGCGATGGGCCACCAGCACGCCGAAGGCCTTGGCGTAGGCCAGCACCCGCTGGAAGACCTTGGAGTCGACGATCGGGCGGTCGGCGTCCGTGACGTAGACGCAGCCCGCCTCGCGCATCAGGCCGATCTCGGCCATGCGCTTGCCTTCGCAGCCCTTGGTCGCGGCTCCGGCCGGGTAGACGTTCACCAGCTCGATGTCGCGGGCGCGGCGCAGGATGAAGTCCACCACCGAGGGATCGTCGATTACCGGGCTGGTGTCCGGCTGGACCACGATGGATGTGACCCCGCCCGCCGCGGCGGCCAGCGCCGCGGACTTCAGGGTCTCCTTCGGCTCTGTGCCCGGCTCGCCGGTTTTCACCCGCAGGTCGACGAGGCCGGGGATCAGCAGCTTGCCGCCGCCGTCGATCACCTCCACGTCGGAGGAAAGCGAGCCAAGGCCGGAACTCTGGGCGACATCGGCGATGACGCCCTCGGTGACGATCACGGCGCCTGGACCGTCGTAGCCGGACGCCGGGTCGACGAGGCGGATGTTGGTGAAGGCGAGGGGGCGCGGAGCCATCACGCGTTGTCCAGCCGGGCCGACAGCGCCGTGAGCACCGCCATGCGGGCGGCGACGCCCATCTCCACCTGGTCCTGGATCAGGCTGACGGAGAGGTCGTCGGCGACTTCGGAGTCGATCTCCACCCCGCGATTCATCGGGCCGGGGTGCATGACCCGCACGCCGGGAGCGGCGCGGGACAGTTTCTCGCGGTCGAGGCCGTAGAAGCGGAAGTACTCGCGGGGCGACGGCGCCATCACCCCGTCCATTCGCTCCAGCTGAAGGCGCAGCATCATCACGACCTCGCAGCCGGCGATGCCCTTGCGCATGTCGTGATGGATCTCGACGTTCCAGCGGTCCGCCTGGGTGGGCATCAGCGTCGGCGGTCCCACCAGCCGCACATAGGCCCCCAGCATCTGCAACAGGGCGATGTTCGAGCGCGCCACGCGGCTGTGCAGGATGTCGCCGCAGATGGCCACCTTCAGTCCGGCGATCCGGCCGAAGGCGCGGCGCATGGAAAGCGCGTCGAGCAGGGCCTGCGTCGGGTGCTCGTGCTGCCCGTCGCCGGCATTGACCACCGAGCAGGTGACCTTCTGCGACAGCAGGCTCGCGGCCCCTGAGGAGCCGTGCCGCACCACCAGCAGGTCCGGCTGCATGGCGTTCAGCGTGACGGCCGTGTCGATCAGGGTCTCGCCCTTGGAGATCGAAGAGGAGCGGGGGCTCATGTTGACGACGTCGGCGCCCAGGCGCTTGCCGGCCAGCTCGAACGAACTCTGGGTCCGGGTGGAGTTCTCGAAGAACAGGTTCATCAGCGTCCGACCCTTAAGAAGGTCGAGCTTCTTCGAGGTCTGGCGGTTCAGGCTGACGAAGCCGTCGGCGAGGTCGAGGAGGCTGGCCACCTCGACTTCGTTCAGATCCAGCACGGATAGGAAGTGCCGCTTCGGAAACGGGAAGGTCCGGCCGAGGACCTCGTTCAGACCGGGAGGGGCGCCGCTCATTAAAGCGCCCTCCTAGACGACACCGGGGCCGCCGGGAAGCTCTTTCCGAAGCTGCGCCTGAGGCCCATATCAGCGGTTCACCAACAAAGGGGGGAATTGCGTGAAGGTCGATCTCTACACCACCGTCGGCGTCTACAGCCGCGGGCTGGACACGCTGGCGAACATCCTGGCGAAGGCCGCCGAGCATGGCGCAGCGAGCGGCGCTTCGGAGAGCGAGGTGCTGGACTGGCGCCTTGCGCCGGACATGTTCCCGCTGCGGCAGCAGGCCGCCGTGGTCATCAATTTCGCCCGCCAGTGGCTGGCCCGCGCTGCCGGCGTCGAGGTTCCAGCCAACATCGCCGAGGGCCTGGATCTCGCCGGACTGCAGGCGGAGATCCAGACCGCCAAGGCCGAGCTCAGCGCTCTCACCCCCGAGCAGTTCCAGGGCCGTGACGAGGTCCCGCTCACGTTCAACATCGGGGTGATGGAGCCGACCTTTCCGATAGGCCAGTGGCTGCCGGGCTTTGCGACGCCGAACGTCTACTTCCACCTCTCCATGGCCTACGCCATCGCCCGCCAGAAGGGAGCGCCGCTCGGCAAGCGGGACTTCTTCGCCGGCGGTCTCTAGGCCTCGCCTTAAGCGCGCCGCCGTTCGCGATGCGCGAACGGCGGCGGCGTCCATCCGCGAACCCGCGGTGGGAACTGGCGCAAGCGGCCGGGACAGGGCGGCGGAGGCTCGGCACACCGGAGCCATCGCAACCGAGAGGCTCCCATGTTTCGCCACACCCTGCTCACCTGCGTCGCCGCGGCGCTCCTGACGACCGCAGCCCTTCCAGGCCTGGCTCAGGCTCAGACGTCGGACCTGACCGTCACCTTTGAGGGGGTGAAGACCCCGTCCGGATCGATGATGGTCGCCCTATACGACAGCGCCGCCAGCTTCGATGGCGGCGGCAAGCCGATGAAGGCCGTCTCCGCGCCCGTCACCGGGGCTACGGTCAGCGCAGGCTTCGCCGCGCTGCCGCCCGGCCAGTACGGCATCAAGGTCTTCCATGACGTCGATGGCGACGGCCGCATGGGCACCAATCCATTCGGCATTCCCACCGAGCCGTTCGCCTTCTCGAACAACGCCCAGGGCGTGATGGGCCCGGCGAAGTGGTCCGCGGCCGCCTTCACGGTCAGCCCCGGGGCTAGCGCCCACAGCATCGTCATCGACTGATCGCCGGACCGGAGGACCGCCTATGAATCGCCGCAACTTCCTGACCGCCGCCGCCGGCTTCGGCGCCCTGGCCTTCAGCCCCGAGACCCTGCTCGCCGCCGCCGCGAACGGCGGGGACTGGACGCTCGGCCTCGCCGACGTCGAGGCCGACGTAGCGCCGCACGCCATGCGCCGGATCCACGGCCGGGCGCCTGTCGAACTGGAGGGCGTGCTCTACCGCAACGGGCCCGCCAAGTTCCGCCGTCCGGGCGGCTCGGTCGGCCACTGGTTCGACGGCGATGGCTTGGTTCGCCGGTTCTCCGTCGCCGACGGGCAGGCCCGGCTCTCCGCCCGGTTCGCCGACACCGCCAAGCGACGCGCGGACACGGCCGCCGACGCGGTCGTCACCCCGGGCTTCGGCACGCGGGCCGGTCCTGGCGCGTCAGTCCGGGGGCCGGACGACGTGAACGCCGCCAACATCTCGGTGATGATGGCCGGCAAGGACCTGTGGGCGCTCTGGGAAGCGGGCTCGCCCATCGCCATGGACCCCGACACGCTCGAGACCCGCGGCGTGCACACCTTCCGCCCCGACCTGAAAGGCATGCCGTTCCTTGCCCACCCGCGCTTCGAGCCGGACGGTCGGGTCTGGAACCTCGGTGTCTCGGGCGACCGCGCGGTGGTCTGGCGGCTCGCAGTCGACGGCGCGCTCGAGGCTGCGACGCCGATCAGCCTGCCTCGCGCCAGCTACCTGCACGACTTCACGGCGACCGAGCGCCATCTGGTGATCGTCCTGCAGCCGTGGATCCATGAGCGGCTGGTCGCGCCGATCTCGGCCGGCTACGTCTGGCGCCCGGAGGCCGGCGCCCAGGTGCTGGTTCTCGACAAGGCCGATCTCACCCGCCGCCGCGTGTACGAACTCCCGGCGTTCTCCGCCTTTCATATGGGCGACGCCTGGGAGGACGCGGGCGGCACGATCCGGCTGGACATCTGCACGTCGCCCACGCCTGAGTTCGCCGTGCAGGGCGCTCGGGACATGATCGAGGGCCGCCGCCCGGCGGGCGCCGACACCACGCGGCTGACGCTCATGACGCTGCGCCCCGACGGCGCCGCCAGCCTGGACACCCTGGGCCTCGCGGCCGAGTTCCCCCGCACCGACCCCCGGTTTGCTGGCCGTCCGCGCGACTTCACCGTCTGCCTGACCGCCGGCGCCGGCGACAGCCCCCTCCTGCAGGGCGTGGCGGTGCGCGACTGGCGCCGCGACCGCACCTCTACCTACGACTTCGGCTCGCGCCACCTGGTGGAGGAGATGATCTTCGTGCCGCGGCAAGGCTCCCGGGAGTTCGACGGCTGGCTGCTGGGGACGAGCCTCAACCTCGACGCCCGGGCCACTGAGCTGCACGTCTTTGACGCCCGGCGAGTGGAGGCGGGACCGATCTGCAGCTGGCGCTCTGGCGTGTCGCTGCCGGTCAGCTTCCACGGTGCGTTCGCAACGAAGACCTAGCCCCTGCGAGCCAGGGGCGGGCTAGACGTTGCGCAGGCGCTCCAAGGCGCCTTGCAGGATCCAGGCGGCGGCGGCGCGGTCGACCACGTCCGCCCGCTTTGCGCGGGTCAGGTCCGCTTCGCTGATCAGCATGCGGTTCACCGCCATGGTGGACATCCGCTCGTCCCAGAAGGCGATCGGGATATCCTTCACGCGCAGCAGGTTCCGCGCGAAGGCGCGGCTGGACTGCGCCCGCGCGCCCTCGGTGCCGTCCATGTTCATGGGCAGCCCGATGACGATGCCCTGCGCGTTGCGGCTGGCCATGAGCCGGAAGAGGGCGTCGGCGTCGTCGGTGAACTTGGTCTTGCGGATCAGTTCCATGGGGCTTGCCACGGTCCGGGTAGCGTCGGACACCGCCACGCCGATGGTCTTCTCGCCCAGGTCCAGGCCCACCAGGGGCGAGTAGGGCGCCGTTGCGGCGGGCAGCTCCAGGAGGTCGACGACGGCCATCGCGCCTGTTTAGGAGGGATGGCTTGCAAAAGCACGCCCGCCACGGCTAACCCACGCCCCTGAGTTTCAAGGAGGGGATGGCATGGCCATCGACGCGGCGACCGTTCGCAAGGTCGCCAGGCTCGCGCGCATCGCCGAGCCCGAGGAAAGACTGGAGCCGCTGGCGAAGGAGCTGTCCGGGATCCTGAACTGGATCGAGCAGCTCAACGAGGTCGACACCAACGGCGTCGAGCCGATGACCACGGCCATCCACACCCCGTTGCCGATGCGCGAGGACGTGGTCACTGAGGGCGGCGACCCGTCCAAGGTGCTGGCGAATGCGCCGAAGGCTGTGAACAACTTCTTCGTCGTGCCGAAGGTGGTCGAATAGCCATGTCCGACCTTACCTCCCTGACCCTGAAGGCCGCCCTCGACGGGATGGCCGCCAAGTCCTTCTCCGCGGTCGAGCTGACCCAGGCGCACGTCGACGCCGTGGCGGCCGCCCGCGCGCTCAACGCCTATGTGCTCGAGACGCCCGACAAGGCGCTCGACATGGCCAAGGCCTCGGACGCGCGCCGCGCGCGTGGCGAGGCCGGCCGGCTGGACGGCGCGCCGCTCGGCATCAAGGACCTGTTCTGCACCGAGGGTGTGCGCTCGACGGCCGGGTCGAAGATCATCGGCCAGTTCCAGCCGCCCTACGAGTCCACCGTCACCGCCAACCTCTGGCGCGACGGCGCGGTGATGCTGGGCAAGCTGAACATGGACGAGTTCGCCATGGGCTCGTCCAACGAGACCTCGGCCTGGGGGCCGGTGGTGAACCCCTGGCGCGTGCAGGGCGGTAACGCCCAGCTGACCCCCGGCGGGTCTTCTGGCGGATCCGCCTCCGCGGTTGCGGCCGAGCTCTGCCTGGGCGCCACGGCTACCGACACCGGCGGCTCGATCCGCCAGCCGGCCGCTTTCACCGGCACGGTCGGCATCAAGCCGACCTACGGCCGCTGCTCTCGCTGGGGCGTCGTGGCGTTCGCCTCCTCGCTGGACCAGGCCGGCCCGATGGCCCGCACGGTCGAGGACACGGCGATCCTGCTCACCTCGATGTGCGGCCACGATCCGAAGGATTCCACCAGCCTGCCGGTCGAGACGCCCGACTTCGCGTCCTTCGTGGGCAAGTCGGTGAAGGGACTGCGCGTGGGCGTGCCCAAGGAATACCGCGTCGACGGCATGCCGCCTGAGATCGAGAAGCTTTGGGAGCAGGGGATAGCCTGGCTCAAGGAGGCCGGCTGCGAGATCGTCGAGGTCAGCCTGCCGCACACCAAGTACGCGCTCCCGGCCTACTACATCATCGCGCCCGCCGAGGCGTCGTCGAACCTCGCGCGCTACGACGGCATGCGCTACGGGCTCCGGTCCGAAGGCGCCAACCTTGCAGAAACGTACGAAAAGACCCGCGCCGAGGGCTTCGGGACCGAGGTGAAGCGGCGGATCCTGATCGGCACCTACGTGCTGTCGGCCGGCTATTACGACGCCTACTACCTCAAGGCCCTCAAGGTCCGCCGGCGTATCGCCGACGACTTCGACCAGGCGTTCGAGAAGGTGGACGCCCTTTTGACGCCCACGGCGCCCTCCGCTGCTTTCCAGCTGGGCGACAAGTCGGACGATCCGGTCGCCATGTACCTGAACGACATCTTCACGGTGACGGTGAACCTGGCGGGCCTGCCCGGCATGAGCCTGCCAGCCGGCGTCGACGCCCAAGGCCTGCCGCTTGGCCTGCAGCTGATCGGCAGGGCGCTTGACGAGGGCACGCTGTTCTCGCTCGGCGGCGCGCTGGAGAAGGCGGCCGACTTCAAGGCGAAGCCCCAGAAGTGGTGGTGAGCCTCGGGTCTGAGCTCCGGGCATGAAAAAAGCCCCCGCCGAGAGGCGGGGGCTTTCTTGTTTCCAGCCTCGTGGCCTTACTTGATCTTGTCGAAGTCCGCCTGCAGGGCCTTCAGCTTGGCGTCGTCGAGAGCGCCTTGGCTCATAGGCGCGACCTGAGCCAGCGTCATGGCGCCGATCTGGTCGTAGTACTGGGTGATCTCCGGCAGGGCCTTCTCGAGGGCGGCCTTGGCCTGCGGGTTCTTCACGATTTCGGAGATCGGCGTCGTTTCGACCGACACCTTGCCGGAAGCCTGGGCGGCGGCGGGCGCAGCGGCCGGGGCCTGGGCGAGGGCGGGAGCGGCGGCCAGCGTGGCCAGGGCGGCGAGGCCCGCGATGAGCTTGTTCATAAGTTTCCTTCCCCAACGGGCGTTTGAAGCCGCAATCTTGAGCGCGTTTTACAGCGTTTGCGCAAGTGTCCTCTCGCCGCGCCTTCCGTCCGGGCGCGCGGCGCACTAGAACCCGCGCATGAGCGAGAACTCCAAGCTGATCCAAGGCCGCACCGGCGCATGGGAAGTCGTGCTGGGCCTGGAAATCCATGCGCAGGTCGCCTCCAACGCCAAGCTCTTCTCCGGCGCGGCGGTGGGCTTCGGCGCTGGGCCGAACGAACAGGTGAGCCTGGTGGACGCGGCCATGCCGGGCATGCTGCCAGTCATCAACCGCTACTGCGTGGAGCAGGCGGTGAAGACCGGCCTGGGGCTGAAGGCCCAGATCAATCTGAAGAGCCGGTTCGACCGGAAGAACTACTTCTATCCGGACCTGCCGCAGGGCTACCAGATCAGCCAGTTCGAGCACCCGATCGTCGGCGAGGGCGAGGTGATCGTCGAGCGCGACGATGGCGCCACCTTCACCGTCGGCATCGAGCGGCTGCACCTGGAACAGGACGCCGGCAAGAGCCTGCACGACCAGGACCCGAACGCCACCTACGTCGACCTGAACCGCGCCGGCACGGCCCTGATGGAGATCGTCTCCAAGCCTGACATGCGTTCGTCCGACGAAGCGGCGGCCTATGTGAAGAAGGTGCGCACCATCCTCGTCTACCTGGGCACCTGCGACGGGGACATGGAGAAGGGCAACCTGCGCGCCGACGTGAACGTCTCGGTGCGCCGCCCCGGCGAGGGCCTGGGCACCCGCTGCGAGATCAAGAACGTCAACTCGTTCCGCTTCATCCAGCAGGCGATCGAGTACGAGGCGCGCCGCCAGATCGAGATCCTCGAGGACGGCGGCAAGATCGACCAGGAGACCCGCCTGTTCGACACCGTGAAGGGCGAGACCCGCTCCATGCGGTCGAAGGAAGAGGCGCATGACTATCGCTACTTCCCCGACCCGGACTTGCTGCCTCTGGAGCTGGATTCCGCCTGGGTGAAGGAGATCGAGGCGAAGCTGCCGGAGCTGCCGGACGCCAAGAAGGCGCGCCTGCAGTCGCAATACGGCCTGACCGCCTATGACGCCGGCGTTCTGATCACGGAGCAGGCTCGCGCCGAGTTCTACGAGGCCGCCGCCAAGGGCCGTGACGCCAAGCTGACCGCCAACTGGGTGACCAACGACCTGGCTGCACGCCTGACCGCCGGCGGCATCGACATCGCCGACTCGCCGATCAAGCCTGACGAGATCGCTGAGCTGGTGCAGTTGATCGAGGAAGGCGTGATCTCGTCGAAGATCGCCAAGGACGTGTTCGAGCGCATGTGGGCCGGCGACGGGCGCGCTTCCGAAATCGTCGAGAAGCAGGGGCTGAAGCAGGTCTCCGACACCGGTGCGCTCGAGAAGATCATCGACGAGTTGATCGCCGCCAACCCAGGCCAGGCCTCCGCCGTGAAGGAGAAGCCCCAGGCCATCGGCTGGTTTGTCGGGCAGGTGATGAAGGCGACGCAGGGCAAGGCGAACCCGGGAACCGTCAACCAGCTGCTAAAGTCGAAGCTGGGGCTCTAGCGCCCTTCTCCCACCCGGGAGAAGGAGGCTATCGGATCATGTCGAAGATCTGGCCGTCGGGGCCCACCAGCGCGAAGGCGCCGTCCACCTGCACCCAGCGGAAGCCGCGCGGCGGCGGACGCAGGCGGTAGCGGCCGTAGTCCTCGACGGCGGAGCCGTGCGATTGCGGCGGCAGGTAGCCCCCGCGCCGCAGCCCATAGGCCCGCGGCGGCGCGTACGCGCCCGGCGGCGGACCATAGTAGTTGCGGCCGTTCTCCCGTTCGTAGCGCCGCTCGGCCTGGCGCTCGCGGCCTGAGGAGCCGCGCCACTCGCGCTGGCGATTCTCGTCGCCGCGCCCCCGGTCGCCACGCTGCTCCCACCGCCGCCCCTGGTCGCCGTCACGCGCCAGGGCCTCCGAGCCCGCGGCGAGCGGACCCGCGAGCGTCGCGGCGGCAAGAACGGTGATCAGCAGGCGTTTCATCTCGGCGGTTTCGGTCTTTCGGACTTCCCTTCGGAGGATGCCACAATGGCGTCCGCCGCCTGAACTGAGGCTGAACATAGCGCCAAGCGATTGAGAAAGGCCGAAAACTTGGCCGGGGCCGTGAAGCCCTCCGCCACCGGGCGCCGCGCCATGAACGCATGGCCACCATGCAAGCTCCGTCGGGAGCGCTTGCCTCCACCTCGGGCGTCGCCATCTATCGCCCCAGGCTTCACTGCAATGAGAAGGACTGCCCCATGCCCCAGCCGATTGAGGTGCACTACTGGCCCACCCCCAATGGCCACAAGGTGACCATCGCGCTGGAGGAGATGGGGCTGCCCTATGAGATCAAGCCGATCAACATCGGGCGCGGCGATCAGTTCAAGCCAGAGTTCCTGGCGATCAGCCCCAACAACCGCATGCCGGCCATCGTCGATCCGGACGGACCGGACGGGCAACCGATCTCGGTGTTCGAGTCCGGCGCGATCCTGCAGTACCTCGGCCGCAAGACCGGCAAGTTCTACGCCTCGGACGAGCGCGCCCGCGTGGAGGTCGACGAGTGGCTGTTCTGGCAGATGGCCGGGCTCGGGCCAATGAGCGGCCAGGCCAACCACTTCCGAAACTACGCCCCCGCGATGACCCAGGACCAGCGCCACATCGCCTACGGCGCCGCTCGTTACTCGAACGAGGCTCACCGGCTCTATGGCGTGCTGGAGGCTCGGCTGAAGGAGCGCGAGTACCTGGCCGACGACTACTCGATCGCGGATATGGCCTCCTGGCCGTGGGTGACCGCGTGGAAGGCGCTGGGTATCATCCTGGAGGAGTTCCCGAACGTGAAGGCGTGGTACGCCCGCATCGAGCAGCGCGAGGCCGTGCAGCGCGCCCTGCAGCAAGCTGAGGCGATCCGCCGCGGCCCCGGGCTGCAGGCCTCGGGCAAGGAGGCTGAAGAGGCGCGGCGCATGCTCTTCGGCCAGCGCGCCCGCTGAGACGTCTCGCCAGAAGAGCGGCCGAACACTTGGTCGCTCTTCTCAACATGAAGCGCGGACAACGTCCGGCTTAACCATGTGTTCAGCCTAACGCCTGTTACCTACGTCCCATAAGACCGGATCAAAGCCCCAGAACGGGAGCCGCCGGTGATGAAGGGATTAGGGTCATGCCTGCGAGCATGGAAATCATGAGCGAGGGTCTTCCGCTTCCGACTCCGGACGCGAGCGGCGACGAACTGTTTCGCCTGGGGCTGCTGTATTCCACAGGGCAGGGCGGCGCGCCGCTCGACTATGTGTCGGCCCACATGCTGTTCAACCTGGCGGCCATGCGCGGCTCGGTGGAAGCAAAGGTGTACCGCAAGGAGCTTTCGTCCGAGATGGCCTCGGACGAGGTGGCCGAGGCTCAGCGGCAAGCCCGCGAGTGGCTCGCCCAAGGCTGACGTCAGACTAGGCCGCGCCGCAACCGGCCCGTTCCTCGCGGAATAGGGTGCGGCCGTTCTCCTGCACTTCGATCGCCAGGTGCTCGCCGGAGGCGATCAGCTCCCGCCGGGCGAGTTCCCGAGCTCGGTCTTCATCGGGCGCCATGACGAACTGCAGTGTTGGCGCTGAGTAGCGCCGGTCCTCGATGAAAATCGAAAAGGTGCGCATCGCCGTCCCCGTGGCCTCTCACCCAGATGTTGTCACGCCTCGACCCGAGCGACACCAATACAGGTTAATTGCACGCGAAAATTGTAGGGCCGAGCGTCTCCCGCCCGGATCCCCCGACGTCACCTGGGCAACGTCGGGGGCCGACGGAACGGCCGCCAAAAGAGGGACGGGAGGCGGCCGTCTGGTGATTCAAACGACGGCAGGTGGGGCTTCCATCCCGGGCTCTGCCATTCTTTTTCCCGCGTCTTACGGCAGGCCAGATCAGTGGTGACGCCGACATTCGACAAGATCGGCCACCACATCCACCGCTCTGCGTTCTGTGGGCATGAACCTCGAGGCTGGGCCTCTCCAGAAGACCCTGAATGACCCGGCCGTGGCTGAGTTGGTGATCACCAACGCCCGCGAACACGCCATCATGATCCTGGACGAGGCCGGCTGCATCGAGAGCTGGAGCAAGGGGGCGGAACAGATCTTCGGCTTCGCTGCCGACGAGGTGATCGGCCAGCCGGGCGCCCTCCTGTTCGTGCCGTCCGATGTGGCCGCCCAGGTTGACGAGCGCGAACTTGAAGTCGCTCGCAAGGAGGGGCGGGCCGAGAACAGCCGCTGGCATGTGCGCAAGACCGGCGAGCGCTTCTGGGCGAACGGCGTCACCATGCGGCTGGACGGCGAGACGCATGGCTTTCTCAAGATCCTGCGGGACGAGACGCCCTCCAAGCTTGCCGACGAGCAGCGGATCCTGCTGCTGCATGAGCTCAACCACCGCATCAAGAACACCCTCGCTACGGTCCAATCCCTGGCCGAGCAGACCCTGCGGGCCGCCAAGGTCGACCCGCGGACCCGGGCGAACCTGACCGACCGCCTCATGGCTTTGTCGAAAGCGCACGATCTCCTGGTGCAGGAAAACTGGGCCGGCGCGGAGCTGCATGCTGTCGTCGACGAGGCTCTGCGCGTTCATCGCACCGCCGAGCCCGACCGGCTCCAGGTCGACGGCCCGCCCGTGCGGCTCAGCCCCCAGCAGGCTGTGGCCCTGTCGCTCGCGCTACACGAGCTCGCCACCAACGCTCTGAAGTACGGCGCCCTCTCGACGCCCGCAGGGCGTGTGGCGGTCACCTGGAACTTTGCTCAGGACGGTCAGGGCCGGCGTTACATGAACCTGCTCTGGCGCGAGACCGGCGGACCGCGCGTCAAACCGCCGGCCAAGACGGGATTCGGCACCCGCCTGCTTGCCCGCACCTTCAGTCGGGAGGAGGGGAGCGCCAAGCTTGAGTACCTTGACGAGGGATTGCAGTGCGTTGTGGAACTGCGGCTCTCCGACGAGGAGGAGATGCCTATTCTGGATGTCGAATCCGTCCGCCATGGACGAGCGTCGAACGCTGGGCCCCATCAGCAAGCGTCAGTTCAGCCGTGACCGGCCCTCTGCCGGGGCGTCGTCCATCCCGGCGACCAGCGCGTGGGCCGCTGTGTCAGAGCTGGTCATCCAGCCGACGGCGATCTGGGTGGCGTTGAAGCTCCAGCCGATCCGACCGTCACGGTGGAGGACGATGACGCCGGCGTCGCCGCCGACCCGCTCCAGCGCCGCAAGACCCAATTCGGCCGCTCGCTGCGGATCCTCGCCCGACTCGAGCAGGTGCATGATGCGGGCGGCCAGCGTCACACGGGCGATTCTCTCTCCTTCGCCGGTGGCTGAGACACCGCCCACGCTGCTGTCCGCATAGAATCCGCAGCCGGGCAGGGGGGAGTCCCCGATCCGGCCGACTCGGGACCCCTGCAAACCGCCGGTCGAAGTGGCGGCGGCCACCTGGCCGCGCTGGTCGAGCGCGACGCAGCCCACCGTGTCGCAGCCGGCCGCGTGGTCTTCCCGCCCGGCGACCTCTTCTAGACGGAAGCCGTTCTCCAGGGCGAAACGCTGTGCGCCATCAGCCGTCAACAGCGTCTCTTCGATCTGCAGCATCGCGCGGGCGACCGAGACGGGATTGCGGACCTTCTGCAGGGCGCAGACGGCGCCGATCTGCAGCTGTTCGCCGTCCATGATCGACGCGTCCATCTCCACCACCCCGTCGGCGTTGCTCACTGAGCCCGTCCCGGCGTTGAAGGTGGGATTGTTCTCCATGGACCGCACCGCCGCTTCCACGGCGTCGAGCGCGCTGCCGCCCCCGCGGAGCACCTCGGCGGCGGCCGTGACGGCCTGTTCGATACCGACCCTATTCGGCGCCTCCTCATCGCGCGAGACGGGCTTGCAGCCCCCGTGCACCACCACCGCCCACGCTTCCGACACGCCGACTACCCTTCTCGTTGCTCGCTGAAGGGAAGCCGGAGCCCGGCCTCATCGTTCCTTGCGCGACGCAGGCCGTTGCCCCGGTAGGGCAGTTTCGCTATGGAGGGCCTCCCTTTTCGGGCGTCCGGCGCAGGCCTCCTGCCGACCGGCTCCGCCCGAGCCAGGGGATCGGGAGAGAACCCGAACAAAAACAAGCTGGTGACGTGGCCGAGTGGCTGAAGGCAACGGTTTGCTAAATCGTCATACTCGAAAGGGTATCGAGGGTTCGAATCCCTCCGTCACCGCCACTTCCTTCCTCTGACGCTCAGGTGACAGCCGCCCGCTGGCGAAACTCCGGCCGGTCCCAGGTCCGTCCGGCGAGCACGTCGTGCAGGATGTCCACGGCGTCCCAGACCTCGGCGTGGCTGAGGTATAGCGGCGAGAAGCCGAAGCGCATCAGGTCCGGCCCCCGGAAGTCGCCGATCACGCCCCGGGCGATCAGCGCCTGGATAACCGGGTAGCCTTCGGAATGGACGAACGAGACGTGCAGCCCCCGCTGGCTGCGGTCCCGAGGGGTCGCCAACTCGACGCCGAACGCGCCGCACCGGCGCTCCACCTCGGCGATGAACAGGTCGCAGAGGGACTGGCCCTTCACCTCGATGACGCTCGGCTCGGCCTCCCGTTGCAGATCCACGCTGGCTTCGAGCGCAGAGAGGCCGAGCACGCTGGGCGTTCCGCAGAGCTGGGCCCTGATGTCGCCGGCGGGGCGGTAGCCGTCTTCGAACGCGAAGGGTTCGGCGTGGCCCATCCAGCCCGAGAGCGGGGAGCGGATCTGCGCTTGGTGCCGCTCGGCGACGAACAGGAAGGCGGGAGCGCCCGGTCCGCCGTTCAGGTATTTGTAGCCGCAGCCCACCGCCAGGTCGGCGTTGCAGCCGTTCAGGTCCACAGCGAGCGCGCCGACACTGTGGCTCAGGTCCCAGAGCACGACCGCGCCCACCGCCTGGGCGGCCCTGGTGACCGCGGCCATGTCCCACTTGCGCGCCGTCCGGTAGTGGACGTGGGTCAGCACCAGGACGGCTACCTGCTCGTCGAGGCTCGCAAGCAGGTCGTCGGCTGGAACAGCCTTGAGTTCTGCGCCGGCCGTGCGCGCTAGCCCCTCCAGCACATAGAGGTCGGTCGGGAAGTTGCCGGTCTCGGACAGGATCACGCGGCGTCCGGGGCGTAGCCCGAGCCCTCCGGCCGCCAGCTTGAAGAGGTTCACCGAGGTGGAGTCGGCCACGGCCACCTCGTGGGGCTTTGCGCCGATCAGGCTCGCCACCTTGCCGCCGACCCGAAGCGGCGCCTGCATCCAGCCGTTGACGTTCCAGCTGGTGATCAAATCGCGGCCCCATTCGCGTTCGGCTGCGTCCTGCAGCCGGGCCAGCGCCGCGCGCGGCGGCGGACCTAGCGAGTTGCCGTCGAGGTAGATCACCCCGGAGGGCAGGTCGAACGCCTCCCGGAACCGGGCGAGGGGGTCCTGGGCGTCCAGCGCCACGGCGTCTTCGCGGGTCATCGGCCGGTCTTACGGCGGGAAGCGACGGCGCGCCAACCTCGTGCTTAGATACGATTGCGGATCGCTCCGCCATTTCGACCAAAGCCATTTTGCGCGGGCGCCAGACCCGCGGGGGAAACGCGAAAGATGATCAAGCTCAGGCATCTCGCCATGGCCTCGGCCGTGGCGCTCTCGCTGGCGGCCGGCGCGGTTGCGCCGGCGCTGGCCCAGGCGCCGGCGGCCGCCGAGGCGGCGTGGCCGGGGCTGCCGCCCGGCGCCGTCGAGGAGCACGCCGTTCTGCGGGACGGTGTGCGGCTCGCCGCCAACGTGTTCAAGCCGGCCGGGAAGGGACCGTGGCCCGTAGTTCTTTCCCGCACGCCCTACCTGAAGGATGGGCGGCGCACCGAGCAGAACCCGAACCCGGCCGAGGCCCTCGCAAAACAGGCGAAGCGCTATACGGACGCCGGCTACGTCTTCGTCCTGCAGGACGTGCGCGGCAAGGGACGCAGTCAGGGCTTCTACGCCGCCTTCGAGAACGACATCGAGGACGGTTACGACAGCGTGGAGTGGGCCGCGGCCCAGCCCTGGAGCAACGGCAAGGTCGGCATGACCGGCGGCTCGGCGCTGGGCATCACCGCCAATTCGGCGGCGATGGCCAACCCGCCGCACCTGGTGACCGCCTATGTGGTGGTCGCTCCGGCCGACCGGCTCTCCTACAGCTATCCGGGGGGCGTCCTGAAGGACAAGGACACCATCGGCTGGCTCCGTGGGCAGGGGGTGGCGGAGGACGTGCTGAACCGCACCCGCGCGCGCGCCGTGGACGACGTGAGCTGGAACCGCGTCGCGATGACCACGAACCGCAGGTACATCGACATCCCGATCTTCAACGTCGGGGGCTGGTACGACATCTTCAACGGCGGCAGCGTCGACAATTTCGTGTGGCTGCAGAACCAGGGCTCGCCCGGAGCCCGCGGGAACCAGAAGCTGATGATGGGCCCGTTCGGCCACGGAAACCTGTCAGGCGACCTGGAGTATCCCGGCAACGACCGCCTGGCGCTCGGCGGCGACCAGGAGATCCGCTGGTTCGACTACTGGCTGAAGGGGATCGACAACGGCATCATGGACGAGCCGCCGGTCAGCTACTTCATGATGGCCTCGGCGAAGAAGGGCGCGCTCAGCCCCAAGAACCGGATGCTGACCTCGGCCAACTGGCCGCCCGCCCATCGTGAGGTCCGCTACTATCTGACGGACGATCGCAAGCTTACCGCGAAGGCGCCGAGCAAGACCGACGAGAAGCTGAGCTACCGGTTCGATCCGGCCAAACCGGTGGCCACGTTCGGCGGCGCCAACCTGACCTTCGAGCGCGGCCCCATGGATCAACGCGCGGTCGGGCAGCGGCAGGACTACCTACGTTTCCAGACGCCGGTGCTGGAGAAGGACGTGTCGATCGCCGGTCCGGTGAAGATGGAGCTCTGGGCCGCCACCGATGGTCCGGACACCGACTTCGTCGCCAAGCTGGTCGACGTCTACCCGGACGGCTACGAGGCCCTGATCCTCGACGCGCCGATCCGGACCCGGTTCCGCAACGGCCGCATGCCGGGCCAGGTGCGGATGATGACGCCGAACGCGCCCGAGAAGCTGGAGATCGACCTCTGGCCCACGGCCATGACCTTCGAGAAGGGCCACCGGATCGCCGTCCACGTGACCTCGTCGAACGCGCCCCGCTTCGAGGTGAACCCCAACACCGGCGAGGCTCCGGGCGAAGGCAAGCTGAAGCCGCGCGTGGCGGTCAACACGGTCTACATGGACGCGACCCGCCCTTCGGCGATCGTGTTGCCGGTGGTTTACCCCGCCGATTTGAAGTGAACTGAAAAGGCCCCGGCGATCGCTCGCCGGGGCCGTCTCAGCTCGAACGATGGGGCCGCCTAGTGCTGGCGGTCGGCGCCGTCGTCGCGGTTCTCGTCGTCGCCCTCGCGATGCGCAGCATCCTTGCGAGTGTCCCAGCCGTCAGCTGCAGCCTGAACCTGGGGTGCATTGTTGCCGAACTCGGCGCCACCGGCGGTGGCCGCTTGGCCCGAGCCCTGCGCGCCGGCGTCGTGCCCGCCGGACCCTCCTCCGGTCTGGCTGAGCGACGGGCTCGTGGTCATCGCTGACGGGCTCTCCAGCTTGCCGGACGGCATCTCGCTGCCGCCGCCGAAGCCGCTCGCCATGTGATGCTGGCTATGCATGCCGGGGGCGATGTCCTGGCGGCCCATGCCGGTCGCCATCTGCTGCTGCGAACGCCACTCGTGGAAGTTCTTCCCGAAGGTGTCGCGGCGTTCGGCCCGGAATTTCCGGTACTCGTCGTCGTACTGGGTGTGCTGATGGCGACGCCATTCCTGGTAGTCGCGATCGTGGCCGCGCAGCTGCTCGTCCCGCCAGCGGGTGTAGTTGCTGTCGAATTCGTGGCCCTGCTGCGGGTGGTAGGCGTAGTCGTGCGGCGCGCCAAACTCCTCGATCCCGCTGGCGCGCGGGTTCAGCTCGGTGTGGCCATAGGGGCTGGAGCCTTCCGGCCGCCATTGCTCGCGCTCGTTGCGTCCGCCGGCCCTCGAGCCGTAGCCCATGTCGTCGCCACGGTTGCGGTTGCCGCCGCCTTCGATGCCGTACTCCTGGCCGCCGTAGCCGCCCTGCTGACCTCGGCCATAGTCGCCGCCCTGACGATCGTAGCCGGAGCCATAGTTCGTGCGGTCCTGGTCGAAGCGCGAGCCGTAGCGGTCGCGCCGCCAGGCGTCGTGCTCGCCTTCACCCTGGCCGCCGCGCCAGCCCTGGCCGTAGCGCGCCTGGTCGGAGTTGTAGCGGCCCTGGTCGCCCCCGCCGCCGCCGAAAGAACGGTGCTCGTCCCCGCGGCCGCCGAAGCGTCCGCCCGCCTGGCGTTGCTCGTCGTCATGGCGCGCGCGGTCGCGCCCGCGGTCGCCGCCAAAGCCTCGATAGTCGTCCCGGTTGGCCATTGCTGCTTCCTTCCTCGGCAGTTGTCGCCCGCTCAACCGGCGAGCTCGCAGGCCTGTTCCGGATTGTCGCAGTGTGATGGGCGACGCTTGCGGGCCGAGCGGCTTTGCCCGAGATGGGCGCATGAGCTCTCACACGGCCTGTGAACGGAACGACGCCGCCGCCCTCGACCGGGCGCTCGGCCGCATGTTCCGAGCGCTGGAAATGCGGGCTCTGCCCGATCGTGTCCGCTCGGTCGTGGATCAGCTGGACGAAGGCGAGACGGAGCGTCTCAGGAAGAGCGGCTAGGCCCGCGCGGCGACCATGTGGTCCAGCGCCATCACGTCGGTGGCGTCGTCGGCGTCCATGATCTTCAGCAGGCGTGCGCGGGCGCGGTTCACCCGGCTCTTGATGGTGCCGAGAGCGCAGCCGCAGATCTCGGCCGCTTCCTCGTAGGAGAGCCCCGCGGCGCCGACCAGGATCAGGGCCTCGCGGTGCTCGTCCGGCAACTGCTGCAGCGCCTGCTGCAGCGAGCGCATGGCCACCGACCAGTCCTGGGTGGGCGCCGCCTTCAGGGTTGATGCGTACTCGCCGGTCTCGTCGCGCACCTCGCGGCGGCGGCGCAGGACGTTCGTGTAGTAGGTGTTCCGCAGGATCGTGAAGAGCCACGCGCGCAGGTTGGTGCCGGGCTCGAACTTGTCCCGGTTGGTCCAGGCCTTGATCAGCGTGTCCTGCACAAGATCGTCGGCGTCCGAGCCGTTATGGCTCAGTGACCACGCGAACGCTCGAAGCGCAGGGATCAGTCCGACGACTTGGTCGCGCCAACTGGTCGTCGCGGTCATGGCGCCCTCTTATCGGCCCCACCAGGGCCTTTTATACGCTCTGCCGGTTTTGGCGCGGGATGAACGCAACCCCTTGCTAACTGTTCCGGCCAAGGCTGGTGAGAAATCGTCCTTTCATTTCGGGAACTTCGCCGGTGAGCCGACGTTGCGGCCCGAAGGCGGTGAGCTTCTCAATTGAGAAGCCGCTCGGGCCTTCCTATCTCTTCAGCTCGAGCACGCGGAGCCTCCTATGGCGGACACCCCGGACGACACCGGCTTGCATCCGCACGCCACCGCGATCGAGCCGGAGGCGCTGCGCCGCTACCGGGCGGTTCGGCATGCCACCGAGGCCCTGACCCGCAGTCTTACGGCCGAAGACCAGCTCGCCCAGTCCATGCCGGACGCGAGCCCGACCAAGTGGCACCTGGCGCACAGCACATGGTTCTTCGAGACCTTCCTGCTGGCGCCGCGGCTGGCGGGCTACAAGCCGTTCGACCCGCGCTTCGGCTACCTGTTCAACTCCTACTACGAAGCGCTCGGTCCGCGGCAGCCGCGGCCGCAACGTGGACTGCTGACCAGGCCGTCGCTGGCGGACGTGATCGCCTATCGCGCCCACGTGGACACCGGCATGACGTCGCTGCTGTTGGCCGGCGAAGACTGGACTGACGGCCTCCTGGAGCTGGGACTTGCCCATGAGGAGCAGCATCAGGAGCTGATCCTCATGGATATCCTCCATCTCTTCGCCAGTTCGCCGCTGAAGCCAGCCTACGCTCCGCCGCGCAGCGCGCCCGGGCGGCCGGCGCCGTCGCTGTCTTTCGTCGGGTTCACCGGTGGGCTGGTGGAGATCGGGCATGATGGCGCGGGCTTCGCCTTCGACAACGAGGGACCTCGCCACAAGGCTTGGCTGGCGCCGTTTCGGCTCGCCGACCGGCTGGTCACAAACGGCGAGTGGCAGGCCTTCATCGCGGACGGCGGCTACCGACGGCCCGAGCTCTGGCTCTCCGAAGGCTGGGCGTGCGCCCGCGAGGAGGGCTGGGAGGCGCCGCTCTACTGGCAGCCCGGCGACGGCGGCTGGACGGTCATGACCCTGCACGGCCTGCGCCCGCTGGATCCGCACCAGCCGGTCACCCACGTGAGCTTCTATGAGGCCGAGGCTTACGCCGCCTGGGCCGGCGCCCGGTTGCCCACCGAGGCGGAATGGGAGCATGCCGCAGCCGACCTGCCGCTCGACGGCAATTTCCTGGGGTCCGCCCGGCTCGAAGCGGCGGTCGCGCCGGAGAGCTCCGGCCTCAAGCAGATGTTCGGCGACGCCTGGGAATGGACCCGCAGCGCCTATGCCCCCTATCCAGGCTTCCGGCCGGCCGGCGGAGCGGTGGGCGAATACAACGGCAAGTTCATGGCCAGCCAGTTCGTCCTGCGCGGCGGGGCCTGCGTGACGCCCATGGGCCATGTGCGGCGGAGCTATCGCAACTTCTTCTACCCGCGCCAGCGCTGGATGTTTTCCGGCGTCCGGCTGGCCATGGACGGTCTCGCCGGGGCGTCCGCGTTCGAGGCCGACGTGGTCGAGGGGCTGTCCCGCCCCCGCAAGTTCGTGCCGCCGAAGTATTTCTACGACGCCGAGGGCTCGCGTCTCTTCGAGGCGATCTGCGATCTAGCGGAGTACTATCCCACGCGCACCGAGACGGCCCTGCTGCGGGACATCGCCGGTGAGATTTCGTCCGCCATTCCGCCAGGCGCGGCGCTGGTGGAGTTCGGCAGCGGCGCGAGCACCAAGACCCGGATCGTCCTCGACGCTGCCCCCCAGCTGGCGGTCTATGTTCCCATCGACATCAGCCCGGAGGCGCTCGCCGGCGCCTCGGACGCGATCCGCGCCCACTATCCGGGGTTGACCGTCGCGCCGCTCGTCGAGGACTTCACCCGCGCCCTGAATCTGCCAGCCGACGCGGCTGGCCGCCCGGTGGTGGGCTTCTTCCCGGGCTCGACCATCGGCAACTTCACGCCGGCGGAGGCGCAGGCCTTCCTCACCGGCGCCCGGCGGCTGCTGGGCGAGGGCGCCGCCTTCGTGGTGGGCATCGATCTGGTTAAGGACGAGGCGACCCTGGTCGCCGCCTACGATGACGCGCTCGGGGTGACGGCGGCGTTCAACCGCAACTTGCTGGCCCGCATCAACCGCGAGCTGGCCGGCGACTTCGACCTCGCCGCCTTCGCCCACCGCGCTGTGTGGAACGCGGGCGAGAGCCGTATCGAAATGCACCTCGACAGCACAAAGGCCCAGACCGTTCATGTGGCGGGCCGGGCCTTTGCATTCTCCGCCGGAGAGACCCTACACACGGAGAACTCGTACAAGTTCACCGTGGAAGGGTTCGCCCGCCTGGCGGCCGGGGCGGGCTGGCGGCTGGAGCGGGAGTGGGTCAGCCCGTCTCCCGCGTTCGCCGTGGTTCTGCTTCGCGCCTAGTCGTCGCGACCGCGGGTGCGGCCGCCGCCACGGCTGGCTTCACCACCTTTGCGACCGGCCGAAGCGGCCAGATCGCGGTCCTTGGCGAAGCTGCGCTTCTCGCCGGGCACGGAGGCCCCGCCCTTGCGGGCGATCTCACGACGGCGTTCGGGGTTCATCGCTGCGAAACCTCGGCGGGCTCGCGGCTTTCCAGTATCAACGCTGGCCATAACTAACTGCTCTCCTCAATCGGGCGACGACAGGGGTAGGTCGAGCGAGGCGCCGGCAGGGGGCTGCTTGTCGTTGGCAGTTCCTGCGTCTTCGGGTGACCTTTCAGTCATGCTCCCGAAGTCCGGCTGAGGGTCGTCTTCGTGTCGCTTTTCGAGCTCGGACATTGACGTCTCGCGTTTGGTTGCGGTCAGGCTAACCATCGAGGCGCAGCAGAGGTTGCGTAGGCGAATCACGGATTTGTCGCGAAAAGTCCCTCCCGCTGAAGTGCGAGCGTGACCAACCCGCGCGTGTCGCCGGGGGAAAGACCCGTGAGGCTTGAGCGGAGCCCGCGGCTTAGAGGGGCAGCGACACCCGGGCGGTCAGACCTCCGCCAGCCCGGTTCACCAGGGACACGTCCCCGCCATGGCCGCGGGCGATGGAGCGCACGACCGCCAGGCCCAGGCCGATGCCCCCGGTCTGACGGCTGCGCGAGGGTTCGCGTCGGTAGAAGGGCTCGAACACGCGCTCCGTCTCCGCCACGGGAATACCAGGACCATCGTCCTCGATCTCGACGACAGCGTTGGAAGCCTCGCGGAAGATCCGGGCCCGGGCCCGCCCGCCGAACTTGACCGCGTTCTCCAGCAGGTTCGAAAACAGCCGCCGGAGCGCCATGGGATCGCCGTCGAGGACCACCTTCTCGCCGAACTCGACTTCTGTGTGGGCCCCCGTCTCCGCCATCTCGTCGCAAAGGCTTTCCAGCAGGGAGGAGAGCTCCAGCGGCGTGCGTTCGCCGGGCTTGGTGGTGTCGCGCACGAAGGTGAGCGCCGCGGAGATCATCGCCTCCATCTGGTCGATGTCTGCCGAGATCTTCGCCTTCTGCTCGTCGTCCGGCAGGGTCTCGATCCGGAACCGAAGCCGGGTGAGGGGGGTGCGCAGGTCGTGGGCGATGGCGCCCACCATGGCCGTGCGGTCCTCGACGTAGCGGCGCAGGCGCTCCTGCATCTCGTTGAACGCCCGCGCCGCCACGCCGATCTCCGCCGAGCCGCGGATCGCCAGCGGCTGCGCCTGCGGATCGCGGCCCAGACGCTCGGCGGCGTCGGCGAACAGCCGGATCGGGGCCGATAGCCGGCGGGCAAAGACGTAGGCCACTGGCGCCATGGCGATCGCCGAGAGCACGAACCACAGGGCGATCCGCTGCTGCCACGGGCTGAGGCCGAAGCCGCTCACCGGGCGAACCACGAGCCAGCGGCCGTCGGCTTGGGCGATCGCCACCTGGAAGGGATCCACCAGGAAGGCCTCGTCACGAGGCGCGCCCTGCTGGGCCAGCCGGTCGCGCAGGATGCGGCCCACCCGACGGTCGGAGAACGGACCCCGATCGCCGGCGATGATGATGCGGGTGACCGGCACGCCCAGCTCCTCGGAGAGCTTCAGGCGGATTTCGGGCGCGGTGCGTCCTTCCATCACCGGCCCCGGGGCCTCGTTCAGCGTGACCAGCTCCAGGGGCCGTCGCTCCGTGATCGCCGGGTGCGCCCCGCGGATGGTCGCGACGATTTCTGAGAGCCGGTAGAAGTCTGGGGTTGGCGGCGGCAGGTTGAAGATCAGCAGCAGGCTGATCACCTGCGCGGCCACCAGCGTCAGGCCGGTGAGCGTCAGCAGCTGGCCGAACAGCGAGGCCGTTGGCCGCGCCCGGCTGAAGCCGCTCATCCGCGCTTCACCTTCGGCGTGAACATGTAGCCTTCGTTGCGGATGGTGCGGATCAGGTCCTGGCCGCCGCCGTCGTCCAGCTTCCGACGCAGGCGGCTGATCTGCACGTCGATGGCGCGGTCGAACGCGTCGGAATCCGGGCCGCGGGCGAACTCGAGCAACTGGTCGCGGGTCAGAACCCGCTGTGGCCGCTCCACAAACGCCCGCAGCAGACTGAACTCGCCCGAGGAGAGGTTGACCACCACGCCCTGCGGCGACCGCAACTCGCGGCGCACGAGGTCCAGCCGCCAGCCGGCGAACTCGCACCCGGCGCCGATCTCGGCCCCCGTCGTCCGCTGTTCCGCCCGACGCAGCACGGCTCGGACCCGGGCCAGCAGCTCGCGGGGATTGCACGGCTTGGCGAGGTAGTCGTCGGCGCCGAGCTCGAGGCCCACGATGCGGTCAGTGTCCTCGCCCATGGCCGAGAGCATGATGATCGGGGGCGAGGTGTCCCCGGTGGTCAGCCGGCGGCAGATGGCCAGACCGTCTTCGCCCGGGAGCATCACGTCGAGCACGATGAGGTCTACGGGACCGCGCTCCAGCGCCTGCTCCATCTCCCGCGCGTCGCCGGCGGTATCGACCCTGTAGCCATGGCGGCCGAGGAAGTCCGAGACCACGTCGCGGATGCCGGGGTCGTCGTCCACCATCAGGATGCGGGCGCCCGCCTGGCTCATCTCTTCGTGTGTCTCCATGGCCGGCATAGTCGAAGCCGGGCGTAACAGTCCGATTTCGCCCCTGAAATCACGAGTCGGCCAGCACGGCGTCGGCCACGAACGGGTTGGTCTTCCGTTCTTGGCCGAAGGTCGACATCGACCCATGCCCGGGGACGAAGCGGACCTCATCACCCAGCGGCCAAAGCCGCGTAGTGATCGCCCGGATCAGGTCGGCGTGGTTGCCGCGCGGGAAGTCTGTCCGGCCGATCGAACCCTGGAACAACACGTCGCCCACCTGTGCGAACTTCGTCTCCCGGTGGAAGAAGATCACGTGGCCAGGCGTATGCCCCGGGCAGTGATAGACCTCGAACTCCGTCTCGCCGAGGGTCACGCGGTCGCCGTCCTGCAGCCACCGGTCGGGCGTGAAGCTGCGGGCGTCGGGCATGCCCCAGCGCGCGCCCGACGCTTCGATGTCGTCTATCCAGAAGGCGTCGTCCGGGTGAGGGCCCTCGATGGGCGCGCCAGTGGCCTCCTTGAGGGCCGCCGTCCCGCCGGCGTGATCCAGGTGGCCGTGGGTGATCCATATCTTCTCGACCGTGAGGCCGTACTGCTGGATGGCCTCCAGCAGGCGCGGGACCTCGCCGCCGGGATCGATCACCGCGGCCTTCTTGGTCTTGGCGCACCAGACGATGGTGCAGTTCTGCTGCAGGGGCGTGACCGGCGCGATGACGGCGCGGATCGGAGGCTCGGGGGCAGGGGTGGCGTTCATGTCGGCCTAATGATCGGGATTTAACCAGCAAAATGAAAGAGCCGCGCCATCAGGCGCAACGATTGCCCGCGCACCCCGGCGCCGCTAGCGTGCCGGCCAAGCCCGAACCGGGCAGAATCGACAGGGAAACAGCCGTATGGCGAATGGGATCGGGCGCATCTTCCTGCGCAAATCGGTCGAGCAGATACAGGCCGAACACGAACACGGAGAGCTAAAGCGCTCGCTTGGGGCGCTCAACCTGGTGCTCCTGGGCATCGGCTGCATCATTGGAACCGGCATTTTCGTGCTGACCGGACGGGCGGCGGCGCAGTTCGCCGGCCCCGGCATCATGATCTCCTTCATCATCACGGGCCTGCTCTGCGCCTTCGTGGCGCTTTGCTACGCCGAGCTGGCCTCCGCGCTGCCGGTTTCCGGCTCCGCCTACTCCTACAGCTACGCCTCCATGGGGGAGGGCGCGGCCTGGGTGATGGGCCTGCTGCTGGTCCTGGAATACGGCCTCGCCGCCTCCACCGTGGCGGTGGGCTGGTCGGGCTACTTCGTCAGCCTGCTTCACACCATGGGGCTGACAATACCTCCAGAGCTGACAGCCGCCCCGGGCGTCGCCGTAAAGGACGCCGCCGGCGCGGTGATCGCCACCGGGGTGGTCAACCTGCCGGCCCTGATCGCCATCGGCCTCGTCACCCTGCTGCTGATCCGGGGCGTCACGGAGTCCGCCACGGTCAACAACGTCATCGTGGCCATCAAGCTCGCCGTCGTCATCCTGTTCATCGTGATCGGCTTCCAGTACGTGGACACCGCGCAGTGGTCGCCGCTGGTGCCCCCCGAGGTTCCGGCTCGTCCCGAAGGCACGGACATGGGCCTGTTCGCCCAGATCAGCCGCGCACTGGGCGGCGTGATCACCGGCGACACCACCTACAAGTACGGCATCGGCGGCCTGATCCATGCCGCAGCGGTGATCTTCTTCGCCTACCTGGGTTTCGAGGCGGTTTCGACCGCCGGCGCTGAAGCCCGCAACCCCGGCCGGGACATGCCGATCGGCATCCTCGGCGCTCTGTCGATCTGCACCGTTCTCTACATCCTGACCTGCGCTGTGCTGGTGGGCGTCGTGCCCTATCAGCAGCTCGATGTGGCTGCGCCGATCGCACTGGCCGCGGACAAGATGGGCCTGCCGTGGTTCTCGCTGCTGGTGAAGATCGGGGCCATCGCGGGCCTCTCCAGCGTCATGCTGGTGCTGCTCTACGGCCAGACGCGGGTGTTCTACACCATGTCGCGTGATGGTCTGCTGCCGCCCGCCCTCTCGCGGGTCCACAAGAAGTTCCTGACCCCCTGGATCAACACCATCGTGGTGGGCATCGCCGCGATGTTCGCGGCGGGCTTCCTGTCGCTAGACGCGCTGTCGGACCTCACGAACGTCGGCTCTCTGTCGGCCTTCGCCCTGGTCTGCATCACGGTCATCTACCTGCGCGTGACCCACAAGGACATGGTCCGCCCCTTCCGGACGCCGCTGTTCCCGGTGGTGCCGATCCTGGGCGCCCTGATGTGCCTGATCCTGCTGATGAGCCTGATGTCGGGCGAGCACACGCGGAACTTCTTCCTGCTCTATCTGGTGATTGGGATCGCGATCTACTTCCTCTACGGGATCCGGAACGCGAAGCTCGGCCGCGGCCCTGCCGTGATCGGCGGCGAGGGCGAGCCCCACGAACTGCCGCATCGCGTGGGCGAGGAGCCGAAGGGCCAGGGCTAGGCTTCCGGACCGGCGGCTGCATGCTGCCGATCCACGAAGCCCTGCCGGAGTTGAAGGCGGCGTTGGCGAGAGCCAGCGCCGCCGTTCTCGTTGCGCCTCCGGGCGCAGGCAAGACGACCGTCGTTCCGCTCGAGCTGCTGGGCGAGTCCTGGATCGGCGACGGCAAGATCATCGTCCTCGAGCCGCGCCGGCTCGCCGCCCGCGCCGCCGCCCAGCGAATGGCCCAGACCCTCGGCGAACCGGTGGGACAGACCGTCGGCTTCCGGGTGCGGATGCAGTCGAAGGTCTCCGCCGCTACCCGCATCGAGGTGGTCACCGAGGGGGTCTTCACCCGGATGCTGCTGTCCGACCCGGAGCTGGCCGGCGTGGCCTGCGTGGTGTTCGACGAATTCCACGAGCGCAGCCTGGACGCCGACCTTGGCCTGGCGCTCGCGCGCGACGCCCAGGGCGTCCTTCGCGAGGACCTGCGCCTGCTGGTGATGTCCGCCACCCTCGACGGCGCGGCCGTGGCCCGCCTGCTGCAGGACGCGCCGGTCGTCGAGAGCCAGGGCCGCGCCTACCCCGTCGCGACCCACTATCTCGGCCGCGACGAGCGCCTGCGACTGGAGGACCGGGTCGTTCGCGCCGTCGAAAAGGCGCTGGCCGAGGAGGTCGGCTCCCTGCTGGTCTTTCTGCCGGGGCAGGGCGAGATCCTGCGCACCGCCGAGCGGCTGGCCGAACGCATCCGCCGTCCGGATGTGGAGATCGCGCCGCTGTTCGGCGCCCTCGATCCCAAGGACCAGGACCGCGCCATCAGCCCGGCGCCCACCGGCAGGCGCAAGGTGGTGCTCGCCACCTCCATCGCCGAGACCAGCCTGACCATCCAGGGCGTCCGCGTGGTGATCGACTCGGGTCTGGCCCGCGTGCCGCGCTTCGACCCGGCCACCGGCCTGACCCGCCTGGCGACCGTCCGCGTCAGCCGCGCCGCCGCCGACCAGCGCCGTGGCCGCGCCGGCCGCACCGAGCCCGGCGTCTGCTATCGCCTGTGGGACGAGCCCGAGACCCGCGCCCTGCCGGCCTATGCCGATCCGGAGATCCTTGACGCCGACCTCTCCGGCCTGGCGCTCGACCTCGCCCGCTGGGGCGCGAAGGACCCAACGGGCCTCGCCTTCCTCGATCCGCCGCCGGCCGCCGCGTTCAGCGAGGCGCGCACGCTGCTGCTGCGCCTGGAAGCCCTCAGTCCAGACGGCGTGCTCACCCCGCACGGCCGGGCGCTGTCGGAGGTGCCGCTCCCACCCCGGCTGGCCCACATGGTGCTGAAGGCCGCCGAGAGGGGCCAGGCGTCGCGCGCCGCCGGCATCGCCGCCCTGCTGACGGAGCGGGGTCTGGGCGGTCGTGATCCCGACCTGCGACACCGCCTCGGCGCCCTGGAGCGCGACCGCAGCCCACGGGCGCGGGACGCCCGAGCCTTGGCCGAGCGCTGGTCCCGCCTGGCAGGGAAGCCGGGCCGCGGCGACCCGCTCTCCGACGGCCTGCTGCTGGCCTTCGCCTATCCGGAGCGGATCGCCCGGGCGCGCGGCCCGCAGGGCGAGTTCCAGCTGGTCAGCGGCCGTGGGGCCTTCCTGGAGCCCACCGACGCGCTCGCCCGCGAGACCTGGCTGGCGATCGCCGAACTGGGCGGCGGCGAACGCCGGGACCGCATCCTGCTGGCCGCGCCGCTCGACGAAGCCGAGATGCTCCACGCCTTCGCGGCCCAGCTCACCACTGAGGACCGGCTGGAGGAAAGCGGCGCAGGCCGGCTGCGCGCCAAGCGCCTGACCCGGCTGGGCCGGCTCGTCGTCCGGGAGCAGGTCGACGACAATCCCGACCCGTCCCTGATCGCCGGGGCGCTGGCCGACCGCGTGCGGACCGAGGGGGTGGCGGCGCTCCCCTGGGGCAATGCGACCACCGCACTGCGCCAGCGGATCGCCTTCCTGCGACGGCGCGACGAAAGCTGGCCGGACCTCTCCGATTCGGCGCTTGTGGACCGGCTCGACGAGTGGCTTGCGCCGCTGCTCACCGGCCTGCGCAAGCTCTCGGACCTCAAGCCGGACGTGCTGGACGGCGCGCTCCGCAGCCTGATTCCCTGGGACCTGCAGCGCCGCCTCGAGGCCGAGGCGCCGGCCCGCTGGACCGCGCCCACCGGCAACAGCTTCGCCATCGAGTACGACGCAGAACCCGGTCCCAAGGTCGAGGTCAGGGTTCAGGAGGTCTACGGCCTTGCCGAGCATCCGATCGTCGGTGGCGCGCCCCTGACCCTCAGCCTGCTCTCACCAGCCCACCGCCCAATCCAGACGACGCGGGACCTGCCCGGCTTCTGGAAGGGCTCCTGGAAGGACGTCCGCACCGACATGCGCGGCCGCTATCCCCGGCACGTCTGGCCCGAGGACCCGGCCAGCGCTGCGCCCACGACCCGCGCCAAGCCCAGGGGGACTTAGGCGGCTTCGGCCTTCGGCGCACGGTCCCGCGGGTGCTGGCTGCGGAAGCCCAGGGCGACCCGGTTCCAGGCGTTGATGGTGGTGATCAGCAGCGTCAGGGCGACGATCTCCGTCTCGCTGAAGTGCGGCTTCAGCGCCTCGTAGTCGGCGTCCGGCGCTCCCGTCGCGGCGATGTTGGTCAGCGCCTCGGTCCAGGCCAGCGCCGCCCGCTCCCGGGCGGTGTAGAGCTGCGACTCGCGCCAGGCGCTGAGCAGGTACAGCCGAGCCTCCGACTCGCCGGCCTGTCGGGCGTCATGGGTGTGCATGTGCAGGCAGTAGGCGCAGCCGTTGATCTGCGAGGCCCGGGTCTTCACCAGCTCGACCAGGGCGTGCCCAAGGCTGGACGCCTGGATATAGGCTTCCATGGCCAGCATCGGCTCGAGCGCCTTGGCGTCTACGGCGTACGGATTGAGACGGGTTTGCATGGGGAAGCTCCGTTTTCCTCGATCACCCAAGGACGATCAGGCCGCCCGGATCGTGACATCGCGCGTCACGATTCGGCGCCGAGCCTCTCATCGGTAGGCGTCGGCGACCTGCACCTTGTAGGTAGCCTCCACCCACTGCGACACTTTCGGATCTATCCCGAGCGCCTTCTCCCGGTCGGGCCGCCCGGCCGCCGGATTGCCGCGGATCGCGGGAATAAGGCTCCGTCCGAACAAGGCGGCGGCGTTGTCCGGATGCTTCGCCAACACGGCGTCGAAGTCGGCTTTTGCGCCAGCGAGGTTGCTGCTCACCAGGCTCATGTAGCCGTGGTCCAGCCGGACGTCAGGCTCGTCCCCGTTCAGGGCAACCGCGCGATCGCAGGCTTCTGGCTGGGGCGGCGTGAGCCGGCCGCGCAGCGTGGCGCTGCAGAGCCAGGCCTGGGCGTGGAAGTCCTTCGCGTCCGCAGACGCCTTCAGCGCAGGCGGCGGGCTCTGCACCTCGCGCTGGGCCGCTCGCCAGCCGGTGAACACCCGACCGGACGCCTTGCCGCATGCGGCGGTCCCCTCCGCCTCGCCGGGCTCCATGGGCCGGCCCATGCGTCCGGTGTTGATCTCCTCCTGGTGCAGCAGCTTGCCGGCCGCGTCGTAATAAGCCGCGGTCTCCTCGGTGGTGCGACCGCCCGCGCAGTCGATGGTTTCGCGCTTGAGCACCATCGCGTACTTGCGGTCGATCGATGTCGGGCCGGCGCCGATCAGCAGGACGGTGGCCTGCACCGCGCCGTCCCCCTTGTTCAGGTCGTCCAGCGACAGGAAGCGCGTCTCCGTCACCCCCGAGCTCAGCATCTGCACGCGCCCCTCGGGTAGCGGCGGCGGCGGGGCGGGCCCCTCGTCCTGGCGGCCACAGCCGCCGAGCAAGGCCGCGATCAGGGTGGCGGGCAAGATCCTGTGCCCAGCGACGTCCATGCGAAGCCCTCCGTGCGCCCGTGCGCCGGGCGGTCCCCAAGCTCAACAGTTGAGCCGGTTCATCGTGCCCTGACTAGGCCGTCGCCGCGTAGATCATCACGCCGGTCGCAACCGACAGGTTCAGGCTGTCGGCCCGCCCGCGCATCGGGATCTTGACGTTCAGGTCGGGCAGGGCGGCCATGTCCGGGGTCAGCCCCTGCTGCTCATTGCCCATCAGGATCAGCGCGGGCTTGCGGTACTGGGCCTCGCTGTGGCTGGCGGTTGCGGTGAGCAGCGTCCCCACCACCGAGCCTCGCCATCCTGCGCGCCAGGCCGCGAACTCGGCTTCGGTCGCCAGGCTCAGCGGCACTGCGAAGATCGAGCCCATGGTGGCCCGCACCGCCTCGACGGAATAGGGGTCGCAGCACTCGCCCACCAGGACCACGCCGCCACATCCAGCCGCGTCCGAGGTGCGCACGATGGTCCCCAGGTTGCCGGGGTCGCGCACCCGGTGCAGCGCCACCACGCACTGTGCGGAGCCGGCCTGCACCTCGCCCAATGGCCGGAACACCTGCGGGAAGACGCCCACCACGGCCTGCGGGTTCTCCCGCCGGGAAACCTTGGCCAGGATGTCATGGCTGACCTCGACCACCTCCCCGCGGGCGGCGAGCGTCGCCTGCACAGCCTTCCTCATCATCGGATGCTCGGCGGCGTCTGGGCCGTGCATCAGGATCGTGGGCGCGTGGCCGGTGTCGATCCCCTCGATGACGTTCTTCAGTCCCTCGGCGAGGAACAGCCCGGTCTCGTCACGCTCCTTGCGCATGTGCAGGGCGCGCACCGCCTTCACCGTGGGGTTCTGCAGCGAGCTGATCGTCCGGCCGCTCACGCCGACCACCGCGCGTAGAAGCTCATGCCGATCTGCCGCTCGCCGCCCTCCTGGACCAGCGCCAGCTCGCCCCATTCGATGGCCCCGCCGCGGCCGCTCAGCTTCTCTGACAGCAGCCCGGCCAGGGCCGCGCCGGAGATCCGCTCGGCATACGCATTGAGGATCAGGAACCGGGCGTTCTCGGAGAGCAGCTCAGCGCAGAGCCCGGCCAGCGCCGGCAGGTCCTCGAACAGCCGCCAAATCTCGCCCGTCGGCCCGCGTCCGTACTTCGGCGGATCCAGGATGATCCCGTCGTACTTCGCCCCGCGGCGCACCTCGCGCTGCACGTACTTGCGCGCGTCCTCGGTGATCCAGCGGATCGGCCGATCGGCGAGGCCGGCCAGCTCCGCGTTTTCTCGTGCCATGGCCACCGCCTTCTTGGAGGCGTCCACGTGGGTGACCTGCGCCCCGGCCGCCGCCATGACCAGGCTGGCCACGCCCGTATAGCCGAACAGGTTGAGCACCTTGGGCTGCTCCGCCTGGCGCACGCAGGCGTCAAGCCACTCCCAGTTCGCCGCCTGCTCCGGGAAGAACGCGAGGTGCCGGAACGCCGTGAACCGCCCCTTGAACCGGACGCCGCCCCAGGCCAGCGGCCAGGCCTCTGCCGGCTTGCCGCGAAATCGCCAGCGGCCGGCGTCCTCGTCCTCCTGGGTGGGGTCGAACACGGCGTCGGCCTCGTCCCACACGCCGGCGGGCAGGGCAGGGGTCCACAGGCATTGGGGCTCCGGCCGCACCACCGTAAAGCGGCCGTAGCGTTCGAGCTTCCGCCCGCCGCCTGAATCCAGCAGGGCGTAATCGGCCCAGCCCCGGGTGCGCATCACGCCCGGCGCCTCGGCCACGAGGGGATCGCGCGCGCTCATGGCCCGCGCCTTACGCGGTTCGCGCGGTCCTCGTCCAGTGCGCGGGGTTTCCCGAGCAAGCTCAGGATGTTCGCGCACTTGTCACAACCGCCGATTTGGGGTCCGCTGCGCGTAACAAGAATACTGGGGGAAACGCCTTGCCTGCTGCAACGACGACGGCGCGCCGCTCGGCGCGTAAGGCCAAGGGCGACGGCCACCTGCGCCGGGCCGAGATCCTCGCGGCCGCCGAACGCATCTTCATCGCCGAAGGCTACGAGGGCGCCACCATCCGCCGCATCGCCGACGAGGTCGGCGTCTCCTCCACCGCGCTCTACATGCACTTTCCCGACAAGGGCTGCATCCTGCTGGAGATCTGCGAGGGGACGCTGCGCCAACTCCTCGAGCGCAACAACGAGATCGCGGCCAAGCCGCTCGATCCGGTGGTGCGCGTGAAGATGATGCTCGAGGGCTATATGCGGTGGGGTCTGGAGCATCCCAACGCCTATCAGCTTGTCTATTCGGCGCCGCGTCCGCTATCGGCGGGGACCTGGCCCGAGGACACGGTCGACCTATCCACCCAATGCTACCAGAGCTTCGCCAAGGTAGTCCGAGAGATCGCCGCCTCAGGGCGGCTGCGCACGGGCACGGCCGACTCGGCGGCCCAGGCGCTGTGGATGTCCTGCCATGGCGTGGTGGCGCTGCTCGCCTCGCGGCCCAACTTCGGCTGGTGCGACGCCGGCCAGCTGATGCAGGTCACCCTCGACGGCCTGCTGAACGGTCTCGTCGTGGACTGATCCTGTCGGCCGTTGCCGCCCTGGCCGCGGCGTCCGCCGCCCAGGCGGCCCCGCGGGCGCTCTCCTTCGACAGCTGTGCGGACCAATACGTGCTGGGTCTCAGCCCGCGCGATGCGATCGTCGGACTCTCGCCCCGAGCCGACGACGCCGACTCCCGCCTGCGCAGTCTCGCCGTCGGCCTGCCGCGCCGACGCGTGGACCTGGAGACTGCGCTCTCCGTCCGGCCGCAGGTCGTGGTCCGCTATTGGGGCGGCGACCCCCGCCTCGTGGCGGCGGTCCAGAAGCGGGGCGTGAAGGTGGTCACCATCGACGAGGCTTCGGACTTCCAGGGCGTTCGCGCCAACGTTCGCAAGGTGGCCGCGGCGCTTGGTCAGCCCGCACGCGGCGAGGCCCTGATCCGCCAGATGGACGTCCGCCTGGCCCGCGCCGCCGGGGCCTGGCGGGGCCGCAGCGTGCTCTATCTCACACCCGGCGGCGTCACGACCGGCTCCGGCACCCTGGTGGACGCCATTCTTCGCGCCGCCGGCCTGCGCAACGCCGAGCCGCGCGCGGGCTACCACACCGTCTCCCTGGAGGAGCTGGTCCTGCGGCCCCCCGATACTGTCGTCCTCGGCTTCTTCGACAGCGTGCAGGCCTCGGGAGACAGCTGGGGGATCGGTCGCCACCGCGTGCTGCAGCGCGCGGCGCGCGAGCGCGCGGTGGCCAGCCTGCCCGGCGCCTACCTCGGCTGTCCTGATTGGGGCGCGGCCGAGGCCGCCGAACGGCTCGCCGCCCAGGCCCCGCGATGAGAGACGCCGTGCTGAACCTGGCGCTGGCTGCCGGCCTGCTGCTTCTGCTGACCGCAGGCCTGCTGCTGGGCGAGACCCAGCTCACCCAGGCCCAGCTGGCCCAGGCGATCGCCGATCCCGAATCGGGGCCGCACGAGGTGCTGTTCGCGATCCGCCTGCCGCGCACGGTCTGCGCCGCCGTCGTCGGCGCCGCCCTGGGGCTCTCGGGGGCGGTCCTGCAGGGTCTGCTGCGCAATCCGCTGGCCGACCCTGGCGTGCTCGGCGTGGCGGGCGGGGCAGGGCTGGGCGCGGCGCTGGCCATCTCCCTTGGCTTTGCGGCCCTGCCGGGCGCCGTGGAGGCTGCGGCGCTCGGGGCGGCCCTGCTGGCCGGGCTGCTGCTCACCGCTGTGGCCGCCCGCTTCGGGGAGCCCGAGACCCTGATCCTGTTCGGCGTGGCGCTGTCGGCCTTCACCGGCGCTGTGACCTCCCTGGTGTTCAACTTCGCCCCGTCCCCCGTCACCCTGGCGGAGGTGTTCTCCTGGTTGCTTGGCTCGGTTCAGAACCGGGATTGGGAGGACATCGGCCGCGCGGCGCTGCCCATGGCGCTCGGCGCCGGTCTCTGCTTCTACGCCGCCCGCGGGCTGCTGATGCTGAGCCTCGGCGAGGAGACCGCCGCCCTGTCCGGACTGCCCATGCAGCGGCTGCGCACCGCCGCGGTGGCGGGGGCGTCCCTGCTCACGGGAGCCGCAGTCGCGGTGGCCGGCATCGTCGGTTTCGTGGGCCTGGCGGCGCCGCACCTGGTGCGCGCCGGGGCCGGAGCCGATCCCGGCCGCGTGCTGCTGCCCTCGGCGCTGGCCGGCGGATGCCTGCTGGTGGCCGCCGACCTCGCCGCTCGGCTGATCCCCACCGACCTGGAGCTGAAGCTAGGCGTGGTCACCGCCCTGTTCGGGGGGCCTTTGTTCGCCCTCATCGCCTGGCGGGCCGCCCGGAGCTGGCGGGGATGACGGCGCTCCGGCTTTCCGAGGTTGTCGTCCGCCGCGGCCGGATGCGCGTCCTGGATCGCGTGAGCCTGTCCGCTGATGCGGGAGAAGTCGTGGGCGTTGTGGGCGCCAACGGGGCCGGCAAGACCACCCTGCTGCGCGCGGCGTTGGGTCTCGCCCATCTGGAGAGCGGCGCGGCCGAACTGGCCGGCCGCCCGGTGAGCAGCCTGTCCGAACCGGCCCGCGCCGGCCTCGCCGCCTACCTGCCGCAGGAGCGCCGCGTGGGCTGGAATCTGCCGGCCTGGCGCGTGGCCAGCCTGGGCGCCTTTCATCGCCCCCCGCGCCAAGCGCGGGAGCGGGCCTACGTCGCCCTGCGCCGTGTGGGCCTGCAGGGCCTGGAGACCCGCGGCATCCTGGAGATGTCCGGCGGCGAGCGGGGACGCGCCTTGCTGGCGCGGCTGCTGGCGTCGCACGCGCCCCTGCTGGTGGCCGACGAGCCCGCCGCCGGCCTCGACCCGGACGCCCAGCTTCTGGCCCTGCAGCTGTTCCGAGAGGAGGCGCAGCGCGGCGCCGCCGTTGTCCTGACGCTGCACGACCTCAGCCTCGCCGCCCGCGCCTGCGACCGACTGGTGGTGCTGCACGAGGGACGGGCGGTCGCGGAAGGTGCGCCCGCGGAAGCGCTGAGCCCTGAGGTCCTCGCCGCTGCGTTCGGGCTCGAAGGACGCCTGGAGCCGACAGCGCTCGGGCCAGTGCTGGTCGCACAAAGGCGCACCTAAGCCACTCGACGACGTCGGCGCAGCAATCTCGACCTCACGGCCTCCGGGACGACAGGCGGTCAGCGCGCCGCTGTCACAGCCGAGGAGGCCGGCGGCGGATAGCCGTAGCCGCCCCGCCTCAGGTCGTTCGACAGCGTGATCGGAACGGCCCCGCCATGCATCTTGGCCCGGTAGACCTGCATGCCCTCCATCACCCGCATGACGTAGTTGCGGGTCTCGGAGAAGGGGATGCACTCGATGAAGTCGAGCGGATCGCTCGAGCCGCCACGCGGGTCGCCGCAGAACGAGGTCCACTGCGTCGGTCGGCCCGGGCCTGCGTTGTAGCCCGCCGTGGCCATGACGTAGGAGCCGGAGAACTGACCGATCAGCTGGCCGAGGAAGCTTGATCCGAGCCGCATGTTGTAGTCCGGCTCGTCCAGCATGCTGGGCGAATAGCTGACCCCGTTCCGGCGGGCGACGATCTGCGCGGTGGCCGGCATCAGCTGCATCATGCCCCGGGCTCCGACGCCCGAGCGCACCAGCGGGTCGAAGCCGCTCTCCTGGCGGGTGATGCCCAGCACCAACGCCGGCTCCGGTGCGTTGGCGACGGTTGGCGGGGTGCGGAAAGGATAGCCCCGGTCCGGCAGCAGCATGCCGCGCTGCGCTGCCCCGCGGACCACCTTCATGGAGGTGTCCTGGTCGCCGTAGCCGCGCACGACGTCCACCAGCAGGGCCTGGTCCTCGACCGTGGGGAGCGTGTCGTCCAGCCCCAACGCGAAGACCCGGAACAGGTCCCGGTAGCCCTGGTCGTAGAACAGCCGCATGGCCTGGACGGTGTCGCGCCCTTCGAAGCGGTTGCGGTGCGCCGCCGTGATCGCCGGGTCCTTGCCCACTACGAGCTGCATGCCGAGCTTCTCGCCGGACAGCTGGCCGTAGAAGGTCGTGTAGTGCTGCGCGCCCTGCGCATAGAACTCCTGGGCTGCCGCGTGGTCGCCCTTGGCCTCGGCGGCGCGGCCCTGCCAGTAGAAGGCCCGCCCCCGGGTGATCGGCGAGGAGCCGATCCGCGCGATCGCCGCAAAGTGGCGAAGCGCCCGATCGGGATCCTTCAGCTTCGAGAGCGCGATCCAGCCGGCGTAGAACTCGGCGTCAGTGGCGTCGCTGCCGCTGGTCAGGCCGCTGTCGGCGGCCGCCGCATAGGCTGCCCGGGCGTCTCCGTTGCGCAGCGCCGCCAAGGTCAGGCGGTGCCGCTCGGCCCAGATCTTGTCGGCCTGGTCTTCGGTGACGATCTCGCGCGGGAAGTAGGGCAGCTGCGCGGCCGCCAGCGTCTCCATGCCGCCGCGGCGAAGGAAGGAGGCTCGCTCGAAGGCGACGCCCGGGCTCTGCGCCAGGTTCGGGGGCAGGGCGTTCAGCAGTTCGTTGGCGTTGCCCGCACCGGAACGCAGTGCGATCCGGGTCATCGCGGCTTGCTGCTGGTCAGCCGGCAGCAGGGCCACCACCTCGCGGGCGGCCGGGCCCTGGGCTCCGTAGAGCAGGATGTCGGCGCGGCGGATGTGGTCGTCCACCGTCAGCACATCGCTGAACCGCGCCAGCATGCGTCGCTGGGCGTCGGCCTCGAAGCTCTTGTCGCGCCACCAGCCGCGGACCAGGTTCGCCGCCTCGTTGGTCTTGCCCTGCATCCGCCACGCGGAGGCCAGCGCCATAGCGCCCTCGGCCGTGGTGGGCTCCCGGCCGCCGAACCACTCGACCACCTGTTGCGGGGTCTTGCCCGAGGTCTCCAGCAGCTTCTCGGCCGCTTGGTTGCGGCGCGTCTCTCGCGGCCAGCCGCCGAGCTCGCGGCGCGCCTGCTCGGCCTCATAGAAGCTGATCGAGGTGGAGTTGGCGTCCACCAGGGCCCAGGTCGCGGCCTTGCGGGCCAGGGAATCGTCGATGGAGGCGATCGCCGAGCGCGCGCCGCTCACGTCGGCGCGGCGGGCCGAATCGACCGCGCGGCGGAAATTGGCGGCGTCCGAGGCCGACAGCGGACGGCGGACCGTCTGGTGCTGGGTGACAGGCGCAGCCGCCTCCACGGGCGGCCGGGCGAGAAGATCTCCAACAGGATCAGCCGATTGCGCGCGCGCCAGCGTACCCGCCAGCATCACGACACCCGACAACAGCAGCGCTTTACGGACCTTGGCGTGCAACTCTCGCCCCCCCAACTCGTGCCGATGACATGGTGATTGCGGGCCCGACCCGCATCCCGATATTGTCCGGCAAATTCTGAACGTCGCTTAACAAGCGCACTATTCACGGCATTTTGCAGACCATGACCGACCCTATGTTCAGGGGCGTCCTTCCGGCGCTTGTGACCCCCTTCCGCGACGGACGCGTGGACGAGGAGGCCTTCGTGGCCCTCGTGCAGAGGCAGATCGCAGCCGGAGTCCACGGTCTTGTACCCGTGGGCACGACCGGTGAAACCGCGACACTCAGCCACGAGGAGCACCGCCGGGTGGTGGAGCTCTGCGTGCAGACAGCCAAGGGCCGCGTTCCGGTCATCGCCGGGGCAGGCTCCAACTCGACGGACGAGGCCATCGAACTGGTCCGCCACGCCAAGACGATCGGCGCCGACGCGGCGCTTGTCGTCACGCCCTATTACAACCGCCCCAGCCAGGAGGGCCTCTACGCCCACTACGCGGCGATCAACGAGGCGGTTCAGCTGCCGGTGCTGGTCTACAACGTGCCCGGCCGGACCAGCATCGACATCTCCAACGAGGTCCTCGCGCGCCTCGCCAGGTTGCCGAACATCGTCGGGATCAAGGACGCCACCGGCGACCTGACGCGTGCCAGCCTGCAGCGCATCGAGTGCGGCGAGGAGTGGGTGATGCTCTCGGGCGACGACGGCTCCGGTCTGGGCTACATGGCCCACGGTGGCCATGGCTGCATCTCGGTCACCGCCAACGTCGCGCCCGACCAGACGGCCGCCCTCTACGACGCCGCCATGGCCGGCGACTGGGCCGGCGCCCTGCAGGCGCAGGATCGGCTGGTCCGCTTGCACAAGGCCCTGTTCTCCGACGCCTCGCCCGCGCCCACCAAGTACGCGCTCGCTCACCTCGGCCTCTGCGCCGAAGATGTCCGCCTGCCCATCGTGCCGGCGTCGGAGGCCTCACGCCGCGAGGTGCTCGAAGCCATGCGGGAAGCAGGGGTGGTCTGATGGCCGGCAAGCCGATCGCCGAGAACCGCCGCGCCCGGTTCGACTACTTCCTGGAGGAGACCTTCGAGGCGGGCATCGCGCTCACCGGCTCGGAGGTGAAGAGCCTGCGCAACGGCAAGGCCAACATCGCCGAGAGCTATGCGGCCGTGGAGGGCGACCAGATCATGCTGGTGAACGCCGACATCCCGCCCTACGCCCAGGCCGGCCCGCACTTCAACCACGAGCCGCGCCGCCACCGGAAGCTGCTGCTGAAGCGCAAGCAGATCGACAGGCTGATCGGGGCCGTCCAGCGCGAAGGCCGCACGATCATCCCGACGAAGCTCTACTGGAGCGACAAGGGCCTGGCGAAGCTCGAGGTGGCCCTCGCCAAGGGCAAGAAGGAACACGACAAGCGCGAGACCGCGGCGGCCCGCGACTGGCAGCGCGACAAGGCCCGGCTGATGCGGGAGAAGGGCTGACTTGGAGCCTGGGTTCGTCGAGAGCCTGGAGCGCGCGACCATCGCGGCGGTGGCTCCGCCTGAAGTGCTCGAGATCGCCGGCTGGCTGGTTCCGTTGGACCAAGGCGCGGTCGGTCGCGCCAAGAGCGCGGCGCCGCTCACTCACGACATCGACGCCACAGCCGTGCCGGAGATCCTCGCGGCCTACCATGAGCGCGGCCTGCCGCCCGGCTTCCGCGTCGCGGGCGCCGCAGCCCTGCAGCCGATCCGCGACGCGCTCGCCGCCAGCGGCCTCTCGGCCGGCAAGCCCACGCTCGTGAAGACCGCTGACACGGCGCGGCTCGCCGGCTTCGCCGCGGGCCAGGCGGAGATCCTTGATCAGCCCGACGCCGACTGGGGAGAGGTTTTCCTGGGCCCCGGCTTCGATCCCGCCGACGGGGCGCATCGGGTGAAGGTTCTCAGTCGCTCGCCGGGCGCTGCCTACGGCGTGGTGCGCGACGGCGGGCGCGCTGTGGCCGTCGGCGTCGCGAGCTTCGGCTACGGCTGGATGGGCGTTCACGGCATGCGGACCGCCGCCGACCATCGCGGCCGCGGACATGCCGGGCGCATTCTCGCCACGTTCGGCCGCCTGGCCGTCGCGCGGGGGATCACCCGCGGCTTCTTGCAAGTCGAGGAGCCGAACCCCGCCCGCAGCCTCTACCGAAAGGCGGGCTTCCAGCGCGCCTGGGCCTACGACTACTGGACTTGAGCCGTCAGGCCGGGACCAGCGCCGTCATGGTGAGCTCGGTGCGGACCCGGAACCCCAGCGTCTCGTAGAGCCCGATCGCGCGGGTATTCGTCGCATAGGCGTGCAGGAAGGCGACTTCGCCGCGGGCATGGATCCTCCCCGCCACGTGCCGCATCAGGCCGGCTGCATAGCCGCGGCCGCGGTGGTCCGGGTGGGTGCAGACGCCGCTGACCTCGGTGTAGCCGTCGGGCCGCAGCCGCTCGCCGGCCATGGCGATCAAGCGACCGTTCTCCCGCACGCCCACGAAGTCGCCGAGCTGGTGGGTGCGCGCGGCGAACGGACCGGGCTTGGTGAGGGTGGCGAGCGCCAGCATCTCCGGCGCGTCGGCCTCGCTCAGCGGACCAAAGCCGAAGGCCGGCGGTGGAGCAGGGGACAGCCGCTCGGAGATCATCTGCACGCAGGCGGCCTGGGCGATCACCTCCGTTCGGGGCGTCGGCGCCGCGCCGACCTCCAGCCGCCACGATTCGCCATGGGTCCGCACCAGCGCCGCCAGCGCCTCCAGGCTCTCGGGCGTGTCGTCCTGGGCGGCGATGAACACGCCCACGTCCACCGCAATGCGACGCGCCCCGCCCTGGCCGAGCGCGAACGAAGCCTGGCGGCCGCTCAGCGCCGACCAGATGGGGCGATCAAGAGGATGGCGGGAAGACATGCCTTCCAGATACCGCGCGTTGCAGGACGGTCCAGCTTCCTGCGACTTACGGGTCCGAACTTCGCGAGAGGCGCTACTTCGCCAGATCCTTCAGCAGGCTCTCCCAATGCGCCAGCGACCCGTCGATCGCCGCCACCGGCGCGCGCTCGTTCAGGCCGTGGGAGAAGTCGTCGGACGACTTCATGAAGATGCCCGCCACGCCGTAGCTCGGCACGCCCTGGGCGCGGAAGTGCATGCTGTCTGTGGCCCCGGCCGACATCGAGGGCACGATCGTCAGGCCGGGGTAGCGGGTGTTCACCGCCTTCGTCACCGCCGCCATCACGTCCGGCCGCAGCGGCGAGGCCGGGCTGTCGATCGCCCCGTCGCCAACCACGCGCTCGACCTTGATCGCGGGGTCGGCGATCACCCGCACCAGTTCCTGGCGCACGCTCTCGGACGGGGTCCCGGGGAAGATCCGGCAGTTGATGTTGGCGGTCGCGCGCTGCGGCAGGGCGTTTACCGCGTGCCCGCCGGAGATCAGCGTCGAGACGCAGGTGGTGCGCAGCTGCCCCACGTACTCCGGGTCGGCGCTCAACGTGGCTACCGCCGCCTGGTCGCCGGGATTGGCCACATAGCGCTTCATGGCCTCGCCGGTGGCCCCGTCGGTCTTTGGCGCGCTGGCCCTGAAATAGGCGTCAGTCAGCTCCGAGCGCATCACCGGGAACCGATAGGCTCCGATCTTCTGGAGTGCGGCGGCCAGCGTGTTGATCGCGTTGGTCTTGCCGGGCCGGCTCGAGTGGCCGCCAGGGTCCGTCACCGTCAGCGTGAAGTCCGCGTAGGTCTTCTCCCCGGCCTGCAGGCCATAGACTACCGGCCGGCCGGCCTCGTCGAGCAGGCCACCGCCGCCGTCGGCGTTCAGCGCCAGCTCCGCGCCCTTCAGCTCGGCGGCCATCTTCTGGGTGGTGGCCATGGACGTCTCCTCGTCGCCCGAGAGCGCCAGGATCACGTCACGCCCGGGCGTCCAGCCCTCGCGCTTCAGCTTGGCCAGCGTCGCGACCGCCATGGAGACGTCGAACTTGTTGTCCACCGCCCCGCGGCCGAACACGTAGCCGTTCTCGACCACCGGCGTGAACGGGTCCCGCGTCCAGTCCTCGCGCTTGGCCTCCACTACGTCCATGTGGCCCAGGACCACGATCGGCTTCTTCGCCCGGTCGCGGCCGGGCAGGCGGGCGGTCAGGTAGGCGGCGCCGTCCGAGGGCGTGATCTTGATGTCGGCGGGATCGTAGCCCGCCTTGACCAGCACTCCCTTCAGGTACTCGGCGTAGGCGATGGTCTGGTCGGGGTGGCCGGCCACGGTCCGGAAGGCGATCCCCTTCGTCAGGATCTCCAGCGCCTCGGCGTGCAGCTTGGGATCCGCATTCGGCGCGGCGAGGGCAGGGGCCGCCAGGCTGGCGATCACGGCCGCCAAGGCTGCTGATTTCATGAGACGCAACGCGGTATCCCCCCGACGGCAGACTGAGCCGCGACGCTACGTCGGGAGCGGGGCCGCGCGCTAGCCCCCGTAGGTTCCGGGGATCTGCTTCACCCCGTCGGTGATCTCATACCAGGCAGGCTTTGCCTCCACGTTCATGTGCAGCACCGGCTGCACGCCGGGATCGTCGTCCAGCGCCGAGGCGGCGATCGGGAAGAGCTCGTGCTCCTCGGACGGCTCCCCCAGCGGCGAGCCGCAGGTCCCGCAGAACGCCCGCACGTGCCGCCAGGGCGCCTCGGGCGCATAGCGTCGGATCTGCTCCTCGCCGCTGATCAGCCGGAAGTCCTCCCGGCGGACCATCAGGACGGCGGCGAACACGCCTGCCTGCTTGCGGCAGCGGGAGCAGTGGCAGTAGCTCAGCGAGCGTGGCCGGCCGGCGATCTCGAACCGCACGGCCCCACAGAGACAGCTTCCTTTGATCGGTTCCATGCCGTCACCCTAGAGCGGGCCTGCTGCCAGGGTGTGGCAGCAGCAGCCTAGTCGGCCTTCGCGGCCGCTCGCAGGGCCTCGGCCATCCCGTCGAACAGCCCCGCCCAGTCGCCCGCCGCCGGCTGCCGGAAGATCCGCACGCTGGGGTACCAGGGCGTGTCGCTCCGCCCCTCGAGCCAGCGCCAGTCGCCGGGCTCGGGGATCGCCAGCCAGGTGGGCCGGCCGAGCCCGCCGGCCACGTGCGTCACGCTGGTGTCCGGGGTGACGAAGAGGTCGCAGCTCATCATCGCCGCCGCCGTGTCGACGAAGGCGTCGGGACCCGGATCGAAGTCGTCGCCCAGCGTCTCCACGAGACCGGCGGGCAAGGCGTCGAGTTGCTCCAGCCCGTTGTGCTTCTGCAGGCTGATCAGGCGCACGCCCGGAACCCGGCCCAGCCGTTCCGCCGCCACGGCGAGCGGAAATGACCTCTGCGTCGCCAGCGCGCTGCCCTGCCACGCGATGCCGACCTTGAAGCCATGCTCACCAATCCGCTCGCGCCAGCGGACCACGCGGCCCGGATCGGCCTGCAGGTAGCGCGGCGCCCGCGGCACGGTCTCCAGCGTCGTGCCGAACATCCACGGCAGGGTCATCATGGCCACGTTGTAGTCGTAGTCGGGGGCCGGCCCTTCGCTGTCCACCAGGGTCACGCCGGGGCTCATGGTCTGCAGCAGCGCGTGCATGTGGCGTGGCGCGCCCAGCAGCACCCGCGCCCCGATCCGCTGGGCCAGCACCGCATAGCGGCCGAACTGGATCAGGTCGCCCTGGAACAGCTCCGGATAGATGAACAAGGTCTTGCCCTGCAGGTCCTCGCCCCGCCAGGGCCGCTCCAGGCTGTAGCGCGGATCGTCCACGAAGCCCGGGCACGCCTTGCGCCACTCGTAGTCGCGGAAGCCCGCCGCCAGCTCGCCCACCTGCAACAGGCACGTCGCCTTGTTGTGATGCGCCATGGGAAAGTTCGGCGAGTGGGCCAGGACCACGTCATAGGCGGCGATCGCCTCGCGCGGGCGGCCGGCGTGCTTCAGCGCGTTGGCCAGGTTGAACCCGGCCGCCAGGCTGCGCGGCTGCGCCTCCACGGCGCGCCGGTAGGCCTCCACGGCGGCGTCGAACCGGCCCGCCGCATAGTGGGCGTCGCCTTCCTGCAGGGCCGGGTTGGGGGCTTGGCTCATGCCGCTCCGTGCCACGCGGCGCCGGGTGGGTAAACCTCAGTACTGGTCCGGGAACGGCTCGGAGATCAGCGCCGCGAACACCGCTCCCATCAGGCTCGCGGCCTCGTCACCGTGCGCCGACGTGAGCCTCTGCATCTCTGCCCCGGACGCGGCGAGGTCGCGGTCCACGAACATCAGCCTCCGGTACGCGTGCAGCGCCGCCTGGCGCAGGTCCACCGCTCCCGACTGGACCTGGGAGGCGTCCGCGTCGCCGCTGGGCGCCGTCAGGAACGGGAAGGCCACGCGCGCGCCGATTCGCCCGGAGCGGCTGAGCTCGCCCAAGGCCAGGTCGTAAGGCGTGTTCATCAGCTCCGGCCCGTTGAGCGCGTCGACCAGCCGCCGCTTCGAGGCGCCGCGCACGAAATAGGCGCCAGCCCCGATGAAGCCGGTTCGGGCCAGGGTCTGCAGGGCGAAATTGTTGCTCCGGGCGAGCTGCGGCCACTGGCGGGCGAGGCTGGCGAGCAGGCCGAAGTCCGTCGGCATCACCTCTGTGAACAGCACGTCGCAGTCGGGAACGGCGGCCAGCATGGCCGGGCCCACCTGGAACGCCTTGGGCGAAAAGCGCGTGTCGTCCTCGACGATGAAGACGTCTTCGTCCGTGTCCAGGGTCAGGGCCAGCGCATCCAGGTGGCTGAGCCAGCACCCGCGCTCGGCGGGCCGCAATCCGCCGGCCAGGTGCGCCACGGCCTCGCCTTCCTGGGCCGGAACCCGCACCAGTTCCCAGCCCGGCGGCGCGGCGGCCGCGAAGCTCGCCTCTACGTTCCGCAGGCGCCCCACGGCCGCGGCCCGGTTGATGACGAGGCACTTCACTTGCGTCAGCCGATCAGCGCCTTGGCCCGGGCGAACACCGCCTCGAACATCGGCGGGGTCAGCCGCCCCGTGTTCGTGTTGAGCCTGGAGCAGTGATAGCTGTTCAACACCACGTAGGGTCCGGCCTGAAACTCGGTCCCATGCCCCGCGATCCCGGCGGAACCCTTCAGCCCCAGAGCCCGCAACACGTTGCGTCGCGACACGTCGCCCAGGGTGACGATCACCTTCAGCCGGGGCAGGGCGGCCAGCCTCGCGGCCAGGAACGGCCGGCAGTTCGCTTCCTCGGTGGTTTCCGGCTTGTTGCCGGGCGGCGCGCAGCGCACCGCGTTGGTGATCATGCAGTCGATCAGTGTCAGGTCATCGTCGCCGTTCGGATCGTAGCGCCCGGTGGCGAAGCCCATCTTGAGCAGAGTGGCGTAGAGCAGCACGCCGGCCCCGTCGCCGGTGAACGGCCGGCCCGTGCGGTTCGCCCCGGTGCGCCCCGGCGCCAGGCCCGCGATCAGCAGGCGGGCGTTCTCGTCGCCCAACGAGGGCACGGCCCCGTTGAACCAGTCCGGATTGCCGGCCGCGTTCGCCTCTCGGTAGGCCACCAGCCTGGGGCAGATCGGGCAGTCGGGCGGCGCCTCGGGGGTGACGAGGACCGCCTCCGCCTCAGACTTCCGCATCGGTCGCCGGGTCGAGGTCGCGTTCCGCGCGGCTCTCCTGGATGAAGCGGGGCAGCCGCGAGGGCCGCCCGATGATGTCCGCCAGGTCCGCCAGATCCACGAAGGTGTCCGCCTGCCGGCGCAGGTCGTCCGAGGCCATGGGCGGCTGCGATTTCACCGTCGAGACCACCGTCACCCGCGCGCCCTTGCGTTGCACCGCCTCCACCAGGCAGCGGAAGTCGCCGTCGCCGGAGAACAGCACCAGGTGGTCCGCGTGGGCGGCCATCTCCATCATGTCGACGGCGATCTCCACGTCCATGTCGCCGCGCCAGCGCTTGCGCCCCTGGGCGTCGGTGTACTCCCGCGCCGACTTGGTCACGAGGCGGTAGCCGTTGTAGTCGAGCCAGTCGACCAGCGGCCGTATCGGCGAGTATTCCTCCTGCTCCACCAGGGCGGTGTAGTAGTAGGCCCGCACGAGGACGCCGCGCTTGCGGAACTCCTCCAGGAGCTTGCGGTAGTCGATGTCGAAGCCCAGACCCTTGGCCGCCGAATAGAGGTTGGCTCCATCGATGAAGAGCGCCAGCCGGTCCGTGGGGTAGAAGGTCATAGAAGCGGGTATCCTGAACATCCGGCCGGACGAGGCCGTCATCGTGGCCCTCGGCGGCAACCTGGCGGGAGACTACGCCTCGTGCGAGGCGCTGCTCGAAGCGGCCTTGGCGCGGTTCCCCCAGGCGGGATTGCCTGTCTTGGCGAGGTCTGGTTGGTGGCGCTCTGCCGCGTGGCCCGACCCCTCTGCGCCTGAGTATCGCAACGGAATCGCGATTGTCGAGGCGGAGCAGGGACCGCAGGTGGTGCTGGACGCCCTTTTGCGCATCGAAACCGCGCTGGGACGCCAGCGGGGCGCAAGGAACGCCCCGCGCACCCTGGACCTCGACCTGATCGCCTACGGCCGGCGCGTCCTCGACACGCCTGAGTTGATCCTTCCGCATCCCCGTGCCCACGAGCGGCGCTTCGTCATGGGCCCCGTGGCGGCCATCTTGCCGGAATGGCGCCACCCGGTCCTCGGCCGAACCGCCGCCGATCTGGCCGCCGTGGCCACGGTGGGGCTGGACGCGGAGCCCGTCTGACGAAAATGTCGGCTGGCCGAACGCCAGGCCGTCCTCAGGCCGGGCCGCATCCCGCCGCCCTTCAGCAGGAGACCGCGATGCGCTTCATGATCATTCGCAAGGCCGATGCCGACACCGAGGCCGGCAAGGCGCCGACGCGCGAGCTCGCCGCCGCCATGATGGCCTATCACGCGGAGATGGCGAAGCACCTGAAGATCCTCGACGGCAACGGCCTGCATCCCACCGCCCGCGGCGCCCGGGTCCGGTTCAACAACGGCAAGCCGCTGGTCCTCGACGGGCCGTTCGCCGAGACCAAGGAGCTGATCGCCGGCTATACGCTCGTCGAGGCCGACAGCCTCGAGCAGGTGCTGGAGTGGGCGCAGCGCTGGCCCGCGGAATGCGACGGCGGCGATGGCCTCGAGCTGGAGGTCCGCCGCGTCTACGAGATGGCCGACTTCGGGGACGTCTTCGACGAGCAGCTCACCGCCCAGGCGGGCAGCATGAACCTCGGCGGGGCGAAGCAGCCGGCGTGAACCTGCTCAGCGCGCCGCTATGGGTCCAGGTCGCCCTCGTCGCAGAGGCGCTGGCGGTGGCCTGGCTGACGGGACGCTTCGGACGGCGCGGCCTCGTCTGGGCGACCCTGGGCAGCCTGGTCTTCTGGTTCCTGCTGGCCTTCGTCGCCTCGTGGTTCGTCGGCCGGCTGGAGGGCGGCAAGGCGCAGGAAATGTCCGGGATCCTGTCCGGAGCGGTCATCGCCACCGGCCGCCTGGCGCTTGTGGCCTGGCCGCTGCTTGTCGCCGGCGCGGCCGCGGGGGCGGCCGTCCGATGGGGCCTGGCGCGCCGGTGAGCGGTCAGCGCAGTTCGACGACCTTGCCTTTGACGGTCACCCGCTCCAGGCGCATTTCGGGGACGCCGTCGCGGCGGGGATAGCCTTCGAGCGTCACGACCTGCCCGGGGGCGATCATTTCCGGCGTCAGCCCGCGCGCCGCCATCCGGGCCAGAGGCGCCAGCACCACATCCCACGTGCGGCCCTGGTGGGTCACCTTCGCGGTGGCGTGTGGATTGGTCCAGGCCAGGTCGGTGATCGGCGCGGTGACCTTGAGCACCTGTTCGGCGTCATAGGAGCTCCAGCCATGGTGCGCCTGGGCCGCCGGCGAGGCGAGCAGGACCAGCGACACGGCGAGGGCAAGGCGGCGGATCATCTTCGTTCTCCATTCCCCCTGGCGCAGCCTGCCACGAGCGAGCGGCCCCGTCGCCTCCTTCGTTGGCGCTCAAGGCCGGGTTCTAAGGCGCCGCAAACCCGCTCCACTGCGGCCGCGCTCGTTATGCGGCGTTGCACAATGAGCCCCGAACCTCTATTTTCGCCGGTTCTATCCTCCCTCAAGAGATATCCATGGCCCGCGTCACCGTCGAAGACTGCATCGAGAAGGTCCCGAACCGCTTCTCGCTCGTGCTGCTGTCCGCTCATCGCGCCCGCGCCATCTCGGCCGGCGCCCAGCTGCTGGTGGATCGCGACAACGACAAGAACCCGGTCGTGGCGCTCCGTGAGATCGCCGAGGACGTAGTGGACGGCGACGAGCTGCGCGAGAGCGTGATTGCTTCGCTGCAGCGCGTGGACGAGCGTTCGGAAGCCGAGGAAGAGGCCGAGACCCTGGCCCTGCTCGCCGACCCGACCCACATGCAGATGAGCGAACTCGAACTGGTTCGCGCCCTGCAGAGCGACCGCGACGGTGGTCAGGAGGAGCGGTACTGAGCCCGGAAGGCGCAGACCCGCTCATTGCTACCGCGGCGGCTCAGCCCGCCGCCACATCTTCGGACGCCCCGCCGCCGCCGGCAGCCGCCGCTGCTGCGAAGCGTCCGAAGTTCCTCCGCCAGTTCGAGCTGATCGAGAAGGTCCGCTCCTACGACCCCACCGCCGACGAGGCGCTGCTCAACCGCGCCTACGTTTACGCCATGCGCATGCACGGCGCGCAGAAGCGGGCGTCCGGCGACCCCTACTTCGCCCACCCCATCGAGGTGGCGGGCATCCTCACCGACTACCGCCTCGACACCGAGACCATCGTAACGGCCCTGCTTCATGACGTGATCGAGGACACCCCGGTCACCCGCAAGGAGATCGAGGAGCTGTTCGGCGCCGAGATTGGCGAGCTCGTCGAAGGCGTCACCAAGCTCTCCAAGCTGGAGCTGTCCTCCGAGCACCTCCGCCAGGCCGAGAACCTGCGGAAGTTCATCCTGGCGATCTCCAAGGACGTGCGCGTCCTGCTGGTGAAGCTGGCCGACCGCCTGCACAACATGCGGACGCTGCACTTCATCTCCAGCCCCGCCAAGCGGGAGCGGATCGCGCGCGAGACCCTCGACATCTACGCGCCGTTGGCGCGCTCGATCGGCGTGCACCGCATCTGCGCAGAGCTGGAGGAGTTGGCGTTCGAGCACCTCAATCCGGTGGCGCGCGACGCCATCTACCGCCGGCTGGACGTGCTGCGGCACGACCAGGGCGGGGCGGTGTCCATGGTCAGCCAGGAAGTGGCCAACAAGCTGGAGGCCGGCGGCATTCCGGCCCGGGTGTTCGGCCGCGAGAAGCATCCCTATTCGATCTGGCGCAAGCTGCAGCGCAAATCGATCGGCTTCTCTCAGCTCTCCGACATCTACGCCTTCCGGGTGATCGTCGACAGCGAGGACGACTGCTACCGGGCCCTTGGCGTCATCCACCGCAGCTGGCCCTCAGTGCCCGAGCGGTTCAAGGACTTCATCTCCACGCCCAAGCGCAACAACTATCGCTCGCTGCACACGACGGTGGTCGGTCCCCGGGGCATGCGCATCGAGATGCAGATCCGCACGGAGGCCATGGACCGGGTGGCGGAGGAGGGCGTCGCCGCCCACTGGCGCTACAAGGACCAGTCCTACGGCTTTGACGCGGACGCCCAGCGGGAAGCCGGCGGCCGCGACCCGCTGGTCAACCTGCGCCATTTGGTCCAGCTGCTGGAGCACGGGGGCGACGCGGAAGAGCTCGTCGAGCACGCCAAGCTCGAGATGTTCCTCGACCAGGTCTTCGTCTTCACACCCAAGGGCCAGCTGGTCAGCCTGCCGCGGGGCGCCATGCCTCTCGACTTCGCCTACGCCGTCCACACGGACATCGGCGACACCGCCATCGGAGTTAAGATCAACGGCGAGCTGAAGCCGCTGCGCACCGTGCTCTCCAATGGCGACGTGGTCGAGGTGATCCGCGGCGGCAAGCCGGTGGTGCCGCCCGATTGGCGCTCGCTCACCGTCACCGGGCGCGCCCGCTCCGCTATCCGTCGCCACATCCGCCAGACCGAGCGGGAGGAGTTCATCCGCCTCGGCCGCGCCACGGTCGACCAGACCTTCGAGTCGGCCGGCAAGAACCGCAAGGAAGTGTCGCTGCGTCCTTCGCTGGACCGCTTCGCGGTGGCCTCCGAGGAAGACCTGTTCGAGGCCGTGGGCCGTGGCCGGGTTTCGCCGCCCCAGGTGCTGGAGAGCGTCTTCCCCGGCCTGAAGGCCGCCGAGCGCGAGGCCGCCTCGGCCCGCCGGCGGATCGAGGACGGCAAGGCGGCCAAGCTCTATGTCCGCGGCGGCGGCCTGACCCCCGGTGTGGCCCTGCATTTTGGCGGCTGCTGCTCGCCGGTGCCGGGAGATCGCATCGTCGGCATCCTTGAGGCCGATAGCGCCGGCCTCACGGTCCACACCATCGACTGCGAACGTCTCGAGGAATACGAGGACCGCGAGGAGCTCTGGCGCGACCTTCAGTGGACGCCTGAAGCGGAGCGCAACTCCATCGCCCGCGCGCGGCTCACCGCCACTATCCGCAACGCGCCGGGCGTGCTGGGTCAGGCCTGCACCATCATCGGGGAGGCCGGCGGCAACATCGTGGGCTTGCGCATGCACCACCGCCAGTCCGACTTCTTTGACGTGGACATCGACGTGGACGTCAACGACGCCCGCCATCTGACCCACATCTCCGCGGCCCTGCGCGCCAATCCCAGCGTCGAGACCGTCGACCGCGTCCGCGGCTAGGGCGCGCTCGCAGCGGTCGACGCGGGTCGCTCGTACACCTTGAGTTGCCAGCCCGTGTAGACCGGTGCGAACGGCGCCGGCGGGGCAGGGACGTCGCGCACCGTCACCACCTTGTCGTACGCCGCCAGCGCTTCGGGCGGCGTTGTCGCCGGCAGGATCGCCACGCGGCCGTCCAGCTCCAGGAAGCTGTTGTGCGCGTCGTTGTTGTCCCCGACCAGCACCACGGCCTTGCCGGGCGCCTGCAGGATCCGTCCGGCCGCCGCCTTGAGCTCCCAGTCGAGCTCGGCTCGGGAGCCCGCCATGCCGCCGATCCACATGTCGTCGAGGTGGGTGGAGATCAGCGCCAGCGCCAGCAGGTAGGCCGCGCCCACGCGCGGCGCCTTCACGCCGAGGGCCAGCAGCAGAATGGCCGCCAGGCTCGCCGCGATCCCCAGGGCCCGGTACCGCAACGGCCGGCCGAGGTTGGCCCGCTCGGCGTGGGTCTGGAAGAAGGCGTTCAGCGCCGTCGTGTCCCACGGGAACGGCACCACGTCGGCCCGGAAGCTCAGCATCAGTCCGCCCAGCCCCACTGACATCACGCCGGCGGACGCCAGCCGCAGGGCCCGGCTCTTGCCCTGCCGCACGAGGTAGGGCGCGGCGGCAAGCCAGAGCAGCGGCACGAAGAACTCGAAGTAGCGGCCCCACACGCGCCGCGTCTCGCCGGGGGAGGCCGAGATCTTGAACGCGAAGATCGTCACCATGGCGACCGTCGCCGCCAGGGCGAGCAGCAGCAGGGCGAACATCAGGTCGTGGCTGGTGGGCTCCCGCTCGCCAGCCCGTTGCCGGGCCCAGATGTCGGCGAGGCCCGCCAGGATCGGCGGCGCGGCGAACAAGGCCAGGGTCGACAGCATCCCTAGGAGCGTGAGGCCGGAGAGGATCTCCCCGTCGGGCGCCGGCTGGCTGCCTAGGGCTGCGCCGTAGAAGCCGCTGTAGAAGAACAGCAGCGGCGAGGCGGTGGGCAGGTGCGCCAGGCCCTGGATCAGGTTGCCCGCCACCAGGAACGCCGCGCCGATCACCGCCAGCCGCAGCAAGCCCTGCATGACGCGCCGGGTCAGGATCGCATCGACCGCCACGACGACGCCGACCGCCGCGCCCACGGCCAGGCCGTGCGGCTTGGTCAGCACCAGCGCCGCCAGCAGCACGCCCGCGACGCCCGACCAGAGCATCGGCCGGCTGCGGTAGGCGAGCGCGGTGGCGGCCGCGAGCGCGCCTAGCCAGAGCACGTAGAGCCCCTCCGGCAAGGTGGTGACCACGAAGCGGTAGTAGGGAAAGGCCAGCGCTAGGAAGAGGAAGAGCTGGCGCTCCGGCCGCGGCAGCGCCGCCACGCCGCTCCGCCAGACCATCAACAGCCCGCCCACGTAACCGGCGAGCCCGATCAGGCGCAGCCACTCCAGGTAATGCAGCGACAGCGCGCGCACCGCCCGGATCACCAGGAAGTAGAGGCCGTTACCCACCTCCTGGACGAACGGATTGAGCGCATAGACCTCCGGCGCGTAGAGCGCCCGGATCAGGTAGGCCCCCTCGTCGCCGGCGTAGAGGGGCAGGGGCGCGAACACCCGGTTCAGGTAGAAGCCCAGCACGACCGCCAGCGCCAGGACGGCGGCCGCAGCCACGAGTTGGCCCAGGATGAATCGCGCGCGCACGGCTGGAGGCTTAACGGCGCGCGCCCAGCTTGGCTACGCCGCCCTTCGCGGGCGGCCTTCCTAACCTCCTCGAACGGGATTATCTGCGAAAGCCATGAACACCGAAGACGTCCTCGACGAGTTCCGCGGCGCAGGGGCCCTGCGCGAAGGCCACTTCATCCTGGCCTCCGGGCGTCATTCGCCCATGTTCCTGCAGAAGAACCTGGTCTTCCAGTACGCCGACCGCACCGAGCGGCTGTGCCGCGCGCTGGCGCAGAAGATCGAGGCCCAGTTCGGCAAGCCGGACCTGATCGTGGCCCCGGCCGTCGGGGCGATCATCCCCGGCTACGAGGTCGGCCGCGCGATGGGCGTGCCGTCGATCTACGTGGAGCGGGAAGAGGGGCGGTTCCGGCTGCGTCGGGCCTTCAAGGTCCCGCCGGGCGCCAAGGTGGTGGTGGTCGAGGACGTGATCACCACCGGCGGCTCGTTCCGCGAGGCGGTGGAGCCGATCGCCGATGCCGGCGGCGAGGTGCTCTGCTGCGCCTGCATCGTCGATCGCTCCGGCGGCCGGGCCGAGGTCGGCTTCCCGCTGGTGGCGCTGGCCACCGTCGATGTGCCGTCCTACGCCGCCGACGAGATCCCGCCCGAGCTGGCGGCCATCCCGGCCGAGGAGCCGGGCTCCAAGAGGCTGCGCGGATGACCCCCGGCCCCACGTCCCTGCTGCGGCTGGGCGTCAATATCGACCACGTGGCCACTGTCCGGAACGCCCGCGGCGAGAGCTACCCGGACCCCGTGCGCGCCGCCGAGCTGGCCCTGGCGGCCGGCGCCGACGGCATCACCGCCCACCTGCGCGAGGATCGCCGGCACATCTCCGACGCGGACATCGACGCCCTGGCTGTCATCACCCGTCGTCGCGGCCGGCCGCTGAACCTGGAGATGGCGGTGACGGCGGAGATGGAAGCCATCGCGCTCGCCCATCGGCCGCACGCCGCCTGCCTGGTGCCCGAGCGCCGCGAGGAGGTCACCACCGAGGGCGGCCTCGACGTGGTGCGCGGCCACAACGCCATCGCCCCTGTGGTCGGCCGCCTGGCGGCCGCCGGCATCCGGGTGTCCTGCTTCGTCGACGCCGACCCGGCCCAGGTGGCCGCCGCCCATTCCGCCGGCGCCCAGGTGGTCGAACTGCACACCGGCGCCTATTGCGAGGCGGTCCGCCACCGTGACCCCAAGGCGGGGCAGATCCTCGGAAGCCTGCAGGCCGCCGCCGCCGAGGCCGCGCGCCTGGGGCTGGAGGTCCACGCCGGCCACGGCATCGACTACGAGACGGTGAAGCCGGTGGCCGCCATTCCGCAGGTGATGGAGCTCAACATCGGCCACTTCCTGATCGGGGAGGCGATCTTCATCGGCCTCGGCCCCGCCATCCAGCGGATGCGCGCCCTGATGGACGAAGCGCGCGCGACGAGAGCCGCATGATCATCGGCATCGGCTCGGACCTCTCCGACATCCGCCGCATCCAGGCGAGCCTCGACCGGTTCGGCGCACGCTTCACCCACCGGATCTACACCGAGCTCGAGCGCACCCGGTCGGAGCGCAAGCCCGACGCCGCTTCCAGCTACGCCAAGCGCTTCGCCGCCAAGGAGGCCTGCGCCAAGGCGCTGGGCACCGGCATGCGCCGCGGCGTCTTCTGGCGCGACATGGGAGTGGTGAACATGCGCTCCGGACAGCCGACCATGGCGCTCACCGGCGGCGCCCTGAAGCGGCTCGAGGAGATGACGCCGCCGGGCATGAAGGCGGTCATCCACCTGTCGCTCACCGACGACCATCCCTACGCGCAGGCCTTCGTGATCATCGAGGCGCTGCCTATCTAGGCGGGATGCTGACCCGCCGCCGCCTGACCTCCACCCTGCTTGCCGCCGGGCTGACGCCGCTCGCCGGCTGCAGCGACGCCGCCCAGCTCGCCGCGCCCATGGCCGGCGGGGCGGCGCGCAAGCCCGGCCTCGACGCCGAGCGCCTGGCGCTGGCGGTCCGCACCGCCCAGGCCCTGCCGCAGCTCCGCGCGATGATCGTCGCCCGCGACGGCCAGGTGCAGTTCGAGCGCGCCTTCCGAGGTCCGGGTCTCGAGACCCCGGTGAACATCAAGTCCGCGTCCAAGACCGTGCTGGCCTCGCTGACCGGGGCGGCCATCGCCCGCGGCGAGCTCGCGCTCGACCAGCCGATGGCGCCGATTCTCGGCGGCCGCGTGCCGGCCGCCGCCGATCCTCGCGTGCGCAGGATCACCGTGGAGCACCTGCTGGCCATGCAGGCCGGTCTCGAGCCCACCTCCGGCGCCAACTACGGCGCCTGGGTCTCGAGCCGTGACTGGGTCGCCTACGCCCTGGCCCGGCCGTTCGTCGACCAGCCCGGCGGCCGGATGCTGTACTCCACCGGGACGTCGCACATCCTCTCCGCCGTCCTCACCGCCGCCACCGGCCGTTCGACGTTGGAGAACGCCCGCGCCTGGCTCGGAGAGCCGCTGGGCGTCGCCGTCCCGGCGTGGACCCGCGATCCGCAAGGGATCTACTTCGGCGGCAACGAGATGGCGCTGTCGCCGCGCGCCCTGCTGCGGTTCGGCGAAATGCACCGCAACGGCGGTCGTCATGGGTCGAGCCAGCTGTTGCCCGAGGCGTTCGTGCGCGACGCCTGGCGCTCACGCGGCGGCCGTTCGCCCTGGACGGGCTACACCTACGGCCTCGGGTGGTGGATCCGCGAGGCGGCCGGCCACCCCGTCTACTTCGCCTGGGGCTACGGCGGCCAGATGGTCTACGTCGTGCCCGACCTTGCCCTGACCGTAGTGATGACCTCCGACCCCGCCGCGCGCGGCGTCAGCGGCCACGTTCAGGCGTTGCACGCCCTGCTGGACCAGGCCCTGGTCCCGGCCGCCGAACGCGGCGCCTGAATTCACAAACATTAACCTGGTTTGTATCGCCGTGCTTTTCCCCGGCGCATCGTGAGCTTGGCGGGCTCGGGCGCGGACCAGGAGGGAAGCCGTGCGCTATGAAGTCAAAGTGACCGGCTCTGACGGCCGGATCGTCTGCGGGGCGACGCTCCGTTGCGGCGGAAGCGACAGCGCGCTTCGACGCTTCCACGAGTTGCCCCTGCCGGACGGCGAGGCGGAGCTGCGCCGTGGCGGCCGGCTGGTCGCCCGTCGGCCGGGCGGCGCCCGCCGGAGCCTCGACCCCACCGGCTAAGCCGTCAGGCGGCCTTCGGCGGCAGCTGCAGGTAGGCGCCGTCAAACTCGCCCGCCGCCATCAGCCCCGGCCAGTTCCGGACCACGATCTGCCGACCGTGCACGCTCACCAGCCCGTCCCGCTGCAGCGCCCGCAGCACGCGGTTGGTGTGGACCACCGACAGCCCCAGCGAGTCGCTCAGGTGCGCCTGGGTGGCCGGGAAGGGGCAGCTCCACCCGTCGCATACGCCCACCGCGTCCAGCCGGGTGAACACCTCGCACAGCAGGTGGGCGATCCTCGCATAGGCCGTCTTGCGTCCCATGCCGATCATCCAGGCGCGGTAGATGGCCGCCTCGACGAGGCTGATCTTCCACAGCGCCTGCGCCACTGGCGGGTGCTCGACCATGATCTGCTGCAGGGCCGCGCGCGGGACCACGGCGACCTCGCCGGCGCTGAGCGCGCAGACGCTATAGTCCACGTCCATGAACAGCCGTTGCAGGTCCAGCAGGTCGCCCGGCGCATGGAACGACAGGATCTGCCGACGCCCATCGGGCATGGTCTTGTGGCGGAACGCCTGGCCCTTCAGCAGCAGCAGCAGGCTCTCGCCGGCCAGTTCCCCGTCCTCGACCAGGTCGGCGTTGGCCCGGAACGACCGGCGCGCACCCGTCAGCGTCTCCACGGCCCGACGGGCTGCGGCGTCCAAAGGGGCATAGTTTTCAAGGTTTGCGAGGAATCGCCCGGCCATGACCCTGGATGACCACGCTTAGCTCCGATCCCGAATTAACTGGGTTAAGCTCCTATCGCCGCCGCCGCGTCAAGCGGCGAGCGCGGGCTTCAGGTGCAGATAGCCGGCATCAAAGTCCCCGACCGTCTTCAGCCGCTCCCAGTCGCCGATCGCCACGTACCGCCCTTTCCAGGAGACGAGGCCGCTGTGCCGCAGCTCCTGCAGCACCCGGTTCACGTGAACGTTCGACAGGCCCAGCGCATCGCCCACTTCGGCCTGCGTCACCGGTAGTTCGAAGCTCTCCCCGTCCACCAGGCCCAGCGACCGCATGCGCACGAACACCTCGCAGAGCAGGTGGGCGATGCGCTGGTGGGCCGTCCGCCGGCCAACGCCCGTCAGCCACTCGCGAAACACGGCCGCATCGATCAGGGTGTCGCGCCAGAAGGCCGCCGCGACCTCTGGATAGGCCCGCACCACCTGGTCGACAGCCGTGTGCGGGATGAACGCCATGGTGGTCGGCGTCAACGCCATCAGGCTATGGTCCATCACCGGCAGGTGCAGGCTCTGAAGGTCGGGGATGTCACCCGAGATGTGGAAGGACAGGATCTGCCGCTGGCCGTCGCCCACCAGCTTGTAGCGGCAGGCGAACCCCTCCACCAACAGCCCGCATTCCATCGGCCGGTCGCCCTGGCGGACCAGGTCGGCGTTCTCGTCGAACTTCTTCAGCCGGAAAGGCAGCCCCAGCAGCGCCTGTTCGGCCGCTCTGGGCAGCTCCGCTATGGTGCGAAGCTTGGCGACCAGGCGGTCCATCTCTGGGCCTGGTCTCTCGTGAGATGTCACGTGGGAGCTCCGCGAGGGCTGGACGTCCAGCGCCGAAGAGCGCGGGTTTGTGGGCCTCAGCCCCCTTGTACGCGCTCCGCCCAGAACTGCGGCTAACATGGATCAAAAGCGGGCGTGGGATGGTCCGTCGGCGTCGCTCCGGGCATGGCCGCGGCGCTTGCCATGCCACTTGATATGTTTACATAGGTTATATTCCAGGCGCGCACCTTCGGATGCCCGGGACCGGGAGACGCTCGTGCTCCCATTGCTGCCGCGTGGAGTCCCGTCTTGCCTCGTTACCACTTCCACGTCGAAGACGGCCGTTCCTATCCCGACCCCGACGGCACGGAATTGGCCAGCGCGGAGGCGGCGCGGCACGAAGCCGTGAGGCTGGCTGGCCGCCTGCTCGAGGATCATGCCCGCGAGTTCTGGGACACTGGGCGCTGGTGGGTGAAGGTCACGGATGACGCCGGCCGGGTTCTGTTCCGGCTGGAATTGTCGGCTCACGACGAGACCGGCGACCGCGTCGCCGCAGCCTCGGCGGGATAGCCTCTGATGGTGGGGATTTTGCTCGTCGAGGACGAGGCGCCGGTCTGCATGTTGCTCACGGAGTGCCTGGCCGACGCCGGTTTCGAGGTCACCGACTGCCTGTGCGCCGAAGAGGCCGACGCGGGCCTGGTTGCTCTGGGGAGCAGCCTGCGCGTGCTCGTCACGGACATAAACGTCGGCGTCCGCGGCTGGGGTTTCGGGTTCGCCCGGCGCGCGCGCGAGGCCAACCCCGATCTTGCGGTGATCTACATCACGGGAGACTCAGAGGCCGACGTAGCCACCCAGGGGGTGGAGGGCTCGACCGTGCTCCCGAAGCCGTTCGTGCCGATCGAACTCGTCCGTGAGGTTCATCAGGCCGTCGCGCGGGCCCAGGTGCCCCGGGGTGCGCCGGCGGACTAGGCCGGCGGACGAGAGGGGGAGGGCCTTGGGGCTTCGCGGCCCCGGCGCGGGGGCGGGGGCTCCAGCGTGGCGGCCAGGCGCCATTCCGACGCCATCCACAGCCACTCGCGGGCCGACGGCCGGTCCGCGGTCTCGGCCGCCCGCAGCTCGCACTCCTCGGCTTTTGCGAGGCAGAAATCGCCATGCAGCATGCAAGCATTTAGCGCCGATGGCTGCGCGGCGCATTCACATTGGAGAACGCGTCGTGTTGGAGACCGGCCTGCGCGGGGCGGGCCGGTCCTCCGGTCTTAGACCGACTGCAACTGGCCGGCCGAGGTCTTGCCGCTGCGCGGGTCCTTCTCCAGTTCGAAGCTCACGCGCTGGCCTTCTTGCAGCGACTGCATGCCCGCGCGTTCCACGGCCGAAACGTGCACGAACACGTCGCTGCCGCCGTCTTCGGGCTGGATGAAGCCGTAACCCTTTTGGCCGTTGTACCACTTCACGGTGCCGGTCGTCATGGGGGAGTCCTTTCCGGACATCAGTTCTCGCGCCCGGAATGGGCTTTGAGATCAAATTATCGGAGAGGGTCGGACCTCATTTCCAACGGTGAAGCCAGGGCGACACGTGGGATGGCAGGCGAGCCAAAACGAGATTTGATTATCGGACGATGCGTGTTGGTCGTTCGATAGGCAAGGAATATCTGGAAATTTCTGACAGCATCCGGTGGGTGTGCTACCGTAAAGCATGAGAGTGACACAAGAACGCTCGGTGCTGAGCGTCGTTCGGCACAATGGTGGATGGGCCGTCGAGCTCGACGGCGAGCACTTCGCCCCTTCGAGCGACAAGGAAGTCTGCAAGGCCGCCGCCAACCGCCGTGCGCGGGAGATCCAGGACGGCGGCAAGGCCTGTCAGGTGCGCGTCGTAGGCGAGCACGGCTTCTTCGGTGCCGTATGAGAAGCGGCGCCCTTTCCCGTCTCTCCACCGCCGAGCGTTTTCGGCGTGAGATCGAAGCCGCCGAAGCCGATGGCGTGGCCCGCGGCGACATGCGGCTTCGCCTGACCCTCGGCGACATGAGCAAGCTCCGCCGTGACGGCAGCCTCGCAGTGTCGGACATCAGCTTCACGGGCGGCGTGATGCGCTTCCTCGGCGTCCACGTCGAGCAGGGCGGCTTCTCCGAGAGCTCGCTCGCGCGCTCCGCCGAGCCGGACTCCGACGCCAAGGCGGAAGGCTAGCAGCCGGTCCCAACGCGTGGCTGCTGAGCCGTCGCGAAAGTTGGTCGCTGGATCTGGGCGCGCCTAGGCCGGCTCGCCCGACACCATTCCGCGCCGCTTCCACGCTGGCCACAGGGTGTTCAGCGCCAGGCCGGCCAGCACCAGCACGGCGGCTGTGAGCTTCCAGGCGGTTAGCGGCTCGGCCAGCAGAATGGCGGACGCGCCCATGCCGAACACCGGCACGAGCAGCGACAGCGGCGCGATGGTCGTCGCCGGGTGACGGGCCAGCAGCCAGGCCCACACCGAATAGCCGAAGATGGTGTTGCCCACCGACTGCCAGAGCACGGCCCCCCAGGCGCCCGGCCCCGCGTCGGCGATCGCCCCGCTGACCGCCGGCCAGCCCTCGAATATCAGCGCGAGCGCGAAGAGCGGCGGCGCCGAGAAGATCGAGGCCCATACAACATAGGCCAGCATGTTCACCGGCCCTGCGGCGCGGGCCACCGTGTTGCCGCCGGCCCATGACAGCGCCGCCACCAGGATCAGGGCGATGCCGATCGGCGTCACCTCGGCGCTGGTGTGGGCCATCAGCCAGGCGAGGCCGGCCGCAGCCAGCGCGAGGGCCGCCAACTGGAAGCGCTGCACCCGTTCTCCGGCCAGCAGCATGGCGAAGCCGATCGTGAAGAAGGCCTGTGTCTGCACGACGAGGGAGGCCAGGCCCGGCGATATCCACTGGGTCATGGCGATGTAGAGCATGCCGAACTGGCCGACGCCGATCAGCACGCCGTAGGCCGCCAGGTTCCACAAGGGGACCTTCGGTCGCTTGAGGAAGAACACTGCCGGCAGGACCGCGAAAGTGAAGCGCAGCGCCGCGAAGGTCAGGGGCGGCAGCTCGGCCAACCCCCACTTGATGACCACGAAATTGGTCCCCCACACCGCCACCACCGCGAGCGCGAGCAGGGCGTGCAGCGGGGGCAGGGCAGGGCGGCTCATGCCCCGATATGGTCACAGCGTTGCTGTTTGTCGACCGCCGGTTGCGACCACGCGGCGGGCCGGATGAGCAAGAGTTCATGGGCGCCTGCGGCGCGTCCGTCGTAAAGCAGGGGCGGCCGGGCCACGCCGGCGGGATTCGGGGAGGACGGCGCTTGAGCCAGGCGATGCGGAAGGCGCGGGGTCGATCGAAGGCCGAGGCCAACGAGTTCGTCGAGATTCTGAAGACGATCGTCTGGGCGCTGTTGATCGCCCTCGTGCTCAGGGTCTTCCTGTTCCAGCCCTACACCATCCCCTCGGCCTCCATGGAGCCGAACCTCTACGAGGGCGACTACATCGTGGTCACCAAGTGGAGCTACGGCTACTCGCGCCACTCCGCCCCGTTCAGCCCCGCGCTGTTCGAAGGCCGGGTGCTGGGCCAGGAGCCGCAGCGTGGCGACGTCATCGTCTTCAAGACGCCGCGGGACAACCGCACCGACCTGGTCAAGCGGGTGATCGGCGTGCCGGGTGACCGCGTCCAGGTGAAGACCAGCGAGCTGTGGCTGAATGGTGAGCGCGTGCGCCGCACGGCCGTGGCGCCCAGCCGCTCGGACGATCCACGCTCCGACGGCGCGGTCAAGTTCCGCGAGACCCTGCCGGGCGGGCGCAGCTACGTGACCCAGGACTACGGCCCCGACGGCGGGCTGGACGACACCCCGCTGTTCGTGGTCCCCGAGGGCCACTACTTCATGATGGGCGACAACCGCGACAACTCCTCCGACAGCCGCGTGCCGCTGGAGGCGGGCGGCGTCGGCTACCTTCCGGCCGAGAACCTGGTCGGCCGCGCGCGCATTGTTCTGGTCTCCTGGAAGCCGGGCGCCTCGATCCTCAAGCCGTGGACCTGGCCCAACCTCAACACCAACCGCTTCATGCGGCTGCTCGACTAGTCGGCCTGCCGCTTCGTCGTCCCGGCCGCAGAGCGGCGGAGCGCCCGGACGCAGGGGACCGCCGCACGGCTCCCCACCTGTGTCTTGGATCCGCCTCGGGCGGCCCGGGATCACGGGCTTGTGGATCTTTGGCGCCGAGCGCTCCGCCCGCCCCCGGCTTGCCCCCGTCCGGCCCAGCGCGTAACGACACCCCGGTCCGCCCGCGGACTCACGCAGGGACCACCATGAGCGAGAACGTGCAGGCTGCGCAGACCCCCGGATCCGGCGCCGTGAACGAGATCGTCGAGATCATCAAGACGGTCGTCTATGCGCTGCTGATCGCGCTTTTCCTGCGCGTGCTGTTCTTTCAGCCCTTCACCATTCCGTCCGCCTCGATGGAGCCGAACCTCCTCGAGGGCGACTACATCATCGTGTCGAAGTTCAGCTACGGGTACTCGCGCCACTCCATCCCGTTCAGCCCGGGCCTGTTCGAGGGCCGCATCCTGGAGAAGTCGCCGCAGCGCGGCGACATCGTCGTCTTCAAGCTGCCGCGCGACGGGCGCACCGACTACGTCAAGCGCGTCATCGGACTGCCCGGCGACCGCGTCCAGATGCGCGACGGACTACTCTACCTCAATGGCGAGCAGGTGCGCCGCCAGGCCACGCTCACGGAGCGCCAGGTCTCGGAATACGGCGGCGAGCGCGACGTCACGCACTTCCGCGAAACCCTGCCCGGCGGCCGGTCCTTCATGACCAGCGACTTCGGCCCGGAACATGACCTCGACGACACCGAGGCCTATGTCGTGCCCGAGCGGCACTTCTTCATGATGGGCGACAACCGCGACAACTCCCTGGATAGCCGCGTGGCCGGCGGGGCGGGCGGCGTTGGGTTCGTCCCGGCCGAGAACCTGGTGGGCAAGGCGCAGATCATCCTGCTGTCCTGGCATTCCGGGGCGACCATCTTCAAGCCGTGGACCTGGGTCCTCGACGCGCGGCCCAGCCGCTTCTTTCACCCTCTGAAGTAGTCGATGAATACGCGAGAAGCTGCCGTCGCCGAGCTGGAACGGCGTGTCGGCTATGAATTCCACGACCGCGACCTGCTGGAGCGATCGCTGACTCACGCCAGCGTAGGCGACGGCGCCAAGTCCGTGCGCCACAACGAGCGGCTCGAGTTCCTGGGCGATCGGGTGCTCAACCTCTGCGCCGCCGAGCGGCTGATGGCCATGGACCCGGACGCCCGCGAGGGCGAGATGAGTCGGCTGCTGGCGAGCCTCGTGAACTATCATGCCTGCGCACGGGCGGCGAAGCGCTGCGGCCTGCCCGACGCCCTGCGCATGAGCGCCTCGGCCACCAAGGTCGGCGCCCGCACGTCTGACGCGGTGCTGGGCGACGCCTGCGAGGCGCTGATCGCCGCCCTCTACATCGATGGCGGGCTGGAGTGCGCCCGGGCCTTCTTCCTCAAGTTCTGGGAGGAGGAGTTCGCCCGCCTGGACGAGCCGCGCTCCAAGGATCCCAAGACCCAGCTCCAGGAGTGGGCCCAGGGGCGGGGCCTGCCGCTGCCCGCCTATGAGATTGTCGGCCGGCACGGGCCGGATCACGCGCCGTGCTTCACCGTTTCCGTTTTCGTGGAAGGCTTCGCACCCGAGCAGGGGGAGGGGCGCTCCCGACAGGACGCCGAGAAGGCCGCCGCCCAGCAGATGCTGCTGAAGCGGGAAGGGCCGGAACCGCAAGCGTCCGAAACCGAGAAAGGCGACCAGCAATGAGCCGGGCCGGATTCTGCGCCATCATCGGCGCTCCCAACGCGGGCAAGTCGACGCTCACCAACCGCCTGGTGGGGGCCAAGGTCTCTATCGTCACGCAGAAGGTGCAGACCACCCGCTTTCCGGTGCGTGGCGTGGCCATGGCGGGCGACGCCCAGATCGTGCTCGTCGACACGCCGGGCATCTTCCAGCCGCGCCGCCGGCTCGACCGGGCCATGGTCCGCTCCGCCTGGATGGGCGCGGAAGACGCTGACGCCGTGGTCCACTTGGTGGACGCGGTCGCCGAGCTCGCCGCCGGCACGCCCGAAGGCAAAGCCGCCGACCGCCGCGCCGTGCACGACGTCGAGACCATCGTGGCCGGCCTCAAGTCCTCGGGCCGCAAGGCTATCCTGGCGATCAACAAGATCGACCAGGTGAAACGCGACAACCTCCTGGCCCTGTCCCAGCGGTTGTTCGAGACCGGCGTCTACGACGAGGTCTTCATGATCTCCGCGGTCTCCGGCTCCGGCGTCGACGACCTCAAGGCGCGCATGGCCGAGCTGATGCCCGAGGGGCCGTTTCTCTACCCCGAGGACCAGACCGCCGACCTGCCGGCCCGCCTGCTCGCCGCCGAGATTACGCGCGAGAAGGTCTACCTCCGCGTTCACGAGGAGCTGCCCTACGCTGCCTCGGTCGAGACCACCAAGTTCGAGGAGCGACCGGACGGTTCGGCCCGCATTGAGCAGACCATCTATGTCGAGCGCGAGAGCCAGCGGCCGATCCTGCTCGGCAAGGGCGGTCAGACGCTGAAGTGGATCGGCCAGAAGTCGCGCGAGGAGCTCACCGTGATCCTCGATCGCCCGGTTCACCTCTTCCTGCACGTCCAGGTCGACGAGCGCTGGGCTGACAAGCGCGAGTTCTACGGCGACATGGGCCTCGACTACGACGTCTAGGCGCCGCCCGCGCGGGTGGTAAGTCAGGCGAGATGGAATTCGAGGACGACGCCTTCGTGCTCTCCGCCCGCGCCCATGGCGAGTCCGGGGCGATCGTCGAGCTGCTGACCCAGAGCCATGGGAAGTACGCCGCCCACGTGGCGGGCGGCGGCTCGCGCAAGATCAAGCCGTTCCTGCAGCCCGGCGCCCAGGTGATCGCCCGCTACCGCGCCCGGGTCTCCGACCAGCTGGGCTCCGCCAGCCTCGAGCCCGTGGGGGAGGGGCCCGCCGCCCTGTTCGACGACCGCCTGGCCCTGGCCGGCCTGCAGGCGGCCGCCGCGATCGCCGCGGGCGCGCTGCCGGAGCGCGAGCCGCATCCCGGCGCCTACCTGGCGTTCGAGGCGCTCACCGGCGCGCTGGCCGTGCCGGACATCTGGCCCGCGGTGTTCGTCCGCTTCGAGGCGGGCCTCCTCCAGGACCTTGGGTTCGGCCTCGACCTCTCCAAGTGCGCCGCCACCGGGACCCTCGACGACCTGATCTACGTCAGTCCGCGCACCGGCCGGGCCGTCTCCCGCGCTGCGGGCGAGCCCTACAAGGACCGGCTCCTGCCGCTGCCCACCTTCCTGCTCACGTCCCAGGCCAGGCTCGCCCCCGGCGACGTCAAGGCCGGCCTCGACATCACCGCCCACTTCCTCGAGGCCTTCATCTTCAACCCCCTTAACCGCCCCCTGCCGCCCGCCCGCCTATGGCTGGTGGACCGCCTGGCCGAGGCGGGGCGGCTCTAGGTCTTGGGCGAGACAAAGCGGATCGGGATCCGCACCCGCGCGCCGGTCACAGGCTTGCCTTCGACGGTGGTCGGTCGCATCGCGAACCGCTCCGACGGCTTTAGCTCGCCGTAGAGCTTCCGGGCCGCCGGAAACGGGCCAGGACGGTCGCTCGCAGGCCAGCTCCTGGTCGATCCGCAGGGGGCGCGCCGAGGTGGACCAGCGGGTTGAACCAGCCCGAGCCTGTCAAGCGATCGGTGTTCTGCTAAGAGCCCGGCCATGGCCCGGACGCACCAGACCGCGCAGCAACAGCAACGCCACGGCGTGGCGGTGTCTGCGCGCGTCTGTCCGGGAGCCTAGCGGCCCAAGCCACAGACCCCCAGACCTCGCTCCGGCGGGGTTTTTGCTGGCCGCGGCCCCGACCGAGCGCGCCTACAGGAGCGCACATGATCCCCGAAGCCGAGATCGAGCGCATCGGCCGCGCCGTCGAAGCCTGCACCCTGCCGAAGCCCGAGTGGACCCACGCGGCCCACTTCGCCGCCGCTGTCTGGCTGCTGGCCCAGCCGAGCCGCGACGCGCCGGCCGAGCTGCCCGGCCTGATCCGCGCCTACAACGAGGCCACGGGCGTGCCCAACACCGACACCGGCGGCTACCACGAGACCATCACCCAGGCCTCGCTGCGCGCCGCCCGCGCCGCCCTGGCCTGCCGGAGCCGCGAACAGGCCCTGGCCAGCCTGCTGGCCGGCCCCTGCGGCCGCTCCGACTGGCTCATGGCCTACTGGTCCCGCGAGCGGCTGTTCTCGGTCGCAGCCCGCCGCGCCTGGGTCGAGCCCGACCTTCAGCCGCTGCCGTTCTGACAATCACGCGGCGCGACGCCCGCGCGCATCGCCGCCGCCGCGCCGGCCCGCTATGACTGCGGGTCAACTCGAAGCGATTCTCTCCGCCCATGGCCCTAGACACCCCTCCGCGACCCGGCTCAGGCTCCGGCCCCGCCGACCGCATCATCGACGAGCCGCTGGCCGAGGCGCTGTCGCGGCGCTACCTGGCCTATGCGCTCAGCGTCATCACCGACCGCGCCCTGCCGGACGTCCGCGACGGCCTGAAGCCGGTGCAGCGCCGCGTGCTCTACGCCATGCGCGAGATGCGCCTGAACCCCGAGGCCGCGGCCCGCAAGTGCGCCAAGGTGGTGGGCGAGGTGATGGGCGGCTACCACCCGCACGGCGACCAGTCGATCTACGACACCCTGGTGCGCATGGCCCAGGACTTCGCCCAGCGCTATCCGCTGGTCGACGGCCAGGGCAACTTCGGCAACATCGACGGCGATAACCCCGCCGCCATGCGCTACACCGAGGCCAAGCTGACGGCCGCGGCCATGCTGCTGCTCGACGGCATCGACGAGGACGCCGTCGACTTCAAGCCGACCTACGACGGCGCCGACACCGAGCCGATGGTCCTGCCCACCGGCTTCCCCAACCTGCTGGCCAACGGCACCACCGGCATCGCGGTGGGCATGGCCACCTCGATCCCGCCGCACAACGCCGGCGAGCTGCTCGACGCCTGCCTCCTGCTGCTGGACGATCCGGAGGCCTCCACCGAGGCCCTGATGACCCACGTCCAGGGCCCCGACTTCCCCACCGGCGGCGTCATCGTCGAGCCCCGCGCGAGCCTGCTCGACACCTACGAGACCGGCCGCGGCGGGGTCCGCGTCCGCGCCCAGTGGGAGAAGGAGGACCTCGGCAAGGGGACCTACCAGATCGTCATCACCCAGGTGCCCTACCAGGTGAAGAAGGCCGACCTGGTCGAACAGCTGGCCCTCTTGATTGAGACCAAGAAGGCCCCGCTGCTGGGCGACGTGCGCGACGAGTCCGCCGAGGACGTCCGCCTGGTGCTCGAGCCCAAGAGCCGCAACGTCGAGCCCGAAGTGCTGATGGAGAGCCTGTTCAAGCTCTCCGACCTCGAGACCCGCTTCAGCGTCAACCTCAACGTCCTCGACGCCCGCGGCACCCCCGGCGTCATGAACCTGCGCCAGGCGCTGCGCGCCTTCCTCGACCACCGGCGGGAGGTGCTGGTCCGCCGGGCCCGCAATCGCCTGGCCAAGATCGAGGCCCGCCTCCACATCCTGGACGGCCTGGTCATCGCCTACCTCAACCTCGACGAGGTGATCCGCATCGTCCGCTACGAGGACGAGCCCAAGGCCAAGCTGATCGAGGCCTTTGCGCTGACCGAGATCCAGGCCGAGGCGATCCTCAACACCCGCCTGCGCCAGCTGGCCCGCCTGGAGGAGATGGAGCTCCGCCGCGAACACGCCGAGCTGTCGGAAGAGCGCGACGGCATCAACGCCATGCTGGCCTCCGAAAAGGCCCAGTGGAAGCTGGTCGGCCAGGGCCTGAAGGACACCAAGCGCCAGCTGGGCAAGCTCAACGACCGCCGCTCGATTTTCGCCGACGCGCCCCAGGTCGACGCCGAGGCCGCCATGGAGGCGATGATCGTGCGCGAGCCGATCACCGTCATCCTGTCCGAGCGCGGCTGGATCCGCGCCGCCAAGGGCCGCGTCGAGGACCCCTCGGAGCTGAAGTTCAAGGAGGGCGACAAGCTGGCCTTCCTGGTCCCGGCCGAGACCACCGACAAGCTGCTGATCTTCGCCTCCGACGGCCGCTTCTTCACGCTCGCCTGCCACAACCTGCCCGGCGCCCGCGGCCACGGCGAGCCGCTGCGCCTGATGATCGACCTCGACGACAAGGTGGCCATCCTCGACGTCTTCACCCACCGCCCGGGCGGCAAGCGGGTGATCGCCAGCAAGGAGGGCTACGGCTTCGTCCTGCCGGAGGACGAGGCCATCGCCTTCCGCCGGGCCGGCAAGCAGGTGCTCAACGTCAACAGCTCGAACGGCAAGAACGCCGCCCAGGTCAGCCTGCCGCTCACCGGCGACCACCTGGCCGTGGTGGGCGACAACGGCAAGATCCTGGTCTTCCCCGCCGACGAGCTGCCCGAAATGCCCCGCGGCAAGGGCGTCAAGCTGCAGGCCTACCGTGAAGGCGGCCTGCGCGACGCCCTGGTCTTCAACGCCGCCGACGGCGCCGCCTGGACCACCGCCGACGGCCGCACCCGCCAGTGGCCGGAATGGCGCGAATGGCTGGGCCGCAGGGCCGGGGCCGGCAAGCTCGCGCCCAGGGGCTTCCCGGCGACGAAGCGGTTCAGGCCGAGGTGATGAGGCGTTTCACTGAGGCGCCAATCCTAAGGACGAGGTCCGCTTCTGGTAGTGGGGTAGCTCAATCATAGTGTCGAGTGAGCGCCGCGGTCGTTGCGCTCACGAAGACCCATCTGGGTGGCCCTAGGAGCGCGTCGTGATGGAGGAATTGGCTGAAAAGCTGGCGGCGCATCTTCCCGACGAATTCTCGCGAAAGATGTTCGCGGCGACGATGGCGGCGGCGCGCGACCCTGTGAGCCCGCTTCGCCTCAGCTTCTTCTCGCTCGGCATCCGGGAGATGATGGGTCATCTCCTGCATTCGCTCGCGCCTGACGGCGAAATCCAGTCCTGCTCGTGGTTCGTGAAAGAATACGACCGACCGACACGGCGCCAGCGGGCAAAGTATGCTGTGCAGGGCGGATTCAGCGATGCGTCTCTGAAGGTGTTGGGACTCGACCCGTCCTCCCTTTATCGGCAACTCGCGCCGATGATCGAGGGCCTGAATAAGCACGTCCACGTGCGCGAGGACACGCTCGTCGATCCCAGCGAGGCCGCGCCACAAATTGAAGCGACGCTGCGCTACCTGTCCGAGTTGTTCGAAGCCATCGAAGGCTGTCGCCAGCGCGTCGCCTCAGCGGTGGAGGAAGCGATCCACAACGACACCGTGATGGAGCTGGTCACCACGGACACTGACTATCTCAATGTGCTGTCCTCCTCCCACTCAGTCGAAAGCGTGAGCATCGAGCGCATCAAGGCGATCCGCATTGATGCGGAATTCGTGTATTTCAACGTCACGGGCACCGTGGACGTCGAGTTCTATTGGGGACGCGGCGAGGACGGTGCCGCGTCCGACGAGAACTTCCCGTTCGGGGCCACGATGCAAGCCAGCGTCGATGATCTGGAGGACTTCTCAGAAGTCGAAGTCGGAATTGACGCCTCCGAATGGCACGCACGTTTCGAGTGTGACGAAGAACCTGACGACTACCCTGACAATTTGTGATGCGCGCTTAGCACCCCTGCCACGTGTATGTGCAAGCGGAGCATGGCCGTCGTGCGGGACCGACGCGGGGAACGAATGAAGCGAGCCTGAGCGAAAGGCCATCAAAGCGCGCCGGGAGCGAAATGCCTAAGCAGCGGTGATAAGCTTCACTTCCGACAGCAGCAGAGGCGAGAGCCCCAAGTTCTCGGGGGCCCTTCCGCGCAACCACTGTAGAGCGGCGGGCACGTCGAGATCCTTGCGAGCCGAGATGTCATTCAGCTTCATCGCGGTCACTCGCGACAAGCCCAGGGCGATAAAGCTGATCATTGTTTTGTCGGATGCCCCCACCTCTAGGTACAGTGGCACCGACGGGATGCTCGAAACCAAGTCCATCATGCCGGCGCTGTCGAGCGAATAGACCAACAAGGCGTGGTAGCAGCCGAAAAGGCGTACCGCCTGGAACCGGATGTCGGTCTCAATCAGGTTCAACGTCTCGCGGATGGTCGTCTGCGGCGGCTTCGCCTTGGGTCGTGCAATCTGCTCGTCGATGATCCGGGGAAGCGGCACGCCGCGCATCCATTTGAGCGCTAGCAGCGCATGGAAACGGTGAAGGTTTTTAGAGGTGTCGATCCCAAGTATGAGCTCGTGGCAACGTTCGAGAATGTCGGCGTAAGACTGGAACGCTTCGCTCTCCCGAGGATGGCTCGGGATGAGGGTTTTTGCGGCATCAACGCCCCGGCTGATCTGCGCTTGTAGATGCTCAAAGAGCCTTTGCTGTTTATGCGCGGAGATGTTGGGCGTCCGTCGTAGTATCTCTGCGGGTATCGTGACCATCGCTTCGGCCGTGCTCAGCGCGTCGGTCAGTGCCTTTGCCTCCGGAGCATCCTCCGCAATCCCAATCCGGCCGAGAGTCGTCGCTAGTGTTCCTCGCTTATGGTCTGAATAGAGCCTGCCGAACGCGGTCTCGAGATCGGGTTGGTCGCGACGCAGGGTGGCTACTTGGTCGGTGATCACCGTCACAAGCTGCTGCTCGCGCTCACGCACACTGGATTCAATGGCCGGCACGACGATGGAGTCCTTCGGACCGTCGAGCGGCTGCTTCTTCCACTTGGCGTAGTCGATCAGGAAGATGTTGCCCTGGAACTCCCGGCGGAGACGTCCAGCACGGCCGGACAAGTTCCAGAAGTCAGTGGATTCGAGAGGATTGCTCTGCCCCTTCTCAGGGGCGAACATAAAGATGTTCTTCGCCGGCAGGTTTACCCCTTGCAGCAGCGTGCTCGTGCAAACGAGGTAGTCCAGGTAGCCCGCGGAAACCGCTGCTTCCACGGCGCGGCGGAGCTGCGTCGGTATGTTGGAATAGTGGAACGCGATCCCCCGCTTTACGCATTCTACGAGGACATAGTTCGGGTGGACTGCTTCCTTCGCTAGCTCGGCCAAGGCGAGTTGTTCTTCGGTAGGCTCCCGGTGAGAGAAGAGATCTGCGAGTTGGATCGCGATCTTCTCCGCCTCAGCGGCGCCGTTCGCATAGACAATATTGGAGTGGCCCAAGCCAAGGCGTGCCGAAATGTGCACGAGCTTTTCCACCCGACCCGCAATCGTATGGTCGAGTTGAAGATTGACCACCTCGACAGGATCGGCGGTGCCGTCTCCGGTCGTGTTGATGATGATCCGCCCCTTCGTTGCGGAGTCGATCTTCACGATAAGAAAGTTCTGCGCGACGGTCGGTTCAACTGACGCAAACTTGACGACGTTCGGCAGGCCGAATAGTTGGCCGAAAACCTCAAGATTTCGGATGCTGGGGCTGGCGAAGAGAATTTGAATGGTGGGATTGCGGTAAATGAGGTCGTCGACGACCCATTGAAGCAGGACGCCACGCGCACCGTCAGCGATAGAATGGGCCTCATCGACGACAACCACATCAGCGCGGAAATCCGGGTGGCTGGTGAGCGCAACCTGAGTCCGCTCCTGCGTCATCACATAGATGGCTCGCTTCGGAAGCTTCGTTTCAGCTTCAAGCGGAATAGTGACAATGTCCGGCACGTCACCTTCGAAGCCTTGGAATTGAAGCGCCAAGTCTTCAGCCACCTGGGCGATCAAAGCGCGCGTCGGGACGAGGTAAACCACCGACTGCTCGCGATCCGAGCCGAAGAGCGAGGATAGGTAGTTTTGCAAAACGAACGACTTCCCCGCGGAAGTCGGTGCGGCCAAGGCGATCCGCTTCTTTGCGACTAACCCCTTCCAGAGGTCGTGTTGGAAGTCGGTGAGATGGATCGTCTTTTGGTTGACGATAATCTCGCGTCCGTCCGCTGAGACGATCTCTTCACTCGCCAAAGCGAGCGGAAGCGATGCCTGCGCCTTTTCGATTTCCGAACGTGTGGCGAAGGAGGCGAAGTTGCCGAGGCGTGCGAGAACGACGCGCAGCGCCTGATCCATGGGGATGGTTGCGGCACCCTGAAGTTCATAGGCGCATGTGGCAGCGCGGAACGCAGCCCTGCGGTGCTGCTGGTCGGAAGAACATGCGAGGATCGCGGCGGCTCGAATGAGCTTCACTGCATCATCGGAAGACACCTCTGCGCCCTCTGCAAGACCGAGATCCTTACGCAGCCACGCTAGTTCAATGCGGCGGGTCGCTTGATGAAAGCCGGCATTGGCCCAGACCTTATCCGAGAGTTCTTGGATCATGGCTTCCAACCAATTTTGGCCTGGAACACGTCCCGCATGTCCTGCACCGACGGGACGGGGAAGAGGAAAATCTCGATGGGATGATCGGCGAGTTTCGCTTTCTTAAGCGCAGTCGCCAACTTCGGGGCCAAGTCCTTGAGCTTCGCTTCGGCGAGCTTCGCGAAAGCTTCCTCGGGCTTCTCTGACCTGTCAGACGCCATGGCGTCGAAACCGTCGAAGTTGAATCCGATGAGACACGTCGTAACGTCGTGCCGCTCGTTGTACGCGTCGTCGTAGGGGTCGAGAAATTTGAGGAGCGCGCTCTTCGACGTGGGGTCCAGGCCAGCGAAACTGATGTTGCGTTGAACGAGCTCGATCTCGTGCTTGAGTTTCTGCGGCTCAAGCGCTTCGGTGATCGAGGTAATGGCTGCGCCGATCGCGTCGCCGACATCAGCGTAAAGCTTTGACTCGCCCCAGAACATAAGCAGCCGGCCTTGATCTGGCACGTACCGCACATGGATGCCGTCCGAGCCATGGACGGGCATTTCGCGGTTCGTCTTGAGCGACATCTTCGCGACGAGTTGCGGAGCTTCAAGCATCCATTCGGTGAGAAGGTAAAGCAGTAGCTCGCCCGCTTCACCATTCCTGTTGGTTGCCTCGTTGGCACGCTTGAAGAGCGCCTTCGCTCGCTCCGAAAGCTCCAGGTATCTGAACTTGAACTCGTCTAGGTTCCCTGGTGCGAAGAGCGCGTCGACCTCAGCGATCTCAGAGCGCGGTAGCGCGAACGGAATCATGAAATGAACGATGGCGTCGATGAGTTCGTGAACCGTGGCCTTTCCCTGGCGGAGCGCCGGGAAATGTAGGCGAAGAACAGCCTTGTCGCACTCGCACGAGACCGTGTGCTCCAGAGTGCGAACACGCGGCAAGAGCTTGGAATAATCACCCCTGAGTGCGGCCAGAGCCACCTCAAGATTCGATGCTTCATCCCATGTGACGTCGCTTTCCGACACTTCGTCTTTCATCTCAATGGTTCATAGTTCGTGATTCAACTGCAACCATGAGCGAATATCAACCAGCGGTCGCGTGCAACGGCATTCACATCAAGGGCGAGTTGGGCTGTGTGAATCAGCGGAGCGGGCGAGAACAGTAAGTACCGAGCAAATCGGTAGGCTGTCTCTATGGGCGCGCAGCAACTTCTCGCGCGACCAATCGGTTAGAGATAAGAAGGAGGGCTGGCGAGTTCATGGGCTGGAGCGCCAGATCTCGAGTTTACCTCGGAAGATTGGTGGGGCAGGTGTCCATTCTCCGCTCTAGGCTCAAACTCTCCTTCTGGCGCATGGCCCCTCACAACGGCGCCTCTCCCGCCCGCTCCCTGACCACCTCCGCCGCCTCCTTATCTTCCCTTAACCCCACGAAGCTCGCGTGGCGGATCATGCCGCTCGCGGTCCACTCCTGGAACTCCGCCTGGGCGACCAGCTCGGGGCGCACCCAGTGGACCTCGTCGGTCTTGCGCGGGCTCTCCAGGGCGAAGGGGCTCTTGGGCGTAGCCAGCGGCTGCAGGCGCTTCAGCAGGCCCGGCGTCCTGGCGAAGCCCCGCTCCAGGCTGCCCACGTAGCGCAGCTTGCCGGCCTCGTGGACGCCCACCAGCAGGCCCTTGAAGTGGCGGCCGGGCTCCTGGGTCCAGCCGCCGATGACGAACTCCTGGGCCAGGCGGCACTTGGCCTTCACCCAGGCCTCGGCGCGCCCGGCCACATAGCGGCTGTCCCGGCGCTTGGAGACGATGCCCTCCAGCCCCAGCCGGCAGGCGGCGGCCAGCAGGGCGGGTCCCCCGCCGGGCGGAAGCGGCTCCACGGTGCGGATGCGGGCTGACGGCGCGTCGGCCATCACCTCGGTTAGGATGGCTTTGCGATCCTTCAGCTGGAAGGTGCGCAGGTCGGTGTCGCCGCGCCACAGGAGGTCGAAGGCGAAGAACACCAGGGGCGCGGTCTGCCGCCGGCCGATCGCGGCGCGCAGGCCTGAGAAGGTCGGCTGGCCGGTGGGGTCCAGGAAGCACAGCTCGCCGTCCAGCACGCCCTCGAAGCCCAGCTCGGCGGCGTCCTCGGCCAGCTCCGGCAGCTGGTGAGTCCAGTCGTGGCCGTTGCGGGTGAACACCTGGGCCTCGCCGCGCTCGACGCGCAGCTGCATGCGGTAGCCGTCCAGCTTCACCTCGTGCAGCCAGGCCGGGCCGACCGGCGGCTCCGCCACCAGCCGGGGGTGCTGGAAGTCGAGGAAGCGCGGCATCGGCTGGGCCACGTACTGCCGCTTGGACGGCGGCAGGGCGTCTCGCGGTCGGGCGGGCAGCGGAACCTCCGAACAGGGAACTGGCGGGCTCTGTGCGGAGTCGAGTCGGTCCAAGCCGCCCCGGTTCCATCGCCCGGCTCGCCAGAGAGGACGCCCATGACCCCCGACCACGCCGCCCACGACACGCTCGGCCACGAACAGCGCCTGGCCGCCGCCCTGGGCGCCCTGGTCCGCCAGGCCGACCTGGCCCGCTACCGCGACGAGCTCGGCCACCCGCTGGAGAACAACCAGGCCTTCCGCCACGCCCAGGCGATCGTCGAGGAGTTCGGCGTCACCCACGAGGACATCTGCCAGGTGCTCGGCGACTGCGCCGACGACCCCGCCGCCGGCGCCCGCGCGCTGACGGCCCGCGGCACGGCCCAGACCGCCGCCAAGTCCACCGACACCCCGCCCGAATACCGCACCTGGACCACCGGCCCCTGAGACCTGGCCCCTGAAACCCGGCCCCTGAAACCCGGCCCCTGAGCCGGCGCCAGCTCCGCCGTCGTTCAGGGCCCGTTCAAGCGCGGTGCGACAAGTTGTCAGCCAAGGTCGCGGCCCTCTCGTCGTGACCCCTCGGAGAGACACCCTGCTCGACACGCCCACCCCAGCGACTCATCGCCCGGCCCAGGCGCGCTTCGGCGCTCCGGAGGCCGCCCCCGACCTGCCGGCCGCCCTGCGCCAGGTGTCGGCGGAGCTGGCGGCGGTCTGCGCCCACCGGCTGCGGAGCGATGACGGCCACGGCCCCGCCGCCGCGCGCATCGGCCGGCCGGGGCAGGGGACCCGGGGCGGCCGCCCGGGGCGGCGCCCGCGCTTCTCCCGTTCGCAGGCCGAGCCGCACCGCCGGCGCGGCGAGGCGGCCAGCACCCACGGCCAGCTGGTCTATGCGGTCGGCGACCTGCACGGCCGCTACGACCTCCTCGTCGAGCTGCTGGCCAAGATCAGCGACGACAGCGCCCGCCACGCCGCCGGCCGCCAGCCGGTGCTGGTGATGTTGGGCGATTATGTGGACCGCGGGCCGGACGCCGCGCGGGTGCTCGAGGCCCTGGTCTGGCTGCGCCGCAACGCCGACTGGGCGCTGGTGACGCTGAAGGGCAACCACGAGCAGGCCCTGCTGCGCTTCCTCGAGGCCCCACGCCTGGGCGGGCCATGGCTGAGCTTCGGCGGCGACGCCACCCTGCAGTCCTACGGCGTCGAGCCGCCGCGGCCGGACCACGGCGTGGCCGACCTCGACCGCGCCCGCGACGACCTGCTGGCGGCCATGCCGGCCGCCCACCTGCGCCTGCTGCAGACCCTGGAGCTGATGGCCACGGTGGGCGACTACGCCTTCGTCCATGCGGGCGTGGCGCCCGGCGCGGCCCTGGCCGACCAGCAGGAGGCCGACCTGCTGTGGATTCGCGAGGAGTTCCTGGAGAGCCGCGCGCCCTCGGCCCACGTCATCGTCCACGGCCACACCCGCACCGGCGTCACGCCCGCCGTGCTGCCGCACCGGATCGGCCTCGACACCGGCGCCTATGAGACCGGCGTGCTCAGCGCCGCGCGCCTGGACGGCGCCGAGGTGGCGGTGCTGCAGGTGGGCGCGATCCCAATTCCTGCGCCGCCGCCCGAGCCGGAGCCCGCGCCCGCGCCGCGCGGCTGGTCGCCGGTCGCCCATCCCACCGACTTCACCCGCGGCCTGGGCTACGAGACCTGAGGGCGGGGAAGAAAAAACCACTCAGAGTTTGACGGCGGCGGGTTCTCGTGTTCTTCTTTTGTTCATGCCCGCGCCGGAGCCCATCGCCGAAGACCGCCACGGCCGCATCCTGGCCGAGCTGGCCGGGATGAGCCTGGAGCTGGCCCGCGACCTGCAGGCCCGCGCGCTGGCCGCCGAGACTTCGGAAGAGGCCGCGCGGCTCTCCACCGCCTTCCACCGCATCAGCCGCGGCCTGCGCCAGACGCTGGCCCTGGAGCTGAAGGTGGCGCGCTTCCGCCAGGACCTGGCCCGCGCGGCCGCGGACGACGAGGCGCGCGCCGCCCAGGCCCGCGCCGACGCCGCCCCGCCCGACCCTCAGGCGTTCGGCGGCGTGCTGTGGAAGCGTCGCAACGACGTGGCCTTCGAGGTCGAGAAGCTGATCTACAGCGAGGCCGAGGGCGAGTTCGACGAGGCTCGGATCGAGGCCAACCAGGTTCGCCTGAACAACTGGCTGGCGGTGGTCTCCGAACGGCCGGGCTTCGCCGACGAAGACTTCGACGACCAGGTCATCGAGGCCTGCCGCGCCATCGGCTTCGATCCCGGCCGCCTCTACATCTTTGACGACGAAGAGGGGGAGGGCGGCGACGCGCCGCCCGGCCTGGAGGCCGCGCCGCCCGAGGGGGCGACGGCCGGGTCGCCGGACTCCAGCTGAGCCCGCCCGGCCCGCGCGGCCGGTTACGCTAGAGCCGCACCTCGGCGATCTTGCCGTCGTAGTCCTTCTTCGGATCGCGGCCCATCATCACCTTGAGGCCGGCGAAGGCGCTGCTCTCGTTCAACCAGATCTTGGCGTACTCGGGCTCGAAGCGCAGCAGCTGCAGCTTCGGGTCGCGCTTGCCGTCCTGGTACCAGGCGGCGACGTACGGATTCCACAGCTTGTCGATCATCGCCGGGTCGTTGTCGGCGATCAACTCGCCCTCGACCGTGGCGAAGAGGTCGTGGCCCTTGTCGGCGAAGTGCATCAGGGCCGTGTGGCGGGCGCCGGTCGCCTCCACCAGGTCGGTCTCGATCGAGCTGAAGATCCAGATCACGCCGGGCGCGGCCTCGTCGTCGACCAGGGCGGTCATCGGCTGGGACAGGCCGTCCTCCACGCCCACCAGCCCCAGCATCACCGTGCGGTCGCTCTTCAGCTGCTTCCAGAAGCGCTCGGTCAGGTCGGCGGGCGTAGGCATGGCGGTATTCCCTATCTTTTGTGAGATAGATAAACCGCTGGGGCTTTAGGGCGTTCCCGCCGCCCGGCGGCTCAGTGGCCGGCGCCGGCCTTCTTCTTCCGCTTCGGCAGGACGTGCAGGACGCCGGCGATGATCCCGCCGACCACCAGCCCCACCACCGCCGAGCCCAGGGCGAAGGTGGCCCAGCCGGCCGCCGCGCCCACGCTGGGCAGGGTCTCGGCCGCATGCTGCGCGCCCTCGATCCAGTGCGGGATCGGCGTCAGGTGGAAGTGCTCCAGGCCGTGGACGATGATCCCGCCGCCGACCCACAGCATGGCCGCGGTGCCCACCTTGCTGAGCGTGGTCATCACCACCGGCATGCCCTTGACCAAGCCCCGGCCGAGGCCCGCCGTCGCCGGCCGCTGGGTGAGGTGCAGGCCGATGTCGTCCATCTTCACGATCAGCGCCACGACGCCGTACACCGCCACCGTGATGCCGATGGCGACCACGGCCAGGGCGCCGGCCTGCAGCGCCAGCGGCTCCTCGGCCACCTCGGCGAGCGCGATGGCCATGATCTCCGCCGACAGGATCAGGTCGGTGCGGATGGCGCCCGCGATCTTCTGCTTCTCCAGCTCCTGCGAGGACAGCGCCAGCTCCTCGGGGTGGTCCGAGGCCTCGTGCCGGTGGAAGACCGCCTCGATGATCTTCTCGGTGGCCTCGAAGCACAGGTAGGCCCCGCCGGCCATCAGCAGCGGCGTCACCGCCCACGGCGCGAACGCCGCCAGCAGCAGGGCGCCGGGCAGCAGGATGACGAACTTGTTGAACAGGCTGCCCCGGGCGATCTTGGCCACGATCGGCAGCTCGCGCTCCGGCGAGAAGCCCATGGCGTAGCCCGGCGTCACCGCCGTGTCGTCGACCACCACGCCTACGGCCTTGGTGCCAGCCTTGCCGGCCGCGGCGCCCACGTCGTCCAGGCTGGCGGCGGCGATCTTGGCGATGCCCGCCACGTCATCGAGCAGGGCGACTAGGCCGGACGCCATTCGGGAACCTCGCGTGCTGCTGGCGCGCACGGCGCCTGGGCGGCCTCGTTACGGGCAACCCGCGGCGGCTGTAAAGCGGCCTGCCGCTGCGAGGTTCCGGAACTGCCGATTGCGGCGCAGGTTGGTGGACATTGAGGGCTGGAGAGCACGAGGATGATCATACGCAGCACCTTGCTGGCGCTGGCCGCCAGCGTGGCCCTGGCCGCCGCACCGGCCGCCGCGCAGCCCGGCCGCGCCTTGCCCCCGCAGCAGGCGAGCCTGCTCGCCCAGGCCGGCGGCGCCTACGGCGGCCCGGTGCAGGCCTATGTGACTGAGGTCGGAGACCGGGTCGCGCGCTCGGCAGGCCGCCAGGGCTGCACGTTCACCGTGGTGAACTCCGACACGGTCAACGCCTTCGCGGCGCCGCCGGGCTGCTACGTCTACGTCACCCGCGGCCTGCTCGCGATCCTCAACAGCGAGGACGAGCTGGCCGCGGTGCTCGGCCACGAGGTGGCCCACGTCGCTGCCAACCACTCCGGCCGCCGCCAGCAGCGCTCCATGTTCACTGGCCTGGGCGCCCTGGCGCTGGGCGTCCTGACCGGCTCGGGCGAGGTCGCCCAGATCGCCGGACGGGTCGGGCAGCTCAACGTCCTGAGCTATTCCCGCGGCCAGGAGTTCGAAGCCGACAGTCTTGGCCTCCGCTACCTGGTCCAGGCCGGCTACGCGCCGCATTCCCTGGTGGACCTGCTCTCCGCCTTGCAGGCCGAGGACCGACTGGAGGCCAGGCTGCGGGGCGCCGAGCCCGCGACCACCACGCCGGTCTGGGGCCGCACCCACCCGCTGACCGCCGACCGCATCGCCAGGGCCAGTCAACTCGCCCGCCAGGCCGGTCCGCCGGACCTGCCGGAGCGCAAGGACCCCTTCTTGGCCGCAATCGATGGCCTGGTCTACGGCGACGACCCGTCCCAGGGATTCGTCCAGGGCCGACGCTTCGCGCACCCGGCGATGGGGATCGCGTTCGAGGTTCCACCCGGCTTCACCGCAACCAACAGCCCGACCGCCGTGCGCATCGCCGGGCCTCAGGGGCTGGCCGCCGAGTTCACCACCGGGCGCATGGGGCAGGCCGGGCTGGAGGCCTATGCTGAGGACGTGCTTCGCGCGGCCGCCGGTCAGACACCCCTGCAGGCGGGCCCTGCCGAGCGCACGCGCATCAACGGCGTCGACGCGGTTGTCGTTCGCGCGCTGGCCAGCACCCGCTCCGGCCCGGTGGAGGTGACCGTGGCCGCCTATCGTCCGGAGAGCGGCCAGGCCTTCCACTTCCTCATGCTGGCGCCTGCCGGCCGCAGCGATGCCTTCGACCCGATGATCGGCGGGTTCCGGAGGCTCTCGCCGACCGAGGCGCGCACGTTGCGAGGCCAGCGCATCGAGGTGACCACCGTCCGGCCGGGCGAGACGGTCCGGACGCTGGCGGAGCGGATGGCGTTCGAGGATCTTCGACAGGAGCGGTTCGAGCTGCTCAACGGCCTGGAGCCGGGCGATCCGCTTCCACCGGGAGCCAGAGTGAAGCTGGTCACCGAGAGCCGCCGTTGACCCTCGGGCGCCGTTCGGCCGGCCGCATTGCGGGCCTGAAACGCAAGCGTGCTTGCGAAGGCGCCGCGCCGCCCTAAGCTCCGCGAAAACATCCGTTTGGGGGGATATCCAGATGCTTCGCCACAACCGCCTGGCCGCGGCGATGACCGCAGTCGCTCTGGCGCTCGCGCCGGCCTCGACTAGCTGGGCCCAAAGCGGCAAGGCGCCCGCGTCGTCTGCAGCACTGACGCCGGCCTCAAGTCCGGAAGCGCTGGGCTTCGACAGCCAGCGGCTCGCCCGCCTCGACGCCTACATGGCGAAGGTGGTGGCCGACGGCCGGGTCGCCGGCATGACCACCTTGCTGGCGCGTCACGGCAAGATCGTCTCGTACAAGACGTATGGAAAGAAGAGCCTCGCGACGGGCGAGCCGATGACCCGCGACACCATCTTCCGCATCTACTCCATGACGAAGCCGATCACCGGCGTGGCCATGATGATCCTCTTCGAGGAGGGCAAGTGGCGGCTCGATGACCCGGTTACCCGCTACGTGCCGGAGTTCAAGAACCTCAAGGTGGTTAAGAGCGTCGACGGTAACGGTCGCATGGTGCTCGAGGACATGAAGCGCCCGCCAACCATGCGCGAAATCATGAGCCACACTGCGGGCTTCGGCTACGGCCTGCAGGACGAGCACCCGGTGGACAAGCTCTATCGGGAGAAGGCGGTGCTCGGCGCCAGTGGTCTGCAGGACATGATCCGCCGGACCGCCGAGATCCCGCTAGTCTTCCAGCCGGGGACCGACTGGCGCTACTCCTCGTCCGTCGACATCCAGGGCTACATCGTCGAGAAGCTGTCAGGCCAGCCGCTCGGCCAGTTCATGCAGCAGCGCATCTTCCAGCCGCTGAAGATGACGGACACGGCCTTCTACGTGCCGCCCGCCAAGGCTTCTCGCCTGGCGGCCGTCTACATGGGCAACCGTGACACCGGCAAGATCGAGGAAGCCAAGCGCATCTTCGGCAACGACATGCCGACCTACCTCTCGCCGCCCAACATGGAGTCAGGCGGTGGCGGCCTGGCGGGCACCACCATGGATTACGCACGGTTCGCCCAGATGATCGCCAATGGCGGCGAACTGGACGGGGTGCGCATCCTGTCACCTGCGTCGGTAGAGCTGATGGGCGCCAACGCGATCCCGAAGAACGTGCTGGTGAACTCCAACGGGACAACTGGCGCGCGCTTCAATGAGGCGGTGGGCTTCGGCCTCGACTTTATGGTGGTCAACGACCCGCGCGCGGCGGGGACGCTTGAAGGCAAGGGAAGCATGAGCTGGGGCGGCGCGGCTGGCACCTGGTTCTGGGTCGACCCGACTAACAACCTGATCTTCGTGGGCATGGTCCAGCGGCTGGGCGGCACCGGCGGCGACGACTTGGGAGCCATGGCGCGTACGCTCACCTACCAGGCGCTCACCCACCCGGAGAAGTAGGGACTCTCGGGGCGCATGCTTGACATCAGGGGGTCCGCATGCGCCCTTCCGCGCCTCTCAAATCAGGCGATTTCCCCGAGCTATGCACGCCTATCGCACCCATACCTGCGGCCAGCTTCGCGCCGCCGATGAAGGCAAGACCGTCCGCCTGTCCGGCTGGATCCATCGCAAGCGCGACCACGGGGGGCTGATCTTCATCGACCTGCGCGATCACTACGGCATGACTCAGCTCGTGCTGGCTCCGTCCACGCCGGGTTTCTCGATCGTCGAGCACCTGCGCGCCGAGAGCGTGATCCGGCTGGATGGCGAGGTGGTGAAACGTTCGGCCGAGACGGTGAACCCGAACCTGCCGACCGGAGAAGTCGAGGTGCGGGTTAGCGAGGTGGTGGTGCTGTCCGCGGCCGCCGAGCTGCCACTGCCGGTGTTCGGCGAGCCCGAGTACCCAGAAGAGATCCGTCTCAAGAACCGGTTCCTGGACCTCCGGCGAGAGACCCTGCATCGCAACATCGTGCTGCGCTCCAAGGTTATCCAGTCGATCCGAAATCGGATGATCGGTCAGGGCTTCCTGGAGTACCAGACGCCGATCCTGACCGCTTCCTCGCCGGAAGGCGCCCGCGACTTTCTGGTGCCGTCCAGGCTGCACCCGTCGAAGTTCTATGCGCTTCCGCAGGCGCCGCAGCAGTTCAAGCAGCTGCTGATGGTCGCCGGGTTCGACCGTTACTTCCAGATCGCGCCCTGCTTCAGGGACGAGGACCTCCGCGCCGACCGCAGCCTCGAGTTCTATCAGCTCGACGTGGAGATGAGTTTCGTCACCCAGGAGGACGTCTTCGCCGCTATCGAACCGGTGATGCACGGCGTCTTTGAGGAGTTCGCGAACGGCAAGCCGGTCACGCCGTACCCTTTCCCGCGCATCCCCTACCGGGACGCGATCGCCCGGTACGGCTCCGACAAGCCGGACCTGCGCAACCCGCTGGTGATGCAGGACGTGTCGGACCACTTCCGCGGCGGCGGCTTCGGCCTGTTCGCCCGCATCCTTGAGGACGCCAAGAACGCCGTCTGGGCGATCCCCGGCCCGAAGGGCGGCAGCCGCGCCTTCTGCGACCGGATGAACAGCTGGGCCCAGGGGGAGGGGCAGCCGGGGCTGGGCTACATTTTCTGGAGCGAGGACCAGGGCGCTTGGGGCGGTCCGATCGCCAAGAACCTTGGCGCCGAGAAGACTGATGCGGTGATGGCTCAGCTCGGCCTCGGCAAGGGCGACGCCGCCTTCTTCGTCGCGGGCGATCCGAAGGGTTTCTACAAGTTCGCGGGCTCCGCGCGTACCAAGGTGGGTACGGACCTTGGTTTGATCGACGAGAACCGCTTCGAGTTCGTGTGGATCGTCGACTTCCCGATGTTCGAGTGGAACGAGGAGGAGAAGCGGGTCGACTTCTCGCACAACCCGTTCTCGATGCCGCAAGGCGAGCTGGAGGCCTTGAACACCAAGGACCCGCTCGACATCCTGGCGTACCAGTACGACATCGTCTGCAACGGCTACGAGCTGTGCTCTGGCGCGATCCGGAACCACCTGCCCGAGATCATGGTCCGGGCATTCGAGATCGCCGGCTATGGCCCCGACACCGTCGAGGAACAGTTTGGCGGCATGCTGAACGCCTTCCGTCACGGGGCGCCGCCGCACGGCGGCCTCGCCCCGGGGGTCGATCGGATCGTCATGCTGCTGGCGGGCGAAACCGCGATCCGGGAGGTGATCGCCTTCCCGCTCAACCAGCAGGGTCAGGACCTGCTGATGAACGCGCCATCGGAAGTCGCGGACAAGCAGCTCAAGGAGCTGCATGTCCGGCTGGCTCCGCCGATCAAAGCCTAGTCATTCGAGACGATGTAGCGCGGGGCCGGGGGAGGGGCTGGCGGCGCTGGCGGCTTCGCGTGCCGGGCCGCCCGGTGCATGATGACCCGGATTCCATGGCAGCTCTTGGCAACCAGGCCTGCCGGGAGTCGGGTGCGAGAGTCTCCGCAGGCCTGGTCGATCTGTTCCTGGTTCAGGCCCCGGGCTTTCGAGAGGTCCGCGCCACCAATCATGGTCTTGGTGAGGTCGGCATCGCGGAAATCCGCGCCGTCGAAGGCCGCGGCGTGCAGCACGGCTCCGGTCAGGTCGGCGCTGCGGAACGAGGCGCGGTTGAACCGTCCGGCCGAGAGGACGGCTCCGAGCAACTCGGCGTCCCGGAAATCAGCGCCCTGCGCGTCCGTTCGGCTGAGGTTTGCGCCGTTCAGCTCGGCCGAGCGCAACACGGCCCCCTGAAGGTTCGCACGGGAGAAGTTGCCGCCCGTGATCGACGCGTCGGTAAGGTTCGCCCGGCTCAAGTCCGCATCGCCAAACATCCCGCCCTGCATCTCGACGGAGCGGAGGGAGGCGCTGACGAGGATGGCATTCTGGAAGTTCGCGCCGGTCGCCTGCGCGTCGGACAGGTCGGCCCGTGTCAGGTTGGCCCTGCCGAAGCTGACGCCGTCCGCAGCGGTTGAGCGGAGCTTCGCATTGGAGAGGTTGGCGTTGGTGAACACGGCGCCGGCCATCGAGGCGTCGGAAAGGTCCGCTCGCGACAGGTCGGCCCCGCTGAAGACGGAGGCGTGGAAGCGCGCATTGCGCAGGTTGGCCCCGACCAGCGCCGCGCCTGAGAAGTTTGCGCCGACGATCCGGGCGCCTTCCATGTTCCGGCCGGAGAGCTCGCACTTGACGCAGGAGCCGCCGAAGGAATTCACCTTGGCCACTTCCTTGTCACCGAACGCCAGGGCGCACGCGGCAGCCGGGACGGCCAGCGCGGCGGCGGTGGCGATCAGCAGGGCGGACAGGCGGCTCATTAGGCGGAGAGATCCTTGCGGCGACCGTCGCATCTGAGCCGATCGACCCATCCGCGCCACTTAATTCGCGGTAATTCTTAGAGGATTAGCCGCCGCCTTGATCCTCGCCGAGGCGACTCGCGCGGGCTCCGCAGGTTTCGCAGATCATCGCCTGCCCCTTGCGCACCACGGCGATGTCGCCGCACGCCGCGCACACGTCGGCCGCTTCCCGGACCCCGCCGCCCAGCCGGCTGGCCGTCGGCAGGAACACCAAATTGTCCGGGGCCGCGCCGCGGGAGAAGCCGCGCGAGATGAACCGCGAGGCGGGCTGCGGTTCCTCCACCGAGGTGGCGTCGGCCTTGCCGTGCCCCAATCCGTCGGCGTTCAGCGCCCCCGGGTCGTCGCTCGCGAGGTCATGACGAGCGAGGTACGAGACGCCCAACTCGCGGAAGATGTAGTCGAGGATGGACGTCGCGGATTTGACCGTGTCGTTGCCGGTGACCGGCCCCGCCGGCTCAAATCGGGTGAAGACGAACGCGTCGACGAACTCGTCCAGCGGCACGCCGTATTGCAGACCGATCGAGATCGCGATGGCGAAGTTGTTCATCAACGATCGGAAGGCGGCGCCTTCCTTATGCATGTCGATGAAGATCTCGCCGAGCTCGCCGTCGTCGTATTCGCCGGTGTGCAGGTAGACCTTGTGGCCACCGACGGCGGCCTTCTGGATGTAACCCTTGCGCCGGTCGGGCAACTTGCGCCGCACCCGCTCGCGCTCCACCACACGCTCGACGATCCGCTCGCCGAGCGGGGGCGCCGCGTCGCGCGGAGCGCGCGGCTCGGACAAGACCGGGATCTTGAGCGCCAGGTCGGCGGGCGCGGTCGCGCGCCGCACCCGGACGGGCAGATTGCCTGCGAGCGCCGCCTGCACATCGGCGACGGTGGCCGACCAGGGCAATATCCGTTCCACCAACGGCGCGGCGGCGAGCGTCGGCTCCAGGGCGCTCAGCATCGCCAGCCGCGGCGCCTCGCCCAGCTCGTCCGCCGTTCGGAACACCCGCCGTTGCGCTTCCGTCAGGAATGCGGCGTCGGCAAGCGTTTCGGCGCCCAGCGCATGGGCCTGGGCTATGGCTATTTCTGGAGGCGAAAAGCCGGCCAGCGCCAGTACATCAAGGCGCGGATCTGCCAGCTGGGAGGAGGTGGCGCCCAGCACGTCGCGGACGAAACCTTCTCCGACGACCGCGGGAACGAAGGCATGTTCCAGGCGGCTAACGAAGGGCAGGGCGGCCTCGGCGGCGGCGATCTCGTGCTCGGTGAAGCCGCGGCCGGCCAAGACCTTGTGGTCGAGTGCGGGCGATGCCGAGAGGTCGCCGGTGCCCAGCAGCACCGCCCGAGCTTCCCCAAGGTCCACGCCCATCGTGGTCAGGCCGCGCAGGACCGCATCCGAGATCATGCGCAGCGGCTCGGCGTCGGCAGTCTGCGCCATCGAGACGCTGGCCGCCAACGGACCGCCGTCGAGCCGGCCCCCGCCCAGGCGAAGCGAGAGCTCGGCGTCGTGGAACAGCGCCAGCCCGCCCTCCAGCGACACGCCGGCGTCCTCGAGCGCCTTGGCGGCGGCAAGGTAGAGTTCGCGCGCGGTCTCCCGGCCTTCCGGACTGTCGTAGTCGAGGCCGTGCGCAGCGAGCCAGTCCGCCAGGCCAGCCAGGCCGATGAACCCGGGACCGTCGGCCGCGGCCGCGACGGCCTGGCCCGCCAGCCGAACCGCGCTCTCGAAGCCTTCGATGTCGAACGCCTCGTCGGTCCACAGCGCCATCAGGTTTATGCCGGCGCGAACAGCCGCCGCCTGGGCGGCGACCTGCTCGGCGGCGGCGATATTGGGACCCACTGCAATGGCGCCGGTGGACCAGGCGGCGAGCGCCAGTTCCCGGCCAAGTTCGCCCTTCAGGTCCCGCTTCGAGGCGCCGACGGCGAGCCGGAGACCCTGGGCTGACGGGGCGGGCGGCTCCGAGGCCCAGGTGGTTTCCCCATCGCGGGCCAGCGCGATGGCTTCGAGGATCGTAGCGTCGTCAGCCCCAGCCGCCCGCGCCGCCTCCGCGGCCCGGGCAAGGCTGACGTTCCGCGTGGGGTCGGCGCAGGCGGCGGCGTCGCCCTCGCACCGCAGTACGGCCTCCATGACAGTCTGGAGCCGAGCGCCGAGCGCCCGAGCTGCGGCGTGCGCGGCGGCTTCGCCACGGTGTTGCGCAACGAGCGCCGACAGGCTGGGGCCCACATGCGGGGAGGAAGCGGCCAGCGCGATCGGTCGCGCGCCCTGCCGCGCCTGCCCAAGCGCCAGGACGCCGCCAGCAAGGGCGTCGGCGAGATCGTCGCGGAAGCGGGTCCGGGCGCGAGCGTCCTTCACGATCCCGCGCGCCTGCGCCTGTAGGGCGAGGGCTTCAACATAGTGGGTGATCGCTTCGGTCACGTCCTGCTCCCCCTCCGCCCAGTCAAGCCAGGCTTCAGCGCGGGCGTCGGTCCAGCTGGCGGGCGCATGCGCCTCGAGCAGGCGGCCGGACAGCTCCAGCACCCGATCCTCGAATCCCGCACGCCACGCGCCTTCGCCCATCATCCGACTCCCATGGCGAAAGGGTAGGCGCCCGCGTGAGGCGCTCGCAATAGATGTTGCGGTCGCAGCGGGTTTCATCCCCAACATCTTGCTTCCTGGCTAGCGATTGCGGGCCGCTGGACGCTGCCTGGGCCGCCGCCTATAGTCCGCGCGCGTTACCTTCCCGCAGAGCAGTCGAGCGTCCCCGTGTCGAACCTCCTCAAGACCATCTTCACCTGGTGGAACGGCGCGACCGCCGGCATCCATTTCACGGTCTCGCGCCGCGGCGTAATGGTGGGGAGCGACGATTTTGGGAACCGCTACTACGAAGCCAAAGACCACAAGGACAGCTTCGACAAAAACAAGCGCCGCTGGGTGATCTTCAACGGCTACGCCGAGGCTTCGAAGGTGCCGGCCGAGTGGCATGGCTGGCTGCACCACACCTTCGTCGAACCGCCCACCACCGCGCCGCTGCCGCGCAAGGCGTGGGAGAAGGAACATCGCCCCAATCTCTCGGGGACCATCTACGCGTATCGCCCGAAGGGCTCGTTGGCGCGCGGCGGGGAGCGCCAAAGGGCCACAGGCGACTACGAGGCCTGGACCCCCGAATAATCGCGGATGCGATTCGTCCCACCCCGCCTTGTGAAGCGCGCCCCCTGGGTTGCGGCCGTGACCCTCGCAGCGGCTGCTGGCCTGGTGGCGGCGCAGCCGGTGCAGCCGCCGGGCGCAGGTCCGGACGGCTCGCTCGCGCCAGGCCCTGGCGCGCCGGTGGCGGAGGAAGCTCCGCCGATTGACGTGCCGACCCCGTCTCCCATGGTTGTGCCGCCGATTTCCGAGAAGGAAGTCGCGCCGGCGGCCGCGCCAAAAGCTCAGGTCGTCGAGACCCCTATCGAGACCCCCGTGCGCCGAGCCCGGTATGACGTCGCCATCCTGCAGGCGCTCGACAAGGTGACCGCCGAGACGCTGCGGTTCGAGGCCGCGGTTGGCCGGCCGGTCCGTTACAAGAACCTGATCTTCACCGTCCGCGCCTGCGAGCGCTCCGCGCCAGACGAGCCGGTGGAGGACTCCATCGCCTACCTGACCGTCGATTCGCAGCCGCGCCCCGAACGCGGACGCCCGAGCCCGCCGGCCCGCCAAGCCTTCCGAGGCTGGATGTATGCCTCATCGCCAGGGCTGAACCCGCTTCAGCACGCGGGCTACGACGCCTGGCTGATCACCTGCAGCGCTGCGCGGCCGCTGAGGCCCGCAGCGGCTCCGCCCGCAGCGGCGCGGCCGGTCGCCGAGGCCGCCCCGGCGGCCAAGTCGGCCCCCGCGGTTCCCCCGGACGCGGCGCCGGGGCCCAAATCCACGCGGCGGCCCGGACCCGTTGCGGCGTCCGGACCCGCGCCCGCGCCCGCGCCTGCCCCTCTGCCCAAGGCCGAGCCCGCTCCGCCGCCGCCAGCTTCGGAAGAACCGATCACGTAGAAGTCGGCGTCCACCTGCATGGCCCGCTCGAGTCGGCGCAGGTACTCACGGCGGGGGATCTCTTCGGCGCCGAATTGGGTGAGATGCTCGGTCATGAACTGGGCGTCCAGCAGTCGGAAGCCGCCCGCGATGAGGCGGGCGACCAGGTGGACGAGGGCGACCTTCGACGCGTCTCGGGCGCGCGAGAACATGCTCTCCCCGAAGAAGGCGCCCTTCAACGATACGCCGTAGAGCCCGCCGACCAGAACGTCATCCTTCCAGCACTCCACGCTATGAGCGAAGCCAAGCTCGTGCAGGCTGACGTAGAGCCGCTCGATGGGGTGGTTGATCCAGGTCTCGGTGCGACCGGGCTTGGCTTCCGCGCACGCCTGGACGACGTCGTGGAATGCGGTGTCCACCCGGACCTGGAAGGGCTCGCCTCGCACCGTCCGGGCCAAGCGCTTGGTGACATGGAAGCGGTGCAGGGGCAGCACGCCGCGGCGTTCCGGATCGATCAGAAACACCCGCGTGTCCTCGCGAGCGTCCGCCATGGGAAAGACCCCGCGGGCGTAGCAGGCCAGGAGATCGCGCGGTCCGAAGCCGGTGCTCATCGATCGTGGGCGTTGTTCAAACTCGACGTGGGACCCTTGTAGCCCCGATCTCCGGGCAGGGTTCCCTCGTCCTGTCGCAGGTCAGGCAGCGGCCGCCGCCTGTGCCTTCATCCAGTTCTCAAGCCAGTGGATGTTGTAGTCCCCGCGGATGATGTCCGGATTGGTGATCAGCTCCTGAAAGAGCGGGATGTTGGTGTCGATACCCGCGACCACGACCTCGTTCAGGCACCTGGAGAGGCGGGCGATGCACTCGTCCCGGTCGCGGCCGTGGACGATCAGCTTGCCGATGAGGCTGTCGTAGTACGGCGGTATCGAATAGCCGGCGTAGAGCGCGCTATCCATCCGCACGCCGAGGCCCCCTGGCGCGTGGAAGTCAGTGACCAGGCCCGGAGAGGGGGTGAAGGTCTTCGGGTTCTCGGCGTTGATCCGGCACTCGATGGCGTGGCCGTCGAACGCCACGTCCTCCTGCTTGAAGGACAGCGGCAGGCCGGCGGCGATACGGATCTGCTCGCGCACCAGGTCGATGCCCGTGATCGCCTCGGTGACCGGGTGCTCCACCTGGAGGCGGGTGTTCATCTCGATGAAGAAGAACTCGCCGTCCTCGTACAGGAACTCGATGGTGCCGACGCCCAGGTAGCCGATGGCGCGCACCGCCTCCACCACCACCTGGCCGATATTGGCGCGCCCCGCGGCGTCGATAACGGGAGAGGGGGCTTCCTCCAGCACCTTCTGGTGGCGCCGCTGCAGCGAGCAGTCGCGTTCGCCCAGGTGGACGACGTTGCCGTGGCTGTCGGCGATCACTTGCAGCTCGATGTGCCGTGGCTTCTGGAGGTAGCGCTCCATGTAGACGGCGTCGTCCCCGAACGCCGCCTTCGCCTCCGAGCGCGCGGTGGACACGGCCTCGGCCAGGTCGGCCTCGGTCTTGGCCACCTTCATGCCCCGGCCGCCGCCTCCTGCGGCCGCCTTGATCAGCACCGGGAAGCCGATCTCCTTCGCCGCAGCGAAGGCCTCTTCCTCAGTGACGATGCCGCCGTCGGAGCCTGGGACCACCGGGATGCCGGCGTCCTTCACCGTCTGCTTGGCGGTGATCTTGTCGCCCATGATCCGGATGTGCTCCGGCTTCGGTCCGATGAAGGTGAAGCCGTGGGCGTTCACGATCTCGGCGAAGCGGGCGTTCTCGGACAGGAAGCCGTAGCCCGGATGAATCGCCTGCGCGCCCGTGATTTCGGCGGCGGCGATGATCGAGGGAATGTTCAGGTAGCTCTTTGCGGCGGGCGCGGGGCCGATGCAGACGCTCTCGTCAGCCAAGCGCACCCACATGGCGCCGGAATCGGCCTCGGAGTGCACGGCGACGGTGGAGATGCCCATCTCCTTGCACGCCCGGTGGACGCGCAGCGCGATTTCGCCGCGGTTGGCGATCAGGATTTTGTCGAACATGGAGCTACTCGATGACCGCGAGCGGCTCGCCGAACTCGACCGGCTGACCGTCCGCCACCAGAATCTCCAGGATCTTGCCGCCCTTGGGGGCTGGGATCGGGTTCATGGTCTTCATGGCCTCGACGATCATCAGCGTCTGTCCCGCCGTGACCGTGTCGCCCACCTTCACGAAGGGCTCGGCGTCGGGCTGCGGCTGCAGGTAGATGGTGCCGACCATGGGAGACTTCACCGCATCCCCACGGGGCGTGGCAGCCGGAGCGGCTTCGGCCACAGGCGCGGCGGCGGGCGGGCCGGCCGGCGCCGGAGCGGCGGCGACCGGAGCCGGAGCAGCGTACTGCATCGGCGCAGCCGTCAGGGTCTTGGCCACCCGGATCTTCAGCTCGCCGTGCTCGACCTCGATCTCGGTGAGCCCGGTGTCGGTGAGGATGTCGGCCAGTTTGCGCACCAGGCGCGCGTCGAACGGATCGGCGGGAGCCTTGGGACTGCTAGCCATCGATGCTTCCTTGTTCTTTGTAGGCAGGCGCGTGATCGAGCGCGTGGCGACCGCAAATCTTCGGGCTCCGGTACCCGCTGCCGGTGGCGTTGGGGCCGTTCAGCACATAGATCGCTCTCGACATTGGGCTCCGCCGTCGATTCCGGCGTCTTGTAACGGGCGGGGCTGCGGGTCACAAGCAGGGTGTCCGGAGGCCGCGCGCATGAACCTGATCCTCAACGGCGAGACACGCGCTTTCCAGGGGGTGAGCGACGTCGCGGGGCTGGTGGCGAGCCTCGGGCTGGACGCGCGCAAGGTGGCGGTTGAACGGAACCTGGAGATCGTGCCCCGGTCGGCCTATCCCGCGACCAGTCTCTCGGACGGCGACCGGATCGAGATCGTGCACTTCATCGGAGGCGGCTGACATGGACGGGTCCACCCACACCCAGGAGGACACCTGGACCGTCGCAGGCCGGGCCTTCCGCTCGCGGTTGATCGTCGGCACGGGCAAGTACAAGGACTACGCCCAGAACGCCGCCGCGGCGGAGGCGGCGGGCGCAGAGATCGTCACGGTCGCCCTGCGGCGCGTGAACCTCTCCGATCCCAGCCAGCCGATGCTGGTGGACTATGTGAAGCCCGACCGCTTCACGTTCCTCCCGAACACTGCCGGCTGTTTCACGGGCGAGGACGCCGTACGCACCCTGCGGCTCGCCCGCGAGGCCGGCGGCTGGGATCTCGTGAAGCTGGAGGTGCTCTCCAACACCAAGCACCTGCTGCCTGATATGGAGGAGACCCTGCGGGCGCTGAAGCTGCTGGTTTCTGACGGCTTCCAGGTGATGGTCTACTGCTCGGACGACCCGGTCTACGCTCAGAAGCTGGAAGACGCCGGGGCAGCGGCGATCATGCCCGCAGCGGCGCCGATCGGCTCCGGGCGGGGCATCCAGAACTTCCTCAACCTCGGCCTGATTATCGAGCAGGCGAAGGTGCCGGTGTTGGTCGACGCAGGCGTGGGCACCGCCTCTGACGCCGTCCTGGCCATGGAGATCGGCTGCGACGCCGTCCTGATGAACACCGCGATCGCAGAGGCCAACGACCCGATCCGCATGGCGGTGGCCATGAAGCACGCGGTGATCGCCGGGCGCGAAGCCTGGCTCGCGGGCCGCATGGGAAGGCGGATGTACGCTGATCCGTCGTCACCGTTGTCTGGGCTGATCTGATCGAGAGGCCGCGACTAGGCGAGCCCTAGCCGCCGCGGGTCGGCATCGGGGGACAGGCCCAGGGCTTCCAGCATGTCGGCCCTCGGCGGCCCGGGTGGCGGACGGTACCCCTCGGCGTTGCGCCGCTTCCCGCGCGCCCAATAGCCCAGCACCTTGGCCAGGTTCGCCGGTCGCCTCAGCCAGGCCTGCGGGTGCTCCAGCATGTGGAAGCCCGGCAGGAAGGCTCGCATCACGTCGGGATCCGAGCGGATGGCGATCGCCACCGCGTCCTCGATGAAGCTTCGGGTGATGCGGCCGCGCAAGAAAGGGCGGTACTCGGAGTCCATCGCGTTCCGGGCCCGCCGCTGCGCTTGCCGATCCGTGTCGCGCATCACGTCGTAGTAGGGGCGCAGCTCCGCCTGGATCCGACCCTGGTAGTGGACGAGGCGATCGGCGGGCCCATGGGCTTCGGCGAGCGCGCCTCGCAACGCGACGGCGCTGACGGCCGCGAAAGAGCAGCCGCGGCCGTAGAGCGGGTTGGTGCGAACCAAGCTGTCGCCGATCGGGAAGAAGCCCAGCACGGCTGCCTGCCCGTCCGGGGCGAGGTCGACCCATCGACTTTGCAGGTCGCCAATGCCGAACACCCGGCTGGTGGCCTCGCTGCGCTCGGGCTCGATCCATGCGGCGACGCCGGGCAGGGCGCGGCAGACCGTGTCGAACGCCTCGGGATCGAGGATAGCCTTGCGCATTTCCCCCTCCACCTCGGGAAGGCAAAGCGTGACGGAGAAGCAGCCGTTATCGCCCGGAAAGACGCCGAACTTGAGGTAGTCGAGGTCCCCCGTCGCAGGCGCCTTGCCACGCGCAGGCTCGGCCGCGCCGGCGCGCAGCCGGTAATGCCGCGTGAAGTAGAGCACGCCGCACGGCTCGAGCGAGACATTGGCCAAGACCCCAGCCGCGGCGAGTTCGTCCAGGGCGTCCGACGTCCGGCCCGCGCCATCCACCACGATGTCGCCCGCAAGCTCGGTCCCGTCCTGCAGCCGGACGCCGGTCACGCGCGGGGGCGCGCCCGGAGCGAGCACCAGGCCGCTGACGAACGTGTCGGACCTCAGGCTGACGCCCGGAAGGCGGGCCACATAGCGCCGGATCACCAGCTCCAGCGTCGTTCGCCGGCTGGTCAGGATCACCAGGTCGGCGTCCACAGCCTTCGGCTGGTAGGTGCGTCGGTGAAGGGAGGTGAGGCCTTCCTCAAAGGTGAGCTCGCGGCAGCCCTCTGCGAGCAATTCGCCCAGCAGGGCAGGGTGCTCATCGCGGATCAGGTTGCGCAGACGGGCCAGGAAGGCGTGGCTGTGCCGCAGCTGGCCGACGCCGCGCCGGGTCCAGTTGGCGAAGGCTTCCTCCGGGCCGCCAGCCGGCGGCGGCGGGTCGCGCTCGAGCAGGACGACCTCGCGGCCCGTCGGCGCCAGCGCCAGGGCCGTCCAGAGGCCGGCCATTCCGGCGCCGATCACCAGCACCCGTTCCGACATCGGCGACTCCGCGCTATTGCCGGCTCCAGGCTCCGCCCGTGCCGTAAGGGCGGTCAAGCGGGGCCCGCTAGCTGATCCGCTTCAGGTCGCCTGCCCTGGCCTGGGTAATCGCGGCGCGCAGCGCATTCAGATCGGCGCCGGGGATCATGATGTTCCCGACCACGAAGGCCGGGGTCCCCTCGATATTCAGCGCGCGGGCGAGCGCCTGGGTGTCGGCGATGTGCTTGGTGATGGCCGGCGACCGGGCCGCGGCGCGCGCCTGGGCCGGATCGATCCCCACCTCCCGCAGGTGGCGGTCGATGGCGGCTTCGGTCAGGCTCTTGTCGGTCATCCAGCGGTTGTAGATGTCGACGCCCTTGGCCTTCACCGCCGGTGTCAGGGCGAGCCGGGCGGCCGTGTCGGACACTTCGCCGAAGATCGGCAGCTCCTTGAACACGAAGCGGACGTCCGGGTTCTCCCGTATGATCTTGGTCACCTCGGGGGCGACCACCTTACAGTAGCCGCAGCGGTAGTCGTAGAACTCGACCACCGTGACGCTTCCGTTCGGGTTGGCGACGAAGTCGCGCGGGTCGCGCTCGAGAGCCGCCCGGTTCTTGTCGATGGCGGCGGTAGACGCCTTGATCGCCTCGGTCTGCTTCTTCTCGTTCAGCTTCATGGCCACCTCCTCGAGCACCTCAGGGTGTTCGAGCAGGTAGGCGCGCACCTTCTCACCAAAGGCGGCGTCCGGCTGCCTGTTGCAGGCGGACAGGGCAAGGACGGCGGAAAGCGCGAGGGCCGCGCGGAGAGCGATCTTCATGATGTGCCGTAGTTAAGGACTGACGGGGCCGGCGCCTAGCGCACCTGGCGCCGCGCGATCGAGCCCTCGCGGGCGAGGTCGCGCAGATCCGCCTTGTCCGGGTTCGACGCGAGCACGATGTCCGTGGCGCGCCGCCACTGCGGGGTCGTCTTGTCGAGCATCTCCCGGGCCCGCATGGCGAAGACTCGCGCCTGACGCATGTCGCCGACGTTGAAGTTGTACTCGGCCGTGGCCAGGCGTGCGAGGCCGTCCTGGCCCTGCTTATCGTAGGCCTCGGCCAACAACCGCCAGGCGACGGCGTTGTCGTCCTCCTGGGTCAGCGCCTTGCGGATTTCACCCACGCCCTCGGCGACCTTCGCCTTGTCGTCCAGGGCGATGAGCGTCTGGCCGAGGTTGACCCGGAGCAGCGGGGCGTCAGGCTTCAGTTCGACGGACTTGCGCTGCGGCGCCTCGGCCTCAGCGGCGCGGCCGAACTCGAACAGCACCTGGCCCTTCAGCTCCCAGAGGTAGGGGTTTTCGGGCTGCTCCTGCAGCAGGGCCTCGATCTGGCGGAGCGCCTTGTCCGGCTCCTTCATCTGGTAGTAGGCGATCGCCCGGGCGTAGCGCGCCGGATAGGACTTGTCGGTCTCGGCGTACTTCACGATCGCCACCTGGGGGTTCAGGAAGCCCTCCAGCTTGGCTTTCATGATCGCGTGTTCGGCCAGGGTCTCCGGCGAATCGACCTTGTTGTAGTTGGACAGGGTCTCCACCCGCCGGCGCAGCGCCTCGATGCGGTCGGACGAGAGGGGGTGGCTACGGAAATAGGCGAACCGGCGGCCTTCGCTGAAGACCTCCTGGTAGCGGTAGTTGTCAAAGAACTCGGCGAGGCCCTTGCCGGAGAGCCCGGCCTTTTCGAGCAGCGTGGCGCCGGCCTGGTCGGCGCGGCTTTCCTGCTCGCGGCTGTAGCCCAGGGCGCCGAGGGTTCCGAAGTAGCCGGCGGAGCCCGCCAGCCCAGCGGCCGCCTCGGGCGAGCCAGCGAGGGCGGCGAGCACGCCCAGGCCCATCGTCAGGAGGAACGGCCGCATCCCGGCGCGGTTCATGTCACCCGAGCGGGCGCTGTGGCCCGCCGCGAGGTGGCCCACTTCGTGGCCGATCACGCCCTGCAGCTCGTTGGGCGTCTTCGCCTCCAGGATCAGGCCTGTGTAGACGCCCATGGTCCGGGGGGCTGCGAAGGCGTTCAGCTCCTTCGAGCCGATCAGCAGGATGTCGACGCTCTTCGGATCGATGCCGGCCGCGGTCAGGATGGGCGCGGACTCCTTGCGCAGGATGTCCTCGATTTCGGTGTCGCGGATCAACGACATGTCGCCGTCTTGAGCGGCGGCGGGAACCGGGTGGATCACCAGGCTCACCACGGCCGTCAAGGCCAGCGCGACGCGGGAAACCGACCGGGAAAAGGAGAGCATGCGCAAAGTCCTACAACGCCCCCAATCCCCGGTCGGAAATCTAATGCGTCAGCCCCGCCGCCACCAGCCCCGACGCGGCGCCGCCGGCCGTGCAGAGATCTCCGCGGGGTCGGGCGCCACGGGCGCAGGCTCGGGAGCCAGCGCCGGGGCCGCTGCCGGCTCGGCCGCGACAGGCTCGGCCGCGACGGGTTCGATAGGCTGAGCCGCGACAGGCTCTGGCGGAGCTTCGGCCTCAGGCGCAACAGGAGCCGCTTCGGCCGCTGCCGGGGCGGGCTTGCGGCTACGGCGGGCCCGCGGCGGAGGCGCTGCTGGCGTTTCCGTCACCGCCTCGGGCTCCGGTTGCGGCGCGGGCTCAACCACGGCGGCTTCCGCCATCGCGGGCTCTGCGGCCACCACATCACCTTCGCCACCCTTGCCGCGGCCACGGCCGCGACGCGAGCGCTTCGGCTTCTCCTCAATGGCGGGAAGCTCGACCCAGATGTCCTCGTCAACCGAGGCCGTGCGCGCAGGGGGCGGCGAGATGGCCGGGGCCGGAGCGAGTTCCATCGCGGCGGCCGGAGCAGCCGGCGTCGGCGCACGAGCCGGCGCCTCGTCGTTCGCAGGCGCCGGGGCAGGGGCCTGGCCGCGCCTCACGTCCTCGGACGGATCGAACCAAACGAACGGATCCTCGCCATAGGGCACCCACGGGCGGGTCCAGGCGAAGACGTCCTGCGGGCGTCCGTCGTCGCGCATGCGGCGACCGCCACGTCGGCCCCGGCGGCGGCGGCGGCCGTGTCCCCCCTCGTCGTCCTCGTTCGCTTCCGGACCGGCCGCGACTTCGCGGACTTCCTCGGCGGCGGCGGCCTCGCGGGGCTCACGCTCGTCGCCGCGGCGGCCGCGACGGCGCCGACGACGCCCACGACGTCCGGCTTCACCGTCGTCCTCACGGGGCGCCTCGCCGCGCTCGCGGCGCTGCGGCGCGGCCGCGGAGACCTCTTCGTCAGCGCCGGCCTCGTCCTCGCCTTCCTCGTCGTCTTCTTCTTCTTCGTCCTCGTCTTCGTCCTCATAGGCCTCGTCGTCGAAGCCGTCGTCGGCCATCGCCTCATAGGCCTGGGACGGGACGGACGGGACGATCGCCGCGTGATCAGGACGGGTTTCGCTGGCTGTGCGCTCGATTTGGTGATCGGCATGGGCCATCGCGTCGTCGATGAGGATGGTGACGAACAGGCCGAACGCCTGGTGCAGCCGGGCGAGGTGCCCGCGCTTCTCGTTCAAGATGTAGAGGCCGACGGCGCGAGGCACCGTCAGGCAAGCCTCGCCGCCACCCTTCAGCGCCTCGATCTCCAGGGCGCGCAGAGCCGCCAGCGCGCTGGACTCGGTCGAACGCACCCGACCTGTGCCGGCGCATTGCTCGCAGACATGCGTGGTGCCTTCCAGGACGCCGCTGCGGCGGCGCTGGCGGCTGATCTCCATCAGGCCGAACGGGCTGATCTTGCCCATCTGGACCCGCGCGCGATCGTCCTTCAGACAGTCCTTCAGCTTCTTCTCGACCGCGCGATTGTTCTTCGCCTCGTCCATGTCGATGAAGTCGATGACGATCAGGCCAGCGAGGTCGCGCAGGCGCAGTTGGCGGGCGGCTTCCTCGGCCGCCTCCATGTTGGTCTTGAGCGCGGTGGCCTCGATGTTCCGCTCGCGGGTCGAGCGGCCGGAGTTCACGTCGACGGCGACCAGCGCCTCCGTCTGGTTGATCACCAGATAGCCGCCGCTCCGCAGCGGGACCGTGGGCGAGTAGATCTGGCTGAGGTGGTCCTCGACCCGGTGCTTCACGAAGAGCGGCGTCGGCTCGCGGTAGAGCTGAACCTTCTTCGCCTGGCTGGGCATCAGCATGCGCATGAAGTCGCGCGCTTCCCGGAAGCTCGCCTCGCCCTCGACGAACACCTCGTCGATGTCCTTGTCATAGAGGTCGCGGATCGCCCGCTTAACGAGGTCCTCCTCCTCGTAGATCAGCGCCGGCGCGATCGAGTGCAGCGTCTTTTCGCGGATGTTCTCCCAGAGGCGCAGGAGGTAGTCGTAGTCGCGCTTCAGCTCGGCCTTGGTGCGCTTGGCGCCGGCCGTGCGGACGATCAGACCCATGCCCTGCGGCACGTCGAGGCTTTGGACGATGCTCTTGAGGCGCTTGCGGTCGGTGACCGTGGTGATCTTGCGCGAGATGCCGCCGCCTCGGGCGGTGTTCGGCATGAGCACGCCGTAGCGGCCGGCGAGCGAGAGGTAGGTGGTCAGGGCGGCGCCCTTGTTGCCGCGCTCTTCCTTGACGACCTGCACCAGCATGATCTGGCGACGCCGGATCACTTCCTGGATCTTGTACTTGCGCATGAGCCGCCGGCGACGCCGGGCAAGCTCTTCCTCCATGACGTCGTCGTCGTCCTCGGAGGCGGTGACGGCTTCTTCCTCGTCGCCTTCCTCGCCGCCCTCTTCGGCGCTCGCGCGGCGGCCACGCGCCGGACGCTCGTCCTCATCGTCCTCCTCCGCCTCTTCGCGCAGCAGGGCTTCGCGGTCGGCGACCGGGATCTGGTAGTAGTCGGGGTGAATCTCGTTGAAAGCCAGGAAGCCGTGGCGGTTGCCGCCGTACTCGATGAAGGCCGCCTGCAGGGACGGCTCAACGCGCGTCACCTTGGCGAGATAGATGTTCCCACGGAGCTGCTTGCGGTTCTGGCTCTCGAAGTCGAACTCTTCAACACGAGTTCCGTCGACGACGACCACACGCGTCTCTTCCGCGTGCGCTGCGTCGATCAGCATATTCTTGGGCATTAAGTGAATCTCCACGGCGCGCAGTGCGCTGCCGGTGCATGGGATGGACGCGCGCGCCGCCCGGGAAGACGCCACGAAGGGCGTCTCGGGAGGCCGTGGGGCCGGTATCGGCGTGAGCTGCGCAGCCCATCAGGTGTGTTCCCAGGCGCACCCGGAACGGGCGCGGATCGGATGATGCGTCGTCACCGAGGATACGGTCGAAGCCGACGCGGGCTTGAGGTTCGCGCGTCCTGGTCCTGTCCGAGACGGACAGGCGCCGCTACGGCGCGCGGGGCGGACTTTGCAACACCAGCCAGCAAAAGGAAAGCTGATCCGCCGGGCTTCGGTCTGAAAGGTCTGGTTAACCGTTCGTCCACCGTCGCCGCGTCTATATGGCGCTTCATTCCGCGTTCGCGAAACCGTAGGCTGGGGCCAGACAAAATGCTGGCGCATATCGGGCAACGTCTGTGGCGACATAAGGGCTGGGCCGTCATGGCGTCCGCCTTCGGTGTCCTGTGCGTGGCCGGCGCGGCCGTCGGGCATGCGGCCGCCGCATCCGCCGACCTCCTGAAGGTGCGTCTGGGTGGTGACGGTCAGCAGACCCGCATCGTGATCGACCTCGATCGCTCAGCGTCGGCGAAAGTCGTGTCGGACGGCGCTGCCGACCGCCGTGTCACGCTGGTGTTGCCCGGCGTGACGGCGGGCGGCGGGATGCAGGGCGGCGGGCACGGGCTCGTGCAGGCCTGGATGGTCGACCAGACGTCCGCCGGTGCGCGGCTGCAGATGGATCTCGCCGCCGACGCCAAGGTGAAACGCCGCTTCCTGCTGCCGCCCGCCGACGGCGTGGATCATTACCGTTATGTGGTCGACGTGGCGCCGCTGGCGGCGTCCGAGGCCAGGCTCGTCAAGGCCGCCGCGCCGAAGCTGCGAACCAAGCTCCTGCCGGTCAAAACCGACCTCGCCTTGAAAAAGGTCGTGGTGATCGATGCCGGTCACGGGGGACACGATCCTGGAGCCCGCGGCGCATTGGGGCACGAGAAAGACATCAATCTCGTAGCCGCCAAGGCGCTGAAGGCCAGGCTGGAGCGGAGCGGTCGCTACAGGGTGATCATGACGCGCGAGACCGACACCTATGTCGGCCTGGCCAGTCGCGTCCGGATCGCGCAGCGCGCTGACGCCGATTTGTTCATTTCGCTGCACGCCGATTCCGGGCCGGAGGCGCACCTGCGCGGCGCGAGCGTCTACACGCTGTCGGATAAGGCCAGCTCGCGGTCCGCCCAGTTCGTCAGCCGCGATGACTGGTTCATGCGGGCCAGCCTGAGCGGCGACCGTGGCGTCAGCGACATCCTGCTCGACCTGACCCAGCGCGCCACCCGCAACCGTTCGGCGGCGTTCGCCCAGACCCTCGTGGCCAATATCGAGGGCAAGTCCCCCATGCTGCGCCGAAGCCACCGCGACGCGGGCTTCATGGTCCTCCTCGCGCCGGACGTGCCCGCTGTGCTCCTCGAGATGGGCTTCATCTCGAACATCGAGGACGAGCAGCTGCTGCGCGATCCGGCGCAGCGCGGCCAGCTGATCAATGCGGTTGGCGACGCCATCGACGACTACTTCGCTGACGCCACCAAGCTTGCGGCCCGCTGACGCGGGGTAGGGGGCGGGCCGTTGGCGCCCGCCGCGACGCAGGCTAGACGGAGTTTGAAGGGGCCACGTGCGCCCCTGGAGGCCTCCTGCGTTGAATCCCACCGAAAGCAGACCCGAGCGTTGGGTCGCGATTGCCGGCGTGGTGGTGCTGAGCGCCATCGCGGGGGCGGGATTCGCCGCGGCGATCTGGGCGGCTTGGCTGTTCCACGACATGCCGGACGCCGGCGACCTGGCGGATTACCATCCGCCGACCGCCACCCGAGCCTACGCCTGGGATGGCACCCTCATCGGCGAGTTCTCTCGCGAGCGGCGCATCTACGTGCCGTACGACGCCATCCCGCCGCGCCTGGCGCAGGCGTTCCTGTCCGCCGAGGACCATAATTTCTTCCAGCATGGCGGCGTCGACGTGTCCGGCTTCGGCCGGGCCATGGCGCGCAATGTGTTCAACGTGGCCCGGGGGCGGAGGCTCGAGGGCGGCTCGACCATCACCCAGCAGGTGGCCAAGAACATCCTGCTGACCAACGACCAGACCATCGGCCGCAAGCTGAAGGAGGCGATCCTCGCCAGCCGGCTGGAGCAGACGCTCTCGAAGGAACGGATCCTCGAGCTCTATCTCAACGAGATATGGCTGGGATACCGGTCGTTCGGGGTGGGTGCGGCCGCGTACAACTACTTCGGCAAGTCGATCTCCGAGCTCTCGATCGCAGAGGCGGCCTATCTTGCCGCCGTGCCGAAGGGCCCGGACAACTACCACCCCATCCGTCGCAAGCAGGCGGCCCTCGACCGCCGGAACTGGGTTATCGACCAGATGGCCGGCCACGGCTGGATCAGCCGCGCGGAAGCCACGGCCGCCAAGGCCGAGGACCTGAAGGTGCAGGGCGAGCCGACCCGCGCCAAGTACCGGGACGCCGACTACTTTGTGGAGGAGGTGCGCCGTCGCGGCCTGAGCACGCTCGGCGATAAGCTCACCGAGGGCGGCTACTACATGCGAACGACGCTCGATCCGCGGCTGCAGAGCGCGGCGCGCCTGGCGTTGATGAACGGTCTGGAGGCTTACGACCGCCGCCATGGATGGCGCGGCGCCTGGGGCAACGTCACCACCTTGGCCGGGTGGCAGGACGCGGCTCGCAAGGCGACCCGTCCCACCGAGAGGCGGAGCTGGCGCCAGGCCGTAGTGACCTCCGTTGCTGGCGGTTCGGTGCAGGTCGAAACGATCGACGGCCAGACCGGCGCTTTGGCGGGCGAGGATGTCGCCTGGGCCCGCCGCGGCAAGGGCATCGGCACCGGCGACCTGGTGTTCGTCGCTCCGAACGACGACGGCGCGCCGGGCTTGCGGCTGAAGCAGGTGCCCGCCGTGAATGGCGCCCTGGTGGCCATGGAGCCGCACTCCGGCCGGGTGTTGGCCATGGTCGGCGGCTATTCCTTCTCGCTCTCCAGCTTCAATCGCGCGACCCAGGCGATGCGCCAGCCCGGCTCCGCCATCAAGCCGATCGTCTACGCCGCGGCCCTTGAGAACGGCTACACGCCGGCGAGCGTGGTGATGGACGCGCCGATCACGCTCAGCGGGGCCGGCGGCCAGGCCTGGACGCCGGAGAACTACGAGAAGAAGTACTACGGCCCGCTGCAACTGCGGAAAGGGCTGGAGCTGTCGCGCAACGCCATGACGGTCCGGCTGGCGCAGAGCGTCGGGATGACCAAGATCTCGGGGCTCGCCGAACGGATGGGCGTGACCAAGAAGATGGACCGGGTGCTCGCCATGGCGCTGGGCTCGGGCGAGAGCACGGTCTTCAAGATGGCGGGCGCCTACTCCTCGTTCGTCAACGGCGGCCGCAAGGTCGAGCCGCACCTCATCGAACTGGTGCAGGACCGCGAGGGCAAGGTCATCTACCGCCAGGATCCGCGAGATTGCCCGCGCTGTGACTCCGGATTCACCGGCGGGGAAAGTCCCCGTGTGCCGCCCGGCGGGGCCCAGGTCATGGATCCGATCACCGCCTACCAGGTCACCTCGATGCTGCAGGGCGTGGTCCAGCGCGGTACGGCGGCCTCGGCCTCGTCGCTGGGCTATCCGCTCGGCGGCAAGACGGGGACGACCAACGACTACCGCTCGGCCTGGTTCATGGGCTTCTCGCCGGACCTCGTGGTCGGCATCTACGTGGGCTTTGACGATAACCGCAGCCTTGGCTCGGGCGAGACCGGCAGCCAGTCGGCGGTGCCGATCTTCATCGATTTCATGAAAGTGGCGTTGGAGGGCGTGGAGAAGAAGGAGTTCAAGGCGCCCAAGAACGCCAAGTTCGCCATGGTCCGCGGGATCCGCGAAGCCTTCCGCCCGGGCACCGAGCCCCGGGTCGCCACGGCGTCCGGCGTGCGGAGCGGCGGCGGCGCCGGGCTGCCGCGCGGGCCGCAACCGTACAGCCAGGTCTGGAGGAACGGCGTCACGGGCGCTCCCGACGCCGGTGCGGCGGTCAGTCCGCCGCCGGCGCCGAAACGCCCGCCGGACGACACCAGCGGCTTGTTCTGATCCCCGGGGCGGGCTATCTGCCGCGCCCTAACTTTTTCGGAGCTTCTCCCATGAGAGCGGATGTCGAGGCCGCCAAGGCCGACATCGAGCAGTCGATCGAACTGCTCAGGAGGCGTCTTTGACTGGGAACCTGCGCTCCGACAGCTCGACGAGCTGAACGCCCGGGTCGAGGACCCGACCCTGTGGAACGATCCTGACAAGGCCCAGGCGGTGAGCCGCGAACGCTCGCGCCTCGCCGCCCAGATCGATGCCGTGAAGGCGCTGGAAAGCGACCTCGCCGACGCGCTTGGCTATGCGGAGATGGCGGAGGAGGAGGGCGACGAGACCTCCCTGGAAGAGGCCCGCGCGCAGCTGAAGTCCATAAAGGACCGGGCCGCCCGCGCCGAGCTCGAAGCCCTGCTCTCCGGCGAGGCCGACGGCAACGACGCCTATGTCGAGATCAACTCCGGCGCCGGCGGCACCGAGTCCAACGACTGGGCCGGAATGCTGCTGCGCATGTACACGCGGTGGGCCCAGGCCCACGGCATGACCGTCGACGTCATTGAAGAGACCGCGGGGGAACAGGCGGGGATCAAGTCCATCACCCTGCAGGTGAAGGGGACCAACGCGTACGGCTGGCTCAAGACCGAGGCGGGCGTGCACCGCCTGGTCCGCATCAGCCCCTACGACTCCAGCGCGCGACGGCACACGAGCTTCGCCTCCGTGTGGGTCTATCCGGTGGTCGACGACAACATCGAGATCGAGATCAATCCGTCCGACGTGCGCACCGACACCTACCGGGCGTCCGGGGCCGGCGGCCAGCACGTCAACAAGACAGACTCGGCGGTGCGCCTAACCCACATCCCCACGGGCATCGCCGTGGCCTGCCAGAACCAGCGCTCGCAGCACCAGAACCGTGACCAGGCCTGGAAGATGCTGAAGGCGCGCCTCTACGAACTCGAACTCGAGAAGCGCGAAGCCGCGCAGGCGGCGATCGAGGAACAGAAGACCGACATCGGTTGGGGCCACCAGATCCGCAGCTACGTGCTGCAGCCGTACCAGATGGTGAAGGACCTGCGCACCGAGGTGGAGACCTCCGACACCGGCGGCGTGCTCGACGGCGACCTCGACGCCTTCATGGGCGCGGCCCTGGCCCAGCGGGTCGGCGCCACCCGCGACGCGACAATGGACGCCTAGGCCGGCGAAGCCGCCGCTTCGACGACCGGCGTATCGACCGCGGCGGCCGGCGTCTCGAACCGGAGGCTGCGGCCCTCAAATCGCGCGCCCGCGTCGATCGCCAGCTGCGTATGCGTGATGTCGCCTTGCACCAGCGCCGAGGCGTGCAGGCGCACCTGCTGGGCGGTGATGGAGCCGGTCACCCGGCCGCGGATGTCCACCGCCTCAGCTTCAATCGCGCCTTCCACGTGGCCGCTTTCGCCGATCGTCAGCCGGCCCACGCGCAGGTCGCCGCGCAGGGCGCCGTCGAGCTGCACGTCGCCGTCGCTGGCCAGGTCCCCGTTGAGGGTGACGTTCTCGGCGATCAGCGACGCGGCGATGGTCCGGCGGGCCGGCTGGCTCTCGGAGGGCTCGAGCCGCGGGGAGGGGGACTTAGCCGGCTTGGAGAACATGGGCGCCTGCCTTCAGGAAGCGGTCGGGGTTCTGCGCGCGGCCGTTGACCCACACCTCGTAGTGCAGGTGCGTGCCGGTCGAGCGCCCGGTGGAGCCCATGCCGCCGACACGCTGGCCGACGCCGATCTGCTGACCCGCACGGACCGAGATCGTCTGCAGGTGGGCGTAGCGGGTCTTCAGGCCGCGCCCATGGTCGATCTCGACGGTGTTGCCGTAGCCGGAGCGCACGCCCGTGAAGGCCACCACGCCGGGGCCGGTGGCATAGACCGGCGTCATGTGTGCGCCGGCGAAGTCCAGGCCCGAGTGGAAGGCCGGGCGGCGGGTGAACGGATCGAAGCGGACGCCGAATCGGCTGGTCTGCGGCGTGCCGGCGGTGGGACGCGCGAGCGGCAGCTGCTCGGCGGCGGCGGCCAGCGCCCGGGCCTCGGACAGGTCGGTGGCGGCGTGCTGGATCCGCTCGGCGAAGTCCTGGTCCACATCCAGCACGGCGGCGAGCGCGCGCGGATCGCGCGACTCGATCAACGGGCCGCCGAGCGCGCCGCCTTTCGGCATGTACGAGGCGGGCGTCAGGCCGGCCAGGCGGAACGCCAGGCGCAGTCGGTCGGCGCGGCTCTTGGCGAAGGTGTCGGCGGCGTCCAGCAGCTGCTCCTGGCTGATGCGCACCGTCTCAACCCGCCGCGCGGGGCTGCCGTCGTTCGAGGCCAGCGCCCGGTCGATGGCCGGCGTCAGGGCCTCGGCGGCCCCGGGCGCGCCCTTCATGTCAGTGAGCAGCAGCGCCAGCGCCGCGTGCCGCTTCTCGATGGCGGTGGCGAGCTCGTCGTTCGAGCCCGACGCCGCATTCAACTGCGCCACGGCGGAGTTCAAGCGCGCCTGGCGGTCGGCGATCCACCGTTCGTACTTGGCCTGGGTGCGGGCGATCTCGCGGTCGGCAGACGAGGCCGAGAACACGTTGACCAGCATGGCCGCGGTGGAGATTCCCATCCACAGCGCGCACGCGGCCACCACGCTGGCGGCGGCCATCTGTTTGCGCGCGGTGAGCACGAACGCCTTCATTTCGCCACCGGAGCGGACGTACAGATGGCGTTCGGGAAACAGGTCTTCGAACGAGCGGCGAAGGCGCGCCAGGCGTTGCATGCTGTTCGCTAAGTCCCCAGCCCCTTGGAGGCGCTGATAAGGGACGAGAAATCCCGGCCGCGCAAGGCGTGGCGCCTGCGCGAACGGACGCAGCTCCGCAGCATTTGATATCTTGCGGTGTCGGTTAAGGCATCGTGAACGGGGGCAGGATTTCCGTCCACCGTCGTCAGATCCCTAGGAAGATAAAGCTTTGCGGCGCGGCAAAGCTGCCACAGCGGCAGCCCGCGATCGCCACGCTGTCCGCTTGGGTGTGCGACGCTGCGTCTCAGAGGGCCTTCACCGCCTCCAGCACCTGCTGGGCGTGGTTAGGCACCTTCACCTTGCGCCAGATGCGGCGGATCACGCCGTCCTGGATCAGGAAGGTGGAGCGGTCGATGCCCATGTACTGCCGGCCGTAGAGGCTCTTCTCGATCCAGCTGCCATAGCGTTCGATGACGGCCCCTTGAGGGTCCGCGCCCAGGCGAACGGCGAGCTCGTACTTCTTGGCGAAGTTCGCGTGCCGCTTCACGCTGTCCTTGGAGACGCCCAGCACGGTCGCGCCGGCCGCCGCGAACTCCGGGGCCAGGGCCGAGAAGTCCTGAGCCTCACGCGTGCAGCCGGGCGTGTCGTCCTTCGGATAGAAGTAGAGCACCAGGGTGCTGCCGGCGAAGTCGGCCAGCCGCACCGGCCCGTCCGCCGTCTCGAGCTCGAAATCCGGCGCCTGCGCCCCGTCCACAACTTCAGTCATCGCCCCTCCGTCATCTTCCCCATCCCCGCCGTCGCGGATCGGCCCTGCAGGCCGCCCTGGGACGGCGGGGTTTGTGATCAGACCGGCCTCACCAGGACGATCTTCTTCTTGCCGGCCGACAGCTTCACCACGCCGCCCACCAGGTCGGCCGAGCTGATCATCCGGTTGGCGTCCGTCTGGGCCTTGTCGTTGACCCGCAGCCCGCCGCCCTGCGCCAGGCGCCGCGCCTCGCCCTTGGACGTCGCCAGGCCCGCCTCGGTGGCCAGCCCGGCCAGCACGATGCCGGCTTCGAGCACGGCGGCCGGAACCTCGTGGGTCGGCAGGTCGGCGGAGAGGCCGCCTTGCTCGAACGCCGCTTCCGCCGCGGCCGCCGCCTTGGCGGCCTCTTCCGAACCGTGCAGCAGGCTCGTGGCGGCGTTGGCCAGCACCTTCTTCGCCTCGTTGATCTGAGCCCCGGGCAGCGCCTCCAGGCCCGTGATCTCGTCGAGCGGCAGGTCGGTGAACAGGCGCAGGAAGCGGCCCACGTCCGCGTCTTCCGTGTTCCGCCAGAACTGCCAGTAGTCGTACGGGCTGCGCATGTCGGCGTTCAGCCAGACCGCCCCGCCGACCGTCTTGCCCATCTTTTGGCCGGAGGCCGTGGAGAGCAGGGGAGTCGTCAGGCCGAAGGCCGGCTTCTGGTCCACGCGGCGGATCAGCTCCACGCCGTTGACGATGTTCCCCCACTGGTCCGAGCCGCCCATCTGCAGGATGCAGCCGTAGCGGCGCTCGAGCTCCAGGAAGTCCACCGACTGCATCAGCATGTAGTTGAACTCGAGGAAGGTCATTGGCTGCTCGCGCTCAAGCCGCAGCTTGACGCTGTCGAACGCCAGCATCCGGTTGACCGTGAAATGCACCCCGTAGTCGCGCAGGAACTGCACGTAGCCGAAGCGGTCCAGCCACTCGGCGTTGTTCACCATCACCGCGTCGGTCGGCCCATCGCCGAAGGTGAGGAAGCGGGCGAAGACTGCCTGGATCGAGTCGATGTTGGACTGGATCTGCTCTTCGGTCAGCAGGGGACGCTGGCCGTCCTTGTCCGTGGGATCGCCCACCTTGGTGGTTCCGCCGCCCATCAGCACGATCGGCTTGTGACCGGTCTGTTGCAGCCGGCGCAGCGTCATGATCGAGAACAGGTGGCCCACGTGCAGTGAGGGCGCCGTGGCGTCGAACCCGATGTAGGCGGTGACCGAGCCTGAAGCGGCCAGCTCGTCCAGCTCGGCCGCATGGGTGATCTGGTTGATATGGCCGCGCGCCTGCAGGGTCTTCAGGAACTCGGACTTGAACGGCGCGTCGGACATCGGCGGACTCTCGGGGCTTCGGTGGCCGCGCTCTAGCACGGGCGCGGCGGCGATTTCGAGGGACATGGCGGGCTCCTTGGAAGGTGGGGAGCCGGCGTCACGATGTTCGGGTGTCGGAGCGCCGGCCGGGAGGGGCAGGCGCGAGGGATCGGTCGCCTGCTAAAGGGGCAGGCGGTAATAGCGGCCGAAGGTGGGGCGGCGTCCGATCATCCCGGCTAGCTACGTCCGCGCCGTCATGGCAGTCAAGCCGCATGCGCGTGATGGGATTCATGACCGGCACCTCCCTCGACGCCGTCGACATGGCGGTGCTGGAGACCGACGGCGAGGCGATCCAGGCGTTCGGCCCCGCCGGCGAGCGGAAGCTCGCTGAGCCGACGCGCGACCTGATGCTGGAGGCGACGCGCCAGGCGCTGCAGTGGGAACGTGGCGCGCCCGAGCCGGCGATCTTCGCCGAGGCTGGCCGGGCCGGCGCGGAAGAGCACTTCGCCGCGGCCGGGGAGTTCCTGGCGACGCAGGGCATGGCCTGGAGCGACTTCGACTTGCTCGGCGTGCATGGCCAGACTGTCCTGCACGAGCGCCCACAGGAAGGCCGCATTGGACGCACCGTGCAGCTTATGGACGCCCAGTGGCTTGCGGACGCCACCGGGGTGCCAGTCGCTTACGACTTCCGCACAGCCGACGTCGCAGCGGGCGGAGAGGGCGCGCCGCTCGCGCCCGTCTATCACCTGGCCAGAGCGGTGGCCTCGGGGATCGAGGCGCCGCTGGCGGTCCTCAACATCGGCGGGGTGGCCAACGTCACCTTCTGGGCCGGCGGCGAGGAGATCGCGGCGTTCGATACCGGGCCCGGCAACGGCATGATCGACCTGCTGGTGCAGGATCGCGGCGCCGGGCGCTTCGACGACAAGGGCCGCTACGCCAGCGTGGGCCAGGTGCAGGAGCCAGTGCTGCGTGCCCTGCTGGCGCATCCCTATTTCCAGGCGCCGCCGCCCAAGTCGCTCGACCGCTATGACTTCTCGCTGGAGCCGCTGGCCAGGGCCGAGCTGGAAGACGCCGCCGCCACCCTGGTCGCGTTCACGGCCGAGGCCGTGCGCCTGGGCTTCGAGCTGATGGGCCAGACGCCGCGCGAGGTCGTGGTGGCCGGCGGCGGGCGGCACAATCCCGAGATCATGAAGGCGCTCAAGGCGCGGCTGCCCTGCGCCGTCAAGACCGCCGAGGACCACGGCTGGCGCGGCGACGCCATCGAGGCGGAAGCCTTCGCCTACCTGGCGGCCCGCACCGCGCGCGGCCTGCCGATCTCGTTTCCAAAGACCACGGGCGTGCCGCAGCCGATGACCGGCGGCCGCATAGCTCGACCGAAAAGGCCGTAAGGGGGTTCTCCTGATGCGTAAGGTTCTTGTGGCGGCCAGCGCCGTCGTCGCTCTCTCGATCGCCGCGCCGGCGCTCGCCCAGACGCCTGCGCCGGCGGCCTACGACGCGGCGGTGTTCGCCAAAGCCAAGCAGCTGCAGCCGAAGGTGGTCGCCTGGCGGCGCGACATCCATCAGCACCCAGAACTCGGAAACCGCGAGACGCGCACGTCCAAGCTCGTCGCGGACCACCTGCGCAAGCTCGGATTCGAGGTGAAGACGGGCGTCGCCAAGACGGGCGTGGTCGCGGTCCTGCGCGGCGGCAAGCCAGGCAAGGTCGTCGCCCTCCGCGCCGACATGGACGCCCTGCCGGTGGCCGAGCGCACAGGCCTGCCCTACGCCTCGAAGGTCACGGCCGAGTACAACGGCCAGACCGTTCCGGTCATGCACGCCTGCGGCCACGACGCCCACGTCGCCATCCTGATGGGCGCGGCCGAGCTGCTGGCCTCCATGAAGGCCGAGATCCCGGGCACGGTGGTGTTCATCTTCCAGCCCGCAGAGGAGGGCGCCCCGCAGGGGGAAGAGGGCGGCGCCAAGGTGATGGTCGAGCAGGGCGTGCTGCAGAACCCCAAGGTGGACGCCGTGTTCGGCCTTCATGTGGTGCCGGGGCCGGTGGGCGCGCTGTTCTGGCGCCCGGGTCCGATGATGGCCGCCTCCGACCGCTACGAGATCAAGCTGAAGGGCAAGCAGACCCACGGCGCCCAGCCCTGGTCCGGCATCGACATGGCGTCGCTGACCGCCGACATCGTCACCGCCTTCAACCAGATCGCCGCCCGTCAGGTGAACGTCGCCAAGTCTCCGACCGTGCTGACCGTCGGCACGATCCACGGTGGCCTGCGCTACAACATCATCCCGGAAGACCTGGAGATGGCCGGCACGCTGCGCACCTTCGATCCCGACATGCGCAAGGACGTCATGGCCAAGGCGGAGAAGGCGGTGGCCTCGATCGCCGACCGCTACGGGGCCAAGGCGACCTTCAGCTGGGGCACGCCCAATCCGGTGACCAACAACGACCGCGAGCTGTCGGCGCGGATGAAGCCGACCCTGGCCCGGGCCGCCGAGGGCGGGAAGATTCAGGACGACATCGACTACATCACCGGGGCCGAGGACTTCTCCTACTACCAGCTGAAGGTCCCAGGTCTGTTCTACGACCTGGGCGTCGGCAATCCGCCGGGCGTGAACCACTCGCCGTTCTTCACCGTGGACGAGAGGGCGCTGGAGGCGGGCGTGCGGGCTCAGGCGCTCACGGCGCTGGATTTCCTCCAGGGCGCTCCATAACCGGATCGTCGGCGGGCGGCAGCGGCCGCGCCAGGTCCTCGGCTGCGTCGTTGGTCGAGATCGGGCTGGGCGTGGCGGCCGCCCGCTTCACGGCCTCCGGGTGTTCCAGGTGGAGCGCGTCGAGCGCCTTGTCGCCCTCCTGGCCGAACAGGCTGCGCAGCCGCACGTCCATCTGCGGGAACGGAACCTCGATGCCGGCGCAGTCCAGGGCGTCCGCAATAGCCCAGGTGTAAGCGGCCTGCATTGCCGCCGGCCGCTTCACGGCGTCCAGCGTCGGCCAGACGAGCAGCTCGAAGTTCAAGGCGGAGTCTCCGAAGCCGGTGAGCCACACTTGCGAGCGTTCGGTCTCGGTCTCCGGCAGGGTGAAAGGCACGCTCCGGGCTGCTTCCAGCACGACCTCGCGCACCCTGTTGCGGTCGCTGCCGTAGGCGACGCTGAACGGGATGTGGATCCGACGGCCGCGGTTATGCAGCGTCCAGTTGACGACCGGGCCGTCGATGAACTTGGAGTTCGGCACCACAAGGTCGATGTTGTCGTTGGTGCGGATCCGCACCGCCCGCGGCCCGATCTCCTGCACCAAGCCGCGCTTGCCGTCCTCCAGCTCGACGTAGTCGCCGACGTTGAGCACGCGGTCGAAGATCAGCACCAGGCCGGAGACGAACTCCTTCACGATCCCCTGTAGGCCCAGGCCGACGCCGACGCCCACCGCGCCCGCGAACACCGCCAGGGATGACATGTTGATGCCGATCGCCGTCATGCCGACCACGAAGGCGACGATCACCACGCCGTAGGTGATTAGCTTTTCGACGATGTAGAGCGCGGCCCTGCCATGCCGCGTGCGGCCGCGCAGCCGCTCGATGCCCGCTCGCGCAAGCCGGGCGGCGAGGAACCCCAGGATAATTATCGCAACGCCGGTGATCACGCCGCCGAGCGTCACCGGCGTCCGCCCGATCGCGAAGAGGACGAAGCCTTGCAGGTCGCCGAGGTTATCCATCACCGGCGCGAACGCCGCCGGCTAAGGCGGTGTTCCGGTCAGGCCGCCTGGCCGGCGCACCAGCCGCTGGCCCAGGCCCATTGAAAATTATAGCCACCGAGCCAGCCGGTGACATCCACCACCTCGCCGATGAAATAGAGACCGGACACCGCCTTGGCCGCCATGGTCCGGCTGTCGAGGTCGTCGGTGTCAACCCCGCCCAGCGTGACCTCCGCCGTCCGGTAGCCCTCGGAGCCCACCGGCTTCACCCGCCAGCGGTTCACGGCGTCCGCCACCCGGCGCAGCACCTTGTCCGGCGCATCGGCGACATTGCCCGCCACATCGCCAGCCAGGGTCTGCGCGAGCCGCTGAGGCACGAAGCGGCCGACCACCGTCGCCACCGCCTGCCGGCCCGACGCTGTTCGCGCCGTCCGCAGCGCCTCGAAGACATCGGCTCCCGGAGCCATGTCGACCTCGATCTCCTGGCCCTCGCGCCAGTAGGACGAGATCTGCAGGATGGCGGGTCCCGACAGGCCGCGGTGGGTGAACAGCATAGCTTCTTCGAAACGGCTCTTGCCGCTGGCCACCCGCGCATCCAGGGCGACGCCAGCCAAGGGCTTGAGCCGCTCCAGGAGCGAGACGTCGAAGGTCAGCGGGACGAGGGCCGGGCGGGTGTCGGTCACCTTCAGCCCGAACTGGCGAGCCACCTCGTAGCCGAACCCGGTGGCGCCCATCTTGGGGATCGACTTGCCGCCGGTAGCGATCACCAGTGAGGCGCAGTCCAGCGCCCCATTCAGCCGGAACCCGGTGTCGGTCTTCTCGATGCTGTTCACGGTGTGGCCGAGCCGCAGAAGCACCCCCGCCGCCGCCATGTCGTCGAGCAGGCCCTGGACGATCTCCCGGGCCGAACCGTCGCAGAACAGCTGGCCCAGCGTCTTCTCGTGCCAGGCGATGCCGTGCCGATCGACCCAGGCGACGAAGTCCTGGGCTCGATAACGGCGAAGCGCCGAGACCGCGAACTTCGGGTTCTGCGACAGGAAATTCGCCGGTCCCGTGTGGATGTTGGTGAAGTTGCAGCGCCCGCCGCCGGAGATGCGGATCTTCTCGCCCGGAGCCTTCGCGTGGTCGAGGACAAGAACCCGCCGCCCGCGCTTGCCGGCCTCTATGGCGCAGAACATCCCGGCCGCACCCGCGCCGATGATGATGACATCGAAGTGCTCTATCCGCATGCCACGTTTCGCTGCGGCCGGGATGATGGGGGAGCGAGCGCCAGGATCAGTCCTTGGCGCGTTCCTGATACGAGCCGTCTTCCGTCAGGACCACGATCTTGGTGCCTACGGTGATGTAGGGCGGGACCATGGTCTTCAGGCCGTTCGAGAGCATGGCCGGCTTGTACGACGATGACGCGGTCTGGCCCTTCACGGATGGCTCGGTGTCCACCACCTCAAAAGTCGCCAGGCGCGGCAGTTCGATGGCGATCGGCACGCCCTCGTGCGTCGAGAGCGAGACGGTGCAGCCGTCGGTGAGGTAGGGGGCGCTGTCGCCGATCACGTCCGCGGAGGCCACGAGCTGGTCGTAGGTGTCCGGGTTCATGAAGTGGAAGCCTTCGCCGTCCTGGTAGAGGAAGGTGTAGGAGCGGTCGTCCACCACGGCGCGCTCGACCGTCTCGGTGGTGCGGTAGCGTTCCTGGGTCTTCACCCCGTCCGAGATCCGGCGCATATCCAGCTGGGTCACCGGGGTGCCCTTGCCGGGGTGAATGTTCTGGGCGCTCAGCACGACGTAGAGCTTGCCTTCCAGATCGACGACGTTGCCCTTGCGGAGCGAGCTGGCGATGACCTTCACGTGGTGTCCTCGAAGATGCGGCGGAGGCGGGCAGGGAGCCCTGCGCGATTCCGTTGATCGATTTGTTGTCGCGCCCCTATAGCGACCTGCGCTGAAATCTCCAGCCCCACGCCGGTCGCACCCTTTGCCAGATCCTGAGCCTTCGCCCCGTTCTTCGCCTTGGTGGGCTCCTGACCGGCATGCCGACCGGCGGCCGTTCCTGATGGGCCGCAATGCGATCACCACCGCGACGCGGCGCTGGTTCGAGCGTCACGGCTTTACCGAGGTGGAAGTCGCCGCCCTGGCCAAGTCCCCTGGAAACGAGGCGCACCTCCACGCCTTCGCCACCGAAGCCCTGACCACGGCTGGGGAGAGCTCAACCCTCTACCTGCACACCTCGCCGGAGTTCGCTTGCAAGAAGCTGCTGGCGGCGGGGGAGAGGCGGATCTTCAACTTCGGCAAGGTCTGGCGGAACCGCGAGCGCGGGCCGCTGCACCATCCCGAGTTCACCATGCTGGAGTGGTACCGGGCCGGCGAGCCGTATGAGGCGCTCATGGACGACTGCGCCGCCCTGCTGGCGCTGGCCGCCGAGGTCGCGGGCGCCAAGGCCCTGACCTGGAAGGGTCGCGAGGCCGATCCTTTCGCCGAGCCGGAGCGACTGACCGTGGCCGAGGCGTTCCAGCGGTACGGCGGAGTCGACGTGCTGGCCACCGTCGGAGCCGACGGCGCGACCGACCGCGATGCGCTGGCGGCTCAAGCGTCGGTGCGGGTCGCCGCCGACGACACCTGGGCGGACGTGTTCAGCCGCATCATCGTAGAGAAGGTGGAGCCGAACCTCGGTTTTGGTCGTCCGACGATCCTCTACGAATACCCCACAGCGGAGGCGGCCTTGGCCCGCCCTTCGGCTCGCGATGGCCGGGTGGCGGAGCGGTTCGAACTCTATGCCTGCGGGGTCGAGCTGGCGAATTGCTTCGGCGAGCTTACCGACGCGGTCGAACAGCGTCGCCGCTTTGAAGCCGAGATGGTCGAAAAGGCCCGTGTCTACGGAGAGCGCTACCCGCTGGACGACGACTTCCTGGACGCGCTGGCCATCATGCCGGAGGCGAGCGGCGGCGCCCTCGGCTTCGACCGTCTGGTCATGCTGGCCCGGGGGGCGTCGCGGATTGAACAGGTGCTCTGGACCCCCGTTCCTTAGGCGTGAGCCCGTCAAACGCCCGCAGCACCTCAGGGAGCGCCACATGGTGTGGCATGTGGCCGACGCCTCCCACTAGGGTGAAGTCCGCGTTCGGCATGAGCGCTGCCAACACGGCGGCGTGCTGTCGATGGTCGACCACCTTGTCGCTGCCGCCGTTCAGTACCGCCACGGGACAACGGATCGCCCTCAGGTCGACCAGTCCGGCCAGCGACCCTGGTGTGATGGTGGCAGCATCCTCGCCCTCTTCCACCATCTGAGACGGGCGCAACACCACGTCGTGTGGGTAGCGGGCCAGCCAGTCGGCCGGCGGCGTGGCCGGCGAGAACATCAGCCCCTGCACCATGCGCAGGAAAACCGGGTCTGTGGTCGAACGCGCCATCTCGGAAAGCAGGGGGCCGAAGACGGGAACGGCGCGCGGCCCGAGGACGAGATGCTCGAGCGCGCGGAACTCGGGCCGGGTGATCGGCGCAAGCAGCAGCAGGCCTTGGACCTCTTCGGGCCAGGCCGCAGCCCAGGTCATGGCCACGAGGCCGCCAAACGAATGGCCGACGAGCCGCACGCCGGACTGCACCCCGAAGGCCGCCAGCCCCTCCCGGATCTGCCCGGCCTGAGCAAGAGGGGTGGCCTCGAACCTTGGCCGGCGGCTGGCGCCATGCCCAGGCCGGTCCACCGCGATGGCGCGGCCGCGTTGCGCAAAGCCGGCCAGCGGCGCCTCCAGCCAGTCCACATGGGTCGCCAGGGCCCCGTGGATCAGCACGATCGGCGGGCCGTCGCCCGCGTGCACGAAATGCAGGCTGTGCTCAGCGTCCAGGGCCACGGTCTCAGAACTCGCCATCAAGTAGTAACCGCCGGCGCGCCATCGCGTTGCCCGCTTGGCGCACATGGGCCATATGCCGCCTCGATGACCGTTGCGCGCACTCTCCGCCGGCTGCCGGATCTCGCCCAGGCGGGATTGGTCGAGGCCGCCCGCCTTCCCGAGCTGGAGCGGGTGGCGGCGCAGTACGCCGTAGCGCTCACCCCGGCCATGGCGGAGCTGGTGGACGCCGCCGATCCTGCCGATCCCATCGCCCGCCAGTTCCTGCCGAGCGAGGCCGAGCTTGTCCACCTGCCGGAGGAGAGCAGCGACCCGGTCGGCGACCACGCGCACAGCCCGGTCGAGGGCGTGGTCCACCGCTACCCGGATCGCGTCCTCCTCAAGGTGAACCACAACTGCGCCGTCTACTGCCGGTTCTGTTTCCGGCGCGAGATGGTCGGTCCCGACGGCCTCCGCCCACTGTCCGGGGAGGCCCTCGACGTCGCCATGGCCTACATCGCTGGCCGGCCGGAGATCTGGGAGGTCATCGTCACCGGCGGCGACCCGTTCGTGCTTTCCCCCCGGCGCCTACGGGACGTCCTGGCGCGGCTCGAGGCTGTGCCCCACGTTAAGGTGGTCCGCTTCCACACGCGCGTCCCGGCCGTCGAGCCCGAGACCGTGACTAGCGAACTGGTGGCCGCGCTCAAGGCCTCCTCCAAGGCCATCTATGTGGCCCTGCACGCCAACCACGCCCGCGAGCTGACCCCCGCCGCCCGCGCGGCCTGCGCCAGGCTGGTGGACGCCGGCCTCCCGATGCTCGGCCAGACCGTGCTGCTCAAGGGCGTCAACGACGACCCCGCCAGCCTGGAGGCCCTGCTGCGCGCCTTCGTGGAGACGCGGATCAAGCCTTACTACCTGCACCACGGCGACCTGGCGCCCGGCACCTCTCACCTGCGCACCTCGATCGCGGAGGGCCAGGACCTGATGCGCGCCATCCGCGGCCGCGTCTCCGGCCTCGCCCAGCCCACCTACGTGCTGGACATCCCCGGTGGCCACGGAAAAGTCCCGGTGGGTCCGTCCTATCTGAACCAGGACCAGGTCGAGGACCCGAGCGGCGTCCTCCACCCCTATCTCCCGAAGGCCGGCTGATGGCCTGGACGCGCAGATACGACGAAGCCGAGCCGCAGCGGGTCAACAAGTGGCTGGCCCAGAGCGGCGTCTGCTCACGCCGCGAGGCCGAGGGCCTGATCGCCGAGGGCCTGGTCTCCATCGACGGCGAGACCGTGACCGACGCCGGGCGCAAGATCCTGCCGGGCCAGACCCTGACGCTGGCCGACGCCGGCGCGACGGCTCCGCTCTCGGTGGTGCTGCACAAGCCGATGGGCGTCGTCTCGGCCCAGCCGGAGCAGGGCCAGGTGCCTGCCGTCCGGTTGCTGACGAGCGAGGCGCTGGTGGGCGAAAGCCCGACCATCCCCGGCCGCGACACGCGTCTCGCGCCGCTCGGGCGGCTGGACATGGATTCCCGTGGCCTGCTGATCCTGTCCGAGGACGGCGTGCTGGCCAAGGCGATCATCGGACCCGAGTCGGACCTCGAGAAGGAGTATCTGGTCCGGGTCACCGGCAAGATCACGCCCGACAAGATCAAGCTGCTCTGCCACGGGCTGCGCATGGACGGCCGCGAGCTCAAGCCGGCCAAGGTGAGCGTGGTCGAGGGGCAGCAGCTCCGCTTCATCCTGAAGGAAGGCCGCAACCGCCAGATCCGCCGGATGTGCGAACTGGTCGGGATGCACGTGATGGACCTGGTCCGGATCCGCATAGGTCCGCTGCACCTGGGCGACCTGCCCGAGGGCCGCTGGCGGGTGCTCACCGACGCCGAGCGTGCGGCGCTGGTCGGCAAGGCCTGAGGCCTGCATCGGATCTGCACCTGAGCGGGTCCGCCCCTGCACCGCCGCTCCGGTCCCTCTCGACGCCCCCTTGATAGACAGGCTCCAGTCCGCTGGAGCGTCCCCACATGTCCGCCGCCGCCGCCCGCCTGCCCACCTTCTGGATCAAGGCGGCCGTGGCCATGGGCCTGGTGGTGTTGGCGGATCGGCTGCTGTTCGACGTGGACGCCGTGGGGGCGAGCCTCGGTCTGTTCGCCCTGGCCTGGTGCGTCACGGCCGCGCTGGCCACGCCGGCCGTCGTCCGCGACTCCATCGGTCGCCCGGCGCTGCTCGCCGCAGTCCTGTTCGCCACCCTGCAGGTGGAGCGGCCAAGCTTGCTGGCCTGGCTGCTGTTCGGGATCTCGCTGGGCATCGCCGTCCTCTCGCCGAGGGCGGGGCGGCGGGAGGACGCCTGGCGCTGGCTGCAGCGGATCCTGCTGCAGGGTGTGAAGGGGCTCGCGGGCCCGCTGCTGGACTTCCGCCGCCTCGGTGCGCGGAGGGTGCGCCGGCGCGCCCCGCGGCTGCGCGGGCTGGCTGCGGGCGCCGTCCTGCCCGTCCTGGGCGGCCTCGTGTTCCTCTGGTTGTTCGCGGCGGCCAACCCGCTGATCGAGCGGATGCTGCCGGCCTTCGCCCTGCCAAGGCTCGAGTTCGCCCGGGTGGGCTTCTGGGCCGTGGTCTTCCTCGCGGTCTGGGGTGTCCTTAGACCCCGGTTCCTGCGCCGCCCCAGGGCCCTGCCTGAGGCCCGTGGCGATCTCCTCCTGCCCGGCGTCACCACGGGCTCGATCACCCTCTCGCTGGCGGTCTTCAACGCCGTCTTCGCCCTGCAGAACGGCCTCGACCTGGCCTTTTTGTGGAGTGGCGCGGAGCTGCCGGACGGGATGAGCCACGCGGAGTACGCGCACCGCGGCGCATACCCGCTGATCGGGACGGCTCTGCTGGCCGGGCTCTTCGTCGTCGTGTTCCTGCGGCCCGGCTCCCCGACGGCGTCCTCGCCGCTCGTGCGACGGCTGGTGCTGCTCTGGGTCGCCCAGAACCTGCTGCTGGTCGCCTCCACGATGTTCAGGACCCTGGCCTACGTGGACGCCTATTCGCTGACCACGCTTCGGATCGCGGCGCTTCTCTGGATGGGGCTGGTCGCCGTGGGCCTGGGCCTGATCTGTTGGCGCCTGGTCCGCGGGCGCCCGGCGAGCTGGCTGATCGACGCCAATGTGCTGGCGGCGCTCGGGGTGCTCACCGTCTGCAGCATCGTCGACCTCAGCGCTACCGCCGCCGCCTGGAACGTCCGCCATGCCCGCGAGGTGGGCGGTCGAGGCGCGCCGCTCGACGTCTGCTACCTGGAGCGGCTGGACGACGCCGCATTGGTGTCACTCGCAGAGGTCGAGCAGCGGTCGCTGCCGCCTGACCTTCGGATGCGCGTCCGGCTGGTGCGCGAACGGTCCATGGCCTCGCTGGCCAGCCGTCAGGCCCACTGGCGCAGCTGGACCTTCCGCGGCGCCCGCCGGCTCGCCCGGGCCCGGGCGCTAACGCGGAACGCCCAGGCGCTTCCCATCCCCTATGGCTGGAGCTGCGCTGGACCGCTCACCCCGCGGCCGACGGCCCCGTTGACCCGGCCGGTGCAACCTTGAACATGAGCCCGATGTCCCAGACCGTCCTGGTCGTCGATGACGACCCGCACATCCGCCAATTGCTGGTTTTCGCCCTCGAAAAGGCCGGCCTCGCCACGCGCGAGGCCGACGACGGGGAGGCGGCGCTGGCGTCCGTGGCCGAAGCGCAGCCGGACCTGGTGGTGCTCGACATCAACATGCCGAAGCTCAACGGCCTCGACGTCTGCCGCCGACTGCGGGCTCAGGGCGAGCTGCCGATCCTCTTCTTGTCTTCGCGCGACGACGAGATCGACCGGGTGCTCGGCATTGAGATGGGCGGCGACGACTATGTGGTGAAGCCCTTCAGTCCGCGCGAAGTGGTGGCCCGGGTGCAGGCGATCCTGCGCCGCGCGCGGCCGGCCGCCGCCGCCCGTTCCTCGAACGGGCTGATCACCCACGGCCGGCTGAGCCTGGATCCGGAGAGCTGGACGGCGCGCTGGGGCGACCAGGACGCGCCGCTCACGGTCACCGAGTTCACGATTCTGAAGACCCTGATCAGCGCCCCCAGCCGGGTCTTCACCCGCGATGCGATCATCGACCGGCTGCATGGACCCGGCTTCGCCATCACCGACCGGACCATCGACAGCCACGTGCGCAACCTCCGCGGCAAGTTCGCAGCCCTGGGCGGCCACGACGTCATCGAGACGCGGGCGGGCGTCGGCTACCGCCTGGGGACCTGCCTCGGCCAGCCCGCGTGAGCGCACGCGCTTTCGTTCAGCGCCATTGGCCGCCGCTCCGGCTGCGGGTGATCCTGTTCAGCGTCCTGCTGCTGGTGGCGGCCCTGCCGGGCGTCGCAGCGATCTCGCTGCGCGTCTACGAGAACACCCTGGTCCGCCAGACGGAGGCCGAGCTGGCGGCGCAAGGGGCGGCGCTTGCCGCAGCCGCAGGGGTCCAATGGCCCGGGACGACGCCCGAGAGACGGCCGTTCAACCGTCGCGCTCCGAACTACTACGTGCCCGAGCGGACCACGATCGACCTCAGCGCCTCGCCCGTGCTCCCGGAGCGGCCGCCGCCGCGGCCCACGCGCCGCCAGGCGGACCCCGCGGCGCTCACCGTAGCCTACCACATGGACCCGGTGATCGAGCGGACCACCCGCACCACGCTCGCCTCGATCCTGCTGCTCGACCGGAACGGTGTCATCGTGCGTGGACGGGGCTATGGCCGCGAGCTCTCCATGCTTCCCGAGGTCCGCGAGGCGCTGGCCGGAGCGCCGCGGACGGTGTTCCGGATGAGCGGGGACTATGAGGCGAGTTCCCCTTTCGAGTGGCTCAGCAGGGCCTCTGCGCTTCGCCTCCACCACGCCCGCCCGATCGTCGCGGACGGAGAGGTGGTGGGCGTCCTGCTGCTGTCCCGCTCGCCGCGCGCGCTGTTCCGGGGCCTCTACGAGGATCGTGGCAAGATCCTGCTAGGCATCGGCGTCATCTTCGGCCTGCTGGTGCTGATGGCGGGGCTCGTCTCGCGTGGTGTGACCCGGCCGATCGAGGCGCTCAGCACGGCTTCGCGTCAGGTGGCGGCCGGCGGCGGCGACATCCCGGAGACGCCGGCGACCGCCGCCGTGGAGATCCGCCAGCTCTATGAGGACTTCCGGGCCATGGCCCAGCGGATAGAACGCCGTAGCGGTTACCTCCGCGACTTCGCCGCCGCCGTGAGCCACGAGTTCAAGACGCCGCTCGCCGGCATCGGCGGGGCGGTGGAGCTGCTGCAGGACCACCTCGAGACCATGAGCCCGGAGGAGCGCCAGCGCTTCCTCGGCAACATCGCGGCCGACGCCGGCCGGCTCTCGCAACTGGTCGGGCGCCTGCTCGATCTCGCCCGCGCCGACATGGCGACACCCGAGGCGGGCGTCGCCGTCCTGGTCGAGCCCGCGGTCCGCCGCATCGCCGACGGCCAGGCGCAGGACGGCTTCCGGGTGGAGGTGGTCTTGCCTCCGCGCCTGCCGCCGGTCGCGGCGCCCGAGACGACGGTGGAGACGGCCCTGACGGTGCTTCTGCAGAACGCGCGCCAGGCTGGGGCCCGGACAGCCCGCATCAGCGCCGAGGCCAGCGGGGTCGAACTGATCCTCAGCGTCACGGACGACGGGCCGGGGGTGCCGCGTGCGGACCGGGAGCGCCTGTTCGAGCCGTTCTTCACCAGCCGGCGGGCTGAGGGCGGGACGGGGCTAGGCCTGCCCATCGCCCGCTCCCTACTTGCGGCGAGCAACGGCCGCCTGACCCTGGGCGAGGCGAGCGCCGGGGCACGCTTCGACGTGGCCCTGCCGCTCGCCTGATCTGCACCGGATCTCCACGCCGTGCCGCGAACGGCTTGCGCGACGGGCGGCCAGTCTGCTGGCTCGGCAGGAGGACATGCGATGGAAGACGTGCAGTACGGCTTGGACAGTGGCTACAGGGTGGCGGTGCTCGAGGCCGGGGACGCCTGGCTCTGGCGGCTCACCACGCCGGCTGGTCGCGACGCCGGCGGCTTCGCGCCCGACGAGATCAGCGCACGTCGCTGCGCCGCCTTCGCGGCCTTTACGCTCAGCGCTCTGGAGCGCGCGCAGGCCCGCAGCGTTTAGCCCGCGAGGGTGATGAAGAGTTCGCTCTCGATCACCCACTGGCCGGTCTGGCGACGCCAGGCGGCCATGTAGGCGCCTGACATCTCGCCGGCTCTCCAGTGGGCGATCCAGCGGCCGCGCTCGGCTGCACGCTCCCCGGTGGTGTCCACCTCCACGGTCTCAGGCGTGCGGACGTAGTCGATGAAGTCTGGGTCGCGGAACTGGCCGGCGAAGGCCTCGATGATCTGGTCGGCGCCCAGGATCAGCCCGCCGTCGCCCGCGATCAGGCGCGCGTCGTGAGCGAAGAAGGGCTTCAGCCTGGCGGCCTCGTGCGCCGCGATCAGCTTGTTCGTCAGCCGCCGGCGCGCCCGGATGGCGTCTTCCGGCGCCGTCATGGTCAGGCGGGTTCGGCCGCCAGGCGCTTGTCCAGGTAGGCGCCCACGCGGGTTTCCACCTCGGGCAGGTTCTCCATCCAGAAGTGGCTGCCCCCCTCGACCACGTCGTAGTCGATGACGATGCCCTTCTGCGTGCGCAGTTTCGACACCACGCGCTCGACTTCGACCGGCGGAACGACAGTGTCCGCGCCGCCGTGCAGGATCAGGCCGGAGGCCGGGCAGGGGGCCAGGAAGGAGAAATCGTAGGCGTTCGTGGGCGGTGACACCGAGATGAAGCCGTCGGTTTCGGGCCGGCGCATCAGGAGCTGCATGCCCACCCAGGCGCCGAACGAATAGCCCGCAACCCAGCACTGCGAGGCAGCGGGGTTGGTGGTCTGCAGCCAGTCGAGCGCGGTGGCCGCGTCCGCCAGCTCGCCGATGCCCGAGTCGAACTCGCCCTGGCTGCGGCCGACGCCGCGGAAGTTGAACCGCAGCACGGAGAAGCCGCGCTTCATGAACAGGTGGAAGAGCTGCACGGTCACGGGGTTGTTCATCTGCCCGCCCGCCTTGGGGTGGGGATGCAGGATGAGAGCCACCGGGGCGGTCTCGCTCTTGCCCTGTGTGTAGCGGCCTTCGATCCGTCCGGCCGCGCCGGTCAGAACCACCTCTGGCATCGGATCCCTCTTCTCAGCCCGAATACTTGACTGCTGCGCTAGGTCTTCCTAAGTCCCACCCATCCGGACGGACCGGGCGCAGGCCCGCGCGCAAGGCGGCGGCTTGTAGCACAGGCCGCTCCGGATGCGCGCGAAAACTGCATCGGGTCAACGCCATGCGTCTCTCCACGAAAGGCCGCTACGCCGTGATGGCTATGGCTGACCTTGCGCGCCGCCAGACGGACGCCGAGCGCGCCGTGGCGCTCGCCGACATAGCCCAGCGCCAGGAGATCTCGCTCTCTTACCTGGAGCAGTTGTTCGCCCGCCTTCGCCGCAAGGGGCTCGTGAAGAGCGCACGCGGCCCAGGTGGCGGCTACCGCCTGGCGCGCGAGGCGTCGGACACCACCATCGCCGAGATCGTCCATGCCGTGGACGAGCCCCTGCGCGCCACTCGCTGCGCGGAGGCCAAGGGGTGCATGCTGAAGGGCGAGCGTTGCCTCACCCATGACCTCTGGGAAGATCTCGGCCAGCAGATCGAAACCTATCTCGCTTCCGTCAGCCTCGCCGACGTCGTCGGCGGCCGTCTGGGGGCTCGCCAGCAGGCCGCATGAAGATGCCCGTCTACCTCGACTGCAACGCCACTGTGCCGGTCCGCCCCGAGGCGGCCGCCGCGGTCGCGCGCGCGCTCGAGATGGGCGGCAATCCGTCGTCTGTGCACGCTTCCGGGCGCGCCGCCCGCGCCGTGGTCGAGCAGGCCCGCGCAGCCGTCGCCGATCTCATCGCCGCGCCGGCGCAGACAGTGGTGTTCACCAGCGGCGGCACGGAGGCGAACGCCCTCGCCATCGAGAGTGCGGTGGCAGCCGGCTGCAAGCGGCTCATCGTGTCAACCATAGAACATGACAGCGTCCTCGAGAGCGCCCGCGCCTCGGGCGCAGTCGTCGAGGTGCTGCCGGTCACGTCCGATGGTCTCGCCGACCTTGGCTGGCTCGCCGAACGGCTGGGCGCTTGGGACTCCGCAGACGGGAAGCCGTTCGTGGCCCTGATGCTGGCGAACAACGAGACAGGCGTTGTCCAACCGGTATCGGCGGCATCGCAGATCGTGCGCTCGGCCGACGGCTGGCTGCACGTGGACGCCATCCAGGCGGCCGGGAAGCTTGTGGTGGACAGCCGCGGGATCGGGGCCGACACGCTCGCGGTATCATCGCACAAGCTCGGCGGACCACAGGGCGTGGGCGCCCTGACGTTCGGTCCGAGAGCCATCCTGTCGCGCCGCCTGCATGGGGGCGGCCAGGAGCGTGGCCGGCGCGCGGGCACCGAGAACGTCCCGGGAATCGCGGGCTTCGGGGCGGCCGCCCGCCTGGCCAACCTTCGCGAACTGGCCGCGCAGGCCGCCTGGCGGGACGCCGTCACCGAGCGCCTGAAGGCGGCCGGCTGCGTGGTGATGGGCGAGCGCGCCGAGCGGCTGCCCCAGACCCTCTGTTTCGCGGCGCCGGCTTTCGCCTCCGAACTGCAGGTGATGGCCCTCGACCTTGCCGGCGTCATGGTCAGCGCCGGATCCGCCTGCTCGTCGGGCAAGGTCAAGCCGAGCCACGTCCTCACCGCCATGGGGCAGGGCGACCTGGCCTCTTGCGCCCTCCGCGTCAGCGGGGGCTGGAACACATCTGAGGCTGATTGGAACAGGTTCGCAGAGGCCTGGTTCGAAGCCCATGCCCGGCACGCGGCGCGCCGTACGCCCGCAGCCGTTGGAGTTGCTTGATATGGCCGCCGCCAAACAAACCGTCGAACACGTCCAGAGCCTGGAAAAGTACAAGCACGGCTTCGTCACGGACATCGAGCAGGAGTACGCCCCGAAGGGCCTCTCCGCCGACATCGTGCGCTTCATCTCGGCGAAGAAGGACGAGCCCGAGTGGATGCTCGAGTGGCGCCTCGAAGCCTTCGAGCGCTGGCTTGCCATGGAAGAGCCGGCCTGGGCCAAGGTCCACTTCCCGCGCATCGACTACCAGGACAGCTACTACTACGCCGCGCCCAAGAAGAAGGACGGCCCAAAGAGCCTCGACGAGGTCGATCCGGAACTGCTGGAGACCTACAAGAAGCTCGGCATTCCGCTGCGTGAGCAAGAGGTGCTGGCCGGGGTCGAGGGGGCTCCTCGGTATGCAGTCGACGCCGTGTTCGACAGCGTCAGCGTCGTCACCACGTTCAAGAAGGAGCTTGCGGAGGTCGGGGTCATCTTCTGCTCGATGAGCGAGGCGATCCGCGAACATCCCGAACTGGTGCGCCAGTACCTCGGCACGGTCGTACCGACGTCGGACAACTACTACGCCTGCCTGAACGCCGCGGTCTTCTCCGACGGCAGCTTCGTCTATGTGCCGCCAGGCGTCCGCTGCCCGATGGAGCTGTCCACCTATTTCCGGATCAACGCCGAGAACTCCGGCCAGTTTGAGCGGACCCTGATCATCGCCGACAAGGGGTCCTACGTCTCCTATCTGGAGGGATGCACGGCGCCGATGCGCGACGAGAACCAGCTGCACGCCGCCGTGGTGGAACTGGTCACGCTGGATGATGCCGAGATCAAATACTCCACCGTGCAGAACTGGTACCCGGGTGATCCCGAGACCGGGAAGGGCGGCATCTTCAACTTCGTGACCAAGCGCGCCGACTGCCGCGGCGACCGCTCGAAGGTGTCCTGGACGCAGGTGGAGACCGGCTCCTCGGTGACCTGGAAATATCCGTCCTGCGTGCTGCGCGGCGAAGGCAGCGTCGGTGAGTTCTACTCGATCGCCATCACCAACGGCCGCCAGCAGGCCGACACCGGCACGAAGATGATCCACCTGGGCGCCAACACCCGCTCGAGGATCATCTCCAAGGGGATCTCGGCCGGGAAGTCGTCCAACACCTACCGCGGCCTGGTCTCCGCGCACCCGAAGGCGAAGGGCGCGCGCAACTTCACTCAGTGCGACAGCCTGTTGATCGGCAAGCAGTGCGCCGCGCACACCGTGCCCTACATCGAGGCCCGCAATGGCCAGGCGGTGTTCGAGCACGAGGCGACCACGACGCGGCTGTCGGAAGATCAGCTGTTCTACGCCATGCAACGCGGTCTCTCTCAGGAGGAAGCGGTGCAGCTGCTGGTGAACGGCTTCGTCAAGGAAGTGCTGCAGGAGCTGCCCATGGAGTTCGCGGTGGAAGCCCAGAAGCTGGTGGCGATCTCGCTGGAAGGGAGCGTCGGGTGACCTCGAAGAGCACAAAGAGCCCGAGCAAGGTCCTGAACCTCAAAGACGCCTTCGAAGTCGAGCACGCCCGCCGCGCGATGGAGCGCCGCAAGCGTGATGAGGAAGAGCGCCGCCAGCAGGAGGCCGACCTCGCCAACGCCGAGACGCTGCACACCGCCCTCTCCGCGGACCCCGAGTTCCTGGCGAAGCACAACCTGACTGTCGATCGCCGTCGGTACACCGTGAACATCGACCACGAGAACTTCCGGATCGCCGCTTACTGGGAAGCCGGCAAGGGCAGCGTCACCTCCTCCGACAAGCGCGGCACCGTTCCTGGGTCCGCCGCGCCCCGCAAACAAGAGACCGTGGAGAGCGTCGAGGACGCCCTTCGGGTCATGGCCCAGTTCCTCGTCGACGAGACCCGCTGATGCTTTCCGTCCAGAACCTGCACGCCTCCGTCGAAGACAAGGAGATCATCAAGGGCCTGACCCTCGATGTCCCGGCCGGCGAGGTTCACGCGATCATGGGCCCGAACGGGGCCGGCAAGTCGACGCTGTCCTACGTCCTGACCGGCCGCAGCGGCTATGATGTGACGGCGGGCACGGCCACGCTGGACGGCGAGGACCTGCTGGCGCTCGCGCCGCACGAGCGGGCGGCGAAAGGCATGTTCCTGTCCTTCCAGTATCCACTGGAGATCCCGGGCGTGCCGGCCCTGACCTTTGTCCGCACCGCCCTGAACGCCCAGCGCAAGGCGCGCGGCGAGCCCGAGGTGTCGGCCCCCGAATTCCTGAAGCTCGCGCGCAGCAAGGCCGCGGAGCTGAAGATCGATTTCGACATGCTCAAGCGCGCCCTCAACGTGGGCTTCTCCGGCGGTGAGAAGAAGCGGATGGAAATCCTTCAAATGGCGATGCTTTCGCCGCGCTTCCTGATCCTTGACGAGACCGACTCCGGCCTGGACATCGACGCGCTGCGGATCGTCTCCGATGGGGTGAACGCCCTGCGCTCGCCAGAGCGGTCAATGCTGGTGATCACCCACTACCAGCGGCTTCTCGACTACATCAAACCGGACCGCGTCCACGTGCTGGCCGGCGGCCGGATCGTCGCCTCCGGCGGGCCGGAGCTGGCGCTTCAGCTCGAGGCCGAGGGCTACGACAAATATGCGAGGGCCGCTTGAGCCTCGCCCTCGCCCTCAAGACGCGCGACGTCGCCGACCTGCCCGGCAAGCGCCAGGAAGACTGGCGCTGGACTGACCTGCGCGGGCTGATCCGCGTCCTGCCGGAGCCCTCGGCGCCGATCGAAGGCGAGCTGGGCGTAGGTCCGTTCGACGCCATCGCCGACGAGGTGCTGGCCGTCGCCAACGGGCGGGATGAGCAGGCCATCGTGGTGCCGGCGGGCGAGACCCGTTCGGTCGCCCTGCGCCTGATCTCGCGCGGTGACGGCGCCCACGCGGTGGGTGTCCGGATCAGGATCGGCGAGGGGGGGCGTCTCCGGCTGTTCGAGAGCTACGAAGGGCACGGGAGCTATCTCGCCCAGACCTCCCTGGCGATCGACCTCGCCGATGGCGCCGCCCTGGAGCGCGTGGTCCTCGCCGATGACGACGCTGACGGGGTGTCCGTGAGCCAGGCGCAGGTGCGGCTGGCGGCCCACGCGGAGTACGGCCAGACGGTGGTCACCTCCGGCGCCCGCCGCCAGCGGATCGAAACGCGGGTGGCCCATCCTGGCGGTCACGCCACCCTTCGGCTCGACGGCGTGTATCTGCTGGCCGGCAAGCGGCATGGCGATCTCACCACCGTGGTCACGCACGAGGGCCTCGACGGCGCCACCGGCCAGCTCACCAAAGGGGTCGTCCGCGATCAGGCTCGCGGCGTCTTCCAGGGCAAGATCATCGTCGCGGAGGGGGCCGACCGCACCGACGCGCGCATGGGCCACCACGCCCTGATCCTCTCGGATCGCGCCGAGGTGGACGCCAAGCCGGAGCTCGAGATCTATGCCGACGATGTCTCCTGCGCGCATGGCAACACGGTTGGCGCTCTGGACGAAGACGCGCTGTTCTACGCCCAGCAGCGGGGCATACCTGACGACGAGGCCCGGGCGCTCCTGACCGAAGCCTTCATCGGCGAGGTGGTGGACCGTATCTGGAACGAGCCTGCCCGCGCGGTCGTGCAGGCCTTCGTCGCCGAACGGCTGAGGGGTTGAGCATGGCCTTCGACGCCGAAGCCATCCGCGCCGAGTTCCCGATCCTGCAGCGCCAGGTGAACGGCTATCCGCTGGTCTATCTCGACAGCGCCGCCTCGGCCCAGAAGCCACGGGCGGTGATCGAGGCGATGACGCGCGCGATGGAGTACTCCTACGCCAATGTCCACCGCGGCCTGCACACGCTCGCCAACGAGACCACCGACGCCTACGAGGCCGCGCGTCGCAAGGCCGCCGCCTTCATCGGCGCGGCGGAGACCGAGATCGTCTTCACCAAGGGCGGCACGGAGGCCGTGAACCTGGTCGCCGCCGGCCTCGGCGCTACGATGCACGCGGGCGACGAGATCGTGCTCTCCGATATGGAGCACCACGCGAACATCATTCCCTGGCACTTCCTGCGCGAGCGCAAGGGCGTTGTCCTGAAGTGGGCGCGGGTCACCGACCAGGGCGACCTCGACCTGGAGCACTTCCAGAGCCTGCTCGGACCGCGGACCAAGGTCGTGGCCCTGAGCCACATGTCGAACGTGCTGGGAACCATCAATCCGGCCACTGAACTGGCGCGCATGGCGCATGAAGTCGGCGCCGTGGTTCTGTTCGACGGCTGCCAGGCCATCGTGCACAAGCCGGTGGACGTGAAGGCCATCGACGCCGACTTCTACGTCTTCTCCGGCCACAAGCTCTACGGTCCGACCGGCATCGGCATCCTCTACGGCAAGGCCGACAAGCTCGCGGCCCTGCCGCCGTACCAGGGCGGCGGCGAGATGATCGGCGCCGTGAGCTACGACGAAATCACCTACGCCGATCCTCCCCACCGTTTCGAAGCCGGCACCCCGCCGATCCTCGAGGCGATCGGCCTCGCCGCCGCCATCGACTGGCTCTCCGGGCTGGATCGCTTCGCCATCGCCGCCCACGAGCGTCGCCTCTATGACCGGGTCCGCGACGGCCTGGCCGGCGCCAACTGGCTCAAGGTGCTGGGGGACACGCCCGACAAGGGCGCGATCTTCTCGTTCACCGTCGACGGCGCTCACGCCCATGACGTGGCCCAGATCCTGGATCGCTACGGCGTGGCAGTCCGAGCCGGCGCCCACTGCGCCGAGCCGCTGATGAAGAGATTTGGGGTGACGTCGAGCGCCCGCGCCTCGTTCGCCCTATATAACACCGAGGACGAGGCGGACGCTTTCGTCCAGGCCCTCACCAAGGCTCAGGCCTTTTTTGCTTAAGTGATGGACATGGACGACGCCGCATCCCTGGAAACCCAGACGACGACCCCGCTGTCGCAGGCGGAGCTTGACGCGCTGACGGACCAGCTCATCGACAAGCTGAAGACCGTCTATGACCCGGAGATCCCGGTCGACATCTACGAGTTGGGGCTGATCTACAAAGTGGATGTGTCGGACGACAAGGACGTCCTGATCGACATGACCCTGACCGCCCCCGGCTGCCCGGTCGCCGGCGACATGCCGGGCTGGGTCGAGGACGCGGTCCGCGAGCTCCCGGAAATCCGCTCCTGCAAGGTCGAGCTGGTCTTCGATCCGCCGTGGGATCCCTCAAGGATGTCCGACGAGGCCAAGCTCCAGCTGAACATGTTCTGATGGAAAACCTCGGCATCACGTCCCAGCCTCGCTCCCGGCGCCCGCGCCCCAAGGTCGTAACCTTGACCGACCGCGCGGCCGAGCGCGTGCGCGAGATCATGGCGCGCGCCGAAAAGCCCTATGCGGGCCTGCGCGTCGGCGTGAAGAACGGCGGCTGCGCCGGGCAGGAATACGTCTTGGAATACGCGGAAGCGCCTAATGCCCTGGACGAGACTGTCGAGGACAAGGGCGTCGCGATCTTCGTCGAGCCCAAGGCGGTGCTGTTCCTGATCGGCACCGAGATCGACTACGAAGTGACGAAGCTCTCGGCCAAGTTCGTCTTCCGCAATCCGAACGAGACCGACGCCTGCGGCTGCGGTGAGAGCGTCACCATCGAGCCGGCGAAGGAGTAGCGACCTCCGGAGGCGAGGGCGCGGCGACGCGGAGTTCCGGGACTGATGATCGTGTTATGCTCCGGGTCCACTCGGGGATCTGGACAATGACCGACGAGACCGCATTACGCCGCCAGGCCGAGCGCCGCGCCGACATGAAGCTGGCCTTCCGCAGCCACCTGATCGCCTATCTCACCATCAACGCCGGTCTCTTCGCGATCGACTGGATGACCTCGCCGGGCATCGACTGGGCCTATTGGCCGCTGATCGGCTGGGGGATCGGTCTCGCCGCCCATGGGGCGGCGACCTTCAGCGACCTGTCGAGCGCGCGCGAGCGCATGGTAGAGGACGAACTCCGGCGGCTTCGCGAGCGCCGCTAGCGGCCCTTGAACGCCGCCGGACGCTTTTGAACGAACGCCATGACTCCTTCGCGAGCGTCCTCTGTCCGCTGGGCCTCGCCCTGACCGAACGCCTCGGCCTCCAACTGCAGGTGCCACGGCGCATCAAGCGCTTCCCAGATCAGGTTGCGCGTAAGACCGAGCGAGGCAGGCCCATCGGCCAGGGCGCGAGCATAGCCCATGGCGGCTTCCATCAGCTCTCCGTCGGGGACGCACTTATTGATCAGACCCCACTCGAGCGCCGTTCTGGCGGGCAGCTTCTCGCCTAGGAGCATCAGCTCCATGGCGCGGGCCTTGCCCAGGTACCGCGGCAGCAGCCAGGTGGCGCCGCCGTCCGGCACCAGTCCGATGCGACGGAACGCCATGAGGAAGTAGGCGCTCTCCGCCGCGACGATCAGATCGCCCATCAGCGCCAGAGACACACCGACCCCCGCCGCGACGCCGTTGACGGCGGAGACCAGCGGCTTGGGCGACTTCCGCACCGCTGACACGAACGGATTGTACGTCCGCAACAGGGCCTCGTTCGGCCCGTTGAGACTGGCGGCGGACGGCGCGCGGCCGCCGTTGCCCGCGGTGAGGTTGGCTCCCGAGCAGAAGCCGCGGCCTTCCCCGGTGATCACGATCGAGCGAACCTGGTCGCCGTAGGCGAAGTCCTCAAAGGCGGTGCGGAGCTCGTCCATCAGGTCCAGGCCCGCCGCGTTCAGGGCGCCCGGATCGGAGAGGGTGATCACGCCGATCCGGTCCTCGACCGAGGTCTTGACCTTGGCTGCCGCCTGCGCGCCGTCCATGGGATGCTCCTTCCAGCTCTCAATTGAATGGAAGCGAGATACCCCCGCGTCAGGCTAGCGAAAAAATGGTCAGGCGGCCTCAGCCAGCGGCTCGGCGGCGGTCGTTCGGTTGCGGCCCCCGCGCTTCGAGGCGTAGAGCGCCGCGTCCGCGCGCTCCATCAGCCCGGAAGCCATCTCGCCGGCTTTGCGCTCCGCAAGACCTGCCGAGATGGTGATGGCGCCCAGATCCTCGTTCGTGGAGCGACGCTTGAGCACGCGCGAGGAGACTTCCTCGCGGATCTCTTCTAGCACGCCCAGCGCGGTCCGGGCCGATTCGCCGGGGAAGATCAGCGCGAATTCCTCTCCGCCGTAGCGGGCGGCCACCCGTGCGGCGTGGCCGGCGCGGCCGATCACGGAGGCGACGTAGCGGATCACCTGGTCGCCGGTCTGGTGGCCCCAGGTGTCGTTGAAGCTCTTGAAGTGGTCGATGTCTAGGACCGCCAGCGTCAAGGTCTCGCCCTCGGCCTCGGCGTGGGCGCAGGCGCGCTCCAGGGATTCGTCGAAGGCCTTGCGATTGGCGAGGTTGGTGAGGGCGTCGGTCATGGCGTCGCGCCGGACCAGCTCCAGGTGCTCACGAAGACGGGTGACTTCGGCGGTGGTGTCGGCGAGCTGGGTCTCGAGCGTCTTGTTCTCGCTCTGCACACGCCGGGTGGCGGTGGTCAGCGTCTCGACCATCGCCTTGATCGCAGTGGCGTCTTCCTTCTCCAGGGACTCCGACGCGGTGGCGAGCTGCTGGCCGTAGGCCTCGCTCGTTTCACGGGCCGACTCAATCGCACGGGAGACGCTGTCCAGTTCCTGGGCCAGGGCGTCGCCCGCCTCGAGGATCTCGCCGTTCAGCTTGGCCTTGGGAAGGTGCTTCTCGGCGAGCTGCTCGCCGACGCTGTCGGTGAAGGCCTCGCCGGATTCGATGAGCTGATTGATCTCAGCGGCGAGCGCGCCTTCCTTGTTGCACACGTAGTGCAGCCAGATCTCGAAGTTGAGCGGCGTCGGCCAGACCTTGTGCTGCTCCATGACCGAGATCGCCTTGCGGGCGAGGCCATAGGCCGGTGGGGCCCGCAGCAGGGGTTCGACGTCCGACGTCATGAGCTCCTGGTCCATCACCGGGACCGTTCTGGCGCAGGCGCGGCCGGTCCTCTCGTGCTTTGGAGACTAGTCGGAAGAGCAAAACACCCGGTTAAAGGGCTGGGTTAAGAGGCTGGCAACTCGCCTGAGGGGCGAGTGCCGGGCCGCCGCCTAGTCCTCGGCGGGAGGCGGTGGCGCCCGGCGCTGCAGGAAAGCCGGCACGTCGGAGCCGAAGCCCACCACATTGTCGTTGTCGCGCTCGCGGTCACGATCCCGCCCACGGTCACGCCTGTCGCCGCGGTCGCGTTCCTGGCGTGGCCCACGCTCACGGTCGGGGCCGCCGCTGCGCTCGCGGGTGTCGCGCTCGCGTTCGGGACGGACCTCCCGCTGAGGATGCTCGACACGCTCGCGTTCAGGACGAGCCTCTCGCTGAGAACGCTCGCCGCGATCGCGCTCGGGACGGGCCTCCCGCTGCGGACGCTCGGCCCGATCGCGTTCGGGACGGTCACGCTCGGGCCGGTCCCGCTCAGGGCGAGGGGCTCGCTCGGGCCGCTCTTCCACGACGGGCGCGGCGACGGCGACGGGGGCGGCCTGCTCGACCGGCTCGGCCGTCCTGCGGCTGCGAGTGCGCTTCGGCGGCGCCGCCACCTCGCCGGTCGCCTCTGGGGCGGCCGTGGGCTGGAAGGGCTCCATGGAGGCGCGCTCGCCATGCTCCTTGATCTCCCGGGGCCGGCGGTCGCGATCCCGTTCGCGGCTCGAGGACCGCTCGCGTTCGCGACCACCCTTGCGGTCGCCACGTCCGGCGCGAGGCTCGTCCTTGAGGCTGGCCCAGTCGAGATCGAGAACGATCTCCTCCGGGGTCTTACCGATCAGCTTTACGACCTTCTCCAGGTTCTTGCCGTCAGCGGGGGTCACCAGCATGAAGGCTTCACCGGTGCGCCCGGCGCGGCCCGTACGGCCGATGCGGTGGACATAGTCGTCGGCGTGGTGAGGCACGTCATAGTTGAACACGTGGCCGACGGCCGGAATGTCGAGGCCGCGCGCCGCCACATCGGAGGCCACGAGGAGCTTGAGCCCGCCGGCGCGGAAGCCCTCCAGGGTGCGCATGCGCGTCTGCTGGTCCAGATCGCCGTGGATCGCCGCGGCGTCGAAGCCATGGGTCCGCAGCGACTTGGCCACGATGTCGACCTCTGACTTGCGGTTGCAGAAGACGATGCCGTTTACGACGTCGCCGCGCTCGATCAGCGCGCGCAGGGCCGTGCGCTTCGCCTTCGGATCACTGACCGGCATCTTGACGACGTACTGGGTGATGGTCTCGGCCGTAGTGGCGGGCTTCGCCACCTCGATCCGCAGCGGGTCACGCAGAAACTGCTTGGTCAGCCGGGTGATCTCGGGAGGCATGGTCGCCGAGAAGAACAACGTCTGCTTCTTGGCGGGGGTTAACTTAAAGATGCGCTCCAGGTCCGGGATGAAGCCCATGTCCAGCATGCGGTCGGCCTCATCGACCACCATGATCTGGACGCCGGTCATCAGCAGCTTGCCGCGTTCGAAGTGGTCGAGCAGACGGCCGGGCGTGGCGATGACGACATCGACGCCCCGGTCGAGCTTCTGCTCCTGATCACTGAAGGAAACGCCGCCGATCAGCAGCGCCCAAGAGAGCTTCTGGCCTTTGGCGTACTTCTCGAAGGAGGCGGCGACTTGGTCGGCGAGTTCGCGCGTCGGCGCAATAACCAGGGCTCGCGGCATGCGTGCCTTGGAACGTCCGGCTTTCAGCCGGTCGATCATCGGAAGTGTGAAGGCCGCGGTTTTGCCCGTGCCAGTCTGCGCGATGCCCAGCACGTCGCGGCCTTGCAGGGCGACGGGGATGGCCTCGGCCTGGATCGGGGTCGCGGTGGTGTAGCCAGTGTCGGCGACGGATTGAAGCGTCGCGGGCGAAAGGCCCAGTTCGGAAAATTCTGTCATCTGTTACGAATAGAGCGGTGGCCCGCCGATCCCTTGATCGAGAAGAAGGCTGGCGTACCGCGGCGGCGCGAGCGGAGATCGCCGCGCGCGCGGAAGATACGGACAGCATCGCTCAAGTCAACGCGTTCCGGGCGCAAGGCGTTCAGCGGGCGCATCTCGGCGCACGGCAACATCAATGCGGCCGGATGAAGTTTATCTGGATCACGCCCCGGAAAAGCTGCCCGGAGCCGTGAGCGAGATCCGCCCTAGCCTGGCGCCGGCCCCGCCAGTGCGCGATGCGCACGAGCCCGCGCGTGCTGACCGCCGCGAGCGTCCCGGTCAGCGTCGGCCGGGGCGAGAGATAGGTCAGGTCCGGTGTCCGCGACCCGCTCAGAGCGGGCCGGCTTCGTAGTTCTCCTGTCTTTTTTTTTGAGCCTCGTCAGAGCCATCGTGCGGGGCGGGGTCCCAGTCGGCCTCGGGCTCAGGCTGCGTGGCGCCCGCGGCCTGCGGCGCGCCGGTGCGCAGAGCTTCGGCGAACGCGCGGGCCGCCTCGCCCAAAGCATAGGCGAGGGCGCCTCCGGCTGGGGCGAGCGCCACCTTGCCATCGCCACGTGCGCGGACGTGCTCGGCCGTGTCATGCAGGAAGCTACGTGCCGATGGGCTATCGCCTGCCTTCTTAGCCCCCGCGAGGGCGCTCGCCGCCAACAACGCGTCCATGAGCAGCGCCTGGCCGGTCTTCGAGGCGAGCAGCTCGGCGAGCCGCCCCTTGCGGACGGCCTTGGGGAGCTTCACCCCCGCGATCCGCTTTGGCAGCAGGGTGTTGGTCTTCCGCTTCTTCTTGGCCATCCACGCTTCCTCACTCGGAAGCTTGAACGTGCGCCGCCTTAGCCGTGTTCCGGCGGCTCAAACGTCGAGGTCGGCTACCGCGAACTCGGCGTTCTCCTGGATGAAGCGGAAGCGCAGCTCCGGCTTGCGGCCCATCAGGGCCTCCACCAGGCTTTCCACCGTTTCCTCCGCCCGGGGCAGGGTCACCTTCGCCAGCGTCCGCTTCGCAGGATCCATGGTGGTCTCCTTCAGCTGGGACGGCATCATCTCGCCCAGGCCCTTGAACCGGCTGATCTCGGGCTTCTTGCCCTTGAACTCGGTCCCCAGAAGCTCGTCGCGGTGCGCGTCGTCACGGGCGTAGAGCGACTTGCCGCCATGGCTGAGCCGGTAGAGCGGCGGAAGGGCCAGGTAGAGGCGCCCCGCGCGGATCATGTCCGGCATGGTCCGGTAGAAGAAGGTGATCAGCAGGCTCGCGATGTGGGCGCCGTCGACATCGGCGTCCGTCATGATGATGATCCGCTCGTAGCGGAGGTCCTCTTCCTTGAACTTCGCGCCCCCCTGGCAGCCGAGCGCCAGCATCAGGTCGGCGAGTTCCTTGTTTCCCCCCAGTTTGTCCAGCGAGGCGGAGGCGACGTTCAGGATCTTGCCGCGCAAGGGCAGGATCGCCTGCGTGCGGCGGTCGCGAGCCTGCTTGGCCGAGCCGCCGGCCGAGTCGCCCTCGACCAGGAACAGCTCGGTCCCGTCGGTCGCCTGACCGGAGCAGTCGGCCAGCTTACCGGGCAGCCGCAGCTTGCGGGTGGCCGAGGCGCGGGCGACTTCCTTGTCGCGGCGGCGCTTCAGGCGCTCCTCGGCGCGCTCGATGACGAACTGCAGGAGCGCGCTGGCCGACTTCGGCTGAGCGGTCAGCCAGTGGTCGAACGGGTCGGCAAGCGCCTTCTCCACCAGGCGCTGGGCCTCGGAGGAGGAGAGCTTCTCCTTGGTCTGCCCTTGGAATTCGGGATCGCGGATGAAGACGCTGACCAGGGCGCCCGCCTGGGCGACGACATCGTCGGCGGTGATCAGCCCGCCACGCTTCTCGCCCGTGAGTTCCGCGTACTGCTTGAGGCCGCGGGTCAGGGCGGCGCGCAGGCCTGCCTCGTGCGTGCCGCCCTCAGGCGTCGGCACGGTGTTGCAGTAGGACTGCATGAAGCCGTCGGCCTCGCCGAATCCAGCAGGGGTCCAGGCGACAGCCCATTCCACCTTCCCGGTCTCGCCCGGACGCTCATAGCGCCCGGCGAAGGGCTCGGGAGTGACGGTCTCGATACCCTTCACCCGCTCCGCGAGGAAGTCGGCCAAGCCGTTCGGGAAGCGGAAGACCGCCTCGGCCGGAGTCTGGTCGTGGATGCGCGAGGGGTCGCATTTCCAGCGGATCTCCACCCCGCCGAACAGGTAGGCCTTCGACCGCGCCATCCGGTAGAGGCGGGCCGGCTTGAAGGCCGCAGTCTCGCCGAAGATGATCGGGTCGGGCAGGAAGGCGATCTGGGTGCCCTTCTTCCGGGTGGGGCCCAGCTTCTCGATCGGGCCTACGGGCTTTCCGCGGGTGAACGCCTGACGCCACTCGAAGCCGTCTTTCCAGACGGTGACCTCGACCCGCTCCGAAAGCGCGTTCACCACAGAGACGCCGACGCCATGCAGGCCGCCCGAGGTCTCATAGGCCTTGCCCGAGAACTTACCGCCCGAGTGCAGGACGGTCATGATCACTTCCAGAGCCGACTTACCGGGGTGCTTCGGGTGCGGGTCCACGGGAATGCCGCGCCCGTCGTCCCTCACCATCAGCACCCCATCAGCCTCGAGGCTGACTTCGATGAATTTGGCGTGGCCGGCGACCGCCTCGTCCATGGAGTTGTCGAGCACTTCGGCGAAGAGGTGGTGCAGCGCCCGTTCGTCCGTGCCGCCGATGTACATCCCAGGCCGTTTGCGGACCGGCTCCAGCCCCTCGAGCACCTCGATGTCCGCGGCGGAATAGCCGGGCGTCTTCACGCCCAGCACCGCCGGGTCGGGGCGCGGTTCGTGGCTCTCCGCCAACGGCGCGGCGGGCGCGGGGTTCAGCGCCTCGTCGAACAGGTCGGGAAGGGCGGATTGGGCGGCGGCGGAATTCGGCATGACTCAGCGAACATAAGGGGATTCTGAGCCGGGTATGAGCGGCGCATCGCCCGAACGCAATGCGGCCGCGCGACACGAGGGTCGCGCGGCCGCCGCAACACGGGCGTGTCTGCAGCCTAGAAGTCGGCCTCCAGGGTCACGAAGGCCATGCGCGGGGCGATCGGGAAGGCCGTGTAGCCGCCGGAGTTGCTGGTCACCCCTGCGGTGTTGACGCCCTTCTCGTCGGTCAGGTTGGTGACGTTAAGGCTGATCCGGGCGCGGCGCGCCAGGCTGTCGGCGGGCAGGTCGAAGTCGTAGCTCGCCTGGAAGCCGAGCAGCATGCTCGACTTGGCGGACAGGTCATTGAGGTAGGTCACCGGTCGCTTGCCGACATAGTCGCCGCTCAACTGAGCCTCGAAGTTCCCCCAGTTGGCCCGTAGCACCGTCTTGTTCAGCCACTTGGCCGTGAGCGGAACCTGCTTGCCGGCTGTGGCCACGGTCACCGGCTGGCTCACGCCGTTCACGATGGTCGTGCCGCTCTGGTAGTCGGCGTCGTACTTGGAGTCATTGTACGAGATCGCGTTGTAGACGCTGAAGTGCGGTCCGAAGTTCACTGTCCCGGAGATGTCCACGCCCTTGGTCGTCACGCCGCCCACGTTCGCCAGGATTGCGGGCGCAGGGTTGATGAAGTTGTAGGGGGCGATGTTCAGCAGCCGGTTGTTGAAGGCGACCTTGTACAGGGTGATCTGGCCGTCGAGGCCGGTGATCAGCGGGCCGTCGAAGGCGCGGCGGGTCCGCACGCCTGCCTCGTAGGTCCACGAGGTCTCCGGCTTCACGGTCTCCTTGAACAACTCGAAAGCCGCCTGGGTGCCGAGGCTCCAGGGCGAGAAGCCGTAGAAGCCGCTGCCGGCGCCGTAAGGGATAAACTGGCGGAGGTTCTTCTGGGCGTTGACGAACACCTGCTCGTGCTCGGTGGCGTCCCAGAGCAGGCCCGCCTGCGGGAGGAACCACTCCTGCGTCTTGATCGTGCCCGTCGGGTACTGCACCGGAACCGCGGCGGTGGGCAGGTTGCGCTGGTTGATCGGGAACTTGCCCGTGGCGTCCTGGATACTCGCCTTGACGCCGGCCTGCAGTAGGAGCTGCGGCACGATCCGCCACTGGTCCTGGATGTGCAGTTGGATGTCGTTGACGAAGAACTCGGCGGCGTATTGCGTCAGAGCCTTGGGTCCACGTGGTACGTCATAGGGCGACAGGTCGTTGTTGGCGGCCGTCATCGGGTACCAGACCCGGTGCTGGGCCGGTTCGTTGTGTTCGAACCAGCCGCCGGCCTCGATCTGGTGGTCGCCGATCTCCCAGGTCAGGTTCGAGATCAGGCCGCCGCGGTTGATGCGGTACTCGGTGGTCCGCACGGCGTTCCCGCTGCCCCCGAACAGGTCCACGATGTTGCGCAGGGTGCCGGCGCTGGTCGCCGTGCCCACGACCAGGTTGGGATAGTAGGTGGCGAACAGCCCCGGGAGGCCGGCGGTGTTCACCGGGCCGGCCACGATCCCGCGCCCGAAGTTGTAGTGATAGTAGGCCGTGTTGCTCCAGCTCACCCCGGCCGCGGGCTCAAGGTCGTACCGAACGTAGCTGAGAATGTCCTCGCGCTGGGCGGCGCTGAAGCAGTTGGAGAAGTTGTTGCCCTGGCTCGGCGGAGGCGTGCCCGGTCCGCCGGTGAGCGTAGTCGTGCAGGCCTGCAGGTCGGGGTAGATGAACGGACGGGTGTAGGGGTGATAGCCCTGCGCCGCCGCCGTCTGCTGGTTGCCCATCGCGGTGGCGTCTTCGTTCGGCTCAACCTTCATCTGCCAGTCGGCATAGAAGGTCAGCGTGCCTGGACCGGGTTCGCTGACCAGCTTCAGGTTCACCTGGTGGCCGCGCTGGTGGCCGTTGAAGTCCCAGGCTTTCTGGTCTTGTCGCAGATAGGAGACGTAGCCGCGGGTCCCGTCGGCGAACTCGCCTGAGTCCAGGCGCACGAAGGCGCGGTTTGCCTTGTAGCTCCCCAGCGTCAGCGCAGCGTGCAGCGTCCGTTCGTCGGACGGATCGCGCGAGAAGGTTTCGATGGCCCCGCCGAGCATGCTGGTCGACGGCACGCGGAGCGAGCCCGTCCCGGAGGAGAGTGTCACGCGGCCCACGTTCTCGCTCGAGACGGCGCGGGAGACGCTGAGGCCGTTATAGTTGCCGTACTGCTGATCCCCGAGCGGAATGCCGTCCAGGGTGTAGCCCAGCTGCTGGGTCGAGAAGCCGTGGACGAACAGCGACAGGTTCTGTTCGTTGTTGCCCCAGGGGTCCGCGGTGCGGAACAGCACGCCGGGCAGGGTCTGAACCGCCTTCAATGGGCTCGCGCCGGGCAGGATCTTCTGGATCTCCTGGGCGTCCAGGGCCACGGCGGAGCGCGTCGTCCGCAGCCCGGTGACCACCACCTCCTGCACGCCCGTCGCTTCGGCTTCGGCCCCTGCATCCACGGCCTCCGCGGCGTGGGCCGAGGTGGCGAGCAGGGCAGCGGCGGCCGCAGTGGCCCACAGGCACGCGCCGGGCGCGCCCTTGATAGTGAAGTGCATGTCGATCCCCTCTGCCGGCGTGTAGCGCCGGTCCGGACGGGGGCTTAGGCAGGGATTGTGACGGCGCGGCGAAGGTCCGGCCAACTGGGCGTGACAATGATCCGTGTGCGGCGCCGCGCCGCGCACGGTCAGGTTTGCGACGGGAGGGCTATTTGCGCCGGCTGTAGATGGCGCTCAGGCGGTCGGGGGTCCCTGCGATCCGCTCCAGCCGCGGATAGCGGAGGCCCCCTTGGTAGGCGAGGGCGACAGTCCGGTAGTGATCGCCGTCCTTGATGATCAGGGTGATCGGCTGCCCCGATTTCCCCGCGGCGATCGCTTCCTTCAGCCGATCGGTGTCGTAGGCGATCCCGTTCACCGCGATGATCTTGTCGCCCGCCGTGAGGCCGGCCTGGAAGGCGGGGCCGTTCCAGAGCACGCCTGTGACGGTGGCTTCGCGGTTGAGAGTCACCCCCAGGGAATAGGTGAGATCCACGATCTTCCGGGAGGCTTCGTTGTCCTTCCAGTAGTCGGTGGGCGTCTCTGTATAGACGAGGCGGTAGCCGCCGCGGGCAAGGCCCTCGAGCGGATAGCTGGGCGCCACGTCCTTGATCCGCCGCGTGAGAAAGCTGTTCCAGTCGTAGGGAAGGACCTTGTTCAGGCCGGCCACAACGTCCTCGAAGGTGTAGGTCACCGGCGTCCAGCTGCCGTCGTTTATTCCGAAGAATCCTCGCGCGAAGTCGTCGAGCGACTTTCGGCCGCCGGTCTTCTCCCGGATGAGGGTGTCGGCGTCGAGCCAGACCAGCTGGCCTTCGGAGTAGTAGTCTTCGCTACGCTGCCACGTGGTCCAGGGGATCGGACGGCGGCCGGCGATGATGGGATCATGACCGGTGTCCTCCACGGACCGCCACTCACGTCCCGGTCGGCCGACCGAATAGGTGGCGGCCGTCATGGCCAGCGCGTCGAGTGTCTGCTGCTTTGTCACCAGGCCGGAGCGGGCCCCCAGCACAAAGCCCCAATACTGATCCTGCCCCTCGTAGACCCACAGCAGGTTGCCGCGCATGGGCACGTTGTAGTTCGGCGTCCAGAGGTCGGCCGGCCGCCGGAACTTGCCGTCCCAGGAGTGACTGTATTCATGCGGCAGGAGATTGCGCGCCGGCGCGTTCTTCGACCATTCGGTGAAGTAGGTGGGCGTCGTGCCGTTCTCGCTCGAGCGATGGTGCTCCAGCCCGATGCCGCCCATCCGCTCCGTCAGCGCCAGCAGGAACTCGTAGCGATCGAAGTGTCGTGCGCCGAACAGCTTGTCGGCCTGCCGGACGAGTTCGCGGTGCTGCTCGATCTGCTCAGGCGTGGTCGCCAGCAGCTCCGGCCGATCGGCGACGATGTTGAGGCGGACCGGCGACTTGCCGCTGGTGTCCAGGTCGTACCGCTTGAAGTAGCGGCCGGCGAACATCGGCGAGTCCATCAGGGTCTCGAAGTCGGTCGTCTTGAACCGAACCCAGCCGTTCTCGACCCGAGCGGTGTCCAGAGCCACGCCGTAGCTCCAGCCTTCCGGAAGTCGGATCGAGGCGTCGATCGGGATCCGCCGGGCGAAGTAGCCCGCCGGATACATGGCCAGCGAGATCCACTGGGCGTTCAGCATCTCCGGCGTCATCACCACCCGGCCTTGGTCGCTGGTGGTGGGCGACACGTACTGGAACTCGACGTCGAGGCTGGTCGCCCCAGCCGGCGGGGTCACGTGAAAGGCGAAGACCTGCACCGGATCGCGGGTCCACGGCAGGACCTGGCCGTTGGCGCGCACGACGAGGCCGGCGACGCTGTAGATCGGGTTGCGCGGCGAGTGTCCGCCGGGCACCCACTGGGGGTAGAGCAGGGTGACCGGGCCCGGACCGGCCAGCGGGATGGTCTGCCGAATCCGGAAGATCCGCCGCTCAAGATCCGTGGCGTCCACTTCCAGCTTCAGCGTGCCGGGGTAGGCGATGTCCCGCGGCTCCGAGATGGCCGGGGGGAGGGGCAGCGGCTGCGGGCCGGGCGAGGGCTGGGCCGAGGCGGGCAGGGCGGCGGAGAGAGCCAGTGCGGCGGCGGAGAGGATGGCGCGCTTGCGGAGAGTCATGCGTTTGCGTTTTAGAGCCGCCGCCGGAAACGGCAATCGGTCCTGCACGGAGGATAACCCCATGTTCCGCCCCGCCCTGATCGCCGCAGCGGCGGCGATGCTGATGATCGGGGGCTGCCAGCAGAGGGCCCGGGAGGTCGAGCCCGGCCCCACCGCTCCGCCGCGGAGCGAGGCGCCGGCGCAGGGCCGTGCCTCTCAGACCGGCGGCATGTGCGGCGGCATCGCCGGCTTCCAGTGCGCCGGCCCGAACGACTACTGCAAGCATCCGGAAGGGCAGTGCCAGGTGGCCGACGGGGCCGGCGTCTGCACGCCGAGGACGCCGATGTGCACTCGGATCTACGCCCCGGTCTGCGGCTGTGACGGGAAAACCTACGGCAACGCCTGCGAGGCCGGCGCCGCCGGCGTGGGCGTCGACCGGCAGGGCGAGTGCAGGCCAGCCTAGCCCCAAAAGCAAAAGGGCCGCGGATCGCCCCGCGGCCCTTCCGAGCTGATTAGCTTCCGCTGACTAGCAGCCGTAATACATCGCGAATTCCACCGGGTGTGGGTGGAGCTGGAGGCGCATGACTTCCTCCATCTTCAGCTCGATGTAGCTGTCGATGAAGTCGTCATCCATGACGCCGCCCTTCTTCAGGAAGCCGCGATCCTTGTCGAGGTTCTCGAGGGCTTCGCGCAACGAGCCGCAGACCTCAGGGACCTTCTTCTGCTCGCGCGGCGGCAGGTCGTAGAGGTTCTTGTCGGCGGCCGGGCCCGGATCGATCTTGTTCTCGATGCCGTCGAGACCAGCCATCAGCAGAGCCACGAAGGTCAGGTAGGGATTGCCCATCGGGTCGGGGAAGCGGGCCTCGATGCGCTTGGCCTTCGGCGAATCCACGTGCGGGATACGGATCGAGGCCGAGCGGTTGCGCGACGAGTAGGCCAGCTTCACCGGAGCCTCATAGCCCGGGACGAGGCGCTTGTAGGAGTTGGTGGTCGAGTTCGCGAAGGCGTTGATCGCCTTGGCGTGCTTGATGATGCCGCCGATGTACCAGAGGCACATGTCGGAGAGGCCAGCATATTTGTCGCCGGCGAACAGCGGCTTGCCGTCCTTCCAGATCGACTGGTGCACGTGCATGCCCGAGCCGTTGTCGGCGAACATCGGCTTGGCCATGAAGGTCGCCGTCTTGCCGTAGGCGTGGGCCACATTGTGGATCACGTACTTATAGAGCTGCATGCGGTCGGCCATGGTGATCAGCTCGTCGAACTTGAGGCCAAGTTCGTGCTGGGCCGGCGCCACCTCGTGGTGGTGCTTCTCGGGCTTCATGCCGAGTTCGCCCATGACGGCGAGCATCTCGCCGCGGAGGTCCTGGCCAGAGTCCACCGGGTTGACCGGGAAGTAGCCGCCCTTCGGGCCGGGGCGGTGGCCCATGTTGCCTTCGGGGTAGGCCTTGCTGGAGCTGACCGGCAGTTCGGTGGACTCGTAGGAATAGAAGGTGTTGTGAGGCGCGGTGTCCCAGCGAACGTCGTCGAAGATGAAGAACTCCGCCTCGGGCCCGAAGTACACCGTGTCGCCCACGCCCGCCGATTTCACGTAGTTGAGCGCCTGCTTGGCGATCGAGCGCGGGTCGCGGTTGTAGGGCGTATTCGTGTCGGGGTTCAGGACGTCGCAGAACAGCACCAGCGTGGTCTGCTGGTAGAACGGGTCGATGTGGGCCGAGCCGAGGTCCGGCCGCAGCTTCATGTCGGACTCGTTGATGGCCTTCCAGCCGGCGATCGAGGAGCCGTCGAACATCGTGCCGTCGGTGAGGAACTCCTCGTCCACAAGATCGATGTCGAAGGTGACGTGCTGCATCTTGCCGCGAACGTCGGTGAAGCGGACGTCGACGTATTTGACGTCCTTTTCCTTGATCTGGTTCAGGATGTCCTTGGCGGAAGCCATGCTCGTGATCCCCTTGTTGGTCCGGTCTCGATGGATGTGGATTAGATGGCCGCGGGGCCGGTCTCGCCGGTGCGGATGCGCATGACGTCGACGACGTCCGAGACGAAGATCTTGCCGTCGCCGATGCGGCCAGTGCGCGCGGCGCCGGCTATGGCCTCGAGCGCACGGTCGAGCTGGTCGTCGGCGATCACCACCTCGATCTTGATCTTCGGCAGGAAGTCCACGACGTACTCCGCGCCGCGGTAAAGCTCGGTCTGGCCCTTCTGGCGGCCGTAGCCCTTGGCCTCGATAACCGTCATGCCCTGCACGCCCAGTTCCTGCAGGGCCTCCTTCACCTCGTCGAGCTTGAACGGCTTGATGACGGCTTCGATCTTTTTCATTGGGCCCGGCTTGAGACTGGGCGCCGCCCCGGCGCTCGCCGCGGACGGAGCACGCCCGGCGCCCCCGCCACAAGCGGACTCGGTCGTCGGTCGCGGCGCGCAGCGGGTAAAATCGGCAGGCGCCCAGGAAACAGGCGCCGGTGGGTCAAAAAACGGTCAGTCCGGAAATCGCCTTGTCGCGTCGCTTATGGACCCTAGGATCGCCGCAACGTACGTCGGGAGACGCCTGCAGATGAGCGAAACCACCCCGGTTCTGATCGGAGCAGGCCAATTCACGTACAGGGGCGATCCGGCGACCTCGCCGTCCCCAACGGCCCTGCTGAAGATTGCGGCGGAACGCGCGGCCCAGGACGCCGGCATCGGCGCTGCGGGTTTGGCCGGCGTCGACGCCCTTGCGGTGGCAGGCTTCGCCGTGGACGCAGGGGGCGGCGCCCGTGGTGCGATCCCGCGCTCCAGCAATCCGCCTGCCAACCTGGCTGGCCGGTTGGGCGCGACGCCGGCCTGGAGCGTCTATTCGGAAATGGGCGGCAACACGCCCCAATACCTGATCAACACCCTGTGCGAACGAATCGCGCGCGGCGAGACCGAGCTGGCCCTCGCCGTCGGCTGTGAGTTCCTGGGCTCGGCCATGAAACGGCTGGCGAGGGGGCTGCCCTTCGACGACTGGGTGGCGGACGAGCCCACCGACTTGCCGCCGCCGCAGCGCATAGGCGATCCGCGGCCCGGCAATAGCGCCTACGAGGGCCGCCACGGCCTCAATCGCCCCATCAACATCTACCCGCTCTTCGAGAACGCCCTTCGGGCCCGGGACGGCCGCTCGATCGGGGAGCACCAGCAGCGGATGGGCGAGCTGTTCGCCCGCTTCTCGGACGTGGCGGCCGGAAATCCGGACGCCTGGTTCCGGACGAAGCGGACCAGCGAGGAGCTGATCTCGGTCTCTGAGCGCAACCGGATGATCGGCTTCCCTTATCCGAAGCTGCTCAACGCGATCATGGAGGTGGACCAGTCGGCAGCCGTCATCGTGGCCAGCGAGCGCAAGGCCCGGGAGATCGGTGTGCCCGAGGCGAACTGGGTCTACCTGCACGGTTGCGCTGACGCCGCCGACCTTTGGCACGTGCTCGAGCGCAAGGACTTCCACTCCAGTCCCGCCATGCGCCGCACCGGGCAGAAGGCGCTGGAGATGGCCGGGATCGGCATCGACCAGGTGGACCTGATCGACCTCTATTCCTGCTTTCCGGTGGCCGTGGAGATTGGAGCGGAAGAGTTGGGCGTGCCGATCGATGATCCGCGAGGCCTGACGGTGACCGGCGGCCTGCCCTACGCTGGTGGGCCGGGCAACAACTACGTCATGCATTCCATTGCCGCTATGCTTCAGAAGCTCCGGCGGCGGCCGGGGGCGTTCGGCCTGGTCACGGGCAACGGCTGGTACCTGACCAAGCAGTCCACCGGCGTCTATTCGACCCGCCGTCCCGACACGGCCTTCGAGCGAGAGGATCCCACCGTGCTGCAGCGGGAACTCGACGCCTTGCCGCACCCGCATGTCATCGAACAGCCAAGCGGGCGCGCTACGGTGGAAACCTACACGGTCGTTCATAAGCGGGAAGGCCCGTTCCTGGGCATCGTCGTCGGCCGCGATCAGGCGGGCCGCCGCTTCGTCGCCAACACGCCCGCCGACCCCGCCTTCCTGACTGCCTTCGAGGCGCAGGAGCAGGTGGGGCGGTCGGGAACCGTCACTCCCGCCCACGATGGCGGGATCAACCTCTTCGTCCCGGACTAACCCATGCCCCGTCTCTACCTGATCCGCCACGGCAAGCCGGCCTCCACCTGGGGCGAAGCGGACGACGATCCTGGACTCGACGCGGCGGGCCAGGCGCAGGCCGAAGCGGCGCGCGATTGGCTGCTGGCGCTGCCGCCGTCGGAGAAGCCTGGCCGGGTGGTGAGCTCGCCACTTCGGCGCTGCCAGGAGACGGCCGCGCCGACAGCGCGCGCGCTGGACGTGGCGGTGGAGGTGGACGCGCGCGTCGGCGAGATCCCCACGCCAAGGGCCCTTGCCGTCGAGGACCGGCCCGCGTGGCTGCGCGCGGCCTTCCAGGGCGACTGGAGCCAGATCGAGGGCGACCTCGATTACGACGCCTGGCGGGGTGACATCGTGGCGTCGCTGGTCGCCCGTGGCGACACGGCCGTTTTTTCACACTTCGTCGCCATCAATGCGGTGGTCTCGCGCCTGACGAACGACGAGCGCGTGGTGTGTTTCCGGCCTGACCACACGTCGATCACCGTCCTGGAAACCGACGGAGAGCGCTTGACCTTGGTGGCCAAGGGGCGCGAAGCCACCACCGGAGTGCTCTAGGCAGAGACGGAGACCCGCTTGGCGGCGCGCCATATTTTGACGGTGGCGGAGACGGCCGCCGCCGACCAGACTGCAATCGCGGGAGGCACGCCGGGGGCGATCCTTATGGAGCGTGCCGGGACCGCCGTGGCCGACGCGATCTGCGCGAGGTTTGAGCCGCGGCCGACCGTGGTCTTTTGCGGGCCGGGCAACAACGGCGGCGACGGCTATGTCGTAGCCAGGGTGCTGAGCGCGCGCGGCTGGGACGTGTGGGTTGAGCGGCTGGCGGAGCCGTCAAGCGGCGACGCCCTGGCGGCGGCGTCCAGTTGGCAGGGCGTCACCGTCGAGATCGGAGCGGGGCGCCCTGACGCAGAGCTCTTCGTAGACGCCCTGTTCGGTGCGGGGCTGACGCGGCCGCTCGAGGGCGAGGCCGCACGGCTGGCCCGGGTCTCGCATCGCCTACGCGACCGCTTCATCGCTGTGGACATCCCGAGCGGCGTGGCTGGTGACACCGGCAAGCCGCTGGGTGAGATTGGCTTCTGCGCCGGCTTTACGGTGACCTTCCACAGCCGCAAGCCCGCGCACGCCCTGGAGCCCGGCCGCAGTCACTGTGGCGAGGTGGTCGTGGCCGACATCGGCCTGGGACCGCCAGCCGGTCGCCTGTTCGAGAACGGACCGGACCTCTGGCTTCCCCGCTTCCCCTGGCCGGGCAGCGGCTCGCACAAGCACGCCAGAGGGCGGATGATCGTGGTGAGCGGCGACGCCTGGAGCACAGGTGCGGCCCGACTGGCGGCTCGAGCGGGACTGCGGATCGGATCGGGGCTCGTGACGATCTATTCACCACCGGAGTCGCTGGCCTCCAACGCTGCACATCTGGAAGCCGTGATGTTGCGGCCATTCGAGACGGACCTCGAGCTGGAGCAGGCCGCGGACGCGGCGGACGCCGCAGTGATCGGCCCGGCGGCGGGACTAGGGGAGGCGACACTGCTGAACGTCCTCGCCCTCGCGCGGACCGGTGCGGCTCTGGTGCTCGACGCAGACGCGATCACAGTGTTCCGGGACGATCCCGAGGAACTGTTTTCCGTCCTCGACCGGGACGACGTCCTGACGCCTCATCAGGGCGAGTTCGAACGATTGTTCCCTGGGCTGATCGCGGCCGCCCCCGAGCGGATCACGGCCGCGCTTCGTGCAGCGGAGCGGGCTGGCGCCGTAGTGCTGTTGAAGGGCTCTGATACGGTCGTGGCCGCGCCGGACGGCCGGGCCGCCGTGAACCTCAATGGCTCGCCCTGGCTGGCGACCGCCGGTTCGGGCGACGTCCTGGCCGGCTTCATCGGCGGGCTCGTGGCCCAGGGCATGGAGAGTTTCGAGGCCGCCTGCGCCGCGGCCTGGATCCACGCCGAGGCCGCCGAACTGCATGGGCCGGGCCTGATCGCCGAGGACCTGCCGGGTCTCTCCCCTGCTGTCCTGCGCCGGCTATACGAGGAGCGCTGAAACAAAAACGGCGCGGAGATCGCTCTCCGCGCCGCCTTCATGTCGCTGAGTCGGGAGCTTAGGCCGTGTATTCGGACTCGAGCTGGCCCGCGCCGCCTTCGAGGAGGTCGGCAGCGGCTTCTTCAGCCGCCATCCGCTCTTCCGCGAACTGGGAGTTGATCACGTTCTCACCGCGCGCCTGACGATCGGCTTCGTCCTGGCTACGGGCGATGTTCAGCGTGACGGTCACGGTGACTTCCGCGTGCAGGCGGACCTTCACGTCGTGCATGCCCAGCGTCTTGATCGGCTTGTCGAGCACCACCATCGCGCGCTCGACCTTCGTCGGCCCGCCTTCAGCGTTGATCGCGTCGGCCACGTCGCGAGCGGCGACGGACCCGTAGAGCTGGCCGGACTCGCCCGCCTGACGGATCAGGATGTAGCTCGTGCCGTCCAGGCCTTCGCCGGACTTCTCGGCCGACGCCTTGGCCTTGGCGTTGCGGGCTTCGATTTCGGCGCGCTGGCCTTCGAAAGCCTTGAGGTTCGCGGCGTTGGCGCGGAGCGCCTTGTTGCGCGGGAGGAGGTAGTTCCGGGCGTAGCCGTCCTTGACGGTGACCAGGTCGCCGAGGCCGCCCCAGCCTTCCACGCGTTCGAGCAGAATGACTTTCATGTGCGTCCTTCCCCCTACTTCACGACGTAGGGAAGCAGCGCCAGGAAGCGGGCGCGCTTGATGGCCTTGGCCAGCTCACGCTGCTTCTTGGCGGAGACCGCGGTGATGCGCGAGGGGACGATCTTGCCGCGCTCGGAAACGTAGCGCTGCAGGAGCTTGACGTCCTTGTAGTCGATCTTCGGGGCGTTGGCGCCGGAGAACGGGCACACCTTGCGGCGACGGAAGAACGGACGGCGCTGGCCGCCCGAGGAGGCGCCGGCGGCCGGCGCGGCCGCGGCGGCGGAGGTTTCGTCAGTCATGTGATGAGCCTCCCTTTCTTAAAATTGCGGGGCGTCGTCGCGGCGTTCGCGGTCGCGATCGCGGCGGGCGAGGATCGGAGAGAGCTCGAGGTCCAGCTCTTCAACGCGCACGGTCATGTAGCGCAGCACGTCTTCGTTGATCGACAGCTGGCGCTCCATCTCCTTCACGGCGTCAGCCGGGGCGTCGATGGCGAGCAGGGAATAGTGACCCTTACGGTTCTTCTTGATCCGGTAGGTCAGGTTGCGGAGACCCCAGTATTCGATCTTCGCGACGTTGCCGCCGCCTTGCTCGATGAGGGCCTTGAGCTGGTCATTCAGGGCTTCGGCCTGTTGCGGCGAGATATCCTGCCGCGAGATGACCACGTGTTCGTAGAGGGCCATGTTTTCCTTCTTCCCTGTGGAAGGCGGCGTGTCCGGCGGCGGAAGGTCCGCCGGATACGATGGCTCTCGCGCGGCGGTCGGGGGTTTCCCGACCCATTCGCGTTCCGCGTGAGACCGCATTCCGTGAAGAGGCGCGCAAATAGGGGAAAACCGCTGTCCGGGCAAGGGTTTTCGCCTTGCGCCGGTCCAACGGCTCATCGAGCTTGGGGCCAAGGAGGCGCCATGCGTCGAAACCGGATTATCGCCGCGGTGATGTCGGCTGCGCTTAGTGCGGCCCTATACCTGATCCTGAAGGCGCTCCTCTAGGCCGCACGCGTCGTGCGGCCGAAGACGTCGCGCCTGAAAGCCTAGCGCTTGGCCTTCATGGACTTCACCGCGGCCAGCGTTTGGCTGACATGCTCGGTCGGGTCCATCTTGGAATAGGTGTGCACCACCTGGCCGTTTTGCGAGATGACGAAGGAAGTCCGGTCGGACCAGTCGGGCTTGACGCTCAGCACGGCGTCGTACTGCCTTGCGATCTTCGCGCCCGCGTCGGCGGCGACGGGGAACTTGCCGGAGCACTTGTCGGTGTCCGACGAGATCTTCTGCAGCTTGTCCAGGTTACCGGCAGTGACGCCGATCACGGTCGCGCCCGCCGCCTGGAATTGCGGGATCGCGTCGGCGAACATCTTCGCCTCGAGATTGCAGCCCTTGGTATCCGCGGCCGGGAAGAAATAGAGCACCACCGGTCCCTTCTTTCGCGCCTGGGCGAGCGAGAAGGTGAGCGCCTTACCAGCCTGGAAGCCCGGGGCGGTGAAGTCGGGCGCCTTGTCTCCGGCCTTGAGCGCGGCGAACGCGGGTGTGGCGGCGAGGGCCGCGAGCGCGGCGAGGGTGGCAAGGCGTTTCATGATCGGCTCCCGGAGCGTTCTTTGGCTCTTGTCCGGACGATACCTGTCCGGACGGCCGTAGGCGAGCCTAGAAGAACAGGAAGTCTTCGCTGCCAAGGCCGGAGAGCTTCACGTTCTGCAGGGTGAGCACATGGTTGACGTCGTAAGCGATGACGACGTTCGTTCCCACCTGCTGGGCGTGAGCCATCAGCTCCGCGAAGCTGCCGAACATGGCGGGGGACATCTGGATCGTCTCGTTCTTCGGATCGAAGTCCGTGATCAGGTCGCGCCCGAAGTCGACGCCGAAGATGAAGCGGTCCGGGCTGGCGCCGCCCGTCAGGGTGTCATCGCCAGCGCCGCCGTCGAGGGTGTCGCTGCCGTTGCCGCCTAGGAGCCGGTCCTTGCCCGCGCCGCCGGACAGCACGTCCTTGCCGTTGGCCCCGTCGAGGGTATCGCCGCCGCCCATGCCGCTAAGGGTGTCGCCACTATTGCCGCCCCAGATCCGCTCGCCCCGCGCTGTGCCCAGGAGGTTCTGCGGATGGTTGCCGCCAATGATGTCCGCCCCAGTGCCGACCGGGTTCAGCGTCACAGTGACGGACTTCGCGGCGGAATAGTCTGAGCCGTCAAAGGCGCGGTACTGGAAGGTCACTGCGCGGGCGGTCGTGAGCTCCTCGTCGCCGGGCTGCGGCTGGACGTAGAAGATGCCGTTGTCGTCGATCACCACCCCGGCGGGAAGCGCGCCGACCGGACGGTAGGATAGCGCCTGCCCGTCGGCGTCGGTTGCGGCAAGTTGCCCGGTGAACAGTTGTCCGGCTGTCGCGGCGCCCGTGAAAGCCTGAGCCAGAGGCGCGCTGTTGGGCGTGAGCACCAGGTTGTCGAATGCGCCCCAGCCGGTGCCACCCTGGATGAACCAATTCAACTCCACCAGGCCGGCGGCGAAACCGGAGGGCAGAGCCACAGTCTGAAAGCCATCAAGCGTATCGGTGCTGAACTGGTGGGTCACGACGGTGCCGTCCGACTTGACCCCGCTGAAATAGAAATCGACGGCGGAGGTGCCGGTCACCGGCGTTCCTCCCGCCCAACCCAGGAAGCTGAAGCCATTCACCTGCAGCGAAGTCGCGCCGAACGCGGCGCCCGCCGCCTGAGCCACCACGACCGTATCGGAGGCGTACTGGTTGATCAGATAGCCGCCCGTGCCGAGATCGGTGATCTGGGCCCGGTTCCAGAACGCGTCCGGGTAGCCGTTCTGTTGGGTCACCGCCGTCCGGAAGTTGAAGCCCTGCTCGCTGTAGGTCTGGAAGAGACCCTGCGGAACGCTCTCGAATTGAACGGTTATCGGCATGCGCTCGCCCCCAGAAGAGCGGTGAACCTAGACTTTAACGTCCCACGGTCAAGCCTGATAGCTGTGGCGTGCGTATTCACCGCGGCCTGTCCAACACGTCCAGGTCGCAACCTGGTCGCCGGCGCAACCGGCGTTAGATGACGATAAAGTGGCCCGAGTCCAGAGACCAGATATTCGCGCCCATGAGATTGATGCTGTTCTGGCTGACCTCCGCGGAGATCACGACGCGGTGCGAAGTCTGCCGCGTGTAGGCCGACAACATCTGGGCGAAGGCCTTCGAACTGGAATGTGACCGGCATCGTTTCCCCCGGAGCTGTCCCGTTCTGGGCCAGTCTTCAGCTGCGCCGTGGCCTTCGCGTCTGAACGGCCACGTTTCTATGCCATGGCAGCAAGACCCGCGCCGCGGGGTCAGTTGTAAGCGGCGGTCACTGTGAAGGAGCCCGTGTAGGCGCCGTTGCTCGTGGCGGGCGTAACCGGAAAGGATCCGCCGACGAAGAAGCTGTAGGAGCCGGCGTTGCCCAGGATGGAGCTGAGCGTCGGGGTCGCGACGACGTTGCTGTTCGTCGTCACCGTCACTGTCGAACCGCTCGGCCCGGTCATGGTGAAGTTCGCCGGGACGCTGATGGCCAGCGTCTGGCCCCCTTCGCCGGTCACGGTGTAGGCCGCCCGCGTGGGGATCGGCAGGTTGAGCCAGGCCACCCCGGCCGGCGCGGACCTGGCGGCGTTGCTCGCGGCCAGGGACACGGCGCCGCCCGCGCCGGTGACCGGACGCACGATCCGCCCGAAGGTCAGGTCAGACGTCTTGGTCATCGCGAGCGAACGGAACACGGTCGCCACGGCTGTGCCCGAGCCTGACTGCGACCCATCGGGCGTGCTTACGTCGTCGGCCCAGACGTAGAAGGAAGCACTCGCGGCGCCCGTGCCAGAGCCCGACTCGTCGCCCGCGATGGGAAAGTCGGCGCCGACGTAGAAGGTCTTTGAGCTGTTCTTGCCGATCGGACCAATCCGGAAGTTGATCGGGTTCGTCCCGGTCGGACCCGACTTCAGCACCGCCGTGCCCATGGAAACGTTGAAGTTGGTCAGCGCGCGGCCGCGCCCGGTGGTGCTGCCGGCGCCGATGCGGATGTACACATCGTCCGTATTGCAGGCGTTGGGCGTTCCGCAGCTGATGGTGACGGTCGCGCGTGTCGTTCCGAAGCTGACCCGCTGACCGGCGCCGCTCAGCCTGCTGACCGCTGCGGTCGAGGCGGTGACCCGGAAGACGGTCGTGCCGGAAGCCGCGGACGCCACTTCACCCAGGTTAGGCTGGCTGCCGGATACGCCTACGCCATAGGTCTGCGCCGCTGCACTGCCCGCGAGTGCGCAGAACAGTGCGGCAATCAACAGTTGCGATATACTGGAGCGGCGGCGCATCGGGTCCTTGAGTAACATCTTTGGCGGGCGATTGGCTCTGAAATATACTTTGGCCGAGTTACCGAGACTCTTCCGGTTTCTGCTGCACCGAAGCGGCGGAAGCGGCAGACGGCTGCGCGTCGGCGGGCTCCTCCTCGCGCGGAGCGAACCGGACCTCGGCGACCACGTCGGGAGCGAAGGCCCCGTCGCCTGCGATCGTCACGGTCTGCGCCTCAAGCAAGCTCATCCGCAAGCGCTTCGCCTGTTCGGAATCGAGCTCCAGACGGTACTTGCCGACGGGCAGGTTCTGGAAGCTGGCGGATCCATCGAACTCAGTGCTGGCCTCTGCGGTGTAGCCGTTGTCGCCGACCAGCCTGATCTGGGCCGCAGAAAGCCCCACCAGCACTCCGTCGGGCCTTCTCAGATTGACGCTGACCAGGACCTCGCCTGTGGGCTTCATCGGGTAGCGCACCGTGGTGAAGCTGCCGGCCCGGGGCGAGAACTGCACCGTGGTGGGGGGCGTCTGTACGGAGGTGTTCTCGACCTCCTCCAGGCCCACGAGGAGGCGGCCCGTGGGGCTGGAACCCAGGCCTGTGACGAACGCCTTTCCGTCGGGTCCGGTTCGAATCTTGGTCTCCGCGCCCTCGAGCGTGACGTTGGGCACCGGCTGATCGTCGCCGTCGAAGATGCCGTTGCCGTTGCGATCGAGGAAGGCCTCGAACAGCAGGCTGCCCCCGGAGCCGGGTCCGGGACGGGTCACCTGGTAGCGGCGGACCAGCGGGTTATAGCTCAGGCCGAAGTTCAGCTGCGCGCCCAGGCGCCACGCGCCCTCCGCATTGTTGTAGTCGGCGTTGAGGGCGAGATCGGCGAACCGCAACTTGAAGATCGCCGCGCCCGTGACGTTGAAGCTCTCGGCGTCGTTAAGCGCCTGACCTACGCCGAACCGCAGCGCCAGGTTTTCTGAGATATCCCGGTCTGCGGTGACTGCGAGGGCCCGGGCGCGGAGCTCGGGCAGGACCTCGAAATCCAGCGTGGAGCGGATTTGCCACTTGTAGCCCCGGAAGGTGGACGCCGCGAGGTAGCCGTTGAGCTGCTGGTTCGTGAACGTGCGGGTCGTGCTGCGCTGGTACTCAAGCCCGCTGGAGAGCAGGAAGCTCGCGGCGGTCGTCGACGCCCGGGCGGAGGCCGACAGGTCAATCGAACCGTTGGAGTATTCGTTGCGTAGCCCGCGCAGAGAGATCGGCACCACCTGCCGCGCGATTTGGAGGTTGCCGTCGAAGGTGGCCTCGGAGCGCCGGCGCATGCTTCGAAGCACGTCGGCGCTGGGGCCGTTCTCGTCCACGAAGCCGCCCTGGAACTCGGCGTGGCGCAGCACCGTGGACACGCCGAACACGTTCCCCGCGAGGCCCAGCGCCACCGCTGACCCGCCGGCGCTGTCATAGGCGCCGTCCAGTTGGGTCGACAGGCCGAAGAAGGACGTCCGCAAACCCAGGGTGTACAGCTGCCGGGCGTCATTCTCCGTGGGTATCAGCGCCGCCGCAGCCGTGAGCGTCAAGGTGGACGTCAGTCCGTAGTTGAGAGTGGCCACCCCGCGGAAGCCGCCTCGGCCGGGAGGGACGACCTCGTCCTCGGGCGGGGAGCGGAACTGGAGGAGGGCGTCGTCCTGCTGGACGAGGCCAAGCTCGAAGGTCGCTTCGCCGCGGCGGAGCACGCCTCCGCCGACGTTGATGATCCGGGTGTTCTCGCTCCGCTCGCCGCGCGGTCCGTATGTCACCACCCGGATGATGTTGATCCCTTGGGTGAGGGGCACGTTCAGGAACTCGTAGCGTCCCTTCGCGGGCGTGTTCTGGCCGCTGCGCAGGATGTCATTGACGTAGAGCTCGACGTCGTAGCCCAGCGGCAGCTCGCCCCGGAGGTCGATGCGGTTGAAGATGTTCGTCTGATCGAGAGGAACGGTCGAGATCAGCACGCCGCGCCCACCCGTGCTGCGCGGCCCCAGAGCTAGTCCGGGGGTGTAGACGTCGCCGACGCTGATGGTTCGCGCCTTGAGGGGTCCGAGCAGGCGTCCCTCGACGGAGCGGCGCTCGAACAGCAACCGGGCGGTGGAAGGTTGGCCGCGCTCGTCCGAGCCGAAGTAGCCTTGGAAGCCCGTGTACAACAGGTCCGCCCCGATCCGGACGTCATAGCGAAACGGGGTTCGGGTGTCGCTGTTCTCCAGTCCCAAGCCGACGGCGGCGTCCAGCGCCGGCATGCTGAAGAGCCGATACGGGGTCTCGACGCGCAGCACCTCGTCCTGCCGCTCGACGTCCGACCCACCCAGCTGGCGGCGCATCACGCGCTGCATGCGGGTCTGCACCGGCAGCAGTTCCTCAGGCTCCACTTTCAGCGAGAGCGATTCAGCCTCGACGGACAGCTTGAACGGCATCAGCCGCTGCAGGGCGGAGGCTTTCACGAAGATGTCGGTGTCCGACGCCTCGACCTCGTCGCGGCGCAACGGGATGTCCCGGCCGCCCGACTTGGCGGTGCCGGTGGCGAGGTCAACCACCAGGGACCGACGGGCCTCGCCTATACGACCGATGATCCGCCGCTCGGTCGGGAGGACCTCGACATCCATTTCCAGAAGGCGGGTGAGTTCGCCGACCGGCAGGAGCGGATCCTCCGGCGCGCCATAACCAATCATCCCGTCCGTTAGGGTGAGTTGGTCGAGTTGTACGGAGAAGAGGAGAAGGGTGGCCGGGTCGAGCGCGGACGCCTCGTCCGGGGCAGGGGCGACCGCCTGCAGGGGCGGCGCAGACGTCTGCGGGGCTATGGCCTCAGCGGCCACCCCTTGCGATGCGCGGAAGATGGCAAGTGCGGCGGTGGCTGACCACGCGACGCCCCTACAGCGCCTGTTTCGCAAGAAGCTTGCCCGGAGATGTGTCGTCGTCGGTGAACGTGACCTCGAGCTTCTCTCCAGGCGCCGGCGCGCGGTTCAGCGGGATGCGAACCGTCCGCCGCGGAACTTCGGTGTAGACCCCGACGCCGCGTGCAATGCCGATCACGTCGTTGGCCTTGCCGACAGGACGGACTTCGACATTGCCGAACAGTGAATTCGCGCCCAGCCGGGTGATGTCCGCCACCAGCATCGGCGTCCGCCGGGGCGGGGCCCGACCGTCGGGGGACACCTCGGCATACTCCACGCGCACGTTCTCGAGGCTCGCCCGGACGTCGAGATCGCCAACGCGAACAATGGCGGGGATGCTGAGGCCGAAGATCGAGTTGATCTGGAAGCGCAGCTCGTTTGGCGCCAGCCCGGCGGCCGCCTCGGCCGTGAGGCCGGCGTCCCGCGGGGGAATCGTCGTGATGGTCAGGTGGCTACGGTACTCGGCGGGGGCCGTGTCCGTCGTGGCGCCCACGCGCAGGCGCACCGTCTGGCCCTGGCCTGGCGCAAGCGTCACCCGGCGAGGGGAGACCAGCAGCATCTTCTGGGCGGACTTCACCTGCTCGGCGTAGGTCTTGGCGTCGGCCCGCTGGGTGGCGTCGTCCACCGCCAGGATCTGGCCGTCCGGCAGCATGGTCCGATCGACAAGGCCCACGTCGAACGAAGCCGCCGCGGCGCCCTGGTTATAGATGTAGACCGTGGCCGTGCGGCGGTTGCGGTCGAACGTCACGCGCTTGGGCGAGATGTTCAGATTGGCGCCAACGGTGGTGGCGGGGGCCGCCGCGGCCGGAGCGGCCGGTTGCGCCTGGGTCTGCGAGGCGCCCACGAGGGCGACGAGGGCGAGCGCGAGGGTGGGGGCGATCCGGATCAATTGTATTGCACCACGACGACGAGCAGCCCTTCGTAGGCGCCGGGTTCGAGCTGACCCGCGGACGCCAGCGCAACAGAGCCGCCGACGTTGACGCTCATGCTGTTGCTGCCCATCACGGCGCCGCCAAGCACCACGCCGTCATCGGCGATCCCGTACTCGGACTTGGTATTGGTGGTGACCCGCAAGGCTTCAGTCCCCCCGTTTCGGATGACCGTGAAGCTCTCCGGCACGGCCATCGACACAGCGTCACCAACCTGCCCCCGAATGGTGAAGGTGGCGTTCCCCGTCGATGTACCAGAAGTTGTGCGCGGGGTGTTACTGGCCGCGACGGCGGCATTTGGCCCCACCGCCATCGTCGTGACGCTCGGGAGGGTGAGCGAGGTGATGATCTGCAGCCCCGCAGCGTCGGCGATCGTGGCGCTCAGCCTCGCGTCGGCGCTGGTGGTGCTCAGCGCGAATGCTTGAGCACAGCAGCCGAGGGCGGCTGCGGAGGCCAGCAAAAGGGCGCCTAAGCGTCGCATGATCCTATCCTGGCGCCCGGAAGTTGATCGAAGCTGAACGTGCTGCTCAGCTTCGACCACTTTCAGGAAGCTTACTGGTAGCTGACGACGACGTTCAGGTTGCCCGAGTACACGCCCGGCGCCGTTTCAGCGGCCACGGTGAACTGGGCGCCGTAGCGCAGAACTTCCGTCGTGTTCGCCATGGTGATGGCGGGGCGTGCGCCGGTAGCGCCGGCGGCGACGTCGGCGCTAGAGGCGCCGGTCGGCTGCAGGATGGCGAAGCCCGTGAGTCCGATGATGCCGCCCGTGGCCGTGAAGCTCGGGGTGATCACCGTGCCGGGGACGCTGGTGACCGTGAACGCGGCCGCGGTGGGCGTGCCCGTTTTGGCGCCACCCTCGTAAGTCAGCGTGCCAGCGCTCGACAGCGTGGCTTGGGCCGTGCCGGTCGACGGCTTGATGAGGCGGCCGAAGGCCAGGTCGCTGGTCTTGGCCAGGGTGAGCGGCGACTGGATGGTCACCGACATTTGCGCGTCGGCAGTCGCCGTCGGCGCGGGGTTTTGAGCCACCTGAGCTTGCGCGGCGGTGGACAGGGTCGCCAGGGCAAGGGCGCTGGCGGTCCCGATGATGAAGTTCCGAAGGGTGGTCATTTTAGCCCCTGGCATAAATGTTGTTTGACGAACGCTTGAACTGGTCTTGTCGGAAACTTGGAAGTTGCCGAAGCCCTTTTACGAGAGCTAACCGACACTTGCGACACTGCTGGTTGCAAGCCGGCGACTTAACCGACGATTATCCACGGCCCCTCTACGGCTGTGGTCCCGTACTGTCAAGTTTGAATGCCGGTGGTAACCATAGTAGCGGAGCAAGACGGTCTAAATCCCGATGTGAAACACTGGCCTTGCGGCAGTCGAGGTTTTGCAAGAGGTGTGCTGACCAACAGGCGTAAGTCGGTTTCTCTTCTTCAGTTCTCGCCAACTGCACGAGGATCCGTCGCCGGTCTGGGCTACTGAGTGCGCGTCCCTATGGTGGTGCTGGAAACCTTCGCCACAACCGGCCGATGCATCAAGATAGTGAATCGAGTACCGAAGTTCGGCGAATTTTGCTTGGCGCGGCTCTGCGATCTAGTCGCTTAGTATTCGCGCCGCGACAATCCGCCACGCAAAGTGCAAAGACTGCTAGCGTGCGTCGAAATTAGACGGAAACATGTCGCAAGCTTCACCAGACCGGCTCCGCCGGGCGAGTTTGCCTAACAAACTGTGAAGCTATGCCTTGAGGTCGGGTTGCACGAGGATCTTCACGTGGGCCTCAGGGTCGCGCAGAGCTTCGAAGGCGCCCGCTACGTCGTCCAGGCGGACGCGGCCCGTCACCAGGTCCGAGACGTCGATGACGCCTTCCGAGAGATTGCGCAGGGTGTCGGCGAACTCTTGCGGCGTGTAGCCGAACACGAAGGTCAGCTCGATCTCCTTGGTGATGGCGATCGAGGGCTCGATCCGGTCGGTCTCCATGCAGACGCCCGCCACCACGATCTGGGCGCCGGCGGGCGCAGCTTCGATCAGGGACTGCAGCACGCCGGGGGCGCCCACGCACTCGAAGACCACTGGGCGGCCGAATCGACCTCCGCCCATCTGGAGCATCTGCTGAGCCGCGCGGGACCTTGGCACCCCGAACTCCTCCCAGCGCGCGTGAGCCGACTCCACCGCGGGATCGACGAGAATATCGGCGCCGAGACGTTCCGCGGCGGCGCGACGGCGGGGGGAGTAGTCCGCCGCAATCACCGGCCCGTGGCCAGCCGCCTTCAGGGCGGCGATCACCGCCAGGCCAACCGGGCCACAGCCCACCACAAGAGAGACGGAGTCCCCATCCATCCGGGCCTTGGCCACCGCGTGAAGTCCGACCGCGAACGGCTCGGTCAGGGCCGCCTGCTCAGTGGGGAGCCCATTCGGCACCTCGAGCAGCAAGCCCTCGCTCAGCAGCATCCGCTCGGCGAAGCCGCCCGGCAGCCGGTTCGAGAAGCCGAGCAGCTCCACGCCCGATCCGGTAAGGACAGCCGGCACGCTGACCACCCTGGCCCCTGGCTTCAGCCCGCGTGTCGTGCCGGGCCCGAAGTCCAGCACCTCTGCGCAGAACTCGTGCCCGAACACCGTGTCGGCCGTGGGGTCGAACCCGTTGTCGATCCCGCCGGCTCGCCGCGACAGGTCGATCATGTGCTCCATGTGGTGCAGGGCGTGGAGGTCGGAGCCGCAGATGCCGCAGGCCAGCGTGCGGACCAGCACCTGGCCGGCCGCCGGTTCGAGGTCGGGAATCTCGTCGCAGACCAGCTGCTTGTTGCGTCGCACGACGGCTCTCATGGCGTCCTCCCCCCGCTGCTTGCCGACGATAGCCATATCCCCTAACCCTCGCCGCTCGGATTCTTCAGCCACGGAGCCGGGCATGAGCCTCGCCTTCATCTTCCCCGGTCAGGGCAGCCAGGCGGTCGGCATGGGCGCCGAACTCGCTGAGGCGTTCGCGACCGCTCGTGAGGTGTTCCAGGAGGTCGACGACGCTCTCGGCCAGAGGCTTTTCCGGCTGATGAAGGAAGGTCCGGAAGACCAGCTGACGCTCACTGAGAACGCCCAGCCGGCTTTGATGGCGGTGAGCGTTGCTGTGGCGCGGGTCCTGGAGCGCGAGTTCGGCCTGGGCACGGAGAAGGCCGCGTTCGTGGCCGGTCACAGCCTGGGCGAATACTCGGCCCTGGCCTCCGCCGGCGCGATCAGCGTGGCCGACACGGCGCGCCTGCTGAAACTCCGCGGCCAGGCCATGCAGCGGGCCGTGCCGGTCGGGGCGGGTGCGATGGCATCCCTGATCGGCCCGAAGACCGATGTCGCGCTGGCGGAGGAGGCGGCGGCTGCGGGCGCCGAGCTCGGCGTCTGCGTCGTCGCCAACGACAACAACCAGGGCAATGTGGTGATCTCCGGCGCCAAGGCCGCCGTGGACCGCGCCATCGAGAGGGCGAAGGAGCTGGGCGCGCGGGCGATCCCGCTGAACGTCTCCGCACCCTTCCATTGCCCCCTGATGCAGCCGGCGGCCGACGAGATGGCCGAGGCGCTCGCGGCCGCCACCATCGAGTCTCCCAAGGCGGCTGTGGTCGCCAACGTGACGGCCCGACCCACCAATGACCCTGAGGCCATCCGCCGCCTGCTCGTGGAGCAGGTGACCGGCCGCGTCCGCTGGCGCGAGAGCGTGCTGTGGCTGGTGGGCGAGGGCGGCGTGACGCGCTTCGCAGAGGTGGGATCCGGAAAGGTGCTGTCGGGTATGGTCAAGCGCATCGCCCCGGACGCCGAGGCGGTCCCGCTCAATACGCCGGCCGACCTCGAAGCCTTCGCCAAGACTCTATAAGAGAGGACCGCTCATGTTCGACCTCAGCGGCAAGACCGCCCTCGTCACCGGAGCCACCGGAGGCATCGGCGCCGAGATCGCACGGGCGCTGCACGCACAGGGCGCCCATGTGGTGCTGTCGGGGACCCGTGACGCCGTGCTGCAGGAGTTGGCCGGCAGCCTGGGCGAGCGCGCGTCGGTGGCGGCCGCCAACCTGTCGGACGCCGCCGCGGTCGATGGCCTGGTCGACGCCGCCGAGAAGGCTGCGGGCAATCCGCTCGATATCCTCGTCGCCAACGCCGGCATCACCAAGGACGGCTTGCTGATGCGGATGAAGGACGAAGACTGGGACTCCGTCATCAAGGTGAACCTGGAGAGCTACTTCCGCCTGGCCCGCGCCAGCATGCGCGGGATGATGAAGCGGCGGTACGGGCGGATCATCGGCATCACCTCTGTGGTGGGCGTGATGGGCAACCCGGGGCAGGCCAACTACGCCGCGTCCAAGGCTGGCATGATCGGCTTCTCCAAGGCGCTGGCCCAGGAGGTCGCGAGCCGCGGAATCACGGTCAACTGCGTGGCGCCTGGCTTCATCGAGAGCCCAATGACTGAGGCGCTGAACGAGCAGCAGAAGGCCCAGATCATGGCCACGATCCCGGCAGGGCGCCTGGGCGCCGGCCGCGAGGTCGCCACCGCCTGCGTCTACCTGGCCAGTGAAGATGCGGCCTACGTCACGGGTCAGACCCTGCACGTCAACGGCGGCATGGTGATGATCTAAGCCTCGCCACCCGGAAGCGAACATGCTACCGGGCGGCTCGAACCGAACGGCCTTGGCGGCAGTTGACACCAACGCCGCCGTCGCCGATGCAAAGACAGAATAAGCCTGAGGGACCTACCTAATGTCCGACGTCCTTGAACGCGTCCGTAAGATCGTCATCGAACACCTCGACGCCGATCCTGAGAAGGTCACCGAGAAGGCCAGCTTTATCGATGACCTGGGCGCCGACAGCCTCGACAACGTCGAGCTGGTGATGGCCTTCGAAGAAGAGTTCGACATCGAGATTCCGGACGACGCGGCCGAACATATCCAGACCGTCGGCGACGCCGTGAAGTTCATCCAGGAGCGCCTGGGCGCCTAAGCGCCTGTCCAGCTTCGAAATTTGGCCGCCGCGTCGCCGAGGGATACTCCCTTAGCCGCGGCGGTTCTCGTTTGAGGTCCGCCATGCGTCGAGTCGTCGTCACCGGAATCGGCCTGGTCACCCCCCTCGGGGTCGGTGTCGAGCACACCTGGAAGCGCATCCTGGCGGGCGACTCCGGCGCCGGGCGGATCAGCGCCTTCGACCCCACCGACTACGCCTGCCAGGTGGCCTGTGAAGTGCCGCGCGTGGACGGCCGCGGCGGCGGCGGCCCCGACGTCCCGGGCTCCTTCGATCCCAACCAGACGCTGGCCCCCAAGGACCAGCGCCGCGTCGACGACTTCATCCTCTATGCGATCGCCGCGGCGGATGAAGCGGTGAAGGATTCGGGCTGGCGCCCCGGCGAGGACGACAACGAGGGTCGGGAGCGCACCGGCGTGATGATTGGCTCGGGGATCGGCGGGCTGGGCGCCATCGCCGAGACGGCCATCGAGCTGCATGAGAAGGGGCCGCGCCGGATCAGCCCGTTCTTCATCCCCTCGGCCCTGATCAACCTGGCCAGCGGTCAGGTCTCGATCCGCCATGGCTTCAAGGGCCCCAACCACTCCGTCGTGACCGCCTGCGCCACCGGCGCACACGCCATCGGCGACGCGGCCCGGATCATCAAATATGGCGACGCCGACGTGATGGTGGCGGGCGGTGCGGAGGGGTCGGTGGTGCCGGTCGGCATCGCTGGCTTCATCGCCTGCCGCGCCATGTCCACCAGCTTCAACGACGCGCCGACCAAGGCCAGTCGTCCGTACGACAAGGACCGCGACGGCTTCGTCATGGGCGAGGGCGCGGGCATCCTGGTGCTCGAGGAGTACGAGCACGCCAAGGCTCGCGGCGCAAAGATCTACGCCGAGGTGCTGGGCTACGGCATGGCCGGCGATGCCTACCACATCACCGCGCCCGTCGAGGACGGCGACGGCGGCTTCCGCGCCATGAAGGCGGCCATCAAGGACGCGGGCGTCGATGCAGCCGACATCGACTACATCAACGCCCATGGCACCTCGACTCCACTCGGCGACGAGATCGAGCTGGGCGCCGTCCAGCGGCTGCTGGGCAACGCGGCGTCGCGGGTCACCATGAGTTCGACCAAGTCGGCCACCGGGCACCTGCTGGGCGCGGCGGGCGCGATCGAGGCTGCGTTCACGGTGCTGGCGATTCGCGACCAGATCGCGCCGCCCACCATCAACCTCGACAATCCTTCCGTGGAGACGCCCATCGACCTCGCGCCGCACAAGGCCGTGCCGCGTGAGATCAATGTCGCCATGTCGAATTCCTTCGGCTTCGGCGGCACGAACGCTTCGGTGGTGTTCAAGAAGGTCTCGTGAGCCGCCGAGCCCGCCCGCGCCGGCGTCCCGTGCCCCGCAAGCCTTCGCCTGGATTGCTGCGGACCGGCGCCGCCATCCTGCTGGCCGTCGCCGCCTTCATGGCCATCGCCGTCGGCTGGGTGCTCTGGACCTACAATGGGCCGGGGCCGCAGGCGCCGCAGGGAGAGGCCACCACCGTCGTGCTGGAACGCGGCTCCGGGCTGGGCGGGATCGCTTCCGAACTGGCGCAGGCCGGGGTCATCAAGTCCAAAACGGTGTTCATGGCCGCCGCCCGCCTCAGCGGCGCCGCCGCCGCGCTGAAGGCCGGCGAGTACGAGTTCAGGAGCGGAACCTCGATGGCCGGCGTCCTGGCCGACATCCGCGAGGGCCGGGTGGTCCGCCATCTCGTCACCGTTCCGGAGGGCTGGACCAGCGCCATGGCCTGGGAGGCCGTCCAGCGTCAGGCGGTGCTCGACGGCGACGCGCCCACACCCGCCGAAGGCACGCTGCTGCCCGACACCTACCAGGTTCAGCGGGGGGACAGCCGCGCCGCGGTCCTGCAGCGGATGGCGAAGGCGCAGGACGACCTCATGGCCGAGCTCTGGCCCAAGCGCCAGCCGGGCCTGCCGTTCGACACGCCTGAGCAGGCGCTGACGCTGGCCTCCATCGTGGAGAAGGAAACCGGGATCGCCGCCGAACGGCCGCGGATCGCCGCGGTGTTCGTCAACCGGCTGCGCTCCGGCATGCGCCTGGAGAGCGACCCCACGATCATCTACGGAATCAGCAAGGGCCGGCCGCTCGGGCGCGGGATCCTGCTCTCGGAGCTGACGGCACGGACCGCCTATAACACCTACCAGATCGACGGCCTGCCCCCGACCCCGATCGCCAATCCCGGACGGGCGGCGATCGAGGCCGTGCTCAATCCGCCGCGGAGCACCGAGCTATTCTTCGTCGCCGATGGGTCAGGCGGCCACGTCTTCGCCTCGACGTTCCCAGAGCACCAGCGCAACGTTGCGCGTTGGCGCCAAGTGGAGCGCCAGCGTGCGGCGCAGGCTGGAGCAGGGCGGTAGATGGCAATCTCCGGGATGACCGGCTTCGGCCGCGCCGAGGGCGCGCATGGCGCCTGGACCTGGGCCGTGGAGGCTCGCTCCGTCAACGGCCGCAACCTGGAGATTCGTTTTCGAGGTCCACCGGGGCTCGAGGGCCTGGAGCGCGCCGCGCGCGACGGAGCTCAAGGGCGCTTCCAACGAGGCCAGCTAACGGTCGGGCTGCACGCCAAACGCGCCGAATCGGCGACGGCAGTGCGGATCAATGTGGAGCAGCTGGAGCGCTATCTCAGCGCCGGCGGGCCGTACGTCGCGACCGGCATGGTCGCCCCGCCGAGGCTCGACGGCCTGCTCGCCCTGAAGGGGGTGATCGAGGCCGCTGACGCCCTGGAGGACCCGGACGCCCAGTCGGAGCTCGAAGCAGCCATGGCCGCGTCCGTTAGCGCCGCCCTGGAAGGCCTGCTGGCGGCGCGGCGCGAGGAGGGACGGGCCCTGCTGGTCGTACTGACCGGCCAGGTGGACCGCATCGCCGAGCTGGTGAAGGCTGCGGAAGGCCATGCCGCGGCTCAGCCCGCCGCCATCAAGGACCGCTTCGCGCGGCGCATGGCCGAACTCGCGGGCGAGGCGGTCGCCGAGGATCGCGTGCTCCAGGAGGCCGCGGCTCTCGCGGTGAAGGCGGACGTGCGTGAAGAGCTCGACCGCTTGGCCGGCCATGTGGACGCGGCCCGCCAGCTGCTAGGCGGCGAGGGGGCGGTGGGCCGGCGGCTGGACTTCCTCACCCAGGAATTCATGCGCGAAGCGAACACGCTGTGTTCGAAGTCGGCGATCGCGGCGCTCACGACCGTTGGACTGGACCTGAAGGCCGTGATCGAGCAGTTCCGCGAACAGGTTCAGAACGTAGAGTAGGGCCCGGCCTTGAGCACGTACGGCGACGACCATGCGAAACCCTGGGAGACGGTCCGCCGCGGGCTGCTCATGCTGGTGTCCAGCCCGGCAGGGGCCGGCAAGACCTCGCTGTCCCGCCGCCTGGTGGCCGACTACGGCGGCATGATCCTCTCGATCTCGGCCACCACCCGCGCCCCTCGGCCGGGGGAGGAGGAGGGGCGGGAGTACTTCTTCAAGACCCGCGATCAGTTCGAGGCGATGATTTCCGCCGGCGAGCTGCTGGAGTGGGCCGAGGTCAACGGTCAGCTCTATGGCACGCCCAAGGCGCCCGTGATGAGCGCACTCGAGGCCGGCAAGGACGTAATGTTCGATATCGACTGGCAGGGCGCGCGTCAGATCGCCCAGGGCGCGCCGGACGACTCGGTGCGGATCTTCGTCCTGCCGCCCTCCTGGGCCGACCTTTCCCGGCGGCTGCACGCGCGCGCTCAGGACAGCGTGGACGTAATCAACCAGCGCCTATCGCTCGGAAAGCGCGAGATCACCCACTGGAACGAGTACGACTACGTCATCGTCAACAAGGACTTCGACCGGGCGTACGCCGATCTCAGCCACATCTATCGCGCCGAACGGATGAAGCCCGGCCGCAACCCGTGGCTGCCGCCCTTCGTGCAGGACCTCCTGGACGAGAAAATCTAGCGCCGCTGCAGACCGATTTCTGCACAAAAATCTGGCTGCCCCGCCTCTGAGCGGAAAGAATCTCTAGTTAAGCTTAGATTTTCGTCAGGTGGCGGCAGATTTATGCCCTTGCCACCTGTGCGCTGCCGCGCCCACTCTCATCGGGCTCTCGCGGGAGAGACCGGGCCTCGCGCCCGGCGCTGAAGGCGCAACCGCCCCGGAAACGCTCAAGCAAACGGACCGCAGGGCAGCTAAACGCTGGAAAGCAGGGCGCATCGTCGCCCTCGCCGACGGAGCAAGGCGGGTTGCGGCCCTCCGAAATCTCTCAGGCGCCAAGGACAGCGGGGGCGACGCCGGCGGCCTGAGAGGGCGGCCGTCTCGCTGAGCTGTCGCCCACTCGACGACAGACCTGGATCGCCCAAGCGCGGCCGCATGCACGGCTTCGCAGCGATCGGCGGACGGAGCCGGCGCACGGCTTGGGGTCGCCATCGGCGGCAGTGGTCAGCAGCGCCGGGCGTCGGCGCGAGGGGGTAGTATGTCTAAGCTTAGGAATCGCGCGAGCCGCAGTGGGCGCGTTGGCGCCGCGATCGTCGCCGCTACCGCGGTCGGCGCCGCCTGGCCGGCGCTGGCGCAGGACGCGGAGCTCGGTGAGCTCGTCGTGACCGGCACCCGGGGCCAGCCTCGGACGGTGATCGACAGTCCCACCCCGATCGACGTGATCTCGGCCGCCGAACTCGAGCGGACCGGCCGGGCGGGCGCCTTTCAGGCGCTGCAGACCCTGGTGCCCTCCTTCAACCTGCCGGCCCGGGCGGGCGGGGGCACCTCGACGGTGATCTCCACCGGCGGCCTGCGCGGCCTCAATCCGGACCAGACCCTGGTGCTGGTGAACGGCAAGCGCCGCCACAAGACTTCGCTGATCAACTCGGTGTCCTCGCTCTACAACGGCTCGGTCCCGGCCGACCTCGACCTTATCCCCGTCTCGGGCATCGATCGGATCGAAGTGCTGCGGGACGGCGCGGCCGCGCAGTACGGCTCCGACGCCATCGCCGGCGTGATCAACATCATGCTGAAGGAGAACAAGGGCGGTCAGCTCAGCGTCACCTACGGCGAGAACTTCGACCGGGGCGACGGCGACCTCCTGCAGGTGCAGGGCGACTACGGGCTGCAGTTCGGCGACGCAGGGTTCCTGAAGCTGTTCTTCAACACCAAGGACCAGGCGCTCTCGAACCGGGCGGTCACGGTCGCCTCGAACATCCAGATCTACCCGCGCATCAACGGCCAGCCGGACCCGCGGGAGCTCACGGTCGACCGCAGCCGGATCACCCGCAACTACGGCGTCCTGCCGCAGTGGGGCGTCAACGTCGGCTTCAACGGCAGCTACGCGCTCGGCGCCGCGGAGCTGTACAGCTTCGGCACCTACGGCAAGCGGGTCTCGGACCTGCCCTTCACCTTCCGCGCGCCCAATAGCGTCAACGCCCTGCCTCAGGTCTATCCGGAGGGCTTCCGGCCGAATCTCGTCATCGACGAGGAGGACTATGACCTGGCCGTCGGCCTGCGCGGCGAGACCGGCGGCTGGTCGTGGGACGTCTCGAGCACCTATGGCCGCAACCGTGCGGAGGAGAACGTCGCCGAGAGCATCAACGCGAGCCTCGGCCCGAGCAGCCCCACCGACTTCTACGTGGGCGCGCTGGAGTCGTCGGAGTGGGTCAACTCGCTGGACGTGACGCGCGGCTTCGAGCTCGCGCCGGGCAGCGACCTGCAGGTGTCCTTCGGCCTGCAGCACCGCCGCGAGACCTACGACGTGGAGGCGGGGGAACCGGCCAGCTATGCGGCCGGGCTCTATGTGATCCCGGCCGGCCAGCCGTTCGCCGGCCAGCGCCCAGCCACGGGCGCGCAGGCCGCGCCGGGCTTCCAGCCCAGCGACGCCAGCTCGTCATCGCGCAACAACTACGCGGCCTATGGCGAGCTGGGCTACAATGTGAGCGAGCGGTTGTTCCTTGGCGCCGCTGCGCGCTACGAGAAGTACGACGACGAATCCGGCGACACGCTGGTGGGCAAGATCAACGCCCGCTACGAGCTCACCGACTGGCTGAGCGTCCGCGGCGCAGCCAGCACCGGCTTCCGGGCCCCGGGGCTCGCGCAGCAGAACTATGCCGCCAGCTCCAGCCAGTTCCGCCAGGTGGGGGGCGTCCTGACCCTGCTGCAGATCAAGACGCTCCGCGTGGCCTCGCCGGAAGCCATCGCCCTCGGCGCCGAGCCGCTGCAGCCCGAGGAGTCGACGAACTACAGCATCGGCGTGACCCTCCAGCCGTTGCCGACCCTCAACATCACGGCCGACGCCTATCAGATCGAGGTGGACGGCCGCATCGCCATCACCAGCACGCTGACCGGGACCGCGGTGAGCAACATCCTGATCGCCAACGGCCTCTCCGGGGACCTCAGCGCCCAGTATTACACCAACGCCATCGACACCCGGACCCGCGGGATCGACATCGTGGCCACCTGGCGAAACGACCTGGGCCCGTACGGCGCCCTGCGGTGGAGCGTCGGCTATAACTGGAACGAGACGGAGATCACCGGCGTCATCGCGAACCCGCCGGAACTGACGGCCCTGGGCTCCGGCTTCGTGCTGTTCGACCGGCTGAGCCGCGGCTATCTCACAGAGGCTTTCCCGAAGAACAAGATCTCCGCGAACCTGAACTACAACTGGGAGCGGGTGACGGTGAACCTGCGTGGCACGCGCTACGGCGGCTACACCATCCTGCAGAACATCCCCGCCAACGACCGCAGCTTCGGACCCAAGTGGATCACGGACCTGGAGGTCGGGTTTGACGTGAACGACAACGTCAACGTGGCGGTGGGCGCGAACAACCTCTTCAACGTCTATCCGAGCCCGAACGGGACCTTCAACGTGAACCTGGGCTCGGGTCAGTATCCCGGGACCTCGCCGTTCGGCTTCACCGGCGGCTTCTACTATGCGCGCCTGCAGTACAAGTTCTGAGGCCACGGGGAGGGGAGTGATGATGAAGCGTAGGACGCTCCTGGCGGTCATGACGCTGCTGGGCGCGGCGGGGCTGCCGCTCGCGCCAGCCAGCGCGCAGCCGGCCGCCGCCCACGGCGAGATCCTCTGGGACAGCTACGGCGTGCCGCACATCTACGGCAAGGACGAGGCCGCGGTGTTCCGCGGCTTCGGCTACGCCACGGCTCAGAACCACGGCGACGTGGTGCTGCGGCTGTACGGCCAGGCCCGAGGGCGCGCCGCCGAGTACTGGGGTCCTTCGGAGATCGAGTCCGACCGATGGGTGCTCTCCAACGACGTCTACGAGCGCGCCCGGCAGTGGTACGAGAAGGAGCCGGCGTCGTTTCGCAGGAACCTCGACGCCTTCGCGGAGGGGATGAACGCCTACGCCAAGGCGCACCCGGACAAGATCGACGCCTCGGTGCGCCAGGTCCTGCCGATTACCGGCGTCGACGTCATGGCCCACGCCCACAAGCTGATGAACTTTCAGTACGTGGCCCCGGCCCCGCGGACGCTGGGCGGCAACGCCGACGCGGGCTCCAACGCCTGGGCGGTGATGCCGAAGAAGTCGGCTAGCGGGAACACCATGCTGCTGGCCAATCCGCACCTTCCCTGGGCGCCCAGCCAGCTGACCTACTTCGAGGCGGACCTGAACGGCCCAGGGATCAAGATGTACGGCGCCACCCAGGTGGGCCTGCCGGTGCTGCGCTTCGCCTTCAACGAGCGCATGGGCTTCACCAACACGGTCAACAACATCCTGGGGGCGACCAACTACGAGCTGAAGCTGGCCGAAGGCGGCTATCTGTTCGACGGGAAGGTGCGGCCGTTCACGACCAGGACCAAGGCCTTCAAGGTCCGGCAGGCGGACGGCTCGCTCAAGACCGAGACCCTTGAGATCCGCACCTCGGTGCACGGGCCGGCGTTCACCCGCGCCGACGGCAAGACGGTCGCCGTCCGCGTCGCCGGCCTCGATCGGCCCGGCGGCCTGCGTCAGTACTGGGACATGGGCAAGTCCAAGAGCTTCGCCGAGTACCAGCAGATCATGAGGCGGCTGCAGGTGCCGTCGTTCAACATCGTCTACGCCGACCGTGAAGGCCACATCCAGTACCTGCACAATGGCATCCTGCCGAAGCATCCGGACGGCGACGTCCGCACCTGGAGCGGCCTCGTCCCGGGCGACACGTCGGCGACGTTGTGGAGCGAGATCCACCCCTACGAGGATCTGCCGAAGGTCATCGATCCGCCCAGCGGCTATGTCCAGAACACCAACGATCCGCCGTGGGTCTCGACCTGGCCCCAGGCGATCCAGGCGAAAGACTATCCCGCCTATGTCGCCAATCCGGGCCCCCTGTCGCTGCGCGCCCAGCACTCGTCACACATGATGGCGGATGCGCCGAAGCTGACGTTCGACGAGTTCGTGCGCCGGAAGGCCTCGGTCCATGTGCTGATGACCGACCGGGTGCTCGACGACCTGCTCGCCGCCGCAGCGGGGAACGCGGATCCCGAGGTGCAGCAGGCGGCCGCCGTGCTGAAGGCATGGGATCGGACGGTCAGCGCCGATGCGCGCGGCGCCCTGCTGTTCGAGACCTGGGCCCAGAAGTTCGCCGGGCCCAACTTCCTCAGCGACGCCAACTACCGCGTCCGCTGGGACCCGGCGCGTCCGATCGATACGCCAGTGGGCCTGAAAGACCCTGCTGGCGCGGTGGTCATGCTCAAGGCGGCGGCCGCTGAAACTAAAGCCAAGTACGGGGGCCTGGACCGACCGTTCGGCGAGGTGTCGCGCTTCGCGCTGGGCAAGACGGACGTGCCGGGTGTGGGCGGCTTCGGCAACACCGGGGTGTTCAATGTGATCACCTGGGGGCCGCTGAAGGACGGCCGGCGCACGCCCAACCACGGCGAGACCTGGGTCTCGATGGTGGAGTTCTCGACGCCGCTGAAGGCCAGGGGCCTGATGAGCTACGGCAACTCCACCCAGCCCGGCTCACCGCACCGGGGCGACCAGCTCGAGCACCTGTCGAAGATGTCCTACCGCACGCTCTGGACGACGCGCGCGGAGGTCGAACAGCACCTTGAATCGCGGACGGCCTATTAGCCCCGCAGCAGTCTGGAGGACGCTTAGATGAACATGCGCGCAATCGTGGCCGGCCTGGCGCTCAGCGCCGTCCTGGCGGTCCCGGCCTTCGCCCACCCGGTGGACGGAGCCTGGAAGGAACAGCACAACGACACGCCCGGGATCACCACGCCGGCGGGCTTCAAACTGACCATCTGGATGAAGGTGGAGGGCGACACGCTCCACTACCATTCGGAGAACACCACCCAGCCCGACAAGCCCTACATCAGCGACCACGTGTCGAAGCTTGACGGCACCGTGGCGCCGTTCCCCAACCAGGTTCGCTTCAACCAGATCTCCACCCTCCTGACCGAGCCGCATGAGATGCAGGTCTTGAAGATGAAGGACGGCGACGTCGTTGCCGGCGAATTCTGGACGTTCAGCAAGGACGGTAAGACCGCCGTCCGGCGCGGCATCAGCAAGAGCCCGGAAGGTAAGTCGAAGGCTTACCAGGAGCATTTCGTGAAGGTCACCGACCAGCCGAAGTTCAAGAAATAGCCGCCCGCGAGAGCCCCGGCCGCCCAAGCGCGGCCGGGCGCCCGTTCGCTGGACAGCCGGCGGCCGAAAACCCGCCATCGCGAAGGAAGTTCAGCCGTTTGCGACGCCTTCGTTAGTCCCGCCGGTGACCGCCGCCTAGCCTGATCGCAGTTCAGTCTGTGTGGGGGCGGGGGATGGGTTCGGGAACCGGGGCGCCGACGCGGCGGCAGCTGTTGAACGCAATCGGGATGATCGGCGGGACCGCCGCGATCTACCAGATGATGACGACCTTCGGGCACGCGGCGGAGACGCGGTTCGACGGTCCTCCGAACCTTTCCGGCGCTCGCAGGGGCGCGTCGGTCATCGTGCTGGGGGCCGGCCTCGCCGGGATGCTGGCCGCTCACGAGCTGCAGAAGGCCGGCTACAAGGTCCGCATCTTGGAGTTCCAGAACCGGCCCGGAGGGCGGAACTGGTCACTGCACGGGGGCGACACCTACACGGAGATGGGCGGCGCCACGCAGAACGTGCGCTTCGCAAAGGGCAACTACTTCAACCCTGGGCCCTGGCGCATCCCGCACCATCACCGGACGCTGCTGCACTACTGCAAGGCGTTCGGCGTCGCGCTGGAGCCGTTCATCCAGTTCAACCACAACGCCTACGTCCACACGACCGAAGCGTTCGGCGGGGCCCCTCAGCGGTTCCGGTCTCTGGCAGCCGACTTCGAAGGAAACGTCGCCGAGATGCTCGGGAAGGCCATCGACCAGAAGGCGCTCGACGCCAGGCTCACGCCCGAGGACCTCGACCGTCTGAAGGAGGCGCTGCGTGGCTGGGGAATGCTCGACGGCGACATGCGCTACACCAAGGGCCTGCGCTCATCGAGCCACCGGGGCTTCGACCTGCCGCCCGGCGGCGGGTTGAACGGCGCGCCGCGGCCTTCCGACCTGTTTCCGTTCGACGAGGTGCTGAAGTCCGGCGTCTGGGCGCAGATGGCCTTCTTCATGAACGACGAGTTCCAGACGACGATGTTCCAGCCGGTGGGCGGCATGGGCAAGATCGGAGAGGGCTTCGCCAAACAGGTCGGCGGCCTGATCACTTACAACGCCAAGGTCACGAAGCTCCACCAGGATCGGTCCGGCGTGACCGTGACCTACGCCGACACGGGGAAGGGCGGGGTCACGGAGGCAACGGCGGACTTCTGCGTCTGCACCATCCCGCTGACCGTGCTCAGCCAAATCGAGAACAACCTCTCGGAGAAGAAGAACGCGGCGATCCAGGCGGTGCCCTATTCGGGCTCTGTGAAGGTTGGGCTCGAGATGCGCCGCCGCTTCTGGGAGGAGGACGCCGACATCTACGGCGGTCACTCCTTCACCAACCAGGAGATCGGCTTGGTCTCCTACCCGAACGACAACTTCTTCCAGGACGGCCCGGCCGTGCTGCTGGGCGCGTTCGCCAATGGGGCGGGCGGTTACCACCTGGCGGGCATGACACCGGAGCAGCGGATCGAGGTGGCGCTGGCGCAGGGCTCGGTCTTCCACCCGGCGAGCTACCGCAAGGAGTTCGTCAGCGGCGCGTCGGTGGCCTGGAGCCGGACGCCCTGGGTCATGGGCTGCTGCGCCCGGTGGAACGAGCAGACCCGGCGCGACCACTACCAGGATCTCGTCGCCATGGAGGACCGGATCGTGCTCGCCGGGGAGCACGCATCCTACATCGGCTGCTGGATGGAGGGCTCGCTGCTCTCCGCCCTCGACGCCATCACCCGTCTGCACAAGCGCGCGCTGGAGGCCTGAGATGCGTACCCGTCTGTTCGCCGTCGTCCTGGCCCTGCTGGCCAGCCCGTCCTTCGCCGACGAGCCGGGGCCGGGCGGCACGAAGCCGCCGGTCGCCCGCAACGGGGAGGAGGTGTACCGGATGTATTGCCAGGCTTGCCACATGCCGGGCGGCAAGGGCGCGGTCGGCGCGGGCGCCTTCCCGCCGCTGGCCAGCAATCCGCGCCTGGGGAGTCCCGAGTACGCCATCTACGTGATCGAGCACGGCAAGGCGGGGATGCCGAGCTTCACGACCAGCCTCACCTCGACCCAGGTGGCGCAACTCGTCACCTATCTGCGCACCCACTTCGGCAACAGCTATGGCGAGCCGGTGACCGCATCCGATGTGGAGGCCGTCCGCAAGACGCTCGCCGGGCGCTAGGCCCGGCGGCTGGAGATCCAGCGCGCGACGCGCCCTTCCAGGACGTCCAGGGGCAGAGACCCTGCGCCGAGGACCGCCTCGTGGAAGCCCTTCTGGTCATAGCGGGCGCCCAGCTCCGCACGCGCCCTCGCCCGCAGCTCCAGGATCTTGACCATGCCCACCTTATACGAGGTCGCCTGGCCAGGATTCACCAGGTAGCGGCGAACTTCGGAGCGGATCTTGGCGGCCGGCTGCGGCGAGTTGGCGGTGTAGTAGGTCACCGCCTCCGCCTCGCTCCAGCCCTTGTGGTGCAGCCCGGTGTCCACCACCAGCCGGATGGCCCGCCAGATCTCCCGGCCGAGGCGGCCGAAGTCGCTGTAGGGGTCCTGGTAGAAGCCCATCTCCTTGGCGAGAAGCTCGGAATAGAGGCCCCAACCTTCGATGTAGGCGCCGTATCCGTACTGGCCTCGGAAGGCCGGAACCCCGGTCATCTCCTGCGCCAGGGAGATCTGCATGTGATGCCCCGGCCAGCCCTCGTGGTAGGCCGTGCCCTCGAGCTCGAACGTCGGCGTGGCCCCAGTGTCGGACAGGTGAACGTAGAAGATGCCCGGGCGCGATCCGTCGGGGGCTCCCGAGTTGTAGTGGGCGGCGCCGCCCGGCTCTTCCCGGAAGCTCTCCACCCGCTTCACGATCAGCGGCGCCTTGGGCAACCGGCCGAACTGCTCCGGCAGCCTCGCCCGCATGCCCGACAGATACTCATCGGCCATGCGCAGGTACTGCTGCCGGCCCGCCTCGTCGTTCGGCAGGTAGAAACGCTTCTCCGCACGCATGTAGGTGAAGAACGCCTCGAGCGGGCCCGTGAAGCCGATCCGAGCCTTGAGGGCCTCCATCTCGCCTCGGATACGCTTCACCTCGGCCAGGCCCAAGTCGTGGACCTGGTCGGGGGTCATCTGGCTGGTGGTTTGCAGGCGGACCATGGCCGCGTAGTAGTCGCGCCCATTCGGCAAGGCATGGACGCCCTGCGGCTCTGCGGTCGTCTTGGACTGGTCGGCCGTCAGCCACGCCGCCACGCGGTCGTAAGCGGGCTTCATCTGCTGCGTCATGGCCGCGGCCTGTTCGGCCAGCAGCTTGTCGGCCTGAGCCCGATCGATCTTGCCGGCCTTCTGCAGGGCCGCCACCTTCGCCTTCGCGTCGGCGAACAGGGCGGAGTCAGCGCCCGCGGTGAACGGGGCGCCGGTGGTCAGCCGGTTCACCTCGTCCAAGGCCTGTTCGTAGGCGAAGCGGGGCGGGCGCACACCTTGGGCGGCCGCTGCCCTTGCGCGCTCGAGCGCCTGGTCCATGGCCCGGCCGATTGCGCGCGTGCGGGCGACGTAGGCCGCCATGTCGGCGGGCGTTTCCACCCGGTGCGAGTTGATCAGGAAGTTGGGAAGGCCGCTCTGCGGGCCGCCGCGCACGAAGATGTAGTCGTTCCGACGCCAGCGCGCAGCGATCTCCGCCCGCTCCAGCTCCAGAGCCCACATGTCGTAGGAGGTGCGGGCCTCCTCACTCAGGTTCGCGCCAGCGAACTGCGCCTTCATCTTGGCGACGCTTTGACGGCGCCACGCCAGCTGCCGGTCCGCGAACGCCTCGCTGCGATCCGTCAGCTCGTCGTACCGCTCCTTGCGGCCCAAACGGGTCAGCCACTCGGGCTCCATGCGGACCTCTTCCTCGAACTGCGCGTCCAGGAAGCTGGTGAGCCGACGGTCCGCCTCGGACGTCTGGGCCAGGGCGGGGCTGGTGGCGGCGGTGAGGGCGGTCGCGCCCATCAGGCCCAGTCCGAAGTCACGCCGGGAAAGCCGCATCACATCCTCCGATTTCACAGATGAGGCCTAGCCGGCTTCGTCGATGCGGAAAAGGCGGGAGGGCCGGGATGACGCTCCCGGGGGGCGGCCGGCTCCCTGTCCGGGGGGACGTAGCCGACTGCGGATGATGTCTTCGGCTCTTTCCCGCTTACCGTCCGGCCACCCTTCGGAGGAAACCGAAGCGCCGAGCTTCTCGCGCTAGGCGAGTTCACACAACCGGAAGGGGGCTCGAATTGGGTCGAGCCTGCCCAAGCGTCGGTTTGTCGGCCGGTCGGCGGTGTGACTTCCTACGAGCGGAGCGGCCGGCGCCACGCGAACTCGCCGTTGCTCGCTCTGGAGTGGAGCCGCCGATACGCCCCTGCTAGAGCTGCGGCATGACCGTCGCCGCCGCCTATGTCTACAAGCGTGGAGTCCGGGTCCGCACGCTGCCGCTGGAGGGCCCTGACGCCCTGGCGCTGGCTCCCGACGAGTTCGCCTGGATCGGTCTTTTCGAGCCCGAGCCCGAGGAACTCCGCGTCCTCGCTGAGCGGTTCGAGCTCCACCCTCTGGCGATCGAGGACGCGCTGAAGGCGCACCAGCTGCCCAAGGCTGAGATCTACGACGGCGAGCTGTTCGTCGTGGCCAAGACCGTTGAGCTCAAGAGCCGCGAAATCGCCTACGGCGAAACCCACATCTTCCTCGGGCCGCAGCACATCATCACGGTCCGCCACGGTTCGGCGCGCGCACACACCCAGCTCCGAGCTCAGCTGGAAGCGGCCCCGCGGCTGCTGGCCCACGGCGGGGACTACATCCTGCACGCCGTCCTGGACTTCGTGGTGGATGGCTACGTGCCGATCGTCGACAGCATCGAGGAAGAGGTGCTGGCCATGGAGCAGCAGGCGCTCGACAGCTTCCTCACGCGTGACGAGATCATGCGCATTTTCCAGCTCCGTGGCGAACTGATGCGGTTCCGCCGGGTGCTCGGGCCGATGGAGGAGATGGCCGGCCGGCTAGAGCATCTGGAGACGCCCTGCGTAGACCCGGAGGTGCGGCCCTATTTCCGCGACGTGCTCGACCACGTCCGGCGCGTGTCGCTGCGTGTGGAAGGCCTGCGAGAAGTTCTGTCGTCAGTGTTCGAGGTCTCCAGCCTGCTCGAACAGCAACGGCAGGGGGCGATCACCCGCAAGCTGGCCAGCTGGGCCGCCATCCTGGCGGTGCCCACCGCCATCGCCGGTATCTATGGGATGAATTTCGACTACATGCCCGAACTGCACGCCCGCTATGGCTACTACGGCGTGCTGGCGGTGATCGTGCTGGTCTGCGTCGCCCTCTATGTGTGGTTCAAGCGATCGCGCTGGCTCTAGGGAACTATCCTCCGACCTGCCGGTTCTCCAGGAAGCAGCGGCAGGCGCTCCCCCCCCGAGCCGGCAGCCGCAGCAAGACCCCGTCGCTCCCGCAGAGCGACGGGGTCTCGTCATTTGAGCGATCGGGCGCCGTCGAGATCGGCTGCATGGCGGGGCGTAAGGAGTGGCGTCTATGTCCAGCATTCTCCTCGTGGAGGACGAGCCGTTCGTGGCCGAGCTGGTCGAGGAGGCTCTGACGGATGTCGGCCTCGACGTCAGGGTCGCCACCGATCAGCGTTCCGCCTTCGCGGCGCTCGAGGGAGAGGCGCGCAGTTTCGCGGCGCTGGTCACCGATATCAACCTGGGGCCCGGCGCCACTGGCTTCGACGTGGCGCGCAAAGCCCGTGAACTGAACGCCGACATCAAGGTCGTCTACATCACCGGCCATGCGGCGCACCTGTCGAAGCAGGGCGTGGAAGACTCGCTCATGTTCCCCAAGCCCTTCGACCCGTTCGCGCTGGCCGACCGCGTGCGCGGCCTGCTCGACAGCTAGGCAAGCTACGGTCGGGCGGAGTTGTCGCGAAGGGTGCGCGGGTCGCCCGGGAGCTTGATCTGAGCGCCCGCGGCGCGCAGCTCCTCTATGCGTGAGTTGTCGAAGCCGGGCACGCCCGCCACCTCCGCCCAGCTCAGGTACGGCCGCCAGAGAAACAGGTCGTAGGCGCGCTCCAGCCCCACGAGTTTCGTCAGCGCGGCAAGACTCGCCGTGTTGAGGTCCATGGCCGCCTCCTGCGGGTGGGCCTCCCCCAGTTCGCGGACCAACAAATGACAGGCGACGAGGTTCCTACGGTGACCCTCGTCGGCTGCCCGGACGGCAGAGCGTATCCACCCCCAGGGCGAACATCGCGATCAGCAGCGGCAGAAGGAAGTAACACAGGCGGTAGCCCAGGAAGGCGGCGGCGAGTGCGGCCGGCGACGTGCGGGGCAGGAGCGTGGATAGCGTGCCTTCGAAGATCCCGGCGCCGGCCGGCACGGTGGAAACCACACCCGCGACGCAGGCGATCGCGTACGCTCCGACGAACGCCAGGTAGTCCACCGCGCCAGGCGGCAGCAGGATCCAGATGATCGCCGCCGCCGTGGCGTTGTCGGCCGCGCCTGCCATGAGCTGGACAGCGGCTTTCGCAGGAGAGGGTAGCGTAAGGGACCTGCCGAAGGCGTGCAGCGGAGTGCGATGCAGGGCGCAGGTGAGCAGGTAGATCGCCACGCCGCTCAGCAGCAAGGCCCCGGTGATGCGGGCCACCGGCACGGCGATGGCGCTGGCCCCCAGCGCCTGTGAGCTGGCGAACAGCAGCCCGACGCCGGCCAGCGTGGAGATGCCCACCGCGAAGGAGAAGCCCTGGAACAGAGTGGCTCCGGCCACCTGGGAGAGCCCGACGCCGTGTCGGTCGTAAAGCCGGGCGCGGACAGCGCCTGAGACCAGCAGATTCGCGCCGAGCGCGTGGGCGATCGCATTGGCGATGAACGCTGTCGACAGTGTGGTCCCCCAGGGCAATCGGGCGCCCATCCAGGCCAGGCCCACCCGCTCCACGAGGCCCATGAGGAGGAAGCTCACGGCCGAGAGGACCAGGGCGGTGAGGATCGGCCCTTCGCCCCAACGGCTCATCTCCGCCGTGATGTCTGCAGGGCTCAGGTGCTGGTAATCGCGCCAGAGCACGTAGACGGCGGTGGCGAGCAGGGCGGGCGGCACGATCCGCAGGGCCCAGCGCCGCAGCAGGGCGCCCAGGGTGGTGCGGCGACCCGGAAACGCCTGGGCGAGTTCGTCCTCGACCGCGTGGTCTCGCGGCAGGGACGCGGGATCCGGAGGGGCGACAGGCTTCTGCACAGGTCCGGTGTCTCAGGAGTCGGCCAGGGCGTCACCCGCGGGCGGGAACCGATGGTCACGGCGCAGGTTTCAGCGGCGGACCCCTTGCCTATGAGGAGACAAGCCATGGCGCGTGACGATTGGCGGGAGCGTGACGACGGACGCTCGGAGCGTCGTGAACGACCGCAGGCCCGTGACGATTTCGGCCAGGCCGACTACTCCAACGACTACGGCTACGATCCACGGCGACGCGTCGGCTATCGGGCGGACGAGAACGCGACGTTCCGCGGCGAGGACTACGGCCAGGCCGATTACTCCACCGACTACGGCTTCGACCCGAACCGCGGGGTGGGCTACCGCCGGTTCTCCAACGAGGATCGCGACTACGGCCGGCGGGCCGACAGCGACGAGCGCCGCGAGCCGCGCTACGAGGACGATCATCGGGAGGGCCGGTCCCTGAGGGAGCGGGCCAGCGGGCTCTTCGGCGGCCGGCGCGCCGCTCACGACGACGTCGACGACCAGCGCTCGGTGAGCGAGCGCGGATCGCATCGCCGCCGCGGCCCGTCCGACCGTGTGCTCTGGGCGGTGATCGTCGAGCGGCTTGAGGACGAGCGCCGGCTGGACCTGCGCGACGTCGAGGTCGTTGTGGAGGGCGGCGAGGTCACGCTGAACGGCACCGTGCGCCGTAAGGACGACAAGCGGCGGATCGAGGACATCGCCGACATCGACGGCGTCCGCCACGTCCAGAACAACCTGCGGGTCCGCGAGGGCGGCCGCTGGACGTTTATCTAGCCTGACGCGGGAACCGCTGGCGGAAGCGCTCGACGATCATGGGCGCGACCGCCGCGGCCAGCCCGCCGAGGTCGGCCACCCAGTTGTCCATCAGCGGCCCAAGCGGCGCCCCGCTGGCCAGGTGCAGCACCTCGAGGAAGGTGGCGAAGCCCGCGATTCCGAGCGCCACTGTGCGGAGCCGCGCCCTGGGGGTCGCCGCCAGGGCACAGAGCGCCAGCACATAGAAGGCCGCGAAGTGCTGGAGGTTGGGCGAGCGGACGAAGTCCGGCACCAGCTCGCTGGGCAGGAACTTGGCGATGACGATGGCCAGCGCCGCGCCGATCAGCGCCAGCCGCGAAAGCACGGCGAGCAGGCCTGAATCAGGGTACCGGCCATCGCCGAACAGGGTGCGGTCTTCGCTCACGGAGCCTCCTTAGGGCAGGGACCCTATGAGCGAATTCCCATCGGCGGAACCCCCCGGCTCCGCCAGCGCGTTTGGTGAAGCATGAGCAAGGCAATTACCGTCAACATCCCGCATGAACTTGGCCGCGCCGAGGCCCGCCGCCGGATCGAGGAGGGGTTCACCCAATTCTCCAGCCAGATGGGGGCGGCGGCCGGCGCCTTCACCAAAAGCTGGGACGGGGACCGTCTGAACTTCGCGCTCCAGGCGATGGGGCAGGCGATCTCCGGCACGATCGAGGTGGCGGAGTCCTCCGTCCGGCTGGAGGTCCTGCTGCCGAACCTGCTCGGCATGATCGCCAACAAGGTAAAAGGCCGCCTGCAGAAGGAAGGCCAAGTCCTGCTGGAGAAGAAGTAGCCGGATCTCCGAGTACTTTGTGAGCTTCGGACCAGGGCGGCGCGTGTAGGCTGGCGGCCTAGAGCGGAACCGCGGTGGTGAACTTCACCCGCTTCTTGATGAAGCTGACCTCGTAGCGACGTACGGCTGCGTGGCTAGCGATCTCGCCGTCAGCGAAGGCGTTGAACTCGTCCATGCTCCGAAAGATCGCGATGCAGGAGATGTCATAGCTGCCGGAGATCTCTATGCAGACCTGCACCTCCGGCGACCGCGAGAGGTGGGCCCGGAAGGCCGCGACGTCCGTGGGCGAATGACGGTCGAGCTGAACCATGATCAGCACGGAGATCCGCTCCCCGACAGTGGCAGGCGCGAGGACCGAGACATCCGCGGCGATCACGCCGTCTTCGCGGTACTGGCGGATGCGTCGCAGGATGGCTGAAGGCGACAACGGCACGCGTTCGGAAAGCTCTTGCGCGGTGGCCTGGTTGTTCTCCTGCAAGGCCTTCAGGATCTGGGTATCCAGTCGATCGAGGGCGAAAGCCATGCGGTCACGCTCCGGTACGCCGGGAACGAACCACAGGACGCCAAGGGCTCACAATTAACTCGCGTTCATTCGCTTCGACGCCCAGGACCAGCGCTGGACACGATGCTTACGCGCGCGGCGGTCGTGCACAGGCAGGAGCGTCTCGTGCACACCCGCCGGCGTTTCATCCACAGAACGACTCACTGAGTCCTTTGCACCGACGGCGACTCAACCCGACCATCAGGGCGCAACCGAGGAACTCGGCCATGGACCTCGACACCCTCTCCCCCGTCAGTCGCGACCTCCTGCTGCAGGCCTATCCGGCGGGGCAGGTGGTGAACGTGCTCTATGAAGGTGGCGAGCGGATCCAGCTCGGCTTCGATCGCGATCGCCGCTGCTTCGCGCTGGGGGAACGGGGCTGGCTAAGCTTCCTTGGATGGGACGGCGAGCCTGCCCGCGGCGTCGCCTGCGCGAGCCGCTGGGCCTTGACCGGCGAGGCCGTCGAAGCGCTCGCCCAGGCGAGGCCCGTCTAGGACGCCTCCTCAGCGGTGAGCGCCAGGAGGGCGAAGGACGCCAGCCAGTGCTCGCCCATGTAATCGCCAGCCACGTGCGGCAGGCTGGCCTTCAGATGCACGGCTGCCGCCGTCTCGGCGGCCTGCCTGGCCTCGCCCTGCATGACCCCAGCCAGTTCACGCCAGCACCAGGCCCGCGACAGGTTCAGGCCGTCAAGGTGGACGATCTTGCCGTCGGTGCGGTCGGTGACCACGGCCGGCGCGAACAGGGAGGCGGGTCGCCGCTGAGCCGCGCCCGGCAAGTAGTCGGCCAGCCAGACCCCGAACTCTTCTGCGGGAAGAAGACGACGCAGGCACTCCGCCTCAACCAGCGTTGGCGAGAGGAAGTCGTCGCCCGACGGCTCCCAGGCCTGGGCGTCCGAATCGGCGAGGTACCAGCGGCGAGCGGCTTCCGCGAAGAGGGCCAGGAGTTCGGAGTCTCCGGCTGCCCGCGCGTAGTCGCTGGCCAGGGCGAGCGCGAAGGCCGTGGAGGAATGGACGCCCGTGCGGATCGGATAGGCCGCCCTGGGCAGGAAGTCGCGGAACCGGTCGGCGAACGCGTGCGCAAGCGGCGTCATGACTGAAGCCCACGGCGCGTCATGCGCCATGAGCTCGGCCTGCAGCTTGAGCAGCCACCCCCAGCCATACGGCCGCTCGAAGCCACGGGCCGAGGGGCGGCCGAGATAGGCCGTCTCCGCCGCCACCTTCGTCTCGGTGAAGGCGGCGTCGAACAGAGCCCGGATCTCCGGCGCCTCGGGAGCCGACGGGAAGCGTCGCAGCACCGTCGCCAGCGTCCAGTAGCCATGGACGCAGGAGTGCCAGTCGAAGCTGCCGTAGAAGATCGGGTGCAGGTCCCGCGGACCGCGTACGTCCTGCGGGCCCTCCAGGACGTGATCCATCTTGTTGGGGTACTCGCGGGTGACATGGCCGAGGGCGAGCCGGGCGAAGAGCGAGGCCTGTTCGGCGTTCAGCCGCTCAGAAGGCGAAGACATACATCAGCACCGTGTTGGCGACAAGAAGCGGCAGGGCGGTGGGGATCTGCGCCTTGATGACGGCGTAACGATCCGGCAGCTCGAGAAGCGCGGCGGGCACCAGATTGAAGTTGGCGGCCAGCGGGGTCATCAGCGTGCCGCAGAAGCCCGACAGCATCCCGATCGCGCACACGACGGCCGGGTCGCCCCCGAACTGACGGATGAGGATAGGCAGGCCGACACCGGCGGTGAGTACGGGGAAGGCTGCGAAGGCGTTGCCCATGATGATCGTGAAGCCCGCCATCCCCAGGCAGTAGACGGCCACCGCAGCGAAACGGGTGTCCATCGGGATCCAGGCGGTGACCAGGTCTCCGATCACCTGACCCACGCCGGCTAGGGCGAACACGGCGCCCAGGGCCGCCAGCATCTGCGGCAGGAGCGCGGCCCAGCCAACGGTGTCCATCAGCCGACGGCCCTCCTGCAGCGGGCTGATCAGCGGCTGGCGCAGGAGGATTAGGGCCACGACCACCGCTACGATCGCCGCGAGCGCGAGCGAGATGAGGGTGGCCTGCTTGGGGTCCAGCAGGGGCTGACCGCCGAACGCCAGCGGCTTCAGAACGAAGACGCCGAACATCACAACGACCGGCAGGGTCAGGGCGGGCACGAACAGCTTCTCGCCAAACCGGGTGGCCAATGCGCGGCGTTCTTCCGGAGAGGTCGTGGCCGGCTGGCCGCGGCCCAGCCAGCCGAACCCTGCGATCCCTGCGAGGCCCAGAACCAGCAGCCCGTTGCCGAAATCGCCGAGATAGTCTCCGGCCAGGAAGCTCAGCGCGACAAGGCCCCAGAAGGCGGCGTTGCCGAACCGCTTCGGGTTGTTGCGGTCCGTGGCGCTGAGGATGGCGAAGGCGGCGAAGACCACGCCCGCCAGCAGGTAGACGGCGCCAAGCTTGATCATCGGCCGGCCCCGCGCCTGAGCCTACGGTCGAACATGATGAGCCGCCACCCGTGGATCAGGAAGGCCGCCACAGCCGACGGGATCGCCCACACAGAGAGGTGGATGGGGTCGATGGTGATGCCGCTGGCGGCCAGGAACCCGACCATCAGGAGGATCGAGCCGATGGCGATGAAGATGTCCTCCCCGAAGAACAGGCCGATGTTGTCCGTGGCTGCAGCCTGGGCGCGGACGGTCTGGCGATCCTCGTCGGAGAGTTCTCCGTGCCGCGCCTCGACCGCACCTTCAGCCATCGGCGCGACCATCGGCCGGATGCTCTGCGCCTGCCCCGCGATGGACGTCAGCCCGAGCGCCGAGGTGATCTGCCGGAAGGCGAGGTAGCCCACCAGGAATGGGCCGACAGAGACCCCGCGGAACCGGGCGATCAGGGTCCGCGCGCGCTCCTGCAGGCCCGCGCGCTCCACGACGCCCACCACCGGTAGCACAAGCAGGGCGGCGCTTACGTACCGGTTCTCATTGAAGGCCCGCCCGAAGGCCTCAATGACCGCGATGGGGCCGAGCCCTGCAACGGCGCCCGTGGTGAGGGCTGCGACCGCCACCACGAGAAGCGGATTGAAGCGTAGGGCAAAGCCGAGGACGACCACGGCCACACCCAGGAGGGTCCACATACGGGCTCCTTGGAACAGAGAAGGGCGCATAGGAGCGCCTGAACGCGGCTTCGGCAACGGCGCAGGTTCGTCATCCGGAAGATGCTCGAGGCGCGAGGTGGGGGAGGTCGGTTACCGCCGCGCGAGCCAGGCGTCGGCCAGGCGCAGGAAGCCGCTCACGTCGACCGTCTCGGCGCGGGCCTGCGGATCGAGGGCCGCCGCCCGGATCAGCTCCTCGCCGCCGAGCGGCTTGAGGCTGGCTCGGAGCATCTTCCGACGCTGGCCGAACGCCGCGCCAGTCAGCTTCTGCAGGGCGTCGAGTCGCGGTGGCGAAGGTCGGTCCGGGCGCGGCGTCAGGCGAACGACCGCAGAATCCACCTTTGGCGGCGGCGTAAACGCGCGGGCGGGGACCTCCATCACCAGCTGAGCGTGGCACGTGGCCTGAGCGATGACCGCCAGCCGCCCATAGGCAGAGGCGTCCGGCTGCGCCGTGATCCGCTCCGCCACCTCCTTCTGGAACATCAGGGTGAGCGAGGCCGGAGTCCACGGGCCGGTGAGCCACTTGATCAGCAACGGAGTGCCGACGTTGTAGGGCAGGTTCGAGACCATGTGCGCCGGGGCGCCGGCGGCCAGGCTCGCGTCGTCCACCGCCAAGGCGTCGCGCAGGACGAGGCGCATCGCGTCTGACGCGGCGGCGAGGTCTTCCAGCAGCGGCTGGAAACGCTCGTCCTTCTCGATCGCGATGACCCGGGCGCCGGTCTCCAGCAAGGCACGGGTGAGGCCGCCCGGGCCCGGACCCACCTCGATGACCAGGTCCCCTGCGCCCACCTGCGCAAGCCGGGCAATCTTGCGGGTGATGTTGAGATCGAGGAGGAAATGCTGGCCGAAGGATTTCTTGGCCATGAGGCCATGCTCGGCGAGCACCTCGCGCAGGGGTGGCAGGTCTTCGATGGCCATCATGCGTGGCGCTTGCGCGCGATCTGGTCGGCTAGCCGGATGGCGGCGATCAGGCTGTCGGGGCGCGCCACGCCGCGTCCGGCGATGTCGAAGGCGGTGCCGTGGTCCGGGGACGTACGCACGATCGGCAGGCCGAGCGTCACGTTCACCCCGCCCCAGAAGTCGAGCATCTTCACCGGGATGAGCGCCTGGTCGTGATACAGGCACACAGCGGCGTCGTAGAGCGCGCGCATGGGCTCCGGGAACATGGTGTCGGCAGGGTAGGGGCCGGCGGCGTCCACGCCCAGCTCGCGCAAGGCGCGTACCGCCGGCTCCACGATCTCGTCCTCTTCCCGGCCAATGGCGCCGCTCTCGCCGGCATGCGGATTGAGCCCGGCCACTGCGAGCCGCGGCTCACGGATGCCGAAGTCCCGCCGCAGCGCCTGGGCGGTGACGAGGCCGGCGTTGACGATCTTCTCGATGGTCAGCTCGCTAGGCACGCTGGCGATCGGCACGTGCACGGTGACCAAGGTGACCCGCAGGTCGGCGGCGGTCAGCATCATGATCGGGCCGCGCGCGCCATCGTAGCGAGCCGCCTGCGTCAGCTCGCCCAGGAACTCCGTGTGGCCGGGGAACTTGAACCCCACCTCGTAGAGCGACGCCTTGGCGATGGGCGCGGTGACCACGCCGGACACGTCGCCGCGCAGGGCGAGGCCCACCGCGGTCTCGATCCACTGGATGATGGCCGGCGCGGCCGAGCCCGAAGGCTGACCGGCGACAACCCGAGCGCGGAGCGGAAGATCCAGCACGGGCAGCGCGTCCGAAAAGGTCCGCAGCGCCTCGTCAGGCGTGGTCACCCGGCGCAGCAGGCCCGCGCCGGCGCCAGGCGCCGAGGCCAGCGACTGGAAGTCGCCGACCGCCATGAACGGGATCCCCGCTGCCCGCAGCTCGCTCCACGCCTTGACGACGATCTCCGGACCGACGCCGGCCGGGTCTCCGAGGGTGAGCGCGAGTGGGCCGATCTTCACCTGGTCTCGATGGTGGCGGAGTTGCGAAGGTCGCGCATATAACGCCGCGCGATCATCGAAAGCTGCTGCCCGTAGAGCCGGTTCTCGATCTGGTCGCGATTCAGCTGCGCGTCGGCCGCGCCGCGCTTGCCGCAGACCGCCAGGACGTGCATCCCGGCGGCGGTGCGGATCGGCTCCGACAGCTGGCCCACCTGCAAGCTTTCCGCCGCCTGCCGGAACTGCGGCGCGAGGTCGGCGAGCTCGGCCTCGCCGAGGTCGCCACCCACCACGCCCTGAGTCCGGCCGGCGACGGCCTCGATGTCGCCGCAGCCGGTGGCCGCCGCGCGCACGGCCGCGAGCTTGACCTTCGCGGCGGCTTCGTCCCCGGCCGGAGCGCCCTGGGGCAGCGGCACCGCCGCCTGCTTCAGGCTCACCAGGGTCGCCGTCCCGCCGGAGCGCTTGTCGCGCAGGTAGACGATGTAGACGCCATCTCGCACCGGGATCGGCTGCGACAGTTGACCGGGCCGCAGCTGCTCCAGCGCCGCGTCGACCTCGGCAGGCATTTCGCCCGGGCTGATCCAACCCACGTCGCCGCCCGCCGCCGCGGTCGCCGAGGCGGAGAACTGGCGAGCCACGGCCGGGAAGGGAGCGCCCTGCTGCAACTGGGTGACGAGCTGGGCCGCACCCTGGACCGCCGTCTGCATGCCGCCGACGCGGTTCGCATCGATGAACACTTCCGAGACCTGGTACTGAGGCTTGGCGGCGGCGGCCTGCAGACGCTGCAGCGTCGCGGTGACCTGGTCGTCGCCGATTCGCAGGCGCGAGCCGTAGCGACCGCGGATCCACCGCTGCCAGCTGATCTGGGCGCGGATCTGCTGGTGGATGGTCTCGTTGCCGATCCCCTGCGCCCGCAGTGCGGCGAGGAATTGCTCGGCGCGCATGTTGTTCTGCTGGGCCATAGAAGCCAGCTCTTCGTTCACCTCCTCGTCCGCGGCGACGAGGCTGATCTTCTGTTCTTTCTCCTGGCGGCGGAGCTCCTGCAGTTGCAGACGCTCGTCGACCAGCGAGATCAGCGCCTCGCGCTGAAACTGCGGCAAGGTTTGCTCGGTGGGCTGGACGCCGGAGGTCGCGATGAGCAGCCGCATCCGCTGGCCGAGGTCGTAGGTTGAGATGATCTCGTCGTTCACGACCGCAGCGACCGATTCAGAGAGGGGACGCGGGCCCTGCGGCTGGGCGGGGGCGGGAGCTGCAGCCTGGGCCGGCGCGGGGGCCGAAGGCGTGCGGCCGCCCATCGGGCCGCGCATCGTCTGGGCTTCGACGGCCAGCGGCGGAAGGGCCGTCAGCAGGGCCGCGGCTGCCACCGCGCCGCGCGCCGCCCGGCCCGAGACGTAACGCAGATGGATCATGGACGAAGTCATTCCTTGGTGGAGCCGCCGGTCCAACCCCGGTCCGCGGCTCGTGATCTTACCTGCCATAAAGTGGTCCGCCCAATGTGGCGAGCGTTAGGCGCACGTTGACCGACTCGCTGGGCCCCAGCCGTCCGATGACCGTGTCCTCGCGCCGATAGATCACGTCCACGCGCAGGCAGTCGTCCCGGTAGAACACGCCCATGTCGCGGATGACCCAGGCGCCCTGTCGCATGTCGCGGCTGCCGTAGGCGGTGACGCCCCAGTTCTTGCGCAGATAGAGTTCGCCGCCGAGGTCGAGGTTTTCGCGCCGCTCGGCGTTGATGTCGAAATCGTCGGTCAGGTAGCGCACGAAGCCCGAGCCCCAGCGCTGGTTGATGTTGGCGCCGGCCTCAAGGCGGTGGATGTCGAGGCTGTCGCTGTCGAGGCGGGCCCGCGCGAACACCGACACCCCGGCCATGGGTTCGGCGTTGGCGGCGACGATCCAATCCGAGGCGGTCTTCTGCAGACCGGAGCGGTCGGTGAAGACGGCGTTCTCTTCACTGCGGAAACTGCGGCCGAGAAGGAAGCTGGCGCGGCGTCCGTCGTCCCACAGGACCGAGGCCCGTCCCGCGACGTTCAGCCGCGCCCCGTCTTCGTAGAGATCGAAGCCCGGGAACTTGTTCGACCGGAAGAGGGTGGTCTCGTCGAACTCGAAGGCGGCGCTGTCCTCGTTCAGATAGACCGGCGAGCCGTCCGCCTGGCGGCCGATGACGATCTGCTTGGCGTTCGGCGAGACCGCCAGCTGGGCCAGCGGCTCCAGCACGACCGTCGAATTCCCGAACCGCCGGTAGACCGGGTAGGAGAGCATCGCGCCAGCGGTGGCGAGCGCGCGCGAGGTGTTGCGCGAGGTGGTCTCCGAGCCCACGCCGGTCAGGATGTCGCTCAGGCTGTATCCGTCGGCTCGCAGGTTGACGAAGGGCTCCAGCCGTACGCCAGCGGCCGAGGTGAAGGTCCGCTGCCAGTCCACCTCGCCGGTCACCCGCCGGCTGTCGAGGCCGGGGAGGCGCCTTGCCGTGTCGAACTGCGACTGTTCGCGGGTGAGGGCCACGGCGCTGGCGTGAAAGCGTAGCCGGCCGCCAGCGAAGGTCGGAAGCGGCTCGTAGTGGGTCTCCACCAGCGGCGCAATCAGCGGGAAGGTGCGATCGTTGTCGTCGTCGAGGCTTGTGTCCTCGCGCCCGCCGCGACGCAGGCCCTGAATAGCCATGGCGGCGATCGAGCCGTAGGAGCGCTGGTCCTGACGGATGGCGTAGAGCTGGGAGATCAGGCGCCGGTCGTCGGCCACGTAGGGACCGCGCGACTCGAAGACGTCGTCGATCTCGTACTTGTCGAAGATCAGGTCGTCCGAGGCGCGTTCGGCGGTGAAGCCCCAGCGCCACTTCTCGTTGGCGCGGAAGGCGCCGCGTCCGAGGACATAGCTGCGATGGGTGCTCTCGCCGAACCGGTCTCCGCGCCCGTCGAAGTCCTGCTCGTAGGTGTAGCCGAACCGCAGATCGATGTCGCCCGAGTAGAACCGCCGACGGTACTGCCCGTTGAGGAACGGGTTCACGCTGGTGTTCACCTGGGGGCTGATCACCATGTCGGAGTAGGGGCTGATCGCCCAGTAGTAGGGCTGCTCGTACGAGAGCCCGCGCCGGTCCGAGGCCGAGATGTTGGGCACGAGGAAACCGGACGAGCGGGGCGCGCCGGGGTCGGCGTGGAAGAAGACCGGCAGGTAGAGCACGGTCGCGCCGAACACCCGCATCCGGGCGTTCCGGTAGTAGACGATGCGACGCTTCTTGTCCTGGACCACCCGCTCGGCGGAGATCGACCAGGTGGGAGTCTTGGACTTGCCGTCGGCGGTGCAGATCTCGCACGGGGTGTAGATCGCCCGGTGCAGCTCCTGGACGTCCTCGTTGCGCCTGGTGGCGCTGGACGCGGCGAGCTTGATGTTTTCCTGCAGGCGCGCGGAGAAGCCCAGGGCGACACCGGCCCGCATCTCGTCGTCCAGCACGAATTCGTCGGCGAACTCCGCTGTGCCATCGTCGTTGATGATCTCGACGTTGCCGCGGGCGCGGATGATTCCCTGGCCCGCCTGCTCGCCTTCTTCGTAGACCAGCCGGTCGGCGCGCAGGGTGCGGCCCTCGTAGCGGATCTCGACGTTGCCCTGGGCCGTCGTGACCTTGCGATCGTCGTCTCGGACGATCTCGTCGGCCTCCATGTACAGTTCGCCCGGCGCCAGGCCGTCGGCCGAGGCGGTTGCGGCGGCAGGGGCCGGGGTCTGCGCGTGCGCCTGCAGCGCCGGCGACCAGACGGCCGCCAGCGCCGCCCCGGCAAGGAGGGCGCGCTTAGCGGCTTTCGACGGCTTGCGCCGGCCCAGACTCATTACGCTTCAGATCCCCTCGTTGGCGGCGCGCCGGGCTTCGGCAAGGCTTGCTCCGATGCATAGCCGGGCAGGCCCAGGATTCAACCGTCTTCGGTGTAGAACAGCAGGGTGAGTCCGGACAGCAGCGCCACCGCCGCAGGCGCCCAGGCGGCCGCGAACAGGGGGATGATGTCGGCCCGCGCGAGCGCGCCCGCGAACTGGTTGAAGAAAAAGATCACGAAGCCCAGCGCCACACCGGCCCCGGCCAGACCAGCGAGGCCGCCCAGCCGCACCAGACGCAACGAGAACGCGCCGGCCAGCACCGCCATGGCTGCGAACAGCAGCGGCGTGGCCAACAGCTGCTGGAACCGCAGACGGTAGCCGTAGGCCGAGAAGCCGGCCTGCTCCGTCTGCCGGATCGCGGCCGGCAGCCGCCAGAAGGCGATCGCCTCGGGCGATGCGAACCGCTCCATCGCCGATTCGGAGTCGAGCGCCGAGCGGATCGACAGGCTGTCGGAGCGCACTGAACTCTCGCCGGCCGTCGCTTCGCGGACGTCCTTCAGCTGCCAGAAGCCCGGCATCAGCCGCGCCTCGCCGGCCTCCAGCCGGCGCTTGAACTCGAGCGTTCCCGAGGGATTCTTCTGGTACACGAACAGCGAGACGCGTCGCAGCCGCACTTCGCCATCGACGGTGTCGCGGGCGCGGGCGTGGATCACGATCTGACTCCGCTCGTCCCCCTGCCGGAGCCAGATGTCGTCCGGCGTGTCGCCCAGGTAGTTCTCCATCAGCCGGCCACGTTCGAACTCGAAGCGGGCGTTGAGCGCGGCCGCCAGCGGATTGATCACGGTGACGGTGAGCACGCCGCCGACGAAGGCGGCCACGGCGAATGGCAGGATGAAGCGCCAGGCCGACACGCCGGCCGCCCGCATAGCCACCAGCTCGCTCTTGCGGTTCAGGCCTACATACGCGCCGATGCCGCCGAACAGGACGACGAACGGCAGCAGCACCTGCAGCAGGGACGGGGCGCGCAGCAGGGTCAGCACAAAGATCGTCGCCGGACCGGCATCGGCGCGCGTGCCGACCGAGCGCGACAGGTCGACGAACTGGATCAGCAGGATCACCGAGCCGATCACTGCGAGTGCGGCGCCGACGCCGCCCAGGGTGCGGGCGAGCACATACCGCTCCAGCCTGCCGATGCGCATCAGGCGGCCGCCCCGAACATCGGCTGGGCGCGGCGTCCCATGTCGATGAAGCGGCTTACCCGCTGCCGGAAGATCGCCCGCAAGCCGAAGGCGATGACGCCCAGCGGGATCAGGTACTGCCCGACGTTCAGCCAGGCGTTGTCCTCGCAGGCGGCCTGCACCACGAAGCCGACGATCCGCGTCACGGCGGCCAGGGCGCCCATGGCGGCAATCCGATTGGCGTAGCCCAGGCGCGAGAAGCCGCCGCCGATGATCGCCGAGAGCGCCAGCGCCATGAAGGCCATGTTGTAGAGCGGGGTGGCGATGCGGGCATGGCCCTCGGCCAGCAGGCTCAGGCGGTTCTTACGCTCCCAGTCCTGCGTGAGGTCGGGAAAGAACAGCTCGTGCAGCCACCGGTCGGACGGCTTGTAGTGGATCAGCTCCGCCGAGTTGGTGATCTCTGAGAGTTCGAACGGATATTCGTTGAAAGTCAGATAGTTGAGGACGCCTCTTTCGGAGAATTCCTGCGTCGTGCCGTTCTTCATCAGCAGCACGGTCCGGCCGGCGCGGGTGTCGATCCGTCCCGCATCGGCGGTGTAGACCGTCGAGGTCCCGTTCGACTTCTCCTGGTGGATGAACAGGTTCCGGAAGTCGCCGTCCCCGTCCACGGTCTGGGCGTAGACCGTCAGCCCGGCGACGGGTTCGGTGAATTCACCCTCGCGGACTAAGGTCGAGGCCAGGTCGGTCCGCACCTCGAACAGCTCCTGGCGCAAGGTCCGGAAGGCGGCGGGCTGAACGAACAGGTTCATGACCAGGGCCAGGAAGGCCACGGTGCAGGCCAGCCGCATCGCCGGTGAGATCACTCGCCACCGGCTCATGCCCCCCGCGAAGCAGACCACGATCTCCTGTTCCGTGTGCAGCCGGTTCAGCGCAACGAGCGCCGCCACGAACACCGCGATCGGGAGGATGATGTTGATCAGCTGCGGCATGTAGAGCAGCGTGATCTTCAGGAACACGATCCCGCTCTGCCGCTGGTTCACGATCAGGTCCAGGCCGGCCAGGCTTTGGCTCAGCAGCGCGACCCCCGTCAGCGCCAGGGTGGCGAGCAGGGTGGGGCCGGCGAGCTGGCGCAGCAGGTAGCGGTCGATCAGGCGCATAGGCAAAAAGTACGGCTCACCCGGAGATTTTGGCGCGCCCCGGCCGCGGAGCTGTTCTAAACCATGCGTCGCCCCGGCGCACAACCGCCGCCCCGCCGGCTGCCGCGGCCGCGCCTGAAGCCCCAAGACGAAGAAGAAGAGAGTTCCGATGGAGATCGAGTTCGTCGCCGCCGACGCCGCCCTTGGCCCGAAGACCGCGCTCGCGCGCGTGGTGTTCGAAGGGCAGACGCAGGAGGGTGCGCTTGGCCGCGCGATGGCCGCCAGCCGCTTCACCGGCGCCAAGGGCCAGACCCTCGACGTGCTCGCGCCGGAAGGCGGCGCCGAACGGCTGGTGCTGGTCGGGGGCGGCAAGGCGGAGGGCTTCGACGCCATGGCGGCCGAGCACGCCGCAGCCACGGCCTACAAGGCGCTCAGCCTCTCCGGGCTCGAGACCCTGCGTATCGAGCTGCCGCCACAGTCGTCGGCCGAGTTCGCCGCCCGCGCGGCGCTGGGCGTCCGGCTCGCCGGCTACCGGTTCGACAAGTACCGCACCAAGGAACCCGCGGATAAGAAGCCGTCGCTGACGAAAACCCAGGTGGCCGCGGCCGACGCCGACGCCGCACTCGCCGCTTTCCCGCCGCTCGCGGCGCTGGCCGACGCGGTGAGCTTCACACGGGACCTCGTCTCGGAGCCCGCCAATGTCCTCTACCCCGCCGAGTTCGCCCGTCGGGTGAAGGAGCTGGAGACGCTCGGTCTCGAGGTGGAGGTGCTGGGCGAGGCCGAGATGACCGAGCTCGGCATGGGCTCGCTGCTGGGTGTCGGCCAAGGCTCCGTGCGCGAGAGCAAGCTGGTGGTGATGCGATGGAACGGCGCGGCCGATCCCGGCGCCCAGCCCGTGGCCTTCGTCGGCAAGGGCGTCTGCTTCGACACGGGGGGCATCTCGATCAAGCCGGCCGACGGCATGGAAGACATGAAGTGGGACATGGGCGGCGCGGGCGCCGTCACCGGCCTGATGCACGTCTTGGCGGGCCGCAAGGCCAAGGCCAACGTGATCGGCATCCTGGGTCTCGTCGAGAACATGCCAGACGGCGCGGCGCAGCGGCCCGGCGACGTTGTCACCTCGATGAGCGGCCAGACCATCGAGATCATCAACACCGACGCCGAAGGCCGCCTCGTGCTGGCGGACGCGCTTTGGTATTGCCAGGAGCGCTTCAAGCCGAAGTTCATGGTCGATCTCGCCACCCTGACGGGCGCGATCATCATCAGCCTCGGTAACGACTACGCGGGGTGCTTCTCCAACAACGACGAACTGGCCGGCAACCTGCTGGACGCGTCCACGAAAGAGGGCGAGCCGCTGTGGCGGCTGCCGCTCCCGGACCAGTACAACAAGCAGATCGACTCCGTGATCGCCGACGTGAAGAACACCGGCGGCCGTCCGGGCGGTTCGATCACGGCGGCGCTGTTCCTGCAGAGGTTCGTCAACAACTACCCCTGGGCGCACCTCGACATCGCCTCCACCGCCTGGAAGAAGCCGTCCAGCGTGCCGACCATCCCCGATGGCGCCACCGGCTACGGCGTCCGGCTGCTGAACCGGATGGTCCAGGACAAGTACGAGGGCTGAGGCCGTGCGCCTGATCCTGGCGCACAGCCCGCTGCTGGGGCCGTTCAGTTGGCGGGCGACGGGCGAGGCCCTTCGGGGCCGCGGCCATACGGTGGAGACCCCGACGTGGCCGCGGCTCTCGGCCATCGAGCGGGATTTCTACCCTGCGCTCGCCAGCGGCCTCGCCGCCAGCCTCGAGGGGGCCGGCGCCGAGCCTGCCGTCCTCGTGGTGCATAGTGGGGCGGGTGCGCTCGCGCCCGCTCTCGCTGCAGTGCTGCGCCGGCCGCTGCAAGGCGTGGTCTTCTGCGATGCGATCCTGCCGCACCCCGGGCGGAGCTGGTTCGACACGGCTCCGCCCGAGCTCCGCGTCCAGCTGCGGGCCGGAGCCGAGGATGGCCGGCTTCCGCCCTGGCATCGTTGGTGGCCGCCGGGCGCACTGGAGCGCCTGGTCGCCGAGGCCTCATTGCGGGACGCTCTGGTCGCGGAGCTGGAGCCGCTGCCGGTGGAGTATTTCGAGGAGCCTGCGCCCCAACTGGAGCTCGGGCCGCCTGCCGCCTACCTGCGGCTCAGCGGCGCCTACGAAGACGAGGCGGTTCTCTCGGGGCGGCTGGGCTGGGCGGTGGTGCGCCTGCCGCTGAACCACTTGGCCATCGTCACCCAGCCGGAAAGCGTCGCCACCGCGATCGAGGGGCTGGCTGCAGCCCTGGGCGCCGCCGCCGCCTAACGCGTCCGCTGAACCACGTTCCGCCTTTCTTCATCATTTTGGCCCAGGGTCGCGCGCGTGACGGGCTCGACGACCACAGCATCCGAGAAGGACCGGGACGGCCCGCGATGGGCGCCGCGCGTCGAGCCCGACCGGGAAAATCTGTTCAACACCTATCACCTGACGCTGGCAGGGATGACCTATCCAGCCTGGCGGATGTGCGTTCTCGGGGCCGTCCGAGCCGGCTGCCTCGCGCTGCTGGGCCATTGGTGGCTTGCGCTGGTCTGGCTGGTCGCCTCGTGGGCGGGTGACGTCGCCGTCCAGGCGATCCTCGCCCGTTGGACGCGGCAGGCGAGGGAGAGCGGGGCGACCCGAACGCCCTGGAGCATGGCGCTGCTCGCCGCCGTCCGCTCCACCCTGTACATGTCCGCGCCTGTCGTGGCGGCGCTGCAGACCGGGGGAACGGCTGAGATCCTCTTCCTGGCCGTGATCGGCGGCTATTCCTTGCTGCCGGTGGCGCTCTCCTATGGGGCCTTCTCGCCGAAGGTCTTCTGGGGCTTCGCCCTGCCGCCTGTCCTGGCCTTCGGAGCCGTGTCGGTGAACCTGCTAGGCTTCGGCCCAGGGGCGGCCCTGATGCTCGCCTTGTCCGCCTCGGTCTGGGTGATGGCGATGGTCTCGCTAACGTGGGGCCAATCGCTGGAGGTCTGGCACAGAACGCATGATGGCTCGGTCGAGATGATCCGTGACCTCGAAGCGGCCCGCGACCGGGCGCTGGCCGAACGGATCGCCGCGGACACCGCCCGCGAACAGGCGCGCCACGCGGGTCAGGCGAAGGCGAACTTCCTGGCCACCATGAGCCACGAGATCCGCACGCCCATGAACGGCGTGCTCGGGATGGCTGAAGTCATGCGCCGCGCGGAACGGGATCCGGAGCAGCTCAGCCGGCTGCAGACGCTGACCGATTCCGGCGAATACCTGCTCTCCATCCTCAACGACGTGCTGGACATGTCTAAGATCGAGGCCGGCCGGCTGGAGCTGGCCTTCGATCCCTACGACCTGCCTCGACTGCTCGGGCAGGTGGCGGAGTTCTGGCGCCCCCAAGCGGAATCCAAGGGCCTCGCCCTGCACCTGCGGCTGGACGAGTCGCTTCCCGTTCTCGTGAAGACCGACGCGGTGCGGCTGCGCCAGGTGCTGTTCAATCTGATCGGCAATGCGCTGAAGTTCACGGACACCGGCTCGGTCACGCTCGCCGCGCGCGCCGGGCCGGAGCGCGAGGGCCGTGCGCGCGTGTTCATAAGCGTGATCGACACGGGCCCCGGGATTCCCGAGGAGATCCTGCCGCGCATCTTCGACCGCTTCACCCACGGTGGCGGGCTGGGCGGCACGGGGCTGGGGCTGGCGGTCTGCCAGCAGCTCACGGAATTGATGGGCGGACGGATCCGTGTGGAGAGCCCGCCAGGGCTCGGCGCCACCTTCCACCTGGAACTGGTCCTGGAGCTCGCCCAGGCCCCCACGATCACGGGGACGGAGGGCCCGGCCGCCGAGGGGATACGACCGCTCCGCGTCCTGGTCGTCGACGATCACGCCGTGAACCTTACCGTCTTGGAGCAACTGCTCGCGCCGGCCGGCCATGTGGTGGTCAAGGCCAGTGGGGCCGCGGAAGCCTTGCACGTCGCAGAGAGTCAGCCCTTCGACGCCATCCTGATGGACGTCCATATGCCGGCGATGGACGGGCCTCAGGCGCTGAAGGCGCTGCGGACTGCGGATGGGCCCAATCGACTGACGCCTGTGATCGCAGTCACGGCCGACGTCGTTTCACGCACCGTCGGTGACTACCGCGCCCTCGGCTTCGCACAGGTGGTCTCCAAGCCCCTGGAGGCCGCTGCCTTGTTCGACGCTCTCCGCCGCATCGTGCAACGGGCGGACGATCGCCGCGCCCGGTCGGCCTGATCTCCCCAGCGCGCTGAAACGGCGCTAAGACGAGGCGATGGCCGACACCCCCTGCGAGGTCTGGTTTTACCACCTGGAGCGGACCGGGTTGGACCAGGCGCTGCCCGAACTCCTGGAGAAGACACTGCAGCGTGGCTGGCGGGCGGTGGTCCGGACCCCGCTGGCCGAGCGGGTGGAGCACCTGGACGGCTGGCTCTGGAGCTATCGAGAGGACAGCTTCCTGCCGCACGCTCCGGTGGAGGAGCCGAACGCCGTGCGCCAGCCGGTGCTGTTGACCACAGGCTTCGAGAACCCGAATGCGGCCGATGCGCTGTTCCTGGTCGACGGCGCCGAGCCCGGCGACCTGGCCGGGTATGCCCGTTGCGTCGTGCTGTTCGACGGCGGCGACGAGGCGCAGCTGGCGGCGGCTCGCGCGCAGTGGAGCCGGATCAAGGCCACAGGGGTTCCGGTTTCCTACTGGAAGCAGCAGGCCCGAGGATGGGAGAAGCAGGCATGAGCATGAAGCTGGCGACGGGTGCGATCCTGCTGGTGCTGGGCGCCTGCGCCTCGCCGGCGCCAGCGCCAGCGCCGGAGCGGGTGGCCGGTCCCGCACCCGCGCCGCCTGCGCCGCGGCCGGTGGCGGTTGTGCGCGATCGATGCGGCGCATGGGAGCTGCAGAACCTGGTGGGGCGGCCCCGCACCGAGATCCCGGTGCCGGTGCATCCGGAGCGGCAGCGCGTGGCCTGCACCACCTGCCCGGTCACGCAGGACCTCAATCCCGAGCGGCTGAACTTTTTCTTCGACGCCGAGAGCGGGGCGATCCGCGAGATCCGCTGCGGCTAAGGCAGGTCGAGGCCTACGTCGCGCAGCACCTGCAGCCAGCCGGCCCGGCCCTTGCGCCGGTCGAATCTCTCGACAGCGGCGGCCCGGGCGGCGGCGCGCATGCCCGCGCTGGCCTGCGGCGTCCGGCATGCCTCGACAAGAGCTCGCGCCAGCGCCTGATGATCGAAGAACGGCAGCAGCCGACCGCTGATCCCGTCCTCGATCGCGTCATGCAGCGGCGGCGTGTCGGACGCGATCACATAGCAGCCGCTGGCCATGGCCTCCGACAGCGACCAGGAGAGCACGAAGGGATAGCTGTAGTAGACGTGGGCGGTTGAAAGCCGGAGCGCCGCCAGCATGGTCGGGTGAGGCACCCGGCCGAGGAAGTGGACCCGCGATTCGTCCAGCGGGAGCCCGCGGAAGCAGACCTCCTTCCAGGTGAGGCCGTCGGGCGCCTGGCCGCCGTATCCCGACTTCTTCGCCTCGCCAATGACGACCACCTGGGCGTCCGGCACGGCTTCCAGGACGGCGGGGAGGGCGCGGGCGAAGATGTGCAAGCCCCGCATGGGCTCCATGTTGTTGTTGATGTGGGTGATCACAGGCGTGCCGGGCGCGATCACCCGCCCGTCGGGAATCGGGAAAGGCGCCGGAGGGCCGGGGCGTATCGCCTCTACGTCTACGCCCTCGTGGAAGACCCGCACGCGGGAGGCAAAGATGTCGGGCAGCAGGGAAGCCTGGAACCGCGTGGGGGCGACGATCGCATCGGCGTCCGTCAGGGCCAGGGCCATCGTAGCGTTCTTGGCCTTGCCCATCAGGATGCCCTGTTCGTCGGGCTCGCCGAACTCGGTGTCGAAGCCGATGTCCACGCCGCGGCCGTGGTAGAAGAACTCGGAGAACAGCACCTGCTTGGCGTCCGGCCAGACGTCGTCGAGGAACAGGGTCTCGCCCCAGCCGGGGTGGCCGACGATGACGGCGGGGTCGAACCCGGCATCGCGCAGCGCCTTGGCGGCCCTATGCGCGGCGCGGCCGCGGAGCATGTCGGCCTCGGCCCGGACCGCCAGCGGCAGCAGGTCGGGGGTAGAGCCTCGGCCGAGGGAATAGCGCACCTGCGCCACCTCCGGGAGGCCGGGCGACGTGTTGTTCCCGATCGCCGCGCAGCGGATCCCCATCGCCAGAAGGGCCTGGGCCAGGTCCCGGAACTGCGCCGGGAAGTTGTTGTGTACGAATAGGACGCCGGACCCCATGGCGCCTTCATAGCGCGGCTCGCGCAGGTGTCACCCCGCGCGAGCCTGTGGTGCGCCTGTGGTGCGGATGAGAGGACTCGAACCTCCACGCCTTGCGGCGCTGGAACCTAAATCCAGTGCGTCTACCAGTTCCGCCACATCCGCATGGGCGTAGCAGCCCATAGGGCAGAACCGCGTCGCCCGCCAGAGGCTGGAGGGCGCGTTAAGACTTGGACATGCGCGTGCTGCGTGACATAAGTCGCCGCCCCGCCGCCGGAGCTCCCTTCGGCGGCGCTCACCATTTCACACTGAAGGCGGACCCAACGCGTGGCACGACGCGGCGTCCGGAAGTTCCAGAATGTCGATGCAGATCGTTGAGAAGTCCGGTGAAGGCCTGAGCCGAGTGTACGGCGTGACGGTGCCCGTCCAGGACCTGACCGAGAAGCTGGAGGCGCGGATCGCCGAGATCACGCCGACCCTCAACATCAAGGGCTTCCGCCCCGGCAAGGTGCCGACCGCCCACGTCCGGCGCCTGTACGGCAAGGCCCTGATGGGCGAGGTGGTCGAGCAGACGCTCACCGAGACGACGCAGAAGGTGCTCAGCGACAACAACCTGCGCCCGGCCGGCGACCCGGACCTGAAGCCGGAAGGCGACATGAACGAGGTCATGGATGGCAAGGCCGACCTGACCTACGAGATCTCGGTCGACGTGATGCCGGACTTCGAGCCGGTCGACCCCTCGACCCTGTCGCTGGAGCGTCCCGTCTACGAGCCGACCGACGAGGAAGTGACCGAGGCGGTCAACGAACTCGCCACCCAGAACAAGACCTACGAGACCCGCACGGGCAAGGCCGTGAAGGCGAAGGATGGCGACATGGTCGTCATCGACTTCCTGGGCAAGCTGGACGGGGAGCCCTTCGCCGGCGGCACGGCCACGGATGCCGAACTGGTTCTGGGGTCGGGCCAGTTCATTCCCGGTTTCGAGGAACAGCTGGTCGGCGCGAAGCCGGACAGCGACGTCGAAGTGAAGGTGACCTTCCCCGAGAACTACCAGGCTGAGAACCTGGCCGGTAAGGAAGCGGTCTTCGAAGTTAAGGTGAAGGAAGTGAAGGCGCCGGCCGAAACCGCCGCAGACGACGCCTTCGCCGAACGCCTCGGCGTCGAGAACCTCGAGAAGCTGCGCGAGCTGATTAAGACGAACCTCGAGCAGCAGTACGCCGGGGCCACGCGCTTTAAGCTGAAGCGCGCGCTGCTCGACCAGCTCGACACCAAGCATGAGTTCCCGCTGCCACCCAAGATGGTGGAAGCCGAGTTCAACTCGATCTGGAGCCAGGTCCAGCAGGACAAGGAACAGGGCTCGCTGCCGGACGACGACGCCGGCAAGACCGACGAGCAGCTGCAGAGCGAATACCGCAAGATCGCCGAGCGCCGGGTGCGCCTCGGCCTGGTCCTGGCTGAGATCGGCCGGGCCAACAACGTGCAGGTGACCGACCAGGAGCTGGCCGAGGCCATGCGCCGCGAGGCGATGCGGTATGGGCCGCAAGCCCAGCAGGTGTTCGACCTGTTCCGCCAGAACCCGAACGCCCAGGCCCAGCTCCGCGCGCCGATCTTCGAAGACAAGGTCGTCGACCTGATCGTGGAAAAGGCGAACGTCACCGAGAAGAAGGTGTCGAAGGACGAGCTGATGCAGGACGAGGAACTGCCGGAAGGCTACGCCTCCTAAGCGGGTCTCGACGCACGAAACGAAGCGCCCCCGGCCTAGGTCGGGGGCGTTTTCATTTGTGCGCGTGCCCTCGGCGTCAGAGCCCGCGCAGGCGACGCAGCAGTTCGGGGTTCTCGACCCGCGCCCGGCGCGCGTTGATTTCCTGGTGTAGGCTGGGCGGTGGGGCGGCGTCGGTGGCTTCGTTGATCACGGGCCGGACAGGAAGGGCGGGGAACGCAGGCACACGGATGACGTCGCTCGGCACGCTCATCGCACTTCTCCCTTGCCCCTGGCTCAGGGGCTCCCGAGCTTAAGATATCATTTACCTCCACCGCACCGCTAGCTCCCGGTGGGGCGGAGCCGTGACGATGCCGTGATCCCAATCGCGGCAGGCATTCGTCCGTCGAAGACCAGAAATCGACGAACAAGGGTCAGAAACCGACTTGGCTTCGCGCCTGATCGGGACGTAACCTGATCGTCGGACGCCGCGTCGTGACGGCGGGCCCTCTCTGGCTCTTCCGGAGACCGCCTACCGCCCACGGGAGTAGAGCGTGTCGGGAAGGAAGCCGCTTTGCAGCGCACGCGTAACGAGGGCGCCGACTACTTTCACAAGGTCGTCGACTGCCAATGGGCGTGTCCCGCCCACACCCCGGTGCCGGAGTACATCCGCCTGATCGCGGAGGGCCGCTACGCCGACGCCTACATGATCAACTGGAAGTCCAACGTCTTCCCGGGCGTTCTGGGGCGGACCTGCGACCGCCCGTGCGAACCGGCCTGCCGCCGGGGCCGGGTGCAGGACGACCCGGTGGCGATCTGCCGGCTGAAGCGGGTGGCCGCGGACAACAAGGGCGACGTCTCCGCCCGCATGCCGCCGCAGGCCGTGACGCCCAACGGCAAGCGCATCGCGCTGGTGGGCTGCGGGCCGGCCTCGCTGACGGTCGCGCGCGACCTTGCGCCGCTCGGCTACCAGCTCACCATCTTCGACGGCGAGGCGCGCACGGGCGGCATGATCCGCTCCCAGATCCCGCGCTTCCGGCTGCCGGAGGAGGTGGTCGACGAGGAAGTGGGCTACATCACCGCACTGGCTGGCGTCGAGCTGCGCCTGGGCCAGCGGATCGACAGCCTGGGGGCGCTGCTGGCCGAGGGGTACGACGCCGTGTTCGTCGGCTCTGGCGCGCCGCGCGGCCGGGACCTTGATCTCCCGGGGCGCCAAGAGGCGGCGGCCAACATCCACATCGGCATCGACTGGCTGTCCAGCGTCTCCTTCGGCCACGTCGAGCAGATCGGCCGGCGGGTCATCGTGCTGGGCGGCGGCAACACGGCGATGGACTGCTGCAGGACCTCGCGACGGCTGGGCGGCGAGCAGGTGAAGGTGATCGTCCGCTCCGGCTTCGGGGAGATGAAGGCCTCGCCGTGGGAGAAGGAGGACGCGATCCACGAGGACATCCCGATCCTCAACTACCGCGTCCCCAAGGCCTTCACGCACGAAGAGGGCCGGCTGACCGGCGTGCTCTTCGAGGTGGTGGAAGCCGTGTACGACGAGAACGGCCGCCGCCGCCTGGCGCCCGCGGGCCTGCCGGACGAGCACCACGAATGCGACGACGTCCTGCTGGCCGTGGGGCAGGAGAACGCCTTCCCCTGGATCGAGCGCGACATCGGCCTGGCCTTCGACGAATGGGGCATGCCGAGCGTGAACCCGCTCACCTTCCAGTCCGCCCGACCGGAGGTGTTCTTCGGCGGCGACGCGGCCTTTGGACCGAAGAACATCATCTGGGCCGTCGCCCACGGCCACGACGCAGCGGTGTCCATCCATCGCTTCTGCCAGGGCGAGGACGTGTCGCTGCGGCCGCCGCCCGGCGCCTCGCTCGTGAGCCAGAAGATGGGCATTCACGAATGGAGCTACGACAACGACGTCTCCAACGATCGCCGCTACCGTGTGCCGCTGCGCGACAAGGTCGAGGCGCTGCAGGATGTGCGCGTCGAGGTGGAGTTGGGCTTCGACCGCGAGCTGGGCCTGGCCGAGGCGCAGCGCTGCCTGAACTGCGATGTGCAGACCGTCTTCGCCGACCCGCTGTGCATCGAGTGCGACGCCTGCGTCGACATCTGCCCCGTGGACTGCATCACCTTCACCGAGCTCGGGGAGGAGGCGGAACTGCGCACCCGGCTGAAGGCGCCGGCGCAGAACCTGACGCAGGACCTCTACGTCTCTGGGTCCTTGGCCACTGGCCGGGTGATGGTGAAGGACGAGGACGTCTGCCTGCACTGCGGCCTCTGTGCGGAACGGTGCCCCACCGGCGCCTGGGACATGCAGAAGTTCTTCCTGGAAGTGACGCACGCGGAGCACGCATGCCAGAGCCGCTAGCCACCGCGGCGTTGAACCCCCGGGTCAACGATTTCGTGGTCAAGTTTGCCAACGTGAACGGCTCGGGGTCAGCAAGCGCCAACGGCCTCTTCGCCCGCTCGATCCTGCGGATGGGCGTGCCGGTGGCGGCGCGCAACATCTTCCCGTCGAACATCCAGGGCCTGCCCACCTGGTACGAGGTTCGGGTGACCGAGGCCGGCTGGATGGGCCGGCGGGGCGGGGTGGACCTGATGGTCGCCATGAACCCGCAGACCTGGGACCGCGACCTCGCGGAAATCGAGGCCGGTGGCTACCTGTTCTACGACAACACCAAGCCGCTCCCGCCGGAGAAATTCCGCACCGACGTCACCGTGGTCGGCGTGCCGCTCACGGCGATGTGCAATCGGGCCTACCAGGTCCCGCGCGAGCGCCAGCTTTTCAAGAACATCGTCTACGTGGGTGCGCTGGCGGCGCTCCTGGGCATCGATCCGAAGGTGATCGAAGCCATGCTGGCGGAGGACTTCGCCGGTCGGCAGAAGCTGATCGACGCGAACATGGCGGCCCTGCAGATGGGCTACGGCTACGCGGTTGAGAGCCTCGCACCAATCGCCCTGCAGATTGCGCGGGCCGACAAGGTCGGCGACCGGATCTACGTGGAGGGCAACGCAGCGGCCGCCCTCGGCGCGGTCTATGGCGGGGCGACGGTCTGCGCCTGGTACCCGATCACCCCTTCCACCTCGCTCGCCGAAGCCTTCAGCGGCTACTGCGAGGACCTCCGGACGGACCCAGAGACGGGGAAGGCGCAATACGCGATCGTCCAGGCCGAGGACGAAATCGCCTCAATCGGCATCGTGGTCGGCGCCGGCTGGAACGGCTGCCGCGCGTTCACGGCCACCTCCGGCCCGGGCATCTCCCTGATGACGGAATTCATCGGGCTGTCCTACTTCGCCGAGATTCCGGCGGTGATCTTCGACGTCCAGCGCGGCGGCCCGTCCACGGGGATGCCCACGCGCACCCAGCAGGCGGACCTGCTGGCGGCCGCCTATGCCAGTCACGGCGACACCAAACATCCCATGCTGCTGCCCGCCGATCCCGGCGAATGTTTCGAGATGGGCGCTCAGGCCTTCGATCTCGCCGACCGACTGCAGACCACGGTCTTCGTCATGCTCGACCTCGACATCGGCATGAACGAGTGGCTGACCACGCCTTTCGCATGGGACGACGCCCGGCAGATCGACCGCGGCAAGGTAATGACGGCCGAGGCGCTCGAAGCCGGCGTCGACTTCGGCCGCTACAAGGAGGTGGACGGCGATGGCATTCCGTACCGCACCTACCCCGGCACGCACCCGACGCGAGGCAGTTACTTCACGCGCGGCACGTCACGAAACCCCTACGCACGCTACTCCGAGGAAGGCGCCGTCTACGTCGACAACATGGAGCGCCTGCTGCGCAAGTTCGACACGGCCAAGGACCTCGTCCCGCAGCCGATCCTGACGCCCGCCAGGCGCAAGACCCCGGACGGCGTGATCTATTTCGGCTCGACGACCCCCGCCATGCACGAGGCGCTGGTCGCTTTGGAAGGGCAGAGCCGACGGCTGGACGCCCTACGGCTTCGCGCCTTCCCGTTCTCGAAGGCGGTGGAGGACTTCATCGCGGCGCACGAGCGGGTGTTCGTCGTCGAGCAGAACCGGGACGCCCAGCTGCGGACGCTGCTGAGCACCGAACTTGGCGCGGATCCGGCGAAACTCGTGCCCGTCCTGCACTATGACGGCACGCCGATCACCGCCCGGTTCATCGCTGGCGAGATCGGCCAGCTGATGGCCGTGGGCTCCATCACCGAGGCGGCGGAATGACCTACATAACCAAGCCACAGCTGCGTCATCCCCTGCTGGCCAAGAACACCCTGGGCTTCACCCGACGGGACTACGAGGGCTCGGTCTCCACGCTGTGCGCGGGCTGTGGGCACGACAGCATATCGGCTTCGATCATCCAGGCTGTCTACGAGCTGGAAATCCCCCCGCACCGGATCGCCAAGCTGTCGGGCATCGGCTGCTCGTCGAAGACCCCGGACTACTTCCTTGGCAACAGTCACGGCTTCAACACCGTGCACGGCCGCATGCCGTCCGTGCTGACCGGCGCCAACCTGGCCAACAAGGACCTCGTCTACCTGGGCGTCTCCGGCGACGGGGACAGCGCGTCCATTGGCCTTGGCCAGTTCGCCCACGCGATCCGCCGCGGCGTGAACATGCTCTACATCGTCGAGAACAACGGCGTGTACGGCCTCACCAAGGGCCAGTTCTCGGCCACCTCGGACAAGGGCTCGAAATCCAAGCGCGGCGTGGTCAACCACGACGCTGGCATCGACCTGGTCTCCATCGCCCTGCAACTGGGCGCAACCTACGTCGGCCGCTCGTTTTCAGGCGACAAGGCCCAGCTCGTGCCGCTGATCAAGGCCGGGCTCAGCCACAAGGGCGCGGCGTTCATCGACTGCATCAGCCCGTGCGTGCAGTTCAACAATCACCAGGGCTCCACCAAGAGCTTTGACTATGTGCGAGAGCACAACGAGGCGGTGAACCGGCTCGACGTGATCCCGCCCAGGGCGCCGATCCATGTGGACTATGAACCTGGGCAGACGGTGCGGGTGCAGCAGCACGACGGCTCCGTCCTGTCGCTGCACAAGCTGGCGGAGCTCTACAATCCGAACAATCGCGCCCAGGCGCTTGGCTATCTTCAGGCCCGGCAGGCGAGGGGACAGATCGTCACCGGCCTGCTCTATGTCGACCCTGCGGCGACCGACCTGCACGACAGCCTGGACACGATCGAGGCTCCGCTCAATCAGCTAGGGACGTCCGATCTGGTCCCTGGTCAGGCGGCGCTCGACCGCATCAATGCGGGGCTACGGTAGGCCGGCTGCGCATTGAGGAGAGGGCGAACAGGATCACCACGCCGGCCGCCGCCGCCGCGGTGAAAGCCACCGGGGCATTGTCCGTCCGCTCGGCCGCGAACACGGCGGCGAGGCCCCACGCCACCGGCAGGCCGTAGATCGGAGCGCGGCTGATCCTCAGGACGAGGAACGCGGCCAGGGCGACGGCGAGCACGCCGACGATCGCGGCAGGCGTCGCCGACCGGGCTTCGATCAGGCCGACAGCGGTGAGCACCGTCAGGATGTTCACGGCCGACGCAATGGTGAGCCACCCGGCGAGCAGCGCCAGCGGCCAGAGAACGAACACGCGGTCCCAACGGGAGAGCGGACCCGCGCGTCGCGCGGCGAGGAGTGCGGTCACGGCCGTCGCGGCGCCCAGAACGATCCACGCGACGGTCTGCCACTTCTGGTCTCCGGCGCTCGCCCAGATCCACGCGCCGCAGCTGGCGATGGCGATCACCGCTGGTAGCCCGGCCCCGGTCGTTGCGGCCGAACCGCGACCGATCGGAAGAAAGGCGTAGAGCGCAAAGGCGGCCAGGCCTGCGTAGATGACGCCCCAGATGGAGAAGGCGTAGCCCGCGGCGCGCAAGGTCTCGTTGCCGTCGTCTGCGAACTCGGAGGCGGAGAGTCCCCAGCCGCTCAGGCTCTGAACGACAGGAGAGCCAATCGCGAAGGCCACTGCGAGCACGAGGGTGACCCTGAGAAGCGAAGGCCTCATGGGCGCTCCTCGGGCTTCGCTCCGCTCATCTGAGGCACGTAGAGGCCCGTCGCGAACTTTGCGAGCCAGCCCTCGGGCCGGAGGCGGGGACCGAACTCGGCGCATGGGTCGGGTTTCGGCGGTCCCGGCGGCTTGACGTCGGGCGGCGTCATCGTGGCCGCCGCGGCGTCCGCGAAGGGTTCCATGAACTGCAGGGCGTCTCCGACGCGGCTGAGGGACGGGTTGTCGGTGCCAATCGCCGTGGCGTCGCGGCTCCAGACGATGGCGGCCAGCTGACGGCCGTCCTGGGCCACCATCTCGGCCTCCGCTGACAAGCCTCCTGTGGCGCCCGGAACGCGGATCCCGAGCGGCCCCGGGATGAAGAAGCCCGCGGCCGCCGACGCCACGGATCCGGCGCGGCCCGTGGGCGCCACGCGCGTCACCGCGGCCCGGACTTCGGCGTCGGCCGCTTCCGTCGTGGCGATCTCGGAGCGTTCGGAGACCTCGAAGCAGAGCTGGGCGTCCAGCTCCCGCTGCAGTAGCCGGCGCTCCGGCTCGGTGAGCCAGTCGGCGGTGGCGCGAAGTTCGCTGGGCAGCAGGCGCACGCGCCGCACGGCGACGGCCTCGGGGCCGGCCTTCTTCTCGAGGATGCCGGCGCGGAGCGTTCCCTCCCGGGCGGTAAGACCACTGTAGGTGGTGAGGAACCCCGACTGGCGGGCCGGCGAGGCGCAGGCGGCGAGGCAGAGAAGCAGCGGCACTGCCAGGTAGGCTCTCATGATGACGATCGGCTCCGCGCGGTGACGTACAACTACAACGCGCGAGGACGATTATCGTCAGGTCAAGCCGCGGCCAGTTCGCCGATCACGAAGGCCTCTTCCTGGTCGCGGACCAGGCCCTCCAGCACGTCCGGCAGATCGTGCGGATCAACGATGAGCATGAGGCCGACGCCGCAGTTGAAGGTGCGGCGCATCTCGTGCTCGGCTACGCCGCCGGTTTCCTGCAGCCATTGGAACACGGGCGGCAGGGTCCAGGCGTTCCAGTCGAACTTCGCCGCGAGGCCCGACTTGATCGCGCGCGGCGGATTCTCGATGAGCCCACCGCCGGTGATGTGCGCAAGGCCCGAGATCCGGCCGGCCTTCAGGTGCGGCAACACCGTCTTCACGTAGATGCGGGTCGGCGCGAGCAAAGCCTCCGCAAGCGTCATGCCGGCTTCGAAGGGGGCCGATGCGTCCCAGGCGAGGCCGGAGCGCTCCACGATCCGCCGGACCAGGGAGTAGCCGTTGGAATGCGGACCGGTCGAGGCCAGGCCGATCAGTACGTCGCCGGGCTTCTGGTCATTGAGGCGGGGCAGAACCTTCTCGCGGTCGACGGCCCCGACGCAGAAGCCAGCCATGTCGTAGTCGCCGTCGGCATACATGCCGGGCATCTCGGCCGTCTCGCCGCCCACGAGCGCGCAACCGGCTTGGCGGCAGCCCTCTGCGATACCTTCCACCACGGTCGCGGCGGCTTCGACGTCAAGCTTCCCCGTGGCGAAGTAGTCCAGGAACATCAGCGGCTCGGCGCCCTGAGCGAGCAGGTCGTTCACGCACATGGCCACCAGGTCGATGCCGACCGTGGCGTGGATGCCCGTCTCGATCGCGACCTTCAGCTTCGTGCCGACGCCGTCGGTGGTGGTGACCAAAAGCGGGTCGTCGTAGCCTGCCGCCTTCAGGTCGAAGAGCGCGCCAAACCCGCCGAGCGAGGCCTCCGCACCGGGGCGGCGGGTCGACCTGGCCAGCGGCTTGATGCGTTCCACCAATTGGTTGCCGGCATCGATATCGACGCCGGCTTGCGCATAGGTGAGACCGTTCGGCCGCTCGGACATGAGGGGAAGCCCTTGAGAAACTTGCGTCGGCCGGTATCGCGGACTTGCAGACTCGGCCGTTCGCGGGGCTATAGCTAATCGATGACGCCGATTACGACCACCGCCGAACTGGCGGTGTTTTGCGATAAGCTGAAAAGCCAGCCCTTCGTCGCCGTGGACACCGAGTTCATGCGCGAGACCACTTACTGGCCCAAGCTTTGCCTGATCCAGGCCGCTGCGCCGAACGCGCACGCGGTGATCGATCCGCTGTCCGAAGAAATGGACCTCGAGCCATTCCTCGAAATCCTCCGCGACGAGAAGATCCTCAAGGTCTTCCACGCCGCCCGCCAGGACGTGGAGATCTTCAACAACCTGAAGGCCATGCCGCGGCCGCTGTTCGACACCCAGGTGGCGGGCATGGCCGCAGGCTTCGGCGAGCAGATCGCCTACGACGCCCTGGTCCGCCAGATGCTGAAGATCGAGCTCGACAAGAGTTCACGCTTTACCGATTGGGCCCGCCGCCCATTGTCAGACAACCAGCTGACCTATGCCCTGGCTGACGTCACACACCTGGCGGACCTCTACCCCATGCTGCGCGAGCGGCTGGAAAAGGAGGGCCGGCTGGGCTGGGTCACGGACGAGATGTCCAGCCTGACCGACGCGGCGAACTACGACGTCGAGCCGGAGAACGCCTGGAAGCGCCTGCGGCCGCGGCGCCATACGGCCAAGTACCTGGCGGTCTACCGCGCTGTCGCTGCCTGGCGGGAACGCACCGCGCAATTGCGCGACCAGCCCCGTGGGCGGATCCTCAAGGACGAGGCCATCGATGAGGTTGCGACCCAGGCCCCGACGGACGCCGATGGCCTCGAGCGGCTGCGGTCGGTTCCGAAGGGCTTCTCGGGCTCGCGGTTCGGACCCGATCTGCTCTCCGCCATCCGCGAGGCGCTGAAGGATCCGGAAGCCTACGCCCCGGTCATCGAGAAGGCGCGGCAGCCGCCGTCGCCGGCCGCCGGCGCGGTGGTCGAGCTTCTGAAGGTGCTGTTGAAGGCGCGCGCCGAAGAGGCCGGTGTGGCCAGCAAGCTGATCGCCACCGTGTCCGACCTCGAGCTGATCGCTAATGACGACGAGGCGCCCACCCCGGCTCTGAAGGGGTGGCGTCGGGAGGCTTTCGGCGAGGACGCGCTCAAGCTTAAGCGTGGCGAGCTCGCGCTGGTGCTCGACGGCACGCGGGTGCGTGTCGTGGAGGTCCGCCGGGCGCCGAAGGCGGCGACGGCCGACTGACGCCGAAGGTTTCTGCCTGACTAGAGAGGGCGGTGTTCGGGTCCCCGGCGTCGCCCTTCGGCTATGTGGCCTAGCCCAGCTCGACTTTCAGCTTCAGAGCCTGGGCCAGGGTCTGGGCGCGCTTGGCCGTCTGTTCGCCAATCAGCAGGTCTTCGTAGCCTGGCTCCGCCGTCAGGCGAATGCGGTCCCCCTGCACCGAGAAGGCGGAGCGGTTCAGCAGCAGCCCGTTCCGTCCCGAGATGTCGCAGCCCAGCCGGATTGCAGCCCCCAGGGCGCGCGCCCGCTGACGCCGCTCGGTGCTGAGCAGCTTGGAGACCGTTCCGCTCTCGGGGGTGTTGCTGGCCGCGGTGTGCCGCGAGAACGCGACGCAGGCGAGGAATGCCCGCTCCGGGTGCGTCATCCCGGCGATGGGCGCTCGAAGCACCTGCTCGAATGCGATGTCGGCCCGGTGGTCCGGGTGCAGGCGCGCGCCGAGGTCCGCCAGCCGGCAGGCCGCCGCCAGCAGCACCGGCTCTCGTGCGCCGAAGGTGGGCGCCAGGCGCTCGAACACGGGAGCCAGCCATGCCTCCAGCGCGCCGCCGAGGTCGGGGGATAGGCCGCGCACGGCCGTCAGGGCCTCGCAGCCGGCGATCAGCGGGTCCTGGCGACGCACCTCGGGCGGCATGGCGTCCAGCAGCAAGCCCTCGCGCACCCCGTAGGCGGAGACCACGACGCGCTCGATGCCGAGCCGCTCGATCAGCGCCTCGAGGACAAGGGCGGAGTAGGGCAGGGTGTCGAAGCGCTTCTTCGATACCCCTTCGATCTTCTCCAGGGACGCCTTGGACTGCCGCTCGACGAAGCGGGCCAGCTGACGGGCGTCCGAGCCGCTCATTTCGTACTGGTGAGCGACGTGCAGCGGGTAGTCGGAAAGCTGCATGTGCAGCAGCGCGATGTTGCGCCATGCCCCGCCCACCGCCTGGAACTCCCGGCTGGCGAACCGGGCGGCGACGGGCGTCAGCGCCTTCTCCACCGCACGCCAAGTCTTGTCGATTTCCAGCGCCCGCGGCGCGCCGAGCGCGAATGGGCCCAGCGGCAGGGTCACGCCCTCCGAAGCGCCGGCGCCGTGCAGGCGGACCAGCTCCAGGCTGGAGCCGCCGAGGTCGCCCACCACCCCCTTGGCCTCCGGATGGCCGGCCAGCACGCCCAGGGCGGCGTAATGGGCTTCCTCCTCGCCCGCCAGCACGCGCACGTCGAAACCGGTCTCAGCCTTCACCCGCGCAACGAATTGGGCCCCGTCGGCTGCCTCGCGCACCGCCGCGGTGGCGGCGACGGTGATGTCCTGGGGGTTCCAGCCTTCCAGCAGCACGCGGAACCGGCGCAGGGCGGTCATGGCGACGGTCACGCCGTCGGGCGAAAGACGTCCGGTGGCGGGCAGGTCGCGGCCGAGCCCGGCCAGGGCCTTGTCGTTGAACACCGTCCACAGCGCCCGGCCGTCGATGCGGTAGATGACCAGACGGACCGAGTTGGAGCCCAGGTCAATGACCGCGGCCTGACGGGGCTCGGGCCTATCCTCGCGAAGCCACATGGTCGATCGCGCGCGGCATGTCCTTAACCTTCTGGCCTCGTCCCGAGAGGCTCGGGTTGGTCATGAAATACTCGTGCGCGGAGAAAGCGCTCGGGTGGTCCCAGGACGGATCCCGCCTATAGCGGCCGTCCGTATCCAAGGTCCAGCTCTGAGCTTCGTCCTTGAGGTTCGCCAGCATGATCTGCTGCAGAACCTGTTGGTGGACGGTCGGGTTCTCGATGGGCGTCAGGCATTCGACGCGTCGGTCGAGATTTCTCGGCATCCAGTCGGCCGAGGAGATGAAGACGCGCGCCTCGCCGGACGGCATGGCCGCGCCATTGGCGAAGGCGACGATCCGTCCGTGCTCGAGGTAGCGTCCGACGATCGACTTCACCTGGATATTTTCCGAGAGCCCCGCAACGCCGGGCCGCAGGCAGCAGATGCCGCGCACCACCAGGTCGATAGCGACGCCTGCCTGGCTCGCCCGGTACAGCGCGTCGATCACTTCCGAATCCACCAGCGAATTCAGCTTGGCCCAGATCGCCGCCGGCTTCCCCGCCAGCGCATTGTCGACCTCGGCCTGGATCAGGTTCAGCAGATCGCGCTTCATCGTCACGGGCGAGAACGACAGCTTCTCCAGCTGCTCGGGCCGCGCGTAGCCGGTGACGAAGTTGAACAGCCGGGCGGAGTCGCGCCCATAGGCCGGGTCGCTCGTGAACAGCGACAGGTCGGTGTAAACCCGCGCCGTGATCGGGTGGTAGTTGCCGGTCCCGAAGTGGCAGTAGGTGCGCAGCGCGTCGCCTTCCCGACGGACGACCATCGAGAGCTTGGCGTGGGTCTTGTACTCGATGAAGCCGAAAACGACGTGGACGCCCGCCCGCTCGAGGTCGCGCGCCCACTTCAGGTTCGCCTCCTCGTCGAAGCGGGCCTTGATCTCCACGACGGCCGTGACGTTCTTGCCATTCTCCGCCGCCTCGATCAGGGCCGCCACGATCGGGCTGTCCTTGGAGGTGCGGTACAGCGTCTGCTTGATCGCCAGAACGTTCGGGTCGCGCGCCGCCTGACGCAGGAACTGCACCACGACGTCGAAACTCTCGAAGGGGTGGTGGACCAGAATGTCCTTCTCGCGGATCGCGGCGAAGCAGTCGCCGGCGTGGTCGCGGATCCGCTCCGGAAAGCGTGCCTCGAAAGGCGTGAACTTCAGGTCAGCCCGGTCGGCCGGGATCAGCTGCGAGAGCTCGTCCAGGCCGAGCAGCCCGTCCACCAGGATGATGTCGTCGGCCTGGGCGTGCAGGGCTTCGCAGATGAAGCCGCGCAGCTCCTCGGGCATGAAGCTCTCGACCTCGACGCGGACCACTGAGCCCATGCGTCGCTGCTTCAGCAGGGCCTCAAACTCTCGGACCAGGTCCTCGGCCTCTTCCTCGATCTCCACGTCGCTGTCGCGGATCAGCCGGAAAACGCCCATTCCCAACGGCTCACAGCCCGGGAACAGGTGGTCGAGGAACAGGGCGACGGTGCTCTCCAGCGAGATGAACCGCCGCTCCGCCTTCTTGCCCCTGCCCTGTGACGGCAGCTCCAGGAACCGCATCACCTGCGCGGGGATCGGCACCAGGGCGTACATCGGGCGGCCGTCGACCGTCCGGCGCAGCTTCAGGACCAGCGAGAAGGCAAGGTTCGGAATGAACGGAAAGGGATGGGCCGGATCGATCGCCATCGGCGTCAGCACCGGGAACAGCTGGCTGAGGAAGGTCTCCTCCAGCGCCTGCTTCTCGGCTGCGGTGACCTGTTCCTTCTGGATGACCTTCAGGCCCTCGCTCGCCAGCTCCTCGCGGAGCTCGGCCCAGCGGGTCTGCTGATCGCCCATCAGGTCGGCGGCCTCGGCGTTGATGCGCTCGAGCTGCTCGGCCGCCGTCAGCCCATCCTGGCTCACGGCCCGGACGTTCTCGCGCAGTTGGGCCTTCAGGCCAGCCACACGGACCATGTAGAATTCGTCGAGGTTGTTGGCGCTGATCGCCAGGAACCGCAGCCGCTCCAGCAAGGGGTGGCGCGGGTTCTTGCTCTCGGCGAGCACGCGGCGGTTGAAGGCCAGCCAGGATAGCTCGCGGTTGAAGAACCGCGTCGGCGAGCCCGCCAGGTCCTCGTTCCACTCAAGCCTTCCGCGCACGGCCTCGGTCGCGGGGTGCGAGGCGATTGGCGCGGCATAGGTCATCGGGTGACGGCTCCGGGCTCTCCGAGGCGGTCAGGGGTATCTGGACCCGCCCTGTGACGGCCGCAAGTCATCACTCGAAAAGATCAAGATTTTGATTATCGCCGTCCAGGATCTCACGCGCCAGCCCACGAGAAATGGGCCTCGCTTCGCCGTCGATGCCCTCGTCCAGCTTGCGCACCAGCTCGCGCGCCTCCGGGATCGAGCGCCCCATCCGCCGCAGCAGATAGGGGTAGAGTTCCTTCGGCGGCCGGATGCTTCGCTCGCGGAAGAACTTCTTCAGCACGCCTTCGAGGACGCGGTCGCAGGGCGGATCGATCTCCGCGACAAACAGGGCGTTCAGACGCGAGCGCAGGTCCGGCAGCTCCGCGGGCCAGGCGGTGGGCATCGTGCGGGCGGTGAGGAGAAGGCTGCCGCCCGCGCGGCCCGCCAGGTTGATGAGGTGGAAGAGCGCCTCGTCCGGGGTCCCGCGGTCGACGTCCTCCAGCAGGACCGGACCGCCCGCAGCGGCCTGGATGTCGGCCGCCTCGCGATCGAGGATCACCGCGCCCGCGGCCTCGGCCCAAGTGTGAGCCAAGTGGCTCTTGCCGACTCCTTCGGCACCGACCAGCACCAGGCACCCCCCGGGCCAGGCGGGCCACGCCTCGAGGGCCGTGCGCGCCTGCCTGTTCGACTCGCCGTGCACGAAAACATCGGCGGCATAGGAGGTGGGGCGGCCTAGGTGCAGCCGGAGCTGTCGCGCCATGTGCCCTGTCCTGATGCGAAGATCACCGGCGGCCTTCTAGCGAGGCGCGGCGCGGCCCGCCAGCGTGGCCGCCGATCCATCCCCGTGTCCCACAGGTCGGGAGCGGAGGTCAGGCCGCCTTGCCGGCCGCCTTGAGGTCGCGCGCGGCCAGCAATGTCCAGCCTTCGGGCTTCAGCAGCTCGATCGGCGAGAAGCGCACCTTGTAGTCCATCTTGTCCGAGCCGCGGACCCAGTAGCCCAGGTAGACGTAGGGCAGGCTGGTGAGGCACGCCTGGATGATGTGATCCAGGATCACAAAGGAGCCGAGGCTGCGGCGGGACATGGACGGGTCGTAGAAGCTGTAGACGAGCGAAAGACCGTCGCTCATCAGGTCCACCAGGGCGCAGGCCACCAGGTCTCCCGGGCCGCCGTCCTTGGACTTCGTCCGATACTCGATGATGTGGGTGCGGACCGCCGTATCCTCGACCATGGCGACGTAGTCCGGCCAGGTCATCTCGGCCATGCCGCCTTCGGCGTGGCGAGCGGTCAGGTAGCGACGGAGCAGGTCGAACTGCTCCATGGTGGCCTCCGCCTCGACCAGGTGCCGCTCCAGGTCGTCGTTGCGACCGAGCACCTTCCGCTCCGAGCGGGAGAACACATAGTCCGACGCCGGGATGCGCGCTGAAACGCAGGCTGAGCAGGCCTCGCAGGCCGGGCGATAGGCGATGTTCTGCGAGCGGCGGAAACCCACCTGGGTGAGGCTGTCGTTCACCGAGGCGCCGTCGGACAGCGGGAGGTGGGCGAAGACCTTTCGCTCGAACCGCTCCGGCAGGTAGGGGCAGGGCGACGGCGCGGTCAGGAAGAACCTGAGCTGTCGGGTCGGAAAATGCTGCGTCACGGACCTGCGCTTGCCCCAGTACTCTGCGCCTGAAAACGATTAGGCGTCATGCGGAGCCCCAGCGCAAGGCGCTTACGTCAAAGCCCGCCGTCCGGTGGCAGCACCGGCGCTTCTCGCAACAACACGATTGCGATCCGACGGTTGCCGGGAAGCGTCGGATCGTCAGGGTAGAGCGGCTCGGACGTCGCCCGTCCGGCCACCTGGTAGACCCTGTCGGGGTCGACGCCGGCGCCTTGCAGCACCCGCCGTGACGCATCAGCGCGGGCCGCCGAAAGGCTCCAGTCGCTCTCAGCCTTCGCGCCGTTGGTGTTGGCGCTGGTGTGGCCGTAGATGTTGATGCGGTTCGGCAGCTGATTTATCACCTTGGACACTGCCCGTAGCAGCAGCTTCGCCCGGTCGTTCGGCTGCGCCGTGCCCTGGTTGAACATCGAGCGGCCTTCCTGGTCCACCAGCTGGATGCGCAGCCCCTCGGGTGTCTGGTCGATGATGATGTTCTTCGACAGCTCGGCGAGCTCCGGCATGTCCTGCAGCGCCTGGCGCAGCGACTGAGCGGCGGAGGCGAACGCGGCCTCTTCGCGCTTCTGCAGGGCCTCGCGCAGGGCTTCGGTGGTGACGTCTTCGGTGGAGACCGGCCGCCCCTCGTCGCTGGTCTTGCCGTTGTCGGGGTTCGGGCTCTCCGGCGACAGCGCCTCGATGATCGGCATCGAGCCTTCGCTCTTGGCGCCGTCCTCGCCCAGCGCGGTGCCGCCCAGTATCCCTCCGGAGCCGGAGGTGGTCTCCGACACGCTGGCTGGGGCGAAGTAGTCGGCGATGCCGCGCTTCTGTTCCGGCGAGGTGGTGTTGATCAGCCACATCAGCAGGAAGAACGCCATCATCGCGGTCACGAAGTCGGCGTAGGCCACCTTCCAGGCGCCGCCGTGATGGCCGTGCCCGCCACCCTTCTTGACCTTCTTGATGACGATCGGCTGGTCGCCCATACCCGCCATGGTTCACCCCACCTGGGCCTGTTACAGGGGGCCACTGTGGGGCCCGCCAGTTAAGATGCGGCTAAGGTTACGGAGTGCGAGGGGATGAAGGTCGCGTTCGCCGGTCTCGGCGTGATGGGGTTCCCGATGGCGGGACACCTCGCCCGGGCCGGTCACGAGGTCACCGTCTACAACCGAAGCGCGGACAAGGCGGCCCGCTGGGTAGACGCCTACGGCGGACGCTCCGCTCCCAGCGTCGTGGACGCGGCGGACGGGGCGGAGGTGTTCCTGCTGTGCGTCGGCGCAGACGACGACGTGCGCCAGGTCGTCGGCCAGGCGCTGCCGGGGCTCGCGGCGGGTGCGGTCGTCGTCGACCACACCACCGCCTCCGCCGAGGTGGCCCGGGAGGTGGCCGCCCTGGCCGCCGCCCACGGCGTGGCCTTCGTCGATGCGCCGGTGTCCGGCGGACAGGCGGGCGCCGAGAACGGGCAGCTGACCATCATGTGCGGCGGCGAGCCTGAGGCGTTCGCCCGGGTCCAGCCGGTGGTCGCCCCCTATACGAAGGCAATCCGCCTGATGGGGCCTGTGGGCGCGGGCCAGCTCACCAAGATGGTGAACCAGATCTGCATCGCGGGCGTGGTCCAGGGTTTGGCCGAGGGGCTGCACTTTGCGAAGCGGGCGGGTCTCGATCCTCAGGCGGTCTACGAGGCGATCTCCAAGGGCGCGGCCCAGTCGTGGCAGATGGACAACCGCTGGAAGACCATGGGCGAGGGGGAGTTTGACTTTGGTTTCGCCGTGGACTGGATGCGCAAAGACCTGGGTCTCGTGCTCGACGAGGCAAGGCGCAACGGCGCGACCCTCGACATGACCGCCATGGTGAACGGCTTCTACGCCGAGGTGCAGCAACTCGGCGGTCAGCGCTGGGACACGTCCAGCCTGGTGGCGCGCCTGGAGAAGCCGGAGTGAGCGGCATGAAGACCGAACGGCTGACGCTCACGCCGCCCGGCGACACCGACGCGGCCTTCGTGCTCGAGCTGCTCAACGATCCTGGTTGGGTCGCCAACATCGGCGACCGCGGCGTCCGCACCCTGGACCAGGCGCGGACCTACATTGTCGAGCGCTTCAGCAAGAGCCCCTGGTTCGTGGTCCGCAGCGACGGTGGCGAGGCCCTCGGCATGTGCGGGATCGTCATCGGGCGCGAAGGGCTGGACAGCCCCGACATCGGCTACGCCTTCCTGGCCCGGCATTCAGGCCACGGTTACGCCACCGAGGCGGCGCGCGCCGTGCTCGAGCACGCGCGGGAGGTCATGCGCCTCCCGAAGGTCGCCGCAATCACCACGCCCTCCAACACCGCCTCCCAGCGCGTGCTGGAGAAGATCGGCCTTCGCTACATCCAGATGATCGATCTGCCGGGGAATCCGGAGCCGAGCGCTTACTTCACGACGTAGCAAGGGGCCCGCGATGCCGGCAGTGACCACGCGAACGGTGGAGGCGAACGGGTTCCGCTTTGCTGTCGACGAGGCGGGACACGGGGACCGGCTGGCGCTCTGCCTGCATGGATTTCCGGAGAGCCGCTTCTCGTGGCGCTACCAGCTGCCCCTGCTGGCGGACCTCGGCTACCGCGCCTGGGCGCCGGACCTGCGGGGCTATGGCGACACGGAACCGAAGCCGCAGGACGTGGCCAGCTATCGCATCGACCGGTTGGTGGAGGACGTCGCCGCCCTGATCGACGCCAGCGGTGCGCGGGAGGTGACCCTGCTCGCCCACGACTGGGGAGCCCTGGTGGCCTGGACCTTCGCCACCGACCAGGTCCGGCCGCTTGCGCAGCTGGTGATCATGAATGTCCCGCACCCAGCGGTGTTCGGACGGGTGCTCCGCCAGTCCGCCGCCCAGCGTCGCCGCTCCTGGTACGTAGGATTCTTCCAGCTGCCTTGGCTGCCGGAGCGGATGTTCACCGCCGGCAAGGCCCGCACGATCCGCCGGGCGTTCCACGGCATGGCCGTCGATAAGAGCCGCTTCCCCGATGCGGTGCTGGACCACTACGCGGCCAACGCCCTGAGGCCCGGCGCCATCCGCTCGATGATCAACTGGTACCGGGCCGCCGTCCGCTACCGCATCCAGGAGCGCGCCTGGCCCGTCATCGAGGTCCCAACCCTCATCGTCTGGGGCGAGGAGGACACCGCTCTGGGGCTCGAAACCCTGGAAGGAACCGACGCCTACGTCCGCGACCTGCGGATCGAACGCCTCCCCAACGTCTCCCACTGGGTCCAACAGGAGGCCCCGGAGCAGGTCAACGAGATCCTGGAGGGCTGGCTCCTAGGGGCGGCGCCCGCCGCCTAGGCCCCGAGCAGCTTGGCCGCTCGCGGCGCGAAATAGGTGATCACGCCTGCGGCGCCGGCCCGCTTGAAGCCGCCGAGGCTCTCGAGGATGGCGCGTTCCTCGTCCAGCCAACCGTTCTGGGCCGCGGCCATCAGCATGGCGTACTCGCCCGAGACCTGGAACGCGAAGGTCGGAAGGTGGAAGGCGTCGACGACCCGGCGGACGATGTCCAGGTAGGGCATCCCCGGCTTCACCATGACCATGTCGGCGCCCTCGGCGATGTCGAGGGCCACCTCGCGCAGCGCCTCGTCCGAGTTGGCCGCATCCATCTGGTAGGTCTTCTTGTCGCCGGGGTTGTCGACCGATCCCGTGCCGAGCTTCCCGGACCCGATGGCCTCGCGATAAGGCCCGTAGAACGCCGAGGCGTACTTGGCCGCGTAGGACATGATCATCACGTCCTGCAGGCCCTCGGCCTCGAGCGCCGTGCGCAGGGCGCCACATCGGCCGTCCATCATGTCGGAAGGCGCGAGGATGTCGCAGCCGGCCCTGGCCTGCACCAGCCCCTGCATCACCAGGCGGTCGATCGTCGCGTCGTTGAGGATACGGCCGCCGTCCACCAGGCCGTCATGACCGTGGTCGGTGAAGGGGTCGAGGGCCACGTCGCACATGATGCCGACTTCTGGGGCGGCGTCCTTCATGGCCTTCACGGCGTTGCAGATCAGGCCGTTGGGGTCATGGGCGAGCGTCCCCTGCGCGTCCTTCTTCGCCCCGTCGATGTGCGGGAAGACGGCGATCGCCGGAATGCCGAGCGCCCGGGCTTCCTTGGCCGCGGCCGCCGCCTGCTTCACCGAGAGCCGCGCCACGCCAGGCATGGAGCCCACCGGGATCTCGCCCTCGCCCTCGTGCACCACCATCGACCAGATCAGGTCGGCCGGCGTCAGCACCGTCTCGCGCACGAGCCTGCGGACCCAGTCGGACTGGCGGAGGCGGCGGAGGCGGAGGGCTGGATAGGCGGCGAGGGGCGCGTGGCTCATGGCCGGGCGCTGTCGCCCATACCCCGTTCGGATGCAAGCCGGATGAAGCCCACGGCAGGGGCGAGCAGCAGCCAAAGGCTCGAGGCGAAGCCCAGCAGAACCGCCAGCGCCAGCAGCGCAATGACCCGGTTACCGATGGTGATGTCCTGCAGCTTGATCTCGATCGTCTCGAAGTGCTCCCAGCCGGAGACGGTCGCCATGCTCAGCACCTCGCCGAGCCCTCCGATGAACCCGGCCAGGCCGCAGGCGGCGGCGACCAGGCTGAGCGCGAAGGCCACCCAGAAGATCCGCACCTGAAAATCGAAGTGGCTGCCGATGATTCGGTTGGCGGCTCCGCGTTGGGAATAGGCGATGACCACCGCGACCAGCGCCGGGAAGCCGGCGAAGAAGATCGAGGCGAACAGCAGGGCGTAGCCCAGCATCGCCAGGTTCTGCATGTTGTCCGCGGCGGGCGCCGCAAGGTAGTCCGTCGTCGTCATGCTGGCCCCCCAAAGCCAACTCGTCGATGTTGACAGGGTGCGCCACTGGCGCGAATTCCTCAATCCCGTCAATCAGACCCCGAAATCATGGACTTCAGCCTCACCGACGATCAGAGGGCGATCGAGGATGCTGCGCGCGCCTTTGCCGCAGCAGAGCTTGCCCCACACTCCGCCCGCTGGGACGAGGAGAAGCACTTTCCCGTCGACGTTCTGCGCAAGGCCGCGGAGCTGGGCTTCGCTGGCCTGTACGTCCAGGAGGACGTCGGCGGCTCGGGCTTGTCGCGCCTGGACGCCTCGATCGTCTTCGAGCAGCTGAGCTACGGCGACGTGGCGACCGCCGCCTTCATCTCCATCCACAACATGGCCGCCTGGATGATCGACCGGTTCGGCGCGGAAGGCCTGCGGCGCAAGTACCTGCCCCGGCTGACCACCATGGAGATGATCGCCTCCTACTGCCTCACCGAGCCGGGCTCGGGATCGGACGCGGCCGCGCTGCAGACGACGGCCCGCAAAGACGGCGGGGACTATGTGCTGAACGGCTCGAAGTCGTTCATCTCGGGGGCGGGGACTTCGGACGTCTACGTGGTCATGGCCAGGACCGGGGCGGGCGGCCCCAAGGGCGTCTCCGCCTTCGTGGTCGAGAAGGACGCACCGGGGCTCTCGTTCGGCGCCCAGGAGAAGAAGATGGGCTGGAACGCCCAGCCCACCGCCCAGGTGAACCTCGATGACTGTCGAGTGCCCGAGGAGAACCGCATCGGCCAGGAGGGGGAGGGCTTCCGCTTCGCCATGGCTGGGCTGGATGGCGGCCGGATCAACATCGCCTCCTGTTCCCTCGGCGGCGCCGGGCTCGCCCTCGACACCACCCGGCAGCACCTGGAGACCCGCAAGCAGTTCGGCAGCGCGCTGAAGGACTTCCAGGGGCTGCAGTGGCGCTTTGCGGACATGGCCACCGAGCTCGATGCGGCCCGCCTGATGGTCCGCCGCGCGGCTCACGCGCTGGACAACCGCGATCCCCGCGCCACCCAGTACTGCGCAATGGCCAAGCGTTTCGCTACCGACGCCAGCTTCGAGGTCGCCAACCAGGCCCTGCAGCTGCACGGCGGCTACGGCTATCTGCGCGACTTCCCCCTGGAACGGATCGTGCGGGACCTGCGGGTCCATCAGATCCTGGAAGGCACCAACGAGATCATGCGGGTGATCACCGCCCGGGAGCTGTTCCGCCAATGACCGACGAACCCGAAGTCCTCACCCGCGTCGAAGGCGCGGTTGGGCGCATCACCCTCAATCGGCCGAAGGCGCTGCACGCGCTGACCACGAACATGTGCCGGCTGATGATCGACGCGCTCGTTGCCTGGCGTGGCGATCCGTCGGTGAAGCTGGTGCTACTCGACCACGCGGGGGAGCGCGGCTTCTGCGCAGGCGGCGACATCCGCATGCTGGCTGCGAGCGGGGCAGGGGACGGCGCAGCGGCCCGCGAGTTCTTCCATACCGAGTACCGGTTGAACCACCTGCTGTTCCACTACCCCAAGCACATCGTCGCCGTGATGGACGGGGTGACCATGGGCGGCGGCGTGGGGCTGTCCCGACCGTGCCGCTTCCGGGTGGCGACCGAGCGGACGACCTTCGCCATGCCGGAGACGGGCATCGGCTTGTTCCCGGACGTGGGCGGCGGCTGGTACTTGCCGCGCATGCCAGACCACATCGGCCTGTGGTTGGCGCTCACCGGCGCGCGGATCAAGGCTGCGGACTGCGAGCTGGTCGGCGTCGCCACGGACTACCTCGAGAGCAAGGACGTGGAGCAGTTCAAGGCCGGCGTGGTGACCGATCCGGACGCCATGGAGACCCTGCTGACCGAGCTCGAGGCCGACCCGGGCCGGCCATCGCTGGCCGCCCACCAGGACGAGATCCGCCGGATATTCGGCCTGGGCTCCGTGGAGCAGATCGTCGCCGCCCTGGAGGTCGAGGACACCGACTGGGCGCGCGAGCAACTGAAGGTGCTCGCCACGAAGTCGCCCCAGACCCTGAAGGTCGCGTTCCGCCAGCTTCAGCTCGGCCGCCGGGCGAGCGCCTTCGCCGAGAACATGGCCATGGAGTACCGGATCGGGGCCCGCGTCGTGCAGCGGCACGACTTCCTTGAAGGGGTCCGCGCGGTGATCGTCGAGAAAGACAACGCTCCGCGCTGGGACCCGCCGGCGCTTCAGGGCGTCTCCGAAACCATGCTCGACGAGATCTTCGCGCCCCTGCCTTCCGCTGAGGAGTGGACCCCTTTACCGTGAGCGTAGCGGCGGCCCGGCCGCCGCACGGTTCTGCGAGAAGGGGAGGATGGATCATGAAGACCAAGCTGCTGATCGCGACCTGCGCTGCTCTGGCGCTTACCGCGGGGGCCGTGGAGGCGAGGCCGGCTAGGCACATCACGGCCGCGATCGCCGACAAGGCGCGGCCTGAGGCCGACACTAGACGGGACGCGGACCGCAAGCCGGCCGAGATGCTCGAGTTCGCGGGCGTGAAGCCGGGCCAGAAGGTCGCCGACTTCATCCCGGGCGGCGGCTACTTCACCCGCCTCTTCGCCAGGGCGGTCGGGCCGAAGGGCGTGGTCTATGCGGTCACCAACCCGCCGCCGGCCAATGCTCCGACCCCGCCGCCGATCATCGGTCTCGCCGCCGACCCGGCCTACGGCAATATCAAGCTGGTCCAGACCGGCATCGCCAACTTCACCCTGCCCGAACCGGTGGACGTGTTCTGGACGTCGCAGAACTACCACGATCTCTACCTGACGCGCTTCAACCTGGACGTCCCAGCGGCGGACAAGGCCATTTTCAACGCGGTGAAGCCGGGCGGCGTCCTGGTCGTCCTCGACCACACGGCCAACCCTGGCGCGCCGGTGGTGGAGACGGCCAACACCCTGCACCGAATCGACCCGGCTGCCGTGCGCCGCAGCCTGGAGACCGCCGGCTTCAGGTTCGAAGGCGAGAGCAAGGCGCTAGCCAACCCGGCCGACGACCACACCAAAGGGGTGTTTGATCCGGCGCTCCGCGGTCACACGGACCAGTTCATCTACAAGTTCCGGAAGCCGAAGTAAGTCTTCAAAGCTTAAGAGGTTCTCATGACCCGCATCGCCTTCATCGGCCTTGGAAACATGGGCGGCGGCATGGCCGCTAACCAGGCCAGGGCGCAGCGGGCCGTGAGCGCCTTCGATCTCAGCGCCGCGGCGGTCGAGAAAGCTGTGGCCGGCGGCTGCACGGCGGCTGGATCGGTGTCGGACGCCGTGCGCGACGCAGAGGTCGTGATCACCATGCTGCCGGCCGGTCAGCATGTCCGCTCCGTCTACGCCGAACAGGTTTTTCCGAACGCCGCCAAGGGCGTCCTGCTGGTCGACTGCTCGACCATCGACGTCGAGAGCGCCCGCGCCGTCGCGGCCCAGGCCCGAGAGCTGGGCTTCCGCTTCGCTGACGCCCCGGTCTCCGGCGGAACCGCGGCGGCTGAAGCCGGGACCCTCGCCTTCATGGTTGGTTGCGACGAGGCCGACTTCCCCGACGTTGAGCAAGCCATCGGCCCCATGGCTCGGGTGGTCCTGCGCGCGGGCGACCACGGGGCGGGCCAGGCGGCCAAGATCTGCAACAACATGGTGCTCGGCATCTCGATGATCGGCGTCTGCGAGGCGCTGGCCCTGGCCGAGAAGCTCGACCTCGATCCCTTGAAGTTTTTCGAGATCTCGTCCCAGTCCTCCGGCCAGTGCTGGAGCCTGACCAGCTATTGCCCGTGGCCCGGACCTGTGCCCAGCGCGCCTTCGAACCGAAACTACGAGGGCGGGTTCGCGACGGCCATGATGCTGAAGGACCTGAAGCTCGCCCAGGAAGCCGCCGCCAAATCTGGCGCCGCCACGCCGCTAGGCTCCACGGCCGAGGGGCTCTACGCTCTGTTCGAGCGGTTGGGGGGCGGCAAGAAGGACTTCTCCGCCATCCTGGAGATGCTGCGGGGCAGGTTGGTGGCCTAAGGCTGGTCAGCCGGCCCGGGAAGCTTGTGCGCCCCGTCGAAGGGGGTGATCGTCACCGCCGCGAGGTCGAGGTCCTCGGCGCAACGCAGGTTGATGGCCACCATCGGCCCGTTCGGCCCAACACCTTCAGCGAACGGGGCGCAGCCGCAGGTTCTGCAGAACTGGTGCTGAATGACCCCCTTGTTCCAGGTGTAGACGGTGATCTCCTCGCGCGATGTCTCGAGGCAGAACTTGTCCGGCGTTGTGAAGGCCAGGACATTCCCGCGCCGCCGGCAGATGGAGCAGTTGCACTCGATCGCCTGGTTCGGTGTCTCGTCCACCGTGTAGGCGATCTTTCCGCAGTGGCAGCTTCCGCGCATTCCCATCTCCCGTTGTCGGACAGGAGGCCCACGGCGGCCCGGCCCGTCAACTCAAAGCGGTGGCGTCAAGCCTTCGTGGAGGGCGCGCTCGGCCTCGGTCAAGGGCCGGCTCCTCACCAGCACGTGCAGGCAGGCGCCTGCGTCGAACGAGGGGCCCGGATCAAAGTAGCGCGTCGCGACTTCCCAAACCTCATCCATCGAGTCCCCGTCTCCACGAGGCTTGATGATCAGATCGCCGCAGTTCGGCAGCTGACCGCCGAAGTCGGACAGATTGAACTCGAGGTGGGGACCGATTCCGGCCTCACCAACCTGCGGATAGACGCGGATCACAGTCGCCAAGAGCTTCCTTCCTCTGCTGTTTGAGCTGGACCCGGGGAAAGCGCGCCAGCCCGCCGCAGGTTCTGTCGCCGCCGAACTCACGCACAATCCGGCGCCGGTTTGACCCAGGTCAACGCCACGCCGCGCCGGGTCTGTAGACAGAGGGAACCCGTGGTGCGAAAAGCGCGGGCTAGATTCAAGGGGACCGCGGGCGCAAACTGCTGCGCCGACGGGATTTCAAGTCGATGGATTACAGAGACGCGTTCCGCACCGCCCTCGAAAAGGTCCACTCCGAGGGCCGCTACCGGGTGTTCGCCGACCTGAAGCGCCACCGGGGCGCCTTCCCGCGCGCCACCTGGACGCGCGACGACGGCAGCCAGGAAGACGTTACGGTCTGGTGCTCCAACGACTACCTCGGCCAAGGCCAGAACCCCGTCGTGCTCGACGCCATGCACCAGGCGATCGAGGAAGCCGGCGCGGGCTCCGGCGGCACCCGGAACATCTCCGGCACCACTCACTACCATGTCGAGCTGGAGCGCGAACTGGCCGAGCTGCATGGCAAGGAAGCCGCGCTGCTGTTCACCTCCGGTTACGTCTCGAACGAGGCGTCCCTGTCGACGCTCTACAAGATCCTGCCCGGCCTGATCGTCTTCTCCGACGAGCTGAACCACAATTCGATGATCTCCGGCATCCGTGCGGGCAAGCGCGAGCAGCGGAGGGTCTTCCGCCACAATGACCTCGAACACCTCGAGCAGCTGCTAGCCGAGGCCGATCCGGCCGCGCCGAAGCTGATCGCGTTCGAGAGCGTCTATTCCATGGACGGCGACATCGCCGACATCGGCGGCACCATCGCCTTGGCCCGCAAGTACGGCGCCATGACCTATATCGACGAGGTCCATGCGGTCGGCATGTACGGCGAGCGTGGCGCGGGTGTCGCCGAGCGCGACGGCCTGATGGCGGAGATCGACATCATCGAAGGGACGCTCGGGAAGGCGTTCGGCGTCATGGGCGGCTACATCGCCGCCGACGCCGTGATCGTGGATGCGATCCGCAGCTACGCCGACGGGTTCATCTTCACCACCTCGCTGCCGCCCGCGTTGGCCGCCGGGGCCGTGGCCTCGATCCGCTACCTCAAGGCCCACAACGAAGTCCGCGAGGCGCACCAGGAGCGCGCCGCCACGCTGAAGGCCCGCCTCGCCAAGGCCGGACTGCCGGTGATGCCGAGCGTCAGCCACATCGTCCCGGTGCTTGTGGGCGACGCCGTCCACTGCAAGATGATCTCGGACATCCTGCTCCACGACTACGGCATCTACGTCCAGCCGATCAATTATCCGACGGTGCCGCGCGGCACGGAGCGCCTGCGGTTCACGCCCTCTCCGGCGCACAGCGACGAAATGATGGACAAGCTGACCCAGGCGCTCGAGACCCTCTGGGTCCACTGCAACATCAAGCGGGTCGGGGGCGTGGCGGCCTAGCGCGGCCATCGCCAGGACGAGCGGCATCCCGGGTGGGACGAGGCGGCTCCGACACCGCTGCACGCTGTCCTGGCTGGCTCGGCGGCGTCTGCTGGGTGGGACGGGTGATCAGGCCGTCGCCGTACTCACAAGACCCAGACCGGCTGCACGAAGCCAGCTTGAAATGGGGCACGGCCCGCCGCCGATCAACGGTGGCCGGCCCGCGCTCCGGCCCAGAATGGGGCGCGGCTATGCAAGCGCCTCTTCCACCCGGCACTTGGCGGACCAGCCGCCTTTGAAGGTGGTCAGCTCTTCCACCGCCACCTCATGCACGCTGCCGTCGCTCTCGATGATGAAGAGGTCGCCCAGACGCGGGGGAAGCGGGCTCACCGACCAGATCACCACCTCGCCACGCGTCGGCAGGTCCTCGTCGAGAATTTCATAGCCGCTGGGATTGAACGAGCGCAGCTCGGATTCGCGGGCTCTCATTTGCGCCTCCGGACACCACGGCCGAGGCCGATCTGTTTGGCAAAGTCGGAACGGCGGGCGGCGTAGGCCGGCGCCACCATGGGATAGTCGGGCGGAAGGCCCCAGCGCCGGCGGTATTCGTCGGGGCTCATGCTGTAGCGCGAGCGCAGGTAGCGCTTCAGCATCTTCAGGCGCTTTCCGTCCTCAAGGCACACGATGTAGTCGTGCTGCACGGACCGGCCGATCGGCACGGCCGGCTTCGGGCGTTCCTCGACCAGCGGCTGGGCAGCCGCACCGCCCTTGGTGAGGCCTTCAAGTGCGTGGTGCACGGTTCTGATGATGTCGGGGACCGCCTCGGCGGCGACGGCGTTGCGGCTCACGTATGCCGCCACGATACCTGCGCCAAGACGCAGCAGCTCCTCGCCCGAACGGGTGTCGGGGTCGGGTCCAACGCTCATTCAGTCCCCCTTATTCTACGCTGCACGCCCCGGGCGCCTCGTTGCACGTGCACGACGGGTGAGGCGAGAACGTCGGAGGCTAGACTTTGGTTCCGCCGTTGGAAGCCGGCGCGCATCGGAGTAAACAGCGCTCTCCGCCCGCCCTGGATTCCCCTGCTCGAAAGGCGCCGCCCTTGAACGTGCACGCTCCCCAGCCGTCCACCGACCTGTTCTTCACCCAAGGCGTGGAGGCTGGCGATCCCGAGCTGGCCGCCGTCCTGAGCAAGGAGATGACGCGTCAGCAGGAGCAGATCGAGCTGATCGCTTCGGAGAACATCGTCTCCAAGGCGGTGCTGGATGCCCAGGGGTCGGTGCTTACCAACAAGTACGCCGAGGGCTATCCCGGCAAGCGCTACTACGGCGGCTGCGAGGTGGTGGACCAGGCCGAGTTGCTCGCCATCAACCGGGCCAAACAGCTGTTCGGTTGCGAGTACGTCAACGTCCAGGCGCACTCGGGTAGCCAGGCGAACCAGGCGGTGTTCATGGCGACGATGACGCCCGGCGACGTCTTCATGGGCATGAACCTGGATCACGGCGGTCACCTGACCCACGGGAAGAGCGTCAACCAGTCGGGCAAGTGGTTCAAGCCCGTCGCCTACGGGGTGCGGACGCAGGACCATCTGATCGACTACGACGAGGCCGCGGCCGTCGCGCTCGAGCACAAGCCAAAGGTGGTGATCGCCGGCGGGTCCGCCTATTCGCGCCACATCGACTTCGCGCGCTTCCGCGAGATCGCCGACAGCGTGGGCGCAATCCTGATGTGCGACATCGCCCACTACGCCGGTTTGGTGGCGGCCGGCGAGTACCCGAACCCGTTCCCCCACGCCCACGTGGTCACCACCACGACGCACAAGACCCTGCGCGGTCCTCGCGGCGGCATGATCATGACCAACGACAAGAAGCTGGCGAAGAAGATCGACAGCGCGGTCTTCCCAGGGCTTCAGGGCGGCCCGCTCATGCACGTCATTGCGGCCAAGGCGGTTGCGTTCGGAGAGGCGCTGAAGCCCGAGTTCAAGCTCTACGCGCGGCAGGTCGTGGAGAACGCCCGGGCGCTGGCCGAGAGCCTGCAGCAGGCCGGCTTCAAGATCGTGTCGAACGGCACCGACAGCCACCTGATGCTGGTCGACCTCACGCCGAAGCGCGTGAGCGGCGCCGACGCCGAAGTGGCGCTGGAGCGCGCGGGCATCACCACTAACAAGAACTCGATCCCTGGGGATCCCCTGCCGCCGATGCAGACCTCGGGCCTGCGGGTGGGCTCTCCGGCGGGCACCAGCCGCGGTTTTGGCCCGGGCGAGTTTCGGCAGGTCGGCAAGTGGATCGGCGAGGTTCTCGACGGGCTGGCGCAGGGTGGCGACAACACGGCCGTCGAGCAGAAGGTCCGCTCCGAAGTCGTGAGCCTGACGCGGCGCTTCCCCATCTACCCCTAATGGGGGTAGATGGCCGCGAAGGGGACTAGATATGCGCTGCCCGTTCTGCGCCCACGACGAGACCCAGGTGAAGGACAGCCGTCCATCGGAGGACGGCACGGCAATCCGCCGGCGCAGACTCTGTCCGCAATGCGCCGGCCGCTTCACGACCTTTGAACGCGTCCAGCTGCGCGAGATCACGATCTTGAAGCGATCGGGCAGGCGCACGCCGTTCGAGCGCGACAAGCTCGCCCGCTCGATCTCGATCGCCTTGCGCAAGCGGCCGGTGGAGCCTGATCGGGTCGAGAAGATGATCTCCACGATCGTCCGCCAGCTCGAAAGCATGGGCGAGACGGAGCTGCCCTCCTCGACCATCGGAGAGCTGGTCATGAAGCAGCTGAAGCAGCTCGATGACGTCGCCTATGTCCGGTACGCTTCCGTCTATCGTGACTTCCGGGAGACCAACGACTTCGCCAAGTTCCTCGGCGAGGAAGGCCTGAGCGAACAGGACTCGTGACGTGACCGTCACCTTGAAGCTCGCCACCTCGCTCGACGGCCGCATCGCCACCGCGGCCGGCCAGAGCCGCTGGATCACCGGCCAACCGGCCCGGGAGCAGGTGCACCGCCTTCGCGGCGAGCACGACGCGGTGCTGGTCGGGGCTGAGACGGCGCTGGCCGACGATCCAGAGCTCACCGTGCGCACGCCCGGCTACAACGGACCGCAGCCCGCGCGCGTGGTCCTGGACAGCCGTCAGCGAATCTCGCCCGAGTGCAAGCTGGTCCGGACCGCCCGCGAGATCCCGACCTACGTCGTCGCCACCACGGAGCCCGATCCGGCGCTGCTGGAGCTCGGCGTCCGCGTTCTCCAGGTGCGCGCGGTCGGCGAGGATCGGCCTGAGCTGAAGACCGTCGTCGAAACCTTGGCCGGCGAGGGACTCGAGCGTCTGTTCGTCGAAGGCGGCGGTCAGGTGGCCGCCAGCTTCCTGCGGTGCGGCCTGGTGGACGCGATCGAGTGGTTCCGCGCGCCCATCGTAATCGGGGGCGAAGGGCGGCCGGGGGTCGGCGCCTTGGCCATTGCAGGCCTCGTCGATGCGCCCCACTTCCGCAGGGTCGAGGTCCGCGAGGTCGGGGACGATCTTTGGGAACGCTACGAGAGGATCTGAATGTTCACCGGAATCGTCACGGACGTGGGCCGCGTCCGCAGCGTCCGCGAGACGAACCGCGACCGCCGCTACGAGATCGAGACCGCCTTCGACCTTTCCACGGTCGATCTCGGCGCGTCTATCGCGCACGCCGGCTGCTGCCTGACCGTAGTGGAGAAGGGCGAAGGCTGGTTCGCCGTCGAGGTTTCGGGCGAGACCCTCGACAAGACCACACTCGGAGACTGGCATGAGGGCCGGCCGGTGAACCTCGAGCGGGCCGCTCGCGTGGGTGACGAACTCGGCGGCCACATCGTCTCGGGCCATGTGGACGGCGTGGGCGAGGTGATCTCGGTGGTCGAGGAGGGCGGGTCGCACCGGGTGCAGATCCGCGTCCCGCGCCCGTTGCACCGCTTCATCGCACCCAAGGGCTCGATCACGGTGGAAGGCGTCTCGCTGACGGTCAACGAGGTGGAAGACGACGTGTTCGGCGTGAACCTGATCCCGCACACCTGGGACGTGACAACTCTGGGCCAGCTCAAAGCTGGGGGCCGGGTGAACCTCGAAATCGATATGCTGGCGCGCTATCTCGCCCGCTGGCGAGAAACGGCCTAAAGGGACCTCCCAACCGCAAAGGGAGCTCCATGAGCGACGAGCCGATCCGCATCCTGATCGTGGAGGCGCGCTTCTACGATGACCTCGCCGACGCCCTGCTGGAAGGCGCCGTCGACGCGCTGAAGGCGTTCGGCGCGGAGTACGACGTCGTCACCGTCCCCGGCGCGCTGGAGATTCCGGGCGCCATCGCCTACGCCGACGAGGGCGGCTCCCATGGGGTCCGCTACGATGGCTACGTGGCGCTCGGCAGCGTGATCCGCGGCGAGACCTACCACTTCGAGATCGTCTCGAACGAGAGCGCCCGCGGGATCATGGATCTCACGGTGAGCCGTCGTCTGGCGATCGGCAACGGCATCCTCACCACCGAGGACGAGGAGCAGGCCTGGGCCCGCGCGCGGATCAGCGAAGGTGACAAGGGCGGCGGGGCCGCGCGGGCCTGCCTGACGATGGTCGAGCTGAAGCAGCAATTGGCGGGCGGACGTCGATGAGCGCACCTCGTCAGGCCCGCTCCGTCGCGCGGCTCGCCGCCGTGCAGGCGCTTTACCAGATGGAGGTTTCCTCGGTCGGGGTGGAGGCGGTGATCCGGGAGTTCACCGAGCACCGGTTCGACCGCGACCTTGAAGACATGACCCTCGCCGGAGCCGATGAGGCCTTCTTCGCTGACCTTGTTCGCGGCGTCGTGGCCGAGCAGAAGGCGGTGGACGCCGCGATCACCCGGCGGCTGGCCCAGGGCTGGCGCCTGGAGCGGCTGGACGCCACCGTCCGCGCCATCCTGCGGGCCGGAGCCTACGAGTTGACCCGCCGCGACGACGTCCCCACCGAGGTGGCGATCGACGAGTACGTGGAACTCGCCAAGTCGTTCTTCGAGGGCCCCGAGCCTGGGTTCGTCAATGGCGCGCTCGACGCGGTGGCCCAGGATGTCCGGCGCGGATGAATTCGGTGAGATCGAGCGGCTCTTCCGCCCGCTGACCCACGGGGCGGCGGGCGCGTTCGATTTGCTCGACGACGCCGCCGTGATCCCCAGCCGTCCGGGGTACGACCTCGTGGTCACCAAGGACGCCCTGGTGGAGGGGGTGCATTTCCCGCATGGCGAGGCGCCGGACCTGGTCGGCCGTAAGCTCCTGCGCGTGAACTTGTCCGACCTCGCCGCCAAGGGCGCCGAGCCGTTTGCCTGCTTCCTGGCAGTGGGCTGGCCCACGGGCTTCGAGCCGCGGGACCGGGAGCGGTTCGCCAAGGGGTTGGCCGCCGACCTGGAGGGCTTCGGCGTCGACCTGCTGGGCGGCGACACCGTGGCGACCACCGGCCCGCTCACGCTCAGCCTCACCGCAATGGGATGGGTTCCGGCGGGCGAGATCGTCAGACGAGCCGGCGCTCGGCCGGGGGACCGGGTGCTGGTGAGCGGCACGATCGGCGACGGCGTGCTGGGCTTGGCCGCGGTCCGAGGCGAGATCGATGATCCCGAAGGCGACCTGACGTTCCGCTATCAGCTGCCGCAGCCCAGGCTCGAATTGCGCGACGCGCTCCGCCGCCACGCCACGGCAGCGGCGGACGTATCCGACGGCTTGGTGGCCGACGCTCGCCACCTCGCTCGCGCCAGCGGTGTCCGATTGACCCTCGACCTGGAGCAGATCCCGCTGTCCCGCGGTGCGGCCACCTGGCTGGAGGCGCAAGACGACCCCACGGCCGCCCTGATCCGTCTGGCCACGGGTGGCGACGACTACGAGATCATCTGCACCGTCCCGCCCGACGTTTCTAAGCCGGCCGGCTTCACCGCGATCGGCGACGTGTCGGTGGGCGAGGGGGTTTCGGTGCGAATGGGCGGGCGTTTCGTCGATCCCGGGCACGGCGGCTGGCGCCACATCTGATCGATTTCGGAACTTCCGCCCTTCGGCTGGTGTTCGCGCTTCGCGTCGAGCCGGCTCGGGAGGCCGCCCCATGACACCGCCCGTACGGCTGATCTCGCTGTCTACCGCCTCGCCGCCCCATGAGCTGGCGCAGGACGATGTCGCGCGCGTCTCGCGAGACCTGTTTCAGGATCGCTTTCCGCAATTCGAGCGTATGGCGCCGGTCTTCCACACGGCGGGTATCCGCGTGCGGCAGTCGGCGATGCCCATGGAATGGTACCTGCAGCCGCGCGGCTGGCCGGAGCGGATGCAGGCCTACACCACGGCCGCCGTCGACCTCTTCACCCGGGCGGCGCAGGGCGCTCTCGACGAGGCCGGTCTCACCGGCGCCGAGATCGACGTCATCGTTACGGTCTCGTCCACCGGCATCGCCACGCCCAGCCTCGAAGCGCGGGCGATGGCGGCGCTGGGCTTCCGGCCCGATGCGGCCCGGGTGCCGGTCTTTGGTCTCGGCTGCGCCGGCGGCGCCACGGGCCTTGCGCTCGCGTCGCGCCTCGCTGCGGCGCAGCCCGGCTGCCGCGTGCTCTTCGTCACCGTCGAGCTCTGCACCCTCTCGTTCCGGATGGACGAGCTATCCAAGGCCGACATCGTGGCTACGGCCCTGTTCGGCGACGGCGCCGCGGCCTGCGTCCTGCAGACGGGCGACGAGGGGTTCGCCGAAGTGGAAGGGGTGGCCGAGCACACGTGGCCCGACACCCTCGACATCATGGGGTGGCGCGTGGATCCGCAGGGTCTGGGCGTGATCTTCGCCCGGGCGATCCCGCCCTTCGCCCGCCAGCACCTGCGCCCGGCCATGGACAGCATGCTGGCCTCGCAGGCGCTCGGTGTCCCCGATGTCGACCGCTTCATCTGCCATCCGGGTGGAATGAAGGTGATCGAAGCGTTGGAGTCGTCGTTTGACCTCGGCCAAGGGGCGCTGGATCACGAGCGGGCCGTCCTGGCCGACCACGGCAACATGTCGGCGCCGACGGTGCTCTACGTCCTGGACCGCGCCCGCCGGGCAGGCCTGCCGCGGAGGTCCGTGCTGACCGCTCTCGGGCCTGGGTTCACGGCAAGCACAGTGACGCTCGCAGCCGCATGATCTTGTCGATCCTCATCCTCGCGTTCGTCACGCTCCAGCGCCTGGGAGAGCTCGTGCTGGCCCGGCGCAATACGCGCCGCCTGCTGGCGCGGGGCGGCGTGGAGACCGGCGCGGCGCACTATCCGATCATCGTGGGACTGCACGCAGCCTGGCTGGCGGGCCTGTGGTGGCTGGCTTGGGACGAGCCGGTCTCGCCCCTCTGGCTTGCGCTGTTCGCCCTGCTGCAGGCGCTCCGCGTCTGGGTGATCGCCACGCTTGGGGAGCGCTGGACGACCCGCATCATCACCCTGCCGGGTGAGCCGTTGGTGGCCCGCGGACCGTTCCGCTTCCTGCCACACCCGAACTATGCCGTCGTTGCGGCCGAGATCGCCGTGCTGCCGCTGGTCTTCGGCCTGGAAGGCTACGCCCTGGCCTTCTCGCTGCTGAACGCCTCTGTGCTCTGGGTGCGCATCCGGACAGAGAGCGGCGCACTGCGCGAGGCCACCGCCAGTCGCTGAGGCTCGGACATGTCGAAGCGCACCTTCGAGCGGCCGAAATCCAGGGCGACGGCGTCGAACTGCTTGAGCAGGTCCATGCCGAGCACCAGGGCAGGATCGTTGTCCAGGCCCCAGACCCTGAACACGTGCATGTCGGCATAGACCACAGGCACATTGCCCAGGTGCAGGCCTCCAAGCCTGAGGAACGGCAGGTAGAACATCTGCCCCTCGAACCGCTCGCCCGCGATGGTCTCCAGTTGCACCTTTATCGGGGGCTCGGCCTGACCGCGCTTCAGCTCCGCGGCCAGCACCAACGCGCGCAAGGGCGCGTTGCAGAGACTGACGTGGGCGCCCGAGTCGATCATCGCGCTGATCCGCTCTCCCCGGAGGTCGGCGTCGACGATGGTGAGCTGCCCCAGCCGCCGTTTGGCGGGCACCACGACGCTGCCTTCCAGCGAGCGCTCCGGGCGGCTGCGGGTGATCTCGATGTTTGATCGCTTGAAGTCGAGCACCAGCCGCTGGCCCTTCAGCCAGTCGACCCCCAGCACCCCCTCCATGTGGGGACCGCGGATCGGCAGGGCTGGCGCACGCACGCGACGACGGCTGCGGTCTCCCACTTGCAGCCGGTCGATCAGCACGCTGGGCCGCGTGCGGACCCCCACCACCGTGTGCACACGGGTTGGCGGTCCGGGTGTCAGCGCAAGCTCGTCCATCAGCCGCCGCGATACGCACGAGGCGTTGGCCCCGGTGTCGAGCAGGAAGGGATAGGGGCCGTGGCCGTTTATGCTGACGGGGGCCAGCAGATGTTCGTTCGGGCTCTGTGTGGCCCCGAAGGAGACTGACGGGGCCTCCGGATCGTCCGCCATCTCGAGGGGGGCGTCCTGGCCGCCGGCCTTCCGAGGGATCGCCGCGGCGCCCGCGAGGGCCAGCAGGCCGGCCGCGGCCTCGCGCCTGGTGGGAGACATGGCCGGTATCCTCCCTATCGTGTCGTCAAGCGTAGCGTATCATTGTTATGCCGGAGGCGCACGCGAGGTCCGCAACCTCGCGGCAACCAGTTTGCGGCAGGGTTCGACCATGCTTCGAGCCGCAGCCATCGCCACCGCCATCCTGCTCGCCGCCACTCCGGCGCTCGCCGCGGGCGGCGGGGGAGGCGAGGCGAAGAAGCCCAAGACCGACGTCGGGCAGTACGTCGACCTGGCTCCGCTCGGCTTGCCGATCGTGGTCGATGGACGGCTGGTGAACTACGTCTTCGTCTACGTTCGCATCAATCTGACCGGTCACGCCAACACGTCCCAGTGGCGGGCGCGCGAGCCGATCTTCCGCGACGCCCTCGTCCGCGCCGGCCACCGCACACCCTTCACCCTGAAGGACGACTACCAGAAGATCGACACCGGGAAGCTTTCCGCCACCCTGCAGCGCGAGGCCGTGCGGATTGCCGGCCCCGGCGTGGTCCAGTCGGTTGTGGTGACGTCCCAGGCGCCGCGGGGCCGCGCCGTGGTTCCCAGGCGGCCGATGCTGAAATCCGACGCGCCTACGGTGTGACGCCGCTCGCCGACCGACGCTCGCCAGCGTTGCGCCCACGCCTATTCCTTGGCAGTGTCCCGCCGTCTGTTCAGGAACGCCGTGTCCAAGATGCGTTCCGATCAGGGGGAAACGACGGGTTGGGAGAGCTCCGGCGGCCTAATTTCATGACGCCGGCAAGGTCCCCTCCGCGCAATCGCAAAGGGGTACGCTACAGATGAGTACGCTTACGCTGGTGATTCTCGCCGGCCTATTGGCGCTGATTTATTGCGCCGTTCAGGCCAGCACGCTGCTGAAGGCTTCGGCCGGATCGGCGCGCATGCAGGAGATCGCCGCCGCCATTCAGGAAGGGGCCCAGGCCTATCTGAAGCGGCAATACACCACCATCGCCATCGTGGGCGTCGTGATCCTGGTCATCGTCGCGCTGCTGATCGGGCCGCTCGCCGCGGTCGGTTTCGCGATCGGAGCCGTGCTGTCCGGCCTTGCTGGCTTCGCGGGCATGTTGATCTCGGTTCGCGCCAACGTGCGCACCGCCCAGGCGGCTTCCGAGAGCCTGGATCGCGGGTTGTCCCTGGCGTTCCGCTCCGGCGCCGTCACCGGCATGCTGGTGGCCGGCCTCGCGCTGCTTGGCGTGTCCGTCTACTTCGCCATCCTAACGGGTCCGCTTGACCTCGATCCCACCAGCCGCGACGTGGTCGACAGCTTGGTGGCCCTGGGCTTCGGCGCGTCGCTGATCTCGATCTTCGCCCGCCTCGGCGGCGGCATCTTCACCAAGGGCGCCGACGTCGGCGGCGACATGGTCGGTAAGGTCGAAGCCGGCATCCCCGAGGACGATCCCCGCAATGCGGCGACCATCGCCGACAACGTGGGCGACAATGTCGGCGATTGCGCCGGCATGGCCGCCGACCTCTTCGAGACCTATGCGGTGACCACTGTGGCCACCATGGTGCTGGCGGCGATCTACTTCCGCGGCAGCGCCGTCGTCGACAACATGATGCTGCTGCCGCTGGCCATCTGCGGCGCCTGCATTCTCACCTCGATCCTCGGCACCTTCTTCGTCCGTCTGGGCAAGAGCCGCAACATCATGGGCGCCCTCTACCAGGGCCTGATCGTCACCGGCCTCACCTCGCTGGCGGCCCTGTGGTTCGTCACAGATGCGCTGGTCCCTGAGACCGTCGACACGGGAACCGTGGTGTTCGGCGCCATGGACCTGTTCTGGTGCGGCGTCGTCGGCCTGGCCGTCACCGCCGCCATCGTGGTGATCACCGAGTACTACACCGGCACCGGCTTCCGGCCGGTCAAGTCGGTGGCCAAGGCGTCGGTCTCCGGCCACGGCACCAACGTCATCCAGGGTCTCGCCATGAGCCTGGAATCCACGGCCCTGCCGGCGCTGGTGATCATCATCGGCATCATCGTCTCGTACAATCTGGCGGGCCTGTTCGGCATCGCCATCGCCACGACCGCCATGCTCTCGCTGGCCGGGTTCATCGTCGCCCTAGACGCCTTCGGCCCGGTGACGGACAACGCCGGCGGCATCGCCGAGATGGCCGGCCTGCCGCCGGAAGTGCGGGTCTCCACCGACGCCCTCGACGCCGTCGGCAACACCACCAAGGCGGTGACCAAGGGCTACGCCATCGGTTCGGCCGGGCTGGGCGCCCTGGTGCTCTTCGCCGCCTATACCGAGGATCTCCGGTACTTCTCGGCCAACGCCGAGCCGGGCTCGATCTTCTACGGCCTGGGCGAGATCGCCTTCGACCTGTCCAATCCCTACGTGGTCGTGGGCCTGCTGTTCGGGGGGCTGCTTCCCTTCCTGTTCAGCGGGATGTCCATGACCGCGGTGGGCCGGGCGGCCGAGGCGGTGGTCACCGAGGTGCGGCGGCAGTTCAAGGAGAACCCCGGCATCATGACCGGCGAGGTCAAGCCGGAGTACGGTCGCGCGGTGGACATCCTCACCCGCGCCGCCATCCGCGAGATGGTCGTGCCATCGCTGCTGCCGGTGGTCGCGCCGATCCTGCTGTTCTTCGTGATCCGCGCCATCGCCGGTCCGGCCGACGCCTTCGCGTCGCTGGGCGCAACCCTCATGGGTGTCATCGTGACCGGGCTCTTCGTGGCCATCTCGATGACTTCCGGTGGCGGCGCCTGGGACAACGCCAAGAAGCTGATCGAAGAGGGCCACTTCGGCGGCAAAGGCTCCGAAGCCCACAAGGCGGCGGTCACCGGCGACACCGTCGGGGACCCCTACAAGGACACGGCGGGCCCTGCCGTGAACCCGATGATCAAGATCACCAACATCGTGGCCTTGCTGCTGCTCGCAGTGCTGGCCAACGGCGTGATCGGCTGATCCTCCGAGCCTGCTGATACGAAGAACGCCCCGGAGAGCAATCTCCGGGGCGTTTTTCTTTGCTCTGCAGTGATGCGGTGGTCGGGTGGTCGGGTGGTCGCCTAGCGGCGGTCGCCCGGGCGGTTGCCGGGCACGCCCTCGTCGTCGCGGGGCAGCATCCCGCCCCGGCCGACGGTGCCGAGCAACTGCTCCAGCACGGTCATCTCGCGGCCGCGGGTCGGCGTCTCGCGATTGTTGTAGGCGAACACCTTGCCGTCCTTCAGCGTGTACTGGTTCACGCTTTCGACGACCTCAGAGTCCTTGTTGAAGGTGATGGCGGTGACGTTGCGCGCGGTCACCTGCGGGCGCCGGAACGCCACACGCTGCTTCACCTGGTTCATGTAGAACCAGACGTTCGGATCAAAGGTCGAGGTGGCCGAGGGCGAGCCCAGCTTGCCGCGCACCGTGGACTTGGTGTCCGTGCCCACGGCGACATCCTTCGGGTCCGATTCGATGGCCTGGAAGCCGGAGTAGCTGGTGATGGGCGCGCAGGCGGCCGTGGTCAGCAGACCGAGGGCGACGGCGGCGAAGGCGGCGCGGCGAAACATGTGTCTTGTGAGCCCATTCCTGGTTCGAGGCTTTGACCTATCCGTCGCAGCCCCTTAGTTCAACGGCTGCTTTAGCCGCGCCCCTGGGGCGAAATCGAGGCCGCATGCTGCAGCGCCTGTTCAGACCGAAGCCCGCCCGCGAAATGGGGAAGGCGCTCTATGCCGCCGCCGTCGAGCAGGCCCGTCGTCCTGCGCTGTACGAGCGGCTCGCGGCGCCCGACACGGTGGAGGGTCGTTTTGAGCTCTACAGCCTGCACGTCATGCTGCTCCTCGACCGGCTGAAGGGAGAGGGCGCCGCGGCGGCCGAGACCACCCAGGCCCTGTTCGACGCCTATGTGAAGTCGCTGGACGACTCCTTGCGGGAGATGGGGGTCGGCGACCTCTCGGTGGGCAAGAAGATGCGCAAGCTGGGGGAAGCCTTCTTCGGACGCGTGAAGAACTATCAGCTGGCGTTCGACAAGCTGCCGGAGACGGGCGACCTCGAGGCCCTAATCGCCCGTACGGTATATGCCGAGGGCGATGCCGCCCACGCGCCGGGTATGGCCGCCTACGTCGTTGCGCAGCGCGAGGCGCTGGCCGAACAGTCCGCGCGGGATCTGCTGAGCGCCAAGGTCAGCTGGAGGGCCGTATGAGCGCCGACTGGACCCATCCGCTGCGTCTGCACGAACTGGCGCGCGGTCCTGTGACCGTGACGCTTGAGCCCGACGCCGAGCAGCGGGCGAAGGCCGCCCGCGACCTCAACCTGCAGAGCCTGCCCAAGCTCACTGCGACTGTGACCGTTAAGCCGTGGCTGGACGGCGCTGAGTTGACCGGTCGGTTCAAGGCCGTCGTCGAGCAGGTCTGCTCGGTGACCCTCGATCCCTTCGAGCAGCGGCTGGAGGGCGAGATCCACGTCCGCGCCGTGCCGGAGGGCAGTCCAAACGCGGGCGCTGACGAGGGTGGCGAAGTGGAACTGGACCTGGAGGCGGAGGATCCGCCCGACGTCCTGAATGGCGAGATTGTAGACGTGGCCGCCTATGTGATCGAACACCTGGCGCTCGAGATCGACCCCTTTCCACGTAAGCCGGGCGCTGAGTTCGAATACACGCCGCCGACGGAGGAGGAATCCCCCTTTGCGGTGTTGAAGAAGCTGCAAGAACCCAAGGACTAAACCGCTCGCAGTTTGCAACCGAGGGCGGCCGGGCGATATCGTCAGCGACGATTCTGCGCGGCCGAGGGACCAGGCGCTATTTGACCCAAAATCTGGTGATCTCGATCGACGCCATGGGCGGAGACCACGGCCCGTCCGTGGTCGTGCCCGGCGTCGCCAAGGCCATGGACCTGCTCCCGGCCGGTGTCCGCTTCCTGCTGCATGGCGACGAGGCCGCGCTCCGCGTTGAGGTGGCCCGGTGCAAGGGCCTCGCCGTGCGGGCCGAGATCCGCCACACGGACAAGGTGGTGGGCATGGACGAGAAGCCCGCCCAGGCGCTGCGCCGCTCAAAGGGCACCTCCATGTGGAACGCCATCGAGACGGTCCGCGAGGGGGAGGCTGTCGCCGCCATCTCCTGCGGCAACACCGGCGCCCTGATGGCGATCTCCAAGCTGATCCTGCGCATGAGTGCGGATCTGGATCGTCCGGCTCTGGTGGCCGGGATTCCGACGCCGCGCGGCGTGACCACCTTCCTAGACGTCGGCGCCAACGTCGACTGCGACGCCGAGCGGCTGGTCGAGTTCGCCATCATGGGCGAGGCCTTCCACCGCGCGGTTCACAAGGCCGCCAGACCCACGGTCGGCATCCTCAATGTGGGCTCCGAGGACATGAAGGGCCACGAGGAAGTGCGGGAAGCTCACCGCGTGCTGCGCGCCGGTGGCCTGGACCTCGCCTACAAGGGCTTCGTCGAGGGTGACGACATCACCAAGGGCGTGGTGGACGTGGTCGTCACCGACGGCTTCACCGGCAATGTCGCGCTGAAGGCCATGGAAGGGGCTGCGCGATTCATGACGGCCGAGTTGAAGGGCGCGCTCACGTCGAACGCGCTGGCGACCGCCGGCGCGCTGGTCGCCCAGGGCGCGCTGCGCAAGTTCCGCGACAAGCTGAGCCCGCCCGCGGCCGCGCCGCTGCTGGGCCTCAACGGCATCGTCCTGAAATGCCATGGCGGCGCCAGCGCCCGGGACATCTCGGAGGCGCTTCGTGTCGCAGCCGATCTGGCCCAGAGCGACTTCGCCGCCGAGATCGAAAGGAATATGACGAGGCTGCCCGCCGCGCTCGCGCCCATGAGCCCGGAACCTGCCGCCGATGGAGCTGCCTGAGTGCCAAAGGTCCTGCGTAGTGTCGTGACGGCCGTAGGCGGCTACCTGCCGGACCAGGTGGTCACCAACGACGAGCTCGCCAAGGTGGTCGAGACCTCCGACGCCTGGATCCGCGAGCGCACCGGCATCGAGCAACGCCACAAGGTTCGGGACGATGAACCGGTGTCCGACCTCGCTGTGGCTGCGGCGAGGATGGCTCTCGAGCGGGCGGGCCGCACGCCGGCTGACGTCGACCTGATCATCGTCGCCACCACCACCCCCGACCTGACCTTCCCGGCCACCGCCGCCATCGTCCAGCGCAAGCTGGGATGCCCGGTGGGGATCGCCTTCGACGTCCAGGCGGTGTGCTCGGGTTTCGTCTATGCGCTGTCGGTGGCGGACGGCTTCGTCGCGCGCGGGCGCTCCAAATGCGCCCTGGTGATCGGCGCGGACGCCATGACCCGGCTGATGGACTGGACGGACCGCGGCACCTGCGTGCTGTTCGGCGACGGTGCGGGCGCCGTGGTGGTCGAGCCGGTGGAAGGCGAGGGGACGATCGACGACCGCGGCCTGCTGGGCTTCGCCCTGCGCTGCGACGGGACCAAGCAGGACCTTCTTTACGTTGACGGGGGCGCGTCCACCGACGGACGCATCGGCCACCTGCGCATGCAGGGAAACCAGGTCTTCCGCCACGCCGTGGTCAATATCTCCGAGGCGATCAACGCGGCAGCGGCCGACGCCGGCATCGATGTGGCGTCGGTGGACTGGTTCATCCCGCACCAGGCGAACCTGCGGATCCTGCAGGGCGTGGCCCACAGGTGCGGCATCGACGAGGACAAGGTGGTCACCACGGTGATGCGCCACGCCAACACCTCCGCCGCCTCGATTCCGCTGGCCATGAACGCCGCGGTGGAGGACGGCCGGATACAACCGGGGCACCTCCTGCTCATGGAAGCCATGGGCGGCGGGCTCACCTGGGGGGCCTGCGTCGTCCGTCTTTGAGAGCCTCCTTAACCGCGTCAGACAATCTGGGCCTTGAAGTCCTTGACTGACCAAGACTATCAAAGGCCATGAACAGCATCGCTGCGGGAAACGGGGCGACGATGAAGGGCGCGACGGTGACGCGGGCCGACCTTTGCGAGTCGGTCCACGAGGAAGTTGGGCTCACACGTCAGGATTGCGGCGAACTCGTTGAGCGAGTTCTCGAGCTCATGGCCGAGGCGCTGGAACGCGGCGAACAGGTGAAGCTCTCCGGCTTCGGCGTCTTCCAGGTCCGCGGAAAGCGGGCCCGCATGGGCCGCAACCCCAAGACTGGCGAGCCTGCCGCCATCGAGCCTCGCCGCGTCATCGGCTTCCGGGCCTCCCAGGTGATGAAGGCGCGGGTTGACCGCGCGCTGCAGCGGTGAGGATCGCGTAAGGGGCATGGCCAAGGGGCCGGAAGCCTTTCGGACCATCTCCGAAGCGGCGGACGAGCTGGACGTGCCCCAGCACGTGTTGCGGTTCTGGGAGACCAAGTTCTCCTTCATCCGACCCATGAAGCGGGCCGGCGGCCGCCGGTTCTACAGACCGCAGGACATCGCCGTGCTCAAGGGAGTCCGCCGCCTGCTGCACGACGAGGGCTACACCATCAAGGGCGTCCAGCGCCTGCACCGCGAACAGGGCCTCCGCCGCCTTGTGGCCGCGGGGTCGGGAGAGGGCGTCGACCCGCCACAGCCGCATGACGCTGAGGCTGAAGGGTCTGCGCTCGCCCCTGAAGCTCGCGAGCGTCTGGAAGCCACTCTGGACGAGCTTGAAACCCTCAAGACCCGCCTGGACGGTCTGTTGAAATCCTAGCCGGACCGGGTCTGGCGGACCTGCTCCCGCGGGAGAAGGCGTGTCTGGATCTGCAGGAAAATCTCGCCGCCGGCCGCTGGTCGGAGCGACAGGATTCGAACCTGCGACCCCTTGACCCCCAGTCAAGTGCGCTACCAGGCTGCGCTACGCTCCGCAGGCCGGTCGGCGAGGCGGGCCTTATAGGCGGGGCGGGGCCGGCGCGGCAATCCCCAAACCGCGGCCCGCTCAGCGGCCGCTGTTCATCCAGCGGAAGAGGGGCAGCACCGGCACGCCCCATAGGACTCCAGCGGCCACATAGTAGATGAGCTGGGCCGCCCAGTGCCGCGGCACGTAGTCGCCAATCGTCGCCACCAGGGCGATGTAGGCCATCATGAAAGCGAGCAGCGCGAACAGGCCGATCAGCTTCCGAACGCGGGCGCTTTCCAACATGACTGCGTCTTATCCGGGCGTGGCCGTGGACGGAACCCGCGTTTCCGGCTAGCTCCCCGCCAAAGTTCAGCCTGAAAGCGGCGCAATTTCGGCTCCATGACCTCGTTCCTGCGTTCCGACCGGTCGCAAGCCGTCGCCGTCTGGCTGTTCGCCGTGGCCGCCCTCGTGCTGGCCATGGTGGTGGTGGGCGGCGCGACGCGCCTGACCGACTCGGGACTGTCGATCACCGAATGGCGGCCGGTCACCGGCGCCGTGCCGCCGCTCTCCGACGCCGACTGGCGCCAGGAGTTCGCCGAGTACCAGCGGATCCCGCAGTACCAGCAGGTCAACCGGGGCATGAGCCTCGAGGCCTTCAAGGAGATCTACTGGTGGGAGTGGTCCCACCGCCTGCTTGGCCGGGTCCTGGGGCTTGCGTTCTTCGTGCCGTTCCTGGTGTTCGCGCTGCGGCGCGAGATCCCCAGGCGGCTGTTCGTCCGGCTGGGCCTGCTGTTCTTCCTGGGCGGGCTGCAGGGCCTGATCGGCTGGTGGATGGTGGCCAGCGGTCTGTCGGAGCGGGTCTCGGTGGCTCCCGAACGGCTGGCTGTTCACCTTGGCCTCGCGTTCGCCTTGCTGGGCGCGCTGGTCTGGACGGCGCTCGACGCATGGGCCGGGTGGGCCCGCCAGACCCTGCCCAGCCCCTGGGGCCGGCGTGCTGTCCTGCTCACTGTGCTGATCTACGTCCAGATCGTCCTGGGAGCCCTGGTGGCCGGCAACGACGCAGGCTTCGTCTACAACGACTTTCCCCTGTTCGCCGGCAAGCTATGGCCAGCGGACTACGCGGGCGATGGCCTGTGGGCGACGCTGGCCCACAGCCAAGGCGCCGTGCAGGCCCACCACCGGGTGTTCGCCTACCTCCTCACGGTCGTAGCCATCGCCATAGGCTGGAGCGCTTGGCGGTCGCACTACCTGTCCGGGCAATGCAAGCTGCTGGCCATCGCCACCTCGCTGGCCGTTGTCGCCCAGGCCGGGCTTGGGATCTTGACCCTGATGGCCCGCGTGCCCATCGCGCTCGGCATAGCGCACCAGCTACTGGCGGCTGTCACGCTCTGCCTGTCGGTGGCCTTCGCGTGGCGCGTGCGGCGGATATAAGCGCGGTATTATAATACCATATAGCCTAATAGCCTGTTTTCATTAGACTCTTCCGAGGAGGCGGATTTTCTGGGGTGTTGACTTCAGCCCCGCCTTCACGCATATGCCGCGCCTCACGTCGGGGCGCTTTTCGGTCCCGCCTAATTACTACGGATCGCACCCTCATGCTGAAGAGCACCACGGCTTCGCTGAAGCCGGCCGAGGTCGAGAAGAAGTGGATCGTGATCGACGCCCAGGACGCCGTTGTTGGCCGCCTGGCTTCGTTCATCGCCATGCGTCTTCGCGGCAAGCATCGGCCCGACTACACCCCGCACGTCGACTGCGGCGACTTCGTCGTCGTCCTGAACGCCGACAAGGTGCGCTACACCGGCAAGAAGCTCACCGATAAGATCTTCTACTGGCACACCGGCCACCCGGGTGGCGTCAAGAAGCGCACCGCCGGCCAGATCCTCGGCGGCAAGTATCCCGAGCGCGTGCTCGAGAAGGCTGTCGAGCGCATGCTGCCGAAGGAAAGCCCGCTGGCCCGCAAGCAGATGACGCACCTGCGCATCTACACGAGCGGCGAGCACCCGCACGAGGCCCAGAACCCCGAGACCATCGCGTTCGCCGAGCTGAACGCCAAGAACGTGCGGAGCGCGTAATGAGCGAAGCCAACACGACCGAAGCCACTGGCTTCGACGCCCTGAAGGGCCTGGGCACCGCCGCAGCCGAAGACGCCGTGGTGCGTGAGCCCAAGATCGACGCCCAGGGCCGCTCCTATGCGACCGGCAAGCGGAAGAACGCGATCGCCCGCGTCTGGATCAAGCCGGGTAAGGGCACGATCACCATCAACGGCCGCGACCAGGAGATCTACTTCGCGCGTCCCGTGCTGCGGATGATGATCGCCCAGCCGCTGGAACTGGCCGATCGCGCCGGCCAGTTCGACGTGATCTGCACGGTCGAAGGCTCGGGCCTTTCCGGCCAGGCCGGCGCGGTGCGCCACGCGATCTCGAAGGCCCTGACCTACTATGAGCCCGGCCTGCGCGCCGTCCTCAAGCCGCACGGCCTGCTGACCCGGGACCCGCGCGTCGTCGAGCGGAAGAAGTACGGCAAGGCCAAGGCCCGCCGCAGCTTCCAGTTCTCGAAGCGCTAAGCCGCGCGCGAACTGTTCGCGTTATCGGAAGGGCGCTTCGGGCAACCGAAGCGCCCTTTCTTTTTGCCTGGAGTCCTTCCGCCATGGCCCACACAGTTTTCATCGACGGCGAAGCCGGCACCACCGGCCTGCAGATCCGTGAGCGGCTGGAAGGCCGGTCGGACCTGGAGATCCTGTCTATCGATCCCGCCAGGCGGAAGGACCCGGACGCACGCCGCGAGCTGCTGAACGCGGCGGACGCCGTGGTGCTGTGTCTTCCCGACGAGGCCGCCATCGAGGCGGTCCAGATGATTAGCTCGGACAAGGTCCGCGTGGTGGACGCCTCCACGGCGCACCGGACCGCGCGCAGCTGGGCCTACGGCTTCGCCGAGATGGCCGGCGGCCAGCGGGAGCAGATCCGCGCCTCCCGGCGCGTCTCGAACCCGGGCTGCTACCCCACGGGCTTCATTGGTCTCGTCCGGCCACTGGTGGAGGCGCGGTTGATCCCGGCCGACTTCCCGCTGACGGTCAACGCCATCTCCGGCTACTCCGGCGGAGGGAAGGGGCTGATCGCGGAGTTCGAAGCCAGCCCGCCACCCGCTACGAGCGACGCCTTCCGCACCTACGGCCTTGGCCTGGCTCACAAGCACGTGCCCGAAATGCAGGTCCACGTCGGGCTGACCCACCCGCCGCTCTTCGCCCCGGCGGTGGGCCGCTATGCCCAGGGCATGCTGGTGGACGTGCCGCTGCAGCTCTGGGCGCTGCCCCGCGCCCCCAGCCCGGCCGACCTGCACGTTGCCCTGGAGGCGGCATACGTCGGCGAACGCTTCGTCGAGGTGGCCAGCGGCCTTGAGTGCGCCGAGCTGCAGACCCGCCGCGCGGGCGCCGCCAACTACGTCGCCGAACTCGATCCGGAGGCGCTGAACGGCACCAACCGCATGCGCCTGTTCGTGTTCGGCTCACCCGACGGTCGGCAGGCCCGGCTGGTCGCCCAACTCGACAACCTCGGCAAGGGCGCCTCGGGCGCCGCCGTCCAGAACCTCAACCTCATGCTCGGCCTCGACGAGGGCGCGGGGCTCTAGTCGCGGGCTTTCAGCTTACGGTCGAAGAAGTCCAAGGTCATCCGCGCCCGGTGCAGCCGGTTCGTGGGAGTCCAGCCGCCACGGTGGCGCAGGCCCGGATAGACCATGGTCTCGAACGGCCTGCCCTCGGCCTGCAGCGCGTAGAGCACCCGCGTCGTATGGTCGAAGGTGACGTTGTCGTCCGCCATCCCGTGGATCAGCAGCAGCGAGTTGGGCTTCAGCCTGGGCAGGCGCGGCAGCACCTGGGAGGCCTCGTAGCCACCCGCATTGTCCGTCGGCGTGCCCATGTACCGCTCTGTGTAGTGGGTGTCGTAGAGGGTCCAGTCGGTGACCGGCGCCCCTGAGACCCCGGCCTTGAACGGACTGTCGGGGGCGGTCAGCAGCAGCAGGGTCATGTAGCCGCCGTACGACCAGCCGGTCACGCCGATCCGCTGGGTGTCTACGTAGGGCAGGGACTGCAGGTACCGCGCGCCCGCCAGCTGATCCTCCACCTCCACCTGACCGAGCTTCCGGTCGATCGCCGTCTTGAAGGCCACCGAGCGATTTGGCGTGCCGCGGTTGTCGAGCCGGAAGACGATGTAGCCCGCTTCGAGGTAGAGCAGGTCCTCCGGCTCGGTCCAGCCCTTCTGGGTCCGGGCGGAGCCTGGCCCACCGTAGACCTGGACGATCACCGGATACTTCCGCTTCGGATCGAAGCCCGGGGGCGTCCGCATGGCCCAGACCAGCGGCTGGCCGTCAGAGGCCGGAATAGTCCCGTACTGCGTCGGTGCGAAGCGGCCCGCATAGAGTGCGAACGGGTGGCTGGCGTCCAGCCGGTTCTCCTCGATCCAGCGCACGAACTTGCCGTCGGCGGCATAAAGGCCGGTGCGCGGGGGAGTAACGGGATCGGCGTATGTGCCGACGAACGCCCCCGACTTGCCTACGCTGGCCGTCCACCAGCCGCCTGCAGGCGTCAACGCTGCGGGCTCGCCAGGCGCGCGGAAGCTCACCTTGTACAGCCGCCGCTCGTTCGGCGCGTCGCGGTTGGCGGCGAAGACCAGCGTGCCCGTGGCCTCGTCCACCGCCTCGATCTTGTCCACGGCCCAGTCCCCGCGGGTCAGCTGGCGGGTCAGCCGGCCGTCCGGACCATAGAGATAGAGGTGGCGGAACCCCGAACGCTCCGAGCTCCACAGGAAGCCGCCGCCCTTCAGCGCGCGGAAGTCGTCGGTCAGGTCGACCCAATGCGGGCTGGTCTCGGCGAGGATCACCCGCGAGGCGCCGGTCCCGGGATCCACCGCCAGCAGGTCCAGCCGCCGTTGGTCACGCGTCTGACGCTGCACATAGACAGTGCGCCCATCCTTGGACCAGTCCACCCGCGCCAGGTAAATGTCAGCGTTGGAGCCAAGGTCGACCTTCACCCGTCTACCGCTCGCCACGTCCTGGATGAACAGGTCCACGCGGGCGTTCGGCCGCCCGACGCGCGGATAGCGCTGTGCGACCACCTTGGCCCCGGTGGCCCCGACCTCGGGGCGCTCGACGATGTCGACGCCGCTCTGGTCCACGAAGGCGACGGCTACCCGGGTGTCGTCCGGGCTCCACCAGTAGCCGGTCGAGCGGTCCATTTCCTCCTGGGCGATGAACTCGGCCGTGCCCCAGCTCTGCAGCTCGGTGCCGCCCGTGGTCAGCGCGCGCTCCGGACCGCCCTCGGTCGGCGTCACATAGAGGTTGTCGTCGCGGACGTACGAGACGAAGCGGCCCTTCGGAGACACCCTGGCGTCGATCTCGTCGCCGGCGCTGCGGGTGAGCTGCCGCGCCTGAGCGGTCTTCACCTCATAGAGCCAGAGGTCGCCCTCCACGGGGGCAAGGATGAACCGGCCCTGTTCGTCCCAATCGTAACCGATCACGCCGCGCGTCTTCACGCCCGCCCGTTCGCGCCGGGCCTTCTCGGCCTCGGAGAGCTCGCGCCCGTCCGGCGCCAGCTTGCGCCCGTCCAGCAGCATGCGAGGGGCGCCGCCGCCGACGTCGGCCGCCCACAGGTCGGTGATGGTGAGGTCGTCCGTGCGATCCTTCAGGTAGGTGACGGTCGCCCCGTCCGGGGAAAACTTCACGCCGCGCGCCCGCGGCCCACTGAGGTCCGGGCTCGCGAACACCCGCTCGGGTGTCAGGGCCTGTCCCGTGGCTACGAGCGACGGAGAGGCGGCGAGGAGGGCGGCGAGCGTGCCGGCAAGGAACTTCATGGCTCCTGTTGAACAGGCTCGTCCGGCTCTTGGCAACGTTCCCGGGCCGCGGTCACGCTTGCATCTCGGGCAGGGCCGGCCACCTAATCTGTCATGAGCCCGATCGCCCGCCGCCGTTTCCTCCTAATCTCCGCCGCCTGCGCCGCCGCTCCCGCCGCGCCGACGCTCGCCGCGGCCGATCCCTACGCCGCCTCGCCGCTGCGCAAGGTCTCGAACCCGGAGTGGCGCCGGCGCCTGGCGCCCGACGTCTACCAGGTGCTTCGGCACGAGGCGACCGAGCGGCCTGGGTCTAGCCCGCTGAACAAGGAGAAGCGCCGGGGGACCTTCCACTGCGCCGGCTGCGGCCTGGCGCTCTTCAAGTCCGACTCGAAGTTCGAGAGCGGCACCGGCTGGCCGAGCTTCTTCCGGGTGATCCCCGGCGCTATCGGCACGAAGGTGGACAACGCGCTCGGCATGCGCCGCACCGAGTACCACTGCGCCCAGTGCCTGGGCCACCAGGGCCACCTGTTCCCCGATGGGCCGAAACCCACCGGCCTGCGCTACTGCAACAACGGCCTGGCCCTGAGCTTCCGCGCCGCCTAGGCCGGAGCGCCCTCTGAGGGCGGCCGGGCGCCGCCCTCCTGGTGGATGCTGCCCGAGCCCGAGATGTCGCTCTCCAGCCGCGCGGGCCTGGTCAGCAGGGTGACGTCGCCAGCCCCGGAGATTTCCAGGTCCGCGGCTTCCGTCGGCGCGATGCGAGCGTCGCCGGAGCCGGAGATCTCCACGTTTGCCTCGCGGGTCCTGAGCTGGCCAAGGTCCGCCTCGCCGCGTCCGGAGATCCCCAGGTTCATAGTCTGCGTCTCGCCCGAGGCCTCCACCTCTGCGTCGCCCGACAAGGTTAGCGTCAGCCGGTCCTGGCGATAGTTCCGGATGATCAGGCGGTCGGAGCCGTTGAGCTCGAAGCGGCTGACGTCGGGCGCCGTCATGGTGATGTAGAGACGGCCGTGCCGCAGGCGTCCCCGCTCAAGCCCGATCCGGCCGCCCTCGACCTCGACCCGCTCGACAGCGCCGCGCGGGCCGGTGATGACCAGCTTCGCCGGGCCGGGGGCCTGGGTGTAGGTAAGCTCTGCGGGCACGTCGAGCTCGAGGCTGTCTCCACCAGTCCAGGCGAGCTCCCGGGTCGTCTCCGGTCCGGAAAGGTCGGTCCGGTTCGAGCGAGCGTGGCGATCGTCCGAATCCCGGTCCCAGTCCCGGCCGTGCCAGCCGTAGTCGCCCCAGGCTCCGCGCGCGATCGCCTCCGGACCGCCGATTGCGACGGCCGTGGCGATGGTCACCACCGAGAGCACGAAGCCGGCCCCAGCGATCATCAGGAGGACGCGGATCATTGCACAGCCCCTTGGGTTTGCGGCTCCAGCGCGGGCTTCAACAGGCGGTAGTGCAGCCGCCCGTACCAGACCAGCGCGTTCAGGAGTCCGATGACGACGATGGTGAGGATGGCGCCGACCGAGGCTGCGCCAGACATCAGGCCGATGCCGGCCAGCATGGCCGCGACGGGGCCGCCGGGCGGATCCGTGAACGGCCCGGCCGCGAAGACCACTCCGCCGGCGAAGAAGCCGGCGATCACCGCCACCCCGACCCCGAAGATCACCCCCGCCACGCCCATCAGCAGGGGAAGCAGGAAGATGATGTCGATAGCGCCCAGGCCCAGCACCGCGAACACTGCCGCGCCGGCCGAGGAGGGGTTGCGCTCCTGCTCCCAACGCTTGAGGCCGTGCTCGGCGCGGAGTTCGCGCGCCAGTCGACTTGGGTCGCCTAAGGCGGCGGCGACCTCAGCCTCGGTGCGTCCCGCAGCTTCACCCTCGCGGAAATGGGTCTCGTAGTCGGCTACGACGTCGGTGATGGTGTGGGCCGGAAGCCCCGCCAATCCCTCTCGCAGCCGCGCCAGGAACGCCTGACGGGTCATTGCGCCTCTCCCAGGATGTCTTCCATGGCGCCGGCGAAGGATCGCCAGGACGCCTTTTGTGACTCGAAACTCCGGCGGCCACCCTCGGTGAGCCGGTAGTACTTGCGTGACGGACCAGCCGAGCTTTCGACCAGGTAGGTCTCCACGAGGCCGTCCGACTGCAATCGCCGCATCAGCGGGTAGATGGTGCCTTCACCCATGCCGATCGCGTCAGCCAGGCGACTGGCGATCTCGTAGGCGTAGCTGTCATGCTGCGAGAGCAGGGCCAGGACGCAGAGTTCCAGGGCCCCCTTCTTCAGCTGGATATCTATGGCTTCGGGCACGAGCGCCTCCTCGACGTCTATGTACGGCAAGGTACCGTGCGACACAAGGTAGTGCGCATTACAAGTTAGTAAGCTGCGTCAGAACGGCTAAGCTGCGCCGATGAGGATCTGGATCGCGCTGCTCGCCCTCGTGCTGCTGGCCGGCTGCGCCCGTGCGTCCCTCGATGCCGGCGCGGACCGGACCGCGCGGGACTTCTACGCCGCCGTCCAGGCCGGAGACTGGCCTCGCGCCGAAGCGCACCTTGGCCCGGCCATGGCGCGGCCGGACCGGACCGCAGGCCTGCAGGAGGTTCGCCGCGCCTTGCCGGGGGGGCCGCCGCGCGAAGCGCGCTCGGTAGGCTGGACGCCTGTCGGGCGGCAGGGCGTCTCCGCAGTGCACCTCTACCGGTTCGCGCAGGCGGACGTGGTGGTCTCCACGGTCCTGCAACCCACGGGCCCCGGCGGCCGCATGGAGGTCGCGGGTTTCGTGGCCAACCGGCTGGCGCCGGGGGTGCTGGAGACCAATAAGTTCGGTGTCTCAGGTCGCAGCGCCCGCCACTATGGTTTTCTGGCGAGCGCCATGCTCAGCCCGCTGGTGATGGGTGCGGTCGCCCTCATGGCGGCCACCACGCGTGGCTTGAGGTTCAAACTCGGCTGGATCGCGCTCGCACTGGTGGGCGTAGGCTCCGCCTGGATCAACTGGGCGACAGGAGAGGGCGGCTTCACCTGGGCGCAGATCGGCCTGGTGAACGTCGGCTTCGGCCGCGCCACCGAGATCTCCCCGTGGATCATCCGCTTCTCTATGCCGGTAGGGGCCCTGCTGGTCCTGGCCCGCCTGCTCACGCTTAAAGACAGCCGCGCCTCTCCGCCCCCGGGAGCGACCCGGGAGGGACCGTAGGTCAGAGAGAGGCGCAGCCCGGCGTTCGCACGACCGGCGATCAATGGCCTTCGGGTCGGCCGAAGGTCAGCTCTTCACCTTCACATAGTCGCCGGGCGCCTCACCCAGCGGCTTCAGCGGCCCCGCCGCCGGATCTCGCGCTGGGACCAGGCCGCCGGACTTCGCCCTCAGCCATTCCGCCCAATGCGGCCACCAGCTGCCCGGCGTTTCCTTCGCCTGCGCCTGCCAGGCCTCTAGCGTCGGCGGCAGGTCGTCAGCCGTCCAGTGCTGGTACTTCTTGGCTGCCGGCGCATTGATCACGCCGGCGATGTGGCCGGAGCCTGACATGGTGAAGGTCACCGGGCCCCCGAACAGCTGCGCGCTTTTGTAGACCGACCGGGCGGGCGCGATGTGGTCCTCTTTCGAGGACTGCATGTAGATCGGGATCTTCACGTCGCCGAGGTTCAGCTTCGTCCCGTCCATGATCAGTTCGCCCTTGGCCAGGGCGTTCTCGCCATAGAACTTGCGCAGGTAGAACATGTGCAGGGTCTTTGGCATCCGCGTCTGGTCGGAGTTCCAGAACAGCAGGTCGAACGGCTTGGGCTCCTTGCCCATCAGGTAGTTGTTCACAAAGAACGACCAGATCAGGTCGTTGGCGCGGAGCATGTTGAAGGTGTCCGCCATGGCCTGGCCGGAGAGCACGCCCCCGCCCTCGTCCATCTTCTGCTCGAGCGTCTTCAGCCAGTTCTCGTTGGTGAACAGCAGCAGGTCGCCGGCTTCCGAGAAGTCGTGCTGGGCCGCGAAGAAGGTGGCGGAGCCGATCGGCTGCACGCCCTTCGCCGCCATATGCGCCAGCGCGGTGCCCAGCAGGGTCCCGCCGATGCAGTAGCCCACAGTGTTCACGTGGTTGACGCCGCACTGCTCCATGGCCGCCGCGGTCCCGGCATAGATGCCGTCGCGCATGTAGTCCTCGAAGGTCTTCCCCGCGCGGCTCTGGTCCGGATTCACCCAGGAGGCGACGAACACCGTGAACCCCTGGCTGCTGAGCCAGCGGATCATCGAATTCTCGGGTCGCAGGTCGAGGATGTAGAACTTGTTGATCCACGGCGGGAAGATCACCAGCGGGATCTCGTGGACCTGCTCGGTGGTGGGCGCGTACTGGATCAGCTCGATAGCTTCGTTGCGGAACACCACCTTGCCAGGGGCCGTGGCGACGTTCTCGCCGATCTTGAAGAGCTCATAGTCGGTCTGCGCAATGGCCAGCTGACCGCCACCGCGCTCCAGGTCTGCGGCGAAGTTCTCCATCCCCCGCACCAGGCTCTCGCCGCCCGACGAAAGCAGCTCGCGCATCGCGGCCGGGTTGGAGGTCAGGAAGTTCGACGGTGAGAAGGCGTCCGTCAGCATCTTCATGAAGAACTCGGCGCGTCGCTTTTCCATCGGGTCGACGCCGTCGACCTGGGACACCAGGCTGTTCAGCCAGTCCGAGGTGATCAGGTACGACTGCTTGATGGCGTCGAAGGCCGGGTTCTCGCTCCACTCGGGGTCGTTGAACCGCTTGTCGCCCTTGGACGGCCTCGCCGCCGGCTCGGCCTTGCCGTCCTGCGCGCGCCGCGCCGTCGACTGCCACAGGTCCATGTAGCGGGTGAAGAGGTCCGCCTGCGCGCGCATCAGCCGGTCGGGCTGGGCGGCCAGTCGACCCATGACCTCTGTCAGCGCCGGGCCCACATGGAAGGGGTCCGGCGTCAGGGCAGGGGGCCGTTCTGCGTTCCTCAGCGCCATCCCGGCCATCACGCCCTGCGCCGCGACCGCCGCGCGCGCCATGTTCATTGAAAGCTTCTCGAGCGTCTCGCGCTGGTCACCGGTCAGCGCCGTGACGTCGAGCGACGGGCCCGCCGTCCCCGGCTGCGGCGCCTTGGGGGCTTCCGACTGCGCGCCGTCCGTGGCGGCGACGCTAGGGGCGTCGACCGCCGTCAACTCCGCGGAGACGTCCTCCGGCAGCGGCGGCTTCTCGAACGTGGCCGGCTCGGCCGGAACCGCGCCATCGCCCCGCTGGGCCTTCCCGCCCTTCGGCGGCGTGGGATCGACCGTCTGCTCGCTCATCTGCGCTTCCTTCCCGCGGCGTGGGCGCGCAGCGCCCTTCCACCGTCTTCGATCATCGCATAAGACCTTAGCGGAGATGACTCCGCTGGCCTGTCTTTTTGTGAACGCCGTTCGAAGCTCTACGGCTGCGCGCCTTATGGGCTGCGTGGGCGTCGCCGCCTTGCTGAGCGCCTGTGCAAGCAGTCCGTTCGAAGAGGCCAAGATCGATCCGGCTTCCCCCATCGCGCCGGAAGTGGCGCGCTTGGCCACCGCCAACACTGACTATCCGAGCTTTTCCGAGATCCCGGCCATCCCGAAAGACGTGCGGCCGAAGCGCCTCTACGGGGAGGCCGCGCGCGAGGTGGAGCAGACCCGCGCCGCGGTCGAGCGCGAGAGCGCCGAGGGAACCTGGACCCTCCAGAACACCGAGGCCTTCGCCAACCGCGCCCGCGGCGCGGCTGGCGCCGACGCGGCCGTTCCGGCGGCCCGTGGGACCGAAGCTTTCGCGGAAGAGCTTCGTCAGCGAGCTACTCCGCCTCCGCCGCCCAGGAATTAGGGCCTGCGGGGGCAAAATCTTCCAACCATGGCTTGGCGGACACCGGCCCGGAGTCTATCCATTGCCTGACCTCAGCTCCCGGAACGCCGCATTGGGCAGCTTGCGGCCAAGAGCTCAAAATGACCCCCGAATTCCACCGTATCCGTCGCCTTCCGCCTTACGTCCTGGAGGAGGTGAACCGCATCAAGGCCCGCCTGCGCGCGCAGGGGACCGACATCATCGATTTCGGCATGGGCAATCCCGACATGCCGACCCCGAAGCACATCGTCGAGAAGCTTGTCGAAACGGCCCGTGATCCCAAGGCCGGGCGCTACTCGGCTTCCAAGGGTATCGCCGGCCTCCGCAAGGCAATGGCCGGCTACTACGGCCGCCGATTTGGGGTGAAGCTGAACCCCGACACCGAGGTGATCGCCACCCTGGGCTCCAAGGAAGGCTTCGCCAACCTGGCGCAGGCGCTCACCGCCCCCGGCGACGTCATCGTCTGCCCGAACCCGGCCTACCCGATCCACGCCTACGGCTTCATCATGGCCGGCGGCGTCATCCGCCACGTGCCGGCCCATTCGCCCGAGGAATACCTGGCGGGCGTCAGTCGGGCCGTGAAGCACTCCGCGCCGCCGCCGACCGTGCTGATCCTGTCCTACCCGTCGAACCCGACGGCCCAGTGCGTCGACCTGGACTTCTACAAGGACGCCATCGCGCTCGCGAAGAAGCACGAGATGCTGGTCATCTCGGACATTGCCTATTCGGAGATCTACTTCGACGACAACCCGCCGCCCTCGGTGCTGCAGGTGGAAGGGGCCAAGGAGATCGCGGTCGAGGTCAACTCGCTCTCCAAGACCTACGCTATGGCCGGCTGGCGGGTCGGCATGGTGGTCGGCAACGAGCGGATCTGCGCGGCGCTGGCCCGCGTGAAGTCCTACCTGGACTACGGCGCCTACACCCCGATCCAGGTGGCTGCGGCGACGGCGCTGAACGGGCCGCAGGACTGCGTCGACGAGATCCGCGCCATCTACAAGTCGCGACGCGACTGCCTGGTTGAGTCCATGCGCCGCGCCGGCTGGGACATCCCCGCGCCGCCGGCCTCGATGTTCGCCTGGGCCCCGGTGCCGGAGAAGTTCCGCGAGGCGGGCAGCCTGGTCTTCTCCAAGCTTCTGGTCGAGGAGGCGGGCGTGGCCGTGGCTCCGGGCACCGGGTTCGGCGAGTTCGGGGAGGGCTTTGTCCGTGTCGGTCTGGTCGAGAACGAGCAGCGCATCCGCCAGGCGGCGCGCAACGTGAAGAAGTTCCTGGCCAACGCCGACGATCTCCTGGCGCGGTCCCACAACACCCTGGCGGCACAATGAGCGAACCTACGGACCGGAAACCCTGGGGCGTCGGCGTCGCCGGTCTGGGCACCGTCGGCGCAGGCCTGCTGACGTTTCTCGACGGGAACCCGACGTTCGCGCCGGCCGGCGGCAGGGCCTTTGTGAGCGGCGTCTCCGCGCGCTCGCGCTCCCGGCCGCGTCCGGTCGACATCTCGCAGATCCCGTGGTTCGACGATCCCGTGGCGCTCGCCACGGCCGACGAGACCGACCTCTTCGTCGAACTGATCGGCGGCTCCGATGGCCCAGCCAAGGCCGCCGTCGAAGCCGCGCTCCGGGCCGGCAAGCCGGTGGTCACCGCCAACAAGGCGCTGATGGCCGAGCACGGCGCCGAACTCGCGGCGCTGGCCGAGGAGATGGGCGTGCCGCTGCTGTTCGAGGCCGCGGTCATGGGCGGCGTGCCGGCGGTGAAGGTGGTCCGCGAGGCTCTGGTCGGCGACGAGATCCACTCTATCGCCGGCATCCTCAACGGCACCTGCAACTACATCCTGACCGAGATGGAGGCCACCGGCCGCGCCTTCCAGGACGTGCTCGCCGAGGCCCAACGCCTGGGCTACGCCGAGGCCGACCCGACCATGGACGTCGGCGGCTTCGACGCGGCGCACAAGATCACCATCCTGGCCGCGCTGGCCTTCGGCTGTGCCCCGAACTTCGCCGCCGCCGAAATCGAGGGCATAGACCAGGTGGCCCTGCTCGACATCCGCATGGCCAAGGACCTGGGCTACCGGATCAAGCTGGTGGCCTCCGCCGAGCGCTCCGTCCACGGCGTGCTCGTGCGGGTGCACCCGACGCTCGCGCCTCTCGACCACCCGCTGGCCCGGGCCGGCGGCGCGCTCAACGCGCTGTTCATCGAAGGCGAGCGGACCGGGCGGATCTTCCTCCAGGGCCCCGGCGCCGGTGCCGGCCCCACGGCCGCGGCCGTGGCGGCCGACATCGCCGACGTCATCGCCGGTGCGCGCCGGCCTGTCTTCCAGGCCAAGGCCGTGACGCTCGCTCCCTTCGAGCCGGTAGATCCGTCGAAGATGATGGGCCGCGCCTACCTGCGGTTCCTGGTCAAGGACGAGCCCGGCGTCATCGCTGCGGTCTCCGAGACCCTCGCGGAGGCTGGCGTCTCGATCGAGAGCTTCCTGCAGAAGCCGGTGGAGGACGCCGGCGGCGTGCCGATCGTGCTCACCACTCACGCTGTCGCAGAATCGGTGCTGATGGCGGCGGTCGAACGTATCGCCAATCTCCCCGCCGTCCTGGAACGGCCGAGGCTGTTGCGCATCGCGCGCATCTGACCCGTCGTGCTAAACCCGTTCCAGGGTTGGAGACGAAAACAACAATGACTACCCAGGTTCTGGATCGCGGCCTGGTGCTGGACGCCGTCCGCGTCACCGAGGCGGCAGCCATCGCGGCCTGGAAGCTGGTCGGACGCGGCGACGAGATGGCGGCCGACCAGGCCGCGGTCGACGCCATGCGCACGGCGCTGAACGAGATCGACATCGACGGCGAGATCGTCATCGGCGAGGGCGAGCGCGACGAGGCGCCCATGCTCTACATAGGCGAGAAGGTCGGCCGCGGCGGCAAGCTGAAGATCGACATCGCGCTGGACCCGCTTGAAGGGACCACGCTCACGGCCAAGGCGATGCCCAACGCGCTGGCGGTCATGGCCTGGGCTCCGAAGGGCACGCTGCTGCACGCGCCCGACACCTACATGGATAAGGTGGCCTGCGGTCCCGGCTTCCCGCCAGGCATCATCGACCTTGACCGTACGCCGGCCGATAACGTCCGCGTCCTGGCCGACGCCAAGGGTTGCGAGCCGGCCCAGATCACCGTCTGCGTGCTCGACCGCCCGCGCCATGCCGAGATCATCGCCAGCCTGCGGGAGGTCGGCGCCCGCGTGCACCTGATCGGCGACGGCGACATCGCCGGCGTCATCAACACCGCCGACCCAACCACCGGAATCGACCTCTACGTGGGCTCCGGCGGCGCGCCGGAAGGCGTGCTCGCCTGCGCCGCGCTCAAGTGCGTCGGCGGGCAATTCCAGGGCCGGCTGCTCTTCCGCAACGCCGACGAGCGCGCCCGCGCCGCCCGCCTGGGCATCACCGACTTCGACAAGACCTACGACCTGCACGAGATGGTGGGAGCCGACGCGATCTTCGCGGCCACGGGCGTCACCAACGGCGCGCTGCTCGATGGCGTCACCCTGAAGGATGGCTTCATCCACACCCACACCCTGGTCATGAACTCGGTCACCCACACGGTCCGCGAAGTGCGGATGAAGCGGCCGGCCTGAAGGCCCGGAGGCGGGGCAGGCGAACTAAGCCCGGAGCAGGGCTTGCGCCACGGCTGAGGGGTGGTGCTCCCACCTCAGGGCTCAACGCGCCTGAGTGTTGTCCAGCCTGGGCGGCTGTTCTCGGAGAGGCTCCGAGCCGCGCGCCTGAGGTCTTTCGCTGCCACGCCTCCCCCGACCACTCGTCCGTCAGACGTGGTTCTCCCGGTCGGCCCGCCTGGGGCGCCTCAACCCACGCGAGAGAGTTCACGCAGAATTCTTCCATAAGACGCGCAAGTATACTATGGTGAAGCTTCAGTCATCGAGCGTTCCATGACAGAGTAAGGCCCGCTCTACGCTTACGCTTGATAGCTGTTGCTACGAATAATTCCGGTTCGAAACACGATTCAAGCTGCATACCGCCAATTTTGAGCGTACGAAGGTCACGAAGCGGACATGTTGTCGCGGGCCTCCATTGGGGTGCGCCCCAAAATGTGCCGCCAGAGGGGTCTGTCTCCATGCGAGTATTCGCATTCGCATCTACTTGCTTGCTTGTCGCCGGCAGCGTCGCCTCTGCGGCGGCCCAGGACCTCAGCTACACGCCCGTCAACCCGAGCTTTGGCGGCAACCCCTTCAATTCGGCTCATCTTCTGGCGGTCGCCGGCGCCCAAAACGAACACAAGGACCCGAACGCCGTGCGGCCGGGCCAAAGTCAGGCCAGCCTGTTCGCCAGCCAGCTGCAATCGCGGCTGCTCTCGGCGCTGGCCAACCAGGTGACGGACGCGATCTTCGGAGAGACCCCGCAGGAGAGCGGCACGATCACCTTCGGCGGCCAGACGATCACGTTCCAGCGCGGTCTGGAGTCGGTGCAACTCACCATCTTCGACGCGGGGACCGGCGAGGAAACCCGCATCGAGGTCCCCACCTTCGTGAAGGTGGGCTGATGCAGCGCGCCCTTCTCCTCATGGCCACCGCGAGCGTCGCCTTGGCTGGCTGCGCAATCGGGCCTCGGAAGGTCGAGGTGTCGAAGCTGCCGGTGTTCACCAACCCGACTCCGGTGCAGAAGCAACTGGCTCAGCTGCCTCCGCCGGGCGCTCCCGTGGCCGTCGCGGTCTACGCCTTCAGTGACCAGACGGGACAGTTCAAGCCCAGCGAGCTGGGCCAGACGCTGTCGCGGGCCGTGACCCAGGGTTCGAGCTCGATGCTGGTCAAGTCGCTGCAGGACGCCGGCGCCCGGCGCTGGTTCACCGTGGTCGAGCGCGAGCAGCTGAAGAATCTGCTGCAGGAACGCCAGATCATCCGCGACATGCGCGAGCGTTACCTGGGCGAGAAGGGCACCAACCCGGGCGCGCTGCCCGCCCTCCTGTTTGCCGGCGTGCTGCTGGAAGGCGGCGTGATCGGCTACGACACGAACACGGTCACCGGCGGCGCAGGCGCAGGCTTCCTCGGGATCAGCGCCTCCACCCAGTACCGACAGGACACGGTCACGGTGTATCTGCGCGCCGTGTCCGTGAAGACCGGCGAGGTGCTGACCTCCGTCACCACCTCCAAGACGATCGCCTCGTTCCAGGTCGGAGCCAACGCCTTCAAGTACGTGGGCTTCAAGGAGCTGCTGCAGGCGGAGGCCGGGTTCACCACCAACGAGCCCGATCAGCTGGCGCTGCAGCAGGCGATCGACAAGGCGGTGTATGGCCTTGTGCTGGAGGGCGTGGACCTCGGCCTGTGGACCTTCGCGGACCGCGACGCCGGCTGGCCCTTCCTCCACCGCTACCGGCAAGAACGTGACGGCCTCTACTCGGCCGAACAGATGCAGGCGGCGCAAAAAGGATCAGGTGCGAAGGGGTCGAGCCCCTACGCCCAGATCCCGGCGCCTGCGACACCCAGGAACTCTTCAGCGGGAAGGGGAGCGGCCGCCAAGGCCGCGAACGCGCCAGGCTGAAGGAACCCCTGCGGCCGGGGCTGACACCCCGACCGCAGAGACTGACCGGCAGAAACGATCCTGCCCGCCCACTCCGGCCCTGCCAGGCCGGGCGTGAGCGAACACGCGCCTAACCAATCCAAGTCGTCCGCCCGGGATCTCCTGCAAGGGCTACCGGGCTCAACTCCAAGCAACGGATGCCTACCATGAAACTCTCAATCTTCGCCTCGGTTTCGACCGCTGCGCTTCTCTTCGCCGCGGCCGCTTCGGCTCAGGGCATGAACAACGCCGAGATCCAGCAGCCCGGAAACAGCAACAACGCCGCGATCAATCAGACCTCGGCGACGGGCGGCGACTCGCGCATCGACCAGACCACCGACGGCAACCGGGCGACCAGCACCCAGGCTGGCCAAGGCGCGTCCAGCCTGATCGTGCAGAACAGCGGCACGGGCGGCCAGCACCGGGCTAACGTCAACCAGAACGGCGACAGCAACTCGACGGTCTATCAGAGCAACAACCGCAACCAGGCGACGGTCAATCAGAACGGCGCCTACAACGAGTCGAACGTCAACCAGTCGGGCAACGACGGCCGCGTCGGCACCAGCGACGGCAGCAACAACCCGCTGACCTGGGGCGTGAACCAGCAGGGCAACTACAACTCGTCGGACGTCCAGCAGAGCGACAACGGCACGGTCACGGTGATGCAGGACAGCACGTCCGGCACGTCGGGCGGCGACACCAACGGCGACGGCTTCTACAACTGGTCGCGCGTGAACCAAGGCGGCAACAGCATCGCCCAGATCAGCCAGGTTGGCGACAACGCCTCGACGCTGAACCAGGAAGGCGAGAACCAGAGCGCCTCGATCCAGCAGGTCGGCTACGACAACAGCTCGAACGTGATGCAGCGCGTCGGCGCCAGCAACTCCGACGCCACGGTCAACCAGACCGACTACAGCAACGGCAACAGCGCGAACATCGACCAGCAAGAGGGCGACAACAGCGCCACGATCAACCAGTCCGGCGACCGCAACACCGGCCAGATCACCCAGTCCGGCGAAATGCTGCTGGCCTCGATCACCCAATCGGGGAACGACAACACGGCTGGGATCAACCAGACGGGCTACAACAACAACGCCCAGATCAACCAGGCGTCGGACGGCAACACGGCCAACATCGGCCAGGGCGGTTCGAACAACGTGGCCGTCATCAGCCAGTAAGCTGCCTTCGTCGGCCGGCGTCCGGGGGGCGCCGGCCGGCCTTTTTTCTTGCAGACGGAAAGGCAGGTCATGCGGTCTCTCATCGCCACGGCAGCCATCTTCACGGTCAGCGCCGGCGCGGCGCAAGCCGGTGGCTCGCGCGCCTACATCGAACAGATCGGCTCGGCGAACCGCGCCTCCATCAGCCAGTCCACCGCACAGGGCGCCTCCGCAAGCGTCGCCCAGAGCGGCGAGGGCAACACGGCCTCTGTCAACCAGACGGGCGGCGCAGCGGCCGCCGAGGTCCGGCAGGACGGTCGGGCCAATCGTGCCGCCGTGGACCAGTCGGCGGGTTCGCAGTCGGCGAAGCTGGCGCAGACGGGCGGCGCCAATAACATCGAACTGCGCCAAGCCGGCGTGGGCGCCAATCTCGCCGTGCTGACCCAGTCGGGCGCCGGCAACAGCCTCGCCCTCGCGCAGGACGGTCGGACGAACGTTGCGGAACTCTCTCAGGACGGCGATAGCAACGCCATGTCGGCCAGCCAGTCTGGGGACGCCAACGTCCTCCGCTGGGCTCAGCAGGGCTCCGGCCTTTCGGATCTTGGCGTCCAGCAATCCGGCGGCAGCCAGGTCTCCATCACCCAGACCTGGGGGCTCGACGCGGACGGCGCTGCGGTCCAGGTCACCGAAGGCTGGGGACGATGACCCCGATGCCGCCACCACCGCCGGTGGCGCAGGCGGTGGTGGTGGAGCAGATTTCACGCGCCGCCCCTGACGTGGGCGCGCAGCAGGTCTCACGCCCGACCCGGGCCATCGCGGCCGCACAGCCGATAGGTGGCGTCGACCGATGCGACGCCCGTGGCGGCGGCGCGTGCGCGGAGCCGACTCGCCTGCCGCCAGCGCCGACGGCTCCCCGTAGCCCCGAGGCCGAACGCGAGGCTCAGACGCTGCGTCAGGCCCTCGGCAGCGACATCGCCAGCGACCTCGCCACCCCGAAAGAGCCTTAGCGGGAGCATGGGTCCTGTCGTCCCGATCCTCGAAGTGCTCCCCGCCGCCGAGGGCGTCCAACTCGTCGCCCGGGTGCAGGGCGCACCCGAGCGCCCGATGATCTGGCGGCTCACCGTCGACACGCGCGGTGATGGCGGTCGCAGCCGGGTCGCCCAGTCCGGCGAGACCGCTGGCGCGGCCGACCGACCGTTGGCCACCGTCCGGGTGAATGGCCCGGGAGAAGCCCAATTGGACGTGTTCGACCATGGGCGGCTGGTCGCCAGCGCCCGCGCCTCGTTCCAGATCCCTTAGCCCACAGGGCCGAGCCTCCCATGCATAGTTTCGAGTGCCGAGTCACCGACAGCCGCTACGAACAGTGCGAGATCACCTGGTTGCTGGTCGAAGACGCTGGGCGGGCGTGCGAGCTGGTCCGCCGCCACCTGCGCGCGGACACCCACCGGCTGGCGGGTGAACTCTGGGAGGATGGACGCCTCTTCTTCACCGTCTATCGCGCAGATCTGCCGCAGCTCGTGGACGTCCCGGCTGCGCCGGGGTGGAGCCGGTGGCTCCACGAGATGAGCCTTCGCTGCCTAGGCCGGGCAGAGCCGCGCAAGGAGCGGCAGAGAGCGTGGCCGGGAACCCGCAAGCCCTGCAGCTGACGCGACCCTACGACCGACCCTGACGTCCCCTGCGGCTACGGGTCGGGTGGCGACTCACGGCCGGGCGGCGGATAGTGGCCGATCAGCGGACAGGAGACAGGCTTGGCGGACGGCAGCGCCACCATTGGGTTCCTCGGCGTCACCCGCTCACTTTCGGGCCGACGTTGGCGCGAGCGTGCGGCGGAGGCCGACACGGTTCGCCGTCTCCAGCTGACCCATGGTCTTGCCGAGCCGCTCGCCCGCGCGCTGGCCTCCCGTGGGGTCGCCCACGACCAGGGCGAGCTCTTCCTCAACCCGACCCTCAAAGCGCTCTTCCCAGACCCCTCCTGCTTCGCGGACATGGACCGCGCCGCCGAGGTGCTGGTCGACGCGCTGGAGCGGAAGCGGCCGATGGTCGTGTTCGCCGACTACGACGTGGATGGCGCCTCTTCCGCCGCCCAGCTGGTGCGGTGGTACCGGGCGATGGGCCATGAGCTGCCGATCTACGTCCCCGACCGGATAATCGAGGGCTACGGGCCATCGCCGGCCGCCTTCCGCCGTCTGAAGGACGACGGCGCGGAGCTGGTGATCACCGTCGACTGCGGCGCGGCCGCGCATGACGCCCTGGCCTGCGCCGCGCAAATCGGTCTCGAAGTGGTCGTCATCGATCACCACCTCATGCGCGGCGACGAGATCCCCAAGGTCGCCGCCCTGGTGAACCCCAACCGACCCGACTGCGGGTCGGGGCAGGGGCACCTGGCCGCTGCGGGCGTCACCTTCGTCCTGCTGGCGGCGCTGAACCGCGAGGCTCGCCGCCGCGGCCTGTTCGGCGACCGGCCCGAGCCCGACCTGCGCCAGTGGCTTGACCTGGCGGCCATGGGCGCGATCTGCGACGTGACCCAGCTTGTTGGTTTCAACCGCGCCCTCGCAGCCCAGGGCCTCAAGATCATGAGCGCCTGGCGCAACCCGGGTCTTAAGGCGCTGCTCGAGGTCGCCAAAGGTGAGGGGCCGGCCAGCGTCTTCCACGTGGGCTTCATCCTGGGTCCGCGCATCAACGCCGGCGGTCGCATCGGGCGCTCTGACCTTGGCGCGCGCCTTTTGTCCTGCGACGACCCTGAAGAGGTCCGCGCACTGGCCGAAGAGCTCGACGGCCTCAACGCCTCGCGCAAGGAGGTCGAGCGCGAAGTGGTCGAGGCCGCTGTGGCGGTGATCGAGCGCGAGATGAACCAGCCGGATCAGCCCTGCCTGCTGGTCGCCGCCGACGGCTGGCACCCGGGCGTCATCGGCATTGCGGCTGGCCGTCTGCGTGAACGCTATCGCAAGCCGGTGATCGTGGTCGGCATCGATCGCGCGGCCAACGTCGGGAAAGGCTCGGGCCGTTCCCAGCCCGGCGTGAACCTCGGCCGCGCCGTCCAGGCCGCCTACGACGAAGGTCTGCTGCTGGCCGGCGGGGGGCACGCCATGGCGGCGGGCCTGTCGGTACGTCCCGAGGCCATCCCCGAGCTACGCGCCTTTCTGAACGAGCGCCTTGCCGCGGAATCGGAAGCCGCGGCCGCCGACGACTGCCTGGAGGTGGACGCGCTGGTGACCACCGCCGGCTGCAGCCGTGTGCTGTGGCAGGACTTCCAGCGCCTGGCTCCCTTCGGTCCCGGCAATCCCGAGCCGGTGTTCGCGGCGGCCGACGTTCGCATCGAACGCCCCATGGCGCTGCGCGGCGGTCACGTGCGCTGCACCCTCGTCGATTCGACCGGCGCGAAGCTGAAGGCGATCGCCTGGCGGGTCGAGGACACCGATCTTGGCCGGCGGTTGCTCGTCGAAGGCGGCGCGATCCACGTCGTGGGACGCCTAAAACCCGATGACTGGCAGGGGCGCGAAGGCGTCCAGCTGGAGATCGAGGATGCGGCGGATCCCCGCAGAGCTTGATGTTCAGCGAGGGGACTTGCAGCCCCGTCTGAACGCTTATATAGAGCGCGCCTCGCGACCGCGGTCCCTTCGTCTATCGGTTAGGACGCCAGGTTTTCAACCTGGAGAGAGGGGTTCGACTCCCCTAGGGACTGCCATCGCACCTCCCCAAAGCTAAGCGCCAGTTCCGCCTTGTTGAGCGGTTTCCAGCGTAAATTTGACATTGACGCCGCACCCATTAGGCGAACAGTGTTATAGCTGGTCCCATTTCCAAGTGGACGGGGGTTTTTGGGACCGAGGGGCGAGATGGCTGGTTTAGAGTACGATCAGGTGGACGTGCAGGCGGATGCCTTGCGGATCACCGGCCGCGTCAAATGGTTCGATGCCGGCAAGGGGTATGGCTTCATCGTCCCGGACGATCCCAGCCAGACCGACCTGAAGGACGTGCTGCTGCACGTGACCTCGCTCCGCAGCTCCGGACGCGACAACGCCGTCGAGGGCTCCGCCATCACCTGCGACGTGGTCCGTCGCGCCAAAGGCTGGCAGGTCGCCGAGGTGGTCGAGATCGACGAGACCTGTGCGCCCCCGCCCGGCGAGCGCCGCCCTCGCGAGGACGGACTGCCCCGGTCCGGCGGCTTCGGCTCTGGCGGCCTCATTGCGCGCCCGCCGCGGCGTCCGGTGCAAGCCAGCGGCCCGCTCGAGCGCGCCAAGGTGAAGTGGTTCAATCGCACCAAGGGGTATGGCTTCGTCGTCCGCGACACCGAGCCCGGCGACATCTTCGTGCACATCGAGACGCTGCGTCGATCGGGTCTGGAAGACCTGCAGCCCGGGGACGACGTGATGGTCCGCTTCGCCGAGGGCCCCAAGGGCCTGGTGGTCGCCGACATTGAGGGCGCGGCCTAGCCAGCCGCTTGTCTGCGCGGCCTATCTGCCGCAAAGGTCGGGCTCCTGCTCGCTCCGGAGCCCGCGTGCGCCCACCTTCACGCTTCCTGCGCCTAAGGCTGCTGCTGTCGGCCCTGCTGCTGGCGGCGTGCCAGCCGGCCACGGCCGCCTTGCCGGTCCAGGCGGTCGAGATCAGGGCGACCTATCCCCATGACAGCCGCGCCTTCACCCAGGGCCTGCTCTACCTGAACGGCGAGCTCTTCGAGAGCACCGGCTTGGTGGGTCGGTCCACCATCCGTCGGGTGCGGCTGAAGGACGGCGTGGTGCTGCAGTCGCAGGCCGTCTCCCCCAGCCTGTTCGGTGAGGGGCTGGTCAACTGGGGCGACGAGCTGATCAGCCTCACGTGGCGCGACCAGGTGGGCTTCCGCTGGGACCGCAAGACCTTGGCGCTCCGCGGGTCCTACCGCTATGCCGGCGAGGGCTGGGCGCTGACCCAGAATGGCAAGCAGATCATCATGAGCGACGGCACGCCCGTGCTGAAGTTCCTCGACCCCAAGACCCTCAAGGAGGTCCGCCGCATCCAGGTGACCGCCGAAGGCCGCCCGGTGCCCAACCTCAACGAGATCGAGTGGGTGAAGGGCGAGATCCTCGCCAACGTCTGGATGACCCGCCTGATCGCCCGCATAGACCCCAGCACTGGCGCGGTGAAGGGCTGGATCGACCTCTCGTCGCTGCCGGAAGCCGGCCGTCCCACGAGCCCCGACGCTGTCCCCAACGGCATCGCCTACGACGCCGCCGGCGACCGCCTGTTCGTCACCGGCAAGCTATGGCCCCGCCTCTACGAGGTCCGCCTGAGGCCGCCCGCCCCATGACCGACCCCGAAGTCCCGGAGCCCCCCGACGGCTTCGTCCTGTCCGAGGGCCGCGGCGCCTTCTCCAGCCACAACGGCCCCTATTTCCACCGCCCCGGCGGCGACACCGTCGAGCAGGCCTTCTTCGCCCTGCCGCGCCACACCAACGGCTACGGCATCGTTCACGGCGGCATGCTCTCGGCGTTCATGGACGGCGTGCTGGCCGGCGCGGTCTGGAAGGGCGTGCAACGCCGCGCGGTGACCATCCACCTTTCGATCGACTTCCTGCACATGGCCCGCCGCGGCGACTGGGTGATCGCCGAGGCGAAGCTCACCCGCGCCACCCGCGACATCGCGTTCGTCGAGGGCCGGGCCCACGTCGGCGGCACGGACGTCATCCGGGCCTCCGGCGTCTTCAAGTTGATGGGCGGCTGATCCAAGGTCGCGCCTTCGCGTTTGCGGAAAGGCGAAAACGCCCATATTGCAAGACCGCCGGCGTTCCGGGGCGTAGCGCAGCCTGGTAGCGCATCTGCTTTGGGAGCAGAGGGTCGTGTGTTCGAATCACACCGCCCCGACCACGCCGGCGGTTTGGAGTTTGAGGACTGACATGCTTGCCCGCATCTTCCGCCCGTCCAAGACCGCCATGCAGTCTGGCAAGCAGAAGACCCACGAATGGGTGCTGGAGTTCGAGCCGAGCGCTGCGCGCCGGCCCGATCCGCTGATGGGCTGGACGCAGACCAGCGACACCGCCTCCAGCCAGGTCCGGCTGACCTTCGAGACCAAGGAAGACGCCATCCGCCATGCCGAGAAGCACGGTATCGCCTTCCAGCTGATCGATCCCAAGCCCTCCAAGAAGATCATCAAGGCCTACGCCGACAACTTCGCCTTCGGCCGCAAGATCCCCTGGACGCACTGATCCTGAGTTCGCGCCCGTAGCTCAACCGGATAGAGCATCCGCCTTCTAAGCGGACGGTTGCAGGTTCGAGTCCTGCCGGGCGCGCCAGGGCGGCGCCTACAGCGGCAGCTTCGGCTGGGTCTCGGCGTCCGGCCAGCGGACCAGTTCACCCAGCCGCACGCGAGCGGCCATCTCGGACAGCATGGCCGCCGCCAACTGGTCCAGCGGCGCGCCCTCCCTGTAGTCGCCCGGTCCGGCCAGGTGCGCCCGGCCGTCCTTGCGCAGGTCCACCGCCGCCCGCTCCGTGAACGGGTTGCCCTCCTCGTAGACGGCGACCGCGTAGCCGCCCTGGTCGGTGACCAGCCGCATGGTCGGCACATCGGTGAAGCCGTCGCCGAAGAACACGATCCGGTCGAACGGCACCGGCCGGTCGTCCTTCTCCTGGGCGCGGTTGATGGCGTAGTTGTCCCACTCCTCCAGCGTCCACTTGTTGATCCGGAACAGGTACTGCGTCTTCGAGGTGTAGTTGACGCCCAGCGCCACCCCGATCGCCTCCTGGTTCTCGTCGAACATGAAGGCCGAGGCGTAGATCCGCTCGAAGTGCTTGGCGATCGGCGAGCCCTCGATCAGCTCGCGGTTGCCGGACGAGATGATGAAGTGGTGCAGATCCAGCCCGAGCTCCGCGGCCCGGGCGTTCTGGCGCTCGAACCAGTCCTCCACGCCCGGGAACAGCCGCAGGGTCGCGCCGCGGCGACGCCAGCTGTCGAGGGAAAGTTCCAGCCCCTTCTCGCGGGCCTTGGCGAGCATCATGTGCATGTAGGCCAGGATGGTGTCGCCGCGCTGCTGCTTCGCCAGCGCGTCTACCGCATGCCAGAACTCCTGCCGGTCCATCCCCAGCTCGTCGGGGATGAAGGCGTGGTTCTGCATGAAGCCCGGCGCCAGCGTGCCGTCAAAGTCGTAGGCGAAGACCACCCGGGGCCGTTCGGTGTTCATGCTGGGTCCGTCCGTCTTAACGGCGGCGGTTCTACGCCAAGCCTGCCACCCGCGCGAGCCGCCTAGCGTTCGCTGACCGGGTGGCGGTTCGCATCGAGCTCGACGCTCCAGTCGGCTCGTTCCGGCATTTCGGACAGGATCCAGCGGGTGAGCCGCTCGTAGTGGGCCACGAAGCGCGGGATCTCCTCGTCGGCCATGCCGCCCCCCGTGCGCGCCCGCAGCTTGCGCTCCTGCTCCGTGCGCCAGGTCTGCACCACCTCGAAACTAGGCGCTCTCAGCAGGACCAGGCTGTTCAGCTTGGCGAACAGGTCCTGGTACGGCCCGTCCAACTGGTCGTTGATGTAGGTGCGCCAGCGGCCGTCGGGATCCTCCTCGCGCTCGAGGTCGTTGACCGGCGTCTGCAGCGCCGCATGGCCTTGCGCCCGGGCGCCGACGCACCAGCCTTCGAAGATCACGACGTCCACCGGTGTGGCCACCGTCTCCCAGCTGCCCCGCGCCGTCCGGTTGTCGGCGGCTTTGTCGAAGCGGGGCAGGGCGACCCGTCCTTTGGCGCGCAGCTGGTCCAGGGTCGCGCCGGCCATTCGCACATCATGTGTCCCCGGCGGACCGCGCACGGCCAGCAAGGGATGAACGTCCTTGGCCAGTTGCTGGCGCGCCGCCTTGGGCAGGTAGAAGTCGTCCAGCGAGACCGCCACGGCCGTGAGGCCGCGGGCCTCGAGCAACCGCACGGTCGCCGCCGCGATGGTCGACTTGCCGGAGCCCTGGGGACCGCAAATGCCCAGCGTCGCGGTGCGCCTGCGCACTTGGCGCAGCCGCCCGGCGCGGTCGGCCAGCGGCCGGCAGACCCATTCCAGCGTCGTGCGGAAGCTATCCGGCAGCCCCTCGTCGGCCCGGAAAGCCTCTAGCCAATGGTCGTCGCGCAAGCAGCCTCCTCGGAATGAGGCCCTCAGCCTCCGCCGTAACCGCCGATGATCGGCAGGATCTCGCCGGTGATGTAGCTGGAGGTTTGCGGCGAAGCGAGGAAGACCACGGCAGGCGCGATCTCTTCCGGCTGGGCGGGCCGCTTCATCTGGGTGCTCTGGCCGAAGCTGGCGATGCTCTCAGCGTCCTTGTCCGCCGGATTGAGCGGCGTCCAGACCGGCCCCGGGGCCACCACGTTCACACGGATCCCCTTCGGGATCAGGTGGGTGGAGAGCGAGCGGGCGAAGGCGTGGATGCCGCCCTTCGTCATGGAATAGTCCAGCAGGTCCTTGTTGCCCATGATGCCGGTGACCGAACCGACCATCACGATGGAAGACCCAGGCTTCATGTGTGGCACGGCGGCTTTGGCCATGAAGAAGTAGCCGTAGAGGTTGGTCTTCAGCGTCCGGTCGAAGTGTTCCAGCGTCAGCTCGGACAGGTCGTTCACGTGCTCCTGGAAAGCCGCGTTGTTGACCAGCACGTCCAGCTTGCCGAGCTCGGCGATCGTCCTCTGGACGGCCGCCTCGGCATAGTCGGGCTCGGCGACGTCACCGGGAAGCAGGATAGCGCGGCGGCCTTCGTTCTCCACGGCCTGGCGGGTCACCTCAGCATCCTCGTGCTCGTTGAGGTAGGCGATCGCCACGTCCGCCCCCTCCCGGGCGAACAGCACCGCGACGGAGCGGCCGATGCCGGAGTCGGCGCCCGTGATCAGGGCCACCTTGCCTTCCAGCTTGCCGGAGCCTTTGTAGAAGGGCGCGTCCCACATCGGCTGCAGCTCGAGGTCGGCCTCGAGGCCGGGCTTCTCCAGATGCTGCTTGGGCAGCGGACCCGACGGGTATTCCCGGGCGCCCGCCTGCATCGGCTTGTCCTCGTCCCCGCCGGCGCCGAACGAGCGTTCCTCCGCGCGGTCGATCTCGCCCTGGATCTTGCGTTCCTGCTCGGCGGCGCGTTCGGCCTGCTCTGCGAAGCGGTCGGTGTTCTCGCTCATGGCCAAGGGTCCCTCTTTGCCGTTCAGGCGGGCAATCCCTGGCCTCCGGCGAGGTTCCTAGCCCCTCGCTTCCGAGTAGGCAGCCAGGCCGCCGACCAGGTCGGCGGTGAGGTCGTCCGGGTTCTCCAGCCCTATGTGCAGGCGGATCAGCGGCCCGCCGTAGTCGCGGCGGAAATTTCGCGTCCGCAACTGCGGATCGCAGGAGATGGCCAGGCTCTCGAACCCGCCCCAGGAGAAGCCGAGCCCGAACAGCTCGAGCCTATCGAGGAACGCGTTCACCGCCGCCTCCGGCGCAGGTCTCAGCGCGAAGGCGAAGAGCCCGCAGCCGCCGCGCCAGTCCCGCGTGAAGAGCTCGTGGCCGGGGGCGCCGGGCAGGGCAGGGTGGTAGACCGCAGCCACCTCCGGCCGGCCCTCCAGCCAGCGCGCGATGCGCAGCGCGCTCTCACCGTGCTTCTCGAGCCGGGTGGGCAGGGTCCGGAGCCCGCGCAGCATCTGGTAGGCGTCCTCGCCGGAAACCGCCCAGCCGAGGTGCAGCACGCCGTCGTCCAGCTTGCGGACCAACCCGGGATCTCGGGCCGCCGCCGAGCCCATGAACACGTCGGAGTGGCCGCCCACGTACTTGGTCAGCGCCTGGACCGAGATGTCCACGCCATGCTCGAGCGGCTTGTAGAGATATCCGGCCCCCCAGGTGTTGTCGCTGGCGGTGAGGATCCCGCGAGCCCGGGCCAGTTCCGCGACACGCCCCTGGTCCTGCATCTCGAAGGTGAGCGAGCCGGGGCTTTCCATCAGGATCAGGCGCACCGCCTGCGAGGCCCCGCCGACCAGCGCTTCGGCCCCGGCGTCAGGCTCGAAATAGGTGGTGGTGACCCCGAACCGCTTCAGCACCTGGTCGCAGAACCGCCGGGTCGGCTTGTAGATCGCGTCACTGACCAGCACCTCGTCGCCAGCCTTCAGCACCGCCAGCAGCGCGCCCGCCAGCGCAGCCAGGCCCGACGGATAGAGGGCGACGTTGGCCGCGCCCTCCATGGCCGCCAGGGCGTCCTGCAGCGCGGCCTGGGCGGCCAGCCCCTGCCGGCCGTAGGTGATGTGATTGTCGTCGTCGTACAGTGCGGCGGCGTCGGGCAGCAGCACCGTGGACCCCTTCTGGATCGGCGGTCCCACCGTCTTCACCAGCCTGGCGGGCTTGCTCCCGGCGCGGATCAGTCGGGTTTCGTCATCCATGCGGGGTTGCGGGCCAAGGCTGCGCTGGCGAAAGTGCCGGCGGCACTTAGAGCCCGTGGGGTTCGTGCGATCAAGGAGCAGGGATGATCTGGCGCCTGGCGGCCATGGCGATGCTCGGACTGTTCCTCGTGGGCTGCGAGCGGCAGGCCACGCCGAGCCCCGAACCCGCGCCAGCCGCCGCCAAGGCTCCCGCCGGGCCGCTGGTTTACACGCCCGCCAAGAGCCCGACGCTGGCCGCCGTTCGCCAACGCGGCTACCTCGCCTGCGGCGTGCATCCAGGCCTGCCGGGCTTCGCCTTTCCCGACGCGCGCGGCGTCTGGAAGGGCTTCGACGTCGATATCTGTCGGACCATCGCCGCAGCGACCCTGGGTGACGCGGGCAAGGTGCGCTTCATTCCGATGACCGCCCAGGACCGCTTCACCGCCTTGCAGAAGGGCCAGATTGATGTCCTGGCCCGCAACACCAGCTGGACCTTCGCCCGGGACGCCGGTCTCGGCCTCGATTTCGCAGCGGTGACCTATTACGACGGCCAGGGGTTTCTGGCGCCTCGCTCCCTTGCAGTGACCAGCGCGGAGGAGCTGTCGGGCGCCCGCATCTGCGTGCAGGCCGGCACCGCCAGCGAGGCAAACCTGACCGAGTGGTTCAACGTCCGTGGTCTCCGCTACCGCCCGGTCGTCGCGGCGTCCGAGGACGACGCCCGTCGGCTGTACGAGGAAGAGGCCTGTGACGTGTTCAGCGCCGACGTCTCGGCGCTGGCGGCCTCGCGCTCCGTGCTGAGCAATCCCGGCGCCCACGTCATCCTGCCGGACGTCATCTCCAAGGAGCCGCTCGGACCGGTGGTGCGCCAGGGCGATCCCACCTGGACCGACATCGTCCGCTGGGCGGTTCACGCCACGATTCTGGCCGAGGAACTGGGCCTCACCTCGCGCACGGTGGAGGCGGCCCGTGAAACCGCCAGCGATCCGCAGACGCGCCGGCTGCTGGGCCTGGAGGGTGAGCTCGGGCCGCTGCTCGGTCTCCCGAGCGACTGGGCCTACCAGGTGATCCGGCAGGTGGGCGCCTATCACGAGATTTTCCGGCGCGACATCGGCGCCGATTCGGCGCTGAACCTCGATCGCGGGCTGAACGCCCTGTGGAGCGCGCCTAGGCCCGGCCTGATGTACGCTCCGCCGATGCGCTAGAGGCGGAGCTCCATGGCCACGCGGTCCGGCAGGCCCTTGCTGGCCTCGGCCTCCAAAATCCGGCGCAGGACGGCCGGAGCCGCCTCGCCAAGCGTCTGGAACCCGCACGAGGCGTAGAACGGCGCATTCCAGGCCACGCCGGCGAAGGTGGTGAGAGTGACGCTCGTCAGCCCCTCCGCGCGCGCCCACTCGACGACTTCTAACAACATGCGGCGTCCCAGCCCGCGGCCCTGGCGCTCCGGCAGGACGTCAAACTCGTCGATGTGCAGTCGATCGCCGTCCCGCGTCGCGGCTAGGAAGGCGACTGGTCCAGCATCGTCCGCCACCCATAGGGTTCCGGCGTCCACAGCCGGACGCCAGGTTTCGGCCGGCCCGGGCTGGCTGATCAGGTGGAACGGAACGTCGAGTCCGCGGAAGGCCTCGGCCGCCGCGCGCTCTATATCCGGAAGGTGGGGGAGGTCGGCCTCACGCCCGCGGCGGACTTGGATGATCAGGCTCCCGTCACGACCGGCCTGTCGGGTCGGCTGCCCCATTCCGCCCAGGAGCCGTCGTAGACCGCCACGTCCTCGCGCCCCAGGCGGGCAAGGGCGAGGGCCAGGGTTGCGGCGGTCACGCCGGAGCCGCAGGTGGTGACGATCGGTCGCGCGAGATCCACCGAGGCGGCCTCGAACAGCCGCCGCAGCTCGTCGGCGGTCTTCATGGCGCCGTCCGGGTTCACCACGGTGTCGAACGGCAGGTTCAGGGCTCCCGGCATGTGTCCGGAGCGGAGCCCGGCGCGCGGCTCCGCGACCTCGCCCCGGAAGCGGGGCGCCGGACGGGCGTCGAGCAACTGCGCCTCGCCGCTGTCCAGCAGCGCCTGGACGGCGTCGGCATCGCGGACGAGCCGCGGCTCATGCATTGGCTCGACTTCGGTTGCGGCCGGAGCGCTTGGGTCGCGTTCCACAGGCCGGCCCTCCTCACGCCACCTGGGCAAGCCGCCGTCCAGCACCACCACGTTCGGGAAGCCCATGGTGCGCAGCGTCCACCACACCCGGGGCGCCGAGTAGACGCCGTGCGCGTCGTAGACGACCACCGTGGCGTCGCGGCGTAGACCCAGCGCGCCTGCCGCCGTTGCAAAGGCTTCCGGCGTCGGCAGCATGTGCGGCAGATCGGTGTCCGGATCGGCTACGCTGTTGATGTCGAAGAACACCGCGCCCGGAATGTGACCGGCGTCGTAGCTGTCGCGGCCATGCCCCTGTTGGCCGACTTTCGGCAGGGTGGCGTCCACGACCTGCACGGCGGAGCCCCCCAGCCTTTCGGCCAGCCAGGCGGTGGAGACGAGGGGGTCGCTCATTCGAGCCAGCTCGGCACGGGCAGGCCCTTCTCCGCGAGGAAGGCCGGATTGTAGATCTTCGACTGGTAGCGCTGGCCGTGGTCGCAAAGGACGGTCACCACCGTGTGGCCGGGGCCGAGGTCCTTGGCCATGCGGATGGCGCCGGCGACGTTGATCCCCGTGGATCCGCCCATGACCAGCCCCTCGTGCTCCACGAGGTCGTAGATGGCGAGCAGCATCTCCTCGTCCGAGATCCGGTAGGCGTGGTCGATTTTCAGGTCCTGCAGGTTGGCAGTGATCCGGCCCTGGCCGATCCCCTCGCTGATCGAGGAGCCTTCCGACTTCAGCTCGCCGTCCGTGTAGTAGGAGTAGAGCGCCGCCCCATGCGGGTCCGCCAGGCCGATTCTCACGTCCGGCTTCTTTTCCCGCAGGACCTGCGCCACGCCGCCGAGCGTGCCGCCCGAGCCCACGGCGCAGATGAAGGCGTCCACCTTTCCATCTGTCTGGCGCCAGATCTCGGGGCCGGTGCCGTAGACGTGGGCCTCCCGGTTGGCGACGTTGTCGAACTGGTTCGCCCAGACCGCGCCGGCCGGCTCCTGCGGGTCAAGTTCTTCCGCTAACCGACCGGAATACTTCACGTAGTTCATGGGATTAGAGTAGGGGACGGCGTCCACCTCCACCAGGTCCGCGCCGTACAGCCGGATGGCGTCCTTCTTCTCCTGGCTCTGCGTCCGGGGGATGACGATGGTGCATTGATAGCCCAGCGCCTTGGCCACCATGGCCAGGCCAATGCCGGTGTTGCCCGCCGTGCCCTCGACGATGCGCCCGCCGGGCCGCAGCCGGCCGCTCTTCTCCGCATCGCGGATGATGTAGAGCGCCGCGCGGTCCTTCACCGACTGGCCAGGGTTCATGAACTCGGCCTTGGCGAGGATCTCGCAGCCGGTGGCCTGGCTCGCCCGGTTGAGCCGGAGGAGAGGGGTGTTTCCGATGGCGTCCAGGACGCTCGAGGCGACTTGCATGCCCGCTACTTAAGCGCCGCGGGCCCGGCCGAACAGAGGGTCAGGCGTGCGCCGGGCTCAGCTGACCGAATCGTCTTGGCGCCACTGGCCGATCGCAGCACCGAGGGCGTACGGCTCAAGCGTCCTGCTGCGGCGTGAATGGCGCTTGTGAAGCATGACCGGCCGCGCCACTTAGCCCCGGTACGCACAACGGGACCCAGCTTGTGACCCAGCCTAACGCCGTCATCGAGATCACGACCTCCAGCCGCACGGTTCGCATTGGCAACGCCGAGCGCCTGACGATCATCGCCGGTCCCTGCCAGATGGAGAGCCGTCAGCACGCGCTCGAGACGGCTCACGCCCTGCGGGAGGTGGCGGACCGGCTTGGCGTCGGACTGATCTACAAGACGTCCTTCGACAAGGCGAACCGCACCTCGGTGAACACCGCCCGAGGCATGGGGATACGGGAGGCCCTGCCGGTGTTCGCCGAGATCCGCGAAGCCACAGGGCTGCCGACGCTGACCGACGTGCACGAGATCGAGCAGTGCGCCGAAGCCGCCGAGGCTGTGGACGTGCTGCAGATTCCCGCCTTCCTGTCGCGTCAAACAGACTTGCTGCTGGCCGCCGGCCGGACCGGCAAGGCGGTCAATGTGAAGAAGGGCCAGTTCCTCGCGCCGTGGGACATGAAGAACGTGGTCAGCAAGGTGCTGAGCACGGGCAATCCGAACGTCATGGCGTGCGAGCGGGGCGCGTCGTTCGGCTACAACACCCTGGTTTCCGATATGCGGGCGCTGCCGATCATGGCCCAGATCGGCTGCCCCGTGGTGTTCGACGCCACCCACTCCGTGCAGCAGCCCGGCGGCCAGGGGGCGACCTCCGGCGGCCAACGGGAGTTCGTGCCGGTGCTGGCGCGAGCCGCGGTCGCAGTGGGGGTCGCCTGCGTGTTCATGGAAACCCATCCCGATCCCGACAATGCGCCCTCCGACGGGCCCAACATGGTTCCGATGAGCCAGTTCGAGGGTCTGGTCGGTGAGCTCCTCGAGTACGACGCCCTGGCAAAGCGGCGCAGCGCCGCGGCTTGACCGGGTCGCCGACGCGCCGCACACGCTAGCGCCCATGGATCTCTCCGCCCTCCAGCACCTCCTGGGCCTGGCGCCGGGCCGGCGTGTCGTCTGCGTCGGCGACGTGATGGTGGACCGCTTCGTCTACGGAGAGGTCAGCCGCATCTCCCCCGAAGCCCCCATTCCGGTGCTCGCCCGGACCCGTGAGAACGTGATGCTGGGCGCGGCCGGCAACGTGGCGCGCAACGTGGCGGCGCTGGGCGGCACGGTGGCGCTGGTCGGTCTGATCGGCGGTGACGCCGAGGGTCACGAAGCCATGCGGCTGGTGGGCGAGGAAGCCCGGATCGAGGGTTATCTCGTCACCGATCCCACCCGGCCCACGACGCTGAAGACCCGCTACGTCTCTGGCCAACAGCAGCTCTTGCGGGTGGACCTTGAAGAGAGCCGGGTGGTCACCGGCGACTGCGAGCAGCGCCTGATGCGCACGATCCGCGACGCCATGGACGGCGCCGGCGTGATCCTGCTTTCGGACTACGGCAAGGGCGTGGTCACCGATGCGGTGATCGGAGCTTGCCTTGAAGCGGCTCAGGCCCGCGGGGCCAAGGTGGTGGTGGATTCCAAGGCTCGCTCGTTCGCGCGCTACGGGGCTGTCGACCTGATCAAGCCGAACGCGCTCGAGTTGGCCCACGCCACCGACCTGCCCACCGGCTCCGACGCGGAGGTCGAGGCCGCCCTGGCGCGGGCCCTGGAGCTCTGGCAAGCCAAAGCCGTTCTCGTAACGCGCGCGGCGAAGGGTATCTCGCTCGCCGTCCGCGGGCAGCCGGTTCGCCATTTCGGGACCACGGCGCGCGAGGTGTTCGACGTTTCCGGCGCGGGCGACACCACGTTGGCCGCACTCGGCCTCGCGCTCTCCGCGGAGGCCAACCTCGACGAGGCGATCGCCTTCGCCCAGCTCGCCGCCGGCGTCGCCGTGGGCAAGGTCGGCACCGCCACGGTCACCCCGGAGGAGCTGATCGAGGCGGCGATCACCGCCCACCTGGCGCCGGTCGAGGCGAAGATCGCCACGCTGCAGCGGATGAGCGACGAGGTCGCCCGCTGGCGCGCCAAGGGCCTGCGGGTGGGCTTCACCAACGGCTGCTTCGACATCCTGCACAAGGGCCACGTGGCCTACCTCGGCCAGGCGCGAGCCTGGTGCGACCGCCTGGTCGTCGGCCTGAACTCAGACGATTCGGTGCGCGCGCTGAAGGGGGAGGGGCGGCCGGTCAATGACCTGGAGAGTCGCGCCCTGGTGCTGGCCGGTCTGGGCAGCGTCGACCTCGTGGTGCCGTTCGAGGAGGACACCCCGATCAAGCTGATCCGGGCAGCGCGACCCGACGTCCTGATCAAGGGCGCGGACTATTCCGAGGATCAGGTGGTGGGCGGCGCCGACGTGAAATCGTGGGGCGGCGAGGTGAAGCTGGCCGAGATCGTCGAAGGCTATTCCACCACCGCCGCGATCCGCCGGATGAGCCGTCCGGACAGCGATAAGGAGTCCACATGACCCGCCGCATCGCCTTCGTCACCGGCGGGGCCGGCTTCATCGGCTCGAACATCGTGGCGAGGCTGGCCGAGGACCGCGACCTCGACGTCGTGGTCTGCGACCGCCTGCGCGAAGCCGAGCTCGGCAAGTGGCGCAACATCGCGAAGCATCCGATTGGGGACTTCGTGGCCCCGGACCAGATGTTCGACTGGCTGGAGAAGCGCTGGCGCGACGTGGAGCTGGTGGTCCACATGGCGGCGGTGTCGTCGACCACCGAGCCCGACGCCGACAAGATCATCCATTCGAACTTCACGCTCAGCCGGGACCTGTTCCGCTGGTGCGCCGACCGCCAGCGCCGGCTGGTCTACGCCTCGTCCGCGGCCACGTACGGGGGGGGCGAGTACGGCTTCGACGACGACAACAGCTACGAGGCGCTCACCGCGCTTCGGCCGCTCAACACCTATGGCTGGTCGAAGGCCCTGTTCGACATCTTCGCGGCCCGCCAGGCGGCCCGGGACTATGCCCCGCCCCAATGGGTCGGCCTGAAGTTCTTCAACGTCTACGGGCCGAACGAAGAGCACAAGAACGCCATGAAGTCGGTGGCCTCGCAGATCTGGCCGAAGGTCCGCGAGGGGCACGCGGTACAGCTGTTCAAGAGCTACCGCCCCGATGTCCCTGACGGCGGCCAGAAGCGCGACTTCGTCTACGTCCGCGACGCGGCCGACGTGACCCGCTGGCTCTACGAGAACCCGCAGGTGAACGGCGTGTACAACCTGGGCTCCGGCCAGGCCCGCAGCTTCGAGGAAATGGCCCGGCTGGTGTTCCAGGCCTCCGGCCGCAACGCGGAGATCGAATACACGCCCATGCCGCCGGCCATCCGCGACAAGTATCAGTACTTCACCGAGGCCCGCATGGACCGGCTGTTCGAGGCCGGCTACCCCAAGCCCATGACCCTGATCGAGGACGGCATCGGCGAGTACGTCGGCCGCTACCTCTCCCAGCCCGACCCCTATCGGTAGGCGATGGCTTGGCCGCTGCCGCGCCGCACCCGGTGTCTCGCAGCCTTCGTGGTGGTCGTGACCCTGCTGCTGGGGGTGGCGACCGGCGTATTCTGGGAAGACCTGCGCCGGACCGCCCTCGATCCCAAGATCCCCTTCCAAACCTACGACCCGCCGCCCGCACCCGACTACGCCACCCGCGACGCCTGGGCTTTGATGCCCGCCCAGCCGGAGCGCTCCACGCGGGCTGAACCCGCCGCCGACGTCTTCTTCGTCGGCCCAACCGTCTACGACGGCGGCGAGCACTGGAACGCACCGGTGAGCTATGAAGAAGCCGACGAGATCTTCCGGCGCCGCATGGCCCCGAACTACGCCGGCCCGTTCGTTCGCGTCGGCCGCATCTTCGCCCCGCGCTACCGACAGGCCAGCCTGTACAGTCTCCTGACGCTGCGCGAGGACGCCCGCGAGGCCCGCCGCTTCGCCTACGGCGACGTGGCCCAGGCCTTCCGCACCTACGTGACCCGCTACAACCGCGGCCGCCCCTTCATCGTTGTCGGTGTGGAGCAGGGCGGAACCCTCGCCGCAAGGCTCCTTGCGGAGGAGATCGCCCTAGACCCCGACCTGCGCCGCCGCTTGGTCGCTGCGTACCTGCAGGAGACGGTTGTCCCTGCGGCCGCCCCGCCGCTGCCGCCCTGCGAGGGCCCAGGCCAGACCGGCTGCCTCGCTGCCTGGGCCAGTGTCTCCGCGGCCGAGTTCGACCGCGCGCGGGTCCTGCTCGACCGGGCACTCGTGTGGACGCCCGGGGGCGACCTGGAGAACCTCAGGGGTCGGCCGGCGCTCTGCTTCAACCCGATCCTCAGCGCCACCACCGACGATCCGGCGCCCGCCCGGCTGCACCGTGGCGCGGCGAACGCCACCAATCTGGAATGGGGCGCCCGTCCGGCGTTCATGGCCAGGCAGGTCTCGGCGCAATGCGAGGGCGGCGTTCTGCGCGTCTCGCTCCCGAGGTCGGCCGCGTTGAAGCGCTCCGGCTCCTGGGCCGATCGGCGGAAGGCCCCCGGCTACAACCTGTTCTACGCCGACCTCGAGGCGGACGCGAAAGGACGGATGGACGCCTGGCGCTAGCTTGGCGCCGCAGCGCTGACGCCCCATGGTGGGGCCCGAGAGACGGAGGTCCCAACATGCCGGAAGCCAATCGCCAGATCGTGCTCGACCAGCTGCCGCAAGGCCGGCTCGAGACTGGCCATTTCCGCCTGACGGACGGCCCCCGCCCCACCGCCGGCGACGGCGAGGCCCTGCTCCGCACGCGCTACGTTTCGCTGGACGCCGCCAACCGGGCCTGGATGCAGGGCGCAACGTATCGCTCCGCCTTGAACGCCGGCCAGGTGATGGCGGGCGGCGCCCTGGCCGAGGTCGTGGAGGCGAACGGGAGCGACTTGCAGCCGGGCGATCTCGTCTTCGCCGATACGGGCTGGCAGGACTACGCCGTCCTGCCGACGAACCGGCTCACAAAGCTCCCGAAGCTTGAGCCGATGACTCACCTGCTCAGCGTCTATGGCGTGGCCGGGCTGACAGCCTACTTCGGCCTGCTCGAGTGCGGTCAACCTAAGTCCGGCGAGACGGTGGTGGTTTCCGCCGCCGCCGGGTCGGTCGGCTCCATCGTCGGGCAGATCGCCAAGCTGAAGGGCTGCCGGGTGGTGGGCGTCGCGGGCGGCCACGAAAAGGGGCAGTGGCTGGTGGACGAACTCGGCTTCGACGCCGCAGTCGACTACAAGGCCGGCAATCTCCGCCAGCAGTTCCGCGAGGTCCTGCCGAAAGGCATCGACGTCTACTTCGACAACGTCGGCGGCGACGTCTTCGAAGCCTGTCTCTTCGCCATGAACACCTTCGGCCGGATCGCCTGCTGCGGAGCAGTCTCGCAGTACGACGGCACGGCCCCTCAGCACGGCCCGCGTGGTGTTCCCGGCCTGATCGTCACGAAACGGCTGACGCTGCGCGGCTTCATCGTCTCGGACTTCGACGACAAGCGGGATCAGGCCCTCGCCGAGCTCCAGCAGTGGGTCTCGGCAGGCAAGCTGAAAGTCCAGGAAGACGTCATCGACGGGTTCGAGAAGCTGCCCCAGGCGCTCGTCGGGCTGCTGGCTGGCGAGAACCGAGGAAAGCGGATGGTCAAGGTGAGCTAGCCTGCCGCCTTCAACGCCATCCCAGCCTTCCAGTCGAACAGCTCCTGCAGGATCCGGAGCGCCCGTCCGCGTTCGGATGTGAGGTCGGGGTCCCGCGCCAGGATCATCCGTGCGTCGTCGCCGGCCGCGGCGATAAGATCGCGGTGCGCAATGGGATCGGCGAACACATAGTCCGGGAACCCGGACTGACGCAGGCCCAGGGCGTCGCCGCCACCGCGGAGTTCCAGATCCGTCTCAGCGATGAGAAAGCCGTCGTCCGTGCGCCGCAGGATGTCCAACCGCTTCTGCGCCGTCTCCGACAGCGGCGGATCGTAGAGCAGGACACAGGCGCTCTCCCGGCGTCCCCGGCCCACGCGCCCGCGCAACTGGTGCAGCTGGGCCAGTCCGAAGCGCTCGGCCTGTTCGATCACCATGATGGTGGCGTTGGGCACGTTCACCCCCACCTCGACCACGGTGGTGGCGACGAGCACCGATAGCGTGCCATCCGCGAACTCGCTCATCACGGCGTCCTTGGCGGCCGGCGTCATCTTTCCGTGGATCAGGCCCACGCTGGGACCAATCCGCTCGCGCAGTTCTCCCGCGCGGGTTTCGGCCGCCTTCAGGTCGGTTAGCTCAGACTCCGATACGAGCGGGCAGATCCAGAAGGCCTGTGCGCCGCCGGCCACCGCCTCGCGCAGGCGCGCCTCGACCTGGTCGATCCGGCCCATCGGCACCGCGCGCGTGGCGACGGGCGTTCGGCCGGGCGGCTTCTCGTCAATCCGGCTGACGTCGAGATCGCCGAACACGGTCAGTTCCAGGGTGCGCGGGATAGGGGTGGCCGACATGGCCAGCAGGTGGACGGCCTTGCCCTTCGCCTGCAGCCGCTGGCGTTCGGCCACCCCAAACCTGTGCTGCTCGTCGATCACCGCCATCTGCAGGCGATGGAAGGCGACCTCGTCCTGGAAGAGCGCGTGGGTCCCCACCGCGACCTGCACCGCGCCGGTGGCCAGCGCCTGCAGCTTCTCCGCCCGTCCGGCGCCCTTGTCGCGCCCGGTGAGCAGGACCACCCCGATCCCATGGTCGGTGAGCGGCTGGGCGATGGTCTCATAGTGCTGGCGGGCCAGGATTTCGGTGGGCGCCATGAGAGCGGTCTGCCCGCCGCCACCGGCCACGTCCGCCATGGCGCACATGGCCACGACGGTCTTGCCGGAGCCGACGTCGCCCTGGATCAGTCGACTCATCCGCTCCCCGGCGGCGAGGTCCCGGCGGATGTCGCCCAACGCGCGTTCTTGCGCCCCGGTGAAGGCAAACGGCAGGTCGGCTCGGATCTGGTCCGCGATGCCGCTGGCCTCGATCCTCGCTCCGGGCTCCCGCCGCCGTTCCGCCCGCCGCTGCGCCATCGCCAGCTGTTGCGCCAGCAGTTCGTCAAACGCCAGGCGCCGCTGGTGCGGGGCGAGCGGGGAGACGTCGGCCTCGCTCTCAGGCCCGTGCAGCCGCGCCAGGGCCTCGCGCCAGCCGGGGAACCGCTCGCGCGCCAGCCAAGCCGGGTCCTGCCACTCCGGCAGCTCGGGCGCTCGCTCCAGCGCTTCGCACACGAAGGTCCGCACGCGTCGGGGAGGAAGGCCTTCGGTTGCGGGGTAGACCGCCTCGAGCTCGGGAATCTCGCCGGCCTTGCCGGGCTCCACCACATAGTCGGGATGCACCATCTGGCGGCCGAATTTCTGATCCTCCACCTTGCCGGAGACGATGCGCTTTGAGCCGACGGGATGCCGGGCTTCCAGGTCGCCTGCGAACCGGCCGAAGAAGACCAGCGTCATGTACCCTGTGTGGTCGGCCACTCGCACGCGCCAGGGCTGGGCGCTCGCCCGCGGCCGCTCGTGAGCCTCGACGCTCACCTCGAAGGTCATGACCTGGCCGTCAACCGAGGCCGAAAGCACGGCCGGCGTCCGCACGATCAGGGAGTGCGGCTTCAGGAACAGCACGTCGCGCACGATCGGCCCAGCGAGCCGTTCGAGCAGGGGCGCCACGCGGGGCCCTACCCCCTTCAGCGAGGTGACGGGCGCGTAGAGCGGGAACAGAATCTCCGGCCGCATGGAGAGAGGATATAGCAGGGTGCGGGGTGCGAGGCGCAGCTCGGGTCCGGAAACCAGGCCGGCCATCACGCATTGGGCTCAAGCGGAGACGACGGCGATGATCCCGACACTGCAGGCGACGGACGCGGATGTGCTGGTGGTCATCGACCCGCAGGTGGACTTCTGTCCCGGCGGCGCCCTGGCGGTCCCGGGGGGCGACGAGATCATGCCGCTGATCAACTGCCTGGCGCGCGGTTTCCGGCATGTGGTGGTGACCCAGGACTGGCACCCGCCCGGTCAGGTCTCATTCGCATCGAACCATCCGGGCGCGGCTGCCTTCAGCGTCACGGACGTCGCCTATGGCAAACAGGTGCTCTGGCCCGATCACTGCGTTCAGGGCACGCCGGGCGCGGACTTTCACCCCGACCTGCACCTGCCGCAAGCCGAACTGATCCTGCGCAAGGGCTACAATCCGGGCGTGGACAGCTACTCCGCGTTCTTCGAGAACGACAAACACACGCCGACGGGCCTGGCCGGGTACCTGCGGGAACGGGGGCTCCGCCGGTGCGTGTTCGTAGGGCTCGCCCTGGATTTCTGCGTCCGCTACTCGGCCGAGGATGCGCTGAGGGAGGGTTTCGCCGCGGTCGTTATCCCAGCCGCCTGTCGGCCGATTGACCTCGACGGTTCGCTGGCGGCGGCAGAGCAGTCGTTTCGCGCGCTCGGTGTTGCGCTAATCGACGACTATTCGGCCGTCGCCGCTTAGGCGGTAACGCCGGATTCCAGGAGGGCTAGCGCGCAGGACGCCGCGTCAACGCGGGCCAGAACACCGATCGGCAGGGTGAGCTGCTCGTCGGTGTGGCCAATCGCCAGCCCGTGGAAAACCGGAATCTCCAAGTCGCCCAGAGTCTGATAGAGCACCTCGTTCAGGGTGTAGGGCGAAGCGTCGAGGGGGCCTTCGGATCGCGCGCAGGCGCCGACAACGATCGCGGCGGCCTGGGAGAGTTTCCCGGCCTGCTTCAGCCCGTACAGCATGCGGGCGATGGAGTAGGGCGCCTCGTCCACGTCCTCGAAGAAGACAATCGCTCCGCGGGTGTCGATCTCCCAAGGCGTGCCCATAGCGGCCGCGATCATCGTCAGGTTGCCACCCGCGAGACGCCCAGTGGCTACGCCCGGCCGGATCGTGCGCAGCGGGTAAGCCGGCCTTGTCGGGCTGGTCTCCACAGGATTGCGCATGAGGCCGAGCGGCTCGGTCTCGCAGACGGCGCGCTTCAAAGCCGTCACCGAATACTCGGGGAAACGGCTCATGGCGACCATGCGCCCGTGAAAGGTCACAAGCCGCGCGCGGCGCTGAATGGCCAGTTGCAGCAGGGTCAGGTCGCTGAATCCGACGAACACCTTCGGATTGCGGCGGATCAGCTCGTAGTCCACCTCGGCCACGATCTCGCTGACCCCGTAGCCGCCGCGTGAGCAGAAGACGCCTTTGATGGAGGAGTCCGCGAACGCCCGGTGCAACTCGTCGAGACGGACGCGCCGGGAGCTCGCCAGGTCGCGCGGCCGGTCCAGCAGGCCCGATCCGAACACGGGAGTCAGCCCAAGCGCCGCAACGACAGCTCCGGCTCGTTCCCGGGCCGCTGGATCGTAGAGGGCCGTGCTTGGGTTGATCACCGCCACCCGGTCGCCCGCGCGCAGGGCACGGGGCCGGGTCAGCGCCTGGCGGGCATCGGCTGCAGCCGACGTGGCGATCGAGGCGGCGCCCGCGGCGGCGATGAACGCGCGTCTGTCCAAGGTGATTCCCTCTTGTGTGCCGGCTGGGTAGCCCGGCGCACCCCGGTCGGATAGGTCGTTCGCATCTGGCGCTGGGGGCGCTCCCGCTCTATATCGGCCGCCTCTCATGAACACTGACGATCCACGGCTGAAGAAGCTGAAGTTCCGCGCGTGGCGGCGCGGCTTCCGGGAAGCGGACCTGATCCTCGGGCCGTTTGCGGACAACCACGTCCACACCTTCAGCGAGGCCCAGCTGGACTGGTTCGAACGCCTCCTCGAGCAGCCGGACCAGGATCTTTATGCCTGGATCATCGGCACCTTGCCGACGCCGCCTGAGTTCGACACGGAAATCATGGATCGGATCAAGACGTTCCGGTTCGAAGTTCATGAAGTCCGGGGCGACAATCGTGGCGGCTGACGGATCTCGCGGCGCTTCGCTCGCCCAACTCCGCCGCGTCGCCGACGACCCTGGCCGCCTCGATCTCGTAGGAGCCCCTGAAGGCTTCGACGCCATGGTCATGGCCGACGTGGTCAAGGCGCGTAAGGGGCCGGCCGTCTTCGTTGCTCGGGACGCCGCGCGCATCTCAGCCTTTGTCGACGCCTTCCGATTTTTCGCGGGGAACGTCGAGGTCCTGACCTTCCCGGCCTGGGACTGCCTGCCGTACGACCGTATTGGCCCCTCGGCTGGCGTTTCCGCCATGCGGATGACGACACTGTCACGGCTGGCGGACGGCCTCGATCCGAAGAAGCCGGTGCTGCTGGTGACCTCTGTTCCGGCGCTGATCCAACGCGTGCCGCCCAAGAGCATTGTGCAGCGCGCAGGCTACTCGGCGCGGGTCGGCAATGTCGTCGAGATCGCAGAGCTCGAGCGCTATTTCGCGATCAACGGATATCAGCGGGCCTCGACAGTCTCAGAGCGCGGCGAGTTCGCAATCCGGGGCGGGGTCATCGACGTCTTCCCGCCCTCGGCTGAAGAGCCCGTGCGCCTCGACCTGTTCGGCGATACGCTCGAGAGCATCCGGGGTTTCGACCCGGAGACCCAACGCTCTACGCGCCAACTGAAGGACGTCAGCCTTCTGCCCGTGAACGAGGCGCTGCTGGACGCCGAGGCGATCAGCCGCTTCCGCACCGGCTACCTCGAGACCTTCGGCGCGCCAGGCGACGATCCGCTCTACGCAGCGATCTCCGAGGGTGGCCGACGGGCCGGCATGGAGCACTACCTGCCGCTCTTCTACCCGGAGATGGCGAGCCTCTTCGACTATCTTCCCGGCGACGCCCTCGTGGCGCTTGACCATCTCGCCCGCGAGGCGCGCGAGGAGCGGATGGCGCTGATCGAAGACGCCTACGACGCGCGCACCAATACCGAACGGCGGATGCACTATCATCCGCTGGAGCCGACCCGGCTGTACCTCGACACCGCGGAGTGGGACGGGCAGCTGGCGCGCCGGCCGAGCCGCCGTTTCTCCGCCTTCAACGAGGCAGAGGGCGATGTCGTCATCGACATGGGCGCGCGCGCCGGCCGCAACTTCGCCGCCGAGCGGAAGATGGACTCCGTCAACCTCTTCGAGGCGACCGCCGACCACGCCAAGACCCTCGCGGCGGCCGGCAAGCGCGTGCTTTTCGCGTCCTGGTCGGAGGGATCGTCGGACCGCCTGGGTTCGATGTTGGGCGACCATGGGCTGAAGGACATTCCCTTCGCTGCCTATTGGGACGCCGCAAAGGCAGCCGACCCGAAGAAGCCGCAGCGCGTGGTGCTGCCGTTGGAGGCAGGCTTCGAGACCGACAGCCTCGCGGTTGTCTCCGAGACCGACATCCTGGGCGACCGGCTTGCACGGCCCAAGCGTCGACGACGGGCGTCCAACTTCCTGGCCGAGGCGTCCTCGCTGACGCAGGGGGACCTCGTGGTGCATATCGACCACGGGATCGGCCGCTACGAAGGCCTGAAGACCCTCGATGTGCAGGGCGCGCCCCACGACACGCTCGAACTGCTCTACGGCGGCGAGGCAAAGCTGTACCTGCCGGTCGAGAACATCGACCTGCTGACTCGCTACGGGTCGGACAGCGAGGGCGTTCAGCTGGACAGGCTGGGCGGCGCCGCCTGGCAGGCGAAGCGCGCCCGGGCCAAGGAACGGCTGCGGGCGATGGCCGAGGGCCTCATCCGGATCGCCGCCGAGCGGGCCACCAAGCAGTCCGAGGCCGTAGAGCCGCCGCATGGCGTGTTCGACGAGTTCTGCGCCCGTTTCCCCTATGAGGAAACGGAGGACCAGCTGCTGGCGATCGGGGACGTGCTGGAGGATCTGTCCGCCGGCAAGCCGATGGACCGGCTGATCTGCGGCGATGTGGGCTTCGGCAAGACCGAGGTTGCGCTGCGCGCGGCGTTCGTTGTGGCCATGAGCGGCCAGCAGGTGGCGATCGTCGCGCCGACCACGCTGCTGGCCCGCCAGCACTTCAAGACCTTCTCCGAGCGTTTCGAGGGCTGGCCGGTGAAGGTGCGCCGCCTCTCGCGCCTGGTCCCCGCCAAGGAGGCGGCCGAGACCAGGGAGGGGCTGAGGAAGGGCGAGGTGGAGATCATCGTCGGCACCCACGCGGTGCTGTCGAAGCAGGTCGAGTTCAAGAACCTCGGCCTTGTGATCGTCGACGAGGAGCAGCACTTCGGTGTGAAGCACAAGGAGAAGCTCAAGGAGCTTCGCGCCGACGTGCACATGCTCACCCTGACCGCGACGCCGATCCCGCGCACCCTGCAGATGTCGCTCTCGGGGATCCGCGAGATGTCGATCATCGCCACGCCGCCCGTCGACCGGCTTGCGGTGCGGACCTACATCACGCCGTGGGATCCGGTGGTCATCCGCGAAGCCCTGCTGCGTGAGAAGTACCGCGGCGGGCAGGCCTATTACGTCGCGCCGCGCGTCTCCGACCTGCCCGACCTACAGCGGTTCCTGCGCGAGCAGGTCCCGGAGGTGAAGTTCGTGGTGGGTCACGGACAGATGGCCCCGACCCAACTCGAGGAGGTGATGACCGCCTTCTACGACGGGCAGTACGACGTGCTGCTGTCGACCACGATCGTGGAGAGCGGCCTCGATATCCCCGCCGCCAATACCCTGGTGATCCACCGAGCCGACATGTTCGGCCTGGCCCAGCTCTACCAGCTGCGGGGCCGCGTGGGCCGTTCCAAGAGCCGCGCCTACGCCTACATGACGACCCCTGCCGAGAAGCAGATCACCCTCTCCGCCGAGAAGCGGCTGAAGGTGCTGCAGTCGCTGGACAGCCTGGGCGCCGGATTCCAGCTGGCCAGCCATGACCTCGACATCCGGGGCGGCGGCAACCTGCTGGGTGAGGAGCAGTCCGGGCACATCCGCGAGATCGGAGTCGAGCTCTACCAGCAGATGCTGGAAGACGCGGTCAACGAGCTGAAAACCCGGGCAGGCGCCGAGGGCCTGGACCACGACCGAGGCTGGTCGCCGCAGATCAACACCGGCGCCGCCGTGCTCATTCCTGAGGAGTACGTCCCCGACCTCAACGTTCGCCTGGCGCTCTATCGCCGGCTATCCGACGCCGAGAAGGCGCAGGACCGCGAAGCCCTCGCCGCGGAGCTTATCGATCGCTTCGGCCCGCTGCCTCCGGAAGCGGGTCAGTTGCTGAAGGTGGTCGCTATCAAGGGGCTGTGCCGCGAGGCGAACGTCTCGAAGATCGACGTGGGGCCGAAGGGCGCCGTCGTCACCTTCCGCAACGACACGTTCAAGAACCCGGGCGCGCTGATCCAGTTCATGGCCAAGAACCAGATGGCCTGGAAGCTCAGGCCCGATCACAAGGTGGTCGTGAAGGGCGAGTGGGCGACGCCGGAACAGCGACTGAATGCGGCGGAGAAGGTGTTGACCGAGTTGGCGAAACTCGCCGCCGCCTGAACGGGTCGGCGCCGCGTGCGCTCCCGAGGAGGGCGGTGTAGCCCTCTTATCAGCTGGCCTTGCGTCCCTGAGCCTGGGAGGCGGCTTCCTCGAGGGCTCGGGCCACCAGCTCCGGCGCGCCCACTTCCGCGACGCCGATGTCGAAGTCGACGACGAACGGCGGCTTGCCGTCGCCCGCTTCGAAGGCCGTGCAGCCGATCACCGCGCTGATCCGCTCGCCTGCCGCCTTGGCCGCCGCATGCGCGGTGGCGGGGAGGGCGAGGGCGAAGACCTCCGGCGCAAGGCGCGCCGCGGTGTCTTCCACCCGGACCAGGCGACCGATCATGGAACCGATCTGCGGCACCGCCCGGTCAAGCCAGCCTCCGGCCCGTGCGGCGGTGACCTCGGCCTTCTCGGCGACCTTCAGCACGCAAACGCTGAGCGGCCGGTTCCGAACGCGGGAGGCCTGGGCCAACCGCGCGAGGTGGGCGGCGAACAGGTCCCGCGTGAAAAGCCCGGTGGTCGCGTCCATGAGCCCCGAACTACGGACTTGCTCGAGAGCCTGGCGCACGGCTACGCCGCGGCGATAGCTGCGGGCGAGTTCCACCACACGCCGCGCCGTCTCGCTTTCGGGCGTCTCCGGTGAGGCCACGTCGGAGATCCCGCGGTGGTAGGCCTCGGAGATCGTCACAGGCGCATGCCGCTGCATGTAGAGCAGGGCAGGCGTGTGGTAGAGGCGAGTGTTGCGGCGCAGTCCGGCCGCGATCGACATCGCCTCCTGCGGGTTCTCGCCGGCCCAAAGCACCACCGCATCGAACGCCCGCTCGTGCAGGTAGTCGAAGGCCGTATAGGCGGTGAAGGCGCCAACGACGTCCGCGCCGTTCTGTTTGAGGGCGTTCGAGAGCGCCAGGAACTGTGGCGCGGGCTCGCCAATGGCAAGAACACGGAAGGGGCTGGGATCGAGTTCTGCCGCCTCCATGGCCCGGCCGCGGTCGGCGAAGGTCTCCTGCCGAAGCTCGAACTCCTCTTCGGACACCGAGACGCGGACGAGCGTCTCCAGCCGCATGGCCGCCTGGGCCGGGTGCAAGGGCGCGGCGAGCGTGAGGTCGAAGCCGTGGGCGGCGAGCGCCGGGTCCGGCTCTCCGATGGCGACCACCGGCAGCTTGCGGGGCGCGCAGGCCGCCTGCAGGCGACGGGCCATGCCCAGCGCGTCCTCGCCGGCGCGCAGGTCGACGATCGCCGCCTCGATCTGCAGGTCCGACAGGCTCGCTATGGCCGAGTAGGGGCCGCGCGCGGTCACCGTCCGCCAGCCCAGGCGGTCGAGCCCGTCGGCGAGCGGACCCGCGAGCACGTCGTCGCGCGCAACGATGAGGACCCGCGCCTGGACGCCTGCCGCCATATCCCCCATTCCCTGATGTCACCCCGCCGTCGTGCTAAGCACGGAATCGCGGCGGAGCGAATAGGCACCATAGCCTGCCCGCGGCGGTCGTGGCAGCGGCGGGGAGTCGCGGGGAGGATGTAAGATGGCGGGAAGCCTCTCGGGTCAGGTGGCCGTAGTTACTGGAGCATCAGGCGGTCTGGGGGAGCACTTCGCGCGGCTGCTGGCCCGGGAAGGGGCGGCTGTCGCCGTCACCGCGCGGCGGCTCGAAAGGGTCCAGGCGCTTGCCGACGACCTGAACGCCGCCGGCGCGCGCGTAATGGCGCTCAAGCTCGACGTCGCGGATGCCGAGGCGATCGCGCCGGCGTTCCAGAAGGTGCAGGCCGAACTCGGACCCCTATCGATCCTGGTGAACAACGCGGGCGTGGGTGGCGAGGGGCTGGCGCTGGATCTCTCGGTGGCTGACTTCGACAACACCTTCGCGGTGAACGTGCGAGGCACATTCTTCTCGGCCCAGGCCGCCGCGCGCCTGATGATCGCTTCGGGGGTGGCCGAGCGTGGAGAGGCCCGCGTCCTCAACATCGCATCAATCGCAAGCCATACGGTCCTGCCGGGGCTGTCGGCCTACTGCGGCTCCAAAGCCGCCGCGGCCATGCTGACGAAGAGCCTGGCCCGGGAGTGGGCGCGGCGGGGCATCTCCGTCAATGCACTGTGCCCCGGATACATCGAGACCGACATCAACGCGGACTGGTGGCCCACGGAAGGCGGCCAGAAGCAGCTGAAGGGCTTCCCGCGCCGCCGCCTGATGGAGGCGTCCGACCTGGATGCAGCGTTCCTGATGCTCGTCGGCCCCGCCGCGCGGGCGATCACCGGCAGCGTGGTCACGATCGACGACGGCCAGTCGCTGCCCGGCGGCGGCTGACCCTTGGCTGACCGAAGGTCATCGCGCTTAGATCGGCGCGAAAAGGGAGTGACGCGCATGGGTCAGGGACCGCTTTCGGGGCTGAAGATCATCGAGTTCGCCGGCATCGGGCCCGGGCCATTCTGCGGTATGCTGCTGTCCGACCTGGGCGCGGACGTCGTTCGGATCGACCGCAAGGGCGGCGGTCGGGGCGGCGCGCCTTCCGACATCACGTCCCGCGGTCGGCGCTCGGTGGCGCTGGACCTGAAGAGCCCGGCGGCGGTCGAAGCCTGCCTGAAGCTGATGGAGACCGCCGACGGCGTCATCGAGGGGTTCCGACCCGGGGTGATGGAGCGCCTCGGCCTCGGTCCCGATGTCGCCCTCGCGCGCAATCCGAAGCTTGTCTTCGGGCGCATGACGGGCTGGGGCCAGTCCGGTCCATACGCCCAGGCCGCGGGCCACGACATGAACTACATCGCCATCACGGGGGCGCTGCACGCGATCGGCACGAAAGACAAGCCGATCCCGCCGCTGAACCTAGTGGGCGACTTCGGGGGCGGGGCCCTCTACTTGGCGTTCGGCCTGTTGGCCGGGATCATCAGCGCGCGCACCACCGGCAAGGGCCAGGTGGTGGATTGCGCGATGAGCGACGGCGCCGCCTCCCTGATGGCCATGTTCTACGGCTTCAAGGCTTCGGGCATGTGGCAGGAAGAGCGGCGAGCCAACCTGCTCGACGGCGGCGCGCACTTCTACGACACCTACCAGTGCTCGGACGGCAAGTGGGTGTCGATCGGCTCCATCGAGCCGCAGTTCTACGCCTTGCTGCTGGAGAAGACCGGGATCAAGGATCCGGACTTTGCGGCCCAGATGGACCGCAGCGCCTGGCCGAAGTTGCACGACAAGCTGGCGGCGGTGATCGCGACCAAGACCCGCGACGAGTGGACCGAGATCATGGGCGGGACCGACGTGTGCTTCGCCCCGGTGCTCGACCTCGACGAGGCGCCGAAGCACCCCCATAACGTGGCCCGCGACACCTTCGTCCAGGTGGCCGGCGTCACCCAGCCCGCGCCTGCGCCGCGGTTTTCCGCGACGCCTGGCGAGATACAGGGGCCGCCCCCCGGCATCGGCGCGCATGACCGGCAGGCCTTGCTCGACTGGGGTTTCACCGGCCCGGAGATCGACAAGCTGGCCGACGCGGGCGCCATCGCAGACACGCGCGTTTCCTGAAGCGCCCGTTCAGGTTGGGTTCAGCCGCCGGCCGATAAACCTATACGCAGGTTGGACGTCGCGCTCTCCCGTCCCTCGAAAGCGGCGGCCGACCTGATGGAACGACACGCCCATCGGCGGCGCGCCACCCCTCAGAAGGTGGCGCGCCGTTTCCATTTGGCGTCTCACAAACTCCCGCTTGCCAGACTCTGTGGGCTTCGCCAGCCTCCGGCCGGATGTGGCCCCCGCGCGCTCTTAGCCGTTTGCGTCACGCCGGGTGGGACCCAGTCCACTGGACGCGCGTGAGCGTCCGAATCCTTTGGCGTGCGCTCAACCGCCTGTGGGGCCGCGACGTGATGCTCTACACGGGCGGCGTCTCCTTCTTCGTCATGCTGGCCATCTTTCCCGCCTTGGCGATCGGGATGGGGCTCTACAGCCTGCTGTCGGACCCGGCCCAGGCGGCGCGGCAGGGCGAGGCTGTCGCTCGGCTCATGCCGGATGCGGCCCGACTGATATTCCAGAGCGAGCTGATGCGGCTGTCGCACGCCCCTCTGGACGCCGTGTCGTTCCAAAGCGGCGTCGCCTTGCTGGTCGGCGGCTACGCCGCCCACCGAGGCTTCAAGGCGCTCCTGGCGGGATTGTCGTTCATCCACGACGAGGACGAGCCACGCGGCTTCGTCGGCTTCAACCTGCTCGCGCTGGCCGTGCTGGTCGCCACCTTCGTAGTCCTCGGCCTGCTCTCGATGGTGTTCTTCGGCTTCCGGATCGTCGGCGAGGCGTTCGAGCTCCGGCCGCTGAGGGGTGCGCTCTGGCTCTACAGCGAGTGGACCTGGGCCAGCGTCGGCATGACCCTGGGCATGGCCCTGATCTATCGCTGGGCGATGTCGCGCCGGCCGGTCGATTGGCGCGCTTCCCTGCTCGGCGGAGCGGCGGCGGCGGCGCTGTGCATTTTCGCCTCATGGGGCCTGGGGATCTACGTGGAGCAGATCGCGCACCTCGGGGCCACCTACGGCTCGGTGGCGACGGTGGTGATCTTCCTCATCTGGCTGTCCTGGAACGTGAACGCCGTCTTCTTCGGCGGCGCACTGGCCACGGAGGTGGAGATCGCAGTCGATTCCTATCTGGCCGACCGCGCTATGGCTTCGCCACCAGGAAGCTGAGCGCAGCCCCGTCGTCGCCGCGCTCTACCAACTCGAACCCGGCCTCGTGGGCGAAGTGCGGCACGTCGATCCTGGCCAGCGGGTCGTCGGCTAGCAAACGCACGCGCGCACCGGCCGGAGCCGCCTCGAGGGCGCGCCGCAGGCGGAGCGTCGGAACGGGACAGCGATGGCCGCGCGCGTCCACCAGGATCTCGTCGCAAGACATGGACGGCCGCATACAACGCCCGCTGAGGGAACCCAAGCTTGGCCTCTGGGTTCTGGGCGCGCAGACAAGAACAAGGGGAGGGGATGCAAGGGGAACGCGAGGCCTTCGCCACCGACGTGCCGGCCAGACTCGACCGCCTCCCGTGGAGCCGGTTCCACTGGCTGGTTGTCGTCGCGCTCGGCGTCACCTGGATCCTGGATGGGTTGGAGGTGACCCTCGTGGGCTCGCTTTCTCCCGCGATCGCCGGTTCCGACGGCCTGAACCTCAGCGCCCAGCAGATCGGGATGGCCGGCAGCGCCTACATCCTGGGAGCGGTGGTGGGCGCTCTGGTGTTCGGGCGGCTGACCGACACTTATGGGCGCAAGCGCCTCTTCACGATTACGGTCCTGGTGTACCTCCTGGCGACCATCGCCACGGGTTTCTCCTGGGATTTCGGGTCGTTCCTACTGTTCCGCTTCCTGACCGGCGCGGGCATCGGCGGCGAGTACGGCGCGGTGAACTCGGCGATCCAGGAGCTGATCCCGGCCCGTCGGCGCGGCTACACCGATCTGGCGATCAACGGCAGCTTCTGGATCGGGGCGGCGCTGGGAGCCATGGGCTCGGTCGTGGTGCTGGATCCCGCGGTGGTGGACCAGGAGCTTGGCTGGCGGCTCGCCTTTATCATTGGCGGCCTGCTGGCGCTCATCGTCCTCTGGATCCGCCGTTTCATCCCGGAGAGCCCGCGCTGGCTGATGACCCACGGGCGCCCGGAGGAAGCCGAAGCCGTTCTTCGCGATATCGAGCAGCGAGTAGAGCGGCACACCGCCATGCCCCCGATCTTCGCGCCGCACCCCAAGATCCGACTGGTTCACCGCACGCGCACCAGCTGGGCCGAGCTCGCGACTGCGTTATTCCGCACCTATCCGCGGCGCACTATCCTGGGCCTCGTGCTGATGGCTACGCAGGCCTTCTGCTACAATGCGATCTTCTTCACCTACGCCCTGATCCTTACCCGGTTCTACGACATCCCGGCGCAGAACATCGGCTGGTTCATGCTGCCGTTCGCGCTGGGCAATTTCACCGGTCCCTTGCTGCTGGGGCGGCTGTTCGACAGCGTCGGGCGAAAGCCGATGATCGCCGGAACTTACGGCCTCGCAGGCCTGCTGCTCTGCGTGACGGGTTGGCTGTTCGCGCAAGGGGCGCTCACGGCCGAGACCCAGACGATCGCCTGGACGGTGATCTTCTTCTTCGCCTCAGCGGCGGCGAGCGCCGCCTATCTTACGGTCGGGGAGCTCTTCCCGCTCGAGCTGCGCGCGCTCACGATCTCGCTCTTCTACGCAGTGGGCACGCTGCTGGGTGGGGTGGCGGGGCCCTGGCTATTCGGCGCGCTGATCGATACGGGCGAACGGGGCCAGATCCTGCTGGGCTACCTGCTCGGCGGCGGGCTGATGATGATCGCCGCAGTGGTCACCCTGGTGCTCGGCGTCCGCGCTGAGAAGAAGCCGCTGGAATCCCTCGCGGCGCCCCTGTCCCTGGCGCAGGACTGATCGCACACGAAAACGCGGGCCCGGCCGAGGCCGGACCCGCGTCGTCGCGCTCTCTCGTCAGCTATTAGGGCGTGGTGGTGCCGCCGGTCGTGCCGCCGCTGCTTCCGCCGCCCGTGCTCCCGCCGGCGCCGCCCGTCGTGCCGGCGGCTCCGCCGGTCGTGCCCGTGGTTCCGGTGCCGCCCATGGCGCCGCCGGTGGTGGCGCCCGTTGAGCCGGAGTTCATGCCGGCGCCGGCCGCGCCGGAGCTGGTGGCGGCGTTCGGATCGGTCGCCATGGCGCCGGTCGTGTCGGTGGCCGTGCCGGAAGCCGCCATGCCCGCATCGCCCGCGGCCGTCGCGCCGGCGCCTGCGGCGTCCGTGGTCGCCGCAGCGTCGGTCCCGCCGGCCTTGTCGCCGCCGCCGCCGCAGGCGGTGAGCGCGAGCGCTGCGCTGGTCATGAGCGCAGCTGCGCCTAGGGTCCGCAATTTCATGTTGAAGTCTCCCTCGTGTCAGTCAGGTCAGCCGAAACAGCCACCTGGCCTGAGCAACCCCGGGGGAAATCGCCGGTTCCGAAAACGTGATCGGCGGCGGGTTATTTCGACTAATCAGGCGGTTAGAACATCAAATGCTAGTGCATGCGCGCCTGCCGCGCCTGCGACCCGCCGTTGTCACCCGGCCCGCCGCATCGGCCAATATCGGCGGTGGGCCTTCAACACCGCCCAGCCTTCGCGCGTCAGGACGAACGCGTGCGGCGATCCACGCCAGCCGTTCATCACCGCGGTCGTGCCCGCTCTTTGCAGAAGCCTGCGTCCGCAAAGCCTTAGGCAGAGCCCAAGGACGATGGGATCCTTGTCCACCAGCGGCGACTCGAGCGCCTGCATGAGGACGTGGCGTTCTTCAGAGGTGAGTTCGAGGCCCGGTTGCATGAAGCCCTAACGCCGGCCCAGGCGCGGCGTTGCGTCTCCACCTCAGGGGGTAGCAAGTCACGTTTGCGCGAGCGACGCGGCTCTTCACTTTCGGTGCTGCATCTGGGATTGCTCCGCCCGATTGAAGCGAGGAGGGCCGCCCATGAAGACCCGCGCCGCCGTGGCGTTTGAAGCCAAGAAGCCGCTGGAAATCGTGGAACTGGACCTGGAAGGCCCCAGGGCCGGCGAGGTCATGGTCGAGATCAGGGCGACGGGCGTCTGCCACACCGACGCCTACACGCTGGACGGCTTCGACTCGGAGGGGATCTTCCCCTCGATCCTGGGCCACGAGGGCGCCGGCGTGGTGGTCGAAGTGGGTCCGGGCGTTACCAGCGTGAAGCCGGGCGACCACGTGATCCCGCTCTACACACCGGAATGCCGGCAGTGCAAAAGCTGCCTCAGCCGTAAGACCAACCTCTGCACGGCCATCCGCGCGACACAGGGCAAGGGCCTGATGCCCGACGGGACCAGCCGGTTCTCGTACAAGGGCCAGACGATTCACCACTACATGGGCTGTTCGACCTTCTCCAACTACACCGTCCTGCCCGAGATCGCGGTGGCGAAGATCCGCCAGGACGCGCCGTTCGAGACGGCGTGCTATGTCGGCTGTGGCGTCACCACGGGTGTCGGCGCGGTGGTGAACACCGCGGACGTCGAGGCCGGCGCCCGCTGCATCGTCTTTGGCCTGGGCGGCATCGGGCTCAATGTCATCCAGGGCCTGAAGATGATCGGCGCGGCCCAGATCGTCGGCGTCGACATCAATCCAGACCGGGAGGAGTGGGGGCGTCGCTTCGGCATGACGGACTTCGTCAATCCGAAGGCGGTGGACGGCGACCTCGTGCAGCACCTGGTCGCCCTCACGGACGGGGGAGCTGACTACACCTTCGACGCGACCGGTAATACGGAGGTCATGCGCCAGGCGCTGGAGGCCTGCCACCGCGGCTGGGGTGAGAGCATCATCATCGGCGTCGCCGAGTCCGGGAAGGAGATCGCCACCAGACCGTTCCAACTGGTCACCGGCCGCGTCTGGAAGGGGACGGCGTTCGGCGGCGCCCGTGGCCGCACCGACACGCCGAAGATCGTCGACTGGTACATGGAGGGGAAGATCGAGATCGATCCGATGATCACCCACAAGCTCACCCTGGACGAGATCAACAAGGCGTTCGATCTCATGCATGCAGGCGAGAGCATCCGCAGCGTGGTGGTCTATTGAATCTCGAGACCGTCTCCACCGTCCGGGCGTTTGGCGGCGTCCAGGGAGTTTACCGGCACCAGAGCCGGGAGACTGGCACGCCCATGGTGTTCAGCGTCTTCACGCCGCCTCAGGCGGCGGACGGTCCGTGCGCAGTCGTCTGGTATTTGTCTGGCCTGACCTGCACCCACGCCAACGTCACGGAGAAGGGTGAATTTCGGCGCAGTTGCGCCGAACTGGGCCTGGTCTTCGTGGCCCCCGACACCAGCCCCCGCGGCGATGGCGTGCCCGATGACCCGGCTTACGACTTCGGCCAGGGCGCCGGTTTCTACCTGGACGCCACCCAGGATCCCTGGGCCAAGCACTTCCGGATGGAGAGCTACATCGGCTTTGAACTGCCGGAGGTGATTGCCGCGAACTTCTCCGTCGACATGGAGCGGCAGGCGCTCACCGGCCACTCCATGGGAGGGCACGGCGCACTGACCCTGGCGCTAAAGAACCCCGGGCGCTGGAAGAGCGTCTCGGCCTTCGCGCCGATCGCCTCGCCCCTGCGCTGCCCGTGGGGCGAGAAGGCGCTGGGCGGCTACCTGGGCCCTGACCGAAACGCCTGGCGGCGCCATGACGCCACCGCGCTCATCGAGGACGGAGCCCGGGTACACGAGCTGCTGGTCGACCAGGGCGATGCCGACGGCTTCCTGCAGGACCAGCTCAGGCCCGACCTGCTCGCGGCGGCCTGCCAGGACGCGGGTATCCCACTGACGCTGCGCATACAGCGCGGGTACGACCACAGCTACTTCTTCATCTCGACGTTCATGGCCGACCACCTGGCCTGGCACGCGGAACGCCTGCGTTGAACGGCGTGGTCGTGGCGGTCAGCACCAAGCCGCGCCATGGACCGAAGAAGGTTAACCGCCTGCTGATCAGGCTGCTGGAAGGCCAAGGCGTGGAGGGCGACGCCCATTGCGGCGTCACGGTAAAGCACCGCAGTCGACGCCGCTTCAACCCCACCCTCCCAAACCTGCGGCAGGTGCACCTCATGCACCAGGAGCTGCACGAGGAGCTTGCAAGCCAGGGCTTCCACGTCACGCCCGGCCTGCTCGGCGAGAACATCACCACGCGCGGCGTCGACCTGCTCGCCCTGCCGCGTGGCGCCCGGATCCACCTGGGCGAGGGCGCCGTGGTCGAGATCACAGGCCTCCGCAACCCTTGCATCCAGTTGGAGAAGCTTCAGCCCGGGCTGATGCAGGCCTGCCTCGATTGGCGTGGGGGCGAGCTGGTCCGTAAGGCCGGCGTGATGGCCGTGGTGCTGGCGGGCGGCGAGGTGAAGCCCGGCGACAGGCTGGCCGTGGAGTTACCGGAGGGTCCCCAGGAGGCTCTCAAGCCCGTCTAAGCCAGGCTCGCGGAACCGGTGAAGCTCCGCCGTGTTTCGGCACAGCTAGGTTGGGAGGCTTCCATGATCGTCTGTGCGTCCACTGATCCTGCGCGCCTGGAACCGGCGCCGATCCGGCCGGAATGGGTCCTGCAGGGCGCGCCGGTCGCCCGAGCCGTGGAACTCTCCCGATCACCCGACGGCACGGCCATGACCGCGCTCTGGGACTGCACCGCCGGCGCCTTCAACTGGTTCTTCGCCGGTGACGAGACGGTGCACATCGTCGAGGGAGAGGTGGTGGTGGAGGACGAGGGCGGGACGCGCACGCTCAGGGCTGGAGACGTGGCCCTGTTTTCCGCGGGAACTTGGGCCAAGTGGACCGTCCCGGTTTATGTGCGGAAGGTCGCATTCTGCCGCGACCCGCTGCCGAAGGCGGTGCTCCGCGTCGTCAGCGCAATGCGTGCGTTGAAGCAGCGCCTGCGCCGCGGAGCCGCCCCGGCCGCAGGCGCCCTTGGCTTGCCCCAGGGAGCGTGAGCGAGCGCCCGACCCCCGTCTGACGCGGGTTTCTGAACCAAGTTAGCTAAAGAAGGGCCGCGGAACACGGCCCCCTGCGAGCGGTTCCCCCTGCGCTTCACCAAGCAAATCGGTCAGGGAGACCAATCATGAACAGGAAAATTGCTGTACTGGGCGCGGCTTCGGCCCTGCTCCTCGGCACCGTGGCCGTAGCGCAGACCTCCGGCGGCGCCGGCGGCGCCACCGGCGCGACCGGCGGCACGAGCTCGAGCATGGGCGCGACGGGCTCCACCGGCGCCGCTGGCGGCTCGAGCATGGGCGCTACGGGCGGCTCCGGCGCCGCGAGCGGCTCCTCGATGGGCGCGACGGGCGGCGGTTCCATGGGAGCCGGGGGCTCGGCCATGGGCACGACCGGTGGCGCGGGTGGTGACACCGGCGCAACGGGTGCGGGCTCGTACGGATCCGACGCGGCAGCCCAAGGCGGCGCCGGCGGGACCGACACCATGATGGCCGGGGAACGCGGCTGAGGAAGAAGACCGAGGGACCCGTTTCGGAGCGGGGCCTGGAGCGGCTGGTCGGGATAGTGTTCCTGGCCAGCTGCTTCGCTGCCGCCCTGACATTCGGACCACAGGCCGCCGAGGCCGCCCGCAGCAAGGCTGCCGAGATGCGCGATGCCCCCGTGGCCTCGCGCCTTCGTGCGTTGGTCGAGGCGCTGTCGGTTAAAGACCCTGAGGTCGCCGTCGTCTACCGGGCGCGGGCCTACCGACCGCTGTGGACCACCGGCAAGGGACCCAAGCCGGAAGCTGCGCAGGCGCTGGCGCTGATCCGCACCGCCCACGAAGATGGTCTCGAGCCGGCGAACTACGCGCCTGAAGCTCTCGCGGTTCGGCTGAACGCCGCGCGCACCGGCGACGTCGCGGCTCTGGCGGAGGCGGAGTTGGCGATGTCGCGCGCCTTCGCCGACTATGCGGCAGACCTGCGCAAGCCGATCGAGGCGGCGCGCCTGGAGTGGTCCGACCCGGATTTGCGGTTGGCTCCGCCTGGACGTGGAGCCGTGCTGGCCGCCGCTGCGGCCGCACCGTCACTTGCTGTGCATCTCGAAAACGTCCGTCGCGCCAATCCGATCTACGAGCACTTCCGCGCCGCGCTGGCGGCTGAACGCGCCTCGGCCGATCGCGATTCCGCGCAGGAAGCCCTCCTTCGGGCCAACCTGGAACGCGCCCGCGCCCTGCCGCCCGATCTCGGGCGTCGCTTCATCCTGGTCGACGCGCCCGCCGGCCGGCTCTGGGCCTTCGAAGACGGGCAGCTGTGGGACACCATGGCCGTGGTGATCGGCAAGCCCACGGCGGAGACGCCGCAGATCGCTGGCGTGATCCGCTATGCCGTGTTCAATCCCTACTGGAACATCCCTGTCGATCTCGCGCGCTACACCTATGCGCCGGAGGTCTTGCGGGGCGGCCCAGCCGCGCTGGAGGCGCAGGGGATCGACGTCCTCTCCGACTGGTCCTCAGCGCCCAAGGTCGTCGACCCGGCCGACGTGGACTGGCCGGCCGTTCGCGCAGGCAAGATCAAGGCCCGCCTGCGGATGCGGCCGGGGCCCACGAACCTCATGGGCGGCGTGAAGCTCATGCTGCCCAACCGACTGGGGATCTATCTGCACGACACGCCGGATCGGGCCGCCTTCGCCCGCGAGCTGCGGCTGGTCAGCAACGGCTGCGTGCGGTTGGAGGACGCTCATCGCCTGGCGGGCTGGCTGCTGGGCGGGGCCAAGGCCGGGGAGGGGGTCGAGGCTCGGGTCGACCTGCCGGAACCCGTGCCGGTCTACATCACCTACTTCACGCTATCGCCCGCGCCGGGCGGAACCGTGGTGAAGCGTCCGGACCCCTACGGCCGCGATCCCGAGCTGCTGAAGGCGCTGGCGCAAACGAAAACGGCCCGGATTGCTCCGGGCCGCTCCGCCGTTTCCGGTCGTCTGAAAACTAGTACTTGAAGCGCAGCGTCGCGCCGACCGTGCGCGGGGCGCCCAGGAAGGCGTTGTAGACACTGACAGCGTCGTTGTTCTCGTCCACCTGGTAGGGGCCGTTGAAGCCGACCTGCAGGTAGTCCTTGTCGAACAGGTTGTTGGCCCACAGCTCGACAGTCCAGGCTTCGTCCTGGGCGCCGATCCCCACACGGGCGTTCACCAGCACCATCGCGTCCTGCTCCTTCGAGGGGTGCAGGTCGGAGCCGGTGTTGAAGCGCGAGGTGTACTTGGCCGAGACGTTGCTCTTCAGCTTCAGGCCGTCCAGCACGTCACGCTCGTAGGTGCCGGCCAGCGAGGCCGACCAACGCGGGGCGAAGGACAGCTGGGCGCCCGGCAGGCGACGCAGGCTGTTGAACCGGGTCGGGTTGATCAGGTCCGCCGCGGTGAACGGCTGGATTTCCGTTTCCGCATAGGTCACGCCGCCCTGGAAGGTCAGGCCCTCGATCTGCGGGACGTAGATGAAGTCCAGGTCCACGCCGCGCGAGACGACTTCCGGGATGGTCTCGACCACGAAGGCCGTGCCCACGAAGGTGTTCAGCTGGAAGTCCTTGAACTCCTGATAGAACACCGCGCCGTTCAGCAGGAGGCTGTTGCCGAACCAGCTGGTCTTGGCGCCGAGCTCGTAGGAGTCCACGAACTCGCCCTTGAACGAGGTGTCCCGATCGGCGGTGAAGTTCGGCAGGCCGCCAGTCACCACGATCTGCTGTTCCCGGTCCAGATTGAAGCCGCCGGCCTTGTACCCGCGCGAGTAGGACGCGTAGGTCATGACGTCTGGGCTCCAGCGGTAGGAGAGCTTCGCGGTCCCCGACCACTCTTCTTCGGTCCGCTCCTGGATGCTGAGACCCAGGTCGTCGAAGTCGTTGTTCTGGCCGTTCAGGCAAAGGCCGCCGACTACGCTCGTGGCGGTCGCCGCGCCTGCCAGCCCGGCCAGGGCGCCGAAGGCGCGCTCAGCCTGGTCACAGGACGCGCCCGTGGTGTTGTAGTCGGTGACCAGTTCCTTCTCATCCCGCGTCCAGCGCAGGCCGACCGTCAGCTCCAGCGCGTCCGTGATCGCGAAGGAGTTGTTGGTGAAGACGGCGAAGGTCTTGCCGTCCTGGTTGTAACGGTCGTTCGAGCCCGAACCGGCTTGCAGGATCGTGCCGGGCGTCAGGCCGATCAAGGCCGGCGCGTTGCTCAGCACGCGACCGGCGAAGTAGGGGTAGTAGTCCGCGCCGAAGTTCAGCACCGAGCGGCTGTTGAGGTCTTCCTTGGAGAAGAAGCCGCCGACCAGCCAGTTCAGGCGGTTGTCGATGGCCTGCCCGGCCAGACGGACTTCCTGCGAGAACTGGGTGAACTCGATGTAGTTCGAGCCGTCGGCCGGGCGCCACACGAGGTCGGCCGTCGTGAAGTCGGCGTCCTGGCCGGTCTCGGCGCGCCAGTCGCGGACGGCCGTGATCGAGGTCAGCTGGATGTCGGGGGTGAGGTCATAGTTCACCTCGGCCGACAGGCCCTTGTCCTCGACGCGCTGGGCGGTCGAGCGGTTGGCGTAGCCGACGCGGTCGAACGGCGTGCTGGTCAGGTCCAGCGAGCCCGGCCGCACCTGGTTGACGAAATTGCCGCGGCTGTTGGCGGCTTGGCCGACGAACAGCTGGGTGCCGACGCAGCAGTCCTCGTCGCGCTTGGTGTAGTCGCCGATGATCCGGACGTTCAGGTCCGAGGTCGGCTCCCACAGCAACTGGGCGCGGGTGGTGTAGAAGTTCTGGTTGTTGTCGTCGGTGGCGCCGCGCGGGCCTTGGCCGGTGACGATGTCCTGGTAGCCTTCACGAGCCCGGGCGGCGGCGAAGATGCGGCCGGACAGCGTGTCCGTCAGCGGGCCGCTGAGCGCGCCCGTGAAGCCGAACTGACCATGGTTGCCGACGGTCGCTTCCGACTCGGCGCTTAGCTCGCGGGTCGGACCCGCGGTGATGATGTTGATGACGCCGGCCGAGGTGTTCTTGCCGAACAGCGTGCCTTGGGGCCCCTTCAGCACTTCGATGCGGGTGACTTCGCCCAGGTCGCCGAAGCTGACGCCGTTCCGCGGACGGTACACGCCGTCGATCACGATACCGACGGAGGATTCCAGGCCGGGGTTGTCGCCCACGGTGCCGACGCCGCGGACGCGCGCGGTGACGTAGGTCTCGTTCGACGTCGAGGTGACGGTCAGGCCGGGTGTCAGCACGGTCAGCTCGCGGATGTCGCGGACGCCGGCGTCGCGCATCAGTTCGCCGGAGACCGAGGTCACGACGATGGGCACGTCCTGCAGGCTCTGTTCGCGCTTTTGGGCAGTGACGACGATTTCTTCCACCGCGCGATCGGCGGCGGCCTCGGTCTCCTGGGCCTGGGCCACGGAGAAGCCGGCCACGAGCAGCAGGGGCGCGAGCGCCGCACTGCGGAGAAGCGTATTGATTCGCATATAGATCCTCCCGAGCCGCCGGCGCGGGGAGACGCAGGCTTCGGCTCAAAGTGGGCGGCGTCTAAAGTCAGTCTCGCGCGCGTACAAATCGGCAGGCGGGATCCAAGGTCTGACAGTGGGCGGCTGTGGCGCCCCTGCCACGGAATCTGCCTTCCCCGGGCACGAAGAAGTGCGAGACGCTGTTTTTGACGGAGCGGTGATACTCGAATTCTACCCTGAGGCGCGTCCGAAGGCCGCGGTTCTGACGAACCTGCAACTTGCAGGCGTAGGACCTGCTGCCTCGCAAAGGTTCCGGCACGCCCACACCGGAGCTGGCGTCGCGGCCGATGGCCGCGGGCTTCCGCGAGCAGCTTGAGCGCTTGCTCAGGCCTTCTCGGCCGCCTTGGCCTCGTCCCAGAGCGCGTCCATTTCAGCGAGATCAGACTGGTCCGGGGTCTTGCCCTGCTCGGCTAGACGCTGCTCGATGAAGCGGAAGCGACGAGCGAACTTCGCGTTCGTGAACCGCAGGGCGTCCTCAGGATCGACCTCGAGCGTCCGCGCCAGATTAGCCACCACGAAGAGGACGTCGCCCATCTCCTGGCGGGCCTTCTCCAGGTCTCCGGCGGCGATCTCGGCCTCGAGTTCGCGCACCTCCTCGTGCAGCTTCTCCAGCACCTCCTTGGCGGACGGCCACACAAAGCCCACGCCGGCGGCGCGCTTGGACAGCTTCACGGCGCGGGTGAGGGCGGGCAGGCCCACGGGAACATCGTCGAGCAGGCTCTGGCCGCGGCCCTTCTTCTCCCGCTCCGCCGCCTTCAGCGCCTCCCAGCCAGCCTGCTGATCGGCCAGCGACGCGTAGGCGTGCTCCCCGAACACGTGGGGATGGCGCCGGATCATCTTGTCGTTGATCGCCCGGGCTACGTCATCGAAGTCGAACGCGCCCTGCTCCTGGGCCATTCGGGCGTGGAAGACCACCTGCAGCAGCAGGTCGCCGAGTTCTTCCCTCAGGTCCGCAAGGTCATTGCGTTCGATGGCGTCGGCCACCTCGTAGGCCTCCTCCACGGTATAGGGGGCAATGGTGGCGAAGGTCTGCTCAAGGTCCCACGGACAGCCGGTTTCCGCATCGCGCAGCCGCGCCATGATCGCCAGCAGCCGCTCGATCGGCCGCAGATCGCCCGAAGGAGGCGCGGAGGTCGTCATCTGAAGGTCCCGGAAGGGCGCGGAGGAGGAGGGGCGCAGACATGGAAACGGCGCGCGGCGATCAGACCGCGCGCCGTCTCCTGGCGCAAGCTGGATGTCAGCGCTAGCGGCGGGCCAGCGCCTGGCCCTGGCCGAGGCGGCGGGCGAAGCGGTCGAAGGCGTATTCCGCGTCGGTCCAGACCCAGCTGGTCCAGGTGTTGCGGATGTCGGTCTCATACCAGCTGTAGCTCAGCGGGATGGCCGTGCCGTCGGCGCGGATCGCCTGGCCCTCGATCTTCGCGCCGCCGATGCCGAAGCTCTGCATGGAGAGGCCAGGTGTGTTGGTCATCTGCTTGAAGGTCGGACGGTTCGGCTTGGCGTCGACGAGCACCAGCTCGATCCGGGCCCCTTCGAAGGCGCCGGTCCGACCGAGCTCGCGCTCTACGTCGCTGCGCAGCTCGTCGCGCAGACGTTCGACGTCTTTCACGCCGTAGGATTTCACGGCCAGCTTCTGCAGCTCGGGGCTCAGCGAGACTGAGACGCTGGCGGGCGCGGCGAGGGCCGCGGAGCCGCTGGCGATGAGGACGGCGGCGGCAAGGGCGAGGGTTCGCATGGGAAACTTCCAATGATGTACAGTAAGAACTAAACTTCTTGGCGTTGCGCCCGTCACGCCACGTCTTCGTGAATATAGGCCCGAACGCATGGAAGAGTAGGTCTTCTGTCTGAAATTTCAGCTGTTTCTGGGCTGGGGTCGGCCGCGAGAAGCACGACATCGTCAAGCCCCTGGCTGGGACTCCGCGAGATCGGGCTCCCGCAGAGGCTAACGCCGTCAGGCGAGCGAGATTGACTCGCTCGACACGGGCGCCGCAAGCAGGCGGGATGCGCCCGACCATCAAGGACGTGTCGGCTATCGCGGGCGTCTCCATGAAGACGGTTTCGCGGGTGCTGAACAAGCAGCGGTACGTCTCAGAGGAGACGCGGCAGCGGGTCGAACGCGCCGTGGCCGAGCTGAACTTCCAGCCCAGCGTCGCCGCCCGCATCCTGGCGGGGAAGCGCAGCTACCAGATCGCGCTGATCTACGACAACCACAGCCCGCACTACATCCACCAGATCCAGACCGGCGTCTGGGCTCGGTGCCTGGAGGAGGGCGTCCGACTGCTGGCCCAGCCTTCCGACTCCGCCGCCCCGTACCTTGCCCGCGAGGTGGGCGGGCTGATCGATCAGACGCAGGTGGATGGCGTGATCCTGTCCTCGCCGGTGACCGACGCCCTGCCGGTGCTCGAGGAACTGGAGCAGCGCGGCGTGCCCTACGTTCGGATCTCGCCGGGGACGGATCACGACCGCGGCTCCTCAGTGTCGATGGACGATGTCCAGGCGGCGGACGACATGACCAGCCACCTGGTCGCGCTGGGCCATCGACGGATCGGCTTCATCATCGGCCACCCGAACCATGCCGCGAGCGACCTGCGCTTGTTCGGCTATCGCCGCGCCTTGGACCGCGCCGGGCTGCCCTTCGAGCCGAAGTACGTCAGGCCGGGGTTCTTCGATTTCGCCTCCGGCGAGGCGGCCGCCGACATCCTGCTGGACCTCTCCCAGCCGCCCACGGCGGTTTTCGCCAGCAACGACGACATGGCGGCCGGCGTGCTCACCGTGGCCCACCGACGAGGTCTGGCGCTGCCCGGATCACTGTCCGTGGTGGGCTTCGACGACACGGCTCTCGCCAGCCAGCTGTGGCCGCCGCTGACCACGGTGCGGCAGCCGACCCGCGACCTCGCCTATGCCGCCGCTAGCCTGCTGTTCGACGCGCAGGAGGAGGTGGTTCATCGACGCCTGCCGCATGAGCTGGTGGTCCGAGGGTCCACGGCGGCGCCGGGCGTCTGAGCCGTCTGTCCACCGTTGTCATGCAGCGGGCTGCTGGCTAGCATGCAGCCATGAGCCACCTCGAACCGCCCCCGCGTAGCCGATCGCTCTATGCCGAGGGCCCGACTGTCTCCGGTGTCGCCTGGGGAATGTGGCGGTTCGCCGGAGACGACGTCGCCGCCGCCGCTGCGAGGGTGAACGCCGCCCTCGACGCCGGCGTCACCCTGTTCGACACCGCGGATGTCTACGGCCCGGACAACGGGGAGCCGTTCGGCGCCTCCGAGGCGCTGCTCGGCCAGGTCCTGGGCCGGGATCCCGGCCTCGCCAAGCGCATGGTCATCGCCACCAAGGGCGGCATCCGCCTGGGCTGCCCCTACGACTCCAGCGAGACCTACCTCGCGTCCGCCATCGACGCCTCCCTCTGCCGGATCGGCGTGGAGCGTGTCGAGCTGTGGCAGGTGCATCGGCCCGACATGCTGACCCACCCGGCCGAGACCGCCCGCGCCCTGGAGGAGGCCCATCGGGCGGGCAAGATCGGGGCGGTCGGGGTCTCCAACTTCACGCCTTCACAGGTGGAGGCCTTGGCCGCCCACCTGGAGCTGCCGGTCGTATCTTGCCAACCGGAGTTCTCGCCGCTCGCCGTCGAACCCCTCGAGAACGGCGTCCTGGACCAGGCGCTGGCCCGAAGCATGACCGTCCTCGCTTGGTCGCCACTGGGCGGAGGACGGCTTGGGAAGCCGAGCGACGAGCGCAGCCGGACGGTCGCCGCCGCGCTGGACGCCAAGGCTGCCGAGGCCGGCGTCTCCCGCGCCGCGGCGGCCTACAGCTGGATCATGGCCCATCCCAGCCGGCCGATCCCCATCGTCGGCACCCAAACCCCCGCCCGCATCGCCGAAATCCCCGACGCCTACACGCCGCGCTGGACGCGCGCGGAGTGGTACCAGGTCCTTGTCGCCGCCAGAGGAGCGCCGCTGCCATGACCCGCCCGCCTTGCGAGATCAGCTGGTTCAGCGCCCTCTGCGATGACGACTACGAGTTCCTGGGGGTCCCCGACCCAATGCTTCGCTCCAGCTGGGAGCACTGCCGCGACATCGTCCTGCAGGCCGAGGCGGGCGGCTTCGACAACATCCTGCTGCCCTCGGGGTACGAGCTGGGGATCGACACCACGGCCTTCGCCGCCGGCATCGCCCCGCAGCTCAAGCGGATGCGCCTGCTGATGGCCACCCGCATCGGTGAGATGTGGCCGCCGCAGCTGGCTCGCCAGATCGCCACCATCGACCAGATGCTGGGCGGGCGGATGACGGTGAACATCATCTCCTCCGACATGCCGGGTGAGAAGCTGGCGTCCGGGCCGCGCTACCGGCGCACCGTCGAAGCCATGAGCATTCTGAAGACGCTGCTCAACGGTGAGCCGCTGGACCACCAGGGCGAGTTCTGGACGCTGAAACTGGACCCGCCGCGCATCCGCACCGTCTCCGGCAAGGCGCCGCTGCTCTATTTCGGCGGCCTCTCCGAAGACGCCCGCGACGCGGCGGCGCAGGGCTGCGACGTCTTTCTCATGTGGCCGGACCGCAAGGAGGCCGTGGCCGACATCATCGCCGACATGAAGAGCCGCGCCCAGAAGTACGGCCGCACGCTGCGGTTCGGCTACCGGGCGCATGTGATCGTGCGCGACACCGAGGCGGAGGCCCGCACGGCGGCGGACCGGCTGCTGTCAAAGCTGGACGCGGCCGCCGGCGCGGCGATCCGCGCTAAGTCCCTCGACTCCACCTCGGTGGGCGTCCAGGCCCAGGCGGCGCTGCGGGAAACCGCGTCTGAGGACGGCTATGCCGAGCCGAACCTCTGGACTGGGGTCGGAAGGGCGCGCTCCGGTTGCGGGGCGGCGATCGTCGGCGATCCCGACCAGGTGCTGGTCAAGCTCAACGACTATCGCGACATGGGGATCGAGGCTTTCATCCTGTCAGGCTATCCGCACGCCGCAGAGGCGGACATGTTCGCCCGCCATGTGCTGCCGCGGATCGACCACGGCCCGCTGGTCTGACGCCCGCTCCGCCTCGGCCTAATGGCCGAGGCTCGGCTGGGCCGGTCCGGCGTCCACCGACCTCAGCCTGGGCAGCAGAAGTTGGATCCAGCCCAGCGCGGCCAGGTACGAGACGCAGGCGAAGGCGAACAACGGCCCGTAGCCAAGGCCGGCTGTGAGCACCAGGCCGGCGCCCTTGATGATCGCCATGCCCCCGATGTTGCCGCAGAAGGCCCCGAAGCTCGTCACGCGGCCGATCTTGGCGCGCTCGGTGACGTCCGTGATCAAGGCGAACAGGTTCGTGGAAAAGCCTTGGTGAGCCGCCAGCACGACCGCGAGGATCCCCGCCGCCGCCAGCGGGGTGGGGGCCTGCAGCGCCAGCGGGAGGACGAGCACCAGCAGGGCGCTGACCAGCATGGCGGTCTTGCGCACCAGGTTCACCGGCAGGCCGCGGCCGAGGAAGTGGCTGGCCAGCGACCCGCTCAGCAGTGACCCCGCCGCCCCGCCGGCATAGGCGACGGCCAACGGTGCGCCCAGAGCCACGCCCGTCAGGCCGAACTGCCGGTTCATGAAGTCGGGCATCCAGAACAGCAGCAGCCACCAGGTGGAGTCGCTCAGCACCTTGGCGCCGGCCACCGCCCACGTGCCGCGCTGGCGGAAGATGCTGCCGGTGTCGGTGGCGTCCAGCGGCGCGGTGGCCGGCGTGTCATTGAACGGCACCTTGCGGGTCATCACCAGCCAGACAAGCGTCCAGACGAGGCCCGCGACGCCGGCCATGACGAAGGCCCCGCGCCAGCCGAACGGCTGGGCCATGAGCGGGATCAGGATCGGCGCGGAAATCGCGCCCACGCTGCTAACGGCATTGATCAGACCGAAGCCGACAGAGCGCAAGTTGGGCGGCAGGATCGCCGCGACGGTCTTGATCGCGGAGGGCGTCCCCATGGACTCGGTGACGCCCAGGCCGACGCGGCAGAGCGTGAACTGGGTCAGCGTATGCGCCAGCCCGTGGAACATGGCCGCCAGGCTCCAGGTGAACACGCCGACCATGTTCGCCCAGCGCGCGCCGATGCGGTCGACGAGCGGCCCTGCGAAGAGCAGGCCGGCGGCCATGGCTCCCTGGAACCAGGCGCCCAGCGTGCCGTAGTCGTTGTCGGTCCAGCCGAGCTCCGCAGCCATCTCGGGCTTGAGGACGGCGATGATCTGGCGGTCCACCAGGTTGAGGATGCCGGCGACGGTGAGCAGGGCGAAGATCAGCCAGCGGTTGAAGCTTGGGGCAGGGGAGGACATCCCCGCTTCTCCACGGTTGCGACCGTTCGCCGTCGTCATCCCCGACCTCCCATTGTCTTGCGCCCGGCGCACGGCGAGTTTCGGCTTGCCGACGCCGGTTTTCGAGAGAATGCTCGAAATAGGTCAGCGTTGTCATATCGAATCTGGAGGCGGTTTTGGCCGACACCGTGCGCTACGGTCTGGTGGGCACAGGAATGATGGGGGTGGAGCACATCCACAATCTGGCAGTCACGCCAGGCGCCGTCGTTACGGCGCTCGCCGATCCCGTGGAGACCTCGCTGGGCTGGGCGCGGAAGGCGCTGGGCGCCGAGGCGTCGAAGGCCACCGCCTTTGCGGACAGCGCCAGCCTGGCGCGCAGCGGGCTTGTGGACGCTGTGATCGTCGCCAGCCCCAATCACACCCATCGCCAGGTGCTGGAGCCGCTGTTCGACGCCGGCCTGCCGATCCTTTGCGAGAAGCCGCTCGCCACCACGATCGAGGACGCCCGCTGGGTCGTCGATCAGGTGGAGCGGGCGTCGGCGCCGTTCTGGACGGCCATGGAATACCGCTACATGCCGCCGGCCGCAGAGTTCATCGCGCAGGTCCACGCCGGCCGGATCGGGCCGTTGCGCATGCTGTCGATCCGCGAGCACCGCTTCCCCTTCCTGGAGAAGGTCGGCGACTGGAATCGGTTCAGCCGCAACACGGGCGGCACGATGGTGGAGAAGTGCTGCCACTTCTTCGACCTGATGCGACTGATCACGCGGTCGGAAGCTGTCCGCGTCTACTGCTCGGGCGCGATGGACGTGAACCACCTCGACGAGCTCTACGCCGGCGAGACGCCTGACATCATCGACAACAGCTACACGGTCGTGGATTTCGCGAACGGCGTGCGGGCCGTGCTGGATCTCTGCATGTTCGCCGACGGCGCGGAAAACCAGGAGGAGATCACCGCCGTTGGCGACCGCGCCCGGCTGGATGTGTTCATCCCGTCCGGCGAGATCGTGCTCTCCCCACGCGTCGGGTTCCGCAATCCCAAGCGGGTGGAGCGCAACATCGTAGGCGTCGACGAGACCGCCCTGAAGGCTGGCAGCCATCACGGCTCCACCTTCTATGAGCATCAACGCTTCAACGCTGCGGTGCGCGGGGAGGGGCCGGTTGAGGTCACCGCGCGCGACGGACTGATGGCGGTGGCGATCGGCGCCGCGGCGGAGATCAGCGCCCGCGAGAAGCGGGTGGTCGAGATGCATGAACTGGGAATCTGAAAGGCAGTCCCGAAAATCTCTACTGCTGGAGTAGAGTATGACAGCGTAAGACATAAACGAGCTTGAACTCGGAAGGGGGAAACACGTGAACAAAGCCATCCTGATCGCCGGCGCAGGCGTCGCAGCTCTGCTGTCCGCCCAGCCGGCGCTGGCGCAGGGCGCATCAGCCCAGAGCGAGGGGTCCAGCGTCAGCGAAATCGTCGTCACGGCCCAGAAGCGCGAGGAGCGCCTGCAGGACGTGCCGGTGGCCGTCTCCGTCGTCTCCGGCGACACCCTCGCCAGAAGCGGGGCCGTCAACCTGGAGGGGGCGCAGTACCTCGTCCCCACGTTGAACTTCCGCAAGTCGGGCACCACCATCAACCAGACGCTGTTCCTTCGCGGGGTCGGCACCTCCACCTTCTCGATCGCAGGCGAGCCCTCGATCTCCACTGTCGTGGACGGGGTGGTCTACAGCCGCTCGGGCGAGGCGTTCAGCGACCTCATCGATGTGGAGCGGATCGAGGTGCTCCGCGGCCCGCAAGGCACGCTGTTCGGGAAGAACACCTCGGCTGGGGTGATCAACATCGTGACGCGCCGACCGGGTGACGAGTTCGGCGGCTATGGAGAGGCGGCCTACTTCTCCAACGGCGGCGAATACCGCCTGCGCGGCGCCGTGGACGTGCCGCTCGGGCCGCAGGTGAAGAGCCGGCTGACCGGCTTCTACGGGACCTACGACGGCAACATCCGCAATCGCGCCACGGGCGACCGGGTGAATGGCTACGAGCATTGGGGCGTCCGCGGCGTCGTGGTGGCGGATCCGACGCCCAACCTCAGCCTCACCCTCATCGCCGATTACCGCGAGAGCGACGACGACTGCTGCGCCGAGGTGATCGGCACGCTTCCGTCGAACCTCACCGCCACCGTGCTGCCGACGCCAAGGGGGAACCGCACGCGGGAGATCAACCAGGACCTGATCACCCAGACCACGGAGAAGAGCGGCGGCGTCTCCTTGCAGGCCGACTTGTCCGTCGGCTCGCACGTGGTCACCTACATCGGCTCCTACCGCCAGTACGACAACACTGAGATCCGCGATGGCGACTGGCTGCCCACGGCCTATGTGGGCTTCAATCAGCTGCACGACGTCGGTCCGCAGACCAGCGAGACCCTCACCCACGAGGTGCGGCTGACCTCGCCGGCCGACCAGTTCATCTCGTATGTGCTGGGCGCCTACTACTCGAAGGCCGAGACCGAGCGGGTCTTCACCCGCAATGACCTCGTCTGCACGCTGACCCCCACGCCGGCCACACTGACGCCGTGCTCCACCCCCGGCGCGGTGATCACCATGCCCACCGGGACGGCGACCTTCGGTTCCACCTTCCGGAACATGGCCGCCTTTGGCCAGGCGACCGCCAACCTGAGCGAGCGGCTGCGGCTGATCGCTGGCCTGCGGTACACCTCCGATGAGCTCGAGGTCTTCCATCAGCGGGTGACGGCGCTCGCCGGCCCCGGCATCAACCCGAGCTTCGGGCCGTTCGAGGGCAGCACCGACAACGACAACTGGTCGGGCCGGGTCGGGGTCCAGTACGACCTGGCGCCGGAGTCAACGGTCTACGGCACCTATTCCCGGGGCTACAAAGGTCCAGCCTACAACGTCTTCTTCAATCTGACGGCCACCGGCACCAACATCATCGAGCCGGAGACCGCCGACAGCTACGAGCTGGGCCTGAAGAATACGCTGCTGGATGGGGCGCTGGTCCTAAACCTGGCGGCCTTCTACGCCGAGTACCACAACTTCCAGGCCAACAATCCCGACATCGTGGCGGGGGTCCTGGTGACCCGCTTCACCAACGCCGGCGAGATCTCCACCCGCGGGATCGAGCTCGACCTGCTGTACCGGCCGATGCAGGACCTTAACGTCTCAGGCGGCGTGGCCTACACCGACGCCCACGTGGACCAGTTCCGCGTGCCGACCAACGGCAATGTCACAGGCGTTGTGCCCTCGGGCACACCGCTGGCGTTCGCGCCGAAGTGGAAGGCCTCCCTAGGCGTGGACTACCGCATCCGCACGTATGGCGCCTTCGACCTCCTGCTGGCGGCTCAGGGCGCCTACCAGTCGGACCAGATCAGCCAGCCGGATGCGGTGCTCGCCAACCGCATCAACACCGTCATCAAGGGCTATGGCCTGCTCGACCTGTCGGCGGCGATCACCGACAAGGACGACCGCTACCGCCTCACGTTCCAGGTGAAGAACGCCTTCGACCGGAGCTTCGCCTCTTCGATCGTGAGCGGCGGCCCTGGCGGCAGCTACCGCTACATCATTCCGCGCGAGGCGGACCGCTACTATGGCCTCACCGCGCGCGTGAACTTCTGAAGGGCAGGGGCCGCCAGCCTGGCGGCCCCATCCACGGGCGAATTCCGGCACGCGCCGGTTAGCTTCGCCGGGTCCGAGCGGCCGGGCCAGTCTCCCGGCCAGCGAACACGCGCCGCAGCGCCTTGAGCGGCCGGCGCCGCGACCTCGACCTCCAGCGTGACCAAGAGGGCTCGTTTCTGACCCCAAGAAGCGCGCTGAAATCGCGCTTAGCGCCGGGTCCCGGCGGTCGGTGCCCACGGGGACCCTTTTATCGGAGAGAGTGGCGACCGCCGTTTGGAGCCAGTCAGAAGAAGCGCCCAGAGACTGGGATCAGAATTGCGCCTAAGGAAGATTATCGGAAATATTACTTAGGTGGCGATGCCTAGGCCGCCGACGGGTTCGGTCTCGAAGCGCTCCCCGAAGCCCGCGATGATTGGGCGGGCCTTGGCGATCGCCTGCTGCACGGCCGGCAGCTGGAGCGACGCCTGATGGCTCGCCTGGCTGTCCCAGACTTCCGTGATCCAAATGGCGTCGGCGTTCGTCGGATCGCGCGCGATCACATAGCTCCGGCAGCCCGGCATCGCGTCCGTGCCCACCATCAGGATCGCCACGAGCTCGTCGCGCTTGCCGGGCTGCGCCAGCATCTTGCCGATCAAGCCGTACATCTTCGTGGTCTCCTGAGCTGTTGCGGTCCCGCCGATGGTCGCCAGCGTCGCGGTCGCGCCGGCCATGAAGCCGCGTCGTTCGATTTGCATGACCTCCGCCTACCCGTTAACCGGCGCCTTAGGCAGCGCCAGCTCGCCGGCCTCGATCCTGCGCAGCGTCTCGAGGAAGAAAGCTGGCTCAAGGCCCGTGACGCGGGCCTCAAGGGCCTCCGCCGTATCGCCTGGCCTGACCTCCACGCTCCGCCGGGCGATCACCGGGCCACGATCGTATTCCTCGTCCACCAGGTGGATGCAGATGCCGCTCTCCGGCGCGCCGGCCGCCAGAACGGCCTCGTGCACGCGACGGCCGTACATGCCGTGGCCGCCGAACGCCGGCAGCGGGCCTGGGTGGATGTTGAGGATCCGGCCGCCGTAGCGCGCCAGGGTCGCAGGCCCGAGCCTGCGCAAATAGCCCGACAGCACAATCACCTCGACGCCGTGCGTCGCCATCTCCGCGGCCAGGCTCTGGTCGGCGCCGTCGGGATCGGCCTGGGTTGGAATGCACAGGCTGGCCAGCCCTGTCGCCGAGGCCCATTGCAGCGCCGTCGCCTTGCGGTTGTTGCTCACCAGCAGCCGGGCTTCCGAGGTCAGCTGCCCTGCCCTGATGCCGTTAACGATCGCCCGCGCGCTGGTGCCGTTTCCGGACGCAAGGAAACCGAGCTTGAGGCGTTGAGAAATCACGCGATTTCGGCCCGCAGCTCATGTTCGAAGCGCATCCCGTCGAAGGCCGGAGTGACCGCCTCCGGGAGTTCGCGGAGCAGGGTGTCATAATCCATGTCGATGTGCAGGTTGGTCAGGATGGCCCGGCGCGGCTGGGCCCGGGCGATCCAGTCCAGGGTCCGTTCCAGGTGGGCGTGCGTCGGATGCGGGCGGTACCGCAGCGCGTCGACGATCCACACGTCGAGATCGGCCAGGGCGGCGAACGCCTTGTCGTCGAGGTCCACCACGTCGCTGGAATAGGCCACGTCGCCGAAGCGATAGCCGACGGAGCGGATCTCCCCGTGGTCCTGGTCGAAGCTGAGGATGGGGATCGCGCCGGACGGCCCGTCCACCCGCCATGCAACACCGTGTCCGGGCAACCGGCGCGGGTCGCAGATCGCGGGATAGCCCCCCTGCCCTTCAAACACATAGCCGAACCGGAGCATCGCGCTGGCAGTGGTCGCCTCGTCCATCCAGACCGGGATCCGCGCCCTCTGGCGCAGGAAGAAGGCCCGCACGTCGTCCAGGCCGTGCATCTGATCAGCGTGATCGTGGGTGAGCAGCACGGCGTCCATGCGCCTGGCTCCGGCCATGGCGGTCTGGATGCGCAGGTCGGGGGAGGTGTCGACGATCAGCGTCGTTTCCTCCTCTGGCGCGCCGCCGCGCCTGCGGACCAGCATCGAGCAGCGCGAGCGCAGGTTCTTTGGGTTGGTGGGATCGCACGCGCCCCAGTCGCCGTCAGCCCGCGGCACCCCGCCTGACGAGCCGGAGCCCAGGATCGTGAACTCCAGCACAGCGCTCACGGCCGCGGGATCCGGTCGAACAAGTTGAAGAAGGCGTCCTCCGTGCGGCGCTCGGCCTCGTTGAGGCTCCAGCCGCGGATGTCAGCCAGCTTCGCCAGGACGTGGGGCAGCATGGCTGGCTCGTTGCGGCGGCCACGGTACGGGACGGGCGCGAGATATGGGCAGTCGGTCTCCACGATGATCCGGTCCTGCGGCATCTCGCGGATGACCTCGCGCACGTCCTCCGCCGCTTTGAACGTGGCGATGCCCGACACCGAGAACCAGGCCCCCAGCGCCGCCGCGCGCCGGGCCAGATCCGGCCCGGAGGTGTAGCAGTGCATCAGCAGGCGGAAGGCGCCCTTCGCGTGCTCCTCTTCCAGGGTATCGCCCATCGTTTCGTCCGCCTCCCGGGTGTGGACGACCAGCGGCAGGCCGGTCTCACGGGCGGCCGCGATATGGGCGCGGAACACCCGGGCCTGCACGTCGCGCGGGCTCAGGTCGTAGTGGAAGTCGAGCCCGCACTCGCCGATCCCCACCACGCGAGGATCGCGGGCCAGCTCCACCAGCCGCTCCGGCGCAAGGTCGGGATCCTCCTTCGCCTCGTGCGGGTGCGTGCCCACGGTGCACCAGATGTCCGGATGGCGAGCCACATGCCGGACCTTGTCGAAGTTTGAGACCTTGTCTGAGATGTTGACCATCAGGCGGACGCCGGCCGCCAGCGCCCGACTGATCACCGCCTCGCGGTCCTCGTCGAATTGCGGCGCGTGCAGGTTGACGTGGCTGTCGATCAGCATCGGGGCTTTAGGGTTATCGCGATCAGGCCTGGGCGGCCTGACGCAGCTCGCGGAGCGCCGTGAATAGCGCATCCGTGCGATCGAGGTTCAGCGCCTCGACCTCCCGCGGCAGGCGCGTCAGCGTCTCCCACGCCTGGGCCCAGTGATCAAGCGGACCGATCCCTTCGCGGGCGCGGTCCAGCGCCATGGTGTGGACGCGCTCGGCGAGGCGGTCGAGCAGCAGGGTGAACTGCGCCTGCCCCTCCCCGCCGCGGAACTTGTCGGCAAGCGAAAGGGCCAGCGCCTCGTCGACCCTCGGCAGCTCGGCCAACAATTGGCGGGCCGCGTCGTCCATGGTCAGCGCCGCTCCAGCCGCCAGTTGCAGGGCCTTCCCCGGCGCGCCACCCGACATGCGTGACAGGCGAAGCGCGTCTTCGTCGGACACGTCCAGCCTCGCTCGGACGAAGGCGGCGGCCTCCTCCAGCTCGAACGTCCTGAAGGCCAGCCGGCGGCAGCGGGAACGGATGGTCGGCAGCAGGCGGCCCGGAGAGTGGGAGACCATCATCAGGATGCCCCGGGATGGCGGCTCCTCCAGGGTCTTCAGCAGCGCGTTGGCCGCGTTCACGTTCAGGTCGTCGGCCGCGTCGACGATCGCCACCCGGTGCGGCGCGCTGGCCGGCGACTTCGAGAAGAACTCCGCCAGCTTGCGCACGTCGTCGACGGGGATCACCTTCCGCGGCTTGCCGTCAGGCCCTTCGCGTTCGAGCACGAGGATGTCGGGGTTGGATCGGGCGATGATCTGGCGGCTCACCGGGTGGTCGGGGCCGGCGCCCAGGATGCCGTGCCGTGGGTCGGCCGGCGCGCCCAGCAGCCGCCGCGCTGCGCGATAGGCGAAAGTGGCCTTGCCGACGCCTTCAGGCCCGGTCAGCAGCCAGGCGTGGTGCAGCCTACCGCGGGCGCGCGCCGACTCGAAGGAGTCCTCTGCCGCCTGCTGGCCTTCGAGGCCGAACACTTCGCGAGGATGGGCGACCTCAGGCATCGATGGTCAGGCGTGCGGCGACGGCCGCCCAGACCTTCGCCTCGACCTCGTCCAGGCTGCCGCGGGCGTCGATCACCGCGCACCGATCCGGCTCCCCGGCGGCGATGGCCAGGAATCCCTCGCGGAGACGCTCGTGGAAGGCCAGGCCCTTGGATTCGAACCTCATCTCGGATCCCGCCCGGGCGTGCGCCCGCTCCAGGCCGACGTCGACCGGCAGGTCGAACACCAGCGTCAGGTCGGGTCGCGTGCCTTCCAGGATGTAGGTTTCCAGCGCGGCGATCAGCTCGGGGTCCGTGCCGCCGGCGGCGCCCTGATAGGCTCGCGTCGAATCGGCGAAGCGGTCGCAGACCACCCAGGCCCCCCGGTCGAGGGCGGGCCGAATCACCCGCTCGATGTGATCGCGGCGCGATGCGTACATCAGCAGGGTCTCGGTCACCGGGCTCCAGCGGTCGGCGGATCCCTTCAGCACCAATTCGCGGATGCTTTCGGCGCCGGGCGAGCCGCCCGGCTCCCGAGTCGCCACCACCTCGCGCCCCTGCGCCTGCAGGCGCGCCACGACGCGCTTGAGCTGGGTGGATTTTCCAGCGCCCTCGCCGCCTTCGAAAGTGATGAACCGCCCGCGTGTCACGGGCCCAAATTGGCCGGTTCGCGCCGGATGTCTAGAAGGTCCGTATGACGCGTGCGTCGGCGAACCCGGCTACGGCCACCCGGGCTCGCAGGGCGTCCGCCTGGGCCGCGGTGGCGGGCCCGGCGAGAAGCACTCGGTAGAGCGTCACGCCCTCACGGTCGATCGCCTCGACCGCCGCCGGTCCGGCGGCGCGCAGCAGGCCCACGGCCCGCCGGGCGTTCTCAGGGTTGGAGAACGAGGCGGCTTGCACGCGATAGGCTCCCGGCGGCGGCGCAGCCTTGGGCGGCACGGGTCTCGTGACGGCGGCCGCAGCCAACAGCACGGGCGGGGTCTGGGCGTCGAGGCGCACGGTCCGGGGCGGCTGCACCAGCGCCGCGGTCATGAGCGGCGCGCCTCCGGACTGCACCAGGTGCGTCACAGGCTCCGGCGCGGGCTTGTCGGTGCGACGGCTCTTGGGATGGCTCTGCGCCACCTGACGTCCGGAGGCGTGCCACACGGCGCCGGGGCCCACGTATTGCACCCGCGCCCGGGCCAGACCGGTCTTGGCGAAGCCCAGTTCACGTGCCGCCTCGTGGCTGACGTCCATGATCCGGTCGTTGCGGAATGGCCCCCGCTCGTTGACCCTGACCCGCAGCGAACGGCCGTTGTCGAGATTGGTGACGTCGACGATCGAGGGTAGCGGCAGGGTCGGATGGGCGCCGCTCACCGCGTCGCGATCGAAGCGCTCGCCGTTGGCGGTCTTCTGCAGGTGGAAGTCGTCTCCGTACCACGAGATCACGCCCACCTCGTCGTAATCCCACTGCTCGCGCGGCACGTAACGCACGCCGTCGACGACGTAGGGGGCGCCGATCACTACGCGACCGCCCTCCCCGGGCGCCGGTGCGCTGACGCTGGCCGCGACGATCGGGAAGTTGGGCCTAGCCGTGGCGCACGCGCTCAGCAGGCCCAGGGCCATCAACAACAGGCTCGCACGCACGTAGGCGGCGAACGGACGACTGATGGCCATTCTGGCTCTCCCCTCCACGCCCTTCGCGGCGTGTCCGGCGAACAGCGTGCGGCGAGCATGGTTTCCGGAGACTTAATCGTCTTGAAAAGGCGAGAGAATCGCCAACTCCGCCGCTCTTAGTCGAGCCGCGCACCCATCTCTGCCGTGCGGATAGCGGCGTCGGCCACATAGCGCACCCGGACCCTGGCCAGGCCCTTTCCGTCGAAGCCGAGCCTTCGGGCGGCTTCCTGCGACAGGTCGATGATCCGGCCATCCACGAACGGCCCTCGGTCATTCACCCGCACCCGGATGCGCTTGCCGTTGTCGAGGTTCGTGACCTCGACGATCGAGGGCAGCGGCAGGGTCTTGTGCGCGGCGGTGATCCCGGCCTTGTCGAAGCGCTCGCCGGTGGCCGTGGGCTTGCCGTGGTGGTGGCCGCCGTACCAGGAGGCAACGCCCACCTCGTCGTAGTCGGGCTGCTCGTGCGGCGTGTACCACTTTCCGTTCACCTGGTAGGGCTTCCAGGTGCCGCCGCGCTTGGCGGTGGCCGGCGGCTTCTGGGGCGGCCGCGAGGCGCCGTCGACGGCATATCGTGGCCCCGCGCTCGCACAGGCGGTCAGGGCCGCGGCGGCCGCAGTCATCGCCGCAATGCGAAGCTTCCGTTGCATGTCCATGGCGACGCCCCACCCTGAGCGGCTCGCCCCCGACAGGGCGCATGGTTAAGCCTGCCTTAGGAAACTTGCCTTGCGGTTAAGCGCCAGGGCGGTGGAGCCGCCGCCCGTGGCCTGCTAAGAGCCGCTCCCACAAGGACAGGTGGCCGAGTGGTTTAAGGCAGCGGTCTTGAAAACCGCCGTAGGTGAAAGTCTACCGTGGGTTCGAATCCCACCCTGTCCGCCAATGCTCTTTGTTATTGCCGGGGTTTTTGCACCTCGGTGGCGCGGCTCCATCTTTGGCCCTTCCCAACCCGCGATCGCGGCGGGTCAGCCTGCCGGATCCCGCACAGGAGATACCGTGGGAAATCGCACGGGGCCGTGCGGCGCGTCCGCAGGCCCCTGGGGTCACGCGAGTGCGGCTGCATAATGTGGCCATACTGGACGCGTCCCGCCCCAGCCCGCAGGAGGGTGGCCGCCGGCCCTGGCAGGAACCACGTAAGGAGGACTACCGCTCATGGTGCCAGCAACGCCGCGCAGACGCCCCCCGTCGGTCCTCCGCGAGCTGCTCGACAGCGGCGCAGCCGGTGGCTTGTTGCTGATGGGCGCTGCCGTATTGGCGTTGTTCGTGGCGAACTCACCTCTGTCGGCTGGATACTTTCGCCTTCTGCACGCGCCGTTCGCGGGCCTGGATGTGCTCCACTGGATCAACGATGGCCTAATGGCCGTCTTCTTTCTGTTCGTGGGCCTGGAGATCAAGCGGGAGTTCCTGGACGGACAACTCGCCACCTGGGCCAATCGGGCCCTCCCGGGCGTGGCGGCCGCCGGAGGCGTGATTGTGCCGGCCCTGATCTACGCCGCCCTGAACTGGGGGAGCCCTGACACGCTCCGCGGATGGGCCATCCCAACCGCCACGGACATCGCATTCGCGCTGGGTGTCCTCTCGCTCCTGGGCTCCCGCGTCCCCACCAGTCTGAAGGTCTTTCTGGCCACCCTCGCCATTGTGGATGACCTGGTGGCGGTGCTGGTCATCGCGGTGTTCTACACGGCGGACCTGAACGTGATCGCCCTCGGCGGGGCAGGCTTGGCCACCGCGTTGCTGGTGGCGCTCAACCGTCTGAAGGTGAGTCGCCTGGGGCCATACCTGGTCCTCGGCGCCGCTCTGTGGTGGCTTGTGCTGCAGTCCGGCGTTCACGCGACCATTGCGGGCGTCGCCCTTGCTATGACGATCCCGCTTCGGCGCTCTCCGGGGGCCCCGGAGGACAGCTCTTCGCCCCTGCACCGGCTTGAGCATGCGCTTTCCCCGTGGGTGGCGTTCCTGGTGGTGCCTGTCTTCGGCTTCGCCAACGCGGGCGTCAGCTTCGCAGGCATGGGAGCCGGGGTGCTGTCGCAGCCGGTCACGTTGGGGATCGCGCTTGGGCTCGTGGCCGGCAAGCAGATCGGTGTCTTCGGGGCGGCGTGGCTCGCCATCCGCTTCCGGGTTGCAAACCTTCCGGTGGCAGCATCATGGGCTCAACTCTATGGCGTGTCCCTGTTGTGCGGCATCGGGTTCACCATGAGCCTGTTCATCGGGCTGCTCGCTTTCGACAATCCGGCCGTGCAGAGCGAAGTGAAGGTCGGCGTGCTCGTGGGGTCGCTCATCTCAGCCCTTGTTGGCGCGGGAGTGCTCACGCTCGCCAAGCGGGAAATGCCGAAGCCGCCTCTCTCCCAACTGTGAAAACCACCACAGCAGTGATGATGGAGGACTCCGAAACTAGCGGCTGCGCGCCGCGTTGAGCCCATTCTGCACGGGAGTTCGGGTTACGAGGACAGGATGAGCGACATCATCGGGCTCATCGAAGCCACCGTGCGACTCGAACAACCGCTCCCAAACCAGCAGAGCACCGTAGGGACTGGCTTCGTGGTGGTGGATCATCGGCCCGATGGCGCGCCTCGCACGGTCCTGATCACCGCCAATCACGTTTTCCAGAACATGCCCAGAGACAGCGCCCAGGTCGGGTTTCGCCGGAGGGACGCGGCTGGTGCGTGGCGCTACGCGCCGATCAAGGTCCGGCTACGCGACGCAGCCGGGGAGCCTCTCTGGACGCGGCATCCCACGCAGGACGTTGCCGCTATCGAACTGCCGGACGGAGTCGCGCCTTCGGCCCTTCCCCTGCAAGCTCTGGGGGGGCAGCGAGTCCTCGAGGCGATCGGCATCGAGCCTGGCGACGAGATGATGGTCCTCGGCTACCCGGACGGCGTTTCCGCGAACGCTGCCGGTTTTCCGATCCTGCGCGCGGGGCGGGTGGCTTCCTATCCCCTCTCCCCCGCCGACCGCTATCCGACCTATCTGGTGGACTTCAACGTTTTCGGGGGAAACTCGGGGGGCCCCGTCTACGCGCTGGCGCCCAGCGGCCCATTGCCTCAAGGCGCCTCAGGGAGGGCCATCGTCGTCACGGGCCTCCTGACTCAGCAGATCGAGTCTCGCGGGCAGCGCCTGGCGATCGGGAACGTCACGCAAGCAGACTTCATCACTGAAACACTCTCCCTGCTGAACGGCGGCCCGGCCCCGGTAACTCTAGGAAGTGGCTCGGCGCAGGCCCCGGAGATGTCACCGGTTTCCGACTCGCCGGCTCTGTCGTCGGTTGAGCGTCTGAAGGAAGCCTGGCGGGCCTTCGCGCAGGACCTCGAGCTCCTGGTTCGCAGGGCCTGGATCGTCGCGCGTGAGGCGGTGCTCGACTGGACGACCGAGGATCCCAAGCGCGTTGCCTGACCAGGGCAGTTTCGCGCCGGCATCCCCTCAGCCGGCGGGACTGACGCGGCGGGGCTTGGCGGCTTGCTCGCCCCAAGACAACACCATCAGCGCAGTATGGCTGCGAATCCGAGAGACGCCCCACCCCACGGGCGTCGCTACGCCGACGAGTTCGCCGGTGACCGCGCGGTAGGCGAAGAGTGAGAACTCGGCGACGCCCGTGCGATCCCGGCGTGAATAGAGCGGGAGTTCCGGGATGGTGACGGTCGTCAGCGTGGGCGCCACCGGGAGCACAAGCCTCGGAACACCCAGCACGCGGCTCATCTGATCCACGGAAAGCGCCCCAAGACGGATCTCGACAATGACGTCAGCCTCTGCCGGTGCGCTCAGTCGAGCGCCGCTCCGCACCAGCGCCTCTCGGACTGCGCTTGCAGCAGACTCCGCTGCGTCGCCGTGAAAGCCGGCTGTGCGCAGGTGGACCCGCGTGCCCGGAGCCAAGCCAAAGTCGATCGAGCGGGCCGCTTGCTCAGCCGCATGCGCGACAAGCAGCTGCTCAGTCGCCGTCCGGGCCGGTCGCGTCTCCACGGCGCTCGCACAGCTGACCAAAAGAAGAGCGGCGCCAGTGGCCGCGATATCTCTCATTGTCAGAGCAAATCGCTGAGTGACCCGAGCGGGTCGGGGTCAAAGAAGGAGACCCGCGCTGCGGCTCCTTCGAGCCCCGCCGCCGCTTCGGGGGCGGCGGGCTCAGGGTCGCCGGCGGGTGGGGAGTGGTCGCCGCCATGCCAGATGTCCGGCGGGCGCTGCCAATCCGCATGGGGCGGCTGCCAGTCCGGGAACACGGACGGGTGGTTCCAGGGGTCCTCAGAAGGATCGTGCGCCTCCGTTGGCGCTTCGGGGACTTGCGGCTGGCCGAGATCGCGCGGCGACTCCACAGGCGCGGGGGCGCGCTGGGTGTAGCCCTCCCTCTGACCATGCGCGACGTACCAGTACTTGGCGTAATCCTCGACTGTCTCGCCACCGACCCGGTCAAGCCACGCGGACGACTTCCGGTCGTTCTGCGGGCCGTAGTACTCCTGGAAGAAGCTACGGAAGACATCCGGCCGCTCCGCGAGCAGCCGGCCGACGTTGATCGCCTCCGCTGCGGCCTTGTCGTTTTGTGCGTAGCCTTCCCACCGCCCGTGCTTCTCGTACCAGTATTTCGCGTAGGCTTCGGGGGTGTCGCCCCCCACCCGCTCGGTCCATGCGTTAGATTTCCGGTCGTTTTGCGGGCCGTAGAAGGCTTCGTAGAAGCCGCGCAGCACGTCGGGGCGCTCGGTCAGGATCCGCTCCAGCGAGACATTGTCCTTGGCCGTGGTCTGGCCCTGAGCGTAGCCCTCGTAACGCCCGTGCTCGGCGTACCAGTATCGGGCGTAGGCCTCGGGAGAGGCCGCGCCGACGCGCTCGGTCCAGGCGGTCGAGTTCCGGTCGTTTCCGGCGCCGTAGTAGCTCTCATAGAAGCCGCGCAGCACGTCGGGTCGGTCGACGAGGAGCTGCTCGAAATCGATCGTCGGAGGGCCATGCGAGGCGGCATCCGCAGCGAGCTGGTTTGGTTCGGGTTCGACGTGTGCCGGGGAGTTCGTATCACCCTGACCCTGGTCAGGAAGTGGGTCCGTCGATCGATCGGCAGGCGCCCGCTCCTGGCCCGCGGCCTCGATGTCGGTCCGAGGACCGTCTGGGCTCAGCGCCACGGATCCCGCCCCCAGCGGCAGGAGGTCTCTGTCGTCGTCGAGCCAGACCGTTCGCGGCGTGATGAGCATGGCGCCCCCCGGGAAACCAACAAGATGGAGGCCGGAAGATGTCAGGCGCAGGAGCGCGAACAATCATAAGGAACTTATAAGCTTAGCGGGGCCGGCGCTGGCGCTTGGACCGGGTGAATCAAGCTGCTGCCTCGGACGCATCCGCCGGCGCGAGGAAGCGTAGATTTTCCTCGCGCACCTTCGCCGCGGCCTCATCATAGAGGAACGGCAGGTAGGCATACCGACGGCCCCGCGTCACAGCCGTGGCTTCATGCAGGAGAGAGCACGAGAAGACGACGGCGCCTCCGGTTGGCGGCCGGTAGGTTCGCCAGCCGAACTCCGGAAAGCGCAGGTCCCCGCCGTCGTGAGCCTCGGCGTCCAGGTTGATGGAGACGGCGAACTGGCGATGCGCGGTTCCCCGCGTCGTGTTGTCCCGGTGTGGCCGGAAGTACCCACCTTCGCCGGCGTCATAGCAAGCCACGATGTGTCGCTCCAGGCGGCTTACCTGGAATTGGAAGGCTTTTCGGATTTCCGGCACAAGGCGGCGACCGATGCGCGCGCGCAGCGTAGCCTGCAGGACGGGATCGTCGATTTTGGCGTCCCGGCGCTTCTTGAAGTCGTCGAGCACCCCGATCGTGCGGCCATCCTTCTCGCGCATCACCCCGGAGGGCTCCCCACCTTGGCGCTCGTACAGTGCGATCAGTTCACGGCAGAGGTCCGGTTCGAAGACGCGTGGGACGATGAGCACAGGGGCGTTGAGCGATACGCCGGCGTGATCGTCAGGCCCGGGAAGCGAGGCCAGCGCCTCGAGCACCCGCCCGTCGAGGCCGCTCGCTGTCGCCCAAACCCGTAGGGAGGGATCGATCAGCACCCAGAGCCCACCACCCGCCCCTTGCTCGCTCGTCGCGCCATATGCTGCGGCGACGCGGCCCTCGTCGTCCAGGAACCAGCGAAGGCCGCGCGTCTCGGCCTGGGCCGCCCAGGCGTGACGGTTGCGCTCCACGAGGAACGCCACGAGCCGCCGCCCGTCGAACTGTGCGCGGCGTGCGGCCAGGCCGTCCAGCATCGCGCTGCGCGCCGGTCCGTCGGGAGGAAGGAACGCTAGCAGAACCCATCGTCCGCCGAGCGAATTGAAGTGGAACTTCTCCGTGGAGTGCGTGGGCAGGACGAACCATGGTGCGGGCTCGCCAACCAGTCGAGGTGCGTTCAACGCTCCCACTCCGACTCGCGATGGCGCTCCGCGCGCAGGACACGGAAGAACAGCGCGAGTTGCCAAGCGAAGCCCGCCGCGATCATCGCCGCGAGGCCTGCCAAGCCGACAAGGGGGAGGTCGGGCATCAGGGTCACTCCAGGTGACCCGGGCGCCTGCGGGCGTATTTGCGCCCGTGGGGGGCTTCGGCGGTACGGCGCCCGGGTCAGGCGCGACCTCGCCCTGACCGGCTGGGCGAGACAAGCATAAGGAACTTATAAGGGCCGCGCGGATGAACAGCGCTCAACCGCCGTTCCGACGCTGGCGCCACAGGACACCTTCGTCTCGAGCTTTTGCGGAGCGCCTTGCTGAGGGCGATGTCCGTGCTTCCCGTCGGCGCCCCTCCCATAACCCGACCATAATTGACCCGGGAACGCCCGAGTGGTTCGAGGCGGGGCTAGCCCGCGCAGGATTTCGATGCACCCCCACCACACCAAGCCTTGGTGGCGTTATCCCGCAGGGCTGGGCGTGGTCGTGCTCTCCACAGCGGCGGCGGAGCTGCTGTTCCGCCTGACCGGGACCACCCGCCTGTCCATGGTGTTCCTGGCTGGCGTTCTCGTGACCGCCTTCCTCTACGGCTCCGGCCCCGCATACCTGGCCGCCGGTCTGGCGTTCCTCGTCTACAACTTCTACCTGGTCGAGCCCCGCTTCAGCCTTTCTTTCGAGGCCGAAGATGCGATCAACCTGGCTGTCTTCCTAGCGGTGGCGATGCTCACCGGCTTGTTGACGGGTCGAATCCGGGACGAAGCCAAGCGCGCCGAGGCGCGGGCCCATGCGACACGCGTACTCTTCGACGCCACGAGGGATTTTTCGGCCTCCTCTGAGGAAAGCCATATTCGCGGGAGGCTCGCCCACCATTTGGCGGAGACGGCTCACGGGCCGGCCATGGTCGAGGCTCTCGACCCCGCGCGGGAGGCGCTCGCCGGCCTCTCGGCAGGGCAGATGAAAGCCCTCTCCGAGGGTGACGAGCCCATCACCCTGCACCACGGCGATTGGCGCGTACGGGCGCTTCGAGCCGATGGGGTGACGCATGGGGTCGCGTTCTGGTCTGTGGCCAGCGAGACCGCTCCGGCCGCCCAGGAGCTGCAGCTCATCGAGATCCTGGTGGACGCCGGCGCGGCCGCCATCTCCCGCGCCAGGCTGGCGGCCGCAAAGTCTGAAGCCGAGACGCGCGCCCGGACCGAGGTCCTGCGCAACGCACTGCTCTCTTCGATATCGCACGACCTGCGGACGCCGCTCGCCGCCATCATGGCCTCAGCCAGCAGCCTGCAGGAGTACGGTCACGCGTTTGAAGAGTCTGTCCGCAGAGATCTTGCGGTCACCATCCAGGAGGAGGCCGTGCGGCTCGACTCCTTCGTGGCCAACCTCCTCAACATGACGCGGCTGGAAGCGGGCCAACTTGCCGTGCACCGGGCCGCCTTCAACGTGCGGGAGACGGTCGAACGGACTGTATTCCGGCGTGCCGGAGCCCGGGCCGTGAACCTCGCCCCCGTGGCGCCCTTGCCAGAGGCGCTCGGTGACGCCTTGCTATTCGAGCAGGCACTCGGGAACGTGGTCGAGAACGCCGTGCGTTACGCGTCACACGATCGGCCCATCATCGTCACTGCGGAGGCGGAGGGGCCGTCTGTTCTCGTCAGGATTGTCGACGGAGGACCCGGTGTGCCCGAGCCTGAGTTGGAGCGCATCTTTGAGAAATTCTACCGGTGTGATCAGACGGCGCGGACGGCCGGCACAGGACTGGGCCTGTCGATCGCGCGCGGTCTCATGGACGCCATGGGCGGGGAGATCTGGGCCCGGAACCGCAACGATGGGGAAACGGGATTGCTGGTCACCCTCAGCTTGGCGGCCGCTGCATGAAAGATCGTGGCGAACGTCTGCTCTTGGTCGACGATGAGCCGCAGATCCTGCGTGCGCTCAGGCCCGCGCTGGCCGCCGCCGGCTACACCGTCGACACCGCAGAAACAGGCGCCGCGGCGATGGAGCAGATGGCTGCTGAACCCTTCGATGTCGTGATCCTGGACCTGGGTCTGCCAGACATCGACGGCAAGCAGGTGATCGAACGGCTCCGCGAGTGGTCGGATGTCCCCGTGATCGTTCTCTCGGCCAGGGACTTGGAAGACGAGAAGATCGCGGCTTTGGATGCGGGAGCTGATGACTTCGTCAACAAGCCCGTAGGTGTGGGCGAGCTGCTCGCGCGCATCCGCGCCAGTCTTCGAGGTCGTGAGCGGCGCTTCGGGTCCCATGCCTCGTACGTGACAGAAGAGCTCGAGGTGGAATTCGCGCTCCGCCGCGTGAAGGTGCTAGGCGAAGAGGTGAAGCTCACTCCCCGAGAGTACGATTTGCTCCGGACCCTGGCTCGCCACGCGGGCCGGGTGGTCACCCACCGGCAGATCATCACGGCGGTTTGGGGGGCTGGGGCGCAGGTCGACGCACAGTTCGTGCGGGTGCTGGTGGGACAGCTCCGCCAGAAGCTCGAGGCGGAGCCATCGGCGCCCCGTCTCGTCCTGACCGAGCCCGGGGTGGGGTATCGGCTCAAGGCTGAATAGGCGCTCTCCCATCCCCCCTCTCCTGGAACAGCTCCGAACACGTGCCTTCTGGGAGGGGCAGGCTCTGGCTCTTGGGGCTGTCTTGGCGGCCACAATGCTTCGCCAGCTCATGTCCCCTCTAGTCCACGAGGAGATGCCACAGATTCCGTTCCTGGCGGCTGTGCTGATCGCGGCCTTGCGCGGTGGGTTCGCCGCAGGTGTGACGGCCAGCGTGGCCGGCGGCGTGGCGGCCAATTGGGTGTTCATCGGCGCGTTTGGACGGTTCGCATTCGAAGCCGACGACCTCTGGGCGTCTACCTTCTTCGTACTGTTCGGGCTGGCCGTGTCGTGGATGGGCGCGCGGCTGAGCGCCACCATCAGGCGGGAGGCGGATCTCGCCGCACGGCTTGCGCTCGTCAACGGAGAGTTGCAGCACCGGATCAAGAACATCGTTGCGGTCGTTCAGAGCATCGTCAATCAGTCGGCGCGCACCGCAACGTCGGCTCCCGAGTTGCGTGCGAAGGTGGAGGACCGCCTGCACGCGATGACGCAGGCGCTGAAGCTCCTCACGCTCGGGGACGAGGCGGTGCCGCTCAGGGAACTCGTCCGCAGCGTCCTTGAGCCTTTCGAGATGGAGGGTAGCGTCCGCTGGACGGGGCCAGACGTGAGCATCCCGGGCGAAGTGGCTCTACAACTAGCGCTGCTTCTTCATGAGCTGGCGACCAATGCGTCCAAGTACGGATCGCTCTCGGTCCCGGCGGGGTCTGTCGAGGTGGAGTGGGGAATTCGGGAAGACCTCACCCAGCTGCGCTGGGTAGAAACGGGAGGCCCGGTGGTCGGGGAACCCACCCGATCCGGCTTCGGCTCGCGCCTGGTCCGCGCGGCGGTGCCTGATGGGAACGTGAGGCTGGACTACCGCCCTGAAGGCGTCGTCTGCACTGTGGAGATCCGCCGGCCAGTTCGTCCATAGGAGCTGTCGTGGTGAGCGTATGCTTATCGATCGCAATGCAGCTGCTCAGGATGGGCGCCGTCTGCCTAGTGCTTTCCGCGTCCGCCGCCCCAGTCGCAGCAGCCGCCGGAGCGCCTTCCGTCGCGGTCGGGCAGGCCGAGAGAGGCCAGCCCTACCCTGCAGGTCCGGACATGGCCCGCGCCACACTGGATGTCGTGACTTACAACGTCGAAGGGGTGCCGGGGCGGCGCGGTCGCCAGGCGGAGCTGGCGCGGATCGGTCGGCGCCTGCGGGAACTCCGTGCGTCCGGCGACGCCCCCGACGTGGTCTTGTTTCAGGAGGTATTCAGCCGGCCGGCCAAACGGGCAGTCCGCTCGACGGCATATCCGGAGCTGGTGACGGGTCCATCTCGGAAGGACCGTCGCGATCTTCCGCGCCGCGGAAACCGGCCGGGTCGGGAGTGGCGGAAGGGAGAGCTGGGCATCAGGTTCGTGGGATCGGGCCTGGTGATCGCCAGCACCTACCCGGTCTCGGCGCAGGCGGCGCAGCCTTTCAGCCGCAGGGCGTGCGCCGGCTTTGATTGCTTAAGCAACAAGGGCAGCCTCCACGCAAGGATCCGCATTCCTGGGGTCCCTGCCGAGGTCGAGCTCTTCAACACCCACATGAATGCGCAGCGTGCGTCCGGCGTGCGGGCGCGCCGGCACCTCCCTGTCCACCAGGCTCAGGCTCTTGAGCTTGCCGAGTTCATTGAGCACGTCCGCGATCCTGCAAACCCGATCATCCTCGGCGGGGACTTCAACATGCGCGCCTCGGAGGACCGCTTCACCTTCTTCCGGACCACACAGCCGTTGCAGCTGGTGCACGAGCATTGCCTACCGCAGGGCGCCTGCGACGTGCGGCTTTCCTGGGACGGCGACGCGCCCTGGATGGATACGCAGGACCTACAGCTCTTCGCGTCCGGCGGGCGGGTGCAAGTGCGTCCCGTCCGCGTGGAGGCGCTGTTCGATGGCCGCCCCGGAAGCCCAAAGCTCTCGGACCACGACGCACTGCGCGTGGTGTACGAGCTCACCTGGGACTTGCCCTGATCGGGGAGGCTTGGGTGAACCCTGCCCTCCTGAAAACTCCGAGCTTCTGCAATTGGTGGAAAGCGGATGCAAAGAGCCGCTCGCAAGCACACAAGCACGTCAGCTCGGCCACTCGCCGAGCACCTCGCCGCCGGCGTTCCTCCATTGCGACGCGGCCGAACTCCGCCAGCACAGGACCGGTGGTCGGGATGGTCGCTGACGCAGCGGACCGGCCCGGTTTTGCCCTTCTTCTTTCCTTTCAAGACTCTGGGCAGCACCGTCGAGCGGCAGTGAACTTCCCTTGCTTGCACGCCCTAGAGCCGGGTGCGCTCGCCGCAGGCGCTCACGGAGCTGGCGTCCCCGGTACGGCGCCGGAGCCGGGCGGCGGCGCCACATAGGCGTTCTGGATGTTGCGCTTCACCGCAAGCGGGGCGGCGATCTCGAGGTAGGCGTTGTTGGCCTGCGTGTACTTCGGCCAGGTCACCAGGCCCGGAACGCTGGGGTCCCCGGACTTGGCGAACTGAGCCCAGAGGCGCGACGCTTGGTCGGCGACCTTGACGTCCTCCGCGTCGTGCTCCGGCGGCCGCACCGAGCAGCCGCCGCCACGCGCCAGGCCCTGGGTGGTTGGCGACCTGAGGCCCTGCGGGATTGCGCCGAAGACGTAGGAGAGCTCCAGGCCATGGAAGGCGACACAGCCCTTTTCGCGGCGCCAGCCGAGCGGCAGTTGGGAGAAGTTGTAGACGTAGGTGGGCGCGCCAGAGGCGCTGTGCAGATTAGCCATCTCCGGCACGTCAGTCTGGAGCGAGCGCTCGCCCTCGTTGGCCCCGACGATCAGAGGGACCTTGTGCTGGCGGCCGCTGGAAAACAGCTCGTGGACCGGCGCCGGGATGACATCGCCGTCGATGACCACGCTCGCCGTGAACTTGGTCGTGGAGGCCGCGGCCAGCACGTCCTGCCACTTGGCTTCGCGCATAGCGGCAAGGGCGCCCTGCCCTTCCGGCGCTCCCAAGGCGGTCGCCAGCGCCACGCCCCGTGCCTCAGCGGTCTCGCGCGTCGTGGCCCGCTGGGGGGTGATCAGAGCCGAGCCGCTCTGGACGATGGCGCGGTGGAAGAGCCCGCGGCTCAGCGGGCTGGCGAGCTGGGACGTCACCTTCACCCCGCCGCCGGACTCACCGAAGATGGTGACATTGCGCGGATCCCCGCCGAACGCCGCGATGTTGTCGCGCACCCATTCCAGAGAAGCGCGAATATCGAGGGTGCCATAGTTGCCCGAGCCCCGGCCCTCAGCCGCCAGCGCCGGGTGAGCCAAGTAGCCGAAGGGACCCAGACGGCTGTTCACGGTCACCACCACCACGCCCTGGTTGGGCAGCTTAGGGTGGTTGTAGGTGGTGGAACTCCCGGTCCCGGTGGTCAGCCCGCCCCCATGGTAGAAGACCATCACCGGCCGCTTCTCGCCTGCGCTTTTGGCGGCGGTGACCACGTTGAGGTACAGACAGTCCTCGCTGATCGGCGCGCTGACCCCCATGTTGCTGGCCCCCTGCGGGCATCGGTTGGGCCACTGGCTGGCGTCCCGCACCTCGGTCCAGGGTCTGGCGCTTTGCGGCGGCTTCCAACGCAAAGGGCCGACCGGCGGAGCGGCGTACGGGATGCCACGGAAGATGAGAGCCGTGGCGCCGGTCTCGTTGATCGTCTCCCCGCGCACGGGGCCAAGGCGCGTCTCCACAACCGGCCCTAGGTTGCGGGTCTGGGCGGCGGCGCCCGTGGACAGGAACAGCGCCGCAGTCAGCAGCGACAGCATGGGCTTCTTCATAGCGTTTCCTTCTGCGTCTTGCCGCGCGCGGGGCGACGGATGCCTTGGCTCGTGCTTATGCGATTGGGGTGCTCAATTCCCGGCCAGCGCCTTGTAGACGAGGGGGTATGAGAGCGCTCGCGTCGGCGGCGTGCCGGCGTCCGGGCGGCTTCCGTCAAGGTTCTGGATCATGCCGACGAAGATCAGGTCGTTGGTCGGATCGATCCAGAACCAGGTCCCGAACGCCCCGCCCCAGTAGAAGCTGTCCTTCCCCTGAGGAGTATTCGCAGCCTTGGGATCCATGATGACGGCGAAGTCCATCCCGAAGCCCACGCCCTCCTGGCTCGGCCCATAAAGATCGACCTTGACGCCTGGGCGCAGAACATTGGTGCGCATGAGCTTCACTGTCTCAGGCTTCAGGACCCGCGCCCCGTCGAGCTCTCCGCCGTTGAGCAGCATCTGGGCAAAGCGCCAGTAGTCCTCAGCGGTTGAATAGAGGCCGCCGCTGCCGGCCAGGAACTTGGGCCTGGAGGTGCTGACGCGCATGCCGGCGTCGGCGGCGATGATGCGCCCCTGCGCGTCGTAGGTGTGGATGCGCGCGAGCCGAGCCACCTTCGCAGGCGGCACCCAGAACTGGGTGTCCTGCATCCTTAGGGGCGTGAAGATGCGCGTTTGGAAGAACTGGTCGAGCGATTGGCCCGAAAGCTTCTCCACGATGTACCCTTGGATATTCACGCTCGGACCGTAACGCCAGTCAGCGCCCGGCTGGACCGCGAGCGGCAGCTTGGCGAGTTTGTCGACCATGTCCTGCAGGTCACCGTCCGAAAGCCCGGCGTCGGCGTAGCCCGCGCTCACGTCGAACCCGGCCGTATGGCTCATGAGCTCAGCCATCGTCATCGGGTGGTCCTGCGGCACGAGGCGGCCGTCTGCCCCGCGCACCTTCAGGTCCTTGAACTCGGGGATGTGCTTGTGCACCGGATCGTCCAGCTTCCAGCGCCCCTCCTCATAGAGGATCATCATGGCCACGCCCGTCACCGGCTTGGTCATGGAAGCGATACGCCAGATGGTGTCCGGAGCCACGGGCGCTCCGGTCGTGACGTCCTTCGTGCCGTAGCTGTCGAAGTGGACGACCTTCCCCTTGCGCGCCACCAGGGTCACGATCCCGGCCAGCTTCTTCTGGTCCACCAAGCCGTGGAACTCGCGATTCAGGGCGTCGAGCCCCTGCTGCGAGACGCCCACCGAGGCCGGGGTGGCGCGCGGCGGCTCGGCGGCGGCGGTCGTCGCGCTGCAGGCCAGCAGCGCGACGGCCGCGGCGCCGGCGGCCCACGCTTTGATCCCTGAATTCATCTGCAAACCCTCCCGTGTTGGCCGGGCGTCGCACGACCTCGCGGTCGTACGCGCCCGCTTGTTTGTGGATCAGAACCGCTTGGTTACGCCCACGAAGTATCGGCGACCTTGCAGATCGTAGGTAGCGGCGTCGACGCCTCCCTGCCCGGTCCAGACCGGCGGCTCGCGGTCAGTCAGGTTCACGATCCCGGCCCGGAACTCGACATTTTCGCCCAGCCGGTAGCGGCCCGAGACGTCAAAGTAGTGGACTGGGTCGATGCCCGGCGACAGCTGCCGGCCCGTGCCCACGTTCGCCGCGTTGTCCATCGCGTCGATCGAGCGCCAGCGGAAGGTGAGCTGCGCCGGGCCGCGGGCGTAGGTCAGGTTGAAGGCGTGCTTCCAGCGCGGGTGCGACACCGACAGCGGATCGATGGTGCCGTTGCCGATGGTGCCCGCGTACTCGAGGAAGGGTGCGCCCTGCAGGGTCTGAATCTCGTAGTCGCGCACGTAGCTGAGAACGAGGTTCAGGGACAGGGAGCCGAGGTCTTCGCTCCAGCCGAGGTCCTCGGCGCGAACCACCCAGTCCACTTGGAAGTCCACGCCCGAGGTGTGGTAGCCGCCGAGGTTCGAGGCCGGTTCGGCCACATTGGACAGCTGGCCGGCGGCGTCGCGAACGATGTTCCGGCAGAACTGATTCTGTGGATCGTAGCCGGCGTTGGACGCGCCGTCGGCATTGAAGCAGCGCTGCAGTGAGGTGATGGAGGCGATGTTGGCGATCGCCCCCTCCAGCTTGATGTCGTAGTAGTCCAAGGACACCTGGATTCTCGATAGCGGCGCGTAGTCGAGACGCGGATTCCAGACGAGACCCACGGTATAGCTGTCGGCCACCTCCTCCTGCAGCTCGGTCGAGCCGGTCTGGAAGCCGGCCACGGCGGCGCCGCCGAAAGTGATCGTGTCGACGACGCCCGCAGGCACCCCGGTGGCGAGGCAGAGCGCCCTCACCTGGCTGGGCGCCGCGCGGCGGATCGCGCTGCGGATGTCGCACGGATCGCCGCCGCCATTGACGGTGCTGAGGATGTTCGCGCTGACCGCGGTCTTGGCCTGGAACAGCTCCCCGACGCTCGGGGCGCGGATGGCGCGCGAGTAGCCGCCGCGAGCGCGGAGGCCGTCGAAGATTTCCCAATCACCGCTGGCCTTGTAGGTGTGGACGCCGCCCACGGTGTCGTACTTGGAGAAGCGGTACGCGAGGTCGACGTTCAGCTCCCGCACCAACGGCAGGTCCTTGAGCACCGGAATCAGCAGTTCGCCGTAGAGCTCGTAGACGTCCGTGGAGCCGTTCGAGGGATTGGTGCCGCTGGTGCCAAGGGCTTCGAGCGTCACGAGGCCTTCGTCAGGGCGATAGTCGTAGCTGTTGTATCGGTAGGCGGCCCCGGTGGCGAAGCGAAGCTCGCCGGCCGGGAGCTCCATGAGGCCGCCCTGCAAGTTCGCCTCGATTACCCGCTGCTCAAACTCAGACTCGGTGTGAATGGGCCGTTGCAGGAACGCGGAGCATGCGGCCGACACCGGGTCGTAGCCAAACAGTGGATAGCCGCCGGCGCAGATGCTCTGGCCGCCGTCCGGCGCGTTCACGAGTTGCAGGAAACGCGAGCGGCTGATGTAGCCGGTGTGATTGACGTCCGGAACTCCTGGGGCGTGATGCGGCTGGCGGTGAAGTAGTAGGTGAACGGCGCGGTGGGGTTGGGGCGCGAGGCCAGCAGGGTGCGCAGGGCAGCCGGCACGAAGGGGTTGTCGTAGCGAACCTGGAGCGGCGATTGGGTCGCCTGCAGCAGCCCGCTGGCGCGCGAGATCGCCTCATAGGTCGCGTAATTGAAGTGTCCGAACAGCTTCACGTGCTCAGTGAGCTCGTACTCGGCGCGGCCGAAGGCCGTGTAGCGGTCGAGCGGCTGGAGGATGGTGGAAGGATCGTTCCCGGGGTTCAGCCGCTGCTGGACCTGGCCGCTCGGGGCGACAAAGAAGCCTTCAGCTGCGGTGTAGCGGAGATTGATGGCCGGCGTGGTGCCGAAGAGGGTGCCGTCGCGGTTGACCGCGATCGCACCGCTGATCGGCGGAACCGCGGCGCCATACTGCGTGAAGACGTTCCGCAGCGCGGCGGCGGACCAAAGGTTGGCGCCGTTCTGAATGACGAGCCCAGTGGAGAAGCAGCAGGTGCCGGCGATGTCGTCGAAGAACGGGACGTCCCGGCGCAGGACCTCCTGGCGGTTGAGGTAGCTGAGCGACAGCACCGCGCTGCCGCGATCGTCGGCGAAGCGGCCGCCGACCGTGGCGGCCAGGGTGGTGGTCTGGCCGTCGCCGCGCTCGGTCAGAGCATAGTCGGCGTCGAGCTGGACCCCCGTGAAGTTCCGGCGGAGCTTGAAGTTGACGACGCCAGCCACGGCGTCCGAGCCGTAAACCGCCGACGCGCCGCCGGTGATCACCTCGACGTTCTCGATGAGCGCGGAACTGATGGTGTTGAGGTCAACCGCGCCCAGGGGATCGGATGGCTGCAGGCGGCGGCCGTCAAGCAGGACCAGGGTGCGAGAGGGCCCTAGGCCGCGAAGGTTCAGGGTGGCCCGGCCGCCACCGCGGCTGGGGCCGGTGCCGCCGCCCTGGGCTTGGCCGGTGGCCGAGGCATTGAACTGCGGAAGCTGGTTGAGGGCCTGGTCGAGCGCGGGCGTGCCGGTGTTCTGGATGAGGTCCTGGCTGACCGTCACCACCGGGCTTTCGGCGTTGTAGTCGTTCCGAACGATCCGGGAGCCCGTTACCACCACCTCATCAACCTGGCTCTCGGCTGCGGCGGACTCATCGGCGACGGCCGTGGAGCTCTGCGCCAGAGCAGGGTGCGAAAGGGTGATCGCGACGATCGAAGACGCGCCGCAAAGCCAGGTGCGCAAGGCCATAGTCAACTCCGCAAAGTGACGGCTGCGCCGTCGGCTTGAACTAGCGGGAGTGAGCTTGCCGCCGGATACGGCCGCAAGTGACCTACGTGCATGCGCCCGTGTGTCCTGAAACGCCTCCCTGCCGGCGCTCTTCGACGCCGTCTTTGACGAAGCTTATGTCGATTTCACATTCCGTCAAGCATGCTTAAAAGGCACCGGTCGTTACGAGGTTTTGGTCGCGAGAAGGTCTTCCACGAAGCGTCGCTTGTTCTGGATGAGCATGTCGACCGCCGGCTGTATGTCGCGCGACGGATCGGCGATGGACGTCATGGATAGCCCCCGGATCGCGGCCATATAGAAGCGCGTGCTCGCGTCTATGATCTGGCGGTCCACGACACCGCAGTCGGCCGCAACTTCCCAGACGCTATCCATCCGACGCTGGTCCAGCGCACGAAACACCGGCGGCGCGCGCGCCGCGAGTTCCGGATCGCTCCGGCTCCCGAGTTCGATTTCCATCAGGGCGACCGCCTCCGGGTTGCGGACCGTTCGCCAGGTCACCTCCGTGATGCCGATCAAGCGCTCTGGGCCACGAGGGTAGTCTCGGAGCATCCGGCGGTGAGTCTGGTCTTGCAGCAGGGTGACGTGCTCGATCACCGCCAGCATCAAATCGACCTTGCCGGGGAAATGGTACACCATGGCTCCCCGGCTGACCTCTGCAGTCTCTGCCACGGAGACCATGGTCGTCGCCGAATATCCTGACGTGTACAGGCAGGAGATTGCCGCGTTGATGAGCTTGGACCGGGTCTCGGCCGTTCTTTCCGTTTGTGTCCGCCGGCGCGGCTTAGAGAGGGTGTCTGCGACCATGCGGGGAGATGATCAGCAATGGTCCACGGAGGGCAAGCGTCAGGATTGCCAGCATTGACCCGCACGGCATCGGGCGGCGTTCGCAAGGCGCAGGGCGCACGCACGCGAACCGCGCTACTCGAGGCGACTGTTCAGTGCCTTTGCGAGCATGGCTACGCGGCTACCACGACGAATAAGGTCGTGGCGCTTGCGGGCTGCACCCGCGGAGCGGCCCTGCACCATTTCGACTCAAAGATCGACCTGATCGTCGAGACAGCTCGGCACATCATCGAAGTCCAGAACCGCTTCCGGCGCAGCCTCCGATCGGGAAGCGAAGATCCGTATGACCGCCTGCTCGAGACCGTGGATGTCGTCTGGGCCTCCTGGAAGCAGCCGCATGCCCTGGCCTTGCTCGAGATCGACATCGCCGCGCGGGGCGACCCCGAGCTCGACGCTCGATACCGCGAGATCCGCAGGGAGATCCGCCAGTCCCAGTTCGAGGCCTACAGTAGGATCGCCCAAGGCGCGGGTGAGTTGGACGAGGCGTTCAATCGCGCCCTGATGGTGCTGACGGTCTCCGCCATGCGAGGCCTCACCCTAGAGCGTTTGATGATGGCCAACGACGATGAGGTCGAGAAGGCGATGGATCTCCTGAAGCTCATGCGATCCAGGCTGCTGGAGGACCGGCGGGTACGATCCGAGCGCTAGGGCGAGCCAGACCCGGCTTCCCCACTTCTCGACACCACACCCGGTCTCCAACAGACAAGCTTGGACGCTGGGCCGCAAACCGCCTGCTGCGCTGCGACTTCCAACGGCTTTCCGGACGCTTTGAAGCCGCTTCGGACGGCACTATGACGGACGCCCTGTCCGCCGCGACTTGGCGGCTCCGCCGAACCCCCGCACCCTAGCCCGGATGACCCCCGCCGCCCCTGCCACCGCCCGACCCGCCGCGCTTCGCCGCGTGGTCAGGAACGCCGGCATGCTGCTGGGCGGGCGCTCGGTGAACGCGGTCCTGAGCCTGGCTTACCTGGCGGTCGCGGCGCGGGGACTTGGGGTCACCGCCTTCGGCCTGCTCGTCCTGATCCACGCCTTCACCCAGTTCGTCGGCGAGGTGGTGAAGTTCCAGTCCTGGCAGACCGTGATCCACTACGGGGCGGGGCCGCTGGCGCTGGGCGAGCGCGCCCGGTTCCAGCAGGTGCTGCGCTTCACCCTCGTCCTCGACGCGGCCAGCGGGATTGTGGGCTTGGTGCTCGGTGTCGCCGCCGTGCTGCTGTTCTCCCGGCAGCTGGGCTGGTCGGCCGACCTCGCGCCCGCGGCGGCCGTCTACGTGCTTTCGGCGGCCTTCATGGTCTCGGCCACCCCGCTTGGGCTGCTGCGGTTGTTCGACCGGTTCGACGTCCTGTCCGGCCAGGCGGCGCTCGTCTCGGTCGTGCGCTTGGTCGGCTGCGGCGTCGCCTGGGCCGCGAAGGCGCCGCTCGGGGCCTACCTTCTGGTCTGGGCTCTGGGAACGGCCGCGGGCTTCGCCTACCTGGCCAGCGCGGCCGTCGCCGAGCTTCGCCGACGAGACCTGCTGTCCGGCTTCACCTGGCGAGGCCCGCTGGGCGCGGGCCTGCCCGGCATCTGGCGGTTCGCCTGGTCCACCAACCTAAACAGCACCCTGGACGTCGCCTTCACGCACGTGGTCACCCTGGCGGTCGGCGCCTTCGTGGGGCCGGCCCAGGCCGGCTTCTGGCGCCTAGGGCGACAGGTGGCGGACGCCATCGCCAAGCCCGCCAAGCTGCTCACCCCCGCGCTGTATCCTGAACTGGCGCGCCTGCGGGTCGCGGAGGGCGAGGCGCAGATGGCGAGGCTCGCCCTCCAGATCGGCCTCATGACCGGCGGGTTCAGCCTGGTGATCGTGGCCGTCGCCGCGTTCGCGGGCAAGCCGCTGCTGGCGTTGGTGATGGGGCACGCCTTTGCGCCCGCCGCCGAGCTGATGACCTGGCAGGTGGCCGCAGCCGCCATCGGCATCTTCGCCCTTCCCCTGGAGCCGATGCTCGTGTCACAGGGGCGTCCCGGCGCCGCGCTCCGCGTCCGGCTGGTCGTCAGCCTGGCCTTCCTGGCTCTGCTGACCCTCCTGGTCGAACAATGGGGCGCGCGGGGTGCGGCCATCGGCCTCGTGGTCGCGGCCGCCGCCATGGCGCTGGGTAATCTGGGGATGCTGCTGCGAGGTCCACGGGACCGCCGCAGCCAACAAGCCGCTTGCGGGGACTCGGTCCCCGGCGCGAAAGACGTACCGTGACACCGACACCGACTGCTTCAGACCGCGAGCTCCGCCTCGGCTTCTCGACGCTGATCGAGGCCCTCGAGTTCGCCGCCGCCGGCCCGACCGGCGTGAACCTGCACGACCAGCGCGGCAAGCTGGCGCTCGCCCTGCCTTACGCCACGCTGCGCGAGGAGGCCCAGGCACTGGCGCGCCGCCTGCTGGCGTCCGGACTGGTCCGGGGCGATCGAGTGGGCCTGGTGGCCGAAACCGACGCCGACTTCGTCCGGCTGTTCTTTGCCTGTCAGTACGCCGGGTTGATCCCCGCGCCCCTGCCCCTGCCCGCGCCTCTGGCCGGACGCCAGGCGTGGATCGAGCAGATCGGCCGTCTGCTCTCGTCCGCCGCGGCTGCCGCGGTGTTCGGGCCTGACGCCCTGCTGCCCTGGCTGGCCGAGGCGACCGCCCAGGCCGGCTTGCCGGCGCCTGCCTCCATCGCCGAGTTGCCGCAGGCCGACGGCCGCGAGCTGCCGGTGATCGCGCCGCAGGACCCCTGCTACGTGCAGTTCTCCTCAGGCAGCACCCGGACGCCCACCGGCGTGCTGGTCACCCACCAGGCGTTGATGGCCAACGCCCTGGCCATCACCCGCGACGGCCTGCAGGTGACGCCTCAAGACCGCGCCGTCTCGTGGCTGCCGCTCTACCACGACATGGGCCTGATCGGTTTCCTGCTGAGCCCGCTGGCCAGCCAGATGACCGTGGACCTGCTGCCGACCGCCGCCTTCGTGCGCCGGCCGCTGATCTGGCTCGACCTGATCACCCGCCAGGGCGGCACGATCTCCTACAGCCCGACCTTCGGCTACGAACTGGCCGCCCGACGCGCCGACACCGCCGACATCAGCGGCTACGACCTCTCGGCCTGGCGGATCGCCGGCAGCGGCGGCGACATGGTCCGCCCGGGCCCGCTGCGCGCCTTCGCTGAACGCTTCGCCGCGGTGGGCTTCAAGCCCACCGCCTTCGTCGCCAGCTACGGCATGGCCGAGGCGACGCTCGCCCTGACCATGGCCCCGCTGGGCCGCGGCGTCGACGCTCTGAGCGTGGATGTGGAGCGGATGGAGAACGAGGGCGCGGTTGCGCCGGCGGCCGGCCGCCGCGCGCGCGAGTTTGTTAGCTGCGGCCCTGTCCTGCCGCATCATGAGCTGGTGGTGCGCGGGTCGGACGGCGAACCCTTGCCGGAGCGCCGTGTCGGCCGGGTGTTCGTCCGCGGGCCCAGCATCATGACGGGCTACCTCAACCAGCCGGAGGCCACCGCCGCCGTCCTCGATAGCGAGGGCTGGCTGGACACCGGCGACCTCGGTTTCCTGGAGAACGGCGCCTTCACGCCCACAGGCCGGGCCAAGGACCTGATCCTCCTGAACGGCCGCAACATCTGGCCGCAGGATCTGGAATGGACCGCCGAGGCTGAGGTGGAGCGCCTGCGCAGCGGCGACGTCGCCGCCTTCGCCGTGGAAGGCGACGGGGACGACAAGGTCGTGGTGCTGGTCCAGGCGCGGTCGAGCGATCCGGCGGTGCGCGCCGCGCTCATCGAGGACGTCGCGGCCGTGCTGCGCGCCCGCCACCAGGTGGACGCCCACGTGGAGCTGGTGGGCGCCCACGCCTTGCCGCAGACATCCTCCGGCAAGCTCAGCCGCTCCAAGGCCCGCACCCTCTACCTGGCCGGCGCTTTCCGGTCAGTCGAGCACGCCTGAGGGTGCCGGACCGCATCGCCGCGGTCACCGGCGCCACTGGCTTCCTCGGCCGCCAGCTGGTCCGCGAATTGGCCGGCCAGGGCTGGGGCGTTCGAATCCTCACCCGGCGCGACCCCATCGACCTGCTCTGGCGGGAGATCCGACCTGAAGTCGTCGCGGGCGACCTGTCTGACGAGCAGGCGCTGCAGGCCCTCTGCCGCGGAGCCGGCGTGGTGATCCACGCCGCCGGCGTGGTGAAGGTGCGCCGGCTCGACGACTTCATGCGGGTGAACCGTGATGGAGCCGCCCGCGTCGCGCGAGCGTCCGGCGACACCCACCTGCTGCTCGTCTCCAGCCTGGCGGCTCGCGAGCCGCAGCTGTCGCCCTATGCCGCCAGCAAGCGCGCCGGCGAGGACGCCGCCAGGGCCGTGGTCGGCGATCGCCTCACCGTGGTCCGGCCGCCGGCGATCTACGGACCCGGGGACCGCGAGATCCTGCCGTTGTTCCAGGCCGCGCGGATCAGTCCTGTCCTGCCCGTGCTCTCGACCGCCGCCCGTACAGCCCTGGTCCACGTAGCCGATGCAGCTCGGCAGGTGGCGGCCTTGGCCGGCCAGCCGCCCACCGGCGCGACTTACGCGCTCAGCGACGCCCGTCCGGAGGGCTACGCCTGGCGCGAGATCATGCAGGCGGCGGCCGATGTGATGGGCCGCCGCCCCCGATTCGTCGCCGCTCCGCCCGCCTTGTTGAAGGCTCTGGCGTCCATCAGCGTCCTCGGACGCCTGGCCGGTGAGTCGCCGATCTTCACGCCCGGAAAGGCGCGCGAGCTGCTGCATCCCGACTGGAGCGTGGCGCCGACCGAGATGGCGCCCTCTCGGCCCAACCCAGAATTTGACCTTTTGGGCGGTCTGGCGCACACGGCGGACTGGTACCGCGCAGTTGGTTGGCTGCCGACGTTTTTGTGACCGCGACGTTACGGGCGGGTGGAAATGCCGGCGCTTCGTGATTAGCTACCGACCAGGGGACGTGCCAGAGGGGGCAGGCTTAAGCATGGCCGAAGTCGTTACCGATCTCACGGTGCGCGAAATCGAGCGCGCGGTGACCACCGTGCTTGGTCGCGCGGTGCGTCTGCAGGATGAGACCGACATTGCGCGGGATCTCTCGGTGGATTCGCTCGCCCTCATGAACATCGTCATGGAGCTTGAGGATCGTTTCGATATTTCGATCCCGCTCGACCGACTCGCGGATATTCAGACGATCGGTCAGCTCAGCGCGCTGACCACCGAGCTGCGGACTTAAGGCGAACCGAATGGGACTGCTCGACAAGCACCTTGGCTACAGCCAAGCCTACGAAGGTATTCGCAGCCTCGGCGCGGATCCCTTCAACGTCCGCTTCGACGCCGTGCGCTCGCCGACTGAGGCCGAACTCGGCGGCCGCAGCGTCATCCTGCTGGGCACCAACAATTACCTCGGCCTGACCTTCGACCCGGAATGCATCGAGGCTTCCGCCGACGCGGTGAAGACGTGGGGCACCGGCACGACCGGATCCCGCATCGCCAACGGCAGCTTCGGCGGCCACCTCGCGATGGAAGAGGACCTCGCCCGGTTCTACGGCCGCAAGCACGCCATGGTCTTCACGACCGGCTACCAGGCGAACCTGGGCGTGCTGTCGGCGCTGGTCGGCCGTGGCGACCACCTGATCCTGGACGCCGACAGCCACGCCTCTATCTACGACGGCGCGCGTCTGGGCCACTCGGAAGTCATCCGCTTCCGCCACAACGATCCGGAGGACCTTGCCAAGCGGCTGCGTCGCCTGAAGGACGCGCCCGGCGAGCGCCTGATCGTCGTGGAAGGCATCTACTCCATGATGGGCGACGTGGCGCCCCTGAAGGAAATCGTCGCCGTCAAGCGCGAGATGGGCGGCTACCTGCTGGTCGACGAGGCCCACTCCATGGGGGTGCTGGGCGAGAAGGGCCGCGGCCTCGCTGAGGCGGCCGGGGTGGAAGCCGACGTCGACTTCATCGTTGGCACCTTCTCCAAGAGCCTTGGCGCCATCGGCGGCTTCTGCGTCTCGGACGACGACGCCTTCGACATCCTGCGCGTCGTCAGCCGCCCCTACATGTTCACGGCCTCGCTCCCGCCGGCGGTGGTGGCGTCCACCATCGCCGCGCTGAAGCGCGTCCAGGAGGAGCCGGGCCTGCGCGCGCGGCTTCAAGCCAATTCCAAGCGCCTGTTCGACGGCCTGCGCGCGATGGGTTTCACGACCGGCGAGACGGTCAGCCCCATCGTGGCCGTGGTAATGCCCGACCTGCCTACGGCGCTCACCGCCTGGAACGCGCTGCTGGCGGACGGGGTCTACCTGAACCTCGCCATGCCGCCCGCAACGCCCGACAACCGGCCGCTCCTGCGCTCCAGTGTCAGCGCAGCCCACACGATCGAGCAGATCGACCGCGTGCTGTCGGTGTTCGAGAGCGTCGGCAAGCAGATGGGCCTGCTGCCTTCCGAGCAGCGCGCTCTCGGCTAGATCCGCTTCGCGCGCATCAGCTTCCATACGACGCCGGGCGCCGCCAACAGCGGGTGGCGCTCGCGGAAGGGCGTGACCTCGATCTCGACGCCCGTGTGGCGACGGATCTTCCAGGCCGCGTAACGCGCTGCACCCTCGAAGGTGAAGGCGGCCTTGCCGATCCGCGCCAGGTTCAGCGGCTTCCCCGCCAGCCGCCGCGCTCGCCAACGCGCCTGCATGCGCCGGACGAAAGCGGGCTCGAGAGCGGGCCGCAGATCCGCGCCGCGCTTCTCGAACGCCAACCCTTGCGCCGCCCACGCCATAGGCAGCAGCGCCGCCCAGCGATCTCGCGCCGCTCGAAGCAGCTCGTCTGCGCGGCCGGCGGTCTCGACGCGGAATTCGGCCTGGTAGGTCTGGCGGAAGAGCGCCCGCCAGAACTCCAGCGCGTCGCCCTCCGCCGGGCCGAGCACGGCGGCGTAGAGGGAGGCGGTCCGAGCCGCCGCGCACACGGCGGCGGTGACAGCCGCAGCTGCCGCGGTGTCACGGGTCCACAGCAGGCCTGCCGGCTGCACGAAGCGGGCCCAGATCGTGGTGTCGAGCCTCGCGCCCTCGGCCGCGTCGCGGAAGGTCGCCAGCGGCATGGTGGCCACCTTGGCTCTCAGCGGCCCGGCCGACGTCTCGATTTCCCGGTAGCTCACCTCCGGCCACAGCACCCGTTCCAAGGCGCGGCGGAAGCCGTTCCGCTGCGGGCCGTCGGTCAGGACATAGAAGTCCAGGAGACCGGAAAGATCGCCGGTCCGCAGGGTCGACCCGTAGTAGAGCACGGCCAAGGCGCCGCCTGATGCGGTCGCCAGCGCTTCTGCGAACTCGCGCACCGCCGCGGGCGCGGACACCGTCAGCTCGCGCTGAAGCAGGGTCTCCAGGTTCGTCACGTGACGAACTCCAGAACCGGCCCCGGACGCACCAGCAAATCCCCCGCGGGATAAGCCTCGCCGTCGAGGACGTATTCGCCGTGGAACGCGAGCGCGATGGAGCCGTCGCGCCGCACATACCCAGCGGGCTCGAGCCAGGCAGGATCGTCCCCCTTCCACAGCGGCTTCATCGCGGCGAGCAGGCGGCGGGGCGGTGCGGCGATGGCCAGGCTCTTCAGGCCTGGGCGCGGCGGCCCGAACGGCTTGAGCCGCAGGGGAAGGCGTTCCAGGGTCGAGGCGATCACCAGGAACTGGGGCTGATCGAGGACCGCGCCGTCGGACAACTCGAGCCGGATCGCCTCGCCCGCCCGCCAGCCGCGATCGTTGCGCCCCGCGATGCTTTGTCCGACGGAGGCCGCCAGCGTCAGCCCGACGGCCATGCTGCCGAAGGCCCCGAGCCGGTGCGCCGACTGCGCCAGGCGCGTCGCGCGCACGTAAGCGCCGGCCCCGAAGATGAAGCCGCGACGTCGATCGCCGCCGTCCCGCCGGATCACCTCCACGCAGGGCCGCAGCTTGCGCGCGCCCCTGGGGTCCATACCGCTCCGCAGAGCCTCCTCGACCGTCCATTCCGGCGGCGTCCCGAGATCCTCGGCCAGCACATTGGTCTTGCGGGAGGGCACCACCGCCAGCCTCGGCTGCCGCTCTCCGAACGCCGCGGGGATGCGGGTCAGGACGTCCCGCACCGTTCCATCGCCGCCATCTACGACGATGAGATCCACATCGTTGGCTGCGAACTCCTGCAGCGCCTGGACCAGCGCATCCTTGGTCCGCGGCTTGGCGAACAGCGTGCCCTCCGGCGCCGCAGCCCAGGCCATGTTGCGCCGGTTGCGATAGCTCTTCGGATTACGGATGACGCCAGCGCGCATCAGCGCGAGAGCCAGGAAACGACCTGTCCGCGCGGCGACATGAACGCTTTTGCGAGTTGCACCGCGTGGACCAGCAGCGAGATCGCCGTCCAGGCTCCCACTAGCCAGAAGCCCAGCCCCGGCGCGCCCAGCATGGCGGCTGGCGTCAGGATCAGCAGGTTGGGGTTCCGGCGGGCGGTGATCAGTCGGAAGAAGCTGTCGAACGGCCGCCAGGAATGCACGTGGAAGCCGAAGCGGCGCATGAACACGCCTTCGATCCCGCGTTGCACCCAGTAGCCGATCAGGATCACGCCCAGCATCAGGCCGGCGTTCTCCGGAAGCTGGTCCGTGTTCTGTAGTCCCACATACCAGGCCCACCACCAGAACGGCGGATGGATCAGGTCGATGCCGTGGTCGAAGATGTTGCCGAACTTGGACGAGGTCAGCGTCACCCTCGCAAGCTTGCCGTCGACGGTGTCCAGGAAGGTCATGATCCAGGCGCAGACCAGCCCCCAGCCGTACTCCCCGATCCAGAACAGCCAGAAGGCGGCGAGCACCAGCAGGAAGCCCACGAAGGTCACCTGGTTCGGCGTCATCCTGGCGAGCGCGCACCAGCGGGTGACGATCCGGGCCGGCAGCGGCCAGGCGTACTTTGTCACGATATCCGTGACGCCCTTGTAGGAGCCCTGGAAGGTGCGGGCTTCGACCGCGCGCACATTTCCCTCGGTGAGGGGCTCCAGGACCGGGGGCTCCTTCTTCCGTAGGGCTTCGTTGTAAGTGAGCGCCTCGGCCTCGATCGGCGTCAGGCCGGGCCCCGGCTTCGTTCCGGCGGCTATCATCTCGATGACCGCGACGCCCTGCCCGGCTGGCGCGTGAGCGGCCACGGGCACGTCGCCCGGGCCCATCAGCACAGCCCCAGGCTTCTGAACCACCGCCTTCAGCAGCGCCTCGTCCATCACCCAGTCGCCGCGGACCACGATCGCCGCCCGGTCGGCGACCGGGCTGTCCGCGGGCTCCACGCCGGCGCGGAGGAAGGTGCGGCGCAGCCGTTCCGCCCCGGTCATCCCCCAGATGCGGGCCGCTCCGCTGCCAATGATGATGCCCGTGGGCGGTCCGCCCGGCGCCTTATCCGTCAAAACTCACACCACCCCTTTGCAAACGCGCGGGACTTGATAGCCAGATTGCCCTTCCCGTGGCCAGAATCCTTCGCCCGCAATTGTCGCAGCTCCGCATCGCCCACTTCTCCGACCCGCATCTGCCGCCGCCGCCCATGCGGCTCGGGCTGCGCGATCTGCTGTCAAAGCGGGCGCTGAGTCGTTTCGCCTGGCGCCGGAAGAGCAGGACCCATCGGCCGGACGTCCTTGCCGCATTGGTGGCCGACGTGAAGGCGCGCGCGCCCGACCACATCGTGCTGACCGGCGACCTGACCAACTTCTCCACGCTGGAGGAATACGCCGCCGCGCGGACCTGGCTGGAGCGCCTCGGACCCTCTCCCGACGTGACGGTGAGCCCCGGGAACCACGACGCGCTGGTGGGACGCGGGGCTGGGGATCCGCTGTCGACCTGGGGAGCCTGGCTGGGCGACGGCGACCAGCCGTTCCCGAAGGTCCGTGTGCGCGGGCCGGTCGCGGTGATCAACCTCAGCTCCGCCGTCCCCACCGCGCTGCACCTGGCCCAGGGCCGAATCGGCGAGGCGCAGCTGGCCCGTCTGGCGGAGGCGCTACGGACTGCGCGCGCAGCGGGTCAATACCGGCTCGTTCTGCTCCATCACCCGCCAGCTGAAGGCGCTGTCTCGAACCGCAAGTCGCTGGCCGACGGGGCCGCACTCCGCGACGTGCTGGCCCAGGAAGGCGCTGACCTCGTGCTCCATGGCCACGCGCACCAGGCCCTCGTCACGCGGGTTGCGGGTCCGGACGGCCCGATCCCGGTGCTGGGCGTGCCGTCGGCCTCGGCCGCGCCCGGCCAGCACGGGGAGCCGGCCCGCTGGCACGAGCTCGCCATCGACCTGCAGGACGGCGTCTACGTCACCGATGTCCTGGCGCGGGGAATCACCGGCGACGGGGTGTTCGAAGACCTGGGAAGCTACCGGCTCGTGTCGCCGGGGCGCAGGTAGCGCATCTGCACCGCCAGCTTCCGCCCACCCCGGCCGACCGTGAACCGCGCCGCTTCGAAGGCCGGCAGGCCGAATCGGGTCGGGGGATTGTTCGAGAATGCGAACCCCTCCACCGGGGAGCCGAGCATCCGATCGAAGTCCTTGTTGCCGTTTGCGTCATGATAGACGGCCACGGCGTAGGCGCCCGGCGCCACGCGAAAGCAGGCGCTGCTGGCGGGTGCGACCGCTCGCGTCCGCACCCGCAGCAGCTTGCCTCCCGGGGCCAGGAAGCGCGCCTTGGCGTCCGGATAGAGGGTGAAGACCACCTGGCCCAGGGTCGACTGCACGCCGCTGGCCCGAACGGTGACGGTCGCGGCGCCCGGCCCTGCCTCGCCCTCGCAGTTCTCGGCCGCCTCGGCCGTGGCACTCAGCAGCACCGCGCCGAGCGCCGTCGCACACGCCGTGGCCATTCGGGCTTTCATCGACATGACCCCCTCCCTATGATGGCCGCGACAGCGCCCGTGGCCTGTCGCGGCGGACGATGACCAACCCTACAGCCCAGAAATTCGGCTATCCAAGGACCCTGGTGGCGGAGACCGCGCACTGGCTGGTCCTGCTGCGCCCGCAGCAGCCCACCCTGGGCTCGCTGGTGCTGGTCTGCAAGGAAGCCGCCGAGGCCTTCTCCGAACTCACGCCAGGAGCCTTCGCCGACCTGAAGACGGCGGTGGACGGCGTCGAGCGCCTGCTCACCGGTTTCGTCGGCTACGCGCGCATCAACTACCTGATGCTGATGATGGTGGACCGCGACGTGCACTTCCACGTGATCCCCCGCTACGAGGGGGGGCGTGAGCATGCCGGCGTGACCTATGCCGACGCCGGCTGGCCTGCCCAGCCGAATCTCAGCGCGCACGTGGCGCTGGACGATGCGCAGTCCGACGCCCTGGCGAAAGAGCTCGCCGGCCGCTGGTTCACGGCCTGAGGCGGACGGGGAATCAAGTGCGCCTGATCGACCGCTACGCGCTCAAGCTGATGCTGTGGCCCCTGGTCGGGGCGATCCTCGTCACCCTGACGGGCCTGCTCCTCGAGCGCGTCCTGCGGCTGCTGGATGTGCTCTCCAGCAGCAGCAACCGGTTCGGCTTCCTGACGGAGCTTACCGCCAACCTCGTGCCGCATTACCTGGGCCTCACCCTCCCGGCCGCCTTCTTCATCGCCCTCTTCGTGGTGGTCTCCAGGCTCAATCAGGATTCCGAGGTCGACGCGCTGCTGGCCAGCGGGGTCTCCTTCAGCCGGATCGTCGTCCCCTTCGTCGGCCTCGGGCTGTTGCTGATGTTCATCAGCCTCGCGCTGTTCGGCTACCTGCAGCCCTATTCGCGGTACGCCTACCGCGCAGCCCTGCACGCGGCGGAGAACGCCGGCTGGAGCGGCACGGTGCAGGGCGGCATGATCGTCGCGCCTAGCGACAAGCTCACCATGACCACGAACATGGCCGACGCCGCGGGCCGCCGCCTCTCGGGCGTGTTCATCCGCCAGATCGACGACGCCGGACGCGAGCAGGTGATCACCGCCGCGCTGGGCCAGCTCCGCACCAACGCCGACGGCGAGTCGGCGACCCTGGTGCTCGAGAAGGGGCTGCAGTTGGGGACTGACGCCCGCGGCGACCCGCAGGTGCTGAGCTTCGACACCTTCAGCATGCGGGTCCCCCTGGCCGGGGCGGCGCGGCTCCTGCGGGCGCGCGGCGGTGACGAGCGCGAGCTGACGCTGAACGAGCTCGTGGGAGAGTCGCGGCGTCCTGACTCCCTGATCCCGCGCCAGACCCTGATCGCCGAGTTCCTCGCGCGGGTCAGTCGGGCCATTTCCCTGCCGCTGTTGCCCCTGCTGGCCCTGCCGCTCGGCCTGGCCACCAAGCGGCGCGGCTCCGCGCCCGGCATCATCGTGGCGGGCCTCCTGCTCCTGACCTTCAACCAGCTGCTGCAGTTCGGTCAGGGTCTTGCCGCCAACGGCAAGGCGTCCGCCGTTCTTTCGGTGGGCGGTCCGTTCGTGGCCTTCACGGCAATCTGCGCCCTCACCTTCGTGACGAGCCGCAAGCGGCCGGGAGAGACGCCCGTCGGCCTGCTCGTGGAGCACATCGCCGACTTCCTGAGCCGCGCGCGCAAGCGCCTGAAGATGCGGCGGCGGAGGGTGGCCGCGTGACGATGATGTCCCACGTCGCCAGGGTCATCGGCATCCAGATCCTGGCGGCCCTCCTGGTGTTGGTCGGCGTGATGCAGGTGCTCGACCTGCTCGATGTCACCTCCGACATCGTCGAGCGCGAGCTGGGCGGGGCCGGGGTGACCTACTACAGCCTGCTGCGCCTGCCGCGCCTGGTCGAACAGTCAGCGCCGCTGGCTGTCCTCGCGGGCGCCCTGTTCGGCTTCACCCGCCTCGCCCGGAACAGCGAGGTGACCGCCATGCGTGCGGCCGGGATGTCCGGCTACCGGCTGGCGGTCATGGCGCTGCCGCTCGCCCTGGGCATGATGCTGCTGCAGATGGCGATGAGCACGGTCGTGGCGCCCACCGCCGACCAGGCGCTCGCCGCCTGGTGGCGGGACACCGCTCCGGCGACACAGCGCGAGGCCCAGGGCCCACACACCTTCCGCGTCGGGGCGGACATCGTGGTGGCGACGCCCTCCCCGGCCGGGGCCGAGCGGCTGGATGACATCACGATCTACCGGCGGGCGCCAGACGGACAGCTGATGCAGACGATCAAGGCGGCCTCGGCGGTCTTCCGGAATGACGTCTGGGTGCTCCAGGCGCCCGAGGTCCGCAGCCTCGCGCCCGGCCGCGTGCAGACGGGGACCGCGCGCGAGATGTTCTGGCGCACCGACCTTTCCCCGTCCGAGGTCGAAGCGCTGTTCTCCGGGACGCAGATCAGTCCGAGCGTGGCGGTGGCCGCCCTGGAGGGTTCCGGCTCGGTCCGGCCGCGGAGCTACTACGCCACGCAATTGCAGCGCTTCGCCGCCGATCCCCTCGCCTGCGTCGTCATGCTCCTTCTGGCCGTCCCGGTGGCGCTCGCGAATTTCAGAAGCGGGCGGGGCGGCGTGACCCTGGTGGTCTGCCTGGCGGCGGGTCTGGTGTTCCTGGTCATCGACGGCGTCTTCGTGGCTTTGGGCGAGAGTGGCCTCGCAGCGCCCTGGCTGGCCGCATGGTCCGCGCCGCTGCTGTTCGTCGGCCTCGGGCTCACCGCCCTCCTCTACCTGGAGGGCTGATGGCCGAGGCGCTCGCCATCCTGCCTGTGGCCACCCGCGGCGAACTCGACCGGTTCATCCGCCTGCCCATGCGGCTGAACCGCGCCGACCCCAACTACATCGCCCCGCTCATGCTGGAACGGCGCGAGGCGCTGTCGCCGAAGACCAACCCCTTCTTCGCCCACGCGGAGGTCCAGCTCTGGCTCGCCGTGCGCGGCGGGCGGGACGTCGGCAGGATCAGCGCCCAGATCGACCGCCTAATGCCGGACGCCATGGGCGACGCGGGGCATTTTGGCATGATCGCGGCGGAGGACGATCCGGAGGTGTTCGCGGCACTGTTCGCCACCGCGGAAGCTTGGCTCCGGCAACGGGGACGCGACCGCGCCCTGGGGCCGTTCAATCTGTCGATCAACGAAGAGGTCGGGCTGCTCGTCGACGGGTACGATAAGCCGCCCATGGTGCTGATGGGGCACGACCCGCCCTACGTCGCTGCGCGGATCGAGGCGCTCGGCTACGCCAAGGCCAGAGACCTCTACGCCTACGCCGCCGAGACCTCCCGTGACGCGCCGGAGCGCACGCTCCAGCGCCTGCGCCGCGGCCCGCCGGCAGGCGTGGTCCTCCGCGAGCTGGACATGTCCCGCTATGACGAAGAGGTCCGGACCCTCACCGCCATCCTGAACGACGCCTGGGCGGACAACTGGGGCTTCACCCCGACCACGGAGGCCGAGACCGCCCAGCTGGCCAAATCGCTGAGGCCGGTCATCGACAAGCGCCTGGCCTTCTTCGCCGAGGTGGACGGCGAGCCGGCGGGCTTCATCGTCTTCCTGCCGAACCTCAACGAAGCCATTCGCGACCTCGACGGGCGGCTCTTCCCGTTCGGCTGGGCCAAGCTGCTGTGGCGGCTGAAGGTCAAGGGGCTCAAGACGGCTCGCTGCCCGCTCATGGGCGTGCGCAAGGCGTTCGCCGGCACGTCCCGAGGGGTCCTACTGCCGTTCCTCCTGATGAACGCCGGCGCGAGCGCGGCGCGCCGCCTGGGATACGACTGGGCCGAGCTGTCCTGGATCCTGGAGGACAACCGGGCCATGAACCACATCCTCCGGTCCAGCGGCGCCGAGGTCTACAAGACCTACCGGGTCTACGAGAGAGCGCTGGCGTGAGTCGCTTCTGCGCGCTGGTGCTCGCCGGCTCGCGGGGCGGCCCGGATCCCCTGGCCGAGGCCGCCGGGGTCCCGCACAAGGCGCTGATCCACCTGGAAGGACGCACCTTGCTGGAACGCGTCGTCAGCGCCTTGCAGGCCGCCGGCGCGGCCCGAATCGCAGTGTCCGCCAACGATCCGCACGTCCGCGCTGCCGCCGAGGCCCTGGGCGTTGAGGTGATCGAGTCCGCAGCCGGGCCAAGCCTCAGCGTCGAGCAAGGTGCGCGGGTCCTCGGCTTCCCCCTGCTTGTCACCACGTCCGATCATGCCCTGCTGGAGCCCGAGTGGGTGAGACGCTTCCTGGCCGACGCGCCGCCGGAGGCGGACATCTGCGCCCTGCTCGCCCGGCGCGAGGTGGTCGAAGCCGCCGCTCCCGCCACCCGCCGCACCTACCTACGTCTGGCGGACGGCTGGTGGTCGGGCTGCAACCTCTTCTACCTGGCCAACCCCGACGCACTGAGAGCGGTAGACTTCTGGAAGCGCCTGGAAGCCGAGCGTAAGCGACCCTGGCGCATGGCGGCCATACTCGGGCCCGGCGTGCTACTGGCCTTCCTCACGCGTCGCCTCAGCCTTGACGGCGCTGTCGCGCGGCTCGGGCGAGTGGCCGGGGTAAGAGCGGTGGCGGTGGCCTCGCCCTACGGGCTTGCGGCCGTGGACGTGGACAAGGTGGCGGATCTGGAGCTGGTCCGGCAGGTCGTCGGCGAGGCCTAGGCGGCGCGAGAGACCCAGCGGTTGGTCATCTCGAGGTTCGATTCGACGTCCGCCGGGAAGTCCATCTCGCCCCAATCGAGACCCTCGATGGACTGCACCGTGACAACGCCGCTTTCCTTGGCGATCTCGTCGATCGCACTGAGGTACCAGCGCTTAAGTCCGCCGGGCGAGCGGATCACGCCATCGATGGCGGCGACGAAACGCGCGCCCCCCGCCTTGGAGAAGCGCAGGAAGCCGATCGACTCGGCGTTGTACTCGGTGATGACCTTGCCGATGGCCTGCAACCGGCCACCCTCTTCGAGCACCTTCATGTCGTCGGCGTCGTACTCCGGCTTGCGGTCCACCGTCACCGTGATCTCGGACGGCGCCGCCGCCACGAGCCGCCGGGCGATGGTCGGCTCGAACAGGGTGTCGCCGTTGAGCAGCAGGAGGTCGCCGTCGAACACCTCCTTCGCCATCCAGCACGACGCAAGGTTGTCGGCCACGTCATAGAACGGGTTGAACAGCGTGCGCACGGAGAGGCCGGCGATCTGCAGCCCGGCGATCTCGGCGTCCACCGCCTCCGCCTTGAAACCGGTGACGATCACCACCTCCTCGACGCCGGCGGCGCGCAGGCCCTCCAGCTGCCAGTGCAGCAGGGTCTTGCCGGAAAGGTCGATCAGGCACTTGGGCCGGGCGGTGGTCAGCGGCAGCAGCCGCTTGCCTTGGCCGGCGCTGAGGATGAGGGCGCGAGTCACGGACGACATGGGCACTCACTCGCAGATGTTCGTCACCGCGGAAAGGCCGTCCAGCGCTCGCAGCGGGCCCTCAGCGCCGCACCGCGCCGCACCCCTAGTGCGCGCGCACTTCCGCCGCGGGGAACAGTTGCTCGAACTGGCCGAGCGCCTGGGGAGTCAGGCTGACTGCGAGACGGACGCTGCCGTCCTTCCCCTCGTTGCGCTCGAGCACACGGCCGTGGCGATAGAGCCAGGCGATCGCTGCGCCCTCACTGGCAGGCGCATAGACGTCGACGGGCGGCGACTCGTCCACCAAGCTGGAGACCTGACGAAGGAGTTCCTCGCAGCCCTCGCCGGTGCCCGCTGACACCAGCACCGCCGGCGGATGGGCGCGCTTCGCGTCGCCTTCCACCTGCGCCCGGCCATCGCCTGCCAGCAGGTCGATCTTGTTCCAGACCTCGAGGATCCGGCGCTCGTCCATGTCGATGCCCAGCCGCTCGAGAACGGTCCGGACGTCCTGGGCCTGTGCGTCGCTCTCCTCGCTGGCGATGTCGCGCACGTGCAGGACGACGTCGGCCTCCCGCACCTCCTCCAGCGTCGCCCGGAACGCCTCCACCAGTTCGTGCGGCAGGTCCGAGATGAAGCCCACCGTGTCGGACAGGATCGCCGGCCGCCCGTCCGGCAGGTTGAGCATCCGAAGCGTCGGGTCGAGGGTGGCGAACAGCATGTCCTCGGCGACCACCTCCGCCTGGGTCAGGCGGTTGAAGAGCGTCGACTTCCCGGCGTTGGTGTAGCCGACCAGCGCCACCGTCGGATACGGCACGCGCCGCCGGGCGGAGCGCTGCAGAGTGCGCGTGCGGCGCACCTCGGCGAGTTCCCGCTTCAGCTTGCCGATCCTCTCCGCCAGCAGTCGGCGGTCGGTCTCGATCTGGGTTTCGCCGGGGCCGCCCATCACCCCGAAGCCGCCGCGCTGGCGCTCCAGGTGGGTCCAGGTGCGGACGAGGCGCGAGCGCTCGTACGTGAGCCGGGCGAGCTCCACCTGCAGGCGCCCCTCGCGGGTGCGCGCCCGGCGGGCGAAGATCTCGAGGATCAGGCCGGTGCGGTCGATGACCTTCACGCCCCAGGCCTTCTCGAGGTTGCGCTGCTGGACCGGCGTCAGGCTGTCGTCGACCACCGCGACGTCGGCGTCGATCGCCTCGATCAGGTGGCCGAGCTCGATGACCTTGCCCGACCCGAACAGGGTGGCGGGGGTCAGCTTGCGCAGAGGCGTGACCGCGGTCTCGCGAACCTCGAGATCCAGGGCAAGGGCCAGGCCCACGGCCTCCTCGAGACGCGTTGCCGCGTCACGTGAGAAGCCGCGGCCCTCGCGGTCCGGGTGGATGACGATGGCGCCCTGCACGGGCGCCTGACGGTCGATGGATTTGGAGGAACTCAATCTTGCTCGTCTTCGGCCGGCTCATAGAGCTGCACGGGCTGCGCCGGCATTATGGTGGAGATTGCGTGCTTGTAGACGAGCTGGGATTGCCCGTCTCTGCGGAGCAGAACGCAGAAGTTATCGAACCAGCTCACCACGCCCTGCAATTTCACACCGTTCACCAGAAAAATCGTCAGCGGCGTCTTCGACTTGCGCACGCTGTTGAGGAAGGTGTCCTGCAGGTTCTGTTTCTTGTCGCTCATCGGCTTTTCGCCTTCTTTTTGGAAAACGGGCGGCCACGCGCCGCCCACACACGCAAAGGTCACGCTGGCCCGAAATTGCGACAGCCGCAATCGTGAAGGCGATGCTCAGATCGCCATGGCCCTGGCGCGGTCGATATAGAGGCGGCGGAGCCGCATCGCCACAGGCCCGACGACGCCTTTTCCCACCGGCTTGCCGTCGACCGCCGTAACCGGGAGCACGAGACTGCCCGCGCCGGTGATGAAGGCCTCCTGGGCCTGTACGGCTTCCTCGGGCGTGAACGGCCGCTCGTCTACCGTCAGCCCCTCCTCGCGGATCACGTCCAGCAGGGTCAGGCGCGTGACGCCACGCAGGATGTTGGCGTTCGTGTCCCGGGTGCGCAGCCGGCCTTCGCCGTCCACGATCCAGGCGTTGGACGACGCCCCCTCCGTGACGAAGCCCAGCTCGTCGACGAACCATGCCTCGCCCGCGCCCGCCTCGCGAGCCTTCTGCTTGGCCATGGCGTTGGGCAGCAAACCAACCGTCTTGATGTCGCAGCGGCCCCAGCGGTTCTCCGGCGTGGTGACCACGTGGATGCCCTTGGCGGCCTTGGCCTCGACTACGCTCCGGTCCAGGGCCTTGACCGTGATCACCACGGCCGGACGGACCTCAGGATTCGGAAACGCGTGGTCCCGCGGCGCGACGCCCCGACTGACTTGCAGGTAGACAAGCCCGTCCCGGGCCCGGTTGCGCCGCACCGTCTCGCGCAGCACGACCGTCAGCGCCGCCCGGCTCATGGGCATGCGGATGCGCAGTTCTGACAGGCTCCGTTCCAGCCGGGCGAAGTGGCCCTCTGCGTCCGCGAGCTTGCCGTCGAACAACGCCCAGACCTCGTAGACCGCGTCCCCCAGCTGGTAGCCGCGGTCTTCGATGTGCACGACGGCGTCTCGGTGCGGCGTGAACCGCCCGTTTACGTAGGCGATGCGCCCCATCAGACGCCCTCTTCCTCCAGCTGCCGGCCGCCCGAGAGCCCCAGCGACTTGAGCTTCCGGTGCAGGGCGGACCGCTCCATGCCGATGAAGGCCGCGGTCCGCGAGATGTTGCCGGAGAACCGCAGCATCTGGGCGTTCAGGTACTCGCGCTCGAACACCTCGCGCGCCTCGCGCAGCGGCAGCGCGATGATCCGCTCTGCGCCGATGGCCGAAGGCTGCTCGTTCACCGTAGCTTCGGCCGGCAGCATCTCCGCCGTGATCGGTTCGCTGGGCGCGCCCGATGCGAGGATCAGCATCCGCTCCACGTTGTTGCGCAGCTGGCGCAGGTTCCCCGGCCAGGCGCGCACCTGCAGCGTGGCCAGCGCATCATCGGCCAGCAGGCGCCGCGGCATGCCGGTGGCCTCGCAGATCCGCTGGATGAAGTACTCCACCAGCTCCGGGATGTCCTCGCGCCGCTCGGCCAGGCCTGGCACGTTGACCGGCACCACGTTCAGGCGGTGGAAAAGGTCCTCGCGGAACCGGCCGGCTGCGATCTCTTCGCGCAGGTCGCGTGACGTAGAGGACACCACGCGGACGTCGACCTGCACGTCGGAATCGCCGCCCACCCGCCGGAAGCGCTGCTCGACCAGCACCCGAAGGATGCGGCTCTGGGTCTCGCGGGGCATGTCCGCCACCTCGTCGAGGTAGAGCGTGCCCGAATGCGCCCTCTCGAACACCCCGATCTTGGCCGGACGGCCGTTCTCGCCCTCCTCGCCGAACAGCTCCATGTCCATGCGCTCAGGCGTCATCCCGGCCGCGCTGATGGCGACGAACTCGTTGCGCGCCCGAGGGCTGCCGCCGTGGATCAGCCGCGCCACCGTCTCCTTGCCCGAGCCCGGCGGGCCTGAGATCAGCACCCGGCTGTTGGCGCCTGCCAGCTTGGAGATCATCTGGCGCAGCTGCTGGGCCGGCGCCGAGCGGCCGATCAGCCCCTCGGGCGTGATCGCCTGCGTCCGCAGGCGGCGGTTCTCGCGCCGCAGGTTGGCAGCCTCGAGAGCGCGCTCGATCACCAGCAGCAGGCGGTCGGACTTGAACGGCTTCTCCAGGAAGTCGTAGGCGCCGCGCTTGATGGCGCTCACCGCCGTCTCGATGTTGCCGTGGCCCGAGATCATGACGACCGGCAGGTCCGGGTCCCGCGCCTTGATCATGTCGAGCAACTCCAGCCCGTCCATGCCGCCGCCGGACATCCAGATGTCGAGGATCAGCAGGGCCGGCCGACGGACGCGGAAGGCGGCCAGCGCCGACTCCGAGTCGTTCGCCGTGCGCACCGCATAGCCTTCGTCGGTCAGGATTCCCGCCACCAAGTCACGGATGTCGGCCTCGTCGTCGACCACCAGAACGTCAGCCATCGTTCACCTCACGTCGTCACGGCCTCGGCGGCCGGCTTGCCCCTCACCCTTGCGCTGGCCGGCAGGCGCAGGATCGCCAGCGCGCCCTGCCCGTCCCGCGCATCGGTAAGCTCGAGCTCGCCGCCGTGGTCTTCCATAATCCGCTTCACGATCGCGAGGCCGAGGCCTGTCCCTTTCTCACGAGTCGTCACGTAGGGCTCGGTCAGCCGGTCTCGGTCCTTGGCCGGCAGGCCGACGCCGTCGTCTTCCACCTCGAAGGCCACGCCGCTGTCGTCCGCAATCAGCCGGGCCGTGATCCGCCCCTTGGTCGGGCCGGGCCGATCCTTGCGCGCGCCCACCGCCTCCGCGGCGTTCTTCAGCACGTTGGTGAGCGCCTGGGCCAGCATCCGCCCGTCGCCCAGCAGCACCACCTCGGGAATCGGCTCCCCGAGCGCGACCTCGAGGTCGGGGCTGGCCACCCGTTGGGCGAACACCGCCGCGCGGATCAGCTCTGCGCCGTCCTGCTCGGCGAACTTCGGGGCCGGCATCCTCGCGAAGGCCGAGAACTCGTCGACCATGCGGCCGATATCCCCCACCTGCCGTACGATTGTGTCCGTGCAGCGGTCGAAGGTCTCGAGCTCGGCTGGCGCGATGTCCTTCCGGTACTTTTTCCGCAGCCGCTCGGCCGAGAGCTGGATCGGCGTCAGCGGGTTCTTGATCTCATGCGCGATGCGCCGGGCCACGTCGCGCCAGGCGGCGTTGCGCTGTGCCGCCACCAGCCGGGTGACGTCGTCGAAGGTGAGCACCGGGCCGTCGTCGCTCTGGCTCACGCGCACCCGCAGTCGCCGTGTCTCGCGGCCGCGGACGATATCCACTTCCTCTTCTGCGCCGCCGCGGCCGGCCGTCTCGACCACCGCCGCCATCTCCGGTGCGACGTCCTTCAGCTTGCGGGCGCGCCCGTGGTCGCCTGGCAGGTCGAGCAGCAGCGCAGCCTGACGGTTGGCGGCGGAGATGCGCCCCTTGCTGTCCAGGCCGATCACCCCGGCGCTGACCTCTGCCAGGACGGTCTCGATGAACTGCCGGCGCTTCTCGGCCTCCCGGCCGGCGCGTCGCAGCGCTTCCTGCTGCACTTGAAGATCATGGGTCATGCTGTTGAAAGCACGCGACAACACCGCGATCTCTTCAGGATCGTCGTCCGCGTCCACGCGCGCGCTAAGGTCGCCGCTGGCCACCTTGCCCGCGGCCTGCACCAGCCTGCCGACCGGCGCCGAGATGGCGTTCGCCGCCCCGAGCCCCAGCCACACCGCGCCCACCAGCACCAGCAGCGCGGTCTCCGCGTACGACAGCGCGAAGATCGTCTGGATCCGCTCTCGGTTCTGCGCCGCCTCCCGGTACGCAACCAGCGACGCCTCGGCCTCCAGCAGGTGGTTGATGATCCCCTTCTCCACCGGGTGAGCGATGAAGAGGTAGGCGTCCGGATAGGCGGTGAGCCGGTAGACCGCCCGCATCAGGTCCGGCGAGTCGAAGGCCGGCACCGAGATGTCCCCCTCGTCCGCAGCCTTGAAGCTCGACTCCGGCGGAATGACGAACGGCGGGGCATCGGCGCTCTCCGCGCGCGCCAGCACCCGCCCCTCGCGGTCGATCAGGTAGGCCGCCGGAAAGGCATGGTAGGACGCCTGTTCCGCCAGATAGTGGCTGAAGGCCACAGGACTTTCCTGCAGCCCTGGCGCCGCGCGGTTCAGGTCCGCCCCCATTAGGCCGACGTGGTCGCCGATGTAGCGCTTCTGGTCCTCCACATAGGACCGGGCGACTGTGGCCGAGTTCTCAACGACGGTCTGCACCCGCTGGCCCAGCCAATTGTCGACCCCACGGTTGACGAGGACGCCGTAGAACAGGGCCACCACTACGGCGGGCGCCACCGCCGCCAGGGCGAACATCGTGGCGAATCGCAGATGCAGGCGCGCGCCCGCATCGCTGTCCCGGGCGTTCAGCAGCGCCGTGAAACGCAGGGCCACGATGGTGGTGATCCCGAGGATCAGCACCAGGTTCAGCGACAGGACGGTCAGGATCAGCTGGCTGGCGGGGCCAAGCGGCCCCGTTTCCGGCGGCGAGGCGGCCAGAAGGATCGCGATCCCGGTGAGCGCCGCGGCCAGGCCGTAGCCCGCCCCCAGCACCCCCCGGGAGTTCAGCACACGCCAGACCTTCGCTGCGGTCTCGCTCTCGCGGATGTGGTCGGCCAGCAACGCCATTGAATTAGGAGCCTAAGGAACTGTGCTCCAAACTCAACAGCGATGTTGCCGAATTGCGGCAGACCGCCGCGGATACGTCAGCGCCGGCCGCGGCTCATCTCCACGCCGAGGTCCTGGATCTTCTTGCGCAGCGTGTTGCGGTTCAGGCCGAGCACCTCGGCGGCCCGCACCTGGTTGCCGCGCGTGGCGGCGAGCGTCAGCTGGATCAGCGGCCGCTCGACCTCTTCGAGGACTCGGTCGTACAGCCCGGCCGGCGGCAGGCCGTCGGGCTGGTCGGCGAAGTAGGTGGCGAGCTTGCGCTCGACCAGCTGAGCCAGGCTCGCCGGGCCCTCCTGCCCTTCAACGACCGGCTGCTGGTCGGCCAGTTCGCGCTCCACGATCCGGGCGGAAATCAGGTCCTCGGTGTAGAGGGCGCAGATCCGACGGATCAGGTTTTCCAACTCCCGAACGTTGCCCGGCCAGCGGTGCAGTTTCAGGCGCTCGAGCGCGCTGGCGTCGATCGTCTTGGCCGGCAGCCCCTCGCGGTTGGCGCGCAGCAGGAAGGCCCGGGCTAGGTCTGGGATGTCGTCGGGCCGGTCGCGCAGCGGCGGCAGGCGCACAGGGGCGACGTTCAGCCGGAAGTAGAGGTCCTCGCGGAACAGCCCCTGCTGGATCAGGGCGCGGAGGTCCCGGTTCGTCGCCGCGATGATCCGCACGTTCGGACGGCGGCCGGTCCTCGGGTTCAAGGCGGGCTCGGAGCCGTCGATCACCCGCAGCAGGCGGGTCTGCGCGTCGAGCGGCATGTCGCCGATTTCGTCGAGGAATAGCGTGCCGCCGTCCGCCTCCACGAGCTTGCCGTAGTCTCCGTCGGCCTTGCCAAACAGCTCGGTCTCCACGCGCTCGCGCGGCACCGCGGCCAGGTTGATGACCACGAACCTGCCGTCCCGCCGGCGACCCATGTCGTGCAGGGCCCGCGCGACCAGCTCCTTGCCGGTCCCCGACTCGCCCAGGATCAGCACGGTGAGATCGGCGCCCACCAGCCGGGCGATGGTGCGGTAGACGTCCTGCATGGGCCCGGAGCGGCCGATCAGCGGCAGACGGTCGTCGCGGATGGCGCGGGCCTGGGCCTTCGACGCCTCGGAGTCGGCCGGCTTGGCCAGCGCCCGGCGGGCCGCCGAAGTCATGTCGTCCAGGTCGAACGGCTTGGGGATGTAGTCGAACGCCCCGACCTCGGCCGCATTGACGGCGGTGATCAGGTTGTTCTGCGCGCTCATCACGATGACCGGCAGCTTCGGCCGCTCCTTCTTGATTCGCGGCAGGACGTCGAACACGTTCTCGTCCGGCATGACGACGTCGGTGACCACGAGGTCGCCCTCCCCCTCCGACACCCACTTCAGGAGCGTGGCGGCGTTGCCGGTCGCCCGGACCTGGTAGCCCAGTCGCGTGAAGGCCTGCGACAGCACCAGCCGGATCGAAGAGTCGTCGTCGGCGATCAGGATCTTCTTGCCAGCCGCGTTCATGCCGTGACGTCCTCTTCGGTAGCGATGGGAAGCAGCACCCGGAACACCGTCCGGCCGGGCTCGGATTCGAAGTCGATCAGGCCGCCGTGTCCCGCGACGAGCTTCGCGACCAGCGCGAGCCCGAGACCGGCTCCGTTGGCCTTCGAGGTGACGAACGGCTGGAACAGGTGCTCGCGCAGGTGCTGCGGCACGCCCGGTCCATTGTCGATGATCCGCACCTCCAGCGGCGCGCCGCGAGCCGCCTGGCCCTTCATGGCGCGCACGCGCACGCCGTGCCGATAGGCGGTGTGGATGGAGAGTTCGCCACGCTCGTCGCCCCGCGCGTGGGCCGCCTCCGCGGCGTTCTTCACGAGGTTGAGGAAGATCTGGATCAGCTGGTCCTCGTCGCCGAGCACCGGCGGCAGCGAGGGGTCGTATTGCTCGCGCAGCACCAGGCCGTCGGCGACGCCGTTCGCCGCCAGGGCGCGCACACGATCGAGGATCTGGTGGATGTTGATCGGCGTGAGCGACGGCAGGTGATCGTCGGAAAAGGCCTCCATTCGCTCCACCAGGCGCCGCACGCGGTCGGTCTCGTCGACGATCAACTGGGCGAGCGGGGCGTCTTCGGCCTTGGCGCCGGACTTCAGGAGCTGCGCCGCGCCGCGGATTCCCGCCAGCGGGTTCTTGATCTCGTGCGCCAGCATCCGGCCGAGGCCCACGATGGACCGCAGGCCGGCCGCCTCAGCCGAACCACGATCCGCGCCCAGGCCGAGCTTGACGGTGAGCGTCAGCAGCACGGACCCGTCCCCCAGCGGCGCGGCCGCCCCGTCGGCCTCGAACGGAGGCAGGCCGAAGAGGCTAATCTGCACGCCCCTCTCGCGGACCCGGGAGCCCTCCTGGATGGCTCGGTTCAGCAGCGACACCAGGGCTGAACCCGGCGGCAGGGCCGCCCCGAAGCGGCCGCGGGCTAGCAGGCCCAGGCCCTGCCCGAACAGCGCCTCGGCGGCCTCGTTGACCGCCACCAGGGCGCCTTCCGAGTCGACCACCATCGACGGGTCGGGCGAGAGCTCGAAGGCCGCCGCCTTCAGCGCCTCGATGTCCGGACCGTCGGTTCGGGTCCGTATTCGTCCTGTCATGCCGCCAACCTGTTGTCCGGAGTTCGCCAAAGGGCGGTCAGGCCCCGTTCGACTTCGCGGGCGTCCTCCAGGCGGCACAGGGCCGCGCGCGCTTCTCGCCGGGCCTGCGCGGACGCGGGCCAGGGGGCGTTTTCGATGTAGCCGGCCAGGTGCTTGCGGAAGATCCGCAGGCCCAGGCGCTCGCCATAGAAGTCCAGGCTGTCGCGGAAGTGGTCCAGCGCGATCGCCAGCCGTGGCTCGGCGCCGGGCTCCTCGAACGCCCGACCGTCGAGCGCCGCCTCGATCTGAGCCGCGATCCAGGGCCTGCCGTAGACGCCGCGGCCGACCATCACGGCGTCAGCGCCTGAGGCCTGCAGCGCCTGCCGGGCGGTCTCGCCATCGACGATGTCGCCGTTCACGATCACCGGGATCGACACGGCGTCCTTGACCGGGGCGACCTCCGGCCAACGGGCGTGGCCCTTGTAGAACTGGCAGCGGGTGCGGGCGTGAACGGTGACGGCGGCCACGCCGATCGCCTCGGCCCGCGTCGCAAGCTCCGGAGCATTCCTGGACGCATCGTCCCAGCCGAGGCGCATCTTCACAGTCACCGGTATGTCCACGGCGCGGACCGCCGCGTCCATGAGCCGGCAGGCCAGCTCGGGCTCCCGCATCAGGGCGGAGCCCGAAAGCGCGCCGGTGACTTCCTTCGCCGGGCAGCCGAAGTTCAGATCGACGATATGGGCGCCCGCCCTGGCCGCCAGCCTCGCGCCCTGAGCGATGTGCTCCGGGTCGCGACCGACCAGCTGGACCACCATCAGGGGCAGGCCTTCACCGACCGCCGCGCGGCGCACCACGTCGGGTCGTCCCTTGGAGAACTCTTCGCAGGCGACCATCTCGGTCGCCACGTAGGCGGCGCCCAGGCGGCTGGCAGCCTTGCGGAACGGCAGGTCGGAGACGCCCGTCATCGGCGCGATCCACGCCCGGCCGCCGATCTCTACACCACCAACCTTGAGCGCAGTGCTCATTTTTTACTCATCCCCACCGCCTTAGTTTTAGGCACAATGTTGCGGCGCCGTAAAGCCCTCCGAACTGGACAAGTTCCCTGCGCGCCCTAAAGAGGTCCCATGAGTTTTTCCGCGGTTGTCGTCGCGGCGGGGGCGGGTTTGCGGGCGGGGCCGGGTGAGCCCAAGGCCTGGAGAATGCTCGGTTCCCGGCCGGTTATCCGCTGGTCCGTTGAGGGTCTGCTCTCCGCCGGCGCGCGCGAGGTCGTCGTTGTCGTCGCCCGTGACCGGCTCTCGCATGTGGATGAAGCCCTGGCCGGCCTGGACGGCTGGAAGGCGGTGACCGGCGGGAAGACCCGGGCCGACTCCGTCCAGGCCGGCTTGGCCGCCAACACCGCCAATCGCAATCAGCCGGTGCTCGTGCACGACGCCGCCCGTCCGTTCGTGACGCGAGCGCACGTGGACCGGCTGCTGGCGGCCCTCGACGTCGCCGACGGCGCCGTCCCTGCCCTGCCGGTTCCCGACACCCTGAAGCGCGGCGAAGGCCTGATCGACGAGACGGTTTCGCGAGAAGGCCTATGGCGCGCCCAAACACCGCAGGCCTTCAGGATGGGTCGGCTGAAGGCAGCCTATCGCCGCTGGCCCGCCGGCGAGGAGCCGACCGACGACGCCGCTGTTGTCGAGCGGGCCGGTGGCCACGTCGCCATGGTCCCGGGCGATCCGATGCTGATGAAGCTGACCTTCCCAGAGGACTTCCTCATGGCGGAGCAGCTGGCCGCGTCGCGCCGGATCGTCCGCATGGGCCAGGGGATCGACGCCCATCGGTTCGGTCCCGGCGACGTGGTGTGGCTTTGCGGCATCCGCATCGAGCACGACGTCGGGCTGATCGGCCATTCGGACGCCGACTGCGGGCTGCACGCCCTGACCGACGCGGTGCTGGGCGCAATCGGCGCCGGAGACATCGGGGAGCATTTCCCGCCAAGCGATCCGCGCTGGAAAGGCGCCTCGTCGGATCAGTTCCTGACCCATGCCGTGCGGCTCGCTCAGGCGCAGGGTGGCCGGATCATCAACGCCGACCTCACCCTGATCTGCGAGCGACCCAAGATCAGGCCGCACCGCGACGCCATGCGCGCCCGGATCGCCGAGCTGCTGGGCGTCCCCGTGCACCGCGTCAGCGTGAAGGCCACCACGACCGAGGGCATGGGCTTCACCGGGCGCGAGGAAGGCCTGATGGCCCAGGCGGTTGTCGCGATCGAGACCCCCCTCTAGCCCGGCCACCACGTGTAGCGCTCGCCCATCTTGCGCCACAGCGCGCCGGGCACATTCGTGTAGTCGTCGGTCCAGGGCCGCGCCTGGGTGGCGTCCAGGGCGAGCCAGCGGGGGTCCCGGCCATAGGCGGCCACCGCCTGCGGCGTGCGGCCCACCACGATGGCGTCCTCGTCAGCGTCCCAGCCGGCGTCCTCACCGAACACCCGTCGCTTCTGCAGGTAGCCGTAGCCGCCGGCCGCCTTGGCCACGGCCTGGGCGGGCCCGAGAAGCTCCAGGTGCCGGTTCGACAAGTGCAGGACCAGCACGCCATCGGGCTTCAGCTTGCGCAGGTAGCCGCGCACGGCCTCGACCGTCAGCAGGTGGGCCGGCACGGCGTCCGACGAAAACGCGTCGATCAGCAGGATGTCGTAGACGCCGTCGGGCTGGTCGGCGAGCGTGAGCCGCGCGTCGCCAACGACGTAGTCCACGGGTCCGCGAGCGCACTTGGTCGTGTAGGTGAAGTTGGCCGGGTCGTTTGCGATGCGGATCACCAGCGGGTCGATCTCGAAGAAGGTCAGCCGGTCGCCGGGCCGCACGTAGGCCGCCACCGAACCCGTTCCGAGCCCAACGGCGCCGATCCGGGTGGCCGGCCGATCCGCCTGCTGCCGGATGAACACCTGCCCGATGGGCGTGCCCACCGTGTAGTAGACCATCGGCTGGCAAGCCCAGTACGGGTGGGTGGCCTGGGCTCCGTGCAGGGTCGTGCCGTGCGCCAGCATGCGCACCTCGCCGCCGCGAGAGGGTGCGACGGTCTGCGACAGGCGCAGCACCCCGAAGAAGCTCCGCCAGCTCTGCGTCGTCTCCACCCGGTCCGCCGTGGCGTTGGCGCCGACCGAAAGCACCGCGACGATGGCGAAGAAGGCCCAGGCGTGCCGGCGCACCAGGAAGGCGGAGATCACAGCCGTGCACAGCAGCACGCGCACGACCAGCTCCAGGAAGTCCGACTGGCTGAACTCGCCCACCAGCGGCTTCGAAGCCATGGACGGCGCGATGAACGTCATCAGCACCGGGGTCGCCACCGCAGCCAGGACGCCGAGGATCAGCATCGACCAGCTCCAGATGTCGAGCCGCCCTGGACCCCAAGGCCGCGCCAGCACCGCCAGGGCGAGCACCAGCGGGTACTCCCAGACATTGTCGAAGATCACCGGCGCCACGAAGGCGTTGAAGCCGCCGCCCACCACTCCGCCCACCGAGAGCCAGAGGTAGAACTCCGTCAGGTGAGCGGGGTCCGGCCGACGGGCGACCAGCCGCTGGTGGCACATCAAAGCGGTGAGGAAGAAGGCCGCCAGGTGGACGGCGAGCTGGAGCACCAGGTTGCTGGACTTGAACGGCAGCAGCGCCGCGCACCCGGCCAGGGCGGCCGCCTGCAGGACCAGTGTAAGGTCCATAGAGATCAGCGGCTTGGCCTGGAAAGCTATGATGAACGTGACCAGGTAGAGCGCCAGCGGGATCACCCACAGGAACGGGGCCGAGGCCACGTCCGTCGTGATGTGGGTGGTCACCCCGAGCATCAGGCTGGAGGGGATGGCGGCCAGCGCCAGCCAGGTGAGCCGCTCTCGCCAGGCCAGGGGCGCGGCGGCGCGCACATCGGCCACGTGCGGGACCTGGTCGCGGGCCCGGGCGACAACCAGGGCGAGCGCCGCCATCAGCAGCACGAAGCCGACGTAGGCCAGGCTCCAGCCGATCCGCTGCCCGTAGACCGTGAAGGCAGGCTCCACGAGCACCGGATAGGCCAGCAGCGCCAGCAGGCTGCCGAGATTGCTTGCAGCGTACAGCGCGTACGGCTCCTTGCCGTCCTCCGCGCCCACCGTCCTCGCGTGCCAGGCCTGGACCAGGGGCGCCGTGGCGGAGAGCACCGCGAAGGGCGCGCCGATCGACAGCGCGAGCACGCTGAGGAGCCAGAGGTTCGGATGCTCGGACGAGGGCGGACCGGCCAGGCCGCTGACCCGCAGCGGCAGGGCGACGGCGGCGACCAGCAGCACGGCGCCATGGATCATCGCCTGCCGGCCCACGGTCGGGATCTTTTGCAGGAGGTGGGCGTAGCCATAGCCGGCGAGCAGCGCCAGCTGGAAGAAGGCCATGCTGGTGTTCCACACCGAGGGGCTGCCGCCCAGCATCGGCAGGACCAGCTTGGCCACCATCGGCTGCACTAGGAACACCAGCGCGGCGCTGGAGAAGACCGTCACCGCAAACAGGGCGGCAGGGGGTCGGAGCCCGGCCTTCTCGGCCGCGAGGGTGGTCATGGGCGCATTGAGCCTTGAATCGGTGACGCTGGCGATGTTGTGGTCAGGCCGTCGTCTCGCCTAGTCCCATTCACGAGGTTCCTCGCCGATGTTTTCCCTCGAGATCGTCACGCTGGCCCGTCTCCTCATCGACGAGGCCCGCGAGCGCTCGCTGCGCATCGTGACGGCCGAGAGCTGCACCGGCGGCCTCGTGGCCGGCGCCATCTGCTCGATCCCGGGGGCTTCCGACGTCTTGGAGCGCGGCTTCGTCACCTATTCGAACCGCGCCAAGCAGGAGCTGCTGGGCGTGCCTGGGGACCTGATCGCCGACCTTGGGGCGGTCTCCGAGCCGGTGGCGCGGATGATGGCCGAGGGCGCGCTGGAGGCGTCGAACGCCCACCTCGCGGTGGCGATCACCGGGGTGGCCGGGCCAGGCGGCGGCACTCCGATGAAGCCGGTGGGGACGGTGCACATCGCCACCGCGCGGACCAATCACGGCCTCATGCACCGACAGGAGTTTTTCGAGGAGGAGACCCGGGAAGGCATCCAGTTGGCCGCGGTCCAGGCGGCGCTTCAGGCGCTGCGAGACCGGATCGCCTAGGCGGCAGGGCTCTGCTGCGTCGGGGTGGGCTCACCGTAGAGCGACCGCGCACGCGCCTCGAAGCAGGCCATCAGGCGCTGGACGGCGGTGGCGAAGTTGGCCGTCAGCAGGCCCTCGAGCAGGCGCGACTTGAACTGGAAGTCGATGTCGAACTCGACGCGGGTGCAGCCGTGTCCCGCGTCGAGGAAACGCCAGCGGTTCTCCAGCTTCTTGAACGGGCCGGAGAGCAGGCTGGTGTCGATCTGGCGGTTCTTGGCGTCGCGCCGCACGCGCGTGGCGAAGCGCTCCTTGAGGAATGAGAATCCCACCTTGGCCTCGGCGTCCAGGGCGTCGACGCCATCGCTGAGCTGGCGCTGGTTCCACGTGCGCATGGCCGTCACCCAGGGCACGAACTCGGCGTAACGGGCGACGTCGCCCACCAGCGCGAACAGCTGGTCGGGGGTATAGGGCAGGACCTGGGAGACGTGGTGCCGCAAGGAAGGCGCGCCTAGGCTGCGCTCTCGCGGGCGATCCGCGCCGCCTGCAGGCGGGCGAAGTCCTCGCCGGCGTGGTGGGAGGAGCGGGTCAGCGGGCTGGACGCGACCATGAGGAAGCCCTTGGCGCGGGCGATCTCTTCCAGCGCCGTGAACTCGTCGGGATGCACGAAGCGGTCGATGGCCGCGTGCCGTCGGGTCGGCTGCAGGTACTGGCCGATGGTGATGAAGTCGACGCCGGCCGATCGCATGTCGTCCATGACCTGCATGACCTCCTCCTTCGTCTCCCCCAGACCGACCATGACGCCGGACTTGGTGAACTGGGTCGGGTCACGCTCCTTCACCCGCTCCAGCAGGCGAAGGGAGTGGTAGTAGCGGGCGCCGGGGCGGATCGAGAGATAGAGCCGCGGCACGGTCTCCAGGTTGTGGTTGAAGACGTCCGGCTTGGCGTCGATCACCAGCTCGGCGGCGCTGGTCGTCTTGCGCAGGAAGTCGGGCGTCAGGATCTCGATGGTGGTCAGCGGCGATGCTGCGCGGATCGCCCGCACCACGGCTGCGAAATGCGCTGCGCCGCCGTCCGTCAGGTCGTCGCGGTCCACCGAGGTGATGACCACGTGCTTCAGGCCCATCTTCGCCACCGCGTCGGCGACGCGGGCCGGCTCGGTGGGATCCAGCGGGTTGGGCTTGCCCGTGCTCACGTTGCAGAAGGCGCAGGCCCGCGTGCAGACCTCGCCCATGATCATCATGGTGGCGTGGCTCTTGGACCAGCACTCCCCGATGTTCGGACAGGCGGCTTCCTCGCAGACCGTGACGAGGCCGTTGTCCTTCACGATGGAGCGGGTGGCGTTGTAGCCAGGCGAGCCGGGCGCGCGGACGCGCAGCCACTCGGGTTTGCGCAGGATCGGCGTTTCCGGGCGATTCTGCTTTTCGGGGTGGCGCAGGCGCTTGCCCGCCACGGTGTCGATGACCACGGCCATAGCCCCTAGATCGGCGCTTGCGTCCCGCGGATCAAGCGCGCGATGCGCCACGCCCTGAACTCACGGAATGTTACTGACCTTTTCAGGGGTGGAGCCGGACTGTAGGTTGCGCCCCAACAAGAACAGTTCGGGAGGCGTACGCCCTTGAAGCGTACCTTCGACGTCAGCCGGACCAACGTGTCGCTGTTCGATGCGTTGATCGAGGCCAGCCAGACCACCGGCCCAAAGAAGCCCATCCTGGAGGACCAGGAGCGGAACCCCCTCACCTATCGCGACCTGATCCGCGCCGCGTTTGCGCTCGGCCGGAAGATCGCCGCCATGACCAAGCGCGGCGAGCGCGTGGGCGTCATGCTGCCGGCCAGCGCGGGCGGCGTGGTCACCTTCTTCGCCCTGCACGCCTTCGGCCGCACCCCGACCATGCTGAACTTCACGGCGGGCATCCGGAACCTGAAGGCCGCCTGCGAGCTGGCCGGCGTCCGCCGGGTGCTGACCTCCCACCGCTTCGTCGAGCAGGGGAAGCTGCACGACCTGATCGACGCGCTCGATGGCCTCACGACCGTCACCTACCTGGAGGACGTCCGCGAGACGATCGGCCTGCCGGACAAGCTGTTCGCGGCCGCCGCCGGCGCCTTCCCCACCCGCTTCCGGACGCCCACCAGCCCGCAGGACCCCGGCGTAATCCTCTTCACGTCGGGCAGCTTCGGCGCGCCCCGCGGCGTGGTGCTGACCCAGGCCAACCTGGTCGCCAACTGCCATCAGATCGCCGCGCACATCGAACTCGATCCCGACTGGGTGTTCTTCAACCCCCTGCCGATCTTCCACGTCTTCGGCCTGACGGGCGGGGTTCTTCTGCCGCTGCTGCGTGGCCTGAAGACGTTCCAGTACCCGTCGCCTCTGCACACCAAGCAGATCCCGCCGCTGGTCAAGGACTCCGGGGCCGCGGTGCTGTTCGCCACCGACACCTTCATCAACCAGTACGCGCGCGCCGCCCAGCCGGGCGAGCTCTCCGGCCTTAAGTTCGTGGTCTGTGGGGCCGAGAAGGTCCGTGAGGAGACCCACAACCTGATCGCGGAGCGGTTCGGGCCTATCCCGCTGCTCGAAGGCTACGGCGCCACAGAGGCCTCGCCGGTGATCGCGGTGAACCAGCCGGACGACAACCGCCGCGGCACGGTTGGCGGCCTGCTGCCCGGCGTCGAGGTCAGGCTGGAGCCGGTCGAGGGGATCCCCGGCGGCGGCAAGTTGTTCGTCCGTGGACCCAACGTCATGGCCGGCTACCTGAAGCCGGGCGGCGGCCTCGAAGCCCCGCCGGACGGCTGGCACGACACGGGCGACGTGGTGTCGATCACGGATGACGACAGCCGCTGGGTCAGGATCCTGGGCCGGGTGAAGCGCTTCGCCAAGGTGGGCGGCGAGATGGTCTCGTTGACCGCGGCCGAGGACCTCGCCGCAGCCGTCTGGCCGGAGTGCCGCCACGCCGTCGTCGCCCTGCCCGACCCGAAGAAGGGCGAACGGCTGATCCTGGTCACCGACACGCGCAACGCCGAGCCCGGGCCCCTGCTGGCCCACGCCCAGTCCATAGGCGCCCCCGAGATTGCGGTGCCGCGCAAGATCATCCGCGTGCAGGAGATCCCGGTGCTCGGCACGGGCAAGACCGACTACGTGGCCCTGCAGCGCATCGTCGACGCCGAGATCAGACGAGCCCCCTGAGTTCCTCCCCCACAGGGAGGTCGCCCGCGGCTCAGGTGTGCAGCACCTGGCCGAAGGCGTCGAGCGCCGACTCGTGCATGGCCTCGCTCATCGTCGGGTGCGGGAAGACCGTGGCGTGCAGTTCGGCCTCGGTGGCCTCCAGCGTCATGGCCAGCGCAAACCCCTGGATCATCTCGGTGACCTCGGCGCCGATCATGTGTGCGCCAATGAGAGCCCCGGTCTTGCCGTCGAACACGGTCTTCACGAAGCCCTCGGTCTCGCCCGAGGCGATCGCCTTGCCGTTCACCCGGAAGGGGAAGCGCCCGACCTTCACCGCCAGGCCCTGCTCCTTGGCCTGGGCCTCGGTCACGCCCACGGAGGCGATCTGCGGGTTCGAATAGGTGCAGCCGGGGATCGGTGACTTCAGGTTTGTGGGCTTCAGGCCGGCGATGTGCTCGATGCAGTGAACGCCCTCGTGACTCGCCTTGTGCGCCAGCCACGGCGGGCCCGCCACGTCGCCAATGGCGTAGAGGCCCGGAACGCCCGTGCCGCCGTGCTCGTCGGTGACCACGTGGGTGCGGTCGATCTTCACGCCCAGCGCCTCCAGCCCCAGGTCCTCGACGTTGCCGACGATGCCAACCGCCACGATCGCCACGTCGCCCGTCAGCGTCTCGGCCTTGCCGCCGGCCTCGATCTCGACCGACACGCCGGCCCCGGTCTTGGTCAGCTTCTTCACGCTGGCGCCCACGCGGAACTTCAGACCGCGCTTCTCGAAGGCTTTCTGCGCGGTCTTCGAGACCTCCTCGTCCTCGACAGGCAGGATGCGCGGCAGGGCTTCGATGACTGTAACTTCCGAGCCCAAGGCCCTGAAGAAGCTCGCGAACTCGATGCCGATCGCGCCGGAGCCGATGACAATCATCGTCTTCGGCGCCGCCTTTGGAACGAGCGCCTCGCGATAGCTCCAGACACGCTCGCCGTCCGGCTCCAGCCCGATGGCGGGGATGGTGCGGGCGCGAGCGCCGGTGGCGAGGATCACGTGTTTCGCCTGCACCGTGCGCGACCCGCCCGCCTTCAGGGCCACGACCACCTTGGGAGCGCCCCCTTTGGCCGAGTCGGGCCCCTTCTCCAGCTTCGCCGCGCCCTCGATCACCTCGATCTTGTGCTTCTTCATGAGGAAGGCGACGCCCTGGTTAAGCTGGGCCGAAACCTTGCGCGAACGCTGCACCACCTGCTCGAAGTGGAACGCGCGCTTCTCCACCGACAGGCCGTAGTCCGCCAGGTGGTCGAGGGTTTCGTAGACCTCGCCGGACTTGAGCAGCGCCTTGGTGGGGATGCAGCCCCAGTTGAGGCAGATCCCGCCCAGCAGCTCGCGCTCGACGATGGCTGTCTTCAGTCCCAGCTGCGAGGCGCGGATGGCGCTCACATAGCCGCCCGGCCCGGAGCCGATCACGACAACATCGAAATCCATGCCGGTGTCCTCAGACGATCATCGTGATGGGGTCTTCGATCAGCGCCTTGAAGGCGGCGAGCCAGCGCGCGCCGACGGCGCCGTCCACCACGCGGTGATCGCAGGTTAGAGTGACGCTCATCACGGTCGCCACGGCGAGCTGGTCGCCGCGCACGACGGGCCGCTTCTCCCCGGCCCCGACCGAAAGGATGCAGCCCTGCGGCTCGTTGATGATCGAGGCGAACGACTTGATCCCGAACATCCCGAGGTTGGAGATCGAGAAGGTGCCGCCCTGGAATTCCTCCGGCTTCAGCTTCTTGCTCCGCGCGCGCTCGGCCAGGTCCTTGGCCTCGGTGGCGATCTGCGCCAGCCCCTTGGTTTCGGCCTTGCGGATGATGGGCGTGATCAGCCCCCCGGGGACGGCCACCGCCATGGCGATGTCGGCGCTGTGGTGCATGGCGATGCCTTCGGGCGTGTAGGACGCGTTGGCCTCCGGCACCCGCTTCAGGGCGATCGCCGCCGCCTTGATCACCAGGTCGTTGACGCTGACCTTCACGCCTTCCTTCTCGAGCAGGCCGTTGATCTTGGCGCGCGCGGCCAGCAGGCCATCGATCTCGAGATCGATGCTCAGCGGGAAGTGCGGCACGTCCCGGAAGCTCTCGGTCATCCGGCGCGCCACGGTCTTGCGCATGCCATCCAGCGGGACGAGGTCGTAGCTGCCGGGCGCGATGCCCATCTGCTCGAGCGACTGCACCTGGCGCGGCGCAGCGGCGGCGGCAGGGGCGGCCGGGGCTGGGCCGGACGGCGCCGCCTGCGCGGGGCCCTGGCCCGGCTGAGCCTTGTCCACGTCGGCCTTCACGATCCGGCCGTGCGGACCCGAGCCCTGGATGGCGGAAAGGTCGAGGCCCTTCTGCTCGGCGATGCGCCGGGCCAGCGGCGAGGCGAAGATCCGCGGCCCGCGTGGCGCCTCGAAGGCCGCAGCCTTCTGCGGCTCGGGGGCGGGCGCGGCGGGCTGGCCCTTCTGGACCGGATCCGTCATCTGTTCGCGCTCGGCGCGGGCGCTCTCGGTGTCGCTGGTGGGCGCAGCGGCGGCCTTCGGAGCCTCGGCCGGCGCGGAAGCCGCACTCTCGCCCTCCCCGGACAGCCGCGCGATCGGGGTGTTCACCTTCACGCCTTCGGCCCCCTCGCTCACGAGGATCTCCTCGATGACGCCTTCGTCGACGGCCTCCACCTCCATGGTGGCCTTGTCGGTCTCGATCTCGGCGATCACGTCGCCGGAGCGGACGGTGTCGCCCTTCTTCACGTGCCACTTGGCGAGCGTGCCCTCCTCCATTGTGGGGGACAGGGCGGGCATGAGGACGTCGATCGGCATGCGCTCTCTCAGACGGTGGATTGGGCTTCGACGAGGACCGCAGGCGTCCAGCGGGCGGCGCGCCTGGCCGACCGTTCGGAAGGGTCCTCGTCGTCGAAATTCATGGGCTCGGCCGGGCGTCCCGCGAAGCCCGGCAGGTCCACGCCGTGGACGTTGATCACCGCCACCAGCCCGCGGTCGCTTTCCGACACGGCGCCCACATAGACCCCGCAGTCGGCGCAGAACAGGAAGTCGCTGTCGTCGTGTCCGAACCGGTAGCGGGTGACGGAGCCCGGCGCGGCCTCGAAGTGGGCGTGGCCCGTCGGGTCGCTGGTGTACTGGCCGTTGTGGCGCGTGCAGAAGCTACAGGTGCAGGCCCGCAGCGGCAGCTCGGCGGCGGCGTGCGCCGTCTCCAGCATCACGCGGATCGAGCCGCAATGGCACTGTCCCTGCAGCGTGGTCATGCCGGCTCTTTCGAGAGGTGCGCCAACTCCCAGGCGTTCGCCTCCCAGTTCTGGCCATCGAAGGCCGTGAGGTCGAGGCTCACGCCGTCGAGGCTGTCCAGGCACCGCGCGTTGACGCTCCAGCCGTCAGGGTTGGACCTCGGACGGTAGAAGCTCTTCACGCCGCACTCGGCGCAGAACAGGTGCTTCGCCACGCGCGTGTTGAAGGTGTACTCGGCCAGCCGTTCCGCCCCGCGCGTGATGCGGAACCGGCTCTCAGGCACGATGACGTGCACGAACCCCGTCTTGCCGCACATCGAGCAGTTGCAGGTCTGCGCCTCGACCGTCTCGGCCAGCGCGACTTCGAAGCGAACGCCGCCGCAGTGGCATCCGCCCGCCCGCCAGCTGAACGGGCTCTCGCTCACTTGTACGAGACCTGCTTCACCGCCTTGACGATCTTCTGGACCGAAGGCAGCGACAGGGCCTCGAGATTGGCGGCGTACGGCAACGGCACGTCTTCCTGGCAGACCCGGGCCGGCGGCGCATCCAGGTAGTCGAAGGCTTCTTCCAGGACCCGGGCGGCGATTTCGGCGCCGATGCCCATCGGTCCCCAGCCTTCCTCGACCGTCACAAGCCGGTTGGTCTTCTTGACGCTCTCGACCACGGCCGGGATATCCATCGGCCGGATGGTGCGCAGGTCGATGACTTCCGCCTCGATCCCTTCCGCCGCCAGTTCCTCGGCCGCCTTGAGCGCCAGACCAACCATGCGGCTGTAGGCCACGATGGTCACGCCCACGCCTTCCCGACGAACCTTGGCCTTGCCGATCGGCAGCACCCAGTCGACGCCTTCCGGCACGTCGAATTCCTGGCCGTAGAGCATCTCGTGCTCGAGGAAGACCACCGGGTTGGGGTCGCGGATCGCGGCCTTCAGCAGCCCCTTGGCGTCGGCGGCGTCGTAGGGCGCGATCACCTTCAGGCCCGGTACGTGGCCGTACCAGGCGGCGTAGTCCTGGCTGTGCTGTGCGGCCACCCGGGCCGCAGCGCCGTTTGGTCCACGGAAGACGATCGAGGTCCGCAGCTGGCCGCCGGACATGTAGAGCGTCTTGGCGGCCGAATTGATGATGTGGTCGATCGCCTGCATGGCGAAGTTGAAGGTCATGAACTCGACGATCGGCTTCAGCCCGGCCATGGCCGCGCCAACCCCGACGCCGGCGAAGCCGTATTCGGTGATCGGGGTGTCGATCACCCGCTGCTCGCCGAACTCCTGCAGCAGGTCGCGGCTGACCTTGTAGGCGCCCTGGTACTGCGCGACCTCCTCGCCCATCAGGAAGACGTCCGGGTCACGGCGCATCTCCTCGGCCATGGCGTCCCGCAAGGCGTCCCGGACCGTCGTCTTCACCAGGTTCACCCCGGCCGGAAGCTCCGGATCCTTCAGCGGCTCCGCCGGAGTGACCGCCGCCGGGCCCTCACCCTCCGGGCGGCCCTTGGCCTCGGAGGGACCCTTCTTTTCCTCGTCGCCGGCCGGCTCCTTCTGGAACGGCCGATCGGAAACGGTGTCGGTCTCGACCGCTTTGCCACCGGTGTCATTCGCCGAAGCGCCGGCAGAGCCGCCACCTTGCGCGGAGGAGTCCTCGCCGGCGAGCCGCGCGATCGGCGTGTTGACCTTCACCTCTTCGGAGCCTTCCGGCACGAGGATGGCCTCCACCACGCCCTCGTCGACCGCCTCCACCTCCATGGTGGCCTTGTCGGTTTCGATCTCGGCGATCACGTCGCCGGAGCGCACGGTGTCGCCCACCTTCACATGCCACTTGGCGAGGGTGCCCTCTTCCATCGTGGGCGACAGGGCCGGCATCAGAACGTCGGTCATGCGCGGGCTTCCGTGTAGACGTCAGTGTAGAGTTCAGAGGGCTCGGGCTCGGGCGAGGTGCGGGCGAATTCCGCCGCGTCGGCCACGATGCGCTTCACCTCGGCGTCGATCGCCTTGAGCGCCGCCTCGTCGGCGAAGCCCTGCTTCTCGAGCAGTTCCTCCACGTGATCGATGGGATCGCGCGTCTTGCGGATCTCGTCGACCTCGTCGCGGGTGCGGTACTTGGCCGGATCGCTCATGGAGTGGCCGCGGTAACGGTAGGTCTTCATCTCGAGGATGTAGGGGCCCTGCCCTGAGCGCGCGTGCTCGGCGGCCTTGGCGGCCGCGGCGCGGACCGCCAGCACGTCCATGCCGTCGACTTCCTCGCCGGGGATCCGGAACGAGACGCCGCGCCTGTGTAGGTGGGTCTCGGACGAGGAACGCTCGATCGAGGTGCCCATGGCGTACTGGTTGTTCTCGATGACGTAGACCACGGGCAGCTTCCACAGCTGCGCCATGTTGAAGCTCTCGTAGACCTGGCCCTGGTTGGCCGCCCCGTCGCCGAAGTAGGTCCAGCTGACGTTGCCGTTGTTGCGGTATTTGTTGGACAGCGCCAGGCCGGTCCCCAGGCTCACCTGGGCGCCGACGATCCCGTGGCCGCCATAGAAGTCGGCTTCCATCGAGAACATGTGCATGGAGCCGCCCTTGCCCTTGGACGAGCCGCCGGCCCGGCCGGTCAGCTCGGCCATGACCTCGCGCGGATCCATGCCGCAGGCCAGCATGTGGCCGTGGTCGCGGTAGCCGGTGATCACCTCGTCGCCGGCGCGCTTCACCGCCTGGACGCCGACCGCGATCGCCTCCTGGCCGATGTAGAGGTGGCAGAAGCCGCCGATCAGCCCCATGCCGTAGAGCTGGCCCGCGCGCTCCTCGAAGCGGCGGATCAGCAGCATGTCCCGATAGAATCCGAGCAGCTCTTCCTTCGTGGCGCCGATCCCATCGCTTGCGGGATTGGAGCCATTGGCCTTCTGCCGGCCGGCCGCGCCAGCCTGACCACGCGCCATGCGTCTCTCCGTGATCTCTTCAAGCGCCCCTTATTGCGAGAACCGGCGAACCGGCCTCAGGGCTTCACGCGGATCACATAATCCCTTGGATCGGCGAAGCCTAGAAGGGAGCGCGCCCTTTCCTCCAGGAGATCGGCGGAAAGGCTGGTGTCGCGCATGAGCTGGGCGCGCATTTCCAGATCCCGTCGCTGGGCGCTCAGGGCGGCCAGCTCCCGGCTCTTGGCCACCAGCGTCGCGTCGCGCTGATCGGACTGCAGCAGGCCGCCGTCGCCCGTGAAGGCGTGAAACGCGAAATAGAAGATCAGGAAGGCCAGCGCTGCGGTGGGCAGGAACGGGCGGAGGCGGGCGAACACGGCGAATCCCTGTGGAGGCTCCCGGCAGATTCGCTCGGCATGCTTAATAGCCCGCTAACCTTCGGACACTGCGAGCCCTTCCTCGAGGGGCGGCGCGACGAGCCCCGGGCGATGGAGGCGTCGATCTCCTCGCCCGGCGCCGTCCCGGTCAGCGGACCTTGAGGGCCTTGCGGCCGAGGTAGATGGCCTGGTCGCCCAGCTCTTCCTCGATGCGCAGCAGCTGGTTGTACTTGGCGGTGCGGTCCGAGCGGGCCAGCGAGCCGGTCTTGATCTGCCCGCAGTTGGTGGCGACCGCCAGGTCGGCGATCGTGGCGTCCTCGGTCTCGCCCGACCGGTGGCTCATCACCGCCGTGTAGGCGGCGCGGTGAGCCATGTCGACCGCGTCCAGGGTCTCCGAGAGGGTGCCGATCTGGTTGACCTTGATCAGGATCGAATTGGCGAGGCCCTGCTCGATGCCTTGCGACAGGCGCGCCGGGTTCGTCACGAACAAGTCGTCGCCGACCAGCTGGATCTGCTTGCCCAGACGCTCGGTGAGCAGGCCCCAGCCTTCGAAGTCGTCCTCGGCGCAGCCGTCCTCGATGGTGACGATCGGGAATTTGGCGACTAGGTTCGCCAGGTACTCGACCATGCCGGCGGGATCGACCGTCTTGCCCTCGCCTTCCATGACGTACTTGCCGTTCTTGAAGAACTCCGTCGAGGCGACGTCCAGGCCCAGCACGAAGTCGTCGCCCACACGGTAGCCCGCCGCCTCCCCGGCCTTGACGATGAAGGCCAGGGCGTCCTCGGCGCTGGACAGGTTCGGGGCGAAGCCGCCCTCGTCGCCGACGTTGGTGTTGTGGCCGGCGTCGTGCAGGGCCTTCTTCAGGCCGTGGAAGATCTCGGCGCCCATGCGCAGGCCTTCGGCGAAGCTGTCCGCGCCGGTCGGCAGGATCATGAACTCCTGGATGTCGATCGGATTGTCCGCGTGGGCGCCGCCGTTGATGATGTTCATCATCGGCACAGGCAGGACGCGCGCCGAAACGCCGCCCACGTACTTGTAGAGCGGCAGGGCCGCTGAGCTGGCCGCCGCCTTGGCCGTGGCCAGGCTGACGCCCAGGATGGCGTTGGCGCCGAGCCGGCTCTTGTTGGCGGTGCCGTCGAGTTCGATCAGGGTGCGGTCGAGGCGGCGCTGGTCCTCGGCGTCCATCCCGGCCAGGGCGTCGTAGATCTCGCCGTTCACGGCGTCCACGGCCTGGCGGACGCCCTTCCCGCCATAGCGGTTCTTCTCGCCGTCGCGCTTCTCCACGGCCTCATGGGCGCCGGTGGAGGCGCCTGACGGCACCGCCGCGCGGCCCATCGAGCCGTCCTCCAGCACCACGTCGACCTCAACCGTCGGATTGCCGCGGCTGTCCAGGATTTCGCGGGCGTTGATGTCGACGATCTCGGTCATGTGTTCCTCTGGCGCAGGGTTCGGGGGCGGGCCGTGGCTTAGCCACCTTCCCGGCGTAGGGCAACTTGACTTCACCCTGCGGCGGGCTGCTGTAGCCGCCTCAGGAGGACACCATGCTGCTCGTCGAAAAGGACGGCCCCGTCGCCGTCGTAACGCTCAACCGGCCCGAAGCGATGAACGCCCTGTCGAAGGCGCTGCGCGCGGCGCTGCAGCAGGCGATGGTCGAGCTCGATGGGGACGACAGCGTGAAGGTGATCGTGCTCACCGGAGCCGGCGAGCGGGCGTTCACCGCCGGGCTGGACCTGAAGGAACTCGGGACCGATCCGCTGGGGATGGGGGCGGCGAACGCCACCGACCCGGCCGAGAACCCGGCGCGAGCCCTACTGGCGACCCGCAAGCCGATCATCGGGGCGATCAACGGCGTGGCGATCACCGGCGGTTTCGAGGTGGCGCTGGCCTGCGACGTGCTGCTCTGCTCGACCAACGCCCGCTTCGCCGACACCCACGCGCGGGTGGGGATCACGCCGGGCTGGGGACTGTCGCAGAAGCTCTCGCGCGTGATCGGGCCCTATCGCGCCAAGGAGCTGTCGCTGAGTGGCAACTTCCTCGATGCGCGCACCGCCTACGACTGGGGGCTCGCGAACCGGGTGGTGGAGCCTGCCGAGCTGATGCCGGCCGCGCTGAAGCTGGCGCACGAGATGGCGAGCATCGAGACCGACATGCTGACCACCTACAAGGCGATGATCGACGACGGCTACGAGCTGGCGCTCGGCGAAGGCCTGGCGCTCGAGCACGCCCGGTCCGTGCCGCACAACGCCGCCGTCACCCCCGAGATGGTCGAAGCGCGCCGGGCTGCCGTCCAGAACCGCGGGCGGAGCCAGTAGCCGGGAATCAAAACGCCGGCCCTGAGGCCGGCGTCTCGTAAGCCGTGAAGGCTCGAGGAAGCGCTAGTCTTCCTTCGGCGTCATCACCTGGCGGCCCTTGTACATGCCGGTCTTCAGGTCGACGTGGTGCGGGCGCTTCAGTTCGCCGGTTTCCTTGTCTTCGACGAAGGAATTCGGGCCCAGCGCGTGGTGCGAGCGCCGCATGTTGCGCCGGGAGGGCGATGTTTTTCGCTTAGGAACGGCCATGGGAGAGTCTCGCAGGCGTGGGAAATGGAAGCGGCGGCCGGTGAGGGCCGCCGACGTGAGCGGCGGCTTATGCATCAAAGCCCTCGCGCGATCAAGCCGGGCAGTATGGCTTTGCGTCCTAAGTCGCAGGACGAGGCGCCGCATGCCCCAGCAACGGATCTTCGCCCCCGCCGCTGTCTTCCAGCGCTAGGCCCTGGTCAGGCGCTTGGGGGCGACCCCGGCCCAGGCGAGCCGCATCAGCCCGGCCAGCCGCGCGGGCTCGAGCTTCTCGTACCAGACGAAGGTCGATCCTCCCCTGCCCCAGTAACCAGGGACCGGCTCAATGACCTCGCCGTCGGAAAGGTTGTGCTGATCCTCGGGGGTCAGCTTCAGCATGATCCGCGGCTGGTCCACGTGGATCGTGCAGAAGATCTTCTTCGCAACCCGAAAGGAGGCGATCTCGAAGTGCGGCTCCTCGTAGGCCTCCGGCAGGGCCAGGGCCGTCCTGCGGATGTCGTCAGGCGTGAGCATGCGGGATCATCCCGCATGTCCCGCCGTCAGACCAGCCGGCTCCGCTCCTTGGCGGCTCCGATGAAGCTGGAGAACAGCGGGTGCGGGTCGAACGGACGGCTCTTCAGCTCCGGGTGGAACTGCACGCCCACGAACCAGGGGTGGTCCTGGCGCTCGCAGATCTCCGGCAGCACGCCGTCGGGGGACAGGCCGGTGAACCGCAACCCGGCGTCTTCGATCCGCTCGCGATAGCTGATGTTCACCTCGTAGCGGTGCCGGTGACGCTCGGAAATCGTGCTCGACCCGTAGATCGCTTCCACCTTGGAGCCGGGGACCAGGACGGCGTCGTAGGCCCCGCATCGCATGGTGCCGCCGAGGTCGTCGCCTTCCCGGCGGACCTCCTTCTCGTTGCCGCGCACCCACTCGGTCATCAGCCCTACGATTGGCTCGGAGGTGGGCCCGAATTCGGTGGAGGACGCCTGCTTGATGCCCGCGAGGTTCCGGGCGGCCTCGATCATCGCCATTTGCATGCCGAAGCAGATGCCGAAGTAAGGAATTTCGTGCTCGCGGGCGAACTTCACCGCTCGGATCATGCCCTCCGAGCCGCGCTCCCCGAACGCGCCGGGGACCAGCACGCCGTGCACGCCGGTGAGCCGCTCGCCGATCATGTCGTCGTCGTTCTCGAAGGTCTCGCCCTCGATCCAGTCGAACCTCACCCGGACGTTGTTGGCGACCCCGCCGTGGACCAACGCCTCCACCAGCGACTTATAGGCGTCGGTCAGGCCGGTGTACTTGCCGACGACGGCGATGTTCACCTCGCCATCGGGGTGGCTCAGCGTGTGGGAGATCTGCTGCCAGCGGGTCAGGTCCGGAGCCGGCGCGGTGTCGCGCAGGCCGAACACGTCCAGCACCTCGGAGTCGAGCCCCTGGACATGGTAGTCCAGCGGCACGGCGTAGATGTTGGCGCTGTCCATCGCCTGGATCACCGCGCTCGGACGCACGTTGCAGAACTGGGCGATCTTGCGCCGCTCGCCCTCGGGGATCTCCTGCTCGCACCGGCACAGCAGGACGTCCGGCTGGATGCCGATCGAGCGCAGCTCCTTCACCGAGTGCTGCGTCGGCTTGGTCTTCATCTCCCCGGCCGTCTTGATGTACGGCAGCAGAGTCAGGTGGATGTAGCACGCGTGGCCCCGGGGCAGCTCCTGGCCCAGCTGACGGATCGCCTCGAAGAACGGCAGGCCTTCGATGTCGCCCACCGTGCCGCCGACTTCCACCAGCACGAAGTCCACGCCCTCGCCCGGATCTGACAGGACGAAGTCCTTGATCTCGCCGGTGACGTGCGGGATCACCTGGACCGTCGCGCCGAGGTAGTCCCCGCGGCGCTCCTTCTCGATGATCGTCTTGTAGATCTGGCCCGTGGTGATGTTGTCGCCGCGCGTGGCGTTGACGCCCGTGAAGCGCTCGTAGTGGCCGAGGTCGAGGTCGGTCTCAGCCCCGTCGTCGGTCACGAAGACCTCGCCGTGCTGGTAGGGGCTCATCGTCCCCGGGTCGACGTTCAGGTAAGGGTCGAGCTTGCGGAGGCGGACCTTGTAGCCTCGCGCCTGCAAAAGCGCGCCGAGAGCGGCGGACGCGAGACCTTTGCCGAGGGAAGAGACCACGCCGCCGGTGATGAAGATGTACCGGGCCATGGGCGTTCAGATTAGCGGTGATTCGGGGGGCGCGGAGCGCCGGCGTTCCGATTCGTCCACGGCTATTGTTGCGGCGCCGGCGCGGCCGGGGCGGTCGCGGGCGCAGCCGGCACGGTCATCGCCGGGGCATCGCCGAGGAGCGGATTGCGCACAGTCGGGGCCGGGGCGGTGATCGGCGCCGGCGCGCCGGTCGGGGCGCCGGGCTGGACCCCGCCGGCGGGGGCCTGCGACGGCAGGTTCAGGCTGTTCGGATCGATGGCGTCCACCTTCAGGCGGTCGACGACGGAGGAGGCGCCCCGTTCGCGCCCGGCCAGGATGGTCAGCAGCAGGGCGATGACGAAGAAGGTCGAGCCCAGGATCCACGTGATGCGGGTGAGCAGGTCCCCTGCCCCGCGCGCGCTCATGAAGCCGGTCGAACCGCCGCCCATGCCGAGGGCCCCGCCCTCCGAGCGTTGCAGCAGGACGACGCCCACCAGCCCGAGGCTGACGAGGATCTCGATAACCAGGAGAATGGTGAGCAGCATGCGAGCTTCTTGAGCGTCCGTGCGTTCGGGCGGCCACACCGCCCTCAAATGAAGCGCGCGCTCTATCACCGAGCCTGCGCCAAAGCCATACCTAGGTGGTCGCAGCCCCCTGGCAAGAATGATTCTCGAACTCAAACGCCTCCCGATTCTGGAAACCGAGCGCCTGCGGCTCGAGCCGCTGATTCCCGAAGACGCGGCGCACGTCTTCACGATCGTGGATGACCCGGAGGTGATGGCCTATTGGGACAGCCCCGAGATCGACGACCCCGACGTGGTGGCCGAGATTGTGCGCGGCCAGGTCGAGTCGATGCACGCCGGCCGCGCCGTCCACTGGGCGATGCGGTCGCTGGCCGACGGCCTGTTCATCGGCGCCTGCGACCTGACCGAGATCGACCGACGCCACCGCCGGGCCGAGGTCGGCTTCATGCTGGGGCGCGAGGCCTGGGGTCATGGCTACGCTCTGGAGGCCATGCGCACCGTGACGGCGTACGCCGCGGTGAGCGGCATCCGCAAGCTCGTCGCCCGGACGCACCTGGGCAACCGCCGCTCCGAGAACCTGCTTCAGAAGCTGGGCTTCAAGGAGGAGGGCCTGCTGCGCGGCCACATCCTCAGGGACGGCGACCGCCGCGACTGCCGCCTGTTCGGGCTCCTGCTCTAGGCGCCCTCCCGACCGTTAGAGCGCCTGCACGATCGCCAGGAAGTCGGAAGCCTTCAGCGAGGCGCCGCCCACCAGCGCGCCGCCGACTTCGTCGGCGTGCAGGATTTCCGCGGCGTTGGCCGGCTTCACCGAGCCGCCGTAGAGAATCGGCGCCGCCCGTCCCGTCTCGCCGAACATCTCGACCAACGTCTCCCGGATCGCCCGGTGGACTTCTTCTATCTGTGGGGTCGTCGGCGTGAGCCCCGTGCCGATCGCCCAGACCGGCTCGTAGGCCACCGAGAACGCCTTGCCGGCCAGTTCCGCCGGGAGGGAGCCCCTCACCTGCCCGGTGACCACCTCGAGCGCCTGGCCGGCGTTGCGCTGCTCCAGGGTCTCGCCGACGCAGACGATAGGCTCCAGACCGTAGCGCAGCGCCGTCAGGGTCTTGCGCGCGACGATCTCGTCCGTCTCGCGGTAGCCCTCGCGGCGTTCCGAGTGGCCGACGATCACCAGCTTCGCGCCGGCGTCCGCCAGCATCTCGGCGGAGATGTCGCCCGTGAACGCGCCGGCGTCGTCCCAGTGGGCGTCCTGGCCGCCCACCAGCACTGGTGAGCCGCCCAGCGCCTCGCTCATCCGATGGACGAGGATCGAGGGCGGGCAGATCGCCACCCGGCCGGGGCAGGCGCCGACCCCGTCGGCGATGGCCTTCGCCTCGGCGAGCGAGGCGGAGGTTCCGTTCATCTTCCAGTTTCCGGCGATCAGCGGGGTCGGAGCGGTCATTTGGCCTCACTTATGTCGGGTCGGCCGGGCGGTTAAGCCATGCCGGCCCGGCTGTCACCTCCTTGCGGGGACGGAGAGGCCTCCACTATACCGGCCGCAAGTTCGCGCCCCGGAAAGGGAATTGATGCTCGCCGCTACTCGCAAGTTTGCGAAATCCTGGGTCGCCGCCGTGATCATCGGCCTGTTGATCGTCAGCTTCGCCGTCTTCGGCTTCAACGACGTCTTCACGGGCGGGGCCCGCGACGCCGTCGTCCAGGCCGGATCGCGCGTGGTGACCTCGGCCGATTTCCGCCGCGAGTTCGACGCCCAGAAGCGGCGCATCGAGCAGCAGGCCGGCCAGGCCATCCCGCTCGAGTTCGCCGTCCAGCGCGGCCTCGACCGCCAGGTGCTGCAGGTGATCGCCGACCGCGAAGCGTTCGCCGCCCTGCTCGAGAAGATCGGCCTGAAGCCTTCCGACAAGCTGGTCGTGGGGGAGATCGCCAAGATCCCCGCCTTCTTCGACCCACTGTCGGGCAGGTTCGACAAGGCCGCCTACGAGCGGCAGTTGGCGGAGAACAACTTCACGACCGAGCAGTTCGAGCAGATGGCGCGCGACGACATCGGAGCCCAGATGGCTCTGACCGGCATCGTCGGCGGGGCTCGTGCGCCCCGGGTGATGTCCGCCCTGAACGCGCTCTACGGCCTCGAGGCCCGCGACGTCGGCGTCTTCAGCGTGACGCCGGCCATGGTCGGCCAGGTGGCCCCGCCGACCGACGCCCAGCTGCAGGCCTTCATGCGCGAAAACGCGCAGCAGCTGACCCGCCCGGAATTGCGGGTCCTGAGCGTCGTGCGGTTCTCTCCGACCCAGGTGGGCGCGCTGCCGCCCATCGACCCCGCCGAGCTTCAGAAGCGCTTCCAGTTCCGCAAGGACACCCTCTCCCAACCCGAGACCCGCACCGTGGTGCAGGTTCCTGCCAAGGACCAGGCCACGGCCCAGCAGGTCGCGGCCCGGCTGCAGAAGGGCGAGAGCCCGCTGGCCGTCGCCAAGTCGCTCGGCGTCGAGGCGATCACCTACGAAAACCGGCCTCAGACCGCGATCCCCGACCGCCAGGTCGGCGCGACCGCCTTCCGCCTCACGGCCGGCCAGGTGGCGCCCGTGCAGAGCGGCCTCGGCTGGCAGGTGGTGAAGGTGATCGCCGTCACCCCGGGTCGCCAGGTCACCCTGGAGGAGGCTCGCCCGGCGCTCGAAGCCGAGATCCGCAAGGACCAGGCGACCGAGAAGGTGCTGGCCCTGACCCAGGTCTACGAACAGGCCCACGAGGCGGGCGGCAGCCTGGCCGAGGCGGCCCGGAAGGCCGGCGTGCCGGTCATCACCCTCGGTCCGCTCACCCAGCAGGGCCGCGACGCCCAGAACCAGCCGGCGCCCGTGCCCGCGAAGCTGCTGGAGACCGCGTTCGGCCTGGCGGCCGGCGGCGAGAGCGACCTCGTGGAGGCCGCCGAAGGCGAGTACTTCGCCGTCCGCGTTGAGCGGATCATCCCGCCGGCGCTGCCGCCGCTGGACGCTGCGCTCCGCGCCGAGCTTACCCGGGTCTGGATCGGCCGCGAGACGCTGACGCTCATGCAGGCCCGCGCCGACGAACTGGCCGGCCGCATCCGCAAGGGCGAGGCCGTGGACGCCGTGGCCGCCTCGGTCGGCGCCCGCGTGAGCCGTGTCGCCGGCCTGACCCGCCAGTCGGCAGGCCAGAACCAGCAGCTCTCGCAGGACGTGCTCGGCCAGGCCTTCACGGTCCGGCCTGGCGAAGTCTTCACCGCCCGCGACACCCAGTTCGCCATCACGGTGGGCAGGCTTGAGGCGGTCCGCCCCGGCGACGCCGCCATGGCGGCCCGGATCACCGAGCTCGGGCGCGACCAGATGAGCATGGGCTTCTTCCGCGAATTCGAGGAAGCCGCCCGCGCCGGCGCCCGGAAGTCCATGAAGGTGAAGGTCGACGAGGCGCGCGCCCGCACGGCGCTGGGTCTCGAGGCTGCGCAGACGCCCGCCGGCAAGGCGGCTGGGAAGGCCAAGTGAAGACCGAGCCCGAGTTCGACGCCTTCCGGGCCCGTTACGACGCCGGCGCGCCCCAGCTCGTCTGGACCCGGCTGATCGACGACCTGGAGACGCCGGTCTCGGCCTATCTGAAGATCGGTCACGGCCGCCCCTACGCCTTCCTGTTCGAAAGCGTGGAGGGCGGCGCTTTCCGGGCGCGATATTCGATCATCACGCTCAACCCCGACCTCGTCTGGCGCTGCCGCGGGAACAGGGCCGAGGTCGCGGAAGGCGATGACATCGCCGCCGGCCGCTTCGCCGAGCAGGCCGGCGGGGCGCTGGACAGCCTGCGCGATCTGGTCGCCGCCTCGCGGATCGAACTGCCGCCCGGCCTGCCGCCGCCGTCGGCCGGCGTGTTCGGCGCGATCGGCTATGACATGATCCGGCTCGCCGAGCCCCTGCCCGACGTCAATCCGGATCCGCTGGGCCTACCCGACAGCGTGCTGACGCGGCCCTCGATCGTCGCCATCTTCGACGCCATCGCCCAGGAGATCCTGCTGGTGACGCCGGTGCGCCCGGGCCCCGCCTCGGCCGCTGACGCCTACTCCGCCGCCGAGCAACGGCTGACCCAGGTGATGACCGACCTGAAGCGGCCGACGCCGCCCCTGGTCGGGGACGGCGTGCCCGAGCCCGACCGCTTCACCTCGCCGGTCTCGCGCGAGCGCTACCGGGAGATCGTCGCCCAGGCCAAGGCCTACATCGCGGCCGGCGACATCTTCCAGGTGGTGCCCAGCCACCGCTTCCGCAGCCCGTTCGCGCGCGATCCGTTCGCGCTCTACCGCTCGCTGCGCCGGATGAACCCCTCGCCGTTCCTGTTCTACCTGAACTTCGGCGACTTCCAGCTGGCCGGCTCGAGTCCGGAGATCCTGGTCCGCATGCGGGACGGCAAGATCACCATCCGTCCGCTCGCCGGCACCCGGCCTCGCGGCGCCACGCCCGCCGAAGACGCGGCCCTCGAGCAGGAACTCGTCAGCGACCCCAAGGAGCGGGCCGAGCACCTCATGCTCCTCGACCTCGGCCGCAATGACGTGGGCCGCGTGGCGATGCTGAAGCAGGCCGGCGCCAACGCGGCGCCGCAGCCCAGCCGCGGACCCCGCGTGCGTGTCACCGACAGCTTCTTCGTCGAGCGCTACAGCCACGTCATGCACCTGGTCTCCAACGTCGAGGGCGACGCCCCTGAAGGCCTGGATCCGGTGGACGTTGTGATGGCCGCCCTGCCCGCAGGAACCCTCTCCGGCGCGCCGAAGGTCCGGGCCATGCAGATCATCGACGAGCTCGAGATTGAGAAGCGCGGCATCGGCTACGCCGGCGCGGTTGGCTACTTCGGAGCGGACGGCTCGGTGGACACCTGCATCGTGCTGCGCACCGCCCTCTTCAAGGACGGGACCATGTACGTTCAGGCCGGCGGCGGCGTGGTCGCCGACAGCGACGCCGACGCCGAGTACGACGAGACCCTGCACAAGGCCCGCGCCCTTCGCCAGGCCGCGGAAGAGAGCTGGCGCTTCGTCTAGGTCGGACCGCTCTGCGGGCAGAACGGAAAAAGGCGCTCCCGGAGTCTACCGGGGAGCGCCCCTTCCCTTGATCGTCCTCAGGCGAAGATGAAGTCGCCCTGCCCGAGGCCGTTGGTGCTGCCCACCACGATGATCAGATCCTGCGGCCCATCGAGGTCGACGGTGATCGTCGTGCGGGTCCAGCTGACGTCGGACCAGGTGACCCCTTCCAGGCCGGAGAGGTCGATCTTCTCGCCGCGCTGGTAGTCGGTGATCGTGTCGCGCCCGGCGTCGGTGAAGACGAAGACGTCCATGCCCGCGCCGCCGATCAGCTGGTCGTCGCCGGCCCCGCCGTTCAGTGTGTCCGCGCCCGCGCCGCCGTTGAGGACGTCATTGTCCTCGCCGCCGCGCAGATCGTCCTTGCCGGTCCCGCCCTGCAGCTGGTCGGCGCCTTCCCGGCCCACCAGGGTGTCGTGACCGTTCTCGCCCTTCAGCACGTTGCCGACGCTGTTGCCCATGAGGGCGTCGTCGCCGCTGCCGCCGGTGGCGTTCTCGATGACCACGCCGTTGGCGATGGTGAAGCCGCCGAACGTGCCTTCGACGAAGGAGACGACCCCGCCGCCAGTGGGCGTGTAGTCCAGCGTCGCGGCCAGCAGGTCGATGTGCGCATCGCGCCCGCCGTTGTAGGCCAGGGTGTCGGTCCCGCCGGTGTCCCAGATGGTCTGGTAGAAGGCCCGCTGCTGCAGCGGCTCGATCTCGTAGACGTTGTTGCCCGTGTTGTGCGCGTGCACCCCGTACCGGGCCTGCAGGACGGCGATGTCGAAGGCGCCCAGCGTGCCGGACCAACCAGAGCCCCAGGACTTGCGCGAGAAGGCCAGCGTGCCGTCCGGATGGGTCTGCCAGCCGTCGTTGTAGGACATGACGGTGTAGACGCCCTGGTTCAGGTCGTAGATGCCCAGCGAGCTGGAATCGCTGACGCCGAGCAGGATCTCCGAGCCGCCGCCGTCGTCATGCGGGTGCGCGACCCCGTGGGCGTGGCCGAACTCGTGCAGGATGACCGCGTAGGAGAAGCCGCCCGGCTCCAGGCTGTCCGGATCGGTGAAGCCGCCGCTCGCCAGGTTGAAAACGCCAAGCCCCTGCAGGTCGCCGCTATCGGGTTCCTGCGGGTAGAAGCGGGCGCCGTACTCTTCGTTGATCGTCGTGACCAGGCGGAAGGTCGCCTGCTCGATGTCGTTGGTGCGGACGTAGTTGATGCCCGTGATGGGCGTGTATTCCTGCAGGGCGCGCATGACGCCCGCGATCTGGAAGTCTTCCCAGCCGTAGGTGGTGATCGGCGTCTCGCCGTCCGCTTCGACCTCGCCGAAACCGCCTTCCGCAGCGCCCGCGAAATAGACGTAGGCCGTGGGCACCCCGTTCACCAGGACGGTGGGGATGTTGTCGGCCGAGTCCCAGTTGAACGCCTGCAGCGGATCGTAATCGGCGGGATCGACGCCGCGAACGTCGAGCGTGTAGCCGCCGGTCATCTCGGGCTCGTAGCCCTCGATACGCAGGTAGTAGGTTCCGTCCGCCTCGGGCAGGAAGCCCAGGCCCGTCTCGTAGTTGGCGGCTGCGGAGATCTCCACGCCATTGGCGTCGTAGAGGCGCAGGATGCCGATGCTCTCGCCGGGCATGTAGTCCGGATACTCGGCGCTGCCTGCGATGCCGCCGGCGTAGGTGAAGGTGTAGAACTGCCCGGCCGTCAGCTGGACCTTGTACATGTCGCGGTCGCCGGCCGTGTCGAGGTGGCCGTAGGTCGTCCCGAGGGTGAGGTTGAGCGCGCCGGCCATGGTCGCCGGAGCGTCGGTGGCGGCATTGGCCGTCCAGACGTCGAGGGTGTAGCCGCCGGTGTCGCGGTAGGTCGGGTAGCCCGGGGCGCCCGGATCCAGGTGATACCAGGAGCTCGGCGCGACCAGGTAGACGCCGGTCGTCTCGGGCGTGAAGGTCAGCATCGACGAGCGGCCGAACCCGCCGTCGTCGTCGGCCGCCAGCGTGTTGCCCGCAGAGTCGGCCAGCAGGAGGTACGGATCCTCGATCCCGTCGGTCGCGGTCGGGCGCTGGGCGAAGGTATAGGTCACGCCCGCCTGCAGCGTGAAGCTGAACACGTCCAGCCTCTCGGTCGTGAAGGAGTTGTTGAACCGCGTCGGCGTCTGGCCGTCGGCGTTGGTCAGGTTGGCGCTGATCGGCGCAAAGCCGCTGAAGCTTGACTGTACAGGGGAAGACGTTTCGTTGCTGCTGTCGGCAGGACGGAAGTCTTCCATCGTGGATGGGCGCATGTAGGTTCCCTATGACCAGTGATTTTGGGGTAAGATCTGTTCTGGTCTGGAGGCCATCATGGTTTCGCCCCCATCGCAAGCCGGATTACTCCGCGAATTCAAGACTTTTGTCTTGCGCTATACTTTGAGTAAGGATGTGGCTCGTGCGATTCCGGCTGCAGTCGCGATCCTGCCGGCTACGGTGCTGCTGCTCGCCTGGGGCGCGCCCCCGAAGGAGGTTGAGCATGCAACCGGAAGTACTCATTCCACAAGGGCGAACAGCGATGACAAAACCGTGAGTGACGGTCCGAGAAGCGTCAGTCGCCGGTTCGCCGACCTCGACGCCTACCTCGCCTGGCTCGAGATGCGTGCGAAGCTCGGCGGCTCCTGGTACCGCGAGGTGCGGCCGGGCGTTTACGAGCTGCAGGGCGGGAACCTGCGGCTTCCCGAGGGCGACCGTCGCCAGCGGACCTTCACACGCCGGCAGCTCGCCGAGCGCTTCGGCTTCCCGCACTAGCCGTCGGGGCGACAGTGGGCGGCTCTACGATCCAAGTCGCGCGGCGGCTGGATGCGCCGTCTCAACTTATCCGCTCGAAGGTCATGATCCAGTTGACCTCCCATGTAGCGCCGCCGTCTGCCGAGAACGCCTGCTCCCAGCGCGCGCTGGTCGGCGTTATGTGGGACCAGACGAAGCGCACATGGATCGACCGCCCGTTGAGGGTGTCCTCTGCGAAGAACCGACCGATCCCGTCCTCAAAGGCCCCTTTCACCGGCGGGTCAACGACCCCGGAACGGCCGTCGTGCCACCAGATCGACCATTGGCCACTCTGCGGGTCACGACGTCGGAACGCGGCCGCGCGATAGGCGCCTGCGGGATCCTCCAGGAACTGGTCTTCGACGTTGGCCGCGCCCGCGAGCACCTCGAAAGCGCGGCAGGTTCCGGGAAACTCAACCCACTCGGAGGCGCCGACGAGGCGCTCCGTCAGCTTCCGATGGTGTACGCGCCACTCGCCCGTCTGGAAGCCAAAGTCCCCCACAGCCCATCTCCCTCTACTTTGCGGGTCGAGAGATAGCGGCTCGCTGCTGCCAACGTCTGTCAGCATGGGACCACAATGGAATTTGGCTGGCCGTCCCGGACAGGCGAGCGCCGCTAGACCTGGGCCGTGCCGCCTTCGCCGACCGGCCGCGGGTCGCCCTCGTCGACGTCCGGCGCCTCATCGGCTTCGCTGGCCGCCAGGGCGGTCTCTTCGTCGGCGACCGTGTCGCCCGCGCCCAGGCCGAACCGCGCCGCCACGTCCGGCGCCAGCTTCACCAGGTCCGAGCGCAGCTTGAGCAAGGAAAGCTCCTTGGCCTTGCTCTCCAGCATCACGTCAAAGTCCATGCCCTCGGCGTCACGCATGAAGCGAGCGAACTCGAAGGGGTTCACGAAGTCTGCGTGGTTGGTGATGACGGGCGGCGCCAGCGTCTTGATCTTCTTCCGTGTCTTGCGGTCGGTCCGAACCAGTTCCCGCAACTCCATGCGCGGGCTCGAGAAGTGCATCTTCGGCCGTTCTCCCGCCGGCCAGGTGGCGAGGATGCGCGAAAGCGCGTCCCGCATCTCCAGTCCTTCCGGGTTCAGGCACCAGAAGTGCTGGTAGTCGAAGACGCAGCGCACCCCAGTCTCTCCGTGCACCCAAAGCACATCTGCGGCGCTGAACCGTATGTCGTCATGCTCTAGCACCAGGCGGCGGCGAACCGGCTCGGGCAGGGTTGGCCAACGCTGCGCCCACCGCGCCCTGCTCGCTTCGTGGTCCCCATAGACACCGCCGACGTGGGTCACCAAGACCGCCTCAGGCCCCAGCTCCATGCGATCCAGCATCTCGGCCTGGCTGGTGAGGTCCCAGATGCTCTTCCTCGTCAGCTCCTCAGCGGGGCTGTTCAGCAGCACGAACTGCGACGGGTGAAACGACAGGCGGATGTTCAGATCCCGAGCCTTCCTGCCGATCGCGCGCAACTCCGCATCGCTCTCGGCGACCATGTTGTGGAACTGCGGCATATCCGGATGGGTGGCGTAGGGAGCCAGGTCCGAGGACAGCCGATACATCTCGATCCGCTTGCCTGCGATGTAGTCCAAAATCTGGTCCACATACTCCAGCGACACCTTCAGGTGCGGCTCCGACCGCCACCGGCGGGCGTCGTTGCTCTTCAGGTCCGGTCGCCCCATCACCTTCACGGGAAAGCCCATGCGCAACCGCTGGCTCATGCCGCCTCCACTTCCGTTGGATCAAAGCCGATGTTTCGCAGGAAGGCGGCCCAGTCGTCAGGGCGCAGGGCGCCGCCAGTCGCCTGCCGGTGGCCGGAACCATAGTTCTCGTCGGCGCCGGGCGGGGCGCGGTCCGCCAACCAAGCGATCAAGTCCACGTCCCGGGCCGCACGAACGGCGAAGTGCACCCAGCCCGGCCGGAAGCCGGTATTGGCCGCGACAACCACCTCGTTCTTAAGCCGGGTGCGCCAGGCCTGCGCCACCAGGGGGTGGACTTGGCACGGTGATGAGAAGGCGATCAGCGCGACGCCGTTCCGCACCTTGGGCGGCGTGCGCTTGGCTGTCGAAAGCGCCTCAGCGACCTCCTGCTTGGCGGCCTGCAGGAGCCCGGTCTCCGGGTGCACGCCGGAGGTCACCTCGGATGGGGTTCGAGCCTTCATCAGAAGCTTCAGCGCCGGCTCCGCGTCACCCGCCGGGGCTCGCCGCCCGGCGTTGATCAGCGTCACGGCGTTCTTCAGAGCGGTGGAGCCAAATCGCCGCCTCGCCTCCGCCATCTCGGGAAAACCGGCGCCGTCGGCCATGTCGCCGATGATCCCCAGGGCCGCAAGCCAGAGCAGATCCTCCACCTGGGACAAGGCGCTCGCACACCACCAGGCGAGCAGACTGGATGTCGGTATGGGAGACATGCCGAAGCCGGTGATCGCTTCCACCTGCGGCGCGCCGCGCGGCACGTGATGGTCGATGACCAGCGTCGGCAGATCGGAAAGGAGCGGCCCGTCGCGCAGCCCCAGGTCGGTGACGATGGCGCCGCCCAGGGCCTGGTCCTCGAACTCGGCCGCGAAGGCCGACGACCACGGGCTCTCGCCACGGCCGACGATCCGGATCTGCACCGCCTGCTTCGAGCGGGTGAAGGCCTGGGCCAGTATAGCCACGGCTGAAAGACCGTCGGCGTCGTTGTGTCCAACCAGCAGGATCGGCTTGCCCGGATGGAAGCCTTCCAGCGCCCGCCTGAAGGTCTCTCGCACTTCGTCCGCCCGCCCGCCTGGACTCATCCTGGCGTCGACGAGGGCGTGAGCGGCGGCTCTACCGACGTCGCTGGAAGCCGCGGCGATCCCGCCGGCGGGTAAGGGGCAGGAAGCGCCATTCATGGCGAGACAAGCTGCTGACGCCGTTTGATGTTCCGGCCTTCATCGCCGCGGTCGCGGAGGGACCAAGAAGGCTAGAGCTCAGGTTGGTGACGCCGCTGCGCTAGCGCTTCACGTGCTCTCGTCGGCTCGCTCGAATCGAACCTTCGGAACGTCAGCAGAGGGTGGAAAGGAGACCTGCGAAAGCTCTGCCTTTGAACTTTGACCGTAGGGCCTTGGCGAGCATCTTGTGCTGCCCGCAACCAGCCGCGCGCCGACTCTTCTGCACAGCCCGGGTGATCGCCATAGCTACCGCGTCTGGTCCAAGCACGGCGACCGCCCCCCTTTCACGACGACGGTCATGGGCTCGTTGAAGAGCCGCTCAGCGTCAAACGTCTGAATCCGTCACCAACCCGAACCGTCCGTTCCGGTGTGCCTCGTGCACCTCAGTGCCGCGGTGGGATGCGCAGCACCTGACCGGGGAATATCTCGTCGGGATCCTTGAGCATCGGGCGGTTGGCCTCGAAGATCGCGCTGTACTGGCCTGCGTCACCGTAGAACTGCTTCGCGATCTTCGAGAGGCTGTCGCCAGTCTTCACCTCGTAGAACTGGGAAGGTGCAGAGGCTGGGGCCGCGGTCTGGACAGGCTGCGATGCCGGCGCACGCACCTGAATCTGGTCCACGACTCGACCGACACCCTTGGTGTTGCCGAGAACGAGCACGGCCTTCTCCCGCTCGGCTTGACTGTCTGCGACGCCGCTGATCGTGACGGCGTCGCCCTGCACGGTGATGCGGCCCGCCTCGATCGTGATGCCGAGCGCCCGCAGGTCGGCCGCCAGTTCGGCTGCGTTGGCCTGCTCGGCTCCCGGGCGGACCGGCGTCTTCGGCTGGCGTCCAGAGTCCCGTCCGAAGTTGAAAAGTCCCATGGTCCGGCTCCGTGCTGATTGTCTTCGGAAGGGGCAGGCTTCGTCGTCGAGGCGCAGTGGCTTCCGGGGCTGCAACAAACCAGGGGTTACGAAGGTTCGCGGGGCACATCGAACCGGAGACCTCAGATGAAGCCAGATACAGACGGCGGCCCCAACCGCGGGAAAGCGCCCCACGTGACCACCGGCGGCTCGCCTCCGCCCCGCCGCCCCGGCTGGCTCAAGTGGCTGCTGCTGCTGATCCCCTTGGTCCTGCTTCTGCTTCTCCTGCGGAACTGCGGCGACCGCGAAAACGAAGTGGAAACCGCGGCCACAGATACCGCCAACAGCGCCGCCACGATGCCCGCGACAGGCCTCGCGCCCACCAACCAGGCCCCAGGCGCTCCCGTCACCGGCCCGCTGGATGCTACGTTGGCCGCTTATCTTTCGTCCGGCGAGCCTGCCGGCCGGCGGTTCACCTTCGACAACCTGCACTTCGCGACCAATTCGGCGGCTTTGCCCGCAGACGCGCAGCAAACGGTAAGCGCGGTCGCCCAGGTCCTTTCGCGACATCCTACCTCGCGCATCCAGATCGAGGGTTATGCGGACGCTCGTGGGGCGGAAGGCGCCAACGCTCGACTCGGTGCAGAACGGGCCGAGGCCGTGGCGCGAGCACTCATCGCGGCAGGCGTCCCCGCGCAGCGAATTACCGCGGCGAGCGGCAGCGAGAGCAATCCCGTGGCTCCGAACACCGACCCGCAGGGACTCGCCGCCAACCGCCGGACGGAACTGGTTGTCATTCAGAAATAGGGCAGCGGCGCCTCCGGTCTGCCGGCCGGAGGCATCAGCACGGTTGAGCCGTCCAGCGGCGCTACCTCGTGAACGCTTCGGGCTCTACGCTGAGGAAGTTGAGGGTCGTGGCAACGGCGGCTTTCTCATCGGAGGGTGTCCGGCTGGCGCTGAGAAGAAGCAGCTACGGAGCTTCGCACCGCTCGCGCCTACTCGGCCGGGGGAGGTGGATGAACTAGCTGATGAGAGCGTGAGTGAACTCGGTCCGCAGAGCGGACCTTGGAAGTTCGTGCCGCAACCGACATTCCGAACGTCAGCTAACGACCCCTAGCCGACGTGGGACGGTGACCTTAGCTGCCGGTGAAGCTGTCCCGCTAAGCTGGTCAGATCTCCCGACATCGGCAACGCGCCAGGTCGGACCTTGGCGAGGTCCGCCAGCCGGTGCTGCTGATCTCTCCGCAGAGACGCTCGAACAGGTCGGAGTCCCTCCGCGCACTGCAGTGGTCGAGCGACTGAAAGCCGCCAGCGGGAGGGCCGCGGAGATCCACCCGTGTGACCAGTACTCGTTGGTGAAGGTCACCACCTGCAGCGTTCTGGCCTCAGCGCGCAGTTCGACGGACCTTGACTTTTCAGGCTGCCTATGTTCTCTCTTTGTTCATGGCCTCGCCCGCTGCGCCCATGGAAGATCGTCACTCGGCCATGCTGGCCGAGCTGGCGGCGATGAGCCTGACTCTCGCCCGGGACCTGCAGAACCGCGCCCTGGAGGCCGAGAGCGTCGAGGACGCCGCACGCCTCGCCGCCGCCTTCCACCAGGTCTCGCGGGGCCTGCGCCAGACGCTTGCCCTCGAGCTGAAGGTGATCCGCTACAAGGACTCCGTCGCACGCGAGGCCGCTGAGGCCGCCGAGGCCAAGGCGGCTGCCGAACGGCTGGCCGTGGAGACCCACGCCCAGGCCATGGGAGCGCGCCGCGAGGCGCTGCGCGACCAGGTGGGCCGCTGCATCTGGACCGAGGGCGAGGATCTCTCCCGCGACGAGTTCCCCGAGGGCTTCGAGCCGCCTGAGGATCCTGAGCGCCTGGCGCGCGACCTGGAGCGCTGGCTGGACATCGCCGTGCAGCGCCCGGACTTTGTGGACGCCGACTTCGACCTGCTGGCCATCGAGGCCTGCGACGTGATCGGCGCCGACGCCAACATCCTCTACGAGATCCACGAGCCCGCGCCGCGCGCCGCGCCGCAACCTGGCGCCCGGCAACCTGGCGTGCCGCTACCCGGCGCTCCGCAACCGGCGGACTCCAGCTAGATCCCGGCCGACGCCGGACCCAAGACGCCGTTGCAACGAGCCGCAGAGTTCCCTCAACGCAGCTTGGCGGGCCCGTTCGGGCTGCGCCTCATTCGGCCTGCCCGCTTGGTCCCGGCCGTTCCCGGGGAGCGAAGGGACGCTGCCCCTTAATCGACCCCCTCCACCACATGCTCTGTCACCACCGGCGGCGCCATGACCATGGCGGTGGCGAACCCGAGCGCCGTGAACGCCGCGAACGCCGCGGCGGCGACCACGGGCCACAGTCGATCCTTCCGCTGTAGCGGCTGGGTCAGCTTGCGCGCACGCGCCAGGGCCTCGATATCCAGGGCGGACATGGCCGGCAGGATCGCGGGAGTCGGCGCGGCCGCCAATCCGCACGCTTGGCGAGGGCGCGCTCTGCCCCTAGAGAGGTCGCATGATCCTGGTGATCGATAACTACGACAGCTTCACCTACAACCTCGTCCACTACCTGAACGAGCTGGGGGCGGAGACTGTCGTCTACCGCAATGACGCGCTGAGCGTGGCCGAGGCCCTGGGCCTCAGGCCGCAGGGCGTCCTGCTGTCGCCCGGCCCATGCACGCCCAACGAGGCCGGGATCTGCCTCGACATCCTCACGGCCGCGCCCGAAGACCTGCCGATCTTCGGCGTCTGCCTGGGCCACCAGGCCATCGGCCAGGCGTTCGGGGGCGAGGTCGTCCGCGCCAAGTCGGTGATGCATGGCAAGACCAGCGCTATCCAGCACAACGACAAGGGCGTGTTCGCGGGCCTGAAGAACCCCTTCACCGCCACGCGCTACCACAGCCTGTCCGTCGAGCGGCAGGTGCTGCCCGAGACGCTCGAAGTCACCGCCTGGACCGAGGACGGCGAGATCATGGGCGTGCAGCACAGGACCCGGCCGGTCCACGGGGTGCAGTTCCACCCGGAGTCGATCGCCACCGAGTGCGGCCACGAGCTGCTCGCCAACTTCCTCGACATCGCCGGCGTGAAGCGCCTGGCGCAGGTCTGAACCAGCCCTAATGTCCGACCTTTTCAAGCCGCTGCTTTCGCGCCTGGCCGATGGCGCCACCCTGTCCGAGGAGGACGCGGACGAGTTCTTCGCCGCCTGCCTGCGCGGCGAGCCCACGCCGGCCCAGGTCGGCGCGGCGCTCACCGCCATGCGCATGCGGGGCGAGACCATGGGCGAGATCACCGCCTGCGCCCGGGCCATGCGGCGCGCCGCAATCCACATCGATCCGGGCTTCCCGACCATCGACGTCTGCGGCACCGGCGGCGACGGCCTGCACACGCTGAACATCTCCACGGCCGCGGCCTTCGTGGCGGCGGGCGGCGGGCTCAAGGTGGCCAAGCACGGTAACCGGGCGCTCTCCTCGAAGTCCGGCGGCGCCGACGTGCTGAGCGAGCTTGGCGTCAACCTCGCCGCGCCGCCCGAGACCCACCTCAAGGCGCTGGAGGAGGCGAACATCTGCTTCCTCTTCGCGCCCGCCCATCACGGCGCCATGCGCCACGTTTCCCCGATCCGCACCGAGCTCGGCTTCCGCACGATCTTCAACCTCCTGGGCCCGCTGACCAACCCGGCCGGCGCCCGGCGCCAGGTGGTCGGCGTCTTCGCCGAGCGCTGGGTCTCTCCCCTCGCCCAGGTGCTGGGCGCGCTGGGCGCCGAGCGCGCCTGGGTGGTGCACGGCGGCGGCATGGACGAGATGACCACCACGGGCGAGACTAGCGTCGCCGAGTACCGTGACGGCCAGGTGCGCCTGTTCACGATCACGCCCGAGGCCGTGGGGCTGCCCAGGGCCGCCCTCGCCGACCTCACCGGCGGCACGCCCGCCGAGAACGCCCGCGCGCTCCGCGCGATGCTGGGCGGCGAGAAGGGCGCCTATCGCGATGTGGTGTTGCTGAACGCCGCCGCCGCCTTCCTGGTCGAGGAGCGGGTCGAGACCCTGCGGGCCGGCGTCGAGATGGCCGCGAGGGTGGTCGACGAGGGGCTCGCCTTGGCCGCCCTCGATCGGCTGGCGGACATCACCAAGACCTACGCATGAGCGACATCCTCGCGAAGATCGCCGCCTACAAGCGAGACGAAGTCGTCGCCCGCAAGGCCGACCGGACCCTCGACGCCCTCGATGCGGCCGCTCGCGCGGCGTCGGGCCCGCGCGGCTTCAAGGCGGCCCTGGCCCGCGCCCATGGCCCCGGCCGCTTGGCGCTCATCGCCGAGATCAAGAAGGCCTCGCCCTCCAAGGGGCTGATCCGCGAGGACTTCGATCCGCCGGCGCTGGCCCGGGCCTACGAGGCGGGCGGCGCGGCCTGCCTCTCGGTGCTCACCGATGGGCCCAGCTTCCAGGGCGCCGACGCCTATCTGACCGCCGCCCGCCAGGCGACCGCCCTGCCCTGCATCCGCAAGGAGTTCCTGGTGGACCCCTGGCAGGTAGCCGAATCCCGCGCTCTGGGCGCCGACGCGATCCTGGTGATCCTGGCCATGGTGGATGACGCCCTGGCCGGCGAGTTGATGTCGGAGGCCCGCCGCTTCGGGATGGACGCTCTGGTGGAGGTCCACGACGAGGCCGAGATGGACCGCGCCGGGCGGCTCGGCGCCGAGCTCGTGGGCGTCAACAACCGCGATCTGCGGACCTTCACCGTCGATCTGGCGATCACCGAGCGCCTCGCGACGCACGCTCCGGCCGACGCCCTGCTGGTCACCGAGAGCGGCATCTTCACGGCCGCCGACTCCGCCCGCCTGGAGCGCTGCGGCGCAAAGGCCATGCTGGTCGGTGAAAGCCTGATGCGTCAGCACGACGTCGCCGCCGCCACCCGCGCCCTCCTGGCCGGCTGAGCCACTGCTCAGAAGCAGGGGTCCATGAGCGGCTGCCGTGGAACGGACAGCAGGTCGGCCACGTCGGCCCGCACACCCTCCGCGCCGCGGCGTCGCAACTCGCCATACAACGGTGCGAGGTTCGGATCGCGGCAGAAGTCTCCGCCGTTGCGGGTGATCCAGTCCGCGGTCTCGCGGAACCCGCGCTCCCGCAGGGCCGCAACCTGGCCGGCCGTGACCTGCGGCCGGCTGTGGCGGACGATGAAGGCCTCGATGTCGCCCACGCCGTCCCCGAGCGCGCGTTGCAGTTCTGGATCGCGGCCCGGGTGACACCGCTCGGCCAGCTGCAGGGCCGCCGAATAGACGTGCCAGCTGCAGAGCACGGCGCCCTTCCCGCTCTGGTCGGTCTGCGGCCCGGTCTGCGGGATCTGCGGCGTTGCTGGAGGCTGCGGGGTCATGGCGCCGGCGGCGAGCGCAGCGGCGACGGTCAGGGCCTTGGCGAACATCCCGCCAGGGTTGTCCGGATGAGTCGCGGGAACAAGCGGCGCCAGAGATGAAATGCCTGTAGATTCAAGGTCCGGGCAGGTAACTTGACATTAAGGAAGAACGCCTAGAGAACATCGCACAGGTTTTCGCTTTGTTCTTTAAGGCCGCCGCCATGCTCACCCGCAAGCAGCACGAGTTGCTCATGTTCATCCATGAGCGGATCAAGGAGACCGGCGTCTCCCCCTCCTTCGATGAGATGAAGGAGGCCCTGGACCTCGCCTCCAAGTCGGGGATCCACCGGCTGATCACCGCGCTCGAGGAGCGCGGTTTCCTCCGGCGCCTGCCGCACCGGGCCCGCGCCCTGGAGGTGGTCAAGCTGCCGCAGCAGGCGACGACCGCCGCTCCCGCGAAAGGCCGCGCTCCGTTCAAGCCCCAACTGGTCGAAGCCGGTGCGGTGATCCCTTCCGCCGCGAACGACACGCGCGAACTGGCCATCCTCGGCCGCATCGCCGCCGGCACGCCCATCGAGGCGATTCAGCAGGAGCGCGACCGCATCCAGGTGCCGGAGGCGATCCTCGGGGCCGGCGAGCACTTCGTCCTCGAGATCTCCGGCGACTCGATGATCAACGCAGGCATCCTGGACGGCGACTTCGTGGTCATCCGTCGGACCGACAGCGCCAACTCGGGCGACATCGTGGTCGCCCTGGTGAACGGCGAGGAGGCGACGCTGAAGCGGCTCCGCAAGAAGGGCGCCTCCATCGCCCTCGAGGCGGCGAACCCCGCCTACGAGACGCGCATCTTCGGACCGGACCAGGTTGCGGTTCAGGGCCGCCTCGTCGGGCTGATCCGCCGTTATCACTGACGGCGCGGATCGGGTCCCCAGGTCCAGGGCCGGCGTCCGCGCAGGTCCTGCGCCCACACCACGCGCCATGATCCATCGGCACGGCGGTAGAGTTCGGCTGCCCCGCCCCGCCGGAAGTCCGCGCCCGTGAGCAGGAGCCGCGGCGCACAGCCCTCGGGGCGGGTGTCGTTGCGGACCACCACCACCTCGGCCCCGGCGCATAGCGCTTCGAGCCGGCCCGGCTTGAGCGGTCGCTTTAGGTTCCACGCCGCAGCCAGCCGAATCGGCGCAGTCGCCGCCGGCCGGCAGCTCCAGGCGTCGCAGTCGTAGCGGCTGTCGTGCGGGGCTGGCGCCAGGCCGCGCCGCCGCGCCCACAGCTCGGCCCCGAACAGCTTGACGTCCGGCCGCAGCAGCACGGCCGTCGCGCCCTGCCGTACCGCCGCCGTCGCTCCGTCGGTGCTGACCCACGCGTCAGGCGCGACAGGCTTGGGCACGAGCAGGACGGCCAGCGCGAAGGGCAGGCCCGCCCAGCGCAGGGCGCCTCGCCACAGGCAGAGCCACAGGATACCGAGGAAGGCGGCGGGCAGGGTCCAGGCCGGCCCGCTGGCGATCACGATTTGGGCATGGGGCGCAGCGGCCGCCACGGCGGCCACCCGGTTCATCAGCTCTATGGCGAACCCGGCTCCGGCCAAGGGCGCGCCGCCGAGCCCAAGCGGCGTGAGCGCCGCGCCCAGCGCCAGCGCCGGCATCATCAGGAAGGAAGAGATCGGCGCGACCAGGAGGTTGGCGGCCAGGCCCCAGGTCGAGACGCGGTTGAAGTGCTGCATGGCGAACGGCCCGGTGGCCAGGCCGGCCACGAAGCTCGCCGCAAGGCTCACGCCAATCCAAGCGAAGGCCGCCTGCACCAGTCGGATCGGCCAAGGCGTGTTGATCTCCTTGACGGGATGCGGCCAGCGCTCGGCGAGTGCGACCAGCGCGGCGGTGGCGGCGAAGGACATCTGGAACCCGGGTTCCGTCACCGCCTCCGGCTGCAGCAGCAGCACCGCCATCGCCGCCAGCGCCAAGGCGTGCAAGCTGATCGCCTGGCGGTCCACCAGCATTGCGCCGAAGGCCACCGCTGCGGTGATCGCCGCGCGCTCCGCCGGCGGCGGAGCGCCGGACAGGACAAGGTAGCCGGTCACGGCGCCCAAGCCGGCCAGCGCCGCCAGCTTCTTGCCGGGAACCCGGAGCGCGAGCCACGGCCAGGCGGCGATGGCCAGCCGCGCTGCGCCGAATGCGAACCCGCCCACGATCGCCATGTGCAGCCCTGAGATCGAGACAATGTGCGCCAACCCGGCGGCCCGCAGGTTCTCCTCCTGCTCGCGGGGGATGAAGGCTTCGTGGCCCGTGGTCATGGCTGCCGCGAGGCCACCCGTCCGGGGGCCTAGTCCGTCCACGATCCGCCTCGTGAGTTCCCACCGGACCGAGTTGACCCGCATCTCAAGCCGGAGCCGCCAGGGAGCCCGGGCTGTGGTTTCCCAGCTAATGGGCGGCGTCAGCGCGAAACCCACGCCCCCGACGCTCTCGAAGAAGGCATCGCGCGCGAAGTCGTAGGCGCCGGGGCTGGCCGGTGGCGGCGGCGCGTTGATGATCGCGAGCACCCTCACCGGCGTCCCAGGAGCGGGGATCGGAGCGCCGGGGCGCAGGGTGACGCGGATCCGGCTTGGCGTGGCGCCCGGAGCCCAGTGGCCGATACGGGCCGGTGCGATCAGCAGGCGCTGACCGCCCTCCCCGGGGTTCGCCACGTCGACGACCCAACCCTCGACCCGCTGGGGTTCCGCGCCGGCTGGGGCCACGGGGGTCCACACCCGCTCGGTGCGCACCTTGCCCATGCCGAACCCTCCCGCTGCGCAGGCGGCCAGGACCAAGAACACGGTGAGAAGTCTCGTCTGCGACCGCATGGCGCCGATGAGCAGCAGCGCGGCTAAGGCCAGACACAGCCATGCCACCCAGGCTTTCGGCTCCCGAAGCAGGCTGAAGTAGAGGGCCGCGCCCAGGCCGAACGCCACGGGCGTCCACAAGGTCCAGCGCTCGGCCTGGGCCGCCGCCTGCTCCCAGAGCCATCGCCCGGCCATGGCAAGGCTAGGAGGCCGGCGAACGGGCGTGCTAAGAGGCGCCGCCCAGGCGTTCCCCGCCGCAGCCTCCCCATTTCCGCGAAGATCGATGTCCGACCGACCTGTCGTCACCCGTATCGCCCCCTCGCCCACCGGCATGATGCACATTGGCACGGCCCGGACGGCGCTTTTCAACTGGCTTTATGCCCGCCACACCGGCGGCAAGTTCCTGCTGCGCGTCGAGGACACCGACCGGGAGCGGTCTACAGAGGCGGCTGTACAGGTGATCTTCGATGGCCTCAGCTGGCTGGGTCTCGAGCCGGACGCCGAGCCGGTCTTCCAGTTCGCCCGGGCCGACCGGCACCGGGAGGCCGTGCAGCAGATGCTCGCTGCCGGGACGGCCTACAGGGACTACATGACACCAGAGGAATTGGAGGCCGAGCGTGAGTTGGCCCGGTCTGAAGGCCGAGTGGTGCGTTCGCCATGGCGCGACGTGGGTCCTAACGACGCCCCTGACCGGCCGTTCGTGGTCCGGCTCAAGGCGCCGCTGGAAGGCGAGACCCTAGTCCAGGACCAGGTGAAGGGGACGGTCCGCTTCCAGAACCAGAACCTCGATGACCTCGTCCTCCTGCGCACCGACGGCACGCCCACCTACAACCTGGCCGTGGTGGTCGACGACCACGAGATGGGCGTCACCCACGTGATCCGGGGCGATGACCACCTGAACAACGCTGCGCGGCAGACCCTGATCTACCAAGGCCTGGGCTGGGATGTGCCCGTGTGGGCGCACCTGCCGCTGATCCACGGGCCAGACGGCGCCAAGCTGTCGAAGCGTCACGGCGCACAGGCGGTGAGCGAATTCGACGCGATGGGCTACCTGCCCGAGGCCATGCGCAACTACCTGGCCAAACTGGGCTGGGGGCACGGCGATGACGAGATATTCTCGGACGCCCAGGCCATCGAATGGTTCGACGTCAAGGACGTGGTGAGCGCACCCGCTCGCTTGGACTGGGACAAGCTCAACCACCTCAACAACCACTACATCCGCCAAGCTGACCCTGCCCGCCTCGCCGGCTTGGTGGCCGCCATCCACAAGGGCCGCGACGCGAAGCTGCCGGACGCGGATTTCCCGGTCCTTGAGCGCACGATCCCGCTCGTCCGAGACGGGGCGAAGACCCTGCTGGAGCTGGCCGACGCGACAGTCTTCGTTGTGAAGCAGCGGCCGCTCGAGCTGTCGGAGAAGGCGCAGGCCTTGCTCACCGACGAGACCCGCGCCCGGCTTTCGCGGCTGCGGGAACGTCTCGCAAACGAGCAGGATTGGGCGGTCTCCACTCTCGAACAGGGCATCCGAAGCTTCGCCGAGGCTGAAGGCATCGGCATCGGCAAGTTCGGGCCCGCGCTCCGCGGAGCGCTGTCAGGGGGCTCGCCGGCTCCGGACCTCGCGGGAACGCTGGTATCGCTCGGAAAAGACGAAAGTCTTGGCCGGCTTGACGATGCGCTTTCAAGCCCTGCGTAAACCGCTATAAGGCCGCTCGAACGAGCGTTTTATCCCGCATGGCGAAAGGGGTCCGCATGGGCGACACGGCGAAGATCGATATCGGCGGCAAGACGGTCGAGCTTCCGGTCCTGAAGGGCACGACCGGGCCCGACGTCGTAGATATCCGCAAGCTCTACGCCGAGTCAGACACCTTCACGTACGACCCGGGCTTCACCTCGACGGCGTCCTGCGAGAGCAAGATCACCTTCATCGACGGCGATGCCGGCGTCCTGCTGCACCGCGGCTACCCCATCGACCAGCTGGCCGAGAAGTCCAGCTTCCTCGAGGTCTGCTACCTGCTGCTGCACGGTGAGCTACCGACCGCGGAAGAGTTCACGCAGTTCGAGCACAACATCACCTACCACACGATGGTGCACGAGCAGTTCGACCGGTTCTTCATGGGCTTCCGGCGCGACGCGCACCCGATGGCGATCATGGTCGGTGCCGTTGGAGCCCTGTCGGCCTTCTATCACGACAGCACCGACATCAACGATCCGGAGCAACGGACGATCTCCGCGCACCGGCTGATCGCCAAGATGCCGACGATCGCTGCGCGGGCCTTCAAGTACTCCAAGGGGCAGCCCTTCGTGTACCCCCGCAACGACCTCTCATACGCCGAGAACTTCCTGCGCATGTGCTTCTCGGTGCCGGCCGAGGACTGGAAGCCGAACCCCGTGCTGACGCGCGCCATGGACCGGATCTTCATCCTGCACGCCGATCACGAGCAGAACGCATCCACCTCGACCGTCCGCCTGGCGGGGTCGTCGGGCGCCAACCCGTTCGCCTGCATCGCCGCCGGCATCGCCTGCCTCTGGGGCCCGAGCCACGGCGGGGCGAACGAGGAGGCGCTGAACATGCTGAAGGAAATCGGCACGGTCGATCGCATTCCCGAGTACGTCCAAGGGGTGAAGGACCGCCGCTATCGCCTGATGGGCTTCGGCCACCGCGTCTACAAGAACTACGACCCGCGCGCGAAGGTCATGCAGACGACCTGCCACGAAGTGCTAGCCGAGGTCGGGAATGCCGACGACCCGCTGCTGAAGGTCGCTATGGAACTGGAGCGCATCGCGCTCAGCGACCCCTACTTCGTCGAGCGCAAGCTCTACCCGAACGTCGACTTCTACTCCGGCATCACCCTGCGGGCGCTCGGCTTCCCGCCGGAGATGTTCACGGTGCTGTTCGCGCTCGCGCGCACGGTCGGCTGGATTGCTCAGTGGAAGGAGATGATCGAGGACCCGGCGCAGAAGATCGGCCGCCCCCGGCAGCTCTACACAGGCGCTGCGCATCGCGAATACGTGGCCGTCGACCAGCGGGGCTGAGCTCCGGCTGGGGTCGCTGGGCCTGTACATGGAAACAGTGGAAGGCGGGATCCCTGATCCCGCCTTTTGCTTTGGGACCCGATCCCTATCGGCTCGAAGCGAGCGAGTTCCTGACGGGCGACTGAGCGATCTGCAGAACGGCCTCGGCAGCGGCTTGCGACGGATCGCGGCCGTTCCGCCCCATGAGGTCGAGCGCTTCGTACTGTCGGGCGACTTGGCGTTCCCTCAGCACCGGATCGTCCAACCGCGCGGCTATCTCCTGCGCAAGGCGCCGTCCGTTACACGCATCCTGGATCAGCTCCGGCGCTACGAAGTCCTGGGCGGCGATGTTGAATAGCGTGACCCACTTGGTGCGGATCAGGCGCTTCAGGATGGCGTAGGTCACGGGACCGAGCCGATAGCCGATCACCATAGGCACGCCAGCCTGGGCCAGTTCGGCCGTGACTGTGCCGGAACAGGCGAGGGCCACGGTCGCGGCCTTCATGGCGTCCAGCTTGCTGGCGTCGCCTTCCAGCACATGCGCGCGGTGCGGCCAACCAGCGACCCGCGCCTTCACTGAGTCGGCGACCGTGGGCGCTGCCGGGACGACCACGTGCAGGTCGGGACGGCCGGCTTTCAGGATGTTCACGGCGTCCTCGAACGGCGGCAGCACTCGGGCGATCTCGCTTGGCCGGCTCCCCGGCAGGACCAGGAGCACGGGATCGCCCGGCGCGGCTCCAATCTGCGCCCGCAGGCGGTCGGGAGTGGCCGCGGACAGGTCGATGTTCAGCGCGGAGTTGCCGACGAAGGTCACCGGCAGACCGTGCGCCTCGAAGTATCCGGCGTCGAAAGCATGGATCGAGAGCAGGTGGTCGAAGGCATGCGCCAGCGTCTTCGCGCGCGCCGGGCGGGAGGCCCAGACCTGCGGCGCCACGTACTTCACCAGGGGAACCGCTGGATCCAGCTTCCGGAGCCGCTGAGCTACCCGAAGAGTAAACCCCCAGGAGTCGATGAGCACTGCGACGTCCGGTTTCTCCCGGGCGGCCAGCGCCGCGGTCTCGTCGGCCCGGCGGACCACCTTGCGCCAGGCCATGAGACCTTCGAGCAGCCCGAAGATCGAGAGCTCGGCGATGTCGAAGGGGCTCTGCACCCCCTCGGCCGCCATCCGCTGGCCACCGACGCCGACGAACCGCACACCAGCGCCCAGGCGCTGCTTCAGAGCGCGCGCCAGGCCTGCGCCCCGATCGTCGCCGGAGGCTTCGGCCGCCACCAGCATGACGGTCAGGGGGCGACCACTCACGGCTTGGCGGCCTCCACACCTAGGATGAAGATTCCGAGTTCGTCCGCGAGCTGAACGACGGCTTCTCTGTCGAGCACCAGCAGTCGGCCGGCCTCACCCACGATGCCGGTCAGGCCGGCGCGAGCCGCGCCTTCCACCGTCGCGAGGCCGATCGTGGGTAGGTCTACCCGGGTCTCCTGGATCGGCTTCGGAGCCTTCGCCAGGACGCCTCGCGGCGCTCCGGGCCGGCCGCGGATCGCCTCTGGCAGCTGGGCGACCCGGCCCAGCATGGCGTCCGTACCCTCCTGGGCCTCCACCGCGAGCACAAGACCGTCGCAGACGACGGCGCCCTGGCCGACATCGAGGCGCCCGATGGCGCGGGCCACCTCGAGGGCGCGCACGATGTCCGCCCTACCCGCTTCCGATGGCGCATGGCGTCCCAGCGGACCCGCCGGCAGACCCAGATCATCCATCACCTCATGGGCGCCTTCGACCGAGAAGCCCTCCTTCTCGAATTCCGAGATCAGCAGGCGCAACAGGGCGTCGTCGCCCCTTCGTGCCGCGGCGATCGCTGCCGGTAGCAGGGCGAGGCCCCGGATGTCGGGCATCAGAGCCCCGAAGTCCGGTCGCGCCACGTTGCCGGCCAGGCACACGGCCTCGCACCCGGCCCGCTTCAGCGCCTTGAAGCACTTGCCGATCTCAGCAAGGCCAATTTCCGCGCCCGCGTAGGCGGCGAGACCGTCGCCCGCGAAGCCCTTCAGGCGAATGACGAACAGCGGCCGACCAGCCCTTTCACAGTGGCGGGCGATCTCGACGGGCAGGCTCCCGCCGCCGGCGACCAGCCCGAGCTTCCGCATCAGAGGTCACGTTCGGGCAGGCAGAGCGGCCGGCTCGCGTCGGCCCGGATGAAGTCGATGATCTCCATCACCTCGGGAGAGCCCGAGTAGGTCTCGATCGTGTCGTCGAGACGCTCCTGGAAGGTGCCTTCGTCGGCGAAGAGGAGCCGGTAGGCGGCGCGTAGTGTGTTGATGCTCTCGCGACTGAAGCCCCGACGCTTCAGGCCCACGAGGTTCAAACCCTCCAGGTGAGCGTGGTTGCCCCAGACGGAGCCGTACGGAATGACATCCTTTACGACAGCGGCGAGGCCGCCGATCATGGCGTGCCGGCCAACCCGCGTGAACTGGTGCACGGCGGCCAGGCCGCCCACGATGACGTAGTCGCCGAGGTGGCAATGGCCGCCGAGCGTCGCCTGCTTGGTCAGGACTACATGATCGCCGACCATGCAGTCGTGCCCCACGTGGCTCTCGATCATATAGAGGCCGTTCGACCCCACCCGGGTGACGCCGCCGCCATTCACGGTGCCCCGATTCATCGTGGCGTGCTCACGGATGAGGTTGTTGTCCCCGATCACCAGGCGAGTGGGCTCACCCTTGTAGGCGAGGTGCTGGGGCGGGCCACCCAGCATGGCGAATGGGTAGACCTCATTGTTTTCGCCCAGCTCGGTGGGGCCTTCGATCACGACGTGACTGTGTATGCGGGTGCCGCGTCCGATGCGGACCGTCTCGCCGATCACGCAGAAGGGGCCCACGGAGACTCCGTCAGCCAGTTCTGCGCCCTTCGCCACAAGCGCGGTCGGATGGATCTCGGCGCTCACTTGGTCTCCACCACCATAGCTGCGAACTCGCATTCGGCGGCCACCTTGTCGCCGACGATCGCCTGGCCGGCGAACTTGAAGACGTCGCCCCGGTGCCGCACGACCCGGACCGGCATGCGGACCACGTCGCCCGGCCGGACCGGCGAGCGGAAGCGGCAGTTGTCCGCCGACATGAAGAAGATGGTCTTGCCGGCGGTGTCGACCTCGAGAGACTTCGACATCAGCACGGCGCCGGTCTGCGCCATGGCCTCGATCAGCAGGACGGCGGGCATGACCGGGTACCCGGGGAAGTGGCCTTGGAAGAAGGGCTCGTTCACGGTCACGCACTTGATGCCGACGATGGACTCGCTCGCCTTGTACTCCTCCGCCCGGTCGACGAGCAGAAAGGGATATCGGTGCGGGATGCGTTGCAGGATTTCGGTGATGTCGATCTCACCGGTACCCTCGTTGACCGGGGCCTTGCGGCTCATTCTTGGATTCCTTCCTTGCGCGCCGCCATCTTGGCCAGCCACGCGGTCTCACGCATCCATTTGCGGATCGGGCGGGCGGGCATTCCGCCCCAAGTCTCGCCTGCCGGAATGTCCTTCATCACGCCGGCGGCAGCTCCGACCCGCGCGCCGGTTCCGATGACGACGTGGTCGGCGACCCCTGCACGTCCGCCAAATTGGGCGCCATCGCCAATGATGACGCTGCCGGAGATCCCCGTCTGGGCGGCCATCACGCAGTTCCGGCCGATCCTCACGTTGTGGGCGATCTGCACAAGGTTATCGATCTTGGTGTTCTCACCGATCACCGTGTCGTCGTAGGCGCCTCGGTCGACGCAGCTGTTCGCGCCGATCGTCACCCCGTCCTGCAGGATCACCCGGCCTAGTTGCGGGATGTCGATCAGCCCGCCGGCGCCCACGGTCGCGCCGAAACCGGGCTCGCCGATCACGGCGCCGGCGAATATCCGGACCCGATCACCGAGCAGGGCGAAGCCGATGGTGACATTCGCCCCGATCTCGCAGTCGCGGCCTATAGCGACGCCCGGGCCGATCACGGCATTGGCCCCTATGACCGTGCCGCGGCCCACCTGAGCGCCCGGTCCCACGGCGGCGCCCGGACCGATGATCACGTCCGCCTCGATCCGCGCTTCGAGTGACACGGCGTCCCCGCCCTTTGTCACCCGCGGCCGGTGCAGGCGCTGCGCCGCAAGGGCGTAGGCTGCTTGGGCGGAGGGCGTGACCAGCGCCACGCAGCCGTCCGGAACGGCGGACGCCTGGCTGGCCGGCACGAAGCAGGCCCCGGCGCGCGAAGCGGTCAGCGCCGCCACATGTCGGCGGTCGGAGAGGAAGGTGACGTTATCCGGCTGCGCCTGGCTCAGGATCGCGACCCCGCGCAGCGGACGGTCGGCCGCTGCGCGGTCGGAGAGCTCCGCGCCGGTAAGCTGAGCCAGCTCACCGACGCTGATGGGGCCGAGGTCTTCGAAGAAGCGCGGGTCAGGCATGGCGTCCTTGGGCGTGCGCGACCCGCGCCGATTCGTCGAGCCTAGCGGCGCGTGGCCGGGGCCGCCGGCGTCGCCGGTCGGGCCGCGGGAGCGGCTGCAGGCTGCTGCGCGTCGAGGCGCTCGCGGTCGAAGTTGAACTGGGTGATCTTGGCGTTGAGCGCCTGGATTACGCCGGGAGTCAGGTCCATGGCCGGGTTTGCGATCACCACGGCGTCTCGGTTCAGCAGCACCGAGCACTGGCGCTGCTGGTACACTTGGCGGATCAGCGGCTCCATCTCCTGACCGACACGGCCAACGGCCTTCTGCTCGGTCGCGGCGACTTCCCGCTCGCGCTGGGCCGCCCTGCGCTGCAACGCGTTGGCGCGGACCTGGAGGGCCGATGCGCGCTGCTCGAGGGCGGTGCGGTCAAGGGTCGCGCGCTGGCTCTCGAGGCTCTTGCCCTCATTCTCAATGGCTGTGCGCTCGCCGTTCAGCTCGGCGTTCACCTGCTGCACGATCTGCTGCATGCGGGTGTCGACGTGGCGGCCGACCGTGGAGCCTCCGATCGCGCCCTGTACGGACATGATGCAGATGCCGGGGACGGCCGGGCCGTGGGTGACGGCGGCGGCGGCCGGCGCCGCGGCCTGCTGGGCGAAGGCCGAGCCCGCGCTCAGGGCCACGGCGGCGCAGGCCGCTGCGGCGAAAATCTTGGAGGTCATGATGATGTTAGAACCTGGTTGAGGTGGAGAACCGGAAGGTTTCGGTCTTGTCGTAGTCTTCTTTGGCCAAAATCTGGCTGAAGTCGAAGCGGATCGGTCCCATGGGCGAGCGCCAGAAGATGCTCACGCCCGCCGAGGCGCGCAACGACAGGTCGTCCCGGATGAACGGATTTCGCGTGCCGGGCGGGCAAGCCGTCCCCCCGTCGCGGGGGCAGAGCTTATCTTCCTTGTCCAGCAAGCCGACCGTGCCGAACTCAGAGAACACCGCCGCCTTGATCCCGTACTGCTCCGGAAGGAACGTAGGCACCGTGAGCTCGACCGCGCCGATGGCGTAGGCCTTGCCGCCCAATGCGTCCTGGCGGCCCAGCGAAGTGTCGCGGGGGCCGACGCCGGCGGTTTCGAAGCCGCGGAAGTTCGTCCCGCCCTTGAAGAAGCGGTCGTTGATCCGGACCACGTCACCGTTCCAGCCGTCGATGTAGCCGGCCGAGCCGGTGACGCTCAGGATGAAGTCGCGGTTGAAGCCATGATACCAGCCGCCGTCCACCTCGGTGCGCAGGTAGTTCACGTCGCCGCCGAGACCCGCCAGATCCTGGTTGGCCGCCACGTAGAAGCCGCGCGTCGCGTTCAGGTAGTCGTTCCGGCGATCCAGGCGGTAGCCGTAGCTCACCAGGGAGGTGAGGAACGAGCCGCGCTGGTCGCAGATCACCGACGAGACGAAGTTCTGTTCGCAGAGATCGTCGTCGATGGAGACGTCATCCGTTCGCAGAGTGTAGCCCAGGCTGCCACGCGAGTTCAGGCTGAGCGGGAAGTTCAGCCGCACGCCCGTGCCCAGCGACTCGGTCTTGTACGCCGAGTACTCGGTGAGGTCGTACTTGTAGTAGTAGGCGTCCAGTCCGGCGGCCAGGTCGCGGCCCAGGAAGCGCGGCTCGGTGAACGAGAAGTCCGCCTGCTGTCGCAGCGAGCCGAGCGAGACGCGCGCACGCACGTTCTGACCTCGGCCGCGGAAGTTCCGCTGGGTCACGCCCAGGTCGATCACCAGCTGGTCCACCGACGAATAGCCGGCGCTGAACGAGAGCTCGCCCGTGGGCTGCTCCTCGACCTGCACCCGCAGCCCGGTGCGGTCCGGAGCCGAACCAGGAACCTCGGTGATTTCCACGTCCTTGAAGAAGCCAAGGCCGCGGATCTGATTGCGCGAGCGGTCCACGAGGGCGCGGTTGTAGGCGTCGCCTTCCGAAACGTTCATCTCGCGGCGGATGACGTAATCGAGGGTCGCCGTGTTGCCGACGATGTCGATGCGATCGACGTAGACCCGGGGACCTTCGTTCACCTGGAAGACCACGTCCACGACGCCGGTTTCGCGGTTGGGGGTGTAGCGCGGGCGGACGTCCACGAAGGCAAAGCCGGCCGCGCCTGCCGCGAAGGTGAGCGCGTCGGTCGCCTGCTCGATCGCCTCGTCCTCATAGAGCGCGCCCGACCGGAGCGGCACCAAGGCGGTCAGGACATCCTTGTCGAGCTTCTTCAGCTCGGTCTCGACGGTGATCTTGCCGAACTTGTACTCTCGGCCCTCATCCAAGGTGTAGGTGACGACAAAGCCGTTCTTGTCGGGCGCCAGTTCGGCGACCGCCGAAGCCACCCGGAAGTCGTAGAAGCCGCGGTTCCGGTAGTGCTTGCGCAGCTGTTCCTTGTCGTACTCGAGCCGGTCAGGGTCGTAGTTGGCGTTGTTCGAGAAGAAACGGTACCAGCGGGACTGTTCGGTCACGACCACGTCGCGCAGGTCGTTGTCGGAGAACTCGCGATTGCCCAGGAAGTTGACCCGCAAGACGCCGCTCTTGGGGCCCTCATCGATCTTGAAGATCAAGTCGACGCGGCGCTGCGGCAGCTCGACGATCTGGGGGGTGACGTTGGCGGAGATCCGCCCTGATCGCCGATAAAGCTCGACGATCCTCTGGACGTCGGACTGCACCTTGGCGCGCGTGAAGATGCCGCGCGGGCGGACGCTCACCTCGTCGCGCAGCTTGTCTTCCTTGAGACCCGAGTTCCCTTCGAAGATCACGCGGTTGATGATTGGGTTCTCGACGACGGTGATCACCAGGTCGCCGGCCTGGAAGTCGATCTTCACGTCGGCGAACAGGTCGGTCTGGAACAGCGTCTTCAGCGCCAGGTCGAGGCGCTCCGGGTTCACGGGCTCGCCGGGCTGGATCGGAAGGTACGAGACGACCGTCGCCTGCTCGATCCGCTCGTTGCCGCGGACGATGATGCGCTGCACGACGCCCGACGCCTCGGGGGCGGGCGCAGCCGTCGGTGCGGTCTGTGCTTGGGTCCCCGGCTGTTGAGCGAGGGCCAGCCCTGGAGCGACCAGGGCGGTTGACCCCAGAAGCAGGGCAAGGCCGGTGGCAAGCGCGGCGCTACGGGCGCGGTGTTGGTGCATCGAATCAGCCGTTTGGGAAAAGCGGTGGGCTACGAGAATAGCCCGCCGAAGAGATTGAACACACGCAGGCGCTGCAGATCGTTCCAGGTCGCGAACAACATCAATCCCAGCACGAGTGCAAGGCCCACCCTGTACCCTGCCGCCTGAACCTTGGCAGCAAGTGGGCGCCGGGCCACCGCTTCGTACGCATAGAAGAGCAGGTGTCCCCCGTCGAGCACAGGGATGGGCAGCAGGTTGAGGAAACCGATGCCTACGGAGATGTTCGCGACCAGCACGAGGATAGTCAGCAAGCCGTTGCGAGCGAAGCTGGAGACATTCGCCGAGTATTCCACGTTCTGTTTGGTGAGCTCGCCGGAGATCTGGGCCATGCCCAGGGGCCCGGAGAGCTGGTCCGCCGTCTCCCGTCCTGAGATCATCCGCCCCAGGTAGAACACCGTCGTGGTCACGACCTCCGCCGTGCGGTGAACGCCACCGACCGCGGCTTCCAGCGGTCCATAGCGCTTCATCGTCACAGGCCCGGCGGCGAACTGCACCCCGATGCGGCCCAGCTTCTGGGTTCGCCCAAGGCCGTCGACGACCGAGCCGCGGACCGGAGTGACCTCCAGGTGCATGATCCGGCCGCCACGGTCGACGGTGAAGTCCGTCGGCATGCCGCTGCGCAGTACGATGATCTGCTTCACCGTGTCTGGGCTGGTGATCGGCTTGCCCTCCGCCTCCACGATCAGGTCGCCCGCGCGGAGCCCGGCCCGCTCAGCCGCCGCCCCGGGTTCCACCGCGGCCACGCGCGCAGGCGCGGTCGGCTCACCGAGGACCAGCAGGAGCCCGGCGAAGATGACGATGGCGAGCAGGAAGTTCGCGATTGGCCCGGCGGCCGTAATCACCGCCCGCTGCCACAGCGGTTTGAAGTGAAAATACTGTCCTAGGGCCGCCTCTCCCTCCCTCGCGGCGAGGTCGCGGCGAAGCGCGTCGAGGTCTTCGGTGTCAGGCACGCTCGCGGCGTTATCGTCGCCGGCAAACCGGACATAGCCGCCGAGCGGCAGCCAGCCCACCCGCCATTGCACCCCCTGGCGATCCCGCCACTGGGCGAGCGGGGTCCCGAAGCCGATCGAGAACTGATCGATCCGCGTACCCAGCCAACGCGCCGCGAGGAAGTGCCCGAGTTCGTGAACCGTCACCACGACGCCCAGGACAATCAGGAACGGGATCACGTAGATCGCGACGGTTTGCAGGATGCCGAGCATCGGGACTCCAATCAGGCCTTGGCCATAAGCCCGGACACCACTTCGTCCGCTACGCGGCGGGCCGCCGCATCCGTGACGCGCGCATCCTCCAACGCGTCACCTGTGACGGCCCCGAGATCCGTGCGCGTCATGCGCTCGAGCGTCTCGGAGACGACAGAGGCAATATCGAGAAAGCGAAGTTTGCGGTCAAGGAACGCCGCCACGGCCACCTCGTCGGCGGCGTTCATCACTGCCGGCGCACGGCCGCCAGCCGAGAGCGACTCCTTGGCGATTCGCAACGCGGGGAAGCGCTCGAGGTCCGGCTCCTCGAACGTCAGCTGTCCTGCCTTCGCGAGATCGAGGCGCTGCGCCGGCCAGGGCAGACGGTCCGGCCAGGCGTAGGCGCAGGCGATCGGGGCGCGCATGTCTGGGGGGCCCAGCTGGGCCAGGGTCGACCCGTCGCGGTACTCCACCAGGCTGTGGACGATCGACTGGGGGTGGATCAAGACCTCGACGCGCTCCGCGGGCATGGCGAACAGATAGGCGGCCTCGATCACCTCGAGGCCCTTGTTCATCATGGTCGCGGAATCCACCGAAATCTTGGCGCCCATGTTCCAGTTCGGGTGGGCCAGCGCCTGCTCGGGTGTGGCGTGCGCCATCTGTTCCCGCGACCAGCCGCGGAACGGACCGCCCGACGCCGTGAGGATCAACCGTTCCACATTGTGGGCGTTGGCGGGGTCGAACACCTGGAAGATCGCCGAGTGCTCGGAGTCGACCGGAATCACTGCGCCGCCGGCCAGCTTGGCCGTACGCAGCAGCGAGGGCCCGGCGCAGATCAGGCTCTCCTTATTGGCCAGCGCGACCACGGCGCCGGATCGGGCGGCCGCCATCGTCGGCTCCAGCCCCGCGAAGCCGACGATCGCCGACATCACCCACTGGGCGTCCATAGAGGCCGCAGCCACGACCGCCGCCGCACCGGCAGCCATCTCGATGCCCGTGCCCGCGAGGCGCTCGCGCAGCTCCGGCAGCTTGGCCTCATCCTCAATGACCACCAGGCGCGGACGCCAACGCCGCGCCTGCTCGGCCAGACGCTCGGCGTTGCGCCCGGCGGCGAGAGCGATCACCTCGACCTCCACCCCTGCCTTGTCGAACAGGTCCAGTGTCGAGCACCCTATCGAGCCCGTAGACCCCAGCACGCTCACCTTACGAGGTAGGCTCAATGTCCCCATCCCCAATGGTTCACGAGGCGAGCGGCGGACATCAGCACGACGGCGAACATCAGCCCGTCAACGCGGTCGAGCAGCCCGCCGTGTCCCGGGATCAGGTCCCCGGAGTCCTTCACGCCGAAGCGTCGCTTGATGGCCGATTCCCACAGGTCGCCTGCCATGGTGGCGAGACCCACGAGGAGGCCAATCAGGGCGGCGGCGGCAAGGTTCAGCTGGAAGACTGACCAGGCCGACATAAGCGTTCCAACGGCCATGGCGGCCAGGAGACCGCCGACAAAGCCGGACCAGGTCTTGTTGGGCGAGAATCGCGGCCACAACTTCGGACCCTTGACCGCAGTGCCAACCGCGTACGCGCCGACATCCGCAGCCCAGGTGACCGCGAACAGCATCAGGGTCCACCAGTGGCCCTGGGCGGACATCGTGTGGTCGGTATCCCGCAGCCAGACGAGGCAGATGCAGGCCGGCGAGATGTAGAGCACGCCGAATGCAGCATCGGCCGGACGTTCCGAGACCCCGCGGGCGATCAGCGCCGCGGCGGCGGCCCCGATGAACATCGCCAGCCAGGCGAGCAGGAAGCTGCCCTGATGGGTCAGGAACACGGCCGAAAGCACCGCGACGGTCACGGCGAGCGACACCCGCACCGGCGCATAAGGCGCGCTCATCCCGCCCCACTCGATGGCGAGCAGGGCGACAGCCACGGCGATCAGGACCAGGAAGATCCAGCCCCCGATCCAGGTGGCTAGCAACGCGCCCGGCACCAGCACGACCGCCGAGGCGATGCGCAGGCCGAGGTTGGACCAGTCGAAGCGTCTAGCCTGCGGCAAGGACGTCATCAGCCACTACGGCCCCATACCGCCGGTCGCGGGCCGCGAAGGCTTCCAGCGCAGCCTTCAGGTGCTCGTGGCCATAGTCCGGCCACAGGACGTCTTGGAACACCAGTTCGGCGTAAGCGGCCTCCCAGAGGAGGAAGTTGGACAGGCGCTGTTCGCCGGAGGGGCGGATGATCAGGTCGGGCGGCGGCGAGTCGGCTGTGGCCAGCTGGCGGGCGAACACCTTCTCGGTCATGTCCGAAGGCTGGGCGCGGCCCGCGGCCACATCCTCCGCGAAGCGACGCGCGGCTTCGGCGATGTCGGCCTGACCGCCGTAGTTGAACGCGATGTTGAGGAAGAAGCGGTCGTTGTGGGCGGTGCGCGCCTGGGCGTCGGCGATGATCTTCACCAGATCCCCCGAGAGTCCCTCTCGCCGGCCGATCACCCGGACCCGGACCCCTTCCCGCTCAAGCCGGACGATGTCGCTCTCGAAGTACCGCTTTGGCAGCGCCATCAGCTCGGCCACCTCGGCCGCGGGTCGGCTCCAGTTCTCGGTCGAGAAGCCGAACACCGTGAGCCATCGCACGTTCAGATCCGCCGCCGCAGACACCGTCCGCTTCAGCGCGTCGACGCCGGCGCGGTGCCCGAGGGTCCGCGGAAGGCCGCGCTTCTTCGCCCAGCGGCCGTTGCCGTCCATGACGATCGCCACGTGCAGCGGCGAAGCGGCCGTCGCGCCTTGCTCGGGCGCGCCCGCGGACGGGGGCTTCTTCTGGGCGGCCATGCGGCTTTCGATCCTGGGACGGAGGGCGGCGTGCGAGGTCGTCAGACCTGCATGATCTCTTGTTCTTTGGTCTTCAAGGCTTCGTCCATTCGCTTGATGGATTCGTCGGTCATCTTCTGGACCTCGCCTTCCATCCGCTTCTGCTCGTCCTGGTTGATGGCCCCGTCCTTCTCGGCCTTCTTCAGGTCGTCATTGGCGTCCCGGCGGATGTTTCGCACGGCGATCCGCTGCTGCTCGGCGTACTTGGCGGCGATCTTGACGAGCTCCTTGCGGCGCTCCTCCGTGAGTGGCGGGATTGGGATACGCAGGTTCTGACCATCGACAAGCGGGTTGAGGCCCAGGCCCGCGGAACGGATCGCCTTCTCGACGGCGACGACCATGCCGCGGTCCCAGACGCTCACCGAGATCATCCGCGCCTCGGGCACGCTGACGGCAGCCACCTGGTTGAGAGGCATCGACGAGCCGTAGGCTTCGACGTGGACCTGGTCGAGCAGGCTTGCGGAAGCCCGGCCGGTGCGCAGCCCGCCGAACTCTTCCTTCAGGGCGGCGACCGCCTTGTCCATCCGATCCCTGTACTTCGACAGCACCGGCTTTTCCGTGGTGGCCATGGACGTGTCTCCCGTCTCTTGAACCGTGGACTCAAACGCTTCAGGCGATGGTCGTATAGACCCCGTCGCCTTTCAGCACCTTCAGGAAATTTCCCCGTTCGCGGATCGAGAAGACCACGATCGGGATCTCATTGTCGCGCATCAGGCTGGCGGCCGAAGCGTCCATGACCCGAAGGTCACGGGCCAGCACCTCCTGATAGCTCAGCGTGTCATAGCGTTCCGCAGTGGCGTCCTTCTTGGGGTCCGCGGTGTAGACGCCGTCGACACTGGTCCCCTTGAAGAGGGCGTCGCAACCCATTTCGGCCGCGCGCAGGGCGGCGCCCGTGTCGGTCGTGAAGAACGGCGCGCCGACCCCCGCTGCGAAGATCACGACGCGACCCTTCTCCAGGTGCCTCAGGGCGCGGCGGCGGATATAGGGCTCGCAGATCGCCTCCATGGGGATCGCGGACTGCACGCGGGTGTAGACGCCGATCTTCTCCAGGGCGCCCTGCATCGCGAGCGCGTTCATCACGGTGGCCAGCATGCCCATGTAGTCGGCCTGAGCCCGCTCCATGCCGCGGCCGGCCAGGGAGACGCCGCGAAAGATGTTGCCGCCGCCGAGCACCAGGCAGAGCTCGATCCCGGCCTTCACCACCTCTGCGATGTCTTCCGCCGTCCGATCCAGCACGCCGGTGTCGATGCCGAACGCCTGTTCGCCCATCAGGGCCTCGCCCGAGACCTTGAGCAGGACACGTTTGTAGCGCGGCTGAGCTTCGACCATGGGCGCTCCAGAGAAGGACGAGCAGTAGATATACCAAGGGCGCGAACCGCGTCGACGCGGCCGCGCCCTTGTTTTCTTCGAAAGGCTGTTAGGCTTGGCCGGTCATCGACGCCACTTCCGCGGCGAAGTCGGGGCCTTCGGTCTTCTCGACGCCTTCGCCCAGGGCGAAGCGCACGAAGCCCTTCACGGACACCGGCGAGCCGGTTTCCTTGGTCGTTTCGGCGATCAGTTGCTCGATCGTCTGATCCGGGTTCATCACGAAGGGTTGCTTCAGGAGGACGACTTCCTCCTGCCACTTGCGGATGCGCCCCTCGACCATCTTCTCGGCGATCTCGCGGGGTTTCCCCGATTCCATCGCCGTCTGGGTCTGGATCTCGCGCTCCTTAGCGACAACCGCGGGATCGAGCTCGTCAGAGTTCAGCGCCAGCGGGGGGGTCGGCGTGCCGGCCACGTGCATGGCGATGCGCCGCCCGACTTCCTTCAGCTTGGCCTGGTCGCCGGCGCCTTCCAGCGCCACGAGCACGCCCAACCGGCCGACGCCATCGCCCTGCGCGTTGTGCAGGTAGAGGGCCACCGCCCCCTGTTCCACGGACAGACGGCTCGAGCGGCGCAGGCGCATATTCTCGCCGATCGTCGCGATCAGGTTCGTCACCATGCCTTCGACAGTGTCGCCCGACGACGTCTTGGCCGCGGAGATGGCTTCCACGCCCTCGGTCGTGAGCGCCACCTGGGCGATCTCGCGGGCCGCGGCCTGGAACTTGTCGTTCTTGGCGACGAAGTCGGTCTCGGCGTTCAGCTCGATCAGCACGCCGGTCTTACCGTCGTTGCTGATCAGCCCGGCCACGAGGCCTTCGGCCGCAGCCCGGTCGGACTTCTTGGCGGCCTTGGAAAGGCCCTTGGTCCGCAGCCAGTCCATCGACGCTTCGACGTCGCCGTTGTTCTCCTGCAGGGCCTTCTTGCAATCCATCATGCCCGCGCCGGACTTCTCGCGCAGGTCCTTGACCAGCGCAGCGGTGATTTCCGCCATGGTCAGCTCCTTCAATCTGAAATCCGACGAGCCCCCATTATGGAGGCTCGCCATCAAGGTCTTGTGTGGATCGGGCGCAGGACCTGCGCCCGATCGGGCTGCTTACTGCTGCTCGGGGGCAGCTTCGGCGGTTGCGTCGGCCGCCTGGGCCTCAGCGGGCGCGGGCTCAGTGCCAGCGTCGCCGGCCGCAGCTTCCGGTCCTGCAGCTTCGGGGGTCAGTTGACGGGCGAGGGCCGGCTCCATCGGAGCTTCCGAAGCGCCGAGGTCGACACCCGAGGCGGCTTGGCCGGCGGCCAGACCGTCGAGGATCGAGTCGGCCATCAGATCGCAGTAGAGCTGAATGGCGCGCGCCGCGTCGTCGTTACCCGGGATCGGGTAGGTGATGCCGTCCGGGTTGCAGTTGGTGTCGAGGATGGCGATCACCGGAATATTCAGCTTCCGAGCTTCCTGAATGGCGATCGCTTCCTTGTTGGTGTCGATCACGAACATCAGGTCGGGGATGCCGCCCATGTCCTTGATCCCGCCGAGGCTGAGCTCGAGCTTGTCGCGCTCGCGGGTCAGCTGCAGCAGTTCCTTCTTGGAGCGGCCCTGGCCTTCCCCCTCCAGCAGGCCTTCCAGCTCGCGCAGTCGGGCGATCGAGCCGGACACCGTGCGCCAGTTGGTGAGCGTGCCGCCCAGCCAGCGGTGATTGACGTAGTACTGGGCGCAGCGGCGCGCGCCCGTGGCGATCGGCTCCGAAGCCTGACGCTTGGTGCCGACGAACAGGATCCGGCCGCCGGAGGCCGCGACTTCGCGGACCTTCACCAGGGCTTGGTGCAGCAGCGGGATCGACTGCGAGAGGTCGATGATGTGGATGTTGGAGCGACTGCCGAAGATGAAGCGCTCCATCTTCGGGTTCCAGCGGTGCGTCTGGTGGCCGAAGTGCGCGCCCGACTCGAGCAGTTGGCGCATGGAAAAATCAGGCAGAGCCATGGTCTGTTTCTTTCGTTCTTCCGGTTGAACCGCCGCAGGCAAACCCTCCGAAGAGGACCGGAACGGATCTGGTCGGGATGTCTCCCCGGCCAGGCCGAACGCCTGCGTGTGGATTGGAGCGGGGCATCTAGGTGAAAAGCGCCCGAAAATCAAGCCGCCGGCTCAGCCGGCCAACGGAAGCGTCACCAGGTCTTCTTCTTCGGCTTGCCGTCAGGCCCAAAGAGGCTCGTCGTCGAGTTTGGCCGCCACGGCTCGTGCGGCTTGAAGGCCGGCGAGGCCGGTGACGACGGCGCGTATGTCTTGGGCTTGGTGGCCGTGGCGGACTGCCCCGGTCGCGGGAGCCCGAAGCCCTGCGCCGGCGAGCTTTTCGGCTTGGCCACGCCTGGGGCGAAGGTCCCGTAGCCACCGGACTGGCTGCCTCCCGGGGAAAACGTGCCCTGCGCAAAAGCCGGCACGGCCGCCGCGCCCAAGCCGGACAGCGCCAGGGCCGCGATAAAGGCGACACGCGACATGGAACGCTCCTCCTTCTAAAGATCCTCGACAAAGACCACGCCGGGCGCGGTCTTCAAAGCGCCTCGCACTGCGCCGTTCAGGGTGAAGCGGCCAGGCAGCTTCAGCTCGACCTCGCGACCTTGCCCCAGGCCTGCGACCAGCAGGATCTCCCCGCCCCGAGGGTCGGTCACCCCCTCCAGGCGCTTCTTCAGCGCTTCGATCTCCGCGCTGCGGGGCGCCACATGCACGCGCAGACCCGCCACGGCGTTCTCGATCGCCTTTTCCACCGGCACCGCATCGTCGCCGAAGAAGCGGACCTCTCCTTCGCTGGCCTTGGCGCGCACCCGGATCGACACGGCCTTGCCTGGCTCCAGGAAGTCCCGGCAGCGGCGCAGCGTCTCCGGCGGGAACAGGACTTCGTACTCGCCGGTAGGATCGGACAGGGTGACGAAGGCGAATTTCTCGCCCGTGCGGCCCGGCTTCTCGAGCTTGCGCCGGACGATGCCGGCCATCCGCAAGGCTTCCGCCCCGCCAAGCGCCTTGGCGACTGCGTCGGTATACAGATCGGTGCGCTTGCGACGCAGGGCCTCGACCATGTCCTCCAGCGGGTGCCCCGACAGGTAGAAGCCGATCGCCGCCAGTTCCTCGTCGAGGCGCTCGGTCGGCGTCCAAGGCTCGCGCCGCGGCATCTTCCGCTTCTGAGCTTCGGCCAGATGATCGTTGCTGTCGCCGAACAGCCCCGCCTGGTCGGAGGCCCGCTGGCTGGCCACCGCCTGGGAGAAGCCCACCAGCAGGTCGGCCGCCTCAACTAGCTGTGCGCGGTTCGGGTAGATGCTGTCGAAGGCGCCGGCGCGGGCCAGGGTCTCGAAGGTCCGCTTGTTGACGAGTTTCGGGTCCACTCGCTCGACGAAGTCGAAGATGTCCCGGAACGCCCCCCCCTCCCGGCGGATGTCCACCACGTGCTGCATCGCCTGCAGGCCGACGTTGCGAATGGCGCCCAGAGCGTAGAGCACCTCGCCGTTCTCCACCTCGAAATCGGCCGCCGACCGGTTGATGTCCGGCGGGCAGATCTTCACCCCGAAGCGCTTGGCGTCCTGGTAGAAGACCGAGAGCTTGTCGGTGTTGGCGATGTCGAGGCTCATCGACGCCGCGAAGAACTCGACCGGCGCGTTCGCCTTCAGCCACGCCGTTTGATAGCTGATGAAGGCATACGCCGCGGCGTGGGACTTGTTGAAGCCGTAGCCGGCGAACTTGTCCACCAGATCAAAGATCGCGCCGGACTGAGCCTGCGGGATGCCGTTCTTCTCAGCCCCCGAGATGAACCGCGCCCGCTGCGCGTCCATCTCTTCCTTCTTCTTCTTGCCCATGGCGCGGCGCAGAAGGTCGGCTTCGCCCAGGCTATAGCCCGCCAGGATCTGGGCGATCTGCATCACCTGTTCCTGGTAGACGATGATGCCGTAGGTCTCGTTCAGCACGGGCGCGAGCGTCGGGTGCAGGGTGTCGATCGGCTTGCGGCCGAACTTGCAGTCGACGAACAGCGGGATGTTGTCCATCGGGCCCGGACGGTAGAGGGCCCCGATGGCCGTGACGTCCTCGATGGAATTCGGGCGAAGCTGGCGCAGAGTGTCGCGCATCCCCTGCCCTTCGAGCTGGAAGACCCCCACCGTCTGGGAGTTGCTCATCAGCTCATAGGTCTTGGCGTCGTCGAGCGGCAGGGTGTCCATGTCGACCCGAGCGCCGCGCTTCTCCAGGTGCTTCAGCGCCCGGTCGATCACCGTCAGCGTCTTCAGCCCCAGGAAGTCGAACTTCACGAGGCCGGCGCTCTCCACCCATTTCATGTTGAACTGGGTAGCCGGCAGCTCCGAACGGGGATCGCGGTAGAGAGGGGTGAGCTCCGTAAGCGGCCGGTCACCGATCACCACCCCGGCGGCATGGGTCGAGGCGTTGCGATAGAGGCCCTCGAGCTGCAACGCGATGTCCAGCAATCGCGCGACGCCCTCGTCCTCCTTCCGGGCTTCGCGGAGCCGGGGCTCGATGTCGATGGCCTGGGCGAGCGTCACCGGATTGGCGGGGTTGGCCGGCACCATCTTCGCCAGCCTGTCCACCTGGCCGAGCGGCAACTGCAGCACGCGGCCGACGTCGCGCAGCACGGCGCGCGCCTGCAGCGTGCCGAAGGTGATGATCTGGGCCACGCGGTCGCGCCCGTAGCGCTGCTGCACGTAATTGATCACCTCCTCTCGCCGCTCCTGGCAGAAGTCGATGTCGAAGTCGGGCATGGAGACCCGCTCGGGATTGAGGAAGCGCTCGAACAGCAGGCCGTACTGCAGCGGGTCGAGGTTGGTGATGGTCAGCGCGTAGGCGACCAGCGAGCCGGCGCCGGAGCCCCGGCCGGGCCCCACCGGAATCTCGTGCGCCTTGGCCCACTTGATGAAGTCGGCAACGATCAGGAAGTAGCCGGGGAAGCCCATCTGGGTGATGACCCCGATTTCCCGCTCCAGCCGCGCCTCGTATTCCTCCGCGGGCGCCGTGTTGGCCTGCCCGCGAGCCATCCGCATCTTCAGGCCTTCGCGGGCCTGGAACGCCAGTTCCTCCGCCTCGCTCCGCCCGCCATCGGTGGGGAAGCTCGGCAGCAAGGGGTCGCGCTTGTGGACCATGAAGGCGCAGCGGCGGGCGATATCCAGGGTGTTGTCGCAGGCCTCCGGTAGGTCGGCGAACAGGGCCCGCATGTCGGCGGCTGGCTTGAACCAATGCTCGGCCGTGATCCGACGGCGCTCGTCCTGACCCACGAAACTGCCGTCGGCGATGCAGAGCAGCGCGTCATGCGCCGTGTACATGCTGGCCTTGGCGAAATAGCAGTCGTTGGTGGCGACGAGCGGCACGTCCTCGTCGTAAGCGAACGCCACCAGCTCGCCCTCGGCGGCCGCCTCGGAAGGCCGCCCGTGCCGCTGCAGCTCGACATAGAAGCGGTCGCCGAACACCCTATGCATCTCGGAGAGAGCCGCCCGCCCCTCCTTCACCTTACCGGCAGCCATGAGGCAGTCCACCGGACCGTCTGGGCCACCCGACAGCAGCAGGAGCCCCTCCGCCCGCTCGACCACCTTGGCCCAGGGCACGTGCGGGTCCTCAGTCCCGTCGTTGTCGACGTAGGCCATCGAGGAGAGTTCGCAGAGGTTCAGGTAGCCCCGCTCGCTCTGCGCGATGAGCACCACGGTGGGGGTCTTGGCCCAGCGCTCCGGCGGTCGCTCCCCCAGCCCCGAGACCGGTAGCGCGCAGGCGACGATCGGCTGCACCCCGGCGCCCTTGGTGGCGACCGAGAACTCCAGCGCGCCGAACAGGTTGGCCCGATCGCAAAGGGCGACGGCTGGCATGTCCAGCGCCTGCGCCATCGCGCCGAGCTTGTCGGCCTTGATGGCCCCTTCCAGCAGCGAATAGGCCGAGCGGACCCGCAGGTGGACGAAGCCAGAACCTTGCTCGCTCAACCCCGCGGCCTCCCCCATTCGCATGCCGATCAGCCCACGTGGGCCGCCACTGCGCACATCATCCAGACAAAGCTGGCGACGGAGGCAAAGGCCAGTGATTCCCGGGCGAGACGAACCATGTGCGACGTTCCTGCTGTGGGTTGTCCTGTGGAAAGCCGGTTGAGCGTTCCGGGTTCGTTCTTATTCTCCTTTTGTTCCAGGCGTCAAGCTCTGCTAGTCGTAGAGGACCGCTTACGGGGATCACGAGCTGCTGCAGAACCACGATGGAGGATTTGGAGGCAGGCGCGATGGCGACCGAGCCTCCCACGAGGCCTCCTGGGGCGGGTACTCGGGCCATCTCAACGATCCGGACGGCCACAGCTTGGAGGTCGCCTGAAACGCCAGCTGCGTCATTCACGGGGGCGGCCAGACCTCCGTCGGAGGTGCTGCGGATTAGCCCCTGGCTTGTTCCTCCAGGTGCCCGTCCTTGAGGGCGAACACCCGGTCCATGTGGCGCGCCAGTTCGAGGTTATGCGTGGCCACAAGGGCGGCCACCCCTTCCCGCCGTGCGAGGGCATAGAGGTTCTCGAACACGGTCGCGGAGGTGGTCGGGTCGAGATTGCCGGTAGGCTCGTCGGCCAGCAGGAGCCGCGGGCTGTTGGCCAGGGCGCGGGCGATCGCCACCCGCTGCTGTTCACCGCCTGACAGCTGGGCGGGCTGATGGTCGGCGCGCGCTTCGAGACCGAGTTCGCCCAGCAGCGTGCGGGCGCGGGCCTGGGCCGCCTTCCGGGAACGACCCGCGATCATCTGCGGCAGGGCCACGTTGTCGGTGGCCGAGAACTCCGGCAGCAGGTGGTGGAACTGGTAGACGAAGCCCACGGTGGCGAGCCGGACGCGGCTGCGCTGTGCGTCCGAGAGGTCGGTGCAATCCTGGCCCAGCACCGTGATGCGCCCGCCGTTGGGATGCTCCAGGAGGCCGGCCGCGTGCAGCAGGGACGATTTGCCCGAGCCTGAGGGACCGATCAGGCCAACGATCTCGCCGGCGCGTAGGTCGAGGTCGATGCCCCGCAGGACCGTGAGCCCACCGGCGGCGGTCTCGTACGTGCGCTCCAGGCTGCGGATCGAGAGGACGAGGTCACTCATAGCGGAGCGCTTCCACCGGATCGAGGCGTGACGCCCGCCAGGCCGGCGGCAGGGTCGCCAGGAAGCTCATGCCGAGAGCCCAGGATGTGATGATCGCCACCTCCGCCCAGTCGACCTTCGCGGGAATGCGGCTGAGGAAATAGACGTCGGAAGAGAACACCGTCTGGCCCGTGGCCCACTCTACGAACTGCTGGATTTCGGCGATGAAGGTGCAGAAGACGACGCCGATCAGCAGCCCGGCCGCAGTGCCGAGCAGCCCTATCGAAGCGCCCGACATGAAGAAGATGCGCAGGATGGACCCCTGCCCCGCTCCCATGGTCCGCAGGATGGCGATGTCCCGGCCCTTGTTCTTCACCAGCATGACGAGGCCCGAGATGATGTTCATCGCCGCGATGGCGACCAGCAGCATGAGGATCAGCCGCATCACATTGCGCTCCACCTTCAAGGCCCCCCAGAAGCTGCTGTCCCGCTGCGTCCAGTCGGCGACGGTCGCCATCGGGCCCGCGGCGCGGTTGACGGCCGCCTTCAGGGCGGTGGCCCGGTCCGCGTCGTCGAGCTTGACCTCGATCACGTCCGCCGTGCCCTCGCGGCCGAAGAACAGCTGCGCCTGCGCGAAGGGCATGTAGATGTAGGCCTGGTCGTACTGGCTCATGCCGACGGTGAAGGTCCCGGCGACCGTGTAGACTTTCTGCAATGGGGTGCCGCCAAAGGCGGTGGCGCCGCCGGTCGGCGAAATCAGGGTCAGGGTGTCTCCCGGTCCGACGCCCAGCGCTTGGGCCAGCCGCTCGCCGATCACGATCATGTCCCCGCCGTACTCGCCGGCGCCGAAGCCCCGGAGCGAGCCGCGGGTGATGTTGCCGGAGACGATTTTGGTAGCGATCAGGTCTTTCGGTGCGATGCCGCGGACGATGGCGCCGGTGATCTGGGTCGGCCCCATGGCGATGGCCTGGGCCTCGATGACCGGGGCCGCCTGCACCACGCCGGGCACCTTGATGATCCGCTGGACCGCAGGATCCCGCAGCTCGCCGTCGAGAACGGGGCCGCTCACGAAAACATGGCCGTTGAAGCCCAGGATGCGACCGAGCAGCTCGGAACGAAAGCCGTTCATCACGCTCATCACGATGATCAGCGTCGCCACCGCCAGCATGATGCCGATGAAGGAAATGAGCGAGATCAGCGCCACTCCGCCCTGGCTGCGCTTGGCGCGCAGGTAGCGGCCGGCGAGCATGCGCTCCCAGAGGCCGAACGGCGGGGCCCGCCCGCCGATGGGTCCGGCTTCGGCCATCAGGCGCAGATCGCCTTCAGCGCCTGGTCCAGCGGCAGGGTCTGGCGCTCGCCCGTGGCGCGACGCTTGATCTCGACCGTACCATCGGCGACGCCTCTGGGGCCGACGATCAGCTGCCAGGGGATGCCGACGAGGTCGAGAGACGCGAACTTGGCCCCCGGCCGATCGTCGCGGTCGTCGAGGCAGGGCTCCTTCCCGCGATCAGCCAAGGCCCGGTAGGCCTGCTCGGCCACCTCATCCACGGTGGGCTCGCCCGGCCGCAGGTTCACGACCGCGGCGCCGAAGGGGGCGACGCTCTCCGGCCAGATAATGCCCGCCGCGTCGTGGCTGGCCTCGATGATGGCGCCGGCCAGCCGCGAGACGCCGACCCCGTAGGAGCCCATGTGCACGGTCACGTCCTTGCCATCGGGCCCGGTCACCTTGGCGCCCATGGGCTTCGAGTACTTCTCTCCGAAGTAGAAGATGTGGCCGACTTCGATGCCGCGCGCGGTCATCCGCTTGTCCTCGGCCGCCTCCGCTTCGAAGCGCGCCTGATCGTGCATCTCGTCCGACGCGGCGTAGAGGCGCGTGCGCTGTTCGACCAGCGGCTGCAGATCGCCCTCCCAGTCAATGTCGGGACCCGGCGCGCCCATCTCGACGAGGTCTCGGTGCGCAAAGACCTCGCTCTCGCCGGTCTCCGCCAGGACGATGAACTCGTGGGACAGGTCGCCGCCGATCGGGCCGGTATCGGCCCGCACGGGGATCGCCCTGAGGCCAAGGCGCGAATAGACGTTGAGGTAGGCCAGGAACATGCGGTTGTAGGCCCGCCTGGCCGCCGCCTCGTCGAGGTCGAAGGAATAGGCGTCCTTCATCAGGAACTCGCGGCCGCGCATCACCCCGAAACGGGGGCGGCGCTCATCCCGGAACTTCCACTGGATGTTGTAAAGGTTCTTCGGCAAGTCCTTGTAAGACTTGAGGTAAGCCCGAAAGATGTCGGTGACGACTTCCTCCGCGGTAGGGCCATACAGCAGGTCCCGCTCGTGGCGATCCTTGATGCGCAGCATCTCCTCGCCGTAGTCGTCGTAGCGGCCGCTCTCACGCCACAGATCAGCGAGTTGCAGGGTGGGCATGAGGATCTCGATGGCGCCGGCGCGATCCATCTCCTCCCGGACCACCTGCTCGATCTTCTTCAGCACCTTCAGGCCCAGCGGAAGCCAGGCGTAGATGCCGGCCGCCTCCTGGCGGATGAGGCCAGCACGCAGCATCAGCTGGTGCGAGACGATCGTGGCGTCGGACGGCGCCTCGCGCAGGGTCGGCATGAAGTAACGCGAGAGGCGCATTGGTCTACGGTCGTCCCTGGGTGCAAGCGAGCGGCCCTGATAGCCCCCGCCGCGTCAGCTTGGCAACGTCCGGCTTAGTAGCCGGAGGGCAGCGGGGGCAGCTTGACGATGCCGAAGTGGATCACCGCCCACAGCACCACCCAGAGGACCGCCGAGATCCATGTCGTGGTGAGGAACTTCTGCTTCAGCTTCGGATCAACCGGCGCGGCTGGATCGCCGCCGTCCCCCTTGTCGATGCCGGCCTGGGCGTGGCTCGTGACGCCGAACGGCAGAACGGCGAACAGCACTGTCCACCAGAGCGTGAGATAGATCGCGACGCCGGTGACCGGACCCATTAGTGGGCTCCCTTGGGACTTTCCATCAGCTCCACGAGCACGCCACCCATGTTCTTCGGATGAACGAAGATCACCGGCGTGCCGTGTGCTCCGATGCGCGGCTGGCCGCCGTTGAGCACCGTGGCGCCCTTTGCGGCCATGTCATCGCGCGCGGCGATGATGTCCTCGACCTCGAAGCAGACGTGGTGTTGCCCGCCCATTGGGTTCTTTTCAAGGAAGCCCTTCAGCGGCGAGTTGTCCCCGTGCGGCTCAATGAGCTCGACCTGGCTATTGGGCAGATCCACGAAACAGACCCACACCCCCTGCTCCGGCATGGCGAACCTCTCGCCGACTTTCGTGGCGCCGAGCAGGTCGCGGTAGAGCCTGACCGACTCTTCTATGGACGGCGTGGCCACGCCGATGTGGTTCAGTCTTCCGATCATCCCCGCCGTATACGACGACGCGGCGGCCGGCGCGAGATGACGCCGCGTCAGACCCGCAGGACCGTCGTCTCCACAACCGGCCGGCGGCCCCAGATCCGCTGGCTGGCCTTCTTCACGGCCCGTGACATGGCGGTCTCGACAGTGTCGTCCATGTCGCGGTCCTCACGCTTCAGCCGGTCGAGCGCGTTTTCCGCCTGCTCCGAAAGGTCGTCGAGGACGTCCTCGAGGGGATAGTCCGCATCGGTGGGCAGGCCCAGCGCGCGGACCTCCGGCCCCGCCAGGATCTTCCCCTTGCGGTCGAGCACGACCGAGACCGCCAGTATGCCGTTGTACGCTGCATGCCGGCGCTCGCGCAGGGCGTCGCCATTCTCGGGCGTGACCACGCCGGCGTCTACGAACAGGCGGCCGGCCGGCACCTCATCGATGATCTCGGCGCGGCCGGGCGCCAGGCGGACCATATCCCCGTTGCGGGGCGCCACCTGCTGCGGAACCTGCAGGTCGCGGGCGAAGGCGACGTGCTCGAGCAGGTGGCGGCGCTCGCCATGAGTCGGGATGGCGATGGTCGGCCGCGCCCAGCGGTACATCTCGGCGAGTTCGTCCCGACACGGGTGGCCGGACACGTGGATGCCGGGGTGGTCGCGCTCGGTGTAGAGGCGCACGCCACGCTCGGTCAGGTTGTTTTGCAGGTTGCGGATCGGGATCTCGTTGCCCGGGATCACCCGGCTGGAAAACACGCAGGCGTCGCCCGCTCCTAGGTTCACGTGCGGATGGGTGCCGTCGGCGATCCGGGAGAGCGCGGCGCGCGGCTCGCCCTGGCTGCCGGTGCACAGGTAGAGGATCTTCTCCGCCGGGAAGTAGCCGGCCTCCTGGTCCGAGACGAACTCCTGGACGTCCTGCATGAGGCCGACGGACTTTGCGGCCGCGGCCATCCTGTGCATCGAGCGGCCGACCAGGCAAACCCGGCGGCCGTTGGCCTCGGCGGCGCGGATGACGCTGTCCATGCGCGCCACGTTGGAGGCGAAGCAGGCGACGGCGATCTTGCCCTTGATGCCAGCGATCAGTGGAATTAGCGCGTCGCGAACCTCGGCCTCCGACCCCGCCACTCCGTCCACGAAGACGTTCGTGCTGTCGCAGACCATGGCCAGCACGCCCTCGTCACCCAGCTTGCGGATGGCGTCCTGGTCGGTGGGCGAGCCCAGCACCGGGTTGGGGTCAATCTTCCAGTCGCCGGTGTGCAGGATGGTCCCGAGCGGCGTCTTGATGGCGATGCCATTCGGCTCCGGAATGGAGTGGGTCAGCGTGATCAGCTCCATCCGGAACGGGCCCAGCTCAATGACGCCGCCCAGCGGCACCACGGTGATGGGCACCTGGTCCAGGAGGTCGGCCTCGCGCAGCTTCTCGCGCAGAACGAAGGCGGTGAACGGCGTGGCGTAGACCGGCGCCTTAAGCCGCGGCCACAGGTGCGCGATGGCGCCGATGTGGTCCTCGTGGGCGTGGGTCGCCACAATGCCCAGAATGCGGTCGGCGTACTCTTCGATGTATTCCGGGTTGGGCAGGATCACCTCCACCCCGGGCGTCGACTGGTCGCCAAAGGTGACGCCCAGGTCGACCACCACCCACTTGCGATCGTGGGGTGGCCCGAAGCCGTACAGATTGAAGTTCATGCCGATTTCGTTCGACCCGCCAAGCGGCAGGAAAACGAGTTCGTCGTCTTGGGTTCGGTTAGCCATTCCCGCCTTTCGCCGTGTTCCGGCGGTAGATTTCGAGCATGCCTCGGATCGTCAGATCCGGGTCAAAGTGGTCGATGGATTCCGTCGCACCATGGAATAGCGAGGCGACGCCGCCGGTTCCGACGACCGTCATCGGCTTGCCCCATTCCGCCTTGATGCGCGCGACGAGCCCCTCGATCAGGGCGATGTACCCCCAGAACACGCCGGACTGCATGGCCGCAACCGTGTCCTTGCCAATCGCGGTGTTGCCGCGCGGACGCTGGATCGCCACCCGCGGCAGCTTGGCGGCAGCCTGGTGCAGCGCCTCCATGGAAAGGTTGATGCCCGGCGCGATCGCGCAGCCCTCCATCCCGCCGTCGCCAGCGACGACGTCGAAGGTGGTGGCGGTGCCGCTGTCGATGACGATCAGGTCCCCCGGGTAGACGATGTGTGCGCCGATGGCGTTGACCAGCCGGTCGGCGCCGGCTTCCGACGGCTTGTCGATCCGGACCGGGATGCCGAGCTCGACATTCTCGCCGATCACCAGCGGCTCCACGTGCAGGTACCGGCGCGCCAGGTTTCGCAGGTTGAAGATCGACTGAGGCACGACGCTGGAGATGATGCAGCCGTTGAAGGCGCCCAGCGCGAGCCCGGCCATGGCCAGCAACTGGGAAAGCCACACGGCGTACTCGTCGGCCGTGCGGCTGGACTGCGTGGCGGTGCGCCATTGCGCCACCCATTCCGCGCCGTCGTGCACGGCGAAGAGCGTGTTGGTGTTGCCCTGTTCGATCGCCAACAGCATTAAGAGCCCCCGAAGAACACGTCGCCTGCCGTTATGCGCTCCAGCGAGCCGTCGTCCAGCCTCAGGCGCAGGGCGCCATCGGGGTCCAGGCCCTCGGCGACGCCAGCCAGTGTGCTGTTCGGCAGGCGCGCTTCGCAGCGCTGTCCGAGCCCCGAGGCGCGCTCCGTCCAGCCCTGCGCGATCGGGCCGAATCCCTGGCTCGCCCAGAGCTTCCGCCAGGCTTCGAACCGCGTGGCCAGCACGTCGAGCGCATCCGTCGGCTTCGGCGGCGGTCCCGCCATGTGGTCGGCAAAGGCCGCGGCGGGGCGCTCCACGTCCTGTGGCGCGTGCGCCAGGTTCACGCCGATGCCGATCGCCAGCCACAGGCGGCCATCCAAACGCGAACCGGACTCGACCAGGATCCCCACCGCCTTGCGGCCGTGTACCAGCACGTCGTTCGGCCACTTGAGGCGCGCAGCCCCGGCGCCCAGGCAGGTGTCGGCGAGATCGCAGGCGGCCAGCGCCGCCACGAAGGAGACCTGGGCCGCCTCGACCGGCGGCAGATCGGTGGTCATCAGCAGGGTCGCTGCGAGGTTGCCGCGCTGGGTGGACCAGGCCCGTCCTCGCCGGCCGCGGCCCGCCGTCTGGACCTCGGCCGTCAGCCAGACAGGACCGGCTTGACCAGCCTCGGCGCGCCGACGGGCCTCGGCGTTGGTGGAGTCGATCTCGTCGTAGGCCTCGATCGGCGGGTGGTCGGCCAAATCAGGCCAGACCGAAGGCCCGCGCGGCCTTGGCGGCTGCGGGGTCGAGCCAGGTAAGCGCGACAAGCACGACCGGGAAGGAGAACAGCGCCAGGGCGACGGCGATGAACCGGGCCTCGAAGGCCGGCTTGTCGGTGGCGCCGGAAGCCGCGTCGAACCACATCACCTTGATAAGGCGCAGGTAGTAGAAGGCTGCGACGACCGAGCCCACGAGGCCAGCGACGGCGGCCCAGCCAAGACCTGCGTCGATCGCGGCCTTGAACACATAGACCTTGGCCCAGAAGCCGGAGAACGGCGGCAGGCCCAGGGCCGACAACGAGAAGGCGGTCATGGCGAGCGCGATGCCTGGCTGCTCCTTGATGAGGCCGGCCATGTCCTCCATCGACTCCATGGACCGACCCTGGCGGGAGAGCGCCGCGAGGCAGGCGAAGAAGCCGGTTACGTCCACCATGTAGAGGACCATGAACACCAGCATGGCCTGCACGCCCTCACCGGTGCCGGACGCTAGACCGAGAACCGCGTAGCCAATGTTTGCGATCGACGAGTAGGCCCACAGGCGCTTGAGGTTCTTCTGGGCCAGGCCGGCGAAGGCGCCGACGAACACCGAGATGAGGGCGATCGCCACCAGCACCTGCTGCCACTGCGGCACGGCCCCGGCGAACCCTTCGGCCAGCAGCCGGGCGAACAGCACCATCGCCGCGAGCTTCGGCGCGGCGGCGAAGAACGCCACGATGGGCGTCGGCGCGCCTTCGTAGACGTCCGGCGTCCACATGTGGAACGGCGCGGCCGAGACCTTGAAGGCCAGCCCACAGATCAGGAACACGAGGCCGAACAGCAGGCCGGTGTTGGCGCCGCCCTCGGCGGCCAGAGCGATCTGCGAGAACACCGTGGAGCCGGCGAAGCCGTAGACCAGGCTGGCCCCGTAGAGCAGCAGGCCCGAGGAGAGCGCGCCAAGCACGAAGTACTTCAGGCCAGCCTCGGACGCCTTGGCGTTATCGCGGTGCATGGCTGCGAGCACGTAGAGCGCAAGCGAGTGGAGTTCGACACCCACATAGAGGCTGATCAGGTCGCCGGCCGACGCCATCATGCCCATGCCCAGCGCCGCCAGCAGGATCAGCACCGGGAACTCGAAATTGTGCACGCCGCGGCGCTCGAACCAGCGCTGGCCGAGCGGAATGCAGATCGCCGAGGCGATATAGATCGCCACCTTGGCGAACGTGGCGGCTTCGTCGGAGATCAGGCCGCCGGAAAAGGCGCGGCCGAACGGGCCGGTGGCGGACGCGAAGGCTGCCCCCAGCAGCGCCACGATGGCCGCGGCGGCGAGCGCCGTCGTCATGCGCGGCGCGAAGGCGCCCCAGACCAGCAGCAGCAGGGCGCCGCCAGCCAGGATCAGCTCGGGGAAGGCCAGGCCGAGGTCGGTGGAGAACGTCATATCGGCTTAGCCCCCGGTGGCCGCGCGGTAGACCGAGACGAGCTGGTCGACCGAGGCCGCAGTCACGTTGAACACGGCGTTGGGCTGGACGCCCAGGTAGAGGGTGGAGAGGATCAGCGGGACGAAGATCGCCCACTCCCGCCAGTCAAGATCGGTGATGGCTGCGAGCTTCGGGTTGGTGAGATCGCCGAAGATCACCCGGCGGTACAGCGACAGGGCGTAGACGGCCGACAGGATCACGCCGGTCGCCGCGACGATCGCGGTCCAGGTCGAGACCTGGTAGGCCCCCGTCATCGTCAGGATCTCGCCGACGAAACCCGACGTGCCCGGAAGGCCGACGTTGCCCATGGTGAACAGCAGGAACACCGCCGCATACCAGGGCATGCGGTTCACGAGCCCGCCGTAGAAGGCGATCTCTCGGGTATGCATCCGGTCATAGACGACGCCGACGCAGAGGAAGAGCGCGCCTGAGATCACCCCGTGGGAGATCATCTGGAACAGCGCGCCCTGCTCGCCCTGAGCGTTCCCGGAGAAGATGCCCATGGTCACGAAGCCCATGTGAGCGACCGACGAGTAGGCGATCAGCTTCTTGATGTCGGTCTGCCGGAACGCCACCAGCGAGGTGTAGACGACCGCGATCGCACTGAGCGCGAACACCAGGGGCGTGAACAGCTCCGAGGCGTTCGGGAACATCGGCAGGCTGAACCGCATGAAGCCGTAGCCGCCCATCTTCAGCAGGATCCCCGCCAGGATCACGGAGCCCGCCGTCGGCGCCTCGACGTGCGCGTCGGGCAGCCAGGTGTGCACCGGCCACATCGGCATCTTCACCGCGAACGAGGCGAAGAACGCCAACCACAGCCAGGTTTGCAGACCCGGGTCGAACTTGTAGGCCATCAGCTCGGGGATGGAGCTGGTGCCGGCGATGCCGATCATGGCGAGGATCGCCGCCAGCATCAGGACCGAGCCCAGCAGCGTGTAGAGGAAGAACTTGAACGCGGCGTAGACCCGCCGTGCGCCGCCCCAGATGCCGATGATCAGGAACATCGGCACCAGGCCGAACTCGAAGAAGACGTAGAACAGCACGATGTCGAGCGCGCAGAAGACGCCGATGACCAGGGTCTCGAGGACCAGGAAGGCGATCATGTACTCGGGCACGCGCTGTTCGATCGAGCGCCAGGACGCTGCGATGCAGAGCGGCATCAGGAACGCGGTCAGCAGGACGAACAGCACCGAGATGCCGTCGACGCCCATGCGGTAGGTGATGCCCGCGAACCAGGGGATCTCCTCCAGGAACTGGAACCCCGGGTCGCGGCTGTCGAACTGCATGACGAGCAGGACGGAGAGCAGGAAGGTGGCGACGGTCGCCACCAGGGCGATCCACTTCGAGGCGTTCACGACGCCCGCGTCTTCACTGCCGCGCAGAAGGCGCAGGATGAGGATGCCGGCAACGCCGACGAGCGGTGCGTAGGTGATGAGGGACAGGAGCCCGGTCATAAGATCTGCGCCCTCCCCTAGGCGTTCCAGGCCCAGAGGGCGTAGGTGAGCAGGCCCGCGACGCCCAGAAGCATCACGAAGGCGTAGTGGTACAGGAAGCCGGTCTGCAGGCGGCCCGTGCCGCGGCCGATGGCGTAGGAGACCGCGGAGACGCCATCAGGGCCGAGGCCATCAATGACCTTCTGGTCGCCGCCCTTCCAGAACAGGTCGCCCAGGAACTTCGCCCCGCGGACGAAGGTCGCCTGGTAGAGCTCATCGAAGAACCACTTGTTGTAGAAGAACAGGTAAAGCGGCCCCGCGCGGGCGGCCAGGCGCGCGCCGAGACCCTCCCGGAGGAGGTAGATGTAGGCCGCCACCAGCAGGCCGAGCACCGAGGCCGCGAGCGGGGCCCACACGACCCAGGTCGGCGCGTGATGCGCCTCGGCGCTCGCCTCGTCATGGCCCGGTTCGGGGCCTTCCGCAGTCGCTGCTGCCTGGCTGGCTTCCGCGTGGCCGGCGGCCGCATGCTCGCCGGCGGCGTTCGCGGTGGCCGGCGACTCGGCGTGGACCGCCGCCGCTCCGTGCTGGACCGGGGCGTTGTAGATCGCGCCGCGCCAGAACTCGTTCTTGTGGTCGCCGATGAACTGGTGGTGGAAGGCGAAGCCCGCACCGATGGCGCCGACCGCCAGCACAATCAGCGGGATCCGCATGGTCCACGGGCTCTCGTGCGGCTTGTGGTCGTGGCCGCCATGGCCGTGCCCGTGGGCGTGGGCGTGGTCATCCCCGGACAGCGGCTCGTCGTGGGTTTCGATCTGAGCGGCCGTTGCGTGGTCGCTGTGGGCGCCGTGCGCCGCGTCATGCGCATGTTGGTCGCGGTTGTGCCAGTGGTGCTCGAGGTCTTCGGACGTCCAGCGCGCCTGCCCGTTGAAGGTGAAGAAGGCCACCCGCCATGAGTAGAAGGCGGTCAGGCCGGCCACCAGGATGCCGATGACGAAGGCGAAGTAGCCGAAGCTGTCGCCGGCCACCCCGGCCTCGTAGGCCGAGTGGATGATCGCGTCCTTGGAGTAGAAGCCGGCGAAGCCCAGTTCCACGCCCGGGATGCCCAGGCCGGTGATGGCGATCGTGCCGATGGTCATCACCGCATAGGTGATCGGCAGGAACTTCGAGAGCTGCCCGTAGCGGCGCATGTCCTGCTCGTGGGCCATGCCGTGGATGACCGAGCCAGCGCCCAGGAACAGCAGGGCCTTGAAGAAGGCGTGCGTGAACAGGTGGAACATCGCGGCCTGGTAGGCGCCCAGGCCGGCCGCGAAGAACATGTAGCCCAGCTGCGAGCAGGTCGAATAGGCGATCACCCGCTTGATGTCGTTCTGGGTCAGGCCGACCGTGGCGGCGAACAGCGCCGTCACCGCGCCGATGATGGTCACCAGGTGCTTGGCCGCGGGAGCGTACTCGAACATCGGCGACAGCAGACAGACCATGTAGACGCCGGCCGTCACCATGGTGGCGGCGTGGATCAGGGCGGAGACGGGGGTCGGGCCTTCCATGGCGTCCGGGAGCCAGGTGTGCAGGAAGAACTGGGCCGACTTGCCCATGGCTCCGATGAACAGCAGCACGCAGGCGATGTCCATCAGACGCCAGTCGCGCCCGGCGAACTCCCAGGCGCGATCGGCGTTGGCCGCGACCATCGGGAAGATCTCGGCGAACTGGATGGTCCCGAACGCCCAGAAGACCGTCATGATGCCGAGCGCGAAGCCGAAGTCGCCCACGCGGTTGACCACGAACGCCTTGATCGAGGCGGCGTTGGCGGTGGGCTTCTTGAACCAGAAACCGATCAGCAGGTAGCTCGCCAGGCCCACGCCTTCCCAGCCGAAGAACAGCTGCATGAAGTCCGCGGCGCTGATCAGCGCCAGCATGGCGAAGGTGAACAGCGACAGGTAGGCGAAGAACCGCGGCTTGTGCGGATCCTCGGCCATGTAGCCCCATGAGTAGAGGTGCACGAGTGACGAGACCGTCGTCACCACCACGAGCATCACGGCGGAGAGGCCGTCGAGCCGGAAGGCCCAGTGGGACTGGAAGTCGCCGACGTTGATGAACGGGGCGTAGGTGACGGTTAACGGGTCGATCGCACCGGTCATCCACTGGGTGAAGACCACCCAGGACAGGATTGCCGACAGGAACAGGAAGCCGGTCGTGACCGCCTGCGAGGCTGTGTCGCCGATCTTGCGGCCAAACAGGCCCGCGACGACGGCCCCGATGAGCGGGCCGAACAGGATGATGCTGACGAGGGTTTCGGCGGGCATGTGAGTGCGCTCAGCCCTTCATCATCGAGGCGTCATCCACCGAGATGTCGCCGCGGTTGCGGAAGAAGGTGACCAGGATGGCGAGGCCGACGGCGGCTTCCGCCGCGGCGACGGTCAGCACGAACATGGCGAAGATCTGCCCGACCACGTTGTGCAGATAGACCGAGAAGGCCACCAGGTTGATGTTCACGGCGAGCAGGATCAGCTCAATCGACATCAGGATGACGATGATGTTCTTCCGGTTCACGAAGATCCCGAAGACCCCGATCGTGAACAGGATGGCGGCGACCGCCAGGTAGTGGGCGAGACCGATGATCATTCGCCGACCCCTTCGCCGGGCTTGAGGGTGACGACACGCATGCCGGTCTTGGGCGTGCGCAGGACCTGGTCGGCCACCAGCTGGCGACGCACGCCGGGCTTGTGGCGGAGCGTCAGCACGATGGCGCCGATCATGGCGACCAGCAGCACCATGCCGGCCGCCTGGAAGAAGTAGACGTAGTCCGTGTAGAGCACGCGGCCGATCGCCTCGGCGTTGGTGACGTCCTCAAGGCCGGCGGCGTTCGGCAGGTCGTTGTGCCGGGCCGCCCCGCGGGTGGCGACCGTCGTTGAGACCATGACCATCTCGATGGCCAGGATGCCCGCGACCACAAGCGCCAGCGGCAGGTAGCGTGCGAAGCCCTGCCGGAGCGCCGTGAAGTCCACGTCCAGCATCATCACCACGAAGAGGAACAGCACCGCGACCGCGCCCACGTAGACGACGATCAGCAGCATGGCGATGAACTCGGCGCCCATCATCACGAAGAGCCCCGCGGCCGAAAAGAACGCGGTGATCAGCCACAGCACGGAGTGCACAGGGTTGCGCGCCGAGACGACGGCGAAACCCGCGAGGACGGTCGCAGCCGCCAGCAAGTAGAATGCGATCGCCTGGAGGGCCATCGGCCGGTCGAGCTCCCCTTAAATACCTGAGTTCTGCGCCTAATCCAGAAGGCCGCGGAATCGCGCGGCTGTCTTAGCGATAGGGCGCGTCGAGTTCCAGATTCTTCGCGATCTCCCGCTCCCAGCGGTCACCGTTATCCAGCAGGCGCTCCTTGTCATAGTAGAGCTCCTCCCGGGTTTCGACGGAGAACTCCAGGTTCGGGCCTTCAACGATGGCGTCCACCGGGCAGGCCTCCTGGCACAGGCCGCAGTAGATGCACTTGACCATGTCGATGTCGTAGCGGGTCGTCCGGCGCGAACCGTCGGCGCGGGGTTCCGCCTCGATGGTGATCGCCTGGGCGGGGCACACCGCTTCGCAGAGCTTGCAGGCGATGCAGCGCTCCTCGCCGTTGGGGTAGCGCCGCAAGGCGTGCTCGCCCCGGAACCGAGGGCTCTGGGGGTTGCGCTCATGCGGGTACTGCACCGTCTTCTTCGGACGCATCATGTGCTTCATGGCCAGGCCGAAAGCACCGGCGAAGTCCAGGAGCGCCGCCCCCTTCACCGCCTGTCCGATACGATTGAGCATCTCAGTTCCTCTCGCAGGCGTAGTCTTCCAGGTACTGGGAGTCCCCGCCCCGCTTCAGCATCAGTTTTCCGCCCTTCGCCACGCAGTCGCTCTGCGCCCGGCGAAGGTCGTCGTAGGTGGCAACGCCACCGGCCGGCATGGCCGTGGCGCAGGCGGCAAGGCCCAACGCCAGCAGCGATGCCGCTATCGTCCTCATGCGCCCATCACCGGGCGCAGCACGAACAGAGCCCAGCCGGAGATCACGAAGATCGCGATCAGCGAGAACGGCAGGAACACCTTCCATCCCAGCCGCATCAGCTGGTCGTAGCGGTAGCGAGGCACGATCGCCTTCGCCATCGAGACGAGGAAGAAGAAGAACACGACCTTCATGAAGAACCACATGAAGCCGTAGAAGCTCTGGGCAGTCTCCGGCCACTGGTGGACGAAGCCGAAGTCGATCGGCGCCTGCCATCCCCCGAAGAATAGGATGGCGGTCATGGCGCAGATCAGCACGATGTTGGCGTACTCGCCGATCTGGAACAGCAGGTAGGGCGTGGAGGAGTACTCCACGGCGTACCCCGCCACGAGCTCGGACTCGGCTTCCGGTAGGTCGAACGGCGGGCGGTTGGTTTCGGCCAGACCCGAGATGAAGAAGATCACCGACAAGGGGATCATGAAGATCAGCAGCGGCAGCTTGGCGAGGCCGCCGGGGCCGCCGAAGGCGTACCAATTCCAGAAGCCGCCGCGCTGGCTTTCCACGATCCCTTGCAGGTTCATGGTGCCGGCCAGAACGATCACGGCCACGATGATGAAGCCGATCGAGACCTCGTAGGACACCATCTGCGCGGCCGAACGCAGCGAACCCAGGAAGGGATACTTCGAGTTCGAAGCCCAGCCGCCCATGATGATGCCGTAGACGCCCAGCGAGCTGATCGCGAACAGGTAGAGAATGCCAACGTTGATGTCGGACACCACCCAGCCCGGCGCCAGCGGGATCACCGCCCAGGCGCCGAAGCCCAGGGTGAAGGCGATCATCGGGGCCAGCAGGAAGACCACCTTGTCGGCACCCGAGGGGATGACGATCTCCTTCAGCAGGAACTTGCCGAAGTCGGCGAAGGACTGCAGCAGGCCGAACGGGCCGACCACGTTGGGACCTTTCCGCATCTGCACGCCCGCCCAGATCTTTCGGTCGGCGAGCAGCAGGAAGGCCAGCGAGATCAGGATCCAGACCATCACCGCCAGGATCTGGCCCACGGTCAGGAGGGTCCAGCCGCCCGGCGTGGCCCAGAAGCTTTGGGTCGCAGGTTCCATGGCTACTCCGCCGCGATCTTGGCGGCGCCCGAAGCCAGGGCGGCGCACTCGGCCATCGTCACGCTGGCGCGGGCGATGGGGTTGGTCAGGTAGAAGCTCTTGATGGGCGAGGCGAACGGCTCGTCGCGCACGTCGCCGGCCACGCCGAGCGCGCCGAGGTCGAGCCCCTTCGCCGCTTCCGGGCCCGCCACATAGTCGATGCGGCCGAACGTCGGGTGGTCGGCGAACAGCTTCGTCCGCAGCTGGTCCAAGCTGTCGTACGGCAGCTTGCGGCCCATCCGCTCCGAAAGCGCGCGCAGGATCGCCCAGTCCTCCCGGGCCTCGCCCTTCGGGAACACGGCGCGGACGCCGAGCTGCACGCGGCCCTCCGTGTTCACGTAGATGCCGCTCTTTTCGGTGTAGGCGGCGCCCGGCAGGATGACGTCGGCCTTGTGGGCTCCGGCGTCGCCGTGCGTACCCATGTAGACGACGAAGGCGTTCGAGGCGGACAGCTCGATCTCATCGGCGCCCATCAGGAACAGGACGTCGGCGCCGCCCGGGGCGACCAGCTCGCGAGCGCTCTTGCCGCCCGGACCGGGCACGAAGCCCAGGTCGAGGCCGCCCACCCGGCTGGCCGCCGTATGCAGCACGTTCCAGGTCGCGCCAAAGCTCTTGGCAAGGCCGGCCGCCGCCTTCAGCACGGCTGCGCCGTCGGCGCGCGTCAGGGCGCCTGCGCCGATCACGATGGCCGGGTTCCTGGCCTCCTTCAGCGCCTTGACGAAGTCGTTGCGCTGCCGGCTCAGGCCGCCCAGGGTCTGTGGGCCTGCGCCCAGGTAATCGTAGGTGTAGGTGAGGTCGACCGGCTCGCCGATGACGCCGACGCGAAGGGCGCCATTCAGCCAGCGCTTGCGAAGGCGCGCGTTGAGCACCGGCGCCTCGAGGCGCGGGTTGGTCCCCACCAACAGGACCACGTCGGCGTCCTCGATCCCCGCGATGGTCGAGTTGAACAGCCAGCTTTCGCGCGGGCCGTCGCCGAGCGCCATGCCGTCCGAGCGGCAGTCGGTGGACTGGACACCCATGCCGCGGAACAGGTCGAGCGCCGCCTTCATGGACTCAGCGTCCTGCAGGTCGCCGGCGATAACACCGACGCGCTCCGGCGCAGCGGCGTTGAGGCGAGTCGCCACGGCGTCCAAAGCCTCGTTCCAGGTCGCGACACGGAGCTTGCCGTTCTCGCGCACGTACGGGCGGTCCAGACGCTGGCGGGCCAGGCCGTCGACCGCGTAGCGCGTCTTGTCGGAGATCCACTCCTCGTTGACGTCCTCGTTGATGCGCGGCAGCACGCGCAGCACGGCCGGACCGCGGGCATCCACGCGGATGGCGGCGCCCAGCGCGTCGTGGACGTCGATCGTCTCCGTCTTCTTCAGCTCCCAGGGGCGGTAGTTGAAGGCCCACGGCTTGTGGGTGAGCGCGCCCACCGGGCAGAGATCGATGACGTTGGCCGACAGCTCCGAGGAAACGGCTTTGTCCAGGTAGGTTACGATCTCGGCGTCTTCGCCGCGGGAGATCATCCCGATCTCCTGCACGCCGGCCACCTCGGTGATGAAGCGGACGCAGCGCGTGCACTGGATGCAGCGGGTCATCACCGTCTTGATCAGGGGACCCATGTACTTCTCTTCGACCGCGCGCTTGTTCTCCGCGTAGCGGGAATCGTCGCGGCCATAGCCCATGGCCTGGTCCTGCAGGTCGCACTCGCCGCCCTGGTCGCAGATCGGGCAGTCCAGCGGGTGGTTGATGAGCAGGAACTCCATCACCCCGTGGCGCGCCTTCTTCACCATCGGCGTGTCGGTGAAGATCTCCATGTTCTCGGCGGCCGGCAGGGCGCAGGAGGCCTGCGGCTTCGGCGGGCCGGGCTTCACCTCGACGAGGCACATCCGGCAGTTGCCGGCGATCGAGAGCCGCTCATGGTAGCAGAACCGCGGGATCTCCTTGCCCGCGAGCTCCGCCACCTGCAGCACGTTCATGCCGGGCTCGAACTCGACCTCGACCCCGTCGACCTTGGCGATAGGCATTCGTCTTACTCCGCCGCGATCGATGCGCCGGCGTACGAGCCCTTGCGCGCGCGGTATCTTGTGATCCTGTCTTCCACCTCGGGGCGGAAGTGCCGGAAGAGACCCTGGATCGGCCAGGCGGCCGCGTCGCCGAGCCCGCAGATGGTGTGTCCCTCGACCTGGCTGGCCACGTCGAGCAGCAGGTCGATCTCGGACATCTCGGCTTCGCCGGTGACCATCCGCTCCATGACCCGCCACATCCAGCCGGTGCCTTCGCGGCAGGGCGTGCACTGGCCGCAGCTCTCGTGCTTGTAGAAGTAGGCGGCCCGGGCGATCGCCTTCACGAGGTCGGCGTCCTTGTCGAAGACGATCATCGTGCCGGTGCCGAGGCCGGAGCCGCGGGCCTGCAGATCCTCGTAGGTCATCACCGCTTCCTCGGCCTCGTGGGCCGGGATCATGCGGACCGAGATGCCGCCCGGGATCACCGCTTTCAGGTTGCCCCAGCCGCCACGCACGCCGCCCATGTGCTCTTCGATCAGTTGGCGGAGCGGGATGCCGACCGCGTCTTCCACCACGCATGGCTTGTTCAGGTGGCCGGAGCCCGCGAACAGCTTGGTGCCGGTGGACTTCTCGGTGCCGAAACCGGCGAACCACTCGGCGCCCCGGCGCAGGATCGTGCCGACGACGGAGATCGACTCGACATTGTTGATCGTGGTCGGCGCGCCATAGATGCCGGCCCCGGCGGGGAACGGCGGCTTCAGACGCGGTTGGCCCTTCTTGCCTTCCAGGCTTTCCATCAGGGCGGTCTCGTCGCCGCAAATGTAGGCGCCGCCGCCGTGCGTCACCCGCACGTCGCAGTCCCAGCCGTTGACGTTGTTCTTGCCGATCAGCTTGGCCTCGTAGGCCTGCTTGATCGCCGCCTGCAGACGCTCACGTTCGAAGACGTACTCGCCGCGGATGTAGATGTAGGCCGTGCGCGCGCGGATCGCCCGGCAGGCGATCAGGCAGCCTTCGATCAGCAGGTGCGGGTCGTTGCGCAGGATGTCCCGGTCCTTGCACGCGCCGGGCTCGGATTCGTCGGCGTTGACGACCAGGTAGTGCGGCCGCTCGCTCTCCTGCTTGGGCATGAAGGTCCACTTCAGCCCGGTGGGGAACCCGGCCCCGCCCCGGCCGCGCAGGCCCGAGGCCTTGATCTGGTCGCAGATCCATTCCGGTGTCTGGGCCAGGATGTCGGCGGTCCCGTTCCAGCAGCCGCGCTTCTTCGCACCTTCCAGGCCCCAGTCGTGAAGGCCGTAGAGGTTCGTGAAAATGCGGTCTTTGTCCTGAAGCAGTCCGGGCATCAGGCGGGCTCCTTCGAGGGCAGGTTCGGGATCGTCATCTTCTTGGCGAGGCTGCCGTCATAGAGGCTCTCGTCGAGGAGCGTCATCGGGCCGCCCTCGGGCGCGGAGCCCTGCCGACCGATGACCGAGCCGGGCGTGGGCTTCTCGCCGGCGGCGAACTGGTCGAGCAGCTTCTCGAACGAGGCCGCGTCGAGGTCCTCGTAGTAGTAGTCGTTGATGGCCGCCATCGGCGCATTGGCGCAGGCGCCCATGCACTCGACTTCCTGCCAGTAGAACTTCCCGTCAGCTGAGCGGTGGTCGTGCGAGCCGATCCGGCGCTTGCAGACCTCCATCAGCTCGCCAGCGCCGCGCACCATGCAGGGCGTGGTGCCGCAGACCTGCACCAGGGCGTGGGTGCCGACCGGCTCCAACATGAACATGGTGTAGAAGGTAGCGACCTCGAGCACGCGGATGACCGGCATGCCGAGCAGTTCGGCGACCGCGCGGATCGCCGGCTCCGGCACCCAGCCTTCCTGCTTCTGGACGAGCCAGAGGATCGGGATCACGGCCGACTGCTGCTTGCCGGGCGGATAGTTGGCCATCCAGGCCTGGGCCTGCTTCAGCACGTCCGGACGGAAGGCGAAGCTCTCGGGCTGGTTAGGCGAAAGGCGACGAACGCTCACGCGGGCCTCACTTGCGGAAATCCACGCGAGCGATCTTGCCGCCGGCGATGGTGTAGATGGCGATTACCTGGAAGGTCTCTCCGGCGGGCGTGCGGCTGACACGCTCGTGGTCGACCACGGTGTTCCCGACGGCGATGCGGTTCAGGAGTTCGGCCCGGTTCTGAGGGAAGTCGGCGAAGACCTGCACGTACTTGGCGCGGTAGGCCTCGATGCCGCGGATGGTCACGTCCCCGTTCAGGTCCGCCACGACCACGTCGTCCGCGAAGAACGCGCAGTGCGCCTCCAGATCCTGGAGGTTGTAGGCGTCGAACTGGCCCTGGACCAGGTCGACGGGGCTGAGTTGGGCGCCAGCCGTCATCGGTCGATCTCCCCGAACACGATGTCCAGGGAGCCCAGGATGGCAGACACGTCAGCCAGCATGTGGCCCCGGTTCATCCAGTCCATGGCCTGCAGGTGCGGGAAACCGGGAGCGCGGATCTTGCAGCGGTACGGCTTGTTGGTGCCGTCGGTGACCAGATAGACGCCGAACTCGCCCTTCGGCGCCTCGGTTGCGGCGTAGATCTCGCCGGCTGGCGGGCGGACGCCCTCGGTGAACAGTTTGAAGTGGTGGATGAGCGCCTCCATCGAGCGCTTCATCTCGCCACGCTTCGGGGGCGCCACCTTGTTGTCCTGGCTGATCACGTGACCCGGCGTCTTCATGAGCCGCTCGCAGCACTGCTTCATGATCTTCACCGACTCCCGCATCTCCTGCATGCGGCAGAGATAGCGGTCGTAGCAGTCACCGTTCAGGCCGAGCGGGATCTCGAAATCCAGTTCGCTGTAGCAGTCGTACGGCTGGCTGCGGCGCAGGTCCCAGGCGATGCCCGAGCCGCGCACCATCACGCCGGAGAAGCCCCAGGCGATCGCCTCTTCCTTGGTCACGACGCCGATGTCGACGTTGCGCTGCTTGAAGATGCGGTTGTCGGTGATCAGCCCCTCGATGTCGTCGAGCACGCTCGGGAACTCGTCGCACCAATCTGAAATGTCCTGCACCAGTTCCGGGGGCAGGTCCTGGCGGACGCCGCCGATGCGGAAGTAGTTGGCGTGCAAGCGGGCGCCGGAGGCCCGCTCATAAAACACCATCAGCTTCTCGCGCTCTTCGAAGCCCCACAGCGGCGGCGTGAGCGCGCCCACGTCCATTGCCTGGGTGGTGACGTTGAGCAGGTGGTTCTTGATGCGGCCGATCTCGGCGTAGAGCACGCGGATCAGCTGGCCGCGGATCGGCACCTCGACCGCGAGCAGCTTCTCCAGCGCGAGCACATAGGTGTGCTCCTGATTCATCGGCGCCACGTAGTCGAGGCGGTCGAAGTAGGGGATCGTCTGCCCGTACGGCCGGGCTTCCATCAGCTTCTCGGTGCCGCGGTGCAGCAGGCCGATGTGCGGGTCGACCCGCTCCACCACCTCCCCATCGAGCTCCAGCACCAGGCGCAGCACGCCGTGCGCCGCGGGGTGCTGCGGGCCGAAGTTGATGTTGAACTTGCGGACGGGAGTCTCGGGCGTGTGGCCGACTTCGGCGTGGATCGCCTCCGCGGGCGCGTTCTGGCCAGTCATCTTACTTCGCGTCCCGTTGCTGGGAGTCCGACTTCTCGTCGCCAGGCAGAGGAGCGTAGCCCTTCTCCATGCCTTCCCAGGGCGAGAGGAAGTCCCAGTTGCGCCATTCCACAACTTTCACCGGCTCGTAGACCACGCGCTTCAGCTCGTCGTCGTAGCGGACCTCGACGTAGCCGGTCATGGGGAAGTCCTTCCGCAGCGGGTGGCCGTGGAAGCCGTAGTCGGTGAGAATTCGACGCAGGTCCGGGTGGCCCTCGAAGAACACGCCGTACATGTCGAACGCCTCGCGCTCGTACCAGTCCGCGTTCGGGAACACTTCGACCACGGAGGGCACGGCGGTGTCCTCGTCGGTCTGCAGCTTGATGCGGATCCGGCGGTTCTTGGTCATCGACAGCAGGTGGTAAACGACGTCGAAGCGGCGCTCCCGCTCGGGGTAGTCCACACCGGCGATGTCCACCAGCTGGTGAAAGCCGTGGTCATCACGCAGCAGCCGCAGCGCATGCACGATCTGCGGCATCTGGGCGGTCAGGCTGAGGTCGCCGAAGATCACCTCGTAGCCGGTGAACACCCCGGCCCCGTTCGCCACCAGCTCCTGGCCGTAGGTCTCCAGCTCTTGGGTCGTGGCCGGCCAGCTCATCGGACGATGGTCCCCGTGCGGCGGATCTTCTTCTGCAGCTGCAACACCCCGTAGACCAGGGCCTCCGCGGTCGGCGGGCACCCGGGGACGTAGACGTCCACCGGCACGATCCGATCGCAGCCGCGCACCGTCGAATAGCTGAAGTAGTAGTAGCCGCCACCGTTGGCGCAGCTGCCCATGGAGATGACGTAACGCGGCTCCGGCATCTGGTCGTAGACCTTGCGCAGGGCGGGAGCCATCTTGTTCACCAGGGTGCCGGCGACGATCATCACGTCCGACTGCCGCGGGCTGGCGCGCGGCGCGAAGCCGTAGCGCTCCAGGTCGTAACGCGGCATGGACGCCTGCATCATCTCGACGGCGCAGCAGGCAAGGCCGAACGTCATCCACATGAGCGAGCCGGTGCGCGCCCAGGTGATCAGGTCGTCGGCGGCCGCGGTGATGAAACCCTTGTCGGCCAGTTGTTGCGAGACGCCGTCGAAGAACGGGTCGTGCTTGTGCGGATCGTAGCCGTCGACGGTCGCGCGGCCGGCTTCACCCGCGGGGACGATTACTCCCATTCCAGGGCTCCCTTCTTCCACTCGTAGATGAAGCCCACCGTCAGCACGCCCAGGAAGGTCATCATCGACCAGAAGGCGAAGTGCGCCGTTTCGACCGGAAGCTTCATCAGCGACACGGCCCACGGGAACAGGAAGGCGACCTCGAGATCGAAGATAATGAACAGGATCGACACCAGGTAGAACCTGACGTCGAATTTCATGCGTGCATCGTCAAAGGCGTTGAAGCCGCACTCGTAGGAGGACAGCTTTTCGGGGTCCGGAGCCTTGGGCGCGAGCACCCACGCGCCGAGCAGGAAGACCAGGCCCAGGCCCGCCGCGATCCCTAGGAAGATCGCGATGGGCAGGTACTGCAGAAGGAACGCGTTCATGGAGTCCTCGGGGGAGTCGCGCGCCCTTCTAGACCACCCGTTTCCCGGTTTCAAACAGGGGTTTGTGCGCCGCCGAAACGGTGCGGCCAAACGCGCTCCGATGGCCCATTTTGGGCTCGGCGGAACTCTCCCGTTGACACGATTCCCGACCGCACCTATCAGACGCGCCTCGTTGGGCCGGCACGGTCCATATGCGGGTGTAGCTCAGTTGGTTAGAGCGCCGGCCTGTCACGCCGGAGGTCGCGGGTTCGAGCCCCGTCACTCGCGCCACTTCTTCCCAGACAACATGCAGGCAGCGTCCTTCAGGGCGGCGGCGGACCTGCGCGGCACACAACCAGTTCTCCAGACGCGACGTTTTCGCCCGGCTGGAGGGACGCGATCGTCCCTTCTTCGAAGCCCTTGGTCCACCACTGCAGGCCTCCGCCCACATAGCGCGCGCCGCTGCCTGAGATCGCGCTGCGCAGCCGGTGGCGGCGATTCTTATAGGTGACGATCGCGATGTCGCCGGCGTAGCCAGCTTCCACAGTCTCGCCGTTCTCGCAGTGGAGCACCGAAGCGGGCTGGTGGTGCTGCAGAATCGTGCTGCAGCCGCCGAGCGTAGTGGCCGCCATAAGCAGGGCAGCGGCCCTCCTCAAGCGACCGCCTCGGGCTGCCGCTCCAGCGTGAAGTCGTCCGGGTTCGGGGCCAGCGTCGCACGCCAGTAGTCGATCAGACCGAACGGCCAGTTCTGGCTCACCCGGCCGAACTCGTTCTTGTACCAGCTGGACACATGCGGCGAGCCCCAGGCCCAGCCCTGATTGGCGTCGTCGACCCGCCGGTTGAAGTCGTCGTGCACCGCAGCCTTCACTTCCATGGCGCGAGCGCCGGTTTCGGCCAGCAACTTGAGGCAGCCCACGATGTAGCGCACGGCGCATTCCGAGAAGAAAATGATCGAGCCGTTCACGACGATGTTCGTGTTGGGGCCATAGATCATGAAGAAGTTCGGGAAGCCGGGGGTGGTCATGCCCAGATATGCGCGCGCATCACCGCCCCACGCCTCGTGCAGGTCCCGCCCACCCCTGCCCTTCACCTTGAGGAGCGACAGGAAGTTCGAGGCCTGGAACCCGGTGCCGTAGATCAGCACATCCACCTCGTGCTCGGCGCCGTCCGCGGTGACCAGCCCCTTCGGCGTGATGCGTTCGATGCGGTCGGTGATCAGATCGACGTTCGGCCGCTTCAGGGCCGAAAGCCAAACGCCATTGTCCAGCACCGCGCGCTTGCCCCCGACGGGGTACTGCGGAACCACCTTGTCCACGAGGTCCGGCCGGTCCTGCACCTGGGCGGCCAGGGCCGCCGCGGCCATCTCGCGCAGCATGGCGTTGTCGGCGCTGACTGCGCCCGGGCCGCCGTTCCAGGCCGGATCCGCCTTGACCATCGGCAGGAAGCCCTCGGTGGTCATCCAGAACAGCCAGAAGCGATACCACTTGTCATAGTAGGGCACGTGCTCCAGCAGCCACTTCATGCCCGCCGGTACGTCCTCGTGGTAATGCGGGACGGGCAGGCCCCAGGGCGGAGTTCGCTGGAACACCTTAAGCTTGGCGACCTCGGGCGCGATCTCCGGCACGAACTGGAAGGCCGAGGCTCCGGTCCCGATGACCGCGACGCGCTTGCCTGCCAAGGGCACGTCATGGCGCCACTCGGCGGAGTGGAAGGCCGGCCCCTCGAAGCTGCCCATGCCCTCGATATCGGGATAGCGGGGTCGGTTGAGTTGGCCCACGGCGCTGACCACGGCGGTGGCCTCCACAGTCTCGCGGCGCCCGTCTGGTCCGACGAGCTCCGCGCGCCAAACCGCCCGGGCCTCGTCCCACGCCACGCTCTCCACCAGGGTCTCAAAGCGGATGTGCTTACGCAGGTCGTACTTGTTGGCGATCTCCTGGAAGTAGCGCAGCAGCACTGGCTGGGTGGAGAAGTGCTGCGGCCACAGGTGATTGGGCTCGAAGGAATAGCTGTACATGTGGTTCGAGTTGTCCACCCGGCAGCCAGGATAGGTGTTCTCGAACCAGGTGCCGCCTACGTCGGGGTTCTTGTCGACGATCTCGAATGGGACGCCGGCCTGCGACAGGCGGATGCCGGTGAGCAGGCCCGACATTCCGGCGCCCACCACCAGGACATTGAGCTTGCGCGCAGCCGCCTTCAGGCGCGGCTGCTCGAACTGGGGATCCTTGGTGCTGCGGCCGGAGATCGCCAGTTCGTCCGCCAGGAAGTCGGCATACCCCTCTGGAATCGGGGCGCCGGCCACGAAGTCCATCATCCGGCGCAGCAGCGGCCCATCCGGCGCCGGCAGGCTTACGGGGGCGCCGGCCAGCAGCGCTTCGATGGCAGGGCGGGCGCGCTCGCGGATCTCCGCCTGGGTCGCCTCAGAGAGGCCGATGTCGCTGCGCGCGAGCGGCGTGTAGGTCGGGGCCCACTCTGCCCGCAGCCAGTCCGTCTGCCCGGTCACCTGCACCAAGGCGGCCAGGAGGGCCGGCAGGTGGGCGTCCTGGAGCGCCTGCTCCAGCAGGGAAGCCTCCGCCATCGTCGTCTCTCCCAGGTCTTATGTTCTTATGCCTGCAGCATGACTCCCGCCTGTCGCGGGCGAAAGGGCGCCGTGACGTCAGGCCATCGGGCGGCGTCATTGCCGCGTTAACTGTGGCCGCCTACCATGCCGTCATGACCCTGCGTCCCCTCGCCGTCGCCCTGCTTCCCGCCGCCGTGCTTTGCGCCGGGCCTGCCGCGGCCCAGAACGCGGGCAGCGTGACAACCAGCGCCTCCATGACTGTGCTCGAGCCAGCCCAGGTCCGGCACGATGCCGATCTCACGGTCGGAGCGGTCGCCGTGCCGGCCAACGGCTCGCGGACGGCTCGGGCGTCGGAGGGCGGCTACACCCTCTCCGGCCTCGGGGGAGAGAGCTATACCGTCTCCACGTCAGACACGGTCGTACTGACGCGAGAGGGTGGCGGCGAAGAGATCAGGCTCCGGATCGCGCCCAGCCAGACGGTTGGCGCTTTCACCGGGACGGCGGGCCAGCCGTCAACCGTGAAGGTCGGCGTCGGCGGGACTGTGCCGGTGCCGAGCGACGCTAAGGCCGGCGTCTATAAGGGCCAGTACGGCGTCACGGTCGCCTATCCCTAAGCCCTAGCGAGCCTGCGCGCGTCGGATCTGCCGCCGCAGTTCCTCGGGCAAGACCATCCCGGAGGCGGCGACATTTTCCTGAAGGTGGCTGAGGCGAGTGGTTCCGATCACTGCCGACGAGACGCCCGGGTTCTCCAGCACAAAGGCCAGCGCCGCCTGCGAACCGGTCATCGCCTGGGAGCGGTGCAGGAAGCCGAAGCGCGCGCCTCGCCGGACTTCGTCCCGGTGACGCAGGAGGCCCCGGGCGGCGTACCAGACGTCCTGAGGCCCGCGAATGCTGGCGACCTTCAGTCCGGTGTGGCCCATGGCCAGCGCCATGCCGGCCAGCACGCCCTTGCCAGCCGCAGCGGCCCGGGCGATCAGGGGCTCCCGTTCGGGGCGAAGCACGTTGTAGTCGACCATCACGGCGTCGAAGGTCGAAAGGCCGATCACGTGCTCGATCACGAGAGGATCGAAGCTGTTCACGCCGACCGCGCGGACCACGCCCCTCGCCTTGAGGCCTTGCAAGGCCGTCAGCAAGTCCTCCGTCAGCTCGGTGATCGATGGCCCGTGCAGCTGCAGCAACGGCAGCGCCTCCAGGCCAAGGCTGCGGACGGAGCGCTCCGCGCTGGCGACGATGGCGGCGGGGGCGAAGTCGCGCCCGATACGACCGCGCCCAGCGTGAAAGGTCCCCGCCTTGGTGGCGATCACCAGGCCCGACGTGTCTCGCCCCTTCAGCGCACGTCCGAGGCGCGGCTCGGCCTCGCCAGCGGCATAGCTGGAGCCGGTGTCGAACAACGTCACGCCGAGGTCGATCGCCGCGTGGACCAGGCCCACGGCCGTCGCCTCCTCGAAAGCCGGCTTGCCCCACCAGCTGGCGCAGCCATAGCCGATCTCGGAGACTTGCAGGCCGGTTCGGCCCAGTGTGCGATATCGCATGCTCAGCGTGGCGCCTGCATCTCGCGGGCGACGAGCTCGGCCACCGCCTGCCAGGCCGATGTCGTGGGGACCACCACGTCGAAGTGCCCCGCGTCAAGCAGGCTCACCACCTCGGCGCGGTCGCCCGCGGCGCGGACCTTGCTCACGTACTCGAGCCCGGTGAACGCCGGCATGACGTGATCATAGGCGCCGTGGACCATCGTCACCCGGGCGCCGGTGGGCAGCAACTCTGCTGGCGAGGTGTCGGCGAGGCTCCGCGGGTCGCCTAGCATGCGGGGGAAGGTGTCCGCGCCACAGGCCCGGGAGAAGACGTCGCCATGGTCGGCGATGTCACCGATGCCTGCGAGGCTGATGACGGCGCCGATGCGCAGCGGATCGGGACGGTGGAGAGGACTGCTGGGCGTCAACCTGTGACGGGCGGCGGCCCAGAGCGCCAGGTGGCCCCCCGCGGAGTGGCCAATCGCCAGCACCCGGCGGGGGTCGAGGTCGTAACGCGGGGCTTCCTGGCGGATCCGGTCGACGGCGGCGGCGACATCCTGGAAGGTTCCCGGGTAGCCGGCCCCCGGCTCACCCAGGCGACGGTATTCGACGTTCCAGACCGCGAACCCGCGGCGGGCGAGATCCGCCGCGATCCCGCTGGTCTGGGGCAGGCCCTCGAACTGCTTCAGGTAGCAGCCGCCGTGCAGCAGGATGACGACCGGATGCGGACCCCGAACACTGGGCCGGAACAGTTCGACGATCTGGGACGGCGCCTCACCGTAGCGGATCACCGCATCCGGCTGGATCCTGGGCTGTTCCATGTAGGCGGACAGGGGCGCGGGCTCGGCCTCAGCCACGCCGACCGCCATCAACATCGCGCCGAGCACGGCCCATCGCAGCAAGCGCTTCTCCAGGTGCTCCGCGGGCGAAGCAGGATGGTGGGCGGCGAGGGATTCGAACCCCCGACCCCCTCGGTGTAAACGAGGTGCTCTAACCGGCTGAGCTAGCCGCCCGTAGCTGTGGTTCTAGTCGAAGGAGGACCGGTTCGCCTAGGCATGCGCAGGCGTAGCCCCTCCCCTGGTGTTCTCGTGGGTGAGCAGGCGGGCGAAGAAGCGGCCGACGAGCAGGAAGACAACGGCGGCGCCGGCCGCGATGCCGGCGTGCATCAGCCAGAACTGGGTCGCCGGCATCGTCTCCAGCAGGGTGCCCAGAATGCCCACCGTCTGGTTCCCGGCCACCAGGTGCAGGTAGTAGATCCCGATGACGAAGCCGGTGATCGCCGCGGGCGCCGCGCGGGCGTAGAGCGCCAGAGACACCGGCAGCATGTTCGCAAAGGCGATGCTGTTGAGCACGTGGAAGGCCACGCACCACCAGATGCTGACCTGGCTGCCGGTCGCGGCCGCAGAGGCGGCGCCGGCGGCCAGGCAGAGCACGCCCAGCACCGAGATGAAGGCGCCGATGGTCAACTTGCCGATCTCGTCCGGCTCTTTGAACCGGCGCGCCCAGACGCGCCAGAACACCACCATGATCGCAAGGAAGGATACCGAGACCACGCTGTCCAGCGTGACTAGCCAGGTGGTGGGCACCTTCTCGCCGAAGAAGGTCAGGTCCACGCTGGTGTCGGCCCAGACCAGGTAGGCGTTGAAGATCTGCTGATTGCAGAGCACCGAGGCGGTCAGCACCGGCAGCAGCAGCACCAGAAGGCCGACGGTGCGCCACTCGTGCGGCTGCATCTTCGGCCGCTCAGTCTTCGCCTTTGCCCGAAGAGGCGGGTCGGGCGGCAGATGGCGGCGGCCCGCCAGGTAGATCACCAGCGCGATAAGCATGCCGACGCCGGCAGCCCCGAAGCCGTAGTGCCAGCCGACCTTCTCACCGAGGGTGCCGGCGATCAGCGGCGCGGCGATCACGCCGGCGTTGATGCCGAGGTAGAAGATCTGGAAGGCGTCCGCGCGGCGAAGATCACCCTCGGCATAGAGGGAGCCCACCTGGCCCGCGATATTGCCCTTGAAGCAGCCGGTGCCGAGCACGAGGCACAGCAGGGCCAGCAGGAACGACACTTCGAACGCCATCAGGAAGTGGCCGGCGGCCATCAGCAGGGCGCCGATGACGATGGTCCGCGTGCGGCCGAGCAGCCGGTCGGCGAGCAGGCCGCCGAAGATCGGCGTGAAGTAGACGAGGCTGGTGTAGAGCCCGAAGATGGTCGAGGCGACCTGTTGCGTGGAGGCGTCGCCAGGAAGACGGTAGATGCTCCCGATCACAGACCGGAAGCCTTCGAAGCCGGCGATCTGGTCGACGTTGGGCGACAGCAGCAGCGTCTTGGTCATGTAGAGGACCAGCAGCGACTGCATCCCGTAATAGGAGAACCGCTCCCAGGCCTCGCTGAAGGACAGGAATCCGAGCGCCTTGGGGTGGCCAAGGAAGGCGCGGTCGCCATTGCGGGCGACGGCGGCGGTCGTGGCGGTCATCGCAATCTCCAAACCGGGCGGGAACCTAGACCGTCAAGCCCAGAGGAAGGAAGGCTGAGGCTAACACCCACAAGCCGATTACGGCGAAGAGCACCGCCGCGACAATCCGCACCGCCTTGAGCGGCACGACCTTGGTGGCGGCCTCACCGAGGAACACGGCCGGGATGTTGGCCAGCATCATGCCCAGCGTGGTGCCCGCCGTGACGAGCAGGAGAGCCTCAAACCGGGCCGCCAGCAGAGAGGTCGCGATCTGGGTCTTGTCGCCGATCTCCACCAGGAAGAAGGCGACGAGCGTGGTGAGGAAGACGCCGCCGTGGGACTTGCTCGCGGCGTCCTCGTCCTCCTTGTCGGGGATCAGGGCCCAGGCGGCCATGGCCACGAAGGCGACGCCGACCAGGAGCTGGAATGCGCGGCCTTGCAGCCAGTGGGCCACCAGGACGCCCAACCATGCTGCGGCGGCATGGTTCAGCAGGGTGGCCACCAGGATACCCAGGATGATCGGCAGGGGCTTCCGGAACCTGGCCGCGAGCACAATCGCCAGCAGCTGGGTCTTGTCGCCGATCTCGGCCACAGCCACCACGCCGGTGGAGATGAGGAAGGGTTCCAATCAGGACGCTCCGGGGGCCTGGCGACGACGACGCGCCGCCAGGCAGGCCCACGTCGCCCGGCGCGCATCGTCGGTCTCGCCAATCCGGGCCTGACGGCCCGCCGCCCGCGCCATGCCCCGCGAGGCAAGTCTGTTGACGCGAGCTTCGCTAGAGCGAACGGCTACTCCCCGAAGAGGCGTTCGAGATACGGGAGGAGCCGGCGGCGGGCAACGGAAAAGCCGGCTGAGCGGCCCACTACCTTTGTCGCAGGCCTATGACGGCTCAGGCGTTCAGGACGCCCTTGAGGCTGTCGCCGACGCGGAACCGGCAGGTGCGCTGGGCGGGCCGGCGCACGGTCTCGCCGGTCTTGGGATTGCGGGCGGCGCCGGCGGCGCGCTCCACGGGCACAAAGCTGCCGAAGCCCACGAGCCGGACCTCGTCCCCCGCCTTGAGGGAGGTGGAGACGGAGGCGATGAAGGCGTCCAGCGCCTCCTTGGCCTGCGCCTTGTTCAGCCCCGCCTTGTCGGCAATCGCCGAGACGAGCTCCGCCTTGGTCATGTGCCCTACTCCCATCATCGTCTTTGTTCTGGTTCTAGACGGCGCGCAGGCAAGACCGCCGAGATCACGCCCCCCGGCGCCGTTCGATGATTAAGGACCGAGCGAGCTTGGCCGTCAAACGAACGCGGCGCGGGATTCCTCCCGCGCCGCGCCGTTGTCACAAGATGTGATCGAGGGTCAGTGGGCGACCATTGGCTCCACGTCGCCGTCGTCAACCGGAGTCACCGCCGGCGCGTCGTCCTCCGACCATTCGATCGGCGTCGGCTGGCGGACCAGGGCGTGGCTCAGCACCTCGTCCATGGTGGAGACCGGGATGATCTCCAGCTCCTTCCTCACGTTCTCCGGAATCTCGGCCAGATCCTTCTCGTTCTCGCTCGGGATCAGGACGGTCTTCACGCCGGAACGCAGGGCCGCCAGCAGCTTCTCCTTCAGACCGCCGATCGCCGTGACCCGGCCGCGCAGGGTGACTTCGCCGGTCATGGCGATTTCCTTGCGGATCGGGATCCCGGTGAGCACCGAGACGATGGCGGTCGCCATGGCCGCGCCGGCCGAGGGACCGTCCTTCGGCGTGGCGCCATCCGGGACGTGGATGTGCACGTCGGTCTTCTCGAAGCGCGGCGGCTCGATGCCGAAGCGGGTGGCGCGGCTGCGGACGTAGCTGTTCGCCGCCGCAATCGACTCCTTCATCACGTCTTTAAGGTTGCCCGTGATCGACATGCGGCCCTTGCCCGGCATCTTGACCGCCTCGATGGTCAGGATGTCGCCACCGAACTCGGTGTAGGCGAGGCCCGTGATGATGCCGACCTGGTCTTCCTCGTCGGTCTCGCCGTAGCGGTACTTCCGGACGCCCGCGTACTTGGCCAGCCGCTCGTCGTCGATGGTGATCGAGAGCAGGTTCTCGCGGGGCAGGTCCCGGACCACCTTGCGCGCCAGGTTACCCAGCTCCCGCTCGAGCGAGCGGACGCCGGCTTCGCGCGTGTAGTAGCGGATCAGGTTCCGGATGGCCGCTTCCGGAACGATGAACTCCTCCGGCTTGAGGCCATGGTCCTTGGTCAGCTTGGCCAGGATGTGCCGCTTGGCGATCTCCACCTTCTCGTCCTCGGTGTAGCCGGGGATGCGGATGATCTCCATGCGGTCCAGCAGCGGCTGGGGCATGTTCAGGCTGTTGGCCGTCGTGACGAACATCACCGGCGACAGGTCGTAGTCCACTTCGAGGTAGTGGTCCGCGAAGGTGGAGTTCTGCGACGGGTCCAGCACCTCCAGCAGGGCCGACGAGGGGTCGCCCCGCCAGTCCGCGCCCATCTTGTCGATCTCGTCGAGCAGGAAGAAGGCGTTGGTCGACTTGGCCTTCTTCATCGACTGGATGACCTTGCCGGGCATCGAGCCGATGTAGGTCCGCCGGTGACCGCGGATCTCGGCCTCGTCGCGCACGCCGCCCAGGGCGACGCGGACGAACTCACGACCGGTCGCCTTGGCGATCGACTTGCCGAGCGAGGTCTTGCCGACGCCGGGAGGGCCCACGAGGCAGAGGATCGGGCCCTTGAGGGCGCCGACGCGGGATTGCACCGCGAGGTACTCCAGGATCCGCTCCTTGACCTTGTCCAGGCCGTAGTGGTCCTCGTTGAGGATGTCCTCGGCCTTTTGCAGGTCGATGGGCTTCAGCTTGGCCTTGCCCCATGGGATCGAGAGCAGCCAGTCGAGGTAGTTGCGGACGACCGTGGATTCCGCGGACATCGGGCTCATGTTGCGCAGCTTCTTCAGCTCCGCCTCGGCCTTGGTCCGGGCTTCCTTGGACAGCTTGGTCTTCTTGATGCGCTTCTCGAGCTCGAGCAGCTCGTCGCGCTGGTCGTCCTGCTCGCCCAGCTCGCGCTGGATCGCCTTCATCTGCTCGTTCAGATAGTACTCGCGCTGCGTCTTCTCCATCTGACGCTTCACGCGGTTACGGATCTTCTTCTCCGTCTGCATCACGGAGATCTCGCCCTCCATCAGGGCGTAGACCTTCTCGAGACGCTTCACCACGTTGAAGACCTCGAGCAGCTGCTGCTTCTCGCTGATCTTGACGCTCAGGTGCGAGGCGATGCGGTCCGCCAGCTCGCCCGGATTTTCAATCTGCGGGATCGCAGCCAGGGCCTCGGGCGGCACCTTCTTGTTCAGCTTCACATAGTTTTCAAACTGCTCAACCACGGCGCGGCTCAGGGCCTCGGCTTCCGAGGTGCCGGCGCCGTCCTCCTGAACGTAGGCGATCTCCGCCTCGTAGTAGTCGGGCTGGGCGGTGAACCGGGTGATGCCGGCGCGCGCGCGGCCTTCGACCAGCACCTTCACGGTGCCGTCGGGCAGCTTCAGCAGCTGCAGGACCGTGGCGACGACGCCCACATCATAGATGGCTGCGGGCGACGGATCGTCGTCGTCCTTGTCCTTCTGAGTGGCCAGAAGGATCTGCTTGCCTTCGTTGCGCATCGCCTCTTCGAGGGCGCGCACGGACTTCTCCCGACCCACGAAGAGCGGGACCGGCTGGTGCGGGAAGACAACGATGTCCCGCAGCGGCAGGATCGGCAGGATCTTAATCTCGGACATGATGCTTCAACTCCTCGCCTGCCGGTTTGGCGCCCGGCTAGGCTCCGCGGGTCGCGGTCACCCAGACGATGCGCCTGAGTCGGACGACCCGTCCGCCGTCGGTCGGCGGCCTGTCAGTGATTTATGTGGACCGTTTCCGGGCCGGCGCAAGCTGGGCAACATCCGTGCGCGACACTCGGCCTCAGCGGCGTCCACAGGTTAGCTTGACCGAGGAAAGCCGTGCCGTTCGCGCAAGGCCATGCCCCGCCTGAACAGTGTTCAGATAGGAATTCTCCCTTCGACCATCAAGCCGGCGCCCGCACGGACTTTCGACCCGTGGCCAGCTTTGTTCGCACCTCGCGAACCGCGATGGCCGGCAGGGCCGCGACATCACGCTGCAGGCAGGCGGAGACCTGATCGGCGTGATGGGTGATGAGCGAGCGCAGCAGCCAGGAGACGGCCTTGGTGACGAGGATCTCGCGCTCGGCCTGCAGGGCCGCAATGTTGCGGAAGGCGAGGTCGGCGAGGCGGAGGTCGGCGGAGCGCTTCACCGGCCCGACGAGCAGCACCAGCGCGGCGCGGCGGCGGCTGATCGCCGCGGCGCCAGCCAAGCGTTGGATCACCTCGCGCCAGGCGTCCCAGTCGGCCAGCAGCTGTTCGGCCGGGAACAGGTTCTGGCAGAGGTGGTCGACCTCGGCCCAGCCCTGCAGGCCGCCCAGCCAGCGTTCCACGTCGGCGGGGCGAACGGCCAGGCGGGCGGCGCGGTGCTGGGCGAGCAGCAGGGGCGCCAGGGTCTTCTCGTCGTAGGTTTCGCCGGCGAACAGGCTCTCGACCACAGCGAGGATCTCCGTGGCGGGCCAAGCCTTGCGGTCGGCGGCCCATCGTCTGGCGAGCGCCCTCCGGGCCGGGACCGGGACACCCAGCAGAGGATGGCTCCCCTGCCCCAGGTAGCCCGGCCCGGGGCGCCCGGACGGCGGCGGGGCGAGCGCTTCGAGCTCGGCCCGCAGGCGGGCGTGCTCGGGGTGCATCAGGCCGGCTGTGGCGCCCGCAGCGCCTCCTCCACGAAGTCGAGACGGTCCTGGCCGAAGAACAGCTCGCCTCCGACGAAGAAGGTCGGCGCCCCGAACATGCCGCGGGCGACGGCGGCCTCGGTGTCGGCCTTGAGCCGCTGCTTGACGTCCTCGCGCTCGATCAGGGCGCGGAACTCGTCGGGGTCGACGCCCGCGCGGGCGAGGACGGGACCCAGCTCCGTGAGGTCGCCGAGATTGCGCGGCTCGCACCACATGGCGTCGAAGACGGCCTCGAGATAGCCGGCGAAGCGGGGGTCGTCCTTCAGGCCCGCCGCGCCGCGCATCAGGTGCAGGGTGTTGATCGGGAAGTGCGGATTGCGGGCGAAGGGCGTGCCGCGGCGCGCGGCCCAGCGGGCCAGGTCGGCGTTCATCCAGCGGCCCTTGGACTCGATGGTGGCCGGCGAGGCGTTGCCGGTGGCCTTGAAGACGCCGCCCAGCAGCACCGGGCGGTAGTCGACGGCGGCGCCGGTCCGCTCCACGAGGCCGGGCATGGCCTTGTAGGCCAGGTAGCTGGCCGGGCTGCCGAAGTCGAACAGGAACTCGACCATGGCGGTGTTGGGGCTGTTGGGCATCAGAAGCTCTCCGTCCAGGGCCGCAGGTCCAGCTCGTGGGTCCAGGCGTCCCGCGGCTGGGCGTGCAGCATCCAGTAGGCGTCGGCGATGTGGTCCGGGTCCAGGATGCCGTCCTGGGCCTTCATGGCATAGCGGTCCGGGAAGTTCTCGGCGATCCAGGCGGTGTCGATGGCCCCGTCGATGATGGTGTGCGCCACGTGCACGCCCTTTGGGCCCAGCTCCCGAGCCATGCTCTGGGCCAGCGCGCGCAGCGCGTGCTTGGCCCCGGCAAAGGCCGCGAAGCCCTCGCGGCCGCGGACGCTGGCGGTGGCGCCCGTGAACAGGATCGTGCCACGGCCGCGCGGGGTCATCCGCTTCGCCGCCTCGCGGCCGGCCAGGAAACCCGCGAAGGCGGCCATTTCCCAGACCTTGAAATAGACCCTGGCCGTGGTCTCGGCGATCGGGAAGCGGACGTTCGCGCCGATGTTGAAGACGCAGACCTCGACAGGGGCGATCTCGGCCTCAACCCGGTCGAAGAGGCCGATCATCTGGTCTTCCTGGCGGGCGTCGACGCCGAACGGGTGGGCCTCGCCACCCGCCTGGCGGATCGCGGAGGCCAGATCCTCCAGCTGGTCGGCCTGGCGGCGCACGATAACCGCTGCGTAGCCTTCGCGCGCGAAGCGCCGGGCGATTGCTCCGCCGGTGGCGTCTCCGGCGCCGATGACGATGACCGACCTGTCCGCCATGGATGCGCTCCGTCATTGATATGACGGGCATCATATCTCGACGCACGGCAAATGCCCCGCAGGTTTTCTGCAGGCGGATGGAGATAGAAGAGGATGGCGGAAAGCGGCGGTCGGGCTGCGCGCTAGCTCGAGTCGGCGGAAGCGACCTGGACTTCCCCGGTCGCGGAGTCGGGATCGACGGGCTCGTAGAGCAACGCGGTGTCAAACCCCAGGACCTCGCAGGCCTCGATAATGAGGTCGTCGACGTCCACTTCGAGGAAGTCCGGGCGACGCTGAGCCTCCTGAAGCCAGCCGTCGAAATCGAGGTCGAGGCGTTCGGCCTCGGCACGCTTGGCGTCGCTCAGTTCGTCCTCGCGCTCAGTCCAGATCAGCGGCCTCACCTGGCTGGCGACCTCCCAGCGACGGGCCTCGACAGCCGCGTCGCGGACCGCAACACGGCGACGGACCTCGGCCGCTTCCGCCGCCTGAGCCTCGCGCGCCAATTCGCCGCGGAAGCGGATCACCTTCAGCTCGAGAGCCAGGGTCTGGCGCAGGCCGCGGGACACCTGATGGAAGGCGCTGGCCAGCCGCGCGGCCTCCTCGCCGCTCTCCGCCGCCGTGGCCCGCGCCTGCAGGTCACGAGCGAGCTCCAGGCTCAGACCCGCCAGTTCGGCAAGGATCCTGCCGTGGCGGTCTTCGGTCGTGGCATCCGCAGGCGTCATGAACAAAACAAGAACATGAAACCCCGCAGATGTCAAGGTCTGGCGAGCGCCTCTCCGCTGCCAGTGCAGCCGTCCGCGGCTGTGCCACGTGGGCAAAAGTCGGTCAGCCCCCCATCCGACCGGGTCCCGGGGGCCACCCTCCGCCGCAGGAACGCGAGGCTTGGACAAGAAAAAGGCCCCGCAGTCGCCTGCGGGGCCTGAGCTTCTCTAAGGGTTCCGCGGACTAGGCGGCGCCGCCCTTGTCGCGACGTTCGGCGTAGATCAGCAGCGGCTGGGCGCGGCCTTCCACGACCTCGGCGTTGACCACCACTTCCTCGACACCGTCGTAGGTCGGCAGTTCGTACATGGTCTCGAGCAGGATCCCTTCCAGGATCGAGCGCAGGCCCCGGGCGCCGGTCTTCCGCTGGATGGCCTTGCGGGCCACGGCGTTCAGGGCGTCGTCGGTAAAGGTGAGACCCACGTTCTCCATGTCGAAGAGGCGGACGTACTGCTTGACGAAGGCGTTCTTCGGCTCTGTGAGGATCTTCACCAGGGCCTTCTCGTCGAGGTCGTCGAGGGTGGCGATCACCGGCAGGCGGCCGATGAACTCCGGGATCAGGCCGAAGCGCAGCAGGTCGTCCGGCTCCACCTGGCGGAAGATCTCGCCGGTGCGGCGGTCGTCCGGGTCGGACACCTTGGCGCCGAAGCCGATCGAGGTGCCCTGGCCGCGCGCCGAGATGATCTTCTCGAGCCCGGCGAAGGCGCCGCCGCAGATGAACAGGATGTTGGTCGTGTCGACCTGCAGGAATTCCTGCTGCGGATGCTTGCGCCCGCCCTGCGGCGGCACGGAGGCGACGGTGCCTTCCATGATCTTAAGCAGCGCCTGCTGGACGCCCTCGCCCGAGACGTCGCGGGTGATCGACGGATTGTCCGACTTGCGGCTGATCTTGTCGACTTCGTCGATGTAGACGATGCCGCGCTGAGCACGCTCGACGTTGTAGTCGGCCGCCTGCAGCAGCTTCAGGATGATGTTCTCGACGTCCTCGCCGACGTAGCCGGCCTCGGTCAGGGTCGTGGCGTCGGCCACGGTGAACGGCACGTCGATGATGCGGGCGAGCGTCTGGGCCAGCAGGGTCTTACCCGTGCCGGTCGGCCCGATCAGCATGATGTTGGCCTTGCCCAGCTCGACGTCGTTGTTCTTCGTCGCGTGGTTCAGGCGCTTGTAGTGGTTGTGGACGGCGACCGAGAGGACCTTCTTGGCGTGGTCCTGGCCGATCACGTAGTCGTCGAGGACCTCACGGATCTCCTTGGGCGTGGGCACCCCGTCCTTCGACTTCACGAAGGAGATCTTGTGCTCTTCCCGGATGATATCCATGCACAGCTCGACGCATTCATCGCAGATGAACACGGTCGGCCCGGCGATCAGCTTACGGACTTCGTGCTGGCTCTTGCCGCAGAAAGAGCAATAGAGGGTGCTCTTCGAATCCCCGCTTGCGGCCTTGGTCATGGTCGTTTCTCACTCTCTAGGCGACTGGCCGGACCCGGCCGAGCCGCCCCGCAGGACGTCTGCGCCCCTACAATGCAGATTACGCGCCGCGGGTTGTCCAAGTCTTGACATTCCCCGATCCGGCTAAGGATCACAACCCTTCGTTCGCCTGAAGGGCGACTGGCGACGCGGCGCCGCAGGTGGCGGCGTTTCGCGCTTTTAAATGGGAGTCGGCCCGAATTGGCACAAGAGATGGATATGACCGAGTCCCACGACGATACGCCCGACTTCACGCCGCCCGGCGCCGACCTGCCGGTCGTCGCGTTCGATTTCGACGGCACGCTGACGGTGAAGGACAGCTTCACGGCCTTCCTCAAGTGGCGCGCCGGTCCGGTGCGCTATGCGCTGGGTCTTGCACGACTCATGCCGGCGGCGGTGGCCTATCTGTTCCACAGGGACCGTGGCCGCATAAAGGCGGCCGCCGTGGGCGAGTTCCTGCGTGGCGTGCCGCACGACGCACTCGAAGCGGACGCGCGGAAGTTCGCCGAGACCCATGCCCGCAAGCTGCTTCGGCCCGACGCCGTGGCCACTTGGAAGCGCTGGCGCAAGCAGCGGGTCAGGCTGGTGATCGTCACCGCATCGCCCGAGCTGGTGGTGGGGCCGTTCGGCCGCGGCCTGGGCGCCGACGCAGTGCTGGGCACCCAGCTTTCCTACGACCCGCAGAACCGGATCCTGGGGGCCTTCTCGGGGCCGAACTGCCGCGGCGCTGAGAAGGTGGTGCGGCTGAAGGAGGTGTTCGGCCCGGACTTCCGCCTGAAGGCGGCCTACGGCGACACCTCGGGCGACACCGAGATGATCGCCATGGCCGAGGACAAGGGCTACCGGGTCTTCACCGGCAAGCCCTGAGGGCAAGAAAAAGGGCGCTCGCCGCAGTCGGCGAACGCCCTCGCTTTTCTGGTTTCGGAAGCGCACCCGCGGGAGGCGCGGGTCCTCTCCGCCCCCCTGTGGGCGGAAGATAGATCTAGGCGTCGGTGTCGCGCTTTTCCCAGACGTGGTCGACGAGGCCCCAGTCGCGGGCTTCCTCGGCGGTCATGAAGTGGTCGCGGTCCAGGGTGTCTTCGACAGTCTCGACGCTCTGGCCGGTGTGCTTCGCGTACAGCTCGTTCAGGCGGCGCTTGGTCTTGATGATGTCCTCGGCGTGGCGCTCCACGTCCGAGGCCTTGCCGGAGAAGCCGCCCGACGGCTGGTGGACCATGATGCGGGAGTTCGGGAGGGCGATGCGCTGTCCCTTCTCCCCGGCCATGAGCAGGAAGGAGCCCATGGAGGCCGCCATGCCGAGGCACAGGGTGATCACCGGGCTCTTGATGTACTGCATGGTGTCGTAGATCGCGAGGCCAGAGGTCACCACGCCGCCCGGCGAGTTGATGTACATCTGGATGTCTTTCTTCGGGTTCTCCGCCTCGAGGTGGAGCAGCTGGGCGCAAATCAGCGCCGCCATGCTGTCCTCGACGGGACCTGCGAGGAACACGATCCGGTCCTTCAGCAGGCGGGAGAAGATGTCGTAGGCGCGCTCGCCGCGGCTCGTCTGCTCGACGACCATCGGCACGAGGCCGAGCGCGGTGGTGACGGGGTCACGCATAGGAGAGAAGTCCTTCTTGGAAACTCGATAGCGGGCTGCCGTAACCCGCGTCCCGTCCGATATCGCGCGCCCGGCGGCAAGCCGCAAGGTGGCGGCGACGCCTAAAAGCGCCGCCGCCCGCTTCTGCTTACGCGAACAGGAAGTCGCCGGCCCGCAAGCTGGCCAGGGTCACGTCCTGCAGGGTGACAGTGTTTTGGGCGTCGACGGCGATCACCACGTCGTCGCCGGCCTGGCTGGCATGGGCCATCAGGTCGGCGAAGCCGCTGAACGCCCCGCTCCCGAACTGCAGCACGTCGCCGTGGTCGAAGTCGGTGACGACGTCGCGGCCGAAGGCGCCGGTGAAGACGAAACGATCCGCGCCGTGCTCGCCGCTCAGACGGTCGTCGCCCAGGCCACCGGCCAGGGTGTCGCCGCCATTGCCGCCGAGCAGCACGTCGGCCCCGGCCTCGCCGAGCAGGCTGTCATTGCCGTTGCCGCCGGAGAGCCGGTCGATGCCCTGCCCGCCCAGCACGGTGTCGGAGCCGTTGCCGCCGGACAGGGTGTCCGCGCCGTCGAGGCCGGCGATCTGGTCTGAGCCGTTGCCGCCGTTGATGGCCTCGTCGCCGGCCGTCCCGGCGAGGGTGCTGGACCCATTGCCACCGTTGATCGTGGGCGCGGCGCCGACACCGTTCACCTGCACCGAGACCGTGGCCGTGCTGGTCGCGCCATAGGCGTCGGTCATGACATAGCTGAAGCTGTCGGTGACCTGCTCGCCTGCGCCCAGGAGGTCGAAGCCGTCGGCGTCGGCGGCGTAGACCAGCTTGCCGTCGACGATGGCCACGTGACCGCCCAGGGCGGTCGGGCCGACCGAGACGATGGTCCTGCTGTCGACCGAGTCGGGATCGGTGTCGTTGGCGAGCACGTCGATGGTGACGCTGGCGTCCTCGAGCACCGAGGCTGCGTCGGGCGCCGCCACCGGAGCCTGGTTGAACAGCTGGCGCAGCAGGACGTCGCTATCGGTGAAGCGCAGCCACTCCACGTCGGTGAGCACGTCGCGGCCCTCGGGGCCGGTGACGATCACCTCGCCGTCCGCGCCGCGGCTGACGACGTAACCGGCCCGGGCGCCGCCATAAACGGCGTAGTCGGTACCCGCGCCGCCGAGCAGGCGGTCGTCGCCCGCTCCGCCGAGCAGGCTGTCGGAACCGTCGCCGCCGGAGAGGGTGTCACTGCCCGCGCCGCCCGCCAGGGAGTCGTCGCCGGCCAGGCCCGCGACGCTGTCGTTCCCCGCCTTGCCGGCCAGGGTGTCGGCGCCGTCAGACCCGGTGACGGTGCGGTCGGTGGGCGTCAGCGCCAAGCCCAGCAGGATCGGATCATGGTCCGACGCCCGGTAGGGCATGCTGCCGTCGAAGATGGACGGGTCCCGGTTGGTGAGGACGTCGTTGTCGCCGGCGTCCAGGTTGTAGTCGAGGACCTCCGCCTCGTCCGAGCCGATGTGCCACTTGGTGGATCCGGTGATCTGCGAGGCGAGTGAGTCGGAGCGCAGGGCGTGGTCCAGCGATCCGACGTAGCTCTCGAAGGTGTAGGAGTAGCTCTCCGGACCGGAGACAGGGGTGAAGCCCTTGGACCGCAGGACGTCGATCGGGTCTTCCTGCAGGTAGGCGTTGAAGTCGCCGAGCAGCAGGACGTCGGGATCCGCGGTGCCGGTGGGCGCGCTGGCGATGAAGGTCGCCAGCTGATTGGCCTGCTGCACCCGGTCGAGGTTGGAACGGCCCTGCCCGTCCAGCCGGTCTGCGTTCTGGCCCGAGCCGCTGGCCTTGGACTTCAGGTGGTTGGCGACCGCGGTGAACTCGCCGCCGGTGGCCAGCTCCTCAAAGGTCACCGCGAGCGTCGGGCGGTCGTTCACCGCGCTGGCGTCGATGGCGACGACGGTGCCGGGCGCGATCCCGACCACGTCGTTCTTGTAAATGAAGGCCGTCGAGATGGCGTCCGTGCCGAGGTAGTTCTGGCCCGGGTTGACGTAGCTGTAGACGTCGCCGCCGAGCCGGGCGTTGAGCTGCTCGACCAGGTAGCCAAGGGCGTTGCCCTCGGTGACCGTGCTGGCGCCGGTGCTGAAGTCGTTCTCGATCTCGATCAGGGCCAGGACATCGGCGTCGATCGTGATCAGGGTGTCGACGAGCTTGGCGACCTGGCGGTCGAACTCGGCGTCTGTGTTGGCCCCGCGCGGGGTCTGGCCGTTGTCCATTCGGCCGTCTTCCACCAGCGTCACGAAGAAGTTCAGGACGTTGAAGCTGCCGACCTTGAGCGTGCCGCCAACGTCCGCCGGGGCGGTCTCGCGGGGGTTGGTGTCCTGGAAGTCGTTCTGGCCATCCTGCACGGCGCGGATGCGGAAGGCGTTGAAGCCGTAGTCGAGAACGCCGGTCAGACCCTGGATGCTGTCGCCGGTCTGGATCGCGGTCGCGGTGTTCCAGACGCCGCCCCCGTCGGGATTGGTGACGCCCTTGAACGTGCCGTTCAGGCCGTCGTCGAGGATGATGCTGCGGCGTGCGACCTCGGCCTCATAGGCCGAAAAGCCGCTGACGCTGGGATCGTAGACCTGGGTGTAAGCGTAGGGACGGCCATCGGGGGTCTCGGCCACGAGGCCGGCCATGCCGTCGCCTTCCGGCGCGTAGAGCCGGGTCTCGCCCAGGCGCTCCAGATCCTCCAGCTGGGTGACCACCAGGGTCTCCGGCACGGTGACCAGCATGCCTTCGTAGGCTTCCAGATTGGCGTTCGGCAGGTCGAGGATCGCGGCCTGGGTCTCATCGCCCGCGTCGGCGTCGAGCACCGTCACCTGGACGTTGGTGAGCTGAGTCATGCCGAACTGTTCGCTGACCACGCCGACGACGCGGACACGGGCGCCCAGCGGCACGTCGGTGGGCATCGCGAGCCCCGCCTGGTTGATGAACAGGCCCTCCGATGTGGCGGCCGAGGCGTCGAAGTCGGCGGTCTCCTCCTGGACGAAGAAGCCCGCGATGTCGCGGGCGGCGTCAGCGTCGCCGCTCTGGAAGTCGCCGACCACGACCGCCTCGATCATCACCTTCTGGCCGACCATGGCGCTCTGGGCGCCGGCGCCCTGGACGGCGCTGATCTTCGAGACCGCGAGCTCGTCGTTCTCGATGACGCCGCGCCCTTGGGCGTCGCCGAGTGTAACGCCGCCGGTCGGGGCGGAAAGGTTGAGGAACAGGGTCTCGTCCGGCTCGACGGCGGTGTCGCCGGCCACCGAGACGGTGACGGTCTTGCTCATCTCGCCGGCCGCAAAGGACAGCGTGCCTGACGCGGCCTGGTAATCCTGGCCGGCCGTGGCTGTGCCGTCGGCGGTGGCGTAGGCGACGCTGAAGGCGGCCGGGTCGCCGGCCCGGGTGACGGTGAAGACCATCGAGGTGGTCCCGTCGTCGCCCTCGATCACCGTGGCGTCGTTGACGCCGACGGTGGCGCCGCCGACGGTGAAGCCGGTGGCGTACGGTCGGGCGCCGGCATCGTCGGTGCGCCAGTTGGCCGGGTTGGCGATCGCGGCGCGCAGCTCCTGGGCCGAGCCGGTCGTCGGCCCTACGTAAGCGGCGTTGTCGGGGCTGAAGGCGAGCGCGGTGGCGCCGAGGGTGAGGCCGGGCGGCACGGCCGAGGTGTTGGAGTTGGTGGCGTCGGGAGACCAGCTGGTGTTGTTGTCCGCGAAGTCGACGCCGAACAGGAAGGTCGGCGCCTGCGCCGTCCCCTGGTAGGCGAGGATCTGGTCACCGCCCGTCGACGGGTTGAACCCGCCCGTCAGCCCCGCGATCGTGACCACAGTCCCGGCAGTGGCGCCGCCGGCCGGCGCGGTCCAGCTGACGGTTCCCTCATTGGCGCGGAAGCTGTTCGTGGCGGAGGACCAGCCGTTGTCGGTGAAGGCGATCTGAGTGCCCGCGTCGACATCGCGCAGCAGGACGAAGGCGAAGGACTTCGGCACAGCGGCCGGGGTCTCCGACGAGGCCCCCGTGTCGGAGCTGTAGCCGATCAGGGCGATGTCACCGGCGGCGAGGGTCGTGGGCATGGCGATCCGTCAGTTAGGTTGGAGGCACGCCGGGCGCTCGCCAGGCGCGAACGATCCGGGCGCGGGAGCGCCCTGGATCGGCCGAGTTGATGTGCTGAGCCGGCGTTCGCCGGCGATGAAACATATGACGTGAGATGTCGACGTTCGACTAGTGGGTTGTCGCGACAGCTTCGTGGCAGTCTCGTGACGGGCCGCGCATGACGAGAGGGCTCCAGGGAAGGTGCGTCGTCTGACCGCACCGCCCTGCCCGGCCGCTAGGCGGCGATGCGCTCGATCCAGGCTCTCAGCACGGCGACCACCTGCTCCGGCGAGGCGTAGCCGCGGGTGACGACGCCGAAGACGCCCTCGTGATTGGGACCGGCCACCAGCGTGGGGAAGCCGGTGACACCGGCGCGCTGCGAGGTGGCGTAGTCGCGCCAGGTCTCCTGCTTGGCCTCCTCCGTCGCCCATTGGTCGAGGAACCGAGCGCGGTCGAGACCGAACTCGGCGGCGAGGTCGGCGAGCACCTCGACCCGGGTCACGTCGCGCCCTTCGGCATAAAAGGCTTGCTGGACCCGCGCCAAATAGGAGAGCGCCATCTCCGGATCTTCTCGGCGGGCGACCACCACGGCGCGGGCGGCCGGATCGGTGTCGTAGACGAACCCTTCGTGGAGGGCGGCCTCGTCGAACGGCAGGCCCGAGGCGTCGTGCACGTGGCGCCAGTGAGCGATGACCTCCGCCCGGGCCGACAGCGTCATCGGCTGTTCCGTGCCGGGCCGAAGACCGCCCATCACCAGACGGACCGGCAGCGCCCGGCCGAACGCGCGGCGGATCTCCTCGATGGCCGGCGAGAAGCCGTAGCACCAGGAACACATCGGGTCGGAAAAGTAGATGAGGTGCGGTCCGTGCATGACCCGTCTCCTGCGCCGTCCCTCAGCATCGCAGTCAAACTCGCAGCGGTCACATCACGAAGGGTTTGCAGCAGGTGGACAGACCCCCGCGGAAGGGAAGCCGAAGCCGGCTCACCCGCTCGTCTTAGGCCAGACTCGCAGCATTAACCTCTAAGGGATTGCTTTCGCGCCGACTTCATTCACCAATACTGCCGTTCTCGAACGACCGGCGGATCAGTGCCTGCCGGCGTTCCGGAACCTTCAGTCTGTTTGTACGCTGAAGCTTTTCTCGCAAGGGTTGTGCTGAATGGTCCAATACGCGGTCACCCTGAAGAACGGGGACTGGACGGTCTTCCGGGACGGCGAGGCCATGGAGCGCGGCTTGTCCCGTTCCGCCGCCATCCAGATGGCGAAGGACCTGGCCTTCGACGCCGAGGAGCGCGGCGAGATGGTCGAACTCCTGATCCAGGGCTACTACGGCGACATGTCCCGCCGCGTGAGCGGCGGGGACGACGAGTAGTTCCTAGCGGCGGCCCGCCGACTTGGCCTCGCGCTTGGCGCGGGCTTCAGCCTTGGCGGCGGCCTTCCGGGACTTGCGCTCATCCCGCTTCATGGCGAGTTGCGCTTCCTCGTCGTTGGCCAGGGCGTCCATGCGGGCGCGCTCGGCCGCCTCGGCCGCGAGACGGGCGGCTTCCTTTTCCGCGGCGCGCTTGGTGCGGACCTCTTCCAGCTCGCGCGCCTTGCGCTGAGCCCGGGTCTCGAACACCTCAGGCTGGACCGTCGGCTTCGGCTTGAACTTCTCGAGAAGCGCCCTGCGCGCCTCTGCCTGGGCCTCCAGCCTTTCGCTGAAATGCCCGATCTTCTGGTCTCTCATCGCGACTTTCGTACTTGGGAAACGGGAGCCGCGAGGAGAACCCCGCGGCCCTGATCAGGTTGCCGGATCAGCCGACGATTTCGTCGTCGCTGAAGAACTGAGCGATCTCGATCCTGGCGTTCTCCTGGCTGTCGGAGCCGTGGACCGAGTTCTCGCCGACGCTCTCGGCGTAAAGCTTGCGGATGGTGCCGTCGGCGGCCTGCGCCGGGTTGGTGGCGCCCATGACTTCGCGGTAGCGGGCCACGGCGTTGTCGCCTTCCAGGACCTGGACCACGACCGGCTCGGAGATCATGAAGTCGACCAGCTCGCCGAAGAACGGCCGCTCCTTGTGGACCTCGTAGAACGTCTCGGCCTGCTGGCGGGACATGCGGATGCGCTTCTGAGCGACGATGCGCAGGCCGGCGTCCTCGATCACCGCGTTGACCTTGCCGGTCAGGTTGCGCCGCGTAGCGTCCGGCTTGATGATCGAGAAGGTGCGTTCGGTCATGGCGTTGTTCTTGGTCTTTCGACTTGATGGGAACGGCCGCGAGGCGCGAACGCCTGCGAAAGTGGCGGGCTCTATAGCGGCTCGACCCCGGCTCGCCAAGGCGCCGCGCGTCTGCTATGAGCGCGCCCGGTCAGGCGGCGGCGCGGTCTCATCTCTCAAGCCCTGACGCATCCCCCTCGCGACCCGGCGTGCGCTGGTCCGCGCCTGCAAACCCCTGTCCTCCAGTCACCCATGCTTCTGATCCAGAACCTCGTCTTCGACGCCTGGGGCCGCCGATTCTTCGACGACGCCTCGGTTAACCTGCCCAAGGACGCCAAGGTCGGCCTCGTGGGCCGCAACGGCGTGGGCAAGTCCACGCTGTTCAAGCTGATCCTCGGCCAACTGGTGCTGGGCTCGGGCGAGATCAGTCTGCCCAAGGCCGCCCGCATCGGCTCGGTGGACCAGGAGCACCCGGCGACTCCGGTACCGCTGCTCGACACCGTGCTCGCCGCCGACGTGGAGCGGGCGACGCTGCTGGAGCGGCTGGAGACCGCCCCGCCCGAAGAGCTGGGCGACATCTACAACCGGCTGATCGACATCGACGCCGACCGCGCGCCGTCGCGGGCCGCCGAGATCCTGGCCGGCCTCGGCTTCTCGAACGCCGACCTGTCACGGCCGATGAGCGAGTTCTCCGGCGGGTGGCGGATGCGGGTCGCGCTCGCCGCGGCGCTGTTCGCCGAGCCCGACCTGCTGCTGCTCGACGAGCCGACCAACTACCTCGACCTGGAAGGGGCGCTGTGGCTGGAGTCGCGGATGCGGAAATATCCGCACAGCGCCATCGTCATCAGCCACGACCGCGAGCTGCTGAACAACTCGGTCGACCACATCCTGCACCTGAAAGACGGCAAGCTGGAGCTCTACGCCGGCGGCTACAACAGCTTCGAGAACCAGGTGGCCGAGAAGCTGCGGCTGCAGGAGTCCAGCCGCCAGAAGATCGAGGCCAGGCGCGCGCACCTGCAGTCGTTCGTCGACCGCTTCCGCGCCAAGGCTTCGAAGGCCACCCAGGCGCAGAGCCGCCTGAAGATGATCGCCAAGCTGCCGCCCGTCTCGGCCGTGGTCGAGGAGCACGTGGCCCCGTTCCTGCTGCCCTCCCCCGAGCGGCCGCTGCCGCCGCCCATCCTGCGGCTCGAGGAGGCGAACGTCGGCTATGGCGGCGCGCCGATCCTCAAGAAGCTGAACCTGCGGCTGGATATCGACGACCGCATCGGCTTGCTGGGCGTCAACGGCGCGGGCAAGTCGACCTTCGCCAAGCTGGTGGCCGGCGCGCTCGACGTGCAGGACGGCAAGCTCACCCGCAGCCAGCGCTTGAAGGTCGGCTGGTTCCACCAGCATCAGATCGAGGCGCTCGATCCCATGGACACGCCGCTGGAGATCATCCGGCGCGCCATGCCCGAGGACGCTGAGGCGAAGCGGCGGTCGCGGCTGGCGCAGTGGGGCTTCAGCTACGAGAAGGTGGAGACCAAGGTCTCTAGCCTCTCGGGCGGCGAGCGGGCCAGGTTGCTGCTGAACCTGGTGGCGGCGGAGGCCCCTCACCTGCTGATCCTCGACGAGCCGACCAACCACCTGGACATCGACAGTCGCCGGGCCCTGCTGGACGCGCTGAACGACTACGAAGGCGCGGTCATCCTGATCACCCACGACCGCTCACTGATGGAACTCGTGGCCGACCGCCTGTGGCTGGCGGCGAACGGCACCATCGAGCCGTTCGACGGCGACATGGAGGATTACGCCAAGTTCGTGCTGGACCGGGCGCGGGTCGCGGCTCGCGCGCCGACCCAGGTGAAGGCCGAGGCTGCGCCGCCGCCCCCACCCCCGCCCGCGCCGCGCGCCAAGATCCCGACCGGCTCGGCCCGGCGACGCGCAGAAGCCGCCGAGGCGGCGCTGGCGCGGGCCAGCGCGGCCCTGGCCGAGGTCGACAAGGCGCTGCTGGACCCTTCGCTGTTTGCCAAGGATCCAAAGAAGGCCGCCGACCTGGGGCGCAGGCGCGAGCAGGCGCAGGCCGCGGTCGACGCCGCCGAGCTCGAGTGGATGGACGCCCAGGGCGCCTACGAAGAGCTCAAGCTTTCGGCCGGCTGACGGAACACGGCCAAGCCTGAACGGTTAGGGATCCGGCTGTTCAGGAGGATCCCATGACTGGGGGTGAGCCGGCGCGTCCGGTGACGTTCGAGGGCTGCGCGGGGTGGCTGCACGGCGCCGACGGCGACGTTGGCGTGGTGATGCTGAGTCCCTGGGGCTTCGAGGAGCTGTGCATGCGCCGCGCCTGGCGGATGTTGGCCGACACCCTGGCCGCGTCGGGCTGCCCCACCCTGCGGTTCGACTATCCGGGCACGGGCGACAGCCTCGGTCAGGCGGAGGATCTCACGGCCCTTGCGCCGTTCGTCCGTTCGGCCGCCGCCGCCACCGAATTCCTGCGGCAGAGCGGCGTCCGGCGCGTGGTGCTGGTGGGCCAAGGCCTGGGCGCCGCGGTGGCCCAGCTCGTCGCCGAGGACACCAACGCGGACGGCCTGGCTCTGCTGGCGCCGGTGACACGCGGCCGCGACCACCTGCGGGAGTTGGCCGTCTGGGGCGCTATGGTGGCGGACACCATGGGCTTCGCGCCGGAACCGGGCGCCGTGGCAGGCTACGAGATGCCCTCCGCCCTGGCGCAGGCGATCCATGCGCTGGAACTGACAAAGGTGATGCCGGTTCGCGCCCTGCCGGTCCTGATCGCCGCCCGGCCCGGTCGTGCCGCCGAGGCTCGGCTAGCGGAAGCGTTCCGGATCGCGGGCGCCCAGGTCGCAGACGTAACCTACACGGACTACGACACGGCGATCGGCAATCCGACCGCGGCCCGCCCGCCCGTCGAGCTAATCCAGGCTGTGACGGAATGGGTGACGACCCAGTTTCAGGTCGCGCCCTGCCTCGGCGTGGCGCCGTCCCCTGCGGCCGCGCCCCTGCTGGGCGACGGTTTCGCGGAGCGGCTCGTGCGCTTCGGGCCGGGGGATCGGCTGGCCGGCGTACTGTGCGAGCCGGAGGGCGTGCGCACGGGGGCGTCGGTGCTGATGCTCAGCGCCGGGGGTGACCCGCATAGCGGTTGGGCGCGGACCAACGTCGAACACGCCCGCAGGCTGGCCCGCGAGGGCGTCGCTTCGCTGCGGCTGGATGCGCGCGACGTGGGCGACGGGGCGGGACCGCTTTCCGGCGAGCCGCCCCGGCTTTACGACGAGGCGCCCATCGAGGACGCGCTCTGCGCAGTGGACTGGCTGGAGGCTCGCGGCCTGGGCCCGGTGCTGCTGACCGGCCGCTGCTCGGGCGCCTTCTCGGCTTTCAATGCGGCTGTGCGAGACGAGCGGATCCACGATCTGGTGCTGGTGAACCAGCGCCGCTTCGTCTGGAACCGCGACGGGACCGTGGAGCTCGCCACCGACCAGGTGGGCCATTACAAACGCCAGGCCAAGAACCCGCTGAAGCTCCTGGCGCGGGCCGTGAATGGCGAGATCAACCTGCTGCCGGCGGTGCTCAAGCTAGCCCGCGCTGGCTGGGCCATGGTGGCCGGCAAGCTGGGCGGGCATGGCCGTAGGCTGGACGGGGCGGTGAAGGCCGCCTTCGCGACGCTGCGCCAGCGCAACGTCCGGGTCGTCCTGCTCTACGCCCGCGACGGCGAGGCGCACCGCGACTTCACGGGCTTCTTCGGCGAGGAGGGCCGCAAGCTCAGGAAGTGCGCCGACATCGAGGTCTGCTACCTGGACGACGCCGACCACGGGCTGACGCCGCGGCATGCCCGCGACGCCCTGTTGGGCCTGGTGAAGGAGCGGGCGCTGTGGCCGCCGTCAGTCCGCCCGATAGCCGCCCAGGATTCGACCGCCGGGCGCGAGGATGTCGCCCTCGGGGCGGGCGCTCTCGGCGGCGTCGCGGCGGCGCACTAGGCGCACGCGCCGCGGCTCGCCGGCCGCAAGGGGAAAGCCGTCGTCCGCAGGGCGGAAGGCGGCGTCCTCGATGTGGACCCAGCGTTGCAGGGTCGAGCTGGTGAGAACCAGGTCGTCGCCGTCCAGCCGGGCTTCGACCTCGCCGCCGGAGAGGCCGCAGCGCGGGCCCAGGAAGTGGAAGGCTTCGCTCGCCACCGCGGCGTCGACGATCAGCTGCGCGCGAACCGCGGCATGGGCACGGGGTCCGAAGCGGTAGGCGTAGGAGAGGTCGAAGAACCGGCCGAGCAGGGCGAAGGCGGAGAGCTCCTGGCCGGACCGGGGGGCCAGGTGGACAGGTTGGCGAACGTCTGGAGACGGGGCCCCCTGCTCATCCAGGATGCTGAGGCGGATCTCGCCCGATAGCGGCTGCGCGGTCTCGTTGATCAGGTGCACGGCAAGGCCGTTGACGCCTTCGTCGGTGATCAGGACCTGAACCGGCTGGAGAACACGGCGCAGGGCGTAAAGCGCCGGCTTCGGCTCGTCCGCGGCGTCGACGAGGCCCCAGCCGGCCCCGGGCAGCTGGTCGCGGAGCGTCCAGACGAGTCCGCCGGCGCAGGGCGAGCGGGCCCGCCGCCACTCCGTGAACACCGCGGCCATGACATCCCCGGAGACCATCCGCGAGAGGTCCAGGTAGAGCGCGGGGTCCTCGCGGCGCAGCCGGTAGGGCTCGGTGTCGAACAGCTCGCGGAGATAGTGGTCGCGGACGTCCTCGAAATCCCAGCTGGCCCCGCGATCGCGGGGCACGGCGGCCTTCCAGCGGGGATCGTGGACGGCCGGAACGGGCAGGTGTCTGGCCAGCGTCCGCGGCTGGGGCACGTTGGCGAAGGCCAGGCACTCGGCGGCGAACTTTACCTCGGCCAGGCGCGCGTCGGTGAGCGGCCGCTCGTAGGCGCCCACCCCGTAGTAGTGGGTGACGCCTTCGTCGGCGCAGAAAGGCAGGGCGCCGCCGCTGGGCGTGTTCGGGACATAGGGGACGTCGGGGCGCAGGCGGCCCGCAGCCTCGGGGAGAATGTCGAGGAACAAGGGCCAGGCGAGCGGCGGCAGGCCCATCATGGCGGCCTGCTGCATGACCTCGCTGCCGCCGCAGAGGACGGCGAGCGACGGCGCGCCCTGGAGGCCGGCGAGCACCGCCTCGGCCTCGGCGCGGACGAGGTCGACGAAGCCCGGGTCGGCAACGGGATAGTCGAAGTTGGCGAACATGAAGTCCTGCCAGACCAGCAGGCCGAGTTCGCTGCAAAGGTCGTAGAAGGCGCGGGTCTCGTAGACGCCGACGCCGCTCACCCGGACCATGTTCATGCCGGCCTCGCGGGCCAGGCGCAGGGCGGGTTCGTAGTCGCAACGCTCGCCGCCGAGTTCGGGGCTCACCCAGCAGGCGCCGCGGCAGAACACCGGCTCGCCGTTGATCCGCAGCGCGAAGCCGCCGTCGCGGTCCGCCTCGATGCGGCGGAAGCCGACACGGCCGATCTCCACCTCGACGCCGTTCGCCCGCAGATGGACGGCGTAGAGCGGCTGGTCGCCATGGGTGTGGGGCCACCAGGGCTCGGCGTCGGGCCGCAGGGCGGCGCGCAGGCGACCGTCCCCCGCGGGCTCCAGACGCGCCGTGGCGCCGGCGCAGGTCACCTCGCCGCCGGCGGCGTCGAGCGCCAGTTCGACGACCAGGCTGGCGGCCCCGTCCCAGTCGGCCTGCAGGCGCAGGTCACGCGGCGCCGGCAGGTCCGCAGCCTTGAGATGGATCGCCCGCCAGGGACCGACGATGTCCTGCCGAGGACGCCACCCCGGCATGTGGCCCAACAGGGTGTGCCGCACGAGGCGCAGGCCCTGGGCCTCGATCATCGCAGGCCGCCAGCGCGCGCGGGGGCCCCTCGCCTGCAGCCGCGGCTCCAGGGCGCGGAAGCATAGCCACAGCGTCGCGCCGGCCGAAACCTGGGTCTCCACTTCGTGGGGCTGGAACATGGACTCCGAGGTCAGCAGCGGGACGTGGTCCAGCCAGACCTGGGCCAAGGTGGCCAGGCCCTCGAAGCGCAGACACCGTCGGCCGCTCTCCCGCAGGACAAGGCGGTACCAGACGTCCTTGTCGTGCAGCGGATGGGCCGATCGGCCGGCGAGTCTCAGGTCGGCGTCCGCCGTGCCCGGCACGCGCGCAGGGATCCAGTCGGTGAGCTCCGCCGCCTCCGCAGGCGAGCCGCAGGCGCCGGCCGGGGTGACGGCCAGGATCCAGCCTTCGGTCAGGTGCGGCATGCCTCAGGCGGCGTCGCGGACGGCGTCGGCCTCGAACAGGGCGTCCCAGGCGTCGGCGGCGGCGTCCAGTTGCGCGGCGAGGGTGTCGAACCGCCGGCGGGCCACGGCGCGGGCCAGTTGGAACTGCGCGGCCTTGGCGGCCTCCGCGATGGTGCGGCAGCGCGCGATGCGCGGGTCGCGGCCGTCCGAAAGCCAGTCGAGACAGGCGCCCAGCATCTCGAAATTGGCGCCCAGGAGCCGGGGATTGTGGAAGGCGAAGTCGTGGAACGCCTGCATGTCGCGGCCGACCAGGGCCTCGGCTCGCTCGGCATACACGGCCTGGAAGGCGCGGATGGGGTTGGCGGCCGGCCGCCGGGCCCAGTCGCGTTCCAGGATGGCGGCGCTCCGCGCCTTCATCTCTGCCCGCGAAAGGTGGACCGGCTCCAGGGTGGTGAACTCCACGTAGGGCCGGAACGGGCGGTCGTCCGCCGCGGCGGGCCGGAACAGCTGGTCGAAGTCCTCGCCTTCCAGGGCGAAATAGCCGGCGTTGTGGAAGTACTCCAACCGGCTGGCCTCCACATCGATCGCGTTGATCCCGACCGTCGTCTTGCCGTGCTGGATCCGATAGGCGGCCTGGCCGGTGTCGGGCATCCAGAAGGGGTCGAGCTCCACGAGGCACAGCCGGCCGCGAGCCATCTGGCGCAGCACGTGCGCCTCCAGTGGATCGTAGAGCGCCAGCTCCTGCACCCGAAGGCCATAGAGGGTCTCGAGGTCTTCCAGGGGGATCTTCGAGAAGCCGAACTGATCGTCCTCGAAGTCCTGGCGGACCGTGAAGGCCATGGCGGCCTCCGGCGGCAGGCCCAGGGCGTGCAGCAGCTCGATCCAGAGGTCCAGGTAGCAGTTCGTCTCGGGCCAGCAGCGGTCCGGCGCGTGCAGCGGGTGCTGCACGTAGCCGTGCGGCGAGATCGGCAGCAACCGAGGCATGCTCAGCCCCAGAGGGCGCGGCGCACGCCGGCCGGCCAGTCCGCAGGATCGAAGCCGTGATGGCGAAACAGCGCCAGGGCGATGCGCTCCAGGCCGAAGCCCACGCAGGCGGTGTGGCCGGGGCCGCCGTCCGCCAGTTGCACGCCCCAGGTCCCGGCGAAGTGGTCCTGGTGGTAGTTGAACGACAGGCAGGCGGTGGGTTGTGGATTGGCCACCGGGATGACCATCTCCAGCTTCAGCCCCTGCTCGCGCTGATTGACCTTCATCATCTTGCCGGCCCGGCCGAAGAACGGGTCGTTGGCGGGGATGACTTCGAAGGGCAGTTCGAGGGACGAGATGATGCCCTTGGCCCGCTCGATCCACAGCTCGCGGAAATCGACCACCTGTTCGGCCGTGCCGAGGCGAACGTATTCGCGCATCCGGAAGAGCTGCATGCGGGCGGGGTCAGGGCTGGGCTCGTGGCGGAAGCAGTAGGACTGCACGTCGAACAGCCGGCCCTGCGGCGGCAACGGCCCCTGGGCGGCGACCATGGGATAGATCGGGTAGCAGGCGGCCGGCGTCAGCGCGATGTCGGTGGCCTGCTGGCCCTGGGTCCAGTCCTCGCCCTCGGAGAGCTGCTGCAGCAGGCTCATGTGGTCGTGGTCGCCGCCACAGAAGGAGTGAACTGTTCCCGCGAGTTGCGGGAAGCTCTTCATGTAACCGCTGGTCTCGAGCTGGCGGCGCGTCATGGCCGGCGGGAAGCGGATCACCTCGGGCGCGTCCTGCGCGCCCTCGGCGGTGACGATCGCCTCGAAGCGGACGATGACGTCCTCGAATACCCCGCTGCGGCCGTAGAGACCGTCCACTCCGGTGGGGATGAGCAGGCCGCCCGCGATGAGCTGGTCCAGGTAGCTGACGGTGGCGTCCATGGGTCAGGGCCTTTTGGCTGCAGGCTTGCGCTGGATCAGCAGCATCTGGCCGGCGCTGGCCAGGATGCGGTCGTTGCCGATCATCAGACGGGCGGAGTGGATGTCGCGCAGGTGGCGGCCGAGGCTGAACGGGCCGCCGTTTTTGTAGCCCTGCAGGCCGGCGATCATCAGGCAGTCGTCGACTACCTGCAGCGCCGTGGTGGAGACGGCGACCTTCAGGGCGTTCATGGCGAGAGCCAGGCTGAGCGTCGAGGCTTCGGGGTTGGCGCGGGCCTCTTCCCACCGGGCCAGGCACTCGCGCACCGTGCCCTCGATCATCCGGAATTTGGCGAAGGCTTCCGCCAGCCTGGCGGCGCCCGGCGGCAGGGCGCCCGGTTGCTTCCTCGCCTCGGCGGTGACCAGGCCCTGGGCCCGGGAGATGGCGTCGCCAGCCACCCCGGCCCACACGCTGCTCCACAGCAGGTGCGAGATGGCCACCATCGACTCGGCGGCGATGTCGGCGAACGGCTTCGGCAGGATCTGGCCCACAGCGCCCTCGCCCTTCAGCCGATAGCCGTGGCTGCAGGTGCCGCGCATGCCGAGCGCGTCCCAGGTGGTGAACCGATCCAGTTCGGTGGCGTCCTTCATCAGGACGACGAGCACCTGGTCGGATGATGGCGCATCCGGGTCCCGGCGGGCGGTGGCGAAGATGGCGTCGGCCTGCTCCCCGTAGGAGATCACCGGGGCGGTCTTGGCCAGGGTGAAGCGCTCGCCGGCCGTCTCCACCGCGCAGATCGACTGGCGCAGGTCGCCGCCCACGCCCGCCTCGGTGGTGGCGGAGGCGAACAGCAGCTGCTCGGTGACGGCGCGGGCCATGAGCTCGCGGCACCAGGCGCCCTCTCCGCCGCAGTCGACCAGGTTGGCCATGTTGATCTGGTGCATGGCGAAGACCATGCCGGCGGAGGCGCAGGCGCCGCCCAGCGCGGTGCAGATCCCCGCAATCTCCGCGAGGCTTGCGCCTTCCCCGCCGTGCTCGGGGGGGACAGCGACGCCCAGCAGCCGGCCCGCCCGCATGGCCTCGAGGGCCTCGGTCGGGAAGCGGCCCTCCCGGTCGACGTCCTCCGCGTGCTCGGCCGCGACGGCGACCGCCGCACGGACCCGTTCGGCCAAGCTCGCCCCGGCCACGGGGCCCAGCGGCTTCACGCCGCGACCTTGCCGGGGGCCAGCTCTTCCACGGCGCGAGCCATGGACGACACGCTGCGGAAGGTGGCGCGGGTCAACATCTCCTCGGGGAACTCGATCTCGAAAGCTTCCTCCAAGGCCAGCATCAGCTGGACCGACGCGAAGGACTTCATCCCCGCGCGGTAGAGATCAGCGTCCTCTTCGATCGACAGGCCGGCGGGAAGACCGGCGTGCGCAGCGATCAGCTCACGGATGGTGTCGAGCATCACGGACAAGCCCCATTTGTGCCACAATTGAACAGCCGCGCTTTGAACACCTACGGCAGCGGTTCGTTGCAAAGCTCAGACGATTCCTTTCGCTGAAGCCGCTCGATGGGCAACCTTGGGCTGCGAAACGCCACTTCGAGTAGAGCCGTAACGCCCGCCGGCCTGGGCTGGCCTGCCTCAATTCAGATCGTTGGCCGGTGGCCCTGGGGCCGCGGAACCGCGGCGCCCCTCGCTGGTTGCTGCTCCGGTCCAGTGGAGTTGAGACGGGCGTATGGCGAACACCTTCCGGAAGATGGCCCCCCTGTTGGTGCTCGCGGGCGTAGCCTTGATGCCCAGGCGGGCCGGCCCGGCCCGCACCCGGCCGGCCGATGGACGCCCCGCGGCCAAGCCGCCGGAGCCAGAGCCGGAGCAGAACCCGGCCCAGGCGCTGAGCGACAGCGAGACGCCGGCTCGCCACACCACAGACCCCGCCGAGATGCACGACCCGGCGCGCGGCCGCCAGGCGAACTCGCCGCAGGAGATCCCGGCCCGCGGCTGGAAAGACATCCTGCTGCGCACCCGCAAGGAGTTCGGCGAGGACCAGATCCCGCTCGTCGCTGCCGGCATCACCTTCTACTCGCTCCTGGCGATGTTCCCGGCGCTGGGCTCGTTCGTGGCGCTCTACGGCCTGTTCGCCGACGTCGCCCAGGCGCAGCAGCACCTGCAAACCCTGTCGGTGGTTCTCCCGCCCGACGCCCTGCGCTTCCTGGGCGAGCAGATGGTGCGTATCTCGGGGGCTCGCGAGGGCGGCCTCTCGCTGGCGTTCCTCGGCGGCCTGGCGCTATCGCTCTGGAGCGCCAACGGGGCGATGAAGGCGATGATCACCGCCCTCAACATCGCCTACGACGAGACCGAGAAACGGAACTTCTTCAAGAAGATCCTGACCTCGCTATCCTTCACGATCGGCTTCCTGCTGTTCGGCATCTGCGCGATCGGCGTGATCGCCGCGCCGCCGGCCATCGAGCGGTTCGTGGGTCCGCAGGCCGCCACCATGTTCCGGTGGATCACCTGGCCGCTGCTCCTCGCCTCACTCGGCGTCGGGCTGGCGCTGCTCTACCGGTTCGGACCGAGCCGTCACCGGGCGAAATGGACGTGGATCAGCTGGGGCAGCGGCGCGGCGCTCGTGCTTTGGGTCGCCGCCTCGGCCGCATTCTCGATCTATGTGGCCAACTTCGCCCACTACGAGAAGACCTACGGATCACTGGGCGCGGCGATCGGCTTCATGATGTGGATCTACGTCTCGAGCCAGGTGATCCTGCTGGGGGCGGAGCTGAACTCCGAGATCGAGCACCAGACGGTTAAGGACACCACGGCCGGGCCCGAGAAGCCGCTGGGCGCGCGGGGCGCTGTGATGGCCGATACGGTGGGGGCGAAGCAGGGGCGCTAGGCCCCTGCTCCTGACGTAAGATCAGGTGATGTGCTTGGGGCTGATCGGGTCGGAGCCCGGGAAGGTCTCCTCGACGGCTTCGTCGAGCAGGGCTTCCTGACGGCTCTCGGACTGGGACTCCTTGTCCGCCAGCTGGTCGAACTTCACGCCCTCGGCCAGCGGTTCAGCCTGGCGGGCGGCCGGGGTTTCGACGTGCCGGTCTTCCTCGCGGACTTCGCCGTCCGGAGCCATGTCGGCGGTAGAGCCGCTGGAGCCATGGGTCAGGGCCCGCTTGGCCTCGTCGTCGGTTTGCTTTTCGGGCATCGAGCGCTCCTTTGTTGTCTTGACCGTAACCCGCGAGGCCGTCCCGGGGTTGCCGCGAGCCTGGGTTGCGGCCCTTCCGAAAACACACCCCAAGCGGAGTCGCGCTGGCCCAGAAGTTCTGGCTTTGTTCACTCCGCCGACAGGAGTTTTCCAGTGAGTTGCGTACCTTCCCCGCCCGACGCCCCGGCCCGGGCGGCGTTCGACCGCCTACGCCCGTTCCACAGCCGGATCGTCCGGCTGCAAAGCTGCTGCCGGCCCTTTGCTGGCGACTACATGGTGCTCGACGCCGTGAAACAGCGGCTCGTGGCCGCGGCGACAGAGATGCTGGCCGAGCCAGACTTCTTCTCGCTCCGGCCGCCGCGCTCGTGAAGCTCGTTCCGCTGGACCACGGCGCTCCGCTCCTGGCGCACGAAAGCCATCCCGGCAGCCGGCTCGAGTTGGTCTGCGGGTCGTGCACCTGGTCGAAGACCTACAGCCCGGCGCGTATCGTCGAGGGACTTAAGACCAAGCGACTGGGCGACCGCCAGACGGCTATCGCGGCGGTGGCGCACCTGGTGCAGTGGCCTTGCCCAGGCTGCCGGCGCATGCGGTGGGGCTCGCGCCTGGTGCTTCCCTGAAGGTGCGACAACTCGCGCAGGCGCAGCGCAGCCATTTCTGCCGTTGTGGCAGAATTGTCATTTCAGTAACCATCGGCGCGCCCTAGCTTCGCAATCAATGCTTTTGCAGAGCTTCCTGGGGACCAATCGATGACTTTCCGCGCAACCCTGTTCGCCGCCGCGTCGGCTGCGACGCTCTGGGCCGGCGCCGCCGCCGCGCAGACGACCGTGAACGCCGAAGTAGACGAGGTGGTGGTCACCGGCACCCGCACCGAAGGCCGTACGCGGCTCGAGAGCCTGTCGCCCGTCGACGTCCTGCAGGGCGACGTCCTGGCCCGGCAAGGCAACGGCGCGGAGCTGGCGCAGGCACTGGCCAACCTGACGCCCGCCGTGAACTTCCCGCGCCCGGCGATCACCGACGGGTCGGACCACGTGCGTCCGGCGACGCTGCGCGGCCTGCAGCCCGACCAGACCCTGGTGCTGATCAATGGCATGCGGGGCCACACCTCGGCGCTGATCAACGTCAACACCAGCATCGGCCGCGGCGCCTCGGCCTTCGACCTGAACACCATCCCGACCATCGCAGTCCAGCAGGTAGAAGTGCTGCGCGAGGGCGCGGCGGCCCAGTACGGCTCCGACGCCATCGCCGGCGTGATCAACATCCGCCTGCGCGAGGCGCGCGAGGGCGGCGGCGCGATCTTCAACTACGGGATCCACGACACCACGGTGAAGACCTCGCGCGGCGAGCGCGACGCCAACGACGGCCTCACCCAGTCGGTCTCGGTGTGGCAGGGCCTGCCCCTGGGCGCCGAGGGCTTCCTGACGATCGCCGGCGAGTACCTGACGCGCAAGTCGACCAACCGCTCGGACTTCGCCAACGCCACCGCCCTGCCCGCCTACGGCCGCCCGATCGTGCTCGGCCGCTACGGTGACCCCGAGCTGCGCAGCTGGTCGACTTATGCAAACGCCGGCCTGCCGCTGAACGAGACCTGGGAGCTTTATGGCTACGCCGGCTACCAGCGCCGCGACACCAGTGCGGCCGCCACGGCGCGGGCGTACAACAACGCCAACAACGTGCCGTCGGTCTATCCGGGCGGCTTCCTGCCGAAGATCGACACCGACATCGTCGACTATAACGCCCAAGGCGGCGTCCGCGGCGAGGTCGCCGGCTGGCGCACCGACCTGGGGGTCAGCTACGGCCGCAACGAGCTCGACTACTACACGGTCAACTCGATCAACGCCTCGTTCGGGGCGGCGTCGCAGCGCAACTTCTATTCGGGCTCCCTCGGCTACGATCAGTTGCTGGTGAACCTGAACCTGTCGCAGGGCTTCGAGGTCGGCCTGGCCGAGCCGCTGAACGTGGCCGGCGGCCTGGAATACCGCCGCGAGAGCTTCGAGATCGGGGCCGGCGAGCCGGCCTCCTACACACAGGGCCCGGACCCCTCGAAGGCCGGCCTGGCGCAGGGCTTCGGCGGCTTCCGTCCGTCGAACGAGACCGACGTCAGCCGTCACAACTGGAGCGCCTACCTCGACGTGGAAGGCCAGCTGACCGAAGCCTTCGGCTTCGATGCGGCGGTCCGCTACGAGGACTACTCGGACTTCGGTTCGAAGGTGACCGGCAAGCTCTCCGCGCGCTACGACTTCAATGAGGCGCTCGCACTGCGCGGGTCGATCTCGACGGGCTTCAAGGCTCCGGCCCTGCAGCAGCAGTTCTTCACCTACACCTCCACCAACAACACCCTGGTGGGCTCGACCTTCCAGTTGATCGAGGTCGGCACCTTCCCGGTGTCGAGCCCGGTCGCCCGCGCCTTGGGCGCCCAGCCGCTCGAGCCTGAGACGTCGATGAACTACTCGCTGGGCCTGGTGTACCGCCGCGGTCCGTTCGAGCTGACCGTCGACGCCTACCGGATCGAAATCGAGAACCGGATCGTGCTGTCGGAGAACCTGCCGAACAACAACACGCCGGCGGCCACGGCGGCGGCGATCCGCACAATCCTGCAGCCCTTCGGCATCAGCGCGGCCCGCTTCTTCATCAACGGCGTGGACACGACGACGGACGGGCTGGACGCCGTTGCCCGCTACCGGCTGGACCTCGGCGAAAGCCGGCTCGACCTGACCGCGGCCGTGAACCTGAACTACACCAGCATCACCAAGACCCCGGGTCTGCCGGCCATCACCGACCTGCCGCAGCCGACCTTCCTCTTCGACCGGCAAGCGCGCCTGACCTTCGAGAAGGGCACGCCGGAGCGCAAGATCGTGCTGTCGGGCGACTGGAGCCGCGGCCCGATGGGCGCGACGGTGCGGATGACGGCCTACGACAGCGTCCTGCTGCCGCAGAACGCGCTGGGCTCGGACCAGACGACCGGGAACGCAGCCCTGGTGGACCTGGAAGCGCGATACGCGGTGCTGGACAACGCCACCCTGGCGTTCGGCGTCAACAACGTGCTGGACGAGTACCCGAACTACACCCCGGGCTTCGTCAACTCGCCCACCGGCTCGATCGGCTTCCCGGGCTACTCGCCCTTCGGCTTCAACGGCCGCTTCCTCTATGGACGCCTGAGCGTCAACTGGTAGAGGCCGGACGCAGACTGACGAGACGCGGCGCGGGACTCCGGTCCCGCGCCGTTATTCTCTAGCGGCCGAACAACCGGTACGGACGGGCAGCGCAGAATCAGCCGCCGGGGCCGGTGACGCTTGTCCACAGCGCTCCGAAAAAGTGTGTGGACAGGTGGCCGCAGGGTCGCTTGTCGCAGTGCTCCTGCGAGCCCCGTTGGGATAGGGGTTAACACATGTCAGTCGTTCCGGTGCTCGACCTCCGCCCCGTCTCCAACGACGTGGCGATCCCCCACGTCCCCGCAAACGTCGAAGCCGAGCAGGCCTTGCTCGGGGCGCTCCTCTATGACAACGCCGCCTTCGAGCGGCTGGGCGACCATCTGCAGGCCCGCCACTTCTACGAGCCGTTCCACCAGCGGCTCTTCCAGGCCATCGAGACCCACGTCCGCAAGGGACAGCTGGCCGAGCCGATCCTGCTGGCCGAGCAGTTCGGCCGAGACCCGGCGTTCGAGGAGCTGGGCGGCGTCCGTTACCTCGCCGACCTCGTCGACCGCGCGCCGCCGGCCGCCAACGCCCCGGACTACGCCCGCGCGGTCTACGACCTTGCCCTCCGCCGCGACCTGATCCGCATCGGCGGCGACATCGCCACGATGGCCGCGCAGGGCGATGACGAGCTCTCCGCCCGCGACCAGATCGAGAAAGCCGAGCAGCAGCTGTTCCAACTGGCCGAGACCGGCGGCGTCTCGTCCGGTTTCGTCACCTTCGCCGACGCGCTGCATGGCGCCGTCGCGATGGCCGCCGAGGCCCACAGCCGGGACGGCGGCCTGGCGGGCCTCTCTACAGGGCTCATCGACCTCGACCAGAAGATCGGCGGCCTCCACCCTTCCGACCTGATGATCCTGGCGGCGCGCCCCTCGATGGGGAAGACGTCGCTGGCCTGTAACATCGCCTTCGACGTGGCGCGGCACTACGCCTACGAGCCGCAGCCGGACGGCAGCAAGAAGACGGTCTCGGGCGGCGTAGTCGCGTTCTACTCGCTGGAAATGAGCGCCGAGCAGCTGGCCATGCGTCTTCTGGCCGAAGCCTCCGGCGTCTCGGGCGACCGGCTCCGCAAGGGCGAGATCGATGCGGTGGAGTTCGGGCGCATCCGCGACGCGGCGATGGAGATCCAGGAGGCGCCGCTCTACATCGACGACACCGGCGGCATCACCATGGCCAAGCTCGCCGCGCGGGCGCGCCGGCTGAAGCGGATGGTGGGCCTCGACCTGATCATCATCGACTACCTGCAGCTGGTCACCGGCGGGGCGGGAAGCTCGGACAACCGGGTGCAGGAAGTCTCGATGATCACCCAAGGGATGAAGGCCCTGGCCAAGGAGCTGTCGGTGCCGGTGATTGCGCTCTCGCAGCTTTCCCGCCAGGTGGAGAACCGCGAGGACAAGAGGCCTCAGCTGTCGGACCTGCGGGAATCCGGCTCCATCGAGCAGGACGCCGACATGGTCATGTTCGTGTACCGCGAGGAATATTACCTCAGCCGTCTTGAGCCGCAGCCGAACACGCCTGAGCACTTCGAGTGGCAGGAGAAGATGGACAAGGTGAGCGGCCTGGCGGAGGTCATCATTGGCAAACAGCGCCACGGCCCAATCGGCACCGTGCGACTGTCCTTCCACTCCGATACGACGAAGTTCGGCAACCTTGCGCGTGACTCGAGCCGTTACGATCCGCACTAGAGGTCGATGCCAGAACCCGCCCAAGCGCGCCTGACAGTTGATCTCGGCGCGCTCGCCCACAATCACAGCGTCCTGAAGGCGCACGCCGGCGGCGCCGAAGTCGCGCCCGTGCTGAAGTCGGACGGCTATGGCCTGGGCGCAGGGCCCCTGGTTCGGCGGCTATGGGCAGAGGGCGCGCGCAGCTTCTTCGTGGCGCGGCTGGACGAGGGCGAGGCTCTGCGCGCGGAACTCGGCTCCGAACGTCCTGCAACCCTCTACGTACTCGATGGCCTGACAACGGGAACCGCGCCACGTCTGGAGGCGGCGGACCTGACGCCGGTGATCTGCAGCCTCCCACAGGCGGCGGCCGCTAGCGTCTGGGCTCGCCAGGCGGGGCGGCGCTGGCCGGTGGCCCTGCACGTGGACACCGGCATGAACCGCCAGGGCCTGACCCCGGAGGAGGCGCGGGCCCTCGCCCAGGCGCCGGACGCGCTGGGTGACCTCGACGTGACGCTGGTCATGAGCCACCTGGGCTCGGCGGCCGCGCCCGATGACGACCGCAACGCCCAGCAGCTGCACCGCTTTCGCGCGATCCTGCCGCTGTTTCCGGAGAGCCGGGCCAGCCTCGCGGCCTCGGCCGGCGTGTTCCTTGGCCCCGAGTTCGGCTTCCACATGGTGCGGCCGGGGGTGAGCCTCTACGGGGGCGGGCCGCAGGACCGGCCGGACCCTCGCCTGAAGGCGGTGGCCACCCTTACCGCGCCGATCCTCGACATCCGCAACTTCAAGCCGGGCGACCGGGTGGGTTATGGCGACGCCGTGACGCTGGACCGGCCTGTGCGCGCCGCGATCGTGGCTGCGGGTTACACGGACGGCGTGCCGCGGGGGTCGATGGGCGGCGGCTATGTGTGGTTCGGCCGGGCGCGGCGGCGGCTGGTGATGGTCACCATGGACCTGATCGGCGTGGACATCGGGGATGCGCCCGCCCGCGTCGGCGAGGAGGTGGAGCTGCTGGGCCCGAACGCGCTGCTCGATGACCTCGCGGGCGCGGGGGGCACAGTGGCCCACGAGGTGCTGGTCCGCCTCAGCCGCCGGGCCGAGCGAGTCTACCTGGGCGACTAGGCGAGCCCGAGCGCCAGGGCCGCCGTCCGGAGCGGCCCGCCGAGCTCGCTGGCGCGGCCCACCAGGAACTTCTGCAACGCACCGATCACGAGAATCGCGCCGAGCACGGTGGCGAAGTAGCTGAGGGCGTTGTCCTGCGGCACGCGCATCAGCTTCGGCAGGCCGAGGTTGAGCGTATAGAGGCTGTAGAGCCCGCCCAGGACGCCGGCCAGGATGCCGAAGCTGGGATAGAGGGAGAACACGCCCGCGACCCACAGCGCCGTACCTGAGTAGGCGGCGAGCTTCAGGGCCTGACCCGCACTGCGGATACCGCCGAACGCCGGGGCGAGCAGGTCGATGGCCACGGCCACCAGGAACACGGTCGCCAAGGTCAGGGTGAAGTCGACCGTCGCCTCGATCGCCGCGGTGGGGACGTTTGCCTGGAAGCCGATGCCCGCGATCGAGTAGCCGAACAGCAGCATGCCCACGAAGCCGCACACAGCCGGGATGGCCGCCAGCGGGACCACGTAGGACCGGAAGAGCTCACGGCCCGCGGCCGGCTCCTCGGCGATCACCTCCCAGGTCCCGGCCGGCCGGAAGAGGATCGCACGCACGCGGACGAGCAGCCGCTCGCCAGCCGATCCCGGCTCAACCACGCTCACTAAAGCCTCCAGCCCAGTTCCCGCCGCGACCCTAGACCAACGGCAAGCCGCCGCACAGACGGGGGCTGTCCGGGTCGGTAGACTGGCCGCCTGCCGAATCAGGAGCGACCCCTTGGCCCGCGACGGCGCCGTCTACACCTGCCAGTCCTGCGGTTCGGTCCAGACCAAGTGGGCCGGCCAGTGCGCCGGCTGCGGCGCGTGGAACACTCTGGTCGAGGAGGTTCAGAGCCGGCCGCCAGGCGCGATGGCGCCGGCGCGGGGCGCGAAGACCGTTCGCGGACTGGCCTTCGAAGGCCTGGAGGACGCCACCCCTGCCCCGCCCCGTATCGTCACGGGCGTGGAGGAGTTCGACCGAGTGTGCGGCGGCGGCGTCGTGCCGGGCTCGGCCATCCTGCTGGGCGGCGACCCCGGCGTCGGCAAGTCCACCCTGCTGATGCAGGTAGCCGGCATGGCCGCCCGGCGAGGGGTGGCCTGCGCCTACATCTCCGGCGAGGAGGCGGTCGAGCAGGTCCGCGGCCGCGCACAACGGATGGGCCTGGCCGACGCGCAGGTGAAGCTGGCGGCGGAGACCTCTCTGCGGACCATCGTCGAGGGGTTGAAGCGCGACCGCTTCGACCTGGTGGTGATCGACTCGATTCAGACCATGTGGAGCGACGCCCACGAGGCGGGCCCCGGCTCCGTCACCCAGGTGCGGGCTGCGGTCGGCGAGCTGGTGCGGCTGGCGAAGAAGCAGGGCCTGGCGGTGATCCTGGTCGGCCACGTCACCAAGGAAGGCGCGATCGCCGGTCCGCGGGTGGTCGAGCACATGGTGGACGCCGTCTTCGCCTTCGAGGGCGAGCGCGGCTACCCCTTCCGGATCCTGCGCGGGGCGAAGAACCGCTTCGGCGCCACGGACGAGATCGGGGTCTTCGAGATGGGCGACGCGGGCCTGTCGGAGGTGAAGAACCCTTCCGCCCTGTTCCTGAACACCTCGGGCGAGCGGGCGGCGGGCGCCGCGGTGTTCGCCGGCATCGAAGGCTCGCGTCCCGTGCTGGTGGAGTTCCAGGCGCTGGTTGCGCCGTCGGCCTACGGCACGCCCCGACGCGCGGTGGTCGGGTGGGACTCCGGGCGGCTGGCGATGGTGCTTGCCGTATTGGAAGCACGGTGCGGCCTTGGTTTCGGCGACCGTGACGTCTATCTGAACGTGGCGGGGGGACTGCGCATCAGCGAGCCGGCCGCCGATCTGGCGGCGGCGGCGGCGCTGGCCTCCTCGGCCCTCGACCAGGCCCTGCCGCAGGACTGCGTCGTGTTCGGCGAGATCAGCCTTTCGGGCGAGGTCCGGCCGGTGAGCCGGATGGACTCGCGCCTGAAGGAGGCGGCCAAGCTGGGCTTCCGGCGGGCCTTCGCGCCGGGGGATGCAGACGCCGCGGGCGCAATGCGGGTGACGGGCGTGAGCCGCCTGGCCGACGCCATCCGGCGGATCGGCGAGAGCGACTGGAAATAGGATCGCGTGACGAAGTTCGACTTCATCGTCCTGGGCCTGCTGGCCATCTCGGCCGCAGTGGGCTTCGCCCGCGGCGCGGCGCGGGAGGTGGCGGCGCTGTTCGCCCTCGTGGCGGCCTCGATGCTGGCGATCTTCGGCCTGCCGCTGTTCGCGCCCATGGTGCGCGAGGTCGTGCGGCCGGACTGGCTGGGCACCGTCGCGGCGCTGATCCTGGTGTTCGTGGTGGCCTACATCGCATTGCGGCTGATGGGCGCAGGGGTTGCACGGAAGATCCAGCAGACCGACCTGCTGGGCGCGCTCGACCGCAGCGTGGGGCTGTTGATCGGCCTCGCGCGCGGACTGCTGGTGCTGGGAGCTCTGTACCTGATGTTCAACGCCGCCACGCCGCAGGATCTGCAGCCGCGCTGGATCCACGAGGCTCGCACCTGGCCCCTGGCGCGAACCATGGGTGAGATGCTCAAGGGCTTGGCGCCGCGCGGGTTCGACCTGGCTGGGCGCCTGGCGCCGGCCTTCGGCAAAGCGCTGAGCGACGGGACGGGTGACAGGACGATGACGGACGGCTACGAGGCGCCGCAACGCGGCGAGGCGGAGAGATCCCGATGACCCAGGCCTACGAGCGATGGTCGCCCCCGGTTCGCGATCCAGACGATGACGCGCCGCGCCTGGAATGCGGCGTGTTCGGCATCCACGACGTCCCGGCCGCCGCCGCCCAGACCGCGCTCGGTCTGCACGCGCTGCAGCACCGAGGCCAGGAGGCGTGCGGCATCGCCGCGTTCGACGGCCAGCGGTTCCACACCGAACGCCACATGGGCCACGTGGCCGACGCGTTCGGCGGCGGCAACCTCGACCGGCGCCTGCCGGGACAGTCGGCGATCGGCCACACGCGCTACTCCACCGCCGGCGGCTCCTTCATCCGCAACGTCCAGCCGATGTTCGCCGACCTGGAGGCCGGTGGCGTGGCCCTGGCGCACAACGGGAACCTGACCAACTTCCTCACGCTCCGCGACCAGCTGGTTTCGGAGGGCGCGATCTTCCAGTCGACGTCGGATTCCGAGGTGATCCTCCATCTGATCGCCCGCTCACGGAAGGCGCGGTTCGTGGACCGCTTCATCGACGCCCTGAGCCAGATCGAGGGCGGCTACGCGCTGGTGGCGCTGACCAACAAGAAGCTGATCGGGGTGCGCGACCCCCTCGGCATCCGGCCGCTGGTGCTCGGCGACCTCGACGGCAAGGCCGTGCTGGCCTCGGAGACCTGCGCACTGGACATGGTCGGCGCCCGCTTCGTGCGCGACATCGAGCACGGCGAGATGGTGGTGATCGATGAAGGCGGCATTCAGAGCCTGCGGCCGTTCCCCGCCCGGCAGGCCAGGCCCTGCATCTTCGAATACGTCTACTTCGCCCGCCCGGACTCCGTGGTGAACGGCAAGTCGGTCTACGAGGTGCGCAAGCGCATGGGCCGGCGCCTGGCCCAGGAATCCCCCGCGGACATCGACGTCGTCGTCCCGGTGCCGGATAGCGGCGTGCCCGCGGCGCTGGGCTTCGCGCAGGAAGCCGGCGTGCCCTTCGAGATGGGGATCATCCGCAACCACTACGTGGGCCGGACCTTCATCCAGCCCACCCAGGGCCAGCGGGAGATGGGCGTCCGCATGAAGCTGTCGCCCAACCGCGCGGTTCTGGCCGGCAAGCGGGTGATGCTGATAGACGACTCCATCGTGCGCGGCACCAACTCGGTGCGCGTGGTGCGGATGGTGCGAGAAGCCGGCGCCGCCGAGGTGCACCTTCGCTCCGCCTCGCCGCCGATTCAGTGGCCGGACTACTACGGCATCGACATGCCGGACCGCGACAAGCTGCTGGCCGCCAACCACTCGGTGGAAGAGATCGCCCGGATCCTGAACGTCGATTCGATGGGGTACCTTTCGGTGGACGGGCTCTACTGGGCCATGGAAGCGGGAGCGCGCAATGGCACGCTACCGCAGTTCACCGACCACTATTTCACGGGCGACTATCCCACGCGCCTGCTCGACCGCGAGATCGCCGAGGGCCGTAACGAGGACGTCGAACGCCAGCTCTCCTTCCTGGTCGACGCGTGAGCGACCAGCCGGCGCGGGCCAGCTGGCTCGGCCGGCTGAAGCCCGATTGGTACATTGTCCTGATCTTTGGGATGGTGGCGGTGGCCTCGCTGCTGCCGGCTCGCGGCGCCGCTGCGCCGGCGTTCGAGTGGGCCACGAAGATCGCCATCGCCTTCGTCTTCTTCCTCCACGGCGCGCGGCTGTCGCGCGAGGCCATCGTGCAGGGGATGACCCACTGGCGGCTGCACCTGGTGGTGCTGGGCGCGACCTACGCCCTCTTTCCCCTGCTCTGCCTGGGGATGGCCGCCCTGCCCGCCTGGATTACGCCCCCCGCGCTGGCCGGGGGCATCGTGTTCCTCGGCTGCCTGCCCTCCACCATCCAGTCGTCGATCGGCTTCACGGCCATCGGGCGGGGCAACGTGGCGGCGGCCGTCGCGGCGGCCTCAGGGTCCAATCTGCTCGGCATCGCGCTCACGCCGCTGCTGGTGGCCGGCCTGTTGCACGCGCAAGGCGAGGTCTCCTCAGAGGCCGTGCAGGCGATCATCCTGCAGCTCCTCGTGCCGTTCGTGGCCGGGCAGGCGCTGCGGCGTTGGATCGGCGGCTGGGTGAGCGCCCAGGCGAAGCTGCTCTCCTATGCCGACCGGGGTTCGATCCTGCTGGTGGTCTACACCGCCTTCTCAGGCGCTGTGGTCGAAGGCGTGTGGAACCGGATCGGCATGCTCGACCTGCTGCGGCTGGTGGTCCTGTGCTGCGTCCTCCTGGCCGTGGTGCTGGGCGCGACCCTGATGGCGGCGCGGGCCTTGCGGTTCTCCCGCGAGGACGAGGTCGCCATCGTGTTCTGCGGCTCCAAGAAGAGCCTTGCCAGCGGGGCGCCGATGGCCGGGGTGCTGTTCCCGCCGGCCGCCGCGGGGCTGGCGATCCTGCCGCTGATGATCTTCCACCAGATCCAGCTGATCGCCTGCGCCGTCATCGCGCAGCGCTATGCAAAGCGGGGCGACTTGGAGCCGGAGACTCGCTAGAGAGCGGCCCCATGTCCGAAGCGCTTCCCCTCGCCGACAAGATCGCCCTCGTCACCGGAGCCACGCGCGGGATCGGCCGCGCCGCCGCGCTTACCCTGGCCCGCGCCGGAGCTCACGTGGTGGCCGTGGCCCGCACCCAGGGCGGCCTCGAAGAGCTGGACGACGAGATCCGCGCCGTCAGCAGCCAGTCGGCCACCCTGGTCCCGCTGGACGTGGCCGAAGGCGATGGCCTCGACCAGCTGGGCTACGCCATCCACCAGCGCTTCGGGCGGCTGGACGTGCTGGTTCATGCCGCCGGCATCCTGGGACCGATCACCCCGGTGGGCCACATCGAGCCCAAGCACTGGGAGCGGGTGATGGCGGTCAACCTGACCGGAACTTACCGCCTGATCCGGGCGGTGGAACCGCTGCTGCGGGCCGCTGAGCGGCCGCGAGCCATCTTCCTGACCAGCGGCAAGGCCGCCAAGCCGGCGGCCTTCTGGGGTCCGTACGGCGCGAGCAAGGCGGCCGTGGAGAACCTGGTGCGGGTCTGGGCGGACGAGCTTGAGCAGACGAAGATCCGCGCCGTCCTGTTGAACCCCGGCCCGATGCGCACCCGGATGCGCGCTGAGGCCATGCCGGGCGAGGATCCCGACGCCCTGCCCGACCCGTCCGAGATCGGTCCGCTGATCCTCGAGCTGGCGCAGGCCGACCTCGGCCTGCCCCATGTCAGCGTGGCGTTCGCCGAGTGGTCGAAGGCCGGGACGCCCGTTTCGGCTTGACCCCCGCGCGGGTCAGCTTCTGGGCCCGGCCGCGGGGCGCGCCCGTCTTCGGCTTCGGCTTTCCCGCCGCCTTGGACCTGGGCTTGCCCTCCGCACCGGCCTTGGCCTTGGCGGCCGCGGCGATACGGGTCTTGGCGACGAGGCCGGTCAAGGGGCCAGGTTCGGCGCGCCGCGGAGCCGGCCCGCTCTTCTCTTCGCCGTCGGCGTAGGGGTTCTTGTTCGACCGGATACTGACCCGCAGCGGCACGCCGGGCAGGTCGAAGCTCTCGCGCAGCGAATTGATCAGGTAGCGGCGGTAGCTCTCCGGCAGCTGGTCCGCGCGGCTGGCGAACAGCACGAAGGTCGGCGGCCGGGCCTTGGTCTGGGCCATGTACTTCGGCTTGATGCGGCGGCCGCCTACCGACGGCGGCGGGTGGCGCTGCATGGCCATCTGCAGCCAGTCGTTGAGGTCGCGGGTCTTCACCTTGGTCGACCAGTCGTCGTAGGTCTTGAAGACGGCCGGCATCAGCCGGTCAAGGCCGCGGCCGGTCTCAGCCGAGAGGGCCACCATCGGCGCCCCGCGCACCTGCGGCAGCTGATCGCCGACTTCATCCTGCAGCTCCTTGAGCCGCGCCTGCGGATCCTCGACGAGGTCCCACTTGGCGAGCACGAAGACCAGGGCGCGGCCCTCCCGCTCCACAAGGTCCGCGATCTGCAGGTCCTGGATCTCGAAGGGATGGGTGGCGTCCATCACCAGGATCACCACTTCGGCGAAGGTGATCGCGCGGATGGTGTCCTGGGTGGAGAGCTTTTCGAGCTTCTCCTGCACCTTGGCCTTGCGGCGCAGCCCGGCGGTGTCGACGAGCCGCACGGCGCGGCCGTCCCATTCCCAGTCTACCGGGATGGCGTCGCGGGTGATCCCGGCCTCCGGACCGGTGAGCAGGCGCTCCTCGCCGATCAACTTGTTGACCAGGGTCGACTTGCCGGCGTTCGGGCGGCCGACGATGGCGATGCGGACCGGCTTCTCGCTCTCGTCCTCGCTCTCATCGGCCTCGAACGGCGCGACCGCGCTGATGGCGGCGTAGAGATCGGCCATCCCCTCGCCGTGCTCGGCCGAGATCGGCACCGGTTCGCCCAGCCCCAGGCCGAACGCCTCGAGGATGCCCTGGTCGCCTTGCCGTCCCTCCGCCTTGTTGGCGGCCAACAGCACGGGTTTGTCGTGCTTGCGCAGGATCTCGGCGAACACCTCGTCGAGCGGTGTCACGCCCTCGCGCGCGTCGATGACGAACAGCGCCACCTCGGCTTCCTCGATCGCCTTGATGGTCTGCTGCCGCATCCGCGACTCGAGGCTCTCGTCCGAAATATCTTCGAAGCCGGCGGTGTCGATCAGCTCCAGGTCCAGGTCGCCCAGCCGGCCGGTGGCGAACCGCCGGTCGCGGGTGACCCCCGGCCGGTCGTCGACGATGGCGAGCTTCTTGCCCGCCAGCCGGTTGAACAGCGTGGACTTGCCGACGTTTGGCCGCCCGACGATCGCGAGTTTCAGCGCCATGACGTCAGCTCAAACGCGGCTCAGCGGAGTGCGATCAGCTGGGCGCGATCGGTCGCGACGTAAATCGTGTCGCCCGCGGCGATAGGAGCCAGCATCACCGGAGCCCCGATGTCGAAGCGCCGCTGGACCTCGCCGGTCCGGGCGTTCAGCACCGCCACGTCGCCCGACGTGCCGGCCAGGATCAGCCGGTCGTTGGCGAGGATCGGGCTGGACCAGACCGGGCGCACGGCCTGGCGACCGCCGATGCCGAACACCCCGCCCCGGCGGCCGGTCTTGAAGCCCTCGTTCAGGTCGCGGATCCAATAGATCTGGCCGCTCTCGCGCGACGCGCAGACGACCCGGCCGTCACGGCCGACGACGTAGACGACGTCCCCCGCGGGCAGCGGGGTGGTCACGCCGGTGACCGGCAGGGTCCAGCGGGCCTGGCCGGTACGCAGGTCGACAGCGGCGAAGACGCCGGAGTGGCTCACCGCATAGACGTCGCCCTGATAGATCACCGGGCGGCCGGGGATGTCGCGGATCTCGGAGAGCGCGCTGGTGCGGCTCGCCCGCGACAGGGCCTCGTTCCAAAGGTCGTTGCCGTTGGCGGAGCGGAGCGCCACGAGCTCGCCGGAGCCGAAAGCGGCGACCAGGGTGTCGCCAGACACGGCCGGCGAAGAGGCCGACAGGATTCGCGCCGATTCGCTGAGGGCCTGATACGTCCAGGCCGGCGCGCCGGTGGCGGTCTCGAAAGTCAGCAGGGTGTTGTCGATGGCCACAACGGCCACACGGCCGGCCGCCAGCGTCGGGGCGCCGTGGATCGGCTGCTCGGTGCGTGCGGTCCAGCCAACCGCGCCGGTCTTGGCGTCCAGCTGAGCCACCACGCGATAGCCCGACGCCACGTAGACCTTGCCGTCGCCATAGGCCAGGCCGCCGCCGAACGCTTCCCGATCGCGCCGGTCGCCCGGACGCACGTCGCGGCGCCAGACCTGGGCGCCGGTCCGCGCGTCGAACGCGGTGACGGTGGCCTCGGCGTCCATCACGAACACCTTGCCCTCCGCCGAGATCGGCGGGGCCGTCACATGGCGCCCGCCGCCCGAGCCTTCGCCGAAGCCACGGCGCCACGCGACGGAGAGGTTCGGGGCCGCGTCCACGTTGCCGACCCACTGCTCGGACGAGCCGCCAGGCAGCGGCCAGTCGGTGACCGCCGTGGCGGCTGGCAGCGAGAATTCGACCCCCTTCAGGGCTTCGGCCGGCTCGAGGACCTGGTCGGCCGCCACGATGGAGATGCGCTCCCCCTCGCCAGCGGTCTCCTGCGGGCCCTCGTCCCGGTCGAACGGATTGAGGCGGCCCAGGGTCGAGCAGCCGCTCGCGCCGAGCGCGGCGACCAGGGCTACGGCCAGAAGAGTATTGCGGCGAGACGTCATTGAGGACCGGGGGCTTGCGGTTGGGCTTGCTCGGGCGCGACCAGGCCCGGCGGCAGGAGACCGGCCGGGGCTTGCGCCCGCGGTAGGGCGGCGGCGGCCTTCACCGTCGCGGAGAGGGACTTGGCCGAGCCGGAGTCGATCAGTTCGATGGCGGCCTTGGCGCGAGCGCGGAGGCCTTCCGGCGCGTCGAGGCTGCTGGAGATGACGAGGAAGTCGCTGCGCGCCCCGGCCGTGTCGCCCTTCATCAGCTTAGAGAAGCCCAGGGCCTCCCGCGCGTGGACGCGGTAAGGACGGTCGTCCTCAGTCAGGGGGGTCAAGCGCCTCTCCAGCTCGGTGTATGGAGCCGTGTCGAGCAAGGCCAAGGCGGATTTGAGGCGGGCGGCGTCGCCCAGGATCTCATCCGGCGCAGCTTCAGCCGCCTGGTCGAAGTAGGCGACGGCCGGCTGGACCTTGTCCTGCGCGACCTGCTGACCCCCGAGCTGCATCAGCGCGAGCGTCTTGAAAGCGGCGGAGGGCGACTTGGCCACCTCGCTCCAGAGCTGCGTCGCCTTGGCCTCGTCGCCTTGGGAGAACGCGTCGAGCGCGGCGGCATACTGCTCGGAGGCTTGCGCGGCTTCGCGGTCCCGCCAGCTGGTATAGCCCCACCAGGCGAGCGCAGCGATCAGCGCGGCGGCCAGCGCCGCCAGCAGCCAGGGCAGGACCTTGCTCGCAAGCGTCCGGTACCGGTCGGAGCGAAGCTGCTCCTCGACCTCTTCAAACAGATCCGTCACGAACGGGGACTCCGGACTCTCTCGTAGTGCAGGGGGCTATCAGCCAGAGGCCGGGAACCTATAGCGCGCCGCTCCGCGCCGCAACGTGCGCCTCAGCCCGCCTTCGCGAAGTAGATCTCGGCGGGTCCGGGAAAGCGCCTGGCGCGGACGTCGTCAGCGTAAGCCGCGGCCGCGCGGGTGATCTCGCCGCGCAGGTCGGCGTATCGGCGCACGAACTTGGGCGTCCAGTCGAACAGGCCCAGCATGTCGTCGGTCACCAGGATCTGGCCATCGCAGCCCGCCGACGCGCCGATGCCGATGGTGGGAACGGCGATCGCCTCGGTGATTTCCCGGGCCAGGCCTTCGGCCACGCCCTCCACCACGATCGCGAAAGCCCCGGCCTCGGCGGTCAGCCTCGCCTCGTCGAGGATCCGGCGGCGCTCCTCGGCGCCCTTTCCCTTCGCCTTGAAGCCGCCGTCAACGAGCACGGCCTGGGGGCGCAGGCCGACATGGCCCATGACCGGGATGCCGCGCTGCACGAGGTACTCGATGTTGCCAACCACGGTCGGACCGGCCTCGACCTTCACGGCGCCCGCGCCGGTTTCCTTCATCACCCGCGCTGCGTTGGCGTAGGCCACTTCCGGCGAGCCTTCGTAGGAGCCGAACGGCAGGTCGACCACGACCATGGCCTTGCGCGACCCGCGCATCACCGCCTGGCCGTGCAGGATCATCATCTCCAGGGTGACGCCCACAGTGTTCGGCAGGCCGTGAACCACCATCCCCACAGAGTCGCCGACCAGCAGCAGGTCGCAATGGTCGTCGAGCAGGTCCGCCACTGGCGCCGTGTAGGCCGTGAGGCAGACGATCGGAGCCTTGCCCTTCCGCCCCGCGATGTCCGGCGCGGCGAGGCGCCGGACTGCATCCTGACGATGAGACGACACTCAGATCTCCTCGATTACGCGGGTCAGGACGAAGAGCATGGCCACCACCGCCAGACCCGAGGCGATCCACACCGTAGCGCCGCCGCCGCCCAGCAGCGACATCCATTCGGCGCGCGGCGCCAGTTCCTCAAGGCCGGAGGTCAGCAGTCGCGCAGACTCCTCGGCCGTCTCTACCTGCTCAACGATGTTGGACATCATCAACTGGCTCGCGCCCACGATGCCACCGGCCACCCCAGCCGCACCGATCAACCAGCGGCGCGCCGTCCAGCCGCGATCCATCCGACGCTCGACGCGAGCGGCGAAGGCATTGCAGTCGGGAAGCTCCGACGTCTCCGCAAAGAGGCGCTCCAGGCGGCGTTCGAAGTCGACCTCAGCCATTGCCGCGCCTCCCTTCAAGAACGACGCCGTTGGGCGGCGCCAGTCGCGCTCTGAGCTTATCCAGACCACGTTTGACATGCGATTTGACCGTTCCAAGCGGCAGGTTCAAGGCTTCCGCCGCCTCCGCGTGCGACAGCCCAGCCCCGAAGCAGAGCGAGACGCACATCCGCTCGCTGGGCCCGAGCCCCTTCATTGCCTCGTCCAGGTCGATCCGGTTGTCGGCGTCCGCATCGGGAACCTCGATCTCCTCCTCGGCTCCCTCGCCCGCGAAGATCCCCAGCCTGCGCTCCCGCTGCAGGCGGCGCAGATAGAGGCGCGCCGCGATCTTCCGGATCCAGCCGACAAAGGCGCCTTCCCCCCGGAATTCGGTGATCCGCTCGAAGCCGGCGAGAAAAGCGTCCTGCGCCACGTCGTCCGCTTCGGCCGGCTGAGCTCCCATGCGCCGCAGCAGACCGCGGACCGCGGAGCCGTGGCGGCGTACGAGCTCGCCGAAGGCCTTGCGCTCGCCGGCCGCCGCGCGGGCGCAGAGCTCCACGTCGTGCAGGCTCGTGAGGGCCGTTGTTGTTGCGCCCGGCATGGGCTTGTTCCCCCGCCTGGCACTAGGCCTTGGACTTGTTGAGCAGGCCAAGCACGATGAACGCCAGCCCGACGAACGCCGGGAACGCCGCGAAAGCGAGGAACGGATAGGTGGCGTCGGGCTCCTCGAAGCCGAGCACGACCCCGAAGGCGGCCAAACCACCAGACACGGCCAACCAGATGATGCCGATGCGCAGGTCGCGCTCAGGCGAGCCGGGCACGCCCGATCGCCGGACGTCGCTGGACATCGCGTCGACGACCTCGGTGGGCAGCGGCTGCCCGGCCTCGATGGCGGTGCGGATGGTGTCGGCCATCTTCTGCCGTTCCAGGCTCTTGAAATACCGCGGCGCGATGACGATCGCCGCGATCATCGCGAAGAGCGCGATGGGCACCAGGATTTCCATAGTTCGATGTCTCCTTCGACCGACCCCGACGACCAGTCTTCACAAAGGAAGAGGCCGGTGCCGCCATCCACAGATGCAGGCGGAACTATGAATTCTTGCTCATGATTCCAGCGGTGACGCTTCAGGACAGCCCGTCGCCCTGCCCGCTTCAGTTCTGGTCGCCCGACCCAGCTCCGATGCAGGCGGGAGTCCTTGTTCGGCGTCAGGCCTTCAGCGTCTCGTAGTCCGCCGGCTTGAAGCCCACCAGCAGTCGACCGTTCATCTCCAGCACCGGCCGCTTGATCATGGACGGTTGGGCCAGCATCAGCTGGACGGCCCTGGCCGCGTCCAGGCCCTGCCGCTCGTCCTCGGGCAGCTTGCGGAAGGTTGTGCCGGCCCGGTTCAGCAGCGGCTCCCAGCCCACCTTCGCCACCCAGCCCTCGAGCGTCGCACGGTCGAGACCCTGCTTCTTGTAGTCGTGGAAGGCGTAGTCGACGCCGGCCTGGTCCAGCCAGGTCCAAGCCTTCTTCATCGTGTCGCAGTTGCGGATGCCGTAGAGGGTCGCGGTCAAGGGTTGGACTCCGGGAGTGGCGGAAGATGGCGAAGATCGAACTGGAGAAGCCGGTCCGAGAGGCCGCGGTCCGGGCGCTGTCGCGGTACCTCAAGGACGAGCTGGACGTCGACATCGGCGGCATGGACGCCGTGCTGCTGCTGGACTTCCTCAGCGAGAAGCTGGGGCCCCACTACTACAACCAGGGCCTCCACGACGCCCAGGCCATCCTGCAGGCGAAGCTGGAACAGATCGGCGAGGCGATCTGGGAAATCGAGAAGCCGGTCCGGATGTAGGGCGCCCAGGTCCGCGTTCGCAACCGACGCTGCCGTCATCCCCCGCCGAAGCGAATCCGGACGCCGCCGTTCGCCACGAAGCCTTCCATCGGGCCCCAGGTGTCCACGGTCCAATGGCCATCCGACGCGCGGCGCGGCAGGACGAGCGGGTCGTGCTTGGTCTGGCGCACGTTCAGCAGGTTCTCCAGGTTCAGGAACACGCTTGCGTTCCCAAAGCGCCGCTCGGCCATGAAGCCTAGCTCCAGATAGGGTCTGGATGTGGAGCGGTACGGATTGTCCTCCAGCTGCTGGCGCCCTGTGTAGTAGGCCTCGAGCCCAGCCCGGCCGACACCCTCGCGCTCCCACATTGCGACCAGGCTTGCCGTGTGACGCGGCGTGAGCGGGACCGCCCGCCGCCCGAAGCCCGCGGGATCCGGCTCGGTGGCGTCCACGTACACGTAGCTCCCGGTCAGGGTGATCCCCTGCCAACGATAGCGGAGCAGGATTTCGGCCCCACGGGTACGCGTCACCCCTTCCACATTGGCCAGCCGTACACGACCGTCATCCACGCCCGGAGCGAAGGCCACGAGTTGGACGGCGTCGTGGATCCTCGAGGCGAAAACGGTGAGGTTGGCTTCCAGCGGTCCGGATGCGTACCCCCCTTCGAGAGACGCGCTCTCGGCCACCTCCGCCTTCAAGTCGCTCAAGGGCTCCAGCCGGGAGAGGCCGGTCGCCTCGATCTTCTCGATGAAGGGCGTCGGCGCGTAAAAGCCGCGGCCGACGGACGAGCGAACCGTCCAGGGCCCCGGCCGGTAGAGCACGGACAGCCTGGGGCTGAACCTAAGGCCATAGTCGCTGTGGTCATCGAGGCGGGCGCTGCCCGCCAAGGTGAGGTCATCGCGCAGCCTGTGCTCCGCCTGGGCGAACACGGCGGGTGTGGTGAAGGTGTAGTCGAACGCCGGGAAGGTCTTCGACCGGAAGCCGTCGCGTTGGACGGCAAGGCCTCCGAGCCAGGAGACAGGGCCCCGCTCGCCGGACACGGAGACCTCGGAGAAGAGGGTATCGTGGCGGTCATCCTCGATGACGTCGCCAAACTGATGGGTGTGGTCCTGAGTGACCGCCGACGCCCGCACATGCAGCTCGCCGATGCCCTGGAGCGGGCGGTCGGCGACCAGGCCCGCGTCGAAGCGCCGGCTGTCCTGCCGCTCCGGGAAAGCCGACCCCTCCGGCAGGGTGCGCCCGCGCAGGGTCCCGCCCCGGCGCTGCTCACCCATCGCGCCCAGCGTGAGGAATGCGGTCGCGCCGTCTTCCCCCTGCCAGAACAGACGGGGCCGCAGGGTCCAGCGGTCATACCCCGGAATATCCGCCCAGCCGTCGCTATCCAGGTCCCCCTGCCTCTGGTGGTGAAGCCCGGCGACCAGGGATTGGCTCCAGCCGCCAGAGAGCGGGGAAGCGGCATAGGCGGTGAGATCCTGCCCGCCGCGGCTTGTCAGGTTGGCCAGCACCTCGCCCAGCGGCTCCGCGCCAGGACGCCGGGAAACCAGGTTGATCACTCCGCCCAGGGCCGCGGGCCCGTAAAGGGCCGACGCGGCCCCCTTGATGACTTCCACCTGGCCAAGGTCGGTGGGCGGCACCTGCAGCAGACCCAGCGACGAGGCCTGCCCGCCGTAGAGGGGAAGCCCGTCGGTGAGGAACTGCGTATAGCGACCGCGCATCCCCTGAACCCGGACGTTGGACGCCCCCAGCCCGGGAGACGTGACCTGCACGCGAAGGCCACCGGTCTCGCTGAGCAGCATCGCCACGTTGCCCGGCCGCATGGCGATCTTCTCTTCGATCTCCTCACGGCCGATCACGTCCACGCGGATCGGCTCGTCCTGCACCCGGCGGCCGGAGCGGGTAGCCTGGACGATCACTTCCTCGACCTCGGCTTCCTCGACCTCGGCCTCACGTTCCTGGCTGGCAGCGGGCGTTCCGAAGGCGGCGCAGGCGACAAGCAGGCTCGCCGCGGTCCTCCGGAGAGCGCTGCTCTGCGATAGGTCAGAAGTCACCGCTGCATCTTCCCGCTCTGACGATCGTGACGCCTCATCACAGAGGCCCATCTGGGCCGGACGAGCACCGGCAGCGAGTAGCAGATTCCGATCTGCCCCGTCAGCCAGCGGGCGCGTCACGATCCCTCAGAACGCGGCAACGGATTTGCGGCGAGCGCTCGCCGCGCCGCCCAGCAGATCCGTCGCAGCGGGAAAGCATGACTTCCTTCAGCCGCCGCATTAGGGAACTGGCTTGAGCATCAGCAGGACGCGATGAACGATTTCGCCCCCATGGCCGCGGAGGACGGAGCCCCCTGGCTCCAGGGCGGGATCGGCAGGCGTCTGGCGGCAGACGGCGCCGGCGACCTGGGGCGGCCCGCCGCCTGGTCCGACGCCTTGAAGAACGCGGTCGGCCTGATCCTTCAGTCCGGCTTCCCCATGTTCGTGGTCTGGGGCCCTGACCACACGCTGATCTACAATGACGCCTACGCCCCCATCCTGGCGGACAAGCATCCAGCCGCGCTGGGGTGTCCGTTCTGGAGCGTGTGGCCCGAGGTTCGGCCGCAGATCGAGCCGGTGATCGCTGCGGCGTTCGCCGGTGAGCGTAGCTTCTTCGAAGATCTCGAGGTGGCCGTGGTCCGCAGGGGTGTAAGCCGCCCCGGGTGGTTCACCTTCTCTTACAGCCCTGTCTATGACGCGGCGGGGGCCACGCCCGGTGTCCTCTGCGTCTGCGTGGAGACGACCTCCGGCGTCCTGGCGCGGGAGCAGCTCGCGGAGGCGCACCGACACCAGACCCGGATGTTTGAACAGGCGCCCGGGTTCATCTGCACCCTGGAAGGTCCCGAGCACCGCTTCACCTTCACCAACAACACCCACAAGCGGCTGTTCGGTCGCGACATGACCGGCCTGCCCGTGCGTGAGGCTTTCCCTGAGCTGGAAGGCCAAGGCTTCTTCGAGATGCTGGACGAGGTCTACGCCACGGGCGAGCGGGTGGCCGGGCGGGCGGCGCCGGCAAGCGTCCAGCACGCCCCGGGCGAGCCTGCCGAGGAGCTGTTCCTCGACTTCGTCTACGAGCCGATGTTCGATGCCGAAGGCGGGGTTTACGGCATTTTCTGCGAAGGCTTCGACGTGACGGAAGCCCACCTGGCCCGCCTTGGGCAACAGGAGTCGGAGGCCCGCCAGCGGTTCCTCGACCGCCTGGCGGCGGAGACTTCGCCCTTGGCCGAGGCGAATGAAATCCTCGCGACGACGACCCGCTTGGTGGGCGAGCACCTGGCCCTCTCGATCTGCGCCTACGCCGACATGGATGAGGACGCGGTCGGCTTCACGATCCGCGGCGACTGGAGCGCGCCCGGCTCCGCCAGCATCGTCGGCCACTATCGGCTCCACGATTTCGGTCGCAAGGCCGTCGAGAACCTGTCGGCTGGCCTCCCTCTCGTCATCAACAACAACCTCGAAGAGCTCCCCCCTGACGAGGCGGCGACCTTCCAGGCGATCGGGATCACCGCCACTATCTGCATGCCGCTGGTCAAGGAGGGGCGTCTCGCCGCTCTGATGGCCATTCACCAAAGCGAGCCGCGCGTCTGGACGGACGCCGAGCTCGGCCTGATTAGGGAGGTGACCGAGCGGTCCTGGGCCCACATCGAGCGGGTGGGCGCCGAGGCCGAGCTTCGCGCCAGCGAAGAAGAACTGCGACTGATCACCGACGCGGTGCCGGTGCTGATCTCCTACATCGACGCCGAGCACCGGTACCAGTTCGTCAATCTGGCGTACGAGGCCTGGTTCGGCCGCAGCCGCAGCGACTTGCAGGGACGCAAGGTCGTGGACGTGATGGGCGCGGAAGCCTACGCCCAGGTCCGCCACTACCTGGACCAGGCGCTGGCGGGCGGCCGCGTGAGCTTCGAAAGCCACATGGTGTATCGCGACGTCGGGCCGCGCGACATCCAGGCCCACTTCGTGCCGCGTGTTGACGGACACGGCGCGGTGATCGGCGTCTTCGCCCTGGTTTCGGACATCACCGAGCGCGTGGCGGCCGAAGCGGCCCTGCGCGAGAGCCGGGCGGAACTCGAACGTCGCCTGAACGCGATCCCGCAGATGGTCTGGTCGACGCCGCCGGACGGGCGCCATGACTTCTTCAACGACCGCTGGTTCGAGTTCACCGGACTGTCGCCCGAGGCCTCCGGATCCGACGCGTGGCTGAGGGCGACCCATCCTGACGATCGCGCGCGGATCTCGGAGCACTGGACAGCCAGCCTGACCAGCGGCGAACCGCTGGAGGCGGAGCACCGGGTGCATCATCATTCGGGAGGGCACCGCTGGGTCCTCGCGCGCGCCCGGCCAATCCGGGACGCCCATGGCGACGTCGTCCGGTGGATGGGGACATGCACCGATATCGACGAGCTGAAGCGCACGTCCGGCGAACTGCAGCGCACGTCGGCCCTGCTGACCCTGATCAGCGACAGCACACCGGACCTCATCTACGCGAAGGACCGACAGAGCCGGATCATCTATGTCAACGCCGCTGGGCAGCGCGTCATGGGCCGGCCGACGCAAGAGCTTATCGGGCTCAACGACTTCGACTTCGCCCAGGACAAGAACCAGGCCGCGGCCATCATCGCCAACGACCAGAAGGTGATGCGCGCGGGCTCTGTCGTCGATGTAGACGAGACCTTCACCAGTCCGGACGGCGAGACCCGTACATTCCGCTCCCTCAAGGCGCCGCTCCGCACCGCGGCCGGAGAGATCGTCGGCCTAGTTGGAGTGACCAGCGACATCACCGACCGGCACAAGGCGCTGGAGCGGGAGCGCCTCCTGGCGCGCGAGGTGGACCACCGCGCCAAGAATTTGCTGGCGATCGTCCAGTCCATTGTCCGGCTCACCCGGGCGGACAACGCCGAGCAGTTCGCCCGCGCTGTCGAGGACCGCGTTCACGCCCTTTCGCGAGTGCACGGCCTGCTGGCCACCAACCGCTGGGACGGGGCTCAGTTGGAGGTCCTGATCCGTGAGGAACTCGCCGCCTTCACGGCGACAGCGTCCGAGCGGGTGATCCTGAAAGGCCCTGACATCAGCCTTTACCCCGAAGCGGCGCAGGCGATCGCCATGGTGCTCCACGAGCTGACCACCAACGCCGCCAAGTACGGCGCACTGTCCGTGGACGCCGGAACGCTCGCGGTCGCCTGGGCCCGTGACGGGGATTCGATCCAGCTCGAGTGGGTTGAACGGGGCGGTCCGCCCGTCCGGCCGCCCAGCCGCCGGGGCTTCGGCTCGACACTGCTGCGCGGCAGCATCGAAAAGCAGCTGCGCGGCAGGCTCGAGACGCTGTGGGAGCCTGAGGGTCTTACCGTCCGGCTAAACGTGCCGGCCGTGCAGGGCTCGCTGTAGGAGAAGCCAGGCGCAAGCCGCCCCGATCATTCCCACTCGATTGTGCCGGGGGGCTTGGACGTGACGTCATAGACCACCCGGTTGACGCCGCGGACCTCGTTGATGATGCGGGTCGCGCAGCGGCCCAGCACCTCCCAGGGGAACTCAAAGAAGTCGGCGGTCATGCCGTCGGTGGAGGTGACGGCGCGCAGCGCCAGGACGTCCTCATAGGTGCGGGCGTCGCCCATCACGCCAACCGTCTTCACCGGCAGCAGGACGGCGAAGGCCTGCCAGATGGAGTCGTAGAGCCCGGCCTTGCGAATTTCCTCGAGGTAGATGGCGTCCGCTGCCTGCAGGACAGCCACCTTCTCGCGGGTGATCTCGCCGGGAATGCGGATCGCCAGGCCAGGGCCCGGGAACGGATGACGGCCGACGAAGGCCGGCGCCAGGCCGAGCTCGACGCCAAGCGCGCGCACCTCGTCCTTGAACAGCTCACGCAGCGGCTCGACCAGCTTCAGCTTCATGTAGTCGGGAAGGCCGCCAACGTTGTGGTGGCTCTTGATCACGGCGGACGGGCCGCCGGTTGCCGAGACGCTCTCGATCACGTCCGGATAGAGGGTGCCCTGGGCCAGGAACTCGGCGCCCTCGATCTTGGCGCTCTCTCTGTCGAACACCTCAATGAACAGGCGGCCGATCGTCTTGCGCTTGGTCTCGGGATCGCTGACACCGGCCAACTCGCCGAGGAAAAGATCAGCCGCGTCAACGTGTACGAGCGGAATGTTGTAGTGGTCTCGGAACAGGGTGACGACCTGGGTAGCCTCATCCTTGCGCAGCAGGCCGGTATCCACGAACACGCACGTCAGCTGGTCCCCGATCGCCTCGTGGATCAGCACCGCCGCCACGGAACTGTCGACGCCGCCCGACAGGCCGCAGATGACCTTGGCGTCGCCGACCTGAGCCCGGATCTTGGCGACCTGCTCCTGGCGGTACGAGGCCATGGTCCAGTCGCCCTTCAGCCCCGCGATGCGGTGAGTAAAGTTGCGCAGGATCAGGGCGCCGCGGGGCGTGTGGGCCACCTCGGGGTGGAACTGGATGCCGTAGAACCGGCGGCCCTCGTCGGCGATGATCGCGAAGGGCGAGCCCGGCGACGTCGCGACCACCTCGAACCCTTGCGGGATGGCGGTGATCTTGTCGCCGTGGCTCATCCACACAGTCTCGCTGTGGCCGAGCTCGCCGAGGCCTTCGGTCAGCGGCGACTCCAGCTGGATGTTGATCTCGGCCCGGCCGAACTCCCGGTCGTGGCCGCCCTCCACCGCCCCGCCGAGCTGGGCGCACATGGTCATCTCGCCATAGCAGATGCCGAGCACCGGCACGCCCATCTCGAACACCCGCTGGGGCGCGCGCGGGCTCTCGTCGTGGTGCACGCTGGCCGGGCCGCCGGACAGGATGATCGCCTTCGGCGCAAAGGCCTCCAGCATCCCTTCGACCTTGTCGTAGGGATGAATCTCACAAAAGACGCCGCTCTCCCGCAAGCGCCGCGCGATCAGCTGGGTCACCTGGCTGCCGAAATCAACGATGAGGACGCGCTCGTGGTCGGTGGTGGCCATGTCGGTCATGGGGCTCCGGGAGTGAGTTTCTCCAGGACGGCGACGAAAAATCCGTCGGTCTGGGAGGCGCGCGGCGAGAGGCGCAGGAATCCATCGCGGGTCAGGTGGCGGGCGAGCTTGGGGTCGTCCGCGGCCGGGCGGACCTGGAACTCGGGATGCCGCTCTCGGAAGGCGGCGACCCGATCCTCGTTCTCCTCGGGAAGGACCGAGCAGGTGACGTAGACCAGCCGGCCGCCGGGCTTGGCGAAGCGGGCGCCGTCGTCCAGCACCTGGTCCTGGTCGGCCTGGCGCTTGGCCAGCGCCTCTGGCGTCAGCCGCCACTTGGTATCGGGGTGGCGACGCCAGGAGCCCGTCCCGGTGCAGGGCGCGTCGATGAAGACCACGTCCATCTTGGCCTCGAGGCCCTTGAGCGCGTCCGGCTGGACGGGCGAACGGACCTGCAGGTTGCGCACGCCGGCCCGTTCGCCGCGCCGCACGGTGTCCGCCAGCCGGCGCGCATCGCTGTCGTAGGCGTAGATCTGGCCTGTGTTGCCCATCGCCCCCGCGAGCGCCAGCGTCTTGCCGCCGCCGCCCGCACAGAGGTCGAGCACCTGTTTCCCCTTCACCTCCCCGGCCGCGGCCGCGGCGAGCTGGGACCCCAGATCCTGGACTTCGAACCAGCCCTTGGAGAACTGCGGCACGGTCTCCAGCGCGCCAGAACGGGCGGTCGGGTCGAGGGCGGGCATACGTAGGGCCGTGGGCAGCAGGTCGACCGGCTCTGCGTGCAGCGGCTGCAGGGCCTTCTGCGCGCGTTCGGGATCGCTCTTCAGCAGGTTGACCCGCACGTCCACCGGCGCGCGGTGGGACAGCGCCTCGCCCTCCGCCGCCCGGTCGTCGCCAAAGGCGCGCGCCAGGCCGGCGTCGAGCCAGTCCGGGTAGTCGCCGCGGACCGGCGGCGGCGCCTCGTCGAGGCTGCGCGGCGACTCCAGAGCGGCCCGCTCGGCGACGGTCAAGGCGCCCGGGCCATGGGGCTCGTCGCCCGCGGCCTCGGCGATCCGCTCCACAGGCCAATCCCAGAGGAAGCGCAAGGCCGCCAGGGCCGCGGCCCGCGGGGTGTCGTCGGCCATGCGCCAGGCCAGCGAGCGGCGTCGGCGGAGCACGTCCAGCGCCAGGCCCGAAACCCAGGCCCGGTCCTTCGCCCCCGCGTAACGGGCGGAGTCTCCCCACGCCTTGAGGGCGAGCCGGACGGGGCGATGCCGCGTCTCGATCTCGGTCAGGACCTCCAGGGCCGCCGCAAGGCGTCCGCCGTCACGCATTCAAATCACCTGAACAGGGCCACGACCACGAGGACGAGACCCGCAATGGACACCAGCCACACCAGCGACCGGAGCATGGGAATACCGGAGGCGTAGAGCGGCACGTAGAGGGCGCGGGCGATCACATAGAGCGCCGAGCCCCAGAGGCTTAGGGACCCAGTCTTCGCGGTCAGCACCACGGCCAGGACGGCGGCGGCGAACAGCGGGAAGGTCTCCAGGAAGTTGCGGAAAGCCCGGTCCAGTCGGCCGGCGACGCCGGTCAACGGCCTGGGCTCGTCCCGTGGACCCGCCGCCCACTTAAGATCGTGCTGCCCGCGCGCCACGACGGCCGCCCAGAAGAGCTGGACCAGCCCGATAATCACCGCCGTCCCGAGGAGCTTCAGCTCCACCGCGGTCTCATCCATCTGCGTCCCCCAAATGCGCGCGGCCGGCGCCCGCAGAGCGCCGGCCAAGCGGGCCTGAAGCGGCGAACCCTTAGTTCGGGCTCGGGTAGTTGGGCGCCTCGCGCGTGATCATCACATCGTGCACGTGGCTCTCCCGCAGGCCGGCCCCGGTGATCCGGATGAACTTCGCTCGGTCGCGGAACTCCACCAGGGTCGCGGCGCCGACATAGCCCATCGCCGCCCGCAGGCCGCCGATCATCTGGTGCAGGATCGGGGCGATCGGGCCCTTGTACGGCACCTGGCCCTCGATGCCCTCGGGCACCAGCTTCAGGGCCGAGACGTCCTTCTGGAAGTAGCGGTCGGCGGACCCCTGCCCCATAGCCCCGAGAGAGCCCATGCCGCGGTACGATTTGTAAGACCGGCCCTGATAAAGGAACACCTCGCCCGGACCCTCGTCGACACCGGCGAACACCGAGCCCATCATGGCCACCGAGGCGCCCATGGCGAGCGCCTTGGCGAGATCGCCCGAGTACTTGATGCCGCCGTCGGCGATGATCGGCACATCCGAGTCACGGGCGGCGCGGACCGCGTCCATGATCGCGGTCAGCTGGGGCACGCCCACGCCGGCCACGATGCGGGTGGTGCAGATGGAGCCGGGGCCGATGCCCACCTTCACGGCGTCGGCACCGGCGTCGATCAGGGCGCGGGCGGCGTCATAGGTGGCCACGTTGCCCGCGACCACCTGAACGCGGTTGCTCTCGCGCTTCACCCGGGCGACGGCCTTGGCCACGTCGGCGTTGTGGCCATGGGCGGTATCGATGACCACCACGTCCACGCCTGCATCCACCAAGGCCATGGAGCGCTCAAAACCGTTGTCGCCCACTGTAGAGGCCGCGCCCACCAGCAGGCGCCCCTGAGGGTCCTTGGCGGCGTTCGGATAGGCTTCGGATTTCTCCATGTCCTTGACGGTGATCAGGCCGACCGCGCGATAATCGTCGTCGACCACGATCAGCCGCTCGATCTTGTGCCGGCGGAGCAGGTCCCGGGCCTCAGCCTGGCCGACGCCCTCCTTCACCGTGACCAGGTTCTCCGTGGTCATCAGCGCCTTCGCGGCGACGTCGCCGCTGCCCTCGAAGCGCATGTCGCGGTTCGTCAGGATCCCGCAGAGCTTGCCGTTCGCGTCCACGACCGGAAAGCCGGAGATCTTCCGCCGCGCCTTGATCTCCCGGATTTCCGAGAGCGGCGTGTCGGGCGTGATGGTCAGCGGGTTGATGACCATCCCGCTCTCGTAGCGCTTCACTTCGCGAACCTGGTCGGCCTGCTCCTCGACCGTCAGGTTGCGGTGCAGGATCCCCATGCCGCCCGCCTGGGCCATGGCGATGGCCAGGCGGCTTTCGGTGACCGTGTCCATGGCGGCGGACACGAGCGGGATATTCAACCTGATCTCTCGCGTGAACCGGGTGGCGACGTCGACCATGGTCGGCATGACGTCGGACGGGCCGGGTTCGAGCAAAACATCGTCGAAGGTGAGCCCTTCGCGAATCTGCATGAGACTCTCCGTTTTGCGGCGCGGGTATACGCGGGCGTCCCCGTCGGGGGAAGGGGTCGTGAACGGTACGTTCATACGATTGCGGGGCTCCTGCGCGACTCGGCCGCCGGGGCGAGGCCGAAGGTCATGGCGAACATCACGAGGCACAGCGTGCTCGTGCCGATCAGGGCGAGCACCGGCGAACGCTCGATGGCCAGGGCGAAGACCAGCGGTCCCGCCGCCTGCGCCAGGATCGCCGGCCGGCCGATCAGCGCCGAGCGGTAGGCGTAGCTTCCCGGGCCGTAAATACTGAGCGGCAGCACACCCTTGGCCACAGTGAGCATGCCGTTGCCGGCCCCCTGCCCCAGCGCGAGCGCCGCTCCCGCCGCGCCATCCGTGGCCAGCAGGGCGGCAGCGCCGATGGGATGCATAACAGTCGCCACACGCGTCGTGGCGAGCGGCGGCAGGCGGCGCAGGACGGTGAACTCCAGCAATCGAACGGTGACGGCCGCGACGCCGACCAGGCCGGCCGCGGCGGTGGCCGCCGCCATGGGCATGCCGAACGCGGCCAGCAGCCTGGGCAGGTGGGCGCTCATGCAGGTGGAGATGAACCAGGCGCAGGCGAACAGGATGGTGAGCTGAACCATCGGCCGGTCCCAGCGGACCTCGGCGTGGGACGCCTGCGGCGTCGGTGGGGTGGCGCGCGCCGGCGGGCAGACGAACGCCGTGAGCGGCAGGCAGACCAGCAGTTGGATCGCCGACCAGAGGAAGCAAGCGCCGCGCCAGCCCAGCGCCTCGGCCACCGCGCCGGTAAGCGGCCAGCCGACGGTGGAGCCCAGGCCTCCGATCAGGGCGACCGCGGTGATCGGGCGCCGCGCGCCGCCGCCGTAGAGCTGAACCAGGATGGCGAACGGCGTCGGCGAGAGGCCCAGCGCCATACCGAACCCCATCACGACCATCGCAAGGGCGAGCACCGCCCCGTGCGCCGCCACCCCGAGGATCAGCAGCCCAAGCGCGAACACCACGTGAGAGGCGATCAGCACCGGCTTGCCGCCGCGGGTGTCGATTCGGCGCGCCACGCCGGGCGAGACGAACGCCGGAACCAGGAGGGAGAGCGAGACCGTCGCGAAGACGAAGGCCGGGCTAAGCGCCAGCTCCCGGGCGATCGGGTCGGCCAGCACGCCCATAAGGTAAAAGCTGCACGCGAACGCCGCGATCTGCCCGAGGCCGAAGCCGATAACCACGAGGCTCTGGGGCCGGTGCGACATGGCCTCTGATGGCCGCATTGGCGTGCAGAGAAAATCGACTTATTGACCGCGCTATGTTCGAAAACCTCACATCTTCAGCGCTGCCATCGCTGAACGCGTTGCGGGCTTTCGAGGCCGTGGCCCGCACCGGACGCGTGACACTGGCCGCACAGGAACTGCGCGTCACCCACAGCGCGGTCAGCCGCCAGGTGAAGGCTCTCGAAGCGGCGCTTGGCGTGCGCCTGTTCACCGGCCCCAAGAACCGCCTCGAACTCACCGCGGCGGGGCGTGAGCTGGTGGCGCCGCTCACCCAGGCGTTCAACCAGATCGCCGCGGCCGTACGGCACGTGCGCTCCGGGGGCGAAGACCTGCACGTGGCGGTGAACGCCTCGATCTCGGTGAAATGGCTGATCCCCCGCCTTGCCGCGTTCCAAGCGGCGCACCCGGAAGTCCGCCTGCACCTATCGGAACTGGCCGCCCACGCCACGTCTCAGCACGGAGCCCAGGCCGTGGTCCGGATCGTGCCTACGGGTCGCTTGGCGGATCCGAACTGCACGCCGTTCATCCAAAATGCGCTTGGGGCGGTGATGTCCCCCCCGGCGGCGCAGCGCTGGGGTGGGGACCCGCTGACGGCGCCTCGCCTCTCCGCCGCCACCCATCCCGAAGGCTGGCCGGTGTGGGCGGAGCTGGCCGGCGTCGAGCTGCCGCCGGCCGTTGAGCGCCCGTTCGCGCACGTGCACTTCGCCATGGACGCCGCCCTGGCCAGCCTGGGCGCGGCGATTGTCTCCTGGCCCCTCTGCGCGGCGGAGATCGAGGCCGGCCGTCTCGTCGCCCCCTTGGGCTTTCGCCGATCGGGAAGCGCGTTCGCCATCCTCACCGCGCCTGGCCAGGTCAGCCGCCCCCTCGCCCGCTTCAGGGACTGGCTGGTGGCCGAAGGGGCGAAGACCCCGGCGCCGCCGAGCGGCCCTTGAACCCTGTGGCGACGATGAAGACCTCTGAGCTGTCGGCGCGGCTGGCCTTGGGCTTCAGATTGCGCACGTCTGCGAAGTGGCGCTTCAGCTCCCCAATCAGCTGAGCCGTCTCGCCGCCCTGGAAGGCCTTCGCCACGAAGGTCCCGCCGGGCTTCAGCACCTCGAGGGCGAACTGCACCGCCGCCTCGATAAGGGCGACGATGCGAATGTGGTCGGTCTGGCGGTGGCCTACGGTGTTGGGCGCCATGTCCGACAGCACGACGTCGGGCGGGCCGCCCATCAGTTCGATGAGCTTCGGGGCGCACTCCGGATCCGTGAAGTCCATCTGCAGGATGTGGGCGGGCGGCAGAGGATCGACCGGAAGCAGGTCGACGCCCACGACATCGGTCACGCCACGCTTGATTGCGAGCTGGGTCCAGCCGCCCGGCGCCAGGCCAAGGTCGACGACCCGGGCCCCGGGTTTGAGGAAGCGGAAACGGTCGTCGATCTCTTCCAGCTTGAAGGCGGCGCGGCTGCGGTATCCGAGCGCGCGGGCCTTGGCGGCGAAGGGATCATTGATCTGACGCTCGAGCCAGGCCTGCTGAGAGGGCGTGCGCTTCCAGGCGGTCTTCAGGCGCGCGGGCTTGGTGCGACCCTCGTCTGAGCCGCCTGTGGGCGGCTTCACCATGCGCTTGCGGGGCGGTTCGGTCATGCGGCGGCCTTGCTGCTGCTGCGGCGGCGGCGGCGCTTGCGCGCGCCACGCTCGGACATCAGGGAGAGCAGGATGCCTTCGCGCAGACCACGGTCGGCGACCCGGACCCGCGAACACGGCCAGAGCTCCTGCACGGCCTGCAGGATTGCGGCGCCAGCCAGCACCAGGTCTGCCCGGTCGGGACCGATGCAGGGCTGATCCGCGCGCTGCTTCGGATTGAGGGCGAGCAGCCGGCCGGCGGCGGCGTCGCAGTCGCCCCGCGTCATCCAGATGCCGTCCACCCGGCTGCGGTCGTAGCGCTCGAGCTCGAGGTGCAGCCCAGCCAGGCTAGTGATCGCGCCTGAGGTGCCCACGAGGTGCGCGCGATCCTCGTCGAACACCGCCCGCATCGGATCTGCGCGCCGGAAGGCGGCGATCTCGGTCTTCACCGCATCGACCATCTTGCGGAACCAGGCCTGGGTGTCGCCCTCGCCCTCGCCCTCCGGATAGCGCTCCGCCAGGGTGACCACGCCGATCGGCACCGACAGCCAGGCGAGGATCGGTGGGATGCCAGTGGGCGGGGCGCCCCTCAACTGCACCCAGGAGAGCTCGGTCGAGCCGCCGCCGACGTCGACCACCAGGGCCGCTTCGGCGCTGCGGTCGAGGAGGTTGAGACAGCCCTGGACGGAGAGCTTCGCCTCCTCCTGGGGCGTGATGATCTGCAAACGCAGGCCGGTCTCGGCGAACACCCGGTCGATGAACGCCTGGCCGTTCTCCGCCATCCGGCAGGCCTGGGTGGCGATGGCCCGCAGGCGCACCACCCGGCGGCGGCGGACCTTCTCCGCGCTGACCTTGAGGGCCGCCAGCGCACGCTCCATGGCGACGTCCGAAAGCCGGCCGCTCTGGTCGAGGCCTTCCCCGAGGCGCACGATGCGGGAATAGGCCTCCACCACCCGGAAGGTGGAGCCCTGAGGCGTTGCGATCAGCAGGCGGCAGTTGTTGGTGCCGAGATCCAGGGCGGCATAGCAGGGCGGATCGCCCACAGACCTTCCCCGGCCACGCATCTGTGCGCCGGGCGCGCTCGGCGCCTCGTTCATGGACCGCTTCCGTCCTTCGCAGGCGTCGCCCGTCCGCGCGCCTCACTTCGCGGCGACTGTAGCAAGCCAGAGCTCGGCCCGGAAGGTGGCCTTAAGCGGCGCTGCCCGCTACGTTCACCTTGCGGTCAGGAGAGAGGAGGTAGATTCGAGCCATGAACACGCGATCCGCCAAGTTTGCGATCGGCCAGGTCGTCCGGCACCGCGTCTATCCGTTTCGCGGGGTCATCTTCGACGTGGACCCGACCTTCTCGAACACCGAGGAATACTGGCTGTCGATCCCGGAACACATCCGGCCCGGCAAGGACCAGCCCTTCTACCACCTGCTCGCCGAGAACGACGACAGCTCGTACGTCGCCTATGTGTCGGAACAGAACCTGCTTCCCGACGACACCGGCCAGCCCGTGGGTCACCCGCAGACCCAGCTGATCTTCGAATCGTTCCGCGAAGGCCAGTACAAGCTTCGGCCCCGGATCAGCCATTAGGCGCAAGCTTCTGCCGCCCTTGCGGCCGCAGGTGGACCTCAAAGAACGGAACTTCCGCACAAACGGGGTCATTCTCTCGCCATGACCGCCGACGGCTTTGCAAACGGCCCGCCGCCCGGGGCGCGGCCCGACTGGACCATCGACCAGGGTTGGGAACACTACACCCCGGCCGAGCACGACGTCTGGATCACGCTGTACGAACGCCAATCGGGCCTGCTCCCCGGCCGGGCGTGCGATCCCTTCCTCAAGGGCCTCGAGGCGCTGGACCTGCACCGGGCCGGCATCCCCGACTTCGCCCGCATCAACGAAGAGCTGATGCGGCTCACCGGCTGGACTGTGGTCGCGGTGCCCGGCCTCGTGCCCGACGACGTGTTCTTCGATCACCTGGCGAACCGCCGGTTCCCGGCCGGACAGTTCATCCGCAAGCCGCACGAACTCGACTACCTGCAAGAGCCGGACATCTTCCACGATGTCTTCGGTCACGTGCCGATGCTGACGGACCCGGTGTTCGCCGACTACATGCAGGCCTACGGCGAGGGCGGCCGGCGCGCGTTGGGGCTGGGCCGGCTGCACAACCTGGCCCGACTCTACTGGTATACGGTCGAGTTCGGCCTCCTGCAGACTGCCGAAGGGCTGCGGATCTACGGTGCGGGGATCGTCTCCAGCTTCGCGGAATCGGAGTTCGCGCTGGATGACCCCTCGCCCAACCGCCTCGGTTTCGACCTGGAGCGGGTCATGCGCACCCCCTACCGGATCGACGACTTCCAGCAGGCCTACTTCGTGATCCCTTCGCTGCAGGCGCTGCTCGACGCGACGCTGCAGGACTTCGCGCCGATCTACCGACGGCTGGAGAGCGCCGCCGACCTCCCCATCGCCGCGATCGAGCCCGGGGACCAGGTGTTCACCCAGGGCACCCAGGCCTACGCCAGGGCTGGCGGGCGGACCGGACAGGCCGCCTAAGAGGCCCTCTAGTAGTCCTTGCGCCACCGCACCGCGAGCTTGGTGCCGGCCTGCTGGGTGAGGCGCGAGATGATCGAGAGGTTACGCCGCACGCGCCATTCAACCTGGGCGGCCGTGCCCTCGCGCCCGCCGCCGATGATCTCGAGGTAGACGTCGTCGGTCAGGTACTTGCCGCCGGCGACGCTCAGCGCGCTGTCGCCCCCGCCGCCGGCGAAGGCGAGACGATCGAGGCCGGCGAAGTTGCGGAGGTTCCCGATCACATCGAAGCCGCCGCCGCCGGCCAGGGCCGAGACGGCCGATGCGAGCTGGGCCGCCTCTATGGGCGACAGCTGCGAGGCCGAGCGACCGAACAGCACCTGCGAGAGCACCTCGTCGTTGGGCAGGGACGGACTGGACGTGAGCGTCACTTCCGGTCGCGCTGCGGTGCCGCGGATGCGCACGACGGCAGTCAGCGAGGGGTCGTCGCGCGCGGCCGTGAGGTCGAGCCGGATCTCCTCGGGCCGGGTGGAGAGATAGACCACGCTGCGTTCGTCGAACTCGAACCGCTTGCCGGCGAAGTCGTATTCGCCGCGCACCACCCGCGCCGTGCCGGACAGGTTGGGCCGAGAGGTCGTTCCAGTGACCCGCGCGTCCAACGAAAGCTCCACGTCCAGACCTCGGCCGCGCAGAAAAACGCGTGACGGCGCCCTGAGCCTCACGTCGAGCGCCCAGCCGGCGCCGCGCCGGCCCTGGGGCGGCAACGCCGTGGCGAGCTCGGGCGGGCGATTGCGCTCCACCACGTCCATGACCACCACGCCCGAGGGGATCGGCGGATCGGCAGCCACGTCGGCGCGGTCAATGGCCAGTTCGCCCGAGAGCCGGACACGCCCGTCCGCTCCGCGGTCGATGGTCACCGGGCCGCTGGCGGAGGCCGTCGCCTGTTCGTTGTCGATCAGCCGGAAACGGTCGAGGTTGAGCCGGAAGCTGGAGACCCCATTGCGGGCCAGGCTGATCCGCCCCGCCCCTGCGACCGAGCCGCCCTGAGCGTCCACGCCCGTTGCGCGGGTGACGTTCATGGCGCTCTGGGCGAAGTCGGCCCGCAGGGAGACCTGGCGCAGTGACAAGCCGGTCGGCGCGTCGTCGAAGCGGCCGTTCGAGACGCTGATCCGGCCCGCCGCCTGGGGCGCGGCCAGGGACCCGCCGAGCGTGCCGGCGGTGGAGACCTGGCCTGCGAGGCTGCGCTCCCCGCCGACCAGCAGGTCCCAGAGCGGACGGATCTCGCCCTCCGCGGCGAAGCGGCCCTGCATCGGCCGCTGGCGAGCGAGGGCTAGCCGGAACGGCGCGGCCGAGGCCTCGGTGGGCAGGACAAGGTAGCTGCTGGCCTGCAAGCCTTGCTCGTTGGTGGCCTGCCCTTCGAGGGTGAGCGCGGAATCCGCCAGCCGGCCCCGCACCGTGCCGTCGATCCCAGCCGTGGCCGGCGAGCCACGACCACGGGCGTCGCTGAGGCGGGCGTCGATCAGGCCGCTGAGCCCGGCGCCGCGGCCCTGCAGGGTCACGGTCCCCTCCACCTGCCCCGCCAGGTCCTCATCGAAAAGGCCAAGGCCGACGCCGGCCACCTCGGCGCGGACGTCGGCGGCGCCTTTCGACAGGCGGCCATCGAGATTGATCCGGCCGCCGTCGGAAGCCGCCAGCCGGAGGCGCGCGCTGCGCTCCGGCCCGGCGAAGCGAAAGACAGCGGTTTCCATAGTGCGCAGATTGCGATCGCCCAGGCGGCCGGAGCCGTCGAAGCTGACGGCGTAACCCGGGGCGGCGTCGGCCAGGAGCCCGCGACCTGCGAAGGTCCAGCGCTCCGCGCGGGTGACGCCTTGCGCCTCCGCCACGTAGGGCAAGCGGGCGAGCGGCCCCTCGGCGGAGATCCGCGCCGAGCGGATGGTTGTGCCGGGAAGACCCGGGACGGCGGCGTTGCGGGCGGTCAGGTCGAGGTCGGCCCGCGCGCCACCGGCGGCGTCGACTATCCGAACTGTGCCGGCGACCAAGCCGGCCTGCAGGAAAGCGCCGGGTCCGACCTCCACCCGCAGGTCCGCGGCCGAAGGGGTGCGGCGACGCAGCGACAGGGCGCCAGAGGCGCGCAGGCCGCCCGCGTCCAGCGACAGATTGGTCAGGTCCACCCCGCCGGCCGGGAAGCGGAAGTCGGAGCGGCCGCGCGCCGGCCCCTGCGGACTCTGCGCGGCGATGGCGATCGCGCCGCTGGCGCCATCGGCCCGACGCTGGAACGTGAGCGTGATCTGGGCCTCGCGCAGCGGCAGGCGTGGGACGTCGATCTCGTCCACCCGGGCAGTGAGTTCGGCGCGCGGTTCGCGCAGGGTCCCGGCGATGGCCCCGTCGCCGCGCACGCGTCCGGCGATCTCCACCGGGCCAGCGCGGAACGGGCCGGAAGCCTGCCAGTCGACCTTGAAGGCGAGGCCGCCCTGCGGAGAGAGCACTCCGGAGGTGGTCGCGTCGAGAGCCGAGCCGTCGAGCGCGGCGCGCGCTACCGCCACCCGCCCCCCCTGCACGCTGGCTTGGCCCGAGAGCCGCGGGGAGCCGCCCAGCAGTCGGTCGAGCTCGGCATAGCCGGTCGCGAAACGCTGGCCACGGGCGTCCAAGTCGAACACCCAGGGGCGACCGGCGCCCGCCTGCCGGGCGGCCCAGGTGGCGGTGGCCTGACCCGCCGCCCCAGCCCGAGCGGCCGCGAGATTCGAGAGCGCCGCGCGCCCCTTGAAGTTCAGGCCGCCGAGCAAGCTGCGGCCGCCGGTGGCGTCCACGTCCAGGCCCCGGCCATCGATCTCCAGCTCCCGCAGCAAGAGACGGCCATCGCCGAGGCGCGAACCATCAAGGCGGGCGCGGGGGGCGCCTCCCATCATGGCCGCAACCCAGCCCGAGCCGCTGCCGCCGCGCCCAGCCAGCGTGGCCTGGACGTTGAAGGCGCCGGCGCGGCTTTCTACCGCCACGGGGCCGGAGACCTGAGCCAGGCCATACGAGCCCAGCTGCAACTGGGACACCGCGCCGGAGCCTGCAAAGCGCCACGCCGCGCCGCCACCCGTGAGGACGCCCGTCACCTGCGTCGCGCCCATCTGGGGCCCGCCGGTGATGCGCGAGAGCGCGCTCGAGGTGGCGGTGACGGAAAGGCCCCGTGGTCCAACGCGCCGCTTACCCACGTCCCCTAGGCCGCGGGCCTGCACGGCCAGGTTCTGGCTGGTCAGCCGCGCGTCGAGGTCGAAAAGCTGGCCGCCAGCTTTGCGGCCAGTTACCGCAAACCCCACCTCCGGGCCGAAGCGGCCCGCCCAGCGTTCCGTGAGGCGCGACGCCGTCAGTGAAAGGCGTCCGTTCGATTGTCCCCCGTTCGGCGACCAGGCGCCCTGAGCATCGAGCGGCCGCTGGACGCCCGAGGTCGCGACAGCCGTGAAGCGACCCTGAGAGGTCTTTCCGTTGGCGCGCATCGCCATCGCGAAGGGCTGGTCGGCCGGCAGGCCAATGGCGCCGGCCAGGGCTCCGCCGCGCGCTTCCAGGGCGTCCACCCGCACCAGGAGTCCCTTGGCTCCGCCCATGTCGAGATCGAGATGGAGGTGGTCGCCCGGATGAAGGACGCTGCGGGCGCGCACGTTCGCCTTGCGGCCGCCGCGGCGCTCCACGTCGAGGGCCAGCGCCAGGTCATAGACACCGCGGCGGTAGCTGAACTCCGGCAACATCTCCAGCCGCGCCGTCGCCTTGTCGATCTGGAACGACACCGGCAGGCCGCGGTCCTTGCCTTTTGGAGTGAGTGTCGGCCGCCGCAGCACGCGGATGTTCTGCGCCTCGATCGCATCGGCATGGAAGCGGCGCCGAAAGAGCTCGAGGTGACGCCATGTCAGATGGACGTTGTTGGCCTCCAGCCACACGCCCTTCTCGTCCCGGATCGTGAGCTTGCGGATGCGAAAGTCGCGCCAGATGTCGCCCGACAGTCCCTCGACCTTCAGTCGCCCCACGCGTCCGACCTTGAGGCCGTCCGTGCGGGCCTCGATCAGCAGCCGCGCCTCTGGAAGCAGCACCCCGTAGCGTGCGCCGAGCAGGATCGCGGCGAAAGCCACGGCGATCGCGATGCCGATCGCCACCAGCGCCCTCGGGAGCACCGAGCGCTTCAGCACCTTGCCGGGGGTGGAGGCCTCTTCAGGCGGAGGTTGGTCGGCAGGTTCGCTCAAAAGCTCTGCCCAATGCTGACATAGACCTGGAACGGCGCGCCGCCCCGCCGGCTCGTCACGGGGGTCGCGATGTCCACGCGTACAGGCCCGAAGTTCAGGTGGTAGCGGACCCCGACCCCAGCGCCGATGGAGAGGTCCTGGAAGTCAGGCGTCTGTTCGGAGCCGACCGAGCCTGCGTCGACAAAGGCGGCGAACTCCCAGCGTGGGGTGAACTTGCGCCGCGCCTCGATCGACGCTTCGAACAAGGCGGAGCCGCCCTGCGGCCTGTCGTCCGGCAGCCGCGGACCCACGTTCTGGTAGCCGAAGCCGCGGACCGAACCGCCGCCGCCGGCATAAAACCGCCGCGAGGCGGGAAGCTCGGGGATCTTGCCGTTGACGATGCTCCCCAGCCTGAGCCGGCCGGCCAGCACAGTGCGGCCCTCCTCGAATGGGAAGTACACGCTGCCCTGGGTCTGCAGGCGCAGGTACGGCAGGTTGGTCTCGCCGACGATCACCGACGGCTCGGCCCGGGCGTTGATCCGCCAGCCGCGACGCGGGTCGAGCGGGTCGTCCGCCCGATCGAGCGCAAAGTCACCCAGCACGGCGATCGTGACCAGGTCCCGGCCGAGCGGACTGAGGGTGCCGATCCGCAGCTCCTCGTTGTGGCTCAGATCCACGGACGCGCCGAGCGTCACGTAGGAGCCCTGCACCAGCGAGGTGGTGCGGCCGAACCGCCGCGTGAGGTCCGCACGAACGCCCACGCCGGTCTCATCATAGGCACCGGTGCGCACGCGGTATGCCGCGGCGCCTGCCGCCAGGGTCTGCTGCGGTCGGCGCCAATGCGGAAGGGACAGGGTCGGGGCGATACGGCTGTCGAGCTCGGACAGTCTCGCCAGGACCGAAAGGGTGTCTGCGCGACCGAGCCAGTTGTACCGCGTCCAGCGAGCCTCGACGCCGGCCCCCTCCTCCGTCGCATAGCTCGCTCCGAGCTCCAGGGTTCGACGGCTGCGTTCCGCGAGACTGACCACCACGGGCCGGTATCCCTCCGGAGTAGCCTTGGCGGCTGGGGCAAGCGCCACCGTGACGCTGTCGTAGACGCCGGCGTCCAGCAGCCGGCGCTCCAGCTCCGCGACCGCCTCGGGGTCATAGGCCTGTCCCACGCGCCAGGGCGCCAGCCGGCTCACCCACGCCGGAGTGCTCCGGCCGTCGGTGACCAGGTCGATGCCGTCCAGGCGGACGATCTCGCCGGCTGCGATGCGATACGTCGGCCGCACCGTCTGGTCGGCGTGGTCGACGATGACCTCGCGAGGCTCCGCCCGGACATCGGCGTAGCCGCGCTTCTGGATGGCGGCGACGGCGAGGCCCTCCGCCCCGATCACGTCGATGGCCCGACCCGGCTGGCCTGGCTGAAGACCGAGCGCTGAAGCGGCGGCGGCGCCAGCCTGCGGTTCCGGCGGCGAGCCCACCCAGCTGATCTTTGGTTCGGCGATTCGAAATTGCGGCCCCGCCGTCACCCGCACGATCGCCTGTGGGGGCTCGGTCTCGGAGACGTCAGCCTCGACCTGATAGGCGTAGTAGCCTTCGGAGCGGAGCACGGCGATGACGTCTTCGGCCGCGGCGCGGGCGCGGCGGCGGGCCTCGAAGCGGTTCTCGATTGGGCGTTCGGTCTCGCCTATTGCGCGCTGCATGGCGGCCAGCAGAGCCGGATCGAGCTGGCCCTCGACGACCGCTCGCGGCTCATCGGCCCGCGCGGTTCCCGGAAGAACTCCGCAGACAGCCGCTGAGGCGGCGACGGCGTAAAGCAGTCGACTCAAAGCCCTGTTCTCTCCGAGCGCCCCCTGCCCGGTTTAGCGGTGACGCCCACGGCTGTCACGGCTCCGCCGGCGCGTTTCTCATTTGAGTTGTGACAGGTGTTCGTCCGCCCCGCCTCTATCTGGCGCACGCAACTCAAAGTCGTTATAGCACTAGCGAGTAATAAACAGGCTGAGCTATACGAACTCCACTCAGCACGATTTTGGCGTCAATTGGGCAATCGTCCGGACACGGAGGTCACAATAGCTTGTGACCGCAAGTCCAAGCGTGACCACAGACTGTTGTTGCTGCACGGAAACGTGACCCGTATTTCGGGAAGCACGCAGGGGGAAGCGCAGCGCCGCAAAGGTGCGCGGAACTCCAGTACAACGCGCAACAACCGTCGAGGGTTTCCGCATGGCTTATAGGAATTTCGCGGGCACGCTGCTGCCCGACACGAACCAGGCTGGCGTGAGGTATGTGAACGGTTCGTGGGCGGGTGAGACGCTCAACGGCTCGCCAGGCGCCGACCAGTTCGAGGGTGGCGGCGGACGCGACACCTTCGTGGGTCAGGGCGGCGATGACTTCTACTGGGTGCGCGACACCCTGGACACGGTGGTCGAGTGGGCCGGCGGCGGCGTCGACACCATCAAGATCTGGTCGTCCTACACCCTGCCCGCGAACGTCGAGAACCTGATCGTCTTCGGCGGCGGCAGCTACGCCGCCGGCAATGACGGCGACAACATCATCGAAGGCGTCGACGGAGACCAGTTCATCTACGGGGCCAAGGGCGCCGACGTGCTGGTTGGCGGCGGCGGGGCTGACACCTTCCTGGTCCGCCAGGGCGAAGGCAACAAGGTCATTCAAGACTTCCAGCCTTGGAGCGACAAGATCCGGCTGATCGGCGGGCAGTTGAACACCTTCGACGAGGTGAAGGCCGCCATGACCCAGCAGGGGTCGGACGTTCTGCTTAACGACGGCGGCACGCAGATCCTGTTCCGCAACATCTCGGTCGGCCAGTTCGTCGCCCGTGACTTCCAGCTGCCGCTGGACATGCGTTCGCTGGGCGCCACGACCTTCTCGGACGATTTCAACAGCCTGCAGCTCGGCAGCGTCTGGAAAACCAACTTCGGCTACGCGGGTGACGGGCTGAACAGCTTCACCCTCCCGCGCAACTCGGAGCTGCAGATCTACACCTCGCCCGACTTCAAGGGCACCACGGGCGCCCCTCTCGGGCTGAACCCCTACTCGATCAACAACGGCATCCTGACGATCAAGGCGCAGCCGGTCTCGGCCGACACCTCCTCGAAGATGTGGGGCTATCAGTACAGCTCCGGCATGCTGGATTCGCACTACCAGCAGACCTACGGCTACTTCGAAATCCGGGCCGAGCTGCCGCACGGCAAGGGGCTCTGGCCAGCCTTCTGGCTGCTCGGCGAGCAGAACAGCGAGATCGACATCCTGGAAGGCCTCGGCTCGGACACCAAGGTCCCGCACAACGCCATCCACTCGAACAGCGTGCCCGCCGCCGGGCTGCAGAACTTCGTGCCGGACGACAGCGGCTTCCACACCTATGGCGCGTTGTGGAGCCCCAGCGACATCATCTTCTACGTCGACGGCACCGAGGTTTGGCGCACGCCCACGCCGTACGACATCAACAAGCCGATGCACATGATCGTCAACCTGGCGGTCGGCGGTCCCTGGGCCGGCGCTCCCGATGGCTCCACCCCCTGGCCCGGCGAGATGAAGGTCGACTATGTGAAGGCCTGGAACCTGCCGGACCCGAACTGGCGTGAACCGACGGGCCCGACCCCGCCGCCGCCGGTGGTGACTCCGCCGCCCGTGAGCCCGCCGCCGCCGACCAGCGACACGGGGCAGGTGCTGACCTCAAGCTTCCCGGGCGCGACCCTGAGGGGCGGCGCGGGCGCGGACACGCTGAACGCCAGCCAGGGAGCGGACACGCTCACCGGGGGCGGCGGCGCCGACGTGTTCGCGATCAAGGCCATGCCGTGGAACGCCGGCAAGATCACCGACTTCACGGTCGGGAGCGACAAGCTGAACGTCTCGGCCCTCTACACCAACGGCTACGGCGGCGCCGACCCGGTCGCCGACCGCTACGTGACCTTCCTCTCGGATGGCGCAGGCGGGACCAAGGTGATGATGGACGTCGACGGACCTGCGGGTCCGAACAGCCTGCAGTTCCATGTGGTCACCCTGCAAGGCGTGGGTCCCAGCGGCCTCACGGCGGCCAATGTGTTCGGCGGCACGGGCGGCACGACCACCCCGCCCCCGGTCAACCCGCCGCCTTCGAGCACGGGCCAGGTGCTGACGTCCGGCTTCCCGGGCGCGACCCTGAACGGCGGTGCGGGCGCGGATACGCTGAACGCCAGCCAGGGAGCGGACATGCTCACCGGCGGCGGCGGCGCGGACGTCTTCGCCATCAAGGCCATGCCCTGGAGCGCCGGCAAGATCACCGACTTCACCGTCGGGACCGACAAGCTGGACGTTTCGGCCCTCTATACCAACGGCTACCGCGGGGCTGACCCCGTTGCGGACCGCTACGTGACCTTCCAGTCGGACGGCGCCGGCGGGACCAGGGTGATGATGGACGTGGACGGACCCTCCGGTCCGAGCAGTCTTCAGTTCCACGTGGTCACCCTACAAGGCGTGGGTCCCAGCGGCCTCACGGCGGCCAATGTGTTCGGCGCAGCGGGCGGCACGACCACCCCGCCCCCCGTCACCCCGCCACCGGCCACGCCCGGCCAGGTGCTGAAGGCCGCCTACCCCGGGGCCACAGTCGTGGGCGGCAGCGGCGCCGACACGCTGATGGCCAGCCAGGGCCCCGACAAGCTGACCGGGGGCGCGGGCGCCGACTACTTCGACTTCGACGCCCTGCCCTGGAACGCCGGTCGCGTGACGGACTTCCAGACCGGCGTCGACAAGCTCGATCTGCGGGGTCTGGCGTCCGCCTACACCGGCGGCAGCATCACCCGGGATCTCAGCTTCCTCTCCGACGGCGCGGGCGGCACGAAAGTGATGCTGGATGTCGACGGACCGTCGGGCGGCCAATGGCCGTTCCACATCACCACCCTGGACAGCGTCGCGCCGTCCAGCCTGACCCGGGCTGACTGGCTGTTCTGACCGAATTGCGATTGGGGCTGCCTAATTCCTGGGCAGCCCCGAAGCGCAAGCACGAACAGGGCTCCGCATTGCCGATCCAGGCGTTAGGGTGCAGACGCAACTGGATGAGGATCGGGCAGAGCGTGGCGAGGGATCAGCAGGCTGTCGGCACCGAGTTCCCGAGCCAGCATCCCTACGACGAGATGCGCGCCCCAGGCGGGGATGTCCGTTCGCATTATGCGGCGCTGGCCGCCCGCCTGGAAACCCTGAGCTCCCAGGACCTGGCCGAACGCCAGCGGACGCTCGAGCGCTTCTTCCTGCTCCAGGGGATCACGTTCACGGTGTACGGGGCTGAGAGCTCCACTGAGCGCATCATCCCCACCGACCTGTTGCCGCGGATCATCGCCGCGTCGGAATGGGCGACGATCGAATCAGGACTGACGCAGCGTCTGAAGGCGCTGAACATGTTCCTGGCCGACATCTATTCGGACCAGCAGATCCTGAACGACCGGGTGGTCCCGCGCGACCTGGTGCTGTGCGCACCCTCGTACCGCCGCGAGATGCAGAACCTCTACGTTCCGCACGGCGCCTACGCCAATGTCTGCGGCTCGGACCTCATCCGGCAGCCCGACGGCGCCTTTGCGGTGCTGGAAGACAACCTGCGGGTCCCCTCTGGCGTCTCTTACATGCTGGCCAACCGCGAGGCGTCCAAGCGGGTGTTTCCCGGAACGTTCCGAGGCGCCGGCGTGCGCCCTGTCGACCGCTATCCGGACCTGCTGCTTGCAACGTTGAAAAGCATGGCCGCGGACTGGCGGCCGAACCCGCAGGTCGTGGTGCTGACGCCCGGCGTCTACAACTCCGCCTACTTCGAGCACGCCTACCTTGCGCGCCTGATGGGCGCGCCTCTGGTCGAAGGCCGTGACCTCGTGGTGCACGACAACATGGTCTACATGCGGACCACCACGGGCCTGCGCCGGATCGATGTGATCTACCGCCGCGTGGACGACGATTTCATCGACCCCCTCACCTTCCGCCGCGACTCGGGCCTGGGCGCCGCCGGGCTGTTCAATGCGTACCGGGCCGGCAACGTGGTGATCTGCAATGCGCCGGGCACGGGAGTCGCCGACGACAAGGCGGTCTATGCCTATGTGCCGGAGATCATCCGCTACTACCTGGGCGAAGAGCCAATCCTGCCGAACATCGAGACCTATCTCTGCCGGGAGCCGTCCCAGCTCAGCCATGTGCTCGCCAACCTGGACAAGCTGGTGGTGAAGGCGGTGGGCGCATCCGGAGGCTATGGGATGCTGGTGGGACCGCATTCCACCCGCGCCGAGCAGGCCGCCTTCGCCGACGCGCTCAAGGCCGACCCCGCCAACTACATCGCCCAGCCGACCATCCAGCTCTCCACCGCGCCTTGCCTGATCGATTCGGCGATCGAGCCACGCCATGTCGACCTCCGCCCGTTCGTCCTCTCGGGCGAGAAGATCGCGGTTACGCCCGGAGCTCTCACCCGGGTGGCGCTGCGTCGCGGCTCCCTGGTGGTGAATTCGAGCCAGGGCGGCGGCTCGAAGGACACGTGGGTGCTCGCCGGCAAGGAGGTGCGCGCATGATGCTCGCTCGGGTCGCCGACAGCCTCTACTGGATCGGGCGCTACGTGGAGCGCGCGGAGCACATGGCGCGGCTGTCGGACGTGATGCTCACCGCAACGCTCGACCGCACCGAGGCGGCCACCCAGGTGGCGCGGATCGCACTGGCCGCGGTGGGCGACTCCGATCCCGAGAAGGCCCAGAACCCCTACGAGGCGGCGCTCGCCCTGGTGCTGGACCGCGACGACCCCGGGTCCATCGCGACTTCGCTTGGTCGCGCCCGGGAGAACGCCCGGCAGGTGCGTGACCAGATCACCACCGAGACCTGGGAGCGCCTGAACATCATCCACTTCCGGATGATTGACCCCAACGCCAAGCGCGCCTTCCGGGAAGGCTCGCAGCTCTTCCTGCACGACACCATCGCCGACCTGCATCTCTTCAAGGGCGCGGCGGACGCGACCATGAGCCATGGCGAAGGGTGGCGGTTCCTGCTGCTGGGCGTCTACCTCGAGCGGGCCCAGCTTATCGGCTCTTTGCTCGAGGTCTGTTTCGGGGACGGGCGACGCAAGGCGATCACCGACCATTTCGCCTTGAGCAGCCTGCTGCGGATGAGCTGCGCGCTGGAGCCGTACCTGCGGGTCTACACCGCCGACATACAGCCGCGGTTCATCCTCGAGTTCCTGCTGCTGGACGAGGATTTCCCCCGCTCGCTGCGCTTCTGCACGGCGCGAATCGAGGAGCACCTGGCGGTGATCGCCCGTAACGTCGAGCCCGGCCAGGCCAATCCCGAGCGACTGGCCGGACGCCTCCGGGCCCGCCTGCAGTACGCCGACATGGCCGAGATCCAGGCGCAGGGGGCCAGCGCCTTCGTCGCCAGCGTGCTGGAGGAATGCGCGGCCATCCACCGGCACGTGTACGAGACCTTCGTGGCCTACCCGCTCGAACAGCGCCTGCCGGCCTGAAGGACCTGACCCGCCGTGCTCCTGGAAGTCCGCCACGTCACCGAATACCAGTACCACGTCCCCGTGCGCGAAAGCGTCATGGAGGTCTGGATGCAGCCGCAGCGGAGCGCCAGCCAACGCCTGGTGAGCTTCGAGCTGGAGCTCACCCCGGCCGCCAAGCTGTTCTCCTACGCGGACGCCTTCGGCAACGCCGTCTACCACTTCGACGTGCCGCAGCCGCACGATCGGCTGACCATCAACGCGCGGGCGGTCGTCGAAACCACGCCGCCGTCGCCCCGGCCTGAAGCGCTGGATGCGAGCGAATGGGATCGCCTCCGCTCGGACACGGTGCAGGGCGGCAAGTTCGAATTCCTGCACCCGCACGGCTTCGCCCGCCAGACTCCTCAGCTGGAGGCGTTCATCGCGCAACACCAGTTGGATCGGTTCCGCGCGCTCTGTCCGCTCGCGGCCGTTCGGGAGCTGTCCAAGGCGGTCTATGGCGCTTTCGAATACGAGGCCGGCGTCACCCGTGCAGACAGCCCGATCGAGGACGTGCTGATCGCGGGTCGTGGCGTGTGCCAGGACTTCGCCCACGTGATGATCGCCATCTGCCGATCCTGGGGCGTGCCGGCGCGCTACGTCTCGGGGTACCTGTTCACCGACCGGAAGCAGGGCGATCGCTCTGACCCGGACGCCACTCACGCCTGGACGGAGACGTTCCTGCCCAGCCTGGGTTGGGTCGGGTTCGACCCGACGAACAACATCGACGCCGGGGAGCGGCACATCCCCTGCGCGACGGGCCGGGACTACTCCGACGTGCCGCCATCGCGGGGCGTCTACAAGGGCGACGCCGATAGCCAGCTGGCCGTGGGCGTTACGGTGCGCAAGGCGCGGTCGGCGCCCGCCCAGCCCGAATTCCTTCGGATCTCGCAGACGGCGCCGGGCCGAGCCGGGGCCCGCCGCGCGGGCTTCAGCGCCCTGCTGCAGGAACAGCAGCGGGAGCAGCAACAACAGCAGCAGCAGTAGGCGAGCTGCTGCTGCGGGAAAGCGCGCTTACGTCAAGGCTTTGACCCATGCTCCTGATGGGGCCGGAAGTGGCGCACCCGAGGGCCGTCGTAGCCCGCCGCCGCCCGCTGAACCTAGGGGGGCAGCCGCCCCTCCGCTAGGCGTAGACCCGCGCGATGGAGGCCACCGCGGCCTCGGCCTCGCTCCGGTCGACGGTCTCATTGGCGTCGTTGTAGCCCCAGGCCTCGTCCGGCCCGGTCTGCTGGATGACGATGCCGTCGCGCCGGGCCAGCATGGAGACGTTGTCGTAGATGACGCCGTAGCTGGCTTCGGGCTGGGGGATCAGCCAAGCGATCTGTCCGCGGACGGGGACGAGGCTTTCGTCCTTCCAGAGCGCCCGCGCGCCGTAGCCGGTGCAGTTGATCACGGCGCGCTGCTTGAGCTTCGCGAGGTCAGCCGGGCTGTGGAACTCCACGGTCTCGATGCGACCGCCGGCCTGCAGGAACTCGCTCATCAACACTCGGCTGTACTCGGCGATGTTGAACATCGGCAGCGACGTCCGCCGTGCGTGAGGCGCAGGGAATGGGTGGCTGCCGGCCGGCAGGCTTTCCATGGGCGGCGTGAGGTCGGCGACCCGGCTCCCATAGTGGGCGAAACCCACCGGATCCGCGCGCCGTCCGGGCGGCGTGTCGGAGAGCACGTAGCGGTCGATCCATTCGATGGGAGCGCCCGGCAGGCCGAGGTAGGCGTGGTAGGTCTTGAACGAGTCCCGGGCCATCCGCTCCCAAAGCTCGGGAAAACCTGCCGGCGCGGCCGCGGCTGTGGCGATCCGGGAGTCCGGCGACCAGACGCCCGTCGCGCGCGACGAGCGCACCTCAGGGGGCAGTTCCTTGGCGTAGATGGTGACCCTGGCGCCCATGCGCTGCGCGGTGATGGCGGCGGTGAGGCCGAGCGCGCCGCAGCCGATCACGGCGATGTCTCGTGCCCCTGTGGCAAGCGCCTTCGGCACGACCACCTTGGCCGAGCCCCAGGACAAGGACCAGCCTGAGCCGCCATGGCCGTAGTTGTGCACCACCAGCTTGTCGCCGACGGTCTCGGCGTCCAGCCGCGGGCCGGCCGCGCGGAAGGGTCTCAGGCAGACGGTGATGTCGAAGATCCGCTCGGGGCGAGCGTTGATTCGCGCCAGGGGCGGCACGGGGCGGTAGGTGGGCTTCGCATCGACGGGGAACGGCGCCGACCGCGCTGTGGCGCAACCACCCAGGCCAAGAAGGCCCGCGGCGGACGCCTGACGCAGGAAGGCGCGACGGCCGCCTGTCCCGTGCTGCACCTGGAACTCTCCCCCGCTGTCCATGGCAAAGGCGTAGCACGCGGATCACCGCCGTCCAGCCGCAAGCTCGCCACGGGCTGACGCGGCCGGCGCTCCGGGCTACGGGTGCTGCCTCACGGGCGCCGGACGCACCGATCGGCCCAAGCTTCGAGCGAGGAGCAGATGATCCGCCGCATTCCCCTCCTGGCGCTGACCGGCGCGGCCACCCTGGCTCTTGGCGCCTGCGAACGCGCCGCGCCGCCCGCGGCGCCGGCGCCGCAGACGTCCGGCCCGATCGTCGCCGCACCGGCGGGAGGCGGCGCGCCAGACTCCTTCGCCCCTGTGGTGAAGCGGGTGTCGCCGGCGGTGGTCTCGGTGGACACCCTGGCGGTCGGCGGCGCGGAGATGTTCCCGGGCGGGCTGCCGCCGGGCCTGGGCGCCGTACCGGTTCGACGCGGCGCGGGGTCCGGGTTCATCATCAGCGCGGACGGCTACATCGTCACCAACAACCATGTCGTTGAGGGCGCACAGCAGATCGTGGTCGCGCTCGCCGACGGGCGGCAGTTCCCGGCCCGCCTCGTTGGCCGGGACCCGCCCACCGACCTGGCCGTGCTGAAGCTGGCGGCGGGCGACCTGCCCTACGTCAGCTTTGCAAGCTCGGCGCTTCCGGAGGTGGGGGACTGGGTGGTGGCGGTGGGCAATCCGTTCGGCCTCGGCGGCACCGCCACCGCCGGCATCGTTTCGGCCCACGGGCGGGAGATCGGGGAGGCCTACGTCAGCTACCTGCAGATCGACGCACCGATCAACAGCGGCAATTCCGGGGGGCCGTCCTTTGACCTGCAGGGGCGGGTCGTAGGGGTGAACACGGCGATCTTCTCGCCGAGCGGCGGCTCGGTCGGCATCGGCTTCGCAATCCCGGCGGACCTCGCCGAAAGCGTCAGCCGTCAGCTGATCCAGTCGGGCCGCGTGACCCGCGGCTACCTGGGCGTCGGCGTCCAGGACCTGACGCCGGCTCTCGCCTATCGCCTCGGCGTCGGAGGTCAGCGCGGAGCCTTAATCGCCCAGGTGGCCGGCGGCGGGCCCGCAGCTGGAACCCTCGCGCCCGGAGACGTGGTCGTGGGGGTGGCCGGCGAGACGATCACCGGCGCCGGCGGCCTGACGCGCGCGATAGCCAGTGCGCAGCCCGGCTCGAGCCTCGTGCTGAGCGTCATCCGCGACGGACGCAGGCGCGACGTGACCCTGAGAGTAGCCCGCCGGCCGGAGAACCTGGCCCAGTGACAGGCGCAGGAATGGTAGGCCGGGTGAGGTTCGAACTCACGACCATTCGATTAAAAGTCCATCTCAGGCCCTTGAATTGATTATCCCGCGTCCAACTGTTCTCTTTCCATTCCACGCGTCCGTGCCCTAGGGCATTCACGAGAGTCTGACGATGTCGGCACCCTACGAGCTCCTCCCAGACCGCCGCGGCGCAGCCCCCAAAGAGGCCTGCTTCGTCTACCTGGTGACCGCGGGCGACGGCCCGACCAAGATCGGCCTGAGTGCTGATCCGAAAAAGCGGCTAGCCGGACTGGGAACCTCGTCGCACGAGAAGCTCAAGCTCGAGCACACGTGGCGCGTTCGATCGCGCGCTCAGGCTGAGGCGCTGGAGGCACGGCTCCACGCGCTATTTCGATGGGCTCGGCACCGGCGGGAGTGGTTTGGGGTAGAACCGCGGTTCGTGCGATCGGTTGGCGCGCACCTGCTTGCCGGCCGAGAAGCCGAGGCGGAAGAGCTGGCTGACGTGCTGAGGGAACACGCCGGCGCCAGCGCCGACTACTGGCGCGCGTTCAACGAGCTCAAGAGTCTTCATCCGCGCTGGGGCGCAGACCGCAGGCGCGAACTGCAGGAAGACGTCGAGGAGGCCTCCGAGCGCCTCCACGACCACAACACGCGCGCGCTAAGCCTTGGCCTCGAGGCGTCGCTTCTGGACAAGTGGCTCGCCGAGAACCCGGCCTAGATCCTGCGGCTTGACTCCCCTGCCCCTCAGCCATCCGGTTGAGGCATGGCAGAACCGCCCCGAAAGCTCACCCCGCCCTTCAAGGTCGAAGACCACGACGCCTGCTTCAAGGTGGTGGATGCGAGCGGGATCGGCGTGGCTTACTGCTACTTCAACGAGAGCCCGACAGCGCTCCGCCAGCACATGACGAAGGCGCAGGCTCGAGCCATGGCGAGGCAGATCGCGAAGCTTCCTGACCTGGTGGGGAGAGGTGATGACTGACGAGGACGCGAAAGCCCGGGAGCTTTACGAGGCCGCCAAGGACGACTTCGACGTGTTCGTAGGCTGGGAGAACCTGCCCGAGATCCAGAAAGCGTACTGGAGAGAACTGGCCAAGGGGAACGCTGGGGCGTCTCTCGGCTGATGGCGAGGAAGAAGGCTCCGCCAGCGCCCGGCTACGAGATCATCGCCCGTGCGTTCTGCAGTGGCGATCCTGACGAACAGGACAGCCGGGGCCGATGCCTCTGGCAGACGTACGAGAAGTACGGCCGGCGGGCAGAGGCTGCGCTGATCAAGGCCGGTTGGCGACCGCCGGAGCAGGCTGATGGCTGACCAGGCTCTCGACTTCGCGGCCTACAAGCGGCTCCACGATGCGGCCGAGGGGGCGGAAGGCCTGCTGCTCACTATCCGGGAGATGCTGTTCGCAGGGCTGGAGCCGGAGGCTGACCAGAGGCAGCTTGTGGCTGAGCTGGTGGAGGTCATGGAAGATGCGCCCCAGCTGCGGGAGTTGCGGCGGGTGCTCGGGCGGACGGAGCGGCTGCCTCCTGCGGTTACGCTGGACTAGCCAGAGAAACCTACCGCGCTTCAGGCATTCGCGCCAGCAGAGATAGACTCGGAACGGTACTATCTACTCGCCCTGGTGAGGTATTCGCGCTATTGTTCAGGTCATGAGCCATACATTGCCGGGACCCGCAGAAGCTAACTCGCCCGTTGTTGCTGGGGTCTGCTTTAGCGACCTCGCCGGCCTTAGCGTCGAGGACATCAACCGCATGGCCGGAAGCGGCGGCGTGTTCCTGACGGAGTTCCGCGCCATCAGCTCAGACGGCACGGAGTGCACCCTGGGAGGCGACCTAATCGCCCTCGACTGGGACCACGCGCAGCAGCGGGCAGACGAGCGAGGGCTTGGCGAGAAGGTGATCGGCGCGCTCTCAACGATGGTGCCTGCCGAAGAGGACGACGAGCCACCCGCCCTCTCCCTCCCGGAACCTCCCCAATGACCACACACGTAGAGCCAGCAGGGACGGAGATGGTGGAGAGGGTTCAGCAGGCGATCAATGACGCCCTGTTCGGCCCAGGCGCGCCGATGATGGCTGGCGTGAGTGAAGCCGCCCGAGCCGCCTTAGGGGCTATGCGAGTGCCGACGATGGAAATGGCCCAGCGGGGCATGCGGGAGATGTACGACCGAGGCCTGTCTGGTATCGACTACAGCGCCGCGCACCACACGTTCAACGTCATGATCGACGCCGCTCTCTCTCCTGACGGAGAAGGGGGATGAGTGGCGGGAAGGTAGTCAGCTTGGCGGATCGCCGCGCCAGGATCGAGCGCCCCGCGTCAGGCGACCCGAACGAGTGGATCATCAGCCGCATCGTTGGCGTGCCCGTCCAGCACTCAGACGACGTAGACCCGACAGACCCGAACGTCACCAACGAAACAGGCCCCGACACCTAAGCGTCAGGGCCTTTGGGTTCGTGGTGCGACACCAGCTCTCGGAGGGGGTGTGTACGTGAGGGGCTGCCGTCGCACTCGGGTAACGCAGTAGCTGGGGAGAGGTTCAGTCCGGCGAGCCGAAACCAGAACCCCCGCCAAGCCTCACAGCCCGATACATCAGACTCCGCTTCCACCATGGCACGCCAAGCTCGGCCATCAGGTCTAGGAAGATCCGATCGCACTCAGCCCGGGTGAAGTAGCCGAACAGGCCAGCAGTGGCGTAAAGCCAGTCGTGCAGCACGGCAGCCGGGGCGTAGGGTCCGAACGCCGGAACGATGCCGTCCAGCAGACCAGGCACGCTGGCCCAGTCGCTGACGAAGTGCTTCGGAACCACGATCCCGTCGCGCTCGTACCGGCTGAGCAGCCTGACGCACTGGCGCCCTTCCCTCACCCCCTCCTTGCCGGGGACCAGCTCGAAGATGAGGGCTGAGGCCTCGTTCATTGGGCCGGGGCCTCGGGAGCGGGGAACGGACGCGGCGGGCACTCGATGTTGATGCTGCCGCCGTTCGTGCCAATGCCGCCCAGGATGGCAGTGTAGCTACGACGGCAGAACTCGAGGTTCCCGAGGGCCTTTTCGCCCAGGCCCGAGTTGGAAGCACAAGCCGAGAGGCTGAACAGGCACAGAGCCGCGATGGCCCGCTTGAGGGTCCGCATGAGGATATCTCCGGTGATTGCGAGAAGGAGGATGAGAGCCAGGGCCACGACGCAGGCGAGCGCCTTGCGGTCCCCGGGCATCAGGCGCACGTCAGCGCCGGGCTACGCCGACGATCGCCAGCGCCAGGCCCATTCCGATGAAGAGGCCGGGGATCAGCCCAGCCATGAAGAAGGACCAGCGCAGCAGCTCGTCCATCAAGCCTTGCCCGTCCGCATCATCGTGGCCAGGCGCTGCGCACGAGCACCAACCTGCTGCGCCCAGAGCGACGCGAGCATTCCGACCGCCGCCCGCTCCCAGTCATGGGCCTTGATGGCGGCCAACGTGTTCTTGAACCCGGCCAGCTTCGGCCAGCCGAGATTGAAGCACATGTTCTCGAGCACCCGGCGACGCACTGGGTCCAGGTCGCGCCACCACGGGATGTGCTTGTCCATCTCCGACCGGACCAGGGCGATGTCGCCCCGCAGCAGGTAGCGGGCCTCGTCCACGGTGATGCCGCGGTCTTCGATGTTCCGCCCGATGCCAATGGTCAGCTTCCCGGCGGTGCAGCGGTAGGGCTTGGCGCGGAAGCCTTCGTCCCGGAACAGCTCGTCCACCAGGGTCGCGTCATGGTCCGGTGCGTTGTCCGTCATGGCTGTTCTCACTTTGTGCTAGAACCGGGTTCGGCTAGACTCCGCTCATGGGACGTCTAGTCACCGACGATGAGATGATCGGCCGCCGCTTCGGCCAGCTGGTGGTCACTGCCCGAGCGCCGAGGCTTCGCGGGCGCACGGCCTGGCTCGTGACATGCGACTGCGGAGAGCACGCCACGATCATCGGCAACGCCCTGCGCACCGGGAATTCCAAGTCGTGCGGTTGCGCCAAGTTGGCGAGCGCTCCGGGGCGAACCCACGGCCTTAGCGGCACCCGGGCGCACGCCCATTGGAAGGCGGCAAAGCAACGATGCTTCGATGCGAACGCAGAGAACTACCCCTACTACGGCGGGCGCGGGATCATCATGGATCCCGTGTGGGCGAGCGACTTCGCCGCGTTCTTCCGTGACATGGGCGAATGCCCACCTCGCCACACGCTGGAGCGCATGGACTTCGACGGAAACTACGAGCCCGGAAACTGCCGCTGGGCCACCCAGGCCGAGCAGGTCAAGAACACCTCACGGAACATCTTCGTGGAACACGGTGGCGAGCGCCTGTGCCTGAAAGACTACGCCCACTTGCTTGGCGTCGGTTACAACGGGCTCCGGTACCGTATGCGCGAGAAGGGTGAGGACGCATCCACGGCCGCTAAGCGGCTGCTCGAACGTCGCCACCAGCGCCGGAATAGCGCTCCCGCAGCTTCAACATAGAGATCGCCTCGAAGTCCACGATCTCCCCGCCCCACACGGTGAGCATCAGGACGCCCCACCACCAGCCGCCCGGGCCAGTGGAGGCATAGTGCTCGTACTCGCCCCACGGGAGCGCGCAGCCCGCCTGGATGACGCTGATGCGCTCGACGGGGCCTGACTTGGCGGCGGAGTAAAGCTGGAGCTGGTGCGTGTGCCCGTGGACCAGGGCGCAGGACAGCATGTCCCCAGCCCTGTGCGTGGAGGCCTTGCCACCCATCGGACGCCCCATGCCGTTGATGGGCGCGTGAGAAAACGCCACGCCATCAACGTAGGCGAACTCGCCGAAGGGCCGCTCCTGCCAGCCAAATTGCAGCAGCTCCTGGCTGTAGCGGTGCGTGTGGGAGCCCTCCGTCTCAGGGTGCTCGTTCTCGAAGCCCCACAGGCGCTGTTCGTGGTTGCCCCGCGTCTTGATCTTCCGGGGTTTCCAATCGGCGTCCCGGCCAAGCTCGAAGGCCCGCAGGCTTTCCGTGTGGTTGTCGAGGTCGGCCTTGATGGTGGGCTTCATGCGCCCCTTCACCGTCTCGTTCCGGTCATGCCGGCTGCAGGAGTCCATGGTGATGGAGTCCCCGAGATCCACCACCACCTTGGGCCGGCGCTCCGAGCCTAGGCGCGCGATCCAAGTGGTGCAGGCCAGACGGTGCGGGTGACGTGGGTCGTTATGCCGGTCGGGGATGACGAGGACGCTTGTGGGCTCCCCGCGCGGGATCGCCAGCGACGGCTCCGGCGGCGCGGCGTCGCGCACCATAATCGCTGGAAGCGGCTGCTGATACCTGGCGGGCCGATACAGGTTCCAATCAGGCTCCATGTCGCCGGTCAGCTCGTATGCCGCCGTGTTGAAGGAGCGGACAGCGCCGAACTCCCCTTCCCTCACCGCCTCTTCGGCAGCAACGGCGATGGCGCCGGGACCAGGCCCAGCCATGCCCTTGGGCCTGAAGCCTTCGCGCAGCTTCTGTTCGATGCGCGCCTTTACGCTCAGGCGTTGTTCGTCAGACCGGGGAGGAGTGGGCATCAGCCCTCCTGCTCTAGAGCGTCGATGACGCCGGGGATGGGCTTGCGCTTGCGGCTTCTCCGACGCGGCCACTGGGCCAGGTCGGGATGCGCTGCGATGAAGGCTCTGCGACGATCGACGTACGCCTGCTGGAGAAGCGGGCCGACCGTTGGCCAGAGGTTGGAGTTCATGTGCGGACCCATCCGTCAGGGCCTCGCGCAGGCGGGCCGGGATATGGCGTGTGAGGGGTGCTCCAGCCGTGGCGGGTTGGCGTCGGCAGAGACGCCGTGGCGCAGGCGGCCAAGAGGGCTGCGACGAGGAGGCTAAGAGCCCGCACGGCGGGGCGTCCGGCTGATCTCGGTGTAGGTGGCGATCTCGCCGCGCATCAGGCGTTCGATCAGCGCGCGGTCGGCGGCCTGCTTGGCCTTCAGGTCGTCCAGCTCTTCCCGGTCTTTCTGCCTCTTGGCCTCGCACTCTTCATGCTGGCGGTGGCAGTCCATCAACCGCTCGTCCATGCCGGTGACTTGGCCTGAGAGCGTCTGAACCGTCTGGCTCAAGGCCTCCACGTCCGCCTTCCGACGTCCGAAGACCATCTGTCCCAAGGTCACGGCGGCAGCGCCAAGACCTCCAGACGTGAGCCATTCCGCCCAGGGAAGGGTGCTTTGGGCCATTCGTAGCTCTCGCGTCTTGGGGTGGAGTCTGGTAGAGTTACCGGGTGGAGTTTGAACCCGGCTCACCGCTCTGGATCGCCGCCGCTGCTGCGTGCGTCGTCATAATCACCGGCCTGCTGCGGCAGGCGGAGGCGTGGATTACCGCCGCTCTTTCGCGCGGGCCTGACTCGCCGCCGAGGCCCCGATCAGACCCGCAGCCGGACGAACCTTCTGGGCCACCGCCTCTAGCGCCCGAGACGCTGGCGTTGCCTGCTTCTTCAGAGCTGACCTGGATCCGCCAACAGCGATCAGCTTCAGAAGCTCCTCGACGTTCTTCTGCGACATCCGACCGCTGACGGCGGTCGAGGCCAGACCGAGCGGGATGCTGGCCAGCGACAGCCCGCCGGACTTTGCCGCGCCCGTCGCTTGAAGCCCCATGCCGATCACGCCGCGGGGGTCCAGTAGCGTCCCCATCGTGCGGACGACGTTCTGAGCCGGGGAGCCCGTGACGACGCGCTTTAGGGCCTTCGCCTCGTCGCTCGTGGCGTTCCGCAGCCGGCCGCCGTGCATCGGGTCGATGAGCGGGCTGAGCTTCTGGCGGATGGTGTTGTCGGTGTTCTTGCCGGTGTAGGCCCGGCCGCGAGCCAGATCTGCGCTCTCCAGCCGCTTCGTGACCACGTTGGCCTTAGCCCACCGAGTGTTCAGGTCGCGGGCCTCACGCAGCAGAGCGTTCTCGTTAGAGGCAGTGGCGATCAGGCCGTCGATCTTCTCCCGCATGGCCTTGCCGACGACGCTCTCGCTGCCGCCCGGCTTCACCATGGCCTCGTAGATGTCGCTGCGAAGCTCGTCGAGTTGGGTCAGCGGTACGCCCCCCTTCTGGGCAGCGAGCGCCTTCAGGCGAGCAGCAAAGGCGTCGCCGGCCGGGAACAGCTTGGCAGCCTTCGGACCACCCTTGGCGCGCACGAGCGCCTCGACGTCGCCGGCCAGAGCCTGGGCGTCGGCCTTGTTGAAGGTGAAGCCGCTGGCGTCGACCTTGGCGTAGGCGGCCTTCTTCGCAGCCTCGAGTTCGGGCAGCGCCATGGCCTTGACCTTGCCGAGGATCGGCTGTGCGGCCTTCCCGACCAGCTTCAGCGCTTCGTCCCCGACCCTGCCGGCGACAGCGCCGAACGCAGCGTCACCCGCGATCCCCCGAGCATCCTCTGCGTCACTCAGGAAGCCGCCCGCGAGCGCGCCGGAGGTCATGGGGCCGCCCGCGCCGCCGAGCGGCAGGGCAGCGAGCACGTTGCCGGCGAACTGACCGACCTTGCCCGGGCGGGCGCCACCGGCTTCCGCCGCGGCGATCGCCGGCATCGCCTGCTTGCGCGTGGTGTCGAGCATCCCGCGGAGTGCGCCCATCATCGGAAACGCGGCGGTCGCCTGGTCAGCCATGCGGTCGAGGACCGAGTTGCCCTCAATGCGCCCCGACAGGCGCGCGAGGGGCTCCATCGCGCCCTTGGCGAGGCCGAGCCCCTGAGAGGTGCGCTGGGGCTGCTGGGGCCGCCCTGGGGCCTGCTGGGGCGCTGCCGGCGGTAGAACCTCCATGGTCACGCCGCCGTTGGCCGTGCGCGCGATCTCGCGTCCCTGCGGAGCAGCCTGCTCGCCGCCCTGGTACATCGCCAGCAGCTCGTCGTCGGAGAGGCTGGAGAGGTCAGCGCCACCTTCGGCCGGAGCGGCGCCAACGCCAAGCTGAGCCTGGATGGAGCGCGCGTAGGCGTCGGTTTTCGGCCCCCACTGCTGACGGTTCGGGCCGCCGTGGTAGTAGCGCAGCCCGCCGTCCAGGTCGCCGGTAGCCTCGATGCCCTCGCGCAGGTACGCCTCGCCGAGGCGCTGCTGATACTCCGCAGCTTCAGGCGTGTCGCCGCGCATCAGTTCCGGCTGCCAGGGCATCCCGATCTTCTGGGCCGTGGCGCGGGCGGTATCCGGCAACATCTGGGTCATGCCCTCGGCGCGCCCATACTTGGTCTGCGGACCCAGCACGCCGGCTCGCCCGCCCGACTCCTGCTTCACCAGGGCCGGCAGGGCGTACATGGCGAGCAGTTCGCTATCGGACATCTTGGAGAGGTCGGACATCAGCGGAGGAGCCCCCTACGGCGGAGTTCAGCTTCGACGGCGGAGCGGTCGGGACGAGGGCCGGCAGGGCGAGCACCGGCCTTAGCCTGAGCGCGCTCGGCGCCGCGTTGGACGATCTGCTCGAGTTCGGCCAGCGCCTGCAGGAAGCCCTCTTCCGACTGGGTGCGGTCCAGACGGGCGATCGCGGCCTGGGCGGCCTGGCCTTCCCGCTCGCTGATCGCGCCGCCCCCCTTCAGCGACCCGAAGGCTTCCAGGAAGGTCTTGCCCTTCGCCTGCTCCAGCAGGGTGATGAAGTCTTTCTGCGGGGTGCCTGGAATTGGCGGCAGAACGCCCGTTCCCCCGGTCCCGAGCTTACGGCCGGGGTGCTCCCGTAGCTGACCGATCGTCTCAAGCATGGACTGCGCGGTGGCGAGGTTGTTCGGAAGCTCCACGCGCGCCTGCGCGCCGGCATCCGCCTCGATCTTCGCCGCGGATAGCTGAGCGGCCGGAGGCGTGTAGCCCAGCCGGCCGCCTTGGCCACCTTGCCCTCCGCCCTGACGCGCCAGCCAGTCAGCACCCAGCATGAGCTGAGAGCCGCCGTCGCCAGTGGGAACGGGCATGGAGGAGCCGCGGAGCTTGCCGAGTTCCTGGGCTTCGGTGGACTGGCCGATCGCCGCGAGGGCGCCTTCCGCCATGCGCCAGCCGACTTCCCGGCCCTGGCGGTCATACACCGGCTCAGCGCCCTTCGCGGGGGCCTCCCCGAAGAACTGACCGATGTTGCTCGGGTCGCGCTCGTCGATGACGCGTCCGTTGACATTCATCGCCTTCGGGGCGGCCATCTCTGCGAGCTTGGCGTAGGGCGAGATGTCAAAGCCCTTGGTGTTGCTGAGCTGCGCCAGAGCCTCGGCGATCTCCTGCGGGGAGCGGCGGCGACCGGGGCCTTGCTCCATCACTGGGGCAAAGGCGGCCGAGATGTCCTCTCCGTTGTCGTTGGGGATCGCGGCCTGTCGGACCGCGCCTGGGACCGGCTGAAAGAGGCCGGCGGCTCGCTGCTTCGCGACCTCCAGCGCCTCAAGCTGCGCCCGACGCCGCTTCTGCCCCTCGAAGTCCACGCCGAGCAGGCCGATACCAGCCATGTTGAGGGCCTGCTTTGCGGCCGAACCAAACATCCCCATGGATCAGGCCTCCAGCGCGGCGTAGTTGACGAAGAGGAAGCCGCCGGGGCCTTCGCGCACGGCGTGCGGGTCGGTCTTGATGACCTCCTGGGCGATGACGCCGCGGAAGCGCTTGCCAGGCCAGAAGCGGTAGGTCCATTCCACCCAGCGGCGGCCCTTGGCGTCGTGCCCGATCGTCTCGATGTCTTCCTTCAGGCGCTCGTCCGAGGCCCCGGCCGCAGCGGCGGCTTGGGCGTTCGCCGAGAGGTAGCTGAGCCAGTCGCCCATCGAAGCGCCGCTTTCCTTGGTCTTGGTCGTGCCGGTCATGGTCCCGGTGCTGGTCTGGCCTTTCAGGAGGTCCAGCGGCAGCGAGTTCCAGAGCGAGCCTTCCATGCCGAGGGCAGCGATCGGCGCCATGGCCTGCTGCTGCTGGATCTGGCGCAGCATCTCGCCCATGCCGGACTGCGACGCGATGTTCTGGCGCTGCTGCTCCTGCATCTCGCTTGCGGTGCCTGCGAGGCCGGCAGCCCCGGCCATCTGACGCTGAAGCGCGCCGTCGCGCTGGCTGGCGTTGAACTGAGCGCCGCTGTTCTGCGCGTCCATGTTGGCGAGGCCGAAGGTGTTCTGCGCGTTCAGGTTGGCGAGGCTCATGCCCTGACGGCGGTCTGCGTCCTGATTGCTGAGCATGGCGCCCGTGTTGAAGGCGTCGGCGCGAAGCCCGCTCTCAAGCTGGCCGCGGGACAGGCCAAGTTCGCCTTCCGTGAGGGCGCGCAGGATGGATCCGCCCGAGCCGCCGAACGTCTCGTCGCCGGCCAGGTCTAGCGCCTGCTGCTGACGGGTGAGGTTCCGGTCGCGGTCGAAGCCCGCCAGCGAGGTGTCCACCACGCGGTCGGTGTACGGGTTCATGTAGGCGTCGAGGTTGTCGAGCAGCGAGGCCGCATTGCCGCTCGTCGCCTGCCCCGTCGAGATGCCGGCGAGGTTCGCCTGGCTGCCTCGCATGTCGTTGAACGTGGACATGGCGTCGCCGTAGGGGTTCCCCGTCGAGGCAGCGCCGCCCTGACCAGAGGCCAGCATTGCCGCCCGCTTCGGGCCAGCGCTCTCCGCGAACAGGCCGGGGCCGCCGCTGCTGCCACCGTTCGCCATCATCGCGGCTCGCTTCGGGCCCATGGCCGCGGCGCTGCCGCCGCCGTAGCCTCCGAACTGTCCAAGCCCGGCCGCGCCCTGCGCCGCCTGGGTCTGCAGCGGGTCGGCGCCCGGCACGAGGCTGGACGGGTCCAGGCCCGCAAAGGTGGACGAGATGCGCCCACCCAGAGCCCCCAAGCCCGACGTGACCCATTCGGGGTTCGTCGGCGTCGAGGTCATCGACGTGTTCTGCGTTGTCGAGGTCTTCGACTTCTTCGAGCTAATGCCCATCCACCAGTGCCTTTCGTACAGTGACCGACCAGCGGCGGTAGTTCAGATCCTTGAGAGCCCGCGCCCATCCGGGGTGGCCCTCGATCAGCATTTCGGAGCAGCCGTTGGCCTTGGCCCAGCGCTCCACGAGAACGAGGTTTTGCGTCAGCGCCGGGAGTGAACCCGCAGCCCACATCACCTGACAGGCCGTTTCAGTCGGGTAGGCCACCACCTCCACGATGAAGCAGCAGTCGGGCTGGGTGAGCAGGTGCGCCCGGCCCTCAGCCAGCTCCCGCTCGATGCCCTCAATGGTGTGGTGCGAGCCGTCGCAGGCCTTGGCGATCTCAGGCCGCCAGCGTTCCCAGCTCACTTGCGCCCCCGCGGCTTCGCGTCGAACAGCAGCCGCCCGAGCCTGGCGCTCGTGGGCGCGCTCGACCCCGAGAACTTCACCCGGAACAGCAGGCCCTCGGCCAGGAAGTCCACTCGATCCTCACCGGGCGGCATGGCGTAGGGGCCGTAGGTGGTCCCCTCCCCTTGCGGGTAAGCCCGGGTGGTCAGGGTGAGCTGCACCGCGCCCATCTGCTGGGCGATGTCCGGCCAGGCCCCGCGAACCAGGAAGTGGCGGTCCTCGTCGAGGTAGATGTCGGCGCTTTCGATGAACCAGGAGAGTTGCCCCCCGTCCGCCGAATTGCCCTTCTCGTGCCAGTAGATGGCCCCGCCGTAGGTCACGCCGCAGGGGTAGGACGTCGGCCCCGCATCGACCATGGCCGTGCGCGCCTCGGCGCCCTTGTACCAGCTCCCGGCGTCGGGACCTTCCACCGCAACCGCCACGTAGCGGCTGTTCTCGTAGCCGTCGCGGGCGTCGGGGTAGTCCCAGCGGACTTCCGAGAACTCGGCCACGGTGCTGGCCACGATCTTGTCGCCCTGAGAGGCGGCAAGGTTCTCGGCGAAGTCCTCCCGGATCGGGCACGGGATCGGCTCGGGCCGTCCACCCAGCATGTAGCGCCAGAACTGCCGGTCAGGGCTGATCCAGTAGGCCACGCCGTTGAGCACCGCCGCCGCATTCGGCCCAATCAGCCCGCAGCGGTCGGAGATGCGCGAGAACTCCCAGATCTTGGTGACCTGGCCGACGTAGGTTCCGAGGAACAGGCCCCAGTTCGTCCACACCAGCAGGTACTTGCCGATCACGCGGCCGGCGACGATGCGCCCGCCACCCGGCAGGATGTACTCGCGGTGCGTGCCGTTGGAGGCCAGCGAGGTCGTCCAGGCGGTGTTGTCCCGCGCCGCCGAGTGCCGAATGCACATCGGGTTGAAGTCGCCCGACGTCTCCTCGTTGCAGCCCAGCGCGAACACCTGGAACTGCGGAGACACCAGCATGTGCGTGATGTTGTCCGGCGCGTTGGCGATGGCGACAGCGGGAGACGCGGTGTTGTTGGACCACTCGAACAGGGTCTGGTTGCGGGGGCTGCCGAGCAGCTTCTGGCCCCACGCCGCTAGGCTCCAGGTCAGCGGGAAGTAGTCGCTGGCCGAGTCCTCGCCGTAGTCACCGACACCATAGGTCCCGGTGCCGTACCCGGCCGAGCCCGCGCCATCGATCGCGCCGGCCGTGAAGCCAGAGGTAGGCGTGATGTCGGCAAGCGTGCCGGACTTCCAGACGTGCAGCTTGTTGTGCTGTCCGAGGCCGAGGTGCTGCTGGGCGTTGTTGTCGGTCCAGGCGAAGACGGTCCTGCAGATGCCGGGGATGGTCGAGAGCGTCACCCGCTCCCAGCCGCCGATGACCTGCGCGCGGCCGAGGCGGAAGCGAACGTTGGATCCATCAGACCAGCCGGGAGCCGCAGCCGAGGCGGTGTCATCGGTCTTGATGCCGGGGGGCACGTCGAGGGGAATTCTGATGCTCGCCTCCCTGTGATAGGTTCTTCCGATGGACACGATCGAACTGCGCGAGCCGCCGGAGCCCACCGTGGAGAGGCAGGCCCTTGTCGAGATCCGGTGGCGGGTAGAGACCGCGGCTGGCGAGTTGCTGGCTGAGCATCCGGGTCAGTGGGCGGCCCAAGCCGATGCTGTCCGCCTTAAGGCGCGGCTTGTGAGATCTACCCGCGTGACGACGCTAGATGTGCTCGAGGACTACAGCCCCGCGATGTAGCTGGTGAGCGCGGCGTTCAAGGCAGCCACCTGCGACGCCGTTAGCGACAGGCCAAGGTGGGCCGCGGCTAGCGTGACCGTATTGCTGCAGTCCACCAGCAGAGCCGGGTTGATGTTGAAGGTGCCTGCCGCCAACGCGGGGGCCGCGACCAGGGCGCTGTTCGCGTAGACGTCGTAGCCGCCCGAATTGGAGCGTGACAGGGCAACGTGGCCCATCGCTGCTGCGGGCGTCACGTCCGTTGAACCTGCGCTTCGCGTCCGGATCTTAGCGCCGCTATCCCAGTTGTTGATGTGAGTGCCGCCGTCGATCTGCACCACGGCGGCGTTGGCGAGCGACTGCCCACCGTAAGCGGTCGTGTAGCTGCCGAGCGCGTGGTTGGTCTGCGCGTAGGCGCCCGTGCCCGGCATGGTTATCCCGACAGCGCTGCCGTTCCCCACGAAGCCCACGTCTGCGGTAAACGGCAGGCCGCCAGCGTTCGTCGCAGCCTCGTTCTTGGTCCAGTTGAGCAGGGATGCCTGGCTGTCGTGAGCGGCGGTGACGTAGAATGCATCCAGCCGCGACCAGACCCCAGCGTTCTTCAGCGCCATGATCGTGCGGTTGATGAGGTATTTCCGCTCGGCATTGGGCTGGGTCGTCATGCGCGCGATGAGCGCTTTCGCCTCGTCGCACAGCGAGCCGCGGCCGGCGTTGAACCCCTGAAGGCGGGTCAGGTACAGCATCAGCTGTCGCTGCCCGCGTCCGTGGTGATGGTCAGGCGAACGCCGATGAGCTTGGCGTCGATCGCAAGCGTGTCGTTCGTGCCGTCGTCGGCCTTCCGCAGCACCTGGAACACGACAACGTCCTGCGCCGCGGGCGTACCGCCGATGGTGACGGCAGCACTCTCGTCGCCGATGTAGATGTCGTCCGTCGTGCCGCCAGTGTCGTTGGAGTACTGGGCAGTCCCGAAGGCAGCGTCCATGGGGTCGTCGTTGGACAGCGCCATCCCCTGCAAGCCCCAGGACACCTTGAAGTTCGTCGTGGTGGCGCCGTGCGACCAGATCGGCTGGAACGTGACGGTGCCTTCGTTCCAGCTCTTCGGCATGGCGACCTGGAACTGCGCGTACTCCACCGTGGAGGGGTCGAAGTCGAGCGTGCTCAGCATCACCTTGTTGGTGGTCAGCTCCGACAGGCCCACTGCAGCGCCATTGGTGTTGCGCGCAATCATGGCGCTGGCCGGGATCCAGAGCTGCTGCTTGCCGACGATCTGGGTGGCGTAGTCGGAGAGGTCCGTGGAGACGACCTGGCTGGGAACCCAGGATCCGCTGCGGACGAACAGGGCCTTGCCCTCGTTGCCGGCGGAGGCTGGCAGGGAGCCCGAGGCCGAGAGCGCCGCGGCGTCGGCGTACTGCTTGAAGCTGAGGCCGCCGATCATGAGCTGGCGCACGTTCGTGCCGTCGCAGATGACCGTGGTCAGGTCGCCGCTCTCGATCGTGACCGTGGAGCCCGAGCCGGTCGTAAGCGTGAGGTTGCCCGTCAGGGCAGACCAGACCATGTACGTCTTCTCGACGCTGGGCAGGGTGACCGTGTAGCTGCCCGTTCCGGTGAACTTGAGGCACCGAGCGCGGGCCTCGTCGGCCGTGCCGTTGGCGGAGGTGAGCGTGTAGTTGCCGGTCAGCGCCTTGGTGGTCCAGCCATCCATGGCGAAGTCGGCGAGGTCGAAGACGCCCGCGTTCTGGACGTCGCCCCAGATGTTGGTTCCTTCGCCGGTCGCCTGCTTGGTGAGCCGGTTGCGGGCTGTGTAGGAGCTGGGCATCTAGATCACTGCTCCGGTGTCTTGGCGGATCCACGACGTGCCGTCGCTCACCGCGAGGATGTTCAGGGTGGTGTTCTTCAGGACGCAGTTCGGGTAGCTCGCCGCGGCCGGCATGTTGGCCGTCGTGCAGGCGAACACCGGACCCGGGCTTTGCGGCTCCTCGAGCAATGCGACGCGGGCTTCCACCTCGGCCAGGTACTCGGCCAGGTCGGGGGTCGTCCCCAGCGGCACCGGCATTAGGCGAAGGGCCGCATACGACGGGCCGGCGAGGAGCCGTAGGACTGCCGTTGGTCCTGTCCGTTGATGGCGAGAAGTCCGCGCTCAAACAGCGTCCGGTGCTTCAGCTCCATCTGGTCGTCTTCCATGTCCCCGAAGGCGTAGGCGAGCGCGCCGTTCAGGTAGACGTCGGGGTGCGCTGTCAGCAGCCAGTTCGTGGTGTTGGACTCGGTCAGTGCCGGCAAGGTGCGCCGATAGACCAGGGTCGCGGTGTAGGTGGTGTCCGGGGTCGGAGCCATCAGGAACGCATCGCCCACGATGGTGTAGTAGAGCGGTCGCCCCACGCCCTCGCTGGCGGCTTCCCGGACGTCGTCGAACTCGTCCGCCTTGACGTACTGCAGGCGGGTGACAGGGTTGGTGTTCAGGTGGAAAGACCGCACGCCCGCGAAGGTCGCCGGCAGCGCCGGGTTCACCGTCATGACGGTGAAGCTGTCGTTCCGCACGTACATCTGGCGGCAGTCGAGAACGCGGTTCGCCTCGGCTTCAGCAAGCGCGATGAACTCGCCGTAGCGGGTGGCGAGGTCCGAGCGCACGATGCGGACGCCGAGGGCCGTGACCAGCTCTGCGTATGTGGTGATCGCCATTCAGCGGGCTCCCCAGGCCGACCCGATGAGCGGCTTCGGCTTCAAACTCTGCGGGCTCGTGCCGCGTCCATCATCGTTGTGCCGCCAGCCCCGCGCGTGCGCCCACTCGTGCTGAATGAGTTCCTGCCGCTCACGCTCGGAGGGCCACGCGCCCCTTGCCGGAACCACGACCGTATCGAGCCCAGCGATGTAGCAGCCGTTGATGTAGCGTGTGCCCGCGGCCATGCCGTTCCAGTGCCGGCACAGGTCGTGGATCGCCTTGAGGTCGCGCAGTTCTAGCTGCTGCGTGCTCCCCGTCTGCGTTTGCCCGGCGCGGTATTCGGCCGGAGGTCGCTCTACTGGTCGGTTCGGCTTAAACATAGCCGCGCACCCTCCGAAGACGAGCGCCCAGATAAGCGTCGGGAGGGTCTGGCCGAGCCGTCGCATTTGGTCGCTCCGCAACCTGTGGTACCGTCAGGCGTGGGGCAGAGTTCTCAAACACAGGCGGGGCGCTTGGCGCACCTGGACGGCTGGCGCGGCTTGGCGATCCTCGCCGTCCTGGCTGGACATTTCGGGCCTTGGCCTGCGTTCGGCGCGGTAGGCGTAGAGCTGTTTTTCGTGCTCAGCGGCCGGCTGATGGCCGAGATCCTATTCGTCCGTCGTCATCCCCTGCCCGACTTCATCCGCCGCAGGCTCAGCCGGGTCTTGCCCGCGCTGCTCGTGTTCCTGGGGCTCATGTTTCCGGTGGCCTGGTTCGCCGGCCAGGCGATCGTGGGGCGCCCGCTGGCGGAGCCCATCGACCTTCTCGCCGCCCTGACCTTCACAACCAACTACGTCGCACCTGGACTCGGCCGGGTGTCGGTCTTCGATCACACCTGGTCCCTTGCGGTCGAGGAACACGCCTACCTCGCGCTTGCGGCGCTGGCCGTCCTGACCGGCCGGGTGTGCAAGCGAGCTGCGCTCGGGCTGTTGCTTGCCGGCGTCGCCTGCATGGCCAACGGCCTGATCCAAGCGCTGGTCTTCCCGCCCGCGGAAGGCATCAGCCATGGAGTTTACTGGCGAACCGACGTGAGGGCGGCGTCAGTCTTCCTCTCCGCAGCGACCTATCTCTTCCTCCGGGATCGAAGCTACGGCCTTGGTTGGGTCCCCGCTGTCGCCGCGGCGATCGGCGCTGGCCTAATCATGTCCTCAGCCCCGCTGGGATTTACCGCGGGCACGCTGCTCATGTGCTTGTCGGTGAATACGCTGGAGGCGGCGTCGCCGAGGTTGCGAACCTTCCTATCGACGCCTGTTCTGGTTCACGCCGGCGTCTTGTCGTACTCGCTTTATCTGTGGCAGCAGCCGTTTTACCTCGCCAGCCAGCGCATCCCTGCGCCGGTCGCCCTGTTGGGCGCGGTTATTGCGGCCTACCTTAGCTACCGGCTGGTGGAGCAACCCGCCCGCGCCTACCTGAACCGCATCGCGGCTCCTCGAAAGCCGGCACTCACACAACCCGCGAGGGTCTAGGCGTCCTCCTCGGCGGGCCAGACGGCGTAATCGTGCAGGACGCCTGCTGCGCGCATCGCCGCGCCGCCTGGGGGTTCCGCGAACTCTACCGTGTTCCACGCGAACGGCGGCCCAAGGTAGGGCACCACCCACTGGTCGAAAGCATCCCGGCGGACGTAGGCCCAAGATCCGCTGTTGTCGGCGGGGGCCGGCTGGGTGAAGGGGTTGTTGTTGTCGGTCCACGCCGCATAGGCGCGAGCCGCAGCCTCCGCGGACACCGGGAAAATCACAACCTTGTTCGCCATCAGGCGATCCCCCCTCGGGTTTTAAGATAGGTGTAGAGTTGCGCGGCCTGCCCGCTCGTCAGCGGTGCTGTGACCAAGATTGCGGACTGCACGCCCTGGAAGAAGCTCGTGCTCGCCGTTGTCGCGCCGAGCGTGGTTCGCAGTGAGCCCGTGGAGGGAACGACCGAGGACGGAGCGCCCTCGAACCCGTCAATGTCGGCGCGCGTCGCGGTGGCGCCAATCACGAAACGGGTGACATGGCGACCCGTGAAGTCCACCGCCGCGTTGACTGCGGAAACGCCAGCCGCCCCATCGCCGATGAACGCCTGGATCTGGTTGGTTGGATTATTGGACAGGCGGCTTACGCGACGGTCCGTGGCCGCCGCCCCGCCCCCGTAGGCCGCGATTGTCTTGGACCCGGCTACGGCTCCTGCGGCGGTCTGATCCACCAGCGCCCAGATCTCGACCGGGGCGGCCCCGATCGGGAACGGAACGCTCTGAAGCGCCAGCACGTCATCCACCCCGTCAAAAGTCACGCCTGGGCGGCTGTTGAAGCTGGTCGCTGAGTACACCGGCTTGAGAGAGCCGGTCGCCTGAACGACGTCGTATCCGGCGACCTTGTCCCGCCAGGAGGACACCAGCCCCCCACTCTGCGTGAAAGACGACGAGTCCTCAGCGTCCCAATAGCCGAGCAGCGACGAGCCGAGGGCGGCCGGGGTCCAGCCTGCCGCGCCCACTCTCGCGCTCTGGCACAGGGCCAGCGCCAGCATGGTCACGCGAGGAAGCCGACGATGTTGGAGGCCGTCGTGCCGGTCGCCTTCACCTGGGTGATGACCATTGGGATGATGGCGCCGGCCGGCACGTTGGAGAACGTCAACGCTGCGCCAAGGCCAGTCGTCACTGCGACGTTGCCGCCTGTGCCGACATACAGCCCGACGTAGCGCGCCTGAGTGCTGTCCGACGCCGTGACGGCTTCGCCGCCCGTAGGGACGAGGTTATTCGTGTGCATGTCTAGGGCTCCTCAGACTGTGCCGGGGCGGGTGCGGAAAGCCCGGTTGTCCGGGTCATTGAGCCAGCGCTTCCAGGCTTCCTGGTCGTTGCCGAAGCGCTTCTTCAGCTCGAAGAATATGTTGAGCGGGATGGACGCGACCCACGTCCGACCACCAATCCCGTCGCCCCAACTGTCGGCGCCAGAACTGAAGTGGTTGAAGCGGTCCTTGTTGGCCTCCACCAGCGCGTCGACGTCCTGCGACGACTGGATCGTGAAGGTGTCGTCGCTGTGGTCGTACTCGAACCACTCGGTAATCCCGGTAAGCGGGTCGTGGTCGAAGAGGCGCTTGGTCATGCAAGCTCCCAAAGAAAGGGGGCCACCCCGAAGGATGGCCCCGCAGTCAGGTCCGAGGGCCTAGAGGAGGTCGCGAACGACCGCCATGGCCTGTTCGTTCGTCACTTCGAGGCCGGCTTCCTCGATCATGTGCCACTTCTCAGCGTCGCCGGTCTTGGCGAGCTGCTCGGCGAAGTAGGGGCGCAGGACGCGCTTCTTCGCCTGCGACGGGTCGATGAGGTACGCCAGGTCGGTCGGCATGAAGCGGTTCGGGACCACTTCCACGTTGCCGAAGTCGGACACGTAGATGTCCACCGCGCCGATCACCACGCCCGGCTTGGCGCCGTTCACGTTGTAGCGGTTCACGGCGATGCCGGCGAAGGCCGAGGTTTCCTGCTTCTTGGCCGGGGAGACCATCAGCATGGAGACTTCGCCGCCGGACTCGAACTGCAGGCGCAGGGCTTCCTTCAGCAGGGTTTCCGACCAAGCGCGGTCGGTGCCGTTGGTGCGGGCCGTGGTCGGAACGCCGCCCGCGAAGGTGTAGGCGGTGCCCGAGGTGCCGTTCGTGTCGTTGGTGAACAGCCAGGTGTCGAGCGAGGCGGTCACGCGAGCGGTCGAGGAGTTGCCAGCGACGGCGACGTTGGTCCCCGTGAAGGCCTTCTCCTGGTCGCGCTTCAGCTCCTTGCCCTTCTTGGCGGTCTGATAGGCGATTTCCGACTTGCGGCCGGCCTTCTTCACGGCCTCGAGCGTGCCCGAGATGGTGAAGCTCTTCTTGAAGATCTGCGTGTAGTTCACGTAGCGGGTGGTCGGGGAAACCGCCGCCGCCGTGGTGTCGTCGCCCTCGATGTTGGCGTTGTTTGCCGCAGCGGCGAGGCTGTCGGTCTGCCAGTCGAACTGGGTCGCCGCGCACGACGCCTTGCCGATGTTCGACAGGAACGGCGTGTCCGTGGGCGAGATGTTGCTGATGACGTCCGAGAGGTCTTCCCGGATGCCGATCGCGCTGTACTTGTCGAAGGTGTTGGTCGGTTGAGCCATTAGCCCAGCATCCTTTCAATGGCGGCAGCCGCGTCATCGACACGGCCGGTTTTTGCGAGACGTTGCTTGGCTCGGGTCAGATCGCTCGACGGGGTGGGCTTGCTTGCGGTGGAGCCTGGCTTGGCGGTCTTCACCGCATCCACCCGGGCTTTCACGGCAGGGGCCTTGGCCTTCAGCCGGTCGAATTGCATGGCCTTCCACAGGACGAGGTAGGCGCGGTGATTGTCGGTGTCCTGGATGTCCTCGGGCGTGAAGCCGATGGACAGCGCGTAGCCGACCGTCTCCTCGAAGTTCTTCTTGTCCTGGAGTTCCGGGACCACCTTGATGAGCGCGAGGGCTTCATCGCGGCGGCGCTCAATGCGCTCCTTTTCCTGCTCTTCGCGCTGGGCCGTCTCGATCCGCTGGCGTTCTGCCTGGATCGCTTCGGCCTGCTGGCGCAGCTCCTCACGCCGGAGGAGGTATTCCGCCGGGTTGGTCTGCCGCAGGTCCTGCAGCGCAGGATCTTCCCACTGCTGCTGTAGGTGCGCTTCGAGCTTGGGCAGGAGGCTTGCGTACTGTTCCCGCTCCTGACGCACGGCCTGGAGTTCCGGCTCGATGGCCTTTCGGGCCTCGGCCAGCTCCATGGTCTTGCGCGTGTAGTCCTGGGTCCGGGAGTAGCCGCGCTGAAGCTCGTCGAGCGTCACCACCACTTCCTCGCCGTCGACCTTGACGGTGAAGGTGGGCGGTTGCTCAGCCTCGTCGTCGGGCTGCTCGTCCGTCTCTTCGGACTCGTCCTCCGGGGTTTCGGGCTCGTCGCCCTCCTCCTCGTCGGATTGAGGGGACTCTTCGTCCTCCTCGCGCGTCTCGCTCCCGTCGCTGTCACCGTCGCCGGTTAGCAGGGATGCGATCCGGTCTGCGGCTGACTGAACCGTCAGGCCGCCTTCGCTGCCGGTGGCTTCCGCCGTGCCGTCAGGTACGTTCATGTTGTGCTCTGGGTTTGACGCCGCTGCTCGAAGCGTGGCGGCTGGGGGTGTGCTAGCGGACGAGGCTCAGCGGCCGGCGCTGATTGGCCTTATCCAGCTTCTCTTGTTCGTACTTCGCGGCCTCGACCCAGGTCTTGAGCTGACCCCGCACCGCATCGAGCGCAGCGATCTGGTGGAACAGCTCCTCACGACGCTGGGTCATGGGCGAGGTAGTGGACCGCCACTGCTGCTGCAGTTGGTTCGAGATATGATCCATGGCATCGATGACGGCCTCGTTGCCGAGCACCGTCCGGGCGCGCTCGCCCTGCTCGATGATGGCTCGGACGCGGTCGGTCACTCGGGGGCCTTCGCCTTGCGGGCCGGCTTCTCGGCCGACTGCAGGATGGCGCGAGGGGCCTTGACGTACTCGACGCCCTGCAGCCCAACCACCTTGACCATCACCCACTCGGGATAGGCGCCGGTCACGACGCCTTCCACGAGAACCTTATCGCCTTCTTTCATCCGGGTTCTCCACCAGGGTTCACTTCGGAGGTGCCGCCCGGGGACTGAAAGCGCATCGCGCCCGTCTCCCGCGCCACCTGGGCCTGCACGAAGCCAAGCTCGCGCTTCAGTTCGATCTCTGCGGAGAGCTGCTCACGCTTCAGCTGCAGCTCGGCCTGGATCTGCTCGCGCTTCAGCGCCAGGTCGGCCTCAAACTCCATGCGCCGCAGCTGAAGGTCGGTTTGAGCCTTCTGCTGGTCCATCTGGGCCTGCTGCTGGGCCTTCTGCTGCTCCAGCTGCATCTTCATCTGCGCTTCGACCAGCTTGGGATCGGGCGGAGCCTCGCCAGTGTCGTTCGCCTGGCCTTCTTCGCTCTCCGGGTCGGTGAAGTAGGCGTCCGGGTTCCGGATGCCGCCAAGCTCCAGGATCTTGCTCAGCGTGTGGTGATACTGCTTCGGCGTGACCAGCGGGTTCTGGAACCCGGCCTGCGTCAGGATCTGCTCCTGCTTCTGCGCCACCAGCGCCAGCAGTTGGCCCTTCTGCTGGTCCGAGCCGCCACCCAGGCCGAACGTGCAGACCACGTCCATGTTGACCCGCCAGGCGCGCGGATCGACCGGCGTCCACTTGTTGCGGAGCTTCACCATCCGCTGGGCGCGCTGGTTCTCGACCACCAGCCGCATGATGCCGCGGAACAGCCGGCGCATACCCGAGGCCATGATGCGGGCGATGAGTTCGATGCGCTCCTGGGAGCGGGTGAACTGCCCTTCAGCCGCCGCCGCGGTCGTGTTCTGCAGCGACTCCGCGTCCAGGCCCTGGCTGACCTTGGACATGCCCGTGCGGTTCTCCCGCAGCTCGTCCATGTAGGAGAGGTACGGCAACGCCGCGCCGGACAGGTCCTGCGTCGGCAACTGCATGTAGCCGCCGTTGGTCTTCGCCCGCAGGATGGCGCCGACCTCGGTGTTCATCGCGTCTTCGACGCTGCCGTCGTTCTCCACCACGACCGTGCGCGGGAAGATGCTCTGCGCGAGGCTGTCGAGCCCGGCCCGGAGAACAACCGTCTTCACCCGGGCGATGTCGGCCGTCTTGTCCGCGAGCGACTGGCCGAAGAACGTGTGCGGCTCGGGATCGCAGTGGAAGTCGGCGAAGGGCCGCTCGTCCCACGGCTCGTTGGCCACGACCTTGTAGCCGCTGCCCACAGTGCAGATCTTGCGAAGCTCGGCGATGCCGTCGCCGTCGAAGTCCACGTACTGGTAGGCCTCGACGTACAGCAGCTCCCGCATCGTCGGGTCGAGCGCGTTGTCGCCGCCGTCCGCGTAGGGGTTGCGCGCGTGGCGCTCCTGGTTGCCTTCCAGCTCGTCGCCAGAGGCCGCCTCAAGCATCTCGTCCTTGTCGTAGCCCATCGCCACGAGGTCGGAGACGGTCTTGGTCGTGCGATGCGCCACCAGGCGCGCGTCATCCAGCGTCTTGGCGTTGCGGCTGATCAGCAGCTCTTCGGGCGGGACGGCCTCGAGCTTCACCCGATCGTGCCGCTTCTTCATGCGGATGGTGACCGTCAGGCCGTTCTCGTCCTCGCTGGACTCCACGACCTCGGCCTCGACCGCCTTCTGGATGTCCTCCAGCAGGTTGGTGAGCGCCATCTCGTCCAGGCCGGTGTAGGTCTTGGTCGAGACGGTGACGCTGTCGTCCCACCAGTATTTGACGTAGCCGGTCTTCTCGCGCAGCGCGTTCTTGATGACCGCGTAGAGGATGCCGAAGCCGTCGTTATCGTTGGTGACGATGTAGTTGGCGTAGTCGGTCTGCTGCTCGGCCTGCTCGAGGTCTTCCTCGCTCTCCGGCACGAACTCGACCACGTTCTCAGAGCCGAAGAAGATCCGCATCAGCGACGGCAGGGCCGCGTTGATGGTGTCGTGGACGTCGCGGCTGACGACCTGCGCCCTGCCCTCTTCCTCGTCGCCGTACGGGCGGCCGAAGTAGCGGTCGAGGGCTTCCTTGCGGTCCCGGCCAATCTCGCTGTCGATGAAGGTGATCGCGTCTTCGATCTCGGCGGCGACGATCGACTGAAGCTCGGCGTCTTCCATCTAGGCGAGCCCCCTGATTTTGCGCCGCACCGGCCCGGAGGCCTTCAGCTCGTCGCGGTAGGTGATCCCGAGCATCCGCAGCGCATCAGCGCCGTGGCTCGACCAGTCGTGGTAGGGTCTGTCGTGGAACGACTTGCGCTTGTCGTCCCACTGCTTGCGGTAGTTGCGGAGGCACTCGAGGCCCTGCGCGCAGGCCTTGGCGTCGAACCAAAGGCGCGAGAACAGCACCCGGGTGGCGTTGATCCCGTCTTCCACCGCCAGCCGCGGCGCAATCTCGACCTTGCCGGCTCCGAGGATGCCTTCGATCACGCTCTTGCGGGTGATCGCCGTCGTCATCTCGCGGACTTCCGCATCGTGCGGCAGAACGTGTTTCTCGTAGGCGTAGGGCTTGGCGAGGACGTCCTTGGCGACGCTGGTCAGCGCCTGGCCCGTCCACTCCTGGTAGCCAATCAGCCGGATCTCGCGGTTGACCACCTGAGCGAACCAGACCGCTGTCGCGTCATCCAGGCCGAGGTCCCAGTAGGTCCGAACCGCAACGGACGGATCATGCGGAACGGCGGTGATGCGGTCCTTCTGAGCCTCTTCCAGCTCATCGGCGTAGTAGGCGCCGACAACCGAGGCCTCGAAGCTGCACTCGTACTCCTGAGCGTACTGCTCGCGGGTCATCTCCCGCTTGGCGTCGCGCAGTTCGTCGTCCGGGATGATCCCCGTTCTCGACGCCTTCAGTTCCGCAAAGAACCACTCTTCCGGGTTCGACTTGGCCCGCTCGCAGAGTTCCGCGAAGTGGTTGCGGCCCTTCGGCGTGCCGATGAACGTTGCCTTGCCGCGACGATCGGAGAGAGCCGGCCGGACCACCTCGGGCCAAACCCGGGGATCCATGTCGCCGTACTCATCCAGCGCCGCCACATCGAGGTAGAGCCCGCGAAGCCGGTCGTAGTTCTCTGCCCCGTAAAGCCGGACGCGTGAGCCATCGGGGAAATCCGCCCGAAGCTCTGTCTCGTGGAACTCCACACCGGGGATCGGCCGGCAGATGTCCTTCACGTACTGCCAGGCGATGTCCTTGGCCTGAGCGTAGGTCGGCGCGATGTAGGCGCCCCTCGCGTTCGGAAGCGGGCAACGCAGCGTGTCGTCAATCACGTCGGCGAGGGTGCTGACCGTCTTCCCCGCCCGCCGGTGCGCCACCTGAGCGGCCCAGCGCTGCGTACGCATGTGGAACGGGATGAACTGCTCCCGCGCCTCGTAGTTAAGTCTGATCTGCTGCACGAGGCACGCCAGTCACCAGGAACACCGGGCCTTCGGGCGCCGTGTGCTCTTGCTGCACCTTGTCGCCGTAGCGCTTGGGCGCGAGCTTCGAGAGGTACCAGCGCTCATGGTCGAACAGCAGCCTGGCGCGAGCAACGTCGCCCTCGGTCTCGATGCGCTCGCCAATCCGATCGGCGCGGCAATCGAGGCCGATGTCCCGGCTTCGCGTGTATTGCGCAGAAAACCCTTCGCGGTCGTCCACCACCCAGCCGCGCACCGTGCTCTCCGCGGGCATGTCATCACCCTTGCAGATCGACCGGAGGCTTTCGCCTGCAGCGATGCGCTCGCAGATCTCGCGGGCTAGTTCGGGTGTGTAGTCGCTGGGCCGTCCGGCCATGTTCCCACCTCTGCCGGACCCGTTCGGGTGTCCCGGCTCCTGGTTGGTTAGCGGTCTTCCTGCGTCAGCTTACCCACGAGGAAGTCTTCGGCGTCCTGGGGCTTCAGGATCTCGCCGGTCTTCATCCATCCGAGCGGGGTCATGGCCCAGAGGTCGCCGTTGGGGTTGATGCGGTAGGAGTCTTTTAGCTCAGAGGCGGTGATCAGGGCCTTCTGGATAAGGCCGTGAAGAATAGCCTGGGCCACGGCTCACGCGCTCCCCTGAGCTTCCGTGTGGGCTAGGAAACCAGCTCTTTCCAGAACCGGCGCTCGCGCTCGACTTCGGCGCGGTAGTCGTTCCACCGAACCTCGTTCCGCACCAGCCGGCCGCGGCGGACGTCGCCGCTGTGCTCGATCGCGTTGGCGAACCAGCCGAACATGATCTCACGGTCCATGTCGGGGTACTGCTCGCAGAAGGCTTCTGCCCACTTCTGGGCGTCGTCGCCGAGGGCAGACAGGAACTCGCCGGCTTCCATAGCGGCGTACGACTTGGTGGCTTCGCTCATATGGCCTCGCGTGTAGGGTGGCCCGGAACCGACACAGCTTGAAAGCGTCACCTGGAGAGGTGCGATGTGTGGTGTTGTTCGGTCGGGCTTCTGGTGGGGCGGGCGCTAGGCGCACTCAGCCCTGTTACTCTTTTGTCTAGCTTGGAAGTACTCAGCGGTCAAGCTGCGTTCCCGCATGTTGTGGGTCACAGGTGCGTGAAGCGCTATACCTTGCGCTTCCCACCCCTCACGCAGCCTTCCTCCGCCCTAGCGCCTCACGCTCGATCGCAGCGTAGGCATCCCGCAGGTTGGCGCAGGAGGATCGCACCGCACCGCATTGGGCGTGGGGGTTCGTCTCTCCCGTCACGTACTCCACCGACTCCCTCCAGGACGAGCGTTCGGTGCTGGGCTTGATCAGCTCCATGAGCAGCCACCAGTCCCGGGGCGGCAGGCGGGCGACCACGGCCTCAACCCGCTTGGCGGCGTCGATCATGGCGTCAGTGACGAGCCCGGCCGTCCGGTCCACCCGCTGCGAGGCTTGGCCCCTGTCCGCCTCCCCTCGCCGAAGCAGGATATCCAGCTCGAAGCGCCTGGCCGCGTCGTAGCAGCCATGGAAGCGGGGCTGCGTGTTCATCCCGTCTTTGAGCGCGGTGAAGGCATCCAGCCTGCGGACGCTGTCCTCAGTGACTTTCTGCCCCCCTCGCTTCTGGCCGGCGCGGGTCACTTCGATGTCCTGGCCGTGCGGGAGTGAGGCCGCATCAGTCGGGACGTTGACCGCGTCAAGGTCTAGAGCGCGGCGCTGTTGGCGCTCTGCTTCAAGCTGCTCGGGTGTCTTTCTGCGGGCTCTTGCCATGTGCTTAGACTCTAGCTGATTTGCTTGAAGTTGCTAAGGTTTTCCACTCTCAGGCTGCGACATTTACGTTCGCGGGCTCCATCTCCCGCTGCGCATTCCACACGTCGTTCCAATCCATGCCCGGGGCTGGCGGCAGACGCACCTCGACCTCGAACCGCTCCCGGCGCAGGCGCTTCGCCAGGTTGAAGGCGGCGGACTGACCGGCGAAGTTGCCGTCGTTGTCCCCGAAGACGATCACCCGCACCCCGGCCGGCGGCTCCCAGGCCTCAAGCGTCGTAGTGTTCAAAGCCGACCAGACAGGCACGCCCGTCAGCTCCGAGGCCGCCACGGCCGTCTCAATCCCCTCAGCGATGCCGAGCACCTCGCCCGGCTTGTACAGCCGCACGGCGCAGCCCTTGGGCATCGGCAGGGCCATCACGCGGCGGGGCTCCTCAACATCCGCTTTGAGCCCTCCAGCGGCCAGGAAGGTCCGGTGCAGGTTCACCGCCTTGCCGTCTGCGCCCTGGATGATCGACAGCATGGCCGGGAACACGCCCGCGCCTGGGCAGCGAAGGGCCGGCGTGGCCCGCACCGTCGTCAGCGTCGGCACACGCCCGATGCGGTTGCGCCACCAGTCCGCCGCCTCCTCCACCATGTGCAGAGGCATGGCGGCTTTCCACATCCGCTCCATCTCAGCCCGAACCTCGGCCACGTCCGGGCCTTGGCGGATCTTGATGGGCCGGGCGGAACCGACCAGCGCGGCGACTTCCTCGAGCGCCTTCGGGAAGGTCCAGCCGTTGACGCCCATGACCAGGGCGAACCCGTCGCCGGACTGCTTCGGGCAGTGGTGGCAGAACCATGTGCCGGCGCCGTCCTTGTCATCGAAACGGAAGCGGGTCCGTCCGTCTTGGCACATCGGGCACGGCCCTAGCCGATTGACCAGGAACGTGTCGCTCACCCCAAGGGTGCGGAGGATCGAGGGCCACTTGCCGCGGGCTTCGGCCTTCACCTGAGCGGAGTCGATCTTGCTCATGCGGCCCTCCCCCGCGACTTCACGAAGCGGATGTTCTGGGCTGTGATCCAACTGCGGACCTCGGCACTGACGCCGGCCGCGGGCGGCGCGTACTTCACCCGCGGATCGTTGGGCCAGCACGAGAACCTAGCCTTGTACTTGTGGGCGACCCAGCCATCGGACTTGCCGGTGCTGACGGCGTAGGCGCGAAGCTGGCGGATGAACCCGACCTTCGCAGCCCAGTCCGTGTCGCGGTTCGCCTTGCGGGCGGAGGTGAGGTCGACCAGCTCGCCGTCCACCGTCTCAACCTCGGTCGAGCGTTCGGCGACGTGTCCGCAAGACGGACACTCCCGCACCTTCGGCGCCCGCACATAGTGGCAGGAGGGGCACTCCTTCGGCTTCGCAGGCTCACGCTCGCCGGCCGGCTTGGAGCCTTCGGCCATCGTCCCGTCGTTCAGCCGGTCGTGGTGGATGTCGGTCACGAACCCCAGCCGCAGCGTGGTGTCGCTGTGGTCGAGCACCAGGCAGTCGTCCTTGCCCTCGGCGGTCCGCAGGCCGCGGCCAATGATCTGCGTGTAGAGGATCTCGCTTTTGGTTGGCCGGGCCAGGATCACACAGCGCACGTCCCAGTCCACGCCCGTCGTCAGAACCCCGACGTTGCAGACGACCTTCAGCTCACCAGACTGGAACGCCTTGCGGATCTGCTCGCGCTCTTCCGGCGGTGTGTTGGCGTCGATGTAGCCGCAGCGGACGCCCTGCGCCGTGAACTCGGCCTGCAGCGTCTTGGCGTGGAGACGATCGACCGCGAAGCACAGCGTGGGCCGGTTCTCCCCCAGCTCCAGCCAGGTGGTGACGACGTCGGCCGTCAGCGTGCATTTCTGCATCGCCTCCGAGAGCTGGCCTTCGTGGTAATCCCCGGCGACTGTCTTCACGCCCGTCAGGTCGGGATGCGACGGCGCGAAGACCCGGAAGTTCGACAGGAAGCCGGCCTCTATCAGCTCGGACGTGGTGGCCGCGATGATCAGGCGGTCGTACAGCCGCCCCAGGCCTTTCGTCCAAGGGGTCGCGGACAGGCCGATGAACGGCACTTCGATCCACTCGTCCCGGGTCATCCAGTCGCCGACGAACTCGAAAATCCGGTGCGCTTCGTCGATCAGAACGAGGTCGGCTTCCGGGATCCAGCGGCGCTGCAGCGTCTGGATGCTGGCGATCTGAACCGGCTTGCTCGGGTCCGTCATCGGGTGATCGGCCTGGATCACGCCAAGGTCGCGGATGCCCTCGGCGTAGAACTCGCGAACCGTCTGATCCACGAGGCTGATCGCCGGAACCGTGAAGATCACCCGCTTGCCCTTGGCCCGGGCGCTTTCGATGATCGACGCGGCGAGAACCGTCTTCCCAGCGCCAGTCGGAGCCTGGAGGATCGGCCGCTTGCTGCCCGAGCGGAGCGCTTCCCGCAGCAGACCGACAGCGCGTTGCTGGTGAGGTCGGAGCGTTCTCATCGAACCGTCCTCCCAACCAACGGGATGACTTCGGCTCCAGTACCAACCTTAAGCTCTTCAGCTAATCCCTGGTTGGATAGGTTGTTAGATACAGACACTGGACACTGGACATCGCGTATGTCCGCAATTGTGCCCACAATTGTGCACCCGTCAGAGCCACCTTCACGGACCAATCGGCGGGTCGCGCTGACCCCGAGAGCATGCTCCCGCTTGGCTTCGGTGAAGGGATGCATCCAGCGGCCATCGACCAGCTCGAACTGGCCGAGCACGGCGCCGCGGACCTTCCGCCAGCGGGCCAGCGGATAGCGAACGGTGCGGGCCAGCGTGGCGTCGTCGTTCGGCGGAGCCCCGTTGAGCCAGTAGTCCCGGATGAGGCGCAGGTAGGCGCACTCCTCCAGCTCGCTCATGCGGCTGGTGGCCTTGTTCACCTCGGCGAAGTGCAGAGGCATGAAAACTTCGATCGACGGACGACGGGTCATTCCGGCGCCTCCGGGACCATCCGGGCCTCGACCGCGCGCTCGGCGTGCCAGACCGTCGTGTGATCCTTCATTCCGAAGAACCCGGCGATCTGGGGCATGGAGTAGCGGTTGGTGCCGTCCTCCCGCTTCACCTGGCGCATCAGCCACATGGCCTCCTGGCGCGGGCGGGCGATGTACCGGCGCCGGGACTGCGTCTTCAGTTCGTCAGGCTCCAGGCCATAACGATGGGCCACCTCGGCGGCGATCTCGCGCATCGTGCTCATGCCGCCATCCTCCGGGCGGGAGACAGGACGACGAACGGGAAGCCCCGCCCGCCGTTCGCCGCCTCGATGAGGGACAGGTGCAGCTCGCACTTGCTGAAGCGCGGGGTGGAGCTGTCGGTCTGATCCGGGTTCGTCGCGGGCTTCAGGTTCGCGTACGAGCGGTAGCGCTCCTGCGGCATCCTGGGCGCGGGCTCATCCCCGAGCTTGTGCCACTTGGAGGAAACCGAGTTCACGGAGCGCCCCATCTCGCGGGCGATGTCCTTCCAGGAGAGCCCCAGCGCGCGCAGCCGCAGCAGTTGGGCGAGGTCGTCCGCATTCCAGCTTGGGGAGACGTGCATGATCAGACCTCCCTCACCGGGAAGCCGACCACGGCCTCGAACAGCTTCGCTTTGATGCGATAGACGGGGTCCTTGCGCGTGGCGGCGGACTTCACGTCCTCCACGACGACCCGGCCGTCCTTCTCCAGGTACTGGAAGTCCGCGTGATACGTGCAGATCAGCTTGCCCGCGACGTGGAACGGGAACTTCGGCTGGAGCTGGAGCGCGGTGATCTCGCCCGCCTTCTGGAGCAGGCACAGCTCGTCGTATCGGCGCGCCTCCTTCTTGGAATGGAAAGTCAGGTCGCCGCGCTCGGTGATGTGATTGCCGAACTTCTTCCCGATGCGTTTTTTGAGCTCAGCCATGGGAACGATCTCCCCTGCCCAGCAGTTGCTCACGCTGAGTTGTGAGCCCCCCGCCAACGCAGGAAGCCAGCTCATGGCGGGCGATCTTGTCCCAGGCGGCAGCGGCCTTGCCCTTGGCGTCGGCCAGGGCAGCAGCAGCGCCCCTCACCTGTTCCATGGCGAGGTCGTGCTCGAGCAGGAGCGCAGCGAAGCTCTTCGGAGCCTCGGCGGCATCGGCGCGCTTCGTGAAGCGTTCAAACCAGGTGACCAGCATCACCGCCCCCGAAGCTCGGTCAGGCGGGCCTTGGCCCACTCAGCCGCGGAGAGAGTGCCGCCGGTCGCCTTGTCAAAGATCCAGGCGAGCGGGATCAGGAGAGCGAGAAGGAGGCACAGGCCCCCCGCCGCCAAGGAGCGCAGCCAAGCGCTCGGCGTGTCTGTCATGTGACGCCCCAGTGCGTTCTAGGAATTGATCGATGCCGTGCCCGACCACGGCAGCCTCGACGGCCAAGATCACAGGCCAACCGCCGGCCTTTTTGACCTTGTCGTAGGTAGCGAACGAGGAGCGCCCGGCGACAACGCCGCGCGCCTCGTCAACGGAGAGGTCCCACTCCCGAGCCACCATCTTCGCGGTGTGCGCGGGGAAACGGTCCCGGCAGTAGTCGGCGAGAGCGTCCCTCGTCGCCTTGTCAAGGGCCGGCATGTGTTGCCGATCCCGTTTGATGTAGCGGACTTCCACATACGCCTCCGTCATTGCTGTGACTCAGCGACGCGCGGCGCAGGGCCGCATTGGAGGGGCAGATGGAGGTGTTCAGGACCGCGGAGGATGCGATCAACCAGCGTGACGGGTGCCTGCAAGCGATGGTCACGATGGAAGGCTACGATGCGCGGCTCCAACTCTGGCATTTCGCCAAGGAGTGGAACGCGATCGCGAAGAAGAGGGCGGCGGCGGGCGCTATGGCCGGCCACCGCCAAGTTGGCGCGCTGGGAGAGATCAAGAGCGCGCGGGGAGACTGATGCGAGGCTCATCACAGAGCCCTCACGAGAAGGACCACGCCCCACCACGCCGCAGCGCTGAGGACGAAGATGGCCAGCGCGCAAAGACCCACGGGCAGAGCACGGCAAAGTGAAGCTGTTGAGCAGGGGCGAGCGTTTGAAGGGGCGGTCGGGAGGCGCATGGCTAGGCCGCGCCCCCGGAATTCACTTTTGCGAGACCGCGGAAAGCATCTTTCCTACCAACTCGTTTACGGGTTGGAGGCTCGACTCCGCCCATGGCTGGGGAACGCACCAGACGGCCGCCGATGGCACTGCACCTGGCAGCGCATGCGTGGCTGAGTACGCCGCCCAACGACGCCTCGGAGGCGGAGGGCTGCAATGCACACTTCGCCAGAGCCCGACGATTTCTGATGCACCGGCCCGCGACGGACGTGGTGGTGCTGGGCGAGCAGGTGTCGCCCGAACAATTCGAGGAGCTGCGGACAGAGGGCTTGGCCGAGCTGCGCGACATGTGCGCGGCGTGCGGCGGATGCACGCGTTTCGGGCTCAAAGCCCCATAACGGGTAGCGCGATCACCTTTGGCGCAAGATGTCGCATTCCTTTCACATCCGTTAAGGTTCGCCATATGCGCGAGCGAGAGGGACATCTCGCGGGAGGAGCGACTAATGCCGGGCCCCCAGCCGTGGCAGATCGAAGCCGCACGGTGCGCCAGACGCACCCGAGAAGAACTGATCGAATACGCGCCGAAGCGGCCGTTGCCGCTCCGCGACACGTTACGCCTGAAGGTCATGCAGGCCCGCTGCGAGACGTGCGGCGGCTGCCCGCTAATCCTGCGGGCGCTGAACATCATGCTGCCCGAGGAGGAGAAGCCCTCGGCGCAGATCATCAGATTGGCGGGCTGAGCAGACATCAGGCCGCGCCCTTCTCGGGTGGCGTCTGGAACAGCTTCCCAGCAGGGATCTTCGTCAGCTTCTCCAGCGCGGCCGCAGCTTTGAAGGAGGGCTGCGATGCGCCGTTCTTCAGACGGTTCACCTGGGAGCGACTGACGACGCCTACGGCCTCGGCGACTTCCAAGTCGCTCTTGCCGTTCGCGTCCATCCACTTCTTAAGCGCTGTCATGCCCGCAATGTGCATCTCATGCACGTATGCGGTCAATCAAAATGTGCATGGGGTGCGCTGGTGCGATTGACGCAGGCGACTAGACCCATGTGCATGGCCCGCACAGCCCGCACCGAGTCCCTTACGACCACACACAAGGTCCGCGCCTGGCGGCAGAACAGGGGCCTGACTTTGGAGAAGCTGGCCGAGGCTATCGGCATGAGCCACCAGAACCTCGGGCGGATCGAGCGCGGCCTAGTTCCGCTGGGCGAGGAACATCACGCCCCCCTGGCTGCAGCTCTGAACATCACCCCGCCTGACCTCTTCCGCGATCCCTCCGCGCCGCTCGACCGCGGGCAGCGCTACGTGCGGATCATCGGGCGGGCCGGCGCTGACACAGAAGGCCGGCTCGTCCAGAGCGACGCTGACGAGAACTACGACTATGCCCCCTTCCCTCCGGGCGGCACGTCCGATGCTGTCGCAGTTCGGGTGGTAGGTGACAGCATGCGCGCCATCGCCGAAGACGGAGCCCTCATCTACTTCCGGGACCAGAGGAACCCGCCCACTCCCGACATGATCGGCTACAACTGCATCGTTGAGCTGGAGGACGGGCGGGTGCTGTTTAAGCGGCTTCTGCGCGGGCCGGAGCCGGGGATCTACATGCTCGAGAGCCAGGTTGGCCCGCCCATCGAGGCACGCATCCGGTGGGCTGCCGAGCCGACCGCGATCATCCCGGCGAAGGAAGCGCGCCGGATCATCCGCCGCGCCGACGAAAGCCAAGTCGCCTAACCAACCACTGCTGTTGCGGGTCACGTCTTAGCGACAGCACGCCGCATGCGCTCCGATGTGCACGTGATGCACTTTCTTGTTGACCGGAGATGTGCATCGGGTGCACAGTGCTCCTACCAACAAGGAGCAGCCAGATGGCGTCTGAACAAAGCCTCGCCCAAGAGTTCGCCCGCCTCGCCCTGAGCTACCAGCCCGGCGATGAGCGCGAGGAAAAGGCCCGCCAACTGTTCCGGGCCATCGCCAACAGCCTCCGCCCCCTGATGGGTGAGGACACCATGGCGGAAGAGCTGGGCCTGCAGATGGAAGCCCTGGCCGAACGGAAGGCCGCTTGATGGGAGATTTCATTCATCCCGGAGCCAGCCCGTCTTCGCCCCAAGAGGCGATCACCGGCCCCGCGCTCGCCTGCACAAAGGCCTTCACCGACGAGAAGGGCAACCGCTTCGTCTTCCCGAGCATGATCCGCTGGCCGCAGGACGACGAGCACACCCGCCCAGCCAAGCACGACCTCGTGCTGCAGGCGATGTCGCTCGACCTCGCACTGGGCACGAAGGCGGATAAGGGCTGGTTCGAGTTCGATCCGGCCAAGTTCCCGCATGTGCGGACAGAGATCGGGCACCGTAACTTCGCGCACGGCGGCGCGACGATCTTGCTCTTCGCCGGTCCGGAGTTCGAGGCCGCCATCGCCAAGACGGAGGGCCAGTAATGGGCTCCGCCACCGACCACGCGAACCTGGTCCTCTCCTACGAGGCCTGGGACGCCGCAGAGCGCGCCGCGCGCCTCTGCCCTCAGATCCAGGCCCAGCAGGAAAAGGCGGACAGGCTGCACGCGCACCTGACCCAGCTCGCCTTCCGCTGCGGCTACGAGCCCGGCCGGGAGCACCGACACCTGCTGGTCACTGAGTTCGCAGCCCAGAAGGCAGCGGCCACCCGGCGGTTCCTGCCCCTGCATGTGAAGGAAGCACGCTCATGAGTGCGCGAGAGAGCAAGCACACTCCTGGGCCTTGGCGGCTGTTCATGACGGCAGACGGCCGCCAGCTCATCGGCATCGGCGAGCAGACCGGCGAGGGCGTCGCGGACTGCGGCTTCGGCACGTGGCGCGACGGTGAGGAACAACTCGCCAACGCCCGCCTGATCGCGGCGGCTCCTGATCTGCTCGCGGCGCTGAAGGCTGCCCACGACTTCATAGTGGACGAGGCGGACAATCGCGCGGCGGCGGGTTCGGAGATGTCCGATTACGAACGCGAGCCGCGCGAACTCGCGGAGGGGATCGCCGCCGCCATCGCGAAAGCGGAGGGGGTTTGATGTCCTCCGCCTCTAAGCAAGAGAGAGGTGAGGGCCTGAAACGCCAGTCGGGGGGCAGGCCCTGCGCTGACGCGCAGGTAACTGCGGGCCTCGCCTCGGAGCCTTCTGCGGCGGTAAGCGTCTCGCCGGCCGAATGCTACACGATCCGCAACAACTTCGCGTGGGCGCACCTCTTCGTCCGGCACGGTACACGCGCTGAAGACGACGGGCGCGCCTGCACCTGGGCGAATGTGGCGGTTGTCTCGGACTACGGCTCCTTTGGCTTCTGCTGGACCCACATCGGCAGCCGCCCCTGGCAGCAGTTCCTGGCCGGGCTGAACTTCGACTACGCCATGCAGAAGATGATGGGCGCTCGCTTCCGCGTCCCGCTGAGCGGCGAGGAGGCGCGGGATAAGGCGCGCGCGGTCGTGCTGGACCTGCGTCGGACCCGGCAGCTCAGCGACGACGAGGCGCGCGACCTCTGGAACGCCATTGAGGACTGTCAGGAGGCCGCGAACGGCCACGAGTTCCTGCGCGATTGGGACGACGCCAGCGCGGGCATGGTCTACCGGCACGAGCTTTGGGACGGGCTCTGGGACAAGGTGAACCCCGAAGCCGAAGGCTTCTGGGCCAAGCTCTGGCCGCACTTCATCGCCGCGATCTCCGCCCCACCGGGGACACCCACGCCGCCGCGTGAACGGGCCACGGCACCGTTCACTGCTGAGCGCTGCAACAGCCCCGGGACGCCCTCCTCTATCCTGAAGGGAGAAGGACAGTGACCCTCTCGACAGAGAACGCGGCCACTCCTGCGGGTGTGGAGCTGGACCTAGATGCGCTGGAGAAGGTGGCGCTGGCCGTTACCCCCGGCGACATCGACAGCGCGCCAGAGGGCGGCGAGTACGGCCGCAAGGAAGCGGGCAAGTGGTACCAGTGCCCGGCCTGCGACGGTCAAGGCGAAGTCGAGGGTGCGACCTACAGCAACTTCGACAGCAAGCCGATCGGCGTACAGTTCTTCGGCATAGGCGCAGAGTTTGGCGAGTGGGAGGCCTACTACCGCGCCTTCACGCCCGCCACCGTCCTCCGCCTCCTCGCCCTAGCCCGCTCCCCCCAGCAACCGGCTCCTGCGAGTGTGGGTGAGGTGGAGAGGTTGGTGGAGCGGCTGGACCAAGTGCTGGCCTTGTATGAGGACGGGCTGAGCTACGACATCGCAACCGACGACGGCGCCATCGTCTTCGACCGCGCTGACTTCACAGCAGCCCGACAAGCCCTCTCTCTCTTGGAAGAGGGGAAGGGTTCATCCGTTGCCGAGAGCGGCGGTACGGCTTCGCCCAAATCCGAGAGCCTCTGCCAGTCGGAAGAGGGAGGCGATCTACCGCCCGGCGACACCCCCTGGCTGCGCTTTCGGGATGCGAAGCCCGCGTACGACGGCTGGGGCGAGCGCCATCTACTGACGTGGTGCACCCGCGTGGGGACCTACGACATCGGCTGCATCAACGGCGAGTGGGCAGTCGGCGAAACCATCGACGGGCACCCGGATGACCTCTGGCGCTGGCTGGACGTGAACCCGGAGCGCCGCCTTCCAGCGGAGAACAACGCCAGCAGTCCGGCCGAAGGCCGTGCAGGCACTCCAGCAACGGATGCCATCAAATGAGCACCCCCATGACCCGCAAAGACTACCACCTCCGCTCCGCCACTGGCGCAGTGATGAGAACCTTTGACGACGGCAACGCGGCTCTGAAGTACGCCGAGAGCATCCGTCACGACTTCCCCGGCGTGCACGTGGTCGAGGTCGTAACGACCGTCACCGAAACGGTGCTCTACCGCGCTCGGATGAGCCCCAAGCTCCGGCTGGTGGCGTGATGGACCGGCTCTCCGACATCGGGCTCGGCCTGCCGAACCTGCCGCCTCCCCACCAGGTCTGCTGCGACCTCTGCGAGGGCGTGATGACCGTCCCCAGCCACTGCGCCGAGCAAGGCCAGATCATCGGCCTGCTGACGTGCTCCCAGTGCATCGAGGATGAGCTGCAGTCGAGGGTCTGCCAATGAACGCGCATGTGGATCTGGAGACGCTCGGCCTCTCGGCTCAAGCCGTGGCCCAGCGCGTGCGGTCGATCGGCGGCTCGGATGCCAACTGCATCATGAGCGGCGACGACGCGGCGGTTCTCAGCCTCTGGGAGCAGAAGACCGGCCGGCGCGAGCCCGACGACCTGTCCGACGTCCTGCCGGTGCAGATGGGCTCGTTCACGGAGCCGCTGAACGCCGCCTGGTTCGAGAAGCAGACGGGCAAGGCGATCGTCAGTCGCGGGCTGCCGGTCATTGACGACCGCGACCCATGGCGCACCGCCACGCTCGACGGGATGGTCTGCGCCGACGACAGCGGCGAGATGCTTGGCATCTGGGAAGCCAAGCACGTCGGCAATTTCTGGAAGGACGAACAGCTCCTCGCGAAGTACGCGCCCCAGCTGCACCACAACATGGACGTCGCGGGCCAGCGGAAAGCCTACCTCTCCGTCTTCAAGGGCAACGCCGACTGGTGCTTCTTCGAGGTGGATTACGACGCCAGCTATAGCGCCGCTGTCCGCAAGGCCGAGTGGCAGTTCTGGCTGGCCGTTCAGGCCGATGAGCCGCCGGTCGCCTACGACGCCCCGCCCCCGCCCGCGTTCGACGCCATGCGCGAGATCTGCATGGACGGCAACAACGAGTGGGCGAACCACGCCATCGACTGGCTGGCGCACCGCGACGCCTCCAAGGCCTTCGAGAAGGCCACCAAGGCTCTGAAGGGCCTGATGGAAGCCGACGTGAAGCTCGCCCACGGCCACGGCATCAAGATCAGCCGGTCAAAGGCCGGCGCTCTCAGCATCACGGAGAAAAAGTGATGGAAGCCACCGACCTCACCACCCAACAGCTCGCGAAGCTGCGCGCGCCGTTCCCCGCCAACCAGGTCAGCAAGCTCCCGAAGGAGACAAAGGCTCAGAAGGAGGAGCGCGAGAAGGACCGCTCCAAGGGCGTGAGCTGCAACATCTGCGGCGGCTGGCACCACAAGAACACGATCCACCTGGATTACGTGGGCCACGCGGCGCTCACCGACCGCCTGCTGGACGTGGACCCGATGTGGTCCTGGGAGCCGGTGGCGTTCCGTGACGGCCTGCCTGCCTTCGACCAGACCGGCGGGTTGTGGATCAAGCTTACCGTCTGTGGCGTCACGCGCCTCGGTTACGGACACGCCGCTGGCAAGACCACTATGGACCCTGGCGCGCGCGAGAAGGAAGTCATCGGCGACGCCCTGCGCAACGCCGCCATGCGCTTCGGTGCGGCCCTGGACCTCTGGCACAAGGGCGACCTGCACGCGCACGAGGAGAGCGCGGAGGAAACCGAAGCGGCCAAGCCGCCGAAGGTCCAGCCGCAGCGCGCCGCGAAGCCCGAGCCCCACAACGCGCCCCCCGCCAGCAACCCTGTCGACCGCACGGCGGAGGCCGTCCCCTGGCCGAACAACCAGGACCCCGACGACTGGGCGCACTGGCGCAAGATCGTGGCCACCAAGATCAACCGCGCCGGCTCGGCGGTGGAAGTTGGACAGGTGCAGGCGATCAACGCCGAGGGCCTGGTCCGCTGCGGAGAGGTGCTGCCGGACACCCGCGAGAAGATCGACGCCTTCGTGGCGGACCGCCTCGCCAAGTTGGCCGAGCCCGAGCACAGGGTCGCCGCCTGATGGCCCCGCAACCGCCAGTCTGGAGAGAGGAGGAACTGCGCGACTTCTGCCGCGCCGTCCTCCGCACCTTTCCCGGGCACCAAGATCACCGTGAGGGAGGTCGCCCGTGAGCAGGGTCGTGTTCCGCCTGATCAACCGCCGGGAGAAGGACCGAGCCGTCCGGTTCGTCCTCAACGCCCCTGACAACGCGGTCTGCACCTTCACCCGCGCCGACAAGCGCACGCTGGAGCAGAACGCCAAGCTGCACGCCCTCTGCACCGACGTCGCCGGGCAAGTGGCCTGGCAGGGCAAGAAGCGGGACGTGGAGGCGTGGAAGGACATTTTCACGGCTGCCCTGCGCTCGGCCAAGAACGAGCTGGACGTGGTCCCCGGCATCAACGGCGGCTTCGTCCTGCTCGGGATGCACACGAGCGAGATGAGCAAGGGCGAGTGCGCCGAACTGATCGAACTGGTGCTTGCCTTCGGGGCCGAGCACGAGGTGGTGTTTCATGACGACGCCAGGGACGGGGAGGCTCCTAACAAGGCCTCCCCGAAGGCGGCGTGAAGACCTGGCGCATCCATCTCTACGGCTTCGACAGCCATACGGTCCAAGCGCCGACCAGGGGCGCTGCCCGATACGCCGATTGGCGGCGGGCACGCGAGGCCGGCTACTTCACGGGCTCGGATGGCTTCTGGCGCTTCCTGATCAACTCGCGCGTCGAAGAGGTGCGTCATGGCTGATGGCTCCACCTACACCCTGCGTCAGGTCCCCGAGTGGATCGGCAAGACACCGGACACCCCGGTCCCGAAGGCCGTCAAAACCCGCCTGCTGCTCCGCTACGGCGGCAAGTGCTATCGGACAGGCCACAGGTTCCGCCCGGGCGACGCCATCGAGTTCGACCACATCGTGGCCCTCTGCAACGGCGGGGAAAACCGCGAAAGCAACCTCGCTCCCATCCTCGGTGGCAAGCCCCACCAGGAGAAGACCAAGACCGACCGGGACGAGAAGACCAAGACGGACAGGATGCGGCTGAAGGCGCTGGGTCTGTGGCCGAAGTCGAAGCGACCCCTGCAAGGCCGCGGCTTCTCCTCTGCTCGGGATTTTCCGGTCGACAATCGAAAGGGGCGGAAGTGAACCTCGCCACGCTAGCCGCAGCGACAGCAGCCACCCTTCTGACGGCAACGGAGGCCCAGGCCGACCCGTGCAAGCTGATCCCGGACAGAGGGTCTGCCCCCGCCTGGCTGAAGCCTGGCGCCACGTTCTCCGGGCCTGTCGTCTACGTCGGTGATGGCGACAGCCTCTGCGTTGCGCTCGGTCAGGCGCCCAGCCAATGGCTGGAGGTGCGTCTTGCCGACTTCTACGCCCCCGAGCTGAGCCAGCCCGGCGGGAAGCAGGCGCGGGACGCCCTCGCCGCCTCGTCATGAACCGGCGGATCTCCTGCACGGCCGAGAACCGCACGTATGACCGCTACGCCGCCGCCTGCACGCTGAACGGCAGGGGCTTGGGCGCGCTGCTCCGTGCGGCCGGCGTCAGGGAAGGTGGGAGGGGGCGATGAGCGCGTTCGAGCACCTACCCCCGCGGCTAACCACGGCCCAAGTCTGCGAGCTCGCTCACTGCAGCGTCACCACGCTCTGGCGCAAGCGACGGGAGAACCCCGCCTGGCTGCCGGCCGCGGCGGTCCAACTCAGCAAGACCACCATGTTTGATCGTGACGCAGTTCTCACGGCGCTCGGTTTGATGAAGGATGCCCCCGCCAATGACCAATGGGCGGTTGACCCCGATGCCATCCGTAAAGCTCGAGCTCGGAAAGTACGTCACGCTCCGGCGTCGGCAGGACGGCACCTATCGGGTGCTGATGGAGGTTCCCGCCAGGCTGCGGCCCTCCGACTGGCTGCCAGCAATCCCGCTCCCCATCGAGGGTAGCCGAACGGGTGACCTGACGGACCTGGACGAGCTCGCTCGCATCAAGTCCGATGCGGCGCGGCTCTACACGAACCTGCTGCGACTGCGAGCGGGCTACGAGCCGGCGGAGCGCACGACGAAGGATCTCCCGCGGCTGGTGCGCGAGTGGGAGAAGTCGCAGTTCTTCAAGGCCAAGAAGCCGCGCACCCAGAAGGGCTACAGCTACCACGCGGGTCTAGTGCTGGATTGGTCGGAGGCGACGGGCCACAAGCCGGTCGCGGCGCTCTCGCGGAAGGCCATAGAGGACTTCCTGGCGCTCTATGACGACCGGCCAACCACCCGGCGTCACGTGAAGATCGTTCTCAAGATGCTGCTGGACCACGCCATCGCCATGGAGTGGCGAGCAGACAACCCGGCCGAACGCATCAAGGTCACGGCGCCCGAGACGGAAGTGACCATCTGGGAGCTCGAGGACGTGCGCCGGGAAGCGTGGGCCTGCGCCGAAGCTGGCCAGCCGTCGATCGCCGCGCTGATCCTCACCAACTGGGAGATCGGCCAGCGCCTCACAGACGTACGCCTGTTCCGCCGCGGGGCGGAGTACATCAACGGTGCGTTCCGCTTCTGGCAGTCGAAGACCGGCGCTTACGTCACCATCGAGGTCAGCGCCGAGCTCCAGGAGCTCCTGGCCGCGATCGAGAAGCCGGACAGCCTCTATCTGTTCACCGATGCGGCCACCGGCAAGCCTTGGGACGAGCAGCGCCTCGGCCACGTGTTCGCAGCGATCCGCACGAAGCCGGAGCTCCAGCTGCGAGCTCTCCGCCACAGCTGCGTCGTCCAGTTGGCCCGGCACGACGCCACCATTCCCGAGATCGCCAGCATCACCGGCCACTCGCCGTTCTCGGCCGAACAGATCCTCCGCAAGTACCTGCCGCGGGACAACGAGCTCGCGTGGGCGGCGCAGCGGAAACGGGGTCTGATCGGAACGACTCGCGCACAGGAGTCTGACGGCGGGTCCGACAGGAAGTCTGACGGTGCGGACGCAGCGCGCTCACCCAACCCGAAAACCGCAACAAGGGCAAAGGGTTAGATGGTAGGCCGGGTGAGGTTCGAACTCACGACCATTCGATTAAAAGTCGAATGCTCTACCACTGAGCTACCGGCCCGCGTCGCGAGAAAGCCATCACGGCCGCCCGGGCGAAGCGGCGCGGAACCTAGGCGGGCCTTTCGCGCCGCGCAAGGCGCCTTCCGCCTTAACTGCGCCACAGGCTGCGCTAGATTGCGGCCCTGATGCGCAACGCCGCCCTGATCGCCCTGCTCGCCGCCGCTTCGGGACTGACCGCCTGCGCCACATCCGGACCGGGCGGGAAGGTTCAGACGCGCACGGAGGCCACCCGCGAGAACATGACGGGCGTGGTCTCGGCCCCGCTACGCGACTTGAACGTGGTGCGATCGAAGATTCCCGAGGTGCTGCTCCGTGCGATGGCGGACCCTTACGAGCGGCCGCCCAACACCAGGTGCGCCACCCTGATCACGCTGGTGCGACCGCTGGACCAGGCGCTGGGCCCCGATCTCGACGTCTACGCCGAGGAGCCGGGCGACCTCCTCAGCCGGGAGACGGCTTATGGGGCCATGGCCAGCGTCGCCAGCAGCGCCCTCCCGTTCCGCGGCTGGCTGCGCACGCTGTCTGGAGCCGAGCGGCACGACGCGACCGTGCAGGCGGCGATCCTGGCCGGCGCGGTTCGGCGCGCTTACCTGAAAGGTCTGGGCGAATCGAAGGGCTGCAAGCCTCCGGCCACCCCAAGTCACGTGAAGGCGGGGACGCCGGTCTTGAACCAGGCGGGCGCTAAGCCGCGCTTTCCGACGCGCCGCAACGGTCCCTGAAGTCACGCCGGAAGGCCTCCAGCCGTCCGTCTCCGATCGCTGAGCGCATCCCGCTCATCAGCCGCTGGAAGAACGCGATGTTGTGCCAGGACAGCAGCACCTGCCCCAGAATCTCGTCCGACTTCACCAGGTGGTGCAGGTAGGCCTTCGAGTAGTCCCGACTGGCCGGCACGTCGCTGTCGGGGTCCAGCGGGCTGTCATCTTCGGCGAATCGCGCGTTCTTCAGGTTGATGGGTCCGTCCCACGTCCAGGCTTGGCCATGGCGTCCGGAGCGGGTGGGCAGCACGCAGTCGAACATGTCGACCCCGCGCCACACCGCCTCAACGAGGTCGATGGGCTTGCCGACCCCCATCAGGTAGCGCGGCCGATCGGCGGGCAGCATGGCGGGCGCGAAGTCGAGCACCTCCACCATGGCTTCGTGACCCTCGCCCACGGCCAAGCCCCCGATGGCGTAGCCGTCGTACCCAGCGTCCACCAGCCGCTCGGCCGATTCGCGGCGTAGGGCCTCCGAAGTCCCGCCCTGCTGGATTGCGAACAGCGCCTGCGTATCGCGTTCTCCGAACGCGTTCTTCGAGCGGACGCCCCAGCGGGCCGACAGCCGCATGGCCTCGGCAACGGCGTCGTCAGGCGCTGGCAGACCAACCAGCTGGTCGAGCTGCATGACGATGTCGGAGCCCAGCAGGTCGGCCTGGATCTCGATCGACCGCTCAGGGGAAAGCACGTGGCGCGAGCCATCTAGGTGACTCTGGAACGTGACCGCCTCCTCCGTGACCTTGGCGATCTTCGACAGCGACATGACCTGGAAGCCGCCGGAGTCGGTGAGGATCGGCTTCGGCCAACGCATGAACCGGTGGAGGCCACCGAGCCGCGCCACCCGCTCCGCCGTCGGCCGGAGCATCAGGTGATAGGTATTCCCCAGCAGAATGTCGGCCCCGGTGGCGGCCACCTGGTCGACCGTCAGCGCCTTGACTGTCCCCGCGGTGCCGACGGGCATGAACGCCGGCGTGCGGATCTCGCCACGCGGGGTGGAAAGCACGCCGGTCCGGGCGCGGCCCTCCGTCGCCTGGATGGTGAAGGGGAACGCGGCCATCAGGCCCTCCAGAGCAGGGACGCGTCCCCGTACGAATAGAAGCGGTAGCCCGTCTCGATGGCGTGAACGTAGGCCCTGCGCATCGTCTCCACCCCGGCGAAGGCGGACACCAGCATGAACAGCGTCGACTTCGGAAGGTGGAAGTTGGTCATCAGGCCGTCGGCGGCGCGGAAGCGGTAGCCGGGGGTGATGAAGATCGCCGTCTCGTCCATGAAGGGGCGGACCACGCCGTCCTCGCCCGTCGCGGACTCGAGGAGCCGGAGCGAGGTTGTGCCGACACAGACGATCCGGCCGCCGGCGGCACGCACCGCGTTCAGCCGATCGGCCGTAGGAGCGTCGACCTCACCCCACTCTGCGTGCATGCGGTGCTCGGCCAAGTCCTCGGTCTTGACCGGCAGGAAGGTGCCGGCCCCGACGTGCAGCGTGACGAAGGCCCTCCCGACCCCCGCCGCCTCGAGCCGCTCGAAGAGCTCGGGCGTGAAGTGCAGGCCAGCCGTCGGCGCCGCGACTGATCCGTCCTCCTCGGCATAGACGGTCTGATAATCGGCCCGATCTTGAGCATCCTCACCTCGCTTGGCCGCGATGTATGGCGGCAGCGGCATGGCGCCCCGCTCCGCGATGGCGGCGTCGAGGTCCGGTCCGGCCAGGTCGAAAGCCAGGGTGACCTCGCCTCCCTCGCCCTTCTCTGTGACGGTAGCGTCCAGCGCCCCGAGCAGGCAGGCGCGGTCTTCGGTCTCGCCGAACGACACCCGATCCCCCGAGGCAAGGCGCTTGCCCGGCCGCATGAAGGCGGTCCAGCGGCTGGGTGTCAGGCGTTTGTGCAGGGTGGCTTCGACGGCGACCTGGCTCTCACCGCGGGTTCGCAGCCCCTTGAGCCTGGCGGGGATGACGCGGGTGTCGTTGAGCACCAGGACGTCGCCGGATCGGAGCTGGCCCGGCAGGTCATGGACCTGCAGGTCCTGCAGGGGCTTGCCCGGCGACACCAGCAGCAGGCGCGCCGAGTCGCGCGGGCTGGCCGGCCGGAGCGCGATATGCTCGTCGGGCAGGTGGAAGTCGAAATCAGCCAGGTGCATGGAGGCGGCTCAAGGCCACGGGGCCGCAGTCGCGTCAAGCGCCGGTCGTGGTAGAGGCGGGCATGCGCCTGGTGCGACTCGCCCTCCTGGCGGCTCTCGCCGCCCCCGTATTCCTGTTCGCCGGCCTCGGCGTCGTGGCGCCCGCGCTCGGCCAGTTCGGGCGCACGAACCTCTCGGCGGACATCCTGAACCACTTCGCGCCGATCTGGCTGGCGGGATCGCTACTCACCCTGGCCGTCGCCGCCGCGTTCCGGGACGAAACCCGGGCGCTGCTCATAGTCGTTGCGACGACTGGAGCGATACTGTCCGGGTTGCTGGTCGGGCCGGAGTTCCTGCGCTCCACCGGCCCCAAGGCGCCGGCGGACGCGCCCGGCCAGATCAAGGTGATCCAGTTCAACGTCTGGCACTACAACCGGGACCTTGGGGACGCCGTGGACTGGCTGGTCGCGCAGGACCCCGACATCGTCGTCCTGGAGGAGACCACACCTGCGCTCCGCCAACTGATGCGGGAACGCACCGACTGGTTCGTGGCCTGTCCATCCTGCGAAGTGATGATCTACAGCAAGCGGCCGTCGGTGGAGGTTCGCCAGCCGCGCCGGGCGAAGCAGATCCCCGCCGCCCAGGCCCGGGTCGGCGACATTCCGGTCATCGGCGTACACTATGCCTGGCCGACGGACGCCGGGGACCAGCAGTACCAGGAGGCGCGGCTGGGCCGGATGCTCGACGACGTGGACCGGACGCGAGCCATCGTGGCGGGCGATCTGAATTCCACCCCGTGGTCTTTCTCGCGCCGAGGCTGGGATGCCCGGTTCGGACTGATCCGCCGAACACGGGCGGTGTTCTCATGGCCAGCGCGACCGCAGGCGCGATTCCGCTGGGCGGGGCTGTTCCCCTTCCTGCCGATCGACCACGTCTATGCCGGCTCGGCCTGGGCGACGGTCAAGGTCGAGCGGGGACCGCGGCTCGGCTCGGACCACTACCCGGTGGTGGTCACTCTAGCGCCTGTCGCGCCGCAGTGAGCGCGTCCTCGAACCGTGCGCGCTCGGCGGCGTAGGCCTCGCGGGCAAGCTCCAGATCCGCCTCGATCCGCGCCCGCTCGCGCTCAAGCCTCGCCACCTGACCTTGGTGGGCGGCGTCGAGCGCCGCCAGCCGCGTTTCGAGGTCTGCCACCTTCTTCAGCGCTGCTTTCGAGGGACCGGCAGGCTTCGCCTTCTTGGCCGGCTTGAGCTTCGCCAGCTCGCCGCGAGTGCCGGCGGGGCGGCGCAACACCTCTCCGGGCTGCGCCGTCGCCATGTCCACGAGCCCGGGATCATCGGTCTCCCGAGCCATCCCCGTCTTGAAGAGATCCTGATGGCTGCCCCAGGCCGCCAGCGCCTTGGCCTTCGAACTCGCCGCGACCACATAGTCGGTCAGGCCGTCCGAGGTGACGAAGACCTTGAGACGCGGGGCCATCGGGCGCGGCGTTCTTTAGGCGTCCGCCGCGACCTTCATGGACACGATCTTGCCGGGGGCACGCGGCGGCTCGCCCTTCGGCAGGGCGTCGACGTGCTCCATGCCTTCCACCACCTCGCCCCAGACGGTGTACTGGTTGTCGAGGAAGGTGGCGTCGTCGAAGCAGATGAAGAACTGGCTGTTGGCCGAGTTCGGGTTCGGCGTGCGGGCCATGGAGCAGACGCCCCGCACGTGCGGCTCGCGGCTGAACTCGGCGGTCAGATTCGGCTTGTCCGAACCGCCGGAGCCGGTGCCGGTCGGGTCCCCGCCCTGGGCCATGAAGCCCGGGATCACGCGGTGGAAGACGATCCCATCGTAGAAGCCTTCGCGAGCCAGTTCCTTGATCCGCGCCACGTGGCCGGGGGCCAGGTCGGGGCGCAGCTTGATGGTCACCGGACCCGATTCCAGCGTCATGATCAGGGTATTTTCGGAGTCCATCACTTCACCTCGACAGGAATGTTGACGTCACAGGCCGTAAAGTCGGCCCCTTTGGCCGCACGGACCCGGGCGAGCTCGGCCTTGAACCAGCCGCTCTTGGGATCGATCACCCGGATTTTCGGGCGTTCGGCTTGAGGCAAATCGGCGAGCACGCGGACGCGTTCCATACGGTCCTGCGGATCGGCCACCGGCTCGCCCACCTTGATGGCGTTGACCACCTCCTGGCCGGCGATCACGCGCCCGAAAGCGGTGTAGCGCTTCTCGAGCGAGGGATAAGGCGCGCGCATGAGGTAAAACTGGCTGTTGGCGGAGTTCTCCGCCTCGGCCCGAGCCATGCCGGCCACTCCCTGACAGTAGAGCGCCCAGCCCGACACCTTGCCGTCGCGGGTCATCGGAGCCAGCATCATCGACTGGGTCATCACCGGCAGGGATTTCACGAAGCCGATTTCGGCCACGGCCTGATCGGCTGCGAGCACGAAGGGCGCGTCCGGGCCGCGGCGGAACATGAACTCGGCCTGGATGTCGGGCTTGGACGAGCCGCCCTCGCCAGTGTTCAGGGGATCGCCGGTCTGGGCCATGAAGTTCTCGATGACCCGGAAGAAGCGCAGTCCGTCGTAGAGGTTCTCACGGGTCAGTTCGCGAACCCGCTGCACATGCGCCGGCGCGACCTCGGGAACCAGCTCTACGAGGATGCGACCCTTGTTGGTGTCGATCACCAGCACGTCGTTCGGGTCGGGCGTGCGCCAGTCGGCGTTGGCAGGCCCGGCGGGAGCCGCTGCTCGGGCCGGCGCGGCCTTGGGGGCGGGCTTCTTCTGGGCGACGGCGGAGGTCGCCGCCAGGGCGACAGCCGCAGCAAGCAGGAGGGTCTTCTTCATGGGCGGCACTGGTACCTAGCCGCTCACGGCAGCGAAAGAGGGAATGCGATCAGCCGCGGCCGACCTTGGCCAGCAGGCGGTCCCTGACCCCGTCACTGACGAATTTGCTGACGTCGCCGCCCAGCACCGCGATCTCCTTGACCAGCTTGGAGGCGATCGCCTGGTGGCGCGGGTCGGCCATGAGGAAGACCGTCTCGATCTCGCGGTCCAACTGCTGGTTCATCGCCGTCATCTGAAACTCGAACTCGAAGTCGGCCACGGCGCGCAGGCCGCGGACGATCACGTTCGCGCCGATGTCCCGCGCAAAGTGCATGAGCAGGCCTTCGAAGGGCTGGACCACGATCTCTGCCCGGTTGCGCAGCGGTTCAACCGCTTCCTCGACGATCGCCACCCGCTCCTCGAGGCTGAACAGCGGACCCTTGCCGCTGTTGATCGCCACGCCGAGCACGAGGGTGTCCACCAGCTTCACGGCCCGGCCGATGATGTCGGTGTGACCGTTATGGATGGGATCGAACGTGCCCGGATAAAGCCCGATGCGCGTCATGCGGCTTGGTCCCCCAACTCCCCCGTCCCTCGCCTTTCGCCGTCACGCGGCCAGATGGCAAGCGCAATCTTGCGTACGGCGAACGGGGCGGAACGCGGTCTAGGTGTCCGCGCCGCCTTCGTCCGGGACCTCTCCGGCCAGGTCGCCCTCGATCGCCTCAACCTCGTCGTCGCCGGCGTCAGCCAGACGCTCCACAGAGACGACGTGCTCGTCCTGGTGCTTGCGGAAGATGATCACGCCCTGGGTGTTGCGGCCGGCGAGGCGGACCTGCTTCACCGGGATGCGGATCAGCTGGCCCTGATCGCTGACCAGCAGGATCTGGTCGCTCTCGTCCACCGGGAACGACCCGGCGAGCCTGCCGCCGCGCTTGGTGAGATCCTGCGCCAGCAGCCCTTGGCCGCCACGACCCGTGCGCCGGAACTCGTAGGCAGAGGTGCGCTTGCCGAAGCCTTCGGTCGATACCGTGAGCAAGGTCTCCTCGGCGGCGCCCAATTCGGCGATCCGCTCGGGGCTGAGCGCGGCGACTTCATCGCCGGCCTCTTCATCCTCCTCGGGCGCGGCGATCTCCTCGCCCTCCTCCGCCTCGCCCGTGGCGATGCGCATAGCCTTGGCGTGCTTCAGATAGGCAGCCCGCTCGGCTGGCGTAGCCGGCGCTGAGCGCAGGATGGCCATGGAGATGACCGTGTCGCCCTCCGCCAGGCGGATGCCGCGCACGCCCGTCGAATCCCGGCCAGCGAACACTCGCACATCGTCGACGGCGAAGCGGATGCAGCGGCCCAGGGCCGTGGTCAGCAGCACGTCGTTCGTCTGGGCGTTGCAGACGCCCACGCCCACGATGGAGTCCCCCTCGTCGAGCTTCATGGCGATCTTGCCGTTGCGGCGGATGTCCACGAAGTCCGACAGCTTGTTGCGCCGGACGTTGCCCGAGCGGGTGGCGAACATCACGTCGTACTGATCCCAGCTGGCCTCGTCCTCCGGTAGCGCCAGGATGGAGGTGATGCTCTCGCCGGGCTCGATCGGCAGAAGGTTGACGAACGCCTTCCCGCGGCTTGTGGGGGTGCCCAGCGGCAGGCGCCAGACCTTCAGCTTGTAGGCCTTGCCGCCGCTGGAGAAGAACAGCATGGGCGTGTGGGTGTTCGCCGAGAACACCCGCGTGACGGCGTCCTCTTCCTTCGTCGCCATGCCCGAGCGGCCTTTGCCGCCCCGGTGCTGCGTCCGATAGATCGACAACGCAGTCCGCTTGACGTAGCCGCCGTGGGTGACGGTGATAACCATCTCCTCGCGGGCGATTAGATCCTCGTCCTCGACGTCGGCGTCGCCTTCGACGATCTCCGTCCGACGGGGCACCGCGAACTGGTCGCGGATCTCCACCAGTTCCTCGCGGACGATCCCCATGATGCGCTCGCGGGAGGCCAGGATCTCGAGATAGCCGCCGATGGCGCGGGCCAGTGTCTCCGCCTCGCCGAAGATCTCGTCGCGACCAAGGCCGGTCAGGCGGGACAGGGTCAGGGCCAAAATAGCGCGGGCCTGCTCGTCCGTGAGGCGGATGCGGGCGCCGTCCACCACGATGGTCCGGGGGTCGGCGATCAGCTCGACGAGCGGCAGCATGTCGCCCGCCGGCCAGTCGCGGGCCACCAGCCGCTCACGGGCCTCGGTCGGGTCCTTGGACGAGCGGATGATGTGGATGAACTCGTCGATGTTCGCGACGGCGATCGCCAGGCCGACCAGGACGTGGCCGCGGTCACGCGCCTTGGACAGATCGAACTTGGTCCGGCGGACCACCACCTCTTCGCGGAACTGCACGAAGGCGGTGACCATCTCGCGCAGGCCCATCTGTTCGGGCCGGCCGCGGTTCAGCGCCAGCATGTTGACCCCGAACGAGGACTGCAGCGGCGTGAATCGATAGAGCTGGTTGAGGATGACCTCGGCCGAAGCGTCCCGCTTCATCTCGACCACGACGCGCATGCCGTCGCGGTCGGACTCGTCGCGCAGGTCGGCAACGCCCTCGATCCGTTTCTCGCGAACCAGTTCGGCGATGCGCTCGACCAGCGCCGCCTTGTTCACCTGGAACGGGATCGAGTGGATGACGATCGCCTCGCGGTCCTTTCGGATCTCCTCGATGGACGCCTTGCCGCGCATGATCACCGACCCGCGGCCGGTCATCAGGGCGTTGCGGGCGCCGGTGCGGCCGATGATCTCGCCGCCGGTCGGGAAGTCGGGCGCGGGAACGATGTCCAGCAGCGCCTCGAGACTGATCGCCGGATCGTCGATGTAGGCCAGACAGGCGTCGACCACTTCGCCGAGATTGTGCGGCGGGATGTTGGTGGCCATGCCGACGGCGATGCCGCCAGCGCCATTGACCAGCAGATTCGGAATGCGGGACGGCAGCACCACAGGCTCGTGCTCGGAGCCGTCGTAGTTATCCTTGAAGTCGACGGTGTCCTTGTCGAGATCCGCAAGGATGGCCATCGCCGCCCGCGTCATGCGGCTCTCGGTGTAGCGCATGGCCGCCGGCGGATCGTTGTCCACCGAACCGAAGTTGCCCTGACCGTCGATGAGCAGCAGGTTCATCGAGAACGGCTGCGCCATCCGCACCAGGGTGTCGTAGATCGCGACGTCACCGTGCGGGTGATACTTACCCATCACGTCACCGACGATGCGCGCCGACTTCACATAGCTGCGGTCAGGGGTATGCCCCTGCTCGCCCATGGAGAAGAGGATGCGGCGGTGCACGGGCTTAAGGCCATCGCGGACGTCCGGCAGCGCGCGGCTGACGATCACGCTCATGGCGTAATCGAGATAGGAGCGCTTCAGCTCGTCTTCGATTGCGATAGGGGCGACGCCCCCGCGCCGGTCTTCCGGAGGGGTGGTGTTCTGATCGGTCAAGGGAGGGATAAAGCCGTGAGAATCGGACGGGTTAGATAGGCGTTCCTGTTAGCATTTGCGAGCGGCCTGCGCCAACCCTCGCGCGGGCGCACGCGCGAGGGATCAATGCCGCGCCGAACGGCCGCCGTGACGCCGCCACGAGCTGACGCTAGGTTCCGGCCATGGCTATCGCATTTGGAGAACCCGCGCCCTGGTTCACGGCGCCCACCCCGTCGAATCCCGAATTCGTCTTCGACACCGTGGCCGGTCGCTACGTCCTGCTCGTTTTCCTGCCGCTCGATCCGGGGGCCCGCCGCGAGGCGATGGGCCAGCTGGCCGCCCGGCAGAAGCTGTTCGATGGCGCGCGCGCGGTCACCTTCCTGGTGGCGCGCGATTCCCAGACCCAGGAGACGGCGCGAGACATGCGAGGCCTGCGCTGGTTCCTCGATCGCGACGGCGCAGTGAGCCGGCTGTTCGAGGCCTACGACGCCGACGGGCAGGAGCGGCCGCGCTGCGTGCTCCTCGACCCGGCGCTCCGGGTGCTGGGCGTCGCTCCTGTGGAGCGGTTGCCCAGCGTCCTCGATCACATGACCCGGTTGCCGGCGCCGGGCGACCACGCCGGCACCCCTCTGCACGCGCCAGTCCTCCTGGCGCCGCGGATCTTCGAGCCGGAAGTCTGCCGAGAGCTCATCGCCCTGCATCAGGCCGGCGAAAGCGAGTTCACGGGCGTGATGCGCGACCAGGGCGAGCGCACGGTGCTGGTGATGGACAAGCTGAAGAAGCGGCGCGACATCGTGATCCGTGATGAGGCGGTTCGCGATGCGCTGCGCGAGCGGATCGAGCGTCGCGTGTTCCCGCAGATCGAGCGGGCCATGAACGTGCGCCCGACCCGCATCGAGCGTTACGTGGTCAGCTGCTACGACGCGGCCGACCAGGGCGTCTTTCATCCGCACCGGGACAACACCACCTTCGGCACCGCGCACCGGGCCTTCGCCTGTTCGGTCAACCTGAACGACGACTTCGACGGCGGCGACCTGCGGTTTCCGGAGTTCGGCCCCGCCACCTATCGTCCACCCACCGGCGGCGGCGTGGTGTTCGGCTGCGGACTGCTGCATGAGGCCACGCGGGTGACCCGCGGCCGGCGCTACGCGTTCCTTCCATTCTTCTATGATGAGGCGGGGGCCGCCGTTCGGGCTGAGTACGAGGCCCGTGTGGCGGGAGAGGCCGCATGATCGCGCCCCTGCCCCCCGGACTCACGCCGGGCGAATACGCCCCCTGGTTCAGCTGCCGGACGCCGGCGCACCCGGACTTCGCGTTCAACACCGTGGGTGGGCGTTACCTGCTGCTCGGCTTTCTCCCCGACGGCGCTGAAGCTCGCGAGGCCGCCGCCCGTGCGCTGCAGGCCCATCGCGCACGGTTCGACGACCACCACCTGGCCGCCTTCTTGGTGGTCTCGGATCCGCCGACCATCGCCGCCGCGCAGAACAGCCTGCCGGGGCTTCGCTGGTTCCTCGACCATGATGGCGCGGTCACCCGCCTCTACGGGGCGGACGCCGGCATGTGGTTCCTGATTGACCCCAGCATGAGGATCCTGCGGATTGCACCCCTCGCCGAGGCGGACTCAGTGTTTGCCGAGGCCGCCGCCCTGCCCCCGATAGACGCGCACGCGGGCGCGCCGCTGCTGGCGCCGGTGCTGATCGTTCCGCGGGTGTTCGAGCCCGAGTTCTGCCGCCAGTTGATCGCCTTGTACGACGCCGAGGGCGGACAGATCTCGGGCGTCATGCGCGACGTGGGCGGCCGGACCGTGGGCGTGCTCGACAGCATGAAACAGCGGCGGGATGTCGTGATCCAGGATCCGGCGCTGCGCAAGCAGGTGGTCGCCCGCATCCGCCGGCGGCTGCTGCCTGAGATCCGGCGGGCGTTCAACTTCGAGGTCACGCGTTTCGAGCGCTACCTCGTGGCCTGTTACGACGCCCAAGAAGGCGGCTACTTCCGCCCGCATCGGGACAACGACACCCTGGGCACGGCTCATCGGCGGTTCGCCGCGTCGATCAACCTGAACGCCGAAGACTTCGAGGGCGGCGATCTCAGGTTCCCCGAGTTCGGGCAGAAGACCTACCGCCCGCCCACTGGAGGGGCGGTGGTGTTCGGATGCGCCCTCCAGCACGAGGCCACGCCAGTCACCGCGGGGCGACGCTACGCCTTTCTGCCGTTCCTTTATGACGAAGCCGCCGCCGAGGTCCGGCAGGCGAACATGGCCGCGCTCCAGCCTCCTTCCGCGTAAGACGCAGCCCTCGACGCTCATCGGCAGTTCAGGCAAGACGCGTCAGTCATGGCGGAACGACCTGCTCCACGAGGACACCCATGAAGCGACTGATCCCTGTCCTGCTGGCCCTCGGCCTCACCGTCCCGGCCGGGGCCGCCCAGAGCCCGATCGCGCCCGGCTATTGGGAGACCACCAGCCAGGTGGTCTCTCCGTTTCCCACCAAGAAGACGGAGAAGCGATGCATCCGGGAGGAGGACGTGGAGAAGTTCATCGGCGGCGCGCCCAACCGGCATTACACCTGCACCTATCCCACTCGGCAGATCGCGGGCGGCCGCATCCGGCTGGCCGGCAGCTGCAAAACCAAGAACAGCGATCCCGTGCCGATCACCGGCGAAGGGACCTACAGCCGTGACAGCATCCGGCTCGACGCCCATGTGAAGGCAAAGCTCGGCGGCATCACGGTCCCCGTGCACGCACGCACCACAGGTCGGCGGCTCGGCGACACCTGCCCAACGCCCGCCGCCGACGAGGCAGCGAAGTAGCCTAGGCCGCCTGCGCCCTGGAGACGCTCGCCTCCGGCTCGGTGCGGAACTGGGCGATCAGTTCCGCCAGGCGCTCGGCCTCCATGCGCAGGCTCTGCGACGCGGCCGAGGACTGTTCGACCATGGCCGCATTCTGCTGGGTCACCTGATCCATCGTGGCCACGGCGGTGTTCACCTCCGCGAGCCCCGACGACTGCTCGGCGGCCGACGCCGCGATCTCCGTCACCAGGGTGTTGATCTGTAGGACGTGGCCGGTGATCCGTTCCAGCGCCTTGCCTGCATCGCCGACCAGACCGACCCCGTCGGCCACATGACCGGTGGAGGCGCCGACCAGGTTCTTGATTTCCTTGGCCGCGTCGGCCGCCCGCTGCGCCAGTGCCCGCACCTCGGATGCGACGACCGCGAAGCCCTTGCCGGCCTCCCCGGCCCGGGCCGCCTCCACGCCGGCGTTCAGCGCCAGCAAATTCGTCTGGAACGAAATCTCGTCGATCACCCCGATGATCTGGCTGATCTGCTGCGCCGACTGCTCGATCGCGCTCATCGCCTGCACGGCGTTTTGCACCACCTGACCGGAGGCTTCCGCCTCCTTGGTCGACACGCCGACCAGGTTCTGAGCGTCGCGGGCGCCGCCGGCGGTCCTCTGGACCGTTGAGGTGATCTCTTCCATCGCCGCGGCGGTTTGCTCCAGACTAGCGGCCTGCTGCTCCGTTCGCCGCGACAGGTCGTCGGCGGCCTGGCTGATCTCGGCGGCCCCGCGCAGCAGCTCGCCAGTATTGAGCACGATCTCGCGCATCGTTGTCTGGAGCCGCTCCACCGCACCGTTGAAGTCGCCGCGCAGCCGTTCGTATTCGGTGGGGAACGCCGCATCGATGCGGCAGGTCAGGTCGCCATCGGAAAGCCGACCAAGGCCGCCGGCCAAGGCCTCGACGACCCGCCCCAAGGCCTCGGCCTGGGCGGCGCGCTCCGCCTGGTCACGGGCCTGGGTCTGCGCCTCGGTCTCCCGCCGACGCATCTCGGCCTGGGCCTCGGCCTGCGCCTGCTTCTCGACGACCTCCTGGAAACCGCGCACGGCGCGGGCGATGTCCCCGATCTCGTCGCGCCGCTCGGCGCCGGCCAGTTCGATCTCTGTGTTGCCGGCCGCAAGTTCTCGCATGTCGCCCGTCAGCGCGTGGATGGGACGCACCACGGCTCGCCGGGCAAACAGCAGCAGCAATCCGCTCAAGGCGACGCCCACCGCCATAGCGATGGCCATCAACAGGCGCCCGAGCTTGGCGCTCGCCGTCCCCGCCTCCGCCGTGTTGTTCGCCGCCAACTCGATCTGGCCGGTGGCCTTCTCCATGGCGTCTTCCAGCGCAGAGAACCGGGCTTTGAACTGCGGGAGCGCGGCGTCCGCCGCGGCGGGATCCACCGACGCCAGGCGCACCATCTCCTGCGCTGAGGCGATGTAATCCTTCAGCGGAGCCTCGAGGCCGCCCAGCGCGGCCTTGGACGCCGTGTCCCGCGCGATGCGCCGGTTCGTGTCGACGGCTTCCTGGAAGGTCGCGACATGCTCGGCGAGGTCGGAGTTGACCTCTTCCATCGCCACGCCCGCCGCCGGATTGCGCGCCAGCAGCGCCGAGAGCACGTCCGCCCGCAGGGCGTCGTGCATCATGTCGGCCTCCATGTGGTTGCGGAGCACGTCCGACGAGATCGCCCCGTCCTGCAACGCCCCCGTCAGATCAGCAGCCACCCACATGCCGGCGCCAGCGCTGGCGGAGCTGAGAATGAGGACCGCCGCGCTGGCCCCCATGACCTTCTGATAGATCGTCCGCACGTCCCGCCCCTGATAAACCGATGACGCTGGTATCTCACCGTGAACCTTAACAATGAGTATTGATGGTGGTTATCGTGCTAGCTATTGCTCTGCTATTCGCTGTAATACCGACGTTCCTCGACGTTCATTACTTTTTCAGACGGGCAGCTTAACTCTCCGCGTCTAATCGATGGAGAGCAGTATGCTCAGACGCGTAAAGAAGAACGCGCTTTCACTCGCCGGTTGTACCGCAGCCTTCACCTTGGCCGCCGGCGCCACTCTTGCGGAGGACACGGCCAATTCGGCCTGGACCCTGGAGGTGACCTACACCGGCGACGTGACCGGCATCGTCGATGGGGGCGCGACTCGCGCCGGCCGATACCTCGACAATCTCGACGTCGTCATCGAGGGCGACCTGGAGGCCGTCTCCGGCTGGCGCGGCGCGACGCTGCACCTCTACCTGCTCAACAACTCTGGGGGCCAGCCGAACGATCTCGTGGGCTCCCTGCAGGGCGTCGACAACATCGAGGTGTCGCGCCAGCGCGCCCGTCTTTACGAACTGTGGATCGAGCAACGGTTCGCCGGCGACCGGGCTTCCATCCTCGCGGGCCTTTACGACCTGAACAGCGAATTCTACTCGACCGAGGCCTCCGGGCTGCTGATCGCGCCCCCCTTCGGCATCGGCTCGGAGATCGCCGCCACCGGCCCGAACGGGCCGTCGATCTTCCCGTCCACCGCGCTCGCCGTGCGGGCGAAGGCCACTGGCGAGGCCGGCGCCTACGCCCAGGCGGCGGTGGTGAACGCCAAGGCCAGCACCATCGGCGACCCCGACGGGCCCGACACCCACATGGATCGCGGCGCGCTCGTGATCGCCGAGGCCGGCGTGGGCGACGGCCGACGGATCGCGGTCGGCGCCTGGCGCTACACCGAGAAGCAGGACGACGTCCGCGACCTCACACCCAGTGGCGACCCCGCCCGCAGCACGGCGCAGGGCGCCTACATCCTGGCCGAGCTGCCGCTGACCAACTCCGCCGACGAGGGCCGTTCGGTCGCGGCCTTCCTGCGAGCGGGCCTCTCGGACGGCGACACCACCGATTTCGAGGGCGGCTGGCAGGCCGGTGTGTTGGTGCAGCGCCCGTTCCCGGGCCGCCCCGACAGCGCCTTTTCGATCGGAGTGGAACAAGGCCTGCTCTCGTCCAAGGGCCGCGCGAACCTTCGCGACGAAGGGATCGACGCCGCCCGCTCGGAAAGCAGCCTGGAGATCACCTACTCGGACCGCATCCATCCGCGCGTGACGCTGCAGCCTGACCTGCAGTTGATCCGCCACCCGGGCGGCGATCGTGACCGAGACATCGCCGTGGTTGTCGCCCTGCGGGCCACCGTCGAGCTCTTCTAGGCGACCCGCTCTGCCCAGCCGAAACGAAAACGGCCAGCCCCGCAGGGCTGGCCGCGTCGAAAAAGCCGACTGACCAGGGCTTAGAACGGGATCTCGTCGTCGAGGTCGGCCGAGAAGTCTTCGCGCGGAGCCGAGGACTGGTTGCGCGGACCCGAGGAGAAGCCGCCGCCGTAGCCGCCGCTGTCGCGATCGCCCGCGCCACCGCCTTCCGCACGGCCGTCGAGCATGGTCAGCTCGCCGCGGAACTTCTGCAGCACGATCTCGGTGGAGAACTTCTCCTGACCCGATTGGTCGGCCCACTTGCGGGTCTGGATGGAGCCTTCGATGTACACCTTGGCGCCCTTGCGCAGGTACTGCTCGCAGACCTTCACGATGTTCTCGTTGAACACCACGACACGGTGCCACTCGGTCTTTTCCTTGCGTTCCCCGCTGGAGCGGTCGCGCCAGGTCTCGGACGTGGCGATGCGCAAGTTGGCCACCCGCTCGCCGGAGTTGAGGCTGCGGATCTCGGGGTCGGCGCCGAGATTGCCGATGAGGATGACCTTGTTGACGCTGCCCGCCATGTGATGTCCTGAGCTTCCGTGATTGCGGGCCCGCCAAGCGCGGGCCGAAAGCCGGAAGCTAGCGCACCGTTAACCACGCATCAACCAGATGTTCCCGCTCCGTTCCGCGCCATCCACAGGCTTATTGGGCGTTTTCCTGCGGCATTGCGCCCGGGATCGCCAGGCGGCCGTCGCCGGTCCGCACCAGGGCGACGAACCGCGGTCCCTCGAGCGAGGTCGAGGTGAGCACACCCGCCTTTTCCAGGAACAGGAAGTTCGTCTGGTAGGCGCCGTAGATCTCCTGCTGGCTCCCGCCCAGGCGCAGGAACTTGATGCGCATGGCCTCGAGGTTGGCGGCGCAGGTCTCCAGGTTGGGGGCCTGGACAAGCCGGTTGTACTTCAGCGCGCCGCCCTTCTGCGGGACGACGTGAAAGCAGACTCCGGGGTCCCCCGGCGGGCGGGTGCGCTGAGCGCAGGCAGTGAGGGCGGAGGCGGCGGCGAGGGCCAGAACCAGGGCGATGCGCGGCATGGGGCGGACCCTACACGGCGAATGCGGCTGACGCGAGGCGTCACACGCCGGCGTCAGGGCGTGGAGCACCCGGGTCCCTGCTCCGCTAATGTCCGGAAGCTCCGGTTGTCGTCCGAGACCTCGATCCGGCCGGGCACAAGCCGCAGCGTCTGCTGACCCCAGCGGCCGTAGGTGGCGCCCCCGGGCTGCTCGCAGCGGCCGGCGAACAGGGTCTGAGCGCAGGTCATCCGGCCCACATCGCCCGGCAGGCGGCGCCAGCGGCCGCCAGCATAGCGCCAGCAGGCGGCGAGCGGCTCATCGAGTGGCTCGGCGTCCAGGTCCGCGCCCGCCGTCGGCGTCTCGGGCGCTTCGAGGTCTTCCGGCGGCAGCGGCGTCAGGGTGGTGCCCGCCTGCTCGGCGGCCGCCAGGGCGCCGGTCTCGTCGACGCCCACGTCAAGAGCGTCCGTGGCCACGCCGTTGCGCTGGGCGCATTCGGCCAGGGTGAACTCGCCCACGAACTGGCCCGCAACGAAGCAGCGCAGCGGCCGCGCCGGATCGAGCCGGTCGTCAGTAGCCGTGGAGTCGATGACCAGCCCCCCCGTGGAGGCCGGCGGCGGCGGGCTCCGTTCGGCACGGCCGCCGGAGAGCAGCAACCAGGCGATGGCGGCGCCTGCTATTAGCGCGATCAGGGCGCCCAGCAGCACCAGGCCGGTGTGTCGGGATTTCTGCGGCGGAGGCGACTGCGGGGCCGGATGCATGCGGCTGCCCTAGACCGGGCCGGCGCCGCTTTCAAGGCGGGGGCTAGCCGCCGCCGCCCGTCAGACGATCGAGCGCCGCCTGGTAGTTGGCGATCTGGTTGGTCAGGTAGGCCGGCGCCTTGCCCGTGGCCGCCTTGATCTTGTCCTCGATACTCTTGGGCGTCACGGCTTCCCTCATGTCCTTATAGACCGAGCGGACCACCCCCATTGCCGCGGCGACCTCCGCCAGGGCGTGGCTGACCTGGTCGGCGTCGGACAGGTTCAGGTCCCGCGGCAGACCGAGGCCGTAGATCTGCGCCTTCCCATCGCTGGGCAGGGACTTGCCGTCCTTGTTGGTCACGGTCGTGCGGATCAGCGTCTCGGCGATCCCCAACATCTCCAGGCCGTCCTTGCCGGCCGTGCCGGGGCCGATCTCGATCGTCGTCCGCGGGTTCATGGGCTCGATCTTCAGGCCTCGCGCTCCGGCCTCCGTGGTGATCGTCACCTTCGCCTGGAAGCCGCTGGCCCGCCGGATCTTCTGGGCCAGGGTGTCCAGCGTATCCTTGTCGTCGATGGTGACCGTGCTGGCGCGCCCCTGCCCCATCTGCACGGTGAACTGGTCGCCGGCCCGCAGCGAGCTCTGGGCGGTAAGCCGTTCGGAATCTGAGAGATCGAGCGCGCCGTTCGGCAGGCCCAGCCGGTCGAGGACGCTCGCGCCGCGCGGATCCACCGCGATCGCGGTCGGAGCCGCGTAGCCATCCTTGCCAGTGAAGCGGCGCGACCAGTCGACCGTGCCGCTGCCCACGTCCAGCCGGGCGAGGAAGCCGTCCTTCTTCCCGACTGGATCCTGGTCGGGAAGGTCCGTCCCAACCGAGCCGCCGATCCACACCTGCCCGTTCGCCACGGCCAGAGAGGTGGCCTTGTCATCGCCGGAGCCGCCGTAATAGGCGATCCGGTCCGACGCGGCCGAGCCGAGATTGGCCGACAGCCGCGCGGCAAAGGCGTCGGCGCCGCCGGCGTGGTTGCGGCTCACCAGGCCGGCCGACAGAAAGCCGTTCTGGGTGGTCCCCGCAAGGACGATCTGGCCTCCGTCGAGGGCCAAGCCCGCAATATCACCGCCCTGCAGGTCCCCCAGATCGCGAGCCGCACCGGCCGTCACCGTGCTGCCGGTGATCTCGAAACGGCGAAGCACGGCGTGGCCCCGCTCCACGCTCGCCACCACCAGGGCGGAGCCATCGACCACCAGCCCCTTCGGGCGGTCGCTGCCGGTTGTGCCGTAACTTTGGGTGAACAGCGTCTGGACCTTGCCCGCCGCGTCCGCTTTGAAGCCTTCCACATAGCCGTCGTAGTCGCCAATGGCGGTCGTTCCTGGCAGCGCGGACTTGGCCCGCCCAGCCACGTAGACGGCGCCATCGGCGCCGAAGGCCACCTGGCTCGCCTCATCCTCGAGCCGCGCGCCGCGGCGTTGGGTCCACAGTTCCTCGCCCTCGCCGTCGTAGACAGTGACGAAGCTGTCGGACTTGGCCGCGTTGGCGCCGACCGCGCCGGAATTCAGCGCGCCGTCGGCGGCGCCGTTCAGGCCGCCGGTCACCGCCCCCGCCACCGCAACTTTCCCATCCGCGGAGACCGCAAGCGCCAGGCCGGTTGCGGTGGATGAGGCCCCCAGCGTCCGTGTGTAGAGCAGCTTGCCAGCTGAGTCGTACTTCAGGAGCGCCACATCCTGATCGCCCTTGATGGCCTGGCCGTCGGTCGTGCCGGTGATGTCGGCCAGCATGTAGACCGCGCCGTCCGGGCCCACCTGCTGGGATCGCACGGCCTTGATCTCAGGTGCGAGGGTCTCGGCGAACACGCGACCGTCAACCCAGTTGGCCTCGCCCTCTCCCCGCAGAGGCGCCGGCACGGCGCTGGCGTCCGTCTGGAACTTCACGAACTGGCGCTCGACCCGGCCGTCCTTGGTGGAGGCCTTCCCGTCGGGGTCGGGGTTGCCGACCTCCTGGCTCATGTACACCGCCGGAGCGGTCGTCGCCGCGGAGAAGCTGACCGTCTCGCTCGTGCCGGCCTTCACCTTCAGCGCCCACTGGTCGGAGCTGGCCGGCAGGGTGACGGTCTTGCCGTTGACGGTGACCTGCCGAGGCTGCCCCGGGATGCGCTGGGTCTGGATCCGCGTCTCCAGGCCGTCCGCCTGCAGCTTGTCGTTCATGAAATTGATGACGTTGCCGATCGTGCGCGGCGTGGAGCCCATCTCGGCGAGATCGATCTGCACCTGATGCAGGGTGTTCACCCTCTTCAACGAGATGGTGAAGCTGACCGGACCCTCGAAGGCCGGCACCGGCTGCGAGTGCGAGCTCGCGAGCGGCTGGGTGACGTACTCCGTCGCCGCCTTCGGCGTCGTGAGCTTGGTCTTCACCATCGCCGCGGTCTCGCCCTGGGTCAGCCGCGAGCTCTCCAGCTTGGCCCGGTCAATATAGTCGGTAATCTCGGCAAGGCCCTTGGCGAAGGCGCTCTGCACCTTGCTCTTCTCGAAGCTCGTGAGGCCCCGCGATTTGCTGTAGTCGGCCAGGTCGTTCAGCGCGCCCAGCCCCTGGTAGAGGGCAAAGAGCTTGCGGTAGTCAGCGCTCACGCCCGACACGTCGAGCTGGGCCGCGCTCTCGTCTATGAAGTTCCGGCCGGCCAGCGCCCTGCGCACCGACTCGCTCGCCTTCGCCTTGGTCTCGGTTTCCGAGTAGCTGACCGACCACGGCGCGGTGGGCGCATACCGCTTCGTCGCCGCCGGCAGGCCGGCGAGCGGCAGGGACGAGGTGTCCGCGCCGAAGAGCGAGAGCAGCGCGCTGCCGGTGATCGGGTTCAGTGCCATGGCGTCCGGTTCACGGCCTCAGGCGACCGCGCCGCGAGCCTGCCAGAACAGGGTGGCCGGGCCGTTAAGATGTGACCAAGAACCCGGACGGTCCGGAACCTCGCCACGCCACAACGGAACCCCAACGCCATCAGCCCTTGAACAGGGACAGGATGATCTGCGGCGCCTGGTTGGCGATGGAGAGCGCCTGGGCTCCGAGCTGCTGCTGCACCTGCAAGGCCTGCAACCGTGCGCTTTCCTTGGCCAGGTCGGCGTCCACCAGGTTGCCGACCCCGGTCTCCAGCACGTCGGTGAGCTTGGACACGAAGTTGGCGTGGGCGGTGATCTGCTTAGCCTGGGAGCCGAGGTTACCCAGCGCCTGGTTCACGTTGGCGATCGAGGCGTTGAGGTGGGCCAGCACCGAGGAGGCCAGCGTCGACGTCGAAAGCGACGATCCCGCGGTGATCGTGAGGATCAGCCCGCCCATGCTCATGTCCTGAGCCGAGAGCGTGATGAACGAGTTAGCCTCGGCGTTGGCCAGGAACTGAATGTCGGGCGTGATCGTCCCGTTCAGCATGTTGGCGCCGTCGAAGCTGGCGTTGTCCGTCACCTGCTTGATCTGGCGCATGATCGCTTTGAAGTCGGAATCCAGCGCCACTCGCGAGTTGGTGTCGAGCGACGGGTCCATCGCCGCGACCACCTTCTCCTTCAGCTGTACGAGCAGGTCGGAGATCGACTCCCCCGCGGTCATCGAGACCTCGGAGATGGAATTGGCGCGGTCCAGGCTCATCTTGACGGCGGCGAGCGCACCGATATCGGCCCGCTGACCCTGTGCGATCGACCAGATGGCGGCGTTGTCCCGCGCATTGGCGATCTTCAAGCCGGTGTTGATCTTGTTCTGGGTTTCGCCGAGCTTGTCGTTCGTCGAGTTCAGGTTCTGGAGCGCGACCAGCGCAGACTTGTTCGTATGCACGCTGATCGACATCGCGGATTCTCCTCAGTCGTTCTTGGTCCCGGACCCGCTTTGGCGAGTCGCTTGGGTGTTCATGAGGAGCATTTGGAGATTATGGTATCCAGAAGGTTAACGGTAACCATACCGCCGAGGTTTTGCTTAACCACGTTTGCCGCCGCCGGCGGGGCCGGGGCGGTTAACAGGTTCGAGCTTCCCCTCTCCTTCGAGGGTCGGCGTCTCAGGCCCTGGTGCGGATAACCACGCCGGCGACGTACTCGGCTTCCTCACGCATCTTCAGGACGTCTTCCCTATGAAGCTGGAGGATGACCTCGCCGGTCCGGCGGTCGATCGTCTTGTAGACGCACGTTCCGCTTGCAGGGTCCTCTTCTATGATCAATCGCAGGTCCGCCTGCTCCTGACCGGCTTGATCGCCCTCCCCTTGCGCCCCGTTCTCTGGGGTATGGGAATGGGTCGGCCGGCCGAAGGTCGGGTCAGGCGTGGCTGCGTAGGGCGCAACCTTGCTCTGCATGGCACCTGTCGCCGCCTCTCGCGGCGCTCCGGGATATGCGTGAGCGGCGGGGAGGTCGCCCTCCCCGCCGCCACGTCAAGACGCGGAGCCCTGGGGCTCCGCATCCAGCGGGTCCTTAGCGGAAGAGGCTAAGGAGGCTCGAGGACGACTGGTTGGCGATCGAGAGAGCCTGGATGCCGAGCTGCTGCTTCGTCTGCAGAGCCTGGAGCTTGGCGCTTTCCTTCGCGAGGTCTGCGTCGACGAGGTTACCCACCCCGGCGTCGAGGGTGTCCTGCAGCTTCATGACGAAGTTCAGGTGCGAACCCAGCGACTTGGAGCCGGTGCCCAGCTTGGACAGCTTGCTGGACACACCGGTGATCGCGGTGTTCAGCGTGCCGATCATGGCCGAAGCGGTCGACTGCGTGCCGATCGAGGACGTCGCCGTCAGGCCAATGCCGGCGAGCGACAGGTCCTGGGCCGAGACGGTGATCACCGACGAGGCGTCCGCATTGGCCAGGGCCTCAACGGTCGTGCCGGTCGCCTTGACCATGTTGGCGCCGTTGAACACGGCGTTGTCCACGGCTTTGGTGATCTGGTCGCGCAGCGACGTGAAGTCGTCGTTCAGCGCGGCCAGGCTGTTGGCGTCGAGCGAGGAGTCCGAAGCCGCGAGCGCCTTCTCCTTCATCTGCAGAAGCAGTTCGGAGATGGTTTCGCCTGCGGAAATGGCCACGTCCACGGTCGACTGACCGCGCTGCAGCGATTCCTTGACGGCGTTCAGCGAGTTGGAGGTTGCGCGCTGGTTCTGCGCGATGGCCCAGATGGCGCCGTTGTCCTTGGCGGAGCCGACGCGCTTGCCCGTGTTGATCCGGGCTTGGGTGTTTTGAAGGTCGGTGTTGGTCGAGTTCAGATTCTGAAGCGCGACCATCGCGCCGACGTTCGTATTGACGCTGTTGAAGGGCATACTACTGGTTCCTTGTTTCAAGGCGCCGGCAGTCGTTTCTGGCTGCCGGGGGCTTCTTGCCCGGCAACATCTGCAGCAAGCCGCGGGCCAACTCGGCAAAATCGGCCCAGCTGGCGCAAGACTAGGAAATTATTGCAGTTATAGGTCTGTTAGGCATGCCGCGAATCGGCATTTTCTGCCTATTTGAGAATAGCAATGGGCAAGAGTTGCCTAGCCCGCTCGGCAGTTTGTGCCGGGGCTGAAAAGAGTCCGCCGGGCGGGCGGCAGGCGCCCGCCCGGCGTGGCGACTATCGGCCGAAGAGCGACAGCAACGAAGATGACGACTGGTTCGCGATTGAGAGCGCCTGAACCCCCAACTGCTGCTTTGTCTGCAGCGCCTGGAGTTTTGCGCTTTCCTTCGCAAGGTCGGCATCGACGAGGTTTCCAATCCCCGCATCGATGGTGTCCTGAAGCTTGCCGACGAACGTGAGGTGCGAGGCCAAGGCCTTGGACCCGGTTCCAAGCTTCGAAAGCGCACTCGAGACGTTGATGATCGCCGTGTTGAGCGTGGCGACCATCGAGAAGGCCATGGACTGCGTCCCGATGGACGCATCTGCAGCCAGCCCGACCAGCGCGCCCGTTCCCAGATCCATAGACTGAGCCAGAACCGTTATGGTGGAGGTCCCGTCGGCATTCGCCAGGGCCGCCACCGAGGTCGGGCTCGTCCCCTTCAGCATGTTCGCGCCGTTGAATTCGGCGTTGTTCACGGCCTTGGAGATCTGTTCGCGCAACGACAGGAAGTCGTCGTTGAGCGCCGCACGGCTGTTGGTATCGAGTGTGGTGTCGGCCGCCGCCAGGGCCTTCTCCTTCATCAGAACGAGAAGATCTGAGACGGATTCGCCTGCCGAAACGGCTACATCGACGGTCGATTGACCGCGCTGCAGCGATTCCTTCACGGCGTTGAGCGAATTGGACGTGGCCCGCTGGTTCTGGGCGATTGCCCAGATGGCGCCATTGTCCTTAACGCTCCCGACCCGCTTTCCGGTGTTGATACGTGACTGAGTCTCTGCCAGCTCCCCGTTAGTCGCATTGAGGTTCTGAAGCGCCACCATGGCGCCCACGTTCGTATTCACCGAATTGTACGGCATCTCTCGATCCTTCCGTTCTGGAGGTAATTGTCCGGCTTTTGCCGACAGGGCGATTTTTCGTCCTGAGAGAGTTCCGCAAGCCTTGGGCCAGTTCGGTAACCTTATAAGCCTCTGTTAAGCCTGAGGTTTTCAGAACCGCCCACAGCGGTCGGTAACCATATCGGCGGAATCTACCCGGCGCCCGGCAGCACCTGCCGGTTGAGCCGGAAGGCGGCGATCCGAGTCGCTATGAGGTCAAACAAAAAGGCCGCGGGATCACCGCGGCCTGGAGCATTCGAATTGTGAAAGAGATCAGGCTGCGGCGACCGCTCCAGCGCCCGGCGCTGCGCCGGCGCCGGCCCCACCGTTGCCGGCCAGGCCCTGCATGATGATGCGGTTCACGTCGATCAGGGGCTCAATCTCTTCATGGCGGCGGATCACGGCGCTGGTGTGCTTGCCGACCCAGATCGAGAGCGAGATGATCGAGGCGCGCAGCTCGGCGGGCAGCTTGTTGTCGGGGTGCGAACAGTCCTCCCCCAGGAAGTTCCAGACGCGGCGGTTCCAGTCGAGCGCGTCGATGCGCCCGCCGATATCCATCGGGTCGCGCTTGGACGCTTCCATGAGCGCCAGAGTCACCTGCGCGAAGAGACGGTATTCCGTCTCGCGCGGGCTCTCTGCACTAACCGCCGTGCGCTGGTACGCCTGAAGGGACATTGCCCAACCTCTCGTCTTCGTACTCGATCAGCTTCCGGCAGAGCATGAGGGCCTTGTACCACTCACGCTCCATGCAGAACTTCGAGATCTGGACGCACTCGGCCAGAACCTCGGGATTTCGAATGACCCCCATGAATTCGGTGAGGCGGACTACGAATTCATCGTAGTACCGGGCCGCGCCGGCCTCATCGAGATACATCATCATCACGGGGAAATAGATGCGGCGGGCGGGCGTGTTCGCGTCCTCCTGCTGCATGATGTCCTTCTCACGCAGAACGGACGCCTTGTTCTGCAGGACCAGTACGCCCCGACGGTCGCCATTCTGAACGACAGCGCCATTGAGGACGAACTTCTCCCCGGGCTTGAGCGACAATTTTAGCGGCAAGACCCGCCTCCCCGATCCACGCGTCCACGAATCTACGTCATGATTCGAATGACCCATTGTCGCCTTGTGCTGGGCCGAACGCACCATGAGGGATAGCCGCAGGCGGTTAACGGGGCCTTGCCAGGGGTGTGGCCCAAGGCCGCGGTTAAGGTCCGGGTAACCATAATCGACCGATCTCAGGCTGTCCTAAGAAGGGGAAGCTCCATGCTGCGCCAGACTGCGCCGAAGACTGCGCCGAGCGCGGCATCGCCAATCGCCCTACAGGCCGCGCAGGCGTCCGCGGGTCAGGCCGTGGCGGCAAAGCCCGGTCTGGTCACAGGGGCGCTCGGCCAGGCCGGCTCCCGGGACGCCCTCGCCCGCCTGAACGAGGCGATGCAGGAGCTGAAGGCCGCCGCCGTCAAGCCGATGCTCCAGCGAGCCGTGGTCGCGCTGCAGGCTGACGACCACAAGACCGGGCGCGAATGGGCGATGAAGGCCCTGGAACGCGACGAGCGGAGCGGGATCGGCTGGTACCTGCTGGCCATCGCCCTGGAGCGCGCCGGGGAGTTCGCCATCTCGATCAAGGCCTATGAGTCGGCGCTGAAGCTGCTGCCGGATCACGCCGAGATCGCCAATGACCTCGGACGCCTCGCCTTCCGGCTAGGCATGGCCCCGACCGCCGAAAAGCTGTTCCGGCATTTCCTGGTGCGCCACCCGGATCATCCCGAGGGCTGCAACAATCTGGCCTGCGCCCTGCGTGACCAGTCGCGGCTCGACGAAGCCGTGGAAGTGCTCAAGCCCTCGATCCTGCTTCACCCCGAGGTGGCCATGCTGTGGAACACCATGGGGACGGTCATGGGCGAGAAGGGCGACTTCGAGAACGCCCATCTGTTCTTCGCCGAGGCCATGCGGCTCGATCCGCTGCTCGCCAAGGCCGAGTACAACTACGCCAACAGCCTGCTGGCGCTGGGCGACCCCGTAGGCGCGCTGAAGTCGTGCGAAGCCGCGATGAAGAACGTGGTCGCCGAGGAGGAGCTGCAGATGATGCGGCTTGCCCGTTCCACCATCCTGATCGCCCTGGGCCGCGTCGGCGAAGGCTTCGACGAATACGAGGCGCGGCTGCATCGGCAGTACGCGGACGTCACGCACTACCTGATCAATTGGCCCCGCTGGACTCCCGGCGCCGACATCGCCGGCAAGCGCATGCTGGTCGTGGGCGAACAGGGCCTGGGGGACGAGGTGCTATTCGCCAACCTGGTGCCCGACGTGCTGGAGAAGCTGGGGCCGGAGGGGCATGCGACGATCGCGGTCGAGCGCCGGCTGGTCGACCTGTTCCAGCGCAGCTTCCCCGAGGCCACGGTGACGCCGCACGCCACGGGCCTGCTGCAGGGGCGACCCGCCCGCCATATCCCTGCCCTGCAACAGGATCCGGAAGCCGTGGACCTGTTCACTCCGATGGGCTCTCTGCTGCGTGAGTTCCGGCGCACGCCCGAGGCCTTCCCGCAGCGCGACCGGTTCCTTGTGGCCGATCCGGAGCGGGTGGCGCACTGGCGCGAAGAGCTCACAGCGGTGGGCGCCGGCCCGAAGGTTGGCCTGCTGTGGAAAAGCGCCCTGCGCCGGTCAACCCGCCAGCGCTACTTCTCACCCTTCGAGGCCTGGGCGCCGGTTCTGCAGCAGCCGGGCGTGACCTTCGTGAACCTGCAGTATGGAGACTGCGCGGAGGAACTCGACTGGGTGAAGCGGGAGTTCGGCGTGGAGGTCTGGCAGCCGCCCGGCATCGACCTGAAGCAGGATCTCGACGACGTGGCGGCGCTGTGCTGCGCCATGGACCTGACGGTGGGCTTCTCCAACGCCACGTTCAACCTGGCGGCCGCCTGCGGCGCGCCGGTCTGGCTGATCTCCACCCCGGCGGCCTGGACCCTCCTCGGGACCGACCGCTACCCGTGGTACCCACAGTCGCGGGTGTTCGTGCCCAAGGGTTTCGGCGCCTGGGACGAACTGATGGCCGAACTCGCCGAAGCGCTCGGCGCCTGGCGCTCGTCGGAACGCTGACGCCGCAGAGGGATTTCTTCCGCAACGGCGAGCGACGCCGACAAATGCGAAGGAGTCTCCCATGCCCGGAACGAGCTTTGACAGCCAGTCCGACTTCGATCCCCAGGATCAGGCGGAGGCTTTCGACGAGAGCATGACGGTGGGCGGCGAAGGCAGCGTCTCCCTGGGCGACGACAGCCCGCTCGGCATCGGCGAAGACATGCGGACCTTTGAGGAACTGCCTGACGTGGTCGACCTGATGCAGAAGGTCGGCGACCGCTCCGACGAAGAGGCCGTGGCCCTCGACGCCACCGAGTTCGACGAGGACGCCTTCGACGAGGACGAGGGCGAAGAGGACAACGAGCTCGACTACGGCGCCGTTGACGACGACCGCGAGGACGAGCTGGACGGCCTGGGCGCCGAAGCGGGCTCCGAGAGCATTGACGAGGCCTACATCGACCCCGAGGAGATCGAGGGACTCGAGACGGTGATGGACGCGGAGTCGGTCTCCGGCGGCGAAGACGACTTCACCAACTTCCAGTCGCGCAACGTCTCGGACGAGGACCTCAAGCGCATGGGCTACTCCGAGGACCGCGGCGGCGAGACCCGCGCCAAGCCCGACGATTGAAGCTTCCCTAGCGTCAGGCCAGCGGCCGCAGCATTCCCCCTTGCCTGCGGCCGCGCGCCCTCTAGTCTGGCGGCAGTTGAAACAACTGTTCGAACGCGGGCGCGGTCCCGCCGGGGAGCCGGAATGAGCCAGCGTTTTGAGGGCACCGAGAACTACGTCGCCACCGAGGACCTGAAGGTGGCGGTCAACGCCGCCATCGCCCTCGAACGGCCGCTGCTCATCAAGGGCGAGCCCGGCACCGGCAAGACCGTCCTGGCCTACGAGATCGCCGAGGCGCTCGGCGCCGAACTGATCACCTGGCACATCAAGTCGACCACGAAGGCGCACCAGGGGCTCTACGAGTACGACGCGGTGACCCGCCTGCGCGACAGCCAGCTCGGCGAAGAGCGGGTGAAGGACGTCCGCAACTACATCAAGAAGGGTAAGCTCTGGGAGGCGTTCACCGCCGACAAGCGCCCCGTCCTGCTGATCGATGAGATCGACAAGGCCGACATCGAATTCCCCAACGACCTCCTGCAGGAGCTCGATCGGATGGAATTCTACGTCTACGAGACCAACGAGACGGTCAAGGCGGCGGTCCGACCGGTGGTGATCATCACCTCCAACAACGAGAAGGAGCTGCCGGACGCCTTCCTGCGCCGCTGCTTCTTCCACTACATCCGCTTCCCGGAAGCCGAGACGATGAACCAGATCGTCGAGGTCCACTATCCCGGCATCAAGCAGAAGCTCGTCGCCGAGGCGCTGCGCATCTTCTACGACATGCGCAAGGTGCCAGGCCTGAAGAAGAAGCCCTCAACCTCGGAACTGCTCGACTGGCTCAAGCTCCTGATGGTCGAGGACATCGACGAGAACGCGCTGAAGGAGCGAGATCCCACCAAGCTGATCCCGCCGCTGCACGGCGCCCTGCTGAAGAACGAACAGGACGTGCACCTCTTCGAGCGGCTGGCCTTCCTCGCCCGCCGCGAAGGCGCTGGATCGCGCCCGGGGCAGTAGGTCCGACGGCCGCCGTTACGGCGAATTCACTCGATTTATGAGAGGGCTCCAGCCACCTTCCTGACGGAACGGACTGGAGCCCTTGTCACATGAACCCCCTGCTGCTGATCGCCGCCTCGACGCTCGCCCTGGCTGGCGTGGCCGCCTGCAGCCCCGGTAAGCCCGCGGCGCGGGTCGCTCTCGAGTGCCCGGAGAGCGAGGGTGATTTGACGCGCATGGCCGCGGCCGCGGACGGGCGTAGCTGCACCTATCGCACCGCCGAGGGCGGCGAAGTGGCCCTGCAGCTGGTTTCCACCAACGGCAACCCCGAGTCGGTGCTTCGCACGATCGAGGCCAGCCTCGAAGGCCCGATCCCGGAAGGAACGGCCGCCGCCGGAAGCCCGGCCGAAGGGCCCGACGTACAGCCTGCCACGGCCGCGCCGGGCAGCGCCAGCGACGCGGCGGCTGTCGCCCGGCAGGCAGAGGCCGACGCTGGGCGCGCACCGGCCGCTGCGCCCGCCGACAGCGACCGAAAGACTGCAAATGCACAGGTCGACGTCAGGATAGGCGATCGGGACGTGGTGAAGGTCACCGACGCCGATGGTCGCGGCGAGGTCACCCAGGTCCGGCTTCCCGGGATCGACATCGTTGCAGGTGAAGAGGACGCCAAGGTGAAGATCGGCGGCGTGACCATCGACGCCGGTGAAGACCGCCTGACGATGCGCAACTGGCGCGACGTCCGTCTGAAGGGCGAGGCCCTGTCCCGCGAGAAGCGGGGTTTCCGCGCCACCTTCATGCGGCACGGGGAGCTTCAGAACGGCTACGAGTACGTGGGCTACGAAGCGGGCGGCCCACGCAGGGGCCCAATCACCGTCGCCGTGGTGAAGTCGCGCGTGGACCTGGAAGACGTCCGGGACGACGTCACCCGCCTGGTGCGGCGGAACGGGGGCGTCTGACGCCCCCTGCCCTCACCCGACCGGCTGGACCTCCATGACCTTGTAGGTCAGCGGGCGGCCGTCCTCGTCGGTGACGGTCACATACTCGCCCACCGCGAAGCGATGCTCGCCCAGGCGGTAAACCGGCTCGTCGTCGGCGACATCCTCGTCGTCGTAGTCGAAGAACCAGCGCGCCCCGCGCCGGTTCAGGCGGCCGTCGACGGGGTCCTCGTCCGGCGCGAAGCGCCGCACCGTGCAGTTCTCGCGCGCCTTGGAGAACGCGCCTTCGTCCAGCATGCCGTCATCGGTGAGCGGGGCGGTCAGTGCATAGCCGCGGTGGTCGTCGCCGCCGGCGAATTCCGTGCCAGGGTTGCGGGCAAGCCGCATGACGATGCGCGACAGGGACATGGGTCTTTTCCTCTAAGCCTAGTGTGACAAGAACAGCGACGGCCGCTCGGAGTTCAACAGTGTGCGTGTGGCGCCTCCAAAGATGAACTCCTGGAGCCTCGGATGGCCGAACGCGCCGGCCACCAGAATCTCCGCCCCGGCTCCATTGGCCGCCGCCAGCAGCGCAGGGGCGGCTTCGCCGGTTTCCGGCAGGACTTGCAGTTCGGCATTCACGCCGCGAGCAGCGTAATAGGCCTGGAGGCGCGAAGGATCGAAGCTGCGGGCGCTGGCCTTGGGCGCAGCGACGATCACCACGCGCTGCGCCTTCTCCAGCAGCGGCAGCGCCAGGCGCGCGGCCCGGCTGGCTTCCTTGCCGCCGTCCCAGGCAACGGCGACGGTCCCGCCAACCCGCAGGCCCTCCCGGGCGATCAGCACCGGGCGTTGCTCGTCGGCCACCATCTGCTGGAAGGCCTCAGCCAGCGGACCGCGACCGCGGGCGGGATCGGAGTTGAACACCACGACGTCGCAGAGCCGGCTCTCTGCGGAGAGCCCGGCCCATACCGGTGTCTGCAGGGCGATGAAGCGGCTCTTGCGGTAGCCCACCGCCTCCATGGCGGCGCGGGCGTTCTTCTCTCCCGCCGCAGCCGCTTCCTTGAGCGACTCCAGGGCCGTCGTCTGGACGCCGCCCAGGAAGCCCTCGCCCATCCAGGGCATGACGTCGGCGACGTCGGCCGGGGTGTAGACGCAGGCGAGCTCCGCAGCGAATGGTTCGGCCAGCATGGCTGCCGCCTGGATGGCCGCACGATCGCCATGGCCGCCGGAAAGCGGCGCCATGATCCTGGCCCAACTCATCGGGTGTGCCTCATCTTGCCCTTCATGCTATGGAGCTTGGACCTTACGGCCTCAGGCCCGCATTGATCTTTCTCAGGGTCTGGGCCAGTTCACCAGCCTGACCATGGAGGGAATGCGCCGGTGAGGAAAGGGCTGCGTCGGGCCAATCAGGAGCCTCGAGCCTGGCAGCGCATGCTGTCCGGGCGGCGCCTCGATCTTCTCGATCCCTCGCCGATGGACATCGAGATCGAGGACATCGCCCACGGGCTAGCCCGCGTGGCGCGGTGGAACGGCCAGACGGTGGGCGAGCACGCCTTCTCGGTGGCCCAGCATTCCATCGTGGTCGAGGAGATCATGGCCCATATCCAGCCGGACCTGGAGCCGCGCTGGCGGCTCGCCGGCTTGCTGCACGACGCCTCGGAATACGTGATCGGCGACATGATCTCGCCTTTCAAGGCGGCGCTGGGCATGAACTACAAGGCCTTTGAGGAGCGGCTCGAGAACGCCATCCACATCCGGTTTGGCCTGCCGGCAAAGACCCCGCTGGGGATCAAGAAGCTCATCAAGCAGGCCGACCGCGCCTGCGCCTATTTCGAAGCCACCCAGCTGGCCGGCTTTAGCCACGCCGAGGCGCTGGACTTCTTCGACGCTCCGCCCGACGGCTATCATCTGATCATCGAGCCGTGGTCCGCCAGCACAGCCCAGCAGCGCTACGTGCAACGCTTCCACATCCTCTCCGAGGCTGCGGGCTACACGCCTACTCCTGCCGCCTTGGATACGGAGTGAGCGGCTTGGGGACCGCGGTGGTCATCGGGCTCTCGGCGGTGGCGGTCGCCATCCGGGACGGCGAAGCCATGGTCCTCACGGTGCGCCCTGCCGGCGGGGAGTTGCAGGGGCTGCCGTTCGGCCCCTTCGATCCCGAGGGCCACCGCACCTTCGAACTGGCGCTGCGGGCTTTCGTGAAGGCCCAGACCCGGTTCGACCTGGGCTATGTGGAACAGCTCTACACCTTCGGCGACAAGGGACGCGACGCGCCGCTGGCCGACATGGGCGCCGGAGCGGCGCGGGTCATCTCGGTGGGCTATCTCGGCCTCGCGCCCGCCGCCCTGGACACCCACTCGGCCGATTCCGGCTGGCAGCCCTGGAGACGCTTCTTCCCCTACGAGGACTGGCGCGACGGCCGGACCGCGGTGCTCGGGGCGATTGAGACGGCGCTGCGCGCCTGGGCGACCACGCCGGACCGCCTGGCCCGCGCACGCCTGCTCTTCGCGTTGGACGGCGCGCCCTGGAACGAGGAGCGGGTGCTGGAGCGCTACGAGCTCCTCTATGAAGCAGGTCTGGTCCGCGAGGCGGCCCGCGACCGCGGCGAGGCCCAGCCCGACCCCCTGCCCCCGGCTGGCGAGCCGATGATCTCCGACCACCGGCGGATCCTCGCCACCGCGCTGTCGCGGCTTCGGGGCAAGCTGAAATACCGCCCGGTCGTGTTCGAGCTGATGCCTGAATCCTTCACGCTGTCAGCCCTGCAGCGGGCCGTGGAGGCCATCGCCGGCGTGCCCCTGCACAAGCAGAACTTCCGCCGCGCCCTGGAGCGGGCCGAACTGGTGGAGGGCCTGGGCCGCATGGACGCAGAGACCGGCGGCCGCCCTGCCGAACTCTTCCGCTTCCGACGGGAAATCCTCGGCGCGCGCCCGGTCAGCGGCCTCAGCCTGCCCCTGCTGCGGGAATAGCGGTTTCTCCGGTCGGGGGAGACGGATGACCAGGCGTCGCCAGCCCTCGCTCCCACTGCGCCTTGAGCACTGCGCTGGTCTCGCGGCTGCCGTCGGGGCTCCAGCCGGGCGGACCGAACAGCCAGCCCAGCGTGTGTCGCGGCTGGCGGGCGATGTCCCGGGCGATCCCCGCCCACTCGTGAAACGCCACCCTGAAGATGTTGAAGGTGCCGAGGTTCTTCACGATGCCATAGCGGCACGGCTCCTCATCCAGCTCCGGCTGGAAGGTGCCGAACAGCCGGTCCCAGACAATCAGGATGCCGGCGTAGTTTCGGTCCAGGTAGCGCGGGTTGCGGGCATGGTGCACGCGGTGGTGCGAGGGCGTGTTGAACACCGCCTCGAACCACGCCGGCAGTCGGCGGATCGCTTCGGTGTGGATCCAGTACTGGTAGACCAGGCTGATCCCCTTCTGAATGGCGATCATCGCCGGATGAAAGCCGAGAAACGCCATGGGCAGCCACAGCGCCCAGGTCCCCGCGACCCCGCCTGTCCAGGTCTGCCGCAGCGCTGTGGACAGGTTGTAGTGCTGGCTGGAGTGATGGTTCACGTGCGCCGCCCACCACATCCGCCGCTCGTGGCTGAGACGGTGGAACCAGTAGTAGGTCAGGTCCTCGAACAGAAAGAGTGCGACCCACGCCCAGACGGCGGTCATCGGCACCGTGAACAGCCGGTGCTCGTAGGCCCAGAGGCTGGCGCCGAAGGTCACGCTGGCCATCAGCACCCCGGCGATCGTCGAGCCGAGGCCCATGCCGAGCGAGACGGCGGTGTCGCGCCACTCGTATCGGCCCTGCGCCTTGCCCAGGCGGGCCAGCAGGATCTCCAGGATGATGGTGAGGATGAAGAACGGGGTCGCCAGCGTCACCGGGTCGAAGTCCGGCTTCATGCGGCGAGGTCCTTGCTGTCGCTGGGCGGCCACGACCGGAGCGACAGGACCGCCCGAGGCGCGGCGATGTCCGCCAAGTCGATGCAGAGCTCCCCCTTGCGGAAAGCCGCCGACAGAGCCTGTCCCCAGGGGATCTGCCGGGCCACGAAGCCGTCGCCGAAGCGGCAGAGCACCAGGGCGGCCGCGCCGGACTTGGCCAGCGCCCCCTTGCCGTCCTCCGCCACCCAAAGGCCGTCGAGCCTACGTCCGGGAAACTCCTCGTCGAACATCTGCCGCGCCTTGGCGTCAGTGAGCGGCGGGTTCGGCCGAGCGATGCTGGCCCAGGCGGCAAGGCCGACCAGCAGAGCCACCGCGAGGCCCGAGGCCGCCAACTGGATGAAGAACGCCTGGCTCAATCCGCTTCCTCCTGTGTCGGGGAGGCTGCGCGCGATCTGACAGTCAGGTCAAGAAAAAGGCCCGCCGCGTGAGGCGGCGGGCCTTTCGGCCGCGGCGCCGTCAGGCGCCCCGGTGCAGGTCCCTTAGAACTTGCGGGTGTAGGCGATCGACCAGATGTCCGCGTGGCCCGCGCCGTCGTCGCGGAAATCGTGCCGGGTCCAGTCGATGCGGACGCCGTTCACGCCGTCGAAGTGGTGCTGGGCGCCGACCCCGAAGTTGAACGAGTCGCCGTCGTCGGAGGCCGAAACACCGCCCGCCGAGGCCTTGATCTTGCTGGCGCCATAGCCGATCCGCGCGATCAGGTCGGTGTTCGCCGACAGGGGAGCGAAGCCCACGCCGTAGATGGCGAGCTGCCGCTTCAGTTCCACGTCCGCTTCGACGCCGCCGCCCAGGTCGACATCATCGTCCCTCACGCCGAAGGCGGCTTCGCCCTCAACCCCGAACCACGTCCCGGCCCGCCAGCCCACACGGCCCTGGATCGCGCCCAGCTTCACGTCGTCGGTGTCGGTCTGGGCGTAGCCAATCGAGCCGTAGACGCCAGTGGTCGGAGCGGTCTGAGCCTGGGCGATCGCAGGGACAACCATGGCGATGGCGGCGGCCGACGCCGCAGCGAGAAGTGCTTTCATGGGAAGGATACTCCACTCATTGTTCGAACAGCCCCAGCCGTCTTAAGTGGGTGCCCAACTCAGGCGGCAGCAGGTGGGTTCTACGGCTTGACTGTGGCAAGCCTCGGAGTGTGGCCCCCCGGCCACATTGAGGGTGACGCCCCGCTGGGTCGTGGTATCAAGCGCCCCTTCGGACTCAGGAGGCCGCCTTGCCCGACGCCGTGATCGCCGCAACCGGCCTGTACACCCCGCCGAACACCCTCTCGAACGCCGAGCTGGTGGCCACCTTCAACGCCTGGGTCGAGCAGGAAAACGCCCGCAACGCCGCCGCTATCGCCGCCGGCGAGAAGGAGCCCCTTACCGGCTCGTCCGTGGAGTTCATCGAGAAGGCCTCCGGGATCAAGTCGCGCTACGTTGTCGACAAGACCGGCCTGGTGGATCCCGACCTGATGCGCCCAATCATCCCCGAGCGGTCGAACGACGAGATCTCGATACTCGCGGAGATCGGCGTCGAGGCCGCCATGGACGCCCTGGTCAGCTGGGACAAGCCGGCGTCGGCGATCGACGCGGTGATCTGCGCGGCGTCGAACATGCAGCGGGCCTATCCTGCCATGGCCATCGAGATCCAGAACGCCCTGGGCATCGAAGGCTTCGCGTTCGACATGAACGTGGCCTGCTCCTCGGCGACCTTCGGGATCAAGACGGCGGCCGACTACATCGCCAGCGGTTCGGCCAGGGCGGTGCTGGTGGTGAACCCGGAGATCACCTCCGGCCACCTGAATTTCCGCGATCGCGACAGCCACTTCATCTTCGGCGACGTGGCCACGGCCGTCATCGTGGAGGCCTCCGACCAGGCGGTGGGCGGCTGGGAGATCCTGGGTACGCGCCTGAAGACCCAGTTCTCCAACAACATCCGCAACAACTATGGCTTCCTGAACCGCGCGGACCCCGAGGGCGCCGGCAAGCCTGACAAGCTGTTCGTGCAGGAGGGTCGGAAGGTGTTCCGCGAGGTCGTGCCGATGGTGTCGGACATGATCGTCCAGCACGCCGAAGACCTCGGGCTCGACCCCACGACCCTGAAGCGCCTGTGGCTGCACCAGGCGAACATCAACATGAACGAGCTGATCGGCCGCCGCGTCCTGGGGCGGGAGCCCACGCGGGAGGAGAACGTGATCATCCTCGACGAGTACGCGAACACGTCGTCGGCCGGGTCCGTCATCGCCTTCCACAAACATAACGCCGACTTCCAGCGCGGCGACCTGGGCCTGATCTGCTCGTTTGGCGCGGGCTACTCCGCCGGCACAGTGTTCGTCCGCAAACGCTAGGCGCGTGGCCGGCCTCCGCGCCGAGGCGTCGGACTGGAGCTGGTAGACCGAACCCGTCCTGGCGCGTTGAGGCCTCCGATACGGAGGCTGTCAAATGGCGGAACAGGCGGTGCGCGACCTGGAAGGCTTGCTGGTCGAGCTCGACAAGGCCGCCGATAGCGGCGGCGCGAAAGTCTCCGTGGGCGAGATCATGGAGACCATCGGCAAGCGCTCGTTCGGCCCGCTCCTCCTGCTCGGCGGTCTCCTGGGGATGACCCCCGTAGCGGCTGTGCCGACGGTGCCCAGCCTGATCGCGCTGATCACCATCCTGGTGTCGGTGCAACTCCTGTTCGGCCGCAAGACGGTGTGGATCCCGCGCTTCATCGAGAAGCTCTCGGTGAAGGTGGAGCGGGTGAAGAAGAGCGTGAAGGTCAGCCAGAAGCCCGCGCGCGTGGTGGACCGGGTGGTGAAGCCCAGGCTTCAGGCGCTCACGAAACCTTGGGCCGACCGGATCGTCGCTCTCATGTGCCTGCTCGTGGCGCTCGCCGTGCCCCCGCTGGAACTGCTGCCGTTCGCGGCCTTCATCCCAAGCTTGGCCATCGCTACGTTCGGCCTAGGATTGATCGCCCGCGACGGGTTGATCGTGCTGGTGGCCTTCGTGATCAGCACCTCGGCGCTGGGCCTGATCGCCTGGAAGCTGATTGGCGGCTAGGACCAGTTGGCGTCGGAGCGCATGTTCAGCTCGCGGGCCGCGACCCTGATGTCGTCAAGGTTCACAGGATCGCTGTGCGGGTCGTCATCCAGGTGGGTCACCCGGTTCAGCCGCTTCTGCCAGCGGCGCAACTCGTCACAGTAGGCCTCAACCGGGACTCGCCGGAGGTCACCACGATCTTCGACCAGGTCGGCCAAGCCGTTGTGGACCCAGATTCCCTTGCCCCAATCCTTCATGTCCACGGCAGGGAAAAGGCAGACGCCGTGCAGGTCTATGCCCTGGTCGACGGCCGCCAGCGCTTCCTGGACCGTGTCGCGCAGCCAGAAATGCCGGCCCTCCTCCAGCCCGCTGGTCTCGCCGATGATCATCGGGCGTCGGTAGCGGTCGTAGGCGTACTTGAGCAGATGGCAGAGCGGGACGATGCGGTCGTCGTCCTTGGGAAGCGCTGCGTGGGGGCCGGTCTCCCGGTACTCCATCTGTCCGAACGAGTAGCAGTTGACCCCGACCACATCGAGGATCTCCGGACTGCCGCCCAGCTCCGGGTGCGCCCTGCCCCCAATGATGTCCCAGGCGAGGAAGGTGTCCTCGTAGGTCTCGTGCCGGGCCGCCTCGGCGAGGTCAGGCCGGTCGCGCGGGGCCACCACGTTGACCAGCGGGTCGATGTGCACCATCCGCGCGTCGGGGCAGACCTCGCGGATCGCCTTCGCGCCGGCGATGTCAGCGGCGCACAGACGACGCCGCAGCTCGAAGCGCTCCTCACGTGTCTTGCGGAAGGGCGCCGCCCAGCCCCACTCGCCGCCCATGTAGGCGAAGAAGGTGATCTCGTTGATCGGCGTGAAGAAGTGCGGCCCCGGCAGCTTGGGGACGACGTACTCGGCGACGGCGCGGGCGTAGGCGGCGAACCGCGGCACGAAATCCGGGCCGAACGAGTCCAGCCCGTCGGGATAGCCGTAGTGGCAGAGATCCCAGATCGGCAGCACCTTGTGGGCCTGCATGGCGGCGATCAATGGGTCGATCCACGAGAAGTCATAGCGCCCGTCGCCCAGGTCCACGAACGGCCAGGGACACCCCTCGCGCGCCACGCCGATCCCCAGCCGGCGCAGGAAGGCGTAGTCCTCATGCGCGTGCTGGAGGTGCTTGGATTCGGCGGAACAGTCCCGCCGCCCAACACCGTGCCAATCAAAGGTCGAGCACTCGAAGCCCGAGAGGAAGAAGGTGGGAAACAGGCTCTGGTGCTGAGGCATCGGCGGATAACCCGCCCATGCCTCAGCTGTTCCGTGACCTGACCGCTAGCGGTCCTTCTCGCGCTCCCCGATCGCCGCCTGGGCCGCGGCCAGGCGGGCGATCGGCACGCGATAGGCGGAGCAGCTGACGTAATCCAGGCCCACCTTCTCACAGAACTGGATCGAGGCCGGGTCACCGCCGTGCTCGCCGCAGATCCCAAGCTTGACGTTCGGCCGGACAGCCCGTCCGCGCTCCGCGGCGATGCGGATCAGGTCGCCGACACCCTCCTGATCGAGGCTGACGAACGGGTCCTTCTCGAAGATGCCCTTCTCGATGTAGGCGTTCAGGAACCGGCCGGAGTCGTCCCGGCTGATGCCGAAGGTCGTCTGCGTGAGGTCGTTCGTGCCGAACGAGAAGAACTCGGCGTTCTCGGCCAGGTCGCCGGCGCGGATCGCGGCGCGGGGCAGCTCGACCATGGTGCCCACCATGTACTCGATCTGCACGCCCTGCTCGGCGATCACCTCCCGCGCCGTGCGGTCGGTGAGTTCGCGCAGGAACTTCATCTCCTCGCCCTTGGCCACCAGCGGGTGCATGATCTCGGGGATCGGCGCAGGCCTGCCGGCCTTCGCCACCTCACAGGCCGCCTCGACGATGGCGCGGACCTGCATCTCGTAGATCTCGGGATAGGCGACACCCAGACGGCAGCCACGGTGGCCCAGCATGGGGTTCACCTCGTGCAGCTCCTTCGCCCGGCGAAGCAGCTTCTTCGGATCGAGGCCGGTCGCTTCCGCGACGGACGCCACGTCCTCCTCCGTGTGCGGCAGGAACTCATGGAGCGGCGGGTCGAGCAGCCGGATCGTCACCGGCAGGCTCTCCATGATCCCGAACAGCTCGACGAAGTCGTTGCGCTGCATGGGCAAGATCTTGGCCAGCGCCTGCCGCCGGCCGGCCTCGTCATCGGCCAGGATCATCTCGCGCACGGCGGCGATCCGATCGGGGTCGAAGAACATGTGCTCGGTGCGGCACAGCCCGATGCCCTCGGCCCCGAACTCCCGCGCCGTCCTGGCGTCGAGCGCAGTCTCGGCGTTGGCCCGGACCTTCAGGCGACGGACGCTGTCGGCCCAGGTCATCAGGGTGGCGAAGTCTCCCGAAAGCTCCGGCTGGACCATCTTCACGGCGCCCGACAGCACCTCTCCCGTGGAGCCATCGATGGTGATGACCTCATAGGCCTTGAAGGTCTTGCCCCTGCAGTGGAACTCGCCGGCCTTGATGTCGATGCGGATCTCGCCGGCTCCGGACACGCAAGGCCGGCCCATGCCGCGCGCCACCACGGCGGCGTGACTGGTCATGCCGCCGCGGGCGGTGACGATGCCGCGCGCCGCGTCCATGCCGCGGATGTCCTCAGGGGACGTCTCCTCGCGCACCAGGATCACCGCTTCACCCGCGCCGCCGAGCTTCTCGGCCTCCTCGGCGGTGAACACGACCTTGCCGGTGGCCGCGCCCGGCGAGGCGGGCAAGCCGTTCGCGATCACATCGCGCGGGCTGCCCGGGTCAATGGTCGGGTGCAGCAGCTGGTCGAGGCTGGAGGGCTCCACCCGCATGACCGCCTCTTCCTCGGTGATCAGGCCTTCGGAAGCGAGGTCCACGGCGACCTTCAGCGCGGCCTTGGCCGTGCGCTTCCCGTTGCGCGTCTGCAGCATGTACAGACGGCCCTTCTCCACCGTGAACTCGATGTCCTGCATGTCGCGGTAGTGCTTCTCGAGCTTCTCCACGGCCGCCTTGAACTGGGTGAAGACCTCCGGCAGCGCCTCTTCCATCGAGGCCTGCTTCTCGCCCATCTCCTCGCGAGCCGCCCGCGTCAGGGCTTGCGGCGTGCGGATGCCGGCCACCACGTCCTCGCCCTGGGCGTTGATCAGGAACTCGCCATAGAGCTTGTTCTCGCCGGTGGACGGGTTGCGGGTGAAGGCCACGCCCGTGGCCGAGGTCTCGCCCATGTTGCCAAACACCATGGACTGCACGTTCACGGCCGTGCCCCAGCTCTCCGGAATGTCGTGCATCCGCCGATAGAACTTCGCCCGGTCGTTCATCCAGCTGGCGAACACCGCGCCAACGGCGCCCCAGAGCTGTGCGTGCGGATCCTGCGGGAACGGCTGACCGAGCTCGGCCTCCACCGCCTTCTTGTAGTCGGCGACCACCGCTTCCCAGTCGTCGGCGCTCAGCGCGGTATCCACGTGGGCGTCCAACCGATCTTTATGCTCGTCGAGGATCTCTTCGAACATGTGGTGGTCGAGGCCCAGCACCACGTTCGAGTACATCTGGATGAAGCGCCGATAGCTGTCGAAGGCGAACCGGCGGTCGCCAGCCAACATGGCCAGGCCTTCGGCCGTCTCGTCGTTGAGACCGAGGTTCAGGACCGTATCCATCATCCCGGGCATCGAGGCCCGCGCGCCCGAGCGCACCGACACCAGCAGCGGGTTGCCTGGATCGCCGAACGTCTTCCCGGTCAGTTCCTCGACCCGCCTGAGCCCCGCAGCCACCTGTTCCTTCAGGTCGCTCGGGTACTGCCGGTTGTTGGCGTAGAAGTGGGTGCAGGCTTCCGTCGTGATGGTGAAGCCCGGCGGCACCGGCAGGCCCAGCGACGACATCTCGGCCAGGTTGGCGCCCTTGCCGCCCAGCAGATTCTTCATCGAGGCGTCGCCGTCCGCGCCCCCGCCGCCGAAGGCATAGACCCAGCGCGTCTTCACCATCGTGTCGGCAACCATCACATCCACCTCCGCTTGTCCGGCCCGAAGCCGGATCAGCCTGTCACTTGTGAGAAGTCCGCCACGCGCCCCATGGCGTCGCGAACCTTCACCAGAAGCCGCAAACGGTTCTCACGTTCCGCAGCCACCTCAGAGTTCACCAGAACCTTGTCGAAGAACGCATCCACCGGCTCGCGGAGCCGCGAGAGCTCTCGCATGGCCGCCTCGAAGTCCTCGCGCTGCAGCGCTTGGCCAACTTGGCCCTCGACCTCGCCGACCCGCGCGATCAGAGCCGCTTCCTCGGGCAAAGCGCCGGGCATCTCGGCCGGCGCGCCAACGGGCAACGCGCCCTTCTTCTCTTCGGCCTTCAGGATGTTCACCGCCCGCTTGTAGCCGGCCAGCAGGTTCCTGCCGTCATCCGTGCCGAGGAAGCCCGCGAGCGCCTCTACCCGCGCCACGATGCGGATGATGTCGTCATCGCCTAGCGCGAACACCGCTGCCGCCAGATCGTGCCGCTGTCCCTGCTCGCGCAGGAGCACGGTCAAGCGGTCGGCAAAGAAGGCGATCAGCTCGTCCGAGCAAAACTTGCGGAGCGGCAGGCGGGTCTTGGTGTGCTGCAGGATTCGGATCACGCCCAGCGCCGCGCGCCGCAGAGCATAGGGATCGCGTGAGCCTGTCGGCTTCTCGCCGATGCCGAAGAAGCTGATCAGGGTGTCGAGCTTGTCGGCCAGCGCAACGGTCGCCGCCACAGACTGCACTGGCACCGCGTCGCTCGGGCCTTGCGGCTTGTAGTGCAGGCGGATGGCGTCCGCGATTTCGGGGTCCAGGCGCTCCTTGTCGGCATAGTAGCCGCCCATCACGCCCTGCAGCTCCGGGAACTCGCCCACCATGCCGGTGACCAGGTCGGCCTTGGCCAGCCGCGCGGCCTCCACCGCCTTGGCCGTCGTCTCGCCGTCGTTCCGCAGGTACGGCGCGAGCTCGCCCGCCAGGGCGGCGATGCGCTCCACCCGCTCGTACATGGTGCCCAGCGCAGCGTGGAAGGTGACGCCCTTCAGCTTCTCCAGGCGGTCGCCCAGCTTCGTGCGCTGGTCCTCGGTCCAGAAGAACCGCGCATCCGAAAGACGGGCGGCCAACACCTTGGCGTTGCCGCGCGCGATCGTCTCGCCGCCATCGGTGGCGGCGATGTTGGCGACCGTGATGAAGTTCGGCGCGAGCGTACCGACGGACGGATCCCGCACCGCGAAGAACCGCTGGTGCACCCGCATCGAGGTGCGAATCACCTCGGGCGGCAGCTCCAGGAACACCGGGTCCATCTCGCCCATCACGGGCGTGGGCCACTCGGCGAGGCCCACCACTTCGTCCAGCAGCCCCTCGTCTTCCACCAGCTCAAGGTTACGCGCGAAGCAGAGCGTGCGGGCCGCGTCGACGATCCGCTCTTTCCGCTCCTCGGGGTCGAGAACCACGAAGTTGCGGGCCAAACCGTCCTGGTACTCATCGAAGTCGCGCGCCCGGAACGGCTGGCGCGAGCCCATGAACCGATGACCTTCCGTTACGTCCCGGGCGACGACGCCTTCGATGTTCAGCGGCACGACTTCGCGGTCGAAGACGCACAGGATGCGCTTCAGCGGCCGCACCCAACGCAGCTTGCTGGTGCCGCTGACCATCGACTTCGGCCAGGGGAAGCCGCGGACGATGGCCTCCACCGTCTCGGCCACGATCTCAGCCGTCTGGCGACCCGACCGGTGCAGGTGCGCGAACCAGACGCCGTCCTTCTCGGTCAGCTGGTCCCTGGTCAGGCCGTTCTTTCGCAGGAAACCTTCGAGCGCCTGCGCCGGCGCGGACGTCCGCGGGCCTTTCACCTCCTCGTGGCGGTCAGCCTGAGCCAGCGGTAGCCCCTCGGCCACGAGCGTCAGGCGACGCGGGCCAGCGAACGTCTTCAGCGCCTCGGGCAGCAGGCCTTCCGCAGCGAGCTTCTCGCGCGTGATGCGCTCAAGATCCCGTCCCGCCTGCGCCTGCATGCGCGCGGGAATCTCTTCGGAGAACAGTTCAAGCAGCAGTTGCGGCATCAGACGTGATCAGACTCTGTAGGGTTCGGCGCCAACACCGCTTCCAATTGGCGGCGGCTGCCCCTGTCCAGTTGAGGAAGCAGGGCGCGTTGCGTGAAAGCCCCGTACAGCTTGCCCTCCCGGAAGTAGGCCCAATCGGAGAGACGCTCCGGATCGACCAGGATTTCAGAACCCAAGAACAGATCGTCCAGATCGGCCGGCGGGGTCAGGAGACGCCCGATCAGCTTGCCGTCTTGCCAACCCGTAGGCTCCACCCAGACATGTTCCACCGCGCCGTGCGGCGTGCTGAGGCCAGCCTTCACTTGGAACTGATCTGCAGCCCCGCTCTCAAACCTGCTCCAAAACCCGGGCATCGTCCGTCGCGCCTCTGCCGTCGCTTCGGCGAGATCGCCTTCCTGGACGATCGAGAAAGCCGTGGGCGCGCGCCCGAGGGCCTTCTGCATGAACCGACGGAGCATCAGCCGTTCTCGCCCTGGCTGGCCACCCAGGCCTCGGCGCACATCTTAGTCAGGTCGCGGATGCGGCCGATGTAACTCTGGCGCTCAGCGACGGCGATCGCCCCGCGCGCGTCCATGATGTTGAACAGGTGGCTGGCCTTCAGCACGTGGTCGTAAGCCGGCAGCGCCAGCGGCTGGCCCTGGCGGCCGGTGGCGGCGAGGATCCGGGGGACCTGGCGCTCCATGTCCTCGAATTGGCGCTTGCAGGTCTCGACGTCGGCGACCTCCAGCTCGAATGCGGAAAACTGCTGTTCGTTGGCCAGGAAGATGTCGCCGTACTTGAATTCATCATTGAACTCCAAGTCGTAGACGCTTTCCTTGTCCTGCAGGTAGAGGCTCAGCCGCTCCAGCCCGTAGGTCAGCTCCCCGGCGACGGGGAACACATCCAGTCCGCCCACCTGCTGGAAATAGGTGTACTGGGTGATCTCCATCCCGTCACACCAGACCTCCCACCCCAGACCCCAGGCGCCGACGGTCGGGTTCTCCCAGTCGTCCTCAACGAACCGCAGGTCGTGCACCTGCGGATCGATACCGATGGCCTCGAGGCTGCCCAGGTAGAGCTCCTGCAGGTTCTCCGGGTTCGGCTTGAGGATCACCTGGTACTGGTGATGCTGGTGCAGTCGATTGGGGTTCTCCCCATAGCGGCCATCCGCCGGCCGGCGCGACGGCTGGACATAGGCCACCTTCCACGGCTTGGGGCCCAGGGTGCGCAGCACAGTCATGGGCGACAGGGTGCCGGCCCCGACTTCCACGTCGTAGGGCTGCAGGATCACGCAACCCTGCTGGCTCCAATAGTCGTGCAGTTTCAGGATCAAGCCCTGAAACGAGAGGGGCTTCTGAGGCATCAAAGGAGGGGCCGTTCGCAGGCGCAAAAAAAGTCGGCGGACCATAGGGCCCGCCGACCTTCGCTTCAAGCCGCGTGGCAGCGGCTATGTCAGTTGCCGCGGGCTGCCGACCGCTTGCCGGCGCGGGACATCGGCTGGCCGTACTTGGCGCGGTTCTCGGCCGTGTCCGGCACCGGCCCGTTGGTGGTCATCGAGCTGGTCATGCTCGCACCCGCGGACGCGTTGGTGCCGACGGTCGCGGCGCTGGTGGAGCCCGCCGCCGAGGTGTCGGCGGAGGCCGTGCTGCTGGCGCCCGATGTGTCGCCGGTGGTCCCGCCGGAGACCGAGCCGCCCGCGGTGGCGCCGGCAGTCGTCGGGCCGGCGTTCACCTCGCCGTTCGGAAGGTTCGTCGCGCCGGCGGCCGCGCCGGTCGGACGGGTGGAGTCCACCGACGGCACGCCCGTCTGAGACTGGGTCGGCGAGGCCTGGTTGGATTGGTTGGGGGTCACACCCGTGTTGCTCTGGGCAGAGCTGCCCAGCTGGGCATGGGCCGCACCGGCGGCGAGGGCCGAAGCCGCTGCGGCGGCGAGCAGGTACTTGAGGTTCATCGTTTCGCTCCTGGTCTGACGGTTCTGGTCTGACGTTTGGTGGAAGCCCCGCCCCTCTTGTATTGGTCCGGCTATCGCCGCGCCGCGACCGCGGCGCCGGCGGCCGCCCGAGGGCGGCTGGAACGACAGCCTTGTCTTCAGTTGCCGCGTGCGGCCGTGCGCTTGCCGGCCCGCGACATCGGTTGGCCGTACTTGGCGCGGTTTTCGGCGGTGTCCGGCACCGGCCCGTTCGTCACCAGGGAAGTCGTCACGCTCGCGCCGGTAGCGTAGCTGCCCGCGGCCGGCGCGGTCGAAGCCGTATCGGCGCCGGCAGAGGCGTCGGCAGGCATCGGCGCGCTGGTGGTGGTGGCGGTCGTGGTGGTGACGGTGGTCTCGGTGGTGGACGGCTGCACACCCTCGCTGGCGGCCGAGCTGTCGGTCGTAGAGGGCGTACCGGGCTGGGCGTAAGCCGCCCCGCCGATCAGCGCGCAAGCCGCGACGGCGGTGAGCAGGTGGTTGAGCTGCATGTGTTCACTCCTCGTGTAACGGTGTGTGAAAGCATCTCGTCGCGGTGAAGGTTCCTATTGTTTCGCCGGCGTCGCGGCGTTGGCGCTCGCCCCGGTGGAGGAACCCGACGCGGCGGCGGCCTCGCCTTGACCGGGGATCAGCACTCGGTCGACCACGTGCAGGATGCCGTTGGTGGCGCGGATGTCCGCCTGAACGATGGTGGCGCCGTCGACTTTCAGGACGCCTTCCTGGCTGCCGTCGAGCATCACGTTGTCCTGGGCGACGGAGGGCACCGGTCCCCTGGCCCCAGCGAACTTCGATGAATCGACCGGTGCGTTGATCACGTGGTGGGTCATCAGCTTCTGCAGCGCGGCCTTGTCGGCCATCAGCTTGTCCAGCTGCCCGGCAGGCAGCGCGGCGAACGCCGCGTCGGTCGGGACGAACACGGTCAGGTTCTTGTTGTTCTTGAGCACCCCCGTCAGGTTGGTGGCGTCCACCGCCTTCAGGAAGGTGGTGAAATGGCCGGCGGCGCGGGCGGTTTCCACGATGTCCCCGGCAGGAGCGACCCGCGGGCCCGCCGCGGTCTGAGCGGCTGAAGCGCTGGCGGCCGGGGCGGCGCCTTGTGCGGCCGCGGCCGGCCCCGCGCCCTGCTGAACAGCGCGCGCCGTCCCTTGCGGCTGGGTGGCGGCGGCCTTGTCGCTGGAGGCCTTGCCGGTGGCCGCCTTCGCCTGCGCCTCGGTCTTGGCGGTCGCGGCGGTCTGGGCGGCGGCCGGAACGGCCAGGCCGGCGCACAGGGCGGCCACGGCTGTGGCGGTCAGCAGGCGGTGCATGATGGCTACTCCTAGAGATTTCCGCTGCGCCGGGCGCGGCGGAGGCTGGATCCGCTGCCACTAACCAAGGCAGAGCTGCCGGGTTCCGGCCTCACGTCCTCGTGAAGCCGCGCCCGCGCTCCGGTCCCGGACGGGTGCAGGCAGCCGGTTCCGCCTAATTGTTGAGCAGCCTGGGCCGTCGCCGCCCAGCTTTTGCGCGACCCTTGCCTTAATGCGCGGCGGCGCCCCGGCCGCTGCGCGCCCTGGGACCGCGGCCGTCTAGCGTCACTCGACCGCTGCGCTTGGGGATGGGGACGTCCGCAGCGGTCCTCGGAACAACGCAAGGCAGGGCGGACCCAGCCCAGGGGTCGCGTCGGAGCGAGCGGATGAAACTTATCATGGCGATCGTCAAACCCTTCAAGCTGGACGACGTGCGCGAAGCGCTGGTCGCGGCCGGCGTCGAGGGCCTGACGGTCTCGGAAGTCAAAGGCTACGGCCGTCAGAAGGGGCAGACCGAGATCTACCGGGGGGCGGAGTACCAGGTGAACTTCCTGCCGAAGGTGAAGCTCGAGGCGGTGGTCGACGACGCCGCCGCGCCAAAGGCCGTCGAAGCCATCAGGGCCGCGGCCGCCACCGGCAAGATCGGTGACGGGAAGATCTTCGTGCTCGACGTCTCGGAAGCGGTGCGGATTCGCACCGGCGAGACGGGCGCGGCGGCGATCTAGGCGCAGGCAAAGGGACAAAGGGGATCAGGATAATGAAGCTCGTTCCATTAAAGGCGCTCGCAGGGCTCGCCCTCGCCGCCGCCATGTTCGGGGGGCCGCTCGCTGCGCCGGCGCTCGCGCAGGAGGCTTCCGCTCCGGCCGCCGCCGAAGCCGCCGCGCCGCTGGCCCCGGGCGGTGTCGCAGCGGCTGCGCCAGCCGAAGCTGCGCCCGCCCCTGAGGCGCCCGCGCCCACCCCGGACAAGGGCGACGTCAGCTGGATGCTCGTCTCGACCATCCTCGTACTGCTGATGATCGTGCCCGGCCTCGCCCTGTTCTACGGCGGTCTGGTCCGCCAGAAGAACATGCTCTCCATGCTCATGCAGGTCTCGACCGTCACCGTCGTGGGCATGATGGCCTGGCTGATCTACGGCTACAGCCTGGCCTTCACCGATGGCGGCGGGCTGGACCGTTTCGTGGGCGGCTTCGGCCGGCTGTTCCTCAAGGACGTCACCCCCGCCTCCAACGTCGCCACCTTCTCGACGGGCGTGGTGATCCCGGAGCTGGCGTTCATCGCCTTCCAGATGACCTTCGCCTGCATCACCGCCGCCCTCGTGCTGGGCGGCGTGGCCGAGCGGATGAAGTTCGCGGCGGTGCTGGTGTTCGCGGTGCTGTGGCCGATCCTCTCCTACTATCCCATGGCGCACATGGTGTGGTGGTGGGCGGGCCCCGACGCCGTCGCGGCGGCGCCGAACGATCCCATCCAAGCGGGCCTGCTCTGGAGCTTTGGCGCCCTCGACTTCGCGGGCGGCACAGTGGTGCACATCAACGCCGGCGTCGCCGCCCTGGTCGGCGCCTTGATCCTCGGCGCACGCAAGGGCTACCGGGCCGAGCCGATGCCGCCGCACTCGCTGACGCTGACCCTGGTGGGCGCTGGCCTACTGTGGGTCGGTTGGTTCGGCTTCAACGCCGGCTCCAACCTGGAAGCCAACGGCTATGCGGCGCTGGCGGTCGTCAACACCCTGGTGGCCACGGCGGCGGCGGGCTTCTCCTGGACCATCACCGAGTGGATCACCCGTAAAAAGGCGTCGATGCTGGGCCTTGCCTCTGGCCTGATCGCAGGCCTCGTGGCCGTAACGCCGGCCGCAGGGTTCGCTGGCCCGGTGGGGGCGATGATCCTGGGCCTCGTTGTCTCGCCGATCTGCGTGATCTTCTGCTCGGCCGTGAAGAACGCCCTGAAGTACGACGACAGCCTGGACGCCTTCGGGATTCACGGCGTCGGCGGCATCATCGGGGCGCTAGCCACCGGCATCCTGGTGAACCCGGCGCTCGGCGGCGCGGGCGTGGTGGACTACACCACCTGCGCTCTCGACGGCGATATCTCCACCTGCGACACCGCCGCCTACGTGTTCGGGACCCAGTTCCTGGCACAGCTCAAGGCGGTCTGCGTGGCGGTGGTCTGGTCGGCGGTCGCTTCGGCCATCGTCTTCTTCATCATCAAGTACACGCTCGGCCTGCGGGTCAGCGAGGACACCGAGGAAGAAGGCCTGGACATCGTCGAGCACGGCGAGCGCGCCTACCACAGCTGATCGGGGGAGCTTTCAGCAGGTGGGGAACGGGGGTCTTTCGGGGCCCCCGTTTTCGTTTGGCCGTCCGGCTTTCCTCAGGACTGCGACCAGGGACCGCCGAGCCGCACCCGGCGAACCCACCACCGCGGCGCCATGGAGGAGATCCGCTCTGCCAGCCCCTCGGCTTCGATGTCGCCCGCGCAGAGGGCGAAGCAAGTGCCGCCCGAGCCGGAGACCCGCGCCAGCAGCGCCTCCGGTTCGCCGGCCAAGGTGTCCAGGACCATGCCGACCTCTGGCGCGACGGCCACCGCGGCGGGCTCGAGGTCGTTGCGCAGCGTGGCCAGCCACGCCGCCAGTTCCACGGCGGTCTCGAATGCGTCGGGCGCCGGAGGTGGGGTCACGTCTCCGAACTGCCCCAGCGCATCGAAGCGTCGATAGACCTCGGCCGTAGAGACCGGCACGCCCGGGTTGATCAGCACCGCATCCACCACCGGGAAGGTGGGCGCGGAGGAGAGCCGCTCGCCCCTGCCCTGCGCCACGACGGGGCGGCCCCACAGGCAGGCCGCGCCGTCAGCCCCAAGCGCGCTGGCGAGGTGCTCGAGCCGGTTGTCATCAATGGCGAGATTTAGCTCCTCTCGCAGGAGCCGAAGCGCAGCGCCGGCGTCGCTTGAGCCGCCGCCGAGGCCCGCCGCCACCGGCAGCTGCTTGTCCAGAACCAGGCCGAACGGCGCGACCGGCCCCCGGGCCTCCGCCAGCAGCGCCCGCACCGCTCGAGCGACCAGGTTGTCTGCGCCTTGGCCGAGCGCACCGGCAAATGGCCCGGTGACCTTCAGCTCCAGCGCGTCGGCGGGCTGTACGGTCACTCGGTCGCCCAGGTCCGCGAAGGCCATCAAGCTGCAGAGCGGGTGATAGCCGTCGGGCCCCGGCGACGCGACGTGCAGGAAGAGGTTGACCTTGGCCGGGGCCAGGGCGGAGCGGGCCATCGGCTACTGCCCAGCCACCTGCTGCTTGGGCCCGAGCCCGGAGGCCAGCTTGGCCTCGGCATCGGCGCGGATCTTGGCGTCAGGCTCGAGCGTGAGAACCCGCCGCCACTGGAACACCGCTTCGTCCTTGCGACCGACCATCCAGTAGGCGTCACCGAGGTGGTTGTTGATTTCAGGGTCGCCCGCCTCGAGCTCGACCGCCTGCTCAAGCTTCTCGACCGCCTTCTTGTAGTCGCCGAGCCGGTAGTGGGCCCAGCCGAGGGAATCGATCATCGGTCCGGAGCGCGGGTTCGCCGCCACCGCCTTCTCCACCATGGCCATCGCCTCAGGCAGCCGCTCGCCGCGGTCTATCCAGGTGTAGCCCAGGTAGTTCAACAGCTCCGGCTCGTCGGGCCGGGACTTCAGCGCCGCCTGCAGGTCAACCTCCGCCTCCCGCCAGCGGCCCAGGCGCTCAAGCGACACGCCTCGGGCGTAGTAGAGACGCCAGTCCGGTGACTTGGACTCGCTGATCAGGCCGCCGAGCACATCGATAGCCTCGGCGTACTGCTCGTTGGCGCGCAGCAGGTCGGCCAGGGTCACACGCGCGTCCGTATCGCCTGAGGCCGCCGCGACCCGCGCCAGCTTCAGCGCGGTCTGGCTGTCCTTGTTCATCTGGTACGTCCAGGCGAGCTTCGCCTGGGCTGAGGCGTATTCCGCCGAACTGGGCTTCGGCTTGGAATAGGCGGCCCGGGCCGCCTCGCTGTCGCCGGAGGTCTGCATGATGTCGCCGACCATCACCCACGCCTCGTCACGGGCGGGGTCCAGGCGCAGCGCCAGCCGCAGATAGGCGAGCGACAGCTGCGTCTGCTTGGCCTGCAGCATCGTGGCCGCGGGCGCGAGCAGCGCGTGCGCGGCGCCTTCCCGCAGACCCATCGCCGGCGGCGCCGGCTTGCCGGCCGCGGCTCTGGCGCGCGCCGCCTTGACCGGGATGCTTGAGGGCTCCTGGCTCAGCAGCGTGTCGTAGAGCGCCACGGCGTCAGGGCGCCGGCCTCGACGTTCGAGGAAGCCCCCATAGGCAAGCACGGCCATTTCACTGCCGGCGGTGGCGTTCGCCGCCTTGAAGTCGGTCTCGGCTTCGTCATACCGACGCGCGCGCTCGAAAAGGTGGGCGCGGCCGAGCTGACCAAAATAGTCGACCACTCGGTCGCCCCGGACCTGTGGGCGCACGAGCGAGGCCTCGACGTCGCCGGCCTGGGCCGCCGCCCAGGGGGCCAGGAGCGCCGCGACGCCACGGTGTGGGAAGCCGATGCTGTCGCCGCTGAGCAGCTCCCGCGCCGCCTTGCCCTTGCCGTCGGCGAGGGCTTCCACGGCCTCAACCAGTCGGGCGAGGCGCTTCGTCGCCTCCGAGACCTCCGGGCCGTCAGGAAAGAGCGAGACGGCCTTCTGTATGTCACCGGCCAGCAACGCGGCGGTAAACGCCCGTTCCGCCACCACCACGTCGGTTTGCGGCTGGGCGTTGGCCTGCTCGAAGAACCGCGCGGCCTCGGCGCTGCGGCCGTCGTTCAGTGCGGCTTGGCCGGCCAGGAACATCCCGTACGGCGACAAGCCGAACGTCCCGTCCGCCGCGCGCGTGCGGGCCGCGTCGGGACCCGCAGAGGCGCACGCGCTGAGCAGGACGAGCGGGGCGGCGGCGGCGAGGAGGAGACTGCGCATGCACGGGAACTTCGGCCGTAATGACGGCCGCCGCAAGGCGCAGCCGCCGTCACATGTTCGGATAGTTCGGCCCGTCGCCTCCCTGGGGCGTCGTCCAGTCGATGTTCTGCGACGGATCCTTGATGTCGCAGGTCTTGCAGTGAACGCAGTTCTGGAAGTTGATCTGGAACTTCGGGTTGTTCCCCTGCTCGTCGTAGAGCACCTCGTAGACGCCTGCCGGGCAATAGAGCCGCGCCGGCTCTCCGTACTTCGGCAGGTTGGTCCCGATCGGCACGGTGGGGTCGCGCAGGCGCAGGTGCGCCGGCTGGTTCTCGTCGTGGTTGGTGTTGGACAAGAAGACGCTCGAGAGCTTGTCGAACGACAGCACCCCGTCCGGCTTCGGATAGACGATCGGCTTGTGGTCCTTGGCCAGTCCGGTGGATTCGGCGTCCCCCTTGCCGTGCTGCAGGGTTCCGAAGAACGAGAAGCCGCCCAGCGTGCTGGTGGTCCACATGTCGAACATCGAGACAGCGCCGCCGAGCGCCGTGCCGAACTTCGACAGCATCGGCTTGGCGTTGCGCACGACGTGCAGTTCCTTCTTCACCCACGAGGCGTCGAAGGCCTGCTTGTATTCCACGAGCTCGTCGTTGGCGCGACCGGCCTGGATGGCGTCGAAGGCGGCCTGGGCGGCCATCATGCCGCTCTTCATGGCGTTGTGGCTGCCCTTGATCCGCGGGACGTTCACAAACCCCGCCGAGTCGCCCAGCAGCACGCCGCCGGGGAAGTACAGCTTCGGCACCGATTGCAGGCCGCCTTCGCTGATTGCCCGCGCGCCGTAGGCGATGCGCTTGCCGCCCTTCAGATACGGAGCGACGTCGGGGTGGTGCTTGAACCGCTGGAACTCGTCGAACGGCGACAGCCAGGGGTTCTTGTAGTTCAGGTGCACCACGAAGCCGATCGACACGTAGTTGTCCCCAAAGTGGTACATCCAGCTGCCGCCGCCAGTGCTGTTGTCCAGCGGCCAACCGGTGGTGTGCTGGACGAAGCCGGGCTTGAACACGTCATCCGGGACCTGCCACAGCTCCTTGATGCCGATCCCGTACTTCTCCGGATTGCTGTCCTTGCACAGGCCGTACTTGTGCTTGAGCGTTTTGGCGATCGAGCCGCGGACGCCCTCCCCGATGAAGACGTACTTGCCCAGCAGCTCCACACCCGGCTGGTAGTCCGGGCCGGGGCCGTCCTTGGTCATGCCGAACACGCCGGCGACGACGCCCTTCACGCGCCCGCCCTCATCGAACACGGCCTCGGATGCGGCCATGCCGGGATAGATCTCGACGCCCACCGCCTCGGCCTGCTGAGCCAGCCACCGGCACACGTTGCCCAGCGAGGCGATGTAGTTGCCGTCGTTGTGCATGAAGCCGGGCATCGCGACCATCGGCAGCTCGAGGCTGCCCTGCGGACCCAACATCAGGAACTTGTCTTGGGTGACCGCCGTCTCGAGCGGCGCGCCCAGCTCCTTCCAGTTCGGCAGGAGTTCGTTGAGCCCGATCGGATCGATCACTGCGCCGGAGAGGATGTGGGCGCCGACCTCGGAGCCCTTTTCCAGCACGGCCACGGAGATCTCGGTCCCAGCCTTCTCGGCGAGTTGCTTGAGCCGGATCGCGGCGGCCAGGCCCGAAGGACCGGCGCCCACGATGACGACGTCGTACTCCATGGATTCGCGTTCGACGCCTTCGCTCATCGCCCCGGTGCTCCGTTTCTCGTTGCGGGGACTTATCGGAACGTCAGACGGCGGCGGTCAAGAAAAACCCCAGTCTTTTGCGCCAGAAGTGCGTCGCCGTGGCCCGGCCGCCATCCACGCACACGTCAGGGGAATCGGTCATGATCGTCCGAATAGGGGCGGACCCTGCTCCGCCACCCCCGGGAGAGACCGATGAAGCCGCCGCCGAAGAGGCTCTCAGACCTCAAGCCCGCCACACCCAAACAAAGCTACGCTCCGCCCACGCCGAAGGTGTCGCGGCAGAAGCGCGGTAAGGTGCTGACGCCCGCAGAAAAGGCGGCCTTCCTGGCCTCGCGCCCCGATCTGAAGACATAAGCGCCGCTGTTAGCCGCTAGGCGATGAACAGCCAGTCGCCCGTCAGGTTCGCCGTAGACACCCCCACCAGGATCACCTGAGCCCCACCGCCTAGGAGGATCACCGCGTCCGCGCCCTGCTGCTCGACCCGCCATGTCGTGCCGGGGTCGAGTTGCACCCGGTCTCCGTCAGCGCGGGAGAAGTCCATGACGCGATCGATCCCAGCCTCCCCAAAGCTGTGGAAGATGTCTGCGCCGGAGCCCCCCGAGACGGTGTCATCGCCGCGGTCGCCCGATAGCCAGTCGTCGCCGGCCAGCCCGATCACCTGATCAGCGCCTTGCCCGCCGCGCACGATGTCCGCGCCAGCCCCGCCGTCACAGAAATCGTCGCCCATATTGCCAAGCACGACGTCGCCGCCCTCGTCCCCGAACAGCCGGTCGTTGTCCTTCCCGCCCACGACCCAGTCGTCGCCATTGCCGCCGGACAGGGTGTCGTTCCCCTGGTTGCCGTGCATGTCGTCGAAGTCGTCGCCGCCGGACATCAGGTCACGGCCCTCGGCGCCACGCAGCAGGTCGAGGCCCGCGCCGCCGGCGATGCTGTCGTCCGCCGCCCCGCCCATCAGGGTGTCGGCCCAGGCGTTGCCGTTCAGCTGCTGGCCCGGTCCGCCTGCTACCGAGCCGCTGGGGAACCAGCCCTGGTAGAGCCGGAAGTACTCCGCGCCCATCAGCCCGAAGCCCTCGGCTGCATAGTGTAGGCTGTCGGACTGCATCGGGAAGGTGGCGGTATCGAAGCTCTCCGCGTTCGGGTCGCGCTGATCGGCCAGTTGCTGGCCGCTGCGCACCTCGCCTGCGAAAGGGGTCGAGGTGTCCACCAAGTAGAAGCCGACCTTGCCCGCGCCATCGGCCATCCATTCGGCGCGCACTGCGCCTAGGAAGACCTGCAGGTTCTCGCCGTAGTCCCGGGCCGAGCCCCACTCGGTGCCGTCCTCTTCGCCCTGGCCCCAGAAGACAGCGTCGGGCCGGTCGCCCCCGGCCGCAGCGCTAGCGTCCTGGATGATGGCCTTAACCCGGTCGAACAGCTCCTGATCGCTGCCCGGCGACCAGTCGTAAGCCCACTGCGTGGGGTCCAGCGCCAGGCCCGTGCCGCCCTCGGCGTGCTTGACGATCCGCAACACCTCGCCGGGATGCGCCGCACGGAAAGCGCGGGCGAACTCGACTTCCGGACCCCACGTGGACGACTGCCCCGGATAGCCTGTGTTCTGGCCGGGCTGCATCGGCGCCCAGACCTTGTCGGACGAGTTCCAGATCAGGGTGAGCGGGTCCGGGGTCCACGGCTGCGGCAGGGTCGAGGCTGCTTGCCCGTAGCCCCCCGTGTTCGACTGTCCGGCAAAGACGACGAAGGCCATATGCGCTCCCCCCGGTTGGCGCCCGGATAACTTCCTACGATGGCTAGACGCCAAGCTGCGCCTATGGTTCCCACAGCCGGGCTCCCAGGAGCCGGCGGGGTTGACCCGCGGCCTCCGCGAGGCCACGTGCTGAAACCGCCCAGGGAGAGCCGATGCCGCACGACGACACCCTCATCCTAATGCTGGTTGCGGGCTTCGTGCTGGCTTTTGTGCTTGGGATGCTGGCCCTGCGGCTGAAGCTCTCTCCACTCGTCGGCTACCTGCTGGCGGGCGTCGTGGTCGGTCCATTCACACCCGGATGGGTGGCGGACGCGGGCCTCGCCAGCCAGCTCGCTGAGATCGGCGTCATCCTCCTCATGTTCGGGGTTGGCCTGCACTTCTCGCTCGCCGACCTCATGAAGGTGCGGAAAATCGCCTTGCCGGGCGCCCTGGCCCAGATCACCGCCGCGACCGCGCTCGGATGGGGCGTCGGGCGCCTCATGGGCCTGGGCGACGGCGAAGCGGTGCTTATGGGCTTCTCCCTGTCGGTGGCGTCCACTGTGGTGCTGCTGCGCGCCCTCGAGGAGCGCAAGGCCGTGAAGGGCGAGGCCGGGCGCATCGCCGTCGGCTGGCTGATCGTCGAAGACCTCGTCATGGTCGTGGCGCTGGTCCTGGTCCCGCTCCTCGCATCGGCCGGCGCCTCCCCGGATCTTGGGCAGATCGGGCTGAAGATCGGCGGCACGCTGCTGAGCGTCGCCATCTTCGTCGCCCTGATGCTCGTCGTCGGGGGCCGGGTCCTCCCGTGGGTGCTGACCCGGATCGCCCACACCCGCTCGCGCGAGCTCTTCACCCTGGGCGTGCTCGCGATCGCCCTCGGCATCGCCTACCTGGCGTACGCTGTCTTCGGCGCGTCCTTCGCTCTTGGCGCCTTCATCGCCGGGGTGGTGCTGAACGGCACGCCTTTGGGCCACAGCGCCGCCGAGCGGTCCCTGCCGCTACGGGACGCCTTTGCCGTGCTGTTCTTCGTCTCGGTGGGGATGCTGTTCGACCCGCGGGTGCTGGTGGAGCAGCCGGGACCGGTGGCGGCGGTCCTCGCCATCATCATCCTCGGGAAGACCGTGGCCGCCTTGGCCATCACCACCGCCTTCCGGCTGGAGCGCGGCCCCAGCCTGATGGTGGCCGCCAGCCTTGCTCAGATCGGCGAGTTCTCGTTCATCCTGGCCGGCGTGGGCTTGAAGCTGGAGGTGCTCAGCCGCGGCACTCACGACCTGATCCTGGCCGCCGCCCTGCTCTCCATCGTGCTCAATCCGTTCGTCTTCAAACTCGCCGACCGCCTGGCGCGGAAGGTCGCGCCGGCCGAGGCCTAGCCAAACAGCGCCCGCCGGCTCATGAGTGAAGACATGCCGCCCATGGCCGATCCCTCCCCTCGCCTGCTCGCCGAGAGCCTGCTCGCCTTCTGGGCGGACGCCGGTGTCGACGCCATGCTGCTCGACGAGGCGATCGACCGTATCGAGGCGGGCAAGTTCGTGCCGCCGCCGCCGCCGCGCGCCGGGCCTACCGCCACCGTCTCGCCAATCCGCCCCGCCCTGCCGGGCCAGGCGGATGTCTCAGGCGCGGTGGCCGAGGCTCAGACCCTCGCCGCGCGCGCCGAGAGCCTCGACCAGCTGGCCGAACTGATCGGGGGCTTCGAAGGCTGCCCGCTACGCCACGAGGGCGCCGCCACCCGCGCGGTCTTCGCCCGCGGCCGGCCGGACGCGCCGCTTATGGTCATCGGCGAAGGTCCCGGCCCAGACGAGGACCGCCAGGGTGCGCCCTTCGTCGGGCGCGCCGGCCAGCTCCTCGACCGAATGCTCGCCGCCGCAGGGCTCACAGATCGGGCCTTCATCACCAACACCGTGTTTTGGCGCGCGCCAGGAGAGCGCTCGCCTACCCCGGCCGAGCAATTGATCTGCGCCCCCTTCGTCGAGAGAGCGATCGCGCTGGTGCAGCCCAAGATACTGCTGCTGGTGGGCGGCGCGTCGGCCAAGGCCATGCTCAAGAAGGATGAGGGCATCCTCGCGCTCCGCGGGCGCTGGTTCGAGTGGCGCTCGGCCGACGGAACTCTGGAACTGCCGGCCATGCCAACCCTGCACCCGGCGTTCCTGCTCCGTCAGCCCGCCGCCAAGAAGCGGGCCTGGACCGACCTGCTCATGCTGGCCGAGCGCCTGGACCGACCGCACCGCCCAGCGTGACGAGCTCCGACGCCTCGGGAACTCTAGCTTGAAGACCGCGCGACGAAGGTGTTGCTGACTTCCTGCCGTGGAGGGACTCAGTTCGCCCGGGGTTTTCTCAGCAGCTTGGCGCGGTCGGCGGAACGCACCTCCACCTGGAACACGTCACCCTCACGCGACACGGTCAGCGGGATCCGCCCGCCGGGCGCTCCACAGGCCCAGAGCCGCGTGTAGAAGTCGGCGAGGTCGGACACCGCCTCGCCGGCCACGGCGAGGATCAGGTCGCCCGCCTTGAGCTCGGCACGCCGCGCCGGGCCTTCGGGGCTGGTCCCGACCACGACGACCTGGTCGTCAATCTCCTGCGCGAACACGCCCAGCCAGGGGCGCGCGGCGTGCGGCTGTCGACCGCGCGCCAGATCGTCGAGAATCGGCGGCAGGAGCTCGATCGGCACGAACATGTTGATTGGCTTGGGCCCGGTGCGGCTCGCTCGCTCAAGGCTCAGGGAGCCCACGCCGACCAGATCGCCTTTCGGTCCGACCAGCGCCGCGCCGCTCCAGTGGGGATGGCTCGGCTCGGTGATCACGGCGTCCTCCAGCAGGTACTCCCAATAGCCGGCGAAGGGCATTCGCGTCAGCACCTTGCCGGCGGCGGCGTGGGAGAGACCGCCAGCGCCGGCGATCACCACCGGAGTGTCGGCGTGCAACTGCCGGGAGTCGCCCAGCGGCATGGGCGGCGAGGCCAGCGGCTCCAGCGCCTGCACGAGCGCGAAGCCGGTCACCGCGTCCACCCCCAGCGGGTGGGCTGGGACCCGCCTGCCGTCGTTGAGCGTCAGGACGACCTCGCTCGCCTCAGTGACCAGGTACCCGATGGTCAGCACGAGGCCGTTCGCACCGATGACGATCCCGTTCCCCAGCCGCTCGGTCCCAAGCACGTTGGCGGTGAAGGCGTCCGGCGGCACGCGAGCCTCGAGCGCCACCACCGAGGCCAGCGCCACCTCCAGGTCGAACCCGTAGTGGCGGGCCTGCGGCCGCAGCGGCGCATCCACCTCATATCCGTCGAAAGGTCGCGGCAACTCGCTTCTCCTCGTGGTGCCAGATATCTCGGGATGCCCGGTGCGTTGCACAACCCGCCGAATGATGGGTCCCCTCCGACTCCGCCCCCTTGGGTGAGGCAGACCGGAATAGTGAAGCTTTCCCGGGACTTGCCTGTGGCGAACGGGCGCAGCCCTCTCACGCGACCGTGACCCTCCCCGCAGGTTGATCACAGTCAAGGCGACCCGTAACACTACGAGTCGGTTCGAGATCAGGGTACCGCGTAACCTCCCGTTAGAGGGGCTCGCGGCAGTAAGGACGGCATGACGCTCTTCAAGCGCCTCTGCGTGGGGGTCTCGGCCCTTGCGTGCGCCGCCTCTATCGCTTCGATGGCTGGCGCTGCGTCCCTGCAGCCACTGACCAGCGACGATGCACGCGCCTATTCCCTCGCCTTCGAGGCGGCCGACCGCGGTGATTTCATCGACGCCCAGATGAAGACGCTGGAGATCAAGGACCAGTCGCTGCTGGGCTACCTCTCCTTCCGACAGCTGATGCACCCGTCGGCGCACAAGGCGAACTACGACGAACTCACCGGCTGGCTGGCCCGGTTCCGGGACCTGCCGCTGGCAGAGCGGATCTTCTCGCTGGCCGCCAAGCGCAAGCCGGCCGACGCCATTGACCCGCCGCGGCCGGAGCTCTCGGCCGAGGACATCGCCCGCCTGCCGCCTGCCGACCGCGGTTTTCAGGCGCGCTACGCCTTCTACACCGGGGACGTGAAGCGCGCGGCCCAGCTGGCGCCCGCCGCAGGCGAACGCTGGGTGGCCGGCCTCGCCGCCTGGCGCCTTGCTTCCTATTCCGAGGCTTTCGCCTGGTTCGGCGAGCTGGCGCAGGATCCCACCGAGGACGCCTGGACCCGCTCCGCCGGCGCCTTCTGGGCCTCACGCTCGGCCACGATGCTCGGTAACGCGGCCGAGGCCTCGCGCTTCCTCCGCATGGCCGCCCAGGGCGGTGACACCTTCTACGGCCTGATCGCCGGCCGACAGCTTCAGCTGCAGCCCGCCCAGACCGCCCAAGCCGAGACTGGTCAGCTGATCCGCGCGTCGTGGCGCGCGCCGGCCAATGCAGCTCCGCTGGCGCAGGCCCGACCGGTCGCATCGGAGCCGGACCGCGAGCTCGTGCGCTTCGCCGCCGACCGCCCGCGCGCCCACCGGGCCGCCGCCCTGGCCCAGATCGGGCGCTGGGACGACGCACGCCAGGAACTGCGCGCCGGCCTGGGCTTCGCCAGCAACGACCGCGAACGGGACGGCTGGCTGAAGCTGGTCGAGGCGCTCGACGCCGCGGCCCCGCCGAAGCCGAAGACCAACCGTCGCGCGCCGGCGGCCTGGGAATATCCGACACCTAATCTCGAGCCGAAAGCCGGCTTCACCGTGGACAAGGCCCTGGTCTACGCGATCGCCTACCAGGAGAGCCGCTTCAATCCGCAGGCCGTGAGCCACGCCGGCGCCATCGGGCTGATGCAGCTGATGCCGGAGAGCGCCGCCCGCGCCACCGGCGACGACAAGCTGAAGCGTGAACCTCGGCGGCTGTTCGATCCGGCCACCAACCTCCGCGCCGGCCAGGATTACCTGACCTGGTTGATGGACCGCGGCGTCGGCTACGACATCCTGCGCACCGTTGCCGCCTATAACGGCGGCCCCGGTGCGGTGTCCAAGGCGCTGGAACGCGTAGGCCGTGACGACGACCCGCTGCTGCTGATCGAGTGCCTGCCGGCCGAAGAGACCCGCGATTACGTCGAGAAGGTCATGACCGCCTATTGGAGCTACAAGAAGGTCTGGGGCCAGGAAACCAAGACCCTCGACGCCCTGGCCGGCGGAGCCCGCATCATCGACGCCCGGCTCGACCTACCCCAGACGCCGGCCCAGCCTGCGACCGAGCTTTCCGCGCAGAGCCTTCAGATCGGGCTCAACTAGGCCCGCTGCTGCGGCCTTGCTGATGATCACCCCGTAGGGCCGGCCCCCGAGCAACCGGCCGGTCTTATCGCCCTCCAACACCGCCTCGCGTCCGCCGTCGGCCAGGTGGTCTGAGAGGCGCTCCACCCAGCCGTTGGCGAAGCGGATGCGCGCCGGCAGCACCAGCAGCAGGTCGGATCTCGCTCGCTCGATCGCCTGGCCCAGATCTCCGGCAAGGACCGCGCCTGTGTCCTCGCAGAGCGCGTCCACCTGATCGACCACCAGCTCGCTCCACGCGGGCCCGCCCACCAGGACTTCCTTCACAAGCCCCTCCACCGCCGCGGGCGTCAGCGCCGCCAGCAGCCCCGCAAGGCGGTCCTCCGCCTCCGTTGCGTCGATGATCACCGAGAGCATCGCCGCAGAAGTTCAGGCGCAGCGTCGCCGGTCAATGCAGTTCTTGTTTCGTTCTCAGCCGGGCGCTAGATTGCCGCCGTGACCACCTTCAGCCAGCAGACCCGCGGGCGCGGCGCCCGCTCCAACGCCAGCGGGCGCTACGAGAGCCAACTGCGCGAGGCGTTCGACGATGGCTGGACGCCAGACGAGCCTGTGGCCAAGGCCGTCACGACAGAGGTTCAGCCCGAGAAGGCCCGCACGATCATCACCCACAACGACAGCCCCGACGTGGGGTTCTCGGCCTCGGTCAACCCCTACCGCGGATGTGAACACGGCTGCATCTATTGCTACGCGCGCCCCGCACACGCTTACATGGGCCTCTCGCCGGGTCTCGACTTCGAGCAGAAGCTGTTCTTCAAGCCGGAGGCGGCCCGCGTGCTGGAGGCGGAGCTCTCCCGACCGAAGTACGTGCCGGAAGTAGTCCACATCGGCGGGAACACCGATCCCTACCAGCCGCAGGAGCGGAAGCTTCGCATCACGCGCCAGCTCATTGAGGTGCTGGCCCGCTACAACCACCCGTTCTCGGTCATCTCCAAGTCGGCGCTGGTGCTGCGGGACCTCGACCTCATCGCCCCGATGGCCGAACGCAACCTGGCGCGCGTGGCGATCTCGATTACGAGCCTCGACCGCAAGCTGGCGCGCTCGATGGAGCCTCGCGCCGCCACGCCGGAGAAGCGACTGGAGGCCGTCCGCCGCCTGACCGACGCCGGCGTGCCCGTCATCGTCATGTTCGCCCCCGTCATCCCAGGCCTCAACGACCACGAGATGGACGCCGTGCTCGAGCGGTCCGCGGAGGCCGGCGCCGTCGGAGCCGGCTATGTCGCGCTTCGCCTGCCGCTGGAGATCAAGGACCTGTTCCGCGAGTGGCTGCAGACCGACCACCCGGACCGGGCGTCTCGGGTCATGTCCCTGGTCCGGCAAATGCGCGGCGGCCGCGACTACGACAGCCAATGGGGCAGCCGAATGACCGGCCAGGGCCCTCTCGCCGACCTGATGGGCAAGCGTTTCGCCGCCGCCAAGAAGCGCTACGGGCTTCACGCGCGCTGGGAGCCGCTCGATCTCGGGCAGTTCCGCGTGCCGGGCAAGGCCGGCGACCAGATCGACCTGTTCGGGAGCTAGGCGGCCTTCGCCAGTGCGTCGCGCGCCTCGGCGGTGATCTGGAACGAGTGCAGTCGCGCCGTGTGGTCGTAGATCTGGGCGGTGACGATGATCTCGTCGGGACCATAGCGGCGCACAAAGTCCTCCAGTCCTCGCCGCACCGTCTCCGGGCCGCCCACCGCGGCCCGGGCCAGGGCGCCCTGCTGGTCCGGGGCGAAGCCCACCTCCGCGAAGCGCGCGGCGATGTCGTCCACCGGCGGAGGCAGCGGCGCCGGCCGCCCGGTCCGCAAGTTCAGGAACGCCTGTTGCAGGGAGGTGAACAGCCGCCGCGCCTCCTCGTCGGTCTCGGCGGCGACCACGTTCAGGCCGAGCATCACGTAGGGCTGGTCGCAGAACTCCGACGGCTCGAACCGCTGCCGGTAGATGGCGATCGCCTCCTCCATCTGCTGTGGCGCGAAGTGCGAGGCGAAGGCGTACGGCAGGCCCAGCGCGGCGGCGAGCTGCGCCCCGAAGGTGCTCGAGCCGAGGATCCAGACCGGCACGTCCAGCCCCGCGCCCGGCACTGCGCGTACCAGCTGGTTCGGTTGCGGCTCGCGGAAGTAGGCGATCAGCTCCACCACATCCTGCGGGAATCGGTCCACGTCGCCCGCCAGCGTGCGGCGCAGAGCGCGGGCCGTGACCTGGTCGGTGCCCGGCGCGCGGCCGACCCCCAGGTCGATCCGTCCCGGATAGAGCGAAGCGAGCGTGCCGAACTGCTCCGCGATCACCAGAGGGGCGTGATTGGGCAGCATGATGCCGCCGGCGCCCACGCGAATAGTCGAGGTGCCGCCGGCCACGTGCCCGATGACCACCGCCGTGGCGGCGCTGGCCACGCCGGGCATGTTATGGTGCTCGGCCAGCCAGAAACGGCGGTAGCCCAGTCGCTCGGCGTGCCGCGCGAGGTCGAGGGTGTTGTGGAATGACCGGGCGGCGTCGGAGCCTTCCAGGATCGGCGAGAGGTCGAGAACTGAGAGCGGAACCATCCCGGGCAATATGGGGGCGCTCAGCGTGAGAACACCCCCACAAGCTCTATGTGCGGCGACCAGAGGAACTGGTCCACGGGGAGCACCCGCTCCAGCCTGAACCCGGCGTCGACCAGCATCCGCGCGTCACGGGCGAACGTCGCGGGATTGCACGAGACGCCGATCACCCGGGTCACGCCCGAGCGCGCCAGTTCCGCGGACTGTTCGGCCGCGCCGGCGCGCGGCGGGTCGAAGACCACCACGTCCGTCTTCCTCAGTTCCTCCGCCAGCACGGGGCGTCGGACCAGGTCGCGCGCCTCCGCCGTCACGCCGTGCAGCCCAGGCGCCGACGCGAGCGCCGAGGTCATCGCGCCGACCGCTTCGGGCGCTGAGTCGGCGGCGTGGACCGGCGCGACTTGAGCCAGACGGAAGGTGAAGGTGCCGACACCGCAGTAGAGATCCGCAATTCGGCTCGCGCCCGCTGCCTCGTTGGCCACGAAGGCTGACATGGCCGCTTCGGCGCCCGGCGTGGCCTGCAGGAAGGCCCCGGCGGGCAGGCTGACCACGGCGGGGCCCAGCCGCACCTGCGGCATGCGGGCCAGATAGGCCACCTCGCCAGCGATCGTCACGCGCGCGAAGTCGGCCTCCGCGGCGCGCTCGGCCACCTGCATCCGCGCGTCGGCGGACAGCCCGCCGCTCTTGGCCTCCACCCCCGAGATGTCGACGTCGATGCCGGTGGCGGTCAGGGTCGTGTGCAGGGTGGGGGCCGACTTCGGGTGCTCGAACAGCGGCGCGGCCAGGCGCTTCAGCGCCGGGATCGCCGCCTGCAGCGCAGGATCGGAGATCGGGCAGACGGCGATGTCCACCAGGTCCCACGACTTCCGCGCCTTGTACCCCGCTCGTGCGGCATGGCGTCCGCCACGCCGGGCGTGCAGGGCGAACCTGCGGCGGCTCTCGGCCGGGGCCGCGTAGGGCGGCAGGATCTCGGTCTCCAGGCGCTGCCAGGCGAGGGTCCCGCGCAGGCGCTCCACCTTCCAGGCCAGGTACGGCTCGTGCGCCCAGTGTTGCAGTGCGCAGCCGCCGCAGACGCCGAAGTGCGGACACGGCGGGACCGCGCGGTCTGCGCTAGCCTGCAGCACCTCCACGAGCTCACGCCGGTCTCCGGCGCCCGAAGCGCGGATACGCTCGCCGGGCAGGCTGAACGGCACATACACGCCCCCGGCCGCGACGCCGTCGCCCTCCCCGCCCATGGCCTCTATGAGCAGCTCGACAGGGGGGCCGGCCGGAGCCGGGCGGTGGGGTCTTGGACGACGCATGCGCCCTCTTAGCAGGCTCGCCTGCGAGAGAGATGCACGAAGATGAACGACCTGCTCAACGGCCGTTCAGCTTGTGGGCAGGATAACGGCGGTCGAAACGCGCGTGAGCGCGTGCTGTTGGGATTCGAGAGGGGATTTGATGTTCAAGCGCAGCACCTTCGCCAAGGGCGCGATGATCGCCGCCGCCGGCGTGGCGGCCCTGACGGCAGGCGCCGCCCAGGCCCAGCCCTACGGGCAATACGGATACAACGGCTCGGGCTACAGCTACGACCCCTGCCGGCGCGAGCAGACCGGGCGCGGCGTGGTCGGCGCGCTGCTGGGCGGAGCGATCGGGGCTGCGGTGGGCTCGAATGCTGCGGCCCGCAACAACCGCCAGGACGGGGCCCTGCTGGGCGGCGGCGTGGGCGCGATCGCCGGCGCCATGGTGGGCAACAGGAGCGCCGCCTGCACCGGCGGCTACGCTCCTGCCCCGGCGCCGAACGCCTACTATAACGGCGGCTACTCGCAGTATTCGGAGGGTTACGGCTACAGCGCGCCGCGCTACGGCCGCACCCGCGAGCGCGACTATTACGGCGACGACCGCGGCTATTACGAGGACAGCAGCTGGGCCTATGGCCGCCGTGGCGAGCGCTACCGCATGGCCGGTCGCGGCGTAGGGGCGGACGGATGCAGCCTCGCCGAGAGCCCGATCTACATGCCAGACGGCCGGACCGAGACCCGCATGGTCCGCGTCTGCCGCGACTCGACCGGCCGCTACCAGGTCGTCGACTAGAAGCTTCTTCGGAAGAGCATCTGCAACTGGCCGCCCGCTAACCCCGGGCGGCCTTTTCTTTGCGCGCCCACAGCAGGAACTCGCGGTTGCCGTCGGCTCCCTTGATCGGGCTGCCGGTGGTGGCCAGCACCTGCCAGCCGGCCGCCGCAAGGAAGGCTTTCACCGAGTCGACCGCGTCGAGCCGCGCCGCCTCGTCCTTGACGATGCCGCCCTTGCCGACCCGCTCGGGGCCGACCTCGAACTGCGGCTTCACCAGAGCGACCAGCTCGCCGCCCTCTCGCACCAGCGCGAGCGCCGCCGGCAACGCCTTGGCCAGGCCGATGAAGCTGACGTCGGTGACGATCAGGTCGACCGGCTGAGGCACGAGCGCCGACGTCAGGTCGCGGGCGTCCGTGGCCTCCAGGTTCGCCACGCGGGCGTCGCTGGCCAGTCGGGCGTGGAGCTGTCCGCGCCCGACGTCCACCGCATAGATCCGAGCCGCGCCGCGGGTCAGGCAGACCTCTGTGAAGCCTCCGGTGGAGGCGCCCACGTCCACGACGACCTGCCCCTCCACAGACACAGGCCAAGTCTCCAACGCGTGGGCGAGCTTCAGCGCCCCACGGCCGACCCACGGATGCGCCGGCTTGGCCGCAAGCTCCGCGTTCTCCGCCACCATGTCGGAGGCCCGGGCCACAGGCCGCCCGTCGGCGACGACCCCGCCGGCCTCGATGGCGGCGCGGGCGCGGGCGCGGCTCTCAAACAAGCCGCGTTCGACAAGCAGGACATCGGCGCGCTTCTTCAGGCGTGGGTCCTCAAGCCTCGGCCTTCTCGTCCTCGAACAACTTCTTCAGCTCGTTCTTGAGGATCTTGCCGTTCGCGTTGCGCGGGAGGGTCTCGTGCCAGAACCGCACCTTCACCGGCACCTTAAACGCCGCCAGCCGCTCGGCCACGTGGGCCCGCAGCTCGTCCTCGGAAGCCTCGGAGCCCGGCTTCAGCGTGACGACCGCCGCCGGCTCCTCTCCCAGCGTCCGATGCGGCATGCCGACGATCGCGGCGTCCATCACAGCCGGATGGTCGTAGAGAACGTTCTCGACCTCGACGCAGTAGATGTTCTCCCCGCCGCGGATCAGCATGTCCTTGGCGCGGTCGATGATGAAACAGAAGCCATCCTCGTCGATCCGCGCCAGGTCGCCTGTGCGCACCCAGCCATCGACGAAAGTCTGGGCGGTCGCCTCGGGCTTGTTCCAGTAGCCCTTGCAGTTCATCGGCCCCTTGGACCACAGCTCGCCCACCTGGCCGGCGGCCAGCACGGTCTTGCCGTCGGCGGGATCGCGGATCTGGATTTCCGCCACGGCCGCTGCGGGGCCGCAGCTGTCCGGCCGGTTCATATAGTCCTCGGCGCCATTCGAAGTGACCGTCGCGCAGGTCTCGGTCATGCCCCAACCCTGCCCGGGTTGCGACTTCGGGAAGGTCTCCCGGATCCGCCGCACCAGCTCCGGCGCGGACGGGGCGCCGCCGTAAGCCACCGCCTCCAGGGACGACAGGTCGTAATTGTCCCGGGCAGGATGCTCGATCAGCTGCCAGGCGATGGTCGGCACGCCGCCGGCCTGCATGATCTTCTCGCGCTCGATCAGCTCGAAAGCGCGGATCACGTCCCACTTGTACATCATCACCAGCTTGGCCCCGCCGAACAGCGCCGGGTTCAGCACGGCGAAGCAGCCGGTAACGTGGAAGAATGGCACGCTGATCAGCGACGAGCGCTGGGGCGCATTCGGATCCGGCTGAGGCGGCATCTCCCCGCGACGCAGGAAGCTCCGAGCGCCTGCTGCGGCGCCGGTCATGATGTTGGAGTTCACCGCCCGCTGGGTGGCCAGCGCCCCCTTCGGCTTACCCGTGGTGCCGGAGGTGTAGAAGATGGTGGCGTCGTCGTCCGCGTCGATCTGCACGTCGGGCAGCGGCTGATCCGGCAGCTTGCCCCAATCGTTGGCGCCGCCGACCACGCTCTCCAGCTTGGTCACATAGGGATGTGCGACCTCCTCGTCGCGCATCCGGCTTACGTAGGCCCGGGCCAGGTTCGGCAGGTTGGACAGGTGCTCGGTAAGGCGCTCGAATCGCTCGGCGTCCATCACCGCCACCTTCGCCCCGGAATCGGCGAGGCCGTATTCAAGCTCGGGGCCCGTCCACCAGGCGTTCAGCGGCGTGACGACCGCGCCCAAGGAGGCGGCGGCATAGAAGGCCATCACCCATTCGGGAAGGTTGCGCATGATCACGGCGACCCGGTCGCCCTTCTGCACGCCCTGGGCCTGCAGCTCGCGGGCGAAGGCGGACACGGCCCGATAGAAGGCCTCGAAGGTGACGCGCTCGTCCTCGTAGACCAGGAAGGCCTTGTCGCCGTGGGCGCGGGACGCTTCCACGACCGCGCGTAGCGACGGCGGCAGGTTCTTCCAGACCTTGGTCGGAACCCCGCCGATGACCTTGTCCTCGGTCTCCAGCGGCGAGCCCGGCTGCGTCAGAAGGGCGTGGGCCTGCTGGATCGACATGGCGGGCCAGCCGGGGGGCAGCGCGAACTCGGACATCGCTTCACTCCTAATGCGTGCGCGAGGTCTCGGCCGGCCCCGCGTCCCTCAGGTGAACAAGCATAACCCAGCGTCAGAGGCAAACAGCCGTTTGAGAACCGCGATCGCATTGACGGCGCAGCTGTTGAGCCTATAGCTGCGAATTGTTCTCAGAAGCATTCTCAGGTCACGATGCCCCTCTCCCCTGCTCGCCACGGCGGTCTCAGCCTCCTCCTTCTGGCCGGGGTCAGCGCGATCGCCACGGCGAGCTCCGCCGCGGACGCCGAGGCGCCGCGGGAGCTGGATGAACTTGTGGTCACCGCCGACCAAGGCTTCGGCGCCCAGGCTGTGCAGGCGGGCTCGTTCCGCAACGCCCGGGTCATCGACACGCCGCTGACCGTAACGGTGATCTCCCGCGAGATCCTCGACGCCCAGGCCGCGCGCGGCCTGTATGACGCCTTGCGAAATACCGGTGGCGTGACGCGCTCGCAGCTCTCCGGCGGCACCTACGACAACATCGCGATCCGCGGCATCCTGGTGGAGAACCGCGGCAACTACCGGCTGAACGGCGCCCTGCCCGTCATCAATCTCGTGGAGCAGCCGCTGGAGAACAAGGCGCGGGTGGAGGTGCTGAAAGGCGCTTCCGCGCTCTACTACGGCTTCGTGCCGCCGTCGGGGGTCATCAACCTGACCACGGAACGGCCGCTGGATGCGCCTTTCGCCGAGCTGACCGTCAGCGGCGACAGCCACGGGGGCGTGGTGGGTGCGCTGGACGTCAGCCGCCGTTTCGCCGACGACCGCATCGGCGCGCGGGTGAACCTGGCCCACGGCGAGGTGGAAACCGGCATCCGGCGAGTGCAGGGGGAACGCTCGCTCGCCACCCTGGCTCTGGACGTGAAGCCCACCGATCGGCTGACGGTGCAGGTCGACTACGAGTACATCGAGAAGGACATCTCCGAGCCTCCCGCCATCGCCCTGCCCGCGGCGGTCGGCGGCGTGATCCGCCTGCCCGAGGTTCCCGACAGCCGGCTGAACCTCGGCGACAAGTGGCAGCGCTACGACGCTTTCGCCCAGAACGTGATGCTACGCGCCGACTACCGGCTGTCCTCCCGCTGGACCGCGAAGCTCGAGATTGGGGAGGCGGTGACCGAGCGCGATCGCTTCTTCTCGCAATTCCAGAACTACAACCTGGCCACCGGCGATGGACAGCTGCAGGTCTCCCTCACCGAGGACCAGCGCTTCACCAACCGCAACGCTCGCGCCGAGATCACCGGCCTGGTCGACACCGGCCCGGTCGCCCACGAGATCACCTTTGGCGTCATGGCCAATGAACGCCGTTCGCGCGGCTTCGGCGCTCCTAACCAGCTGACGCCACAGAACCTGTTCAATCCACGCCGGCTGCCGCAGCTGAACTTCGCCACCCGCACGGTGTTGGCCCGGAGCAACATCACGGACAAGGGCGCCTATGTCTTCGACCGTATGGCCTGGGGCCCGGTCCAGGTGCTGGGGGGACTTCGCTGGTCTGATTACGAGAGCGTCACCACACCGCCGGCCGGGCGGATCACGCCTTACCAAGTGAAAGAGACGACGCCGCTCGCCGCCGTCATCTACAAGCCGGTCGACTGGATCAGCCTCTACGCCACCTATCTGGAGGGTATGGAGGAAGGCGGCGTCGCGCCGCAGACCGCAATCAACGCTTTTGAGGTCCTGCCGCCCGCCAAGTCCGACCAGTGGGAGGTGGGCGCCAAGGCTGAGATCGGCGGGAGCGTGGTAACCTCCGTGTCCTACTTCGAGATCACACGGCCCAACGCTTTCACCAACTCCGACCGGCGCTTCGTGCTCGACGGCGAGGTGGAGTACAGGGGGGTCGAAGCCATGCTCTCCGGCGAGATTACGGACGGCCTGTCCCTGATCGCCTCCGTGCTCTGGATGGACGCCGAGCAGACGCGCGGCACGGCAGCGATCGTCGGCAAACGTCCGGAGAACACGGCCGAGTGGACCGCCAGCGTCTTCGCCGATTGGCAGACCCCCTGGATCGAAGGCCTGCACCTCAGCGCCGGGCTGTTCTACACGGGCGATCGGGCCGTGAACCCGCAGAACCAGGCGTTCATCGACGGCTATGTCCTGGCCGAGGTCGGCGCACGGCTGACACGCGAGATCGCTGGCGGCGAAACCACCGTCCAGGTCAACGTCGAGAACCTGGCGGACAAGCAGTACTGGAACACCGCCGGGAACGGCCTGATCGGGGTCGGCGCGCCGCGAACTGTGAAGTTCCGGGTGACGCGGGCCTTCTGATGCTCGCGGTTTTGCGCAAGCTGCACGCCTGGGCCGGGCTGGCGCTGTGCCTTCTGCTGATCCCCCTGGCGCTCTCGGGCGCGGCGCTGGCGTTCAAGCCGCAGTGGCTGCGCGCGACCGTTCCGCAGGCCGACGGGTCCGTGGCGGTCACGCCCACCGAGGCGGCCCGCGCCATGGAAGCGGCGCGGGCCAACTTCCCCGACGCGAGCTCGGTGATCTTCGCCGGACCCGCGATCGGCGTGCACGAAGTCCTGGGGAAGGACGGCGGCGGCTACCTGGCGCCAGCCGCCGGCGGGGTGATCCAGCGCTGGGCCAAGAACGAACGAGTGGTCGATTGGCTCTTCGACTTCCACCACCACCTGCTCTCGGGCGACATCGGCACGAAGGTCTCCGGGGCAGTCGGTCTTCTCACCCTGGCGATGATCCTGACCGGCGTGGTGATCTGGATTCCCGCCTGGCGCAGCTTCCGCTGGCGGCTGAAGCCCGGCCGCAGCGGACGCGCCGGCTGGCTTGCGGCGCATCGGGACGTCGGCCTGCTCAGCGCACCGGTCGCTGCCGTAATCGTCCTGACGGGCTCGGCGGTCGCGCTCAACGACCTCTCGGCGCAGGTCATGGGCTTCACCCGAGCGAAGCCGCCAGCCCAGGCGCGCGCCGGCCAGGTGGCTTGGCAGACGGCGTTCGAGGCCGCCCAGGCGCGCTTCCCCGGCTCGGAAATCCGCATCGCCGCCTTTCCGAAACCCGGCAAGCCCGCCGTCATCCGCGTCCGCCAGGCGCAGGAGTGGCACGCAAACGGCCGCACCACCCTCTGGATCGAGCCGGCCACCAGCCGGATTCTGGCCGTCGATGACGCGCTGGCGCAGCCAGCCGCCGCGCGGCTCTACAACGCCTTCTGGCCGGTACACGCCTCCAAGGTGGGCGGGCTGGTCTGGAAGACGCTCACCTTCCTGGCCGGCCTCGCCCTGGCGGCCCTGTCGCTCTACGGGGCCGAGTCCTACCGCAGGAAGCTGTTCCGCTAGGCGACGCCGCCCAACCGGACCAGCGCGCCCTGCAACTTGGCTTTCGCGGCCTCAGCGTCGGCCAGGCGCTCACGGTTCTCCTCGACCACCTCTTCAGGCGCCCGGGCGACGAAGTCAGGATTGCCGAGCTTCTTCGCCGTCTTCTCGATGTCGGCGGCGAGGCTCGCCACCTCCTTCGACAGACGCGCCCGCTCGGCCGCGAGGTCGATGAACTCGGCAATCGGCAGGGCCAGTGTCGCGCCGTCGACGACGTAGGGGATCGCGCCTTCCGGGGCGGCCTCGACGAAGCGCACCTCCTCCACCCGCAGCAGGCGGGCGATCAAGGCGGCGCTGTCGGAAAGCACCTTGCGCTGGGCGTCAGTGGCCTCGACCACCAACAGCGGCGGGCGGGCCGCGGGCGGAACGTTGAGCTCGGCGCGGACTGAGCGGCCTTCCGAGATGGTCTCGATGATCAGCTCTATCTCGGCGTCAGCGGAGGCGTCGATCAGGCTGTCCGGCAGCTCGGCCCAACGCGCGGTCATCAGGAACCCGTCATGGGCCCGCGCAGCGCCCAGGTCCGCCGTCTGGCTCCACAGCTCTTCAGTCAGGAACGGCATCACGGGGTGCAGCAGGATCAGGATCTGGTCCAGCACCCAGGCTGCCGTCGCCTGGGTCTCCGCCTTCGCGGCCTCGTCCTCGCCCGTCAGGATCGGCTTGGCCAACTCCACGTACCAGTCGCAGAACTGCCGCCAGATGAACTTGTAGAGCCCGTCGGCGGCCTGGTCGAAGCCGCACTCGGCCAGGGCCGCGGTGACCATCTGGGCCGTGCGCGTTGTCTCGCCGACAATCCAACGGTTCAGCACGCCCTGGACCTGCGCCGGGTCGAAGCCCTCAGCCCGGGCACAGCCGTTCATCTGACAGAAGCGCGTCGCGTTCCACAGCTTGGTGCCGAAGTTGCGATAGCCTTCAATCCGCTGGCGCGACAGCTTGATGTCGCGCGCCGCGCCCGACATGGCGGTGAGCGTGAACCTCAGGGCGTCGGCGCCAAAGTCGTTTACCAGCTCGAGCGGGTCCAGGACGTTGCCCTTGGACTTCGACATCTTCGCGCCGGAGGCGTCGCGGACCAGGGCGTTGATGAACACCCGCTTGAACGGGACCTCGTCCATGAAGTGCAGGCCCTGCATCATCATCCTGGCGACCCAGAAGAAGATGATGTCAAAACCGGTGATCAGGGTGTGGGTCGGATAGAACCGACGCAGGTCCTCGGTCTTCTCGGGCCAGCCCAACGTCGAGAACGGCCACAGCGCTGAGGAGAACCAGGTGTCGAGGACGTCCTCGTCCTGCCTCAGCGGCTCATCGCGGCCATAGAGTTCGCGCGCCTGGCGCTTGGCCTCCTCCTCCGTCTCGGCGACGAAGCACTTCCCGTCAGGTCCGAACCAGGCAGGAATCCGGTGACCCCACCACAGCTGGCGAGAGATGCACCACGGCTGGATGTTGCGCATCCACTCGAAGTAGGTTTTCTCCCAGTGCTTCGGCGCAAACACGGTGCGGTCGGTCTCCACCGCCTTGATCGCGTCGCGGGCCAGCACCTCGGCGTTCACGTACCACTGGTCCGTCAGGTACGGCTCGACGACGACGCCGGACCGATCCCCGTGCGGGACCATGTGCCGGGTCTTTTCGATCCCGCGCAGCAGACCCAGCGCCTCGAACGCCTCCACGACCTTCTTGCGGGCCGCGAAACGGTCGAGACCGCGATAGTCGACAGGCGCGTTGTCGTTGACCCGCGCGAAGTCGTCGAAGACGTTGATCATCGGCAGATTGTTTCGCTTGCCGACCATGAAGTCGTTGAAGTCGTGGGCAGGCGTGATCTTCACCGCGCCCGACCCCTTCTCGGGGTCCGCGTACTCGTCGGCGATGATCGGCACCGGCCGGCCCACGATCGGCAGTCGCACCGCGCGCCCTATCAGGTGCTTGTAGCGCTCGTCGCTTGGATGCACCGCGACCGCCGTGTCGCCCAGCATGGTCTCCGGCCGGGTGGTCGCCACGACGATCTCGCCGGAGCCGTCTTCCAGCGGATAGGCGAAGTGCCAGTAGTGGCCGTCCACCTCCCGCTGCTCGACTTCAAGATCCGATATCGCCGTCTGGAAGTGCGGGTCCCAGTTCACCAGCCGCTTGTCACGGTAGATCAGCTTCTCCTTGTAGAGCGTGACGAACACCTTGCGGACCGCGGCCGAGAGGCCCTCGTCCAGGGTGAAGCGCTCGCGGCTCCAGTCGCAGGAGGCGCCCAGGCGGCGCAGCTGGTTGACGATCGTCCCGCCGGACTCCGCCTTCCATTCCCAGACCTTGGCGACGAACGCCTCGCGGCCCAGGTCCCGGCGGCTCTGGTTGCCCTGCTGGGACAGCTGGCGCTCGACCACCATCTGCGTCGCGATGCCGGCGTGGTCGGTGCCCGGCAGCCAAAGCGCCGCCTTGCCGCGCATCCGTTCGAAGCGGATCAGCACGTCCTGAAGCGTATTGTTCAGGGCATGCCCGATGTGCAGCGAGCCGGTGACGTTCGGCGGCGGGATGACAATCGAGAACGGCTCGGCGGCCGGGTCATCGGTGGGCGCGAACGCCCCCGAGGCCTCCCAGGCGGCGTAGAGGCGCGGTTCGACGGTCTTGGGATCGAAGGTTTTTTCGAGCATGGCGGACTTCTGGCTGGGGCGGTGCAATACAATTCCGCTCGTCCCCGGGGAAGCGGGGAGCCAGGCTTTTTCCGTTTCAGCGGAAGGACTGACCGCCGTCTGCGTGCAGCAGGTTCAGTAACACAAAAACACCTGGGTCCCGGCTTGCGCCGGGATGAGCGGTGGAGTGTCTAGCGTACTCGGCCGCGGGCGATGCGCTCAACCTCGGCCTCCACCGCGGTCTGCACGATGTCCGGCAGGTGGTCGTCCAGCCACTGCTGCAGCAGCGGACGCAGCATCTCACGCACCACGTCCTCGAGCGTGCGGCCCTCGGCGGGCATGGCGACGGACTGCGACAGGCGGTCGAACGCCGACGCCGCCGCGCTCGCAGCCCGCTCGCTAACCAGAGGGGCCACCGTAGCCGTAGCCGCGGCCGCGGCGGCGGCGGCGGCGGGGGCGGCGGCCGGGGCGGGCGCCGGTTGCGGCTCCGGCTCCGCCCCCTCGCCGCCCGGCGTATAGACGTCGAGGTCGCCGTGGGTTTCGACCTTTTCGGTCAGCTCGAGCGCGTCCTCGTCGTCGTCCATCGCGACGGATGCCGGCGGCGTCTCCGCGGTGGCGGGCGGCGGGGCGATGTCCTCGACGGCCGTCGTCTCGGCGACCGGCTCGGGCTGGGGCGCAGCTGGCTCGGCCTCGGCCGGCGTTTCCTTGGCCGCAGCGGCCGGGGCGTCGTCCTCGGAGATGATCCGACGGATCGAGGCCAGAATCTCCTCCATCGTCGGTTCTTGCGAAGGCTCTGACATAGGCTCGGACCGCCGAAAAAGAGAATCCCTGATGGCCTAGCCTAAGCGGGACCGACGGTTCGCGCAATTTGGCTGAGCGCGGTAAATTCCCGTCTCAGGCGAACCGGCCGATCAGCGCTGCGGCGCGACCGTCGTTTGGGTGGGCGGCGGCTGCAGGCCGGGGGCGATCGCCGGCTCCAGCGCTCTGTCGCGCGGCTGCGGCGCAGGCGGCAGCGCCACCACGCGATCCACGATGGCGATCGGCTCCTCCCACGGCACCCAGCCCCAGGTGATCCGCAGCTTGCGGAAATTCCGGCGCGGATCGTACTGCGGAATGGTCGGAACGAGGTTGCGGCCCTCGAGCCGGCCCATGGCGGAGATCACGCTGGCGGCCGCGACGTACTCGTCCCGACGCGCGCTCACCTGGCTGAGCTCGGCGTTCCGGAGCTCCTGCTCCGCGTTCAGCACGTCGAGCGTGGTGCGCAGGCCGACCTGCTGCTCCTGGCGCGTGCCCTCGGCTGCGATCCGCGCGGCGCGCACCTGCTCGGCGCTGGAGGTGATGTTGCCGCGCGACGCGATCAGCTGGTTCCAAGCCTGGGTGACCTGCTGCAGCACCGTCCGGCGCTGGGTTTCGACGTTGATGCGATCGGCGTTGTTGCGCTCCACCGACTGGCGAATCCGCGACGACACCAGCCCGCCGCTGAACAGAGGCACCGTCACGCCGAGGCTGGTCACCGTCTCGCGCGGGAACTGGCCACGCTCGAAGGGGTCGAGGGGCGCGCCGGCGAACCGCAACGTGCTCTGCAGCGACACGTTCGGCAGGCGCTCGGCGCGGGCGCCAGCCACCCGCGCGCGGCTCGCCTGCTCGGCGAACTGCTGGGCTCGCAGCTGCGGATTGAACGCGTCCGCTATCGTGAACGCCTCATCGACTGTGGCCGGCAGCAGAAAGGCTAACGAGGGCTCGGGCTCGAGCGTGCCGGGGTTGCGGCCGACTGCGGCGGCGTAGTTGGAGCGACTGTTGCCAAGCTGAGCCTCGGCCGACTGCAGCTGCGACTGGGCCGACGCCAGACGGGCCTGCGACTGGGCCACGTCCGTCCGCGTGATCTCGCCCACTTCGAAGCGCGCGTTGGATTCCTCGAGCTGCCGCTGCAGCACGCCGACGTTTTCCTGCCGGATGCGCAGCGCTTCCTGGTCGCGGCGCACGTCGACATAGGCCTGGACCACCTGGCCGATCACCTGCGACTCGACCCGGCGCAGGTTCTCGCGGCCCTGCAGGATGTCGGCTTGCGCTGCGGAGACCTGCGCGGCGACGCGGCCGCCGGTCCAGATCGGCTGCGAGAAGGTAAGGCTGGCTGTCCCGGAGCTGCTGTCCTCGATCGTGCGTCGCCCTTGCGCGATCTGCGCCGGGGTCAGCAGAGCTCGCGGCGTACGACTCTCCTGCCAAGCCGCCTGCCCCGTCACGTTCAGCGTCGGCCGCCAGCCGCTGCGCGCCTGCACGAAGTTCTCGTCCAGCGCCCGCTGAGTCGCGCGCTGCGCCTGTAGCGTCGGGTTCGATTCGTAGGCCATGGCGATCGCATCGGCCAGGGTCTCGGCCGCGGCGGGCGCGGTCATCGCGCCGAAGGTCCCTAGGGTGAAGATCGCGGCGATCAGTGGACCGCGAAGGCTCTTCGACATTCGATATCCCCGACATTTAGGCGAGAGAGACTGCAAGCCCATGTACCTATGCCCTAGAGCAAGACCAACGGGACGCACCTTAAGCTTTTTTCACCCGCAGGTTTCCCGGCTGTTTCCGCCAGACCTAGAAGGCGAAACCGTGTTGCGGTTCGAACCCCTTCAAGACCGGCGTAGGCGCGTCGAATAGCTCGCGACGTCCGATGCCGTCCTCTGTCCTCAGATAGATGCAGGCCTTGCCCACCGGGCCGTCCCGCTCGACCAGGGCCAGCCGCCCCCCGACCGCCAGGGCCGAAAGCCAGGCCTGCGGGACCTGGGCCACCGCCCCTTCGCAGATGATGCAGTCGTACTCGCCGGAGACGACGGTGAGATCCTCGCCGTCCACCCGCGTCACTGGGATCCCGAGCGCCTCGATCACCGCACCAGCATAGGGGGCGGCGATGGCCAGCGCCCGTTCGCCCGGCATGGGCCGCAGCACCTGAAGCATCTTGCCCACGTCCCGCGGCCGCATGAGGCAGCGGCCCGGCGCATACTCCACGTCGAAGTCCGCATAGGCCAGGTACGACTTGCCAGCCGGCACGAACTGCTCGCGCGGCAGCACGCGCATGATGTCGTGGAGGCGCACGTCGGTGACGTCAGAGGTGCGCACCTGGCTTTCCACCATGTTCAGGCGGGCGGCGGCGAGATCGGCCATGAGTCCTCGATGCGGCAGGGGCAAAACGACGCCGGCTTATAGGTCCGCCCCGCCGGCCAAAGCAATGCGGCCCGCTGACAGAGATTGCCGCCGCCGGAAGCTTCGGCTAGTGATCCGCCCTCTCCGGCGGCCTGATGGCGGAGTGGTGACGCACCGGACTGCAAATCCGTGAACCCGGGTTCGATTCCCGGTCAGGCCTCCAACCTCCCGCGTAATATCGAACACAGTCACCACGCAGACGACGCGCGGGGTCGCCCCCGCGCGCCTCTTCAGTCCACCAGCTGCTGGTGCAGGTAGGTGTATTCCAGCGCCTGCCGCATCGCCCGCTCGTTCAGGTTCGCGGCGGCGGCGTGCCCGCCGTCGATGTTCTCATAATAAAGGTAGTCGTAGCCGTATTCCTTAAGCCGGGCGGCCGCCTTGCGGGCATGGGCCGGATGCACCCGGTCGTCCTTGGTGGACGTCTCCAGGAACACCCGCGGGTAGTTCTGGCCCGGCTTGAGGTTCTGGTAGGGCGAATAGGTCTCGATCACCGCCCGCTCGGCCGGCACGGCCGGATCTCCGTACTCACCGACCCAGGAGGCGCCGGCGCCGATGTGGGTGTAGCCGATCATGTCGAACAGCGGCACCTGCACGACCACGGCGTTGTAGAGCTCCGGTCGCTTTGTCAGCGCCACGCCCATCAACAGGCCACCGTTCGAGCCGCCCATGATGCCCAGCCGCCGCGGGCTGGTGATCTTGCGCCTGATGAGGTCCTCGCTGACGGCGAAGAAGTCGTCGTAGACCCGCATCCGGTTCAGCTTGAGGCCGGCGTTGTGCCAGCGCGGCCCGAACTCGCCGCCGCCGCGGATATTGGCCACGACATAAACACCGCCCTTCTCCAGCCACAGCTTGCCGACCGTCGCCGCATAGGCCGGCGTCTGGCTCACCAGGAACCCGCCGTAGGCGTAGAGCAGGGTCGGGGCCTGGCCGTCGAACTTCAGGTCCTTCGGCCGGACTACGAAATACGGGACCTTCACCCCGTCCTTCGATGTGGCCCAGTGCTGCTCCACAGTGTGCTTGGAGGCGTCGAACCGCGCGGGGGCCGTGCGCAGAACCGTCGGCGGGCCTGAGGCCGCATCGACCAGGAACTGCTGTGACGGAGTCAGGTAGCTGGTCGCATAGACGATTAGGCGGTCGTCGTGGTCGGTCGCCGAGCCGATGGAGATCGAGGAGTCCTTCGGCAGGTCGAGCCTGCTCGAGGTCCATGCGCCCCCCTGCCGGCCAAAGCTGAGGATCTGGCCCTTCACGTTGTCGTAGAGCGCCACCACCAGCCGGTTGCGGGTGGTCGCCACCTGTTCGATCGCCTGGCTCTGCGTCGGCCGCAGCACCAGCTTGGGCGCGAGGCTGGCGGGGCTCGCCTTCACCGCGGCCAGGTCGAAATCGAGGAGGTCGCCTTCCTGGAAGCCCTTCTGCGCCCACGCCTGCTCCAACGTGACCAGGAGCCGGCCATCCACATAGCCTTGGACGCTGGCCTTGCTGGGCAGGTCCAGCTTCTTCGGCCCGCCGTCGGTGACCAGGTGGTATTCGGCGTTGAAGGTATCGAGCGGCCGATGCGCCAGGATAGCCTGCACCCGCCCGTCCGGATCGCGGAGCACGACGGGAGAGACGCCGTAGCCGCCGTCCTTGGCGTCGCCGCGGAACACTTCCTTGGCGGCCGACAGGGGCCGGCCGCGCTTCACCAGCTTCAGGACGTAAGGATAGCCCGAGGTGGTGACCTGGCCCTTCTCCCACTCCATTGCGACCACCAGCGTGTCGCGGTCGACCCAGGTGTAGCGGTGCTTGCCTTCCGGCAGCTGGAAGCCGCCTTCCACGAACTTGCCGGTCGAGGTGTCGAACTCCCGGACGATCTCCGCGTCCTTGCCGCCGTCCGACAGCGCCACCAGGCAGAGCCGCTCGTCAGGTTCCAGGCAGTCGGCCCCGTGCCACACCCAGTTCGCGTTCTCGCTCTTGGCGAGCGCGTCCACATCGAGGATCGTCCGCCACTCGGGCTTGCCGGACCGGTAGCTCTCGAGGCTGGTCGTGCGCCAGACCCCACGCACCTGCTCGCGGTCCTGCCAGTAGTCGCGCAGGGATCCATCGCCGGCGAATTGCACGCCCGGGATGCGGTCGGTCGCTGTGGCGATCTTCAGCGCGTCCTCGTAGAGGCCCTTGTAGCGCGGGTCGTTCTGCAGCTTGGGCAGGGAGCGGGCGTTCTCGGCCTTCGCCCATTCAAGCGCGCGGGCGCCCTCGATCTCTTCCATCCAAGTGTAGGGATCGTCGTTCGGGGCTGCCCCCATCAGGAAAACTCCGGCCAACAAGGTCGCAAGGACGCGCGCTTTCATTCTTCAGGAACCCCCGGCTTGACGCGCGATAGAGCGCGAACCCGCCGCCTGGCTCAAGGGAGAATACAGCGAACGCCGGGCTCTGGATGGCCGGAACCAAGCCTCGCTTCTAGGTATCGCCTCGGATCATCCATCGGCCCACGGCGTTGCGCAGTCGGGACGGAAAGCTCGGCGCCAGGGGCCGGGCTCCCACGCATGAGGAGACGCTCATGGCGCACGCCGGAGCCTTGGGCGCGCCCGATGCGCGGCCACCACAGACTGTGGCGGTCCGCCTGCGGGTGAACGGCGAGGAGCACGGGCTCTCGCTCGACATCCGCACCAGCCTTCTCGACGCCCTGCGCGAACACCTCGGCCTCACCGGCTCGAAAAAGGGTTGCGACCATGGGCAATGCGGCGCCTGCACGGTGCTGGTCGACGGTCGGCGGGTGAACAGCTGCCTGAGCCTCGCCGTGATGCACCCGGACGAAGAGATCGTTACCATCGAAGGGTTGGGCGACCCCGACAACCTGCACCCTATGCAGGCCGCCTTCCTGCACCACGACGGCTTCCAGTGCGGCTACTGCACGCCCGGCCAGATCTGCTCGGCGGTGGGCATGCTGCAGGAGGCCGAGGCCGGCGCGCCTAGCCACGTCACCGAAGACCTCACCGCCGAGCCGGTGCTCGACGACGCCGAGATCCGCGAGCGCATGAGCGGCAACCTGTGCCGCTGCGCCGCCTATCCGAACATCCTGGCCGCCATCAAGGACGCGGGGGGCCTGGCATGAAGACTTTCAGCTACGAGCGCGCCGAGACCGTCGAGCAGGCCGTCCACGCGATGAAGGGACATCCCGCCCCCAAGTTCATCGCCGGCGGCAGCAACCTGCTCGACCTGATGAAGCATGAGATCGAGGCTCCGACCCACCTCGTCGACGTGAACCACGTCGGCCTCGACCAGATTCAGGAGACGCCCGACGGCGGGCTGCGCGTTGGCGCGCTGGTTCGCAACAGCGACCTTGCCTGGGACACCCGCGTGCGCAGCCGCTACGGCGTGCTGGCCCGCGCCCTGCTGGCCGGCGCGACGGGCCAGCTGCGCAACCGCGCCACCACGGCCGGCAACCTGCTGCAGCGGACGCGCTGCTACTACTTCTATGACCCCGCTAAGCCCTGCAACAAGCGCGAGCCCGGCTCCGGCTGCTCGGCGCTGAAGGGCTTCAATCGGATCCACGCCATCGTCGGCCAGAGCGAGCACTGCATCGCCACCCACCCTTCGGACCTGGCCGTGGCGATGCGGGCCCTGGACGCCACGGTGGAGGTGTCCTCGCCCGAAGGCAGCCGCTCGATCCCGATCGCCGAGTTGCACCGTCTGCCTGAAGACCGGCCCGACATCGACACCACGCTGCGGGCGGATGAACTGATCACTCATGTTACCCTGCCGCCCCCGCCGCCGGGCGTGCAGGCGTATCGCAAGGTCCGCGATCGCGCCTCCTATGCCTTCGCCCTGGTCTCGGTGGCGTCCGTCATCAACATCCAGGACGGCCGGGTTCGCAGCGCGCGCATCGCCCTGGGCGGAGTCGCCCACAAGCCATGGCGGGTGGAGGAAGCCGAACAGTCCATGAGCGACCAGGCGCCTGCCGCTGCCGCGGAAGCGGCGGCCGACCGGCTGCTGGAGGACGCGCGCGGGCACGGGACGAACGACTTCAAGATTCCGCTGGCCCGGCAGACCCTGGCGGCGGTGCTTAGGGCTGCGGAGGGCTGACCCGTGGAATTCAAGGAACCCATCGGCGACACGGCCATCGACACCCGGCCCGACGGCGTCGTCGGCAAGCCCCTCGACCGGGTCGATGGCCCGCTGAAGGTCACCGGCCGCGCGCCCTATGCGGCAGAATACGCCGGCTTCGGCGAGGCGGCCTACGGCTACCCGGTCCCGGCGACCCTCGCGAAGGGGCGCATCGCCGAGATCGACACCGATCTGGCCGAGCGTCAGCCCGGTGTCATCGCCGTGCTCACCTGGCGCAACGTCGACCCGCCCAACGGTCAGGCGCCACGCACGCCGGATGGCCCCACCTCCGGCAAGAAGGCCGCGCCGGAACTGAACGACTCCAAGGTCGACCACTACGGCCAGGCGATCGCACTGGTCGTGGCCGAGAGCTTCGAGCAGGCCCGCTCCGCGTCGCGCCTTGTGCGGGTGACCTACGACCCAGAGCCGCACGAGACGGACATGCGCGCAAACCTGGCCAAGGGCGCGGCGCCACGGGACGAGCCGGAGGCGGACACCTTCGTCGGCGACTTCGAGGCGGCCTTCGCCGCCGCCGCGGTGCGGCTCGACCTCGAATACACCACGCCTGTCCAGAGCCACGCCATGATGGAGCCGCACGCCACCATGGCGGAATGGACCTCCGACCGGCTGACGGTGCACACCTCCCATCAGATGGTGGCGCCCGGCGCCGGCAGCGTGGCGGCCACCTTCCGCCTGCCGAAGGAGAAGGTCCGCATGGTCAGCCGCTACATCGGCGGCGGTTTCGGTGGCAAGCTGGACGTCTGGAGCGACTGCATCCTGGCCGCGCTCGCCTCGCACAAGCTCGGCGGTCGGCCCGTCAAGGTGGTGCTGCCCCGCACCCACATGTTCGAGATGACCGGCCACCGGCCGCAGACGATCCAGCGCATCCGTCTGGGCGCCCATCCTGACGGCCGGCTCACCGCCCTCGCCCACGACGTCTGGTCCGAGAACAACCCGGACGAGACCTTCAACGAGCCCGCGGCCGAGGTGACCCGCACGCTGTACGCGGCGGAGAACCGGCGCACGACGCACCGCCTGGTGCTGCTCGATACGCCTATCGGTTGCTCGATGCGTGCGCCAGGCGAGGCCGTGGGCATGCTCGCTCTCGAAGGGGCGATAGACGAGCTGGCCGAGAAGCTCGGCCTCGACCCGATCGAGCTGCGGATCCGGAACGAGCCCTCCCAGGATCCGGAGAAGCATGTCCCCTACTCCACCCGCGCCCTGATCCCGTGCATGCAGGAGGGCGCCCGGCGGTTCGGCTGGGCTAGCCGCAATCCGACACCGGGCCAGGTGCGTGACGGCCGCTGGCTGATCGGCGTTGGGATGGCCGCGGCGAGCCGCAGCGTAATAGTGCAGCCCTCCAAGTGCCATCTGACGCTCGAGACGGACGGCACGGTGACAGCCAGGCTGGCGATGACCGACATCGGCACCGGCACCTATACGATCCTCACTCAGATCGCGGCCGACATGCTGGGACTGCCGCCGGAGCGGGTGCACGTCCTCATGGGGGACACCGACTATCCCGAAGCGGCGGGCTCAGGCGGCTCGTTCGGGGCTAACAGCTCGGGCTCGGCCGTCTACGCCGCCTGCGAGGCGCTCAGGGAAGAACTGGCAAGGCGCTCGGGCGTCGATTCCGACCAGGCGCGGTTCGAGACCGGCCGCCTAGTTGCGGGCGACGTGGCGCTCACCTTCGAGGAGCTGGCGGCTGCCGGGCCGGTCGAGGTTGTGGGCGACTTCAAGCCGGGCGACCTCACCGACCGTTACTCCCAGCAGTCCTATGGGGCGCACTTCTGCGAAGTGGGCGTCGACATGGACACGGCCGAGGTGCGTGTGCGCCGCTTCCTGAGCGTCCATGCTGCCGGCCGGATCTTCAACGAGAAGACCGCCCGGTCGCAGTGCCTCGGCGGCGTCGCAATGGGCATCGGTGCGGCGCTCGCCGAGGAAGTCGTGCAGGACCACCGCTTCGGCTCCTACATCAACCACGATCTCGCCGAGTACCACGTGCCGGTGCACGCCGACATTCCGGACATCCAGGTGGTGTTCCTGCCGGAGCTCGACGACAAGGCCAGCCCGCTGAAGGGCAAGGGCCTGGGGGAGCTCGGCATTTGCGGCGTGGGCGGAGCGGTGGCTAACGCCATCTACAACGCCTGCGGCGTTCGCGTCCGCGACTTCCCCATCACCCTGGACAAGCTGCTCCCGGAGCTTCCCCGCTGAACCTCAGTCCGCAGGCTCCAGCAGCAACGCCGCACGGGCGCGCGCCGGCATGCGCAGCTCGAAGCAGGTCGCCTGCGAGTCAGAGACCACGTTCAGCACCCCGTCGTGCGCTCGCGCGATCTCCGCGCAAATCCACAGCCCAAGGCCCAGGCCCTCCTGCCGGCCCCGCCTGGCGCTACGGCTGAACGGCTGGAAAAGTCGGTCCCGGGCGGCCATCGGGATAGGTCGGCCAGCATTGGTGACCGATACCATCAGATCGTCACCTTCGACCGCAATGCGAACGCGCACCGGCTGATCCTGGGCGCCATGGGTCAGGGCATTCGCCATCAGGTTGGACAGCAACTGCGCCAGTCGCCGGCCATCGGCGTCCACCGCCCGGGGCAGATCGATGCGCATATCGATCTCACGATCCGGATGCGACAGCGCGAGCTCGTTCACGACTTGGCGGAAGTACGGCTCGAGGTCCGCCTCCGCCTCCAGCTCCACCGGGAACCCGCCGCCCAGGCGCCCCCGCGCCAGATCAAGCAGATTGTCCACGAGGGCCGCAATGCGCTGGACGCTCTCGCCCATGACGGCGACCATGGTGCGCGTCCGGGCGTCCAATTCTCCTTTGCGCAACAGGCGCACGCCCGCATCGATTGAAGCCAGCGGATTGCGGATATCGTGACCGAGCACAGCCAAGAACTGTTCGCGCAGTTGCTCGGTCTCCTGCACGGTGAGCAGCGCCTGCTGGCTGGTCTCCAGCCGGCGGCGCGCCGCAAGATGGGCGCCGATCAGCTCGGCGAAGAGGTCGAATGTTTTCGGCGCGGTGGAGTCCTTCAGCGCCCGCGGCGCCGGATCGATAGCGCAGAGCGTGCCGAAGAACTCGCCGTCGTGCAGGATCGGCACCGAGATATAGCTCTGGAAGCCGTACCGCGCCGCGGTCGGGTGGTGGCGGAACTGCGGGTCCTCGGCGACGTGGTCGATGATGACAGGTGCCTGTGTCGCGCGGATTTCGTCGCAGATCGTCGTGACCACGTCGAGTTCGCTTCCCGGCTGCAAGCCGAAGTCGATCTCATCGCGCACGGCGCACGCCACCCAGCGATCTTCGGTTACCCGCGCCACGGCGGCGAACCCCATTCCGGTTGACCGGCAGACCACTTCCAGAAGCTTCGGGACCGCGTCGATCACGCCGATCGCCGCCACGTCCGCCTCGATCGATCGCATGCGTGCTCCGCCCGGCTGCCCACTTAGGGTAGCCGTTCTCCCCCCGCCTGTCTTCGGGAGATCTCTGCCGATCAGCCCACCCGCTCGCGCCAGATCTCGATCGCCAGCTTGGGTCGCACGAGGAATAACCCCGCCCAGACCACGCGGGCGATCGCGCGCTTCAGGCGCCGGCGCGGGCGGATCTCCAGCTCGAACAAGGTGGCGTAGTCGGCGACGACGGTCATGGGGTTGCTCCTCTTCACGAGGAACAGGAGCTAGGCCCCAGTTGCGTCAGTTCCGGTCGCATGGGCCCGGCGGGCCAGCTCGATCTGTTCGACCATGATGTCCCTTAGCCGCTGGGGCGCGGCGACCTGCACCTGATCGCCCCAGGTGAACAGGTGCCAGGCCAGCTCGCGCATGCCGCTGGCCCGGAAGCGAACGACGACCGAGCCGTCCGGCTGCTGTTCCAGCGTCTGGTTCGAATGGAAGCGCCACCGAAGCGCGCCTTCGGCCGAGGCCGGGAGGATGCGCAGCACCACGTTCTCGGTGTCGTCCTGGTAGATGCCGAAGCTCTCGTCGGCATAGTCCTGCAGGCGGAAGCTCTCGTCCCGCCGGGCCGGACGACCGGTTGCCTCCACGTCGCGCAGACGGTCAAGCCGCCAGTTGCGCGGGCTGCCCTCGCCTTCCGCCGCCACCAGGTAGTTGGCTCGCCCAAACAGCACGCCATAGGGCGTGACCTCGCGCACCCGCCCCGGCGTTGAGCCGCCTTCGTAGCGGAACCGCAACGTGGAGAGGCCCTTCAGCGCGTCGCGGACGGTGGCCAGCACCGCTTCGTCCTCGAATGGCCGCGGACCGGCTTGCACGGCGATGGTCTCCGCCTGCAGCAGCGCCTCGAGATCGGGGGCGAGCCGTCGCCGGGCGGCGGCCCGGGTCGCGGCCAGCACCTTCTGCTCGAGCGTACGCAGCGCATTGGCGCGGCTGTGGGATCCCTGCGCCGCCCAGGTCTCGGCCGCGGCGTTCAGCGCCGCCAGTTCCTCGGCCGTCGGAGCCTGGAACAGGCCGTCCAGCCCCGATGGAATGCGGAACCGTCGAGTGGGCGGGTCGTCTACTTCCTCGAGCTGAGGGAAGACCTCACGGATCGCGTCGCGCATGCGCTCGGCCGTGCGGCGGCCGACATCCAGCCGGTCGGCCATTTCGTCCAGCGTCAGCCCCTCAGCGGTGCTGGCCAGCATGCGCGCCAACTCCAGCAGCCGGCCGGCCTTTTCATGCCTCATGTAAATGTACGTCCGATTTTGTCGCAGCGCCCCATCAGAACCGAACCTGTCGCAACCCGCAACGGAGTTCGCATCGATGGCCAGCTACAGACGCTTCAAGCCCCGCACCGTCCGCCCGGTCGCCGATCCGCGCCCGCTGCCGCCGCCCGCCGCCGTCGTCGACGCCGTGCTGCGCTTCCACGACCGCGAGGACGACCAGGGCTCCGGCCGCACCCTGCTGCGGCTCTCGGCGGAGCGCCTGCGGCAGCGCGACGTCAAGGCCGCGCTCGGCCCCCACGCCGCCCGCGCTGCGCGGGTCTCGATCCTCTGGAACGAGCGTGAGAGCGAGATCATCCGGGTGCTCGAGGCGGCCTGACGCGTTGAGGCCTCATGACCGACACGCTCCGCACCGGCGGCTGCGCCTGTGGCGCCGTGCGCTTCACCGCCCGCGGCGAGCCCGATCGGGCAGGCCTCTGCCACTGCATGACCTGCCGCAAGGCGCACGCCGCGGCCTTCAATCCGTTCGTGGTCTTTCCCGCCGGGCAGGTGGACGTCACTGGCGAGCTGGCGGTCTGGGAGAGCTCGCCGGGCTATCAGCGCCACTTCTGCCCACGCTGCGGCTCGCGGGTGATCAACAACAACGGCGATGAGATCGAGATCAGCGCCGCAAGTTTCGACGAGGTCGGCGCCTTCACGCCCGGGTACGAGAGCTGGATCGTGCGCCGCGAGCCCTGGCTCCCGCCCCTGAAGGTCCACCAGTACGACCGCAACCGCGGGGACTAGCGCACCTCCGGCCGATACTTCGGCTGGTCGATGGCCAACTGGTCCTGCGCCATGCTCCGCAACGCTTCGAGCAGTCCGGGCGTCTCCGCCGTCATCTCCCCCTTCCGGATGCGCGCGCACAGCTCCGCATTCAGCCTCCCGAAGTCCCCATTCTCCCCCACCAGGGCAGTCATCGCCTGAAGGGCGTTCCGCTCCGCCTCCGGCCCCTGCCTCAGTTCCCGCTCCACGACCGAGAGCACGTTCACCGCCACCCGGGCGAGGAAGGCGTTCCGCGGATCGAGGGACGGCCGGACCTGGTCGATCCATAGCGCCACCGCCTGCACCAGCTCTTCTGTCGTCGGATGGGTGATCACAGGCCCTGCTCCAGGAGGACGACCAGGTCGGCTTCGGTCTCGGACACCCGCCGGCCGATCATCGGACGCTCGACAGACTTCTCCAGCCCGTCACGCCAGCTCAAGTACATGGTCAGGCACATGATGCCCCACCGCAGCGACCCCAGCATCTGCCAGAACCGCACCCGCTCAACCGGGATCGGTCGCCCGCCCGCCGCGGCGTATCCCTCAAGCAGGTCTGCGTAGTCGCCGAACCCGCCCACCGGCCGCTCCGGACGGCCGAAGCGCCAGGAGTTGGTGCAGATCCAGCCCATGTCCTCCGCCGGGTCGCCGATGTGCGCCAGCTCCCAATCGAGGACGGCGGCGACACCCTTTTCCGGGTCGAACATGATGTTCCCGTTCCGGAAGTCGCCGTGCAGCAGCACCGGCTCGACCGGCTCCGGCCTCCGGGCGCGCAAGTACTGGAAGGCCAGATCCAGGATCGGCCGCTGGGCTCCCGTGGCTCGATAGACCTCTTCATACCGGTCGAGCTCGAGTTCGGCGTCGACGGTCTTCAGCGCCAAGCCCAGTGGCGGTGGTGTGGCGTGGATCCGCGCCAGGACCGCGCCGCACTGCCCGGCCAACTTTGGTCGCACGCTGTCGAACCGCGAGCCCTCCACGATCTTCTTGCCCAGGGTCTCGCCGTCCACCCGGCCCATCACGTAGGCTTCGCCCAGGTCGTCCGCCTCGTCGCAGACGTGCCGGACCGGCGGCACCGGCGCCCCGTTCGCGCCCGCCGCCCGGATCAGCGCCGCTTCCGTCGCCAGCGGGATCGCGCGGGCGTTCTCCGGATCGAACGGAACGCTGCGATGGCGCAGGATCAGCGGCTCGCGGCCCGCGGCTCCGACCACATCGAAGCTCCAGGTCTCCATGCTCGCGCCGCCGGACAGCCGCTGGGCGCCCTCGACGGTCGCGCCTGCCCCGGCCAGCCTCTCGGCCAGCTTCGGCAGGGCCTCGCGAACCTCCACTTTCATGACCCGACGGAACCTCGCGGATGGTCTACGCTCACGATCTGGCGGGGCATCCGCGGGCTTGTAAATCCTCCCGCAGCGTCACCCGCCCAAAGAGACAGACCCGAGGGAACGCCATGGACTTCGCCCTTCCCCAGGACATTCAGGACTACCTGGACGAGCTCGACCGGTTCATCGAGGCCGAGATCACGCCTCTTCAGCAGCAGGACGATAACGAACGCTTCTTCGACCACCGTCGCGAGTGGGCCCGCACCGACTTCGACAACGGCGGCCTGCCGCGGCAGGAGTGGGAGGAGCTGCTGGCCAAGGCGCGCAAGATTGCCGACCAGGCCGGGCACTACCGCTACGCCTGGCCCATCGAAATGGGCGGCAAGGGCGGCAGCCAACTGGCGATGGCCGTGATCCGCGAGCACCTGGCCGCCAAGGGCCTTGGCCTTTTCAACGATCTGCAGACCGAGCACTCGATCGTCGGCAACAACCCGTTCGTGCTGATGTTCAAGGAGTTCGCCACCAACTGGCAGTACGAGCGCTACGCCGACAAGCTGCTGAACGGCGAGATGCGGACCGGTTTCGGCCTAACCGAGCCGAACCACGGCTCGGACGCCACCTTCATGGAGACCCGGGGCGTTCGCGAGACCCGCGACGGCAAGCCCGGCTGGCGGATCGACGGCGCGAAGATGTGGACGACCGGCATGCACGTGGCCAGCCACTGCATGGTCTTCGCTCGGACGTCGGGAAAGGACGGCGACGCCACCGGCATCACCTGCTTCATCGTGCCGAAGGAGACCCCAGGCTTTGTCATCGAAGAATACCTGTGGACGTTCAACATGCCCACGGACCATCCGCGGATCTCGCTCACCGACGTCTGGGTCCCGGAGGACAGCTACTGGGGCGAGATCGACAAGGGCCTTGGGCTTGGCCAGAGCTTCGTGCACCAGAACCGCATTCGCCAGGCGGCCTCCTCGCTGGGCGCGGCGGTGTTCTGCATCGAAGAGAGCGTCAAGTACGCTCGGACCCGCAAGCCGTTCGGCAAGGCCCTCGCCGAGAACCAGGCCATCCAGTGGCCGCTCGTGGAACTGGCCACCCAGTGCGAGATGCTGCGGCTGCTAATCCGCCAGACGGCCTGGCAGATGGACGGCATGGACCACAAGCAGATCGAGCGGACGATCTCGGACAAGGTGTCGATGTGCAATTACTGGGCGAACCGGCTGGTCTGCGAGGCCGCGGACCGGGCGATGCAGGTGCACGGCGGTCTGGGCTATTCGCGGCACAAGCCGTTCGAGCACATCTACCGCCACCACCGGCGCTACCGGATCACCGAAGGCTCGGAAGAGATCCAGATGCGCAAGGTGGCCGCCTACCTGTTCGGCTATCTCGGGCCCAAGAAGGCGATGTTCAAGGCGCTCGAGGCGGAGGCCGCGGGCGGCGACTACGTCCAGCCGATCCCGGGGCCGCGGTAGCTCAGGCTGCGGCCGCCTCGGCGTAGAGACGGTCGAACATCGGCGGCAGGCTGTCGGGCAACCCGAGCAGCGGGCCGGAGGAAAGCAGCAGGACGACCTCGTCGCCGGAGAGCGCGCTCAGCGCCGCCGTCGCCTCGTCGGCGCTGCGCACCCCTTCCACCGTGATCCCTGCAGCGGCGGTCCGCGCTAGGATTTCTTCGAAGCTCGACTGGTTGTGAGTGGCGGCGCCGTGATTGGGCGGCGGGACAATCAGGGCCCGGGCGACACCTTCGAACACTGTGTCGTACCAGGGCAGCGCATCGCGGTTGCGCCAGGAGAAGGTATGCGGCTCGAAGACCACGGTCAGCGGCCGCGTCGGGTAATGAAGCAGCAGGGCCTCGATCGCGGATCGGGCCTTCTCATAGGAGGAGCCGAAGCCCTCGATCACCGGCACCTGCGAGCCGGCGGTGAGCCGGTCCAGCCGACGCCGGATACCTCCGAAGCTCGCCACAGCACGGGCCAGCGCCGATTCGGAGACTAGACCCCGCTCCAGCAGGTAGGCGGCCACCCCGACCACGTTCTCGATGTTATGCTCGCCGAGGAGCGAGGTGGCGAGGCTGAGCCGCCGACCGTCCGGCGCCACCAGGCTGAACCGGGTGGTCTCGCCGTAGACCACGTTCTCGCTGAACCAGCCGTCGCAAGGGGCCGTGTCGTACCAGACGATGCGGCTGGCGGCCTGGCCGGCGATGGCGCGGATGGCCGGGTGCTCACGCGCCACCAGCAGGCCATCGGCAGGGATCAGGGCCAACAGTTCGCGGAACGGTTTCTCGTAGTCGGCGAAGGTCGGAAAGACGTTGACGTGGTCGTGGATCAGCGAGGTCAGCAGCACGTCGCGCGGGTGATAGAGCACGAACTTGGATCGGCGGTCGTTGGGGCCCACGATGTACTCGTCGCCCTCGAGCACAACCTCGGGCGAGCCGCCCCAGTGCCCCGTCGCCGGGAGCGACGGCGAGATCGCCCCGATCATCCAGCCGGCGTCTCGCCCTGCTTCCCGCAGGATGTGGGCCATCAGCGCAGTGCAGGTCGACTTGCCAAAGGAGCCAGCTACGACGGTGTTCTGGCGGTCTGCCGTCGCCTCTCCGACCAGTTCGGGAAAGGTGGTCACCTTGACGCCCCGGCGCCGCGCCTCGACCACTTCCACGTTGTCGTCGCCGCCCAGCTTCGCGCTGGCGCCCAGCACGAGAACGTCGAGGTCGTCCGGCAGGTTGGCGGCGTCGAAGCTGCGGTGGAACGGGAATCCGAGTCCTTCCACAAAAGTGGACATCGGCGGAAACACGTCGGCGTCGGAGCCCGACACCTCGTGGCCCGCGTCGCGCATCATCAGGGCGACCGCGCTCATGCCCGCGCCGGCGATGCCGGTGAAGTGGATGCGCAAAGCGGGCCTCCCTCGACTTTCGTGATTCCATCACGGAGTAGCCGATCCGAGGCGGCGCTCCAATCGGGAGCGACAATGCGGCGCGCCAGCCGAATCATGAGTCAGCGGCGGAGCGGGTCGGCGGCGAAATTAATTAGTCGGTGGAACCGTTTACGGGCGTTAACGCCCGCTTAACCACCAGAGCCGACCCTGTCGTCGTCTTCCTTGAAGACACCCCACCATCACCGACTTTTTCCAGCCCGGCGTTCGCGCCGGGCTGTTTTTTTGCCCGAGCCGCACCAGAGCTTCTCGGCCGCTTGCGCGTCGCGGAATCGCAGCGTATATGCCGCGCCTCTCGACGGCCCTGATCCTCGGTAGCTCAGTTGGTAGAGCAGGCGACTGTTAATCGCCGGGTCGCAGGTTCGAGTCCTGCCCGGGGAGCCAGGCCGTCGAGTAGCGTTGGGGTGCGAAGTGGAGTCGACCCTATAAGCCGCCCTAGTAGCGGTTGGCGCCTGTGGAACGCCACGCCCGTCTCTTCCCCAGGCTCAACCGATCCCACCACCCTCTTCGACGACGACCCCGGTACGGCCACCCTGCCGGTCGCCGGAACAGACAGCGGCCAAGCGCAGGACGCTGACACCGCTACTCGCTCGGCCTTTTGACGAACGGGACTGTTCGCGGATCGTGGCCTTCGGCCACGAGGCCAGTGCTACGTACGTAGCCCCCGCCTCGATGGTCTCGGCGCGAAGGGCCTCAGAGTTGGGGTCTGCCTCGCCGGCGGTCAGTTGGGGCGGTTGGGGTGAGCGGATCGGCACCCTGCGAGGCGGTGACGTCTTGGTGCTAGCGTGAATGGAATAGGTGGAGCCGCCGATGACCGAAGCGGAACAAGAGATGCTGCTGTTCCTCCGGCGCCAGGTCGCCGACTGGGATGGCCAACTGCGGCTCGCCGGCACGACCATCACGATCCAGACTCGTGGCGTGGACACGACGGAGATGTGGGCGGAAGGGATCAGGGCGAAGGTGACCGCCGCCCGCATCCTGATCCACCGTCATGACCCAGAGGGTCTGACCCGGCCGAACTAGCTCAGGTAGCCAGCCTTGCGGAGCGCGCTCAGCGAGTCATTCGCAGGCATCGGGGCGTTCGTCGCCCAGTGGGCCTCGAAGCTCTCCTCCGTGAGAGCGAGATTGAGGAACCGGCTCATGATCTCATCGTAACGGTCAGAAAGGACCGTGGAGGTCGGATCCAGGTTGGTTACGACGATGCTGCCCGTTGGGACGACGTCAACCGGCATGAGCCGCAGGTCGGGGCGATACTCCCGGAGAACGTTCACGACCTTCCAGACGTCACCCGTCCACCAGCCAGCGAATTCCTTGTTCTTCCGGAGGTCAGGCTGGTGGTCGCGCTCCGCCATCTCAAGGTTTCGGGGCAGGCAGTCGTCCATCAAGATGATGCTGTCTTTGGAGCTGACCCGCTCGGTGTTGATGAAGTCCCGGAGGAGGAACTCGAACAGGTGCAGCCCGTCGAGGAACGCTAGGTCCACCGGCGAGCCGAAGATCTTTCTTGGGTCATGGTCGCGGAAGAAGTCATCGCTGGTCATCTGGTAAAGGTGGCAGACCGGCTTATTCCCGACGGGCTGGTACTTGAGCACGAACTTGGGATCGACCCCGATGGTCGGGCAGTCGATGAACTGGATCGTCGAGCCGTTGTGGACCCCGATCTCAAGATAGTTCCGCGCCGGCTTCAGCTGCGAAATGCGCTGCACCAGGAGCCTGTAGGCGGGGCCGTTAAGGGGCTTGATTGCGAGTTCGGACATCATGCCGTCTGCTTAGGACGGCCCCTGCGCGCCATGCAACACCCAGCGAGGGGCGCGCGCTGGCCCGACAAGTAGAAGCCCCGCCACAGCAACCAATCTCAGCGGCGGCGGCCCAGCGGCCGCGGCTCGCGCGTGCTAGGCTCGATCGGCAACCCCGGGGGTAGCCCATGTCCCAGCCGATCCGCATCCTCCTGCAGACCACGATCCCGCCGACGGAGGACGACTGGCATATCGGTCGGTTCTCGCGGCTGACCGAGTTCCTGGCCGCGCTCCAGGGTGTCGAGGTCACGGCTCGCGACCGGGGGACGCCGTTCGGAGTGACGGATCCGGTGCTGGGGTCCGTCGACAGCTCCGACTTCGATCAGGTGTGGCTGTTCGCCGTTGACACCGGCGAGGGCCTCAATGCCGACGAATGCGGAGCGCTCAGCCGCTTCCGGAAGCGCGGCGGCGGGCTGATGGTGACCCGCGACCACATGGACCTGGGCAGCTCCGTTTGTACGCTCGGCGGCGTCGGCGAGGCGCACTTCTTCCACAGCCGCAACCTGGACCCGGACACTTCCCGACACGCGCGGGACGACCCGTATACGACCCACATCGAATGGCCGAACTACCACTCGGGCGCGAACGGGGACTTCCAGCAAATCGAGGCGGTCGGGGCCCTGCACCCCCTGCTCCGCGCTGAGGACGGCGGCGCCATCGCGCGCCTGCCGGCCCACCCGCACGAGGGCGCGGTGGGCGCCCCCGAGAGCCAGCCCAGCGCCCGGGTGATCGCCACCGGACGCAGCAAGGCCACGGGGCGACCATTCAACATAGCCGTCGCCTTCGAGCCCGGCCCGGACGGCGGCCCGGCCGTGGCTCAGAGCACCTTCCACCACTTCGCGGACTACAACCTGGACCCGCGGCTAGGCTGCCCGAGCTTTGTCGACGAGCCGCCAGGCGACGGGATGCAACAGGCTCCCGCCGCCGTCGCCGACACCCTGCGCTACTTCCGCAATCTCGCGCTCTGGCTGGCCGGGCGGCCGGTCTAAACCTCCGTAGCCGTCCGGAGTACGTCCGCCGCCTCGATTGGCTTATATCGACGTCATGGCAGATCGTGGCCCCACCTTCGAAGACCGCGTGTCGGCTCGCGCCCGCGTGGCGCCCGGCGGTCCCGTCGGGGTCACCGAGACGATGATCCAGCGGCTGGTGCACGCCTTCTACGACAGGGTCCGCGCCGACCCGGTCCTGGGCCCGGTCTTCGCTTCCCAGATCGCCGAGTGGGACCCGCACCTGGCCCGGATGTGCGATTTCTGGTCGTCGGTGATGTTGATGACCGGTCGCTTCAAGGGCGCGCCCATGGTGGTTCACGTCGGGGTCCCGGGCCTTCGGAGTGAGCACTTCGAGACCTGGCTCGGCCTGTTCCGGGAGACGGCGCGGGAGGTCTGCCCGGCCGGAGCCGCCGAGGTCTTCATCTCCAAGGCGGAGATGATCGGCCAGAGCCTGCAACTGGGGCTTGCCTATAGCCGAGGCGAGTTGCCGTCGATGACCGCGAAGGCGCCGGCGATCACGAACGCCTCCAGGTAGCGTCCGGAGAGGTCGCGCAGGAGTCCCGCGCCGAACGGCCCGTCAGCCTAGCCGAAGCCGACTGGGTCCGGCCCGATCCGCCCCGCGGGGCTGTCCAGGGTCGTGAAGGCGGCGAGATCCTCCTCGTCGAGCTGGAACCCGAACACGTCGATGTTGGCCCGGATGCGCTCCGGGTTCACGGACTTAGGGATGACGACCAGGCCCTGGTCGAGATGCCAGCGGATGATCACCTGGGCGGGGGTACGGCCGTGCTTCTCTGCCACCCGCTCGACCACCGGATCCTCCAGCAGCGTGCCCTGCCCCAGCGGACTCCAAGACTCGGTCGCCACGCCCATGCCGACGTGCACGGCCCGCAGGTCGGTCTGCTGGAAGCGGGGGTGCAGCTCGACCTGGTTCAGCGCCGGGGCCTCACCCGTTTCTCCAACGATCCGGCGCAGGTGCTCGGGCATGAAGTTGGACACTCCCACGGAGCGCGCCCGCCCCTCCTCCCGCAACCGCAGGAGCGCCCGCCAGCTGTCGATGTAGCGATCCTGAGCCGGCGCCGGCCAGTGGATGAGGTAAAGGTCCACATAGTCCATGCCCAGCCGCTTCAGACTGGCTTCGAAGCCGCGCAGCGCCTCGTCGTAGCCTTGCTCGTCATTCCACAGCTTGGTAGTGACGAAGAGCTCTTCGCGAGCCATGCCGGAGGCGCGGACGCCCTCTCCCACCGACTTCTCGTTGCGATAGATCGCGGCCGTGTCGATGGAGCGGTAGCCGGCGCCGATCGCCGTGCGCACCACGTCGGCGGTGATGTCGGGCGGCGACTGCCAGACGCCCAGGCCGAGCTGCGGCATAGATCGGCCGTCGTTCAGCGTGATCGAGTTCGAAGGCATCGTCATCCCCTGGGTCCTGGCTGGTCCTGCCAAACCCCGCTGTGACGCGGGAGTTTCAGCGTGGCCGCTACCAGGCTCCGACGTTGGGCATCGAGGCCCACGGTTCAGCGGGGGGCTGGGCGCTGCCCGCCTGCAGGAGCTCTATTGAGATGTTGTCGGGCGAGCGGACGAAGGCCATGCGGCCGTCACGCGGCGGGCGGTTGATGGTGACGCCGCCGTCCTTCAGCCGCTGGCACACGGCGTAGATGTCATCGACGGCATAAGCGAGGTGGCCGAAGTTGCGGCCGCCTTCGTAGGCTTCCGGATCCCAGTTGTAGGTGAGCTCCACCATCGGGGCCTTGTTCTCGCGGGCCGCGGCCTCGTCGCCAGGCGCGCAGAGAAACACGAGGGTGAAGCGGCCGCCCTCATTCTCGGTTCGAGAGACTTCCTTAAGGCCGAGCCTGTTGCAGTAGAAATCCAGCGACGCGTCGAGGTCCGTCACCCGGACCATGGTGTGAAGGTATCTCACCGGGGGGCCTATCCCTTACTCTGTAAATCGTGCGACATTGGGTCACGCGGTCTGGCTCTTACCGGCGCGCCGCGCTCGTGTCGCCTGTTGAGGACAACCGCTCGCCCGCCACCTGTCCGCGATTTCATTTGCGCTCGCGTAACGGTGGCATCACAAGCCGGACACCAGTCAGGTGTGAGCCGCGCGCGGACGACAGGGGGAGCGGACGCGCGAGCTGAAGGCTCGGGGAACAGTTTATGCGGATGAAATCGCAGTACGTCTTCGTCATCGCAATGGTCGCGGTGGTGGCGCTTTTCTTCATCGTGCGCGCAATCTTCGGCGGCGGTGAGTCCAGCAAGGCGGAAGCCAAGACAGCGCCGACCGGGCCGCCGAGCGTGCAGGCGCGGCAGGTGACGGAAACGATCCGCCCGGCGGAAGCTGTCATGCGCGGCCGCACGGAGTCGGCGCGCACGGTGGTGGTCCGCTCCGAAACCTCGGGTGTCGTGGCCGCCGCGCCCGCGGCGGAAGGGTCTTACGTCCGCCGCGGCCAGGTGCTCTGCCGCCTCGCGGTGGACGCTCGCCAGGCCGCCCTCGATCAGGCCCGCGCCAACTTGCGCTCGCGGCAGCTTCAGAGGCAGGCCGCAGCCCAGCTCGCCGAGAAGGGCTACCGGTCCCAGACGCAGGTCCTCGAGAGCCAGGCCGCGCTGGACTCGGCGCAGGCGCAGGTGCGCGCCGCCGAGATCGCGCTGGCCCAGGTGAACATCAAGGCCCCCTTCAACGGTGTGTTCGACAAGCGCGAGGCCGAGGTCGGGACCTACCTCGCGCCGGGGCAGGCCTGCGGCACGCTGATCGAGCTCAACCCGCTGGTCGTTTATGGCGACGTCCCGGAAACCCAGGCCGCGCGCCTGCGAGTGGGCGCCCCCGCCTCCGCCAAGCTGCTGTCGGGACAGGTCCTGAATGGCCGCGTCCGCTATGTGGCGCAGGACGCCGATCCGCAAACCCGCACCTATCGGGTCGAGGTGGCGGTGGACAATTCGCGCATGGACGTCCGCTCCGGCCTCTCGGCCGAGGTGCGCGTAAACGTGGGCCAGGGCACGGCGCACCTGGTGCCGCTCGCCTCGCTGGTGCTGGACTCCGCCGGCCGCCAGGGCGTGCGTCACGTCCTGCCCGACACCCGCGTCGCCTTCACGCCGGTCGGCGTGCTGGAAGAGACGCCGCAGGGCGTTTGGGTGACGGGGCTTTCGGGCGATGTCCGGGTGATCACCGTCGGCCAGTCTTACGTGGCCGAGGGTCAGAAGGTTCGTGTGGCCGCCGCGCGCTAGGCGCGGACGCCGCCGGGAGACGGGACGATGATCGCAGCGCTCATCGAAGGGGCCATCAAGCGGCGCAAGGTGGTTCTGGGCATCACCCTGATCGCCAGCCTGTTCGGCCTGTTCGCCTACTTCTCGGTTCCGCGGGAGTCGGAGCCGAACATCGACTTCCCCTTCATCTCTGTAGTCGTCCCCTACCCCGGCGTCTCGCCGGAGGACTCCGAGCGCCTGCTGGTCCGCCCGCTCGAAGTGGAGCTGCAGACCATCGAGGGCATCAAGCGGATGAATTCGGTGGCGCGCCAGAGCATGGGCGCCGTGAACCTCGAGTTCGAGGCCGATTTCGACAAGGACAAGGCCTTGGCCGACGTGCGCGCCAAGGTCGACTTGGCCCGGGGCCGCTTCCCGCCCGACGCCGAGGAGCCGATCATCCAGGAGGCCAGCTTCTCGGACGAGCCGGTGATCGGCATCGAGATCTCCGGCCAAGTCCCCGAGCGGGAGCTTCATCGTGTGGGCCGCGCCCTCAAGGAGCGTCTGGAGAGCACGCCGGGCGTGCTCGAGGTCATGATGAGCGGCGGCCGCGAGGAGGTTCTCGAGGTCACGATCGATCCCCTCAGGATGGAGGCCTACAACGTCACCACTGGCGAACTTGCCCAGGTGATCGGCCGCAACAACCAGCTCGTGCCCGCCGGAAACCTGCGCTCCGGCGAAGGTCAGTTCGCCGTGAAGGTGCCGGGGGTGGTCGAAGAACCGGCCGACATCCTGGCCCTGCCGATCAAGAAGAACGGCGACCGGCTGATCACCATCGGCGACATCGGCGATGTGCGCCGGACCTTCAAGGAACCCAGCTACATTGCGCGGTTCAACGGCGAGCCGGTCTATTCTCTCGAAGTCTCCAAGCGCAGCGGCGCGAACCTCCTGGATACGGTCGAGGAGATCCGCAAGATCGTCGACGAGGAGAAGGTCCGCTGGCCGCCAAACGTGAAGGTCGACTACACCTTCGATGAGAGCGAGTTCATCGGCCGGACCCTGGTGGTGCTCGAGAGCGGGCTGATCATGGCCAGCCTGCTGGTGATGGCCATCATCGTGCTGAGCCTCGGCGTCCGTCAGGGCCTGATGGTCGGCCTGGCCATTCCGATCTGCTTCCTGCTGACCTTCCTGTTCCTGCAGGCGACGGGCGTCACCCTCAACATGATGGTGATGTTCGGCCTGGTGCTGGCGGTGGGCATCCTGGTGGACGGCGGCATCGTCGTCGTCGAGTACGCGGACCGGAAGCTGGCGGAGGGCATGCCCAAGGAGGAAGCCTTCGCAGCCGCCGGCCGGCGGATGTTCTGGCCCGTGGTCAACGGCACGCTGACGACACTGGCGGCCTTCCTCCCCTTCCTGTTCTGGAACTCCATCGCCGGGAAGTTCATGAGCTTCCTGCCGATCACCCTGTTCTTCGTGCTGGGCGCCTCGCTGTTCGTGGCCCTGCTGTTCACGCCCGCGGTTGGATCGATCTTCGGGCGCAAGGCGGCGATCGACGCCGAGCACCTGGCCGAGATCCACAAGTCCGAGCACGGCGACCCGCGCGAGATGCGCGGCTTCATGGGCTGGTACGCCCGCACCATCGGCTTCCTCGGGCAGCATCCGACCCGCACCATGGCCGTCGGCGTGGCCATCGTGGCGGCGATCATCTTCTGGTTCGTCCAGACCCCGCACCGCACCGAGTTCTTCCTTGAGGAGGATCCGGAGTTCGTACAGGTCTACGTGAAGGCGCGCGGCAACCTTTCCCCGGAGGCGCAGTACCAGCTCGTGGCGCAGGTCGAGCAGCGGTTGCAAGGCATCAAGGGCGTGCAATCGATGTTCGTCCGGGCCGGCACGTTCAGCCCAGGCGGCGGACCGGGCGCGGCGCCCAACGACACCATCGGGCGTCTGTTCATCGACTTCGTGCCGTTCGAGGAGCGGCGCGAGCTGGGCTTGCGCGGCCGTGACATCGAAGCCGCGATCCGCAAGCGTGTGATCGACGTGCCCGGCATGCAGGTGGAGGTCCGCCCGCCGCAGTCCGGCCCGCCTGTGGGCAAGGACGTGCAGGTCGAGCTGCGCGGCCACGATCCGGTGGCGCTCAACGCCGCCGCCGATCTGGTGAAGACCAAGCTGGCGCAAGACCCGCAGCTCTACGAACTGGAGGACAATCGAACCTCCCCCGGCATCGAATGGAACCTCGTCGTCGACCGGGAGGCCGCCGGCCGCTACGGCGTCGACGTGCTGACTGTCGGCCAGGCGATCCAGTTCGTCACCGGCGGCGTACTGATGGGCCGCTTCCGGCCCGACGACGCCGACGACGAGCTGGACATCCGGGTCCGCTTCACCCCGGAGAACCGCACCACCGAAGGGCTCGAGCGGCTCAAGATTCCGACGGCCCAGGGACCTGTGCCGGCCGGCTACTTCATCAAGCGTGTCCCCGCACAGCAGGTGACCACCATCCTGCGTCGCGACGGCCAGCGTCTCGTTGTCGTCCAGGCGAACGCCGTGGAGGGCGTAGCGGCCAACCAGAAGATCGCCCAGCTCAGGCCTTGGCTGGAGAAGGCGCCGCTCGATCCGTCCGTGCAGTGGAAGTTCACCGGCGCTGACGAGGAGGGCCAGGAGGCGCAGAAGTTCTTCGCCACGGCCATGGGCGCCACCCTCTTCATGATGTTCGTGATCCTGTTGTGGCAGTTCAACAGCTTCTACGGCGTGCTGGTCACGCTCTCCGCCGTGGTGCTCTCCACAGTGGGCGTGTTGCTGGGCGTGCAGGTCAACTTCGCCAACACCTTCCCATACATCTCGGTGATCTTCATGGGGACCGGGGTGGTGGCGCTGTTCGGCGTCGTCGTCGGCCACAACATTGTGCTCGTGGACACGTTCTATCAGCTGAGCCGTGCAGGCTTCCCGCGCGACGAGGCCGCCATCCGCGCGGCGGCCCAGCGATTCAGGCCGGTGATGCTGACCACGGTGGTCACCGTTGTCGGCCTGCTCCCGCTGATGTTCCAGGTGCACCCGAACTTCCACACCGGCCACGTGGAGTTCAAGGCGCCGGGCTCCGAGTGGTGGGTGCAGCTCTCTGCAGCCGTCGTCTGGGGCCTGTCGTTCGCTACTGTGCTGACACTGGCGCTGACGCCCGTGATGCTGGCCGCCCCCTCCGTCTACGGACGGCGGGCCAAGGCGGCGCGCGAGTTCCTGGACCGCAAGACCGGTCGTGGGCCCCGCCGTCCCTCGCCGGCGCTGGGTGAGGACCTGCCCCGCGCAGCCGAGTAGTCAGGCCTGTCTTGTCTGGCGCCGCCACAGCGCGGCGTACTCGCCCTGGTTCGCCAGCAGCTCGGCGTGCGCCCCGCGCTCCACGATGCGTCCGCGGCGCAGGACCAGGATCTGGTCGGCGTCGACGATCGTCGACAGGCGGTGTGCGACGACCAGGGTCGTGCGCCCCGCCCGCACCTTGCGCAGGGTGTCCTGGATCGCGGCCTCGGTCGGGCCGTCCAGCGCACTGGTGGCCTCATCCAGGATCAGCAGGCGCGGATTGGCCAGCAACGCGCGCGCGATCCCGACCCTCTGGCGCTCCCCACCGGACAGCTTCAGGCCGCGCTCGCCAACCAGCGTCGACATGCCGTTCGGCAGGCCCTCGATGAAGGCGCCCAGCTCGGCGGCCGCGGCCGCCCCCCTCACCTCGTCCGCGCCCGCGTCCGGTCGGGCGAACGCGATGTTCGCGTAAAGGCTGTCGTTGAACAGGGCGACGTCCTGCGGGACCAGGGCGATGGCCCGCCGTAGCCCGGCTTGCCGCACCTCGCGCATGTCGAGGCCGTCGACGGTGATCCGGCCGGCCTGTGGATCGAGGAGCCGCATGGCCAGCCGGATTGCCGTGGTTTTGCCGGCGCCCGAAGGCCCGACCAGGGCGACGGTCTGGCCGGGATGAGCCACGAAGCTGACGTCCCGCAGGCCATGGGAGCGGGCGTCATGCTGGAAGCTGACCCCTTCGAAGGCCAGCGCCGCGCCGCGCCCGCTGGCGGGCGGCAGGTCGCGGGGGTCCGCCGCGTCGACGATATCCGGTGAGCGCGTCTTGAGCGCGACCATCTGCTCCATATCGATGAGCCCCTGGCGGATCTCCCGGTACTGGAAGCCCAGCATGCCGAGCGGCGCGTAGAGGCTGGAAAGCAGGAGGATGGCCATGGTGATGTCGCCGATCTGCAGGCGGCCGCCCGCGACCTCGTAGCCCGCCATGACGGTCAGCGCCGCCAGCCCGACGTTCAGCACCAGCGCCTGGGCCGCGTTCAGCATGTTGAGCGAACCGTTGGCCCGCGCGCTCGCGTCCACATACTGGCCCATGGCCGCCTCGTAGGCGCCCACGACCCGGCGCTCGGCCCCGAAGGTCTTCACCGTCTCGTAGTTGATCAGCGCGTCGCCCGAGAGGCCCGCGACACGGTTCTCGGCGTCGTTCAGCTCGCGCCGGTGCGACAAACGCCAGTCGGTGATCCGGAAGGTGACCACGGCGTAGATCGCCAGGGTGACGAAGGCGGTGAGGGCGAAGCGCCAGTCCAGCCGCAGCGCCATGACCGCCATGGCCAGCACCAGCTCGACCATCGTCGGGCCCAGACTGAAGATCACGCTCCGGATCAGGAAGTCGGTGGCCCGGGCGCCCCGGTCGATGATCCGTGACAGGGTCCCGGTCTGCTTGCTCTGGTGGAAGTCCAGCGACAGCGCCAGCGCGTGGCCGAAAGTCTCAACGGCCGCGCGGGCCATGGTGGATTGCGAGACCCGGGTGAAGATGGCGTCGCGCGCGAAGGGGGCGCAGGCAGCCAGCAGGCGCAGGCCTGCAAAGCCCAGCGCCAGGCTGATGAAGGTCCAGCCGACGATCACCCCGGCGCCCGAGGCGGCGGGGGTCAGCTCGTTGATGCCGTCGCCCAGCAGCACGGGCGCCATCACCGTCGCCACCTTGCCCAGCATAACGAGCACGAGGGCCGCGGCGATCCGGAGGCGCAGCTGCGGCGCGCCCGAGCGCAGCACGAGGCGGCCCAGGTCAGTCATCGAGCTCCAGAAGTCGAACTTCGCGCCCGCCGGGGCCACCGCGCCGGAGCCGCCGAACCGCCTGCCGGCCTGCGCGTGGATGTGGGCCAAACCTTGCCGCCTCTCAGTCGATGAGCACCGTCGACTGTACCCCGCCGCCCGGCGTCAGCCAGTCGGCGCGCAGCCCGCCCGGGATGAACTGGCTACGCAACGGGCCGCCGGCAAGGGGCGCAGACGGGTTGGCGCTGATCGACGCCGCGTCTTGGAAGCCGTCGCCGAACACCTGCAGCCGATGCGGACCGCCGCCGATCGGCGGCAGCGCCAGCGAAAACCGCCCGTCGTCGCCGGAGCGCGCCTCCCCCACTTCCGTCCCGTCCAGGCGCACCAGCACCACAGCGCCCGGAGGCGCCGTTCCGCTGACTACGGCTCCGCCGCCGCGATCGAAATCCAGCACCCCCAGGCCCGGAGCCAGCGGATCTAGCCGGGCCGAGCCGCCCCCCGCCCGCAGCACGGCCGCTTGCCCCCGCGGCGAGACCAGCAGGTACCCCTCAGACTGCACCTGCCTGCCGCCCGATGTGAGCGAGAGGCCGTAGATGCGTGGCTGGACGCCGGAGGAGACGCGCATCTGCCAGCGCCCGTCGGGCCCCACGTCGGCAGAGAGGGCCTCCCCCGCCGGGGTGGCCAGGCGGAGACGCGCGCCTGGGGCCGCCGTGCCGCTCAGGAGGCCGTCGGCGAAGCGGGTCGCAGTGGGTGGAGCGAGATAGCCTGCCGCCTCGGCGCGGCCCCCGGCCTGGCTTCGCCCCGCTCTCTCGGCATCGCGGCCGCAGGCGCTCAGCAGCATTGCGGTTGCAACCGCGACGAAACGCAACGGAGCTGGGAACACGGCTTGCTTGAAACTCCTTCAGCCTGGCCATAGCTAATCAGGTTCGGTCGCGGGCAGAAGACGCGCTCCGACTTCTTCTCTGGAGTACCATCACATGGGGCGTGAGCGCCTGGAATCCGTCTGCGTCTTCTGCGGCTCGTCCGATGCGGCGGATCCGCAGTTCCTCAGCGCGGCCGCCGCCCTTGGCCGGGCGCTCGCCCAGGCTGACCTGAAGCTGATCTACGGCGGCGGCGGCGTGGGCCTGATGGGCGCCACCGCGCGCGGCGCGCACGAGTCCGGCGGCCGGGTGCTCGGGATCATTCCCGATTTCCTGGTGGGCAAGGAGCGCGCGCTCGAGAGCGTGGAGCACATCGTCGTCTCCTCGATGCATGAGCGGAAGATCATGATGTTCGAGCGCTCTGACAGCTTCGTCGTCCTGCCCGGTGGGATCGGCACGCTGGAGGAAATCGTCGAGCTGCTCTCCTGGCGCAGGCTCGACCTGCACGCTAAGCCGGTGGTGTTCTACAATCCGCGCGGTTTCTGGGAGCCGCTGTTCACGCTGTTCCAGCACACCGTGGACGAGAATCTGACGCCGGCGGACTTCATGAACGCCTGGGTGTCCGTGGAACACGTGGAGGACATCGTGCCGGCGCTGCTCGGTACGGGCGCCTCGCAGGACCATGAGGACGAACGGCGCGTCGCCGGCCTCAGCTAGCGGCGTAGCGGACCACCGCAGGGTCGCTGTCGACGCAGGCCTGCAGCCAGTCGCGGAACGCGGCTATCTTCCGGGTCCGCCGGCGGTCGGCCGGGTAAACAAGCCAGTAGGTCTGGCCCATGGGCACGGTCACCGGGAAAGGCTGGACCAGCCGGCCGCTCTCCAGCTCAGCGGCGAACAGGATTGGCGACGCGAGCGCAAACCCCTGCCCGCCCAGCGCCGCGGCGACCTCCAGGGTCTGGGTGTCCCCGGTCAGCCGCGGCGCCCCCTCCGAGCCATCGGCCGGAGGCGTCACACCCGCGGCGCGGAACCACATCGCCCATTCCCAAGCCATGCCGATCCGCTGAGCGGCCAACAGGTGTTCCGGCGAGAGCGGTTGGGGCAAGGTCGCGACCAGGGCCGGCGAGGCGACCACCGTCTGTACCGCCGGAAAGAGCGGCAGGGCCTCGAGGCCAGGCCAGTCCCCCTTCCCGCCGCGGATGGCGACGTCGAAGTCCTCGCGCAGCAGGTCCACCGTCCGGTTGCTGGTCTCCACTCGCACTGCGATCTGCGGATGGGCCACCTGGAAGGAGCCCAGGCGGGGCGCAAGCCATTGCATGGCGACGGTCTGCAGGGTGGTGATCGCCAGCACGCCGTCGGATTTGGCGGTGAGGTCGGAGAGCGCCGCGCGCAAGCTGGTCATCGCTTCAGTGGCTGCGCGAGCCAGGCGCTCACCGCTCGACGTGAGCATGACCTCCCTCGGAAGCCGGCGGAACAAGGGCTGATCCAGCCGCTGCTCAAGCGCTTTGACCTGCCAGCTGACCGCGGCCTGACTCATCCCGAGTTCCTGCGCGGCGCGGGTAAAGCTGCCCAGGCGAGCGGCCGCCTCGAACACACGGATGGCGCTGAGCGGGATGGAAGCGAGGATGTCGGCCATAAGTCTGGCTTATGTGAATACCAGGAATACGCGTTTGTCGTCCAGCTTCATGAAGCTCACCTTCTCCTCGCGTTCAGAGGCAGACGGAGGCTCACCATGGAAGAGCTCGGCAAGACACATCGGGATGTACCTTATGGATGGGTGCTGGTGGTCCTCACAGCTTGGGACAAGCTCAAGGATCGGCGCATCGGCTCTGACCAGCGGCGGCGGGGCACGACATTCCTGCAACAGGGTTCTGTATATCGCCAGCGATAAGCAACCCGAAGCACCTCGCATCCGTATTCCGGCCGCCGCCGACGTGAGCGGCGGCCTCAGCAGGACGGGCGAGATGAAGCAGCTTCTTTGGACCACCGTATCGATCGCATCGCTCGCCATGGCGGGCGCGGCGGGCGCCCAGGATTGGAGCGGCCCCTATGTCGGGGCCCATGCAGGCTACATCGACCGCTCGGACACCGACGATGAAGCGGTCGACTTCGACACCAACCTTGACGGGACCTTCGGCGACACCGTGCGGACGGCTACAGGCGCCAACGCCTTCTCGCCCGGCTTCTGCGGCGGGTTCCCGACAGGCAACGCTGCGGGACAGGGGTGTCGCGGGGATGACGAGAGCGGCGGCGAGTTTGGGCTGCGGCTTGGCTACGATTGGCAGTTCGGCCCAATTGTGGTCGGCGCCCTGGCGGAAGTGAGCCGGACCCAGGTGGAGGACAGTGTCACCGCCTTCTCCACCACGCCGGCCGCCTACACCTTCACCCGCGAGTTGCACGCCCTCGCCGCCGTGCGGGCCCGGGCCGGCTACGCCTTTGGAGACAACCTGCTCTACGGTACCGGCGGCTATGCGCGCGGGGACTTCAAGCGCCGCTTCTACACAACCAATACCGCCAACACCTTCCCGGTCAGCGGCGGGGACGATCCGGAGGGCTGGCAGGGCGGACTGGGCTTCGAGCGCAAGCTGACGCCGGACGTCACCCTGGGTCTGGAGTGGCTCTACACGAAGCTCGACGACGAAGGATACGTCGTCCGCGCGGCTGGACCGGCTCCGGCCACCAACCCGTTCCTGATCGTCAATCCGCAGGGCACCGACTTCCGGCGTGCGGAAGACGACTTCGAGTTCCACAGCTTCCGGCTAACCGCCAGCTACCGCTTCTAAGGGACGTTGGCCTCGAGTTCGTCGAGCCAGACGCGCGCCGTCCCGTCCGACGGCGCGCGCCAGTCTCCCCGCGGCGAGAGGTTGCCGCCGGAGATCACCTTCGGCCCGTTCGGCATGGCCGAGCGCTTGAATTGGCTGATCTCGAAGAAGCGGTAGAGGAACAGAGCCAGCCAATGCTTGATGGCGGGCAGGTCGTAAGCGTGGCGGGTGTCCTCCGGGAAGTTCGGCGGCCACTGGCCCTCGTTCACGTCGCGCCACGCGTGCCACGACATGAACGCCACCTTCGACGGGCGCAGCCCGTAACGGGTGATGTAGTAGAGGTTGAAGTCCTGCAGTTCGTACGGCCCGATCTTGGCCTGGGTGCTCTGGATGGCCCCTGAGGCGTCCGGCGGAACCAGCTCGGGCGAGATCTCGGTGCTGAGGATCGACAGCAGGGTCTCCGCGGCCTCCGGATTCAACTGCCCGGTCTTCACCACCCACCGGATCAGGTGCTGGATAGAGGTCTTCGCCACCGAGCCATTGACGTTGTAGTGGCTCATCTGGTCGCCGACACCGTAAGTACACCAGCCCAGCGCCAGTTCGGAGAGGTCGCCGGTGCCGAGTACGAACCCCTGCCGCTGGTTGGCCAGGCGGAAAAGGTAGTCGGTGCGCAAGCCAGCCTGCACGTTCTCGAAGGTGACGTCGTAAACCGGCTGCCCGTCGGCGAAGGGGTGGCCCATATCCTTCATCAGTTGGATGGCCGCAGGCTTGATGTCGATCTCCTCGCCAGTCACGCCGAGCGCCCGCATCAGCTTCCAGGCGTTGGACTTGGTCCCCTCGCTCGTGGCGAAGCCCGGCATGGTGAAGCCCAGGATTTCCGAGCGCGGCTTACCCAGCAGGTCGAAAGCCTTGGCCGCCACCAGAAGCGCGTGGGTCGAGTCCAGGCCGCCCGAGACGCCGATCGTGATGTGCTTCGACTTCGTGGCGCGCAGCCGCTTCACCAGCCCCTGCACCTGAATGTTGAAGGCCTCGTAGCAATCCTTGTCCAGACGGGCCGGATCGTCCGGCACGAACGGGAAACGGTCTATGTGACGCAGCAGGCCGATATCGGCGTACGACGGCTTGTGCTCGAACCGCACCCGCCGAAAGCGGCGCTCCGGGTGACCCGCCGCAATGGCGTTGTCGTTGAACGTGGGCGAGCGCATCCGCTCGAGCCGAAGTCGGTCTACGTCCACGTCGGCGATCGCCATCTGCGGGCGCTCCGGGAAGCGCTCGGTGTAAGCGAGCTGCTTGCCGAGCTCGTGGATCGTCGCCTGGCCGTCCCAGGCGAGGTCCGTGGTGCTCTCGCCCGGCCCCGCAGCTGAATAGAGGTACGCCGCCTGGCAGCGCGCCGATTGCGAGGCGCAGAGCATCTCACGCTCGTCAGCCTTGCCCACCACGATGTTGGACGCCGACAGGTTGCAGAGGATCAGGGCCCCGGCCATGGCCGCCTGAGTGGACGGCGGCGCGGGCGCCCAGAAGTCCTCGCAGATCTCGGCGGCGAAGATGAAGTCAGGCAGGTCCTCTGCCTCGAACACCAGATCCGTGCCGAACGGGACCTCCTGGCCCGCGAGGCGCAGCGTCAGCCCGGTGATCCCAACCCCGGGGGCGAACCAGCGCTTCTCGTAGTACTCGCGATAGTTGGGCAGGAAGCTCTTGGGCACGACGCCCAGGATTCGGCCCCGGTGGATCACCACCGCGCAATTGTAGAGCCGTCCGGTGTGCGCCACCGGCGCACCCACCAGCAGCGCGGGAGACAGCTCGCGGCTGGCCTGCACCAAGGTTGCGATCTCGCTCTCGACCCGCTTGAGCAGCGCGTCCTGGAGCAGGAGGTCGTCGATGGCGTAGGCGCTGATCCCAAGCTCCGGGAAGAGCATCAGGTCGCAGCCGCGAGCGTGCCCTTCGCGGGCCAGCGCCAGGGTTTCGGCCGCGTTGAACCCCGGATCCCCGGGCGCGACACGCGGGGTGCAGGCTGCGACACGCACAAACCCGTGGGAATGGATGGAATAGAAGGCGTTGCTCACGCGTGGCTCCGCTGCAGTTGCCGCGCCAGAACGCACACCCCTCGTCCGGGCGCCAGCATGGCGATGCGACGAGCACCGCCATTCGGAAATGCTCAGATTGAGCAAATATAACGCCAGCCCTCCCGTGACGCAAAACGCACTCGCCGAGGAGCTACGCCCGCTCCTGTGCGACCAAGCTGGCGACGGCGGCGGAATAGGCTTCCGGATCGAACTTCTTGAAGGTGTTGGCACCCATGGAGCGCACTGTGCCGAACACCGGCTGCGGACCCCAAGGGCGGTCGTGAAGACCGAAGATCCAGCCTACGTTCATGAAGCTGTTGGCGTCCCGCCCGTCCAAAAACCAGCGATTGTTCAGCCGCAGGAGGGTGTCCCAGGCCTCCTCGGGTCTGCGCGACCACTGCAGGATCTTCTTACCCCAATACATCCGCATGTGGTTGTGCATGTACCCCGTCTCCCGCATCTCGCTCATCGCCACATTCCAGTAGCGGTCGTGGGTCTCACCCGCCTCGAACTGCTCGCGGGCGTAGAGGTGCGGGCGCGGATCTTCGGCGTGCGCAGCCAGGGTCTTTCGCGCCCAGTCGGGCAGTGCGACGTAGTCGTCGTAGGCCGGCTCGAAGAACACATGGTTCATGGCGAGCTCGCGACGCACGATCAGCTCCTCCATGTAGGTGGCCACGTCCTCGCTCGCCGGCCGCGCCTCCCGCACCGCCAGGGTGATCTCCACAGGCGAGATCTGGCCGAAGTGAAGGTACGGGCTGAGGTGCGAGCCGGCCGCTGCCTCGGGCCGACCGCGCTCGGCGCTGTATCGGTTCAGCCCGTCTTCGAGGAACACGGCCAGTCGCGCGCGTGCGGCGCCCTCCCCCGCCCTGAACCGGCGGACGGGCTGGACCGAACGATCGACGCCGAGCTCTTGCAGCAGCCGCGGCAGGTCGGAAAGGTCGACGTCTCCGGCAAGATCGAGGGCGTCCGCCCGCACGGCGACGGGTGTCTCGGGAAGGTCGACGAGGTACTCGTCCCACAGCCGCTGGATCTTCGGACGGATCGTGCGGGCCGCGAACTCGTGCTTCGACGAGGCCGTCTCCACTGGCACGACGACGTCGCCCTCCACCTGGATCAAGCGCCGATCGACGGCCATCGCAAGCGCTTCGCGCCACACCCGCTGCGGTTTGAGATAGCCGCGGTCGCAGATGACCAGGACCGCGTCACGCGAGAGCTCCAGCGCCAGCACGTCTGGCGGCCGGCGGCGAATCACGAAGCCGATTCCCCGCGCGGCCAGCCTCTGGCGAACCTCGGCCAAGCCGCGCAGCATGAAGTCGTAGTGGCGCGCATTGGCCTCGGGATAGGCGGTCAGGCCGAAGCCGACGACCACGGGCACGCTCAACCGGTTGGCCTCTTCCACAGCCAGTTCGAGCGCGGGATTGAACGAGGCCCGCTGCGACTGCTGCATCCAGTAGAGGACATAGCGCCCGTCCGTCCGCTCGGGCGCGTCGCACAGGGTGCGGATCCGGCTGGACTGGATCACCTGCACCTCACCCGCTGAAGGGCAGGCTGGCGACCGGCGCCCAAGGTCCGCCAAGATACCGCCAGACGCGCAGCCCGTCTGCCACGAGGTCGAACGGCTCAAAGTCGTGCTGCAGCTCTGCGAGCAGATCGCGCGCCTTCTGAGGCTCGACCTTGTTCTGCACCGTGACGTGCGGCCGCCACGGAGCGCGATCCTGGCGCGACAGCCACGGCGCGAAGGCCGCCGCCAGCTCGCCGCGAACGGCTTCGAGGCCCGGTGACGCCAGGCGGTAGGCTACTCCGCGCCCCAGGAACCACGGTGCGCGCACCTCCAGCCTGATGTGAGACGTTCGCGCGCAGACGGCCGTCAGCGTCTCGGCGATCAGCGCCTCTTGCTCGGCGGGCAGCCGGTGGAAAAGCGTCAGGTGCGCTGGCACGAGGTTGCGGCCCGGCGGGAAGTGCCGCCGCCGCAGGTCGTCGAACCAGTCAAACACGCTGTCCTCGAGGCCGGCGGTCACGATCAGAGGCTCCGCCCGTTCCGACATCTCGCTCCCCTGATGCGCTCGCGACAAGCGGCCGAGACGGCAATCCCGAAGACGTACTTTTGTTCGACGGGCGCTCGCCTTTCCGGTCGCCCGGTGCGGGGTTAAGGCGACATGATCCAATGGGCGACGGTGCGTCCGCCGCAAAAGAAAAGGCCCGCGAGGGGCCAAGCAGTCAGTCGTCGCGGTGGACGCGCTCGCGGCGCTCGTGCCGTTCCTGGGCTTCCAGGCTGAGGGTGGCGATTGGCCGGGCTTCAAGGCGGGCGACGCCGATGGGCTCGCCGGTCTCTTCGCAGTAGCCGTACGACCCGTCTTCGATGCGCCGGAGCGCCTCATCGATCTTGGAAATTAACTTACGTTGACGATCCCGAGTGCGGAGCTCAAGAGCCCGGTCTGTTTCCGACGACGCGCGATCGGCAAGGTCCGGGTGGTTCTCAGTCTCGGTCTGAAGATGAGAGAGGGTCTCGCGGGATTCGCGGAGGATATCCTCTTTCCAGTTCAGGAGCTTCTCCTTGAAGTACTCAAGCTGACGCTCGTTCATGAACTCCTCGTCCTCGGAAGGACGATACTCGGGCTTGTCAGCCAGAACTGCGGCTGCCTTCATGAAAACCTCACGCCCCCCAAGGAACTGAGCACACGACCGGCTTATAGCAAAGAGAACGCCGGTTTCAACTGGCCCAGACTCCGAAGGTGATTACGCCGCACGGCTCGCCACTTCAAGCTTTGCCATCTCGACCGCGGCCCGGACCTCGATTTCTTCCAGCACAGCTTCGAGCTTCGGATCGTCGGTCAGGGCCCGTTCGTCACGTAGCGCCCGGCGCAGTCGGTCAAGTTGATGGGTCGAAAGGTCCCCGTCGAGCAGGCCCACCTTCACCTCGTCGAGAACGTCGAGCAGTCGCCCTGCCCGGCTGACCGCCCGCCGCTTCCGCTCCGTCGGACCGCCGACGTCTTGAAGGGCGAGCAGCGCATCCACGCCCATGATGTTGGAGGTGGCCGACACGCCGCTGGTCTGCGCCGGACCTTGCGTATGCCCAGCGCCGGGAAGGCGGAATCCGGAGCCGCCGGTGGGCTTGGCCTTCGAAGGCCCGCCGGTCGCGCCGACCCCGCCTGGTCCGATGACCTTCATCTCGAGACGCGCTCCTACTCAGTGTGGCCAACCTCGGCTGTGTTGCTTGCGGTATGGTTAATGCCGGGCAAATTCTGCCGAGGGCGCCCGGCGCCGGTTTGTCGCGCTTCCCTTGCCCTTGAGTTCTTTGACTTATCTGACCGAAAGCATTTGGCACGAGCGTCGCATAGCGGGGCCGGAAGCAGCTTCACGGTTAACCATGATCCGCGCGTTCCGTCTTCTGACCACTCTGGTCGCCGCCCTGGCGATGACCGCCCAGCCCGCATTCGCGAGGTCGCGGATCAAGGACATTGTCGAGTTCGAGGGCGTCCGCGAGAACATGCTGGTGGGCTACGGCATCGTGGTCGGCCTGAACGGCACAGGCGACGCCCTGCGGAACGCGCCCTTCACCAAGCAGAGCCTGGAGGCCATGCTGGAGCGGCTGGGCGTCAATACCCGCGACGCCAACCTCAACACCAAGAACGTGGCCGCCGTGATGGTCACCGCCAAGCTGCCGGCCTTCGCCGCAGCCGGCGCCCAGATCGACGCCAGCGTCTCGGCGCTGGGCGACGCCAAGAGCCTGTTGGGCGGCACCCTGCTGGTCACCCCGTTGCTGGGGGCCGACGGCCAGGCGTACGCAGTGGCTCAGGGGACGGTGCAGACCGGCTCGATCAGCGCCTCAGGCGCCTCGGGCTCCACCGTCTCGAAGGGCGTGCCCACGGCCGGGCGCATCGCGGGCGGCGCGATCGTGGAAAAGGAGATCGGTTTCCAACTGGCCAGCATGGAATCCATGCGCATGACCCTGCGCAATCCAGACTTCACCACCGCGCGGCGCATCGCCCAGGCCGTGAACAAGAGCTACCCGGGCTCGGCGCTCGCCGAGAACCCCACCATCGTGGCCATCCGTCCGCCCACCGGCCGGGATATGATGACCTTCGTCTCTCAGGTGGAGAACCTGACCGTCGACCCCGACGCGCCGGCCAAGGTGGTGATCGATGAGGTCGCCGGCGTCATCGTCATGGGCGAGAACGTCCGCATCTCCACCGTCGCAATCCAGCAGGGCAACCTGACCATCACCGTCCGCGAAAGCCCGGCGGTGAGCCAACCAGGGCCCTTCGCGCGCGCCGGTGAGACCGCGGTGGTCCCGCAGAGCGACGTCTCAGTCGACGAGGAGACCGGCCGCCACTTCGTCACCCTGCGCGAAGGTGCGTCGCTCTCCAGCTTGGTTTCCGGCTTGAACGCGCTCGGCGTCACGCCGCGCGACATGATCTCCATCCTGCAGACCATCAAGGCCGCCGGCGCCCTCCAGGCCGACATCGAGGTGATGTGATGACGCCCCTCACTCTCCAACCGACCCTGCTGCAGCCGGTCGGCCAGACCTCGGCCGCCGAGCTCGCGAAGCGCGGTCAGATCCGCCAGACGGCGGAGAAGTTCGAGGAACAGTTCCTCTCGATCATGCTGCAGCAGATGTTCGAAGGCGTGAACGTCTCGGCCCCGTTCGGCGGCGGTCCCGGCGAGGAGATGTTCAAGTCCTTCATGACCGAGGCCATGGCCAAGCAGATGACCCGCACGGGCGGCATCGGCCTGACCGACCAGGTCTCACGCGAAATGCTGAAGCTCCAAGGTCTGAGCTAGGAGAACCCAGATGGCTCTTGCCGCCGACAACCCCGCCGAGCGGGTGGACCAGCTCATCATCCTCACCGAGCGGCTCACCGAGCTGATCGCGCTCGAGTGCCAGGCATTCGAGAGCCGCCGGCCGCAGGACGCGGCGGCGAACATGGAGGAGACCGGGCGCTTGGCGAACCTCTATCGTCACGAGAGCGCCCGCGTACGCGCCGAGCCCCGGCTGGTGCAGAGCGCGCCGGCTGACCAGCGGGTGCGCCTGATCCGCGCCACCGAGGCGTTCGACGCGGTTCTCGCCCGCCAGGGCCGCGCCATCGAGGCCGCAAAGACCATTACGGAGGGCCTTGTGCGCGCGATCGCCGAAGAGGTGGCGAGCCAGCGCCAGAAGGCGAGCGGCTACGGCCCGGGCGCGATGCTCTCAGGGCAGCCCGCCAGCACGGCCACGGCGATTACGCTCAACCAGCGAGCCTAGTGCATCGTGTCGTAGACGACCTCGAGCTTGTTGCCGTCGGGGTCCAGGATGACAGCGCCGTAGTAGTCCGGCGCGATGTCGGGATGAGGACCCGCAGCCCTCAAGCCGGTCGCGCCGCGGGCGAGCGCCGACGCATAGGCCGCATCAACCGCCTGCCGAGTCTCGGCTGTGAAGGCGATATGGCTCCCCTGCCCCGCCACCTGGCCCTGCGGCGCGGGGTACAGGAAGAACAAGGAGCTCAGACCGGCCGGGCCGTAACCCAGCTCCCCCGCCTTTTCGGACGCCAGCGCCGCCCCCAGCGGCGCGAGGAAGGCGTCGTAGAAACCGCGCGCCGCGTCCAGGTCGCGCACGCCGATCGAGAGATGGTCGAACATCCGAGAGGTTCTCCGCAAAGCTTTGCAATAGGTGGTGAGCCAACGGCCTGACCGCAACGTTCAAACGCTTGTTTGACGTTGGGTAAGTGGCCTAGTGTCTCCTTGCCGCCGATGTATCCGGCGGTCTGCGTTCTCAGGGCGGGGTGGAACTCCCCACCGGCGGTAATGCCTTCTCGGCGCGCTTGCGCCTAAGGGGGGACGAGCCCGCGGGCGCCTGCTTCGCCATAAAGGCGGGTCAGGGACGAGCAGACCCGGTGCGATCCCGGGGCCGACGGTCATAGTCCGGTTATGAGAACTGTCGCGCGTCGAGTGGGGCGGAGTCCGTCCTGCGCGCGGCATCTCCCTGAGTCGTGGTCCCTCAAACCCCGGTCAGGGAGAGAACCATGACCCAAATCGCTTACGAACTGCCCACCGCCAACGGCGCTTTCCGCGCCGCGCGCATCGCCTTCGTCCATTCGCTCTGGCACGCCGACATCGTGCGCGAGGCCCACACCGGGTTTATCGAGGAGTTCCAGGCGCTCGGCTTCCCGGCCGAGGCCGTGGAGCGGTTCGAGACGCCCGGCGCCTTCGAGATCCCCTTGCACGCCCAGACGCTGGCTCGAACCGGCAAGTACGCCGGCATCGTCGCGGCCGGCTTCGTGGTGGACGGCGGCATCTACCGGCACGAGTTCGTCGCCGAGACGGTGATCCGCGCGCTCATGCAGGTCCAGCTCGCCACCGAGACGCCGATTTTCTCGGTGGTGCTGACGCCGCATCATTTCCACGAGCACGAGACGCATCAGAGCTTCTTCCAAGGCCACTTCCGAGTGAAAGGGCAGGAAGCCGCCCGGGCCTGCGCCGGCACGCTGGACAGCCTCGCCAAGCTGGCGGCGGCATGATGGACCAGCGTCTGGATATCCCAGCGGGTTTTGCGCGTCACGACCGCAAGAGCCCGCTTACCGATCCATGGGAGCCGATCTGGAGCCGCACGGACGGCGACGACCTGGTGCTCGGCCTGCGCGCCACGGAAGCCCACACCAACAGCCGCGGCTTCGTGCACGGCGGTCTGATCTCGGCGCTGGCCGACAACGCCATGGGCCTGTCCTGCGGACGCAGGATAGAGGCCACGGGCGGTCTCGTGACGGTGAACCTGACCGTCGACTTTCTCGGCGCGGCCCTGAAAGGCCAGTGGCTGGAGTTCGACACGGTCTTCGTCAAGCCGGGCTCCACGCTCTGCTTTGCTCAGGCGTTCGTCACGGCCGATGGCCAGCCCTGCGCCCGGGCGAACGCGGTCTTCCGCGTGCTCAGCCGGAGGGCCGCCGCATGACTTGCTACCTCGTGGGCCGGATCGCCATCCACGATCGCGGAGCCTACGCCCGCTACGCAGCGGGGTTCATGCCGATCCTGAAGGCGCACGGCGGCCGTCTTCTCGTCTCCGATGAGACGCCGCAAGCGCTGGAGGGAGAATGGGACGGCCGCAAGCTGGTGGTCCTGGCCTTCCCCGATCAGGCGAGCGCCCTCGGCTGGGCGAACTCCCCCGAGTACCAGGAGATCGCCCGCGACCGCCTGGCGGGCTCCGACGCGATCGTCCTGATGGCGGACGGCTTCGGCTAGCCGAGCGCGATCTCCCGCCCGATCCCGATCGCCGCGAGGAAATCGGGGTCGTGGCTGACGACCAGAAGGGCTCCATCGTAGCCGGCGAGCGCAGCCTCGACGGCGGCGATGGAGTCCAGGTCGAGGTGATTGGTGGGCTCGTCCAGGATCAGCAGCTGCGGCGGCTGATCGGCCATCAGCACGCAGGCGAGCGCAGCGCGCAGCCGCTCCCCGCCGGAAAGCTCAGCCACCCGCTTCTCGGCGGCCACGTTGCGGAACAGGAATCGGGCCAGTGCGGAGCGTGCTGCGTTCTCCGAGGCCGCAGGGTTGAGCCGGCGGAACGCCTCCACCAGTGTTTCCTGCGGCCGCAGCAACGCGGTCTGCTGGTCGAGGAAGGCTGCGCGGGTCCCGATCCGGACCTGGCCTGCACTCGGCGCCAGCTCGCCCGAGGCCATCCGGATCAACGTGGTCTTGCCCGAGCCGTTCGGGCCGGTGACCGCGACACGCTCCGGGCCGGTCAGGCACATCGACACGTCCCTGAGCACTGGCCTCTCACCAGGGTAGGCGAAGCTCACGCTCTCCAGCGCCAGCACGGCTTTTCCCGCGGGCAGGCCTGAGGACGGGAGCTCGAACGCCAGGCTGCGAACCTGCTCCAGACGCGCCCGCGCGGCCTCCAGCTGTTCGGCCGCCCCATTGCGGAGTCGTTCCGCGATCACCTCGCCCCGCCCGGCGCTCTCCTCGGCGCGGCGCTTCATCCCGCCCAGCAGGATGCGCGGCGCCGAGCCCGAGCGCGCGAAGCGCCGCCCTGCGCTGTCGCGTCGCGCCTTTCGCTCAGCCACCGCGTGGGTCTCCCGCGCGACGCGATCCACGAGACGTTCGGCATGATCAAGCGCCTGCTCGGCCGCCGACGTCTCCGCCAACTTCCGCTCGGAGAAAAGGTCGTAGCCGCCCCCATAGGTCCGGGCTCCCAGGCTGGTCAGCTCGACGATGCGGTCCATCCGGCGCAGCAGCTCGCGATCGTGACTTGCGACGAGGGCCCCGCCCCTCCAGCGGCCGAGGACGTCGGCCACGAGCGCACGCGCCTCGTCGTCGAGATTGTTCGTCGGCTCGTCTAGCACCAGCAGGTCAGGTGCGGCGGCGAGCAGCCCGGCCAGGCTCGCCCGCGTCGTCTGTCCGCCGCTGAGGGTCGCAGCGGCCCGTGTGAGGTCGAGGTCCGGGAGCCCGACGCCGGCAAGCGCCTCCCCCAGTCGGCTCTCCAGGCTCCAGTCGGCTTCAGCGAAGTCAATCTCAGCCCCCTCGCCATCCTGGATCCTGCGAAGGCGGGCCAGGGCCTCGGCGACCCCCAGCAGCTCCGCGACGGTTGACCCCTCCGGCGGTTGCAGCGCCTGGCGCAGGACGCCAACTCGACCGGCGACCGTAACCGAGCCCGACGCCGGCGAAAGCTCCCCAAGCGCAAGGCGCAGGAGCGTGGTCTTGCCCGCGCCGTTGCGGCCGACGAGGCCGGTCCGCTCAGCTCCGAAGCTGAGGGTCAGATTTTCGAAAAGAGTGCGGCCGTCAGGCGCGCGGTAGCTGAGCTGATCGAGGGTGACGAAGGGGGGCATGGCAGACCTGGGCAGCGTGGACGTTCTGGACGAGGCGGGTGTCCGTCGCGTGACGCATCGGTCTAGGGCTCCTTCGTAAGGCTGGCGGTTTTTACGCCCCGAACGCGGCTCGCGCAAACCGCGGCTTCCGGACTTGTGTTGCGTTTGCCAGGTTGAGGCGAGACGGCGGTGCGGCGATCTCTCGCCCATGGACGTCGCCGTTTCCCTCACCGAGCTTGAGCGCATCGACTGGGCCGCGACGGCCCATGAGCTAGACGCGCACGGCTGCGCAGTCCTGCCGCGCCTGCTCCGCCCAGACACCTGCAGCGCGGTGGCGGAGTGGTACGACCAGCCCAGCCTGTTCCGCAGCACCATCGTCATGGGGCGCCACGGCTTTGGGCGCGGCGAATACCGCTACTTTGGCTATCCGCTACCGGATCTTGTCGCTGGCCTTCGGACGGCGCTCTACCCGCCACTGGCGGAGATCGCCAACCGCTGGAACGCCGTGCTGGGGGTGCAACAGCGCTTCCCAGCCGAGCACGAGAGCTTCCTGGCCCGCTGTCACGCGGCCGGACAGACCCGGCCGACCCCTCTTCTGCTGCGCTATGGCCCGGGCGACTACAACTGCCTGCATCAGGACCTCTACGGCGAGCATGTCTTCCCACTGCAGGCTGCGATCCTGCTGTCGGAGCCCAGTCGTGACTTCGAGGGCGGCGAGTTCGTGCTGACCGAGCAGCGGCCTCGGATGCAGTCTCGCGCCGAGGTCGTCCCGCTCCGCCAGGGGGACGCTGTAGTGTTTCCAGTCCGCGAGCGCCCTGTGATCGGCGGCCGCGGGCCCTACCGGGTCAACCTTCGCCATGGGGTCAGCCGCCTGCGCGGCGGCCGGCGCCACACCCTTGGCGTCATCTTCCACGACGCCGTCTGACGAGGAGCCGTTCGCGTGAGCTACGTTGTTTCCGGCCTGCCGCTGGACCCGTTCCGCCCGCTGTTCGGCCTGCCCGACCAGGATCTCGCCGAGCGAGGGGTGATCCGCTACCAGGTCGACGCCAACCCGGGTTTCCCCTGCCGCGTCACGCTTGCCGACGCGGCGCCGGGCGAAACGGTGCTGTTGCTGAACTACGAGCACCAGGCGGCGGCGACGCCCTATCGCTCAAGCCACGCGATCTTCGTCAGCGAGGCGGCGACCGAGAGCGCCCGCTTCGTTGGCGAAGTGCCGCCGGCGCTGGCGGCACGAGCGATGATCGCGCTGAGGGCCTTTGACGAGCAAGGCATGATGACCGACGCCGCCCTCGCCCCGGGCGCCGCGCTGGAGCCGGTCATCGAGCGGCTGCTCGCCCGGCCAGACACCGCCTATCTGCACGCGCACAACGCGGGCCGCGGCTGCTTCGCGGCCCGCATCGACCGCGCCTAGAGTCGGCCGCCAGGCTGACTGAGCAGCTTAGCGGCGCCCCGCGATCCGCGCCGGGGCGCGGCGAGACGCCCCGTGGTTCGAGCCCCCAGGTTGCGTCTAGATCGCAGGCCCGCCGGCTGATCCCGGCCCAAGCCTTCCCATGGGAACCCATGCGCATCCTGAAAATCATCGCCGCCGTCGCGGCGCTCTCGGCCCTCCCAGTCGTGGCCTCCGCCCAGACCGGACCCTTCGCCCTGGGCGTGAACGCCGGCACGCCGGGTTTGGGCTTGGAAGCCCAGTTCAGGGTCAACGACAGCTTGGTGGTGCGCGGCGGCGGGGACTGGCTGAGCTACACCCGCGACGAGACGTATTCCGGCGTCGACTATGATGGAAAGCTCAAGGCCGCCACGGCTGGCCTGTTCGCCGACTTCCATCCCGGCGGCTCGCCCTTCATGCTTTCGGCCGGCGCTTACCTCGGAGAGCGGAAGATCGACCTTGACGCCCAGCCGACCGGCAACGTCGAGATCGGCGGCGCAACCTTCACGCCGGCCCAGGTCGGACGGATCGAGGGCAAGGCCGAGATGTCGTCCCTCCAGCCCTTCGTCGGCCTGGGCTTCGACAACACCTTCACGAGTAACAGCGGCTGGGGCTTCCGCGCCCTCCTCGGCGTCTCCTTCTCCAAGGAGCCGGACGTGAGCCTGCAGGCCACCGGCGGGACATTCTCCAACGACCCGACGTTCCAAGCGCGCCTGCGCCAGGAAGAGGCGGACCTTCAGAACGACGCGGACGACTTCAAGTACTATCCGGTTGTGCAGATCGGCGTCACTCGGCGCTTCTGAGGCTGCACGGCGCGCGGGCGGGTCGACCCGGCCCGCGCGTTCCGGCTAGGGTCCGGCCTCTGCCTTGGCTGGAGCCCTCCGTGTCCCGACGTATCGCCGCCCTCACCGCCCTTCTCCTCGCCGCCGCCGCGCCAGCCGCCGCCCAGACCGGGTCGGAGGTGAGCCGGTCCGACCGCGCCCTGCACGACAACCTGACGGTGCTCGACACCCACTTCGACACGCCAGCGCTCTTCAGCGTGGAGGGGTGGCGCATCATAGACCGCCATGACGTGGCGAAGGACGGCAGCCAGGTCGACTACCCGCGGATGGTGGATGGCGGGGTCGACGGCGGCGTGTTCGTCGTCTTCACGGCGCAGGGGCCGCGGACGCCGGAGGGCCACGCGGCGGCTCGCGATTTCGCCCTGGTCCGGATCAACGAAATCCGCGCAATGGCAGCGCGTTACCCAGACAAGTTCCAGTTGGTGACCACGGCCGCGCAGGCCCGGTCGCTGGCCAATACGCCGAAGCGGTTCGTCTTCGTGAGCCTCGAGAACAGCTATCCGCTGGGCCAGGACCTCGGCCTGATGAAGACCTTCTACGACCTGGGCGCGCGGATGATGAGCCCGGTCCACACCTCGAACAACGACCTGGCCGACTCGGCCACCGCGCCGGCGGAACATGGCGGGCTCTCCCCCCTTGGTCGTCAGTGGGTGGCCGAGGCCAATCGCCTGGGTGTCCTGATTGACGGCTCGCACGCCTCGGACGCCGCGACCGCGCAGATGATCGAGCTTTCGAAGGCGCCCATCATCCTCTCCCACACTGGCGCAAAGGCGGTCTTCGACCATCCGCGCAACATCGGCGATGACCTGATGCGCAAGTTGGCCGCCAAGGGCGGGGTGATCCAGCTCAACGCGTTCTCCAACTACATGATCACGGTGCCGCCAAACGCGGAGCGGGACGCGGCCATGGCGGCGCTGAACCGGAAGTACGGGCGGCCGAAGACGGTGGCCCAGATGCAGGCGATGACCGCCGAACGCGAGGCGATCCTGAAGCGCTTCAACACGCCGCGCGCCACGTTCGACGATTTCATGAAGCACCTGCTGCACGCCATCGAGGTGGCCGGCGTCGACCACGTCGGGATCAGCGGCGACTTCGACGGCGGCGGCGGCCTCACCGGCTTCGAGGACATCCTCGATTTCCCGAAGGTCACGGCGGCCCTCCGGGCGAAGGGCTACTCCCGGGCCGACATCGACAAGATCTGGGGCGGCAACGCCCTGCGGGTGTTCGACCAGGCGCAGGCCGCCGCCGGTCGCTGATTGTTCTCCCTGCTGCCACCGCTGTGGCAGCAGGACCCGCGGCCGGCCGTCGCATGTTCTTTGTTCCGGTTGCGTTCCGGTGTTAGATTTGAGTCGGATGACTACATTTGGCAGCTTGCCCGGGGGACCCCGTCCGGGCGCTTTCGTGTTTCCGGGACAAGATGGCCGACCAGACGAACATGATCCGCGTCCGCGGGGCGCGTGAGCACAACCTCAAGGACGTGAGCGTCGACATCCCGCGCGGCGAGCTGGTGGTGATCACCGGCCTGTCGGGGTCCGGTAAGAGCTCGCTGGCGTTCGACACTATCTATGCCGAGGGCCAACGCCGCTACGTCGAGAGCTTGTCGGCCTACGCGCGTCAGTTTCTGGAGCTGATGAGCAAGCCCGATGTGGACCTGATCGAGGGCCTGTCGCCCGCCATCTCCATCGAGCAGAAGACCACCAGCCGCAACCCGCGCTCCACCGTCGGCACGGTGACCGAGATCCACGACTACATGCGCCTGCTCTGGGCGCGAGTGGGCGTGCCCTACTCCCCGGCCACTGGCCTGCCGATCGAGAGCCAGACCGTCAGCCAGATGGTCGACAAGCTCGCCGCCCTGCCCGAAGGCACACGCCTCTACCTGCTGGCCCCGGTCGTGCGCGGCCGCAAGGGCGAGTACCGCAAGGAGATCGCCGAGTGGCAGCGCGCAGGCTTCCAGCGCCTGAAGATCGACGGCGAGTACTATCCGATCGAGGACGCGCCGGCGCTCGACAAGAAGTTCAAGCACGACATCGACGTGGTCGTGGACCGGCTGGTCACCAAGGCCGGCCTCGAGAGTCGCTATGCGGATTCCATCGAGACGGCGCTGAAGCTGGCCGAAGGCATCTCGGTGGCCGAATGGGCCGACAAGGACCCCGGGGAGGAGCAGCCGCGCCGCCTGATCTTCTCCGAGAAGTTCGCCTGTCCGGTGTCCGGCTTCACGATCAGCGAGATCGAGCCCCGGCTGTTCTCGTTCAACAATCCTTACGGCGCCTGCCCGGTCTGTGACGGCCTTGGCGCGAAGCTCGCCTTCGACCCCGACCGGGTGGTCCCCGACAAGGACCGCACGCTGCACAAGGGGGCGATTTCGCCCTGGGCGAAGGGCCCCTCGCCGCTCTACACCCAGACGCTGCAGGCGCTCTCGCGGCACTACGGCTTCTCGATGGACACCCCGTGGTGGAAGCTTCCGGACGACGCCAAGAAGGTGATCCTTCAGGGTTCCGGCGGCGAGAAGATCCGCTTCATCTACGACGACAACGCCCGCAAGTACGAGGTCAACAAGACCTTCGAGGGCGTCCTGCCGAACCTCGAGCGCCGCTGGCGCGAGACCGACAGCTCGTGGGTTCGGGAGGAGCTGGGCCGCTACCAGTCGGAGACCCCCTGCGAGGCCTGCTCAGGCTACCGGCTCAAGCCCGAGGCGCTGGCCGTGAAGATCGGCGGCAAGCACATCGGCGAGGTGAGCCAGCTCTCCATCCGCCACGCGGGCGAATGGTTCGAAGCGCTGAATTCCAACCTCACCGACAAGCAGATGGAGATCGCCCGGCGGATCCTGAAGGAGATCAACGACCGTCTCCGCTTCCTGGTCAACGTCGGCCTGGACTACCTGAACCTCAGCCGCGGCTCCGGCACCCTGTCCGGCGGCGAGAGCCAGCGGATCCGTCTGGCCAGCCAGATCGGCTCGGGTCTGACGGGCGTGCTCTACGTGCTCGACGAGCCGTCCATCGGCCTGCACCAGCGCGACAACACCCGCCTGCTCACCTCCCTGAAGGGCCTGCGGGACCTCGGGAATTCCGTGCTCGTGGTGGAGCACGACGAGGAGGCCATTCTCACCGCCGACTACGTCATCGACATGGGCCCCGCGGCCGGCGTGCACGGCGGCCAGATCATCGCTCAGGGCAAGCCTGACGAGATCGTCCGCAATGCCGCCAGCATCACCGGCCAGTACCTCTCGGGCGCGCGCGAGATCGAGGTGCCGCAGGACCGACGGCCGATCTCGAAGAAGAGGGTGCTGCGCGTCGTCGGCGCCAGCGGCAACAACCTCAAGAACGTCACCGCCGAGATCCCCGTGGGGACCTTCACCTGCATCACCGGGGTGTCGGGCGGCGGCAAGTCGACCTTCACCATCGAGACGCTCTACAAGGCCGCGGCTCGCCGGCTGCACAACGCCTCCGATGCGCCGGCCCCGCACGAACGCATCGAAGGTCTCGAGCAGTTCGACAAGGTCATTGACATCGACCAGAGCCCGATCGGCCGCACCCCGCGGTCCAACCCCGCCACCTACACCGGCGCCTTCCAGCCGATCCGCGACTGGTTCGCCGGCCTGCCGGAGTCCAAGGCCCGGGGCTACGGCCCGGGCCGGTTCTCCTTCAATGTGAAGGGCGGACGCTGCGAGGCCTGCCAGGGCGACGGCCTGATCAAGATCGAGATGCACTTCCTGCCGGACGTCTATGTGACGTGCGACGTCTGCCACGGCCATCGCTACAACCGCGAGACCCTGGAGATCATGTTCAAGGGCAAGAACATCTCCGATGTCCTTGATATGACAGTGGAAGAGGCGGCCGACTTCTTCAAGGCGGTGCCGCCGATCCGCGAGAAGATGGAGACCCTGAAACGGGTCGGCCTGGGGTATGTAAAGGTGGGCCAGCAGGCGACGACGCTTTCGGGCGGCGAGGCGCAGCGGGTGAAGCTGTCGAAGGAGCTGTCCCGGCGGGCGACCGGCAAGACGCTCTACATCCTCGACGAGCCGACCACTGGCCTCCACTTCGAGGACATCAAGAAGCTGCTCGAGGTGCTCCATGAGCTGGTCGAGCAGGGCAACACCGTGGTGGTCATCGAGCACAACCTCGACGTCATCAAGACGGCCGACTGGCTCGTCGACTTCGGACCGGAAGGCGGCGACGGCGGTGGCGAGATCGTGGCCCAGGGCACGCCCGAACAGGTGGCGGACAACCCGAAGAGCTGGACCGGCCGCTACCTGCACGAGCTGCTGGAGCGTCACCGCCAGCGCAAGGGCGAGCGCCGGAAAAAGCTGGTGCGCGCCTAGGCCCCGGCCTGGGCGACGCTCCGGCCCGGACCTCCACCTGGGACTCTTGCGCTAGGCGCGAACGGAGGTTCGCAATAGCTTGGCCGCCAAAGAACATCAGGGTGGAGCAAGCAGATGATCCTCTATGGCGCGCCGATGCCGGCGCCGAACCCACGACGCGTGCGCATCTTTCTCGCCGAGAAGGGGATCGAGCTTGCGGAAACGCCGCTGAACCTGCGCAAGCGCGAGCACAAGAGCCCGGAGCATCGGTCGCGCAACACGCTGGGCCAGGTGCCCACCTTGGTGCTGGACGACGGGGTGGCGATCTCGGAGACGGTCGCGATCTGCCGCTATTTCGAGGAAATTCAGCCCGACCCGCCGCTATTCGGCGCCTCGCCGGTCGAGAAGGCGCTGGTGGACATGTGGGTCCGCCGCGTGGAGCTCACCGTGATGATGCCGGTCGGCCAGTTCTGGCGTCACGCCCATCCGTTCACCGCCGCGCTTCTGACCCAGTTCAAGGACTTCGGCGAGGCCAACCGCGAGACCTATGCGAACGCTCAGAAGTGGCTGGACCGCGAACTGGCCGAGCGCCGCTACATCGCGGGGGAGGCCTATACCGTGGCCGACATCTGCGCCCTGACCACGGTGGACTTCGCCACCTGGATCGGCCTGCCCGTCGCGGACGACCTGGCCAACCTGAAGGCCTGGCACGCCCGGGTGTCTGAGCGGCCCAGCGCTCAGGCCTGAGGATCGGCGGTCAGAGCCTTGTACGCCGCCACCAGCGGCGCCTGGCTGATCACCCACAGCACCGGGGCGAACAGGAACTGCACGACCAGCTGGGCCACGTAGAACCCTGGTCTGTCGGTGATCGACTGGGCGTCGGTGCGCAGCAGGAGGCCGAGGTCGTCCCAGCCGGTCGCCGCTCCGGAGATCAGGGCCAGCGCCAGCCAGGCCAGCACCACGATCATCGCCAGAAGGCAGAAGGTCAGGGCCGCCATGCCGAACAGGGCGAGGCCCCGCCCACGTGTGAGCCGCCAGGACCTCGCGAAGCCTAGGCGACGCTCCGCGACCGCTACGGGCGCGGCCAACGAGAACCTGAGCGCCAGCCAGACCAGTATCGCCGACATGGCCAGGACCGCCGGCGCTCCGAGTGCGGCGCCCCCCGCCCTGCCCGCGAGTCCGGCGAGGAACAGCGCCAGCAGGCCGCCGACCACGAAGGCGGTGAGCATCACGATCCAGACGACCGCTACGCGAAGCTCGTCGCGCCCCAGGTGCAGGTGCAGGAAGCCCGGCCGATCCTCCCGCAGCAGCAAGCGGAACAGAGCCGCCACGATCATGACCTCGACCGCGAACGCTGCGAGCGCCAGCACGACCGCGCCGATAGCGCCGCCCACCGTTCCCGCCGCTTGGCTGGACATCGAGGCGAAGGCTGCGATCCCGATCAACACGGCGGCCAGGACGCAGGCCCCGATCAGGCCCAGCAGGTTGAAGAGCGCCCAACCGGCGACGATCCGCCAGTGACGGCCAATCACCCGAAAGCCGTCCAGCGCGGCGTCGCTCGCCGAGAAGCGGCTCAACGGTGGGTCACCGGCTGGCCGGTGATCTGCTGGTACGCCACGGCGAAGGGCGCGTAGATCATCACCACCTGCAGCACGTAGAGCAGGAACTGCATCACCAGGGTGATCACCCCGGCGACCACGGCCACCACGCTCACCTGCCCCTCCAGCGCCTGCCCGCCGCCTGCGAGCCAGACAATCAGCGCGCCGGCGACGCTGATCAGCAGCCAGATCATCACGTAGAAGACGGCCGCCAGCAGCATCATGCCCAGCAGCGGCCACATGCGGCCGCGTGTGAGGCTCCACGCCGCGCCGATGGCGATCTTCCGGCCAGCGAACGTCATCGGCGTCACCATCGACAGCCGTGCGCCCACCCACGCAGTCAGGGCGATCACCACGGCGAAGAGCAGGAACGACAGCCACGAACCGGTCTCGCGCACCAGGGCGAGCGCCACGATGGCGGCGAACAGGCAAACGAACCCGATCGAGAACAGCAGGAGGTTCACAGCCGTGAGGCGGAACTCGTCAGAGCCCAGCCGAAGGTGCGCGAAGCCCGGCTCCTCCGGCCGCATCACCAGCCGATAGATGCCGGCGATCAGGACGGACATCAGCGTCGCGACGACGAGCAGGACCAGCAGGAAGGCTGGCCAGGAGTCCATGAGGATGACGGCCACAGCGTCGGTCTTCTCGGACGGGTCCGACACGCGCATGGCCTCGGCGAACCGTGGCCCGAGCGCCACACCCATCAAGCCGCCGATCACCAGGATTCCAATGAAATAGACGCCGGCCCAGGCCAGGATCGTACCCGGTCTCTGCCGGGTGAGGCGGAAGCCCTCCAAGGCGGCTTCGCTCGCCGAAAAGTGGTTCATTCTCGTCCCTTGGCCCGACACGTTCAGGTAACGAGTCGCCGGCCCTTCGGCTGCAACCTGTTCTCGCGCGTGCGTACGCGCAAGGCCCCGCTCGCGATGCGCCGCGATCGTTGCTAGTTAGCCACGCATGACGACAGCTCCTGTACACGTGATCGGCGGCGGCCTGGCCGGATCCGAGGCCGCCTGGCAGATCGCCCAGGCCGGCGTCCCGGTGGTCCTGCACGAGATGCGGCCAGTCCGTGGCACCGACGCCCACCATACCGATCGCCTCGCGGAGCTGGTCTGCTCCAACTCGTTCCGCGCCGACGATTGGGCGGGCAACGCGGTCGGCCTGCTGCACGCCGAGATGCGCCGACTGGGCTCGATCATCATGGCCTGCGGGGACGCTCACCAGGTGCCGGCCGGCGGCGCGCTCGCGGTCGACCGCGACGGCTTCTCCGAGGCGGTGACCGCCAGGCTGGAAGCCCATCCGCTGGTGACCATCGCCCGCGAGGAAGTCGCCGGCCTGCCGCCGGCCGAGTGGGACAGCGTCGTCGTCGCCACCGGCCCCCTCACCTCGCCCGCCTTGGCCGACGCCATCCTCGATCTCACCGGCGAAGGGCAGCTGTCGTTCTTCGACGCCATCGCCCCGATTGTGAACTTCGAGTCCGTGGACATGTCGGTGGCTTGGCGCCAGTCGCGCTACGACAAGGAGGGCCCCGGCGGCGACGCGGCGGCCTACATCAACTGCCCACTCGACAAGGAGCAGTACGACGCGTTCATCGACGCCCTGCTCGCCGGGCCAAAGTCCGAGTTCAAGGATTGGGAGCACGTTCCCTATTTCGACGGCTGCCTGCCGATCGAGGTCATGGCCGAGCGCGGGCGCGAGACCCTGCGGCACGGGCCGATGAAGCCGGTCGGCCTGACCAACGCTCACAAGCCGACCGAAAAGGCCTGGGCGGTCGTGCAGCTGCGGCAGGACAATGCGCTGGGCACGCTCTGGAACATGGTGGGCTTCCAGACCAAGCTTAAGCACGGCGCGCAGACCGAGATCTTCCGCATGATCCCGGGACTGGAAAAGGCGGTCTTCGCGAGGCTGGGCGGCCTGCACCGCAACACCTTCCTCAACAGTCCCCGCCTGCTGGACCGCCAGCTGCGGCTGAAGGCCCAGCCGCGGCTGCGCTTCGCGGGCCAGGTCACCGGTGTCGAGGGCTATGTGGAAAGCGCCGCCATCGGCTTGCTTGCCGGCCGGTTGGCCGCGGCCGAACGGCTCGGCCGCGCCCTCGAGGCGCCGCCCGCGACCACGGCTCTGGGCGCCCTCGTGAACCACATCACCGGCGGCCACCTCGAAGGCGGCGCAGGCTCGTTCCAGCCCATGAACATCAACTACGGCCTGCTGCCGCCTCTGGAAGCGCCGAAACGTGACGCCGAGGGCAAGCGCCTGCCGAACAAGGAGCGCGGCCGCGCCAAGAAGCGGCTGATGGGCGAACGCGCCCTGGCGGAACTCGACGCCTGGGCGGCCGGCGCGCCGGTGCTGGAAGCCGCCGAGTAGGCTAGATCCGGCCCCGGGCCACGGCCCAGGTGACCCGCAGGCGGCGGCCGAGCTCCGAGCTGCCGGCGCCGATCAGCGCCGCGTGGGCTACGGCCGGAAACGCGGCCGCGCTCAGGCCCTTTACCGCTGTCCTCGCCGCTACTCGCAGCCTCTCGGATGGGGTCGCGAACTCCGGCGCTTCACGGGCGCGGCGGGCTAGCGCCCAGGCCGATCCCGCCCCGCTCGCCGGCTCCGGATCTGCGGACGGATCGAGGATCTTGGCGGCCAGTTCGGCGGCCAGTCCGCCGGTGTCACGCGCCCACTCGAGCGCCTCGTCCACCGACATCGGCGCCGCATCGAGTTCGCGGTAGCGGGCCTCGATCATCGCCTCGAGTGGCGGGCGCGGAAGACTGCGGCGGCGAACGGCGGCGGCCAGCGCCTGGGCCGTGGGGTGGCCGCGAACCGCGCGCGCTTCGTAGATCTCGTCCAGCACCTCGCGCCACCACGCCAGCCGGATCTCGCCCAGCAGCGAGTTGGAGGCGACGCGCGTCGCACGGCCGAGCTCATGGTCGTAGGCGTAGATCGCGAGCACGTCGGTCCGCGCTTGCGCGTCCGCGATGAACCGGCTGGACAGCCAGCGGTCGGGATCAACCCGGCGGACAAGCCCGTCCACGTCGCCGGTGTCAGGTGAGGGAGCGTGCTCAGTCATGAGGCTAGAACGAAAAAGGCCCGCCGCGAGGCGGGCCTTCCTCGGAATGTTTCCGACCTCAGCCGTAGATCGTCTGGGTCATGGTCATGGACGTTAGCATCGGGATCGACAGCAGCAGGTTCGTCCGCGAGAACAGCATGGCCGTGCGGCCAGCCTTCGCCTTGGCGTCCGCGTCCGCATCGACGATGCCGAGCGCGATCTTCTGGTTCGGCCAGATGAACGCCCAGACGTTGATGAACATGATGATCGCCAGCCACATGCCCAGTCCCAGCAGGGTGAACCGGTCGTCGCCGGCGCCGTAGCCGCCGAACAGGCCCAGGGTCAGCGCCTCGTGGGCGTAGTCGGCGCCGCGCGTATAGGCGAGGATCAGGCCCATCAGGACCGTGAACAGGGCGCCCCAGCGGAACCAGAACAGCGCCTCGGGAGCGATGTACTTGGAGATGCCCGGCTTCAGCTCGGCCGGGACCTCCGGCATTTTCCGGATCTGGACGAAGTTGAAGTAGTAGAGCAGCCCGATCCACAGGATGCCGAAGAAGGTGTGGAGCCAGCGGAACACGGCCTGCCAGAAGGTCGCGTCAGCGCCCTGCGGGCCCTGCGAATAGGCAGCCACCATGATCAGCGCGAGGATCACGCTCACGATCATGGTGTTGCGGAAATTGGAAAGCAGCCCAGCCATCTTGTAGCCCTCGAATCCTACCTGGAGTGTCAGGTATAGGGGCGTTTCGCCGCAGGCGGAAGCGTCGCCGGTGTTCCGTCCCTCGTCTCAGACGGCGATCAGGGCGGCCGCCAGCCGGCGTCCCTCTGATGTGAGGACGTTGTACAGCCGGGCCGCGGTTGGTGTGTCCATGAACTCCAGGCCGATCCCGGCCCGCTGCAGCGCCTCTCGCACGGCGCGTGGCGGCTGGGCGTTGCGCGCGCCCACGCCGAGGAGCAGGAACTCCACCTCGGCGCGGCCGGCGGCGAGCACGGGCTGCAGGCTATCCGGCGTCAGCTCCTGAAAGGTCGCCACCGGCCAGCTGCGCGCCTCGTCTGCGAGGATCAGCAGGGAGCCGTCGTGCCGTTCGCCGGAAAGGCGGAAGCCGCCTCCCCCGTAGGCATCAATGGTCGGTGCGGCGCGGGCCACGACGGCCTCCCCTGGCCTAAGGCCGCACGTTGGCAGGCTTCAGCGGCTGGGCCTCTTCCTCGCCGCGCTTGACGCCCCAGAGCAGGATCACGGGCGCGGCGACATAGATCGAGGAATAGGTGCCGATGATGATGCCGAACATCAGCACCATGGACATGCCGAAGAGGCTGGCGCCCCCGAAGATTGCGAGCCCGGCTAGGGCCAGGATCGCCGTCACGCCGGTGATCACCGTCCGCGACAGGGTCTCGTTGATCGAGAGGTCGATGACCTCGCGCAGCGGCATGCGCTTGTACTTCCGGAGGTTCTCCCGCAGCCGGTCGAACACGACCACGGTGTCGTTCATGGAATAGCCGATCACGGTCAGGATCGCCGCGACCGTGGTCAGGCTGAACTCCAGGCCGAAGAAGCCGATGATCCCGAAGGTCAGGATCACGTCGTGGAACAGGGCCACCACGGCGCCGATCCCGAACTGCAGCTCGAAGCGAAACCAGATGTAGATCATCATCAACAGGATCGCGAGGCCGAGCGCCATCAGGCCGCTGGTGAACAGCTCCCCGGACACCTTGGCCCCCACCACGTCGGGCGAGTCGAACGTAGCTTGGCCAAGCGCGCGGCTCAGGGCTGCCGTCACCCGCTCGGCGGTCGCGTCGGCGTCGGCGCCGGCCGGGGGCTGATAGCGCACCATGGCGGCGGTGCCGTCGCCGAAACCCTGCACCTGCGGATCGCCCAGGTTCAGCTGCTCCAGAGCGCTGCGGGCCACCCCGAGATCGACCTGCCGCGGGGCGGTCGAGAGCTCGATGACCGTGCCGCCGGTGAAGTCGATGCCGCAGTTCAGTCCACCGCAGGGCGGCTCGAACGGGATCAGGGCGCGCGCCAGTGATGCGATCACCGCCAGCGCCGACAGGATGGCCGCGTACTTCGCGAAGGCGACGAAGCGGAAGTTCGTCTTGACGGGTAGGATCTTGATCAGGGGCCACATGGGTCAGGCCCTCCTTACGCGATCGGCAGGGTCTTCGGACGGGTGGTGCGGAACCACCAGGCCAGAAGCACCTGGGTGATGAGGACGGCGGTGAAGACCGAGGTCAGCACGCCGATGGAAAGCGTCCAGGCGAAGCCCTTCACGGGACCCGCCCCGAACTGGAACATCAGCAGGGCGGCCAGCAGGGTCGTGAGGTTGGCGTCGATGATCGTGCTCATGGCGCGCGAGAAGCCGGCGTCCATGGCCGAGATCACCGGGCGCCCGGCCCGGACCTCGTCTCGCATGCGCTCGTAGATCAGCACGTTCGCATCGACTGCGACCGCCAGCGTCAGGATCAGGCCGGCGATGCCCGGCAGGGTCAGCGTCGCCTGAGTCAGACTCATGGCCCCGATGATCAGCAGGGCGTTCACTAGGAGGGCCGCAATGGCGATCCCGCCGAACAGCATGCCGTAGGCCAGCAGCATGAAGACGATGATGGCCACGAAAGCCACCGCGGTTGAGATCTGGCCGGCCCGGATCGAGTCGGCGCCCAGTTCGGCGCTGACGGTGCGCTGCTCTTCCACGTTCAGCGGAGCCGGCAGGGCTCCCGCCCGGAGCAGGAGCGCCAGGTCGTTCGCCGTCTCGGGCGTGAAATTCCCCTCGATGTACCCGGACCCGCCGGTGATCGCCGAGTTGATCCGCGGCGCAGAGATCACCTTCTCGTCCAGGACGATGGCGAAGCGCTTGCCGATGTTCTCGCTGGTCACCTCGCCGAAGCGACGCGCGCCGAGCCCGTTGAAGCGGAATTCGACGATCGGTTGGCCGTTCTCCGGATGGAAGCCCTGGTTCGCATGCACCAGCATCTCGCCGGTGACCACCGAGCGCTTGCGGACGACCACGAACGGCTCGCTCGGATCGTCCTGCGGCAGGACCTCGGAGCCGGGCGGGATGCGTCCGGCGGCCGCCTCGGCCGGGCCGACCGAGTCGTCGACCATCTGGAAGGTGAGCTTGGCGGTCTGGCCGATGACGTCCTTCAGCCGCTCGGGATCGCTCTCGCCCGGCGCCTGAACGACGACGCGGTTGACGCCCTGGCGGGTGATGCTGGGCTCGCGGGTGCCGAGTTCGTCCACCCGGCGGCGGATGATCTCGATCGACTGCTCCACAGCCCGCGCCGCCTCGGCGTCCATGGCCTCCGGCACGAAGGCCAGCCGGATCCGCTGGTCAGCCGCGGTCGTGACCGCGACGTCGCGGCCCCCGGCGACGCCCGCCAGCGGCGTGCCGACGCTGTTGCGCAGCGCGCGAGCCGCCGCCTCCACCTGTCCCGGATCAGTGATTCGGGCCGTCACCCCGTCGTTGGCGAGGCCTAGGTCCGTGAACGGGATCTGCTCGTTGCGCAGGTTGACCCGCACGTCTTCGACGAGGTTGGTCAGCCGCTCGCGCCGCAGCGCCGCGGTGTCGACCTCGAGGAGGAGGTACGAGCCGCCCTGCAGGTCGAGACCAAGGTTCAGGGTCTGCTTGGGCACGAAGCCCGGCAGCCGGTCGCGGGTCTCGGCCGGGATGACGTTCGGCAGGGCGAACAACGCGCCCAGGATGACCGCCAGAGCGACGAGCAGGAGCTTCCAGCGGGAAAGAGTAAGCATCGAGCGGCTTTAGCTCAGACCTTGGCGTCGTTGGCAGGTGACGGCTCGCCGCGCGTGCGCACGTCTGAGATCATGCCCTTGACCACCTTCACGGTCACGCCGGTGGCGATCTCGAGGCCGACTTCCTTGTCCTCGACCCGGACCACCTTGCCGACCATGCCGGAAGAGAGGACCACGGTGTCGCCGCGCTTCAGAGCGCCCAGCATCTGCTGGTGCTGCTTCATCCGCCGCTGCTGGGGGCGGATCATCAGGAAATAGAACAGGATGACCAGGCCGATGAGCGGCAGGAACTGGATCAGCATGGCCTCCGGGCCCGCGGATGCGGCCCCGGCGGCTTGGGCATAGGCGGGGGTGGCGAACATGGCCTCTCCAGAATAGCGATGACCGGGCGGCGCAGCCCCCCGTTCGAAGTCGGCGGAAGCTATGCGCTGCGCCCCTGTTTTGCAATGGAACCTGCCGGCCGCTATGGCTCGCGGCATGGCCCCCGACCTCAAACCCGTCCTGGAGCGTATCGCGGAGGCGCTTGAACGCCTCGCCCCGCCGAACGCCGCTCCGCCGTCCTTCGAGACCGCCCGGCTCTTCCGCCACGATCCGGCGACCGGCTTCCACCCTGCCCCGGACTATCCGCTGGCGCTGGAAAGCCTGGTCGGCGTCGACCGGCAGAAGCAGCGATTCGTCGAAAATCTGCGGCGGTTCGCCGGCGGGTTGCCCTTCAACCACGCCCTCCTCTGGGGCGTCCGCGGCGCCGGCAAGAGCTCCCTGGCGAAGGCCGCCTTCATGACCGTGGCCGCCACGTCACCCCAGCTGAAGCTGGTCGAGGTGGACCGCGACCAGGTCACCGCCCTGCCGCCCCTGTTCGACCTCCTGCGTTCGCGCTCCGAACGCTTCGTGGTGCTCTGTGACGACGTGTCTTTCGAGGAAGGCGCCGCGGCCGCCAAAGCCCTGAAGTCAGCGCTCGAAGGCGGCGTCTCGGGCCCGCCCGCCAACGTGCTGTTCGTCGCGACCTCGAACCGACGCCACCTGATGCCGCGGGTCCACGCGGAAGATCGGGGCCTCGTGGCCACCGCCGAGGACGCCGAGGAGGAGGTCAGCGTCTCTGACCGATTCGGGCTGTGGATCGGCTTCCCGGCCATGGACCAGCCGACCTACCTGGCTGCGGTACGGGCCTATGCTGAGCGATATGGCCTGTCGGCGCCCGACCTCGACCGCCGCGCCCTGCAATGGGCCCAGCTGCGCGGCGCCCGGTCCGGCCGGGTCGCCTGGCAGTTCATTCGCGACCTGGCCGGCGAACTCGGGAAGTCCCTGCCGCTCTAACGCGGCAGGACGAGCTGCGGATCGATCGGCCGGGCCCGGTCGAGCGGCGACGGCGCGAACCGCACCTCGAAGTGCAGTTGCGGCTCGGGCACGCCACCCGTCGAGCCCGCCTGGCCGATCTGCTGCCCCTGGGTGACCTTCTGCGTCATCTTCACGTCGACGCGGGACAGGTGCCCGTAGGCCGTCACCCAGCCGTCGGCGTGCTTGATCAGCACCAGATTACCGAAGCCAGGCACCTGGTCGCCTGCGTAGACCACGTCGCCGGCGGCCGAGGCCCGCACAGGGTCACCCGCGCGAGCGCGGATGTTCACGCCGTCATTCCGCTGGTTGCCGGGCTTCGGCCCGAAGCCTGACACCACATCTCCATCCAGCGGCCAGATGAACCGGCCACGGCCGAGCTGAGAGATCTGAGCGTCACTGATCGGCCCGGATGCGGTCGGGCCAGCCACCGGCCCCGCGCTGGGTGAGGTGTAGGCCTGCGGGCGGGACGGCGTGGGCGTCGGCCGCGGCTGAGGCGCCGGCGCGGCGGGCCGCGGGGTGGCGGAGCCGGTGTAGGGCTGCGGCCGCGACGGCAGCGCCGGCGTGGGCTCCGGCAAGGGGGTGCGTACGGCCGGCGGCGGCTGAACGGGCACAGGCTGCACCGGCTCGGGCCGCGTCTCCCGAAGCGGCTCCTGCACAGGGGCCGCAGGCCGTTCGACAGGAACGCGCGTGGTGGAGGTGATCGGGCCGCGATCACGGTAGCCGTCCGGCAGGCGGACGCGCTGGCCCGGCCGGATGGCCGCGCTACGAGACAGCCCGTTCTCGGCGCGCAAGGCTTGAGCGCTCACGGAAAACCGGCGCGCGATCAGATCGACGGTGTCGCCCGAGCCGGCGACATAGGCCTTCGCAGTTGACGCAGGGCCCTTGAGGTCCTGGCCGGGCCGGATGGTTGAGCCTCTTAGATCGTTGTCCTTGCGCAGCTGCTCGACAGTGGTGTCCAGCCTGCGGGCCACCTCCGTGAGGTTGTCGCCCCTCTTCACCTCGTAGGTGGCGGGCTTGCCTTCCACCTCGATGACACGACCCGTGACGCTGCGGGTCGTGACGGCTCGCGTAGCGGGCGGCTCGCCGTTTGGCGCCGGCGCGCGGCGCTCGCTCTGCGGGGCCGCGGCACGTGGCTCGGGCGCGAAGCTGGAACGGGCAGGCGCGGCGGCGCCGTCGACAAGCACACGCGTGGTGCTGACGGTTGGGCCGCGGTCACGAAAGCCTTCTGGCAGGCGGACCCGTTGGCCCACGCGAAGACTTGCATTGCGCGAGACGTCATTCTCCTCGGCCAGGGCATCGGCGGTCACACTGAACCGCCGGGCGATGCCGAACAGCGTGTCGCCGGACTCCACGACGTAGGCTTTGGCCGTGCTTGTCGGCCCTTTCAGCCTCTGGCCTGGACGGATGTTCGAGCCGGAGATGTCGTTGTCTTCGCGCAGCTGATCGACGGTCGTGTCGAGCTTGCGCGCGATGCCGATCAGACTGTCGCCCTTCTGCACCTGGTAAGTCGACGCGCGGCCCTCGGCGTCGACGACGCGCCCCCCCACCGAACGGGTGGTGACGGTACGGTAGGTGGGCTCCGGCCGCGGTGCGGGCGCCGCGACGGGAGGCAGTTGCTCCAGCGGCCGCGCCTCCACCGGCGCAGGCCGGGTCTGCGGGAGGGGCGCCTCGTCAATGACTGGCGGCGGCGTCTGGGCGGTCGGAGGCGGCGCAGCGGGGGCCGTCTCTCCGCTGCGCACGGGGAAGTTGGGTCGCAGGCTGTCCGAGGACTGGGTCGCGCACGCGGCGAGCGCGCTTGTGGCGAACAGGGCCAGGACGGTTCTGTGCAGGGAAAGCGTCATCGCCGCTCCGGTGTCGGTAAAAACAGAATCAGTTCGGGGCGTCAGGGGATAGTGGAGTGGGCCGGACGCCACGGCCAACCCGCAAAGCGCCGCAGACTCACAGCTCCTTGGCGACGCCTTCGAGCAGCGGCACGAACCGGACGTCCAGCAGGTCCTCGACCTTGAAGCCGCCCTGCCCGTCTCCGGTGTAGCGGCGCAGTGTCTGAACAGGCCCCCGCCCGATTGGCGCCACGAGCATCCCCGTGGGCTTGAGTTGCGCGAGCAGAGCCATGGGCTCTGCCGGCGCCGCCGCCGTGACCATAATGCGGTCGAACGGCGCCTGTTCGGGCCAGCCTTCGCCGCCGTCCCCGAACTTGGTGATCACGTTCGTGAGGCCGAGCGCCTTGAAGCGTTCCTCGGCCTCCTTCATCAGCGTCCGGTAGCGCTCCACGGTGTAGACCAGCCGCGCCGTCTTCGAGAGAATCGCCGTCTGGTAGCCGGAGCCGGTGCCGATCTCCAGGACCCGGTCGCGCTTTTCGATTTGGAGCGCCTGGGTCATCAGGCCGACGATGAACGGCTGGCTGATGGTCTGCCCACAGGCGATGGGCAGGGCGGAGTCCTCGAAAGCCCGCTCCTTGAAGAGCTCGGGCGTGAAGAGTTCGCGCGGCGTCTTCTCGATAGCTGTCAGCACCTTGGCGTCGGTGACGCCCTGCGAGCGCAGGGCCAGCACCAGCTCAGCCAATCGCGGATCGGGAGCGTCGTGAGGCTTCGCCATCGTCAAGCCTTAGGCGGGGCGCCGCCTAGCAGCCCCTTCAGGTCGTGGATCGTCGCGGCATGTGTCAGGTCGATGTGCAGCGGCGTCACCGAGATGCGCCCTTCGTACAACGCGCGCAGGTCTGTGCCCTCTGCGGGCTTCGACTTCTCCTGGCGGAAGCCTATCCAGAAGTATTCGCGACCGCGAAGGTCCATACGCTTCTCGGCGTGGCGCACGTGCACGTCGCGGAAGCCCTGACGGGTCACCTCCACTGTCGTCACCTGGTCCGGCGGCAGGTTCGGGAAGTTGACGTTCATCACCACGTCCTTCGGCCAGCCCACCTCGACCAGACGTTTCACGATGCCCGGTCCGAACACCTCGGCCGGCTCGAAGAAGTCATCGAGGGGATCGTAGCCGCCCATCTGCGACAGTGCGATGCCGGGAACGCCCAGCGCCATGGCCTCGATCGCCCCCGCGACCGTGCCCGACATGGTCACGTCCTCAGCGAGGTTAGCGCCGCGGTTCACACCCGAGAGCACCAGGTCGGGCCTGGCGCCCTGAACCAGTTCGTGGATCCCCAGCATCACGCAATCGGTGGGCGTGCCGGTGGTGGAGAACCGCCGCTCATCCAGTTCGCGAACCCGGATCGGCTCGGCGAGCGTCAGCGCGCGACTTGCGCCGGACTGCTCGTACTCCGGGGCGCAGATCCAGACGTCATCGGTGATCGCCCGGGCGATCTTCTCCAGGGCGACTAGGCCGGGCGCATGGATGCCGTCGTCGTTGGTCAGCAGGATTCGCACGCGTCAGGCCTCGCCGCCGATATGGGTCAGTCCGGGCAGGTACCGGTGCAAGGCTTGTGGGATTGCGATCCGGCCGTCTTCGTCCTGGTAATTCTCCATGACGGCGACCAGAGTCCGCCCCACGGCCAAGCCCGAGCCGTTCAGGGTGTGCACGAAGCGCGTCCCCTTCTCGCCGGCCTTCTTCGAGCGGGCATCCATCCGTCTGGCCTGGAAGTCGCCGCAGTTCGAGCAGGAGCTGATCTCGCGGTACTTCCCCTGGCTCGGCAGCCAGACCTCCAGATCGTATGTCTTGCGGGCGCCGAATCCCATGTCGCCTGTGCAGAGCAGCATTGTGCGGAACGGCAGATCCAGCCGCTTGAGCACGGCCTCGGCGCAACCCACCATCCTCTCGTGTTCGGCCTCGGACTGGCCGGGCGCGGTGACCGAGACCAGCTCGACCTTGTTGAACTGGTGCTGGCGGATCATGCCGCGGGTGTCTCGGCCCGAGGCGCCGGCCTCCGAGCGGAAGCAGGGCGTCAGCGCCGTGAAGCGAAGCGGCAGCTCCTCCTCACCCACCACCTGGCCCATGACCAGGCTGGTCAGCGGCACTTCCGCCGTCGGAATCAGCCAACGGCCGTCGGTGGTCTGGAAGAGGTCATCGGCAAACTTCGGCAGCTTGTCGGTTCCGTAGGCGGCGGCGTCGTTCACCAGCAGCGGCGGGGCCACCTCCAGGTAGCCGTGCTCCTCCGTCTGCATGTCGAGCATGAACTGGCCGATGGCGCGCTCGAGCCGGGCTAGCTGCCCCTTCAGCACCGCAAAGCGCGCGCCGCTCATTCGGGCGGCCGCCTCGAAGTCCAGCAGGCCCAGGCTTTCGCCGATGTCGACGTGGTCCTTTGGGGACGCAATCGCGAAGGGCTCGCCCCACCGACGCACCTCGACATTCCCCTCCTCATCGGCCCCCACCGGAACGTCGGCGGCCGGGAGGTTCGGAAGCGTCGCAAGCAGCGCGCGGAGTTCCTCGGCGACGGTTCGCTCGACCTCCGCCTGTTCCTCCAGCGTTCGCTTGAGGGTTTCCACGTGCGCCATCAGACGCACGGCCTCTTCCTCGTTCTTCTGCGCCTTCGCCTGGCCGATCTTCTTCGAGGAGTCGTTGCGGTCAGCCTGGGCGGCCTGCAGGGTCGTCTGGGCGGCGCGAAGCCGCTCGTCCAGATCCAGGATCTCGTCGACGAGTGCGTCGCCCGACAGGCCCTTCGATCCCCACGCCTTGCGGTAAAGCTCCGGGGTTTCGCGAATGGCTCGGATGTCGTGCATGGCGACCGCGTTGTGGGAGTGAGCCGCCTTCCTAGAGCGCGTCGGCAGGCGGGCCAAGGGCTAGACGCGCCACGCCGGGGCTAAGTCGCGACGACTGAGGTTCCGGCTTCTTCGCGTCCCCTGCGGCGCTCGATGATGCGCACGCACCAGATCGATAACTCGTAGAGGAGGATGATCGGCACCGCGAGCATGGTCTGGCTGATCGGGTCCGGCGGGGTGACGATCGCCGCGACGACGAACACAGCGACGATGGCGTAGCGCCGTCCGGCCCGCAGCATCTCCGAATTCACGATGCCCGCGATGCCCAGCAGCGTGAGCACCACCGGCAGTTGGAAGCAGAGCCCGAACGCCAGCAGAAGGGTCGTGACCAGCGTCAGGTAGTCGGAGACCTTCGGCAGCAGTTCGACGGCCACCCCGGCCGTGCCGACGATCTGCTGGTTCAGCGAGAACCAGAGCACGAACGGCAGGATGAAGAAGTAGACCAGCGCGGCGCCCATCAGGAACAGGGCCGGCGCCGCTAGCAGGAACGGAATGAAGGCCCGCCGCTCGCGCTTGTAGAGCCCCGGCGCCACGAAGGCGTAGACCTGGGAAGCCAGGACCGGAAACGTCAGCACCACGGCGCCGAACCCCGCCAGCTTCAGCTTCGTGAAGAAGAATTCCAGCGGGGCGGTGAATACGAGGCGCAGGTTCTCGCCTGCGAGCGCAGGCGCAGCCTTGATCCCCAGCAGCACGAAGATCAGGTCGAAGGGACCGTGACCGCCTCCCGTCCGCTGCGCCGCGAACATCCGGGCCGCCATCTCGAAGGGGTGCAGCAGGAACTGGTAGATCGGCGTCGCGAAGCCGAAGCATATCATGAAGCCGACGATCACCGCGGCGACGCAGATGATCAGCCGCTTGCGAAGCTCCACCAAGTGGTCGAGGAGCGGCGCGCGGCTGGCCTCGATCTCGGCGTCGTCGGGTTGGTACTCGCTCACGAGTCCCCTTCCACGATCTTCTTGGCGCGCGGCTTCCGAGGCGCGGCGGTCCGGACGCCCTCGCTGCCGGCCTTGGCGGCCGCCGCCTTGCGCGTGCGCGGCTTCTTGGCCGGCGGGACCGGCGCGATGGCCGGTTCCAGCTCCGGCGCGGTGGGCGGCGCGTCCCACTGATGGCTCATCGGCGGGTGCAGTTGCACGCCCACGTCGTTGAGGCTGGAGTTGATGTCTTCGAACGCCTGGTTGACCTCAGTGGTCGGCAGGTCCGCGAACTGCCCTCGCCGCATTGCCTCCACCTCCTTGCGAAGGTCGTCCAGTTCGGAATGCCGCGCCATCTCGTCGAAGCTGGCCCGGAACTCGCCCGCCATGCCGCGCAGCTTCGCCACGAACTGGCCGAGCTTTCGCAGCAGGACCGGCAGGTCCTTGGGGCCGACCACGATCAGGGCCACGATGGCGATGATCAGATATTCGGTGACGCCGACGTCGGGAAGCATGTCCTGGCCTAGACGGGAACGCCGGCCGCGATCAAGCGCGCCGGCGTTCGGAGATCAGCGATCACGGCTGGGATCAGCCGCGCGTGGTGTCCGTCTCGCGCTCCTTGGGGAGCGGCTTGGCGTCGGCGTGGTGCGTGTCGTCTTCGCTCTTCAGGCCGTCCCGGAAGGCGCGGATGCCCTTTGCGGCGTCGCCCATGAGGCCGGACAGCTTGCCGCGGCCGCCGAACAGCAGCGCGACGACGACCAGCACGATCAGCCAGTGCCAGATGGAAAAAGAGCCCATGGCGGACAACTCCCTGCAGGTCGCGCGCCCGGGCGACCGATCACTCGAAATCTATATAGTCTGTAGCGCGCCTGCGCGCCAACGCCGTCTCGCGGCCTATCGTCCTGGTTCATCCTCGCCGAGGAAATCCATGTGGAACTCGGGGGTTTCCGTGAGGTCCAGCGGGTCTTCGTCGGGCGCCAGCCCGTCTGGATTGGGCACCGTGAAGTCAGCCGGAAGGTCGAGCGACAGCAGGCCTGCGGCCTTCATCTCGGCGGCGCCCGGCAGATCACCCAGGCTCGGCAGGCCGTAGTGCTGAAGGAACGCATCCGTGGTGCCGTAGGTCACCGGCCGACCCGGCGTGCGGCGGCGTCCGCGCATCCGCACGAGGCCCAGTTCGAGCAGGACGTCCAGGGTGCCCTTGCTGGCCTGGACGCCACGAACCGCCTCGATCTCGGCCCGGGTCACGGGCTGGTGGTAGGCGATGATCGCCAGTGTCTCCTGGGCGGCCTTCGACAGTCGGCGTGGCTCCTCCCGCTCCTCGGTCATCAGCCAGGCCAGGTCGCTGGCGGTCTGGAAGCGCCAGCGCCCGGCCACACAGGCCATCTCCACGCCGCGGCCCTCGTAGCGGGCCTGCAGGGCGGCGATGGCGCCCTTGACGTCAGCGCCATCAGGGAGCCTTCGGACGAGGTCATCCTCGCTGAGGGGGCCTGCGGCTGCGAACAGCAGCGCCTCAACCTCCCGTTCCGTCTCGGCAAGATCCAGGCTCACGCCCGCGCCTCCGCCCGGCGCTTCAGGTAGATGTCGCTGAACGGTTCGAGTTGGCGGGTTTCGAGCGCTCCCTCCTTCACCAGTTCCAGGCTGGCCGACAGGGTCGAGGCCACGAAAGAGGCCCGGCTAGGCCCCTGCCCTTGCGGTCCTGTCGGGGCGACCCCGGTCAGCGGAGTCCAGCGCTCCAGATCGGGGAGCAGGTTGCGCAGGCGGGCGCGGGCGTCCTCCAGCGGGTAGGCCACCGGCGCCCGGGGCGTGTAGTGGCGGGCCTCTTCCTTTCGCCGCTGGGCGATGTAGGCGCTCATCAGCCCGTAAAGGTCGCCCTCGATCTCGCGGGACGGGATGACCTTGATGGCCTCTGGGTCGCCCCGGCCGAAGACGTCACGCCCAAGCTGCGCCCGCTCCTTCAGCGCCTCGCCGGCCTTTCGCATGGCGTCGAGCTTCGCAAGCCGGAAGGCCAGCCGCGCCGCCACCTCCTCCGCCGGAGCCTCCTCCGGCTTGGTCTTCTCGGGCTTGGGCAGCAGCAGGCGCGACTTCAGGTAGGCCAGCCAGGCGGCCATCACGAGGTAATCGGCGGCCAGGGAGAACCGCATGCGGCGGGCCCGCTGGACGAAGACCAGGTACTGCTCGGCCAGCTTCAAGATCGAGAGCTGGAGCAGGTCGACCTTCTGGCTACGGGCGAGCGCCAGGAGGACGTGCAGCGGGCCTTCGTAGCCCTCGATCTCGATGACCAGGGCTTCGCCGTCCTCGGCCGCCGAGGCGGCGGCGTTGAAGTCGAGGTTCGGCTGGAAGCCGCCGCTCATGCGAAGCGGCCCTCGAAGGCGGCGTCGAAGCGCGCGCGGGCCTGTGCGGGATCGAAGGGCTCGACGGAACGGGGGATGCGGGCGAGCGCCGCGCCGGCGCGTTCGGCCGAGCGGCCCTCGAGCCGGCCCGTCGCCGCCATCACCTGGCGCATCTCGGCCATGTCGCCGTTGCAGTGCAGGACGACATCGCAGCCGGCGAGGAACGACTCGCGGGCGCGGTCGGCGAAGCTGCCGGACAGCGCCTTCATGGAGAGGTCGTCGCCCATGACCAGGCCATCGAAGCCGATGGCGCCACGGATGACTTCGTCGAAGCACATCCGGGAGGTGGTGGCCGGGCGGTCCGGGTCGACGGCGGCGTAGATGACGTGGGCGGTCATCGCCATGGGCATGTCGGACATCGCCCGAAAGGGGGCGAAGTCGCGGACGTCGAGGTCGGCGAAGCTCGTCTCGACGACGGGCAGTTCCAGGTGGCTGTCGGCCCTGGCGCGGCCGTGGCCGGGGATGTGCTTGATGATCGGCAGCACGCCGCCGGCGATCAGCCCTTCGCAGGCCGCGCGGCCGAGCAGGGCGACGTCCTCCGGCGTGTCGCCGTAGGCGCGGTCGCCGATGATCTCGTGACCTTGGGGATCGGGTACGTCGAGCACCGGGACGCAGTCGACGTTGATCCCGAGGGTCCTCAGATCGTGAGCCAGCAGCCGGGCGCCCAGACGGGTGATCTCCCGGCGCAGCGGGTCAGACAACTCGCCGTAAGCGCGGCCGGGCGGGTAGCGACGCCAGTGCGGCGGGCCAAGGCGCGCGATCCGTCCGCCCTCCTGGTCGATCAGGATCGGGGCGTCGTCCCGCCCCACCGTGGCCCGCAGCGCCGCCGTCAGGGCCCGCACCTGGTCGGGAGTGTCGATGTTGCGGCCGAAGAGGATGAAGCCCCACGGCTGCACCTCGCGGAAGAAGGCGGTCTCCTCCCGCGTGAGGGTCAGGCCGGAACAGCCGAAGATGGCCGCGCTCGGGCTCACCGGACGAAGCAGCTCTTACCGGCCGCCTTCAGCCGGTTGCAGAAGGCGGTGGCCGCGGCGCGGTCCGCAAAGCCGGTGACGGCGGTGCGGTAGAGCACCGATCCGTCGCGGTCGATGCGCTCGACGCTCTTGCCCTTGCCGGCTGCAAGGCCGGGGGCGGCGGCCACGGCGTCGTTCCAGGCCTTGTCGGCCAGCGCCTGCGACGAAACGGCCCCGATCTGCACGGCGGCGGACCCGGTGGCTGGTGCGGCCTTCGGCGCGGGCGCTGGGGTCGGCGCCGGGGTTGGAGCCGGAGCGGCCTTCGCCGGCGGCGGCGGGGCCGCCTTGGCGGCCGGGGCCTGGGCGGCCGGCAGGGCCGGACGCAGCGCGGGACCTGTAGTCACGGGCTGGGTCGGCGCCGCGGCCGGCGGCGCGACAACCACGGGAGCGGGCGCAGGCCGCGGCTGGGGCTGTTCCGGCGGAGCGGTGAAGGTGGGCGGCACAGCCTGGGGAGCCTGGCCGGCTTCCGAGCGGTAGATCTGCAGGCCGGCGGCCGGGTCCTCGGGTTGGGCCTCGGCCGGAGGTGCGCCCTTCATCTCGGCGACAGGCGCGCCCACGGTCTGGGGCGGCTGGCCCGCCTCGCGAACCCCGGAGCGGTAGAAAATGACGATCGCCACCACGAGGGCGACCAGCACCAGGGCCGAGATGATCAGGGTGAAGGGGATCGGGCGGGCGCCCCGCACCGGCTGGCGCGCGTCGAAGGACAGCGGCGCGTCGGTGGTGGGAGGCGTGTAGGCGCCGCGGTCGTGGTCGGACATCGCGTAGGCTCCGAGGAAGCACGGGAGGCGACTCGCGTCGGCGCGAATCGCACGTCTGGCGCGCAGTCTATCGAACCCTTACGGATCGGTGACCGCGACACCTCGGCATTTCCTGTGGGCGGTCGGCGGCCGAAATGCGGCGCGACCTCTCGGCAGCTATCCCAGCACGTCGAGGTGGAAGAGCTTGCGGTGCTCCTCGATGGCGAAGCGATCCGTCATGCCGGCGATGTAGTCGCAGACCACACGGGCGCGGCCCGGCTCGTCACGTCCCCTGGCGCGCCCACCCCACTCAGCGGGCAGCACGTCGGGCTCATGCAGGAAGAGCTGGAACATCTCGCCCAGGATGCGACGGGCTTGGCTGCGGGTGCGGTTGACCTTCCAGTGCCGGTACATCCGTTCCATGAGGAAGGCGCGCAGCGCCGACAGGTCCTCGACCATCTCGCGCGAGAACGCCACCACCGCGTGGTCCAGGTTCCTGACGTCCTCGGCCGTCTTCAGCCCCTCCGACCGGCGGCGCGTCTCCTCCAGGACGTCGTCGACCATGGCCCCGATCATGCGGCGCACCGCCTCCAGGCGGATGATGCGCTGGTCGCAGTCCGGGAAGTCGCTGAGCGCGGAGTGCACGTGCGGGCCGATGAGCGGCACGTCCAGCAGTTCCTTGAGGAAGAACAGGCCGGCTTCGACCCCGTCGTCCACGTCGTGGTTGTTGTAGGCGATGTCGTCGGCCAGCGCGGCCACCTGCGCCTCGGCGGAGGCCCAGCCGGAAAGCCGCAGGTCGTACTCGGCGTCGAACTCGGCGATGGCGCTCCAGGAGGGCTTCTCGAGCTTATCGACCACCGGGCCGTTGTGCTTGATGACCCCTTCGAGGGTCTCCCACGTGAGGTTCAAGCCCTCGAACCGCGGGTAGCGGCGCTCCAGCTTGGTGACCACCCGGAACGTCTGCACGTTATGATCGAAGCCGCCGTAGCCGTGCATCTGCACCTGCAACTCGTCCTCGCCGGCATGCCCGAACGGCGGATGGCCGAGGTCGTGGGCCAGGGCGATGGTCTCGGCGAGATCAGGATCGAGGCCCAGCGCTGTCGCGAGGCTGCGGGCGATTTGAGCGACCTCGAGCGAATGGGTCAGGCGGGTGCGGAAGTGGTCGCCCTCATGGGCCACGAAGACCTGGGTCTTTTCCTTCAGCCGCCGGAACGCCGTCGAGTGGATGATCCGGTCGCGGTCACGGGCGAAGGGGGTGCGGGTGCGGCTCTCGCCTTCCTGGAACTTGCGGCCGCGGCTGGCGGCGGCGTTCTCGGCGAAGGGAGCCTTGGGCGGGATCGTGGCGGCCATCTAACCATTCTGGAAACTGGCCTCTTGGTCGAAGCCGCGGTGGACCTCATATAGGCTAAGCCGGAGAAACCTTTAACACCGATGACCACCACCCAACTCACCCGCGACGTCGCCCTGTCGGAAAGCGCTGCGAAACGCATCCAGGCCATCGGCCAGGCCGAGGGCCGGACGATGATGCTGCGCGTCGGGGTGGAAGGCGGCGGCTGCTCCGGCTTCCAGTACCAGTTCGACCTGGTGGACCAGGCGCAGGACGACGACCTGCGGGTCGAGTGCGACGGCGCCGCCGCGCTAGTGGACGCGGTCTCCCTGCCCTTCCTCAAGGGCTCGGTGATCGACTTCGTGGACGAACTGGCCGGCGCGGAGTTCCGCATCCGCAACCCGAACGCGAAGTCCAGCTGCGGCTGCGGCGTCAGCTTCTCGGTCTAGCGCAGGGCGTTCCCCAGCTTCTCCAGCAGCCAGCGCGTCCCCTCTTCCCGGCCCGCCGCGTCGTCATAGCCATCGAGAAAGGCGCCCTGCTCGGTCATCACCAGCCGGGTCCCGTCGCGCGCCGGTTTGAACTCGATGGTGGCCAGCGAGACCGAGAGCTTCACGCCGTCCACGTACATGTCGTAGCCATAGATGATCCGCTCGCCCGGGATCACCTCGAAGTAGCGCGCCCGGAAGTCGGAGACCTTGCCGCTCGGATGCTTGCCCCAGAGCCGCTCCTCGCCGCCGGTCCGGAAGTCCAGGGAGCGCTCGTAGAGGTCCCAACCCTCAGGTCCGTCGAACCACTGCGCCTTTGCCTCCGCGCTGGCCCAGGCCGCGAAAGCGCGCTTAGGAGGGACGGGATAGGTGCGCTCCAGACGGAAGGTGGCGTGGACGACGTTGCGTTCGGTCATCAGGTCTCCTCCGGTTGGTCGCAAGCGGCAGCGAGGTAGTCGCCCAGACGGTCGAGCCGGCGCTCCCAGGCGGTGCGGCGCTCCTGGATCCAGGTTTCGGCGAGGCTGAGCGCCTCGGGCGCGATCCGGCAGGTCCGGACACGGCCGACCTTTTCAGTCGTCACCGCCCCGGCGGACTCTAGAACCGCCAGATGCTGGACAACGGCGGGCAGGCTCATCGCGAAGGGGTGGGCCAGGTCGCTCACCGAGGCCGGACCGCGGCTCAGCCGCTCCAGCATGGCTCGGCGGGTCGGGTCGGCCAGGGCCTGAAACAGGGCGTCCAGGTTCTGGGTCATGCCGCCCGGCCCGGGAAGAAGTGCATATACGGCTGGGCTTCCTCGAGCGTGCGGACGAACGACGGCCGCATGGCTAGGCGGTCGTAATAGGCGGCTAGAGCCGGGTGGTCCGCACGGTACGGCAGCACCTTGTCCGCGTAAAACAGGGCCGGCGCCGCCGCGCAGTCAGCCAGGCCGAAGTCGTCTCCCGCCGCCCATCGACGGCCGGAAAGCTCCGTTTCCAGGTAGTCGTACGTACGGGCCAGCAGCGCATCCGCCTCGGCGACCCCCACGGGGTCAGCTCCGCCGCGGAAGTTCTCAGCGACGATGCGGCCCATGGGCACGTTCACATAGAGGTCGAAAACCCGGTCGAGCAGGCGGGCCCGGACGGCGACGGTCGGATCCTCTGAGATCAAGGCGCCGGGCGGGGCATGGAAGGCCTGCAGATATTCGATGATGACCGAGGTTTCCGGGATGATCGCTCCGCGGCCCGCGTCTTCCAGCACCGGCATCTTGCCGATCGGCCACAGGGCGAAGAACGCTGCGCGGGACTCGGCCTCGGTAAGATCGACGAGGCGGGCATCGAACGCGGCGCCGATCTCGTAGAGGGCGATCTTGGCCTTCCAGCAGAAGGAGGAAAGCGGGTGCTCATGGAAGATCAGGGTCATGGCGGGCCTTCACTTAAGGAAAGACTTAAGTATCAGGCCACACAGGCAGCCGCAACCCATTGAGCCCAGCGGCGCAGCCCTCTAGCTTCCCCCGCCTCAGCCGGAGCCCCCCATGCGCATCGCCACCTGGAACGTGAACTCGGTCAACGCCCGCCTGGAGACGGTGGTGCGCTGGTTCGAGGCCGCGCAGCCGGACGTGGCCTGCCTGCAGGAGATCAAGTGCGTCGACGAGAAGTTTCCGGCCGAAGCCTTTGAAAGACTTGGCTACAATGTCGCGGTCCATGGCCAGAAATCATACAACGGCGTGGCCATCCTCTCGAAGACGCCGTTGGAGGATGTCCGCCGCGGATTGCCCGGCGACGACACAGATGAGCAGGCCCGCTACCTGGAGGCCGTGGTCTCCGGCCCCCGCCCGGTGCGAGTGGCGTCCATCTACCTTCCGAACGGCAATCCGATCGGAACGGAGAAATTCGCCTACAAGCTCGGCTGGATGGCCAGGCTGAACGCCCATGCCCGCGAATTGATGGCCTTCGAGGAGCCGCTGGTGCTGACCGGCGACTTCAACGTCATCCCGGAGCCGCGGGACGCCGAGTACCCCAAGAACTGGGAGAACGACGCGCTCTTCCAGACCGAGAGCCGCGAGGCGTTCCGGGCCCTGAAGTGGCTGGGCCTGACCGACGCCTACCTCGAGGCTGACGGCGCGCCCGGCGCCTACACCTTCTGGGACTATCAGGCGGGCGCCTGGCAGAGGAACAACGGCATACGCATCGACCACGCCCTACTCTCCGCCCAGGCGGCGGACCTGCTGCTGGGCGTATCCATCCACCGCGACGTGCGCAGCTGGGACAAGCCCTCTGACCATGTGCCGCTGGTGGTCGAGCTCGACGCCTGAGCGTCTCCCCTTCCGGGGACTCACGAAACAGGCATAGCCTTGCCTGATGGACGAGGTCGCACGGCTGATCCTGGTGCTCGTACTGGCGGGCGTGGCGCTCACGGTGCTCGGTGGGCTGGCGATCCGCTTTTCCGAAGAGAGCCGTCGGATCCGCCGCAGCCTGAAGAAGGTGCTCAAGACCGATCCGCACGCCTTGCTGGTGGCGCGCGGCCGTGGGCGCGGGGTCGGCTTCAACTTCGCCGCTAACCAGATGGCGGTGACCTGGGACGCCGGCGCGTGGTGCCTGATCTACAAGGTCGACGAGCTGATGGGCGCAGAGCTCCTGGTGGACGGCGAAGTGATCGCCCGGGCTTATCGCGGCGAGCCCAGGCGGGCGCTCGACACGCTCATCGGCGCCGATCGCGAGGTCCGGCTGCGCCTGATCTTCGACGATCCGCGGCACCCCGACTTCGACCTCCAGCTGTGGCTGCCGCAGGACGACAGCCGCAAGGATGCGCCGAGCTCGGCCGAAGCCGTGCAGGAGGCGAACCGTTGGATCGCCCGGACCGAAGCGGTGGTTCGCAAGCCGCTGCCGCCCCGCCGCGAACCGCAAGCTCCCGCCCAGAGGTCGGCCGCACACGCGGCCGCCACCGCTCCCCCGGAGTCGCCGCAGACGACCGAGGACCTGCCCCTGTTCAGCGCCCGCGACCTGCCCCCACCTCCTGGGGACGACGAGCCGGATGACTCGAGAGACCCTAAAGTTGACGACGTAAATTAACAGCGGCAGATTGGCCCTCCAAGGAGCGTTCCGATGCTGAACCTGATCGCCGCCGTCGCTGTCTTCCTCCTGATCCACCTGTTGATCTCCGGCACCCGGGTGCGGGACGTGCTGGTCGGCCGGATCGGCGCCGGCCCCTACATGGGACTGTTCTCCCTACTGTCGGTCGCCGGGATCGTGTGGGTCGGCTGGGCCTTCGCCCGGACCCGCGACACGCAGGACGCCCTGCCCATCTGGTCCATGTCGTCGGTGACCCACGGACTGCAGTTCGTTCTGCAGCTGGTCGCCGTGCTGTTCATCGTCATTGGCCTCACCACGCCCAACCCGACGAGCGTGCGGCAGGAGGCCGTGCTTGATCGGCCGGAAGCGGTGCGCGGCATGCTGCGGATCACCCGCCATCCCTTCCTGTGGGGCGTGGCGATCTGGGCGATCGGACACCTGCTGGTGAATGGCGATGCGGCGAGCCTCATCCTGTTCGGCGGCATGCTGGCTCTGGCCCTGTTCGGCACCGCCAGCATCGACGCCAAGCGCAAGCGGGCGCTCGGCGGCAAGTGGGACCTGTTCGCGGTGCAGACCTCGAACATTCCCTTCCTGGCGATCACCTCGGGACGCCAGCGGCTGGCATTGGGCGAAATCGGAGCCTGGCGGATTCTCGCGGCGGTGGTGGTCTGGGCCGCGCTGATCGTCGGCCACCCCTACCTGTTCGGGACCAGCGTCCTCTACTGACCGAGGGCGAAGGCGACCGCCGCCTCGCAGTGCGCCACGGCGCTGTCCACCGTCGGCAGCGCCATTTGCGTCGGGTCGAGCAGTAGGCCGATCTCGGTGCAGCCGAAGATCACCCCGTCGGCGCCCGCAGCGCGGCCGCGGTCGATGATCTCCAGCACCGCGGCCTTTGAGGTCTCGGTGATCACGCCCTGGCAGAGCTCGTCGTAGATGATGGCGTGCAGCCGCTCGCGGTCGTCGGCTTCGGGCGCGAACCCGTCCAGACCCTGGGCCCGCAGCCGGTCGAGGTAGAACGGCTTCTCCATAGTGAAGCGCGTGGCGAGCAGCAGCGGGCGCTTCACGGCTCTGGCGTTCAACGCTCCGGCGGTGGCGTCGGCGATGTGGATCACCGGCACGCCGCCGGCCTCGGCCACCTGCGGAGCGTTGATGTGCATCGTGTTGGCGCAGATCACCAGCGCCTCGGCGCCGGCCGCGACCAGCCGGCGCGCGGCCTCGCCGAACTGCCGGCCCGTCTCGTCCCAGTCGCCCCGGGCCTGCAGCTCGGCCACGGGGGCGAAATCGACCGACCAGATTATCAGCTTTGCCGAGTGCAGCCCGCCCAGCCGTTCACGGACCAGCCGGTTCAGCAGCTGGTAGTAGACGACCGTGCTCTCGGCGCTGATCCCACCGATCAGTCCCAAGGTCCTCATCTGCGCTGGCCTCAGATGTCCGCGTAGATGTGGGTCTCGGCCTGCGCGCCGGGGTGGGTCACCGCCCCCAGGTGCGCTGGGCCCACCGACTGAGCGAACTTCCAAACCGCACCGGAATTGTAGTTCGTCCTCCGGGGCGGCTCCTGCGCCAGCAGGTGCGCCCGGTGCTCCAGCTCGATGGGGTTCACTTCCAGCTCAAGGGTGCCTGCGTCGGCGTCGATGGCGATGATGTCGCCGTCCTTCACCAGCGCGATCGGGCCGCCCGCCGCCGCTTCCGGCCCCACGTGCCCGATGCAGAGGCCGCGGGTCGCGCCCGAGAACCGCCCATCGGTGATCAGTGCGATGTTCTCCACGCCCTGGCCGTAAAGCGCCGCGGTGGTGGCCAACATCTCGCGCATGCCGGGACCGCCCTTCGGACCCTCGTAGCGGATCACCAGGACGTCGCCTTCCTTGTAGTCGCGAGCCTCGACGGCGGCGAAGCAGGCCTCCTCGCCGTCGAACACCCGGGCCGGGCCCCGATGCTTGGTGTGCTTCAGGCCAGCGACCTTGGTGATGGCGCCGTCGGGCGCGAGCGAGCCCCAGAGGCCGACCACGCCGCCGGTCGGCGACAGCGGCCTGGACGCCGGACGGATCACCTCCTGGTCGTCGCGCCACTGCACAGCTGCGACGTTCTCGGCCAGCGTCCTGCCGGTGACGGTCATGCAGTCGCCGTGCAAGTAGCCGCCCTCCAGCAGGGTCTTCAGCAGCATGGGCGCGCCACCCGCCTCGCCCATGTCCTTGGCCACGAACCGGCCGCCGGGCTTCAGGTCGGCGATATAGGGCGTTCGCGCGCAGATCTCGGCGAAGTCGCGCAGGGTGAACTCGATGCCGCACTCGTGGGCCATGGCGGGAAGGTGCAGGCCGCCGTTGGTGGAGCCGCCGGTCGCCGCGACCACCACGGCGGCGTTCTCGAACGCCTTGCGGGTGCAGATGTCGCGCGGCCGAATGTTCTGCTCGATTAGCCGGACCACCGCCTCGCCCGAGGCACGAGCGTACTGGTCGCGGTCGGTATAGGCGGCCGGCAGGGCCGAGGAGAGCGGCAGCGCAAGGCCGATGGCCTCCGACACCAGCGCCATGGTGTTGGCAGTGAACTGTCCGCCGCAGGCGCCCTCGCCAGGACAGGCGTGCTGCTCCACCTGGCAGAGCCGTTCCTCGCTGATCTGGCCCGCCGAGAACTGGCCCACAGCCTCGAACACGTCCTGCACCGTCAGGTCCTGGCCATCGAGCCGTCCCGGCAGGATCGAGCCGCCATAGAGGAAGACGGAGGGCACGTTCAGCCGGAGCATGGCCATCATCATGCCCGGCAGGCTCTTGTCGCACCCGGCGACGCCGACCAGGGCGTCGTAGCTGTGGCCGCGCATCGTCAGCTCGACGGAGTCGGCGATCACCTCGCGACTGGCCAGGGAGGCGCGCATGCCCTCGTGGCCCATGGCGATGCCGTCAGTGACCGTGATGGTGCAGAACTCGCGCGGCGTGGCGCCGGCGGCCTTCACCCCTTCGGCGGCCGCGTTTGCCTGCCGCATCAAGGCAGTGTTGCAGGGCGCGGCCTCGTTCCAGCAAGAGGCCACACCGACCAGGGGCTGGGCGATCTCGCGGCTGCCGAGGCCCATGGCGTAGTAATAGGACCGGTGCGGCGCGCGCGACGGCCCTTCCGTCACATGGCGGCTGGGCAGCTTGGTCTTGTCCCAGGATCCGTCCGGCTTGCGATGCATTTTTTGCGCCTCCGACTTGGCGGGGCCGTCTTAGAGGCGACGCCGGCGGCGGGAAAGAGGCGGACGTGGGAAATTATGCCTCAGCTCGGGCCAGCGGCACGATCCTGGCGAGCCGCGCGTCCCACGCAGCGTCCACGGCGGGTGTCCAGCCCTCCCCCGCCAGCTCGCGGCAGACGTCCCGCACGATCGGAAAGAACCTGGCGAAGGCGTCGGCCTCCACCCCAAAGGCGTCGTGGTTCACCCGCTCGGCGGCGATGAAATTGGCGCCGTAGCCACCGTCCAGACCCAGCAGGCACTGGAAGGCCACCGCCAGCATCTCGCCGCGCACCGCGCCCGTGGTGTCGCCCACGAACAGCGCCTTGGCGTCCGGAAACTCCGCGAACAGGCGCGCGTAGATCGCCGGCGCTGGATCGCCGGCCCGCTCGGCCACCAGCTCCAGCGATCGCGCGATCAGGTCCTCGCTCAGAGGACCTTCTCGATCTGATCGGTGATCTCGCTGTCCAGCGGGTCGGTTCGCGGCCCGAAGGCGCGGATCGCCTCGCCGTTCCTGCCGATCAGGATCTTGTGGAAATTCCAGACCGGCGTCGCGGACTCGCCCAGCTGCTGCTCGGCCCACCGGTAGAACGGGTGAGCGCCGTCGCCCTTCACCTCGACCTTGCCGGTCAGCGGGAAATCCACCTTGAAGCGTGTCTCGCAGAAGTCCTTGATCTCGGCCTCGGTCCCCGGCTCCTGGCCGGCGAACTGGTTGCAAGGCACGCCCAGCACCACGAGGCCCCGATCGCGGTACTCGGAGTACAGCTTCTCCAGCCCATCGTACTGGGGGGTGAGGCCGCACTGCGAGGCAGTGTTGACCACCAGCACCACGTTGTCGCGGAAGGTGCTCAGCGGCAGCGGCTGGCCGTCGATGCTGGTGAAGGCGAATTCGTGGGCGCTGGATGTCATGGCGGCCTCCGTGTTGGCGCGGACCGAGGCTAGACCCGTTGGCCCGCGTCTTCCAACGCCTGTTCCACCGCCAGCGCCAGATCGAGGGCGCGAATGGCCTCGTCCGCGGTGACCACCGGCCGCGGAGCCTCGCCGCGGACCGCCTGCAGGAAGGCCTCAACGCTGGTCCCCAAGGGGTCGGTGGCGGCCGGGGTATCGGCGAAGTCGCTGTTGAGGGTGAACGGCGTGGTGTTGCGGAACTCCCGGGTCACGAAGTCGATCTCCACCTCGCCGGACGGATAGACCACCTTCATGTGCCGCCGGCGGGCGGGCGCCAGGCGCGAGACGTCGAAGCGTGCAGTGAAGCCGTCCTCGAAGCTCACCTCCGAGCGGATCGCGTCCCAGACGCCCCCCGCACCCCGCTCGCCCTCGCTCTCCGCGGTGACCGGGTCCGCGACCGACAGCGAAAGCGCCAGGTCCAGGTCGTGGACCATCAGGTCGAGCACGGCCGAGACGTCGCGGCTGCGCTCGGACGGCGGCCCGTGCCGCAGGGCCTCCAGGAACAGCGGCTGTTCGGGGATGTCGAGCAGGCCCACTGCGCGGAACACCACGCGCTCCTGGTGCCCGCACGCGACGACCAGATTGCGCGCAGCGGCGGCGGCGCGCAGCCTCTCGGCGTCCGCCAGGCTGACGGCGATCGGCTTTTCCACATAGACGTGCTTGCCGGCGTCGAGCGCCGCCAGAGCCTGAGCGGCGTGGTGACTGGCGGGCGAGGCGATGGTCACGACGTCCACGGCGTCGAGGAACTCCGCCATCTCGTGGAAGGCCCGCCCGCCCAGCGGCATGGCCACCTTCGCGGCGCGGTCGGGATGCGGATCGAGGACGGCGGACAGGACGACGCCGTCGAGCCTGGCGTATTGGCGCGCGTGGTAGCCGCCGAACACGCCGGCGCCGATCACGCCGCCTCGCAGGGTTTCACCCATGAGAAGCTCCGAACTGGCGCGAGCGCCTATCAGACGCCCGGCCTCGACGCCACTGTCGGGTCCAAGCTAAACATCTGTTTGAAGCCAAGCGGAGGACGACCATGGCCCAGGTGCGCGAAGTCCGGCTGAAGAGCCGGCCTGTGGGAAACCCCACGCCCGACAACTTCGAGCTGGCCACGGTCGAGCTCAAGGAGCCGGGCCCTGGCGAGATCCAGGTCCGGAACCTCTGGATGACCGTCGATCCGTACATGCGCGGCCGGATGAACGACGTGAAGAGCTACGCCCCGCCGTTCCAGCTTGGCGAGGTGATGACCGGCGGCGCGGTGGGCCAGGTGGTGGCGTCCGGCGACGCCGGCTTCCAGGAAGGCGACCTGGTGCTGTCGCAGTTCGGCTGGCGTGAGGGCTTCACCGCGCCCACGAACACCCTGCAGAAGCTCGACCCACGCGGGTTGCCGCCGCAGACCTTCCTCGGCGCGGCGGGCATGCCGGGACTGACGGCCTACGCCGGCCTGCTCCGGATCGCGGCGCTGAAGGACGGGGACGTGGTCTTCGTGTCGGGCGCGGCGGGCGCCGTGGGCTCGATGGTCTGCCAGATCGCCAAGGCCAAGGGGCACACGGTGATCGGCTCCGCAGGCGGCCCGGAGAAGATGGCGTTCCTCAAGGAGATCGGGGTCGACCACGCGATCGACTACAAGGCCGAACAGGACCTCACCCGCGCCCTGCTGGCCGCAGCGCCAGACGGTATCGACGTCTATTTCGACAACGTCGGCGGCGCGCACCTCGAGGCGGCGCTGAACGCCGCACGGCTGTTCTCGCGGTTCGCGATCTGCGGGATGATCTCGATCTACAACGCCGCCACGCCGCAGCCGGGGCCTAGCAATCTCGCCCAGCTGATCGGCAAGAACATCCGCATGGAAGGCTTCATCGTCTCCCACCACTTCGACATGATGGCGAAGTTCATCGAGGAGCTTTCCGCCTGGCATGCGGCCGGCAAGGTCACCTGGAAGGAGACCGTGTTCGAGGGCATCGAGAAGGCCCCGGAGGCCTTCATGGGCCTCTTCACGGGCGAGAACCTTGGCAAGATGCTGGTGAAGCTGGCCTGAGGTGAACGACGCGGCCGTTGGCCCGTTCTGCCTGAGGGGCTAGAAGCCTCCGTTCCTCGCAATTCGGAGCCGCCAACGTGCCGCGCCTGTTCAGCGCCTATGTGATCGTCGACTGGAGCGCCGCTTCCAAGCCGACCACGGGGGCGGATTCCGTCTGGATCGGCGTGCTGAAGCGCGACGTCCGCTTCCGCATGACGTTCGAGAGCTTCAATCCGCCGACTCGCGGCGAGGCCGAGAAGCGGCTCAACGCGATCCTGGACGACTTCAAGAAGCGGTCGGAGCGGGCGCTCGTGGGCTTCGACTTCCCGCTGGGCTTCCCGCGCGGCTTCGCCGCCGCGCTGAACCTGCCGGGCGAGCAGCCCTGGCGCGCGGTCTGGGACCAGATCGACCGCATGGCCAAGGACAAGGCCGACAACACCAACAACCGCTTCGGCGTCGGCGCCGAGATCAACCGCCGGATGACCGGCGGTCCCTTCCCGTTCTGGGGCTGCCCGCCGAAGGACGCGCTAACCACCCTGCAGCCCAAGCGGACCCGCAACCACGGGCCGGGCGACCTGCCCGAGTTCCGGCATGCGGACCTCGCCGCCAAGGGCGCGGCCTCGATCTGGAAGCTGTATTACAACGGCTCTGTCGGGGGTCAGGCGATCCTCGGCATCCCCGCCGCGCGCCGGCTGAAGCTCGCACGCGGGGAAGGCGTGAAGGCCTGGCCGTTCGAGACCGGCTTCCGCGCCCTGAACGAGGCCGACCTGGCGGGCGTCGAGGTCGTGATGGCGGAGGTCTATCCGTCGCTGCTGAAGGTCACACCCGGGCCGGGCGAGGTGAAGGACCTGGCGCAGGTGCGGGCCGTGGCCGAGCACTTCGCCCGCCTGGACGAGGCCAACAAGCTGGGCGCCCTCTTTGCGCCGCCGGCCGGTACGGCGGCCGAGGTGGTGCTCGACGCCGAGCGCGAGGAAGGCTGGATTCTGGGCGCCGGCGCCTAGAGCGGCTGGCGGCTCAGCATCCAGAAGCGGGTGAGCAGCAGCCCCGCAGAGACCACGCTGGCCAGGATCACCGCCCAGACGATGCCCATCAGATGCAGGCCCGTGGGAATGGCCAGGACGTAGGCCAGCGGCATCATGATCAGGATATAGCTCATCAGGTGCGCGCCCGTGGGCAGCCACACGTCGCCGCGCGCCCGCAGGGCCTGGGCCGCCACGACCTGCATGGAGTCGGGCAGGAACATCAGGCAGGCCAGCGCCAGGGCAGGTGCCGCCATGGCGATGGTCTTCGCGTCAGTGGTGTAGCCGCGGCTGATCAACTCGGCGGCCGGCCAGACGGCCAGGCTGACCACCAGGCCGAACAGGGCTGTCACCCCGAACACCACGGCGGCGGCCCGGTTCACTCCTGCTCGGTCGCGCGCGCCATAGGCCGTACCAACCAGGACCGCGGCGCCGGTGGCGATTCCCAACGGCACCATGAAGACGATGGCCGCGACGTTCAGCACGATGGCCCAGGCGGCCACCGCCAGGCCGCCCAGCCAGCCGGCGATCACGTTCATGCTGGCGAACGACGCCACTTCGAAGAAATTCGAGGCCCCTGCCCCGTAGCCGATCCGCCGCTGTTCCACCGCGGCGGCGCGGTCCGGCGGCGGCTTCGCAAACACGCCGAGCGACCGCGCCTCCGGCAGGCAGGCGATGAACCCCAGCATGGCGATGGCCAGGAACACCCGCGCCCCCGTCGTCGCCCAGGCCGCGCCGACCGCGCCCATCGCGGGGATTCCCCAGGTCCCGGGAACCAGCAGAAGGACTAGCGCCAGGTTGACGACATTGGCGGCCCACATCGCCACTGCGCCAGGGCCGGGCCGCGACAGGCCTTCGAGCCAGAAGCTGGCTGTGACGCTCAGCGCATAGCCGGGCAGCGACAAGGCGAACACCAGCAAGGCGCGGCTCGCGCCGTCGGCGAGATCCTTCTCGAGGCCGATGACGTGCAGGAACGGGGGGCCGACGATCATCAGGCCGATCATCGACGCGATGCCGACCAGGACGCTGTAGGAGAGCCCGCGCCGCAGAACGGCGCCGGTCTCGTGCCGCCGCCCCTGCCCGATCGCCCGAGCCGTCATGACCTGGACCCCGGTGAACAGGCCGATCGCCATGGTCAGAACGACGCTGGTCGGCGCCCAGGCGAGCGCGTGATAGCCGAGCTCGATCGCGGAGTAGCGGCCCACCACCACCGCGTCCGTCAGGCCCATCGTCATGATGCCAAGGCGCGACAGGACGACCGGCCCAGACAGCTTCAGAAGCTGGGGCAGTTCCTCGCGAACGGGATGCGGGCGCGCGCCCCCAATGGGCGTCGCCTGAGCCTGAGCGGGCTCCATGGGCCACCTGATTTTTCAAAGAAGGCTGTCGAAACTGGCGGCCGCGCCCGAAAAGGCAAGGCCGAGCTTCGTCGCGTTAACCTTCTCCGCCGGGCCGTGACCCCGAGGGCACAGCCCTCAGGCGCCAGCCACGGCGCGCCGCGCGTGCTCGACCCGGTCTTCCTTCAGCTTCTCGGCCACCAGGAATGCGAGTTCCAGCGCCTGCTCGCCGTTCAGACGCGGATCGCAATGCGTGTGATAGCGATCCGCCAGATCGCCCTCGGACAGCGCGCGAGCGCCGCCCAGGCACTCCGTGACGTTCTGGCCCGTCATCTCCAGGTGCACGCCACCGGGGTGGACGCCCTCGGCCTTGCAGATCTCGACGAAGGACTTCACCTCCGAGAGGATCCGGTCGAACGGCCGGGTCTTGTAGCCATTGGCGGCCGTCAGCGTATTGCCGTGCATCGGGTCGATAGCCCACACGACGCTGCGGCCGGACGCCTTGGTGGCGCGCAGCAACCGCGGCAGGCGGTCCTCGATCTTGTCGTAGCCGAACCGGCCGTAGAGGGTCAGCCGGCCGGGCTCGTTCTGCGGATTGAGGATGTCGATCAGACGCAGGAGGTCGTCGCCCTCCATGGTCGGGCCGCACTTGAGGCCAATCGGGTTTTTGATTCCCCGGAAGTACTCGATGTGCGCGCCGGCCGGATCGCGGGTGCGCTCGCCGATCCACACCAGGTGGGCCGAGGTGTCGTACCACTGGCCCGAGGTGCTATCGACCCGGGTCATGGCCTCCTCGTAGCCCAGCAGCAAGGCCTCGTGGCTGGTGAAGAACTCCACCTGGTGGAGGCTGGGATGGCTCTCGGGCGTGACGCCGATCGCCTCCATGAAGGCCAGGCTGTCGCTGATCTTGTCGGCAAGCTCGCGGTAGCGGGCGCCCTGCGGGCTGTCGGAGACGAAGCCCAAGGTCCAGCGGTGGATGTTGTGCAGGTCGGCGTAGCCGCCGCCCGCAAAGGCGCGCAGCAGGTTCAGGGTCGACGCGGACTGAGAGTAGGCCTGGATCAACCGCTGCGGATCGGGCCGACGGCCCTCCTCCGTGAACTCCATGGCGTTGATGTTGTCGCCCCGGTAGGACGGGAGGGTCACATCGCCCTGGGTCTCGATGGCGGCCGAGCGGGGCTTGGCGAACTGACCGGCCATGCGGCCCACCTTCACCACCGGCTTGCCGCCCGCGAAGGTCAGCACCACCGCCATCTGCAGGATCAGCCGGAAGCTGTCGCGGATGTTGTCGGCGTGGAACTCCTTGAAGCTCTCGGCGCAGTCGCCGCCCTGCAGCAGGAAGGCGCGGCCTTGCGAGACGTCGCCCAGCAGGCTCTTCAGCCGGCGCGCTTCACCCGCAAACACCAGCGGCGGCATCCCGCGAAGCGTCTGTTCCACCTTTGCCACTTCGCCGAGGTCCGGATAGTCCGTCGGCATGTGTTTGGCGGGCTTGGATCTCCAGGAGGCAGGCGTCCAGTGTTCGGTCATGGTCTGTACTTACAGCGAAGGTTTGCTCCCCCCGAGGGAGCGGAAGGGGCGGGTTCTACCCTTAAATGGGGCGCGCGGTCGATGGTGGAAGGACGTTTTGCCCTTTCGCCGCTGCCCCGATTGCGGCGGCGAGTGCGGCCAGAGCTAGCCACCACTCCTGCCACAGGCCGAAATTGACGCCGCCGAACAGCAGGTAGACGGCCGCCGAGGCGCAGGTGGCCGCCGCCACCAGGTCCGGCTTCGGCCGGGCCAGTCGGCTGAGCGCCAGCCACCAGACGGCGGCCGCCGCCAAGGCGCCCACGGCCCCTAGTTCCAGCCAGACCTGCAGCGGCCCGCTGTGCGGATGAAGGACAATGCCGGGTCCGAATTGACGGCTGGCTTCGAGCCCCCAGCCGCGTAGCGGGTGGTCGCCGATCCAGTCGGCCGCGTGCATCCAGTAGCCGAGGCGCATCGCCCAGGAGAGCGGCAGATCGGGCGCCAGGGAGAGCGCCTGAGCCGCGGCCCGGCCGGCGAGCACCACGGCCGGCATGACGATGAACATGACCGCGGCAAGGCTGCCCAGGGTGCGCGGCGCGTCCGAGGGCCAGCGGAGCGCCGCCAGCACCACGGCAGCGGCGAGGAAGACGGCGATCGCTGGGGCGTCCGCGTTGAACGCCAACGCGCCTACCACCGTGCCCGCAGCCATCGGGACCGACAGCCAGCCCATGCCCCGCACGCGCATGGCGCCCACGGCGGCCACCGGCCAAAGCAGAGCCAGGACGAAGGTGCTGCGGCTGAGATTACGGGCCGCCAGGTCCGGCCGGATCGGCTCGTAGAACTGTTCGTGCAGGCGCTGATAGAGCGCGGCCCCGGTAAACGACTCCAGGATCAGCATCAGGCCCAGCGCCGCCAGGCCCCAGGCCAGGATCTGCAGCCCCAGCGCACGTAGGCGAGCGTTGGCCCGCCGGGCGCCGCAGACAGCCGCGAAGTACAGCGGCAGCTCGAGCGCAAGCTTGAGCGCGGTGGAGTCCTCCAGGTCCTCGACCCGGTGCGGGCTCCAGGTGGACGACACCGCAGCCCACGCGAGCGCCGCAGCCAGGGCGATGAGCACGGGCCGGTCTGTGACGGTGGGCCTGAGCGCCGGCAGGCAAAGCAGACCCACGAGGGCGACCAGGGCGGCGAAACCCAGCGGAGCAAGCCAGGCCATCAGCGGGGTGAGCGCGGCGCCGAACACCAGGACCGCGCCGCACCACACGCCCAGGCGGTCGCGCCGGGCGGCCTCCGAGCCGTCGGAGCCCCGCGCCGCGAGGCCCGGCGCCATGCGGATCATGCGGCCTGGCCCAGGCCCGGCGGCACGTACTTCTCGCGCAGCGTGACGAGCTCTTCCGCGAGCGTCGGATGGACGGCGCAGGTGGCGTCCCACTGGGCTTTCGTGGATCCCATCTTCATGGCGATGGCCGCCATCTGGATCATCTCGGGTCCGTCCGGTCCCACCACGTGGCAGCCGACCACCCGCTGCGAAGCGGCGTCCACGACCAGCTTCATCAGGCAGCGCTCCTCGCCGTGAACGAAGGCGTACTTCATCGGCCGGAAGCGGGTGAGATAGATGTCGACCTTGCCGTACTGCTTGCGGGCGTCGGCTTCGGAGAGGCCGACCGAGCCGATCGGCGGCTGCGAGAACACCGCAGACGCGACCAGGTCATGATCGAAGCTCGTCGGGCGGCCGTAGAACTCGGTCTCGGCGAACGCCTGGCCCTCCCGGATAGCCACCGGCGTGAGGTTGATCCGGTCGGTGACGTCCCCCACGGCCCAGATGCTGTCGACATTGGTCTTCGAATAGGCGTCGACGACAACGGCGCCGTTGTCGGCCAGCTTCACCCCAGCGTTCTCGAGCCCAAGCCCTTCGGTGTACGGCTCGCGGCCGGTGGCGAAGAGGACCACGTCGCTCTCGCAGTGGTGGCCATTGGTGAAATGGCTGACGAGGCCGCCGGCGGTCTTCTCGATCGACTTGTGCTGTGCGCCGAGGAGCACTTTGATGCCGCGCTTTTCCATCTCGTCGGCGATGTGCGCGCGGACATCGTCGTCGAAGCCGCGCAGCAGGTTCGGCCCGCGGTGCACGATAGTGGTGTCGACGCCCAGGCCGTTGAAAATGCAGGCGAACTCGATGGCGATGTAGCCGCCGCCGGCGATCACAATCCGCTTCGGCAACTCGGGCAGGTGGAAGGCCTCGTTGGATGTGATGGCATGCTCCACACCTGGCAGATCCTTCGGCATCCACGGACGGCCGCCGGTGGCGATCAGGATCCGCTCGGCCGTGGCGCGGCCCTTGTCCACCGACTCCACCGTGTGGGCGTCTACCAATGTGGCCCGTGTGTGGACCAGCTCGGCCCCGGCGTTCTGCAGGTTGCGGACATAGATCCCCGACAGCCGGGCGATCTCCTTGTCCTTCTCGGTGATGAACTTCGTCCAGTCGAAGCTGGCGCGCTCGATAGTCCAGCCATAGCCGGCGGCCAGCTCGAAATTGTGAGCGAACTCCGAGGCGTAGACCATGAACTTCTTAGGCACGCAGCCGCGGATCACGCACGTGCCGCCGACGCGATGCTCCTCGGCCACCGCCACCTTGGCGCCGGACAGGGCCGCGAGCCTGGCGGCGCGCACGCCGCCCGAGCCTGCGCCGATCACGAAGAGGTCGTAGTCGTACTTCGCCAAAGTGACGCTCCTTACTTACGGCTCCAGGGTCGCCACGCCGTCCGGCGCGCCGACCAGCGCCTGTTCGGCCAGGTCGAGGAACAGGCCATGATCCACGACCCCGGTGAGGCTCTTCAGGGCCGCGGCCAGGGCCGCCGGCTCCTCGATCCGACCGCAGGCCGCGTCATAGATAAGATTGCCGCCGTCGGTTCTCACCGGCTGGCCGTCTTTCGTGCGCATGCGCGGGGCCATGCCGATCTCGAATTCCCACAGGACGTCGCAGATCCGGGCCGCGGTGGTCTTGTGCCCGAAGGCCACGACCTCGATGGGCAGCGGGAACTTGCCGAGGGTCTGAACGACCTTCGCCCCATCGGCGATCACCACGCACCGGCGCGACGCTTCCCAGACCAGCTTCTCGCGCAGCAGGGCCGCGCCGCCCCCCTTGATCAGGGCCAGCCCGGGGCCGATCTCGTCCGCCCCGTCCACCGTCAGATCGATCTCGCGGGTCTCACCCAGCTGGGCGAGCCTCAGCCCCAGCTCCGACGCCAGTTGTTCGGTCGCCTGCGAGGTGGAGACGCACGTGACGTCCAACTTGCGCTCCGCGAGCGCGCGGACAAACCACGCCGCCGTCGAGCCGGTGCCCAGGCCGACCACCATGCCGCTCTCGACCAGTCCGGCGGCGGCCTGCCCGGCCGCGCGCTTTTGCGCCTCGGCGTCGCTCATGACTTGGCCTTGGCGGCCTTCTCGGCGGCCTTGCGCGCCCGGAACTCGGCGGCCCAGCCGGGCCGGGTCGTCTGGGCGGCGCGCTCGAGCGCCAGGGCGTCGCCCGGCACATCCTGGGTGATCACGGACCCGGAGCCCGTCATGCCGCCGTCGCCGACCGTCACCGGCGCCACCAGCGCCGTGTTCGAGCCGATGAAGGCGCCCGCCCCCACGTGCGTCTGGTATTTGAAGAAGCCATCGTAGTTGCAGAAGATGGTCCCGGCCCCGATGTTCGCCTTCGCCCCCACCGATCCGTCGCCAAGATAGCTCAGGTGGTTGGCCTTGGCGCCCTCGCCCACCCGGACGTTCTTCACCTCGACGAAGTTGCCGATGTGGGCCTCCCGCCCGATGTCGGCGCCCGGGCGCAGGCGGGCGTAGGGCCCGATCAGCGCCCCCGAACGGACTGTGCAGCCCTCCAGGTGGCTAAAGGCGCGGATCACCGCCCCCTCCTCCACCGTCACACCCGTGGCGAAAACGACGTACTGCTCGACGACCGCGCCCGGCGCGATCTGGGTATCCCAGGAGAAGTGCACCGTCTCCGGGGCCAGGATCGTCACCCCATCGGCCAGGAACCGCGCGCGTTGGCGCTGCTGGAAAATCGCCTCGGCCTGGGAGAGCTGGGCCGGTGTGTCGCAGCCCATCACTGCCGCCTCCGGCGCGGAGTGCGCGCGGACCAGCGCCTCCTGGTGGACGGCGATGCCGACGATATCGGTGAGGTAGTACTCGCCCTTGGCGTTGGCGTTTCCAACCTCCGACAGCCAGCCGAACAGCCGCCTGCGGTCGGCCACCATCATCCCGGCGTTGCAGCAGCGGACGGCCTTCTCCTCAGGCGTGGCGTCGCGCGCCTCGACGATCCGCATCACGTGGCCGTCGGCGCCCTTGATCACCCGGCCATAGAGCAGCGGGTCGGCCGGCTCGAAGGTCAGCATGGCCAAGTCGACCTTCTGGGTGCGCAAGGCGAACAGCGGCTCCAGGTCCTGCGACGTCAGCAGCGGCGCGTCGGCATAGGTGATCAGCACGTCGCCATCGAAATCGGCCAGCGCCTCGCGGGCGGCCAGCACCGCATGGGCCGTGCCGAGCGGCTCGGTCTGCACCGCGACGGACGAGGCGCCCAGGCGCTTCTCCACCAGCTCGCGGACCGCCGGGCTGTGGGCGCCGACGACCACCACGATGCGCTCGCAGCCGGCCGCCTGCACCGTGTCGATCATCCGATCGAGGTGGCTGCGGCCGCCCACCTTGTGCAGCACCTTGGGGATCGGCGACTTCATGCGCGTCCCCTGGCCGGCGGCCAGGATCACGGCGGCGCGGGCGGTCATTCGGCAGGCACTCCCAGGGGCTGAGTCACGGAGGTCGCCGGGAGCCTTAGCAAGCCTTGTGGCCGGGCGCGAGAAGCGGCTAGCGTCGGCCCGCGTCCCGGGGGAGTTCACATGACCACACGCCTGCGCCTCAGCGCCCTTCTTGCTATGTCGCCCTTCAGGCCGACCGCTACGCCATCCTCACCGCCCGGGCGCTCACCGACTTTGCCTCGCAGCTCGACCGTGCGACCGCGGTGATCCATGGCCGCTGATCCTGCCCCGCTTGTCGGCGCCACTATCGCTTTTGATCTCGACGGCACCCTGGTCGACACCGCCCCGGACCTCATCGGCACGCTGAACTGGCTGCTGCAGGGCGAAGGCCTTGCGCCCCTCCCGCTGGACGAGGCGCGACCGTTCATCGGCAAAGGCGCCCGCTGGCTGATCCAGCGCGGCTTCCAGGCGGCCGAGGCGCCGCTGGAAGCGGAGCGGCTGCCGGTGCTCTTCGACCGCTTCATCGACCGCTACAATGACCACATCGCCGACCAGAGCCGGGCCTACCCCGGCCTCGTGGACGCCCTGGAAGCGCTCAAGACGCAGGGCGCCCGGCTCGTCGTCTGTACGAACAAGCTCACCGGCCTGTCGACGTCGCTGCTCGCCGCCCTGGACCTCAGCCGGCACTTCGAAGCGGTGGTGGGGGCCGACTCAGCGCCCGCCGTGAAGCCCGATCCCCGGCACCTCATCACGGCCGTGAACGCCGTGGGCGGCGACGTCGCCCGCACGATCATGGTGGGCGACGCGGCCACCGATGCGGGCGCCGCGCGGGCGGCCGGCGCCGCCCTGATCCTGGTCAGCTTCGGCTACACCGAAACCCCGGCCGCCGAACTCGACCCCGACATCCTGATCGACCATTTCGACGATCTGCCGGCCGCCTGTTTGCGGCTTCTCGGGCCTTGCGGCGCATGAGGGCTCGGGCTATACGCCCGCTCCTTCCTGCGGCGGATGCGTAGCTCAGCGGGAGAGCACCTCGTTCACACCGAGGGGGTCACAGGTTCAATCCCTGTCGCATCCACCATTTCTTGCCCAAGCAGAGTAAGATCTTACCGCGACATTCGCGCGGCCGCTCATCCGCAGCCCCACGGCTAGGCGCTTGACGCCAAGTCCGGGTCGCGCTTCTGGAAGAGCCCCGGACTCCGGCTCCTTTTACTTTGAACGACATGGGTCCTTCCAGGCGCCCGTGCGTTGATCTGACGGGGCAGGAATTATTCGTCGTGAGCGGGCCAAGAAAAGAGGAATTCCTCGAAAAAGCGAAAGAGGCGCAGCGACTAGCCAGTTACGCCATGATCCCTGAAGTCCGCGCCGAATACGAGGCGTTATTCATGCATTGGCTTGATCTCTATGAGCACCAGATGAAGCTCGAACTTCGCGAAGAGGCCCTAGGCCTGCAGGCGCCAAGCCGTCCTCAAGGCAGCAGCTCGTCGTCGAAGAAAGGGTGATCAGCGGCGCCGCTGATCCCCAGGCGAACGGCAGCGAAAGCGCGATTAGAACGCCACCCGCACACGACCAGTGATCGTCCTCGGCGCGCCCGGCGTGATCCAGACGTCACTGTAGGAGCTTTCCAGGTAGTAGGTGTCGAACAGGTTCTCCACATCGAGGTGCAGGGAGATCCGCTCGGAGAGCTGATAGGCGACATTGGCGCGCACGGTGACGTAGTCCGGCAGCTGGAAACCGCTGTTCACGTCGTCGCCGAGCCGCTCCCCGACATAGACCACGCCGCCCCCCAGGCTGAGAGAGCCAGGCTCGTCCTCGCTTGAGCGCCAGTTCGCGTAGATCCCCCCGGAGTGCAGGGGGATGTTGCTGAGCCGGCTGCCGATCAGGCCGGGGCGCGTGTCACTGGTGATCTCGGTGTCGGTGTAGGCGTAGACGGCGGTTGCGGTGACCCCCGCCGGCAGATCCAGGTTGGCCTCGATCTCCACGCCCTGGCTGCGGGCTGACCCCACGGGGATGAAGAAGCCGCTGTTCGCCGGGTCGTTGACGAGAATGTTCTCCTTGTCGATCCGGAAGAGCGAGGCCGTGCCGGTGAGGCGGCCGGCGACGTCCCACTTCACCCCGGCTTCCCACGCCTCCCCCTCCTCCGGCGGAAACGCGCCCCCGGCGGCGTCCGAGCCCTGATTGTAGCGGAACGTCCGGCCCCAGCTCGCATAGGCCGACAAGCTGTCGCTCGGGGACCAGGTGAGAGCCGCCCGGGGCGACGCCTGCGACGGAGACTGCCGGGTGACCTGACCGTTGCGGTAGTTGGTGTTGGTCTGCCGGACCCAGTCCCGCCGCACGCCCACCAGCAGGGTGAACCGCTCGCCCAGGGTGACGAGATCCTGCAGGTAGACGCTCTCGCCACGGAGCTCCTCGAGCAGGTTCTGGTTCAGCGGCGCCAACGGCTTGGGCTGGCCGTAGACCGGGCCGAAGATGTCGATCCCGTACGGCTGCGCCGCCGTCGGGCTGAACCGGTAGAAGATGCGACGCTGGTCATAGGTGAAGGCGTCTGCGCCGATACGCAGCTGATGCTCGAGGCCGCCGAATTGGCCGTCGAAGCTCAACTCCACACGGCCCGACAGGTCCTCCCATTCATAGTCATGGATCCTGAGCTGGCGGCGCAGTTGCGTGCCCACCAGACTGGCGTTGTGCGTCGACTGCCCCGCGAACGAGCCGTCCCGGTACTGCACGCCCGCTTCGAGCGCGAGACCGGGGCTGAAGTTGTAGGTCGTGGTCATCTGGTGCTGCAGCGTCTTCTGTTCGATCTCGCCATCGTTCGGCTCGCCCAGGAAACGCTCGCGCGGAAGCGCCCTGCCGTCGCCGCCGAAGGCGACCAGGCCGCGATCGTGGACCAGGTGAACCTCGTTGGCCTCCAGCTGGTAGAGGACCCGCAGCTCGTCGGTGGGCCGCCACGCGATTGACGGAGCGAGCAGCAGGCGGTCGCTGCCGACGTTGTCCCGCCAGCCCTCGGCATCCTGGTAGACAGCGATGATACGCACCGCGAGGCCCGAGCCGATCGGGCCGCCCGCATCGCCGGCCACCCTGCGGGTTTCGAAACTGCCGTAGGCCACTTCGGCGGACGCATGCGGCGTCGCCTGCGGGGCCTTGGTGACGATGTTGATGGAGCCGCCGGGCTCGCCCTTGCCTGAGAGAGCGGAGGCCGGGCCCTTCAGCACCTGGAACAGCTCGACCGTGGCGACATCGCGCCGCGCGTTGAAGCCGCGGTTCGCCGCGAACCGGTTCACCAGCAGGTCCGGGCCCTGGTTGATGTCGCCGGAGAACCCGCGGATCGAATACGCGTCCCAGGCGCCGCCGAAGCTGTTCTGCCGGGCCATGCCGCCGGCGTAGTCGAAGATGTCGGACAGGTTCGCGATGCCCGTGCGGACGATGAGCGCGTCGTCGAGAACGCGCACGCTCTGGGGCAGGCGCAAGGTCTCCACTTCGAGGCCGTTGATGCTGGCGCTGGCCGCCCGCGAACCGGTGACCACCACGGCCTCAACCTCCGCCGAGGGCTGCGCCAAGGCCGCCGAGCCGAGGACGAGCGGCGATGCGCCCGCGAGCAGGGCAAGCCAGCCACGCTTGAAGATCATGATGTCCCCCGAGGATCCGTAACGCCGGTCGATCGCCAGCGGAGCGACGAATAAGCGGCGCCTTGATCCGCGGTCAACTAAAACGTTATGATATAACATTACGGCAGGTCGCGTTGGGTTGTGACCTGCGGATTCGGAAACAGGAGGGCGCGATGGCCGCCGAAGAACCCATCGTCATCGTGCAGGATCTTGCGGTCCGCTATGGCGACCGTCAGGTGCTGGACCAGATGTCGCTGCGCGTCAGCGCAGGCGAGGTCTACGCCCTCCTCGGCGGCAACGGCGCAGGCAAGTCCACTACCCTGCAGGCCCTGCTGGGCTTCCTGCGTCCGACGTCCGGCTTGGTCAGGGTGGCGGGATGCGACCCCGCCGCGGAACCCGAAAAGGTCCGGCGCTCCGTCGCCTACATTCCGGAGAACGTGGCGCTTTACGAGCACCTCTCCGCCCGGGAGAACGTTGACTACTTCCTGGACCTAGCCCGCGCGACGCGCGTGCGCCCTGAGGTGGATCAGGCCTTCCACGCCGTCGGGCTGCCCAAGGACGCGTGGGAGCGCCGCGTTCTCGGCTTTTCCAAGGGCATGCGCCAGAAGACCGCGATTGCCTTGGCCATGTTGCGCCAGGCCAAGGTGTTCCTGCTCGACGAGCCGACCTCCGGCCTCGACCCCGGAGCTGCAGCCGACTTCAACCGTCTCCTCGCCAACCTCCGCGCCGAGCGCGCCGCCGTGCTGGTGGTGACCCACGACCTGGTTGGCGCAGCGGACGTGGCCGACCGCATCGGTTTCCTGGAACAGGGCCGCATCGTGCAGGAGATGGCCGCATCGGGTCCGGAGCGGTTCGACCTGCGCGCCCTCCACAATCGCTTCCAGCGGGCGCAGGCGGCATGAGCAGCGCCATCACCGTCGCCCGCAACGAGCTGCGCCACCTGATCCGTAGCCACGTGGCGCTCACTGGCCTGATCGTGGTGGCGCTGCTGACCCTGGCCTCCGCCCTCACCTCCAGCGCCTACCAGGCCGATCAGGCCGCGCTGCGCGATCGGGTCCAGCACGCAGCGGACGCGGAGTTCGAGCGCCAGCCGGATCGCCACCCGCACCGCGTGGTGCACTACGGCCACTTCGCCGTCCGCCCGGCCAGCGGGCTGGCCGCGCTGGACCCCGGGGTGGAGGCCTTCACCGGCAACATGATCTTCCTCGAAGGGCACCGGCAGAACAGCGCCAACTTCGGTGACGCGCGGCAGTCCTCGCTGCTCATCCGGTTCGGCCAACTGTCGCCCGCCTTGGTGCTGCAGGTGGTCGTCCCGCTGCTGCTGGTGTTCATCGGCGCCGCGGCGGTCGCGGGCGAGCGCGAGCGCGGCACCCTGCGGCAAGCGCTGCTCGCTGGCGTCCGGGCCCGCAGCCTGCTGGCGGGCAAAGCCCTGGCGCTGGGCGCCGCCACCGCCACGATCGCGGCGCCGGCGCTCGCGCTGCTGGTGTGGCTCGTGGCGGCCGGCCCGGCCCGGCCCTCGGCCGTCCTGGTGAGCGCGGCGGGGTATGCCGCCTACCTGGCGTTCTGGATCGTCCTGATCGTTGCGGTCTCTGCGCTGGCGGCGCGCAGCCGCACCGCCCTGTTCACGCTGGTCGGCGTCTGGGCCTTCAGCGTCATCCTCGTGCCTCGCGTGGCGCCGGAACTGGCCGCCGCCATCCGTCCGCTGCCCACGCGGATCGAGACCGACATCGCCATCGCCCGCGACCTGCGGTCCATGGGCGACAGCCACAATCCCGACGATCCCTACTTCGCCGCCTTCAAACAGAAGACCCTGCGGCAGTACGGCGTCGCACGTGTGGAGGACCTGCCGGTGAACTATCGCGGCCTTCTCGGCGTCGAGGGCGAGAAGCTCACGTCCAATCTCTTCAACCGCTACGCCGACCAGGCTTTCGCCGCGATGGCGACCCAGAGCCGGATCATGGATGGGCTGGCCGTGTTCAGCCCCACCGTCGCCGTTCGCCGCCTGTCGATGGCCGCGGCCGAGACAGACCTGGCCGGCTACAAGCGCTTCCTGCAGCAGGCGGAGGCCTACCGCTACGAACTCGTCCAGCGGCTGAACTGGCTGCAGGCACGGGCCGTCACCGCCACCGATGACGCCGCCAAGGGCCGCGACGCGACGGCGGAAGCCCGTAGCCGGATCTCCGCCCAGCACTGGCGCGACATGCCCCAGTTCCGAGCCACCCGCCCGACGCCTGGCGAGGTGGTCCGATCGGCGCTCCCCGCGCTGTTCGTCCTGCTGGGGTGGCTCGCGGTGGCGACCCTGCTCGCCGCCCGCGCCGCACAACGTCTCACCCGGAGCGCTGCATGAGCCACTTCATCCGTGAAGCGAAACTGTTCCTCCGCCTCCGCTCCGCGGTCCTCGCCGTCGCGGGTCTGTTCCTGCTCACCTGCGCCGGCGTGGCGGCGGGGCTGGCGGAAGTCGCCCGCCAGGACGTCGTGATCGCCCGGATCGGCCCACAGCAGGCCCAGGACGTGCAAGCCATCGCCGACTGGGTCTCGCGCGACAAGGACGCCGGCAACGCGGCCTACTACACCTTCCACGCCACCTGGGACCCGCCGTCGGACCTGGCTTTCGCCGCGCTCGGCGCCCGGGACGTGGCGCCCTTCGTGCTGCGCGTGCGCGCGCTCGGTCTGGAAGCCCAGCTCTACGAAGGGGAGATCGGCAACCCGGAAGCCGCGCTGCCCGGTCGGTTCGACTTCGCCTTCGTGCTGGTCTACCTCGCGCCACTATTCGCCATCCTGCTGTTCCACGACCTGAGATCCGGCGAGCGCGAGGCCGGACGGCTTCGCGCGCTGGAAGTCGCCGCGGGATCGAGCGCTCATCTGTGGGGGACGCGTATCGCGGTGCGCGGGCTTGCCCTGTTCACCGCCTTGACGATCCCCTTCCTGGGGGGCGCAATGCTGGCCGGGACTGCCGGCTGGAAGACGGTCGCGGTGCTCGGGTTCGTGGTCGGCTACCTGGTCTTTTGGACCGTGCTCTGCCTGGCCGTCGCCCAGGCGGCGCGCAGCTCGCTCGCCAACGCAATGACTTTGGCGGCTGTCTGGCTGGTGCTCACCATCGTGGCGCCAGCGGTGGGCCACGTCGCCATCAACACGGCCGTGCCGCTGCGCCAGGGGATGGAGCTCAGCCTCCTGCAGCGCAACGCCGTCCACCGGGCCTGGGACATCCCCAAGTCCGACACCATGCAGGCCTTCTTCCGGACCCATCCGGAATGGGCGGGGACGGCGCCCGTGACGGCGCCCTTCCACTGGAAATGGTATTTCGCCTTCCACCAGGTGGGCGACCAGTCGGTGGACGGGCTCGCCAGGGAGTATCGCGACGGCGTCCTCGCGCGCACCGCATGGAGCGAGAGGTTGGGCCATGTGCTCCCGGGCGTAGGCGTCCAGCTGGCGCTGCACCGCCTGGCCGACAGCGATCCGCGGGCGCAGATGGCGTATCTCGACCGTGTCCGCGAGTTCCACGGCGAGCTGCGGCGCTTCTACTATCCCTATATCTTCGACGAGCGGCCGTTCGACCGCGTCGACTTCGCGGGCGCACCAGCCTTCCGTCCCAGGGCTGAAGGCGCGAGCTGGCCCGCCTCCCTGCTGGCTGGGATGGGCCTCCTCTCTTCGGTCCTTCTAGCAGCGGGCCTCCTGCGCGGTCGCGCCCGATCCGCTCCCCTGCGGCTGGCGAAGGCCTGAGGCGAAGATGCATCCGGTCCGTCTGCCCTGGAGAGGGCTCGTGCTCGCCTGCGTCGTGGGGGCCCCTGGGGAGGCCCTGGCCCAGCGCGTCAACGACAACGCCGTCGCGGGCGCAGAGGACGCCTTCGGGGCCAGCATCGGCAACGAACGCGTGGGCCTCTACAGCAGCAGCGAGGTGCGCGGCTTCTCACCGATCACCGCCGGGAACGTCCGGCTCGAAGGCCTCTACATGGACCGGCCGGCCTCCTTCACCGACCGCCTGGTGGAGAGCAACGTGGTGCGCGTCGGCCTGGCCGCCCAGAACTACCTCTTCCCTGCCCCGACCGGCGTCGTGGACTACCGGATCCGCCCGGCGGGGCCAAAGCCGGTCGTCAGCGTCATGGGCGGGTATGGTCCGCTTGGAGGCGGGCGGCTGGAGGTGGACAGCCAGATCCCCGTGAGCGAGCGGTTGAGCGTGGCTGCCGGCGTGGCAGGTTTCGTTGACGAGTACGCCAGCGGCTCCGACGCGGCCCTCGCCTCGTATGGCGTTGCGGCCCGGTGGCGACCGGCCGACGATGTGCTGGTCCTGCCGTTCTGGAGCCGGATCGACACCTGGGATCGCGAGGCGACCCCGCTCTACGTTGCCGCCCCTGGAACCCTGCCGGCTCCGGTCGAGCGGCGGCGCTACGTCGGGCCCGCCTGGGCCGACTATCGCAACGTAGCCATCAACTACGGCGTGCTCGGGCGCGCCCCGCTGCCGGGCGGCTTCGAGCTGGCCGCGGGACTGTTCCGTTCCTTGAACCACACGCGGGAAAACCATGCGCACCTGCTCACGGGGGTTCAACGCGACGGGACGGCGCGGCGGCTGATCAGCCGCGATCCCGCCCAGGAACTGGCTTCGACCAGCGGTGAGCTCCGCGTGAGTCGCACGTCTTCGGGGGACGACTGGGCGCATGGCCTGCACGCCTCGCTGCGTGGCCGATATCGCGACGGCCGTTATGGCGGCGGGCGCAGCATCGACTATGGGCGGACGAACGTCGCTGAGGCGCTGGACACACCCGAACCCGAGTTGGACCTGGGCCCGCGCACCCGCGACGTGGTGCGGCAGTGGTCCGCCGGCCTGGCCTACGACGTCCGCTGGCGCGGTCGCGGATCACTCATGCTGGGGCTACAGAGGACCGACTATCGCAAGACGGTCCGGCGTCCCGGCTTATCCGCCGCGGTGACCCACGATCCGGCCTGGCTCTACAACGTCGCGGCCTCGTGGACGGCTTCGCCGACGCTCGCCTTCTACGGCAGCCTCACGCGCGGCCTGGAGGAGAGCGGCGTCGCCCCCGACAGCGCCGCCAATCGAACCCAGGCGCTTCCGGCGATCATCACCCGCCAGTGGGACGCCGGCGCGCGTTGGGCCTTGCCGGGCGACCTTCGGCTGGTGGCGGGAGGCTTCGAGGTCCGCAAGCCATACTTCGCGCCCGACGAGGCGAACGTGTTCCGGGCGCTGGGGGCCGTGCGCCACCGAGGCGTGGAGGTAAGCCTGACCGGGTCGCCGCTCGAGGGCCTCTCGCTGGTCGGCGGCGCCGTGCTCATGCAGCCGCGGGTCACGGGGGAGCCGGTGGCGCAGGGACGCCTCGGGCGCGAGCCTGTCGGCCAGACGACGACGATCCTGAGCCTCAGCGGGACATGGCGCCTGCCGCCGGAAGGCCTCGCGTTCACGTTCGCGGCGAACCATCACGGCCGCCGGGTCGCCGACCAGTTGAACCGGGCCTATACGCCTGGCGCAACGGTCCTGGATCTCGGCCTGCGCTATCGGTTTGACCTCGGCGAGACTCCGGCCTTGCTGCGCCTTCAGGTCACCAACGTCACGGACCAGTTCGACTGGAAGGTCGTCAGCAGCGGAACCTTCGAAGTCAATGCGCCCCGTACCGCCACGCTGTTTCTCACGGTCGACTTCTGAGAGGCCGCGCGGCAGCCGGCGTGTGCGACACGCCAGTGTTCCCGTAACAGCGGGTAAGCACGACCTCGACGGCTAGGCCGCGGCGCTACGACAGGCGTCTGCCAGCGCGCCGGGCGTGATCGGCTTGTCGAGCACCAGGCGGCCTTCTCCGCGCACATCTGCGGAATTGCCGGTGATGTAGATCACGGGCACGGGGCCGCATGCCTGGACAATTCCGGCGACAGCCTCGACGCCGGTGCCCCCGTTGATGCGGTAGTCGGCTGTGATCAGGTCAGGCTTACGACAGAGCGCCTGCTCCAAGGCCTCGGAAGGCGACGACGCGTGGGCGAAGCTCCGGTAGCCGAGGTCGCTGAGCAGGCACTCGACTTCGAGCGCGATGATGGCCTCGTCCTCGATGATCAGGGCGTGAGATTGCTGATCCACTGCGCGCTGCGACCCCTTCCAATTGCTGGCTCGTGCTTAGCAAACAGGCGTCGAAGGCGCCTAGGTCCGCCGGCGATCAAACGAGCAGTTCGCCAGATCGCGCTGTTACCGGGGGCACTCATCTCTCGCTGTTCGGCGGCCGGACTGGTCCGCCCCCCTCACCTGCCCCACCGAGGCTACCCGACAGGGTGCGCCCGCAGACGCGGTAAGCCAGGTCGCCAGCCGACCTTCGCCCCCACTCTGGACGAAAAGCCGCTGGCCCGATGCTGGCGCACGCTCCTGCCTCGCTGTTCCCTGGCGCCTGTGCTCTACAGGTGCGGCTCAGGAACCCGGTGCCAACATGTTCGACGATCTCGAGAAAGACGCGCTGACGGAACTGGTGAACGTCGCAGTCAGCGGCGCTGCAGTGCGGCTGGCCGGCATGGTCGGAAAACACGTCGAGCTGAGCGTGCCCGCCATCTCGGTGACAAGGTCGGCCGAGGCTAATGAAGCCTTCGCGCAGCTGGGCCTTCAGCAACTCGTCGCCGTGCGTCAGACCTTCGAAGGCGCTGTCTCAGGGGAAACCCTCCTGGTCTTCCCCGAAGCGTCCGTCGGAGGGCTGCTGGAGGCGGTGATCGGCGAGGATGTTTCGTCTGAAGAACAGTCAGCGCTGGCTGGCGACGCGCTTGCCGAGGTGGGCAACGTCGTGTTGCTCGGATTCCTGGGCGCCATCGGCAAGACCTTGCGCAAGAACTTCGAGGTAGGGCTTCCTCAAATCGTCGAAGGCGGTCCTGACGACCTGATGGCGGCGACGGGAAACGACGCGGTCCTCCTGGTCTACATGAACTTCGGCATAGAAAACCGAAAGGTTCGCGGCTACTTCGCGCTGGTGCTTGGCCTGTCCGACCTGACCGCGCTGCGGCAGGTGCTTCGTGAGTACATGGTGCAGGTCGGCGTCTTCGAGGGCTGAGCACCAGCTCGGCTCGAAGCCGCAAGCCGGGGCAGCGATCCCGCATCCTTGCCTACTGGTGTTCCTACATCGTCGGGCCGGACCTCGGTTCGGGTTCGCTGGAGAGGCGGACGAGCAGCTGCCTGCGGGCCCGGCTGACACGGCCCTTGGTCGTGCCCACGGGACATCCCATGACAGCAGCCGCCTCCTCGCAGCTGTAGCCCAGTCCGGCGACCAGAAGCAGCGCCTGGCGGTTGGCCAGCGGCAGCGTGGCGACCGCGCGGCCGACCTCGCTCACACGCACCTTCCACTCCTGCTCGGGCTCGCTTACCCAGAAGTCGTCGTCGGGATCCAGCGCCGTCTCCAGGACACGGCGACGGTCGCCGATATGCTGGTTCCGGGCGATGCGGAACAGCCAGGCGCCCAGGGAGCTGCCCGGCTGGAAGCTGGCGCGGAACCGCCATGCCCGCACGATAGCCTCCTGCACCAGGTCGTCGGCGTCGTGGCTGGAGCCGGTCAGGCGCAAGGCGTAGCGCCGCAGTTCGGGCATCAGCGCCACAAGGCCGTCCCCGAACGACTCCGACATGACCCTCACGCCACTGACCGGCGTCCCTGCTGGACGTCGTCACCGAGACTGCGCCGGCCGGTTGGGCGGGCCACACCAAATGACGCCATCGAAGGATGCAGCACCCTGCCGAATGCCGCGGACGCCGGCCGCCGGCGTCGAACCCGCGCATCGCCGGGCCGGTAGTCCCTTGTGCAGGCGGCCATCCGCCGGGCGTCGAAAGGGAGGGGAATGGCCACCGTACAGCCGTCGGGCGGTATGAAGCGCAGGGGCGTCGGGGACCTTCTTGTCCGCAAGCTGAACAGCGCCCATCCGCTCGGAGCGGAGGCGCGGCGGGCGCTGAGGAACCTTCCCTCGACGCTACAGCGCTACCGCCGCCAGAACGTCATCGCGGAGTCGGGACGGGCGCCGGACTCGCTCATGATGGTGCTCGACGGCTATGCGGCGCGGGTCAAGGTGACGCGCTGGGGCGAGCAGCCGATCGTCGGCTTCCTGTTGCCGGGAGACCTGATCGACTGGCCCTTGCTGGCGCTGAAGACCGCGGGCGGCGCGACCCGCAACGCGGTTCTCGACCACACGGTCTGCGCGATCAACACCGCCCTGGTCGCGGTCTTCCGGCCGCCCGCGGTAATGGCTCTTCTGGAGACCTGGCCTGAGGTGCGACGAGCCCTCGACGCCACAGCCTTGATCGAGCGCAACATCACGCACGAATGGCTGGCGAACCTGGCCGGACGCCCGGCCCCGGAACGGCTCGCCCACCTTCTGTGCGAACACTTCCACCGCATGCGGACCATGGAGCTGACCGAGGGCGACTCTTGCCCCCTGCCGTTCAGCCAGGCCCGGCTCTCGGCATCGCAAGGTCTCTCGACGGTGCACACGAACCGCCTGCTGCGCCGCCTGCGCGCCGACGGCCTGCTCGAGGTTCAGGGCCGGCGGCTGACCGTCCTCGACCTCCCGCGGCTGGAATCGTTCGCCGATTTCTCCCCGGAATACCTCACCTGCTCGGGAAAACCCGGCAGCCCTCCCGCCAGCCGCGGCCGCCGGCACGAGGCGGCCGCCCACCCCTAGGATCCAGCCGATGCACAGCTCGCCCCCGGAAACCGCCTTGGCTCCGCCAATGCGCACGGAAGCTACCCCGCCGCCACCTCAGGCGCTCGCCGACGAGGATTGGTTTGCGGCCGACCCGACGCCTCTGGTGCTGCTCGGCCCCGGCGCCGTCGTGGTCGGACTGAACCCGGCGGCCGGGCGGCTTCTGCAAGGCGGCGACTGGTGGCGGGTAGCCGATGGCCGGCTGGAACTCGACGGTCCAGAGGCCCACCACGCCCTGCAGCTGGCGCTCGCGGAGCTGGTGTCGGGCCACCGCGACCGTGCGGACATCGTCTTCCGAGGGCGCGATGGCGGCTGCCGCCGTCTCCAGCTCACCGCCGCCGGCTCCGGCCAGGGCCACCGGGCCTTCCTTTCGCTGCGGGCGGACCCCACCCTGCGTCCGAACGTGGAGCCGTTGGCGCTCAGCTTCGGCCTGACCACCGGCGAGCGCGAGGTGCTGCGCGCCGTGATGGACGGGCTGTCGGTGGCGGAGGTCGCCGCGCTTCTCAGGATCGCCGAGAACACGGTGCGCACGCACCTGCGCGCGCTCTATCGCAAGCTACAGGCCCGCGGCCTCTACGATCTAATCCGTCAGGCCGTGCGGCTTGCGGGCTAGGCCTTCAGCATTCGCCGACGACCTGGGCCTCCGCCACGCCCACCTCCGGCCGTCCGGCCTCCAAACGCGTGCGGATCCACCGTTCAGCTGCGCTGACGTCCGCGAAGGTCGGATCCAGCGCGTCCTGCAGCGGGCCGAACCCGACCTCCAGAAACCAGTGGCCGGTCTGCCGCCCATGTTCGGCGCACAGGCGGACGAGCAGACCGACCATGACCTCGTCGCGAAGCACCAGCAGGCCGTCGCCCTCTTCGCCCAGGTCCACGCGCACGGGCTGGAAGCGGATCTTCATCGTCGTGTCACCCGTAGACGTCCCCACCGCGGCACCTTCCCGCACTCAACCTGAACGGGATGTGACTGGCGGTAGTGGCCGCGCTTGTCGTCAGGCGACGAACAGCCATCCCGGCGTCAGCGTGTCCACGGACACGCCGGCCAGCACCAGCCTGCCGCCGCCGTCCATAGTCACCACGACGTCGGCGCCGATCTGCGCAACGCTCCAGGCCACGCCAGGATCGATCTGCACCCGGTCTCCGTCCGCCAGGCTGAAGTCGGTCACCCGGTCCAACCCCGCCTCGCCGAAAGTGTGGAAAATGTCCGCCCCGGCGCCGCCGGTCAGCGTGTCGTCCGCGCGGTCGCCGGAGAGCCAGTCACGGCCCTCTCCGCCCAGCAGCACGTCGGCGCCCTGCCCGCCCCGGACCAAGTCGTCGCCCGCCTCGCCCGCGCAGGTGTCGTCGCCAAGATTGCCGTAGACGATGTCGCCGCCCACGCCGCCGAACAGCCGGTCGTGGTCCCGGCCGCCGACCACCCAGTCGTCGCCGCCCCCGCCGGCCACCCAGTCATCGCCGGCGTTGCCATTCAGGTCGTCGAAGGCCGAGCCGCCGACCAGGCTGTCTGCGCCGTCGTCGCCGCGGAGGTAGCTCACCCCCTCGCCGCCTTCGACGGTGTCCGCCCCGCCGCCGCCATGCAGGGTGTCCGCGCCGCCAAGGCCGCGCAGGCTCTCGCCGGCCGCTCCGCCGACATGCAGGTCGGAGCCTTCGGTGCCGGACCAGCCGCCCGAGCCGCCGCCGGTCGACCACGGATGCGACGTGTCCAGGGCCGGGTCAGCGGCGAGCCGGATTGTCCCGCTGACCGTCACGCCGGAGCCGCTGGCCACCTGGGCGTCGGCGACGCCCCAGGTCCGCGTATCCTGGATCGACGCCGGCGCTCCGCCGGCGTTCCAGAGCACGGCTCCGCGGCCCATGTGGTTCACGACGGTGTTGCCCGTCATCGACAGCGTGCTGCCGGCGTGCAGTCCGCCCTCGGCGCCGAAGGCTATGATATTGGGGTTGTCGCCGTTCGCCCCCTGCTCGATCACGTTGCCGCTGATCACCGCGCGGCCGCCGTTCGGCAGGTCGATGCTGTAGCTTGAGGTGCTGGCGTTGTCGTAAATCCGGGAGCCGGTGACGATAGTCTCCAGCGCCCGGCTCTTGATCTGGTGGCCCACGTCGGCGTCGTGGAAATAACTGTCCTCGATCGTCAGCCGGGCGATCTTCCCGACGTACAGATTGTGGGTGTAGCCGTCGCCCGATCCGTTCTTCGCGAACTCGCTGTTGCGGATGGTGATGGTCCCGTTCGCCACCGGATTGGCCAACAGCCCATTCTGATTGTCGTGGAAGTAACTGTCGGTGATGCTCAGGGCGCCGCCCTGGTAGCGGATCCCCGCGCCATTTCCGCTGGGACCCTGGGCGCCGGCGAACTCGAACCCGTCGATGGTCAGGTCCGTGTTGGTGACCAGGATCCCCTTGTCGTTCGGAAGGGGGACGGTGGCCTCTAGCTTCACCATGCCGCCCACGGCTTGCAGCGTAATCTTCGCGTTCACGGTCGCGAAGTCGTTCACATAGGTCCCCGCCTGCACCTGCACGAGGTCGCCGTCCCGGGCGGCGGACACGGCGGCCGAGACGGTCGCGTACTGCTGGCTCGCGCCCACGGTCAGTGTGGCCATGATGTCTTCCTCGCTGCTGCTGCTCGCCGCCCAGGGCGCCGAACTGCCAAGCTGAATCGGGCTCGTTTGCGGCGAAGCCTGGACCACGGTGAGGCCGCAGCCGAACCCGGCGGTAGCCCCGTTGGGCATGGCCGCGCTGGGTTACGAGCGGGGCTGTACCGGTTCGACCACAAATGTTGCAGGTTCGGCGCGACGAACCTGCGGCATCATGCCGTTCCGCCGGCCGACAACTGCAGCCGGTCCGACCATTTGGCGGCGTGCAGCCCTCCGCTGCCTCCTACCCTGCGGCCTCGGCGCCGGCACCGGCGCGCAGGCCGGGAACAGGCAGTCATGGCGGCGAAGATCTTTCCGGTCATCCTTTCGGGCGGCTCAGGCTCGCGCCTCTGGCCGCTCTCGCGGGAGAGCTATCCCAAGCAGCTGCTTGCGTTGGCAGGCCAGCGCACCCTGCTGCAGGAGACCGCCGTCCGCGTCGAGGATGCGAAGCGGTTCGAGCCGCTGATCGTGGTCGCCAACAGCGAGCACCGCTTCGTTATCGCAGAGCAGCTGCGCGAGGTCGGGGCGCGGGACCCGCTGCTGGTCCTCGAGCCCATGGGCCGCAACACGGCGGCGGCCGTGGCGGTGGCGGCGCTGCTCGCGGGCGAGCGCGACCCCGAGGCGCTGATCCTGGTCATGCCGGCCGACCACGCCATTCCCGACCCGGTCCGCTTCGCCGCCGCGGTGGATGCAGGCTTGTCCGCCGCCGCGAGCGGGGCGCTGGTGCTGTTCGGCGTTCGGCCGGACGCACCGGCCACCGGGTACGGCTACATCAGGGGCGGCGAGCCGCTGTCAGGCGGGGTCCTGAAGGTGGACGCGTTCGTCGAAAAGCCGGACCTGGCCACCGCGGAGCGATACCTGGCCAGCGGCGACTACGCCTGGAACAGCGGGATCTTCCTGCTGCCTGTCGGGGCAATCCTGGCCGAGCTGCAGGCCCATGCGCCGGCCGTGCTCGCCGCCGCTCGGGCCGCCCTCGGCGCCGCCACGCGGGACATGGACTTCCTGCGCCTGGATCCACAGGCGTTCGCCGCCGCGCCTTCGATCTCGCTGGATCACGCGGTGCTGGAGCACACGACCCGCGCCGCCGTGGCGCCGGCCGACTTTCTCTGGAGCGACGTGGGCTCCTGGTCGACGCTCTGGACGTTGGCGGAGCGGGACGAAGCCCAGAACGTGGAGATCGGCGACACCTTGGCCGAGAACACCACCGGCTCGTACCTGCGCAGCGAGGGGCCGCTGATCGCCACCTTGGGCGTGAAGGACCTGATCGTGATTGCGACGCCGGATGCGGTCCTCGTCGCCGACCGACACGCCGGCGAGGACGTGAAGCGGATCGTCGAGCGCCTGAAAGCCTCCAATCACACGACCGCGCTGCAGACCCGCCGGGTCCATCGACCCTGGGGCTGCTACGAAGGCGTCGACTCCGGCGAGCGGTTCCAGGTCAAGCGGATCACGGTCCATCCCGGCGGCCGGCTGAGCCTCCAGAAGCACTACCACCGGGCCGAACACTGGGTGGTGGTGAACGGCACCGCGGCGGTGCACGTGGACGGCGACGAGCGGCTGATCAGCGAGAACGAGGCGGTCTACATCCCGCTGGGCGCCGTCCACCGGCTGTCGAACCCCGGCAAGGTGCCGCTCAACCTGATCGAGGTGCAGTCGGGCCCCTATCTCGGCGAGGACGACATCGTCCGCCTGGAGGACGTCTACGCCCGGGCGTGACCGCATCGCCGGGAGAAGATGCGACGAGCGCCTGGCGGAGCTCAGAAGCCCGCGGGCGACAGGCGTCGGATCTCCTGCAGCCCCTCGCCCGCGGCGAGCTTCACGACCGCCGTCTCTCCGCGACGGGCCGCGGCCTGGGCGAAGTTCTCGGCGGCGAGCAGCGCGCGTTCGCGAGTGTCGTAGACCTGGGCGGCCGTATGGCCATGCCGGACGAACCAAGCCTGGCCACGGCGCGAGACGACGTATTCCACCTGCATCACCGGTCTCCAGAGCTCGGGTCCGGATCGAACCTAGGCGGGAGGAAGCGGCGTCGCCGCGATCAAATGATCGGTTCCGCTCGGATGCCGCGGAAGCCTGCTCAGCCGAGATTCGCGAGCCCGCGCATGGCCATGACCACGCCGACCCAGGCCGCGGCCGCCAGGATGGCCCAGATCAGCAGGGAAAGCCGAAACGACAGCGGACCCTGGCGTCTCGCACGCGTTGCAGGCCGCGGGTGCCGCGGCGCTTCGATACCTTTGGCGTTCCGCGTCGGACGCAGCGACGGCGTTCCCGTCTCGGCCGATCGTCTTTGTCTCAGAATTGCGCGCGCCATGGCGCCAGCCTCCAGGAAGCGGCCCTTCCTGGCAACGGCTGTTCAGGCGGCCCGTTCCACCGCGCCATCAGCCAGCAGGCGGGCGCTGGCCGCGATGCCGGGGTCGTGGCGCGAGGCGTATCCCGCCCGCGCCGCCGCGGTGAGCAGCGCCCGATTGGCGAGCGCCGTGTCGCGCCAGCCGAACCGCTCCGCATAGCGCCGGGTCTCCGCGCGCGGCAGTGGGGCCGAATGCAGGGTCTGCAAAGCCTCGACCAGCCCGGCCACGGTGCGTTCCCGCAGCAGCAGGCCGGCGGCGGGCGCGCGCACCACCTCGCGCGCGCCGTTCACGTCGCTGGCCGCCACGGGTGTCCCGCACGCCATCGATTCCAGCAGGACGTTGGCCCAGCCCTCCCGCGAGGAAGCGAGCACGAGCACGTCGGCCGCGCTGTAGAGCGCCGGCAGTTCCGAGTGGGGGATTTCGCCCAGGAAACGCACCCGGTCCGCCACGCCCATCCGCCGCGCCAGCGCCTCCAGGTCGGCCCGCAGCGGACCCGATCCGGCCAGCATCAATCGCCACTCGGGCTGCCCGCGCAGCGCCTCGATGGCGAGCTCGTGGGCCTTGCGCGGGATCAGGCTGCCGACGGACAGCAGGGTGAAGCCCCGGCAGCCGAGCCTGGCCCGGGCGGCGTTCCGCTCCACCGGGTGGAAGGCTTGGAGGTCAACCCCGTTGCGCAGCGTGAGCGTCCGCTCCGGCGGCGCGCCGAGGTCGACGAGCCGCCGCCGAAGGTCCTCGCACACACCGATCGATGCGCTGGCCTCCTGCGCCGCCCAGCGCATCGCCTGTCGCGGGCCCGCCTCGTCGGCGATCTGGGTCAGGTCGCTGCCCCGCGCGGTGATCACCACGGGCAGGCCCAGCGTACGCCCGAGGCGCGCCGCGGCGACGCCGTCGGGATAGAAGTAGTGGGCGTCGATGACCTCAAACCGATGCCCCTGGCCCTGCAGGCGACGCACGGCCGCGAGACCCGTGCGGTAGAGCGCCCCTGGCGCGAGCCGGGCGCCGTACTTCGGCGCTACGGCATAGCGTGGATGCCAGACCTGCACCCCGTGGCGCTCTTCGTGACGTGGCGCCCGGGCATAGGCGGCGTAGCGGCCGAACATCGGGTGCGCGACCGGGAAGAAGGGGACGGGTGCGAGCACGGTCGCGTCCAGCCCGCCCAGCGCCACTGTCTCCTTCAGCCGGTTCTCGACGAACACGCCATGGTTGGGCTGCGCGGCGTTGGGATAGAGCGTCGAGAACACCAGCACGCGCGTCATTCGAAGTCTCCTGCGGATCCCGCACACGCTGTCGCGCCGCAGGAAGCCGCTCGTCATCGAATGATAGGGCAGCCGTCCTCCCAGAGCGCCGGGCGCAGGAAGTCCCGGAATCACAACCACGAATATGCGCGGCCACCGATCATTGGATAGGGGCGCGCGGCGGGCAGCCACGGCCTTATTGGCCACAGATCACGTCCGCCGGTCGGAAGATGGCGCACGAGATATGACCTACCCAGAATTGGGGATACGCAGTGAATATCTTTGGCCACTATGTCGATCGCCGCATTGTCGCCATGGCTGGACTTGACGGCTTGATCTTCCTTCTTCCTCTTGTCTTGTTAAGCCTGCTTCAACGCTGCACGAGTTGCGGTGCGCCCTCCTGGCTGTCTATCGAGCCATACCAGGCCGTCTTCATCTCCTCCGCCCTGCTCCTGCTCTCCATTTCACTCGGGCTCTACAACGGCGATGCGGCCCGTGACCTGCGGACCTTCGTCAGACGCTTCCTGCTGAGCTGGGAGTTCATCGGCGTGGCCGCCATCGTCTTCCTGGCGTTCAGCGGCGCGGCAGCCGGTTATCGCCTGGGCTGGGGCGTCGGCCTCGTGGTGGCAGGGTTCGTGGTCGTGATGTCGGTGCAGTTCGGACTGCACCTCGCGCTTGGCTGGTGGCTGGCGCGTCCGTCGATGAAACGGCGCGTGCTGGTGCTGGGTGAGAGCTCGGCCGCCAGCGAGATCGCCGACTACCTGAACGGCCCCGCCTCGCAGCGCTTCGAACACCTGCAGACCGTTCGCAACTGGGCCCCGGCGCAGTTCCAACCGACGCGCATGGGCAACGTGCTCGTGGCCAGCGCCGCGCCGGAGCACACGCCGCTTTCGTGCCTGGCCGAAGCCCTGCGGAGCGACGCCATCGTGGTGGCCGTTGAGGACCGCGACGCGCTGCCAGCCGAGGAGCTGCTCGAGTGCCGGATGCGCGGGATCGAGATCCTCGACGCCATGGACTTCTGGGAGCGAGAGGCAGGCCTCATCCACCTGGCGCGGGCCGAGCCCGCCTGGCTGGCTTTCTCGGAAGGCTTCCCCCTGCATCCCCGCCGCCGCCGGCTGAAGCGCCTGGTCGACGTGACCTTCAGCCTCGCCTTTTTGATCTGCGTTCTGCCGCTGTGCGCGCTGGTGGCGCTGGCGATCTGGGTGGAGAGCCCGGGCGCCATCTTCTACAGGCAGGAGCGGGTCGGGTTGAACGGGCAGACCTTCAAGGTCTGGAAGTTCCGCAGCATGCGTCCCGATGCGGAGCGTGACGGCGCCCCACGGTGGGCTTCCGCCACCGACGAGCGCGTGACCCGCATCGGCCGCTTCATCCGCAAGGTCCGCATCGACGAGATCCCGCAGGTCCTCAACGTTCTGGCGGGTGAGATGAGCTTCATCGGCCCGCGTCCGGAGCGGCCGTTCTTCGTCGAGCAGCTGCGCGAACAGATCCCCCACTACGACTTGCGCCACCGCGTGCCGCCGGGGATCACGGGCTGGGCCCAGGTGAACTATCCCTACGGGGCGTCGGTCGAGGACGCGAAGCGGAAGCTGGCCTACGACCTCTACTACCTGAAGCGCAACGACCTGCTGCTCGACGCCCTGATCCTCCTCCAGACGATCCGCGTGGTGCTGTTCGCCCACGGCTCGCGGTAACGCGCTTACAGGGGCTTGCGATGACCAGCCTGTTCGTCTCCGGAGCAGACGCGTCCGAACCCGTTGGGGCGGCTCGCCGCACCTGGAGCGCGCGACCTGCAGGGGCTCCGCTGCGGCTCCTCCACGTCTTCACCCGGTTCAACACGGGCGGGGCGCAGGTTCGGTTCGCCACCCTCGCCGGAGAGCTGGGCTCCCGGTTCTCCCACACGGTCCTGGCGCTCACCGGCGACTATGAGGCCGCAAGCCTCGTGCCGCCGGGCGTCGACATCCGCTATCTTCCCCCGCCGCCGCCGGCGCGCTCCGTGGTCTCGCAGCTGGCGCATTATCGCGCCCTGGCGAACCACCTGCGCCCCGACGTGCTGCTCACCTACAACTGGGGCGCCATCGAGTTCGCGGTGGCCAATGTGCTCGGGGCTCCGCACCTGCACCTCGAGGACGGCTTCGGGCCCGACGAGGCGGTTCGGCAGTTCCGCCGCCGGATCTGGCTGCGGCGCATCGCGCTGCGCCGCAGCCATGTGGTCGTACCCTCCGCCACCCTGGCCGACATCGCCCGGCGCACCTGGCAGGTGAGCCCAAGGCGGCTGCATCACATCGCGAACGGCGTACCCACCAAGACCGCCGCGCGCACCCCCCTCGACTCCCTGGGCCTCGATCTGCCGCCCGGGCTGATCCGTGTCGTCTGGACCGGTGCGCTTCGCGCGGAGAAGAATCCCCTGCGCCTGCTGCAGGCGTTCGCACCGGTCCGCGACCGGGCGGTGCTTCTCGTCATCGGTGACGGTCCGGAGCGCGAGAGCCTGCTACGCGCGGCGGACGGCCTGGGGCTGGGCGAGCGTATGCGGCTGCTGGGCCGGCGCGACGACGCCCGCGACCTGATCATGCAGTGCGATGTCCTGGCGCTCTCCAGCGACACGGAGCAGATGCCGCTCGTGGTGCTCGAGGCGATGGACGCCGGCCTTCCGGTCGCCTCCGTCGATGTGGGCGACGTGCGCCGCATGCTGGCTCCGGAGAACCACCCCTTCGTCACCCCCTGCTGCGGCGCGGCCCTGGGCGGAGCCCTGCAGGCGCTTATCGCCGACCCGGAGCTCCGACGCCGCGTCGGGCAGGCCAACCGCCGACACGTGGCGGAGTACAGCCTCGATCGGATGGTGGAGCGCCATCGCAGCGTGCTCGAGGCGCTGGCCACGCGCCGCGCCGTGCCGGTGGTGGGAGCCGGCTGACGCCGGCAGCCGACCTCAAGCCGCGCGCGGCGGCGGCGCCCAGCGGCGGCCGCGCAGCAGCCAGGGAGCGATCCATGGCGCCCGCTGCATGAGGCGGAGCGCCTTACCCCACCGCGGAGACCGCGACTCCGAGGTGCGCAACAGGGCGAGCCCCGCGCGCACATGGCCCGCCAGGATCAGCTCTTCGCCATCCATCCACCGCAACTGCTCCTCGCAGCGGCTGGCCATCGCCTCCGCCACCCGGCCCTCGGGGCGCGCTTCCAGCTCCGCCGCCGCCTTGCGATACATGGCGCAGGAACCGGCGAGCAGGCGTCGAGGTGCGGACGACAACGATCCCGCGCGGCGTCGGTAACGCACCAGGGCCTCGTCAAGAACGCGAGCGCCCCAGCCCGCCGCAATCAGCCGCGCCCACAGGTCGAGGTCCTCCGCCACCGGCAGCTCGGCGTCGAAGCCGCCCACCTGCAGGAGGGCCCGCCGGCGGGCCATCGTCGCCGTGAAGATGTTCACCTCGCGGCTAAGCACCCGCTCCAGGCTGGCGGGGCCGGCCATAGGGTAGCGGTCGGAATACCGGTGGGGGCGTCTCACGCCGGCCCCGAACACCACCGCGTCGCAGGCCACGAACCCCAGGGCCGGATTGGCCGCCAGGGTCGACGCCATGCGCGCCAGGTACTGCGGCTCGTACACGTCATCGCCGTCGAGGAAGCTCACGAACGGCGCGCGCGCGGCCGCGATCCCGCGGTTGCGCGCGACCGACACGCCGCCGTTGTCGGTCTGCAGCAGGCGGAACCTGGGATCGTCGGCGAACCGGTCAAAGACCCGGGCCACTGCGCCGCGAGCCCCGTCGTCCACGACGATCGCTTCCCAGTTGGCGAACGCCTGCGCCTGCAGGGAGGCCAGGGCGTCAGCGAGCAACTCGCCCACGCCGTAGGCCGGCACCACCACGGACACGCGCGGCCGGGGCCTGGACGTGGCCTGGATCTCCCTCGCGTATGCCATCGGTGGACCTCGCCCTGTAGCCGGCGGACGCCAGACGTCCGAGCAGGCCGCAGGGTGCTCGGCTGCGCCCTATCATTTCCCCGCCACCGAGCGGTTTGCAGACCCTCCCCCGCCGATCCGGCGACCTGCACCTGCCTACGTCAAACGACATGGTTGGCGGCAGGGCTCAGCCATAACCCTGACTTCAGAGCGCGGGCTGCGCTCAGGACGGGGGGGCTTCAATGCCGATCGCGGCGGACGTCAGGCTTGGGCAGGATGTGACCATCCACCAGCCTGAGCTGGTGAACCTCTACGGCTGCGAGATCGGGGCGTTCAGCCGGCTCGGGGCCTTCGTGGAGGTGCAGAAGAACGTCAGCGTCGGCCGACACTGCAAGATCTCGTCCCACACCTTCATCTGCGAGGGCGTGCGCATCGAGGACGAAGTCTTCGTCGGCCACGGCGTGATGTTCACGAACGACCTCTACCCCCGCGCGACGAACGGCGCAGGCGAGCTGCAGAGCGAGGCCGACTGGCGGGTCATCCCGACCGTCGTCCGTCGCGGCGCTTCCATCGGCTCGAACGCCACCATCTTGGCCGGCGTCACGATCGGCGAGGACGCCCTGGTCGGCGCCGGCGCGGTGGTCACCCGGAGCGTGCCGCCCCGCGCGGTCGTGGCGGGCTGCCCCGCTCAGATTGTCGGCGAAGTGAGCGGGCGCCTGGAGCCCGCAACCCTCGCCCGCCCCTCCACCTGATCCCGCAAGCAAGGAGCTGGTTCATGATCGGCGTCGCCGTCATCGGGTACGGATACTGGGGTCCCAACCTCACCCGTTGCTTCGCAGAGACCGAGGATTGCCGGCTGGCGGCGATCGTCGACCCTTCTCCCGCCGCCCAGGCCCGCGCGGCCAAACGGCACCCGCACGTCCCGATCTACGCCGACTGGCGCGAGGCGCTCGCCGATCCGAAGGTCGACGCCGTCGCCGTGGCGACACCGGTCCGCACCCACTACGAGATCGCCCTGGCCGCCCTCGCGGCCGGCCGCCACGTGCTGGTCGAGAAGCCGATGACGCAGACCTCGGCCGAGGGGCAGCGCCTGGTGGAGACCGCCGACCGGCGGGGCCTGACCCTGATGGTCGACCACACCTTCATCTACTCGGGCGCGGTCCAGAAGATGCGCGAGCTGGTCGCCGGCAACGACCTGGGCGACGTCTTCTACTACGACTCCACGCGCATAAACCTCGGCCTGTTCCAGCGGGACGTGAACGTCATCTGGGACCTGGCCGTCCACGATCTCGCCATCCTCCAGCACGTCCTGGACAGCCCGCCCACCGCGATCTCCGCCAACGCCACGAGCCACGTGCCGGGCGCGCCGGAGAGCATGGCGCAGATCACGCTCTATCTGGAGAACGGCGCGATCGGGCACCTGAACGTCAACTGGCTTGCGCCGGTGAAGGTGCGGAAGGTGCTGGTCGGCGGCAGCCGCAAGATGATCGTTTGGGACGACCTGGAGCCCAGCGAGAAGATCAAGGTCTACGACCGCGGCGTGAACGTCAGCGGCGGGCCCGAAGACATATACGAGATGCTGGTGAGCTACCGCGTCGGGGACATGTGGGCTCCGAAGCTCAACACCGCCGAGCCGGTGCTGACGGAGACCCGGCACTTCGTCACGTGCATCGATCAGGGCGTCGCGCCGATCACCGACGGCCGCCTGGGCCTGCAGGTGGTGGAGATGCTCGAAGCCGCCACCCGCTCGATGGCCATGCGTGGCCACCCCGTCGAATGCGCGCCCCTGCGGAGAGCTTCATGATCCCGTTCCTCGACCTGAAGACCCAGCACGCGGAGCTGGAGGAGCCCCTCCTGCGGGCCGCCCGGCGGGTCATCGCAGGCGCGCAGTTCACGCTCGGCCCGGAGACAGAGGCTTTCGAGGCGGCGCTCGCGGAATTCTGCGGCTCCCCTCACGCGGTGGCGCTCAACACCGGCACCTCGGCCCTTCACCTGGCCCTGCTGGCGGCCGGCGTCGGCCCCGGCGACGAGGTGATCACCACGCCGGCCACCTTCGTGGCCACGGTGGCCGCCATTCAGTACGTGCGCGCGATCCCCCGGCTGGTCGACATTGACCCGGTCACCTGGAACCTCGATCCCGCACGGCTGGAAGCGGCCATCACCCCGCGGACCCGGGCCGTGATCCCGGTCCACCTTCACGGCCGGATGGCCGACATGGCGGCGATCACCGCGATCGCGCAGGCGCATGGCCTGACCGTGATCGAGGACGCGGCGCAGGCGCTGGGGGCGGAACTCGACGGCATGCGGGCCGGCGCCTACGGCGATCTCGGCTGCTTCAGCTTCTACCCCGGCAAGAACCTGGGCGCCTGCGGCGAAGGCGGCGGGGTGGTCACCCGCAGCGCCGACCTGGCCGCACGGATCCGCCGGCTCCGCGACTGGGGCCAGTCGCGCAAGTATCTGCACGTGGAGAAGGGCTTCAACTACCGCATGGACGAGCTGCAGGCCGCCATGCTGGCGGTGAAGCTGCCCCACCTGGAGCGCTGGAACTGCGCCCGCCGGGCCGCCGCGGCCCGTTACGACGAGAACCTCGAGGAGGCGGGCCTGCCCGGCCCTGCGCCCGCGGCCGCGGGCAGTCACGTCTACCACGTGTACGCGGTGCGGGTGCGCGAGCGCGATCTTGTCCGGGCCCGCATGGCGCCCGGGGTGGCCACCAACGTCCACTACCCGATCCCTGTGCACTTGCAGCCCGCCTTCGCCGACCTCGGCTACCGCTGCGGCGACTTCCCGATCGCGGAGCGGTTAGCCGACGAGACGCTGTCGCTGCCGATGTTCCCGGGGATCACAGACGAAGAGATCGACCGCGTCTGCGCCAGCCTTCTCGACGCCTGCGACGCCGTGAGCTCGCTGCAGAGAGAGCCCGCCTGATGCGCGCTTCGAGGATCGTCCCCGCTGTGCACGGTCGAGAGCAGATCCGCCAGGATCCGAGCTTCGAGGCCGACATGGCCCGAGAGTTCGCCCGCCGCTGCACCCCGGCCGAGATCATGTCGATGTTCCGCCGGTTCAATCACGGCGACGACTACGTGGACCAGTTGATGCGGCGCGTCTGCGTACGCGCCCTGGCCCGCCGCTGCGGGGACGGCCTGCGGGTCGGCCCCGGCGTCGGCCTGCGCCACGTGGAGACCTTCGAGATCGGCCACGGCGTCTCGATCGGCGAGCAGGCGGTGATCCAGGGACGCCACGACGGCTCGTGCGTGATCGGCGACAAGGCGTGGATCGGTCCCCAAGCCTTCCTCGATGCTCGGGACATGGTGATCGGCGAGAACGTCGGCTGGGCGCCGGGCGCACGGCTGCTGGGCTCCACGCACACCGGCCTGCCGCTCGACCTGCCGGTCATCGCCACCGACCTGCTGATCGCCCCCACCACCATCGAGGCGGACGCCGACATCGGGGTGAACGCCGTGATCCTGCCCGGAGTCACCGTCGGCCGAGGGGCGATCGTCGGCGCCGGCGCCATCGTGACCCGCGACATCCCCCCCTACGCCAAGGCGGCCGGCGCGCCGGCCCGGATCATCGGCATGCGTCAGTCGGCGCCGGCCCTGGAAGGAGCAGCAACGTGACGTCTCCCCCCGAGGACTTCTGCGGCCGCAAGGTGCTGGTGACCGGCGGGGCCGGCTTCATCGGCAGCCGAACAATCGACCAGCTGCTGGCGCACGGCGCCGAACAGATCGTCGTGATCGACGACATGGTCCGGGGCCGGCCCGAGAACCTCGCAGCGGCCCTGGCAGGCGGCCGCGTAAGGCTGGTTCGCGGCGACATCTGCAACAGCGATCTGCTGCGCGAACACATCGAAGGCGCCGACACGGTGTTTCACCTGGCGGCGCTCAGGATCACACAGTGCGCCGCCGAGCCGCGGCGCGCGCTCCAGGTGATGGTGGACGCCACCTACGACCTCCTCGACCTGAGCGCCGAGGTTGGGGTCCGCAAGGTGGTGATGGCGTCGTCGGCCTCGATCTACGGGATGGCCACGCGCTTCCCGACGGACGAGGACCATCATCCCTACGACAACCGCACGCTTTACGGCGCCGCCAAGTCCTTCGGCGAAGGCCTCCTGCGGGCGTTCCACGATATGCGCGGCCTCGACTACGTCGCCCTGCGCTACTTCAACGCCTACGGCCCGCGGATGGACATCCACGGCCGCTACACCGAGGTGCTGATCCGCTGGATGGAGCGCCTCGAGGCCGGCCTGCCGCCCATCGTGTTCGGCGACGGCTCCGAGAGCATGGACATGGTCCATGTGGACGACATCGCCCGCGCCAATGTGCTGGCGGCCCTTTCACCGGCCACGGACGTGGCGCTCAACATCGGCAGCGGGGCGGAGACCACCCTGCTCGAACTCGCCGGGCTGATCGCTCGGGCAATGGACCGTGAAGGCCTGACACCGGTGCACGAGCCGCCGCGCGCCGTGAACCCGGTGCCACGGCGACTGGCCGACCTGACCCGCGCACAGAACCTGATCGGCTACGGCCCCACCGTCGCGCTCGACGAAGGGCTCGCCGGCCTCGTCGCCTGGTGGCGCTCGGAGAAGCGCCAGGCTCCTGTCGCGGAGCGGGCGGCATGATCCCGATCACCCGACCGCTGCTCGATGAGGCCGAGGCCGAGGCCGCCGCCGCGGTCGTCCGGTCCGGCTGGCTCAGCCAGGGCCCGGAGGTCGCCGCCTTCGAGGAGGAGTTCGCCCGCCTGGTCGGCGCCCCCCACGCGTGCGCCGTGTCCAACTGCACCACCGCCCTGCACCTCGCCCTGCTGGTCGCGGGCGTCAGGCCCGGTGACGAGGTCATCACCGTCAGCCACAGCTTCATCGCCACCGCTAATGTGATCCGCCAGTGCGGGGCCAGGCCGGTGTTCGTGGACATCGAGCCCGCCACGTTCAACATGGACCCGGAGCTGCTCGCAGCTGCGATCACGCCGCGCACCCGGGCGATCCTCTGCGTCCACCAGGTCGGCATGCCGTGCGACCTCGCCCGCCTGTCGGCCGTCGCCCGGGCTCACGGCCTGCCGCTGATCGAGGACGCGGCCTGCGCCATCGGCTCCGAGATCCGGCTGGACGGCGCCTGGGCGCCCATCGGCGCTCCGGTCGGCGACATCGCCTGCTTCTCGTTCCATCCGCGCAAGGTGATCACCACGGGCGAGGGCGGCATGCTGACCACCCGCAACGCCCAGTGGGACGCCGAATTCCGGCTCCTGCGCCAGCACGGCATGAGCGTCTCCGACCGGGTTCGCCACAACGCCACGCGCGTGGTGGTCGAGGAGTACCCCGTCAGCGGCTTCAACTACCGCATGAGCGACGTCCAGGCCGCCATCGGCCGACGCCAACTGAGCCGCCTGCCGGGCATTGTCGCCAGGCGACGCGAGCTCGCCCAGGCCTACCGCCGCAAGCTCGCCGGGCTCCGCGGCCTCGGATTGCCCACGGAGCCGGACTGGGCCCGCTCCAACTGGCAGAGCTACTGCGTGCGGCTGCCGGACGGCGTCGACCAGACCGCGGTCATGCAGGCCATGCTCGACCAGGGGGTCGCCACCCGCCGCGGCGTCATGTGCGCTCACCTGGAGGGCGCCTACGCGGGCGAGCCCACAGGTCCGCTGCCGCACTGCGAAGCGGCCCATCGCCGGTGTATCCTGCTGCCGCTGTTCCCGGACATGACCGGCGAGATGCAGGACGCCGTCGTCGATGCGCTCATGAAGGCCCTGGTCGGCGCCCGCAGTCGCGCACGCAGCGCCTATGAGGCCGCCTGATGGCGACCGCCGCCGCGCCTGCGATCCGCACCATCGAGGTCCGCGCGAAGCGAGGTCCGCAGGGTCCTGACCTGGCCGAGGTCTGGCGTTACCGCGAGCTCCTCTACTTCCTGGTCCTGAGGGAGCTCAAGATCCGCTACAAGCAGGCCGCTATCGGCGCGGCGTGGGCGATCGTGCAGCCCATCGTGGCGGTGGCGATCTTCGCCCTGATCTTCGGCCACTTCGCGCGCATGCCGTCCGACGGCGCACCCTATGCGGTGTTCGCCTTCACCGCCGTGCTGCCGTGGACCTACTTCGCGGAGTCCCTGCGGCGAGGCTCCACCGGGCTGGTGGGCGATGCCGACCTGGTCCGCAAGATCTACTTCCCCCGGATCCTCGTGCCCCTCGCCATGATCACCGCCCCGCTGGTGGACTTCGCGGCGGGGTTCACGGTGCTGGCCGGCCTGCTCGCCTGGCACCAGATCCTGCCGGGACCGCAGATCGTCCTCCTCCCGCTCTTCCTGCTGATGGCGGGCGCGCTGGCCTTGTCGCTCACCCTGTGGCTGGCCCCGATCAGCGTCCGCTACCGGGACGTGGGCCACGCCCTGCCCTTCCTGATCCAGGTCTGGCTCTACGCCTCTCCCGTCGCCTACCCCTCCAGCATCGTGCCCGAGCGCTGGAAGCTGCTCTACGACCTCAACCCCATGGTGGGGGTCATCGAGGGCTTCCGCTGGTGCCTGATCGGCGGACCGCACCCCGACGTGCGGGCCATGGCCATCAGCGGCGCGGTTATCGCCGCGGCCCTAGCCGGCGGCCTGGTCTTCTTCCGAAAGATGGAGCGCTCCTTTGCCGACGTCATCTGACCGGTCCGATCTGGCGATCCGCGCCGAGGGCCTCGGCAAGGCGTACCGCATCCACGGCGGCGCCCAGCGCCACGACACCCTGCGCGACAGCCTAAGCGCCGGCCTCTCCAGCTTTATCGGCCGCGGCGGACCTGCGCGGCGGAGCGAGTTCTGGGCGCTGAAGGACGTCACCTTCGATATCCGCCAGGGCGAGAACGTCGGGGTCCTGGGCCTCAACGGGGCGGGCAAGAGCACGCTCCTGAAGGTGCTTTCGCGGATCACCGAACCCACCACCGGCCGGGCCAGCATCCAGGGCCGCATGGGCTCCCTGCTCGAAGTCGGCACCGGCTTCCACGGCGAGTTGAGCGGCCGGGAGAACATCTTCCTCTACGGCGCGATCCTTGGCATGGGCCGCGACGAGATCGCCCGGAAGTTCGACGCCATCGTCGATTTCGCCGGCGTCGACGCGTTCATCGATACGCCGGTGAAGCGCTATTCGAGCGGCATGTACGTGCGCCTCGCCTTCTCGGTGGCCGCGCACCTGGAGCCCGACGTCCTGCTCCTGGACGAGGTTCTCTCGGTGGGCGACCTGCCGTTCCAGCGCAGGTGCATGGAGTTCGCCAAGCAGCTCCGTCAGCGCCAGGCGACGATCCTCTTCGTCTCGCATAACATGTTCAGCATCAAGACCATGTGCGAGCGGGTGATCTACCTGCGGCAGGGGCAGGTGGTCTACGACGGCCCGACCGACGCCGGGATCGAGCTCTACGAGGCCGACGGGCGGCTCGGCTCGGCTCAGTGGGCGGCGCACGAGCTGCAGGACCCGCCCATCCGGATCACCGAGGTGGAGATCGCCGACGCCACGCGGCGTCCGCGCACCGTCTTCGATCGCGGCGAGCGGATGCGCCTGCGGATCGACTACGAGGCGGACACCGCCATTCGAGGCGCCAGCTTCCTGGTGTCCATGATCCGTTCGGACGGGGTCGCCTGCTGCGCCTACAGCGCAGAGCTGGACGGCGTGCCCGTGGACGTCACGCCGGGCCGCGGATCCCTCGAGCTCACCACCCCGCCGCTCGCCCTGATCGCCGACTCCTACCGCATCGAGGTGCTGGTCCGTGAACGCGGCTTCCAGAAGCTGCTCTGCGCCCAGGCGGGCGGCGGCTTTCACGTCCGCGACGCCCTCCTCGACAGCCATTTCGGCGTGTTCCACGAGCCCGGCGCCTGGGCGGTCGACGACGTGCCGCGTCTCGCCCGGCCCCGGCTCCACGCCATAGGAGGCGAGCTGTGACCCGACCCAGGATCGACGTCATCATCCCCTGCTACAACTACGGCCGCTACCTGCCGGCCTGCGTGGAGAGCGTGCTGGCCGAGACCCGGCTGCCCCTGCGGGTGCTGATCATCGACGACGCGTCCACCGACGGCTCGGCTGACGTGGCCCGGCTGCTCGCGCTCTCGGACGAGCGGATCCACGTGATCCTCCACAACACCAACCGCGGCCACATCGCCACCTACAACCAGGGGCTCGCCTGGGCGGAGGCCGACTACCTCCTGCTGCTCTCCGCCGACGACCTCGTCGCGCCCGGCGCGCTCTCACGCGCAGTGTCCCTCATGGACGCCCGGCCGGAGGTGGCGTTCGTCTATGGCCGCGCCCAGCGGTTCGTGGAGGACGCACCCAAGAGCCAGGTGCTCGCACCCGACCGCGCCAACCGGGCCGGCGTCAGCTCGGTGCATCGAGGCGCGGACTTCATCCGCAGCGTCTGCGACACGGCCATAAACCCGGTGGAGACGGCGACCGCCGTGGTGCGCACCTCGGTGCAGCGCGCGGTCGGCGGCTATCGGCCCGAGTTCCCCCACGCCGGCGACCTGGACATGTGGCTGCGGTGCGCGGCTCACGGCGATGTGGGCTTCATCAGGGCCGACCAGGCCTACGTCCGCCTCCACGGCGGCAACATGCGCGAGCGCTACGCCGGCGAAGACGACATCCGCCAGCGCCGCGATGTGCTGCAGGCCTTCTTCGCCAACCACCACGACCTGCTCCCTGCCCCGCGCGCCCTGCGCCGGCGCGCGCTGGGACGCCTCGCGGCGGACGTCGTTGAGAATGCCGGCCTTGCCTTCGACCAGGGCCGCGCCTACCGCAGCCGCACGCGACTCGCCCGGGAGATCTGGCCGCCGGTCGTGCTCGGCCCGGCCTACCTCCGCCTGGCCGCCAAGCGCGCGATCCGCAGCCTCGGCCTCGGTCAGCACCCACAGGCGCAGGGGCTCTCGGCCGGCGCGCGATCGCGCCCCCGTCCCGGGCGGCGGCCGCAGGTCTCGCTGATCCTGAGTACGCGGGACCGCGCCGCCTTCCTGCCCCCTTGCCTGGACAGCCTGGAGGCGATCCGCACGTCGTCGGACTGGGAGCTGATCATCGTCGACAACGGCTCCACGGACGACACCTGGTTCGTCCTGCAGGGTTTCGTCCGCAGGACCCGTCTGAAGGTTAAGCTGCTGCGCGAGCCGACGCCCGGCCTGGCCCACGCCCGCAACACCGGCGTGCGCGCCGCCACCGGCGACGTGCTCTGCTTCACCGACGACGACTGCTACCCTGCTCCCGATTTCATCGACGCCGTCGCGAACGTGTTCGAGGAGAACGACGTCGGCTTCATGGGCGGCCAGATCCGGCTGCACGACCCCAACGACGCGCCGGTCTGCATCACCACGCGCACGGAACAGGCCTTGTTTCCCGCCGGCAGCTTCATAACCACCGGCGAGATCCACGGCGCCTGCATGGCCTTCCGCCGCGAGGTGTTCGACGACATCGGTCTGTTCGACACCGCCTTCGGGGCCGGCGCGCCGCTGAAGGGGGCGGAGGACTGCGAGTTCGTCGCCCGCGCCTGCTTCGCCGGCTGGAACGGCGGCTTCTTCCCGGAGCCCGTGATCTATCACCACCACCGGCGGCGCGGTGACGGGGCGGTCCAGATCACCCGCAGCTACGACTACTCTCGAGGCGCCTTCTTCGCCAAGCTGCTGCTGAAGCATGCCCGCTTCCGGCCCCTGGTGCTGAAGACCTGGTACTGGGACACCCCGGTCCTCTGGCGGCCCTCCCGCCGGGTTCTGCAGAAGCTCTGGCGGGAGGCGATGGGCGCGGCCCACTACCTCGTGGCCCATGCGCTGCGGCCAAGCACGCCGGTCGCCTGACCCGAGCATGCGGCGCGCCAACTCCGTTCCCACCGCTTCCGCCAGCCGCTCCGGTTCGGCGCGCGAGACCAGGAGCCACGCGCCCCGACCGTCGGGCGCGATCCACCTGCTGTTCTGCTGCGACCCTGGGTATTTCCCCTACCTCGCGACGACGCTTGCATCCCTGCTGGAAAGCAACCGCGCGAACCCGCTGGTGGTGCACCTGGCGTTGAGCCGGCGGGACCTCGCGGCGGAGGCGCGGCTCTCCGCCTGGTTTGCAGCGGCCGGGACCGCCACGCTGGAGATCCATGAGTTCGACTGGGGTGACACCCTCTGGCATACCTCCTTCCACATCAGTCAGGACGCCTACATCCGGCTGTTTGCCGGTCGCCTGCTCGGTCCCTCGCTCGACAAGGTGCTCTATCTGGACGCCGACCTGCTGGTGCTCGACGACCTGCGGCCGCTCTGGGAAACCGACATCTCCGGCCACGCCTTGGCCGCCGTGCCCGACCCCTACGGCGCCGACCGCCGCCAGGCGCTCGGCCTGCCCGAAGCGGCGACCTACGTGAACTCCGGCGTGCTGCTGATGAACCTCGTCCGCTGGCGGCGCGAGCGCCTTGAGACGCGGCTCTCGGCCTACGTGGGCCGGATGGGGGAGATGCTCCTGTTCCACGACCAGGACGCCATCAACGGCGTGCTGCACGACGAGATCCTGGTCCTCGACTACCGCTGGAACCTGCAGGCGCGGATGCTGCGGCGGCCCCGGAAGATGACCCTTCCGGACCGGGCGGCCATCGCCAGAGCGGCCCGCTCGCCGGCGGTGATCCACTACACCTCGGCCCGGAAGCCCTGGTTGTTCGTCATGGCCACTCCGGCCAAGGCGCTCTATCGCCGCTACCTTCGGCGCACCCCCTGGGGCGGACTGCGCCCGCCGGACCAGCGGATTTCGCGGGTGCCGGAGTTTCTGCTGAACCACCTTCTGTACGCCATGGGCTCCGACTACACCTGGGACCGCGTGCGCAGGGCCACCACAGTCGGCCGTGGCATCGACCGCGTGGCCGGCCGTCTCGCCCATCCCACCTTCCGAACCCCCGCCGCCGGCTGACGCACGAAGGGCGCCGCAGTCAAAAGATCAGGCGCGGGCGACCGGCCTCGGTGAGGCTGCCCCACGCACCGGCCGGGCGACCCCGGACCGAGCGGGGGCAAGAACCATGCGCGGAGCCTTCCTTATCCTGCTCGCTGCAGCCAGCCTGTGCGGCGGCTGCAGCGCCGCATCCGCTCCCGCCACCGAGCCCGCGGCCTTCCGCGTCGAGAACGACGGACCCTCGACCATCGGCCCGCGGGTTGTCTCCTTCGGCCATGTGTTCGCGCGCGGCGAATTGCGGCCGGGCGCAACTCCACGGGTAACGCTGGGGGGCGCGGATGCGCCGGCCCAGCTGGACGCCAAGGCCCGCTGGCCCGACGGCTCCGTGCGGCATGGGGTGCTTTCCGTCGAAATCCCCGCCCTGGCGCCTCGCCGCAGCCAGCAGGGCGCAGTGCTGCCGCCCGATCGCGGATTCTCCTTCGCCCTCCCGGCGATCTCCGGCGGACCGGCCGCCGAGCCTCCGCCGCTCACCGCCACCCTCATCTTCCGCGACGGTCCGGAGGCGGGCCGCACCGCCGTATTCGACGTCAGGAAGCTGGCGCTGCGTCCTGCGCGCCGCAGGGCGCCCTGGCTGAACGGCGCGCTCGTGCGGGAACAGCGCTACTGGTCGCCCGAGGTCGGCGGTCTGCAGCTCGCCTTCGATGTGTGGACCCCGCGCCGTGGCCCCGCGCGAGTGGACGTGATCTTTCACAGCGACCTCGGGCGGGACGCGGCCCTGGGGCTGCGCCGCTACGATGTCCGCCTGGCGCTCGGCGGCCGTGAGGTGTTCCGCGCCGACGATGTCGCCCAGCACGCCTATTCCATCTGGCGGAAGCAGGTCCACGTCGACGGGCGGGAGCCGCCGCGCATCACGCCCGACGCCGCGAGACTGGCGCGGCTCGGCGCCACCCCAGCCTACCTGCGGGTGGCCCCGGACCCGGACACGGCGCAGCGCCTCCATGTCGCCGCCACCTCCGACCGACGCCCCCTGACGCCGGCCGGCGTGACGCCGTACATGCCCATGACGGGCGGTCGGGCCGATATCGGGCCGCTGCCCACCTGGGCCGTGATCTACCTGCTCAATCCGGACCGCAAGAACCTGGAGACGCTGCTGGCCAACGGGGATGCCGCGGGCTCGATCCCATGGCACCTGCGCGATCCGGAGAGTGACGAACCGGTCAGCATCGGCCGGCGCCCGGAGGTCTGGCTGGACGAACGCGGCCCCACGGAGCCGTCCGTGCTGCCGCACGGCTATCGGCTGCCCGAGAGCGGCTGGACACCCGACATGGCTCATCAGCCGTCGCTGTCCTACCTGCCGTATCTGCTGACCGGCTCCCAATTTCACCGTGACGAGCTCGCGACCGAAGCGGCCTACACCCTCCTGTCGGTCGACCCGGACTACCGCGGCGGAGCGACGGGTGTGATCTTGGGCCAGCAAGTCCGGCAGGTGGCGTGGACGCTGCGGACGCTGGCCACGGCGGCCTGGATCCTGCCGGCCGACGATCCGCTGCAGGCGGAGTTCGCCGACATACTCGAGCGGAACCTCCAAGAGATCACAAAGCGCTACGTGAGCGGCGTCCAGGCGGACGGCGCGGGCGAGCTCGAGGGCTTCCTTCCCGGTCCTTACGCGGTCGACGGCGCTGTCGCGCCCTGGCAGAACGACTACCTCGCCATGGTGCTGGGCTGGCTCCACGGCATGGGCTACGCCGAGGCCGGCCCGATCCTGCAGTGGATGGGCAACTTCACCGTCGGCCGCTTCACGAGCGGCCCCCGCGGGTACGCCCCAATCTACGGCACCCCCTACTTTCTCTACGTGGCCGATCCCGCCACTCACGCGCCGCTGACCCGCTGGGCGGAGGCCTACAAGGTCACCTTCCAGCGGGCGGAACCGGTGACCACATTGGACTATCCAGACTGGGGCGGCGGCTATGCGGCGCTCGCCCGCGGCGCCCTCGCCTCGATCGCCAACACTACAGGTTCGCCAGCCGCTCGCCAGGCCTACGCCTACGTCCGCTCGCAGACCCCCGCCATGGACGCCGCCTACGCGAAGGATCCCACCTTCGCGATCGCCCTGCATAACCAGGAGACGCCTTGATGGGACCGACCGGCCGCTCGCTGCGAATCCTCTACCACCACCGGGTGGCGGCCGCCGACGGCATGCGGGTGCACATAAACGAGATCGTCGAGAACCTGCGTGCGGCCGGGCACGAGGTGCGCGTGGTGGGCCCGGAGGGCGCCGCCGGCGCTGTGGCGGGTCAGGCGAGCCGCACCGAACGGCTCGCGGAGATGGCGCGCCGGGCGCTTCCTGCGGCCCTCTATGAGGCGCTCGAACTGGCCTACAACCTGCCGGCCTATGTGCGGCTTGCGTCGGCGGCTCGGGCTTTCCGCCCGGACGTGATCTACGAGCGCTACAACCTGTTTCTTCTCGCGGGCCTGATGCTCGCGCGTCGACGCCGCCTGCCGTTGCTCCTCGAGGTGAACGCGCCCCTGCTGGACGAGCGCTCGGCCAATGGTGGGCTGCAGCTGAAGACGTTCGGTCGAATGTGCGAGGCCATCCTATGGCGAGGCGCCGATATCGTCCTGCCGGTGAGCGAGGTGCTAGCCGGCGCGGTTCGCGGGGTGCGCGGGCGACCGGCCGGCGTCCACGTCACGCACAACGGGGGCGACCCGTCGCAGCGCCCCGACCCTGCGACTGTCGCCGCCGTGCGCCGGGACCTGGGGTTCGGCCCGGAGGACGTGGTGCTCGGCTTCGTGGGCTTTGTCCGGCCATGGCATGGGCTGACCGCCGCGGTGGACGCCCTGGCTGGGCTCCCGCCGAACGTGCGTCTGGTGGTCGTCGGCGACGGACCGGGCTGCGCAGACCTCGAGGCCCGCGCCGCAGCGCTCGGGCTGGGCGGACGCGTCAGGCTGGTGGGACGGGTCCCGCATCGCGAGGTCGCGGCCTATATGGCCGGCTTCGACGTGGCGCTCCAGACGGCGGCCACCGCCTACTGTTCGCCGCTGAAGCTGTTCGAGTACATGGCGCTCGGATGCGCCGTGATCGCGCCGGACCAGCCCAACATCCGGGAGGTGCTCACGCCTGGCCGGGACGCACTGCTCTTCCCGCCCGGTGACCACGAGGCGATGTGCGCGGCGCTGGCGCAACTGGCCACAGACGGCGCCTTGCGGTCCCGCCTGGGCACGGCGGCGTCCGAGACCCTCATCGCCCGGCGGCATACCTGGCGCCACAATGCCGAACGGATCGCCGCCCTCGCCGCGGGCGAGCTCGCCCCTAGCCGCCTCGCCGCCACCGCGGGACAGGCCGCCCCCTCGCCGCAGCCTTCCTGAGCGGCGCGGAGGCCGGCGGCGCGTGGCGCTCCATTCCCTCCTTCGGTGGCTCCGTCATGTCGAAGAGGGTGACGAACCCTCCCGTTGGCTCGCGCTCCCGCGCGAGCGCCCATACCGCGATCAGCAGGATCGCGAAGATGTCGACGAGGAACAGCAGGCCGGCCATGTCTCACCTCCAGATGTCCGCAACCGTCCCTTGGGCGGGCGCGGCCGGCCGCGGCAAATGACAGTCGGTCGACCCGAAGGCGGTCCCGCTCCCCCGCCAAAACGAACTGGCCCGATCATTTGCCAGAGAGACCCTGCCCCCTCGGCCGCAGCGTCATTGGGGCGCGCTCCCGCGCCGGAGGTGACACGTGCGCGATCTCGTCCTTCTGGCGGCGCTCGTCGCCCTTATTCCGATGGTGTTGCGGGCGCCGTTCATCGGCCTGCTGGCATGGCTCTGGATCGCGCTGATGAACCCGCAGCGCGAGGTCTACACCGTGCTCGCGGACTTCCAGCTCAATTTCTGGGTGGCTGTGCTGACGGCCGGCTCCTGGTTCTTCTCCCGCGACCGGAAGGCGCCGCCGCTTGACGGCTTTGTCGTCTTCCTAGGGCTGTTTGCCGTCTGGGCGACGGCATGCACCGTTCTGGCCCTCGACCGCGGCGTCTCCGTCCCGCTCTGGGAGCGGACCATGAAATCGATGGTCCTGGCCTTCGCGGTGGCCGCTCTGGTCACCAGCAAGACCCGCATCCAGGCCGTGCTGTGGGTCCTCGCCGCCTCCATCGGCTACCACGCGATCAAGGGCGGCGGCTTCGTGGTCCTCACGGCGGGCAAGCATCACGTGTACGGCCCTGAGGACACGATGATCGCGGACAACAACAATCTTGGCCTGGCCTTGGTCGTTCTGTTGCCGCTGCTGTTCTACCTGCGGTCCACCAGCCGGCTGCCGATCACCCGGCTCGCGGCCCTGGGTACGATCCTGCTCACCGTGGTCGCGATCCTGGGGACCTATTCCCGTGGCGCGCTGCTCGCCCTGATCGCCATGGGCGTCGTCTTTGCCCTTCGCTCTCGGTCCGGCATCGCCCTCCTGGCCGCCGGCGCCCTCGTGGCCGCCGTGCTTCCGTCCATCGCCCCCGCGGGCTGGCTGGATCGCATGTCCAGCATCCAGACCTACGGCCAGGACGCCTCCTTCCAGGGCCGCGAGGCAGCCTGGCGCACCAGCGTCAACCTGGCCTCGGCCCGACCGCTGGTGGGAGGCGGGTTCTCGGCCATCGAGGTCGACGAGGTTGCGCAGACGTATCGCACGCCCGACAGCCTGGAGCACGGAAGGGCGGCGCACAGCATCTACTTCCAGGTGCTCGGGGACACCGGCTTCGCCGGCTTCACGCTCTACATGCTGATGCTTCTGGCGGCCGCGGGGAACACGGTGGCGGTGCTGCTCGCCGCGCGCGGGCGGCCCGAGCTCGCCTGGGCTGCACGGCTCGCGCGAATGCTGCAGGTCTCGCTGGCGGCGATGCTCGTGGGCGGGGCGGCCCTGTCACTGGCCTACTACGACGGCTTCCTGGTGGTGCTCGCCCTGACCTGCAGCCTGCGTGTGGCGGTGCGCCGCTCGCCTGCCGTCGCGGCGCCGGCGACCACCGGCTGGCGAGGCCCAAGCCGGGTGCCGGCCTGGCGGGCCGGTGCGGAAGAGCCCGTCGGGCACGCTGCCGGCCGGCTGTCTTTTGGCAGGGTGACCACAGACCCCTCCCCCTAGTCTTCGAAACGAACCCGGCCGCCGCAGCACGGCATCCCGGCAATCCGTTCGAAGTACAAGGAAGACGCTATGGCCGTTCTCGTCACCGGCGGAGCTGGGTATATTGGCAGCCACATGGCGAACCTTCTCCTCGACAGGGGCGAGAAGGTCTGTGTTCTCGACAATCTCTCGACGGGGGTTCGCGACCTCGTCCCGGGCAGAGCGAAGTTCTTCCAGGGTGACATCGGGGACCAGCCGCTCGTGCAATGGATCCTCGCGGATCAGAATGTCGACGCGATCCTGCACTTCGCCGGCTCGGCCGTGGTCCCGGATTCCGTCTCCGACCCCCTCGCCTACTACGAGAACAACACCGCCCGCAGCCGCAGCCTCCTCGAGACATGCGTGCGCGGCGGCGTGAAGAACTTCATCTTCTCCTCGACCGCGGCCGTCTACGCGCCGGCGACCCGGGGGCTGGTTGACGAAAGCCATCCGACTGCGCCGTGCAACCCGTACGGGCGCTCCAAGCTGATGACCGAATGGATGCTGGCCGACGTCGCCCACGCCACGGCCCTTCGCTACATCGTGCTCCGCTACTTTAACGTCGCTGGCGCCGACCCCCAGGGACGAACCGGCCAGTCCACGCCGCGGGCCACCCATCTCATCAAGCGCGCCTGCCAGGCGGCGCTAGGCGAAATCCCCCATCTCGACATCTTCGGAGGCGATTACCCCACGGCCGACGGGACGGGCGTCCGCGACTACATCCACGTGTCCGATCTCGTGGACGCCCACGCCCTGTCGCTGGAACACCTGCGCGCCGGGGGCGGATCGCAGACCTTCAACTGCGGCTATGGCCGCGGTTTCTCCGTGCGCGAGGTGGTGCGCGCCACCGAGCGGGTGACGGGAAGACCGGTGCCCACTCGCCTGCGCCCGCGCCGGGCCGGCGACGCCGCCGAGGTGGTCGCCGATTGTGGCCGACTGGTGGCGCAGCTTGGCTGGCGCCCCCGCCATGACGATCTCGACGGCATCGTGCGGCATGCTTACGCATGGGAGAGCCGAATGCAGGCACGGGGCGAGGCCGCAGCCCGGGCGGGAGCCCCTGCGACAGAACAACTCAGAGGGGAGTTCGTTTGATCTTTCAATCCCCTAGCGCTAAAGCTCCACCACAAGTCAGGGCTAAGCTTGGCGCAAAGCCTGGCGGATGTGCTAGCGCCTCATAGGCGCCGCCTCTTCCAGGCAAATGAAGCTGGTTGGGACAGGCTTCGTCGGCGCCGCGGTTTTGCCGGAATCCGGGATGACGTTCGTGACCATGTCTCAAGAGGTGCGGCTGGCGTCGCCCTGGGCCCACGGGCCAATGTCCTGCGAAGAGGATGGGCCGATGGGGTTGTCGCACCATCCCTCCGCGGAGCTCCGCGCTGATTATCACGTGGGCAACGTCTCGCCTGGGGCGGCGATCGCGGTCGCCGTGCATCTCTCGCTTTGCGAGCAATGCGCTCTGCTCGTGCAGGAGGAGCCTCGCAGCGCGGAGGCCCCCTGGATCCCGTCCTGGAGCACGCCGGGCGCGGACCTTGCCCGCTCACTCCCGCCGATGCTGGCAGCCGTGCCCCGCGGGCGCTGGCGGCGCGTCGGACGCGGTGCGGCGGCCGCTCCACTGCAAGAGGTCAGCGGCCTGGCTGAGTCCGTCCACCTCGTGCGTCTCCGGCCGGGTGCCGCCCTGCCCTTCGGCGTCTCCGCCGAGCTCCTGGTGCTGCTGGGCGGCGGGATCATTGCGCCGCTGGGCGACATGCATCCGGGCGATCTGCTGGAACTCGGGCCGTTGGGCGGGCGCGAGATCCGCGGCCATCCTGAGGCGGGAGCGCTGGCGCTCGTGGTCGGCGACGACACCCTCTACCGTGGCCTGCTGGGCCGCCTGCTTCCCTGATCCGACCCGTTCGGGGACGGCGGGTCGGGCTCGACCAGACGCACCTGGCCGGCCCTGACATCCAGGACGCCGCGACGGCGGAGCTCGGCGAGCACGCGGTTGAGGTGCACCGGGCTCATCCCCAGCGCGTCGGCAAGCTGGCCCTGCGTGAGGGGCAGGCGGAAGCTGTCGCCGTCCGCCAGGCCCAGCGCGGCCAGCCGCTGGCGAAGGTCGCCGAGCAGGTCGACAATCCGTTCCGCCGCCGTGAGCTGGCCCAGTCTGAGCGCCGTGTCGTAGCGGCGTTCGAGGTTGACCTCGCTGGCGCGCCTGAGCACCTCGTCCAGGAAGGCGTGGTGGCGATGGCGTTCGCGCAGCGCTCCGAGCGCGATCGTGCGCATCGGCGTCAGCGCGCGGATGGCGACCCGCGCCGGCGACGGGGGCCCGAGCGGATAGCAGACGTCGCCCGGTAGCAGAAAGGCGTAGATCAGCTGGCGGCCGTCGGGAAGCCTGCGCGCCTCACAGGCCCAGCCGCGGACGATCAGCTTCGGGCCAGGGCAGACGCCGCCCCAGGGCACCGGCGCGCCCGCAGCGGTCCACTCCAACGGGCAATCGTCGGAAAGCAGCTGCGCAATCTCGTCCTCCGCGATCCCCAGCCCAGTGCTGAGGCCGCGGATCGCCGGCTCTAGGACGCTCCGGCGGCTTCCGTCCTGAGCTGTCCTAAGTCGCGCCATCCTGCCGTTCCTGCGAACACCTCATGGCGGCGTCCAGCAGAGGAAGGATCGCGTCCGCCGCCGACCGCAACATTAACATTGGGTCGCCGGCAGACGGGATCGGCTGAGACCTCAGACTAGCGCCCGCGCGTTCCGCGCAGCTGTGCCCGCTCGCGAATCCAGGTCGCGGAACGACCGGCGCTCGTCGCCGTCGAATTGCGGGCTGTAGTGAGCCAGCGCCGAGAGCCGCTCCCGGTCCTTGAGGAAGACGGATCCGGCCTTGAAGGTGACGGCGCCTTCCTGGCGAAGCTGCTTCAGCGTGCGGTTGATGTGCACGACGCTAAGGCCTAGCGCGTCGGCGAAGACTTCCTGCGTCAGCGGGATCTTGAAGGTGTCGCCCCTCACGAGCCCGACCTTCTCGAGCCTTTCGTAGAGCTCGAGCAGCAGGTGCAGCACGCGTTCCCTGGCCGAGAGCCTGCCCATCCGCATCAGGTGATCGTAGAGCCGGTCCTCGCGCTGCTGGGCCAACTCGCCCAGGGCGTCGGCGACCGTCTCGCGGCCGGCGTCGTCCGCCAGTCTCACATCGGCGTCCACCACCTCCAGGCGGGTGAGCGCCATCACGGCCCGCGTGCCCATGCTGGCCGTGGACCGTTCGTCGACCGCGTCGCCAGGCAGCAGGAAGCCGAAGATCTGCCGGCGGCCGTCCTAGAGGATCCGCAGCTCGCAGGCCCATCCCGAAACGATCACCACCTGGCGCGCGGCTCCGATACCGCTGCTTAGCCGCACCTGCGTTCCCGCTGCAAACCGCTCGACGCGGCGCCAGAAGGCCCGCAGTCGCTCGACTTCCGAGACCGGCCCTGCGAGTGCGCTGAGCGCCGCCACCTGAGATGGCCGGGTCCCAGAGATTTCTTCGATCCTCATCGGCTCCCCCTAATGTTCTCGCTGGTATTCAACCAACAAGCCCCTCGCGTGCCCGGCGGTGGCCGGACCGGAATGTGCTGAACTCTGTGGATTACACGCCGACTACTGTGGCGTAAGTAAGCGAATCTGATCTGTCTTTTGTCAACCGATCCCTCACTATTTCGTGAGCGCGGGAACCAGTTGCTCGCACAAGGCCGTGCGCAACGTGGAAGCGGGTCCGCTCTTGCCGTAGGCCGACGAAATCCCCTGCTGCAACGCTGGCGATGCGGGCCAACACAGGATTAGCCGCAGCGAGGTCGCCGCCCGGGAGCAGTCCATGTTCAACTGCAGGTCGGCGTTTCCGACAGGCAACGCGGCGCGCCGGCGCCTGCGAATACCCGTGGTTGTCGCGCACGCTCATGGAAGCGGCCCCTTTGAGTTACCGGTTGGGGGAACTGTCCAGGTCGGACACCAGACCCGCAACGGTTAACCCCTCGACAATCCTTGTGCTTCTGTTCGGCGATTGTCTCTCCCCAATTTGGGGTAAGGCGCCAAAATTGTGGCGGAGCGCCTTCATCCGGGATTCGCTAAGCTTTGCCGTAGCTTAGAAGGCGTAGGGTGCGCGCAGCATGACCCGGAAGTCCGGGGCTTCCGATGTGACTCCCGCCTCGAAGAGGCTGCTGAGCGTTAACCTTTCCCGCAGCCGATAAGAGAAGCCCATCTGGAAGCTTCCGAGTTGCAGTGGCTGAGAGCGCTGACGGCTCGCCCCGAGTTCAGACTTGGTCGCGAACACGTAATTGTAGGAATAGCCGAAGGAGACGCCGAAGCGAGGATTGAGGGAAAGTCCGAAGCCCAGCGACGCGCCGATGGAGTCCCCAGGGTCCACCCGGCCCACCTGCACGTCGCCGATCTCGCGGTCCACGTCGCGGGCGAAATTGACCAGGTAGGTGACGCCGCCGAAGATCACCGCGGGGTCGGTGGCGTAGAGCATGCTCACTCCGCCCTCCGCGCCCCAGAAGCCCGATCCGGTGGCCAGCTCGCGGGCGATCCCCGCCTCGTCGTACCTGACCTCGTAGGGCCCCTCTCCGGTCGGTGTCTTCATTCGCCCGCTCAGGAGGATGACAGGGCCGCCCCGCTGTCCCGTGGTGAGCTGGAAGCGGCCCGCCAGTTCGGCATCGCCGATGCCCCGGCCGTCGAGCTTGCGTTCCTCGGTGGCGGATTCCTCGCGCTGCGACAGGGTTGTGATGCGGTCACGACGGACAACGAACGGCGCGCGCACCTCGAGCTCCAGCCGGGATGTGAGGCCATAGCGCGCGGACAGGGTCGCCACGCCTGTGGAGCGCTGGGCGTCGCTGGCCTCGATAACCCCGAGCTGGACCCCAGGCGTGATCTCGACGCCCCTGAAAACCAGGCGTGGATTGCTGTTCTGGACGTACTCGATCGCGGGTTCGACCACCAGGCGCCCGGGCGGCGTCAGCACGCCGTATTCCTGCGGCGCCGCCACGGTCGGCGGGGCGGCTTCCCGAGGGGGACGCTGCCCGACGGGTGCGGTCGGCGCAGGCGCAGGGGCGGCCGCAGCCGGGGCAGTCTGGATCGCGAGCAGCGCACTGTTAGCGATCCCGGCGCCGCGCCGTTCTTCCAGCGCCGAGTCGCGTTCGGCCCGCAATTCGTTGATCTCCCGCTGCTGGGCCGCGATCAGTTCGCGATGGCGCGCGAGCTCCGCCTCGATCCTCACGATGTCCGCCCGCGAGCTCTCCGCCGGGTCTGCAGGCGAGTGCAGGAGGACGCCGGCGGCGAGCAGCGATGGCAGCAGCATCTCGATCAATCCTCAATGGCCAGCCCGCGTGCGGGGACTCGGCTGTGCATCAGCGACTCCCAGCCCGTCAGTTTCGCTAGCCTTGACCGCGCCCGGTGCACACGTCCTTTGAGGGTCTGGACGTCACACCCGCAGATCCTTGCCGCCTCCGCGTAGCTGCAGCCCAGCGCCACCACGAGCAACAGCGCCTGGCGGTTGGCCGCGGGCAACCCCCTCAGCGCCTCCAGCAGCTCGCGCCATTGCAGGCTCCATTCCTGCGCCGGCCCGCACACCTGGAGCTCCGAGAACCGGCCTGTCACGTCCTCCACCCAGGGGGCGCGCCGCCGTCGCTGGGTGAAGTATTCGTTGCGGAGGACCCGGAACATCCAGCCGCGCAGGCTGGCTTCCGGCTGGTACGCCGCCCGGTAGCGCCAGATCCGCACCATGGCGTCCTGCACCAGGTCGTCGGCGTCCACGGCCGACCCCGTAAGCGACGCGGCGTAGGCCCTGAGGTCCGGCAGCTGGGCTACCATCTCGTCAGGGAAGCTCAGCACCGGCGGCCCGGCCGGCGCGACGCTCATTTCAGTGTCCCCACCAGCGAGGCGTTGATGGCTTCCTGCAGGCCTGCCGCGAGCCGGCTTCCCGCGACCCGCGCCTGCAATTCGGAAAGCTGCGGGATAAAGAGCGTGAGCTGGGTGTCCTGAGCGATCCGCCGCCCGTCGGCGGTGTTCACCACCACGCTCGCGATCCGGTTGAGCGAGATCTCGTGGCGGACTCGGGTCGCGCCGCCCTCCCCTCCGCTCACGACCGTCCATCCGTCCGCATCGATGCTGCTGCGGGCGTCCAGGGCGCGGGCGACCACCGGTGCGCCGTCCGCCCAGCTGAGACGGGTCTCCAGCGCCAGGTCGCCGTCGACCACGGTGCGGACATTGGCGGCGAACCCGACCTCGTACCCCATGGGCGTCATCAGCCCGCCGCGCAGGTCGGCGAGCTCCGGGTCCGGGAGCGGCTCCTCTCCCCGGGCGAAGGTCGCCGTGGCCGCGGCGTAGAGCGCGAGTGCGAACGCGAGAGGTTTCATGGCAGCCCCGGCCTCATCGGCGAAATCTGGTAGAGGGGTGGTAGCTCCCGAACGAGACCGCCGGCCGGCCGCTCGTCGAGCCGCGTCAGGGGCCCGGACGTCAGCGCCGCCCACTCGTCCGCACGGTTGTAGGCCGCTGAGTCACGGTCCACGCGCAGCACGACGCCGTCCCAGATCTGATCGAACTCCTGGACGGAGAAGGTCTTCAGTCCGAGCGCCGGGTCGCCCACCAGGACACGACCGGCCCTCACCCCCTTCACGACCACGAAGTGGCGATAGCCGCCCAGGGTGACGAGCGCGACCGCGGGACGCGTGGTGTCGGCCAGCCGAGCGGCCGTGGTGCGATAGCCGTTCGCCGGCAGGCCCAGCGAGGTCAGGTAGGTCTTCATGTCGAGCAGCGAAAAGCCCTGGCGCCGGATCTTCTCCTGGTCGCCCTGGGCGTACATGGCGCGGAACACCTCGGCCTCGCCGAGCGGGACGCCCAGGTGCTCGCGCAGCAGGGTGGCCAGGGCCGCCGATCCGCAGCTGAAGTCGAATTGCTGCCGCACGACGGTCCGGAACGGCATGTCGCGCAGGCTGACGACCCGCGCGGTGAACATCCCCTGGCCGGTGACGATCGCCGGCTGCGCATGCGCGCGGGCCGCGCCCGCTGCGACCGCGAGCGCCAGGAGCCCGGACAGCAAGGCGGTCCGGACAGGCCGCGTCATGGCCCCGGCGCGCCCACGACGCTCAGACTGATCGCGCCCTGCAGGACGTTGTTGGAGCCGGTGTTGACGACGAAGTTGCCGATCCCCGCGAAGCCGTCCAGCGCCTGCGCCGAGAAGGTGACCGAGCCCGACGTCAGGACGCCGGCGGTGACGACATTGCCGCTGCTGTGGGCGCCGAGTTCCTGGGCGCTGATCGCCTCCATGTGGAGGTTCTCTCGCCCGCTGACCTCCTGAAGGACCTCGGGGGCGAGCAGCGTTTCGTCGTCTGCCTGCGAAACCGCTGGCGGCAGTGGGACCGCGGCCTCGGGCTGAAGCGGCTGGGCCAGGCCCGGACTTGCTGCGAGCGCACTCGCCAGCAACAGCCCAACGAGAATGCGCATACTACTCTCCTTTGAACGCGCGCGGTCGTCCGCCGGAAGGACTCGCCCTCCGGCGGACCCATCCGCTACGGGGTGCCGAAGCTGATGTTGGCGTTGGCCGCGATGCCAGTGGCGGCCTGGTTCAGAGCCCCCAGCCCGGTGTTGAAGCTCGCCGTCTGCACGCCCGCGAAGTTCGCGAACGAACCGCCGCCGATCGACAGCGCGCCGGTATTCAGCTGACCGTTCTGGGCTCCCGAACCGGAGCCCGCCGTGGCGCCGGAACCCGCTGCGCCGCCCGCCGAGCCGTCGTCATCACCGTCGCTGTCGGCCGTGGCCGTGGCGGAACCGCCGTAGCCGTTGGCCGCGTGGAAGATGGTGCGCACGTTGCTCACCGAGCCGTCGAGATCCTGGGACGAGACGGTGCTGGTGTTGTTCGTGGTGTTCATGGAGTTGTCGGAGTTGTCGTTGTTCGAGTCCGCCCAGCGCATCGAGTTGTCGGAGTTGTCGTTGCCCGAGTTCCTGTTGCGCACGGAGTGGTTCGAGTTGTCGTTCTGAGAGTCCGTCAGGGTCGTCGACGCGTCGGTATTCGTGGTCGTCAGGGTGTTGCCGGAGTCGTCGGTCGACGAGTCCGTGTAGGTGTTCCCCGAGTCATTGGTCGACGAGTCCGTGTTGCCGGAATTGTTGGTGGACGAGTCGGTGTTGCCGGAATTGTTGGTCGAGCTGTCGGTCACCGTGCTGGAGGCCGTGCCCGTATCGCCGTCACCGGTGCTCGCGCCGCCTGTCGTCTGAGCCATGGCGGCGGTGGAGAGCGCCGCGCTCAAAGCGAGCGCGGAAGCGGATAGCCACAACGTCTTCATTTGGGTACTCCCGGGGGTCAGTTCGGAGCAAGTTCTCCGCACTGAACTACCGGCATTCGACCGAAAGGTTACGTCACGCCGAAATATATTTCCCGGCGATAGGCTCGGCGAGACAGCATACCAAATATTGGGTATGTCCGGATACAAGCGCTCGACTAATCCTTTGATTGTCAATACCTAGAGGTGAGAAGACGTGCCCGCGGTCACACATGCGAGTAGGGTGCGCCGGGCGCTGACCCCGTCTCGATCAATTGACAGCGTTTCCGACCGGCCACTGGCGCTGTGGTTGGCAACAGACCTGAATCGGGGCGCTGGGCGGCCGCGGCTTCCTGCAGCGCCATGGCACACGGAGCGAGACGGTGAGCGTCAGGGCGAGCGCAACGGCAGGTTCGGCGACGGTCTCCGCGAGAACGGCCGACCTGCATTCGGTGGAGAACGTCGGGTCCGGACGCCCTAGGGAAGGTGCGGTCCGCGCGCTGACGAGCTGGATCGACGAGGACCCCCGCCCGCGGATCCTGGCGAGCCTCGCCGGTGAGGTGCTCTGGACGAACGCCGCCGCGCGTGCGTTGCGCGCCGCCGGCTTCCCGTTCTCCGCCCCGGAACACCTTGGGACCGACGGGAGTGAGTGGCTGGACCCTGCCCTGGCCGCAAGGGTGGGGCGGGGACTGGAGGGCCTCCAGTGTCTCATGGCCAACCACGAGTGGATCGTCTGGGCGTACCGCCTGCAGGCCGCCCAGTCGCCGTGCGTCGGCCTTACCCTCCGCCGGCGCCCGGAAACCCCGGTGTTCGACGTCCTGGCGCAATGCCATCACCTCACCCGGGCAGAGGCGCGCATCGTGACCATGATGCTGGCGGGGGCCGAGACGGCCGACATCGCCCGCGAGCTGGACATCTCGGTCGAGACCTTGCGGACGCACGTGAAGCACGCCTATCGCAAGCTCGGGGTGAGCAGCCGCGGCGGCCTGTTCGCGAGCGCGATCGCCTTCCTCAGACCCTGACGGCTGCGGCGGCCGCCAACGTCCTAGGTGGACACCCCGCGATCTTTTGACGGCGAAAGCGATCTCGCCGGAGCCCATGCTGCGTGTGAAGCGGCGGGTGACACCTCGGTCAGCCCCTGGCGTCGTCCCGTCCCCCCATGGGCCCGCCACGTCCGACATCGAGGGCCGGTCGCAGCTAAAGGCGCCCGGAGGCGTCCGCTTCACCTGCTCCGTGCGCCAGGGCCTCCACCGAGTCGTCGCTGAACGGCTCGAGGGCTGCGGCGCTGCAGCGGCTCAGGGCGATACTCGCCACCCCCATCCAGAACCCGCTGCAGAGCACGAGCACGGTCGCGAAGGTGAGGATCCGGCCCCAGCGCGGCCGCCCCGGGGCCGTGCGGCCGCCGCCCCGCCAGGCGTGCGGCATGCGCCCTGCCCCATATCGGCGAATGAGCATGATCAGCGTCCCACCGGCCCGGCGGACCGTCATCCGCAAGCCTGCCGCCTGGGAGGCCTGCGTCCCGCTCATTTGAGCGTGGCGTGTTCCCGGGCAGCCGATCCGGCCGCACGACGCCACCGGAAAGCAGCGCGCCTATCAAACGCCATATCGCCGCTCGCCCCGAGCGGGACTTCTGGACGGGCCGTCGGCTGCGCGCCTGGCGGCTCCCGTGACCGAGGGTTCTTACGATGAGTGCGCTGGCGACGTCCGAAACCGACTTTTCAACCGAGCTGGGCGCAGGCGCCGAGCTGCCCTCTGGCCTGAAGCTCAACCTCGGCTGCGGTCCCGTCCAACCGCCGGGATGGGTGAATGTCGACGGAAGCCGGCGCGCGTTGCTGGCCAGCCGATTCCCGCTCATCGACCGTCTGTTGGTCCGCCTGCGCGTCCTGCGGCCGACCGAGTTCGGTCCGCATGTCGCCATCCACGACCTGCTTCGGCCGCTGCCCTACCCGGACGACTCCGTAGCATGCATCTACGCTGGCGAGCTCTGGGAGCACTTCGAGCTGCCGGATGCGATCCGGCTGACGGCCGAATGCCATCGCGTGCTCGCGCCAGGCGGCGTCCTGCGGATCTGCGTGCCGGACGGGGCGGCGTTCTGGCAGCGCTATCTGGACATATACCGGGAGGAAATGGGCCGCCCTGCCGAGGCCCGGAGCGCCCGGCGGCTGCGGGAACACGTGCAGCTCTACTTCCATGACATCGCGACCCGGCGGATCCTGCTGGGCTCCTTGGGCCACGTGCACAAGTGGCAGTTCGATGAGGTGCAACTGGTCGAGTTGCTCGCGGCCGCCGGCTTCTCCGAGGTTCGCCGCATGGCCTTTCATGAAAGCCGCATCCCACACGTGGAACGGGTCGAGCGCTCGGATTTCCTGATCGTCGAGGCGGTCAAGCCCGCCGGTCCACCGCCATCCGCCGCCCGCCGCCCGCGGGCGGCCACCACCACCCTGGCCTGAGGAGTCACACCTCCGGCCGTGGTCGGTCGCCGTGCGCGCCCGCAGCCCCGGGCGCGCGCGGCGATGCGCCGTCCAGCGCCTCAGGGCTGTATACCCGCCTGGAAACTCCCGACAATCGGGTGAGCAGATTGGCAAATGATCCTGTCCTCGCCGCGGCCGAGGACGATCCTGATGGTGACGGGCCCGGAGGAGCCCGTCCGCCGCCGCCCCCCCCGACGCAGGCGGCCCGGCTCACGGAGCCCAACGAGGTGAGCCCCGCCCCCGGACCGGCCGCGTCGCCGCCCGTCCGGGGGCGTCTTCGGGTCGGCTTGGCCGCACCTCAGTTCGCGGGCGCGATCTCCCCGGGCCGCACGAACAGCCGGTTGCAGTACGGATCGAGCCCGGTCGCGCGCCGCGTGGCAGGCCCGTAGAGGAAGGCGAACACCGGCAGCAGCGAGTACTGGACCTGCAGCATCAGCCGTGGGCGAGCTCGTGGAAATCCGCCGCGGTGGACGCCAAGGGTGTCCGCCACGAACGAAGTCCCGGCCGGACCTGTCACCGTCTCCAGCGCGTCGGGTCCATAGCGGCCTTCCAGGCCATCGATGCTGTACGCCTCGGCCGTCAGGCTGAAGGCGGTCCGATGCGAGCCGCGGACGTACACGTGCGGCCCGCAGGCCTCGTCCACGTCCGTCAGGTAGACGAACAGTTTCACGAACCGCCAGTCGTCCATGTCACGGTGGAACACCTGGAAGCGAGCCGGGCTCTCGGGAATGGCGAAGGTCCAGCGAACCCCCACACTCGAAACCGTCGGCTTGCAGCCGAGATAGGCCTCGCTCAGGCCAAGGGCTTCCGGACGGTTGATGAGGTCGAGCACGCCCGGGCAGGCGAGCACCGTCTCCAGCGCGTAGCCCGCGGCCGGGGTGCCCCTCGGCAGCCGATCGATCGACGTCAGAGAGCCGTCGCGCGCGACGACCGGATGGCCTTCGAAATAGGCTCGCATCCGCGCGGCTTCGGCCGGCGTCATGAGTGGCGCCAGGCGCGATACGCCATCTGTCCGCAGTGTCTTCAGCGCATCCGTTGCGCGCTCGTCGAGCGGCCAACCACCGCGGCCCCGACGCAGGCGCACCCCCGCCGCGATCAGCTGCGAGACCCCACCCCTCAGGCCGGGGTGGGTCACCAGTCGCTGGGCATAGTAGGCGAGCGCGCGTGCCGGTCGGAAACCGGCGCCGGGACTCAGTCGGGCATAGGCCAACATCTGCGCCTCCACGGCTGCGGTTCGCGGAACCTACCGGGGGGCCCGGACCGTGGACCCATCATTCGACATGGTTCAGCGCCGGGGCCGCGCCCAACCTGACCACCAGCCGACGAACCCGTCTCGGCGGCACATCCCGTTCCGCGATCAAGGGGGCTGCCTTGAGCATGCGACACCAAACGCCCGTCCCGACCTTGCCCGAGGCGCACCGGCTTACCCGGCGCGGCGTGTTCGCCACCGTCTGCGTGGCTCTCGCGAGCGCCAGCCAGGCCGTCGCGGCGCCGACGCCGCCCGCTCCGGCTGGGGCGGCCGAGTACCTGATCGGTCCGGGCGACAGCCTGCAGATCTTCGTCTGGAAGAACCCCGACCTCTCGAGCGAGGTGCCCGTGCGTCCGGACGGACGCATCACCACGCCCCTGGTTCAGGACATCCAGGCCCAGGGCAAGACGCCCACCCAATTGGCTCAGGATCTGCGGCTGGCGCTATCCACCTACGTGCAGGAGCCGGTGGTCAGCGTCGTGGTGAAAGGCTTCGCCGCCCCCGGCAACTCCGCGGCCGTGCGGGTCATCGGCGCCGCCGTGACGCCGAAGACGGTGCCCTATCGCGCCGGGCTGACCGCGCTGGACGTGCTTATCGAGGTCGGCGGGCTCACGCCCTTCGCCAACGGCAACGGCGCGCGCCTGCTGCGGCGGGAGGGCGGCGCCTACCGCGACTTCCCGCTTCGCCTGAAGGACCTGGTCCGATCCGGCGACCTGCGCGCCAACGTGAACCTCTTGCCCGGCGACATCATCCGCATCCCCGAACGCTTCTTCTGAGCAGCGGGTCCGCAGGGCGCCCGGGCGCCCGCACAGTCGGAGAGCAGAGACCATGATCGGGCATATCCTCGACCGCCTAATGGACGAAGTGCGTCGCATCTGGTGCTACCGCTGGCTCGCCGCCACGGTCAGCGGCGTGGTGCTCGTCGTCTCCGTGACCTACGCGCTGACGACCCCCAGCACCTACGAGGCCTGGGGCCAGATCTACGTCAGCCGCGAGACGCCGACCACGGCTGCGGCGCAAGGCGTCTCCCTGGTGGGCGAGGCTTACGGCAGCCCGTACGTGATCCAGAAGACGCTGCTCAACGAGGCCAACCTGGAGAAGGTGGTCCGCCGGCTGGAGCCCGGCGAACCGCCGCTCACACGGGCCGAACTGGCCGAGGCCATGACCCGGCTGCGGCAGCGGATCCGCATTCCGCCGGACACCGGCGACGGCTTCACCGAGATTCACTACAGCGACCCCGATCCGGCGCGTGCCGAGGCCGTGGTCCGGCTGCTCCTGACCCAGTTCATCGGTGACAACCTGCAGCGCTCGCAGCGGGACCTGGAGCGCGCCGGGGGCTTCCTGGACGAGCAGATCGAGACGCACGCCCGACTGGTCGAGCAGTCGCAGGCCCAGCTGGCCGACTTCCGCCGCCGCCGCATTCCGAGCGGCTACGGCGCCGAGCCCACGCCCGAGCTGGTCTCGGTGCCCGAGAGCTACGAAAGCGGTCCTGCGCCCGCTCCCCCGCCATCGGCCGCGGCGCAGCGCGTCACTCAGTTGCAGGGCAAGCTCGAACAGCTCCTCACCGCCTATACCGAGCAGCATCCGGACGTGATCGTGACCCGCCGCCAAGTGGCCGAGGCGGAGGCCGAGGCGGCCGCCGAGCCGCCCCCGGTTGCGGCGCCCGCCGCCCGGCGGATGGTGCGCACCTGGCGGCCCCGCGCGGCGCCGACCCTGCCGCCGGAAGTCGCGGCCGAATGGGCCGAACTGCAGCGCCGCGACCAGCTGGTGCGCGCCAACTACGAGCAGCTGCTGGCGAAGCGCGCCGCCACGACGGTGTCGCAGGCGGTCTACAGCTCCGACCGCGCCGGCAAGTACCAAGTCACCCGCGAGCCCGAGGTCCCGACCGCGCCGGCCGGACCCGACCGCCGGCTCTACCTGGGGGCGGGCCTGCTGCTCGCTTTGCTGAGCGGCCCCACCGTGGCCTACCTGTGGGCCGCCGTTCGCGGGGTCATGGTCTCCCCCCGGGAGGTGGAGGACGTCATTCAGCTGCCGGTCATCGGCACCGTCTCGTGGGAGCCCGCCTGGCTCAGCCGGCCGCAGTTCTCCGCCTACGCCCGTGACCGCCGGCCCGCGCCGCGCGCGCCGCTCCTCCTCAACCTCCGCACGGGGAACGCCCGATGAGCGCCCTTTCCAGTCCCATGCCGACGCTCGTGCACGAGGAGCCCGTGATCCACGATCCCGACCTTGCCCCGACCCTCCAGGGGACCGAGCTCCGGCCGGTCGGCGCTGTCCGTACGCCCCGCTTCGACGAGTCCCGCACCCGCGAGGAGTTCCGCGTCCTGAAGCGCCACATGATGTCCCGCATCGCCTCGCGCCGGGGCGAAGGCGATCCCCGGGTGGTGATGGTGACCAGCGCCGGCCCCGGCGAAGGCAAGACCACCGTCACCCTCGGGCTCGCCCTCAGCTTCATGTTCGAGCGCGATTGCCGGGTGGTGCTGATCGACGCCGACCTGCGCCGTCCGGAGCTCTCCCACCGCATGAAGCTCGGCGGCGAGCCCGGCCTGCTCGACTACCTCGAGGACGAGACGCTGGGCGTGGCCGACGTGGTCTATCCGACCTCGGCGCCGGGGATCTACGCGGTGCCGGCCGGCGAGCCCCGGCCCACCGCGCCGGAGCTGATTTCCAGCCCCCGCATGCGCCAGTTCCTCGACGAGCTTCGCGACGGCGACGCGGACCGAATCGCGATCATCGACTCCAGTTCGGTGCTGGCCTGTAGCGAGACCGTGGCGATCGCCGCCCACGCCGGCCAGATCCTGTTCGTCAGCGCCAAGGGACAGACCCGCCGACGCGAGATGAACGAGGCGATCGGCATCCTGCACCGGGAGGCCGGCCCGTTGGACGAGGCGCGGATCGCGATCGTGTTGAACAAGACCGACCGCTCGCAGTCTCCCGTCCGCTACGCAAGTCGGCGGTGAGGCGACCATGGGGGGCGCACATCGGCGAACTCAGCGCGACGGGCGACGGCGGCCCTGCGCGACCACCGCGGGCTTCCTGGCCCTCGGCTCGAGCCTGCTGGCGGACATGGCGACGGCGCAGGCTCCGCCGCAGGCCGACGACAAGCCCGTGGTCACGCGCGCCTACGCGTTCCACCCGAGCGTCGGGATCCAGGAGACGATCACCGATAATGTGGCGCTGACCGCCGGCGACCGACGAGCCGACTCCATCACCCGGCTGTTCCTGGGGCTGGAGGGCGAGATGAACACCGGTCGCGCCACGGCCGAGCTCAACGCCCAGTTCAACTACGACGCCTATGCCCGGGAAACGGAGCGCAGCGACTGGTCGCTGGATGGCGTCGCCTCGGCCTCGTACCAACTGGTGGACGAGCTGCTGGCGTTCCGGGCGAACGGCGCCGTCACCAACGGCGCGGTGTCCAACTTCGGGGTCTCGGCCACCGACCGGGCCGGCACGCCAGGCCGCGTGCAGGTCGTCACCTATGACGTGGGACCCGAGCTGACCCTGCGCCCCGCCGACCGGGTGGAGATCGTCGCCGCCACGCGCTTCGCCCAGGTCCTCTACTCCAGCCGCGACGGCTTTCAGGTCCCGGAGGACGACAACATCTTCCAGGCGGTGGGCCACGCCCACGTGGGCGACCGAACCCGGCGGGTCGAGCTGCGCACCTCCGCCGAGTACGTGCGCGACGACCGCGGCTACCGCGCGGCGACCGCGGTTCAGTCGGTCTTCGTGGGCGCCACCCGCGACCTGCGCCTGATCGGGCGCGCCGGCTACGATCGCATCGAGCAGGACCAGCTGCGCATCCGCGCCCCGGTGCTCAGCGCCGGCTTCGAGTACCGGCCGAACAGCCGCTCGACGATCACCGTCGAGGGCGGCCGCCGCTACGACCGCCAGACCTGGGCCGCGGACGCCCTCGTGCAGCTCTCCCAGCGGCTGTTCCTGTCCGGCGGCTATTCCGAGAACATTGTGCCGGACCAATTGGCCGTCGCCCGCTCGTTCCGCACCTTCGCGGAAGCCGGCGAGCGCCTGCCGCGCCCGCTCGTGCCCGACAGCTTCGTCCTGGCCGGCAACCTCTACAACGAGACCTCGCTCTACAGGTCCGCCGACCTCCGCGCCCTGTTCCAGGGGCCGGTCAATGCGGTGGGCGTCACCGCCAACTGGACGGAGCGCCGCTTCCTGCAGGCGGGCGGTCGCGACCGCACCCTGCTCGGCGACGCCCACTTCACCCGCCAGCTGCGGCCGGACCTGATGCTGGCGGTCCGCGCCAACTACGTGCGCACCTACGAGAGCCCTCGCTACGGCGAAAGCCGCGGCTACGGCGCCTCCGGCCAGCTCGCCTGGCGGCTCAATTCGGTCAGCGACCTCAGCGCCAGCGTGGCCCGGCGCGAGAACCGGCAACTGTTCCCCGGCGGCGAGCGGATCACCGAGAACGCCATTTCCGCCGCCTTCCGGAGGTCCTTCTGATGACACATGGCGTCGCCTCGGCCTCGGGCGTGGTCAACGCGCTGTCCGTGGACGTGGAGGACTATTTCCACGCCCAGGCGCTCGCGCCGGCTTTCCCGCGCGCCGCGTGGAACAGCTGCGAATCCCGGGTGGAGCGGAACACCGAGCGGCTGCTTCGCGTGTTCGACGACGCGGGCGTCAAGGCCACCTTCTTCACCCTGGGCTGGGTGGCCCGTCGCCGTCCCGGCCTGGTCCGGCGCATCGTCGAACAGGGCCACGAGTTGGCCAGCCACGGGAATATGCACGAGCGGGTCGACTCCGGCGGGCCACAAACGTTCAGGGCCGATGTCCGCACCGCCCGCCGCAGCCTCGAGGACGCGGCCGGGGCCGCCGTCCGCGGCTACCGCGCGCCGACCTTCAGCGTGGGCGCGCACACGCCCTGGGCCTGGAGCATTCTCGAGGAAGAGGGCTACGCCTACAGCTCGAGCGTCTATCCCGTGCAGCGCGACTTCTACGGCATGCCGGACGCCCCGCTCTCCCCCTACAGCCCGCCCGGCGCCCACGACCTGGTGGAGATCCCGATCTCTGCGGTCCGGCTCGGCGGCCGCACCTGGCCCTGCGGCGGCGGCGGCTACTTCCGGCTGCTGCCCTACGGCGTCAGCCGCGCGGCGCTGCGCCTCGTGAACCGCGACGCAGGACGGCCGGCGGTCTTCTACCTGCACCCGTGGGAGATCGACCCGGACCAGCCGCGGGCGGCGATCGCCTCGCTCAAGTCGCGGATGCGCCACTACCTCAACCTCGGCGAGACGGAACCGCGCCTGCGCCGGCTTGTCCGCGACTTCCGGTGGGACCGCATGGACCGCGTGTTTCAGATCCGCCCGGCGGCGCGCGCCGCGTCCCCTTCTCTCCAGCCAAGGGTCGCCCTCGCCTCATGACGCAGATCGACGACACCGAGTGGGACGGCTTCGTGGAGGGGCGCCCCGACGCCACCTTCTTCCACCTCGCTGCGTGGCGCAGCGTGGCGAGCCAGGTCTTCGGACACCGCCCGCACTACCTCGTCCACCGCGAGGCGGGCGAGATCGCCGCAGTGTTGCCGCTGGTGGAGATCCGCAGCCGGCTGTTCGGCCACGCCCTGATCTCGAACGCCTTCTGCGTCGGCGGCGGTCCCCTCGCGCGCAGCGAGGCCGCCCAGGCCGCGATCCTCTCCGAAGCCGAAGACCTCGGCCGCCGGCTCGGCGTCGACTACATCGAACTGCGCGACGCCACCCTGAAGCCCAAAGGCTGGTCGGCCCGCGACGACCTCTACGCCGGGTTCGAGGGACCGATCCCGGCCGGCGAGGAAGACAACCTCAAGCAGATCCCGCGCAAGCAGCGGGCGGTCGTGCGCAAGGCGCTGGAGCGGGACCTCGCCACGACGATCGACGCCGGCGCGGCCGACTTCTTCGAGGTCTACGCCCGCACCATGCGCGACCACGGCACGCCGGCGCTTCCCCGGCGGTTCTTCGAACACCTGCTCACCGCGTTCGGCGACCGCTGCGAAATCCTGACCGTGCGCCAGGACGGCAAGCCGGTCAGCAGCGTGCTCAGCTACTACTTCCGCGACCGGGTGCTGCCCTACTACACCGGAAGCCTGCCCCAGGCCCGCAGCCTCGGGGCCAACGATCTGATGTACTGGGCGGTGATGCGCCGCGCCGCCGCCCGCGGCTGTACGGTGTTCGACTTCGGACGCAGCAAGCGCGACACCGGCCCGTTCAGCTTCAAGCGCAACTGGGGCTTCGAGCCGCGCCCGATCGCCCACCACTACCGGCTGGTCCGATCCAGCGCGCTACCGAACCTGAACCCGAACAACCCGCGCTACCGCGCCCTGATCGAGGCGTGGCGCCGCCTGCCGCTGCCCGTCGCCAACGCCGTCTCGCCTCTGCTAAGCCGCAGCCTCGGCTGAGGGATCCGGCGCGAGGTCTGCCACCAGGCGCTCCAACACCCGGAGCTCGGCGTCCCAGCGATGCCGGCGCTCCACGAACCGGCGACCGCGCTTGCCGAGGTCCCCAGGCGCCCGCTCCTGTATGACGTCGAGCACCGCCCCGGCGAACGCGACTGCGCCGTCCGCCTGCAGCACCTCGACGCCCGGCTGCGCAGCGATGCCCTCCAGGGCGCCCGGTGTGGCGACCACCGGCCGTCCCGCGGCCATGCCTTCCAGCACCTTGTTCTGGATTCCCCGCGCCACCCGCAGCGGCGCCACGATGACGTGGGCGGCGTCCAGCTGCGGCCGCACCTCCGGCACCGCGCCGGTCACGGTGACGCCCGGCAGGGCCGCGAGGTCCAGGACCTGGCGCGTGGGCGCGGCGCCGACGATCCGGAACGTCGCGGCTGGAACCGCCGCCTGCACCAGCGGAAGCACCTCGCGCGCGAACCAGGCCGCGCCGTCCACATTGGCCCGATAGTCCATGCGGCCGCACATGACGATCCGCGGCGGGCCGTGCGGCATGGGCTCCGGCTCCGGCCCGAGCTCGACCCCGTTGGACATCACCGTCAGCTTGTGCGCGCCCTCGGGCTGCAGGCGGGCCATGACCTGCCGCTCCGGCTCGGTGATCACCAGGCCGGCGGCGGCGCGGGCCAGCACATCGCGCTCGAACGTCACCAGCCGCCGCGCCTCGCGCGCGAAAACCCAGCGCATCGGTGGCGCCGCCGTCTGGGCGTAGGCCTGCCACTTGGCGGCGTCGGCATCGACGAAATCCACGACCATGGGCACGTCGGCTGGCAGCCGGTCCATCAGGTGCTGCGCCAGCGCCGAGGAATAGACGAAGACCAGGTCCGGGCGGACGTCGCGCAGCACCTCGCCGATCCAGCGGTCGATCACAGGGTGCCGGAAGCGGGCGACGCTCAGTGGCGCGCCGCTTAGGAGGCCTGAGGCCATGTTGAGCCCCCGCCGCATGGCGCCTAACGCTGGAAGGCAGGCGCCGGCGCAGCCCGCCGCCGCGGCCTCGACGCGGCCCAGGTCGATGGCGTCGTCCACCGGCGCGCCGAGCCAGACCTCGTGGTTGGCGGTCAACCGCCGCAGGATGTGAAATGCGCGGATCTTGTCGCCCTTGTCCGGCGGAAACGGGATCCGGTGCGACAGGAACAGGATCTTCGCCATGACGCGCCGCCTCGCTTTTGAGAGGGCCTGCCGTGCGCAGGCGCAGCAGGGTCCGGCGGTCAATCGCTGACCGCGGGAGCAAACATGTGCGGGATCGCAGGCCTCTTCGATATCAAAGGGTCGAGACCGTACGACCCCGCTGTCCTCGACGCGATGACCTCCGCCATCGCCCACCGAGGGCCTGACGGGGCGGGGCGTCACCTCGAGCCGGGGCTTGCCCTGGGACACCGGCGGCTGGCGATCATCGACCTTGCCGGCGGCGCCCAGCCGATGCGCACGGACGACGGCGCCTTGGCCGTGGTCTTCAACGGCGAGATCTACAACTTCCGAGACCTTCGCGCCGAGCTCGCCGAGCGCGGAGCCGTGTTCCGCACCCGCAGCGACACGGAGGTGCTGCTCCACGGCTGGCGGATCTGGGGCGAAGGCCTGCTGCCGCGGCTGCAAGGCATGTTCGCCTTCGCCCTTTGGGATCGCGCGGCCGAGACCCTGGTCCTGGCCCGTGACCGGTTCGGCAAGAAGCCCCTGCACTACATGCTGAGCGAGAGCGGAACGCTGGCTTTCGCCTCCGAGATCAAGGCCTTCGCGCCCCTGCCGGAGATGACGGACGAGCTCGATCGGGAAGCCGTGGAGGACTTCTTCGCTTACGGCTACGTGCCCGACCCGAAGACCATCTACCGCGGCGTGCGCCGGCTGCCCCCGGCCCACGTCATGGTGGCGCGCCGGGGCGCGCCGCTCCGCATCTTCTCCTACTGGTCGGTGCTGGATCACCTGGATCGTCTGGCCGACGCCTCGCCTGAGGCGCTGCTCGACCGGCTGCGTGCGGCCGTGCGGAGCCGCCTCGTCTCGGACGTGCCGCTGGGAGCCCTCCTCTCGGGCGGCGTCGATTCCAGCGCCGTCGTGGCGCTGATGGCCCAGGAGAGCCCGTCCACGGTCCGCACCTTCTCGATCGCCTTCGGCGACGACGGCGACGACGAGACGCCTTACGCCCTTGAGGTCGCCCGCCGATATGGCGCCCAGGCCGACGTCCGCCGGGTCGGCGCCCGAGAGCTGGAGCTTGTGGACCAATTGCCGGCCATCTTCGACGAGCCGTTCGGCGACGTCTCGGCGATCCCGACCCATGCCGTGTGCGCCCAGGCCCGCGCCGGCGTGACCGTGGCGCTCTCCGGGGACGGCGGCGACGAGGCGCTGGCCGGCTACCGCCGCTATGCCTTCCACCTGGCCGGCGAGCGGGTCCGCGGTTGGGCGCCCGCCGCCTTCCGGAAGGGCCTCTTGGGCCCGCTCTCAACTGTCTATCCGCGCGCGTCCTGGCTGCCGCGGCCCCTGCGAGCCCGGACGACCCTGAAGGAGCTGTCGCTGGACTCCGCCGGCGCGTACGCGCGGATGGTCCAGGCTCTGCCTATCGAGATCCGCAGCGAACTGCTCACCCCGGAGTTCCGCCGGAGCCTTGGCGGCTACGACGCCGACGAGGTGGTGCGCGCCCCGTTCGGCGTGGACGCGCCGCTCGATCCGCTGCAGCGGGCCCAATACGCCGATCTCAAGACCTATCTGCCCGGCGACATCCTGACCAAGACCGACCGCGCGAGCATGGCCAATTCACTCGAGCTGCGCTCACCGATGCTGGATCCGGACTTCTTCACCATGGCCTTCGCCCTCCCGCCGGGCGCCAAGCTGTCCCGCGCCCGGGGCGGCAAGGCGTTGTTGAAAGCGGCGCTGGAACCTCACCTGCCCGCGGACCTGCTCTACCGTCGCAAGACCGGCTTCAGCCCGCCGGTCTCAGCCTGGTTCCGCGGCCCGCTCCGCGAGCGCCTGCTGTCCCTGGCTGACGCTCCGCTGCTGCGGGAATCCGGCGTGGTCGACGTGGAGGTTGTTCGGCGCATGGCCCGCGCCCATGCCTCGGGTCTCGCCGACCACTCCAAGCCTCTCTGGCTGGTCTGGGTCTTCGCCGCCTTCCTGGAGCACGCCAAGCAGGCGCGCGCGGCGCCGCGGCGGCTCGCCGCCTGACTTATCGGAAGGGGCTTCAGGCCTGCCGGCGCTGAGCCGCATTGCGGAAACGCCAACGACGCGAAGGCTGTTGCTCCGGGATCGACCGGGGGGCGGCGCCCGCCTCCCCCGCGGTTTCGGCCAGCACGGCGTCCCTCCTGAGCGCGAGCACCAGGCGGCCGTTCTCGCGCACCTCGACGCTCACATGGTGGTGGTCGCTCAGCAGGTCGCGCTTCGCCAGTTCGCAGGCCCGGGGGAGGTCGGAGACGAAAAGCCAGCTGAGCTGCGCCACAGAATAGCGGTCGTCAGTGGTCAGGCATTCGAACGTCTTCACGATGCGATCTCCCCGGACCCCGAGAGATTACGACCATCGTTCTCGGAAATCGACGTCATTTGCCGCAACTTGCTGAAAAACCGGTGGCCGCTACCTGCCAGTATTTCGCCACAATCTCCGGGACTTGCGATCAGTCCTCCCCCTCAAGACTAGGCCCCGTCGTCCGGGCTGAACACTCATCAAAATGCGACGGCAGTTGGGGCCTAAAGCGTCGGCGCGGCCGTGCGCGAACCACAGGCTGGGCGCGAGTGATGACAACCAGCTCTACCTGGGCGTGCTCCTCAGCCGCCCGAGCGGCGCGCCGGACCCATTGCGGGGCTCTTTTTTTCAGGGCGCGATGCCGCGCCGTCCGGCTTCTGGACCTGCAACATATGTAGTCGAAACGCTCTCGCCTCCCCTTGGAGCGCTGACGCCAATCAGAATTGCGCAAATGGTCGCAGGCGGCGCCGCCACTTCCGGAACGAACGGGCGCCGCATTCGAGCCTGATTCCGAAGCGCAAGTGCCAGTCCTTCGCAAGGACGGGACTGACGCCAGCCGTCGCGAAGACCACACCGTGTTTCAACAGTCTCAGGAAAAACTCGTGGCAACACTCACTGTCGGGGCGGGTCAACAGTTCGCCACCATTTCCGCTGCCATCAATGCCTCGCGCGACGGCGACGTCCTCAAGGTTCAGGCCGGGACCTACACGAACGATTTCGCGACGATCAACACGAAGATCAGCCTCGAGGCGGTCGGCGGCATGGTCCACATGCAGGCGACGACAGACGTGCCGAACCGCAAGGGCATCCTGGTCACCCGCAACGACGTCACGATCGACGGGTTCGAGTTCTCGGGCGCCAAGGGCCCCGACGGCAACATCGCAGGGATCCGCTACGAGGGCGGCGCCCTGACGATCACCGACAGCTACTTCCACCACAATCAGAACGGTCTGCTGGGCGCCAACATCGGCAGCGGCTCGGTGACGATCCGTAACAGCGAGTTCGCCTACAACGGGACCGGCGACGGCTTCACCCACAACCTCTACGTCGGGCAGACCGGCAAGCTGACCGTGGAGAACAGCTACTTCCACGACGCCAACGGCGGCCACGAGATCAAGTCCCGGGCGGCCGAGAGCAACATCGTCAACAACCGCATCTACGACGGCGAGGGCTCTTCCGCCTACAGCATCGACCTGCCGAACGGCGGCCGCGGCACGATCAGCGGAAACGTCATCGAACAGGGCGACGGCGGCGGCAACAATCGCATCGTGGCCTTCGGCGCCGAGGGCAGCCTGCACGCCAGCAGCGCGCTCAACATGACCAACAACACGGTGGTCAACGAAGCCGGTTCAGGCCTGATGGTCTGGAACGCCAGCGGCTCGTCCATGAGCATCTCGGCCAACAAGGTGTTCGGCCTGACCAGCAGCCAACTGGTCTCCGGTGGCGGCACGGCCACGGGCACCACCTATCTCTCGTCGGAACCGGCCCTGAACACCTCGCATCCCTGGTCGACATCAGAGCCCACCCCGACCCCGACGCCGACGCCGACCCCCACTCCGACTCCGACCCCGACGCCCACCCCCACTCCGGTCGCCGGCATCACCTGGTCCGGCGGCTCGGCGGACGACCGCAAGGCGGGCGCCGCCGGCGCCGACAACCTGTCCGGCAACGGCGGCCGCGACCACCTCTCCGGCCTGGCCGGAAACGACACCCTGGCCGGCGGCGCGGGCAACGACACCCTCGTGGGCGGGGCGGGCAACGACCGGCTGATCGGCGGTAGCGGCAACGACGTGTTCCGCTTCGACTTCGGCGGCGGCCTCGACCGTGTGCAGGGCTTCGCCTCGCACACCTACAGCGGCTCCGAGCGCGACCGCTTCGACATCTCGGGCATGGGCGTTACGCGGGAGGAATTCGCCACCGACGTGCAGATCACCAGCACCAGCGAAGGCGCGCTGATCTCGGTGGGCGACACCCAGATGCTGGTCCTCGGCATGAGGGCGACGAGCTTCGACGCCTCGGACTTCATCTTCGCCTGACCCTGGCGAGGCGCGCCCCTCCGCGGGCGCGCCTCAACACGCGTCAGCGCTCCGCGGGCCAGCTGATCCCCCGGGTCGTGCGTAGATCGCAGACAACACCTGCGGGGTCATAGCGGAGGGCCACGGGCGCCCCGAGTTCTGCCGCCAGGGCCTGGGTCAGCAGCCTGGAGCCGAACCCTGTCCGGCTCGGCGCGGTCACCACCGGTCCATCGATCTCCCGCCACCGCATCTCGAGTTCGTCGCCCCGCCGGCGCCACGTCACCTCGACGCGGCCTCGTTCGCCGGACAAGGCGCCGTACTTCAGCGCATTGGTGGCGAGCTCATGCAGGGCTAGCGAGACCGCCAGCGCGATCTCCGGCTCCAGCCGGACCTTGGGCCCGGCGCAGGCGATCCGGCGCGCCGCGTCGCCTTGGTGCGCCTGCAGGGTGCCGGCCGCCAGCTCCCCGAGATCCGCTCCCGACCAGCCTTCCGCCGTCAGCACGTCGTGGGCCCACGACAGCGCCAGCAGGCGGCCCTCGAACTCCTCGAAGCAGCGCCGCGTCTCCGGCGACTTGCGTAGCGTCTGGCGCGCGATCGACTGCACCGTCGCCAGCGTATTCTTCACCCGGTGGTTCAGCTCGGCCACCAGCAGGCGCTGGCGATCCTCCGCCGCGCGGCGCTGCACCACCTCCTGCTCGCGCGCCAGCTCGCCCGCTCGGCGCTCGGTGACATCCATGGTGACGCCGACCAGCCGCACCGGATCACCGGCCGGACTGCGTTCCACGACCACCGCCGAGGCCTCCAGCCAGCGCAGCTCGCCGTCGGCCGCCCGCACCCGGAACGGGAAGCGGCCCTCTCCCAAGGCCAGCGCCTCCAAAACCGCCTCGCGCAGCTGCGCGCGATCCTCCGGGACGACCAGCTCCATCCAGTCGGCTGGAACGGGCGTGCCCGTCCACCGACGCGGGATGCCGATGAGGTCGCGCGCCGCCTCCACGTCGGTCCATCTGAGCGCCTCACCCGCCCGCCACTCCCAGGTCGCCGCCCGCGCCGCGCGATGCGCGAGCGTCAGGCTCTCCACCAACGCCCGGGTGCGCTCCTGCTGCTCACGGGCCCTGGCCTGGGTCTTGAGCTGGCGGGTCACGTCCCGCGCCAGGAGGGCCGAGACTTCGCCGTCGCAGACCAGCTCCACGTGCAGCCATTCTCCGCGCCCGCACGCCAGCACCGCCTCGACGGGCGTACGCTGCAGCTGTGCGCGGCGGAACCGCCGGCGCACGGAGGTCTCGAAGAACGGGGCCGCGGCGTCCCAGAAGTTGTCGCCCTGCCCCGCCGCCCGGCGCATCAGCCGCCGCTGCGCCGCCGGGCTGCAGAAGCGGATCCGCCAGCTGCGGTCGACGATCACCAGGCCTTGGTCGGCGTGCCGAAGGAGGAGACCCCACGCCGGGTCCCACGCGGGGCCCGCCTCCGATTCTCCCGCCTCCGGCGCGGGTCTGAAACTCTCCTGCTGCGACACGGCCGCTTCTTTCTCCACATGGTGAAAACCCGCGGAAGGCGGCGTCCGTTACGCCGCCGAGGGGCGCACCCGAGAATGTGATCGGAGAGGCCGCTCAGACCGGCACGGCCGTCGTGTACTTCACCTGGCTCAGGGCGAACTGGGAGGCCGACGTCGCCACATTGGGGTGGTTCAGGAGCTCGCGCATCAGGAACCGCTCGTAGTCCGCCACGTCGGCGGCCACGATCCGCAGCTGGTAGTCCCACTCGCCCGACATGGAGAAGCACTCCATCACCTCCGGGCGCTGGCGGATGAAGCCCTCGAAGTCCTCCCGCTGCTCGGTGGCGTGCGACTTCATGCGGACCTGCACCATGACGCTGACGCTGCGACCGACCTTCTGCGGGTCCACCAGCCTGACCGACCCGCCCAGGACGCCGGCCTCCTCCAGCGCCCGGATCCGGCGCCAGCACGAGGTGGACGACGCCCCGACCTTCTCCGCCAGCGCCGCATGGCTGATGGCGGCGTCCGCCTGCAGCGCCCGCACGATGCGCCGGTCGATCTCGTCCAGTGAAAGAGTCATTCCGCAAATCGCTTGAGAGTGAACCAGTCCTTGCAACATTGCCGGACGGACGGGTCAGAATGGAAGCTCTTTCCACTATCACGCGCCTAACATCGCCCTGCGCGCGTAGCGGCGCGAAGCCGATCTGCGTTCCGGAGCGTTCCGGCTTCAGCGCGGACTTGCTCCTCAGGATGAGAGCCATGAGCCAGATGACCCCGGAGAACCCCCTAGGCCTCGACGGCTTCGAGTTCGTCGAGTTCACCAGCCCCGACCCCGAGCGCATGACCGGCCTGCTGGAGCAGATGGGCTTCACGGCCTATGCGCGGCACCCGCAGATGAACGTGGTCCGCTACAAGCAGGGCCGCATCAACCTGCTGGTGAACCAGTCCGAGACCGGCCAGGCCGCCGAGTTCCGCGCCGCCCATGGCCCCTCGGCCAATGGCATGGCCTTCCGGGTGGCCGACGCCCGCGCCGCGTTCGACCAGGCGCTGGCCCGCGGCGCGAAGGCCGCCGACCCCGCCCGCGGCGTCCTGGGGGCCCAATCCTGCGTGCTGGAAGGCATCGGCGGCTCCCTGCTCTACCTCGTGGACCGCCATGGCGAGCGCGGCTCGATCTACGACGGCTGGGAGCCGATCCCGGGCGCCGCAGAGGCGGAGGCCGCCAACAGCGTCGGCCTCGACCTCCTCGACCACCTGACCCACAACGTGCGCCGCGGCGAGATGCGCACCTGGTCGACCTTCTACAACCAGGTCTTCGGCTTCGAGGAGCAGAAGTACTTTGACATCAAGGGCCAGGCGACGGGCCTGTTCAGCCAGGCGATGATCGCCCCGGACAAGGCCATCCGCATCCCACTGAACGAGAGCCAGGACGACAAGAGCCAGATCGAGGAGTTCATCCGCGAGTACAACGGCGAGGGAATCCAGCACCTCGCCCTGACCACCGACAATATCTTCGAGACGGTGGAGCGGCTGCGGGACCGCGGCGTGAAGCTGCAGGACACCATCGAGACCTACTACGAGCTGGTCGACAAGCGCGTCCCCGGCCACGGCGAGGACCTCGAACGTCTGCGCCGCAACCGGATCCTGATCGACGGGGACGTGGAGAAGGAGGGCATCCTCCTGCAGATCTTCACCGAGAACCTGTTCGGCCCGATCTTCTTCGAGATCATCCAGCGCAAGGGCAACGAGGGCTTCGGCAACGGCAACTTCCAGGCGCTGTTCGAGTCCATCGAGCTCGACCAGATCCGCCGCGGCGTGATCAACGTCGAGGCCTGAGGTGACCGCTCGCCCGGACGCGCCGCTCGCCTACGGCGTCGGCTTCGGCAACAGCTTCGCCACCGAGGCCGTGGCCGGCGCCTTGCCGCAGGGTCGCAACTCGCCGCAGCGGCCGGCCTTCGGCCTCTACGCCGAGCAGCTGTCGGGCAGCGCGTTCACGGCGCCGCGCCACGAGAACCGCCGCTCCTGGCTGTACCGGCTGCGGCCCAGCGCCGGCCACGGGCCCTTCACCCCCTACGCCGGCGCGGCCCAGCTGCGCTCGGGTCCGTTCCTCGACGTCCCGCCGGACCCGAACCGCCTGCGCTGGGACCCGCTGCCGATCCCCGAGGCGCCCGTCGACTTCCTGGACGGCCTCGTCACCTACGCCGGCAACGGCGACCCGGCGAGCGGCGTGGGCCTGGCGGTCCACCTCTATGCCGCCAACCGCTCGATGACCGACCGCGTCTTCTTCGACGCGGACGGCGAGCTGCTGATCGTGCCCCAGCAGGGCGTCCTGCACATCGCAACGGAGCTCGGCCGGCTCACCGCGGCGCCGGGCGAGATCGCGCTGATCCCCCGCGGCGTGCGCTTCCGGGTCGAACTCGACGGGCCGTCGCGCGGCTACGTCTGCGAGAACTACGGCCAACCCTTCCGCCTGCCGGAGCTTGGGCCCATCGGCGCCAACGGCCTGGCCAACGCCCGCGACTTCGAGACCCCGGTCGCCTGGTTCGAGGACCGCGACACGCCCACCGAGGTGATCCAGAAATTCCAGGGCGGCCTGTGGACCACCACCCTCGACCACTCCCCGCTCGACGTGGTCGCCTGGCACGGCGGCCTTGCGCCCTGCCGCTACGATCTTGCCCGCTTCAACACCATGGGCACGGTCAGCTTCGACCACCCCGACCCCTCGATCTTCACCGTGCTGACCTCGCCGTCCGAAGCGCCGGGCACCGCCAACTGCGACTTCGTGATCTTCCCGCCCCGCTGGCTGGTGGCGGAGGACACCTTCCGCCCGCCCTGGTTCCATCGCAACGTGATGAGCGAGTTCATGGGCCTGGTGCACGGGGCCTACGACGCCAAGTCCGGTGGTTTCGCACCCGGCGGCGCCTCGCTGCACAATTCCATGAGCGCTCACGGCCCCGACCGCGAGAGCCACGCGAAGGCCACGGCCGCCGAGCTGAAGCCGGTCAAGATCACCGAAACCATGGCGTTCATGTTCGAGAGCCGCTGGGTCTTCCGCCCCACCCGCTCCGCCATGCAGAGCCCAACGCTGCAGCGCGACTACGACGCCTGCTGGGACGGCTTCGCCAAGGCCGAGCCGCCGCCGCCCGCCCGGTGAGCGAGCCGCCCGCCAGGCTCTTCGCCACCCCTGCCGGCGTGCGCCTGGGTCCGCTGGACCTGGTGCCCGACGGCGGCGCGCGCAACTTCGTGCTGCAGATCGGCCAGGCTCGCTTCCACGGCTTCGTGGTGCGGCGAGGCGAGACGGTGCGCGGCTACGTCGACCGCTGCCCGCACGCCGGCCTGCCGCTCGCCCAAGCCCTCGACCAGTACCTCACCCCCGACGGCCAGCTGATCGCCTGCAGCTGGCACGGCGCGCTCTTCGACTGGGACGACGGCCTCTGCGTCGGCGGCCCGTGCGCCGGCGCGCGCCTGACGCCCTGGCCCGTCCGGGTGCGCGAGGGCGCGGTCGAAACCGCCTGAGACCGGGTTCCGGGTGCGGCGGCTCAGCCGCCTGCCCTGCCGCCTGTGGCGCGCGCCGCCGAACTTTCATAACGTGGCCCCTCAGGACGGCGGTCACCCGTCTTGCAGAACAGCGGCGTGGGCCAACCCGCGCCGAAGGGGGAGACGAGTATGCGTATGAAGGGCCGCTGCGCCCGCCTCACGGCGGCGCTGCTTTCCGTGTGGCTGGCCGGGGCGGCGCCCGCCACCCGCGGGGTGGACGACGCCCGGCTGCGCGCCGCCGATCGCAACGGCGAATGGATCGCCGCCGGCCGCACCTACTCGGAGCAGCGGTTCAGCCCGCTCACCCGGATCAACGCCGACACGATCGGCGGCCTCGGCCTGGCCTGGTACGGCGACCTCGACACCGACCGCGGCCAGGAGGCCACGCCGATCGTCGTGGATGGCGTGCTCTACGTCACCACGGCCTGGAGCATGCTCAAGGCCTATGACGCGCGCACCGGCGAGAAGCTGTGGGAGTACGATCCGAAGGTGGACAAGGCGGTGGGCCAGATCGCCTGCTGCGACGTGGTCAACCGCGGGGTCGCCGCGTGGAAGGGCAAGATCTACCTGGGCGCCCTGGACGGCCGCCTGATCGCCCTGGACGCCCGCACCGGCCGCGAGGCCTGGTCGGTCCAGACCACCGACACCTCGAAGCCCTACACCATCACCGGCGTGCCCCGCGTGATCCGCGGAAAGGTGATCATCGGCAACGGCGGAGCAGAGTACGACGCCCGCGGCTTCGTCACCGCCTATGACGCCGAGAGCGGCAAGCAGCTTTGGCGCTTCTACACCGTGCCCGGCGACCCGGCGAAAGGCTTCGAGACCCCGGAGCTCCGTCGCGCGGCCGCGACCTGGAAGGGTCAGTGGTGGGCGCTGGGCGGCGGCGGCACCGTCTGGGACGGCATGGCCTACGACGTGGAGAGCGGCCTGCTCTACATCGGGGTCGGCAACGGCACGCCCTGGAACCAGAAGTTCCGCAGCCCCGGCGGCGGCGACAACCTCTTCCTGTCCTCCATCGTCGCGCTCGACCCCGACACCGGCAAGTACCGCTGGCATTACCAGACCACGCCCGGGGAGACCTGGGACTACACCGCCACCCAGCCGCTGATGGTCGCCACCGTCCCGGTGAACGGCCGCCCCCGCCGGGTGGTCATGCAGGCGCCCAAGAACGGCTTCTTCTATGTGCTGGACGCCAGGAGCGGGAAGCTGCTCTCCGCCGAGAAGTTCGCCGCGGTCGACTGGGCCGAGCGCATCGACCTGAAGACCGGTCGCCCGGTCGAAAACCCCGCGGCGCGCTACGACAAGACCGGCCGGCCGGCGATCGTCGCGCCCGGCCCCCTCGGCGCCCACAACTGGCACCCCTGGTCCTACAGCCCGCGCACCGGCTTCGTGTACCTGCCGGTGACCGAGAACAACGCCGGCTACGACAACGTCACCGAGATGAAGGTCAACGCCCGCGCCTACAACACGGGGGTCAACGCCGCCTCGGCCATGACCCTCTACGCCAACCCCGGCGCCCCGCCGCGCGGGCCGGTGCGGAGCTATCTCCAGGCCTGGAACCCGGCGATCCAGAAGGAGGCCTGGCGCGTCGACAACGCGGCCTATGGCGCCAGCGGCGTGCTCGCCACGGCCGGCGACCTGGTGTTCTCCGGCGACCACGCCGGTGCGTTCGCCGCCTACGACGCGAAGACCGGCCGCAGGCTCTGGTCCCACGCCACCCAGGCCAAGATCGTCGCCGCCCCGGCCACGTACGAGCTGGACGGGGAGCAGTATGTGGCCATCCTGGTCGGCGCCCGCGGCCTGCCCGGCGCCCAGGCCCGCACGAGCGCCAGCAGCGCCAACAACTCGCGCATCCTGGTCTACAAACTCGGCGGCGCCGCACGGCTGCCCACCGCCGCCTTTCAGACGGCCGAGGGCTCCACCACCCAGCGCACCCTGAACCCGCCGCTGCTCACGGGCACGAACGAGCAGGTGATCGACGGCCAGTCCTCCTACGCGCGCCTTTGCTCCGGCTGCCACGGCGCCGGCGCAGTGGCCGACAAGTCGCTCCCTGACCTGCGCTACTCGACCACGCTGAACACGCTTTCGGCCTGGAACGCGGTGGTGGTCGACGGGGCGCGGGCCGACAAGGGCATGGCCTCCTTCAAGTCCCTGCTCGCGCCGGGCGAGTCCGAGACCATCTGGCACTACGTCGTCAGCCAGGCGAACAAGGACAAGGCGGCTGGCCGCAGCTGAGTGGCCACGCCGCGGTGGTCGCGGCGGCCGGAAACGGAGGTTCGCTCGGGTGGGCGAGCCACCTTGGGCTAGCGGCGCGCTATTCCTCCGCCGCAACACGCTCGAACAGGTGCTCGTAACGCAGGACCAGCCCGGCTTCGTCGACCAGCAGATCGGCTTCGAACCCGCGCGACAGACCGAGGTCGACATAGCGCAGCCGGTCGGGCCCCTGCCTGTCATATCGCTGGCTTGATCGGTCGAAGGTCAGGGCCGCCCCATCGATGAAGGCCGTGTCGAGGGCCAGGCTTCCGCCCGCCGCCGCCGGCGTCTGCCGGATGGGGAAGGTATTGCAGAACGGAGTGACGGACAGGTCCGGCTCGTCTGCCCCCTCGAGGTCGGGACGCAAGGCTCCGTCGACCCGCCAGCCGGACCCCGATCGCTCCAGCTGCAGCCGCCCATGCGAGTGCGAACTCCAGCGCTCGACGGTGACCGACAGCGCCCGCCACTCCGGGGTCAGGCGCCAGCGGTGGTCGACCCGAAGGCCTCCGGCCTCCACGCTCAGCACCGTCGAGGCCGCCGTGACGCCATCAGGCTCCACTACCAGTTCCAGCCGCTCGATCCCCTCCAGGTCGGTGCGGCGCCAGAACAGCACGGTCTTTGTCATGACGGGCTCCTCCCGCCCCTTTTAAGCGCGGCTGGTGACCGGCGCTCGTCGGCTCCGATCGCATCAATTTCCGGTTCGGCGCACGACGCCGTCAAGCCGGGGCCGACCCCTCAGCCGCCGGCCGGCGGCGGCCACCCAATGGACGGCGCGTGGCCGCGGAAATTGCGGAGCCACCATCCCCAGTCTTCCGGCACCAGGCCGAACGGGTCGTCCAGGCCCAGTTCGCGGGCTGCCCATACCGGCCAGTGCGGATTGGCCAGGGCGGGGCGTCCGAGCATGACAAGGTCGATCATCTCCTCGCGGATCGCCCTGTCGGCCACCTGCGGAACGCCCAGGTTCCAGCTTACGCCGACGGGTATGCCCACCTCCCGGCGCACGCGCGCGGCCCGCTCCACCATGAAGGCCGGATCGTTGAAGGGACGCTTCTGGAGGTCGGGGGTGTTCAGGCCCAGGCTCAAGTCCGCGATGTCCAAGCCGTGCGACTTCATCCGGCGGACGGCTTCCAGCGCATCCTCAAACTGCACCCCGTCTTCGTGGAGATCGTCGCTCCCCAGCCGCATCGACAGCGGGAATCGCTCCGGCCAGACCTCGCGCACCGCGTCCAGCGCCTCCAGGTGGAAACGCAGCCGGTTCTCTAGGCTGCCGCCGTAGGCGTCGGTCCGGCGGTTGGCGAGCGGCGAGAAGAAGCTGGCGCCGAGGTAGCCATGCGCGAAGTGCAGCTCGAGCCATTGGAAGCCCGCATCGGCCGCGCGGCGGGCTCCGTCGCGATAGGCGCGGTGGATGTCCTTGATCTCCGGCACGCTCAGGGCGTGCACGGGGTGCGTCGCCTTCGCGCCGTACGGCACGGCCGAGGGGCCCACCACCTGCCAGCCGTCCGGGTGATCCGGCGGCAACTGCTCCCCGCCTTCCCAAGGCTTGCGCTCACTGCCCTTGCGGCCGGTATGGCCGAGCTGGACGGCCGGCACGGCGCCCATGTCCTTGATGATCGCAGTGACGCGACGCAGTCCCTCGATCTGACCGTCGTCGTAGATGCCGCCACAGCTGACGCTGGTGCGGCCCTCGGCCGTGATCGCCAGTTGCTCGGGGAACACCAGGCCGAAGCCGCCGGCCGCCCGCGACCCCAGCAGCATCACGTGGAAATCGCCCATCCGCCCGTCGCGGGAGCGGTACATGGTCATCGGCGACATCACGATCCGATTGCGGAGCGTTACGCCCTTCAGCGTGTAGGCGGCGAACAGGTCAGGCATTCAGGCCCCGCAAGAACCACGCGGCGGACGCGGCGTCCGTTTGCTAGAAGATGGCGCCCGACCTGACCAGCGTCTCGGGGACGTGATGCCGACCGTCGCTGGCCCGGACGTCGCACGCGCGGCCAGGACCCAAACCGCGCCGCCTGCGTTGCAGCCCGGCTGAGGGAGCTATCGATTGGAACGAATGCCTTATTCGCGGATCCTGGCCGCCGCCGCGATCCTGGTCGCCGTCTATTTCCTCGGCCTTGGCGCGGTCCGCCTGTCGCACCTGTGGATGCTGATCTTCGGTTCGGTCGTGGTGGCGGTGATCATCCGCTCCGTGGCCGACCCTCTGGTGCGCTGGACCAAGCTCAAGGAGGGCTTGGCCGTTCTGCTGGCTGTGCTCGCCATCCTGGCCGTCCTGGGCGGCATCGGCTTCCTCTTTGGCCAGCAGATCAACGTCCAGGTGCAGCAGCTCATCGAGCGCCTTCCGGGCGCCTGGGCGCAGATGCAGGCCCGCATCGCCGCCTCGCCGGTGATGGCCCAGGTCGTCGAACAGCTGCGCAGTGGCGGGTCAGAGGCTGGGCGCGCCCTGGCGCTTGCGCCGAAGATCGCGATGAGCACCCTGTCGGGCGTCGCGACCCTCTTCCTGGTGCTGGTGGCTGGCATCTTCCTGGCGCTCCAGCCGGCGGCCGCCCGGGAGGGCGTGCTCTCGATGCTTCCGAAGGACCGCCGCCAGCGCGTTCGGGAAGTCATGAACGCCGCCGGCCGGGCGCTGAAGGGCTGGCTGAAGGCTCAGCTGTTTTCCATGGTGCTGGTTGGCACGCTGGTCGGCGTGGGCCTCAAGCTGATCGGCGTCCCGTCCCCCCTGGCGCTGGGCCTGTTCACCGGGCTGGCGCAGTTCGTGCCGATCATTGGACCGATCGCCTCGGCCGTACCTGCCCTGCTGGTCGCTGCGACCGGCGGCAGCGACATGCTGCTGCTGACGTTGGCGCTATACGTCGCGGTTTCCCAGCTGGAAGCGAACCTGATCACGCCGCTGGTCCAGAAGAACGTCGCCGCGCTGCCCGTCGTGCTTGGCATCTTTGCGGTGGTCGGGCTGGGCACGCTGTTCGGTCCGCTTGGCGTGCTGTTCGCCACCCCCCTCACCCTGGTGATCTACACAGTGGTCACCATGCTCTACCGCCAGGACGTCCTCCACGACGAGAACGCCACGGCGCCAGGAGACATCGAGGGAGGCGACACTGCCCCACGTGACACTGGGACGGGCCCTAATGCGGATCGCGTCTCGAGGAGCTGAGCCTCAGAGAGCGGGCAGGAAAAAGGCCGCGGGACGAGGCGCTGAACGCCCGTCCCCGCGGCCCCCTTCAGATCGGCAGGATCGCGGTCCCGAAGGCCTTCTTCAGATTGTGAGCTACCATCTGCTGGGCGAACGCGGCGTCCGGCACGACCAGCGCCATGCCGAAGAACTCGTGCGTCGAGCCGCGGAAGGTCTTCTGGTCCACGTCCGAACCCGCCCGTTCCAGCCGTTCCGCGAGCAGCTCGCCTTCGCTCCGCAGCGGGTCGATTTCTGCGTTGACGATGGTGGCGTCGGGAAGCCCGCGCAAATCGGCGTTCACCAGATCGATGCGCAGGTCCTTGGCCTGCTCGGGGCTTTCGAAGACGTGGCCTACGAACCACTCCATCAGCGGCTTCCCGAGCGGCTTGGCGTCCGCGTTCTCGACGTACGACGGCGTGTTCATGTCGGCGCCCGCGACGGGATAGATCAGCGCCATGTGCATCGGCAGGGGCAGCCCCTCGTCCCGGGCTCGGATTGTGGTCGCCAGCGCCAGATTGCCTCCGGCGCTCTCACCCATCACCGACACCCGGCGCGGGTCGCCGCCGAAGTCCTGCACGTTGTCGAGCACCCAGCGGTAGGCGGCGAATGCGTCTTCGTGGGCCGCGGGGAACCGGTGCTCCGGGGCTTGACGATAGTGGCACGAGACCACGATGCAGTTGGCCGATTGAGCGATCCCGCGCGGCGATGAGTCATATACGTCCAGATCGGCGATCACCCATCCCCCGCCGTGCCAGTAGACCACCACAGGCAGGAGGGAGTCCTCGTCAGACCTGGGCCCGTAGAGCCGCGCTTCAATTGCGCCGCCCGGTCCCGGGATCGTGAGGTCCTTGGTGGCGACGCCCAGCGTCGGATCGTCCACCTTGACGGTGTCGCGGAGGATCTTCTTCACGGCGTCCGCCGGTGTAGGCTGCTGGCGCGCCTCCTGGGGGCTCAGCTTCTCGTAGGGAGTCAGGCCGAGCTCATTCTGAAGAACGTCCAGGACCTTTTGCATCGGCGCGTCGGGCTTGGCCGCGTGCTCGCGTCGCGAGTCGTCGCCGCCGAACATTTTGTCGATGATGGACATGAGCAGACTTTCAATTGTTGGTTCGGCCCCACAACTCCGCCTGTCCGGATTATGTTCACGGTTGAGATAGGAAATGCGCCAGGCGCTCGGGACGCCGTCGGCGGTCTGTCTCGGACATGGGTCTTGGTGCGGCCTACGAGGCGGCAGCGGCTGGGCGACGCGCCGGGCAGACGCCTAGCGCTTGCGGAACCGTTTCGCTTCGGCTTCCAGCTTCGCGACCCACGCCTCGGGCACGTCACTCTCCGGCTGGAAGGGAAGCGTCCCCGCGACCCCCCGGACCGCCAGCCACAACGGACCACTGAAGTGGGCCAGCACCCGCAGCGGGCGGCGCTTGTCGTCGGTGACGTCCCATCCCTCGGCCTCGAAGGCTGCGACCTGCACCGCAGGCGCCTTCGACTCGATGTTGTCCCAGCCGGGGGGTCGCGGCGCGGCCTCGGCCTCGTCGGCGGTCAGCCCGAACAAGGCGGTGGCGCACGCGTCGATCTCCGGAAACTCGGCGCGGGCTTCCGGTTCGGCGAAGTCCCGCTTCAGGAGTGCGCGGTATTCCAGCTCGTTCACGCCGGGCAGGTCGATCAGGCGCCGGAGCGCGGCAGGCTTGCTGGTCATCGCGCCGCTTACCGCAAAGCGCGTCGGGTGGCGAGGTCGGTGCGGTTCGCTTCCGAAGCCGGCGTGAAAGCGACGCGCGGGTCAGGGCCGCAGTTGACCCGTCGAGCGAACCAGCGCGTGAAGGAACATGGCCAAGGAAACCGTCTACATCGTCCAGTCCTATGTCCGCGGACGCGGCAGGGGTCTGAAAGCCGAGCAGCAAGTCGGCTGCAAGAACGCCGAGGAGGCGCGCCGAAAGGCCGAGCGCCTGGGACCGTTGCGGGTGGGCGTCGTCGCCTTCTCGGCGACCGCCGACACCGAGCTCGGCGACTACGACGAGAACCCGGTCATCCTGTTCCGGTCCGGCGAGCTGCCACACCCCTTCACCGACGCCTGACGGCGGCCATGCCCTCCGGGCCCTGGATTGACGTTGCGGAGCCCGGCCTAGGAAGGCTCCACAGCATTCGAGGACCCGCATGGACGACCTGACCCCGATCATCGTCGGCGTGGGCGAAGCGTCGGAGCGCATCGACGCCGCCGACTACGCCGCCCTCTCGCCCGTGGAGCTGGCGGCCCGCGCCGCCCAGGCCGCGCTGCAGGACACCGGGGGATCGCCAGCAGGGATAGCGTCCCGCGTCGAGGTGATCGCCGCCATCCGCCAGTTCGAGGTCTCGGGCGCCAGGGCGGTCGCGCCCTTCGGGAGATCGGACAACTTCCCGCGCTCCGTGGCGCGCCGGATCGGCGCCCAGCCCGCCCAGGCAATCCTGGAGCCCGTGGGCGGCCAGGGGCCGCAGCACCTCGTCAACGAGTTCGCTCAGGCGATCGGGCGGGGCGAGTTCGGCCTCGCCCTGATGTGCGGCTCCGAGGCGATCTCCACCGTCCGCCACCTCATGGCCAAGGGCGAGACCCGGGACTGGAGCGAGACGGTCGGCGGCCAGCTGGAGGACCGTGGCTACGGCGTGGACACCCTCCTCTCCCCTGAGCTCGCCCTCCACGGCGCGCGCACCCCGATCCAGGTCTACGCCCTCTACGAGAACGCCCGCCGCGCGGCCCGCGGCCTTGGTCGGGACGCCTACGCCCTGGAAATGGGCCGCCTGTTCGCGCCCTTTACCGAGGTCGCCGCCCGCAACCCGCACGCGATGTCTCAGGAGGTGTTCGACGCGGACGCGCTGGCCGCGGTCACCCCGCGCAACCGGCTGGTGGCCGATCCCTTCCCCCGCCGCATGGTGGCCCGCGACCAGGCCAACCAGGGCGCGGCCGTGCTGATGGCCTCCGTCGCCATGGCCCGCGAGCTGGGCATCCCGGAGGATCGCTGGATCTACCTGCACGGGGGCGCCGACGTGGCCGAGCGCGCGCCCATCGAACGGCAGGACCTCGCCCGCTATCCCGCCGCCGGGCTGGCCGCCCGCCGCGCGCTGGATCTGGCCGGCGTCACCCCTGCCGACGTGGCGCTGTTCGACCTCTACAGCTGCTTCCCCGTGGCCGTGTTCGCCGTCCGGGACGAGCTCGGTCTGTCCCCGGACGATCCCCGCCCCCTCACCGTCACCGGCGGCCTGCCGTTCTTCGGCGGGGCGGGTAACAACTACTCCATGCACGCCATCGCCAGCATGGTCCGCGACCTGCGCGCCCGGCCGGGCGACTATGGTTTCGTCGGCGCCAACGGCGGCTATCTCTCCAAGTACTCGGTGGGCGTTTATTCCAGCCGCCCCTCTTCCTGGCGCGGCTTCCACAGTCGCGATCTGCAGGATGAGATCGACGCCTGGCCGGCCCCGCCCCTGGCCCGCGACGAGGCGCTTTCCGGGGTGGTTGCGACCTACACCATTGACTATGGCCGTGAGGCGCCCACCGCCGTCGTGGTCGCTCGAACGGCCGAGGGCGAGCGCTTTGTGGCGATGAGCGAGGACCAGGACCTCGTGCGGGGGATGATCGACGCCGATCCTCTGGGCGCCGCGATCGAGTGCCGCCGCGACGAACGTGGCCGCCGGATCCTCGCGCGCATCGAGGCCAGGGTGGCCCAGCCGGCCTAGACGCCCAACCGGAAGGGCACGCTGCGGCGCTCGTGCCGCGGCACGCTCAGCGAGCGGTCCACCGGCGGGAAGGCGCGCTGGGTGCAGTGGTCGCGCTCGCAGATCCGACAGCTCACCCCGATCGGCGTGGCCGGACCCTTCAGGTCGATCCCGGCCGAATAGACCAGCTCCTGCGCGTGCTCGACCTCACAGCCGAAGCCCAGGACATAGCGGCGGTTGGGCTCCAGGTAGGACTCCGAGCGCTTCACCACCGCCCGGGCGACACAGAGGTAGCGCACGCCGTCCGGCATCTCGGCCACCTGCACCAGGAAGCGCTCCGGGGCGCTGACGGCGTCGTGCACGTTCCACAGCGGGCACGCGCCGCCGAACCGGGCGAAGCGGAAGCGCGTGGCGCTGTGGCGCTTGGTGATGTTGCCGGCGAAGTCGAGCCGCACGAAGTAGAGCGGCACGCCGCGTGCGCCGGGCCGCTGCAGGGTGCTGAGCCGGTGGCAGACCTGCTCCAGGCTGGCGCCGAACTGCGCGGCGAGCTGCTCCACGTCGTGGCGCCTGGCCCGCGCGGCGGCGGCGAACCGGCCGTACGGCATCAGCAGCGCGCCGGCCGCATAGTTGCCGAGGCCCATCCGGCAGACGTCCGCCGCCTCGCGGCTGCGGAACCGCGCCGCGTCCAACTCGCGCTCGATCAGGTCCGAGAGGATGGCCGACGCCACGTGGTAGGCCATCTGGAAGGCGCGGGTCGCCGCCGGCTGGGCGGCGTTGAGGCTGAGCTCGCGGGTCTCCGGGTCGTAGCGACGCATGACGTCGCCTGCGCCATCGTAGCGGACCTGGACGCCCAGCCGCTCGCGCAGGTGCATCTCCAGCAGCATGTCCGACGCCCGGCCGTCCTGGATGCCGATCTCCTGCGCCAGCTCCTCGGCGGCGCGGTCCAGCAGGCCGATGTAGTTGTCCTTGAAGTGGAAGAAGTCGCGCACCTCCTCGTAGGGCAGCAGCGAACTGGCCGCCGTCGCCTCGTCGAGGGCGACCGCCTCCTCGGTCAGCTTCAGCCGCTCGGTGAGGCGGTGGTTGGCGCGGTGCAGGGTCAGGAACCGGCGCGCCACCGTCGGCGCATGCAGGGCCATCTGGCGCAGCTCGCTCAGCGGGATCGGCGCCTCGCCCGCTCCGCTCTCGGCGGCCGCCTCGCGGAGGTCGGCGATCAGGCGCTGGTCGTTGTCGGCGTCGAACACCTCCGCCGGCGCGCCGAACGCGTCCATCAGGCTGGCCAGCACCCGGTCGGTGACGGGCCGCTGGTTGGCCTCGATTTGCGAGAGATAGCTCGGGGAGATGCCCAGCCGCTGGGCGCAGGGCTCGAGGCGCCAGCCACGTTGCTCGCGCAGCGCCCTCACCTTCGGCCCGACGAACAGCTTGTACTTCATTTCACAACTTCACAGACGGTGGCTGGCCGCTCGCCAAGTTTTTGCACGTTCTCGTTTGAAGCCCCAGCAAAAACAGCGCCTCATCCCGCCACGTGCCGGGGGCGACCCGCCCTCTTTGGCCTGCGCAACCTTGTGAAGCGCCGGCCCGCGCCCTCGACCTCGGAGTCACCTCGATGACCCTCGTCAATGTTCACCATCTCCCCCGCCTGGGCCTCTCGAACGCCATGCGGGTGTTCGGCCTGACCGCCCGCGCCCTGCGCTTCTACGAAGAGAAGGGCCTGATCGAGGCCCGCCGCGATCGATTCAACGCCCGCTACTACGACCCCGTCGCCCGCGGCCGGCTGGAGTGGATCGCCCGCCTGCGCAAGGCCAACGTCTCCCTGCCGGACATCGAGGAGGTGCTCCGGGCCGACGAGGAGGACGGCCGCGGCCGCGAAGTGGCTCTGCTGAAGGTCGCCCGCCGCCGCGAAGCCGTCCAGGAAGAGCTGGCCGCCATCGACCAGACCCTGGCCGAGCTGCAGGCGCACACCCCCTCCGCCCCCACCCGCCGCCTGGTCCGCGGCGCCGGCGTCTGATCGCACAGTCCGGTCACAGCCCGCTGCAGGGGAACAGGCCCGTCTGGTGAGCGGTTAGCGCGGCAGGCCCGAGGCCAAGGGACATGCCCATGAACGATCAGACTGATGGCTCGCCGGCCCCGTCCGGCGGGGAGCATTCGCCATCTACCGTGCCGGGGGGCCCCAGCGGGATCGCAACCTCGCTGCAGCCTGGCGGCGTCCTGCCGGGCGGCGGGCCGGGTGCGTCGCAGGGAAGCCTCGGAACCGGCGGCGGCCAGACGGCTGACCAGGACTCCGGGGCTGTGAAACGCGACGGCGGCTGAGGCCGCGCCCCGTCCGATGATCCCGCTCACCGCCGCCGCACGCCTGCGCGAGAGCGTCGCCTGGGCGCCCCCCTGGCTGGCCACCCTGCTGATCTACGGGCTGGCTGTGGTCGTGGCGCTCGCTGCGCATCAGGCGGTGGTTGGCCTGGTGCGGAGCGCGCTGAGGCGGCAGGACGATTTCTGGCGCGCCCTCCTCGTACGCGCGCGTCGTCCCGGCCGCATGCTCACCATCTTGATCGCCGTCGGCGCGGTCCTTCCCGTCGCCCCGCTCAGCAGCGAGACCACGGCTCGGGTCCATCACGGCCTGCTCATCGCGTTCATCCTGGTGATCGGCTGGATTACGATGGCGGCGCTGGACATCGCGGCGGCGCTCTACATGCGCCGCTACCGGGTCGACACGTCCGACAACCTCATCGCCCGCAAGCATTTGACCCAGGTGCGCATCCTGCGCCGCGCGGTGGCCTGCCTGATCGTGGTGGTCAGCGTGGGCTTAGCCCTGATGACCATCGACGGCGTGCGGCAGTGGGGCGTGAGCCTGCTAGCCGCGGGCGGCGCGGCCTCACTGCTGGTCGGCCTTGCGCTCCAGCCGCTGCTCTCGAACCTGTTCGCCGGCATCCAGATCGCCATGACCCAGCCGATCCGCATCGATGACGCCGTCGTTGTCGAGAACGAGTGGGGCAATGTCGAGGAGATCACCACGACCTATGTGGTTGTCCGCCTTTGGGACGAGCGGCGACTGGTGCTCCCCCTCACCTACTTCCTGCAGAAGCCGTTCCAGAACTGGACCCGTGAGGGCTCCAACCTGCTCGGCACGTCCATGCTCTACGTGGACTATGCCCTGCCCGTGGAGCCCGTGCGGCGGAAGCTGGAAGAGATCGTGCGATCCTCGGCCTCTTGGGACGGCCGCGTTGCGGCGGTGCAGGTGACGGACCTCCGCGAACGCACCATGGAGTTGCGCTGCCTGTTGAGCGCCGCGGGGTCGGGGCCCCTGTTCGATCTGCGGTGCGAGGTTCGCGAGAAGCTCATCGCTTGGCTGCAGGCGGAGCATCCCTACGCCCTTCCCCGCGACCGTCAGGTGCTCCATCGCGCAGACGACTGGGGCCGGGACGACGCCGTTCCTGGCCGTGTCGCCTCCGCGGAGCCGCACCGGCCTCAGTGACGACTTAGGGGCGGATCGCGTCCATAGCCGCCACAGCGACCGAGACGCCGCCATTGCGCCGCCGGGGCTCGCTTCCGGTGTTGCGGGTCCGCTTCAGCTGAGTGAGGCGAACCTCGAGCGGGTGGATCCCGCGAGCGGGCCAATAGCAGCCGAGTGGTAGCGGGGTCGCGGCGAGCTGGGTCTTCAGCAGGGCGTGAGCATACCGGGCCCGCGCCTCCGGCCGGTTCATAACCACCGCCGCGTCACAGGCTAGCTCCTGGTCCAGGCGCAGCAAACCCGCGGCCAGATGGCTCAGGGGATTGAACCAGAAGAGGCAACGGACCAGGGCCAGAAGCGCCACCGCCCGCGTGTCCTTCCGCGCGATATGCTGGCGCTCGTGCGCGCGGACCAGTTCGCGCTCCTCGGCCGTGTAGCGACCGTCATCCGCCGGCATCACGACTCGAGGCGAGATCAGCCCGATCACGGCCGGGGCGGTCAGGCCCCGCCGCAGCGCTCTCGCGAACCGGGCCTGGGCTATGGCGAACACCGCCGCCGTCAGGCCTGCTCCGAGCGCCCAGGCCAGAACCAAGGCGCCGCCAGGCGTGGGAACCGTCAGCCGTTCTTCGGGCGACTGGATGAGGAAAAAGACGAGGGCGAGGCTCGCGCCAACCACCGGCAGGGTCCAGAGCTCGTAGGCCGCCTTCGGGCCAATCAGCGGCCGGAGCATCGGACGCAGGACGATGACCCCCAGCGTTGCAAGAGATCCCGCCAGGTTGACGTAGACCGCCAGCGTGGCGACGCCGGTCACCATGTCAGCCCCCAGGATCAGGCGGAGAGCCTCAGTCATCGTCTTCGAGGTCCTCGATCAGGCGCTTGAGGCGAGCGACCTCGTCCGGCGCAAGGGCCCGATGCTTGGCGTAGTGAGCGACCAGCGGCGCCAGTTCGCCGCCGAACAGCCGATCGAGCAGGCCCTGGCTTTCTCCCGTGACGTACTCCGCGCGGCTGATGAGCGGCCGGTAGCGAACCCGGCCGCCGGCCCGTTCGGAGAGCAGAGCCTTCTTCTTCAGGAGACGGTTGATCAGCGTCTTCACCGTGGCCTCGCCCCAGTTCTGGGATGGGCCCACCTTGGCCACGATCTCGTCTGCGCTCAGGGGTTGGCCCTGCCAGAGCGCTTCCATGATGTGGCTTTCCGCGGCCGAGATCTTGCTCATGAGGTCCAGTCTAGGCGCCTGCGCGCGCGTGGCGAGAGAGAGTTTGCCGCCCTTCGGAGAGGGTGCCTTCGGGCGCCATGTCCAGGCCGTGGACACGGGCCTTGAGGTGCCGGTGGCCAACGACCGCGACCGAAGCGGCGAGGAGACCCAGCATGGCGGCCAGCAGCGCCTCGGCAAAGCCGGGCGCCATGATCGTCAGGGACGGCGTGGGCCGCACGTTCGCCACCCCGATAAAGCTGTGCAGCAGCGTGTAGCAGGCGCCAAAGAACCCGATCAGAGGGCCGGCTGCGCCCAGCCCGGAGAGGTAGGCCATCGCGCCAGCCAAGCCCCGCCCGCCGCCCTTGCGCAGCGACGCCGCCTGGAACAGCCAAATCGCGAGCGCCATCACTGTCGCCAGCAACAAGCCACCCATGACCAGCTGCATGACGATGTCCGCGTCCGCGAACACGTCGCCGAAGGTCAGGCGTTCGCTGGCCGGCACCACGGTCATCGGCGGATCCGCCACGGGCGCGGTGGGGAGCGTCTGGGCGGCAGCGTTCGCGCCCATCAGGAACGCGAGCGCCGCGGCGCTCCAGGTCACGTGTCGCAGCATCGGCGTCTCTCCCGTTTATCGTTGTAATTCGGGAAGACTACGCCTGTAATTCATGGAGTCAACCGGTCAGCATCTGCTGCAAGCGAAGGGCGTCGGCGGCCGCGGCTCCCGAGGTGGTGTTGTCGAACACGCACCATACCTCTCGCGCGGGGCACGCTCGCAGGCGCTGGGCGAGTTCCCCAAGAAACTCATCTTCGTAGGCCGAGTAGTACATGCGGGGGGAGCCGTGCAGCCGCCAGTAAGCGAGTTCCGGCGATCCCCCTGGCGCGCCCGCCTTGGGATGGCGAAGCGGATCGGCCGCGGCGCGGGCAACAGAGAGGTCGCGCAAAAGGCCGTCGGCCTCGGGCTCGAACCAGGTCACGTGCCGCGGCTCACAGGCCACCGGTCCAGTGAACCGCTCGCGCAACGCTGTGAAGAAAGCGCCGGCAACAGCGGCGTCAAAGGCCAAGCTAGGCGGCAGTTGCACGAGGAGGGGGCCAAGCTTCGCGCCCAGCAGGCTAACCTCCGCGAGGAACGGACCCAGCAATTCCGCGCCCCCAACCAGCTTGCGTTCATGGGTGATGGACCGCGGGACCTTGACCGCAAAGCGGAAGCTATCCGGCGTCTCCGACGCCCAGCGTTGCCAGGTGGTTGGCCGGTGCGAGCGGTAGAAGCTTGAGTTGATCTCGGCGGCATCGAACCTCCCCGCATATCGCTGCAGCCCGCTCGCTCCATCGGGGAAGGCGTCGCGAACGGCCCGCGGCACGGCCCACCCGGCGGTGGCCACACGCACCCCGCTCATGCTCGGAGCTGCGCGAGCACGCGCCGTCGCTTCGCGAGCACGATCGCGAGGTCGTACGGAATGGCGAGCGCCTCGCGCAGCCGCATCTTCGTCCAGTAGGCGAGCCGAGTGCCGCCGCGCCCCGGAAGGAGGGGTCCAGGCTCGGTCGCCAGGCCCAAGACGCCCAGCAAGAGGCGAATACGGGGAATGTGATATCGGTCGCTGCAAACCACGCAGCGCGAGAGGCCCCGCGCCCTGAGGAAAGTGGCCGCCGCCAGCACGCTCTGCAGGGTGTCGCGGCTCTCCTCGTCCAGCACGATCCGTTCCGCCGGCACGCCGCGCGCGCTGAGGGCCGCGGCCATGACCGAGGCTTCGGAGGGCCCTTCCCTTCCCACGGCCCCTGAGCAGAGGATCGGCGCATTCGCCGAGGCCCGGGCGGCTTGCAGTGCGTAGCCGATCCGCCGGGCAAGGGCAGGCGAAGGCTGGCCGTCGGCGCGCACGGCGGCGCCGAATATGACAATGGCGGCGAGTGACTCCACGGCGTCAGACTGACCGCGCCGGGCCCGGTGAGCCAGTCCTAAGCGCGCCGTTCCTGATTCATCGGCGGCTGGTAGTGCTCAATCAGGTCGGCCCGTTCAGCCTCCCGCACAGCTCGGGTGACGTTGAGCCGCGTAAGCACCTTCGCGTCGGCGTAGTTCTCTCGCGCGGCGTCCAGGGCGGCGCGCCACGTCAGGTTGGCCATGTTGTCGGTTTCACCGGCGTACACGACGCGGGCCCCCTCCTCCGTCACCTCGGCGATCACATAGTTCGCGCCGGCAGGTGCGATGAACCGCTCCTCTTCCAGGGCCGTGTAGCGGTAGCGGGCGCCGGACTTTCCGGCGAGTTCGATCTGGCGGGTCAACGCAATCTCCAGCCTTGCGACCTTATCTCGGGCTCGCCTCGCGAATCCCGCTTCAGGATTACGGGTTCGACTGGGGCGAAAATGGGCCGAAGCTTTACTGTAGGAGCGGAACGGGCTGGGCCATAAGGGCGTTCGGCCCCTGCGCGGGCTCTGCTAGGTTGAGTCCGCAAGTCCCGCGCGACTCGGAGCTCCAGGGGGCGCTCGAGGGGACCTCAGGAGCTTGAGACGACCGCCGGATGGAGAGACCCGCCGACTTCAGCCTAAAGACCGCGGCGGATCGCCCCATGGTGTCGCTGAGCGGCGACTGGACGGCGAACCAGCTGGGAGAGGCCGGCCGCGGCCTGGCCCAGACGCTGGACGGTCTCCGGAATTATGCGCTCGATCTCCGGCGGGTTCGCCGTCTGGATACCGCCGGCGCCTATGCGGTGATCCGGGCCGCCGGCCAGACCTTCGACCCAGAGACAGTTCAGGCAAGGCCCGAGACGCGCCGCCTCCTCCAACTTGTCGCCGAGGCGGTCACCCACGAGTCCGTGGTGCGCCGGGACCCGAAGGGCTTCCACGACCTGACCATCCGCCTCGGCAAGGGCGTGGTGAACCTCGGCCAGGAGTTCCTTGAGACCATGGGTTTCCTGGGCCACCTGCTGGTGGTCCTCGGCCGCACGATAGTGAACCTGTTTGTCGCGCCCCGCCGGATCCGCTGGGCGGCCATAGTCTCGCTGATGGAGCGGGCGGGTCTGGACGCGATCCCCATCGTCGCTGTCACGTCCTTCTTCATTGGCGCCGTCGTCGGTCTGCTCGGCGCAAACATGCTCCGGCAGTTCGGGGCCGAGGTTTTCGCTGTCGAGCTGATCGGCATCGCGGTCTTGCGCGAGTTCAACATCATCATCACGGCGGTCTTGCTGGCGGGCCGCTCCGCCTCCTCCTTCGCAGCCGAGATCGGCTCGATGAAAATGAACCAGGAGGTGGACGCCATGCGGGTGCTGGGCGTCGACCCGTTCGAGGCGCTGGTGCTTCCGCGGTTCGCCGCCCTACTGCTGACTATCCCACTGCTCACCTTCGTAGCGACGCTCGCTGGCCTGTTCGGCGGGATGATGGTCACCTGGTCGGTGCTGGACCTCGGGCCCTCCTTCTTCCTCCAGCGTATCGTCGACAACATCGGGGTGGGCCAATTCTGGATCGGCCTTTCCAAGGCGCCGGTGATGGCGGCGGTGATCGCCGGCATCGGCTGCCGGCAGGGGCTCGAAGTCGGCGGCGACGTCGAATCGCTGGGTCGGCGGGTGACGGCGGCGGTTGTGCACGCCATCTTCGCCATCATCATGATCGATGCCGCCTTCGCCCTGCTCTACATGGCGCTGGACATATGACGGACGAGCGCGACGAGCGGGAGCTGACCGACGAGGAGCTGCTGGACCAGGAGGGTCCGGCGGTAGAGGTCCTCGGCCTCGTCAATGCCTTCGGCGACCACGTGGTGCACGACCGGCTGGACCTGACGGTGAACCGGGGCGAGGTGCTGGGCGTTGTCGGCGGCTCGGGCGCGGGGAAGTCAGTGCTGCTCAACTCGATCATCGGGCTGCGCAACCCGCAGGGGGGCACGGTGCGCGTCTTCGGCAACGACATCGAGACCGCGTCCCGCCGTCGGTGGGGCGCCATCAATCGCAGCTGGGGGGTGCTTTTCCAGAGCGGGGCTCTGTTCTCCAACCTCACGGTCAAAGAGAACGTCGCCGCGCCGATGTTCGAACATTCGAAGCTCAGCCGGGCGGAGATCTACGAGCTGGCCGACCTGAAGATCGCACTCGTGGGACTGCGCCCTGACGCCGGCGTGCTGAAGCCGGCCGAGCTTTCGGGCGGCATGCGCAAGCGGGCAGGCTTGGCGCGGGCGCTCGCACTGGACCCGGAACTGCTGTTCCTCGACGAGCCGACCGCCGGGCTCGATCCTATCGGGGCCGCAGCCTTCGACGAGCTGATCAAGGACCTGTCCGACAGCCTTGACCTCACGGTGTTCATGATCACCCACGACCTCGATACCCTGTATGAGATCACGGACCGCGTGGCGGTGCTGGCCGACAAGAAGGTCGTCGCCATCGCGCCGGTTCAGGAACTGGAGACCTCGGATCATCCGTGGATCCGCGAATATTTCCTCGGACCCCGGGGACGGGCGGCGAAAACCGCAACCGCCAGGGCGAGGACGGAGGCCTGATGGAGAAGAACGCCAACTACGCGATGGTCGGACTCTCGGCCCTGATCCTTACGATTGGGCTCGTGATCTTCGTCGTCTGGCTCGCCCGCTTCCAGTTCCGGCAGGAGAATGATCTCTACGACATCCTCTTCCAGGGGCCGGTGCGCGGCCTCAACCAAGGGGGGGAAGTCCACTTCAACGGCATCAAGGTGGGGGAAGTCACCCGCATCGCGCTCGACCGCACGAACCCCAGCCGGGTGATCGCAAGGGCGCGCGTGAGCGCCGAGGTGCCGATCCGATCGGACTCCTTCGCCACGCTGGAGCCGCAAGGGATCACCGGGGTGAACTACATCCAGATCACCGCTGGCACGCCGTCCAAGCCGTTGCTGAAGGACACCGTGCCTCGCGACCGCATCCCGATCTTGCGAAGCCAGCGCAGCACGCTCTCGGACCTCCTTGAAGGGGGCGGCACGGTGCTGACGCGCACGATCGAGGCCCTGGACCGGGTGAATCGGGTGCTCTCCGACCAGAACATCAAGAACTTCTCGGCCGCTGTGTCGGACGCTCAGGCCGTCACCGCTGAACTGCGCGAACGCAAGGCGATCATCGCCGACGCCCAGAGCGCCCTGCAGCGCATCGACGAGGCGGGGGCAGAGCTGACGCTCCTGCTGCAGGACAGCCGCACGCTGGTGAACGGCGACGGCCGCCGCACGCTCGCCAATGCCGCCGACGCCGCTGAGGAGGCCAAGGCGGCCGCCCGTGACGCGCGGAGCATGATCAGTTCGCTGCAGGCGCCCACGGCCGACTTCGCCACCAATGGGCTGCCGCAGATCACCGCGGCGGTTGTCCAACTTCAGAGCGCCGCCGAAAGCCTTGAGCGCCTGGTGAACGAGGTGCAGCGCGGGGGAGCCGGCGCGATCACCAAGCCGAAAGCGAAGGAATTGGAGGTCGAGCCTTGATCACCGCCCCCACCGCCCTCCTCCGCGCCGGCCTCGCCTCGGCCTGCGCTCTGGCGCTCTCAGGCTGCATCTCGCTCTTCCCGAAGAGCGATCCCGCCCAGCTCTACCGCTTCGGCCAGACACCCTCGGCTACGGGGGCCCCGGCTCCGGCGGCAGGGACGGTATCGGTTTTCCGCTCGGGCGGGACTTTCGCCTCCGAAGCGGCGGGCGACCGCCTGCTGGCGATCACCGGCGAGGAGGCCTCCTACATCGCCGACAGCCGTTGGGTCGCCCCGGCCTCGGTGCTTTGGGATCAAGCGGTGCTGGCGGCCTTCGACGCAGCTCCCGGGCGCGCGCGGCTCGTTTCGCGCGGCGAAATGGCCGGCGCCGACTACGTCCTGCGCCTCGACGTACGAAACTTCGAGGCCCGCTATGAGAACGGCCCCGAAGGGGCGCCGGTGGTGCTGGTCCGGGTCCGCGCAGCGCTCAGCCGCCCTCTCGACCGCACCTTCGTCCGGGAACAGATCCTGGAGGCCCGCGTCCCCGCCGGCGACAATCGCGTTGGTGCGATCGTCAGCGCCTACGACCGCGCCACGGCGGACGTCCTGGGCCAGCTCGCGCGATGGCTGGAGAGCCAGGCCGCTCGACCAGCGGCCTAGCTGATCCCGGCTACCCGTTTGGCGGCGGTCAAGGTGTTCTGAAGCAGCACCGCCACCGTCATGAGTCCGACGCCGCCGGGCGCCGGCGTGATCCAGCCGGCGACCTGCGCCGCCTCCTTGAAGTGCACGTCGCCCACGACCTTGGTCCGGCCGGCGGCGGCCTTGATCGGGTCATCGAAAGGCACGCGGTTGATGCCCACGTCGATCACCGCGGCGCCCGGCTTGATCCAGTCGCCGCGGATCATCCTCGGCCGGCCGACGGCCGCCACCAGGATGTCCGCCTCGCGGCAGATCGCCGGCAGGTCCCGGGTCCGGGAGTGCGCGATCGTCACCGTGCAGTCGGCCTGCAGCAGCAGTTGGGCCATGGGGCGGCCAACCAGCACCGAGCGGCCGACCACCACCGCGCGCAGCCCTGCGAGATCGCCCACCGTCTCCCGCAGCAGGATCATCGAGCCCAGGGGGGTACAGGGGGTCAGCGCCGGCACGCCGTTGGCCAGCCGCCCGGCGTTGACCACGTGCAGCCCGTCCACATCCTTGTCCGGGCTGATGGCGGCGATCACCGCCTGCTCATCCAGGTGCTTCGGCAGCGGCAGCTGGACAAGGATGCCATGGATCGCCGGATCTGCGTTCAGCTCTCCCACCAACCGCAGCAGCTCGTGCTGGCTGGCGTCGGCCGGCAGCCGGTGAGTCACCGAGTGCATCCCTACGGCCAACGAGTGCTCGCCCTTGGAGCGGACGTAGATTTGGCTGGCCGGATCGTCGCCCACCAAGACCACCGCGAGACCGGGCTGCAGGTTGTAGGCGGCGCGCAGGCGGGCGACCTCCTCCGCCACCTGCGAGCGGACGCGCTCGGCATAGACCTTGCCGTCGATGATCTTGGCGGTCGGCTCGGACATGGCTGCTCCCGGAGAAGGGTCCCGGTTAGCCGTTCGCGCCCGCTCGCTCAAGGCGTCTGAGCCACACGGCCGTGGCCCAGGCGAGCGCTCCCGCGCGATGCCGTGCAGGCCGCGCGGGGCGTCAATCGATGCCGTAGAGGTTGGGATAGGGGTTCACCTTTCCCGCCACCACATCGGCCACCGCCACCGGGCGCCAGCCGACCTTGCTGTTCGCGCTGGCCCGCCAACTCTCCACGATCACGTCGCGCAGCTCCGAGGCTCCGACGGCCAGTTGCTGGGTGGCCATGGCCGGCCCTCGCGGGTCGCCCTCGGCAAGGCCCCCGGCCTTCTCCATCTCGTAGAACGGGATCACCAGCTTGCCCGTGGCCAGGAGGTAATCGGAAGTCCGCTGCTCCAGTGAGCAGTTACAGGTCCGCAGCGGGGCAACCTGGGCTTCGACGTCAGCGCCCTTAACCCGCGCCTTGACCATGTCGCTCTCAAACGGCCCATGCAGACGCGCGGTCGAGAAGCCTCGGGGGTTCGGATAGTCGCCCCAGCCATTGAAATGGACGCTGACGTGCAGCGGCTGACTGCCGTCGCCAACGAAGTGCGAGAGTTCGCCGATGGTCCGCAGGATCAGGCCTTCGCGGCGCAGGCGATCGGCCTTGAACCAGGCCCGTTGCGCCTTCCATTTCGGGTTGGCCTCGGCGGCCTTCAGGATGCGCCAATAGGCGAAGTCCGAGGTCAGCTGCTGGCGCCGGTCGATGATGGCGTACTGAAGGTATCCGGCCTTCCACATGTCCTGGCCGGACGCCCGCAAGGCCGCTTCATAGTCCGCCTTGGTGGCCGGGAACGGCAGGAACAACGGTCCGCCCAGGACCTTGCCCTCCTCGTCGAGGTCCACGAAGTGGGCCGCGTCGCGGTCGTGGTCGTGCACCCTGCCCGCGCCCTTGGACCGATCCGGCTCGCGCGAAAGCTCACCGATGTCGGTGACGGCCCCCTTGCTGCGCAGGAAGGCGGGGACCTCCGACGGCAGCGCCTTGGCCGCCGCCTCGCCCAGGATCCGGTGGCCGGCGTTGCCCCAGGCCGAAGCCTGCGAGGGCGCCGCGATCAGGGCCGCGGCGAGAAGAGAGGAGAGGAGGCGCTGCATGCGCCCCGTTAGCGGGCTCCCGCCGCCGAAAGCAAGGCCTACCCGTCAGCTGGCGCCGATGCCCAGCGCCTGTTCGACGCGGCCGACCCAGGCCTGCACCCGGGGATAGTCCGACAGCACGAAGCCGCCTTCATCCGCCACCCTGGTGTAGGCCACCAGCGCCACATCCGCGAGGCTCAGCCGCTCTCCAACCAGGAAGGCCGAGCCCGCCAGGCCGTCCTCCAGCCGCTGCAGCGCTCCTCTTCCGCGCTCTACGATCTTCGGGTCCAGGTCGGCCGGCGCCCTGCCCTGGTACTTCACCTGGAAGCGGGCCACCGCGACGTAGGGCTCGTGGCTGTACTGCTCCCAGAACATCCACTCCAGCATCCGGGCGCGCTCGTAGGCGTCGTTCGGGATCAGGTCCGCCCCCTCGGCCAGGTGCAGGATGATGGCGTTCGACTGGGCGAGCGGTCGGCCGTCGTCGAGGATGACGGCCGGCACCTGGCCGGCCGGATTCATCGCCATGAACTCCGTCGTCCGGGTCTCGGCCCTGACCACATCCACCTCGATCCAGTCGTACGATCGGCCAAGCAGATCGGCGACCCACTTCACCTTCAGGCAGTTTCCAGAGATCGAGTCGCCGTAGATTTTCATGACATTATCCCCGAGCTTGACCGGAGCCAGAGGCGAGGAAATCTTAACGAAAGCAAGCGATGCTGTCTCAACGGCGCTGTTAGATCAGCTAACAGGCAACATCGCCGCACCCGCCCGGGGTTGCCCCAAGAGCGGAGTCCGGGTAGGACTCTGCCACCAGTTCAACGACGAAGGAGCCGCCGTCATCCGACGCCGCCTCGCCGCCCTGGCCGCTTTCTCCGTGATCGCTATGGCCCCTAACGCGCACGCCGCGACTCAAGATCCGCTCGGCGATATGATTATGTCGGTGATCACCGGCAGCATGCCCAACTCGCCGGGCTGGAACGTCAAAGCGACGCTCTATCATGCCGGAGCCAAGGGCGTCGGCGCCCTCGACTCGCTCGGCTGCAAGGTCGTCGCCATGCGCACCGTGGCGGTCGACAAGACCCTGATCCCACGCCGCAGCGTCCTCTTCATCAAGGAAACGGTGGGCGTGAAAATGCCCGACGGCAAGCTGCACGACGGCTACTGGTACGCCTCCGACGTGGGCGGCGCGATCAAGGGCAAGCGTATCGACCTCTACACCGGTCGCGGCTCGGCCTCGATGAGCCCGGTCAAGAAGCTGAACCTGGCCACTCTGTCGGCCGTGAAGGTCGGCGAGTTCAAGGGTTGTCCGCCGGCGTAAGCCAGCCCCGCGCCGGGAGGCGCGCCTGATCCACAAACCCTCCTGCTACGCGCTCACCGGCGGCCCCGGCTCGGGCAAGACGACACTGCTGCGCGCGCTTGCGGCTCGGGGACTCCGCTGCATGCCCGAGAGCGCACGAGGCATCATCCAGGAGGAAGGCGGCCGGCCGGCCTTCCCCCGTTTCGCAGCGCTGATGCTGGCCCGGGATCTCGCCCACTTCAGGAGCGCCGAGGGCCTGACCCTCTTCGACCGCTCCCTGGTGGACGCGTGGGCCACTTACCGGACGGCAGATGGGGAGCGAGCGGTCCGCAAGCATCGCTACAACCGCACCGCCTTCATCGCCCCACCCTGGCGCGAAATCTACGTGCAGGACGCGGAGCGCGACCAGACCTGGCGCGAGGCCATTGCGAGCTACGAGCTTTGCTCCCAGGCCTACTTGGACGCCGGATACGATCTTCTCGAGCTGCCCCGCGCGGATGTGGAACGGCGAGCGGCCTTCGTGCTCGACTGCATCGACGGCTAGGTCTCGACGAAAGCCTTCTCGAGCACGAAATCGCCGGGGTTGGCGATCGAGCCTTCCACGAAGCCGCGGTCGAGGAGCTGCTGCTTCAGGTCCACGAGCACCGACGGCCCGCCGCAGAGCATGACGCGGTCTTCCGCAGGGTTGAAGGGCGGCTGGCCGATGTCCTCGAAGAACTTGCCGCTCTCAATAAGGTCGGTGATCCGGCCCTGGGTTTTGAACGGCTCCCGCGTGACCGTGGGATAATATCTCAGCTTTCCACCGATCACCTCCCCCAGGATCTCGTCATCGGCGAGTTCCCTCTCGAGCAGCTCTGCGTAGTTCAGGTCCGCGATCTGCCGCACGGTGTGGGTGACCACGACCTCGTCGAAGCGGTCGTAGACCTCCGGGTCCCTGGCGAGCGACAGCCACGGCGCCAAGCCCGTCCCGGTGCCCAACATGTAGAGGCGCTTGCCGGGCTTCAGGCCATCTAGCACCAGCGTGCCGGTCGGCTTGCGCCCGATCAGCACCTGGTCGCCCACCTGAATGTTCTGCAGGCGCGAGGTCAACGGGCCGTCCGCCACCTTGATGGAGTAGAACTCCAGCTCTTCGTGCCAGGAGGGTGACGCGATGGAATAGGCGCGGACCAGCGGCTTGCCGTCGTCCTTCATCAGCCCGACCATCACGAACTGACCGCTCGAGAAGCGCAGCCCGGGATCACGCGTGGTGCGGAACGAGAAAAGGCTCTCGGTCCAGTGCTGAACCCAGGTCACGGTCTCGACGTAGAAGGCGCCCGAAGCCTTGAGGGCGGGCGGTGCAGCGGCGGTCACATCGTTCATCAGTAGTGCTCTCTTCGGGCGGCCTAGATGTCGCCGCCCATGTCGGCGACCGCGCCCGGGGCGCGCGCGACATGTATGCCGCATTCGGTTTTGTCCAACCCTTTCCAGCGGCCGGCGCGGACATCCTCGCCTTCCTGGACGGGTTGGGTGCACGGCCAGCAGCCGATCGAGGGGAAGCCCTGGGCCACCAGCGGGTGTGCCGGAAGCGCATGCTGGGTGGCATAGGACTCGAGCTCGGCCTTGCCCCAGTTCGCCAGCGGATTGAATTTGACCTTGCCCTCGGCTTCCTCGACCACGCGCAGCCGCAGGCGGTCGCCGCCGTGGAAGCGCTTGCGTCCAGTCACCCAGGCGTCGAATTCGCCGAGCGCCCGCTCGAGCGGCAGCACCTTCCGCACATTGCAGCAGGCGTCAGTGTCGGTCTGGTACAGCTTGCCCTGGGGATCGGCTGTGGCGAGGTCCTGATAGAGGGGCCGGATGTCGCGGATGCCGGTCAGGCCCAGTTCCTTGGCCAGCTGCTTGCGGTAGTCCAGCGTCTGGCCGAACAGATGACCCGTATCGAGGAAGATCACCGGCAGGTCGGCTTTCACTTGCGAGAGCATGTGCAGCAGCACCGCGGACTCGGCGCCGAACGACGAGACCAGGGCCAGATGGTCGCCGTAGTGGGCCACGGCCGCCTTGAGGATCTCTATGGGGTGAGCGTCGCGCAGCTGGGCGTCGAGACGCTCCGCCAACGACGGCGCGCTGGCCTGGGTGTTGTCGTAAGCCACGCTCACTCTCCCCGCTCCACATAGGCGGGCGGCCGCGCATCGGCGGCGCGCTGATAGACATGGCGGAAGCGGCGGACCGCCATCCCCCACGCGTCGGGACTGGAGCCATCCGCCGGCTCGAAGGCGTCGAACCCGCACCGGACCATCTGCCCCGCCTGCTCGCGCAGCACGTCACCGACCGCCCTCACCTCGCCCTTGAAGCCATAGCGCTCCCGCAGCAGTCGGGCGTTGGTGAAGGCGCGGCCATCCAGGAACTTCGGGAAGTTCAGCGCCACGACCGCGATCCTCGGCAGGTCGTAGGCAAGCGCCTCCACATCTTCGTTAGATTCCAGCTTCACCCCGACCTTGCGCCCTTCGGCCAGCAGACCCTCCCCTTCCGCCTGGAAGCGGGTCAGGGAGATGATCACGTCCCCCTTGGGGATCGCCCAGTCGTCGGTGACGGTGGTGTACGGATCCTCGGCGAGCTCGAAGCGGTCGCCTCCGGTGAGCTTAATTCGCGTCGGCATAGACAGCCTCCTTGAAGGGCGCGACGCCGGTGCGCCGGAAGGTGTCGAGGAAGCGCTCGCCGTCGATCCGCTCGCGCAGGTAGACATCCACCAGGGTGTCCACCGCGTCCGCTACCCGGTCGTAGTGCAGCGCCGGGCCAAGGCTCTGGCCCACGGAGGCATCCTCTGCGCCGGAGCCACCGAGCGTGAGTTGGTAGAACTCCTCGCCTTTCTTATCGACGCCCAGGATGCCGATGTGGCCCACGTGGTGGTGACCGCAGGCGTTGATGCAGCCGCTGATCTTGATCTTCAGCTCGCCGACTAGCTCGGCGCGGTCCTGATCGGTGAACTTCCTGGCGATATTCTGCGCGACCGGGATGGCCCGTGCATTGGCCAGGGCGCAGTAGTCGAGGCCCGGGCAGGCGATGATATCGCTGACCAGGTTCATGTTCGCCGTCGCAAGGCCGGCCGGCTGCAACGCCGCCCAGACCGCCGGCACATCATCCAGTTTCACGTGCGGCAGGACCAGGTTCTGCTCGTGCGTCACGCGAATGTCACCCTGCCCGTAGCGCTCGCCCAGGTCTGCGACCACATCCATCTGCTCGGCCGTGGCGTCGCCCGGCGTCTCGCCGATCGCCTTCAGCGAGATCTCGACGATGCCGTAACCGGGAATCTTGTGCGGCTTGACGTTGTTGCGGACGAAGCGAGCGAAGGCCGGATTGGCCGCCTTCGCTTCCTCGAACCGCTCGGACCGGTTCGGGAAGGTGTCGAAGGCCTTCGGCGCGAAGGCTCCGCGGATGCGCGCCAGCTCCGTGTCGGGCAGGTCGGGCGTGGCTCCGATCTTCTCCCACTCAGCTTCCACCTGTCGGGTGAATTCGTCCCGGCCGAGGGACGCCACGAGGATCTTGATCCTAGCCTTATGGATGTTGTCCCGCCGTCCCTGGCGGTTGTAGACGCGCAGGATCGCCTCGAGATACGAGAACAAGCGGTTGGCCGGCAGGAACTCGCGGATCGTCGGTGCGATATGCGGCAGGCGCCCGAGGCCGCCGCCGACCATAACTTCGAAGCCGAGCGACCCGTCGCGGGCCCGCTTCAGCACCAGGCCGATGTCGTGGGTCTTGGCCGCCGTCCGATCCTTGGGCGCCGCGGTGATGGCGATCTTGAACTTCCGCGGCAGCCAGTTGAACTCCGGGTGCACCGTCGACCATTGCCGGATCGCCTCCGCCCAAACGCGGGGATCGTCGATCTCCTCGGCGGTGGCGCCCGCGTAGGGATCGGCGGTGACGTTGCGGATGCAGTTCCCGCTGGTCTGGATGGCGTGCATGTCCACCTGCGCCAGGTGCTCCAGGATCTCCGGCGCGTCGGCCAGCTTGATCCAGTGGAACTGCAGGTTGGTGCGGGTCGTGAAGTGACCATAGCCCTTGTCGTAGGTGCGCGCGATCCACGCCAGCTTGCGCAGCTGGGTGGGGTTCAGCGAGCCGTACGGGATCGCGATCCGCAGCATGTAGGCGTGCAGCTGCAGATAAAGGCCATTGCGCAGGCGCAGCGGCTTGAACTGGTCCTCGGTGAGTTCACCGGACAGTCGGCGGGCGACCTGCTCGCGGAACTCCGCAGTGCGGTCCGCCAGCATCTCGCGGTCGATGGTGTCGTACTGGTACATGGACGCGCCTCTACTTGCGCTTGATCAGGTTGACCCGGCCCGAGGATCGGGCCGCGCCGTGGGCATGCAGCAGGGCTTGGACGACCTCGCCGCCCTCCTCCTGCTTGCCGTGAGGAAGGTTCGAGGGACCGAGCGCCCGGATCCGCTCGCGGTAGCTCACCGGAGCCCAGATCCCGCCGGCCTCCATGAGGTCGATCAGGTAGGGCTCCACGACCACGGTCGGCTGGTTCTTGCCGTGGGCCTCGGCGGCCTCCGCTTCCGGAGCGCCGTCTTCGAAGAGCTGGGCGTCGGCGAACCGCTGGACCCACGCGCCCTGGTTCCAGAAGACGACCTCGCCGTCGATGAGCCGGTTGGCGGTCAGCACCCTCATGCCCGGGCTTCCTTCAGCAAGGTTTCGATCTCGGCGCCGCCCTCGCGAGCCAGCGCCATGGCCTCCCCGACGATCAGCAAGGCCGGACCCGCGAGGGTCGCTGCGGCTCCGGCGAGGCCCGCCAGGGTGGTGACCACCCGACGCTCGTCGCCCCGAGAGGCGTTCTCGACGATCAGGGTCGGAGTTGCGGGGTCGCGACCCGCTTCGATCAGCCGGGCCGCGATCGGCCCGGCCATGGATAGGCCCATGTAGATGACGACCGTGTGGTTGGCCCGCGCCAGGCTGGACCAGTCGAGGTCAGGCTCCGCATCCTTTGCGGCATGGCCCGTGACGAAGGTGACCGCCTGGGCCGCACCACGGTGCGTGAGCGGCGCGCCCGCCGAGGCGCCCGCCGCCAGCGCGGCGGTCACGCCCGGCACTACGTGGCACTCGACACCGGCTTGGCGGGCGCACTCCAGCTCCTCGCCGCCGCGGCCGAAGATGAACGGGTCGCCCCCCTTGAGGCGAACGACTGTGAGGCCTTCAAGGGCGAAGGCCACGAGCATGCGGTTGATTTCGTCCTGGCTGTAGGAATGTCGCGACTTGCGCTTCGCGACCGAGATGCAGCGCGCCCCACGCGGCGCAAGCTGCAGGATCTCCTCTGAGACCAAGCCGTCGTGCACCACGACGTCTGCACGCTCCAGCACCCTTAGCGCCTTGATCGTCAGCAGTTCCGGGTCGCCCGGACCGGCGCCAACCAGCCATACGGCCCCCGGCGCACGCTGAGGCCTGCCGCCCAGGACCACCAGGCGGTCGGCTCTTGTCGACCTGTGGGAAGGATGCCGCATGAGTTAGCTTCTCTAAACGCCGTATGCTTTGAATCAGGACGGGACGGACCGAGGCCCGTCCCGTCGATTGCCCGCCAGTGAAAAGGGCCGATACACCGCCGGACGCTTGCAAATAGGTGTCGCAGGGGCCAATTCGCAAGACGAAGACTTCTGTCGGGGCTGTCAGAGATTCTTATGGAACGTCCGCACGAGCGCCGGCGCCTGCCGCCTCTGAACGCACTGCGCGCCTTTGAGGCCGCCGCGCGGCACCTGAACTTCAGTCGGGCCGCCGACGAGCTGTCCGTCACGCCGGGCGCGGTGTCGCAGCAGATCCAGAACCTCGAGGATTATGTCGGCGCGGCGCTGTTCAAGCGAACACCCAAGGGCCTGCTGCTCACCGACGCGGCGCAGACCGCACTGCCTGCTCTGCGCGAGGCGTTCGACCGCCTTGCCGAGGCCGCCTCCCTGCTGACCGCGGCCGTGGACGGCCGACGCCTGACCATCACCGCCCCACCATCGTTCGCCGCCAAGTGGCTGGTCCCGAGGCTCGGCGCCTTCGAGCGCGCGCATCCCCAGGTCGACGTCTGGCTCTCAGCCGGCATGGAGCTGGTGGACCTGAACGCCGGCGAGGTCGACCTCGCCATCCGCTATGGCGCGGGCCGGTACCCCGGCCTCGAAGTGAAGCGGCTGGTCAGCGAGACGGTGATCCCGGTGATCAGCCCCGATCTGCTCGCTGAAAACCCTCTGGCCACGCCGGACGACCTCAAGAATCACATCCTGCTGCACGACGGCTCACCCGAAATCGACGACAGCTGCCCTGACTGGCCCATGTGGCTGGCGGCCCGCGGGCTGCGCGGCATCGACGGACATCGCGGGCCGCGCTTCAACCAGTCCAGCCTGGTCATCGAGGCGGCGGCCAACGGCCGGGGCGTAGCGCTCGCCAAGCGGACACTCGCGCAGGCCGACCTCGACGCGGGCCGCCTCATGGCGCCTTTGCAGATCGCCACCGCAGTCGACTTCGCCTATTACCTCGCCCATCCCAAGGCCAAAGGCCGGCTACCGCAGGTCAAGGCCTTCATCAGCTGGATCGAGGCGGAGGCCGAAGCGCACGAAGCAGCGCTGGCGGCCATCGACCACGGCGCCGGCATCTGACGAGCAGACGAGTGAGCACCACCCTTTCGATCGACGATCGGCCGCAGCCGGCCGACTGCACCACCATGGCGGAGGTCCGGCAGGGCGTCGACGCCCTGGACCGCGCCCTGGTCTCCCTGCTGGCCGAGCGCCAGCGCTACATGGACGCCGCCGCGCGGATCAAGCCTGACCGCGGCGCGGTCCGCGACGAGGCCCGGATCGAAGACGTGGTCGCGAAGGTGAAGGCCTCGGCCCGCGCCGCAGGCCTCGCCGAAGAGATCGCCGAGCCGGTCTGGCGCCTGCTCATCGAGCGCTGCATCGCCTACGAGTTCGGTATCTGGGACCGGATCCGCCAGACCGCCTGATCTGACGAACCAGGCATGTTATCGGCGCACCGCAGAACGCGAGCCTGCCGGCTCCGCGCGCCTGCGGACGGGAGGAAGGCTCGGGGAAGACTCCCTAACTCGCCGCCGCCCGATACGCCGTCACGGCGTCGACCGCCTCGCTTAAGCCTGCCCTGACGGCGGGCAGTTCGTCCACGCTGCCAAACTCGGCCGTTTCGCAGACATCGCCCAGCGCGCGCGCGCCGATCCCGCGCGAGGCGCCCTTGATCGTGTGCACCACGTTCCGCCACTCCGGATTGTCCGGCTGCAGGGCGGACTGCCACGACTCGGCCTGCTCGCAGAACAGCGCCAACACCTCCAGGACCACTGCCCTGTCCCCGCCGACGAACCTCTCGAGATAAACGAAATCAACGGCTTGCGACTGGACCTCGGCCGACACGCAACATCTCTCCCCACACGCCTTGCCAACGCTGCGATTTCGCGTATTTTCCGCGCCCTCGCCGCCGGCCGACCGTCAGGTCCCGGAGCCGGGACGGGTGTATAGCTCAGTTGGTAGAGCAGCTGACTCTTAATCAGCGGGTCGTAGGTTCGAATCCTACTACACCCACCATCGCTTCCAGATCGTTCAGTCTCCGAGGCGCACGCTGTTGGGCGCCACCAACGCGACTCGCCCAGCGTCCGGCCGTCGCAGTTCCTCCGTTAGCGACCAGGCTTGGGAACACTCAAGCTTTCCGCACGCTTTAGCTGCGCCGCGGCGTGGCCGCTCTTGGGAACTGCACATGTCAATCTTAGTCTTCGCCGTCATCGTCCTGATCGTCGCCGCGCTCATCGCCTGGGCGGTACAGAGGCTGCCCCTGCCCTCCCCGTTCGGCACGATCATCCAGGCGCTGATCCTGATCATTGCCGCCGTTGTCATCGCGCAGCGCGCCGGACTGTTTTGATCTCTGGCCGCCGGCGGGTAGAGGCCCCGCCGTCGGCCACGGCGTGCCCGCGTTGGATCTCGCAACGCAACCCAATGGCTTCGCGCACGTAACCGTCAGGCTTCCTCCTCTCCAGGTGCCGCGGTGTACGAATTCTCCAGCTATCATGTGCTGCTGGCGGCGCTCGGCGTGGCCATCATCCTCGCCTACTGGCTGCCCAGGTTCGTCTCGGGCCGGGAGCCCGCGGCCTCGGCGCTGCTGATCGGCCTGGGCTTCCTGATCTTCGGGTGGATCCCCGGCATGCCGGAGGCGATCAGTCCCACGACTTCACCCAAGCCGTGGGAAGTGATCAGCGAGCTCTGCGTCGTGGTCGGCCTGTTCGGCGTCGGCCTGCGGATCGACGCCCTCGCCGACTTCCGGCGCTGGTCCCCCACCCTCCGTCTGCTGGTCGTAGCCATGCCGTTGACGATCGCAGCCCTCGCCCTGCTGGGCTGGGCTGCGGGCCTCGGGGTGGCGGCGGCCCTGCTGCTCGGCGCCGTTCTAGCCCCCACTGACCCCGTTCTGGCTGGTGACGTACAGGTCGGGCGCCCTACCGAAGGTGGCGAGCATCCTGTGCGCTTCACCTTGACCACCGAAGCCGGGCTGAACGACGGCCTCGCCTTCCCGTTCGTCTACCTGGCGCTCGCAATGGCCGCGGCCGGCGGGATCACCGCCGGCCTCTTCGGCGAGTGGCTGTGGCGCGACGTGCTCTACCGCATCGTCGTGGGCGCTGCCTGCGGGATGGCGATCGGATGGCTGCTCGGCAAGGTGCTGTTCGAGATTCCGCGGGAGAACAAGCTCGCCGAGACCGAGTCAGGCGTCTTCGCCATGGCGGGCGTGTTCGTGGCCTATGGGGTGACCGAGTTGGCGGAAGGCTACGGGTTCATCGCCGCATTCGTCGCCGGGCTCTCGCTGCGCCGGATGGAATCCGACCACGCCTTCCACGTGCGCCTGCACGACTTCTCCGAGACGATCGAGCATGCCCTGACCGCGATGCTGTTGATCGGCCTGGGAGCGGCGCTTCCGGCGCTCCTGGCGGAGCTGGATTGGGTGACCGCCGGGATCGCGGCCGCGCTGATCCTGGTGATCCGCCCAGTGGTTGGCTGGGCGAGCCTTTCGGGCTCGCCGCTCACCGGACGCCGTCGGGCTGTCGCGGCCTGCTACGGGGTGCGCGGCGTGGGCTCGATCTACTACCTCAGCTACGCCGGTTCACACGCTGACCTGCCCGAGCTGGGCCGTCTGTGGGCGATCGTCGCCTTCGCCATCCTTCTTTCGACGGTGCTGCACGGGTTCACAGCGGCGATGGCCGTCGAAAAGGCCACGGGCGAGCCGCAGCAAAGCAAGGGCTAGGCTGGCGTCAGCGCCTCTTGGTGCAGTGACTGGAGGCGTTCCACCTCGGCTGCCGAGCCCAACATGACGGAAACCCGCTGGTGCAGACTCGTGGGCTTGGCGTCCAGCGTGGGCCCGAAGCCGTCGTATGACGCCCCGCCGGCCTGCTCGACGACAAAGGCCATGGGATTGGCTTCGTACATCAGCCGCAGCTTGCCGGCTCGATCGGGCTCTCGGGCGTCCCACGGATACAGGAAGACACCGCCACGCATGACGATGCGGTGCACGTCGGCGACCATCGATGCCACCCAGCGCATGTTGAAGTTCTTGCCGCAGGGACCGGTGTCGCCGGCCAGGCATTCCTCGATATAGCGGCGCACGGGCGGGGCCCAGTGGCGCATGTTCGAGGCGTTGATCGCAAACTCCTTCGTCTCGCGAGCGATGGCCACCCGCTCCGCCACCTGCAGCCACTGCTCCGTCTCGGGATCGAAGGTGAAGGCGGTGACGCCCTGCCCGGTGGTGAAGACGAGCGTCGTCTGCGGGCCATACACCACATAGCCCGCGGCCGCCTGGTTACGGCCCGGCTGCAGGAAGTCGGCCTCGGTCGCCTCGCGCCCGCTGTCCGCCGTCGCCGGCAGGACCGAGAAGATCGTGCCGATCGACACGTTCACGTCGATGTTGCTGGAGCCGTCCAGCGGGTCGAAGAGCAGCAGGTAGCGCGCCTTGGTCGAGATGGGTCGGACGGCATGGATGGTCTCCATCTCCTCAGAGGCCATGGCGGCCAGCGCCGGCGCCTTGGCGCAGGTCTCGAGCAGTATGTCGTTCGAGATGACGTCGAGCTTCTTCTGCACCTCGCCTTGGACGTTCTCGCTTTCCAGCGCCCCCAGCACCTCGCCGGCCGCGCCCCGACGCACCAGCGCGCTGATCTCGGCGCATGCCTCCGCCACGGTCCCGAGCAATTGCGCGAGGCCCGGCTCTACTGAGGGCTGCAATAGATACTGCTCGAGCGTCACCGGCATCGCTTGCCCCATGCAAAAAACGCTGCGAACCCCTGGCCACGCAGCTCCCCGCGATGAGCTTCAACGAAGCTTCGCCGTCAAGGTTCCCGCTGAACCTGTCGCATCCACCAGCTGTGGAACAGCTCCGGTGTCGCCGCGGCCGGCTTGCCCGCAGCCCCGAGCATCCCGAACCCATGGCCCCCCTCCTCGAACCAGTGAGCTTCGGTGCGGACGCCGGCTCGGCGGAGCGCAGCGTGCATCAGCAGGGCATTCTCCAGCGGAACACTCGGATCGTCCGCAGCATGGACAAGGAACGTGGGCGGCGTCTGGGCCGTCACCCGAGTGTCCATGGAATAGGCCTCGATCTCGGCGTCGGTGGGCGCCTCTCCCAGGAGCTGCTTGCAAGAGCCTGCGTGGGTGATCTGCCGCCGCATCGAGATCACCGGATAGATGAGACCGGCGACATCGGGCCGAGCCGGGAGCCGGTCGGCTCCGTCGATAGCTGTGTAGGACTCCTCCTGATAGCGGGTGATCAGCTGGGCCGAGAGATGGCCTCCGGCCGAGAACCCCAGGGCTGCGACGCTGCCTGATCGGGGCGCGGCGGCGCGGACTAGTCGCAAGGCGCGCTGGACGTCCTGCAGCGGCGCATCCCGCCCGGCCGCCCAACGGTCCGCGGGCAAGCGGTACAGCAGCACGTACGCCGTGACGCCCCGCCCCGCGAGGAATCGGGCGAACTCAAACCCCTCTTTGTCCACCACCACGCGGACGTAGCCGCCGCCCGGAACGATCAGGCAGGCGTGCCCAGTCGGCTTATCCGGCCGGAAGACCGTGAGAGTCGGCCGGCGGACGCCCGTGACTGCTCGGTCGGCTGGCTGCCCCGGCTTGGCGCGCTCGACCAGTTGCTGCGTGATCCCCGACCCGCCGCCGCCCGGCTGCTCATTGGGCCAGAGCGGGATGAAGTCGACCGGGTCGGGTTGTGCCGAGGCGATGGCAGGCGCAGTGGCGAACGCAGCGGTGATCAGGGTACGGCGGTCCAGGTCCATTCGAACTCCTTGGCCGCATGCTACCGGTGTCATAGCTTCGTCGGAAGGAGTGAGCGAATGATCGGGTACAGCCGGAGGACTCTGCTGGGGACAATGACGGCCGGTTTCGCTTTGCCCCTGTGCGGGGCCCCGCGGGCTGCAGAACATCCGGTGGCGCGCACAAGGGCGGGCCTCATCCGCGGCTACACAGACGGATCGATCAAGGTCTTCAGGGGCGTGCGCTATGGAGCGGACACCTCAACCCGCCGCTTCATGCCGCCCTTGCCGCCCGCCCCCTGGCGCGGCGTAGCCGACGCGCTGGCCTACGGTCGCGCGTCACCGCAGCCGGGCTCAGAGCCGAATCAGAGTGAGGATTGCCTATTCCTGAATGTCTGGACTCCAGCGCTCCGCGATGCCGCCAAACGGCCCGTGATGGTCTATTTGCACGGCGGGGCCTATTCGACCGGCTCCGGCTCAAACCCCCTCTACGACGGGACGCGGCTGGCGCGCCGCGGGGACGTCGTCGTGGTGACGGTCAACCACCGGCTGAACGCCTTTGGCTACGCCTATCTGGCCAGACTCTGCGGCCCCGACCTCGCCGATAGCGGCAACGCAGGCCAGCTCGACCTCGTCCTGGCGTTGAAGTGGGTGCGCGAGAACATTGCGGAGTTCGGCGGCGACCCGCACCGGGTGATGGTCTTCGGGCAGTCCGGCGGCGGCGCCAAGATCGCCACCCTCATGGCGATGCCGTCCGCAGGCGGCCTATTCCACTCAGCCGCCACCATGAGCGGCCAGCAGGTCACGGCGGCAGGGCCCCTCAACGCGACCCGGCGGACGCTTGCCTGGCTGGACGCCCTGAAACTCCGTCCCAAGGACGTTGGCGAACTGCGAACGCTCCCCGCTCAGCGTCTCGTGGAGACGATGAGCGCCCCGGACCCCATTCTCGCCTTTGGCTCTATCTACTTCGGCCCTGTGCTCGACGGGCGCAGCCTGCAACGCCACCCATTCTACCCCGACGCGCCAGGCCAGTCGGCCCAGATCCCGATGATCATCGGCAACACCCGCGATGAGACGCGAGCCTTTCTAGGGATCGACGAGAGTAACTTCACGGTGGGCTGGGACGGCCTTGCAGCCAAGCTCGCGCCCAATATGCGCGTCGACATCGAACCAGAGCTGGTGATCGCCACGTACCGCCGGCTTTACCCGCACTACAGCCCCAGCGACGTCCTGTTCTCGGCGACGACCGCCTCCCGCTCCTGGCGCGGTGCGATCATTGAAGCCGAGCTCCGCGCCGCCCAGGGCGCGCCCACCTGGGCCTACCAGCTCGACTTTTCCTCCCCTGTGCAGGGTGGTCGATTGGGGGCGTTCCACACGCTGGATATCGCACTCGTGTTCGACAACACCGCAGCCCCGGGCTCTCAGACCGGCGACGCCGCCGACGCGCGCCGCGTAGCCGCGCAGATGAGCGAAGCCTTCCTGGCGTTCGCCCGCACGGGCGATCCGAACCACGCAGCGCTCCCGCGCTGGGACACCTACCGCCTCCCCCGCCGCCAGACGATGGTGTTCGACGTCGATAGCCGTCTGGTGGACGACCCCCGCAGGGCTGAGCGAGAGTTGTTCGCCACGGTCCCCTACGTGCAGCCGGGTACCTAGGCCTTCTGCAGGTCCGGGTCGCTGCGGAGCAGTTCGTCGAAGTAGGCGATAGTCTTCTCGAGCCCCTGGCGCAGGGGGATGGTCGGCTCCCAGCCTAGCGTCTCCTTGGCCTTTTCGATGTTGGGCTGGCGCTGCTGCGGATCGTCCTGCGGCAGCGGCCGGAACTCGATTTGCGACTTGGAGCCGGTCAGCTCAACGACCATCTCCGCGAGCTGGCGAATGGTGAACTCGCCCGGATTGCCCAGGTTGATCGGTCCCGTGACCTCGTCCCCCGTCGCCATGAAGCGCAGGAAGGCCTCCACGAGGTCGTCCACGTAGCAGAACGACCGCGTCTGGTTCCCTTCCCCGTATAGGGTGATCGCCTCTCCCCTGAGCGCCTGGACCACAAAGTTGGAGACCACCCGGCCATCGTTCGGGTGCATCCGCGGGCCGTAGGTATTGAAGATGCGGGCGACCTTGATGCGCAGAGCGTGCTGGCGGCGGTAGTCGAAGAACAGGGTCTCCGCGCAGCGCTTTCCCTCGTCGTAGCAGGAGCGGAAGCCGATCGGATTCACGTTGCCCCAGTACTCCTCCGGCTGCGGGTGGACGGTGGGGTCGCCGTAGACCTCGCTTGTCGACGCCTGGAAGATCTTCGCCTTCCGCCGCTTCGCCAGTCCCAGCATGTTGATTGCGCCGTGCACGCTGGTCTTGGTCGTCTGCACCGGATCGTACTGGTAGTGGATCGGCGAGGCCGGGCAGGCGAGGTTGTAGATCTCGTCCACCTCCACGAAGAGCGGGAAGGTCACGTCGTGGCGCAGCAGCTCGAAGCGGGGGTTCGTCAGCAGGTGGGCCACGTTGCGCCGCGCGCCCGTGTAGAAGTTGTCGACGCACAGCACCTCATTGCCTTGCTCAAGCAGGCGCTCGCACAAGTGCGAGCCGATGAAGCCGGCGCCGCCGGTGACCAGAACACGCTTCATTCTTGCGATTTCCTCTGCGGGCGCCGTCAGGCCGGGCCCGCTGCCCCGTTCTTGCGCAGCACCGCGATGTAATAGCCGTTGTGCCAGTCGCTCTCCCCGCCAGTGGCTTCAGGCGTGGTGTCGTCGTCCGTTGTCCGCACTTCGATCTGCGTGAGCACTTCGAGACCCAGCTCCCGGACGGCGTCCAGCGTGCCAGCGCGGACGGCCGGCCAGTTCCAATCGTCGCAGATGAACACGAACTCGTCGGTGAGCGCGTCCCAGGCGTAGGAGAGCGCGTCGTACTGGTCTTGATAGGCGTGCGGCCCGTCGAACAGGTACACGTTGAACTTGCCCAGCGCCTTGTAGTCCACCTTCCGGAAGTCCTCGAAGAGGACGCTGGTGCGGGCGTTCAGGCCGCCGCAGTTGGCGAGGTTGGCAAAGAAGTGCTGCACGGGTCCGCCGAACAGCGACCAGTTGTCGATCGCTGTCGCCTTCACGGTGTTTCCAAGGATAGCCGAGCAGAAGGTGGAGCCAGCCCAAGAGCCGATCTCGAGGTAGCGGGGGTTGCTGACGTTGGCGATGACGTTGTTCAGGAAGTAGCGGAACTTGCGGCCCGACATCCCCTGGATCGAGAGCACGTACTCATTGAGCTTGCCCTTGTACTCCCGGGCGTCAGCAAAGGCGGCGTTCACCGCCTCCGTCAGGCTGAGCACAGGGGTTACGGAAATGGCGGGCTCGCTGAAGGCGATCACCTCGGCCGTGGCGTTCTTCATGGTAGCGTCCCTCAGTCAGGCGGCCACGGCAGGCGCGAAGGCCTCGCCGGATTGAATTGAATTTCCAGCCATATGGCGCAGCAGGTTCATGCTGCCGGCGAAGTGCAGGAAGTAGCACTTGCCGAGTTCCTTCCGCATGTGGCCGACAACTTCGGCCATCAGCTCGGGTCCGGCCGCAGTGGTGGTGTTCGGGAAGTGGAGCGTCAGGATCTCCTGGACGATCCAGTTGAAGCGAGGCGAGATCTTGTGGATCAGCCCGCGCCGCCAGAGTTCGTGCGAGAGATGCGGCTGTTCGTAGAGCCGCGTCGCGCCTTCCATGGCGTAGGTCTCGAGGAACACCTGGTTGTGCAGCCTGGGCGCCAGCACCAGCACCCCGGTGTTGAGCATCGGCGCGCCTTCCGCGGTGATCCCGTCGGGCGCCAGGCGGTTGGCTTCGTGCACCTGCCAGGCGCGGCCTGCGGCCTGGGGGTCGACGGTCATGCCGTAGAGCCGCTCGAAGTAGATGTGCTTGTCGGCCTCGCTCATCTGGTCGCCCGAAATGCACACGCCGACCTGCCGGGGGTCCGGGCAGGACGCGGTAATGTCGGGCGCTGTGGGCGAGATGACGATATCGGCGTCCACCCAGACAATCCGGTCGTAGAGCGAGGACCAGGGCTCGTTCAGGACCAGCAGCTTCTGCCAGGCTGGCGACCGTCCCTGCCCCCGCTCCGTCGTGTCCAGCGGCGCAGTGATGACAATCAGATCGAAGCCATGGCGTTCGCAGTACGCCTGCCAGTTCGGTTGGGACATCGTCTGCCAGATCGCCTGGTACTCATCACCGATCACCAGCGAGACGATGGCTTTGCGGTGGCCGGGCTGGAAGGTGGCGCCCGGGCCTTGGACCACGAACATCAGGCGGCGCCCTTCAGGCTGTCGAGAGCTTCGCCGAAGCTGTCCTTGACCATGGTCTGCCGGACCAGGTCCCGGTAGGCGGCCAGCAGCTGGGTGTTGTCCGAGAAGCACTCGAGATAGGCGAGCATCTCGTCGGGAACCTGGTTGAACATCACCGCCATGCCAGACGGCGTGCGCGTCAGCAGCCGGCTTTGCAGGCCGGAGACGGCCTGGTTCTGCTTCAGCCCCTCGGTCATCTTCCAGTTCACCACGTCGTGGAAGAGGTAGACGCAGTTGTCCGTGGCCACTTCCCGGGCACCCATGAAGTCGGTGACGATCGCTTCGTTGGTGTGGACCGCATCGATCAGGACGAAATCCACCGGTCCGTCGAGGTGCTCGGCGCAGGCGGGCTTGATCGCCTGAGGCGAGAGGCCGACCACGCCCGCAATCTTGAGCTTGTTGTCGGCCGCAAGCTTGTTCGTCAGCTCGATGCCCGGCTCGTAGGGATCGATGGCCACGATCTTGGCCTTCGGGAAGGTGAGCGCCGCGGCCACCGTGCTCCAGCCGTGGGCGTTGCCGATGACCAGGATGTTCTTTGGCGTCAGGTAGTCGCGCAGGTGCTCGAGGAACATGATCTCGAACAGCGACAGGCCGGCGCAGCCGACGATGCCATTGCCGTCGAAGAAGCGCGTGAACGGGGCGTCCATCCAGTCGAACATGTGCTGGGTCGAGTGGCCGGTCAGCGGCTTCAGCCCCGCCGAATTGTAGATCTCGTGGAGCTTCGGCAGGATCGTCATGGAATTCTGGCTTTCAGCGAAGTCGGTGCGAAGGATGGGTCGTCAGGCGACGGCGGCGGCACGCCTGGGCCGGACCTGCGCCAGCGGCGCGGGGCGACCGTCCGCGGCGGCGGCGTGCCCCTCGGTCCACAGCCGGTGGTCGGCGGGAATGGCGCGGCGCTTGTGGGCGCGGGCGAGCCGCTCCAGGTAGAAGCCGTGGTAGTCCTCGAGCGTCTGCATTTCGAGCGCCTCGTGGTCGAGGCCTCCGCCCACGTCGAGGTAGGGCTTCAGGTTGGCTAGATCCGGCCTCGGCAGAGCGCCGGCGGCCTGATCCAAAACCATCCCGGCGTAGAGATCTTCGAGACAGACGGTCAGCCGGTCCATGTCGAAGAGTTCGCAAGTGTCACGACCGGACTCCAGCCGCACCCGAAGCGCCGCCAGCTGGGCAGGGTCGTTGGCGAGTTCGATGGCGCGCTCCACGTACTCGTCCTGGCTCGCGCAGATCAGCTCCGGCAGGCCGGCGGCGCGCACAAGGCTGCCGCAAACCCGTGAAGCGAAGCTCCGCCCGGGCGCGGTCAGCACCGGCACGCCCATCCACAGCGCGTCCGACGCAGTCGTGTGGGCACCGTAGGGTGACGTGTCGAGGAACAGGTCCGCGAGCGGATAGCGGGCCAGGTGCTGGTGGTTGTGCAGCTTCGGCGCAAACACCAGGCGTGAGGCCGACACGCCATTGGCTTCGGCGAAGTCCTTCAGCCGCTGCTGGGTGGCCGGGATCGACTCCAGCAGCCACAGCACACTGTTTGGGACCCGCTTCAGGATTTCCATCCAGCGCAGGACCGAGAACCTCGTGAACTTCTGCACCCCATTGAAGCAGCAGAAGACGAAGGCGTCGTCCGGCAGGCCGAACTCCGCGCGAGCGGGCCGGCGCTCGTCCACCCGACGACGGCGGTCATTCGGCTGGTAACAGGGCAGCCGGACCACCTTCTCGGAGTAGTAGAGCTCTGCATCGGGCGGGATGATGAAGTCGTCGGCCACCACGTACTGATGGTGCGGCGAGCCCATGGTGCCGGGATAGCCCAGCCAGTTGACCTGGATCGGAGCCGGGCGCCGGGCGAACAGGGCGCTGCGGGCGTCGCGGGTATGGCCGTTCACGTCGACGAGGATATCGATCCCGTCGGCCGCCACGCGGGCCGCGGCTTCGTCGTCGCTCATCTGACGGATGTCGACCCAGTGTTCGACGGCGACCTTGATGCGCTCGTGGAGCGCCCCCTGCGGCGGGATTCCGCAGTAGTAGGCGAAGACCTCGACCCTGGAGCGGTCGTGGAGCTCGAACAGCTCGGCCATCAGATAGCCAATCGCATGGTCGCGCAGGTCGGAGGAGACATAGCCGACCCGCAGGCGGCGGTTCGTCAGGTCGATCTGCGCGTCGCTTCGGTCGTTCGGATTGTCGACCGGTTCCGGAACCGCCGCCTCAACGAAGCGGGAGGCGTTCGCAAGCTGCAGCAGAGGGTCGTCGGTGTAGGCGGCCATCGACAGCGGGTTGATGTTGCCCATGAGCGTCTTGCGCTCGACGTTGTCCCACGGCTGCACAACCGGCCATTCGAGTTGCCCCAGGCGGAGCGCGACGAACTGCTCGATGACATCGCGCTGGTCCGGGTTCAGCTCGAGCGCCGCGCGAAGCGCCGCCTCGGCGAGCTCGGGCTGCTGCTGGTCGGACGTCAACCGCCCGATCTGCTTCAGAGCGGTGATGACGAAGCCCACGTTCTTGCCGGTGATCGGCCCCGGGCGCTGCACAAGCGTGCGCCAGGTGTCGATGCCCTGCTGGGGCTGCCCGCCCCGCTCGAGCACGCCGCCCAGGTTGATGTAGGCCGGAGCGAAGTCGGGCGCGATCTCGATGGCGGTGTTCAGCGACTGGGCCGCGCCCGCAAGGTCGCCGCTGTCGCTCTGGATTACCGCGCAGTTGAAGTAGGCGACCTGCCGCTGCGGGTGCTCGCCGTTGAACTTCGCCCAGACCTGATAGACCTGCTGGGCCTCGGCCGGCCGGCCCGCCTGGGTTAGCCGCGCGGCAGCGTCGATCGCGTCGGCCAGCGTGCACGCCCCGGCGGTGATCTTCTGCATAGCGACGAGGAAGGCGTTCTCGGACATCGCGCTCTCGGGATCTTCCCGCGCGTCGATCCCTGGAGAGGGCCGGCCGCGCGACGATTCGAATTAAGAAATCATCGCACGCCGTTCGCCCCGAACAATCGCTACGGAGCCCTGGAGGCCCTATCGCGCCATCAGGCCGCACCCCGACCGGGATACCCTCCCCCGCTTTGGCGGGAGAGGGTCGTTATCCGGATCAGGTGGCCTGCAGATAGGCGTCAACCTGGCCCTGCTCGCCCGTCCCGTCGCCGTTGTCGAAGCCCTGGACCTGGGCCAGCGTGAACGCGTTGGCCTGGGTCGTGGTCATCGACGCGATGTTCGTCGAGGTCAGGTGGTCGATCTGCGTCGATGTCAGGGCCGCGATCTGTTGCGTCGTGAGCGAGTCGACCTGCGTCGTCGTCATCGCGCCGATGATCGTGGTGGTCAGGCTCGCGACCTGCTGAGTGGTCAGAGCTCCGACCTGGGTGCCCGTCAGTTCTTCCCAGTCCGGCACCCCGAGGCTGCCCACCTGCGTGGTGGTCAGGCCCTTGATCTGGGTCTCGGTCAGAGCCTGCACCTGGGTGGTGTTCAGCAGACCGAAGTTGGTCGATCCGAGGCCACCGATCTGGGTGGAGGTCAGAGCCTGCAGCTGGGTCGTCGTCAGGTCGCCCACGTCGGTCGACGTGAGGCCCGTCAGCTGCGTGCTGGTCAGCGCCTTGATCTGCGTCGAGGTCAGCGCCTGGGACTGAGTGGCGTCCAGGGCCGAGAGGTTGGTGACGCCGAGGCCCGCGACCTGGGTGTTCGTCAGGCTGCCGATCTGGGTCGAGGTGAACTCGCCCATGTCAGTATCAGCAATGCCGGCGAGCTGGGTCGCCGTCAGGCCCCGCAGTTGGGTCGTGTCCAGCTGCTGGATCTGCGTCGTGTCCATCGCGGCCACGTTGGTCGTGGACAGCGAACCGAGTTGGGTGGCCGTCAGGGCTCCGAGCTGCGCGGTGGTCAGTTCCGCGAAGTCGGTGCCGTCGAGCGCCTTCAACTGGGTCGTCGACAGCGCCCGCACCTGCGTCGTGCTGAGCGAACCGACCTGGGTGCTGTTCAGCGCCGAGAGCGCCGTCGTCGTCAGGCCGCCGATCTGGCTGGTGGTGAGGCCGCCGAGTTGGGTGGTGGTCAGCTCAGCCAGGTTGGTGGTGCTGATGGAGCCGATCTGAGTGGCCGCCATCGCGCCGAGCTGGGTCGAGGTGAGCTCGCCCATGTCGGTGGTCGACAGGCCCTGGATCTGGGCGGTCGTGATGCCCTTCACCTGGGTCGTCGTCAGCGCGCCCATCTGGGTCGAGGTCAGGGCCGAGAGGTTCGTGGCGCCGAGGGCGGCCACCTGCGTGGCGCTCAGGGCCTGGATCTGGGTCGACGAGAAGTCGGCCATGTCCGTCTCGTTCAGGCTGCCGAGCTGGGCGGTGGTCAGGCCCTTCACCTGCGTCGTGGTCAGCGACTGAACCTGCGTCGAGCTCAGCTGGCCGAAGTTGGTCGACCCCATGCCCGCCAGCTGCGTCGCCGAGAGAGCTTGCAGCTGGGTCGTGGTCAGCTCGTCGATGTCAGTCGTCGAGAGGCCCGCCAGCTGGGTGTTGGTCACCGCCTTCATCTGAGTGGCGTCGAGCGCCTGCTGCTGGGTCGAGGTCAGGGCCGAGAGGTTCGTCGCCCCCAGTCCGCCGACCTGCGTCGCCGTCAGGCTGCCGATCTGGGTCGAGGTGAACTCGGCCATATCGCTATCCGCCAGCGCGGAGAGCTGGGTCGTGGTCAGGCCGCGCAGCTGGGTGGTGTCCAGCTGCTGGATCTGCGTCGTGTCCATCGCCCCGAGGTTGGTGGTGGAGAGCGATCCAAGCTGGGCGGCCGTCAAGGCGCCGAGCTGAGCGGTCGTCAGCTCCGCGAAGTCGGTGCCATCAAGCCCCTTGAGCTGGGTGGTCGTCAGGCCCTTCACCTGGGTGGTGCTGAGCGAGCCGACCTGGGTGGAGTTCAGAGCGGAAAGCGACGTCGTCGTCAGGCCGCCGACCTGCGTCGAGCTCAGGCCGCCCAGTTGGGTGGTGGTGAGCTCCGCCAGGTTGGTGGTGCTGATGGAGCCGATCTGGGTGGCCGCCATCGCCCCGAGCTGGGTCGAGGTGAGCTCGCCCATGTCGGTGGTCGACAGGCCCTGGATCTGGGCGGTCGTGATGCCCTTCACCTGGGTCGTCGTCAGCGCGCCCATCTGGGTCGAGGTCAGGGCCGAGAGGTTGGTGGCGCCGAGGGCGGCCACCTGCGTAGCGCTCAGGGCCTGGATCTGGGTCGACGAGAAGTCGGCCATGTCCGTCTCGTTCAGGCTGCCGAGCTGGGCGGTGGTCAGGCCCTTCACCTGCGTCGTGGTCAGGGACTGGACCTGAGTCGAGCTCAGTTGCCCGAAGTTGGTCGCCCCCATGCCCGCCAGCTGCGTCGCCGAGAGGGCTTGCAGCTGGGTCGTGGTCAGCTCGTCGATGTCAGTCGTCGAGAGGCCCGCCAGCTGGCTGTTGGTCACAGCCTTCATCTGGGTGGCGTCGAGCGCCTGCTGCTGGGTCGAGGTCAGAGCCGAGAGGTTCGTGGCGCCCAGGCCGCCGACCTGCGTCGTCGTCAGGCTGCCGACCTGGGTCGAGGTGAACTCGCCCATGTCAGCGTCCGCCAGGCCGGCGAGCTGGGTCGTGGTCAGGCCACGCAGCTGCGTCGTGTCGAGCTGCTGGACCTGCGTCGTGTCCATCGCCTTGACGTTGGTGGTGGAGAGCGAGCCGAGCTGGGTGGCCGTCAGGGCGCCCAGCTGAGCGGTCGTCAGCTCCGCGAAGTCGGTGCCATCGAGCCCCTTGAGCTGGGTGGTCGTCAGGCCCTTCACCTGGGTGGTGCTGAGCGAGCCGATCTGGGTCGAGTTCAGAGCGGACAGGGAGGTCGTGGTCAGGGCGCCGATCTGGCTGGAGCTGAGGCCGCCCAATTGGGTGGTGGTGAGCTCCGCCAGGTTGGTGGTGCTGATCGAGCCGATCTGAGTGGCCGCCATCGCCCCGAGCTGGGTCGAGGTGAGCTCGCCCATGTCGGTGGTCGACAGGCCCTGGATCTGGGCGGTGGAGATGCCCTTCACCTGGGTCGTCGTCAGCGCGCCCATCTGGGTCGAGGTCAGAGCCGAGAGGTTGGTGGCGCCGAGACCCGCGACCTGCGTGGCCGACAGAGCCTGGATCTGGGTCGACGAGAAGTCGCCCATGTCCGTTTCAGTCAGGCCGGCGAGTTGCGCGGTGCTGAGGCCCTTTACCTGAGTGGTGGTCAGAGACTGGACCTGGGTCGAACTCAGTTGCCCGAAGTTGGTCGACCCCATGCCCGCCAGCTGGGTCGCCGAGAGCGCCTGCAGCTGAGTGGTCGTCAGTTCGCTGACGTCGGTGGTCGACAGACCGGCGAGTTGGCTGGTCGTCACCGCCTTCATCTGCGTGGCGTCGAGCGCCTGCTGCTGGGTCGAGGTCAGGGCCGAGAGGTTGGTCGCCCCGAGGCCGCCCACTTGCGTGGCTGTCAGGCTGCCCACCTGGGTCGAGGTGAACTCGCCCATATCGCTATCCGCGAGGGCGGAGAGCTGGGTGGTCGTGAGACCGCGCATCTGAGTGGTGTCGAGCTGCTGGACCTGTGTGGTGTCCATCGCCGCCACGTTGGTCGTCGAAAGCGAGCCGAGCTGGGTGGCCGTCAAGGCCCCGAGCTGAGCCGTGGTCAGCTCCGCGAAGTCGGTTGCGTCGAGGGACTTCAGCTGGGTCGTGGTCAGGCCCTTCACCTGGGTGGTGCTGAGCGAGCCGACCTGGGTCGAGTTGAGAGCGGACAGCGAGGTCGTGGTCAGCGCCCCAATCTGGCTGGAGCTCAGGCCGCCCAGCTGGGTGGTCGTGAGTTCAGCGAGGTTGGTGGTGCTGATCGCGCCGATCTGCGTCGCCGCCATGGCGCCGAGCTGGGTGGAGGTGAGCTCACCCATGTCGGTGGTCGAAAGGCCCTGGATCTGCGCTGTGCCGATGCCCTTCACCTGGGTCGTCGTCAGGGAGCCCATCTGGGTCGACGTCAGGGCCGAGAGGTTGGTGGCGCCGAGGCCCGCGACCTGGGTGGCCGACAGAGCCTGAATCTGGGTGGTGGAGAATTCCGCGACGTCGGTCTCTGTCAGACCGGCCAGCTGGGTGTTGGTCACCGACTTCAGCTGCGTGGAGGTCAGAGCCTGCTGCTGGGTCGAGGTCAGCGCCGAGAGGTTCGTGGCTCCCAGGCCGCCAACCTGCGTGGCCGTCAGGCTGCCGATCTGGGTCGAGGTGAACTCGGCCATGTCAGAGTCGGCCAGACCGGCGAGCTGGGTCGTGGTCAGGCCGCGCAACTGGGTGGTGTCCAGTTGCTGGACCTGGGTGGTGTCCATCGCCGCCACGTTTGTGGTGGAGAGCGAGCCCAGTTGGGTGCCCGACAGCGCGCCGAGCTGCGCCGTCGTCAACTTGCCGAACTCTGTGGAGTCCATGCCCTTGAGCTGGGTGGTCGTCAGGCCCTTCACCTGGGTGGTGCTGAGCGAACCAACCTGCGTCGAGTTCAGGGCGGAGAGGGCCGTCGTGGTCAGGGCGCCCACTTGGCTGGAGCTCAGACCCCCCAGCTGCGTGGTCGTCAGCTCGGCCAAGTTCGTGGTGCTCACCGCAGCAAGCTGGGTGGTGGCGAAGGCGCCGATCTGGGTCGACGTCAGCTCACCGACATCGGTCGTCGACAGGCCCTGGAGCTGGGCGGTCGAGATGCCCTTCACCTGGGTCGTGGTCAGCGCGCCCATTTGGGTGGAGTTCAGGGCCGAGAGGTTCGTCGCGCCCATGCCGGCGACCTGCGTGGCGCTCAGGGCCTGGATCTGGGTCGACGAGAAGTCGGCCATATCCGTCTCGGTCAGGCCGGACAGCTGCGCGGTGGTCAGCCCCTTCACCTGGGTGGACGTGAGCGACTGGACCTGCGTGGAGCTCAGCTGGCTGAAGTTGGTCGAGCCCATGCCCGCCAACTGCGAGGTCGAGAGCCCCTGCAGCTGGGTGGTGGTCAGCTCATCGATGTCGGTCGTCGAGAGGCCCGCCAGCTGGGTGTTCGTCACCGACTTCAGCTGAGTCGAGGTCAGCGCCTGCTGCTGGGTGGAGGTCAGAGCCGAGAGATTCGTGGCGCCGAGCCCGCCGACCTGCGTCGCGGTCAGGCTGCCGATCTGGGTCGCCGTGAACTCGCCCATGTCGCTGTCAGCGAGGGCCGAGAGCTGGGTGGTGCTCAGGCCGCGCAGCTGGGTCGTGTCGAGCTGCTGCACCTGGGTGGTGTCCATCGCCGCCACGTTGGTGGTGGAGACCGAGCCGAGCTGGGTTGCGGTGAGCGCGCCGAGCTGGGCCGTCGTCAGCTTGCCGAACTCCGTGGAGTCCAGGCCCTTCAGCTGCGTGGTGGTCAGGCCCTTCACCTGGGTGGTGCTGAGCGAGCCCACCTGGGTCGAATTCAGCGCCGAAAGCGAGGTCGTGGTCAGGGCGCCCACCTGGCTGGAGCTCAGGCCGCCCAACTGGGTGGTCGTCAGCTCCGCGAGGTTGGTGCTGCTCACCTGCTGCAGCTGGGTCGTGGCCAGGGCGCCAATCTGCGTCGAGGTCAGCTCGCCCATGTCGGTGGTCGACAGGCCCTGGAGCTGGGTCGCCGAGATACCCTTCACCTGGGTGGTGGTCAGGGCGCCCATCTGGGTGGAGCTCAGGGCCGAGAGGTTGGTCGCGCCAAGGGCGGCCACCTGGGTCGCCGCCAGGGCCTGGATCTGGGTGGACGAGAAGTCGCCCATATCCGTCTCGGTCAGGCTGCCGAGCTGCGCGTTCGTAAGGCCCTTCACCTGGGTCGTGGTCAGGGACTGGACCTGGGTCGAGCTCAGCTGGCCGAAGTTCGTGGAGCCCATGCCAGCCAGCTGCGTCGCGGAGAGCGCCTGCAACTGGGTCGTGGTCAGCTCGTCGATGTCGGTGGTCGACAGCCCGGCCAGCTGGGTGTTGGTGAGCGCCTTCACCTGCGTGCTGGTGAGGGCCTGGGCCTGGGTCGAGGTCAGCGCCGACAGGTTCGTGGCGCCGAGGCCACCGACCTGGGTCGCTGTCAGGTTCGAAATCTGGGTCGAGGTGAACTCGGCCATGTCGGTGTCAGCGAGCGCCGACAGCTGGGTGGTCGTCAGACCCTTCAGCTGCGTGGCGTCCAGCTGCTGCACCTGGGTGGTGTCCATAGCCGCGACGTTGGTCGTGGTCAGGGCGCCGAGCTGGGTGCCCGTCATCGCGCCCAGCTGGGTCGTCGTCAGCTTACCGAAGGCGGCGGCGTCCAGGCTCTTCACCTGGGTCGTGGTGAGCCCCTTGACCTGGGTGGTGCTCAGGCCGCCCATCTGGGTGGCGTCGAGGCTGGTCAGGGAGGTGGTGGTCAGGCCGGCCACCTGGGTCGAGCTGAGGCCGCCCAGCTGAGTGGTGCTGACCTGCGCCAGGTTCGTCGTGGAGATGGCGTTCAGTTGGGTCGCGCCCAGGGCGCCCAGCTGGGTCGAGGTCAGCTCGCCCATGTCGGTGGTCGACAGGCCCTGGATCTGGGCCGTCGTCAGCGCCTTCACCTGGGTGCTGGTCAGAGCGCCGGTCTGGGTCGAGTCCAGCGCCGAGAAGTTGGTCGCTCCCATGCCGCTGATCTGCGTCGCGGAGAGCGCCTGAACCTGCGTTGACGTGAACTCCGCCACGTCCGTGTCGGCCATCGCCGACAGCTGCGTGGTGGTCAGCCCCTTCACCTGGGTGGTGGTCAGCGACTGGACCTGCGTCGAGGTCAGCAGGCCGAAGTTGGTGGACCCCATGCCGGCGAGTTGGGTCGAGGACAGGGCCTGCAGCTGGGTGGTCGACAGGTCACCGACGTCGGTGCTGCTGAGGCCGGCCAGCTGGGTGTTGGTCAGCGCCTTCACCTGCGTCGAGGTCAGGGCCTGAGACTGCGTGGCGTCCAGGGCGGACAGATTCGTGGCGCCGAGGCCGCCGATCTGGGTGGCCGTCAGGTTCGAGATCTGGGTCGAGGTGAACTCGGCCATGTCAGTGTCAGCGAGCGCCGACAGCTGGGTGGTCGTCAGGCCCTTCAGCTGGGTCGCGTCCAGCTGCTGGATCTGGGTGGTGTCCATCGCCGCGACGTTGGTCGCGGTGAGCGCGCCCAGTTGCGTCCCGGTGAGCGAGCCGAGCTGGGTCGTCGTCAGCTTGCCGAAGTTGGTCGCGTCCAGGCTCTTGATCTGAGACGTGGTCAGGCCGCGGACCTGGGTCGTGCTCAGCGAACTCAGCTGTGTGGTGTCGAAGCTGCCGACTGCGGTCGTCGTCATCGCGCCGATCTGCGTCGTCGTCAGCCCCTGGAGCTGGGTGGTGCTCAGCTCGACCAGGTTCGTCGTGGTCACCGCGCCCAGCTGCGCGGCGGTCAGCGCGCCGATCTGCGTGGAAGTGATTTCGGTCATGTCCGTGGTGGACAGGCCGCCCATCTGCGCGAGCGTCAGGCCCTTCACCTGGGTGGTGGTGAGCGCGCCCATCTGGGTGGAATTCAGGGCCGAGAAGTTCGTCGACCCCATCCCAGACAGCTGGGTGGCGGAGAGCGCCTGAATCTGAGTGGTGGTGAAGTCGGCGACGTCGGTCTCGGTGAGGCCGGCGAGCTGCTGCGTCGTCAGACCCTTAACCTGGGTGCTGGTCAGGGACTGCTGCTGGGTGCTGTCGAGCGCTGACAGATTGGTGGAGCCGAGCGCCGCCACCTGGGTCGAGGCCAGGGCCTGCAGGTGCGTGGTCGTCAGCTCGCCCACGTCGGTGGTCGTGAGGTTTCCGAGCTGGCTGGACGTCAGCCCCTTCACCTGGGTGGTCGTCAGTGCGGCCATCTGGGTGGAATCGAGGGCCGAGAAGGCGGTCGTAGTAAGGGCGCCGAGCTGGGTGGCAGACAGGTTGCTCACCTGGGTCGAGGTGAACTCCGCCACGTCCGTGTCGCTGAGCGCGCGCAGCTGGGTCGAGGTGAGCGCCTTGATGCCGGTGGCGTCGAGGGCCTGGATCTGCGTGGAGTCCATCGCGGCGACGCCGGTGGACGTCATCGCGGCCAGCTGGGTGGCGCCGAGGGCGCTGACCTGGGTGGAGGTGAACTCGGCGACGTCGCCGGAAGTGAGACCCGCCATCTGCGACGAGGTCAGGCCCTTCACCTGGGTGGTCGTCAGGGCCTGGAAGGTGGTCTGGTCGAGCGCGTTGAGGTTCGCGGTGGTCAGGGCGCCGATCTGGGTCGAGGACAGCTTGGTGACCTGGGTCGAGGTGAACTCGCCGAAGTCCGCCGAGGACATGGTCCGCAGTTGGGTTGTCGTCAGCCCGCCCAGCTGGGTGGCGTTCAGCTCCTGCATCTGGGTCGTGTCGAGCGCGGCCAGATTGGTCGAGGAGACCGCGCCAAGCTGGCTGGAGGTCAGGCCGCCGATCTGAGTCGTGGTGAGCGCCGCGAACTGGGTCGAGCTGAAGGCGCCGACCTGGCTGGTGGAGAACGCCCCGATTTGGGTCGCGCTGAACTCACCCACGTCGGCATCGGAGAGCGCCTTGATCTGCGTGGTGGTGACGGCCTTCACCTGCGTGGTGGTGAGGTTCTGGATCTGCGTGGAGTCCAGGGCCGCGAGGCTGGTGGTGGAGAGCGACGCGAGCTGCGTCCCCTTCAGCGCCGTGATGCGGGTCGAGTCGAAGGCGGTGACCTGGGTGGTGGTCAGCGCGCCCATCTGCGCGTTGTTGAACACGCCCAGCTGAGTGGTGTCGAACACCACCGCATTCTGGAAGTGGGGGATCTGGTTTGCCGTCAGCCCCTTCACTGTGGTGGCCGAGATCGCTCCCACCTGTGTGGTGGTGAGTGCGCCAATCCCGGTGGTGCTGATCGCTCCCATCTGGGTGGCGGACAACTGCCCCATGTCGGTCGTCGACAGGTTCTGGATTGTCGTGACCGACAGCGCCGCAATCTGCTGCGTCGAGAGGCTGGAGATACCCATTAGTCCACCTTATCGAGTGTAGGCGCCGGGATTGGTTGGTCAGCTAAGCAAATCTAAGGAACAAAACACGCTCGGTGCTTTTCGCACTCGTTACGCACAACAGGAGTCTCTTACCAACTCGTTACACTGAGTCGTCCTGCGCAGACCTGAACCCCACCGAGTGAGGCTGAAAGACGCAGCAAGCGCGCAGGAGAGACCGCGATGACTTGCTTTCACTGTGGCAGGTTGCCGCATGACGCAGTCTCGCCACAATTTCTTCCACGCAGACCTTGCGAGCGGGCCAAGACACCTCGCTCTCGCCTCTAGCGCAGATTCGCTGCAGGTCTGGTGCGTTACAGTGCCGCTTCTGTTCCTGACCCGATCGAAGCTTGGCCGTTCTGGCCGGCGCGAGGCGCCTGGAGCGGTTTTGCTGAGGGTGAACCCTGGCGAGCCCGCCCCGCTGCGACGCTACTCATTATGGGTGCTGGCGCGCCGCGGTTGGACGACGCGCAAAAGAAAACCCCGCGACCGTGCCGCGGGGTTCTCGTAAAGCGGTGACGGCGTAGGGGCCGTCTCCGGCGCGTCCTACTTCAGGTGCTGCGCCAGGTGCTTGTTCATCTCGAACATCGAGACCCTGTCCTTGCCGTTGAAGATCGGCTTCAGCTTGTCGTCGGCCACGATCTCACGCTTGTTCTGCGGGTTCTGCAGATTGTTCTTCTTGATGTATTCCCAGATCTTGGAAACCACTTCGCCACGCGAAAGCTGCGCGGAACCGACCACGGCGGCCAGTTCCGAAGAAGGCGTAAGCGGCTTTTGCAGGGCGTTGGTCTTCTTGGTTTCGGCCATAAGGGCTCCCCCAGCTAGGTATTGAGGCGCCGCCCCGACGCTCTTGGCGAGGGCTGAGTCGCTTTTGGTATCCTAGGGGTGCAATCCCTGGCGCGCCATCCCTAGAGCGCGCCAGAGAGTCGCGGCCCGAAATCACCGCAAATCCGACTGCGAGGTGCGGTAGGCATCGCGCTCCGTGGAGCTGCGCTCTTCGGGCGAGCGCGTGCTCGCGTCGTCGCCGCCCTCCTGCTCGATGGTGTCATAAAGCGCGGCTGTGGAGGCTTCGGTCATGGGGTCCTTGCGCTTGTCGCGCGTGGCGTAGCGATAGGCGCCGAAGGCCAGCGCGCCGCCCAGGACGATCACGCCGACGAAGTTGATCAGCATCCAGCCGACGCCGCCCGCGTCCGCCTCCCCCGCGCCTATGCCGCTGTTGGCGGGATGGCCCAGGGCCTGCATGATCCCGAAGCCGGTCGTCAGGGAGAAGCCCCAGAACATCGCCGCAAACGCCCAGGCCAGCCATACGAAGATGGTCGCGCCCAAGTCGCGGGAGGTGTGGCCGCTCGCGTTGGTGCGAGCGGAATAGGTGTCAGTCTGGTCGCCGTAGGACAGCGTGGCCATGTTCGCGCCTCCGAAAGTCGCCTTGCCGCGGTTGCGGCGTCTGGAAAGCAACCCTCGCACGCGGCGCAGGTTCCCGCGGCGGTCCCGTCGGGTCAGGCGCTGCAGCCACTGAAGTTGGTGCAGTCCGCCGTCGGAGCCTTGGCCTGCGTCGTCATCTGTCGAACACCAGAAGGGTGGAGGTGGCGGTGGCGTAGAGCCGGCCCGCTGCGTCGGTCAGCCGGCCCTCGGCAAAAGCCGCGCGGCGACCGAACTGGATCACCTTTCCCTCGGCCTGCACAGGACCGGTGCCCTTGGTGAGCGCGCGGTGGTACGCGACTTTCAGCTCGAGTGTCGTGTACCCCTGCCCCGCCTTGAGCATGGAGTGCACCGCGCAACCTACGGCGGAGTCGAGCAGCGTCGCGGCATAGCCGCCGTGCACGGTTCCGATCGGATTGTAGACGCGCTCGTCCGGAACGCCGCCGAATACCACCCGCCCCTCCTCGATCTCCAACAGCGAGAAGTCGAGCGTCCGCCCGATCCCGGGTCCCCGCTCGGGTCTGGCCGGGTCGAAGACAGCCCGAAGCTGTTCGAGGCCGCTCAGGCCTTCCTTCGGCGCGAGATCGTTCATGGCAGCTCCTCGGCGAGGCCCATGCGGGCCTTGATGCGGTGGCGGCTCTCGGCCAGCAGCCGGTCGGCGAACGCGTCGTCGGATAGGGCCCGGGAAAGCGACACGGCGCCGGCCATTTCGGCCGTCAGGGAGGCGGCGAGGCCAAGCTTCTCGGCGTCATCATCGCCAGGCAGCCAGCCCGCCAGGCGGCGGATCAGCCCCTCCACACCCGCGTCGAAGGCTTCGCGTACGGGCAGGCCCTGCCGCGCGAGGTCGGACGAGATGGTGGCGATCGGGCAGCCCCGCTGGGGATTGGCGCGGTGCTCGGGCGAGACGTAGGAATCCACAAAGGCGGTGAGCGCCTCGGGCGGCGACATCTTCTCGGTCAGCCGGTCGAAGCGCCGGCGGCTCTGCCCAAACGCCTCCGTCACCGCGGCGGCCACCAAGGCCTCCTTGCTCGGGAAATGAGCGTAGAACCCGCCATGCGTCAGGCCAACCTCTGCCATCAGCTCGGCGACGCCGACACCCTCGGGCCCCTTGGCCCGGACCATGCGGGCGGCGGCTTTCACCACCTTCTTGCGAGTTTCTTCCTTGTGGCTCTGGCTGTAGCGCACCGCGACGCTCCACATTGTATGATGCGCATAATATCATTCCGGTGGCGAAACAAGCACCCAGGCGGTTGAAGATGGCCAGTCGCTAGACGCCCAGGCCGTCGCCCACCCAGCCTCCGGACGCCAGCGGCGCGCGCCTGGCCATCGTCCGGGCGTGCAACGCCTTCACCTTGCGGCTGCCGTAGTCCTCGAACAGCCAGGGCAGCAGCGCGTGGACGAGGCACGCGAGGCCGGCCCCGAGCAGCTCGAGCCCCATGCCGGCTGCGGCGGCGGCGTGTTCGCCATAGCTCTCGCCTACGGCGTGCGGATGATCGGTGAAGCGCTGCAGCATGTTCCCTCCCAGGTGCAGGAGAACCATGCAGGAGATTCGGGAGGAGATCAGCGTCTCGATTTGCGCCTATGCCCCACTCATGTAGAACGTGCTTCTCCCAGCTGTGGTCCTCGTATGGAAATTGTTCTCGACAACATCGATCGACGCATCCTGCGGGAGCTGCAGGCAGACGCCACCGTGCCGATCGCCGAGCTGGCCGAGTGCGTGGGTCTGTCGCAGACGCCGTGCTGGAAGCGGGTGAGGCGGCTTACAGACGCCGGGATCATCACGCGGCGGGTGGCGCTGCTCGATCCCGAGAAGCTCGATCTCGGGCTGGCGGTGTTCGTCGCCGTCCGCACCAGCCGCCACGACCAGGAGTGGCTGGACCTATTCGCCTCGGCCGCCAGCGCCATGCCGGAGGTGGTGGAGTTCTATCGCCTCTCCGGCGACACCGACTACCTGCTGAAGGTGCGTGTGAAGGACATCGCAGCGTACGACGCCTTCTATCGTCGCTTGATCTCGAGCGTACCGCTGGCGGACGTGAGCTCTTCCTTCGCTATGGAGCAGATCAAGTCCACGACAGCCCTCCCCGTCTGAGTTGACATGCCCCCACGGCAGGCCGCCAGATTCCCAGCAACGATAAGGGCACGGGAGGCTCGGCGATGACGGCATGGACGTTCGCGGACGTCTGGGAGGCGATCGCCGCCGCCCAGCCAGACCGGCCGGCGCAGATCCAGGGTGATCGGGTGCTGACCTGGGCCGATTTCGACAGGCGGGCGAACGCCCTCGCCGCTGAGCTGATTGCCGCCGGGCTCGATCGGCAGGCGAAGGTGGCGGCCTACCTCTACAACGGACCTGAGTACCTGGAGACCTACTTCGCGGCCTTCAAGGCGGGCTTCGCGCCGGTGAACACCAACTATCGCTACGGGCCGGAGGAGTTGGTCTATCTCTTCGACAACGCTGACGCCGAGGCGATCGTATTCCACGCGGGCTTCGCGAGCATCCTTGAGCCCATCCGCCCGCGCCTGCCTAAGGTGAAGCGCTGGATCGCCGTGGCTGAGCCCGGCCACGCCACCCCTGAGTGGGCCTTGGACTACGAGCAGGTCGTGGGAGCCGCGCCCGCACAACGGCCGGTCAGCGCGCCGTGGGGCCGCTCGGCTGACGACCTGCTGCTGCTGTACACGGGCGGCACCACCGGGATGCCGAAGGGCGTCATGTGGCGGCAGGACGACCTCTTCAACGTGATCGGCGCCGGGGGCAACGCAACGCTCGGAATCGCACCGGCGCAGTCGGTCGAGGAGCTGGTTTCCAGGATCGGCTCTCCCGGCCACCTTCACCCGATCAGCCTTGTGGCCTGCCCCCTCATGCATGGGACCGGCCAGTTCTCCGCCTTCATCTGCCTCAACCAGGGCGGCGCGGTCGCCACCCTGCCGTCCCGCAAGTTCGACGCTGTCGAGCTGTGGAGCGAGGCCGAGCGTCTGCGGGCCACCGGCATCGTGCTCGTGGGCCTGGCGTTCTCGACGCCCATGCTGGAGGCGCTGGAGGCGAATCCCGGGCGCTGGGACCTGTCCTCAGTCCGCGGGATGAACTCGTCCGGCTCCATGTGGAGCCAGGAGAACAAGCGCGGGCTGCTGCGCCACTGCACGAACGCGGTCATCTACGACAGCCTGGGCTCATCCGAGGCTGTGGGCCTGGGCGCTTCTGCGTCAGCGCCGGGTCAGGAGATGGAGACCGCAGCTTTCATGCTGGGCCCCAACTGCAGCGTGTTCACCGAGGATGGCCGCCGGGTGGAGCCTGGCGGCGGCGAGCGCGGCATGGTGGCGGTCAGCGGCTTCCTGCCGGTCGGCTACTACAAGGACCCCGACAAGAGCGCCAAGACCTTCAAGGTGATGGACGGCCAGCGCTGGAGCGTGCCCGGCGATTGGGCTGAAGTGAACGCGGACGGCACCCTGAAGCTCCTCGGGCGCGGTTCGGTCTGCATCAACACCGGCGGCGAGAAGGTCTTCCCCGAGGAGGTGGAGGAAGCTTTGAAGACCCACCCCGACGTGCGCGACGCCGTTGTCGTCGGCGTGCCGGATCCACGGTTCGGTGAGCGGATCTGCGCCGTGGTGGAGGCCGAAGGGGCTACCGCGCCGAGCCTACAGGAGCTATCCAGCCACGTTCATGGCTTGCTCGCGGGCTACAAGGCGCCCCGAGAGCTGGTGCTGGTGGAGACCATCGGCCGGGCCCCCAATGGCAAGGTCGACTACAAGGCGGTCAAGGACCACGCCCTGAAGGTGCTGGGTCAGGCGGCACGCTAGCGCCTGCCGCGGGGCTCCTTCGCCAGCCGGCTCATCAGCAGGGCGGCGCGCTGGGCCTGGACGTCGAGGCTCTTCAGGTCGGCGGTCTCACCGGGGGCGTGACTACCCTCCCCGGCCATTCCCAGCCCCACGAGGCCATCAATGAACGAAACGAAGGCGATGTCGCCGGCGCCCCGCCGCGCCGGGTCGCCCTGAGGCATCTCGGGCAGGCCCAGGGTCGCGTTGACCTCATTCAGCTTGCGCAGCAGCGCCTTGTTTCCCTCGCTCGGCGCCATGGCGGGATAACCGGTGTCGGCGAACTCAAGCGTGGCCTGGGCGTGCGGCAACGCGCGGGCGACGATGGCTCGCATCTTGGTCCGGACCCGCTCCTCCTGATCGTTGGAGAGCGTGCGGATGTCCCCCAGCGCCACGGCCTCGCCGGAGACGATGTTGGTCTTGCCGATGGCTGACACCCCGGTCTCGCCGTCGTTGGCCTCGGCCTCCGCTCCGCCGGCCATCATGCCGACGTTGAAGGTGAGGTTCGGCTCCGGCAGCTCACGACGGAAGGCGTCGATGATCCGGGCGAGCTCGTAGTTGGCGCCGCAGCCCATGCTCTCGCTGCAGACGCCAGACGAGTGGCCGGACTTGGCCTTCACCCGGATCGTCCAGGAGTTGGAGGAGCGGCGCGCGATCGAGCCGATATCCTTGCCGCCCTCACGGGAAAGCCCTTCGAAGTCGAGGGCCACATCGCTGGCGCGGCCGGCGGCTATCAGGTCCCGACGCGCCACTGCGATCGGGCTGCCGGGCTTCTCCTCGTCCCCGGTGAGCACGACCGTGATGTCCGCGTCCTTCAGCGTGCCGGCGGCTTGCATGGCCCGCAGGGCCGCCACGATGACCACATCGCCGCCCTTCATGTCGCCGACGCCGGGGCCCTCGACGATGTCGCCGCGGCGGGTCCAGCCCTGAAACGGGCTGTCAGGCTCGAACACCGTGTCCAGATGGCCGATCAGCAGCATCCGCTTGCCACGGCCACTGCCCTTGTGCGTGGCCACCAGGTGGCCAGCGCGGCCGGTCTCCGCCATCGGGATCCAGCGGACCTGGAAGCCCAGCGGCTCGAACTCGGCGCGCAGCATGCGGCCGACCTCTTCGACGCCTTTGAGGTTCATGGAGCCGGAGTTCACCCGCACGAGGCGCTCCAATAGCTGCACGTTGCGCTCGTGGTCAGCCTTCACCGCGGCGATCATCTTCGCCTCCGCAGGCGTAGGCTGAGGCGCCGCCAGGGCCGGCGCAGCCGCAAGCAGCCCCGCGGCCAGTACCGTGGCGCGAAGGAACGAACGCATGGGAGACTCCTGAGAGGCGATCAGCTCGGCTGCTTGTCGCCGAGGGTGCGGACGAAGTCCACGAGGGCGGACCGCGGCGGCCCCTTCGGCAGGTGGGAATAGGCCTTCAGCAGTTCGAGCGCGCCGGGTTCGGCCAGCAGTGCGGCGACCTCGTCGATGGCGCCGCTGGCGGCGCCAACCTCGCCGAACATTTCCGACACAGGCGCCCCGAGGGTCTTGGCGATGCGCGACAGCATCGAGGCGCTCACGCGATTGGCGCCGCGCTCGTACTTCTGGATCTGCTGGAACGTCACCCCCGCGGCCTCGGCGAGCGACTGCTGAGAAAGGCCACGCACCTTGCGGAGAAGCCGGATACGGGCGCCGACGGCGATATCGACAGGATCGGCCAGAGCCTCGGATTTGCGGGCCATGATTGCGGTCGTCCTCTGCGTCTAGTTCGGTGGTGCGCCGTCTGAGATGAGATAGCAGGCCTCGGCGATCGCCATGCCGACAGCGCGGCGAAGCGGTCCCAGGGCCGGCGTCTCGATCTCGAGCGCCATCAGTTCCTCCTCATAGGACGACAGGAGCTCGACGAGATTCTGCGCGATTTGGCGCGCCCGCTCGTTTTCGGTCCGGACCATTTGGCCTCACGCCCCCTGTCGTCTAAGGCGCCGCTTAACACGGACGGCCCCCGCCGCGAAGCGAGGGCCGCCTTCCAGTTGAATATTAACTATCGCGGGAGTGGCGCCGCCGCTTAGTTGGCGGCGATCGCCCGCGCCGCGCTCTGCGCCGCGATGACAGTCCGACCTTCCCGCTCGGCGATCCGGCGGAAGGTCGCCAGGGCCTGACCGACCACCTGGTCCATGTTGTAGTAGCGGTAGGTGGCCAGGCGGCCGACGAAGTGGACGTTGGGCGTTTCGAGCGCCAGGGCCTCGTACTTCTTGTAGAGAGCCTGGTTCTCCGGACGCGGCACCGGATAGTACGGGTCGCCGTCGGCGCGCGGGTATTCGTAGGTGATCGTCGTACGGTTCGACGTCTGGCCGGTCAGGTGCTTGTACTCGCTGATCCGGGTGTAGGGCGTCTGCTCGTCCGGATAGTTCACCGTGCCCACCGGCTGGAACCACTCCTGATCGAGCGTCTTGTGCTCGAACGCCAGGCTCCGATAGGGCAGCTTGCCGTAGCGGTGGTCGAAGTACTCGTCCACGGGACCGGTGAAGATCAGCCGGTCGAACACCGCCTCGGAGCGGACGTCCTCGTAGTCGACGCCCAGCTCAATGGTGATGCCCTTCTGGTCCAGCATGTTCTCGAACATGCGCGTGTAGCCATCCAGCGGCATGTTCTGGAACTTGTCGGTGAAGTAGCGGTCGTCGGTATTGGTCCGGGTGGGCACTCGGGCCGTGACCGACTTGTCCAGCTCCGAAGGATCCATACCCCACTGCTTGCGGGTGTAGCCGCGGAAGAAAGTCTCGTAGAGCTCGCGGCCGACGGCCGAGACCACCACGTCTTCCGAGGTGCGGATCTTTTCCACCGGCTCAGCCCGGCTGGCCAGATAGGCCGCGGCGTCCTCGTCCGTCTGCAGGTTCAGGCCGTAGAGGGTGTTGAGCGTGGTGCGGTTGATCGGCACCGGCACCAAAAGGCCGTTCTTAACCGAGCCCAGCACCCGGTGTTCGTAGGGCCGCCACTTAGTGAACTGCGAGAGGTGCGCGGCCACCTCGTCGGAGTTGGTGTGGAAGATGTGCGGGCCGTACTTGTGCATCAGCACGCCGGCCGCGTCCTTCTCGTCGTAGGCGTTGCCGCCCACGTGCGGACGGCGGTCCACCAGCAGGACGCGCTTGCCGAGCTGAGTGGTGAGGCGTTCGGCCAGCACCGAGCCCGCGAAGCCCGCGCCCACGATCAGGTAGTCGAAGGGCTTGTTGCGCGACGCCGGACGAATGGCGGGCGCGGCCACGCCGGACTGGGTCGCGTCGTCGGCGCTGGCCTGCTGGCGCTGGCCGACGGCTCGGGCGATCTCGGCGTTCATCCGGGCGAAGGTCTCATCCCAGGACTGGGCGGACAGCATGGCGTCCACGGTCTTCAGCCAGTCGCCCTTGATCCGCGAGAGGGCGAGCGCCTGGTCGCAGGCGGCGACAAACTCGTCAGCCGTCGAGGCGACCTTCACCGCTTCCAGGTCGCCATAGTGACGGACCACGTCGACGATAGGAGTCGAGACCACCGGCCGGCCGCCGGCCAGGTACTCCGGCGTCTTCGTCGGCGAGATGAACCGCGTGCTCTCATTGATGGCGAACGGCATCAGGGCGACGTCCCAGCCGCCCAGGTACTTCGGCAGGTCCTCGTAGCCCTTGCCGCCGAGGTAATGCAGGTTGGGGCGCTGCGGCAGGTCGGCGGGGTCGATCTTCACCACCGGACCGACCATGACCAGGCTCCACTCCGGCCGGGCGTCGGCCAGAGCGGCGATCAGGCCGAGGTCCATCCGCTCGTCGACGACGCCGTAGAAGCCGAACCGCGGCCAGGGGATGTTCGCCTGGTCCGCCGGCTGCTCACGCTGCGTGCGAGCCTTGCCGAAGTGGGCCCGATCCACGCTGGACGGGAACGGGTGGATGTTCGGGTGACGGTCGCGCTTGGCCTCCCAGAGGGAGTAGCCGCCGGTGAACACCACGTCCGAAAGCGCCATCAGCTCGCGTTCGAGGATGGTCAACTCGGGCGGCGCGAACTTGAAGTTCGCCAGCTCGTCCATGCAATCGTAGACGGTGCAGACCGCTTCCACGTGACGCGAGAAGCTCAACATCATCGGCGTGTAGTACCAGCGGATGAGGTCGTTCTCGGCGCCTTCGAGGAAGGTGTCGAGCAGGCCCTTCAGCTGGGCGTCTCGCTCTTCCGGCGTGCCGCCGTCCGCCAGAACCGGGGTGACCACGAGCACGCCGCTGTCCTGGCAGGTGCGGCTGTCCAGGCGCGGGGTATCCTCCGCCGCGCCGGACACCGGCTCTTCCCAGAACACGACTTTCCGGCCCTGCGCGAACCGCGTCATCAGGTGCTGGGGACGCTGGAAAACGAAGTCCCACCTCAGGTGGGAGAAGCAGATGAGAGTCTGGCGACCTCGGGAACGCGGCCCAAACGACGGAGTTGACAATGGCGCAGCGCCTTCGGCGCTCGGGAACCACTGAGTGTTCAAGACCGCATTCCTTTTATGAAAATCGACACACGAAGCCCGCTGGAGTAACTCCCGGCAACCGCAAAGGTTCCGCGAGCTATGCAGAAAGCCGCATCACTTCATCAGTAATCAAAAGCTAAGCGCGCCCGGGGACCAGTACACGCACTGGTGAGTGTGGTCGGCGCACGCTCAGGCGCTGGTCTTCACCGCGGCGCCGGTGCGGCCGCCGCGCACGCCCGCGCCGTATTGCGGGTTACGCTCCCAGCGGAGGGCGTCGGCGACGATCTGGTCCAGGCTGGAGCAGACCGGACGCCACCCGAGCAGTTGGCTGGCCTTGGCCGGGTCGGCCACAAGGCTAGGTGGATCGCCGGCGCGACGAGCTCCGATGGTGTGCGGCGTCGGACGGCCGACGGCTCGACCCACGGCCTCCACGACCTCCAGCACGGAGGCGCCCACGCCGGTGCCGACGTTCACGGCCTCGAACGCGCCGGCCGGAAGCTCTACCTTCAGCGCCTCCACGTGAGCAGCCGCGAGGTCGTTGACGTGGATGTAGTCGCGCAGGCAGGTGCCATCCGGCGTGTCGAAGTCGTCACCGAAGACGGTGAGCGGCTTGCCGTCACCGAGCGCCGCGGCGATGGCCAGCGGGATGAGATGCGTCTCCGGCTCGTGAGCCTCGCCAATGAGGCCGGACGGATCGGCGGCGGCGGCGTTGAAGTAGCGCAGCGCGACAGCGGTCAGACCGTAGGCCCGGCACTGGGCCTCGATCATCCATTCGCAGGCCAGCTTAGTGTCGCCATAGGGGCTGGCCGGCGCCTTCGGCGCCGCTTCCGGTATGGTCTCCAGCGGCCCGCGGCCGCCCTGGCCGTAGACGGCTGCCGAGGAGGAGAAGACCAGGCGGTTCACGCCCTTCTCCCGCATGGTCGAGAGCAGGGTCACCGTGCCAGCGACATTATGCTCCCAGAACAGGTCCGGCTTCACCACCGAGCGGCCGACTTCGATCAGGCCCGCGAAATGGATCACCGCCTTGACGCCGTGTGCGTCAATGGCGTCGGCCAAGGCGCCGGCGTCCCGTATGTCGCCATGCACGAACGCGCCCCAGCGGACCGCCTCGCGGAAGCCAGAACTCAGGCTGTCGAATACGACTGGGAAGAACCCCTGCTCCGAGAGGGCCTTTGCCGTGTGTGCGCCGATAAAGCCGGCCCCGCCCGTCACGAGGACGGCGGGCTTATTTCCCCGATCCATGCCGGACTTAATCCACGGCTCCGCCAACCGTTCCAACTACCTTTGCCGTGGAACGTTTTGATCAACCTGCGGCTTTAGACTGTTGGATGTGACGGGAAAGCCAGGGTGTATGCCTGAACTCGAGCTTTGGGGCGGTCACGAGTGCACCGTGAACCGCGTCGGCGGGACTTTCCACGACCAGACGGTCCGCTCAGGCCACCAGCACCGGATCGAGGATCTCGAACGCTTCGCCGAACTCGGGCTGAAGGCGCTCCGCTATCCGGTGCTTTGGGAGCGCATCGCGCCGAACCGACCCGACGAGCGGGACTGGCGCTGGACCGACGAGCGCCTGCCCCGGATCCGAGACCTCGGGATGCGGCCAATCGCCGGGCTCCTCCACCACGGCAGCGGCCCGCGCTACACCAGCCTCGTCGACCCGGGCTTCGCCCAGGCCTTCGCCGGCCACGCGCGCGCCGCCGCGGAGCGCTATCCCTGGATCGACGCCTGGACCCCCGTCAATGAGCCGCTGACCACGGCCCGCTTCTCGGCGCTGTACGGCCACTGGTATCCGCACCTGGCTGACGAGCACATGTTCTGGGCCGCGCTGTTCAACCAGATCGACGCGACGCGCCTGGCGATGCGCGAGATCCGGACGGTCAATCCGGCGGCCCAATTGATTCAGACGGAGGATCTCGGCCGCACCTACTCCACCCGCGCGGTGAAACATCAGGCCGACTACGACAACGCCCGGCGTTGGATGACCTGGGACCTGCTTTCCGGCGCCGTCACGCCCGGGCACCTGATGTGGGACCGCCTGGCGTCCCTGGGCTTTGCAGACCGCCTGAAGGCTATCGCCGACGATCCCTGCCCGCCCGACATCCTCGGGCTGAACCACTATCTCACCTCGGATCGCTTCCTCGACCACCGGATCGACCACTACCCGCCCGAACGGTGCGGCGGGAACGAGTTCATGGCCTATGCCGACGTCGAAGCCGTACGGGTGGCTCTCCCCGGCCCTGACGGCCTGGAAGGCGTCCTTGATGAGGCGTGGAGCCGCTACGGCCTGCCGCTGGCGATCACGGAGACGCACAACGGATGCACCCGCGAGGAGCAGGTGCGCTGGGTGCGGGAGGCGTGGGATGCGGCGCTGCGCCTGCGCGGCCGCGGCGTCGACCTTCGTGCCGTCACCCCCTGGGCGCTGCTCGGGACCTACGACTGGAATAGCCTGCTTACGCGCCACATCGGCCACTACGAGGTGGGGGCCTTCGATGTCCGGACCGGCGTACCGAAGCCCACCGCCATCGCCGCAGAGCTGAAGCGGCTCGGGATGGGCCAGGGAGATCCGCATCCGGCGACGCAGGGGCCCGGCTGGTGGCGGCGAGATATCCGCATCGAATTCCGGCCGGTGTTCCGCACGGTGGACTCTCCCGAACCGCGGCCCCAGTGGCGCACCGATCAAGCCCCGGTGCGGCCGTTGCTGATCGTCGGCGCGACCGGCACTCTGGGCAAGGCGCTGGCGCGAGCCTGCGAGTGGCGTGGCATCGACTACCGCCTGACCAGCCGACGTGAGCTGTCCCTGGCAGACGAGGACTCGATCGGACGGGTGCTCGACGCCTGCGATCCTTGGGGCGTGATCAATGCCGCAGGCTGGGTGCGGGTCGACGATGCAGAGGCCGAGGCGGCCGCCTGCATGGCCGCCAACGCCGAGGGCGCCGTGCGGCTGGCCCGACTGTGCCGCGACCGCGACATCCAGATGGTCGGCTATTCCAGCGACCTAGTGTTCGACGGCCGCATGGACCGTCCGTACGTCGAGAGCGATCCGGCCTCCCCGCTGAACGTGTACGGCCGGAGCAAGGCTGAGGCCGAACGGGAGATCCTGGCGCTGGGCGGGCGGCCGCTGATGATCCGGACGGCGGCGTTCTTCTCGCCGTTCGATCCCCACAACTTCGCCGCGCACGTCATGCGCACGCTGGGCGCCGGACAGGAGATGACCGCGGCCGAGGACCTGATCGTGTCGCCGACCTATGTGCCCGATCTCGTGGACGCCACTCTGGACCTGATGATCGATGGCGAGACCGGCCTGCGGCACCTGGCCAACGGCGGCGAGGTCTCTTGGGCGGAGTTCGCGCGGCGCGTGGCGCGGGCCCTGGGGCTCGACGAACGCCTAGTGCGCGGCGTGGATGCGGCGACGTTCGGGTGGCCGGCCCCACGGCCCGCCTATGCCGCCCTCGCCACCGAGCGAGGCGAAGTCATGCCGCCGCTGGACAACGCCATCGCGCGCTACGCTGCGATCGTCACGGATGCGGAGTTCCTGGCGGAGGCCGAGGCCAGCGCCGATGGCCGGCCGGACCTGTTCATGCGCTCGCCCCGGGGCGAGCGGCAGGAAGAGGCTTAGGCGGACGGGTCCCCTCCCACGGCGGGAGGGGCTCTTTGCCCTCGGCCGCCTAGCCGAGAGGCTTCTGGTAGGTCTGGCTTTCGTCTTCTACCTCGAACAGCTCCTCCTCATGCTCGGAGAGCAGGTCGTCGAGCGCATCGATCACGGCGTCCAGCTGCTCGGGCGAGGCGGCGAACTCGTGCTTTTCGCCGGAGCTGTCCTCCAGGCTGAGCACAAAGTCTTCCTCACGCACCTCGATGGCGAAGCGGGTCAGCTGTTTCATTGGGGGTCCCTCCGTTCGGAGAGTAAACCCCCGGACCCCGGCCGCGGTTCAGCCCAGCGATCGCGCGGCGTCGACGACGCGGCGGGCCTTCTCGCGGGTGTCCGCGACGGACTGTCCCGCCCGGTAGAGTTCGCCGCCCAGGCCGAACGCCCGCGCGCCGGCCGCCCACCACTCGGCGATGGTGTCTGGGCCGACGCCGCCGACGCCCCAGACGACTGCCTGGGGCGGCAGGACCGCCTTGATCTGCTTCACGAACGCGGGGCCGTAGGTCACCGCCGGAAACAGCTTCAGGTGCCGCGCGCCGGCCTCAAGCGCGGTAAAGGCTTCACTGACGGTGCCGAACCCCGGCGCGGGGTCGAGGCCGAGTTCCACGGCGCGGCGGATGACGTCCGACCGTGTGTTGGGCGAGACGATGATCCGGCCGCCGGCCTCCGCCACCGCGTCCACGCGCTCGGCCGTAAGCACGGTGCCGGCGCCCACCGCCATCCGGTCGCCGAACTCGGCGGCCAGCTTGCGGATGCTGTCGATCGGGTCGGGTGAGTTCAAGGGGACTTCGATGCCCACCACACCGGCCTCGAGCAGGGCCGCGGCGTGGTCCAGGACCTCGTCAGGCCGGACGCCACGCACGATCGCGACGACCGGACACTGCGCGAGGGCTTCGTCGAGAGTCATGCGCCCGCTCCTAGCTGGTAGAGGGCGAACAGACCGGCGACAGCCGCCGCTTCGCCGTCGAAGATTTCCTGCGCTACCCCGCGGCGGTCCAGCGCGGTCGCGTAGAGCGCGCAGAGCCGGGCGTCGCCCAGCAGGGCGACCGGCTCATCACCGGAGAGGCCGAGCAGGCGCGGCACGCTGGCCACCTCGGAGCCGATCAGGAGCCCCGACAGGTAGCTGGGCGTCGTCTCCGCCGGCTTGCCGCCCCCCACCACGCGCGCGCGGGCGGTGAACAGCCGCGCGGCGAGCGCGTCCCCCTCGCCCGCCGCGGCGAGGCCCTCCGCGAAGGCGACCTGGTCATCGGCGGGCGCGTCGCCCTTGAGGACGCTGTGCTTGCCCAGCACGGCGAACAACTCGCCTGTCATGGCGGTGACGAAGCGCACCAGGCGACCGTCCTCGACGAGCATCCACTTGGCATGAGTCCCTGGGTGGCAGACCACCTGGCGGCCGGCGCAGCGGTCCGGGTTCTGGGCCAGCCAGCCCATGAGCTGGGTCTCCTCGCCGCGCATCACATCCGGAGCTCCGGAAAGGCCTTCGCTGCGCATGCCCGGCACGATGCGCGCCCAGGACCCGTGCGCCTCCACCGCGACGAGGCAGCCGGCGAGGTCGTCCAATCCCGCGGGACAGTCGGCATAGGGCGCGACCGTCCAACCGAGGTTGGAGCCCACCATGCCGCAGAGGATGGCCGGCAGACCGCCTGCGCCGAACGCCGGCTGGACCTCCGTCTCAAACCGGCGGGCGGCCTCGCCCGGGGTCAGCCTGGAGACGCCCAGGTCGAACTCCTTGTGGTCGACGACCGAGCCCTGATCATCGAGCGTCCAGGCGCGGAGGTTCGTCGTCCCCCAGTCGCACGCGAGCAGCGCAGCCTGGCTCATCAGAGCCGCCCCGCGTCGACGATCATGTTCTGGCCAGTCATCATTCGGCTGTCATCCGAGGCCAGGAACAGGGCGGCCCGGGCGATGTCCTCTGGCATCAGGCGATCCTTGAGGGCGACCAGTTTTGCCCAGTCGGCCTCGGCCTCGGGCGTGAGCCACAGCTCCAACTGTCGCTCGGTGATCACCCAGCCCGGCGACAGCGCGTTTACCCGGATGCGGTCGGGGCCCCACTCCCGCGCCAGGCCCTTGGACAAGGAGTTGATCGCACCCTTCGCCGCAACGTAGGTGGCCATCTCCGCGGGTCCCCAGACAGCGTTGATCGAGCTGACGTTGACGATCGACCCGCCTCCCGCGGCCTTCATCATGGGGTAGACGGCGGTGGAGGCCACGAAGGCTGGATCAAGGTTGACGGCCAGGCCACGGCGCCAGGCGGTGATGTCCGTCTCCGCCGCCTTGTGACGCGTATCGTTGGCGACGTTGTTGATCAGAACCGTGATCGGGCCGAGCGCGGCCGCCGCGTCGGCGATGGCGCCCTGCAGCGCCGCCACGTCCGTGACGTCGCAGGATCGGAACCAGGCGCCCTCCCCCAGGCGGCCGGCGAGCGCCGCGCCTTCGTCCTCCTGCAGGTCTACGAAGGCGACGCGGGATCCTTGGGCATGGAACTGGGCGACGAACTCTGCGCCGATGCCCGAGGCGCCGCCGGTGATGAAGACCGTGCGGTCCTTGAGGCTTGGGTAGGTCGCAAACGCCATCAGTGGCTTTCCCGCGTGACCTCGCTGGAGGACTTGCCCACCAGGAATTCGAGATCGGCGCCCTGGTCCGCCTGCATGACCGTGTCGATGTAGAGCTTGTACCAGCCGCGGGTGAACTGCGAGGGCTGCCGCGCCGCCTCCCAGGCCAGTTTGCGCTCCGCCAACTCGGCATCGTCCACCAGCAGGTTCAGCGAGCGGCTGGGGCCGTCGAACTCGATCTCGTCGCCGTTGCGGACCAGCGCCAGGGGGCCGCCGGCCTCGGCCTCCGGCGCCACATGCAGGATCACCGTGCCGTACGCCGTGCCGCTCATCCGCGCGTCGGAAATCCGGACCATGTCGCGGACGCCCTTCTGCAGAAGCTTAGGCGGCAGGGCCATGTTCCCGACCTCCGGCATTCCCGGGTACCCCTTCGGGCCGCAGCCCTTGAGCACCAGGATAGAGGTTTCGTCCACCTCAAGGTCCGGGTCGTCGATGCGTGCGTGGTAGTCCTCGATGTCCTCGAAAACCACCGCACGACCCCGGTGCGTTAGCAGTTCAGGCGTGGCGGCGCTGGGCTTGATGATCGCCCCGTCGGGACAGAGGTTGCCGCGCAGCACCCACACCCCGGAGGACGGGCCCACCGGTCGCTCGCGGCTGCCGATGACGTCGCGGTTCCAGACCTCGGCGGCATCAGCGATCTCTCCTTGAGTATGGCCGCTGACGGTGATCGCGTTGCGCCGGAACACGTCGCCGAGTTCGTTCATCACCGCGGGGCAGCCGCCGGCGTAGCAGAAGTCCTCCATCAGGTACTTGCCGGATGGCATCAGGTTGACCAGCAGCGGGCTCTCGCGCCCGATCCGGTCGAAGTCCTCAAGGGTCAGCTCGATCCCGACACGACCGGCCAGGGCCAGGAGGTGGACCACGGCGTTGGTCGAGCCGCCGATCGCGGCGTGCATCAGAATGGCGTTCTCGAAAGCCTCGCGCGTGAGGATCTGCGACAGCCGCACGTCCTGCTTGACCAGCTCCACGATCCGGTTGCCGGTCAGGTGAGCGAGCGTCTTGCGGCGGCTGTCGACGCCCGGCAGCGACGCGTTGTTGGGCAGGCTCATGCCCAGGGCCTCCACGAGGCTGGCGATCGTCGAAGCCGTGCCCATTGTGTTGCACACGCCGTGGCTGCGGCTCATGGAGCTCTCTGCCGACAGGAACTCCTTAAGCGACATCTCGCCGGCTCGGACCGCTTCCGAGAAGCGCCAGACGTCGGTGCCCGAACCGATGTCCTTGCCGTGCCACTTGCCATTCAGCATGGGGCCGGACGAGACCACCATGGTCGGGAGGTCCACGGAGGCCGCCCCCATCAGCTGTCCGGGGGTGGTCTTGTCGCAGCCGCCCAGCAGCACCACGCCGTCGATCGGATTGGCGCGGATCGACTCCTCCACCTCCATCGCCAGGAGGTTTCGGAACAGCATGGCCGTCGGCCTCATCTGGGTCTCGGGCAGGCTCATGGCAGGGAACTCGAGGGGGACGCCCCCGGCTTCCCAGACGCCGCGCTTCACGTACTCGGCCAGATCGCGCAGGTGGAACTGGCAGGTCACCAGCTCGGACCAGGTATTGCAGATGCCGATGATCGGGCGGCCGTCGAAGACGTGGTCCGGCAAGCCGGTGCCCTTGATCCAGCTCCTGTGAATGAAGCCGTCGCGGTCGAGCTTGCCGTAGCTTTTTTGACTGCGCAGCGGTTTGTCGGCCATGCGCCAGGACCCTCTATTCTCGGAGATGCCCCTGCTTAACCCTCAAGCCGGGGCGCCGGTTCAGCGGTCCGGTTAGCCCTGGAACGCCGGGAGCTCCAGCCCCTTAACGCCGGGCTCGAACGCAAACACGCCCCCAGCGAGGGGTTGGCGATCGCGCGCCTCGTCCGACAGTCCGTCCCAGGCGCTAGTAATGTAGAGCGTCGACAGGTCGGGGCCACCAAACGCACAACTGGTCGGCTGCTCCACAGGCACTTCGACGATCCGGTCGACCCGACCGGACGGATCATAGCGCACGATCCGCCAGGCGCCCCACTGAGCGTTCCAGAGACAGCCCTCGGCGTCGATGGCCGACCCGTCCGGCGAACCGGCCTCGCCGCGAGTGTGGGCGAACTCACGCACCTGAGAGACGTCGTCGACCTGGTGCACGAAGATCGTCTGCAGCTTGGAATCCGCCATGTAGAGCAGCTTGCCGTCGCCACTCACGGAGATGGTGTTCGGGATGTGGATGCCCGACAGCACCTTCTCCGTCTTCATGTCCGGACCGGTTCGATAGACGGCGCCGGGCCGCTTGCCGCCATCGTCGTCCATGGTGCTCCACCAGAACCGACCCTGCGGGTCGATTTTGCCGTCGTTACTGCGGAAGCCCTCGCCCAGATCGTGGGCCTGAACCATAGCCATCGCGCCGGTGGCCGGATCGCAGGTGGCGAGCCCCTTCTCCGTCGCCAGCAGCAGCCCCCCGGACGCCCGCGGAGCTGCGGCGCTCGCGCGCAGGGGGAGGTCGATAGACCCACGCGCGTCGGTAGAGGGATCGTACCAGGACAACCTGCGGCCCTTGATGTCGAACCAGTAGAGGCGCTGCTCATAGGCCGCCCAAACGGGCCCTTCTCCAAGCCGATCAGAGGCTTGCACTACGCAACGCACGCTCAAGGGGCTCTCCTGTGGTCAAGCGGACCGCGAATCGTGTGACGGTTCCGCGAACACTGTTGTCGCGGGACTGCGACATCCTGACGTCGGCGTTTGGGTTCCGTTCAGAGTCATCGGTCTACTATCATAATCGACAGAATCGGGAGGGGATCCCACAGATGTCGTTGTCCAGTTATTCAGACGTTTTTTCGATTAGCCACGAACGCGAGTACGAAGAGGACATCGGCGTCGGCGACCTCGTTCGTACCGGTCCGAACCTCTTCCCGCACTTCGAGGTCGTCGCCGTGCACGGTGACAAGGCCTGGGTGCGCAACGTCGTGAACGGCGCCGACCACCTGGCCATGATCTCGCGGTGCCGCAAGATCAACGGCCAGACCCTGGCGGAAGCCGCGGAATAAGCCCACACCACTCCGTCGGGCTACCGACCGAAAATCAATGAACCGAGCCAGCGCCCCGGAGTTTAAGAGCTTCGGGGCGCTGCGCCTACGCGCGGCAGTTCGGAGGACGCGTCATCTCCGCTTTTATGTTCGCTACCGGGATCGAGAACAGCATCCCGAAGATCAAGAACGGCCGCGTGCGCGTGGACCAGATGGAGTCCTGCGGGCACTACCGTCACTGGCGCAAGGACTTCGACCTCCTCGAGGAGATCGGGCTGCGCTACCTGCGTTATGGGCCGCCGCTGCACACCAGCCTGCTCAGCGCCGACCGGTTTGACTGGGAGTTCTCGGACGTCACGTTCGCCGAACTGAAGCGCCGGGACATCGTGCCGATCGTGGACCTTTGTCACTTCGGCGTTCCCGACTTCATCGGCGACTTCCAGAACCCGGACTTCCCGGAGATCTTCGCACGCTACGCCGCGGCCTTCGCCCGCCGGTTCCCCTGGGTCCAGCTCTACACGCCGGTGAACGAGATGTTCATTTGCGCGCAGTTCTCCGGGAAATACGGCTGGTGGAACGAGCAGGGCACCACCGACCTGACGTTCGTCACCGCGCTGAAGCACATCGTGAAGGCCAACGTCCGGGCCATGCAGGAGATCCTGAAGATCCGGCCGGACGCGATCTTCATCCAGAGCGAATCCTCAGAGTACTTCCACGCAGAGAACCCAGCGGCCATCAAGCCGGCCGAAATCGAGAACTCCAAGCGCTTCCTGTCGCTGGACCTAAACTACGGCCACCGGGTCGACTCGGAGATGTACGAGTACCTGATGGACAACGGCATGAGCCGGGAGGAGTACCACTTCTTCCTCGGCAACGCCCTGCACCACCACTGTATACTGGGCAATGACTACTACTGGACCAACGAGCACCGCGTGTCCGCTGACGGCACGCACCGGGCTTCGGGGGAGATCTTCGGCTACTCCGAGATCACTCGGCAGTACTACAACCGCTATCGGCTCCCGGTGATGCATACGGAGACCAACATCGTCGAGGGCCCGAACGGCGACGAGGCGGTGAACTGGCTCTGGAAGGAATGGGCCAACGTCCTGCGCGTTCGCAACGACGGCGTCCCGACCGTGGGCTTCACCTGGTACTCGCTCACCGACCAGATGGACTGGGACACCGGGCTTCGCGAGAACAATGGCCGCGTCCATCCGGTAGGCCTCTACGACCTGAACCGGGAGATCCGTCCGGTCGGCCGTTCCTACAAGCAGTTGATCAAGGATTGGGGCGAGGTGCTGCCCACCCAGAGCGTCTGCCTCTCGGTGCCCGTGGTGCTGCCTTCGGAGTACGAGGAGCCTACGGCGGAGCGGCACCGCTCGGACGCACGCCACCTGCGGGCGGTCGAGCTCGCTACCGGCGACAGCCGGCAGGCCTGAGCGATGGCCGGCGGCCCGCAGATCGGCGGCGCCCCGGCGGTCTTGTTGCGCGCCCGCGACCTGCCGGCGGACCGTCCGGGCTTCACCGAAGCCACGATCCTGCCCGGCCGGGGCATGATGCTGCTGCAGGCGAGGCTCCGTCTGCCCTCAGGCCAGGACGTCGACGCCCTGCACGCCCCAAGCCTAGACGAGGCGGCCCACGAGCTCTCCGGCGGCTCCGAGGACTTCGCGGGAAACCGCGGCTTCGCGTTCGGCGGCGCCCTGCTGGTCCCTTACGCGAACCGGATCCGCGGCCGCGACGTAGAAGGCGCACGCGAGATCGCGGCGACGATCGATGGCCGCCCGGCCCGTCTTCCCCGCAACTGGGGCGGCAAGGCTGCGGGCGCTGCGCAGTATGCGATGCACGGCCTGATCCTCGACGCGCAGGTCGCCTATGAAGCCAGTGAGGAAACGGTGCGCGGTCGCCTCCCGGCGGGAGACTTCGGCGGCCGCTGGCCCGGCCAGGTCGACCTCGACTTCAGCTGGCGACTAAGCGGTGGGGCGCTCCTGCTGCGCCTTGAGGCCCGCAACGTCGGCGCCGAGCCGTTGCCCCTGGGCATCGGCTGGCACCCCTACTTCCTGCTTCCGAGCGGCGACCGCAGCCAGGCTCGCCTGCGGCTGCCGGCCGAGTTGCGGACCGAGGTCAACAACTACGACGAGGTGCTGCCCACCGGTCGGCTCCTGCCGGTGGCGGGTACGCCCTACGATTTCAGCGGAGCCGACGGTCAAGCGCTTGGCGGGCTCTACCTGGACGACTGCTTCACCGGCCTGCGGCGGGAGGGCGGTCTGGCCGTGGTCGAGGTGCTGGACCCGGCCGCAGGGTTCGGGCTGCGGATCAGTTCGCCCACGCCGGAAGTCAAAGCCGTGCAGGTCTATGCGCCGCCGGACAAGCCGTTCGTTGTCGTCGAGCCCCAGTTCAACCTTGCCGAGCCCTATTCCGGCCTCTGGCCGCCGGGGACGGACACCGGCATGGCGCGGCTGCCGCCCGGCGGCCATTTAACCTATGAGGTGCGCGTCGACGCCTTCGCTGTAGGAACTTGAGGCAGGTCGGGGGGTTAACCCCGGCCAACACGAGGGCTCCATGGAACGCGCACGACGCCCGGCCGAGCCACAAGCGACGGCTGAGATCATTGACTTCGACAAGGCCCTGCTCGCCGCCTGCCCGCCCAGGTTGCGTGACGAGTTGCTCACTGAGGCCGCAATGCTCGCGGACGCCTTCGCTCCGGACCGGCGGGCGGATGAGCTCGAGGCCATGGCGCAGGCCTTGTCGGCTGGCGACCGCGACGCCGAACTCGGGCGCATGCGCGCCCGCCGCCTGGCCGCCGCCCTGAGGAACCTCGCCGAGTAATCGGCTACTCGGCGGCCTCTGCGCCGCGGGCCCCTGACTTGCGACGCTGTCCGGGCTTGTCGAGCAGCTTGCGCAATTTGGCGGCCAGCAGCGCGGTCTCGTAGGGTTTGTCGAGCAGCGGAAACTCCGCATTCTCGATGACCGCCCCCTCGCCCACGAAGCCCGACGTCAGCAGCACGCGCATATCAGGCCGGATCTCGCGCGCCGTGCGGGCCAGGCTGACCCCGCTCACGCCGCCCGGCATCACCACGTCCGTGAAGAGCAGGTCGATCTCGGCATCGGAATGGATCACCTGCAGGGCCTCGGCCGCATTGGTGGCGCTGGTGACCCGGTAGCCGAGAGTCGCCAGCATATCCATGGTGAGGGAGAGGACGGTGGCATCGTCCTCCACCACCAGGATGCGCTCGTCTCCGCCCTCGACGGCCTTCACACGTTGCGTGGGCTTCACGGCCTCGGCGGGATTGGTCGACGCGGGCAGTCGCAGGTGGAAGGTGGTGCCTCGCCCGGGCACGCTCTCGAGCCGCACCTCGCCCTCGGACTGCTGCACGAAGCCGTAGACCTGGCTGAGGCCTAGGCCGGAGCCCTTGCCGACTTCCTTGGTGGTGAAGAACGGCTCGAATACGCGGTCGCGCACCTCCTGGGACATGCCGACGCCGGTGTCCAGAACGTCGATCCCGATGCGGTCGCCGTCCCGGAGGGTCGCGATCGTGAGCACGCCGCCCTCAGGCATGGCGTCGCGGGCGTTCACGGCGAGGTTCAGAAGCGCCGTCTCGAGCTGGGTCGCGTCCACGTGGGCGCAGAGCTGTTCCGCCGAAAGCTTCAGTTCGACCGTCACCGCCTCGCCCACCGCCTGGCCGATCAGCGGCGCGAAGTTATGGATCAGCGCGTTGACGTCGATGGTCACGGGCGTCAGGTGCTGGCGGCGCGAGAAGGCCAGGAGCTGGCGCGTCAGGTCACGGCCGCGCTCGGCCGCCTGACGGATCGCGTCGATGCGGCGCATGCGCCGGGCGTCGTCCTCGACCTTGCGGGCCATCATGTCGATGTTGCCCAGGACCACGGTCAGCAGGTTGTTGAAGTCGTGAGCCACGCCGCCGGTGAGCTGGCCAACGGCTTCCATCTTGCGCGCCTGGGCGAGCTGTTCCTCGAGGCTGTGGCGGTCGGTGGCGTCCAGGATGACGCCGAAGATCTCCCGCGGCTCCCCGTCGACGCTGGGCGCGACGACGCCTTGGTCATGCAGGACTCGATACTGTCCGTCGGCGCAGAGCCAGCGGAACTCGCATGAGTAGCGGCCCACCTGGGACGCGCGGGCATAGGTCGCGACGACACGATCCGCGTCGTCGGGGTGGATGCGGCTGGAGCCGAACTCCGCCTCGTCCACAAAGCGGCTGGCCGGGAAACCGGTGATGTCCTTCACGGACTCCGAGACGAACTGCGGCGCGAACGGCGGCTCGATGCCGCGAGACGTAAAGACGATCGGCAGGGACTGCAGGATCGCTTCCTGCCGCGCCTCCGTCCGCCGCAGCGCCCGCTCGGTCTGATCCTTCTCGGCCTTCACCCGCGCGTGCTCGTCCAGCAGCCACTGCTGATAGGCGGACTGGCGCTTCACCTCCTCGGTCTTCAAGTAGAGGTCGGTAAGGACCGTCACCTTCGACTTCAGGATGAAGGGGTCGACCGGCTTGAAGACCACGTCCACCGCGCCGGCCGAGTAGGCCTGGAAGACGTGGGCCTCGTCCCGGAAGATCGCCGTCAGGAAGACGATCGGCGTGTCGCGCGTCCGCTTGCGCGAGCGGATCAGCGCCGCCGTCTCGTACCCGTCCATGCCGGGCATGTGCAGGTCGAGCAGGATCAGGGCGAACTCTTCGGTCAGCAGGCGCCGCAGCGCCTCCTCACCCGAGCGGGCGACGATCAACTCGTGGCCGAGATCCGACAGCGCCTCGACAGCGGCGAACGCGTTGCGCTCGTCGTCATCGACAATGAGGATCCGCGCCCTGAGCGGCCGGTCCAGGTCGGGCGGAGCCGTCGCCAGCTCCGCCCGCCAGGTTCGTGTCAGTGCGCTGCCGGTAGTGGCGCGGGTCACGTCAGCTCGCTTGCGGCATCAGCGAAATGATCGTGTCGCTGGCCAGCTTCATCGCATCGGCGCGTTGGATCGAGACGCGCAGCACCGACACCAGATGGTCGATGTCCACCGGCTTCGACACGTAGTCCGAGGCGCCAGCCTGAATGCACTTCTGACGGTCTCCCTTCATGGCCTTGGCGGTCACCGCCACGATGGGCAGGTCGGCGAGTCCAGGCCTGGAGCGGATTTCGCGGATCGTCTCGTATCCGTCCATGTCCGGCATCATGATGTCCACAAGAACCACGTCCACGTCCGGCTTGGCGTCCAACACCTCGAGCCCGGCGCGGCCGCTTTCGGCATAGCTGAGCTCGATCCCATACTCCTCGAGGGCCGAGGCCAGCGAGAAGATGTTCCGGATGTCGTCGTCGATGACGATCATCTTGCGGCCGCTGAGCACCGCGTCGTCATGCTTGCTCTGGTTGAGCTTGGCCTTGGCCGGAGCCGACATGCGCTCCAGCGGCTCGTGCAGCAGCAGGCTCGCCTGATCGACCAGTTGATCGGGCGTACGGGCCATGCGGACGAGGCCGCCGAACACCGCCAGCCGCAGCCGACGGTCGTCTTCGGCGCCCAGTTCGGCCGGCGCGTAGACCACCGCCGGGACCATGCGCCCGTCGCTCTGCTTGAGCTGGTCGACGAGTTCCTGGATCGGCAGGGCTGCGGCCTCGATCATGAGGCCGTCCGGCCGTTCGGACTGCGGGCGAAGAAGCACCGGCGCCAGGTCGGCGACGACCTCCACCTGGGTGAAGCACTGCCGCAGCGTATCGGCCGCCTCGCCCTCGGAGCCGACGAGCACGATCCGCCGCTCGACCTTCTCCACGAACGTCTTCACGCCCTGGAGGGTCGAGACAACCACCTCGCGCTCCACCGGCTTATGGGTGAAGCCGAAGGCGCCCATCGAGAGGCCGAGGCCCTTCTGATCATCCGCCGAGATCACGTGCACGGGAATGTGCCGGGTCTCGGGCGTGCGCTTCAGGAGGTCGAGCAGAGCCAGGCCGTCCATGTCGGGCAGGCCAATGTCGAGCATGATCGCGTCCGGCCCGAAGCGACGGGCCAGCGACGGCGCGGCGCCGCCCTCGCCCGTCACCACGCCCTTGAACCCGCTCTCATGCACGAGGCTGAGCAGGATCGAGGCGAAGCGCGGATCGTCCTCGACGATCAACACGACGCTGTCGCCGGAGCGGATCATGTCGCGGTCGTCGGCGACGGCTTCCACCGGCTCGTCCGAGAAGGAGGACGGCATCAGCATCGGTCGGGGCATCTGGGGCAACGAGGGCGTCCGGTTGCTCGAGGGGCTCTGCGCCGCCGGGCTGAAGTTCAGCGGCAGGAACAGGGTGAAGGTCGAACCCCGGCCCGGGACCGACGTCACCCTGAGCTCGCCGCCGAGCAGGCGGGTGATCTCGCGGCTGATCGAGAGGCCAAGGCCCGTGCCGCCGTACTTGCGGCTGGTGGTGCCGTCGGCCTGCTGGAAGGCTTCGAAGATGATCCGCTGCTTGTCCTCGGGGATGCCAATGCCGGTATCCTCGACCGAGAAGGCCAGCACCTGGCCTGCGGTGTTGAGGTGGTCGTTGGTCTGGTTCCAACCGCCGTGGGCGCGCGCCACCTTCAGTTTCACATGGCCATGCTCGGTGAACTTGAAGGCGTTCGACAGCAGGTTCTTGATGATCTGCTGCAGGCGCTTGTCGTCCGTGTACATCGACCTCGGCAGCCCGCCGTCGAGTTCGACCTGGAACTCCAGCTTCTTGTCCGCGGCGAGCTGCGAGAAGGTCCGGTCGACCTGATCCCGGAGGCTGGCGAACGACATCTCGCCGATATCCAGGGTGACGGTGCCGGATTCGATCTTCGACAGGTCCAGGATGTCGTTGATGAGCCCGAGGAGGTCGGTGCCCGCATCGTGGATGTTGCGGGCGAACTCCACCTGCTTCTCGGACAGGTTGCCTTGGCCGTTGTCGGCCTGCAGCTTCGAGAGGATGAGCAGCGAGTTCAGCGGCGTGCGGAGCTCGTGCGACATGTTCGCCAGGAACTCGGACTTGTACTTGGAGGTCAGGGCCAGCTGTTCGGCCTTGTCTTCCAGGGCCAGCTTCGCCTGCTCCACCTCTCGGTTCTTCGCTTCCACCTGCTGGTTCTGAACGGACAGCAGATGCGCCTTCTCCTGGAGCTCGGCGTTGGTCTGCTGCAGTTCCTCCTGCTTGGCGCGGAGCAGCTCTTCCGATTGACGCAGCGACGCGGCCTGTTGCTCCAGGCGGTCGTTCGTCTTCTTCAGCTCCTCCTGCTGAGCCTGGAGTTCCGACGTCAGCAGCTGCGACTGCTTCAGAAGACCTTCGGTCCGCATGTTCGCGGCGATGGTGTTCAACACGATGCCGATGGATTCCATCAGCTGATCAAGGAACTGCTGCTGCGTCTCGTTGAACTCGCCGAAGGTGGCGAGTTCGATCACCGCCTTCACCTCGCCTTCGAACAGGGCGGGCAGGACGATGATGTTGGCCGGCGCCGCCTCGCCGAGCCCTGAGGAGACCTGCACGTAGTCCTTGGGGACGTTGGTCAGCAGGATCCGCGACTTCTCGTAGGCGCACTGGCCGATGAGGCCTTCCCGCAGCTTGAACTGGCTGGCCAGGTGCTTGCGGTTGTTGAAGGCGTAGGATGCGGCGAGGTTGAGGACCATCTGGCCATCATCGTCGCGGTCGCTGACGTAGAACACGGCATGCTGGGCGTTGATCAGCGGCGCCAGCTCGGACAACACCAGGTTCGACACGGTGGACAGGTCGCGTTCGCCCTGCAGCATCCGGGTGAACCGGGCGAGGTTGGTCTTCAGCCAGTCCTGCTCGGTGTTCTTCAACGTCTGATCCTTCAGGTTCCGGATCATCTCGTTGATGTTGTTCTTCAGCTCTTCCACCTCACCCGACGCTTCGACGGTGATCGACCGCGTCAGGTCGCCCTTCGTCACGGCGGTGGACACCTCGGCGATGGCGCGCACCTGAGTGGTCAGGTTGGCGGCCAGTTCGTTCACGTTGTCGGTCAGGTCACGCCACAGGCCGGCCGCGCCGGGCACCCGGGCCTGGCCGCCGAGCTTGCCTTCCGAACCCACTTCGCGGGCCACGTTCGTCACCTGGTCGGCGAAGGTCGCCAGGGTCTCGATCATCCCGTTGATGGTGTCGGCCAAAGCGGCGATTTCGCCCTTGGCGTCCAGGGTGAGCTTTCGCTTCAGGTCGCCCATGGCCACCGAGGTCACGACGTCGGCGATGTTCCGCACCTGACCGGTCAGGTTGGCGGCCATCATGTTCACGTTGTCGGTGAGGTCCTTCCAGGTGCCGGCGACGCCAGGCACCTGAGCCTGACCGCCGAGCTTGCCTTCCGTACCCACTTCCCGCGCCACCCGGGTCACTTCCGAAGCGAAGGAGTTCAGCTGGTCCACCATGGTGTTGATGGTGTTCTTCAGCTCCAGGATTTCACCGCGCACCTCCACGGTGATCTTCTTCGAAAGGTCGCCCTTGGCCACGGCGGTGGTCACGTCGGCGATGTTCCGCACCTGACCCGTCAGGTTGGCGGCCATCAGGTTCACGTTGTCGGTGAGATCCTTCCAGGTGCCGGCGACGCCCTTCACCTGGGCCTGACCGCCCAGCTTGCCCTCGGTGCCCACTTCCCGCGCGACCCGGGTCACTTCCGAGGCGAAGGAGTTCAGCTGGTCCACCATGGTGTTGATGGTGTTCTTCAGCTCCAGGATCTCGCCGCGCACGTCCACGGTGATCTTCTTGGACAAGTCACCCATGGCCACGGCGGTGGTCACTTCGGCGATGTTCCGCACCTGACCGGTCAGGTTGGCGGCCATGAAGTTCACGTTGTCGGTGAGGTCCTTCCAGGTGCCGGCGACGCCCTTCACCTGGGCCTGACCGCCGAGCTTGCCTTCCGTACCCACTTCCCGCGCCACCCGGGTCACTTCCGAGGCGAAGGCGTTCAGCTGGTCCACCATGGTGTTGATGGTGTTCTTCAGCTCGAGGATCTCGCCCTTCACGTCCACGGTGATCTTCTTGGACAAGTCGCCGTTGGCCACGGCGGTGGTCACTTCGGCGATGTTCCGCACCTGGCCGGTCAGATTGCCGGCCATCAGGTTCACGTTATCGGTCAGTTCTTTCCAGGTGCCGGCCACGCCCTTCACCTGGGCCTGACCGCCGAGCTTGCCTTCCGTACCCACTTCCCGCGCCACCCGCGTCACTTCGGACGAGAATGAGTTCAGCTGGTCCACCATGGTGTTGATGGTGTTCTTCAGCTCCAGGATTTCACCGCGCACGTCCACGGTGATCTTCTTGGACAAGTCGCCCATGGCCACGGCGGTGGTCACCTCGGCGATGTTCCGCACCTGACCCGTCAGGTTGGCGGCCATGAGGTTCACGTTGTCGGTGAGGTCCTTCCAGGTGCCGCCGACGCCCTTCACGTTCGCCTGACCGCCCAGCTTGCCTTCCGTACCCACTTCCCGCGCCACCCGGGTCACTTCCGAGGCGAAGGCGTTCAGCTGGTCCACCATGGTGTTGATGGTGTTCTTCAGCTCCAGAATTTCACCGCGCACCTCCACGGTGATCTTCTTGGACAAGTCGCCGTTCGCGACGGCGGTGGTCACCTCGGCGATGTTCCGCACCTGACCGGTCAGGTTGGCGGCCATGAAGTTCACGTTGTCGGTGAGGTCTTTCCAGGCGCCGGTCACGCCTTCCACTCGAGCCTGACCGCCGAGCTTACCTTCCGTACCCACTTCCCGCGCCACCCGGGTCACTTCCGAGGCGAAGGCGTTCAGCTGGTCCACCATGATGTTGATGGTGTTCTTCAGCTCCAGGATCTCGCCGCGCACGTCCACGGTGATCTTCTTGGACAAGTCGCCGCGGGCCACAGCGGTGGTCACTTCGGCGATGTTCCGCACCTGGCCGGTCAGATTACCGGCCATCAGGTTCACGTTGTCGGTCAGTTCCTTCCAGGTGCCGGCGACGCCCTTCACCTGGGCCTGACCGCCGAGCTTACCTTCCGTACCCACTTCCCGCGCCACCCGGGTCACTTCCGAGGCGAAGGCGTTGAGCTGGTCCACCATGGTGTTGATGGTGTTCTTCAGCTCGAGCACCTCTCCCTTCACGTCCACGGTGATCTTGCGGCTGAGGTCGCCGTTGGCCACGGCGGTGGTCACTTCGGCGATGTTCCGCACCTGACCGGTCAGGTTGGCGGCCATGAAGTTCACGTTGTCGGTGAGGTCCTTCCAGGTGCCGGCGACGCCCTTCACCTGGGCCTGGCCGCCCAGCTTGCCCTCGGTGCCCACTTCCCGAGCCACCCGGGTCACTTCCGAGGCGAAGGAGCCCAGCTGGCCTACCATGGTGTTCACGACCTTGCCGATGCGGAGGAACTCGCCGCGCAGCGGACGCTCCTCGTTCTCGAGATCCATCGTCTGACTGAGGTCGCCCTTGGCCACGGCGCCGATCACGCGCGCCATTTCGGCGGTGGGGTGCACCATGTCCGCGATCAAGGTGTTCACGGCGTCGACGGATGCGGCCCAGGAGCCCTGAGCCGACGGCAGCCGGGCGCGATGGTTGATCTTGCCCTGGCGGCCGACGGTCTCGCCGAGCCGCTCAAATTCCTTGGTCATTCGGTCGTTCAGCTCGACCACGTCGTTGAAAGCCTCAGCGATCTCGCCCGCGGTGCCCGTGAGGCCACGCGGCAGCCGGACTGAGAAGTCGCCGCGGCGGAACTCGCGGAGCGCCGCCAGCAGCTGCGCCGTATCGAGCGGGGTCTCTTCCCGGCGACGACCGGCCGGCTTCGCGGCTGGGGATTTGGAGGACTTCGCCGGCTTTGGCGAGGTGGTGACGGATGCGGCCATGGAACCCCCGGAAGGCGCGAGCAGTACGTTCACGAGGGACATGCAATGCGTCCCGACCTGCCGCTAAACGCGCAAATCAGGTGCATCGCAAACCCCCGCCCTGAGGAGACGAACGGACGAGTCGGGTGCTCGGTTCCAGCTCTGCTGCAAATTTTTTGGAAATGTTCAGCATGTCTGGTCGCGGCGGCGACTCTGCGGCTGAACAGTGTTCACTCTGCCCCAAAAAACCAGCGGCTTCAACTGTTAAGCTGAACCAAACCCACCTCGCCCGAGGCTCCAGAGTACGTCAGATGCCGTGCCATAGTGGCGAAATCGCGCCAACCCGTCACCGTGACGCAGCGGGGGTACCGGAACCCACCGCAAGGGCCTCCGTTTGGGGCAAGGGCGTCCGCGCCTGTTTCACTGAGCCCAGGGACGCATGTCGCAATCCTATGATGACGCCGCCTTCGAGCCGCCGCCCGAAGCGGAGACCTTCTACGCCGAGAGCCTGAAGCTGCTCACCGAGTCGGGGATACCGTTCCTGCTTTCCGGCACCTACGCGGTAACCGCCTACACCGGGCTCGTGCGCCCGACCAAAGACCTCGACGTCTTCTGCAAGGCCGGCGACTACCCCAAGATCCTCGCCTTCTTCCAGGAGCGCGGCTACCGCACGGACGTGGAGGACGAACGCTGGATCGCCAAGGTCTGGCAGGAGAAGCACTTCTTCGACGTCATCTTCGCCATGTCGAATGGCACGGCGCCGATCACGGACGAGTGGTTCACGGCGAACGACACGATCAACGTCTACGGCACGGAGGCGAAGATCACGCCCCCCACCGAGCTGATCCTGTCGAAGATGTTCATCCAGGACCGCTACCGGTACGATGGCGCTGACGTCGCCCACGTGATCCTCAGGGCGAACGACCGGATCGATTGGCAGCGGCTGCTCCGTTACATGGAGCCCTACTGGGAGGTGCTGCTCACGCACCTTCTGAACTTCCGCTTCATCTATCCCACCGAGCGCGACGTCATCCCGACCTGGGTGATGGAAGAGTTGACGAGCCGGCTGAAGGCGCAGGTCGGCCTTCCGGCGGCGCGGGTTAAGGTCTGCCGCGGCCGACTGTTCAGCCCGCGCGACTATGTCACCGATATCACCGAGTGGGGCTTCGCCGACGTGGTCGGCAAGGGCCTGGAGGAGCGGCATGAACCTATCGCATGATACGCTGACCGGGTCCGGCAAGCTCCGCGTCGCCGCGATTGGCGACCTGCATGTGGGCGAGAACCACCAGGCGCCCTACCGCGACCTGTTCAGCCGCATCAGCCAGGAGGCGGACGTCCTCGTCCTCTGCGGCGATCTGACGAACTACGGCAAAACCCCAGAGGTCGAGATCCTGGCCGAGGATCTCCGCGCCTGCACCATCCCGGTGGTGGGCGTGCTTGGCAACCACGATTACGAGTGCGGCCAGCCGCAGGAGGTCTCACGCATTCTGCATGAGGCCGGGATGATCGTGCTTGACGGAGAGGCGCAGGAGATCGGCGGGGTCGGCTTCGCCGGCTGCAAAGGCTTCATCGGCGGCTTCGGCCGCTACATGCTGAGCGCCTTCGGCGAACCGGAGATCAAGACGTTCGTCCAGGCGTCCCTGGACGAGAACCTCAAGCTTGAAACCTCGCTCCGGATGCTGCGCAGCGATCGTATCGTCGTGGTGACCCACTACGCGCCGGTCCAGGACACGGTCGAGGGTGAGCCGCCCGAGATCTTCCCCTTCCTGGGCTCGGCTCGGATGGGAGAGACGATTGACCGGTTCGACGGCGTCAAGCTGGCTCTGCACGGCCATGCTCACCGCGGGGCGTACCAGGGCCGCACCGCGCGCGGCGTGCCGGTCTACAACGTGGCCCGCCCGGTGCTGAACCGCGACGTGGGCGTCGAGTACGCACTCTACGAGGTGTAGCTGCCTCCGCGGGGAACCTTCGCTGTGGGCGCCGGTTGAGCCTTCGGAGGGACGCCACGCGATGAAGCTTGTCATCTTTGGCCTGACCGTGAGCTCGTCGTGGGGCAACGGGCACGCCACGCTCTGGCGAGGCCTGATCCGCGCGCTGGCCGGTCGCGGCGTCCAGGTGGTGTTCTTCGAACGGGACGTCCCCTACTACGCCCGACACCGCGACCTGCCTGTGCTGCCGCGTGGCGAACTGGTGCTCTACGCCGACTGGGGAGAGGTCGCGGACCGCGCCAGAACCGAGGCCGCGTCGGCTGACGCGGTCATGGTGACTTCCTACTGTCCGGACGGCCGGGCCGCCTCGCAGCTGGCGATCGAGCATGGCCGGCGGACGGTCTTCTACGACATGGACACGCCCGTCACCCTTGCGCGGCTGGCGGCCGGGGACACGGTGGACTACCTGCCGGAAGACGGCCTGGGCGGCTTCGACCTCGTGTTAAGCTACACCGGCGGTGAGGCGTTGGTGCGGCTCAAGCGGGATCTTGGGGCCCGGCGCGCGGCGCCGCTCTACGGCCACGTCGACCCGGACCACCACCGGCCCTCCCCTGCGGATCCGAGGTACGCCTGCGACCTTTCCTACCTCGGGACCTATGCGGCGGACCGGCAGCCGGCGGTGACCGCGCTGTTCGCGGAACCGGCGCGGCGGCGGCCGCAGAAGCGGTTCCTGCTGGGCGGCTCCGGCTACGACACGGCTTTCCCGTGGGCGCCGAACATCTACTTCCTGGACCATGTGGCGCCGCCGGAGCATCCGGCGTTCTTCGCTTCGTCGAAGCTCACGGTGAACGTTACGCGGCGGGACATGGCGGAGATGGGGTACTGCCCCTCGGGCCGGCTGTTCGAGGCGGCCGCGTGCGGCTGTCCGATCCTGACCGACACCTGGGCGGGGCTGGACCTGTTCTTGGAGCCGGGCCGGGAGATCCTGACAGGCTCGACCACGCAAGACGCCCTGGCGGCGCTGGATCTGGCGCCGGCCGATCTGGCCGCGATCGCCAAGGCTGCGCGGGAGCGGACGCTGGACGAACACACCAGCGACCACCGGGCGGCGGAGCTGCTCAGGATGCTGGAGAGCACGCCGGCCACGCCCCGCGACCTGGAAGAGGCCTGACGCCCATGTGGGGGATCATCCCGGCCGCGGGCCAGGGCACGCGTATCCAGCCGCTGGCCTTTTCCAAGGAGTTGCTGCCGGTGGGCATGCGCCAGGAGGGCGGGACCGAGCGGCCACGCGCGGTAAGTGAATACCTCGTGGAGCGGCTGGCCCGCGGCGGCGCGACGAAGGTGTGTTTCGTCATCAGCCCGCACAAATCCGACATCCTGCGCTACTTCGGGGACCGGGTCGGCGAGGTGGACTTCGCCTATGTGATCCAGCCTCGGGCGGCAGGCCTGTGCGACGCGATGTTCCGCGCGGTCCACCTCATCCACCCGGACGAGCCGGTGGCGGTGGGTTTGCCGGACACCATCTGGTTCCCCGAGGACGCGCTGGCGCACCTGCCGGACGACCGGTTCTCGTTCCTGACCTTCCCCGTCGACGAGCCCCGGCACTTCGACGCCGTGGTCGCAGACGAGGATGGGCGGATCCGCGAGATCCAGGTGAAGGTCCCGAATGCCGAGTCCCGCTGGATCTGGGGCGCGTTCAAGATGCCGGGCCGGGTCTTCCACGAGTTGCACGCGCTATGGCTCCAGCGCGAGCGCGAGGACGAGTACCTGGGCACGCTGGTGAACGCCTGGATCGCCGGCGGCGGCGAGGCCTGGAACGCGCCGCTAGGAACCGGCTACGTGGACGTCGGCACGCTGCACGGCTATCGCGAAGCGCTCAGGTTGCTGGGCTCGCTGGAGCCGGTTCAAGGCCCGCCCTGATCCGCATCTGATGGCCGGCGCGCCACGCGAGCCACGCGGCCGGGATCATCCCCACGCCGGCGAACACGATCGGCGCCCAGTGGCTGACGCTGGAGAACAGCACGCCGGCCACCACCGGTCCGAGCACCCGCGCGAGGGAGCCCGCAGCGTTGTTGGCGCCCAGGATCGCACCCTGCCGGCCGTGCGGGGCGGCCTGGGAGATCAACGCGCTGGTGGCCGGCTGGCTTAGCGTGTGGCCCGTCACGGCGAGCGTCATGGCGACCACACACAGCCAGATCCAGGGCGAGGCCGCCTGGACGAGCAGGAATACGCCCGTCACCGACAGTCCGGCCACGATCGTCACCACCTCCCCTACCCGCCGCACCACCATGCCGGAGAAGAAGCTCTGGCTGAGCGCCGCGGCGACGCCGGTGACGCCCATGACGAAGCCGATTTCCTTAGGCCCCCAACCGAAGCGCGCGGAGCCCCAGAGCCCGAACACCGACCACATTGCGGAGAACGAGGCGAAGCCCATGAAGGTCATGGCGATCAGCCTCCGCAGGACCGGATCGGCCCAGGCCTCCACGAGCGAGGCCAGCGGGCCGGGACGGCCGAAATTGGCAGCGTCGTGCCGGATGCTCTCGCGCACGAAGGCCAGAACACCCACCGTCGCCACGACACAGAGCCCGGCGGACACCAGGAGCGGCGGGTGGAAGCCGGCCGCCCCCAGGTCGGGCCTGGCGAGCACGCCGCCCAACCAGGGCCCCACGACGAAGCCGACGCCGAAGGCGCCGCCCACCAAGCCCAGCCGTCCGGCCAGCCGCTCAGGCGGGGTGACGTCGACGATGTAGCCCTGGATGGTCGAGATGTTGCCGCTGAAGAAGCCGGAGAGGCCGCGGACCAGGACTGCGATCCAGATATTGGGCGAGTAGGCCAGGGCGACGTAACCCACGGCGGAGGCTGCGATGGTGACCAGCAGCACCGGGCGTCGCCCGATCCTGTCCGAGAGCCGGCCCCAGGTCAGCTCGCCCAGGAACTGGCCGGCCGAGAAGGTGGCGAACATCAGGGTGACCTGCCAAGGGTCGGCGTCGAACACGCTGGCGTAGAACGGCAGTAGCGGGATCACGACGCCGAACCCGATGAGGCTGACGAACACGATCAGCAGCAGCACCGGCACCGCGAGGCGTGCGTCTGGCGGCGCGGCAGGTCTTCGCGGAGGCATGGGAGCGAGTAACCCTCCGCGGCGGTGCTGGCTAGACGTCGACGTCCAATCCGCAGCCGGCGAGACGTCGCTTCAGTTCCGCGCGCAGCCGATCGAGCCCGTCCGGATGCAGCGCCTCGCATCGGCAGGTGAGCTTCGGCTCCGTCCCCGACGCCCGCAGCAGCCACCAGCCGTCGGGGCTCTCCACGCGCAGTCCGAGCCTGGGATCGAACACCGCCCCCTCGCTGGCCAGTGCGCGGGCGACCTCAGCCACGACGCCCGCCTTGCGCGACTCGGGACAGGGGATCCTCAGCTCGGGCGTAGCAAAGCTGGGAGGCAGGCTGTCTCGGAAGGCCGCCAGACCGCCGGGCAGCCGGGAAACCGCCAGGAACGTCTGGACAGCGGCGTAGAGGGCGTCGTCCACCCCGCCCCAACCGTCGGCGAAGAAGATGTGGCCGGAAAGCTCGCCCCCAAGCAGCGCGCCCTCGCTCTGGATCGCCTCGCGGACATGGACATAGCCGGACGGCGACAGAAGCGCGCGTCCGCCCGCCAAACGCACCCCATCGAACAGCACCTTGGAGCATTTCACGTCCGCCACGATGGTCGCCCCTGGCCGGCGAGCCAGGAGGTCGCGGGCAAGCAGCAGGATCAACTGGTCAGCCCAGAGGATGCGGCCCTGCGCATCGACGACGCCGATGCGGTCGCCGTCGCCGTCGAAGGCGACACCGAGGTCGCAGCCCTTTTCGAGCACGGTCCCGGCCAGTTGCGCCAGGTTCTCCGCCACGGCGGGATCGGGATGGTGGGCGGGGAAGCGGCCGTCCACATGGGCGTTCAGCAGGTGGTGCTCGCCGGGCAGCCGACGGATCAGACGCTCTACGGCCGGGCCGGTTGCTCCGTTGCCGCAGTCCCACGCCACCGTCAGCGGCGCCATCTCCGCCGCGGCGGCAGCCAGGTCATCAACGTAGGTTTCGAGGATGCTCACCCGGCTGGCGCTTCCACCCGCCCGCTCGACGCAGGGACCCTCGACCAGCGCCTTCAAGGCGTCGCCGTGCACCCGCTGCTCGCCCAGCAGGATCTTGAAGCCGTTCTCTCCAGGCGGATTGTGGGAGGCGGTGACCATGATGGCGCCGTCCAGGCCGAGCTTGCGCACCGCGTAGCCGAGCATTGGCGTGGGCCCGAGGCCAATCCGCTCAACGGAGAGACCGCCGTCCATCAGCCCCCAGACCAGCGCCTGCTCAAAGCTGGGCGATGTCAGGCGGCCGTCGCGGCCGACGCCGACGCGGGAGAGCCCGGCGCCCCTGGCCGCGGTGGCGTAGGAGAGGCCGAGCGCATAGGCGCCGGCGCGGTCGATGTGCCGTCCCGCGAGACCGCGGATGTCATAGGCGCGGACCGCCTCGGGGCGAATACGCGCGAGCGGCGCCGGCCTGTGGCGCGGCGCGTCGGGCCAGGTCCCCTGCCCGGCCGATGGCTCCAGCGCCTCGAGACTCATCGGCCCACGCTCCCGGTCAGGCGGACAGGCGGACCTCGTCCTCGGGAGCGCGAGCGGCGCCCCCACGGCCGAGGTTGCCCTCGAACCAAGCAATGGTCGAACGCAGCCCTTGTTCCAGGCTGGTGACCGGCCGCCAGTCGAGAACCCGCTCCGCCTTGGAGATATCCGGCCGGCGGCGCTTGGGATCGTCCACCGGCAGCGCGCGGTAGACCACCTCGGACGCAGAACCGGTAAGCGCCAGGACGAGGTCGACGAGTTCGCAGATGGTCCGCTCGACGGGGTTGCCGATGTTGATCGGGCCGGGCTGCGGCCCCTCATGCTCCATCAGCCGGTAGAGCCCGTCGACCTGATCGTCCACGTAGCAGAACGAGCGCGTCTGGGAGCCATCGCCGAACACGGTGATGTCCTCGCCGGTCAGCGCCTGATGCACGACGTTGGAGACCACCCGGCCGTCATCGGCGGAAAGCCGCGGCCCATAGGTGTTGAAGATCCGCGCCACCCGGACCTGGGCCCGGCCGAGCCGGTCGTAGTCGAAGGTCAGGGCCTCGGCGGCGCGCTTTCCCTCGTCGTAGCAGGCCCGCGGACCGGTGCAGTTGACGTTGCCCCAGTAGCTCTCAGACTGCGGATGCACCGCCGGGTCGCCGTAGACCTCACTGGTGGAGGAGATCAGGAACCGGGCGCCGGTGGCTTCGGCCAGGCGCAGCAGGCGGTGCGTGCCCAGCACGCTGGTCAACATCGTGTGCTCGGGGTCGGCCTGATACAGCGGCGGCGAGGCGGCGCAGGCCAGGTTGTAGATCCGGTCGAACTTCCGCTTCGCCACCCGAGGCGGCAGGGCATCGACGATGTCGGCCTTCACGAACTCGAAGTTTTCGCTGCGCGCCAGGCGCCGCAGGTTCTCACGCTTGCCGGTCTGCAGGTTGTCGAGACAGACGACGTGACAGCCCTCGTCGACCAGCCGCTCGCAAAGGTGGGAGCCAAGGAACCCGGCGCCGCCGGCGACGAGGACCTGCAGTTGCCGTCCATCCTTCTTCATATCCGTCCCTTCCAAGCTACGCTTCCCCTGCGGCCCGACACGGCCGTCTCTGATCAGACTGTTTCCAGGTTGCGCCTGGCCGCGGCGGCCAGGGCCTCGGTGAGGTGCGCCTCGAGCTCGGCCGCCCGATGCGGGGCGGTGTGTTGGGCCAGGATCCGGGCGCGGGCTCCCGCCGCCATGGCCTGGCGGGCAGGCTCGCCGGCGTTGCGGAGGGTCTGCAGGACCTCGTCGGATCCGAGCGCCAGGACGATCTCGCGTCCCGGCTCCAACAGCGTCTCGATGCCGTCCCAGATGTCCGAGATGATGGGGGTGGCGCAGGCCGCGGCCTCGAACAGGCGCACGCTGGGCGAATAGCCGGCCTCGATCATGTCCGCCCGGGTGACGTTCAGGGTGTAGCGGCTTGCCGCGTAGAAGGCGGGGTGGTCGGCGGGGCCAACATGCTCCAGGCGCTCGACGTTGGCGGGCCAGTCAATGTCCGCCGGATACTGCGGCCCGGCAACACAGAACCGGAGGTCCGGCGCCAGGCGCGCGGGCTCGATCAGCAGGCGCTCCAGCGTGGGCTGGCGGTCGGCGCTATAGGTGCCGAGGTACGAGAGATCCCACCGCTTCGGCTCCGGCAGCGGCCGGTAGGCCTCCGCGTCGACCGAGCAGTAGAGGGCGCGCGCCGCGGGCGATCCGTAGCGCCGCTCCAGCCGGTCCAGCGTCGGGCCGCCGGTGAACGACAGGTAGGCGTCATAGCCTGGGATCAGCTCGGGCGTGAGGTACTCGTGGTCGCCCGAACCGAGCTTCGCCAGGGTGACCGGCGTATCGATGTCGTAGAAGGCCACCGGCCCGCGAGCGGTCTTCTGCGCCCAGCGGCCGACTTCGACGCCGTCGGGCACATAGGAGCCGACGATCACGGCGTCGGCGCGCTCCACCTCGCCGGCCCAGCGGCTCTTCAGCTCGTCGAGATCCGCATAGAGGCGCAGCTCGCAGAAGTCCGGCTTCGCGAGGTCACGGTGGCTGGCGTACCAGGGCACGTCGCGTTCCAGGAACAACACCTCATGCCCGCGCGCCGCGAAGGCGCGCAGCAGGGCCCGGTAGGTCGTGGCATGGCCGTTGCCCCAGGACGAGGAGAGGCTGAGGCCCAGGACGGCGAGCTTCACGCGAGGCTCCTTTCGCGCTTGGCGGCCGCCTCGTGGCGGATCAGGGCGTCAGCCTCCGCGGCGCGCCGGGCGTAGGTGTGCTCGGCGAGGATCCGCTGGCGGGCGGCCTCGCCAATGGCGCGGGCGCGCTCCGGGGTCAGCTGCGCCACGTGGTCAGCCACATCCTTACCGTCGCGGGCGACCAGAACTTCCTCGTCGGGCGTCAGGAACAGCTCGATCCCCTCCCAGGCGTCGGTGATCAGGCAGGCGCCGGCGCCGGCGGCCTCGAACACCCGCGTGGCGGGCGAGAAGCCCACGTGGGCCATGGAGTCGCGGGCGACGTTCAGCACCGCGAGCGGCGAACAGTTGAAGGCGTTGTGGTCGCCGGTGCCCACGTGCCCGATCCGGCGGACATTGGCCGGCATGGCCTTGTCGTCCCAGCCGTTGCCGCCGATCAGGAACCGCCGCTCCGGCAGACGCGCAGCGGCGTCCAGGAAGAACCGCTCCACGCGGGCCTCGCGGTCCGGCAGCCGGTTGGCGAGGAAATTGAGGTCGCCCTCGAAACGCGCCCGAGGCGCCACGGGATGATGCGTGGCGGCGTCGAGCGCATTGTAGATCGGCCGGCACAGCCGGGCGCCGGCGGCCTGATAGGCGTTCACCACCGGCGGGCCGCCGCCGTAGGTCAGGACCAGATCGAGCTGCGGCAGAACGCGGTGCATCACGTCGCCCGGATTTGCGCGCAGGTGGGCCAGAGTGGCGGGCGCATCCACGTCCCAGAAGATCTTCACGGCGTGCGGGCGCGCCAGGGCCATGACGCCTTCAAGAAGCTCGTCATCGAACACGCCCACGCCGCTGGCCTTGACCACGACATCGGCGTCGGCGGCCTCGGCCATCACGCTCTGCAGAGCCGTTTCCGTGGCGGGGTACACGACGACCCGGGCGTAGTCCGGCGGCTCGATGTCCTTGTGCTGCTGCCGGTCAAAGGCGTCGGGCTCGTAGAAGGTGATCTGGTACCCCCGCCTGGCGAGCTCCGAGAGCATGCCGCGGTAGTAGGTGGCCGCGCCGTTCCAGTAGGCCGAGAGCAGGCTCGAGCCATAGAAGGCGATCTTCATCAGACGGTCTCCAGGGCTTTTCGGGGGGCGAGCTCGGCGGCGACAGCCAGCAGCTCGTCGACGCGGTGCGCGCAGGTGTGGCGGGCGCGGACGGTCTCCAGGCCAGAGCGGACCAGGCTGGCGCGCAGGTCCGGATCGTTGGCCAGCGCGCGCAGGTGGCGCTCCATCTCGTGGCCGTCGCGGGCGAACAGGAAGTCGTCGCCAGGCCGAAACAGGTTTTCGCTGTCCTGCCAGGGGGCGGAGACCAGAGGAATGCCGCAGGCCAGCGCCTCGAACACCCGGATGGTCGGTATGCCGGGCAACAGCTCCACATAGAAGCGGCGCGGCACATGCACGGTCGCCAGGCGCCGAGCGAAGATCTCCGGAGCGCGGGCGTTCGGCAGCCAGCCGCGGTAGTCCACACCGTAGCGAGCGAGCATGGCCTTCGCCTCGTCGGGATAGCGCACGCCGTAGATCTCGAGCGGCAGGCCGGCGCGCTGAGCGGGAGCCATCAGATAGTCTTCGAGCTCCCCGGTGCGCTCCCCGTCGCCCCAGTTGCCGATCCACACGAGACCCTCGCGGCCACCCTCCTCGGCCGGGGGGTGGAACAGCTCGATGTCGGCCGCCTCGTGCCAGACGAAGACGCGGCCGTCCCAACCCCAGCGCCGATAGACCTCTGCGAGAGTCTCGCCGAACGCCAGCACGCCGTCGTACCCCGAAAGATCGAAGGCGCGGATCGCGTCCGGGTCGCTGACGGCGCGGTGGTGGGTGTCGTGGAACAGCAGGGTGAAGCGACCGCCGTCGGATCGGGCCTTGCCGATGCGCGCGACCAGGGCCGGATCGTTCCACTCGTGGACGATGACCAGATCCGCGCCATCGAGCGCGCGCTCGACTTGGAACTCACTGTCGAACGTAGTCGAGCTCAGCTCGGGATAGGCTTGGTGGTAGGCCGCGAGACCCGCCTGGCCGTGGTCGGCCAGCAGGTTCTGCAGGCTCCAGGCGTTTTCCGGCTCGAACACCTCGACCGCGTGGCCGCGGCGGGACAGGTCGCGCAGCACGCCACGCAGGAAGTGGGCGTTGCCGTGGTTCCAGCAGGAAGCCAGCGAGTGGGTGAAGTAGACAACCTTCACGCCGCGGCCTCCTGGCGGACCAGGGGGAACAGGTCGGGGCGGTAGTGGCGGTAGATTTCGAGCACCCCCGCCGTCATCGCCCCGACGGTGTAGCGGCCGGCTCGCGCCTTCGCCTGCTGGCCCAGCCGCTCGGCGTGGATCGGATCGGCCAGGAGCTCGCGGAAAGCGGTCGCATAGGCCTCCGGCGAATAGGGGTCGCAGAAGACGGCGGCGCCGTCCCACAGCTCGCGGAAGGTCGGAATGTCGGAGAGCACCAGGGCGCAGCCGGCCTGGCCGGCCTCCAGGACGCCTAGTCCGAACGGTTCGTAGAGCGCCGCCGAGGCGTAGACCGGAGCCCGGGCCAGCCATCGGGCGACGGCCTCGCTGGAAAGGCGGCCGAGCGCCTGAGCGTGCGTCAGGACCACGGGTCCGCCCGAAGGGCCTTGCAAGGGGCCCGCCGCATGCAGCGGCGCCTGGATCAGGGCCGCGGCCGCGTCGAGCACGCCGATATTCTTGCCTTCGTCCCACAGACGGCCGGACGTGAAGACCATCGCCTCGCGGGCGGCGAGCGCCGCGGGCGCGGGGCTTCGGCCGTTATGGACCACGAACGGCCTCGGCAGCTCGTAGGCGCGAGCGGTGTCCTCGGCGAAGGCGCGGGTCGGCGCCACGAGGGCGTCGCAGGCCATCATCCCCTGCCAGAGCGCCTGAGAGCGCCAGCGGAAGTCGGACGCCATCGGCCCGTCCTTCACGGAGCCCCACCAGGTGGCGAGGCAGGAGTGGCAGGCCCCGATGACAGGCGCGTTGAAGCCGCCCTCGGACGCCAGCGCAGGGCTGTTCAGGTGCACGAGGTCAGCGCCGGCCCCACGGGCGAGGCCGCGCACGGCAGCCCCCACCTCGAGGATCTCGGCCGGCTCCTTGGCCATCCAGTCCAACGGCAGGCAGGTGTCGACCAGGGTCAGGTGCGGCACGGCGTTGGCTTGCGCCACCTGGTCGTGCGTCGGCGAGGGCCCGATGACGACGAGCGTGGTTTCCACCCCAGAGCGAGCCAGGCCTTGCGCGAGGTCGATCGAATAGGTCCAGACGCCCCCGACGGCATCAGTGGTCATCAGGACGCGCGGCCGAACCGGTCGGACAAGGCCGACCTTCATCCCACGGCCTCGACGCGCTCGCGCCGGGCAGGCTGGCTGGCGCGTTCGGCCTGCAGCCACTGGGCCAGGGCGGCCACGCCGCTCCGCCAATCGATGGGCTCAGCCAGCGCCAGCTCGCGTCGCGCCGCGGAGGGGTCCGAGACGTAGTAGCGCTGGTCCCCCGCGCGCCAGTCCGAGAAGCCAAGCTCCACCTTCCGATGGATCAGCTCCTCGATGTAGCCGATGAGCTGCACCAGGCTGATGGCGTTGTTGGGCCCGCCGCCAAGGTTGAAGGCGCGGCCGCTCACAAGGTCGATGCGCTTCCACGCGGCCATGTAGGCGGCCACCGTATCGGCGACGTTCATGATGTCGCGAACCTGCCGCCCGTCGCCGTAAATGCTGATCGGCTGGCCCTCAAGCGCGCGGATCAGGAAGTGGGCGACCCAGCCCTGGTCCTCGGTGCCCATCTGACGCGGGCCGTAGATGCAGCTCATCCGCAGGACGCAGGTCGGGATCCCGAAGCTGCGCGAGTAGTCGAGGACGTACTGGTCCGCGGCGCCCTTGGAGCAGCCGTACGGCGTGTGGAAGTCCAGGGGCCGGCTTTCGCTCACCCCCCTCACCCGCAGGGCGGCGTCGGTGGGGCGATAGGCGTCGCCCACCAACTCCAGGGGAACGTCGGCGAGGTCGCCGTAGACCTTGTTGGTGCTGGCGAACACCACCGGCGTCGTGCCGCCACGGCGGCGCACCGCCTCCAGGACATTCAGCGCGCCCTGGATGTTGATCTCGAAGTCCTCGACGGGATCCGCCAGGCTGGTGGTGACCGCCACCTGAGCGGCGAGGTGGAACACGACCTGGGCGTCCCCTACGGCCTCGTCCACGGCGCGGCGGTCGCGGATGTCGGCCGCCACGTGGACGATCTTCGATCCGTGCCGCGCCTTGAGCCAGGCGAGGTTACGCTCAACGCCTTCGCGCATGAGGGCGTCGAGCACCAGGACGGTGTGGCCATCGGAGGCCAGCCGGTCGGCGAGATTGGAGCCTATGAACCCTGCCCCGCCGGTCACCAGGACCGGAGCGCCGCCCCCGCTCATGCCACCAGCCCGCGCATTTCGAGCTCCTTGCGGGCCTCGACGACGCGGTCCTCGGCTTCCTGGCGGGCCACCCACTCGGCGAGCTCGGCCAGGCCTTCCGCGAAGTCTTCCTGCGCTTCGTAGCCCAGGACCGTGCGGGCCTTGGTCAGGTCGGGGATGCAGTGACGGATGTCCCCGGCGCGCGCCTTGCCGGCCAGCTCGGGCCTGAGGTCCGGACGCCCCATGGCCTGCGCCTGCAACAGGGCAACTTCCTCGACCGTGCGGTCGATTCCGGAGCCCACGTTGAACACCTCGCCGTCGGCCTCGGGCTTGTCCAGGGCAAGCAGGAAAGCGCGGGCCACGTCGCGGACGTGGACGAAGTCGCGGCGCTGCTGACCGTCCTCGAAGACCATCGGCGACTGGCCGTTGGCGATCCGGCTGGCGAAGATCGCCAGGACACCAGTGTAGGGATTGGAGAGCGCCTGGCCGGGGCCGTAGGCGTTCCACAGCCGGAGCGCGGAGCCGCCCATGCCGTACTGCTTGGTCAGGGTGAGCGTCAGCCGCTCCTGGACGTACTTGCCGATAGCGTACACCGACCTGATGCCGTTGTTCTTGCTCTCCGGCGTGGGCACCGGGATCAGGGGCCGGCCCTCGTCATCCAGCGGATCCCACGAGCCGTCGGGGTTGCGGCCGCCACGGACCACGTCCTCCATCAGCCGGCCATCGCGGGTGCGGTAGAGGCCCTCGCCGTAGATCGACATGGAGGAGGCCACGACGACCCGCTCGACGGGGTTGTCGATCAGCTGCTGGAACAGCACCGCGGTGCCGTAGTCGTTGACCGAGGTGTAGCGGTCGACCGCATACATGCTCTGGCCGACGCCCACTTCAGCGGCCAGGTGGACGACCTTGTCGACCCCCTTCAGCGCCTTCAGCACCATGGCCTCATCGCGGACGTCGCCGACGATCAGCTCCACGTCCGGGGCGAGCTCAGTCGGGCGCTGGCGGGTGGGGTGCACCTGCTCGATAAGACTGTCGAGGACGCGGACGCGGGCGCCGCGATCCAGCAGGGCCTGGGCGAGGTGGCGGCCAATGAACCCCGCGCCGCCGGTGATAAGGATATGCTCGGACATGCTCGCGCCTCAGCCGTGGACCAGTCGCGCGCTTTTCGCCTGGCGGGCGAGCACGGGAACTTCGAGGAACTCGAAGCGCTGGTCAGAGGAATGTTTTGCGCGAATGGCCGCGCGGCTTACAATCTGCAGAAGGAGGGCTCGATAGAGCTCGCCTGTCTCGTTAATCTTTACCCGACTGGCCTTGCCCTCGGGGGTCGAACTCAAGACCGGACTCTGGCCGCCGGCCCACAAATTCTTCACTCCGCTCATGGCGGTCCCTCGCCGTCACACCCGTCAAGCTAACCCTTCATCTTCATGTAAGTTCCCTGGAGCCGCTAAGTATTGGTTCCCACTCGGGTAGTTCTCCACAGCCCAATTTCTCGTGATCGAACGACGGTTATCATTTGATGGAGGGGTTCCCGGCTTCGGGGCCCGCGAACACTCGGTTATCCACAGCCGCACGGGTGTTCGCATCGCGTTGAAGGAACAAAGCTGCAGCCAAGCTGTTTCCCCTTGAGGTACTTACCTCGTCGCGGGCGCGTCCGCGGACGCAAGGGGGGCGCATGAGCCGCAAAAAACTCAGGGTTGGCATCGTGGGCGTGGGCAACTGCGCCTCGTCGTTCGTGCAGGGTCTGACCCATTACGCCGAAGCCAACTCGAACGAACCGCCGCCGGGGCTGATGCACGTGGAGCTGGGCGGCTACCATGTAGGCGACATCGAGGTGGCGTCAGCCTTCGACATCCACGCCGGCAAGGTCGGGCGAGACGTCGGCGAGGCGATCCTGGCCCCTCCGAACAACACCTATGTCTTCGAGCGCCCGAAGAACACCGGGGTCCAGGTGCTGCGCGGCCCGACCCTGGACGGCATCGGCCGCTACATGGAGGACGACATCCCCCAGGCCGAAGCCGCGCCGGTCAACGTGGCCGAGGCGCTGCGGGCGTCGAACACGGACGTGCTGGTGTCCTACCTGCCGGTGGGCTCCCAACGGGCCACCGAGTTCTACGCCGAGCAGGCGCTGGAAGCGGGCTGCGCGTTCGTGAACTGCATCCCGGTGTTCATCGCCTCGGATCCGGTCTGGGCCAAGCGCTTCGAGAGCCGCGGCCTGCCGATCATCGGCGACGACATCAAGAGCCAGGTGGGCGCGACCATCCTCCACCGGGAGATCGTCAACCTGTTCCGCGAGCGCGGGGTGCGGATCGACCGGACATACCAGCTGAACTTCGGGGGCAATTCCGACTTCAAGAACATGCTGGAGCGCGAGCGCCTGCACTCGAAGAAGATTTCCAAGACCCAGGCGGTGACCAGCCAGCTGGACGTGCCGCTGGACGAGAACGACGTACACGTCGGACCGTCGGACTACGTGCCGTGGCTCACCGACCGGAAGTGGGCTCACATTCGCGTCGAAGGCACGACGTTCGGCGGAGTGCCGCTGAACGTGGAGTTGAAGCTCGAGGTCTGGGACAGTCCGAACTCCGCAGGCATCGTCATCGACGCCGTGCGTTGCGCCAAGCTCGGCCTGGACCGCCGCCTGGCCGGGCCCCTGCTCGGCCCGTCCAGCTACTTCATGAAGAGCCCGCCCGAGCAGTACACCGACGACGAGGCGCGCGAGCGGACCCAGCGGTTCATCGACGATCAAGACACCAGCGGCCGGTCGGTCCCGAAAAAGCGGTCGGCGGTGCAGCTCGCCTCGTGACGACGACGGTCTTCCTCGTGCGCCACGGCTCCACCGACCACCTGGGACACCGGATCTCCGGCCGGATGGACGGGGTGGCGCTGAACGACCTCGGCCGGCGCGAAGTCCGCTGGGCCGCCGAGCGGCTGCGCGGCGAAGGGATCACGGCGCTCTACACCAGCCCGCTGCAGCGCACGCGCGAGACCGCCGCCGCGATCGGCGAGGCGCTTGAGCTGGCGCCCGTCGTGGACGACGGCTTGCTGGAGATCGACTTCGGCGATTGGACCGGCGCGGCGTTCGCGGACCTGGACGGCGACCCGGCCTGGCGCGCGTGGAACGAGAGCCGCAGCACCGCCCGCGCGCCGAACGGCGAGGCGATGACTGAAGTGCAGGCCCGACTGGCGGGCTGGGTCGACGAGGCACGGGCGTGGCGCCCAGAGGGGCGGATCTGCGCGGTTAGCCATGCCGATGCGATCAAGGCCCTGCTGGCGCATGCGCTCGGCTTCTCGCTCGACCGGCACTGGGCGCTGGAGATCAGCCCCGGTTCGGTGAGCGTACTCTGTGCGGGGGACTGGGGAATGAAGGTGCTGAGCGTGAACGAGGCGTGCCGATGAGCAACATGACGGCGGAGCAGATCCGCGAACGGGCAGCCGCGCTGGGCGACTGGTTCCACAACATCGACCTGGGCGGGGTGCAGACCGCGCCGAACCACTTCCTGAACGACTATCCCAACGTGAAGTGGCGGACGTTCCAGCACGTCATCCCGGAGGACCTCACCGGGAAGACCGTGCTCGATATCGGCTGCAACGGCGGCTTCTACTCAATCGAGATGAAGCGGCGGGGCGCGGACCGCGTCCTGGGGGTCGACTTCGACGAGCGCTACCTCGAGCAGGCCCGCTTCGCCGCCGAGGTGACCGGCCACGATATCGAGTTCCGCCAGCTCAGCGTCTACGACGTGGCGCACATCGGAGAGACGTTCGACATCGTCCTGTTCATGGGCGTGCTCTACCACCTGCGCCACCCGCTGCTGGCGCTGGACCTGATCCACGATAACGTGTGCCGGGACCTGCTGATCTTCCAGTCGATGCAGCGCGGCAGCCCGCAGGAGACGCCGGTTCGCGCGAACTACGACTTCTTCGAACAGGACCACTTCAACGACCCCGGCTACCCGAAGATGCACTTCATCGAGCACGAGTACGCCAACGACTGGACGAACTGGTGGGCGCCCAACGCCCCCTGCTCGGCCGCCATGCTCCGCAGCGCCGGGTTCGAGATCCTGGAACACCCGGAAGAGGAGGTGTTCGTCTGCCGGACGGTCGAGCGGCCCAAGCCCATGGGCGCGGTCTACCCCGCGAAGCCCAAGACCAACGGCAAGTCCAATGGGAAGGACCACGCATGATCGAAGCCGCCAAGATCTGGAACGAGCCGAACAACAAGAGCCACTGGGACCCGAACCTGGACCCCGAGTGGGACCTGTTCGCCAACATGGCCAAGCTGGCCGGCCAGGCCATCGCCGCCGAGAATAGCGCCCTCCCGCGGGTGCTGGGCGGCATGAGCCCGATCGACCCATCGTTCCTGCGCCGGCTCGAGGAGCGCGGCGTGATGCAGCACGTGGACATCGTGGCGATCCACGGCTTCCCGCTGGACTGGAACCTCTGGTCGATCGACGAGTGGCCCTCGAAGGTCGACGAGATCCGCGCCGTCACCGACAAGCCGATCTGGGTGACCGAGGTCGGTGTGTCTTCGTTCGGGTCTGAGGAGGTCCAGGCCTGGGGCGTGAAGAAGACCGCCGAGCTGCTGATCGGCAAGGTTCCGCGGGCGCATTGGTATTCGCTCTACGACCTGCCGAAGACCTGGGAAGCGACGACCCGGCACAAGGAGGCCGAGGGCTCGTCCTACTATCGGCATTTCCACATGGGCCTGCTGCGCGAGGACGGCACGCCGAAGCCCAGCCTCGAGGCTTACGCGCCCTACGCGTCGGAGATGGGGCTGTGCCAGTGGTTCCACTTCGAGGACCACCGGCTGGACGACGCGGTGGCCTGGATGAAGCGCCTGGGCGTGAAGCACCTACGCACCGGGCTCTCCTGGGCCGACAGCTTCCGGCCGGACTGCGACCGCTGGTTTGATCGGCAGATGGAGGCGCTGGCGGACTTCCAGGTGACGGTGACCTTCTGCTTCACGCCGGAGCATCGCGGGATCGAGCCGCACCACACCAGCCCGCCGCAGGCGGCAGAGGAGTACGCGGAGTTCTGCGCGCGGATGATCCGGCGCTACGCGTCCTCCTCCGCTGTGTCGAAGCCCGCCGCGGTGGCCGCGGAGTAGACAGGTGTCGGGAAGCTGGACGCCCAATCTCAGCTGGGTGACCGGCGACCTGGCGGTCGGCGGCAGCTTCCCCGCCGGACGGGCGGCGGAGCTGGGAGACGCTCACGGGGTCGGCGCGGTGATCGATGTCCGCGCGGAAGCCTGCGACGACCCCGCCGAGTTGCAGGCATGCGGCCTCCGGTTTCTTCACCTGCCGACGGACGACCACCACGCCGTGGCGCAAGCGATGCTGGACCTCGGCGTGGCCTTCGCGGCCGACGCCCGGAACGAGGGTCTCAAGCTGCTGGTCCACTGCGAGCACGGGATCGGCCGCTCGGCCCTGGTGGCGCTTTGCATCCTTGTCAGCCGCGGGCTCGGTCCCCTGGAGGCGCTCAGCCGGGCAAAGGACGCCCGGGCGCTCGTCTCGCCTTCGCCAGCCCAGTACGAGGCCTGGATCGGCTGGATGAGCCGCCGTGCGCCGGAGGCGCGTCCTCCAACCTTCGAGGCCTTCAAGGCGATCGCCTACCGCCACCTCTCCCAGCGCGCCTGAGATGCTCGTCTACGGCGACCAGCCGAGACGTGAGCGGCCAAACAACAAGCTGGCCGCGGTGCGCGCCGCGCTCGAAGCCGGCGATCACACCAGCGCTCTGATCGAGGCTGGCGAGCTGGCGCAGGGGCTGGCCGACGCCGAATTCGCCCACCTCGGCTATGACGACGACACCCCCCTGCAGCAGGCCGCGATGGCGCTCTGCGTCGCCGTGGCCGCGGGCGAGCACGTCGACGCCGCGGCGGCCCGAATCGCCTCCCTGCCCCACCCCGCCGAGCTGTCGATCAAGACACCCGAGGGCTACGCGTTCTACGCCCTCTATCCCGAGAACTACGGCTCGGCCGCCCGCGGCCACGCCTGGGACGCGCCGCCGTTCGTGATCGGGCTGCGAAGCATCGGCACGAGCCTGGCCGCCGTGGTGGCCGCCGCCACCGGAGCGAAGGACGTGGTGACGGTGCGTCCGACGGGCCACCCGTTCCGACGAGAGCTGCGCCTGTCCCCTGCGCTGGAGGCGCGGATCGCTGCGCATGCCGGGCCGTTCGCCGTCGTCGACGAAGGACCCGGCCTCTCCGGCAGCTCGTTCGGAGCAACCGCCGACGCACTGGAGGCGCTGGGCGTAGAACCCGGCCGGATCGTCTTCCTGCCGGGGCACGGGGGCGATCTTGGCCCGCGGGCCGCGCCGCAGCACCGAGCGCGCTGGCGCACCGCGACACGGTTGATTGCGCAGGCGCCCTGCCCCGTCACAGATTGGTTTGCCGATATCACCGGCCCCGTCGACACGGCTCAGGACGTGCCGGGGACGGTGTGGAAGGTGCGGCTCGGCGACAACTTCGTGGCCCGGTTCGCCGGGCTCGGAGCCATGGGCACCGGCAAACTGCGCCGAGCCCAGGCGTTGCACGCCGCCGGGTTTGGGCCTGAGCCGTTGGCGCTGCGCCGGGGCATGCTGCTTCAGCGCTGGATCAAGGGAGCCCCCTGGCGGCCGGACCTGGAGCACCTCGGGCGCTATCTGCGCTTCCGCCGGGAGGCCTTCGCCGCACCGGCGGGCGCGAATGCCGACGCGTTGATCGAGATGGCGCGGGTGAATACGAGCGCGCTGCTGGGGGACGATGCGGGGCTCGAAACGGCGGAGCGCCTGCGCCGGCTGCCGCTGCACCGGGCCCGGGCGCGCCCGGTGCATGTGGACTCGCGCCTGCATGCCGAGGAATGGGTGGGCGGTTGCAAGCTCGATGCGCTGGACCACTCGGAAGCGCACGACCTGGTGGGCCCGCAGGACATCGCCTGGGACGTGGCCGGCGCGGCCGCCGAGTTTGACCTCTCGCTAGCCGAGACCGACCGCCTTGCCGAGGCCTCAGGCGCCGATCGGGTGCTGCTGCAGCTCTTCGAAGTCGCCTACCCGGCGTTCCAGGCAGGACTCTGGACCTACGCGGGCCGATCGGAACGCGTAGCCCGCTACAGCACGCGCCTGGCCCGGCAGCTCGGCTCAACGTCGCCAGCCTGAACCGCTTCCCTGCTCGGCGGTTGTGTCGCCCAGGAGGAGCGCTCATGCCCGAACAACCCGACATGCATCCTGGCGACGAGGTGAAGCCCGGGACCTCCCAGAGCGGTGAGCAGATCTGTCCGCTTTGCCAGGGCACGGGCCGGCAGGACGGGGGCGACGCCTGCCCGGACTGCGGAGGCTCCGGCAAGATCATCGCACTGGTGGGGGACGCCTAGCGACGCTGCCGGGCCTGGTCCTCGCCGCGCATCCGCGCGCGCGCCGCCTCCGGAAACTCACAAGGCAGTTCTGTCGCGCCTGGAATAGAGAACCGCTTTGGCAAATGAGGGTAGAAGGAACGGCGTTCTTCTACCGGCCGTTGTCGTCCCCGTGATTGCTGCGGACTGCAGCCGAAGAGAGGGATGCGCGATGAAGACGATCTGGTTGGCGACTGCGGCGGCCTGCACTTTGGGGCTGACGGCGTGCGCGGGCGGCATGGACAGTGGCGCGAGCTCTGCCATGGCCAGCGGCTCGCCGACTTCGGCGGCGGCTACCATGACCGCCCCGGCGTTCATGGCCGAGGCTGCGCGGAGCGACATGTACGAGATCCAGTCCAGCCAGCTGGCCCTGACCAAGGCCTCGTCGCAGGGCGTGAAGGACTTCGCGCAGATGATGGTGCGCGACCATACCAACTCGACCCAGATGGTGATGGAGGCCGCGCGCGCTGGCGGCATGACGCCTCCGCCCCCGCCGCCGCTGGACGCTCGTCGGGCCGGCATGCTGGACCAGTTGCGCGGCGCTTCCGGTCCGGCGTTCGACCGAATGTACCAGCAGCAGCAGTTGATGGCGCACAAGGAAGCTTTAGCGCTCCACAGCGGCTACGCGCAGAACGGCGACAACGCCGCCCTACGGGCGGCAGCCGGCAAGATCGCACCGATCGTGCAGCAGCACCTGACGCACGTGCAGCACATGCAAGGCGGCTCATAGCCGCCTGCTGCGGCCCTCCCCGGTCTGGGGAGGGTCCCCTCAGCGGGGCAGCCGCGTCGCGCCCATCAGGTACTCGTCGACAGCGCGTGCGCACTGGCGGCCTTCCCGGATCGCCCAGACCACCAGCGACTGCCCGCGTCGCATGTCGCCGCACGCGAAGACGTTGGGCGCGGAGGTCCGGTAGTCGACCACGTTGGCCTTGACGTTGCCGCGGGGGTCCAGCTCGACCCCGCCCTGCTCGACCAGCCCCTCGCGACGCGGGCCGACGAAGCCCATGGCCAGCAGGACGAGGTCGGCCTTCAGTTCGAAGGTCGACCCCTCAACTTCCCGCATCTGCAGCCGGCCGTCTGCGCCGGAGACCCACTCCAGCCGCGCGCATTCCAGCGCCGTCACCCTGCCGTCCTTGCCGATGACCCGTCGTGTGGTGACGGCGAAGTCGCGCTCACAGCCTTCTTCATGGCTGGAGGAAGTGCGCAGGCGCAGCGGCCAGTCCGGCCAGGTGACGGTCTTGTTCTCCTTCTCGGGAGGACGCGGCATGATCTCGAGCTGGACGACTGACGCTGCGCCGTGGCGGTTGGAGGTGCCGATGCAGTCCGAGCCGGTGTCACCGCCGCCGATGACCACCACGTGCTTGCCCGCCGCGTTCAGCGTGCCTTGGGGCGCAGCGATGGACTCCGGGTCGCCGGCGTTGCGCTTGTTCTGTTGGGTCAGGAACTCCATGGCGAAGTGGACCCCCTCCAACTCCCGTCCCGGGACCTCGAGGTCGCGTGGCGCCTCGGCGCCGCCGGCGAAGACCATGACGTCGTAGTCGTCGAGCAGGCGTTGCACGGAGACGGTGACCCCGACCTCGAAGTTGGTGCGGAAGATCACGCCCTCGGCCTCCATCTGCCGAATGCGCCGATCGATGAGGGGCTTCTCCATCTTGAAGTCAGGGATGCCGTAGCGGAGCAGGCCGCCGATCCGGTCGCTCTTCTCGAAAACGGTAGGCGCGTGGCCGGCGCGGGCCAGCTGCTGCGCGCACGCCAGGCCGGCGGGACCGGAGCCGACCACCGCCACACGCTTGCCCGTGCCGCGCGGGCTGGGCTCAGGCCGGATCCAGCCTTCCTGCCAACCACGATCGACGATCTGGCACTCGATCGTCTTGATGGTGACCGGGGTGTCGGGGATGTTCAGCGTGCACGCCGCCTCGCAAGGCGCCGGGCAGACGCGGCCGGTGAATTCGGGAAAGTTGTTGGTCGACTGCAGGTTCTCGAGCGCGGCCTTCCAGTGGTCGCGGTGGATCAGCTCGTTGAAGTCCGGGATCTGGTTGTTCACCGGGCAGCCCTGGTGACAGAACGGTATCCCGCAATCCATGCAGCGCGCCGCCTGCTGACGGAGCTGGGGCTCCGGCAGAGGCTGGACGAATTCCTTCCAGTGCTTCAGGCGGCTCGCCGGCGCTTCGTAGCTGCGGTCGTGGCGCTCGATCTCGAGGAAGCCGGTGGGCTTGCCCATCGCGGGTGTCTCCGGAAACTCTAGGGGCTACTCGGCGGCCACGACGGGCAGCGTCTCGCGTTCGGACGCCAGGTCGAGCAGCGCACGGCGGTAGTCGGTGGGCATCACCTTCACGAACGAGCCCAGCGCCTCGTCCCAATTGTCCAGGATCTCAGCGGCGCGACGGCTGCCGGTGTGCAGGCGATGGCGCTCGATCAGGATGCGCAGGCGCTCGGCGTCGAAGCGCAGGACGTCGCCCATGCCATTGTTGTCGACGCTGATCGCCCGCTGGCTCGGACGGTAGGGCTCGTCGGCGGAGTTCGCCGGCCCGGGCGTGGCCGGATGGACCTTCTCCAGCTCGACCATCGCCTTGTTGCAGAGCTCGGCGAAGCGCCCGCGGGGGTCGTAGACGTAGGCGACCCCGCCGCTCATGCCCGCCGCGAAGTTGCGCCCGGTGTCGCCCAGAACGACGACGACGCCGCCGGTCATGTATTCGCAGCCGTGGTCGCCCACGCCTTCCACGACAGCCACCGCGCCCGAGTTGCGGACCGCAAAGCGCTCGCCCGCCACGCCTTCGAAGTAGGCCTCGCCGGCCACGGCCCCGTAGAGGACGGTGTTGCCGACAATGATATTGCGGGTCGGCTCGCGCCGGGCTTCGGGCGGCTGGCGGACAATTACCCGACCGCCGGAGAGACCCTTGCCCACGTAGTCGTTGGCGTCGCCCACCAGCTCCAGCGTGACGCCGCGGGCCGCGAAGGCGCCGAAGCTCTGGCCGGCGACGCCGCGGAATTTCAGCGAGATGGTGTCGTCAGGCAGGCCAGCGTGGCCATAGCGACGCGCCACCTCACCCGACAGCATGGCTCCGATAGTGCGGTTGATGTTGCGCACGGCGTACTCGCCGCGCACCGGTTCACCGGCCTCGAGAGCGGCCTTGGCGTCGGCGATCAGGGTGTGGTCGAGCGCCCCGCCCAGTGCATGGTCCTGACGGTCCTGGTTCCAGAGGCCTTTCGTCGCCTCGACCGGGGCCGCGTAGAGGATGCGGGACAGGTCGACGCCGGTCGCCTTCCAGTGATCGAGCGCCGGGCTCATGTCGAGGCGGTCCACCCGGCCGATCATCTCGTTGAGCGTGCGGAAGCCGAGCTCGGCCATGATCTCCCGCAGCTCCTCGGCCACGAAGAAGAAGTAGTTGATCACGTGCTCGGGCTGGCCGGTGAAGCGCGCGCGAAGCACCGGGTCCTGGGTCGCCACCCCCACGGGGCAGGTGTTCAGGTGGCACTTGCGCATCATGATGCAGCCCGCCGCAATCAGCGGCGCGGTGGCGAAGCCGAACTCGTCGGCTCCCAGCAGCGCGCCGACCGCGACGTCACGCCCGGTCCGCAGCCCGCCATCCACCTGCACGGCGATGCGCGTGCGAAGGCCGTTGAGCAGCAGGGTCTGCTGGGTCTCGGCCAGACCGATCTCCCAGGGCGAGCCGGCATGGGTCAGGGAGGTGAGCGGCGAGGCGCCCGTGCCGCCCTCGAACCCGGAGATGGTCACGTGGTCTGCGCGCGCCTTGGCGACGCCCGCGGCCACGGTGCCCACGCCGACCTCGGAGACCAGCTTCACGGAGATGCGGGCCCGGGTGTTGACGTTCTTCAGGTCGTGGATGAGCTGGGCCAGGTCCTCGATCGAATAGATGTCGTGGTGCGGCGGCGGGCTGATCAGGCCGACCCCCGGCGTCGAGTGCCGTACGCGGGCGATGTTCTTGTCGACCTTGTGCCCGGGCAGTTGGCCGCCCTCCCCGGGCTTGGCGCCCTGGGCCATCTTGATCTGGATGTCGTCGGCGTTGACCAGATATTCGGCCGTGACGCCGAAGCGGCCGGACGCCACCTGCTTGATCGCCGAGCGCATGGAGTCGCCATTCGGCAGCGGCTTGAAGCGGTCGCTCTCCTCCCCGCCCTCGCCGGTGTTCGATCGGCCGCCGATGCGGTTCATGGCGACCGCGAGCGTGGTGTGCGCCTCGCGGCTGATCGAGCCGAAGCTCATGGCGCCCGTGGAGAAGCGCTTCACGATGTCGGCGGCGGGCTCCACCTCGTCCAGCGGGATCGGCCGGTCGGCGGGCTTAAAGCGCATCAGACCGCGCAGGGTCAGCAGGCGCTCGGACTGTTCGTTGATCGAGGCGGCGAACGCCCGGTACTCGTCCGGCAGGTTGGCGCGCACGGCGTGCTGGAGCCGCGAGACCGACTCCGGGCTCCAGGCGTGGGCCTCGCCGCGCAGGCGCCAGGCGTACTGGCCGCCGACATCGAGCATGGTCTTGTAGATGGGGTTGTCGCCATACGCGTCGCGGTGGCGCCGCACGCTTTCCTCGGCGATCTCCTGCAGGCCGACGCCCTCGATGGTGGTCGCTGTGCCGGTGAAGTACTTCGAGATCAGCGCAGACGAGAGCCCGACGGCGTCGAAGATCTGGGCGCCGCAGTACGACTGGTAGGTGGAGATGCCCATCTTGGACATCACCTTCAGCACGCCCTTGCCGATCGCCTTGATGTAGTTCTTGCGGGCATCGTAGGCCGAGACCGGCAGATCGTTGCGGGCCCGCAGCGCCTCGATGGTCTGGAACGCGAGGTAGGGGTTCACCGCCTCGGCGCCATAGCCGGCCAGGACGCAGAAGTGGTGCACCTCGCGCGCCTCGCCGGTCTCGATGACAAGGCCGGTCTGCATGCGCAGGCCCTGGCGGATGAGGTGGTGGTGCACGGCCGCCGTCGCGAGCGCCGCCGGGATCGGGATCCGATCGTCCGAGGCTGCACGGTCCGAGAGGATCAGGATATTGACGTCGGCCAGGACCTGGTCGGTCGCTTCGCGGCAGATCCGCTCCAGCGCCTTCTCCAGTCCATCGGCGCCGTCCTCGGCCGGCCAGGTGGCGTCGATCGTCGCCGTGCAGAACGCGCCGTCGAGCAGCTCGTGGATCGAGCGGATCTTGGCGAGGTCCTCGTCGGTGAGGATCGGCTGGGCGACTTCCAGGCGCTTGTGGTGGCCGGCCTGCCGTCCGAGCAGGTTCGGCCTGGGCCCGATCATGGAGACCAGGCTCATGACCAGCTCCTCGCGGATCGGATCGATCGGCGGGTTGGTGACCTGGGCGAAGTTCTGCTTGAAGTATTCGTAGAGCAGCTTCGGCCGGCGCGAGAGCACGGCGATCGGGGTATCTGCGCCCATGGAGCCGATGGGATCATCGCCCATCCTGGCCATGGGTTCGAGGAAGAACCGCAGGTCTTCCTCGGTGTAGCCGAAGGCTTGCTGGCGATCGAGCAGGGCGTCCGGGTCGTTGGCGAGCGGAGCCTCCGCCGAGCCCGAGAGCTGCAGCTCCTCCAGCTTGAATTGGGTGTCGGCCAGCCACTCCTCGTAGGGGGCGGCCTCGGCGAGGGTGCGCTTCAGCTCCTCGTCCTCGATGATGCGGCCCTGCTCCATGTCGATGAGCAGCATCTTGCCAGGCTGCAGGCGCCACTTGCGGACGATCCGCTCCTCGGGAACATCGAGCACGCCCGACTCCGAGGCCATGATCACGTGGTCCTGGTCAGTGATGATGATCCGAGCGGGACGAAGCCCATTACGGTCCAGCGTGCCGCCGATCTGCCGGCCGTCGGTGAAGGCCACCGCTGCGGGGCCGTCCCAGGGCTCCATCAGGGCGGCGTGGTATTCGTAGAACGCCCGCCGCTCCTTGCTCATCAACGGATTGCCGGCCCATGCCTCGGGCATCAGCATCATCATGGCGTGCGCGAGCGGGTAGCCGCCGGCGACCAGCAGCTCGAGAGCGTTGTCCAGGCAGGCAGTGTCCGACTGCCCGTGCGGGATCAGCGGCCACATCTTGTTCAGATCCGGCCCCAGGAGATCGCTCTCCAGCGTGCGCCGCCGGGCGTTCATCCAGTTCACGTTGCCGCGCACCGTGTTGATCTCACCGTTATGAGCGATGAACCGGTACGGGTGGGCGAGGCGCCAGGACGGGAAGGTGTTGGTCGAGAACCGCTGGTGCACCAGTGCGAGCGCGGACTCCGCGCGCTCGTCCTGCAGGTCGGTGTAGAAGGTCCCCACCTGATGGGCGAGCAGCAGGCCCTTGTAGACCACCGTGCGGGTGGACAACGACGGCATGTAGAACTCGACCATGCCGCTCAGGCCGCGCTTGGCCGCAAGATCGGCCAGCGGGTTCTGGGTCTGCTTGCGGACGGCCAGCAGCTTGCGCTCATGCGCGTCCTGGTCGCGCACGTTGGGCCCGCGACCGATGAAGGCCTGGCGGACCACGGGCATGGAAGCCAGCACGGCCTCTCCGAGGCCCGCGGTGTCCACCGGCACGTCTCGCCAGCCGAGCAACGGCTGCTTCTCGACACGCAGGAAGTGCTCGAACTGTTCGGTCGCGGCGTTGCGGGCGGCGGGCTCCTGCGGGAGGAAGCACATGGCCACGGCGTACTCACCGGCCGGCGGCAGGGCGATGCCCTCCCCTTCGGCCCAGGCGCGATACAGAGCGTCCGGGATCTGGATGAGAATGCCAGCCCCGTCGCCCACCAGCGGGTCAGCGCCCACGGCGCCACGGTGATCCAGGTTGACCAGGATCTGAAGGCCCGCCTCGATCACCTCATGCGATTTGCGACCTTTGATGTTGGCCACGAAGCCCACGCCGCACGCATCGTGCTCGTTCGCCGGATCGTACAGTCCTTGCCGCTCGGGCAGCCCCATCGTCATCCCCGTTCACGCACGCCGCGACGCGGCCGGGCCTCAACCTTCGAGGGGGCCGTGACGTGCATTCGCGGGCATTTACCCGGCAAGATCAGCCCTTGTCGATGGCGAGAGAACTCTGCCGGTGGAAGAATTTTCTAATGACGCGACCAGAGGGGCTAAGGCAGGCGGGCATGCTACTGGTGATGGTATGACCGATCCCCTCGCGAGCCTCCGGCGCCGTTTCCTTGCGCGCGTGGTGGAGGACCTGGCGGCGCTGGACGCGGGTGCAGAACCGGGCCCCCTCGTACATCGACTGGCCGGCACGGCGGGAACGCTCGGATTCGCGGAACTGAGTCTGTTGGCGTCGATCGTTGACGACCAGCTGGCGGAGGGTCCCGCCGATCCGGCGGATTGGGAAACGCTGGTCGCGGCGATGAGGGCGGCTACGCAGGCGCCCGGTTGAAGCCGCGCCGGGTCATGACCCCCCAGCTGTGCTGCTTCGTGACGAACTGCCAGGTGCCGATCAGCCGCCAGACGTTATTGAGCTGGCGATAACCGAAGTTCTCGACGATGCCGGCGAGCATCAGGACCGCCAGGTCTTTGACGTCCGGGAAGCGGCGCAGTTCGGTCTCCTCGAGCGCCAGCGCGCCCACGCTGAGCACCACGCCGAAGCCGAAGCTCACCGCCAGGAAGGCGTAGAGCGACTCAGTGTTCAGCACGCCCAGCAACCAGAACGCCGGTATCAGAATATAGCCGGCCAGCTCGATGAACGGGCCAAGCACGTCAACCACCAGGATGTAGCCGAACCCAACTGTCCCCAGCCGTCCGTACTTGGGATTGAACAGCACATCCTTGTGCCGCTCGAAGGTCTCCAGCGCGCCGCGATGCCAGCGCGCCCGTTGACGACCGAGCACAGCCAGATCCTCCGGGCACTCCGTCCAGCAGACCGGCTCGGGAAGGAACACGACCCGATACGGCTTCTTCTCCTTCCGGAAGTGCTTGTGGAGCTTGACCACGAGCTCCATGTCCTCGCCAACAGTGCCCAGGCTGTAGCCGCCCACCGCCAGCACCGCTTCCCGCCGAAACAGGCCGAAGGCGCCGGAGATGATCAGCAGGGTCTTGAGCTCGCTCCAAGCCAACCGGGCCATCAGGAAGGCGCGCAGGTATTCGATCGTCTGCAGCAGGGCCAGGAAGTTGCGCGGCGTACCGATGCGAGTGACACGGCCGAACCGGATGTCGCAGCCGTTTGCGATCCGTACCGAACCGCCAACCGCCACCACCCGCTCGGGATCTTCCACGAACGGCCGAACGGCTCGCAGGAGGGCGTCCGGCTCGAGCAGGGAGTCGGCGTCCATGGAGCAGACGACCGAAGCGCGGGACAGATTCAGAGCCGCATTCAGCGCATCGGCCTTACCTCCATTCTCCTTGTCGACGACGATCAGCTTCGGCTGGCGCGAGGTTGCGTAGAGGCCGCGGATTCTGGCGCACGGGGCGACGAGTTCATAGTCGCGCTCAACGGGCTCAAGCTCGAACGCCCCGATCAGCGCATCGAGAGTTCCGTCCCTGGAGCCATCGTTGACGACCACCACTTCGAAAGCTGGGTACTGCAGCGACAGCAGCGAGCGGACGCTTTCGACGATGGTCAGCTCCTCGCCAAAGGCCGGCACGAGCAGTGCGATGGGCGGCGCGCTCTCGGCATACCGGCGCCAGAGCTGGCGCCCCTCGGGCCCACCACGGTCGCGGCGAAGCGCCCGCGCCGCCAGTACCAGCTGCCACAGGTGAAACGCGTTCTGCCCAAGCCCAGCCACGATCACGAACCAAGCGATGGATCCGGCGAAGCGGGTCAGCACGTAGGCGAGCGTCTCGACGTCCATCAGGCGACCTCGGCCAGCACAAGGGCGGCGGCGCGGCGGGCGATGTCATGGGGAGAACCGGCGGTGGCCTCCAGTTGCGCGGCGCCTACGGGGCCCAGCCTACCCAAGGCCGCCGCGGCCTGATGGCGGACCCACCAGACGGGATCGGCGAGGCAGGCGGCCAGCGGCTCCGCCAGGGCGACCAGGCCAGCGGCGCCGACAGCACCGGCCGCAGCCGAGCGGACCTGCCAAGCCGGGTCTTCAAGGGCGTGGCGGAGCGTGGGCCCTGCAGCCGGGTGCATCAGCTTGCCCAAGGCCTCGACCGCGGCAGTTCGCACTTCCGGCTCCACGGCTTCCGCGCCGGCCATCAGGATCGGCAGCGCGCCGTAGGCTCCGGCGCTGCCCAGGGCGCTGAGCAGCAAGATCCGTGTAAGTGGAGCCAGGCCACCCTGCTCAAGCCGCGCGACAGCTGCGGCAGGGTCGGCCTCGACAATTAGCTTCAGCAGGTCCGAGAAGTGGCCGGAAGGCGGCAGTCCGCCGCTCTCGACTTCCGCCACGAGCTGAGCCACGGAAACCTCGCCGCCGGCCTGCCAAAGGGATCGCAGCGCCGCCAGCCGGACCTCCACCGGACCGCGGCTCGCCGCACGGATCAGTGTGAACTGGGTCTCGGGGCCAGGGAAGGCCCCGAGCGCCTCCACGCAGGCCAGCCGACCGGCTAGCGAACCACGGCGCACCCGGGCGCGCAGCGTCCGCTCGACGCCGAGCTCTTCAAGCACTGCTACGACCATCCGGCGGTCCTCGCCGCGCACGAGCCCCAAGAAGTCGAGCAGGGCGTGGGCCAGGAGACTCGCGCGATTGCGGAATGGTTCGAAGGCCGCCTCAAGGTCTGTACGGCCTTGCATCGCTGCGATCAGCGCAGCCTCGACCTTGCGCCGGTCCGCCAGCAGGGCGGCGGCGCGGCGCTGGTGGAGCAGGCGGAGCCCGATCAGGGTGCTCATCCAGGCGACGGCGCCAACGACCAGGACGCAGGCGATCAGCCAGATCAGCGTGAGCACGGTCACCCGCTTCAGAACCGGCGCGTGACGCCGACGGCGATCTCGGTCCGGTCATAGGCCGCCCGCATCTCGTGGACTCCGTCCAGTCGAACGGTGGTGGCCCTGTCCAGGTCGACGGCCGCGCCCAGGCTCGCCGCCTGCACGTCGACGGTCACCCCCTGGTTAGACTCCGGGGCCTCGGCCCAGCCGGCAGCGAGTCGCAACGTCGGCGTTGCCGACCAAGAGCCGTAGACGCTGTAACCCGAGCGGTACTCGTCCCGCTCGTCGAAGGAGTTGATCCACCGCGCGTAGAGATAGCTGCCGCCCTTTGCGAGGGTCAGGGCAGGCTGCAGATAGCGGACGTCGCCGCTCCAGTACTGCGCCCAGGAGGCATCGAGGGACAGCTGCGCCGTCCAGCCGTCGCCAAGGGATCGCGCCGGGACATAGACACCGCCGCGCACCTGCCACTCGGGCCGGAAGTCCGCGTCAGCGGCCCCGCCGACCGACACGTAGCCGTGGCGGCCGGCCAGCGTCGCCTCGACATAGGTGTCCTCAAACCCAAACTGGCGAGCGCGCTCGACGTAAGCGCCGATGGTGCTGCTGTCCGTGAGCCGCCGGGTGACGGCGAGCGCGCCCCGCCGCCAGCCGTCCAGCCCCGCCGAAAGGTCCGAGCGCGCAAAGGCCGCGTCGACCCGCCAGGTGAAGGGAGCGCTGCGGTGGGCTTGGGCAAGCTGGCCGGCGAACTCGTTCGCCTCGTCGTTCTCACCGCCGGCGAGCAGCGGAGCCAGACGCGCCTCCGCCTCCCCGAGATCACCGCGGTAGTAGGCGACCCGAGCACGGGCGAGCTGGACATCGAGATAGTCGGGGCCGAGGCGCTGCGCCTCCGCGAGAGCGCGCTCGGCCTCGGAGTAGCGCTCCGCACCCGCGTAGGCCAAGCCGAGGTTCAACCAGACATCCGCGTCCGTGGGGCTCGTTTTGGCCGCTGCTTCGAGGTGAGCGATCGCCTCCGCAGGACGGCCGGCCAGGCGCAGCTCGCGGCCGCGGGCGAAATCGTCAGCCGCCTGGGCGCACGCGAAGGTGGGGACGGCGGCGAGCAACGCCGCCGCAAGGAGTGTTTTCACGGGGTGCTCCGCTGGGCGGCCAATCGGTCCAGCCTAGCCACGAGCTCGTCAGGATTGAAGGGCTTGGCGATGTAGTCGGCCGCACCGAGCTTGAGGGCGCCGACCACATCCTGGTCACGCTTCAGGGCCGTGAGCATCACCACCGCCACGTCCTTCAGCTCCGGGTTTTCCTTCATCCGGCGAAGCGCCTCGAACCCGTCCATCACCGGCATCATGGCGTCGAGCACCACGAACTGCGGGCGTGTGGCCTCCGCTGCGTCGACCGCGGCCTGGCCGTCCTCCACGCTATTCACGGCATAGCCGGCCGCAGCGAGCTTGTGCTCGAGGATGGCCCGCAGGAGCGGGTCGTCGTCGGCGATCAGGACGTGGGTCTGGGACATGGCGCGTCTCGCGTCAGAGCCGAAGCGGGGCGAGCCGGGGCGATATCACACGGCGACGGTTGGTCAGGCGGGACGCATGGTCGCGGTTCACTGGACTGCGAGGTTCTGCTTCGCCTCACAGGCGATCCAACCGCCCGACGTGCGACGATAGACCCTGGCGCGGTAAACGCCCGACGGCATAGGCGGCAGCTGGTACGCGCCGCTGAACCCGCTGGCCTCGTAGGCTGGAGGGCCCTTGTAGAAGGCGCGGACGTCGGGTCGGGCGAAGTCGAACCGCACGGGTGCGACGTAGTCTCCCCGCGGCCCTAACAGCCGTGCGAAGCCCTCGACCGACGCATTCTCTGGCGCGAGTTCCGAGACCCAGCCGCCCACCAGCAAGGTCCGCTGCTCCGGGTCGATCCTGGCGATTTCCACGTTGCACCCCGGCGCCGCGGTCGCCGCGTTGAGCTGCTCGCCAAGCGCGGGCTGGAGCGGTGTAAGGTCCAGCGGCGGCGGAGCCGATTTCGGGGCTGTCGTCGCGTCCGCGGAAGGGTTGGTGGAGGGCAGCGCGCGGCGGATCCGCGCCAAGGTGTCGGCCGAGGGCGCAGGCGCCGGGGCCATAGCGTAGTCGATGCCGGTCTCCACCACCTCCAGCACCACCACGTCTGGATCGTACGTTTCGATCAGATCCTCGCGCCATGCGCCGTCCTGATTGTGGGCCAGCACGATGCGGCTGAAGTGGGTGTAGAGGAACGGCAGCAGCGCGTTCGAGAAGGAGTCCATGGTCATCAGGAGGACTGGCTTGCCGACCTCGCCCGTGTCGATGACCCGCGGCCTGACCCAGTTCTCCTCCCCCTGCAGCCAGGTGGTGGAAAGCCTGGCCTCAGAGACCGGATCGCCGAGTTCGAGGTAGCGGATGTTCACATAGCTCGCCACGCCCAGCATCAGAGCGAGGTTGCGGGGCTTGTTTTCATGCCCAGGCCGCATCTCCCGGAAGGCGCTGATCGGGCGAGGATCCTCGTTCGTGACGCCGAGCGCCTTCAGGCGCCGCATCAGAACCGTGTAGCCGACCCAGGCCCCCTGGCCCGTCCAGTGCGTGTCGTGCCGCGTGTAGACAGGAAGGCCCTGCGCCTTGGCCGCCATCATCGGCTCGTAGAGGTAGATGACGTCGCCCAGCCCGGTCTGGCTGGCGAGCCTTGCGTAGTGCGCGGCGCGGCGGTTCGGGTTGAGCCGGTGCCACTCGGGCGCGAATTCCGGATAGACGGCTTCCTGCTGCGGGGGCGTCAGCACGAGGTATGGCGTCTGCCTGGCCCGGAGATACTCCGTACGAGCGGCCAGACGAGCGAGCCATTGGGCGGTGACCTCGTTGTCGGGCTGCGGGCCCCGGGTTGCTATCAGGTGCTCGCCATTGTCGAAGAACAGCCAGCCGTCTCGGCCAACCAGGACACGCGGCGAGCCCGACACCCGCGCCAGCATTCGGGCCCTGTTCAATGCAGCGATCAGGTGCGGCCGCGCCGGGAAGCGGTCGGCGATCCAGGAGTCGACGCGTTTGCGGAACCGGCGGAACTCCTGCGCTGAGTTAGGCGCCTCGGGGCGGCTGGCGAGGACCCGGTTCTCATCGATGTCCGGGGCCTTCAGGAACCGTGGCGCGACGTAGAGCGCCCCCATGATGATGAGGATGGTGGCGATCAGGACCCGCCAGTGGAGGCGCGAGGCGAGCACGTCAGAACCGGAAGTAGAGGAAGGGATTCAGGGTCGACCCCACCAGGAACGCTATCGCCAGCAGGAAGCCCGCGGCGAGCAGCGGCACGGGCAAGGCATGCACTGAACGGGTATCGAGCCTGGGCGGCAGGACCTCGGAAGCGGTCTCGGCTTGCGGCGCACGCAGGCGCTCCATGAGCCAGGGTAAGGCCGGGAAGGCGAAGATCGAGCCCAGCACCAGCGCCGCCCAGAGCTGGGCGTCCAGAAGGATGGTCAGCGCGATATCCGGCGCCTGCAGCCCGCGGGGATCAAACATCGCTCCGAGGTAGACCAGCGCCTTGGGCAGGGTCTCGGCGCGGAAGAACACCCAGCCCAGCATCACCACGAGGATCGCATAGGCGTGGCGCAGAAGCCGGGGCAGCCGCTCCAAGAGCCGGCCCAGGCCGAACCGCTCGAGCATCAGAAAGGCGCCATGGTAGAGCCCCCAGATCACGAACTGCCAGGCCGCGCCGTGCCATAGACCGGTGAGGAAGAAGACGATCAGTAGGTTGCGGACGGTCTTCAGCTGGCCGCCGCGGTTTCCGCCAAGGGGGATGTAGACGTAGTCACGGAACCAGGACGACAGGCTGATGTGCCATCGGCGCCAGAACTCCGTGATCGACCGCGCAGCATAGGGATAGTCGAAGTTTTTGGGGAAGGTGAACCCCAGCATGAAGGCCAGGCCGATGGCCATGTAGGAGTAGCCGCAGAAGTCGAAGTATATCTGCAGGGTGTAGGCCCAGATCCCCAGCCAGGCCGCGGTGGCGGTCAGTGCGTCCGGCCCCAGCTTGAAGCTGTGGTCCGCCAGGCCGGCCACCGTGTTGGCCACCAGGACCTTCATGGCCAGGCCGACGATGAAATACTGGAGGCCCAGGCCGACGTGGCCGCTCCGCCGGCGGTCGGCGTGCATCTCGTCGCGGATGTCTGCATAGCGAACAATCGGCCCGGCGATCAGGTGCGGGAACATCAGGATGTAGGCGGCGAAGCGGATCGGGTCGCGTTCGACCTTCACCGCCCCGCGGTGGACGTCGACGACATAGCTGACGAGCTGGAAGGTGAAGAAGGAGATGCCGAGCGGCAGGCTCGTCTCAATCGCGGGCAGCGGCTCGTCGGGCAGGAGCCGGTTCAGGTTCGTCGCAATGAAGCCTGCGTACTTGAACCAGCCCAGGACGGCGAAGTCGGTGGCCACCAGGGCGATGAGCAGGCCAAGGCGCTGCCGTGGTGAACGGGCGGCTTCGATGGCCAGGGAGCCCGCGTAGTTGAGGGCGATCAGGCCGGCCAGCAGGAAGAGGTAGGCGCCCTCGCCCCAGACGTAGAAGGCCGCGCTTCCCACCAGCAGGGCGCCGGCCCGCCAGCCCGAGGCGTAGTAGCCAACCAGGAATACCGGCAGAAAGTAGAAGATGAAGATGACCGAGCTGAAAACCATTCGCCGCCCCCCGACTGCCCTGGTCTAGAGCTTCGGTCTGGGGGTGGGCGGCGGCTCTGCGGCCGGAGCCGGCTTGGGAGCGTCCGGCGGCGCGAAGGCCGCGGGGTTCGGGTTCTCGGCTATGGCGATCTGGTGGATCAGGAAGCGGCCGCCGGGCCGGTCCTCGATGTCCAGCCGGATCTGATCGACCACCGACTCCAGCCAGTCCGGGGCGCCGTTCGCCTGGCGGCTCATGTCGTAGACCAGGGTCACGGTCTCGCCGACCTTCGGCGGCGTCTTGTCGAGCGGCTTACCGAACCAGTCGATCGCCTCGCCGTGCAGGGTGGTGGAGTAGTACAGCGCCGCGTCCCACGCCTCCCCCGCCCCCACGCGCGACAGCCGCACGATGACCAGCGGGAACTGGGCGCCGGGGACCTGAAGGCCGCGCGGCGAGCGGAGGGTAGGATCCGCCACGGTGACGGCGAGCCCCTGGCCCGGTGCAGGCGTCACCTGGCTGCCCATTCCGGTAAAGCCGTCGGTGGAGCCGTCGAACGTCCAGAGCTTGGCGGTCCTGAGCGGCGCGCCGGCGAGCTCGAAGGTCTCGGCGGCTGGGTTCCAGCGGACCGGGCCGGGACGCTCGACGAGCTGAACCGCCGGCGCGGCCGGCGGCGGCTCGGGCCGGCGCTCACAGGAAGCCAGGAGCGCAGCCACGAGGCTCATGACGATGGGACCAGACTTCACGAACCGCTCCTGGGCGTGCGACTCGCCCTGGATAACACGCGGTCAAGCTTTGCGGCCATGGCCAGGGCGACGCACAAAAAAAGGCCGCACCGTCGCCGGCGCGGCCAGTTCATAGGGAGGAAACGCCCCGAAGGGCATGTCCAGATTCACGCTGCAGCGCACAAAGGCAAGCGCTAATTCATCTAGTGGAGAATTCCTGCGACAAACGGTCCTAGTCGACCCAGTCCTTGCGCAGCCGCAGGGCCGCGGCGCCCAGCAGGCAGGCGCTGAGCACATAGAACCCAAGGCCGGAGTAGATGGCGTAGCGCAGAGCCTCGATCCCGAACCGGGGCGTGAGGGCGTCAGAGACGGCGCCGAAGAACCAGGTGCCGAGCCCCAGGCCGATCAGGTTGTTCACGAACAGGAAGCAGGCCGAGGCCGTGGTCCGCTGGCTGGGCGGCACAAGATGCTGCACGGCGGTGACCACCGGGCCCAGCCAGGCGAGGTTCAGGCCGGTGGGGATCAGGAACAGCACGAACGCCACCGTCATGTTGGTGGACTGCACCGCGAGGAAGAAGCACGGCAGCGCGATGAGGAAGGCCACCGCGGGCACGAGCACATAGGCCTGCGGCCGCGCCCGACCGAGCTTGTCGCCCAGCCAACCGCCCAGCCACACGCCGGCGACCCCGCCCACCAGGGTCATCGCGCCGAGGAACAGCGAGCGGTCCACCAGGCCCATGCCCAGGCTGCGCTCGAAGAAGGAGGGCAGCCAGAACGCCACCCCGTAGCCGCATACCGACGAGGCCGCGGCGCCCAGCGAGATCAGCCAGAAGCTCGGCTTGGCCAGCAGCCGGCCGATGCCCCCGGACGGCGGCGCGGCGGCCACGGGCGCTTCGTCCATGGCCCCGCGGACCGGCTCCTTCACCACCAGCTTGAAGATGGGCGCCAGCAGCACGCCGGCCACGCCGACGATGATGAAGGCCGCCCGCCAGTCGATGGATGCGGCGATCAGGCCGCCGAACAGGATTCCGAGGGCCGAACCGATCGGGATGCCGAAGGAATAGGCGGCCAGCGCACGAGCGCGCTGCTCCTTGGGGAAGTAGTCGGCGATCAGGGAATAGGCCGGGGCGACGCCGCCCGCCTCCCCCACGCCGACGCCCATGCGGCAGAGGAAGAGCTGCCAGAAGCCGCCGGCGAGGCCGCAGAGCGCCGTGAAGCCGCTCCAGAGGGCCAGGGCGCCGGTCATGATCCACGTGCGGCTGCCGCGATCCGCCAGCCAGGCGATCGGGATGCCGAGGGCGGTATAGAAGAGCGCGAAGGCCAGCCCACCCATCAGTCCAAGCTGGGTGTCGGTGAGGCCGAGGTCTTGCTTGATCGACCCGGCGAGAATGCCGAGGATCTGCCGGTCCAGGAAGTTGAAGGTGTAGGCCAGGATCAGAATGGCCAGCACCAGGATGCGCGAGCGACCCGCAGCGGGCGCCACGGGCTGAGCGGTCGTCGTCGTCATGAGTACCCTGAAATGAGAAGCGCCCGGCTCTCGCGGGAGAGCCGGGCGCTTAGCCTAGAACTTCGCTTCGAGCGAGAGCGTCACCGTGCGCGGCGGGCCGTAGTAGGCGGTCACCGAGTTGCCGAAGGTGGCGCCCGGGAAGTTGTACCCGCCGACGCGATACTCCTCGTCGGTCAGGTTCTTGCCGTGCAGGCCGACCCGGTACGTATCGTCCGGAGACGTCCAGACCAGGCTCGCGTCCACCAGCCAGTAGCTGTCCTGGTCCAGCATCGAGGGGATCTCGAACATGGAGTAGGACGAGCGGTAGGCGGCGGTCGGGATGAAGCTGATCGTCCCGGCGTCGCCAAGGTCGCGGCTGTAGGTCAGGCCCACGGAGCCGGTCCACTCCGGGGTGTTCTGGAACACGCGGCTGTCGGCGAAGTCGCGGATCACCGGCGGAGACACCGTTAGGTCGAGCGCCCGGTATTCGTCGAACTCGGCCTTGATGTAGCCGAGCGCGAAATTGGCCGCCAGATTTTCGGTCAGGGTCGCCACGCCTTCCAGCTCGACACCGTACATGTGCGAGCGGCCGACGTTCAGCACCTGGCTGGCGATCGCCGTGCCCACCGGCGTCTGCAGCGTGACCTGCTGGTCCTTGTACTTGGCGTAGAAGACCGCCGAGTTCAGCGACAGGCGACGATCGAAGAAGTAGCCCTTCAAACCGCCTTCGTAGGATTCCACCGTCTCGGGGTCATACCCTTCGACCGAGTTCGGCGTCAGGGCGGTGTCCGCCCGCATGTCGAAGCCGCCCGACTTGAAGCCCTGGCTGTAGGAGGCATAGCCGGTCAGGTCGGGATTGAAGTCGTAGCTCACGCTCACGCGCGGGGTGAACTTCTCGAAGGTCTTGGAATTGGTGAAATTCGAGCGGAACGGAAAGGCCACGGAGCCCGCGGGCGCCGGGATCAGGATCGACGTCGCGCCGCCGAACTGCGGACTGCGCAAGCCGACGTACTGGGCCCGGAAGACGTAGCCGGTCTTCTCGTCGCGGGTGTAGCGGCCGCCCACGGAGATCGAGAGCGCGTCCGTGATGTCGAAGCTCAGGTCGCCGAACGCCGACCAGCTCTCGGTGTCCACGTGGCCCGCGGCCGAGGTGGTCAGGTTGAGCGGCCCAAGCACCGTGTCGAAGGCGCCGGCCGCCGTGGCGTTGAGGTAGTAGAGGCCGAACACGCCCTGGGCGCGGTCACCCGTGTAGAGCAACTGCAGTTCCTGGGTGAACTGGTGGTCGTTGTAGCGGGCCGGAATGTCGAGGTAGGCGGCGGCTTCGGTGTCGAAGTCGATGATGCCGTCAGTCTCGCCCGCGCGGTAGGCGCTGATCGACTTCACCGTCAGCACGTCGGAAACGTTCCACTCGCCCAGGAACGAGACGCCACGCGCCTCGACCCGGTTGAAATCACCGGCGCCCGCCCGGGTGTCGTAGATGTCGTCCAACACCACCCCGCTCGGCACCGCGCCGCCGAAGCTGATCACCGGCAACTCGCGGTGGCCGTGGCGCGGGTTCGAGCGGTCGGTGACGATGTCGCCCGCCAGACGGAAGAACAGGGTCTCCGACGGCGTGAACTCGAGGGTCGCGCGGGCGGCGGAGACGTCCTTGTTGTAGTGCTCGGCGCCCGTGGTCAGGTTCTTGCCGAAGCCGTCGCGGCTGAATTGGGCCCAGGTCAGGCCCACGCCGATCTGGTCGCTCACCTTAGCCTTGGCCGAGGCGATGATGTCACGCTGGTCGTAGGAGCCCAGGTTGCCGCGCAGGCGCAGCTCCGGATCGCCTTCGATCTTGGCGGTGACGTACTTGATAGCGCCGCCGATGGTGTTGCGGCCGTAAAGGGTGCCCTGCGGTCCGCGCAGCACTTCCAGCCGCTCGATGTCGAAGATGTCGAGCACGGCGGCCTGCGGGCGCGCAACGTAGACGTCGTCGATGTAGAGGCCGACGCCCGGCTCGAAGCCCCAAAGCGGGTCCTGCTGGCCGACGCCGCGGATGAACGAGATCAGGGTGGAGTTCGAGCCGCGGGCGACCTGCACGGTGAGGTTCGGCGTGGTCTGCTGCAGAGTCGTTATGTCCAGGGCGCCGGTCCGTTCCAGGCGCTCGGCGCTGACTGCGGTGACGGCGACCGGCACGTCCTTCAGGCTCTCCTCGCGCCGGCGCGCGGTGACCACCACTTCCTCGACGACACCAGCCTCAGCCGTCACGGCGTCCTGGGCCAGAGCCAGAGTCGGAACCACAGACCAAGCCGCGCCCGCAAGGAGCGCCGCCTTCAGTAGAGCTTTCATAAGATCCTCCCGGCGCCGCGTCCGTTCCCCATGGAAGCGGTGTGTCGGCGCAGAATTCATCGCTGAGCGAATTGCGGCGCAATCTGCCGCAATTCGTGCAAGCGGCGCCAGCAGGACAGGCGCCGGTCGGATCGATTTTAACTAGGTGATGAAATTACGTCACAGTGGCGGTTGGTTACGCCCTGCGGGGATCGAGGGCTCCGTACACGGCCTTGGGTGAGATGCCCCTGACGTCGGGTGTCCCGGCGCCAGGCACCGAGCCGCGCACGTTCTGGATCATGCCGACGAAGACGATGTCGTTTGTCGGGTCGATCCAGAACCAGGTGCCGAACGCCCCGCCCCACCAGTAGCTGTCGAGACCATAAGGGAGGCCGCTCTCGGCCGGTCGCTTGTGGACGGCGAAATCCATGCCGAAGCCCAGTCCCTCCTGGTTCGGGCCGTAGAGGTCGACCTTGACCCCCGGCCGCAGCACGTCCTGGCGCATGAGCCGGACGGTCTCCGGCTTCAGGATCCGCGCGCCCTCGAGCTGGCCCTCGTTCAGCAGCGCCTGGCAGAAGCGGTAGTAGTCCTCAGCCGTGGAGTAGAGACCACCGCTGCCCGAGAGGAAGCGCGGCGGCGTGGTCTGCACACCGGACTCGGTCGGCACGATGCTGCCCGAGGGGTCGTAGGTGTGGACGCGCGATACGCGGCTCACCTTGGCGGGCTCCACCCAGAACTGGGTGTCGCGCATCTTCAGCGGCGTGAAGATGTGATCCTGGAAGTAGCGGTCCAGCCGCTTGCCGGAGAGTTTCTCCACCAGGTAGCCCTGGATATTCACCACCGGTCCGTAGGCCCAGTCGGTCCCGGGCTGGCTCGCCAGCGGCAGCTTGGCCAGCTTGTCGACCATCCCCTGCAGGTCGGTCTCGGCGAGGTTGGGGGCCTCATAGGCGGCGCTGACACCGAAGCCGGCGGTGTGGCTCATCAGCTGCGCCATGGTCATCGGCTGCGCCTGGGCGACGAGCTCGCCGCCGGCCGCCTTCACCTTGAGGTCTGCGAACTGCGGAATGTGTCGGGCCACAGGATCGTCGAGCCGCCATTTCCCCTGCTCGTAGAGCTGCATCATGGCCACGCCGGTGATCGGCTTGGTCATGGAGGCGATCCGGAAGATGCTGTCGGTCCGCACCGGTGTCTTCGCCGCGGCGTCGAGGTGGCCGTAGGCGTCGAAGTTGACCACCCGCCCCTTGCGGGCCAAGAGGGTGACCACCCCCGCGAGCTTCCGCTGGTCGACGAGGGCGTGCATCTCGCTGTTGAGCGCCGTGATGGCGGCCGGGGCGAAGCCTGCCGACTGCGGCGGCATAAGCTTGACGGCGGCGCGGGCGGGGCCTGCCAGTACAAGGGCGGCGGCGCCCGTCAGCAGGGCGCGGCGCGAGGTGATCGCGGTCATGGTCTCTCCTCCCAGATTCTTTCTTGGTTGGAGACACTCTCCCTTTCGGAAGATCGGTACGCCAGCGCTTTCTTCAGACGCTGGGCTTGCGGCTGACGACCTCCTCGATCCCGGCCGCGCAGTAGGCGTACAGCCGGGCCCGAACGGCCTCGAGGTCCGTCGAGCGGCACAGGCCGTCGGAGAGCTGGTCGATCCGGCCGGTCTCCGACAGCGCCAACATCATGGAGCCGGTGAGGAACTGGTAGCACCAGTACAGGTCGCGGATCTCGGCCTCCGGGAGCGCCGCCTTCAGGGCGTCGACCAGCTGGTGCACCACGGGATCGAAAAAGCGGTGCATGGTCTCGCCGCCCCACGCCGGCGTGTTGTTCACCAGGGCCACCAGACGGAAGTAGTTCTTCCACCGCTCGTCGTTGGTCATCGAGCGCTCGATCAGCGGGCCGATGAACGCCTCGATGATCCCTTCGGTGGTCATCGCGCCGCCGGCGCGCTTCACGTAGGCCTGCATGGCCTCGAGACGCGCCTCGTTCAGAATGCCGGCCCGGCGGGCGAAGACGCTGTCGAACAGCTCGCGCTTGGCGCCGAAGTAGTAGTGGATAAGGGCGGTGTCGACGCCGGCCTCGGCCGCCACCTGGCGAACCGTCACGCCATAGAAGCCATGGCGCGAGAACAACGCCTCGGCGGCATCCAGGATGGCCTCGCGCAGGTCGGGCCCCTGCCCCTTCGGCCTGCGGCCCCGCGGCGTCGTCCCCGGATTCTGGTTCACGTCACCCCCCTCGGGATCGAACCGAGGACCTCCAGAGCCACAAACTCCGAATTGCCTAGCACGATCAAACTCTTGCGCGTCCCTTTGCGCCCTCTAGCGGCCTCCAGCGGTCTTCTGGACCGCCCTTGGCGTGGCCAGCGACGGTCTTCTGGCCGACCTCGGCGACCGCCCGACCCATCGCTCAGACTTCCCTTAGACGCTTTCGGCGTGGCCGTAGAGAGGGACGGTTCCGCGATCAAGCCCTGCCCCGAGGAGGAAGCGCCAGCGCGGCCCATAAGGGATGTTCGATCGAAGGCGCCTGCCCCTTGGCGACGCCCGCGGGCGCCCGAACTGTCGGCGTGTTCTGCGTCCGCCCTTCAGCTCAGAAGCGAGCAACCCTCGCCAGGCGCCCCTGCCCCGACCCCAGGCCTCCGCCATGGCGAACGGCCGTGGGCCAGGGACGTCGCACGAGCTGGCCTGAAGGCTCAGCCTCCGCGGGCAGGACCCTCATTGCTGCGCCTCGATCTGTTCAGCTCGAGGTGGTGCTGCTGGCGACGCGTGGGCGTGTGACCCACGAGGGCGTAGACCGCGGCCATGCCGCCGAACCGCTCGCGGTACCAGTCCGGAGACGGGAGATCCCCGTCCTCCTTGATGGTGGTGCTGGAGACGTGGCCATTCCTGTCGCGGTGGGCGCGTAGCTTCTGGATGGCCGCCTCCGGGTCAATGAGCTCCGGATAGGCGCGGAAGGTGTGCGGGCGGTGCTGCCTGGCCTTCGCCGCCGCCGCAATCTGCCGGCAGCTGGGCGCATAGCCGATCCGGGCGTACGCCGCCTCCATGCTGCCGAACCGCCGCTTGTAGGCGTCCGAGCAATGCGCCGCCGGGTGGGCGTTGATCAGCAGGGTGCTCAAGCGCCCGTGCTGGGCCAGCACCTGCCGGAGCTCGGCCAGGAGGGCCTCGTCGGTGAGGCCGCGGGGCTTGGGGCGGGGGATCTGCGCCTGCGCAGTCAGGAAGGTGCGAGCGCTGACGAGGGGCTCAAGGGCGCCCTCCACACGCAGCCAGCCGTGGCGTGGAACATGGGTCCGCATCCCGAGCAGGTTGGAGGACTTCCCGCAGACGAGGACGCCTGCGTACTTCTCGTTCGTGAGCACCTGCCGCACCCGATGCACCGTCCATCGGGCGCCCCCTTCCGCCTCGACACCCTCGCTGCGCAGGAGACGCACGATGCCCGCCATCTTCATGCCGCCCGTGACGAAGAGGCTGTAGATCCGACGGACCGTGCGGACCTCGTGGTCCGGGCCTGGCGCAAGGGTGGTGCGGTCCCCTCTGATCGCCTTCTGCTGGCCAAACTCCATCTGCAAGCGGGGCTGGCGTGAAGGCGTGACAGCGACGCGGCGCAGGCCATAGCCCGGCGGCCCGCCCTGCCAGAAGCCCTTGAGGCGCAGCCCGCGCTGGGCTCGCCCGGTCTTGGCGGAGAGGTCCCGGCTGAACTCAGCGGCCATGGCCCGTTTCAGCTGCTTCAGGATCGCCGAGGTGAGGCTCCCGTCGTTGGGAAAGGGCTCGGCGGTGTAGATGATGGAGACGCCCGCCTCCCGACAGACGAACTCGTAGTGGGCGCCCTGGTCCACGTCCTGGAACCGACCCCAGCGGCTCACGTCATAGACCAGCACGCCCCCGTAGCCGGGGCTCTGCCCCAGCACGTCGGCCAGCAGCTGTTTCAGCCCGTCCCGGCCGCTGAGGCGAAGGCCGCTTACCCCGGCGTCCACGTAGCTGCGGACGATCTCGAGCCCGCGCTCGTCCGCGTAGGCCCGGTTGCACGCGGACTGGTACTCCAGGGAGTAGTTCTGGTGCTCCGTCGACATGCGGAGGTACTGGGCGACGCGGCGGTCGGACGGGTTGGGCATGGTCGGCCTCCCCGTGGAGCATACGCCCGCGGGCGGCGTTCCGCTGGCCTGGCCGCCTGCCCCTGCCGGGCGTTCGGCATGACAACCCTGTGATCACCGTGCCGCGCGTCACCGCGGGCATCCCTGGTCCACCTGGGCCGGCAGCGCGGGGGAAAACGGCTCGATCCCCTGCATCCGTGGCGGCGGATCGGGCCGCTACGCGGCCGCGCGGAGCGCGGTGACTTGCGCAGGACGGGTCGGTGTCAGCCGGGGCCGGCCGGCGAGAAGGCGACCTGCAGCCCGCCCGCCACCGGGAAAATCTCCATCTCGAGGTCGCGCGCGAGCACCCGAGAGTACAGCCGCTGCCGTTGCGGGCTCATGGAGCGCAGCGCCCGCTCCAGCGCCTCGTGGACCTCGCCGCCTTCCGCCTCCGGGTAGACCTCCAGGTAGGTCCGGCCGATCATCTCGGCGCGCGCCTTGCCGAGGATGCGGAGCAGCACCTCGTTGACGGATAGGAACCGCAGCTCGCGGTCCACCGTGCAGTGGGCAGGTCTGTCACTGAGCGGCACGTCTTCCCCCCAACCGCCCCCTAGCAGACAGCGAAGGCCGTGTCCTGCGCCGCCTTGCCGGCCCGTCTCCAGGGTGGCGGGGGCCGGCGCGCGTCTAGACCTCGAGAGCAGCGGCGGGGGTGACGGGTGACAACGAGCGGTGACGAGAGCCGCGCGAGGCGGGCGCGCGAGGTCCGCCTGCTGCTGGCGCGGCTGGAGGCGAGCGCCGTCCGCGTCCTCCCGCCCGGCCAGGCCGAGGCCCTTGTGCGCTGGGCGCAGGCCCGGGCGGCCCAGGACCTGGCCCTGCCGGGCCGCGGCCGCGGGTTGGCCTGGAGCGTCATCGCCGCCGAGGCGGGGCTGGACGGCCCCCCTCGCCGTGGCGCCCGGCGTCGCCTCTGGCCGGCGCTGGCCGGCCTGCGGCAAGCCCTGGCCGCCGCCGCCCCGACGAGCGTCGCCCGCCCGCCGCGAGCCCGACGCCCGAAGACGCCGCCCACCGCGCGGCCCTCATGCGTCGGCCGTCCGGCGGGCAGCCTCGCCGAAGCCCTGGACCGGGAGATGCGCCGCTGGAATGACAACGCCGTGCGGCTCGCGGCCGCGAGCACCGAGGCGGGCGCGCCGGTTCTCGCTCGCCAGGTGGCCAAGTGGCGGCAGGGTGCGGCGCGGCCCAAGGGCGAGCGCAGCCTGGCCGCCCTGTCCGCCATCGAGGGCCGCTACGGGCTCGCCCCCGGCGAGCTCGCGGGCTGCGTCGCCGTGCGCGCGAGGGCTCCGGGGCTGTCGGCGCTGCGGCCCCATCTGCCGGAGGACTTCGCGTCCCGCTCCGCCGCCGACCAGGCCGAGATCCTCGACTGGATCGGGCGCACCTTCCGGAACGCCACCGCCTACCGGCGCTACCAGACGCGCGCCTCCCGCGACACCTACCGCATCGGCTTTTCCGGTTGGTCGGGAGCCCCGATCGCCGCGCCCACCCGCACCGGCGGCCGCCGACGGCCCGGCTCCCGACGCGAGGCCGCCGAGCCGCTGGCCTCCGAGATGGCGGCCTTCCTGGCGTTCAAGACCGTGGACCTCGCGCCCGCGGGCTTCCTGCGCCGGGGGGCCTGGAACGCGGCCACCGCCCAGCAGGGCGCGCATCGCCTGGGCCTGCTGTTCGGGGCTCTCGCCGCGCCCGCCGGCGGACCGGTAGCCGGGCTCGGCGTCCCGCCCGCGGACCTCAGCCTGGCGCTCCTGTGCCTGCCGCAGGTCTGGGACTGGCACCTGGCCTGGCGGCGGCGGCGGCGCGGCTTCTTCACGGCCTGGGAAGCGCAGATGCTCGACCTGGCGGCCGCCATCACCCACCCGGAAACGGGCTGGCTGTCGCAGAACCCGAGCCTGGCCGGCGCCCTGCGCCCGATCGAAGGCCTGGTGAGCGAGGCTGACGTGGCCCGGGTCTCCGCAGACTGGCCGGGCGCCTGCCGCGCCATGCACCAGTTCGCCCGCATGCGGGCCCGGGAACTCGGCCGGATAGCCCGCACCCACCGCGACCCGTTCGAGGCGGTGCTGCCGGTGCTGGAGGCGGCAAGCCCGCTGGCCGAATACCTGAAGATCGCCGAGGAGGTCCGCCGCCGCGCGCCTTGCGAGCAGCGCCGCCCCCTCCGCGCCGCCGAGAGCCGCCGGGACTTCCTGATGATCCGGCTGGCGCTGCACACCGGCCTGCGCGCCCGCAACCTGCAGGAGCTCCTGGTGTCCCCGCCCGGCCGGCGGCCGCATGGCGAGGCCGAGCTGGCCCGCCTGCGTCGGGCCGAGCTGCGCTGGGACGCGGTCGCCGAGCGCTGGGAGGTGTTCGCGCCGGCCGCCGCCTTCAAGAACGCCCGCTCGAGCTTCTTTGCGGGCCGCGCCTTCCGCCTGCCCCTGCCCGACCGCGGCGGCCTCTACACGGAAATCGCCGCCTGGCTTTCACGCAGTCGGCCGCTGCTGCTGGCGGGAGCTCCGGACCCCGGCGTGTTCTTCGTGCGGCGCGTCCGGGCTCCAGGCGACGCGCCGGCCCTCGACCGCTTTCGCTTCCACCAGGCGTGGCGCCGGATCATCGAGCGGCACGGGATCTTCAACCCCTACACGGGCCGGGGCGCCGTGCCCGGGCTCCTGCCGCACGGACCCCATGCGGTGCGCGCGGTGCTCGCGACCCACGTGCTGAAGGTGACCGGCTCCTGCGACCAGGCGGCCTACGCCATCCAGGACACCGCCGGCTCCATCCAGCGCCACTACGCGCGCTTCCTGCCCACCGACAAGGCCGCCATCGCCGCGGAGGTGCTGGACAGGGTCTGGGCGCAATGAGCCAAGAACTGGCGCGCCGCCGCACGCCGAGGATCCGCGCACGCCGGCTGGCGAAGTACGCCCCCGCCGGCAGCCCTATTGGGCGCTCGCCGGAGCGCGCCCCCCGCAGGAACGTCATAGGCCACGACCGCGAGCGAGCGGAACTTCTCCCTCGTGGGCGCCCCCCGCCGGAGGCCTGTCACGCCCGACCGCCGCGACGGCGACGACCCGGCTCCAGCCAGTCGCCGCCCCACGCGTTCGCCTCTCGCCTGCGAACCGCGTGTGAACGCCGGTCGGCGGGAGGCGGACGCGCCGGGGCGGCTCTGCTATGAAGCGCGAGGAACCCAAAGGCGCTCGGGGGAGGCCAGCCGCAGGATGGACCTCATCGCACCCGACCCGCCGACCGTCGTCCTGCGCGGACGCGACGGTGAGCTCGGCCGGCTTCAAGCCGCCCTCGGCGTAGCGGGCGCGCGTGTGGTGGTCATCGCCGGGCCGGCGGGCGCCGGCAAGTCGGCCCTCGCCGCGGCCGCAGCCTCGCGTTCCGGCCTTCTGATCGGTGCGGCGCACTTCCCGCCCAGCAACGCCCTCGGCGCGGCCCCCTTGGCCGCCGCTGTCGAGGCCGCATTGGCGGCCGCCCTGGAGGACCTGTTCGACCCGGCCGCGGCCCTCGACACCCTGTCCACCGGCCTGGGAGACGCGGCCCTGGCCTTCGCCGGCCTGAGCCGCGGCGTTCTCCAGGAGCTGGCGGCCCGGGCGGTGGGCGGCGTCCGGCTGGGGGGCGTCACCGCCGCGGCCGAACGGCTCGGCCACGCCCTGGCGCGCGTCTGCCGGTGGCTGACCGACGTGCGTGGAGAACTGCTGCTGGTCCTCGACGACTGGGCGCGCGGCGGCGGCGAGACGTCCGCCCTGCTTGCGCGCCTGCTGATCGAGGTCCCTGGCCTGCGGATCCTCGCGACCGAGCGCACCGACGAGCCGCTGCGCGTCACGCTGCCGGGCCCACAGGTCCACATCGACCTCACGCCGCTCGGTCCGTCGGCCCGGACCGCGCTGGTCGCCGACCGGCTGGACGGCGACACGGCCGCCGCCACCGAGCTGATCGATTTCCTCGAGAACGACGCCCCCCTGCCCTTCGAGCTGATCGAAGCCGTGGAGGTGCTGAAGGCGAGCGGCGGCCTTGCGCGGACCGACCTGGGCTGGACGCTCGACCGGGGACGCGCCGCCGGCGCGCTCGGAAGCACCCTCGCCGCGCGTCTGGCCGGCCGTATCGCCGAGGCGGGCGCCGGTCCCCGCATCGTCGCCGACGGCCTGGCCGTTCTGGGAGACGCCGCCGAGATCCTGGACCTCGCCGCCGGGCTCGGCCTGGACTACGTCGACGCCCAATCGTTTGTGCGCCGGCTGGAGACGCTGGGCGTCGTCCGCCGGGCCGGCGAGGCGGTGCGCTTCACACACGACCGGATCCTGTCGGCGGTGCTGGACGCCATGGATCCGAGCCGGCGCCAGGGCCTGGCCGGCCGCCTCGCCGAGGCCCTGCGCGAACGTGGGGCTCCGCCCGCGCCCTTCGGACGCGGCGCGGCCATGCTCAACACCCGCCTGGCCGGGGGGCTGGCGACCGCCGACCCCGGCCCCTGGGCCACGCTCTTCCTGGAGGGCGCCGAACTCGCCCGTGGCGTGGGCGCCGCGGGCCGGGCTGCGGCCTGGTCGGAAGCCGCCCTGCAGCTGGCACGCCGGGCAGGACCCGTGCCGCCCCGCGTGTTCCGGGAGCGCGTCCATGCCGCCGTGGAACGTGGGGAGGTCGAGCTCGGCAAGACGCTGGCCGACGAGATGCTGGAGGTCTCCCGCACCCCGGCGGAGCGCGCGGAGGCCGACGAGATGCGCGCCCTGGTCCGCCGGGCGGCCGGCGACCTCGACGGGGCCATTGCGGTCGCCCGCGAGGCCCTGGCGCGGATCGGGGTTCGAATTCCGCCCGGGACCGACCGGGTGCGGCTGGCCGCCACCGCCTGGGGCGTGCTCACCACGAACGTCGCACGCGCACGACGACAGGGACGCCTGGACCCGGCCGCCATGGCCGTGCAGGCGCCGCTCATGCGCACCCTGAACGCCACCGGCTCGCCGCTGTTCGAGCAGGAGCCCATGCGGGCGGTGATGTTCGCCATGAGCGGCATCCCGGCCCGACTGGTCGCCGGGACCGCCGCCGGCGCGGGCGCCCACAGCGTGCTCTGCGCCGCCTTCGGAGCCTTCCGCCAGGCGGCCCGATGGGCGGCGCTCTCCGACGAACTGCAGGGGCCCGGGCAGCCGCTGCGGGCCACCGCCCTGCACTATTCCACCAACTTCGGCTACGCTGTCGTGCAGTCGCGTCACGCGGGAGCGGAGCGCGTTTCGGCCATGGAGCGAATGGCCTACGCCGAAGGGGACCTGCCGGTCGCGGCCTACGCGAACCGTCGGCGGGCCCTGGACCGGCTGCTGGGGGGCGGCGACCTGGCCGGCATGGCCGCCACCCTCGACGGCTGCGTGGAGACCGCACGCCGGCTGGGGGACCAGCCCACCCTCGTCACCATCCAGGCCATGCGGCAGTTCGTGGCCAACCTGGCGGGCCCCGAACCGGAGCCCTGGCGGTTGGCCGGCGAGCATTTCGATTCCGGCCGCTTCGAAGCCTCTCCGCTCTCAAAGGCGGTGCACGCCGCACGTCACGTGCACATGCTGGAGGCGCTCCTCTGCGCGCTGTTCGGGGCCTGGGAGGCGGGCGCGGCGCTCTACGCGCGGAGCGCCGGCTGCTTCCGGCCGCCGGCCATGCAGCTCCTGCCGCAGAGCTGGTTCTTCCTGACCGCTCTGGCCCTCTACCGCACGGGCGGGCGGCCTGCCCGGTGGCGCCTGGCGGTGCTCCGGCGCCACGCGCGCCACAATCCCACGGACCACCGGCACCGGGTGCTGCTCCTCGAGGCGGAGGCCCTCCGGACCCGCGGGCGCGCCGGGCCGGCCCTGCTGCGCTATGAGGCGGCGCTGCATGCCGCGCGCCTGAGCGGCTGCGCCCTGGAGCACGCCCTCGTCGCCGGCGTGGCCGCCGATGGCGCTCGCGACCTTGGCCACGCCGAGGCGGCGCGCCGCCACGCCCAGGCGCGGGACGGGCTGCTTGCCCGCCTCGGCGCGACAGCGCTCCTGGCGCACCACGGCGTGGAGGCCGCAGCCCCCGCCGAGCCGGGGCGGCTGCGCGAACTGGACGCCGCCCGGGACGCCGCCGAGCGCACGAGCCGGGCCAAGTCCCGGCTGCTGGCGGAGGTGGCCCACGAACTGCGCACGCCGTTGCAGGGCGCGGTGGAACTGCTGGCGGCGCGGGAGGCGGCGCCCGCCGACGGGGACGCCGCGGCCTTGCGAGACACCCTGCGCCACCTGGCGACCGTCGTGGACGACCTGGCGGACATGGGCGCTCTGGAAGCCGGGGGAATTGCGCTCACCAGCGCCCCCTTCGACCCGCGCCGGGTGGTGGAACAGGTGCGCGAGATGCTCGCCGCGCAGGCCGGCGCGCGTCCGGTCGTGATCGTCGGCGGGCCGACGCCCGCCGTGCTCGGCGACGAGGTCCGGCTGCGCCAGGTGGTGTCCAACCTGCTCACGAACGCGCTGAAGCACGGACGCGGGGCCGTGACGCTGGCGGTCGACGTCACGCTGCACGGCCGACAAGCCGACCTGCGGATCGAGGTGATGGACGAGGGTCCCGGCCTGACGGCGCACGAGCTCGCCACCGTCTTCGAGCCCTTCAAGCGCAGCGCCGAGGCCCGCGAGACGGAGGGGCTGGGGCTGGGCCTACCGATCGCGCGCCGGATCGCGCGCGCCATGGAAGGGGACCTCACCGCCCGCCCCCGGGCCGGCGGCACGGCCTTCGTGTTCGAGGTCCGGCTTCCCGTCCCCGCCGACAGCCCCCGCGCGCCCGAACCGCACCCGCAACGCGTCCTGCTGGTGGAGGACGTGGACCTCAGCCGCCGGGTCCTGACCAAGCTGCTTGCGGAACAGGGGTGCCAGGTGATCGAGGCGGCGGACGGGCTGGAAGCCCTCGGCCTCGCCCTCGCCGAGCCGGTGGACCGCGTCCTCACCGACCAGCGGATGCCGGGGCTGAACGGCTCGGAGCTGTGCCGACGGCTGCGCCAGGGCGGCTTCACCGGACCTATCGCGCTGGCCAGCGGGGCGGACGAGCCGGAGCTGCGCGAGGCCGTGGCCGGGCTCGAGGACGTCACGGTCATGAGCAAGCCCGTGGACCGGGGCATGCTCCGCAGCTGGCTGGCCGCCGCCTCGCAGCCCCGGAGGGCGGCCGTGCTGCAGGCTCGGGTGGCGGAGCTGGCCGACGCGCTCGGGCCGGACGCAGCGGCCATCTTCCAGGAAGTGCCTGCTCAGCTTGAACGCCTGGCCGCAGAACTCGCCAGCGCGCTCGAGCGCCTGGAGGCGGAGGAAATCGTCGCCGCCAGTCACAGGCTGGCGGGCTTCGCCGCGCACTTCGGCCTGGCCGAGGTGGCGGAACGCAGCCGCCGGCTGCAGCGCGAGGCCATGGCCGGCCCGCTTGCGGCGAGCGCCGCCGCCTCGGCCGCCCGCGCCGTGTTCGAGGCGGCCCGCGCCGTGGACTGGTCGCCTTTCGGAACGGGGCCCCGCGAAGCGACGGCGGCCCGGCTCCGGGACGGAGAGACAGAACCGGCCCTCTAGCCCGGGCGTCGGCGGCCGCAAGACTCTAACGCCACGATCATGACGGCGAAAGAGAATGGCCGCAGGCCCGAGATCACGAAGGTGAGCTTCGGGCGGAGAGCGGACGCTGAGTCCCAATGGCTCTGGCGGCCCCCGCCGCGCAAGCGCACCACGGTTCCCCCAGCCACAGCCACTTGCCTGGCAAGTTCCCACGCGGGCGAAGGTCGACGTCTACCCGGCAAACCCAGAAGAAGGGCGCGCAACGCCTGCGCGCCCAGGTACTGCTCTGGGAAGTAAATCAGATACTCTCCGATCTTTCAGGAACAGGCGCTTTCTGGCAACCGACCTAGAGTTGTGAGCGATAGGTATATCTCTATCTCAAATGTAATCGGGCGTAAGTGAACAGCAATCACCCTAGTTGACGATCGGTATGCCGTGTTCCAGCCTCCACTCAAGCGCAGCCAATAAGCGCTATTGCGAGCTGCAGGGAGGCGGCAGACATGACAAAACTCAGGCTACTTACATCCAGCGCCATGCTGGCTGGCGTGCTGTCGACCGGGGCGCACGCACAGGCGCCCAATACGATCGAGGAGTTGGTCGTAACCGCAGAGAAGCGGGAACAGAGCTTGCAGGATGTGCCCGTCGCAGTCTCGGCATTCACCTCAGAGAACCGCGACATCATCGGCATCACCAGCGTCCAGGACATCACCAACTTCACGCCAGGTCTGCAGTATTCCACCCAGACGGACCGTGTGAGCCTGCGCGGGGTGGGCCGGACGAGCAACGTTCACTCGGCCGACGCTTCCGTTTCTGTGTACTCGGATGGCATCTACACCACCTCGACGGTTGAGGCGGGCAAGACGCCGCTGTTCCTGGAGCGCACCGAGATCCTGCGCGGGCCCCAGGCGGCGCTTTACGGGCGCAACGCCGTGGCCGGCGCCGTCAACCTGGTGTCCAAGCGCCCGACCGACGAGTGGTACGCCGAGGCGCGCGCGCAATACCAGAACTACAACCACCACCTTCTGGAGTTTGCGGCCTCCGGCCCGACGGCCATTCCGGGCGTGACCTTTCGGATCGCCGCCAACTGGGAGAAGCAGACCAAGGGCTGGATCGAGAATATCGTCCCGGGTTTCCCGGACGAGGGGAACGTCATCGACACCAACATCGTCGAAGGCCAGCTGAAGTTCGACTTCCACGAGAACCTCGACGGCTGGGTGAAGCTCACCTGGATCGAGTGGCGCAACGGAGCCGGGGGGCCCGGCGCCCGTGGGACCTGGACCCCGGCGCCCTATCCGACCTACGAGGCGGCGAACGCCGGCATCACGCTTAATCCCGGCTACGGCTGCTCAGGCAACGTCACCAATGTGGTGAACCCCTCGCCCATGGGCTGCGTGAACCCGGCGCTGACGAACCCGCGCAAGATCGCGTCCACCGTGCCCTACGACGTGGACCTCAACGGCACCTACATCTTCGCCAGCGAGTGGACCTATCACTTCCCTGCCTTCGACGTCCGCTATCTCACCGGCGGCGTGAACTACAACTACGCCCTGCAGGGGCCCACGCCGGCCGACCAGACGGCGCCTATCCTGAGCTACACACTGCCGTCGCTGATCCCCGGCGGAAACCTGACGGTACGGCCGCGCTACGCGTTCAACTACCAGGAGCGCGAAGAGTGGTGGAGCCATGAGCTCACACTGATCTCGACGCACGAAGGTCCCCTGCAGTGGCTGGCGGGTCTCTACAAGTGGGACGAGCACTTCACCCAGCCAGTCTACACCTACCTCAACGACGAGCCGCGGGTGCAGGGCCCGTTCGGCGTGCCCGCGCTGCTCTGCGCGCAGCGTTCCGGGTTCTGCCCGCCGAACCCGAACCAGCGGATCTTCGACACCAATCCCGAGTTCGACATCTCGTCGCGGGCCGCATACGCCCAGGTCGACTGGGAGTTCATGGAGGCCTTCACCCTCACGGTCGGGGCCCGCTATTCCGTTGACAAGAAGGACGGGATCGAGCGGGGGCGGCTGCTCTGCTACCTGGTCGCCGCCTGCTTTGCGGCGCCCGAACTGAACGGCGCTGTTCCGGGCGGCATCCCACCGGTGGACATCACCGAGAACCAGTGGGGCCCGCGTCCGACGTTGGCGCCGGGCGTCGCCGGGCCGACAACCTTCGACGTGGCCTCGGGCTACGCCATCCGGCCGCTCGCGGACACCTGGAAGGAGGCGACCGGCAACATCGGGGTGAAGTGGGAGCCGGACGCCGACACCAACGCGTACGCCCGGTACAGCCACGGCTACAAGCCGGGTGGGTTCCGGGTCGGCATCGACGTGGGCTTCTCGCCAAACCCGCGGACTGAGAAGGAAACGGTGGACGCCTTTGAGATCGGCATGAAGAAGACCTTCGGCGGCAACCTGCAGACCAACGTGGCCGCCTTTTACTACGACTACAGCAACGCCCAGATCCCGCTCGGCGTGATCAACACGGCCGGCGGCGTCGCGGTGTCCGAAGCCATCCTCTACAACGTCCCCAAGGCGGTCTCGAAGGGCATCGAGCTGGAGACGGTCTGGCAACCGATCGACAACCTGCAGATCCTCTTCAACTACTCCTACCTCGACGCCGAGATCACCGAAGGCGCGGCTGTCGACCCGGCCGACCCGGCCGCGCTGGCGGTTGGCGCACGGCCGATCACGGCCCTGGCCAGTTGCCGCGCGACGGTCTACGGCGACGCCGCCACCACCTGCGCGGCGGACGTGTACACGAGCCCCCGCCCGGTGGTGAACGCAGCCGGCCAGACGACGCAGCTGTCGGGTAATCCCGATCCGAACGGCGGCTTCCAGCGCTTGCAGGACCTGGACGGCTACTCCCTGCCGAACGCGCCCAAGCACAAGCTGGCGGTCAACGCCAACTACACCTGGGACCTGCCGCAGGGCGGCGCGCTGATCGGCTCGGTCAGCTACATCTGGCGGGACGCCCAGTACGGGTCGATCTTCGACCGCGACTACTACCGCTCACCGTCGTGGGATCAGTGGGATGCGCGGGTGACCTGGCAGGCGCCGGAGAAGAACGTCACGGTCATCGCCTTCGTGAGGAACATCTTCAACGACCTCGGCTATGAGGGCGGCGCAGGCGCGTCCCGTCGCGCGGGCAGCATCTACACGCCTCCCGCGGGCGCGCCGATCCGCAACGTCGTGCAGGGCATCGCGACCACCTACCCGCTCACGCCGCCCCGCACCTACGGAATCGAGCTGCAGTACAGGTTCTTCTAAGCGTCACGCAGAGGGGGCGCTCCGCGCTGTCAGAGCGCCCCTGAAGCCTCGCAACCCGGCCTGGAGCACTCCTGCCTGACCAGGCCGGCGCGGTCGGAGCGCATCAGGCTCCGAAGACCCAGCCGTCCAGCAGGCTAGTCAGCTCCACGCCCGGCACCAAGGGGGCGATAGGACCGCTGTGCGGCGACGGGATGTGCAGCAAACAACGTTTGACAAACCGGCCGCGTCACGGAAGCATCCGGTGACAAGAACGAAACAAAAAACCTTAGGGGGGAAACAATGAGACATGTACTGAGCGGCGCTTCGCGCGCCGCGCTGCTGATCGCGCTTGCCGGAGTTACTTGGGCTGGTTCTGCGCAGGCCCAACAACCGCCCCCCGGAGGCCGCCCTGCCAGGGCGCCGACCGCTCCGGCCGATGTCGAAGAGGTGGTTGTCACGGGCTCGCTCATTCGCGGCACGCCACTGGACGCCGCTCTGCCCGTCGAGGTTTACTCGCAGCAAGAACTGGAGAAGCAAGGCGCGCCCACGGCCCTGGAGTTCGCCAAGACGCTGACGATATCGGGCCCCACCACGGGCGAGGCCTATTACTTCAGCGGCGCAAACCTGACCGGCTCGGTGAGCTTCAACCTCCGCGGCATTGGTTTCGACAAGACGCTGACCCTGCTCAACGGCCGCCGCGGCAGTGAGAACACCGCAAACATCCCATCCATGGCGCTGGCGCGCACGGAAGTGCTGAAGGACGGCGCGGCTGTGACCTACGGCGCGGACGCCGTCGGCGGCGTTGTAAACTTCATCACTCGCAGAAACTTCGTCGGCTTGGATGTCCAAGCGCAATACAAGTACATTGACGCCTCCGACGGCGACTGGTCGCTGGGCGTTCTCGGCGGCTTCGGCGAAGGCGACGTCAACTTCCTTTGGTCAGCCGAGTGGGAGCACCGCTCGCGCCTGAGCACCCTGGACCGCGACATCACGGACGCCTCGCTCACGCCCAACAGCACCCCGAGCGCATATAACTCCGGGCCGTGGTCGACGCTGACAAACCTGGCCGGTTGGACCCCACGCGGCGCGCTGCCCGCTGTGCCCAGTCTCTCTAATGAGTTCGGCACAGCGTTGCGTGCGCCGATCGCCGATTTCACCCCGGAAAGCTGCGCCGCGGTCGGCGGCCGCTACGACAACACCTTCACCTGCGCCTACAACTACATCCCCTACTACAACCTTGTTGAAGAGAACGACATCTACCGGGTCTATGCCCAACTGAACGCCAAGGTCATGGACAACATGGATTTCCATGCCGAGGTGTCCTACGGGCAGGTGGTCTCGCCGCAGGTGTTCGGCTCGCCGGCGCAGCCGGTGATCCGCGGCCCGGCCATGGCCACCGGAGCTACGAACCAGTTCTACATCCCCATCGCGAACCCGCACGCCGCGGCTTTCGCCGCGCGGACCGGCGCCCCTGCCGGTACACAAGGCTTCACGCCGACCACCTATCGCGCCTTCGCGCATGGCGGGAACCCGCTGTTCGGCGAGGGCGCCGGCTTCGGCGTGCCTAGCCGGATCGACAACCAGATCTTCAGGATCTCGGCGGGTCTAAGCGGCACGCTGGGCGACTGGGCCGGTCCCTTCAGCACCGTTGGCTACGATGGCGCCGTCACTTTCAACTACGCTACCCTCTATGCAGACGCGGCCGATATCATCGGCTTCCGCCTGCAGGAGGCCCTCAACGGCTTCGGCGGCGCAGCCTGCAGTGCGCCGGACCTCGACCCCGCGCGGTTCGGCACTCAGAACCCAGGAGCGGCCGGCAAGAACGGGTGTCTGTGGTGGAACCCCTTCGCCACGAACTTCCCGAACCAGCCAATGCGCAATCTCGCCAACCCGCAATACGTGGCGGGGACCGAGAATCCGGCCGAGCTCGGCCGCTGGCTGTTCGACCAGCGCGCGAGCGAGGAAATCAACCAGAGTCTGACGTTCGACCTGGTGTTCAACGGCGGCACGCCGCTGACCCTGCCGGGCGGTCAGGTCCGCTGGGCTCTCGGGTTGCAGGGACGCTCGCTCGAGCAGCGCGAGACTGTCGAGAGCAACTTCTACAACGGCAACACGCCCTGCGATTGGCCGAGCGGCACCACGAGCGCCAATGGCACGGGCAGCCCTAACCTTGAGTCAAACCCGTTCCCAACCAACGACCCCCGGTTCCGTGGCTGCACGCCGGACAACCCTGGGCCCTTCGTCTTCTTCGGTACGAACATCCCTGAGTACCAGGACCAGCAGCAGTTCTCCTACTTCGGCGAACTGCAGATCCCTGTGCTCGATACGCTCAGCTTCCAGGTCGCGGTGCGCCGCGAGGAGTTCTCCGACGACCTCGCCGCCACAGTGTACAAGGTCGCCGGCAAGTGGAACCTTTGGGGCCCGCTCACCATCCGTGGCTCCTACGGCACCAACTACACGGCCCCCCCGATCGGGACCACGCCGGGTGAGGTCACCAATGCGGTGCGCAGCTACACCATCGCCGGTTCGAACTGGCTTGGCGCGCAGTTCGTCACCGAGTCCAACCTGCAGCCCGAGACGGCGACGACCTGGAACGTCGGCGCCATCTGGCAGAGCCGCGGTTTCGCCGACGATCACAACCTGCAGGTCATCGTCGACTATTTCGACATCGAGACACAGGATGAGATCGGCCAGATCGCCGATCCGAACCAGATCGCGAACCTGGTTTTCAACGGCCCCGCGGGCACGGTCACGACCTGCAACCCGGCGACGCAGCCTCTGTTGAACCGGGTGACGTTCAACAACGGCTGCACGGTTGGCATGAGTGCGGTGGGCGCCTTCAGCCAGATCCAGACTCTGGTCGGGAACGGTCCGGGCCAGATCACCAACGGGTTCGACATTCAGGCGTCCTACTCGATGCCGTTCTGGCAGGGCGACATGACCCTCGGCCTTACGGCGACCAGGGTCCTGGAGCTGCGCACAGGGCCAACGTCGCTGGATGGCGTGGTGGTGTCCACCGGAGACGACCGGCTGGGCACGTTGAACTTTGCGACGGTGGCCTCCGCCGCGCCGGAATGGCGCGCCAACTTCAGCGCCAACTATGCGCTGGACCGGCAGAACTTCCGGATCGGCGTGGGCTACGTTTCCGCTGTCACGGACGAGCGTCCCGGGATCCAGTTCGGAGAGAGCGGAGAGGATTGGGTCGTTGTCGACCTGACGTACCGCTACGAACTCAACGACAACACCGCCTTCACGGCGAGCGTCGGCAACCTGCTTGACCGCGATCCGCCGCCAGCTCAGGAAGAGCTTGGCTACGATCCGCGGCTGGGCAATGCGCTGGGCCGGACCTTCGAAATCGGCGTCAGGCATTCCTTCTAGACGGCGCATCAAATCTGAACCTGCGTGGGAGGCGCCGGGCCGCAGGGTCCGGCGCCTTTGCCTTTGGGCGGCTAGCAAGCTCCGTCTACTCGTGGGCCGGCGCCGAAGGCATCGGCATTCCTCCGAGGGCGAGCTCGACGCTTTGTTCGAAGGTCCGCCCAAGGGTCGGGCCGTGTAGCGCCGCCAGGCAGGGCGCATCCTGACGCGCAGGCCTGGAGGCGCAGTTGAGCGCCTCGTCCGGGGTGAGGATCGCCGCCAGCCGGTGCACCATCCTTGTGGTTGCCGACAAGGTTGGGGGACAGAACCTGGGCCCGCGATCGGCGTCTTGGTCGACGAGCTGCGTTGTTTGCGACTCTTGGCGCGCAGGTCCTCTGCCCTGGGGACAATGCGGGACGTGATGCCGAAGTCCGCGCTGAAGCAACACCAAGCCGTTATTCGGGTGTTGAGGTCTGCGGAAGACCGAGCCTGACCTGTAGCCCGTCACGTGCCTCGCCGCCGCGCCGAGCTGTCTGAGGTCATAGCCAAGCCAGTTCTGTTAGCCGGCGGGCGGCTCCTGCAGACATCCCGGCTAGCGAGCCCTCCCTTGCAGCCCTGTGTCGTCGGGGCTGTAGTCCCGGCGGATATGGCCGGCCAACTCGGCCTCGGTGAAGAACACGGGCTTCGTGCCGTGGCTCGCAAAAAGCCGCGCCTGGTCCGCGTAGTGCGCCGACTGCGGCCGGCTAGTGGCCGCTCCGAACTGATGCACCGAACGCGATGTGACCTGGCCCTTGCGGTCCCATTCCACGAACATGACGTAGCCGTCGCCGTTCACGCCGCGCAGGCGACCATCCGGCTCGAGGCTCCCGTACAGGGCGCGGAACGTATCCGGCCCGCCATCCACCGGAATGTCCAGCGCGCCGCGCCGAAGTCGGTTGACCTCGCCCCATTCAGGATCGACGCGGCCATGGGCCTTCTTGAGCACAGGGATCGCCGCCTGCACCATCTGCAGCGGTGTCCAATCCGGGTGCAGGCGCCGTTGCGACCACATCAGCGCCACGAGCGCCGTGCCGCGGTTCTTCAGGTCCGTCCTGCCGTCCCAGGCTTGCAGGACTCTCTGAGCGGCGGCGAGGTCGACGTCGCCGCCTGGGTCAGCGGCGAGCACCGCCTTCACCCAGGCGAATTCGTCGGAGCGGGTGCTGTAGGCGAGATCGTATTTATAGGCCTCGAACTCCGCCGCGGTGATGGACTTGTCGGGCCCATACACTTCCAGCGCCCGCCAGCCGCGGTTGGTCATGTCGCTCAGCGGCTGCAACTGCTGGGAGCGCGGGAAATCTTCGGGCTTAAGGTCGCCCTCAGGATCGGTGGCCCGAAAGGGCGTGTTGTTGGCGTTGAAGAGCCACCCAGATTTGGGGTTCCAGATCTGCGGCGAGGCGGAGAATGGCCGCAGTCTTGTCCAGATCAGCTCGCTACGGTCGCCAGGCACGACGGCCGACCAGTCGACGGCCCCTTCCTTGCGCAAGGCGTACATGCCGTTCGACAGGTAGCCAATGTTGCCGCGCTTGTCCGCGTAGAGGTAGTTGATTGACGGGACGGCCTGCATGGCCATGGCCGCCTTCCACTCCGTGAGCGTGGCCGCACGGTTCATGGCCCAGTTCTGGGCCACCTGGCGCACGCCGCCTTGCGTCGGATAGCGAACAGCGAAGATCCCTTGGGGTCCCTTCACCACCGGGCCATGGACAGAGCGGAAGATCTCGCGCGTCTGCGTTGCGATCGTCCCGTCCGGCTGCTTCACCGCGATCTCGACGACACGCCGCTCTAGCGGCCTCCACGCGCCATCCAGGCGGTACTGGTTGGGGTCGGCCGGATTCATCGTCAGCTTGAAGACGTCGTGGAGCTTCGGGTGGTTCACGGTCGGAGCCCAGCCCAGCTGACCGTTGTGGCCGCCCAGCATGAACGGGTTGGCCGGGAAAAAGCCGCCGGCCACGTGCCAGCCCTGCGCGCTCTCAACAACGGCCTCGTACCAGGTCAGCGGCCCTGTCCAGGGTTGATGTGCGTTGAACAACAGCCGCGTGTGCCCGTCCGCGGAGCGGGAGGGCGCGACAGCGACGGCGTTCGATCCGATCTCCTCCGCCTTGAGCGGCAGCTTGCCGGTTGCGGCCTGGATGAACACGCCGTCCAAGCCGAAGAAGCTCGGGCCGCGTAGAACGGTGAACGCCGCCAGATCGCGCCCGGTGACCGGCAGCAGGTGCGGCGACACCTCCGCCGGGTGCAGGGCCGCGTAACGGTTCACACCGGCAGCGTAGCCGTCGAGAACACCTCGCACGTGCGCCGAAAGCTGCGTCTCATAACCCGCCTCGACGACGGCCTGCACCTGCAGCATGGCGTAGAGCGTGTCGCTCGGCACGCCCTCAGGGCCCTTGAGGAGAGCCTGGCGGCCCCGGGCCGTCATGATCGTCTCCTGAACCGTGACGAAGTCGTCCTCTGACTGCGCAAAGCCAAGACCGTAAGCCGCGTCCGCGTCCGTCTTCCCCAGGACGTGCGGCACGCCGAAGTCGTCCCTCCGGATCCGGACGCTGTAGACGGGCGGGGACGCGGCGCCTCCGCTCGCCGGACGGTACCGCTCTGCCCCCGCGGGAGCCGCAATCAGAACCGCCAAAGCCAAGGCCGCCGCGTGTCGCGCCATCTGAGTCACTGCCCCAGCTACGGTCCCCTTGCCGGACCCCCCCGCGAGATGCCGGGAACGCTGACGAGATGTCCAGCGCTCCCCTGCACGCTCCCCGTTGCGCTTGCCCGGGGACAACCGCCGCGTGACTTGGAACGGCACTCGCGATCATGGGAAGTCGAGCCGGGCAATCGGCTTCACAGCAAGCGCCTTCAGAGCCCTGGAGAGCTTTCCGGAGCAGCGGCGGCGACCGCGCGTCGTGCTCGCGCGGCCAGGAGCCGACCTGAAAGGACCCCCAGGGCGCGAGCATTGAGGTTTGGCGGCGCGGGCCTTCCGACCGCACATGGAAGATCCGTGGCGAAGTGGCCCGCCGCCAAACCAAACCGGGTGCCGGGATTTCGCTCCCGGCGGGCGGCCGGCGTCCCTCCCCGGACCCGGCGGCAGCGCCCGCGGGGGCGCTGCCCGAGGACGCTGCTTGCCGCGCCCTCCCTCGTCCACCAGCTCCTGGTAGTATGAAAGCCGAGGCTGCACTTGGGGGTCAGCCACGAGCGCTCCGCCCCCCATATTGGGTCTCTGCTCGCCAGGCGGACGGCGGCTCGTCACCCTCTAAGGTGAAGCTTGCTGCAGACGAAGCAGCAGCTGGGCATTCAGGCGCTGGCGATCGCCGCCCGGGCGCCGTCCTTATTGATGAGCCTGTACAGTTGAACGGCGCCCCTGCCGGCGCCCTCACCCCATTCCGGGCTGACCCCCTTTGGGCCAGCGCGTTTGCCGCACACCCCCTGCGAAGCTCGCAGGGGCTGTGCGTGGTGCTAAAGATTCCACGTGGTGAGTCAGCAAGCAGACATAGAAGCCCTTGGAGCCGCATGGCCTACCCTGGCCAAGGAGGTCCTGCGACCCGCGCTCGAGAGCTTGTCTGGCTAGGGGCTGCTGTCGCGATAGGCGTCAGCCAATCAGCACTTCCGTGCGCGCACATCCCGGAGCCCACCTCTGAGGCCGATCGGCTAGCCGAGCGCCTTCAACGGAGCTGCCGCGCCGCGTCAGACGCGCCGAACTCCGGACGTTTGGTCATCGTTGAGCTCGGAGCCATGCGCACAGCCGTCGCTGCAGGAACCCACCTGTCGCCCGTTACCCGAATCAATCACGGCCGCGGCGCCAGTACGCCGCTGTGGAAAACAGCGGCGAGGTGCTCGATGAACGCGCGCACCGCCGGCGGCAGTCCGCGACGAGTCGTGAAAATGAGGTGCACGATCCCTTCCTGAGCATGCCAGTCTGGGAACAGGCGCACGAGCTTCCCCGCGTCCAGATCGGGCCAGCAGATGTGATCCGGCAGGAGCGCCACCCCCAAGTCCGCCGCCGCCACAGCACGTAGCGCGCTGAACTCCTCGCATCGCACGCGCGGCTCGTGTTGAAGGTCGAACGTCGCACCCTTGGGCCCGACCAGATTCCAGGTCACCGGCCCCGCAAGCTCGGTGGAGCTCAGCGTAGGAACGCTCTCCAGCGCCTCGATCCGCGGCCCCACGCTGTTCGCGAGCCTCGGGCTCGCCACCAAGATGCGCCGCGAGCGGGCGAGTGTGCGCATCGTCAGGGAGGCGTCGCTTTCGATGTCGGTTCGCACGCGTAGCGCCACATCGATGCGTTCGCGGATGAGATCGACGCCGCGATCCGTGGCGACGATCTGGAGAGCCACCTTCGGATGCCGTTTCAGGAACCCCGGCAGGCTCCCGGACAAAGGTTCGACGAGCCCGTTCGGGCAGCTGAACCGCACCTGCCCCCGCGGCTCGGACAGCGCTTCGGCTGTGAGGGCCCGCGCTCGCTCGACCTCCAGCACAATCGTGCGGCACTGCTCGTAAAGCGACTGTCCGATCTCGGTCACGCGAAAGCGACGCGTCGACCGCTCGATCAGTCGGACGCCCAACCGGTCCTCTAACCCAGCGATCCGCCGGCTGAGCTTCGACTTCGGCACACGCAGCGCGCGACCTGCAGGCGCAAAGCCGCCATGCTCCACAACGCCGGCGAACAGCACATAGTCTTCAAGCTCGGACATGGCCGCATCGTCCTACATGTGGAACGCAGAGTCGCGTTATCGCCGCCTACTGCTCGGTTCGTCTCGCGAATAGATCCTCTGGGCCAGGGCATGAGCCCTTACCCACTCGGAGACGAACGATGACGGGACGGTTGATCAACAAAGTGGCGGTAGTGACCGGCGGCACCACGGGTATCGGGCTCGCCGTGGCCAGGCGCTTCGCGGCCGAGGGCGCGTCAGTCTTCGTCACGGGTCGCCGCCAGGCCGAACTGGATCGGGCGGTTGACGGGATCGGTCACGGTGCTGTTGGCGTGCGCGCGGACATGTCGGTGCTCGCCGACATCGATCGGCTTTACGATGCTGTTCAGCAGAGGCACGGCCAGATTGACGTGGTGATGGCGAACGCGGGCGGCGGCGACTTGGCGCCCCTTGGCGCGATCACTGAGGAGCAATACGAAAGGACCTTCGACACTAACGTGAAGGGCGCGATCTTCACGGTGCAGAAGGCGCTGCCCCTCTTGAGGGACGGCGGTTCGGTCATTCTCACCGGCTCGACGACAAGCATCAAGGGAACGCCCGCGTTCAGCATCTACAGCGCGTCCAAGGCCGCGGTGCGCAACCTCGCGCGCAGCTGGATGCTCGACCTCAAGGAGCGCGGCATCAGGGTGAACGTCATCAGCCCCGGTCCCATCGAGACGCCCGGTCTGCTGGGGCTCGCAAGCGACGCGGAGCAGGAGCGGCAACTCCGCGCCGGTCTCACCGCTTCCGTGCCGCTCGGGCGCCTCGGCCGGCCAGACGAGGTCGCGAACATGGCGCTGTTCCTCGCGTCCGACGAGGCGAGCTTCGTCAATGGCGCCGAGCTGTTCGTCGATGGCGGCGAAGTACAGTTCTGACCAGAACACGATGATCGCAGGGCGGCCCGAGGCCGCCCTGCGACGACGACCGTCAAAACCATCGGGCGATGGCGCTGACGCACGCGGCGCGCGATTCCAGGTTGAACGCGTATCGCTACCCTGCGGCCAGGGAGACGGCTCCGCCTCCTGAAAACCGAGACCTCCGCGCCCTCGCGCTCGGCTTGTCCGCCCAGGATGAGGCCTGCCCCCCGGGCGTCGCAGTTCTCCACGGCCATGGCCGCGGGAGGATCGTGTGATTGGGCCAGAGCTTCTGCGCACCACCGCGCGTCGCATCGGTGCTGAGGCCACCAAGGCGTAGGGCAGCCATGTGGCTTGCCTTCCCGACGAAAGCCGTCGCCATAGTGATCGAAGCTGCGGCGCAAGGCGTCGGCCGGCGCTAGCCCGAGCTTCTCGAGACCGGATCACGGGCTCTGACTGGAAAGAGAACGACCATGAAGAAGACCTTCGGCATCGCCCTCGCAACCCTCCTCATCAGCTCCGCGGCCGTCGGCGCGAGCGCCCAGGGACAGCCGGGCGTCAAGCGCACCGATCTCCAGCGCCACGACCTGTCGATCCAGGGGCGTGAGACCGTGCAGGCCCGTATCGACATCGCCCCGGGCGCTACGGCGAACTGGCATCGCCACCCCGGTGAAGAGGTGATCTACGTCATCGAAGGCGTCCTGGAGTATCAGCTCGAGGGCGGGAGCCCGGTGACCTTGCGGGCGGGCGAGGTCTTGTTCGTCCCCGCCGGCGTCGCCCACAAGGCGCGCAACCCCGGAACCACGAACGGCGCCGAACTTGCGACTTACATCGTCGAGAAGGGCAAGCCTCTGGTGGCTGCGGCGGAGGACGTCGCTCCCGCTAGATGACGGGAAGCTTTACGTCGTTGATTTCTCTTGCGTCGTACGATCGTCGGGGCCGCGATGTCCCGGCGCGGCGCGCCCGTTCTCGCTGGCGCTGATCGCGCGCTTCGTACGCGGGTTGGCGGGCCCGCCAGCGGGCTCGCATCTTCACGCATCAGACCACGTCAGGCTCGGCCACGGCCGAGGAGGATTGCCTACGGCCGGAGGGCCATGCCCCAGGCCCGACCGCAGCACGCCCATTCTGGCGGGAAGGTGGGCGCGGCGTCCGCCCTGCAATGGTGATTTCGTAGTGCGCGCGACAGGGCGCCGAGTTCCGTCCTAAAGCCACGAAGGCCATGGACGCCGTGCCGGGCTCTCAAACCGATAACTGCTCGCATTTCGGGCAAGGTCGCCCAAGGTTGCCCCGTAATGGGGCAACGCCGCATTGCCTATATGCTGGCTGGACGACAGATCTCCCGTCGCGCCTACGGCGTCGTTGCTGGAGCATGGAGCGCCCGCATTGGCGGCGATGCGCGACCCAGACTCCGTCCTCAAAAGGCAATCGGTTGCGTAACGACACTCTTCTGAGGGTCCGAGAGAATTATCCGGCGATCGCCGCGGACCTGCTCAACCCTCTCCTCGAGCTTCTGATCGTCGCGCGCGCCGTGTGCGGGGGTGACGCCGACAAGGTCCTGATCGTCTTGCTGGTCTCCGCCAGGGCCTCGCAGCACCCCGCATTCAAGGCGGCGACCATGGCAGAACTGCAGAGCGCAGAACTGACGGCCATGCCCGGGCTGGGAACGAACGCACGGTCTGTAGCCGCATCTCTCGGCATGGCGAACGAAACGGTCCGACGCAAGGTCCTGGAGATGATCGCAGCGGGATGGTTCGTGCGAGTGGGGCGTGACCTGCACCTTACCCGCCGCGGGCACCTACAGGCGGAACAAGCGCGCGCGGCGGTCGAGAACCTCGCAGTGAGATATTTCGAGACCGTCGGAAGTCTCCGGGGCGCTCCCCCTCCCATGGCTTAGGGGCCGGCAATGGCGTCACGCCTCGGCCGCAGTGCGGCGATGACCAGTCGCGGAACACCGGTCTTGAACGCTCGGGATTGATGCATACATTCGCAACCGATTGTCTGCATCTCTGCCGGCACACCTTCTGGTGAAAGTCTCATGACCTTGGCCCCCCCATGTCCTCGCCCTTCCGTGTAATCGTGCCACGGCCCGCGCCCTCCGCCCCCTACGATAAAGGTCGCGAAGGCCGATCCTTTTCGCGCGGCGTCGCGCCGCTCCTGGAGGCAAACTATGCCGACGCCGCCGCGGACCTGCTGAACCCGCTTCTGGACCTGCTGGGCCGCGCCCGAAGTCTGTGCCACCACGACATGGACAAGGCGCTGATCGTTCTGCTGGTGCTGGTGCGAAGTTCCGAGCATCCGGATTTTGCGGAAGCGACCCGGCCGGAACGGCTCGCCGATCCGGCCGCCGAACCCCTGCCAACCCTCGGCCTCAACGTGACCTCGGTAGCCGCCTCTCTCGGACTCCCGAAAGAAACCACTCGGCGCAAGGTGCTGGAACTCCTGCGCGGCGGCTGCCTGTTTCGCATCGACGGAGACCTGCGGCTTCCACCCGACACCTACCGGCGACTTGCTCCGCTTCGGGAAGGCGTCAATCAGCTTGCGGCGAAGTACCACGAGCTTGGCTCCGCGCTGATCCGCGCCGAGGCGCTGAGCGAGACGCGGACACCTCACCAGGGGAGGCCGGCCTGAACCAAGCCCCCGACGAACCACCCTGCACCTGAAGACCGGGCGGCCAAGCCCGGGAAGCTCGATTTTCTACGGGAACTGCCCAACGGGGGTCATCCAGACCACGGGGACGTTGTCAGGACGCAAGCCGCACGCGGATTTCTAGTGCATCGTGGGCGCCGTTTGGAGTCGAGGGCATCTGGTGAGCGAAGAGCGGTACGCATCAGGGTGGATCGACACCGTTCGGCCCAGTTCAGGTCCTGTCTACTCCGCTGTAATCGAGGCCCTCGAGCAGGCCATACGCGATGGGGAGCTACACCCCGGCGACCGACTCCCGCCGCAGCGCTGGGTGGCGTCGCGCCTAGGGGTGGACCTATCCACGGTGACGCGCGCCTATGCTGCGGCGCGAGCGCTTGGGCTGCTCGAAGGCGTCGTGGGACGAGGGACCTTCGTCCGAGCCGGCGCTTATGCCGACGACCCCGGCATCATAGACCTGTCGATGAACCTTCCGCCCGCGCCGTCCGGGATTTCGCTCTCGGCAGTGCTCCGCGAGACGATCGCAGACATTCTTGAGCACAGGGACGCCGCCACGCTGATGGCTTACCACCCCGGCTTCGGTTCCCCGGGCCAGCGTACCGCGGCCGCCCAGTGGATCGCGCCCTGCCTCCCCAGCGCGCCGGCCGACCGCCTGCTCGTGGCGCCCGGCGCGCAGGCTGCGCTATCCGCAGTGTTCAACACCATCTGTGAGCCGGGCGACATCGTCCTGACAGACGCCCTGACCTACCCGGGCTTTCTGCGGATCGCCCGGCAACGCGAGCTGCGGCTGCTCGCCTGCCCTACGGACCGCGACGGGATACTGCCTGACGAGCTGGAGGCTCTGTGCCGTGCGCACCAGCCGGCCGCGATCTACCTTTCTCCAACCCTCCAAAATCCGATGGCCACGACCCTTCCGCCCGATCGACGGCGAAAGGTGGGTCTGATAGCCGCCAGCAACCAGGCCTGGATCGTCGAGGACGATCCTTACAGCCGGCTGCTCGCGGCGCCGCCAGCCGCGATCGCCACCTATGCGCCCGATTGGACCATCTACGTGGCTACCCTTTCGAAATGCCTGAGTCCCGGACTTCGGATCGCCTATCTCCTGTGCCCGGAAACGCTCACGGGGCCGGTGGAGGAAGCGCTACGCGCCGCCACCATGATGCCGCCTCCGCTGATGTCGGCTGTGACCACCCGCTGGATAGTGAACGGGGAGGCCGAGCGGCTGCTCCGCGGAATCAGGACCGAAGCGCGGGCCCGCCGCGCCTTGGCGGCAGCCTGCCTGCCCCAGGCGCTCGGCCCCCCGGAGAGCCTGCACGTATGGCTGCCCAGAAGAGACGAGGCGGCTTGCGAACGCCTGCGTCGGGGCGCTCGAGATCGAGGGCTGGCGGTCGTAACTTCCGAGGTGTTCGCCCCATCACCGGACCACCCCCGCGGCGCGCGGATCAGCCTGGGGGCGGTCAGGGGCCGTCCAGCCCTCGAAGACGCGCTGAACAGCATCGCGGAGCTTATCGCCCAGCCTGCGGTCGCAGCAGCGAGAGACGCCGCCCGCCGTGAGAGCGAGGCTTGAGCACTGACGGAGGGCCGGCGTTTATCAGGTTCGCACCCCCGGTCTCGCCTGCGGTGAGCGAGCCTGGGTGCAGGCGGCCTCGAATACGCCAGGCCAAGGCCGTCCCGCCGTTCCAACGCCGGGCTGGCTTGCGGCTGCGCTTGCCTCCATTTTCGATCGCAGACCGCGCGCCTCTGGCGACCATGGTGGTCGTGATTTCGGACTGCGTCGAGCGTGCTCGGACGCGCTCGTGGTGGTGTCGCGGACTCTTCGCCCCTGCCAAGCCGCTTACCCGACCCGCTGTCTGCTGGCAGATGAGCCCCGGAGCCTGGCGACCAAACTCCGCTTCCGACGCGAACGCCCCAGAACGGGTCACCGCCAACTTGCGCAAGAGCACAACGGCACCAGTATTCGTCGAGCACTCCCGGAAGACTTCCAAAATAGATGGCGGGATTATCGGTAGTGGCCGCACCTAACCTGCGGATCGCCTGTTGAGCCGAGGGACCTGCTGCCGTGTCGTTCTTGGCAAGTTGCCGCACTTCGTTCGGGGAGCCCGCTCTGATCCTCACGGTCGACGACTCGGCGAGTGTTCGGCAACTGCTCGCCGCCGTGCTTACGAGCGCCGGTCACCGCGTCAGCGGGGCCGTAAATGGGGCTGCCGGCCTCGACGCGGCGCGTCAACAGCTACCGGATCTCATCCTCTCGGATTTCAACATGCCCGAGCTTGATGGCCTGGGCCTACTTGCGCAGGTCCGGAAAGACCCGCTCCTCCGCTCCACGCCCGTGGTCCTGATCAGCTCGGAAGTGTGCGCGCGAAAGCGCGGAGAGGCGGCCGCGCTCGGCGCCGCCGGGTGGCTGGAGAAGCCGCTGCAGCTGGGGCCCCTTCTGAGGGCGGTCGAGCTCGCCCTCAGCGCCGGACACGCCCCCACCCCGCTCACGTCTCGAGGGGGACGCCTATAGGATCCAGGCGGCGCCGCTTGCCTGCCGCCACGGCTCCGCGATCGCTGATCCGAGCCTCACCTGCGGGACCGATCGAGGCGAAGAACGACCGTTTCCAGCACCCGTGCGGACGCCTCGAGATCGGGTGTCGGGATCCCACGAAAGGCGTCCGCCAGCTCCTTCAGGACGTCGTCCCACTGACGTAGCGGCCCGGCCGCTTCGGGCGTCAGCCGCACCACCTTGGACCGCCGGTCATGGGCGTGGGGCTCTCGGGAAACCCAGCCCTGCGCCTCCAGGGCGTCTAAGAGCCGAACCAGCGTGGGCTCCTCAACGCCCAAGCTTGCGGCCAGCTGCCACTGGGTCAGGCCCGGGGGAGCGGCGGCAAGCGCCTGGAGCGCCGTCAGCCGAGCGTCCGTTTGGCCGAGGCCTTTCAGCCGTTCGTTCAGGCGCGCGCGCCAGCTGCGAGCCGCGACCGTCATCGCTGTGGCCAGCGCCTGCTGCTGCTCCGTAGGTTCCGGCAATCGTGCACCCATGAGAGATTGTGCCTTCCGTCCTTGGCTCTGCAGCCTTGATCGGTGTGCGTGGGTTTGCGGCGCGCCTAAAGGCAGTGGCTCCCCAAACTGGGCCGCGGCGCAGCGCGGAGGGCCGTAGCGCAAGGACACGGCCAAGTCGGGCAAAGGCGTCTCGCCACGCGGTCTTCTAGGTCAGGTGAGCCAGTCTGCCCGGGCCTCGCGGCATGCCTTGGCGAAGGCATGCGCCTGAATCGGCTTCGCAACGACGGGGCACCCGGTTCTGCCCCTGATCAGATCCGCATTGGCCGTGACGTAGATGTGGGGCACGGGCCCGACGGATTCGCGGATGGCGGCCAGCGCCTCGGTCCCGCTCCCGCCGACAATGCGAAGATCGAGCGTCACCAGGTCAGGCCTTCTGAGTCGCACGCTAGACACCGCCGCGCTCGTAGTGGGGGCGACATCGAAGGTGCGAAAGCCAAGATCCGCCAGAAGCGCTTCCAGCTCCATCGCAATGATCATCTCATCTTCAACGATGAGGGCGTGGAGCGAATCTGCGTGTGTCATGAGCCTCCGGCGGCGCTTCAGGCCGGGCGACACTAATGCTGATACCGGCCGGGCGTAGGTCCTCCTGCCCCACTGCGGGTCACCGCCCGCCAAGAAGGCGGTCGCGCAAGAACTCCGGCGCCCGGCGGGACGAAGGCGCCTGAACTCGCTACCGGCTTCCTGAGGATCGGCGCCCAGATTGGCCGAACGATCGGGCTGGATCAGGTCCCAGACCTTGCGTCGACAATCGCCCGAGCGGCTACGTTGAAGGGAGCCTTCGCTTCTCCTCAGCCGCGCTGGTAACTCGAACCCCCGAGACATAGATGGCGACCGCGCATCCGCCGGCGGCGAAGATCGCGCTGGCGAGCAGAACGAGCGCAATCATCGTCGCCACAGGGTTGGTTCCTCGCGGCGAGAAAGGCGGGAGGCGAAAGGAACGAGCACCGCGAGCGCCTATTCGGGTCCGCCGGTCCGCCGCGGCGGCGCCGTGGACGCCCGCGCCGCTGGCGGTGTCCAGCCAGCCTCCACTTCACCGAGCAGCTGGAGCTCCGCCGCAGTCTCGGCGACCGCGACCGCCGCCCAGTGGAGAATTTGCTGCAGGCTCTGCTGGTACGCTAGCGAGACGTCTGCCAAGCCTTCCTCCACCGAGGCGGAAGGCACAGTCTGCTGAGCGGCGGGAGTTCGTCTAAGCAGCGCTGTCAGCTCGCGCAGGACCTGCGCGCGGCCGGAGAGCACGTGCGCCCGCGTTGCGGGCGAGCCGTCCGCGTCGGCCGGGGCGGATCCCGGTGACAGGAGCCAGTCCATCAGAACTCCTGCCACGGGTCGGCGGCCGTCTCGCGACTGGCGTCAGCCTTGAGCAAAGCGCCGCCGCCACGAGCGTGGGTCGACATCGTCTTCAAGGACGCAACGGCGGCGGGGCGCGCCCGGCGGGTGGCAGGCCGTCCCACAGCCTGAACCTCGCCGACATCGAACCCACCGATCAGTCTCGTGAGCTCCTCTGTCTCTTGAGCCAGGCTGTGGCTCGCGGCGGTGGACTGTTCGACCATGGCGGCGTTCTGCTGGGTGACCTGATCCATCTGGTTCACCGCGGTGTTGACCTGGTTCAGCCCGGCCGCCTGCTCCTGCGCGGAGGCGGCGATCTCTGAAACGATTGTGGTGATATCCGCCACCTGCGACACGATACGCTGCAGCGCCGCGCCCGTCTCTCCCACCAGGCTGACGCCCTGCTCCACCTGCTGTGTGGAGGCGGAGATAAGGGACTTGATCTCCTTCGCAGCATCCGCAGAGCGCTGCGCGAGCGCCCGCACCTCTGACGCCACGACGGCGAACCCTTTCCCAGCGTCGCCGGCCCGAGCCGCCTCGACGCCCGCGTTCAGGGCCAGCAAGTTGGTCTGGAATGCAATCTCGTCAATGACCCCGATGATCTGGCTGATTTGCTGTGCGGATCGCTCGATCTCAGTCATGGCGGACACGGCCTGGCGGACGACCTCGCCCGAGCGCTCCGCGTCTGCCTTGGCGGTGTTGACCACCTGGTTCGCGTGGCCAGCGCCCTCGGCGGTCTTCCGGACAGTCGCCGTGATCTCATCGAGCGCGGCGGCGGTTTCTTCCAGGCTGGCGGCCTGCTGCTCGGTGCGCTTGGACAGGTCGTCGGCCGCCTGGCTGATCTCATCCGCGCCGGACCGCATCCCGCGAGCATTCTCGGAGATCACCTTCATGGTCTCCTGCAGCTGACCTATGGCCTGGTTGAAGTCCGTCCTGAGCTTCTCGTAGTCGTCCGCGAACGGCTCATCGATGCGGAACACAAGGTCTCCGGCCGACAACCTCTCCAGCCCGCGGGCGATGTTGTCCACCACATGGGCCTGCTGCCTAGCCGCTTCGGCCTTGGCGGCCTCGTTGCGGGACCGTTCCTCGGCAGCCGCTTTCTGCTGCTCGGCCGTCATGCCTTCGAGCCTTATCTTCTCCAACCCCGCTTCCTTGAAGGTTTGCACGGCGGCGGCCATCTCGCCGATCTCGTCCGCGCGTCCCTGACCGGGAACGTCGACCGTATGGTCGCCGGCCGCGAGTTGGCGCATCACCTGGGTCATTTGGCCGATGGGTCGAGCGATGCTGCGGGACAGCAGCCAGCCAAGCAGGACGGCGATCGTGGCGGCGACGCCGCCGCCGATAGCCAAGGCTGCTCTGGTGATCACGACGGACCGATCTGTCGCAACCGCCTCGAGGTCCGCCCAGGCCTCCACTTCCTTGTGTGCGGCAGCCGCTGCACCGCGGAAGGTGTCCAGGCTGCCCCCGGAACGCGCATTCTCACGGGCTTCAGCATAGGTGGCCGGGTTGCTCATCAGCGCGATCTGCGGCTTGGCGTAGTTGGTATACCAGTCGGCCTCTGCAGAGCGGATCCGCGCCAGCAACGGCAGGATCTGCGGCTGGTCCGCCGACAGCCTCTCCGCGACAGAAATCTCCCGAAGGAACTGTTCGCGCGCTTTGACGAGCAGTCTCTGGTGCTTCTCGCTCTCCGTCAGAAGCAGGCCACGCAGGCTCGAGTTCTGCTCAAATAACGCCTGCTCGGCGCGGTTGAGGGCGATTTCGAGTTCGTAGGATCGGGCGTCGCGTTCATTCACCCGCGCCACGTCGACGCTCTGCAAAAAGAGGGCGCCGCTCTGCACGGCCATTACGGCGACGAGCAGCGTGAAGGCTCCAAGGAGCTTCCGAGAGATCTTCCAGTCGTTCAGAGTCACGTGTTTCCCCCCAATCCGTCCGCGATCATCGCCTGAGCGCGTGAAGCACCTTTCGCGCCAGAACAGTTGATGAATGCTTACGTATAGAGAAGAAGCGCAATAGACTCGATGCGAAGCGCAATAGATGCGGACCGCAACGATTTCCGAATACTTAGATGCGACTACGCGTCAGGGTGACGCCTCCGGTCTGTTGCGCTCGATCAGAGGAGTCGCCGGCCCCTGCCCGCGGTGGCCCGGCTCGACGAGCGGCCGCTCGCGATCTAGGTGGGCCGCTCCATCGGGGGGCCCCACGGCAGGGGCCTTCGTCCCCGCGCCGCACAGCGACAGCGCCTCCCCGGGATCTCCGGTGGACCGACTGCGCCGGCGAGGCCGGCGCAGTCAGTCGCGTCAGGCGCCGAAGATCCAGCCGTCCGGCAGGCTGGTCAGCTGCACGCCGGCCAGGACCATCCGGCCGCCGCCGGCGACCTCGACCACCGTGTCCTGCCCGACCTGAGACACCGACCAGGTGCTGCCCGGGAGCAGGTTGACCCGGTCGCCGTCGGCCGCGCTGAAGTCGAGGATCCGGTCCAGCCCGGCTTCGCCAAAGAAGTGGAACACGTCCGCCCCCAGGCCGCCGGCCAGAGTGTCGTCCCCCCGGTCGCCCGAGAGCCAATCGCCGCCGGCCCCGCCGCTCACCGAGTCATCGCCTTGGCCACCGCGGACGATGTCCGCACCGTCGCCGCCGCTCGCCGTGTCGACGCCCATGTTGCCGTAGACGATGTCGTCCCCGGTTTCGCCGAACAGCAGGTCGTTGTCCTTGCCGCCAACCACCCAGTCGCCGCCGGCGCCGCCGGAGACGGTGTCGTCGCCTTCGTTGCCGTGGGCGTCGTCGAAGTCGCCGCCGCCGACCACCCGGTCATTGCCGAGGCCGCCTCGGAGGTAGCTTTCCCCTTCGCCGCCGAACACCTGGTCGTCACCCTCGCCGCCGAAGGCGATGTCCCTGCCGGCCCCGCCCTCCAGAGTGTCCGCGCCGCTGTCGCCGGACAGGTAGTCGTCGCCGGCGTCGCCGCTGAGCTGGTCGCCGTCGCGGCCGCCGTAGACCGTGTCGTCGCCGTCGCCGCCGGAGAGCGTGTCCATGCCGGCGTTGCCGTGCAGCCAGTCCTGGCCGCCGCCGCCCTGAACGTTGTCGGCGCCTTCGCCGGCGGCGAAGCTGTCGTCGCCCGCCGAGAAGACCGCCGTGTCAGGTCCCGCAGTCCCGGTGGAGCCGGACGTGATGACGCCGCCCCCACCGCCACCGCCTCCGCCTCCGCCACCTCCCCCGCCGCCGCTGTCGCCGCCGCCCGAGGCGGGCGCCGTGACGGTCAAGGTGAGGGTGTTGGGCGTGGCGTCGGTGTTGGAACCCCAGCCGGCCAGGCCGTCGTCCCGGACCCGGAAGCCGATCGACACAGCCCCCGCGCCAGCCGGGGTGAACACCAGGTCGCCGAGCGCCACGTCGGCGGCGGAGATGACGTCGCCCACGTTAACCGTGAGGCCGGCAAGCTCCAGCGTCCCCGCTCCGGGGACAGCCGTGATGATCACCGACTTCAGCCCGTTCCCGTCCGCGTCGGCGTAGCCGAGGTCCGCGAGCGTGATCACCCGGCTGGCCGTGGTCAGCAGGGAGGCGCTGCGGTCCGACCCAGTCGGCGCCGTGTTCTGGCCAAAGGCGCCGTCGTCGAACTGCAGACGCTCGATCCCGGTCAGCCGGTCCGCGCCGTCGGCGCCCACGACCTGCAGGACGCCGGGGCTGACCTCGCTGATCGTGTAGGCCGTGCTGAGGCCCGTGAAGACCGCCACGTCGGCGCCGGCGCCGCCCTCCAGGGTGTCGTTGCCGGCCCCCCCGTCGAAGATGTCCGGGCCGCCGTTGCCGACCAGGCTGTCGTTCCCCTCGTCGCCATCCAGCGTGTCGTCGTCGTTGCCCCCCTTGATGGTGTCGTCGCCGGCGTCGCCGAAGGCGCGCACCGACTCCAGCGACAGCATCCCTGAGGCGTCGAGCGAGTCGTTCCCGGCCGTGCCGTTGAGGTAGATGGTGTTTGGCGCCAGGCCGGTGCGGGACAGGTCGCCCGTGATCACGACGCGCTCCCCGTTCAGCACGATCTCCTCGGTGCCGCTGACGGTCACCTCGGCGACGCCGTCCCCATCGAAGTCCAGCAGCAGCTTGGAGCCGTCCGCGGAGGGCGTGATCCGCGCCACCTCGTTCGCCAGCAGCTGCGGGGCGACAATGTCGAGGACGTCGGTCCCGCCGCCGCCGTCCACTTCCACCGGCTGGCCAGGCGCGACCGCGCTGAGGTCCAGGGTGAAGGTGTCGCCGTTGGAACCGCCCTGGATCCTCGGCAGGGGCGTGAAGCCCAGGTTGTCGGCGGTGAGCATGAGCGCGCTCGTCCCGCCGAGCGTCAGGACCGTGGTGAAGACGTCCCCCTGCCCGGTCGGGTTGATCTGCACGAGGGTGGTCTCCCCGTCCTGGATCAGCTGCAGGAACCCGTTCTCGAACGGGTTCTCGACGCCGTCCCAGGCGGTCAGCCTGGCCACGAGGAAGTCCTGCCAGCCGAGCACGTCACCGCCCGATCCCGCCTTGAAGTCGGTGATGGTCATGGACCCGGCGCTGGCGCCGGTCATGACGAACCGGTCGGCGCCGTCTCCCAGCGTGACCCTGAGGGTGTCACCGAGGCCGGACTGGGCCACCACGGTGTCTGCGCCGGCCCCGCCGAATACGGTGTCGGAGCCGCCGCCGCTGAGGATGCTGTCGCCGCCGGCGCCGCCGTCGAACCAGTTGGCGCTCGCCGTACCCGTCAGAGTGTCGGCGAACCCGGTCCCGGTGACGCCTTCGATGCTCACCAGCGTATCGACACCAAGACCGCCGCCGATGCTCTGCGCGCCGCCGGCGCCCACGTCGACGGTGACGCCGCCGCTCGCCTCGGTGAAGGCCACGACGTCGACGCCTGCGCCGCCGTCCACCCGATCGTCGCCCACGCCGCCCTCGAGGATGTCGTCCCCGCCGCCGCCGTCGAGCGTGTCATCACCGGCCCGCCCGTAGAGGAAGTTCGACCCGGCGCTGCCGGTCAGCCCGTCGTTGTGGTTCGACCCGAGGAGGTTCTCGATGTTGACGAGGGTGTCGACCCCCATGCCGCCGCCCACGGTCTGCGGCCCGCTGGCGGCGACGCTTACGGTCACCCCTGAGGTCGCATCCGAGTAGGAGGCGCTGTCGCCGCCGAACCCGCCCTGCTTCAGGACCGCGCCGTTCTCGCCGCCATCCAGCAGGTCGTCGCCGGCGCCGCCGCGAAGCACGTCGTCGCCCGCCGCGCCGGAGAGCGTGTTCGCCGCCCCGTCTCCGGCGAGCACGTCGTCGAAGGCGGAGCCCGCCACACGTTCGATGCCGCTCAGCACGTCGCCGCCGGCCCCGCCGGTGGACGTCCCCCCCGCGAGATCGACGATGACACCCGCCGCCGCCGCGGCGTAGCTCGCCGTGTCGACGCCAGCCCCCCCATGCAGCGCGTCCGCGCCCAGGCCTCCGGTCAGCAGATCGTCGCCGCCGCCGCCTCGAAGGGTGTCGTCGCCTTCGCCGCCGTCCAGGGTGTCGGCGGCGCCGGCCCCCTGTTCCTCAGTCGTGACCACCGCCCCGCCGAAGCCAAGCCCGCTGGCTTCCACGTGCACCAGGCCGTCGCCCAGCAGGGTGTCTCCGCCGGCGCCGCCCGAGAGCGAATCCGCCCCGTCGTAGCCGGCCAGCAGGTTAGAGCCGGCGTCCCCGGCGAGGGTGTCTCCGTGGGTCGAGCCCGACAGGTTCTCGAACCCGCCAGCCCGCAGCGTGCCCTGGCGGGTGGCCTGCGCCACCCCCTGCTGGGCCAGCGAGACGCTGACGCCGGCTGCGCTGATGTCAGAACCGTTGCCGTGGAAGGACAGAGTGTCGATGCCCGTCCCACCCTCGACACGGTGCGTGCCCGCCCCGACCTGAACGAGGTCGGCGCCCTCGCGGCCATCGATGTTGTCGTTGCCGGTGGACCCCGAGCCGTCCGAGCCGCCCCAAAGCCAGTTGTCGCCGGCGTCCCCTGAGAGGGTGTCGCTAAAGGCGGTGCCGGACACGGCCTCGATATTCACCAGGGTGTCGTTGCCCTGGCCCGTGTTCTGGGCCGCCCCCTGCAGACCGAGGTCCACCCGGACCCCGGCCGTGGCGCCGGTGGCGTAGCCCGCCCGGTCCATTCCGGCGCCCCCGTCCAGCCGGTCGTTCCCGAGACCGCCCACCAGGAAGTCCTGGGCCTCGCCGCCCTGGAGGGTGTCGTCCCCGTCCTGGCCGCGCAGGGAGTCCGGATCGGCGCCGCCGTCCAGCCGGTCTGCGCCCGCGCCGCCCAGGAGGGTGTCCGAGCCTCCGGCGCCGCTGAGCGTGTCGTCGGCGCCGCCGGCCTGGATCAACTCGGCGGAAGGCGTGCCGACCAGGTTGACGCCGAGTTGCACGGTCGCGTCCGCAAACCTCAGGAACTCCACCGTGGAGAGGGTGTCGGTCCCATCCGGCGCCCCGGCCCGCAGGTCGGTCACCGTGGTCGTACCGTCGGCGTTGACCGTCACTTGGTAGTCGGAGCGCGCCCCGGAGTAGCTGGCCACGTCCGCGCCAGCGCCGCCCTCGAGCAGGTCCGCGCCACCGGCGCCGACCAGGGTGTCGTCGCCCTGGCCGCCGCGCAGGGTGTCGGCCCCCATCTCGCCCGAGGGCGAGGCCGCGGTCGGCGTGTCGAAGGTGGCGAACGCCCCCGCCACAATGGTCGTCTCGCCGTCGCCGAGCAGCAGGTCCGCGCCCTCGCCGCCCACGAGGCTGTCCGCGCCCTTCATCCCGGCCAGCCGGTTTGCTCCAGCGTCGCCGGTCAGGGTGTCGGCGAACACCGTCCCCGAGAGGTTCTCGACGCCTGTCAGGGTCATGGAGCCCAGGCCGGTGGCCTGCGCCGCGCCCGGCTGGGCGAGTGTCAGCGTCACGCCATCGGCCACGGCGTAGCTAACCACGACGGTGTCTGAACCCGCGCCTCCGTCGAGCGTGTGGTCGCCCGAGTGCACGAGCAGCAGGTCGTCCCCGGCGCGTCCGCTCAGGGAGTCGTTCCCGCCCGTGTAGGTCCACAGGAAGTTCGCCCCGCCGTCCCCCGCCAAGGTGTCGCTGCCGGTGGTGCCCGACAGGTGCTCGATCCCGATCAGGGTCTTCATGCCCTGGGCGGTTGCCTGGACGCCCGCGACGGCGAGGTCCACGCTCACCGCCGGTCCGCCATGGAAGGCCACCCGATCCAGGCCCGCACCGCCGTCCAGGCGATCCGCGCCGGCCGAGGCGAAGAGCAGGTCCTGGCCGGCGCCGCCCTGCAGGGTGTCGTCGCCCTCGTTGCCTGCGAGGACATCGTCCCCATCTCCGCCGTCGAGCAGGTCGTTCCCCTGCAGGCCGACCAGGTTGTCGGCCCCGCCGAGGCCCGCGAAGGTGTCCGGGCCAGCCGTACCGACGAAGCTGTCCGCGCCGTCCGTAGCGGCAAGGCCGCTGGCCAGCATCACCAGTCCGTCGGTGAACTGCAGGACTTCGGCCGCCGAGATGGTGTCCGCGCCGTCCGGAGCTCCGGAACGCAGGTCGCTCACCCAGACTTCGCCGCTCTGCTGGCGGACGATCTGGTAGTCGCCGCGCGCCCCGCTGAACACGACCCGGTCCAGGCCGAGCCCGCCGTCGTGCAGGTCGTTGCCGGCGCCGCCGAACAGCCGGTCGTCGCCCTGGCCGCCCTTCAGCGTGTCCGCGCCATCCCCGCCGTCGAGGGTGTCGGCGCCGCCTTCACCATCCTCCGTGACGACGATGGGACCGGCTGTTCCAAAGGGGGAACGGGCGTCGATCACGCCGTCGCCCAGCAACACGTCGTCGCCTGCGCCGCCGGAAAGCGAGTCCCCGCCGAGGAAACCCGCAAGCAAGTTCGCTGCGCCGTCGCCGGCCAGGGTGTCGGCATGCGTCGAGCCCGAGAGGTTCTCGAACCCTTGGAGCTGCATGGCGCCCTGGCGGGTGTCCTGCGCCTGCCCCTGCTGGGCCAGCGAGACGGCCACCCCGGCCGCCGTGATGTCTGTCCCGTTGCCCTGGAACGAGAGCGCGTCGATGCCGTCGCCACCCGAAAGCACGTGGTCGCCGGTCCCGACCTGGACGAGGTCGTTGCCGCCGGCCGCGGAGATCTGGTCGTTGCCGGTGACGCCGCTTCCGTCCGTCCCGCCCCACAGCCAGTTGTCGCCGGCGTCCCCGGTGAGGGTATCGTTGAAGCGCGTTCCGGAGATCGCTTCCACGTCCACCAGCGTGTCCAGCCCCTGGCCGGTGTCCTGGGCGACCTGGATCCCGAGATCCACCCGCACGCCGCCGGTCGCGCCGCTGGAGAAGCCTGCGCGATCGTAGCCCGCCCCGCCTTCGAACCGGTCATTGCCGCCGGCTCCCACCAGGAAGTCTGCGCCATCCTCGCCCTGGAGGGTGTCGTCACCCGCCTCGCCGCGGACGCCGTCGTCGCCGTCGCCGCCCTTCAGAAGGTCGTTGCCGCCGCCGCCCAGCAGGACGTCGGATGCGCCGAGCGCCGAGAGCGTGTCCGCGCCGCCGCCGCCCACGAGCGTGTCCGGACCGGCCGTGCCGGCCCCGTTCGAGCCCACGCTACCGGCCCCCACGTCGCCATCCGCAAACCGCAGCACCTCCACGCCGCTGACCGTGTCGGCGCCCTCCGGCGCGTCTGCCCGCAGGTCAGTCACGGTGATTGCGCCATCCGCCTGCAGCACCAGCTGGTAGTCGGCGCGCGCGCCGCTGAACCGCGCGACGTCAGAGCCTGCGCCGCCGGTCAGCAGATCATTGCCTCGTTCTCCGGCCAGGATGTCGTCGCCCTCGCCGCCCGTCAGGGTGTCGTCGCCATCCTCGCCCAGCAGGGTGTCGGCCCCGCCCTCACCCAGCAGGACATCGCGGCCCTCCTGGCCGTCGAGGTAGTTGCCGCTGCTGTCGCCGGTGAGCGTGTCGCCGTGTTCGCTGCCGAACAGCCCTTCGATGTCGACCAGGGTGTCGACGCCGAGACCGCCGCCGACCGTCTGGGCGCCGGCGATCCGCAGGTCGACGGTCACGCCGCCCGTGGCGCCGACCGAGAACACCGCCACGTCCGCGCCGGCCCCGCCGTCGAGCCGGTCGTCGCCGGCCCCGCCTTCCAGGACGTCATTGCCGCCGCGGCCCTCCAGGGTGTCCGCGCCGGCCAGGCCGAAGAGCAGGTTGTCCTGCGCATCTCCGCGCAAGGTGTCGTTGTGGCTGGAGCCGTAGAGGTTCTCGATCTCCTGCAGGGTGTCCACGCCGCGGCCGCCGCCCACGTCCTGGCCCGTGCTGATCGCCAGGTCGACGGTCACGCCGCCCGTGGCGTCGCCGTAGGCGGCGATGTCGCCCCCGACCTCGTCGCGCAGCCCGCGAACCGGCGTGGCGTCCCCGCCGCGCAGGATGTCGGCGCCCGCGCCGCCCTGCAGCAGGTCGGCGCCGCCGCCGCCGGAAAGGGAGTCCGCCCCTGCCTGGCCGATCAGGTAGTCCGTCCGGCCCGTGCCCACGAGCGTGTCGTCGCCGAAGGCGCCGACCGCCTGGGTGATCTCCTCCTCGCCCGCATCCGGGTAGAGGACCTCGAGGTCGAGGACGTCGTTGCCGGCCGATCCCAGCGCGGTGCGCAGGCCGCCGGACACGATCTTCAGGATCGAGAGCTGGATGCTGGCGAACTGCGCCTGGGTGAACGGCGGCACCACGAAGTGCAGTTGGTCCACGTTGGTGATGGTGTCGGTCCCGTGCCCGACCATCTGGCCGAGCCCCTGGACGGTGGTCGTGGTCGCACCGAGGGTGACCCGGAAGATCGCCTCGCCCACGTTGTTGTTGACCAGCTCGACGAAGAACTCGCCAGGCTCGTCGCCTTCCACCACGCGCAGCGAGCCCGCCGTGCCGGTGGGCAGGTCGAACGCCGCGATGTCGTTGGTCCCGCTGCCGCCGTCGAGGGTGTCGTTGCCGCCCTGGCCGCGCATGAGGTCGTCGCCGCCGCCGCCGGAGATCTTGTCCGCGCCCGTGCCGCCGTTCAGCCCGTTGTTGTTGCCGTCGTGGCCGGTGATGGTGTCCGAGCCCAGGCCGCCGTTGGCGCCCACCGGGCCTGCGAGGTTCACGCCGGGCGTCGTGGCGATGTCGATCACGTCGTCGCCGGGCGTGCCGGTCACGAACGTGGCGCTGACGTTCAAGGTGCGGTCGATGGACACGAACGGTCCGGTGGAGCCGCCCTGGTCCGCATAGAAGTGCAGGTGCTCGACCCCGCTGAGGGTGTCGGCGCCCAGGCCCGCCGCCAGGCCCACGCCCTGGACCACGGCCCCGCCGTTGGCCGACAGCGTCACCTCGAACACCGTGGCCGGGGTCCCGCCCTGGACGAGCTGGACCAGCAGCTTGCCGCCCGTCCCCTCCACCACCTGGAGCGTGCCGGTCGTGCCCTGCGGAAGACGGAAGGCGGCCGTGTCGTCGCCCTCGCCGCCGTCGAGCTTGTCGGCCCCTGCGCCGCCGATCAGGTAGTCGCTGCCGCCCAGGCCCGAGAGGGTGTCGTCACCGGCCCCGCCGTCCAGCGAGTGATCGCGCCCGCCGTGGCCGGTGATCAGGTCGTTGCCGCCCTCGCCGTTGGCGCCGATCTGGCTGGCCGTGGTGTTCGGGTAGAGCGCCGCGATGTCGATCACGTCGCCGGCCGGCCCGCCGTTCACGAAGGCCAGGCCATTGCCGTCCACCGGATTGGCCCGCGGGACGAGGTTCACCCCCAGGAACTGGCCCTGCGGCGTCGGGAACAGCTCGGGCGAGAAATGCAGCTCCTCGACGCCGGAGACCGTGTCGGTCCCCATGTGCGCCATGGCGTTGATCCCCTGCACCGTCGCCGAACCGGCTCCGGTGACGGTGATCTTGAACACGCCGACCCCATTGCCGCCGTTGACCAGCTCCACCACGAAGATGTTCGCCGCCTCGCCCTGCGCCAGGCGCAGCGTGCCGACGGTGTCGGCCGGCAGGCGGAACGCCGCCGCGTCGAGGCCTTCCCCGCCTTCGATCAGGTCGTTGCCCTCGCGGCCGATCAGGTAGTCGTCGCCGCCGGCGCCCTGCAGCCGGTCATGGCCGGCGCCGCCGTCCAGCGCCCGGTCCGGGCCGTCGCGGCCGACGATGGTGTCGTCGCCAGCCTCGCCGTTCACCGACACCTGGGCCTGACCCGCCGTGGGGATCAGGCCGGCCACCGAGATCGTGTCCCCGCCCGTGGTGCCGCGCACGAAGAACGAGCCGTCCTGGTTCTGGAACACCGTCGTGGCCAGGTTCACCGCCAGGAACAGGCCTGGCGGCGGGTTGTTCACCGCCGGCGCGAAGTGCAGCTCCTCGACACCCGAGACGGTGTCCACCCCGAAGCTGGACATCGTCCCCAGGCCCTGGACCGTCGCTGCGCCAGCGCCGGTGATCGTCACCTTGAACACCGCCGCGCCGACGTTGTTGTTCACCAGCTCGACCAGGAGTGAGCCGGCATGCTCGCCCGTCCCCTCCACCAGGCGCAGGGTCCCCGTCGTCGTGGCCGGCATCATGAACCCGGCCACGTCGCGGCCCTCGCCGCCCTCGATCGTGTCGTCGCCGTCGTTCCCCGCCAGCCAGTCGTTGTCCGCCCCGCCGCTCAGCGAGTCCGCGCCGCCGTTGCCATTGATGTTGTCCGCGCCGCCCAGGCCCTGGATGGTGTCGGCGCCCGCCGTGCCCTGAAGGTTGTCCGCGCCAGCCGTGCCCTGGGTCGGGGTGGGTGCGTTTGCGCCCAGCTGGTCCGCCGTGCGCTGGCCGTCCGCGAAGGCGAACACCTCGACACCGCTGACGGTGTCCGAGCCGTCGCCGCCCGTCCGAAGGTCCGTGATGCGGATCGCGCCCGCGTCGCCCGCCTGGACCTGATAGTCGGCGCGCACCCCGGAGAGCACCACCCGGTCCTGCCCGGCTCCGCCGTCGATCAGGTCGTTGTCGCCGCCGCCGGCCAGGGTGTCGTCGCCGGTCGCCCCCTTCAGGGTGTCGGCGCCGGCGCCGCCCTGCAGGTCGTCGTTGCCGCCGGCCAGGTTGAAGGCCGCCACGTCCTCGAAGGTGGTGATCGGGCCGCCGCCGCCGTCCCCGTCCACGTCGACCGCGCCGTCGCCCAGCAGCAGGTCGGCGCCGCCGCCGCCCAGCAGCACGTCGCCGCCGCTGAAGCCGGCCAGCACGTTGGCCGCGCTGTCGCCCGTGAGGGTGTCCGCCGCCGCCGAGCCGGAGAGGTTCTCGATGCTGGTGAGCACCATGGCGCCCTGTCCGGTCGCCTGGGCCGAGCCCTGCGCCGCCAGCGACAGGCTCGCTCCGCCCGGCGCGCCGGTCAGCGCCACGGTGTCGACGCCCTCGCCGCCCGTGAGCGTGTGGTCGCCCTCCGCCACCGACAGGAGGTCGTCGCCGGCCTGGCCGTCCAGCTGGTCGTTGCCGCCGCCGGAGCCCAACAGCCAGTTGGCCTGCGCATTGCCGGTCAGGGTGTCCGACATCTCGCCGCCCGAGACGTGCTCGACGTTCAGCAGGGTGTCCATGCCCTGGCCGGTGTCCTGGGCCGTCGTCACCCGCAGGTCGGCCTTCGCGCCGACCGTCTCGCTGTAGAGCGACACGCGGTCCTGGCCGTCGCCGCCGTCCATCCGGTCGTTGTCGGCGCCGCCCACCAGGTAGTCGTCGCCGCCGTCCCCGGCGAGCGTGTCCGCCCCGGCCTGCCCGCGCAGGAAGTCGTGGCCGTCACGGCCCGAAAGGGAATCTCCGCCTGCGCCGCCGGCGAGGTCGTCCACCTGGGCGCGGCCCTGGATGGTGTCGTTCCCCTGCGCGCCGTTGGCGATCAGCAGCACGTTGGCCGGCGCGGCCGGATAGAGCGCCGCCAGGTCCATGGCGTCGTCGTACGGCGTGCCGCCGGCGAAGCCCTGGCCGTTCTGCACGGCGTTCGCCCGGACCGTCAGGTTGATGGTCGCAAACTGGTTGAGGTTGAACGGCGGCGTGAGGAACTGCAGCTGGTCCACGTTGGTGACCGTGTCGGTCCCCAGGAAGGCGGCCACGCCCAGCCCCTCCACCGTGGCTCCGGTCCCGTTCACCAGGACCCGGAAGATCGCCTCGCCCACGTTGTTGTTCACCAGCTCGACGAAGAATTCGCCAGGCTCGTCGCCTTCCACCACGCGCAGCGATCCCGCCGTGCCGATGGGCAGCTCGAAGATCGCCAGGTCGTTGGCGCCGCTGCCCCCGTCCAGGAGGTCGTTGCCGCCGCCGCCGATCAGGTGGTCGTCGCCGCCGGCGCCGGAGATCCTGTCGGCGCCCGGTCCGCCGTGCAGCGCCTGGTCCGGACCGTCATGGCCGACGATGGTATCGTCACCGAATTCGCCGTTCACGGAAACCCGCGTCGTCCCGGCGTTCGGCGCCAGGCTGTCTACGGCGATGGTCTCGCCCACCGGCCCGCCGCGGACGAACACCGAGCCATCCGGATTGGTGTAGGCGGTAGGCACGAGGTTGAGGCCGACGAACTGGCCCGGCTGCGGGCTGGCCGACGGAATGAAGAAGTGCAGCTCCTCCACGTCGGTGACCGTATCGGTTCCAAGGCTGGCCATCGGCCCCAGGCCTTCGACGATGGCGTCGATCCCGTCCACCAGGGTCACCCGGAACACATTCGTCACCGTGGAGCCGTCGACGAGCTGGACCAGGAAGCGCCCTGCCTCCGCCCCTGAGCCCGCCACATAGCGCAGCGTCCCGACCGTGCCCTCCGGAAGGGCGAAGCCGGCGATGTCGTGGCCGTCACTGCCGTCGATCCGGTCGGAGCCGTCGGCGCCGGTCAGGCGGTCATTCCCCTCGCGACCATCGAGCGTGTCGGCGCCGGCGCCGCCGTGCAGCGTGTCGGCCCCGGCCGTGCCCACCGTCGGCTGCGCGCCGCCGCCGCCGCCGCCCGCCAGCGCGTCCCGCGCCACCACGCCGTCCGCGAAGGCGAAGAGCTCCGCCCCCGCCACCGTGTCGGAACCCTCGGACGCCGCAGCGCGCAGGTCGGTGATATGCACCGATCCGTCCTGCTGGATCGACACCTGGTAATCGGCGCGCACCCCGGAGAGCACCACCCGGTCCTGCCCGGCTCCGCCGTCGATCAGGTCGTTGTCGCCGCCGCCGGCCAGGGTGTCGTCGCCGGTCGCCCCCTTCAGGGTGTCGGCGCCGGCGCCGCCCTGCAGGTCGTCGTTGCCGCCGGCCAGGTTGAAGGCCGCCACGTCCTCGAAGGTGGTGATCGGGCCGCCGCCGCCGTCCCCGTCCACGTCGACCGCGCCGTCGCCCAGCAGCAGGTCGGCGCCGCCGCCGCCCAGCAGCACGTCGCCGCCGCTGAAGCCGGCCAGCACGTTGGCCGCGCTGTCGCCCGTGAGGGTGTCCGCCGCCGCCGAGCCGGAGAGGTTCTCGATGCTGGTGAGCACCATGGCGCCCTGTCCGGTCGCCTGGGCCGAGCCCTGCGCCGCCAGCGACAGGCTCGCTCCGCCCGGCGCGCCGGTCAGCGCCACGGTGTCGACGCCCTCGCCGCCCGTGAGCGTGTGGTCGCCCTCCGCCACCGACAGGAGGTCGTCGCCGGCCTGGCCGTCCAGCTGGTCGTTGCCGCCGCCGGAGCCCAACAGCCAGTTGGCCTGCGCATTGCCGGTCAGGGTGTCCGACATCTCGCCGCCCGAGACGTGCTCGACGTTCAGCAGGGTGTCCATGCCCTGGCCGGTGTCCTGGGCCGTCGTCACCCGCAGGTCGGCCTTCGCGCCGACCGTCTCGCTGTAGAGCGACACGCGGTCCTGGCCGTCGCCGCCGTCCATCCGGTCGTTGTCGGCGCCGCCCACCAGGTAGTCGTCGCCGCCGTCCCCGGCGAGCGTGTCCGCCCCGGCCTGCCCGCGCAGGAAGTCGTGGCCGTCACGGCCCGAAAGGGAGTCTCCGCCTGCGCCGCCGGCGAGGTCGTCCACCTGGGCGCGGCCCTGGATGGTGTCGTTCCCCTGGGCGCCGTTGGCGATCAGCAGCACATTGGCCGGCGCGCCCGGATAGAGCGCCGCCAGGTCCATGGCGTCGTCATAGGGAGTGCCGCCGGCGAAACCCTGGCCGTTCTGCACCGGGTTTGCCCGGACCGTCAGGTTGATGGTCGCAAACTGGTTGAGGTTGAACGGCGGCGTCAGGAACTGCAGCTGGTCCACGTTGGTGACCGTGTCGGTCCCCAGGAAGGCGGCGACGCCCAGCCCCTCCACCGTGGCTCCGGTCCCGTTTACCAGGACCCGGAAGATCGCCTCGCCCAGATTGTTGTTCACCAGCTCGACGAAGAACTCGCCAGGCTCGTCGCCTTCCACCACGCGCAGCGAGCCCGCCGTGCCGGTGGGCAGCTCGAACGCTGCGATGTCGTTGGTCCCGCTGCCGCCGTCGAGGGTGTCGTTACCGCCCTGGCCGCGCATGAGGTCGTCGCCGCCGCCGCCGGAGATCTTGTCCGCGCCCGCGCCGCCGTTCAGCCCGTTGTTGACCCCGTCGTGGCCGGTGATGGTGTCCGAGCCCAGGCCGCCGTTGGCGCCCACCGGGCCTGCGAGGTTCACGCCGGGCGTTGTGGCGATGTCGATCACGTCGTCGCCGGGCGTGCCGGTCACGAAGGTGGCGCTGACGTTCAAGGTGCGGTCGATGGACACGAACGGTCCGGTGGAGCCGCCCTGGTCCGCATAGAAGTGCAGGTGCTCGACCCCGCTGAGGGTGTCGGCGCCCAGGCCGGCCGCGATGCCCACGCCCTGGACCACGGCCCCGCCGTTGGCCGACAGCGTCACCTCGAACACCGTGGCCGGGGCGCCGCCCTGGACGAGCTGGACCAGCAGCTTGCCGCCCGTCCCTTCCACCACCTGGAGCGTGCCGGTCACGCCCTGCGGAAGACGGAAGGCGGCCGTGTCGTCGCCCTCGCCGCCGTCGAGCTTGTCGGCCCCTGCGCCGCCGATCAGGTAGTCGCTGCCGCCCAGGCCCGAGAGGGTGTCGTCACCGGCCCCGCCGTCCAGCGAGTGATCGCGCCCGCCGTGGCCGGTGATCAGGTCGTTGCCGCCCTCGCCGTTGGCGCCGATCTGGCTGGCCGTGGTGTTCGGGTAGAGCGCCGCGATGTCGATCACGTCGCCGGCCGGCCCGCCGTTCACGAAGGCCAGGCCATTGCCGTCCACCGGATTGGCCCGCGGGACGAGGTTCACCCCCAGGAACTGGCCCTGCGGCGTCGGGAACAGCTCGGGCGAGAAATGCAGCTCCTCGACGCCGGAGACCGTGTCGGTCCCCATGTGCGCCATGGCGTTGATCCCCTGCACCGTCGCCGAACCGGCTCCGGTGACGGTGATCTTGAACACGCCGACCCCATTGCCGCCGTTGACCAGCTCCACCACGAAGATGTTCGCCGCCTCGCCCTGCGCCAGGCGCAGCGTGCCGACGGTGTCGGCCGGCAGGCGGAACGCCGCCGCGTCGAGGCCTTCCCCGCCTTCGATCAGGTCGTTGCCCTCGCGGCCGATCAGGTAGTCGTCGCCGCCGGCGCCCTGCAGCCGGTCATGGCCGGCGCCGCCGTCCAGCGCCCGGTCCGGGCCGTCGCGGCCGACGATGGTGTCGTCGCCAGCCTCGCCGTTCACCGACACCTGGGCCTGACCCGCCGTGGGGATCAGGCCGGCCACCGAGATCGTGTCCCCGCCCGTGGTGCCGCGCACGAAGAACGAGCCGTCCTGGTTCTGGAACACCGTCGTGGCCAGGTTCACCGCCAGGAACAGGCCTGGCGGCGGGTTGTTCACCGCCGGCGCGAAGTGCAGCTCCTCGACACCCGAGACGGTGTCCACCCCGAAGCTGGACATCGTCCCCAGGCCCTGGACCGTCGCTGCGCCAGCGCCGGTGATCGTCACCTTGAACACCGCCGCGCCGACGTTGTTGTTCACCAGCTCGACCAGGAGTGAGCCGGCATGCTCGCCCGTCCCCTCCACCAGGCGCAGGGTCCCCGTCGTCGTGGCCGGCATCATGAACCCGGCCACGTCGCGGCCCTCGCCGCCCTCGATCGTGTCGTCGCCGTCGTTCCCAGCCAGCCAATCGTTGTCCGCCCCGCCGCTCAGCGAGTCCGCGCCGCTCCCGCCCTGGATGTTGTCATTGCCGCCCAGGCCCTCGATCGTGTCGGCGCCCGCCAGGCCGTCGAGGGTCTCTCCCGCCGACGTCCCAACGATGTTGTCGTTCGCGCTCGTTCCGAAATCAGCCACGGCAAACCCCCACGCGCGCGGCGGACCGCGCGTTCAAATTGCAAATCGGACCTATGGATTTCCCCCACCCAGCCGCCGAGACGGCCGGTCCTTACTCAACGGTTAAGCCTGGGGGTCGGGAGCGGCATCCCGCAAATTGGGGATGGCGGAGCGAAAGATTTGCAGGGTCAGGGTATGCCGCCACGACGCGCCGCCGCTCCGTCAGCCCCCGTCCATGGCGGGATGAAGCCCCCGCTGGAGAGCTATCAGGCGGGCCGCACGGGAGCGCCGAGCCGGTAGCCGTACCCTGGAGCCGTGACGATCAGCTGCCCGTCCGGCAGGGCCGGCAGCTTGCGCCGGAGCCGGCTCACCAGGGCGTCCACCGAGCGCAGGTCGCCCTCGCCGCGCGACACGGCTCCGCTCAGGGTCTCGCGGGAGACCACCTTGCCCCCGGCTTCGGCCAGCGTCCGGAGCAGGTCGAACTCGCCACGGGTCAGGGCCACCTGGGCGCCCGCAGCCTCCACCCGCCGGGCGGCGAGGTCTATCACGAGGTCGCCGACCGCCAGCTGGCCGCCCTCCCCGGACCGGCGCCGCGCGACACTGCGCACCCGGGCCGCCAGCTCCTCCAGGTGGACGGGCTTGGTCACATAGTCGTCGGCGCCCTGGTCGAGGGCTGCGATCCGCGTCGCCATCTCGCCGCGCTCGCTGACAATGATCACCCCGCAGGCGCCGCTCTCCCGCAGCTCGCGCGCGAAGCCCAGGCCGTCCTCCCCGGGCAGGCCAAGATCCAGCAGGACCATGTCGGCGGGTTCGCTCCTGAGGGTGGCGCGACAGGCTTCCACGCAGCTCGCCGGCCGCACCTGGTGGCCCTGCCGGGACAGGAAGCTCACCAGGGTCGCCCGGGTCAGAGGCTCGTCCTCCACGACCACGATCCGCAAAGCCCGCGACACCCGCCCTCCCCTGAGCGCCACACCCGCACGCCAAGCTCCGCCGACGGATGTTCGCATCGATGTCGGCCGCCGACCGCGGGTCTGTCAACACGCCATTCATAGGCGAGCGCCAGCGACCTGGGCATCTTCGGCTCGGGTTGGGCGAGGGCGAAATGTCCGTGAAACGGGTTGCAGGCTCCAGGTGGGAGCCCTGGGAAGCGGCTCGCGAGCTGGTCGCCGCGGCGCCGGATCTGGCGGAGGGCTGGACCGACGCGTTGGTCGGCGTGGCGGAAGCCTCCGGCGCCGATTGGGCCCTTCTCCAGGCGCACCAGGGCGCGGACTCCTGGGTGGCGGCCGCGAGCCGTCCCCCCGCGAGCCCGCCGGCCGAGGGCTGCACGGCGGTCCGCGTCGGCTGCGGCGAAGGACTGGAGCTGGAGCTTCGCCTCGGCCTGGACGTCGCCGCCCTGCCGCCGCTGGGGACAAGGCTCGCGGACCTGGCGCCCACCCTGCTGCAGGCGGTCCGGACCCAGCTGTCCATGGAGGCCGGCGCCATCCGGCTGGCCATGCAGATGATGCGGCGCTCCGGGCTGCAGCCCATCATCTGCGCGCCCGACGGAGCCGTCCTGCACGGCCCGGAACCGGAGCTGCTACAGGGAGCGCCGCTGCGCGTCGCAGCCGGACGCCTGCTCGCGGCCTGTCCCAAGGAGGACGTGAGGCTGCGGGCGGCGCTCCGCGCCGCGGGCGAGCGCGGTCGCGAGGACGTGCTGGTGCTCGGCCGCGAGACAGCAACCCCGGCGGTCGCGGACATCCTGCCGCCGCTCACCGGCGCCGCTCCGCGCTTCCGCCGCCACGCCATGGTCCTGCTGCGCGGGCGCACGGCGGACGCCCGCGCCCGCGCGCCTATCCTGCAGCAGCTCTACGGCCTGACCTCCGCGGAAGCCCACGTGGCCCTGGCGGTGACGGACGGCGCTCCGGTGTCGGACATCGCAGCCCGCCGCGGCGTGGCGGCCTCCACGGTGCGGGCGCAGGTGAAGGCCATCCTCTCGAAGGTCGGCGTCGGGCGGCAGCTGGAGCTGGTCCAGCGGGTAACATCCGTCTGCTGAGGCGAGGTCTGGCGCGGCCGCGTCCTGGGCGCTCCGGTCGCCGACAGCGACCTCGCCCCCGGCCGGCTTCAGGTCGTCGCCGTCTTGCCGCCGCAGGCTCCGGCAGACGCCGCCCAAGGGAGCCCTCACCTGTGGGGACCGCGGCGTTCCTCGCCGATCTCCCGCTCGGTCTTCGGCCAGGCGAGAATGGCGCGCCCGCAGTAGTGGCCCACCGGCAGGCCCGAGAAGCGCCCGGCCGCCTCCGCCATGACAGCGCCGATCCGCAAGGCGGGCGCCACGTCCGCCAGGGCCTTCGGGGATTCCATGGCCGTCACCGCATGGGCGAGCTGCAGGACGCGCGCGAAGTCATCCGGCGAGACCTGCAGGCGCTCCAGTTCGAAGGCCAGGTCGCCGACGGTGTACAGCGGGTCCTGCATCCGGTCCGCTAGCCACGAACATGATGAGAACACAACAGGAACTTGCACGGGATCCACAGGCGCGCGAGGGTGGCCCCATGACGCCCCTGTACGCCGTCCGCTGGCTGGCCGCTGTCACCGTCGCGCTGGCCGTGCCCTGCCTCGTGCTCGCGGTGCAATGGAAGGGGGCCCACGACGAGGCGCTCTGCTGGCGGGCGTTCCATGACGCCGGCGAAGTCCCGCCCGAGGGCGACTGCCGGCGCCTCTAGGGCGCTGGCCAGGGGTCGAGCGCGAGGTCCCGCGCGAGGACGACCCGCACCTCCGCGCCGGCGGGTACGGAGATCGTCGGCGCCACGTCGAGGCTGCGCCCGACCACGCCCGCGGCGGTCTCGGCGGCGGTGTCTGCGGCCGCGCCGCGCAGTACGCGGGCCAGGTCGCCCTCCCCGGTCTGCCCCAACGCGCCGGCCGCCGCGAGGCCCAGGCCTACGGCCGCGGCCGCCAGGCGCTGACCCCAGCGCCGATCCACGTGGCCCGCCAGTCCCGCCCTGCCCTCCGCGTCGAGCGCCGGCGTTGGCTCCAGCGCCACCGCCCGCCCGTCCGGCAGCCGCAGGCTCGTCCAGGTGACCCGCAGACGAGACTGGCCAAAGCCCACCTTGTCGTCATAGGCGCCCACCAGTTGCGCGCCCTGCGGCACGAGGAGGTGTCGGCCTGAGCCGCTGTCATGGACCTCCGCCGTCACCTGGGCGAGGGCCGGCCCCGGCAGGTCCGAGCGCAGCCCGGTGAGCAGGACGGCGCGCAGGACGGTCCCGGCGCGCAGCAGATGCTGCGGCGGGGCCGGCGCCGCGGGTCCGGACGGTTCAGGAGGGGGCGGAGCCGATTGGGCGGCCGTCGCCAGGCTGGGGGCCGGCCCGCCAGTGGCGAACAGCCGGCTCTCCCGCGCCTGCTGCAGGGCCTGCGCGCGCTCGGCCGCCTCACGATCGCGCCCGGAACGATCCTGCCCGGAGCCATCGCCCGGGGTCGCCTCCCCTCGCCTTCGCGCGACGCCGGTCACGCCGCCCGGCCGTGGCGCGCCCCAGACGCCCAGCGGCGGCCCCAGCGGCGGGACCTGCCGAGGCCGGACATAGTCCCGCGGCAGGGCGGTCACGACATCCGGCGGCGAAGGCGGCGCGACGGGCGCCGGGACCTCGGCCCGGCGTGGCGGCCGATGGTCGGTGAGCGCCCAGCCGGAGACAGCGGCCACCGCCAGGGCCGCGACCCCGGCGGTCATCGCCACCGCGCGCGGCGACAGCCTGACCGGACGCGGCAGGGCGGGCCGCAGACGCAGCTCGCGCGCCAGGCCCGCCTCCTGCTCGGCTGGCGGGGTCATGGACGCGCCTCGCGGACCAGCCGCACGCGCGCCGCCTTCCGGCCGGTCCCCAGCCGCAGCTCGCCCCGGGCGAACACCTGGTCCGCCACCAGCCTGGTCCCCTGCACCCGGACGTTGGCCAGCTGTGGCGCGCCGCCGCCGTCCGGCAGCACGAAGAGCGGCGGCAGCTCGCCGGCGCGAACCGCCGGGGGCAGGTCCACATAGGTCCGGCGCCCGTCGTCGAACACCCGCAGCGGCCGGAACCGCGCCCGTCCGTCGATCCGCCAGGCGAAGTTCAGCCTGGAGAGGTCCGGAGGCTCGGGGGCGGCGGGAGCGGCGGGCGGCGCGGGGGCGGCGGCCGGCGTGCGCAGGGCGATGAGCTCGTCCCCGGGATAGCGCCAGGAGACCAGCGGCGACCAGTCCGCCGGCGTGGAACGGAGCTCCAGGTGATAGGTGCGCCGGTCAGTGTTGATCACCAGGTTGGTCGAAAGCCCCGCCGAGACGGGCTTCACCAGCACGTGCGCCTGGCGTCGGGCGCCGGTCCCGCTCTCCGTGTGGCCAAGGATCCATCGGGCGGTGTCGCCGGCCGCCACCGGGCCCTGCCCCACCAGGCTCTCGCCGGGCTCCAGGACGATGTCGGTGACCCGCCCCGGCGCGGCGACGACCGTATAGAGGGCGCCCGCGGACCAGGGACGGACCACCGGCGGCAGCGGCCCGGCCAGGGCGGGAACGGCGGAAAGGGCCAGCAGGACGCCGGCGGGTACGGGACGCATCAGGACAGCTCCTTGGACCAGTCGAGGGCGGAGACGAACACCCCGAGGGGGTTGGCGCGCAGGGACTCGGGATCCCGCGGCGGGCGCAGGGCGACGCCCAGGATGGCGGTCCAGCGCTCGGCGCCGGCCAGGGCGCCGTCCACGTAGCGGCGCTCCACCCACTCCACCCGGAAGCTGGTGGGCGAAGCGCGCACGACGCTGGAGACCTCCACCGCCACCTGCTCGCGGCCGACCCGGGCGAAGGGGTCCGCGCGGCGGGCGTGGTCGCCGAGCGCCAGGGCGGCCGACCCCGTGGCGCTGGCGTAGGCCCGCAGCCAGTTCTCCCGCAGCACCACCGGGTCGGCGGGCAGGCTGCGCACCTCGCGGATGAACTCCGCCAGCCGCCAGGCGACCTGGGCCTCCGCCGGCCGCCAGCCGTCAGCGGCGGGCCCGACGACCTGGGTGCGGCCCAGCCGGTCCACCTCCACCACCCAGGGGGTCACCGAGCCGGAGGCCGCCCTCCAGGCGAGACCGACGGTCGAGAGGCCGGCTGTGCACAGCGCCAGCAGGGCGGCGAGGCGCCAGTTGCGCGCCTGCACCCGGGCGGAACCCAGGCGATCGTCCCAGGCCTGGCCGGCGCGCTGGTAGGGCGTCTCCGGCGGGGGCGTTCGCGAATAGCGGGCGGGCCCGCGGAACGGGGTCATCGATCATCCTCCTTGAGGGGTGCGGACAGGGTCCCGCCGCCGCCATCACCGGCGCGCAGGACGTGGGCGGCGGCCGAGACGCCGGCGGCCGCCGCCTGGCGGTCGCGCAGCCGTCGCGCCCATGCGGGCGGAGCCTCGGGGTCGGGAGCTGCGCCGGTGTTCGGCGTCGCACGAGGCGGCGGAGGAGCCTCGGCGGCGGCGCCGGACGGACCACGGCCGCCCGGGGTCGGCGCGCCGTCGGCCGCGCCCCTGGCGCCTCCTGGACCGCCCGACGGGCCAGCGCCGCCGCCGCCCTCACCAGAACCCGGTCCGGACCGCCCCTGCAGCCGTCCGCGCGCGACGGCGAGCGCGCCGCCCGCCGAGCGCACGCCGGCTGCGCCGGCGGCGGCCAGGCCGCCCGCGGCCAGCAGGGTCCCGGCGGCCGACCCGGCGCCCAGTTGCGGCGCGCCGGAGACCAGGCCCGCCGCGATCCCGGGCCCGAAGATCCCGAGGCCCAGCAGCGACACGGCGCCCAGCGCGATGGCCAGCACCTGCTCGAGGTCCGGCTGCTCGCCGCCGAAGTCCTGCACGAAGCCGTCGAACAGGGTCGAGCCGATCCCGACGATCACCGCCAGGACCAGCACCTTGACGCCGGCGCCGGCTACGGCGCCGAGCACCCGCTCGGCCAGGAAGGCGGTGCGGCCGAACAGGCCGAAGGGCACGAGGACAAAACCGGCCAGGGTCGTGAGCTTGAATTCCACCAGGGTGACGAACAGCTGCACCGCCAGCACGAAGAACGCGACCAGCACCACGAGCACGGCCGCCAGCAGCACCGCGATCTGCACGGCGTTCTCGAAGATCGCCGGGAAGCCGGCCATCTCGCCCGCAGCCGCCAGCAGCGGCCGCACGGCGTCCACGCCCACTTCGGCGATGCGGCCCGGCCGCAGCAGGTCCGCGGCGCTCAGCGCCGAGCCGCCCGCCTTGAGGCCCAGCCCGGCGAAGCTGTCGAACACGATCTGGGCGAGGCGCGGAAAGTCGCCGATCAGGAAGGCGAAGGCGCCCACGTAGAGGGTCTTGCGCACCAGGCGGGCCAGCACCTCCTCGCCCGGAGTCCAGGCCCACAGCAGGGCGGCGAGGGTGACGTCGATCGCCACCAGGATCCGTGCGAGGGACGCCACGTCGCCGCGCACCAGCCCGAAGCCCGAGTCGATGTAGCGGCCGAAGACCTGCAGGAACTGGTCGATGACGCCCAGCTCGCTCATCGCCGCCTCGGGGCCAGGAAGCGCTCCAGGCGGGCCCGGGCGTCCGCCGCGGCGGCGGCGGCCCGCGCCTGCTCCAGGGCCTCGGCCTCGCCCTGGGCGGCCAGCAGGGCCGAAAGATCCGCGAGCTGCTTGGCCTGGACGGCCAGCAGCTGGTTGCCGGCCTGGGCGGCCTGCAGGGCGCCCGTGGCGCCCTCGCTCGCCTCCGCCAGCCTGAGGGCCTGGGCGTTGGTGGCGTCCAGCGACGCGGTGACGGCGGCCTGGACGGCGAGCGTCCGCTGCAGCGCCTCCACCGAGTTCGCCCAACGGGCCTCCGCCAGAGCGGCAAGCTCCGCGCCCGAGACTCCCGCCCGTCCGGGGCCGTACTGGCGCTGGAACTGGCTGCGCAGGGCGTCTACGTCGCGGGCCAGCCGGCCCGCCTCACGGAGCAGCCCATTGACCCGCGCCAGGTCGCCGTTCAGCAGGCCGGCCGCCTTCAACCCCAGCGGCTGCAGGTGACGCGCCTGGTTCTGCAGGCTGGTGACCTGGTGCTGCACCTGCTCGAGGGCGCGGGCGGCCTGCAGCAGGTTCTGGGCGTAGTTGCTGGGGTCGAAGACCGCCACCTGGCCCGCGGCCTGGGGCGCGACCAGCGTCGCGGCCAGCACCAAGGTAAGCAGGACCCTCGTCTTCATGGGAGGCGCTCCATCAGCGGGGCCACGGCCCGCTCCGCCGGTTGGTGCTCCAGCAGCTCCGCGGCCCAGGGCAGCCCCAGGTCCCGCAGCCAGGCCGCGCCGAAGCCCTCCCGTCCCGCCGCCTCCAGCACCCGGGAGATCGCCGCCTGGTCTTCCCGGCTTCCGGCCGCGCAGACGGCGAGCGCCACCGGGCCCAGCTCCAGGTCGAACAGCCGCGCGCCTTCCGGCGACTGGAACCAGTAGTCCCGCTTGGGCTGGGCCAGGGCCAGGATCTCCATCTGCCGCTCGCTCAGGCCGAAGCGCCGGTAGGCGGCGGCCTGGGCGGGCTCGCGGGCCCGCGGGTTCGGCAGGAAGATCCGCGCCAGGCAGCTCTCGGCCAGGACGGCGGCCAGGGGGCTGGCCTCCAGGTCGGCCAGGGACTGGGTGGCGAACACCACCGAGGCGTTCTTCTTGCGCAGGGTCTTGAGCCAGGCCCGCAGCCGGCCGGCGAACAGGGAGTCCCCCAGGGCGAGCCAGCCCTCGTCCACCAGCACCAGGGTGGGGCGGCCGTCCAGCCGGTCCTCGAGGCGATGAAACAGGTAGTCGAGCACGGCGGGCGCGGCGGCCTGGCCGATCAATCCTTCCGTCTCGAAGGCCTGGACGTCGGCGGCGGAGAGCCGCTCGGCGTCTGCGTCGAGGAGCCGGCCCCACGGGCCGGCGAGGGTGTAGGGCGCCAGCGCCGCCTTCAGCTCCGGCGCCTGCAGCAGGGCCGCCAGGCCCGTGAGCGTGCGCTCCCCGGGGGGCGCAGACCCCAGGCTCTCCAGCGCCGACCAGAGGTGGGCTCGCGTCGCGGGCGTGATCTCCGCCCCCTCACGCCCGAGCAGTCCCTCCAGCCAGCCGGCCGCCCAGGCGCGCTCGCCGGCCTGGTCCACATGCGCCAGGGGCTGCAGGGCCGCGGCGCCGTCCGGGCCGAGGTCCACGAAGGCGCCGCCCATGCCCAGCACCGCGGCCCGCACGGACGCGCCGTGGTCGAAGGCGAACACCTGGGCCCGCCCGTAGCGCCGGAACTGCAGGGCGAGGGTGGCCAGCAGCACGCTCTTGCCGGCGCCGGTGGGGCCCACCACCAGGGCGTGGCCCACGTCGCCCACGTGCAGGGACAGGCGGAACGGGGTCGCGCCTTCCGTCCTCGCCTGCAGCAGGCAAGGTCCGCCCAGATGCCGGTTCTTCTCCGGGCCCGCCCAGGGCGCCGACAGGGGAAGCATGTGCGCCAGGTTCAGCGTCGTCACCGGCGGCTGGCGGACGTTGGCGTAGACATGCCCCGGCAGGGAGCCCAGCCAGGCCTCCACGGCGTTCACCGTCTCGATCCGGCAGGCCAGGTCCTGGCCCTGGATCACCGCCTCCGCCCGGCGCAGCCGGGCCTCGGCCACGGCAGGATCCGCATCCCAGACCACGAAGGCGGCGGTGACGTGGGCGCAGCCCACCAGCCCGGCGCCAAGGTCCTGCAGGGCGGCGTCCGCGTCCGCCGCCTTGTTCTCGGCGTCGGTGTCCACCAGGGCCGCCGGCTCGCTGGTCAGCACCTCCTTGAGGAGGGCGGCGATGGACTTGCGCTTGGCGAACCACTGCCGGCGCACCCGGCCCACGAGCCGCACGGCGTCCGCCCGGTCGAGCAGCAGGGCCCGCGTCGTCCACCGGTAGGGAAAGGCCAGCCGGTTGAGGTCGTCCAGCAGCCCGGGCCAGGTCTCGGCCGGCAGCCCGGTCACCGTCAGCACCCGCAGGTGGTCCGCGCCTAGTCGCGGCTCCAGGCCGCCCAGCAGCGGCGCCGCGGCCAGCTGCGCGTCCAGGCACTCTGGCACGTCGGGGACCGCCAGGGGCCGCAGCTCGCCGCCGACCGTGGAGCGGAGGTAGCCCAGAAGCTCCGGATCGGACAGCCAGTCCAGCTCGGACGCATGCGGCTTCAGGGCCTGCAGCCAGCGGTCCGTGCGGTCCAGGAAGCCTGCGAGCTCGGCCCGCCAGTCCACCTGCTCCACCCGGGCGCCGTCCAGGAACCAGCGCCGCAGCCCGCGTGAGCGCTCCGGCGGCGGACGCCAGAGCAGGGTCAGGACGAACCGGCTTTCGAAATGACCGCCGGCCGCCTCGAAGGCGGCCCGCCGCTCCTCGTCCACCAGGGCCGAGAGCGGATCGCAGAACGCTCCGTCCGGATAGGACAGGGCCGGCTGGCGGCGGGCCTCGCAGAACAGCGCCCACCCCGAGCCCAGGCCGCAGAGCACGGCGTTCAACCGCGCCGCGGCGGCCGCCACCTCGGCCGGGGCGGCCGAGTCCAGGTCGGCCCCCCGGAAGCGGGCGCTCCGCTGGAAGGCGCCGTCCTTGTTCAGCACCACGCCCGGCGCGACCAGCGCCGCCCACGGGAGGAAGTCGCAGAGCTGCGCGCCCCCCGCGCGGTATTCCCGCAGGTCCAGCATCTCAGGCCTCCAGCCGGGCAGGCTGGCGCAGGTGGCGCCGCCCCACCTCCAGCACCTGGGGGTCGCTGCGGGCCGCCCAGGCGGCGGCCAGGTGGCCCGCGGCGAACACCACCAGGCCCGCCGCCCAGGCGCGCAGACCGAGCCCAAGCGCCGCGGCGAAGGTGCCGTTGAGGATCGCCAGCCCCCGAGGCGCGCCCGCCAACAGGATGGGCTCGTAGAGCGCCCGGTGCACGGGCGCGCAGAACTCGCCCGGCATCACACCACCGCCCCGCCGCCGAACGCGAAGAAGGACAGGAAGAAGCTCGAGGCGGCGAACGCGATCGACAGGCCGAACACGATCTGGATCAGCCGGCGGAAGCCGCCGGAGGTGTCGCCGAAGGCCAGCGCCAGGCCTGTGGTGATGATGATGATCACCGCCACGATCTTGGCCACGGGTCCCTCGATGGACTCCAGGATTCGCTGCAGGGGCTCCTCCCAGGGCATGGACGAGCCCGCCGCCAGCGCCGGCCCGGCCGCCGCGAGGCCTGCCGCGAGCACGAGGCGAGAGAGGATCCGGCGCATCAGACGCCCTCCCCCGCGCCGAGCGGCTCGAGCCGCCATCGCCCGTCCGGGTGGAAGCCGACCACCCGGACCAGCTCCACGAGGCGACGCGCGTCCCCGCGCCCGGCCAGGACGCCGACCACCTGCACGGCCTCAGCGACCAGCGCCCGGGGCACGGTGACCACCGCCTCCTGCACCAGCTGCTCCAGTCGCAACAGGGCGCCCACCGCCGACCCGGCATGCACCGTCGCCACGCCGCCCGGGTGCCCGGTGCCCCAGGCCTTGAGCAGGTCCAGCGCTTCCCCGCCCCGCACCTCGCCGACCACGATCCGGTCGGGCCGCAGCCGCAGGGCCGAGCGGACCAGATCGCCCAGGGTCACCGCGCCGTCGCGGGTGCGCATCGCCACCACATTGGGCGCCGCACACTGCAGCTCGCGGGTGTCCTCGAGGATCACCACCCGCTCGCCTGTTCGCGCAACCTCCGCCAGCAGGGCGTTGGCCAGGGTGGTCTTGCCGCTGGAGGTGGGCCCGGCCACCAGGACGTTCCGGCGGGCGGCGACCGCGGCGGCCAGAACCCCGGCCTGAGCCGGGGTCATGATGCCGCCTGCGAGGTAGTCGGCGAGCCCCACCGCCTGTACCGCCCGCTTGCGAATGGCGAAGGCCGGTCCCGCAGTCACCGGCGGCAGCAGGCCCTCGAAGCGCTCGCCTGCGCCCGGCAGCTCCGCCGACACGCGCGGGGCCCCCGCATGGACCTCCGTCCCCGCATGATGCGCGGCCAGCCGGATGATCCGCTCGCCGTCCGACGCGGTCAGCCGCAGGTCGGTGGCCCAGAGCCCGGAGCCCAGGCGGTCGAGCCAGACCTGCCCGTCCGGGTTCAGCAGGATTTCGCAGACATCCGGATCGTCGAGCCAGCCGCAGATGCGGCCCCCAAGAGCCGAGCGCAGCATGCGCACCGAACGGGCGGCGACTTCGTCGTGGAGGAATATGAGGGACAAGGCGGCGTCTCCAGGCTGGGGAGACCTGCCAAGGAGACCGTCCGCTGCGGCGGATCAACAGGGTCGCAGCCCCGGTCGCGGCCTGGCGTACAGCGGCAGGGCCCCGGCGGTCCGCCGCCGAGACCGGAGGCGAGCAGGGCGCCGGCCCGGCATGATTGAGGAGCGGAGGCAGCTCCGCTCCTCGGCCTGGTCGCCGCGTCTTCGCCGCGCGGCCATCGCCGCGCGATCCCCACGCCCGTCACGTCTAGCCGCCCACTCCAAGCTCTGCCATGCGACAAAAGCCGACGCGGCCCGCGTGCGACGTTCCCGCTTCAGGCGAGATGTCGCGTCGCCGCCGGCGCCTTGCGCGCGTTCAACCCAGGTGAGCGCCTCGCCCCAATGGTGCGCGCCGCCACCGCCGTAGCCGTCAGCGGACCAGGGACCCGCAAGTGGTGGCGGCGAACCGCTGAAGCGCCTGCCCGGTCGCAGGCTTCGGGGCCGCGAGTCCAAGGCGTCGCGGTTCTCAGGGGCACTACGCCCCATCGCGAGTCGAGCTTGTTCCCCTCACGGTGGGGCTCACGGGCAGGTCTCGACAGGCGGGCTAGGCGTCCCGTCGAGCATCGGGACCGCCGCTCGACGCGTCCTGGCGTTCCTGCTCGTCCGCGTAACGAAGCCATCGCCCAGCGCGCTCCTGGTACTCCTCCCGTATTTCAGGAAGCATGGCGTACTTGGCGTATCGCGCCATCTCCGCGGCGATCGCCCGAAACTCGTCAGCCTTGCTCATGGTGAAACGCTCCGCGCCGCAAGGATGCTGGGCTGGTGGAACTCAGGTCGGTGCTGATCCTCGCCACTGGCGCGCCTGGCCGGGGGATCAAACGATAAGCTGAGCAAACCGACCCTCAGCCCTCGGGCCGCTGGTCCTCCATGATCTCGGCCGTCAACCGTCTGCCGCTGGCCAGGCGCCGTCCAAGCGCCTCCAGGAAGCCTGCGTAGCGCTCCCGACCCTTGGCGTCTGACGCAGCCCGACCGTCCTCCGCGATCGGCGGGGTGGCGGTCAGCCAGGCCCGGATGAACAGCGCCTGCGCCTCGTTCGCGATCATAAGATCCCGCTCGAGCCGTTCGATCTGACGGCTCATCCTGTCCAGCCGCCGGCTGAGCGCCGCCTCCAGGTGCTCGGCCCCGTCGGGCGAGAGCCAGGCCGCCAGCGCCGCCCGGTGGATCTCCGACTTGGAACGCCGCAGGCGTCGCGCCCGCTCTTCGAGCTGGCGCACCAGATCAGGCGGCAGGAAGACCTTGGCCTGGACGTGCTTCGGACTCACAGAGGGATCCCCGCGCCGAGATCATCGCGAATGGCGGCGACCTCAGGCCGAGCGTCAGTGTCCCAGGGCCGGGGCGCGCCTGATCCTGCCGCCGGATCGGGACGTGATGAGGTCTCCTTCCCTTCGTGCATCCTGCTGCCGGCTTCCGATGCCGTGGCGCCATCACACGCCGCCGTCGCCGCCCCCGTGGCGGGCGCCGCCATCACCCGGCTCCGGAAGCGGGCGTCCTCAAACCAACGCAGCTTGCGGGCGCGTAGCGGCGGCCGACCGCTGATCATCACCACCGCCTCATCCGGGGGCAGCTGCATGAGTTCGCCTGGGGTCAGCAGCGGCCGCGGGGTCTCCTGGCGGCTCACCACCATGTGCCCCAGCCAGGGCGCCAGCCGATGGCCGGCATAGTTCTTCATGGCCCGCAGCTCCGTGGCCGCGCCAAGCGCATCGCTGACCCGCCTGGCGGTTCGCTCGTCGTTCGTCGCGAAGCTCACCCGCACATGGCAGTGGTCGAGGATCGCGTGGTTGGGTCCGTAGCTGCGCTCCAGCTGGTTCAGGCTCTGGGCGATGAGGAAGGCCTTCAGGCCATAGCCCGCCAGGAACGGCAGCGAGGTCTCGAAGAAGTCCAGCCGGCCGAGCGCGGGGAACTCGTCGAGCATCAGCAACAGCCGCCGCCCGCCCTGGCGCGCCGCCAGGTCTTCGGTCAATCGCCGCCCCACCTGGTTCAGCACCAGGCGCATGAGCGGCCGGGTCCGGCTGAGGTCGCTGGGCGGGGTGGCCAGGTAGAGGCTCACCGGCTCCGGGCCGTCCACGAGGTCGGCGATCCGCCAGTCGCACCGGGTCGTGGCGGCCGCCACCACCGGGTCACGGTAGAGGCCGAGGAAACTCAGCGCGGTGGACAGCACGCCTGAGCGCTCGTTCTCGCTCTTGTTGAGCAGCTCGCGCGCCGCCTGAGCCACCACCGGATGCGGCCGGTCACCCAGGTGAGGGGTGCGCAGCATCATCTCCAGCGTGGCCTCGATGGGCCGGGCCGGATCGGACAGGAAGGCCGCCACGCCCGCGAGGCTGCGGTCCGCCTCCGCATGCAGCACATGCAGGATGGCCCCCACCAGGAGGCCATGGCTGGTCTTCTCCCAGTGGTTGCGGCGCTCCAGGGCCCCTTCCGGGTCGACGAGGATGTCGGCGATGTTCTGGACGTCGCGCACCTGGGCCAAACCTGGCCGCACCTCGGCCAGCGGGTTCCAGGCCGGGGACCCCGGGTCGGTCGGATCGAAGCGGATCACCCGGCCGAAGCGGGATCGCCAGCCTGCCGTGAGCGTCCAGTTCTCACCCTTGATGTCATGGACCAGCACCGAGCCGGGCCAGGTGAGCAGGGTGGGCGTCACCAGGCCCACGCCCTTCCCGCTCCGGGTCGGCGCGAAGCACAGCACATGCTCGGGTCCGTCGTGCCGCAGCAGCCGGCGGCCCAGCCGCCCCAGCACAACGCCGTCCGCGCCCAGCAGTCCGGCCCGGCGAGCGTCCCGCACGTCGCCCCAGCGGGCCGAGCCGTAGGTCGTGGCCACGGCGGCCTCCCGCGCCCGGCGCAGGCTCATCGCCACCGCCACGGCGACCCCCGCCATCGCCCCGCCGGCGGCGATCGCGCCGGCCGTGGCGAACACCTCCGGGGCATAGGCGTCGTAGGCGAGCCACCAGGCGAACAGGGCCCACGGCGGCCAGACAGGCCACCCCGCAAGCTCGCCGGCGGGTGCGCCCAGCGCGGGCTGAAAACCCAGGCGCCACGCGGCCCATTGCACAGCGCCCTGCAGGCCGCCCACGACCAGCACCACCACCGCGGAGGCCTGTCCCCAGAGCACCCGGTCGCCCCAGCCCACCGACGGCCGCTTCACCGGGAGAGGTCCGGGTCGCGGCCGAGATCCCAGGCCATCCGCTCGGGGCCGAGTTCGCCACGCACCTCGCGCCCGAGCCGTCGGTCCAGCGCGCGAGCCCAGGGCGCGAGCCGCAACCCGTCTTGCCCGGACACCAGGACGAAGCGGCCGGAGGCGAGATCCACCCGCCGTGCATAGACGCCGCGCAGCCCCTCGCCTTCCTGCAGCGGCCTCACGGGCCGACCAAGCTCCTGCGCCAGCCGCCCGGAAGCGGCGGCGAGTTCGCGCTCGCGCAGGGTGGCAAGCAGCCCTGGCGCGAGCGTGACACCACGCGGCGTCCGGGCCGCCAGTCCGATGTCCACGAGATGGTCCTCCCGCGCCGCCAGCGCCGCGCGGACCTCCGCGCCGAAGCCCTGGACGGCAGGGTCACGACCTACCGCCAGCAGCCGCCGGTCGAGCCAGGTGGCGCCCTCGGCGGTCACCTGCGCCTCTAGCGGCAGATCGCTGCGATGCACGAGCGTCACGCCGCCTTCGCCCGGCCGCACCTCCACCAGGCCGCCCACGGGCGTGTCGCCCGCGGCCGCCAGGTCGGGCAGGCGCACGTGCCGCACCCGCCCGTCCGTCCCGTCCACCACCACGAAGGCGGCGCCGGCGAGCTCGTCCCAAAGGCCGCGGGCCAGCAGCCGTCCCACCACGGGCGCCTCCGCCGTCTCCCCGAAGAGGTCGAGCTCGGCCCCCGTCCGCCCGGGCGCGGCCTGATGCAGGGTGGCGAGGATCTCCTGGCGCGCGGCGAGCCCGTCCAGCCGCTCGCGCAGATCCGGCCGCAGGCGCCACCGCCCGGGCCGCTCCGCGGCCGCGAAGCCGAACCGCTCCAGCGCCGCCGCGCGCCCGGCCAGGGCGGAGCTCAGCTCCGGGTCGTGACCGCCCGCGCCCGGCCGCAGGTCCACCCGCCCGCCGGCGGCCTCCAGGACCAGCAGCCGGTCCAGCCCCGTCCAGCGCTCGGCGCCCACCTCCTGCTGCAGGGCGGCCGCAATCTCGCGGGCGTTGCGCGGCCCGAGCTCCAGGTCCACGAGGGCCTCGGCGCGCCCGCGCAGGCCGCGGGCGATGTAGTCGCGGGCGATCACCAGGTCGGCCCCGGTGTCATCGACGCCCCGCACCAGCAGGTGCACGTGCGGATGGGCCGTATTCCAGTGCGCCACCCCCAACCAGTCCAGGCGGGTCCCGAGGTCCCGCCCGGCCTGCGCAGCCAGCTCGCGGGCGAAGGCCTCCAGGTCGGCGAGCTGGGTCGCGTCCTCCGGCGAGACGATGAAGCGGAAGTGGTGCCGGTCCTCGGCGCAACGGGCGGCGAACGCCGGGCCGTCCGCGGGCCCGTCCGGTCCGAACAGCCGGCCGGCCGCCCCGCTGCGCTCGACGCCGTCGCGTCTCAGGTACCTGATGTGGTCAGGTAGCGGCGCGGCGCGGAAGCCGCGTCCGGCGTGGCGCACGACCCGGGCCTTGACCACCACGCGGCGGCGCGGGCCGCCCAGCTCGGCCCGCAGCGCAGCCAGCGCCCCGCGGCCCAGCCGGCCCCTTCCCGTGGGAGCCCGACCGGCCGGATATCCGGCGCGCACGGCGGCCCGGAGCGCCTGGCCCACGAAGGTGCGCCCGCCAGGGCCGCGCTCGCGCAGGCGGCCGATCCGGAGGCGGAAGTCGTCGTCGAGGGACATGCCCGGAGCCTAGGCGCCGACAGGAAGCCGGTCCTTCCGACGATTGCCCGCCACGGCCGTTCTCTGCGCGACCGCCGCGTGGTCGTTGACAACGGTCGGCAGGGCCCCTGCCGAGCGAGAGCCGGAGGAAGCCGGGCCGGGCGGGCGCCGCCGGGCGCCTGGAGCGGCGGCGCATCCCCGTTGACTGGCCCACTGATCGGCGAATGGTCCCCCACTCGCGCGAAGTCAGGTCTGATTGCCTACGGCAGTAGGGGCCAGCAGAAGGCCGCCCGCTCTCACCGTGGGGCGGCCGGCTTTTCGCGAACGCCGTCGGTTCCGGCTGCACCCGAGTTCGCTGTAGCTGCGGGCGCTTGAAGGGCCGTCCAACCAGGCGGTCGCTTCGGACCGCCGCGGCGCGGACCGCCAAGGCGCGGCGCTTGCCCGATCCTTCTAGCTCCCCAGGATCCAGCCTGGGGTCAGGGCGTCCAGCGTCATGCCCACCAGGATCAGCCGGCCGCCGCCCTCCATGGCGATCGTGACGTCGCCGCCGGTCTGCGTCGCCGTCCAGGGAACGCCAGCCGCGACCTGTACGCGATCTCCGTCCGCCGGGTTGAAGTCGAGCACCCGGTCGATCGCCGCCTCCGCGAAGGTATGGAAGAGGTCGGCGCCGGCCCCGCCTGAGATGGTGTCATCGCCCAGATCCCCGGAGAGGAAATCGTCGCCGTCCCCGCCGAACAGCACGTCGTCGCCCTGCCCGCCGCGAACGATATCGGCCCCCGCTCCGCCGTTCCCGGTGTCGGCGCCCAGGTTGCCGTAGACGATGTCATCGCCATCGTCCCCGAGCAGTCGGTCGTTGTCCTTGCCGCCGACAGTCCAGTCATCCCCGCCGCCGCCCGACAGGGTGTCGGCCCCCATGTTGCCGTTGATGTCATCGAACCCGGATCCGCCCGCGATCGAGTCGGCGCCGTCATTGCCGCGCAGGACGTTGCGCCCGGCGACGGCGGCGATCAGGTCGTCACCGGGCCCACCCTGCACGGTCACGTCCGAGCCCCTCAGCGCCTCGCCCTGCAGCGCGAAGGAGCCTCCGGCGGCCCCGACGCCGGTCACCTGAAGCGTGTAGTCTCCACTTGTCGGCGCGGTGAAGGACAGCCGGGCGTCGAGGCCCAGGCCGCCATCGTCGTCCTCGGCCAGCACGACGCCGCTTGCGCTCAGCACCCGCAGGACCGGATCGGCCAGCGAGCCAGAGCCGCTGCTGACCCCTAGCAGGTCGAAGGTGTAGCTCTGGCCGGCCGCCAGGCTGGCGGTGAAGGCGTCCGCACCACCCCGATCGACGGAGGCGATCCACTTCGGGGTCCCCTGTCGCTCGACCGGAACGTCAGCCTGCCCACCCGGCAGCGCGCCGAGCAGGCCCGCCGCGATCAGGGCGTGCGCTTGCGCGGACGGATGAACCTGGTCGAAGAACAGGAAACCGGAGCCCACCGGCTCGAGCGCGCCAGCCTGAACCTGCGTGCGGGCGTGCGTGACGTCGCTGAACCCGTAGGCGGACGGGTCGGCCAGCACCTGATCAGCCAGCTGCATGAGGCTGTAGGTGAAGAGGTGTCCCCCCTCAGGAACGATGAGCAGGCTCAGCCGGTCCTGGATCAGGGTTTCCAGGTTTTCGGAATAGGTCGTCGCCAAGGCCCGGAGCTCGCCCTCGTTGGTGGCCCCATTGTAGTCGGGCAGGAGCCCGACATCCGGAACGCCGGTGACAAGGACGTGCCTGGCGCCGGCGGCGTAGAGCTCCCGCACCTCTTCCTGCACCTCGTCGGCCGCTCTCGACAGCCTGGCCGCCGCGGTGGTGGCCGATGGGGTCGGAGCGCCACGCGGCGCCAGCTCCCGCACGTCGTTGCCCCCCATGGTGACGAGGTAGAGCGCGTTCGGATCGGCCGTGTAGTTGTCGTAGATGTCCGTCTGGTCGTCGAGGTCGGGGACGCGCTCATCGCTCTTCCGGATCTGCGCGCCGCCGTAGGCGAAGCTGAGATTCGCCCCGGAGGGCTTCGACAGGAACGGGATCGTCCCGCCGACAAGCGGCAACTCGAACCCGTAAGGCGCGGTGGCTCGGGTTGGGACGCCAAGGAGCTTGTTGCTGACCAGGTCGGCGAAGTTGTAGCCGTCCGTGAAACGCCCTTGGAAATAGCCCCTGTCGGCGGTGGGCGCGCCGTTGGGCAGGTCGCCGAAGGGCAGATCATCAAGCCGCTGCGCCACCTCCAGCGCGTTGCCGGGGTCAACGAGGCTATCCCCGAAAACGAACACGCCGGTGAAGTTCGACACGCTGCGGCCCCCTGGCTGCCCCTAGTTTCGGTCCGATTGCGGCCGGTTCATGGCGGGCTCCTTTACCGACCGCCCCCGTCGGGTGACGCGTGATGATCGTGCGCTGTCTCGGCGCCTCATGGACGGGGAAGCCGACGGCGGCCCCACTCAGCCTGCTCTGCCGCCGGCAGCAGGTTTCGGCGGCCTAGCACCATTCGGCCTTGCGCCCGCGCCACCGCTGCGCGAGGCGCTCGGCGATGAGCCGCTCGCCCACGTCGCGGCCGTCCGCCTCGATCCGGCGCAGCAGCCGGCCGTAGGGGTCACGATCGCGCGCGCCGGCGAACAGCGCCACCACCCGTCCCTCGATCATCGACTCGAGGCGCGCCTTGGCGGCCAGCGCCCGCTCGGCTTCCGCCGCGCAGGCGGCGCGCGGAGGCATTTCCGGCGTGTCGATGTTCAGGATCCGCACCCGCTCACCGTTCGAGAGCACGAGGGTGTCGCCGTCCACGACGCGCTGCACGCGCGCCGTCGGCGCAGATCCCGCCGAGCGGGCCGTGAGCGGCGCCGCGGTCAAGGTCGGCTGCTCCGTCGCCGCGTGGTCACCTGCCGGCCAGGCGAGGCCGAGCCCGACTGTCGCGCCGAAGACGGCGAGACACGACGCCGCGATGCCGATCCAGCCGCCCGGCCAGCCGGCCGTCCGGCGGCGCGCCGCCCCTCGCCGCGATCCGGCGACCACACGAGGGCGAAAGGCTGGTCGGCGAGTCATGGCCACAGCATAGCTCCCGACCCCGGCCGGCGCACAGCGAAGCCCGGCGCTCAAGGGTCCCGCTTCCGATGCGCCAAACCCTGACGTTTTCCCGTTTCGCGGGACCACGACGGCAGGGCTGGTCCCGCGCAAAGCGCAACACCCACAGGCGCTTGGGACCCGAGGGTCCCGCGCCCTTTTATCTTGCCCTGCTGATTGGGTTAGCTGGGCGGACCGGATCACGGGTTCGCGGCTTCTCCACAAGAGGGCGGAGCAAGCTGCGACGCTGGAGCAGAAGTCGGCCGCGAGACGGAGGCGCAGCGGCGTGGAGGACTGACGTCAGTTTGCCCTGAGCTAGGCCCGCAGCGTCTTCAGCGCGGCCGGGAAGCGGCGGGAGAGCGGCGCCTGCACGGGACCCAGCTCCACCGCGTAGTCGCCGGACCCCGCAGGTCGGAGGCCGGTGACCCGGCCGGCGTTCACCAGCCAGGAGCGATGTGTCCGCACGAAGCCAAGCGGCGCCAATCGCGCTTCCAGCCTCGCGAGCGGGCTGCGCATCAGCGGGCGGCGCCCGTCGGCCAGAAGAAACTCGGCGTAGTTGCCGGCGGAACGCACCGCCAGGATCTCGCCGATCTCGGCCCGGACCAGGCGCTGGCCATCGCGGATGTCGAACACCTGCGGCGTCGCGGGCGACACGGCGGCCGCCGGACCCGGGCGCCAGCGAAGGAACAGCCAGAAGAGCGCGACCGCGAAGCCGAAGGCGGGCCCGTCCTTGGCCGCCTCGTAGAAGAACTCCCATGGCAGCGGCCCGAACCTGTAGTCGGAGCCGAGCACCCAACGATAGGCCAGCTCCCGGACGGCCACGAACCCGGCCACGTGGGCGACACTGTAGAGGGTCGCGCCGGCGACGCAGGCCAGGGCGACGCCCCACCAGGCGGGCGAACGGCGGCGGATCCACAGCGCGACGCCCCCCGGCAGAAGCAGAAGCGGAGCCGTGACCAGGGCGCTTGCGCCCTCGTCGATCAGGGCGCGTGGCAGCTCCGAAGGGGCGTCGTGTCCGCGGGTGAGCACGTTGAAGACCATCACCAGGGCGACGATGGCGAGACCCAGCAGCCAACCGGGCAGGATGGCGCGCAGCGCCTCGCCGCCTGGCCCCAGGAGGCCGCCGCCGGCCGCAGCCCCCAGGCGTTCGTCACCGCCAGCGCGCCGCTCGTCCCCTGCCGCTTTCGCCGAGACGGGAGCGTGTTCGATTGGCGCGTTCCTCCACGCGGATTTCGCCATGACCTCGCTGCGCCTGACCTTCCCCGCCACCGTAGCAAGCCTACTCCTTGCAGCCGCCTGTTCGCCACCGCCCACGCAAGCCCCCTCGCCGGCGGCCGACGTCGGCTGGGCCCACTACGGCGGCGACGCGGGGGGCCAGCGCTACTCCGAAGCCGGCCAGATCACGCCCGCCAACGTGCGGGGGCTGAAGGTGGCCTGGACCTGGTCCACCGGCGAGATGCGGACCCACGCCAGCGCCATGGACCGGGCGAGCTTCGAGGCGACGCCGATCCTCGCAGACGACCGGCTCTACCTGTGCTCGCCGTTCAACGCCGTGGCCGCCCTGGATCCTGCCACCGGCCGGCCCCTGTGGCGCTTCGACCCGAAGATCGACCCGTCCGTCGACTATCCGAATTCCTTCGTCTGCCGGGGCGTCACCTTCTGGCGCGACCCCGCGGCGCCGGCGGACGCCCCGTGCGCCGCCCGTATCCTCACCGCCACCAACGATCGGCGCCTGTTCGCCCTCGACGCCGCCACCGGCCGGCCCTGCGCCGGGTTCGGGGCCGGCGGCGCCGTGGATGTGGGGGCCGGCATGGCCCTGCAGCGCAAGGACGACGTGCAGATCACCTCGCCGCCGGTCGTGGTGCGGGGTGTCGTGGTGGTCGGCTCCTCCATCGACGACAACCAGAACGTCCGCGAGGTGCGTGGCGCCGTCCGGGGCTTCGATGTCCGCAGCGGCGCCCCCCGCTGGACGTTCGATCCCCTCGCCAGCGCGGACCCGACAGTAGCGGCCGGGGCTGCGAACGTCTGGGCGCCGATGTCCTACGACGAGGCCCGCGGCCTGGTGTTCCTGCCCACCTCCAGCGCCAGCCCCGACTTCTGGGGCGGCGCGCGGAACGGGTCCGACGGCCACGCAAACGCCGTGGTGGCGCTCGAGGCCGCCACGGGCCGGCCGGTGTGGAGCTTCCAGACCACCCATCACGACGTCTGGGACTATGACGTTCCGGCCCAGCCGACCCTCGCCCAGGTCGCCTACGGCGGCGGCCTCCGGCCGGCCGTCATCCAGGTGACCAAGCCGGGTCTCGTCTTCACCCTGGGCCGCGACGACGGCGAGCCGGTGATCCCGGTGGAGGAGCGGCCCGTGCCGCAGGGCGGCGCGCCCGGCGAGCGGCTCTCGCCGACCCAGCCCTTCCCGATCGCGCCCAAGCCGCTGGCGCCGAACAGGATCAGCAGCAAGGACGCCTTCGGCCTGACGCCGTGGGACCGCGGCAAGTGTCGCAAGCTGATCGAGAGCGCCCGCAACGAGGGCCTCTACACGCCGCCCTCGACCCGGGGGACAATCGTCTACCCCTTCACAGGCGGCGGGGCCAACTGGGGCGGCCTGGCCTTCGATCCCGGCCGGCAGCTCGCCTTCGTCAACACCTCCAGCGCCATGCACCTGGTCACCCTCATCCCCAGCGCGCAGGTCCGCGCCGCGCGGGCCGCGGAGCCCGACGCGGAGATCTCCCCGCAGACCGGGGCGCCCTACGGCATGCGTCGCGCCGCCATGCTCTCGCCCTGGGGCCTGCCCTGCAACCCGCCGCCCTGGGGCCAGCTGCACGCCATCGACATGAGGACCGGCCAGGTGCTGTGGGAGGTCCCCCTGGGCGCCACCGGGGATCTCGCGCCCGGCTCGCAGCTGTTCCTGAGGAAGACCGGCACGCCCAACTTCGGCGGCCCCATCGCCACGGCGTCCGGCGTGGTGTTCATCGGCGCGGCCATGGACGATTTCCTGCGCGCCTTCGACGCGCGCACCGGCCGGGAGCTCTGGAAGGGTCGCCTGCCGGCCGGCGGGCAGGCGACCCCCATGACCTACGTCCACAAGGGCCGGCAGTACGTGGTCATCGCCGCCGGCGGACATGCCAAGTCGGACACGCGCCGCGGGGACCAGGTGGTGGCCTTCGCGCTGCCCTAGCGCCTTGCGGCGAGGCAGAGCCCGGGCGCCGGGCGCCATGTCAGGTCGGTTCCGGCCCCTCGCCCTGGTCCGCGCCACGGCCGTGGCGCGCCACCAGGTCCGCGTGCTCGGCCTCGCGGACGGCGCGCACGACGTTGAGGCGGGTGTAGAGCCTGGCGCCGCGGCGCGCCGAGGCCGGGGTGTCGGCGCGCACGCGCGAGAGGTCGTTGGTGAGGCCCAGCCGCGCCACCGACATGCCCTCCCCCTTCGGACGCAGCCAGGCGTAGTTGCCCGCGATCCGCAGCGGGTCCGAGCCCTCGGCCACGAGGCGGAACCGATAGGTCGAGCCAGACGCGCCGACGAGATCCACGACGTCCTTCATGCGGCCTCCAAATAGCGGGACGCCCTCTACGGAGCGGCGTCGCCGAAGTCGACCCGTCCAGCGCCGGGTGCGTCGTCATGTTGCGCGGGCCCCAGCGAGCACCCGCCGCCGGCGGCTGAGGCAGCCGCCTTTCCGACACACAGAGGAGAGAGCGGCGCGCCCCTGGGGGGGCGCGCCGGGGTGACCTACTCCGCCGCGCGGCTGCGGGACCAGATGAGGCTGTAGCCCTCGTCCGCGTCCACCAGGCTGGCGTAGATCGGGACCGGGAAGCTGGGGTCGTCCAGCTTGCACGAGAGGTACTCGCGGTTCTCGCGGCTGGTCTTCTTCCAGGCGGCGCCGAACTCGGTCTGGCCGGCGAAGATCCGGTAGTCCGGGGCGCGCTCGTCCGCCTTCTCGTTGGGCCGGAACTGGGCCGCCCTGACGTTGAGGGTGAGGGTCTTGATGGCGCCGGCATAGGCGCCGTCCGCCTGCTTGGTGAAGGTTCCGATGGTGGCCATCTGAGGTCTCCTGTCATCTGCTCGGGCCGCCCGATGCGGCCGCGATGGCGATCGCAGGGCCGGTCCGTCGGGCCGGCGGGCAGCCCGCAGGGCCCGCAGCGCAGCGGAGGACGCCGGGCCCGGGGCTTTCCTGCCTCGCGAGGAATGGGCGCCAGCCCAGGGGAGTGAAAGCGGCGGGCCCGCGTTGCCCCGCCGGCCGGACCGGGTCAGATCCCGCCATGCGCGCGCACGGCGGCCGGCCGACAGGAGCGCCAGGCCACCCGCCTCCACCGCTGGCCTGCGCCGCGCCGGCGGCAGCGCCCTCCACCAGGATCGCCGCCAGTCCCCAACCCGGGTCGTGCGCCAGCAGCCTGCCGCAGGGCTCGACGCCCGCCCCGAACGCCGGCCGGGGCCCAGATGCGGAGCGCGGCCGCCCACCCTGCAGGTGGCCGTTGACCTTGTTGCCGGACGTTCAGCTTCGCTCGGGCACAAGGACAGGGATCCACGAGTCGGTCGCGCCGCGTCCGGCGCCAGCGTGGCGCCGAAACGCGAGCCCCACACCATGGCCGACCAGTTGCACGCCCTCATCCTCGAGGACGAGATGATCGTCGCCCTGGAGATCCAGGCGCTCCTCGGAGACCTCGGCTACGCAAGCTGCGATTTCGCGGACGATGCGGCCGCGGCGGTGCGCTCCGCCTGCACCAGGCGACCCGACCTCGTCACCGTGGACCTGCGCATCGTGGGCGGAAGCGGGCTCGAGGCCATCGGCCACATGATCGCCGCGGTGGGGCCGGTCCCCTACCTCTTCGTCACCGCCAACGCCGACTTCGTGCGGGGGCTGACCGAGGCTCCGGTGGTCGACAAGCCGATCAGCGCCAGCCGCTTCCGCGCCGCGTGCCTGACTGCTGTCGCGGATCCAGCACGCCGCCCGCTGGCGGAGCAGAGCAGCGCAGCCTAGCCCAGCCGTCCGCCTGTGCGCTGCTCCCCGCGACGGTTCGCCCGCCCCCGATCGCCGGGCTCGCTGCAGGAGCGACCCGGCCGTTCACCCGCCGGTCTGCCTTGCGCCTCTTCGGCCCAGCGTGCAGCACTGCGGCTCCCCATAGGAGCTGATCCGCCATGTCCGAGCCTGCAGCCTACACGCCGCCGAAGATCTGGACCTGGGACAAGGAAAGCGGCGGGCGGTTCGCGAACATCAACCGACCGGTCGCGGGCCCCACTCACGAGAAGACCCTGCCCGTTGGCCGTCATCCGATGCAGCTCTATTCGTTGGGGACCCCCAACGGCGTCAAGGTCACGGTCATGCTGGAGGAGCTGCTGGCGCTCGGCTGCTCCGGGGCGGAATACGACGCCTGGCTGATCCGGATCAGCGAGGGCGACCAGTTCGGCAGCGGCTTCGTCGACGTCAACCCGAACTCCAAGATCCCGGCGCTGCTTGACCGCAGCGGCCCCGAACCCATCCGCGTGTTCGAGTCCGGCGCCATCCTCCTGCACCTCGCCGAAAAGTTCGGCGCCTTCCTTCCCGAAGCGCCTGCCGCTCGGGCCGAGTGCCTGTCGTGGCTGTTCTGGCAGGTCGGGAGCGCGCCGTACCTGGGGGGCGGCTTCGGTCACTTCTACGCCTACGCTCCGGTCAAGATCGAGTACGCCATCGACCGGTTCGCCATGGAGGTGAAGCGACAGCTGGACGTCCTGGACCGCCGCCTGGCCGAGAGCGAATACCTGGCCGGCGCCGAGTACAGCATCGCCGACATGGCGGTCTGGCCCTGGTACGGGGCCATGGCGAAGGGACAACTCTACGAAGGGGGCGAGTTCCTGCAGGTCCACGAGTACCGGAACGTCCTGCGATGGACCGACCAGATCGCACAGCGGCCGGCTGTGAGGCGCGGTCGCATGGTGAACCGCACGTGGGGCGACCCCGACAGCCAGCTTCCAGAGCGACATGAGGCGGGAGACTTCGACCGCACGCCGGGCTCCCCGGCGGCCAGCGGGACCAGGAGCTGATCGCCGTGGGGCAGTACAGGATCTTCGGCTCGGAGATGTCGCCCTATTCGGTGAAGGTGCGCGCCTACTTCCGCTACAAGCAGATCCCCCACCTGTGGATCCCTCGGAACTCGACGAACGAGGCTGAGTACCGGCGCTTCGCCCGACTGCCGATCATCCCCACAGTCGCCACCCCGGACGACGAAGGGCTGCAGGACTCCACCCCGATCATCGAGGCCATGGAGTCGCGGTTCCCGGATCCCTCGATCACGCCCGATGACCCGGTTCTCGCGTTCACCTCCGCCCTGCTGGAGGAATTCGGCGACGAGTGGGGCAACAAGCTGATGTTTCACCACCGCTGGTGGGACGAGCTCGACCAGCGAGCCTCGGCCTTGACCCTGGCAAGGCTTTCCCTGCCGCATGGAAGCGAGGCCGAGGTGGCGGCGAGAGCGCGAGAGGTCCTGGAGCGGATGACCGGCAGGGGTCATTTCGTAGGATCCTCGGCCGCCACGGCGCCGCTGATCACCGACTCCTGGTTCGAGCTTCTGGACCTGCTCGAGCCCCACCTCGCGGCGCGGAAGTACCTGTACGGCGCGCGCCCCGCCCTCGGCGACTTCGGCCTGGCGGCGCAGCTCTACGAGGCGTCCGTTGATCCGACCTGCGGCGCCGGCATCAGGGCGCGTGGCCCGTCCGTGCTGGACTGGTGCCACCGCATGCTGGAGCCGCACGCCGACGGCCCTTTCGAGACGTGGGACGCCTTGCAATCCACGCTCAGTCCGCTGCTGGCCTACGTCGGCCGGTACTTCCTGCCGTGGTCCCAGGCCAACAGCGACGCGCTCCAGGCGGGCCAGGCGGAGTTCACGGTCTCGCTTGCGGACCGCCCCTATGTCCAGGCTCCGCAGAAGTACCACGCAAAGTCCCTCGCCGCTCTCAAGGCGCGGTACCAGGCCGCGCGAGGGCCGGAACTGGATCCGGTTCTGGACGCTGCCGGGCTCCGGGTCTGGCTCGACGCTTAGACGCCCGGGCCAGCCGAACGCCCGGGGAGCGGCTATGGTCGTTGTGGGCGCCGGGGGCGCTTCTCTGAGGCCCTGCCGGACCAGATCACGTCCCCGCGTTCGTTGTTCATGATGGCCAGAGCCGGCCGCCCCGTGCGCAAGGCAGCGTGCGCGCCGCCTGGCCGGATGACGCCCTAGGCGCCCGTCGCGCCCCAGGCCTCCTCCACGAGGGCGACGAGACCTGGCGCCTCCGACTCCGGCAACGAGAGCCAGCGACGCCGCCCGTCCGCGGCCACCTCGAGGATGGCGCGCCGCCCCAGGTGGAAGCGCCACGGCCCCTCCGGCCCGGCCACGTCCAGGCTGAAGGCCAGACCTCGCCGGGCGAGCGCATCGGCGAGGCGGGCGGGGAAGGTTGGTTCCGGAATGGCGCAGATCGGCGGGTTCATGGTTCGTCAGACGCACGAAGGGCGCCGTCACCCTCATGCGCATCGCCCGCGGTCAGGAATATGGCCGGCCCGCGTCCCTGCGCCGGCGGGAAAAGCGGCGCGTCGCGCCAGTCGGGGCGGGCCGCTGCGGTGGGCGCGGCCCCCACCACCGGCGCCAGCCGCGCCACGTAGCGCAGGCTCTCGCCGGGGAGGCGCAGGCGCCCCTCGAGATGGGCCGCATAGCGGGCCGGCCCCGCATTGTAGGCCGCCAGGAAGCCCGGCGCGCCGAACCGGTCGAACATCTCCCGAAGGTAGGCCGTCCCCGCCAGCACATTGTCCCTGACGTCGTGGGGATCGGGACCCAACCCCAGGCGAAGCCGCAGCTCGCGCCAGGTGCCCGGCATGAGCTGCATCAGGCCCATGGCGCCGGCGCGGGACACCGCCTGCGGGTCGCCGCCGCTCTCCGCGGCGATGACAGCCCGGATCCAGGGCTCGGGCACGCGGAAGGTCGCCGCAGCCTCGGTCACGGCTGCGTCGAGCGACGCCGCCCGCCCGAGCTCCGACCCGGGCGCCGAGCCGGCGCTGCACGCAAGCAGAAGCACCATGGTTGCGAGCGCTTGCCGGCTCATGAGGGTCGCCAGACCAGCCGCGCACGCCCGACCACGGCTGAGCCCGCGAAAGGACCGAAGTAGCGGCCGTCAAGGCTGTCGCGAGCCGGATTGAGCAGGAACACCTCGCCGCGCGCCAGACGCCGGCAGCCCCGCCAGTTCGGCAAGGCGCGACCCCGCGCGTCGCGAGGGAGCGCGGACGCCACCCAGCGGCCGTCCACCGTCACTGCGGCCCCGTAGCGGCAGACCCACTGGCCCGGCCCTGCGGCCACCCGCTTGATGAGCAGAAGCCCCGCGGGGAGGTAATCCCGCTCGGCCATCCAGGCCGCGAGCCCGGGCGGCGGTCGCACCGCCACCCAGTCTCCCGCCGCCACCCGGGCCGCCGGCTCGCGCCGCCAGAGGCCCTGCGGCGCGCTGCGCGAGGCGTTCCAGATCATGGTCGGCGCGAACGGGTGGCCGGAGGCGACCAGCAGCGCCCAGCCGGTCACCGCCACCGCCAGGGTCACGCCCGTCCGACGGCTCACCGGGCGAGCGCCTTGCGGAGCTGCCAGGCGCTGTGCCTTGCGCGGGAATAGGGTCGCGGCGGCAGGCCCGCGCTGACCCGGTTCATCACGTGGCGCCAGTGGTCCGGCGCGGCGTCGCCCGCGTGGCTCACCACCCGCTCGACGGCGTCCACCGCCTCCAGCACCTGGCGGACCTTGGGCCAGCCGTGGACGTGGAGCAGCAGCTCGCCCCCGGGCGCCACGAAAGGGACGGTGGTGAAGGCCTCGCCCTGCCGCACCGCCCGGATCACGTCGATCCGCGACAGCTCCGTGCCGCGCTCGCCCCCCTGCCATCGCACCAGGCAGAAGACCGTGTCGGGCGCGAAGCCCACCACCCGCCGGCGACGGTCGATGTCCCGCTCGGCCGCGGTCCGGCCGAAGCGGATCCACCGCTCCAGCCGGCCGGCGATGTGCACCAGCTCCACCTCGGCCAGCATGGTCAGCCGCGCGCGAAAGGCTGGCGATAGGCGGGCGACAGGGCGGCGTGGCGCTTGGCCGGCGGCACGCGGCCATGGGCCGGGTCGCTGGTGGAGGTGGCGCGCCCCTGCTCCGCCCAGGCCTCCAGGTCCGACAGCACGTAGACGACCCGGCCGCCGATCTTCCGGTAGACGGGGCCGGTGCCATAGGTGCGGTGCTTCTCCAGGGTCCGGTGGGACAGTCCCAGGAAGCGCGCCGCCTCGGGCGTGCGCAGGTAGCGGGGCGGCAGGGGCGCGGGGGTCTCGGTCATCGCGGGTCTCCGGTGTCGAGCCGGGCTTGCCGCCCGGCCTCGCCGAAGCTTCGCCCTGGCCGGGCCGCCGCAGGGATGGCGAAGATCGCCTTCCCCGCTTTCGCCACCCTCCCCCCGCAGCAGACCCGTAGCGGCGGCGACCGGCGGCCCCGTTAACGGGATACTCAAATTGGGCGGACACACTAGGGACAGGAGGCCCCATGTCCGAACAGCCCACCGCCGCCGAGCGCGCGCTTCGCGTCCTCGCGGTGGACGACCATCCCACCAACCTGATGGTGATGGAGGCGATCCTCGGCCTGGTAGCGGCCGAGGTGGTGTGCGCGGTCAACGGCGCCGAAGCCGTCGCGGCGGCCCAGCGGGCGCGCTTCGACATCATCCTCATGGACCTGCAGATGCCAGTCATGGACGGGCTTCACGCCACGCGCGAGATCCGGCGGCTCGAGGCGGCCGAGGGATGGGCGCGCACGCCGCTGCTGGTTGTCACCGCCAATACCCTGTCGGACCACATCCGCGACGCGCTGGCGGCCGGCGCCGACGACCACCTGGCGAAGCCGGTCACCCCCGACGGCCTCCTGGGGCGGATCCAGGCCCTCCTGCAGGCGGCGGCGTCCTGGCGGGCGGGCCCTCACGGCGTGCCGCAAGGCGCCGCGGCATGAACCGGCTGGCCTCCCCTGATCTCGTCGAAGGCTTGCAGTCCCGGCGCGCCCAGGTCCGCCTGCGGCTCGCCCTGGGCGCGGCCGTGGCGCTCAGCCTGGGCCCCTCCCTCGGCTGGACGTTCGTGCTCGCCTGGCTGGCCGCCTGGTACCTCGTGCAGGCCGCCGAAATCGCGGCGCTCGGGCGCATCCTGCGCCGTCAGCGCCAGGGCCGCCCCTTCCGCGCGGCCCCGCCGCTGCTCGTCGTCGTGGCCACCAACCTGGTGTTCAACCTGGTGGCGGCGCGCGCCATGCTGACCGGCGACCCCTGGCTGATCACCGCCGGCGTCTGCCTGCTGACCGGCGCCCTGCTGAACGCCGTAGCCATGAGCCGAGCCTCCACGGCCCTGTTCGTCGCCGGCGTGGCGCCGAGCGCCCTGACCGGGCTGCTCCTGCTGCCTGTGGCCATGCGCGGCGGCGCCACCTCATCAGACCTGATGGCCATGGGCACGAGCGCCGGACTGCTGCTGGTCGCCGCCGTGGTGCTGCGCCGGCTGTCGCTGCAGGCCTACCTCGAGGCCCGCCGCGCGAGCGAAGCCAAGGGCCAGTTCCTCGCCACCATGAGCCACGAGATCCGCACGCCCCTGAACGGCGTTCTGGGCATGGCGCAGGTCCTTCGGACGGAGCCCCTCTCCGAAAGCCAGCGCGAGCGGGTGGAGATCATCCAGCGCTCCGGCCAGGCCCTGCTTTCGCTGCTCAACGACGTGCTCGACCAGTCCAAGATCGCGGCCGGCAAGCTGGAGCTGTCCCCCGCACCCTTCGACCTGGAGCGGCTGCTGCACGACCTGCAGGAGGTGTTCGGGGCGCTCTGCGCCAACAAGGACGTGGTGCTGGAGGTCTCCGCCGCCCCCGGCCTGCAGGGCGCCTGGATGGGCGACGCCCTGCGCATCCGGCAGGTGGTGTCCAACCTGCTGTCCAACGCGGTCAAGTTCACCGACCACGGGACCGTGCGGCTCGAGGCGCGGCTCGAAGACACCGAGGTGGTGCTGGCGGTGTCCGACACCGGGCCGGGCATCCCGGCCGACCAGCTGGAGAGGATCTTCGAGAGCTTCGTCCAGGCGGACGCCGCGGTGGCGGGGGTCTACGGCGGCACGGGCCTGGGACTCTCCATCTGCCGTGACCTGGCGGCGCTGATGGGCGGCGCGGTCGCGGTCAGCAGCGTTCCCGGGGAAGGCTCGACCTTCACCGTGCGGCTTCCCCTGGCCCGCAGCGAGGCCTCACTGCCGCCGGAGAGCCCAGCCCGGGCCCTCCCCGCCGCACGGCCCGGACTTCGGGTGCTGGCGGCCGAGGATCACCCGGTGAACCGGATGGTGCTGCAGCTGCTGTTGGGCCAGCTCGGCCTGCACACAACAGTTGTCGAGGACGGCGCCAAGGCCCTCGAGGCGTGGCGCGCCGAGCCCTGGGACCTGCTGATCCTCGACGTGCAGATGCCGGTGCTGGACGGGGTGACCGCGGCTCGGCGGATCCGCGAGGCGGAAGCCCTGGAGGGCCGCCCGCGCACCCCGATCATCGCGCTCACCGGCGCGACGCTCGAGCACCAGGTGGCCGTCTACACGGAATGGATGGACGCGGTGGTGGCCAAGCCGGTGGAGCTCGCGCAGCTGGCCGCCGCGGTCTCTGCCCTCGCGCCCCCCGCGGAGGCGGCGCGCGCCGCCTAGGGCAGACGCCGCCGGGTCACGCCCGCAGGTCGAGCGGCCGGGACGGTCCCGCAGAGATGACCCTGGCCTGGTCGGCCAGCCGGCTGTGCGACAGCGCGCCCGCCTGGCCGTGGGCGGCCTGCAGGGTCTGTGGCAGGGCGGCCTGGCGCCACATCACGTCCCCGAGAAGGCGATACTGCACGCGGTACATGCGATGCTCCTTAGCCCCATAAGGATCGCGCAGGATGGTTAGCAGGTTGCTAACCATCCTGCGGTCGCTCCCACCAGCTCGGCGCGCACGCCGCCTCAGCGGCGGCGCAGCAGCAGGCCCAGGTAGCCGCCCCCCATCAGCCGCCGGGCCGCGCGGCAGAGCCGGATGGCCACGTCCCGGGCCGGCGCCGTCCGCCATCCGCCCCCCTCCACCGCCCGCCCCAGGACCCGCTCGGCCACGTCTCGGTAGGAAGCCCCCGCCGCGCGGGCGTCCAGGGCGCGCAGCATCTGCACCGCCCGCGCCCGCCCCTGCGGCGAAAGCGGATCCGGTCCGGGGCCTCGGTCCGCGAGACCACGCTCCAGGGCGCCCAGCCCTGTGAGCCGGACGCCGAGGCCGGGGTCCAGGGCCGCCGTTCCCGCGAGCGGCGCATCCGACGGCGTGCCGGCCGGCACGATCACCTGCACGCCATCGCGGAAGCGGAGATGCAGCCCGTCCTCCGCCTCCCGGGCCGCCGCCGCGCGCAAGGCCAGGTCGGCGGCCGTGAGGCCGCCCAGCGGAGACACCGTCAGCAGCAGCACGTGGGCCGGCGCGATCTCGGCGCGCCAGAAAAGCGGCGCCCCTTGGGCCTCACGGTCCGGCGCGAGGGCGAACCGCAGCCCCCAGCGCCGCAGCGCCTCGGCGCGGCCAAGGGCGCGGCCGGCGTAGTCGAGGCGGTACTGCGGGTTGCGGCGCAGGAACTCCCAGGCCAGGGACGCGAGGTCGAGGGCGGCGAGGTCCGCGTAGTCCGCCGGATTCCGCCAGTCGCGCGGCGCCATCCCCCAGCCCCCAGGCGGGTCTCGCGCTGCGTGTCCCCCGCCCGCTCTGCAACTTCAGGAGAGTCGTGGCCGCCGTCGAGAGGTCAGCCGCGGACGGCCTGCAGCAGGCGGAAGTAGCCTTCCTGCGACATCCAGCGAGCGCGGGCGGCATGGGTCTCGTACTGGAGGCGGGCCGCGTCGCGCCCACGCCCCACATCCGCCCGCAGCACCGCCTGCGCGGCGTCCTCCCAGGGGGCGCCGTCGGCCTCGGCGTCCAGCAGGCGCAGGTAGGTGACCAGGTGGGCCCGGTCATAGTCGGTGAGCGCCGGGTCGCTGGGGGCGCGCTGCGCGAACTCGGTCATGGGCCCTCCCGGCGACTCAGCCGCCCCGAGGGGCGATTTCCGCAACTATCCTGCGGACATTCCGCAAGAACAATGCGGAACCACAAACGCAAGGCGCCCGGCCGAAGCCGGGCGCTGCGGGTCCCGCGGACATCAAGGGGGGGCTCGTTCCAGGGACGCGCGCTTCGACAACGTCGCCGTGACTGGACCGTTCCTCCAGGGCGCTATTCCGGAGCCGGTCGTCGCCAGACCAGGATGATGGAGTCGCCACGTCCACGAACCAGGCGCGCCCGCACCGGCTCCGGCCAGGCCGGATCGTCGATCCGCACATTGAGCAGGGCGGTCTCGTCCTGCGCGGCCCAGGCGGCGCCGCACTCCACCTCGCCGCACAGCACGCGGTGGGTGGGCGCGCGCTCGTTGTCGCTGGGCGCGGGCGCGATGCGCAGGTCGGCCGACAGGGCCAGGGTGCGCACCTGGCCGACGTAGCCGCCATCCGCCTCGGCGGTGAACTGTCCCAGGATCATCGGACAACTCCAGTCAAAGACCCTCGAGCCTCCGGAAGGACGGCGGCGCGTCGCGGCCAGGGAGCAAACCGCGACGGGTGGGCTTCGCGCCGCCGTCCGCCGGCCCGGAATGCGGTGGGCCGGCGCGAACCCCCGGAGGCTGGATGGGCCCGCGTCCCGAGGAAAGACGCGAGGAGGTCCGCAGGCCCAGCAAGCCCCCTGGCGAGCCCCGCCACAACCCTGCCAACCCGGTCAGCGGACACCGACAGGCTGCGGCGCGGAAAAGGGTGGGCGCCCCGCTGGTGGGCGCCCTCCCCCCCCCGCACCCATGCGGCGCAGCGCCCGCTGGGCGCAGCTCGGCGGACGCTCCAACTGCTCTCTCGTGCTCGGGCGCGCAGCCCTCGTCGGCGACGGCGCGCCGAGGCCCCGGCGGGCAGGCAACCTCCTGCCAACGCTTCGTCCCCGCTGACCGGGCGGCTGGTCACCACGGGCCCTGCCCCCGCTGAGCCAGCGGCGCGAGGGGTAGCCCGTCGCGGCAAGGTTCAGGGCGCCGGACGTGAGCTGACCCGTCGTGGAGCGCAGCGCCTTGCCGGCGGGACGCGCATGCTCCCGGCCGGGGGTCGCCTCAGTTGGAGGCCGTCCGCATGGCTTCGGGCGACCGGACCAGCACCATGGCTCGCTCCACGATGGTCCGCTCCACCGCATCGGCGCCGGCGATCATCTCGCCGAGTGCGGTTTCGATTTCAGAACGCCGCTCCCGGGGCGACTGGGCGAGCATCATGGCCACCAGGAGTTCGAGCGCATGCACGTGTCGCTCCAGGTTTTCCAAGCGCCACCTCATCCCGTGATACCCGGCGCGGACCGCCCGCCGGCTTACCCGCCGGCAGCTACGGGGAGGCGAGCTCCGCCGCAAGTCGAACCCACCATTTTGGGTATGGTCACGCTCGCCGCCGGCGGGGCCTCCTGCCACCAGCGGCCATGGACCTCAGCGCCGCCCGGATTCTCGTCGTCGAGGACCACCGCCAGATGACCGAGCTGCTGCGCAGCGTGCTGTCTGGCTTCGGAACGCGGGACCTGGAGATCGCCGCCTCGCCCCGGGAAGGCTGGGCCCTGCTGGAACGGCAGCGGTTCGACCTGATCATCGTGGACCGGAACTTCCAGGACGCCGACGGCCTGGAGCTGGTCCGCCGGATCCGCCGGCCGGACTATGAGGCCGCCTTCGTTCCGATCCTGATGCTCACCGGCTCGGCCGAACTCAGCGTCGTGCGCGCGGCTCGGGACGCAGGGGTCAGCGAATACCTGGTGAAACCCTTCACCGTCACCGCCTTCTACGAGCGCATGATGGCCCTGGTCCACCGGCCTCGCCCGTTCATTCAGACCACCGGCTACTTCGGCCCTGACCGTCGCCGGCGGCAGGACCCCGACTATCGGGGGCCGGATCGGCGCCAGCGCTGAGGCCGCTCACCACGGCTGTTCACCCCTTTGCAGCGCCTCCAGCCCGGCCAGGAGGCGGCGAACGTCGCCAAGGTTCTGGCGGCGAATGGCCAGCGCCGTCTCCGCCAGCGCCGGCGGCCAGGCGGGCCTCCAGCGGCGGGCGATAAGCTCCGCCAGCCCGAGCGCCTGCAGCGCGCGGAGGCGCCGCCGTATGGTCTCGCTGGGCGCCTGCACCCGCCGGCCGATCGACTGCGCGCTCAGCCCCGCCTCGGTCCGCCGCGGCCCGATACCGAGGGCGCCCGACCAGAGCGCCAGCAGAATGGCGCCATCCAGGGGATTGTTCACCAGGCGCAGCAGCCGCTCGCTCCCTCGCAGCATGAAGTCGGCGAGCAGGCGGTCCGCCGGTCTCACCTGCTCCGTCAGTCGGGCAGCGCCAGCGCGCGTCTTCGCCACACCCGCCGCTTCCAGGTCGCGCACGAACTGCGCCAGCCGGGCGACCCGGGCCCGCTGCCGCGCCAGATAGGCCGGCGAGGTCACCGCCTCGCGCAGCGTCATGACCCCGTCGTCGACAATCCGGCAGAGGCCCGCCTCGGTCAGGCCGCGGATGCGCCGCCGAACGGTCTCGAAAGGCATGCCGAGCGACTCGGCCACGGCCTTGATGCTGATCGGACGCCGCAGCTCGTCCGGCAGCGACGCCTCTCCCGTCCCGTAGCGGGCGCGCACCTCCGGCTGACGCAAGGCGGCCTGGTTCGCCTGCAGGATGGCGGTGAGCACCAGGGCGTCCACGAAGTCGCCCTCCGCCGGGCGCAGGTTGGCCAGGTCCAGCATCAGGCTAACCGTCAGGCGCCAAGCCGCGTCGACCGCTTCCTCGGTCGTCCCCGGGCCGGGCGCCGGTGCCGCAAGATCGAGCTGATCACTCATCGGCGGCGCCCCCAGCGCCAGGGCAGAACGCCCGCCGTCCCGGATGGCTCGTCACCATCCCGGCCTCCTCGCGGCCGGAGCGCTGCAAGGTAAGCCCCGAACCCACCCGCGTGGCTGCGGCAAAACAACAGATCGCGCCGGTTGCAGCAGGAACGGCCGGACGCGCCTGGACGACGGAGCCGTCCGGACGGGCCAGCGGGCGCAACCGGGACCCGGCTGACCAAACCACAGCGGCCGGGCGCTTCCGCCGCGCCGCCCCGCCTGGCGACGGCCGTGCCACATGTCCTCTGACATTCGCCCGTCGGTCGCGGCTGTGCCATAGAACCGGGGTCTGAACAGGAATCTGCATGGCCATCATGGTCACCGGCTCGGCCGGCTTCATCGGCTTCCACCTCGCCCGCCGCCTGCTGGCGCGGGGCGACACGGTCGTGGGCGTCGACAACCTCAACACCTACTACGATCCCACGCTCAAAGCGGCGCGGCTGCGGATCCTGGAAGAGACGCCCGGCTACAGTCATGCCCGCATCGACCTCGCCGACCGCGAGGCGATGGCGTCGCTGTTCGCCGAGACCAAGCCGCAAGAGGTGGTGAACCTCGCCGCCCAGGCCGGCGTCCGCTACAGCCTGGAGAACCCGCACGCCTATGTGGACTCCAACCTTGTGGGCTTCCTGAACGTGCTCGAGGGCTGCCGGGCCGTGCAGACCCGTCACCTGGTCTACGCCTCCACCAGCTCGGTCTACGGGGCAAACGCCAAGCTGCCGTTCAGCGTCCACGACCACGCCGTGCACCCCATCACCCTCTACGCCGCGACCAAGGTGGCGAACGAGGCCATGGCCCACGCCTACGCCCACCTGTTCCACATTCCCTGCACCGGCTTTCGGTTCTTCACGGTGTACGGCCCCTGGGGACGGCCCGACATGTCGCCCATGAAGTTCGTCAAGGCGATCCACGAGGGCGCTCCGATCGACGTCTACGGCGGCGGCAGGATGCAGCGCGACTTCACCTATGTGGACGACATCGTGGAGGGCCTCGTCGCCTCTCTAGACCGGCCGCCGCAAGCCGACCCCGCGTGGGACGCCCGGGCGCCAGATCCCGCCGCCAGCGGAGTGGCGCCCTGGCGAGTGCTCAATCTCGGCAACAGCCAGCCGGTGGACCTGATGCGCTACATCCAGGTGTTCGAGGAGAAGCTCGGCAGGAAGGCGGTCCTCAACCTCCTGCCCATGCAGCCCGGCGACGTCACCAACACCGAGGCTGACGTCACCGAGACCATGGCCGCCCTGGACTATGCGCCGAGTACGCCCCTTGAAGTCGGGATCGGTCGCTTCGTGGACTGGTACCTGGACTTCTACGGCCGCTAGGGCGGCGCCGCTCCGAACCGGGCCCAGCTCCGCCCTGCGGCTTGACCCCAGGCTGTGGAGCACGGATGAGACCGCCAGCCGCAAGCACAGGGACATGATGGGCCAGACCTCCAGCTTCGAGAGCCTTCGCGCGCGGCTCGCCAGCCGCACCGCGACGGTCGGGGTCATCGGGCTGGGATACGTGGGCCTGCCCCTGGCGGTGGCGACGGCTCGCCAGGGCTTCACCACCATTGGCTTCGACATCGACCCGGCCAAGGAGGCGCAGATCCGCGCCGGGCGCTCGTACATCGATGCCGTCGCCAGTGCGGAGCTTGCGGGGCTCGTCGAGGGCGGCCGCCTCACCGCGACCACGGCCTACGACCAGCTCGCCGAGTGCGATGTGATCGTGATCTGCGTGCCCACCCCCTTGGGGCGCAACCGCGATCCTGACCTGTCATTCATCGAGGCCACCGGCCGGGAGATCGCGGCCCGGCTGCGCCCAGGACAGCTCGTAGCGCTCGAGTCCACCACCTACCCCGGCACCACCCGGGAGGTGCTCAAGCCTATCCTCGAGGCGAGCGGCTGCAGGGCCGGGGAGGACTTCTTCCTGGGCTTCTCGCCGGAGCGAGAGGACCCCGGGAACACCAGCTTCGAGACGGTCACCATCCCGAAGGTCGTAGCCGGAGACGGCGCGGAAGCCTCCGAGCTCATGCAAGCCTTCTACGGGGCGGTCGTCGAGCAGGTCGTGCCCGTCTCCTCGCCGGACGTGGCCGAGGCGGTAAAGATCACCGAGAACGTGTTCCGGGCGGTCAACATCGCCCTCGTTAACGAGCTCAAGCTGATCTACGCGGCCATGGGAATCGACATCTGGGAGGTGATCGAAGCCGCCAAGACCAAGCCCTTCGGCTACATGCCCTTCTATCCGGGACCGGGGCTCGGCGGGCACTGCATCCCCATCGATCCCTTCTACCTCACCTGGCGCTCCCGGGAGTTCGAGGTGCCGACGCGGTTCATCGAGCTGGCGGGCGAGATCAACACCCAGATGCCACATCACGTCGTCGATGTTCTTGCCCGGACGCTCGACGAGCGCCTCCGGCTCGCGCTCAGCGCCTCGCGCATCCTCCTGGTCGGCCTGGCCTACAAGAAGAACGTGGCGGACGTCCGCGAGAGCCCCTCGTTCAAGTTGATGTCCCTGCTGGAAAGCCGCGGAGCCGAGGTCGCCTTCCACGATCCGCACGTCCCAGAGGCGCCCAACACCCGGGAGCACCCGGAGTACGCCGGTCGCCGCTCCGTCGAGCTCACCACCCAAGCGGTCCGGGACGTGGACGCGGTGCTGATCGCCACCGACCACGACGCCGTGGACTACGGTCTCCTGGCGAACGCACGGCTCGTGGTGGACACCCGCAACGCCATGGAGCGCCGCGGCCTGCCGCTCGCGAACGTCGTGAAGGCCTAGGCCGACACGACGAGCGCCGCCCTGCGGCCCAGCGCCGCCGCGCGACGCGAGCCAGACCGGATTTCCCGCAGGATCCCGTTTTCGGACGGCGTGTAACTTGCAAACAGCGACGCTGCGGCGGGATAAGCAGCACGCAACGCAGTCGGGGACAGTGATGGCGGCCAAGATTTTTCCGGTGATCCTCTCGGGCGGCTCGGGCTCGCGCCTGTGGCCGCTCTCGCGGGAGAGCTATCCGAAGCAGCTCCTGCCGCTGGCCGGCGAGCGGACGATGCTGCAGGAAACGGCGCTGCGGGTGGCTGACCCCCTGCGGTTCCACCCGGTGACCGTCGTGGCCAACGCCGAGCACCGGTTCGTCATCGCCGAGCAGATGCGCGAGATCGACGCGCGCCCGCCGACCATCGTCCTCGAACCGATGGCGCGCAACACCGCCGCGGCCGTCGCCGCGGCAGCACTGCTCGCCTCAGAGAAGGATCCGGAGGCGATCATCCTCGTGATGCCCGCCGACCACACGATTCCCGACGTCGCGCACTTCCGGCGGACCATGGAGGCGGGCCTCGCCGCGGCCGCCGCAGGCGCCCTGGTGCTGTTCGGCATCCAGCCGGACTCCCCGGCGACCGGCTATGGCTACATCCGTGGCGGCGAGCCGCTGGGACCTGCCGCGCGGAAGGTAGACGCTTTCGTGGAGAAGCCGGACCTGCCAACCGCCGAGACCTACGTGGCGAGCGGCGACTACTACTGGAACAGCGGCATCTTCCTCCTGCCTGCCCGGGCCGTCCTCGCGGAACTGGAGCTGCATGCGCCGGAGGTCCTGGCCGCGGTGCGCAGCGCCACAGCGGCGGCCAAGCGCGACATGGATTTCCTGCGCCTGGACCCCGAAGCGTTCGGCGCGAGCCCGTCGATCTCCCTGGACTACGCCGTCATGGAACGCACCCAGCGCGCCGCGGTGGTGCCCGCCGACTTCGTCTGGAGCGACGTGGGGGCCTGGTCGGCGCTGTGGGACCTCGCCGACCGCGACCCTTCCGGCAATGTGCAGATCGGCGACACGCTGGCCGAGAACACCACAGGGTCCTACCTGCGCAGCGAGGGCCCGCTGATCGCCACCGTCGGGGTCAAGGACCTGATCGTCATTGCGACGCCGGACGCGGTCCTCGTGGCCGACCGGCACTCGGACCAGGACGTCAAACGGGTGGTGGAGCGACTGAAGGCGTCAAACCACGCCACGGCGACCCAGAGCCGACGCGTCTACCGCCCGTGGGGCTGGTACGAAGGGGTGCACGACGGCGACCGCTTCCAGGTGAAGCGGATCACCGTGAACCCTGGCGAGAAGCTCAGCCTGCAGAAGCACTTCCACCGCGCCGAGCACTGGGTGGTGGTGAACGGCACGGCGGCCGTGCACGTGGACGGGGTCGACAAGCTGCTGGCCGAAAACGAGTCCGTGTACATTCCGCTGGGCGCGGTGCACCGCCTCTCAAACCCCGGGAAGGTGCCGCTGAACCTCATCGAGGTGCAGTCCGGCCCCTACCTGGGCGAGGACGACATCGTCCGGTTCGATGACATCTACGCCCGCGCCTGAGGCGCGGGGCGGCCTAGAGGCGGCGCGGCGCGGCCGCGCCGGCCTCAGCGGCCAAAGTCCATCAGGGCGCGCACGTCCGGGGCGCCCGCAGCGTTGCCGCTGATCCGCTCGCACCAGGAAAACCGCTGGTCCGGGCTCACGGCCGCAAGCCCCGCGTCGGCGAGGCTCTGGCCGATGTCCAGCCGGTCGAGCGTGACCCTGGTTACGGTCCGGTTGTAGGCGTCCCGCTGGGCGCTCGGGGCCACCGAGATCTCGGTCGCCTGCCGCACCATCTCGCGCAGCTGGGCGGTCGCGTGCTTCGCGGCCAGCGCCTCGGCCCAGCAGCGGGCGTCGGGGATCGGCTGCGGGGCGGCGACCCCGGCCAGGCGTATGTGCTGCCCGTCCACCACCAGGACGTCCCCACTCAGCACCCGGACGCGGTCGCCCAGCAGTTCCGGCGTGGTCGGGCGTGGCATGGCCGCGGGTTCGGCCCGGCGTTCGCAGGAGGCCACGAGCAGGATCGCCGGCGCGAGAAGAAGGGAAGACCACCGCGCGAGGGCGGCGGGGACGCGGAACATGGACAACCTCGGCTGTTGGACGCCAAGGTTGGGGTCGTACGCCGCGCCCGCAAGATGACGCGCTGAGCTTTTCTTCGCGGCCTGCGCGGGGTCCGAGCTGGAGAAGCAGACCCTGGCGGCCGGCGCGTTCGAAAAGCCCCCCGCTGCATGGCGCAGGCTGGGCGCCCCACACGGCGCCTGTAGAGGTGCGCGACTGCCGGCAAGAAGAAGCGCTACCCCGCAAGGCCCGTCAGCAGGCGCGAACGCCGCCTGGCGGACGGAAAGCCCAGGCGCTCGGCAGCCTGCCCTGCACACTGGCGGATCCCCGAAGAGGCAGACTACACGACCTCATCCGAACGCGTCCCGAGCGGGCAGGCTGGCTGCGAGCCGCCCGGCTGATGATGGGCGGCGCTGGCGTGAGCCACGTCACCTCGCCTGCGACAAAGCCGCCCACGCGGCAAGCGTGTCCACAAAAGGTGCAGTAGCCTCAAGAGGATGCAGTGCTAACTTTTTCAGACGACGTCGTAATCTGTGTTCCGTCATTTCTGAAGATTATGGTAACGGTCGCCTTAGCCATGAGGCACGGCCATTGCTTAGCTTAGCTGGCAACGGTCGGACGGGGGATCTAGTGACCGATTTTGACACAGCGGTTCAGCGCGCGAGCGCGGCTGGGGAAAGCGCGGTCTGCGCTCCGGCCGTGGCGGCCAGCCGCGGCAAGCGATCGTTCGACTTCGCGGTCGCGCTGACCGCGCTCGTCTTCCTGCTTCCCGCGCTGTTGCTGATCGCCGTGGCGATCTGGCTGCAGGACGGCGGCCCGATCCTATTCCGCCAGCGCCGGACCGGCCTGAACAACCAGCCCTTCGTCATATACAAGTTCCGGTCAATGAGCGTCGCCGAAGACGGGGCCAGCGTCAGCCAGGCCACGCGCGGAGACGCCCGCGTGACGGCGGTGGGTCGCCTGCTACGGGTGTTCAGCCTCGACGAGCTGCCGCAGCTGATCAATGTGCTCAAGGGCGACATGTCCCTGGTGGGGCCTCGCCCCCACGCGCTCGCTCACGACAACCAGTGGAGCGCCTCGGTGGCCGGCTATGGCGCACGGTTCCAGGCCCGACCGGGCATCACCGGTTATGCGCAGGTCACCGGCCGGCGCGGCGAGATACGCGACCTGGACTGTGTCCGCAGCCGCGTGGAGGCCGACCTCTATTATATCCAGAACTGGTCGCTGAAGCTGGAGCTCACCATTCTGGCACGCACGGCCCTGCTGCTCTTCCGGGACCCCCAGGCCTACTAGTCGCGGCGTTGGGGCCGCCTAGAGGCCGGCGACAACCCGGATCACCCCTGCCCAGACAGCCGCCGACGCGGCGGCCACCAGGGCCAGTCCGATCGCGACGGGAAGACGCGGATCGCGCCGTTCGACGTGCGTCAGCGGAATGTAGGCCACGGACCTCTCCTTGAGCGCCTGGGACCTAGGAAACAACGCACGCGGTTAAAGGTTCGTGCGCGCCGGGCAAAAAACCCGGCGGAGGCCAGCCGGAGGTGGCCCGCGCGAGCCCGAGGGCCTGCCGCACCCCGCACGTCGCTCGCCGCCCTCCGCCGGACCGCTGGTCACGACCCACTTCCGCAGCAAGAGAGGCCGAGGCGGCGAGCTCTTGCGCGCTCGCGCCGCCGACCGCCGCGCTCTGATCCCGCTCACCCCGACTGTCACTCAAGCTTCGCACGAGCGTTTCGGACGAGCGGCGCAGATCATCCCGCCGACAGTCAGGTGACCCGAGTACCGTCAGCTCAAAACCGCACGGGCGCGCGCGACACCCGGCGCGACGACAGCCTGTCAAATGACGATCAGCCCCGCCTCGCCGCGCGACACACTGCGACCAGACCGCACGCTCAAAGGCGGGCGGAACTTTGGCAAATTGCGGCGGGTTGCCCGGCCATGCGAACTGCAGGCAGCCATTCCAGGCGAAGCGGTCGGGCCAACCGAAGCCAACTGGCCCGCCCAAGCTATCTCGCCGGTCTGGCGGCCCTGATTCTCGCCGGCCTCGTCCCGGGCGGCCGGAGCCACGCCATGGACGGCAGGGTCGAGCCGCCTCCCGACGTCTACGCCCGCGGGCCAACGCAAACCGGCCGCACGACGGAGATGCGCTTCGAGGACCTGGGCCGCATCGATCGCCTCTGCCGCACCTGGCGGGTGGCGGCGGGGGACGGTGGGCAGGTGATCGGCTGCTACATCCCCGCCCTGGACCTGGTAGTCCTGCCGGCGAGCGGCGCCTGGGGCGATTCTGCGCAACTGCAGGCTCTGCAGAGCCACGAATGGGCCCATGCCCGCGGCTGGCGCCACCAGGAGGACGGCCGCGGCACGGACTGGCGGATCAGCCTAGCGCCGCGGGGTGAGCGGCAGGTCGAGCTCGCAACCCGCTGACGCGACCCGTCGTGGCGGACTAGAAGAAGCGCTCGGTGATCCGGATCGTATCGCCGGGCGCCACCGGGGTGGCGCTGCTCAGGGGATATTCCGCTTCCCGCTCGCTGTTGGCGCGCTTGATGAAGACCTTCTTGTTGTTGGCGCGGTAGGTGAACCCCTCGGCCGTGGCGACGGCGTTCATCACCGTCAGGCCGTTGGTGTAGGGGTACTCGCCGGGCTTCTTGACTTCGCCCAGGATATAGAAGGGCCGATAGTTCAGCACCTCGACGCTCACCTTGGGCTCGCGCAGGTAGCCGTCCTTCAGCCGCGTCTCCACGGCCTTCTGGAACTGGGCGACCGACAGGCCTTGGGCGTCCACCTCGCCGATGAGCGGCATGGACACCTTGCCGGAGCCGCCGACCTGGAACTCCCCGGTCAGGCTCTCCTCGCCGAAGGTGATCACCCGGATCTTGTCGCCCGACCCCAGCCGGTACTCGGCGATAACCCGCGCGACTTCCTGGACCGGGTCTTGCGCCCGCGCAGCCGTCCCCGTCATGAGCATGAAGGCTGCAAGGCTGCCGGCGACAATCGTCGCCCGCGTCGAAAAGCTTTTCATGTGCACAGAGCTCCGCACGCACGTCCCCACGTGCGGCGCCTTATAGCGCAAGCCATCCGCGCCCGGAATACGCACCGGCGATAGGTCGCACCGGCACAGAACACGGGCCGCGGTTGCTGGACGCCCGCCCCCCACAGCAGTCCGGGCGCCCGATCGTGGTAAATCTCTGCTTCACCGCCAGCGTTAAGCGGGATTAATCATGAATATGCAAGCAACGATAGGCGATCATCTTCGGCTAATCACGCTTCGCGACGGCCGCTTAACTGCAAACCGATAGATTTCACACCAACAAGAACGACGTGTTGGTGATACGGTGTCTACATCCAGGAGCCTGGGCGCGCTGAGCGTGGCCTTCGGGATCTGGTTCTCGGCGTCTCCCGCCCTGGCGGCGCCGCAGCCAGCTCCGACCATGCCGCTGGGCGCTCAGGCGCTTGCGCCGAAAGCCTATGTGGATTTCTGCCAGCGACGCCCGTCCGAATGCGGCGAGGACGTCGCCGAGGTGCTGGTCCGCGCCCGGTCGGCCACGGCCGAACGCGCCCTGCTGATGGGCCCCCCGCCGCAGTGGGCCGCAGCGCCGCCCGCCTCTCTTGGGGCGGGGACCGCCGCAGCCGAAACCCTGCGCACCCGCTGGACGGCGCAGGACCTCACGCCCGCCCCCGCTCCGCTGCTCGCCGTCGAGCTGCCCGCCAGGATCGAGACCCAGGTGGAGCTGATCGATCCCGCGGCCCGGGCGGACACTGCGCCGAACGGCCCGCTCGCCATGACACCTGGTCTCTGGCGGACGCTCAACCAGGTGAACGGCGCGGTGAACCGCCGGCTCACCGCCGTGGCCGACACGGCGACCTACGGCCTGGACGACTACTGGACCCTGCCCCTGCAGGAGGACCGGCGCGTCGGGGACTGCGAGGACTTCGTGCTCGAGAAGCAGCGGGCCCTGCTGGCGGCGGGCTTGCCGCGCGCCGCCCTGAACGTGGCCATCGTCACCACCAGCTGGGGCGAGACCCACGCGGTGCTGCTGGTCAACACCCGCGCCGGGGAGCTCGTGCTGGACAATCTGTCCCGGAGCATCGTGAACTGGGACGAGACCCGCTATGTCTGGCGCCAGCGCACCGTCGAAGGCGACGCCTTCACCTGGGCCATGGTTCGCAGCCCGCGGCCTAGCGACACGCCGGTCTTGATCGCCAGCCGCTGATCCGGTTTCGTCCCGCCGAGTCGCTCGGGGGACAAGCGTGAGCACACAAGCCGTCGAGCGCCCGTCGCGGCGCAGCCGCAGCACGCCCGCCTCCGGCGGGCTGGTGGAGGGCCTGCGCCTTCCGCGCGACGCCTGGCTAGGGCTGGCGGCCTGCGCCACGCTATTCGCCGGGCACCTGGCCTACGGCGGCCTGGTGAGCCAGCCGGCGCTCCTGATGATGGGGGCGGCCGCCGCCCTGCTCATCGGCGCCTTCGCCCAGCCCCGGCTGCGCAAGGCCCTGGCCGGCGTCCGCGGCCTCGCGCTTCCGGGCGGGCTGTTCCTAGGGGTGGCGGGCGTCGCCCTCTGGACGCAGACCCCCTACGTCCCGGGCGGGCCGCATCCCGTGTGGGCGTATCTCGGCTTCCCCCCCGCCCTGACGGTGGACCGGTCCACCACCTTCATCGAGACGGTCAAGCTGCTCGGCCTCGGCTGCTTCTTCCTGCTGGGCGTCCTGGCCGGCCAGGACGACGACCGCGGCCGGTTCACCCTGCGCGTGCTGGTGTGGGCCGGGGTGGCGTTCGCGCTGTGGGCGCTGATCGCCGGCGCCTCGGGCCTCATCTACCAGACCCAGAAGCCCCGTATCGAGGCGATGTTCCTCAGCCCCAACACCGCGGGCACGCTGTTCGCGGCCCTGCTGGCGATCAGCCTCGGCGAGGTCTTCCGGCGGCGCACGGCGAAGGACACCGTATCGGGCAAGCTGGTGGCGGCGGGCGCCAGCCTCGCCCTGGCCTTCTGCCTCCTGGCGACCGCGTCCCGGGGCGCGGCCCTGAGCGCGCTGGTCGCCGGCGCAGCCTTCATCCTGCTGCTGGCGGCCACGGGGATCCTGCGGCTGGGCCGGGTGGCGCTCGCGACCCTCGGCGGCATCGCCGTGCTGCTGCTGGTTTTGGGACTCTCCGGCGACCAGATCATCGCCAGGTTCTACGACACCGAGCATTCCGCCATCGTCCGGCAGGCGATCTGGGCGCCGCACTGGCAGGCATTCCTGGACTCCCCGCTGTTCGGCTACGGACTTGGCAACTACGAGACCGTCAACAAGACCGTGCTGTCGACGTCCAACTGGGATGTCATCTGGAACGTCCGCTCGGCGCACAATGTCTATCTGCAGTGGCTGGAGGAAGCCGGGATCGTCGGGGCTGCGCCCATGTTCCTGGCGATCGGCGCAGTCATGCTGGCGACCCTGCGCGGCGCGCTGACCCGCTCAAGGATGAAGGCCGCTCTCTGCGCCCTGCTGGCCGCCGACCTGGTCTTCCTGGCGCACGGCGTCACCGACTTCGCCCTGCAGACGCCGTCGGTGGCGGCCACCTTCGCCCTGCTGCTCGGCCTGCAGTTCAGCCTCGCGCAGAGCTCCCAGCAGCGGGGGGCGCGGCCTTCGATTGCGACGCCGGTGGCGTACGGCTGGCCAGTGGCGACCCTGCTGCTCGTTGTGGCGAGCCTCTGGGGTCTGACGAGCGGCGCGGCCCGGGCCGGTCCCTTCAGCCTGCCGTTCGCCGCAGCGCTCGACCGCCGGGCCGAAGCGCTCCTGGCGGGCAGCCCAGCCCCAGGCCCCGCGCAGCGCCTTGAGGCGCAGGCGCTGAGCGCGCGCGCCGTCCGCCAGTATCCCTACGACACCAGCGCCTGGCTGCGCCTGGCCTATGTGGACGTGCAGCAGCACGGCCGCCTGACGCCCGCCGGCGCCGCCGCCCTGCAGCGCTCGTACGACCTCGTTCCCGCGGACACCTATGTCGGCGTCTGGCGGGTCGGCTTTGCGCTGGAACACACCAGCGCGGTCTCCAAGAGCGTGCGAGTCGCCACGCTCGAGGAAGCCGCTCTCCTGTGGCGCGAGCCACGCCGGCGTAAGCAACTGGAAGAATTGCCACAGGTGCTGAAAAGTCGGGCAGGCAGACTTGCCGCTACGATGCTGATCGCTAGCCTTAAGGCGGGCGCGACATACTGACACCTGGTGCGTGACCAAAGTCACAGCACTCGTGCGATCGGTGGTCGCGACCCTAGAAATGTGTTGCGAAAGCGTTGCCGTTGTGGCGTACGGTGCGCTCACTAAGTTTTGCAGCATTCGTTCTGACAAGTTGGGGGTGGGCCATGCGGCTCCAGAAGATTTCGACGCGGGGGCTCGTCCGCGGTCTGACCATTGCGGCGCTCGTCGCCACGGCCGGCGGCGCCGCTCAGGCGCAGAGCGCTCAGGGCGCAAACGCGCGGGCTGAAAACGCATCGCCGGCCGCCCAGGCTGACGCCCTGGCCGCGGAAATCGCCCAGGCTGTTGAAGCCGCGGTGGCCCAGGCGACCGCCACCGGCGCCACGCCGGCCCAGGTGCAGGCCGCCGTCCAGGCCGCCATCACCCGCACGATCGCCGCTTCCGGCGCTGCGCCGGAAGTCGCGGCCGCCGCGGTGACCCGCGCCCAGACTGTGATCGCCAGCAACCCGGCGCTCGCCGCGGCGGCGCCGGCCGTCAACGCCGCCGTCCAGCAGGTCGCGAGTGCGGTGCAGGCCCAGGCCAACACCACCACGGCCGCCACGAACGGAAACAATGGCAATAACGGCGCCAACAACGCCAACAACGCCAACAACGCCAACAACAACGGCCCGGCGGGCCCGGTGGGCAACGGCCCGACGGGCGGCGCTCCGGTCGGCGGCGCTCCGGGTGGTTCCGGCGGCGGCGGCGGCGGCGGCGGCACCGGCTACCAGGGCTAGGCCCTACAAGGGCTAAGCTACGGGAGGGCCGGCTCGACCCGGCCCTCTCTCAGAACACTATCCTCCTGCATCTCTAGAACTGGGGCCGCCACGGGAACGTGGCGCGTTGGGTCATGTCTGTTACGAAGAGCATCCTCCTGGCGAGCGCCGCGATCGGCTGCACGCTGGTCGCCGGCGCCGCGTTCGCCCAAGGCGTCGGGACGCGTGGCGCGCTCTCGAGCGCCGACGCCTACAACAACTTCCAGCGCGACCGCAGCATCAGCGTCCGCCAGCGGACGCACGAGGGCTATGAAGCCCTGGGCCTGCGCGCCGGCGCCTTCATGGTGTGGCCGAAGGTGAGCGCGACGGTCGAGCACAACTCGAACATCTATGCGACGGGCGCGAACGAGCAGGACGACATCGTCTTCCACGTCGCCCCGGAGCTGAACATCCTCTCGACCTGGTCCCGCCATTCCCTGCAGGCCTACGCCCGCGGCACGATCAACCGGTTCAAGGAGTTCGAGACCGAGAACACCGAGGACTACTCGCTGGGCGCCCAGGGCCGCCTGGACGTGCAGCGCAACTTCCGCCTGAACGGCGGCTTCGACCGCTCGCGCCTCACCGAGCCGCGCACGTCCTCGTCGTCGCCCACCGGTTCGGTGGAGCCGATCCAGTACGACATGAGCGCGGCCTACGCCTCGGCGACCCGCGAGTTCAACCGCCTGCGGCTGTCCGGCCGCTATGACTGGCGCGAGTTTGACTACAAGGACGGCGAGGATGTGAACGGCCGCGCGGTCCGCCAGGGCGATCGCGACCGGCAGGTGTCCATCGTTACCGGCCGCGCCGACTACGCGCTGAGCCCCGACACGGCGGTCTTCGTGCAGGTGGCGGCGAACGACCGCGACTACCGCCTGAAGAACCCCTCCGCGGCGCTCTATCCGGGCTTCGTCAACCGCGACTCGCAGGGCTACGAGGCCTTGGTCGGCGCAAACTTCGAACTGACGGCGGTGGCGCGCGGCGAAGTGGGCGTGGGCTACATCAGCCAGGAGTTCGACGCTCCCGGCCTGAACAAGATCGACGGCTTCGGCGCCCGGGCGCAGGTCGAGTGGTTCCCCACCGAGCTGACCACCCTCACCTTCACGGGCTCGCGTACGGTGGAGGACGCCGGCATCATCGGCTCGTCCGGCTACCTGTCGAGCAACATCGGCGCCCAGGTGGACCATGAGCTGCTGCGCAACGTGATCCTCAGCGGCCAAGTCGGCTACGGCAAGGACGAGTACTCGGGCATCGACCGCGCGGACAAGCGCTACAACGCCAGCGTCAGCGCCACCTACCTGCTGAACCGCCACGCGGGCGTCACCCTGGGCTACAGCCGCTTCGAGCAGAAATCCAAGGGCGCCGCCGGCACCGGCAGCTTCGACGTGAACCGCATCGGCGCGACCCTGACCCTCCAGTACTGACATATCGTCGCGACCGCAGGTTGCCGGCTGGCTCGGCGCTTGAACGGTGGTAGGCGAACTGTCTCAAGATCAAACAGCGCCAGACGACCCGCGTTCTGAGGGCCACACCATGAATGTTCACTCGCCGCAGCCCGTCCTGGAGTCCGGGGCGGGCGCCCTGCCTGCTCGGGGCGCCTTCGGCTTCGCCGACCAACTGGCGGGTCAGCTCGACCTGCGCCGGCTGTGGACCGCCTTCCGGCGCCGCATGCGCCTGTTCGCCGCCGTGGCCGTCACCATCCTGCTGGTGACGCTGGCCATGACCCTCTCGGCCACCCGCATGTACACGGCCACGGCCAACGTCATGCTCGACACCCGCAAGGAGACGGTCTCGAACGTCGAGGAGGTGCTGTCCGGCCTGCCGGCCGACACCGCCACGGTCGACACCGAAGTCGAGGTGATCAAGTCCCGCCAGCTGGCGGAACGCGTCGTCGCCGCCCTGCAGCTCGGCCAGGATCCCGAGTTCAACAGCGCGCTGAAGAAGCCCTCCGGCCTGGCGGCGGTGGCTGGCGGCGTGGGCATGCTGTTCGGCGCCCGGCCCGAGGACGCCAAGCTGACGGCCGCCGAGCAGCAGCAGCAGCACGAGGCCGTCGTCGACACAGTGCTGAAGGGCGTCTCCGTCAAGCGCGTCGGCCTGACCTACGTCATCAACATCAACTACGAGTCGCAGAGCCCGCAGAAGGCGGCGATCATCGCCAACAAGTGGTCGGAGCTCTACCTGCTCGAACAGCTGGAGGCGAAGTTCGAGGCCACCCAGCAGGCCGGCAAGTGGCTGAACACCCGCCTGCAGGAGCTGCGCGGCCAGGTGATCGCCGACGAGGCCGCCGTCCAGCAGTACCGGATCGCCAACAACCTGCTCTCCACGTCCGGCACGACGCTCACCGAGCAGGAGATCTCCGCCTACAACCAGAACCTGGCCCAGAGCCGGGCGCAGGTGGCGGAAGACCAGGCCCGCCTGAACACCGCCCGCCAGCAGCTGGCGCGCGGCTCCACCGGCGAGGACGTGGGCGAGGCCCTCTCCTCTCCCGTGGTCCAGAAGCTGCGCGAGCAGCGCGCCGAGATCAGCGCCAAGGTCGCCGACCTGCAGGGCCGCTACGGCGATCGCCACCCGGAGATGCTGAAGGCCAAGCGGGAGCTGCAGGATATCGACGCCCAGATCCAGGCGGAGATCCAGCGCATCATCTCCAACCTGGAAGCCAAGGTGCAGGTCTCGCAGCAGCGGGCCGGCGCGGTGGCGGGCAGCCTCGGCGGGGCCAAGGGCACCCTGGCGGCCAACAACCGCGCGACGGTGCGCCTCAACGAGCTGGAGCGGACGGCCGAGGCCACCCGCACCCTCTATGAGAGCTACCTCAACCGCTACAAGGAGACGAGCTCGCAGCAGGGGATGGAACAGTCCGACGCCCGGATCGTCTCCAAGGCGAAGATCCCGCTGAAGCCCAGCTCGCCGAAGGTTCCCCTGAACCTAGCGCTCGGGCTGATGCTGGCGCTGGGCGCCGGCGCGGGCGCCGTGGTGCTGGCCGAGATGCTGGACTCGGGCCTGGCCACCGCCGAGGACGTGGAACGCCGGCTGGAGACCTCCTACCTGGGCGCCGTGCCGCTGCTGGCCTCGGTCGCCGAGGACAGCAAGAGCGCGCCCATTGACTTCGTGGTCGAGAAGCCGCTCTCCAGCTTCGCCGAGGCCTTCCGCAACCTGCGGACCTCGATCCTCTACGCACGACTGGGCGACCCGGTGAAGGTCGTGGCCGTGACCTCCTCCCTGCCCGGCGAAGGCAAGACCACCACCTCGATCTGCCTGGGCCGCACTTCGGCCCTGCAGGGCGCCCGGACCATCGTCGTGGACTGCGACCTGCGCCGCCGGACCGTCAACCGCGTGCTCGGCACCGAACCCAAGGTGGGCCTGCTCGAGGTCCTCAGCGGCGAGGCCACCCTGGACGACGCCATCCAGCCGGACGCGGCGACGGGCGCCCACTTCCTGCCGCTGGCCAAGAGCGCCTTTACGCCCAAGGAGGTGTTCGGCACCGCCGCCATGGACCGGCTGCTGCTGGACCTGCGCGCCCGCTATGACCTGGTGGTGCTGGACACAGCGCCCGTCCTGCCCGTGGCCGACACCCGCGTGCTGGCCCCGAAGGCCGATGCGGTGATCTTCCTGGCCCGCTGGCGCAAGACGCCGCAGCAGGCCATCGAGTCCGCCTTCCGCCTGCTGCAAGGCACCGGCGCCCACCTGGGCGGCGTCGCCCTGACGCAGATGGATATGAAGGAACAGACCCGCTACGGCTACGGCGACCCGGGCTACTACTACGCCGAGTACAAGAAGTACTACGTGAGCTGAGGCCTTGGCGGCGACGTCGCAGCGGTGTCCGGGCAGACCTTGGCACATGACCTGCAACGCCGCCGTCCAGGTGCGCAGGATTGGGACACCGTCGGTCTGCGGCGATTGGACCCCTGCAAGCTAATCATTAGGGGCGTTATCGAACAGCGTTGGGGGTAAGCCTCCGCGGGCGGAGCAACCCAGCTTCACCGTGAGGCAAGCATTCTGGGGGTAGACCGCTGGCAACGGCGGGGGGCGTCATTGAAAAAGCGGGTCGTCATCTACGGCATCAACTATGCCCCGGAAATCGCGGGCGTGGGCCGGTATACGGGCGAGATCGGCGAGCACCTGGCCGCCGAGGGCCATGAGGTGTGCGTGGTCACCGCGCCGCCGCACTACCCCGGCTGGAAGGCCAAGGCCCCCTACTCCGCCGCCCGCTACGCCAAGGAGACCCTGGCCGGCGCTGAGGTCTACCGGTGCCCGCTCTACCTGCACGAGGAGATGCGCGGCGTCCGCCGGCTGGTCGCCCCGCTGTCTTTCGCGCTGAGCTCCGCGCCCGTGGCCTTCTGGCAGATCCTCAAGCGCCGCCCGGACGTGGTCATCACCGTCGAGCCCACGCTGTTCACCGCGCCGCTGGCGCTGCTGGCGGCCAAGCTGGTGGGCGCGAAGACCGTGCTGCACGTGCAGGACCTGGAAATCGAAGCCGCCTTTGCGGTCGGCCATCTCGGCAAGGGCGGACTGCTTGCGAAAGCGGCGGGTCTCTACGATCGCCTGGTCACACGCGCCTTCGACCGGGTGATCACCATCTCCTACCGGATGGCCGAGAAGATCCTCGAGAAGGGCGTCGATCCGACGCGTGTCGAGGTGATCCGCAACTGGGTCGACCTCGACCAGATCAAGCCGCAGGAGACCTCGCAAGCGTACCGCGCCGAGCTGGGGCTCAAGCCCAGCGACTTCGTGGTCCTCTACGCTGGCAACATCGGCGCGAAACAGGGCGTGCGGCTGGTGATCGAAGCTGCGCGTGAGCTCCACGGCCGCCAGGACATCGTCTTCGCCGTCGCTGGCCAGGGGCCCATGCGACCCGAGGTCGAGGCGGCGGCGGCCGAGCTTTCGAACATTCGAGTGTATGACTTCCAGCCGGAAGCCAGGTTCTCCGAGTTCCTCAGCCTCGCCGACCTTCATGTCCTGCCGCAGGAACGCGAGGCCGCCGACCTGCTGCTCCCCTCGAAGCTCGGCGGCATGCTGGCCTCCGGCCGACGCATCGTCGTCACCGCAGATGCGGGCACCGAGCTGGCGCGCTTCCTCGACACATCCTGCGTCTTCACGCCGCCAGGCGATCCGCTCGCCTTGGCCGGCGCCATCCTGGAAGCGGCGGCTGTGCCGCCCTGCCCCGATCACCGCGCCCAGCGGCTGCAGCTGGCCTGCGCCTTGGGCAAACCGGAACTCATCGAAGACTTCACCCGTGCGGCGCTTTTCTTGCAGCCCGCCCTTCCGACGGCCCAGGCCGCTCGCGAAGCCGCTTAGGAATAGGAACCACTCCATGCCTGACGCTCAAGGCCGCAAGGTCGCGCTGATCACTGGCGTCACCGGCCAGGACGGCGCCTACCTAACTGAGCTGCTGCTCGAGAAGGGCTACGTCGTGCACGGCGTGAAGCGGCGCTCGTCGTCGTTCAACACGGGCCGGATCGAGCACATCTACCAGGACCCCCACGAAGAAAACCCGCGGCTGATCCTGCACTATGGAGATCTGACTGACGCCACCAACCTGATCCGCATCGTGCAGCAGGTGCAGCCCGACGAGATCTACAACCTCGCCGCCCAGAGCCATGTGGCGGTGAGCTTCGAGACGCCGGAGTACACCGCCAACGCCGACGCCATCGGTACGCTTCGTCTGCTGGAGGCCATCCGCATCCTGGGTCTCGAGCAGAAGACCCGCTTCTACCAGGCCTCGACGTCCGAGCTGTATGGCCTGGTGCAGGAAGTGCCCCAGAAGGAAACGACGCCCTTCTACCCGCGCAGCCCCTACGGCGTGGCCAAGCTCTACAGCTATTGGATCGTGGTGAACTACCGCGAGGCCTACGGCATGCACGCGTCCAACGGCATCCTGTTCAACCACGAGAGTCCGCTGCGCGGCGAGACCTTCGTCACCCGGAAGATCAGCCGCGCCGCCGCCGCCATCGCCCACAAGCGCCAGGAAAAGCTCTACCTGGGCAACCTCGACGCCAAGCGCGACTGGGGCCATGCCCGCGAGTACGTGCGCGGCATGTGGATGATGCTGCAACAGGATGAGGCCGACGACTTCGTCCTAGCCACCGGCGAGACCACCACGGTGCGCCAGTTCGTCGAGTGGGCGTTCGAGGACGCCGGCTTCAAACTCCGCTGGGAGGGCGAAGGCGTCGACGAGAAGGGCGTCTGCGCCAAGACGGGCAAGTGCCTGGTCGAAGTCGATCCCCGCTACTTCCGGCCCACCGAGGTCGATCTCCTGCTCGGCGACCCCACCAAGGCGCACACCAAGCTGGGCTGGTCACACGAGACAAGCGTCCGCGAGCTCGCGCGCGAGATGGTTCGTGAGGACCTGAAGTCGATGCTGACGGACCCGATCGCCGCCTATGCGTGAGGTCATCTACCCTCTGAAGGGCAAGCGTATCTGGGTCGCCGGCCATCGCGGGATGGTCGGCTCCGCCGTCGTGCGTCGGCTCGCGTCCGAAGACTGCGAAGTCATCACCGCCGGCCGCGACGAACTCGACCTGCGCCGGCAGGCCGACGTCGAAGCCTGGATGGACGCCAACAAGCCCGACGCCGTGGTGCTCGCCGCGGCAAAGGTCGGCGGGATCCTGGCCAACGACACCTACCCCGCCGACTTCCTCTACGAAAACCTGATGATCGAGGCGAACATCATCCACGCCGCCTATCGGGCGAAGGTGGAGAAGCTGCTGTTCCTGGGCTCCTCCTGCATCTACCCGAAGTTCGCGCCGCAGCCGATCCCAGAGGACGCCCTCCTCACTGGCCCGCTGGAGCCCACGAATGAGTGGTATGCGATCGCTAAGATCGCGGGCATCAAGCTGGCCCAAGCCTACCGCAAGCAGCACGGTTGCGACTTCATCAGCGCCATGCCGACGAACCTCTACGGCCCGGGCGACAATTTCGACCTCAGTTCTAGCCACGTCTTGCCTGCGTTGATGCGCAAGGCTCACGACGCCAAGCTCGCCCGCGCGGAGGCGATCACCATCTGGGGCACGGGCACGCCGAGGCGTGAATTCCTGCACGCCGACGACTGCGCTGACGCGCTTATCTTCCTGCTGAAGACGTATTCGGAATTCGAGCACGTAAACGTCGGCTCGGGTGAGGACATCCCGATTGTCGACCTCGCCCGCCTAGTGTGTGAGGTGGTCGGGTTCGAAGGCGAGACCCGGATGGACGTCAGCAAACCAGATGGCACGCCGCGCAAGCTGATGAGCGGACAAAAGCTCAACAGGCTGGGGTGGCGTCCGCAGATCAGCCTGCGCGACGGCATAACGGCCACCTACCTAGCCTTCAAGGCCAATAGCCAAGAACTCACATGACCAGTGACAAGTACGTAGTCAATTTTCTCAGGGATAGGGACAGTTATCACGTCCCGGCAGCGCTACACCGACATGGCCGCCTCGAAAAGCTTGTTACTGATATCTATTTCGAGCGACTGCCGCCGCGCTTTCGCGGTCCGTTGCAACGGCTGCAGGATCACCGCTCTGCACGACTGCCGCCATCACACGTCGAAAATAGCCTTGTCCCAGCAGTGATTCAAACCCTTGGCGCAGTTACCCGCTCCAAAGCTGACTGGATCTTCCATGCGGACCGCGCGCTGGCGCGGAGAACGGCTGCAATATGGCGTGCAAAGAGAAGCGGCATTCTTGCCTATTCAGGATACGCGCTGGAGCCCTTCCGCGCCGCGCTCGGCACGAGTGCGGCACGCCTTCTATTCCTCTTCCACCCGCACCACAGTCTTGTGGGGGACCTCCTTGAAGCCGATGCCTCCCGGTTCCCGGAAGTAGAGCGTGCCTTCGCGGCTGACATCGAGATCAGAGCCACTTGGCGGCACACCGTCTATGATGAGGAATTGAAACACGCCCAAGGTGTTGTGTCTGCGAGCACCTTCTCAGCGACAAGCGCGCGACGAGCAGGTTACGAGGGGCCCATCGAGGTGGTCCCATATTTCTCAGAAACGGCCTCGAACCCCGCCGCTGCCGAATCTCGCGAGGAAGCTAAGTGTCATTTCCTGTTCGTGGGCCAAGGGGTTCAGCGTAAGGGGCTCCACCACCTCCTGCGCGCTTGGCGCGAATCCCCGCCCCCCAACAGCACTCTGACGTGCGTGTGTTCCGTGCTGGACGAGCACATCCGAGCCCTCGCCACGCCGGACGTGCAGTTCAAACGGGGGCTTTCCCGCGGAGAACTCATCGCTGAGTTCGACCGGGCGCACTGCTTCGTGATGCCATCACTCGTCGAAGGATTTGGCCTCGTTTATCTTGAAGCACTGAGTAGAGGCGCGTTCGTGATCGCGACAGAGAACACTGGGTTCCCCGACATGGACGTGCCCGAATCCTGCGGCCTCACAGTACCAGTTGGGGAAGTCGGAATGCTCGCTACGCAGCTCAATGCCGTCGCTGCGCGCGCCCGGGCAAATGAGCTAGATCACAAATCGATCGCGGACTTCTGCCAGCGCTACGGGTTTGAGCAGTACGCACAGCGACTGGTCGCGGCTTGTGATGAACTAAGCCTAGCTCGGCAACAGGAAATTCGCGGCGTGAAGAGATGATCGGCATCATCATCTCGCTGATATTGGTGGCCTATGCGGTCCGGCTGGCCGTGCCAGCCGACCGGCCCATCACGATCATGATCTCGATCTCGGCGAGTTACTACACGTTCGGCGCGTATTTCTACTGGATTGGCTACGCTCAGGGCGTGTTCGTGCTGCGTCAGTGGCCGATCGAGGACCTGTTGTTGGCGGCACAGCTAATCGCGTTCACCGCGGCTCTCCTCGCGTTGACCATCGCCTCAATCGGCAGATTGCAGTCCGCCGTGATGCAAACGCCCCCGCTCATGTCGGCGCAGTTCGCGAGAAGCCGATTGCCATTCGTCTTCTGGTTCATGCTTTCGGTCAGCCTTCTCTGCTCCGGAGTGGTGCTGCGAGAAGGCTCATTTGGGAACGGCGCTTGGAACCGCAGTTCGTTCTTCCTCATAGCGTATCAGTTCTCTGACGTATTGATCCCCGTTCTATGCTACCGCGTAGCCAGACGCGGTCTCGATCGGCTCACGGTTGCGCTGCTGCTATACTTCACGGTCTATACAGTTCTCATCGGTTTCCGGTACAAGCTCGCACTCGTTGGGATCCCTCTAGTGTTCAGCTTCCTTTACGCGGACTCAGCGCGAAAAACGAAATACCTAACAGCTTTTGCGTCCGCCGCCGGATTCTTGGTCCTCTTCAGCATCATGACTCTATACCGTAGTAAGTTCGGCATCCCCGACTTCACGAAGCCGCTTTCCAACCCCGTGGAACGCCTAGCGCTTGGTGTCTTCGCAGAGACGAACATCGTCTACGGCCTGGCGACCGTGATAAGTCACAATGTGCGCGAGGGGCAACTTCACCTGTTTACCCCTCTTCTCGACTCCGCGAAGGAATTGTTACCGCGATTTTTGTTTCCCGGCCGGGAAACCGGGCAATATTTGCGCGAGATGATGCTCGGATTCGGCACCAAGGAAGGCATACAGTCCCTAACAGCTTACCCCTGGATCGGCGAATTCATGATGATGTTCGGGTGGAGCGGGATCGTGATCGGCCCTGCTTGCCTAGGAGCCTTGTACTGCATCCTCAAGGCAGCATTGGCCCGAACCGTCAATTCAAATCGCGAATGGACCATGGGTCTTTTCCTGATCGCAGGGATAATCGGCTATTATCAATTCGGGCGCGGATACGCACCGCAGATGACTAAAGCGTATCTGTTCGTTGCTGCGCCTTACCTCTTGCTCTGCTTCCTAGGTAGCCGCTCTCAAGTCCCAAGAGCATCGCATTGGGCCTCGCTCTCGTTGCCGCGCCAAATGCGAGGGCGGCCCGTCAACCGGTTCTCGCCTAGCTCCAAGTCATGATCATCTCACGCTACGCCGATATCCCGGCGCGCCATCTAAAACCCGAGATCCTTGTGGTTGGCGCAGGTGCCGTGGGCATTCCAATCGCCGTTGCACTCGCTCGCCTCGGTCGACGAGTGACCTTGATCGAGGGCGGAACTGACGGGCCAATAGACGTCGATTACACGAAGCGTAATCCCAACGTGATCACCGGTCTTTTGCACAATGGGATCTTATCCGGCCGAGCCAAGGTGCTGGGAGGAACAACTACTCTCTGGGGAGGCCAGCTTGTTCCATTCGGGCGGACCGATTTCGAAGGTGCCTACCCCGGGGCACCGCGCTGGCCGGTTACCTACGCGGAGATTTACCCGTGGTTCGAGGCCGCCTTCCGTTTCTTAAAGATCCCACCTGCCGCCCTCGAAAAATCGCGCATTCTACGCGAGCTGGGCATCGATGCGGACACCTTCGGCAGCTCGATCGCGATCTCAACCCATCTATGGCTCAAGGAACCGGATTTCTCGAGGCTGTTCCGCTCCGATCTTGAGCAGTTAGAGTCTCTCGCTGTCCTGGTCGAAACCTCGGCGCGCGGCTTCGAATTCAGTCCGTCGGGTGCAATAAGCGCGGTCCTTTGTCAGACAACAGATGGAACGCAGTTGCGAGTCGCGGCGGACCAAACCGTACTTGCCAACGGGACGATGGAGATAAGCCGTCTTTTGCTCCACGCCAAGAGGAGCGATCCACTTTGCCCCTTCTCCCAAAATCCTCACATTGGTCAGCACTTCGTCGATCACCTTCACGGGATCGTCGGGCATCTAGAGCAGCCAGATCGAAAGCGGCTACAAAGGATCTTCGACACAGCTCGGCTCCGGGGCAGCAAGTATACCTTCAAGCTACGGGCCTCGGACGAACTCCTTGAGGCGAGAGGAATCTCAAACTGCGCGGCCACCTTGAACGGATCGACTTCGGTCAGGGGGCTCATTTCTGATACCCTGGCCTTGCTGAAGCGCGTTAGCGCTGGGGGAGATAGTGTCCCGCTTGCCACCGCAATTGCTAGGCTTTGGTCGTCGGCCCGCGTGCTTCTGCCGTTGGCTTGGCGTTACGTCACCAGCGGTCGGTCCTATAGCTTTGTGGGCAAGAAGGTATTCGTCGGGATTGAGCTTGAGCAAGTGCCCACAGGCAACTCCCGTCTGTTTGTGCCTGAGTCGCCTGACGGGTCCGCCGCGGTGATCGGGCTGCATTGGGATTTCGACGGGCGGGAACTTACAGCGGCGCGGATATTCCTGGACGAACTAAGAAGGAGCCTAGCCAGCCTAGGCCTGGGGAAGCTTGTTCTCTCGCCGAATGTGAGCAAGGCGACAACGCTGACAGACCTGCGACTGCACGATGCCAATCATCACATCGGGGGAGCTCGGATGGCGGAGAGCCCCGCTGGGGGTGTCGTCGATCGCAACCTGAAAGTCTTCGGCACGACGAACCTCTATGTCGCGGGCGCAGCCGCCTTTCCATCGGGCAGCTTCGCCAACCCGACGCTTACGGCGATCGCCTTCGCGCTCCGGCTCGCTGACAGGCTCGACAAGATCAGAGCGGGAGTTTGTCGATGAGAAGCCTTATCTTCGGATGCGGGCGCCTGACAGGCGGACCCACCTATGGCACCTCGGCTAATCTAATCTCGGCTTGCCTGGATCAGGGTATTCGCCATTTCGACGTGGCACCCTCCTACGGCATTGGCACCGCGGAGGCCGTGCTCGGGAAGATCCTCGGCGGCCGTGCAGACGTGGCTATAACAACAAAGGTGGGGTCAAGACCACCTGCAATGGCGGTGCCGAAAGCCTACCTGCGCTATGTCAAGCGGACGCTTGGCTTCTCGAGACGGAATAACGCCGCGGGATATAGTCCGGGCAGTTTGAGCGCACATGATCCGGCTGAGTTCGCTGCGGAACGGATGAGTGCTTCTTTCCGTGCATCGCTGGCGCGCCTACGCAGATCCCGGATTGACCGACTTCTGCTGCACGAGGTCCAGGCTGAGACCATCGACGGCACCATGCTTGAGTTTTTGAGCTTAGCCCAGGCTCAGGGCTCATGCGCGCATATCGGCTATTCCAATAGCAGTTTCTACACGCCCTCGTCGCTGGCACCGTCACTTCAAGCCCAATGCGCCTTACCTGCGGATATCTTGTTCGTTCCGGCTGCTGATTTCGAGCGAGCGGTAACGTTTCACAGCGTGCTCCGCGTCATCGCCTGGGCGCAGGAGCGACATCCCGAGCTTGCAGTCGCGCTGAGCCAGACGAGCGAGCAGTTCGCGAGTTTGAGGCTTCCGGAGGCTCGGACCGTGCTTGCCTACACACTTGCCATGCAGAGCGCGCCCTCTGCATCCTTTGTCTACGCGACGACTGACCTGGATCGGCTACTTGGGTTCTTAGCAGGTTTACGTCGCGTCGATGAGCTCGGTATTGGCCCAGCTATCGCGAGCGCCTTCCGCGCTCGGCTGACCTCGATCTCAGGTGGAGCGCGGGCCACGCAAGCGGCCCATGGCTGACCCAAGGAACTCCCGTTCGTCGGCGCTCATCCGCAAGAAGTCCGTCGCGCGTAGCTGAAGTGTACCGCAAGCCAAGTGCACAAGGACGGCTCCGGACAAGAGTTGCGCCGTCAGGGCAGAATAGGCGGCTCCGATTGGTCCGACCATCAGCACGAAGGCCGGCGTTAGGATCAGCATGACAACGAGAGCTGCTAGCTCTGGCGCGGAAGCACGCAAGGGTCGCCCTGAGGCTTTCAAGCCGCTCGCAAACAACAGCTTCAACGAGGCGACGCCGTAAGCCGCACACAACACCTGCGTGATCGGCACCGCAGGAAGGTAGCTGGCCCCAAAAAGAAAGGGAACAATCAGAGGCGCGAGCAAAGCGATCGTTCCGGACGCTGCGAGTATGGTGATAAAGCCGAGCCGAACCACACTGACCAGGCGGTACCGACGCGTGCTGGCGCTCAACCGACTTAGATGCGGGAACACCACTAGATCTGCAGTCAATCCGAACACCGCCAAGCAAGCCGCTAAAGTGGAGCTGGAAGCATAATAGCCGAGCGCTGCCGACGGCAGCAGGATCGTCAGCACGAGGCGGTCTAGGTGGTCCCGTGCGTTCTGGCCTACAGCAGACGGATGCAGGCGCAAGCCATAAATGAAGAGGGAGCGCAGCAAGAGAACGGTAGGCCACCTCAGCCTTAGCCTCTGTCGACGAAGCAGAACGATTGCACATAGCAGCAGGGCGGCGTTCGCTGCTAACTGGGCAAGCAAATAGTCGAGCGGAACCTGCCCCATTCCAGTGGCTAGGTAGAGGACGCACCCAGCCGCATACCCCACCTGGGGAAGCGCCCGAAGCAAACTCCAGCTGCCCGCGGCACCAGTGACTTGGAAGAATGCCACGAGCACCATCGTAAGGTGGTAAAGCGGCACCATACCCGCGAACATTATAGCGGATGCAAGAACCCGATTCTCGTCGAATAGGAGGTGATCGACCAGCAATACAGTCGCCACGCCGAAGCCTGACAGAAGGACCGCTAGTCCCAATGCCGCACTCACGATCTTGGATCGTTCTTGCTGATCTTCCGTGCTGGCCAAGTGATACACGGTCGACTCAGCCAAGCTGAACGCCGTCAGCGAGGCTGTGACCAAGGTGACACTCACAATCGCGGCGAGTTCCCCGCGTCCGGTGGGTCCAAGCAGGCGAGCCGAGACTAAACCTGTCACCAGCCCAGCCAACTGAATGAGGCCACTCGCCAGGAAAGCAAAAAGAAAACGCCGCATTAACCTTGGCAGCCTAGGTATGAGAGTGGAATGATTAGCGGTATAAATGCGGTGGCGTTAAGTTCAACGAAAACCTTCGGAATCTTAGGAGAGTTGCCTAACTCGTCGCGCGGTTCGTACGATTGCTTACGAGGCGCTACGGGGCGGACAGTGCACAATGGTTGATGGAAGCGTTCTCTTCGTCGGGCCGTTTCCCCCGCCCTCCTACGGCCAAGCTATTGCAACGCAGGAACTTGCACTGCGTCTAGAAAGCGCTGGCGTTCCGTTGGTCCGGCACGACCTCGCAGCAGCCTCATGGCTAGGAAAAATCTGGCGGCACGTCTTAGCCGGCGCTTCCATCTTCTTGGACCGCGGTCCCTGCTATATCTCCTTGAACTCTAACGCGGGGATGTGGCTTTCAGCCTTCTTAGCCGGTGTGGCTCGTGTGCGCGGTCGGCCTCTGATCCTGCACCACCACGCCTACGCTCATGTTCGTCGCCGAAAACGGGCCATGTTGGTGACAGGGTGGCTAGCAGGGGAAAGCGCCCTGCACGTGGTGCTTGGCCAGCGCATGGCTGCAGACCTGAGACGGTCGACGCCGTCCGTTCGACGTACACTGGTATTGAACAATGCCGGTCTGGTCGAGCGGCCACCCTCCTTGGCCCGTCGCTCCACGGATGGCCCGTTTATTCTTGGGCATCTCAGCAACTTGACCCGGCCCAAAGGTGTCGAGTTGGTCATCGACGCTGCAGCAGGCGCGCACCGGGCTGGTCATGCAATCGAGCTTTGGGTCGCTGGTCCCTGCCACGACCGACATGCGCGGGAGGCGATCGACCGCGGACGCAAAGAGCTTGGCGAAAAGTTCAGATACCTCGGCCCGCTAAATGGCGACGCCAAGTACACTTTTTACTCGCAGCTTGATCTCTTCCTCTTTCCCACGTTCTACAGGAACGAAGCTGCCCCGCTCGTTTTACTTGAGGCACTGGCCTGCGGCACGCCGTGTGTCGCGACTGATGTGGGGTGTATCTCCGAACAACTGGGGCGGGACGGCGGAACCGTTTCTACCATCGAGACGTTCGCCGCCGACGTGCTGATGTGGGTGGCGCAAACCGCTAGGGAGCGCCAAATCGGCAGCGAACGCGCGACTCAGCAATTCACTCACCTGGCGCAGGAACACACCTCCCAGATGTCCGCTCTCATTGAGCTCCTCACCTCAGGCCGCGAGCCGCCGACCGGCGGAGTTCGTTATCTCTCGAACCCGAGCAGCGGCCCCGGCTTGCTGAGATGACTTGGGGCTGAACATGCGCTGATCTCCACGCCGCGCGCGGTGTTGCTTGACTGAGCCGCCTGAGAGGTCTCAGCGCAGAAAACCGTCCGGTCCGCTCTCCTGACTACCTACGCCGAAGTCCCGCCACGGCCATGAGTTGCGGACGAGGGAGCATCAAGACGACGTTTGAGAAAGGCTTGTGACCGATCTTACGAAGCGGCCGACATCTGCGAACCGTGTAAACGGCTCGCAATTGGCGGACAGAGCTTTGTGCAAGTCTGCGTCCTCGCTCAAGAGGCGCATGAAGGTGGCGACAGCAGTCGGGTTATCTGGGGACACCACGAAGCCGTTTAACCCGCTACGCACGAGTTCGTCCCTCGCGCCTACATTTTCGCTCAGGATAACCGGAACCGAAAGTGACAAGGCCTCACCGACCACGATGCCAAACTGCTCCTCTATGCTGAGGAGCAGGAGAGCCAGCGCCGATTTCATACGCCGCGCGACCACATCTATTTGCTCGAAACCATGGAAGATCACCCGTTCGCTCAAGCCCAATTCGCTAGTAAGCTGCTTCAACTCTCCCTCTAACGGGCCGGAGCCGCAGATGCGCAGCTTGCGGGCGTGTCGATCCGATTGAGCGAAAATGGCGAAGGCTTCGATGGTGGTGGCGATGTTTTTCTTTGGCACCAGGCGGGCAACAACCAAGAAGTCGCGGAGCGCAAAAGAGGGCGGCTCAACGTCTGCCGCGAGCCTGCGTATGCGATCGGTGGAAATTGAGTCGTATCCGAGATGAATTCGATGGTGCCGATGGCCCAGGAACCGCATGTACTCGGCGGACCGTGGACCGGCGGCAATCGCACCCTGGTAGGGGAGATGGTGAGCCCGCTTCACCACCTCCCGCAGCATGCGGCGCGGGTAGTCGTCAAATTTGGAGTCGTTCATCACGAATACACTGACGCCGAGAGCGCGCAGTGTCATCGCCGCCATAAAAACCTCCGGGCGCTCATAGTGGCAGAAGAAAGCGTGGGTAATCCGCTCGCGCCGACAAGTGTGAACGATAGCTTGCGCTGTTTTCCAAGCAGACGGTCGAGAGCCTGCAGGGAAGAGAGTTAGTTTGCGGAACCCTTCAGGCTGATCCTGCTGCCATTCATAAGTGGCGCTCCGCCCAAACAACTCCAGGCCAAGCACCGCATTCTGATCGCCGATGCTCGCCGCCACCGCGGCACAGCGATCGTTGTGCATTGGGCCGAAGTTCTCCCAGAGAAACATTAGTCGGCGTGGACCATTGCGCTTGTTTGGTCCGCCGCAACTTTGCTTCAGAGAGTCTGGCTGGCGGGCAGGGCGACTCACGGGCCATAAGACCCTGACGATCGGATCACGCCTATCAGCTGCTGGAAGCGCTCAACGACATCGCTGATCGCCGGAGCGGGTGACTTGCGGTGCAAAGCCAAACGCAAGTTGGCTAGCTCACCTGATGCCACCGCCCCGCTGATCCGCTTCACCATCTCTGCTGGATCCGGCGACGCGACAAGCAGCCCGCTTTCGCCTTCAACCACGTACTCGATCTCAGGATGGTGGCGCGGTCCGTTCGGAGACCGCCCGAAGGCCGCTACGGGAAGGTGGTAGGCGAGCGCGTGATTCACTGACAACCCAGCAGCGCCGGGTACAATTAGGACGTCAGCGCCCAAGAAGTGAGGGGCGAGTTGTGGCTCCTCGTGTAGTGCACCAGTGAGAACGATCCCCTTGCCGAGATCGGCCCCCGCAAGCTGCTCCAACCTAGACCGCTCGGGCCCATCGCCGACGATCGTTAGAACCGTCAAGGGATGTTCCGCTCTCACTCCTCTGAAGACATCTATGAGTAAGTCGAATCGTTTGTCGGCGGTGAGCCGGCCTACGCCAAGCAACTGAGGCGAGCCGCGCCGGACTGGCTTCGCATTGGCAGACGCCTGCGCCATACGCCGGGTGTCCAGCGCATTGCCTAACGTGATCACCGGTTTGCCTGGTAAACGGCGACGCAGCCACACCGCCCCCTCCTCCGAATATGTGCCAAGCGCGTCTGCCTCTTGCAGGCGAAACAGTCGGAGTTGCTGAACAAGTATATCGCCCGGCGTCGTGAATCCCCGCTCCATCTGCCAGCCATGCGTCCAATAGGCGAAGCTTCGGAGACGTCCCTCCCGGCGCGCCTTGGCCAACTGACGAGTGGTCGAAAGACGCAGGCCGAACTCGCAGATCAGGCTGTTCGGTCGGAACGTATCCAAAATCTCACGAAGCGGAACCTCCGCAACAAAGGGATTGTCGGGGTCTGGGAATCGGAAGGGGAAAGGTACGGCCCAGACGTGGTCGTGCGGGTCCGCGTGGTTGAGGAATGTGCCGCCAGGAGGCTTACTAGCAGTAAGGACCCGAAGGCCGGCCTCCCGGTGCAATGCCTCGAAAAGCGCGACCCGATAATGTGGGATCACGCGCTGGACGATGAACACAGGCCACCTAAGCACGCTGCCGGCCGCCTCATGCCGCCCAGGTAAAGCTAGCATGAGGGCGTGACTGCGGATAGCTTCTTCGGTGCCCTCCAAGTGGGCACTGGCCCCTCAGTCACCATCGGTTGCAAAGGGAAGCGGAATTCGCGTATCCCGCCAGATGCTGGGTTCCTGTATCTCTCACATCAGCCTCAAAGCGCCAGACGCCTCTCGTCGGATTGGATGATAACGCTTGGCTGGCCTGAGTCCGTTCTCGAATGCCAGTCCTCACATTCGCTGATGAGGCACATCCGCGACCGCGGCTTCACCGATGATTGATAATCAGCGTTGCCGATCCCCGGTCACCCGCTGTTCGATAACGCTACGAAGCTGACGTTCATAACGGCTACCGTCGAACAAAGCTTCGGCGTGACACAGCGGAGCAAGCACCGCGACATGCTGGAGGTGGGCTACCTGATGCTTAGCTCACTCTCGTTGGTCCGCGCCCGGATGCGAACTCTCACCTAGCGACGAGAGCGCTCTCCTGGCACTCGAGAGCATGCGCGAGCCTTTGGAGCACCGCGAGTGTGATGTTCCGCCGGCCGTTCTCCACACCCGACAAGTAAGTCACGTGGATACCTGCACGGTGCGCGAGCTCATCTTGCGGCAGCCGCAACTCCTCGCGCCGTCGCCTCACGTTGTTGCCGACCACGGCACGGAGATCCATCCGGCCATGGGGGCTGCGCTTTCGCCTTTTCTGGAATAGACTATGAGTAAAGTCCGCGAGCGGGAGTGGGAAGGTTGCAGCTATCGTACAGGGAAGTTTCGAGTTCGCGGAACGCCTCGGCCGATCCTTGCGACGGGTTGCCGATCGGTGCTGCTGCCGGAGCGCTCGCGGCCTCCAGCGGTCGGCCCTCCGATCCGCCCGCCGGAGCCGTCGAGCGCCTGTGGAGAAAGCATGCAGCCCACCTCTCCGCAGCCCTGCGACTTCGATACGGCCGCGAAGTGGCCGAGGAGCTTCTTCAGGAGACCCTGCTTCGGGCGACTAGAGCGGCAGCAAGCGACATTCGGCGCCCGCGCGCCTGGCTGCTGCGCATCGCCCTGAACACCGCCCGAGACCACGCCCGACGTCGAGCCGTTCGGCCTCAGCTCGAGCTGGCAAGCGACGTTCTCGACGGACACGGGCAAGGGCCGAACCAGGAGGAGAGCCTTTTCCTCAAGCAGATCATCCTCTCGCTCCCCCTTCCCGTGCGCGACGTATTTGTCTTGTCGCGCTTCGAGGGTCTAACCTACGCGGAGATCGCGGAGCGCCGCGGGATCTCGGTCAAGACCGTCGAGTGGCGGATGACCAAGGCCCTGAAGCTCTGCGCCGAAATGCTGCGCGGTTGAGGCGGTAGCCGACGGATGACCGAGCGACGACCCGAGAGCGCCCGCGCGCGGGCAGAGGCTGCGTCCTGGTTCACGCAGCTCGGGCGCTCGGCTGTCACTACGGACCAGCTCCGCGAATTCCGCGACTGGCGCTCGAGCGCCGCGAACGCGGAGGCGTACGCCCGCCTTGAGGCGACCTGGTCCCGCGCCGGCGACCTCCGCCGCGACCCGGACATCCTCGCCGCCACCGCCGCGGCGTTCGACCGCCGCTCGCCTGGCAACCGCCTGCGCCAGATCCTGCAGGCCCCCTCCCCTTGGGCGACCGCCGGGATCGGCACAGCCCTGGTCGCGCTCTCAGCCTTGGGCCTGCTCCGCCTCGGCGCCTTCGACCCCGCCTACGCCACAGGCGTAGGGGAGCAGCGCACCGTCCGTCTGGAGGATGGGTCTCGGGTCGCCCTGAACACCGACACCCGGCTCAAGGTCCGCTACAGCCCCGAGGGCCGCACGATCCAGCTGCTCCGCGGCCAGGCCTTCTTCGACGTGGCGCACGACCCCGCCCGCCCGTTCGTGGTTGAGGCCGGAGGCACCCAGGTCCGGGCGCTCGGCACCCGGTTCGATGTCCGCCGAGAAGCCGAGGCCCTGCAGGTCACGCTCGCCGAGGGCTCGGTGCAGGTCACCCCGGATCGCAGCCGGCAGGCCTGGGTCCTGCGCCCGGACCAACAGCTCACCCTCACAGCCGCGGGCCAGGTCAGCACCCGCGCCGCCGAGGCGGACACCGAGGCCAGCTGGACCACCGGCCGGCTAATCTTCGAGGCCACCCCGCTCGCCGAGGCCGCCGCCGAGGTAAGCCGCTACGGCGACGCGGTCACGGTCGATCCCGCCCTGGCCGGTAGGCCCGTGAGCGGTGTCTTCCACACCGGAGACACCCAGGCCTTCGTGGCCGCGGTCAGCCAGCTGTTCGAGCTCGAGGCTCGCAAAGACGACCGCGGCGCCGTCCGCCTCGAACCCGCCGGCGCGTGAGCACGCACTTTCCCGATCCTCCGGCCAGGGTGTCCCCGCCCGGCCTGCGTCTATCCCGAGTGAGACGCCCACGGGCGGTCGGGAGACCTGCCGTCCCGGCAGGCTGAACCCGCGGCGGCCTCGGGGGAAACACCATGCGGGACCAGAACGGCCGGACAGGCCGCACCCGATACCTTGCCGCCGCCGCGGGCGCGGCGCTGCTGATCGTCGCCGGGGGCGCGGCCCACGCTGGGACAGCCCGGGCGCTGAACATTCCGGGCGGCCCGCTCGGCCGCGCCCTGCTCAGCCTGGCGACCCAGACCGGCGAGCAGCTGATCTATCCGCCGGAGCTGGTGCAGGGCCGCCGCGCCGCCCCGCTCAGCGGCCGCTACACCGCCGAAGACGCACTCGCCCACCTGCTCGGCCCAGATGTGGTGGTCAGCCGGGCCGGGCCCAAGGTGCTCGTGCTCCGCATCCGGAACGGCCAAGCCGCCGGGCGCGGCGTCGGTGTGTCCTCCAGCCCCGGCGTCGCCGCCCCGGGTCCGGCGCGCCCTTTCGCCGTTGAGGCGGACGCCGGGCCGCCATTCCCATCCGGTCCTGCTCCGGCCGGGTCCCGGATCTCTTCCGCCGATCCCCACACGGTGGAGGAGGTCCGGGTGACCGGCTCGAACATCCGCGGCGCCCGGCCGGGCGCGTCGTCGCTCGTGGTGCTCGACGAGCGCGAGCTGGAGCGCCTTGGCCGGGCCACGGTGGCGGAGGCCCTGCAGGCCCTGCCGCAGAACCTGGGCGGCGAGAGCACGGAAGCCAGCGCCAACGTGCGCTCCGACCGGGCGGGCACCAACGCCGGCGTGGGCACCTCCGTGAACCTCCGCGGCCTCGGCCCCGACGCCACCCTGGTGCTGGTGGACGGACGGCGGATGGCGGGCTCGGGCCTGCGTGGCGACTTCGCCGACGTCTCCACGATCCCCAACATCGCCCTGCAGCGGGTGGAGGTGCTGCTGGACGGCGCCTCGGCCATCTATGGCTCCGACGCGGTGGGCGGGGTGGTGAACCTGATCCTGCGTCGCGACCTGGACGGAGCCGAGGTCCGCGCCCGCGCGGGCGCCGCCACCCGTGGCGAGCCGCAGGAGGCGCAGCTGGGCGTGGCGCTGGGGCGCACCTGGGATGCCGGCGGCCTGTTCCTGGCCTACGAGGGATACCGCCGCACGGCGCTGGACACGGCCGACCGCGACTTCACCGAGACCTCCGATCTGCGGCGCTTCGGCGGAGCGGACCGGCGGGAGACCACCGCCTTCCCCGGCAATGTCCTGCGGACCGATCCGGTCACGGGCGGCACGTCGCCGGCCTGGGGCATCCCCTCGGGGCAGAACGGGCGGACCCTGCGGCCGGAGGACTTCCAGGCCGGGGGGATCAACCTGCAGAACCAGAATGTGGGCGTGGACCTGCTCCCGGATCAGCGCCGGCACAGCGCCTTCGCGGCGATCCGCCAGGAGGTGGGACCCGACCTCGAGCTGTCGGGAGACCTGCGCTACGCCGCGCGCGAGGTGCGCGCCGAGGGCTACGGCGCCACAGCGACCCTCACGGTGTCGCGGGCCAACCCGTGGTTCGTCTCGCCGGTCGGCGCCACGAGCCACCAGATCCAGTACGCCCTCCGCCCGGAGCTGGGGAACCCGGTGGTCTATGCGGGCGTGCGGGCGCTCGCCGGGGCGGCCGGGGCGCGCCTGCGGCTGCCGGGCGACTGGGCCGTGGAGGGCTACGCCGCCCTCAGCCAGCAGATCGACCAGAACGACTTCACCGGCGCGGTGAACAGCCTCGTCCTGGCGGAGGCGCTCGGAAACACCCCCGACAATCCCGCCACGGCGTACAACCCCGCCGTCCACGGCTACTTCAACCCCTTCGCGGGCCAGGCCGCGAACGATCCCGCCGTGCTTTCGGCCATTGCCGTGGGCTTCAGCCGCATCCGCCTGCGCAACCAGGTGGCTACGGCCGCCCTGCAGGCGGACGGGCCACTGTTCGCGTTGCCGGGCGGAGACCTGCGGGCCGCGGTGGGGGTGCAGGCGCGCCGGGAGACTTACCGGCGGACCGGCTCCACGTTCAATTCCACCGTCGCGCCCCTGGCGCTTCCCCGCCTCGACTTCGAACGCTCGGTGCTGGCGGCCTACGGCGAGCTGCGGGCGCCCCTGGTCGGGGCGGAGAACCGGCGCGTCGGGATCGAGAGCCTGGAGCTCACCGCCGCTGTCCGCGCCGAGCGTTACGATGACTTCGGCAGCACAGTGAACCCCAAGGCGGGCCTGGTCTGGTCGCCGCTGCCGGGCCTGGCCCTGCGGGGCGGCTACAGCCGCTCGTTCCGGGCTCCGGCGCTCTCGGAGCTGCACGACCCCGAGCTCTACAGCCCCTTGCGCCTGCAGCAGGGGCCAGTGCGGCTGCTGACCCTGGCGCTCAACGGCGGCAACCCCGAGCTTGACCCGGAGACAGCGGTCGCCTGGAGCGCCGGTCTTGACTGGCGGCCGCCCGGCCTTCCCGGCCTGCGCCTGTCGCTCGACGGTTTCCGGATCGCCTTCAAGGACCGCGTGGACCGGCCGGTGCTGCTGAACCGCGCGGGCGCCCTCACCGATCCGCGCCTGCAGCCCTTCGTCACCCGGATCAGCCCCGCAACGAACCCTGCCGACCTGGCGCTGATCAGCCGGCTGCTGTCCGACCCGGCCACCACCACCGCCCAGGGCGTGTTCCCGGCCACCGAGTACGCGGCGATCGTCGACATCCGCCAGGTGAACACCAGCCGGCTGGAGGTGGACGGGATCGACCTCCAGCTGGGCTACGCCACTGACGCCGCGGGCGGGCGGCTCACCCTGGGCGCGACCGCCGCCTGGATGCTGCGCTACGACCAGCAGGTCACGCCGGCCGACGCCTTGGTTGAGCGGGTGGGCTATGTGGGCCAGCCGCCGCGCCTGCGCGCCCGCGCCAACGCCGACTGGAGCCGCGGCGCCTGGGCCGCGGGCTTGACCCTGGTTCACCAAAGCAAGCTGCGCGACCTGGCCGGCTCCCGCGTCGCCCCCGCTACCACCGTCGACGCCCGCCTGCGGTTCACCGGGCCGGAGGGATCGGCCCTGGAGGACCTCTCCGCCACCCTGACGGTCCGCAACCTCCTCGACCGCGACCCGTCCTTCTACGACAACCCGGTGGGCCTGGGCTTCGACCCCGGCAGTGGCGATCCGGTCGGCCGCTTCGTGGCCCTGCAGCTCACCCGACGCTGGTGATCACCGGCCCAGCTCGAGCGCTCCGCGCGAGCGGCGGCCCGGGGACAGCAGCCAAGGCGCGCCGCAGCGGCGCCGGGCGCGCCACCCCTGCCATGGAGCCGCTTCGAGGGACGGCCCGAGGCGCGGGTCAGCCGGCCGGTTTGCCAGGGGCCGCCGGCGTACGCCCCCCCTAAGCCGCCCGCAAGCCACGGAGGATCAGCCACAGGCCCAACGACACCTCATAGAAGAACATCGGGACCATGAAGGCCATCAGGGGCGCTACCCCTGGGCTCAGCAGGTTGATGACCGGACCGGCCGCAAGCAGCAGCGAAGCAACCACGCCCCACCCGGCAAGTGCGCGGGGAATGTAGCGAGAGCGCCACCACGCGACAGCAAACACGGCCTGTCCCAAGCCGAGCAGCACCCAGCCCATAGCCATGATGTCGGATTGAACCCCGTAGAAGAGCCGGGCCAGGCCCTGGAGCTCCGCGGGACCGAAGCCGGCGAGGTACTCCGGTGACTGGGCGATCCGCATCATGGCGAAGCCGGCGGCCAGGCTCACGATGAGAACGGCGCAGTCCGCCGCGCGAAGGAGTACGCCGGTCAGCGCCAGCCCAGGGGTGACAGGCCTCAGCACGACGTACATCGCGGCCGCAACAGCAGCATCGCTCGCGAAGGTGAGCAGGTGAACCACGTGGCCCAGCCGATAGCGCCCTTCGGCGTCCACCAGGTTCGTCGCGGTCCGGGCGGCATCGCTGCCGACCACAACGCCGTTCAGAAGGACGAGCTCGGCCACAAGGGCGCTCGCCATCGCCGCAAGCAGGATCGCGCCTGCCCACCTGGCGGCGGTGGCCTGCGAAGGGGTGATGGTGGCCAGGCGCTGCTCCGCCGCATGGCTCATAAGACCTCTCCCGAAGTGACGACTCAGTCTTAGCCGAGTCCGGGGCATGGACCCACGACCGCAGGGATCAAAGAGTTGGCCCCAGGTTGCACGCCGCTGCGTCCAGATGCTCACATTGGCTCGCCAGAAGCAGACATCAGCGAACGTCCACAACCCGACGGCCGCCGCCTGCGGGTCTTCTTCCCGCGCCCGATCCCCTGAAGGTGCCCGTCGTGCGGACCCGACCTGGCGCCCGCCCGTCCCTCAGCGAAGCCGCGAAACCTCCCCCGCCTTGCAACACTGAGGCCTCATCGACCTAGGCCAGGCTGGCCGCCTGCCACAGGATCGCACCGTCGTGGTCGCGGTCCCAGGATCCGATAAACTCGAGGTCCTCGCTCACCCCTTTGGCCACGACGACCGAGACCCATTCGCGAGGCGCTCGGCGGAGCCGATTCAGCGCGTGGTCAGACGCTTCAGCGGCGCCCGGGAACGCTGCCACCTTGGCGACGCCGAACTCATCAGAGCGGCAGTAGATCAGGGTCCAGTAGGGGAAAGGGCCGGCCACTAGGGGCGCCCTCGAAGCTGGTGGGACATCATCGCTTCCCCAGGCGCCTGCGCGATCGTGCAGGTCCCGGCAGGCGGGCTCCGCGAACCGCGCCTTGCGGACGTTCCGCTGGCGCCGGAGCACCTCATTTTCCTTACGAACATCGTACGGCCCGGGTTCTTTGCTCATGGGCCCTCGCCTCTGCCGTGCGGGCAGAACTGCTGAGCCATACTCCGTTGCCCCGCGTCGCCGCGCAGCGCAACCGCTGCCACAGCCGCGAGTTCATGCCTCACTGCCACGGTGCAGCTGAGCCGCCTAGTGCGCCTCGGATGGGAGGTTGCGATGGCTGTCAGCAGCGAGGGCGCTCAAGCCGCCCAAAGCCCCGCGGGCCCGACAGGCATGCCAGCCAGAGCGACAGCACCTGTCCGGTCTCCGAGCCCGCCGGATAGAGCCCCGCTGATTGAAGCGATGGCCGCGCGTCAGGATCGCGCAGCATTTGCGCGCCTCTTTCGGGTCATGGCCCCGAAGGTGAAGAGCTTCCATCTGCGGACGGGTTTGAGCGACGAACTGGCGGAACACCTCGCCTGCGAGACCTTGCTCATGATGTGGCGCAGGGCGAGCGAGTTCGACCGCTCGCAAACGACCGCCATCCGCTGGATGTACTCCGTCATGCGCGATGTGCGGATTCGCTGGGGAACGGATCCACGCTTCCCCTCGTCGGCCTCTGTCAGGCAGGACGATCGGCAAACGGGCGACGGGCCGATGTCTTGATCGTGGATCGCGGCTCAACAGGGGCGTCGTGAAGGCGCTCCGGACCGAGAGGGAGGCCCTGAGACGGAGCGGAATGCTCTGCTGTCGAGCTGGAGCGTTGTGTCTCCGAGACGGGAGCAAGCGACGCCCAGCGACGAGGTGCGGGCGTATGGTCCGGACCGAGGGTACGTGTCTGGCGCAACCCCCACGGCGCCGACGGCGAGCCCGCATTGGAAAAGTTCAGTCGCTGCCGCTTGGCGCACATCGTGCCGAACTTGTGCAAGGCAAAGGAGACTGGCTTCGCGGGACGTGACTGCGATCACAAGCGCGCGGAGGGCGGAGCGCCGCCGTTCGCCATTGAAACGGCCACCTGCCGCCAATGGCCCGGCGCTTGAGTCCGCCTCGTCACCGGCCGCGTGGTTGCTCAGCGGCGAACGAGATTGCGCTGAAGCCAGGAGGTCATCTCGGCGATCTCATCCGTCAGCAGGTTGCGATCGGGCATGTCGTTGGAAGCCTGAACTCTGAAATAGAGTTGAATGCATTTCTCCACATGCCCCCGAACCACAGGATCGGAGCCATGGCGGGCGCGGATTTCAAGGAGCCGGGGGAGGTGAGGCATAGCAAGCCTAGCTGTATCGGTGCTTCGCCGAGGGCGTAAGCAACCCGCCGACGTGGGGGCTTGCTCCATGCACGCGCCGGTTTGCGGCGAGTTGTCTCACCGGGTCGCGATACGAAACCAGACGTCAGTCCTCCCCTTCGATCGGAAGCGGACAGGCGCTAAACTGCACTATCGGCCAGGGTTCAGTCCCCACCTCGGAACGCCGACGGCGCGCGCGCCGCGGCTGTCGGCCGCTGTCCGCTGTCGCCCGGCGTGGCGCGTCGGCTGAGCCTGGCGCCGGACGGGCGCACGCACGCTCCTCAAGAGCGACACCGGGACGGATCCCACAGAGAGCTCGCGCGGTGACCCGGGTCGCGGGCGGCGTCCGCCAGGGGCGAACGGGTGGCGCCTTGCTCAAGACGCTGTCCGCTGCTCGATTTTGATCCCGCCCCCCTGACAGCCGCTCACCTGCTGTTCGCGATCTCCAGGAGCGACTGGCTGGCCCGCCTGCCGGCGCCCTTGTCGTCGAGCGCACCGAAGCTCGCCGGCGATAACCGCACACTCAAAGCGGTAGCGCCGGACACATTCCTGCCACCCTGAGGTGAAGCTGCGTGCGAAGCGGAACCTTGACGGCTCGGCTCTGTTGTCACGCTGCACCGTCCCTCATTGACGTGCGACAGTCCCAGGTCTCCCGCGGCGCCGCGCGCCGCGGGCGATTTGTTGCGCTGGAACCCGCTCCAGGGCCAGTCTCCGACCTGGGATTCGCCGTTTTTTGAACAATTTTTGTCCTGACCCGGAACAGTCGCGCTTCCGCGGAGGTTTGCCCGCTCGTTCGATGGAGCTTGGCCGCACTGGTCGCGCGGGCGCCAGCCGGATGTGGACAGCAATTGCGAGGGTTGGCGATGAAACGCGTTCTGGTGGCCGGGGGGCTCGGCTTCATCGGCTCCCATCTTGTAGACCGACTGCTCAAACGGACTGACGTCACCGAACTCACCGTGGTCGACAACCTCTGGACCGGACTGCGCGAGAACCTGGCGCACGCGTCGGACCCGCGGCTGCGTCTCGTCATCGGGGATGTGGAGCGGGCACCGCTGACCGGCAGGTTCGACGAGATCTACCACCTCGCCTCGCCCGCCTCCCCGCCCTGGTACATGACGGAGCCGTTGCGGACGATCTCGGCCAATGTCGTGGGCGCGATGCGGCTGCTCGATCTCCTCGCGCCTGGCGGGCAGTTCGCCTACACCTCCACATCGGAGGTCTACGGCGATCCTCTCGTCTCGCCACAGCCGGAAAGCTATCGCGGCTCGGTGGACTGCACGGGCCCCCGGGCCGCCTACGACGAGAGCAAGCGCTGCGTTGAGGCGATGCTCTTCGAGGCGCGCCGGGTGCTGGGCGTCCGGATCAAGGTCGTGCGCCTGTTCAACGTCTTCGGGCCGCGGACGCGGATGGACGACGGCCGGGCGGTGTCGAACTTCGTCACCCAGGCGCTGCGCGGCATGCCGATCACGGTCTACGGCGACGGCTCGCAGTCCCGGAGCTGGGGCTATGTGGATGACATCCTGGAGGGTCTCGAACGCTACTGGTGGCGGGACGGGGTCGACTACCCCGGCCCGCTGAATGTGGGCAACGATCGTGAGATCCCCGTCCTGGAGGTGGCCGAATACATCCAGCGGCGTTTCCCCCACTGCGAGATCCGCCACCTGCCGCCCGCCCCACACGACCCGACCAACCGGCGGCCGGACCTCACCATCGTGAACCAGGTCCTGCCCGGGTGGACCTGCGGCGTCGCCTACGAGGAAGGCGTGGAGCGCACGATCGACTGGTTCCGAGGCCAGATCGAGGGCCAGGCGGTGGTCGCCGAGGCGCCCGAGCCGATCCTGCTGCCGGCGGAACTGGTCCCCGCCGTCCGGAGCGCGTCGACCCGCCGCCCGCGGCGGATCCCGGGCGTCATCGAATGGACCGACGTTCCGGCCTCGGGCGCACAGGCGCCCGCATGACCGCCGCCGCCGCCCGGCCGCTGGTGTCCGTGGTGGTCCCGCTCCACAACGGCGGCGCAACCATCGCCCGCACCCTCAGCAGCATCTCGCGGCAGACCTGGCGCGAGATCGAGGTGGTGGTGGTGGACGACGGCTCCACCGATGACGGGCCCGACAAGGTTCGGGCGGCCGCCGCCCGGGATCCCCGCATCCGGCTGGTGCGCCAGGAGAACGGGGGCGTTGCAGCGGCCCGCAACTTCGGCGCAGCGGCGGCGGCCGGCGGGTTCCTGGCCTTCGTGGACGCCGACGACCTGTGGGCCCCGGAGAAGATCGAACTGCAGATGCAGGCGCTGCTGGCGGGCGGCCGCACGGTGGGGCTCGCCTACACCTGGGCGGCGCTGATCGACGCCGAGGACCGGATCTACTCCCTCGAGCATCGGCCCCTGGCCGAGGGGTGGGTTCTGCAGGACCTCTGCCGGGCCAACGTCGTCGGCAACGGCAGCTCGCCGCTGATCCGGCGCGAGGCGTTCGAGTCCGTGGGGGGCTACGACCCGTCCCTCCGGGACCGCGGCGCACAGGGCTGCGAGGACCTGATGATCTACCTCCGTCTGGCGGAGCACTACCAGTTCCGGGTCATCCGCCGGCATCTCACCGGCTACCGCGTCACCCAGGGCAACATGTCGTCCGACGCCCTGCGCATGCTCCGGTCGTGCGAGCTCACCCTGGACGCATTTCGCGCGCGCTATCCCGAGTACGAGCCTGAGTACCAGGCGCACCGCCGTGACATGGTCTACTGGCTGCTGGCCCGGGCGATGACCACGGGCCCGCTCCGCAACGCCGCAGCCCTGCTCACCGCCCACGGCTTCCTCAACGCCTTCCAGCTGGCCGACCGCCTGGGCGACCTCGCCTGGCTGACCCTCAAGGCGCGGACGCCCACGACGCTCAAGGTCATGGCCCAGAAGCTCCTGCGGCAGGGCGGCGCCTTCCGACCGGCCTTCCTCGAGGCCGGCCTGTGACCCGGCCGCTGGCCGCTCGCCTGCGGCAGGTCTGGCGCCTGTCCGCGGCTCCGGCCTGGTCCGCGCCGACGGTCATCGGGCTGGCGCTGCTTGCGGCCGCGCTCGACGGCCTGGGCCTCTACCTGTTCATCCCCTTGTTGCAGAGCCTGGGCGCCAGCAGCGGCGCGCACGCCCTGTCCCGCGCCTTCGAGGCCTTGCTGGCCCCGATCCCCGAGCCGTGGCGGCTCCCGGTGCTCGTGCTCGGCCTCTGCGCCAGCGTCGCGGGCAAGAACCTGGCGTCGTTCTGCGGCGGCTACGTAGCCCGGTACGTGGACGGCCTCGTGGCGCACCGGCTGCGCACGCGGATCTTCGAGCAGACCCTCAGCTCCTGCGTGGACTACCGCGCCGGCGCCCGCATGACGGACGTCGTCACCACGCTCTCGAACAACACCTGGAAGGTCAGCCACGCGCTCAGCCTGGTCTGCCGCCTGGCGGTGTGCGTCGTGACCTTCCTGGTCTTCCTTGGGCTGCTGCTGGCGATCTCGCCCCCCCTCACGGCCCTGGCGTTGCTGCTCCTGGCGGGCGCCGCCGGCCTGGTCCACCTGGTCACCCGGCGCGCCCAGGAAACCGGCCGCGAGGTGGTGGAGGAGAACCGCGCGTTCGGCCTGCGGATGTGGGAAAGCATGGGCGCCCTGCAGCTCATCCGCAGCTTCGGCCGCGAGGGCTACGAGACCCGTCGCTTCCACCACGTCTCGGAGCGAATCCGCCACCGCATCCTGGCGCTGGACGTCCTCTGGGCCCTGCCCGGGCCGATCGCGGAGGTTTGCGGCGCGCTGCTGATCGGCGTGCTCGTCCTGGCCGGCGCCGCCATGGGCGCCGGGCTGGCGCCCCTGGCCGCCTTCCTGGCCCTGCTCTACCGCCTGCAGGGCCCCACCCGTGAGTTCATGCAGTGCAAGGTGGCGCTGGACGGCCTGGCCGCAGCCGTGGACGACGTGGACGAGGTGCTCGCGGCCACGCGGGAGCCGTTCCTGGTCAGCGGATCGCTTCCGGCGCCCCGGCTGCACGCGGGGCTCGAGCTGCGCGACGTGAGCTTCCGGTACGGGCCTGACGAGGCGCCTGTGCTGGATGGCGTGAACCTCTCCATCCCGGCGGGCCGGACCACCGCCGTCGTCGGCCGCTCAGGCGCGGGCAAGTCCACCCTGCTTTCGCTGCTGTTCCGCTTCCGCGACCCCACCGAGGGCGTGATCCTCGCCGACGGGCTGCCGCTGCCCGAGCTGGACCTGGCCGGCTGGCGCGCCCGGTTGTCGCTGATGGCGCAGGAGGCCCAGCTGTTCAACACAAGCGCAGCCGAAAACATCGCCTATGGCGACCTGGACGCCTCGCGCGAGGCGATCGGCTCGGCGGCCGCCGTGGCGGGGGCCGAGGACTTCCTCGCCGCCCTGCCGCGGGGCCTCGACACCGATCTCGGCGACCGCGGCGCACGGCTCTCCGGGGGCCAGCGCCAGCGCATCGCGCTGGCCCGGACGATCCTGAAGGGGCCCGACATCCTGCTGCTCGACGAACCCACCAACGCGCTCGACGCCGAGACCGAGCTGGCCTTCCAGACGGCGCTGCGGACCTTCTCGCAAGGCCGGACCGTGGTGGTGGTCGCCCACCGGCTGTCGACCGTCATGGCCGCCGACCAGGTGGTCGTGCTCGAAGCCGGGCGTGTGGTCGAAGTCGGAACGCCAGAAGCCCTGCTCGCCCGGCCCGGACACTTCGCCCGGCTTCACGGCCTGCAGTACGCCGAACCCTTCGCCCGCGAGGTCGCGTGATGGGCTATCGCCTGGTGGACCTCGAATTGTCGCAGCCCCTGCCCCCCGTCCCCCTGAGCCCAGGCGAGACCGGCGCCGGGATCATCGCCCGGTGGCGCGGCCGGCTCGTCGGCTTCGCCATGCTTCCCCGCCCCGGCGGCGGCGCGATCGGCGCCGAGGAGCTTGCCGCCCTGGCCGGCGAGCGGTTCGCCCCGGCCGTGCTGGCCCTGAGAGTGGAAGGCGAACTGCGCGAGCGCTGGGCCGAGGCCGCGGCCATCCGGCGTCCCAGTCTCAGCATCGCCATCTGCACCAAGGACCGGGCCCAGCGCCTGTCGCGCCTGCTTGCGAGCCTCACGACCCTTGCGCCCGCCGCCTTTGGGAAGCTCGAGATCCTGGTGGTGGACAATGCGCCCTCCGACGACGCCACGCGTCGCGCCGTCGAGAGCTTCGCTGGGATGCGCTATGTGCACGAGCCCCGCGCCGGGCTGGACTTCGCGCGCAACGCGGCCCTGGCGGCCGCCACGGGCGACTACCTCGCCTATCTGGACGATGACGTGGTCGTCGACCGCGGCTACCTCGAGGGGCTCTCGGCTGCGATCCTTGCGCGTCCGGACGCCGGAGGGTTCACGGGACTGGTTCTGCCCTACCGGCTCGACACCGAGGCGCAGGTCCAGTTCGAGCGCCGCGGCGGCTTCGGCCGCGGTTTCCTGCGCACCGACTTCCGCAAGGACCGGTTCGGCAACGCCCTGCACCCGGTGGGGGCAGGCATCCTCGGGGCGGGGTGCAACATGTGTTTCGACCGCCGCGTACTGCTCGAGCTCGGCGGGTTCGACGAGGCGCTGGACACCGGCGCTCCCCTGCCGGGCGGCGGCGACCTGGACATCTTCTACCGGGTGCTGCGCAGCGGCCGGCCGATGGTCTACGAGCCGGGCTACGCTGTCTTCCACGAGCACCGGGAGACCCTCGCGCAGCTGAAGCGCCAATACTGGACGTGGGGCCTCGGCTTCATGGCCTACCTCACCAAGTGCCGGCGGACGGACCGCGAGCTGGCCGGGCGGCAGGCGGCGATCGTCTGGTGGTGGGCGCTCGATCGGCTGGCGGCGATCGCCCGCGCCGGCCTGCGTGGCCGTCGCGTCGAGCTCGGCTTCGCCTGGGCGGAGTTCGTCGGCGGGATCCAGGGGCTGCTCGGGGAGTACGACCGCTCCCTGGCGCGCTCGCAAGCCATTCGGGAGGCGGTGGCGTGACGGAACAACCCTGGACGATCCGGCACCTCGATCTCGCCGACGGCGTGGCCGAACTCCCGGCCAGCGACCGGGGCGTGTTCCTGGTCCTCTGGTGGCGCGGCCTGCCCCTGGGCGCGAAGGCGCTTCTGCCGGCGGAGACCCCGTTCCGCCGCGAACAGCTGCTCGACCTCGCCGCCCACCTGATCGCCGACCAGCTGGCCGCCCGCGGACCTCACGCGCAGGGCCCGCCGCGGGCCGGCGTCGACGGCCGCGCGCACCTGCCGCTCAACCTGGAGGGCGCCGCCACCGCGCCCCTGCTCGACCGTATCGACGAGATCAGCACCCGCCCACCGCGGGCGGCGGCCGGCCTGTCGGTCGTGGTCTGCACCCGCGATCGCCCGGCGATGCTTTCGGACTGCCTCGCCAGCCTGGCGGCCCAGGAGGCGCCCCCGGGCCAGGTGGTGGTGGTGGACAATTCGCCGACCGCCACGGCGCGGGCTGTGGCGGAGGACAGGCCCGGGGTCACCTACGTCCACGAGCCCCGGCCCGGGCTCAGCATCGCCCGCAACGTCGGCCTGGCCGCCGCCCGCGGCGAGATCGTCGCCTTCACCGACGATGACGTTGAGCTGCATGCCGACTGGACCCAGGAGATCGTCCGCGCCTTCGACGCTCCGGAGGTGGACGCCGTCACCGGCCTGGTGCTGCCGGCCAGCCTGGACACGGCCGCCCAGCGGGCCTTCGAGCTGCACCTGGGCGGCTTCACCTCCCGGTTCACGCCGCTGATCTTCGACGCGGGCTTCCTCGCGGAAACCCGGGAGATGGGGCCGCAGGTCTGGCGGATCGGGGCCGGCGCAAACATGGCCTTCCGCCGCGCCAGCCTGGTGGGCCTCGGCGGCTTTGATGAACGCCTGGGAGCCGGCGCGTCGGGCTGCTCGGAGGATTCCGAGTTCTGGTACCGCATCCTCGCGGCAGGCGGCGTGTGCCTCTACGAGCCCCGCGCCGTGGTCTTCCATCACCACCGCCGCGACTGGAAGGGCCTGCGCCGGCAGCACCGCGCGTACATGCAGGGGCATGTGGCCGCGCTGGTGGCCCAGGCCGACCGATACGGCGCGCCCGGCGACCTGCGACGCATCCGCCGCCAGCTGCCGGCCTACTTCCTCCGCACGGCCCTGGGCGGGATCCAGACCCTGAACGGCTGGCGCCTTCGCCTGCTGGTGGAGGAGGTGCTCGGCTGGGCCCTCGGCCTGCAGTACCTCGCCCGGCCTGGCTGGCGCCGCCGGACCCCGGCCGCCGAGCTGGCGGCCCCAACCGACCTGACGGTGGCGCGACATGCCTAAGGCTTCGCTTGGCGCCTTCCTGGCGCAGAACCCGTTCCCGCACGGCCTTACCGATGGGCTGTTCTACCGGGAGAAGATGCGCGCCATTCACCGGATCGCGCCGGACCGCCTCCGCGCCGACGGCCAGCCGCCGCGGATCCTCGACATCGGCGGCGGTCGCAGCGGCCTTGCCTGGCTGCTCTACCCGGAGGCCGAGGTGACCTCCGTCGACATCGATCCCGTCCTGGCGGGCCAGGGCCCAGCGGCGGGTCGGGTGACCTTCGTCTGCGCGGACGCCCTGCGGCTGCCGTTTCCGGACGGGGCCTTCGACGCCGTCACCCTTTTCGACGTGCTCGAGCACATCCCCGACGACCGCGTGGCCGCCGCCGAGGCCGCCCGGGTCACCCGGGCGGGCGGCGTGGTGCTCGTCTCCACCCCCACGGCGGAGTGGCGATACCCCTACTTCCCGGTCCTGAAGGCCGTCTGCCCCGACGAGTCCGTGCTGATGGCCGAGTGGGGTCACGTGCGCCGGGGCTACCGCCCGGAGGAGCTGCAGGCGCTGTTCGGCAAGCCGCCCGAGAGCCGGGCCAGCTTCATCAACGCCCTTACGGCGATCTTTCACGATCTCGCCTTCTCCCGGCTCGGCCGCCGCAGGCGCAAGCTCGCCTATCTCCTGGCTTCGCCGGTGGCGGCGCTGGGCTACCTCTTGCACCATCCGGCCATGGGCGGCGCGGAGATCGCCGGCGCCTGGCGATGCTAGATCCCGGGGCCGTCGCCATCTTCCCCTGGGGCGATGTCATCGAGGAGTTCCTCGATCCGCTCGGGCTGGACGCCGAGGACTACGCCGGCCGCATGCGGGGCGGGTGGTTGTTCGGCTATGTGGCGGCGCTCCAGCAGCAGGGCCGGCGCGCCGTGATCGTCTACGCCAGCGAGCGGCGCCGCCGGCCGGAGCGCCTCGCGCACGCCGAGACGGGCGCGGCGATCTGGCTGGTGCCGGGACGCCGCTCCGGGGGGCGCCTGACCCACGGCCACCCGTCCCTGCAGTGTCTGGCGCAGTGGGCCAGGACGCCCCTGGCCGGGTTCGCGCGAGTGCTGCGCGAGGAAGGCTGCGGCAGCGTGCTGGTGCAGGACTACGAGCACGCCCGCTTCGACGCCGTCGTGGCCCTGTGCCAGGCCCTTCGGCTCCCGGTGAGCGCCACCTTTCAGGGCGGCGACCAGACCATGTCGCCGCTGGAGAGCCGGGTGCGTTCGGCTTCGCTGCACGCCTGCCGGGCGCTGATCGTGCCCTCCGCCCGCGAACGGGCGCGCCTGACCGCCCGCTACGCGGTCCCGGCCGAACGGCTGCACAACGTGCCCAACCCGCTCGACACGGCAAGCTGGCGCGGCAGGCCCCGGGAGGGCGCCCGCGCCGCCCTGGGGCTCGATCCCTCCGCCGTCCTGGCCGTCAATCACGGCCGCATCGACATCCACCGCAAGGGGCTGGACGTCCTCATCTCGGCGTGGAGCCGGGTGCTGGAGGCGCTTCCCGAGGCGCAGCTGGCCATCCTCGGTTCCGGCCAGGATCATGAGGCCTTCGCGGCCCTCACCCGCGGCGCCCCGCGGCTCACCTGGCTGTCCAGCTACGTGACGGACCCGCCCCTGATCCGGCGGTGGCTGTCAGCGGCCGACATGTACGTCACGCTCTCGCGCATCGAGGGCATGCCCGTGGCTCCCCTGGAAGCCATGGCCTGCGGGCTGCCCGTGGTGGCCAGCGACGCACATGGCCTGGCCGACATCTTCCAGGATCCGGACGCGGCGGGCGGGATCCTGGTGCCGCGCGACTCGGCGCCGGCGGCGGCCGAGGCGATCCTCGAGCTCGCCGTCGATCCCGCGCGTCGCGGCCGCCTGGGCGCCGCAGCCCGGGCGACGGCGGAGAGCCGCTACGCCCTGGAGCCGGTTGGCCGGGCGCTGGACTCGATCCTCCGTCCTGGGGGAATCCCGCAGGCGCCCGGCGCGCCGTGCACAAGCGTCACCGTGCAGAAGGCGGCTTGAGGTGCCCTGGATCCTTCACGAACCGAACACCCCCCGCGCCAGGCTGCGCCGGCGGCTGCGCCACTGGCGGTATGATCATGGCCAGGCGCTGCTCTCGCTGGCCATCGGCGCCGCCTGCTCGGCAGGAACAGTCGGCCTGCTGAAGGTGGCGGGCGTCCTGGGCTAACAAGCGCCACGGCCAGGCTCCGTTCACCCCGGCCCCGTAGCGCCCGCGTCAGCCCTGCGGGATGATGCTGGGGGGTTCCCGCGAGGCTCCGCCACCCCGTCGAGAGCTTTCAGCGCGCCTCCCTTGGCCACCTCCTGGCGGCCTTCAGCACTTCGAAGTGGCTGGTCCGCAGCTTAGGAGTCCCCGCGGCGCGGCGGGAACGAAGATGGCGCAATCGGGCGCTGGCGATTTGGCTTGCTCCTCGCTGCTGAGCAGCTACACGAGGATGCGCTCACTGGCGTGAGCGTTTGGAATGAACGCAAACTTCAGCCCGGCCTCGCGGTCGGGTTTTCTTTTGCCCGCCCCCGACACAGTGCGCTGAGCGGAAACAGTCCGTTCAGCGCGGTATGGCGCTGATCGCCCGCGCTGCAGCGGGCCTGAGCAGACTTTCTCAGCGAGGCTGGCCTTCGCCCTCGAGCGCGCCTGCGACGACCTCGCGGGCCTCTTCCTGAACCGCCTTCAGGTGCGCCTCACCCAGGAAGGACTCGGCATAGATCTTGTAGACGTCCTCCGTGCCGGACGGCCGGGCCGCAAACCAGGCGTTGCGCGTGACCACCTTCACACCGCCGATGGCCTCTCCATTGCCCGGCGCCCGCGTCAGCACGTGCTCGATGGGCTCCCCCGCGAGCTCCCTGGCCGAGACGGCTCGCGCATCCAGCGCAGCCAGGCGGACCTTCTGCTCGCGCGTGGCCGGCGCGTCGACGCGAGCGTAGGCCGGCGCCCCGTGCCGGGAGGTGAGCTCGCTGTAGCGCTCGCTGGCGCTTTGGCCGGTGGCGCCCTGGATCTCGGCCGCGAGCAGCGCCAGAAGGATGCCGTCCTTATCGGTCGTCCAGACTGCGCCGTCGCGCCGAAGGAAGGCGGCCCCGGCCGACTCCTCTCCCCCGAAGCCGACGCTCCCGGCGAACAGGCCCGGGACGAAGTGCTTGAAGCCCACGGGAGTCTCGATCAGCCGCCGAGCAAGGCCGGCCGTCACGCGGTCGATCATGGACGATGAGACGAGGGTTTTCCCGACGGCGACAGCAGGCGCCCACTGCGGCCGGCGCCGGAACAGGTAGTCGATCGCGACCGCCAGATAGTGGTTCGGATTCATCAGGCCACCGTCGGCGGTGACGATGCCGTGCCGGTCAGCGTCGGCGTCGTTCCCGGTGGCCAGATGGTACGGAGCCGGGGATCGCATCGTCTCGATGAGATTGGCCATGGCGGATGGCGACGAGCAGTCCATCCGGATCTTGCCGTCGCTATCGAGCGGCATGAAGGCCCATCTCGGATCGACCGTCGGGTTCACCACCGTCAGGTCCAGGCCATGGCGTTCGGCGATGTCGGGCCAGTAGGCCACGCTGGCGCCGCCCATGGGATCGGCGGCGACCCGCAACCCACCGCGCCGGATCGCGTCCAGGTCGAGCACGCTCGGCAGATCGTCAACATAATGCCGCCGGAAATCGTAGCGCCCCACCCTGGCCAGGGCGCGCGACACGGGGATGCGGCGCACCCCCGTCATTCCGGACTCGAGAAGTGCGTTGGCGCGCGAGGCGATGGCGCGAGTGGCGTCGGAGTCCGCCGGGCCGCCCGATGGCGAGCTGTACTTGAAGCCGCCGTCGCCGGGCGGGTTGTGCGACGGCGTGATGATCACGCCGTCCACCAGGCGTCCGCCTTGGCCATTCAGCCGCAGGATGGCGTGGGAGACAGCGGGGGTCGGTGTGTAGTCGCCGGCGTCGACGAGCACGTCCAGATCGTTGCCGACGAAGACTTCGATGGCTGTTCGCCATGCGGGCTCGGACAACGCGTGGGTGTCGCGGCCGATGAGGATCGGCCCCGAGATCCCCTGCCCCGCACGAAACTCCACAATCGCCTGGGCGACGGCAGCGATGTGGTCCTCGTTGAAAGAGGTGACCAAGCTGGAGCCACGGTGGCCAGAGGTCCCGAAGCTGATGCGCTGCCCCGGATCGGAGATATCCGGCCGACGCTCGGCGTACGCGCGGAGAAGCGCATCCAGATCGACCAGGTCTTCGGGGCGGGCGGGCTGGCCGGCTCGTGGGTGCATGGCCTGACGCCTAGACGGTGTTCACAAGGCGCTCAACCCGGGCCGCGGATTATCCAAGCCCGAGAAACAGCGAGGACAAGCGGAACACCAACGGCCGGGCCGCGGCGCTCCTGAGCGGGCGAACATCGCCCGGTCCTCCTTCTTGTGCGCCACCGCTTCGCGCGCTCCAGCGCCCGAGCTGCGGGGCACGATCAAATCGAGCCATACTTGCTCCAAAACTCTCGGGGACTGATGCCCAGGGCGCGAGCAAGTGGGATCAGCGCCTTCGCGCTCGCATGGGGTTCGGCAAGCTCAAGCAGGCCGACGCAAGTCCGATGCAGGCCACCGAGTCCGTCCGCACACCTCAGCATCACGACGCTGCGCTCGACCGTCTATCCTGTCGATCCCGCGCCATCCTGCGCATCCTTGCCGCCGCAAGAGCTGCCGCCGAATGGTGGCTCCCTTGTGCGGCGTCGCTTCCTGCGGCGCCTATCAGGCGGGCGCCACGGCCACAGCCCCGGCGGTCCTTTCATCCCGCGCTCTGCACCACCTCCACAGACTGCCCATTCTGAAAGGCCGATCCGCCGGTGCGCCAAAGCGCGAGACGCCCCAGACCGGGAACTCGAATTCCTTCCACCAGTTCGAGATGGCAGCGCTCCATCGCCGGTCGGATCCATCATGCACCAGATCGACGCGAACGAGCTCAAAGGGGACCTCTCCCCGCGGGCCTCGCAATGGGAGCCTGACGGTCGCAACCGTTCCGGCGGACACGACGCTTGCCCCGCCCCACCAGGATTTCCGGCCCTTGGCGACACGAACGCCGCAGATGTCGCCCGGCTGCTGCACCGCCGCGCGGGCCGTCTCGGTGAGCCGCCGCTGCGGCCTGGCTCCGCCGCGATCCTCGCTTCCCCGACGTTCTGGCGCGCGAGCGTGGCTGCGCTTGGCCCCCTGAGCGGCCTGGGCGCAAGGCGCCACGCCCTGCAAGGCCGCTGGTGGGCTGACGTCGGCCTGGGGCGGCTCCGCCACGCCCTGACCCGTGGCCGCGTCGCCGCGCTCCTCTCGCGCTGCACGGCGGAGGCCGAACCCTCCGAGCACGCGCGGGCCAAGGCGCGCATCGTGGCGCGGCTTGAGCAGGAGATTCCCCCTCGCTCCCGCGAGGGGAGCGGCTCGTCGGAGCGGCCAAGATACCCCAGCGACATCGCGCGCGCGGAGGCCTGGGACACGCTGTACGAGCAGTCCGCGGATCCGTGGGATTACGAGACCAGCGCCTACGAAAGGATCAAGTACGAGGAGACCCTCGAGCTTCTTCCCCCCGGTCGTCCGGCGCAGGCTCTGGAGCTGGCCTGCGCCGAAGGCGTGTTCACGCGGATGCTGGCTGGGCGCGTGGAGCGGCTGATCGCGACCGACATCTCCGCCGTCGCGCTCTCGCGCGCCGCAGCGCGCTGCCGCGACATGGCCAACGTGAGCTTCCAACGCCTGAACTTCGCGAGCGACCCACTCCCGCCGGGGTGCGACCTTATCGTGTGCAGCGAGGCCCTCTACTTCGCGGGGTCGCGGCAAAAGCTGCGCGGCGTCACCCGCAAGATCGCCGCAAGCCTGGTCCCGGGCGGAGTGGTCCTCAGCGCCCACGCCAAGCAGACCGCAGACGAGCCGGAGGGCAGCGGCTTCGACTGGGCCGAGGACTTCGGCTCGAAGACCATCTGCGAATCCTTCGCGGCCAGCGGTCTCGTCCTCCAGCGGGAGATCGAGACGCCCCTCTACCGCGTCTCGGCGTTCCGCAAGCCCCGTGAGGGGGAAGCCCCGGAGCGCCCGCAAAGGGAACGCCGGCCGCTCCGTGCGCCGCTTGAGCCCCGGGTCGCCGCCTCCGTCGTGTGGGACGGTGGGTACAGCCGGGCGAAAGCCGCCCGGCAGGAACTCACGATGCGGGTTCCCGTCCTCCACTTTGAGAACCTGGGAGCACGCCAGCAGGCCGGCGAAGACGGGATCAGCCCCGAAACGTTCGAAGCGCATATCCGTCGCCTTCGCCGGCTGGGCTACCGCAGCCTCGCACTGCCCGATCTCCTGGCGGCCCGAGCCGCGAACACGCCCCTTCGCGGCCGCCCCCTCATCCTGACCTTCGGCGGCGATCCGGCCAGGTTCGAAGAACTCGCCTGGCCTGTGCTGAGCCGCCATGGGTTCGGAGCCGTGTTCTTCGCGCCGTGCGAGACGCCGCTGTCCGGTGGGCAAGCTTCTCTCGATCCCGACTGGGCCCGGCTGCGCCGTCTTGCCGCCAGCGGGCTGGAGATCGGGGCGACCACTGCCCATCACCAGCCGCTGGCCACCCAGACCACCCCTTCAATCTACGAGACAGCGCTCCGCGCCAGGCGGCGTCTCGAGGTTGAGCTTGGCCCGGTCCCAGCCACGTTTCGCCTTCGCCCGCCGGACGGCTGCGAGGCTCACAGGTCGATCCTGGCGGACTGCGGCTATGAGCTTGCCTTCACGGCCACAACGGGGCGGAGTCACCTCAACGAGGACCCATTCGGCCTCTCGTGCCTGTCGCCCCGCGCGGAGGAGGACGCCCATGGCCTGGAAGCCAGGCTGCTCGGCAAGGCAAGCTGACGTCCCATCAGGGCGCGGCCCGTGGCGGCCGAGGGAGGGTCAGCAGAGCTGTAGCGGTCGGATCGCCGCCAGGTCGGCGGCGCCGATGGAGACCACACGCTCTCTCGGGCCGAGGCCGTGGTGGTCGACACGCGCCGGCGACCGGCATCGGCCCGCCCCATCAGCTTCATGAACGAGACCACTCCGCAGCGCGCGGCGAGGGACCGGCACGCCACCTGTACGCTCCGCCGCATCAGCGCCCTCCTCTGGCGTTGGGAAGTGGAGCTGGAGGGACGTCCACACGCATCGGGCGTGAGGCTCGGCAAGGCATGGGCCCGCGGCGCGGCGCAGCGTCGGATCAGCGCTCTGCGCCGTAGGGGGTGAGCGGGAGTGCGAGCAGACCGTCGGGCGCCACGTCGTCATCGCTGGGCTGCGGATCCGCGCCCGTTTGCCGGGCGGCTCGAGGCAGGCCTCTCCGCTGGCTGCGGGCGATCAAGGCTCCACGCAGGCCTTCCGTCAGGACATAGGCCGCAGCGGTCGGCGCGGCGACGACTTCCAGCGCCGCCGCGGCGAGGCCGTGGCGCCGTCGCGCATCAAGCACGCGCCGCAGCTGCAGCTTGCCGTGAACGTGCGCCGCATGGCGGCGGACCGCCGCCCTCTCGGCAGGCTTCAGGGGCAGCGCCAGGAGGTCGCGCGACGCCTCCAGCAGGCGCTCAAGTTCCGGAGCGCCATGCCTGGCCGACAAGGAATCCGGTCGCTCGATCGCAACATAGCCGCAGGGCTCGACCATCTTGAAGCGGGCGCCCGCCGCCAACGCCCGGGCATAGAGCATGAAGTCCTCGCCGAGCCGCAGGCGCTCGTCGTAACGGAGCCCGGCCTGCCTCAGGAACTCGGCGCGGATCAGCGGCTTCAGGAACCCGAGTTCACGGCGGTTCTCGCCCACCCTGGTGATGTTGCCGCCGACGAACTCGACGAGACCCAGCCAGTGGGCCTCCGCCTTCGAACGGCCGATCAAGCGACCCCACGTCTCTGGCCGGGCGCCCGGCGTGGCGCGCCAGAGGTCGTCCGCGACCAGGTCGGCGTCGGCGGCATGGGCAAGCAGCTTGCCGAGCCGGCCGGGGAGAAACAGGTCGTCTGCGTCGAGCACCGCCACCCATGGGCTGGCCGCCAGGGCCAGGCCGACGTTGCGGGCGGCGGCCGGCCCGCTGTTCTGCGCCAGGCGGTGATAACGGAGGCGCCCAGACCCATCGTCAAGGCCGGCCGCCAGCTGCGCCGTGCCGTCCGTGGACGCGTCGTCGATGATCAGGACCTCGCGCGCCTCGGGCTGCGCAAGGGCGCTGCGGATGGCCTCAGCCAGGGTCGAGGCCGCATTGAACGCGGGCACGAGTACGCAAACGCTGGCCACGGCACTCCCCACGCCCCCTGCGCAGCCGCTTCCGGGCTGCTCCATCGGGCAAAACCATACCAATGGTATTTGAGTTGCAGGCACACCGGGGTTTATTTGGAACTGCCGAGCTTCGGCCGGGTTCTCAGGTGGGTCGCGTGCAGGATCGCGAGTGGGGAGGCGGCTCTTGGCGCAGCGCAGCGAAGACGTGGCCTTGGCCGAGCCGGACGGTGACGGCGCAGGGGCGCTCCGCGGCTGGGACCTGAGCGGCTCGCCCGGCGCCATCGATCCGGGCGCCGTCGATCGCGTCACGCTGGAGGTCACCGCCGGCAAGCAGCGCGTCGCCGCTGTCGTACTGCCGGCGCTGGGCGTCCTCACGCGCGATGACATCCGAGGCATGTTGCGCACCCGGATTCCGTACCTGCCGCACCGGCGGACCCTGCCGGCGCTGGCGGCGGCGCGTGCGATCCGCCCCTGGCCCGCAGCCCTGCGCACGGTGGCCGACCTGCGGGGGCTCGCACTGCGCACCCAGCTCCGTCGAAGGCGGCTCGCGAGGGACGTCCTGCGGGGGCGCGCCAAGCTGGCGGCCATTCGCGCCGTGCACGCCGTGATCCCCGCGCCCGCCGCAACCGAAGCGCCGCCCGGCACGCACGGCGCAGCCCTGCGAAACCTGCTCGCCGCTTCCGGCGCCGAACACCCGACGGCGACGTTCGGCGGGCGCCGCGGACCTGCAGGCGTGACCCGCGACCCACACGACCGGACGAGCGCCCAGGGCTGGGATGCGTTCTTCGCGCAGGGAGAGGATCCCTGGGATTACGACGGCAGCGAATACGAGCGGGTCAAATATGCCGAGACCCTAGAACTCCTGCCGGACCCGCAGCCCCGTCAGGCGCTGGAGCTCGGCTGCGCCGAGGGACTTTTCACCGCCATGCTGGCGCCGCGGGTGGGCAGCCTGATCGCCACGGACATCTCGGCCGTGGCCCTGCAGCGGGCCGCCGCACGCTGCGCCGGGCTCGACAACGTGGACTTCAGGCAACTCAACTTCGTCACAGACGAGCTTCCATCAGACATGGACCTGATCGTCTGCAGCGAGGCGCTCTACTACTGCGGCTCCAGGCCTCAGCTTCGGCGTGTGATCCGCAAGATCTTCCGCAGCCTTCGCCCGGGCGGGGTCCTGCTCACCGCCAACGCGAACCAGGTGGCGGACGACCCCGGACATAGCGGCTTCGACTGGGGCGAGGATTTCGGCTCCAGGACGATCCGCGAGCTCCTCGCCACCGGAGGCCTTCGCCTGGTCCACGAGCTCGAGACTCCACTCTACCGGGTGCACGCGTTCCAGAAGCCGCTGGCGGGCGCCGCCAGCCCCTCCCCTCGCCTGGAGCAACGGCCGCTCAAGGCGAAGCTGCAGCCCGACCTGGAAGGCTCGGTGCTATGGGAAGGCGGCCTTAGCCGCGCCCGCCTGTTGCACACGGAGATCACCGCCAGCGTTCCCATCCTGATGTACCACCGGGTGGCTGACCAGGGGCCGGCGGCGCTGTCCAGGTTCCGTGTGTCCCCCCGGCAGTTCCAGGCCCAGGTCGAGCTTTTGCGGCGCTCCGGGTTCAACAGCATAACCGAGGCTGAGCTGCTCGCGGCGCGGGAGGCGAACCGCCCGTTGCCCGGCAGACCGGTGATGATCACCTTCGACGACGGTTATGAGGACCTGGCGCAGGCCGCCTGGCCGATCCTCAGGCAGCGCGGGTTCACCGCCACCGTGTTCGTCGTCTCCGAGCACGTGGGCGGCCGCGCCGAATGGGACGTGGAGCACGGGGAGGCCGCCCCGCTCATGGATTGGGACACCCTCAGGCGGCTGTCGGACCAGGGACTGCAGGTCGGGGCGCACAGCGCCTCCCACCGACCCCTCCCGGACCTGACCACGCGCGAGGTGTACCTGGAGCTGCTGCGCCCGAAACGCGCTATCGAAGCGGAGCTCGGTCGCACCCCCGTCTCCTTCTGCTACCCGCATGGCGCGTGGGACGACCGGGTCTCCATCGCCGCCTCCCAGTGTGGCTATGAGCTCGCCTACTCCTGCAGCGAGGGCAGAAGCACGCTCACCGAATATCCCTTCGCCCTGTCGCGCATCGAGGTCGCCGGCGAAGACGACCTTGACGCGTTCAGCCGGAAGCTCGGCCTTTGACCGGACGCAGGCGGGTCACGCCGCCCGGCGTGCGAGCCGCTTCAGATGGCGGCTGAGCCTCGGCCGCAGGCGGTGGTTGAACGCGAAGCCAAGGCTGTGCGGGTCGGCCAGCATCAGGCGAAGAGCCGCCAGGCGATGGCCCCGGGCCAGTGCGGCCTCCACGGACAGGTGTCCTCTCTTCAGACGCTGAAGGTGAATGTGCGCGGTGACCGCCCGCCGGTCGGCCTTCGTCAGCCCGGGCGTGGCTTTCAGCACCCGATCCGCCGCAATGAGGGCGTCATAGTCCTCCGGCCGGTGCGCCTGGCTCAGGGAGCCCGGCTGCACATGGGCGTGGTAGCCCGCGCCCGGCGCCAGGATGAACACGGCGCCGGCCGCCAGGGCGCGGGCGCAGAGGATGTAGTCCTCGGCGAACCGCAGCTCCTCGCTGAACCGCAGGTCCTGGCTCCGGAAAAAGGCGGTGCGCATCAGCGGCTGCAGGAACCCAAGCTCCTGCCGCGGCGCGTTCCGGCGCGCGATGTTGCGGCGCACGAACTCGGAAAACGTCAGCCGTCGCGCAAGTCCATCGGCGGCCCGCAGGATGTCCGCGCGACCGTCCGCATGCAGGAAGGTGACGCCGTCCGCCAGCAGGTCCCAGGCGGGCGGCGCGGCGTCGAGCAGCGCCTGGATTCGACCCGGCGCGAAGGCGTCGTCGGCGTCCAGCAGGCACCAGGCCGCAGCCGTCACCGCCTCCAGCCCACGATTACGCGCAGCGGACGGGCCCCGGTTGGGCTGGCGCAGGCAGATCAGGCGTCCCTGCGGATCGAGACACCGGCTGATCGCCGCCACTGTGCCGTCGGTGGAGCCATCATCCACCACGATAACTCGGGCGGTCTCCGCCTGTTCGAGGGCGGACCTTATCGCCCGCTCGATCGTCCGCTCCGCGTTGAAGGCGGCGATCACCACATCCACGCATGGGACACCACTGCGGACGAGAGGTGGCTCGACGGACATGCGTGCTCAACCGTCGCTCTGTCGATGTGTTCCGTGGTGCGCGGGAGGCGGATTTGAGCCGCCGGAGCCTGCGCGCGCGTCTTGCAACCACGCTGGGTGGCGGCCGCGCCACGGCGCCATCGGAAGGCGCGCCAGGCGCCAGCCAGGCCGTCGGGTCGGCGCTTGTCTGGAACCTCGCCAGCCAGCTCGTCACCCAGTTGGTTTCCACTGTCGTTTTCCTGCTTCTCGCCCGCGAGCTCTCGCCGGCGGCTTTCGGAGTCTTCGCCCTGGCCCTGATCTTCGTGGAAGCCTTCGCCACGGAAGCCCGCTCGGCCATCACGGACACCCTGCTCATGAGGCGCGATTTCTCGCCGCGGGCGCTCTCCTCCGCGCTGATCGCGGGGATGGCCGGCGCGCTGGCCGTCTGGTCCCTGCTGGCCCTGCTCGCGCCTTCGATCGGAACTTGGCTGGACGCGCCGCGGGTCGGGGCCATGCTGCCTTGGCTCGGCGTGACCATCCTGCTCGCCCCGGCCCAGGCGGTCTATGAGGCGCTGGCGCTCAAGGCGCTCGCCTTCGACACTCTGGCCAAGCGCAACATGCTGGCCAGCCTGCTCGCCGCCGGGACCGCACTCGCGGCGCTGGGCCTCGGGTCGGGCGACTGGGCCCTGGTGGTGCAGCGCTTGGTCCTGGCGTTTGCGTCTCTCGCCCTGCTCGTGGCCATGACCCGCTGGCGGCCCTCGGCCGCATTCGATCTCGACCTGGCCCGCGGCATGATCCGACCGTTCGCGAAGCTCTGGCTCGGCCAGATGATCAACTTCGCCTCGGGGCGCGCCGTCGACCTGATCATCGGCCTGAAACTGGGCGTCACGGCGCTTGGGGTGTTCAGGGTGGCCGGTCGCCTGGTGGAGGTCGCCCAGGCCCTGGTGACGCGTCCTCTGGTGAGTGTCGGGCTGCCGATGTTGACGCGGCATCCCGCCGGCTCCGCCGAGCAGGCGGAGCAATACCGGGAGATCGTCTCGGTCTCCGCCCTGCTGGCGGCCCCCGCGCTGGCTGGACTGGCCCTGGTCGCCCCCGAACTGATCGCAGTTCTCCTGGACCCTCGCTACGCCTCAGCCGGCCCGGTGCTGGCGCTCCTCGCCCTGGCGGCGCTGGTGGCCCCAGTCTCCTACCTGCGAGGCGTCGCGCTCACCGCGGCAGGCCGGGCCGGCGTGGCGGCCCTCCTGGCGATCTGCGAGCTGGCCCTGCTGATCGGCTTCGTCTGGGTCGGCGCGCTGTCGGGGCTCGTGGGCGCCGTGGCCGGCGTGGCCGCCGCGTCCTGGACGCTGGCGGCGGTGGGCGCGGTGGTCCTGGCGCGGGTCATCGGCCTGCCCCTGCGCCAGCTCCTCGGCGCCTGCGGTCCGGCGTTCCTGCCCTGCCTCACCATGGCCGCCGTGGTCCTTCTTCTCCGGTCGCTGCCGGGACTGGACGACGCACGGCTGCGCCTCGTCCTAATGGTCGCAGCTGGCGGGGCGACCTACATCTCGCACCTGGCGCTTCTGCATCGCCGATGGACCGCCGCCCGACTGGCGTACGTCACGGGGCGCGGCCGCGCCTAAGCCGCCGCCGATCGCCGCAAAGCTGCCAGCAGGATGCCCTGCCGCGAGCACGGCCCGAATGGTCCTGATCAGGATCCAGGCGTCCAGCCTGGCGCTTCGGCGGCTGATGCGCCCGCGTCTCGCTTCACGCGGTTCTTCGTCACCCTGCCTCGGCGTTCCAAGGCAGGTTGACCTCAGGCGGCGGGCCTAGAACCTCTTCTGGACGATCACGCCCCAGGTCCGCGGCTCCAGAAGCCGCGCGTTGCGATAGCGGCCGATCAGGGCGTCTTCGATGATGATGTTGGTGATGTTGTCGTCGTCGGTCAGGTTCTTGACGAAGAACCGCACGTCGAGCTCGAGGGGCTCGTTCTCGAGACGGACCTGGAGGTCGATCACGCCCCAGGAGTCGATCCGATCGGTGGGCGTGTTGTACTCCCGCGCGTAGTAGGAGTCCTGCCAGGTGGCGTCCACCCGGAAGACGGCGGCCCAGTCGCCGTAGATCGGCCCCGTCTGGTACTGGGCGCCGACCTTGGCCTTGAACGCCGGCGAATGCGGCAGCTCGTTGCCCTTCAGGTTGATCCGCACCGGCGGTGTGGTCGCGGTGAGGCTCTGCGCCGGGTTGGCCGCATCTTCGCTGAAGAAGGTCCCGATGCTGGTGTTCAGATGGGAGAGGTTCGCGTCGAAGAACCAGTGCGCCCCCACGGCGTAGGCGAACTCGGCCTCCAGGCCGTAGATCGTCGCGTCGGCGTTGCGGGTGACCACCCCGCCGTTGATCCGCTGCCCGAGCTGCAGGCCGGTGTAGTCGTAGTAGAAGGCGGTCAGATTGGCCTGGAGGGCGCCGTCCGCCAGGGTGTTCTTCGCGCCGACTTCATAGGCGATGACTGTTTCGGGCCCGAAGCCGGCCGCGGTCCCGGAATTCAGGCCGCCGCCCTTGTAGCCGCTGGCGACGGAGCCATAGACGAGGGTCCTGTCGGTGAAGGCGAGGTCCGGCGACCAGTCGACGGCGGCCTTGTAGGTCGCCTTCTGTCCGTCGAACTTCGAGTAGAGCCACGGCCCCACGGGTGCGAGCACGATGGACCGCGACTCGCCTGAGCGCTCCTCTTCCGTGTAGCGGGCGCCGAGCGTCAGCCGAAGATTGTCCGCCAGCTCTGCGTAGGTCTCGCCGAACAAGGCCCAGGTGCTGTTCTTGCCGTTGCGCGACAGCGTGGACACCCGCCAGGCCTCCTGCGGCCGGCCCTGCAGCTTCTGGAACGCCTCGATAGCCGGATGCCAGGTCTCGAACCCGCCGGAGCCGGTCCCCTCCAGATAGAAGGCGCCCAGCAGGAAGTCGAAACGGCCGTCGAACTGCGAGGCCAGCCTCAGTTCTCCGGTCTTGGTGGTTCCGCGGGAGGTGAAGCTGTCGGTGGTGAGCAGGCGGTTGGTGGTGACCTGGGTGTCACGATCCCTGAAGTAGGTGATCGGCTGCGTGAAGCGGAAGGGCAGGTCCGCATTGTCCCAGTCGGTGTTCTGCTCCGTGGAGAACTTCGAATAGGCGGCGATCGCCGAAAGCGTCAGCGCGCCGAAGTCGTGCTGGAAGTCGAAGGACGCGGTGCTCTGGGAGAACCGGTAGGTGGGGTCGGTGTCCGCAGCGATCTTGCGCAGATCCGTCGGATTCGGCGCCCCGGCGTAGATGTTGCCCCCGGCCGGGAACGGCGTGGCCACCCGCGCGAGGGTCTGCAGGATCGTGGTGCTCGCGTCCGGTGAGTCGAAACCCAGCACGTTCGGATCGCACCCAAGCACCGGGTGAGCCTTGCACAGCCGCTTGCCTTCGCGGGCGCGGGAGCTGTCCTCCTTGAACCGGCTCAGCACCACGGTGGCGTTGGTGGCGGGGCCCAGGTCGAAGGTCACGGTGCCGCGGGCGCCCCATTGGTCGCGGCCGTCCACGTCGTTGCCGGTGGAGACATTCTCCGTGTAGCCGTCCCGGTCCAGGCTGTACCCGGCGAGGCGGATCGCGACCTTGTCGCCCAGCGGCAGGTCCACGGCCGCGCCGAGCCGCACGTTCGAGTAGTTGCCCACCTGGAGGCTCGCCTCGCCGCCGAACTCGGTCCCCGGCCTGCGGGTGATGAAGTTGATCGCCCCACCCGTGGTGTTGCGGCCGTAGAGCGTCCCCTGCGGCCCGCGAAGCACCTCGACGCGGGCGATGTCGAAGAACTCGTTCTGCGGCGGATAGCCGATGGCCGCACCGTTGACGAAGGACGGCACGCCAAGATCCACAGCGCCGAGAGCGTTGTTGCCGACCCCGCGCAGGGTGAAACGATCGTTGCCGGTCAGGACGGCGTTGGGGATGGAGAGCTGGATGTCGGTGGCGTCCTCGATCTGCACCCGCTCCAGCGCAGCCTCCGAGAAGGCGCTCACCGCGATCGGCACGTCCTGGAGGTTCTGCTCGCGCTTCTGGGCGGTGACGACCAGTTCCTCGATCTCGTTGGCGGACTGCGCGACGGCAGGCGAAGCCGCCGCTAGCGCGAGGGTCGACACGGCGGCCATGGCCGCGAACCGGCAGGATCTCATCTGGCTGTCTCCCTTGCCGGCGGCGGGTTGCCCCTTGCTCGCAGGCCTTTATTGTACTTATCGTCAATAGCTAGTGCGCAGCTGGCGCTGGCGTCAAGCGCAATTGCAATGACCGTCAATAGGGAGATCAAGCGTGCGGGGATCCAGGCGCAGTGTCCGCGCGCAAGGCGCACCGCCGCCTGCGCCCCTTGGCCTGGCGCGGGCGCCCAGCGTCGTCCACAAGGTGTTCTACAGCCTGGGCCAGGCCGCCCAGTCCGGCGGCTTCGACACGGCGGTGGGCTTCGTCTTCTTCTACTATTCGGTGGTCCTGGGCCTGCCGGGCACGCTCGTCGGCCTGGCGCTCTCGCTGGGCCTCGCCTTCGACGCCCTGGTGGATCCGGCGATCGGCTCCTGGTCCGACAACATGAAGTCGCGGCTGGGACGACGGCTGCCGCTGATGATCGCAGCCATTCCGCTTACAGGCCTCTCGCTTGGCCTGCTCTTCTCCCCGCCGAACGGCCTGCCCCAGCCGCTCCTGTTCGCCTGGCTGGCGGTTCTCTCGATCGCCGGGCGCAGCGCGATCTCGCTCTTCCACGTGCCGTACGTGGCGCTGGGCGCGGAGCTCGCCACCGACTACGTCGAGCGGACCCGCGTCGTGGTCTACAGGTCGGTGGCCGGCATCCTCGCCGGCCTCGCGGTCACCGCCCTGGGGTTCTCCGTCTTCTTCGCAGAGGGCGGATTGCAGCGCGCCGAGGGCTACCCGGCGTTCGGCTGGTCGGCGGCAGCCTTCCTGATGGCGTGCATGACGGCCTGCTGCGTCGGTCTCCGGCGCTACGCGCCGGCGCTGCCGCAGCCGGAGCAGGTCCCGCAGTCAATGCTGCGCCGACTGCCCGCCGAGGTCGCCGAGATCTTCGCCAACCGGTCGTTCCGCCTGCTCTTCATCTCGGCCGTGGTCACCTATCTGGCCCAGGGGGCGAACGCCACGCTGAACAGCCATGCCTTTGTGTTCGTCTGGCTGCTCGAGAGCGGAAGCATTCAGTTCATCACCTATGCCTTTGTCGTGGGGCTCCTGATCGGCGTCGGCCTGGCCCCGCGCATCCAGCTCAGGCTGGAGAAGAAGAACGTCGTGCTCATCGGTCTTTCGCTGCTGATCGCGAACTGGCTGGTGATGCAGGGCTCGTGGCTGCTGGGGACCTATACGCCGACCGGCGCGGCGGCGCTGGGTCCGATGCAGCTCAACTCGTTCGTCGCCGGCATCGGGCTCGGTTTCGTGAGCGTCGCCTACCCCTCGATGATGGCCGACGCTGCCGATGAGCACGAGCACCTGTTCGGCCGCCGGCGCGAGGGTCTCTACTTCGCGGGTCTCGGCTTCGCCAACAAGGCGGCAGTAAGCCTGGGGGTGCTGCTGGCGGGCGTCGCCCTGGACCTTATCCGGTTCCCCAGCGACGCCGGACAGAGGGCGGGCCTGGTGCTGCCCCACGACGTCAAGGTCGGGCTGGTGCTGGTCTGGGGGCCGCTGCCGGCGGTGGTCGCGGTCCTCTCGATGATCATCTTCTGGTCCTATCGCATCACCCGGGCGCGGCATTCCGAGATCGCCGCGGCGCTGGCGCTCAAGCGAGCTGTCGAAGCCCCGGATCGGTGACTCACGGCTCTTGCTATTGACGGTTATTGCAATAGTCTCGAGCCGCACGTCAGGACGAGCGAGATCATGGACAGAGCAACGGAACGGACCGCGGCTGCGGTGCAAATGGAGGGACCCGACCTCGGTGCGCTGCGCGCCCATCTCGAGGCGAACAACGGCATCCGGGGGCTGGAGATCGTCGACAGGAGAGACGCCCATCACGCGGTGGAGCTGTTTCGGCGCGACGGCTTCGTCGTCGTGGCCGACGTGCTCGACAGCGCGCAGGTCGAGATCCTCGCCAAGGGCTGCGCGGCGGTGGCGGGCGAGATCCTGGCCCTCGACACCGACCGGCGCGGCAACCGCGGGTCCCATCGCTACTCGTTCGGAGGCTCCAGCCTCACCCGCAGCCAGCTGCATCGCCCGGAGTGGCAGATGCTGCTGGACATCCCGATCGTCACCGAGCTGGTCAGCGCCATCTTCGGGTCGGACGACTATGTGCTCCGAGCCGCCAGCGGCGACTTCTGCTTGCCAGGGGCGGTCGAGTATCAGCCCCTGCATTCGGATGTTCGCGACTGGCAGGACAAGGCGACGACGCCGTTCAGCGCCTTCCACGACCCGCGCGGGCAGCTGACCGTCCGTGACCTGCCCTGCCCTTATGTGTGCGTGAACTTCCTCCCCCAGGATGTCACCCGCCTCAACGGCCCGACCCGGCAGATCCCCGGCACCCAGCACTCGCGGACGCGAATTCCGACACTGGCCGAGGAGCCGGAATGGATGCGCCTCAGCACGGTCTGCCCGGCCCCTGCGGGCGCGATCATGATCCGTGACGTCCGCGCCTGGCATGGCGGCACGCCGAACCTCTCCGAGAGCATCCGTTCGATCCCCAACCTGGAATTCTACGCCCCGTGGTTCCGGGAGCCCATCGTGCCCGGCATCACCTACGCCGACTACAAGCGGCTGTCCGAGCACGCGCAGCGGCTCGTCCGCCACTGCGTGGCGGACTCCAGCGAGACGCTTCCAACCGGCCCTACCCTGAGGGCGCCATGACCCACAGCCCCGGGCGCACCGCATGAAACACCGGCAGCTTGGCCGTTCCGCACTCCGGGTGAGCGAGCTCTGTCTCGGCACCATGAACTTCGGCCCGGAGACTTCCGAACCCGACAGCTTCCGGATCCTGGACGCCGCCCTCGAGGCCGGGATCAACTTCGTCGACACGGCGAACCAGTACGGAGGACGTCTCGGGGTGGGCGCCACCGAAAGTCTGCTGGGCCGATGGCTGGCGCAGGATCCGTCTCGCCGCGATCGCATCGTGCTCGCGACCAAGGTCTACGAGCCCATGTCGGCGGACGTGAACGACCGGGGTCTTTCCGCGCGGCATATCCAGATGGCCTGCGACGCCAGTCTCCGCCGCCTCGGCGTCGATCACATCGATCTCTACCAGATGCACCACATCGACCGAACGGCCCCGGTCGAGGAGATCTGGCAGGCGATGGATCGCCTCATCGCCCAGGGGAAGATCACCTACGTCGGCTCAAGCAACTTCCCCGGATGGGCCATAGCCCGGACGAGCGAGAAGTGCATCGCCGCCCAGCGGCTGGGGCTCGTGTCGGAGCAGAGCCTCTACAACCTCGTGGAGCGCCGGGCAGAGCTCGAGGTGCTCCCGGCCTGCCGGGCCTACGGGGTCGGGGTCATCACCTGGAGCCCGCTGGCAGGCGGCCTGCTCGCCGGCCGCGCCAGCGACGGGGGCCGCCGGCGCCAGTCGGAGGCGACCCTCAGGTCGGCCGAAGAACGCGCTGTGCAGCTGGCGCAGTTCACGGCGCTCTGCGACGAGCTCGGCGAGACCCCGAGCGGGGTGGCGCTGGCCTGGCTGCTGCGCCAGCCCGGGGTCACGGCGACCATCATCGGCCCGCGCAGCCTTGCTCAGCTCCAGTCGGTGCTGCACGTCCCGGAGATCGAGCTCGAAGACGGAGCGGTCCGCCGGATCGACGAGATCTTCCCGGGTCCCGGCCCCGCGCCCGAGGCTTACGCATGGTAGGCGCCGCCCCGCCGCCGGACCCGGCGTGAGGTCCTGGAGCGCCGGGGTGGTGAGCGTTTCCGGCGGCGCCCTGGCCTATCACCGCACCGGCGGGCGCAAGCCCCCGCTCGTGCTCTCCCATGGCCTGACCGACAACGGCCTGTGCTGGCGGCGCCTGGCGGAAGCGCTGGAAGCGGAATTCGACGTGGTGATGCTGGATGCGCGAGGGCACGGGGGCAGCAGCCGCGTGGCCGGTCCGCACGATCCGGCGGCGGACATCGCGGAGGCGATCAAGGGGCTCGGTCTCGGCCCGTCGATCCTCATGGGCCACTCCGTCGGCGGGCGCGCCACCGCAGCCTGCGCGAACGCCAATTCGACCGGGCTCGTGAAGGTCATCCTCGAAGACCCTGCATTCGTCCCGCTTTCCACCGCCGAGCAGCGCGAGGAGCGTGATCTCAGGTTCCGGGCGCAGGTCGAGCGCTTCAAGGTCATGACCGAGGCCGAGATCCTCGCGCTCGGGCAGTCGACATCACCCAGCTGGCATCCGGATGACCTTTCGGACTGGGCCCGGGCCAAGCACCAGGTCGACCCCGGCGCCATGCCGGCCTACGCCACGCCGTGGCAGGCCCAGGTCGATCGGATCGGCGCGCCAACGCTACTCATCCACGGCGATCCCGATCGCGGCAGCCTGATCACGCCAGCCATCGCGGCCGAGGCCATGTCCCTCAACGCCCACATTCGCGCTGTTCGCGTCAGCGGGGCCGGGCACAATGTGCGACGCGAAAACTTTCCCGACTACCTTGCGGCCGTGCTGGCCTTCCTTGGCGAGGATTGAGAGAGCCTCCCGGTCGATCCGCGCACCTGCCGGAGGCTAGGACCCCAGGCCACGGCTTCGCGCCAGGCGATCGAGCCCGCCGGTGATCAGCTCCACACACATCTCGGTCGCGTCCTCCACGTCCAGCTGCCCCTGCGCCACGAGCTTGCCCCCCTGGTCGGTAACCGCCATCAGCATGTCGACCGACGCGATCGCCAGCGGCAGGTCCAGCCCGTACTCCCGCCGGGTCGCCCGGACGAAGTAGCGGAATGTCCGGTCGCGGTCGGCCCGGCTTTCCTCTTCCATCAGCCGAGCCACGGAGGGGTCGGCGAGCAGGGCTGCGATCAGGGCGCCACGGTCGCGCGTCTGCTCCAGGTAGAGGCGCGTGGTCTGGCGGATGAGCTCGCTGTAGCTGCCGGCCTGGAGCGCGGTCGCCATGCCGCGGTCACGCAGCTCCGCCTGCTCGCGGTGAAGGAGCGCAGCCAGCAGGACCTCGCGATCGGAGAAGTAGTTGTAGACCAGCCCCTTGCTGATCCCGACCTCGCGCGCCAGCCGCTCCATGCTGACGGCCGTCAGCCCCTCCTCGAGGACAATCCGCGCGGCTTCGTCGAGGATCTGCTCCCGGCGCGCCTCCGGAGGCAACCGCGTGCGCCGCTTCGGCGAGGTTGTGGTCATCACCCCTGCTCCGCCCAGGCCGCCACCCCGGCCGGCTCCAGCGCCGGCCCGCCCAGGACGAAGCGGGCCCCGGCGGGCGCAGGCGTGCGGCGGGGCTCCGGCGCGTAATTCACAGCGAAGCGTATGCCATCGCGGCTGCGGACGCGCACCCCCTCCTCCAGATCCATCGCCGCGAGCCCGGCTTCGGTGACCAGGCGGTCCACAACGCGCGCGAGAAGCCCCGCCTCGGGCCAGGTCGCGAGATAGTGCCAGCCGCCTTCGCACAGCCAGGCCGGCCCGCCGTCCTCGAAACTCGCCAGCGCCGGGAGGGTGGTCTCGATGTGTTCCTGCCAGAGGCGGCCCGCCAGGCGGTCCTGGCCGAGAACCACGACGGGGGCGGCGCCGGGCCTCAGGCTCTCGACCCTGAGAACCTTGAACGGCAAGCGCGCCTGTAGCGGGCCGGGCGCCAGATCGGCCGGGAGATGGCCCTCCGCCGTGCGGGATCCTGTCCGCGGGCCGAGCAGGACGACGGCGTTCGAGGCCGCCAGCTTCGCGACCATGCCCGGATCGAGGATGGGCAGCGACGGCGCGACCACCAGCCGATAGTCCGAGAGGTCGGCGTCCGGAGGCACGATGTCCACGTCAAGGCCGCGGCGGCGCAGCGCCGAATAGGTCTCGAACGCCAGGCGCAGCCAGCGGAACCCCTCCCCGTGCGGCTGGATTCCGAACTGCCAGTCCGCCTCGTAGCTGAAGACCAGGGCGATCGGGGCCCGGCGACAGGGCCCCAGCGGCCCTACGACGCGCAGCTCCTCCGCCACCTGGCCGGCCTCCAGCCCGCCCCGGTCGAGCACCCGGTCGTGGCGATTGAGTCCGGCGTGCATCTGCTCCTGCGCGAAGGGCGCCTGACGCCAGCGGAAGTAGGAGACCACCTCTGCGCCATGCGCAAAGGCTTCCCACGTCCAGGCGCGCACCATGCCGGGCAGCGGGGCCGGATTGTGCCTGGCCCAGTTCACCGGCCCGGGCTGCTGCTCCATGACCCACCAACGGCCCCTGCCGACCCCGCGATAGAGGTCGTGGTGGAAGGCGGCGATATCGGGGTGCCCCTGCCGCAGGTAGCGCAGCTTCTCGGCTTCCGGGAACCAGAACTGCTCAAGGAAGCCCAGCGGGTAGGAATCCCAGCTCGCCAGGTCGAGGTCCCGGCCCACGGCGAAATGGTCGAACTCCGTGTAGAAGCCCATGAAGTTATGGGTGATGTCGCGACCGGGCGCGTGACGACGGATGATCTCCACCTGAGCGCGGTTGAAGCTGGCGACCTCGTCCGAGGCGAACCGGTTGTAATCCAGCCGATGGCTCGGATTGGGCTCGGTCACGGTCAGGTTCGGCGGGTCGACCTCGGCAAAGCTCCGATACTCCTGAGACCAGAAGACCGCGCCCCAGGCCTGGTTCAACGCCTCGACCGACCCGTAGCGCCGCGCAAGCCATGAGCGGAACCGCGCCGCGGCGTTGGCCGAGTAGCTGATGGTGGTGTCGTGGCAGCCGAACTCGTTGTCGGTCTGCCAGGCCCCCACAGCCGGATGGTCGCCATAACGCTGCGCCACCGCCTCGGTGATCCTCGCGCACTGGGCGCGATAGGCCTCGCTGGAGAAGCAGTAATGCCGGCGGGAGCCGAAGGTCCGCGGTCGTCCTTCTGCATCGACGGCAAGCATGCCCGGATCCGCGTCCACCAGCCACTTGGGCGGCGTCGCCGTCGGCGTGCACATGACCACCTTCAGGCCGGCAGCCCACAGGGTCTCCACTGCGCGATCCAGCCACGCCCAGTCGAAACGGCCCGGCTCCGGCTCGATGCGGCTCCAGGCGAACTCGCCGATCCGTACCCAGGCGATCCCCAGCGCCGCCATGCGGTCGGCGTCCTCCGCCCAGAGTTCGGGCGGCCAGTGTTCCGGATAGTAGCAGACCCCGAGCTTCATGCCGCGCGCGCCTTCAGATCATAGACCAGGATGTCCCCCGCCCTGAGCACCGCGGTCGGCAACCCGACCTCGGCGATCATCCGGCCCGAGGCGTCGATCGTTTCCCCCCGGACCAGCGCGGGGGCTGTCTTCATCGTGGCCGCGGGCCGTGCGGGAGGGTTCAGCAGCCGGACCGAGTAGACCGTGTCCATAGCCAGTCCGGTCAGCCGCAGGGGCGGCGCGCCCGCCGTGGTGGGCGTAGCGACCTGGGCGAGGCTCGCCAGGGCGACGTCCTGGCCGATGACGGCGAAGGCCACTGCGCCCTCGTCGGCCGTCACCTGGCGCACCAGACGCCCGCCGCCATGCAGCAGCGGCCGCAGTTGCTTGTGCAGGCCGATTGCGGCCGCGAGGGTCTCGAGGTCCGACGCCGGGAAGGCGCGCACGTCGGCCTCGATCCCCATGTGGCCGAAGAGCGCTGTCCAGGCGCGCAGGGCGATGCTGGTCCGCCGGGCCGTCCTGTGGCTGTCTGCCGGCCCGACGTGCGCCCCCATGACCTCCGGCGGGAAGAAGATCGAGAACGCGCGGTGAATCGACTGCCGCTCCAGGGGATCGTTGCAATCGGAGGTCCAGATCCGGTCCGCTCGCTTGAGAACCTCGTAGTCGGCCCGGCCGCCGCCTGAGGCGCAGGATTCGATTTCCACGGTCGGATGGTCGCGCCGCACCCGGTCCATCAACCCGTAGACGGCCAGAACCTGCGCCCGGCTGGCGGGCCGCCCGCGGCTGACGGGATGGGTCAGGTCGCGGTTCATGTCCCACTTGAGATAGCCGATCTCGTGGGCCCGCAGGAGCACGTCGAGCTGGCGGTAGATCTCGTCGACCACCTCGGCCCGGGTGAGGTCGAGCACATGCTGGCCGCGGCCCAGCGGCTGCTCGCGGCCAGGCTCCCCCAGCACCCAGTCCGGGTGACGCCGCAGGAGGTCGGAAGCGGCGCTCGCCATCTCCGGCTCGATCCAGAGCCCGAACTCAAGGCCGAGCCCGCGGACGTGGCGCACAAGCGGGCCCAGGCCATCGGGATACTTGCGCGCGTCCGGCGTCCAGTCCCCCAGGGACGTGGTGTCGTCGTCACGCCCGCGGAACCATCCGTCGTCGAGCACGAAGCGCTCGGCCCCGATCGCCGCAGCGGTCTCGGCGAGCGCCTCCAGTTCCGCCTGGTCATGGCGGAAGTACACGGCTTCCCAGGTGTTGAAGTGCACAGGCCTCGGGCGTCCCTGCAGGCGTCCTCCGAGGATCGAGCGACGCACGAAGGGATGCAGCCGGTCGCTGAGGCCGTTCAGCCCCGCGTCCGACCGCGCCGCATAGAGCGTGGGCGAGCGGTATTCGCCGCCCTGCGGCAGAACCACCTCCCCCGGCCACAGGAGTTCGCCGCCCTGGAGCAGGATCCTTCCGTCCCGCAGCCGTTCGGCCGCCAGCCGATGATCGCCGCTCCAGGCCAGGTGCAGCCCCAGCACCCGGCCGTGCGATTCACCGAACCCGGGTTCCCCCACGACCAGGAAAGGCGGCGCGTGGTGCGACGTCCGCCCTGTGCGCGCCTCGCTGCACCACCGCCCCGCGCCGAGCCGCCCCCGGTGGGTGGTGAACTCCCGACCCCAGCGGCCGGAAAAGCCCATAATCTCGTCGTCTGCGACCGGCAGAGCCGCCGGCGCCGCCCAGTCCACGCGAAGCGGGTCCGCCCCGCTGTTGCGCACGATCAGCTGGAAGCTCGCCACGCCTGTGTCAGGGTCGACCGCTATGTCCGAGGTCAGCTCGACGCCGGCCTTGGGATCCGCGAGGGTCAGTCGACACGCCGCGCCGGCCTTGCGGACGGTGATGATCCGCGACTGGGTCACGAACCCGCCATCGGCGCGGCTCAGTTCCAGCGCCGGCGCGCCCGTGAAGCCGTGGCCGCTCTCCGGGAGAAGATCGGCGGCCTCTCCGTGGTCCAGCATGCCGTGCGGGATCGCCCGCTCAAATAATCTTGCGTCGAGCTCTGCTTCCGCCCCCGCAGGAAGGCCTGCCCCCCAGTAGGCCAAGTGCGGACGTCCGGCCCTCACCTCGATGAGCAGGGTCTGTCCCCCGCCGTCGAGCCTGACCACCTGGTCCATCACGACGACCCCGCGGGCCTGATCGCGCAAGTCAGCATCGCCCGTCCTGCTCTCACCCATGCGGATCTCCGCGCTGCTCCCGCCTGGTCGCGCGGCGCCCGCAGGCCGTGCGGCTGGTCAGGCCCACAGGGGAGACGAAGCCTTGAGCAGGCGGCTCATCATCAGGAGGCGGGCCACGGTCCGTCCATCCGCGGCGTCTCGCAAGACGCTCTCGTACCAGGCGATCTCCGTCTTCGGAGACTCGGAAAGCCCCACCACACGTCCATCCGCCAGATAGTCCTGGTCCAGGTGGATGGGTCCGTCGATGAACTGCAGCTCGATCGCGCCGAACAGGCCGACCGCGCCGCCTTCCGCGCCGAAGAGCGGGGCCTCCACCGCGCGCAAGGCGTCGATCGCCACGGCCGGCGCGGCGACCCGGAAGTCGCGGTAGGCCGGGAGGGGCTCGGTGACGCCCTCGAGGCGCACAAGCGCAGAGCGGCTGTCGATACGGGCCGGCACGTTCCGGACCTCGTCGCCGACCCGCCGGCTGGCCAGCATTCGCAGGTCCGCCGCAGGTCGGGAGGCAGCGAGCCGCGCCTGCAGGGCGGAGTTCGGGTTGTCACCGCCGACCCAGGCGTCTCCCTCGCAGACGCGGACGCCGTCCGGCGTCTCCATCCAGGCCTCCGCCCGCGGCGGTTCGCCACGCTGCAGCGGACCGACGAGAGCCTGGACCGGCTCTCCGTCCATCGTGGGGCTCAGGAAGTGAAGGGAGAGTCCGCCCGTCCGCCACCACTCCGCGCCGAAGCGCGCCTGCATCAGCGGCGGGAACTGCTCGAAATGGATGTTGGCCGCCACCGTGCCCCCGCGAAACCCGAGGCCCTGGGCCGTGCCGTCGTCATGTATCGAGCCCTTGGCGTTGGCGGAGACGTTCACCGGACGGCGGAAGGGGCCTGCGAGCGCGCCGTCCCGCTCCTGAACAGCGAAGGCTTCGGTGGCGCTCATGGCGGGGTCCTTCTTGATCTGCGGCGCTCCACCGCTTATTGACTGTTTGTACAATAAAGTGCGGATCCCTGTCCATGGACCTCAGCCTATCCACCGATGAACTCGCCTTCCGGGACGAGGTCCGGACCTTCATCCGGGCCGCCTTCCCGGCCGACGCGCCCTACCAGGGCGGACGGGAGGACGAGGCGCGGTGGTCAGCGGCGCTGCTGGCGCGTGGCTGGGCGGCGAACAAATGGCCGGTGATGTTCGGCGGCCCTGGGTGGACTCCCACCCAGCACTACATCTGGGAGGGCGAGACGGCAGCGGCCGGCCTGCCGTCCCAGATCGGGGGCATGGGCATGGGCATGCTCGCCCCGATCCTGTTCGCCTACGGCACGCCGGACCAGCAGCAGCGGTTCCTGCCGGCCATCCTCAACAACACCGTCCGCTGGTGCCAGGGATACTCCGAGCCGGGCGCCGGATCGGACTTGGCTTCGCTTCGCACGCGGGCGGTGCTCGACGGCGACCACTACGTTGTCACCGGAGAGAAGATCTGGACGAGCGGCGCCCACGAGGCGGACTGGATGTTCTGCCTCACCCGCACCTCCGACGAACCGAAGCGGCAGGCGGGCATCACCTTCCTGCTGCTGGACATGCGCGCCGCGGGCGTGGCGGTTCATCCTATCGTCTCGATCGACGGACGGCACATGTTCAACCGCGTCACATTGGACGAAGTCCGGACGCCGGCGGGAAACCGTGTCGGACGCGAAGGTGAAGGCTGGAGCGTCGCCAAGGGATTGCTCACCCACGAGCGCACGGGCCAGGCGTTCGTCTCGCTCTCGCAAGGCCTGCTTCGTCGGATCCGCGAGGCTGCGACCACCGTGCCGGGCGCACGAGGCGGGAGCCTCCTGCAGGACCCAGGCTTCGCAAGCCGGCTTTGCAGCGCGGAGGTGGAACTCGAGGCCCTCGCCACGACGGAGTTGCGCACGCTGTCGGAGGTGTCCGCCGGCGGCGCCCCTGGGGCGCAGTCCTCCATCCTGAAGCTCAAGGGGACGGAGATCGTACAGCGGATGACCGAGTTCTTCGTCGAGTGCGCCGGGCCCTACGCCGCCCCCTGGTTTCCCGAGATCGCAGGTCCGCGCCAGAGCGTCGGGCCGGCGTGGGCTCAGCCAGAGATGGTTCGATACCTCGAAGGCCGCGCCGCGAGCATCGCCGGGGGAACCGACGAGGTGCAGCGCAACATCATCGCCAAGCACGTGCTCCGGATCTGAATTCCCCCAATCCAGACCGGCGGCATCTTGGGCTGCAGCGCCTCCGACGGTAGGCGCCAGCGCTGTCGGTGGCACGCGGTCCTCCGCCGCCGCGACAGAGATCCACGGTCGCGCCTGTCGATCGACCGGGCGCAGCCGAGCGACCGGCTCCGAGCGCCACTCCGCGGACAGCTGGCTCAACCTTGGTTCGCACGGGCGACGACCGGCGCCCCCCTGCCCGAGCGACGTCTTGGCGCGGGAGCCTTCTGCGGGGACCCCGCTCGACCAGCGACCTGCCGCCGCGCCGGTCGCCGTCGCCGCCGGGCGGCCGTGACAATCAAGAGCCAGGGCTCCCACTTCCTGTCGCCGGAGGCGGGCTGAACAGGAGGTCACCCCCTCGTCGGCCCGCCGGCGCCCTCCAGGGAGCCGTTCGTCGAGTCCTCCGTTTTGGACGGGTGCCCCGCTTCCATCTGCATGTACGTGACGCCTCGGGCTTCGCCCGCGACGACGAAGGTCACGAGTATCCGAGCGCGGAGGCCGCCCGACTGGCGGCGGTGGCCGGCGCGAGGTCGATGCTCGGCCACGAGCTGGTCCAGGGCGCCCTCGATCTGAGAGGCTGGATCGACCTTGAGGACGCCACTGGGACGGTGATCGAGCGGTTGTTCTTTCGAGACCTGGTCGAGGTCAAGCTCGGCGCCCTGCCGCCCGCACCAGCACCCGCACCCGCACCCGCATCGGAGGAAAACCACTGACAACCGTCGGCGAAGTCCTAGCCTCGCACCTGGCTTTGATCGGGGATCTTCCTGACGCGGATCGGCGCCTCTTGGGCGAGGTCAAGGCGGAAGTCCGCGACCTGCCGCGCGAGCACGACATAATCAGGGTTGGTGACCGCGGGACCCACAGCGTGGTGGTGCTAGGCGGCTTGCTTCAGCGCTATTCGTCGACGGCCGACGGGCAGCGGCAGATACACTCGTTCTATCTGCCCTCGGACGCGCCCTCGCTCGAGACGCTCTACAGCGACTACATGGACAACAACCTGGGCGCCGTGGTGGACAGCCGCATCGGCCTGATCCCAAACGCGGAGCTGTACCGGCTGATCGATGAACGACCGGAGATCCGGAAGCTACTCTGGCGGGAGTCGCTTGTTCAGGCGGCGGTATTCCGCGAGTGGCTGAAGCGAAACAGCAGGATGCTCGCACATGCGTCCATGGCTCACCTCTTCTGCGAGATCTTCACGCGGGCGCGCGCCGCAGGCCTGGTGAACGGCGACACGTGCGATCTCCCCTTATCGCAGCAGGCGCTGGCGGACGCCCTGGGTCTTTCGTATGTGCACGCGAACAGGACGCTCATGCTGCTGCGAGACGCGGGGATGGTCGAGCTCCGCGACGGGAAGCTGACCGTGAAGCAGTGGAAAAGGTTGTCTGAAACCGCCGAGTTCGACCCGCTCTACCTGCACCTGCGCCGCTGACTTGGCGGCGCAGTCTCGCCCACGTCACACGCGATGCTGCAGGCGGCCGCGATCCTCCGGCCGCCCAACAGTCGTGCGCCTAGACCGGCGCGCCTCCGAACAACCGACGCTCCACCGGGCGCGGGTCGTCGACGGCGCGGGCGTTCACGTCGAAGATCATGGTCGTGCGCTTCTGCGGCGTGTAGGCGGCCCAGCCGGGGTTTCCGGTTCGGGCGAAGCGTATCCAGGCTGAGCTCATGGCGTCGGCGAGCTTCTGCTGGTCCCCGCCGGAGCCGACCATGGAGGCGGACTTCGCCACGTTGTCGAAGACGAAGGCATGCTCGATGGAGTGCGCGGACTTCCACTTGCCGCCGTCCACCGGGCTCTCCCAGGCGATCAGGTACATGAAGGCAGGAGCGCCGCCCTGCGCCGCCTTGCGCTCGGCCTGAAGCACGGCGCGCCGGCGGAAGCGCGCTTCCGTACTCGCCGTGAAATAGATGTCGCTGGGGCTGGCGGCGGGCTCGACCCGACGCAGCTCCGCGATGGTCCTCGCCACATCCACGCCTGGCAGTTCCGGCTGCAGCCGGCGCGGCACATCCTGCCAGCTCATCTGGAACACCGAGGGGTCCCGGCCGCCGACCAGGTTGGTGGTCTCATCCTTGGCGGTGCCCACCAGGAGCGGAACGTTCCGCGAGACCGCCGGTGCGTCCGGATCAAACGGGTGGCGCGGCAGGGAGCGCCTGTCCACCACGGGTCGGAAGTCGGCCCCCGCCTCCGGGAGGGCGCGACTGAGTTCCGCCATGGGCATGCTGCGCAGGCGAGCTGCATCACCGGGTGAGAGACCGAGCTTTGCGAGGACCTTGCGGGTGTTGGCCTGGGCCTCGGCAGGCTCGAGCACCCGGATGCCGGACCCGCTCTGCACAATGGCCTTGTGGAACAGCCCGGCCGCCGACGGCATGGCCATCAGGGCCGACACCTTTCCGCCGCCGCCCGACTGACCGAAGATCGTCACGTTGCTCGGATCGCCCCCGAACTCGGCGATATTGTCCCGGACCCACTGGAGGGACTGCACCATGTCGAGGCTGCCGACATTGCCCGAGTCGGCCAGCTCGGGATCGAGATCGCCCAGGTAGAGGTAGCCGAAGGCGTTCAGCCGGTGGTTCACGGTGACCACCACCACGTCCCCGCGTTTCGCCAGCCGGGTCCCGTCGGCGTAGTGGCTGGAGGCGCTGCCGCTGGTGAACCCGCCGCCGTGAAACCAGACCATGACAGGCCGCTTGCGGCCGTCACGCAGTCCGGGCGTGTAGACGTTGAGGAATAGGCAGTCTTCGCTCTCCGCCCTGGGGTTGGACCAGGAGGCGTAGACCGTCGGCCGGTCCGCCCCGAGCTGCGGCGACTGATTGCCGAAGTCCGTGGCGTCGAGCACGCCGGACCAGGGCTGCGGCGGCCGAGGCGGCATGAACCGGCGCCCCTGGGTGGTGGCGCCGTAGCGTACGCCCTGGAAGATGTTGATCCCTTCGGCCGATCGGCCTCGCACCCGACCGGCGCGTGTCGTGGCGACGGGGGCCATCTGGGCGAGCGCCGGTGCGGCGGCGGCCAGCAGGCCGCCCACGGTCCCGAGCAGCAGGCCGCGCCTGCCGAGTGTGAAGGATGGATGGGTCACCGCGGTCTCCCCCGCGCAGCGGCCGTTCGCGCCGCTCTTGCCGGTGTTTTGGTCGCTCATGACGAACCTCCTGAGGAACGGCGCGGGGCGGCCCCGCTGATCGTGATGTTCAGAAGCGGAAGCGGACGCCGGCCGTGTAGTAGCGGCCCACGGAGTCGTAGAGATTCTTGTTGGTCTGGATCCAGAGCGTGGCCGTGAGGTTCGGGATCAGCGGCGGATCCTGGTTGAACAGGTTGTTGACCGTGAAGAAGCCCTCGACCTGCTCCTTCTCGCCGAACCGGTAGCGAAGCGAGAGATCCGTGTACCAGCGCTCCGGGATGTCGTTCTCGTTGATGTCCACGCCTTCGACGAAGCGTTTGTTGTAGAGTCCGCCGCTGATGTACTGGGTCTGGGTCGACACCGAGAACCGGTCCAGGTCGTAGCTGACGGCGAACAGGCCAGTCCATTCGGGGTCGTCCGACAAGCCGACCTCCCCGGCCGTGTCGATGGGCTGGGCGCCCGGCACGGTGCGCTCCTGAGTCAGCAGGTGAGACGCAAGCGCCCGCACGCCCAGACGACCTGACGTCCCGAACAGCTCGAGATCACGGCTGTAGCTGAACTCGAAATCCCACCCGCTGGTCTTCAGGGAGGCCAGGTTCAGGAACGGCAGCAGGATGCGCTGGATCCGGTCATCCGGCCCGCGGAGGATGCTGCCGCAGGCGACCTCCGAACCGCCTGCGCAGAGGTCGGCCGTCTGCTGCGCCGTCAGGGTCCCGATCGCGCCGGCGATGCTGATGTCATAGTAGTCGATCGAAGCGCTGAAGCCGGGCAGCCAGGCCGGCTGGTAGACGACGCCGGCGGTCCAGGTATCGGCCTCCTCCACCTGCAGGTTGGCGTTCCCCTGCGCCCCGGTGAAGATCTGGTAGGCCGCCCCGTTGCGGGGGGTGTCGCGAATCGTCCCCTGGCCCTGGGCGTTGCCCTGGAACAGCTCGGTGATGCTGGGAGCCCGGATGTCGCGCGAGATCGTGCCGCGCAGGCGCAGCGGCTCGATCGGGCGGTAGGAGACACCGGCCTTCCAGGTCACCACCCCGCCGCTGGTGCTGTAGTGGGTGTAGCGGGCCGCCCCGTTCACCTCAAGCGACACCGCCCAGGGCAGGTCTTTCGCGAGCGGGACGACGGCCTCGACGTAGCCCTCCTTCACCGTCACCTCGCCGCTCAGCGGCTGCTGGTTGGTGAAGGAGAAACCGCCCCGCTGGTTGATCAGCGAAGACGGGAAACCGCGAATGCCCGTGGCGTCCTTGAACTCCTGGGAAATCGGGTCCGAAAGTTGGTCCACCTGCAGGTTGCGGAATTCCGCCCCGGTCGCGAAGCCCACCGGTCCCGCCCACAGCGAGAACGGCTCCCCCGAGATGTTGAAGGCCGCCACGTGCTGGGTCGTGTGGTGCCGATACCAGGCGGTGCCTTGCGCGTACTCAATGGCCGCCTGGGAGGGCGACCCGCTGCCGAAGGGGTTGAGCGGCACGCATCCAGGATAGAGACCCGGATTGGTGAGCGTCACGCGGCAGACGATCTCGCCGTTCGCCGGGTTCCGGACGGCGTCCACGGCGGCGTAGACGTTCTCGAAGATCTGGTTGCCTTCGGTGTTGGTCCGCGTGCGGTTGTCGCCGAAGGCGTAGTAGGCGTCGTACTTCCAGCCGGCGAACTCGCCGTTGAAGCCGGCGGCGGCGTTGAAGGAGTCATTCAGGATGTCCCCGGTGACGCGGGGCCAGTCCTCGTGGACCCGGGACAGCTGGAAGCTCGCCAGGTTCAGTCGCGTCATCTCGGCCTGGGTGGCCGCCGGGATGAAGGGGTTGCCGCTGAAGATGGTGTAGGCCTGGCCAGACGCCGCGGGCGCGCCGTTCGTGGAGTGCCCATACCGGTTGTGGGTCTCGCCGAAGCTGAGCTCGCCGAACACCTTGAAGGTGTCGCTGACCTCGTAGGAAACCCGACCGAACACGCTGCCCTGCACGAGCAGGGAGGCGAGGCTCACGTAGTTCCGCGTTCCGTCGCCGCCGATGATGTTCGCGGTCGTCCGGAAGTTCGGGTCGCCGAAGTCATAGGGCGCCGGAACGCCGCCCGGGAGGAACTTCGTGCCGGCGAGAGGGCCGCTGAGGATGACCCCGCCCGGGTAGTTCAGCTGGTTCACGTTCGGCAGGATCAGGTTGCTGGGCGTGCGGCCGGGGAAGGTCAGCAGCCCCACGCCCGTGCGCCCCCAATCGCGCTCGAGCTCGCTGTAGACGGGATCCGTCTGGGTCTGCAGCCCGCTCAGCAGGATCTGACCGCGCCCGTCCGCGAACTTGCGGCCCCAGGTGAGGCTCACCTTGTAGGAGGCCACGTCGCCATAGTGCGAGATGCCGCCCTGAACGAGCCCCTTGAGCCCTGTGAAGTCCGAGTCGAGCACGAAGTTGACGACCCCGGCCACGGCGTCCGACCCATAGGCCGCAGACGCGCCGCCGGTCACGACGTCGACGCGCTGCACGAGCCCCTGCGGGATGAGGTTGATGTCCGACGCCCCGCTGGTGGCCGACGGGGTCAACCTGCGTCCGTCCAGCAGCACCAGCGTCCGGTTGACGCCAAGCCCCCGCAGGTTGAGGAAACTGCCCGCCTGGTTGCTGCCGCCGGACGCCGCCGAGCCGTTGTTGGTGGTGGTCGATCCGCGGAACACCGGCAGCTGGACGACCCCCTCGGCGAGGCTGCGAGGGGACTGCACCTGAAGCTGCTCGGCCGCGATCACCGTCACCGGCGTGGGCGCCTGCGTTCCGTCCCGGATGATGCGTGAGCCGGTGACGACGACCTCCTCGAGGTCGGCGTCGTCCGCCTGCACTGGGGTCGGGACAGCCTGGGCGGCGGCCACGCCTGCGGCTCCAGCCTGCAGCAGGGCGCCCAGAACGAGGGTGCTCGCCCCGCGGACCAACCCCCGCCGAAGCGTCGAACGTGACGTACGCATGGTGAACTCCCCTAAGCGGCGCCTGTCGCGCCTTGTGTTTTTGTTCGAAGGAAGCGGACCGGATCAGGCCCGCTCCGCACGGCTCCAGTATTCGCGTATGGCGCGCCGCGGATCGTTCTCCACACGCGTGCGCCCGTCGAAGATCATCGTGGGACGGGTCGTGGCCGAGTAGGCGGGCCAGCGTGGGATGGACGGGTTGTTGGGATCGCCCGTGCGCGCGAACGCCACCCAGGTGGCCGATACGCGGTCCGCCAGTTCGAGAACCTCCGGCGTTGTCGGGGTGATGCCGTCGCGGATGTTGCGGAAGACGAAGCCCATGTCGACGCCATGGCCCGCGCCGAAGATCCCGCCGTAGGCCGGCGTCGGCCAGTGGAACTGGTAGTAGTAGGCGGGCGCTGCGCCCTGCGCGGCCTTGCGCTCCACCATGGTGGTGGCGCGCTGCCGGTGGTCGCGATCCGTCAGGATCCGCGCCTGGAGCAGGAACGGCGCGTCGTTCGGCCGTTCGGCGCGATAGAGCGCCAGCATGCGCTCCGCGTCCGGTCCGACCAGGCCGGTCGCGAACCGGCGCAAACCGGGCTCGTCCAGATCGTAGTTGTCCAGGCTGGTGGTGCGCTCCTCGAGAGTATGACCCACGAGCATCGGCACCTGGGCCGAGACGGGCGGGGCATCCGGGTCGAAGGGGTGGCGCGGGATAGCCACACCGTCCATGACGGGTGCGAAGGCCGCAGGATTGGGGCCTTCGCCCACGGTGGCCTGGGCCGCCAGCAGGGTGGAGAACGGCACCTTCTGCAGGTCCATGACCCGGGCCTTGGGAATCCCCAGGGCGGCCATCAGGGCCGCGGCGTTGCGGGCGCCCTCCTCCCGGGTCTGGACGCGCAGTCGCGACCCGCTGATCACGCCCGCCCGGTGGAACAGCCCCTTGGCGGACGGCATCGCCAGAACGGTGCTCGTCTTGCTGCCCCCGCCGGACTGGCCGAAGATGGTGACGCTTGCCGGGTCGCCGCCGAAGCGCTCCGCGTTGGTGCGGATCCACTGCAGCGCCTGGACGAGGTCGAGTACGCCGGCGGCGCCCGACTGGGCGAACTCGGCCGGAGCCCCGGCGTCGGCCAGGTGCAGGTAGCCGAACGCGG